>Ga0209233_1000001_pt1 | contig 2992747 bp, 2864 predicted proteins | sample AraplaCL_Cvi_mCL_FD_184269 | JGI IMG/M metagenome (GOLD analysis project Ga0209233, IMG submission 184269) | Arabidopsis root microbial communities from the University of North Carolina, USA - plate scrape CL_Cvi_mCL (SPAdes) (version 2) | ecosystem: Host-associated > Plants > Roots >... | reverse complement strand
CAATAGTGTTTCGGCGGCCATAGCGAGAGGGAAACGCCCGGTCACATTCCGAACCCGGAAGCTAAGACTCTCTGCGCCGATGGTACTGCAGGGGGGACCCTGTGGGAGAGTAGGACACCGCCGGACTTCTTTTAGAAAGAGCCACCCCACACCGGGTGGCTCTTTCGCATTTAACACCACCACAACACCACACAGACGGCTATATGCCGGTGCGGACATGAAGAAAGGGCCACCCGAAACCGGGCGGCCCTTTCTGCGTTGTAGCGGGGGTTCTGGCGCTACTTGTGGCGCGGCTTGCGCGCCGGGCGATCGTCGCGGTCCGCCCGCGGAGCGCGGTCGTCGCGGTGGACGGTGCCGCCCCTGCGGTCGGGGCGCAGCTCGATGAGCTTGCCGCCGATGCGTGTGCTCTCCAGGCGCTGGAGGACGTCTCCGGGCAGATCCGCCGGCAGCTCCACCAGGGAGAACGCGGGGAGGATCTGGATGGCTCCGAAGTCCTCGCGGCTCAAGCCGCCCTCGTTGGCCAGAGCGCCGACGATCTGGCGCGGCTCCACCTTCTGACGGCGGCCCACCTCCAGACGGTACGACGCCATCGGCTTGCCGCTCGGACGGCTGCGACGCTCCGGACGGTCCGAACGGCCGGAGCGGTCGCCCCGGGAGTCGCGGGTGTCGCGTCCGTCGCGCGAGTCGCGCGTGCGCTCCGCGCTGCGGCCGTCGCGCTCCACCCGGCGGGAGAGCTCGTCCTCGGGGGAGAGCAGCAGCGGCTCCTCGCCCTGAGCCACCACGGCGAGTGCCGCGGCCACGTCGGCCTCCGGCACGTCGTGGTGCTCCACGTAGTGGGTGATGATGTCGCGGAAGCGGGCGATCCTGTCCTCCTGGCCCAGCGCATCCGTGATCGCGTCGTCGAAGCGCGCCAGGCGCGTGACGTTGACGTCCTCGATCGTGGGCAGCTGCATCTGGGTCAGCGGCTGGCGCGTGGCCTTCTCGATCGCGGCCAGCAGCCGGCGCTCACGGGGAGTGACGAAGCTGATCGCGGCGCCGCTACGGCCGGCGCGGCCGGTGCGGCCGATCCGGTGCACGTACGACTCCGTGTCGATCGGGATGTCGAAGTTGACGACGTGGCTGATGCGCTCCACGTCGAGACCGCGGGCGGCCACATCCGTCGCCACCAGGATGTCGAGCTTGCCCGACTTCAGCTGGTCGACGGTGCGCTCGCGCTGAGCCTGGGCCACGTCGCCGTTGATGGCGGCGGCCGAGTATCCGCGGGCGCGCAGGCGCTCGGCGAGCGTCTCCGTCTCGTTCTTGGTGCGGACGAAGACGATCATGCCCTCGAAGTTCTCGACCTCGAGGATGCGGGTGAGCGCATCCACCTTTTGCGGGTACGAGACCATCAGGTAGCGCTGCGTGGTGTTGGCCGAGGTCGTGGTCTTGTTCTTGACCGTGATCTCTTCCGGGTCGTGCAGGTACTTCTTGGAGATGCGGCGGATCTGGGCCGGCATCGTGGCGGAGAACAGCGCCACCTGCTTGTCGTCCGGGGTGTCGGCGAGGATCGTCTCCACGTCTTCGGCGAAGCCCATCTTGAGCATCTCGTCCGCCTCGTCGAGCACGAGGTACTTGAGCTCGGAGAGGTCGAGGGTGCCCTTGGCCAGGTGGTCCATGATGCGGCCGGGCGTACCGACGACGACGTGGACGCCGCGGCGGAGCGCGGACAGCTGCACGCCGTAGCCCTGGCCGCCGTAGATCGGGAGGACGTGGACGCCGCGCACGTGCGCGGCGTACTTCTCGAACGCCTCGCACACCTGCAGCGCGAGCTCGCGCGTGGGTGCGAGGACGAGTGCCTGCGGGGTCTTCTGAGAGGTGTCGAGCCTGGACAGGATCGGCAGCGCGAACGCCGCCGTCTTGCCGGTGCCTGTCTGGGCGAGGCCGACGACGTCGCGGCCTTCGAGGAGGAGTGGGATGGTCGCGGCCTGGATGGCGGACGGGGTCTCGTAACCCACGTCCTTGAGTGCCTTCAGCACAGCCCCGTCGAGTCCCAGCTCAGAGAATGTCGTCGCTTCGCGGGCAGTCTCTGCCTCGTCCTGCGCTGTATCCGGTGCTGTCATACGTTCAACGGTAGTCCTCAGCGGGCTCAGCCGCTCACGCGAGCCTGGCGTCGCGGGCCGCGCGGGTCGATGATGGCAGGTGTGACGACACCGGATGCGCGGAGCGGACGCCGGCCATGAACCCGGCGGCACGGCGAGTGCAGAGGATCTACCTGACCCTGCTGCTCGGCAACACGCTGGCTGCGTCCTTCATCTGGGGCATCAACACGCTGTTCCTGCTGGACGCCGGGCTGACCAATTTCGAGGCGTTCGCCGCGAACGCGTTCTTCACCACGGGGATGGTGGTCTTCGAGATCCCGACCGGCGTCGTCGCCGACACCGTCGGCAGGAAGGCGTCGTATCTGCTCGGCACGGTGACGCTGTCGGTGACCACCGCGCTGTACTGGATGCTCTGGCTCTGGCACGCCCCGTTCGTCTGGTGGGCGCTCGTGTCCGTGCTGCTCGGGCTCGGCTTCACCTTCTTCTCCGGCGCCGTCGACGCCTGGCTGGTGGATGCGCTGGCCGCCACCGAGTACACCGGGAGTCTCGAGGCGGTGTTCGGGCGCGGGCTGGTGGTGACCGGCATCGCGATGTTCGCGGGTTCGGTGCTCGGCGGGGTGATCGCCCAGGCGACGAACCTGGGCGTGCCGTTCCTACTGCGGGCGGGGGTCCTGGTGGTGATGTTCGTGTTCGCGGCCGTCGTGATGAAAGACATCGGGTTCACGCCGGACCGGTCGATGGGGCCGCTCAAGGCGACGAGGAACGTGCTCGTGCAGTCCATCGACCACGGGCTGCGGAAGCGCTCGGTGCGCTACGTGATCCTGTCTGCACCGTTCGCATCCGGGGTCGGCATCTACGCGTTCTACGCGCTGCAGCCGTACCTGCTGGAGCTGTACGGGGATCCGACCGCGTACTCGGTGGCCGGGCTGGCGGCGGCGATCCTGTCGCTGGCGCAGGTGGCGGGCGGCGTGCTCGCCCCGCGCATCCGGGGGTTGTTCGCGCGGAGGACCACCACGGTGATCGGGGCGTCGCTGTGCAGCGTGGTGGTGCTGGTGGTGCTCGGGATCACGAGCCTGTTCTGGCTGGCGGTGGTGTTCCTGGTCGTGTGGGGGTTCGTGTTCGCGGTGGCGGGGCCGGTGCGGCAGGCCTACCTGAACGACATGATCCCGTCGAAGCAGCGGGCGACGGTGCTCTCGTTCGACTCGCTGTTCGGCAGCCTCGGTGGGGTGTTCATCCAGCCGGCGCTCGGGCGCGCGGCCGACGCCTGGGGGTACGGGACGTCCCTGGTGATCGGCGGGGTGGTGGAGCTGATCGGGATCCCGATCCTGTACCTGAGCAGGCGGCAGCGCGATCCGGCGGACACGGACGCGGTGCGCGGCGAGGCCGAAAGGCGGTGACGGCTCAGGCGCCGACCTCTGCGAGGGCCTCGGCGACCGCCTGCTCGACCGAGAGTTCGCGGCCGGCGGCGATGGCCGCATCCAGGGCAGCGCCGTCGCCGGCGGCGGTGAGCCGGTCGAGGTATTTCTGGTGGAAGGTGAACGTCGGTCCGTTGTGCAGACCGCTGCGCTCGCGGAGCGCCCTGGCGGCGCCGGCCAGCCGCCCTGCCCGGTCCACGTCACCGGCGATGGCGGCGATGGCGACCATGCCCTCCAGGCCGTACGCCAGACCCTCGACGTGGCCGAGCGCGGCGGAGACCGTGACGCTGCGGGCGAAGTCGGCGCGGGCGTCGTCTGTCTCGCCGAGCATCAGCTGCGCCCAGCCCAGGTGGTAGGTGGCGATCCGCTCTCCGACCGCATCCCCGGCGGAGCGGGTGAGGGCGAGGCTCCTCGCGAACCGGTCCCTCGCCTCCTGGATGTCTTGCTTCCGCAGCGAGACGCGGCCGAGGAGGACGAGCGCCATCGACTCGCCCCACACGCTGCCGCTGGAGCGGAACAGGCGCAGGCTCTCCTGCATGACCTCCTCCGCGCGCTCTGGGTCGGGCTTCGCGCCGGCAAGCAGCGCGAGGGCGAGGGAGATGCGGGTCAGGCCCTCGCCGTCCGGATCGTTCACGCTGCGGAACAGGTCGGCGCTCTCCGCGAGCTCGGCGGCGACGCTGCCGTCCGGGTCCTTCCAGAACATGATGGTCCTGGTGAAGTAGAGGGCGATCGCCCTGGTGTGGTCGCTGAGGTCGTCTCCCGAGTCGAGGGCCTCGTCCATCCAGGTCCTGACCTCGCCGAGCAGGCCGGAGACCCACCAGTAGAGGTAGAGGCTGTACGCGAGGTGGGCGGCGCGGTCCCAGTCGCGGCTGCCGAGCAGGAACCGCTCGGCAGCGCGCAGGTTGTCCCGTTCGTCGCCGAGCCGCCGCAGCCACTCGCGCTGCCTGCCGCCCTTCAGCTCCTCTTTGGCGCTGTCGCCGAGCGAGAGCAGGAAGCGGGCGTGCGCTTCGCGGGCGGCGTGCAGCAGACCGGCGTCCCACAGCTGCTCCCTCGCGTACTCGCGCACGATGGCCTGCATGGCGAACCGGGCGCGCCCATCCCCGTCCTGCTGCCGGACCAGGCTGCTGTCGACGAGGGCGGCGAGGTCGCCGAGGACGTCGCGGACGGCAGCGGCTCCCTCCGCTCTCGCGTCCGCGCCGATCACCTCCGACCCGATCGCCTCCGCTGCCTCCAGGGTGAAGCCGCCCTCGAACACGCCGAGGCGTGCGAGCAGCCTGCGCTGGTCGTCGTCGAGCAGCTGGGTGCTCCACTCGATCGTCCTGCGGAGCGTCTGCTGCCGTTCGGGGAGGTCGCGGGAACCGCCGACGAGCACCGAGAGGCTGCGGTCGAGCCTGTCGAGCAGGTCGTCGGGGGAGAGCACCCGGATGCGCGCCGCGGCGAGCTCGATGGCCAGCGGCATCCCGTCGACGGCCGCGCAGACGCCGGTGACCGCCGACCGGTTCTCGTCCGTGACCTCGAAGTCCGGCTTGACGGCGTGGGCGCGCTCGACGAAGAGGCTGACGGACGAGTCCTCCGGGAGCGGACCGACCTCGAAGCTCTGCTCGGCGGTGAGCCGGAGCAGGGCGCGGCTGGTGACCATCATCGAGACGCCGGGCGCTGCGGCGAGCAACGCGGTGAGGGTGGGAGCGGCGGTGAGCACCTGCTCGAAATTGTCGAGCACCATCAGCAGGTGCCTGTCCTGCAGGGCGGTCGCCAGGTTCTCCATGATGGGGGCGTCTCCGGTGTCCCGGACGCCGAGCGCCTGCGCGATGGCGGCGGGCACCCGGTCAGGGTCGTGGACGGCCGACAGGTCGACGAACACGGCGCCGTCGACGAACGCGGGGGTGACGGCGCGCGCCGTCGCGAGGGCGAGGCGGCTCTTACCGATACCTCCGGGGCCGGTGAGCGTGACGAGGCGGGCGCCGGCGCTGTAGAGGTCGCGGATCGCATCCAGGTCGGCGTGGCGGCCGATGAGCCCGGTGAGCGGTTCGGGAAGCCGGACGGGTTCCGCGACCCTGTCCGCGTCGGCGGGGACGTCGAGCGGCACGAACGACCTGCTCTGCTCGAAGCGCTCGGCGAGCAGGGTGGCGAGGTCGGCCTCGACGAGGCGGGCCAGCTCCTTAGCGGACTCGAAGTACTTGTACGCGGCGCGGTCGTCGTCCCTGATGCGGTTGAGCAACTCGGTGAGCTTGGGCTCCCGGCGCTCGGCGGGCGTCTTGACGTAGAGCAGTCGGGGCAGGTCGTCCGGGCAGAGGTTGTACTCGTCCTCGAGGCCGGAGACCTCCTCCTCCGGCGCCACCCAGCCGTAGCGTTCCCAGTAGAGGCCGAGGAACACGTCGCTCTGTTCGAGGTATGCGCGGTACAGATCGCGGGGCGGATGCGGGCGGGCGCCGAGCTCGAACATGACGGGCGCGAGGTGCAGGCGCTCGATGGCGGACCGCGCGGCGCGACGCTCATCGGCGAGCTCTTGCAGCGTGGAACTGACGAAGATCCGCAGTCGTTGATCCGGAGTGCGGATAACATGAGGGCCCCTCATAAATGCATTCTGTTGCGGGTGGCAACAATAGTCCAGTGTTTGCGGGCGATTCGGTGCGCCGCGGGCGGGGGAGGCGCACACTGGGGACCGTGGACGGGGACGGCGGAGACACCTGGGAGCGCGGCGACGCGTACGAGCGGTACGTGGGGCGGTGGAGCAGGCTGCTCGCCGTGCCGTTCCTCGACGGACTGAGTGCTGGCCCCGGACTCGACTGGCTGGATGTGGGGTGCGGCACCGGAGCGCTGACCGGCGCGATCCTCGACAGGTGCGACCCGGCGTCGGTCGTCGGGGTCGAACCGTCGGACGGCTTCCTGCGCTCGGCCGCCACGAACCTGGGCGGAAGGGCCAGGCTGCTGCGGGGGTCGGCAGACGCGCTTCCTCTGCCCGGCGCATCCATCGACGTCGCCGTGTCCGGGCTGGTGCTGAACTTCGTGCCGGAGGTGCAGGCGGCGCTCGCCGAGGCGGTCCGGGTGGTGCGGCCGGGCGGGATGGTCGCGGCGACGGTGTGGGACTACGGCGGCCGGATGGAGTTCCTGCGCTGTTTCTGGGATGCGGCGGTCGAGCTCGATCCGGCGGCGGCCGAGCTGGACGAGTCCGCCCGGTTCCCCCTGTGCCGGCCGGAGGCGCTGGGGGAGGAGTTCGCCGCCGCCGGCCTGACCGGCGTGACCGTGCGGGCGATCGACGTTCCGACCGTGTTCGGCGACTTCGACGACTACTGGACGCCGTTCCTCGGCGGGCAGGGTCCGGCACCGAGCTACGTCTCGGGGCTGGATGCCGCAGCACGGGACCGGCTCCGGGATCACCTGGTCGGGCACCTGCCGATCCAGGAGGACGGGACCATCCCGATGGTCGCGCGCGCCTGGGCGGCCAGCGGAAACCCGGGCTAGTCGGTGGGCCTCCCCGGTGAGAGGATGAGCCCATACCGAAAGCACTGACGAGGAGGTCGTGCGATGTGTAGATGGCTGGCATATTCCGGAGGGCCGCTCAGACCGTCGACCCTGGTGCTCGACGCGCAGAATTCGATCGTCGCGCAGTCGCTCAACTCGTCTCTCGGAGCAGAGCCGGTCAACGGCGACGGCTTCGGCCTCGGCTGGTACCCGAGCGGGGGAACCCGCGACGACACCCCCGCGATCTTCCACAGCACGGAACCGGCGTGGAACGACGCCAATCTGCGGGAGCTCTCGACGGCGATCGAGAGCCCGATGTTCTTCGCGCACGTGCGGGCGGCGACGCATCCACCCATCCAGCAGACCAACTGCCACCCGTTCCGCCACGAGCACTGGATGTTCATGCACAACGGGGCGATCGACGAGTTCCCGAAGATCAAACGGGACCTCACGATGGCGGTCGACCCCGCCCTGTACCCGTACATCCAGGGCACGACGGACAGCGAGGTGCTGTTCTACCTCGCCCTCTCCTACGGGCTGCGGGACGACCCGATCTCGGCGGTCGCCGCGGCCATCCGGAAGGTCGAAGAGATCGGGCACGCGCACGACATCCGGTTCCCGATGCAGGGGACTCTCGCCGTGGCGGACGGGAAGACCATCTGGGCCTTCCGGTATTCGACGCAGCACAGGACGCGGTCGCTGTTCCACTCGGTGGACATCCCGACCCTGCTGGAGATGTACCCCGACATCGAACGCTTCAAGATCTTCGACCGGCGTGCCCACCTCGTGGTGTCCGAACCGCTCAACGACCTGCCCGGCGTGTTCCTGGAGGTGCCGGAATCGACGGTGGTCGTGCTCGACGGGTCCGGATATCACCACGAGGCGTTCCTCGACGACGAGCACGAGGTCGAGCGGAGCGGGGAGCCTGCCCTGCACGGCTAGACTCCACTCCATGCCGCAGACCACCGCGACCACAGCGACCTCACTCCTCCGTTGGGTCTCCGACGACCGCATCAGCAGCGTCTACCAGCACTACGTCGTCGAAGACTCCGAGCGGTGCATCGCCCTCTGGCAGCCGGCAGGAACCGTCGGCAGAGTGGCCGTCGGGCGACGCGGAGGGCCGCGCGGGCGCAACATGCTGCCCGGCGGCTGGGGCGGCGGCTACGAGGAGCACGTCTGGACGGGCGACGGCGTGCTGCGCGTGCACGTTCCAGGGCAGCCGTGGTCGATGTGGCGCTGGCTCACCCCGGACGGGTGGACGGAGCACGCGTACGTGAACCTGGAGTCGCCGTGGGTGCGCACGCCGCTCGGGTTCGACACCGCCGACTGGATCCTGGATGTGATCGCAGAGCCGGACGGCAGCCACAGCCTCAAGGACGAGGACGAACTCGCCTGGGCGGAGCAGACGGGGAAGTTCGACGCCGCCAGGATCGCCGCGGTCGAAGACGCACGGCGCCGGGCGGTGGAGGCCGTCGAAGCGCAGGCGTTCCCGCTGTCGGTGGACTGGGACACCTGGGCCCCGCTGCCCGGAGAACCGCTGCCGCTCGCATCCGGCTGGGAGAGAGTGGGAGCCTAGCTCTCCGGCAGCGGCTCCTTCGGCAGCTTGCGGACCTTGGTGCGGCGACGGCGACGCTCGGGGATCATCGAGCGCATCTCCTCCAGCTTGCCGAAGCAGAGGAGACGGTCGCCCGCCTCCAGCTCGACGTCTCCGCGCGGGTTCGGGATGACGGTCGCTCCGCGGTGCAGGGTGAGCACGGTGATGTCGCGCTCGCCGAGGCCGGAGTCGCGCATCCGCTTGCCGACGAGGTCGGCGTTCCCGTGCACGACCAGCTCGGCCACGCCGTATCCGGTGGAGACGCTGAGGCGCTGACGCACGTCGATCTCGGGGAACGCGACCTGGTTGTCGATGAAGTCGATGATCGCACCGGCCACATCCAGCCCGGTCGCCGTCTCGATGCCCTCCAGCCCGGGGGAGGAGTTGACCTCCATGACCAGAGGGCCGTCGTTGCCCTCCAGCATGTCGACGCCGGCGACGCGGAGGCCCATGATCTGGGCGGAGCGCACGGCGGCCTGCTCGTACTCCGGCGACAGCTCCACCGGCTCGACGGAGCCGCCGCGGTGCACGTTGGAGCGGAACTCGTCGCCGTTCGCCCTGCGGCGCATCGCGGCGACGACGCGGTCGCCGACGACCAGCGCCCGGATGTCGCGGCCGCGGCTCTCCGAGATGAAGCTCTGGATCAGCACGTTCTGCTTGGTCGAGTGCAGCGTCTCGATGATGGCCTCCGCGATCTTCACCTCGGGGGCGAGGATGACGCCGATGCCCTGCGTTCCCTCCAGCAGCTTGATGACGACGGGCGCTCCTCCCACCTTCTCGATGGCGAGGCGCACGTCGGCGCGGCTGTGCACGAACGCCGTCGCCGGCATCCCGATGTTGTGGCGGGACAGGATCTGCGTCGCCCGCAGCTTGTCGCGGGAGTTGGTGATGCCGTTCGCGGTGTTGGGCGTGTACACGTCCATCTGCTCGAACTGGCGCACGACAGCCGTGCCGAAGTACGTGATCGAGTTGCCGATGCGCGGCAGGATCGCGTCGTAGTCGGACAGCAGCTTGCCCCGGTACTGCAGGTCGGGCTCGTCGCCGGACAGGTCGATGGCGAAGCGCAGCGTATCCAGCACCTTCACTCTGTGCCCCCGTTGCAGCGCGGCCGCTCGGAGCCGCTGAGTGGAGTACGCCTGCGGGGCGCGCGAAAGGAGCGCGAGTTTCATCGGGGGTGTCCTGCCAAGATGGTGGGTGTGAAAGACGACCTCCATTCAAGCACCATCGTGGGCTGGCGCGAATGGGTGAGCCTGCCCGATGTCGGCGTGCCCTGGATCAAAGCCAAGCTCGACACCGGCGCGCGCAGCTCTGCGCTGCACGCCTTCGACATCGAGGACGACGGCGACACGGTCCGCTTCCGGGTGCGGCCGTGGCAGAGGTCGGAGGACGACGTGGTCACGGTGGAGTGCCCCGTGCACGACCGCCGCACCGTCCGCAGCTCGTCCGGGCATGCGGAGGAGCGCATCGTCGTGCTGGTGGACGTGCACCTGTTCGGGCGCACCATCACGGCGGAGACCACGCTCAGCAACCGCGACCAGATGGGCTTCCGGATGCTGATCGGCCGCGAGGCGCTGCGTCAGGGCTTCGTGGTCGACCCCGGCAAGTCGTTCCTGGCCGGGCGTGCGCCGCGGGTGGTGCGGCGGCGCAACCGCGGGCGGGAGTAGGAGCGGAGCTCAGGAGAGCGCGCTGAGCGTGCGCGCGATGGCGACGCTGCGCGCGGCGACCTCGTCCGGGCTGCCGACGGCGCCGGCGTCCGCCCACTCGCGGAGGGCGATGCGGATGCTGCCGATGCAGGTGACGACGACGAGCTCGGCCTGGGCCTCCGCGGAGACGGGACCGTCCGCATCCACCAGTCCCTCGCGCAGCATCAGGTCGGCGATGGAGCCGACCAGGCCGGAGCGCAGGTCGTCGAGGCGGCGCATCCTGCTCTGGATGAGTCCGGGGTTGCGGGAGGCGATGAGCATCCTGGCCGCGTGCAGGTCGGGGTCGGTGGCTGTGGGGAGGCCCCGGATCAGCGTGGTGACGACGCACTCGACGATGCTGCCCGCGTAGACGCGTTCGAGGTGTTCCGCGACCAGGGCGGCGTCGCCCCAGGAGTGGCGGAAGCCGAGGAGCGCGTCCTCCTTGCAGTCGAAATAGTTGAAGAACGTGCGGTGCGAGACGGGGACGGCCGCGCAGATCTCGTCGATGGTGACGTCGTCGATGTCGCGGTCGAGGGTGAGCGTCACGGCGGCGCGCTCGAGGCTGGCGCGTGTCTGCGCCTTCTTGCGCTCGCGGAGGCCGAGCTCGGCGGCCGGTGCTGGAGTTTGCATATTGAGAAATTTTGCAGCAATGCAGAGAATTAGTTGATTTCGGTCACCTAATTATATATCGTTGCTCCTCGTCAACCAATTACGAAGGAAAAACATGTCACGCTCTCTCACCCGAGAGGAAGAGGCGCCGTCGGCGTCCATGTCACACCGGCAGGTGCTCGAAGCGCTGTCCGGCCTGCTGCTCGGGATGTTCGTCTCGATCCTCGCCGGAACCGTCGTCTCGTCGTCGCTGCCCCGCATCATCTCCGAACTCGGCGGCGACCAGTCCGCCTTCACCTGGGTCGTCACCAGCACGCTGCTCGCGACCACGGTGTCCACGCCCATCTGGGGCAAGCTCGCCGACCTGCTCAACCGCAAGCTGCTCATCCAGCTCGCCCTCGGCCTGTTCGTGCTCGGCTCCGCGCTCGCCGGGTTCTCGCAGAACCCCGAGATGCTGATCACGTTCCGTGTCGTGCAGGGTCTCGGCGCCGGCGGTCTGACCGCCCTCAGCCAGATCATCATGGCCGACATCATCAGCCCGCGTGACCGCGGTCGCTACATGGGCCTGTTCGGCGCGATCATGGCCGTCGGCACCATCGGAGGACCACTGATCGGCGGTCTGCTCACCGACTCGATCGGCTGGCGCTGGAACTTCTTCGTCGGCGTTCCCGTCGCGATCCTCGCCATCATCCTGCTGCAGCTCACGCTGCGCCTGCCGAAGCGCCCGAAGGGCAAGGTCAAGATCGACTACCTCGGCGCCGTGCTCATCGCCGGTGGCGTCTCGCTACTGCTGATCTGGGTCAGCATGGCCGGCACGCAGTTCGAGTGGTGGAGCTGGACGACCGCGTGGATGGTCGGCGCCTCCGTGCTGATGCTCGTCGCTGCGGTCATCACCGAGCTCCTGGTCAAGGAGCCGATCATCCCGCTGTCCCTGTTCAAGAACCGCACGTTCACCCTCGCGGTGATCGCATCCATCTCGGTGGGTGTCGCGATGTTCGGGACGTCGGTGTTCCTCAGCCAGTACATGCAGCTCGCCCGCGGTGCGACGCCGACGGAGTCCGGTCTGCTGACGCTGCCGATGATCGGCGGTCTGCTGATCTCGTCCATGGTCGTCGGAAACCTGATCAGCCGCTTCGGCAAGTGGAAGCCGTACATGATCGTCGGTTCGATCATGCTCACGATCGGCCTCTACCTGATGAGCACGATCGAGTACGACACCAACTACGTCATCGTCTCGATCTACATGTTCATCCTCGGCGCCGGCGTCGGCATGGTGATGCAGAACCTCGTGCTGATCGTGCAGAACACGGTCGACCCGTCGCAGCTCGGCGTCGCCAGCTCGTCCGTCGCGTTCTTCCGCAGCCTCGGCGGCACGGTCGGCGTCTCGGTGATGGGCAGCGTGCTCGGCTCCAAGGTGGTCACGATGCTCGGCGAGCGTCAGCATGACCTGCAGGTCGCGATCGGCAAGCTGGGCGCTGCGGGTGCCGAGGTGGCGAAGTCGCTGCAGAGCGGAACACTGCCGGAGGTCAACAAGCTCCCCGTCGGTGTGCGCACGATCATCGAGTCCGTCTACGGCCAGGCCGTCGCAGACATCTTCCTCATCGCGGTGCCGCTCGCGGTCATCACGATCATCGCCATCCTGTTCCTGCCGAACATCAAGCTCGGCACGCAGACGGCGCTCGAGAAGATGCGAGAGCGTACAGGTCACAACGGGGCGGAAGAGGCCGAAGAGACCGCGATCGAGGTCGCGGAGGCCATGATCGGCGCCCCGGTCACCGGCTCGGTCGGCGCTGTGCGTCCGCCGTCCGAACGCTCGGAGGAACAGCGCTAGCCGGTCGGTTATGATCGCGGCCATGAGCAACGCGGAACGGGTGGTGGCGCCGAGCGGCGCCGCCACCCGCGAGAACGACGAGGCCATCGCCTCCGTCGAGGAGCAGTTCACCGTCCTCTTCAACAAGGTGAGCGCCGGGATGCGCGACCGGGCGGCCGGCGTGCATCCCGACCTGCAGCCGGTCGGCTTCAAACTCCTCAGCACCCTCGCCAGGACGGGACCGGTCCATGCCGGCGCGCTCGCCGGGATGCTGTCCACGGACAAGAGCGTCGTCAGCCGTCAGGTGCGCATCCTGGAAGACCTCGGACTGGTCGAGAGGCGCAGCGACCCGGAGGACAGGCGGGCCAGCTATCTGGTCGCCACCACGGAGGCGATCGAGAAGGTCAACGAGGTGCGCGCGAGCGACCAGCGGGTGTTCTACAGCAACCTGCGGAAATGGGATCGCGGAGACGTGGAGGAGCTCGCGTCCCTGCTCGCCCGGGTGAACGGGACGGGACGGTAGTCAGCTGCAGAGGGAGACGCCGGCGGACGTGAGGATGACGGAGCGGTTCTGCTCTGCGAGAGCGTCCGAGTACTTTCCCGCGGCGTCCGTCTCGCTCTTCCAGCCGCACCAGTCGTAGCCGACTCCGGCCGTTGTGAGCAGGCCGGGGGAGACGCCGAGCTTCACCAGTGCGGCTTTGACGGCGTCGGCGCGCTTCAGCGACAGGGCTGTGTCGGCGGTGTTGTTCGTCGCCTGGTCTTTGGATGCTGTGCCCGTGACGGTGATCGGCTGACCGTTCTGCTCGATCGACGGCACCAGTTCGCCGAGGACGGACTGCGCCTTGGCTTGGTCGGAGAACGTGGCCGTGTCCTTCGTGAAGAGGAGGTCGCTGTTGCGGATGACGATGGGCTTCGTCCAGTCCGTCTTGGTCTGGACAGCCTCGACGGGCACGGCCGAGACGGCGGGGAGCCCCGAGCGGGCGGCGCCGGATGCCGGCTCCGGCAGCAGGGACAGGGTGCCCCCTGCCGCCTTCACGATCGCGGTCCAGATGGCGGTGAGGTTGCTCCTGGCCGGGATGGTCAATGGGGTCTGCGCTCCCGCGACGTCGCCCATCCCGGACCAGTAGACGGTGACGCCCTTGAGGTCGGTGGGGAGCAGGCCGCGGGAGGTCAGGTCGCTGACGACCTGGGCCGGATCTGCGTAGAGGACGCCGCTCGTGGAGAAGTTCAGCGGGTCGGTGGTCTGCAGGCCGCTGCCGATCACGAGGACGCCCATCGGGTGGGAGCCGAGGTTGCGGGCGGCCTGGTCGATGGAGGCGAGGAAGTCGACCTCGGGGGATGCGGAGGCGAGGCCGTTGATGTACGAGGTGATCTGGGTGAGCTTGGTGCGCTGGTCGTTCTGGCAGACCACGGCATCCTGAGCCGTCGAGCCGATCACCGTCGTGCCCATCACCTGCGGGGTGCCGGAGGGGACGACCACCGTCACGCTGCCGTTGCTGGCGCCGACCGCCTTCAACTGGTCGACGGCGGAGGCGGGGAGGTTCGTGACGGGGGCGTTCGCGGTGCTCCCGGCGACGACGCCCATGTTGCGCTTCTGCGACTGGTCGCAGGCCGCGCCGGATGCGGTGGCCGATGCGCAGGCGGTCATGGTGGCGCCCAGGGCGATGGCGGCCGCAATGGCGACGAAGGCCTTGGCGAGAGGTCGGGAAGTCAACGGTCGTCCTTTCGGGAGACGTTCGGGAGGAGAGGGCTCAGTCGGTCAGCCGACCGGGCTGGGCGCCCTGGCCGAGCTCGGGGTCGCTCAGCCGTCTGGCGCGCAGCTCGCGGATGATCTGGCTGGTGCTCTCCGGGTCGCGCTCGTGCTGGGCGAGCCGGGTTGCGAGCTGGGCGCGGAGCACGTCGACGCGCGAGGCGAAGGTGATCCTGGCGCCGGTGTACCTGGCGCCGTCCGCGGCGGCCAGGTGCATGGCCTGGGCGGTCTCTTCGCGGGCGGCGACGGCCTCGCCGAGCAAGCGGTCGCGGTAGCGGCGCAGCTCGTCCACGTGCGCGTGCGCCTTCTCGGAGGCGCTGAGCAGCGGGCGGGTGGTGAGCCACGCCACGATGAAGCTGATCGCTCCGGAGGTGGCGAGCACGCCGAGCATGAGGAACGCCATGATCGTGTCGGGTGCCGTCCAGGAGAAGCCGGTCGCGGCCGGTGCCGCAGAGCCTCCGACGAGGCCGGTCAGGCCGCCGGCGTTCTGCGCGTCGATGCCCGCCTTGATCCTGGCGACGGTGATAGCGGTGAGCAGCGCCACCCAGATCAGCGACATCAGCACGGCGGCGATCGACCAGCGCCTGTCCATGACCCTGGCCTGGATGCGCCGCATGACGACGGCGACGACGTGCGGCAGAGTGACGACGGCGAGCGAGATGCCCAGCGTGATCACGTACATCTGCAGCCCGATCGAGCCGTACTGGCTGTCGTTGCGCAGCAGCAGGGTGAGCGCCTGCGACAGCAGCACGTAGTCGACGGTGATCATCCCGAGCAGCAGCAGGTAGACGAGCACGTGCGCGAAGCGCGACATGTGCCCGACGCGGGGACGGATGCGGGGCGGTCTCTCGACGATGTCTCTGGCCATGATGTGTCTCCTCTCCGTCTCAGGCGTAGTTGTGCAGGTCGGGGTCGTGGCCGAGCAGGCGCGCATCCAGTCGCTCGGCGGCGACCTCGGCGCGCTTCAGCTGGTGCTCGGTGCGCTCGATGGAGCCGCGGATCAGCTCCTCGCGCTTCTGGGACGCGGTGACGCGGGCGGCGCAGGCGGCCAGGTTGCGGGTGCGCTGCCGCTCGATCTCCGCGACGCCGCCGCGCTCGAACGCGGCGAGCTCGTGCTCGAACACCTCCAGCGTCTCGACGTCGACGGCGGCGCGCATCCTGCGCAGGCGCCAGAACAGCCGGCGGCGGAGGCGGCCGGTCTTCGGAACGGAGTAGTCGGCTGGCTGCCGGTCACGCTTTGACATCGTTTCTCCCCTGCCAGAGTTCGAGAAGCCGGGTGTTCTCTTTCGTGGTGAGCCACTCGGAGCGCCGAAGGACCGGCGCCCTGTCGAGCCCCCTGTCCGGTGCGAGCTCCCTGCGGTACGCGCCCCAGTAGACGGCGAGCTTCTCGTCCGCGTGGTCGTAGTAGCGGTTGGTGCGCAGCTTCGCGGCGGTGAACCGCGAGTGGATGAGGGCGGAGAGCTCGTCGACCCGGCGCTTGCCGCGCTTGATGCGCCGCTCCAGCCTGCGCAGCTCCTCGAAGCCGGGGCCGGTGCCGTTGGCGATGAACTCGCGGTCGTCGAGCCGGACGTCGCCGGTGAGCGCGTCGTAGTCGGCGAGGTCGGTGTCGAGCGCCCTCGACAGCACGCGGTACTCGGTGAGTTCGCGGTCGATCCTCGCGAAGAAGCGCTGCTCCTCGCGCCGGGCGTACCCGTCGGCGTGGGCCTGCATCGCCTGGACGTGCGGGGTGGTCGGCTCGCCGGAGTCCGCATCCCCGGCCGGGCCGGAGGCGGTGGTCGCCGCATCCTGCCTGGCCTGCTCGATCAGGCGGCGACGGGCGAAGAAGCCGACGCGGAACGGCCGCCGATCGGCGCGCGGCGCAGGCAGCGACCGTGTCGTCATGCGTTTCCCCTCCGTACGTGAAGCCGGCAGTGCGGCGGACCTCGAAGGTTACGCAGGCTGTCTGGCAAGGAACTAGGGGAATGTCGTATGCCAGCCGAGAGCGCCGGGGCGGGCGGATGATCCGTCCGCCCCGGCGCTCGGTGGGGTGGTGCCTGTTTCGGCTACTTGGCGAGGAAGGCCAGCAGCGCGGAGTTCACCTCGTCGGCGTGCGTCCAGAGCAGGCCGTGCGGGGCGCCCTCGATCTCGACGTACTCCGCGTCGGGGAGCGCTGCGGTGAAGCGGCGTCCTGTGGCGTCGATCGGCAGGATGCGGTCCGCCGTGCCCTGCAGGATGAGCGCTGGCACGTCGACCTTCGCGATGTCCGCGCGGAAATCGGTGAACCAGGTGAGCGGAGCAGCACTGGATGCGACGGCGCCGCTTCCGGCCGCGACGGCCCAGCTGTTGCGCACGGCCTCCTCGCTGATGCGGCTGCCGAGGTTCTCGTCCAGGTTGTAGAAGTCGTTGTAGAAGGCGGTGAAGTACGCGTAGCGGTCGGCCTTCACCGCGTCGACGATGCCCTGGAAGAACTCGAGCGGAGCCGCGCCGTCCGGGTTCTCGTCCGTCTTCAGCAGGTACGGCTCCAGCGGTGCGAGGAACGCGGCCTTGCTGACCCGCTCGGAGCCGTGGGTGCCGAGGTACCTGCCCACTTCACCGGTGCCCATCGAGAAGCCGACGAGGACCGCATCCCGCACGTCGAGCGTCTCGAGGACGGTGGCGAGGTCGGCGGTGAAGGTGTCGTAGTCGTATCCGGTGGCCGGCTGGCTGGACTGGCCGAAGCCGCGGCGGTCGTAGGTGATCACGCGGTAGCCGGCGTCCAGGAGGGCGGCGGACTGCTTCTCCCAGGAGTGTCCGTCCAGCGGGAAGCCGTGGATGAGGACGACGGGCTGTCCCGTCCCGTGGTCTTCGTAGTAGAGCTCGATGGGGGTGCTGTTCTCTTCGCCGACGGTGATGAACGCCATGTCCGTATCCCTTTTCGTGTGTGCTGTTCGCCGAGAACGGTCGTTCTCGGCTGCTGCTGACGATCATATGAGAACGATGGTTCTCGCGCAAGCTATACTTCTGGGTATGACCGGAGAAGCTGTGCGGGACCGCATCGTCGATGCGGCGGACGACCTCTACTACGCGCGCGGCATCACGGCCGTCGGCATGGACGAGATCCGCGACACGGCGGGCGTGTCGCTCAGGAAGCTGTACCTGGAGTTCCCGTCGAAGGACGACCTCGTGCTCGCCGTGCTCGACAGGAGGCACCGGATGTGGACGGACGGCGTCGCAGGCAGGGTCGCCACCGTCGACGACCCGGAGGAGAAGCTCCTCGCCATCTACGACTACCTGGCGGACTGGTTCGCCGACGACTCGTTCCGCGGCTGCGGCTTCATCAACGCGTTCGGGGAGCTCGGCGGCGGGCATCCGGATGTCGTGGCGGCGGCCAGGAAGCACAAGCAGTCGTTCCAGGAGTACGTCGCCCGGCTCGTCGAGGAGGCCGGGGCATCCCCGTCGCTCGCGCCCCAGCTCGCGATCCTCGCCGAGGGCGCGCAGACCACGGCGGCCATCGCGGGGACGGCGGACGCCGCAGAGCAGGCGAGGGACGCCGCGCGCATCCTGGTGCGCGCGGCCAGGAGCACCGACCGCGGCTGACCGCGCCATTGCGGCCGATGCGCGCGGAGGAACATACTGAGCGCATCCGGTCGGGGAGGAACACCCCGCAGAGTCGGGAGCCGCACATGAAGAAGTGGTCGGTCGTCATCGTCCTGGGAAGCGCCCAGTTCGTGATGGTGCTCGACGGCACCGTGATGAACGTCTCCATCTCGACCGTCGTCGCCGACCTGCACACCACGGTCGCGGCGATGCAGGCCGCGATCACCTTCTACACGCTGACGATGGCCGCGTTCATGCTGCTCGGCGCGAAGCTCGGCGACGTCTGGGGCAGGCGCAGGGCGTTCGTGATCGGCTCGTGCGTGTACGCGCTGGGGTCGCTGCTGACCGCGGTCAGCCCGAACATCGAGACGCTGTTCCTCGGCTGGTCCGTGATCGAGGGGCTGGGGGCCGTGCTGGTCATCCCGGCCATCGCCGCCCTGATCGCCGACAACTACCGCGGGCACGACAGGATCACGGCGTACGCGATCATCGGAGCCGTCTCCGGTGCGGCGGTCGCCGCCGGGCCGCTGATCGGCGGGTACGTCACCACCTACCTCGACTGGCGATACGTGTTCGTCTCCGAGGTGGTCATCATGGCGATCGTCGTGCTCTTCAGCAGGGTGGTGCGCGACGCGACGGGACGCACGAAGTCGAGGATCGACGTGTGGAGCGTGCTGCTGTCGGCGTTCGGCCTGGTGTTCGTGGTCTACGGGATGCTGCAGAGCAAGACCTGGGGCTGGCTCATCCCGCTGCACTCCCCGGTGATCGGCGGCGTGCCGATCAACCCGTTCGGGATCTCCCTGACCGCCTGGTTCATGCTGATCGGCGGCGTGCTGCTGTTCCTGTTCGCGCGAAGGCAGCGGAAACTGGCCGACTCCGGCAGATCGCCGCTCGTGCACATCGAGATGTTCGGCATCCGGCAGTTGCGCAGCGGCCTCAGCGTGCTCGGCGCGCAGTACGCGGTCACGGCCGGGCTGTTCTTCATGGTGCCGGTCTACCTGCAGATGACGCTGGGGCTGGATGCGCTGTCCACGGGACTCAAGATCTTCCCGCTCTCCATCGCGCTCATCCTGTTCTCCGTGCTCGGCACGATGCTGTCCCGGTTCTGGTCGCCGAGGCGGATCGTGCGGGTGGGGCAGGTGATCCTGGTGGTCAGTTCGCTCATCCTGCTCGGGGCGGTCACGGCCGACCTGCGGAGCTGGCTGTTCGGCATCGGGATGTTCCTGGCCGGCGGGGCGCTCGGGCTCCTGGCCTCCCAGCTCGGCAACGTGAACATGTCCAGTGTCGGCGAGAAGCAGTCCAGCGAGGTCGGCGGCCTGCAGGGCGTGTTCCAGAACCTGGGCTCGTCGCTCGGCACGGCGCTGATCGGCTCGATCCTGATCGGCGCGCTCGCCACGTCGTTCGCCTCTGGGGTGTCCAGCAGCAGCCTGCCCGACAGTGTGCAGTCGACCGTGCAGGAGCGGACGAACGGCGGCGTCGACATCGTCCCTGCGGACAGCGTGCAGAAGATCGGTGAGGACGCAGGACTGTCGGAGAGCGACGCGAAGACGCTGGAGTCGATCTACCGGGATTCGCAGCTCTCGTCGCTCAGGATCTCGATCTTCGGCCTCATCGTGATCTCGGTCGGCTCCCTCGCGCTGTCGCGCGGCATCCCGACGCAGGTGCTGGGGCGCAAGCGGGAAGAGGAGACCGAGAAGACGGTCAGCTGAACGCCTGCATCCCGAGCACGCCGAGCAGGGCGAGCTTCTCCGCGCCGTCGGTGCGCGGGGGAGCGGTGAGGACGAGCAGGCACTGCGACTGGTCCTCGGTGAACAGCACCTGGCAGTCCAGCTCGATCGGGCCGAGCTCCGGATGCACCAAGGTCTTGTGGTCCTCGAACCGGTTGGCGACCTCGTGCCTGTCCCACAGCTCGGCGAACTCCGCGCTCTCCCGCTGCAGGGCGCGCACCAGCTCGCCCGCCTGCGAGGAGGAGCCCATCGCGCCGTACGCGACCCGCAGCGAGGCGACCTGCGCGCGGCTCTGCCTGTCCCTGTCGTCCTCCGGGTACCGGATGCGTTCGGTCTCCGGACGCACGAACCAGCGGTACGCCTCGAATCGTTCGATGCCGGTGAAGCCGGAGCGGTCGCCGAGCAACGCGGCCGACATCCCGTTCTGCACCAGGGTCTCCCCGAGGTTGGACAGAATGAGGGCGGGGGTGTCGTCGAGCCGGTCGAGCACGCGGAGCAGAGCGGGGGCGACGTGCGCCGCGCCGGCGAACCGGTCGGGCGGGTTGTGGCCGGCCGCGTGGAACAGGTAGTCGCGCTCGTCGCCGCTCAGGCGGAGGGCGCGGGCGAGGGAGCCGAGCATCTGCTCGCTCGGCTGCGGGCCGCGCTGCTGCTCGAGCCTGGTGTAGTAGTCGGCGGACATGTTCGCCAGCTGGGCCACCTCCTCGCGCCGCAGGCCGGGCGCGCGGCGGCGGGCGCCGGACGCGAGGCCGACGTCGGAGGGCTGCAACTCCTCCCGGCGTCTGCGGAGGAAGTCGGCGAGGTCTGCGCGGTCCATGTGTCCATCATCCGTCGTCCGGCCGTGGCGAGCCAGGGATCGCGGATCCCCCGATAACCGCTCTCTGCCGGGAGGCGCGCAGCCCCCGGACACTCGAAGCATGAACATCACAGGAAACACCGTCTTCATCCCCGGCGCGACCAGCGGGATCGGCCTCGCCATCGCCGTCGCCCTGCACGCGAAGGGCAACACCGTCATCGTCGGCGGCCGCCGGGCAGAACTGCTCGAACGGATCGCGGACGAGCACCCGGGCATCCACACCGTGCGGATCGACACGGCCGACCCGGAGAGCATCCGGTCGGCGTCCGCAGCGGTGATCGCCGCGCATCCAGACCTCAACGTGCTGATCGCGATGGCCGGGATCATGCGGGTGGAGGACTGGCACTCGGCAGCAGGGTTCCTAGCGTCCGCCGAGGCCACCGTCGTCACCAACCTGCTCGGCCCGATCCGGCTGATCGCCGCGTTCACCGAGCACCTGCAGAGCAGGCAGGATGCGACCATCGTCACCGTCTCGTCCGGTCTGGCGTTCGCGCCGCTCGCCGTGACGCCGAGCTACAACGCGACCAAGGCGGCCATCCACCAGCTGAGCGAGAGCATCCGGCTGCAGCTGGCCGACACGAGCGTGCGCGTCGTCGAGCTGGTGCCACCCGCGGTGCGCACCGGGCTGCTGCCCGGCCAGCAGGAGAGCGAGGTGGCGATGCCGCTCGACGCGTTCGTCTCCGAGGTCATGGAGCTGCTGGAGACGCAGCCGGATGCGCGGGAGATCCTGGTCGACCGGGTGAAGTTCCTGCGCTACGGAGAGGCGCGCGGCGACTACGAGATGGTGGTGGCTGCGCTCAATGCGAGCGACCCGCACGGGAAGGCGCCGGTCGCGGCGAACTAGGCGCGCTCGACGGCGAGGCCGAGCCAGGCGGCGAGGTCGGCGATCTCGGCGTCGACCGCATCCCGCGTCTCCGGGGTGAACGGGGTGTCCTCGTGCACGGCGGCCACGCGGAGGACGCCCGCCTTCCTGTCCGCGGTCGCGTCGAGCTTGCCGACCAGGCGGTCGCCGTGCAGGATCGGCAGCGCGAAGTACCCCCAGCGGCGCTTCGCGGCCGGCTTGTACATCTCCAGCAGGTACTCGAACTCGAAGACCTCCAGCGTGCGCACCCTGTCGTGGATGAGCCTGTCGAACGGCGAGAGCAGCGCGGTGCGGCCGGAGAAAGCGTGGCCGGAGCCGGCATCCAGGGCGTCCAGCGCATCCGGGTCGGCCCGCCACGGCCGGCTGCTGCCCTCGATCTCGACCGGCACGCCCGCTTCGCCGACCATCGCGGCGCGGGCGATGCCCTGCGAGCGCAGGCGACGGGCATCCCGGATGCGCGCGGCCTCCTCCTCGGGGACGACCTCGATGCCGGACGGATAGACGCGCTCCGCGAGGTCCCACGTGCGCTGCTTGCCGATGCGTCCTGCGATGGCGATCTCGCCCCGGGCGGAGAGGAACTCGAGCATCCTGGTCACGCTCTGGCCGTGCGTCCAGCCGCTGGACTCCCACGGCACGGCCGCCGTATCCGGGATGTCGCGGGAGAGCAGAGGGCCGTCGGTGCGCAGCCGGGCGAGCACATCCAGGCGGAACTGCGCGTTCGCCTCCAGCCAGGCGTGCACGCCGCTTCCCTCGCGCGGCCACCTGGCCATCGCGTCGAGGTGCAGACCGAGGGCGGAGGTGGGGCGGAGCATGGCGATGGGCGGGGTGCTCTGGTCGTCCTGCGCCTTCTGCTCGAACAGGGTGCGGTCGGTCTCGACCGCCTGGCGCAGCTGCTCCGGCCGGAAGGCGGAGCCGAGACGGGTCCAGGCGATCAGCTCTGCGCTCGGTGCGATGGCCGCCGTCGGGTCGAGTTGCAGCAGGGTGAGCTGCTCGACCAGGGGGATCAGTTCGGTGGGCCGGTCGGCGTCGAGGCGCTGCGCGGTCACCGCGATCCTGCGTGCCTCCGCGCGGCTCAGCCCGGTGGACGGCATCAGGCCTGGTGTCCCGCGTCCGCCAGTTCCTCGACGATGTGCTCGAACAGCGCAGAGGAGATGAGGTGCCGCCGGAGTGCGGTGCCCGCGACCTCCATCGGTCCTCCACCGCCCTGGCCGAGCGGCAGGCCGTCGAGGGGGACCGGGGGGATCTCGCGCAGCCGCCCCACGAGTTCCGCCTCGTCGAGCCGCCCTGCGCCGTACGCCTCGAACAGGCGGCCTGCGTACGCACCGCCGTCGCGGAGAGCGGTGATCTTGGCCCCCACCTCGTTGAGGTAGCCGAGCTCCCGCCACTGCAGGATGTTCGCGTGCGCCTTCCGCGCGGCGTTCGCGACGGCGGACTTGGCCTGGGCGGGCGGCGTGGACAGCGGCACCCGTGCACGGAACGCGGCGAGAGGGAGGTCGCTGAAGCGGACGAGGAATCGGGCGGCGTCGTGCTCGACGGAGACCGTGTCGGCGTCGGCGTGCATGGGGGACTGGAGCGCTGACGCTACAGCGTCGTACAGCGCCCTCGCCTTGGCATTCGCGACGCCATTCCTGGAGCCGGCGCGACTTTCCATCCACCAAGGTTAACGCGGCCGACGGTCGACGGCGAACGCGCCGCGGCCGTGTTCGGGCCCGCGGGAATACCTCGCACCCCGCAGCGTTGAACTTGAGTGCAGTTCACTCAACTTTCAACACACAGGAGATTTCGTGCCCGAAGACTTCACTCCCGACAGTAACGAAGGAAACTCGTTCGACGAGTTCCTCGCCCGTTACCTCGCGGGTGAGCGTGCGCGTACCGCGCGCTCCATCGACATCAGCCGGTTCCTGAGCCGGCGCACGCAGGAGACCCTCGCCGAGGCCGGACGGTTCGCGCTCGAACACGGCCACCGGGAGCTCGACGCCCTGCACATCCTCCGCGTCATGGCGACGGCAGAGCCCGCCGCAGACGCCATGCGTCGCATCGGCGCAGACCCGCAGGCGGTCGCCGCCGCGGCAGAGCAGCGACTCCCGCAGACGGGCGACCCCGTCGACGTGGATGCCGCATCCATCACCCCGTCCGCCCAGCGGGCGCTGTTCCACGCGTACCAGGTCGCCCGCGCATCCGGATCGACGTACATCGACCCCGAGCACCTCTTCTTCGCGCTCGTCATCATCCAGGACGCCCCGGCCGGGCAGGTGCTGCAGGCAGCAGGCGTCACCCCGGATGCCCTGACCTCCGCCATGCGCCAGACCACGACCGTCGGCGCCGGAGCGGCCGGACAGGCCGCTGACGGAGAGGACGCGGAGAACGCATCCACCACTCCGATGCTCGACCAGTTCGGCACCGACCTGACCGCGCTCGCCCGCGACGGCAAGCTCGACCCGGTGATCGGCAGGCTCGACGAGATCGAGCAGACCGTGGAGATCCTGTCCCGCCGCACCAAGAACAACCCGGTGCTCGTCGGTGAGGCGGGCGTCGGCAAGACCGCGATCGTCGAAGGCCTCGCCAGCGCGATCGTCGACGGCGGAGTGCCGGAGCAGCTGCGCGACAAGCGCGTGGTGTCGCTCGACCTCGCCGGAATGGTGGCAGGCACCCGCTACCGCGGCGACTTCGAGGAGCGCCTCACGAAGCTGATGGACGAGATCAGCGCGGCCAAGGACGAGCTCATCGTGTTCATCGACGAGCTGCACACCGTGGTCGGCGCCGGCGGCTCGGGAGAGTCCGGCGGCATGGACGCCGGCAACATCCTGAAGCCGCGGCTCGCCAGGGGCGACCTGCACCTGGTCGGCGCGACCACGCTCAAGGAGTACCGCCGCATCGAGAAGGACCCGGCCCTCGAACGCCGCTTCCAGCCCGTGACGGTCGGCGAGCCCAGCATCGAGGACGCCGTGCTCATCCTCTCCGGGCTCCGCGGAGCGTACGAGGAGCACCACGGGGTGCGATACACCGACGACGCGATCCGCGCGGCCGTCGAACTGTCCGCCCGCTACGTCTCGGACCGCTTCCTGCCGGACAAGGCCATCGACCTCATCGACCAGGCAGGGGCACGTCTCCGCCTGCGTCTCGGCAAGCGCGTCGACACGACAGAGCTGATGGCGACCCTCGCCACCCTCGAGTCCGAGAAGAACTCCGCGGTCGCGTCCGAGCACTACGAGGAGGCGTCGCGCCTCCGCGACGAGATCGAGGCGGTGCAGCGCTCGCTCGACGAGCTCGGCTCCGCGCCCCGGCCGGATGCGGTGGTCGACGAGCCGGAGATCGCCGGCGTCATCTCGCGTGCGACGGGCATCCCGGTCAGCCGCATCGGAGAAGCGGACCGCGAACGCCTCGCCAAGCTCGAAACCGAGCTGCACGAGCGCGTGATCGGTCAGGACGACGCGGTCGTCGCCGTCGCGAAGGCGGTGCGCCGCAACAGGACAGGGCTCGGAGACGAGCGCCGCCCCGTCGGCAGCTTCCTCTTCCTCGGCCCCACCGGCGTCGGCAAGACCGAACTCGCGAAGGCGCTCGCCGCATCCCTGTTCGGTGACGAGAAGGCGATGCTCCGCTTCGACATGAGCGAGTTCGGCGAACGCCACACGGTCGCCCGTCTGGTCGGCGCCCCTCCCGGATACGTCGGATACGACGAGGCGGGCCAGCTCACCGAGCGTGTGCGCCGCAACCCGTACTCTGTCGTGCTGTTCGACGAGATCGAGAAGGCGCACCCCGACGTGTTCAACCTGCTGCTGCAGGTGCTCGACGACGGCCGCCTCACCGACGGTCAGGGCAGGACGGTCGACTTCCGCAACACGGTCGTCATCATGACCTCCAACCTCGGCTCGGAGTTCCTCGCATCCCGCAGCGGCGCCCTCGGCTTCGTGCCGGTCGGCGGCGACGCCTCAGCATCCGGTTTCGCGTCGGAGAAAGACCTGCGCGACCGCGTGATGGGCAAACTGCGCGAGGCGATGCGTCCCGAGTTCCTTAACAGGATCGACGAGATCGTGCTGTTCAGGAAGCTCGACGCCGAGCAGCTGCGCGACATCGTGCGCCTCCTCCTCACGGCGACGAGCGCCCGCCTCGGTGCGCGCTCGATCGGCTTCGAGGCGACGGACGCCGCGGTGGAATGGATCGCCGACGCCGGCTACGAGCCCGAATACGGCGCCCGCCCCCTGCGCAGGGTCATCCAGCGCGAGATCGACGACAGGATCGCCGAACTCATGGTGAGCGGCGAGCTGACCGACGGTGGCACCGTGACCGTCGACGCGGTGGATGGCGCCGTGCGGGTGACCGCCGGTGCGCGTGCTGCGGAGTGGATGGCGCAGGCGGCGTAGCCGCGGTCGTGCTGTGAGGTGTGAGGCGGCGTCCCCGGGAGGGGGCGCCGCCTCTTTGTGTGTGGGCACCGGTCTCACCGTGGCCAGTTCTGATGCTGCGGTTGCGGCTGACTCTTTACTCGCCCGACCGGGTGTCTCTGTGGCGGCCCCACAGCTGCCCGATATTACGGATGAGCAGCTCGAGCAGGGGCTCCAGGAGGGCGAAGACTCTCCGCTTGTGCGAACCACAGCGGAGACGCCGGCCGGGACTGCGACGACGTACGAGTTTACGAACACGGCCGCCACCAAGACCTATGCTGTGGCTGCCCTTGGGGCGTCGGTGGTCGTGGCTCACAACTCAGCTGCCGCGCGAACGAGCGTCACGAAGCTCGCCACCGCCGTCAAGGCGACTGAGGTCGCACTGGCGAGCCTTGAGGCGGAGCTCGGCCTCCTTGAGATGGTGGACGCCATGCGCGCTCAAATCGGCGCGGTGGGCCAGGTGTATCCTCATTGCGCGACCTCTACCGATCAGGATGGACACCGCCCGGGATGGCCTTGCTGAGCTCATCTCGGGCATCGGGCACATCAACAAGCGGCTCGACGCGCACGAGGCGGCCAACTGATGAGCGATCACGACGACAAGATGGGCGCAACCGAACGCCAGGCCGCCATGCTCAAGGGTGTCGGCGACCGCAACTCAAACACCCGCCAGAGAACCCCTTACGTACGAGCGCGAGAAGTTCGGCAACGTCGCGCGCGCCACGCGGGTACAGGCCTCTCGACTCCGCCGAGGTCAACAGCGGGAGACCCCCGAAGCACACGAGGATGACGACCTCGAATAGGGCCAGGTGAGCGTGAGCGCTTGTGAGATGGCCCGCTCACGACTCATCGGACACGACGGCCCCCTTACTCCGTGGAAGGCGAGGGGCCGTCCTCTGTGTGCACTGGACCCCGCGACACGCCCAATATTCGACATCGGTTCCTGGGAGTTTCCCATTCCTGACCAGGTAAAAGTTATCCACATCGGGATAGATGTCATCTGATTAATTCGGCGCTTTTAGGGCGCGGGAAACAGAGCAATACCGACCCATATGGAGCATCTAGCGACCCAGATGGAGCATTCGGCGACGCGCCTGGTCCCGGCGCCGAGACATCGGGCGGACAGTTATCCACAGCGCGGTCGTGATCCGGTGCCGATCTATGCACAGGGAAAAGCCCGCAACACGCTTTGGACGGCCCGCGGGACTCGCCGACGTGTCGTAGGTCCGACGTACTCTTTAAACGACCGAGGGCCCCAGCGCAAGCCAGGGCCCTCAATAGACAAGTCATTTGAAGTGAGTTCGGCTCCAACCGTTCTCACACCTACAGGAAGGGGATCGCCTAATGGCGACAACCTCGAGCAGTTCCGACGACAATCAGACTATCGCAGGTACCACCGACATCGGTGCCATTCGCAGGCTCCGCGAGGTGTTTACTGTCGACATGCTGGCACGCGTCAAGTCCATCATCTCCGTGCTTATTGACATTGGACGGTTGATCGACAAGGGCATGGCCACCTGGCACGCGCTCGGCTTTTCGCTGCCACGCCATGCCTAGTTAGACGGGAAGGGACCGGTCGAAGTGGCCGGTCCCTTCCTCGTCGGAGGGCCTCCATATGCTCTTTATTCCAGCGACATTGGATACCCTGCCCTCTCGTACAACGCGAAATGTCCGGGCAACAAGCAGCTCATCGTGCACGTGAATCCCAGTTGGAGCACGTGCCGCTAGCAGCTGACGACCGGACGGTGACCGCGATCAGTCCAGGCTGAAGATGTCTTCGACGGGGACATGGAAGCGGCGGGCGAGTTTCAGTGCCAGCGTCAGGCTGGCCTGGAACGTGTCGTTCTCGAGGGCGACGATCGTTCGTCGTGACACGCCGCAGTCCGTGGCGAGCTGGCTCTGCGTGAGTCCGGCCGCGAGGCGGTGCTCACGAATCCTGTTCCGCATCCTGACTTCCGTATCTGGTCGTGCTGACGGCCGAGCGGATCCAGACGTCGATCACCAGCGCGACGACGTAGCCGAGCATCACAAAGCCGGGTGGCCAGTCCGAGCCGACGGTGAACGTCAGGGCGCCGAGGAGGACCGCGAGAACCAGGGCGTCGACGAAGGCCGCTGCGCGCACTCGCAGTGCGGTGTGCGACTCGACGCTCTCCGCCTCCGCCGCCAGCGTCGCTCGCTCCCGTGCGGTGCGGAACGCGAAGGTGCCGATGGCGCCGATCAGCACGATCGCACCGAGCAGCCACGGATACACCGGGCGGGCGGAGGCCGTGGAGTTCCCCCAGGCGGCGATCACCGCAAGCCCGAGCAGGCAGCAGGCCAGGAAGACGATGTATGCGGTTCGGTTCTTCATTGAAGGCCTCTCGGAGATGGAGCGAGTGAAGTCTACTTCACCTTCGATTGCACCCACTCTGAAAGGACGGACAGGGTTCGCCGCGGTGCGTCAGTGGTTTCTGAGTGTTGCGGTGAAACGCTGGATGGATGTCTTCCCGCCCGCAGTTCCGTGACCGGCCGTGGTTCGTCGCGCTCTCGCGGCGGTTCGATCCGTTGCGGGGGTATGAGATCCGGCCGGCGAGGTCGCGGGCGGGGCTGATCGCGCAGTTCGGGGTGGTCGCGCTCATCGCGGCCGTGCTGAGTTCGGTGTTCGTCATGCCCGGGTTCCTGGGAGTCGGCCAGACGGCGGCTGCCGCGTCCAGTGCGTTCGAGGCGCTGCCGTCGAACCTGGAGATCCAGCCGTTCGCGCAGAACACCACCGTGTACGCCAAGAAGGGTGGGGCGGATGTTCCGATCGCCTCGTTCTATGCGCAGAACAGGCAGGACGTCGGCTGGAAGGATGTGGCGCAGACCGTCAAGGACGCCACCGTGGCCGCCGAGGACCCTCGGTTCTACTCCGAGGGCGCCGTCGACCTGCTCGGGACCGTGCGCGGGGCGCTGTCGACTGTGAGCGGGAGTTCGGTGCAGGGCGGGTCGTCGATCACGCAGCAGTACGTCAAGAACGTCGAGGTGGAACGCTGCGACGCGCTCACAGACGCGAAGAAGCTGCAGGCCTGCTACACCGACGCCGCCGGGGTCACCCTGCAGCGCAAAGTGCAGGAGATGCGGTACGCGGTCGGGCTGGAGAAGAAGTACACCAAGGAGCAGATTCTGCTCGGCTACCTCAACGTCGTCGGCTTCGGCGGCACCGTGTACGGCATCGAGGCGGCGGCGCACTACTACTTCAACACCACGGCCGCCCAGCTCAGCCTGCCGCAGGCCGCCACGCTGGTCGCCATCCTGAACAACCCGGCCAACCTGCGCATCGACGAACCGAACAACAAGGACAACGGCGCGGCCGACGGATATAAGGCCACCAAGGAGCGGCGCGACTACGTGCTCGACCGCATGGCCATCAACCACAAGATCACCGCGGCCGACCGGGATGCGGCGAAGAAGACGCCCGTGCAGCCCGTCATCACGCCGACCACCTCCGGATGCGCGGCCGCCTCGCAGTACAACGCCGCGTTCTTCTGCGACTACGTGCGGGATGTCGTGCTCAACGACCCGGCATACGGTGCGACCGCCGACGACCGCTGGGCGACGCTCAACCGCGGTGGGCTGAAGATCTACACCACCCTCAACCTCGACCTGCAGGCGGTGGCGCAGCAGTCGCTGAGCGCGTACATCCCGCCGTCGATGGCGGGGATCGACCTCGGCGCATCCAATGTCTCGATGGAGCTCGGCACGGGCAGGATCGTGACGATGGTCGAGAACAGGGCGTTCAACAACACCGACCAGCCGCAGGACGGCACGACGGCGGTGAACTACAACACCGACGAGGCGTACGGCGGATCGCAGGGCTTCCAGACCGGCTCGACCTTCAAGGCGTTCGACCTGGCGGCGTGGCTCGAAGCGGGCAACAGCCTGTACGACACCATCAACGCCACCCAGCACGACTTCCCGACCTCCGAGTTCACGAACAGCTGCGCAGACATCAACGGACCGGACTGGCCCGTCACCAACGACGAAGGCTCGGCCAGCAGGCTCTCGGTGATGGCGGCGACGGCCGAATCGGTCAACACCGCGTTCGCGAAGATGGGGACCAAGGTCGACCTCTGCTCGATCCTCAACGCGGCGAAAGCGCTCGGCGTGCATCCCGCGTCGTCGACCAACCCGCTGACGTCCGTGCCGTCGATGATCCTCGGCGTCAACTACCTGTCGCCGTTGACGATGGCGACCGCGTACGCGGGCATCGCCAACAACGGCACGGTCTGCACGCCGGTCGCCATCGACAAGGTCGTGAACGCGGACGGCTCGGCCCACAAGGTCAGCCCGACCACCTGCACGCAGGGGCTGCAGCCGAACATCGCGGCCGGAGTCACCTACGCGCTGCAGGGCGTCATGCGCGGCGGCGGCACGGCAGCGAGCGCCAACCCGTACGACGGCACGCCCATCATGGGCAAGACGGGCACGACAGACGACTCGCTGCAGAACTGGCTGGTCACCTCCACCAGCAAGGTGTCGACGGCGACCTGGGTCGGCAACGTGTCAGGGTCGACCCCGCTGCGCAGTCTCGACTTCAACGGGGTGGGCGGCGGCGACGTGAAGTTCTCCGTCGCCAAGCCCATCCTCGAGGCCATCGACAGCCTCTATGGCGGAGACGCGTTCACCAAGCCGACCAACGCCGTGCTGTACGGCGACCAGGTGACGATCCCGGATGTGTCCGGCAAGACCCCGGACGAGGCGCAGTCGCTCCTGACCGGGCTCGGCCTGGACGTGACGGTCGACCAGACGCCTGTCGACTCCGCCGAGCCGGCGGGGACGGCGGCGGGCACGGACCCTGCAGCAGGCTCCTCCGTCAACAAGGGCAGCTCGGTGACGGTGCAGATCAGCAACGGGCAGTCCGCGACCATCCCGGGTGGCCTGATCGGTCAGTCGGAGAGTGCGGCGAAGGCGGCGCTGGCCGCGGCCGGGTTCACCAACGTGAGCGTGAAGAAGCCGGATGCCGGTGGACGTAACGGCGGCGGTAACGGCGGCGGGAACGGGAAAGACGCGTCCAGCCTGACGGTGACGGCCGTGGACCCCGCTGAAGGAACGCCGGCGAGGAAAGACCAGGCGATCGTCCTCACGCTCGGCTGACCGGATGTCCAGCGCGCCGGGTGGCGTGCGGCCGCCCGCCCGGCGTGGCGCACAATGGAACCATGCAGGACGGCAGCGGGGGAGCACGGGCGACGTGTCCGTCGTGCGGTGCTGAGGCGCACGTGGTGCGGAACCCGTACTACGGCGCCGGTCTCGCGGTGCACGAGCTGATCGTGGAGTGCCCGCAGTGCGGCGTCTCGTTCCTGGACACGGTGCCGGTCGCTCACGAGGATGCGCCGCCGAAACGGCGAGGTCTCGGCGCGAGGCTGCTCGCCCTGTTCGGGCGCTAGGCGCCCAGTGCCTCCAGCGGGTTCTCCGCCAGCTTCCGCACGACGCCGTTCGCGACGATCCTGGCCGCCTGCGTCGTCGGCTTGCGCGCGGCCTGGTCCGTCACGCACGCTCCGAACTCGGCGGCGATGCTGAGTCGCGGGTACGCGGCGAGCACCTCCTCCCGGAATGCCAGAGGAAGCAGGTCGGCGCGCACGCCGGAGATGTCGAGGCCGGTGGCGATCTCGAGCAGGTGGCCCTCGGCATCCAGTGCTGGATCGACCGTCGGCCAGTTGTGGCGCACGATCACCTCGTGCACGCGGGTGCGCCGCTCGGCGGGCCAGCCTGCCCCGGCGGTGAGCGCGGCGGCGACGTGACCGCCGGCGTCCTCGTAGCTGAGCGTGACGTTGTCGAACTCCTCGACCAGCCCGAGGTCGTGCAGCAGCGCCGCGACGTAGAGCAGCTCGTGGTCGATGTCGTCCGCGCCGTCCAGCTCGGCGAAACCGAGCGCCCACAGCCACGACCGGATGCAGTGGTTCAGTAGCGCCGGCGTCTGCCGCTCCGCGGCGAACTCGTACGCGGCGCGGGCGGCCTGGGTGTCTGGCGGGGTGAAATCGGCGAGGCGCATACGGCCATCATGCCGGGTTTCCGGGAGGAGGGCGCGCTCAGGCCGGGTGGACCACCGTGATGCCCGTCGGCGAGGCCGTCTCCGCATCGGGGAGCATCGCCGCGCCGGTCTCCAGGTTGACGGCACCGGAGAGCAGGGCCTGCGGGCGGAGGGCGCCGGAGGCGACGAGGTCGAGCATCCCCGGGTAGTCGGCGGCGGACATCCCGTGGCTGCCGAGGATGTCGAGCTCCCAGGCGAGCACGCGGTCGAGGGGGAGGACGGGGAGCTGGTCGGCGGAGAGCAGGCCGACCTGCACGTGGCGGCCGCGGCGACGCAGCGACAGGACGGCGTCCGTGCTGGTGGTGGACGAGCCGACGGCGTCGATGCTCACGTCGGCGCCTCCTCCGGTGAGGTCGGTGATGGCGGCCGGAGTGGATGGGTCCGCGAGCACGACGTGCTCTGCGCCGAGGCGGGCGGCGAGGTCGAGCGCGGCCGGGTTGCGGTCGACCGCGACCACTCTGGCGCCGAGAGCGGCCGCGATCATCACGGCGCTCAGGCCGACGCCGCCCGCGCCGTAGACGGCGACCCACTCGCCCGGGCGAACGGCGGCGCGCATCCGGACGGCGCGGTACGCGGTGGCGAAGCGGCAGCCGAGGCTGGCAGCCGCGTCGTCGTCGAGACTGTCCGGCACCGCGACCAGATTGAGGTCTGCGGCGCGGATCGCGACCAGTTCCGCGTGCGATCCCCAGTGCGTGAAGCCGGGCTGGGTCTGGTTCGGGCAGACCTGCGACTGGCCGGATGCGCACCAGGAGCATGCGCCGCAGCCGTTGACGAACGGCGCGGTCACCCTGTCTCCGACCTGCCAGCCCGTCACGCCGTCGCCGAGCGCTGCGATGGTCCCCGCGAACTCGTGGCCGGGGACGTGCGGCAGGTGGACGGTGTCGTCATGTCCGGCCCAGGCGTGCCAGTCGCTGCGGCAGAGCCCGGATGCCCCCACCCTGATCACCGCGCCACCCTCCGGAGCCACCGGGTCGGGGACGTCGCGCACCTCGACAGGACCGCCGAAGCGGTCGTAGACCATCGCCCTCATGCCGTGAGCACCCGGACGGCTGGCACGTCGGCCGCGGCCCACTCCAGCGCCGCCAGCTCGGTGGTGCGCACCCAGAGGAGCGCGTCGTGGTCCGTGCTGCGCGTCGGCAGCTCTCCGGTGAGTTCCGCGCGGTAGCAGGCCAGGTCGATCGGGCGTCCGCCCGCCTCCGTGACACTGCGGTCGACCAGCTCGCCGACCAGGATGCCGACGCCGAGCTCTTCGCGGATCTCGCGCACCAGCGCGGTTTCCGGGGTCTCGCCCTGCTCGACCTTGCCGCCGGGGAACTCCCAGAGTCCTGCGGCGTCTTTGCCGGGGGCGCGGCGGCACGCCAGCACACGCCCGTCGCGCACGAGGACGGCAGCCACCACTTCGAGGGGTTCCACGACTCCATCCTGCCCCCTGGGGGCCGAAACCGCCGGGTGCCCGCGCCGTCGGGCGCGACAGGCCGCTCGCGCATCCGGTCAGCGGGTGAAGGTGCCGACCTTCTCCGTGTTGTAGTACTCGAACACGAAGGAGGCGCTGCGACCGTCCGACGGCGGGGAGAACGTGATCGCGGAGAGGGAGCCGGGCGGCGCGTTCTCGCTGTCGAGCGGCGTGACGAACTCGTCTCCCGTCCAGTGCTTCAGCGTGTACACGGTGTTCTTCGGGCCGAGCGTGATGGTGAGCGTGCCGCCGGTGTCCGCGACCGTCGCCGGGCCGGTGTACGGGTTCTGGTACGTGCCGACGAACGAGCTGAGCGGTGCGGACGCGACAGGAGAGGTGGGAGGCGACTGGCCGACCAGGGTGCCGACGGGTTCGTCCATGTGGGCGAAGGCGTTGCTGTACAGCTTCGCCCAGTCGGTGCGCGGCGCGTCGTACTGCACGAGGTCGAGGAACTGCATCGCCAACGTCTCCGCCGTGCCGTTGGCCGCCGCGTTCACCAGGACGACGATGCCGAGGTCCGCGGAGGGGAGGGTGACGAACGTGGTCCCCGCGCCGAGCTGGAACGCGCCGGAGTGGCTCACCGTGGTGCGGCCGGAGGCGGCGACGCCGACGTTGAAGCCGTAGCCGTACTGGCCGGGGCGGGTCTCGGCGTTCGCGACCGGGCCCGTGATGATCTGCGGGGAGATGGCGGGCAGCAGCGCCTTGCCGTCGACGATCTCGTGGCCGCCGTACCGTCCGTCGTCGATGACCATCGCCATCCACTTGGTGAGGTCGGTGACGGAGGAGCTGACGCCGCCGGCCGGGGACTGCGCATCCGGTTCGCGCTGGTACTTGGCCTCGTACTGGCCGTCGACCAGCACGTGCGGCACCGCGCGGTCGGTCCTCGCGATGTAGTCGGAGAAACGCGAGCTGGTGGCCGTCATCCCGAGCGGTCCGTAGAGGTCGCGCTGCGAGAGCGTCTCCCAGTCGGTGCCTGCGGCATCGGCGACGGACTGGGCGGCGGCGGTGATGCCGAAGTTGGTGTACGTCCACTGGGCGCGGAACGGTTCGAGCGGGAGGTAGCGCAGGCGGGACAGCACCTCTGCGCGGTCGTAGCCGAGCTCTTCGAGGTCGTCGCCGGCGTGGTCGGGAAGGCCGGAGCGGTGCGCGTAGAAGTCCGCGATGGTGGCGTGCGTCGTGACGTACGGGTCCGCGAGCGCGAACGACGGGAGGTTGGCCGTCACCGGGGTGTTCCAGGCGACGGTGCCCTTGCCGACCTCGTCGGCGATGACCGTGGCGCCGATGGGCTTCGACAGCGACGCGAGCTGGAACACCGTGTCCGCGTCGACGGCGCCCGGCTTGCCGACCTCGCGGACGCCGAAGCCCTTCGCGAAGACGGTCCTGCCCTGATAGGTGACGCCGACGGCGATGCCGGGCACGCCGGTCTGCGTCAGGATCGACGACGCGAGCGCGGGGAGCCTGTCGATCGCGGCGGTGACGGCACCCTGCGCGATGGGCACACCGGCGTCCGCTCCCGGATCCGTGCTCAGGCCGGCCGGGGCCGCCGGCGTGTGCGCCGGGTCTCCGCCCCCGCCGCTCGCCGTGCACCCCACCAGGGTGGCCACCGCCACCGCGGCACCGATCAGAGCACCCGCCCGTCGCATCCTCACGATCCGCACTCTAGCGGTCAGGCGGGGGTCGGGCCCAGGGTTTTTCGTTGGGACTCCGGGGGCGGGTGTCGGTGCCGTGCGGCAAGATGAGGGGGTGCGCTCATCTGTGAACCCCACCGTCCTCATCGTCATCGACCTGCAGCGGGGGGTGCTCGCGGAGTGCTTCGACGCCGAGGGCGTCGTCAGCCGCACGGCCGCACTGGTCGATCGGGCGAGGGACGAGCGGGTGCCGATCATCTGGGTGCAGGACGAGCACGACTTCCCGCAGGACAGTGAAGGCTGGGGACTCGCGGAGGGGCTCACCAGAGCGCTCGGGGAGCCGCTCGTGCGCAAGTCGTACCGCGACGCGTTCGCGGACACCGGGCTCGACGAGCTGCTCGAAGGCTTCGACGTGACCCACATCGTGGTCGCCGGCGCACAGTCCGACTACTGCATCAGGACCACGACGCAGGCCGCCGCCGTCCGCGGCTACGACGTGACGCTGGTGGGCGACGCCCACACCACGACGGACGCGGAGTGGGACGGCGAGCAGCTGACGGCCCAGCAGATCATCGCGCACACCAACAGGTACTTCTCCGGGCTGCGCTACCCCGACCAGACGTTCGCCGTCGTTCCGGCGGCCGACGTCGCGTTCTGACCCCCGAAAACATCGAGTCCGAACTTGTTCACGCCCTACACCGGCGTGTCGCGTGAACAAGTTCGGACTCGATTGTTTGGGGAGGGGGCTTGCGGCTAGAGGGTGGCTCCGAGCTTGAAGCCTTGGGTTTCCTCGCCCTTGCGGGTGTATGAGAAGCCGTCGGCCCCGATGGTGACGTCCATCTCGGAGTCGTCGGTGCGGGAGGTGAGCGGCTGGGGGTTGCCGTCGAGGTCGAGCACCAGGGAGGCGTCGGTGTACCAGGACGGGACGACGGGGTTGCCCCACCAGTCGCGGCGCTGGTTGTCGTGCACGTCCCAGGTGACGACGGGGTTGTCCGGGTCGCCGGTGTAGTAATCCTGGGTGTAGATCTCGACGCGGTGGCCGTCCGGGTCGCGCAGGTAGAGGTAGAACGCGTTGGAGACGCCGTGGCGGCCGGGGCCGCGCTCGATCGCGTCGCTGCGGCGGAGGGCGCCGAGCTTGTCGCAGATGGCGATGATGTTGTGCTTCTCGTGCGTGGCGAACGCGACGTGGTGCATCCGGGGGCCGTCGCCGCCCGTCATCGCGGTGTCGTGCACGGTGGGCTTGCGGCGCATCCACGCGGCGTAGGTGGTGCCCGCCTCGTCCTGGATGTCCTCCGTGACGCGGAAGCCGAGGTCCTCCATGTACTTGACGGCGCGGGGCACGTCGGGGGTCACCTGGTTGAAGTGGTCGAGACGGACCAGCGCGCCGGGGGTGTAGAGGTCGTACCGCCAGGCGAGACGCTCGACGTGCTGCACGTCGTAGAAGAACTCGTACGGGAAGCCGAGCGGGTCTTCGACGCGGACGGAGTCGCCGACGCCCTTCGTGAATCCGGAGGCGTTGCGCTCGACGCGGCAGCCGAGCTCGGTGTAGAACTCGACGGCGCGGTCCAGGTCTTCCGGGGTGCGCACCCGGTACGCGAACGCCGCGACTGCGGCGACAGGACCCTTGCGGAGCACCAGGTTGTGGTGGATGAACTCCTCGAAGCTGCGCAGGTAGACCGCGTTCTCGTCCTCCTCGGTCACGACCAGGTCGAGCACGTCGACGTAGAAGTCGCGGCTGGCCTGCAGGTCGGTGACGACGAGCTCCATGTACGCGCAACGCACGACGTCCGGCGGCGTCGCCTTCGGGGTGGGGATGGCGGTGGTGGTCATGGGGTGAATCGCTTTCTCTTCGTTGAGGGGGGGTAAGGGGTGAAGGTCAGTTGGCGCCGAAGCGTGCGGTGTGCACCGGGCCGAGGGTGATGTGCACGGCCTGCTGGTCGGTGTAGAAGTCGATCGAGCGGTAGCCGCCCTCGTGACCGAGGCCGGACGCCTTGACGCCGCCGAACGGGGTGCGCAGGTCGCGGACGTTGTGCGAGTTGAGCCACACCATCCCGGCCTCGACGTTCTGGGCGAAGGTGTGTGCGCGCTTCAGGTCGCTGGTCCAGATGTATGCGGCGAGGCCGTAGCGGACGCCGTTGGCGAGCTCGAGGGCCTCCTCGTCCGAGTCGAACGGCGTGATGGCGACGACGGGGCCGAAGATCTCCTCCTGGAAGATCCGCGCATCCGGTGCGACATCGGCGAACACGGTGGGCGCCACATAGTTGCCGTGGTCGATGCCCTCCGGACGGCCGCCTCCGGCGAGGAGCCGGCCCTCCTGCTTGCCCAGCTCGACGTAGCTCATCACCTTGTCGTAGTGCTCGGGGTGCACGAGCGCGCCCACCTCGGTCGTCGGGTCGTGCGGGTCTCCGACGACGATGTTCTTGGCGCGGGCGGCATAGCGGGCGCAGAAGTCGTCGTAGACGCTGCGCTCGACCAAGATGCGGCTGCCCGCCGTGCAGCGCTCGCCGTTCAGCGAGAACACGCCGAACAGGGTGGAGTCGATCGCGGCGTCCAGGTCGGCGTCGGCGAAGACGACCGCCGGCGACTTTCCGCCGAGCTCCATCGACAGGCCTTTAAGGAAGGGAGCGGCGTTGCCGAAGATCAGCTGGCCGGTGCGGCTCTCACCCGTGAACGAGATGAGCGGGACATCCGGATGCTTCACCAGCGCGTCTCCCGCCTCCTCCCCGAGGCCGTTGACGAGGTTGAACACGCCGTCCGGCACCCCGGCGTCGCGGAAGATCTGCGCCCACAGGCTGGCGGAGAGCGGCGTGAACTCCGCGGGCTTGAGCACGACCGTGCAGCCGGACGCGAGCGCGGGGGCGAGCTTCCAGCTCTCCAGCATGAACGGCGTGTTCCACGGCGTGATGAGCCCGGCGACGCCGATCGGCTTGCGGTTGACGTAATTGAGCTGCGAGCCGGGCACCTTGAACGCGTCGTCGGCCTGGGCGACGATCAGGTCGGCGAAGAACCGGAAGTTCTCCGCAGCGCGCTGCGCCTGGCCGAGCGCCTGGGTGATCGGGAGGCCGGTGTCGAAGGTCTCCAGTTCGGCGAGGCGTGCATCCTGGGCTTCGACGGCGTCGGCGACGCGGTTCAGGATACGAGCCCGCTCGCGCGGCTTCATCCGCGGCCACGGGCCTTCTTTGAAGGCGCGGGTGGCCGCGGCGACGGCGAGGTCGATGTCCTCCTTCTGGCCGGCCGCGGCGGTGACGTACGTCTCGTTCGACACAGGGTCGAGCACGTCGAACGTCGCGCCGGAAACGCTGTCGACGAAGGCGCCGTCGATGAAGTGCTGGATGCTGTCAGGCAGATTCTCCGGAATGTAGTGCTGCGTCATGGGCGCACGCCTCCTTCGGCGGTCGGTGAATTGATGTGTAGTGGTCTCAGTGCTGAGGGTGCTTGTGCTCGTCCTGATAGGCGTGGAACGCATCCAGGGTCGCGAGGCGGTGGCGGCGGGCAGCCAGCTCGATGTCGAGAGGCTCGGCCCCCCGCTCGATGAGCTTCAGGATCTGCTCGTGCTCCTCGACGGATTCGCGGGCACGGCCGGGAACGAAGCTGAAGGTGGAGTCGCGCAGCACCTTCAGCCTGTTCCAGCCGCGGTGCACCAGATCCAGGATGTGCGGGTTCGGGCATTCCTCGAACAGGACGGCGTGGAACTCCAGGTTCAGCTCGGTGAACCGGTGCGGGATGAAGTCGTCGAGGCACGCGATCATCTCGCGGTTGATCGACCTGGCCCTGTGCAGGTGGTCGCCGTTCAGCAGGGGAGCGGACATCTGGGTCGCTGCGCCCTCGACCAGGGCGAGCGTCTCCATCGTGTACGTGTACTCGGTGTCGTGCAGCAGGGCGACCTGGGCGCCGACGTTCTTCTCGAACGTCACCAGCCCTTCCGCCTCCAGCCGGCGGATCGCCTCGCGGACGGGCACGACGCTGATGCCGAGCTCCCCGGCGATCTGGCCGAGCACGAGCCGGAAGCCGGACACATACCTGCCGTCGTCGATGCGCTCCCTGATCCAGTCGTATGCCAGCTGGGATTTGCTCGGCGTCGCCGTCTTCGCGGTTCCTACTGCTGTGTCAGCCACACGCGGTACCTGTCCTTCCATTCGGCGTTCATCGGGAACAGACCGTCGATCGGCGCGCCGGCAGCGACCTGCTCGGCGATGAACTCCTCTTCGCGCTCCTGTTCGAGCGCGTCGGCCACGACCTCCTCGACCAGGGCGGTCGGGATGACGAGCAGGCCGTCGGCGTCGCCGACGATCACGTCGCCCGGCTGCACGGCCGCACCGCCGCAGGCGACGGTGATGTCCGCATCCCACGGCACGTGCTTGCGGCCGAGGACGGCCGGGTGACCGCCCGCGTGGTAGGTGGGGATGTCGAGCGCGGCGACGATCGCGAGGTCGCGCACGCCTCCGTCCGTGACGATGCCCGCAGCGCCGGCGACCTGCGCCCGCAGGGCGAGCACGTCGCCGACGGTGCCGCTGCCGCGCTCGCCGCGGGCCTCGATGACGAGCACGTCGCCGGGGCCGAGGGCGTCGAACGCGCGCTTCTGGGCGTTGTATCCGCCGCCGTGCGCTGCGAAGAGGTCTTCGCGGTTCGGCAGGTAGCGGAGCGTCTTGGCGCGGCCAACCAGCTTGGCGTCCGGCCGGGTGGAGCTGAGGCCGTCGATCGAGACGTTGTTCAGGCCGCGCTTCCGCAGCTGGGAGCTGAGGGTGGCGGTGGAGACGGAGAGCAGCTGGGCGCGCAGGGTGTCGGTCAACTCGAATCCGGGAGTTACGTTCTCAACCTCGGTCGCAGGCTCCCTCGGCGCTGGGGTCGCGGCATCGCTCCGCGCTGCCTCTGAGCTCCACCGCGCCCACGCCTCCGAGCGCTGCAGGTCGTCCACGGCGGGCTTCGTGCCGAAGTCGCCGAACGGGACGGTGCCCTCGGTGATGCGGGTGGCGAGGCGGCCGGTGCTCGGCGCATCCGGAGCCGTCGGCGCGTCGACCTCGACCTCGACCAGGTCGCCCGGCTGCGTGACGGACGAGCCTGCCGGCGTGCCGGTGAGGATGATGTCTCCCGGCTCCAGGGTGAGCAGCTGGGAGAGGTCGGCGACGAGCTGGCCGAACGGGAAGAGCAGGTCGTCCGTCGTCCCTTCCTGCACCAGTTCGCCGTTCAGCCAGGTGCGCACGCGGAGGGCGTCGGGGGAGACGGCGTCCGCCGGGATGATGCGGGGGCCGATGGGCGTGAAGCCGTCGCCGCCCTTGGAGCGGACGTTGGAGCCCTTGTCCGCCGCGCGCAGGTCGTAGACGCCGAAATCGTTCGCCGCGGTGACGCCGGAGACGGCCGCCCAGCCGTCCTCGGGGGAGACGCGGCGGGTCGGTCGGCCGATGATGAGCGCGATCTCGCCCTCGAAGGCGAGGAGCTCGGTTCCCGCCGGGCGTTCCAGCTCGGAGCCGGAGGCGGCGATGGAGGAGGCCGGCTTGAGGAAGTAGGACGGGGTGGCGGGTGTGCGACCTCGCTGCGCGGCACGCGAACGGTAGTTCAGGTGCACGGCGATGATCTTGCCGGGGAGGCTGATGTCGCTCACGGGGTGGTTCTCCTCGTCATCGGGGACTGTATCTGAGATTGTATACGATCCGTGACGCGTGCGCCAGCGCGCATCAGTAGCTCGCGGGCGCGACATCGGAACCACCGCCGATGAAGCGATCGGCCAGCGCCTCGGAGGCGCGCGCCAGCAGGGCGACATCGGCGCCGACCAGCACCCAGCGCGCACCGGCGGCGAGATAGCGGTCGGCGGCGACCGGGTCGAACGCGTTCACGCCGACCGGCTTGCCCGCCGCCGTCCCCGCCGCGATGGCCGTCTCGACCGCGGCGACGACGTCCGGATGGGTCTGCTGGCCGAGGAGTCCCATCGACGCGGCGAGATCGGCCGGACCGACCAGGAGGCCGTCGACGCCGTCGACCGCAGCGATCTCGTCGACGTTCGCCAGCCCATCCACGGTCTCGATCTGCACGTACAGGGAGACCAGGCCGTCGGCCCGGGAGAGGTAGTCGTCGATCCTGCTCCACCGGGCGGAGCGGGCGAGGGCGCTGCCGACGCCGCGGACCCCGGCCGGCGGGTAGCGGACGGCGGCGACCATCTCCGCAGCCTGCTCCGCGCTGTTCACCATCGGGATGAGCAGGTTCTGCGCCCCGAGGTCGAGCAGCTGCTTGACGATCACCGTGTCGCCGATCGGCGCGCGCACCAGCGGCGTCACCGGATACGCGGCGACGGCCTGCAGCTGCGCGAGGATCGACTCGAGGCCGACGGGGGAGTGCTCCCCGTCGATGAGCACGATGTCCAGTCCGGCCCCCGCGCAGATCTCGGCGACGAGCGCGCTGCCGGAGCACGACCAGATGCCGAACTGGGGACGGGATGCTGTGCGCAGCCGGTCGGCGAGCGTCGGCGTTGGTTCTAGGCGAATCGGCATGTGATGGCTCCCAGGGTTCCGTAGTCTGCGTGGACGGTGTCGCCGCGTTCCACCCACATCGGGCGGGTGAACGAGCCGGCGAGGACGATCTCGCCGGCTTCGAGGGTGGTGCCGTGGGCCGCGAGCTTGTTCGCGAGCCACGCGACGCCGGAGGCCGGGTGGTTGAGGACGGCGGCGGCGACGCCGGACTCCTCGATGGTCTCGTTGCGGTAGAGGAGGGCGGACACCCAGCGCAGGTCGACAGCATCCACGGCCACAGGACGGCCCCCGACGACCATGCCGCCCATCGCGGCGTTGTCCGAGATGGTGTCGACGATCGTGCGCCCTGCCATCTCGATGCGCGAGCTGAGGATCTCGAGCGCGGGGACGACGTACTTCGTCGCGTCGAGCACGTCGTAGAGCGTGCAGTCCGGGCCGGTGAGGCTCTCGCCGAGCACGAACGCCAGCTCGACCTCGATGCGCACGTTGGAGTACGCGTCGAACGGGATGACGGAACCGGTCTCGAAGACCATGTCGTCGAAGATGACGCCGTAGTCGGGCTCGGTGATCCCGGTCGCCTGCTGCATCACCTTGGAGGTGAGGCCGATCTTGTGGCCGACCAGTCTGCGTCCAGCGGCGATGCCGCGTTCCTTCCAGACGTTCTGGACCGCGTACGAGTCCTCGACGGTCATCTCCGGATGGCGGGCGGTGAGCAGCGGCACGGTGCTGCGGTCGCGTTCTGCGGCCGCCAGTTCGTCCGCGATCGAGTGGATGGTCGAGTCTTCGAGCACCGGATGGTCCCTTCGTCGTCGGAGGTTCTGGCCGCCGGAGCAGCCTCGGGTGAATCGTATATCATCCCGTACATCTTGGCGATTTCGCGGAGCGGCCGAGTCGTGGAAAGCTCGTCTCACCCCGTTTTTCTCCACAGGTTGTTTTTCTTGTCAACAACTGTAGAATTACCGCCACGACACAGCGATGTGTAGCCAACCTCGGTTGACGACCGGATCAGTAACTGCTGTGTCGTACGCCTGCGCAGCGTTCGATTGATGTTTTAGCTCCTGCCTTGCCAACCGAGAGAAGAAGACATGAAGAAAGCAATGATCGCGGTGGCCGTCGCCGCCGTGACCGCGCTTGCGTTGACCGCATGCGGCTCAGGGGGAAGCGACACCAAGGCCACGACCGGCGCATCCGGTGGCCCGCTCAACATCGGGAACTTCGCCGATGTGACCAGCTGGGATCCGTCGCTCGCCGATATCGGCTTCGATGGCCCGTACCTGTCGGCGGTCTACGACCCGCTGGTCAGCGTCGACGGCGACGGCAAGCCCACGCCGGCCCTCGCCACCTCCTGGAAGGTCTCCGACGACTTCCTGAAGGTCACCATGACCCTCCGCACCGGCGTGAAGTTCAGCGACGGGGAGGCCTTCGACGCGGCAGCAGCGGTGAAGAGCCTCGACTACCTCAAGAAGGGCGCGCGCTCCGGCGAGGCGTACGAGAACGTCGCGAAGTTCGTGGCCGTCGACGACAAGACCCTGGAGATCGACCTCACCAAGCGCGACGACACCCTGCTCTACTTCATGGGCATCGGCCGCAGCTGGATGATGGCGCCCAAGGCCATCGCGGCCGGCACGCTCGCGAAGACCCCGGAGGGCTCCGGCCCGTACACGCTCGAGACCTCGAGCGTCGCCGGCTCCGAATACCACTTCAAGAAGGTCGCGAACCACTGGGACGCGAAGCAGTTCCCGTTCGACCCGCTGTCGATCTACCCGATCCAGGATGCGACGGCCCGCGACAACGCGATGGCCTCCGGTCAGATCAACGTGAACTACGCCGACGACACGGCTCTCAAGCAGGCCAAGGAGAACAACTGGAACGTCGCGGCCAAGGTCTCCGGCTGGGTCGGTCTGCAGTTCACCGACCGTGCGGGGGAGAAGTTCAAGCCGCTCGGCAACGAGAAGGTGCGCCAGGCGCTGAACTACGCGTTCGACGGTGCGAGCATCCTGAAGTCGGTCGGCAGCGGAGCAGGAGCGGTGTCCAACCAGGTGTTCCCCGACGGCACGCCGGGCAACGTGAAGAGCCTGAACGGTGAGTACAAATTCTCCATCGCCAAGGCCAAGTCGCTTCTCGCCGACGCCGGATACGCCGACGGGTTCGAACTGCACATGCCGATGTCCCAGGTCTTCCAGGTCTGGCAGCCGGTCGTCGACCAGACCTTCGGCCAGCTCGGCATCACAGTCACCTGGGACGACATGCAGTACATGGACTACCAGAAGAATGCGCCGACGTACCCGATGTTCGTCTCCTTCCTCGCGATGGACTCGAACCCGGTCGCGACGGTGCAGCGCATGATCAACCTGCCGCAGTGGTTCAACCCGACCCCGCAGGTCGAGAAGTTCCCGGATGTGCAGGCACAGGTCGAGAAGGTCCTCTCCGCCGACCCGAGCAAGCAGACCGCCGAGATCGAGAAGCTGAACACGCTCGTGACCGGCAAGGCGTGGTTCGACGTCTGGTACCAGGCGAACAACAGCTACGTCTCCACCTCGAACATCTCGATCACCCCGGTGACCGGCATGATGTTCCCCACCCTGCGCCAGATCACCGTCAAGGGCTGACGCACCCAGGCGGGCCGCGTGAGAGCGCGGCCCGCCATCCCTGTTCCACCCGCTCCCGTTCCACCCGCTCCCCGTCTCCGACAGGACAAGACATGATCAGATTCACGGTCAAGAGGCTCGTCTCCGGCGTGATCCTCCTGCTCGTCGTGGCGACAGGCACGTTCTTCCTCGCCCACGCCGCCATCGGCGACCCGACGGCCGGGCTCCTCGGCTCGTCGGCGACGCCGGCGCAGCAGGCGGCGCTCGCTGCGAAGATCGGCACAGACCGCCCGCTCCTCGTGCAGTTCTGGGAGTGGGGCTCGCACGCGATCGTCGGCGACTTCGGAACGTCCTGGCGCAACTTCCAGCCCGTGAACGCGCAGATCGCGATCAAGCTCCCCGTCACCCTCTCCGTGGTGACGGCGGCCACCCTGCTGTCCGCCGTGTTCGGCGCCCTGTTCGGCGTGCTGGCCGGGCTCCGGCCCGGCTCCGTGCTGGACAAGGTGATCAAGGCGGCCTCGGTGATCCTGTTCGCGCTCCCCGGTTTCTGGGTGAGCCTCGTGCTGGTGATCTGGTTCGCGGTGAACCTGCACTGGTTCCCCGCCGTCGGCTACGTGCAGCCGTCGCAGAGCATCGACGGCTGGCTGCGCTCGATCACCCTGCCGTCGATCGCCCTCTCGCTCGGCGCCATCGTGATGATCGCCGAGCAGCTGCGCAACGCGATCATCTCCGCGAACAACCAGGACTACGTGCGCACCCTGCGCAGCCGCGGCCTGTCCCAGCGCCGCGTGGTCGTGCACCTGATCAGGAACGCGGCTCCGGCATCCCTCACCGTGCTCGCCCTGATGTTCGTCGGCCTTCTCGGCGGCGCCATCGTGGTGGAGCAGATCTTCTCCCTGCCGGGCATCGGAGCGCTCACCAGCGGTTCGTCGCAGAACGGCGACATCCCCATCCTGCTCGGCATCACCGTCGTCACGGTCATCTTCGTGGTGATCGTGAACTTCGTCCTCGACGTGGCGCTCGGCTGGATCAACCCGAAAGCGAGGGTGCAATGACGACTCCGACCGACGTGATCATCGACCCGCGCGCCGGTCGTCGCGGCTCGACGTTCGCCCGCTTCATCAAGCGCCCTGCCGGTGCGATCTCGTTCGCCGTGCTGGTGCTCGTGGTGCTCGTCGCGTTCTTTGCACCGCTGCTCTCGCCGCACGACCCCAACTTCGTCGACCTCGCGCTGACGAAGGCGCCGCCGAGCCCCGCGCATCCCCTGGGCGGGGACAGCGCGGGCCGGGATGTGCTGAGCCGCCTCATCTGGGGAACGCAGTCGACCCTGTGGGGCGCGTTCGTGACCATCGTGGTCGCGGTCGTCGTCGGCGTTCCCGCCGGCCTGGCCGCCGGATACTACGGACGCTTCTTCGACAGGGCGGCCACCTGGGTGAGCGACGCCCTGCAGGCGATCCCGGCCATGATCATCCTGCTGATCGTCGCGGCGGGGACGCGCAACGACTTCACCGTTCTGATGGCGACGCTCGGCGTCTTCATGGCGCCCGGCTACTTCCGCCTCACCCGCTCCACCGTGCTCGCGGTGCGCAACGAGCCGTACGTGGATGCTGCCAAGGTCTCCGGCCTCGGCAACGCCAGGATCATGGCGAAGCACATCGTCAAGGCGGTCTACGCCCCGGTCATCATCCAGACCGCGCTGACCGCCGGGATGGCGATGGGCATGCAGGCCGGCCTGCAGTTCCTCGGCATCGGCGGAGCGAAGACGCCCGGCTGGGGCGCGATGATGAACGAGGGCTTCCGCACGATGCTGACCACCCCTCTGCTGCTGCTCTGGCCGTCGCTGGCCCTCGGCATCACCATCGCGGCGCTGGCGGTGCTCGGCTCGACGCTCGCCGACGTGGTGAGCGTGCGCACTCCGATCGGGCGGCGCAGGAAGGCCTCGCGGCGCGTACGGCGATCCGGTGCAGAGCCGGCGGTCGTCACCGCGTCGACGGGCTCCGTCGCCCACAAGTCGGTCGACTCCGCCGTACAGCTGCAGAACCTGCGGGTGAACTACGTGACGCCGGAGGGCGGGACCGTGGAGGTGGTGCACGGCATCACCCTCGACGTCGCCCCCGGCGAGGTGCTCGGCATCGTCGGCGAGTCCGGCTCCGGCAAGTCGCAGACGGTGTTCTCGATCCTCGACCTGCTGCCGGCCGGCGGCGAGTACACGGCCGACGCCCTCTGGATCGGCGGAGCCGACGTGACCAGGATGGCGCACGCCGACAGGCAGAAGCTGCTCGGCCACGAGGTGGGATACATCCCGCAGGAGCCGATGTCGAACCTCGACCCCTCGTACACGATCGGCTACCAGCTCACCGAGCCGCTGCGCTCGGTGCACAAGCTGTCGAAGGCGGACGCCACAGCCCGGGCTCTGGCGATGCTGGACAGGGTCGGCATCGTCGACCCTGCCAGGGTGATGAAGTCGTACCCGCACCAGCTCTCCGGCGGCATGGCCCAGCGCGTGCTGATCGCCGGGGCCATTGCCGGGAAGCCGTCCGTGCTGGTCGCCGACGAGCCGACCACGGCGCTCGACGTGACCGTGCAGGCGGAGGTGCTCGAGCTGCTGCGCGAACTGCAGCAGGAGTACCGGATGGCGCTCGTGATCGTGACCCACAACTTCGGCGTCGTCGCCGACATCTGCGACCGCGTCGTGGTGATGCGCGACGGCGGCATCGTGGAGGTCGGCACGGTGGAGCGCATCTTCTCGCAGCCGGCCGACCCGTACACGGCCGAGCTGATCGCCGCCTCGCTCGACGGCGCGGCCAGCCGGTCGGAACTGGATGCGTCTCTCGCCGCATCGAGCGGGCCGACAGAACCCACCGAACCGCGGAAGGCGGTCCTCGCATGAACACCCCCTTGCTCAGCGCCTCCAACGTGGTGGTCGACTACGGCACCCGGCGCGGGACGTTCCGCGCGTTGAAAGAGGTGTCCATCGATGTGGGCGCGGGAGAGTGCGTGGGCCTGGTGGGGGAGTCCGGGTCCGGCAAGTCCACCCTCGGCAAGGCGATCCTCGGCCTCGTGCCCGTCGCGAGCGGCAGCATCCGGTTCGACGGCGAGGACATCACCCGGCTGAAGGGCGCGAAGCGGCGGGCGCTCGCGTCGAGCATCCAGGTGGTCTTCCAGGACCCGTACGGCTCGCTCAACCCGGCCATGACCATCGGGGACATCCTCGCGGAACCGCTCACCACGGCGGGCACCGGCCGACGGGATGCCCGGGCGGCCGTCTCCGAAATGCTCGACAGGGTCAAGCTGCCGTCGACGGTGATCGACCGCTACCCGAAGGAGTTCTCCGGCGGGCAGCGGCAGCGCATCGCCATCGCTCGCGCGCTGGTGCGCAAGCCGCGCCTGATCGTCTGCGACGAACCGGTGAGCGCGCTCGACCTCACCACCCAGGCGACCATCATCGACCTGTTCATCGAGCTGCAGCGCGACACCGGCGTCTCCTACCTGTTCGTCTCGCACGACCTCGGAGTGGTGCGCAGGATCTGCCACCGCGTCGCGGTGATGTACCGCGGCGAGATCGTCGAGACGGGCGACGGCGAGCAGGTCACGCGCGACCCGCAGCACCCGTACAGCAAGCGGCTGCTGATGGCGTCGCCGGTCGCGGACCCTGCCGGGCAGGCGGAGCGCCGGGCGGCGTGGCTGAAGCTGCGCGAGCAGGCGGCGTGAGCGGCGCGAGCGGGACCGGGGCAGGCGCGAACGGGGCGCCGGCGGACAGCAGGGGCTACGAGGGGTTCGGCGGGTTCGTCGCCGAGGTGGCGAGCGCATCCATCCCGTCGTGGCCGCCGCGCGTCCGCGCGCGCGAGGGTGCGCCGAACGTGATCGTGGTGCTGCTCGACGACCTCGGGTTCAGCGACCTGTCGCCGTTCGGCAGCGAGATCGACACCCCGGCCGTGCAGCAGCTCGCCGAGTCCGGCTACCGGTTCACCAACTACCACTCGACGCCGGTGTGCTCCCCGGCGCGCGCCGCGCTGCTCACCGGGCTCAACCCGCACAGGGCGGGCTTCGCCTCCGTGGTGCACGCCGACCCGGGGTTCCCGGGCTACGTGATGGAGATCGCGGACGACGTCCCGACCATCGCGGAGTCGTTCCGCGCATCCGGGTACGCCACGTTCATGGTGGGCAAGTGGCACCTCACCACCGAGTCGAAGATGCACGACGGCGCAGACAAAGCCTCCTGGCCGCTGCAGCGCGGCTTCGACCGGTACTACGGCTCGATGGACGGCTTCACGACGCTGTTCCACCCGCACCGGCTGGTGAGCGACAACAGCCCGGTGACCGTCGACGAGTTCCCGGACGACTACTACCTCACCGACGACCTCACCGACCGCGCCGTCGGCATGATCCGCGGCCTGCGCGCCAACGATGCGGACAAGCCGTTCTTCCTGTATTTCGCGCATCACGCCGTGCACGGGCCGATCCAGGCGAAGGCGGCGGACATCGAGAAGTACCGCGGGGCGTACGAGCGCGGTTGGGACCACATCCGGTCGGAGCGGTTCGCCCGGCAGGTGCGGGACGGGCTGTTCCCGCCGCAGACGGTGCCTGCCCCGCGCAACGAGGAACCGCTTGCTCCCGTCACGGCGTGGGACGACCTCTCCGACGAGCAGCGCGCGCTGTTCGCCCGCTATATGGAGGTGTACGCGGCCGCCGTCGACAACGTCGACCAGAACCTCGCGAGACTCGTGGATGCGCTGCGCGAGAGCGGAGAGTACGAGAACACGATCATGGTGGTCGCCTCCGACAACGGGGGCACGGGCGAGGGTGGCACGGAGGGCACGCGCAGCTATTTCAGCCAGTTCGTGCAGCTCGCCGGGCTGCCCGCCGACTGGGAGCGCGACGTCGACCGCGACCCGTCGCTGATCGGCGGGCCCCGCGTGTTCGCGCACTACCCGGCCGGATGGGCGTACGCGTCGAACACCCCGTTCCGGCTCTACAAGGGGGCGACGTACGAGGGCGGCATCCGCGTCCCGCTCGTGGTCTCCTGGCCGGCCGGACTGCCGCGCGACGCGGACGACGACGGCGTGCGCGACCAGTACACCTTCGTCACCGATCTCGGGCAGACCCTGCTGTCGCTGGCCGGCGTCGAGCCGCTCGCCTCGCGCGCCGGGTTCCCGGCGAAAGAGGTGGACGGCGTCCCGTTCGACGAGGTGCTGCGGGATGCGGACGCTCCGGCGCCCCGCACGGAGCAGTACTCGGAGTTCGCCGGCAATCGCGCCTTCGTGAGCGGCCGGTGGAAGATCGTCACCGACCACCGCTGGACCGACGCGTTCACCGACGCGGAGTGGCGGCTGTACGACCTCGCGGACGACCCCACCGAACGCGTGGATCTGGCGGGGGAGCATCCGGAGCTGGTGGCCGAGCTGGCGGAGAAGTGGCGTGCGTCAGCGTGGAGGAACACGGTGTTCCCGCTCGGCGACGACGGCTCGCTGTTCACGCACCGGCCGTCGACGGAGCTCGAGCTGGAGCAGCCGGTGACCCTCTACCCCGGTACCCCGACGCTGGAGCGGTTCCGGGCGAGCAAGCTGACCAAGCTGCGCAGTTTCGACGTGGAGGTGCGCGCCGACCTGGCCTCGGGAGAGGGCACGCTGGTCGCGCACGGCGACCAGGGCGGCGGATACGCGCTGCAGGTCTCCGACGGGCGGCTGACGCTCGCGTACAACGAGTACGGCCGGATGCGCAGGGTGACGGTGCCGCTGACGGCGCTGGGCGGCCGGGACGTGACTCTGCGCTTCGAGGCCGTGCCGGGCATCCGGTGGCTGATCGGCGTGGAGGCGGGCGGCGAGAGGGTGGCGGAGCTCGGGCCGGTGCTGCAGCTGGTCGGGATGGCGCCGTTCACGGGCATCAGCGTCGGCGTGGACCGCGGCGGCCCCGTCGACTGGGGCGTGTACGAGCAGCGGAGGTCGTTCCCGTTCAGCGGGGTGCTGCACGCGGTGCGCTATGTCCCGGGACGGAAGGCGGAGGAGAACCCAGAGGTCATCATCCCGATCGAACGGGAGCTCGCGCGCATCTACGAGTGACGGCGCACGACGAAACGGCCGCGGCCCCCTCGGGAGGTCGCCGCCGTTTGTGTTCGTCGCTCAGTAGTGCAGCCAGACCGACTTGGTCTCGGTGTACGCGTCGATCGCCCACGGGCCCATCTCGCGGCCCCAGCCGCTGGCCTTGTATCCGCCCCACGGCGCTGCCATGTCGGGGATGGACGGCATGTTCACGAACACCGCACCGGCCTTGATGCCGTTGGCGAGGCGCTGGGAGGTGGCGATGTCCTTGGTCCAGATGGTGGCGGCGAGGCCGTACTCGGTGTCGTTGGCGCGGGCGATGATCGCGTCGAGCTCGTCCTCGTCCTCGTAGCTCGTGATCGACAGGACGGGACCGAAGATCTCGTCGTGCATGATCGTCATCTCGTCGGTGACGCCGGCGAACACGGTCGGGGTGAAGAAGTAGCCGTCGCGGTCGGCGCGCGTGCCGCCGGTGACCAGCTCCGCCCCCTGCTGCCGCCCGATCTCGACCAGACGCTCCACGTGGCCGAGGTGCTTGGCGGAGACGAGCGGGCCGAGGTCGACGCCCTCGTCGAGGCCGTTGCCGAGGCGCAGACCGGCCACGCCGCCCGCGAGCTTCTCGACGAACTCCGCCTCGCGCTTCTTGTCGACATAGAACCGCGTGTACGCGGCGCAGACCTGCCCGGAGTTCAGGATGCTGCCCGCGATGTTGCCGCCGACGGCCGCGTCGATGTCGGCGTCCGCCGCGATGATCGACGGCGCCTTGCCGCCGAGCTCCAGCGTGAGCCGCTTGAGGTTCGAGTCCGCGCTCGCCCGCGTGATGATGCGGCCGACCGCGGTGGAGCCGGTGTACGAGAGGTGGTCGACGTCCATGTGCTCGCTGAGCATGGCGCCGACCGCGCCGTCGCCGGTCACCAGGTTCACCACACCGCTCGGGATGCCAGCCTCTGCGCACAGCTGCACCAGCCGGATGGTCGTGAGCGGCGTGACCTCGCTCGGCTTGATGACCACGGTGTTGCCGGTCGCGAGCGCCGGGGCGAGCTTCCAGGCGAGGATCATCAGTGGGAAGTTCCACGGGGTGACCAGCGCGTTGACGCCGACCGGCTCGCGCCGCGTGTAGTGCAGGGTGTCCGGGAACGACACCGGGTTGACCGTGCCCTGGATCTTCGTGACCCAGCCCGCGTAGTAGCGGAAGTGCTCGGCTGCGCCGGTCACAGACACCATCTTGGAGATGCCGAGCGGCTGCCCCTGGTCGCGGGTCTCCAGCGCGGCCAGCTCGTCGTGGTGCTCGTCGATCAGGTCGGCGAGGCGGAACAGCAGCGCGGCACGCTGGACGGGCAGGAGCCCGGCCCACTCCGCCGTGCCGAGGGCGGTACGCGCGGAGGCGACCGCCGCATCCACGTCGGCACGGGATGCGGTGCCGACCTCCTCGATGACCTGCTCGGTGGCGGGGTCGACGGTGGCGATGGCGCCGCCGGACGCCTCCGTCCACTCGCCGTCGATGAACAGTTTGGTGGCCACTTTCGTGCTCCTTTGCGTAGCCGGACGAGACGGGCGGACTCCGCTGACGGACGCCCACGCAAGCAGTATCCGCGGGGGAGTCGTGCGCTGTCTTGACCGGTGGGGCACGGCCGTTGTCTGCGAGCGAATGGTCGGAGGACGGACGTTCCGCGGTGCGTGCGTGGCGTGCGAACCTCGGGGGACTCGAAGGGGAGGACCTGTGGCGGAGACAGTGGATGCGAAGGCGGCGGCGAGCGCAGCGGCGGATGCGGCAGCGGCGGAGGTGCCGCGCAGCGTGATCGTCATCGGCGCCGGCTCTGCCGGTTCCGTGGTGGCCAGACGGCTGGCGGACGCCGGGGTGGCCGTGACCGTGCTGGAGGCGGGCGGCGAGGACACCAACCCCGCCATCCACGACCCGTCCAGGATGGGCGAACTCTGGCACAGCGCAGACGACTGGGACTACTTCACGGTGCCGCAGGAGCACGCGGACGGACGCAGGCTGCACTTGCCGCGCGGCAAGGTGCTCGGAGGCTCGCACTCCCTCAACGCGATGATCTGGGTGCGCTGCGCCCCCGCAGACTTCGACCACTGGGCGTCGCTCGGCAACGACGGCTGGGCGTGGAGCGAAGTGCTGCCCGTCTACCGCGCCATCGAGCGGCACTCCGGGGGAGCATCCGAGCTGCACGGTGCCGACGGCCTGCTCGACGTGACGGACGACTACGCGCTCGACCCCATCCAGCAGTCCATCGTGGATGCCGCGGTGGAGGAGGGTCTCGAACACAATCCCGACTACAACGGCGACCACCTCGACGGTGTCTCCCAGCAGCAGATCACCGTGCGCGACGGCCACCGCCTGAACACCTACCTGGCCTACCTCAAGCCCGTGCGCGACCGGGTGGATGTGCGCACCGGATGCTGGGTGCACCGTCTGCTCACCGAGCAGGGGGCCGACGGCGTCCCGCGCGTGGTCGGCGTCGAGTTCGAGCAGGACGGTGAACTGCACCAGGTGCGCGCCGACGAGGTGGTGCTGTGCGCCGGGGCGCTCGACTCCCCGCGCATCCTGTTGCGGTCGGGGATCGGCCCGACGGACGAGCTGACGGCGGTCGGCATCCCGCCGCTCGTCGACCTGCCGGGGGTCGGCAAGAACCTGCACGACCACCTGCTCTCCCCGGTGATCTTCGGCACGGAGCGCGAGGTGGGGGCTCCCCGTCCGGGCGTCTCCGTGACCCAGTCGCACCTGTTCTGGAAATCGGACCCCGTGTTGGAGGTGCCGGACACCCAGCCCATCCACTTCTCCGTCCCGATGTACCAGGACGGCATGACCGGCCCGGCCGACGGGTTCAGCCTGATGGCGGGCATCGTCTCCCCGAAGGCGCGCGGCAGCGTCACCCTGTCCGGTCCGGGCCCGCGCGACCCCCTGCTCATCGACCTGGATGCGCTCGGTCACCCGGACGACGTCGCCTCGCTCGTGGCCTCTGTGCGCCAGTGCCGCAGCATCGGCACGCGTCCGGCGCTCGCCGCCTGGGGTGCGACCGAGCTCTACCCGGGGCCGGAGGTGGGCGACGGGGACGACCTCGCCGACTACGTCCGCTCCACCGCCGTCACCTACCACCATCAGGTGGGGACGTGCGCGATGGGCGTGGATGCGCAGGCCGTGGTGAGCCCGCGGCTGCGCGTCCACGGCGTGCACGGGCTGCGGGTGGCGGACGCGTCGATCATGCCGCGGGTGACGACGGGGAACACCAACGCGCCCAGCGTGCTGATCGGCGAGAAGGCCGCGGCGTTCATCCTCGCGGGGGAGTGAGCGGAGAAGGCGTGCCGCCGGCTGGCGTGCCGCCGGCGCGCGCGCGGCTGACCCGCATCCCGGCCAGGCGCGGTACGACGGCCCAGGCGAGTAGCCCGGCGACCGCGGCGGCGATGGCGATGGTGAGCGCCATCGCCAGCGCGGTCGAACCGCCGAGCGAGGCGAACGGCCCAACGATCGGCCCGACCGTGAACGTGACCGTGCCGAGCACGGCGGCGGCCGTCCCCGCCCTGGCGGAATGGGAACCGAGGGCGAGCGTCGTGCCGTTCGGGCCGCCGACACCCGACGAGAACAGGAACAGCGCCAGCGAGGACAGCACACCGGGCAGCCCCCAGCCGAGCAGCACCGACGCCAACAGCAGGAGGGCGGCCGCCGCCGTCGCGAGCTGGCCGATGAGGTACATCCTGCCCGGTCCGACGCGGCGGACCAGCAGCCGGCTGACCTGAGCGCCGAGCAGGTTGGCGAGCGCGTTGATCGCGAAGAACAGGCTGAACAGCTGCGGGCTCAGGCCGAATTGGTCCTGCAGCACGAAGCTCGACATCGACAGGTAGGCGAAGAACGCCGCCCCTCCCGCCGCCGCCGCGATCACGATCACGACGAACAGCCGGTCGCGGAACAGCTCGCGCAGGTGGCCGCCGGTGGTCCGCAGCCCACCGCTGTGCCGCATCCCGGGCGGCAGCGACTCCTTCAGGCCGGTGAGCGCGATGACGAACAGGGCGAGGCCGATGCCGGTCAGCACCAGGAAGATCCCGCGCCAGTCCATGACGAGCGCGAGCGTTCCGCCGACGACCGGCGCCACGATCGGCGCGGATGCGCTGACCACCGCAAGCAGCGACAGCATCCGCGACAGGTCGACGCCGCTGTACAGGTCGCGCGCGACCGCCATCGTGATCACCAGCCCGGCCGAGCCGGCGAGCCCCTGCAGCAGCCGGGCGACGAGCAGCACCTGGATGTTCGGCGCGAGCACACACGCCAGCGAGAGCAGTGTGAACAGCGCGACCCCGACCAGCAGCGGACGACGGCGGCCGTACCGGTCGCTGAGCGGACCGGCCACCAGCTGGCCGACGCCGAGTCCGACCATGCACACCGACATCGTCGCCTGGGCGAGCGCGTCGCTGGTGCCGAGCGATGCGGCCAGCTGCGGCAGCTGCGGAAGGTAGAGGTCCATCGACAGCGGACCGAACGCTTCGAGCAGGCCGAGCACCAGGATGCTGCGGCGCACGCTCATCACGGGAGCGACCGCGCTGGGCGCGGTCACGGGCGCGACGCCGTCACGAGCGGGGCAGGCGCAGGGTGCGGCGCAGCCAGCTGTCCCTGGCGGCGATGGCGGCCTTCGACACGATGGCGTCCGGGGAGAAGCCGGAGAAGCCGTGGTACGCGCCGGACCAGACGTGCAGTTCGGCCTGGCCGCCCGCCGCCCAGATCCTGCCCGCGTATTCGATGGACTCGTCGCGGAACACCTCCGCGGCGCCGACCTCGATGTATGCGGGAGGCAGGCGGGACAGGTCGGTGGCGCGGGCAGGGGCGGCGTACGGCGAGACGGCGTCGGTGAAGCGGTCGGAGCCGAGGATCGCATCCCAGGCCGTGTCGTTGTTGTTGCGGTCCCACGCGCCGATCCCGTCGTACTGCCAGGCCGAGACGGTCTCGTTGCGGTCGTCGAGCATCGGGCAGTTGAGGAGCTGCCCGGCCAGGCGCGGGCCGTTCCTGTCCCTCGCCATCAGCGCGACGGCCGCGGACAGGCCGCCTCCCGCGCTCGCCCCGGACACGAGGAGGCGCTCGGGATCGACGCCGAGGTCTGCGGCGTTCGCGGCCAGCCAGAGCAGCCCGGCGTAGCAGTCCTCTCCCGCCGCCGTCCCAGGATGCTCGGGGGAGAGCCGGTACTCCACGGCCACGCCGACGGCGCCGTACTGCTCTGCGAGCTCGATCAGCTCTCCCGTGCCGAAGAAGCGGGTGCCGAGCACCTGCCCGCCGCCGTGGATGCTCAGCACGCCCGGCGCATCCGGAGCTTGCCGCACGGGACGCACGATGGTGATCTCGATATCCGGAGCACCGGCAGGGCCGGGGATGACGGCGGTCTCCGCGGTGACGGCGCGCCCGGCGACCTGCTGCTCGATCGGCGGGATGATCGTGGCGAAGTGCGCGCGGTTGGCGAGGATCGTGTCCGCCCGCAACGGGATGCGCTCCACCACCTCGAGGAACGCGGTGAGGCCGGGCACCAGCGCGGGGTCGTACGGCACCGGATGGTGGGGCGATGCGAGCGTCATTGCTGTGCCTTTCGTTGGGGTGGGCTGGGGCGCCGGGGCCGGGGCCGTAGGCGGGTCAGAGGCCGAGGATGCGGCGCAGCCAGGAGAACCGCGCGGCGAGCGCAGCCCTGGTCAGCTCGCTGCCCGGTGCGTAGATGTCGAACCCGTGGAAGCCGCCCGACCAGACGTGCAGCTCCGCCTCGCCGCCGACGGCCCAGATCCGGGACGCGTATTCCACGTCCTCGTCCCGGAACGGCTCGGCGGCGCCCACCTCCACGAACGCGGGAGGGAGGCCGGAGAGGTCGGTGGCGCGGGTGGGGGCCGCGTATTCCGGCGCATCCGGGCTGTACGCCAGCTCGGCGCCGAGGACGCAGTCCCAGGCGAGCAGGTTGGCCTCGCGCGTCCAGGTGCCGACCCCGGAGTACTGGTGGCTCGACACGGTGGTGTTGGTGTTGTCGATCATCGGGCAGAGCAGCAGCTGGCCGGCGATGGCCGGTCCCCGACGGTCGCGGGCCATCAGCGAGACGGCGGCCGAGAACCCACCTCCCGCGCTGCCGCCCATCACGACAATCCTGTCCGGATCGACGCCCAGTTCGGCGGCGTGCTCCGCCAGCCAGGCGATCCCGGCGTAGCAGTCCTCCACCCCGGCGGGGAACGGATCCTCCGGCGCGAGCCGGTACTCCACGTTCACGGCGATCACGCCCAGCTCGGCGACCAGCTCGACTAGCCGCGCGGTCTCCCAGCTGCGGTGTCCGACGATCATGCCGCCGCCGTGGATGTTGTACAGGGCTGGCAGCGCTGCGGCGGTCGCGTCGTGGCCGCGCGGGGTGAGGACGGTGATCTCCAGGTCCGGCGCACCGGCCGGCCCGGGGATGACGAGGTCGACGGCGTCGATCGGGAGGTCGCCGATGACCTCGGCGGCGCTCGGGAACAGGCCGGACGCTCCCTGCCTGCTCAGGTGCAGGGTCTCCCTGCTGAGCGCAGGCTGCGGGTTCTGCGCCAGCGCGTCGAGCACCGGGGCGATCTCCGGGTCGAACGGGACGCGGGGGATGGACGTGGCGGAGGTGGCGGTGCGGTCGTCTTCTGCGATGGTCATGGCTGCTCCTGCTGGTGTGGTGGTGGGGTGGGTGTGGTCTCGCGACGCGATGCCGAGGTCCACTCAGGGGCCTTCGGGGTCGACGACGCCCGTGTCCGCCCAGAACGGCTCCACCCTGGCGCGCAGTTCCGCCGCGCCGACGCGCTCGACCAGGGCGACAGCATCCAGGTTCTGCTGCACCTGTTCGAGACGGCTCGCACCGAACAGCGTCGTCGTGGTGGCCGGGTGGGTGAGAGTGAAGGCGACGGCGAGCTGCGCCGGAGTCGTGCCGAGGTCGTCCGCGACGGCGGCGAACGCCGGAACGTCGGCGACGATGCGCTCCCTGATGGCCCCCGGGTCGCGGCCGACCTCGCGGCCCGGCGTGACGTTCCCGGCGAGGATGCCGCCCTCCATCACGTCCGACGCCTGCATCGTCAGGCCGTCGGCGAACAGGCGCGCGAACGGTTCCCCATCCGGGATCGATCGGCGGGCGACGCTGTACTTGAGCTGCGCGATCTGCGGGCCGGCGACCCCCTCCGCCGCTGCGATGTCGCTCAGCCTCCGGATGTTCGCCGCAGACCAGTTGTTGACGCCCCACGCCCTGATCAGCCCGGCGTCCGCCAGCGCAGCCAGGTCGACGACGAGGTCGCGCAGGTCGATGTCGTCCCGGCGGAGGTCGCCGAGGATCACCAGATCGGCGTACTCGCTGCCCACCCGGAACAGCGCGTGCTCCAGCTGCGGCCGGAAGCCGTCGTCGCCGAACCCCTCCAGCCACAGCTTCTCCGACAGCAGGTAGTCCTCCCGCGGGATGCGCGCCGCGCGGACGATCGCGGAGAACAGCACGTCCGTGAACACGGGCGGCTGCATCCCGCGGAACCCGTACACGCCCACGTCGAACAGGGTGATGCCGTGCTCGACGGCGAATGCCACCATGTCGACGGCGTCGGCGAAATCCATCCTGTCGTAGGTGTGCCACGAGCCGAGCGAGAGCACGGACGCCTCGATGCCGGAGGTGCCGATGGGGCGGCGCGGGAGGGCGGTGGATGTGGTGGTGGGCGTGGTGGCGGGGGCTGCGGCGGGTGCCGGTGTCGGTGTCGTGGTCATGGCGTCTCCTTCGTCGTCGTGCTCGGGGTGCTGCTGCGCGCATCCATTGGTCAGCCGATGCGCGGGTCGATGACGGCCTTGATCTCGCCGAGCCCGGCCATCGCCGCCACCTTCTGCGACGCCTCCGCCAGGCCGACCGGTGCGCTGAACAGGTCGTCCCAGGGCAGGCGGTCGGCGAAGCTGCGGAAGAACTCGATCGCGCGGTAGTAGTCGGAGATGTCGCCATTGAGCGAGCCGACCACCGTCAGCTCCTTGCCCATGATCGTGCTGAGCGCGACGGGGTCTCCCGCCGGTCCGGTGCTGCCGACCACGACGAACGTGCCGCGCTGCGCCGCCATCGCGAGCGCCTCCGGCCCGACGCTCGGCGCTCCGGCGACGTCGATGATCAGGTCGGCGCCCTGCCCGTCGGTGAGGGCGAGCACCCGCTGCACGGTGGCGTCGGAGCCGTCCGCGATATCGACCACGTGATCGGCGCCGAACCTCCGGGCGACGGCCAGCCGCTCGGCGGGCGCGCCGACGGTGATGACCGTCCCCGCTCCGGACAGGTGCGCGACGGCGGTGGCGAAGATGCCGAGAGCGCCGGACCCCTGCACCACCACGCGCGAACCGGGACGCACCCCGCCCGCCCGGTGGAACGCGCGCAGCACGGTCTTCGCCGCGCATCCGGCCATCGCCGCCCAGGCGTCCGTGACCTCGTCCGGTATCAGGAGCTTGGCCGCGCCCGGCGTGACATACGCGTAATCCGCGAGCCCGGCCGTCGCGTACGGAGGAACGTCGGAGCGCTGCAGGAAGCCGTAGCCGCGCTTCGAGCAGGCGACGGGCTCGCGCAGCACCGTGCAGCCGAAGCACTCGCCGCAGGTGGACTCCGACCAGCCGATCCTGTCGCCGACGCTCAGCGCGCGACCGAGCGCATCCCGGGTGTCGAGGCCGAGCGCGACGACCTCGCCCACCATCTCGTGCCCGAGAACCATCGGCAGCATCCCGGGGAAGCTCATCTTCCCCGACCAGATCTCGATGTCGGTGCCGCAGAGGGTCGCACAGTGGATGCGCACGAGCGCCGCGCCCGGCTCGAGGTTCTCGGGGAGGGGGATGCGCTGCAGCGTGAGCGGCTCGCCGTGCGCCGTGAGGACGGCGGCGCGGGTGGAGGTGGGGGTGGGGGTGCCTGTGTCGGTGCTGGGGCCTGGGTTCGCCATCGAAGTCTCCGTTCCGTTCGACGGATTCCGGTGGCTTCGCTGCGCATCCGGTCGTCGATGTGGGTTATTCTACATACGTTGACCAAAATAGCGAGCCTCTCGAGGAGGAGAAGTGCAGCGACGCGACACCCCAGACCCCAGCGCAGATCTCGTACTGCGCGGTGGGACCGTGCACACCCTCGACCAGGACGGCACGACGGGCACGGCCATCGCCATCCGCCACGGCCGCATCCTGCGGGTCGGCGGAGACGCCGAGGTCACCGCATCCATCGGCCGCCGCACCCGCGTGATCGACCTCGACGGCCGCGCGGTCATCCCGGGCATCAACGACTCGCACCTTCACGCCACCTGGCTGGGCGCGATGTGGCCGAACACGGTGTTCGGGGCGATGGATGCGGGGGCTGGGGATGGCGATGCTGGTGCTGGTGGTGGCGCTGCCGGTGCTGCTTCCTCCACCACCCCCGTCGCACCGCCGCCACCCGTCGACGGCGACCCGCACGACACCTCCCACTCCGCGCCGCTCCTCACCACGCGCGCCGAGCGCCGCGCCGCCATCCTGCGCGCCGGCGAGCTGATCGCCTCCCTCGGCATCACCAGCTACACCGAGCCGGGCATCGGCCCCGGCGAGGACGGCGGCGCGACCGGCTGCTTCGGCCAGGACGTCTTCGATGCGTACGTCGAACTCGAAGCCGAGCGCCGCCTCACCGCCCGCGTGAACGTGCTCGCCCTGTTCGGCGTGCTCGACGGACCCAGCACCCTCCGCGACGTGACGACCGGCCTCCGGTCCCTCGAACGCGAGACCACTCGTCCCACCTGGCTGCGCGTCGCCGGGGTCAAACTGTTCGCGGACGGCATCCCGCCCATGCACCAGGCCTGGACGCGTCACCGCTACCCGGACGGCACCTCCGGCGGCCTCCTCGTCGCCGGCCTCGACGAGGAGGAGCGCGCGGAGAACCTGCGCAGGATGATCGTCGAAGCCAACCACCTCGGCTACCAGGTGGGCATCCACGCGACAGGCGACCGCACCATCGACACCGCCATCGCCGCCGTCGAGGACGCCCTCCGCGACAGCAGGGCGGAACTGCGCCACTACATCATCCACGGCGACCTCGTCGGCCCCGGCGAGCTCGCCCGTATGGCCACGCTCGGGATGGGCCTCAACGTGCAGCCGGGCATCGCCGTGAAGACGGCATCCTGGCTGGCAGCGGTCCTCGGCGACGACGTCGCCGCCTCCGCATGGCCCATCGGCGAGGCGGCACGCGCCGGGGTGTCCGTCTCGCTCAGCTCCGACGCCCCCATCCTCGCCCCTGACTGGCGTCAGGGCATCGCCGACGCCGACGCCTGGCTCGGTGCGCCGCTGAGCGGACCGACCGCAACCGCCGACCGGATGCGCGCCCTCCTCCGCGGATACACCGTCGCCCCCGCCCGCCAAGACGGCGCAGAACCCTGGAAGGGCACCCTCGAACCCCGCAAGGTCGCCGACCTCTGCGTGCTCGAAACCGACCCGCTGAACGTGGCGGCGTCGGAGCTGCCCACGGTGGGGGTGGAGCTGACCGTGGTGGGCGGGGAGCTCGTGTACGAGCGGGAGCCGGTGTATATGCGGTGAGGTGCGTGCGGGTGGCGGGGCGGGGGTGCGTGCGTTGCCTCCGTGCGTCTCCGCTCCAGCGGAGTTCGTGTCCGCCGCGCCGTGCGCGTCTCCGCTCTAGCGGTGTTCGTGTCCGCCGCGCCGTGCGCGGTTCCGCTCTAGCGGTGTTCGTGTCCGCCGCGCCGCGCGCGTCTCCGCTTCAGCGGAGGACGTGCCCGCCGCGCCGTGCGCGTCTCCGCTCCAGCGGAGTTCGCGGCGATTATCGCGGGCTAATCCGTTCCGGCGGAGACGTGCCTATCGCGCCCGACGCGATCAGCAGCCACGCGCGTCGCGCTTTGCCTCTCCGCTCGAACGGAGTTCGTGCCAGTGGGCCGCGCAAATCTCCGTTCGAACGGAGATGCGCGCGGCGTGTCGGCCGAGTTCTCCTGCGTTGCTGACGCGCGACGGTTCCCTGGCCCGGGGAGTTGCCTGACCCCGCGACCACGCGAGAACGCGGCCCGCCCACGGCGAGCACAGGGGAACGCGAGGCCGCGCCTTCAGGCCGCCCCGCGCATCCCGTGCACTTGCTGCTCCAGGACCGCGCACACGCGGGAGCGCGCGGCGGCAGACCTGGCGCAAACCCGCGCATCCCGCGCCGCCGAACTACCGAATCACACCAGCAGTTGCCCGCCGTCGACCGCCAGGCTCGTGCCGGTGATGTGCGCCGCCCCCGGCCCAGCCAGGAATAGCACCGCCGGGGCGATGTCCTCCACGTCCGCGAGTCTTCCCAGAGGGATGCGCGACGACCAGGCCGCGCGCTCAGGCGAGCCTTCCGGCATCCCCAGCTGCAGCATCGGCGTGAGCACCGGCCCGGGGGCGACCGCGTTGACGCGGATGCCGTTTGCGGCGAGTTCGATGGCGGCCCAGCGGGTGATCGAGTCGACGGCCGCCTTGCTGGATTCGTATGCTCCCATGCCCGGCGTCGGCTGGCGGCCGCCGATGGAGGAGATGTTGACGATCGCGCCGCGGGTGCCGGTGGCGGTCATCTGCCGGGCGACGGCTTGGGTGACCGCGAAGGTTCCGAGGATGTTGACGCGCACGATCGCGTCGTAGTCGGCGACGCTGAGGTCGGTGAGGCGTCCGTGCACCGACAGGATGCCCGCGTTGTTGACGAGGACGTCGATGGGTCCGTGGTCGGAGGCGATCTCCTCGACGGCAGCGGCGACCGCCGCCTCGTCGGTGATGTCGAGGGCGATCGCGGAGGCGCCGATCTCGCTCGCCACGCGGGCGACCGTGTCGGCGTCCACGTCGGCGAGGACGACACGGTCGCCGTTGTCGATGAAGGCTTCTGCGATGCCGCGGCCGATGCCGCCGCCTCCACCGGTGATGAGCACAGTGCGGGTTTCGGTCACGGATCTCTCCTTGTCAGGCGTCGCGCCACCACGTCATGGCGTCGAATGCAGTTATATTATACAAACGTAGAAAAAAGCGAAGCTGCTTCAGGAGGCCAGTCGTGTCATTCACCGGAACCGTCCCCACCCGCGCGCTCGGCCCAGGCGGCCCCGACGTGCCGGTCTTCGCCCTCGGATCCTGGAACACCTGGGACAGGATGGAGTTCGACGACGCCGTCTCGCTCATCCGCAGGGCGCACGAGGTCGGCGCGGCGTTCTTCGACGTCGCGCACTACAACATGGGTCCGCACGCCGAGAATGCGAGAACCGACCTGATCTTCGGCGAGGCGGTCCGCGCATCCGGGATCGCACGCGACGACTACCTGCTCTGCGGAAAGCTGTGGCTGTGGGAGTACCCGCACACCACCTTCGCCGACCAGATGCGCACCTCCCTCGACCGCATCGGCGTCGACAAGGCCGACCTGGTGGTGGTCGGCGACTACTTCGGTGAGGTGGATGTGCGTGCGATCGTCACCGACGTGGCCGCCGAGATCGCGGCCGGCCGGTTCGACGGCTGGGGCGTGAACAACTGGGCGATCGACGACGTGCGCCTCGCCATCGACTTCGCTCGCGACGAGGGCCTCACCCCGCCCACGTTCGCGCAGCTCAAATACGGCCTGGTGCGCCGCACGATGGCGGAAGGCTCCCACTACGGCGAGCTGTTCGCCTCCGGTGCGCTCGCGCTGCAGGCCTCCGACGTGTTCGAGGGCGGCATCCTCGCGGGCAAGCTGTCGCCGTCGCGCAAGATCGGCGCGGACGTCGGGGGCATCCGGGATCGCATCGTCGCCGCATACCCGCGCGTCCAGCAGATCGCGCACGGCCTCGACGCCACCCCGACGCAACTCGGACTCGCGTTCGTGCTCTCCCACCCCGCGACGGCGAACGTGCTCTTCGGTGTCAGCCGCGCGGAGCAGCTGGAAGACAACCTCGGGGCGCTGGCGCTGCTCGACCGGCTGGGCGCAGAGGGTATTCGCGCGGTCACGGCGGACCTGTGGCTCGACCGCGAGGTCAACGCGGACGGGACGTGGCCGGTGCAGGCGTGAGGTGAGGTGCCGGATGCGTCACTCGCCCAGGAACGCCACCGCCGCCGCCCGGAACTCGGCACTGTCCAGCGCACCCCGGTGATCGCCGGGCACCCGCACGATGGCCGCGCCGGGCACGGCGGCCACCAGCTGGTCGATCCCGCCGGACATCGGGTCCTCCGACCCTGCCACGAACAGGACGGGCACGTCGGGCGCACCCGCCTCGGGAGCGAACGGCTCCGATCCCAGCCCGGCGATCAGCGCGACCAGGGATGCGGTGTCCGCGCCCGGTGCGGACACCATCGCCGCCATCATCCCGGTGAGCGGGTCGGTGGCGGTGGGGATGGCGTCTGCATCCATCCCGGTGCGCGGGTCGGTGGCGGTGGCGGCCGGGTCGGCGTCCATCGCGACGTGCGGGTCGGTGCCAGTGGTGTCTGCGTCCGCACCCACCCCCACCCCGGTGAGGCGGCGCAGCGCATCCAGGTCGACGGCGGTGAACGGCTCGAACGGGCTCAAGCCGCCCAGCACCATGCGTCGCACGCGGCCGGTGGATGCGGCGGGCAGCTCCCACGCGAGCCGCGCGCCGAGCGAGTACGCCACCACATCCACCTGGTCGGCGCCGAGGGCTTCGATCGCGGCGACGATCGCGCCGACCACCGACGTGGTGGTTCCGGATGCGGCATCCGTGACGGCGGGGGAGTGGCCGTGGCCGGGCAGGTCGATGACGTGGGTGGTGTGTCCGGCGTCGGCGAAGGTGCGCGGCCAGCCGGTCGCGGTGAAGTCGTCGTCTCCGCTCGACGCGAAGCCGTGGAGGAGGATCACAGGCGGAAGGTGGTCGCCGGAGGCGGCGGACGCGACGGTCGTGCGGACCGCGAGCGGCCCTTCGATCCCTGCGCTCACGGCGGGCGTCCCTGGCTCGTTCTGCGGTGTCGGCATCCTGGTCTCCTTCGACGGTGAGGTGTTTTTCTATGCTAGTAGAAAATAAGCGTCAACGTATGTAGAGTCGTGGCATCTCCACTCAGACATCGCCGTCCGGAGAGGCTCATTCCGGAGCAGACTGCGGCGGCGCCAGGACAGAAAGAGCGTGACAAGTGACCTCAACCCGTGCAGCAACGCCCGAGGCGATCGTCGACATCGCGATCGGTTTCATGGGAGCGAAGCAGCTGTTCGCCGCCAGCCGCGTCGGACTGTTCTCCGCCCTCGCGGACGGGCCGCTCGACGTGGCCGGGCTCGCGGCGGCGACCGGCGTCTCCGAGCAGCAGATCCGCATCCTGGCCGACAGCATGGCCGCCCAGGGACTCCTCAGCAGGACAGACGGACGCTACGCGCTCACCCCCGACGCCGCCGCCTACCTCACTGGCGACCGCGCCGAGCTCGACCTTGCGCCGTTCCTCGCCTTCCTCAACGCCACCAGCTACAGCCAGTGGCTCGGTTACGACTCGACGGTCGACACCAACGACGCGGGAACGCTCGACCTCGACGACGCCGGCTGGGGTGCGTTCCTCGACGGCGTGATGACGTACAACGAACTGCACGCGGCGATGCTGGTGCAGAACTTCGACTTCACGCCGTACCGCAACGCGCTCGACCTCGGCGGCCTGAGCCCCGCGTTCGCGGCGAAGGCGATGGCGGCGAACCTCGAGCTGCGCACCCGGTTCGTGTTCGACCCGCAGTCGGTGCCGTCCGTGCAGGCGGCGGTCGAGGCGGCCGGGCTGGCCGATCGGTCGGTCGTGGAGGGGGCGGAGACCGCGACGGCGGAGCCGGGCGGGGAGCACGACCTCATCCTCGTCAACCACGTCATCCACCGGTTCGACGACGCCCAGAACCGCGGCATCTTCGAGCACGCCCGTGCCGCCGCTGCGCCGGGCGCGACGCTGCTGGTGCTCGACTTCTTCCTCGACGACGAGCCGGAGCAGCGCAAGATCGACGCCCTGCACGCGGGGGAGTACTACAACATCGACGGAACGGTGGTCTACCAGGAGAGCGTCGTGCGCGACTGGCTCACGGCGGCCGGATGGACCCCGCGCGGCACGGTCGCGCTGCCGGGCAGCCCGCGCATCCTGATCGCCGACGCCGCCTGACCAGGCGAGCGGACAGTGGATGCGCGGGTGGCGCGGCCGGGCACGTTCCGGCCGCGCCACCCGCGCGCACACCACACCCCGATACCCTGAAGCGGTGACCGGGCAGCTGCGAGAACTCCACGCCGGCGTGCACGCCCTGCGCGTCCCGATGCATGCCGGCGGGCTGCCGTACAGCCTCTGCTACCTCATCGAGGACGCCGACGGCCGCATCCACATCGTCGACCCCGGCACGGCGGGCAGCGACAACCTCGCCGCCCTCGACGCCGCCCTGCGCAGCATCGGGCACGGGATGCACTCCGTCGCGTCCGTCATCGCCACGCACCTGCATCCCGACCACCTCGGGCTCGCGTTCGAGGTGAGTGCGGCGTCCGGCGCTCCCGTCGTGCTGCACGAGCGGGAACGGGATGCGCTGCTCGCGCCACCCGCGCCCGCTACCGACCCCGCCGCGCTGCTCGAGGCGTGGGGCGTCCCGGAGCAGCGGCGCCCCGAGCTGCTCGCCGCGGCGGCCAGGCCGACGGCGACGACGACGCTCCCCGACGGGGCCGCCGACCGGATCGCCGGGGTGCGGGACGGCGACATCCTCGCGATCCCCGGCAGGAGCATCCGGGTGCTGTGGACGCCCGGCCACACCGCAGGCCACCTCTGCCTCGACGACGCCGGGCTCGGGATGCTCTACACCGGCGACCACGTTCTGCCCACGGTCAACCCGGGGCTCGGACTCGGCGCTGGCTTCACCAGGAACCCGATCGCCGACTACCTGGACTCGCTGGAACGCGTCGCGGCGCTGGGCGAACGCGAGGTGGCGCCCGGTCACGAGGACGTGTTCACCGGGCTGGCGGAGCGCTGCGTGGAACTGTCGCGGCACCAGCTGCGCCGCACCCAGGAGGTCGCCGCCGGGCTCGCATCCGCAACCGCCGCAGAGGAGCAGACCGTGTGGGAGCTGGCGCGCACCCTCACCTGGACGAGCGGCTGGGACGGCCTCTCCGGCTTCACCCTGCTGTCCGCGCTCACCCAGACCGGGATGCACGCCGCGTTCGCGCGCTCACCGGAGGGGCGCGACCACCTCAGGCGGTCGTGATCCGCTCGAAGAACGCGTCCAGCTGCGCCTCCAGCAGTGCCGGGGTGGAGAGGTGCGGGGCGATCAGGCTCATCACGTTGGCTCCGACGTTGATCAGGACGATCTCGTCGACGAGCTGCTCGTCGGGGGTGGAGGTGACGATGTCGCCGGCCGCCCTGCCCTGCTCGATGTAGGTGCGCAGGCCGCCGCGCCAGCTGGTGAGGTGGGAGAGGTATGCCTGGTGGAGGTCGTCGTTCGACATCGCCCGCTCCCAGAAGCTGAGCAGGACGCGGCCGGCGACGATGGCCTCCTCGGTGAGCGGGGCGGAGGCGTAGACGATCGCGCGGAGGGCTTCGAGGCCGGTCGCGTCGCCGACAGCGCTGGCCACGCCCTCGCTCATCATGCCGAGGGCGCGGTCGTACGTGCCTTGGATGATCTCGTCCTTGCCGGGGAAGTAGTGCTTCAGTGCCCCGTTGGCGAAGCCGGCCTCGCTGGCGATCTCCCGCATCGTCGCAGCTTCCAGTCCGCCTTTGACGATCAGCGCCCAGGTGACGTCGATGATGTCAGAGCGCCGCTGATCGTGGTCGATCACCTTGGGCATACGTCTCCCCTCGAAACGCGCTGGGACTCGGCCACGATGGTGTGGCCGGCATCGACAGCCGCGTAGTCAACAAGTGTAGGGTAACCGCTCCACCCGGCAGCCGAGGACGCGTCACTCGCGCGAGAACACCTGCTCACCCTCGAAAAACGTCTGCAGCACCCTGATGCTGTGCAGCTCGTGCTCCTGCACCGCGAACGGGTCGCGGTCGAGCACGACGAAGTCGGCGGACTTGCCGGGTTCGAGGGAGCCCGTCACGTCTCCGAGGCCCATCGCCGTCGCGCCGTTCACGGTGAACACTTCGATGGCCTCCGGCAGCGTGATGGCCTGTTCGATCCCGAGCACGCCGCTGCGCTGCCCGGACGGGTCGGCCCTCGTCACGAGCCCCTCGATGCCCTCCCAGGCGTTCGGGGTCTCGCTCACCGGCCAGTCCGACCCTCCGGCGACCAGGGCGCCCGAGTCGATCAGGGACCGGTTCGGCTGCAGCCCGGCGACCTCCTCGGCCGGCCGCACGGTGCTGAGGGCGTCGGCGATCACGCCGGGGAACCACAGGAACGGCGAGATGTCCGCCGACACCCCCAGCTGCGCGAAGCGCGGCAGGTCGCTCTCGGCGATGAACTGCCCGTGGGCGATCTGGTAGAGCGGAGCGGTGTGGCCTTCCGCGCGAACCGTCTCGACCGCATCCAGGACCATCCGGACGGCGGCGTCTCCCGAGCAGTGGATCTTGGCCGAGATGCCCTGGGCGGCGGTGCGTCGCAGCCAGCCGAGCAACTCGTCGGCGGGCATCGTGGTCGTGCCGTGGAAGTGGGCGCCGTGCGCTTCGGACGGAAGATAGGGTTCGAGGAACGCGCCGCTGTGCGCCGGCGGCGTTCCGTCGAGGAAGATCTTGATGAAGTCGGGGCGGTGGTGCTCGCCCGTCAGCTCCGCACGGTGCGCGATGAGCGCGTCTCCCAGCTCGGCGTATCCGAAGATCTGGTCGTTGACGGTCATCGAGGAGACGACCCACGCGCTCAGCGCCCCACGGTCGTCGAGCGCCTTGAGTGCCCGCATCTGGTCGAGCGAGATCGCCGCATCCTGGAACGCGGTGATGCCGTAGGAGTGCACGATCTCGATGGCGCGCGCCGACGCCTGCTCCTGCTGAGCGGCGTTCAGAGAGACGGCGGGCTGCGCCACCTCTTCGACGAGCAGGCCGGCCGCTTCGAGCAGCACGCCGCTCGGCTCTCCGGTCTCCGGATCGCGCACGATCACGCCGCGATCCGGATCCGGCGTGGATGCGTCGATCCCGGCGAGTTCCAGCGCCCGCGAGCTCACCCACCTGTTGTGGTGGCTGTCGTCGGTGAGGAGCACGGGACGGCCCCCTGCCGCTTCGTCGAGCCCGCGCCGCGCCTGGGCGTGCCCGAGCTGGTCGAGGAGTCCCGTGCCCCAGCTGCTGCCCACGATCCACTCGTCCGGACCGCGGGTCGCGGCGTATGCGCGCACCGCGTCGAGGATCTGGTCGTAGCTCGCGCCGTTCGAGAAGGTGAGCTCGAACAGTTCCGCCCGTCCGGCGTGGGCGTGGTGGTTGTGCACGTCGACAAGGCCGGGCATGACGAATGCGCCTGCCGCATCGAGCACCCGCGTCTCCGGCCCGCGCAAGCCGGACAGCTCCGCCGCCGAGCCGACGGCGACGATCCGGCCGCCGCGCACGGCGAACGCCTCCGCCCGCGAGCGCTCGGCGTCCACGGTGTACACGGTGGCGTTCGTGACCAGGAGGTCGGCCGCGCCCTCGCCGACGGTGCTCATCGCGCGGTGTCCGCTCCGGCATCCTGAGCGGGAGCGGCCGCAGCGGGAGCAGCCACCGCGGGATCGTACGGGTCGGGATGCACGGTGTTGCTCAGCAGCCGCCCGTACGCCCCGAAGGTGAAGTGCGTCGGCACGGTGCCGGACTCGTCCAGCCCGAACAGCACGCCGTGCGACCGGATGGCGCGCACGTTGCGGTGGTCGGCGATGGTCACCGACGCGCACGGGATGACCTTCTCGCGCCAGGTGAACACGTAGATGCCGGGGCGGATCTCCCAGACCGAGTTCTCGTCGGTGTCGGCGAGACCCTTCTCCGGTCCGGCCAGACACTGCCACGAGTACCACTGCGGGCTCAGGTAGACGTGTTCGTACGCGTGCTCGCTGCTGTACACCCACATCACCCGGCGGCCGATCAGCGCGGTGGTCGGCGCCGGTTCCGCTCCAGCGGTCTCGACGCCCTCGATGAGCGACGGCACGAACAGCTGACGCACCGCGGTGTTCCCGGGGAACTGGTCTCCGATGGCCTGGATGATCGACAGCGCACGGCCGTTCGTCAGGTCGATGACGAGCGACACCGCCTCGTCGGGCTTGTGCTGGTGGTGGAACTGCGCGAAGTACAGTCCGGTGTCGACCTCGAACGCCTCGTACGGGTCTGTACCAGAGGAGGCGGCGATCGGATCCCCGTCTCCCGGCTGGTACTCCCACTCGACGCTGTCCGCGCCGAAGTGGTGCACGATCCTGGTGCCGCGCTCGTCGACGAGCGCGACGGTGCGCCCGGCGAGGTCGGCGGTCGGCTCCGCCTTGTTCGCGTCGAAGCCGGGGGCCAGCCCGTCCAGCGGGAGCCAGGTGGAGGTGTCAGACAGGGTGAGAGCGCTCATGTGATGTCTCCGTTCGGTGAGGGGTGGTGCAGAGGGTCATGCAGAGGGTGATCCAGAGGGATGCCGTCAGGTGGTCAGTGCTCGCAGCGGCACTCGCCGCCGCCGCCGTGCTCGCCGCCGCCGCCGTGCTCGCCGCCATCGCCGCCGCCCGCGCAGCAGGACGACGCGGCGGCGCCATCCGGCAGGTCGAGCGCCGGGTTGCGGTCGAGGAAGCCGTACGGCTTGAACAGGAAGCCGGAGTAGTCGACCGGCATGATCGGCCAGTCTTCCGGGCGCGGGATGTGCGTCGGACCGAAGACGTGCCAGAGCACGATGTCGGTGTCTTCCAGCGAGCGGTCCGCGGCCGTCCAGGCGGGGAGGCCCGCCCCTCCGGCATGCGCGTTGGGGTAGTCGCCCGCCGGGAAGCGCTCCGCCGGATCGAACGCGGTGGCCCACAGGTGCTTGGTGGCGAACGTCGCGCGCCCGAACACGGTCGATTCCGGCTGCGCCATCAGCGTCGCCCCCGGCTGCGGCACGAGGTGGTACGCCGTCGGCTTGCCGACCAGGTTGCGCCTGTCGGAGCTGGTGACCTCCCACACCCGCGACGACGCGGTGTTGGCCAGGCGTCCGGCCTCCCGTTCGCTGCGGATGGGCGTGGTGGTCCAGCTGAACGCGTTGCCGTACGGGTTGTCCTCGCCGATCGGGATGCCGACCACGTCGACCTCCGCGAGCGAGTTGCGCTCCCCGTCGATCGCCACGTCGAGCCGCGCGCAGAACAGGTGCTGGTGCACGGGAGCGAACAGCCCTGGCGCGATCTCGGTCGCGTGCGGGTCGTCGGAGCCCGGGATGCCGGCTCCCGCGAAGACGATGCCCGTCGCCTTCGCCTCCACCTGGATGGTGCCGTCGAGGTAGAAGTACCAGAAGAAGCCGTAGTCGTAGTTGCCGATGGTGGAGAAGTACGAGACGACCAGCCGGCGGGAGCGCCGCACCTCCGCCTTGCCGGTGAGGTCGGTGTGCTTCCAGAGCACGCCGTAGTCCTCCTCGTGCATGCACACCACCTGGGGGATGGTGACCGGGTTTCCGTGGTCGTCGGCGACCACGCCGTCGAAGTAGTGGATGACGCCGAGGCAGTCGCAGCCGAGGGTCAGGCTGTTGGCGTTCTTGCCGAGCAGATACTCGCCGGCGTCGAAGTAGCTGATCCAGAACCGGGTGGGCGTCGTGTCGCCGTACGGCACGACCATCTCGGGAACGGACGCACGCGAGAGCACCGGCCGGTCTTCGTCGCCGTCGCGGAAGGTGACCTGGTTCAGCACCAGGCCCTCGCGCGCGTTGAAGCCGACCCGGAACTTCCAGTTCTCCCACTCGACAGCCTGCCCGTCCACGTGGAAGCTCGGCCCTTCCGGCTGCGTGATCTCGATCGGCTTCAGCGAGGTGCGGGCCGGTCCGACCGTCGCTGCATCGTAGTTGCCGTCCAGCGCAGGCACGGGGACGTCGCCCTCGTCCTCGACCCGGATCACCGTGCCGGCGGTGAGGTCGATGTGCACGATCAGCCCCTCCACCGGATGCGACCACGGCGAGTCGTCGATGCTCGATCGCAGGAACGTCAGCGACCGGATGGCGCGCCTGCCCACTTCGTCCGCCCGGTTGAAGTGCCCGGGCGCGAGCGGTGCGCAGAACGCCAGCTCCATGCGGTCGGCCAGCCCGCGACGCGTCATGGCCGCCTGCCACTCCGGAGACGCCTTGGCGATCCGCTCGGCCGCCTCGTACTCCTCGAAGAGGTATTGCGGCTGCCCATACGGCGCGGCGCCCGTCGACAGCGGCGTGTGGCTCACGAGTTCCGAACTGGTGAGGGAGACGACAGCCTCCGCCGACTGCCCGGTGGCAGTGTCCAGCAGCACGAACAGGATGCGCCGCTCGATCGCATCCCCTGGCCGGAAGGAGGCGACGGCCTCCTTGGCGGGCTCGACGGGAAGCACGGACGGGAACCGCGTGCCGGGCCCGATGAGCCCCGCTGCGTCGAGGATGTCGCGACCGCGCGCGAGCTCGGCGGCCGTCAGCGAATCGAGGGGATGCGCGACCGTGGTCGGGGCGGTCGTGGTGCTGGTGTGGTGGTGCGCGGACATGGACATCCTTCTCCTGGTGGTCTGTTCAGTATCGAAGCCGTACTCCATCCTGGGGAATGCGCACCGGTGCGATGTGCCTGTTGAGTCAAGTTGTGTGCAGTTGGAGCCAAGCCCGATCTGTGGAGGAAGCGGGAACATCGCTGATAGCCGTGGCGAATCCTGTGCCGCGCCGACCGAGGAGTACCCCGTGACTTCCACAGACCAGGCAGACAACGCCGTCGCCGCCACCACGCCGTCCGCGCACCGGCGGCGCCTCGGCGTCCCCGCCGTCACGTTCATGATCATCGCGGCGTCCGCGCCGCTCACCGTGCTCGCCGGCGGCGTCACCACCACGTTCGCGGTCACCGGCGTCACCGGGGTGCCGCTCTCGTTCCTCATCCTGGGCGTGACGCTCGCGATCTTCGCGGTCGGCTACGCGGCGATGAGCCGCTTCGTCACCAACGCCGGCGCCTTCTACTCCTACGTCGCCCGCGGCATCTCCCGCCCGGCCGGCGTCGGCGTCTCGATCGTCGCGCTGGTCTCGTACAACGCCATGCAGATCGGCGTCTACGGCCTGTTCGGCTTCCAGGTCTCCTCCCTCCTGAACGCGAAGTTCGGCTGGGATGTGCCGTGGTGGCTGCCGATCCTCGTCTGCATCGCACTCATCGCCGTCCTCGGCGTCAACAGGGTGGACCTGTCCGCGAAGGTGCTCGGCGTGCTGGTCGCCCTCGAGTTCGTGGTGGTCATCGTCTACGACGTCGCAGCGTTCATCGTCGCCCCGGAGGGCGTCAGCGCCGAGGCGCTCAGCCCGTCGAGCCTGTTCGTCACCGGCATCGGCGCCGTGTTCGCCTTCGGCATCGCAGCATTCATGGGCTTCGAGTCCGCCGCCATCTACGGCGAGGAGTCGAAGGACCCGAAGCGCACGGTCGCGCGGGCCACTTATACCGCCGTCGGCATCATCGCGCTGTTCTACGCCCTCTCGTCCTGGGCGATGACGGTCGGCTCAGGCCCGAGCAAGGTCATCGCGGACGCCACCAAGCAGGGCCCCGACCTCATCTTCACCTTCCTCTCCACCAACGTCGGCGTGGTTGTCAGCGACATCGCGCAGCTGCTCTTCGTCACCAGCCTGTTCGCCTCCCTGGTCAGCTTCCACAACGCCGTTGCGCGCTACTTCTTCTCGCTCGGCCGCGAGGGCGTCCTGCCCGGCTGGCTGTCCAGGGTGCGCGCCAGCAGCGGAGCCCCGTGGGCAGGCTCGGTGACGCAGACGGCGCTCGCCGTGGTGGTGATCGCCGTGTTCGCCATCGCGAGCGTCGGCTGGGTGCCGCCGGAGGGTGCTCCGGCCGCGCTGTTCCCCGTGCTGACGCTGTTCTCCTGGCTGACCAACAGCGGGGCGATGGGGCTCGTGCTGTTGATGGCCGTGGTGTCGGTGGCCGTGATCGGCTTCTTCCGCCGCGACCGGCACGGCGTCGGGGTCTGGCAGCGGCTGGTCGCCCCCGTGGTCTCCGGCGTCGCCCTGCTCGTGGTGTTCGTGCTCATCCTGGTCAACTTCAACGTGCTGCTCACCAGCGACCCGACCGCCCCGGCAACCGCGACCACGTTCATCCTCCCCGCCGTGGTGATCGTGCCCGGCATCCTCGGGATCGTCTGGGGCGCGATCCTGAAGCGACGCAACCCGCGCGTGTACGCGCAGATCGGCCACGGCACAGAGGAGACGGGCGCTCCCGAACTGGTGCCCGAGGACTGATGGAGCTGGGACTCGCCGGCCGCGGCGTCATCGTCACGGGCGCGGCCAGCGGCATCGGCCGGGCGTGCGCGCTGGCGTTCGCCGCCGAGGGCGCGCGGGTGGCGCTGCTGGACCGGGATGCGCGGGGGCTGGCTGCCGCCGGCGACGAGCTGCGCGCATCCGGGGTCGGCGACGCATCCGGGGTTGGCGGTCCCGTCGACGCCCGCGAGTTCGTGGTGGACGTCACCGACGAGTCCTCCGTGGCCTCGGCCGTCGCGTCCGCGGCGACAGCACTCGGCACAGTGGATGCGGTGGTCGCCTGCGCGGGGATCTCCGGCCCGTTCGGTTCCCGCGTCGACGACATCGCGCTGGAGGATTGGAACGCGGTGCTCGCGGTCAACGTCACCGGGCCGTTCCTCGTGGTCAAGCACGCGCTCCCGTGGTTGCGGCTCTCCGCCACGCCGTCCGTAGTGCTGCTCGCGTCGGACTCCAGCTTCGTCGCGGCTCCCGGGATGGTGCCGTACAACGCGTCGAAGGGCGCCGTCCTGCAGTTGATGCGTGCGCTGTCCGTCGATCTCGCCGCCGATGGCGTGCGGGTCAACGCCGTCTGTCCGTCGATCGTCGACACCCCGATGGCGCGCGCCGATCTGGGCGTCGAGCCCGGAGGGTTCGCGGGCGCGGATTTCCCCGTGCAGAGCCCGGACGAGGTGGCCAGGCACGTGCTGTACCTCGCGTCGCCGGCATCGAGGCCGGTCAACGGGCACGCGCTGGTCTCCGACTTCGGCTACCTGGCGCGATCGTCGTTCCCGGCGTGATCGCCGACGTCACCATCCACAGCGTCACCACCCACCACAGAAAGCAGGCAGCCGTGCCCCTGAGCCGAGCATCCATCGACGGCAAGGTCGTCGTCATCACCGGGGGAGGCACCGGCATCGGCGCCGCGACCGCCCGCCGCTATGCGGCCGAGGGTGCGCACGTCGTGCTCGTCGGCCGTCGCCGCGGGCCTCTCGACGCCGTCGCGGCGGAGACCGGTGGGCTGGCGATCGTCGCGGACGCCAGCGTGCGCGAGGACGCGGAGGCCGCCGTGCGCCAGGTCGTCACCGAGCTGGGACGCATCGACGTTGTCGTGGCCAACGCCGGAGGGCACGGGCTCGGCACCGTGGACGAGACGGACGACGCCGCGTGGGAGCGGTCCTTCCGCACCAACGTGACGACGGCGTTCGTGCTCGCCCGGGCCGCCCTGCCGCAGCTCGTCGAGTCGCACGGGCAGATCGTGGTGGTGTCGTCGCTCGCCGGGCTCTTCGCAGGTCCTGGCGTTGCCGGATACACGGTCGGCAAGCACGCGCTGATCGGGCTGACCCGGTCTCTCGCCCGCGACTACGGCCGGTTCGGCGTGCGCGTGAACGCGGTCTGCCCTGGCTGGGTGCAGACGCCGATGGCCGACGAGGAGATGGACGACTTCGCCAGGGCGTCCGGGCTGGCGAGCCGCGAGGAGGGCTACCGCATCGTGACGGCCGCCGTCCCGCTCGCGCGTCCGGCCCAGCCGGAGGAGATCGCCTCCGTCATCCGCTTCCTCGGTTCCGCCGAATCCTCGTACATCACGGGCGCCACCATCGTCGCCGACGGCGGCGCCCACATCGTCGACGTCCCGACCATCCCCCTCGACGCCTGACCCCGGACTGCCTCCCAAACAATCGAGTCCGAACTTATTCACGCGACACGCCGGGTGGAGGCGTGAATAAGTTCGGACTCGATTGTTTGGGGGAAGAGGAGAGGGAGAGCAGGAGAGAGAGGATCAGCCGCCGAGGTAGGCGCGGTGGAGGATCTCGGGGGAGGCCTGCAGGGTGGTGGCATCGCCCGCGTACGTGACGCGCCCGCCGGCGACCACGAGGGCGTCGGTCGCGACGCCCAGCGCCAGGTGCGTGAACTGCTCGACGAGCAGCACACCCACCCCGGATTCGCTGAACTGCTTGATCATCGGCAGCAGCCGCATGAACACCACCGGCGCGAGCCCGAGCGACATCTCGTCGATCAGCAGGAACCTCGGCTTCGACGCGAACGCGCGCGCCAGCACCACCATCTGCTGCTCGCCGCCGGACAGCAGCCCGGATGCGCTCGTCCGTCGCTTCTCCAGCTCGGGGAACTGCGCGAGCGCCTCGTCGACGCCCTCCTGCGTACCGGCGGTGAGCCGGATGTTCTCCTGCACCGTCAGCGACGGGAAGATGGCGCGCCCCTGCTCGATGTGCACGATGCCGCGCCGGGCGCGCTGCACCCGGGAGAGCCGCGCGATCGAGTCGCCGTCGACGCTGATCGTGCCGCCGCTCGGAGACACGATCCCCGAGATGGCTTCGAGCAGACTCGTCTTCCCCGCGCCGTTCGGCCCGACCAGCGCCGTGATCCTGCCCGGCTCGACGCGCAGGCTCACCTCGCTGATCACCGGTCCTGCTCCGCGGCTGACCGTGACCGCATCCAGCACCAGCTCGTTGTCCGCGTTCACAGCATCTCCGTTTCACCCATGTACGCCTTCACGACGGCGGGGTCGGCGAGCACCTCCGCCTGCGGACCACTGGCGAGCACCTCACCGAAGTCGAGCACCGTGAGGCTCGAGCAGACGGAGCGCACCAGGTCGAGGTCGTGCTCGATCAGGACGATGGACATCCCGAACCGGGCGGGTGCCTGCAGCAGGCGCGCTCCGAGCTCGAGGTGCTCCTCGTGCGACAGTCCGGCCGCCGGCTCGTCCAGGATCAGGATGCGCGGCCGGGCGAGCACGTTGGCCGCCACCTCCACGAGCCGCCTGGTGCCCACATCCACGTTCTGCAGGCGGGTGCGGGCGGTGGGGCAGCCGAAGAAGGCGAGCGTCTCGTCGAGCTCGGCCGTTCTGAGGCGACGGCGGGCGACGAAGCGGACGTACGCGTCGACCGTGAGCGTCGGCGGCACCCTGTCCTGCTGGAAGGTGCGGCGGAGGCCGAGCCTGGCGCGCGCCGTGGCGGACATCCCGCGCAGGTCGCGGCCGTCGAGGCTGACCCGTCCGGTGTGCTGCGGCAGGAATCCGGTCACGGCGTCGACGAACGTGGACTTGCCCGCGCCGTTCGGGCCGATGAGTCCCATGATCGTGTTCTCCGGCACCACCAGGCTCACGCCGTTCAGCGCCTTCACCTGCCCGAAGGCCACGCCGAGGTCCTCGACCACCAGCACGGGTGCTGCGGCCGGGTCCGGCGCGGGCGGCTGGGCGGGGGAGGGCACAGCATCCCGCACGGCGTCGGCCAGCGGGGCCTCCGACAGCGGGGCGGCCACCTCCAGAGGACGCCGCGCCGCCTGCCGCTTCCACCAGGCGTTCCGGATGCTCTGCCCCAGATTCGACCCGCTGGTCAGCGCTTGCACGCCGAGCACACCGAAGATCACGAAACCCCAGTCCTGCGGGATGCCCCAGCGCTTCAGCAGCTCGGGCACCGCGATCCAGACGATGCCGCCGAAGATCGCCATGTCGATCAGGTACGCGCCGGACATGATCGCCAGCACGTACAGCGCGAGCGACTGGATGGGCGTGAAGCTGCTCGCGAACGGCAGCCCCACCTGCCCGGCGATCAGGCCGCCGCTCACTCCGCCGAGCGTGGCGCTGACGGCGAAGGCGGTGAGCTTGGAGCTGCGCACGCTCGCCCCGACAGAGGCCGTGCCCCGCTCGGAGAACGCGACGGACTTCCAGCTGGACCCCCAGCGGCCGTTCTGCAGGAAGTACACCGCGATGCCGCAGACCACCAGCACGAGCACGCTGAAGAAGAAGTACGAGCGGTCGTCGCTGAACGCGTCCGGCCGGAGCACCGAGATGCCGTCCGTCGAGCCGGGGAACTGGATCTGCACCAGCGTCACGTCGGCCGCTGCGGCGAAGCCGAGCGTGACCACCGCGAGGTTGACCCCGCGCAGCCGGAGGGCCGGCAGGCCGACGAGCACGCCGACCACCCCGGCGGCCAGGCCGCCGACGATGAGCCAGACGATGAACCCGCCCGGCGCGTTCAGCACGTTGAGCAGCGAGACGATCCACGCTCCCACCGCGGCGAAGGTCAGCTGGCAGAGAGCGATCATCCCGGCGCTGCCGGTGACGATGCCGAGCCCGAGGATCGCGATGGCGGCGACAACGGCGCTCACCGCGAGGAAGACGAAGTAGCCGGAGAGCGAGACGCTGAGCGCGTATCCGGCGCCCAGGCCGACGGCTCCGACGATGAACGGCAGGGCGATCCGTGCCGCGGGGGTGCCGCTAACGCGCCGCATCCCACACCTCCTTGCGCTGCGTCCACAGCAGGAATCCGATGATGAACAGGAACGGCAGGAAGTTCCGGATGAACGACACCTCGTCGATCTGCGCCACCAGGCCGCTGAGCAGCCCGAGCACGAGGCCGCCGATCACGGCGAGGTCGAGCCGTTTGAACGCGCCGAGCAGCGCCGCCGCAGACGCCGGCACGATGAGCATCGACAGGCTGGTCGCGTCGTTCGACTGCGACGGAGCCACGATGATGATGACCAGGGCGGAGATGAGCCCGGTGACCGCCCACACCGCAACGCTCAGCGGCTTGGCCGGGATGCCGATCAGCTCGGCCGTCGTCGGCCGCTCCGACAGGGCGCGCAGCTTGGTGCCGATCGAGGTGCGGGTGAGCACCAGCCGGCAGGCCACGGCGACGACGACGGCGAGCACGACGGTCGCGACCGTCACCTGGCTGACCACCACGCCGCCGATCGAGAACGCCGGGCCGGAGAGGATGGGGCTGAACGGCTGCGGCTTGTTGCCGAACAGGATGAACGACAGCGAGATCAGCAGCAGCAGCGGTCCGACGGTCACCGCCGACCGCGTCGTGGTGTCCGCCTCCGGCAGCCAGGTGGCGATGATCAGCCCGATCAGCGCGCTGAGCGCCCCACCGATTAGCACACCCACCAGCGAGCCGAGCCAGATCGGCCAGCCGCCGTGGCTCACCAGCCACACGGCGACGAATCCGCCGAACATCCCGGTCGCGGCCTGGGAGAAGTTGACCACCCGCACCAGGCGGGACATCAGGGTGAGGCACACCGCTAGCACGGCGTACAGTCCGCCGGCGGCGAGGCCGGCGAGGGCGCCCTGCAGCATCCGGGGCTCCTTTCAGAAACAGTGGATGCGGGGCTCGCCTCCGCGAGGGAGGCGAGCCCCGCTGATGGTCACTTCTTCGGGATGGTGATCCAGTCGTCGCCGTTCAGCTCCCAGGCGTTCTTGCCGGTGACGAGCTTGATCGGCCAGCCCGCGGTGTTCCCGTCGTGCACCTTGGCCGTGCCGAACGTGTATGGCGTTCCGACCATCGGGTTCTCGATCGGCTTCATGTCGTGCAGAGCCTTGGTGACCGAGTCCCTCGTCACGTCGCCCTTGATGCCCTTCGCGACCTCGATGAAATACTTGGCCGCGAGGTATCCGCCCTGCGAGAACGAGGTGAGCGGGATGTCGTTCTTGGTCATCAGGTCGCGCCAGTCCTTGTTGATGTCACTGGATGCGTCGGTGAACGGGTAGAACTCGGCGGGGACGTAGATCCCGGCTCCCGCGTCGCTGACCGCCTTGGCGAAGTTGTCGCTGTACACGCTGGTCAGGTAGAGCCAGTTCACGTCCTTCCAGCCCTGCGCGTCGGCCGCCTTGACCTGGGCGATGGCGTCCGGCTCGACCGGGTTGATCGCGAGAGCCTTGCAGCCGGCGTCCTTCGCCTTCACGATGTACGGCGTGTAGTCGCTGGCCCCGTACGGCACCGTGTCGTCGACGTAGAGCGGCTTTTTGCCGGTGATCTCCGTCCACTTGTCGATGGCCTTCTGATAAGCGGGGCGGGTGCTTCCGGCGATCTCCAGCAGCACGCAGATGTTGTCGAGCTTTGCGACCTCGGAGCCCCAGTACAGGGTGAGGGTCATGTCGTTGAACGGCCCGACGTTGGCCGGCGAGATGTTGGGGCTGTCGAAGCAGCCGGTGTCCACCCCGACGCCCGGGATGGAGAGGATCTTCTGCTGCTCGTAGTACTTGGCGTTGATCTCGCACTCGATCAGGCTCGCCGAGCCGACCATCGCCACGGCCTCGTCGCTGCCGACGATCTCGCGGGCGTTGGCGGATGCGGTGGCAGGGTCGCCCTTGTCGTCGAGCGCCTTGTAGTCGATCGGGTGGCCGTTGATGCCGCCCTTCGCGTTCTGGTCTTTGAAGACCGCAGCGGCGGCGAGCGATGCCTCGGGGAACGTGGCTGCGCCGCTCTTGGTGTTGACCGATCCGACCACGATCGGGGACTTGCCGTCGCCGCTGCCTCCGCCGCTGCAGCCGCTCAGCACGAGTGCTGCGGATGCTGCGAGCGCTGCGGCCGCGTAGATCAGGTGTTTCCTCATGCGCTTCCCTGCCTCTCGGGTTGCGCCACGACCACTTCGTCGTGGCATCTCGACTGAAACCTATGGCCGGGTGCGTCTCCGGGTGTTGCCTGTGGCTGCACCCTTCTTGCCCGTCCGCGCTCTCCCGTCGCTACTGCACCGCATCCCGGACCAGCGCGGTGTCCGTGAACTGCTCGAACGCGACGACCTTGCCGTCCGCGAGCCGCCAGACGTGGGCGACGCGGGCTTCGAAGAATCGGCCGGTGGCCCTGTTGGTGCCGCTGTACGTACCGAGGCCGACGATGGTGTCCCCGCCGTCGACGAGCTCGGTGATGGCGGCCGTGTAGCCGTCCCACTCGGCGCCGATGCGCTCGAAGACGCCGGCGCGCACCTCGTCCGGTCCGATGTACGTGCCCGCGTACGGGAACCCGGCCATCTCGGTCCAGCGGGCGTCCGGAGCGAGCGGGGCGAGCATCCCGTCGATGTCTCCGCGGTCGGAGGCGGCGTAGTGCGCCGCGATGATGTCGTGATTGCGTGTCATGCTGCTGCTCCAGTCAGTGGATGCGGTCAGTGGATGGGATGGATGCGGTCAGACCGGCTGCGCGTCCGGGTACGAGACGGAGCCGAGCGGGTAGATGTGGCCGCCCGCGCGCGAGTGCTCGGACTCGCCTGCGCCGTTCAGCCCGAGGAAGACGCCCGTGGTGCGCAGGTCGTAGCCGAGGTCGTGCAGCCACACGCTGGCGACGGCGATCCGGAACTCGCGGAAGCAGAACAGGTACAGTCCGTCGGCGAACTTCCACACGGTGGAGAGGTCCATGTCGCCGTGCCCGCGCTGCACGCCCTCCAGGCACTGCCAGGCGTAGCGCTGCGACGACACGTAGACGTGCTCGTAGAGGTGCTGTGGGCTGTAGCGGTAGATGTTCCTCTTGCCGATCAGGTCGCGGGACGGAGCTGGCGCCTCCCCGGTGGGATCTCCGGCATCGGTCACCGCCGCGTGGAATGTCTGCCGCACCCGCGGGGTGCCGTCGACGTCCTCCTCGCCGATCACCGAGTGCGCCACCAGCGCGCGGTGCGTCCGTGTCGAGTAGACCACCGTGATCGCCTCCCGCTCCACGCTCGTCAGCGGCAGGTTGACGAAGACGACGTCGTCGCGCACCGCGACAGCGTCGTACGGGTCCGTTCCTCCGGAGCCGATGGCGCCGGAGGCCGTCCAGGTCACCGCGTCCGCATCGAACGCCAGCGTCAGCGTCGAGCCGTCGTCGAGCGTCAGCGAGAGCGCGGTGCCCGCCAGGTCGGTGTTCGGCAGCCGGTAGGTGTCGATGCCCGCGGCGAACTCGTCGTATGTACGCCACTCGTCCGTTGCTGGATCGTGGGGTGCCGGGTCGTGGGGCGCCGGGTCGTGGGGTGCCTCGTCGTGCTGGATGTCCGTCATCGCGTTCCTTTCGTGGTGCGCGTCTCAGCGCAGGGAGTATCCGCCGTCGATCAGCAGGTCGGTGCCGTAGCAGTACCCTGCGTCGTCGGACAGGAGGTAGAGGGTGCCTGCCGCGATCTCCTCGATGGTCGCGAAGCGTCCAGGCACCGTGTTCGGCAGCCACTGCGCGTGCAGAGCTCTGTCGCCGTCGAGGAAGGGTGTGGAGACGTAGCCGGGGGAGACCGTGTTGACCCGCACCCCGCGCGCGCCCCACTCGACGGCGAGCGTGCGCACCATCGCCGTCACTCCCGCCTTCGCCGTGTTGTAGTGCACGGTGCGCTGCGGCACATTCACCACCCGGTTGCCCGACATGGATGCGACGGCCACCATGCTGCCCCGCCCCGCCGCGAGCATGGCGGGCGCGAACGCCTGCAGGGTCAGGAACACCCCGCGCAGGTTCACCGCGAACACCGCGTCGAACTCCGCGACCGGCAGCTCCTCGGCGGCCGTGTCCGACCCGCGGATGCCCGCGTTGGCGACCACGTGGTCGATCCGCCCTCCGCTGAGCGCGAGCAGGTCGGCCGCCGCATTGGCGACGCTGTCCGCGTCGGAGACGTCGCAGGGGATGTGCTCGCCGATCCCTCCCGGTTCGACATCGAGCCCGAACACCGTCGCGCCCTCGGCGGCCAGCGTGGAGGCGATGCCCCTCCCGATGCCGCTCGTGGTGCCGCTGACGGCGACAACGCGCCCGCCGAACCGTCCGGCCCGTCCTGCCCTGTCCCCGCTCATCGCGCGACCACGCTCACGCCGGGGTCGATCACGGCTTTCAGCACGCCGCCGTCACGCCGCTCGATCACGTCGTACGCCGCACGCACCTCACCGAGCCCGAACCGGTGGGTCACCAGGGACTCGTAGTCGAAGTCGCCGCGTTCGAGCATCCGGATGGCCGGCTCGAAGCCTCCGGCGGACAGGAACGACGGCAGCAGGTCGATCTCGCGGGTCAGCAGCTCCTCGTCGGCGAGGAAGGTCACCGGAGCGTTCGCACCGCACGCACCGGCGAGCACGACCCGCCCTCCGCGCCGCACCAGCCGCACGGCCTGCTGCTGCGCAGCCGTGGCTCCCGCGATCTCGATGACCACGTCGGCCAGGCGTCCGCCGAGTGCGGAGGAGACCGCATCCACCGGGTCGGTCTCGCGGGAGTTCACCACGGCGTCCGCGCCGAACCGCATCGCGAGTTCCAGCCGGTTCGCGCGGGTGCCGACGACGATCACGCCTCCAGCGCCCGCCGACCGGGCGGCAGCGGCGGCGAGGATGCCGACGGGGCCCGGCCCGATCACGACCACGGACTCGCCGGGCGCCACCCGCCCCCGCGCGATGGCGCGGCAGGCGACGGCGAGCGGTTCGGTCAGCACGGCGCGCTGCCAGGGGAGCGCATCCGGAAGCCGGTGCACCACCGCCTCGCGCGGCACGAACAGGTGCTCGGCGTATCCGCCCCACAGGCCGGGCGCGACCGTGCGCGGGATGTTCACGCCCAGCTGGCGGCCGTGCGGCAGCCCGGAAGCCGGGTCGTCCGCCTCGCACAGGTTGTACCGGCCTTCGCGGCAGCGCGCGCAGACCTGGCAGGGCAGCAGCATCTCGACGGCGACGTGGTCGCCGACCGCCAGCCCGCGCACCTCGGCGGCCGCGTCGCCGATGGCCGCGACCTCCCCGACGAACTCGTGACCGGGCACGAGCGGGAACGGGTCGCCGATGTGCCCGGCGAGCAGGTGCAGGTCCGTCGCGCACACGCCGACGAGGGCGATGCGCAGGATGAGGTCATCCGGCCCCGGAGCAGGCAGCGGCTGCTCGGCGGTCTCGATCACACCAGCGGACGGGAAGACCACCTGTCTGCTGGTCGGGGGAAGGGCGGTGCCTGGCATGCGGGTTCCGTTTCCGCCCGCGCTGCGTCGCGCGGGTCGCACCCATCGTGCTCACGCGCATCCATCGGCCTCAACCGCCCAGCCGCGATCGTGCCCCGACCGTCAAGCCCCGTTCCCTCCCCGACAAAGAATCGAGTCCGAACTTATTCACGCGACACGCCGGGGCGGGGCGTGAACAACTTCGGACTCGATCGTCAGGCGGCGCGACCGGAGGCGCGCAGTTCGCTGGGGGACTCGGCGTAGGTCGCCTTGAACACCCGGGAGAAGTGCGCGGCGTCCACGAACCCCCAGCGGGCGGCGATTGCGGCCACGGGACGGTCGCCGTAGAGCGGGTTCAGCAGGTCGCGCCGGCAACGTTCGAGCCGCCGGGTGCGGATCCATGACGATACCGTCGTGCCCTGCTCGCGGAACAGCCCGTGCAGGTGCCGCGTGGAGATGAAGTGCGCTGCGGCGATCTGCGTCGGACCGAGGTCGGTGGAGGCCAGGTTCGCGTCGATGTAGCCCCGGATGCGCTGCATCAGCGCCTGGTGCGGGTTGCCGGGCCCGCTGGTCACATCGAGCTCGTTGGCGAACATCGTCGTCACCAGGTCGAGCGCGCTGTGGGCGAGCCTGGCGCCTGTCGCGCCGTTGAGCTGCTCGAGGTTGCCGACCAGTTGCGCCAGGAACGGGACGATGATGCTGCCCACGCCGGACTTGCCGCTCATCTTCACGGCGGTGAGCTGCGCCACCACGTCGGCCGGCAGGTCGATGAGGTGCTTCGGGAACATGACGACCATCGTCCGGAAGTCGTCGTCGAACACCAGCGAGTACGGCCGGTGCGTGTCGTAGACCGCCAGGTCGCCCGGCTGCAGCACGGCTTCCCGGTTGTCCTGGATGAGCAGACCGGTGCCCGACAGCTGCAGGCTCAGCTTGAAGTAATGCCGGTCGGAGCGCGCGATCAGCTCCGGCGTACGCTCGACGACGTGCTCGGCGGCGCTGACCTCGGAGACGTGCACCTCGTCCGCGCCCGCCGACCGGATGCGCCCCCAGAACGGGTCGGGACGCGAACTGGTCACGTGCAGCGGCACGAACGACTCGGACACCGCGGTGCGGAACTCGCTGAAGTTCCTGGCGATGGAGGTGGTCACGCGGTTGGCGCGCGGCTGACCGGCGGCCTGCGTGGCCTGGCCGGGCTGCATGATCTGGCCGGGCTGCATGGTCGGGCCAGGCTGCATGGTCGGGTTGACGGCCTGCGTTGTCGGGTTGAGCACGGGGTTACCTCACCTGATCGGGACGACACTGTATACGATCCGTGATACGGATCGTAGCACGCGAACCCCCGCGCGCTCCGGCCGGAACCGTGCGGGCGCGGGCAACAGGGATGCGCGGGCGGCACACCGGGAGAACGGCGGCCTTCGTAGCCTGACGGTATGACCAGTGCGACCGTCTCGCCGCTTCCGGCCGCGCGCCGCATCCCGAGCGTTCCGCTGATCGTGCTGCCGGTGCTCTCGCTGCTCGCGACGGCGGCGATGGTGGCGGACATGGCGGGTTCGGCGATCGCCGTCCCTCTGCTTCCCGGAGCCGTCTGGGCCGCTGGGCTGTTCGTCGTCGCCGCGGTGGTGGCGGCCGCGGGACGCAGGCGCGGCCAGGCGCGGTTCGCGGTCGAGCCGTTCACGATGGCGCTCATGGTCGTGCTCGCGGCGCTCCACGGTCGCGACGGCGCAGCGTCCGGCGCAGCAGTCACCGCATCCAGCGATCCGCACGCCGCCCACCTCGGCGGCTCCTGGCTGCTGTTCGTCATCGCCGTCGCGGTCGCAGCGCTCACGGTCGTCTGCCTCGGCTGCGCCGTGCGCCTGACAGCGACGCATGGCATCGTCGCGGCCCTGCTTCCCGTCGCCTCCGCCGTCGCGATGTGCGCGATGACGACCTGGATGCTCGTCGCCTGACCTCGCGCGCCTGATGCCTACAGCAGCGTCTCGATCCCCAGCCTCACTACGTCGCCGAGACCCACGCCCTCTTTCTGCCGCACGGAACCTTTGATCGCGACGATGTACGACCCGTCCGCCGACTCGGGGAACACCGACGTCGACCACCGCGAACCACCGAGCGTCACCATCACCTTAACCGAGCCGAACCCGGCGGGTGGATGCGGTTGCAGCCGGATCTCCTCCGACACGTCGAGCGGCAGCCTGGCGAACACCCACAGGTCCCGCCTGGCCTCCCACCGCCACAGTTCCGCTTCGAATTCGTATCGCACACCGGCCATGCCACCACTCTGCCTCACCGGGGCGGTTTTCCGACAGAATGGAAGGGCAGGGCGGCGCCGCTCCTTTCCGCGCCGCCTGCGATCCGAGGAGAGGGATGCGCTGGCCGAACTGGTTCCGCAAGCGCGCGGTCACGCCGCGCACCCGGCCGTTCGACGAGGACGCGCTCGAGGAAGCGGCTCCGCCGACCCTCGAACAGTCCGTGGAGGAGGGGATGCTCCTCGCCGACTACGCCACGAGGATGGCGGTGAAGAACCACATCGTGGTCGACACCATCCAGCAGGACAACCCGTTCGACCCTGCCAGGCACACGGCGCAGGCGGCCGAGATGCTGCGGGAGCTCGCCGACGAGCAGGACCAGGCCGCCGAGCGGGCGGCCGAGGCGCGGCTCGCGGTGGCGGGGCTGGGCGGCGACGCGACGCACCCGCACGACTACCGCGATGTCGACGCGGGCAACCTGGCGCTGCGCGAGGAGGCGGCCAGGGCGCTGGCGACGGCACTGCGCGCGAAGGCGGACTCCGAGGAGGAGCTGCTGAGGATCGTGGAGCGCGCCAGGCAGGACGCCTGGGACGAGGTGGGCCGCGCCATCCAGGCCGGACTCGACGCGTTCTCCGGCGCTGAGGCGCTCAAAGCCAACTACGAGGAGGAGCGCCCCGCTCGGCTGCGGCTGCTGATCTGGCGCGACCTGGCCAAGCTCGAGGAGGAGCGCGGCGGATACTGAGCCTGTCGCGCTGGCGCGCAGCTGCGCTGCCGCTCAGCCACGCAGCGACACCGGTGGGACGAGGTCGGCGATCTCCTCGCGCATCCACCTGTCCCCGGATGCGCGTCTCTCCTCCCTCGTCGTGAACCGGTAGAGGAACATCCTGGCCCGCACGGCCCGCGGCGGCCTTCCGCCGAACGGGTCGGCGCGCAACAGGCGCAGCGTCGGCCTGTCCGCCTCCAGCAGCCGCAGCAGGAACATCTCGAACCACTCCGTGTCCCTCGACCCGAGCGCGAGGAACCACATCAGCCAGTCGAGTCGCAGATGGTACGGCGCGAACTGTCGCGGGAGCCGCTTCACGTCGCCCGGCTTTCCTTTGAACGCGTACTCCCGCCAGCGCGCATCCGGATCGTTGGGGTCGTCCTCGGTCCCTTCGACGATCACCTCGAACCGCTCCTGCGTGACCGTGCCGAACGCCCCGTACGCGTTGACGAGATGCCACCGGTTGAAGCTCGCGTTCATCAGCTGCCTGCGCGCGAACAGGTTCCGCAGCGGCTGCCAGCTGAGGCCGACGATCAGGATGCTCGCCACCAGCACCACGACCGCGTACCAGCCGGGCACGCCCTCCGCCCCGATGCCGCCGAGCCGCGCGCCGCCGAACAGCCACGAGAACGACGCGTCGTCCACCGCCGAGAACGCGAGCACGATGGTGATGACGTTCAGCCAGGCGAAGTTGCCCGTCGCCACCAGCCACAGCTGGGTGAGGATCACGACCGCCGCCGCAATGCTGGCCACCGGCTGCGGCGCGAACAGCAGCCACGGGACGATCAGCTGCGCGAAATGGTTGCCGAGCACCTCCACCCGGTGCCACCACTTCGGCAGCAGGTGGGCGGTGCGGCTCAGCGGGTTCGGCATCGGCTGCGTCTCGTGGTGGTAGTACAGCGCGGTGAGGTCGCGCCACGACCGGTCGCCGCGCATCTTGATCATCCCCGCACCGAACTCGAGCCGGAAGACCAGCCAGCGCAGCAGGAACACCACCGTCACCGGGGGAGCGGTGTCGAGAGCGCCGAGCAGCGCGACGGTGAACCCCGCCTCGCAGAGCAGGCTCTCCCAGCCGAACCCGTAGAACGTCTGCCCGATGTTCACGATCGAGACGTAGAGGAACCAGACGAGCAGGAAGACGGGCAGGAACACCCAGGTCGGCGCGAGCTGCGGAACACCGGCGACGATCAGCGCCGAGAGCGCTGCGCCGGTCAAGGCGACGGCGAGGAGCATCCGGTCGGAGTATCGGCGGCGGAAGATGGTGGGCTGGCTGCGCGCGTATGCGCTTCGCAGGAAGCGCGGGGCGGGCAGCAGCCCGTGCTCACCGAGCAGCGCGGGGAACTGGTTGACCGCGGAGACGAACGCGATCAGGTAGATGGCGGCGACGCCCCGCTCGAGGATCTCGCGCGCGATCGTGTAATCGGTAGCGGCCAGCCACCCGAGAACGTCCACGCGCACCACCTCGCCAGGAAACGCGCTTCACGATACGCCGCGCCCGACGGGTGGTCCAGGTGCCGGTCAGGCGGCGGTCATGTGCGCGTCAGGCGGCGAGTTCGGCGTCCAGGCTGATCGCCCGGTGGTCGGAGGCGCCGCGTGGCAGCACATCCACCCGCTGGATCTCGAACCCGGTCGAGGTGACGAAGTCGAAGTATCCGGTGAAGAACTTGTAGCGCAGGTAGGTCGGCTCGGTACTACGGCTGAGCGCGTAGCCCGCCGTCGTCAGGTGCCGCTCCAGCCCGCGGATGAACCAGGGGTAGTTGAAGTCGCCGACCATCACCGACGGGATGTCGGCGGCCAGGGAGCGCATCCCGGCGTGGGCGGCGGCGATCTGCTTGCGCCGCAACGAGTTGGATGCGGTCAGCGGCGCAGCGTGGAACGACCCGACGAGCACGTCCTCCTCGGTCTCCCTGTCGTGCAGGCGCACCGCGAGCAGCCGCTCGTTGGCCGGGGCGAGCACGCGGTCGTGCACCGACTTCTGCACGGCGAACACCTTGGTGTCGAGGATGTCGTAGCGGTCTTCGCGCACGTAGACGGCGAGGCCGAGACGGTTGGTCCTCGTCGCGTCGGCGAGGATCAGGTGGTGAAGGCGTTCGGGAAGCGCCTCACTGTCGCACTCCTGCAGGCACAGCGCGTCGACGTCGTAGGTTGCAGCGATGTCCGCGAGCTCGTGGCCTGCTGCGTGCTTGCGCAGGTTGTAGCTGACGATCTTCAGGGGAACTCCTCGTGTCTCGCACCCCGTCTTCGGGGACGCCTCATCATTCTCACCCACAACGGTGCCGAGACGCGCTCGCGCGCCGCTTCGCACACGGAATTCACACGAGTGCCATCGGCTTCGGCGACCGGACGGGTACGGTGTGAGCATGGCAGGCGACGCAGTTGTCCTCACGGTCCCCGGTCCGCACGGCGAACGCGAGGTGCGGATCTCCAGTCCCGGCCGCGTGCTGTGGCCGGAGCTCGGCATCACCAAGCTCGACCTCGCGAACTACTTCATCGCGGTCGGGGACGCGTTCGTCCGCGCCAACGGCGACCGGCCGGTGTCGCTGCAGCGTTTCCCGGAGGGCATCGACGGCGAGCAGTTCTTCTCGAAGAACCCGCCGAGGGGCGCGCCGGACTACGTGCGCTCGGTGATGGTGGTCTACCCGAGCGCCCGCTCGCATCCCCAGCTCGTCATCGACGAACCGGCCGCCGCGGTGTGGGCGGTGCAGATGAACACGGTGGTCTTCCACCCGTGGCCGTCGCGCGCGGAGAACTCGGACAACCCGGACCAGCTCCGCATCGACCTCGACCCGCAGCCCGGCACCGACTTCGGCGACGCGATCCCCGCCGCCATCGAGCTGCGCGCCGTGCTGCGCGAGGCGGGCCTGGATGCGTTCATCAAGACCTCCGGCAACCGCGGCCTGCACGTGTTCGCCCCGATCGAGCCGACCCACGAGTTCCTGGATGTGCGGCACGCTGTGATCGCCGCCGCCCGCGAACTGGAGCGCAGGATGCCCGACAAGGTCACGACGGCGTGGTGGAAGGAGGAGCGCGGCGAGCGCATCTTCGTCGACTTCAACCAGGCCAACAGGGACAGGACGATGGCGGGCGCATACAGTCCCCGCGCCCTCGCGCACGCCCCGGTGGCCACGCCGATCACCTGGGACGAGCTGGAGTCGACGGACCCGCGCTCGCACACCATCCTGACCATCCCGGAACGGCTGGCGACGGTCGGCGACCCGTGGGAGACGTTCGGCGACAAGCCGGGCCGCATCGACGAGCTGCTCGGCTGGTGGCAGCGCGACCTCGACGACGGCCTCGGCGAACTGCCGTTCCCTCCCGACTACCCGAAGATGCCCGGCGAGCCGCCGCGCGTGCAGCCGAGCCGCGCCAAGAAGGCCTAGCCGCGCCACGGAGGCTTAGCCGCGCGCCGCGCCTGGCGCCGTCAGCTGAGGACGTCTCCGAGGTCGTAGGCGATCGGGCGGTCGAGCTGCTCGTACGTGCAGGAGCGGGCGTCGCGGTCTGGACGCCAGCGCTCGAACTGGGCCGTGTGGCGGAACCGCATCCCCTCCATCTGGTCGTAGCGCACTTCGAGCACGCGCTCCGGCCGCAGCCGCACGAACGACACGTCTTTGCCGGACGAGAACCTGCTGCGCTCCGTCTCGCCGGTGACGGTCTGCCCGTCATCGTCGCGGAGCACGAGCGGGTCGAGTTCGTCCACCAGTTCCAGCCTGCGCTTGTCGGTGAACGCGGAGACGCCCCCGATGTTGCGCAGTTCACCGTCGGAGTCGTACAGGCCGACGAGCAGGGACCCCACCCCTCGCCCGCTGGTGTGGATGCGGTAGCCGAGCGCCACGACGTCGGCCGTGCGGTGGTGCTTGACCTTCAGCATCGTGCGCTTGTTCTGCGCGTACGGCGCCGCCAGCGGTTTGGCGACGACCCCGTCGAGCCCGGCGCCCTCGAACTCGACCAGCCAGCGGCGGGCGAGGTCGACGTCGGTGGTGGTCCTGGTGAGTTCGATGGGAGCGGGGAGGTCGCCTGCGAACGCCTCGAGCGCGGCACGGCGTTCCGAGAACGGCCGGTCGAGGTACGACTCGTCGCCGAGCGCGAGCAGGTCGAATGCGACGAAGGTGGCGGGGGTCTGCTCGGCCAGCAGCTTCACCCGGCTCGCGGCGGGGTGGATGCGTTGCGACAGCGCCTCCCAGTCGAGCCGCTGCGCGCCGGGCTCGCCGGTCGGTACGACGATCTCGCCGTCGAGCACGCACGGCCCGGGCAGGATGCGCGTGAACGCCTCGACGAGTTCGGGGAAGTACCGCGTGAGCATCTTGGAGCCCCTGCTGCCGATCTCGACGCTCTCGATGGTGCCGGTGCCGTCTGGGTTGCTGGTGCCGGTCGCGTAGACGATGGCGCGGAACCCGTCCCATTTGGGTTCGTAGCTGAGCCCGCCGTCGACCTTGTCCGGATCCGGCACGGTGGGGACGGCTTTCGCCAGCATGGGGGCGACCGGTTGGGCGGGCGACGGGTGCGTTGGCTCCATGCGTCGATCATCCCGCGTCGGCCGGCCGGGCGGAACCCTTGCGTTCGGCACCGTGCGCTCGGCACCCTGCTGGCCGGTCGCCGGGCATCCGCTCGGAGCCCTTCGGTGTTAGGTAAGGCTCGCCTATACTGAGATCACGATGTACCGACCCGATCACGCGAACCACACCGCGACCACCGCCCACCACGACGACCGTGTGCAGTTCCTCGTCGTCGGTGACGAGTCGTCGCTGACCGAGCTCGAAGCCGAGCTCGCGCTGCTTCCGCTGTGCGCTCGCGGCCGGGTCTTCGTGGAGGTCGGCGACGCGGACGACATCGTCCAGCTGGCCACCCCGATGCGCATGACGGTCACCTGGCTCACCCGCCACACCCGCAGCGGCCGCCCGGGCACCGGCGAACGCTGCGCCAGGGGAGAGGCCGCCACCCGCGCGGTCCGCGCCTGGACCACCGAGATGCTCTGCGACGGACCGGGCGAGACCCGCGTCATCCTGACCGGCGGCTTCGCCCTAGTCTCCGAGGTGCGCGACCACCTCGAATCGGTCGTCGGCATGCCCGCCGACGCCATCGTCGCCCCCGCCTACCACTGACGGCGCCCCGCACACTCACCCGCAGGTGTCCGTGGTGGCCCCTCGCGCCCGACGTCTGCGCGCCCTTCGCATGCCGGCGTCAGCTGCGCTCCCACTCGCGGCGTCCATCGTTGCGTCACACGCGAGTGTCCACCCCCACGAGCTGTTCGGTGATCGTCCACAGGTCGCGACCGAGCTGCGCGTCTTTCGCCTGCGCGGCGGTGGGACCGTTGGCGCTGAGGCGGTCGAAGTACGTTCCGCTCGGCGCACCGACCGGAGCCTCCGCGGCGAGGCGGACGAGGGGTGCCGCCCCGGCCTCGACGGGGACGCCGTAGCCGTTGCGGGTGACGAACGCCCCGAACCGGATGAGCGGCGATGTGCGGCCGAAGTTGGTCGCGATCGTGCCCGGATGGAACGAGAACGCGTCGACACCCGTGCCGGTGAGACGCTCCGCCAGCTCCCTGATGAACAGGATGGTCGCCAGCTTGGCCGTGCCGTATGCCCGCCAGCCGCCCAGCCAGGCGCGCTTCTCCCAGTCGAGGTCGTCGAGGCGGAGGTGACCGAAGCGGTTGGCGAGGCTGGCCGTGGACACGACCCGCACATCCCGGCCCAGCGCCGCCGTCTGTTCCAGCCGGGGCCGCAGCAGGTGGGTGAGCAGGAACGGCGCCAGGTGGTTGGCCTGGATGGTGCGCTCGTGGCCGTCGACCGTGAGCTCGCGCTTGGCGTTCAGGCCGCCGGCGTTGTTGGCGAGGACGTCGATGGTGTCGTAGCGATCCAGCAGCGCGCTGGCGAGCGCCCGCACCTCGTCGAACTTCTCGAAGTCGGCGAGGAACGGCGTCGCCCCGATCTTCTCCGCGATGCCCCTGGTGCGCTCCGGGTTGCGCCCGACCACCGCCACCTCGTTGCCCTGCTCGGAGAGCTGCTGGGCGGCGACCAGCCCGATCCCGGAACTCGCACCGGTCAGGACGATCGTGCGCCGGGAGCCGTCGGACGCTGCGGTCATCGGTAGCCACCTTTCTCGAGGCCGGCCTCGATTTCGAAACGGTTCTTCAGCGGATCCCGTCCGGAGACGAGGTAGAGCAGAGGGAAGACCATGCCGTAACGCTGCCACTGACGCTTGTGTATCGCCTCGTGCTCCAGGATGTCGTCCGACACGTTCTGCGCGGTGAGGTAGCAGCCTCCGACGCACGAACCGCCCCTGCCGAACGTGCGCTCCGGCATCCCGCGGAACACGAACAGCCCGGCGCGGCGCTCGACGCGGCCCGTGCTCCAGATGAAGCCCCAGACCAGGCCGACGGCCGTGGCGTAGAGGTAGCCGAGCGTGCTGATCGGGGAGTCGAACAGCACGCGGGTGATCACGCGCATCCCGTTATTCCTTCGGCCGGCCGTACGTTTCGAGCAGCCGCAGCCAGACCTCGCTGAGGGTCGGGTACGACGGCACGGCGTGCCAGAGGCGGGAGAGGGGGACCTCGCCGACCACCGCGATGGTGGCCGAGTGCAGCAGCTCGCCGACGTCCTGCCCGACGAAGGTGACCCCGAGGACGACCTCACGTTCCTCGTCGACGACCATCCTCGCCTTCCCAACGTAGTTGTCCGCGGCGATGCTCGCGCCAGAGACCCCGCTGATCTCGTAGTCGACCACCCTGGTGCGGTATCCGGCCTTCTCGGCCGCTGCGGCCGTGAGGCCGACGGACGCGACCTCCGGGTCGGTGAACGTGACCTGCGGCACCGACTGGTGATCGGCCGTCGCCACGTAGGTGCCCCACGGCTCCAGGGAGACTTTCGCGCCCTTCGCCCTGGCCGCGATCGCGTCTCCCGCGGCCCGCGCCTGGTACTTGCCCTGATGGGTGAGCAGCGCGCGGTGGTTGACGTCGCCGACGCCGTAGAGCCATCCACCGTCGACCGGCTCGCCGTCGGCGCCGAGGACGCGCATCGAGTCGTCGACGTTCAGCCACGACCCGCCTTCGAGACCGAAAGCCTCCAGGCCGAGGCCTGCGGTGTGCGGGATGCGTCCCGTCGCCACGAGGAGTTCGTCGGTGCGGATGGTGGTGCCGTCGTCGAGCGTCAGCTGGAAGCCGTCGTCGTCCGTGCGCTCGACGGCGGTCGGGGACACGTCGAGGTGCAGGTTCGCGCCGAGTTCCCGCAGCGAGTCCGCGACGAGTTCCCCGGCGAACGGCTCGTTCGCGCCGAGCAGGCCGCTGCGGGAGATGAGGTGCACCTCCGTGCCGAACCCGGCGTACGCCGTGGCCATCTCGACCCCGACGACACCGCCGCCGAGGATCGCGAGCGACACGGGCACGCGCTGGACGCTCGTGGCGTCCCTGCTCGTCCACGGCTCGCTCTCGCGGAGGCCCGGGATGTCGGGAAGGAGGGAGGCGGAACCGGTGCAGACGGCGACGGCGTGCTTTGCCGTGAGCACCGTCTCTGTGCCGTCCTCGGCCGTCACGGTCACCTCGCGGACACCGGTGATGACGGCGTGGCCCCTGACGAGGTCGATGCCCGCTCCGTTCAGCCACTCCACCTGCCCGTCGTCTTTCCAGTCGCTCGTCATGACGTCGCGGCGCCGGAGCACCGCCTCAACATCGAGCGGACCGGTGACGGCCTCGCGCGTCCCGCCGACCCGTTGCGCCGCGCGCAGCAGCGCTCCGGAACGGAGCAGCGCCTTCGACGGCATGCAGGCCCAGTACGAGCACTCGCCTCCGACCAGCTCGGCCTCCACGATGACGGTGCGCATCCCGCCCTGCACCGCTCGGTCGGCGACGTTCTCACCCACCGCTCCCGCTCCGATCACGATCACGTCGTATTCGTTGCTGCTCATGCTCTCTCCTGTCGATTCGTTGTCGTGCGGGGTGGTCGGGGAGGGGGACGCCGCTAGCGGCCCACGAACTCCGCTTGGGTCCTGGTGAGGAAGGCCTGCATGCCGATCGCGGCATCTTCGCTGGTGGCCAGCCGGACGAGCGCCGGCTGCAACTGGGCCTCCGCCGCCGCGTCGCCTTCTCGCACCGCGAGCTTGGCGTTGGCGAGCGCGGCCTGGACGGCGAGGGGAGCCTGCGCCGCGACGCGCTCCGCAATGGCGAACGCCCTGTCGAACTGCTCTCCGTCGTCGACCAGCTCCTGCACCAGGCCGATTCGATGGGCCTCTGCCGCGTCGAAGGAATCGCCGGTGAGGATGTAGCGCATGGCGTTGCCCCAGCCGACAGCGCGGGGGAACCGGATGGTGGCCCCGCCGAACGGCAGGATGCCCCTGGACACCTCGATCTGGCCGAACGTGGTGGACCGGGCCGCCACGGCGATGTCGCTCGCCAGGATCAGCTCGATGCCGAGCGTGAGGCAGGTGCCGTGCACGGCGATCACCACGGGCTTGCTGAGACGCTGCCCGGACACCTGCCACGGGTTGATGCCGTCGTCGCTCTCGATGGTGAGGCCGTCCGCTCCGATGCGCGGCCCGATGTCGGCGAGGTCGAGGCCTGCGGTGAAGTGGTCGCCGACGGCGTAGACGAGGCCGACGCGCAACTCGGGGTCGCGTTCGAGCACGCCGTATGCGTCGGAGAGCAGCCGGAGGAGCTCGAAGTCTGCGGCGTTGCGCTTCTCCGGCCTGTTGAAGCCGATGAGCAGGATGTGGCCCCGCCGCTCGGTGATGATCTTGGGTTCGGTCATGTCTCCCAAGCTACCTCCGCCGTCAGGACGCGTCATCGGCGGGGCGTGGATCTGTGGAGAGATGGCGCGCGGCGGTGCCTGTGGAGGAACCGCCGCCCGCGCCAGCCGCGCCGCCCGCGCCAGCAGCGCCACCGCCCAGCCGCCCGGTCAGCGCGCCCAGGATCCGCAGGATCACGGCCATGTCGCGCCCCGCCGCATCCGGGGACTCCGGCGCGAACTCCGTGATCGCAGCGCCGGCCAGCTCGAACCGCCCGCGCAGCGCCCGCACCGCGTCGCACAGCGCCTCCGGCTGCACCCCGAACGGCTCCGGGTACCCGATGCCGCTGATGGTGGCCGGGTCGAGCACATCCAGGTCGATGTGCACGTACACCGAGGTCGCTCCCGTCGCCTCGACCGCAGCCACCAGGGCGGCCGGGTCGTCGAGGTCGGCCGGGCCGAGCATCCGGATGCCCGCCTCGTCGATGTACGCCGACTCGTCGTTGTCGAGTGCGCGCGTCCCGGCCAGGATCACCTGCGCGGGGGAGAGGAGGGATGGTCCGGCGGACGCGAGCCCGTCCGGTGCGTCGCCGAGGAGGGCGCGCACGACCATGCCGTGGAAGGCGCTCGACGGGGAGGATCCCACGTCGTTGATGTCGGCGTGCGCGTCGAACCAGACCAGGGCGACCGATCCCGGCTCTGCGACGGCCACCGCGTGCTGGACGCTCGCGAGGTCGGCGGCGCAGTCCCCGCCGATCGTGACCACCGGCGCGTCGAGCAGCATGAGCTCGGCCGTCGCAGCGTCGCGCACGGTCGTGAGCGCGGAGAACCGGTGCACGCCGGTGCCCAGGGATTCGCCCGCAGCGGCGGGGACGGGCACCACGGTGGTCGCGGCGGCGGGCAGGTCGCCCCTGATCGCCTCCGCGCCGTCGATCAGCCGCATTGCCCGCGACGATCCGGACCCCTGCCACTGCGGCACCACCAGAAACGATGCGCCGCTCATCCGCGCATCCCGTCGTCGTGGTCTGCGGGTGGCACGGGTGTCGTCATGGTGTCCTCAACTGCGTTCGTCGTCCGGATGTTCCAGGCACGGGATGCGCGGCGCCGACGGCTCCGTCGGCGCCGCGACCCGTCACTGACCGGGGGTGTACGGCGCTGACGACGCCGGGTCGGCCGTCACGGCGGGCTGCGCGGGTGCTCCGCCGGTCTTGAGGGCGGCGAGGCGCGCCTCGACCTCCGTCATCTCGCCGAGGTCGTCGAGCTGGTTGAACTGCGCGTCCAGACTGGAGGCCGCGAGCTCCGACGCTCCGCGGACCCTCGCCTCCTCGCGGCGGATTTTCTCCTCGAAGCGGCTGACCTCGCTGGTGGGGTCGAGGATGTCGACGCTCTTGACCGCATCCATCACCTGCGACTGCGCCTGGGCGCTCTTGGCCCTGGCGATCAGCTCGGAGCGCTTGCTCTTGAGCTGTTCGAGCTTGGTCTTCATGCCGTTGAGGCCGGACTTCAGCTTCTCGACCACCTCGGTCTGCGCCGCGATCTGCGGCTCTGCGGCCTTCGCCTCGTTCTCCGAGGAGATCTGGCGCTGCAGGGCGACCTTCGCGAGGTTGTCGAACTTGTCGGCGTTCGCGGTGTCGCCGCCGGAGCGGTACGTGTCGGCCTGCTTGCTCGCCGCGAGGGCCTTCTGGCCCCAGGACGACGCCGCTTCGACGTCTTCCGCGTGGTCGTCTTCGAGCAGGCGGAGGTTGCCGATCGTCTCCGCGATGGCGCTCTCGGCGTCGGCGATGCTGTTGGTGAAGTCGCGGACCATTTGATCGAGCATCTTCTCCGGGTCTTCCGCCTGGTCGATGAGCGCGTTCACGTTCGCTCTCAGCAGCTGTGAGATCCGACCGAAAATGGACTGTTTTGCCATCGTGTTTTCCTTTCGCTGAGGCCCCCGGTCAGGCGCCTTAGAACCGTCCGCCTCCGCGGCGCGAGCGGGTTCCGCCCCCGCCGAAGCTTCCCGAGCTGAACCCTCCGCCGCCGCTGCGACTGCGGCTTCCTCCGCCACCGCCGCCTCCGCCGAAGAGCCCGCCGCCTCCACCGCCGCCGCCGAGCACGGAGTTGATCAGGATGCCGCCGAGGATCGCCCCCATCGCTCCGTTCCCTCCGCCGCGGTTGCCGCCGCCGGAGCCGCCTCCGCTGAACCCGCCGCCTCCGAACAGGCCGCCGAGGTCGCCAAGGCCGCCGGAATCCGGCTGGAACCCGCCAACGTCGCGCTGGGCGAGCTGCGTCGCCTCCTCGGCCAGCTGGGCGGCGCGCCGCGCTTGGGCGAGTGCGGTCACCGGGTCGGCCGTTGCCGTCGCCTCGGCCTGCACGACCAGCCGTCCTGCCTCGGCCAGCCGGGTGCGTGCCTCCGGTCCGACGGCTCCGCGGCGAGCGGTGATGAAGTCTTCGCACGCGGACACCCGGGAGCGCGCGGCGAGGAGCGTCTGCTGCAGCGACGCCTGGGCGCGCTGGGTCTGCTGTCGCGCATCCCGCACGTTCTGCAGCACGCCGTCGATGTTCTGATTGGCTGCTGCAAGTCGCTGGGCGATCTCCAGCGGGTTGATCGGGCCGGCCGCGATCTTCGATCTGACGTCGGCGACCGTCTGCTCCGTTGCAGCGACGACCCCGGCGACAGCCCCTGTCGCGTCGTCGGTCGTCGCGATGGTGCGCGCCTCCGCGAGGTCGCTCTCCAGCTCGGAGATGGTGGAGTCGATGGTCTGCTGCGCCGTCCCGAGGTCAGCGCCGACCCTGTCGACCGCGTCGAGCAGCAGCTTGGCCTGGTCGACGGACTCTTCGGCCGCCCGGACGCCGATCGCCGCGGCGCTGGTGTCCCCGGCATCGCTCTTCTGCTTCGCGGCCGTCAGCGCCGTTGTCACGAACGCGAGCCGCTCCGTCGCCTGGTGGATGTTGTCCTGCACGGTCGCGAGGGATGCCGCCGTGTATTTCGAGGACAGGGTGGCGAAGGTGGCGGCCGTCTGGTCGAGCCTTCCGTGCACCGTGTCCGCTGCCGTCTGCACCTCCGCCGTCGCCTGCGGGATGCGCTTCTCCAGCGCGCGCAGTTCGTCGAACGCGTCCGCCTGCTTGTCCAGGGCGTCGTTGGCCGCCGCGCAGAGCTGCACGATCTGGGCGTTCCACTCGCGCTTCTGCTGGTCGGTGTCCGGTTCGGCGTCGTCGAGCCTCTGCTTGAGGGTGAAGGCGTCTCTCAGTTGCGCTTTCGCCGCATCCAGTGCCGCCTGGAACGGCACGACGGAGTCTGCTCCGTACTGCGCTGTCGCGAAGCCCAGCTCCTCCTCGCTGGTGCGGATGGCGTCGTCCGTCTGCACCAGGGCGGAGCCCGCGCGGCGTTCGAGATCGACGAGCGGAATGGTCTGCAGCTCGCTCTGCGGGGTCTGCGGCTGCCCGCCGGCGGCGACCCTCTTCCGCGAACGCGAGCGGACCACGAAGAAGATGATGACGCCGATCACCACGACGGCGATGATGAACACCCAGAAGAACCCTGCGCCGCCCCCTCCGCCTCCGACGGCGTCTCCGAGTCCGGTGGCCGCCGCGACGGCGGCGCCCGACCAGTCGCCTGCGCGCAGTTTCGGCTCGATGTCGTTCTGCTCGATCTGCGTGAGCTGGTCGGCGGACACCGGCCCTGCGTCGTCCCCGGAAAGGTAGTACGCACGCCCGTCCGTGGCGACGGCCAGCAGGTAGTCGGACGGACCGAGGTTGTTCTGCGCCGCGGTCTCGTTGGCCCAGTCCGCCGCATCCGTCGGGTTGGTGAACCGGTCGACGTAGACCACGAACAGGTCGATCTTGTGGTCGGTGTACAGCTTGTCGGTCGCCGCCTCGATGGTCGACACCTGCGAGGTGACCACCCCGGCCTGATCGACCACGTGGCCGGAGCCGAGGTCGACCGGGTCGACAGCGCTCGCCATCGACGCTGTGCCGAGGGCAGAGCCGAACACCAGTCCGATCGCCAGCAGGAATCCGCCACGTACGCGTCGTCGGTGCATCTACTCACTCTCTCGAGTCGGTGGTACCAGCCGAGTCTATTGGGGGCTCGGGAAGACGCGCCAGGGTTCCGCCGCCGCCGTGTGTTTCACCCTGTTACACGCGGGATGCGTCCTCCTCCGCCTCCGAACAGAATGGACGGGACGCACACCGACGGGAGAGGAGCAGGCATGGGCATCCAGGGTCGCTCCCTCGCCGTGGTCGAGGCCACCCGTTTCCGCGGTGACGACCCGGAGTACCACGGCTACGTGCAGCTGCTCGTCGGCGCCGTGATCGCCGAAGCCCAGTCGCAGGGCTGGACCGTGTCGAGGCTCGCCGCCGACGACGGCGTGGATGCGCTCCTCGCCCGCACGGAGGCGGCCGACGCCATCGTGGTGATGGGCGGCGAGGACATCGCGCCCCGCTTCTACGGCGGAAGCACCGGATATCCGGGGGAGAGCCGCCACCTCGAGACGGCGGACGAGGCACAGCTCGCGCTGGTGCGCCGCGCCGTCGAGCGGGAGACGCCCCTGCTCGGAATCTGCCGCGGCCTGCAGATCCTCAACGTCGCCTTCGGCGGCACCATCGTGCAGCACCTCGGTGATGACAGCACGCACAGGAACCACGGCGTCCCGATCCGCCAGATCATGGCGTCGCATCCCGTCGCCATCGCCGAGGACAGCCTCGCGGCCGACCTGCTCGGCGCGACGTCGGTGGACGTGCAGAGCGCCCACCACCAGGCAGTGGATGCCGTGGGCTCGGGCCTCCGCGTCACCGGCCGCGCGCCCGACGGCCACGTCGAGGCGCTCGAACACGAGACGGCGCCGGTCATCGCGGTGCAGTGGCACCCGGAGGACCCGGGAGCGCCCGCGGGCCAGCTGGCCGCGCTGATCGCGCACCTGTCCGGCGTCCAGTCGGCCGCCGTCGCCGCCGTCGCCTGACCCGGCCCAACCAGCCGGACCAGCCCCGATCGCCCCGAGCCCTCACCCGCCGTCCGGCCCCCACCCCGCCTCGCCGACCAGCGGCACGAACGCCACAGCGCCCAGGTTCGTCGACACCAGCCCGCCGTCGTCCGTCCGCCTGAACGCCGCGAGATGCTGCGCCCCGCCTGCCCGCCCGATCGGCATCACGATCCTGCCGCCCGGCGCGAGCTGGGCGACCCACGCCCGCGGCACATCCGGGCCGGTCGCCGCCGCGACGATCACGTCGTACGGAGCACCCTCCGGCCAGCCGAGCGTGCCGTCGCCCGTCACCACGTTCACCCGGTAGCCCAGAGCTTCGAGGGTCGCCGCAGCGGTGACCGCGAGATCGGGATGCCGTTCGACACTGACCACGCGGTGTCCGAGCTCCGCTGCGACGGCCGCCGCGTACCCGGAACCCGTCCCGATGTCGAGCACGGCGTCCTCCGGACCGATCCGCGCTGCTTCCAGCATGAGAGCCACGATGTACGGCTGCGAGATGGTCTGTCCGTCGCCGATCGGCAGGGGATGATCGTCGTAGGCGTATCGCGCCTGCTCGTCCGGCACGAACAGGTGCCGTGGCACACGCCGCATCGCGTCGAGGACCCGCTGGTCCTCGATCCCGCGGGGGACGAGCTGCTGCTCGACCATCCGCCTGCGTTCGTCGGCGAATTCGGTGTTCGTACCGCTATTGAACCACCGCGGGAGCGGCCGCGACAGGCAGTCCGGCCGCCGCCTGACGCGACGCCAGCTGTTCGCGCGCCTTCGCGAGCGCCGCCGCGTCCGCGCCTGCCGCTTCGAGCGCGAGCAGCCCCGCCCCGAGGATCGGCGCCGCCGTCACCAGCCGGATGCGCGCGAGCGGCGCGGTCTCGGAGAGCCCGCTCTCGATCGCAGACAGCAGCCGCGCATCCCGGGCGCCGATCACGCCGCCGCCGAGCACCACGGGCACCGGCCGATCGAGCAGTTCCAGCCGCCGGAGCGTCGTCGCGGCGAACACCACGATCTCCTCCGCCTGCCGGTCGACGAGCGAGCCGGCCACCGCATCCCCCGCCCGGGCGGCGTCGAACACCGACGGCGCGATCCGGGAGAGGTCGCTGTTCGGGATGCGCTGGAAGTGCAGCGCCTCGATCACGTCGGTGACGCTGTCCAGCCCGTAGACCGCAGGGATGTCCGTGACGAGCCTTGTCGCGGGCCCTCGCCCGTCCACCGCGCGCGCCGCGTGCCAGAGCGCCTGCTCGCCGAGGTGCCAGCCGCCTCCCCAGTCTCCGGACATGATCCCGAGCGACGGGTAGCGCACCACCCGGCCGTCACCGCGGACGCCGACGCAGTTGATGCCGGTGCCGCAGACCACGGCCACCGCATCCGGTTCGCTCGTGCCCGCGCGCAGCAGTGCGAACAGGTCGTTGTCGACCACCGCGTCCGCCCAGGCGTACCCGGCGATCCCGTCGCGGAACGCGGCGACCTCCGCCGGAAGGTCGAGCCCGGACAGATAGATGTTGGCCGCGGCGATCCGGCGATCCCCGGTCTGCGCGAGCAGTTCCTCGATCAGGCCGTCGACCAGCGCGGCCGCCTCCGCCATCCCGATGATGTGCGGGCTGGACGTGGTGCTGCGCGCGCTGGCGATCACGGTTCCGTCGAGGTCGATGGCCACGGCGTCCGTCTTCGACCCTCCGCCGTCCACCGCGATGGCGATCGGCCGCGCGTCGCTCACTTCGCCCACGAGAGGTGGTCCCTGTTCCCGGCGATGAGCAGGTCGGTGAGCTTCTCCGCCTTCTCGTACTGCCCGACGAGGGGATGCGCGAGCATCGCCCGCACCACCCGCTCGCGTCCTCCGCGCACCGCGGCGTCCAGTGCCAGCCGCTCGTAGCCGGCGACATGCGAGACGAGCCCGCGGATGTCGTCCGGCAGCGGCTCGATCGGCAGCGCGGTCACCCCGTTCGCGCCGACCGTGGCCGGCACCTCGATCACGTGGTCGTCCGGCAGGAACGGCAGGGAGCCGTCGTTGCGCAGGTTGACCACCTGGGTGTCGCCGCGGTCGCTCGTGAGCGACGCGATCAGGTCGACGGCCGCCTCCGAGTAGAAGGCACCTCCGCGCTTTGCGAGCTGCTCCGGCTTGGTGTCGACGGCCGGGTCGGCGTAAAGCTCGAGCAGTGCGCGCTCGACCTCTTGCACGGCCTCCGCGCGGGTGGGGGAGCCGAGCTGTTCGCGCAGCACCTCGTCGTGCGCGTAGTAGTAGCGGAGGTAGTAACTGGGGACGTTCCCGAGCATCCGGATGAGGGATGCGGGGAGTTCGATCTCCTCGGACAGCTCTGCCAGGTGCGTGGAGAGGAGGGCGGGGAGCGCATCCCTGGTCCCGGCTTCGTCCGTCACGTATGCCGCGCGCTCCCAGGTGAGGTGGTTGAGCCCGACGTGACCGAGCGTCACCTGCGTGTGGTCGACGCCGAGCAGGTTCGCGAAGCGCCGCTGGAAGCCGATGGCCACGTTGCAGAGCCCGACGGCGCGGTGGCCCTCCTGCAGCAGGGCGCGGGTGACGATGCCGACCGGGTTGGTGAAGTCGACGATCCAGGCGTCCGGCTTGGCGTGCGCGCGCACGACGTCGGCGACGCGCAGCACCACCGGCACCGTGCGGAGGGCCTTCGCGAAGCCGCCGGGCCCGGTCGTCTCCTGTCCGATGCAGCCGCACTCGTGCGGGAAGGTCTCGTCTCCGTGCCGAGCGTTCTGGCCTCCGACGCGCAACTGGATCAGCACGGCGTCCGCGTCGGAGACCCCGGCGACGAGGTCGCTCGTCGGCACGATGCGGCCGGTGTGGCCCGCGGCGCGGAACATCCGTTCGCTCATCCCGCCGACCAGCCGCAGGCGGTCTGGGTCGGTGTCGACGAGCCACAGCTCCTCGATGGGGAGGAGGTCGCGCATCCTGGCGAATCCGTCGATGAGTTCGGGGGTGTAGGTGGAGCCTCCACCGACGACTGCGAGTTTCACTGCTATCCCTTCACGCCTGTGAGTGTGATGCCCTCGACGAAGACGCGTTGGGCGAAGAAGAAGATGAGGACGACGGGGATCGTGACGAGCATCGTCATCGCCATCGTGAGTCCCCAGTCGGTGCCGTGCACCCCGCGGAACGACGCCAGCCCGTATGCCACCGGCCACGCGGCCGGGTTCTCGGACGTATAGAGCAGCGGGCCGTAGTAGTCGTTCCACGAGTTGAAGAACATGAAGATCGCCGTCGCGGCGATGCCCGGCTTCGCCATCGGAAGCACCACGCGCCAGAGCACGCCGAACTCGCCGTTGCCATCGATCCTCGCCGCGTCCGCGTACTCGCTCGGGATGGTGAGGAAGAACTGCCGGAGCAGGAAGATCGAGAACGCGTCGCCGAGCAGGTTCGGCAGGATCAGCGGCCAGAGCGTGCCGGTCAGGTTGAGCTGCGACCACATCACGTAGATCGGGATGGCCGTGACCTGCGGGGGGAGCAGCATCGCGATGATGATCACCGTGAACAGCGCACCCGAGCCGCGGAACTTGATCTTGGCGAGCGCGTACGCGGCCGGGACGCTCGACACGAGCATGAACGCCGTGGCGAGGATCGCGTACAGCGCCGAGTTGCCGAACCACTGCAGCAGCGGCACGGTCGTGAACACCTTCACGTAGTTGTCCCACTGGAACGGCTGCGGCCAGAGCGACGCGGTGAGCGTCTGCTCGCTCGACATCAGCGACGTGAGGAACACGAACACGATCGGTGCGGCGAACAGGATGCCGAGCGCGACGAGCACGATGTGCTCGGCGATCCAGGCCAGCACGCGCCTGCTGCGGAGCGACCGCGGGGTCGGGATGCGTCCCTGCCGCTGGGCGGGGGGCGCCGGCGGCTTGGTCAGGGTTGCGGAGGTCATTGTGCGCCTTCCGGGGTGAACGCCTTGAAGCGGCGCAGCAGGAGGATGAGGATGACGGCGGCGACGACGAACAGCAGCACGGCGAGCGCGGACGCGTATCCGAGCTGGTATGTGCCGAAGCCGCGCACGTAGAGCCACTGCGTGTACGTCAGCAGCGAGCCGTCCGGATAGCCGAGGTTGTTGCTGATGCCCTCGCCGATCACCGCTTTGCCGGAGGCGACCCCGGAGGCGACGGCCGCCTCCGTGAAGTACTGGATGGCCGCGATCACACCGGTGACCACCGAGAACAGCAGCACGGGGGCGATGCTCGGCAGCGTGACGTATCGCACCTTCTGCACGCCGTTCGCGCCGTCGAGGGATGCTGCTTCGTACTGCTCCTTGGAGACGTCGAGCAGGGCGGCGAGGAAGATGATCATGATGTCGCCCATCACCCACACGCCGAGGAGCACGAGCGACGGCTTCGACCACGCAGGGTCGTTGAACCAGAGCGGTCCCTGGATGCCGAAGAACTTGAGCACCTGGTTCACCGGTCCCGTTCCCGGGTTGAACAGGAACACGAACGCCACGACGCTCGCCACCGGCGGCACGAGGGCCGGCAGGTAGAACAGCGTCCGCCAGAATCCGGATGCGCGCTTCGCCCGGGCGAGCAGCCCGGCGATCAGCAGCGCGAACGCCACCTTCACCGGCACCCAGATCACGACGAACCAGAGCGTGTTGAGGGTGGCCTGCCAGACGTTGGGGTCCTGGGTGAACAGGTACTGGTAGTTGCGCAGGCCGATCCACTGCGGAGACGACACGAGGTCGAACCGGGTGAACGAGTAGTAGACGGATGCGATCAGCGGGTACACGAAGAAGATCGCGAGACCGAGCAGGGCCGGCGCGAGCAGCGCCAGCGTGACGAGCTTCCGCTTGGTGCGGGCCCGGGAGGGGCGGACGCGTGCCGCCCGCCCCTCCCGGAGTGCCGTTGTCGTCATCGTTACGGACCGGTCGTCAGCGCGAGCGCGTCGTTGATCTGCTTGTCGACGTTCTTGAGTCCTGCCTGCAGGTCTCCGCCCTGGCTCTGGTACTTGTTCCAGAAGTCCTGGAACGACTGCTGGTATCCGGCGCCGAGCGGGCTGGCCGGGGTGGTGGCGACATTCTTGTCCGACGCGATGTCGAGGAAGGTCTTGTACTGCTCGGAGACTTCGAGCTTCGGCGAGTTCAGCGCGTCCGTGGTGGTCGGCACGTTCTTGAGCCCGTTGGCGAGCTTGACGACGGCATCCGTGTCCGTGGTCAGGTATTTCAGCAGCGCCCAGGCGAGCTCCGGGTTCTTGGAGCCCTTCGAGATGCCGATGATGTTGCCCGTCATGTATCCGCCGCCGTACAGCTCGGTGTGGTCGTCCGCCGTCGGGAACGGGGCTGTGCCGTAGTCGAGGTTCTTCGCCTGGTCGGCGATGAAGGCGGTGCGGTACTCGCCGTCCATGTTCATGGCGACCTGGCCGGTCTGGAACGCGTTGTCGGCGGAGAACTCCTGGCCGAGGCCCGAGGTGTACGTGTTCAGCTTGTCCCAGCCGATCTTGTCGACGTAGGCCTTCTGCCACTCCATCAGCTCGGTCCAGCCCTGGCTCGACGAGATCGCGCTCTTTCCGTCCGGCTTCAGCCACTCGGCTCCTGCCGCTGGGCCGTAGTGCGCCGCCGCGTTCTCGTACCAGCCCATCGTCGGGTTGAACCCGAGGGTCTTGATCGAGCCGTCCGGGTTGAACGTGGTCAGCTTCTCCGCCATCGACTCCAGCTCGGACAGCGTCTTGGGCGGTGCGGTGAACCCGGCCGCGGACAGCAGTGCCTTGTTGTAGTAGAGGCCGTAGACGTCGGCCAGCATGGGCATCGCGCAGCGGGTGCCCTTGAACTCGGTGTACGACTTCACGGTGGGCGAGAACTGGCTCATGTCCACCCCGTCGCGCTTGATCACCGTGTTGAGGCTGCGGAACGCGCCGTTCGAGCAGAAGTTGCCGACGATGTCGGTGGAGTACGAGAGTCCGACGTCCACCTTGCTCCCGGTGGCGATGGCCTTCTGCAGCTTCTCGTCGTCCTGGCCGGAGTGCACCTCGACCTTGACCTTCGGGTTCTTCTTCTCGAAGTCGTCGACCACAGACTGGATGACCTTCGCCTCCCTGTCGGAGAAGAAGTGCCAGAACGAGACGGTGCCGGACAGCTCTTTCGGAGTGCTCGCGTCGAAGGAGGCGCTGCTGCCGCCGCCGGAGCATCCGGCGAGGGTCAGAGCCGCCGCCGCGGCGACCGCGACGGTGGCGATGATGTGACGTTGACGGTGTTTCACGGGTGGTTCCTCACTGATTCCAGTTCGTGATGCGTGCAATGGACGGGTGGTGCTGTGTTACGCGGAGATCCTCGAGACTTCGGCGAAGAGGGCGTTGCGCACCTCGGCGAGCAGGTGCTCTCGTGCGCCTCTGAGCACGGGATGGGCGGGGACGCCGGTTGTGACGACGGCGGACGACCCCCAGGATGCGCGGAGTTCCGCGCTCACGAGCTCGGCGAGCCTGTCGCCGCCCGCGCGTCCTGTCGGCCCGCCGAGCACGACCAGTTCCGGGTCGAGCAGGGCGAGGACGGGGACGACCCCGACGGCGATGCGCGGCGCGAGTTCGGCGAGCAGCGCATCCCGGGCCGGCGAGCCGGGGATGGCCTCGACGGCGTCGGTGTAGTCGGCGGCGTGGATGCCGTGGCGCTCGGCCAGACGGGCGACGGTCGGGCCGCCGATCAGGTCTTGCAGGTCGTGGGCGTCCTGGTCGAGTTCGGCGGCGCTGCGGGGGATCGGCAGATAGCCGATCTCGCCTGCGCCTCCGGAAGCCCCCCGGTGCACAGAGCCGCCCTGGTCGACGGAGAGGCCGAGGCCGTCTCCCATCCAGAGCAGCGCGAAGCCGCCGGTGTCGCGTCCGACGCCGTCGGTGCGCTCGGCGATGGCGGCGAGGTTGACGTCGTTGTCGATGTGCACGGAGATGCCGAGCGCGTCTTCGAGGTGCGCGGTGATGCCCTGCATCGGCCAGCCGGGGAGCGTCTCGATGAACGTGAGTTCGTCGGTGCGGGGGTCGAGGGCGCCCTGCACGCCGACGCAGACGGCGCTGACCCTGTCACTCGCGACGCCCGCCGCCTCGCACGCGCCGTCGATCGCGGCGCGCACGTCGGACTCCGGCGTGCGGTCAGGATCGGTCACCCGCAGGGGAGTGGCGGCGATGGGATGCTCCGTGCCGCTCGCGTCGACGACGGTGGAGCGGATCGTGGTCGCGTCGATGTCGACGGCGACGCCGAGCACCCGGTCGGTGCGCACGGCGTAGCTGGCCGCGTTCGGGCCGCGGCCACCTGACACCTCGCCCACCGCGTGGATGAGCCCGGCGGTTTCCAGCCGGGAGACCATCTGGGCCGCAGTCGGCTTGGAGAGGCCGGAGAGCTCGCCGATCCTGTTGCGGGTGAGCACCCCGTGCTCGAGCAGCAGGGACAGGGCTGTGCGGTCATTGGTCTCGCGGAGCCAGGAGGGGGTTCCCGGTACTGGTCTGGTGGCCATCGCGCACATCCCTTCGTTGGAACAATCGTGCGTGGTGAATGTATCAGGAAAGTTTCTTAATAGTAAAGAGGCTGTTTCGATGTCGGGGGATGCGGGCACAATCGGACGCACGTATCGCGACGAGGGGAGCACGCCATGACCGCACGACCGACGCCCGTCGACCCGCCGGGCCTGCACGCCAGTCCGGCCTTCGCCCAGGGGATGCTCGTGGAGCAGGGGCGCACGCTCTACGTCGGCGGGCAGAACGGCACGGACGCAGAGGGAGCACTGCTCGACGGCCTGCAGGCGCAGACCGAGCAGGCGCTACGGAACGTCCTCGCCGTGCTCGCCGAGGCAGGCAGCGGCCCGGAGTACGTGGCCAAGCTCACCATCTATCTCGCGGTGGGCGTCGACCCCGGCGAGGCGTATGCGGCCACCGGCGCCGTGTGGGGTGCGCACCGCACAGCGGTGACGGTGCTCTCCGTCACCCCGGCACGCGCGGGCGCGCTCGTCGAGATCGAAGCGGTGGCCGCCGTCCCGGACTGATCGGCTCTACCCGAAGGCGCGCGCGTGCTCCACCAGCCCGTCGAACGCGGTGTCGAGGTCCGGATCGAGACGCTGACGGGACGGATCGGCGAGGAACCACTCGACGATCTCGCCTGCACCCTTCGCGAACGGCACCGTTGCGCGGAACTCCGGCACGAGCGCCTTCACCTTGCTGTTGTCGAACACCATCGAGTTGGCCTTGTCGCCGATCAGACCGGGGCCGAGCTCCGGCACCACAGCCGCGATGGACTCGCTGGCGACGTGCACCAGCTCCGCCTCGACTCCCAGGCCCTCCGCGAGGTAGGAGTAGATCTCGTTCCAGGTCGGCGCCTCGTCCGAGGTGATGTGGAACGCCTCTCCGACCGCTTCCGGGCGGCCGAGGAGGCCGACGTACGCGACGGCGAAGTCGGTGTTGTGCGTGATGGTCCAGAGGCTCGACCCGTCACCGTGCACTACGACGGGGGCGCCGCGGCGCATCCTGGCCAGGTCGGTCCAGTGCCCGCTCGTCGGGATCATCGTGCGGTCGTAGGTGTGCGACGGGCGCACGATCGTGATCGGGAACGCCCGCTCGCGGTACGCCTCGACGAGCAGGTCCTCGCAGGCGATCTTGTCGCGGGAGTACTGCCAGAACGGGTTGCGCAGGGGTGTCGACTCCGTCACCGGAAGGCGGGACGGCGGCGTCTGGTACGCCGAGGCCGAGCTGATGAACACGTACTGCCCGACCCGGCCCTCGAACAGCCGGAAATCGGTCTGGATGTGCTCGGGCGTGAAGGCCAGGAACTCCGACACCACGTCGAAGCTGCGCTCGCCGAGCACCGCGTGCACGCTCTCCGGCTCCCGGATGTCCGCGTGCAGCACCTCCACCCCGTCCGGCAGCGGCCGGATACTCGAATTGCCGCGATTGATGACGGTCACCTCGTGTCCCGCCTCGAGAGCTCTGGCGACGCAGGCCGAGCTGATGACCCCCGTGCCGCCGATGAAAAGTGACCGTGTCGCTGCCATGCGTACTCCTTCGTCGTCGACTTCCCCCGATGCATCAGCGTAGCCCGCGCGTACACTCCGGGGCACACCCGATCCCCGATAAGGAGCCCCCGTGTTCGTCCTGCGTTCCTGGCCAGGTCTCGCTGTCGCCTGCGTGGTGGCCGTCCTGGCCGCCATCGTGATCACCGCCATCGTCGGCGCCGTCTTCCGCACCATCGCGCGGCGCAGGGCGTGGGCGGCACTGCTGATCACGCGGGCGCGCATCCCGTTCCGGATCCTGCTGATGGTGATCGTGCTCTGGATCGCCGTCGCGATCACCCTGCCGCGGGACGTGCCGCCCGGATGGCGTGACGCCGTCCAGCACACCTTCCTCATCCTCACCATCGCCGCCGGCGTCTGGTTCGCCGCTGCCCTCGCCGTCTACGTGGAGGATCTCGGCCTCGCCCGCTACCGGCTGGATGTGCCGGACAACCGCTACGCGCGCAAGGTGCGCACGCAGGTGCTCATCGTGCGGCGGCTGACCATCGTCGCGGCGGTCGTGATCGGCCTCGGCGCGATCCTGCTGACCTTCCCCGCCCTGCAGGCGGCCGGCGCGAGCATCCTGGCCTCCGCCGGTGTCATCGGCATCATCGCCGGTGTCGCGGCCCAGTCGACGCTCGGCAATCTGTTCGCCGGGCTCCAGCTGGCGTTCAGCGACGCCATCCGGATCGACGACGTGGTCGTGGTGGAGCAGCAGTGGGGCACGATCGAGGAGATCACCCTCACTTACGTGGTCGTGCACATCTGGGACGACCGCCGCCTCGTGCTTCCGTCCAGCTACTTCACCACCAAGCCGTTCGAGAACTGGACGAGGCAGCACAGCGAACTGCTCGGCTCCGTCGAGTTCGACCTCGACTGGCGGGTCTCGCCGGGAGGGATGCGCTCGGAGCTCAACCGCGTGCTCGCCTCGACGGACCTCTGGGACGGCCGCACCGGCGTGCTGCAGGTGACGGATGCGGTCTCCGGCTGGGTGCGCGTGCGCGTGTTGGTGACGGCACGGGATGCCCCCACCCTGTTCGACCTGCGCTGCCTGGTGCGCGAACGCCTGATCGACTGGATGCAGCGGTACAGCACCGCATCCCTCCCGCGCACGCGGGTGGAGATGGTGGAGGCACCCGACCAGCTGACGCCGCCTCCGCGCGCCAGGGCGCAGCAGGAGGCCGGCCTGTTCAGCGGCACCCCGGAGGGTGAGCAGAGGGCCGCGCAGTTCACCGAGTCCATCCCGATCGTCCGTGACGACGAACCGGATGGGGTCGAAGAGCCCGACCCCCGGTGACGGCGCGGCCCCGCCGCGCGACTTCGCTGCTCAGCTCACCGCATCCACTGCCGCCAGGATCGCGTCGATCGCGGCCTGGGGATGCGACACCATCGAGACGTGCGACGCCGCGACCTCGGTGATCGTGGAGCCCGCCCGCTCCGCCATGCTGCGCTGCGTCGCGGGCGGGATCACCTTGTCCTCGGTGCCGATGACCGTCCAGGACGGCAGGGTGCGCCAGGCGGGGGCGCCCATCGGCGTGGTGTTCGCCGCGAACGTGATCGGGCGCTGGCCGGCGGCGATGAGCAGCCGGTCGGCCTCCGGGAGATCCTGCGCGAACGCCGTGTGCACGGTCGCCGGCTTCAGGAACGCCTCCGCGTCGCCCTCCGGCGCTCCCGGGTAGCCGGCGACGTCGAACACCGTCGACGGGTCCGGAACGTCGAACGCCGATCCGGAGCCGCCCAGGATCGAGAACACCGTCTCGCCCTCCTCCGGGATGAAGGCGTCCACGTAGACGAGCGCCTTGACGTCCCCGCCGCCGAGCCCGGCCCCGCTGATCACGGCGCCTCCGTACGAGTGGCCGACGAGCACGACGGGACCGCTGGTGCGCTGCGCGACGAACGAGGCGACGTACGCCGAATCGGTGATGGGGTTGCGGAGCAGGTTGGTGGGGGCGAGCACCTCGAAGCCCTGCTGCTGCAGGGCACTGGCGACGGCGTTCCAGCTGGAGGCGTCTGCCCAGGCTCCGTGGACGAGGACGATGGTGGGTTTCGCGGACATGGAGGTTCCTTCGTTCGTGCCGGTCCGCGGCCGCTCCCATCGGGGTACCGCGTGCTCAGCGGTGGGTGTGGTGGTGATGGAACGTGCACAGACTAGACCGGCCGGGTGAACGAGCGGAAGAGCGCTTCAGCGGGGGAGAGACTCCTGGTCAGGCTCTGGGTCAGGCTCCGCGTCTCCCTCCACGTCGCCGCCGCGGAGGGAGGCGATCATGCTCTGCAGGCTGCGGAACGCGTCAGCCTGCTCCGTCGCGGTCATGCCGCCCAGCATCCTGAGCTCGACGGAGCGGACGGCCGCCGTCGCCTTCTCCAGCTCGCGGCGGCCGCGCGGGGTGAGCCGGGCGGGGAGGGCCTTGCCGACCGGCGCCTCGGCGGGGCGGGTGACGACGCCGTCGCGTTCCAGGGCCTGGAGCAGCACGTTCATCGTCTGCCTGGTGACGAACGCGCCGCGGGCGAGTTCGGAGTTCGACAGTCCCGGCCGCTGCGCGAGCAGTTCCAGGCAGGAGTAGTGCGTCACGCTCATCCCGAGGGGACGAAGCACGTCCTCCATCGCGGATCGCAGCGCGCTCGACGCCTCTTTCAGCAGATAGCCCAGTGACGTCTCCAGGTCGACGCCGACACCGTCTTGACTCATGTCAGTAGTCTGACATAGAGTCAGCCATGTCAGAAAACTGACACGAAAAGAAGGAACACACCATGCCAGCCATCGGCCCAGACTTCATCTCCATCCAGGTGCGCCACCTCGACGCATCCCAGGCGTTCTACGAGCAGTACCTCGGGCTCGTCCGCTCCCCGGCCGGCCCTCCGCACGCCGTCGTCTTCGACACGAAGCCGATCGCGTTCGCGCTCAGGGACATCGTCGAAGGCACCGACCTGGCCTCCGTCTCGCAGCCGGGCATCGGCGTCGCGCTCTGGCTCCACGCCACCGACGTCCAGGACATCCACGACACCCTGGTCGCGGACGGCCGCACGATCGTCTCCGCGCTCATCGACGGCCCGTTCGGCCGCACCTTCACCTTCGCCGACCCGGACGGCTACCAGGTCACCCTGCACGACCGCGCCTGATCGGTCATTGCCAGGGAACACACAGTTTCAGCGGGACCAACCATCCGCCTCGCCGTGTTCTATCCACTGACGGCCCAGCAGCCAGCTGCGCCGGAACCCCGTCGAGGAGGATCACGTGTCACACGATTACCGCAAGACCCAGGATGCACTCTCCCGCCTGACCCCGGAGCAGTACGCCGTCACGCAGCGCGAGGCCACGGAGCCGGCGTTCCGTAACGAGTTCTGGGACAACAAGGAGGCGGGTCTCTACGTCGACATCGTCTCCGGAGAGCCGCTGTTCGCCTCGGTGAACAAGTACGACAGCCGGTCGGGCTGGCCGAGCTTCACCGTGCCCGTCGACCCGGCCAACATCGTCGAGAAGCGCGACAGGACGTTCGGGATGGTGCGCACCGAGGTCCGGTCGGCCCACGGGGACAGCCACCTCGGCCACCTGTTCGACGACGGCCCCGCCGAGGCGGGAGGGATGCGATACTGCATCAACTCCGCCGCCCTCCGTTTCATCCCGCTCGTCGACCTCGACACCGAGGGCTACGGCGACTATCGTCACCTGTTCGAGAATGAGGAGGTCACCCGATGACCGACACGACACCCACCACCCCCGCCACTCCCGCCACGGAGAAGGCCATCCTCGCCGGTGGCTGTTTCTGGGGCATGGAGGACCTGATCCGCAAGCGCCCCGGCGTGCTCGACACCCGTGTCGGCTACACGGGAGGCGACGTGCCGAACGCCACGTACCGCAACCACGGCAGCCACGCCGAGGCGATCGAGATCGTCTTCGACCCGTCGAAGGTCAGCTACCGCGACCTGCTGGAGTTCTTCTTCCAGATCCACGACCCGTCGACCAAGAACCGCCAGGGCAACGACGTGGGCACCAGTTACCGCTCCGCGATCTTCTACGAGACCGACGAGCAGCGCCGCGTGGCGGAGGACACCATCGCCGACGTCGACGACTCCGGACTCTGGCCGGGCCCCGTGGTCACCGAGCTGTCGCCCGCCGGTCCGTTCTGGGAGGCGGAGCCCGAGCACCAGGACTACCTGGAGCGCATCCCGTGGGGCTACACCTGCCACTACGTGCGTCCAGGCTGGAAGCTCCCGCGCCGCGAGGAGGTCGCTTCCTAGCGGCACCCGTTCCGGAAACACACGAGAGGCCGTCCCGTTTGGGGCGGCCTCTCGTCGTATGTGCCCCCAGTAGGATTTGAACCTACGGCCTTCTGCTCCGGAGGCAGACGCTCTATCCCCTGAGCTATGGGGGCCAGGGTGCATCCAGGCTAGCATCCCGCGGGACGCACCTTTCGCACCTTCCGGTGGGCGCTACTTCGGCAGGTTGGCGAGCACCGATTCCATCAGGGGGGCTGCGTCGCCCGGCTCGAAGAAGGCTGCGGAGTCGGAGACGATCCAGTATGCGCCGCGGAAGACCTGCACCTGACCGGGGGTTCCCTGCTTGAAGTATCCCTCGACCTCCGGGGGAACACCGTAGGTGGGCACCGGGGTCGCTGCGGTGACCGCCGCGTTCTTCAGGCCTTCGAGGGCGCTCGCCGGCGGCTGGGCGACCGCGATCTCGATCACGTCTCCGCTGGTCTGGTTGAGCCAGGCGCAGGTGACGCCCTTCCAGTCGGCGACCTGCTTCTCCAGGCTGCCGTCCTTGGGCTGGTAGCCGGGGTCCGTGCCGAAGTTGGGGTTGTATGCGTACGCCTGGTCCGGTGTGACGATCTGGTCGCAGGTGAGGGTGACGGGGGTGGGCGGATCCGTCGGCGTCGGGGTGGGGGTCGGCGTCGGCGCCTTCGTGCCTCCCGCGTTCGCGGACGCAGAGGGGGACGATGAGTCTCCCGCGCTCTTCGACGGGCCGGCGCACGCGGTCATGGCCAGGGTGCAGGCGAGGATCGCCGTGACGGCAGCCGCTGCTCGGGCGGCGGTTCTGGTGGGGTTGGCCATGCGTGTTCGTTCTCCGTCGGATGGTCGGGATTCACTGCGAGTGGATGCGCGGCGGCGCACATCGCGATGACCCTATCAAGCCGGGCGGAGAGGACCGGCCGTCGCGGCCAGTTCGTTAGGCAATCGATGCAGCGCGTGCCCGGTAGAATCGTTGATCGTGACTCCTGCTGACCTCTCTGCTGCCCTGCTCGACATCGTGACCTCCGTTGTCGAGCGGCGACGCGGGGACGGCGCGGAGGAGGGTGCAGGGGATGCGGTCGTCGTCACGATCGACGACGTCCCCCTCGAGCGCCCCAAGAACCGCGAGCACGGCGACTGGGCGTCCAACGTCGCCATGCGCCTGGCGAAGAAGGTCGGCGCAAACCCGCGGGAGCTGGCCACCGAGATCGCCGAGGCCGCCGCATCCATCGACGGCGTCGCCTCCGCAGAGGTCGCCGGTCCTGGCTTCATCAACTTCCGGCTGGACGCTGCTGCGGCCGGCCAGCTGGCGAAGACCATCGTCGAGGCGGGCGACGACTACGGCAACGGCCACCTCTACGACGGCCTCACGGTCAACCTGGAGTTCGTCTCCGCCAACCCGACCGGCCCCATCCACATGGGCGGCGTGCGCTGGGCGGCCGTCGGTGACAGCCTCGCGCGCATCCTCAAGGCCGAGGGCGCCGACGTCACGCGCGAGTACTACTTCAACGACCACGGCTCGCAGATCGACCGCTTCGCCAGGAGCCTCCTCGCCGCATACCTGGGTGAGCCGACGCCGGAGGACGGTTACGGCGGAGCGTACATCTCCGACATCGCCGCCCAGGTGGTCGAGCGCTACGACGGCGACATCTCCTCCCTGTCGCGCGACGAGCAGCAGGAGGTGTTCCGTTCGGTCGGCACCGAACTGATGTTCGCCGAGATCAAAGAGAAGCTGCACGGTTTCGGCGTCGACTTCGACGTGTACTTCCACGAGGACTCGTTGCACGAGTCCGGCGCCGTCGAGCGCGCCATCGAGCGGCTGCGCGAGCAGGGCCACATCTTCGAGGAGGACGGAGCCGTCTGGCTCCGCACCACCACGTTCGGCGACGACCGCGACCGCGTCGTCATCCGCTCGAACGGCGAGCCGGCGTACATCTCCGGCGACCTCGGCTACTACCTGAACAAGCGCGAGCGCGGCTTCGAGCAGAACCTCATCATGCTCGGCGCCGACCACCACGGCTACGTCGCGCGGCTCCAGGCCGCCGTCGAGGCGTTCGGCGACGTCCCGAACGTCAACCTGCAGATCCTGATCGGCCAGATGGTCAACCTGGTCCGCGACGGTGAGCCCGTCAAGATGTCGAAGCGCGCAGGCACCATCGTCACGCTCGACGACCTGGTGGATGCGGTGGGCGTCGACGCGGGCCGCTACGCCCTGGTGCGCTCGTCCAGCGACTCGCAGCTCGACATCGACCTCGACCTGCTGAGCAAGCGCAGCAACGAGAACCCCGTCTTCTACGTGCAGTACGCCCACGCCCGCACCCGGTCCGTCGCCGCCAATGCAGCAGCCGCCGGTGTCGACCGCAGCGCGTTCGCGCCGGAACTGCTCACGCACGAGAGCGAATCCGCTCTGCTCGGCGGGCTGCAGGAGTTCCCACGGATCGTCGCGCAGGCGGCCGAACTGCGCGAGCCGCACCGCGTCGCCCGCTACATCGAGGAGCTCGCTGGGCTCTACCACACCTGGTACGCAGCGACCCGAGTCATCCCGCTCGGCGACGAGCCCGTCACCGACCTGCACCGCACCCGCCTGTGGCTGAACGACGCCACCGGCCAGGTCATCCGCAACGGTCTCGGGCTCCTCGGGGTCTCCGCTCCGGACAGAATGTGAGCATCCGCCGATGACTGACACGCAGGCGACAGAGGTGATCGTGGAGACGGCCAGGCCGCCGAAGCGGAGGCGCACGCTGCGGCTGGTGCTGTGGATCGTCATCCCGATCGTCGTGCTCGTCGGGCTGTTCTTCGTCGCGGACGCCATCGTGCGCCAGGTGGCGCAGCAGCGCATCTCGGCTGAGGTGGAGAAGAGCCTCCCCGCCGAGGTGAAGGGCGACGTGTCGACCAGCATCGGCGGCGTCTCCGTGCTGCAGCAGTATCTGAGCGGGCGGTTCGAGAAGGTTGTCCTGGATGCGCCGGCGCTGAGTGTCAACGGCTCGCCCATCCACGCCAAGGTCACGGCCACCGGCGTGCCCGCCGACTTCTCCAAGCCGGTGCAGAGCATCGACGGTGCGCTGACCATCTCGCAGTCGTCGCTGAACAAGCTGGTCACGGTCCCCGGCGTCGACGGCGATCTCGCCCTCGGAAAGGGCACCATCAGCTACGACGGCACCGCGTCCCTCCTCGGCCTGCCGATCGGCTACCAGGTCACCGTCTCCCCGGAGGCGGCGGGCAAGACGGTCAACCTGCTCCCGGTGGATGCGAAGGTCACCACGGGCGCGGCCGACACGGCCCTCGACCTCTCCACCCTCGTCAAAGCGCTGACCAACCGCGGCCCCATCCCCGTCTGCGTCGCCCAGTACCTCCCGGACGGCGTGCTGGTGAACGACATCGCGATCAGCAAAGGCATGGCCACGGTCACCCTGAACGCGCAGGACTTCGTGGTGAACGAGAAGTCGCTGAAGAGCAAGGGCAGTTGCTGACGGGCGACGCCCCCGGTCCGTAACACGGGCGAATCCCCAGCCCGGCCCCCGATAGACTTCCGGTACTTCTCCACCGGCTTCAGGGACCAATCCGGGTCCGCTCGCCTCCGAGAGATCCCCACTCGATTCATTCCGTGAGGTTTTCCCAGTGGCCTTTGACACGCACGCGGCAGCCAATCCGCTCGCCCCCGAATGGCTCGCCGTTCCCGGCGACGCCAACGCCCTCCATCCCGGCCTCTGGTCGCGCACGGTGGAACGACGGGACGGCGAGCTCGTCGTCGGCGGTGTGAGCGCCGCCGAACTCGCCGCCCGCTACGGCACCCCTGTCTACATCGTCGACGAAGTGGATGCGCGGGAGCGCGTCACCGAGGTGCGCTCCGCCCTGGTCGGCGCTTTCGAGCGCGTCGGCGGCTCCGCGAAGGTTTACTACGCGGGCAAGGCGTTCCTGAGCATCGAGGTCGCGCGCTGGATGAGCGAGGCCGGCCTCAACATCGACGTCTGCAGCGGTGGGGAGCTCGCTGTCGCGGTCGCAGCGGGTGTCGCCCCGGAGCGTCTGGGCTTCCACGGGAACAACAAGTCCCTCGCCGAGATCGACAGGGCCGTCTCGCTCGGCATCGGCGCCATCATCATCGACAGCGTGCAGGAGATCGAGCGCGTCGCAGAGGCCGCCGTCAGGCACGGTCGCGTCCAGTCGGTGCGGCTGCGCGTCAACAGCGGGGTGCACGCGCACACGCACGCGTTCCTCGCGACCGCCCACGAGGATCAGAAGTTCGGGATCGGGCTGGCGGCCGCCGCGGACGCCGTCGCGCGCATCCGGAGCCACGCGTCGCTGAACTTCCTCGGCCTGCACTGTCACATCGGCTCGCAGATCTTCGGGGCGGACGGCTTCGCGGAGTCCGCCGCCCGGCTGCTCGCCGTGCACACCGAGCTTCTGGCCGATGGCCCGGTTCCCGAGCTGAACCTCGGCGGCGGTTTCGGCATCGCGTACACGTCCGCCGACGACCCGACGCCGATCGAGGAGCTGGCGGAGACCATCGCGCAGACGGTCGCCGCCGGCTGCGCCGAGCTGGGCATCCCTCTTCCCGTGGTGGCGTTCGAGCCCGGCCGGGCGATCATCGGACGGGCGGGGCTCACGCTCTACACCGCCGGCACGACCAAGGATGTGCCCGTGGCGTTCCAGGACGACGGGGAGACCGCGATCCGCCGGTACGTGAGCGTCGACGGCGGCATGAGCGACAACGCGCGGCTCGCGCTCTACGGGGCCGACTACTCCGTGCGCATCGCCGGACGGCAGTCCGTCGCGCCCCCCGAGCTGGTGCGCATCGCCGGCAAGCACTGCGAGAGCGGAGACATCGTCGTCGACGCCGACTACCTTCCCGGTGATGTCGCCCCCGGCGACCTGCTCGCCGTCCCGGCGACGGGCGCATACTGCTGGTCGCTCGCGAGCAACTACAACCACGTGGGCAGGCCGGCCGTGATCGCCGTCCGCGACGGCGCATCCCGCGTCATCGTGCGCGGAGAGACCGAGCACGACCTGCTGATGCGCGACGCTGCGTACGAAGGAGCCGACGCATGATCGAGTACCGCAACCTCCGGGTCGCCCTCCTGGGCGCAGGCTCCGTCGGATCGCAGGTGGCACGGCTGCTACTGGAACAGGGAGACGAGTTCGCCTCCCGGGTCGGCGCGAAGCTCGAACTGGTCGGCATCGCCGTCCGCGACCTGGATGCGCAGCGCGACGTCGACCTGCCGCGCGAGCTGTTCACCACCGACGCCGCATCGCTCATCCTCGGCGCGGATATCGTGGTCGAACTGATGGGCGGCGTCGAGCCCGCCCGCGGCTACGTGCTGCAGGCCATCAACTCCGGCGCGGACGTGATCACCGCCAACAAGGCGCTGCTGGCCACGCACGGTCCCGAGCTGTTCGAGGCGGCGGAGCAGGTCGGCGCCCAGCTCTACTACGAGGCGGCCGTCGCCGGAGCCATCCCGATCATCCGGCCGCTGCGCGACAGCCTCGCCGGCGACAGGGTCAACCGCATCCTCGGCATCGTGAACGGCACGACCAACTTCATCCTCGACCGCATGGATGTGAACGGCGAGTCCCTGCAGGACGCCCTCGCCACCGCCACCGACCGGGGTTACGCCGAGGCGGACCCGACGGCCGACATCGGCGGATACGATGCGGCGCAGAAGGCCGCGATCCTCGCGAGCCTCGCCTTCCACACCACGGTGCCGCTCGAATCCGTCTACCGCGAGGGCATCACCTCGGTCACCACGGCGCAGGTCGACGCGGCCAGGGAGGCGGGGTCCGTGATCAAGCTGCTCGCGATCTGCGAGCGCCTCACCGACCCGGAGACCGGTCAGGAGGGCGTGTCCGCGCGGGTGTATCCCGCGCTGATCAGCCGCGACCATCCACTGGCCGCCGTGCACGGTGCGCACAACGCGGTGTTCGTGCAGTCCGCCGCCGCCGGCGACCTCATGTTCTACGGTGCGGGCGCCGGGGGAGTGGAGACGGCGTCCGCCGTGCTCGGCGACCTCGTCTCTGCGGCCAGGCGGCACGTGGTCGGCGGCCCGGGCGTCGCGGAGTCGACGCATGCGCAGCTTCCCGTGCTCGACATCGGCCGCGTCGTCACCCGCTACCAGATCACTCTGGATGTGGCGGACCAGCCCGGCGTGCTGGCCGCGGTCGCGCGCATCCTGAGCGACGGCGGGGTGAGCGTGGAGACGGTGCAGCAGTCCGTGCCGAGCACCACAGGGCCGGTGACCATCCCCGGCGCCGTCATCGCGGGTAACGCCCCGGTTCACGGCAACGGCGCGCCCACCGCTACCCTGGTTATCGGCACCCACGAGGCCGAGGAGGCCGCACTCGCGGCCACCGTTGAGGCTCTCGCGGCGAGCGACGCCGTGACAGCCATCTCATCCGTACTCCGAGTCGAAGGATCGTAATGCCCGAGAAAGCGAATAGTCGTCAGTGGCGGGGCGTCCTGCGTGAATACGCGGACCGCCTGAACATCAGCGATGCCACTCCGATCGTGACGCTCGGCGAAGGCGGCACGCCGCTGCTGCCCGCTCCTGCGCTCTCCGCGCGCACGGGTGCGAACGTGTTCGTCAAGTTCGAGGGCATGAATCCCACCGGCTCCTTCAAGGACCGCGGCATGACGATGGCCATCTCGAAGGCCGTCGAGCACGGCGCGAAGGCCGTCATCTGCGCATCCACCGGCAACACCTCCGCGTCGGCCGCGGCGTACGCGACGCACGCGGGCATCCAGGCCGTCGTGCTGGTGCCGGAGGGCAAGATTGCGATGGGCAAGCTCAGCCAGGCCATCGCGCACAATGCGCAGCTGCTGCAGGTGCAGGGCAACTTCGACGACTGTCTCGACATCGCCCGCGAACTCGCGACCAACTACCCGGTCCACCTCGTCAACTCGGTCAACCCCGACCGCATCGAGGGCCAGAAGACGGCAGCGTTCGAGGTCGTCGAGGTGCTCGGCGACGCCCCGGACTTCCACATCGTCCCCGTCGGCAACGCGGGCAACTACACGGCGTACCACCGCGGATACACCGAGGAGCTGCAGCGCGGAGAGGCCACCAAGCTGCCCAGGATGTTCGGCTTCCAGGCAGCAGGCAGCGCCCCGATCGTGCTCGGCCAGCCCGTCAAGGACCCGGACACCATCGCCACGGCCATCCGCATCGGCAACCCGGCGTCGTGGGAGCTCGCGCTCAACGCGCGCGACGACAGCGACGGCTACTTCGGCGCGATCTCGGACGAGCACATCCTCGAAGCGCAGCGCATCCTGTCCGCCGAGGTCGGCATCTTCGTCGAGCCGGCCTCCGCGATCAGCGTCGCCGGCCTGCTGGAGCGCTCGGCCGCCGGGGTCATCCCCGCCGGCGCGACCGTCGTCCTCACCGTCACCGGCCACGGCCTGAAGGACCCGCAGTGGGCCCTCCGCACCGCGGACGGCTCCGACGTCCAGCCCACCGTCGTCCCCGTCGACACCACCGCCATCGCCGACGTGCTCGGTCTGGTGGCGAGCGAAAAGGCCACCGCGTGACCTCGCAGGCCGCCGACCTGAGCGGCCGCGCCGTCACCGTCAAGGTTCCGGCGACGAGCGCCAACCTCGGCCCGGGCTTCGACACGCTCGGTCTCGCCCTCGCGCTCTATGACGAACTGCAGGTCTCGGTCCGCGACGAGCCCGGCGCGACCGTCGAGGTCATCGGCGTCGGAGCCGGCGAGGTGCCCACCGACGAGACCAACCTCGTGGTCCGGGCCATCGCGCACACCTTCGAGTCCGTCGGCATCCCGATGCCCGGGCTGCAGCTCGTCGCCCGCAACAACATCCCGCACGGCAGGGGACTCGGTTCCTCCGGTGCCGCCATCGTCTCCGGCATCATGGCGGCGAAGGGGCTGCTCGACGGCATCGTCGACATCGACGCCCAGGGCCTCCTCGCGCTCGCCAACGACATGGAGGGCCACCCGGACAACGTGGCCCCCGCGCTCTTCGGAGGACTCACCATCGCGTGGGTCACCCCCGAGGGCCCGCGGTTCAAGAAGCTGATCGTGCACCGCGGCGTCTCTCCGCTCGTGCTCGTGCCGCAGCACGTCATGTCGACGGCGCTTGCCCGCAGTCTGCAGCCGCAGTCCGTGCCCCACGAGGATGCGGTCTTCAACGTCTCGCGGTCCGCGCTGCTCGTCGCCGCCCTCATCCAGAGCCCAGAGCTGCTGCACGCCGCAACGGAGGACAAGCTCCACCAGAGCTATCGCGCCTCCGCCATGCCGGAGACCGACCGGCTGATCACGCTGCTGCGGGAGAACGGCTTCGCCGCTGTCGTCTCGGGAGCAGGTCCGTCGATCCTGGTGCTCTGCAGCGACCCGAGCCAGCGGCTCGCCGCCGCCGAGCTGGTGGCCGCGCAGTCGGAGACGCCTTGGCAGGCGCTCATGCTCGCGGTCGACTTCAAGGGCGCAACGGTCTCGCAGCTCGCCGCGAAAGCGCTGGAGACGCCGGTCGCGTAGCGTCAAGAGCAGTCCCGCATCAGTGGTAAACTGTGCGTGCACCCGCAGAAACCTCTCCATGAGCGAATCTGATCTTCGGGTGATTTCTAGCAATCATGCCGTCACTCCTACCTGTGCACCCGAGTACCTTTCGGTGACACCCCAGAACCGGTAGTTCATGTGACGAGTGCTCCAGAACGACGGCGAGAATCGCGCGTCGGGGGAAAGGAATCCTCTTCAGTGACTGATGTCGAACTCCACGCCGGGGGCGTGGACACCAGCGACCTGACCTCCCTCAAGGTGGCAGAGCTTCAGGCTCTCGCCGCCCAGTTGGGACTTCAGGGAGCAACCAAGCTTCGCAAGGGCGAACTCGTGACGGCCATCGCCGCCGCGCGTGCGGAGGCCGCGGGTTCCGCGACCCCCGCAGCCGAAGCACCCGCTGCCGCACCGGCAGCGGAGAACGCCCGTGCAGCATCCCAGGTCCTCATCGAGCCGCTCATCGCAGAGCCGGCATCGGAGGAGCCGCACGTCGGAGAGCCCGTGCTGCCGGACGCAGCCACCGCTCCTGCCGAGCAGGCGCCCCGCCGCCGCGGCTCGCGCCGTGTGTCGAGCGCAGACGGCACCGGGATCGCAGCAGCGACCCACGTGAACACCGGTGCGACCGGCGTCGACTCGCTCATCCCGGATGTGGATGCGCTGCTCGACTCCGCGCTCGCCAACCGCGAGTCCGCCGCCCAGCAGGCCGGCGCCGACGGCGACAAGCAGTCGGAGCAGGGCCAGGGTCAGGGCCGCAACCGCCGCCGCGGTCGCGGACGGGACGCCGACCAGAACGCTCAGCAGGACCAGGGCGAGAAGGCCGACAACGGCGCAGGATCGCAGGATGCGGGCGACGCGCAGGCTCAGGGCGACGCCCAGGGCGACGGCGACCAGCAGCCCCGTCAGGGCCGCAACCGCAACAGGAACCGCAACAAGAACGGCCAGGGCCAGAACGGCCAGCAGGGCGGAGACGCCCAGCAGGCGCAGAACCAGCAGGGCGGCCAGCAGGCCGACCGCGACAGGGACCGCGACGACCAGAAGCAGGGCGGCCAGAACGGCCAGCAGAACCGCAACGGGCAGCAGAACCGCAACGGCGGCCAGGACACCCAGGCCGACGGCGACCGCGCAGGCCGCAGCCGCTACCGCGACCGCAAGCGCCGTGGAAGCACCGGAGCAGACGAGCTCGAGCCCGAGATCAGCGATGACGACGTGCTCATCCCCGTCGCGGGCATCCTGGATGTGCTCGACAACTACGCGTTCGTCCGCACCTCCGGCTACCTGCCGGGTGCCAGCGACGTCTACGTCTCCCTCGGCCAGGTCAAGAAGTACAACCTGCGCAAGGGCGACGCCGTCGTCGGAGCGATCCGCCAGCCGCGCGAGGGTGAGAACAACACCCGCCAGAAGTACAACGCCATCGTCAAGGTCGACTCGATCAACGGCCAGACCATCGACGAGGCGGCAGGCCGCGTCGAGTTCGGCAAGCTGACCCCGCTCTACCCGCAGGAGCGCCTGCGCCTCGAGACGGAGCCCGGCAAGCTGACGCAGCGCATCATCGACCTGGTCGCCCCGATCGGCAAGGGCCAGCGCGGCCTCATCGTCGCGCCGCCGAAGGCCGGCAAGACGATCGTCATGCAGCAGATCGCCAATGCCATCACCACGAACAACCCTGAGGTGCACCTCATGGTCGTCCTGGTCGACGAGCGTCCGGAAGAGGTCACCGACATGCAGCGCACGGTGAAGGGTGAGGTCATCGCCTCCACCTTCGACCGTCCGGCAGAAGACCACACTACGGTCGCCGAGCTCGCCATCGAGCGTGCGAAGCGTCTGGTGGAGCTCGGCCACGACGTCGTCGTGCTGCTCGACTCGATCACCCGCCTGGGCCGCGCGTACAACCTGGCTGCCCCCGCATCCGGTCGCATCCTCTCCGGTGGTGTCGACGCCTCCGCGCTGTACCCGCCGAAGCGCTTCTTCGGCGCCGCCCGCAACATCGAGCACGGCGGATCGCTCACGATCCTCGCCTCTGCGCTCGTCGAGACCGGTTCCAAGATGGACGAGGTCATCTTCGAGGAGTTCAAGGGCACCGGCAACATGGAGCTCCGCCTGTCCCGCCAGCTGGCGGACAAGCGCATCTTCCCCGCTGTCGACGTCAACGCATCCGGCACCCGCCGCGAAGAGATGCTGATGGGCGCGGACGAGGTCAAGATCACCTGGAAGCTGCGTCGTGCCCTCGCCGGCCTCGACCAGCAGCAGGCACTCGAGATCGTGCTCGGCCGTCTCAAGGAGACCTCGAGCAACGTCGAGTTCCTGATGCAGGTCCAGAAGTCGATGCCAGCGCCGGCCAACGGCCACGGCACCGCGCACTCGCACGGCCACGAGAACGACCACCGCTAGCTGAGAAGTGCCCGCCGACCCCGCAGAACCGCGGAGTCGACGGGCACTTTTCCGTTCCCGGACACGCTCGTACCCACTCAGAAAGAAGACCCAATGTTCGAATCGGTGAACAGCCTGATCGCCGAGCACGACGACCTGCAGGAGCAGCTCGCCGACCCGGAGCTGCACAGCGATCCCGTGCGGTCCAAGAAGGTCAACCGGCGCTATGCGGAACTCAGCCGCATCGTCGCCGCCTACCACCAGTGGAAGCAACTGGAGGACGACCTCGCGGCGGCGAAGGAGCTGGCAGCGGAGGACGAGGCGTTCGCCGAGGAGGTGCCAGGGCTCGAAGCGAGCCTGGAGGAGTCAGGCGAGAAGCTGCGCAGGCTGCTGATCCCGCGCGACCCCAACGACAGCCGCGACGTCATCATGGAGATCAAGATGGGCGAGGGCGGGGCGGAGTCCGCGCTGTTCGCCGCCGACCTGCTCCGGATGTACCTGCACTACGCGGAGTCGAAGAAGTGGAAGACCGAGATCCTTGAGCAGACCTCGAGCGACCTCGGCGGCATCAAAGACGTCCAGCTCGCGATCAAGGGCTCGTCCAGCGATCCGGCGGAGGGCGTCTGGGCGCACCTGAAGTACGAGGGCGGGGTGCACCGCGTGCAGCGGGTGCCGGCGACCGAGTCGCAGGGACGCATCCACACGTCGGCGGCGGGCGTGCTCGTCTTCCCCGAGGTGGATGAGCCGGAGGAGGTCGAGATCAACCAGAACGACCTGAAGATCGACGTCTACCGGTCGAGCGGCCCCGGCGGCCAGTCGGTCAACACGACGGACTCCGCCGTGCGCATCACGCACCTCCCGACCGGCATCGTCGTGGCGATGCAGAACGAGAAGAGCCAGCTGCAGAACCGCGAGGCCGGGATGCGCGTGCTGCGCGCCCGTGTGCTCGCGCGTCAGCAGGAGGAACTGGATGCGGAGGCCGCCGCCGTGCGCAAGAGCCAGATCCGCACGATGGACCGCTCAGAGCGCATCCGCACGTACAACTTCCCGGAGAACCGGATCGCCGACCACCGCACCGGCTACAAGGCGTACAACCTCGACGCCGTCATGAACGGTGCCCTGGAGCCGGTCATCGACTCCTGCATCCAGGCCGACGAGGAGTCCCGCCTGGCCGACCTCGCCACCGACTGACCTTCTCCCGACCCGGCTGTCAGATGTAGATGGCCGGGTCGAGGAAGTCGTCGCCGGGGATCTGCTCGTGGCCGGTGCGCGGGCGAGCGCGGGCCGGGACGCCGGTGAGGACGGACCCCGAGGGGGAGTCGTGGATGACGACGGCGTTCGCGCCGATCACGGTGTGCGACCCGATCGAGATCGCGCCGAGCACCTTCGCCCCTGCGCCGACGATCACGCCGTCGCCGATCGTCGGGTGCCGCTTGCCGTGACCGCTGCCCTTCCCGCCCAGGGTGACGCCGTGGTAAAGCATCACGTCGTCGCCGACGAAGGTGGTCTCGCCGATCACCACGCCCATCCCGTGGTCGATGAAGAAGCGCCGTCCGATCGTGGCGCCCGGGTGGATCTCGATGCCGGTCAGGAACCGGGTGAACTGCGACAGGAACCGCGCAGGCATCTTCAGCCCTGACCGCCACAGCCGGTGGGCGAGGCGGTAGGACCAGATCGCGTGCAGGCCGGAGTACGCCGTGAAGACCTCGAAACCGCTGCGCGCTGCAGGATCGTGTTTGCGCGCGTTCGCGATGTCCTCACGGATGCGGGAGATGAACGCCAATGGATCAGTCCAGCAGGTCGGCCCAGAGCGGGGTCGAGATGTAGCGCTCACCGGTGTCGCACACGACGGCGACGATGGTCTTGCCCGCGTTCTCCGGCCGCTTCGCGAGCTGCAGGGCAGCCCAGACGATCGCTCCGGACGAGATCCCGGCGAGGATGCCCTCCTCGCTGGCGAGCTTCTTCGCGATGTCGAGCGCGTCGTCGAACGACACGTCGACGACCTCGTCGTAGATCGTGGTGTCCAGGATCTCCGGCACGAAGTTCGCGCCGATGCCCTGGATCTTGTGCGGCCCTGGCTTGCCGCCGTTCAGGATGGGGGAGTCGATCGGCTCCACGGCGACCACCTGAACGCCGGGCTTCCGCTCCTTCAGCACTTGGCCGACACCGGTGATGGTGCCTCCGGTGCCGACGCCGGCGACGAAGATGTCGACACCGCCGTCGGTGTCCTCCCAGATCTCCTCCGCGGTCGTCGCGCGGTGGATGGCCGGGTTGGCCTCGTTCGCGAACTGCTGCGCCCAGATGGCGTTCTCGGTGTTCGCGACGATCTCCTTGGCCTTCTCGACCGCTCCGCGCATCCCGTCCGGTCCCGGCGTGAGCACGATCTCCGCGCCGAACGCGCGCAGCAGCACGCGGCGTTCCTTGCTCATCGTCTCCGGCATGGTCAGGATCACCTTGTATCCGCGGGCGGCGCCGACCATCGCGAGCGCGATGCCGGTGTTGCCGCTCGTGCCCTCGACGACAGTGCCGCCCGGACGCAGCGCTCCCGCCCTCTCCGCCGCGTCGATGATCGCGACGCCGATGCGGTCTTTGACGCTGCCGGCCGGGTTGTAGAACTCCAGCTTGCCGAGCACCGTCGCGCCGACGCCTTCGGCGATGCGATTGAGCTTGACGAGCGGGGTCCTTCCGACCGCCTCGGTGATGTTCTCGTAGACGTGACCAGTCATGGCTCTTCCTCGTTGACGCGGGTGGACGGTGTGAAAGCCTTACAACTCTATTCCCGTCGCGGCGGGTAACCGTCTGTGTGACTCCTGGGGGCGTGCCGTAGGCTCGACGGGCGATGTCATCCGAAGCCAGCTCCCCTCCGTCCGTCCGCTCCGTCAGAGACGAGGTCGCAGCGCTCCTCGCGCGCGCGGGCGTCCCCGACCCGGAGGTCGACGCCGACCTGCTCGTCGGCCATGTGCTCGGCGAGGGGCGCGGGCGCGTGCAGGCGCTCATCCACCTGGATGCGACGGTCCAGGATGCGGACGTGTCGCGCATCAGAGAACTCGCAGGACGCCGCGCCACCCGCGAGCCGTTGCAGCACATCACCGGCACCGCCCCGTTCCGCTCGCTGGAGCTGGCCGTCGGGCCCGGCGTGTTCGTGCCGCGGCCGGAGACCGAGCAGGTGGTGCAGTTCGCGATCGACGCACTGCGCTCCGTGCCGAGCGCAGAGCCGATCGGCGTCGACCTCGGGACGGGGAGCGGGGCGATCGCGCTGGCGATGGCGACGGAGGTGCCGCACGCGCGCATCCACGCCGTCGAGAACTCGCCGGAGGCGTTCATCTGGGCCAGACGCAACGTGGAGGAGTCCGGCGTCACGAACGCCAGGGTCGTGTTCGTGGACCTGGCCGACGCGCTGCCCGAACTCGACGGCACGGTCGACGTCGTCATCTCCAACCCGCCGTACATCCCGGCCGAGGCGATCCCGCGCGACCCGGAGGTGCGGCTCTACGACCCGCCGGCCGCGCTCTACGGCGGTCAGGACGGCCTCGACGTCGTCCGGACGATCTCGCGCGTTGCCCAGCGGCTGCTGCACGAGGGCGGAACGCTCGTCCTGGAGCACGGCGAGCTGCAGGGGGCGGAAATCCGCGAGCTGCTCACCGCGGACGGGTGGCGTGCCGCCGCGACGCACCGCGATCTGACGACGCGCGACCGCACGACGACCGCGATTCGCTAGCCCTTCTGCCGCGCTCCGCTAGCCCTTCTGCCGCGCGCGGCGCTCCTCCTCCTTCGCCAGCCGCTCGCGCACCTTCGCGATCACCTCGCGCTCCCGCTTCCGCGCCTCCCGCAGCTGCGACTCCGCCTCCCTGCGGGCCTTCGCCGCCTCGCGGATCGCCTTGTCGTTCGGCACGGGCTCCGGCCGGGGCTCGTAGGCCGTGACCGGCTCGCCGCTGCGCCGGGACGACACGTAGTGCTCGATGCCGTCCAGGATGCGTTCCAGCCCGAACGCGAAGTCGTCCTGGTCGTCGTCGCCCTCTGCGTCCGAGTACGTGCCGGAGAGCACGAGCGGCGACAGGTATGGGAAGCGCTCAGGGGTGACGAGCTCCGCCAGCGCCGCGGTGAACGCCTCGCCGCGCTGCGGAGGGCCGTCCAGCTGCCGTGAGCGGGTCACATCCCGTTCGACGACCGCGGTCGCGCGCGCGTACGAGCTGAGCAGCAGGGCCGTCGACATCTTTTCCGGCTCGGTGAGCGGCAGGTCCTTCATCACCCGCAGTCCCCAGTCGAGCACGGCGAGGTTGTTGGGCATCAGCGGCATCCCGGCGATCGGGATGTCGGGGAACCAGGGGTGCGCCTGAATCACCTGGATGCTGGCCATCGCCCAGAGGCGCAGCCCGCTCCGCCAGTCGGTGTCCTCCTCCTCGGAGGGGATCGGCACGGCGCAGACCGCATCCTGCATCAGGGCGAGCACGTCGTCCTTGCTGGTGACGTAGCGGTAGAGGGACATCGTGGTGAAGCCGAGCGCCGTCGCGATCTTGCTCATCGAGACCGCAGCGAGGCCTTCGTCGTCGGCGAGCTGGATCGCCGCGTCGACGATCCGCTCGATGCTGAGCTCGCGTTTCGGCCCGCGCTGCGGGCGCTCTGCGACTCCCCAGCTGAGCGCTACGGCTCGGGGGAGTGCTTCTTCGACGGCATCGGCCATGTCGCGCCCTTTCGGTTGTTGACACCCATCCTAGAACTGTGTATACCTTAAACAAAACAGCGTGCACCATAAACAGTTTGCGTCGTACTCAGAAGAGTGGATGCAGAAAGGAACCGATCATGACAGCTCAAGCGATCCAGATCGCCGGCCTCCGGAAGTCCTTCGGCGACCAGCGTGTGCTGGACGGCATCGACCTCGGCGTCGCGTCGGGAAGCGTGTTCGCGCTGCTCGGGCCGAACGGCGCGGGCAAGACGACGCTGATCAACATCCTGTCCACCCTGGTGGCGCCGGATGCGGGCCAGGCCACCGTCTGCGGCCACGACGTCGTGCACGACAGGGAGGGCGTCAAGCGCTCGATCAGCCTCACCGGCCAGTCCGCCGCCGTCGACGACGTGCTCACCGGCGAGGAGAACCTGCGCATGATGGCGAGGCTCTCCGGATACACCGCAGCAGGAGCGCGGACGCGGACGGCGGAGCTCATCGAGCGCTTCGACCTCGGCGACGCGGCCCGCAAGCGCGTCAAGACGTACTCCGGCGGGATGCGCAGGCGTCTCGACCTGGCCATCAGCCTGGTCGCGACCCCGCCGGTCATCTTCCTCGACGAGCCGACCACCGGACTCGACACCCGCAGCAGGCAGACGCTGTGGGCGATGATCCTCGACCTCGCTGCACAGGGCATCACCATCCTCCTCACCACGCAGTACCTGGAGGAGGCCGACCAGCTCGCCGACCGCATCGCCGTGATCGACCACGGCGTCGTCGTCGCGGAGGGCACGGCCGCCGAGCTCAAGGCGCGCGTCGGGGGAGAGGTCGTCGAGCTGAGGGACGCCGACGACGAGATCGTCCGCGAGCTCCCCACCGACGGCACCGTCCACGGACTCCGCGCCGCCATCGATCAGCTGGATGCGCACCTCCTGCCCGGCGGCAGCGTCGGCATCCGCAAGCCCAGCATGGACGACGTGTTCCTCGCGCTCACGTCGAGCCCGGCGTCACCCGCATCCACCGCATCCCGTGCAGCAGAAGAAATGGAGGTCACCCGATGACCGTCGCACTGGACACCCGCCAGACCGCGGCCCCCGCCGCTGTCGACCGCACCGTCTCCCGCCTGACGAGCACCGTCGTGTTCGTCGGCCGCAGTCTCCGCCACACCGTGCGCAACGTCGAAGCGCTCACGATGGCGATCCTGCTCCCGATCATGCTCATGCTGCTCTTCACCTACGTGTTCGGCGGCGCGATCGACGGAGGAGGGGACTACGTGAACTACGTCGTCCCCGGCATCATCCTGCTCTGCGCGGGCTTCGGCTCGTCGAGCACCGCGGTCGACGTGGCCGACGACATGACGAACGGCATCGTCGACCGGTTCCGCACCATGCCGCTGCACGCCAACGGGGTCATCACCGGCCACGTGGTGGCGAGCCTCGTGCGCAACCTGCTGGCCACCGGCGTCGTGATCGGCGTGGCCCTCGCGGTCGGTTTCCGGCCGACGGCGAACGCGGCGCAGTGGCTCGGCGCCATCGCGGTGATCGCACTGTTCATCCTCGCGATCACCTGGCTGTACGCAGCGATCGGGCTGGCGGCGAAGAACCCGACGGCCGCGAACGGCTACGGCTTCGCCCTGCTGTTCCTGCCGTACCTGTCGAGCGCGTTCGTGCCGACGGACACGATGCCGACCTGGCTGCAGTGGATCGCCGAGAACCAGCCGATCACACCCATCATCGAGACGATCCGCAGCCTCCTCTTCGGCACGGACGCCGGCACCCGCCCGCTCTGGGCGATCGGCTGGTGCCTCGCGATCATCGTCGGCGCCTACCTCTGGGCGGCCATCCAGTTCCGTCGCAAGGCCGGCCGCCGCTGACCCCGAGCCCCCTGAAAATCGAGTCCGAACTTATTCACGCGACGCGCCGTGCGAAGCGTGAACAAGTTCGGACTCGATGACTGCGGGCGCGGGCGGGGTCAGCGGGGACGGGTGGAGAAGGTGTGGATGGCGGCGCGGAGGCCGTCGGTGTCGAAGGTGCCGTCGGCCAGCTTGGTGAAGTGGAACGCGTGCATCCCGGCCTCGCGGGCGCCCTCGACGTTGGCGAGGGAGTCGTCGAACAGGATCGCGTCTGCCGGGTCGACGCCGAACCGGCCGAGAGCCCTGGTGAAGATGCGCCGCTCCGGCTTGCGGGCGCCGAGCACCGCGGAGACGAGGTCGTTGCCCTGCAGCACGTCGACGATCTCGGGGGTCAGCACCGGCAGCGAGTCCTTGAACGGGATCGGGTTGTTGGACAGCAGCGAGACCGTGCCGAGCGTCGCCGCCTCGTGCAGGGCGTCGATCGAGCCCTGGATCGGCGTCATGGCCGCCTTCCTGGCCTGCTGCCACTGCTCCAGCGTGAGGCGGGCGCCCGTCACGTCGGCGAACGCATCCAGGTATTCGGCGCTCGTGGAATACTCGCCGATCTCCGCCGCGCGCTCGAACCCTCCCGCCCACCAGCTGGAGGCCAGGCGGTACTGGCTCACACCGCCGAGCTGCGCCAGCGCGGGCAGGCGCTTGTGGAAGTCGTAGTCGTAGAGGGTCTTGTCGCAATCGAAGAAGTAGACATCCATCAGGACAAGTATCGACCTTCCAGCAGGGAACGCCCTGATCGCTCATCTATCATGGTGGGCGACATGTCTCCCATCTACGACTGCTCCGTCGACTCCGAACTCCTCACCGGCATGCGGCTCGCACGCGCCGCCATCGGGCGGGGCGAACTCGTCGTGATACCGACGGACACGGTCTACGGGGTCGCGGCGGACGCCTTCAACCCCGCCGCCGTGCAGCGCCTCCTGGATGCGAAGGGTCGCGGCCGTCAGTCGCCTCCCCCCGTGCTCATCCCCGGCATCCCGACCCTCGCCGCCCTGGCAGAAGAGGTCCCGCAGGCCGTGACCGACCTCGTCCAGGAGTTCTGGCCGGGCGGGCTGACCGTCGTGCTTCCTGCGCAGCCGTCGCTGGTCTGGGACCTGGGGGAGACCCGCGGAACGGTCGCCCTGCGCATGCCGAGCGACACCATCGCCCTCGAACTCCTCTCCGAGACCGGCCCGCTCGCGGTCTCCTCCGCCAACCTCACCGGCCGCCCCGCCGCCCGCACCGCCGCGGAAGCAGAGGCCATGCTCACCGACTCCGTCTCCGTGTACCTCGACGGGGGAGAGGCGGGTGCCGGGTACGACCGCGTCGACGGCAAGGACAGCTCGTCCACCATCGTCGACGCGACCGCGCTGGCCGCAGGAACGGGAAAGCTCCGCATCCTGCGTCACGGGGTGATCTCGGCGGAGCAGATCCGTGCCGTCGTCGGCGACCAGCTCGCGGACGACAGCGTGGTGGAGCCCACCGATTCCTCCCCGGGCGCCTGAGCCGTGACCCTCCTCCTCGCCCTCGCGCTGATCTCGGCCGTCATCACCTTCGGGATGTCGCTCGTCGTCTACAAGCTGAGCCTCAAGTACCGGCTGTACCCGAAGATCCGGGAACGGGATGTGCACACCAGGCCGACTCCGCGGCTCGGCGGCATCGCGATGTTCCTCGGCATCCTGGTCGCGTTCGGCGTCGCCTGGCTGCTGTCCAGCCAGTTCGGCGTGCTGACGCTGATCTTCTCCGACTCCGGGCCGATCATCGCCATCCTGGGCGCCTCGCTGCTGATCGTGGTCATCGGCGTCGCCGACGATATCTGGGACCTCGACTGGATGACCAAGCTGGCCGGGCAGTTCGTGGCGGCCGGGCTCGTGGCCTGGCTGGGCGTGCAGATCTACTCGCTGCCGATCGGCGGCCTGACCGTCGGATCGCCGGTGATGAGCATCATCATCACGCTGTTCGCCATCGTGCTCGTGATGAACGCCATCAACTTCATCGACGGCCTGGACGGTCTCGTGGCGGGCGTGGCGCTCATCGCCAACGGCTCGTTCCTCGTCTACACCTATCTGCTGCAGCGCGAGATCAGCCCGCAGAACTACTTCAGCCTCGCCGGCGTCATCGCGGCCATCCTGGTCGGAGCGTGCGCCGGGTTCCTGCCGCTCAACTGGCATCCGGCCAAGATGTTCATGGGAGACGCAGGAGCGCTCCTGATCGGGCTGCTCATGGCCACCTCGGCCATCTCGGTCACCGGCACGATCAACCCGGAGGCGCTGCAGACCCTCGGCAAGTCGTCTCTGGTCCCCGCGTTCGTGCCGATCATCGTCCCGTTCGCCGTGCTGATCGTGCCGCTCCTCGACTTCGGGCTCGCCGTCATCCGGCGGCTGCGGGCGGGGAAGTCGCCGTTCAGCGCCGACCGCAAGCACCTGCACCACCGGCTCCTCGACATGGGGCACACCCACCTGCACGCCGTGCTGATCTTCTACGGCTGGACCGCCGTGCTGTCGATCGGCTGCCTGCTGTTCTTCTTCGACCCGTACTGGATGGCGATCGTGTTCATCGCCGTCGGCCTGGTGGTGTGCGCGGCGTTCACGCTCGCCCCGCTGAGCCGCAGAAAGGCCAACGAGGCCGCAGCAGAGCTCGCCCCGGCCGGAACGGACGAGGCGGACGCGACCGCCCGCTACGACCAGCTGGACGCCGCGAGCGAGCACGCCCCCAGCACAGCGCCCACCCCCGCGACCGCCCGCATCAGCAAGGAGACACCATGACCGACCACGACGGCGGAACCCCCGCCGACGGCCGGCCCGACGAACCCGCCGCACCGCAGCAGGCGGCGCCCGCCCAGCCATCGTCGACCCCCATCCTCAAGGACGTGCTGAAGTACGGCCTCATCCTCGCGCTGGTCATCGCCGTCGTCGGCGCGATCCTCGGCGGCGTCTTCGCCGGATGGATCGGCGTGACCAGCGCTCTCATCGGCACCCTGATGGCCGTGGTGTTCCTCAGCATCACCGCTCTGAGCATCCTGATCGCCAACAAATTCGTCGGCACCGATCTGTTCGTCGGCCTGTTCTTCGGCATCGTACTCGGCGGCTGGCTGCTGAAATTCGTGCTGTTCCTCGTGCTCGCCTTCGTGCTCAGGGACCAGCCGTGGATCAACCCGATCGTGCTCTTCCTGAGCCTGATCGCGGGGGTCATCGGGTCGCTCGTCGTCGACATGATCGTCGTCTTCCGGTCCCGCGTGCCATACGCCAGCGACGTCACGCTGCCCGGTGAGAAGCGCTGACCCGTGTCCGATTCGTTACCCTGCGAAAACTCTTGTAGAGTTGTGGTGATTCCCCACCCGCATAGCGCCTCAGGCTTCAATCGGCGCATGATCCCGGGTGTCCAAATGTTCGTCGCTGCGAGAGCTTTGGCTCGACGCCCCGAAACAGGAGATAGCGCTGTTAGCTAACGCTGTGAACCTGCTGGTCCAGACCGCAAGCTCCGATGATGGTAGCTTCCACGGTCCGTCGATCGATGAGTTCTTCCCGCCCGCAATCTTTTCCATCGGTGGCTTCGAGGTCAACCGGATCATGGTCATCCGCTTCATCGCGGTCCTGGCCATCGTCCTGATCTTCTGGCTCGGCACCCGTCGCATGAAGGTCGTCCCCGGACGATTCCAGTCGATCGTGGAGATGGGGCTCGACTTCGTTCGGGTCAACATCGCAGAGGACCTCCTCGGCAAGAAGGACGGTCGTCGCTTCCTGCCGATCCTCACCACGATCTTCTTCATGGTGCTGTTCATGAACCTGACGGGCATCATCCCCGGCCTGAACATCGCAGGCACCTCGGTGATCGGTGTCCCGCTGGTGCTCGCCATCGTCGCGTACATCTCGTTCATCTACGCAGGCATCAAGGCGAGCCCGGGCAACTTCTTCAAGAACTCGCTGTTCCCGCCCGGTGTGCCGAAGGCGCTCTACATCATCGTGACGCCGATCGAGTTCATCTCGACCTTCATCCTTCGCCCGATCACGCTGACGCTCCGACTTCTGATGAACATGGTCGTCGGCCACCTGCTGCTGGTGCTGTTCTTCAGCGCGACGGCGTTCTTCCTCTTCACCGCCGGAAGCTGGTGGTCGCTCTTCGGAATCGGCACCTTCGCGTTCGGCTTCGCATTCACCCTGTTCGAAATCCTGGTCGCAGTCCTCCAGGCCTACGTCTTCGCGCTGCTCACGGCTGTCTACATTCAGCTCGCAGTCGCCGAGGAGCACTAACAACGTTCCGCGCACTCGCACGGAACGCCATCACGGAAGGAAACACATAACGTGGACATCGCTGCTATCTCCGGCAACATTGCCACCGTTGGATACGGTCTCGCGGCCATCGGCCCGGCCATCGGCGTCGGCATCGTCGTCGGCAAGACCATCGAGGGCGTCGCTCGCCAGCCCGAGCTCGCCGGCCGTCTCCAGGTTCTGATGTACATCGGTATCGCGTTCACCGAGGCGCTCGCGTTCATCGGTATCGCCACCTACTTCATCTTCACCTCCTAGGCAGCCCTCTTTATCTCTCTTCAGTAAGGAGGAACGATGCTCTACGGTTTGGTTCACGCCGCCGCGGAGGCCGAGCAGCGCAATCCGCTCATCCCCGAGTGGTATGACATCGTCGGTTCATTCATCTGCTTCGTCATCATCCTGTTCTTCTTCTGGAAGCTCGTGCTTCCGCGGATGAAGAAGCTCCTGGATGAGCGCGCAGAGGCGATCGAAGGCAACATCGCGAAGGCCGACGAGGCTCAGCACAAGGCGGAGGCGCTCCTCGAGGAGTACACCGCCCAGCTCGCCGACGCCCGCGCAGAAGCGGCCAAGATCCGTGAGCAGGCTCGCACCGACGGACAGAAGATCGTCGCAGAAGCGAAGGACAACGCGACGGTCGAGGCCGCCCGCGTCACCTCCAACGCCCAGGCGCAGATCGAGGCAGAGCGCCAGTCCGCCGTCGTCGCTCTCCGCAGCGAAGTCGGCTCGCTCGCCATCGACCTGGCATCGGGTGTCATCGGTGAGGCTCTCAACGACGACAAGAAGTCGCAGGCGATCGTCGACCGCTTCCTGGCCGACCTCGACGCCAGCGAAAAGGCAGGGTCGAACAAGTAATGGGAAGCGCCTCCAGAGAAGCACTGGCCAGGTCCGTGTCGGCTCTCGCCGCTCAGGGCTCCAAGGCCGATCTGGCGACGGCCGAAGACCTGTTCGCCGCAGGACGGGTCGTCGCAGACTCCGCCCAGCTCCGAGCGGTCGTCAGCGATCCCTCGGCCGACTCGGCGGGCAAGACCGCGCTCGTGCAGCGCGTCTTCGGCTCGCTCTCGGCGCCGGCCGTCGAGCTGCTGGGTGTCGTCGCGTCCGAGCGCTGGTCGAGCCAGGACGACGTCCTGGCCGCGATCGAAGAGCTCGGTGTCCGGTCGATCGCCCAGTCGGCGCCGAAAGACGTCGACATCGCCGCAGAGCTGTTCGCCTTCGGAGGCGCCGTGACCTCCAACGCGCAGCTCGAACTAGCACTGCGCAGCAAGCTCGCAGACCCGGCATCCAAGAGCGCGCTCGTCGAGCGCCTGCTCGACGGCAAGGCCTCCGTGCAGACGGTCGCCATCGTGCGCCAGCTGGTGCTGCAGCCTCGCGGCCGCAGCATCCGCGAGGGTCTGCGCGAAGCAGCCCGCGTCGTCGCGGCCCAGTCGGGACTCACCGTTGCGACGGTGTTCACCGCGAAGCCGCTCCCCGCCGCGCAGGCCGAGCGCCTGCAGGCGGGCCTCGCAGCGAAGTACGGACAGAAACTCAAGATCAACCAGGTCGTCGACCCCACCGTCCTCGGTGGACTGCGTGTGCAGATCGGCGACGACGTGATCGACGGCAGCATCGCCTCGCGCATCACCGATTTACGACTTCAGCTGGCGGGCTGACCGCCCCAAGATAGGGAACAACGATGGCAGAACTAACGATCAGCCCCGACGAGATCCGGGACGCGCTCAAGGACTTCGTCACCAAGTACGAGCCCACCAAGGCAGCGACCACAGAGGTCGGACACGTCATCGACGCGTCCGACGGCATCGCGCACGTCGAGGGTCTCCCCGGCGTGATGGCGAACGAGCTCATCCGCTTCTCCGACGGCACCCTGGGCCTTGCTCAGAACCTCGACGAGAACGAGATCGGCGTCGTCGTCCTCGGCGAGTTCGACGGCATCGTCGAAGGCATGGAGGTGACCCGCACCGGCGAGGTCCTCTCCGTCCCCGTCGGCGACGGCTACCTCGGTCGCGTCGTCGACCCGCTGGGCAAGCCGATCGACGGCCTGGGCGACATCGCCTCCGAGGGTCGCCGCGCACTCGAACTGCAGGCGCCCGGCGTCATGCAGCGCAAGAGCGTGCACGAGCCCCTCCAGACCGGCATCAAGGCCATCGACGCGATGATCCCGGTCGGCCGCGGCCAGCGCCAGCTCATCATCGGCGACCGCCAGACCGGCAAGACGGCCATCGCGATCGACACGATCATCAACCAGAAGGCCAACTGGGACTCGGGCGACGTCAACAAGCAGGTCCGCTGCATCTACGTCGCCATCGGTCAGAAGGGCTCGACCATCGCCTCGGTGAAGGGCGCGCTCGAGGATGCAGGCGCGATGGAGTACACCACCATCGTCGCGGCTCCCGCCTCCGACCCCGCCGGCTTCAAGTACCTCGCTCCGTACACCGGCTCGGCCATCGGTCAGCACTGGATGTACGGCGGCAAGCACGTCCTGATCATCTTCGACGACCTGTCGAAGCAGGCAGAGGCCTACCGCGCCGTGTCGCTCCTCCTCCGTCGTCCGCCGGGACGCGAGGCATACCCGGGTGACGTGTTCTACCTGCACTCCCGTCTGCTGGAGCGTTGTGCCAAGCTGTCCGACGAGCTGGGCGCCGGCTCGATGACCGGTCTCCCGATCATCGAGACCAAGGCGAACGACGTCTCCGCGTACATCCCGACCAACGTGATCTCGATCACCGACGGCCAGATCTTCCTGCAGTCCGACCTCTTCAACGCCAACCAGCGTCCGGCGGTCGACGTGGGTATCTCGGTCTCGCGCGTCGGTGGCGACGCGCAGGTCAAGTCGATCAAGAAGGTGTCGGGCACGCTCAAGCTCGAGCTGGCCCAGTACCGCTCACTCGAAGCCTTCGCGATGTTCGCGTCCGACCTGGATGCGGCCAGCCGTCGTCAGCTCGCCCGTGGCGCACGCCTCACCGAGCTCCTCAAGCAGCCGCAGTACTCGCCGTTCCCCGTCGAGGAGCAGGTCGTCTCGATCTGGGCCGGCACCAACGGCAAGCTCGACGAGGTCGCTGTGGAAGACATCCTGCGCTTCGAGGCAGAGCTGCTCGACCACCTCCGCCGCAACACGGACGTCCTGAACGTGCTGCGCGAGACCAACCAGCTGTCCGACGAGACCGTCGCGACGCTCGAGGCAGAGGTCGACAAGTTCAAGCTCGAGTTCCAGACCGGAGAGGGCAAGCCGCTCGCCTCCGTCGGGCGCGAAGAGTTCGAAGCGATCGCCGAAGAGGATGTCAACCAGGAGCGCATCGTCAAGGCGAAGCGCTGAGCCGCGGCATCGCCCGGCGACAGCAGATAGTTACGTAGGAGAGACATGGGAGCGCAACTTCGGGTCTACCGGCAGAAGATCAAGTCTGCCCAGACGACCAAGAAGATCACTCGGGCCATGGAGCTGATCTCCGCCTCACGCATCCAGAAGGCGCAGGCGAGGGTCGCCGCTTCAACGCCGTACGCCCGCGCCATCACGCGCGCGGTGTCGGCCGTGGCGACGTACTCGAACGTCGAGCACGTGCTCACGACGGAGCCGGAGAAGATCGAGCGCGCAGCGATCGTCATCTTCTCCTCCGACCGTGGACTCGCAGGCGCGTTCAACTCGAACGTGCTGAAGGAGTCCGAGCAGCTCGCAGAGCTGCTCCGGAGCCAGGGCAAGGATGTCGTCTACTTCCTGATCGGACGCAAGGCGAGCGGATACTTCAGCTTCCGCCGCCGCGCGTTCGAGCGGGTGTGGACGGGCGGCACGGACGCTCCGGAGTTCGAGCAGGCCAAGGAGATCAGCGACGCGATCCTCGAGTCCTTCCTCCGCGACTCCGCGGACGGCGGGGTCGACGAGATCCACATCATCTACAACCGCTTCGTGAGCATGCTCACACAGGAGCCGGAGGTCGTCCGACTGCTTCCGCTCGAGGTCGTGGAAGGTGTGGAGGAGCCTGGCGACAAGCAGATCCTCCCGCTCTACGAGTTCGAGCCGGATGTCGGCACCGTCCTCGACTCGCTCCTCCCGGTGTACATCGAGAGCCGCATCTTCAACGCCATGTTGCAGTCGGCTGCGTCGAAGCACGCTGCGACGCAGAAGGCGATGAAGTCCGCGAGCGACAACGCGGACAAGCTCATCACCGACTACACCCGCCTGGCCAACAACGCGCGCCAGTCCGAGATCACCCAGCAGATTTCCGAGATCGTCGGCGGTGCGGACGCACTGAGCTCCGCCAAGTAACTCGGACGACACACGTTTAGCAAACGAGAAGAGAAGACACCATGACTACCGCAACCGCCGAAGCTCAGGCTTCGACCGCGCAGCCGGCCGGCGTCGGGCGCATCGCCCGCGTCACCGGCCCTGTCGTCGACATCGAGTTCCCCCACGACTCGATCCCTGGCATCTACAACGCGCTCAAGACCACGATCACGATCGGCGAGGAGTCGACCGAGATCACCCTCGAGGTCGCACAGCACCTCGGAGACGACCTGGTCCGCGCCATCGCGCTCAAGCCGACCGACGGCCTGGTCCGTGGCGGAGAGGTCCGCGACACCGGAGCACCCATCTCGGTGCCCGTCGGTGACGTGACCAAGGGCAAGGTGTTCAACGTCACGGGCGACGTTCTCAACGCAGAGCCCGGCGAGACCATCGAGATCACCGAGCGCTGGCCCATCCACCGCCAGCCGCCGGCGTTCGACCAGCTGGAGTCGAAGACGCAGCTCTTCGAGACCGGCATCAAGGTCATCGACCTCCTCACCCCGTACGTGCAGGGTGGAAAGATCGGCCTCTTCGGTGGTGCGGGCGTCGGCAAGACCGTCCTCATCCAGGAGATGATCCAGCGCGTCGCGCAGGACCACGGTGGTGTGTCGGTGTTCGCCGGTGTCGGCGAGCGCACCCGTGAGGGCAACGACCTCATCCACGAGATGGAGGAGGCGGGCGTCTTCGACAAGACCGCCCTCGTCTTCGGCCAGATGGACGAGCCGCCGGGAACGCGTCTGCGCGTCGCCCTGTCGGCCCTGACCATGGCGGAGTACTTCCGCGATGTGCAGAAGCAGGACGTGCTGCTCTTCATCGACAACATCTTCCGCTTCACGCAGGCCGGCTCCGAGGTCTCCACGCTGCTCGGCCGTATGCCGTCCGCGGTGGGCTACCAGCCGAACCTCGCCGACGAGATGGGCCTCCTCCAGGAGCGCATCACCTCGACCCGCGGTCACTCGATCACCTCGCTGCAGGCGATCTACGTCCCTGCGGACGACTACACCGACCCGGCTCCGGCGACCACCTTCGCCCACCTCGACGCCACCACCGAGCTTTCGCGTGAGATCGCGTCGAAGGGTCTGTACCCGGCCGTCGACCCGCTGACCTCGACGTCGCGCATCCTCGACCCCCGTTACTTGGGCGAGGACCACTACCGCGTCGCCACCACGGTCAAGCAGATCCTCCAGAAGAACAAGGAACTGCAGGAGATCATCGCCATCCTCGGTGTCGACGAGCTCTCCGAGGAAGACAAGATCACGGTGTCGCGTGCGCGCCGCATCCAGCAGTTCCTCTCGCAGAACACCTACATGGCGAAGAAGTTCACCGGTGTCGAGGGTTCGACGGTTCCGCTCAAGGACACCATCGAGTCGTTCGACGCCATCGCCAAGGGCGAGTTCGACCACGTCGCAGAGCAGGCGTTCTTCAACGTCGGCCCGATCAGTGACGTGGAAGAGAAGTGGGCTCAGATCCAGAAGGAGAACGGCTAACAATGGCTGTCCTCAACGTCAGCGTCGTCGCCGCCGACCACGAAGTGTGGTCGGGCGAGGCGAGCATGGTCGTCGCGAAGACGGTCGAGGGTGAGATCGGTATCCTCCCCGGCCACGAACCGCTGCTGGCCATCCTCGCCTCCGGCGAGGTGCGCGTGACCCTGAACGGCGGGGAGTCGATCAAGGCCCAGGCCGACGACGGCTTCCTGTCCGTGGAGAACAACACGGTCACGGTGGTGGCACGCCAGGCGGAGCTCGTCTGACATGGCCGAGCAGCCCGTCAGCGTCGAGCGTCAGTTCGGCGACGTGCGCGTCCCCATCCTGATCGCGATGGCGGGCCTGCCCGGCTCAGGCAAGTCGACGCTCGCCGAGATCATCGGCGCCAGGCTCGGCGCCACGACGGTGTCCGTGGACCCGATCGAGGCGTCGATCCTGCGCGCCGGCATCGACTCCGATCAGCCGACGGGCCTCGCGGCCTACCTGGTCGCCGAGACGATGGCGGAGCAGGTGCTGCAGTCCGGTCACTCGGTGATCGTGGATGCCGTCAACGCCGTCGAGCCGGCCCGGCTGCAGTGGCGCGACCTCGCTGAGCGTTCCGGCGTGAAACTGCGCGTGATCGAGGTGGTCTGCTCCGACGACGAGCTGCACCAGTCGCGGCTGGCGAAGCGCACCGGTCTCACGGCCGCGTACGCGGTCGAGCAGAGCGTCGACGAGTATGACGAGTGGAGGGGCGCCTGCGCGACCCTCCCGCGCGTCACGATCGACACCGCAGCACCGCTCGGCCAGAACGTCGAGATCGCTCTCGACTTCCTGGTGGCCTAGTTTGCTCATCCTCCTCCCGCCCTCCGAGACCAAGCGCGACGGGGGAGCGGGAGCTCCGCTCGACCTCGATGGCCTCCGCTTCGGCGAACTGAAGCCGGTGCGCAGGAACGTGCTCGCCGCGGTGGCCGCGCTGTCCAGGAACCGTGAGCACAGCATCCGCGCCCTGAAGCTCGGGCCCAAGCAGGCGGCGGAGGTCGACCGCAACCGCGCGATCCGTTCGTCGCCCACGATGCCGGCGCTCAGCCGGTACACCGGAGTGCTCTATGACGCCCTGGATGCGCAGACGCTGACCGAGGACCAGTGGGCGTTCGCCGGTTCGACCGTCGTGGTGCAGTCGGCTCTGCTTGGCCCGGTGGCCGCCACCGACCTCATCCCGGCCTACCGGCTGTCGTTCGACTCCCGGTTGTCGCTCGAGAAGGGCGTCGCGACGCTCAAGAAGCGGTGGGCGCCGGCTGCGAGCTCGGTGTTCCACGCCCATCCCGGGCTCATCGTGGACCTGCGCTCGGAGGGCTATGCGGCGCTCGGGCCGCTCCCCGGGAGGCCGGATGCGCACTACGTGCGCGTGCTCGCCCGCGACGGCGACGGCCACGTGCGCGCGCTCAACCACTTCAACAAGCAGGCGAAAGGCCTGTTCACGCGCGCGCTCATCGAGGCGGGGACGGACTTCGCTACCACGGACGAGCTGCTCGCCTGGGCGGCCGCCGAGGGCTACGAGCTGCGCGCGGCCGGGGACGGATCGGCGGAGCTGGAGCTGATCGTGCCCGAGGTGGCGGGGGAGCCCGGCGCGTTGATGGCTGTGCTGCGCTGAGGCGGTCCCGGGGCACCTCCGGAGCTGGATGGATGTCGAGATTGTGCGTGAATCAGTGGTGGACTTCCAAAAACTGAGATATGCTCAACCCTAGGTGAAGCGTCTCGGATAGCTTCGCATCGGGCAATGCGAGCAATGAGGAGGAGCCAGCCAGCCAGCCGGGGTCAGTGGGTGCGTTCGAAGTCGAACGGCCACCTCACCTCGTCTATCAGTCGGGCCGACGTAACGGAAACCCGGCGTGATCCCCTCACGCCGATCTCCTGGCCGGATGCGCGATGACACAACAGATTCCGCCTGCGGTCGGGCACGTGCGGACGTGACATCGCCAGCGAGAATCCGGTGCTACTAACGAGTACCGTCGTCGGCCCGACCCTCTCCTGGGTGGTGAGCTTCACGCGTCGGCGCGGAAGCAGCCGGTGAAATGGTCGTCGACCATCCCGGTGGCCTGCATCAGGGCATACATGGTTGTCGGGCCGACGAAGCGGAAGCCGCGGCGACGCAGCTCTTTGCTGAGGGCGGTGGACTCGGGCGTGACGGCGGGGACCTCGGACCACGCGTTCGGGCGCTGGCGGCCCGTGGCAGGCGGGGCGAAGCTCCACATGAGTTCGTCGAGCGGCACGTCGAGGGCGAGCACGGCGTGCGCGTTGGAGATGGTGGCCTGGATCTTGCCGCGGTGGCGGATGATGCGCGCATCCTGGAGCAGGCGCTCGATGTCGGACTCGGTCATGGCGGCGACGGCGACGGGGTCGAAGCCGTGGAAGACCTCGCGGAAGGCGGGGCGGCGGCGCAGGATGGTGATCCAGGAGAGGCCGGCCTGGAATCCTTCGAGGCAGAGCTTCTCGTAGAGGGCGCGCGGGTCGTGCTGCTCGCGGCCCCATTCCTCGTCGTGGTAGCGGCGGTACTCCGGGTCGCTCGCCGACCAGGAGCAGCGGGCCAGGCCGTCGTCGCCGACGATCACGGCCGCGCGCGGGGGGAAGGATGGCTCGGCAGCAGCGGCAGGAGTGGCGGCGGCGGTGGTGTCGGTGCTCATGCGGCCAGCATGATCCCTTCGTGGGTGAGGAGCCAGAGTTTGGTGGGGATGCCGTCGCCTCCGCTATATCCGGTGATCTTGCCGGAGGAGGAGAGCACGCGGTGGCAGCCGACGATGATGGGGATGGGGTTGGCGCCGACAGCGCCGCCGATCGCGCGGCCGGAGCCGGGGCGGCCGATGCCGAGGCCCAACTCCCCGTATGACGTGTATGTGCCGAACTCGAGGCCGGCCAACTGTTCCCAGACCGCGAGCTGGAAGGCTGTGCCGTCGAGCTTCACCGGAAGGTCGAAGTCTTTGCGGTCTCCCGAGAAGTACTCCTGCAGCTGCAGTTCGGCACGCTCCAGGACCTCGGTGGTGCGCTCCTCGTGCTCTTCGAGCGGGAGGTGGCCGGAGCGTTCGATGGAGAGGGAGGTGATGGCGTGACCGTCGCTGGTCAGCTCGATGCGGCCGATCGGACTCGGCATCCGTGTGAGGTAAGCGAAAGAAGTGGTCATGGGAAGACTCTACGGGGGGCCACCGACGTGTTCTCGCGGAAAACGGACATGGGGGATAAGTCGGGAGGGGGACGTGGCTGTGGAGGGATCCGTGGCCTGCATAGACTCGGAGCATGGCAGAAATCGACTATCGTCCTCTCGGGAATTCGGGGCTCATCGTCTCGACCATCGGCCTCGGCTGCAACAACTTCGGGCGCGAGGGAACCGCATCCGAAACCCAGGAGGGGACGGACGCGGTGATCGGCGCCGCGATCGACGCCGGGGTCACCCTCTTCGACACCGCCGACATCTACGGCAAGGTGCGCGGCCTCTCCGAGACGCTGATGGGTAAGTCGCTCGCCGGCAAGCGCGACCAGATCGTCCTCGCCACCAAGTTCGGGATGGACATGGCCGGCACGAACGGACCCGACTGGGGTGTGCGGGGGTCGCGCCGCTACATCCGGCTCGCGGTCGAGGCGTCGCTCAGGCGGCTCCGCACCGACTGGATCGACCTCTACCAGCTGCACCAGCCCGACCCGATCACGCCCATCGAGGAGACCCTCGAAACGCTCGACGACCTCATCGCCGAGGGCAAGATCCGGTACATCGGGCACTCGAACCTGGCCGGCTGGCAGATCGCGGAGGCGGAGTTCACCGCCCAGCTGAACGGGCATCCGAAGTTCATCTCGTCGCAGAACGAGTACAGCCTGCTCGTGCGGGATGCGGAGCGGGAGGTGCTCCCGGCCGTCAACCAATACGGGCTCGGCTTCCTGCCGTACTTCCCGCTCTACAACGGCCTCTTCACGGGCAAGTTCTCGCGGGACGGCGGCCCGTCGGACAGCCGCATCATGATGATCAGGCGGCACCTGGTCGACAACGCGCCGTGGGATGTCATCGAGCGCTACCAGGCGTTCTGCGACGAGCGCGGCGTGACGATGCTGGCGGCGACGTTCGCCTGGCTGCTCGCCCAGCCCGGGCTGGCGAGCGTGATCGCCGGCGCCACCAAGCCGGAGCAGATCACGGCCAACGCCGAAGCGGCCACGGAGTGGCGTGCGACCCCGGAGGAGATCGCGGCCATCACGGCCATCTTCACCCCCGCCGCCTGACCGGCGCCTGGCGCCCGCCAGGACTCGCCCGTTTTCCTGCGGGGGGGAGTCCTGGCGATTGTTCGCTCAGGGCGAACACACCGATCGTTGTGAGTGAGCACTCACTCCGCGTAGGATCGCTGCCGTGGATACGGCGGAGGACGAACTCGAGGACGCGGCGGAGCGAGACGCCAAGCGTCCGCCGCGCGCGCAGCCGCTCAGCCCGGATGACCGGAGGGCGATGATCGTCGACGCCGTTATCCCGTTGCTCGTCGAGCACGGACGCGGGGTCACCTCCAAGCAGATCGCGGAGGCCGCCGGGATCGCGGAGGGCACGATCTTCCGCGCGTTCGGCGACAAGGAGACGCTGGTCCAGGCCGCGATCGAGAAGTACCTGGATCCCGAACCGCTCAGGAACGCGCTCAGAGCCATAGACCCGTCGCTGCCGTTCGAGCACAAAATCCGCGCCATCCTGTACCTGCTGCGCGAGCGGTTCGAGAGCGTCATGCGGATCATGGCCGTCGTCGGCCCGCAGCGCCCGCCCGTGCCGCAGGAGCGCGGCGAGTTCGCGAGGATCATCGCGCAGGTGCTCGAACCGGAAGCGGAGCAGCTCAACTGGCCTCCGGAGCGGGTGGCGCACCTGCTGAGGCTGATCAGCTTCTCGTCGGCGTTCCCCATGCTCAACGAGGGCATCGAGTTCAGCATCGACGACCTCGCCCGCTTCACGATGGTCGGCGTCGCCGGGCGCCCGATCGACTTCGACGCGCAGAGCGCCGATCTGGGACCGGCGACGGCAAGCGCGTCCCCATCCGCACCATAACCCGCATCCAAGGAGACCCCATGTTGCTCAAACTCCTCGGCCGGTTCCTCCGACCGCATTGGCCGCTCCTCGTCGGGGTGGTGTTCTTCCAGCTCGCCCAATCGCTGCTGTCGCTGTGGCTGCCGACGCTCAACGCCGACATCACCGACAACGGCATCGCGAAGGGCGACACCAACTACATCGTCTGGGTGGGCGCAGGGATGCTCGGGGTCACCCTCGTGCAGGTCGCCTGCTCGATCACGGCCGTCTACTTCGGCGCGAAGGTCGCCATGCGCGTCGGCCGCGATCTGCGTGGCGCGATCTTCCAGAAGGTGGGCGAGTTCTCCGAGCGGGAGGTGTCGAAGTTCGGCGCTCCATCGCTGATCACCCGCAACACGAACGACGTGCAGCAGGTGCAGATGCTCGTGCTGATGACCTGCACCCTGCTGGTGTCCGCTCCGATCCTGGCGATCGGCGGCATCATCCTGGCCATGCAGCAGGACATCCAGCTGTCCTGGCTGATCGCCGTGAGCGTGCCGATCCTGCTGGTGGCCGTCGGACTCATCATCACCAGGATGGTGCCTCTGTTCCGCACGATGCAGGAGCGGATCGACCGGGTCAACCGGGTGCTGCGCGAACAGCTGACGGGCATCAGGGTGGTGCGCGCGTTCGTGCGGGAGGACATCGAGACCGGGCGGTTCAGGAAGGCGAACGCCGACGTCACGGACACCGCGCTCCGCGCCGGCCGGCTGTTCGCGCTGATGTTCCCGATCGTGATGCTGGTACTGAACGTGTCGAGCGTCGCCGTGATCTGGTTCGGCGCGTTCCGTGTGCAGGACGGCTCGATGCAGATCGGCACGCTGACCGCGTTCCTGCAGTACCTGATGCAGATCCTGATGGCGGTGATGATGGCGACGTTCATGGCCGTGCTCGTGCCGCGCGCCGCCGTCTGCGCCGACCGGATCGGGGAGGTGCTCGGCACGGAGTCGTCGGTGCGCATCCCGAGCTCCCCGGTCACCGAGCTGGAGGCGCACGGGACGCTGGAGTTCGTGGACGTCGGGTTCTCGTATCCGGGAGCGGAGCAGCCGGTGCTCAGCGACGTGACCTTCCTCGCCAAGACCGGGCAGACCACGGCGATCATCGGCAGCACGGGAGCGGGCAAGACCACGCTGGTCAACCTCATCCCGAGGCTGTTCGACGCCACCAGCGGACTGGTGCTGGTGGACGGCGTGGATGTGGCGGAGCTCGACCCCGATCTGCTCTGGTCGCGCATCGGGCTGGTGCCGCAGAAGCCGTACCTGTTCTCTGGCACGATCGCGTCGAACCTGCGCTACGGCAAGCCGGACGCCACCGACGACGAACTCTGGCAGGCGCTCGAGATCGCGCAGGCGCGCGACTTCGTCGAAGCGATGGCCGAGCGACTGGATGCGCCGATCGCCCAGGGAGGCACGAACGTCTCCGGCGGCCAGCGTCAGAGGCTCGCCATCGCGCGCGCCCTGGTCAAACGCCCCGAGATCTACGTGTTCGACGACTCGTTCTCCGCCCTGGACACGGCGACGGATGCGCGGCTCAGGCAGGCGCTGTCGCGTCAGGTCGCCGGCGCCACCATGATCGTCGTGGCCCAGCGGGTGTCGACCATCGTCGACGCCGACCAGATCATCGTGCTCGACGACGGCCGCGTGGTCGGCCGCGGGAAGCACGACGAACTCTTGCAGACCAATGAGACGTACGCGGAGATCGTGTCGTCGCAGCTCACCGCGGAGGAAGCAGCATGAGCGACAACACCGAGACGGAAGAACGCGTCCCCGAGCGCCCGCCTGTGCGCCGCGGCCCGGGTGGCGGCGGCCCGTTCGGCGGGATGCAGGGACCGGTCGAGAAGTCGATGAACTTCGGCCCGTCCGCCAAGCGCCTCGTCGGGAGATTGCGGCCGGAAGCCATCGGGATCGCGTTCGTCACCCTGCTCGCGGTGGTGAGCGTCGTGTTCGCAGTGCTCGGGCCGAAACTGCTCGGCAACGCGATCAACCTGGTGTTCGCCGGAGCGCTGTCGCTGCAGTTTCCGAAGGGGGCGACGCAGGAGCAGGTGATCGCCGGTCTGCGGGCCAGCCACCAGACGCAGCTGGCCGATCTGCTCTCCGGCACCACCTTCACGCCGGGTGCGGGGATCGACTTCACCGCTGTCGGCGGTGTGCTGATGTGGGTGCTCGCGCTCTACGTCCTGTCGTCGGTGTTCAGCTACCTGCAGGCGTACGTGCTCAACGGGATCACCCAGCGCACCGTCTACCGCCTCCGCGAGGAGGTCGAGGCGAAGATCCACCGCCTGCCGCTGCGCTACTTCGACGGGATGCAGCGCGGCGAGCTGCTGAGCCGGGTCACCAACGACATCGACAACATCTCGCAGACGCTGCAGCAGTCGATGAGCCAGCTGCTCACCTCGCTGCTGACCGTGATCGGCGTCGTCGTGATGATGTTCGTGGTGTCTCCGCTGCTCGCGGTGATCGCGCTCATCACGATCCCGCTGACGCTCATCATCACCACCGTGATCGCCAAGCGGTCGCAGAAGCTGTTCGTCGCGCAGTGGAAGAACACCGGCGAGCTGAACGGCCAGATCGAGGAGGCCTTCACCGGCCACGCCCTGGTGAAGGTGTTCGGCCGTCACCGCGAGGTGGAGGAGCAGTTCCGGCTGAAGAACCAGGAGATGTACGAGGCGAGCTTCGGCGCCCAGTTCATCTCGGGCATCATCATGCCGGCGATGATGTTCGTCGGGAACCTGATGTACGTGGTGATCGCGGTCGTCGGCGGTCTGCAGGTGGCGAGCGGCGCGATGCAGCTCGGTGACGTGACGGCGTTCATCCAGTACTCGCGTCAGTTCACGCAGCCGCTCACGCAGCTGGGCTCGATGGCCAACCTGCTGCAGTCCGGCGTCGCGTCGTCCGAGAGGGTGTTCGAGCTGTTGGATGCGGACGAGCAGTCCGCAGACCCCGCCGACCCGGAGAGCCCCCAGGGCACGAAGGGACGCCTCGCGTTCGAGGACGTGTCGTTCCGGTACACGGAGGACAAGCCGCTCATCGAGGACCTGTCTCTCGTCGCGGAGCCCGGCCAGACCGTCGCCATCGTCGGCCCGACCGGTGCAGGCAAGACCACCCTGGTCAACCTGATGATGCGCTTCTACGAGCTCGACTCGGGCCGGATCACCCTCGACGGCGTCGACATCGCCTCGATGACCAGGCTCGACCTGCGCAGCAGGATGGGCATGGTGCTGCAGGACACCTGGCTGTTCAACGGGACGATCCGCGAGAACATCGCGTACGGGCGTCCGGATGCGACGGAGGAGGAGATCCTGGATGCGGCCCGCGCCACATACGTGGACCGCTTCGTGCACTCTCTCCCCGACGGCTACGACACGGTGCTCGACGACGAGGGCGGCAACGTCTCCGCGGGCGAGAAGCAGCTGCTGACCATCGCGCGGGCCTTCCTCGCCCGGCCGAGCGTGCTCATCCTGGACGAGGCGACCTCCTCGGTCGACACCCGCACGGAGGTGCTGGTGCAGAAGGCGATGGCGGCGCTCCGCAGCGACCGCACGTCGTTCGTGATCGCGCACCGGCTGTCGACGATCCGGGATGCCGACCTCATCCTGGTGATGGAGGCCGGCCGGATCGTGGAGCAGGGCACCCACAATGAGCTGCTGGCCGCCGGCGGCGCGTACTACACGCTGTACAACGCCCAGTTCGCCGCCCCGGTCTCCGACGAGGCCTGACCGCCGCTCCGCCGCCTCAGCAATCGAGTCCGAAGTTGTTCACGCCCCGCACGGCGTCGCGTGAACAACTTCGGACTCGATGGTTTCGGGGCGGGTCAGTGTCCGGTGAGGGGAGCCATCAGGCGGGCGGCGATCGAGGGGCGGCCGGTGACGCGCTCCTCGAGGTCGGCCAGCTCGGTGCCGACGAGGCCGGCGTTCGCACCGGCGAAACGGAGCGGCTCCGGCTCCCACTGCGGGGAGCGGTGGCCGACCCAGGGGAGTGCCGTGAGCGCGGTGCGGCGGCCGCCGAGGAGGTCGGCGACCGTGCGCCCCGCGAGGTTGGTGGTGCTGAGGCCGTCGCCGACGTAGCCGCCCGCCCAGGCTTCCCGCGCATCCGGATCGTGGCCGACGCTCGCGTGCCAGTCGCGGGGGACGCCGAGCGGGCCGCCCCAGTGGTGCGTGATGCGCGCGCCGGCCGCATCCGGGAACAGGTCGAACAGCGCGCGGGTGAGGTGCTCGCGCACGCGGGGTGCGCGGTCGTACTCGGGCAGGATCGTGCTGCCGAGGTGGTAGCGGGCGCCGCGGCCGCCGAACGCGAACCGGTTGTCGGCCGTGCGCTGGCCGTAGATGATGAGGTGGCGGAAGTCGGCGAAGGTCTGGCCGTGCTGGATGCCGATGCTGTCCCACACCTCGTCGGGCAGCGGCTCGGTGGCGATCATCAGCGAGTACAGCGGCAGGATGCGCCTGCCCACCTGGGGCAGCTGCGAGCCGTAGCCCTCCGTGGCGTTGACCACGGTCCCTGCCCGCACGGTGCGGACCAGGCCGCCGGACACCGCGGTGACCACGCCGTCCGACCAGGACAGCACCTCGGTCTGCTCCGCGATGGTCGCCCCGCGTGCCTCGACGACGCGCGCCAGGCCCCGCACCAGCTTGGCGGGGTGGATGCGCGCGCAATCCGGCGTGAACGTCGCCGCCACCGCATCCTGCGCCCCGAACCGGTCGGTCACGGTGTCCGTGCCGAGGATGGAGACCGTGTCGACGCCGAACTCCTTCGCCTCCGCGTATTCGGCGCGGGCGGCGGCGAGCTGCACGCGCGAGCGGGCGAACGTGACGGTGCCGCCGCGCACGTAGTCGCAGTCGATGCCCTCGGCGGAGACGACGCGGCCGACCTCGCCGACGGTGTCGATCATCGCGCGGCGCTGGGCGACGGCCGCGGCCAGTCCGTAGCGCGCACGCAGCGCGGACGCCGACCACGGGAACAGGGCGGAGCACCAGCCGCCGTTGCGACCGGATGCGCCGAAGCCGGCGACCTCCTTCTCGAGCAGCACGATGCGCAGTGAGGGGTCGGCCTCCTGCAGGTAGTACGCGGTCCACAGTCCGGTGAGCCCGGCGCCGACGATCGCGACATCCGCATCCACGTCGTCGCCGAGACCGGGACGGGGACGGAAGCCGTCCTCCGCCTCACTGATCGACTCGAACCAGAATCCGACCCGTTCGTAGCTCACGCGCATCCCTCTCGTCTCGCCAAAAGATCGAGTCCGGACCTATGCACGCGACACGCCGTGAAACGCGTGCACAAGTCCGGACTCGATTGTGTGTGTGGTGGGTGGTTACAGGTGGTTCTCGGCCTCGGTGAGGACGGACTCGAGGATCTGGCGGATCTCGGTGAACTCGGCAGGGCCGATGGTCAGCGGCGGTGCGAGCTGGACGACGGGGTCGCCACGGTCGTCTGCGCGGCAGTACAGCCCGGCCTCGAACAGCGCCTTCGACAGGAAGCCGCGCAGCAGGCGCTCGGACTCGTCGTCGTCGAACGTCTCCTTCGTGGTCTTGTCCTTGACCAGCTCGATGCCGAAGAAGTAGCCGTCGCCGCGCACGTCGCCGACGATCGGCAGCGCGAGCAGCTTCTCCAGCTCTGCGCGGAACAGCGGCGAGTTCTCGCGGACGCGCTCGTTGAGCCCCTCCTCCTCGAAGATGTCCAGGTTCTCCATCGCGACAGCGGCGGAGACCGGGTGACCGCCGAATGTGTAGCCGTGGTAGAACGACGTGTTCCCGTGCTTGAACGGCTCGTACAGCTTGTCGCTGATGATCGTCGCGCCGATGGGGGAGTACCCGCTGGTCATCGCCTTGGCGCAGGTGATCATGTCCGGGACGTAGCCGTACTCGTCGCACGCGAACATGTGGCCGATGCGGCCGAAGGCGCAGATGACCTCGTCGCTGACCATGAGCACGTCGTACTTGTCGCAGATTTCGCGCACGCGCTGGAAGTATCCAGGAGGCGGAGGGAAGCATCCACCGGAGTTCTGCACCGGCTCGAGGAAGATCGCCGCGACGGTCTCCGGACCCTCGAACTGGATCATCTCCTCGATGCGGTTCGCCGCCCACACACCGAACTGCTCGATGTCGTCCGTCGGGGCACCCATCTCGCCCGCGCGGTAGAAGTTCGTGTTCGGGACGCGGAAACCACCCGGCGTCAGCGGCTCGAACATCTCCTTCATGGCCGGGATGCCCGTGATCGCCAGGGCGCCCTGCGGCGTGCCGTGGTACGCGACGGCGCGGGACAGCACCTTGTGCTTGGTGGGGCGGCCCTGCAGCTTCCAGTAGTACTTGGCGAGCTTGAAAGCGGTCTCCACCGCCTCGCCTCCACCTGTCGAGAAGAACACCCGGTTGAGGTCGCCCGGCGCGTAGTGCGCGAGCCGGTCCGCCAGCTCGATGGCGTTCGGATGCGCGTACGACCAGATCGGGAAGAACGCGAGCTCCTCCGCCTGCTTGGCGGCAGCGGCGGCGAGACGCTTGCGGCCGTGGCCGGCGTTGACCACGAACAGCCCGGAGAGGCCGTCGATGTACTTCCTGCCGCGGGAGTCGAAGATGTGGTGGCCCTCGCCGCGGGTGATGATGGGGACGCCGTGGCCGTCCTCCATCACCGACTGGCGTGCGAAGTGCATCCAGAGGTGGTCCTTCGCCTTGGCCTGGAGGGCATCCTCGTCTGCCGTCGAGATGGCGGGGTCTTCTGTGGTGATTGTCATCGTGTTCCCCAGTTGTAGAACTGTTTGTGGAGTTTGAGATAGACGAACGTCTCCGTCGAAAGCACGCCTTCGATCGTCCGGATCTCGGAATTGAGCATGGTGATGAGGTCGAGGTCGTTCTCGCAGACCACTTCGGCCAGGATGTCGAACGTCCCGGCCGTGAGGACCACGTAGTCGACGGACGGCATGGCGGCCAGCTTGTCCGCCACCGCCCTGGTGTCCCCGGTCACCCGCACGCCGATCATCGCCTGCCGGTAGAACCCCAGCTGCATCGGGTCGGTGACGGCGACGATCTGCATGACCCCCGACTCGGTCAGTTTCTGCACGCGCTGGCGCACCGCCGCCTCGCTGAGACCGACGGCTTTGCCGATCTCCGCGTATGAGCGACGGCCGTCCACCTGCAGCTGCTCGATGATCGCCTTGGAGACGTCGTCGATCTGGACAGGCTTGGCGGCAGTGACTGCCCGAGGGGAACTCATGGAGCGATTCTGTCAGTGAGATGGTCGTCGGGCAAGCGAATCCGCACGAATCTGTGTCGTTTTCTATCGAAATCAGTAGACTTCCGGCATGACAACGCGAGAACTCCGCAATTTCGTCAACGGCGCTTTCTCCGAATCCCGGGCGACGGAGCGCATCCCGCTGATCGACCCCGCGACCGAAGAGGTCTACGCGACGGCACCGGTGTCAACAGCAGATGACGTCGCCGACGCGTACGCCGCCGCACGGGATGCGTTCGAGGTCTGGGGAGAGACGACGCCGGCCGAACGCCAGCTCGCGCTGTTCCGGATCGCCGACGCGATGGAGCAGAGGGCGGAGGAGTTCGCCGACGCCGAGTCCCAGGACACCGGCAAACCCCGCGCCACGCTGGTCGACGACGAGATCCTGCTGTCCGTCGACCAGATCCGCTTCTTCGCGGGGGCGGCCCGCAACCTCGAAGGCCGGTCGGCGGGGGAGTACCTGAAAGACCACACCTCGTTCATCCGGCGCGAACCGATCGGCGTGGTCGGCCAGGTGACGCCGTGGAACTACCCGCTCAACATGGCGGTCTGGAAGTTCGCCCCGGCGCTCGCCGCGGGGAACACGACGGTGCTGAAGCCGTCGGACACGACGCCGCTCTCCACGCTGCTGCTCGCCGAGGTGGCCGCCGAGTTCCTGCCGGCCGGGGTGCTCAACGTGGTGACGGGGGACAGGACCACGGGCGCCGCGATGACGGCAGACCCCATCCCGCAGCTGATCTCGATCACCGGCTCGGTGCGGGCCGGGATGGAGGTGGCACGCGCCGCATCGTTCGACCTCAAGCGGGTGCACCTGGAGCTCGGCGGGAAGGCGCCGGTGATCGTGTTCGACGACGCGGACATCGCGCAGGCCGTGGAGGGCATCGTGGCCGCCGGCTACTTCAACGCTGGCCAGGACTGCACGGCGGCGACCCGCCTCCTCGTGCAGGAGGGCATCCACGACGAGTTCGTCGCAGCGCTCACCGCGTACGCGCGCGAGAACGCCCGGACGGGGGCTCCTCGTGAGGACGGCATCCTGTTCGGGCCGGTGAACAACGCCAACCAGCTCGCCCAGGTGAGCGGATTCGTCGACCGGCTGCCCGACCACGCCACGGTCGAGCTCGGCGGCCACCGCCAGGGCCACAAAGGCTACTTCTACGAGGCGACGATCGTCTCCGGCCTCCGCCAGGACGACGAGGCGGTGCAGAACGAGATCTTCGGGCCGGTGCAGACGGTCCAGAAATTCACCGACGAGGCGGAGGCGCTGCGCTGGGCGAACGGCGTGCAATACGGTCTGGCCTCCTCGGTCTGGACGAAAGACCACGGCCGCGCGATGCGCTTCGCGAAGAACCTCGACTTCGGCTGCGTGTGGATCAACACGCACATCCCGATCGTGGCGGAGATGCCGCACGGCGGGTTCAAGCACTCCGGGTACGGGAAAGACCTCTCGATGTACGGGTTCGAGGACTACACGCGGGTGAAGCACGTGATGTCGTTCATCGGGTGAGTGGATACCAGTATTAGTGAAATGTAAACAATAGGAATGTAAGGTCGGTTCGTCTAGCCTCGTCGTAGTCATTCATAGCGACGGAGGTATGGCACATGAAGCGGCTCATGACGGGAACGATTGGTGCGGCGCTCGTGCTCGCGTCGGTGTTCGGAGCGACGGCGGCGGCGAGCGCGACAGTGGCCTACCCCGAAGGCGGCACCTGGGACTACGGTGTGCGCTGGGTCGGCGGGAGCAACGACCAGGCCTACTCGGACTATCACCACAACAAGCGGGAGCACAAGTCCACGGCTTGCTCAACAGCCGGCTGTGTGCCCTCGGCCTGGATGCCGCCCAACAGGTGGTCACTCTCCACCCGACCTGCCAGCCTGTGGGGCAATTCGTTCTATTACGACGTCCGCTGAGTTTCGGCGATGAGTCGTGTCTGGGCGCGAGGCCGCCTCGCAGCAGCCGTCGGCGTTGCCGCCGTGGCGGTGGCACTGACAGGATGCGCGGCGGACGCACGCCCGGCGAAGCAGGACTTCGACGGGCCGTGGGCAGCAGAGTTCAAGCTGAAATACAACGAGTCGACGTCCGGCTTCGTTCGCTCGGTGTTAGAGGACGGAACGATCTCGTATCAGGAGTATCAGGAGATGCGGGATCGGTACAGGTCCTGCCTGGCGGCGTCTGGCATCGAGTTGTCCGATCGGGATGGATCATCGGAGTTCACGTTTCCTCCGTCTTTGGGCGCCGCTCGGGCGAACAAAGTAGAGAATGAGTGCTCGACGAGTTCGGGGGAGTTTCCCATCGGTGCTTTGTACACCTGGATCCAGCGCAATTCAGAGAATCTCGACGAGGACGCGATCATGGCGGAGTGCCTCGTGCGGACGGGGACCGTCGAGCCTGGCTACACCGCGAAGGACCACGCGGCCGACGCGCCGACGCGCGAGTGGCCGTTCATCGACGCCGCGCGTGGACGAGACATGTACGAAGCGTGCAACGACGACCCGCTCGGCCTTCTCGACGGGCTCTGAGTGGGAAAGAGGTCTCGGCGGGCGGGTTCGGAGACTACACTCGGATAACGCACGCCCACCACGACGACAGCCACGGGAGGAAACCTCGGTGTCTCCCGGATACGTGAGGTACGCCCCGGTCGCAGGGCCGTCGCGGTGGCTGCTGATCGCCGGGCGGCGGTTCGTCGCCGCTGTGGAGAGCTCTGTCGCCGACTCGATCGTCGACACGGTGTGGTGGCTGGCCGACTCCGAGCTGGCGACCATCGAGTCGGTCGTCGGGGCGTTTCCGCTGGTGGGGCAGGATGCTGTGCGCTCCTTCGCCGTCGCGGAGCTGAGTGAGCCGAACGCCGCAGGCGAGGTGCTCGTGACGGCCGTCGTGCGCGGGACGGCGGCCATCGACGTCTTCTCCGTCGGCGGATCCCGGCGGTTCTCCTCCGCCGGGGTGCAGCCGTGGGTGCTCGCCGAATTCCGTTCGGTGACCGGGCTGGTGATCGGCGGGGACGACCTGCCGACAGGTCCCGTCGCCCGGCTGAGCGTCGGGTCGCTTCCGGTCGGGCTCGGCGTCGTGGACGGCGAGCTGCTGACCTGGACGCTGTCGCCGATCGAGCGCGTCGAGCGAACGGCGCCGGGGAGATACGTGGGCGGAGCGGGCGACGCCGGCAGCGCCACTGCCAGCACACCCAGCGCCGACACCGACGACGACGCCCTCTCCGACGAGACCATCATCCGGGCCAGGCGCGGCGCCAGCATCTTCGCGCGCGAGGCCGAGCCAGAGGCAGCCCCTGCGGCCTCCGTCCCTGCCGGGCACGAACTGCCGGGTGCCGTGGACATCGAGCCACCCTCCGACACGCCCGGACCGTTCGCGACGCCCATCACCGGCGATGCCGACGTGCAGACCCAGCCCGTCATCCTCCCTCCCGCGCCGGCGCAGTACGCGATCCGTCTCGCATCCGGTGAGGTGTTCAACCTCGATCTGCCCGTCCTGATCGGCAGGCGGCCGTCCGCTCCACGCATCGAGCAAGGGGCTCCTCCCCGCCTGGTCGCTGTCGCGTCGCCGGAGCACGAGGTGTCGTCGACCCACGTCAGGATCGAGCAGGAGGGGGACGCCGTGGTCGTCACCGACCTGCGTTCCACCAACGGCACCATCGTCACCGCAGCTGCGGGAACGGAGTCCCGGCTGCGGCTGGGACAGTCCGTCGTCGTGCTCGCGGGGGCCACCGTGGAGATCGGCGACGGTAATATCATCGAGATCACTGCCGTGGGCCAGCGCGCCGACGGCGACGCATCGGCCGAACCGACCAGAAGAGGACGCGAGTGACCCAGATCGGTCGCAGCAACAGACGCCACACCGTGGTCGTCCCCGGCGATTCCGACGCGCGGATCAGCCTCGCCTGGGCGGCGCTGAGCGACAAAGGCTACCGGCGCTCCGTCAACGAGGACAGCCTGCTCGCCCGCTCGCCGATCTTCTCCGTCGCCGACGGGATGGGCGGCCACACCGCGGGGGACTTCGCCAGCACCGCCGTTGTCACCCGGCTGGCCGAGCAGGTCTCCGTCGACTTCGTCGGCCAGGATGCGCTGACCAGCGCGCTCCGCTCCGCCGTCGACGACATGGGCCGCGGCGTCGGCCACACCGACCTCGGCACGGGGACGACGGTGACCGGCATCGCCCTCACGCTGGTCGACGGCTCGCCGTACTGGCTGGTCTTCAACATCGGCGACTCCCGCGTGTACAGCTATCACGACGGCACGCTCGAACAGGTCACCGTCGATCACTCGATCGTGCAGGAACTGCTCGACTCCGGCGCGATCACCCCGGCAGAGGCCGAGGTGCACCCGCACAGCAACGTGATCACCAGGGCCGTCGGCTTCAACGAAGACCCCGTTCCCGACTTCTTCTTCATCCCGATCGTCGCCGGTTCCCGGCTGCTGGTCTGCTCCGACGGGCTCACCAAGGAGCTCACCGAGCACGGCATCCGGTACTTCCTCGGCGAAGGCGCCTCCCCGCTCGACGCGGCGCAGCAGCTGATGGATGCGGCACTCGGCAACGGCGGACGGGACAACGTCACCGTCGTGGTCGTCGACGTGCTCGCCACCCCGGAGAGCGGACCGCACGGCGACGGCGTGCCCCGGCGGGCCGCGCGCCGCCACTGACCGGCTCGCCGCATCCGATTACTGGCCCCCGAGTTGGGGGTAGGTATCCTGTCCCCAGTCCGGGACCTGGCCCGATCCGCCCAGCAGGCCCTGCCTACAATTGGGGGACCGTTTTGTGCTTCAACCGACCCGGGAGGCGATATGGCCCGGCGATTGCCGTCACAGCCGCCTAATCTTCCCGGGTTCTCGTACGTTCGTGTGCTCGGCTCCGGCGGCTTCGCCGACGTGTTCCTGTACGAGCAGAACATGCCGCGCCGCCAGGTGGCGGTCAAGGTCATGCTCGCCGAAGTGGTCACCAGCCAGGTCAAGCAGATGTTCCAGGCGGAGGCCAATCTGATGGCCCAGCTGAGCACGCACCCGTCGATCCTCACCGTCTACCAGGCGAGTGTCTCCGCCGACGGCCGCCCGTATCTGGTGATGGAGCTGTGCTCCTCGGCGATCGGCCAGCGCTACCGGATGGACCCCCTCCCCGTCGCCGAGGCGCTGAGCATCGGCGTGCGGATCGCCAGCGCGGTCGAGACGGCGCACAGGGCCGGCGTGCTGCACCGGGACATCAAGCCGTCGAACATCCTGACCACCGCATACGGGCATCCGGTGCTGAGCGACTTCGGGATCGCCGCCACCCTGGGGGAGGCCGAGGTGACGGAGGCGATCGGGCTGTCCATCCCGTGGTCGGCGCCCGAAGTGCTGCTCGACGAGACCAGCGGCACGATCGCGAGCGAGATCTGGGCGCTCGGCGCGACCATATACTCGCTGCTCGCCGGCCGTTCGCCGTTCGAGGTGATCGGCAAGGAGAACACCTCCTCCGAGCTCATCTCGCGCATCACCAAGGGGCGCCCACAGCCGATCGGCCGCGTCGACGTTCCTCCGCGGCTGGAGCAGGTGCTGCAGAAGGCGATGTCGAAGAAGCCGTCGGCCAGGCAGCGCAGCGTGATCGAGTTCATCCGGGAGCTGCAGGCGGTGGAGACCGAGCTCGGCCTGCCGCAGACGCCGATCGAGGTCGCGATGGACGACTGGGCGCTCGCCACGGCGGAGGACCCGGAGGACAGGACCCGCGTGAAGGGCCTGGTCTCCGTCGACCCGACCGCCGCCCGCCGGCGGCGCAGGAACGCGTCGGCGGCGACCGTCATGCGCGCCCCGACGAGGACCGTGGTGCGCGAGAGCGCAGGAAGCATGCCGAGCAGCACGGCGCCTCCGCCCGCCCGATGGTCGCGCGCACTGGTGCTCTCGCTGGTCGCCTGCGCGATCCTGGTGGTCGCGCTGGCCGTGACCGCGACGTTCGTGCTGGTGAAGGTGTCGTCGAGCGGGGAGATCCCGACGGTGCGCGACCTCTCCGGCCGGGTGTCGTCCGGGACCATCGTCTTCAGCTGGACCGACCCCGGCCTGCAGCCGGACGACACCTATCAGGTGGCGGTCGGGGACGAGCCGCCGAGCAGCCAGCACGCCACCGAGTTCCGGGTGGATGCGAAACCCGGCGAGACCGTGTGCGTCACCGTCACCGTCAACAGGGACGGCAAGACCGGCGCCCCCAGCGGCCAGAAGTGCGTTCAGAGAGCCGACAGCCCGTGATCGGTGCCTGGATCGCGGCGCACAAGTCGCTCGTGGCGACCGTGACGAGCAGCACGGCTGTCGTCGCGCTCGTGACGACGCTCGCCGTCGTCTCCGGCGGATACAGCGCCCAGCACCTGCAGCTCGGCGACGCGGCCGTCTGGGTGGCGAGCGGAGCGAAGAAGTCGCTCGGCAGGGCCAACACCGAGATCGACAAGCTGAACTCCGTGGTCACCGGCACGGGGGAGGCCATCGACGTCGTCCAGGACGGCTCGAACGTGCTGCTGCTCGACAAAGAGACGAACACCCTCGCCGTCGTCGACCCTGCCACCAGCGAGGCGGGCAAGTCCGTCGCGCTTCCCCCGCGCTCGCCGCGGGTCGACATCTCCGGCGACCACGTCTCGCTGCTCTCGCAGGCGACGGGGCAGCTCTGGCTGACGACGGTGCCGCAGCTCGATCAGTTCAATGCGGGCTCCGGCTCGACCATCGACCTCGGCGGACGGACCATCGCGGCGATGGATCCCGCCGGCGCCCTGTTCGCCTACCTGCCGGACACGAAGACGGTCACCAGGATCGACGTGACGGGCTCCGAGCCGACGACCACCTCGCAGAAGGTGCCGACGCAGGGCGATGGGGCGGCGGCCGCGCTCACCGTGGTCGGCGGCAAGTGGGCGCTCTTCGATCCGGATGCGCGTGCCGTCTACCTGGCGGGGAGGACCGTCGACCTCTCCGGCTTCCTCCGCACCGGCGACGACGCCGTCGTGCAGCAGCCGTCCGCCTCCGGGGACGCGGTGTGGATCGCGACCAACTCCGGACTCATCGAGGTGCCGCTCGACGGCACGAAGCCGTCCCGCGCGTTCGCGGACGCGTCCGGCGCCCCAGCGGCTCCCATCACCGTCGGCGACTGCACGTACGCCGCGTGGGCCGGAGGAGCCGCGTGGTCGACCTGCGACGCATCCGGTGCAGGAAAAGCCTCGACGCTCAGGGAGGTTCCCGGCGGAGCGGCGCTCGCCTTCCGCGCCAACACGGGCAGGGTCGTGCTGAACGACGCCAAGTCCGGCGTCTCCTGGGCCGTGCAGAGCGGCAACACGCGCATCGACAACTGGGACGAGCTCGTCGCCAAGAAGAACACCAAGGAACTCGTCGACCAGTCCAGGCAAGACACGACGCCGCAGTACGAGAAGCAGCAGCAGCCTCCGGTGGCGGTTGACGACCAGTTCGGCGCACGGCCGGGACGCGTGACGCCGCTGCCGGTGCTGCTCAACGACTACGACCCGAACGGCGACGTGCTCACGATCGACTCGTTCACGAGCATCCCGGTCGAGCAGGGCACCCTCGAGCTGACCAACAGCAACCAGCAGCTGCAGATCACTCTGCCGGACACGGCGAGCGGCACGATCGCGTTCGACTACACCATCTCGGACGGCAGGGGAGGCACGGCGTCCGCCCACGTGGTGGTGAGCGTGCGCCTGCCCACCGAGAACTCCCCGCCGGTCTGCGCCAGAGCGGCGAAGGCCGTCGTGCAGGCGGGAGGCAGGGTCACCAGCTCGGTGCTCAGCGAGTGCTACGACCCGGATGGCGACTCCTTCTTCCTCGCCGGGGCGAGCGTTCCCGGCCCGGACACCGTGACGTTCACGCCGCAGGGCCAGGTCGCGTTCTCCGACCACGGCCAGGGCGGCGACCTCAAAGACGTGAGCCTGGTGGTGTCCGACGCCCTCGCCCAGGGGACGGGAACACTCGCCGTGACCGTGCGCGCGCCCGGCCAGGTGCCGATCATCGCCGACCCGTTCGCCGTGCTCGCCTATCAGGGCCAGGAGGTGACGGTGCAGCCGCTCGCGCACGTGCGCGGCGGAAACGGCACCGTGCGGCTGAGCAACGTCCCGAGCAAGGCCGACGCGACGATCACTCCCGACTACCAGGGCGGCACCTTCCGCTTCGACTCCGACCAGGTCGGGACGCACAACATCGAGTACACGGTCTCCGACGGCGTCGTCACCTCCACCGGCACCGTCCGGATCGACGTGAAGGCCCCGCCCGGCGCCAAGACGGCGCCCATCGCCGTGCCGCACACCGCCTTCATCCGGGAGCAGACCACCCAGGACGTGGATGTGCTCTCCACCGACATCGACCCGTCCGGCGGCGTGCTGCTGGTCACCGGGGTGACCGCCCCTCCGCCGACCAGCGGCGTCCGCGTCGAGATCCTCGGCCAGCGCACGCTGCGCGTGACGCTCAACCGTCCGCTCGTCGGCCCGATGGACTTCCACTACCAGCTGAGCAACGGGCTCGCCGACGCGGTCGGCACCGTGACGGTCGTGCAGCTGCCGCCGCTGACCGTTCACCAGCCGCCGATCGCGGCGCCGGACTCCGTCTCGGTGCGCGTGGACGACGTGGTCGACATCCCGGTGCTCACCAACGACATCCAGCCGGACGGCGACAAGCTCACCCTCGACCCGACGCTGGCGACGCCGCTGCCGTCCGGCGCCGGCCTGCTCTTCGCGAGCGGCAGCCAGCTGCGCTACCTCGCGCCGTCGAAGCCGGGCAACTTCACGGCGGCGTACAAGGTGTTCGGCGAGGACGGCCAGTGGGCGACCGCCGAGGTCAACATCGCCGTCCGCGAGCGCGACGAGGCCACGAACAACCCGCCCGTGCCGAAGACGGTGACGGCGCGCGTGCTCGCCGGCGACACGGTCCGCATCACGGTGCCGCTGTCCGGCATCGACCCCGACGGCGACTCCGTGCAGTTCATCGGGCAGGAGACGAACCCGCAGAAGGGCGCCGTGATCGCCTCCGGCGCGGACTGGATGGACTTCCAGGCCGGAGACTACGCGGCAGGCACCGACACCTTCAGCTACGCGGTGGTGGATGCGCTCGGCGCGCGGGCGACCGGAACGGTCAGGGTCGGCATCGCCCCGCGCGTCGACGGAGCGCGGAACCCCGTCGCGGTCGAGGACGACGTGACGACCAGGCCGGGCAAGACCCTGAACATCCAAGTGCTCGCCAATGACAGCGACCCGGACGGCAGTCCGCTGACGGTCACCAAGGTGTCGTCGCTCGACGGCAAGGCGAAGGCGAAGATCACCGACGACATCGTGGTCGTCACCGCGCCGAAGGCCGAGGGGACGTACGGCTTCCTCTACACGATCCAGAACCAGCGCGGCGGCACGAGCGAGAACTTCGTGCGCGTGACGGTCAGCGCGAACGCCCCTCCCGCGCGTCCGGTGGTCTCCGACACCTCGCTCGGCCTGTCGGACATCCTGGGCAAGGACAGGGTCAACGTCAACGTGCTGGCCAACGTGTTCTTCGCGGACGGGCCGGTCTCCTCGCTCAAGCTGCAGCTCGTGCCCGGCTACGGCACCAGCGCCCAGGTGACGGCCAACAAGCGGATCAGGATCACGATCGGCGCCAAGAGCCAGATCATCCCGTTCAAGGTCACCAACCCGGACGACGAGTCGATCTTCGGCTACGGGTTCGTGCACATCCCCGGATACAACGACGCCCTTCCGCAGGTGAAGCGCGGCGCCCCCGACCTCACCGTGGTCAGCGAGAAGACGCTGACGATCCACCTCAACGACTACATCGTGGCCGTCGGCGGACGCAAGGTGCGGCTGACCGACGCGGCGACCGTGCGGGCGACGCACGCGAACGGCGACGACCTCGTCGTCAACAACGACACCCTGCAGTACACGAGCACGTCGCGCTACTTCGGGCCGGCATCCATCTCGTTCCAGGTGACGGACGGCACGTCGGCCGGCGACCCGAACGGCAACGTCGCCACCATCGTGCTGCCGATCCAGGTCACGGCGCGGCAGAACCAGCCCCCGGTGTTCACCGGGGCGCTGATCGATTTCGAGCCTGGGCAGACGAAGACGGTCGACCTCACGAAGCTCACCAGCTACCCGTATGCGAAAGACCAGAACGAGCTGGCCTTCAGCATCCAGGACCCGAAACCCGACGGCGTCTCCGTCTCGCTCGACGGGCGCAAGCTCACGATCGCGGTCGCCGCCGGCACCGCGAAGGGCGCGCATCCCTCGATCGCGATCGGGGTGCGGGATGCGGTCAACGCCGGGCAGCCAGGACGCATCGACCTCAACGTGGTGCCGTCCACCAGGCCGCTGGCGAGTCCGCAGTCCGACACCGTGATCGCGCCCCGCGGCCAGACGACGAGCGTGGATGTGCTCGCCAACGACAAGGCGACCAACCCGTTCCCCGACAAGCCGCTCAGGGTCGTCGGCGTGCGCGGGCTGGGCAGCAGCGACCTGCCGAGCGGGGTCACCATCACGCCGAGCGCGGACAACTCGACCCTGAGCATCCAGGTGTCTGCGACGGCGGCGCCCGCCGACGCGACCGTGCAGTACGAGGTGGCGGATGCGACGGGCGACCCCGACAGGTACACCTGGGGAACGGTGACCGTGTCCGTGCAGGACAAGCCGGCCCCCGTCTCGAACGTGCAGATCACAGCGTTCGCCGACCGGTCGCTGACGGTGTCGTGGATCCCCGGCGCGTTCAACAACTCGCCGATCACCGGATTCGAGGTGACGGTCGCGAACGCGGCGACGGGCCAGGTCTTCTCCACCACGCCGTGCGCGACGACCAGCTGCGCCGTCCAGACGCCGGGCAACGGCCCGGACAACGCCGTCACCATCGCCGTGCGGGCGAAGAACGCGCTCGGGCTGTCCGACCCGACCGCATACACAGAGCCGGTCTGGTCGGACGTGATCCCCGGAGCCCCGTCCGGGCTGTCGTCGCAGCCGCTCGACCACGGACTGCGGATCAGCTGGACCAAGCCGGCCGACGTGCCGGGCGCCAGCCCGATCAGCTCGTACGTGGTCACCCTCGGCGGACAGACCGCCTCCCTCGCCGTGCAGCGCGGCGACGCGGTCGGCACCCAGTACTCGCTCAACCTCGCGGACGGCAGCATCGCGAACGGCGCAGCCATCGGATATGCGGTGTCGTCCCGCAACGACTTCTACGCCGGGCGCACGAGCTGGAACCAGAGCCAGAGCAGCGGCGTGCCCGCCGGCGCTCCGCTCGTCACCGGCCCCGCGCCGACGGCGACGCCGAGCATGACGGACGGGTCGACGGCCACGCTGAGCTGGCCGACGGTGTTCAGCGACAACGGCAAGGCGATCACGCGCTACTACGCCGGTGTCTTCCAGGGCTCGGCGATACCGAACTGCACGGTCACGGGTGTCGAGTCCGGCAACCCCGTGCTGCAGGTGGACCCCACCTCGTCGTCGTTCGTCGCGACGACGGGCACGAGCACCACCTTCCGCGGGCTGCAGCCGAACACGAGCTACAACTTCGTGGTCTACGCGTACAACGGACAGGGATGCACGCGCAGCACCTTCGCGACGGCCACCCCGCGGCAGGCACCGGGGGCTCCGACCGCCGTGAGCGTGTCCGGGCCGGTGTCCAGCTTCCCGGACCGCTACGACTTCCGGCTCGACGGCGTGACGTACCGCGCCGGCAGTGGGGCCAACCCGGTCGTGTCCTATCGGCTGACCGGTGCTGGCGTCAACGAGTCCGGCACGATCAACGGCACCTCGGGGCTGCTGACGGGAACAAACGGCAACCATTACGGCATACCGCTCACCCTGACGATCATCCGGATCTGCGAGGGCTACCCGGACGGCTCCACGCTCTGCAGCGATCCGGGCAGCCAGCTCAGCGTGCCGCTCGGCGTGGCCGTCGCGACCGACCTCGGCGGGGTCCGCTTCACCACGACGCCGGTCCCGGACACCGACCCCGTGACCTACACCTACGCGTACACCTGGACGTCGTGGCCGACCGGCTCCTACGACGCCGTGACGTACAGCTGCGACGGCGGCGTCACCCAGACGCCGATGCCCGCCGTCGGTCAGACCGCATCCTGTGCCCCGGTGGACCCGAGCTTCCCGCTGGTCGTCTCCGTGACCGTCGGCGGCAGCACGTACACCCAGAGCTACGCGAGTTCTGCCGTGCCGCAAGGGTAGGAACGGCCATACTGAATGACAATGCCCGCAATGCAGACGAACCCCCACGGCACCGGCCGCGGCACCACCAGAAGACGCTGAGAGGCCACGCATGACAATGACCCCCGAGCAGGCGACGTGGTTCTCCGGCGTCTTCGAGCGGCTGGTGTCGAACATCGACAGGGTGCTGCTCGGCAAGGCGCACATCATCCGGCTGTCCCTCACGGCGCTGTTCAGCGAAGGGCACCTGCTGCTGGAGGACTTCCCCGGCACGGGCAAGACGTCGCTGGCGCGCGCCATCGCGCAGAGCGTCCGCGGCACGAGCAACCGGGTGCAGTTCACCCCCGACCTGCTGCCGGGCGACATCACCGGCGTCAACATCTTCGACCAGCGCACCGGCGCGTTCGAGTTCCACCGCGGCCCGGTCTTCGCGAACATCGTGCTCGCCGACGAGATCAACAGGGCGAGTCCCAAGACCCAGTCGGCGCTGCTCGAAGTGATGGAGGAGGAGCAGGTCACGGTCGACGGCGTCCGTCACCAGGTCGGCGCCCCGTTCATGGTCATCGCCACGCAGAACCCGATCGAGCAGGCGGGGACGTACCGGCTTCCGGAGGCGCAGCTCGACCGGTTCCTGATGAAGGCGTCGATCGGCTACCCGGACCACGAGGCGACCCTGCGCATCCTGGAGGGGTCGGAGCACCGGGCGCACGAGATCGTCGTGCCGGAGGTCATCTCGGCGGCCACGGTCGTGGAGATGGCCGGCATGGCGCGCACGGTGCACGTCGACGCCACGATCAACGACTACGTCTCCCGGCTGGTGGATGCGACCCGAACGGCCGACGAGATCCGTCTCGGCGTCAGCGTGCGCGGCGCCCTCGCGCTCGTGCGCGCGTCCAAGACGCTCGCTGCGTCGGCCGGCCGGTACTACGTGACGCCCGACGACGTGAAGGCGCTGGCGGAGCCGGTGCTCGCCCACCGCCTCGTGCTCGACCCCGAGGCCGAGTTCGAGGGTGTGACAGCGTCGAGCGTCGTCGCCCAGATCCTGATCGAGACGCCGCCGCCCGGGGATCGGGTCGCCGTGTGAGCACCACCGTCAGTCGCACCCAGGCGGAGCTCACCAACGCCAGGGCGAGGATCGTCGGCACCAGGGACGGATTCCTGGCCGACGTGATCGTGCTGGTCGTGCGGTCGACCTCTGCCGCCTGGCGGGCGGTCTCCGGGGTGGCGCGCAGGATCGGCTCGGTGGTCACGCCGCTCGGCTGGGCTCTCGCCGTCGTCGCGATCCTCGGGCTGACCTCCGGCTATGTGTACGGCTGGCTGGAGGCGGTGGTGGTCGGCTGGTCGGCCGTCGCCCTGCTGGTGGTGGCCTCCGGCTACCTGGCCGGGCGAAACGCGTACCGGGTGCAGCTGGCCCTGCCGTCGAACCGCGTCGTGGTGGGGGAGAAGGCGCCCGGCGAGGTGATCGTGCGGAACCCCGTGCGTCGCAGGCTCCCCGGTGTGCGGGTCGAGGTGCCGGTCGGGCACGGCCTCGCCGAGTTCGCCGCTCCGTCGCTGGCCGGAGGCGAGGAGCACTCCGACGTCTTCCTGGTGCCGACCACGCGCAGAGGCATCGTGCCGATCGGCCCCGTGCGCACGGTGCGCGCCGACCCGGTGGGCGTCGTGCGGCGCGAGATGGTGTGGGCGGAGTCGCTCGACCTGTTCGTGCATCCCCGGACCATCGCCATCCCGAGCATGAGCACGGGGTTCGTGCGCGACCTGGAAGGCGCCCCGACGCGCGACCTGACCGCGAGCGACATCGCGTTCCACGCGCTGCGCGAGTACGTTCCGGGCGACGAGCGCAGGAACATCCACTGGAAGTCGACGGCGAAGACCGGCAGCTACATGGTGCGGCAGTTCGAGGAGACGAGGCGCAGCCACCTGCTGGTCGCCCTCAGCCTGTCGAGCTCCGACTACGGCAACGACGAGGAGTTCGAGCTGGCGGTGAGCGCCGCCGGTTCGCTCGGCGTGCGCGCCATGCTCGACTCGCGCACCGTGTCCGTGGTCGCGAGCGCACGCACGCCGGACTTCGCGAAGAAGATCGTGCACACCGTCCGGCGCCTCAGCGTCGTGAACAGGGGCAGGCTGCTCGACGACCTCGCCAGTGTCGAGCTGGCGCCGACGGCACTCCGACTGCCGGAGCTCGCGCAGATCGCGGCGGAGGAATCGACGGGCACCTCCATCGCGTTCCTCGTCTGCGGCTCGACCGTGACCGCCACGCAGCTGCGCGCCTCCGCATCGCACTTCCCGCTCGGCGTCGACGTGGTCGCCGTGGTCTGCGACGAGGGGGCGGTGCCCGCCCTGCGCAGGGTGTCCGACCTCAGCGTGCTCACCATCGGCTACCTGGAAGACCTGCAGAAGAGCCTGGCGAAACGGCTGGCGACCTGATGGCGGCGCAGCAGAAGACGAAGCGCACGACCGTCCCCGCCGTGGATGCGCGGAAGCGGCTGGCGGGCGCCGCCGTCGACACCACGTTCGCGATCGTCGCCACCGGGCTGGCCGCCGCGGCCTTCTGGCCGGTGTACCAGTCGTCCGCGTTCGCGGTGATGCTCGGCGTGACCCTCTTGGTCGGGGCGGCCATCGCCGTGCTCGGCGCGGTGTTCCGCTGGCCGAGCATCGTCGTCGCCCCGCTCGTCGTACTGGTGTACCTCGGTCTCGGCACCCAGCTGGCGGTGCCGGGCGAGACGACGGCGCGCGGCCTGCTGCCCACCGCGCAGGGCTTCGGCGACCTGGTGCGCGCCACCTGGCTCAGCTGGAAGCAGCTCGTCACGATCTCCCTGCCGGTCGGGTCGTACCAGGCGCTGCTCGTCCCCGCGTTCATCCTGATCCTCGTCGCCGTCGTGGCGACCGTGTCGACGGCGCTGCGCGCCAAACGGGGAGAACTGGCCGCCATCCCGCCCATCCTCCTGATGCTGGCGGGCATCCTGCTCGGCTCCGGCACCTCCGCCGTCCCGCTCTGGCTGGCGCTGACCCTGTTCGCGGTGCTGCTCGGCTGGATGATCCGCTTCCGGCTGCGCAGACGGGCGGCGTCGGTGCGCAGCCTCACCGAGCAGAGCGGCGTCATCGTCGAGTCGGCCCGCGACAGGAGGATGACCGTCGGCCGCACCCTCGTCGGCGCGGCCGTCATCGTGGCCATCGCCTGCGTCGCCGGCACCGCCGCCGCCGTGCTCGCCCCGCCCGACCGCGAGCGCCAGGTGGTGCGCACCGCCGTCGAGCAGCCGTTCGACCCCCGCTCGTACCCGACGCCGCTGAGCGGCTTCCGCTCCTACCTCGAACCGGCCAAGGCCGACCAGCCGATGCTCACCGTCGACGGGCTCCCGTCCGACCGCCGGCTGCGCATCGCGACGCTCGACACCTACGACGGCGTGACGTACTCGGTCGGCACCGACGCGGTGACAAGCGCATCCGGATCGTTCACCCGCGTGCCGTACCGGATGGACCAGAACGGCGTCACCGGAACGCGCGACACCATCGCGGTGACCGTGCGCGACTACCGCGGCCCCTGGGTTCCCGGCAGCGGCCAGCTGCAGCAGATCACCTTCCACGGCTCGAACGCGCCGACGCTCTCCGGCGCGTTCTTCTACAACGACGTCACCGGCACCGGCGCCGTCACTCGCAGCCTCGCATCCGGCGACAGCTACACGATGGATGCGGTGGTCAAGCCCGAGGTCACCGCCGCCGGCCTCACGAAGGCGGAGCCGGGCAGCGCCGTGGTCCCGAAGCCCGCGATCATCCCGGACGAGCTCTCGCAGACGCTGCAGAAGTACACCGCCGGGGTGACCGGCGCCGGCGCGAAGCTCGCAGCCGCGCTCGACGGGCTCGCGGCCGACGGGTACATCAGCCACGGCATCGGACCGGACGAGCCGCCGAGCAGGTCGGGGCACGGAGCAGACCGCATCACGGAGCTGCTCACCGACATCCCGATGCTGGGCGACCAGGAGCAGTACGCCGTGACCGCTGCCCTGATGGCGAGGCAGCTGGGGTTCCCGGCCCGCGTCGTCGTCGGATTCGTCGCTCCGAAGGACCAGGCGAGCTCGGCGAGCGTCACCCTCACCGGCTCGGACATCTCGGCGTGGATCGAAGTGCAGACGGCGGACGGCTGGGTCACGGTCGACCCGACCCCGCCGCTGCGGCCCGTCCCGCCGAAGCAGCCGGACCAGCCGACGCAGATCACGCGCCCGCAGACCAACGTGCAGCCTCCCGTCGACGACACACCCGCGCAGCGCGACGACCCGCCGCAGGCGCAGGTCGACAAGAGCAACACCCCGCAGCCCAACCCGCTCCTGGATGCGATCCTCACGGTGCTCACCATCCTCGGCTGGGTGCTGCTCGGCCTGGCGATCCTCTCCGCGCCGTTCCTCGCCGTCCTCGCCGCGAAGTGGCGGCGCAGGGCGCTGCGCAGGCGGGCGCCGACCTCGGTGGAGCGCATCGCGGGAGGGTGGCGCGAGTTCGCGGACACCGCGGTCGACCACGGCTACGACCCGCCGCCCGCTGCGACCAGGAAGGAGTTCGCCGGCACCATCGGCGGCTCCCGGGCGAGCGCCCTGGCGGCGGTCGCCGACCGGGCGGTGTTCAGCCCGATTGCTCCTACCGAGGAGGAGGCGGACACGGTCTGGAAGGCCGTCGACGAACTGCGTGGCCAGCTCGGCAAGCGCGACACACGGTGGAAGCGCCTGCTGGCGGCGGTTTCGCTCCGCTCGCTCGGCTACCGTGGGTGGAAGGGCAACGGAAGGAAAGGCAGACGATGAACTGTCGGGTGTGTGGCAGCGAATTGTCGGACGGAACCCTGTTCTGCGGCAACTGCGGAAGCTCGGTCACGGCGGCGCGCGTTCGGCCGCCTGCCGTCGCGGACTCCCGGCCCTCCGACACCTCCATCGTGGAGCGGCTGCCCAAACCGGCGGTCGCCGGACGGTTCCCGGGCGCGGAGCCCCTGGACGATGCGCCGATCCTGGTCGAAGACCTCGACGCGGCGCCGCCGGTCGAGCAGGCACAGGTGACGTACACGCTCAGCTTCTCCACCGGCCCGAGCGTCGAGGTGTCGGGCACCGGCCTGATCGGCCGCCGCCCGATCACGCAGCCGGGGGAGCAGGTCGACCAGCTGATCACCGTCGACGACCCGGCCAGGAGCGTCTCGAAGACGCACCTCGAGTTCGGCATCGAGGCGGGGGAGCTGTGGATCTGCGACCGGTACTCCGGGAACGGGACGGTCGCGCATCCACTCGGCGGCGTCGCCCGCCTCTGCGAGGCAGGACGACGCTACCGCGTGACCCGCGGCACCCGCGTGGAGATCGGCGACCAGTGGTTCGACGTCAGCTGAGCTGACGCCGCAGCGCCCCGCCGGGATGCGCGGCTAGGCGAGCGCGTCGGCGACCGTCCCGGAGGTGAGGCCGTGGGCCTCTGCCACGGCGGCGTTGGTCACCGTGCCCGCGTGCACGTTCAGGCCGAGCGCGAGGGAGGCGTCAGCAGACAGCGCCTCGCGCCAGCCGCGGTTGGCGATGGCGCGCGCGTACGGCAGCGTCGCGTTGGTCAGCGCGTACGTCGAGGTGTGCGGCACCGCGCCCGGCATGTTCGCGACGCAGTAGAACAGCGACTGGTGCACCGTGAACGTCGGGTCGGCATGGGTGGTCGGGTGGGAATCCGCGAAGCAGCCGCCCTGGTCGACGGCGATGTCGACGAGCACGCTCCCCGGCTTCATCCTGGACACCAGCTCGTTGCTCACCAGCTTCGGCGCCTTCGCGCCGGGAACGAGCACGGAGCCGATGACGAGGTCAGAGGCGACGACCGCCTTCTCGATCTCGAAGCTGTTCGAGGCGATGGTCTTGATGCGTCCGGCGTAGAGCGCATCCAGTTCGCGCAGGCGGGCGATGTTGGTGTCGAGCACCGTCACCTCCGCGCCGAGGCCGACGGCCACCGAGGTCGCATTCGTGCCCGCGACGCCGCCGCCGAGCACCGTGACGACGGCCGGGTGCGTGCCGGGAACGCCGGGGACCAGGAGGCCGGGACCGCCGTTCGGCTTGAGCATGGTGTTCGCGCCGACGATCGGGGCGAGGCGGCCGGCCACCTCGCTCATCGGGGCGAGCAGGGGGAGGGCACGGGACGGCAACTGCACGGTCTCGTACGCGATGGCGGTGACGCCGGAGTCGATGAGCGCGCGGGTGAGGTTCTCCTCCGCGGCGAGGTGCAGGTAGGTGAACAGCACGAGGCCGGCACGGAAGTGCTGGTACTCGCTCTCGATCGGCTCCTTGACCTTGAGCACCAGGTCCGCGATCTGCCAGGTGGATGCGGCGTCCGGCAGGATCGTGGCGCCCGCCGAGGCGTAGAGCTCGTCGGGGATGGAGGAACCGACACCCGCCTCGGTCTCGACGTAGACCTCGTGCCCGTTCGCGACGAGGTCGTGCACGCCGGCCGGGGTGATCGCCACCCGGAACTCGTTGTTCTTGATTTCGCGGGGGATCGCGACCTTCATGGGGCTCCTTACACGTCGACGTGGTGGTTCGATGATCACCCTAGCCCGAACACAACGACGATTTCGACTGTCCGTTGGTCGTATTTGTGCTGATTTCGTGAATTCGCAGGGGAGAGGGCGCGGATTCCGCCAGCGCGCCTCCCTCGGAAGGGGCTGCACAACGGTTTCCCCGTCGAAAACGACGATCCGGAACGGATTTCGTGAAGATTGTGTTTCGGAATGGACGTTTTCCCCATTGGATGATGCGCACAGCACCGGCCATGTGCCAGTATCGACCCACCGCACGGGCACATCGAAGTGCCGGCGGGTTGTTGTGCGTGATCGTGTTCGACCCCGAAGGAGCACCACTCGTGAATTCCAGGCAGCTTCCGCAAGACCCGATGATCCAGAAACTGGTGGAATCCGCCAGGCGTTCTCAGATGACACGCCGCGGGCTCCTCGCCGGTGCCGGCGCCAGCGCTGCGGCGCTCGCCCTGGCCGCCTGCTCCACCGGCGGAGCGTCGAGCAAGCCGACCGCGGCCAAGGACGTGTCGTCGTCGGACAAGACGCTGACCTGGGCCAACTGGCAGGCATACCTCGACCAGGACGACAACGGCAAGTACCCGACGCTCATGGCGTTCGAGAAGCAGACCGGCATCACGGTCAAATACGACGTGGCCGTCGACGACAACAACACCTACTACGCCAAGGTGAAGGACCAGCTCGCCCTCGGCAAGGACATCGGGGCCGACACCGTCTGCCTCACCGACTGGATGGTCGCCCGCCTCATCAGGTTCGGCTACGTGCAGACCTTCGACGAGTCGGCCATCCCGAACAAGAAGAACCTGTCGCCGTCGCTTCAGGATGCCGACTTCGACCCCGGACGCAAGAAGTCCCTGCCCTGGCAGAGCGGTTTCGCCGGCATCTGCTGGAACAAGTCCAAGCTGCCGAACGGCCTCAAGTCGGTCGACGACCTGTGGAAGCCCGAGCTCAAGGGCAAGGTCGGCGTGCTGAGCGAGATGCGCGACACGATGGGGCTGCTCATGCTGCAGCAGGGCGTCGACATCTCGAAGAAGTTCAGCGACGACGACTTCAACAAGGCCATCGACAAACTGACCAAGGAGGTCAGCGACGGGCAGATCCGCAACATCAAGGGCAACTCGTACCTCAACGACCTCAAGAGCGGGGACACCCTCGCCGCGATCTGCTGGTCGGGCGACATCACCCAGCTGAACGCCGAGGCTGGAGACAACTGGGAGTTCATCCTGCCGGAGGCGGGCGGCACCCTGTGGAGCGACAACTTCGTCATCCCGATCGGCTCGCCGCGCAAGGCGAACGCCGAGAAGCTGATCGACTACTACTACCAGCCGGAGGTCGCAGCGGAGGTGGCCGCCTGGGTGAACTACATCACCCCGGTGGTCGGTGCGAAGGAGGCCGCGGTCAAGATCGACCCGGAGCTCGCAGACAACCAGCTGATCTTCCCGGACGACACCACCCTCTCGAACGCGCACATCTTCCGCACCCTCACCCCGGCGGAGGAGCAGAAGTACCAGGCGGCGTTCCAGAAGGTCATCCTGGGCGCCTGATGGCACGCGGAGCATTCGCCGAGTCCGGCGCCGACCTGCAGCTGGTCGGGATCAAGAAGCGCTTCCCGGGGTTCACGGCGATCGAGAACCTCGACCTCACCATCCCGGCCGGTTCGTTCTTCGCCCTGCTCGGGCCGAGTGGATGCGGGAAGACCACCACCCTGCGCCTGGTCGCCGGGCTCGAAGAGCCGACGGAGGGCCAGATCCTCATCGGCGGCAAGGACGTCACCAAGACCAAGCCGTTCCAGCGCCCGGTCAACACGGTGTTCCAGAGCTACGCGCTCTTCCCGCACATGACCATCCTGGAGAACGTGGCGTTCGGGCTGCGCCGCCGCAAGATAGGCGACCCTGTACAGAAGGCGCACGAGGCGCTGCGCCTGGTGGAGCTCGACCACCTCGCCTCCCGGCGGCCCGCCCAGCTGTCCGGCGGTCAGCAGCAGCGCGTCGCCCTGGCCCGCGCCGTGGTCAACCGGCCGGCGCTGCTGCTGCTCGACGAGCCGCTCGGCGCGCTCGACCTCAAGCTGCGCCGTCAGATGCAGCTGGAGCTGAAGTCGATCCAGAACGAGGTCGGCCTCACCTTCGTGCACGTCACGCACGACCAGGAGGAGGCCATGACGATGGCCGACACCGTCGCCGTGATGAACAAGGGCGAGATCGAGCAGATGGGCGCCCCCGCTGTGCTCTACGAGCTTCCGGCCACGGTGTTCGTGGCGAACTTCCTCGGCCAGTCCAACCTGTTCGTCGGCCCGATCCTGGACGGGGGAGGAGACGTGCTCGGCGTGGATGTGGCCGGGCAGCGCATCCAGGTTCCCCGGTCGCGGGCTCAGCGGCACACCGGAACGGTCACGGTGGGCGTCCGGCCGGAGAAACTGTCGCTGTTCTCCGACCCGTCCGCGATCCCCGGCGGCTCGAACATCCTGGGTCCAGGCCGGGTGATCGACGTGTCGTTCAGCGGTGTGAGCACGCAGTACCTGGTGCAGGTGCCCGGCGCAGGCACGATCGTCGTGTTCGCGCAGAACCTGTCGAGCGGTCCCGTCGCCACCCTCGGCGGCGAGGTGTGGATCGCGTGGGACCCGTCGCACACCTTCGTGCTCGCCGACGAACCGCCGGCGGACGGCCGGTTCGCCGACGACTCCGACACCCAGATGATCGCGACGCAGGCCAAGGAGCGCATGCTGACGGAGCTCGAGGAGGCCTGATGGCGCTCGCCACGTTCTCGTCGGCCGCACCGCCGACGGCGCAGGACCAGGAGCCGCCGCAGCGGCGCAGGAGCGGCATCGCGCTCGTGCTGCTGCTTCCGGGCATCCTGTACCTGGTGCTGTTCTTCCTCACGCCGCTGGTGTCGCTCATCATCACGTCGTTCCAGACTCCCGTGGTGGATGGGGACATCGGGCAGTACCAGGCCGCGTTCCAGTGGCAGAACTACACGGACGCGATCGCGGAGTACTGGCCGCAGATCATCCGGTCGTTCGTCTACGCGATCATCGCGACGGCCGCCGCTCTGGTGATCAGCTACCCGCTGGCGTACTTCATCGGCGTGAAGGTGCGGAAGTATCCCCTCCTGCAGAACCTGCTGATGACGCTCGTCATCGCACCGTTCTTCATCAGCTTCCTGCTCCGCACGCTGGCTTGGAAGCAGTTGCTCTCCGACGACTCCTGGTTCACCAGCTCGCTCAAGGCGCTGTCGATCCTGCCACCGGATGCGCACGTCACCGGCACGGCGTTCTCCGTCATCTTCGGTCTGACGTACAACTTCATCCCGTTCATGACGCTGCCGCTGTACTCGACGCTCGAACGACTGGATGTGCGCTACCTGGAGGCGGGAGCCGACCTGTACGCGAGTGCCTGGACGACGTTCCGCAAGGTCACCATCCCGCTGTCGATGCCCGGCATCGTCTCCGGCACGCTGCTGACCTTCATCCCGGCGGCCGGCGACTACATCAACGCGTCGCAGGACTTCCTCGGCGGCTCGGACACCTCGATGATCGGTAACGTCATCGAGACGAACTTCCTGGTGCTGCAGAACTACCCGACGGCCGCGGCCATGTCCGTGGTGCTGATGGCGGTCATCCTGGCGGTGGTCGGCGTCTATGTGAAGCGCAGCGGGACGGAGGATCTGCTGTGAAGGGCTTCAGATTCAAGGGCCTCGGCCTCGGCGTCTACGCGTTCCTCGCGCTGGCGTTCCTGCTCATCCCGATCGTCTACACGTTCATCTTCTCGTTCAACGACGCGCTCAAGAACAACATCGCCTGGCGCGGGTTCACCTTCCGCAACTGGACGAACGTGTGCGACGCCGCCGGCATCTGCGACGCGTTCATGGCGAGCATCATCATCGGCATCGTCGCCACCGTCATCGCGACGGTGCTCGGCACGATGATCGCCATCGCGCTGATGCGCTACCGCTTCCGTTTCCGGTCGCAGACCAGCCTGCTGCTGTTCCTGCCGATGGCGAGCCCGGAGGTCGTGCTCGGTGCAGGCCTCGCCGCGCAGTTCCTCAGCCTCAGCGTGAACAAGGGCTTCGGCACGATCATCATCGCCCACGTGATGTTCTGCATCAGTTTCGTGGTGGTCACGGTCAAGGCGCGCGTCGCGAGCCTGGACCCTGCCCTGGAGGAGGCGGGACGTGACCTGTACGGGTCTCCGATCGCCGTGTTCTGGCGCATCACCTTCCCGCTGCTGCTCCCCGGCATCCTGTCGGCGGCGCTGCTGTCGTTCTCGCTCAGCTTCGACGACTTCATCATCACCAACTTCAACGCAGGTGCCGTGACGACGTTCCCGATGTACATCTACATCGCGGCGTCCCGCGGCATCCCCGCCCAGGCGAACGTGATCGCCTCCGCCGTGTTCATCATCACCATTCTCGTGGTGCTGATTACCCAGCTCACGGCGGCGGCACGAGCGAAACGGCTCGCCAGGAACGTGGGCTGACCGCTTCCGGTACCCGAGCCGAAGCACCCAGACCCCCAAAGGCGAGACGGCCCGACAGCACCCAGCTGCCGGGTCGTCACGTCGTTCAGAACACGGCGCCCGGGCCCCGCAGCACCCCGGATGCCGCCGCCCCGGCCAGGATCGCCGCCAGCACGGCGAGCGAGACGGCGAAGAACACGGCGTCCGTCCTGCCGAGCGGGACCGGCCGCCAGACGGTCCTCGGACTGCGGCCGAGTCCGCGCAGCTCCAGCGTGCCTGCCACCCGTTCTCCCCGGCGGATCGAGCCGACGAGCAGCGCGAACACCGCGGCGGCCAGCAGGCGCGGTCGCGCCCTGCGTCGTCCGGAGCGGCCGACCGGGCTGCGCACGAGCTGCGCCTGCCTGATCGTCGTCCACTCCGCTCCGAGGTCTTGGAGCATCCGGTATCCGGCGAGGATCGCGTATGTGACGCGCACGCTGAGCCCGGCGTGCTGGTGCAGGCTGTTCACCAGGGCGACGCCGTCTGTCGATACGAGGAACGCGACGGCGAGCAGGCCGGTCAGCATGGTGCGTCCGGCGAGCGCGAGCCCGACCAGCACGCCCTCGGTCGTGACCCTGAGCATCCCGGCCTGCCAGAGCACGTCGCCCGGCCGGGTGAGGACGTTCACCACGAAGACGCTGACGGCGAAGAGCAGGAATGGCGCGAGCGACCGGGCGAGCGCCGTCACCCTCACCCCGGTGCCGGCCACGACGGCGGTGAACGCCACCAGCAGGAGCACGGCGGGCGTGACGGGGTCGAGCACGAACATCACGGCGACGGACACCACCAGCATCAGCAGGAGCTTGACGCTCGGGTTGCGTCTGGCCAGCGGCGAGTCGGCCACCTCCCGCACGAACGACGCGGTCACGACGGCACCCGCGACCGGTCGACGGCGGTGACCGCCGCGCGCAGCTGGGCGGCGGTGTCGCAGCGGGCGGCGAACCAGCGCAGCAGCCGGGAGGGATGCACGCCCGCCGCGTCGACCAGGGCCGGCCGGGCGAGGAGCCCGGGCAGGTCGCCGTCGTATGCGATGCCGCCGTCCGCCACGACCACGACGCGGTCGGCCAGAGCGGCGACGAGCCGGAGGTCGTGGCTGGCGAACACGACGGCGCGCCCGGCGCCCGCCGTGCGGCGCAGCACCTCGGCGACGGCGACGGTGTCCCTCCTGTCGAGACCGAAGGTCGGCTCGTCCGCCAGCAGCACGCCGCGGGCATGGGCGAGCATCGCCGCGAGACTCAGGCGGCGTTTCTCGCCGCCGGACAGCTGGTGCGGGTGCCGCTGGGCGAGCGCGGTGAGGCGGTGCTCGGCGAGCACGCCCTGCACGTCGAGGCTCCGGATGCTCCGCGCAGCCAGGCCGTAGACCAGTTCGCGCTCGACCGTGCCGGCGACGAACTGGTGCTCTGGATTCTGGAAGACGAGCGCGGGACGGTCGCCCTCCACCCGCCCGGCGAGCGGCCGGAGCAGCCCGGCGAGCGTGCGCAGCACCGTCGACTTGCCCGCGCCGTTGGCGCCCAGCACCGCGACCGTCTCCCCGGCGTGCACCGCGAGGTCGATGCCGGAGACCGCCGGGGCGCCGCGGCGGCCCGCCGTGACACCAACCGCCGTGAGCACCGCGTCACCGAGCGGGCGCCCGGCCGCCTCCGCTTCCGCCTCTGTCCGCTCCCGGATGCACGAGGAGAGGAAGTCGTCGAACGTCCCGTCCTCCACGCGGCCCTCCCTGCCCGTGATGGCCTGCAGCTCGGTGTCGAGCGGCAGCCAGCAGCCGAGCGCGTGCAGCCGCGCCGCGTTGGCGGAGAGGACGGCGTCGGTCGGGCCGTCCATCAGTACCGTCCCGTCGTCGCCGAAAGCGACGGCCCGCTCCGGCAGCCCGGCCGTCCCCGCGTCGCCCGCGAACTCGTCCAGCCGGTGCTCGACCAGCACGACGGCCGGGCACGTCTCGCGTACCGCGTCGTCGATCGCCTGCCGGACGGCGCGCACGCCGCGCGCATCCAGCATCGAGGTCGGCTCGTCGAGCAGCAGCACGGGCGGTTCGCCGACCACGGCGGCGGCCAGCGCCACCCGCTGCAGCTCGCCGCCGGACAGCTCCGCCGTCGAGCGCCCTTCGAGCGCGGCGGCCCCCGCCATCCGGAGGGCGGAGCGCACCCTGCCGTCGATCTCGGAGGGAGGGACCGCCGCGTTCTCCAGGACCAGGGCGAGTTCGGCATCCACCCGGGGGAGGCACACGCCCGCAGCGGGATCCTGACCGACCATCCCGATGACGGGAGAGCGCTCCACCACCGTGCTCGCCTCCGTGACGCCGTCGCCGATCCGCACCGACCCGTCGAGCACGGCGTGGACGCTGTGCGGGATGCTTCCCGCCAGCACCTGCAGCAGCGTCGACTTGCCGGACCCGGACGGCCCGAACACCAGCACGCGCTCACCGGCGGCGACCCGGAGGTCCACGCCGTTCAGCACGGGATGCTCCTGCAGCCGGTAGCGGACGGCGACGGCGTCGAGCGCGATCACCTGGCCGCCGCCGCGTCCCGTCCGATGGCGAAGTTGTCGACGGCGCCGGTGCGCTCCACCGCCCGCACCAGCACCTTCGCGAGCAAGCCGCCGATGATCGCGCCGGACAGCACCTGGATGATCAGCCTGGTCCAGAACAGGTCGGTGCCGTACCAGCCCGACCGGAACGCCGAGTAGAAGAACACCGCACCGGCCCCGAGCGCGCCGGACAGCGTGTACCGCAGCCAGCCGAACCGCCGGTAGCGCCCGGCCGCGAACGGCAGCTCGCTGCCAGCGCCCTGGATGGCGGCCGCGATCAGCAGCGTCGGTCCGACGGCCGAGCCGAGGAACACCACCTCGATCACGGAGGCGATCACCTCCGCCAGCACGCCGGCGAACGGCCGCCGCACGATCGCGATGGCGAGCGGCGCCACCAGCAGCCAGCCACCGAGGAGCACGTGCTGCACCAGGTCGCCGAACGGTCCGGCCAGCGCGGACAGGGCGATCCAGCCCTGCACCAGCGCCCAGTAGAGGAAGCCGAAGACGACCCCGAGCACGACGACCAGCATCAGGTCGCGCAGCGACCAGCCTCGCCGGACACCGGCGCTCATCGGGTCACGCTCGGGCTGTTGACGGAGATGGTGGCGTGCGTCGTCACGTGCGCGACGGAGCGGCCGACCGCCGCCCAGGTGCCGGCGATGGTGCCGACGATGTCTGCGACGTCGCCGGAGAGCCTGGTGACGTAGTGGTCGCTGCCGACGTACGTGCCCGTCGCTTTCGCGTCGTCGATGGCCGCGTAGATGTCGCGCATGTGGTCGGCGTTGCGCTCAGGGGTGCCGTGGTCGTCGAGCGGGTAGAGCGCCCACTGGGCCAGCGCATCCACGCCGGTCCGCGGCACGTCCAGCGGGGCGTCCGAGAACACCGGGGGATGCTCCGGACGCTCGCAGGTGACCTCGCCCGGGCAGCCGCGGGAGAGCATCACGGTGGCGACGACGTGGTGGCCGCCGGCGGAGGCGGAGGAGATCAGCGCGCTGAAGTAGCGCGCGATGTCCTGCTCGTGGCCGGTGACCCAGGTGCTGATCGGGTCGGTCTCGACCGTCAGCCCGGTGCTCGGCGCCGCGTCGAGCGCGCCGAGGATGACCTCGACGTAGTCGTCGCTCATCACCGAGAGGGTGATCCTGCCGCCGACGCCGAACGCGCGCGGCTCGATGGGTGGGGTGGGTGTTGCGTGCACTGTCGTGCCCTTCCTGTCGGAGGTGGGGCACGGGAAACACCGTCGCGGACGCGACGATATGCGAGAATTCAGCCTCCCTGCGCTGGCATGATCCAGATCAGGTTCGACGGTCGAAGCGTTCGACGCTTCCTCTCAGCCCGGTTCACCGGACTCCCGTGTTCGGGACCACCTTAGCGCGGTCCCGGACACGGGGCGTACGTCACGGGGCGTGCGTCACACGTACGACGCGCGGATCTCCCCGACCTGCTCGCCGCGGCCGTACACCGCGAGGTCGAGTCTCGGAGCGATGGCGTCGACCGCCTGGCGCTCGATCGCCCCGGCGTCCGCCAGCAGCGACAGGGCGACGATGCTCGCCGCGCGCAGGCTGCCGTCGAGGATCTTGAGCGCGACGGTGGTGCCGTCGGGGGCGGCCATCACCATCACGCCCTCTGCGCCGAGCTTGGCGAAGACGCCGAGCTCGTCGATCACCAGGGTGTTGGCGCGTCCGGGGCCGTCGATCGCCCAGCCGTTCGCCAGTACCGCGTTCTTGAGCGTCGCCGCGTTGCGGTAGAGCGCGAACGGGGAGCCCTCCGATGCGGTGGCGATGCGCTGGATGCCGCGGGCGAGGGTGCTGAGAGCCATCGCGAACACCGGGGCTCCGCAGCCGTCGATGCCGGTCGCGACGACCTTGTCCCCTGTCAGCCGCTCGACCACATCCCGCACCTGCTGCTGCATGGGGTGCTGCGGGTCGAGGTAGCTCTCGGTGGGCCAGCCGTTGACCATGCAGGCCAGCAGCATGGCGGCGTGCTTGCCCGAGCAGTTCATGTACAGCGGCTGCTTGTGATCGCCCGCCCGGATCGCGTCGTCGCGCGCCGCGGTGTCGAGCGGCCAGTCGTTCGGGCACTGCAGGGCGTCCTCGGTGAGCTGCGCCTGCGCGAGCAGGCCGCGCACGACGGACAGGTGAGCGGGCGTCCCTCCGTGGCTGGCCGTGGCGAGCACGGCCGCGGCGCCCTCCAGTGGGACGCCGGCGCCCATGACCGCGATGGCCTGGAACGGCTTCATGCTCGACCGGGGGAAGACGGGAGCGTTCGGAGCGCCGAGCGACCGGACGACGCTGCCGTCCGGTCCCAGCACGATGGCGGAGCCGACGTGCCGGGACTCGATGAAACCGCTGCGCTCGACGACCGCCAGCTCGACGGCCTCCTCGCCGGTGAAGACCGCGGGGCTCACAGGGCGGAGAAGGCGTCGTCGAGCACCTGGACGGCGTCGGCGATCAGTGCGTCGGAAACGGCCAGGCTGGGCAGGAAGCGCAGGACGTTCCCGTACGTTCCTGCCGACAGGACGAGCAGCCCGTGCTGGGCCGCGTACGCCACGATGGCGGTGACGGCCTCAGGGTTCGGCTCCTTGCTGGTGGAGGCCGTACCCGGCTGCACCAGCTCGATCGCCAGCATCGCGCCGATGCCGCGCACGTCGCCGATGATGTCGTACTTCTCCTGCAGGGCGAGCAGCGCGGGCTTGAGGGAGTTCTCGATGCGCTTGCCCTCGGCGAGGAGGTGGTTCTTCTCGATCGACTCGAACACCGCGACGGCGGCCGCGGCGGCGACGGGGTTGCCGCCGAACGTGCCGCCGAGCCCGCCGGGCTGCGCGGAGTCCATGATCTCGGCGCGGCCGGTGACCGCGGCGAGGGGGAGACCGCCGGCGATGCCCTTGGCGCTCAGCACCAGGTCGGGCACGAGACCGAAGTGCTCGCTGGCGTAGTACGCGCCCGTGCGCGCCATGCCGCTCTGGATCTCATCGGCGATGAACACGACGCCGTTGGCCGTGCACCACTCCTGGAGTGCCGGCAGGTAGCCGTCTGCCGGAACCATGAAGCCGCCCTCGCCCTGGATGGGCTCGGCGACGAGGCAGGCGAGGTCGGATGCGCCGACGACCTTCTCGAGGTATGCGATGGTGCGCGCTGCCGCCTCCGCACCGCTGAGACCGTCGTGATACGGGTACGAGCTGGGAGCGTGGTAGACGTCGCCGGCGAACGGGCCGAAGCCGGTCGCATACGGCATCGCCTTGAAGTTCATCGCCATCGTGAGGTTGGTGCGCCCGTGGTACGCGTGGTCGAGCACAGCGACGGCACGGCGGCCGGTGTGCTTGCGGGCGATCTTGACACCGTTCTCCACGGCCTCGGCACCCGAGTTGACGAGCACCGTCTTCTTTGCGTGGTCGCCCGGCGTGTGCGCGGCGAGCAGCTCGGCGACGCGCACGTACTCCTCGTACGGCGTGATGGTGAAGAGCGTGTGGATGACGTCCTGCAGCTGAGCGGCAGCAGCATCCACGACGGCCGTCTCGGTGTGGCCGACCGTCGTCACGCCGATGCCGGCGCCGAAGTCGACGAACTGGTTGCCGTCGACGTCGACCAGGATGGCGCCGTTCGCCTTGGCGATGTAGACGGGAAGGGTGGACGAGACGCCGGTGGGGACCACAGCCAGGCGTCGCTGGTGCAGCTCCTGGGACTTCGGGCCGGGTACGGCCGTGACGATTCGGCGTTCTTGCGCAACGCTGTAAACGGGCGCGCTGGTGCTCAGAGTGTCGGTCATGATGAAACGAGTTTAGCTCCGGTGGCAGAATCGGACCATGAGGCTCGAGCACAGCTACGCGATCGACATCGAATGGACCGGCAACCGCGGAACCGGGACGAGCGGCTACAAGGACTACGGGCGGGAGCACGTCGTCACGGCCGAGGGGAAGCATCCCATCGAGGGCTCGGCCGACCGCACGTTCTTCGGCGACCGCGACCGCTGGAACCCCGAGGAGCTGCTGCTCGCGGCGCTCAGCCAGTGCCACATGCTCAGCTATCTCGCCGAGGCGGCACTGGCCGGGGTCGTCGTGGTGGGATACACGGATGCGGCGACCGGAGTGATGGAGCAGACCGCCAACGGGGGAGGCCACTTCACCAGCGCCACCCTGCGCCCCCGCGTCACGATCGCCGACCCTGCTCAGGCCGACCTGGCCGCCTCCCTGCACGCCCCTGCCGCGGCCAAGTGCTTCATCGCGGCGTCGGTGAACTTCCCCGTCGAGCACGCTCCCGAGCTGCTCACCCTCGCCTGAAAATCGAGTCCGAAGTTATTCACGCGACGCGCCGGTTGCGGGCGTGAACAACGTCGGACTCGATTGCTATGCGTGGCGGGTGCGGACGGAGGCCGGGGTCGGGGCGGGCGCGGACGCGCGCTCTTCCTCTGCCCAGCGGTGGATGGCGGCCGCCCAGCGGCCGTCGCGGGTGAGCGGTGGAGGCTGCTCGGTGCCGGAGTCGCGGCGGGTGCGGAGCAGTGCCTCTTCGCGTTCGCGCTCGCCGAGTTCGGCGATCGACGTCAGCCACAGAGTGAGCGGATGCATGATAACCACCTAACTTGTTTTGGTGGTTAGAGCATACCGTAACCAGTTATCGAGTTACAATGGTTACATGCGTACGAATGCAGTCGAGCTCGGTGCCGACCTCCTGGTCGACTTCCTCAACACCTACGACGTCGAGGACGGCGTCGACGCCATCGACGACGCCGCAGGCTTCGCCGCGTGGGCGGAGGCGCGCGGCGTCGAGCCGGGTGACACGGAGGAGGCCAGGCGGGTACGGGATGCGCTGCGCTCCGTGATCGACGGAGACGCCGCAGCCCTCCCGTCCGTCGAGCTGGAGACCACCTGCGGGGAGCGCAGCGTCGGGCTCACTGCGCGCACTGCTGCGCAGGCGGCGGTCGCGAGCTCGGTCATCCTGAGCATCCAGGGCAGGCTAGAACGCGTGAAGCTGTGCGGGGCGGACGACTGCCGCTGGGCGTTCTACGACAAGTCGCGCAACGGATCACGCACCTGGTGCAGCATGGGCGTCTGCGGCAACAGGCAGAAGGCGCGCACCTACCGCTCGAAGGCGACGGATGTCGACACCGATGCAGCCGACGCCGACGCTACCGACGCTCGGGGTGGAACGCCCGCTTGACGCGCTCGACCGCGTTGGCCGGGGGAGCCTCGTTGTACCGCTCGGCCAGCTCCTGCCCGGTGAGCCCGTGGATGGCCGCCATGATCTCGTCCGTCGCCTGACGGCGAGCGCGACCAGACTCCGCCGACCCGTACGTGCTCACGTCGATCGGCTCGCCGAACTTCACCGTGAACTTCCGGATGCGCGGCACCTTCGAGCCCACCGGCTGCAGCTCGTTCGTGCCGATCAGGCCCACCGGCACGACCAGTGCGCCCGTGGTGAGGGCGAGCCAGGCGACGCCCGTCCGCCCCTTGTACAGGCGTCCGTCGAGCGACCGCGTCCCCTCCGGGTACAGCGCGAACGCCGCTCCGGTGTCGATGATCCGCTTGGACTGCTCCAGCGCATCCTGGGCGGCCTGCCCTGCGCCGCGCTCGACGCCGACGGCTCCGATCGCCGTGAAGAACGTGCGGGAGACCCAGCCCTTGAAACCGGTGCCCTCGAAGTAGTGCGACTTGGCGAGGAACTGCACGCGCCGCGGAGCCATCAGCGGGATGACGATGCTGTCGATGAACGACAGGTGGTTGCTCGCCAGGATGATCTTGCCGGTGCGCGGCACGTTCTTGCGGCCGATGATCGTCGGCCGGTAGAGCAGCCGGGCGATGGGCCCGATGACCGAGCGCCCGAGCAGGTAGACGAAACCGGGCTTCTTCACCTCGGTCGTCCCATCGTCGGGTGCGGTCTGTGTCACGGATACGAGCGTAGTCTCGGGTGTATTCCGCGAACGGAATGCGTGCGGCCTCACCCGCCGTCGAACGGCCGGACCGGTTCGCAGCCGAACCCGCCGGTATAGATCAGGCAGGCCGGAACGAACCCGGCGAACCGCACAGCGAGCGGCGAGCCGAACCAGGCGTTGTACAGCCGGGAGAAGTTGAGGTTGCCGAAGGTGGAGCACGCGCCGGCCGGTCCCGTCGGCTTCGCCAACGTCTCCGCGTTCGGCTGGTACGGCGTGTAGTTGTAGAGGTTGGCCGTCGCCTGGTTGGCGATGGTCACCGTGCTCGTGCCGCAGGTGGCGTCCGGGTGGTACTGGATGGTGTTCTTGCCGATCCGGTATCGCCAGTCACCGGGATGCACGGTGTACTCCCGGAACTGCCACGCCGCCCGGTACACCTGGTTGAAGAACCCGAAGAACTTCGCGTCGCACTCCGCCGTGTCCGGGCACGCGTATCCCGTTGCCTTCTGGTATCCGGATGCGCTCGGCGCGGTGAGCAGCGACTGCTCCTTCTGCAGCAGCACGAGCAGCACCCGCGGGCTGATCGTGCACGCGGCGGCGACCCGCGCGATGACGTTGCTCGCCCGCTCGTTGCGCTGGCCGCGGAGGGCCGTGCAGCGCTCGGGGGAGGCCGCGACATCCGGTGTGTCGACGCGGTAGCGCGACAGACAGGGCACGCCGTCCTTCGGTTTGCACGGGCGGGCGGCCAGGAACTTCTGGATGTCGGCCTGCGTCATCGCGTTCGGGTTGAAGAAGCTGTCGTCGCTGATGATGTCGCCAGGATCGAACGACGCCTTCTGCTCGGCGAACACGCCGACGGCGGGCACCAGGGTGAAGACGGCGGCCAGGGCGGCCACCCCGGAGAGTGCGCGCCACCGTCGGCGAAGGAATCCCACGTCAGGCTCAGCCGAAGGTGGCGAGGGCTTCTTCGATCACGGACGCCGCGTCGTCGATCAGCTCCTCGCTGATGACGACCGACGGCAGCAGGCGCAGCACGCTGTCCCAGCTTCCGGCGTCGAGCGGGATGACGCCGTTCGCGGTCGCGTGCGCGAGGATCGCCTTCAGCGCGTCCGGGTTCGGGTTCTTCGTGCCTGGGATGACCAGCTCGACGCCGAACATCGCCCCCTTGCCGCGCACCTCGCCGACCACGGCGAAGCGGTCCGCCCAGTCGCCGATGCGTGCCCAGAGCGCCTTCTCGACCCGCTGCGCCTCGGCGAGCAGGTCCTCCTTCTCGAAGACGTCGAAGACGGCGAGCGCTGCCGCGGTGGAGACCGGGTTGCCGCCGAAGGTTCCTCCGATGCCGCCCGGCTGCACAGCATCCATGATCTCGGCGCGGCCGGTGACCGCCGCGAGCGGGAAGCCCCCGGCGATGCCCTTGGCGCTCGTGATGAGGTCGGGGACGACGCCGTGGTGCTCGATCGAATACCAGGTGCCCGCGCGGCCGATGCCCGCCTGGATCTCGTCGGCGACGAAGACGATGCCGTTCTCCGTGCAGAACTCGGACAGCCGCTTGAAGTATCCGGGGGCCGGGATGATGATGCCGCCGTCGCCCTGGATCGGCTCGACGAACAGCGCGGCCAGCTCGGTGGCTCCGATGTGGGTGTTGATGTAGTCGATGGTGCGCTCTGCCGCCTCCTCGCCCGTCATCCCCTCCGGGTCGCGGAACGGGTAGCTGATCGGCACGCTGTAGATCTCACCGGGGAACGGGCCCATGCCCGCGCGCTCCGGCCAGGGGCGGTACGTCATAGCCATCGTCAGGTTGGTGCGGCCGTGGAAGGCGTGGTCGAGCGTGGCGATGGCGCGGCGGCCGGTGAACTTGCGGGCGATCTTCACCGCGTTCTCGACGGCCTCCGCACCCGAGTTGACCAGGATGCTGTGCTTCTCGAAGTCGCCGGGGGTGATCTCGGCCAGCTTCTCGGCGACGCGCACGTAGTTCTCGTACGGCGTGACCGTGAACAGGGTGTGCGTGAGCTTCGATGCCTGCTCGAACGCGGCGGCGGCGACCTCGGGATGCGCGTGGCCGATGGTCGTCACGCCGATGCCGCAGCCGAGGTCGATCAGCCTGTTGCCGTCGACGTCGACGAGGATTGCGCCGGAGCCCGACTCCATGTAGATGTTCGCGAGGGTGCCCGCCCCGCGGCTGACCGACGCGACCCTGCGCTCCTGCAGCTCGATGGAGCGAGGGCCGGGAAGAGCGGTGACGAGGTTGCGGGTCTGCGGGACCGAGAATTCGCGAGTCATGTGTTCCATCGTATGCGGCGCTCGCTGTCAGGTTGGGCAAAGGAGGATGCGGCAGACTGGGTACTCCTGCCCGCATTCCGGAAAGTATCACTGTGCGCAAAACTCTCTCGATCGTCACCGCCGCCCTCGTCGTGGCCGGGCTCGCCGCCTGCAGCTCGGGGGCGCCAGAGCCGTCGGCGACACCGGCGGCGAACGCGTGCCAGAACGTGAAGGCGGGCGACGCATCGAAGTCGATCAAGGTCTCCGGCGACTTCGGCGCTACGCCGAAGGTCACGGTGCCGACTCCGCTCAAGACGACAGACATCGAGCGCAGCGTCGTCATCACGGGCAAGGGCGCTGAGGTCAAGGGCGGATCGTCTGTGGCGATCGCGCTCGCCGCGTACAACGGCATCACCGGAAAGGAGCTGACGCCCGCCGTCGGCTTCGACGGTCAGGCGCCGCAGACCATCCAGGTCGATGACAAGACATACGTTCCCGGCCTCGTCCGGGCCGTCGAGTGCCTTCCGCTCAAGTCTCGCGTCGTGCTCACGGCAACGGCCAAGGAAGCGTTCGGCAGCCGAGACATCTCCACGCTGAACATCAAGCCGACCGACCCGGTGGTCTTCGTCGTCGACCTCGCGAAAGAGGTGCCGACGCGGGCGGATGGCAAGTCGGTCACGCCTCCCGCGGGCTTCCCGACCGTCAAGCTCAGCTCGAGCGGCGAGCCGAACATCACGATTCCGAAGAGCGACCCGCCGACGGAGACCAAGATCGGCGTGCTCAAGCAGGGCGACGGCGACGTCGTGCAGCCGGGCGACACCGTCACCGTGCAGTACAAGGGCGTCCTGTGGAGGAACGGTCAGACCTTCGACTCCAGCTGGAGCCGCGGTGAGTCCGTGTCGTTCCAGACCACCGGCGTCGTCGTGGGCTTCAAGAAGGCTCTCGAAGGCCAGAAGGTCGGCTCGCAGGTCATCGCGATCGTCCCGCCCGCCGACGGATACGGTGCGAAGGGCTCCGGGGACATCAAGGCCACGGACACGATGGTCTTCGTCGTCGACATCCTCGACACCAAGCGCTGACCTTTCCGTAGCGCTGACCCTTCCATCGCGCTGACCCTTCCGTAGGCTGGACCCGTGCGCAGAGTCATCATCCTCGGTTCCACCGGTTCGATCGGCACCCAAGCCCTCGACGTCATCCAGGCGAACCCCGACCGCTTCACCGTGGTCGGGCTCACCGCCGGCAGCAACGCGGACGAGCTCGCCGCGCAGGCCGAGCGGTTCGGGGTGCGGGAGACCGCGCTCGGGGCCGACGATTCCGAGCGGCTGGTGCGCGGCGTCGATGCCGATGTCGTGCTCAACGGGATCACCGGCTCCGTCGGCCTGGGCCCGACGCTCGCCGCGCTGGAGACGGGGGCGAGCCTGGCGCTCGCCAACAAGGAGTCGCTGATCGTGGGCGGGGCGCTCGTGAAGGCGGCGGCGGCTCCCGGGCAGATCGTCCCCGTCGACTCCGAGCACTCCGCCATCGCGCAGGCGCTGCGTTCCGGCACGCACGGCGAGGTGCGGCGGCTGGTGCTGACCGCATCCGGTGGGCCGTTCCGGGGCAGAACCCGCGCATCCCTCGCGGACGTCACGCCCGGGGAGGCGCTCGCGCACCCCACCTGGGACATGGGGCTCGTCGTCACCACGAACTCGTCGACCCTGGTCAACAAGGGGCTCGAAGTGATCGAGGCGCACCTGCTGTTCGATGTGCCGTACGACAGGATCGAGGTGACGGTGCACCCGCAGTCCGTCATCCACTCGATGGTGGAGTTCGTGGACGGCTCGACCATCGCGCAGGCTTCTCCTCCGGACATGCGGCTCCCGATCTCGCTCGGCCTCGACTGGCCGAACCGGGTGCCGGGCGTCGGCGTCCCCCTCGACTGGACCGCCGCGCACAGCTGGACCTTCGAACCGCTCGACGCCGAGGCGTTCCCCGCCGTCGCGCTGGCGAAACGCGTCGGAGAGGCGGGGGAGACGTACCCGGCCGTGTTCAACGCCGCGAACGAGCAGGCCGTCGCCGCCTTCCACGCCGGGGCCATCGGCTACCTCGACATCGTCGACACGGTCGAACGGGTGGTGGAGGCGCACCGCCCGGCCGGCGAGCTCACCCGCGAGAGCCTCGCGGAGGCCGAGCGCTGGGCACGGGATGCCGCCGACCGGTTGATCGCCGCCGCATAGCTTTACCGCATAGCTTTACCGCATAGCTTTCCCCCGGCTGGTTCCAAGCTGATCGCGGCTAGCCTGTAGCCGTGGAATCCGTGCTGCTCTTCGTCCTCGGCGTCGTCATCATCCTGGTGGGCGTCGCACTGTCGATCGCGCTGCACGAGATCGGCCACCTCGTGCCGGCGAAGCTGTTCGGTGTCAAGGTCACGCAGTACATGATCGGCTTCGGCAAGACGCTGTTCTCGTTCCGTCGCGGCGAGACGGAGTACGGCGTGAAGGCCATCCCGCTCGGCGGGTACATCTCCATGATCGGGATGTTCCCCCCAGGCAAGGAGGGCGGCTCCGGCCGCAACGCCACCACCGGGTTCATGCAGTCGATGGCCCAGGATGCGCGGTCGGCGAGCGCGGAGACCGTGCTGGTCGGCGAGGAGAACCGCACCTTCTACAAGCTGCCGGTGTGGAAGCGCATCGTCATCATGTTCGGCGGACCGTTCATGAATCTCCTCATCGGCGTCGTGCTGTTCGGCGTGCTGCTGATGGGCTTCGGCACCGCGCAGCAGTCGACGACGGTGGCGACGGTGAGCCAGTGCGTCATCGCGTCGAACAGCGCGCGCCAGACCTGCGCGGCCGACGATCCGACCGCACCGGCCGCCGCGGCGGGCATCAAGCCGGGCGACACCATCGTGAGCATCGACGGCACGCCGATCACCAGCTGGGCGCAGTCCACCAAGATCATCCGCGAGTCCGCCGACCGCACCCTCTCCGTCGTCGTCCTGCGCGACGGTGCACAGAAGACGCTGACCCTCACCCCCAAGACCAACACGGTCGCCAAGACCGACGCATCCGGTGCCGTCGTCAAGGACGCGGACGGCAAGGTCGCAACGCTCACCGCCGGATTCGCCGGCATCGGGTCGCTGCAGAAGCTCGTGCCGCAGCCGATCACCTCGGTGCTCCCCGCTGTCGGGGCGCAGACTGGCGCGGTCGTCGGCGTGATCATCCACCTGCCGCAGCGCATGGTCGACGTCTGGAACGCGGCGTTCGGCTCGGGGGAGCGCGACCCGAACGGTCCGGTGAGCCTGGTCGGCATCGGGCGGGCGGCCGGGGAGCTCACGGCGCTCGACGGCGTACCGGTGATCGACAAGGTGTACTCGATGATCGGGATCCTGGCGTCCCTGAACATCGCCCTGTTCGTCTTCAACCTCATCCCGTTGCTCCCGCTCGACGGCGGACACATCGCCGGGGCGGCGTGGGAAGGCATCCGGCGCACGTTCGCGAAGCTGTTCAAGCGTCGCGACCCCGGGCCCGTCGACATGGCCAAGCTGATGCCGCTGACCTTCGCGGTCGTGATCGTCCTCGGCGGGATGAGCGTGCTGCTGATGTACGCGGACATCGTCAAGCCGATCAACCTGTTCGGCTAGGCACCGCACACCCCGCGCCCAGCCGGTTCCCAAACAGCCGCGTAGGATTGGGGACGTGGCAGCAATCAACCTGGGGATGCCGAAGGTTCCCGAAACACTCGCACCCCGACGCAAGTCCCGTCAGATCAAGGTCGGCAAGGTCCTCGTCGGCGGCGACGCCCCGATCAGCGTCCAGTCGATGACCACGACGCCGACCACCAACATCAACGCGACCCTGCAGCAGATCGCCGAGCTCACCGCATCCGGATGCGACATCGTCCGGGTGGCCGTGCCGAGCCGCGACGACGCGGAGGCGCTGCCGATCATCGCGAAGAAGAGCCAGATCCCGGTCATCGCGGACATCCACTTCCAGCCCAACTACGTCTACGCGGCCATCGACGCCGGATGTGCGGCCGTGCGCGTCAACCCGGGCAACATCCGCAAGTTCGACGACCAGGTCGGCAAGATCGCCGCAGCAGCCAAGGCCGCGGGCGTCTCGCTGCGCATCGGCGTCAACGCCGGATCGCTCGAACCCAGCCTGCTGCAGAAGTACGGCAAGGCCACCCCGGAGGCGCTCGTCGAGAGCGCGGTCTGGGAGGCGAGCCTGTTCGAGGAGCACGACTTCCACGACTTCAAGATCTCGGTCAAGCACAACGACCCGATCGTGATGGTCAAGGCGTACCGCCAGCTCGCCGAGCGCGGCGACTGGCCCCTGCACCTCGGTGTCACGGAGGCCGGGCCGGAGTTCCAGGGCACGATCAAGTCGGCGACGGCGTTCGGCATCCTGCTCTCCGAGGGCATCGGCGACACCATCCGCGTCTCGCTCTCCGCTCCTCCCGCGCAGGAGGTCAAGGTCGGCCTGCAGATCCTGCAGTCGCTCAACCTGCGCGAGCGCAAGCTCGAGATCGTCTCCTGCCCGAGCTGCGGGCGCGCCCAGGTGGATGTGTACAAGCTCGCCAACGACGTGACCTCCGGCCTCGAAGGCATGAGCGTCCCGCTGCGCGTCGCCGTGATGGGCTGCGTCGTCAACGGACCGGGCGAGGCCCGCGAGGCCGACCTGGGTGTCGCATCCGGCAACGGCAAGGGCCAGATCTTCGTCAAGGGCGAGGTCATCAAGACCGTGCCAGAGGCTGAGATCGTGCAGACCCTGATCGCGGAGGCCAACCGCCTGGCGGCCGAGATGCCCGACGTGACCTCCGGTGAGCCGACGGTCACGGTGGGCGCGCACTAGGCGCCAGTCTCCTCCACCCTCCGCCGCAGCTACACGACGACCAGCGCCACCCGCCCGTCCGGGATGCTCGCGGCCGTGAGGCGCACCCGCACGACCGTTCCCGGCAGCACGGAGTCCGGGCGCGGCATCGACGCGACCACGGCAGGGTCGGCCAGCTGCACGGTCATGTCGCCGTTCCGGATGGCCAGCACCGTCGCGTCGAACTCGTCGCCGGTCCTGCCGCTGAGCAGGGCGGCCTCGACGCGGTCGACGCTCGCCGCGCCCAGCTGCGCCGCGACGCGCGACGACGTCCCCATGATCGCGGGAAGTTCGCCGAGCGAGTCCGTCACCCACTTCGGCACCGGTCGCCCAGCGCTCAGCGCCTCGCAGATCACCAGCACCCAGCGGTCGACCAGTCTGCGCAGGGGAGCGGTGGTGTGCGCATACGGAGCGGCGACGGCGGACTGCAGCGGGTCGGCGGGCGCCTCGCCCGCCATCACCACGTAGCCGGCCCCGCGGAACAGCCCGGTGGCCGCCTGCATCACCGCGAGGGCGCGCGGGTCCCCGTGGTCGAGGGTGCGCAGATACTCGCCGTACGACACGTCCTGTGGCCAGGGAAGGCCGAGTGCTGCCGTCTGCGCGCGGAACCCGGCGACCGCGTCGTCGGAGGGAGGCGGCATCGTGCGCAGGATGCCGACCCGCGCATCCAGCATCAGTCCGGCTGCGGCCATCCCGGTGAGCAGCGAGATCTGGGCGTTCCACTCCTCGACCGGCAGGGGAGCCCGGCGCTCGAGCGTGTACGCGCCGTCGCGGAACACGATCTCCTCGTCCGGCGCGTTCAGGCTGGCGCCTCCGCGCTCCCGCTCGCACTGGATGCGCAGCTGGCCCACCTCCTTGAGCAACTGCAGCGTCTCCGGCCCTGAGCCGTCGTCGATCGCGGCCTGCGCCTCCGGATACGACCACTGGCGGCGCGACCGGATGGCGGCGCGGGCGACGGAGACGGAGACCTGGCGGCCGTCGGCGTCCAGAGCCAGCTCCCAGACGTACGCGCTGCGGTCCTCGCCGGCAAGCAGCGAACCGGCGTGCTCGCCGATGGCCGACGGGTGCAGCGGGATGCGGCCGTCCGCCGCGTAGATCGTCTGCCCGCGCTTGCGCGCCTCGCCGTCGACCGCCCCGCCGGGACGGACGAGCGCAGGCACGTCGGCGATCGCGTACCGCACCAGGAAACCGTCGCCTGCGCGCTCGATCTGCACGGCCTGGTCGAGGTCCGTCGACCCTTCCGGGTCGATGGTGAGGAACTCGACCGCCGTCAGGTCCCGGCCAGGGAGCGTCGCAGCACGCGCGGCGGCAACGGCCTCGTCCTCGACGACGGCGGGAAACGCCTCGGGGAGAGCGAGCGATGAACGGAGCGCGGCGAGCGCTGCCGCCAGCTCGCTCTGCGCTGCTGAGGCGGTGACGTGCGTTCTGCGGTCGGGCATACCGCCACCCTATTCCGGGCGGTATTCCGGGCCGTGGATGCGCATCCCGGCCGGTGCGACATGCCCGCCGTCCCCGCGGTCTAACATGGAACGGTGCCTACACGCCTGACGAACTACTTCCTCCGCACCCTCCGTGAAGACCCCTCCGACGCCGAGGTCACCAGCCACAGGCTGCTGGTTCGCGCCGGATACATCCGACGCCAGGCGCCGGGCATCTTCGCGTGGCTGCCGCTCGGCCTGCGCGTCAAGGGCAAGATCGAGGCCATCATCCGCGAGGAGATGTCGGCCGCGGGAGCGCACGAGGTGCACTTCCCCGCGCTGTTGCCGCGCGAGCCGTACGAGGTCACCGGCCGCTGGGAGGAGTACGGCGACGGGCTCTTCCGCCTGCAGGACCGCAAGGGCGCGGACTACCTGCTCGCGCCGACGCACGAAGAGGCGTTCACGCTGCTCGTGAAAGACCTGTACTCCAGCTACAAAGACCTGCCGCTGGCGATCTACCAGATCCAGGACAAGTACCGCGACGAGGCACGCCCCCGCGCCGGCCTCCTGCGCGGCCGCGAGTTCACGATGAAGGACGCGTACACCTTCGACTACACCGACGCCGGCCTCGACGCCAGCTACCAGGCGCAGCGGGATGCGTACGAGCGCATCTTCACCAGGCTCGGTCTCTCCTACGTGATCGTGCAGGCGGACGCCGGTGCGATGGGCGGTTCGCGCAGCGAGGAGTTCCTGCACCCGACCGTGGTCGGCGAGGACACCTTCGTGCGCTCGGAGGGCGGATACGCGGCCAACGTCGAGGCGTTCACCACGCTCGCCCCCGCCGCCCGCTCGTACGAGAAGCTGACGCCGCAGGAGGTGCTCGACACCCCGAACACTCCCACCATCCAGACCCTGGTGGATGTGGCCAACGAGAAGCACCCGCGACCGGACGGCCGCGCCTGGACGGCGGCGGACACGCTGAAGAACGTCGTGCTCGCCGTCACCCACCTGGACGGAACACGAGAGCTGGTCGTCGTCGGGCTGCCCGGCGACCGCGAGGTCGAGCTGAAGCGCGCAGAGGTGGCGTTCGCGCCCGGTGAGGTCGAGCCGGCGACGGACGCCGACTTCCAGAAGCACCCCGGCCTGGTCAAGGGCTACATCGGCCCGTGGGGCGTCGACGGCCCCGTGCTCGGCGAGGAGTCCGCCACGGGCATCCGGTATCTGGTCGACCCGCGCGTCGTGGACGGCTCCGGCTGGATCACCGGTGCGAACATCGACGGCAAGCACGTCTTCGGGCTCGTCGCCGGTCGCGACTTCTCGTGGGATGGCACCGTCGAGGTCGCCGAGGTCAAGGAGGGCGACCCCGCCCCGGACGGCTCCGGCCCCGTCGAGCTGGCGCGCGGAATGGAGATCGGTCACGTCTTCCAGCTCGGCCGCAAGTACGCGGACGCGTTCGGCCTCAAGGTGCTGGACGAGAACGGCAAGCTCGTCACGGTCACGATGGGCTCGTACGGGATCGGCGTCACGCGCATCCTGGCGATCATCGCCGAGGAGAACAACGACGACAAGGGCCTGATCTGGCCGGAGTCCGTCGCACCGTTCGACGTGCACGTCGTCGCCGCCGGCCGCGATCAGGTGGCGTTCGACGTGGCGGAGCAGGTGACGGCGACCCTCGAGGAGGCCGGCCTGGATGTGCTGTTCGACGACCGGCCCAAGGTCTCGCCCGGCGTGAAGTTCGGCGATGCCGAGCTGATCGGCGTCCCGCGCGTGCTGGTGGTCGGCCGTGGCGCTGCCGACGGCGAGGTCGAGCTCTGGAACCGCAGGACGGGCTCCCGCGAGACCCTGCCGATCGCGGACGCGCTGGCTGCGCTCACGGCGTAGCCGGCCGGAGCGGGGCGGCTAGAGCCGGATGGCGACGGCCCTGACACACCAGAACAGGCCGTAGGCGATCAGGCCGATGGCGATCAGGATGAGCAGGAACACGCCGAACGGAAGCTGGGTGAGCGACTTCAGCGCGCCGTCGAGACCGCCGGCCTTGCTCGGGTCCACGGTGATCGCCGCGTAGACGACGAGGCCGCCGACGATGCCAAGGGCGACGCCCTTGGAGATGTAGCCGACGCGGCCGAGGGTCGTCGTGATGCCCGCCAGCGCGTTCGGTGGGAGGCGGAGGCCGCGCTCGAACTTGTGCGTGATCCCGTTGACCAGGAAGCCGATGCCGACGCCGACGATCGCCAGGCCGATCGCCGCCAGCAGGAAGACGCCGCCAGGGACCGCGAGCAGTTTCGAGCTCGCCGACTTCTCCGTGGCGGACGAGTTGGACCCTCCACCGGATGCGATGCTGATCGCGGTCACGGCGAGCACCGCGTAGACGACGCCCTTGCTGATCTCGACGACCCGGGTGCCCGGCTTGTGCGCCACGACGGTCTGCAGGATCTGCCACAGTGCGAGCGCGATCAGGCCGACGATCACCGCCCACACCACGAACAGCCCGCCCGGCACGTCCACGAGCGCCTGCAGGGCGCCGGACTGGTCGGCCTTGCCGCTCCCGCCTGCGCCGAAGGCGACAGCGAGCGCGATGGCGCCGATCAGGATGTGCAGGATGCCGATGGCCGCATTTCCGACCCTGGCGAGGACGCGGACGGCTGGGATGCGCTCGACGCGTCTGGCGGCAGACGTGGGGGAGGTCATGTTCGGAACGGTACCCCCGTTCCGGCCGGTCGGAACATCGGGTACCGTAGTTAGTCGAGTCCGTCGCGCAGAACGCGGCGGCGAGATCTGAATAGAGGAGGCCGGCATGGACATCGACCTCAGCGTCTTGCGTCTCATGGAACGCGAGCGAGAGATTCCCTTCGATGAGCTGGTGCAGATCATCGAGCAGGCGATTCTGACCGCCTACCTGAAGCACACCGATCAGGCCGACCACAAGCACGGGCACACCGAAGAGCCGCCTGCGGCCCGCGTGCACCTCGACCGCAAGACCGGTCACGTGTCCGTGTACGTCCCCGAGAAGGACGACGAGGGCAACATCGTCGGCGAGGCCGAGGACAGCCCGAGCGACTTCGGTCGCATCGCGGCGTTCGCCGCCAAGCAGGTCATCAACCAGCGGCTCCGCGACATCGCGGACGACGCCGTGCTCGGCGAGTTCCGTGGCAGGGAGGGTGACATCGTCGCCGGTGTCATCCAGCAGGGGCCGAACCCCCGGATGATCCACGTCGACCTCGGCAGCGTCGAGGCGATCCTGCCGCCCGAGGAGCAGGTGCCCGGCGAGGAGTACACCCACGGGTCGCGCATCCGGGTGTACGTGACGAGTGTCTCGAAGGGCCTCAAGGGCCCGCAGATCACCGTGTCGCGCACGCACCCCGCGCTCGTGCGCAAGCTGTTCGCCCTCGAGGTGCCGGAGATCGCGAGCGGCGTCGTCGAGATCGTGTCCCTGGCCCGCGAGGCCGGTCACCGCACCAAGATCGCGGTGCGCGCCACGGAGCCCGGAGTGAACGCCAAGGGCGCGTGCATCGGCGAGCTCGGACAGCGCGTCCGTGCCGTGACGGCCGAGCTGAACAACGAGAAGATCGACATCGTCGACTACTCGCCCGACCTCGCCACGTTCGTGTCGAGCGCCCTGTCGCCCGCCAAGGTCACCAGCGCGTTCGTCATCGACGAATCGCTCAAGGCCGTCCGCGCTCTCGTGCCCGACTACCAGCTGTCGCTCGCCATCGGCAAGGAGGGTCAGAACGCCCGTCTCGCCGCGAAACTGACGGGCGCGAAGATCGATATCCAGCCCGACTCGATCCTGGACAAGGAGTAGTCGCGCCCGACCGGGGTTGTGCGCGGGTGTAGGATGGAACCTGTTAGAACGTGCGTCGGATGCCGTTCTCGCGCTCCCCGATCCTCACTTCTGAGGGTCGTCGCCCAGAACTCGAAACTCGTGGTGGACCATTCCGCCACGCTTCCCGGGCGAGGCGCGTGGCTGCATCCGGTCGTCGGGTGTCTCGACAAAGCCTTGCAGAGGCGCGCCTTCGGGCGGGCCTTGAAGGTCGACGGGATGCTCGATACGACGGCCATCCAGGCCGCACTTGAAGAGAACAGGCTGAACGGCACAGTGAACTCAAATGAGTGACAACTAATGAGCGGCTCGAAATGAGACCCGTCCGTAACTAACGGTCTGCCCTGCTAGGGGTAGACCCCCTAGACAGGAGAATTGTGGCTGCAAAACCACGCGTACACGAGGTCGCAAGCGAACTCGGAGTCGACAGCAAGGTCGCCCTTGCGAAACTGAAAGAGATGGGCGAGTTCGTCAAGGGACCGTCCTCCAGCATCGAACCGCCGGTGGCGCGCAAGCTTCGCGCTGCCCTCGAGGCGGAAGGCTTCACGGCCGACAAGGCTGTAGCGGTAGCACCGGAGCAGAAGGCGGCAGCGCCGAAGTCCTCCGCTCCCGCGCCGGGCGCTTCGCGTCCGTCGTCTGCTCCCAACCCGGGCGGCACCGCTCCCAAGCCGGCGGCTCCGCTGTCGGTGGCAGAGCGCCAGGCCCTCGCGGAGCAGAAGGCTGCCGCCGAGAAGGCTGAGGCCGACAAGGCCGCGGCAGACGCCAAGGCCCAGGCGGCGAAGGACGCCCCTGCGGCCTCCGCAGATGCCGCTGCGCCCGCAGCGCCGTCGGACGCCGTCAAGCCGAACACCGCTCGCCCGGCAGGCGGAAACGCCGCAAGCAGCAGCATCCCGCGCCCCGGCGCACCGCGCCCGGGCAACAACCCGTTCGCATCCAACCAGGGCATGGGCCAGCGCCCGAGCGCACCGCGTCCCGGCAACAACCCCTTCGCGAGCTCGCAAGGCATGGGCCAGCGTCCGTCGCCCGGCAACATCCCGCGCCCGACGCCTCCGCGTCCCGGTTCGCCGCGCCCCGGAGCCCCCGGAGCGGGCGGCAACCGTCCCGGCCAGCGTCCTGGCGGCGGTGGTGGAGGCCGTCCCGGCTTCCAGCAGCGTCCGGGTAGCGGCGGTGGAGCGGGAGCCGGTGCAGGCGCAGGTGGCTTCCAGCGCCCTGGCGGCGGCTTCGGCGGCCCGCGCCCGGCAGGCGGCGGCGGCGGCCGTGGTCGTGGACCGGGCGGTGGAACCGCTGGTGCCTTCGGTCGCGGTGGCGGCAAGAGCAAGGCCCGCAAGTCGAAGCGCGCCAAGAGGCAGGAATTCGAGCTGAGGGAAGCTCCGTCGCTGGGCGGCGTGAGCGTACCCCGTGGCGACGGCAACACCGTCGTCCGGCTGCGCCGCGGTGCATCCATCTCGGACTTCGCCGACAAGATCGACGCCAGCCCCGGCAACCTGGTCACCGTGCTGTTCCACCTCGGTGAGATGGCGACGGCGACCGAGTCCCTCGACGAGGCGACCTTCGGCGTGCTGGGCGAGGAGCTCGGCTACAAGGTCCAGATCGTCTCTCCGGAGGACGAGGACAAGGAGCTGCTCGAAGGCTTCGACATCGACCTCGACCAGGAGCTCGAGGACGAGACGGACGAAGACCTCGAGATCCGTCCGCCCGTCGTCACGGTCATGGGCCACGTCGACCACGGTAAGACCCGTCTTCTCGACGCGATCCGCAACGCGAACGTCGTCGCAGGCGAGGCCGGTGGCATCACCCAGCACATCGGTGCGTACCAGGTGTGGACGGAGCACGAGGGCATCGAACGTGCCATCACCTTCATCGACACCCCCGGTCACGAGGCGTTCACCGCCATGCGTGCCCGTGGTGCGCAGGTCACCGACATCGCGATCCTCGTGGTCGCGGCGGACGACGGCATCATGCCGCAGACCATCGAGGCGCTCAACCACGCCCAGGCGGCCGGTGTGCCGATCGTGGTCGCGGTGAACAAGATCGACAAGCCGGACGCCAACCCGGCCAAGGTGCGCCAGCAGCTCACCGAGTTCGGTCTGGTCGCCGAGGAGTACGGCGGAGACGTCATGTTCGTCGACGTGTCCGCGCGGAACGACATCGGTATCCAGGACCTCCTGGACGCCGTGCTGCTCACCGCGGACGCCGGGCTCGACCTGCGCTCCAACCCCAACAAGGATGCGCGCGGTATCGCGATCGAGGCCAAGCTCGACAAGGGCCGCGGTGCAGTCGCGACCGTGCTCATCCAGTCGGGAACGCTGCGCGTCGGAGACTCGATCGTCGCCGGTACGGCCTATGGCCGCGTCCGTGCGATGGTCGACGAGAACGGCGACGCCGTTCACGAGGCGTATCCGTCGCGTCCTGTGCAGGTGCAGGGTCTGTCCAGCGTTCCGCGAGCGGGCGACACCTTCCTCGTCACCGAGGAGGACCGCACGGCCCGTCAGATCGCTGAGAAGCGTGAAGCGGCCGAGCGCAACGCCATGCTGGCGAAGTCGCGCAAGCGCATCTCGCTGGAAGACTTCACCCGTGCTCTGGAAGAGGGCAAGGTCGAGGCGCTCAACCTCATCATCAAGGGCGACGTGTCCGGTGCCGTGGAGGCGCTGGAGGAGTCGCTCATGAAGATCGAGGTCGACGACTCGGTCCAGCTCCGCATCCTGCACCGCGGCGTCGGCGCGATCACCGAGTCGGACATCGACCTGGCGACCATCGACAACGCGATCGTGATCGGCTTCAACGTCCGCCCGGACGTCAAGGCCCGCGAGCGTGCAGCCCGCGAGGGTGTGGATGTGCGCTTCTACTCGGTCATCTACAACGCGATCGACGACATCGAGAGCTCGCTCAAGGGCATGCTCAAGCCGGAGTTCGAAGAGGTCCAGTCCGGTGTCGCCGAGATCCGCGAGGTGTTCCGCTCCTCCAAGTTCGGCAACATCGCCGGTGTCATCGTCCGCTCCGGGACGATCACGCGCAACGCCAAGGCGCGCGTCATCCGCGACGGCGTCGTGGTCGGGGACAACCTGGCCATCGAGTCGCTGCGTCGCTTCAAGGACGACGTCACCGAGGTTCGGACGGACTTCGAGGCCGGTATCGGTCTCGGCAAGTTCAACGACATCCAGATCGGCGACGAGATCGAGACGACCGAAATGCGGGAGAAGCCCCGCGCGTAGGTGTGGAAAGGAGGTCCGGAGGGTTCGCCCTCCGGACCTCCTCCCATCCCGCTCGGTGGTATCAGGGCAGTGAAGGAGAGACAACATGGCTGACCCGGCACGCGCGAGGAAGCTCGCGGACAGAATCAAGGTCATCATCGCCAAGCGGCTCGAACGCGGCGTCCGCGACCCGCGCATGGGCTTCGTGACCATCACGGATGTGCAGGTGACAGGCGATCTGCAGCACGCGTCGGTCTTCTACACGGTCTACGGCACCGACGAGGAGCGCACGGACACCGCTGCGGCCCTCGCAGCGGCCACCGGGATGCTGCGCAGCGAGGTGGGCAAGAACATCACCGCCCGCCTGACGCCGTCGCTCGAGTTCATCCTGGATGCGATCCCGGAGAACGCGGCGCACATCGAAGACCTGCTGCGCGAGGCGCGGCAGCGCGACACCGAGGTGGCCGGCCTGGCCGCCGGCGCAGCATACGCCGGTGACGAGGACCCGTACGTCAAGCCCCGCGAGGACGACGACGACGACGAAGACTGACCCCGGTCTTCCGCCTTCCCAGACAATCGAGCCGGGACTTGTGTACGCACCGCTACGGCGTGTCGCGTACACAAGTCCCGGCTCGATTGCTGCGTGCCGCAGGGTCAGGGGAGGGTGTAGCCGTCGGGGGCGGCGACGGCGAGGCCGTCGGCGAGGAGGCCCGCCAGGGCGCGGTCGCGCTGGGCGGCGTCCGGCCAGACGGACTCGAGTTCGGCGGCGGTCACCGGGATGTGCGAGGCGCGCAGCTCGGCCAGGATGCGTCCGCGCACCTGGCGATCGCTGCCCTCGTACTTCTTCTGCACGGCCTTCTTCGCGCCGGCGTACTCCGGGTATCCGGCCAGCCGCCAGGCGCACACGTCGGCGAGCGGGCACACGTCGCAGCGCGGCGTCCTGGCCACGCAGACCAGCGCGCCGAGCTCCATCATTCCCGCGTTGAACGCGGCGGCCGCTGCACGCTCGGCGGGGAGCAGCGCCTCCATCGCCGCGAGGTCGCGTCTGCTCGGCGGCGAAGGCTCGCCCTGGCCGTCGACGGCGCGGGCGATCACGCGCCGGATGTTCGTGTCGACCACCGGGTGCCGGTCTCCATACGCGAACACAGCAACGGCGCGTGCCGTGTAGTCGCCGATGCCGGGGAGCGCGAGCAGCGCATCCACGTCGTCGGGGACGACGCCGCCGTGACGTTCGGTGATGGCGACGGCGCAGGCGTGCAGCCAGAGCGCGCGGCGCGGGTAGCCGAGCGACTGCCAGGCGCGCACGGCCTCGCCCGGCGGGACGGCGGCGAGGTCCGCCGGCGTCGGCCAGCGGGTCAGCCACTCCTCGAGCCGAGGGATGACGCGGTTCACCGGGGTCTGCTGCAGCATGAACTCGCTGACCAGAGTGCCCCAGGCGGTGAAACCGTCGCGGCGCCACGGCAGGTCGCGACGGTTGGCGTGGAACCAGTCGATGACGGAGGCGGAGAACGAGTCCTGAGCATCCACCATCGTTCCAGCGTAATCGGTGCGCGCGCGGCTTAGGCTCGTGCCATGAAGCTTCCACCGACGCCGCGCGTCCTATTCCTCCGCGAACTGGTGGGCGAGGTGACGCGCAGTTATGGGCATGGCCGCACGATGGTGGCGGTGGACGGTGTGACGGACACCGCGCCGTTCGCCGACGACCTTGCCGAGGTGTTCCGCGAGGCCGGCTACGACACATTCCGCGCGTCGATGACCGACTTCCACCGTCCGCGCGCCGACCGCACCAGGCTCGGGCCGGAGTCGGCGCTCGACTATTACCGCGGCTCGTTCGACTACGTGACCTTCCGGCGGGTGCTGATCGACCCGTTCCGGATGGCGGGCAGTACCGGGTTCCAGACGGCGGCGTTCGACGAGCGCCGGGACGTGCCGATGGAGAGCCGCTGGGAGACGACCGGCCAGGATGCGGTGCTCGTGGTCGACGGCGAGTTCCTGCTGCGGCCGGAGCTGCGCGGGATCTGGCACTACTCCGTCGCGCTGGTGAACACGCCGCAGGACGCGATCTACGAGAACGACGCGGAGCCGCGGATGTGGGCGAGCGCGCTGGTGGACGACAGCGACCCCGAGCTGCCGCGGAGGGTGTTCGCGGACAGCTGCTAGACGACCGCGCGCATCCGGTCGACGACCACGGCGGGCTCGATGAACGCGCGCGTGCGCTCCACCTCATGCACCAGGTCGACGATGGCGGCGTTGATCGGCGCCTCCCTGCCGAGGTCGTGGGCTTCGCCGACGATAGCGCCGTTGAGGTAGTCGATCTCGGTCAGCTGGCCGCGCCGGATGCTCTGCAGCGTCGACCCGGGGTTGGGGGTCGCGCCCATCCTGCGCTTCATCATGAGCGGTACGAGCTGGCCGGCCCAGAGCGGGGAGACGGCGACGAACCGCAGGATGCCGTTGCTGAGCCCCTGGATGCTGCCGTAGTGGATGCCGCGGTCGAAGCCGACCCGCACGGCCTCGCGCATGCTGGCGGTGACGATGCGGCGCAGTCGGCGGTCGCCGAGCGAGTCCTGGGCGCTCAGGCCGGTGATGGCGGGCATCGCGTTGATCTGGTTGACGATGAGCTTGGTCCACTGGGCGCCGTCGAAGTTGTCGACGGCGAAGGCGGGCATCGCCGCGTCGAGGACGCGGGTGGCGAAGACTGCGGCCTCCGGTGGCTCTCCGCTTCCGGCCCCGATGTACGTGTTCGCCGCCGTGGTCACGGTGACCCGGCCGGGGGAGAGGTAGCTCGCCGCGTAGAGGGCGAGGGCGCCGACGCACTGCGAGTCCGGGAGCATCGTCATGGCCTGGCGCAGCCCGGTCAGGCCGTTCTGCACCACGACGACCGGGATGCCGCCGAGCAGGTGCTGGTTCTCCCGGAGGGCGGCGGCCGCATCCTGGGCCTTCGTGCAGAGGAAGGCGAGTTCGGGCTGGGTGCGCAGCACCTCGTCAGCGGCCACCTGCGCGGTGTGCGAGCCCCACGCGCCGTCGAGACGTAGCCCGCTCTCGCGGATGGCGGCGAGCTGATTGCCGCGCGCCGTGACCTCCACCTGGTGGCCGACGCGGTCGAGCAGGGCTGCGATGGTGCCGCCGATGGCTCCCGCTCCGATGACGCCGATCCGCATCCCCCCACCCTAGCCGCGCGGCAGGGGAGGAGGGATGCGGTACGACCGGATGCGGTCAGTCGACCAGCGCCGCCGCCTGCGGGGAGCCTTCGGCCGCCACCGCCTCCGCGAGCTCGGTCTCCGCATCCTGGTGGCCGCGGCGGCGGATGCCGGAGGGCAGGGCCAGCGAGATGATCGCGGCGACCCCGAGCACTCCTGCGCCGACCCAGATGGCCGGGATGGCGGCGTCCACGTAGCCGGTGGGGGTCAGCGATCCGCCAGCGCCGGTGAACACGGCGGTGAGCACGGCGATGCCGAGGGCGACGCCGATCTCCCGGAGGGTGGAGTTGGTGCCGGACGCCTTCGCGTGGTCCTCGGCCTTCATGTTGGCGAGCACGGCGGTGGAGCTGGGGGCGAAGACCAGGCCCATGCCGATGCCGGCGAGGGCGAACGGCGGCCACATGGCCGAGTATTCGAGATCGGCGGACAGGGTGAGCGCGATCCAGGCCATCGCGACCGTGAGCAGGACCAAGCCGACGAGGATCGGCAGCCGGGTGCCCGTCCGGCCGGAGACGAGGCCGGTGAGTGGCGCGACCACCATCGGGGCGAGGGTCCACGGCATGGTCATCACACCGGCTTCGAGGGGCGTGTGGCCCTGGACCACCTGCAGGAACTGGATCAGGATGAAGACCGCCCCGAAGATCCCGAAGCTGAACGTCACGCCGACCAGGTTGGCCACGGTGAAGCTGCGGTCGCGGAACAGGCGGAGCGGCAGCAGCGGCGCGGATGCGCGGCCCTCCCAGAAGACGAACGCCGCGAGCAGCACGGCGCCGGCGATCAGGGAGCCGAGCACCTCGAAACTGTCCCAGCCCGCGTCGTTGCCGCGCACGATCCCGAACACGATCCCGAGGACGCCTGGGCCGGCGAGCAGCAGGCCGACGATGTCCGCCCGGACGCGCTGGCCGAAGCTGTTCGGCAGGGCGGCGAGCACGAGCGGCACGGCGATGACGCCGAGCGGGACGTTCAGCCAGAAGATGGCCTGCCAGTTCCAGCCCTGCACGACGGCGCCGCCGATCAGCGGTCCCGTCGCGACGCCGAGGCCCGCGATGCCTCCCCAGATGCCGATGGCGGCCGGGCGCATCCTGACGCTGACGCTTCCGGCCAGGAGGGTGAGGGACAGTGGCATGAGCGCGGCGGCTCCGACGCCCTGCACGGCCCGGGCCAGGATGAGCATCCAGGGTTCCGTGGCGAGGGCGCTCGCCGCCGAGGCGAGGGTGAAGACGGCAATGCCGCTGAGGAACACGGTGCGGCGTCCGAACCGGTCGCCGAGGGCCACCGCCATGAGCATGAGAGTGGCGAAGCTGAGCGTGTATGCGTTGATGACCCACTGCAGTTCCTCGATGGAGGCGCTGAGGTCTTTGGCGATCACCGGCAGGGCGCTGGTGACGACGAGGTTGTCGAGGGTCGCCATGAACATCGGGAGCGATGCTGCGACGACGGCCAGCCAGATCGGGATGCGGCGGGCGGGGGAGGGGGACGACATGGCGGCACATCCTGTCGAAGTCACGGGAATGTTGTTATCGGATGATTACAACAAGACCGAGATTAGTAATCGACTGATAACCTGTCAAGCGTGACCGACAAAATCAGTGAGCGCATCCCGGCGGAGGAGCGCAGAGAGCAGATCCTCGCCGCCGCCAGCCTCGTCTTCGGGGAACGCGGATACGTCGGCGCCACCACCGACCAGATCGCCAAGGCGGCCGGCATCAGCCAGCCATACGTCGTGCGGATGTTCGGCAGCAAGGAGAACCTCTTCGTCGAGGTGCTCTCGCGCGCCCTCGGCAAACTGCTCGTGACGTTCGAAGAGACCATCGCGGGCTGGAAGGCCGACGGCTCTCCCGACGACCAGATCGGCCGGCTGCTCGGCACGGCGTACGTCAACCTGATCGAGGACCGCGGGCTGCTGCTGTCTCTGATGCAGGCGTTCAGCATGGGCCACGACCCCGTCATCGGCGAGCAGGCCAGGCAGGGCTTCATCGCCATCTACACGATGCTGCGCGACGAGGCGGGCTTCGAACCCGAGCGCGTGCGCTCCTTCCTGGCGGAGGGGATGCTGCTGAACACGCTGCTCGGACTCCGCCTCCCCGAGAAGTACGGGATCGACGAGGCGGCGACGGAACTCCTCGAGTGCACGTTCCAGACCAAGCTGCAGCTGGTGCTCGATGTCGTCGGCACGAGAAGCGCCGAGAAGAGCGCATGACGGGCTCCGGCATCCTGCTCGTCGACAAGCCGCAGGGCTGGACGAGCCACGACATCGTCGCGCGCACCAGGAGGCTCGCGGGCACCCGCAAGGTGGGCCACGCCGGCACCCTCGACCCGATGGCCACCGGCCTGTTGATCGTCGGCCTCAACTCGTCCACCCGGCTGCTGACGTACATCGTCGGCACCGACAAGGAGTACCTCGCGACCGTCCGGCTCGGCCAGAGCACCACGACGGACGACGCGGAGGGCGACATCGTCGACGAGGCGCCTCAGGATTCGGTCTCCGCGGTCGCCGACGACGCCATCCGGTCCGGCATCGCCGACCTCACCGGCGAGATCGAGCAGGTCCCGAGCTCGGTCAGCGCGATCAAGGTCGACGGCAAGCGCGCGTACGCGCGGGTGCGGGCGGGGGAGGAGGTTGTGCTGCAGGCGCGGCCGGTCACCGTCTCGGAGTTCGAGCTGCTCGCCACGCGGCGGCTGCCTGCCGCCATCGACCTCGACGTGCGGGTGGTCTGCTCGTCCGGCACGTACATCCGGTCGCTCGCCCGCGATCTGGGGGCTGCGCTCGGCGTCGGCGGGCACCTCACGGCGCTGCGGCGCACGCGGGTGGGCTCGTTCAGCGTGGAGGACGCGCATCCCATCGAAGCCCTCGACGTCGCCTCGGCGCTCGTTCCGGCCGCCGAGGCCGCCACGACGCTGTTCGAGCGGTTCGACCTGACGGAGCAGCAGGCCATCGACCTGACCCACGGGAAACGCATCCACGTCGCGGACAGGGAGAATGGCGGAGGCGAACCGCTCGCGGCCATCGCACCGACCGGACACCTGGTGGGACTCATCGAGTTCCGCGGAAAGGAAGCAAGAACCCTCGTGAACTTCCCGACAGACGAGATCGCGACCGCATGATCGAGTGGTTGACGGCGACGCAGGTGATCGTCGCCGCCGTCGCCGGCGTGCTCTGCATCGTGCTCGGACTGGCCGGACGCGTGCCCGGCGACCTCAGTATGGGCGCCGTCGCGCTGGTCGAGGTGCTGCTCATCGCCCAGCTGATCGTGACCATCGTCGCCCCGGCGGTGGGCAACCAGCCGAGCGGCAGCCTGCCCGAGTTCTACATCTACCTGATCTCCGCGCTCATCCTGCCGCCCGCCGGGGCGTTCTGGGCGCTGATCGAGCGCAACAGATGGTCGACGGTCATCCTGGGCGGCGTGTGCCTCGCCATCGCGGTGATGGTGTACCGGATGGGGCAGATCTGGTTCGTGCAGGGAGCCTGAGCCAGCGCGAATAGAATCGTAGGCGATGTCACACCACACCATGTCCGCGCGCGAACACCCGGAGAGCCCCACCGCCAGGCGGCGGATCACCGGCATCGGGCGTGTGCTCGTCTTCGTCTACGGAGTCCTCGCCCTCGCGGCGACCGGACGCAGCGTCTTCCAGATCATCGACCGCTTCCACGAAGCGCCGGTCGCGTTCACCCTCTCGGCGCTCGCCGCCGTCGTCTACATCGTGGCCACCGTCGCGCTGATCGCGCCGGGCGTCGCCTGGTACCGGGTGGCCTGGATCACCATCACCTTCGAGCTGGTGGGCGTGCTCGTGATCGGCTCGCTCAGCCTGTTCGCGCCTGCCGCCCTCGGTCTGCACGACATCGACCCGTTCGGCAGGGACGCGACCGTCTGGTCGGTCTACGGCATGGGCTACCTGTTCATCCCGCTCGTCCTGCCGATCCTCGGTCTGATCTACCTGCGCGGGCACAAGCCGCGCCCGGCCGCATCGTGAAGGTCTTCCGGTCCGTTCAGGAGGTGCCGGACGGCTTCGGCCCGAGTGCGGTGACCATCGGCAAGTTCGACGGGGTGCACACCGGCCACCGCGCGGTGATCGCGCGGCTCTGCGAGGTCGCGGCCTCCGGAGGGCTCACCCCGACGGTCATCACCTTCGACAGGAACCCGCTGGAGCTGCTCGCGCCGGAGAAGTGCCCGACGGCGCTGGTCAGCGTCGAGCAGAAGCTCGACCTGCTCGCGGGAACCGGCGTCGAGGCGACGCTGATCGTCCCGTTCGACCGTGCGCTGGCCGACCTCAGCCCCGAGGAATTCGTGCAGCACATCCTGGTCGACAGGCTGCACGCCGCGGCCGTGCTGGTCGGGAGCGACTTCCGGTTCGGCAGGCGCGGGGCCGGCGACGTGGAGATGCTGCGCGCGTTCGGCGAGACGTACGGCTTCGTCGTGCACCTCATCGACGACGTGCGCCCGGAGCACGGACGCCGCGTCTCTTCCACCTGGATCCGCGAACTGCTCGCCGACGGCGACGTGGCGCACGCGGGCGAACTGCTCGGCCACATCCCGACCCTGCGCGGCGTCGTGGTGCACGGGGCGAAGCGCGGCAGGGAGCTCGGCTTCCCGACGGCGAACCTGTCGCCGGAGTCGGAGGGGCTCATCCCGGCGGACGGCGTGTACGCGGGCTGGCTCACCGACGGCGGCGAACGGTATCCTGCCGCCATCTCGGTCGGCAACAACCCGACGTTCGAGGGCGTCCCGCAGAAGCAGGTCGAGGCCTACGTGCTCGACCGCGACCTCGACCTGTACGACCACCACGTCGAGATCGCGTTCGTCGAACGCATCAGAGGGATGGTCGCGTATGCGGGCATCGAGCCGCTGATCGCCCAGATCGCGGACGACGTGGCACAGGCCAGGAGCATCCTGCAGCCCGAGAACGCCAACTGATGACGGAACTCCCCGCCAGGCCCCTGTGGCATGGCCGCGCCATCGCGCTCATCGGCATCCTGCTGGTCGCCAGCAACCTGCGGACGGCCGTCGCCGCCCTCTCGCCGATCTTCTCGGAGATCCGCACGGAGTTCGCGGTCACCAGCGTCGGCGTCGGGCTGCTCGGGATGCTCCCGCCCATCTTCTTCGCGCTGTTCGGCCTGCTCGCGCCGTCGCTCACACGCAAGGCGAGCCTCGAGGGCGTGCTGATCGCGGCGCTCGGCGTGATGCTGCTCGGGCACGTCCTGCGGGCGACGGCCGGCTCGTTCGCCATGCTCGCCATCGGTTCGGCCGTGACCTTCGCGGGGATGGGCGTCGGCAACGTGCTGCTGCCCCCGCTGGTCAAGCGCTACTTCCCGGACAGGATCGGGCTGGTCACGTCACTGTACGCGACCGTGATGTCGGTGAGCACGCTGCTGCCTCCGCTGGTCGCGGTGCCGGTGGCCGACGCATCCAACTGGCACGTCTCCGTGGGGATGTGGGGTGTGGTGAGCCTGCTGGCGATCCTGCCGTGGCTGCGCATCATCCTGACCAGGCGACCGGTGCATCCGGAGCACGACGTCGAGGTGGAGGGCGCTGAGCCCGGGATGCTGGGCAAGGTGTGGCACGCGCCGCTCGCCTGGGCGATGGCCGTGGTGTTCGCGGCGTCCAGCCTGAACGCGTACGCGATGTTCGCCTGGCTGCCGGAGATCCTGCACGACGTGGCCGGCTCGACGCCGGTGGAGGCCGGCGCGCTGCTGTCGCTGTACGCGGGCATGGGCATCCCGGCCGGGCTGCTGGTGCCGCTGCTGGCCGCCAGGATGCGCAACGTCGCCCTGCTGCTCTACGCGGGCGTTGCGTTCTTCGTGCTCGGCTATCTGGGGCTGATCATCGCTCCGGGCACGGCGACCTGGCTGTGGGTGGTGTTCGCCGGTCTCGGGCCGCTGCTGTTCCCGCTCTGCCTCGTGCTGATCAACGTGCGCACGCGCACCCACGAGGGCTCGGTGGCGCTCAGCGGCTTCACGCAGGGCCTCGGCTACACGCTCGGTGCGCTCGGCCCGCTGGCGGTCGGTGTGCTGCACCAGCTCACCGGCGACTGGACCGTCGCCCTCATCGTCCTCATCGGCACCGCGCTCGCTGCTGCCCTCGCCGGCACCGTCGTCGCCCGTCCCCACGCCCTCGAAGACCACTTCCGCCCATAGGAATCGGGCCGGGCTCGATCCTCAGGGGAGGAGGTGGGCGCGGTGGATGAGGGCGGCCGCGCCGATGAGCGGGCCCTCGGAGGAGAGGGCCGAGGGGATGATGCGGACCTTGCGCACGTACGGGAAGTAGTGGTTCTCGATCACGCGGCGCATGTGATCGAACAGGTCGGGCGTCGAGTGCGAGAAGCCGCCGCCGATGGCGACGAGCTCCAGGTCGAGCAGGGCGGTCGCCGACGCGATGGCGCGGCCGACGGCCTCTCCGGTGCGCGCGATGGCCTGGTGGGCCACCTCGTCGCCCGCCGCGTACGCCGCCGCCAGCTCCTCTCCCGTATTCCCGGTGAAGCCGTGGCGCCGGGCCCAGGCGACGGTGTGCGGGCCGGAGGCGATGGCTTCGAGGGCGCTCGGGTTGCCGAACGTGTCCTCTCCGACCAGCTCGCCCACCTCGACGTGTCCGATGTGTCCGGCGTTGCCCGTCGGACCGGTGATCACGCGGCCGCCCACGATGAGGCCGCCGCCGATGCCGGTCGAGACGACCATGCCCATCACGTTGTCCACGCCCTGCGCGGCGCCGACCCAGTGCTCGGCGAGCGTGATCGCGACGCCGTCCATCTCGAGCGTCACCGGGATGTCGAGCCCGGCGTCCGCGATGACGCCGGCGATGAAGTCGCGCATCGGGTAGTCGCGCCAGTGCGGGACGTTCAGCGGGGACACCAGGCCCCGGATGCGGTCGATCGGCCCAGCGCAGCCGATTCCCGCTCCGATGAGCGTCGCACCGGCGGGCACGGAGGCGATGGCGTCGCGGACGACGCCGCCCACCGAGGCCTCGAGGTCGGCGACGGTCGCCGTGCGGCCCGTCGGGCGGCGGAAGCGGGACGATTCGAGCAGGCGACCGTCCGCATCGACGATGGCTGCTTCGACTTTGGTTCCGCCGAAGTCGACGGCGAGGGCGAGGGGAGTTGGCACGACCTTTACCCTAAACGAAACCGCCCGCGCTCATATGAGCAACATCCGCGCAACCGTTGCTCAGACGCGCATCCGGTTCCTAAGCTGGAACCGTGGCCATGAACGACACCGATGAGATCCTCGCCGTCAAAGCCGCTGAGCTGTACTACGAGGCGGGCAAAACCCAGGACGAGATCGGTCTCGCCCTCAGTGTCAGCCGCTGGAAGGTGGGACGGCTGCTCGTCGCAGCGCGCGAGCACGGCTTCGTGCGCATCGAGATCGTGCACCCGAGCGCCAGGCGGTTCTCGCTCGAACGCGAGCTGTGCGGCTTCTACGACCTGCAGGACGCCGTGGTCGTGCCGTCCCTCGACTCCGACTCGGATGTGCAGGCGCGCGTCGCGCAGGCCGCCGCGGACTACCTGACCACCCTGCGTCCCGTTCCCCGCACGCTCGGCGTGAGCTGGGGACGCACCCTGCACGCGGTGGCGGCGCGGCTGCGCCCTGGCTGGGCCGTCGGCGTCAACCCCGTGCAGATCAACGGCAGCGTGTCCAGCACCCGGCAGGCGACAGCGGCGGCGGACACCGCCGTCGTGATCGCCCGCAAGGCGCAGGGCACGGCCACCCTGCTTCCGAGCCCCGCCATCTTCGAGCACGCCGCCACCCGGCGCGCCATCGAGGCCGACCGCTCGGTGCAGAGCGTCCTGGCCCTGGCGAGGAGCGCCTCCGCGTACCTGTTCAGCGCGGGCGTGGTCGACACCAGCTCCGTGCACGTCGACTCCGGCTACCTGACCGCCGACGACGTCGCCTCCCTCGCCGCGAAGGGCGCCGTCGGCGACGTGGTCGGCCGGTTCATCACCGAGGACGGCCAGGTCGCCGATCCGGAGCTCGACGGAAGGACCCTCGGCATCTCGCTCGACGAGCTCCGCGCCGCGCGCACCAGCATCGCCGTGATCGCGGGGGAGACCAAGCACAGGGTGGCCCACGCGATCGTGTCCAGCGGGCTGTGCAGCACGATCATCACCGACGAATCCACCGCGAACCATCTGCTCGGCCGCACAGCGGCCAGCTGAAAGAAGGAGTGACGTGACCATCGAAACGACGCCGCCCGTGCGAACCCTCGCACCGGCGGCCAGGGCCGTGGAGGTGCTCGGCGGCGACTTCACCGAAGCCTCCCTGCGCCGCTACCTGAACGGCATCCCCGGGGTCGACGCCGTCGGCCTCGAGCAGCGTGCCGCCGGGCTCGGAACGCGCTCCATCAAGACCACCAGCAAGGCCTGGGCGCTCGACAAGATCATCGAGCTGATCGACCTGACCACCCTCGAAGGCGCTGACACGCCCGGCAAGGTGCGCTCGCTCGTCGCGAAGGCGCTCACGCCGGACCCGAGCGACCTCACCGCTCCCCGGCCGGCGGCCGTCTGCGTGTACGGCGACATGGTGCCGTACGCGGTGGAGGCGCTCGGCGCATCCCATGCCGGACGCTCCGGCGGAGCACCCGGCAGCGTGAACGTGGCCGCTGTTGCGACCGCGTTCCCGAGCGGGCGCGCATCCCTCGCCGTGAAGCTGGCGGACACGGCGGACGCCGTCGCCGCCGGTGCGGACGAGATCGACATGGTGATCGACCGCGGGGCGTTCCTCTCCGGGCGCTACGGGCTCGTCTTCGACGAGATCGTCGCCGTGAAGGAAGCCTGCCGCCGCGCAGACGGCAGCTACGCCCACCTCAAGGTGATCCTGGAGACCGGCGAGCTGAACACGTACGACAACGTGCGCCGCGCATCCTGGCTGGCGATCCTCGCCGGAGGAGACTTCATCAAGACGTCCACCGGCAAGGTGTCCCCGGCAGCGACGCTGCCCGTCACGCTGCTGATGCTGGAGGTCGTGCGCGACTGGCACAAGCTCACCGGCGAGGAGATCGGCGTGAAGCCGGCGGGCGGCATCCGGTCGTCGAAGGACGCCATCAAGTATCTGGTGACGGTCGCGGAGACGGTGGGCGAGCACTGGCTGCAGCCGCACCTGTTCCGGTTCGGGGCGTCCAGCCTGCTCAACGACGTGCTGCTGCAGCGTCAGAAGCTGAGCACCGGCCACTACTCCGGCGCCGACTACGTCACGATCGACTGACCAGCAGAGACCGAAGGCAGAACAATGAGTTTCCTCGAATACGCACCAGCGCCGGAGTCCAGGGCCATCCTGAACCTGCGCGACCAGTACGGCCTCTTCATCGACGGCGAGTTCGTCGAGGGCAACGGCACCCCGTTCCAGACCATCTCCCCGGCGACGGAGGAGCGCATCGCCACCATCGCGACGGCGAACACCGCCGACGTGGATGCTGCCGTCGCCGCCGCGCGCCGGTCGTACGAGCGCGTGTGGTCGAAGATGAGCGGCAGCGACCGCGGCAAGTACCTGTTCCGCATCGCGCGCCTCGTCCAGGAGCGCGCCCGCGAGCTCGCGGTGGCGGAGAGCCTCGACAACGGCAAGCCGATCAAGGAGAGCAGGGATGTGGACGTCCCGCTCGTCGCCGCCTGGTTCTTCTACTACGCGGGATGGGCGGACAAGCTCGACCACGCCGGTCTCGGCCCTGCACCCCGCGCCCTCGGCGTCGCCGCCCAGGTGATCCCGTGGAACTTCCCGCTGCTGATGCTCGCCTGGAAGATCGCCCCCGCGCTGGCGGCGGGCAACACCGTCGTACTGAAGCCGGCGGAGACCACCCCGCTGACCGCGCTCCTGTTCGCCGAGATCGTGCAGCAGGCCGGCCTCCCCGCCGGCGTCGTCAACATCGTCACCGGTGCGGGCGAGACCGGTCGCGACCTGGTCAACCACCCGGATGTGAACAAGGTCGCCTTCACCGGCTCCACCGCCGTCGGCAGGGAGATCGCCCGCGCCGTCGCAGGAACCGACAAGAAGCTGACCCTCGAACTCGGCGGCAAGGCGGCGAACATCGTCTTCGACGACGCCCCGATCGACCAGGCCGTCGAGGGCATCGTCAACGGCATCTTCTTCAACCAGGGGCACGTCTGCTGCGCAGGCAGCCGTCTGCTGGTGCAGGAGAGCATCCACGACGAGGTCGTCGACCGTCTGAAGAACCGCCTGTCGACGCTGCGCCTCGGCGACCCGCTCGACAAGAACACCGACATCGGCGCGATCAACAGCGCGGAGCAGCTGCAGCGCATCCGGGAGCTGTCCGACATCGGGGAGGCGGAGGGGGCTGACCGCTGGACGGCCGACTGCGCCATCCCGGAGAACGGGTTCTGGTTCGCGCCGACGATCTTCGACAACGTCTCCACCAGCCACCGGATCGCCCGCGAGGAGATCTTCGGGCCGGTGCTCTCCGTGCTCACCTTCCGCACGCCCGCCGAGGCCATCGCGAAGGCGAACAACACCCCGTACGGCCTGTCCGCCGGCATCTGGAGCGACAAAGGCAGCCGCATCCTGGCCGTGGCCGACAAGCTGCGCGCCGGTGTGATCTGGGCGAACACGTTCAACAGGTTCGACCCGGCCAGCCCGTTCGGCGGATACAAGGAGTCCGGCTACGGCCGCGAGGGCGGTCGCCACGGGCTCGCCGCGTACCTGACGCCCGGCCGCGCGCTCGGCGGCTCGTCCGCCGCGGCGCTGACCTCCGCATCCACCACGACCCGCAAGGGAGCGAAGAAATGAGCCGCCTGACCGTGCCGAAGACCTACAAGCTCTACATCGGCGGCAAGTTCCCGCGCAGCGAGTCCGGTCGCACGTACGAGGTCGTCTCCGCGAAAGGCGCCTTCCTGGCCAACGCGGCGAAGGCGTCCCGCAAGGACGCCCGGGATGCCGTGGTCGCCGCCCGCGGAGCGCTCAGCGGCTGGGCGGGCGCCACCGCGTACAACCGCGGCCAGGTGCTCTACCGCATCGCGGAGCTGATGGAGGGCCGTCGCGCCCAGTTCGTCGACGAGGTGCAGCAGACGGAGGGCGTCTCCGCCTCCGTCGCCGGCGCGCAGGTGGACGAGGCGATCGACCGCTGGGTCTGGTACGCGGGCTGGGCGGACAAGTTCGCGCAGGTCGTCGGAAACGCCAACCCGGTCGCCGGTCCGTACTTCAACATCTCGGTGCCGGAGCCCACCGGCGTGGTCGCGATCGTCGCCCCGCAGGACACCGGGCTGCTCGGCTTCGTGAGCGCCGTCGCCCCCGCGCTGGTGGCGGGCAACACGGTGGTCGTGGTGGCGAGCGAGCGCTTCCCGCTGTCCGCGATCAGCCTGAGCGAGGTGCTCGCGACGAGCGACGTGCCCGGCGGTGTGGTGAACATCCTGACCGGCTCCCCGGCCGAGATCGCACCGTGGCTCGCCTCGCACGCCGACGTCAACGCGCTAGACCTGGTCGGCGCGGGCGGCCTCGAGTGGATCGACCTGCAGATCGCGGCGGCCGACACGCTGAAGCGCGTCCTCGCCCCGGAGAACGGTCCGGATGCGGCAGCTCCGTCGCTCGACAGGATCGCGTTCTTCACCGAGACGAAGACGGTCTGGCACACCAAGTCGCTGATCTGATCCCGACCGATCCGTGCATCCATGAGGGGTGTACCGCAGCCCTGCGCAGCGGTACACCCCTCGCGCCTTTGCGCATCATGGGGGAGGATGAAGGAAAGACTTAGGAGGTCCGGATGACGGATCAGGGGATGTCGGGTATGGGTCCGACCGCCCTCGTCGGAGACAGTCTCACGCAGGGCGGCGACTGGCAGGCGTGGATGCCGGGGGAGACCATCTACAACTTCGGGGTCGGGGGAGACACCACGGACGACGTGGTGGCCCGTCTGTGGGATGTGATCAACGCGCAGCCCACCGTCGTGGTGCTGCTGATCGGCACGAACGACCTCGCCTGGCGGCGCTCGGTCGAGCACATCGTGCGCAACGTGGAGACCATCCTGGTCACGCTGCGCAGGGAGCTGCAGGAGACGCGCATCCTGGTGCAGTCGGTGCTGCCGCGCGGCCACGAGTTCGCGGACCAGATCCGCGACATCAACCGCCACCTGTGGCAGTTCGCGCCCACCGTGCACGCGCAGTGGCTCGACCTCTGGCCCGCGCTGGCGCTGGAGGACGGCGAGCTGAACCCCGCATACAGCGAGGACCGCCTGCACCTCAACGACGACGGATACCGCGTCTGGCTGAACGAGCTGGTGCCCGCCCTGGAGCGCCTGCGCCAGCAGCCGCCGACCAGCCGCGCGATCACGCTGCCCGACCTGGGCGGGGCGGCCTGACCCAAGCCATCGAGTCCGAAGTTGTTCACGCCCCACCCGGCGTGTCGCGTGAACAACTTCGGACTCGATGGTGTGCGTCGGTCAGCGGGTGCGGAGCAGCGTCTCGTAGAAGCGGATGCCGCGGAGCCAGGTGGCCACGTGGATGCGCTCGTTGCGGGCGTGCAGCGTCGCCCGCTCCTCGCCGCTCATCTCGAACGGGGTGAAGCGGTAGACCGCGTCGCTGATCGTGGTGAAGTGGCGGCTGTCGCTGGCGCCGAGCATGATGTACGGCGTCACCACCGCATCCGGATGCACGGCCGAGATGCTGCCGGCGATGGCATCCCACTCCGGACCGGTGGTGGGGGACACCGGCGACGGTTCGCTCGGGTCGATCGCCTCGATGCGCACCAGCGGGTCGCGGATGGCGCGGCGGAGGTGTGTCATGGTCTCGGCGACGCTCGACCCGACGGCGATGCGGACGTTGACGACCGCCTCGGCGGTCTCCGGCAGGGCGTTCGCGGCGAGGCTGCCGGACAGCTGCGTGACCGCCGTCGTCGTGCGCACGATCGCGCGGGTCTCGTCGCTCACCCGGCCGAGCACGGCGACCAGCGCGGGCTTCAGGCGCCTGGCCCGGGTGAACACCGCGCGCAGCGGGCCGGTGGCGTGGGCGCCGAGCGTTTCCACCATCTGCAGGTTGGTCTCGCTGAGGCCGGCGGGGAACGGTTTCGCGTTCAGCCGCGTGATCGCGCGCGCCAGCCGCACCGTCGCGGTCAGCTTGGGCGGGGTGGAGGCGTGCCCTCCGTTCTGCTCGACCGTCAGCCGGACGCTCGTGATGCCCTTCTCGCTGACGCCGACGACCGCGATCGGCTTCGCGACGCCGGGGAAGATGCCCTCGACGACCGCACCGCCCTCGTCGAGCACCAGCGCCGGACGAACGCCGCGCTCGGCGAGGGCGGCGACGATCGTCTTCGCTCCGGACCCGACGGTCTCCTCGTCGTGGCCGAAGCTGAGGTACACGTCCGCGGCGGGGGTGTGGCCGGCGGCGACCAGCGCATCCACTGCTTCGAGGATGGCGACGAGGGCTCCCTTGTCGTCGAGGGTGCCTCTGCTCCACAGCACGCGGGCGTCGCCTGTTCCGGTGAGCTCGGCGCCGAAGGGCGGGTGCTCCCAGCCGTCGTCGGTGGCCGGCACCACGTCGTAGTGCGCCATCAGGACGGTGGGGGCTCCGTCGCCTGCGCCGCGCCAGCGGTAAAGCAGGGAGTGGCCGTGCTGCTCGCGTTCGAGCGCGGCGTGGAGGTGCGGATACAGCTCGGGCAGCGTGGCGATGAAGGTGTCGAACGCCTCCCAGTCCGTCTGCTCGACCGCATTGCGGGACATGGTCGGGATGCGCAGGAGCGTGCGGAAGCGGTCGATGGCGGCATCGTCGTCGATGCGCGCTGGACCGCTCACTCTCCCGCCGCCCGGCGGAACGCTGCGAGGGCGTCGTCGGAGAAGAGCACGAAGCGCACCAGCTCCACCGGCCCGAACGACGCGGCGAGCACGGCGCGGACCGTGCTGACCGCGATGCGGGCGGCGTCGTCCATCGGCCAGCCGTAGACCCCGGCGGAGATCGCGGGGAAGGCCACGGAGGTCGCGCCGACCTCGCGCGCGACGCGCAGCGATGAACGGTAGGCGTTCTGCAGCAGTTCCGTCCTGTCCTCCGTCGCCGACCAGACGGGGCCGACCGCGTGGATGACCCACGTGGCGTCGAGCTCGCCGGCGGTGGTGGCGACGGCCTGGCCGGTGGGGAGCCCATCCGGGAACGTCGTCGCGCGCAGTTCGCGGCAAGCGTCGAGGATGGCAGGACCGCCGCGGCGGTGGATGGCGCCGTCGACGCCTCCTCCGCCCAGGAGGGAGCTGTTCGCGGCGTTGACGATGGCGTCGACATGCTCGTCGGTGATGTCGCCACGGACGATCTGGATCAGGTCGTCCACCGTCAGCCCCTGTTGTTGGAGAGCTCGTACACCTTCAGCAGCTCGACGATGGCGTCGTCGCGCTGGCTGCCGCCCTCGTCGAACATCTCGGTGACGTGCGTCTTGAGATGGTTCTCGACGAGCAGCTTGTTGAGCGAGCCGAGCGACTTCTGGATGGCGAGGGACTGGGTGATGATGTCGATGCAGTAGTCCTCGTTCTCGATCATCTTCTCCAGGCCTCTCAGCTGGCCTTCGAGGATGCGCGTGCGGTGCATGGCGCGTTTCTTGATGTCTGCGATCACCCGTCCAGGATACCGCGCCGATCCCGTATACCCCTATGGGGTATGTGTTACAGTCGAAGACATGGAAACGAGCTACGACATCCAGGGCATGACCTGCGCGCACTGCGCGCACGCGGTGAGCGAAGAGCTGGGGGCGCTGGACGGCGTCACGGCCGTGGCGGTCGACGTGGCGGCAGGCACCGCGACGGTCACCAGCGACGCCGCTCTCGCACGGGATGCGGTCCAGAGCGCGGTCGAAGAGGCCGGGTACACGCTGGCCCACCCCCGACAGCTTCCCCTGCTGTGACGAGCTCCGACACGGCCGCTCCCGGCATCCAGCTCGACCTCGCGATCGACGGGATGACCTGCGCCAGCTGCGTCGCTCGCGTCGAGAAGCGGCTCGGCAGGATCGACGGCGTCACCGCCAGCGTCAACCTCGCCACCGAGCGGGCCCGCGTCACCGCCCCCGCATCCATCGATCCAGCTCTGCTGGTCGCCGAGGTGCAGAAGGCCGGATACGGCGCGCACGTCATCGAAGCGGTGGAGCCACCCCGGGATGCGTCGTCGTCCGCCCTGCGCCTGCGGCTGATCGTCAGCGCGGCGCTCACCGTGCCCGTCGTGCTGCTGGCCATGATCCCGGCCTGGCAGTTCTGGGGCTGGCAGTGGGTGTCGCTGCTGCTGGCGACGCCGGTGGTGCTGTGGGGCGGCTGGCCGTTCCACCGCTCTGCGGCGATCAACCTGCGGCACGGGGCGGCCACGATGGACACGCTCGTGTCGCTCGGCACGGCCGCCGCCTACCTCTGGTCGGTGTGGGCTCTCGTCTTCGGCACGGCGGGCGAACTGGGGATGCGGCATCCGTTCACTCTCGTCGCGGAGCCGGGCAGCGCATCCGGGGCCATCTACCTGGAGGTCGCTGCCGGCGTCACGACGTTCCTGCTGCTCGGGCGGTTCGTGGAGGAGCGGTCGAAGCGGAGGGCGGGCGCCGCGCTGCGCGAACTGCTGCAGGCCGGGGCGAAGGACGTCGCGATCCTGACCGAGGACGGCGCGGAGACGCGCGTTCCGGTCTCCGCGCTCGCCGTCGGCGACCGGTTCGTGGTGCGGCCGGGCGAACGCATCGCCGCGGACGGCGTGGTGCAGGACGGCGCCGCCGCCGTCGACACCAGCGCGATGACGGGGGAGTCCGTGCCGGTCGAGGTGTCACAGGGCGACACGGTCGCCGGAGGCACCATCGCTCACGCCGGCACGCTGGTGGTGCGTGCATCCCGGGTCGGAGCGGACACGCAGCTGGCCAGGATGGCGAAATTGGTGGAGGAGGCCCAGCTCGGCAAGGCGGCCGTCCAGCGACTGGCCGACCGGATCTCCGGCGTCTTCGTGCCCGTGGTCATCGCGCTCGCCCTGGCCACCTTCGGCGTGTGGATGCTCCTCGGCGGCGGAACGTCCGCCGCGATCTCCGCCGCGGTCGCCGTGCTCATCGTCGCCTGCCCGTGTGCGCTCGGTCTGGCGACCCCGACCGCGCTGCTGGTCGGCACGGGACGCGCCGCTCAGCTCGGCATCCTGATCACCGGCCCGGAGGTGCTCGAACGCACGGGCCGCATCGACACGATCGTGTTCGACAAGACCGGAACACTCACCACCGGAGCGATGACGGTCACCGGCGTCGTGACGGCGGACGGGGTGGATGCGCAGGAGGTGCTGCTGCTCGCCGCGTCGGCCGAGCGCGGGTCGGAGCACCCGATCGGCCGGGCGGTCGCTGCGGCAGTGGATGCGCACGCTCCCGTCACCGGCTTCTGCGCCGTGGCCGGCTTCGGCGTGACGGCGCAGGTGGATGGACGGACGGTCGCCGTCGCGCGCGCCGACGCGCACGCGACCCTCCCTGCCGTGCTCTCCGACGCGCTGCGCGACGCCAGGGCGGCGGGCGCCACGGCGGTCGTCGTCTCCGTCGACGACGCACCGGCCGCGGTCCTCAGCGTCACGGACCCGCTGCGTCCGGACGCCGCAGAGGCGATCGGCCGGGTGCGGGCGCTCGGCCTGGAGCCCGTGGTGCTGAGCGGCGACCACGAGGAGACGGTGCGGGCCGTGGTCGCGCCGTTGCGCATCCAGCGCGTGGTGGGCGGGGCGACGCCGGAGGGCAAGGCGCAGGCCGTCCGGCGGATGCAGGACGACGGCCGGTCGGTGGCGATGGTCGGGGACGGCGTCAACGACGCTGCGGCGCTCGCGGCCGCCGATCTGGGCATCGCGATGGGCTCGGGCTCGGATGTCGCCATCGAGGCGGGCGACCTCACGCTGCTGCGCTCGGATCCGGTGCTCGTGGCGGACGCGATCCGGCTGTCCAGGCGCACGGTGTCGATCATCAGGGGCAACCTGTTCTGGGCGTTCGCGTACAACGTCGCGGCCATCCCGATCGCGGCGTCCGGGCTGCTCAACCCGATGATCGCCGGGGCGGCGATGGCGTTCTCGAGCGTGTTCGTGGTGCTCAACAGCCTGCGGTTGCGACGGTTTTCCGGGCGTACGGTTTCTTCCTGACGCGGGCGTCATATTCGGAGCCGGGATGCGTCCATATCAGTGACCCTGTGTGCGATCTGAACAGTATCCCGGCGTGCCGCGTGCATTCACCCCTGAATGGGGGGTGGGGGAGGACATACTGCCGGGTCTATCCTCCACATAGGGGTTGAGAAATATTCGTTTTACAGGAAAGGCCCGACTTTGCTGAAGAACCTCAGCCCGCTGCTGTCCGGTGCGCTCTTGAGCGTCCTTGATTCCATGCACGATGGCGACATGCTTACCCTTGTCGGCAGCGGCTATCCACAAGAAGAAATAGTTTCACCCGTCATTCATCTCGGAGAGGTGACGACTGAAGCCGCGGCCGACGCGATTCTCAGTGTGTTCCCTCTCGACAACGACGATCCGTCGCCGATCACGTTCCTCGATCTCGCCGGTGAACCGTACGATGTCCCAGACGTGGCGTTCGCGGTGAACGGCATCGCTTCCGATGCCGAACTCCGTCGCGTGCCCATGACCCGTCTGGAGCTCGGCGAATTCGTCGAGCTCGCCCGCCATTCCGTTGTGACCGTGAGCGTGGGGTCGGACGCCCCACCATGCGCGTTCCTTTTGCGGAAAGGCCCCTGCTGAATCACACGCACAGCTGAACGTGGGCGTGCCGGAGCCCCATCGGCGCCGGCACGCCCCACCAGCGTGGATGCTCCTGCCGTAGACTCGGTGACCGTGTCCCGACCCACCACCCAGCCGACCTTCAACCGCGCGGCTCTCGCGCCCGGCATCCTCGGGGCGATCGTCCTGATCGGCGGCCTCGCCCTGATCGGGGGCGAGTGGTACCTCTACGTGCAGTATGCGGTGAGCATCCTCGCGCTCATCCTCTGCGTCTTCGCCGGACAGGCCAAGCAGTGGTGGTGGCTGGCCGGTCTGATCCCCGTCGCCGTGCTCTGGAACCCGGTCTGGCCGATCACCTTCGGAGACGTGGTCATCCGTCTCCTGCACCTCGCGGGCGCCGTGCTCTTCGTCGCCGTCGCGGTCACCGTGAAGATCCCCGTCGATCCGCGTCGCTGATTCGCGCATCCTCGCGTAAACTGGTGGTCGCGTCGCGAGTTCCTGCACGACGCGTCCCCGGCGCTCACCGCGGCGGGCGGGACCATTCGGTTCCCCGCCCGGACGCTGCGCCGGCCCTCACGCCATACGGCGTCCGCTCTTCGTCAGCGCGCGACGCTCCCCCTGGAGGACCATGTCTCGTTCCGGTCAACGCACCAGCTCGTCGCGCCAGCAGCAGCGACGCACCCGCCACGCGAACAACGACGGGCTGATCCCCGTCCTCGCGCGCAAAGTGCGGGAGGTGGAGGCGAAGGCCGCGGACGGCAAGAAGTTCGGACCGACCAATCGCACCAAGTTCCAGGTCATCGCGTTCCTCATGCGCGAGGAGCGGGCCAGGGCCAAGTCGGACCCCGAGCTGAGCGACGCTGCTCGCGCGGAGCAGCTGAAGCGGCTGGACGGCATCGCGACCATCCTGGCCAAGACGGCCGCGCGCGACACCTCGCTCATCGCCCTGCTGGAGAGCGAGTCCCCTCCCACGGCGACCGCGCAGACCATGCGCAGGGACTGGCTGCTCGAGTCGGGCACGGAGCTCTCTCCGGACGACCTCATCATCACGGTGGAGCGTCCCGTCGCCAAGCAGGACAGCGTCATCACGCCGGAGCTCGCCGAGAAGCAGGTCATCCCGCAGTCCGTGCGTGCCAGGCAGCTCTCGAACCCGTTCCTCGCCCCCGACTTCTCGAAAGCCACCGCCGCGCAATCCGCTCCGCGGCGCCGTCTCGACTCGTGGGAGCTGCTCGGCCCCCTGTTCAAGTCGTTCGAGTACGGCTCAGGCGGCCAGGCGGCCAGCATGGAGCTGCCGCCCGCTCCGGCCATCGACCGGTATTCGCCTCCCGGCCTCGAGCTGATGCACCACCAGGCCCGCTTCGTGGAGAGTGTCCGGCTCGGCCACCGCAGCTTCCTGCTCGCCGACGAGCCGGGCCTCGGCAAGACGGCGCAGTCTGTCCTCGCTGCCAGCGTCGCCGGCGCGTATCCACTGCTCGCCGTCGTGCCGAACGTCGTCAAGATGAACTGGGCGCGCGAGGTGGAGCGCTGGACGCCGCACCGCAGGGCGACGGTCATCCACGGAGACGGCGAGGGCCTGGATGCGTTCGCCGACGTCGTCATCGTCAACTACGAGGTCCTGGATCGGCACCTCGCCTGGCTGAGCACGCTCGGCTTCAAGGGCATGGTCGTCGACGAGGCGCACTTCATCAAGAACCTGCACTCGCAGCGCTCCAAGTACGTGCTCGGGCTCGCGGACGCGATCAAGAAGACCGGCGACCCTCTGCTGATGGCGCTCACCGGCACCCCGCTGATCAACGACATCGACGACTTCAAGGCCATCTGGCAGTTCCTCGGCTGGATCGACGGCAACAAGCCGGCGCCCGCCCTGATGGAGAAGCTCGAGGAGACCGAACTGACGCCGGCCGACTTCGGCTTCTACGCCGCCGCGCGCGAGGCCGTCATCGACATGGGCATCGTGCGCCGCCGCAAGATCGACGTGGCCGCCGACCTGCCGAGCCGCCGCGTGGTCGACCTGCCGGTCGAGCTGGACGACGACCTCGGCCGCAGCATCCGCCAGGCGGAGAAGGAGCTGGCCGCCCGCCTCGTCGCCAAGTTCCGCCGCGCGTCCGCCGCCGGCCGGCCGGACTCGTTCGACGGAGACGACGACGCGCACCGTGCGCACCTCATCCGGCTTGTCGCGCAGTCGGAGCTCGAGGACGCACGCTCGTCCAAGAGCGGGGACAACGTCTTCACGATGGTCCGCAAGATCGGCCAGGCGAAGGCAGGGCTGGCCTCTGACTACGCCGCGCAGCTCGCGCGCTCCGTCGGCAAGGTGGTGTTCTTCGCCAAGCACATCGACGTGATGGATGCGGCGGAGGAGGCCTTCGCCGCCCGCGACCTCAAGACGATCTCGATCCGCGGAGACCAGACCGCGATCGCCCGCCAGCGGGAGATCGACGCGTTCAACAACGACCCGGAGGTGTCGGTGGCGGTGTGCTCGCTGACCGCCGCGGGCGTCGGGCTCAACCTGCAGGCGGCATCCAACGTCGTCCTGGCCGAGCTGTCCTGGACGGCGGCGGAGCAGACCCAGGCCATCGACCGCGTGCACCGCATCGGCCAGGAGGAGCCGGTCACGGCGTGGAGGATCATCGCCGCGCAGACCATCGACTCCAAGATCGCCGAACTGATCGACGCCAAGCAGGGCCTCGCGGCTCGCGCGCTCGATGGCTCGGATGTCGAGCCGGGCTCGGCGGACTCCGTGCAGCTGGATGCGCTCATCCACCTGCTGGAGGACGCGCTGGGCTAGTCGCCCGGGTGGGCGCCGGCGCCGCCTCAGGCGATGTCGGCGTCGTCCGGGTCGAGAGGCACCGGCCGGTCGTCGTCCGGGACGAGGTCGTCGTCCTCGTCGTCGGCGACGGGCAGGTCGTCCTCGTCGCGAACGATCGGCGCCGGCTCGTAGTCGGCCTCCTGGGCCTCGCGGAAGTCGTCCAGCTCGTCGTCGCCGCCGCGCGTGTCGCTCTCGGTCATGCACCGAGGGTACCTCTCGCGCCTGCCGCGGTCGAGAGGCGGGTGTCAGTCGAGCGTGAAGACGAAGTACGGCCCTCTGTCGTCGTGCAGGATGCGCGCCTGGCCGGAGAATGCGGCGAAATCGCCCGTCCCCGTGCCGGGGATGATGTAGCCGAACGCCGAGTCGTCGCTCGGGTGTTGCAGCGCGCCGTGGTGCACGGTGAACGAGCCGGTCCTGCCGTCGTCGAGGGTGCCCGTCACCCGTTCGGCCGCGAGGTAGCCGCGGCTCTCCTCCGTGCCGGACGACACGAAGTGCGCGACGGACTCTCCGACCAGTCCCTCCGTGTACGTCTTCCGCATGGTGATCGCCCCGACCCAGTCCCCGTCGATGCCGGGAAGCTCTGCCGGGTCCCAGCCGGTGACCTCGAATCGGGCGGTGATCGTCTCGTGCTCGCTCATCCCCTCACCATAGAGAGGGGGCCGGTCGCCGTCTTGTAATTTCGCGACAGAGCGAATCTGCACTAGACAAGGGACATGCCACAGCACTCCCAGGTCGAGATCGAGCGCAAATACGACGTCGACGAGACCACGGTCCCTCCGCTGCTGGTGGGCGTCGGTGCTGTCGCGCTGCAGACGGAGCCGGAGACCGCCGAACTCGTCGCCACCTACTTCGACACCGCAGACCTCACCCTGGCGCGCGCGAGGATCGCCTTGCGCGTCCGCCGCGGGGGAGCCGACCAGGGCTGGCATGTGAAGCTGCCGGCCGAGGAAGGCCGCACAGAGCTGCACTGGCCGCTGACCGACGGGGACGACGTTCCGGAGGAGCTGATCGCCTCCGTCGCCACTGTGGTCCCGGATGCGCGGATCGCGGAGGCGGAGCTGGTGCCGGTGGCCAGGGTCACCAACCGGCGCGTCACCGTCGTGCTGCAGGATGCGGCCGGGTTCGACCTCGCCGAGTTCTGCGACGACCACGTCACCAGCGAGAACCTCCGCAGCGGGGGCACCCAGTCGTGGCGCGAGTGGGAGGTCGAGCTGCTGAGCGGCGCACCAGACACCCGCTCCGGCCGCACCGCGCTGCTCGACGAGATCGAGGAGCGCGTGCTCGCCGCGGGCGCCGTGGTGTCGGCGAGCTCGTCCAAGCTGCAGCGTGCGCTCGGGCTCTAGCTCGGGCTCTAGCGGCAGCGCGTCGGGCTTATGCGGCAGCGGGTCTGGTCCAGTACCCGCGTTTTTGTGCTGGTGCCCGGCGTCGGGCATGATTCACAGGTAGCGAATATCACCCAGGGAGCAGCATTTTGAAGATCGGCATCCTCACCAGTGGCGGCGACTGTCCAGGACTGAACGCGGTCATCCGCGGCGCTGTCCTGAAGGGCGACCGCGTCCACGGCTCCGAGTTCGCCGGTTTCCGTTACGGCTGGCGCGGCGTCGTCGACGGCGACATCATGCCGCTCGACCGGCACAGCGTCCGCGGCCTCTCCCGTCAGGGCGGCACGATTCTCGGCTCCAGCCGCACCAACCCGTTCGAGGGCGAGAACGGCGGCCCGGAGCACATCCAGGCGATGATGGACGAGAACGGCATCGACGCCATCATCGCGATCGGCGGAGAGGGCACGCTGACCGCTGCCCGCCGACTCACCGACGCCGGTCTCAAGATCGTCGGCGTCCCGAAGACCATCGACAACGACCTCGCCGCCACCGACTACTCGTTCGGCTTCGACACCGCCGTCGAGATCGCGACCGAGGCCATCGACCGGCTGCGCACCACCGCGGAGTCCCACCAGCGCTGCATGGTGGTGGAGGTCATGGGCCGCCACGTCGGCTGGATCGCCCTGCACTCCGGCATGGCAGGCGGAGCGCACGCCATCCTCATCCCCGAGCAGCCGCAGTCGATCGAGCAGATCATCGAGTGGGTCGAGTCGGTCCGCGACCGCGGCCGTGCACCGGTCATCGTCGTCTCCGAGGGCTTCCACCTCGACACGATGGAGGAGGCGCACTCCCACAAGGGCCTGGATGCGTTCAACCGTCCGCGCCTCGGCGGCATCGGCGAGATGCTCGCGCCGATGATCGAGGAGCGCACCGGCATCGAGGCGCGCGCCACCGTGCTCGGCCACATGCAGCGCGGAGGCGTCCCGAGCGCGTACGACAGGGTGCTCGCCACCCGCCTCGGCATGGCGGCGGTCGACGCCGTCTACGAGGGACGCTGGGGCTCGATGGTGTCGCTGCGCGGCACCGACGTCGTCAACGTGTCCATCGCCGACGCGACCGGCGGCCTGAAGACCGTTCCGCAGGCCAGGTACGACGAGGCTGCTCTGCTCTTCGGCTAGGCCGGCTGACTAGACTCCTCGTCACAGGCGTGAAGGAGTCGATGTGCCCAGGTGCGTTCAGTTCGACGAGTTCGGTTCCCGCGACGCTCTCCGGATCGTCGGCACGGAGCGGCCGTGGCCAGGGCCCGGTGAGCTCGTCGTGCGGGTGATGGCGGCCGGCCTCAACGCCATCGACGTCAAGGCGTACCGGGATGCGGACGTCGCGTCCCGCTTCGGCGTCACCGTCCCGAGCTGTCTCGGCCAGGACTTCGCCGGGTTCGTCGAAGAGGTCGGCGAGGGGGTCACGCGCTTCACCGTCGGCGAGGCCGTGTTCGGCAGCGCGCCGTTCCGCACGTTCGCCGACTTCATCGTCGTGCAGGAGGACGGGGCCGTGCTGCACAAGCCGGACCCTCTCACCTTCGAGGTGGCCGGAGCGCTCGGGACGGTGGGCAGGACGGCCGTGGCGACCACGGCATCCATCGGCCTGACGGAGGAAGACACGGTCCTGGTGAGCGCAGCGGCGGGAGGGGTCGGCGTGCTCGCCTCCCAGCTCGCGGTGCGCGCGGGAGCCACCGTGATCGGCACGGCGGCCTCGGAGAACCACGCGTACCTCGACGGGCTCGGGATCGTGCCCGTCGCCTACGGCGACGGCCTCGCCGACCGGGTGCTGGCTGCGCTCGACGGCGGCGCGCTGACGGCCGTTCTCGACAACCACGGCAGGGAGACCATCGAGGCGGGGATCGCGCTCGGCGTGCCGGTGGAGCGCATCAACACCATCGCCGCGTTCGGCCCCGACGCCCTCGGTGCGCGCACGGTCGGAGGGTCGGCGGCGGGCAACGAGGAGCTGGCCTGGCTGGCCGGGCTGCTCGCGGAAGACGAGTGCATCCTGCCGATCGACTCGATCTTCCCGATCGAGCGCGTCATCGAGGCGTTCGCCCGGCTGGAGGCCGGGCACGTGCGCGGGAAGATCGTACTGGTCACGGACTGAGAGGAAACATCATGGTTCCCGCAATCAACTACTGGGCGGTCATCATCGCCACGGCATCGAGCATGGCGGTCGGCGCCGTCTGGTACGCCAGAGGCGTGTTCGGCCGCTACTGGATCAAGGCCACCGGTCACGATGAGGAGTCGATGCAGAAGGGCGCGGCGGTCGCGCTCATCACCACGGTCGTCGTGAGCTTCATCACGGCGTGGGTGCTGGCGGGGGCGACCGACATCGCGTTCCGGTTCTACGGCGGTTCCTTCTTCTGGAGCGCCCTCCTCACGGGCGTGGTGCTCTGGGCGGGGTTCACGGCGGCGCGGATGATCACGCACGACGCGTTCGACAGGCGGCCGAGCGGGCTGACCATCCTGAACATCGCGCACGAGCTGGTGACGATCGTGGTGATGGCGATTATCATCGGGGTGTGGCCGCCTGCGGGGGCGTGAGATCTCTGGCTGGGCGTGAGCGTGTGCCGGGCGGGCACGCTCTGGGTTTCGCAGGGTCGGGAGCCTAGACTCGCGGACATGGTTCTCACGAGCAGGCTCAGGAGCATCCGATGATCGCAGACGACACCGCCCGCCAGTTGCGTGCAGCAGGGCTCCGCTGGCGCCCGCAGTCCGGGGACACGTTCGCGATCGACCGCGACGAGCTCGCCGGCGACCGGTTCACGGTGAGCGACATGACCATCGAGCCGCACGAGTTCGACACGGGCACGATCCTCGGCTTCAACGGCACGACCGAGTGGGCCCTCGACTCGCTCGCCGTCGAAGACGCGCTGTGGATCCCGCGCGAAGACCAGCTGCGCGAACTCCTCGGCGGCTCCTTCCTGCACCTGGCGCGCACCCCGGACGGTTACCGCGTCAGCATCGCCATCGGCGGCGAGGAGCGCATGTTCGAGGACGAGGATGCAGCGACCGCGTACGCGCAGGCACTGCTGTCGCTGATCGGGGCGTCGGTGTCCTGAGCCGGTGCCGGTGCCGCCGGTGCTGGTGCCGGTCACCCAGGGTCAGGCGAAGATCGACGCGTCCAGCTCGGCGACGCTGCGCACACCGGCGAGCCCGAGGGTGATGTCCAGTTCCGCGATGGTGTTCCGCAGCAGCTCCCGCACGCCGGCCTCGCCCGCGAGTGCGAGCGCGTAGACGTACGGGCGGCCGATCGCGACCGCCCGCGCGCCCAGGGCGAGCGCGACCACCGCGTCCGCCCCGCTGCGAACGCCGCTGTCGAACAGCACCGGGATGCGTCCGGCCACCGCCTCGACCACGCGGGGGAGCGCATCCAGTGCGGGCTGCTCGTTGTCGATCTGGCGCCCGCCGTGCGTCGACACCTGCACGGCGTCCATGCCCGCGTCGATCGCGCGCACGGCGTCGTCGGGGTGCAGCACGCCTTTGAGCACGATCGGCAGCGCGGTGCGCTCGCGCAGGAACGCGAGGTCGGCCCAGGTGAGCGCCGGGTTCGCGAACACGTCGAGGAATGTCTCGATGGCCGCGAGCGGCTCCGCAGAGCGGAGGTTGTCGCGCAGGCGGCCGGGGTGGTGGCGCAGGATGCTCGCGAACGACGCGATCGTGGCGGGGGTGACGGGCGTGCGCTCCCTCGGATGTCCCGCGGCGATGCGTTCCCGGACGAGGCGCAGGAAGACGGGGTCGCTCGTGTACTGCGCGATCCCGCGGCCGCGGCTGAACGGCAGGTAGCCGAGATCGAGGTCGCGCGGCCGCCAGCCGAGCACGTGCGTGTCGAGGGTGACGACGATGGCCTCGCAGCCGGACCGCTCCGCGCGGGAGACGAGGCTCTCGACCAGCTCGTTCGACGAGCTCCAATACAGCTGGAACCAGCGGCTCGCGCCCTGGCTCACCGCATCCATGTCCCGGGCGACGGTCTCCATCGGCGTCGACGCCTGGTTGGACAGCATGGCCGGGATGCCGAGCGCGGCGGCGGCACGGGCCGCTCCGCTGTCGGCCGATGGATGCGCGAGGTCGAGCACCCCGATCGGCGCGAGCAGCAGCGGGGTGGGCCTGTGACGCCCGAACAGCTCGATGCAGAGGTCGCGCGACGACACATCGCGGAGCACCCGCGGCACGATCCGGTGGCTGCCGAACGCTGCCGTGTCCGCCCTGTCGGTGCGTTCGAGCCCTGCGGAACCCGCGACGTACGCGAACGCCGCCCGCGACATGCGCCGCTCGGCCGCCCGCTCCAGCGCGGTGAAACCGACCGGGATGCGCGGGGTGCGCCCCGCAACGCCCGCGCGGTAGATGGCGGACTGGGCTTCACGACCGGCGCTGAGCGACATGGCAACATTCTGCACCGTGGGCGGAGCGGGTGGAGCGGGCGGAGTGGGTGGAGCGGGCGGAGTGGGTGGCGGGGCCCGGCCGATGTGGCTCAGTGGGGTGGCACGGCTCAGTGGGAGCGGCGCCCGCCTCCGCGGCGCGGCGGGCGGCGCGGGCCGCCGGTCGGGCGCCTCGTCTGCTTCGAGCCCGGACCGTTGGGGCCGGACGCCGGGCGCTTGCCCCCGTCCCTCTTTCCGCCGTCCTTTTTGCCGCCGTCCTTTCTGGTGCCTTCCTTCGCCGCGTCGGCCTGCGCGGCCGCCACGTCGGGGTTCCGGGAGCTGTGGGCGGTGCGGCCGCGGACGATGCCGATGAACTCGTCGACCAGCTCGTGCTGCGCATCCCGTGGCCAGGCGAGTCCCACCCTGCTCTGCTCGGCGTCTTCGAGCTTCATGGCCACCACGTCTTTGCGGCGCAGGGACTTCGCGACCGACTGCGGCATCACCGCGATGCCGTCTCCGGCCGCGATGCTGCGGAACATCGCCTCGGACGGCTCGCCGTCGATCATCGGTTGGCCGTCGAGGTCGGCCAGGTGCAGCTTCTTCTCCAGGGTGAGGAGGTGTTCGTGGTGCATCGCGACCACGATGTCCTCGGCGTAGAGGGGGATCAGGTGGAGCCCGTCGGTGTCGACCGGCTCGCGCACGAAGGCCATGTCCGCCCCGCCGGTGTCGATGGCTGCGCGCTGGTCCGCATCCGGCACACGGGAGACGATCAGCTGCACCTCGGGGTGGCGCTGCTCGAAGACGCGGGTCCATTTGCCGACGGTCACGCCGAGGGGGAAGACGATCGTGAACGTGGACGGCATTCTCCGAGGGTATCGAACGGATACCCTTGAAACTATGAGCGCCCAGAAGAAGCCCCAGACGATGAAGGCGGCGACCGCCGCGAAGAAGCTGGGGATCTACCTCCCGGCCGCCCCTGCCGAGTTCCAGGAGGGCGAGGTCAGCCGCACCGACTTCGACGAACTCGCCGCCAACCCGCCGGAGTGGCTGGTCACCCTGCGCGCGGAAGGACCGCACCCGCGCGACGTCGTCGCCCACAAGCTCGGCGTCTCCAACTCCGGCCTCGCCCGCGGTGGCGTCACCGAGGCGCTGACGACGGCGGAGATCAAGGCGCTGCTGGAGAACCCGCCCGCGTGGCTGGTCACCGAGCGCGCCACCCAGGCCGCCGTGCACGCGGAGAACGCCCGCGTCAAGGCACGCAACGCGGAGCGCGCCGCCCGCACCGACTGACCGTCAGCGCTGCGTCCCGGCGCTCACGCCCCACCTGACGCGCGACAGGACCACGCCCGCGCGTCAGCGCTGCGTGCGCGCAGCCGACCGGGCGATGACCTCCGGACCGGTGACGAGCGCCCGGCGCCACGGCGCCACCCCGTCGATCTCGATCTGCAGCGAGAAGCTCAGGACGGTCCGGATGAGGACGATCAGCGCCAGCGCCAGGGCGTCGGTGAGCGACGGCGTCGAGGTGACCGTCCTGACCAGATCGGCGGCCACCAGCACTTCCAGTCCGAGCAGGATGACACCGCCGAAGCTCTCGCGGAGCGTCTTGAACGCCGTCCGCCCGGAGCGGGAGATCACCCAGGCGCGAATCGCGATGGCGACCGCGACGAGGAAGCCGACCGCCATCGCGCTGACGCCGACGACCTCGAAGGCGACCGCGATGGTGTCGAAGAAACCCTGACCGAACATGCGCTCATGCTGCCACAGCCCGGCCACGGTCAGCTAGCGCACCGCCCAGCGCGCCCCGCCCGGAGCACCCCGCCCCGCGTGCCCCGCGTCAGGACACGTGCACAGCAGGACGGCGCTTCACGTCGCGTTCCGCCTCGCGCAGCACCTCACGCGTCACAGGAGCCACCTCGCCGACACCCGTGATCAGGAACCGGAACATGTTGGAGATCGGGTTGCCCTCGGTCCACTCGAAGTAGATCGTCGGCACGACGCCGGTCACATCCCGGATCTCCAGCAGCACGGCCGCGATCGTGTTCGGAACGTTGCCGGCCTTCACCTGCAGCACCCGGTAGCCGTGCTTGACGACGCCGTGCACGATCAGGTCCTCCTCGAAGTCGGACGAGTCCGATCGGTAGACCTCGATGAAGATCGTGCGGGAGCGCTGCGGGATGTGGCTGTACTTGCGTTCGTCCTTGTTCTTCTGCTCGTACTCCTTCGTCGTGTCGACGTCCGGCTCGTGCGAGATGATCCGGATCTCGCCCTCCTCCGCGTCTTCGAGGACGAAGTCGAGCGCCGTGACGTCGAGAGTGACCGACGTAGCGCGCAGCTGGAACGAGCGGCCGATGCGGGAGACGATCGAGATGGTGATGATGCCGATGATGAACAGGCTGGCGATGCGCAGGCCGTCCGGGCGCTCGAAGATGTTGGCGATGGTCGTGTAGACGAAGATCGTGGTGACGATCGCGAACGCGATGGTGCGCTTGCGCTGTCTCTTCCGCCAGGCCGACAGGGTGACGGCGAGGGATGCCGACGTGATCAGCACCAGCACGCCGGTCGCGTACGCGCCGCCCTGCGCATCCACGTCGGCCTGGAAGACCAGGGTGATGACGAACGCGATGAGCGTGAACACCAGCACCAGTGGGCGCACGGCGCGCGCCCACTGCGGCGCCATGCCGTAGCGGGGGAGGTAGCGCGGCACCAGGTTCAGCAGACCGGCCATCGCCGAAGCCCCCGCGAACCACAGGATGAGGATGGTGCTGAGGTCGTAGACGGAGCCGAACACGTTGCCCAGGTATTCGTGCGCCAGGTAGGCGAGCGCGCGGCCGTTGGCGGAGCCTCCGGACTGGAACTCCTTCTGCGGGATCAGCAGCGTGGTGGTGAAGCTCGACGTGATGAGGAAGCAGCTCATGATGATGGCCGCGGTCGTCAGCAGGCGGCCGGCACCCCGGATGCGTCCCCGCGGGTACTCCGGGTCGTCGTCCGGCCGTCCCTTGATCTGCGGCATGACCGCAACACCCGTCTCGAAGCCGGACAGGCCGAGGGCGAGCCTCGGGAAGACGAGCAGCGCGATCCCGACCACCATCAGCGGGTTGCCGTGCTGCGTGTTGAGCGCGGCCCACCAGTCGTCGATGGCGGTGGTGTGCTGGAACACCTCGACGATGGAGGTGGCGACGACCACCACGTTGAGCGCCAGGTACACCGCCACCAGGACGACGGCGATGCCGATGGCCTCCCGGAAGCCCTTGAGGAACACCGCGCCGAGGAGCGCCAGGAGGAACAGCGTGATGCCGACCTGGTTGCCGTGGAACCACTCGGGCGTGTACGGGTTCTCGATCGCGTGGGCCGTGGCGTCCGCAGCGGACAGGGTGATCGTGATCATGAAGTCGGTGGCGGCGAAGCCGAGCAGCACGAGCACGAACAGCTTTCCGGCCCACCAGGGCAGCAGGCGTTCGAGCATCGCGATGGATCCCGAGCCCTTGAAGCTCTCTCTCGCCACCCTGCGGTACACCGGCAGGGCGCCGAGCAGGGTCAGGGCGACGAGCACGAGCGTGGCGAAGGGGGAGACCACCCCGGCGGCCAGGGCGGCGATGGCCGGCTGGTAGCCGAGGGTGGAGAAGTAGTCGACGCCGGTGAGGCACATGACCTGCCACCAGGTGTGCTGGCGTTCCGGCTTCCTGCCGTGCGGGCCCTGGTGGGTGCCGCGCTCGTCGATCAGTCCGGAGAGCAGCCAATGCCGGAACGTGGTCTTCCCCGGCCTGGCCGGTTTCCGCGGCTCGTGCGCCTGGCCGGGAACCGGAGTCGGACTCGTGGGGGCAGTCTCCGCAGGAGTGCTGGACATCGGTTCCTTCGTTCTCGTGCAGGTCGGCGCGCAACTGAATTGTACGCACGGAGAGAGCGCGGGAACGTGCAGGGATGACGCGACGCGGCCGCGTCGGGCTAACGGATCACCAGGCCGAGCTGCGGTAGTCCTTCAGGAACACGCCGTGCAGGTCTTCTCCGGCTTGTCCGCGCACGATCGGGTCGTACACGCGGGCCGCGCCGTCGACCAGGTCGAGCGGGGCGTGGAAGCCCTCCTCCGCCAGGCGCACCTTCGTGTAGTGCGGGCGCTCGTCGGTGATCCAGCCGGTGTCGACCGCCGTCATCAGGATGCGGTCCGTCTCGAACATCTCGCCCGCGCTGGTGCGGGTGAGCATGTTGAGGGCGGCCTTCGCCATGTTGGTGTGCGGGTGGCCCGGCCCCTTGTAGCGGCGGCCGAACACGCCCTCCATCGCCGAGACGTTGACGATGTACGCCCGCCCGGCCTCAGCGGCTGCCGTGGCGGCGGCCATGGATGCGCGCAGCCGGCTGATCAGCAGGAACGGTGCGGTGGTGTTGCAGAGCTGCACTTCCAGCATCTCCAGCGGGTCCACATCCTGGACCGCCTGGGTCCAGCTGTTGACAGTGTGCACATCCGGTACGAGCCCTCCGGCGTCGATGGCGGTGCCGTCGGCGTGCTTGGCGAGCGACGACGAGCCCGGCGCCATCGCGAGAGCAGCCAGCTCGTCGGCGGTGAGCGCCGACGGCCCGGCGAGTTCGGCGACCGTGCCGGCGACGTTCGCGGCGGAGAGCAGGGGATGCGCGGCCACGGACGCCTCCAGCGCGTGCGGGTGCGGGTCCGCCGTGTGACCGAAGGTCTCCATCTCGGGCAGGGGACCGTCGGGGAGCGGCTGGCTCTCCGCCTCGGCGAGCAGCGAGTACGCTCCCGCCGAGCGTCGCACGGTCTGGGCGGCGTTGTTGATCAGGATGTCCAGCGGGCCCTGCGCGGCCACGGAGTCGGCCAGCGCGATCACCTGGGCCGGGTCGCGCAGGTCGATGCCGACGACGCGGAGGCGGTGCAGCCAGTCGGACGCATCCGGCAGCTGGGAGAAGCGGCGGACGGCATCCCGGGGGAACCGGGTGGTGATGGTGAGGTGCGCGCCGTCGCGCAGGAGCCGCAGGGCGATGTGCATCCCGATCTTGGCGCGGCCGCCGGTGAGCAGGGCGCGCTTGCCAGTGAGGTCGGTCCTCGCGTTGCGCTTGGCGTGGCTGAGGGCGGCGCAGTCGGGGCAGAGCTGGTGGTAGAAGGCGTCGACGAGCGTGTAGTGCTGCTTGCAGATGTAGCAGGCGCGGGACTTCAGGAGGGTGCCTGCGCTCGCCGCCTCCGTGCTGGTGGTGAGGTCGAGGCCGCGGGTCTCGTCGTCGATGCGGTCCGGTGCTCCGGTCGCGGTGGCGGCGACGACGGCCTTGTCGGCCTCGGCGACGGCGCGGCGGATCTCCTTGCGCCTGGCCTGTTTGACGGCCTTGAACATGTGCGCGGTCGCCCGGCGCACGGTGATGAAGTCGGGGTGCTCCTCGTCGAGCTCGTGCAGGTTCTCCAGGACGCGGAGGGCCGCTGCGAGGTCTGTGGGGTCGACGCGGGACGCAGCGGAGCCGGATGCGCCGGATGCGCCGGATGCGCCGGATGCGCCGGGCGCGTCGGAATCGAGCGCGTCGGAATCGGGAGAGGGGGAGTCGGGGAGCACCGGAGAATTCTACGCGGTGGCGGCTGGACGCATCTCCAGCCAGCTCAGCCCGCGCAGGTCGACGCACACCGTCTCGCGTTTCTCGACGGCGACCACGAGCACGTCGCCGCAGACCGAGCAGCGCACCACCAGCCCGTGATCGTTCGGGTACACCCGCGCGACGGCGACGACGGCCTCGTCTCCGCAGCTCGCGCACTTGCCGACGGCGCTGGTGATGTCGGCGGCGAAGACCTCCGACAGCAGCCCGGCCGCCGCGTTCCCGTCGAGGTAGTCCAGTCCGGTCATGCCGCCCCTCCGATCCCGCCGTAGCGTTCGGTCCTGATGCGTGCAGGGTCGTGCCCGGCGTCCACCAGCCAGCCGGACACCGTCTCGACGAACGCGGTCGCGCCGCAGAGGTAGAACGTGGGGGTCGCGGTGACCGGCAGGGTGGCCGCCGCCAGCGCCTCCGCGGTCAGCCGTCCCGCATCCACCGGCCAGTCGGGAGGAGTCTCGCGGGTGTAGACGTAGTTCACGGAGAGCGGGGCGGCCGTATCCCTGGCGAGCATGGCGAGCTCGTCGCGGTAGTAGACGGCCTCGGGGGAGCGCACGGAGTAGAGCAGCCGGAACGGCGCTGCGCTCGCTGCTGCGGCGTGCGCCCTCGCCATCGACATCAGCGGCACGACGCCGGAGCCTCCGGCGATCAGCTGGATGGGCGTCTGCTCACCCGGCCGCCAGACGAACCAGCCGCCGACCGGGCCGCGCACCTCCAGCTGCTCTCCCGTCGTCACGCCGCGCACGAGGTAGGGGGAGACCTCGCCGTCCGCGAGCTCCTCCACGGTCAGTTCGAGTTCGTCGCCGGGCAGCGCAGACGCGATCGAGTACGACCGCACCGCCTGGTATCCGTCGGGAGCCGTGAGCCTGATGTCGACGTGCTGCCCGGCCAGGTGCCCGCTGAGGCCGGGGATGCGCAGCCGCAGCGTGCGCGCGGTCGGCGTCTCGAAGCGGGCGGCCACCACCTCCGCGACGCGCCAGGCCGTGCTCACCAGTAGCGCTCTTCTTTCCAGGGGTCCCCGTACATGTTGTATCCGTTCTGCTCCCAGAACCCCGGCTGGTCCTGCGGCAGCATCTGCAGGCCGTTGACCCACTTGGCGCTCTTCCAGAAGTAGAGGTGCGGCACCAGCAGGCGCGCGGGCCCTCCGTGCTCCGGAGCGAGGTCCTCGCCGTCGAAGGTGTGGGCGATCCAGGCCTTCCCGTCGAGCAGGTCGGCGAGCGGGACGTTGGTGGTGTATCCGCCGTACGAGTGCGCCATCGTGTACTCGTAGTCGGTGTCGACGCCCTCGAACAGGGTGTCGATGGCGACGCCCCGCCACGAGGTGCCGAGTTTCGACCAGCTGGTGACGCAGTGGATGTCCTGGGTCACGTCGTCCTGGGGAAGGGCGAGGAACTCGTCCCAGCTCCAGCGGTGCACTGTCCCGTTCTCGGTGGTGATGGTGAACGCCCACTCGTCGTGCGTGATGCGCGGCGTCGGACCGGCGGAGAGCACGGGGAAGCCCTCGGTGAGGTATTGGCCTGGCGGAAGTCGTGTGTCCTCGGTACGGCGGCGGCCGAGGAATCCGGAGGAGATGATTCCCATGCGCGCAGCTTATTACCCGGCCACCCGCGCGGTCTATGGTGTTGCCTATGACCGTCGTGAATCTCGGCACACCGCGGAGCGCAGCTCTGCGGACAGAGCCGAGCACGGAGGGCCGCCCGGACACACGGGACCTCGTCGACCGGTACGGCAGAGTCGCCCGCGACCTGCGCGTCTCCGTGACGGAGAAGTGCTCGCTGCGCTGCACGTACTGCATGCCGGAGGACGGCCTGCCAAGCATCCCGCGCGACGACCTGCTGAGCGCCGTCGAGATCTCCAGGCTGGTGCGCATCGCCACGCGCGACCTCGGCATCACCGAGGTGCGGTTCACCGGCGGGGAGCCGCTGATGCGCGCAGACCTCGCCGAGATCATCGGCCTGTCCGCGGAGGCGGCGCCGGGCGTCGACCTCTCGATCACGACCAACGGGATCGGGCTGGACCACCGCATCCGGAGCCTGGTGGATGCCGGGCTCACCCGGGTGAACGTCTCCCTCGACACGGTCGACAGGGAGCACTTCGCCCGCCTGACCCGGCGCGACAGGCTGCCGGCGGTGCTCGCGGGCATCCGCGCGGCGCACGACGCCGGGCTCACGCCGCTCAAGCTGAACGCAGTGCTGATGCGCGACACGCTTGCCGGCGCCCCCGACCTGCTCGCCTGGGCGATCGAGAACGGCTGCCGTCTGCGCTTCATCGAGCAGATGCCGCTCGACGCCGACCACACCTGGATGCGCGACAACATGGTGCCCGCCGCCGAACTCCTCGACGTGCTCGGCGCCCGCTTCACCCTCACCGAGGCGGGCAGGGTGGACCCCTCAGCGCCGGCGGAGGAGTGGCTGGTGGACGGCGGCCCTGCGACGGTCGGCATCATCGCCTCGGTGACGCGCTCGTTCTGCTCGGCCTGCGACCGTACCAGGATCACGGCGGAGGGCACGGTGCGCTCCTGCCTGTTCGGCGACGACGAGACCGACCTGCGCGCACTGCTGCGCGGCGGGGCGGACGACGCCGAGATCGCCCGCTGGTGGCGGGGAGCGATGTGGGGCAAGCAGGCCGGCCACGGGATCGGGGCAGACGGGTTCGTGCCTCCGGTGCGGAGCATGGGGGCGATCGGTGGCTGAGGCGGGCGACGGCACCGTGCTCGTGCGGTACTTCGCCGCGGCCGAGGAGGCGGCTGGGCGGCCGGAGGAGCGCATCCGGTTGGCGGAGCCGACGCTCGGTGCCCTGCGCGCCGAACTGCTCGCCCGCTACGGTGCGCCGATGGAGCTGGTGCTGCGGTCCGGGTCGTTCCTGGTGGATGCTGTCGTGTCGCGCGACCCCGCCAGACGCGTGGCGGGGACCGTGGATGTGCTTCCGCCGTTCGCGGGCGGGTGACCTGACCCGATCTGACCTGACCGGTGCGCTAGGGTTGGCGCAACAGTGGGGGCTGAGCAGGGGAGGTGCGCGATGAGCACGCTGATGGACGAGTTCGCTGCGGTGCAGCGGCGTCGGCGGAGGGTTGCGCTGCTGATCGTGGCGGCGATCGTCGCCGGGGTCGCCGCATGGCTGACCGGGCCGATCGGGATCGTGATGATCGGTTTCGGCGACGCGGCGGGCTGGGCGCTCGCGGCGGCCGGCCTGGTGCTGCTCGCGGCCATGATCGTGGCGATCGTCGCGGCGGTGCGCACGCGCGTCGCCCCGTCGAGCCAGCCGGGCAAGGCCAACCTGCGCTTCGACGACCCGCTCCCGTCCCGCAACCCGAACGGCGGCAACGCCATGAACGGCTTCCAGATCGGCTCCTGAGCCGCGAGCGTCGGCGCGCGTCAGAGGGCGTAGACGGGCAGGTCGGCGGGATCGACCGCGACGGTGACCGGTGTGCCCGGCATCAGGGCGAGGTCGGCGACGACCGACGGCGCGATCAGCGCGGGCAGGCTGTCGGTGCGCACCAGCACGAGGTCGCCGCGGGGCTCAAGGTCGCGCACGGTCGCGGGGAGCCGGTTCGGGATGTCCGGCGCGGGATCGAGCGCGCGGAGCACCCGCACGGTCGACGGCCGAACGGCGGCGGCGACCCGTGAGCCGATGGGCGGGGCGGGGGAGGTGGCCGTTCCGTCGAGCACCGGTCCGTCGAGCACCGTTCCGTCCAGCGCGGTCCCGTCGTCGGTGACGATCCCGGATGCGGTGCGCCGCCCGGTCAGCAGCGTCACCCCGGTCAGCTCGGCGGTGAACGCGCGGCGGGGGCGGTCGAGCACGTCCCTGGTCGGTCCGTCGTCGACGATCCGGCCGTCGTGCATCACGATCACCCGATCGGCGAGCAGGTAGGCGTCGAGCGCGTCGTGGCTGACGATCACGGCCGTGCGCCCGGCGAGCGCTCGCGCGAGCGTCTGCCGCACCTCGCCGGTCACCGCGACGTCGAGCGCGGACAGCGGCTCGTCGAGCAGCAGCAGCCGGGGTTCGGCGGCGAGGGCGCGGGCCACGGCGACCCGCTGCGCCTGCCCGCCGGACAGCTCGTCGGGTCGGCGGTCGGCGAACGCCTCCACACCCACCGAGCGCAGCCAGCCATCGGCGATGCCCCGCGCGTCGACCCGGGATGCGCGCCCGGCCCGCGGACCGAACTCCACGTTCTGCCGCACGGTCAGGTGCGGGAACAGCAGCGGCTCCTGCGCGAGCAGAGCCACCCCTCGGCGGTGCGGTGGGGTCCAGGCGCCGGGCAGGTCGAACAGCACGTCGTCGCCGAGCGTCGCCCGGCCGGTGTCGGGGCGGACGAGCCCGGCGAGCATCCCGAGCACGGTGGACTTGCCTGCGCCGTTCGGGCCGAGCACGGCGACGGTCTGACCGTCCGCGATGCTGAGGTCGATGTCGGTCCCGCGCTCGGACAGCGTCGCGCGCATCCGGACGGTGGAGTCGAGATCGCTCACCGCGCCGCCGCCTGCCCCGACCGGCGGGCAGACCCACCGACCGCCCGCAGCCGCCGCCGTCCCGGCTCGCCGGCGCCGTGCGCCACCGCGACCACCACCACCGCCACCGCGATCAGCACCAGCGAGAGCGCGACCGCCGCATCCGGGTCGGTCTCCCGCTGCAGGTAGATCTCCAGCGGAAGGGTGCGCGTGACGCCCTGCAGGCTGCCCGCGAAGGTGAGGGTCGCGCCGAACTCCCCGAGGGCGCGGGCGAACGACAGGATCGCGCCGGACAGCAGAGCGGGGAGCACCAGCGGCAGCGTCACCCGGAACAGCACCGTCGCCGGCCGCGCTCCGAGGGTCGCGGCGACCGCCTCGAACCGGGTTCCCGCCGTGCGGAGGGCACCCTCCAGGCTCAGCACCAGGAATGGCAGGGCGACGAACGTCTGCGCCAGCACCACCGCCGTCGTCGAGAACGCCACGTCCAGCGCGCCGCCGAGGAGGCCGCGCCGGCCGAACAGGTAGAGCAGGGCCAGACCGCCCACGACCGGCGGCAGCACCAGCGGCAGCAGCACCACCGCGCGCACCACCCGCTGCCCGCGGAACGGCACCCGCGCCAGCACGGTCGCCATCGGCACCCCCAGCAGCACGCAGAGCGCCGTCGCGGCCAGCGAGGTGCGCAGGCTCAGCCAGAGCGCATCCAGCGACGACGGCGACGTGATCAGCGGGATGAACTCGCCCCAATCGACGCGCAGCAGCATCGCGACCAGCGGCAGCAGCACGAACAGGCCGCCGAGCACCGCCAGCGCGACGATCCAGCCGGGCACGTCGAGGCGGCGCGGGGACGACGCCACGCTACGGCGCACCGAACCCGGCGGCCGCGAGCACGGCGCGGCCCTTCCCGCCCGTGACGAAGTCGACGAACGCCGCGGCCCCCTTCGGGTTGGGCGCCCCGGCCACCGCCACGATCGGGTACGTGTTGACCACGCCGGACGCCTCCGGGAACGCGACGGATGCGACCTTCGAGCCTGCCCCCTTCACGTCCGTCACGTAGACGATCCCGGCGTCCGCCTCACCGGACTCCACCTTGCCGAGCACGTCGGTCACCGACGACTCCTGGCTCACCGGCGTGAGCGTCACCCCGCTCGACGCCTCCACCTTCGCGGTCGCGGCCCCACACGGCACCTGCGGAGCGCACACAACGGTCTTCACCCCCGGCTTCGCGAGGTCGGCGAACCCGGTGATCTTCGCCGGGTTGCCGGGAGGGACGGCGATGGCGAGGACGTTCGTGGCGAAGTCGACCGGTTTCCCGTCCGCCAGCTTCGCCGTGACCGCCTTCGCCATGTTGGCCTCGTCCGCCGACGCGAACACGTCGGCGGGCGCGCCCTCGGTCAGCTGCGAGACCAGGTCGGACGACCCGGCGAAACTGAAGGTGACCCTCGCCCCGGGATGCACGGACTCGAACGCCTTCCCGAGCGCGGTGAAGCTGGACGTCAGCGATGCAGCCGCGAACACGGTGACCGTGCCATCGACCGTATCCGCCGACGCCGACCCCGTGGATGCGGTGGGCTGCGTCGCGGAGGAGGCCGCGCATCCGGTGAGCAGGAGGGCGGGGGCGAGAGCTGCTGCCGCGATGGCTGCGAAGGAGCGTCGGGGCACGGTCAGTCGTCTGGGCACGGTCAGTCCTTCCCGATGGGGGTCTCGACGATGACGGTGGTGGCCTTCACGACCGCGACGGCGACCGAGCCGGGTTCGAGCCCCAGTTCGCGCACCGCCTCGCTGCTCATCAGCGACACCACCCTGTGCGGGCCGCACTGCAGCTCCACCTGGGCCATGACGGTGTCCATCACGATGCCGGTCACCAGTCCGACGAAGCGGTTGCGGGCCGAGCGCGCGACGCCGGACGGGTCAGCGGGAAGGACCGCATTCTGCTTCGCGAGCTGGGCGAGTTCGAGCCCGTCCACCACGGTGCGGCCCGCGCCGTCCGTCGCGCTTCCGAGCGTCCCGGCGTCGATCCATCTGCGCACGGTGTCGTCGCTCACCCCGAGGTAGAGCGCGGCGTCTTTTATCCGAATCTGCGGCACAAAACACACGATAGCGCCGCATCTGCGTCAGTGCACGCGGATCTGAGGCTAGAGGCCCACCCACTCGGAGACGCCGTCGGCGAAGTGCTGGCGCTTCCAGATCGGCACGCGCCCCTTGATCAGCTCGACGAGAGCGGCGCAGGCCTCGAACGCCTCCGCCCGGTGCGGTGCCGCGACGGCGGCGATGAGCGCCGGGTCTCCGATGGTCAGCGAGCCGACCCTGTGCTCCGCGGCGACCCTGAGTCCCGTCTGCGCCGCGATCTCCTCGCAGCACTCGCGGAGGAACCGCTCGGCCTCCGGATGCGCCCGGTAGTCGAGCGAGACGACGCTGCGCCCTCCGTCGTGGTCGCGCACGATGCCCTGGAAGGAGACGACGGCGCCGGACTCGGCCCGCCAGACGAACTCGTCGACCGCCGTGCCGTCGAGAGGGTCGGCGCTGATCGAAGCGTAGACGTCGCTCATCGGGTGTGGTCGCCTCCGCGCAGTTGGTCGAGCAGGTGGGGGAGCAGGTCGTCGAGCACGGCGAGGCCGTCGGACACGCCGCCGCGCGAACCGGGCAGGTTCACCACGACCGTGCCTCCCGCGACACCGGCGATGCCCCTGCTCAGGGCGGCGAGCGGCGTGTGCGCAGCTCCGCGGGCGCGCAGGGCCTCCGCGACGCCGGGCAGGGTCCTGTCGAGCACAGCGGCGGTCGCCTCCGGCGTGCGGTCGGTGGGGGAGACGCCGGTGCCCCCGGTGGTCAGGAGGACGGCGGGGCGGGCGGACAACGCATCCCGGATGGCCGAGGCGATGTCGGCGTCGGCCACCACCCGCACCTCGGCGGGAAGGCGACGCTCGGCCAGCCATGCGGCGATCACCGGGCCGGTGGTGTCGTCGGCCTCCCCGGCGGCGGCGCGAGTGGAGGAGACGATGACGATGGCGGTGGGTGCGGTGGATGCGGTCGCGGTGTCGCCGCTTGCGTGGGCCGGTGCGCCCACCTGCTGCTCCGCGTCCTCCCTCCGCCACTCGCCGCGCTTGCCGCCGCTCTTGGACAGCAGCTGAACATCGGTCAGCGTCGCAGCGGGGTCGACGGCCTTGATCATGTCGTGCAGCGTGAGGCCGGCGACCGCCACCGCCGTCAGCGCCTCCATCTCCACTCCGGTGCGTCCGTGCGTGCGGGTCGTCGCCTGGATGTCGATCACCCCGGCCTCCGCGTCGAGCGAGAACTCGATGTCCACCGCGGACAGCGGAAGCGGGTGGCAGAGCGGGATCAGTTCCGAGGTGCGTTTCGCCCCGCCGATCCCGGCGAGCCGCGCGGTGGCGAGCACGTCGGCCTTGGGGAGGTCGTCGGCGCGGACGAGCCGCACCACGTCCGACCGGGTGACGACGCGCCCGCGCGCCACAGCCTCCCGATCGGTCTCCGGCTTGCCGCCGACGTTGACCATCCTGGCGCGCCCGTCGCCGTCGAGGTGGCTCAGCCGTGCAGGCGACCCAGCACCAGACCCCGCTGCACCGGACTCCGCAGCACCCGTTCCCACAGCATCCCCGCTCATAGAGTCCACACTGTCACGTCGTCGCCCGCCGCGAGCGCTTCCGTCTCCGCCGGCACGTCGATCAGCACGTCCGCCCTGGCCATCGCGGCCACCAGGTGCGAGCTCGGACCTGCCACCTGCTCCACCGTGCCGTCTGGCAGCCGCCTGCCACGCAGGAACTGCCGTTTCCCCACCACCGACCGCAGCTCGGCGGCGAGCTGCACGGTCTCCACGCCCGCCGCGCCGAGTCCCGCGGAGGCACGCAGCAGGTCGCGCAGGAACACCGTGAACGACACCTGCGTGCTCACCGGGTTGCCGGGGAACGACAGCACGGGCACACCGGCGACGACAGCCGTGGCCTGCGGTCCGCCCGGCTGCATCGCGACCGTCACCACCTCGGCTCCGTGCGGCTGCAGCACCTCCCGTACCACCTCGTACGCGCCTTTCGAGATGCCGCCGGAGGTGACGACGAGGTCGCTCGCTCCCACCGCATCCATCAGCGCCCGCTCGAACTCGTCGTGGTCGTCGCTCGTCGCCGTGCGCACCGAGACGACGGCGCCGGACTCCTCCACCAGCGCGGCGAGCGCGATGCCGTTGGCATCGAACACCTGGCCGAACCCGGCGGGCGTCCCGTCCGTGCCCCTTTCGGCGCTGCCCTTTTCGGCACTCACGAGCTCGGCGCCGGTCGTGAGGATGCCGACGCGCAGCAGCTGGCGCACCTCGACGGCCTCCACCCCCGCAGCCGCCAGCGCGGCCAGGTGGCGTGCGGCGAGTCGGACCCCCGCCTCGACCAGCACGTCGCCCCTGCGCAGGTCGCTTCCCCGCTCGCGCACGTACTCGCCCGGGCGGCGGGACCGGCCGATCGTGACCACGGCGCCCCTCAGGTCGTCGTCGCGGCCGAGCACCAGGTCGGTGTCCTCCACCGGGACGATCGTGTCCGCTCCGCTCGGCACCGGCGCGCCGGTCATGATCCGCAGCGCCGTCCCCGGCGTGAGGATGACCGGAACGGTGTGCCCGGCCGGGATGTCGCCGCTGACCTCGAGCGCGACGGGGACGTTCCGGATGTCGGAGGAGCGGACGGCGTACCCGTCCATCTGCGAGTTGCGGAACAGCGGCAGGTCCACGTCGGAGCGCACGGCGGCGGCCGTCACCCTCCCGGCGGCCTCCGCGAGCGGCAGGCGCTCCGTCGTTCCCCCGGCGAGCAACGGCTCGACCAGCCGGGCGATGGTCTCTGCGTGCTCCTCGACCGTGCGCGGTGGCGTCATGGTCTCAGTATCGCGCCAGGTCGGCGTCGATGTCTCGTGCCCAGGCGTCGATGCCCCCGGACAGGACGATCCCGGATGCTCCCGCCTCCACCAGCCGTTTCCTCGCCGTCTCCGCCCGGATGCCGTGGTGGCAGACGATCACGATGGGGTCGTCGCCCAGCCGGGAAGCGACGCCCTCCGCGTCGTCCAGCACGACGCCCAGCGGAACCAGCAGAGAGCCGGGGATCTCGGCGATGTCCGCCTCCCACGGTTCGCGCACGTCGAGCAGCGTGTGCGGCTCGCCGGCGAGGAGCCTGGCGTGCAGCTCGGCCGGGCTGATCGAATGGGCGACCGCGTCGGTCAGCCCGCAGAACGCGTCGTAGTCGATCAGGCCGGTGATCGGCGCGGCGGCGGGGTCGCGCTCGTACGCCAGCTCGCGCACATCGCCGCGCAGCGCGTCGTGGATGAGCACCCGGCCGATGAGCGGCGTCCCCGTCCCCGTGACGAGCTTGATCGCCTCGCTCACCATCACGCTGCCGATCATCCCGCACACCGACGGCAGCGCACCGGCCTCCGCGCAGCTGGCGACGCTTCCCGGCTCCGGAGGCACCGGGAACAAGTCGCGGTAGTGCGGTCCGTGCTCCGCCCAGCTGACGCCCACCTGGCCGCCGAACTGGTGCACGGCGCCCCACACCACGGGCACACCGGCGAGCACGGCGGCGTCGTTCACCAGATAGCGCGTGGGGAAGTTGTCGCTGCCGTCGAGCACCAGATCGAACCCGGCCAGGATGCGCTCGGCGTTCTGCGCGGTCAGCCGCTCGCGGAACAGCACCAGCTCGGTCTCCGCGTCCAGAGCGCGCACGGCGTCCGCCGCGGAATCGACCTTGGCGCGCCCGACGTCGGCCGGGGTGTGGACGGTCTGCCTCGGCAGGTTGCTCCGCTCCACCCTGTCGTCGTCCACGATGCCGATGGTTCCGACGCCCGACGCGGCGAGCAACGGGAGCACAGCGGCGCCGAGCCCGCCCGCGCCGGCCACGAGGACGCGGGAGTTCCGGATGCGGCGCTGGGCGAGCATCCCGAAACCGGGCAGCTGGGCGGTGCGGGCGTATCGGGCCTCGCGGTCCGGCGAGAGGTCTGGTCCTGGTGCGACGAGCGGAGGAATCCCCATGAGCCCAGTATCGCTTGCGGAGGGGACGGTCACTCAGTCGGCCGGTTGCTCAGGAGACGGTGACCTGGATGCTGTGCAGCCCGGTCGCGCCGTCCGGGACCACGTCAGCGACCCGCGACGTCTGCACCATGCCTGTCGCATCCGTCGCCCGCACCCGGATGGTGTGCGAGCCCTTCGTCGCGGCCCACGCGTACTTCCACTGCCGCCAGGTGTCGGCGGAGATCGCGTCGGCGAGCGTCGCCTCGTGCCATTCGCCGCCGTCGATCTGGACGTGCACGGCGCTCACGCCGACGTGCTGCGACCAGGCGACACCGGCGACGGCCACCGTTCCGGCCGCGACCTGGCGGCCGGACGCGGGAACGTCGATCCGCGACGACAGCTTCACCGGCCCGCGCTGCGACCAGCCCCTGTCCGTCCAGTACGAGGTGACGGCGTCGAACCTGGTCACGTTCAGCTCGACCACCCACTTGGTGGCCGACACGTATCCGTAGAGTCCAGGCACGACCATCCGCACCGGGTAGCCGTGCTCGAGAGGGAGCGGCTGCCCGTTCATCCCGACCGCCAGGATCGCGTTCCGCTCGTCGGTGAGCGCCTCGATCGGCGTGCTCGCCGTCCAGCCGTCCTGGCTTTTCGACAGCACCATGTCCGCCTGCGGCTTCGGTTTCGCGCGGGCCAGCAGGTGCCGGATGGGGTAGCCGAGCCAGGTGGCGTTGCCGATCAGGTCGCCTCCGACCTCGTTGGAGACGCAGGTGAGGGTGGTGGTCGACTCCTCCAGCGGCAGCTTCAGCAGGTCGGCGAAGCTCAGCTCGACCTCGTTCTCGACCATGCCGGTGATGCGCAGTTTCCAGGATGACGGGTCGATGCCGGGGATCTGCAGGGCGGTGTCGATGCGGTAGAAGTCGGCGTTGGGGGTGACGACGGGGGAGAGGCCGGCGATGTCGAACGACGCGCCGGCCGGGATGGGCGGGGCAGCGACCGCGGGCTTCGGCAGGTGGAACGCCGCGCGCGCCGCCGCTGCCGTGCGGTACCCGGTCGCCACGACCTGCCCGACGACCACGGCCAGCGCACCCGCGGCTGCCGTGGTGGCGGTGGCGGTCACGAAGCGGCGCCTGGTCACGGCGCCGTCCGGCGAGATCCTGCTCGGCACAGTGCCGCGCAGCATCCTGGCCAGCGACCCGAGCACGAGGATGCCGACACCGGCCGTCACGACCGACGGGACAGCATCCAGGAATCCTGCCCCAGACCGGGTGAGCGCGGCCAGCACGCCGAACGCGCCTCCCAGTCCGATCAGGATGCGCCCGAGCGGCGGCCTGCGCAGCTCCAGCCAGCCCGCCAGCGCTCCGGCGACCAGCAGCACGATGCCGAGCGAGATCACCAGCACGGCTTTGTCACCGGTGCCGAACAGGGCGATGACGCCCTCCTTCAGCCAGGCGGGGACGAGGTCGATCACCAGGGCGCCGACCACGAGCACCGGGCTGCCGTTCTGCACCAGGAACGCGCTGACCAGCTCCCCGGCCCCCACACCGGCGAGCACACTCGCCACCCCGGTCGACGCCGAGCGCCAGAACGACACCATGCGCCGAGAGTATGGCCGCAAGCTGGGACCGAGTCGAGTGCTGCGCCCGCGCCGCATCCGGGCGTGGGAGGCTTGACGCACGATGTCAGAACGCAGTCAGCTCCGCGTCGGGACGATCCCCGGCTACACCGGTCCAGCCACCCTGGACGACGACGCCATCTACGACACGTTCGTGGACTGGGTGGAGGAGGGCGGCATCAGCCTGTACCCGGCACAGGACGAGTCGGTGATCGAGATCGTCGCCGGGGCGAACCTCATCCTGAGCACACCGACAGGAACGGGCAAGTCCCTCGTCGCCGTCGCGGCGCACTTCGCCGCGCTGGCCCGCGGAGAGCGCAGCTTCTACACCGCACCGATCAAGGCGCTCGTGTCGGAGAAGTTCTTCTCGCTGGTGGAGATCTTCGGGGCGGAGAACGTCGGCATGATGACCGGGGACTCAGCCGTCAACGCCGACGCTCCGATCATCTGCTGCACCGCGGAGATCCTCGCGAACCTCGCCCTTCGGCACGGCGCGGACACCCCGGTCGGTCAGGTCGTCATGGACGAGTTCCACTTCTACTCCGACCCCGACCGCGGCTGGGCGTGGCAGGTGCCGCTGCTCACTCTCCCGCGCACGCAGTTCGTGCTCATGTCCGCGACCCTCGGCGACGTGACGGCGCTCGCCGACGACCTCAGCGCCCGCACCGGACGGGAGACCGCGACGGTCACCGGCGTCGAGCGCCCGGTGCCCCTGCACTACTACTACGAGCTCACCCCGGTGCACGAGACGGTCGAAGACCTGCTCAGCACCGGCCAGGCGCCCATCTACATCGTCCACTTCTCCCAGCTCGCCGCCCTCGAACGCGCGCAGGCCCTATCGAGCGCGCGCATCGCCAGCAGGGAGCAACGGGACGCGATCGCCGAGCTGATCGGCGAGTTCCGCTTCACCACCTCCTTCGGCAAGACGCTCTCCCGGCTGCTGCGCCAGGGCATCGGCGTGCACCACGCGGGGATGCTGCCCAAGTACCGCAGGCTGGTCGAGCAGCTCGCCCAGCGCGGGATGCTCCGCGTCATCTGCGGAACGGACACCCTCGGCGTCGGCATCAACGTCCCCATTCGGACGGTGCTGCTGACAGCACTCACCAAGTTCGACGGCACCAGGATGCGTCAGCTGAACGCCCGCGAGTTCCACCAGATCGCCGGACGCGCCGGCCGGGCGGGGTTCGACACGGCGGGGACGGTCGTGGCCCAGGCGCCCGAGCACGAGACGGAGAACCTGAAAGCCATCGAGAAGGCGGGCGACGACCCCAAGAAGCGCCGCAAGATCGTGCGCAAGAAGGCGCCGGACGGCTTCGTCTCCTGGGGTGAGCCGTCGTTCAGGAAGCTGATCGAGGCCGAGCCGGAGACACTGACCTCCTCGATGCAGATCACGAGCGCCATGCTCATCAACGTGATCGCCCGCGGCGGCGACGTGTTCGAGCACGTCCGCGCGCTGGTGTTCGACAACCACGAGCCGTGGAAACGGCAACTCGCCCTCGCCAGGCGCGCCCTCGGCCTCTACCGCTCGCTGCTCACGGCGGGCGTCGTCGAGAACGTGGACGGCCGCATCCAGCTGACCGTCGACCTGCAGCCGAACTTCGCCCTCAACCAGCCGCTGTCCCCGTTCGCGCTCGCCGCGTTCGAGCTCTTCGATCCAGAGGCTCCCGAGTACGCCCTCGACATCGTCTCGGTGGTGGAGGCGACCCTCGACGACCCACGGCCGGTGCTGTCCGCGCAGCAGTTCCAGGCGCGCGGAGAAGCGGTGGCGGCCATGAAGGCCGACGGTGTGGAGTACGACGACCGGATGGAGGCGCTGGAGCAGGTCACGCATCCCCAGCCTCACGCCGAACTGCTGGCCGCCGCGTTCTCCACCTATGCGGCCAGCCAGCCGTGGGTGGCCGACTTCGAGCTCAGCCCGAAATCGGTGGTGCGCGACCTCTACGAGCGCGCGATGACGTTCGGCGAGTACATCGCCCTCTACAAGCTCGCCCGCTCGGAGGGCGTGGTGCTCCGCTACCTGTCCGACGCATACCGGGCCCTCGGCCAGACGGTGCCGGCCGACCTCCGCACCGACGACCTCCGCGACCTGATCGAGTGGCTGGGCGAACTGGTCAGGCAGGTCGACTCGAGCCTGTTGGACGAGTGGGAGGAGCTCATCCATCCGGATGCTGCGGCGCACGCGGCATCCGCGGGAGAGCTGGCGCCTCCTGCGCCGCGGAACGTGACCACGAACCGGCGCGCGTTCTTCGTGCTGGTGCGCAACGAACTGTTCCGCCGCGTGCAGTTGGCGGCCCTCGACAAGGTCCAGGAACTCGGCGCGGTCGAGGTGGAGGCCGCAGCCCTCGCCGGACTCGCCACCCCGACCTTCACCGAACTCGACTGGGACGAGGCCCTGGAGGCCTACTACGCCGAGCACGACGAGATCGGCACGGACGCTGCAGCCCGCTCGGCCGCCATGATCATCGTCGACGAGACCGCAGCGGCGACAGACGGCATCTGGAAGGTGCGCCAGATCTTCGCCGACCCGGCCGGCGACCACGACTGGGGGATCAGCGCCGAGGTGCTGCTGCCCGCATCCGCGGAGGCGGGCGTCGCTGTGGTGTCGGTGACGGGGGTGGGGCGGCTGTAACGGGGCGGGGCGGGGCTCAGCGGTCGGTGGGGTGCGGGGTTGGTGTGGTCATCCAGTAGCGGGTTTCGATGCCACCACCCTCTAGGTCACCGGGCAGGACCTTGCCTTGGTCGCGCTCAGCGTCGTCTTCCTGATTTAGCGCGACGTCATCGCCTGGCCCGGCCTGGCTGACGAACACCCGCAACCGGTCCGGGTCCGCCGACGACGTTCCCGCCAGCCCGCCACCGGATGCACGGTGCCGGTCGTGCGCAGCGAACGCGGCCGACACCGTCGGCGGCAGGACAGGGGTGTCGGAGGGTTGCGGGTCGAAGACCGCGTCCATGTTCGCCCCGACCCCGCCGAAGAAGTCGTCCGTGGCGCGGCGTCGCTCCCGCTCCTTCTCCCGCAGCCGCCACGCGGCCAAAGCCGCCTGCCGGTCGCGTTCCTCCTCCGCTTTCCGCTGCGCCGTCCAGACCGTGTCGGCGAGGTCGTGCAGGATCCCCGCCAACCGGCCCCGGTCCTCGGACTCGATCGACGCGGCCACCGTGAACAGGTCCGCGTACCCGCCGGCGAACCCGTCGACCGCGTGCTCCACCGCTCCACGACGCAACACGCCCTGCGTCCGCAGCTCGTCGGACGCGACCCGCAACACCCCGGTCAGCGCCGTCGCGGCAGCGTCATCGAAGGCAATCCCCATCACCACTCCCCGTGATACTCCATCCCACGTAAGAAACGTGGAATGTCACATTATCACGGGTAACGCATCACATGCGTTCGCTACCCCACGTGGTGCCGCCGCTCCAGCGCAGCCCCTTCCACGTCCACGTTCGGCAGCGCCTTGTCGAGCCATCGCGGCAGCCACCAGGCCGAGCGGCCGAGCAGGTGCATCAGGGCGGGCATCAGCAGCATCCGGACCACGAAGGCGTCGACGAGCACGCCGAAGGCGAGGCCGAAGCCGATCGAGCGGATCATCGTCGACTCGCTGAAGACGAAGCCGCCGAAGACCGAGATCATGATGAGGGCCGCAGCGATCACCACGGTGCGTCCGGCACGGAGGCCCTTCGTGACGGCCAGGCGGGCGGAGGCGCCGTGCACGTACGCCTCGCGCATCCCGGACGCCAGGAACAGCTGGTAGTCCATCGCCAGGCCGAACAGGATGCCGACCAGGATCACCGGGAGGAAGCTCAGGATGGGGCCGGTGTGGATGCCGAGGGCGTCCGCTCCCCAGCCCCACTGGAACAGGGCGGTGATGGCTCCGTATGTCGCGAACAGCGACAGGATGAAGCCTCCCGTCGCGATGAGCGGCACCAGCAGCGAACGGAACACCAGGATCATGATCAGCAGGGACAGACCGACCACGACCACCAGGTAGAGCGGAAGCACGTCTGCGAGATTCTGCGAGATGTCGAGGTTGATCGCGGTCTGGCCGGAGACGCCGAGGGTGATGTCGCCGTCGATGGTGCCGAGCGAGCGGAGGGCGCCGACGAGTTTCTCGGTGGAGACGCTGTTCGGGCCTTCGGTGGGGATGACCTGGAACGCCATCAGCCGGTGGTCGTCGGAGACCGCGATCGGCGCGACGGCGACCACGTCCTTCTGGTCGGCGAGGGTGCGGGCGACGTCGAGCTGGGTCGCGGTGACCTTGTCGTCTGCGAGGCCGGCCGGGACGTTCGCGGTGACGAGCAGCGGGCCGGTGGCGCCGTCTCCGAACGCGTCGGCGGTCTGCTCGAACGCGTTGTACGTGGTCGATCCGACGGGCTCCGAGGAGCCGTCCGGCAGGCCGACCCGCATCGACAGGGCCGGGATGGCCACCACCAGCAGGGCGGCGGCGGTAGCGATCACCGTGACGACGGCACGCCAGGTCGCCATCGGCTTCACGGTGCTGTCGTCGTGGTGCACCGTCCCCACCTTCGTCCTGGCGCGCTTGGAGAGCAGCCGGGTGCCGAGGAGGCCGAGGACGGCGGGCGTCAGCGTGATCGCGATGAGGACGGCGAGCACGACCGCGACGGCGCCGACCGTGCCCATCAGGCCGAGGAACGGGACGCCGGTGACGTTCAGCGCGAGCAGGGCGACCACGACGGTCGTGCCGGCGAACACCACGGCGTTGCCGGAGGTGCCGTTCGCGAGGCCCACCGATTCGTGCGGCTCCGCCCCCTCCAGGAGTTGCCGCCTGTGCCGCTTCACGATGAACAGCGAGTAGTCGATGCCGACGGCGAGGCCGAGCATGATGGCGAGCACGGGCGTGACGGACGCCATGTCCACGATCCCGGAGAACGCGAGCGACCCGAGCGCCGCGACGGCGACGCCGAACAGCGCGGTCACCAGGGGGAGCGCCGCCGCGACCAGTGAGCCGAGCACCACCACCAGCACGATCGCGGCGAAGACGACGCCGACCGCCTCTCCGACGCCCACGATCTGCGGCACACCCTGGGCGATGTCGGTGGAGAACGAGACCGTGACGCCGTCGATCGGCTTCGCCTCGAAGTGCTTGATGACGGCCTGCTTGGAGTCCTCGGACAGTTCGAGGCGGGGCTTCGTGAACGACACGTTGACCAGCGCCGTCGCGCCGTCCTTCGACACCACCCGGATGCCGTCGGACAGTTTCAGCAGCTCGGCGCCCTGCGAGAGCTCCTTCTGCTTCGCCTCGACGGTGGCGCGGTTGGCGTCGATGGTCTGCTGCTGTGCGTCGAGCTGCGTGGTCGGCAGGCCGGCGGCCTGGAGCTGCTGCTTCGCCGCATCCAGTTGCTGCTGCCCGGCGTCGAGCTGTGCCGCCGCCGCATCCAGCTGCGTGGTGCCGTCTGCGACCTGCGCCTGGCGGTCCGCCCGCTCCTTCTCGGTGCTGAACGGGTCGTTGACGCCCGACACGTCCGGAAGTCCGTCCGCGTCGGCGACGAGGGCGCTGATGTCCTTGCGCTGCGCGTCGGAGAGGGCGGAGCCGTCCTTGCTCTGGAACACCACGGTCCCCGAGGCGCCCGCGAAGTCCGGGAGCTTCTTCATCAGCTCGTCCACGACCGCTCCGGATGCGGTGCCCGGCACGTCGAAGCTCGTCGCGAGCCCCTTGAAACCGATCAGGAACCCGCCGACGGCGATGCCGAGCACGATGATCCACGCCACGATCACCCGCCCGGCGCGTCGTGCGGAGAACTTCCCGAGGCGGTAGAGCAGTTCGGCCATGTCGCATCCCTTTCGTGGCGTCCGCGTCGATAATACGCAACGGTCCGTCTCGAAATATGCAGGTAAGCTGTGAGCCATGCCGGAAGGACGACGAGGGGCTCCCCGCAGCGAAGCGGCTCGGCTCGCCATCCTCGACGCCACGGCAGCGCTGTTCGCCGAACGCGGCTACGACCACCTCAGCATCGAGGGCATCGCCGCGCGCGCCGGCGTCGGCAAGCAGACCGTCTACCGCTGGTGGTCCGGCAAGAGCGAACTGATCGCGGAGTGCCTGCTCGAAGGGATGCTGCTGCCGGAGCGCTTCGTCCTGGCCGACACCGGCGACCTCAGAGACGACCTCACCTCCTGGCTCATCGAGGTGCTGACCGTGCTCGAGAGCGCGACGGGGGAGGCCCTGTTCCGGTCGCTCATCGCCGCGGCGACGGCCAACGCCGATGTGGGCAGCAGGCTGCGCGAATCCCTCGCAGACCCCCGACTGTTCGCCACCAGGCTGCGGGATGCGCGCGCGTCGGGAGAGCTGCGCGCCGACCTCCCGATCGACGACGTGAGCGAGACCGTCATCGGCGCACTGATCTTCCGCGCCCTGGCCGGAGCGCCCTCCGACCCCGGATTCGCGGAGCGCCTGGTCGATCTCGTCCTCGGTCCCCGTCCGGTCAGCTCCCGGTGAAGTTGACCTCGCCCGCCAGCCGTGTGAGTATCTTCGTGGCTGCCTAACAGCGCCAGGTCACTTGCATGAATCCCCGATGAACTTCCGCGGGGCGGACTGTGTCCCGAGACGAGAAAGAAACCGGTGGATCTCACCCTCATCGTCGTGCTGGTCATCGCGCTGGCCCTGTTCTTCGACTTCACCAATGGCTTCCATGACACAGCGAACGCCATGGCCACCCCCATCGCCACCGGTGCGATGCGCCCGAAGGTCGCGGTCGCTCTCGCTGCCGTTCTGAACCTCGTCGGCGCGTTCCTGTCGACCGAGGTGGCGAAGACCATCTCGGGCGGCATCATCCGGGAAGGCGACGGTGGCGTGCAGATCACGCCGGAGCTGATCTTCGCCGGTCTGGTCGGCGCCATCATCTGGAACATGGTGACCTGGCTGCTCGGCCTGCCGTCGTCGTCCAGCCACGCCCTGTTCGGCGGCCTGATCGGCGCCGCCCTGGTGGGCGCAGGGCTCGGCTCCGTCGACTTCGTGGTCGTGCTCGACAAGGTCATCCTGCCCGCGGTGATCGCCCCGGTCACGGCCGGTGTGGTGGCGTACTGCGCCACGAAGCTCGCGTACTGGATCACCCGCCGCTACGACGGCCGGCCGGATGGTCGCGGCGGCTTCCGCTACGGACAGATCTTCTCCTCCTCCCTGGTGGCGCTGTCGCACGGAACGAACGACGCGCAGAAGACGATGGGCGTCATCACCCTCACGCTCATCGCCTCCGGTGCGCAGGCGGCGGGCTCGGGCCCGGAGCTCTGGGTCGTCATCTCCTGTGCGCTCGCCATCGCCATCGGCACATACTCGGGCGGCTGGCGCATCATCCGCACGCTCGGCCGCGGCCTCACCGAGGTCAAGCCCGCGCAGGGCTTCGCGGCGGAGACGAGCACGGCGGCGACCATCCTGGCCTCCAGCCACCTCGGCTTCGCCCTCTCCACCACGCAGGTCGCATCCGGTTCGGTCATCGGCTCCGGCCTCGGCCGCCGCGGGGCGTCCGTGCGTTGGGGCACGGCGGGCAGGATCGCCCTCGGCTGGCTGCTCACCCTCCCGGCCGCCGGCATCGTCGGCGCGGTCTCGGCCTGGCTCGTGGGCCTCGGCCCGATCGGCCTCGCGGTCGACGCGATCGCCGCGGTGATCGTGATCGTGCTCATCTTCTGGCTGTCCAACCGCAACAAGGTCGACAGCGAGAACGCGGTCGCCCCCGCTCCGGTCCAGGGTGTCAGCGAGGTCGCAGCATCCGGTCGCGCCGTCAAGATCAAGAAGGTCAAGCCGCTCAAGAAGCCGCGCGGCAAGGAGAAGGAATCAGCATGATCGACTGGGTCGCCTTCCTGATCGTCTTCGCAGCATCCATCGTCGGCGCGTGCGTCGTCGTCAGCCTGTACGCCCTCGGCACGCGCCTCCTCGCCGTCGCCGGCCGGGCTTTGTTCGTGGAGCCGGTCGAGTTCACCGACGCGATCACCGTCATCTCTCCGGAGGAGGCGGCGCGCGCCCTCAAGAAGGCCGCGAAGGCCCGCAAGAAGAACCCCCTCTCGGACGCACAGAAGCGCTGGGCGCTGACCGGCGCGTACGCCTGCTTCGTGGGGTGCGGGGTCGCGGTGCTGTATGGGCTGTATTTGATCATCCCGTTCTTCCACCAGTAAGGGCGCCTCGCGCGAGTGGCCGCGCGTGACATTCTGTATGTCACAATGGGTGGATGCACCATCGCGTCGCGTCGACGGATGTGCGCGTGCTGCGCCTTCGCGAGGGGGATGCGGTCGAGGCGACGGCTCCCTACGCGGGCGAGCTGGCCGTGCTGGTCCAGCTGAGCGGCAGGACCGACCTGCCGCACGACACCCGGCCGGTTGTGGTCGGCCGCGGCGACATCGTCTCGCTCTCTCGTACGGCGTTGGGCCGAGCCAGGCTCGGCGTCGACTCGGACGCCCTGGCCCTGCTGCTCCCATCCGGCACCGTGCCGGACCTCGACGACGCCGTCGCGTCCGCCCGCGGCGGCGTGCTGCTGGCGCCGGACAGTGCGCTCCTCCCGATCGTGCTCCCGTTCGCGAAACACTTCGCCGACCACGTCGCCGACCTCGGCGACCTGACCGCCCCCGCACCCCAGCAGCTCGTCCGCGGCGCGGCCAGGATGCTCGCCTCCGCCCTGCTCGCCGACCCGCCCGAGGCCGTGGGTGCGCTGACCGCCGCCCGCGCATACATCGACGCGAACCTCGGATGCACCCGCCTGAACCCGGCGATGGTCGCCGCGGCCACCTTCGTCTCTGTCCGCACCTTGCACGCCCTGTTCGCCCCAACGGGCACATCGGTGAGCGCCTGGATCAGGAATCGCCGCTTCGACGCCTGCCGCCTCGATCTCGCCGGCGACGGCTGCGCCCACCGCACGATCGCCGACATCGCCCTGGCCCACGGACTCGCCGACCCCGCCCACTTCAGCCGCCTGTTCGCGGGCCGGTTCGGGGTGTCGCCGCGCGCATACCGCGCCGGGCGGCGGCGCGAAGGGTGAGTTCGCGTCCGCCGACCGGCGCAGGGTCGGGTGCTGGGTCAGTCGATGGTGGACCGGCTCGCTGAGGCGGACGGCGCTGGCTCGGCGGACCCGCGGCGTCGCGCGGCAGCGATGGTGAGGACGAGCACCCCGAGCACCGCAGCACCGCCTCCCGCCATCCCGACCACGGCGGCGTCGGCGACGCGGGAGCCCGTGGCGGCCAGCGCCTGCGGCTCCGGATGGCCGGTCACGCCGATGGTCGCGGCGTCGGCGTTGGCCGCGTGAGCCGCGGACGCACCCTGCTCGCGTCCCGGATGCTCCACCCCCGGCTCATCCACCCCCGGGTCCTCCACGTCCGGCTCCTCCACGCCCTCGTCGTCCCCGTCCGCCTCGTCGTACTCGTCGTCGACCGCCCCCGGCGGGCGCTGCGGGTCCTCCGGCTCGTCCGGCGTCTCGACGGTGAGGGAGGTCCGGCTCAGGCTGAGTGAGAACGCCGCTTCGTCGTGGTTGGAGATGAGGCCTTTCGTCTGGTCGTTGAGGGTGGCCTGCACCGCCGAGTACGGGTAGTCGCCGCCGCCGAGACCGTGCGGGTACTCCTTCGTGAACGCGAGCGTCAGGTCGTCGTCGAGTGGTTTGCGCTCGGTGATCGTGATGTCGCCGTCGCGGTGGATGCGCACGTCGACATAGTCCCGCGCATCCGGGGTGGAATGCTCGTCGTCGAACAGCACCTCGAACCCGTCGAGCGCGTCCGCGTCCGACAGCACCAGGCGGGTGTCGATCATGTGCGTCTGCTCGGCGAAGTGCGGCGTCGAGCGGTAGCGTCGCACGGTGTCCTCGACGTCGGCCGTCGCTTCGGACAGATCATACGGCTGCGGGCCCGACTCGTCGCCGGCTGCCGGGCGGGTGACGCGGAGGTCGTCCAGCCACAGGTGCGGCAGCGGATGCGTCAGCGAGTTCTTGGCGAAGAGATACCAGGCCTTGCGCTGCGCCGCCAGCAGATACTCCCCGGCCTCGTCGGTGGTGACCGTGAGGGGGACCGAACCGTCGACCCGGATGTCGAGCCCGACCTCGGAGGCGAGCTGGACGCCGGCGTTGACCGTGTCGATGATCTCCCTCGCGGTGTCGGCCGGGACGAGCCGGGTGAGGTCGTAGTAGTCGGAGTCCTTCTCGATGTGGAAGCTCATGTGGAAGATGTCGATGCAGAGGGCGACGTACTCGGGGAGGTAGCGACCGGTGTGCGGGTCCTTGCCGAAGAAGTAGTAGGGGAGGCCGACGACGGGCGTGCCGTCGCTCTGGCGCATGCTGGGCAGGTCCATTCCGGCGTGCACGAGTTCCAGGCGTTCGACATCGACCGCGACCGGGGAGAACTGCCCCCGGCGGGCGATGCTCGGCCGCTCCTCCCAGTCGAGCGCCGCGATCGGCTGGACGGGCGCATACGGGTCGTACAGCTCGGGATGCTCCGCCGCCGTCGACGCCGGTGACTCGAGCAGGGCGAGAGCGGTTGCCGCCGCTGCGGCGACTCCGATCGCTGTGGCCGTGAAAGATCTCATGGAACTCCTCAAGAAGGTCTTGTGGGTTCCGGCTTGGGATACAGAGTGCAGGTCGTCGTGCGGCGGGCGCAGCGGCGGGCGCGGTCTGTGCGCGCACATCCAATGTCGCGGATGATGCGCGCACGGATGCGCAAGAGGGATCAGTGGTCGAAGGGCAGAGGAGTGCCTTCGGGGAGTGCCGTCACGCCTTGGCTCGGGGTGAGGGTGACGAGTCCGCCGGTGTCGTTCATCGCGTACACGATGACGCGGTCGGCAGCGCTCGCGAGCGCGTCGCCGCTGGTGTACCCGTCGCCGCCGTCGCACGGGTCGGCGCGTGAACCGATCCGCACCACGGTTCCGGATTCGCCGCCCTTGACCGCATCGTCGACCTCGAACCGGTAGGCGCGCACGTCGCCGAGAGCGGTCCCGATGGTGCCGTCCCGTTCCGCGACGTGTCCGACGACGACCACGTCCGCCTGCCGGTATGCGGCGTCGGGGTCGGAGAAATCCGCCCAGCTCGGGCAGGAACGTACCATCGGCGCGCACCCGGAGAGGGTAGCGCCCGCGAGGACGAGCGCGCCGAGCGTTCCCGCGACGGCGATGGGCCTCCTCGTCCTGTGCACACGCTCATCATGCCGCAGGGAGCGGGAAATCGCAGGGATGGCCGCGTCACACCGAGGAGTAGCCGCCGACGATGAGGATGTTCTCGACCGTCAAACCGCGTCAGTCGGTGCCGCGCAGGCGGGCGACCGTGCGCATCAGGTGGTAGACCACGATCGCCGCGATGGTGCCGAGCGCGATGCCGTTGAAGGTGAGCTGGCCGAGGTTGAGCGTGAAGTCCGCGATGCCGACGATGAGGGCCGTGGCGGCGGTGAACTGGTTGACCGGCTTCGAGAAGTCGACCTTGTTGTCGAGCCAGATCTTCACACCGATGATGCCGATGAGGCCGTAGAGGGCGGTGGTCACGCCGCCGAGCACACCGGCCGGGATCGTGTTGATGACAGCGCCGATCTTGGGGGAGAGGCCGAGCAGCACGGCCACGAAGCCCGCCACCCAGTATGCGGCGGTCGAGTAGACGCGGGTCGCGGCCATCACGCCGATGTTCTCGCCGTATGTGGTCGTTCCCGAGCCGCCGAAGAAGCCGGCGACGGTCGTCGCCAGGCCGTCGGCGAACAGGGCGCGGCCGGTGAGCTTGTTCACGGACGGGTCGGTCAGCTGGGCGACGCCGCGGATGTGGCCGACGTTCTCCGCCACGAGCACCAGGACGACCGGCAGGAACGCGGGGAGGATGCCGAACGTCGCACCGGGGTTCTCGAACGGATTCGCCGGGAACGCGAACGTCGGGAAGCCCAGCCAGTCCGCCTTCGCGACGGCGGTGAAGTCGACCTCGCCGACGATCACGGCGAAGATGTAGCCGACCACCACGCCGATGAAGATCGACAGGCGGCCGAGCAGGCCCTTGAACAGCACGGTGCAAAGCAGAACGGCGAGCAGCGTGACGATGGCCGTCCACGGCGCCTTCACGAAGTTGTCCCGGGCGGCGGGAGCCAGGTTGAACCCGATCAGCGCCACGATCGCGCCGGCCACCACCGGGGGCATCAGGGCGTCGATCCAGCCGGTGCCGGTCAGGATCACGATCCCGCCCACGATGGCCAGCAGGATGCCGACGGCGACGATGCCGAACAGGGCCCCGCCCATCCCGTTGCTGGCCGTCGCCGCCGTGATCGGCGCGATGAAGGCGAACGACGAGCCCAGGTAGCTGGGCAGCCGGTTGCCGGTGATCAGCAGGAACAGGATGGTGCCGATGCCGGAGAAGAGCAGCGTGGTGCTCGGCGGGAAGTGCGTGAGCACCGGCACGAGGAACGTCGCACCGAACATCGCGACGACGTGCTGGGCGCCCAGACCGATCGTGCGCGGCCAGGTGAGCCGCTCTCCCGGGAGGACGACGGCCGAGGCCGCGACGTCTTTTCCGTCACCGTGTAGCTTCCAGGGCAGGGGCATGGCGCATCCTTCGCGTCGTATCGGGGCGTTGCGGGCGTCTAGGCTTATTGGCGCGCGTTCGCGCATGAAAGCCCTCGGAGATACTACGGGAGACGACCTTGTCCGCATCGCCTACGAACACCGAAACCGCGCCGACGTTCCGCGGCAGGCTCGACCGGTTCTTCGAGATCAGCGCCCGCGGGTCCAACTGGGCCACTGAGCTGCGCGGCGGCGTCCTGACCTTCGTGACGATGGCGTACATCGTCATCCTCAACCCTCTGATCCTCGGCGGGACGGAGGATGTGGCAGGCCACTCGCTGCAGGGGACGCAGCTCGCGGCGGTCACCGCTCTGAGCGCCGGTGTGATGACTGTGCTGTTCGGGCTGGTCGCCCGGCTGCCGTTCGCGTTCGCCGCCGGGCTCGGGATCAACTCGTTCCTCGCGGTCAACGTCGTGAAGATCCTTACCTGGCAGGAGGCGATGGGGCTCGTCGTCATCAACGGCGTCATCATCGTGATCCTCGCGGCCACCGGTCTGCGCCGCCTGATCTTCAACGCCGTCCCTCCGCAGCTGAAGACGGCGATCACGGTCGGCATCGGCCTGTTCATCGCGTTCATCGGCTTCGTCGACAGCGGTTTCGTGCGCAGCACCAACATGTCGTCGCCTCCCGTGCAGCTGGGTGAGGCCGGGTCGATCGCCACCGTGCCGACCGTCGTGTTCCTCGTCGCGCTGGTGATCATGGCCGTGCTGATGGCCCGCAAGGTCAAGGGTGCCCTGCTGATCGGGATCGTCGCTGCCACCGTCGTCGCGATCGTCGCCGAGGCGATCTTCCACGTCGGGCCGTCGCTCGGCAAGAACCCGGCAGGCTGGAATCTCACCGTCCCGCAGTTGCCGACCTCGCTCGTCGCACTTCCCGACCTCAGCCTCGTCGGCCAGTTCGACGTGGTCGGCTCGTTCGGCCGTATCGGCGCCCTCGCCGCGATCATGCTCATCTTCACCCTCGTCTTCACCAACTTCTTCGACGCGATGGGGTCGATGACCGGCCTCGCCCGCAGTGCCGGTCTCGCCAAGGAGGACGGCACGTTCCCGCGCCTGCAGCCCGCGCTCATCGTGGAGGGCGTCGGCGCCATCGTCGGCGGTGGCACCTCCGCATCGTCGAACACGGTGTTCGTCGAGTCGGCATCCGGCATCGGCGAGGGGGCGAAGACCGGCTTCGCCAGCGTCATCACCGGCGCGCTGTTCCTGCTCGCGATGTTCTTCACCCCGCTGACCCAGGTGGTCCCGCTGGAGGTCGCCGCTGCCGCCCTGGTGATCGTCGGTGCGCTGATGGTCGTGCAGATCAGGCACATCGACTTCTCGGAGTTCTCGAGCGTCCTCCCGGTCTTCCTCACGATCATCGTGATGCCGCTGACGTACTCGATCGCCAACGGCATCGGCGTCGGCTTCATCAGCTGGGTGCTCGTCCGGTCGCTCTCCGGGAAGGCCCGCGAGATCAGCCCGCTGCTCTGGATCGTCGCTGCCGGCTTCCTGGTCTACTTCGCCAGGGGTCCGATCGAGGCCGTGCTCCCGCACTAGCGAAGATCAGCCCCCGATTCCAGGTCAGGGTGACCCCTGAGCGGAATCGGGGGATAACCGGATGGTGTGGATGCGCGCCCGCCGATTGACTGGATGCACACCATCGATCGAGGAGTACCAGCACCCATGACCAACGTCGCATACCAGGCTCCCGCCAGGACGCTCAGCATCACGAGTTTCGTGCTCGGGCTCGCGTCGATCGTCTTCAGCTGGACGTTCGTCGCCCCTATCGCCGGCCTCGTGGTCGGCATCCTGGCGCTCGGCCGCGAACCGCAGGCGAAGGCGTTCGCCGTCTGGGGCATCGTCCTCAACTCGATCATGCTCGCCGGCGCCGTGTTCGTGGCGCTGCTCGCGGTGATCGGCGTCGGCGTCGGCCTCGCGTTCCTCCCGCTCGCCTGGCTCTAGCGCGCGCACCGACCCCCGCGGTTCCAGCCCCCGGACTTTCGCGGTCCCCGGGCCTGGGACAATGGAGCACGTGGACGACGAGAAGCAGCAGCAGAGCACCCGCACCCGCAGTTTCGTGACGCGAGGGCGGAAGACCGAGGCGCAGACCCGCGCCATCGACGAGCTCTGGCCGGTGTACGGCGTCGAGTTCGACGGGCGGCTCCTCGACCTGGATGCGGCGTTCGGCCGCCGGGCGCCGCGCGCGGTCGAGATCGGCTTCGGCAACGGCGAGAACCTGCTGACGCTCGCCGAGCGGCATCCGGGAACCGACTTCCTCGGCGTCGAGGTGCACGGAGCGGGCGTCGGGCGCGTGCTCGGCGAGATGCGCGTGCGCGGCATCGAGAACATCCGGGTGGTGCGGCACGACGCCGTCGAGGTGTTCGAGCACGGCCTGGCCGAGCACAGCATCGCCGAGGTGATGATCTACTTCCCCGACCCGTGGCCGAAGGTCCGCCACCACCGCCGGCGCATCGTGCAGCCGGATGTGGCGAAGCTCATCGTCCGCGCGCTCGCCCCCACCGGCGTGCTCCGGCTCGCCACCGACTGGGAGCCGTACGCCGAGCACATGATCGCCGTGCTGGATGCGGAGCCCGGCCTGGTGAACTCCGCGGGGGAGAGCCTGTTCATCCCGCGTCCGGAGGACCGCCCCGTCACCAAGTTCGAGCAGAGGGGCGAACGGCTCGGGCACGCCATCTTCGATCTGGAGTACCGTCCGGCCGCGCATCCGTAGGATGGCCGCATGACACCTGCGCAGACCGCCGACGACCTCCGCGCCTCCTTCGATCGCGGCATCACGAAGCCCCTCTCGTGGCGGCTCGCCCAGTTGCGTGCACTGCGCAGGATGCTCACCGAGCGTTCGGCCGAATTCGAGGACGCCCTGCTGTCCGACCTCGGCAAGAACCCGACGGAGTCGCAGATCGCCGAGCTGGGGTTCGTGGTGGGCGAGATCGACCACATGACCAGGCATCTGCGCCGCTGGCTGCGGCCGAAGCGGGTCGGGGTTCCCGGCGCTCTGCTGCCGGCCGGCGCATCCATCGTCCGTGAGCCCGTCGGGGTGGTGCTGGTGATCGCCCCGTGGAACTATCCCGTGCAGCTACTGCTCGCTCCCGTCGTCGGCGCTCTCGCGGCGGGCAACGCCGTGCTGATGAAGCCGAGCGAGCTGGCCCCTGTGACCTCCTCCGCGATGGCGAGACTGATCCCGGAGTACCTCGACACCCGGGCCGTCGCCGTGGTCGAGGGCGGCGTCGAGGAGACCACCGGGCTGCTCGCCCAGCGCTGGGACCACATCTTCTTCACCGGCAACGGCCGGGTCGGGCGCATCGTCGCCGCGGCCGCCGTCGAGCATCTCACGCCTGTCACGCTGGAGCTCGGCGGCAAGTCGCCGGTCTACGTGGACGACACCACCGACCTGGATGCTGCGGCCCAGCGCATCGCCTGGGGCAAGTTCATGAACGCCGGCCAGACCTGCGTCGCCCCCGACTACGTGCTTGCGACCCCGAGCGTCGCCGCCCGCCTCGCGACCGCACTGGCCGCCGCCGTGAGCGACCTCTACGGCGCAGACCCCGCCACCAGCCCCGACTACGGCCGGATCGTCGACGACCGCCAGTTCCAGCGGCTGACGACGCTCCTGGATGCGGGCGCGACCGTCACCGGGGGAACCCACGACGCCGCATCCAGGTACCTGGCGCCGACCGTGCTCACCGACGTGCCGCGCGACGCCCCGGTGATGCGGGAGGAGATCTTCGGCCCGATCCTGCCGATCGTCACGGTGGACGGGCTGGACGACGCCATCCGGTACATCGTCTCGGGCGACAAGCCGCTCGCGCTCTACGTGTTCAGCGAGGACAAGAGGGTGCGCAGGCGCTTCCTGACGGAGACGAGTTCTGGCGCCGTCGGCTTCGGCGTCCCGGCCGCGCACCTGGCGGTCGCGGGGCTGCCGTTCGGCGGGGTCGGCGCCAGTGGCATGGGCGCGTATCACGGCGAGCACTCGCTGCGCACGTTCAGCCACGAGAAGGCGGTGCTGACGAAATCGCTGAAACCGGACACGATGCGGCTGATCTATCCGCCGTTCACCGAGGCGAAGGACCGGTTCGCCCGCGGGCTGCTCCGCAAGCTCGGCTGAACCGCTTAGCCCCCGACCGCACGGGATGCACGGGGTAGGCTCGTATCGTCGGTGGCCACGAACGACCGACATCAGAATGCCAACCCAAAACGATAGGCAACGGAGCCAAGCGTGAATACCCCGACAGCAATGATGGACGAGCCGAAGACCCACCCGATTCCCGTGATCGACGCGTCGCAGAACGTCTCGGACGTTCCCACCCCGACCGCGGAAGGCGGCCCCGTCCGCACCGAATCCGACTCGCTCGGCAGCCGGGAGATCCCGGCGGACGCGTACTGGGGCGTGCACACGTCCCGGGCGCTGGAGAACTTCCAGATCGCCAAGCGTCCCATCTCGGTCTACCCCGATCTGATCGTGGCGCTCGCCAGCGTGAAGCAGGCGGCGGCGCGCGCGAACCTCGAGATCGGCGTGCTGGACAAGCACAAGGCCGCTCTGATCGACCAGGCCTGCCAGCTCATCATCGACGGCAGATTCCACGACCAGTTCGTGGTCGGCGTCATGCAGGGCGGCGCGGGCACGTCCACCAACATGAACGCCAACGAGGTCATCGCCAACGTCGCGCTCGAACTCGACGGTCACGCCAAGGGCGAGTACCAGTACATCAGCCCGATCGACGACGTCAACCGCAGCCAGAGCACCAACGACACCTACCCGACGGCCATCAAGATCGCCCTCACCTTCGCGCTCGGGCACCTGCTCGACCAGCTCGCTCAGCTGCGCGACTCGTTCGCGCGGAAGGGCGAGGAGTTCCGGCACGTGCTCAAGGTCGGCCGCACGCAGCTGCAGGATGCGGTCCCGATGACGCTCGGGCAGGAGTTCCACGGCTTCGCGACCACGCTGACGGAGGACCACGCCCGCCTCACGGAGACGAAGTGGCTCCTCGCGGAGATCAACCTCGGCGCGACGGCCATCGGTACAGGGATCACTGCAGACCCCGGATACGCGGCAGCGGCCGTGCGCCACCTCAACGTGATCACCGGCCTTAACCTGGAGACGGCGCCCGACCTCATCGAGTCGACGAGCGACGCGGGGGCGTTCATGTCGTTCTCCGGTTCGCTGAAGCGCAGCGCCATCAAGCTCTCGAAGATCTGCAACGACCTGCGCCTGCTGTCGAGCGGCCCGCAGGCCGGCCTCGGCGAGATCAACCTCCCGCCGCGCCAGGCCGGGTCGAGCATCATGCCCGGCAAGGTCAACCCGGTCATCCCGGAGGTCGTCAACCAGGTGGCGTTCTCGGTGGCAGGCGCCGACGTGACGGTGACGATGGCCGCCGAGGGCGGTCAGCTCCAGCTGAACGCGTTCGAGCCGGTCATCGCGCACTCGCTGCTGCAGTCGATCACCTGGATGACGCAGGCCTTCCACACGCTGCGCGTGAACTGCGTGGACGGCATCACCGCGAACGAGGAGCGTCTCGGAGCGATGGTCGGTTCGTCCGTCGGCGTGATCACGGCGCTCATGCCGCACATCGGATACGCGGCCGCTGCCGCGCTCGCCAAGACGGCGCTGCTCACCGGAGGCAACGTGGCCGACCTCGTCGTCGAGGCCAAGCTGATGAGCCGCGAGGACGTGACCAGGCTCCTGTCGCCCGCTCGCCTGAGCGGCCTCGAGGCGATCACCACGGCCATCCCGATCATCGACGCCGACACCGACCCCACGGCGTAACGCGGCACGAACGCTGGAACGGAGCGCGGCGCGTCAGTCCTGGCGCGCCGCCTCCGCGCGCTCTGCGCGGCGGAACAACGCGACCATGTCGCGCGCGAGCTGGTGCGGGGCCGTCTCGCACGGGCTGTGCCCCGTGCTGTAGACGGCGAGCGTCGCCCCGAGCGCCTGCGCGTTGGCCGCGTGCAGGTGCGTCGGCCACAGGTCGTGGTTGCCGGTGGCGACCAGCATCGGGATGCGCGTGGCTGCGACCCTGCCGCGCACATCCGGGACGCGTTTTATCAGCCCGACGATGTCGTCGACGCTCGACCGGCGGGTGAGGGCGAAGCGCGAGCGCACGAACGCGAGCCGCGACGGCGGCACTTTGTTCTTGTTCGTGACGATGCCCCAGATCATCAGCCCTGCACCCTGGCGGCCGCCGAGGAACCAGCTCAGCCAGCCGATCACCCGCACGCCGCGGAACGCCTGGCCGGGCTCCGGCGGCGTCGTCAGCAGGGTGAGGCTGCGGAACAGCCCGGGATGCTCGATCAGCGCCAGTTGCGCGAGCACGCCGGCGAACGAGTATCCGAGCACGTGGGCAGGTGGCCCGGACTGCAGGAACGCGACGATGTCGGTGACCAGCAGCTCGTACGTGTAGTGGCCGCCGGGCACGGGGCCGGCGTCCGCGGACTCGTACTGGCCTGCCAGGTCGAAGCTCTGCACGTGATACCCGGCGGCCACCAGGATCGGCGCCAGCAGGTAGAAGTCCTCCTTCGAACCCGTCACGCCCGGGATGAGCACCACGCGCGGGTCGGACGGGTCGCCGAGCGATACCACGGCGAGCTCGCCGCTCGGCGCGGCGAACCTGCTGAAGACGGCTCCGACCGGCGCGACGGACCAGTCGATGTCGGGAAGACCCGCATCCAGACGCGCAGCGTCGTCGTCGCCTCCGGCGACTCCGGGCCGCCTCTGTTCGATGGACACCCTTCCACGCTAGCCGACACGCCGGACCTTTCACGGCATCCAGCGCGTTTTCGTGACCCACCACCGCGCCCGATAGCCTGGGCAGGTGAGATTCTCGCACCTCAGCTCCACCACAGATCCAACGCCGCGTCTTGCGGCCGTCATCGGCGACGGCGCCCTCTTCCTCGAGGAGGTGATGGACCCGGCCCCGCGCGATCTGCAAGACCTGATCGAGCAGGGCGACGGTGTCCTCGCACACGTCAAGGCGGTCGTCGACAACGCACTCGCACAGCACACCAGCCTCACGCCGGTCAGGGAGCTGCGGCACGCCTCGGCTGTGCTGCGGCCGCCGGCGGTCATCGCGATCGGCGCGAACTACGCCGCTCACGCCGCAGAGCTCGCCTTGCGCTCGGAGAAGGCGGCCACCATCTTCTCGCTCTGGCCGAACTCGCTCGCCGGTCACGGCGGCACGACGACCTGGCCGGGGGACCTGACGACGCAGGTCGACTACGAGGCGGAGCTCGGCGTCATCATCGGCAAGCCGGCCCGGGATGTGTCGGTGCAGGATGCGCTCGACTACGTCTGGGGATACACCGTCGTCAACGACATCACGGCCAGAGACCTGCAGTTCTCCGAGGCGCAGTGGTCGCGCTGCAAGTCGTTCGACGGGTTCACCCCGAACGGTCCCGTCGTGGTGACGGCCGACGAGATCCGCGACCCGCAGGACCTCTGGCTGACCACGAACGTCGACGGCACGATCCTGCAGGACGCGTCGACCGCCGACATGGTGCGCTCCGTCGCCGAGATCGTCTCCTACCTGTCGAAGTCGGCGACGATCCAGCCGGGCACGCTCATCTCCACCGGCAGCCCGGGCGGAGCAGGGTACTCGCGCACCCCACCGGTGTTCCTCAAGGACCACTCGACCGTGACCGTCTCGATCGGCGGCATCGGCTACCTCACCACGTACTGCCGCGTCACCTGACGCAAGCGTAGGCGCAGACTCAGGCGATCGCGCCCGGCGCGTCGTCCGCGTGCTCGGCCTCCCAGCGGCGGCGCGCTGCGCGGCGACGCCACGGCGACTCCTCCGGCAGATGCATCCTGAGCGTGGTGTACGCCCAGCCGAGCCGCCGGCCGAAGCCGCGCCAGGTGCTGAACGGGCGGGCGGAGATGCCGACGGTGAGGCGTTCGTCGTAGCGCACCACCTGGCTGGGGTCGAGGTGGATGGCGAGGTCGAGGTCGTCGTGGATCTCGCGCATCCCGCGGTGCACGCGACCGCGCACGCTCTCCCAGACGGTGCGACGCATGGCGAAGTTGGAGCCGAAGATCGGCGGGTGGCCGAGCCAGATCTCCATCGACCAGAAGTAGCCGCCGATGTAGAGCGTCTGCCCGAGGCCGGCGATGAGCGTGTTGCCGTCGTAGAAGATGCCTGGGCCGGTGAGCACGCCGATGTCCGGGTCGTCGACGAACTCGGCCTCGATGTGCAGCAGCCAGTCGACCGGGGGACGGGAGTCGGCGTCCAGCCGGGCGATGATGTCTGTCGACGCCGCGTCGTAGCCGGTGGATGCGGCAGGCCAGATCCCGCGCTGCGACTGCTCGATCACGGTGGCGCCCTTCGAGCGGGCCACGGCGGCGGTGTCGTCCGTGCTGCCGTTGTCGACCACGATGATCTCGTCGGCCGGCCGGAGCTGGGCCGCGAGGTCGTCCAGGCAGCGCGCGAGCATCTCGGAGTCGTTCAGGGCAGGGATCACGACGGCGATGGTTGGCACCTGCGAGATCCCCTCCTCCCTCAGCGCATGTCAGTCGAATGCATGCACGTCGAATGCATGTAAGTCCTCAGAGAGCCTACGCCTGCGCGGACCTCCACAGATGCATTCCGGCGTAGCTGCGCCACGGCGCCCAGCGAGCGCCGTATACGGCGAGCGCTTTCGCGTCGTCCGGCAGGCCGAGCTTGGCTGCCCCCTGACGGATGGCGAGGTCGCTGGTGAGCAGGATGTCCGGGCTGCCGAGCACGCGCATCGCGATGTAGCCGGCGGTCCACGGGCCGATGCCGGGGAGGGCGGTGAGCCGTGCTTCCAGCTCCTCGCGTGACTCGCCGACATCGATCACGAGCTCGCCGGAGGCGATGGCCGCCGCCGTGTTCACGATGGTGTCGATGCGTCTCGCCGGACCGCGCAGCACCTGCCTGCCGTGCTCGGCGATGTCGGCGGCGGTGGGGAAGAGGCGGGTGAACCCGCCGAGGTCGAGCGGGCGCCCGAGCGCGTCGGTGAGCCGGGTGAGCGCTGTGCGCGCGGCAGGCACGGAGATCTGCTGGCCGATCAGGGCACGGAAGACGATCTCCTCCGCGTCGACGGCGCCGGGCACCCGGCGCCCTGGCGCGGCGGAGACGCTGGCCGCGAGGGCCGGGTCTGCGGAGAGTGCGGCGTCGATGGCGGCGGCGTCCGCATCCAGGTCGAGCAGGCGGCGCACGCGGGCGACGAGCGGCGCGAGGTCGGCCACGTCGGCGAGGGTCGCGTCGCATTCCACGTGCGGCGCCGTCGGCGTGCCGCCGAGGGTGAGCCGGACGACGGCAGGGCCGTGGGGGAGGGCGAGCGCGCGGCTGTACGACTCCGCGTCTCCGCTCTCGACGCCCGCGATCGACCTGGCCCCCAGGAAGCCGAGCAGGGCTGCGCCGTCGAACGGCGCGCGGGCGGGGAGCCGGAGGCTCAGGGTGGCGGCCCCGGATGCGGCGGGCTCTCCGCCATCCTTCACGTCCGTGGATGCTGCCCGTGCGCCCGCCCGCCCCTTCGCGGACGCCCGGATCGCGCCGGGCGTCGTGCGGTAGATGTCGGCCATCGTCTCGTTGAACTGGCGCACGCTGGTGAATCCCGCAGCGAACGCCACGTCGGTGATCGACAGGTCGGTGCCCGCGAGGAGGAGCCGGGCCGTCTGCGCCCTGTGCGCCCTGGCGAGCGCGAGCGGGCCTGCGCCGAGCTCGGAGGCGAGCACCCGCCCGAGGTGGCGTGGCGTGTATCCGAGGCGCCGGGCGAGCCCAGGCACGCCCTCGCGCTCGACCGTCCCGTCCGCGATGAGACGCATGGCGCGGGCGGCGAGGTCGTCGCGGGTGTTCCACTCCGGGGAACCGGGAACAGCATCCGGGAGGCAGCGCTTGCAGGCACGGAGTCCTGCCTCGTGCGCCGCGGCCGCGGTGAGGTAGAAGGTGACGTTGCCCGGCTTCGGCGAGACCGCCGGGCAACTCGGGCGGCAGTAGATGCCGGTGGAGTGCACGCCGGTGATGAACTGCCCGTCGAACCGTGTGTCCCTGGCGCTCATCGCGCGGTAGCGCTCGGCGAAGACCGGGTCGGCGAGCTTGTCTGTTTCGCGGTTCATGCCTCCAGCCTCGCACTCGGCACCGACGTTCGATAGCGGAAAACGGACACTACCCGCGTTGAATATGCTGAATCGCATGGACGTTCTGGATTGGTTGTCGGCAGCACTCGGTGAAGAGGCCATCGCGGCCGGGGTGCTCAGCACCGATCGGGAGGCGCTCGACGCGGCCCGCACGGATCGCTCCGGCTGGATCGCGGACGGAAGCCCGCTCGCCGTCGTCAACGCCACGGCCGTCGAGCACGTGCAGGCGACCATGCGCGCCGCCAGCGAGTTCCGCATCCCGGTCGTCCCCCGCGGAGCGGGCACCGGCCTGGCCGGGGGTGCGAACGGCACGGACGGCGCGATCGTGCTCAGCGTGGCCGGCATGAACCGCATCCTGGAGATCTCCGCCGACGACGAACTCGCCGTCATCGAGCCGGGTGTCATCAACGCCGACCTCAACGACGCCCTCGAGCCGTACGGCCTGTTCTTCGCTCCCGACCCGGCGAGCAAGGCCATCTCCACGGTCGGCGGCAACATCGCCACCAACGCGGGCGGCCTGCTCTGCGCCAAGTACGGCGTCACCCGCGAGGCCGTTCTCGCCCTCGACGTCGTGCTCGCGGACGGACGCCTCGTCTCCACCGGTCACCGCACGGTGAAGGGCGTGACCGGCTACGACATCACCGCGCTGTTCGTCGGATCGGAGGGCACGCTCGGCGTGATCGTCGGCGCCACGGTGCGCGCCATCCCGATCCCCGCCGGGGAGCCGACCACCATCGGGGCGCTGTTCCCGGATGTGCGGTCGGCGGCGGCAGCGTCCGCGCGCGTCACAGCATCCAGGCTCCGCCCCGCCGTGATGGAACTGCTCGACGCCGCCTCCCTCGATCGCATCTCCGCCCACCTCGGCGCGGACACCATCGCCTCGGCGTTCGGCACGACGGGAGGCGGCAGCTACCTGCTCGTGCAGTTCGACGGCCCGAGCGCTGCGGCGGACGCCGCCTCCGCCGCCGAGCTGATCGGGGCGGAGGGAGGCACCGTGCGCGTCTCCGCCGACGCGGACGACGGCGAGCGCCTGCTGGCCATCCGCCGCGCCTTCCACCCCGCGCTCGCCGCCACCGGAGAGGTGCTGATCGAGGACGTCTCCGTGCCTCGCTCCCGGATGCCGGAGATGTTCGCCGAGATCGAGCGGATCTCCGAGAAGTACGGGATGCCCATCCCCACCGTCGCGCACGCGGGCGACGGCAACCTGCACCCCAACTTCGTCTACACCGGCGCCGAGGTGCCTCCGGCGGTGTGGGATGCGGCGAACGAGCTGTTCCGCACGGCGATGGACCTGGGCGGAACGCTCACCGGCGAGCACGGCGTCGGTGTGCTGAAGCGACGCTGGCTCGCCGATGAGCTCGGCCCCGACTCCTACGACCTGCAGGTGAAGCTCAAGTCGGTCTTCGACCCGCTCGGCATCCTCAACCCCGGCAAGGTCTTCGGCTGATCCGCTGCTGCCGGCCCGGTGGATGCGCGTCAGCGCACCGCCTGCGGCAGCAGCACCTCCACGTCCGCGTACGCGTGCTCGTCGGTGCGGGACGGCAGGTCGAATAAGCGCCCGGCCTCCGTGGCGGCGTCGAACGGTGTCCATCCTGGGTCGCCGCCGACGATGAACGCCACCGCGGCCCCGTGCACGTCGTCGGCGAGCGCCTGCGGAGGGTTTACTCCGGCGATGTTCTGCACCCGCTCCGCGCCCAGGCAGTCGAAGAAGAACGGCACGTCGAGGCAGTGGCAGGCGCCGCCCATCGTCGGGGACGGCCAGGAGAACCGGTAGAGCCAGGTCGGCGCGCCGGTGGCGGCGCGCGCTCTTGCGATAGTCAGCGCCGTGGTGCGGAACATCCGGTCGGTGATGTACTGGCCGAGGATGTCGGCGGTGTCGCGCCCGTCGTGCGCTGCTGCGTACGCGGCCGCGGCGTCGTCCGCCAGCCCGAACCGGGTGAGGACCGCGGCCGCGGGGACGGCGGCCAGCGCATCCCGGTGGGCGGTCAGCGCCATGTTGAACTCGTTGTCCGTCGCCCCGAGCACCAGCTCCTTCTCCGCACCGACGCCGGAGCGCAGGGCGTCGGCGACGGCCTGCGGCAGGAGGTCGCCGTCCACGACCGGACCCCAGACCAGGCCGCCGGCGGCGAGCTGGACGAGACCGGCCAGCGCGTCGTCCTCGTCGTCCTCGTCGCCCGGCGCCGGCGCGGGAGAGGCGACCTGCGCCTGCAGCGCGAGGATGGTCGCCTCGTCGAGCGCGGATAGTCCCGCTCGGGTGGGCTGCACGCCGGCGAGCTCGGCCAGCCTGCGCCCGAAGACCTCCGCGTCTGCGACGGGCAGGTCGCTGGTCGCGCCGGAGATGCTGATCACACGCTGGAACAGCGCGGCCGCCCGCGGCACGGCCAGCAACGACAGCACCGCTCCGCCTCCCGCCGACTGCCCGGCGATGGTCACCCGCGCCGGGTCGCCGCCGAACGCTCCGATGTTGTCCCGCACCCACTCGAGCGCCAGCAACCAGTCCAGGACGCCCCGGTTCTGCGGAGCGTCCTCGATCCAGCCGAACCCGTCGAAGCCGAGCCGGTACGAGACGGACACGGTCACCACGCCGTCCCTGGCGAAGGCGGCGCCGTCGTACCAGGGGCTCGCGGGGGAGCCGGCGACGAACCCGCCGCCGTGGATGTAGACCAGTACGGGCAGCGCGGAGTCGCTGTCCGGCGCGGGCGTGAAGACGTTGACGTTGAGGGTCGAGTCGCCGGGGATCGACGGCTCGGGGATCAGGGTGATCTCGGACAGCGCGGCACACTGCGGGGTCGCCCCGTACGCGGTGGCGTCGAGCACCCCCTCCCACGCCGCGTGCGGCACAGGAGCGGCGAACCGACGCTCGCCGGTAGGCGCCTCGGCGAACGGGATGCCGAGGAACGCGGCGGAGCCCTCCCTCCAGATCCCGCGGACCCGGCCGGCGGTCGTGCCCACCTCGGGGGCGGCGGTCGGTGTCGTCATCTGGATGATCCTCTCTCAACGGACGCTCGCTCCCGAACGTCAAAAACCGTGTGTTGCTTGGTAATGAGTATCGGTGACACGGTCGTTTAGTTCAAGCGTCGAATTAACTCAGGCGGACGACGAGGGCACCGAGAACGGCTAGCGAGATGCGAGGCTCAGCGGGTCGGCGAGGGCCGCATCCCGTGCCTGGTGCAGGGCGCCGAGCAGCGCGGCGTCCGCGCCGAGGCGGCCGGCGACGATCGGGGGAGCGGGCGCGAGCTGTTCGGCGGCGCCGATCCGCAGGCGGGGAGCGGCGGCCGCGGCGATCCGCGGCGCGAGGTCCGCCCAGTATCCGCCGAGCACGATCACGGACGGATCGAGCGCCATCCGGAGCAGTGCGATGGTCCTGGCGATCCACACCGCTGCCGCGTCGAACGCCGTCGTCGCCGCCGCGTCTCCCGCCTGCACCCGCTCGACCAGCTCGGCGAGCGCCGCGGTGAGGCCGTCCCGGTCGCGCAGCTCGGCCAGTCCCGCCGCGGCGAGCACGACGTCCGGCCCTGCGACGGTCACGAAGCAGCCGCGCTGGCCGCAGGCGCAGGGGAGTCCGTCGTGGTCGACGGGCAGGTGCCCGATCGCGCCGGCGAGCGAGTGCGCCCCCGCGATGAAGGCGCCGTCGGCGAGGTACGCGCCGCCGATGCCGCTGTTGCTCTTCAGGTACAGCACGAACCGTTCGCCAGGCAGGCGCTGCGCCTCGGCCAGGGCGGCGGGCTCGTCGGAGGTGAGGATTGTGTCGGCCGGGAGGCGCGGCTCCCGCGCGCCGAGCATCCCGAGCACGTCCACCTGCCCCCAGCCGAGGTCGGTGTCCGCGAGCACGATCCTCGGCTCGCCGCCCACCGGCGCGAGCATCACGACGGTGAACCCGACCGGGATGCGGCCGAGGCGTTCGAGCGCGTCGAGCCCGGCGCCGAGGGTGTGCGCTGCGACGTCGAGCACGGCGTCAGGGTCGCCCATCGGCCTGCCGTGGTGCTCGGCGACGCGCACCAGCTCCTCCCCGGCGAGGTCGTGGGCGAGGAAGATGGCCTGATCGGCGTCGAGCTGCATGGCCGCGAACGCGATGCCGTCCGCCGCCAGGGCGAGCATGGTCTTCGGCCGCCCGTTCCCCGACCCGACCACCGCGGACTCGCGCACCAGCCCTGCCGAGCTCAATACGTCGACCAGGGCCGTGACCGTGCCGCGGGAGAGTCCTGTCGCCGCCGCGAGCTCGCTGCGCGCGCTCGGCCCGTCGACCAGCAGGCGCATCAGCAGCGCCAGGTTGTGGATGCGGACGTCGGCGCTGTCCAGTCCGGCTGCAGAACTCATAGCGCCAGAATCCCACACGGCGAACGAACGGAGGTGGAGCATCCCGACCGTCGGTGATCCCACCTCGTTAAAGACTCGACGCCCGGTGGTGCGGCGATGCCTGCGACTCTCCCGGGCGACGAGTTGATCTTGTGATCTACGTCAAGGGTGCTCCGCATCCCGGGCGAGCGCAAGAGCGGATTTCGGACATGCGCTCTCAGAGAACGCGCTTTGACGCGGGCCCGCGGAGCCAGTTGGATGGATGCATGGCAGAAAACACCAACCAGAAGCCCGAAGTCGACGCCCCCGACGGCCCGGCTCCCGAGACCCTCGAAATCGTCGACATCGTCGAGGGCACCGGCCCAGAGGCGACCGCAGGTTCCAAGGTGGACGTGCACTACCTCGGCGTCGAGTACGAGACCGGCGAGGAGTTCGACTCCTCCTGGAGCCGTGGGCAGTCCATCAACTTCCCGCTCAACAACCTCATCAAGGGCTGGCAGGACGGCATCCCCGGCATGAAGGTCGGCGGTCGCCGCAAGCTGACCGTCCCGCCCGCGCAGGCATACGGCCCGGCCGGTGGAGGTCACCCGCTTTCCGGCAAGACCCTGATCTTCGTGATCGACCTGCTCGGCGTCTCCTAGATCGTCACGATCTCCCAGACACGCGCACGAGGAAAGGCGCGGTGCGGCTCGAGGCCGCACCGCGCCTTTTTCACGCGTGACGTGGTTCGCGCCGGTCAGAGCGTCGGCGGGTGCATCAGCGTCGGGATGGCGATCCGGTTCCAGACGTTGATCGTCGCGATGGCGAGCAGCAGGTTCGCGAGGCCCTCCTCGCCGAACTCGGCGAGCGCGCGCCCGTAGAGGTCGTCGGACACGCCGCCCTGGATGAGGGTGACCTCCTCGGTCAGTTCGAGCGCCACCCGCTCCCGCTCACTGAACCACTCCGACTCCCGCCAGGTGATCACCGAGAACACCTTGCGCAGCGGGTAGCCGCCCGCCTGCAGGTCGACGGAGTGCATGTCGACGCAGAACGTGCATCCATTGATCTGGGATGCGCGGAGTTTGATGAGGTCGCCGAGCGGCTCCTCGACGTGTTGGGCCACATAGCCGTCGAGGTTGATGACCTTGCGGTAGCCGTCGGGGACGATGGAGGAGATGTCGATTCGTTCTGTCATGTGGCCAGCCTAGAAACGTCATTGGCCGCGGGTAAGCTCCAATTCACCACATTTCGATCAGGCCAATCGCGGGAGGTCCCTGTGGACGTGCACGTGCAGATCGACGGCAGGGGCGACCGCGCCGACCGCATCTACCGGCAGCTGCGCGACGCCGTCCTGGATGGGCGGCTGAGGCACGGCGAGCGCCTCCCGCCCACCAGGGAGCTGGCGGAGCGGCTGTCCGTCTCGCGCTCCACCGTCGCGACCGCGTACGAACGCCTCACCGCCGAGGGCTACCTGGCGTCGCGAGTGGGGTCCGGCACCTTCGTGTCCGCACCCACGGCCCAGCCGATCCCGTCGGCGGCGCGCGGGGAGCGCACGGCGGCGCGTCCTGTGCAGCGCTGGGCGGACATCCACGATCCGCTGTGGACGGAGTCGCTGCCGATCGCGTACGACTTCAGTGTCGGGACGCCGGACCCCGCGCTGTTCCCCGCCGAGTCGTGGCGCCGGTTCGTCGCGGCCGAGCTGCGCGGCGGCATCCTGCGCTCCGGCCACTACCGCGATCCGGCTGGACTGCAACGGCTGCGGGATGCGCTGGCCAGGCACCTCGGCGTCGCCCGGTCGGTGGATGCGCTGGCCGACGACATCCTGATCACGAGCGGAGCGCAGCAGGCGTTCGACCTGACCGGGAGGGTGCTGCTCGACCCCGGCGACGTCGTCGCGGTCGAAGACCCCGGATACCCGCCGGTGCGGCAGTTGTTCGAGACGATGGGCGCGCGCGTCGTTCCCGTTCCGGTCGACGAGCACGGCCTCCGGGTGGATGCGCTGCCCGACGGGGCGAAGCTGGTCTACGTGACGCCGTCGCACCAGTTCCCGCTCGGCGGCGTTCTCTCGTTCGAGCGGCGCACCCAGCTGCTCGCCTGGGCGAGCGCGAACGACGCGGTGATCGTGGAGGACGACTACGACAGCGAGTACCGATACGCCGACCGCCCGCTCGATCCGCTGCAGCGCCTCGACACCGAGGGCCGCGTCGTCTACGTCGGCACGTTCTCGAAGACCATGCTGCCCGCGCTCCGGCTCGGCTTCCTGGTGGCGCCGCCGTCGCTGATGCCGGCGCTGCGCAGCGCGAAACGGCTCACCGACTGGCACAACGACCACGTCACCCAGGCTGCGATGGCCCGGTTCATCGACTCCGGCGGCTTCGCCAGGCACGTCAGACAGGCCACGAAACAGTACGGGATGCGGCAGCGCCAGATCCTGGAGCAGGCGGAGGCGATGCTCGGCGACGTGCTGCAGGCGGTGCCGTCGGTGGCCGGGCTGCACGTCTGCCTGCTCCCGCGGGACGGGGCCGTGTTCGACTCGGACCGGGCGGCGGCCGAGGCCGCGGCATCCGGGGTGTCGGTGCAGTCGATCGCCCGCTTCGGCTTCGGCGAGACCCCGGCCTCCGGCCTCATGCTCGGCTTCGGCGCCATCGCGCCCGCCGACGTGCCGGACGGCCTCCGCGTGCTCGCCCGTGCCGTCGCGCGCTCGCACCGCGGCGGAGACGCGCAGCCGGGGCCGCGCGTCTCCACGACGGGACGCGACTAGATCGCCGACCAGCCTCCGTCGGAGGCGAGGATGACGCCGCTGACGTTGGAGGAGTCGTCGCTGAGCAGCCAGGTGATGGATGCGGCGAGCTGCTCCGGCTGGGCAACCGGCGGCACCATCGTCTGCATCAGCGGGCCGAGGCGCTGGCCTGCCCATTCGGAGCGGAATGGCGCCTCGATGTTGGTGGCGACCGGTCCGGGGGCGACGGCGTTGGTGCGGATCCCCTTGGGGGCGTAGAACACCGAGGTGGACTTCGTGTACCCGACCACGGCGTGCTTCGAGGTCGTGTACGCGACGCCGGCAGCCGAACCGCGGAGACCGGCCTCGGAGGTGACGTTGACGATGGAGCCGGCTCCGGCCTCGAGCATCACGGGGAGCACCGCGCGGGTGAGGCGCATGATCGCGGTGATGTTGATGTTCATCACGCGGTCCCAGGTGGCGTCGTCGATCTCGGCGGCCGGCTGGAAGCCGTCCATGATGCCGGCGACGTTGGCGAGCGCATCCACGCGTCCGCCCGCAGCGTCGAGGATGGCGGCGATGGTCTCCTCGCTGGACACGTCTCCTGCGACGGTCACCAGGTCGAGGTCCGGGTGCTCGGCGGTGAGCGCCTCGAGACGGTCGGGGGCGATGTCGCTGGCGATCACGCGTCCGCCTTCCGCCGCGATGCGGAGCGCCGTCGCCCGGCCGATGCCCGAACCGGCGCCCGTGACGATGGCGGTCTTGCCGGCGAAGCGAGCGGAATCTGTTGTGCTCATTCCTGAATCTCCTGAGTCGTGTGTGGCGCTCGATCTGGGCGTCGATGTATTTATAGCACTCGGTGCCATAATGGAGATGTGAATTCGCCAGCAGCCGAACAGGAGCAGCAGCCCGCCGCGCGCCGCCGCGGCCGTCCCGTGGACGTGGACCCGGAGGAGGTCGCCCTGCTCGCCCTCCGGCACTTCGCCGAGCACGGCTACGAGGCCACGACGATGGACGACATCGCGCGCGTCGCCGGCATCGGGCGCCGCACGCTGTTCCGCTACTTCCCGAGCAAGCCCGCCCTCGTCTGGGGCGGCATGGAACCGGTGGTCGCGCGCACGGCCGCCGAGCTCGACGCTGCACCGGACGACGAACCGATCGCGTCCGTGCTTCACCGCGCCATCGCGCGTGCCCTCGACCTCCCGCCGGATCGCGTCGAGGCCACCCGGCGGCGCCTGCTGCTCATCGGCTCCGACGACGCCCTCATCGGTTTCGGCCTCAGCCGTCTGGCCGCCAACCGGGATGTGCTCGCCGCGTTCATCGCGCGCCGCACGGGAACGGCGCCGGACGGCCTGCACGCGAAGGTGCGCGCCGACGCCCTCTCTGCCGCTTCGTTCTCCGCGCTCACCTGGTGGGCGGCGAACAGCGACGACGATCCGGCCACCGTCGTCGCCGCCGCTCTGGATGCGCTGAGCGCCTGAAGCGTCCCGGCTAGCCGTTCGGCAGGATCACCGCGCGCCCGCGGATCTTCCCCTCGTGCAGCCGCTCGTACGCCTTCGGCGCCTCGTCGAGCGAGTACGTCTCGATCTCGACCTCGATGGAGCCGGCGCGGGCCAGGTCGAGCACCTCGATCAGCTCGGAACGGGAACCCCAGTACGGCGTGCGCACCGCGACGTCGTACGCGATGCGGCCGAAGCCGACGGCGAGCGCCCCTCCGCCGATCCCGACGATGGTCACGTCGCCTTCCGTCGCCGCCATCGCACCCGCGAGGTCGACCGTCGGCTGCACGCCGACGAAGTCGAAGACCGCGTTCGCACCCCGGCCACCGGTCAGGTCGCGGACGGCGGAGACCGCATCCTGGTTCGACAGCATCGTGTGGTGGGCGCCGACGGCCTTCGCCAGGTCGAGCTTCTCCTGGTTGACGTCGAGCGCGATCACCGTCGCCCCGGAGAGCGCGCGGAGGATCTGGATGCCGACGTGGCCGAGGCCGCCGGTGCCGATCACGACGGCCGTGGTTCCCGCGCCGAGCTTCGGCAGCGAGTTCTTGATCGCGTGATACGGGGTGAGGCCCGCGTCGGTGAGCGAGACGTTCTCGACCGGGTCGAGCCCGTCGAGGGGGACGAGGTGGCGTGCGTTGTCGACGACCATGTACTCGGCCATCGACCCCGGCGACCCGAGTCCGGGCGGCATGATGCCCTCCGCCTGGGCGTTGAGGCAGTAGTTCTCCTTGCCCTGCGCGCACATCAGGCAGTGGCCGCAGCCCCATGGGCCGTAGACGGCGACCGCGTCGCCGGGCTTCACGCCGGTGACCCCGTCGCCGACCGCCTCCACGATGCCTGCGCCCTCGTGACCGAGGGTGAGCGGGAGTCCGTAGACGTACTGGTCGGCCGGAAGTCCCATGATGAACTCGTCGGAGTGGCAGACCCCGGCGGCGGTGACCTTCAGGAGCACCTGGCCGGGGCCGACGTCCGGATCGGCGATCTCGACGACCTCTGGACGGGAACCGATTTCGCGATATTGGAGTGCCTTCATACCGCGCACGATACTCCCTGCGGCTATCGCAGGGGCCGGCCGTCGCGCGTACGATACCGGCCATGCCGATCATCGACAGCTTCCCGCAGGGCACCCCGATCTGGGTCGATCTGCAGAGCACGGACCAGGCAGGGGCGGCAGCGTTCTACCGCCGGATGTTCGGCTGGGACGTGACGCCGGCGAGCGCCGAGACCGGCGGGTACTCCGTCGCCACGCTGCGCGGTGTGCCCGTCACCGCCATCGGCCCGCTGCCGGAGAGCTTCCCGGAGGGGAGCACCTCGGTCTGGACCACGTACTTCCTCGTCGACGACATCGCCGCATCCACCGCAGCCGCCACCGCGACAGGCGGGGTTGTGCTGCTGCCGCCCGGTGAGCTGGTGCCCGGATTGCAGCTCGCCGTGGTCGCCGATCCGGCGGGAGCGGTCTTCGGGCTCTGGCAGAAGGAGAGCAGTGCAGGGGACTCCCCGTGGCTGCGCGAGGAGCCGGGGGCCGTGGACTGGCTGGAGCTGGTCGAGAACGGCTGCGAGGCGTCGTACCCGTTCTATGAGTCGGTGCTCGGCGTCGGCGTGAGCCAGCTGGAGCTGGGAGACGGCCTGTACACGCTGTTCGACGTGGGGGAGGCGAGCGTCGCGGGAGCCTACGAGCCGGGAGGGGACGTGCATCCGCACTGGCTGGTGTACTTCGCGGTGGCCGACTTGGATGCGGCGACCGTGCGCCTGACCGAGCTCGGCGGCGCGGTGCGCGGCGAGCGTGCGTCCGCGCCGGGCGTCGGCCGCTGGGTCGGCGCCGTCGACCCGTTCGGCGGCGCGTTCGCGCTGCTCGAACCGGAGCCGGAGGCCGCGTGAGCGCGGAGGGGGAGTGGCCTCTCGTCTGGTAAGCTTTCCAGGTTGCCGTCTAACGGCCGCGGATAAAGAGAGCCCAGGCATTCGGCCATCGGGCACCGCGCAACGAGAGAAAGGGGATCACCTCTATGGCACTTGATGCAGACGTCAAGAAGGCGATCATCGAAGAGTACGCGACCCACCCCGGTGACACCGGATCCCCCGAGGTTCAGGTTGCAATCCTGACCAAGCGGATCAAGGACCTCACCGAGCACCTCAAGGAGCACAAGCACGACCACCACTCGCGTCGTGGCCTGCTCCTCCTGGTCGGTCAGCGTCGCCGCCTGCTCGGCTACCTGTCGGACATCGACATCGCCCGCTACCGCTCGCTGATCGAGCGTCTCGGACTCCGTCGATAACTCAGGAGCCGCCTGTGGCAGCTCCTCGCTGACACCGCGAACTTCTTGCGAACGGGCCGTCACCCTCCGGGGTGGCGGCCCGTTTCGTCGTTCGCCCCGGTGGGAGCGGGCCCTCGCGCAGCACCCCGCCCACTAGAGTCGTGCCGTGGCCTCCCGGTTCGTGCCGTACATCGTCGTCGGCGTCCTCCATCTCCTGTCCGTGCTGCTCTCCGGCGTCCTGCCCGGCGCCGAGCTGCTCGTCGCCATCACCAAGCCGCTGCTGATGCCGGTGCTGCTGGTCTGCCTGCTCTGGGCTCTGCCGGCGCGCCGCGGTGAGGTGGCTGTGCTCGGCTCGCTGGCCGTCCTCTTCGGCTGGCTGGGCGACGTGTCCCTGATGAATGTGGGCCCCGGCTTCGTGATCGGCCTCGGCTTCTTCCTGCTCGGGCACCTCGCGTACGTCGTGCTGTTCTGGCGCAGGATGCGCGTGCGCAGGCCCCCGTGGTGGGTGGCTGTCTACCTGCTCTGGTTCGCCGCGCTGCTCGGCGTGCTCGCCCCGCATGCAGGCGCGCTGCTCGTGCCGCTGGCGGCGTACGGGCTCGCCCTCGTCGCGCTCGGCGCATCCGGGGCCGCCTGCAACAGCTGGATCGCGGTTGGTTCCGCCTGCTTCGTCGCCTCGGACAGCCTGCTCGGCCTCGACAGGTTCCTGCCCGGCTTCGCCCTGTGGCAGGTGGATGCGCTGATCATGCTGACCTACATCGTCGCCCAGGGACTGATCTGCTTCGGCATCGTGCGCAGGATGCGCGCCGCAGTGCCCGCCGCCGCCCCTGCGCCGCTCGCGCCCGCGGTAGGAGGCTAGGCCGGTACGCCTACCGGCCGCCTGCCAGCCCGGTCTACCGGGCCGCCGCCCGTGCCTCCACCGCGCGGTCGACGAGCGTCGCGGCCACCAGCGCCGACGCGACCACCGCCACCCCGATGGCCACGCCGATCAGCCCGATCTGCGGCGATGCCAGCGGCAGGGCGAGCAGCAGGACCACGGCGATCCCGGTCTTGAGCGGCCGCACCACCACCTCGTCCACCAGCGGTCTGTGCAGCACGTACAGCATCACCAGGAACACCGCGACGGGCACGACCACCGCGTACTCCACCACCGTGTCGGACAGCGTGACCCCGCCCTCCGAGCCGCGCTGCACCGCCGTCTCGATTCCGGCGCCGAGCGCCGCGAGGGAGGCGAACACCAGGTAGTGCCCGTATCCCCAGTAGAACGAGCGGCCGCGCCGGGACCGCAGCCCCTCCGCCGCGGGCTCGAGGAAGTACAGCCACCAGAGCGCGAACAGCAGCACCAGTCCCGCGGAGGCGATCACCACCAGCGTGACCGAGACGCCGTTCGCCTGCAGCGCCTTCTGCACCCCGATGGCCGACGCGGACACCGACTCGCCGAGCACGATGATCGTGAACAGCCCGTACCGTTCGGCGATGTGATGCGGATGCCAGGAGGTCTTGCCCGTCCGCTCCGCCCAGATCGGCACGGAGAGGTCGAGGGCTGCCGCGATCAGGAACGTCCACAGTCCGGTCTCCGGAGGCAGGAACAGCCTGGACACCCACAGCACCTGCACCGCCGACACCCCCGCCGCGTAGCGGAAGGCCGTCACCCTGCCCTGGGGATGCTCGATGCCGGCCCTGATCCACTGGCTCACCAGGCCGACGCGCATGATCAGGTAGCCGATCGTGATGGCGGTGAAGTCGCCGCCGCCGAACGCGCTCGGCACCCCGGCGGCGAGCACCAGGACGCCGCCCATCTGCACGAGCGTCGTGATCCGGTACGGCACGTCGTCGGTGTCGTACGCCGACGCGAACCAGGTGAAGTTCATCCACGCCCACCAGATCGCGAAGAACACGGTCAGGTACGGCCCGATGTCGGCGGAGAGCTCTCCGTGCAGGGTTGCCTCCGCGAGCTGCGCCGCCACCTGGGCGATGGCGACCACGAAGGTCAGGTCGAACAGCAGTTCGAGCGGGCTCGAGACGCGATGGGCCTCGTCGGTCGCGCGGCCGGTCATCGGGATGCGGAAGGCGCTGGTCATGCATTCATTGTGGCCGAGGGGAGGGGCAGGCGGTGGGGCGCGTGCGCCGCCCGGCCGGGTGCGCCAGCATAGGGGTATGCTCCGCCGCCATCCCGTCCTCAGCATCGTCACGGCCCTCTACCTGGTCGCCGTCGGCTGGATCACCCTGTCGTCGCAGCCGCAGGACTCGGAGCAGAACACGTTCATCCGGGATGTCATCGCGCAGATCGGCCGGTTCCCCGCCACCTCCTGGGTCACGTACAACGGGGTCGAGTTCACCGCGAACATCGCCATGTTCGTGCCGATGGGCGTGCTGTTCACCCTGCTGCTCGGGCTGCGCAGGTGGTGGGTCGCGCTGCTCATCGGCGTCGTCGCCACCTGCACCATCGAGTTCATCCAGCTGTTCCTGCCGACCAGGTACAGCGACGTGCGCGACCTCATCGCGAACACCACAGGAACACTGATCGGGATCGGCGTGGTCGCGCTGATCGCGTGGCTGAAACGACGCGGGAATAGTCAGGGCACACCGTCCGTTGATGACGATATCCATGCAAACGCATTGAAATAGGGAGCAGCGGAAATGCAGTTCGGAATCTTCAGTGTCGGCGACATCACCACCGACCCCACCACCGGTCACACCCCGACCGACGCCTCGCGGTTGCAGGACGTCCTCACCATCGCCCAGCACGCGGAAGAGGTCGGCCTCGACGTCTTCGCGATGGGGGAGCACCACAACCCGCCGTTCTTCCCGTCGAGCCCTGTCGCCATCAACAGCTACCTCGCCGCCAAGACCAGCCGCATCATCCTCTCCACCGCCACCACGCTGATCACCACGAACGACCCCGTGCGCATCGCCGAGGAGTACGCGATGCTGCAGCACCTGTCCGGCGGCCGGATGGACCTCACCCTCGGACGCGGGAACACCGGACCGGTGTACCCGTGGTTCGGCGAGGACATCCGCCAGGGCATCCCGCTCGCGCTCGAGAAGTATGCGCTGCTGCGCCGCCTCTGGACCGAGGAGTTCGTGGACTGGGAGGGACGCTTCCGCACACCGCTGCAGGGCTTCCAGTCGACCCCGCGCCCGCTCGACGACGTGCCCCCGTTCGTCTGGCACGGCAGCATCCGCAGCCCAGAGATCGCCGAGCAGGCCGCGTACTACGGTGACGGCTTCTTCGCGAACCACATCTTCTGGCCGGCATCGCACACCCAGCAGATGATCGCCCTCTACCGTCAGCGCTTCGAGCACTACGGTCACGGCACCGCCGACCAGGCGATCGTCGGCCTCGGCGGTCAGGTGTTCATGCGCAAGAACTCGCAGGATGCCGTCGCAGAGTTCCGCCCGTACTTCGATAACGCGCCGGTGTACGGCCACGGCCCGACGCTCGAGGAGTTCACCTCGCAGACGCCGCTGACCGTCGGCAGCCCCCAGGAGGTCATCGACCGCACCCTCGGCTTCCGCGACTACGTCGGCGACTACCAGCGCCAGCTCTGGCTGATGGACCACGCGGGCCTTCCGCTGAAGACCGTGCTGGAGCAGCTCGACATCCTCGGCGGGGAGGTTGTGCCCGTGCTCCGGAAGGAGTTCGCGAAGGACCGTCCCTCCCGCGTGCCGGACGGCCCGACCCACGCCGCGATGGTCGCCGAGCGCGACGCCGCGGATCTCGTGGCCGACGCGGACGCAGCAGGCGCGGACGCCGCATCCACTGTTTCGGAGGTGAAGTGATGACCGCCAGGAAGATCGCCGTGATCTCGGCCGGTCTCAGCCAGCCGTCGTCGTCCAGGTTGCTGGCCGACCGGCTCGCCGAGGCGACCGTCCGCCGGCTGGAGGAGCAGGGCGTCGAGGTCGAGGTGACCACGATCGAGCTGCGGGATGTGGCGAAGGACGTGACCAACAACCTCCTCGCCGGGTTCCCCAGCCCCGCGCTCGCCGATGTCATCGAGACGGTGACGGGAGCCGACGGCCTGATCGCCGTCACGCCCATCTTCACCACGAGCTACAGCGGGATGTTCAAGTCGTTCTTCGACATCCTCGACCCGACAGCGCTCGACGGGATGCCCGTGCTGATCGGCGCGACCGGAGGAACCGAACGGCACTCGCTCGCCCTCGAGTACGCGATGCGCCCGATGTTCACCTACCTGCACAGCGTCGTCGTGCCGACCTCGGTCTACGCGGCGTCGGCGGACTGGGGGAGCGGAGCAGACACGGTCAAGGCGCTGCCCGACCGCATCGAGCGCGCCGCCGGCGAGTTCTCCACGCTGGTGAGCGCGTCCGACCGCTCGTCGCGCATCAAGGATCCCTTCGCCCTCGACGGCGACTTCGCCTCGATGATCGGCGGGTTCCAGGGGGACTAGTCCTCCTGCTGCTCCTCCCGCCGGCGGGTAGGTTCGGTGCATGACAGACACCGTCGAGAAGTCCAGGCCGGATGCGCCACCGCTGTTCTTCGAAGCGGAGGCCGCCGGCCTGGACTGGCTCGCCGCCGTGACGCCCTCCGGCGGAGCGCGGGTGGTCGGCGTCGTGGAGGTGGCCCCCGGACGGATCGTGCTCGAACACGTCCAGGAGACGCGCCCCACCCCGGATGCCGCCCGTGCCTTCGGCGCTGCCCTCTCGGTAACCCACGCCGCGGGCGCCGCCGCGTTCGGTGCTGCGCCGGACGGCTGGGACGGCCCGCTGTTCATCGGCACGCGTCGACTGCCGGTCGCCGCGGAGTCGTCCTGGGGCCGGTTCTACGCGCGCGATCGCGTGCTGCCGTACCTGGACATCGCGGTGACCGCCGGGGGCGTGTCCGCGGCGCAGCTGCCGGTCATCAGGGAGGCCGTCGACCGGGTCGCGTCCGGCGAGCTCGACGACGGTGAGCCTCCCGCCCGCCTCCACGGCGACCTGTGGAACGGCAACCTGCTGTGGGATGCGCGTGGCTGCGTGCTCATCGATCCGGCGGCCCACGGCGGCCACCGCGAGACCGACCTCGCCATGCTCGCCCTGTTCGGCGCCCCGCTGCTCGACGAGATCACGGCGGGGTACGACGCCGCCCGGCCGCTGCGCGCCGGCTGGCGCGAGCGCACCCCGCTGCACCAGCTGCATCCACTGGCCGTGCACGCCGCGTCGTACGGTCCGTCGTACGGCGACGCGCTGGCCGCCGCCGCGCGCGCCACGCTCGCGCTCCCGCTGCCGGAATAACGGCCTCACCTGCTAGGATTCTTGTGGTTGGCTGCATGCCGACCGCAAACTCAATACTGAGTACCAAACGGAGCAGGCTGGCAGGAGCTGGTCCTCGGTGGTGGTATCCGGATGCGAATGGCAGCTCTGAAGGGCGCGCAACCGTGTATTTCTACTGATGGCCAGACGGGCACAGAACCGCGCCGGGACACCGTCCTGCGCGCAGGAAGCCGCACGTACACGGAGGACTTCCGTGTCGATCTGCCTGTTCCCCTGCTCCGATGGAGGAGTCGCCGCCCATACGGGGCGACGACGTAAAACAAAGGAGAAAGACCTCTTGGAAGGTCCCGAAATCAAGTTCGCCGAAGCAGTCCTGGACAATGGACGATTCGGCACTCGCACGGTCCGGTTCGAGACCGGACGCCTCGCACAGCAGGCACAGGGCGCCGTCGCCGCCTACCTCGACGAGGAGACCATGCTGCTGAGCGCGACCAGCGCCAGCAAGCACCCGAAGGACAACTTCGACTTCTTCCCGCTGACCGTCGACGTCGAAGAGCGTTCGTACGCAGCAGGCAAGATCCCCGGCTCGTTCTTCCGTCGTGAAGGCCGTCCGTCGACCGAGGCCATCCTGGTCTGCCGTCTGATCGACCGGCCCCTGCGTCCGTCGTTCGTCGACGGCCTGCGCAACGAGGTCCAGATCGTCATCACCGTCCTGAGCATCGCTCCCGACGAGTTCTACGACGCTCTCGCGATCAACGCCGCATCCATGTCGACCCAGATCTCCGGTCTGCCGTTCAGCGGCCCGATCGCCGCGGTGCGCCTCGCGCTCATCCCGGGCAACGGTGCTGCAGAAGACCAGTGGATCGCGTTCCCGAAGGCGTCGCAGCTGGAGGAGGCCGTCTTCGACATCGTCGTCGCCGGTCGCGTCATCACGGACAAGAACGGCCAGGAAGACGTCGCGATCATGATGGTCGAGGCCGAGGCCACCGAAGGCAGCTGGAACCTCATCCAGGCCGGCGCCACCAAGCCGAACGAAGAGGTCGTCGCACAGGGCCTCGAGGCCGCGAAGCCGTTCCTCAAGCAGCTCGTCGCCGCGCAGAACGTCGTCGCGGAGCAGGCTGCCAAGGCCATCGCCGACTACCCGGTGTTCCTGCCGTACTCGCAGGAGACCTACGACAATGTCGCCGGCCTCGCATACGACGAACTGGTGAACGTCTACCAGATCGCCGACAAGATCGAGCGCCAGAACGCCGACGACGCCCTCAAGGACCGCGTCAAGGTGGCCCTGACCGAGAAGGTCGAGGCCGGTGCGCTTCCCGCAGAGGTGCTCACGCAGTTCTCCGCGGCGTACAAGTCGGTCTCCAAGGTCGTCATGCGCGGACGCGTCCTCCGCGAGGGCATCCGCATCGACGGCCGTGGCCTCACCGACATCCGTCCGCTCGACGCCGAGGTGCAGGTCATCCCGCGCGTTCACGGTTCGGCGATCTTCCAGCGCGGAGAGACCCAGATCCTGGGTGTCACCACGCTGAACATGCTCAAGATGGAGCAGCAGATCGACTCCCTGTCGCCTGTCACGAAGAAGCGCTACCTGCACCACTACAACTTCCCGCCGTACTCGACCGGTGAGACCGGTCGCGTCGGTTCGCCGAAGCGTCGCGAGATCGGGCACGGCTTCCTCGCCGAGCGCGCCCTCGTGCCGGTGCTGCCGAGCCGCGACGAGTTCCCGTATGCGATCCGCCAGGTGTCCGAGGCTCTCGGCTCCAACGGCTCGACGTCGATGGGCTCCGTCTGCGCATCCACCCTGTCCCTGCTGAACGCCGGTGTGCCGCTGCGCGCCCCGGTCGCCGGCATCGCGATGGGCCTCATCTCCGACACCGTCGACGGTGAGACCCGCTACGCGGCCCTCACCGACATCCTCGGTGCGGAGGACGCGCTCGGCGACATGGACTTCAAGGTCGCAGGCACGAGCGAGTTCGTCACGGCGATCCAGCTCGACACCAAGCTCGACGGCATCCCCTCCGCCGTCCTGGCCGGTGCGCTGAAGCAGGCGAAGGATGCTCGGACGACCATCCTCAGCGTGCTGAACGCCGCCATCGACCAGCCGGACGAGATGGCCCCGACCGCGCCCCGCGTGATCTCGGTCCAGATCCCCGTCGACAAGATCGGTGAGCTGATCGGCCCGAAGGGCAAGACGATCAACGCCATCCAGGACGAGACCGGCGCCGACATCTCCATCGAGGAGGACGGCACCGTCTACATCGGCGCCGTCGACGGCCCGTCGGCCGAGGCAGCCCGAGCCCAGGTGAACGCGATCGCGAACCCCACCAACCCGGAGGTCGGCGAGCAGTTCCTCGGAACCGTCGTCAAGATCGCCGCGTTCGGTGCGTTCGTCTCGCTGCTCCCGGGCAAGGACGGCCTGCTGCACATCTCCGAGGTGCGCAAGCTCGCCGGTGGCAAGCGTGTCGAGAACGTCGAAGACGTGCTCGGCGTTGGCCAGAAGATCCTGGTGGAGATCACCAAGATCGACGACCGCGGCAAGCTGTCGCTCGCCCCGGTGCTCGCCGAGGCCGACGACGCGGACACCCACGGCCGCGACGCCGCCAGCGAGGGCCCCACGGCTCCCGCCGAAGGCGAGTAGTCCCGTTTCCCACGAAGGCCGTCCCGACTCCGTCGGGGCGGCCTTCGTCGTCCCCGCCGATGGCTGCGGTCAGCGCGCGGCGTCTCTGGCGAGCAGGGGATGCAGGCGGTAAGGGATGAGCTCGCCCATGTCGAGCGCGGTCTCTGCGCGCTCGACGCCGTCGGCGGCCTGAATGGCGCCGGTGATGCGGAACAGGTCCTCCGCGTCCGTGCAGACGACGCGCACGAGCAGATCGGACGGGCCGGAGAGCCCGTGCGCAGACACGATCTCCGGGATGGTCGCCAGCTGCTCCACGATCGTCGCGAGCTTCTGCTGGTGCACGTGCACCGTCACGAACGCGGCCAGAGGGTAGCCGGCGGCGTTGGCGCTGATCCGGCGATCGAACGACAGGAACACCCCGGACCGCTCCAGTTCCGCCACTCGCGACTGCACCGTGTTGCGGCTCAGGCCGAGGCGGTCGGCGAGCGTCACGTTGGACGATCGGGGGTCCTCCGTGAGGGCCACGAGGATGCGTCGGTCGGTGCTGTCGATAGTGCGCATAGTGTGAAAGCTAGCACGCGGCGACACGGCCGAATAGTGCAGGTTGCACGGTCGACACGCCGATGGTTGTGCGTGGTGATCCGAAAGCGTAACGTTCCGGGTAATTCCGGCAAGGACGCCGGAAGCCGGTCCACAGCGCCACAAGCGTGAGGGCCGGGCGCGAGAGTGAAGGTTGCGTGAACCGTGACGATCGACAATCAGCCTGACATCCGGATGTCCGACGACGACGGTCGGATGGACGATGTGCACCTCGGCGAGCTGCGGCTCGGCGGCATCGACACCGTGCAGCTCCTGACTCCCGACGGGATGCGGTTGAGCGACGACAGGTACGACGCCTGGATCTCCGACATCGGCGACGAGCAGCTCCTCTCCTTCTACGAGGACATGGTCGTCATCCGCCGCATCGACACCGAGGCGACCGCCCTGCAGCGCCAGGGCGAGCTGGGACTCTGGCCGCCGCTGCTCGGCCAGGAGGCCGCCCAGATCGGCTCCGGCCGCGCCCTCCGCTCCGACGACTTCGTCTTCTCCAGCTACCGCGAGAACGGCGTCGCGTACTGCCGCGGCGCCCAGCTCACCGACCTGGTCAGGGTCTGGCGCGGCACGGCGCAGTCCGGCTGGAACCCGTACGACATCAACATGGCCACCCCGCAGGTCATCATCGGCGCGCAGACGCTGCACGCCACCGGATACGCGCTCGGCATCCAGGCCGACGGCACCGACGCGGTCGCCGTCGCATACTTCGGCGACGGCGCCACCAGCGAGGGCGACGTGAACGAGGCGATGATCTTCGCCGCGACCTATGCCGCCCCCGTCATCTTCTTCTGCCAGAACAACCAGTACGCGATCTCCGAGCCCGTCGCGCTGCAGGCGCAGCGGCCGATCGCCGAACGCGCTCCCGGGTTCGGCATCCCGAGCGTGCGGGTGGACGGCAACGACGTGCTGGCCGTGCTCGCGGTGATGCGCTCTGCGCTCGAACGGGCGCGGTCCGGAGGCGGCCCGACCTTCATCGAGGCGGTCACATACCGGATGGGCCCGCACACCACCGCAGACGACCCCACGCGCTACCGCGACCCCTCCGAGCTCGAGCAGTGGAAGGTGAAGGACCCGATCGCTCGCGTCGGCGCATACCTCAGCCGCGGCGGAGCGCTGGACGCCGCCCGCGAGGAGCAGGTCGCCGCGAAGGCCGACGCCGTCGCCGCCGAGCTGCGCGCCGGATGCGTCTCGCTTCCGGATCCCGACCCGATGACCGTGTTCGACAACGTCTACGCCGAAGCGCACACCGGCATCGCCCGCGAGCGCGACCACTACTCCCGCTACCTCAGAACCTTCGTCGGAGGTGACTCGCGATGACGACGCTGACCATGGCGAAGGCCATCAACGCCGGGCTCCGCCACGCGCTGGCGGACGACGACCACGTGGTGCTGATGGGCGAGGACATCGGAACCCTCGGCGGTGTCTACCGGGTGACGGACGGCCTGCAGACCGAGTTCGGTCCGCGCAGGGTGATGGACTCGCCGCTGGCCGAGTCCGGCATCCTGGGCACAGCGGTGGGCATGGCGTACCGCGGGTACCGTCCGGTGGTGGAAATCCAGTTCGACGGGTTCATCTACCCGGCGTTCGACCAGATCGTGAGCCAAGTGGCGAGGATGCACTACCGGACGGCCGGCGCCGTGCGGATGCCGATCACCATCCGGGTGCCGTTCGCGGGCGGGATCGGCGCTGCCGAGCACCACTCCGACTCTCCGGAGGCCTACTTCGCGCACGCGGCGGGGCTGCGCGTGGTCAGCCCGTCCGGTCCGGAGGACGCGTACACGCTCATCCGGCAGGCCATCGCCTCCGACGACCCCGTGCTGTACTTCGAGCCGAAGCGCCGCTACCACGTGAAAGGCGAGGTGGATGAGGACGCCCCGCTCGCCGACGCCCGCCCGATGGGCACGGCGCGCGTGGTCGTTCCCGGAAGCGATGTGACCCTCGTGACCTACGGTGGCCTGGTGCAGACCGCCAGGGACGCGGCCGCCGCTGCCGCCGACGACGGCGTCTCCATCGAGGTGATCGACCTGCGCTGCCTCTCGCCGCTCGACGTCGACACGGTCGCCGCCTCCGTGCGGAAGACCGGCCGGCTGGTGATCTCGCACGAGGCCGCGCTGTCCGGCGGGATGGGGGCGGAGATCGCCGCGTCCATCACCGAGCGCTGCTTCTACCACCTGGAGCACGCGCCGGTGCGCGTCACCGGCCACGACATCCCGTACCCGGCCGCGAAGCTGGAGGGGGCGCACCTGCCCGACCTCGACCGCATCCTGGACGGCGTGGACCGCGCGCTGGACCGCCCGAACTCGCTGAGCGGGGTGGAGGAACTGTGACCGTCAAGGAGTTCGCCCTCCCGGATCTCGGCGAGGGGCTGACGGAGTCCGAGCTGGTCAGCTGGCGGGTCGCGGTGGGCGACACGGTGCAGCTGAACCAGATCATCGCCGAGGTGGAGACCGCGAAGGCGCTGGTCGAGCTGCCTGCGCCGTACGAGGGCCGCGTGTCGCAGCTGTTCGTGGAGCCGGGCGTGACCGTGTCGGTGGGGGAGCGGATCGTGGCGTTCGAGGTGGGCGGCCCGGAGGAGCCCGCACCGGATGCGCCGACTCGGGATGCGCAGGTGCCCGCCGTCGTGGACGCCCCGGAGCCCAACCTGGTCGGCTACGGCGCGAAGGCCGACTCGACGGCGCGACCGCAGCGCCGTGCGCGGGTGGCGGCCTTCGCGTCGGGGGCGACGACGGTTCCGGATGCGCGGGTGGCTGCGCCGTCCGACGTGCCCAGCGCTGCGCCTACCGCCGACCGGCCGCGCAGCACGCCTCCCGTGCGGAAGCTCGCGCGTGAGCACGGCGTCGACCTCGCGAGCATTGCGGGAACCGGCGAGCGCGGGCTGGTCACGCGTCACGATCTCGAGGCGTTCCTGGAGGCTGCGACCGGTGCCGCCTCGACTGGTGCGACCACTGCCGCCTCCGCGGCAACCCCCACGGGTCGCGAGACGCGCATCCCGATCAAGGGGGTGCGCAAGGCAACGGCGGAGGCGATGGTGCGCAGTGCGTTCACCGCTCCGCAGGCGACGGTCTTCCTCACCGTCGACGCCACGCCGACGATGGAGCTGGTCGAGCGGCTGCGGGCGGCCGCCGAGAGCCCGGAGCGCCGTCCAGGCCTCCTGACCGTCATCGCGAAGGCGCTCTGCATCGCCGTCCGCCGCACGCCGGAGGTCAACGCGCGCTGGGACGACCCGGCGCAGGAGATCGTGCAGTTCGGCTACGTCAACCTCGGGATCGCGGCCGCGACGCCGCGCGGGCTGGTCGTGCCGACGGTGCGGGATGCTGACGCGCTCGGCCTCGGCGACCTGGCCGCGAGCATCCGGAGCCTGGCGGAGACCGCGCGGGCAGGGCGCACCGCGCCGGAGAGCATGACGGGCGGGACGATCACGATCACGAACGTGGGAGTGTTCGGGATCGACGCCGGCACGCCCATCCTGACGCCGGGCGAGGCCGCGATCCTCGCGGTCGGTGCCGTGCGTCGGCAGCCGTGGGAGTTCCGCGGCGAGGTCGCGCTGCGCGACGTGCTGACGCTCGCGCTCTCGTTCGACCACCGCCTGGTCGACGGCGAGCAGGCCGCCCGTTTTCTCGCGGACATCGGCCGGATCGTCTCCGACCCTGCCTCCGTCCTCACGATGGTCTGACGCCCGCCGGTCCGGCGGGCGCGGCCCGGCCTACGCGTGCAGGGCGGCGTTGAGCTCGACGCCGCCGCCTGCGCGGCGGAGGACCTCGACGGCGCCCGTGAGCGAGTTGCGGCGGAAGAGCAGGCCGGGCACGCCGGACAGCTCGACGGCCTTGACCGTGCGGGGCGCGCCGTCGGCCGTCGGCGCGTCTCCGACGAGCACGACCTTGGTGCCCGCGGTCACGTACAGCCCGGCCTCGACGACGCTGTCGTCGCCGATCGAGATGCCGATGCCCGAGTTCGCGCCGAGCAGCGCCCGCTCTCCGATGGCGACCCGCTGGGTGCCTCCGCCGCTGAGCGTTCCCATGATGGATGCGCCGCCGCCGATGTCGGAGCCGTCGCCGACCACGACGCCCTGCGAGATGCGGCCCTCGACCATCGAGGTGCCGAGCGTGCCCGCGTTGAAGTTGACGAAGCCCTCGTGCATCACCGTCGTGCCCGGGGCGAGATGCGCTCCGAGCCGCACGCGGGACGCGTCAGCGATGCGCACACGGTCGGGCGTCACGTAGTCGAGCAGGCGCGGGAACTTGTCGATGCCGGTCACCTGGATGCCCGCCCGCTGCAGCTGCGGGCGCAGCCGGGAGTAGTCGGCGGGATGCACGGGGCCCGCGTTGGTCCACGCCACGATCGGCAGGTGGCTGAAGACGCCGTCGAGGTTCACCGTGTTCGGGGCGGCGAGCAGGTGCGAGAGCAGGTGGAGGCGGAGGTACGCATCCGGGGTGGAGGCCGGAGCGGCATCCAGGTCGATCTCGACCGTCACGATGTCGACGCGCACGTTGCGGCGGGCGTCTTCGACGGCCAGCGCCTCGAACTCGGCCGGAGCGATCCAGCGGTCGCGCCCGGCGGGCAGGGAACCCAGCCGCGGCTCGGGGAACCAGGTGTCGAGCACGATGCCGTCGCCTGCGACGGTCGCGAGGCCGTAGCCCCAGGCGGTGCGGGGGGATGCTGGCGCGGCGGATTCGGAGGAAACGTCGGAGGGCATGGCTCTAGATTAGTAGGGTGCCTCTCGACCTCAGCGCCTCGTCCATCGACATCACCCGCCAGATCTGCGACATCGAATCGGTGTCGGGCAACGAGAAGGAACTGGCCGACGCGATCGTGGAGGCGCTCAGCGGCCTCGACCATCTGGAGATCATCCGCGACGGCGACACCGTCGTCGCGCGCACCAATCTCGGCAGGGAGCGCCGCGCCGTCATCGCCGGTCACATCGACACCGTGCCGCTGAACGACAACCTGCCCACCCGCTTCGAGACCGCGGACGGCATCCAGTACCTCTGGGGCCGCGGCACGGTGGACATGAAATCCGGCACCGCCGTGCAACTGAAGCTCGCCGCCGAGCTCACCGACCCGGCCATCGACATCACCTGGATGTGGTACGACCACGAGGAGGTCTCCGCCGACCTCAACGGCCTCGGCCGCCTCGCCCGCAACCGGCCCGACCTGTTCCAGGGCGACTTCGCCATCCTGGGCGAGCCGAGCAACGGCGTCGTCGAGGGCGGCTGCAACGGCAACCTGCGCGTCGAGGTCCGCACGTACGGACTGCGGGCGCATTCGGCCCGCGGCTGGATCGGCGACAACGCCATCCACAAGGCCACGCCCATCCTGGACACCCTGGCTGCGTACACGGCGCGCGAGGTCGAGGTCGACGGGCTCGTCTACCGCGAGGGCCTGAACGCGGTCGGCATCACCGGTGGCGTCGCCGGCAACATCATCCCGGACGAGTGCATGGTGCACATCAACTACCGGTTCGCGCCGTCCCGCACCTCCGAGGAGGCCATCGCGCACATGCACGAGCTGTTCGGCGACTACGAGATCACCGTCGTCGACCGTGCGGACGGCGCCCGCCCCGGACTGGATGCGCCGCTCGCGCAGGAGTTCCTCGCCGCGGTCGGCGGAACGGCCAAGCCGAAGTACGGCTGGACGGACGTGGCACGGTTCAGCGCGATGGGCATCCCGGCCGTCAACTACGGCCCCGGCGACCCGCTGAAGGCGCACGCAGACGACGAGCGCGTCGCGGTCGACCAGATCACCGCCGTCGAGGCGGGACTCAGCGCCTGGCTGACCGGTGCTTCCCGCCGCTGACGTCGAGGCGCCGCCGGCGGCGGGCGGCCTCCAGCGCACCTGGGCGCGCTGGTGGGTGCGGGTGCTGGCCGTGTACGCGGCGAGCAGGGTCGTCTCCACCGTCTTCCTGCTGATCTTCGCGAGCGTGCAGGGCAAGAACCCCTGGACGGGAGCGCACCCGGACTACTTCTCGTTCGCGACGATCTGGGACGGGCTCTGGTACAACATCGTCGCCGTCTCGGGCTACCCGTCGTCCCTGCCGACGGTCGACGGCATCCACGTCACCGAGAACGCGTGGGCGTTCATGCCCGGATACCCCGGCCTCGTGAACGTCGTCATGTTCCTGACCAGGATGCCGTGGGCGCCCGCCGCCGTCACCGTCTCCGTGCTCTGCGGGGCAGGGGCGGCGCTCGTCTTCTACCGGCTGATGCTGCGGGTCGGCCTGTCAGCGTCGACGAGCCTGTTCGCGGTGGTGCTGTTCTGCGTCTCTCCGGTCTCCCCACTGTTCCAGCTGGCGTACGCGGAGTCGCTGTACCTGCTGCTGCTCGCCACCGCCCTGCTACTGCTCGTCGAGCGGCGATACGGCTGGCTGTTCCCCGTGGTCACGGTCATGGCGTTCACCCGTCCGAGCGGACTGGCGTTCGCGCTGGCACTCGGGATGCACGTGATCTATCGCTGGGTGGTGCGCCGCCGCGACCCGTTCCCGGTGCGCGACCGCATCCTGAGCCTGTCGCTGACGGTGTTCAGCGGGCTGGCCGGGCTGGCGTGGCCCGCCATCGCCGCCGCGGCGACCGGGTCGATCACGGCGTACACGGACACCGAGCTGGCCTGGCGCTCTCCATACATCGGATACACGCACCTGGTGCCGTTCGCGTCGTGGTTCCAGGGAGCGTACTGGTGGTCGAACGCCATGCTCGGGCTGCCGGGCTGGCTCGGCATCGTGGTGCTCGTGATCGTGCTCGCACTGTTCGCGATCACCCTGTTCTCGCCCGGCGTGCGGAGGCTCGGCGTCGATCTGCGGTTCTGGATCGTGGCGTACGCGCTGTATCTGCTCGCCGTGTTCTTCCCGCAGTCGAGCACGTTCCGGCTGCTGATGCCGCTGTTCCCGCTGCTCGGCGCGATGGCGCTGCCGCGCAGCAGGGTGTACCGGGTGGGGCTGGTGCTGCTCTTCCTGGCGCTGCAGGTGGGCTGGCTCGCGATCGCCTGGGGTGTCGACGGAGCCGACTGGTCGCCCCCGTGATCGGCGGTCAGCCCCGAACGCGGGTGGATTCGATTTCCGCCCGTCCGCTCCGATGACAGATAATAGACATACATCCACGAAAGGGGAGCTGCATGGCGGCCATGAAGCCGAGGACCGGGGACGGGCCAATGGAGGCTGTGAAGGAGGGTCGGCTCATCATCGTGCGGGTGCCGCTCGAAGGTGGGGGACGGCTCGTCGTCTCCGTCAACGACGCGGAAGCCAAAGAACTTCACGATGCTCTCGCGAGCGTCGTGACGACCTCCTAGCGCACACGAACGAGTACCCGAGGAACGGGCCCCACGGGGCCCGTTCCGCCGTTAAGGCGTCGGTTACGGCGTCAGCTTGGTGAGCTGCAGCAGGCCGTCTCCCGCGGGGGAGAGCGCGGCGATCACGGCGCCGGAGCCCGCGGTCTCCGTGATGAGCGTGCGGAAGCCGGTCGCGACGTCGTCCCGCGCCGCGGGGTCGGAGACGCGGCCCTTCCAGAGCGCGTGCGCCACGAGCACGGTTCCGCCGGGGCGGGCGAGGCGGAGGCCGTGCTCGACGTACTCGATGACCGAGCCGGGGTCGGCGTCGACGAAGACGATGTCGTAGGAGTTCTCGTTCATGCGGGGGAGCACATCCAGTGCCCTGCCGGTGATCAGCCGTACGCGGTTGGAGGCGATGCCCGCCTCGGTGAAGAACCCGCGGGCGTGCTGCTGGTGGTCGACCTCGGAGTCGATCGAGGTGAGCTGCGCCTCCGTGCCGCCTGCGAGAAGCCACAGGCCGGAGACGCCCACGCCCGTGCCGATCTCGACGATGCTCTCCGCCGCCGTCGCGGCGACGACGACAGCGGCCTGCGCACCGATGCTCGGCGCGATCGGCTCGATGCCCAGTTCGAGCGACTGCTGCCTGGCGCGCGCGATCACCTCGCTCTCGACGATGACGTCGTCGGCGAACTTCCAATTCGAATCTTTGTCAGACACAGTGCTCCCGATGCTCTCCGGTCCAGGATACGGCCAGGACGCACAGCAACACCGCAGGCGCGACCGCGATACCCTTGCTCCTGTGTTCGGTCTGACTTTCGACAAGTTGCTCATCGTGGCGGTGATCGCTGCCTTCTTGCTCGGACCGGAACGCCTTCCCACCTACGCGGCCAAGCTCGGCAAGTTCACCAGGTCGCTGCGCGATTTCGCGAACGGCGCCAAGACCAGGATGCGCGACGAGATGGGCCCGGAGTTCGACGAGGTCGACTGGAAGAAGCTGGACCCGCGCCAGTACGACCCGCGCCGCATCATCCGCGAGGCGCTGCTCGACGATCCGGCCGCCACGTCGACGGTCACGGAGAGCAGCATCAAGCCGGTCACCGAGTCGGCATACGCGCAGCGCAAGCGCAAGCTGGAGGCCGGCGCAGTCCCGCCGTTCGACACCGAATCCACCTGAGCGGAAGCCCGCAGCGCTGAATCCTCCTGGGAGGCCCCCGCATCCAATACGATGCGGGAATGATCGCAACGGAGCAGACGGTCGCACGCGCGACGGTCACGCGCTACGCCGTCGGCTCGCTCGGCACGGGCGGCTTCTCCACCCTGCCGGGGCTGGTGCTCGTCTACTACCTGACGGACACGCTCGGCGTCGCCGCGATCGTCGCCGGTCTCGTCGTGACGCTCGCCAAGGTGTGGGATGTGATCATCGACCCGGTGATCGGCGCCCGCTCCGACCGGATGCTCGCCGTCGGCGGGTCGCGCCGCCCGATGATGATCCTCGGCGCCGTCACCCTCCCCGTGCTCTTCCTGCTCACCTTCGCCGTGCCGGTCGGGACGCCCGAGCCGCTCGCGGCCGTGTGGGTGTTCGTGGCGTTCCTGCTGACGGCGACGGCGTTCAGCCTGTTCCAGGTGCCGTACATCGCCTTGCCCGCTGAACTCGCCTCCGGCTACGACCAGCGCACCAGGCTACTGACCTGGCGTGTTGTGGTGCTCACCTTCGCGATCCTGCTGTTCGGCGCGGGTGGCCCTGCCTTGCGGTCGCTCGGCGGCGACAACCAGTTCGCCGGCTACTTCCTGATGGCGCTCGTCGCCGGTGTGGTGATCGGGGCCGGGATGCTCGTGTCGGCGTTCGTCGCACCGCGCCGGCCGGCATCCACCGTCGTCCCGCCGACGGTGGGGGTGCTCACGACGCTGCGCACGAACTACGCGGCCGGGGTGGCGGCGCTCCGCGACAGCCAGCCGTTCCGGGCGCTGCTGCTGACCTTCCTGCTGCAGGGGCTCGCCACCGGGCTGATGCTCGCCGGTGCCAACTACGTGGCCACCTGGGTGCTGCACTCCGAGGATGCCGTGACGTTCTTGTTCGTCGCGCTCATCGGTCCTGCGCTGATCGTGACGCCGCTCTGGGGCGTGATCTCGCGCCGGATCGGCAAGGAGCGCGGGTTCGTGGCCGCGAGCATCCTGTTCGGGGTGGCCGCGCTCTCGATGCTGTTGCTGGTGTGGTTCCCTGGGGCGTGGGTGTATGCGCCGGTCGCGCTGGTCGGCGCAGGGTACGCCGGGATGCAGTCGCTGCCGATGGCGATGCTGCCCGACGTGATCTCGCACGACGCCACCCGTAACGGACCGGGGCGGGCCGGGACGTTCGGCGGGATGTGGACGGCGGGGGAGACCACCGGGATGGCGCTCGGCGCGACCGTGCTGACGATCATCCTGGCGCTCACCGGCTACGTCACCCGGTCGATGACGGAGTCCACAGCGATCGCCGCTGGGCAGCCGGCGAGCGCCGTCGTCGGCATCGTGATCGGTTTCAGCATCGTTCCCGCGGCGATCGTGGCGCTCAGCCTCATCCCGCTCGCCCGGTACGGCCTGCGCAAGGAGGACATCGATGGTCGCGTTTGACTCTGCGGCGATCCTGGGACGGCTCGCCGCGCTCCGGGCGGCGGACGCCCCGACGCACGGCGGTCGCGTGCTGAGCTACGTCTACGACTCGGGTCTCGCCGAGGTGGACGAGCTGGCCGCGCAGGCGATGCGCCTGGTGCAGCCCGTGAACGGGCTCGACCCCACCACGTTCACCTCGGTGGCCGTGATGGAGCGCGAGGTGCTCGGCTTCGCCCGCGAACTGCTGCACGGTGCGGACGACGTGGTCGGCTCCGTGACGTCGGGCGGCACGGAGTCGTGCCTGCTCGCCGTGAAGACCGCGCGCGACGTCTGGCGCGCGGCGGGCGGCACCGGCCGCGCGCGGATGGTCGCTCCCGTGACGGTGCACGCGGCGTTCCAGAAGGCGGCGCACTACTTCGACGTGGACCTGGAGCTCGTCTCCGTGCATCCGGAGACGGGCGTGGTCGACGCGGACGCGATCGTCGGCAGGCTCGGGGCCGACGTGGCCCTGGTCGTCGTCTCCGCGCCCGGATACCCGCTCGCGGCGCTCGACCCCGTCGAGGCCGTCGCCGCCGCCTGCGCGGACGCCGGCATCGCTCTGCACGTGGATGCCTGCATCGGCGGCTGGATCCTGCCGTTCTGGCGGAACGCCGACGGTTCTCCGCTGCCGCTCTGGGACTTCCGCGTTCCCGGCGTCACCAGCATCTCCGCCGACCTGCACAAGTTCGGCTACGCCCCGAAGGGCGCGAGCGTGCTGCTGCAGCGCGGCCGCGACCGGCAGAGGATGCAGTACTTCGCGACCACGGGCTGGCCGGGCTATCCGGTGGTCAACCCGACGATGCTCGGCTCCAAATCGGCCGGAGCCCTCGCGGCGTCCTGGGCGATCGTGCAGGCGCTCGGCGCCCGCGGCTTCGCCGAGCTGGCCGAGTCCTGCCGCCGGGCGACGCGCGCGCTGGCCGACATCATCGGCGACATCGACGGCCTGCGGATCGTGGGGGACCCGGTCGGGCCGCTGCTCGCGGTCGCCACCGACGAGTCCGTTCCTCCCGAGCGCCGCGTCGACCCGCACCACTGGGCGGACAGGGCGGGGCGCCGCGGCTGGCACCTGCAGCTGCAGCCCGGTCTGGTTCAGCCGGACGGCACGCGGCTGCCGCACACCACGCACCTCACGATCACCCCGGTGACCGAGGAGCGCGTGGACGAGCTCGAGGCGGCGCTGCGCGCCTCCGCCGACGAGGTGCGCGGCGTGCCCGCGGTCGACCCCTCCGCGATGCTGGGGGCGCTCCCGCCGGGCCTCGCGGACGGCCCGCTGGACGCGGAGACGGCGTGGGGCGTGCTGCAGGCGATCGGGCTCGCCGGCGCGAGCGACGACGCGTCAGGAGCCACGCTGCCGGACGAGCTGGCGCCGTTCCTCGCGCTGATCGGGGCGCTGCCCCGGCCGCTCACCGAACGCCTGCTGATCGAGCTGCTCGCGCGGATCGTCGAGCCGACCGAGAGCTGACCCCCTGAGGCCCGCGCCGACCGGGCGAGACTCAGACCACCGAGATCCCGAGCTTCCGCCCGGAGAGCCCGCGCGCCCGCGTGGCGAGCGTGTCCGCCACCGACCGGATGGCCACGGCTGCGGCATCGGAGGGGTCGGTGACCACGATCGGCGCGCCGGTGTCCCCGCCAGCCCGCAACGGGATGCTCAGCGGCACCGACGCGAGCAGCGGCACCTCCTCGTCCTGTCCGGCGGAGAGGCGGCGCGCGACCTCGGCCCCGCCGCCGCTGCCGAACAGGTCGAGCACGGTGCCGTCCGGCTGGGGGAGCCCCGCCATGTTCTCGATGACGCCGATGACCTTCTGGCCGGTCTGACGGGCGAGCACGCCACTGCGCTCAGCGACGTCGGCGGCCGCGGGCTGCGGGGTGGTCACCACGATCACCTCGGCGTTCGGCAGCAGCTGGCCCACCGAGATCGCCACGTCCCCCGTGCCGGGCGGCAGGTCGAGCAGGAGCACGTCGAGATCGCCGAAGAACACGTCGCCGAGGAACTGCTGGATGGTGCGGTGCAGCATCGGGCCGCGCCAGGCGACGGCGGCCGACGGCGAATCCACGAACATCCCGATCGACACCACCTTCACGCCGTAGGCGACGGGGGGCAGGATCATGTCGTCCACGCGGGTCGGGCGCTGTGCGACGCCCTCGGCGTCTGTGAGGCCCAGGATGCCGGGGATCGAGAAGCCGTGCACGTCCGCATCCACGATCCCGACGCGCAGGCCGCGCTCCGCGAGAGCAACGGCGAGGTTGGCGGTGACGGTCGACTTGCCGACGCCGCCCTTTCCACTGGTCACCGCGTAGACGCGGGTGAGCGAGTCCGGCCCGAACTGCTGGGCCCGGGATGCTCGGCCTCCGCGCAGCTTCTCGGTGAGCGCCCTGCGCTCCTCCTTCGACATCACCGTCACGTCGACCGTGACGGCGGTGACGCCGGGCACGCTCGCGGTGGCGGTGCGCACATCCCGTTCGATCGTGTCGGCGGCCGGGCAGCCGACGATCGTCAGCTTGACGCCCACCGTCGCGTGCCCGGACGGGTCGACGGCGACGCCGCCAACCATGTCCAGCTCGGTGATGGGCTTGCGGATCTCCGGGTCGAGCACACCGGCGAGGGCGTGCAGGACCGTGTCGGCCAGCTCAGCCACGCGCCTGCGCTCCGTCGCCTTCCCTGCTGCCATCGTCGTCGCGCCGGTCCAGGTCGTCGAGGAGGGCGCGCAGCTCGGCGCGGATGAAGTCCTTGGTCGCGATGTCCTTGATCGCCAGCCGCAGGGCGACGACCTCGCGCGCCAGGTACTCCGTGTCCGCCAGGTTGCGCTCCGCGCGCTGCCTGTCCTGCTCGATCTGCACGCGGTCGCGGTCGTCCTGCCTGTTCTGGGCGAGCAGGATGAGCGGGGCGGCGTACGACGCCTGCAGCGACAGCACCAGGGTCAGCGCGATGAAGCCGAGCGCGATCGAATCGAACCGCCAGGCGACGGGGGCGAGGGTGTTCCACGCCATCCAGAACACCACGAAGACGGTGAGCCCCAGGATGAACCAGGGCGTGCCCATCGCGCGAGCGATCCACTCCGTGAACCGGCCGAACCTGTCGTTGTTGTCGACGGTCTGGCCGCGGCGGGGGATGACAGTGGTGCGGAGGCCCTTGGGCGCATCCAGGCGGGTGTCCTGCTTACCTCGTGCCATTGCCGCCCCTCCTTCCGTTCACAATGCGGATACTGCCGGTCTGATCGGAGACGGGCGCGCGTTTCACGGGCTCGTCTTCGTCGCGACTTCGCCAGTCGTCTGGCAGCAGGTAGTCGAGGATGTCGTCAATGGTCACCACCCCGACCAGTCGGTGGTTGTCGTCCACGACGGGAACGGACACCAGGTTGTAGCTGGCCAGGATGCGCGACACCTCGGCAGCGGAGGTGTTCGCCGTCACCGGCTCCAGGCTCGGGTCCAGCAGGGTGCCCAGGCGCACGTGCGGCGGGTAGCGGAGCATCCGCTGGAAGTGCACGACGCCGAGGAAGCGCCCGGTCGGGGCCTCGTACGGCGGCAGGGTCACGCACACCGCCGCGCCGAGCGCCGGGGCGAGCTCGTGCCTCCTGATCAGGGCGAGCCCTTCCGCGACGGTGGCGTCGGCGGAGACGATGATCGGCTCGGTCGTCATCAGACCGCCAGCGGTGTCCGGCGCGTAGCTGAGCAGCATGCGCACGTCCTCCGCCTCCTCCGGCTGCATCAGTTCGAGCAGGTGCTCTCCGCGCTCGTCGGACAGCTGGGCGATGAGGTCGGCGGCGTCGTCCGGCTCCATCTGGTCGAGCACGTCCGCCGCGCGGTCGTCGTCGAGCTTGGCGAGGATCTGCACCTGCTCGGACTCCGGCATCTCCTCGAGCACGTCGGCGAGACGGTCGTCCGGCAGCTCTTCCGCGACCTCGAGCATCCGGAGCGGTGGGAGGTCGAGCAGGGTGTTCGCGAGGTCGGCCGGCTTCAGCTCGGAGTACGTGGCGATCAGCTGCTCGGCGGACTGCGCCTCGCCGCGCGCCTGCTTCTCGCGCACCTCGTTCCAGGTGACGAACGTGGTCGGGCCCTTGCCGAACGGGGACGATCCGGACTTCGGGCGGCGCACGAAGAGCTGGCTGATCGCCCACTCTCCCGTCGCGGACTCCTCGATCGCCACGTCCTCGATGGTCGCCTCGCCCGTGCCGTCGGCGAACAGCACCTTGCGGCCGAGCATCTCGGCGATCACGCGCACCTCGCCGCCGCGCTGCTCGAATCTGCGCACGTTGATGAGGCCGGTCGTGATGATCTGGCCGCTGCCGATGCTGGTCACCCGGCCGATGGAGACGAACACCCGCCGCTTGCCAGGGATCTCGACGATCAGCCCGACGACGCGCGGCGGATCGCTTTTTCGGTAGACCACCAGGACGTCGCGCACCTTGCCGACCCGGTCGCCGACCGGGTCGAAAACGGTGCACCCTGCCAAACGGGCGACGAAGACTCTGGTGGCACTCACATGTAATAACTTAAGCCCTCCGGCCGTCAGGTCGCTGCGGATGGAAGAATGGAGCGATGAGCAGCCAGAGTCCGCTTGGCGGACGCAACCGTGTCATGTTCCCCACGCTCCCGCGCGGAGAGGTCGTCGCCACCTACGAGACCTACCCGGAAGCGCAGCAGGCGGTGGATGTGCTGGCGCGCGCGGACTTCCCCGTCGACAAGGTCTCGATCGTCGGAAGCGACCTCAAGAGCGTCGAGCGCGTGACGGGGAAGCTGACCTGGGGGCGTGTCGCGGTCGCCGGTGCGGCATCCGGTGCGTGGCTCGGAATCTTCTTCGGCCTGCTGCTGGTGATCTTCTCGCCGCAGGTCAGCCTGGCGTTCGTGCTCGCCGCCGTGCTCATCGGCGCCGGGTTCGGGATGCTGTTCGGCGTCGTCTCGTACGCCATCAACCGCCGCCGCCGCGACTACACCTCGGTGATGCAGGTGATCGCGACCAGCTACTCGGTGCTCGTCGACTCCGACCTCGTCAACCGTGCCCGCAACCTGATGCAGGGCGGCGTCGGGGACGGCAGGGAGGCGCCCGTCGCGCACCCGTCCGACCCGCCGGTGGCGCCGCATCCGTCCGACCCTCCGCCCGCGTTCCCGCAGCCGGAGCACCCGTCCGATCCGCCGCCTGCGCCGCCAGCGCCGCCCGCTCCGGCTGGGCCGACCGCGCCTGAGGAACCGCGCTAGCGCAGTCGCTGCACCCACGCCTCCACGTCGTCCGCCGTGCGCGGGATGGCGATGGAGAGGTTCTCCGCGCCGTCTTCGGTGACCAGGATGTTGTCCTCGATCCGCACGCCGATCCCGCGGAACGCCTCCGGCACCGTGAGGTCGTCCGGCTGGAAGTACAGGCCGGGCTCGATGGTGAAGGTCATACCCGCCTCGAGCACGCCGTCGAGGTAGAGCTCGCGGCGGGCCTGCGCGCAGTCGTGCACATCCAGTCCGAGGTGGTGGCTGGTGCCGTGCACCATGTAGCGGCGGTGGTGCTGGTTGTCCGCCTGCAGAGCCTCCTCAGCGGTGACCGGCAGCAGCCCCCACTCCGCCGTGCGGCGGGCGATGACTGCCATCGCGGTGGCGTGGATCTCGCGGAACCGGATGCCGGGACGCACGATCGCGAACGCGGCATCCGCCGCCTCGCGCACGGTCTCGTAGACCAGCCGCTGCGTCTCGGTGAAGGTGCCGTCGATGGGGAACGTGCGGGTGATGTCGGCGGTGTAGTAGCTGTCGACCTCCACGCCGGCGTCCAGCAGGATGAGGTCGCCGGGAACCACGGGGCCGTCGTTGCGCGTCCAGTGCAGGATGCACGCGTGCGGTCCGCTCGCGGCGATCGTGTCGTAGCCCACCGCGTTCCCGTCAGCGCGGGCACGGCCGTTGAAGACGCCCTCGACCAGGCGCTCGCCGCGGGGATGCGCGGTGATGCGCTCCAGGTCGCCGATCACGTCGTCGAAGCCGCGCGCGGTCGCCGCGATGGCGGAGCGCAGCTCGGCCACCTCGTACGCGTCCTTGACCAGCCGTAGCTCGGACAGGTCGCGCGCCAGCTGGTCGTCCGCGTCGTGCTGTTCGGGGTCGTAGCCGGGCGCTGAGGCGTCGTCTCCTGCGAGGACCAGGCGGAGCGCATCCACCGAGTCGGTGATGGCAGAGTCGGCTTCGCGCAGCACGATGGTGTCTGCGTCGGTGGCGTCGACGACCGCATCCAGGTCGGCGATGCCGCGGGTGGCGAGCGCGAGATCGCTGGCGACCTGCGCGAGCGACGGGCGCGGGCCGATCCAGAACTCGCCGATCTCCGGGTTGGCGTAGAACTCGTCGGAGTCGCGGCCTGCGCGCTCGCGGAAGTAGAGGGTCGCGTCGTGGCCGGCGTCCGTCGGTTCCAGCACGAGCACGCTGCCCGGCTCGGAGTCGGAGCCCCAGCCGGTGAGGTGCGCGAACGCCGAGTGGGCGCGGAAGGCGTAGTCGGTGTCGTTCGAGCGCTGCTTGAGGCGCCCGGCCGGGATGATCAGGCGCTTGCCGCGGTAGAGCTCGGAGATCGCCGCGCGGCGGGCCGCGGCGAACGACGCCTGCTCCCGCGCATCCGGCAGCGTCTCCTCCCGCTCGGCCCAGCCGCTTCCGATGTATTCCTTGAAGCCGTCCGAACCCGGTGTCGTCGACCGGTTGGAGGTGGCGCGCGGGGCGGGGGCTGCTGTTGCCGGCTGGGTCTGCTGCTGCGAGGACATGCCGACCATTCTTCCACTCCTAGGATGGAGTGCATGGCTGATGTGCGACGCTTCCGTGGTCCCATCGACCTGCACACCCACTCGTCCGTCTCCGACGGCACGGAGACACCGGCGGAGCTGGTGCGGGCTGCAGCGGTCGCCGGGCTCGGCACGGTCGCGCTCACCGACCATGATTCCACAGCCGGCTGGCTGGATGCTGCGGCCGCCGGAGCAGAGGTGGGCGTCACCGTCCTCCCCGGCATGGAGCTCAGCACGCGCATCGAGTTCGCGAGCGTGCACATGCTCGGCTACCTCTTCGACCCGCAGAACCCGGCGCTCGTCGCAGAGACGGCGCGCATCCGGGAGGGCCGGCTGACCAGGGCGGAGGAGATGGTCAACCGCATCGCGGAGGACTACGACATCACCTGGGCGGACGTGATGGACCAGGCCACAGAGGGGGCGACCGTCGGACGCCCGCACATCGCGGACGCGCTCGTCGCCCGCGGGCTCGCCAGCGACCGCAGCGCCGCCTTCGCGGGTATCCTGCACTGGCGAGGCGGCTACTACCAGCCGCACTACGCTCCGGAGCCGCTGACCGGGGTGCGTCTCATCCGCGAGGCCGGCGGCGTCCCCGTGCTCGCGCATCCGGCGACGGGCGGGCGCGGCAGGGTCATCCCGGAGCAGCGGCTCGCGCGCCTGGTGGATGCCGGCCTCTTCGGCCTGGAGATCGACCACAGGGAGAACACCGAGGACGGCAAGGCCAGACTGCACGAACTGGCCGCGAAGTTCGGGCTCGCCGTGACCGGGTCGAGCGACTACCACGGCGACGGGAAACCGAACCGGCTGGGGGAGAACACGACCGATCCTGAGGTTGTTGACAGGATCATCGAAGAAGCGACAGGCGCGGCGCCCTTCTACGCGTCCTGAGGTTTTCTGCTTAGCCTGGGTCGGGGTTCGAAGCACGGAGCCCAGGATCGAGCACGGGAGACGAGGTCAGGCGTGAGCCGACGGAGCTGGTCAGCAGTGGCAGCGGCCGCGGTGCTGGTCGCCGCCATCGTGACGGCGGGAGGAGCATCCCCTGCCATCGCGGACACCTCGTATCCGTCGTGGGACGACGTGCAGGCGGCGAAGGCCAACGCCGCGGCCAGTCAGGCGGAGGTGGACCGCATCAACGGTCTGCTCGCCTCGCTGCAGACCTCCGCGGACGCCGCGGGCGACCTCGCGATCAAGCGCGCGGGCGAGTACGGGCAGGCGGAGGCCGCCCTGCAGGCGGCGACGCAGAAGGCGGACGACCTGCGGACGGCCGCGACGGCCGCGAGCACCAAGGCGGCGTCCCTGCGCTCGCAGAGCGGCAAGCTCGCCGAGCAGCTCACCCGCTCCGGAGGGGCGGAGGTGTCTCTGCGGCTGTTCCTCACCGGGAACAGCTCGGTCAAGTCGTCGGAGCTGCTCTACCAGCTCGGTGCCGTCTCCAAGCTGGCCGACCAGGCGAGCACACTGTTCGCGCAGGCCACGGCGCAGAAGAACCTCGCAGCATCCCTCAGCGAGCAGGCCGCCCAGGCCCGCACCATCCGCGACGGGCTGGCGACGCAGGCCAAGACGGCGCTCGACGCCGCCAAGGCGGCCAAGCAGGCGGCGGATGCGCAGCTCGCCGACCAGAAGCAGCACGCCACCACCCTGTACGCGCAGCTCGCCGCGCTGAAGAACACCGAGGCGTCGGTGGAGCAGAAGTACGCGGAGGGTGTCGCGGCGGCGCAGGCAGCGGCAGCGCAGGCCGCAGCGGCCGCAGCGGCGGCGGGCGACGGAGGGGCGGACGGCTTCGCCCCGCCTCCCGGTGTCGACGTCGACCCGGCCGGAGCGCAGAACTACGCGTCCAGTGTGCTCGGGTCGTACGGCTGGGGTGGAGACCAGATGGGCTGCCTCATCCGGCTCTGGAACCAGGAGTCCGGCTGGCGCACCGACGCGTACAACACCTCGAGCGGGGCGTACGGCATCCCGCAGTCGCTTCCCGCGAGCAAGATGTCGTCGGCGGGCGGCGACTGGATGACCAACTACCGCACGCAGATCAACTGGGGTCTGGGCTACATCAGCGGCCGCTACGGCTCACCCTGCGGAGCCTGGACCCACGAGATCGGCTACAACTGGTACTAAGAAATCGAGTCCGGACTTATTCACGCGACACGCCGGAGCGGTGCGTGAATAAGTCCGGACTCGATTGGTCCTGGCGCGGGTCAGGCGGTGGGTGCCGTCGGGGCTCCGCCGCGGGAGCGACGACGACGGCGGCGCGGTGCGCTGTTGCCGTCGTGGTGCTCTGCTCCGCCGCCGTCGTGGGTTCCGGATGCCGGTGCGTCGGTCGCGGGAGCGGTCTCGGCCGAGCCTGCTCCGCTCGGGCGTCCACCGCGGGTGCGGCGGCGGCTGCGCTGGCTGTCGCCGGCAGCGTCCGATCCGCCGGAGCGACCGCCCTCTGAGCGTCCGCCGTCTGAGCGCTGTCCGCCCTCCGAGCGTCCACCGTCCGAGCGTCCGCCCGAGCGCTGCGCGCCCTCAGCCTTCACCGCGGGCGTCGCCTTCAGGCGGCCCTTGGAGCCGGCGGGGATGTCCAGGTCGGAGTACAGGTGCGGCGACGACGAGTACGTCTCCGTCGGCTCTGGCTGGCCGAACTCGAGGGCGCGGTTGATCAGCGCCCACTTGTGCAGGTCTTCCCAGTCCACGAACGTGACGGCGATGCCGGTCTTGCCGGCGCGTCCCGTGCGGCCCGCACGGTGCAGGTAGGTCTTCTCGTCGTCCGGGATGGTGTGGTTGATGACGTGGGTCACGTCGTCGACGTCGATGCCGCGGGCCGCGACGTCCGTGGCGATCAGGATGTCCTTCTTGCCGGCCTTGAACGCGGCCATCGCGCGCTCGCGCTGCTCCTGGTTGAGGTCGCCGTGCACGGCGGCGGCGTTGAAGCCGCGGTCGTTGAGCTCCTCGACCAGTTTGGCCGCCGCGCGCTTGGTGCGCGTGAACACCACGGTCTTGCCGCGGCCCTCCGCCTGCAGGATGCGGGCGACGACCTCGTCTTTGTCGAGCGAGTGGGCGCGGTAGATCAGGTGCTTGATGTTCGCCTGGATCTGGCCCTCGTCCGGGTCGGTCGCGCGGATGTGGATGGGGCGCGTCATGAAGCGGCGCGCCAGGGCGACGATCGGGCCGGGCATGGTCGCGGAGAACAGCATGGTGTGGCGCGTTGCCGGGGTCTGCGCGAACAGCTTCTCGATGTCGGCGAGGAAGCCGAGGTCGAGCATCTTGTCTGCTTCGTCGAGCACCATCTCGCGCACGTTGGAGAGGTTGAGGAGTCGCTGGCCGGCGAGGTCGAGCAGACGGCCCGGCGTGCCGACGACGATCTGCGCGCCCGACTTGAGCTGGGCGATCTGGCCTTCGTACGCCTTGCCGCCGTAGATGGCGACGACCTCGGTGTCGCGGTTCGCCGCCGCCTGGGAGAGGTCTTCGAAGACCTGGACGCACAGCTCGCGGGTGGGGACGACGACGAGCGCCTGCACCCCGGGCTCCGGGTGGAGTCCGAGACGCTGGATGATCGGGAGGCCGAAGCCGAAGGTCTTGCCGGTGCCCGTCTTGGCCTGGCCGATGATGTCCTGGCCGTCGAGAGCGAGCGGGATGGTCTGCGCCTGGATGGGGAAGGGCTCGATGATGCCCTTCGCGGCGAGAGCGTCGACCATGTCCTGGTCGATGTTGAGTTCAGAGAAAGTCACTAGAGAATATGCCTGTCGATCGTGAGTTGAAGGTCTACGCCTTGTTCCTCGTTCGCAGGCGTAGGGCCGTCGATCCAGCGCCGACGGCGGCACCAGCTTACTGGACGTCCCCGTTACACTGCTGTACGTGGCAACCTGGATCTCCCGACGCCGGCCCCCGGTCGAGCTTCCCCGACTGACGCCGCGGAACACTCCCACGCAGGCGATCCGCGTCGATCTACACGAGGTCATGCCCGATCTGCTGCCGTATCTCGGCCAGGCCGCCTACCTCCAGCTGGAGACGTTCCAGACCCTCTCGCGCGTCGTCGGAGAGGTGGATGCGCTCTCCGCCAAAGAGAAGGTGGCTGCGGCGGCCGGCCACGCGCTGTCCAAGCACCAGGGCGTCGTGGCGGAGATCCGCCGCCGCGGAGACGACCCTGCCGAGGTGATGAAGCCGTTCGCCGACGAGATCGACGGCTTCAGCGCGCTGACGACCGGGGCGGACTGGCGCGAGACACTGCTGGCCGTGCTGGTGACGAGCGGCCTGCTCGACGACTTCTTCATCCGCCTGGCGGCCGGGCTCCCCGGCGACGTCGGCCCGCGCATCGCCCAGTTGCTCGGCTCGGACGGCGGCCAGGAGGGCGTGCTCGACGTGCTGCGCGACGAGATCGAGGCTGACCAGCGGCTGTCGTCGCGCCTGGCGATGTGGGGGAGGCGCCTGGTGGGCGACACGCTCCTCGTCGCACGCTCGGCGCTGCACCTGTCCGGCAACCCCGCGAAAGACGACGAGCGCATCGAGCCGATCTTCACCGAGCTCATCGCGGCGCACACCCGCAGGATGGACGCCCTCGGCCTCACGGCCTGACCCGGCGACTCAGCCGCGGCCTGGCGGCTTCAGCGCGCGACGGCGCCCTTGGTGAGGTCGGCGAGCATCCGGTCGTCGTGCGCGGTGCGGACACGGCCGATGACCACGTCGACCACGGCGACCACCAGGGCGGTGCCGAGGAGCGTGATCCACCAGATCCAGCCGCCGTTCCACTTCAGGCCTGCCCAGGTGAGGGCGACCCAGAGCACGCTCGACACCATGACCCCGAGAGCGGGCATCAGCACGGCGCCGTGCGTGTGACGGTTCGGCAGCAGATAGCGGGCGGCGAGGCCGATGATGGCCCCGCCGAGCGCGACGAAGAGCAGTTCCACGCTGGCGAATCTAGCCGACGAAGCCGATGCGGCGCGACTCGTCCGAACCGATCTCGATGTATGCGATGCCGGCCGTCGGGACGACGTACAGCTTGCCCTTGTTGTCGGTGAGGCGGACGAATCCGGTGCCGCTCGAGAGCGCTGCCTCGACCTGCGATGCGATCTCCTCCGCCGTCTGGGACGACTCGAAGCTGAGCTCGCGAGGAGCGTTGACGATTCCGATGCGGATCTCCACGTGTGGTGCCTTTCGAATCTGACCGGCGGATGTGAGTTCAGACTACGACACGCAGCCTACGGCGCTGCGCCGCGTTCTCTGTCGGCGGACGCCGGTAGCGTTTCAGGCATGACGATCCGAGGTTTCCGACCGCCGCCTTCCGCGGAGCAGACGGCGACCGACCTCGCACTCGACGACACGCAGGCGGCCGTCCTCGCGCTGCCGGACGGCGCATCCGGTGCCGTCATCGGCGCGCCGGGCACCGGCAAGACCACCGCGCTGGTCGAGGCGCTCGCCGAGCGGGTACTGCAGCGCGGATACGGCACGGGGGAGGTGCTCGCGATCAGCGCATCCCGGTCGGCGGCCACCCGGCTGCGCGACAGGATCGCGCTGCGGATCGGCGTCCCGACCAACGGCCCGCTGGCGAGGACGGCGACGTCGCTCGCATTCCAGCTCGCGGGTGAGCGCGCCAGGGCTGCGGCGCTGGAGCCGCCCCGGCTGCTCACCGGCGGCGAACAGGACCAGATCATCGCCGAGCTGATCGATGGCCATCTCGAAGACGGCACTGGACCGGCCTGGCCGGAGCCGCTGGTCGCCGACGTGCGCACCCTCCGAGGCTTCCGCACCGAGCTGCGCGAGCTGATGGCGCGCTGCGTCGAACTCGGCGTCACGCCCAGCAGGCTCTCTGAGCTGGGCGCGATCACGGGGCACGACGAGTGGAGGGCCGCCGCGCGTTTCATCGCGGAGTACCAACGCGTGGTGGACAGCTATCGCGGCACCTTCGTCGACTCGTCGGAGCTGATCGCCGAGGCCGTGTCCGTCGTGCGCGGCGGCAGCTCGCTCGACCGGCTGAGGGCGATCTTCGTCGACGACCTGCAGGAAGCGACGCTCGCCACCGTCTCCCTGCTGCGCGCCTTCGCCGCCCGCGGCGTGGCGATCGTGGCGTTCGGCGATCCGGATGTGGCGTCCACCACGTTCCGCGGGGCGGAGGCGACGGCCATCGGCCAGCTGGAGGCGCGGCTCGGCGTCCCCGTCACGCGCTTCGTCCTCGGCACGGCGCACCGCCAGACGCCGGCGCTCCGCGACCTCACGACGCGCGTCACCGAGCGCATCGGCACGGCGGCGGCCGGCGTCCAGCGCCTCGCAGCAGCAGGCCGGGATGCGCCGCCGTCCGGCCAGGAGGTCGTGCGCATCGAGGCGTCGTCCGCCCCGGCAGAGGCGGCGCGGCTGGCGCGCAGGCTGCGGGAGCAGCACCTGATGAACGGTGTGCCGTGGAACAGGATGGCCGTCGTCGTCCGCTCCGGCGCGCACGTGCCTGGCCTCGCCAGGTCGCTCGCGGTCGCCGAGGTGCCGACCAGGACCAGCGTCGCAGGACGCGCTCTGCGCGACGACTTCGCCGCCCGGCAGCTGATCACGGTCGTCGGCGTGGAGCTCGGCGCCGTCGAGCTCGACCCTCCCGTGGTCTCCGACCTGCTTCTCGGGCCGTTCGGCGGCCTCGACGGCATCAGCCTGCGCCGCCTGCGGCTGGCCCTCCGCCAGGAGGAGCTGGCCGGAGACGGCAACCGCTCGGCCGACGACCTGCTCGTCGAGGCGCTGAGCGCGCCCGGCCGGTTCTCCACCATCGACTCCGCCCCGGCACGCCGCGCATCCCGCCTCGCCGAGACCATCGCGGCCGGACGCGAGAAGGCGCAGAACGGCGCCACCATCGAGGAACTGCTCTGGCACGTCTGGGAGCGCAGCGGGCTCGCCAAGCGCTGGCTGGAGCAGTCGGAGCGCAGCGGCATCGTCGCCGACGAGGCCAACCGCCACCTCGACGGCGTCGTCGCGCTGTTCACCGCCGCCAGGCGGTTCGTCGAGCGCTATCCGGAACGTCCGGCGTCCGACTTCGTCGTCGAACTGCTCGGCGCAGAGGTCCCGGAAGACACCCTCGCCGCGCAGACGCTGGGGGAGGCGGTGCTGGTCTGCACCCCGAGCGCCACCATCGGCGCCGAGTTCGACATCGTCGCGGTCGCAGGGCTGCAGGAGAGCGTCTGGCCCAACCTGCGCCTCCGCGGCTCCCTGCTGCACCCCCAGGCGCTCGCGGACGCACTCGCCGGAACCACGTCCGACACGGTGGACGAACGCGCCCAGGTGCTCGGCGACGAGCTCAGGATGTTCGCGCTCGCCGTGTCCAGGGCGCGCACGCAGGTCATCCTCACGGCCACCGCCAACGACGACGAGCAGCCGTCCCCGTTCCTCCGGCTCGCCGGCGACCTGGCATACGACGACACGGACGACTCCGTGCATCCACTGTCGCTGCGCGGGATGGTCGGGCGGCTGAGGCGGCGGCTGGTCACCACCGGCGCCCCGGATGCGGCCGACGCCCTCGCGCGTCTCGCCGCCGCGGAGGTGGAGGGCGCGAGCCCGGACGACTGGTACGGCCTGATCGCGCCGTCGACCGAGGAGCCGCTGGTCGACCTCGACGATCCGGATGCGGTGGTCAGGGTCTCCCCGTCGCGCCTGGAGACCTTCGAGAAGTCGCCGCTCGCCTGGTTCGTCGACGCGATGGCGTCCTCGCCGAGCGGCCTCGCCGCCGGGATCGGCACCGTCGTGCACGCGGTGATGGAGCAGGTCAGCACCGAGCCGGACGGCGACCTCAGCGTCGAACGCGTCTGGCGCGGCGTCGAGGAACGCTGGAACGAGCTGCAGTTCGAGTCCCCGTGGCTCGAGGAGAAGGAGCGCAGGCGCACCAGGAAGCTCGCAGAGGGCGTTTCCGAGTACCTGCGCGACTTCGAGCGGGCGGGAGGGGCACTCCTCGGCTCGGAGGGCGCGTTCGAGCTCTCCGTCGGCCGCGCGCTCATCCGCGGCACCATCGACCGCGTGGAACGCACTCCGGAGGGAACCATCGTCATCGTCGACCTCAAGACAGGCAACACCGTGCCGAGCGCCGCGCAGGTGGCCGGGCACGCCCAGCTCGGCGCGTACCAGCTCGCCCTGGAACACGGGGCAGTGGAGGCGGCGGAGGGCGCCCCGTCCGGCGGCGCGAAGCTGCTCTACGTGAGCAAGGGCGTGCGCGGAAAGGGCTACAGGGAGGTGGCCCAGGAGCGGGTCGACGGCGACGGGCTCGACCGGCTGAAGGCCAGGGTCGAGCAGGCGGCGGCCGGGATGGCGGGCAGCACGTTCGCCGGAGTGGTCGACCTCGGAGACAGGGACCCGCACGCGAAGTACGAGTATCGCATCCACCTCGTTCCGGCGGTCAGCGCATGATCGGGGGGTGCGCATGATCGAGGAAAACGGCGACGGTCTGCTGGAGTGGGGAGCGGACGAGGCGACGCTCGACTTCGTGGAGCAGGCGTTCACGCTCGCGCACGAGGAGCATCCCCGACCCGTGCGCAGGATCAGTGCGGTCGAGATCGCGGAGGCGCTGGGGCTGCCCACCCCCACGCTGCAGCAGCAGGCCGTGATCGAGGCGCCGCTCGAACCGGCGATCGTCGTGGCCGGCGCAGGCAGCGGCAAGACGGAGACGATGGCCAACCGGGTGGTCTGGCTGCTCGCCAACGGGCACGTCAGGGTGCCGGAGATCCTCGGCCTCACCTTCACCCGCAAGGCGGCCGGCGAGTTGGCGATCCGCATCAGGAAGCGCATCGAGCAGCTGGTGGCGTCCGGGCTGACCGACATCGAGTTCGACCCGTTCGACGCGCCGGAGGTGGCGACGTACAACGCGTTCGCCAACGCGATCTTCCGCGAGAACGCGCTGCTGATCGGGCGAGAGCCGGAGTCCGCCGTGCTCAGCGAGGCGTCGGCGTGGCAGGTCGCCCGCCGCCTCGTGGTGACGAGCACGGACGATCGGCTGGTCGAGCTCGAGAAGAGCGTCGACACCGTCACTTCGGCCGTCATCTCGCTCAGCCGCGCGCTCAGCGAGAACGTGGTCGAGGCTGCGGACGTGCTGCGGATGACCGAGCGGTTCCAGACCATCGCCGACCTGCCCACCGGCAGCGGGAGGGTCAAGGAGCTGTACGCCTCCGTGCGCGCGGCCATCCAGGTGGTCGGTGCGCTCCCTCCGCTGCTCGACCTCGCGGAGCAGTTCGCGGCGGAGAAGGTGCGCCGCGGCTTCGTCGAATACTCCGACCAGGTCGCGCTCGCGCTGCGCGTCAGCGAGCGCGTTCCGTCCGTCGCAGACGACTACCGGTCCCGCTACCGGGTGGTGCTGCTCGACGAGTACCAGGACACCTCCGTGGTGCAGACCCGCCTGCTCTCGGGCCTGTTCGGCGGGCAGGCCGTCATGGCGGTCGGCGACCCGCACCAGTCCATCTACGGCTGGCGAGGGGCGAGCGCCGCCAACCTCGGCCGGTTCTCGCTCGACTTCACCGGCACCCGCGACGGCGCCGCCGAGTACGCGCTCAGCACCAGCTGGCGCAACCCCACGAGCGTGCTCGACGCCGCCAACGCGCTGGTCGCCCCGCTGACCGCGAGCTCGCCCGTCCACGTCGAGCAACTGCAGCCGAGGCCCGGCGCGGAGAAGGGCGAGCTGCTCGCCGTCTTCGAGCAGACCGTCGCCGACGAGGCGGAAGCGGTCGCCGCGTGGCTGGGCGCTCGCCTGGCCACCCGGGATGCGCGCGGTGCCGTGCCGAGCGCCGCCATGCTCTGCCGGTCGCTCAAGAAGATCGACGTCTTCACCGCGGCGCTTTCGCGGAGGAACATCCCGTATCACGTGCTCGGGCTCGGCGGCCTGCTGGAGCAGCCGGTGATCGCCGACCTGGTGAGCGCCATGCGCGTCATGCACGACCCGACGGCCGGCTCCGAGCTGATCCGGCTGCTCACCGGAGCGCGCTGGCGGATCGGGCCGAAGGACATCCAGGCGCTGCGGAACGTCGCATCCTGGCTCGCGGCGCGCGACCACCGGTTCCAGGAGCTCGATCCCGAGGTGCGCAGGCGCCTGCGGCAGTCGGTGGCGGGCGACGAGTCCGCGTCCCTCGTCGACGCCCTCGACTTCGTGGTCGAGGCGAAGGACGGGCACTCCCAGCTGGCCGGGTTCAGCGAGGCCGGCCTGCACAGGATGCGCGAGGCCGGCCGCCAGCTCGACCATCTGCGATCCAGGGTCGGTCTCGACCTGCTCGACCTGGTGACGCTGGTGCAGCAGGAACTGCTGCTCGACATCGAGGTGGCCGCGAACGAGACAGCCCAGCTCGGCCAGGCGAGCCTCGACGCGTTCGCCGAGCAGGTCTCCTCCTATCTGGCCAGCGACGATCAGGCCACGCTCGGCTCGTTCCTCGCTTGGCTGGCCGAGGCGGAGCGCAGAGACAACCTCGCGCCGCGCAGCGAGGAGCCGGAGCCCGGCACGGTGCAGATCCTGACCATCCACGGGTCGAAGGGCCTCGAATGGGATGTGGTCGCCGTGCCGCGGATGGTCGACGGCGAACTGCCGGGCGGGCCGCAGAGCAAGCGCGGCTGGTTCGAGTTCGGCGCTCTGCCGTACGAGTTCCGCGGAGACTCCACCGAGCTGCCCGTGCTGGCCTGGCGCACGGCGGAGACGCAGAAGGACATCGACGAGTCGATGACCGCGTTCGAGGAGGAGATCGTCGCCCGGCACGCCGCCGAGCAGCGGAGGCTGGTCTACGTCGCCGTCACCCGGGCGAAGGAGCACCTGCTGCTCTCCGGGTCGTACTGGTCGACGCAGAAGAAGCCGCGCGGACCTGGCGCGTACCTGCTCGAACTGCAGGCCGCCGGTCTGCTTCCGGACGACGCGTTCCCGGAGTGCGCTGAGCCGGACGAGAACCCGTTCGCGCTCGACGCGCAGACGGTGACGTGGCCGCTCGACCCGCTCGGCGTGCGGCACGACAGGGTGCACGCCGCCGCAGCGGCCGTCAGGAACGCGCTGGAGCGCGGGCCAGGCGACGGAGGAATCTACGCCGCCGACCTCGACCTGCTGCTCGCCGAGCGTGCCCGCCGCCTCGACGACGCCGGCCTGGTCGAGCTGCCGACGCGCATCCCTGCCTCGCGGTTCAAGGACTACGTCACCGATCCCGGGTCCGTCGCGGCAGCCCTCCGCCGCCCGATGCCCGAGCGGCCGTACCGGCAGACCCGTCTCGGCACCCTGTTCCACGGCTGGGTGGAGCAGCGATACGGCACGGTGGCGGGAGCTGCCGACGTCATCGACGCCGCGGCATACGAACTGGACGACCCGGCGGGGGAGCAGCTCGAGGCCGAGCAGCTGGCCGAGCTGCAGCGCACTTTCGCGGCGAGCGAGTGGGCGGGCCGCCGCCCGGACGAGGTGGAGATCGAGATCCACGTCACGCTCGCCGGGCAGGTGGTGGTCTGCAAACTGGATGCGGTCTACCCGGCCGACGATGGCGTGCACAGCCATCAGATCGTCGACTGGAAGACCGGCAAGGCGCCGCGCGACGCCGCCGACCTCGAACGCAAACAGCTCCAGCTCGCCCTCTACCGGCTGGCGTACGCGCAGTACGCCGGCGTCGACCCGGAGAAGATCGACGCCGTCTTCTACTTCGTGGCCGACGACGAGGTCATCCGGCCGGAGCGGCTCTACTCCGCGGAGGAGTTGCGGTCGCTCTGGTCCTCCTCGACGGGCTTCATCCCGCCGGCGTGACCGTAGGCATCCGAGCTGCGGTCGCCCGGCGTGCGGTCGAGCATCGCCTCGACGTCGTCGATGGCGAGGATCGGTCCCGTCGCGGTCGACAGCGGGGTGACCGCATTGCTGTGCACCCGGTCGACCAGGCCGTCGAGCATCTGCACGGCGTCGTCGACGATGCTCTGGTCGCGCACCTCGCGGCCGTGCAGCAGCCAGCGGGCGACCTCGAGCTCCGCGTACAGCATCGCGCGCTGCGTGAACTGGCGGTCGGTGGCGACCTGGCGCGTCGAGGCGTATGCGCCGAGCGCGCCCTCCGTCGCCTCCGGGTTCATCGCGAGCAGCCAGTGCAGGTCACGTGCTGGGTCGCCGACGCGCAGCGCCGACCAGCCGAGCACGGCGAGCACGGTCTCGTCCTCCACGAGGAACGAGTCGGCGGTGAGGGCCCCATTGACCACGGTGGGCTGGAACTGCCAGAGCGACTGGTCGGCCGACGCATCGCGCCAGCGGTCGCGGAGCGCACTCGGCAGCAGCCCGGTGGATGCGGCCGACTCGATCAGGGCCGTGGTGGACGTGTGGCACTCCGCGGCGCTCAGCACCGGGAGTCCCGCCTCGCCGACGAAGTTGGTCGGGAGCGTGTGGATGGCCGCGATGGCGTGCCCGATCGATCCGGCCAGACCATCGCCGGGCGGGATGTCGTCGACGTCGATGTGGTGGCCGGGCAGGAAGTCGTAGACGATCGCGCGCGTTCCGCCGACGGGAGCCTGGCCGAGGTAGGTCGGCACGTCGAACGGGAGGCGGCTGCGGATGCCGGTGGTCAGCGCGCGCAGGGCGACCAGGTCGGCGCTCTGCTCGGTCTCCGCCGCCTGCGACGTCGGGACCCGGATGACCGAGGTTCCGCCGTCCCGCCCGCTGAGCAGCGCGGAGTCGAACTCGCCCGCGCCCCCGAGTGTGTAGCTGCGGGCACCGGAGACCTCGAGCCCCGGCACGGCCGAAGTGGCCAGCGCGGCTAGAGTGAGATGGGATCTGGCCATGCGCCAAGGTTAATTGGACTTCCCCGCGTGAGCCGTTCGCCACGCCCCGAAAGGACCTCGATGTCGCCCATCCCATTCGATTCGCTGCCGCTCTCGCGTCACGCCGTCGACCGCGATCATGTCTCCCGGTCGCGTCCAGCGCTGTTCGACGAGCTCTGGGAGGAGCCGTCGACGCGCGTACTCGCGCTCTGGAAGGGCAGGGCGCTGCTCACGGCGGACAGCGTGGAGGCGGCGACGCCCGCCGCGGACGGCTGGGGCGCATCCGGTGCCGGCGCTGCCGCGCTCGAGCTGCTTCCCGTCGAACGGGTGACCTCGGCACTGGTCAGGGTCTACCTGGGACGCACGCTCGTCGCGAGCGACGCGGAGCCCGCCGGCACGGCCGTCGTGCTCGAAGTGCTCACCGACGCCGCCGCGCAGGAGCTCGAACCGGATGAGGCCCGCTGGGGGAACCTGCGCACCGTCGCCACCGCGCTCACCGACCGCGACGCCGGGCTGTTCACCGAGGCGCTCGCGATCGCCAACTGGCACGCCTCCCACACCCACTGCCCGCGCTGCGGTACGCCGACCGTCGTGGAGCAGGCCGGCTGGGTGCGCCGCTGCTTCGAGGACGGCTCCGAGGTGTTCCCGCGCACTGACCCCGCCGTGATCGTGACCGTGCTGGATGCGGACGACCGGCTGCTGCTCGGATCGAACGCGATGTGGGAGAACTCGCGATACTCGCTGCTGGCCGGTTTCGTCGAGCCGGGGGAGTCGTTCGAGTCCGCCGTGCAGCGTGAGATCTTCGAGGAGGCGGGCATCCGGGTGGTCGACCCGCAGTACAAGGGATCGCAGCCGTGGCCGTTCCCCGCATCGGTGATGGTCGGCTTCACGGCCCGGCTGGCCGACGACCAGGCGCCGTCCGGGCTCGCACCGGACGGGGAGGAGATCCTCGACCTGCGCTGGTTCAGCCGCACCGAGCTGTGGGAGGCGCGCGAGCAGGTCATCCTCCCGGGCCGATCCTCGATCGCCCGCGCCCTGATCGAAGACTGGTACGGCGGATCGCTGGACGAGGCTCCGGTGGCGCGATGACCGGGGCGGCACGGTGAGCGGGGTGGCACGGTGAATCCGGACAGTCTGCTCGACGGGCTGGATGCGCAGCAGAGGGTCGCCGCCGAGGCGCTGCTCGGGCCGGTCTGCATCCTGGCCGGTGCTGGAACGGGCAAGACGCGCGCGATCACGCATCGCATCGCGTACGGCGTGGCCTCCGGTGCGTACGCGCCGAACCGCGTGATGGCGCTCACCTTCACCAACCGTGCGGCTGCCGAACTGCGCGGGAGGCTGCGCCAGCTGGGTGCGGGCGGTGTCGCGGCGCGCACGTTCCACGCCGCTGCGCTGTCCCAGCTGAACTTCTTCTGGCCGCAGGTGGTCGGTGGCCAGCTGCCGAGCGTGCTCGACGGCAAGGGCAGGGTGCTCGGCCAGGCGGCCGAGCGCCTGAAACTGCGGGTCGACACGGCGACCCTGCGCGACGTGGCCGCCGAGGTGGAGTGGCGCAAGGTGTCCGGGCTCAGCATCGAGCAGTACGCCTCCGCCGTCGCGGACCGCACCGTGCCGGGCACCCTCACCGCCGAGCAGCTGGTGCTGATGCTGCAGACGTACGAAGACCTCAAAGACGAGCGGAAGCAGATCGACTTCGAGGACGTGCTGCTCGTCTGCGCGGGGATGATCGAGATCGAGCCGGCCGTGGCGATGCAGGTGCGCGAGCAGTACCGCTTCTTCGTGGTGGACGAATATCAGGACGTCTCCCCGCTTCAGCAGCAGCTCCTCGATCTGTGGCTCGGCGGCAGGCGCGACGTCTGCGTGGTCGGTGATGCCAGCCAGACCATCTACTCGTTCGCCGGGGCGCGCAGCGCGTACCTGCTCGACTTCGAGCGGACGCATCCGGGGGCGACGGTGGTGCGGCTGGAGCAGAACTACCGCTCGACGCCCGCCGTGGTGGATGCGGCGAACCGGCTCATGCGCGGCCGTGCGGGCGCGCTGACGCTGCACTCGGCGGCAGCGGTGGTGGCGACGCCGGGCGAGGCGGCTACGGGCGCGGCCACGCCGGGTGCGGCCGACTCCGCTGCGCCGGGCATCCCGTCGCCGACGGCGTACGAAAGCGACCGCGACGAGGCCCGCGCCGTCGCCCAGAAGATCGCCGCGGAACTCGCGGCGGGAGCGAAGCCGGAGGACATCGCGATCCTCTACCGGGTGAACGTGCAGGCCGCCGCCATCGAGCAGGCGCTCGGCGATCTCGGCATCAGCTACCAGATCCGCGGCTCGAAGCGCTTCTTCGACCTGCCGGAGGTGCGCCAGGCGATCATGTCGCTCCGCGCAGCCAGCGTCGCGGTCGGCGACGAACCGCTCTTCAAGTCGGTCAGCGACGTGCTGCGCTCGCTGGGCTGGAGCCAGGAGCCGCCGGAGACGCGGGGCGCCGTGCGCGACCGCTGGGAGTCGCTGAACGCCATCATGGGCCTGGTCGACACGATGCCGCCCGGCACGTCGTTCCGTCGCTTCACCGACGAACTGCTCACCCGCCAGGCCGGTCAGCACGAGCCGACCCTGTCCGCCGTGACCCTGGCGACCCTGCACTCGGCGAAGGGCCTGGAGTGGGAGTCTGTCTACCTCGTCGGCCTGAGCGAGGGGCTGGTGCCGATCAGCTACGCGAAGAGCTTCGAGCAGATCGACGAGGAACGCCGCCTGCTCTACGTCGGCATCACCAGAGCGCGCAGCAACCTGCAGCTCAGCTGGTCGCAGTCGGGCCAGTACGCCGGTCGCTCCTCGGTGCGCCAGCCGTCGCGGTTCCTCGCCGAGATGGCCCCGCACGTGCCCGTCAGCCGCTGAGCGTCACGCGGGGTCGGCCGGCAGCCCCAGGCACCCGCATCCCGGATGCGCGGCCCAGTCCGTCTCCTCTCTCGCGCCCGTGACGTAGTCGACCGCCACGCTCGACCGGCTGAGTGCGCGGCCGCCACGCAGCCGGTCGAGCACCGCGAAACCGGCCACGCCGGAGGCGGCGGCCGCGACGAGCGGCGTCTCGCGCCGCGCATCCCGGGTGTACAGCTGCGTGGCCATCGTCGGCCAGGCCGGATCGGCGTCGGTGATCCGCAGGTCCACGCAGCCGAGGCACGGTCCAGTCCCCGGGTCGACGAACGGCCCGACGCGCACCCGCTCGTCGCCGAACACGATGGCCAGGTGCGGCACGTCCCTGCGCAGCCAGCGGCGATGCCGCTCCGGCTCGACCGCGAACGAACCGACCACGACGGCTGCTGCTGCCGTGTCGACGGCAGGGTCGTCCCAGGTCAGGCCGCTGCGCGCATCCACCCCGGCCTCGCCGAGCGCCTCGATCAGCCGGGCGGCGGTCTGCCCCGCGCCGTCGATCACGACGACGGGGCGCTCGCCCTCCGCCTCCGGCGGCGGCGCCAGCACGGGTGCGAGACGCTCCAGCAGCCGCGTGGGAGCCCCGGCGTCCGCACGCGCCCTCCTCGCCACCATCTGCAACCCGGACATCGTCACCCCGGCGTCGAGCGCCACGAGCATCCGCTCGTCCGCGTTGCTCAGGTCGTCCAGCGTCAGCACCGCCGTGTCCACTCCGAACTGCAGGGTGCTGGGCGACCGCCAGACCCGGTGGATGCGGGGATCGAGTGCGTAGACCATCCCGGCATCATCCCGCAGCTGGCCGGGCAGCGCGGGAGTTATCCACAAGCCGGAGGCGCCGTCCACACGCTCAGCGGGCGTGCGCACCGTGCTTCCTCGTCGCCCACCGCTCCCGCAGCCCGTTGAGCCCGCGCGTCGTCGGCCGCTCGACGATCAGGTAGCACACGCACGACGCGACAACGGCGGCGCCGAGCGCCAGTGTCACGCTCACCCAGCCGAACCGCGCCCCGGTCAGCCCGACGATGGCGAGTGCCGCGGGAACGGCAGGCGCGATCAGGGGATGCGTCAGGTACAGCGAGTACGACGCGTCGCCCAGCCAGGTCAGCCAGCGCGGAATGAACGGGGAGATGCGCTCCTCGAACAGGACGGCGACGAGCAGGATGCCCACGATCGCCACCCAGGTGATCACGCTCACCGCGTTGCCCGAGGCGTACGGGCCGACGAACTCGATGAGCGTCCAGAGCGCGACGATCCACGCACCCCACAGCAGGGCCGAACGTGTGTTGCGCCGGATCGTCCAGCGGGCCAGCACCATCCCGGCGAGGAAGAACAGCACGATCGGGTCGAAATAGAACGCCCAGGCCGGCCAATCCGGTCCGCGCAGGATGTTCCCCAGAGACACGAGCGAGAGCACGATGCCGCAGAACCGGATCGGGTCGACGCGCAGCGCGATGGCGACGCTGACCAGCAGGTAGAACGCCATTTCGAAGATCAGGGTCCAGCCGACGGCGAACAGCGGCTGCACGTCGCCGTCGATGTTGCGCGACGGCAGGAACGCGTAGGAGAGCACGGTCGTGTCCCACCGGAGCGCCGCGTGGAGCACGAGCGACGGCACGGCGACCAGCGTGATGAGCTTGATCGTGGTCACGATCCAGTAGAGCGGGGCGATCCGGATCACGCGGCGCAGCGCGAAGTCCGCCCAGTCGCGGCCGCCGCGGCCGTCAGCCGTGAGAAGCATCACGAAGCCGCTGATGCCGAAGAACAGCATGACGCCGAGCCCGCCCTCGTACCAGACGCGCATCGACGGGTCGAGCCGTTCGGAGGTGTAGTACGTGGCGTGCGCGAGGACGACGAGGGCAGCGGCGACGAAGCGGAGTGCCTGCAAGCCTCGGTAGGTCTTGCGCGGCCGCTCCGCTGGGGAAGCTGGCGGGCGGAAGGTGCTGCGACGGGGACGGGATTCGAGAGACGTGCGCGTTAGATCAGATCAACAAAACATTACAAGTTTGAATGCGACTGATTATCTAAAACACCTGTGTGCTCTCCTTCGAACGAAAAAAGCGCCGCGCCCCGAAGGGCACGGCGCTGAATCCGGCAGGCCGGCGAGCTCGCAGACCGGCGGCCTACTCCTCCGTCGGTCGCTCCGTGTCGCCGCGGAGCAGGTCTTCGAGGGCCTGGTCGACCGCGTCGCGCTCCGGCTCCTGGCCGTTCGCGGTGGCGGTGAGCCTGGCGACGATCGCCGACGGGTCGTCGAGGTCGCTGGACTGGGGGAGCAGGTCGGGGTGCGACCACAGGTCGTCCCTGGCCTCCTGGCCGACGGCGTCGGTGACGGCCTGCCACATCGCGGCGGCGTCGCGCAGCCGGCGGGGGCGCAGTTCGAGGCCGACGAGCGTCGCGAACGCCGACTCGGCAGGGCCACCGGATGCGCGGCGCCTGCGGACCATCTCCGCGATGGCGTCCGCCTTCGGCAGCAGCCGGGTGGCGTTGGCGGTGACCACATCCACCCAGCCTTCGACGAGCGCGAGCACCGTCTCCAGGCGGGCGAGCGCCTCCTGCTGCTCCTCGGTCTTCGGCGGGATCAGCGCGCCGCTGACCATCGCCTCGCGCAGCTCTTCCGGGTTGGAGGGGTCGAAGCCCTCCGCCAGCTCTTCGAGCCGGTCGGTGTCGATGGTGATGCCCTTGGCGAAGGCCGTGATCTGGGTGATCAGCTGCAGCCGCAGCCACTTGGCGTGGCGGAACAGGCGGGCGTGGGCGAGCTCGCGCACCGCCAGGTAGAGCTGCACCTGGTCGGCCGGGATGTCGAGGCCGTCGCCGAACTCGGCGACGTTCTGGGGGAGCAGGGCCGCCTGGCCGTCGGCGAGCAGCGGGATGCCGATGTCACCGCCGGAGACGACCTCCTTGGCGAGCTGGCCGACCACCTGGCCGAGCTGCATCGCGAAGAGGGCTCCTCCGACGCTGCGCATGATCTGCCCGGCGTTGGCGAGCATCCCCTGCATCTCTTCCGGCGCCTGCTCGGTGAGCACGCGGGTGAGCGCGTCGGAGATGCTGAGGGCGACGGGCTCCGCGAGCTGCGTCCAGAGCGGCATCGTCTGCCTCGCCCATTCCGCGCGGCCGATCAGCTGGGGCGGGCTGGTGAGCTCGGACACCGTGGTGACCTGGTCGAGCCAGAGGGCGGCGACGTTGAACGCCTGGTCGAGCGTCGCGCGCTCGGCCGGGGTGACGGAGTGGGCGCCCTCGGACGCGAGCGTGCGGGCCTGCTCGAGCGAGAGGTCCCAGTTGATGCCGCCGTCGGTGTTGCGCATCGCGTTCTGCAGCTGGCCGATCAGGGCCTGGATGCTCGCTGGATCGCTCGGCAGTCCTGCGGCCCCTGCCAGCTGGCTCGGGTCGATGGACGCGTTTCCGGAGAGCATCTCGCGCAGCAGGCGGGCCAGCTCGTCGTCCGGTTCCTTGTTGGGATCGTCGGCCATCGTTACGCCTCTTTCGTGTGGTCCGGCTTTCAGGCTTGGAATCTACGCTAGACCGTGTACGACGGCGCCGGGTGAGAATTGGCCTAGGCTCGGGCTCTGGATGTGCGCCCGTGGCGAACAGACGAGCGACCAGCCGATGCACCACACGAAAGGGACAGTGCGTGAGCCTCTTCAGCGACGACGAACTGCAGCCGCCTGCGGAGGAGAGCACCACCAGGGTCGCCCCTCCCCGGCGGGTGATCGCGGGATGGATCGCCGTCGGCGTCGCCTTCGCGCTGACCCTCGTGCTCGCGGTCGCGCCGGCGCCGTTCGTGATCGAGCAGCCGGGCCCCGTCTTCAACACGCTCGGGAAGGACCAGCCGGTCGGGTCGAAGGAGAGCGACAAAGCGAAGCCGCTGATCAGCATCCCGTCGCAGAAGACGTACCCGACGTCCGGCTCCCTCGACCTGCTGACCGTCTCCGTCGTCGGCAACCCGGACCAGCGGCCCAGCTGGTTCGACATCATCTCCGCCTGGTTCCAGCCGAGCAAGGCCGTGCTGCCGGTGGACGTCGTCTTCCCGCCCGGCACCACCACCGAGCAGTCCAACGCGGAGAACGCCGCCCTGATGGTCAACTCGCAGCAGGATGCGGTGGCCGCCGCCCTCAACCACCTCGGCTACGACTTCCCGGAGGCCGTCGCGGTCAAGCAGGTCATCAAAGGGACACCGGCAGCCGGCGTGCTGAAAGTGGACGACGAGATCACCAGCGTGAACGGCGAGCCGGTGCCCGGCGTCGCGACCCTGCGCGAACTGATCGACAAGAACGGCACGGACAAGGCGGCCGAGGTCGGCATCATCCGCGGAGGCGCGGCATCCACGGTGTCGATCACGCCCGTGAAGTCGGGCGCGCAGACGGTCCTCGGCATCGGAGCAGGAATGGACTACACCTTCCCGTTCGACGTGAAGATCCAGCTCGACAACGTGGGAGGGCCGAGCGCCGGCCAGATGTTCGCGCTCGGGATCATGGACCAGCTCACCCCCGGATACCTCAACGGCGGCAAGAAGGTCGCGGGCACAGGCACGATCGACAACGAGGGCAACATCGGCCCGATCGGCGGCATCCGGCAGAAGATGTACGCAGCGCGGGACACCGGGGGAGCCACGTACTTCCTGGCGCCCGCGACGAACTGCAACGAGGTCACCGGACACATCCCGTCTGGGCTGCACGTCTTCGCGGTGAAGACGCTGGACGACTCGCTCGCCGCACTGAAGGCGATCAGCTCGGGAGGCAGCACCTCCGGCCTGGCCACCTGCCCTGCTTCATAGCGCTTACATAGGCTTCGCCCAGCGCCCGCCGCGAGCTTCGCCGCAGGCGTATTCGATACGGCGTTCTCCAAGCGACGGACGCCTAGGATGGATTTCTGACCTTGCCACGCGAGAGCAATGAGGGCCATTCGTGAGTTCAACAGCAGCAGTCCGACCACCTGGGCGCCGTCGCGCGGCCATCTGGATCACCCTGGGGGTGATCGTCGCTCTGGTGATCGCCTTCTTCGTCTTCGCCGGACTGTACGCGGACATCCTGTGGTACCAGCAGGTCGGTTTCCTCAACGTCCTCACCACACAGTGGTTCGGCGCGATCACGATGTTCTTCATCGGGTTCCTCGGCATGGCCGTGCCCCTGTGGCTCGCCATCCAGCTCGCATACCGGCTGCGACCGGTCTACGCCAAGCTGAACTCGCAGCTCGACCGCTACCAGCAGGTCGTCGAGCCGCTGCGCCGCCTCGCGATGTACGGCATCCCGATCGTCTTCGGCATCTTCGCCGGCGTCTCGGCGGGCAGCCGCTGGCAGACCGCCGCCATGTGGCTGAACGGCACGGCGTACGGCAAGACCGACCCGCTGTTCCACCTCGACATCGGCTTCTACCTGTTCGCGCTGCCGTTCTACCGCGGCGCCGTCGGGTTCGCATCGGCCGTGGTGCTCATCGCACTGCTGGCAACGCTCGCCACCTGCTACCTCTACGGTTCGCTGCGGGTGAGCGGGCGCGAGGTGCGCATCTCGAAGGCTGCGCGCATCCAGATCTCGGTCATCTCGGCGCTCTACCTGCTGCTGCAGGGCGTGAGCATCTGGCTGGACCGGTACGCCACCGTCACCGACTCCAACGTCAACGACATGATCAACGGTGCGGCGTACACCGACGTGAACGCCACCATCCCGGCCCGCGCGGTGCTCGCCGGTGCGGCGGTCTTCGTGGCGCTGCTCTTCGTGCTGACGGCCTTCATCGGCCGCTGGCGCTTCCCGATCGTCGGAACCGCGCTGCTCATCGTCGCAGCCCTCATCGCCGGTGCGATCTACCCCTGGGTGATCCAGCGCTTCCAGGTCGAGCCGAGCCAGAAGACGCTCGAGACGCCGTTCGTGCAGAACGGCATCGACGCCACCCGGGATGCGTACGGCCTCAGCGACATCGACGTCATCCCCTACAACGCCACGACGGACGTCGAGCAGGGCCAGCTGCGCCAGGACGCGCAGACCACGGCGCAGATCCGCATCATCGACCCTGCCGTCGTCAGTCCGTCGTTCCGCCAGCTGGAGCAGTTCCGCCAGTACTACGCGTTCCCGAACAACCTCGCCGTCGACCGTTACGACATCGGCGGCAAGGAACAGGATGCGGTGGTCGCGGTCCGCGAGCTGCAGCAGTCCGGCCTGACGAGCGCCCGCAACTGGTACAACGACACCATCGTCTACACGCACGGCTACGGCCTCGTGGCCGCGTACGGCAACAAGCGCTCCGTCGACGGCCAGCCCGTGTTCCTGGAGTCGGGCATCCCGAGCCAGGGGTCGCTCGGCACGTACGAGCCGCGCATCTACTTCGGCCAGCAGTCGCCGACGTACTCGATCGTCGGCGGTCCGAAGGGCGGCAAGAACGTCGAGCTCGACTACCCCGGCGGCAAGGGTGACGCGCAGCAGACGTACACGACGTTCAGCGGGGAGGGCGGCCCGAAGCTCGACAACATCTTCAAGCGGCTGGTCTACGCGCTCAAGTTCCAGGACGAGCAGATCGTGCTGTCCGACGCGGTCAACAACGACTCGCAGATCCTCTACGACCGCGACCCGGTCAAGCGGGTGCAGAAGGTGGCGCCGTACCTGACGCTCGACTCGCAGGCGTACCCGACGGTCGTGGACGGCCGGGTCAAGTGGGTCATCGACGGATACACCACGAGCGACCAGTACCCGTACTCGCACGTCGGCAGCCTGAGCGACGCCATCGCGGACACCGAGACGCCGAAGCCGGCATACGCCTTCGACGACATCAACTACATCCGCAACTCGGTCAAGGCCACGGTCGACGCGTACGACGGCTCGGTCACGCTCTACGCCTGGGATGCCAAGGACCCCATCCTGAAGACGTGGGAGAAGATCTACCCGACCACGGTCAAGCCGATGAGCGACATGAGCTCGCAGCTCCTCAGCCACGTGCGCTACCCGGCGGACATGTTCAAGGTGCAGCGCTCGGTGCTCGGTCAGTACCACGTGACCGACGCGGGATCGTTCTACTCGCGGGAGGACGCGTGGACGACGCCGAACGACCCCGTGTCGTCGCCGACCGATCCCACGCTGCAGCCGCCGTACTACCTGACGATGCAGATGCCGGGTCAGAAGGCGCCGTCGTTCTCGCTGTACACGACCTTCATACCCCAGGCATCCAGCGAGTCGAGCAGGTCGGTGCTGAAGGGCTACCTGGCCGTCGACTCCGATGCGGGCTCGACGAAGGGCAAGGTCTCGTCGGCCTACGGCAAGTTGAGACTCTTGACCCTGCCATCGAGCGACACGGTGCCAGGGCCTGGACAGGTGCAGAACACGTTCAACTCCGACCCGACGGTCTCCGCGCAGCTCAACCTGCTCAGACAGGGCAAGACGGACGTGATCAACGGCAACCTGCTGACGCTGCCGGTGGGTGGCGGTCTGCTCTACGTGCAGCCGGTCTACGTCAAGTCCACGGGTGAGACGAGCTACCCGCTGCTGCAGAAGGTGCTGGTGGCGTTCGGCGACAAGATCGCGTTCGAGGACACCCTCGACCAGGCGCTCGACGCGCTGTTCGGCGGTGACTCCGGCGCGACCGCCGGCGACAACAACGTGCCGCAGACCGGGGGAGGCTCCGGAGGAACGGGCGGTACAGGAGGCACCGGAGGAACGGGGGGCTCCCAGACCGGCTCAGGCGGCTCCGGATCGGCGCAGAACAACCCGGCTCTGCAGCAGGCGCTCGCGCAGGCGAAGCAGGCTCTCGCCGACCGTGAGACGGCGCTGAAGGCGGGCAACTGGGCAGAGTACGGCCAGGCCGACCAGCGCCTCCAGCAGGCGCTGCAGGACGCACTCGCGGCGGAGGGCACCAGCTCCTCCAAGTAGCGGGCGGACTCCGACGGGCGGGGCGTGCATCCACGGGATGCGCGCCCCGCCCCTTTTTCGTGTGCTCGGTCCTGTATGTTCAGCCGCCGTACAAAGTGTCCCGGGCGGGGACGCGCGCGAGTGGCGCATTTCCGCGACGCACCGCCGCGAGGCCAGGAAACGCTTGCGAAAACTTTGATTGTCGACTTTACTAACAAACATGCTGGTCGACGAAGGACGGCGCTCCACCGCGAGCGAGCACAGCACGATCCCGCAGGATCGCGGCATGGTTCCCGGGCGTGCGCTGCGCCCGCGCGGCAAGGTGCTCCCCGAGCACGCCCGCAATCACAACCGCTCCCTGGTGCTGCAGACGCTGTATCGCGCCGGCCAGGTGAGCAGGGCGGACATCGCGAGGGAGACCGGCCTCACCAGGGTCACCATCTCCGATCTCGTCGGCGACCTGATCGCCGAGGGCCTGGTCATCGAGCTCGGTCAGCGGGACGATGCGCGGCCGGGCAAACCGGCCGTGCTCCTCGACATGAACAGAGCGGCGACGCAGATCGTCGGCGTCGACCTGAGCGAGCACTCCGCCTTCCGCGGCGCGGTGCTCGACATCGACGGCACGATCCTGGCGACTGCTGAGGTCGCTCTCGCCGGCAGCCACGGCGAGGAGGCCGTGGCCAAGGTACTTGGGCTCGTGGACAGGCTGGTCGGGATGACGACGGCGCCCATCCTGGGCATCGGAATCGGCTCGCCCGGCATCGTCGACCCGTCCGGCACGGTCGTTGCCGCCCCGAATCTCGGCTGGACGGACCAGCCGCTGCAGCGCCGGATCGAAGAGCGCACCGGTCTGCCGGTGTTCGTGGCGAACGACGCGAACGTCGCGGTGCTCGCCGAGCACGGCTTCGGCGGCGCGCACGGGGACATGATGCTCATCAAGGTGGGCCACGGCGTCGGCTCCGGGCTGCTCGTCGCCGGTGCTCTGGTGCTCGGCAGCAGGTTCGCCGCCGGTGAGATCGGCCAGGTGATGGTCGGCACGGACGACGGCGCGGAGGCCGAGTACGACAGGGAGAAATGCCTGGAGGCCTGGCTCGCCGTGCCCCGGCTGGAATCGCGCGTCGCTGCCGCGGCGATCGCCGGAGAGCCCGTCCACCAGGTGCTGCGGGTGGCCGGGCAGCGGCTCGGCGTGGCGCTCGCGCCGATCGTCGGCGCACTGAACCTGTCCGAGGTCGTGCTCAGCGGCCCGGAGGAACTGCTCGACGGCGCGCTGATCGATGCGGTGGGGGAGACCCTGCGCAACCGCACGATGGCCGGCTTCCACTCGGACGCCACGCTCCGCATGACGAGTCAGGGCCGCGACATCGTGGTGCGCGGCTGCGTGGTCATGGTGATGTCGGCGCAGCTCGGGGTGTCCTGATGTCCCTGGTGCTCGACCGTCCGGCGACCTCGGAGGTGATCGCCCGGTCGTTCGCGTTCGCGCCGGCAGCTCAGGATGCGCTTCCCGCCTTCCGTGGGCGCTGCACGGTGGTGCGGCTGGCCACCGTCGACAACGAGTTGCTCGGCGTGCCGCGCTGGTCGACCCTCGCCGAGGCGTGGGCCGAGCCGGACTCGCCGTCCGGGCGGCAGTGGGCCGCCAACCCGGTGGTGTCCGTCGCGGAGGGTGACGACCCGCATCTGGTGCTGGCGACGCAGGCTCCGGTGGTGATCGTCGGCGTCGACAACGAGCGGAGCGCGTGGGTGCGCGCCGTGGTCGACGCGGTGCGCGCATCCTGCCGGTCGGTGCTCGTGGTGGATCTCGGGCACAGGCTGACCGGTCACGCCTATGCGGACATCGCGACGTTCGGGTTCGACAGGGCGCGCGGGGGAGCGCTGCTCGATCTGCTGACCGGCGCGCACGAGCACGCGCACGAGCGCCGGGCGGAGCGGAACGGCGCCGCTTAGAGCGCCCAGCTGACCCCGAGGGTCGACTGCATGGCGTGCTGTGCCGCGCCGCGGAACGGCTGTTCGAGCGCGACCTTCGCGTAGCGGAAGCTGAGCGGCATGGCCGCACGCACAGGGTGCCGTGCCGCCTCTGCGCGCAGGTGGCCGATGAACTCCTCGCCGAGCTTGGGCGCCGTTCCGCCGAGCACGACGTTCGGCACATCCAGTGCGGCCCCGACGAGCAGCAGCGACCGGGCGAGCACGCGCGCGCCGAACGCGATGCGCTCCCTGGATTCCGGAGTCGCGGCGAGTCCGGCCACATCCACGGATTCCAGATCGGTTCCGTGCGGGAGGCCGAGCAGGGCGGTGACGGAGACGACCTCTTCGAGGCAGCCGCGGTTGCCGCACGGGCAGAGCGGCGCATCCTGGCCGAACAGCACGGGCACGTGGCCGATCTCGCCTGCACGGTGGGCGGCACCGGCGAGCACGCTGCCGTCGACGATGAACGCAGCGCCGACGCCGGTGCTCAGCGAGACGACCATCTGGTTGGCGCCGAACTGGTCGGAGCTCGAATAGTCGGCGAGGGCTTCGGCGTCGGCGTCGTTGACCAGGTGCACGGGGGCGTCGACGATGCCCTGGAGCGCCGCGCCGAGGTCGACGTCCGTCCAGCCGAGCTGCACGGACTCCCGGATGAGCGGGCCGTCCGCGATGCCGGGCACCTGCACGCCGACGGCGACGATGGCTGCGGTGGTGGATGCGGCGAGCCTGCGCACGACGGACTGAACGTCCTCGATCGCGCCGGGCGCAGACGGGCGCTGCGACACGGTGGTCAGCTCGGCCCCGAGCAGGTTGACGACCGCGCCGCGCACGAGACCCGGCTGCACGATCACCGACAGCAGAACGTGTCGTTCCTGATCCACCTGCAGCGTCGTCGCGCGCTTGCCGCCCGTGCTCTCCGCACGCTGCCCTTCGAGGACGAGGCCGTCGGAGATCAGCCCGGAGAGGAGGGAGGACACGGTGGCGGAGGTGAGGCCGGTGCGCCGGGCGATCCCGGCGCGCGTCGCCGTGCCCCCACCCGAGAGGACGAGCTGCAGGGCGCTCCGGACGTTGCGCTCACGGATGGCGGCCTGCGTCGCCGTGCTGTGATCGTCTGCCACTGTCTTCCGCTCCTCGGTGCGCGTTTCCTCGGTGTGCATTCCCTCGGTGCGCGTTGCTCCCCGCTGTCGACCATAGCGAATCGGGCTCGCCCGGGATGCTGCACGGACTGGCGGGTCGCCGGGGGTGGGCGGATGATGTGGAGATGGGTTACGGACTGATGCTGGTGGATGTGCAACGCAACATGCTCGACGGCGAGACGGCGATCGAGGGTGCTGGGGCGTTCCGCGAGACGATGTCCGGGCTGCTCGAACGGGCGAGGGAGGCGCGCATCCCGATCGTCCACGTGCAGAACGACGGACGGCCGGGAGACCCGGACGAGCCGGGGACACCGGGCTGGGAGTTCGTCTTCCGGCCGCTGCCGGGCGAGCCGGTGGTGCGCAAGGACGTGGCCAACACGTTCGAGTCGAACCCCGCGCTCGCCGACGTGCTGCACGCGATGGGCGTCTCCACCCTGATCGTGGCCGGGCTGCAGAGCGAGTACTGCATCCGGTCGACGGCGCTCGGCGCGCTGGAACGCGGCTTCGAGGTGATCCTGCCCGCCGACGGGCACGCCACGTACGACGACGGCGAACCGGCGGAGGACATCCGTGAGCGGATCGAAATCGAGCTGACCGCCGAGGGCGTCACAATCGTGGATCTGGTGGAGGTGCGGTTCGACTGAGTCGGGCCCGCAGGGCGGCGCGTAGGCGCAGGCGGCGTCGTCCGGGTGACCTCACCACCCGCCTCCGCCGCCTCCACCCCCGCCGCCTCCGGAGAAGCCGCCGCCACCGGCGCCGCCGGTGAAGCTGCTGCCGCCCGACCCCGAGTACGACGAGACCGGCGGCGTCGTCGCGAACGGGGTGCCGTGGTACAGCGAGCTGAACGCGGCGACCTGGAGGGGGAGGAGCGCCGGGTTGGCCGAGCCCGGCATCCACTCGGGTTGGGTGGCGGTGACCTCGTAGGAGTGGGCGAGTTCGCGCATCCACTCCTTCTCGACGCCCCACACGATCGCGTACGGCAGGAGCTTCTCGTTGAGTTTGACCACGGCCGTGCCGTCGCGCGCGTCCACGCGCTCCGCGCCTTCCGGGCTCTGCAGCACGCGGAAGCGGTCGGCCTCGGCGAGGGCGAGATAGTCGCGGAGGCCGAGGAGGTAGTCCCGGAGCTCGACCCCCTTCTCGGTGAGCAGGTTCGGCACGGCGCTCAGCGGGAAGACGGCGATCGTTGCGACGATCACGCCGGCGAACCCCCAGCCCAGGACGGCCGTTGTCGCGTTCTGGGCGGTCGACCAGGCGAACACGACGATCCAGGCGATGAGGACCAGCACGATGCCCAACCGGAACAGGAGCGGGAGGCGGCTCTTCGGGCGGGCACGCAGGCCGCGTTGGGCCACCACGGTGTTCAGTGCGCCGCCGAGTCCGGCCAGGCGGTCGCCGAGCACCTGATTATGCGGGTCGAGCACTTCCTCGTGGCCGGGTTCCGCCGCACCGAAGACCCTGGTCAGGATGTCGCGCTCCGCGTCGTCTCGCACGGTCGCGGGGTCGGCGAGGAGGCGCAGGCCGAACGGCCGGGACTGGGAGGCATCCGAATGGTCGATGATCGCGGCGACCCGGTTGACGGCGAAGCCGACGAGCTGGGCGGGCAGGGCGCGGTCCTCCCGCTTCAGGAGCGTGGCGGCCAGGGCGGGGAACACGCCGGGCGGCGGGGTGTACTGCGGCACGATGATGCCGCGCCCGCGCGGCGTCCGCCAGAGGACCGAACGCGCGACCACGGCGCCCGCCACGATCAGCGCAGCCAAGGCCAGCAGGATCCAGGGCAGCACGGCGAAGGGGAAGGCATCCCTGGCGTCCGGCGGGGGAGCGAACGTGCCCGGGCGGAAGCCGACGGCGATGGTGACGTTCTGCCGGGGCGGCACCGTCGCCTGGCTCACGGAGATCACCGTCCCGTCCGGTGCGGGAGCCGACGAGATGGTGCACGGCGTGATGCTGCCCTGCTCGCCGACGTAGCAGGACTGCTGACCGGTCAGCGCACCCGTCAGCGCGCTGTCGAGATGGAGACGTGCGCTGACTTTGCCGAACGGTTGATCCCATCCGGTGCCGTTGACGTCCCAGTAGAACTCGTCGTCATGCGTGTCGGCGAACGGCCGGACCACGAAGCGTTGGGTGTAGGTGATCACGTAGGTCTGGCGTCCGTGCACGTATGCGTCGGCGGAGCCGATCGTGAGCCGGGCGAAGCCGTCCTGATCGTCGCGGGTGAACGGGATGGCTGCGCCGTCCGCGTCCGTGACCGAACGGACGTCGAGCCGGAGATCGGTGTGCTGATTCGACAGCGGGATGGCGCGGACGATGCCGTGGTTCTGATCGAATGACGGGAACTCGGCCACCAGCGTCTCGATGGTCGTCAGCGTCGAGTCCTTGTTCGCATCGCGCGTGAGCGTGTAGTCGGCGTCCAAGGAATCGAAGGTGAAGTCGGCGGCGTCGGCGCGGACGGGTCCGGCGGGCTGGACGGGACCGGCGGCCTGGGCGGGACCGGCGGCGACCGCTGCCGTCGCGGGCCCGGCGCCGATCAGGCCGAGCGCGACGACGGCGGCGACGATGACGGCGCGAATTCGAGGCAACCAAGACACGAGAATGAGGCTACCCGAGGGTGCTGACCGGTCGGGACGCAAAGAACAAGGCCCGGATTTCCGTGGAAATCCGGGCCTTTCTGGTTGCGGGGGCAGGATTTGAACCTACGACCTCTGGGTTATGAGCCCAGCGAGCTACCGAGCTGCTCCACCCCGCGTCACAAGAATTTACTTTAGCACCGGCCGGCGGCGAAGGGAAAATCGGGGTCGCATCCCGGGCGTGCCGCGTCGTCGGCGGCGGTCGCCGGTAGACCGATCTGTCGATGCCGTGTTTCGGGGCCGGAACCGGGGCGGCCCCGCCGGTAGAGTCGACGCAGGGAGGGCGCCCATGCCGAGTTCGCTTCAGAAGTACCGGGTCTGCGTGATCGAGGACGATCCGGATGTCGCCTTCTACATGAAGACCGTGCTGGAGAAGCGCGCGGATGCGTCGGTCATCGCGATCACAGACCCATCGAAGGCGCTGGCCGCCATCGCCGACTTCGAGCCGGACCTCGTGCTCACCGACATCGAGATGCCCGGCATCTCCGGTCTCGACCTGCTCAAGGAGCTGCGCAGCCAGTATCCCGGGATGCCCGTCGTCGTGATGACGGCGCACGTGTCCGTCGACTACGCCGTGTCCGCTCTGCGGGCGCAGGCGGACGAGTTCCTGACCAAGCCGGTCTCCTCCGCCGATCTGGTCTCCATCGTGACGCGGCTCGCCGAGCAGGGGCGCACCAAGAAGGCCGCGCAGCGTCCGCAGGTGGTGCTGGCCATCGGCGCGCATCCCGACGATGTCGAGATCGGTGTCGGCGGCATCCTGTCCGCCCACCGGGATGCGGGCAACACCGTGGTCATCCTCACCATGTCGAGGGGTGCACGGGGAGGGGATGCGGACGACAGGCAGCACGAGTCGCTGGCCTCCGCCGAGCTGCTCGGCGCCCGCCTGTTCATGGAGGACCTGGAGGACACGCAGATCTCCGCGGCCGACCCGACCGTCGGCATCATCGAGCGCGTCGTCGCCGAGGTGCAGCCGGACATCGTGTACACGCACTCCGCCCACGACCGCCATCAGGACCACCGCGCCGTGCACTCCGCGACCCTGGTGGCCACCCGGTCGGTGCGCACGGTCTGCTGCTATCAGAGCCCGTCGGCGACGATCGACTACCGGCCGACCCGGTTCGTGCCGATAGATGGTTTCACAGACGCGAAACTGCGACTGATCGATTGCTTCCGGTCGCAGACCGAGCTCCGCTCCTACCTCGAACCCGATTTCGTGCTCGCCACGGCGCGCTACTGGTCGCGGTTCGGCGGAGGGCAGAGCTGCGAGCCCCTCGAAGTGATCAAAGACACCGCCGACATCTCGGTGCCCGCATCGTCCCTGACGACGGACGCCAGGACGAGAGCGAAAGAAATGGATAGAGGAACAGAGAAGTGACCCGTGTTCTCGTGACAGGCGCAGGCGGCCCAGCCGGTGTCGCCGTCATCCGCTCCCTGCTGGCCCGCGACGACGTGCAGGTGCTCGCCGCCGACATGGACGGCTGGGCGAGCGGCCTCTACCTGGTCGACGCCGCCGACCGGCGCATCGTGCCGGCCGGGAAGTCCGCCGGGTTCGTCGACGAGCTGATCGGGATGTGCGAGGCGGACGGCATCGACGTCCTGTTCTCGACGGTCGACGTCGAGCTGCCCGGCCTTGCGGCCCGGCGCGACGACCTGCTCGCCGTCGGAACAGCGCTCGCGGCCCCCAGCATCGAGACGCTGACCGTCTGCCTCGACAAGTACCTCCTCGCCGAGCGCTGCGCCGGGTCGCTCGCCGTTCCGGAGACGCGGCTGCTGAACGCGGACGGCGTCGCGCACGACTGGACCTTCCCCGTCATCATCAAGCCGCGCAGCGGGGCGGGCTCCCGCGGCGTGCGCCTCATCCCCGACCGCGAGACGCTCGAGTCGCTCGGCACGGACGAGAGCATCCTGATCCAGGAGAACCTCCCCGGCGACGAGTTCTCCGTCGACGTGCTCGCCGCACTCGACGGCAGCGTGATCGCCGCCGTTCCCCGCTCGCGCGAACGCGTCGACTCCGGGGTGTCCATCGCCGGACGCACGGTGAAGCGCGACGAGCTCTCCCGCACGGCGGCCGACGTGGCGCGCGCAATCGGGCTCACTGGAGTGGCGAACGTGCAGCTGCGGTACAGCACGGCGGGCATCCCGGCCCTGCTGGAGGTGAACCCGCGCTTCCCCGGCGCGATGCCGCTCACCATCGCCGCCGGCGTCGACATGCCGTCGCTGCTGCTCGACCTGGTCACCGGGGTCGGCGCACCCGCAACGGTCGACTTCGTCGAGCTGGCGAACGTGCGCTTCCTCGAAGACGTATTCCTCGACCCGTCCGACGTCCTCGTGTCCGAGAACGCCGCCCACGCGGAAGGCCCGGGCGAGGAGTGACGACGGCCCCGCGCGAGCTGCTGCTCGGCGACTACCACGTCCACTCCACCTTCTCCGACGACGCGGTCAGCACTCTCGCGGAGAACCTCGCCGCCGCGGAGGGCGCCGGTCTCCGCGAACTGCGGCTGATCGACCACGTGCGGGCGTCGACCACCTGGGTGCCCGAGTTCGTCCGCGCCGTCGCGGCCGAGCGCATCCCGAGCGGTCTCACGGTGTTCACGGGGGTGGAGACGAAGCTGCTGGATGCGTCCGGCGCCGTCGACACGCCGCCCGGCCTGATCGTCGGAGGCGACGGCGGGGTCGACGCCATCGTGATCGGCGACCACCAGTTCCCCGGCACGGACGGCCCGTGGTCGCCGCGCGAGACGACGGAGCGCCTGGCGGCGGGACTCTCGGAGGACGACGCGCTGGATCAGCTGATCACCGCGAGCATCCTGGCCATGCAGCGCACGCCGAACGCGCAGCTGGCGCACTGGTTCTCGATCCTGCCCAAGGTGGGCCTGTCGGAGGACCAGCTGGGCGCCGACCGGCTCTCCGCCTGGGCGGCGGCGGCGGCACGCACGGGCACGATCGTCGAGGTCAACGAGAAGTGGGCGTGTCCCGGTCCGGAGGCCGTCGCGGCCCTGATCGCGGCCGGTGCACGCATCGTCGCGTCGACGGACAGCCACGACGCGGCGGACGTCGGCCGCTACGAACGTGTGGCGCACATCCTGGACGACGCCTATCGTCGTTCCCAGGACGACGTCGAACGAGCACGAGCACGAGCAGCAGGGGAGGAGGACCGATGAGTCCCATCCAGATCGACAGTGAGACGTACGACGAGATCCAGCGCGAGATCGACGCGAACAAGCGCTGGGAGTTCCGTCTGCTGCCGTACGCGGGGATCGCGCTGGTCGTGCTGGCCGCGATCGTCGTGGTGCGCACGGTGTTCCTCACGTGAGCGGTGCAGGCGTTCCGAGGGTCGTCATCGCCGATGACGACGACGACATCCGCGGGCTGATGCAGATCGCCGCGCGCCGCGCGGGCGTCGAGGTGGTCGCGGCCGTCGACAACGGACCAGCCGCCCTCGACGCCGTGCGGGAGGGCGGGATCGACCTCGTGGTCCTCGACATCTCGATGCCGGGGATGAACGGGGTGGAGGTGGCAGAGGCCGTCAGGGCCGATCCTGTCGCCAGCGCGACGCTCATCCTGATGGTCTCCGCGTCCGTGCAGCTGCTCACCGACCACGGCGTCGTCGCCGAACGATCGGACAGCTTCATCATCAAGCCGTTCAGCCCCAAGGTCCTCTCCGCGCGGATCAGGGAGATGCTCGGGATGGAGGCGACGGTATGACCCTCGATCGCTGGCTCGGCAGGATCTCGCTCGACTCTCCCACCCCGTTCGTCAAGCAGCTTCCGACGATCATCGGCTTCCTGATCGCCATCGGCGTCATCCTGCTCCCGGTGAGCCCGTGGCCGACGGAGCCGCTCTACTTCACGATCGGCGTCGTGCTCGCCGCCCTGGCGAGCATTCTGTCGTTCGCCCTTCCGTGGAAGAAGATCCGCACGGAGTGGTCGATCCTCATCCCGGTGGTGTCGCTGATCGCGGTCGGACTGTTCCGTCTGGGGACGGGCGGGTCGACCTCGCCGTACGGCGCACTGCTGCTGCTGCCGTTCGTGTGGATCGCGACGGAGGAGGGCAGGATCAACGCCGTGATCGCGGCGCTCGGCACGTTCCTCGTGCTTCTCGCCCCGCTCATCTCGACCTCGGTGCCCAGCACGGTCGGCGACCTGGTGCGCGCGTTCTTCTCCCCGCTGATCTACATGATCGTCGCCGTCGTGATCAACGAGATCGCGCACAGGGTGAGGGTGCAACTCGCCGCGGCCAACGAGGCGGCGAAGCTCCGCAAAGAACTGCTCGAGCAGGCGGTGCGCGCCCAGGACGAGCTGGTGCTCAACGAGGCTCGCCTCAAGACGGCCAACCGGCTCATCCAGAGCATCTGGAACGCCGTCACGGAGCAGTCCGTGATCGGCACGGACCTCGACGGGCTGATCGACGTCTGGAACCCCGGCGCGGAGAAGATGCTCGGACTGACCGAGAAGCAGGCGCTCGACGGCCGGCGCCACATCATCGACTTCCACCTGGCCTCCGAGTTGGAGGAGCGCCTGCGCGCGATGGACGCGCGCGTGCAGACCGTGTCCAGCGCAGAGGACTTCTCCGCCCTGGTGGATGCTGTCCGCTCCGGCTACGCGGACGTGCGCGACTGGACATACGTGCGCCCGGACGGCAAGCAGGTGCCCGTGCAGGTGGCAGCGACGCCGCGCCTGGACGAGAACGGCCACAGGGTCGGCTTCATCTTCGTGGCGACGGACATGACCCAGGCCCGCGAGTTCGCGCGCCTCAAGGACGAGTTCGTCGGCCTCATCTCGCACGAGCTGCGCACGCCGCTCAGCTCGATCCTCGGCTATCTGGAACTGATGCGCGACGACGAGGACGACCCGCTCTCGCAGGAGCAGCTGCAGTACCTCGGCGTCGCGGAGCGCAACGCGCACCGCCTGCTGCGGCTGGTCGGCGACCTGCTGTTCACGGCGCAGGTGGAGTCCGGCCGGTTCCCGCTGGAGCACAAGGACGTCGACCTCGGCCCGCTGATCGCGGCCTCCGTCGAGTCGGCCGGCCCCGTGGCGGCCAACGCTGGGATCACCCTGGCCGCCGAGTTCCCGGATGAGCCGGTGACGATGTTCGGCGACCCTGTGCGCATCGGCCAGTCCGTCGACAACCTCGTCTCCAACGCCATCAAGTTCACCCCGTCCGGCGGCACGGTCACCGTGACGCTGTCCAGGGACGGAGGGGATGCGGTGATCGCGGTCAGCGACACCGGCATCGGGATCCCGGCCGTCGAGCTCGGACAGCTGTCCAACCGGTTCTTCCGCGCATCCACCGCCACCCGCAACGCGGTGCCGGGCGTCGGACTGGGTTTGACGATCACGAAGGCCATCGTCACCGCGCACGGCGGGAGCATCGACATCGCCAGCGAGGAGGGTGTCGGCACCACCATCAGCCTGCGCCTGCCGCTCGAGGTCACGACGGATGCGGTGGTCGAGGGAGGCCGATGATGGACGAGGCTCAGACGGTCACGGTCGCCGTGGTGCAGTTCACGCCCACCGACGACAGGGTGCACAACCGGGATGCCGTCGCCGCGTTCGTCGCGGTCGCGGCGGGCCGGGGGGCGCGGCTGGTGGTGTTCCCGGAGTATTCGTCGTACTTCGAGCATCCACTGGGCTCCGGCTTCGCACGCAACGCCGAGCCGCTCGACGGCGCGTTCGTCGGGGCGCTGGTCGAGGCCGCTCGCGAGCACCAGGTGTTCGTGGTCGCCGGGCTGGTGGAGAGCACGGAGGACAAGCACCGGTTCTCCAACACGCTCGTCGCCGTCTCCCCGGACGGTGACGTGGTCGCCACCTACCGCAAGCAGCACCTCTACGACGCATTCGGCGCGAGCGAGTCGGAGTGGGTGGTCCCCGGAGCGCTCGACGCACCACAGACGTTCGACGCCGACGGGATCACGGTCGGGATGCAGACCTGTTACGACCTGCGCTTCCCCGAGGTCACCAGGCGCCTGGCCGACGCGGGGGCCCAACTGGTGCTCGTGCCGGCGGAGTGGGTGAGGGGGCCGCTGAAGGAGCAGCACTGGCGCACGCTGATCGCCGCGCGCGCCATCGAGAACACGCTGTACGTCGCAGCCGCCGACCACGCGCCGCCGATCGGCGTCGGGTCGAGCACCGTCGTGGACCCGATGGGCGTCGCGCTCGCGACGATCGGGGAGACCACCGGGGTGGCCGTCGCCGAGGTCGACGCCGAACGCGTGCGCTCCGTCCGGGAGCTCAATCCGGCCCTCGCGCTCCGCCGCTACCGGGTGGAGCCGATCGACTGAGGCGCGCCGCAGCGCACGCCCGTCCGGTCAGTGTCGCAGCCCGGTCAGCGTCGCAGCCCGGCGAGCTGGGCGGCCGCCCGCTCGAGCACCTCGGTGCGCTTGCAGAACGCGAACCGGACGAGGGATGCGGTCCGCGCCCGGTACTCGTCCGTGCAGAACGCGGACAGCGGCACGGCTACCACCCCGGCGAGGTGCGGCAGTTCGCGGCAGAACCGCACGGCGTCGTCGAAGCCGAGCGGGGCGGCGTCCGCCACCACGAAATACGTTCCGTCGGAGTTCGCGACACCGAAGCCGGCCTCGCGCAGGCCGGCCGACAGCAGGTCCTTCTTGCTCCGGAGGGTCTCTGCGATGCCGGTGAAGTAGTCGTCGCCCAGCCGGAGCCCGGCCGCGATGGCCGGCTGGAAGGGTGCGCCGTTCACGTAGGTGAGGAACTGCTTCACGGCGAGGATCGCGGTGACGAGCTCGGCCGGGGCGGTGAGCCAGCCGATCTTCCAGCCCGTGGTGTTGAACGTCTTCCCTCCCGACGAGATCGTCACCGTGCGCTCCCGTGCCCCGGGCAGCGTGGCGATGGGGACGTGGGGGAGACCGAAGGTGAGGTGCTCGTACACCTCGTCGGTGACGATGATGGCGTCGTGCTCGTGCGCCAGCTCGACGATCGTGCGCAGCACCTCGGCGCCGAGCACCGTGCCCGTCGGGTTGTGCGGCGTGTTCACGAGGATGATCCTGGTGCGGTCGGTGACCGCATCCCGCAGCTCGTCGAGGTCGGGCTGGAAGTCGGGCAGCCGCAGCGGCACCGTCCGGTGCCTGCCGTCCGCGAGGCCGATGAGGCCGCCGTATGCGTCATAGAACGGCTCGAAGGTGACGACCTCGTCTCCCGGCTGCAGCAGGGCGAGCAGGGTGGCGGCGATGGCCTCCGTCGCCCCAGCTGTCACCAGCACCTCGCGGTCCGGGTCGACGGTGAGGCCGTAGAAGCGCTGCTGGTGCTCGGCGATGGCGAGCCGCAACTCCGGGATGCCGATGCCCGGCGGGTACTGGTTCCTGCCGTCCCGGATGGCGGAGACGGCGACATCGAGGACCTCGGCAGGCCCGTCCTCGTCCGGGAAGCCCTGGCCGAGGTTGATCGCGCCGGTGCGCACGGCGAGCGCGCTCATCTCGGCGAACACCGTCGAGGCGATCGTCCCGTCCGCCCCGAGTAGCCCGGCGCCGCTCGCCGCCCGTCTCCACGCGCCTGGCACCGTCATGGTCACGTCCTCTCGCCGTCCTGCCTCCCAACCTACGGGGTGTCGGTCACCGGATGCATTCGGTACGTTGTGCAGAGTCATTGACAGGCAGTAGCTCGTCCACAGGGGCCGCAAATAGAACACCCAGGTTCGCATCCCAAGCTGTCAGTGCTTGGAAGGAGCAACACCATGACTGACACCCCGATCACTCCGGAGCCCGCGAAGGCCCAGCACGACGCCGACACCGAGTCGGTCGTGGGCGCTGCAGCCGAGACTCCCGCCGCAGCAGAGAACCAGGCGCCGGCAGCGCCCGCCGAGTCGGCGGAGACCGCAGCACCGGCGGCGCCGGCTGCGCCCGCCGCCCCCGCCGCAGGAACGCCCGCTTGGGAGGCGCCCGCCGCCGCCGAGACGGCACCCGCAGCACCGGCCGCACCGGCCGCGCCTGCCGCGGCGGCCGCAGAGCAGCCGACGGGTGCTCAGCCCACCGCGCAGCAGCCGACGGCTCCCGTCGCACCGGCCGCGCACACCACGCAGCCGACGCAGCCCGTCCCGCCGCAGCCGTACGGCCAGCAGCCCACGGCCCAGCAGCCCAACTACGGCAACGGCGCGTTCGGCCAGCCCGCATACCAGGGCGTGCCCCAGCAGCCGTACGCCCCGCACACCCAGCAGGGCCCGTACGCCACGGCCCCTGGCGTCGCGGCCGCAGACAAGCCGGCCAAGAAGCGCAACACCGGCATGATCATCGCCACCCTCGCGATCGGCGCCCTCATCGGCGGCGTCGCCGGAGCGGGAGCCGGTGTCGGCATCTACGCGGCTACCAGCTCCAACAACGCCACGATCAAGACCGTCTCCGGCCCGCAGAACATCACGGTCAACGACGCGAACAACGCCACGACGGTTACCGCCGTCGCAGCGAAGGCGTCCCCGAGCGTGGTCACCATCTCGGTGACCGGGTCGAGCGAGGGAGGCACGGGCTCCGGCATCGTCCTCACCTCCGACGGCTACGTCCTCACCAACACGCACGTCGTGACCCTCGACGGCCAGGCATCCAACGTGACCGTCAGCGTCCAGGACAACGACGGCAAGATCTACACGGCCAAGATCGTCGGCACGGACCCGACGACCGACCTCGCCGTGATCAAGCTGGACGGCGCATCCGGGATGACCCCGATGAAGTTCGCCGACTCCAGCAAGCTGAACGTCGGGGACACCGCCGTGGCCATCGGCGCGCCGCTCGGCCTGTCCGGCACCGTCACCGACGGCATCGTCAGCGCCCTCAACCGCAGCATCAGCATCGCGTCGTCCGCCGCCCCCAAGTCGGGAGACGACTCGTCCGGCGGCAGCGGGGGAGACAACAACGGAAACCCGTGGAACTTCGACTTCCCGGGCCAGGGCGGCTCCGGCCAGCAGCAGCAGCAACAGCAGCAGCAGCAGGCGACCGCGACCATCTCGCTGCCGGTCATCCAGACCGACGCCGCGATCAACCCCGGCAACTCGGGCGGCGCCCTGCTGAACAGCAAGGGCGAACTGATCGGCGTCAACGTCGCCATCGCCAGCGCGAGCGGTTCGTCGTCGAGCGGCAGCCAGTCGGGCAGCATCGGCGTCGGCTTCGCCATCCCGGCGAACCTCGCGGAGCGCGTCTCGCAGGAGATCATCAAGAACGGTTCGGCGACGCACGGCCTGCTCGGGGCATCCGTCACCGACTCGTCCTCCGACGCCAAGGCGAAGAACGTCGGCGCCATCATCAAGGAGGTCACCTCCGGAGGAGCGGCAGCCGCTGCCGGGCTGAAGGCGGGCGACGAGGTCGTGAACTTCAATGGCCTGCCGATCACGAGCGCGACCGACCTCACGGCTCAGGTCCGCGCCCTCGCGGCCGGTGCCAAGGCGGACGTGACGTACATCCGCGACGGCCAGACCAAGACGACCACCGTCACGCTGGGTTCCCTCCCGGCGAGCTGATCGCCACCAGCGCCACCACGAGGCCGTCCCGCAGCAGCGGGGCGGCCTCGTGCCGTGCGGGGGTGCGGTTCCCAGGCGCGGCGATCCACGGCTGATAAGCTCGATTGACCCGAAAACGACGAATGGAACCGATGCCGGACAACACTGTGCACACCCTTCCCGGTGTCTCGTACGTGATGCCCGTTCTGAACGAAGTCACTCACGTGCGGGCGGCCGTCGACAGCCTCCTCGCGCAGGACTACGCAGGACCGTTCGAGGTGACCGTCGCCCTCGGCCCGAGCATGGACGGCACCACGGAGCTCGTCGAAGAGCTCGCGGCGATCGACAACCGCATCCACATCGTCGAGAACGTCGTCGGCTCCACGCCGGCCGGGCTCAACCTGGCCATCCGGCAGTCGCACTACCCGGTGGTCATCCGGGTGGATGCGCACTCGGTGCTTCCCCCCGACTACGCCCGCATCGCGGTCGAGACCATCCTGGAGACGGGCGCCGACAACGTCGGCGGGCTGATGGATGCGCAGGGCACCACCCCGTTCGAGCGCGCCGTCGCGCGCGCATACGGCAGCCGCATCGGCCTGGGCGGCACCAAGCTGCACGTCGGAGGCGAGGCAGGACCGGCGGAGACCGTCTACCTCGGCGTCTTCCAGCGCGACCGGCTGCTCGAAGTGGGTATGTTCGACGAGGACATCAAGCGCGGGCAGGACTGGGAGCTCAACCGCCGCCTGCGCTCCACCGGGGGGACGGTGTGGTTCACCCCGCGCCTCAAGGTCACGTATCGTCCGCGCCCCAACCTGTACCGGCTGGCCAGGCAGTTCGTCTCCACCGGCGTGTGGCGCGGGGAGCTGGCGCGCCGCTTCCCGGCCGCAAACGGGCTGCGCTACTTCGCGCCGCCGCTGATGGTGGTCGCCGTGGCCATCGGGCTGCTCCTCGGCATCGCCGGCATCGTGCAGGCCATCGCCGGGGCGGCGCCGTGGCTGCTCATCGGTTTCGCGATCCCCGCGTTCTACGTGCTCATCGTGCTCGTCTCCGCGCTGGTCTGGGGGCGCTCTCTGCTCGCAGGGCCGGACGGCGGCTTTCGTTCGTTCTTGTGGTTTCTCGTAGTCTTGCCGTGCATCCATTTCTGCTGGGGGAGCGGGTTCATCCTCGGATACCTGTCGCTCACCCGGAACATCACTGCCCACACGGGAAGGTAGCCATGTCAGCCCCAGGAGCCGGCGCGCACGGAGCGCGCCCGACCTCGATCGCCGAACTGCGCGCCGTCGCGCAGCCGCCCGAGGTGCGCGGCCGACGCAACGCCGAGCACTGGACGGCGTCCCTCTACCTGCGCAACCTGTCTCCCTACCTCACCTGGTTCCTGCTCAAGACCTCGATCTCGGCCAACGGCGTCACCGGGCTGATGATCCTCACCGGATGGGCGACGGCCGCAAGCCTGCTCATCCCGGGCATCGGCGGTGCGGCGCTCGCGCTCATCCTCGGTCAGCTGCAGATGCTCGTCGACTGCTGCGACGGCGAGGTGGCGCGCTGGCGCAACACGTCGTCTCCCGCGGGGATCTTCCTCGACAACGTCGGGCACTACTCCACGGAGACGCTGATCGCCATCGCGCTCGGCATCCGAGCCGCCGGATACCCGTTCGAAGCTCCGGCCGATTACCTCTGGACCAACCTGGGCACGCTCCTCGCCCTCATCATCGTGCTCAACAAGGCGCTCAACGACATGGTGCGCGTCGCCAGGGCGAACGCCGGGCTCGGCAAGCTGGCCGACACGCAGGCGGCGTATGCGCCCACCCACGGCGTGATCGCCCGTCTGCGCCGTGCCGCCCGCTTCGTCCCGTTCCACCGCCTGTACCACTCGGTGGAGCTGACGATCATGATCTTCGTGTTCTCGATCGTCGGGCTGTTCATCGGGGACCAGCTGGCGAACCGCATCCTGCTGTCGGTACTGGTGCCGCTCGCGCTGCTGGCGCTGATCGGACACTTCGTGGCCATCATGTCGTCGAAGCGCGTCCGTGGCTGACCGCCAGGTCGCCGTCGTCGTGCTCACCCAGGGCACGCGACCGGAGGAGCTGCGCCGCGGTGTGGACTCGGTGCTGGCGCAGACGGGGGTGACCACGGACATCGTCGTGGTCGGCAACGGCTGGGATCCTGCGACCTCGGACCCCGCGCTGCCGGAGGGTGTCCGCACCCTGCACCTGCCGGAGAACCTGGGCATCCCGGCCGGACGCAACGCCGGCGTGCCACTGGTGGCCGGCGACATCCTGCTCTTCCTGGACGACGACGCGTGCATCCCGTCGCCGCAGTTCCTCGGCGACGCGATCGGCAAGCTGGAGGCGGACCCGGGCATCGGGATGATCCAGCCGCGCATCGTCGACCCGTCCGGCACGATGTCGCCGCGGCGCTGGATCCCGCGCATCCGCAAGGGCGACCCGGCGCGCCCGAGCAACGTCTTCTCGGTGTGCGAGGCGGTCATCGTGCTGCCGCGCAGCGTGTTCGATGCGGCAGGCGGCTGGGCCGCCCCGTTCTTCTACGCGCACGAGGGCATCGACCTGGCCTGGAAGGTCTGGGACCAGGGCCTGCGCACCTGGTATGCGGGCGACCTGATCGCCAACCACCCGGCGGTGTCGCCCACCAGGCACGCGTACTACTACCGGCTCAACGCCCGCAACCGGGTGTGGCTGGCGCGCCGCAACCTCCCCGCCGTGCTGGCGCCGCTCTACGTGGGTTCGTGGACGGGCATCCAGCTGCTCCGCTGGTTCAGGAAGCCGGCGGTGCTGAAGGCGTGGTTCGGCGGCTGGCGCGAAGGCTGGCGCACCGACCCCGGTGAGCGCCGCCCGCTCCGCTGGCGCACGGTCTGGCGGATGACGCTGGCCGGCCGCCCACCCATCGTCTGAGCGCTGCCGCAGCGCTGCGCGCGCTCAGTCGCCTGCCCGCTCGCCTGGTGCCCCTTGCCCCGGCTCAGTCGTCGGCGCGCTCGTCGAGGGCGAGCAGGTCGGTGTCCTGTCTCTGCCCCTGCTCCAGCTCTGCCGGGGCGTCGGTCGCTGCCCGGCGGCGGGGGACAGCGCCTCGCAGCACTTTCCCGGCGCGGACGGCGGCACCACCGGCGCTCGCGCCCATCCTGCGCACGCCGTCGGTCGTCGCGGCGAGGGAGCGGCCGGCGATGCCCGGCTTCTTCTCGCCGATCGCGACCGGCCGGATGACCGGGTCGGTCGCCGCCGGGAACACCTCGGGCGCGCGGCCGAAGGCCAGGCGGGAGTTCTGCACGACGCGCCTGCCCAGGATGTTGTTCCCCGCGCCACCGATGACGGCACCGACGCCGAACGGGATGGCGCGGCCGATGATGCCCGCTCCTCCGCGGATCGCGAACTGCCGGATGAACGCGCTCTTCAACCTGTCCACTAGCGGCCCGACCATCATCGTCGGCAGGCTGGACGTGACCATCTCGCCCCAGTACGCGCTGCGCCCGGCACCGGATCCTGCGACCTGCCCGGCGAGCTGGCGCACGAGGTCCGAGCCCTCCTTGCCGAGCATCATGGTGAGCACGAGGGCGCGGGCGCGTTCCGGGTCGTCGACTGCGATGCCGTGCAACTCGCTGAGCGACTGTGCGTAGAGGGCGGTCGCTTCCAGGAAGGCGGCCGTCTCGAGACCGGAGAGTGCGATGGTGACGCCGGTGCCGATCGCCGGGATGACGGCGGTGACACCGACCGCGGCTCCGCCGGTGGTCACGGCGGCCAGGTAGCGGCGTTCGAGGATGGCGGCGAGCTGCGCGGGGGTCGCATCCGGGTTCCTGCGCCGGATGCTCCGCAGGTGGGCCAGGACGGCCGGCCGGTGGATCGCGAGGAAACGGTCGAGCGTCGAGTTGAGCACGCGGGGCGTCTCGGCGCCGGACGGCGCGCCCCCGGTGACCGATACGAGCGGTTTCTGCTGTCTAGCCATCGCCTCCGAGTGTATGCGTACATTCTGCGAGGAACACGGGGGTTGACTCTCCCCGTGTTCCTCGCGTGGGCGTGCCGGACTCAGAGCGGGCGGCGCGTGCGCCCGTGCCGTGACCGGAGGTAGTCGGACGCGGGGAGCACGCTGTAGACCTCCGGCAGATGCTCACCGGTCAGATCGGTCGTGAGGGCGCCGACGTCGACCCCGAGCACGCTCGCGATGCGCAGAATGGTCACGAGGCTCGGGTTGGCGACGCCGCGCTCGATCTTGCCGTAGTTGGTGACGTGCATCTGCGCGAGGTCGGCCACGTTCTCCTGGCTGAGACCGAGCTCGATGCGGACGCTGCGCACCCGACGACCGAAGATCAGGGCGGCTGGGGACAGGGGTTCTGGGGACATAAACAATAAATACGGCGAGCGTGCGTCCGTGGCCAGAGCCGAAACACCTCGGACTCTTTCACCGTGTGCGTAAAAGATGTGAAATACATGCGATGCCCGGCGCGCCTAGAAGCTGACGTTCCAGAGGTATTCCGTGCCGTCCGGATGGAACCACCGGACGACGAGGATCGTGTCTCTGGCGACGTCGCGCCCGATCACCGTGGCGACCACCGACGCATCCGGGGCGATCGTGCTGGGCGAGCTCACGCGGAGCCGGGAGCGGCCGGAGATGCTGACGGTGACCCCGCTGAGCACATCCCGGCTGGTGTTCACCAGCCGGTAGAGCGGGGGAGCGCTGCGGTCGACCACCCACGGAACGGGGCGTGCGACGGCGTGCCCCGCTCCGGATGCCGGTGGCCGGCGCACCGCGGGGACGCGGAGCGCGGACGGGCGCCGGAGGGCGGAGGGACGACGGGTCTCGGAGGGACGGTGGGCTTCATGGGGACGGCGGATCATGGCTACAACGTAATGATGGCGTCTGACGCGGGAGCCGTCTGGTCGGGTGTTCGTGCCCTTTATGTGGACAACGTGTCGTAATTTAAATTGTGGAGGGATTGGCGGGCCTGTGGAAACCGCCGTTGACCGGGAGTTTCGGTCAGCTCCCGTAGTCGCGGTTGTAGAGCTCGAGCACGTCGTCGATGGAGCCGTCGAGCACCAGGGAGCCCTTGTCGAGGTAGAGGCCGCGTTCGCAGAAGCGGCGCAGGTCCTTCTCGTTGTGCGAGACGAAGAAGAGCGTCCTGCCGCCCGCGAGCAGCTCCTCGATGCGCCGATAGCACTTCTCTCGGAAGCCCCTGTCTCCGACGGCGAGCACCTCGTCCACCAGGATGATCGGCTCTTCGAGCTGCGAGATCACGGAGAAGGCGATGCGCACCTTCATGCCGCTCGACAGGTGCTTGTACGGGGTGTCCACGAAGTCGCGGATCTCCGCGAAGTCGATGATGCTGTCGAACCGCTCGTCGATCTGCGAGCGCGACATCCCGTGCAGCCCGGCGGTCAGGTAGACGTTGTCGCGCACCGTGAGATCGTCGACGAACCCGCCGGTGATCTCGATCAGCGGCGCGACGCCGTCCTCGACCCGCACGAAGCCCTCGTCGGGCAGCATGACGCCGGCCACCAGCTTCAGCAGCGTGGACTTGCCCTGGCCGTTGCGGCCGACGACGCCGATGGCCTCACCCTCGCCCACGCTGAAGCTGACGTTGCGGAGCGCCCAGAAGTCGTCGGGGCGGGTGCGGCGCTGCCGCGAGCTGAACAGGTCTTTGAACGAGCGCCGGCCTCCGCGGTTCCTGCGGAACCGCACGCCGAGGTCGGCCACGTCGATGATGGGTGCCGTCATCAGATCTCCTTCAGGACGGCGCGCTCGCTCCGCCGGAACACCAGGACGCCGACCACCAGCAGGATGAGCGACACCAGGGCGCTCATCAGCACGAGATACCAGTCCAGCTCCTTCGCGAAGAAGGTGGCCCTGTACAGGCTGAACAGACCGGTGAGCGGGTTGAACGCCGCCAGGTCTTTCAGGATGTGGATGTGTTCGAGGTCGCGTGCGCTGTAGATGATCGGGGACGCGTAGAAGAGGAAGCGCAGGAACAGCTTGATCGCGCGCTCCAGGTCGCGGAAGAACACCACGAGCGGTGCGACGATCAGCCCGACGCCCACGGTCAGGATGACCTGGATCAGCACGGCGAGCGGGAACAGCAGGATGTCGACGTTGATGGTCGCCCCTCCGATGATCGCGAAGAACGCGAGCACGGGGAGGGACAGCAGGAACTCGATGCCCTTGGATGCGACGATCCTGTTCACCCAGATCGAGCGCGGGATCATGGTCGACCGGATCAGCTTCGACTCGCGGAGGAAGGCCCTGGTGCTGTCCGAGACCGCGCCGTTGAACCACATCCAGGGCAAGAGGGCGGCGAGCAGGAAGACGATATACGGGTCTTCGCCGACGTTGCGGTGGAAGATCTGCGTGAAGACGAGCCAGTAGATGCCGCTCATCACCAGGGGGTCGAGGATCGACCACAGGTAGCCGAGCACGCTGGTCGAGTATCGGACCCGCAGGTCGCGCTTGGTCAGCAACCAGAGGGAGTGCCGATAGCGGGCGAACTTCGTTCGCTGCGCAGGGCGCACGGCAGTGAATGTACTGGTCACGGAACCCATCGTATTGATCGAAGCTGCGTGCTCGTCACGCAGCCCACATGACTATACGAAAATACAGCGACGACGCGTGAATTTCGTTTGCGCGGCGGACTACACGAAGAGGTTCGCGCGCTCCAGGTCTTCCTGGAAGTCGACCTCGACGGCGTACAGGTCGGAGATGTCTACAGGCTCGACGAGCATCCCGTCCTGCTCGATCGCGAGCTCGATGCCGCGCTCGAAGTAGTCCTGGTCGCCGACGCGCTGCAGCTGGCGCAGCAGGCCCGCCTTGTCTGCGCTGGAGATGTAGTTGATGCCGACGGCCTCGCCCAGACCGTTCTTGACGGTCTTCGACAGCTCCTGGATGTAGCCCTCTGCTCCGGTGGTGTACTTGACCTCCTCGTCGGCGACCGACGAGGTGTTGACGGTCACGAACGACTGGTCGCGGTTGACGGTGGCTGCTGCACGCACGAGGACGGCCGGGTCGAAGACCACGTCGCCGTTCATCCAGAGCACGCCGCCGTTGCCGGACGCCTGCAGGGCGCGCATGAGGCTCTTGGAGGTGTTGGTCTGGTCGTACTGCTCGTTGTAGACGAAGGAGGCGTCGGGGAAGGCCTCGATGATGTGCTCGAGCTTGTAGCCGACGACGATCGTGACCTTGGCGTCCTTGCCGAAGGCAGCGTGGATGTTGTCGAACTGCTGCTGCATGATGGTGCGGCCGTCGCTGAGCTCGGTGAGAGGCTTCGGAAGGCTTCGTCCGAGGCGGCTGCCCATGCCGGCTGCCAGAATCACTACCTGGGTCGTCACAATTGTCTCCTTGGGTTCCGTGCGGACGGGTGATGGTGACCCTCTGGCCGCCACGTCACCGAAGTCTGGTTGAGGGTTCGCCCAGGGTTCAGCCGCACTTACGCGTATCGACACCCCTTCATGCCTCCGCCAGAATACCGGCGCACCCATTCGAGGGGCAGGGGTTGACGGATGTCGTTGTTGGGTCGTTATGTACCTCACAGGACTTTCCTAGGCTGCGGGACCGCTCCAGATGGCTGGGTGGGGCTCCGAAGACCCGGGCGTCTTGGTACGTTAGCTGCGTGAGTTCCGAGCAAGCGCCATCCGACAGCACCGAGCCGATCACGGCGCGCACGCCGGGGACGCCGAGACGGAAGACCACACAGAAGACATCGAGCGCTGGGGAGCGGACGGGGGACGAGATGGCCGCGAATGCAGGTGAGGGAGACGGTGTCTCCTCGTCGCCGACGAAGGCTGCGAAGCCCGCGGCGGTGAAACGAGCTCCGAGCGCGAAGACGGCGGCGGCAGCCGCTGGTTCGAGCACGCGCAGCGCATCGCCGCGCGCACCGCGCACCACGAAGCCGCGCGCCACGAAGGCGACCCTGCCGGTCGAGACGACCGCGACGATCGAGGCCGCCGCGCCCGCCGAAGTGGATGCGCCTGCCGAGGTGGATGCGCCCGCCGAGGTTGCCGTGCCCGACGCGCCCGCCGCATCCACTGCTGCCAGCACGCAGACGAAGGCGGCGCCCACCTCCACCGAGAGCGTGCTCAGCGTCACCGGGCTCTACAAGCGCTTCGGCGACACCGTCGCCGTCGACGGCGTGTCGCTCGACGTGAAGGAAGGCTCCTTCTACGGCATCGTCGGGCCGAACGGCGCGGGAAAGACCACGACCCTCTCCATGATCACCGGGCTGCTCCGGCCGGACGCCGGACGGGTGCTCGTGCACGGCATCGACGCCTGGACGGACCCCGTCCGCGCCAAGCGCGCGATCGGCGTCCTCCCCGACAAGCTGCGGCTGTTCGACCGGCTCACCGGCGCCCAGCTGCTCCACTTCTCCGGCACGCTGCGCGGACTGAGCGCCAAGACCGTGCGGTCGCGCTCCGCCGACCTCGCGACGGCGTTCGGCATCGAGGACGCCCTCGACCGCCTCGTCGCCGACTACTCGGCGGGCATGACCAAGAAGATCGCGCTGGCCGCTGCGATGATCCACTCGCCGCGCCTCCTCGTACTCGACGAGCCGTTCGAGTCCGTCGACCCCGTGTCCGCGGCGAACGTCATCGAGATCCTGCAGCGCTATGCGGCGGCGGGCGGCACGGTGGTGCTGTCCAGTCACGGCATGGACCTCATCCAGCGGGTGTGCGACAGCGTCGCGATCATCGTGCAGGGCAAGGTGCTCGCGGCCGGGACCATCGACGAGGTGCGCGGTGAGCAGACCCTCGAGGAGCGGTTCGTCGAGCTCGCGGGCGGACGCAAGGCAGCGGAGGGCATGGAGTGGTTGCACAGTTTCTCGGACTGAAGCTGCGCCTCATGGGCAACGCCTTCCGGCGGAGCCCGTGGCAAGTCGTCGGCCTCTCGGTGGGGCTGGTCTACGGTTTCTTCGTCACCTTCGTGGTCGTCGGCAGCCTCATCGCCGCACGCTTCGTCCCGGACGTCGCCCAGGTGCACCACGTGCTCGTGGTCGTCGGCTCGATCGTCGTGGCCGGGTTCTTCCTGCTTCCGCTGGTGTTCGGGGTCGACGACACGCTCGACCCGCGCGCGTTCTCGCTGTTCGGCATCCCGAACCGGCAGCTGTCGACCGGGCTGCTGCTCGCCGCGCTGATCGGCATCCCGTCCATCGTGCTGACCATCTGCGCCGTCGGGACGGTCGTCACCTGGTCGCGCGATCCCGGCACCACGCTGATCGCGATCGCGTCGGCCGCGCTGCTGGTGCTGACCTGCGTCCTGGCGAGCCGCGTCTCGACGTCGGTCGCGTCGTTCCTGCTCGCCACCCGCCGGTCGCGCGAGTTCGGCGGGGTCATCGGCATCCTGATCATCGTGCTGATCGCTCCCGTGATCATCCTGCTGATGACCATCGACTGGGGACGCGACGGCCTCGGCGTGCTGTCCGGGTTCGCGGCGTGGCTCGGCTGGACGCCGCTCGGCGCCGTGTGGTCCGTGCCGGGAGAGGCCGCGGAGGGCGCGTGGGGCATCGCCGTGCTCAAGCTCCTGATCGCCGCGGCGACGGTCGGCCTGCTCTGGCTCGCCTGGACGTCGCTGGTCGCGAAGATGCTCGTCACCCCGCAGCGCGAGGCGCACGCCAAGGCGTATCACGGGCTCGGCTGGTTCGGCCGGCTGAAGGGCGGCCCGACGGCCGCCATCGCGGCCCGCTCGATGACCTACTGGGGACGCGACCCCCGCTACTGGATCTCGCTCGTGATGATCCCCGTCGTGCCCATCTTCGTGATCGTCGCTCTCACCCTCGCCGGCATCCCGGGCCACTACGTGTCTCTCGTGCCGCTGCCGCTGGTGTGCCTGTTCCTCGGCTGGACCATCCACAACGATGTCGCGTACGACAGCACCGCCATCTGGTTGCACGTCGTCTCCGGCACCCGCGGCATCGCCGACAGGGTGGGCAGGATGTTCCCGCCGATCCTGTTCGGCATCCCGGTGGTCATCATCGGCTCGATCATCACGGCCGCGGTGTACGGCGACTGGGCCGTGCTGCCCGCTGTCGGGGCGCTGAGCGGCGCCATCCTGCTGATCGGGCTCGGGCTGTCCAGCCTGTTCTCCGCGCTCTTCCCGTATCCGGCCACCAAGCCGGGCGACAGTGCGTTCGCGCAGCCGCAGACCTCTGGCGCCTCTGCGGCGCTGGTGCAGGCGCTGAGCTTTTTCGCGATCCTGATCCTCGCGTCGCCGATCATCGTGTTCCTCGTGCTGGGCCTCACGCTCAGCCCGTTCTGGCTGGGCATCGCCCCTGTCGCGGCCATCGTGCTCGGATTCGGCGTCCTCTTCGGCGGTCTCTACCTCGGTGCGAAGGCCTTCGACCACCGCGGCCCGGAGCTCATGGCGTTCGCCAACCGCAACGACTGAGCCGATTGTGGCGCGACGCGTGGAACGTAGACTGGTGGTCATGTACGACGACAGCATTTCGGAACCCGGCGGCCTGCCGGACGGCGGAGGAACGGCGACGCTCGACCGCGAGCTCGAAGAGCTCCTGCAGAACGAGGCCATCGAACCCGGTGACCACGAGCGCTTCTCGCACTACGTCAAGAAGGAGCAGATCCTCGAGTCCGCCATGACGGGCAAGCCGGTCAAGGCGCTCTGCGGCAAGATGTGGACCCCGGGCCGCGACCCGCAGAAGTTCCCGGTGTGCCCCAGCTGCAAAGAGATCTACGAGAAGCTGCGCGACGAGTAACCGGCGCGCAGCCCGGGTGGATGCGGCCCGGCTGGATGCGGCGCAGCCGCTTCACACGTAGAGCGTCGGAAGCACGGGGTCGCCCCGCCCGACGCGGAACGCCTGGTCGGGAAGCTCCGCCATCGCGAGCGCCCTGTGCTCCCTGGCCGCGGCCGTCCCCGCTGCGCCCAGGTGCTCGCGGTGCACGACACCGTCGGTGATCAGCGGCACCAGCAGGTCGCGTCCCCGGTCGTCGACCGTCGCGCCCTTCTCGATCACGTGGATGGCCTCTGCCACCGCCACGCCCTTGTCGTCCAGCCGCCGCACCGGATGCTTGCGGCCGCCCACCGTGGCCTTGCCGTCGGACTTTTTGGCCACCGGGATCCACTCGCCTGTTCCGTCGTGCTCGCGGTGCGCGACCAGCTTGTAGACCATGCCGGACGCCGGATGTCCGGAGCCGGTGACCACGGAGGTGCCGACGCCGTACGAGTCGACGGGGGAGGCGGCGAGGGCGGCGATGGTGAACTCGTCGAGGTCGTTGGTGACCGTGATCTTCGTGTTCACGGCTCCGAGCCCGTCGAGCTGGTCGCGCACCCGGCGGACGAGGTTCGGCAGGTCGCCGGAGTCGAGGCGGACGGCGCCGAGCCCGGTGCCGGCGACGCGGACGGCGGTGTCGATCGCCTTCTCGACGTCGAACGTGTCGACCAGGAGCGTCGTGCCTGGGCCGAGCGCATCCACCTGGGCGCGGAAGGCGTCCTCCTCGCTGTCGTGCAGGAGGGTGAAGGCGTGCGCGGCCGTTCCCATCGTCGGCACGCCCCAGGCGCGGCCGGCCTCCAGGTTGGAGGTGGCGCTGAACCCGGCGATGAACGCGGCGCGCGCGGCGGCGACGGCGGCCCGCTCGTTGGCGCGCCGGGAGCCCATCTCGGCGACGGGGCGACCGCCGGCGGCGGTGACCATCCTGGCGGCGGCGCTCGCGACGGCGGAGTCGTAGTTGAAGACGCTGAGGAGGAGGGTCTCCAGGATCACCCCCTCGGCGAACGGTGCGTCGACGACGAGGAACGGCGAGCCGGGGAAGAACACCTCGCCCTCGCGGTAGCCGGAGATGGTGCCGCTGAACCGGTAGTCCGCGAGCCAGTCGATGGTCGCGTCCCGCACCACGTTGTTGCTGCGCAGGTAGTCGAGCTCTTCGTCTCCGAACCGGAACTGCTCGATCAGTTCGAGCAGCCGTCCCGTTCCGGCCAGGATGCCGTAGCGGCGCCCGGCGGGCAGGCGGCGGGTGAACGCCTCGAACACGCACTCCCTGTCGTGCGTGCCGCTGAGCAGCGCGGCGTCGAGCATGGTGAGTTCGTAGCGGTCGGTCAGCAACGCGGAGGAGGCCATCACCCGTTCAGCCTAGCGAAGGCCGCGTGCGGCCGGGCCGCGGCAGCGCTCTCGTTGTAGGCTGGCTTCTTGTGACCGATGCACCGATTGGGATTTTCGACTCGGGCGTCGGCGGGCTCACCGTCGCACGCGCCGTCCGCGATCAGCTCCCGAACGAGTCCATCCTCTACGTGGGCGACACGCTGCACTCCCCGTACGGGCCGAAGCCGATCGCCGACGTGCGCCGCTTCTCGCTCGACGTGCTCGACTTCCTGGTCGACCAGGGCGTGAAGATGCTCGTGATCGCCTGCAACACGGCGTCGTCCGCCATGCTCCGGGATGCGCGGGAGCGCTACTCCGTGCCGGTCATCGAGGTCATCCAGCCGGCCGTGCGCCGCGCGGTCGCCGCCACCCGCAGCAACAGGGTGGGTGTGATCGGCACCGTCGGCACCATCAACTCCCGCGCGTACGAGGACGCCTTCGCCGCCGCCCCGTCGCTCGAACTGTTCACCCAGGCCTGCCCGCGCTTCGTGGAGTTCGTCGAGGCCGGTGTCACCAGCGGAGACGAGGTGCTGCAGGTGACCGCCGAATACCTGCAGCCGCTGCGCGACGCCGATGTGGACACGCTCGTGCTCGGCTGCACGCACTACCCGTTCCTCAAGGGCGCGATCTCGTATGTGATGGGGGAGGGCGTCTCGCTCGTGTCGAGCGACACGGAGACGGCCAAGGACGTGTACCGCACCATCGTGGGCGGCGGGCTCGAACGCACCTCGCCGCTGCCTCCGACCATCCACTACGAGGCGACGGGGGCGGACACCGAGACGTTCCTGCGCCTCGCGCACCGGTTCATCGGTCCGCAGGTCGCCTCCGTCGACCTCGTGCAGACCGGCGTGATCGAGCTGCCGCGCCCGTGATCGACGCGCCGATAGCAGCACCCAGAAACGCAGCACCCAGAAACGCTTCATCCAGCATCCCCGCATCCAGCATCACCGAGGAGAAACCGTGACCGACATCATCCGCGCCGACGGGCGCACCACCCACCAGCTGAGGCCGGTCACCATCGAGCGCGGCTGGAGCACGCAGGCCGAGGGCTCTGCGCTCATCTCGTTCGGCAACACCAAGGTGCTCTGCACCGCGTCGTTCACGAACGGCGTGCCGCGCTGGATGGCCGGCAAGGGCAAGGGCTGGGTGACCGCGGAGTACTCGATGCTGCCGCGCTCGACCAACAGCCGCATGGACCGCGAGTCGGTCAAGGGCAAGATCGGCGGCCGCACGCACGAGATCAGCAGGCTGATCGGCCGCAGCCTGCGCGCGGTGGTCGACATGAAGGCGCTCGGCGAGAACACCATCGTGCTCGACTGCGACGTGCTGCAGGCGGACGGCGGCACCCGCACCGCCGCGATCACCGGTGCTTACGTCGCCCTGGCCGACGCACTGGAGTGGGGTCGGGAGCACCGCTTCATCGGCCAGAAGGCCACCCCGCTGATCGACTCGGTCTCTGCGGTCTCGGTCGGCATCATCGACGGGGAGCCGATGCTCGACCTCGCATACGTCGAGGACGTGCGCGCCGAGACGGACATGAACGTCGTCGTCACCGGCCGCGGCCTCTTCGTCGAGGTGCAGGGCACGGCGGAAGGCGCGCCCTTCGACCGCCGCGAATTGGATGCGCTGCTCGACCTCGCCGTCGGCGGAGCGGCCGACCTCGCCCAGATCCAGACCGCAGCGCTGGCCGCGACGCCGGGCGGAGCGCAGGACTGATGGTCCGCGTCGTCCTCGCCACGCACAACCAGCACAAGGCTGCCGAGTTCCAGCAGATCCTCGGGGATGCGGTCCCCGGCCTCGAGATCGTGGCGTACGACGGTCCGGAGCCGGTCGAGGACGGCGTCACCTTCGAGCAGAACGCGCTGATCAAGGCGCGTGCGGCGACGGCGCACACCGGGCTGCCCGCCCTCGCGGACGACTCGGGCATCTGCGTGGATGCGATGGGCGGGGCACCGGGGATCTTCTCCGCCCGCTGGGCGGGTTCGCACGGCGACGCAGAGGCGAACCTGCGGCTGCTGCTCGACCAGCTCGCCGATCTGCCGATCGGCACGCGCGGCGCGCACTTCACGGCGACGCTCGCGCTGGTCACCCCGGACGGTGACGAGACGGTGGTGGAGGGGCAGTGGCCCGGCCGCATCGCGCGGACCGCTCGCGGGACGAACGGGCACGGCTACGACCCGATCTTCGTACCGGCCGGGCACGAGAGCACGGCCGCCGAGCTCGGGCCGGCCGTGAAGAACGCCGAGAGCCACCGCGCGCGGGCGTTCGCGGCGATGGTCCCCGCGCTGACCGCGCTGGTGGCGCGTTCGCGCTGAGCCCTCGGCAGGGAGCCCTCGGCAGGGAGCCCTCGGCAGGGAGCGCTCGGCAGTGAGAATGAGAACGGCACTCATTCCTATCTAGGCCGCTGATCTGGCGGGTCGCGCATCCACTGCATACCGTTGATGGTGATGAGTCACAACCACGGGCATTCCGCCAACCGCAACCGGCTCCTGATCGCCATCGGGATCGTCGCGACCGTTCTGGTCGTCGAGGTGGTCGGCGCGTGGCTGAGCGGCTCTCTGTCGCTGCTCGCGGACGCCGGGCACATGCTCAGCGACCTGACCGGGCTGATCGTGGCGCTGCTCGCGACCATCGTCGCCGCGCGTCCGGCCAGCGACAGGCAGACGTTCGGCTACCGCAGGGCTGAGGTGTTCGGCGCGCTCATCAACGGGCTGATCCTCCTGGTGGTCGCCGTCGGTGTCACCATCGGAGCGATCGGCAGGCTGGTGGCGGGCGAGTCGGAGGTGCAGAGCATCCCGATGCTGATCGTCGCGGCCATCGGGCTGGTGGCGAACCTCGGCGCCCTGCTGCTGCTGCGTCCGGCCGCCGGACACTCGATCAACATGCGCGGCGCGTACCTGGAGGTGCTCGGCGACCTGATCGGGTCGGTGACGGTGATCGTCGCGGCCGTGGTCATCCTGGCCACCGGCTTCGTGCAGGCGGACGCCATCGCGTCGCTGCTGATCGCGGTGTTCATCGTGCCGCGTGCATACCTGCTGCTGCGGGATGTGATGCGCGTGCTCAGCGAGGCGGCTCCCGCGGACACCGACGTGGCGGAGATCAGGGACCACATCCGGAAGACGCCGGGGGTGGTGGCGGTGCACGACGTGCACGTCTGGGCGATCACGTCGGGCGCCCCGGTGTTCACGGCGCACGTGGTGGTCGAGCCGTCCGTGTTCAGCTCCGGCAAGACGGGCGACCTGCTGGACGAGCTCTCCGGATGCCTGTCGAAGCACTTCGACGTCGAGCACTCCACGTTCCAGCTGGAACCGGCGGAGCACGCCGCCCACGAGGACGAGTTCCACGCCTGACGGCCGCAGCCGTGACGCTGCTCGGTCAGGCGGTCAGGCGTCGGGGTATCAGGCGTCCGGGTGTCAGGCGTCCGGCGTCGTCCGGGGCTCAGGCGCGCTGGTGGGCTCGCCGGCTTCGGCCGCCGCTGCCGCCTTCTTCTTCGCCTTGTGCAGCGACTGGAAGTAGTGGATGAGCGTGGGCACCAGCGTGATCAGCACGGCGCCGATCAGGATGATGTCGATGTAGCTGGAGACGAAGTTGGCGACGGGCGGGATGTAGCCGATGAGGAAGCCGAAGTAGGTGAGCCCTGCACCCCAGATGAGCGCGCCGATGGCGTTGTAGAGCGAGTACTTCTTGTAGTTCATGTGGCCGACGCCGGCCGCGACGGGCGCGAAGGTGCGCACGATCGGCACGAAGCGGGCGACGATCACGGCGAGGGCGCCGAAGCGGTCGAAGAACGCATTGGTGCGGCGCACGTTCTCCATGCTGAACAGCCCGCTCTCCTTGCGTTCGAAGACACGTGGCCCGAACTTGTGGCCGATCAGATAGCCGACCTCGCCGCCGAGGAATGCGCCGAACGCGATCACCAGGCAGACCCACCAGATGTCGACGCCGAACACCAGCGAGGTGTGCGTGAGCAGTCCGGAGATGACGAGGAGCGTGTCACCCGGCAGGAGGAACCCGACGAGCAGGCCCGTCTCCGCGAACACGATCGCTCCGACGACGACGAGCGCCCACGGACCGGCGGCGTCGATGATGGTGTGCGGGTCGAGCCACGGGATGAGTCCGGCGTGATGGATCAAGATTCTCCAGAGGGCGTTCGGTGCGGGATGCTGCCGAGTTTAGTGGCCGCCACCTGCGGAGACCATGCGAATGTGCACGCCGTGAGAAAAGATCATCCTGTGGTCTGACCCTGCGCCGTCCCTGCGTCGTCCCTGCGCCCGCTGGGAGACGTCCGGTGCTTGGTGCGGGAGAAGGGACTTGAACCCTCACGCTCGAAAGCACAGGAACCTAAATCCTGCGTGTCTGCCAATTTCACCACTCCCGCGGTGCGCTAGGCGCGGCTACGACAATAGCTCATGCACGCGCGGGGCGACCTCGGTGCCGTAGAGCTCGATGGCCTTCATCAGGTGGTCGTGGCCGAGGGTGCCGTTGCTGATCTTGAGGTCGAAGCGCTCGATGCCGAGCCCGTTGGCGGTGTACGCGATCTTCTTCGCGACCGTCTCCGGCGACCCGACGAACAGGGCGCCGTCCTCTCCTGCCTCGTGCTCGAACCGTGCGCGGGTCGCGGGCGGCCAGCCGCGCTCGCGGCCGATCCTGTTGGTCATCGCCTCGTAGTGCGGCCAGAGCGTCTCCTTGGCCTCCTTGTCGGTGGCGGCGATGAAGCCGGGGGAGTGCACGCCGATCGGGAGGCTGGTGTCGCCGCCGAACTGTTCGAGCGCGTTGCGGTACAGCTCGGCCAGCGGCTTGAACCGCATCGGGCCTCCGCCGATGATCGCGAGCATCAGCGGCAGGCCGTAGTGGGCGGCGCGGACGACCGACTCCGGGCTTCCTCCCACGCCGATCCAGGTCTTCAGCAGGCCGTTCTCCAGGTGCGGGTACACCGACTGGCCGTCGAGGGATGCGCGAAGAGCGCCCGTCCAGGTCACCGGCTCCTGCTTGCGCACCTCGGTGAACAGGTTCAGCTTCTCCTCGAACAGCTCCTCGTACTGGCCGAGGTCGTAGCCGAAGAGCGGGAACGACTCGATGAACGACCCTCTGCCGAGGATGACCTCCGCGCGGCCGCCGGAGACGCCGTCGAGCGTGGCGAAGCGCTGGAACACGCGCACGGGGTCGTCCGAGCTGAGCACGGTGACCGCCGAACCCAGGTGGATGCGCTCGGTCTGCCCGGCGATGGCGGCCAGCACCACCTCGGGCGCCGACACGGCGAAGTCTTTGCGGTGGTGCTCCCCGACGCCGATGAAGTCGAGGCCGACCTGGTCGGCGAGCACGCCCTCCGCCACCACGTTGCGCAGCACCTGCGCCTGGGGGAGCGGCTGGCCGTCCGCGTCGTTGGTGACGTCGCCGAACGTGTCGATCCCGAGTTCGAGCTTCGTGCTCATACTGTCCTCATCCCGTGTCGCAGGTGTATGCGTTTGCATACACCCCAACGCTGTTGCACCGAGACTATTCCGTCGCGGGCGCGAAGGGGGAGGGAGCTATTCGCTCGGCCGGGCGCGGCGCGGGACGTAGCGGGGGATGTACCGGGCGAGCATCGCGGCGCCGACGAAGCCGAGCACCCCGATCGCGCCGCTGGCGAAGGCGAGGGAGACCACGGCCGTCAGCAGGGACACCAGCAGCGGGGCCGCCGCCTGGCCGGCGTCTCCCGCGAACCGCCACGCGCCGAGGAACGGGGCAGGCTGATCCTTCGGGGCGAGGTCGGCACCGAGCGTCATGATGATGCCGGAGCCGATGCCGTTGGCGACAGAGAGGAAGAGCGAGACGCCGATGTACCAGGCGACGCGCGCATCCAGGTCGTGGGTGAAGGCGAGCGTGAGGAAGCCGAGCGCCAGGCCGAGCATCGACGGCAGGGCGCTCCACATCCGCCCGAAGCGGTCCATGATCTGCCCGCTCGCGTAGAACAGGGCGAAGTCGACGGCACCGGCGATGCCGATGATGAGCGCCGTGTTCGCCTCGCTCAGACCGATGCTGATGGCCCACAGCGGCATCAGCACGGTGCGGGCCGACCGGATGGCGCCGATCAGCGCGACGCCGGTGCCCATCCTGGCCAGCACGGCCCTGAACGACCAGATGGTGCGGAACAGGCCGTGCGTGCGCTCCTCCGCCTCCTCTTCCCCGGCGGTCAACACCTCGCCGCCCTCGACCGCCGCGGCCGGGCTCGGCCCGAACATCTTCTCCGGGTCCGGCAGAACGATCAGCACGACCACCGAGCCGAGGCAGCTGACGATGAAGATCCAGAACACCGACTGCGTCGAGCCGGTGACGCTGATCACGAGCGAGGCGATCAGCGGTCCGACGAACCAGCCGCAGCGGAAGATGCCGCCGAGCGTCGACAGCGCCCTGGCGCGGTAGCGCTGCGGGACGTACGAGGTCATGAACGCGTGCCGGGCGAGGGCGAACACGGCCGTCGCCAGGCCGACCACGAAGATCCCGACCATGAGCACCCAGTAGTTGGGAGCGACCAGGCAGACGCCGACGCCGAGGATCGCGACGACGGCGGCGTAGATCATCGAGGCGCGCTCGCCGATGCGCGACACCACCCAGCCGCTCGGGATGTCCCCGGCCAGCTCGCCGAGCATCACCATCGAGGAGATGAAGCCCGCGATGGCCAGGCTCGCACCCAGGTTGCCCGCTGCGATGGGGATGATCGGGATGATCGCGCCCTCGCCGATGGAGAACAGCAGCGTGGGGAGGAAGGCGGCGAGCGCCACGGACCGGAAAGAGAAGGGTCGCTCGTCGGAAGTCATTTCTTTAACACACTACAACTGGATGCGCGGGGCCCCGGCGGCCGGACCTCCCCGGTAGGCTGGTCGGCGACATGATTGAAATCGATCTTTCCCAGCAGATCGCCGAACTGCGCTCGACGTTCGCCGACATCCGTTCCGTGGTGAACGTGGACGCGCTCACCGCCGAGATCGCCTCGCTCAGCGAGCAGGCGGGCGCTCCCGACCTCTGGGACGACACCGAGAACGCCCAGAAGATCACCAGCGCGCTCAGCCACCGGCAGTCCGAGCTCGCCCGCATCACCTCGATCGAGCGCAGGCTCGACGACCTCGAAGTGCTCGTCGAGATGGCCAACGACGGCGAGGGCGACGAAGCCACCGCCGCCGAGGCGCGCACCGAGCTCGAGTCGCTGCAGAAGAGCCTCGGCGACCTCGAGGTGCAGACGCTCCTGAACGGCGAGTACGACCCGCGCCCAGCCGTCGTCACGATCCGCGCGGGCGCCGGTGGCGTGGACGCCGCCGACTTCGCCGAGATGCTGCTGCGCATGTACCTGCGCTGGGCCGAGCAGCACAAGTACCCCGTGCAGGTCATGGACACCAGCTACGCGGAGGAGGCGGGCATCAAGTCGGCCACCTTCGAGGTGGATGCCCCGTATGCGTTCGGCACGCTGTCCGTCGAGGCGGGGACGCACCGCCTGGTCCGGATGAGCCCGTTCAACTCGGCGGGCAAGCGCCAGACCTCGTTCGCCGCGGTCGAGGTCATCCCGCTGATCGAGGAGACCGAGTCGATCGAGATCCCGGACAACGACATCCGGGTGGATGTGTTCCGGTCGTCCGGCCCGGGTGGCCAGTCGGTCAACACCACGGACTCCGCCGTCCGCATCACCCACCTCCCCACGGGAACGGTGGTCTCGATGCAGAACGAGAAGAGCCAGATCCAGAACCGCGCCGCCGCCATGCGCGTGCTGCAGAGCCGCCTGCTGCTGTTGCAGCGCGAGGCGGAGGCTGCGGCGAAGAAGGAACTCGCAGGCAACATCACCGCCAGCTGGGGCGACCAGATGCGCAGCTACGTGCTCGCGCCGTACCAGATGGTCAAAGACCTGCGCACCGACTACGAGGTCAACAACCCCGCCAACGTCTTCGACGGAGACCTCGACGGCTTCATCGCCGCGGGCATCCGGTGGCGTGCAGGCGCGAAGGCCGACGCGTGAGCGGCCAGCCGTCCGCGGTGATCGAGGTCGCCTCCGCCGTCGACGACGAGCTGGTGGATGCTGTCGTCACGCTGCTCCCGCAGCTCTCGTCCAGCGCGACCTTCGACAGGGCGCTGCTGGAGCGCGTCGTGGCGAGCGAGGCGGCGACCCTGTTCGTCGCCCGCCTCGACGGCGCGATCGTCGGCATGGCGACGCTGGTCGCGTACGCCATCCCGACCGGCCTCCGCGGTCACATCGACGACGTGGTCGTCGACGAGAGCACCCGCGGCCGCGGTGTCGCCAGGAGCCTGCTCGAGGCGATGATCGCCCGCTCGGCCGAACTCGGCATCCGCACCCTCGACCTCACCTCCCGGCCGTCCAGGGTAGCGGCGATCAGGCTCTACGAGTCCGTCGGGTTCGTGCGCAGGGACACCAACACGTTCCGATTCGCCGGATAGCTCGCTGACGGCTGCCGTTCGGGCCGCATCCAGGCTTGTCGCGCAATGGTGAGTCGCTACTGCGGATCGGCCCAGGGTTGCTTAGTCTCTAGAGGTCATGATCCGGTTCGAACACGTATCCAAGCAGTATTCGGGCACCTCGCGCCCGGCACTCAACGCCATCAACCTCGAAGTGCTGCGTGGGGAGTTCGTCTTCCTCGTCGGTGCATCCGGCTCGGGCAAGTCGAGCTGCCTGCGGCTCATCCTCAAAGAGGAGAAGCCCACCACGGGGAAGATCCATGTGCTCGGGCAGGACCTGGGCACGATCTCGTCGCGCAAGGTCCCGTACTTCCGCCGCAACATCGGCGTGGTGTTCCAGGACTTCCGCCTGCTGCCCAACAAGACGGTCTTCGAGAACGTCGCGTTCACGCTGCAGGTGATCGGCAAGTCGCGCGGCTTCATCCAGGAGGCCGTCCCCGACGTGCTGAAGATGGTCGGCCTCGACGGCAAGGCGCAGCGCCTCCCGCACGAGCTGTCCGGTGGTGAGCAGCAGCGCGTCGCCATCGCCCGCGCGGTGGTGAACAAGCCGCAGGTGCTCCTGGCCGACGAGCCGACGGGTAACCTCGACCCCGCCACCAGCGCCGGCATCATGGCCGTGCTCGACCGCATCAACGCGGGCGGCACCACGGTGCTCATGGCCACGCACGAGGCGGCGATCGTCGACCAGATGAAGCGTCGCGTGATCGAGCTCGTCAACGGGCAGATCATCCGTGACGAGCGTCACGGCGGCTACGGCGTCACCGCGGCGATCCCCACCATGCAGGCCGCGGAGCAGCTGCAGGATGCGCGTCCGGCGTCCGCGCCGGTACAGCAGCCTGCGCAGCAGCAGCCCGCGTACGCGCCGCAGCAGGCGGCGTACGAGCCACAGCACGAGATGGCCAGGCCGCACGTTCCCACGTCCGACCCCGCGGCACCCGTCAGCGTTCCGGTACCGGTCCAGGCCGCACCGCAGCAGACGCAACCCGCCCCCGCCGAGCCGCAGCAGCCGGTGGCCGTCCCGCAGGCCGGTGTCACGCATCCGGAGCCTGTGTCGGCGCAGCAGACCTCCCCGCAGGCGTATCCCGCGCCGGTCCAGTTCGCCACGGCATCCCCGACGCCACCGCCGCCCCCGCCTCCTGCGGGTGACAAGGACCTCCCCGACCACCTCAACTTCACCGCGAACCTCGACCTCCGGGGCCTGCGGGATGACAGCGACTCCAACGGCGAGCAGAATGTGGGGCCGACCAAATGAGATTCGGCCTGATCTGGTCCGAGGCAGCGAACGGGCTGCGCCGCAACGTGTCGATGGTCGTCTCGGTCATCCTCGTCACCTTCATCTCGCTGACGTTCGTCGGCACCGCTGTGCTGCTGCAGATGCAGATCAACCAGATGAAGACCTACTGGTACGACCGTGCCCAGGTGGCCGTGTACATGTGCACGGAGACCGACAACTGTGTCGGAGGGGCAGCGAACGAACAGACCATCGCCGCCGTGAAGAAGCAGCTCGAGTCTCCTGAGTTGTCCCCGTACATCCAGAAGTTCTACTTCCAGGATCAGAAGCAGGGCTACGAGCAGTTCAAGCAGCAGTTCAAGGGCAACCAGATCGCTGACTTCGTCACGCCGGAGATGATCCCGCAGACGTTCTGGGTCAACCTGAAGGACCCGAGCAACTCGGCCGTGCTGACCGAGACGCTGTCCGGTGCCGCCGGTGTGCAGAGCGTCGTCGACCAGCGCAGCTACCTTGACCAGATCTTCTCGATCCTCCGCGCGGCCAGTTTCACCGCCATCGGCATCGCAGCGCTGATGCTCGTGGCGGCGGCCTTGCTGATCGCCACGACCATCCGGCTGTCGGCGTTCTCGCGAAGACGGGAGCTCGGCATCATGCGGCTGGTGGGTGCGTCCAACCGGTTCATCCAGACGCCGTTCATCCTGGAGGGCGTGTTCGCCGCACTGATCGGCTCGATCCTGGCGGCGGGGGCGGTGTACGGGATCGTGCACTTCTTCGTGCGCGGGTTCCTGTCCGAACGCATCCAGTCGATCAACTTCGTCGGGGAGGGGGATGCGCTCGTCGTGGCGCCCCTGCTGCTCCTCGTGGGGGTGGTTCTGGCGGCGGCGTCGGCGAACTTCGCGATCAGTCGCTACCTGAAGGTCTAGTTCGCCATATACTGGATGGCTGCCTTGCGTACCGCGGGCGGCATCCGATCGAACGCGTCAGGAGTGAGCTGTGCCCAGGGAACGTGGCCAGAAGGTGGTGGCCACCAATCGCAAAGCCCGCCACGACTACACCATCGAAGACACCTATGAGGCCGGTCTGGTCTTGACGGGGACCGAGGTGAAGTCGTTGAGGGCCGGTCGCGCATCCCTCGTCGACGGATACGCGTTCGTCGACGGTGGCGAGGCGTGGCTCGACGCCGTGCACATCCCGGAGTACGCGGACGGCACCTGGAACAACCACGCCCCGCGCCGCAAGCGCAAGCTGCTGCTGCACAAGGCGCAGATCCTCAAGATCCACAACAAGGTGAAAGAGGGCGGGTACACGATCGTCCCGCTGCAGATCTACTTCAGTGACGGGCGTGCGAAGGTCGAGATCGCGGTGGCCAAGGGCAAGCGCGAGTACGACAAGCGCCAGGCGCTGCGCGAGCGGCAGGACAAGCGCGAGGCCGACAGGGCCATGTCGAGCAGGAAGCACCTGGGCGAGTAGCCGCACGCAGCGCCTCGGCGTAGTCGCGGCAGGGGAGTGCGGGTGGCGCGTCGGGGGCGCGTGGCAGACTGAACGCATGAGTTCGATCGCACCGCGCATCCCCGTGAACGGCACGTACAACTTCCGCGATGTCGGCGGCTACCGGGCGGGCGGCGGAACGATCCGATCGGGCAAGCTGTTCCGCTCGGACGGCCTGCACTCGCTGGGCGAGACGGGCAAGGACGCGCTGCGCGAACTGGGCGTGCGGGTGATCATCGACCTGCGCGACGACTTCGAGTTGAAGACGCTGCCGGACGACCTCGACGGGCTGGACGTGGAGGTGCTGCACCTCCCGGTGTTCGAGGGTTCCGGCGCATCCCAGGCCACGATCGGCGCGACCCTGGCCGACCTGTACGCGAAGATCGTGCTGCAGCACACGGATGTGGTGATCACCGCCCTGCGCGAGATCGCGGACACCGGGGACGAGGGCGTGGTGGTGCACTGCACGGCGGGCAAAGACCGCACGGGCATCGTGATCGCCCTCGCACTGCTCGCGGTCGGCGTCGACCGCCAGACGGTGGTCGACGACTACGCGCGCACGCAGGCGAACCTCGCCGGCCCCTGGCTCGAAGGCATGCTGAAGCTGGTGCAGAGCCACGGCGTCGAGGTGACGCCCGATCTGCGCGTGATCATGGGAGGCAGCCCGCCGGAAGCGCTCGAGTCGGCCCTCGACCTGATCGACCGCGAGCGGGGAGGCGTCCACGCCTACCTGAAGGACGCCGGGCTGGATGAGCTGGAGCTGGCCAAGCTGCGCTCGGTGCTGGTCGAGGAGGGCTGAGGCGGGGCGCGGTGTCGCGGCGTAGTGGTGTCGCGGCTCAGGACGCTGCGAAGCGCGCGTGCACCTGGACCGCGATGGTGATGTCCTCCGGCTTCAACGCCAGCGTCCCACCGCCGACGTCTGCGGACGCCGCCCTGGCGAACATCGGCTGCGGCTGCTGCTGTGCGGAGGTGTGGTCGCCGAGCATCCCCGGATCGCTGAGCGCGAGCGGCTTGACGGAGCCGAGCCCGAGGCTGGTGGCGTAGACGGTCGCCTTCGCGACGGCGTTCTCGACCGCCCGGCGTCGCGCCTCCTGCACCAGGGTCTGCTTGCGCGCCTCCGTCAGTGCCCAGGTCACGCCCGACACGGTGACGCCGTCGAGCAGCGACACGACGCCGACCCAGTCGGACAGCGCGCCGAGGTCGCTGAACTTCGCCTCGATGCCGACCTGGGCGTGGTACACGATCGGCAGCTGCTTGCCGTTCTGGTTCCACGGCCGCTCTCCCCACACCCGCAACTGGTCGGACGACCACCAGGTGACGGGCCCCGACTGCGGATTGTGGATGTCCCGCAGCTCGCTGGTGAGGGAGAGGTGGCGCTGCGTCGTGAGCGCGAGCACCTCATCCCGGCTCGGTCCGTCGTACGCGACGGTGAGGCGGACGGTGCCACGCTCGGCAGGCTGATGCAGTTCGTATTCGCCCTGGACGGTGATGATCGTGTCGGCCATCCTCCGATCGTGGCATAGAACGAGGCCTCGGGATGTTGTAAGATGAGAAGCTCGCCGCAAGCGGTGAGAACAGTATCTGGACAACTCAACAGCGCGTGACAGCGACCCAGCCTCACCGGCTGCGCACGGGGATGATCGGTTTCGACATTGTCTGCGAGAGTGTGAGAAGCGGGTCGAGGATGCATGCTTATCTCGTAAACGATGCATGCAAAAAACAAGTGCCAATTCAAAGAGCACTGTCTCTGCCAAGGCAGACTTCGCCCTCGCGGCGTAAGTTCTTCCAAAGCAACTTATGAGACCGTCAAGCCGGGAATAGCTCTCTACCCGGATTCTGGCGTCATTTAGAGAGCTTGCCTCCATGTTGAGTATCAGGGCGTGGAGGGACGTGCACTGATGCTGGGCTCGTCGGTTTAGGTGCCAGTGGCAAATTCCGGAGCCGAGTAGAACGTCAACACTGGCTACACCCGTAGAAGGCATATGACCACAGCAGTGGACGGGGGTTCAATTCCCCCCATCTCCACAACCGGTCGCTGTCACGCGTTGTTCGAGTCCGGCGAAGTCCCTGGCACGGCCCCCTGCGAGTTAGGGTGAGGTCGTGAAGTCACGGACGCGGGACATGGTGTTGATCGACGGCGGCTCGTTCCTGATGGGATCGGACGAGTTCTATCCCGACGAACGGCCCGTCCATGAGCGCGACGTCCGTTCGTTCTCGATCGACCGCTATGAAGTCACGAACGAGCAGTACGCGGAGTTCGTCGATTCGACCGGCTACGTGACCGTCGCAGAGCGCGAGCTCGACCCTGCGGCGTTCCCCGGAGCCGATCCCGCTTCCCTCGTCCCCGGCTCGATGGTGTTCACGCCGTCGGCCGGTCCGGTCGATCTGAACGACTGGCGCAACTGGTGGACGTGGACGCCGGGCGCCTTCTGGCGGCGGCCGTTCGGGCCGGGCTCGTCCATCGCCGACCGGATGCAGCATCCGGTCGTGCACGTCGCGTTCGAGGACGCCCTGGCGTATGCGGGGTGGGCAGGGCTGCGCCTCCCGACCGAGGTCGAGCACGAGTACGCGGCCCGGGGTGGCCTGGATGGGGCGCGTTTCGCCTGGGGCGAGGAGATCTATCCGGACGGCACCGCGCAGGCGAACTCCTGGCTCGGCCGCTTCCCGTACGACAACCAGGGTGTCGGCGGCACCGCGCCCGTCGGTTCGTACCCGGCCAACGGATACGGGCTCTACGACATGGTCGGCAACGTCTGGGAATGGACGTCCGACTACTACACGCCCCGGCACCTGCGTCTGTCCGATAAGCCGGTGGATGCCGGCAAGCGGCAGAACCTGCTCGCAACGGCGAGCGCCCAGCCGGAGTTCCCGGAGATCGCGCGGCGCGTGCTCAAGGGCGGATCGCATCTGTGCTCGCCGGACTATTGTCTTCGGTTCCGTCCCGCCGCGCGCTCACCCCAGGCGGAGGACACGGGCATGTCGCACATCGGGTTCCGCTGCGCACGCGACGCCTGAACCGCCTCGTGGCGGTCGAGGCTCACGCTGACGGAGCTGCCGGGAAGATCTCCGACCAGTCGTTCTTGACGCTGACGACGGTGTAGCCGCGGGCGTCCGCCTCGGCGAGCGCCCGCTCGGCCCCCTTGTCGTACGGGATGTCTCCGCGCTCGGTGTCGTCGTCGTGGTGGATGAGCAGCGCGAGGCCGGTGCCGGAGCGCCGGGTGAAGTCCAGCATCGGGATGTCGCCGTTGGCGTTGCCCCCGGCCAGCAACGGCCGCCGGCCGATGCGGTTCCAGATGCGCGCTGGTTTCTCGAGTCCGTCGTCGAAGAAGGCGAGGGATGCGCCATACCGCAGTTCTCCGGATTCCTCGTCGTACGTCAGTTCGTACGCCGACCCGACGACGCGTTCGGGGGGAACGCCGTAATAGCCCTCCGACATGGGACGCATGAAGTCCCGTTCGCCCGCCGACACGATGTAGCAGGCGAAGCCGTTGGCGCGGAGGTAGTGCAGCAGCTCGACCATCGGCTGGTAGACCGTCTGGGCGTACGGTCTGTCCAGGACCGGGTGGTGCATCGTGCGGTAGAACTCGGACACGGAACGGGCGTAGTCCTCGACGCTGCTCTGTTCTGTCACTTCGACGAGGGCGCCGATGAGCGCGTGGAGGTCGTCGTCGTCGCCGTCGTAGTGCTTGTCAACGGCTGCTCCGATCCACGAGAGGTCGCCGCTGGCCACGGCGGTGTACGGCTGGTGCCGCGCGAGTGCGGGGTCGGCGCGGAGTCTGGTGCGCCATTGCTCCACGACGTAGTGCAATTGCGTCGGCATCGGCTTCTCGATCCAGAGGGTGCCGTCGTTGTCGAAGACCGCGACGCGCTGCTCGACAGGGACCGCCCCCGGTCCTGTCGCGACCGACTCGACGAACGAGACGATCGCCGCCAGGGTCGGGGTGTCTCGCCAGGACGGTAGGTGCGGTTCAGCCATCGTGGGCCTCCTCGATCGCCGCGGCTCGGGATGGAGTCAGCGCAGGTGCTGCGATTGTCCACCACTTTCGCCGAGAGAACGAGTCTGTTGCGAAGCTTTTCCAGTTGCTAGGGTCCAGCCATATCGTTCCGTTATGCGAGGGGGCTCGGATGCCTGAGAAGCCGAACATCATCCTGTTCATGTCTGACGATGTCGGTTGGGGGGATCTGGGCTGCTACGGCGGCGGCGAGAACCGTGGCGCGCCGACGCCCAACCTCGATCGCCTCGCCGCTGAGGGCTTGCAGTTCTTGTCGTTCTACGGGCAGCCGAGCTGCACGCCGGGACGGGCTGCGGCGATCACCGGCCGACTCCCGATCCGCAGCGGTATGACCACTGTCGCTTTCCCCGGCCAGGGCGGCGGACTTCCGGCGGCAGAGTGGACGTTGGCCAGCGTGCTCAAGAAGGCGGACTACGACACCTGCCACATCGGAAAATGGCATCTCGGAGAGGCCGACTACGCCATGCCGACCGCTCACGGGTTCGATCAGATGTTCAACACGACCCTCTACCACCTGAACGCGTACACATACACCGACAAGGCGTACAACCCGGACTTCCCGTTCGACGATCCGGCCACCATGAAGATGTGGGGCAATGTGACCGGCGCTCTGGAAGGCACGACGGGGGAGCAACCGCACGAGGTGGAGAAGGTCGACTCGTCGAACATCCCGTTCATCGACGAGAAGTCGACGGCTATCGCGCTGGACTACCTCGAGGAACACGCGGCCGGCGAGAACCCGTTCTTCCTGTACCTCAATACCGCCAAGCTGCACCAGCCGAATCTGCCGCATCCGGATTTCGAAGGTTCTTCGCTCGCGAAGTCGAAGTATCTCGACTCCCTCGTCGAACTCGATCACCGGGTCGGGCAGGTCGTCGACAAGGTCCGAGAGCTGGGCATCGCCGAGAACACTCTGATCATCTGGACGACGGACAACGGCGCGTGGCAGGACGTGTATCCCGACTGCGGCTACACGCCGTACCGAGGCACCAAGGGAACCGACTACGAGGGCGGCAGCCGTGTCCCCGCCATCGCGTGGTGGCCGGGGACCATCGAGGCCGGGCGGCGCAATTCCGAGATCGTCGGGTCGCTGGATCTGATGGCGACGTTCGCGAGCATTGCGGGCGTGGACCTTCCGACCGAGGATCGCGACGGCGAACCGACCATTTTCGACAGTTACGACCAGACCGCCCTCCTGAAAGGCGAGGGCCCGTCGACGCGAGATCACTGGTTCTACATGACCGAGACGGAGGCCATCCCGGGAGCCATCCGCCTCGGCAAGTGGAAAGCGATCTGGAACGTCCGCGACGGCTGGCGCGGCCCCGCGTCGTACACGGCGATCGTGCCGGAGCTGTTCGACCTGTGGCAGGACCCGCAGGAGCGGTACGACATCTTCATGAACAGTTTCGCCGAGAAGACCTGGCAGCTGCCGCAGATGGCCGACCGGTTGCTCGGAGTGCTTCCCACGTACACGAAGTACCCGAACCGGCCGATCCAGACCGCGGGCATCAGCTATGCGATCTTCGAGACCGACGACGCTCAGGTGCAGGAGCAGATCAAGAAGATGCTTCACGGGCTCTCGTCGTCGAACTGATCGCAGATCGGGCGGGGGCGGCTTTTCTCGTCTCCGCCCGCCAGAATGGTGTGCGATGAGCGCATACTTCGAACGTGTCGACGACAGCCGTTTCCGTCCGCTGCCCGACGCCGGTGGGGCGTGGAACGATGCGGAGATCCACTTCAGTCCGCTCGGCGGCCTGATCGCCCACGCGATGGATGTGCACAGGGCGGCGCACGGTGCGGCCGGGATGTCTCTCGCCCGGCTCAGCTTCGACATCCTGGGGTTTCTCGCCGCCGACGTGTGCGAGATCGCGGTGGAGACACTGCGTCCGGGGCGGACGATCGAGTTGGTGCAGGCGACTGTCGTCATCGCGGGGAGGGCCGTCGTGCTGGCGCGCGGCTGGTACACGATCGACAGCGACACCCACGAGGTCGCCGGCGGCGAGTCGGCGACGTTCTCCGTGCCGGAGGAGGGGCACGAGTGGGGGATCGCGGACACTTGGCCCGGTGGCTACGTCGCGTCGCTCGAGATGCGCGCCGAGGAGCCGCCGCGGCCCGGGCGCGGGATGGCGTGGCTCCGCACCGATCGGGAGCTCGTGGCCGGGGAGGCCGTCAGTGCGCACGCCGCCTTCATCGCGCTGGTCGACACCGCCAACGGGATCGCCGTTCGCCAGCAGCCCGGCGAGTGGATGTTCCCCAACCTCGACCTCACGATCCACCTGCACACGCAGCCGACCGGGCGCTGGGTCGGACTCGACACGACCGTCACGTTCGGGCCGACCGGGCAGGGGCTGACCAGTTCCGGACTCCACGACGAACGGGGACCGGTGGGCAGGGCGGAGCAGACGCTGACCGTCCGGCGACCGGCGGCGCCCGGCTCCCGTTAAGGCCCGCGCCACCTCCCGGTCTCCCGGCCGCCGTACGCTCCTGGGGTGCCGCAGCAGAGTGAGAGCCCCCGCACCGTCGCGTCGCAGGACATCGCCGCCGACCTGCGCAGGCGCATCCAGTCGGGGGAGTTCGTGGCGGGGATGCGGTTGCCGAGCGAGGCGTCGCTGGCGGAGGAGTACCGGGTGACCAGGAGCCTCGTGCGCGGGGCGATGGCGAAGCTGGCGCGGCAGTCGCTGGTGCTTGCGCGGCCGAGGGACGGCTGGATGGTGCAGGCGCGGCACCACACCCAGGTGTTCGACAGGATGCTGTCGTTCGCCCAGTGGGCGGAGGCGGGTGGACGGGTCGCCGGCGGGCTGATCTCGGCGCGGGTGCGGCGCGGGGCGGATGCGCGGGAGGCGCAGCAGCTGGGGGTGCGGCCGGGGGAACGCATCCTGTGCTTCACCAGGGTGCGGACGCTGGACGGGCTGGTGGTGATGGTGGAGCGGTCGGCGTGGGCGCCGTGGGTGGCGGATGTGGTCGACGCGATGCCGGACGACGTGTCGTCGACCACGGCGGCGCTGGCGCTGGAGGGGATCAGGGTGACGTCGGGCAGCCACCGGATCGAGGCGGTCGCGGCGTCCACTCAGGATGCGGCGCTGCTGGGGGTGCGGCGGTCCAGCCCGCTGCTGCAGGTGTCGCGCACGACGGCGACGAGGGATGGCCGGGTCGTGGAGCTCGGGGTCGACCGGTATCTGGCCGGAACGATCGCGTTCGACGTGAACGCAGGGGAGAGCACCCGCGCGGTGGTGTGACAGTCGCATCGCGACGCCGCACAGCGACGCCGTCCCGCGACGCCCAGTGTGAACACTCGGCGTGCGAATTCGGCCGTGCACGCGCATCCGGGGTCTTCGGTCGCCTGGCGTTCACCGGCGGTTTCCTTCGGTTTGGTCGGCTGTCCGCGGCCTTGAACGAATCAGACACCAGGAGAGCCATGTCCAGCGAGCCGGAAGACTTCATCCCTGACCCGTACGAGCGCGCGGAGACCGTTCCTCCGGAGGTGCTGCGGTCGGGGCTGTCCCGGCGCGGGATGCTCAAGGCGCTCGGGCTGCTCGGCGGCGCCGCGGTGCTGGGCGGCACGACCGGTGCGGCGTGGGCGGGGCAGGCCGGGCAGGCGGCGGGCGCTGGGCGGCGCGCGCCCGCGTACGTGCTGCCCGACGGTTTCGCCGGGGACATCAGCGACCTGAAGCACGTCGTCGTGCTCGTGCAGGAGAACCGTGCATTCGACCACTACTACGGCGCCCTACCCGGCGTGCGCGGGTTCGAGGACAAGCAGGCGCTGCGGTTCCAGAACGGCACCGACGTGTTCTCGCAGCCGAGCGGGGCGTCGTTCGTGAAGCCGAGCAGGGTCACCACCGTCGCCGGCACGACGACCGGGCTCGACCACTCGTACTCCGGCGGGCTCGGCGCGTGGGCGGGCGGCCGGTACAACAACTGGATCGGGGCCAAAGGGCCGTCCACGATGAACTACGTCACCGGCGAGGAGATCCCGTGGCAGTGGTCGCTCGCCAGCGCGTACACGATCTGCGACGCCTGGCACTGCTCCATGATGGGCCCGACCACCCCGAACCGGCTCTACCACTGGACGGGCACCTCCAACGGCGTCACGGACAACGGAGGGGAGTCCAACGGCACCCGCACCTGGCAGACCTACCCGGAGGCGCTGCAGAAGGCGGGCGTCTCGTGGCGCATCTACGTCGACAACAGCAACAACGGCAGCAGCTGGGTCGGCGACTACACCGACAACCCGATCCGCGGGTTCGCGGCGTTCACCACCTCCGGCAGCACGGCGACCGACGCGGCCAACCGGGTGGATGCGGTCAAGAACGCCCCGGGGACCGGCCTCGTCTGGCGGGCGGGGTCGGCGCCGTACGCCCCGACCGGCGCCGCCAACAACGACAGCGACGCCAACCTGAACGCCGTGCTCAAGGACTTCATCGCCGCCTGCCAGCCCGGTGCGGCCCAGCCCCTCCCGCAGGTGTCGTGGGTGGTCGCGCCGTACGGCTGGACCGAGCACCCGTCGGCGAACCCGGAACACGGGGCGCACTTCAGCAACCGGGTCATCCAGACGCTGCAGAGCAATCCAGAACTGTGGAAGAGCACCCTGCTGATCATGACGTTCGACGAGAACGACGGATACTACGACCACGTCCTCCCACCGTTCGCCGAGCCGGGCACGCCCGGCGAGTACTCCGGCAGCACGCCCATCGGCTACGGCGCCCGCGTCCCGGCGATCCTGGTGTCGCCGTGGACTCGCGGAGGCTGGGTCAACAGCGAGACGTTCGACCACACCTCGATCCTGCAGTTCCTGGAGACCTGGACGACGGCGCTGGGCACCCCGGCGCTCAGCACCACCATCACGCAGTGGCGGCGCGGGATCAGCGGCGACCTGACGAGTGCGCTGGACTTCGCGCATCCGGTGGTGGACATCCCGTCGCTGCCGGACACCGAGGCGCTGGTGCAGATCGCGCGCGCAGGAGGAACGATCAGCACGCAGGTGCCGCCGGCGGACAAGTGGGACGGCGGCGCGCTGCGCCCCCGCCCGCTGTCGTTCCACCCGCACGGCACGTTCGAGGAGGACAGGGAGACCGGGACCGTGACCGCGCGGCTGAGCCTCGTCGGAGGCGCGGCGGGGAAGGCGGTCAGCCTGCAGGCGTTCCCCGACAAGTACCTGCCGTTCAGCAACACGCCGCACACGGTGACGGCAGCGTCGCCCGCGGCGTACAGCTGTGATGCGGCGGCGCACGACGGTCGGTATGCGTTCACCGTGTACGGACCGGACGGGTTCGTGCGCTCGCACGCGGGCACCGTGCTGCCCGCCGGGCAGGACAACGCGGGCGTGCCCCGGGTGGACGTCGCACTGGTCGCGGGGAGCGAGCCCACCCTCACGATCGCGCTGCACGACGACGGCCTGCAGCCGGTGCACTACACGCTCACCGCCAACGACTTCGCCGGAGGCACGCGCAGCGTGTGGGTGCACCCCGGCGCCACGGAGACGATCACCTGGCCGACCACGGACGGGTACTACGACGTGATCGTCACGGCGGCGACCGGCACCGGGTGGCAGCACCGGTATGCGGGGCGCGTGGCGCAGCTGACCGCGTGACCTGACTGGCGCAACGCGCCACCACTGCACCCGCACCTCACCGCACCTCACCGCACCACCACCGCCGACCCCGCCCGACCCGACTCCGGAGAACCCCATGACCGTGCAGAGCGTCATCAACCGCCTCGTCCCGCGCACCGTGGCGCACCGCATCCTGGCCTCCGTCGCAGCGCTGGCGGTGGCCGCAGCCGGAACCGGGGTGATCGTCGGCGTGGCGAACGCGGCGGCCGCGAGCCCCGCCTTCGATCCGCAGGATGCGATCACACCGGTCGCGTCGTACACGTTCGACGGCGACACGGGCTCCGTCGTCACCGACAGCTCCGGCAACGGGAACGACGCGAGCTGGAAGGGCACGCCGTCCTACGTCGGCGGGGTCTCGGGCAAAGCGGCCGTGGTCGGCGGTGGGGCCAACTACATCAAACTCCCGAGGGTGGCGGGGAAGACGGATGCGTCGTCCAGCTTCTCCTACGAGTTCTGGATCTCCGAGCAGTCGCGCACCAGCTACGGCCCCATCATCAGCAACCAGGACTTCGACTCATGCAACAACGCGGGCATCACCCTCTACAACCAGGCGACGGCCGGGGTGCTCGAAGCATGCTGGGGGAAGACGGCCGGCGGGACGAAGCAGTACGTGCACGGCATCTCCGGCAGCATCCTCAACGCGTGGCACCACGTCGCCGTGGTGATCGACCGCACTGCGAACACCGGGACGTTCTACGTCGACGGCGTGCAGAAGGCGACGGCACCCGCCGGGTCGATCACCGCATCCACGGCGTTCGACAGCGGGCTGGCGTTCAACATCGGCGGACTGAGCGGCAGTGAGAGCGACACCGGAGACGGGTACGTCAATGCGTCCGTCGACAGCGTCAACTTCTTCGACGCCGCCATCCCCGGCAGCCAGGTCGCCGCGGACTTCGCGGCGAGCAAGCCGACCGTGGTCGCGTACACGGTGGCGTTCGACGGCAACGGCGCCGGGGGAGGGTCGACGGCGTCGCAGACGCTCACCACCGGTCAGACCGCAGCGCTGACCGCGAACGGGTACACCCGCGCCGGGTACCAGTTCCGCGGCTGGGTGACCAGCGCATCCGGAGCGGTCGTGTACGCCGACAAGCAGAGCGTCACGGATCTGGCGTCTGCGGCGGGAGCCACGGTGACCCTGTATGCGGTCTGGAACCGCTACCGCGCGCCGGGGGACTCGGTCGCGCCGATCGTGTCGTACGACTTCGACGACGACACCGGCACGACGGTGGCCGACAGCTCGGGCAGCGGCAACGCGGGCGCCTGGTCAGGCACGCCGTCGTACGGAGCCGGCATCTCCGGCAAGGCGGCATACGTGAACTCGCCGGCGGGAAGCGTCCAGGGCGTCAACTTCTTCAGCCTGCCGCTGATCGCGGGGCGCACGGATGCGTCGTCCAGCTTCTCCTACGTGTTCTGGATGAACGAGGCGGCCACCAGCTCCGACTCGCCGATCGTCTCGAACCAGGACTTCACCCACTGCTACAACAAGGGCACGACGCTCTACAACACCGCGGGCCAGCCGGGTGTGCTGCGCGCCTGCTTCGGCAGGAACGGCACCTCCACCGCGCAGAACTACCTTCCGCAGGTCAGCGGCAGCTCGGTCATCGGGGCGTGGCATCAGGTGGCCGTCGTCGCCGACCGCGCGGCCGGCACCATGACCACCTACCTGGACGGCCAGCAGACGGCGCAGAACGCCGGGCTGACGAGCGCGTTCTCCCTGGTGAGCGGCAACCCGTTCCGGGTCGGCGCCGAGGGCTCAGGAGCGGACACCGGGGACGGGTTCGTCAACGCATCCATCGACGACTTCGACTTCTACGACACCGCGATCGGCGCCGCCCAGATCCTCAACGAGTACACGGCGGCACTGCCCGCCACGACGCCGTCGGACAGCGGGGCCACCCTCGCCGCCGGATTCGTGACGGACACCTTCCGCGCGCCCGCCGTGCGTGCGGGCGGCGCTGTCGCCCAACGCGTCGGCGGGCTCTGGAACGGCGCGGCGGTCACCGGATACACGAAGGTCGCGGGCGACGACTGGCTCAGCGTCGCGGCGGACGGCACGGTCACCGGTACGGCGCCCTCCGCAGCACCCGCCGACCCGGCGACCATCACCGTACAGGCGACGGACGGGAGCGCGAGCTCCCGCATCACCGTGGAGGTGCCGGTGCTCGGCGCCACCGACCCCGTGCAGCTCGCCGCGGCGACCTGGAACCTGTGGGATGCGGGCAGCCACGTCAGCGACGCGACGTTCAAGGAGCTCGCGGTGATCGCCGCCAACGGGCTCGACGTGATCGGGGTGCAGCAGGACGACGGCACGGTCGCCGCCCGCCTCGCCAAGGCGCTCGGCTGGTACGCGGTCGCGGGCGGCGACGGCGCGTCCATCGTGTCGGCGTACCCGGTGGATGCGGCAAGCGGCCGACGCGCGGCGGTCGCGGCAGCGCTCCCGGCGGTCGGCGCCACCGCCCACGTGCTCGGACGTGACGTGCGCCTGTGGAGCGCCGGTCTCGACGGAGCGAGCTACGGGCCGAACGCGGCCTGCCAGGGCGGAGTGACCGACCCGGCAGCGCTCGCCGCCGCGGAGAAGACGACGGCGCGCTACGACCAGGCGACGGCGCTCGCCGCAGCGCTGCGCGGCGACGCGTCTGCTGCGGGGAAGACTCCGGTCATCCTGCTCGCCGACCTGGAGTCTCCGTCGTCGGACGACTGGACGGCCGCAACGGCCGCGGCGCACTGCGGTGTCGGCGCTGTGGCCTGGCCGGTCCCGGCCGCGTTGACGAAGGCCGGGCTGACGGACACCTACCGCGCCGCGCATCCGGATCCGGCGGCCGCCGCGGGGAACTCGTGGTCGCCGATCGTGGCCACCGACCCGTCGACGGGCACGCCGGAGCCGCAGGACCGCATCGACTACGTCTACGCGGCGGGCGCCGACCTCGCCGTGCTCGGCTCGAACACGCTGGTGGCGGGGTGGCCGTCGCCGAGGAACGTCGCGGGCAACGCGTGGCCGAGCAACCACCGCGCGGTCGTGACGACCTTCCGGCTCGACCCGGCCGCGGTGAGCACCCCGACTCCCACGCCGACCCCGACTCCCACGCCGACCCCGACTCCCACCGCGACGCCGACGCCGACCGCGACGCCGACGCCGACCAGCACCCCGACCGCGCCGGGCACTCCGGGGACCACCCCGACCCCCACCGCGACTCCCACCGACCCGTCCGTGCCGTCGCCGACCGGCTCGGCCGACCCCGGAGCGGCCCCCGCAGGCACGAAGCCGCCGCACGGAGGCGACGACGCGCTGGCGTGGACGGGCTCGCAGCTCCCGATCGCGCTGATCGTGGCGGCCGTCGCGGCCATCCTCGTCGGGGTGATCGTGCGACGCAGGAGGTACGGGGCGAAGTCGGATCGCGGATAGACGGGCGGCTCCGCGGGGAAGACCGTCCCGTGCCGTAGGGTGTCGGCGTGAGCATCGACGCCGACACCCTCCTGCTCGGGCCGCGCGGACGGCGCGCGTCGCTCATCGTCGCGGCGCGATCCAGCGGAGACGAGGCCATCTCGTCGACCCTTCTCGGCGCGGTGATGGAACTCGGCGGAGCGCTCGATCCCGCGATGGGCCACGGCAGGGTCCACCTGACCCTGATGGCACAGGGCGGAGACGAGGACGAGGACGACCACGAGCCGTTCGCACCGATCACCACTCCCGATGACCTCGGTGCTGCCCTCCTGACCGCGCCCATCCACGACCACCTCATCGACCCGCTCGCCGTGCTCGACGAGGTGGTCGGAACCGCGCGCTATTGGCAGGAGCCCGAGGGAGAGGATTTCCTCACAGCCCTCCCCGCTCTCCGTCCTGCGCTGCTCCGCTCCGCCCGCGTGCTCCTGGCCCATCCGGATGCGCGGTGGTGGGACGAGCCGGTCGATCCCGCCGACCAGTGGGCCGTCGACTTCGATCGCGACGAGCCCCTGCAGACGCGGGCGGGCACCCCGGATGCCGGAGGCTTTCGCGCCGCCGCGGTGGCCGAGGAGGAGCGCGCACGCCTCGACCGGCCGTCCGACGTGACCGCGAACTACTCGGGAACCTGGTGGTCCACTCCGCTCGTCTGGTCGGCGTCGTTGACGACGACCAGGAGCATCGGCGACCACGGGCCCGCTGGGCTCCGTCTGGTCGAGGACTCGATGGGCTGGGAGGCCGCGCACGCCAGACGGGTGGGCATCCGGCCGTCCGCGCGGGTCTACGAAGTTCGTCGCGCCGAGGACTGGACTGAGCTGTGCCGTCGTTACCCGCTCGACGTGACCGCCTCCCGCCGGCACGACTGGTATCGCACGACGGGGAGGGACGGTGCCTGGGTGATCCCGGACTGGACGGCGGTCGCCGAGCAGTACGACGGCGTCCACCTGACCGTCGCCGCCTACCTGCAGGCCGCAGGCCGGAGCCTGCCCGTCGACGAGGAACGCGCATCCGTCGTCGCCGGATGGGACCCGGATCAGACCTGGTGGTTCCGCGCGGACGTGCTGCGGTTCAGCGACGACGCGGGAGTCGCGTGGCGACGCGGGGGAGGGCCGGACTGGCGAAAGGTGTGACCGGCCGGCGCGCCCGTTCCGTCACACCGGCGCGGCCGCCCACGCGAACACCAGCGGCAGCGTCGCCAGCACCGACACGTGCCCATCGCGCGGGCGCAGTAGCAGGTCGGCGTTCGGGATGCTCTCCAGCAGGGCGAGCGTGTGGGCGACGGGGACGACGCGGTCGGCCTTGCCGTGCACGAGGAGGGCTGGCGCGGTGATGTCCGCCGGGTCGAAGCCCCAGTCGGACACGTAGGCGACGTCGTCGTCGGATTCGCCGGCCGGTCCCTCCGCTGCTCCGGCCTGCGCATCGGCACCGAGCGGCGCCCAGTCGGCGGAGAGCGCCGCCCAGTCGCGGTCGGTGAAGGAGGACTCGTCGAACTCGGCGTGCTCCGCGTGGCGGAGGCGCGCATCCCGGCCGAGCACAGCGGTGAGGAGCGCGTCGGGGGAGGCCATCCCGGCGAACCAGTCGTCGGACTCCCAGCGCGGGGCGAGCGAGGCGATCGTGGCCACGGCGCTGACCCTGTCCGGTGCCAGGGCCGCGCAGGCGAGCGCGTGCGGGCCGCCACCGGATGCGCCGGCCGTCGCGAACCGGTCGATGCCCAGTTCGTCGAGCACCAGGAGGGCGTCTGCCGCAGCGTCGGCGACGCTGCGGTCCGGCCATTCGGTCGAGCCCGGGTAGCCGGGCCGGGCGACGGAGACGACGCGGAGACCGGCGGCTTCCGCGGCGGCGGCGATGGGCGCGATGATCGCGCCGGTCTGCGGGGTGCCGTGATGCCAGAGCACCGTCGCGCCCGCCCCGGATGCTCCCCAGTCGAAAAAGCGGACGGTGCGGCCGTCCGGTCTGGTGAGTTCGCGCGCGCCGTCCGGCACGGACCCCTCGCGCTCGTCGGCCTCGTCGCCGGCGGTGCCTTCCTCCTGCATGGTCATAGCCGGATCGTACGCCTGGTCGGCCGCGGAGCAGAGGTTTGGCCGGACTCAGTGGATGACGGCCTTCAGCACGATCATCGCGATGCCGAACAGGGCCGTGGTGATGGAGCCGATGATCCGCACCGGCCAGGAGTCGCCACGCAGGGCGAACACGATGTAGCCGAGCACGGCGAGGATCGCGACGCCGAGCCAGAGCGCCGTCCACAGCGCGACCGTGTCGTCGACGACGCGCAGCCCGCCGAGCAGGAGCACGAACGACGGAGGGACAGCGGACGTGAGGAACCCGACCGACCGCCGCAGAGCGCGCTGGAACGACGCGGACAACCCTCCGCCGCCCTCCTCCTCCACACCGTGGCCCGCGATGGTCCCGGCGTAGACGTGCGCCGCCCAGAAGACGATCACCGTGGTGAGCACCGTCAGGAAGACCTGCATCGAGGTGGCGTGGTACGAGCCGGCTGCGACGATCATCCCGCTGACGAGCACGGTCCCGTACACCGACTCCTCGGTGATGTAGTCCACTCGCGCGCGACGGAGCGCGGCGTTCGCGGTGCGCGGCCGCGGTGTCATGTCGCCTCCCGGATGCTCGGTGCGGGATGCCGAGCGCTCGCATCCCTGGGCAGCAGCAGCGCGGCGACGAGTCCGCCGAGTCCGAGGACGGCGAGCACCGCCATCGCCGAGCCGTATGCCGCAGAGCCCGCGGCGACGTTGGCGATCAGGATGGTGCCGGCGATGGCCGTGCCGAGGGTGGAGCCGAGGTTCGAGACGCTGCGGGACAGTCCGGAGATCTCGCCCTGCGCCTCCTCCGGGAAGGCGGACTGGACCACGTTCACCGACGGTGTCAGCATCAGGCCGAGGCCGGCCCCGATGAGGAAGAGGCCGGGCACGAACGCCCAGTCGGTCGTCGTGACCGCGACGAGCCAGATCAGCAGCACGATGCCGGGGACGCAGAGTACGAAGCCGGTCAGGATGAGGCTCCGCTGCGAGAACCGCCGAGCCAGCCTGCCGGCGACCAGGGAGGTGAGGAGCAGCCCGACCGTCGCGGCGGTGAACAGCACGCCGGTCGCGATGGCGCTGTAGCCGCGCACCACCTGCAGGTACGCCGACACCGTGAAGGACGTGCCCATCAGCAGCACCCACTGCACGTTCTGGGTGACAAGGGCGATGTTCGACAGGCGGTTGCGGAACAGCGAGGTCGACAGTAGCGCTTCCTTCCCTGCGTGCTCGCGCCGCCGCACCCACCAGAAGAACAGCACCAGGATCACGACCCCGGCGACGATGAGCGTCACCATCAGCGGCACGCTGTTGTCGGCAGCGAGGATGCCGAGCACGAGCACGAACAGGCCGAGCGCGGAGAGCACGGCCCCGACCACGTCGAACGGCCGCTTCGGATCGGCCGGGATGGGGTCGGTCAGTCTCCTGCTCAGCAGCAGGATGACCACGATGATGAGCGCCTGGAAGAGGAAGGCGGCACGCCAGCTGATCGCGGTGGTGATCAGCCCGCCGATCAGCGGACCTGCCGCCGCCCCGATGCCGCCCAAGCCGCTGATCACGCCGAACGCCCACGCCCGCGTCGGGATGTCCGACAGGTAGACCGTGGTGAGGATGTAGACGGGAGGGATCAGCAGGGCGGTGCCGACGCCCTCCAGGATGCTGTTGCCGAGGATCAGCGCCCACAGCCCCGGCGATGCGGCACTGACGAGGGCGCCGGCGCCGTAGACGATGAGTCCGAGCGTGAAGCAGCGCTTCCTGCCGATCTTGTCCGTGAGCTTCCCGGCGGGGATCATCAGCGCCGCCATCGTCAGCAGGAACAGCGTGATGCTGATCTGAACTCCCTGCACCGTCGTGTCCAGATCGCGGGAGATGTCGCTGATCATCACGTTCATGTTCGACCCGGCGAAGCTGCAGATGAACTGTGCGAGAGCCAGGGGCGCGATGAGCCGTCGCACGTCGGAACGGGACGTGCCGGTGAAGGATGCGGTCATGACGACCTCCTGCCGGAAAGGTGGACTTTCCGCTGGCACCGGATCATAGTCCTCGCCCGCTGCCGCGGATATCCCCCCACTGGCCAGCGTCGCCCCGCCGGGTCTATAGTGAGCGCCATCGTCCGAGGAGGGCTCCCATGACGGAGACACCGAGACATGCATTCCCCGATATCGCAGAGCACGGACTGATCGGCGACCTGCAATCCGTGGCACTGGTGTGCACGGACGGGACCATCGACTGGTTCTGCGCCCCGCGCTTCGACTCTCCAGCGGTGTTCGCATCGCTGCTGGACAGGGAGAAGGGCGGATACTTCCGCATCCATGCCGTCGACGACGACGTGCGGGTGAAGCAGATGTACTTCCCGCAGACGGCGGTGCTGATCACCCGGTTCATGAGCGCATCCGGGGTCGCCGAGGTGATCGACTTCATGCCGCTGGCCGACGACCCCACCGTCGCCACCGATGAGCGCCGCATCCTGCGCGGCATCCGCGTGGTCAGGGGCGAGGTGAGCTTCCGGCTCGAGTGCCGCCCGCGGTTCGACTTCGGGCGGCGGACGCACACCGCATCCACCGCGCCCGGGCGGGTGGACTTCGACGACGGGCAGGCGGGGGCAGCACTGCTCGGGCTCGGTGACGACACTCCGGATGCTGTGGCGCTCGCCGCGGGGGACGTCGAGCTGGAGTTCACGATGTCGGCGGGGCAGCTGCGGCTGTTCGCGTTCCACACCGCACCGGGCGACGACGCGGACGGACTCACCACGCAGCACGGGCAGGAACTGTTCCGGCAGACCGTGGAGTTCTGGCGAGACTGGCTGCGGGTGAGCACGTACACCGGCAGGTGGCGGGAGGCGGTGGAGCGCTCCGCGATGGTGCTCAAGCTGTTGCAGTACGCGCCGAGCGGCGGCCTGGTCGCCGCGCCGACCGCCGCGCTTCCCGAGCAGCTCGGCGGCGTGCGCAACTGGGACTACCGGTACACCTGGATCCGGGACGGTTCGTTCTCGGTCTACTCGCTGCTCGCGCTCGGGTACACGGACGAGGCCGTCGCGTTCGCGCTGTGGGTCGCGGACCGGGTCGCCGAGCAGGCGGGGGAGGCCTCCGGCCCGCTCAAGATCATGTACAGGATCGACGGCTCCTCCGACCTGCAGGAGCTGGAGCTCGACGGCTTCGAGGGCTACGAGGACTCCCGGCCGGTCAACGTCGGCAACGGCGCGGCCGACCAGCTTCAGCTCGACATCTACGGCGAGGCGTTCGACGCTCTGTTCGTCACCGAGAAGTACCGCAGGATCGGGCATCCTGGCTGGGCCAAGCTGCGCACGGTGCTCGACTGGCTCGCCGAGAACTGGGACCAGCCGGACGAGGGCGTCTGGGAGACCAGGGGAGGCCGCAAGGACTTCACCTACGGGCGGATCATGTGCTGGGTGGCGTTCGACCGGGCCATCTCCATCGCCAGGGAGCGCGGCCTTCCCGCACCGCTGGAGACCTGGATCGGCGCTCGCGACGCCATCTACGAGCAGGTCTTCACCCACTGCTGGAACCCGGACAGGAAGGCGTTCGTGCAGTATCCGGGCACGGACGTGGTGGATGCGATCACCCTGCTGATGCCGCTGGTCGGCATGATCTCCCCGCACGACCCGATGTGGCTCTCCACTCTCGACGCGATCGGCGACGAGCTGGTCACCGACAGCCTGGTCTACCGCTACAACCCCGCGGCATCGCCGGACGGGCTGCCGGGGGAGGAGGGCACGTTCTCGCTCTGCTCGTTCTTCTACGTGATCGCCCTGGCCGACGCCGACCGCATCGAGGAGGCACAGTACGCGTTCGAGAAGATGCTCACGTACGGCAACCACGTCGGGCTGTTCGCGGAGGAGATCGACCCGGCCGGGCGGCAGCTGGGCAACTTCCCGCAGGCGTTCACCCACCTGGCCCTGATCCGCGCGGCCATCGTGCTGGATGCGGCGCTCACCCGGCAGGAGTCGCGGCGCCAGCGCCCGTGACGGGCTCCGCCCTCGGCGCGCCGGTCGCGGCCCCGCTCACCCGCAGGTACACGATGAGCCAGCTGAACACCACCACCCCGGCCACCAGCTCCGTCGCCGTGAGCACGTAGTACCCGACGACGTAGAACAGCAGCATCACGACGATGGTGGCGAAGAACACGTAGCCGAGCACGAAGAACGACGCCGGCGCCTGGGGGAGCGCAGCGCGCACCCAGAACACGACCAGCGAGAACGTCAGCACCATCCCGACGGCGGACACGTTGTGCAGCACGGCGGAGACGTTGAGCGGGAACAGCCCGACCCCGGCGAGCAGCACGCCGATCAGGATGAGCGCCACCCGCACCCGGATGAGCGCCGCCCTGCTCCTGCGCGCCTCCGGCCGGTCGTCGGCGGGTGCCACCAGCTCGCGTGTGTCCGTCGCATAGCGGGCCAGGGCAGTGACGATCACCCCGGCGATGATGAGGGTCAGGTTGAACGACAGCGACGACACGCTGCTCGACATGCCGAGAGCGCTGAGGTGCAGCATCCACCAGTGCGGGTCCGGCGCGCTGAGCATCGCGGTGAGGATGCCCACGATGACGAAGACGGCGAGCACCGTCGACAGGCGCATCAGGTCCATCTGCACGGAGGAGAGGAAGACGATGTACGCGGTGACGGCGCAGGCGACGGCGGCGAGGGCGGCGGCGGAGAGGAAGTAGACCGTCGCATCCTGGAACCCGTTGTCGAGCACGGCGCTGAGCGCGAGCCAGCCGAGGAGGGCGATCACGCCGTGCGCGAGCGCGATCACGACGGTGTCGAACACGTCGGCGGCGGTGGCCCGGCCTGCCCGGTCGCCCTCGGAGCTCGCGGCGGCGGCGGGCGCGCGGAACGGCCGCGGTCCCTCCCGCGTCCACAGGCGTCCAGCGACGTAGGCGAGCGCCGCGATCACCCCGGCGGCGATGGCGACGAATTGGCCGAGGGATTCCGGCCCGGCGATCGCGAGGCTCGCTCCCCAGAACAGCGGCAGGGCGACGACGAGCGCGAGGACGAACGCCCCTCCACCCGCGACGATGGCGGCGCCTTCCGCGCTCAGCAGAGGTGCACGTCGTGTTCCAACTCCGGTGCTCGCCATCGCATCACCCCGTCAGCAGTGCGCTCACTGTACCGCCGCGGACGGGCGCTGGGCTAGAGCCCTGTTCCCAGAGGTCAGCCGCGCCAGGCGTCCACCTCGTCGAGCAGCTCCTGCTTGCGGTCGTCCGACGCGAACGAGGCCTCGATGGAGGTGCGCGCGAAGCGCTCGGCCTGCTCGCTCGTGACGCCGAGCGCATCCCGGACGGCCACGAAGTTGTCTCCGATGTACCCGCCGAAGTATGCCGGGTCGTCCGAGTTGATCGTGACGGGCACCCCTGCCGCATCCAGCCGGAGCAGTGGATGCTCGTCCAGCGTCGCGACCGTGCGCAACCGCAGGTTGGACAGCGGGCACATGGTCAGCGCGATCCGCTCCTCGGCGAGGCGTGCGACCAGCTCCGGGTCGTCGACGGCGCGGATGCCGTGGTCGATGCGCTCGGCGCCGAGCAGGTCGAGCGCCTCGCGGATGTACGACGCCGGACCCTCCTCCCCGGCGTGCGCGACGACGTGCAGGCCGGCATCCCGTGCCGCGGAGAAGACGTCCTGGAACAGCGACGGCGGATAGCCGACCTCTGCGGAGTCGAGGCCCACGCCGATCAGGTTCTCGCGGCGGCTGAGGCCGGCGTTGAGGATCTGGTCGGCGGATTCGACCGGCTGGTCGCGCAGGAAGCTGAGGATGATGCCGCCGGTGATCCCGAGGTCGCGCTCGGCCTCCTCCAGCGCGCCGGAGATGCCGTCGATGACGGTCTCGATGCGCACGTCGCGGGCGGTGTGCGCCTGCGGGTCGAAGAACAGCTCGACGTGGCGGACGCCCTGCGCGGCGGCGGTGGTCAGATAGCGCCTGGTGAGCTCGGCGAAGTCGTTCTCGGTGCGGAGCACATCCATCGTCGCGTAGTAGAGGTTGAGGAACGACTGCAGGTCGTCGAACTCGTAGAGCGCTGCCAGCTCGTCTACCGACGAGTACGGGAGCGAGACGCCGTTCTTGCCCGCCAGCTCGAAGACGAGGTCGGGTTCGAGCGTGCCCTCGATGTGGAGGTGCAGCTCGGCCTTCGGCAGGGCGAACAGAGCGGAGTCGGAGGCAAGATCGGTCATCCTCCGATTTTGTCATCCCGGGGAGGGACGTGCCGACCGGATGCGCACCCGTAGCCTCGGAGGATGAGCACGAGTAGCCTGTCCCGCCGCAGCAGACTGGCCCTCCGCAGCAGACTGGCCCGCCGCGGCCGCCTGGCCGTCGCGGCCGCGTGCGTCCTGGTTGCCGGGCTCGCCGTGCACGCTCTGGCGGACGGTCCGGTCGGCGGATTCGCCGGGGACGCCCTCTACGCCGCCCTCGTCGCGGTGATCGTGGCGTTCGCCGTTCCGCGGGCGGCCCGGTGGGTGGCTCCGGTCGTGGCGCTGGCGTTCTGCTGGGCGATCGAGGTGCTCCAGCTCACGCCGCTGCCGCGCGCGATCGAGGTGGCGGTGCCCGGCAGCTACTTCGTCTTCGGGTCGACCTTCCAGGGGATCGACCTCGTCGCATACGCGGTGGGCGTCGCCGTGGTCGCTGCGGTCAGCCGACCTGCAGCAGGATCTTCCCGAGATGCGCGGACGATTCCATCCGGCGGTGCGCCTGAGCGGCGTCCTCCAGAGGGAACACCGAGTCGATGACCGGGTGGATGCGGCCGGCCGCCAGGTGGGGCCAGACGTGTTCGCGCACTCCGGCGATGATCGCCACTCGCTCGGCGAGCGGCCGTGCCCGGAGCGTCGTGCCCCAGATGCGTGCGCGCTTGCTCATCAGCAGGCCGGTGTCGATGGATGCCGGGGTGCGGTCGCGCGTCGCGATCGACATGATGCGCCCTCCGACGGCGAGGGCGTCCAGGTCGCGGGCGATGTACGCGCCGCCGACGATGTCGAGCACCACATCCACCCCGCGTCCGTCCGTCACGTCGCGCACCACCTCGACGAAGTCGCTCTCGCGGTAGTCGATCGCGGCCTCGGCGCCGAGCGAGCGGCAGAACTCCACCTTCACCGGGTTGCCGGCGGTCGCGATCACCGTCGCCCCGAACACCCGGCCCAGCTGGATCGCCATCGAGCCGATCCCGCTCGACCCTCCGTGCACGAGCAGGGTCTCGCCCTCCGCGAGCCGGCCGAGCTGGAACACGTTCGACCAGACGGTGGCAGCGACCTCCGGGAGTCCTGCAGCCTCCACGAGGTCGACGCCCGGGGGAACAGGGAGCACGAGGCCGGCATCCACGGTCACGTATTCGGCGTATCCGCCTCCCGGCAGCAGCGCGCACACCCGGTCGCCGACGGCCCAGCCGTGCACGGACGAGCCGACCTGGTCGATCTCGCCGGACACCTCGAGCCCCGGCCACTCCGGTGCTCCTGCCGGCGACGGGTAGTACCCGCGGCGCTGCGACAGGTCGGCGCCGTTCAGCCCGGCCGCCGCCACCCGGATGCGCACCTCGGTGTCCGCCGCGACGGGCTCGGCCACCTGCGCGAGGGTGAGGACGTCGGCGTCTCCCGGGGTCGTGACGACGACGGCGCGCATCAGGACCGCGCCCCTGCCGAGTTCGAGCGGCGGCTCAGCACATCCCGGATCTTCACCTTGTTGGTGTACTCGATCGAGCCGTAGCGGAACAGGCGCACCGCGATGCGCAGCACGACGGCGGACAGCACGAACAGCTCGACGATGATGACGATCGCCTGCCAGAGCGGCAGCGTGCCGAACGCATTCAGGATCAGCGCCGTGATCGGCGCGGTGTACGGGAAGAACGCGAGCACCTGCACGATCGCCGACTGCGGGTTGCTGATCGCGAACCCGGACGCGTAGAGCGGGATCACGATGGAGAAGATCACGATCGAGAACAGCGGGGCGGCGTCCTTCGCGGTCGGCATCACGGCGCCCACCGCCACGAGCGTCCCGGTGAACAGCGCGAACCCGCCGATCAGGATGAGCGCGCCGACGATCATCTTCTGCGGCTCGAACACCAGCCCGGACAGGTCGAGGCTCGGGATGGACAGCTGCTCCCGGAAGAACAGGTAGCCGACCACCACGGGCAGCGCGAACACCGCCATCTGGATGATGCCGATCATGAACAGCGAGATCACCTTGCCGACCAGCAGGCTGGTGGGGTTGATGGTGGTCAGGATCATCTCGGTGACCCTGTTCTCCTTCTCCTCCAGCGTGGAGTTCAGCATCTGGTTGCCGAGGAAGACGATGACGATGAAGAACGCCACCAGGAAGATCAGGGCCGGGATGATCGCCTCGAACCCGGGAGCGACGGCGCCGTCCTTGAACGTCGTGGTCGAGGTCTGCACCTCGCCGCGCAGCACGGCGACGTCGGTGGGGGAGTCGATCCGCTTCTCCACGCTGGCGGAGAGCACGCTCTCCGCCGCCGACGAATACTTGGCGTTCTGCAGCAGCCCGGCGTCCGCGCCGTAGACCTTCACGGTCTGCTTCGCCGGGTCGGCGGGGAAGTCGAAGAAGGCCGCTGAGCTGCCGGACTTCACGGCGTCGATCCCGGATGCGCTGCTCTCGGCGGGTGAGCCGCCCAGCTGCCGGGCGACGGAGGGGTCGACCAGCCCGGACGCATCCACGTACTGGAACTCGAAGCGGGCGTTCTTCTGGGCGTCCGCCGTCTGCGCCGTGGACACGTTGGAGGCGACGACGAGGCTGATCAGCGCGATGGCGAAGATCGGCACGACGAGCGTGATCGCCCAGAACCGGCGCTTCGACACGGTGCGGAGGAACTCGAACGAGACGACGGTCCCGAGGTTGTGCTGAGCCATCAGTCTGCCTCCCTGCTGTCTGCTCCGTACACTTCGACGAAGATGTCGTCGAGCGACTTCCTGGTCGGTGCGAAGCGGGTCACGTCGAGCCCGGCATCCACGAGGGAGCGGAGGATCGCGGCGGTGTCCGCGTCGTTGGCCACCTCCAGCTCGGCGTGGCCGCCCACATCCCGGGCGATCGTGTACGCGGGGGAGGAGGGGATCGTGCCGTCGTGGTCGACGTGCACGACCGTGCCGCCGAACTGCTCCTGCACCTCGGCGACCGTGCCGTATGCGCGGGAGACGCCGTCCTTGAGGAGGATGACGCGGTCGCAGAGCCGCTCGACCTCCTCCATCTGGTGGGTGACCATCATCACGGTGGAGCCCGAACGCTTCTGGTCGTCGATGATGTCCATCAGCAGGCGGCGGTTGACGGGGTCGAAGCCCTTGGTCGGCTCGTCCAGGATGAGCAGTTCCGGGTCGTTCATGATCGTCACGCCCAGTTGCACCTTCTGCTGCTGGCCGCCGGAGAGCTTGTCGAGGCGCACCTTCTCCTTGTCGCCGATGCCGACCCGTTCGAGGTAGCCACGGGACCACCGCCTCGCCTGCTCCTTGCCGAGGCCCTTGAGCTTGCCGAAGTAGACCATCACGTCGATGACGGACTCCTTCTTGTACAGCCCGCGCTCCTCCGGGAGGTAGCCGAGCCTGTCGCCGGCCTCCGGGCTGAACGGGCGGCCGTCGATGTGGAGAACGCCGGCCGTCGGCTGGTAGATGCCGAGGAGCGCGCGGATCGTGGTGGTCTTCCCCGAGCCGTTGCTGCCGAGGAAGCCGAACGTCTCCCCGCGGGCGATGTCGAAGGAGAGGTCGCGGATGACGGTGGTGCGGCCGAAATCCATCCGGAAGTGGTCGATGTGCACGAGGGGTTCCTGCGTCGGACTGCTCACGCATCCACATTAGGGGTTGACGGGTCGTGGGCCGCGGATTATGGTATTCAACGTAACAGTTGATAAAGGAATTGGTTGTATATGATTCAGGATGTGGACGCGGACACGCGGCTCGACCGCGCGTTCCAGGCCCTCGCCGACCCGGTGCGCCGAGCGATCGTCGCCCGCCTCAGCAGGGGTTCTGCGACGGTGAACGAACTGGCGGAGCCGTTCGCGATCACCACGCAGGCGGTGTCCCGCCACATCCACGTCCTCGAAGAGGCCGGACTCGTCAGCAGGACAAAGGAGGCGCAGCGCCGCCCCGTCCACCTCGAACCGGCGGCCCTCGAGGAGCTCACCTCGTGGATCGACGGCTACCGGCTCATCCACGAACAGCAGTACCGCAGTCTCGACAGCGTGCTCGCCGGCCTCGGCGGCACGGCCACACCGAAGGAGAAGAAGAAATGAGCAACGCAGTCACCATCACGGCGCCGGACGGCCTCCCGTACGTCGACATCGAGCGCGAATTCGATTATCCCGTCGAGAAGGTGTTCCTCGCCCACAAGGACCCGGCCCTGATCGCCCAGTGGCTCGGCCCGCGCGGCTACGAGATGGACGTCGAGGAGTACGACTACACGACGGGCGGGCACTACCGTTACGTGCACCGCGACCCGAACGGCGGGGAGTACGGCTTCCGCGGGGTGTTCCACGTCGTTCGCGACAACGAGTTCGCCATCCAGACCTTCGAGTACGAGGGATTCCCGGATGTCGTCAGCATCGAGTCCGTCACGTTCGAACCGCTCGACGGAGGACGCACCCGCGTGAAGGCCCACGCCGTCTACCCGACGCTCGAGGCGCGCGACGGCATGGTCGCCTCCGGCCAGGCGAAAGGCGTCACCGAGGGCTACGAGCGCCTCGATGCCGTGCTCGCCGCGGGCTGACGCGCACCCACGCAATCGAGTCCGAACCTATTCACGCGACACGCCGGTCGCAGGCGTGCATAGGTTCGGACTCGATTGCGTGTCAGGCGAGTGCGGCGAGGAGGGCCGGGTGGAGGAGGCCGTTGCTCGCGAGCGACGAGCCGTTGCCCGGGCCGGCGTCGCCGGTGACCGAGGTGAAGGTGCCCCCGGCTTCTTCGACGATCGGGATGAGCGCGGCGAGATCGTACGTCTTCACGTCGAACTCGCCCACTGCATCCAGAACCCCCTCGGCCAGCAGCATGTACGACCACATGTCGCCGTATGCGCGATCCCGCCACACCTGCCGGGTGAGCGCGATCAGCTTGTCCAGGTATCCGGCGCCATCCCACTGCGCGATGCTCTGGAAGCTGATCGAGGCGTGCTCCAGATCGGAGACGGCGGACACGCGTAGCCTGCGCGGCTCGCCCCCCGCCTCCGACAGCCAGGCCCCTGCCCCCTGCGCCGCCCACCAGCGCCGATCGAGCGCCGGCGAGCTGACGACGCCGACCACCGGCTTGCCGTCGACGGCCAGCGCGATCAGCGTGCCCCACACCGGAACGCCGCGCAGATAGTTGGCGGTGCCGTCGATGGGGTCGACGATCCACTGCCGGGATGCGTCCCCCTCGGTCCCGAACTCCTCGCCCAGGATGCCGTCCTCCGGCCGTTCTGCCGCAATGAGCTCGCGGATGGCCCTCTCCACGGCCAGATCCGCTTCGGTGACATGGGTGCGATCCGGCTTCGTGTCGATGTGCAGATCCAGCGCGCGGAACTTCTCCCGCGAAATCGAATCGGCCAGATCGGCCAGCCGGACGGCCAGCGCCAAGTCGGCGGAGAACGGAGAGGATGCGGTGTCGAAAGTCACGTCCAGAGCCTACCGATCCGAGGTGAACACCCGGTGGCGCGCCCGGCGTCCCCTCGATTGGCGATGAGGTCGAAATGGATGCTAGTGTTGAGCCTCGTTCGGGTCGCCGAACAAAACGCACCTCTAGCTCAATCGGCAGAGCAACTGACTCTTAATCAGTGGGTTCTGGGTTCAAGTCCCAGGGGGTGCACCAGATATTGAGAAGCCCTCGATCCCTTGGAAACACCGGGATCGGGGGCTTCTGCTATTCCGGGGAGCGGCTACCGTGAGGGGATGCTTCACCTCGTCGCAGTGAAACCGGATGGCGTCAACACGAACCCCTGGCTGGTCGGTCTGACGGTGGTGGTCATCGCCGTGATCGCCCTGGTGGTCGTCCTCAGACGGCGAAGGCGATAGCGGGCGCTCCGACCCCTACCGCAACTCTTTCCGCGGCATCACGATCTCTTTGATGATCAGGATGATCCCCGCCGAGATCGGGATGGCGACGAGCGCCCCTGGGAGCCCGAACAGCGTCGATCCGGCCAGCGCTGAGATCAGCACCACCGAGCCAGGCACCTGCACCGCCTTGCCCATCACCTTCGGCGTGAGGATGTATGCCTCGACCTGCATGTAGATCAGCATGAAGATGAGGACGACCAGGCCGGAGACGGGGGAGTGGATGAAGGCGAGGACCGTCATCGCCGCCGTGGTCAGCACCGTTCCGATGAGCGGGATGAGGGTGATGAAGAAGGCGAGGATTCCGATCAAGAATGCGCCGGGCACGTCGGTGATCAGCAGCAGGATGACGCTGTAGACCGCGTTGAAGAACGCGAGCACCACCATCCCGCTCAGGTATTTGCCGAAGTTGCGCAGGATGCGTTCCGAGTATTTGACGAATGTGGGCCTGCGGGAGGCGGAGACCAGCTTGTATCCGGCCTCCTTCGTCGCGTCGTAGGTGGCGATGAAGTAGATGGTGAGGATGGCGATGAAGAAGCCGGAGGTCAGGCCGTTGACCACGGACAGGCCGAAGCCGACCAGGCCGGTGCCGAGGGAGGCCCACACCTCCGGTTTCTGCACTTCGGTCGAGACCCAGTTGACGAGAGCGCCGAGGACGCCGTTGCTGGAGGCGTTCGCCGGGTCGAACCAGCCTTGGGCGCGGAGGTTCGCCACCTCTTTCGGGATGGCCGTCGCCAGGAACTGGACCTGCTGGATGACCAGCGGGAGCACCACCCAGACGATCGTGATGATCACCGCGATGAGCAGCAGGATGACCGTGACGATCGCCCACGGCCGGGACATGTGCCTGCGCTGGAACCACCGGATGAGCGGGTCCAGGCCGACCGTGGCGAACAGCGCGAGGAAGACCATGAAGATGATCGAGCGCAGGCCGTACAGGGCGAAGCCGGTGATGATCGCGCCGACCGCACCCAGCGTGACGATGTAGCCGAGCACGAGCGGGCTGCGCTGCAGCATACACTGCTGAGGCGGCTGAGGCGGCTGCGTCGCCTGACCCTGCTGCGGCTGCTCTGTTGTGGCCGGTGGTGGGGCGTGTCTGGTGAGGCGCATGACGCCCTCCTCGGCTCGGTGTATGGCTGGTGCCGAGCGTATTGCCAGCGGGCTACCCGGGACAAGTCACTGTGGCATCGACGCGGGATGCCGTCGGCGTTCGTTACGAATATGTAAACGCCTTTACTTCTATCTGTTTCGCTCTTGACGCCCGCATCCGGCGCATGCTTCACTTGCGGCAGCAATTAAGCAACGAGGTTTCATTGTAAGCGGGACGGGAGAACCGGCGGATGGCATTCGGTGGACACGGCCAGGAGCCGGACGCGTCGCGGCAGAGGGCGGCGAACGCCGCCCGGTGTGCGCTCGCCGTCCGGCAGGGCGGCCGCGGAACCGTCGCGCAGATCGCCGCACGCACGGGACTGTCCCGCCCGACCGTCGAAGTCGCCCTCACGACGATGCGCGAGCGCGGCCTGGTCGTCGAGGTCGACGAGCACACCCTCGGCGGCAGGGGAGCGGGACGCCCGGCGCGGCTGTACGACTTCGCCGCGGACGCTGGATACCTCGTGGGCGTCGACGTGGGCATCCACCGGGTGCGCGTCGCCATCGCCGACCTCGCCGGTGCGATCGTCGGCTGGTCGGAGCGCGAGATCGACGGCAGCTCGCTTGGCGCCAACCGGATGAGCGTGGTGCGCCAGGTGGTCTCCGACAGCCTCGACGGGCACGAGGTCGACCGGTCGCGCCTGGTCGCGATGACGGTCGCCGTCTCCGGTCTCGTCGGCGAGGACGGCAAGCTCATCGTCTCCCGCAACTTCCCGGACTGGGAGGGCGTCGACATCGCCGGTCACCTGCGTTCCGAGTTCGGCTGCGAGGTGGTGGTCGAGAACGACATGCGGCTCGCCGCCCTCGCCGAGCACCGGATGGGCGCATCCCGGCTGGTCAACGACTCCGCGTACTTCTTCCTCGGGCACCGCATCTCGATGGGGCTCATCATCGACGGCAAGCTCCGTCGCGGCGCGCACTCCGCCGCCGGCGAGGTGGGCGAGATCGTCTTCTCGATGAAGGTGAACGAGGCCGGCCAGCTCAGCTGGAAGACCGCGCCTTCCGGCGAAGAGGTGTTCCGGATGGCCGTGGAGGGCGACGAGGGCGCCCGCGAAGAGATCGAGTCGTTCGTCGGCGGGCTCGCCACCGGCATCGCCACGCTCACGATGGCCGTCGACCCCGACGTGGTCGTGGTCGGCGGAGGCCTCTCCCGTGCGGGGGAGGCACTGCTCGAACCGTTGAGGAGGGCCGTGATGCGCGAGATCCGGCTGCCCATCCACCCCACGATCATCCAGTCCGAGCTCGGCGCGGAGTCCGTCGTGCTGGGAGCGCTCGCGCTCGCCTTCAGTCAGTCGGCCGAGCGGGTCTACGGGACGGCGGACGTGCCGGAGCCCGACATCGATGTCGCGGGGGCGAAGGCCCTCGCAGAGAGGATCACCGCATGAGTTCCACGGAAGCAGGGTCGCCGCTGAGGCTGGCCGTCATCGGTGTGGGGGCGCGGTCGTACATCGCGAGCCACGCCGTCGACTCCGGCAGCGGGACGATCGTGGCCGTCGCCGACCCCAGCAGTGCTGCCAGGGAGCGCGCCGCCGAGCAGTTCGGCGCGGGCATCGCCACCTTCGCGAGCCACCGCGACCTCATCGGCGCCCGGGATGCGCAGGGCGGCAGCATCGTCGACGCCGCGTTCGTCACCTCCCCGGACCACACCCACGCCGAGATCGCCATCGACCTGCTACGCGCAGGGATCCCGGTCTACGTCGAGAAGCCGCTCGCGATTAGCCTCGACGACGCGGACGCGATCCTGGCTGCGGCGGCCGAGAGCGGCACCCGGCTCTACGTCGGCCACAACATGCGGCACATGGCCGTCGTCACCCTCATGCGCGACATCATCCAGCGCGGCGAGATCGGCGAGGTCAAGGCCGTCTGGTGCAGGCACTTCGTCGGGAACGGCGGCGACTACTACTTCAAGGACTGGCACGCGGAGCGCGCCAAGTCGAACGGGCTCCTGCTGCAGAAGGGCGCGCACGACATCGACATCATCCACTGGCTCGCCGGAGGATACTCCGAGCTGGTCACCGGGATGGGCGGCCTCAGCCTCTACGGAGACATCACGGACCGCAGGGACAACTCCGACCGCACGATGCCCGAGTGGTTCTCGCTCGACGCGTGGCCTCCGCTCAGCCAGACCGAGCTGAACCCGGTGATCGACGTCGAAGACATCTCGATGGTCACCATGCGCCTCGACAACGGCGTGTACGCGTCGTACCAGCAGTGCCACTACACCCCCGATTACTGGCGCAACTACACGGTGATCGGCACGGAGGGCAGGCTGGAGAACTTCGGCGACACCGACGGGGCGGTCGTGCGGGTGTGGAACACGCGCACGACCTACGACCCGGCCGGGGACGCCGAGTACCGGGTGAACGGCGACGAGCGGGGGCACCGCGACGCGGACCGGCTCACGGTCGACGAGTTCATCCGGTTCATCACGGACGGCTCGGAGACCGAGACGTCCGCTGTCGCTGCCAGGAACGCGGTGGCGACAGCCGTCGCAGCAACCGAGTCCATCCGCGACGGATCACGGCCCATCGCCGTGCCTGCCGTGGACGAACACGTGGCCACGCTGGTGTGACCACGCGGTATTCCCGGGCCGGCGAGGACAAGTCGCCGGCCCGGGAGGCACCACAACAACACTCACATTTCAAGGAGAACCAATGCGAAAAGCCCTACTAGCCGCCGGGGCGGCGGTCGCAGCCGCTGCCCTTCTGGCCGGATGCTCGTCCAACACTGGAAGCGGCTCCGGTGCCACTGCCGATCATAATCTGTCGGCCTCGATCTCCTACGCATACTGGGACGTCAACCAGAAGCCCGCGATGGAGGCGCTGATCAAGGACTTCAACAAGGAGTACCCGAACATCAAGGTCACCAGCCAGGTGACGCCGTACCAGAACTACTTCACCAAGCTGCAGACGCAGGGCTCGTCGAAGACGCTGCCCGACGTGTTCTGGATGAACGGACCGAACTTCCAGCTGTACGCGTCCAACGGGCTGCTCGAGCCGATCGGCTCCGGCATCGACCCGTCGAACTACCCGAAGGCGCTCGACGAGCTCTACAGCTACGACGGCAAGCAGTACGGCGCTCCGAAGGACTTCGACACGATCGGCGTCTTCTACAACAAGGCGGTCTTCGACAAGGCCGGCGTCGCGTACCCGACGGCCGACTGGACCTGGGACGACTTCCACCAGAAGGCCAAGGCGATCTCCGACAAGCTGAAGGCCGAGGGCGTCTACGGCGTCGCGAGCGGTCTGAGCGGCGGCCAGGAGGTCTACTACAACACGATCCTTCAGGCCGGCGGCGACATCATCTCGTCCGACGGCAAGAAGTCGGGCTACGACTCCGCCGCCGCGATCAAGGGCCTGCAGTTCGTGCGCGACCTCGTCGCGGACGGGTCGTCGCCGACGCCGTCGCAGCTGTCGGACACCCCGCAGGACCAGTGGTTCATCAACAGCAAGTCGGCCATGATCTGGTCGGGCACCTGGCTGAACTCCGAGCTCCTCGCATCGCCGATCAAGGACACGATCGCCCTCGCTCCTCTGCCCAAGGGCGAGAAGCAGGCCACGGTCATCCACGGTCTCGCCAACGTCGTCGCCAAGGACTCCAAGAACAAGCCGGCGGCCGTCGCGTTCCAGACCTACCTGGCCGGCAAGCAGGCGGCGCAGACCCAGGCGGAGATGGGCGCGGCGAACCCCGCGTTCAACGGCACCCAGGACGCCTTCGTGAAGACGGCCCCGTGGGATCTGAACATCTTCGAGAAGGCGGCGGCGGACTACGCGTACCCGTACCCCATCTCCAAGAACACGGCAGCGTGGAACAAGGCCGAGAACGACCTGCTCCCCGACGCGTTCTCCGGCAAGCGCCCGGTGGCCGACGTGGCCAAGGACCTCGCCAAGCAGATGAACGCGGACCTCGCCAAAGAGTAATGTCCCTGTCCACCGCAACCCAGGAGGCGGGCGTCGTGACCACGGCGCCCGCCACCCGGCCGGCCGCACCGCGCAAGCGGCGCACCGACCGGAAGGAATGGCTGTGGGCGGCCCTGTTCGTCGCCCCGCTGCTGTTCGGCGTCCTCGTCTTCTACATCTGGCCGATCATCCGGAACGCGTACTTCAGCTTCACCACCTGGGGCGTCTTCGGAGGAGCGACCTGGAGTGGACTGGCGAACTACCAGGCGATGCTCGCCGATCCGTCGTTCTGGCGCTCGATCGTCAACACGCTGATCTACATCGGCTTCCTGCTGATCGGCATCCCGCTCGCGGTGATCTTCGCCAGCCTGATCAACCGGCCGGGGCTGCGCTTCGCCGCCCTGTACCGCACGGCGTTCTTCCTGCCGTACGTCGCGATGCCCGCCGCCGTCTCGATGGTCTGGCGGATCATCTTCAACGGCGACTTCGGCGTCATCAACTACGCGCTGTCGCTCATCGGCATCAAGGGGCCGAACTGGCTCTCCACCGAATGGGTCGCACTGATCGCGGTGGGACTGGTCGGGATGTGGATCTCGCTCGGCTTCAACCTCATCGTGCTCTCCGCCGGCATGAAGGGCATCCCGCCGGAGATGTACGAGGCGTCGAGCCTCGACGGCGCGAGCAGGCTGCGCCAGTTCTTCTCGATCACGGTTCCGCTGCTCAGCCCGTCGATCTTCTTCGTCTCCGTCATGACGGTCATCACCGGCTTCCAGCTGTTCGACCTGCTCTACGCGCTGATGGGAACGCAGAACCCGGCGCTCAACCAGACCCAGTCGATGGTGTACCTGTTCTTCGCCCACCAGCAGACCGGCGACAACGGCTACGCAGCCGCGGTCGGCATGGCGATCCTCGTGCTCGTCGGCGTGTTCACGATCATCCAGTTCCGGATGCAGAAGAGGTGGGTGACGTATGTCTAGCTCCGTCGTCGTCGGCGCGAAATCGGGGCGCGCCCGGGTGGGGACGGGTGTCACCCACCTCGTCCTGATCGTCGCGTCGATCGTGATGATCTTCCCGTTCGTCTGGCAGATCCTGATGTCGCTGTCCACGAACGCACAGGTCACCTCCGTGCCGCCGACCGTCTGGCCGGGCACGCTGCACTGGGAGAACTTCGCCCACGTGTTCGACCAGCTGCCGTTCCTCAACCAGCTGTGGGTGTCGGTCGCCGTCACGGTGATCCGCACGGTCGGCCAGCTGTTGCTGTGCTCGATGGCCGGGTATGCGTTCGCCAGGATGTCGTTCCCGTTCAAGCGGACGATCTTCGCGCTCGTGCTCGCCATCCTGATGGTGCCGCCGCAGGTGTACCTGCTGCCGCAGTACCAGATCGTGCAGGGCCTCGGCTGGCTCAACACCATCGCCGGAATCGCCGCCCCCGGCATCTTCAGCGCGTTCGGCACCTTCCTGATGCGCCAGTTCTTCCTCGGCCTGCCCGACGAACTGGCCGAGGCGGCCCGCCTCGACGGAGCGAATCACTTCCAGACCTTCTGGAAGGTGATGCTGCCGCTCGCCAAGCCCGGCCTGTCCGCGCTCGCGATCATCACGGTGCTCGCCTCGTGGAACGACCTGCTCTGGCCGCTCATCGTCGCGACGGACTCGACCCAGATGCCGCTCTCGGCCGGTATCGCGACGCTCACCAGCCAGCGGTCGATCCCCGACTACCCGCTCCTGCTCGCCGCCAGCCTCCTGGCGATGGCGCCGGTGCTCATCCTCTTCCTGATCATGCAGAAGCGCGTCATCGACGGCATCGCATTCTCCGGTCTCAAATAGAAAGAACAGACACGTTCGTGAATACACTCCGAGTCGGCCTCATCGGCGCCGGCGGGATCTCGCAGGTGCACGCATCCGGATGGGCGGCGCTGGGCGTGCCGGTCACCGTCTACTCCCACGAGGGCGCTGAGGCGCTCGCGGCGGAGTACGGGTTCGACATCGCCACCGACCTGGACTCGCTGCTCGCGGCGAGCGACCTCGTCGACATCGTCACGTCGAGCAACAGCCACAAGGAGCTGGCGCTCTCGGCCATCGCGGCCGGCACGCACGTGATCTGCGAGAAGCCCCTCTCCGTCACCGCCGCCGACGCGCGCGAGCTCGCCGACGCCGCCGCGGACGCGGAAGTGCGGCTGTTCCCCGCTCACGTCGTCCGGTTCTTCCCCGAATACGTCGCGGTGAAGGCCCAGGTGGATGCCGGCCGCATCGGCGACCCTGCCGTGCTGCGTTTCGTGCGCGGCGGGCAGGCGCCCCGCGCCGGCTCGTGGTTCTTCGACGAGAACGCCGGGGGAGGCATCATCCTCGACCAGATGATCCACGACCTCGACCAGGCCAGGTGGCTGGCCGGTGAGGTCACACAGGTCTACGCGGTGCAGAGCCCGGAGAGCGTCGACGGCATCGTGCCCGGCATCGTCACGGCGCACGTCACCCTCACCCACGCGAGCGGTGCGATCAGCCACGTGCAGGGCACCTGGGGACCGGACGGCACCGTGTTCCGCACCAGTGCCGACGTCGCGGGCAGCAAGGGAACGCTCTCCATCGACTCGCGGAAGGACACCGCGACGGTGCTCGACTTCCCGGCCGGTGTGTCCGGGGACGGCTACCTTCCGCCGTCCACCACCGCCGTCAGCCCGTACACCCGGCAGCTCGCCGCCTTCCTGGAGGCGGTCGCGGAGGGAACCGATGCGGTCGTGACGCCGGAGGACGGCGTGCGCGCCGTCGCCATCGCGGAGGCGGCCGCTGCGTCGCTCCGCACCGGGCGCGCTGTCGACATCGACCAGGCGACCGGCCTGGCCGTCGCCGACCCGTCCGTCGCAGGATCGCACATCGCAGAGAACGTCGGCGCATGACCGCCGGAACAGGAGACACCGTGACCCGCCCGCTCAAGATCGCCGTTCTCTCGTTCGCCCACCCTCACGCGATCGGATACTGCCGACTGCTCGCCGGGCGCGACGACATCGAGCTGATCGCCACAGACCCCGACGGCGCTGCCGCCCCGGATGCCGCCCTCCGCGGGGAGGCGCTGGCCGCATCCATCGGGGTGCGCTACGTCGCCGACTACGAGGCGGCGCTCGCCTGGGGTCCGGATGCGGTGATCGTCACGGCGGAGAACGCCAGGCACCGCGCGCTGGTCGAGGCCGCAGCAGCGGCCGGGGCGCACATCCTGTGCGAGAAGCCGCTCGCGACGACGGTCGAGGACGGCCGGGCGATGCTCGACGCCGCCGAGCGCGCAGGCGTGACCATGATGACCGCATACCCGGTGCGCTTCGCGCCGTCGTTCGTGGATGCGCGCGCCAGAGTGCGCGCCGGCCAGCTGGGCGACATCATCGGCATCCGCGGCACGAACAACGGCAAGCTTCCGGCCGACCGCGCCTGGTTCACCGACCCTGCGCTCGCGGGCGGCGGCGCGCTGGTCGACCACGTCGTGCACTGCGCCGACCTGCTCGACGACCTGCTCGGCGCCCTGCCGACCACGGTGCGCGCCGTCTCGAACAGCATTCTGCACGCCGACGACGCGCTGCGGGTGGAGACCGGCGGCCTGGTGACCGCCAGCTATCCCGGCGGGGTGGTCGCGACGATCGACTGCTCCTGGACGATGCCGGAGAACGCGCCGACCTGGGGAGGGCTCACGCTGCAGCTCACCGGCACGAAAGGCAACATCACCATCGCGCCGTTCGCACCGCACATCGCGGGGCAGACCGTCGACGGCGAGGTCTGGGAGGGCGTCGGCGACGACCTCGACGCTCTGATGCTCGCCGAGTTCCTCGACGCGGTGCGCTCCGGCCGGGCGGCGGTGCCGGACGGCCAGGTGGGGCTGCGCACGCTGCAGGTGGTGGATGCCGCACGCCGCTCCGCCGTGGACGGGCAGCCGGTCGCGCTGTAGCGGTCGACCGTTGCTTCCCTAGCGCCGGGCGGCGATGACCGAGAAGTCCTTGTCGCCGTCGCCGGTGTCGACCGCGTCCTCCAGAGCGGCCGACACCAGCGACACGGCGGGCAAGGGGTCGCGCGAGGTCGCCAGCATCAGCCGGGTGTCCTTCGCGAGCAGGGCTGCGGAGAACTGGGTGTCGTCGAAGTCGCCGGAGACGACGGGGCCGCCCTTCATCGCGGCGATCGGCGCGAGCGCGGTGATGCCGAGGGTGTCGAGCACCTGCTCGGCGCTCAGGCCGCCGGACTCGCCGAGGCGCAGCGCCTCCACCAATCCTTCGAACGAGACGGCGAGGGCGAGGTTCGCGACGAGCTTGCCTGCTGCCGCCTGCTCGGGGGTGTCGAGCATCCGGAGCTTGTTGGGGTCCGCCCAGAGGGCGACGATCGTGCGCGCCGTGCGGGCGGCGTCGTGCTCCCCGCCGATGAGGACGCCGAGGGAGGCGGCGCGGGCGGGCGCGAGGGAGCCGATGACGGGGGAGTGCACGTACGAGACTCCGGCGCCCGCCGCCCACGCGCTGAAGTCGGCGGCGTCGGCGGGAGAGACGGTGGTGATGTCGATCCACACAGCTCCGGATGCGAACGGCAGCCCGCCGTCGACGATCACCTCGCGCACGGCGTCCGGTCCGAACAGGGCGGAGACCACGGCCTGCGCGCCGTCGACCGCCTCCGCCGCGGTCTGCGCCACCGCCGCTCCACGCCTGCCCATCGCCTGCGCAGGCTCCGGGGAACGGTTCCACACGGTCACGCGGTGACCGGCGTCGATCAGGTGGGGGACGAGCTCGCGGCCCATGCGGCCGAGCCCGAGGAATGCGATGTTCATGTCTCCACTCTGCGCCGATGCGGGCGGCTAGGGAAGAGGCGACGCGGTGAGCCTGGCACGCGCCGCCGTCAGGAACTCGCGCTCGGCGGCGTTGTCGGCGAGCGCGATGGCCGCCTCGTACGCGGCGGCGGCCTCGTCGGCCCGCCCCAGCCGGACGAACAGGTCGGCGCGGATCGCGTGCAGCAGGTGGAACGCGCCGAGCGCATCCACCAGCCGGTCCGTCTCGGCCAGCGCCGCCGCAGGGCCGTCGACCTCGGCGACCGCGACCGCACGGTTGAGCGCGACGACGGGGGAGGGATGCACGGCCAGCAGCTGGTCGTAGATCGTCACGATCTGCGGCCAGTCGGTCTGCTCCGGGATGCGCGCGTCGTCGTGCACCGCCTGGATCGCCGCCTGGAGCTGGAAGCTGCCCGGCCGGTTCCTGCGCAGGCAGGTGCGCAGGATGTCCTGGCCTTCGGCGATGCGCGCCCCGTCCCAGAGGGTGCGGTCCTGGTGCGGAAGCGGCACGAGCCTGCCCTGCGCGTCCACCCGGGCGGAGCGCCGGGCGTCGACGAGCAGCAGCAGTGCGAGCAGGCCGAGTGCCTCCTCCTCGTCCGGCATCAGCTCGACCAGCAGCCTGGCCAGCCGGATCGCCTCGCCGTACAGCTCGTCGCGCACCAGCCTGTCGCCCGCCGACGCGGTGTATCCCTCGGTGAAGATCAGGTACACGACCGTCAGCACCGAGGCGAGCCGGTCGGGGAGGTCGGCGTCGGACGGGAGGCGGAACGGGATGCGCGCATCCCGGATCTTCGCCTTCGCCCTGGACAGCCGCTGGCCCATTGTGGACTCCTGCACGAGGAACGCCCGCGCGATCTCCGCCGTGCTGAGGCCGCCGAGCAGCCGCAGCGTGAGCGCCACCCTGCTGGCCGGGGCGAGCGCCGGGTGGCAGCAGGTGAAGATCAGGCGCAGCCTGTCGTCGTCCACCGGTCCCTCCTCTGCGATGTCCGGCGCATCCTGCTCGTGCAGGAGCGCCGCCTCCGCCTCGCGGTCGCGTCCGGTGGCCTCGCGGCGCAGCCGGTCGATGGCTTTGCGGCGAGCGGTCGTGATGATCCACCCGGCCGGTGCAGGCGGGATGCCGTCCTCCGGCCAGCGGACGGCCGCCGTCGCGAACGCATCCTGCACCGCGTCCTCGGCGACGCTCAGATCGCCGAAGACGCGGTACAGGACGGAGACCGCGCGGCCGTACTCTGCACGGAAGACCCGCGCGATGTCGTCGCTGCCGACCGTGGGCTCCACGCCGACCGCGCGCTCCACGCCGGTCAGCCCGCGAACGGGCGCACTTCGATGGGCAGCGTGGTCGCGACGGCGAGCCGCCTGCCCCAGTCGAGCGCCGCATCCAGGTCGGGCACGTCGACGATGCTGAACCCGCCGAGATGCTCCTTGCCCTCCGCGAACGGGCCGTCGGTGATGAGCACCTCGCCGTCTGCCGGCCGCAGCACGGTCGACGACGACGCGGGAAGCAGCCCCTTCGAGAAGACCCACGCGCCGGATGCGCGCATATCCCGGTCGACGGCGCCGACGGCCGCATCGATCGCCGCCATCACCTCCGGCTCCGGGACGGGCCCGTCGGGCTGGTAGACGCTGAGCAGGTACTGAGTCATGGTGTTCTCCGTTTCTCTCACCGTCTATACGAGTGGGGATGGGTGATTTCGACATGGGCCGGGTGATTAGTGTGCAGTCTCGTCCGCGCGGAGGAGGAGCGCCAGGGCGGGGTGGAATGCATGTAAAATGTTTCTATTGCAGTATGTGATACGGTCGATGACCAGCCGCTTCGGTGAGAACGGAGGACACAGATGTCGCCACTGGCTCTCTGGAACGTGAATACCCTGCTGATGATCGGCGGAATCGTCGCGGTCGTCGTGGCCTGTGCGGTGTGGGTTCGCCGTCGGCGCCGCCGACAGGATCGCAACGGCCACTAGGCACCAGGGGGAGCGCCCGGCGCGATGGCATCGCACCGGGCGTTCCTCACTTCTCTGTGCGGTCCAGCCGCGCCACCCCGATCTTCGAGTCGGCCATCCCGTAGAACACGTAGCGCTGGCCGTCGATCGTCTCGACCGCCGTCGGGAACACCACGTTCGGCACGATGCCGCTGCGCTCGTCCTCCGTCTCTGCCTCGAGGAGCGGGGCGTCGGTGCGGTCGATGACCCGCCAGGGCTCGTCGGCGTCGAGGATCATCGCGCCGGCGCCGTAGTTGACGTTCTGCTGCTGGGCCATCGCGTTGACGATCACACCCGTCACGCCGTGGTGCAGGAGCAGCCAGCCCTCCGGGACGCGGATCGGCGCTGGACCTGCGCCGATCTTCAGCTCCTCGAAGGGATGCTCGGGACCGGCCAGGAAGCGGTTGCCGCGCCAGCGGGCGAGCTCTCTGCGATCGGCGAGGACCGCATCCAGGGGGATGAAGGCGATCCAGATGCTGGGGCGCGGGTCCGGCACGGTGGCCGGCGGACGGTTGCCTTCGCCGGGGCGCACCTCGCCGAGCTCCCAGACCGGGCGGTGCAGCACAGCGAGGCTGGGGGTGCCGTCCGGCGCGACCACGGGCTCGGGAAAGAACACTGTGTCCTTGTTGTGGTAGAGCCCGAGGTCGACGCCGAGGGCGTCGTCGTACTCGAAGCTCACGGGGCCGAGGCGCTGCCAGGAGCGGAGGTCATCGGAGACCGCCACCGCCGTGCGCGGGCCGAGCGGGCCGAACGCCACATACGTCATCACGTGCGTGCCGAGAGCCGGGATGAACGTCACGCGCGGGTCCTCGACGCCCGCGTTGTTCGCGCCGGACTCCCACTCCCGCTCCGGCTCCAGCACGACCGCCTCGCGGGTGACGCCGACCGGGACGCCGCCCTCGATGTCCACCCTGGCGAGCCCGACGCGGGAGACGTTGCCCTCCGCCACGAGCCTCGGCAGCAGGTACAGCGTGCCGTCCGGCGCGTGGCCGGTGGCCGGGTTGAGCACACCCTCCGCCTCCAGCGGGTTGCCGGGCTCCGGGGTCATGATCACGCCCGCTCTGGTGAGGGCGTACGGGAAGTCGTCGGGGGAGCTCATGCTTCCTCCTCTGCGATGGTGCGGTCGGCGCGGTCGGTGCGGTCGCCACGGCGGGTGGATCGGTAGAAGTACATCTCGCGGGAACCGGGCGGAGCATCCCAGCCCTGGGCGAAGGTCCAGTCGCCGTCGAGTGTCTGCAGCCCTCCCCAGGCGAGCGAGCCGCCGCGGTTGATGGCGAGCTGCGTGAACGGGGCGGATTGCGCGTAGAGCGCCTGCGCCGCAGCGAAGTCGCCGTGCTCGTCCGCGTAGAAGAAGTCGAGCACCAGGTCGTCGCCGTCGACCACCGCGCAGGCCACCTCGTAGAGCGAGCCGTTCAGCGGGGTGAGGTCGAGATACGGCTGCTCGGCGAGGGTCCAGTGCACGAGGTCGTCGGAGTGGCCGATCATCGGGCGCCCTCCGCAGCCCTCGGAGAGGAACATCAGGTACTCGCCGCCGATGCGCACGGCGTTCCCGTCCGCATCCCGGGGCACCACCGCGCCTTTCGCCCAGTTCTGTGACACGTCGTACGGCACGGCGAGGCCCTGCTTCTCCCAGTGCTCCAGGTCGTCGGAGGTGGCGACCATGATGTCGCAGGCCACCTCGCCCGTCTCGGTGCGGCGGATGGCGTTGTAGAACAGGACGTAGCGGCCGTCGACCCCGTAGACCTTGGGGTCTTCGCAGCCGAGCACCTCGTTCTCGAGCGTCGGGTAGATCACCGGGTTGGCGGGCGAGTCCGTCCACACCCCGTCCCTGCGCACGGCGTGGCCGATGCGGCTGGCCGTCGACTCCTTCCGTGGGGAGGCGCGGTAGAAGAGGTGCAGGGCTCCGTCGCGCTCGATCACGGTCGGGTTGAAGATCGAGTCGCTCGTCCAGCCGATGCCGGTGGGGTCGTTCCACTGGCCGTCCAGCCGGAAGGTGAGCGACGCATCCCGGGCGAACGGCCCGATCGCCCACGGCGGCGTCTCCGCGTAGTGGGCGGAGAACTGGTCGGTCGAGATGCGGTCGGTGAGCGCGTTGGTGTGGGCGAGGGCTTCGGCGAAGCTCTCTCTGAGGTCGTCGGTGTCGACGGCTTTCACGGTACTCCTCGGTCGGAAAGGGATGGGCGGAAAGGGATGGGCGGAAAGAGGATGGTGGGGTCGGCGCCCCGTGGATGCGGGTCAGCCCTTCACACCGGACCCGATGTCCGTCGACGTGAAGTAGCGCTGGAACACGATGAACAGCACCACCACCGGCGCGGCCAGCACGACCGCCCCGGCGAGGATCGCGCCGTACGGGTTCGTGGTGGACGCTGCGACCGTGCTGATGTAGTTCGCCAGCGAGACGGCGAGCGGCTGCATCGTCTGCTCCTTGGTGATCAGGAACGGCCAGAGGAACTCGTTCCACGGTCCGATGAAGGTCAGCAGCAACACAGTCACCAGCGCCGGGCGCACCAGCGGGAGCGCCACCCTGCGCAGGATCATGAACTCGCCGGCCCCGTCGATCCTGGCGGCGTCGAAGAGTTCCTTCGGGATCTGCAGGAAGTACTGCCGGAAGATCAGCACCGCCGTCGAGTTGATCGCGAACGGCAGGATCATGCCGAGATAGTTATCGGCGAGACCGTAGTTGCGCGCGATCAGCACGTAGAGCGGCACCATCAGCAGCTGGAACGGCACCACCTGCACGAGCAGCGCCAGCGCGAACGTCACGCCGCGCCCCCGCCACCGCAGGATGGACAGCGCGTACCCGGCGAGCAGGCCGAACACGACCGTGCAGAGCAGGACGCCGCCGGTGAAGATCCCCGAGCTGGCGAGCCCGCTCCACAGGTTGATGCGGTCGTTGATGTTGACGTAGTTGTTGAACGTCAGATTGCCCGGCGTCGGGAAGGCCCCGGCGACCGTCGTGTCCGGAGACGCCTGCAGGGAGCCGACGAGCATGTAATAGAACGGGAACAGGAACGCCAACGCGCCGATGGTGAGCACGATGCCCTGCAGCACCGCCTGCCCCCTGCTGAGCTGCCGGGGAGAGGACAGATCGGTCTTCCGGCGTTTGCGGGCCGGGGCTGCTGTCGTCGTCATGATTCTCTGTCTCCCGCGAATCGGTTCTGCAAGAAAGCGATGATGAGCACCACCACGACCAGGACGATGCCGATCGCGGCCGCGTATCCCGGGTGGCCCTGCTGGATGCCCTGCTGGTAGATCAGCAGCACGGGGGACGTGGATGCGCCGTTCGGCCCTCCGCCTCCCGTCAGCAGGTACGGCTCGGTGAACAGGTTGGCGCCGACGATGGTCGACAGCAGCAGCACCAGGACCGTCGCCGGCCGGACGCCGGGGATCGTCACGGAGAAGAACTGCCGCACCCGGCCCGCCCCGTCGGTCGCCGCGGACTCGTAGAGCTCGGTCGGCACGTTCTGCAGCGCGGCCAGGTAGAGCAGGATGTAGAAGCCGAGCTGCTTCCAGGTGACGTAGATGGCGATCATCGGCATCGCCAGGGTGGGGTTGACGAACCAGGTGGGGTTCGGCGCCAGCGGCCCAAGGATCTGGTTGACCAGGCCGTCCTGGTTGAACAGGAACAGCCAGACGCCGATGATCGCGACGCTCGCCGTGACGTACGGCACGTAGTAGCTGACCCGCAGGAAGGTGCGGAACCGCTTGATGCTGTTCAGGCCGCTCGCCAGCACCAGGCTGAGCACGACCGTCAACGGCACGTTGATGACGAGGAAGATGCCGACGTTCGCGAACGACTGCAGCACGGCGGGGTCGGTGAACGCCGTCACGTAGTTGTCGAGACCGACGAACGGGCGGTCGACGTTCGCTCCCGGCGCCGCGAAGAAGTAGTCGAAGAACGACATGTAGATCGCGAACAGCAGCGGGTACGCGAAGATCACGATCACGAAGATCAGATACGGCGCGCTGAACAGCCAGCCGAGCGGGTTCCGTCCGAAGATGCGCTGCAGCAGGGGCTTGGCGGCCTGGTTCTGTCTGCCGCCGCGCGGCTGCCGCCCGGCGGCGGGGGCGTTGCCGCCCCCCGCCGCCGTGGTGGTGGTGCGGATGCTGGACATGCTCCGCCTACTTCTTGTTCTGCAGCGAGTCGATCTTCTCGGCCGCCGCCTTGAACGCGTCCTCCACGCTGCCGGAGCCGGAGATCACGGACTTGGTGTACGCATCCCGGAGCGCCTGCAGCTGCGCGACGGTGTTCGGGCCGGACGGGTCGTCGACCGTGCGCGCCGACTGGGCGCCGAACTCCTTGTACGCCGGGTGGGCGGCGAAGTAGTCGGCGTAGACGGAGGCGAGGTTGTCACGGATCGGCATCTGGCCTGTGACGTTCAGGAGCTTGTTGTCCTGGTCCTTGCTCGTGGCGAACTTGAGCACATCCCACGCCGTGCCCTGGTTCTTGCAGGAGGTGTACATACCGACGTTCTTGGCGTCGGGGAAGGTGTACGTCTTGTCCGCTGCGACGCCGTCCTTGGTCGGGACGGGTACGGATCCCCACTTCACCTTGTCTCCGTAGTACGCGATGGCCCACGGGCCGACGATGGCCATGGCCGACTTGCCGTCGGCGAACGCGTCGCCCTGGAACTGCTCCTTGCCCGCGAGGCCCTGGGAGTAGATGCTCTTCCAGAAGTTCGCGACCTCGAGGCCGTCTGCGCTGTCGATGGTGGCCTTGCCGTTCTCGATCAGCCCCTTGCCTCCGGTCTGGGCGGCCAGGAGCGGCAGGTAGTCGAAGTTCGGCTGGAAGAACTCGCTGGTCGGTGCCGGGTAGATCGCGTACTGCGCCGCGCCGCTGGAGGTGACCTGCTTGGCGGCTGTCAGGAACTTGTCGTACGTCGACAGGTCGGGGTTGTCCGGGTTGAGTCCGGCCTTCGCGAAGATGTCCTTGTTGTAGAAGATCATCACGGGGTTCTGCTTCCACGGCATCTGGTAGAAGTCGCCGTCCGCCGACTTGTACTGATCGGCGGCGCTTCCGCTCCTGGCCTGGATGTACGAGTCGCCGTCGGAGAACTTCGACAGGTCGACGAGGCCGCCCTGCTTCTCGAACTGACCGGTGACGGCGGGGAGGTTGTTGAACACCAGACACGGCGTGGTGCCGGCGGTGATGGCGGCGCCGAGCACTTCCTCCGTGCTCTTGCCGGCCGGAACCTCCTGCGCCTTGATCTGCTCCTTGGGGTGGGCGGAGTTCCAGGAGGAGACCATCGCCTTGCCCCACTGCACCTCCTGCTCGTTGTTCGAGTACCAGATGGTGATCGGACCCTTCGCCTTCATGGCGTCGGACGAGCCGCCCCCGCTCGACCCGCAGGCCGCGAGGGCACCGGCGATGGCACCGGCGGTGACGATGCTGAGGATGATCCTGCGTCTTTGCATTCTTTCGTTCCTTTGTGTTTCACTCGCCGCCGGCGGGTGCCGCGGTCGATGCGCGCACGACGAGTCGTGCAGGGGGCAGGGCGACGTCGGCCGGCTCGCCGTCTTCCACCAGCCGCAGCAGTGCGGTGGCGGCGGCGATGCCCCATCCGGTCGGGTCGTTGTCGATGGTGGTCAGCGACGGGTAGACGTACGTCCCGATCTGCGAGCCGTCGAGGCCTGTGATCGAGAGGTCCTGGGGGAGCCGGAGGCCGCGCTCGTGCGCGACGCCCATCCCGGCGATGGCCATCGGGTCGTTGCCGTAGACGATCGCGGTGGGCCGGTCCGGCCCGTCGAGCAGCGCCTTGGTGGCCTCCGCACCCTGTTCGGGCGAGAAGTCGGTGGGCACGACGACCGGGGCCAGCCCCGCGGCGAGCATCGCGTGCTCGTACCGTTCGCGCCGCTTGCGGCCGTGCAGCATCCTCTCGTCGCCGGAGACATGCACGATCCTCCGGTGGCCGAGACCGATGAGATGGGAGACGAGGTCGTCGATGCCGGCGTCGTAGTCCCGGGTGATCACGGGGAACGGCGTGTCATTGCCCGGCTCTCCGAGCGACACCGCCTGCATCCCGAGCCCGTGGATGAACGGGATGCGCTCGTCGTGCGCGAGCAGGTCGGTGAGCAGGAAGCCGTCGACCCGCTTGTCGGCGGCCAGCCTGCTGTACGCGCGCCGCTCCGCTTCCTCGTCCGGCACGACGGTGAGCACGAGCACCTGCCCGCGTTCGGCGAGCACCGTCTCCACACCGGCGATGAACGCGGGGAAGAACGGGTCGACCTCGATCGTGCGCGGGTCGCGGCGGAGGATCAGGCCGAGGGCGTACGCCCGCTTCGTGCTGAGACCCCTGGCGCCCGGGTTGGGACTCCAGCCCAGCTCGCGCGCCACCGTCAGGATGCGGTCACGGGTGTCCGGCGCCACCCCGCGGCGGTCGTTGAGCGCGAGGGAGACGAGCCCCTTGCTCACGCCCGCCGCCTTGGCGACGTCGTTGATCGTGACCGTCGCCGCGCTCATCGGGGCACCACCGTCGTGAACCCTCCGGCCTCGACGACGACCACGGCGTGACCGCCGAGCTTCGCGGGGGAGCCGACCTGGTGGCCGGTCTTGTCGTACCGGGTCACGGTCACGGGGCCGGTGCCTGCGAGCTTCGTCAGCGTCGGCAGCTTCGTGCCGTTGACGTACACGTCGAGCCCGGTGGATGCGCCGGCCAGCCCGAGGTGCGACACCACCGGCTGCACGAGCACGGCGTCGAGGCTGACCGGTCCGCCGACGCGCGCCGTGACGGTGCGGACAGCGGGGAGCACGGGGACCGGCAGCGTCTGCGGCTTGAGGTGCACCGTGGTGGGCGCGATGCCCTGGGCTTCGGCCGCCGCGTTGACGGTCGTGCCGATCGGGAGCGTGATCCGCCCGGCCGTGGCCGTCCAGACGGTCTTGCCCGATCCTCCTGAGCCGAGGTCGGCGATGGGCAGGATGCTCGCGAGAGCGTGCCCGGCCGGCAGCGTCAGCGTGATCGTGTCCCCGGCCTTCGCGGTCACGTACTTCCCGCCCGACCAGTTGGCCGATCCCGTCCACGCCGAGGGCGGCGTGACCACCGTAGCCGACCCGGTCAGCGCGCCGTTCTCCGCCTCGACGACCGTGAGGCCGTCCGTCGCGGTGGTGCGGGTGAGGGCCGTGGCCTGCGCGGCGACGGCGGGATGCGCATCCAGTGCCAGCATCGACAGCTCGGTGTGGATGACCGACTCCGCCCCGCAGTTGCGGTTCACGGTCGTGTCCGCCCCGATCCCGTCGACGCACACGCCGGTGGCCGGGTCGTAGACGGGGACGCCGGCCGGGTTGGCGCCGAAGTACCAGGCCGCCTGGGCGGCCGCCAGCTGGGTGAGCCCGGATGCGCCGGTCGCGTCGGCGACGGACAGTAGCCCTTCGAGGCGCGAGTCGACGCCGTAGGCGATCTGCGTGGTGTCCGCCGGGGTCGGCGTCCAGCCGTTGTCCGAGCCGCCCGAGGCGAGGAGCTGGGCGGTGAACTGGGCGGCGTCCGTCGCGGCGGTCTTCTGCAGGTCTTGCCTGCCGAGCACGGTCGCCGCGCGCGAGAGGGCAGCGGGCTCCATCCCGCCCCAGGCGTGCCAGAACGTGGGGGAGTTGGCCTCCGGCAGGAGCGCGCCGAACGGCCACTGCCCGATGCCGCCGCTGGCGAGCCCCGCGATGCCCTCCGCGTAGCGGGAGAGCGCCGTGGCCGCCGCCTGATCGCCCGGCGCCGCCTTCACGTACGCGCTGAGGCCGAGCACCGCCTCGCTGGTGGCGCTCGCGCTTCCCACGATCAGCCAGGCAGGGACGGTGACCCCGTTGGCCTGGGCCGTGGTGCCGTACTTCGACAGCGACTGGCGCTGCAGGGCGGAGAGGGAGAGGTCCATCCGGTCTTTCAGGAACGAGGCGAACGCCGGGTCGGTGGCTGCGAAGCCCGCGTAGCCTTCTCCGAGCGCCCAGACGGTGCGCGCGAGCCAGAACGACTCGGCCGAGTCGCTCGGGTCGGGAAGCTCGACCGGGATGGCCGACGGGTTCAGGGTGCCGTCTGACTGCTGCCAGAGCACGACGCCGCCCGCGTTCGGGCCGGACGTGGTCTGCAGGTAGGTGAGCGAGCGCAGCAGTTCGTACGCGGACTGCTTGCTGCTGGCCGTGCCGTTCTGCGCCCAGTCGCGCAGATAGACGACGGCGGCCCGGGAGATGTCATCGGCGTCGAAGGCGCCCTGCGCGTACCAGCCCTTCGCTGCGTCGGTGATCGGCCCTCCGCCGACGCGACGGAAGGTCCCGTCGGAGTTGCGGTCGGCGTAGACCCACGGTGCGCGGGCGGTCGGCTCCTCGGCCTGGCGGTACGTCGTGTGGCCGTCGACGCCGGGCAGCAGGGGGACGTCGGCCTGCAGCCAGTCGAGGTGCGCGAGGTTCGTCAGCTTCGCCGGAGCCGCGGCGGTGGCAGCCGTCCCGGTGGCTGTGACAGTGGATGCGGTGGTCGCCGCGGGGGCGACGGCCTGCGCGGGAAGCGCGCCGAGCGTGGCGGCTATCGTGCCGCCGAGAATGAGGGCGAAGATCGCCGTCGAGCGGCGTCGTACTGGGTGGTTTTGGAGGTCTCGCATCGTCGCGTCCTTTGTGTCTAAACCGGTTTAGGTGACGGTAGGCGCGTTTTCGGGGCTTGTCAACGGGAGGGGGCACGACCAGACTGGCGAGACCGGACAGCACTCGACCGAGGGAGTCGGAAATGGAATACAAAGACATTCCCACGAAGGCCGACATCGAGAGGTTCGCGGCGTTGAGGCAACCGGGATCCGTGACCATCTACCTGCCGACAGGCACCGTCCCCGCCGAGGCGGACCGCGCCAGGATCGAACTGAAGAACCACCTCGCGCAGGCGGTCAAGAAGCTCGAAGAGGACGGCATCCCGAAGCAGCGGATCGCCGCCATCCAGCGCGAGGGCGAGGCGATCCTGGAGGACAGGGACTTCTGGCGATACCAGTCGCGGTCGCTCGCGGTGTTCCTCGACGGCGAGCTCAGCGAGACCTTCCGGCTGCCAAACCGGCTGGGGTCGTCCTGCGACATCGCCGACCGCTTCTACGTCAAGCCACTGCTGCGCACGATCACGTTCCCGCAGACCGCCCTGATCCTCGCGCTCGCGCAGAACTCGGTGCGTCTCATCCAGGTGTCCCCGCAGGCGCCGGCGGCGACCGTCGATGTCCCCGGGCTGCCGAAGGACGTCGCGGACGCGGCCGGGGTCGCCTCGATCAACGGCCGGGCACCGGATGGGCGCATCCAGGGCTCGGAGGGCCAGAAGGTCAGGATGCGCGAGTACGTCCAGGCGATCGAGCGCGCCCTGCACCCCATCCTCGCCAACTCGACCGACCCGCTCATTCTTGCGGCGGCCGAACCTCTCATCGGCATCTTCCGCAACGTGAACACCTACCCGAAGCTGGTGCCCGAGACGATCACGGGCAACCCGGAGGACAAGACGGACGAGGAGCTCGCGGCGGAGGCGCGCCTCATCCTGGACGCGGTGTACGCGCGGAAGGCCGAAGCCCTGAAGGCGGACTTCGAGGCGCGGCTGGCGGCCGGAACGGCCACCACCGACCTCAGCGACATGGCCAGGGCGGCCACGTACGGTGCCGTCGAGTCGATCGTGGTCGACATCGACCGGCGCGTGCCTGGCACGCTCGACGAGGAGACGGGCGCCATCACGTACGCGGACGAGGACGAGCCCGGCAACTACGGTGTCGTCGACGAGATTCTACGCAGGGCGCTCGGCTCGAAGGCGACCGTGTACGCGCTGCGCGCGGAGGAGATCCCCGGCGGCGCTCCTGCGGCGGCGGCGGTGCGCTTCCCGGTCTGACCGGGGGCGCGCCTCCGCGCGTGTCTCAGTGCGCGCCCTTCCACACCGCGCCGACGAGCGTGTCCTGCACGAACGCGAGCCAGTCGTAGATCGCGCGCAGCATGGCGGTCTCGTCGTCGTGCACGTCGCCGTCGTCTCCGTCCTCCACGATGCCGAGCCGGGAGGCGAGCACCAGCCGGATGTCGCCGATCGCGCGCATCCACGCTGTCGCCTCCTGCGCGTCCAGCCGCACCTCGATGCGCCCGCGCGCCGAGCCGCCGCCGCCGCTGCCGCCGCCCGCCGCGCTCAGCGCCTCCACCACGGTCACGGCGTTCAGCGCCTTGCGCTCGGCGAGCCCGTCCGTCGTGAACCGCCGGAACTCGACGGACGCCTCGGCGTCGTCCGGGTACGCATCCGGGAGCAGCCGCAGCAGGGCCGGATCGCTCGCCGGGTCGACCCCGGACCGCACCGCCTCGACCAGCTCCGCGGACTCCGAGGCCAGCCGGGCGATGATCTCGGCCTCCTCGCGCTCGAACACGGCGACGATGGCGCCGTCCCTCGCGCGCCGGAACGGCTTCACTCGTCCGCCTTGGTGAGGGTCGCCCAGAGCCCGAAGTCGTGCATCGCCTCGACGTGCCGCTCCATCTCCTCGCGCGTCCCCGTCGCGACGACCGCGCGGCCGGCGTTGTGCACGAGCAGCATCAGGCGCTCGGCCTCGGAGCGCGGGAAGCCGAAATAGCTCTGGAAGACGTAGCTCACGTACGACATCAGGTTGACGGGGTCGTTCCAGACGATGGTCACCCAGGGCGATCCGAGCTCCAGCCGTTCGCCGAGCTCGGTCTCTTCGATGGTCGACGCGTCGGTCACGACGCGTCCTCAGGGAGGTGGAACACGGTCACAGAGTCTACCGCCGGCCGCGCACGACATCCCTGGTCGGTTCGTGCCCGAGGCCGAGGGCGTCGGAGATGGCGTCCGCCGCCCGCACGAGCGTCAGGTGGGTGAGCGCCTGGGGTGTGTTCCCCGCCTGGGAGCCACCGGAGACGTCGTACTCCTCCGACAGCATCCCGACGTCGTTGGCGAGCGCGACCAGCCTGTCCATCAGCTCGCGCGCATCGTCCACCCTGCCCGAGCGGGCGTACTGCTCCACCAGCCAGAACGAGCAGGCGAGGAAGGGATGCTCGCCGGGCGGCAACCCGTCCACCCCGTTCTCGGTGCGGTAGCGCAGCAGCAGGCCGTCGCGCATCAGGTCGGATTCCAGCGCGCGCACGGTGCCGAGCATCCGCGGGTCGTTCCAGTCGCAGTAGCCGACCTGCGCCAGCTGCAGCAGGGAGGCGTCCACCTCGGTGGTGCCGAAGTGCTGCACGTACGTCCCGCGCTCCTTGTCGAAGCCGTGCGCCTCCACGTCGGCGCGCACCTCGTCCCTGCGCTGCCGCCAGCGGTCGACGGGCCCATCGAGCCCGTGGTCCTCCACCGCGCGGATCGCGCAGTCGAACGCCGCCCAGACCAGCGCCCGCGAGTGCGTGAAGAACCGCGGGGTTCCCCGGATCTCCCAGATGCCGTGGTCGGCCTCGTGCCAGTGGTCTTCGAGGTAGCCCATCAGCGCGCGTTGCAGCGCCCAGGACAGCCGGGTCTCGGCAACGCCGTTCCTGCGGCCGTGGTCGAGGGCGAGCATCACCTCGCCGATCACGTCGGCCTGGAACTGAGTGGATGCCTCGTTGCCGATCCGCACGGGAGCGGCGCCCTGATAGCCGGGCAGGGTGGTGATGATGCGCTCGGAGAGGTCGCGCTCACCGGAGAGGCCGTACATGATCTGCACGTCGCCCGGATCTCCGGCGACGGCGCGCAGCAGCCAGTCCCTCCAGTGGTCGACGTAGTCGTCGTAGCCGTGGGCGAGCAGCGCGGAGATGGTGAGCGACGCATCCCGGAGCCAGACGTACCGGTAGTCCCAGTTGCGTTCTCCGCCGAAACTCTCCGGCAGCGACGTGGTCGCCGCGGCGACGATCCCACCGGTCTGCAGGTGCGTCAGGGCCCGCAGCAGCAGGAGCGACCGCACGACCTCGTCGCGGTACGGCCCGTCGTGCTGGCAGCCCTCCGCCCACTTCGACCACCAGTCGCGGGTGCGGGCGAGCGCCTTCTCCACGTTCGGAGCAGACGGGGTGTGCCTGTGCGACCGGAACCAGGTGAGGCTGAGGTCGATGGTCTCGCCGGCGGTGATCGCGAACTCGCCGGAGTGCGCGTGGTCGGTCGCCCGCAGCGCCGAGCCGCGCACGACGATCGCGTCCGGTCCTGCCACGGCGATGAGCGCGGGCGGATGCTCGGAGTCGTCCTTGCGCACCCACGGGATGGCGCTGGCGTATCCGAACCGGATGCGCAGATCCTGCCGCATCCGCACAGTGCCCCGGATGCCGCGCACCCTCCTGACCAGGTCGGCCCGGCCGTCGCCCATCGGCATCGCGTCCGTGACCTCGACCTCGCCGCTGTCGGTGGTCCAGGTGGTGACGAGGATCATCGTGTCGCCCTCGTAGCGGCGCACGGAGCGCGCATCCGGATCGCTGGGCGCGAGCAGCCAGCGCCCGTGGTCCTCCGTGCCGAGCAGCGAGCCGAACATCGACTGCGCGTCGTAGCGGGGGAGGCACAGCCAGTCGATGCTGCCGTCCCGTCCGACGAGGGCCCCCGTGAAGCAGTCACTGATCAGGGCGTAATCCTCGATGGGGAGCGACATGTCTTCCAGTATGGCCGTACTGTGATGGACATGACGCAGTCGGTGACCACTCTCGTGATTCTCGGAGCGAGCGGCGATCTCTCGTCCAGACTCCTCCTCCCCGCACTCGGACAGCTGCTGACCGACCACCCGGAGCGCTCGGTGAAACTGGTCGGCTCCGGCACGGAGGACTGGACGGACGCGCACTGGCGTTCCGTGGTCCGCGCGGCCTTCAAGACGATGAACGCCAGCGGCCCGGCGGTGGATGCGATCCTCTCCGGCACAACCTACCTCAGCGCCGACGTCACTTCGCCGGACGACCTGCAGCGCATCCTCGGCGCAGCAGACGGGGTGCCCGCGCTGTACTTCGCACTGCCTCCCGCGGTCGCCGCGCTCGCCTGCAAGGCCCTCGAGAAGCTGAAACTTCCCACAGGTTTGACGCTCGCCCTGGAGAAGCCGTTCGGCACGGACCGGCGCAGCGCGATCGCGTTGAACGCCCAGCTCGCGAAGCTCGTGCCGGAGGACCAGATCCACCGGGTCGACCACTTCCTCGGACGGTCGACCGTGTTCAACCTGGTGGGACTGCGCTTCGCGAACCGCATCTTCGAGCCGCTCTGGAACGGCCAGCACGTGGACAGGGTCGACGTGATCTACGACGAGACCCTCGGCCTCGAGGGCAGGGCGCGCTACTACGACAAGGCGGGTGCGCTGGTCGACATGATCCAGAGCCACCTGCTGCAGGTGCTCGCCGTGCTGGCGATGGAGCCGCCGTCGACGATGGGCGCCCAGGACATCCGGGATGCGAAGGGCGCTGTGCTCCGCGCCACCCGCGTGTGGAACGACAGCCCGGTGGAGTCGAGCAGGCGCGCGAGGTACACGGCGGGCACCGTGGAGGGCGAGAAGGTGCCGTCCTACGTCAAGGAGCCGGGCGTCGACCCGGACAGGGAGACGGAGACGCTCGCCGAGGTGACCTTCCAGATCGACACCTGGCGCTGGGCGGGTGTGCCGTTCACGCTGCGTTCGGGCAAGGCACTGGGGGAGAGGCGCCGCGAGATCGTGGTCACCTTCAAGCCGGCCCCGCACATCCCGACCGGGCTGACGGGCGTGAAGGAGCCGACCAAGCTGCGGATCATGCTCGCGCCGGACGAGATGTCGCTCGACCTGAACATCAACGGCCCTGGCGACCCGACCGCGATCGAGCGCGCATCCCTGTCGGTGGAGTTCGGCCCAGGCGAGCTGCTCGCATACGGGGAGGTCCTCGAGGGGATCCTCGACGGCGACCCGTCGCTGTCGGTGCGCGGAGACACCGCTGTGGAGTGCTGGCGCATCGTCGCCCCGGTGATCAGCGAGTGGAAGAAGGACGCCGTCCCGCTGACCACGTACCGCGCAGGCTCACGCGGGCCCGCCGCGTGGCACCCGCTCGGCTAGTCGGAGGCTGGGCGCTAGGCGGCGGAACGCTCGGTGAGGGTGGGGATCTCGCCGGTGACCGGCTTGCGCAGGTCGGTCCAGACGGTGATCGGCGCGGGCTCCCAGCCGAAGGCGGCCGGCTCGTCGGACTCCGTCGTCGTGTCCGCCTCGACCGTCACAGCGGTCTCGTCGGCCGCGACGGGCTCGGAGGCAGGGGCGTCCGCGGCGAGGTGCTGCGGCTCGGCGGTCGCTATGGTCTCGCCGGCGGCGACGCGCTGACGTGCCTCCACGAGGGCCGTCGTGATGCTGAGGCTGACCGATTGGGCGAGGACCGAGTGGAAGATCGTGTCGGTGTCGTCTGCGGCGCGTCGGGACACGGTCCATTCACCGCGCTCACCGATCAACTCGGCCACTTTGCCGTGGACGAGTTCGAGGATCTGGGCGTCCGTCAATTGTGGAACCGGAGCCGCCGGAACCGCGGCGGCGTGCCGCCTACGACCAAACATGATCCAACCCCTTCCAGGCTGTTCTTACACTTGAATACAAGTGTCCTGGAAGAAATCTCAGATTCGGCGCGGACACGCCGTGCGATCAGCGCGATTTCTCGCTGATCTCGGCTTCTTTCGACTCTTCGAGCACCGTGCCGACCGCGATGACGAGCGACAGGGCCGCGCTGATCCACAGCAGGGGCACCCGCCAGTCCTTCGCGCCTGAGCGGGTGGTCTGGATGGTCGTCCAGAGCCCGAAGGCGGCACTGATGATCGCTCCGTTGAAGATGAACTTGCGCATCCGCATCCTTTCGCTCCTGGCACTACGCTACCGGGTGCGTTTCGTAGCGTACGCTCGCAGAGCCGCGTCGAGAACCGCAGCAGCGAACACACCCACGACACGAAAGGACGATGGATGCGCACCGCGATCGTCGGCGCTGTTCTCCTCCTGCTCGGAATCGTCGCTGTTGCGACCGGCATCCTCCCCCTGGAGGACGCTGCGCAGCTCGGGGACAGGGTGTGGCCCATCCTGTTGTTCGTCGTCGCCGTCACGGTCGTCACCGAGCTGGCGGCCGAGGCTGGACTGTTCACCGCCATCGCGCAGCAGACGGCACGCTGGGGTCGCGGACGGGCCTGGGTGCTCTGGCTGCTGGTGGCAGCCGTTGCCGCACTCAGCACCATCTTCCTGTCCCTCGACACCACGGCCGTGCTGCTCACCCCGGTGGTCATTGTGCTCGCCCGCCATGCCGGCCTCGACCCTCTGCCGTTCGCGCTCACCACCGTGTGGCTCGCGAACACCGGCTCGCTCCTGCTTCCGGTGTCGAACCTGACCAACCTGCTGGCCCAGCACGCGATGGGGGATCCGAGCCCGCTGCAGTTCGCCGCGCTCACCGCAGCGCCCGCCATCGTGGCGATCGTCGTGCCCGTCGTCGCGATCTTCCTGATCTACCGCCGCCGCCTGCTCACCCGCTACGAGACCGGGGACATCGACGGCATCGAAGACCCCGTGCTGTTCTGGTGGAGCGCCGCCGTGGTGGTCGCGCTCGTGCCTCTGCTGGTGTCCGGCATCCCGGTGTGGATGCCCGCGACGGGGGCGGCCGTAGTCCTCGGCGCGGTGTTCCTGGTGCGCCGCCGCTCCGTGCTCCGGTTCGGGCTGGTGCCGTGGCAGCTCGTCGTGCTGGCGTCCGGTCTGTTCCTGTTCATCGAGGCGCTGCACTCCGTTGGCCTGGGCGAGCTGCTCGCCGTGGTGTCGGGGACGGGGGATTCGCCGCTCGCGCTGCTGCGGCTGTCGCTGACCGGGATGGTCGGCGCGAACGCCATCGACAACCTCCCCGCCTACCTCGCCCTCGAACCGGTCGCCGGCAGCCCGGCGCGGCTCGTCGCGCTGCTGATCGGCGTGAACGCCGGGCCGCTGATCACCCCGTGGGCGTCGCTGGCCACGCTGCTCTGGCACCAGAGGCTCACGTCGCTCGACGTCGAGATCCGCTGGAGCCGCTACGTGCTGCTCGGCGCGATCGTCGCGCCTGTCACCGTGATCCTCGCGACGCTCGCCCTCATCGCCACCCTCTGACCCGCGGCCGGTCGGCTCCTGCGGCCCGGCTACTCGGCAGGGAGCAGCTGGGCGACGCGCACGATGCGACGGCGCGCCACGGCGATGGCCGAGATCGCGAACCCGACAGCCGCCCAGAGCAGGAGCGCTCCGAGGCCGCGCCAGACGCCGTCCGTCGACTCGACGACGCCGCGGAACGCCGTGATCGCCGCCGAGGTGGGCATCCACTGCACCGCGCTGGAGAAGAACCCGGGCACGGTCGACACGATCCCGGATGCGAGGGTCACCACCACCACGAGCATCGAGACGAACCGCCCGACGCCGCCGAGCAGGGCGACCAGCCCGTGGTTCACAGCGGCGAACGCCACGCCCACCGCCACCGCCACCCCGGCAAAGCCGAACCAGTGGCCCACGTCGAGACCGAGCGCGAACTGCATCACGCCAGCTACGAAGACGCCCTGGATCGCGCCGATCGCCGCGGCGGGCAGGAACCCGTCGAGCGCGATGCGACCGGATGCGCGCGTCGTCAGCAGTGCGCGGCGGGAGACCGCCTGCAGCACCAGGAACGTCGCGAGCGCGCCGAGCCAGAGCGCGACGGCGCCGAACAGCGGGATGCTGGTCTGCCCGAATCCGCTCGTGCCTTCACTGTTCTGCGTGACCGGCTGTGAGGCGACCGTCGCCAGGTTGGAGCGCTCGTCGCTCGAGTAGTTCGGCAGCTTGTCCGCCGCCTCCTTCAGCCCGGAGGCGAGGGATGCGGTGCCTGCGCTGGTCTGGTCCGCACCGGTCGCGAGCCCGGCGACGCCCGTCGCGAGCTGCTGGGTGCCGCTCGTGAGCGACGACGCTCCCGACGCGGACTGCGACGCCCCCGAGGCGAGCTGGCTCGCACCGGATGCGCTCTGGCCGATCCCGGCGGTGAGCGCGGGCATCCCCGCTGCCAGCTGCTGCGTGCCCGCGGCGACGGAACCCGCCGCATCCACCAGGCTGGGGGAGCCGCCCTGGCCGGTGGTCATGCCGGCGATGGTCTGGCTGATGCCCGCGCAGATCGGGTCGTTCGGGCCGTGGACGGCCGCGCATCCCGCTGCCAGCTTCTGCAGCCCGGCGACGGTGGCGTTCACACCGCTCGATACCCCGGCCGTTCCCGCGGCGAGCTGCTGGGTCTGATCGGGGAGTGCTGCGGTCTGCTGCTGCAGCGTGGTCAGGCCGCCGGCGAGCGACGCGACGCCGTCGGAGAGCTGGCCGACACCGCTCGAGAGCGCTGAGGCCCCGGACGCCAGCTGACTGGATGCGTCACTCAATTGGTGCGCGCCGGACGCCAGCTGCGACACCCCGCCGGACAGCTCGGTGGCTCCGCTCGCCGCCTTCGCGATCTGGTCGTGCAGCGTGTTGAAGCCGACGTAGACGTTCTCCAGGTAGGTGGAGGTGAGCTGCGTGTTCAGCACGGAGGTCGCTGTGGTGGTCACGGCCTGGCTGATCGCCGGATCGACGAGCTTCGACTTCTCGCTGGTCTGCACGTCGATGGTCGCCTGCTCGGCGTCGGCCGCAGAGCCGGACGGCGAAGTCGCGGCCTTCGAGAAGTCCTTGGGGATGGTCACGACCGAGACGTACGTCCCGTCGGCGAGCCCGGCGTCTGCGTCCTTCTTGTCGGTGAGCACCCAGCTGTAGTTGTCCGACTTTCCGTTGAGGAGCCCGGCGGACAGCTGACGTCCGAGCGGGACGGTCTGGCCGTTGATCTCCACCGGCTGGTCGAGGTTGACGACGGCGGCCTTCACGTCGCTGAGGCGCTCGGTCGGGTTCCAGAGCGCCCAGACGAGCAGGCCGCCGATCACCAGCGGCACCAGCAGCAGACCGGCGATGGTGAGCCAGGTGACGCGCTTGTCGGAGCGCATCCGTTCCAGGGAGAACAGCGAGCGCGGGCGGCGGAGCGGCGTGGTCGGGGAGGTCGGGGTGGTCATCGGACGATCGCCTTCTCGGTGGTGCTGTCTGCGGGGTGTGCGGGGGCGGAGTGCTGGTGCACGGCGTGGTCGGCTGCGAGATGTTCGCCGCTGCCTGGCCGGTCCGTCCTGCCGAGCGAGGTCGGCACGACGCTGTCCGGGAGCAGGTCGTCGAGTTCGGCGGGATCGACGCAGCTGACGACGATGGCGAACGGCCGCTCGTCGTCCCGTGCGCGGTTGACCGCGTCGGAGAGCTCGTACCGGATGCGCCGGCGCTCCACCGGGTCTGTCACGGCATCGACGGCGTCGAGCGCGAGCAGCTGCGGGTGACCGGCGAGCGCGTTCCGCACGTCGTGCACAGGCGTCTCCGAAGTGCCGAGGCGCACGACGGCGGTGCGGGAGCGCACGCCCGCCGCGCGGGTCGGCAGGACGAAGCCGGCCACCTTGATCGTGCCGGCATCCGGTTTGGTGCGTCCGGTGATCGCCATCAGCAGCGCGAGGGACGCCGTGCGGTCGTCGCCCTGCACGACCAGGACCTCGCCATCCGTGAGGCGGAACGACACGTCGGAGAACAGCGGCCGCTTCTTGGCGCTGATGGCCAGTCCGTCCGCTGCCGCGATGTAACGGCCGCCCGGCTCCGGCCAGTCGGCCAGGTCGAGCTCCTTCTGCAGGCCGTCGCCCTCCACGTCGAACGACGGCAGGATGCGGTCGAGCCAGCGCGGCATCCACCAGGCCTTCTCGCCGAGCAGCTGCAGCACCGCGGGCACCAGGGTCATCCGCACGATGAACGCGTCGACGAAGACGCCGACGGCGAGCCCGAGCGCGATCGGCTTGATCGACGTGTCGCCCTCGGGGACGAACGCGGCGAACACCGAGATCATGATGATCGCGGCGGCGGTCACCACCTTCGCCGACCCGACGAACCCGCTCTCGACCGCGCGCCTGGCGTTGCCGCCGTGCACGTAGTCCTCCCGGATGCGGCTGACCAGGAACACCTCGTAGTCCATCGCGAGCCCGAACAGCACGCCCATCAGGATGATCGGCATGAAGCTGATCACCGGCCCCGTCTTCGCGACGTTGAGCGCGTCGGACAGCCAGCCCCACTCGAACACGACCGTCACGGCGCCGAACGCCGCGCCGACAGAGAGCAGGTAGCCGAGCGCCGCCTTGATCGGCACGGCGATCGACCGGAACACCATCGTCAGCAGCACGAGCGAGAGGCCGACGACCAGGATCCCGAACGGCAGCAGGGCGCCGCCGAGCCGGTCCGACACGTCGATCTGCGCGGCCGTGTTGCCGGTGACCTTGAGGTCGACGCCGTACTCGTCCAGGAAGTGCTGGTGCTTCGCCCGGATGTCCGAGACGAGCTGTGCTGTCTTCTCCGAGTCGGGACCGGTGGTCGGGATGACCTGCACGATGCCGGTGTCCGCCGTCTGGTTCGGTGTCGCGAGCGGCACGGCGGCGACGCCGGGGAGGTCGGCGAGCTCGTCGCCGATCTTCGTCATCAGTCCGACGGGGTCCGTGCTGGAAATGATCGAGCCCGTGACGATCAGCGGCCCGTTGTATCCGGGGCCGAAGTGCTCGGAGATGAGGTCGTATGCGATGCGCGCCGGGTCGTCAGGGGCGTGCGAGCCCGCGTCGGGGAGGGCGAGCCTCAGCTGGGCGGCGGGGATGGTGGCGACGCCGAGGATGGCGATGACGCCCACGATGGTGACGATCGGGAACCGGGTGACCGCCCGCACCCAGCCGCGGAAGAACCCGGGAGGGACGTCGGCCTTGGCCGCGTGCGCGAGGGTCGGCGCCGAGGCGCTGGGGGAGGGTTCGTGCGTCTCGGGTGCTGCGCTTGTCGCCGCTGCGCCGGATGCGGCTCCCGCCCCGGATGCGCCCGCCGCCTTCGCAGCGCGCCGCGCCGCGCGCTTCGCCGCACGCCGTCCCGGTGTGATCCGCGCGCCTGCGAAGCCGAGCAGCGCGGGGGTGAGCGACAGCGAAATCAGCACGGCGATGGCGACCGCCGCCGACGCCGCGATGCCCATCGTGGTCAGGAACGGGATGTTCGCCACCGACAGCCCGACGAGCGCGATGATGACCGTGATCCCGGCGAACAGCACCGCGGACCCCGCCGTCGCGACCGAGCGGGCGGCGGACTCCTCCGGATCGACGCCGGCCTTCAGCTGACTCTGATGCCGGGAGATGATGAACAGCGAGTAGTCGATGCCGACCGCGAGCCCCAGCATGAGCGCGAGCAGCGGCGTCGTCGAGGAGATCGGCCCGAACAGCGTCGCGATGAAAATGAGGGCCATCGACAGCCCGACGCCGAGCAGCGCGGTGAGCAGCGGCATTCCCGCCGCCAGGAACGACCCGAAGGTGAGGATCAGGACGAGGAGGGCGATGCCCACGCCGAGCAGCTCCGTGACGCTGAGCGTCGGCAGGCTCTGCGAGAACAGCTGCCCGCCCACGGCGACCTGGGACCCATCCGGAAGCTGCTTCTGGAGGTCGGCCCCCGCATCCTGGAGTGCCGTCTTGGTCTCGGCGGGAACGGTGGTGATCTGGCCCTTCAGCTGCACGGTGACGATGGCGGCGGACCCGTCGTCGGAGATCGAGCCCTTCACCTGCTTGCTGTACGGGGAGGTGACGCCCGCGACGCCGCCGAGCTTCGCGAGGTCGGTCACGGCGGCGTCGACGGGCTGCTTCACGGACGCGTCGGTGACCGTCTCGCCCTTCGGAGCGACGACGACGAGCTGCGCCGACGTGCCGCTGACCTGCGGGAACGTGCGGCTGAGGGTGTCGAGGGCTTCCTGCGACTCCGTGCCGGGGATGCTGAACGAGTTGTCCGTGCCCTGGTTGAAGAGCACGGCGCCGCCGCCGAGGGCGACGAGGAGGACGATCCACAGGGAGACGACGAGCTTGCGGGCACGAAACGCCCAGCGGCCGATCGAATACAGAATCGAGGACACGCGTTCTCCTACATAATCGGCTACAGATCCAGTACGGGGTTCGATACACCGTTGTATCCGATACCCGAATGTATCCGATACACTCGTGTATCTGGAACTCGATTCAGGAAGGTTTCAGCTTGGAAACGACAGCTCTCAGAGACGAAGCGCCGGCCGAGTCGGCGCGCCGCCAGAAAACCCGCTCCCGCCTGCTCGACGCGGCCTTCGACATCTTCGCCGAGCACGGCGTCCACGCGGCCAGCGTCGAGATGATCACCGAGGCGGCCGGCTTCACCCGCGGCGCCTTCTACTCCAACTTCTCCACCAAGGAGGAGCTGTTCTTCGCGCTGATGGAGCGCGAGAAGACCATGCGCATCGAACAGCTGAACGCCGGCGTCGCGCAATACCTGGCGCCCAAGGTCGGCGACGGCCTGACCATCGGAGACGACGACGTCGTCGACATCGTCGCCAAGGTGCTCGAACTGCAGTCCGACGACCGCCGCTGGTGGCTCGTCCAGTCCGAGTTCCTGCTGCTCGCGATGCGCGACCCCGCCATCGCAGCCGACTTCGTGCGCTACCAGGACGGCTTCTTCTCCGAACTCACCGAGATCGTCGAGGCAGCGCTCGAGACGGCCAACCGCCGCTTCACCATCGCGCCGGAGGAAGCGGTGCGCGTCATCGCCGAACTCTGCGCGAACGCCGAGGCGAGGGCACTGCTCACCGGAGACGAGCGCGCCTTCTCGGAGCGCCTGTCGGCCAGCGTGCCCGCGGTGCTGCTGGCGCTGACCGAGCGGGTGTGAGGCACAGCGCACACTGAGCCACAGCACACACTGAGCCCGGCCACGGCGGACGTCGAGCGGGCGCCAAGGATGCGCAGGTAACGTTGATCGGATGCGACGCAGAGCCATCGTCATCCCGATCATCGCCGTGGTCGTCGTCGGCGTGCTCGCCGGCGCAGCGGCCTTCGCGTGGTCGGCGACCTCGAACGCGCGTCACGACTCCCAGGACGGCCGCCCCGTCGCCGAGCGCGAGACGCCGACGCCCACGCCAACCGTCGACCCGTTCCCGGATGAGCGGCTCACCCCGGAGACCCGCTATGTCGCGCTCGGCGACTCGTTCGCGGCCGGGATGGGCGCGGGCGGCGAGACGGGCAAGTGCGTGAGCAGCCCGAAGAGCTACCCGGACGTGTTCGCCGAGGAGTCCGGCGTCGACCTGATCGCGAACGCGTCGTGTAGCGGCGCCACCACCTCCGACTTGCTCAAGCGGCAGCTGATCGCCCTCGACGACCGCACCGACCTCGTCACCCTCAGCATCGGAGGCAACGACCTCGGCGTCGCGGACATCGCGTCCGACTGCGCGGCGGGCAAGGCCATCCCGTGCCGCAACGAGCTGTCGAGCGCGCTCTCCCTGCTGAACGTGCTCCCCGACCGGCTGGATGCGGTCTACGCGGCGGTCGCGAAGGCCGCGCCGAACGCGCGCATCGTCGTCACCGGCTACGCGGTCATGTACGACGCCTCCGACCCCAACGCTCCGGACTTCGGGATGGCCGCCGCCATCAACGCGGCGACTATCGGCCTCAACGAGGTCATCCGCACCGCGGTCGACGAGCAGAGGGCGAAAGGCGTCCCGATGACGTTCGTCGGCGTCGACTTCGATGGGCACGGCATCGGCAACAAGAGCCCGTGGGTCAACACCTCGGGGTTCGCCGCCTTCCACCCGACGGCCGCCGGATACCGCGAGTACGCGCGGGCGCTCGTCAGGACGCTGGGGAAGGCGCAGTAGCCGACCCCGTGTGCTCGCGGGCGAACGCGGCGGTCTCGCGGAGCATCCCGAGCCGTTCGTCGTCGGTGCGTGCCTTGCGGGTGTTGACCTCGGCGACGATGCTGCCTGACCAGCGACGGTCGGCGAGCATCCTCAGCACCTCGGCGACCGGTTCACCGCCGTGGCCGGGGAGGAGGTGCTCGTCGAACACGCGGTTCTCGTCGAGCGGGCCCGACCCGTCGCAGAGGTGGACATGGCGCAGACGGTCGCCGAGTTCGGTGGCCAGGGCGAGGGAGTCGACGCCGCTCAGCGCGGCGTGCGAGAAGTCGAGCGTGACCGCGTCGCAGTCCATCGCCGCCGGGTTCCAGCCGGGGGAGTACGCGGCGAGCGCCCGGCCTGCCAGCTTCCACGGGAACATGTTCTCCACCGCGATGGCGACGCCGCTCGCGTCGGCGGTCTCGCGGACGATCGCCAGGAAGTCCTCCGCGTAGCCGGACTGCCAGCGGAACGGTGGATGCACGACCACGGTGTCCGCGCCGACCTCCGCCGCCAGCTCGGCCGACTTCTCCAGCTTCACGCGCGGGTCCCGGCCCCAGACGAAGTGCGTCAGGAGCAGCACGGGCGCGTGGATGGAGAGGATGGGCATCCGGTAGCTGTCGGAGAGGGCGAGCAGCGCATCCGGGGACTGGGTGGTCTCGTCGCGGGTGACCATCACCTCGACGCCGTCGAAGCCCGCCTCGGCCGCCAGGCGGAAACCGTGCTCGACGGCCAGCGGGTAGACGCACGACGTGCTCATGCCGATTCGCATCACGCGCGACACTGTACCCATGCGCGCTGAACGCAGCATGACCGCCGTGCGAACGCGAGCCGCGCCGCCGCCGGGCAGCCGCCCCTGGGGAGGGCTAGAACACGCTGGTACCCTGGCATACAGTGCGCAATGGCCGCGACCCGACGGATTGGACACACCATCTCACCCCACCGAACCTCCTCCACCAGCACGGAAACGACGACGGACACGACGACGGACACCGAGACGTACGATCTCGTCATCGTCTCCAACAGACTCCCCGTCGACCGGGTCACCGACGACGACGGAACGGCCAGCTGGCGGCCGTCTCCCGGGGGACTCGTCGCCGCTCTGGAGCCCGTCATGCGGGCGGAGGACGGCGTCTGGATCGGCTGGGCGGGCGTCGCGGACGAGGACATCGACCCGTTCGAGGCGGACGGCATCAACATCCTGCCCGTGCGCCTCAGCGAGCAGGACCTGCAGGAGTACTACGAGGGCTTCTCCAACGACACCCTCTGGCCGCTCTACCACGACGTGATCGCGCAGCCGAGCTTCCACCGCGAGTGGTGGGACACCTACGTGAAGGTCAACCAGCGCTTCGCCGATGCCGCCGCCGCCGTGTCGGCGAAGGGCGCCGTTGTCTGGGTGCACGACTACCAGCTGCAGCTCGTCCCCGCCATGCTGAGGGCGCAGCGCCCGGACCTCGTGATCGGCTTCTTCAACCACATCCCGTTCCCGCCGTATGGCATCTACTCCCAGCTGCCGTGGCGCAGGCAGATCATCGACGGCCTGCTCGGCGCGGACGTGATCGGCTTCCAGCGCGTCGCGGACGCCGGCAACTTCTCCCGCGCCGTCCGGCGCCTGAAGGGCTACGAGACGCGCGGCCCGATCATCGAGGTGCCGATCGACACCGACGATCCGGATGCGGGGTCGCACCGTCACGTGACCACCAACAAGCACGGGGGACTGGCCCGCACGGTCCTCGCCAGGCAGTTCCCGATCTCGATCGACGCCGAGCGGTACCAGGAGCTGGCGAAGCGGCCGGAGATCCAGGAGCGCGCCAGGCAGATCAGGGAAGAGCTCGGCAACCCGGAGAAGATCCTGCTCGGCGTCGACCGACTCGACTACACGAAGGGCATCGGGCACAGGCTCAAGGCGTTCGGCGAACTCCTCGCGGAGGGCAAGCTCGACTCGGAGCACGTCACGCTCGTTCAGGTCGCCAGCCCCAGCCGCGAGCGCGTCGAGACGTACATGCAGCTGCGCGACGAGATCGAGCTGACCGTCGGCCGCATCAATGGCGACTACTCCACGCTCGGCCACACCGCGATTGCATACCTGCACCACGGCTACCCGCGCGAGGAGATGGTCGCCCTCTACCTCGCGGCGGACGTGATGCTCGTCACCGCCCTCCGCGACGGGATGAACCTGGTCGCCAAGGAGTACGTCGCCACCCGCGCGGACGACGACGGCGTGCTGGTGCTCAGCGAGTTCGCCGGGGCGTCGGACGAACTGCGCCAGGCGCTCCTCATCAACCCGCACGACATCGAGGGGCTGAAGGAGACCATCCAGCAGGCGATCGCGATGCCGAGGAGGGAGAGGACACGCAGGATGCGCGCCCTGCGCAAGCGCGTCCTCACCAACGACGTGGCCAAGTGGTCCGCATCCTTCCTGGATGCTCTGACGCGCAGCGCGCACGGAGACCACCCGTTGCAGAACCCGCCCGTCAACCGTCGCTGACCGGCGCGTACCCAGCCGCAGTATCACCTGAGAAAGAAGCATGACAGAGACAGCCCCCGCAACACCGTCCGCCTCCGCCGTCGCCCTCGTCGACGCCCTCCGCGCGTTCGCGTCGGAGGAGCGCGTCCTCCTCGCCCTCGACTTCGACGGCACGCTCGCGCCGTTCGTCGACCGTCCCAAAGCGGCCAGGATGCTCCCGCAGGCCAAGGAGGCGCTCGACAGGCTCGAAGCGCTGCCGAACACCTGGGTCGCATACATCTCCGGCCGACCGCTGTCGAGCCTCGAGATCGTGACGGAGGCCGATCCGGATGCGCTGCTCATCGGCTCGCACGGCGTCGAGATCCGGTTCGGCCGCGACGGCGTATCGCTCGACCTCAGCATCGACGAGCAGGAGACGCTGCAGAAGCTCGGAGACGTGCTCGGCGCGCTCGTGTCGTCCACGGAGGGAACACGCCTGGAGACCAAGCCCGTCGGCTACGGCGTCCACTACCGGCTGCTCGGCGAGGAGGAGGGCAAGAAGGTGGTCGAGGCCGCATACGCCGCTGCCGCCTCGGTCAGCGACACGCTCACCATCCGCGACGGCAAGGACATCATCGAGTTCTCAGTGCGCGGCGCCAACAAGGGCGACGGCATCGAGCGCCTGCGCGAGTACACGAAGGCGACGGCCGTGCTGTTCGCCGGAGACGACGTGACGGACGAGGACGGCTTCGCGGTGCTCCGCCCGGGGGCCGGGGACGTCGGCATCAAGGTGGGAGAAGGGGAGACGGCAGCGCAGTTCCGCCTCGCCGACGAGACCGCCGTCGCGACGATGCTGAGCCTGCTCGCGGACGCCAGGCAGTCCTCCACAGCCTGACCTCTTCGCGGGTTATCCACCGGTCTCGGTCATATGTTCAGAGCGGCATCCCGAACGTCCTAGAGTTGATCCATGCCAGACATCGATTGGAAACCGCGTTCGCGCGTCGTCACCGACGGAATCGAAGCAACCACGAGCCGCGGGATGCTTCGGGCTGTCGGAATGGGCGACGCCGACTGGGAGAAGCCGCAGATCGGAATCGCGAGCTCCTGGAACGAGATCACCCCCTGCAACCTGTCGCTCGACCGCCTCGCACAGGGCGCGAAAGAGGGCGTCCACTCCGGTGGGGGATACCCGCTGCAGTTCGGCACGATCTCCGTCTCCGACGGCATTTCGATGGGCCACGAGGGCATGCACTTCTCCCTCGTCTCGCGTGAGGTCATCGCCGACTCCGTCGAGACCGTCATGATGGCGGAACGCCTCGACGGCACCGTTCTGCTCGCCGGCTGCGACAAGTCGCTCCCCGGCATGCTGATGGCCGCGGCGCGTCTCGACCTCTCCGCCGTCTTCCTCTACGCGGGCTCGATCGCCCCCGGCTGGGTCAAGCTCTCCGACGGCACGGAGAAGGACGTCACGATCATCGACTCCTTCGAGGCCGTCGGCGCCTGCAAGGCGGGCAAGATGAGCGAAGAAGACCTCAAGCGCATCGAGTGCGCCATCGCCCCGGGCGAGGGCGCCTGTGGCGGCATGTACACCGCCAACACCATGGCCTCCGTCGCAGAGGCGCTCGGCATGAGCCTCCCCGGCTCGGCAGCGCCGCCCTCGGCGGACCGCCGCCGCGACTACTTCGCCCACCGCTCGGGCGAGGCCGTGGTCAACCTGCTGAAGCTCGGCATCACCGCGCGCGACATCCTCACCAAGAAGGCGTTCGAGAACGCCATCGCGGTGGCCATGGCGTTCGGCGGCTCCACCAACGTCGTGCTCCACCTGCTCGCCATCGCCCGCGAGGCGGAGGTCGACCTCACGATCGACGACTTCAACCGCATTGGAGACAAGGTCCCGCACATCGGCGACCTCAAGCCGTTCGGCAAGTACGTGATGAACGACGTCGACCGTCACGGCGGCGTCCCCGTCGTCATGAAGGCGCTGCTCGACGCCGGTCTCCTGCACGGCGACTGCCTCACCGTCACCGGCAAGACCGTCGCGGAGAACCTCGCGGAGATCAACCCGCCCGCTCCGGACGGCGAGGTCATGCGCAGCCTCGACAACCCCATCCACGCCACCGGCGGCATCACGATCCTCAAGGGGTCGTTCGCTCCGGAGGGCGCCGTCGTCAAGACCGCGGGCTTCGACGCCGAGGTCTTCGAGGGTCCTGCCCGCGTGTTCGAGCGTGAGCGCGGAGCAATGGATGCTCTGACGGAGGGCACGATCAAGGCCGGCGACGTCGTGGTCATCCGCTACGAGGGTCCGAAGGGCGGCCCGGGGATGCGCGAGATGCTCGCCATCACCGCCGCCATCAAGGGCGCGGGCCTCGGCAAGGATGTACTACTATTGACGGACGGACGATTCTCAGGCGGCACAACCGGCCTCTGCATCGGCCACATAGCACCCGAAGCGGTGGACGCAGGTCCCATCGCCTTCGTGCGCGATGGTGATCTGATACGGGTCGATATCGCGGCTCGCTCCCTCGACCTACTTGTCGATGAGTCAGAGCTGACCGCCCGCCGTGAAGGCTGGGCGCCTCTTCCCCCGCGCTATACCCGTGGCGTTCTCGCGAAGTACTCCAAGCTCGTGCACTCCGCTGCGGAGGGCGCGGTCACGGGGTAGCTCCGCTTCCTCGCATCATCCGTTTCGTACGTAAGGGACTCGCCCACACATGTCCTCGGAACCCAGTTCTCCTAGTACCGTGTTGCCATCCGCGACGCCTGGAAAGGCGTCGCCCGAATCGCTGACGGGCTCCCAGTCCGTCGTCCGCACCCTGGAACTCCTCGGCGTCACCGACGTCTTCGGGCTCCCGGGTGGAGCCATCCTCCCCATCTACGACGCGATCATGGACTCCACCAAGATCCGTCACATCCTGGTCAGGCACGAGCAGGGCGCCGGCCACGCCGCAGAGGGCTACGCCTCGTCGAGCAATAAGGTCGGCGTGGCGATGGCCACCTCCGGTCCCGGAGCGACCAACCTCGTCACGGCCATCATGGACGCCCACATGGACTCGGTCCCCGTGGTGTTCATCACGGGCCAGGTCTTCTCCACCCTGATGGGAACGGATGCGTTCCAGGAGGCGGACATCGTCGGCATCACGATGCCGATCACCAAGCACTCCTTCCTGGTGAAGCGCGCGGAGGACATCCCGTCCACCATCGCGGCGGCCTACCACATCGCGGGAACCGGCCGTCCCGGCCCGGTGCTCGTCGACATCACCAAGGACGCGCAGCAGAACACGGTGCCGTTCATCTGGCCGCCCAAGGTCGACCTGCCCGGCTACCGTCCGATCACCAAGGCGCACGGCAAGCAGATCCTCGCGGCGGCGCAGCTGCTCGCCGAGGCGAAGAAGCCGATCCTCTACGTGGGCGGCGGCGTCATCCGCTCCCGCGCGTCCCAGGAGCTCCTCGAGCTCGCCGAGGTCACCGGGGCGCCCGTCACCACCACGCTGATGGCGCGCGGCGCGTTCCCCGACTCCCACAAGCAGCACCTCGGCATGCCCGGGATGCACGGCACCGTCCCTGCGGTGCTCGCGCTCCAGGAGTCCGACCTCATCGTGTCGCTCGGCGCGCGGTTCGACGACCGCGTCACCGGCAACACCTCGCTGTTCGCTCCGAACGCGAAAGTCGTCCACGTCGATGTCGACCCGGCTGAGATCTCCAAGATCCGGATCGCCGACGTGCCCATCGTCGGCGATGCCAAAGACGTCATCGTCGATCTGACCGCCGCCTTCAAGGAGGCCGCGAAAGACCAGGCGCCGGACACCGTCGAATGGTGGACGTACCTGAACGGGCTCCGCGAGGAGTTCCCGCTCGGGTTCTCGCCGACGACGGACGGCCTGCTCGCCCCGCAGCACATCATCCAGCGAATCGGCGAGTTGACCGGACCGGAGGGCATCTACACCGCCGGGGTCGGCCAGCACCAGATGTGGGCGGCGCAGTTCATCAAGTACGAGCGGCCGAACGCGTGGCTCAACTCGGGTGGGGCTGGCACGATGGGATACTCGGTGCCCGCCGCGATGGGCGCCAAGGTGGCCCAGCCCGACCGCGTGGTGTGGTCGATCGACGGCGACGGCTGCTTCCAGATGACCAATCAGGAGCTCGCCACCTGCACGATCAACAACATCCCGATCAAGGTCGCGATCATCAACAACTCGTCGCTCGGCATGGTCCGCCAGTGGCAGACGCTGTTCTACGACGGCCGGTACTCCAACACCGACCTGAACACCGGCCACGACACCGTGCGCGTCCCCGACTTCGTGAAGCTTGCTGAGGCGTACGGCGCTCTCGGCATCCGCGTCACCAAGGAAGAGGAAGTGGATGCGGCGATCAAGCTGGCGCTGGAGACCAACGACCGTCCCGTGGTCATCGACTTCGTCGTGAGCGCGGACGCGATGGTCTGGCCGATGGTCCCGCAGGGCGTCAGCAACAGCTACGTCCAGTACGCCCGCGACCACAGCCCCGCCTTCGGAGAGGAGTAGACATGAGCACGCACGTTCTGAGCCTCCTCGTCGAGGACAAGCCGGGTCTGCTGACCCGTGTCGCCGGTCTGTTCGCACGCCGCGGCTTCAACATCGAATCCCTGGCGGTGGGTACGAGCGAGGTCGACGGCCTCTCCCGCATCACGGTCGTCGTCGACGTCGAAGACCTCCCGCTCGAACAGGTCACCAAGCAGCTGAACAAGCTGATCAACGTCATCAAGATCGTGGAGCTCGACCCTGCGCAGTCCGTGCAGCGCGAGCACCTGCTGATCAAGGTGCGCGTCGACAACACCACCCGCTCGCAGGTGCTCGAAGCCGTCAACCTGTTCCGCGCCCGCGTCGTCGACGTGGCCACGGACGCCCTCGTGATCGAGGTCACGGGTGACAGCGGAAAGACCCAGGCGCTGCTCAAGGTGCTCGAACCGTACGGGATCAAGGAGATGGCGCAGTCCGGCCTCCTCGCGATCGGCCGCGGCTCGAAGTCCATCACCGAGCGCGTTTTCAAGAACTAACCGTTTCTGCAGAACCACACGAACAAGGAGAATCCCCCAGTGGCTGAGATCTACTACGACAACGATGCTGACCTGTCGATCATCCAGGGCAAGAAGGTCGCCGTCATCGGCTACGGCTCGCAGGGTCACGCGCACGCGCAGAACCTCCGCGACTCCGGCGTCGAGGTCGTCATCGGCCTCAAGGAGGGCTCGAAGTCGAAGCCCAAGGCCGAAGAGGCAGGCTTCCAGGTCCTGAGCGCCGCGGACGCGGCGAAGTGGGCCGACGTCATCGTCATCCTCGCGCCGGACCAGGTGCAGCGTCACCTCTACGCCGACGACATCCAGCCGAACCTCGAAGAGGGCAACGCGCTCGTCTTCGGCCACGGCTTCAACATCCGCTTCGGCTACATCGAGGCCCCGGAGGGCGTCGACGTCATCATGGTCGCCCCGAAGGGCCCGGGCCACACCGTGCGCCGCGAGTACGAGGCCGGCCGTGGCGTCCCTGTGATCGTCGCCGTCGAGAAGGACGCCACCGGCAACGCGTGGCCCCTCGTCCTCAGCTACGCCAAGGGCATCGGCGGCCTCCGCGCCGGCGGAATCAAGACGACCTTCACCGAGGAGACCGAGACGGACCTGTTCGGTGAGCAGGCCGTGCTCTGCGGCGGTGTCTCGCAGCTCGTCCAGTACGGTTTCGAGACCCTGACCGAGGCGGGCTACCAGCCGCAGGTCGCATACTTCGAGGTGCTGCACGAGCTCAAGCTCATCGTGGACCTGATGTGGGAGGGCGGCATCGCCAAGCAGCGCTGGAGCGTCTCCGACACCGCTGAGTACGGCGACTACGTCTCCGGCCCGCGCGTCATCGACCCGCACGTCAAGGAGAACATGCAGGCCGTTCTCGCCGACATCCAGTCCGGCGCCTTCGCCGAGCGTTTCATCGCCGACCAGGATGCAGGAGCGCCGGAGTTCCTCGCGCTCCGCAAGAAGGGCGAGCAGCACCCGATCGAGGCCACCGGCCGCGAGCTGCGCAAGCTGTTCGCCTGGAACGCGTCGAACGACGACGACTACGTCGACGGCGAGGTCGCGCGCTGATCGTCGCCTAGCGACCGACTGGCTACTCTGAAGAGGTGCCGCTTCCGCTCCGGCGGAGGTCGGCACCTCTTCCGCTTTTCACGCTCTAATCGCGCGCGTTCCGCGCTCGCGCCCACACCCCGGAGGTTCCCGTGTCCCGTCGTCTCGCCGTCGAGATCGCTGTCCAGGACAGGGCGGGCGTTCGCGTCGCCCTGGAGGCGGGCGCCGACCGCATCGAGCTCTGCTCCGCGCTCGGCGTCGGCGGCCTCACGCCCTCCGCGGGCCTGATCGAGGCGGCGGTCGCCGAAGCGCAGAGCGCGGGCCGCGACGGTTTCGTGCACGTCTTGATCCGCCCCCGCGCCGGAGGCTTCGTCTACGACGCGGACGAGGTGGAGCTGGCGCTGGCCGACATCCGCTTCGCCAGGCGCGCAGGCGCATCCGGTGTCGTGGTGGGCGCGCTGGACGCCGTCGGGGCCGTGGACACGGACGCTGTCGCACGCTTCGTCGCCGAGGCGAGCGACCTCGAGGTCACGTTCCACCGCGCCATCGACATCGCGCCGGACCCGCTCGGCGCCCTCGACACGCTCGCCGCGCTCGGCGTCCGCCGCATCCTGACCTCCGGAGGAGCATCCCGCAGCATCGACGGCGTCGGGATGCTCGCCGCCCTCGCCGCCGAGTCCGCCGGCCGCGTGCAGGTGATGGCGGGCGGGGGAGTCGGCGTCACCGACATCGCAGGCATCGCGGCGACCGGTGTGGATGCGGTGCACCTCTCGGCGCGCACGACCGTGACGGGCTCGCCGTCCGGCCCCGGCGGCGGTGCGGCCTCGTACGACGTGACGGACGCCGCGGTCGTGCGGGAGGCACTGGCCGCCGCGTACTGAGCGGGTGAGCGTGGTCGGCAGGGTCAGAGCGGGTAGGTCACCGCGGCCGCGGCGAGCAGCGCGAGCGCCACGACGCCGGGGACCAGGCGCAGCAGGTGGAACGACACCCAGCGGTCGCGGCGTGCGCGCCAGTCGGGCGGGAGCGTGTCGACGGTCCAGGATTCGATGGTCTTGACGATCGGCACCTCGACCGCCATCGTCACCACCAGGGTGAGCGCCAGGAGCACGAACGCGACCGCAGCCAGGATGAGGGTGACCGGGTGCCCGAACGCCGCGACCGCGACCACGGCCGCCACCACGAGCAGCGCGAGCGGCATCAGCACGGTCATCACGGGAGCGAGGTTCGCGCTGAGCCGCGCGACGAGCGGCAGGAGCACAGCAGGCTCGAACGTCGCGATGGTGCGGGTGAGCGCGATCCACGGCCCCCAGTACACGCCGACGACCAACCCCACCAGCACGATGCCGGCCACCAGAAGAGCGGACACGCTGACCCCTTTCGATAATTACAGTGACAGTATAAATATGGTTGCTGTAAAATCAATGGCATGAGCGACCGAACGGTGGTCTGGGACCACGACGACGCGGGGGAGCAGCTCGGCCTCCGCGAGCAGAAGAAGCGCAGGATGCGTCGGCTGCTGTCCGACACCGCCACCGAACTGTTCGTCGAGCGCGGGTTCGCCGCGGTCCAGGTCGCTGAGATCGCCCGCGTCTGCGGCGTCTCCGAGAAGACGGTGTTCAACTACTTCCCCAGCAAAGAGGCCCTGCTGCTCGACCGCGGCGACGCCACCGAGGCCGGACTGCGTCGCGCGCTGGCCGACCCCACGACCCCGCCCGCTGCTGCGGTCGCGACGATGCTCGACCGGGAACTCGGACGTCTCACCGACTGGATCGCCGCCCAACCGGATGAGCGCGCGGCATACGACAAGACCGCCAGGTTCGGCGCCCTCATCGCCGAGACGCCGTCGTTGCGCGCCCACCAGCGCGAGCAACAGGATGCGCTCGTCGCCCTGGCCGCCGAGTCGCTCGCCGCCCGCTACGGCTTCGAAGCCGCCGACCCTGAGCCGCGGATCGCGGCCACGGCGCTCGTCGGGCTGACAGACATCCAGGCCGTCGCCCTGCGTCGCGAACTCGCGGCACGGACACCGGTCGCGCACCTGCGCGCGGCGGTCGCAGCAGACGTGACCCGCGCAGCCACGGTGGTCGCCGGGCTGGAGGCTTCCCTCAGAGCTCGCTGAAGACGCGCGGCGCGATCAGCGACCCGGCGCGGGATGCACCGGAGGGCGCCTTCAGAGCGCGCAGAACACGCACAGCGCGATAAGCAGCACCTGCAGCAGCAGGCGCGGGATGAGCGGGGTGCCGAACGCGCCGAACCGTTCCTTGTGCCGCGCCGCGTACGCGTTGGCGGGGAACACCGCGACGAGGAACACCGCGAGGCAGATCGCCGCAGCCACCCGCGTCCACGGCACGAGCAGCCCGATCCCGCCCGCCAGCTCGCACACGCCCGTCAGTGCGACGAGGACGCGTGGACTGAACGGCGCGCCCCAGCGCATCCGGGGCGGGATCATCGCGGCCATTCCGCGGGCGGGTCCGGGAACGAAGTGCAGGACGCCCATCCCCACGAACACGCACGCGAGCGCGATCCGCACGACGAGCTGGACGGTTTCGAAGGCGGTCACGCCTCCCAGTCTGCCCTGCCTTCCACAGTGCGCCGCGCGCGAGGCGAGCCAAACGCGCGGTTTCTGGCGCACGGATCGTCATTCCTGCACGAGTCGTGCGTGCCGTGGGGCGCTGGACGCGGAGGTATTGACGGGCCGCGCAGCCAGACGTAACGCGGCGAAAGGCACCCCTGCCCAGCCGGTAGAGTTGTTGCGATCCGCGCCCCAATGGCCAGTGGCGCTTTCTCCCAAGTCTGCTCCGAAACTAAGGAACTGCCACGTGACAAAGCCGGTCGTGCTGATCGCCGAAGAACTTTCGCCCGCCACCGTCGACGCCCTCGGGCCGGACTTCGACATCCGCAGTGTGGACGGGACCGACCGGGCTGCTCTGCTCTCCGCGGTGGCCGACGCCGACGCCATCCTGGTGCGGTCGGCGACCAAGGTCGACGCAGAGGTCATCGGCGGCGCTCCCAAGCTGCGCGTCATCGCGCGTGCAGGTGTCGGGCTCGACAACGTCGACATCAAGGCGGCGACCAACGCCGGTGTCATGGTCGTGAACGCGCCGACCTCCAACATCATCTCCGCCGCCGAGCTCACCGTCGGCCACATCCTCAGCCTCGCCCGGCACATCCCCGCCGCGCACAACGCGCTGGCGCAGGGGCAGTGGAAGCGGTCGAAGTACACCGGCACCGAGGTCTACGAGAAGACCGTCGGCATCATCGGGCTGGGCCGCATCGGCGCGCTCATCACCGCGCGCCTGCAGGCGTTCGGCACCCGCGTGATCGCGTTCGACCCGTACGTCACCTCCGCCCGTGCTCAGCAGCTGGGCGTTCAGCTGGTCACGCTCGACGAGCTGCTCGCCGAGGCCGACTTCATCACCATCCACATGCCGAAGACGCCGGAGACCACCGGCATGATCAGCGACGACCAGCTCGCGCTGATGAAGCCGACCGCGTTCATCGTCAACGTCGCCCGCGGCGGGCTGATCGACGAGGATGCGCTCTACCGCGCCCTGTCCACCAACTCCATCGCCGGCGCCGGGCTCGACGTGTTCGTCAGTGAGCCGCCCACCGAGTCTCCGCTGCTCGCGCTCGAGAACGTCGTCGTCACCCCGCACCTTGGAGCATCCACCGACGAGGCGCAGGAGAAGGCCGGCGTGTCCGTCGCCAAGTCGGTGCGGCTGGCGCTGTCCGGCGAACTGGTCCCGGATGCGGTCAACGTCGCAGGCGGCGTCATCGACCCGTACGTGCGCCCCGGCATCCCGCTGGTCGAGAAGCTCGGCCAGGTGTTCTCCGGTCTCGCCCACAGCCCGCTCACCAGCGTGGACGTCGAGGTGCGCGGCGAACTGGTCGACTACGACGTGAGCGTGCTCAAGCTCGCCGCGCTGAAGGGCATCTTCACCAACGTCGTCAGCGAGACCGTCTCGTACGTGAACGCACCGCTTCTCGCCGAGCAGCGCGGCATCGAGGTGCGCCTCATCACCGACTCGGTCAGCGAGGAGTACCGCAACCTGATCACCCTGCGCGGCGCGCTCAGCGACGGCTCGCAGGTTTCGGTGTCCGGCACACTGACCGGCACCAAGCAGATCGAGAAGGTCGTCGAGATCAACGGCTACGACGTGGAGGTCCCGATCGCGGAGCACCTCATCGTCATGGTCTACGACGACCGTCCCGGCATCGTCGCCGTCTACGGCCAGGAGTTCGGCGAGGCGGAGATCAACATCGCCGGCATGCAGATCGCCAGGACCTCCGCGGGCGGCAAGGCGCTCAGCGTGCTCACCGTCGACTCGCGCATCCCGGATGGGCTGCTCGAGAAGGTGCGCATCGCCATCGACGCCGACCTGATGCAGGAGATCGACATCACCGAGTCCTGACCGGACCCGCACTCGTTCCCGCTCCGTCCGAGCGGAGTCTCCGGCCGCCACGCCGCCGAGGACTCCGTTCGGGCGGAGTTTCGTCGTTCTGCCGGCCGCTTCTCCGCGAGAACGGATGCTTCCGAGGAGGCAGGCGCAGAAAAAAGTGGGGCGGGCTGTCGATTTTCGCGGTTGACTGACGTCGTAGTGGTGTTCACACCGATGCGCGCGAGCGCGAGACGTAAGGAGACATCATGTCCGACGAGTACGTTCTGCTGATCAAGGAACCGAACTGGGACCCGGCCGCGATGACCGAGGAGCAGTGGGCGGCAGGCATGGCCGGCCACCGGGCGTTCCAGGATGCGGTGGTCGCCGCCGGCGAGAAGATCGTCGCGAGCGCCGCCCTGCAGCCGATCAGCGCAGCCACCAGGATCACCCCGAGGGACGGCGACAGCCCGCTCTTCACCGACGGGCCGTTCGGCGAGACCAAAGAGGTCGTCACCGGGTTCTACAACTTCACCGCCGCCACCCCGCAACAGGCCCGCGAGCTGGCTGCGCTCGTGCCGACGGAGGGCTGGAACGAGCTATTCCCAGTCCTCGTCCTGAGCTCGGTCAACTGATTGTGCCGGTGGTCACCGCTTGCTTGAATGGGCTGTGACCACCGCCACCGAGCGTGCCTTCCGCACGGATGCGCCGCGCATCCTGGGCGCTGTCGCCCGCTCGACCGGCGACCTCCAGGTCGCGGAGGACGCCGTGCAAGAAGCGTTCGCCCGTGCCGTCGCCGAAGAAGCGGCCGGACGGGAGCCCGCGAACGCCGCCGCCTGGATCACGACGGTGGCCAAGCGCATCGCCGTCGACATGCGGCGGCGCGAGGGCACCGCCGTTCGCGCGGCGCCGATGCTCGCCGCCGAGGCTGCGCGCGCGGCCGACCGGCAGGCGGAGATCGACATGCAGGCTGACGAGGTGTTCACCGGCGACGAGCGACTGGAGCTGATCCTGCTCGTCTGCCACCCGGACGTTGCCGAGGAGACGCGGGTGGCCCTCGCGCTGCGTTTCGTCTGCGACGTGCCGACGGCGCAGGTCGCGGAGGTGTTTCTGGTGCAGGAGCCGACGATGGCCGCGCGGCTCACGCGGGCAAAGAAGCGCATCCACGACTCCCGGCTGCGGTTCACCGCCGGCGACGACGCGGCGCTCACGGCCAGGCTCCCGGATGCGCTCACCACGGTCTACCTGCTCTACACCGTCGGCCACGCTCGCGCCGACGGGCGGCTGCGTACCGACGCGATCGAGCTGGCCAGGGATGCGTACCGTCTCCGCCCGCACGACGAGGAGGCGGCCGGGCTGCTCGCCCTGCTGCTGCTCACCGAGGCGCGGCAGACGACCAGGCTGTCCGACGCCGACGAGTTCGTCACGCTCGCCGACGCCGACCGGTCGCGCTGGAACGCGGGGATGCTGGCGGAGGGGGAGCGCCTCGCCACCGTCGCGCTGAGCGGGGCGGCCGGGCTGCCAGGCCGGTTCGCGCTGCAGGCGGCCATCGCCGGGCTGCACGGCATCGCACCGACCTGGGAAGCGACCGACTGGGCGGCCATCGCCCGGCTCTACGACGGCCTCGTGCGCGACTGGCCGTCCGCTGCCGCACAGCTCGGGCGCGTCGTGGCGCGCGGCTACAGCGTGGACGTCGGACCGGAGGCGGCCCTGGCCGACCTGGATGCGCATCCCGAGCTGTTCGACGGGGTGGTCGCCGCGCAGGCGCTCGCGGTGCGCGCCGACCTGCTGCGGCTGGCGGGGGATGCGCGGGCGGCGGACGCGTACGCCGCGGCGATCGAGGCCGCCCAGGATGCGCGGGTGCGGCGGTTCCTGCAGGCCCGTCTCGACGGGCTCGCCGGGAGTGATGGCCTCGGCTCCTAGGAGTCAGCCAGCCGCTTCACCAGCTCGATCACCCTGTCCATGTCCGTCTCGCTGCGCAGGACGGCGTTCGTGTCCGGCAGGAGAGCGGTGTTGTAGTACATCCCGTCGCCGATCAGCATGATGATGCGGGCGACGAGCGGGTCGCCGACCGACGATTCGAGGATCGACAGCCAGGAGCGCTGCATCGCGGAGAGCGCATCCCGTGCGCGGCTGTCGGCGCTCTGGGCGAGACGGGCGACGGCGACGATGGAGCGCTCGAGGTCGTTGTCGGTGGGCACCGAGGTGCGGATGAAGTAGGCGACCGGGCCCTCCGGGGCGGAGCGCATCCTGTCGAGGTCGGCGTCCACGTGCGCGCTCAGCCGGGAGAGGACGCCGTCGACCATCGCGTCCTTCGAGGCGAAGTGGTAGAGCAGACCGCCCTTGGAGACGCCGGCGCGGGCGGCGACGGCGTCGAGGGTCGCGGCGCGTTCGCTCTGCTCGGCGAGCAGTTCCTCGAACGCGTCGAGGATGCGGTCGCGGGCGGAGGGGGTATCGGCCATGTGCACATGGTAGCCGCTCCGGCTTGATTACTGTACCGTCCAGACGGTACAGTAGACGCATGTCCACGCCGAGCATCACCACGCCAACGCCCACCGTCGCGCCCCGCGCCGGTGCGCGTCAGTGGGTGGCGCTCGCCGTTCTGATGCTTCCCGTGCTGCTGGTCTCGGTCGACAACACGGTGCTCAGCTTCGCGCTGCCCGCCATCTCCCAGGCGCTCGAACCGAGCGGAACGGGGATGCTCTGGATCATCGACGCGTACCCGCTCGTGCTCGCGGGCCTCCTCGTCTCGATGGGCAGCCTCGGCGACAGGATCGGCCGCCGCAAACTGCTGCTGATCGGTGCCACCGGATTCGCGCTCGTCTCCGTCGGCGCCGCCTTCGCGCCGACGACCGAGTGGCTCATCGCCGCGCGCGCCAGCCTCGGATTCTTTGGCGCGATGCTGATGCCGTCCACGCTCTCGCTGCTGCGCAGCATCTTCACCGACCGCGAGCAGCGCAGGCTCGCCATCGCCGTCTGGGCCTCCGGGTTCGCAGCTGGGTCGGCCCTCGGCCCGATCGTCGGCGGCGTGCTCATCGAGCACTTCTGGTGGGGATCGGTGTTCCTGCTCGCTGTGCCCGTGCTCATCCCGTTGCTCGTGCTCACCCCGCTGCTGGTGCGCGAGTCGCGCGACCCGAACCCCGGGCCGATCGACGTCCCGAGCATCCTGCTGTCGCTGCTGACGATGGCGCCCATCGTGTACGGGATCAAGTCGCTCGCCTCCGACGGCCTCTCCGTGGCCGGGGTGCTCGCCATCGTGATCGGGGCCGTGTCCGGCTGGCTTTTCGTGCGCAGGCAGTTGCGCAGGCCCATCCCGATGCTCGACATGCGGCTGTTCCGGCGGGCGTCGTTCAGCGGCGCCGTGCTGATCAACCTGCTGAGCGTGGTGTCGCTCGTCGGCTACCTGTTCTTCGTGTCGCAGCACCTGCAGCTGGTGCTCGGGCTCAGCCCGATCGACGCCGGACTCGTGCTCATCCCCGGTCTCGCCACGATGATCGTGGCCGGGCTGGTGGTGGTGCCGATCGCGCGGCGCGTGCGGGCGGCGATCGTGGTGCCCGTCGCCCTGCTGATCTCGGCGGTCGGCTACCTCGTGGTCGCCCTGTCGGGAGGGGATGCGCAGGCCGGGGTGCTCATCCTGTCGTTCGTCCTGCTCGGGCTCGGGATCGGCGCGGCCGAGACGGTCTCGAACGAGCTGATCCTGACGAGCGCACCCGCAGAGAAGGCCGGTGCGGCCTCCGCGGTGTCGGAGACGGCGTACGAACTGGGCGCCGTGCTCGGAACGGCGACGCTCGGCACGATCCTCACCGCGTCGTACCGTTCGGCGGTGGTGCTGCCGGACGGCCTCACCACTGCGCAGGCGCACGCGGCGGGGGAGACCCTCGGCGGCGCGACGACCGTGGCCGGCCAGCTCCCCGGCGACCTGGGCGAGCAGCTGCTGGCGTCCGCGCGCGCCGCGTTCGACTCCGGTGTCGCCCTGACCGCGGGCATCGGCGTCGGGCTCATGGTGGCCGCGGCGGCCCTCGCGGTGTTCTCCCTGCGGAAGATCGGGCGCTGACGCGGATCCGGCCGCTGGGGCGCATCCGGCTGGCGCGCATCCACCCGGTCGCTCGCCGGTAGTCTGGGATGGTCCGCCCGCAACGAACAGCAGGAGTGCCATGTCCGAGTCCCCGTCCGTCGTCAAGCTCGCCGTCATCCCGGGAGACGGGATCGGACCGGAGGTCGTCGCCGAGGCGGTCAAGGTGCTCGACGCCGTCACGGAGGGCAGCGGACTCACCTTCTCGAAGACCCCGTTCTCGCTGGGCGCTCAGCGCTACCTCGAGACCGGCGACGTGCTCACCGACACCGATCTGGCTGCGATCAAGCAGCACGACGCCATCCTGCTCGGCGCCGTGGGCGGCGTGCCGGGCGATCCCCGCCTCGCCGGGGCCAACATCGAGCGCGGGCTGCTGCTGAAGCTCCGCTTCACGCTCGACCACTACGTCAACCTGCGCCCGACCACGCTGTTCCCCGGCATCGCCAGCCCGCTGGCCGACCCGGGCGACGTCGACTTCGTCGTCGTGCGCGAGGGCACGGAGGGGCCGTACGTCGGCAACGGAGGCGCCATCCGCCAGGGAACGCCGCACGAGATCGCCAACGAGGTCTCCGTCAACACGGCATTCGGCGTCGAGCGCGTCGTCCGCTACGCCTTCGACCAGGCCGAGCAGCGCAGCAAGAAGCTCACGCTCGTGCACAAGACCAACGTGCTCACCTTCGCCGGCTCGCTCTGGAAGCGGATCGTGGACGCTGTCGCCGCCGAGCATCCGGATGTCGCGGTCGACTACCTGCACGTCGACGCCGCCACGATCTTCCTGGTCACGAACCCTGCTAGATTTGACGTGATCGTCACAGACAACCTCTTCGGCGACATCCTCACCGATCTCGCGGCCGCAATCAGCGGCGGCATCGGACTGGCGGCCTCGGGCAACATCAACCCTGCAGGCGAATTCCCCAGCATGTTCGAGCCGGTTCACGGATCGGCCCCCGACATCGCAGGCCAGCAGAAGGCCGACCCCACCGCTGCGATCCTCTCCGTGGCACTCCTGCTCCGGCACCTCGGACGGGTGGAGCTCGCGGAGCGGGTGGAGCAGGCGGTGACCGCCGACCTCGCCAGCCGCGGCACAGCATCCCGCGCCACCGCCGAAATCGGCGACGCGATCGCCACCGCCGTGGCGCAGAATTAGTTCATCCGCTTCGAACGAGCGCAGCGCAAAGGATTCTCATGACATCTCCGACCAGCATCACCCTCACGGGAGCACCGACCCCCAGCGGTCTCGCTTTCGCCGTCACCAGGAACGCGGAGGCGCGCAGCGCAGCCGAGCGTGAGGAGATCCTCGCGAACCCGGGCTTCGGCAACTACTTCACCGACCACATGGTGGATCTGTGCTGGTCGGTCAAGGGCGGCTGGCACCGGCCGCGCGTCTCGCCCTACGGCCCGATCCAGTTGGAGCCGTCGGCCGCCGTCCTGCACTACGCGCAGGAGATCTTCGAGGGCCTGAAGGCCTACCGTCACGAGGACGGCTCGGTCTGGACCTTCCGCCCGGAGGCGAACGCAGCCAGGATGCAGCGCTCGGCATACCGCCTCGCGCTGCCGGAGCTCCCGGTCGAGTACTTCATCGACTCGCTCAAGCAGCTCATCGCCGTGGACGGCGACTGGGTGCCGAGCCAGCCGGAGACGAGCCTCTACCTGCGTCCCTTCATGTTCGCCAAGGAGGCGTTCCTCGGCGTCCGTCCGGCGAACAAGGTCGCCTACTACCTGATCGCGAGCCCGGCGGGCGCGTACTTCTCCGGCGGAGTGAACCCGGTCTCGATCTGGCTCTCCGACCACTGGTCCCGCGCGGGCAAGGGCGGAACGGGAGCGGCGAAGACCGGAGGCAACTACGCGTCCAGCCTGCTTCCCCAGGCCGAAGCGGCCGAGCACGGCTGCGCGCAGGTGCTGTTCCTCGACTCGGTGGAGGGCAAATACCTGGAAGAGCTCGGCGGGATGAACGTGGTGCTCGTCTACAAGGACGGCACCCTGGTGACCCCCGAGTCCGACAGCATCCTGGAGGGCATCACCCTCGAGTCCGTGCTGCAGCTGGCCCGCGACCGCGGTCACAAGGTCGAGCAGCGCAAGGTGACGATCGACGAGTGGCGCGTCGGCGTGGAGTCCGGCGACATCGTCGAGGTGTTCGCCTGCGGCACCGCCGCCGTGATCACCCCGATCGGCGAGCTCAAGTCGGACACCTTCACCGTCGGCGACATCACCGCCCCTCCCGGGGAGCTCACGATGTCGCTGCGCGAGGAGCTCACCGACATCCAGTACGGCCGCGTGCGCGACCGCCACAACTGGATGATGCGTCTCGACGGCTAGGAGCCTGACGGCCCCGGCCCTGCGCTTCCGCGATCCTTCGCGGGAAGCGCGTCGCCGGCCCGTGCGATGTCGTCGGTCGAGTTCCAGAGGTGGAAGGCCACCCGGGCACGCCCGGCGCGTCCGGACGCCCGGATGCCGGAGGCGGTGAGGGCGGCGAGATCGGAGCCGTCCGCATCCGGCCAGGTGACGATCGCCTGACCGAGGGCCGGAAGGCCGAGGCGGTCGCAGAGGGCGTCGCCGAGGCCGCTCGTGTATGCGTGCACCGCGTTCTGATCGAGCCCGGCGAAGAATGCGAGCGCGGCGGCGGTGCCCGGCCAGACCGGCCAGGCGGGGGAGACGTCGAAGCGGCGCGCATCCCGGGCCAGGTGCATGTCGGGGCCGTAGCAGGACGCCCAGGGATCGTCGCCGGCGAACCAGCCGGCCTGCACGGGTCGCAGCTCGTCGAGCATCCGGTCGCCCACGGTGAGGAAGGCCGAGCCGCGCGGGGCGCACAGCCACTTGTAGGCGTGGCAGGCGGTGAGGTCGAACCGGGAGGCGTCGACCGGGAGCCAGCCGACAGCCTGGGTGAGGTCGGCGAAGGTGATCGCGCCGTGCGTGGCCGCGGCGGCGATGATCGCGTCGGCGTCCGCGACAGCCCCCGTGGCTGACTGTACGAGCGAGAAGGCGACCAGCCTGGTGCGCGGGCCGATGGCGTCGGCGAGGCGGTCGAGCGGCGCGTGCACGACGGTGACGCCCCTGTGCTGCTGCGCGAGGAACGGGAAGACCATCGAGCTGAAGTCGCCGTCGACGCAGACCACCTCCGCGCCGTCCGGGAGGGATGCGGCGACGGTCGCGGCGATGGCGGAGACCTGCGAGCCGATCGCCACCCGGTCGGCCGGGACGCCGACGATGCTGCTGAACGCGGCCCGCGCCTCCTCGACGGCGGCGCCGTACGCGGCCGGGGTGGCCTCTCCGCGCTCCCAGGCGTCCAGTTCGGCCTGGGATGCGCTGAGCGTCGCCCGCAGCGGAAGGCCCTGCGTGCAGGCGGCCAGGTAGCCGGCCCCGCCGACGAAGGCGGCTCGCGCATCGGCGAGGGGCTGCGGGACGATGACGGGTGCTGGCATGCCTCCAGCGTGCCGATCCCGGACCTATTCGAAAAGAGCAGGTGTTGAATCGCATCCATCACCTGTGGTTATGTGTGCGTGTGTCCCTCGACGATCTCGACTCCCACAGCCTGCGCGTCGTGCGCGCCATCGCCGACCACGGCTCGATCACCCGCGCCGCCGACGCGCTCGGCTACAGTCAACCGGCCATCAGCCAGCACCTCAAACGGCTCGAAGCCCGGCTCGGGATGCCCGTGGTCGCCCGGGCGGGACGCGGTGTGCGGCTGACCGAGGCCGGCAGAGTGCTCGCCCGCCACGCCACGACCGTCACCACGGCACTGGATGCTGCGGCCGGGGAGCTCGCCGACCTGCAAGGTCTCCGGTCGGGGCGGGTGCGGCTCGCGGCGTTCCCGTCCGCGTCGTCGACCATCGTGCCGCGGCTGCTGCGCACGATGGGGGCGGCGCATCCCGGGGTGAGGATCACGTACACGGAGGCGGAGCCGCCAGAGGCCGTCGCTGCCGTTCGCGCGCAGACAGCGGATCTCGCGATCACGTTCAGCTATCCGGGGGACCGGGTCGACCCGCACCGGGAGAGCGCGCGCGGACTCGCGGTCATCCCGGTCTGGCGCGACGAGATGCTGCTCGTGCTTCCCGCAGGGCACCGGCTCGCGGACGCGGAGGCGGTCGACCTGGCCGACCTGGCGGCGGAGTCGTGGATCGCCGGCTGCCCGCGCTGCCGCGGCCACCTGCTCGAACTGACGGACGCGCGCGACTTCGTGCCACGGATCGCCTACGAGACGGACAACTTCGTTGCGGTGGTGAGCATGGTCGCCGAGGGCGTGGGCGTCGCCCTGATCCCGTCGCTCGCCATCGGTTCCGCCGGGCACAACGACGGGGTGGTCATCCGGCCCACCGTCAACCACGACCACCGCACGGTGAACCTGGTCGGGGCCGTCGGCGCCGACGCGGTGCCCGCCATCGCGAGCACGGCTTCCGCACTGCTCGAGCTCGACGGGGCCGCCTGGTCGCTAGCATCGGTGTCATGAGCACCGAGCAGCGTCCCGTGATCACCGTCGTCGGACCGGGGGCGGTCGGCGGACTCGTCGCCTGGCTGCTGCACCGCGCAGGAGAAGACGTGGTCGCGGTCGGGCGGCCGGCGACGGTCTCCGCCATCGCGGCGAACGGCATCGAGCTGCGCGACACGGGAGGGGCCGCCGCGGAGAGGTTCGGCACGGGTGTCGAGCGGGTGCCTGCCAGCCTCGACGTGCCGGAGGGTGCGAGCGTCATCGTCGCGACCAAGACGTACGGGCTCGACGACGTGCTGCCCGGTATCGCAGCGGCGCGGCCCGCCGAGGTGCTGTCGCTGCTCAACGGCGTCGAGCACATGGGGCAGCTGCGGGATGCGCTGCCCGGCGTGCCCGTGGCCGGCGCGAGCATCGCGGTGTCCGCGCTCCGCGCATCCCCGTCGGCGATCGACCTGCGGAGCCCCTGGGTGCGGATCGAGGTGCCCGAGCCCGCTGCCGGGTTCGCGTCGGTCGCGGCGCTGACCGCGGCCGGCCCGGCCGTGCGCGTGCGCGGGACGGAGGGCGAGGTGCTCTGGGGCAAGTTCCGGATGCTCGCGTCGATCGCGCTGCTCACCTCGTACTGGCGGCAGCCGGTGGCCGCTGCCCTCAGCGAGGACCCCGAGCTGACGGAGGCGCTGCTCTCGGAAGTGGTGGCGTGCTCGAACGCATCCGGGGTCCCCGCGACGACGCTGCAGCTCGTCGAGACGCTGTCCGGGGTGCCGGGCGGGATGCGCACCTCGCTGCAGGAGGACCTCGCAGCCGGTGCGCCGAACGAACTGGACGCCCTCGGCGGCGCCCTGCTGAGGATCGGCGCGGCCAACGGGATCCCGACCCCGGCGGTCGAGCGGATCGTGAGTTCGCTGAGCGTGGCCTGACGGCGGGGCAGTAGGCTCGGGAGCGTGAAAATCGCGCGCTTCAGCCATGAGGGATCCATCGACTACGGCATCGTCGACGAGGACGCCCTCGTCGTCCTCGCCGGAGACCCGATGTTCGCCGGATTCGACACCACGGGGGAGCGGGTGCCGCTCAGCAAGGTCGGCGCGCTGCTCGCGCCGGTCATCCCGCGCTCGAAGGTCGTCGCCGTCGGCAAGAACTACCGCGACCACGCCGCAGAGATGGGCGGCGACGCGCCGGAGGAGCCCCTGTTGTTCCTCAAGCCGAACACCGCCGTCATCGGGCTGGGCGACGCCATCGTGCTGCCTCCCCAGTCGAAGCAGGTCGACTTCGAGGGGGAGCTCGCCGTGGTGATCGGGAAAATCGCCCGCAACGTCTCCGCGAAGGACGCGCACGAGTACATCTTCGGATACACGGTCGCCAACGACGTCACCGCCCGCGACCTGCAGAAGACCGACGGCCAGTGGACGCGCGCCAAAGGCTTCGACACCTTCTGCCCCCTCGGCCCGGTGATCGAGACCGAGCTGAAGCCGGACGCTTACCTGCGCACGCGGGTCAACGGCGAGCTCAAGCAGGATGCCACGATCGCGGACATGGTGCACGACATCCCGTCCATCGTCGAGTACGCGTCGAGCGTCTTCACGCTGCTGCCCGGGGATGTGATCCTCACCGGGACGCCGGCCGGCATCGGCCCGATCGTCGCGGGAGACACGGTCGAGGTGGAGATCGAAGGCGTCGGCTCCCTCGTGAATCCGGTGCGGGCCGCCAAGTAGGATTGAGGGAGTATGTCTGACTCCACTTCGCACCCGTTCTCCACCGCAACCGGCTCCGACGTCCGCGTCCGGTTCTGCCCGTCGCCGACCGGCACACCGCACGTCGGCCTGATCCGCACCGCCCTGTTCAATTGGGCGTATGCGCGGCACACCGGCGGCAAGCTCATCTTCCGCATCGAAGACACGGATGCTGCCCGCGACAGCGAGGAGAGCTACGGCCAGATCATCGAGGCGCTCACGTGGCTGAAGCTCGACTGGGACGAGGGTGTGAACGTCGGGGGACCGGACGGTCCGTACCGCCAGTCGGAGCGCTACGACATCTACCGCGATGTGATCGAGAAGCTGAAGGCGTCCGGCCACATCTACGAGAGCTTCGCCACCGGCGAGGAGATCGAGGCGCGCAACGTCTCGCTCGGCCGCGACCCCAAGCTCGGCTATGACAACTTCGAGCGCGACCTCAGCGACGAGCAGAAGGCCGCGTACCGTGCAGAGGGCCGCCAGCCGGCTCTGCGCCTGCGCGTGCCGGACGACGACCTCAGCTTCGACGACCTGGTGCGCGGCGAGATCACCTTCCCGGCCGGATCGTTCAGCGACTTCGTCGTCGTGCGCCCGAACGGGCACCCGCTCTACCCGTTCGTGAACCCGGTGGACGACGCGCTGATGGGGGTCACCCACGTGCTCCGCGGCGAAGACCTGCTCTCGTCGACGCCGCGCCAGATCGCGCTGTACCACGCGCTGATCGACGCGGGCATCACCACGTTCGTGCCGCGCTTCGGCCACCTGCCGTACGTGATGGGCGAGGGGAACAAGAAGCTCTCCAAGCGCGACCCGGAGTCCAACCTGTTCCACCACCGCGACCGCGGGTTCATCCCGGAGGGGCTGGTCAACTACCTGGCGCTGCTCGGCTGGTCTCTCACGCACGACCGCGACGTGTTCTCGATCGACGAGATGGTCGCGGCGTTCGACGTGGTGAACGTCAACCCCAACCCTGCGCGCTTCGACCAGAAGAAGGCGGAGTCGATCAACGGCGACCACATCCGGTTGCTGGAGGTCGGGGACTTCGCGGAGCGGACCATCCCTTACCTGGTGGCGGACGGCATCCTCACGGAGCCGCTGACCGACACCCAGCGCGCCATCCTGGCCGAGGCGGCCCCGCTGGTGCAGGAGCGCGTGCAGCTGCTCGGCGAGACCCCGGCGATGCTCGGCTTCCTGTTCACCGACGCTGCGTCGCTCGAGATCCAGGACGACGCGCGCGCCTCGCTGCCCGCCAACGCCGGAGAGGTGCTCGCCGCCTCCATCGGCGCGCTCGAACTGGTGCCGCTCGACGAGTGGAACCACGCGAACATCGAGACCGCCCTCCGGGATGCGCTGATCGAGGCTCTCGGGCTGAAGCCGCGCGTCGCGTTCGGCCCGCTCCGCGTCGCCGTCTCCGGCCGCCGCATCTCGCCGCCGCTGTTCGAGTCGATGGAGATCCTCGGCAAGGCCGAGAGCATCGCGCGCCTCGACAAGCTGTCAGCTTTGCTCGGATAGGCGCGCCGTGCCACGGGAGTCACACGAGGTCGTCGTCGTCGGCGGCGGCCCCGCCGGGCTGTCCACCGCGCTCAACCTGGTGCGGGCGCGCCGCGACGTGCTCGTCGTCGACAGCAACCGGCCCAGGCACGCGGCGACCCTCGTCGCCCGCGGCTACTTGACCCGCGACGGCATCGCCCCGCTCGAACTGCGCCGCCTCGGCCGCGAAGAGGTCGAGGCGTACGACGGCGGGGAGGTGACGTTCGCCCTCGCCCAGAGCATCGAGGTGGAGGGCGACGGCTTCCGGGTGCGCGCGAAAGGCGTCAGAGGAGCAGCGGACATCGACGTGCTCGCGCAGACGGTGGTGATCGCCACGGGGCTGCAGGAGACGCTGCCCGCCGTGCCGAGCATCCGGGCGTATTACGGCACCCAGCTGCACAGCTGCGTGGAGTGCGACGGTTACGAGAAGGCGGATGCGCCGCTCGCCCTGATCGGCGAGACGGACGACCTCGCGGAACGCGCCATGCTGCTCACGCAGTGGACGGACGATCTGATCGTCTTCACCAACGGCGTCGGAACGATAAGCGACGACGACGAACGGGTGCTCTCCCGGCTCGGCGTGCGCGTAGAGCGCCGCGCGATCGACGACGTGGTGGGGGAGCGAGGGACGATGATGGGCGTGCGCCTGGCGGACGGCACGGTCATCGACCGCGCGGGCGGCTTCGTGCGCCCTGTCTGGACCCCGTCGCTCGCATACGCGGCCGGGCTCGACCTGGACGCGGACAGCGACGGCTACCTGCTCACGGACGCCCACGGCCGCACCTCGGTGCCCGGGGTGTACGCGGTCGGCGAGACGACGCCTCCCGGCCCCCAGCAGCTCATCGTGGCCGCGGGCTCCGGAGCGGTCGCCGCCTCGGCGATCAACCGCGACCTCATCGGACTCGCGATCGACGGCGCGCCCGGGATCGCCGTTTTGTAATTGAGGGTCGGCGTAGGATAAAGTTGACTCTCGTGCCCGGGCTTCGGTTCGGGACAGTGGGGTATGGTGTAATTGGCAACACGGCGGTTTCTGGTACCGTTGTTCTTGGTTCGAGTCCAGGTACCCCAGCAGTGAAAAACCCCCGGTCGCCCGGGGGTTTTCTTGTTGGTGCCGTGAGGTTCGCTGCGGTGGGGTCCGGCGCGGTGCGCCGGGGCGCTCACCCCCGGCCCGGCCTGCGCTTTCTGCGCGTCGCGAGCAGGACCGCACCGGCCAGCACCGCCACGAGGGCGAGCGACGTCAGGCCTCCGCTGAGGTCCGAGCCGGTGGAGGCGAGGCGGCCAGCTGGGGCGCCGGAGGGCGCTGAGGGCGTGCCTGGCGCGTTGACCGGCGGCAGAGGCGTCAGCGGCGGCACAGGGGGCGCCAGGGGCGGCACCGGAGGCACTGGCGGAGTGGGCGGCACCGGCGGACCCGGCGGCGCCGGCGGCGTCGCGATCTCCGGCCCCACCACGCCCTGGTCGATGTCGGTGCGGTGCTCGCCCGCGCCGAGCGCGATCGTGCCGGTGACGCCCGTGGCCGGGTCGCCGTCCGAGTCCAGCGCGGGGTCCCCGCCCGCTCCCTGCGTCGTGAACGTTTGCCCGGCGCCCAGGCTGGCGGGGGAGAACGTGATCGTGTAGCTGCCCGGTCGCAGCTGGTCGAAGACGTAGTGGCCGAGGCTGTCCGTCGTCGTAGTCGTCGAGACCGGTGCGCCTGTGACGTCGGTACCGTTCAGGGTGATCGCGAAGCCGTCGACGCCGTGCTCGCCCGCATCCTGGAGGCCGTTCGCGTTCGAATCCAGCCAGACCGTGTCTCCGATCGAGCCGAACTGCTGCTCGCCGAAGTCGTAGTGGATCGCCGCACCTCTGGCGGCCAGGGTCACGCCGGTCACGGTGTCGGTGCCTGCCGTGCCTCCGTGGCTTCCGACGAACGACGACGGGGTGGTGGAGGTGAACCCGTCCGGCTGGGTCTGGGTGACCGCGTACGTTCCCGGGATGAGGCCGACGAAGCCCGGGACGGGGGCCGTCGCGGGATGCGCGCAGTCCGGCCGGGCGGCGTACACCGTCTCTCCCGCGGCGAACGCGTAGTACCCGGAGGCGTTGGTGCAGGCGTACAGGGTGACGGCGGCGCCGCGCTCGTCGGTGCCGGTGAGCGTGATCAGGACGCCGGGCAGTCCGGTGTCTTTCGCGCTGAGCGCGTTGTCGTAGTCGGCGTCGACGAAGACGGTTCCCGCGAGGGATGCGCGGCTGAGGAAGGCCGCGTTGGCCTGGGCCTGCGCGTCGCCGTCGCTGACCGCATCCGGCGACTGGAAGAACCGGACGCTGTTCGGAGCGCTCGAGTACCCGCCGAGCGGCGCCGCCGCGGTGTACGTGATCGTGAACGACGAGTGCGCGGGCATCGTGAACGGTCCAGCGGTGATCCCGTCGGCGGTCGACGCGAGCGGAGTGGGACAGGTCGCGCCGACGACGCCGTCGGTCGCGCGCGGCGACGGGGAGCACGCCACACCGCCGAACCCGGACGGGTTGCCGGCGCGCAGGGTCGCGTCCAGCGGGTCGGCGAGGTAGGCCGTGCGGCTCTGGCCGGAGTAGTTCGTGAAGACCGACGTGTACGTGATCGTCTCGCCCGCGTACGCGACCGTCGGGTCGACCGACTTGGTCACCGACAGGCCGGTGCCGCCCGGGCGGGGGCTGACCGTCGCGCTGTCGATCACCGTCGGCCACCTCAGCGGGTCGTCGTCGGATGCGCCGAACATCGCCCGGTTGGTGAGGTCGCCGGTCGGGGTGCGCGGGAGGGCCATCGTCACGGTGAAGGTCACCGAGGATCCTGGCGCCATCGTCGGAGTGCCGTCGCCCGGCGTCGACCAGGAGGCGTCGAAGAACGCGCTGAACGACGGGTTGGCGTCTGCCGCGATCGGCGTGTCCGCTCCATCGACCCCCTGGCTGGACCCGGGATGCACGGTGTAGCTCGGGCAGGACGCGCCAGGACCGGCCGCGCAGGTCACCGTGCTGGCCGCGAGATCCACATCCGACAGGGTCAGTCCGGCGGCGCTCGTGAACGCGTCGCGCAGGCGCGGGACTTCGAGCCCGGAGGTCGAGGTGTTGGTCGCGGTGATCGTGAAGGTCGCGTCGCCGTCGGCGTCAAAATGCGGAGAGGTCGCCGTCTTCACCACGCTCAGCGACGTGGTGCAGGTCGGGTGGTCGATCGAGAACTCCACGAAGTCGGAGTTGTTGCCGTACGGATCCCAGTCGACCAGGTCGGGCGCGATGCTGCTGGGGACGCCCACGTCGTTGTTGGCGTCGATGGCGGCGCTCTGCGGGCTGCACTGGGCGAACTCCGGCTTGATCAGCGGGGCTCGGAACGGCACCGTGAGGCGGATCTCGCCGCCCACCGGCATCGCAGCGGGCGAGCCTGCCGGGGTCGTGATGTCGTAGTGGATGAGGCTGACGTCCGTCATCCGGTCGCTCGTGGAGTACCAGTATGCCGGGTCACCGTCCGACTGCGGCGGGGCGGTCGGGCAGGCGGCGCCGTTGGCCACCGACTGGCAGGTGATGCCGTCGGGGACGAGGCCGGTGCCGCTCGTCCCGGTGGCGGTCTGGTACATCGCGTTGAACCCGACGCTGGCCTGATCGTCGATCGAATACTCGGTGAGGTCGGTGCTGTTGACGCTGTTGTTGGTCACGTCGAGCTGGAAGTAGACGAGCTGGCCCGGTTGCAGTGTGCCCGCCGGGGTGGTGCCCGCCGCGTCGAGGAACGGACCCGTCTTGACGACCCCGAGGTCGTACGGGCGCAATGCGCAATCGCGTCCCTGCAGGGCGTCGGTGCGGACGACGCGGCCGTTGTTGCCCTGGAAGGTGCCGAGGAGTTCGTCGTCGCCGGTCGAGTCGGCGTCCGTGCCGGTGTCCGTCCCGATGAGGGTGCGGAAGTCGACGGTCATCGGCCGGCACTGCGTCGCGTCGTCGATGTTCTGGTACGTGCCGTGATAAGTCACCGTCAGTGTCCCTCCCGCCGGGACGGTGACGGCGCTGCTCCGGATCCGCTGGCTCTCCGGGGTGTCGCCGCTCCCGTCGACCGCCCAGGATGCGGGGCAGACGGCGCCGCCGGTCGCGGTGCAGGTGATCGCGGCCAGGTCGAAGGTGGAGGCCGCGCCGGGGAGCCGCGAGGGCGCCTCGGCCTGCAGGTAGGCGTCGGTGACGCCGTCCGGGCCGGCGTTGGAGTACGTGGCCGTGTACGCGAACGGTCCGCCAGGCGCCCACGCTCCGGCCGCGGGGACGGCGTCCGCCGCGTCGGTGCGCAGGTCGAAGTTCCGGCAGGCGGGCGGCGTCCATGTCGTCTCGGCGTGGGCGGTGTTGTCCGCGACGGAGCCGTCGGTCTCCGCCGGGACGCCCGCGAGCGTGTCGACGTCGAACGGCCAGGTCACCGGCGCACTGCCGCAGCCGGGGGTTCCCCGCGTGTAGGTGACGCGCAGGACGATGGTGCGGCCGGGCTGCAGGCCGGACACCTGCGCGCCGCCTCCCGCTGTCGTTGCGGCGATGGGGCCCCCGCCGACACCGGTCACGGCCGCGCAATCGCCGGTGGACGCCGTCTGGTCGCAGCCGACGCCCGAGAACGCCGGATCGCCCGGGCTGGCAGCGGTACCGGCCGCGACCGGGATGCCGGAGGACCACTGCGCGGTGAGCAGGTCGAACGTCTGCGACCCCGTGTTGGTGATGGTCACGTCCGCGACCAGGCCGGCCGGATCGTGGTCGTCGAGGGTGATGGCGACGCCGTGCGCGAAGCCCGCGAGCGTGTACTGGTAGGTGAGGTCGGCGGTGTTCGTGCCCGGGGCGAGGTCGCCGAGCGGCGAGGAGACCTGGATGGACGCGCGCGCCGACTGCGTGCTGGTCGCGATGTGCTGAGCGGTGGCGGTGAAGGTCAGCTTCCCGCCCTGTGGCACCGCGAGCCCGGTGGCGCTGACGGCCCCCGTGGCGGTGGCGAAGGTCCACGGCCCGGTCGGGCAGACGGCGCCGCCGGTGGCCGTGCAGTGGATGCCTGCTGTCCACCAGTCGACCGGCTTCCCGGATGCGTCTGTGCCGTCGAACGTCGGAACGGTCAGCGTGACGTCGCCGTCGGTGAGCGGCACGGCGACGGAGTTCTCCACGGTGAACGTGAACGTCGAGGTGTCGTGCCACCCCACGGTGGTGCGGTCGGTCGCGATGTTCACCACCGCATCCGGGGCTGCCGTCGCGGCGAGGGCGGCGGGCGCCCAGCCGGCGACGACGAGCAGCGCAGCGGTGGCGGTGGCGATCAGCGCGCGGGCCGCGATGCGGGGGAGGCGCGCGCGGTGGGCGTGGCGCTGGCGGCGGATGGGCGTGCTGGCGTTCGCGCGATGGCGAGGTGGTACGGAGGGCATGACGATGGAGCTTTCCCGGGTGTGCACGGGGATCCCGCGCGGAAAATGCGGTCACGGCCCACGTCGGGTTGGGGCCGATATCCACGGATATTGCTCGCAAGGTTAGGCGGCGGGAAAAGGCCGCGACTATCCCGTGTGGGACACACCCTGTCCACAATCGGCCAGGAGGGCCCAGCCGGGTCAGCCCAGGTGGTCGAGGTAGCGCAGGATGATGCCCTCGCGGAGCGCCCACGGGCACACTTCGAGCTCGTCCACGCCGAAGGCGCGCATCGTCTCGCGGAGGACGACGCCGCCCGCGACGATCTGGAACGTGCGGTCCGCGGTGATCCCCGGCAGCGCCGTGCGGGCATCGGCCGGCAGCTGTGCAAGACGCGGCACCCAGTCGGACAGCTCCGAGCGCTTCAGCAGGCTGCGCTCCGTTCCGCCGGGGCCGGGCGCCGTCGACCCGGCGAGGCGGGCCAGGGAGCGGATCGTCTTGGAGGTGCCGACCACGTGGCCGTCGGATGCGCGGGAGCCGAACTGCGACACCGCGTCCTGGAGGACCGAGCGGGCGTGCATCCGGAGCGCGTCGACCTGGGGCGCGGTGGGCGGGTCGTCGTGGAGGAACCCGATGGTGCTGCGGCCGGCGCCGAGCGGGACGGACACCGCGATGTCCGGGTACTCGTCGCGACCGGATGCGATCTCCAGCGAACCGCCGCCGATGTCGAACAGCAGCAGGTCGCCGGCCGACCAGCCCGACCAGCGGCGCACAGCGAGGAAGGTCAGCTTCGCCTCGTCCTCGCCGGACAGCACCTGGAGGTCGACGCCGGTCTCCGCGGTGATGCGTGCGAGCAGCTCAGGGCCGTTGCTGGCCTCGCGGATGGCGGACGTGGCGAACGGCAGCAGTTCCTCGATGCCCTCCTGCTCCGCCACCCGCATCGCAGACGCGATGGCGTCCAGGATGGCTTGACAGCCCTCGTCGCTGATCGCGCCGTCCACGGTGATGTAGCGCATCAGCCGCAACACGGACTTGTGGGTGGCGGCCGGGATGGGGCGGGCGCCGGGGTGAGCATCGACGACGAGAAGGTGGATGGTGTTCGAACCGACGTCGAGAACTCCGAGGCGCATAGTCAGACAGTACTGGCTCAGACAGTGCTGTCTCAGCGTCCCTGCCTGTGACGCACCCAGAACCCGATCAGCACACCGCCGCCGATCGCGACGAGCACGCCGATCCCGCGCACGATCCACTGCGTCTGGCCGGTCGCGGCGTCGAAGATCAGCGGCGCGCCGAGACCGACGGCGACGAGGAGGATGCCGCCGATCAAGAACCAGGGGGAACCGTTCGTGCGCTCGACCATGCTCACGAGGATACCGGTGCGATCACCGCGCGCGGGGCCACCCGTCGTCGAAGGGGGCGGAGAGGGCAGGATCGACCTTCTCCGGTGTGGGCTGCTGGGTCTCGAGTCGCTTGAGGCGGCGTCCGGAGATGATGTAGAGGACGGCGACGGCACCATAGGTGAGGACGGTCGTCGTCACAGTGACGACATCTATCGGCGCCACCGGGGGTCGGCCGGGCGGGCGGGGGAGCATCAGGCCCAGGCCGCTGAGAGCCATGGCGCCCGCAAGCACGGCGAAGAGGACTCCCAACCGGCGGCTCAACGTCGCCCGCGCTGTCATCCGCCACCACGGCCGGGGCGGGTCGCGCAGCTCGTCCTGGCCGCGGAAGAGGCGTGCGCCCACGACGAACAGCGCGACGAACAGGATGGTGGCAACGATCTCTGCTCCGACGGAGTGATCGGCAAACGTCGCGACCAGGCGGTTGGTCGCCAGAACGACGATCCACCCGACGACCGCATAGGCCCACTTGCCCCGCACCGTCGTGATCCTGAGCGGCTTCCGCATCCGCACCTCCCTGCCGGAGTCAGCGTACTGGACGCCGACTCCGGCAGGGGCGTTCTACGGCAGGTAGTACGTCGGGTTCGGCAGCTTCACCGCGCGGTCGGCCGAGCCGCCGATCAGGTCGCTGAACTGGTCGCCGTAGTTGGCGACGATGTCGTACTTGCCGCCGGCAGCAGACTCGACGTGGGCCCTGGTCTGCGACTTGTATTCGATCGTCGTGCACTTGGCCGTGGCGCAAGTGATGTACGACGGCTGCTGGGAGGCGCCGACGCCCGTCCACTTGGTGTAGTAGTTCTGCGGTGTGAAGCCGGTGTATCCGACCTTGGCGAGGTTGCCGAGGGTGGCGTCCTTCTGGGCGTCGTTGCGTCCGGTGAGGCCGATCAGCGTGCATCCGGACTTCTGGGCGACCGCGGCGAGCGTGGTCATCGACGGGGTGGCGGGGAAGCGCTGGTCCTGCACCCAGACGTCCTGTTCGGCCGGGTTGAAGGTGAAGTGCATGTCCGCCACCTCCATGTCGTACGTCCACAGGGTGGTGTCGTCGGCGTCGAGGACGATGGCGGGGTTCTTGTGCAGCTTCTTCTCCACGAAGCAGGTCGCGGCGAGCACCGGCAGCTGCCGGAGCACCAGGCTGCGCATCTCGCGGATGTACGGGGAGTCCGTCTTGTTCGCGATGCCCGTGCCCGGGTCGCCGTAATAGGTGGCGATCGTGGACTTCACCGAGTCGATGTTCGGGATGCCCTCACCGCCCTGGGTCGCGCCGCTCGTGCCGTCCGGCGCCATCGTGAAGTGCGTGCGCGGCGACAGGGCCGGCTCGTTCACGCCGGGGAGGTCGGGGGAGGGCAGGTAGTACGTGGGGTTCGGCAGCTTCAGCGCGCGGGTGGCGTATCCGCCCTGCAGGTCGGACCACTGGTCGCCGACGTTGAGGTCGATCGTGTATCCGAGGTCCTGGATGTGCTTCCTGGTGAGCGCCTTGTACTCGACCGTGGTGCACTTCGCCGTGGCGCAGGTGATGTACGACGGCTGCTGGGAGGCCCCGACGCCGGTCCACTTGGTGTAGAAGTTCTCCGCGGTGAACGGCGTGTATCCGACCTTGGACAGGTTGCCGAGGGTGGCGGCCTTCTGGTCGTCGTTGCGGCCGGTGAGTCCGAAGACGCTGAAGCCGATGGCCGCCGCCTTGTTCACGAAGGCGACCATCGCCGGCGTGGCGGGGAAGCGCTGGTCCTGCACCCACACGTTCTGTTCGGCCGGGTTGAAGGTGAAGTGCATGTCCGCCACCTCCATGTCGTACGTCCACAGCGTGGTGTCGTCGGCGTCGAAGACGATCGCGGGCTTCTCGCCCCTGGCCTTCGCCGCCGCGTACTCGGCCTGCAGCTTCGCCGTCTCGCCGGCCACGATCGTCGACATCTCGCTGATGTACGGCGACGCCGTCTTGTTCGCGATGCCGGTGCCGGGGTCGCCGTAGTAGGTGGCGATGGTCTTCTTCACTGAGTCGATGTTCGGGATGCCCTCCCCGCCCTGCGTCGCGCCGCTCGTGCCGTCCGGCGCCATCGTGAAGGAGGTGCGCGGCGCGAGCTGCTGCCCGTGGCCGTTTCCGTGCCCCGGTCCCGGGTCCCAGGCGGACGCAGCGGACACGTCGACCACGCCGAAGCCGACGACGATGGCCAGCACGCCCGCGGCCCCGGCGGCGAGGCGGGTGCGGCGCGGATGTGCGGTTCTCTCGGTGGACCTGAGCAACATTGCAGACACCAATCGATCGAGGGGGTCCACCCCCGAACGGGGGTCTGGGAGCACACTAGCCGGATGCGGTCTGACGCGCCAGACGCGCTCGGCCGGCCCGCGCGAATGAGCGGACGCCTCGTGGCCCCCCCTGTGCCGGGCCTTGTCTGGCGGATCGCGGGTGGCCTAGCATCTCGCCATGACCGACGCATCGCCGACCGTGGCCTTCGACCTGCTCACCACCCGCCTGCTCGACGACCCGGACGACGACGTCGTCGTGACGGAGAAGGGCCTGAACGTCCACGGGAAGCTGTTCGCGTTCCTCGACGGGGACGCCCTGGTGGTCGACCTGCCGGCCGCGAGGGCGCTCGACCTGGTGGACCGCGGGATCGCCTCTCCCGCATCCGGAGGGGTGGTGGATGCGCGCGGCTCGTGGGTCGCGATCGGCGACGTGGAGGACTGGCAGGAGCTCGCCTCCGAGGCGCACCAGTTCGTCGGGGAACCGCCGGTCGGCCGCGACTCCTGACGGGCGGAGTCTGCGCATCCGGGAATGCCGTAACCCTCGACTGCATTGCAGTTTGAGGAAGTAAGGTTTTCAACGCATGCACACCGACACCATCGATCTCACCCGAATCCGCGCGGACTTCCCGATCCTCGGCCGCGAGGTCAACGGGCACCCGTTCGTCTATCTCGACTCCGGAGCGACCTCGCAGAAGCCGCGCCAGGTGCTCGACGCCGAACGCTCCTTCGTCGAGCAGTACACCTCGGCCGTCCACCGCGGCGCGCACACCGTCGCCGGCGAGGCCACCGAGCTGTTCGAGGACGCGCGCGCACGCGTCGCCTCCTTCGTCGGCGTCGACGCCGACGAGCTGGTGTGGACGTCCAACGCGACGGAGGGCATCAACCTGCTTGCGTACAGCATCTCGAACGCGTCGCTCGGGCGCGGGGGAGACGCGGCGGCGCGGTTCAGGATCGGGGAGGGCGACGAGATCGTCGTCACGGAGTCCGAGCACCACGCGAACCTCGTGCCGTGGCAGGAGCTCGCCGCCAGGACCGGGGCGACCCTCTCGGTGATCGGCCTGCACGACGACGGACAGCTCCGCCTCGACGAGGCCGCCGCCGTCATCACGCCGCGCACGAAGATCGTCGCGTTCACCCACGTCTCCAACGTGCTCGGCGCGATCAATCCGGTCGAGACGCTCGTCGCCCTCGCCCGCGAGGTCGGTGCGCTCACCGTCCTCGACGCCTGCCAGTCCGCGCCGCACCTGGCGCTCGACCTGCACGCCGCCGGCGTCGACTTCGCCGTGTTCTCCGGCCACAAGATGCTCGGGCCCACCGGCATCGGCGCGCTCTACGGCCGCCGCGAACTGCTGAACGCCCTTCCGCCGTTCCTCACCGGCGGCTCCATGATCACCACGGTCACGCTCACCGGCGCCGAGTACCTCCCGGCGCCGCAGCGGTTCGAGGCGGGGACGCAGCGCGTCTCCCAGGCCGTCGCGCTCGCCGCGGCTGTGGACTACCTCGACGCGGTCGGGATGGCCGCCATCAAGGCGCACGAGGAGGAGCTGGGGGCGCGCATCCTGGACGGGCTGGCCGAGATCCCCGGCGTGCGCGTGCTCGGACCGGGACGCGACGTTCCGAGGGTCGGGCTCGCGAGCTTCGTGGTGGACGGCATCCACTCGCACGATGTCGGCCAGTTCCTCGACGACCGCGGCATCGCCGTGCGCGTCGGCCACCACTGCGCCCAGCCGGTGCACCGCCGCTTCGGCGCGACGGCCAGCACCCGCATCAGCACCTACCTCTACAGCACTGCGGACGAAGTGGATGCGGCCGTCGCGGCCGTGGCCGACGCCCGCTCCTTCTTCGGAGTCGACCGATGAGCACGTCCGACCTACAGAACCTCTACCAGCAGGTCATCCTCGACCACGCCAAGGAGAAGCACGGCTACGGCCTGCGACCGGATGCGGCGGGAAGCTCGCACCAGCTCAACCCCACGTGCGGAGACGAGGTGACGCTCAACGTGCATCCATCGGCGGAGGGCGGCGTCGCGTCGATCAGCTGGGAGGGACACGGCTGCTCCATCTCGACGGCGTCGGCGTCGCTCCTCAGCGACATCGTGCACGACGTGTCGCGCGAGGAGCTGGCCGATGCGGTGGCCGCGTTCCGCGAGCTGATGCAGTCGAAGGGCACGATCGACGGCGACGAAGAGCTGCTCGGCGACGCCGTCGCCCTCGCCGGCGTCTCGAAGTACGTCACCCGCATCAAGTGCGCCATGCTGCCGTGGGTGGCGCTGGAGGACGCGCTGGCCACGTCGGCCGCGTAGTCGCGCTCGGTTCGAACGGAGTTCGCGCCGGACACGCCGTGCGTGCGTCCGCTTGAGCGGAGTTCGGACGCGAATCTTCGCGATTCTCCGCGTGAGCGGTCAGGCGGCGGCCGTCAGGCGACCCAGCCGGAAAACCGCGCGAGGAACTCGCGGGTGCGCTGCTCGCGCGGCGCGCCGAACAGTTCCGACGGCGACCCCTGCTCGGCGATCACGCCCGCGTCGAGGAACACCACCCGGTCGGCGACGTCGCGCGCGAATGTCATCTCGTGCGTCGCCATGACGATGGTCGTGCCGGACGCCTTCAGGTCGCGCACCAGTTCCAGCACCTCGCCGACGAGTTCGGGATCGAGGGCGCTGGTGACCTCGTCGAGCAGCAGGAGCTCCGGGTCGGTCGCGATGGCGCGCACGATGGCGGCGCGCTGCTGCTGACCGCCGGAGAGCCGGTCCGGGAATTCCTTCGCCTTGTCGCCGAGGCCGATCGCCGCCAGCAGTTCGTGCGCCTTCGCCTCCGCCGCCCTGCGCGGGATGCGGTGCACGCGGCGGCTGGCGAGCGTCACGTTGTCGAGCACGGACAGGTGCGGGAACAGGTTGTAGTGCTGGAACACCACGCCGATGCGGCCGCGCACCGCATCCATCCTGGTGCGGGGGTCGCTGATGTCGTCGCCGACGAGGAAGATCTGCCCGTCGTCGATGGGTTCCAGCAGGTTGATCGTGCGCAGCAGCGTCGACTTGCCTGACCCGCTCGCGCCGATCAGGGCCACCACCTCGTGCCGGTGAACGTCGAGGTCGATGCCGCGCAGCACCTCCGTGTCTCCGAACCGCTTGCGCAGCCCGGTCAGCCGGAGCACGGGCTCCGCGGTGTCCTGGTCGCTCATACGACGCTCCCGATCTGCTCGCGCCTGCGCACCCGCGCCGAATACCAGTCGGTGAGCCGGATCATCGGAAGCGCCAGCACTACGAAGAGCAGCCCGGCGAGCACGTACGGGGTGAAGTTGTATGTGGCGGCCGTCTCGATCTGCGCGGCGCGCACAGCATCCACTGCTCCCAGGATGGAGATGAGGCCGACGTCCTTCTGCATGGCGACGAAGTCGTTCATCAGCGCGGGCGTGACCTTGCGGACCGCCTGGGGCAGGATCACCAGCCGCAGCGTCTGGTAGTGGCTGAGGCCGAGGCCGCGGGCCGCCAGCCGCTGGGAGGGATGCACGGCCTCGATCCCGGCGCGGAACACCTCGGACACGTATGCCGAGTAGACCAGGATGAGCGCGATGGTGCCCCAGAACTCGGCGGGCATGCGCGGGAAAACGCCGAGCCCCGGCAGGCCGAAGCCGACGAGATACAGCACGATGATCAGCGGCATCCCGCGGAACAGGTCGGTGTAGCCCGCCGCCAGCGCGCGCAGCGGGAAGAAGATCGGTCCGCGCAGGGTGCGCGTCGTGGCGATCAGGATGCTCACGATCAGCACACCGATCGCGGCGACGATCAGCACCCGGATGTTGAGCAGCAGCCCCTCGAACACCCGCGGCCACGCCTGCACGGCCACGGCGGGGTCGAAGAAGGTCTGCTGGACGGCGGCCCAGCCGGGGGTGTTGATGACGAAGAACCAGGCGACGACGGCGACGACGACGGTGCTGGCGAGGCTGATCAGCACGGAGCGCGTCGTCTGCCTGCGCCGGAACGCGCGCCGGCCGAGTTCGACGGCGCTGGGCTGCTCGACGTCGCTGGGCTGCCCGGCGGCGCCCGGTTGCTGGATGGTGCTCACCCGTTGAACGTTAGCCGGTCGGCCGCTACTTCAGCACCGGGGCGTTGCCGTCGGTGGCGAGCCACTTGGCGGCCAGCGTGTCCAGGGTTCCGTCGGTGCGCAGCGCGTCGACCGCGGCCGTCACCTTCGCGGTGAGCGGGCTGCCCTTGGCGAGCACCAGACCGAACTGGTCGCCGTCCTGCCCGGACGCCTTCGGCAGCTGGCCGACGATCTTCCCGTCCTTCAACTCGGCGTCGCGCAGGTAGAAGGCGGTCGGCAGGTCGACGACGATCGCATCCACCTGCTTGTTCTCCAGGGCGAGCTTGGCGTCGTCGTTGGAGTTGAACGCCTGAACGCCGCCGGAGGGCGCGATCTGCTTCTCCGCCGCCGTGAAGCTGGTGGTGGCGGACTGGGCGCCGATGGAGAGCTTCTTGAGGTCGGCGAGCGAGGTGGCCTTCGCCGCGGGGGAGGCGCCGGTGGTGACGACCACCTGCGTGGTCTCGTAGTACGGAGAGGAGAAGTCGACGGCCTTCTTGCGCTCGTCGGTGATGGAGAACTGCTGCAGGTTGAAGTCGAAGGTCTTCGGTCCGGGGGCGATGGCCTGGTCGAACGTGGTGCGCACCCAGGTGACATCGGTCTTCGCGAAGCCGAGCTTGTCCGCGACCGCGTACGCGACGGCGGCCTCGAAGCCCTTGCCGGACTCCGGCTTGTCGTCGATCACCCACGGCGAGTATGCGGGCTCCGCCGTGGCGATGGTGAGCTTGCCGGGCGTGGCGTATGCGTCGTCGGCCTTCGCGCTTGCCGAGCCGGTGGATCCGGAGCCGGACGCGCATCCGGTGAGGGCGAGCGCTGCAGCCGCGACGACGGCGGCGACGGTGAGGATGCGGCGGGACATGGCGGCTCCGGGCTGTGATCGGGGGCGGGGTGCGTGCGGGTCTCTCAGCATGGCGCATCCCGCGCCGCGTGGGCAACGCGGCCGGTCACAGTGTTACGCCGGAGGCACGGCGGTCAGTCGCCCAGCGCGTTCAGGATGGCGCGGGGCGGCGCGAAGAAGGTGGTGCCGGTCGCCGCCGTGGAGAAGTCCAGGATGCGGTCGTAGCTGCCCTCCGGGTCTCCGACGAACATCCGCTGCAGCATCCGCTCGATCACCCAGAGGGCGCGCGAGTACCCGATGAAGTACGTGCCGAACTCGCCGTGCCCGACCCGTCCGAACGGCATGTTGTCGCGCAGGATGTCGTGCTCGACGCCCGCCTCGTCGGTGATCGTGGCGAGGGTCTTGTGGGACTTCTGGCCGTACTCGGCGTCGTCCAGTTCCACGTTGTCGAGCTTGGTGCGGCCGATCACCCCCTCCTGGGCCGGTGTCGGCAGCGCGCCCCACTTCGTGAGGTCGTGCAGGTACTTCTGCACCACGACGTAGCTGCCCCCTGCGAACTCGGGGTCCTCGTCTCCGACGAGCGTCGACGACGCCATCTCCCCGTCGGCCGGGTTCGCGGTGCCGTCCACGAACCCCAGCAGGTCGCGGGAGTCGAAGTAGCGAAAGCCGGTGACCTCATCGACCACCTGGACGCTGTCGCCGAGGGCGTCCAGCAGCAGGCGCTCGAATTCGAAGGTGAAGTCGCCGCGCTCCGCCCTGATGTGGAACAGCAGGTCGCCCGGGGTCGACACGGCGGTGTGCACCGGTCCGCGGATCTCGGCGAACGGGTGCAGCTCGCGGGGGAGACCGCGCCGGGTGAGCCTCGTCCAGATGCCCGCGCCGATCGCGACGTTGCAGGAGAGGTGGGCGTTCAGGTCGCGGAAGCCGACCGTCTTGACCAGGCCGGACAGGTCGGAGAGCACGTCCTTCACCGTGGAGAACGCCTCGTCGGAGTCCGCGACGGACACCACGAGGAAAACGGCGGAACGGGAGAGCGGGGCATCGACGCTCTGGGCGTCGATCGGGACGCGCTGCCAGGCGTGGTCGCCGGTGTCGGAGGTCATGGAGAGAGTCTGCCGCACATCCCCTGCCCGCAGGAAGAGCGACCGCACTCAGGTAACGGAAAGGTAACGATGGCAGGGCCCGAGCGATCCGCACCAGCACGCGGATGTCGGTGTATGCCGTCGACGGAATGTGGTGTGAAATGCAGAATCTCGATTGGCTTTCTGTACAAACACATTGATAACGTCGAGTCGCCCCGTTGGCCGTGACCGGCAGAAACGGGGCCGCAACAACCCAGCCCGCGTTCCGGGAATGAGGGGCCGAGGTGTACACCGGCCCCGCACGCCGGAGCGTACGGTCGGGCGGTGTGGGCGTGCCCCGATGGCGCGTCGGCAGCCGGTGATTCGCGGATCGGACGATCCGCTTGAGTCGACCAGCTGTTCACGCTGCCCACCCGGGCGCAATCACGGGCACGCACCAGGGCATCGCCGCGCGTGCCACGGAGGAAAAGTGAGCGAATCTGCCGCCGTCGAAGCGCGCAATCTGTACAAAGTGTTCGGACGTAAACCCGGCGACGTCGTTCGCCGGCTGCAGGGCGGGGCGACCCGCGACGAGGTCGCAGGCTCGGGAACCGCAGCGGTGATCGACGCGAGCTTCTCGGTGCGCCCCGGCGAGATCTTCGTGGTCATGGGTCTGTCCGGTTCGGGCAAGTCCACGCTGATCCGCTTGCTGAACGGGCTCCTCGAGCCGACCGCCGGCGAGGTGGCGGTGATGGGCACGACGATCACGGGCCTGCCGCCCAAGAAGCTCCGGGATGTGCGGCAGAAGCACATCTCGATGGTGTTCCAGCACTTCGCCCTCCTCCCGCACCGCACCGTGCTCGACAACCTCGCATACGGTCTCGAAGTGCAGGGCGTCCCGATCGCGGAGCGCCGCGCCAAGGCGGAGACCGTGCTCGACCTCGTCGGGCTGTCCGGCTGGGGCGACAAGCTCCCCGGAGAGCTCTCCGGCGGGATGCAGCAGCGCGTCGGCCTCGGCAGGGCACTCGCGGCAGACACCGACGTGCTCCTGATGGACGAGGCGTTCTCCGCGCTGGACCCGCTCATCCGGCGCGAGATGCAGGAGCAGCTGCTCGAACTGCAGAGCCAGCTCGGCAAGACCATCGTGTTCATCACCCACGACCTCAACGAGGCGATGTTCCTCGGGGACAGGATCGCGGTGATGCGCGACGGTCGCGTCGTGCAGATCGGAACGCCGGAGGAGATCCTCACCGACCCGGCCAATGACTACGTGGAGAGCTTCGTGCAGGACGTCGACCGTGCCCGCGTGCTGACGGCGGCGAGCGTGATGGAGCCCGTGCGGGCGCTCGTCACCGTGGCCGCTGGACCGCGCGCCGCCGTGCGCACCATGCGCGACCTGCAGACCTCCGCCGCCTTCGTGGTCGGCCACGGACGCCGCCTGCTCGGCGCCGTGCGCGACCGCGACGTGATGCGCCAGGTGCGCGACGGCCAGTCCGACCTCTCCGCGGTGATCGACGACGGCATCGCGTCCGTCTCCCGCGACGAGGTGCTGAGCGAGCTGGTCGAGCTGTCCGTCGGCAGCGACCTGCCGCTCGCGGTGGTCGACGACAACCACCGCCTTCTCGGCGTCATCCCGCGGGTGACCCTGCTTGCGGCGCTCGGCAACGTCACCAGCGAGACCACCGAGATCCCGATCATCGTCGAGCCCAGGGCGACCATCCCGGTCGACGTGATGAACCAGACGCTGCTCGAGACCGCGCCGGGGGTCGGCGCGCGAGAAGGCGGAGAGCCTGAGCTCGAGGAGGTGCGCTGATGGATGTACGACTTCCCCTCGGCGACTGGGCGACCAGCGCCGTCGACTTCGTCACCGAGTTCTTCGGCCCCGTGTTCGATGTGATCCGCACGGTCTTCACCGGGCTGTACACCGGGATGGACTGGCTGCTGCAGACGCCGCCGTTCTGGGGCATCATCCTGATCTTCGCGGTGCTCGCCGTCTGGCTGCGCGGCTGGGTGTTCGGCGCGGGAACGGTGGTCGGGCTGCTCGTCATCGCCGGGATCGACCAGTGGGCGAACGCGATGGACACGCTCGCGCTCGTGCTCGTCGCCGCGGCCATCGCCGTCGCGCTGAGCGTCCCGCTCGGCATCCTGGCAGCGCGGTCGAAGACGGCGTCGGCGATCATCCGTCCCGTGCTCGACTTCATGCAGACCATGCCGGCGTTCGTCTACCTCATCCCGGCCCTCATCCTGTTCCGGGTGGGTGTCGTGCCCGGCATCGTCGCGACGATCATCTTCGCGATGGCTCCCGGCGTGCGGCTCACGGAGCTGGGCATCCGCGGCGTCGACAGCGAGATCGTCGAGGCCGGGCGGGCGTTCGGCTCGTCGCCCCGGCGCATCCTGCGCCAGATCCAGCTGCCGCTCGCCATGCCGTCGATCCTCGCCGGGGTGAACCAGGTGATCATGCTGTCGCTCTCGATGGTCGTCATCGCCGGAATGGTCGGTGCAGGCGGTCTCGGCCGCGACATCGTCCAGGCGCTCAGCCGGGTGGATGTGGGCCTCGGCTTCGAGGCCGGACTCTCCGTGGTCATCATCGCGATCATCCTGGATCGGCTCACGGCCTCCGTGGGGGCGGCCCGCAAGCGGATGCCGAAGCGCGCGCTGGCGGCCCTCGGGGCAGCAGCCCTCGTGGCCGTCGGCGGCACCAGCATCGCCGCCGTCTCCCAGGCGGACGCGTCGAAGGGCGAGATCAAGGTCGCCGTCTTCAACGGCTGGCCGGAGGGCGAGGCGGTGTCCTACCTCTGGAAGCACGTGCTGGAGGAGAAGGGCTACGACGTGACGTTCGAGTACGCCGACGCCGGCCCGGCGTTCGCCGGTCTCAGCACGGGCGACTACGACGTGGCGTTCGACGGCTGGCTGCCGACGACGCACGAGGCGTACCTGAAGAAGTACGGAGACTCGCTCGTCGACCTCGGCGCCTGGAACAACGAGGCCAAGCTCACCATCGCGGTGAACAAGGACGCACCCATCGACTCGCTCGACCAGCTCGCGGCGCACGCCGACGAGTTCGGCAACCGGCTGGTCGGCATCGAGCCGGGCGCGGGTCTCACCGAGGCGACGCAGAAGAAGGTCATCCCGGAGTACGGCCTCGGCGGTCTCGACTTCACGACGTCGTCGACCCCGGCGATGCTCGCCGAGCTGACCAGCGCGATGAAGAGCAAGGACAACATCGCCGTCACCCTGTGGCGGCCGCACTGGGCATACGACCAGTTCGACCTGAAGGATCTGAAGGACCCGAAGAACACGCTCGGGACGGCGGAATCCCTGCACTCGATCGCCAGCACGGACTTCGAGAAGAAGTACCCCGAGGTGGCGGGCTGGGTGAAAGCCTTCAAGCTCGACTCGAAGCTGCTCTACTCGCTCGAGAACGACATGTTCAACGGCGCGAAGACGGACGACTACGACCCCATCGTCACGAAGTGGATGACGGAGCACCAGGAGTACGTCGACACGCTCACGAACTGAGCGCGACCTCGTACGCTGGAAGGATGAGCTTCCCTCTCGCCCATCCCGTCGACACCACCAGGATCGACGCGGACACCATCGTCACGTACCCGGACGGCGACCTGACCTCGACCGGCACTGTGCTCATCGCACAGCCGGTCGGGGACGGGCGCACCGCGATCGTCCTCGACAGGACGGCGTTCCACGCCGTCGACCCGGTCTGGCCGGACCAGCCCGCCGATGACGGCACGCTGTCGGTGGACGGTGTCGTGCATCCCGTGGTCGGGGCGGTGGTCGGCGCGATCGACGGAGAGAACCTGTTCGTGGGCGACGCCCCGGTGCGGACGGGCACGGAGGGCTGGGCGTTCGTCGTCTGCCATTTCGTGGAGGACGCTGACGGGCTCACCCCGGGCACGCCGGTGACCGTCACCGTCGACCCCGCTCTGCGCCGCGCGCTCTCCGCCGGGCACACCGGTTGCCACCTGGCGTCGCTGGCGCTCAACGCGGCGCTGGCCGGGCTGTGGAGCAAAGAGGTGCAGCTCGACGGCAGGGGCAGCCCCAACTTCGACCAGCTCGCGATCACCGAGTCGCGCATCCTGCCGGACGGCTCGCTCGACACGTACCGCATCGGCAAGAGCCTGCGGAAGAAGGGGTTCCAGGCCGCAGAGCTCGCCGGAGCGCTGGACACCGTGGAGGCCGCAGCCAACGAGCTGCTGGCCGGATGGCTGGCGACCGGAGCCGCGGTGTCGATCGCGCGCGACGGAGACGGCCTGGGGGAGCGGCGCACCTGGCGCTGCGACCTCCCGGACGGCACCGTCGAGATCCCGTGCGGAGGAACGCACCTGCGCTCGCTCTCCGAGCTGGCGTCGGTGACGGTCGACCTCGACCTCCACGAGGCGGAGGGTGCGCTCGAACTCCGGATGCGCACCGCTGGGACGCTCAGTGCGGCAGGAACGGCAGAGCCACCGCGAGAGCACTGAGCGCGACCGCGAGCAGCCAGCCCAGCCGGACGACGCGCGCCGCCCTGTCCTCGCGGGCGATGGCGTCGAACCGCTCGACGGTGGCTGAGCCTGCGCCGGACGGGCCGTGCACCGCTCGCCAGGTGGCGGGGTCGTCGACGATGCGCACGATCGCATCCACGGTCGCTCGATCGACACCGGCCGGACGCCGGGTGAGCCAGCGGTTCAGCCCGCCGGCGGCGAGCACGGCGACCCTGGCGGGCTGCTGACGCACGGTCAGCTTCTTCGCGCCGAGCACCGCGACCACGGCGTTCACCGGGGCGACCAGGCCCGCGGTGGCGAGCACCTGCCGGATGCGCGACGCCTCCAGCTCGGAGTTGCGCAGGTACGGCTTCTTCGCCCCGTTCACGAGCACAGCGCGCTCGCCGACCCACACCTCAGCACCCTGGTGGTTCTTGGTGTTCACGACGAACACGCCGCCGGGGCCGACGACGAGATGGTCGATGTCCGCATCCCCGTTCCCGACGGGCAGCGCGTGGAAGACGGTCCATCCGTCCGGCAGGCGGTCGAGCATCGCCCCCACCTCGCGCTCGCCGAGCGCGCCGTCGAACCAGGGCCGGGTGCCGGCGCTGAGCGGGCGGACCCCGAACGCACGGGCGACAGCCGACCGCGGAGGGACGTCACCGTGCAACCGGACGACCTGCTCCATCACCGCGTATCCGGCGACCCTGTCGCGCATCCGTCCACTGTTGTCCACCGCGCCACCGTACCGAGCGGATGGGAGCCCTTCCAGGCCCCCAACCAGGGCGCGCTCCGGACGGACTACCCCTTGGTGAGGGGCAGCTCGTCGTCGCCGGGCAGCCGCTCTTCGAGCGAGGCGTTGTGCTCGGCGACGGCGTCGAGACGTTCCTCGTCGTTCGAGCCGAGCTCGGTGACGGCCTCGGTCAGCTCGTCGGCGTCGCGCGGCGCAGCGGGCTCCTGGCTCTGCTGGGTGTCCTGGCCGGTTGCATCGGGGCCAGTGGTGGGCTCATCCTGATCGCTCATGCCGCGCACTGTACGCTCCCGTCGGATGCCGGGACTACACTGCCGCCCATGAGCCGAATCGAGACCGGAATCGTGTCGTACACCCTGTCCGGCGACTACTACGCCACCGTCGGAGCCGACTTCGACACCGAGGCCGTCGACGACGCGATCCTCGCCGAACTGAACAGGATGCTCCCCGTCGGCATCGTCGTGGAGCGCAGCGGCAAGGTGTTCGCCGACGAGGACAAAGCGGACGAGGCGCGCAGGATCGACTGGAACGGCCTGCTCAAGCGGATCGACGTCGACCAGATCCTCGCCGAGCACGGGCGCTGACCCTCAGCGCCCCTTCACCACGTCGTAGGCGGCGAGGGCCGCCCTCCTCGTCTCCGCGAGGTCGACGATCGGCTCCGGGTACGCGTCCGTCTGCCACTCCGGCACCCAGCGGCGCACGTAGTCGCCGTGTTTGTCGAACTTCTCGCGCTGCAGTTCGGGGTTGAACACGCGGAAGTACGGTGCGGCGTCCGCCCCGCTTCCCGCGACCCACTGCCAGTTGAACGGGTTGCTGGCCGGGTCGGCGTCGACCAGCGTGTCCCAGAACCACTGCTCGCCCAGCCGCCAGTCGATCAGCAGGTTCTTGATCAGGAACGACGCGACGACCATGCGCACCCTGTTGTGCATCGTGCCGGTGTGCCAGAGCTCCCGCATCCCGGCGTCGACCAGCGGGATGCCGGTGCGGCCCTGCTGCCAGGCGCGCAGCGCCGTCGGGTGCAGGCGCGGCCAGGGGAAGGCGTCGAACTCGCTGCGGATGTTCTCCGTCGCCAGCGCCGGCCGCTGGAACAGCGTGTGGTACGCGAACTCGCGCCAGCCCAGCTCGGAGAGGAAGGTGGCTGCGCCCTCCGCGTTCGTGCGGGTGCGCGCGGCGGCGGTGGCGTGCCAGACCTGGTGCGGGCTGAGCTCGCCCCAGCGCAGCCGCGGCGACAGCCGTGAGGTGGCGTCGATCCCCGGGGTGTCCCTGTCCGCCTTGTATGCGGCGACGTCCTCGTCCAGGAAGCGCGCGAGGGCCTCGTGCGCGGCGTCCTCTCCCGGCTCCCAGGTCTCCTGCAGGCCGGCCGACCAGTCGGGATGCGTCGGCAGGAGCCCGAGGTCGGTGACCGTGAGGCCGTCCAGCGGGGGAGCGCCCGCGATGCTCCCGGGCGCATCCAGCGGCTTGCGCGGCTCCGGCGAGGCGAGGCAGGCGCGCCAGAACGGGGTGTAGACGGAGAACGGCGTGCCGGAGCCCGTGCGAATGGTCCACGGCTCGAAGAGCAGGTTCGCGCCGAAGCTGGACGCCTCGCGTCCGTCGTCCCTGGCCTGCGTCTTGATGGCTTCGTCGACCGTGCGCTCCGCCTCGCCGTACCGCCTGTTCCAGAACACGGCGGCGGCGGCGGTCTCGGCGAGCAGGTCGCCGATGACGCGTTCGGCCGGGCCGCGACGGATCGTCAGGGAGGCTCCCAGTGCATCCAGTGCTGCGGAGAGCGCGGTGAGACTGTGGTGCAGCCACCACCGGGACGCGCCGCCCGGCGCTCGCACGCCGGGCGACTCGTCGTCGAGCACGTAGACGCAGACGACGGGCATCCCGCTGCCGACGGCGGCCGTCAGTGCCGGATTGTCTGCGACCCGGAGGTCGTCACGGAACCAGACGACCGCCGGGCGGGATCCGGACGCTGCGGCGTGCTGCTCGCTCACGCGCTCAGAGGTCGAGCGTGTCGTTGGGCTCCAGCGGGAAGAACTCGCCGCCGTTCTGCTCCGTCGCCCACTTGATGCGGGCGTTCGCCATGTCCTTGCCCCCGCGGGAGAGCACCATCTCGTGCGTCGGGAAGCTGCGCTTGGGCTTGACGGCAAGCACGTAGTCGATGGTCTCCGCGATCTTCAGCCAGGGGGCGCCCGCCGGGGTGGCGAGCACATCCACGTCGACGCCTTCCGGGATGGTGAACGAGTCGCCCGGGTAGTAGAGCACGTCGTTGATGAGCACGCCGACGTTGTCGACGACGGGGATGCTCTCGTGGATGACCGCGTGACGCCCGCCGAAGAAGCGCAGGGTGAACGGCCCGGCCTCGACGGTGTCTCCGGGGTGCACGACGGTGATGGCGAAGTCGGGGGCTGCGGCGGCGACGCCCTGTGGGGCGAAGATCGGCACATCCGGGTTGAGGTCGAGGATGCGGTTCAGCTGCTCGGGGGTCCAGTGGTCGGCGTGCTCGTGGGTGATCACGACGCCGACGGTGCTGTTCGTGTCGGTGAGGGGGGAGGTCAGGCTCCCCGGGTCGACGAACAGCTTCTTTCCGGACTCTTCGAGGAGCAGGGCGGCGTGTTCGAACTTCGTCAGTCTCATGGCACCAGGAAATACCTAAAAGGGTGGTCGTGCAACTTGAGGAATATACCCCTGGGGGGTACGGTTCAAGGGTGGATATGAACGAGACGACGACGAATCAGACGCACCAGTCACACGACGCGCACGATCACGCGGGTCACGACCACGCGGCTCACGGCGGCGCGGCCGACGATCACGGTGCGCACGACCACGGCGGTCACGATCACGGCGCCCACGCCGGGCACGATCCGGCGATCTTCCGGCGCAAGTTCTGGCTGACCCTGGTCCTCACCATCCCCACTCTGGTGTTCTCGCCCGGCCTGCAGGAGATCCTCGGGCTCGGCGGACCCCGGTTCCCCGGCAGCCAGTACATCCCCGCGGTCTTCGGCGTCGCCATCTTCTTCTACGGCGGCCTCGTCTTCCTCCGTGGGGCCGTCACCGAGCTGCGGAGCCGCCAGCCCGGCATGATGACGCTCATCTCGCTGGCCATCGTGGTCGCGTTCGGCTACAGCCTCGCCGTCACGTTCGGCCTGCCGGGCATGGACTTCTGGTGGGAGCTCGCCACCCTCATCCTGATCATGCTGCTCGGCCACTGGATCGAGATGTCGGCGGTGATGGGCGCCCAGGATGCGCTCGGCCAGCTCGCGAAGCTGCTGCCCGACCAGGCGGAGCGAGTCGGCGACGGGTCGACGTCCGAGCTCGTGCCCGTCAGTGCGCTCGCCGTCGGCGACCTCGTGCGCGTCCGTCCCGGCGCCGCGGTGCCCGTTGACGGGGAAATCGTCGACGGACGGTCCGACGTGGACGAATCGCTTCTCACCGGCGAGTCGAAGCCGGTCACCCGCGGAGTGGGCGAGCAGGTGGTCGCCGGCTCCATCTCCGGCAGCGGGTCGCTGGTGGTCCGGGTGACGAAGACCGGGGGAGACACCGCGCTCGCCGGGATCATGCGCCTCGTCTCCGACGCGCAGGCCAGCAAGTCCGGCACGCAGATCCTCGCCGACCGCGCGGCCGGGCTGCTGTTCTACGTGGCGCTCGCCGCCGCATCCCTCACCCTGGTCGTGTGGGCGATCCTGCGGCCGGACGAGCCCGGCTTCGTGCTCGAACGCGTCGTGACCGTGCTCGTCATCGCCTGCCCCCACGCGCTCGGCCTGGCCATCCCGCTGGTCGCCCAGATCTCCACGGCGATCGGCGCGAAGAACGGCCTGCTGATCCGCGACCGGCACGCGATGGAGGACGCCCGCCTGATCGACGTCGTCCTGTTCGACAAGACCGGGACGCTCACCGAGGGCCGCCAGGGCGTCGCGTCTGTGGAGGCCACCGACGGGGACGTGGATGCGCTGCTCGCGCTGGCCGCGTCCGTCGAGGCGCCCGCCGAGCATCCCATCGCCCGGGCGATCGTCGCCGAGGCGCAGCAGCGGGGACTCGCGGTCGCGGCCGCAGCGGACTTCGAGGCCTTGGGCGGCCGGGGAGCGACGGCGACGGTCGACGGTGTCGCCGTGACCGTCGGGGCGCCCCGCCTGCTCGCCGAGCGGGGGCTGACGCCCGACGCTGCGGTGGCCGAGGCCGCGCGCGCCGCCGAGGCCGAAGGCCAGACGGTGGTGTACGTGCTGCGCGGGGATGGTGCAGCCGGGATGCAGGTGGACGAGGCGTTGACGGCTGGGACGTCGACGGCTGGGATGCAGGCCGCCGGGATGCAGGTGGCCGGGATGATCGCGCTCGCGGACGTCGTGCGACCCGAGTCGGAGGAGGCGGTGCGCATCCTGCACAGCCGCGGAGTGCGCGTCGCGATGCTGACCGGCGACTCGCGGGCCGTCGGCGAGGCCGTCGCCGCACGTCTGGGCATCGACGAGGTGTTCGCCGAGGTGCTGCCCGGCGACAAGGCGGGCACCGTCGCGCAGCTGCAGCAGGGCGGCGCGAAGGTGGCGATGGTCGGCGACGGCGTCAACGACGCCCCGGCGCTCGCGCAGGCGGACGTCGGGATCGCGATCGGCGCGGGCACGGACGTGGCGATCGAGTCGGCCGGGATCGTGCTCGCGTCCAGCGACCCGCGCGGCGTGGCCAGGGTGATCACGCTGTCGAGGGCCACCTACCGCAAGATGCTGCAGAACCTCGCCTGGGCCGCCGGGTACAACGTGATCGCGCTGCCCCTCGCGGCGGGCGTCGCCACCGGGATCGGCGTGGTCGTGTCTCCCGCGTTCGGCGCCGTGCTCATGTCGGTGTCCACCATCGTGGTGGCGCTGAACGCGCAACTGCTGCGGCGCGTGCGCCTGTAGGCCGCGGCGCGAACTCCGCCCGGGCGGAGTCCCGGCGCGACACGCCGCGGAAGACTCCGCTGGAACGGAATCGGCGGGCCCCCGGCCGTGAGAACTCCGCTCAAGCGGATTCCGGGGGCTCGGCCGCGAGCTCCGCTCGGGCGGACTCCGTGGGCTCGGCCGCGAGCTCCGCTCGGGCGGAAGACGCGTGCTGCTCGCCGCGGGAACTCCGCTGGGGCGGAGTGTGGCGCGGCGTGTCGTGCCGGGAGTCCGTTTGAACGGACTCCCGGCACGGCCCCGCCCGCGACACGGGGACAGCCACGTCTACTCCCGGCCGCGCCCGGATGGTCCGCCATAATCGTGCACTATGGCCGCTTCCCCCCGCACCGTCGTCGTCGCGGTCAATCCGATGGCATCGTTCGGCAAGAGGCGGGAGGTCGGCCCGCGCGTGGTCGAGCGGCTCCGCGCCGCCGGGCACACGGTGGTCGCGCTCGACGAGGCGAACGTCGAGCTCCTGCGGCGCGAAGCGAAGCGTGCGGTCGCTGCCGGTGCCGACGCTCTCGTGGTCGTCGGCGGCGACGGCATGGTGAACCTCGGCATCAACATCGTCGCGCAGACGGACATCCCGCTCGGGATCGTGCCGAGCGGCACGGGCAACGACATGGCGGACGGCCTGGGCATCCCGGTCTCCGACACCGACGCCGCAATCGCCCTCCTGCTCGCCGCGCTGCAGAAGCCGCCGCGCCGGATCGACGCCGGGATCGTCCGGCACGGCGGCCTGAGCACCTGGTTCGGCTGCGTGCTGTCCGCCGGGTTCGACGCCACCGTCAACGAGCGCGCCAACCTGATGACCCGCCCGCGCGGCCGAAGCCGCTACGTGCTCGCCCTGCTCCGCGAGCTCGCGACGCTCCGCCCCATCCCGTACCGGGTGGTCGCCGACGGTGTGCCGCTCGACACCGATGCGCTGCTCATCGCCGTCGCCAACAACCGCTCCATCGGGGGAGGGATGCGCGTGGTGCCGCACGCCAGCCTCGACGACGGGATGCTGGATCTCTTCGTCGTCAGGGACATGCCGAAGTGGCGCTTCCTGCGCCTGTTCCCGAAAGTATTCTCCGGAACGCATACGGAGATCGACGAGGTCTCGTTCCTCCCGGCGCGCACGGTCACGATCGACGCTCCGGATGTGGTGGCGTACGCCGACGGGGAGCGCATCGGACCGCTGCCGGTCGAGGTCTCGGTCTCTCCGGGCGCGTTGCTCGTGCTCGCCTGACCGCAGCCTGCGCGCCACGCCCGGGATGCACCCGCCGTTTTGGAACCTGAGCGCAGGGTGTGGCATACTCATTGAGTTGCAAAAACGGCCCCATCGTTTAGCGGCCTAGGACGTCGCCCTCTCACGGCGGTAACGCGGGTTCAAATCCCGCTGGGGTCACAACAGCCCGGATACCGGTAATTTACTGGTATCCGGGCTTTTTTGTGCGCTCGGGCGGATACGTCGGGTCAGGTGCCCGGGGTGGGGGCGCTGGACGCCGCGGCGGCGTGGGCGCGCACCGGGAGGTGCACGATCCGCTTCGCGGTGACGGTGTCGCCGGAGCGCGCCCCGAGAGCGCCGATCCTGTCGCCGACCGCGAACGAGCCCTCGGTGGCCGGCTTCTTCTTCGTGCCGTATGCGGTGCTGGAGCCGAGCTTGACGGTGACGGTCGCGCCGGAGGCCGCGTGCAGCGTCCAGGTGTCTGCGCTGATCGCCGTGATGGTCCCGACGGCGCCGTGCACCCGGTGCTTGCGCTTCGCCTTCGCCTTGGCTTTCGACTTCGATGCGGCGGTGCTGTGGTCCGCCACCGTGTGGGAGGCGTTCTCCGCCGTCAGCGGAGCGGAGGCAGAGGTCTGCTCCGCGGCGACCGCGGCGGAGACGCCCCACGCCGTTCCTCCCGCGACCACGACGACGGCCAGCACGGCCGCCGTGATGCCGGAGCCGACGGCGTGACGGCGGAGGAAGGCGGCTGGCGCATCCGGTGTGCGCTGGCTGGGAGCCGAAGAGGGTTCAGGGGTGTGGAGGGGAGTGTTCTCTGGGGTGTTCGTGTCCATGCTCGTCAGCGTCGCAGGCGGATGTCAGCGCTCAGCATCGGCCGTGTACGAGGACGGTAAGGAGACCGTGAACGCCGCCCCGCCCTCCGCGGCCGGCGCGACCGCGATCGACCCGCCGAGGCGGCCGACGAGCCTGCTCGCGATCGAGAGGCCGAGGCCGGTCCCGACCGAGCGGACGTCGCGGTAGCGGGCGTGCAGCGCCCCGCGCTCGAAGGCCACCGCTGCGTCCTCCGCGCTGAGGCCGGGGCCTCCGTCGCGGACGGCGATCCGGATGCCGTCCGCCTCCCCGGTCGCCGCCACCACGATGGGCGCGCCGGCCGGTGTCACGCGCATCGCGTTCTCGATCAGCCCGTCCACCACCTGGCGCAACCGCATCTCGTCGGTCGTGACGGGGACCGGCGCATCCGGGATGTCCGCCCGGAGAGCGACGCCCGCCCGGGCTGCCGCCCCGCTCCAGGCCGCGACGGCCCGCTCGACGGTCCGGCGCGCGTCGAAGCGCTGGCGGTCGATGGCGAAATCGTCCGCCTCCAGGCGGGCCAGCTCCAGCAGGTCGCCGAGGAAGCGGCCGAGCCGTTCCGACTCCGCGGTCAGTGTGCTGCCGACTCCGGCCACGTCGTCCGGAGCGACGACGCCGTCCGCGAGCGCCTCGGCGTATCCCCGGATGGCGGTCAGCGGCGTGCGGATCTCGTGCGACACCGAGAGCAGGAACTCCCGCTGCCTGTCCTCGCTCACCGACAGCGCCGAGTCCAGACCGCGGAGCGCGCCGGCGATGTCCTCGATCTCCGCGACGGACTCGTCCGCGATGGCGACGCCGCGGCGACCGGCGGCGAGGTCGCGCGCACTCCCGGACAGGCGGCGCAGCGGCCTCCCGATCAGCCGGGCGAGCAGCACTCCGGCCACGGTCGCCACGGCGAGGCCGATCACGAGCGCGACGACCAGCCAGCGCACCAGGTCCGCGTTCGCCGCCGCGATGTCGGCGACCTTCCGCACGCCGACGATGCCGCCGCCGTCCGCGCTCGGGATGCCGACGAGCACAGCATCCGTGCCGCCGAGCGTCGTTGTGGCCGACACCGACCGTCCCGCCTGCAACTCGTGCACGACGGACGGGTCGACGGATGCGCGGGCGCCGCCCGACACGCTGCCGTCGGGGGAGACGACGGCGAACCGGTCGCCGAGCGCCGCCAGCCTGGCCGCCGCGACCCGCGACCCGCTCGCCCGGGCGGCGACGAGCGCCGTGGCCTGCGCCTTCAGTTGCTGCCGCGCCTGATCCTCCGCGACGCGCTGCACCACCTGCAGGGAGACCAGCGCCGTCACGAGCACGGCGATCAGGCCCACCGCGAACGTGGCGAGCATGATGCGGCCGGAGAGCGAGCCGCCCCAGGAGCGGGCCCGGCCGCGGCCCGCCGCCGCGTCACGCATCCTGTTCCGCAGCGCTGTATCCGACCCCGCGCACCGTGCGGATCACGTCGGACGCCCCCCGCAGCTTCACCCTCAGCTGGGCCACGTGCACGTCGACGGTGCGGCTGCTGCTGTAGTCGGCGACACCCCAAACCGAGGAAAGCAGCTGCTCCCTGGTGAACACCCGTCCCGGCTGGGACATCAGGTGCGCGAGGAGGTCGAACTCGGTCGCCGTCAGCTCGACCCTGACCCCGGCCACATCCACGCGTCGGCGCTCCTGGTCGAGCGTCACGACGCCTACCCGTCGCTCCTCCGACCCCTCGCGCACGTGAGAGCGCCGGATCAGTGCCCGCACGCGGGCGACCAGCTCGCGGGGCGAGAACGGCTTGGTCAGGTAGTCGTCCGCCCCGAGCTCCAGGCCCAGGATGCGGTCCACGTCGTCGTCCCGCGCCGTCACGAACACCACCGGCGTCCAGTCGCCGCGAGCGCGCAGCGTGCGGCACAGCTCGAGCCCGTCGAGCCCCGGGATGCCGATGTCGAGCACGATCGCCGCCGGCCGCAGCCGCGCGACGGCGTCAAGCGCCGGCGCCCCGTCCGACTCGACGTGCACGCCGAACCCCGCGTTCGAGAGGTAGAGCCGTTCGAGGTCGACGATCGTCGACTCGTCCTCGACGACCAGCACCAGGCCCTTGTCTTCCCGCACGGTCCCATCTTCGCCGCGCGCGTGCCGGCCCCGGCCCGATTCGCAGCCGCCTTACCGCTTCTTTACATTCCTCTCTCACACCGGGCATCCGGTAGACTGTCCGGAGCGAAGGGGAGTATCCCGGACGACCCATGACGGGTCGGCGCTGTGGACGTCATCACGGTTCGAGTCTTCGAACCCGGGCACAGCGGCACCCGAACGATGGGTGCGGGAGAGACTTTCGGACCCGTTGCCGGTGCCCTTCGAAAGGTTGTCCCCCGTGGAGCTTGCTCTTCCCGCATGGTTCGAAATCGGATCCATGATCGTCCTGCTGCTGATCCTGGCGTTCGACCTGCTGATCGTGTTCAAGCGGCCGCACATCCCGAGCCCCAAAGAGTCGACGCTGTGGGTGTCGTTCTACGTGGCGCTCGCGCTGCTGTTCGCGCTGGCGATGCTCCTGATCGGAGACGCCGAGCACGCCGGGCAGTTCGTCGCGGGCTGGCTGACCGAGTACAGCCTGAGCATCGACAACCTGTTCGTCTTCGTCATCATCATGGCGAGGTTCTCCGTGCCGAGGAAGTACCAGCAGGAAGTGCTGATGGTGGGCATCATCATCGCCCTGGTGCTGCGCGGCGTCTTCATCATCCTGGGTGCGTCGCTGATCGCCACGTTCAGCTGGATCTTCTACATCTTCGGTGCGTTCCTGCTCTGGACGGCCATCCACCAGGCGCTCAGCAAGCACGACGACGAGGAGGGCACGAAGGACAGCTGGTTCGTGCGCTTCACCCGCAAGCGCCTCAAGGTGTCCGACCAGTACGAGGGCAACAAGCTGCGCACCACGGTCAACGGCACCAGGATGTTCACCCCGCTGATCATCGTCTTCCTCGCGCTCGGCACGACGGACCTGCTGTTCGCCCTCGACTCCATCCCGGCCATCTTCGGAATCACGCAGAGCCCGTTCATCGTGTTCGCCGCGAACGTCTTCGCGCTGATGGGGCTGCGGCAGCTCTACTTCCTGCTCGGGCACCTGCTCGACAAGCTCGAATACCTCAAGTACGGGATCGCGTTCATCCTGGCCTTCATCGGCGTCAAACTGGTGTTCCACGCGATGCACGAGAACGAACTGCCGTTCATCAACGGCGGCCAGCACATCGAGTGGGCGCCCGACATCAGCACGATGATGTCGCTCGGAGTGATCGTCGGGGCGATGGCAGTCGCTACGATTGCAAGTCTGGTGAAGCTGAAACTCAGCGGAACCTCCGTCGCCGATGCCATCCACGGCGACGATCAGGACGACGTGGACGACCAGGGTGGCGCATCCGGAGCGGACAGCACCGGGCGCGCACCGGCCTCGGCCGCGAAGACGCAGGAGGAAACCGGTACATGACGTCAACCGTCGGCGTGAGCGTACGCAGCGATGTGGGTGCGGTACGACGCGTCAACGAAGACAGCATGATCGCGGCCGATCCAGTGTTCGCCGTCGCGGACGGGATGGGCGGGCACGCCCGCGGGGACGCCGCCAGCCAGACGGCGGTGGAGTCGCTCGCCCGCACCCTCCCGGCCGGCACGCGGCCGACGCCGGAGGAGGTGATCGCCGCCATCGACGAGGCCAACGCCGCCGTGCGTTCGCTGTCGAGCGCCGACGAGTCCGGCGTCGCCGTCGCGGGCACCACCCTCACCGGCGTGGTGCGAGTGCGCGTGCAGGAGACCCTCGACGAACAGTGGATGGTCGTAAACATCGGCGACTCCCGCGTCTACCTCTGGGACGGCAGGGCGCTCACCCGCCTGAGCGTCGACCACTCCGCGGTGCAGGAGCTGGTGGACGCCGGCCTCATCACGGAGGCGCAGGCCGCCGTGCATCCCGAACGCAACGTGATCACCAGGGCGCTGGGAGCGGAGGACTTCGTCGACACGGACTCGCTGCTGCTACCGGTGACCGGGCGGCAGACGTTCCTGATCTGCTCCGACGGGCTCACCAAGGAACTCTCCGACGAGACCATCGCGCGCATCCTCGCCGACGGGGGAGCTGACATCGCCGACCAGCTGGTGGATGCGGCCATCGCGGCGGGCGGGCGCGACAACGTCACCGTGGTCGTGGTTGAATCGACGGCGGGGGACGCGGAACCGGCATCGGATGTCACGAAGGACAGGCCGGAGGGAAGCCGCTCTCTCGAAGACACGCAGCCGAGAGGGTAGGTTTCACCGACGTGTTCGACGTTCAGCAGACGACAGCCGGGGACTGGGCGGTGGTCGCCGCCGGAGCGCGCGCACTCATCGTCGAAGGGCAGGACGCCACGGCGCTGCGCGGCCTCGCCGCCGCCGTCTCCTCCGGGTTCGCCGAGACGCTCGAAGCGCTCGCGGCCGACGGGTTCGCCCGGACGCCGTCGTTCGGCCTGATCGAGGGTGCGACGGGACGCGCGATGATCGCCGTCCGTGGCCCGGTGACGGCGACCGTGCACACGCACGAGGGGGAGCGCAGCATCGACGCCGACGGCGTCTCCACCTGGCTGGAGCAGCAGGTGGCGGAGGCCACCTCGGTGACGCTGGCCGTCACGGGGATGGCGGACGGTGCGGCTTCTCGCCCAGCTCTGCCGCTGGCCGACGGGATCGTGTGGGCGGCGGGCGTGAGCTGGGGCGGCCAGACTGCGGCGCAGGCCGCCGTTCCCGTCGCAGCTCCGGAGGCGAAGCGTGCCCCGATCACGGCCCCGGTGCTGGTGGAGGCGCCAGCGGAGCCGGAACAGCAGCCGGAGCCGGAGCCCGTGCTTGTTCCACAGGCGGAGCCCGAGGTCGAGGCGGGCGAGACCCGCATCCCGGACGCGACTCTCAGTGAGGTGACCCACACAGACGCGGCCGAGGCGGACGCGACCGGTTACGACCACCTGTTCGGCGCCACCATGATGCGCAGCGTCGAGGACGCCGCCGTGCGCCCCGCGGAGGAGGCGGAGCCGGCGCGCATCGACCTGCCGCGGTTCATCACCGACTCCGCCCCGGCCCGCCCGAGTGCGGAGGCGGGCGACCATGACGGTCTCACGATCATGTCCGGCAGCCTCGACGGCCTCCGCGCGCAGGACAGTGCGCAGCACACTGCGGCGGACGGCGCGCAGGATGCGCAGCCGCCCGCCGCTCCGTCCCCGCGCTTCTTCGTCGACCTCGCCGACGGCAGGCGCGAATACCTGGAGCCGCCCATCGTCGTCGGCCGCGCTCCCGTCGCCTCCACGACCGCGCGCGGTCCTGCTCCGCGGCCGGTGACCGTCGACAGTGCGGAGCGCGACATCTCCCGGTCGCACACCACCATCGCGGTCGAGGGCGACACGGTCGTGGTCACCGACCTGCACTCGCGCAACGGCACCATGATCGTCCTGCCGGGCAAGCCGCCGCAGAAGCTGCGCAGCGGCGAGCCGACCGCCGTCATCGCGGGCACCGTCGTCGATCTGGGCAGCGGTGTGACGCTCACGGTCGGTGAGGACGCATGAGGCGTCTCGCCTCCCAGCCGCCCGCGCTGCCGGGCTTCCACTTCATCCGGCTGCTCGGCTCCGGTGGGTTCTCCGACGTGTTCCTGTACGAGCAGGAGCTCCCGAAGCGCAGCGTCGCCGTCAAGGTGCTGCTGACCGACAGCGTCGACGACGCCGCCCGCGCCCGGTTCGTGGCGGAGGCGAACGTGATGGCGCAGCTGTCCGCACATCCGTACATCGTCACCATCCACCACGCGGACGTGTCGGCGGACGAGCGTCCGTACCTGGTGATGGAGTACTGCTCCGGTCCGTCGCTCGGCGACCGGTTCAAGCGGGAGCGCTTCACCGTCGAGGACGCCCTGCGCACCGGCGTGCGCCTGTCGAGCGCCATCGCGACCGCGCACAGCGTCGGCATCCTGCACAGGGACATCAAGCCGGCGAATGTGCTCACCACCGACTTCGGCTGGCCGGCGCTGACCGACTTCGGCATCGCCTCCGCGCTCGAAGAGCTTCCGGTGCACACCGCGTCGCTCGGATCGCTGCGCGGCGGCGACGCGGACACCGGGACGAGCGGCAGCCGGTCGGTGGGGCTGAGCGTTCCGTGGTCGCCCGCCGAGATGTTCGACGACGACCCCCAGCCGGATGTGCGCAGCGACGTGTTCTCGCTGGCGGCGACCATCCACACCATCCTCGCCGGGCGCACGCCGTTCGAGGTGCCGGGCCGCGCCAACGGCACGCTCGACTTGATCGGCAGGATCGAGCGCGGGATGATCACCCCGATCGACAGGGACGACCTGCCCCCGTCGCTGGTCGCCGTGCTGCGCAAGGGCATGGCCACCAAACGCGACGACCGGTTCGCCACGGCGGTCGACTTCGCCAGGGCGCTGCAGCGGGTGGAGCTGGAACTCGGGTTCGCCCCGACCAGCATCGACGTGCCCAACCTGCGCGTGCTCGACGAGTCGCCCCCGGCGTCCGGAGAGGACGAGACGCGCGCCCGGTCGGTGCAGACCGTGGACGCACAGGGGCTCCGCCCCGCAACGCGGCCCTCTCCCTCCCCGACGGCGAACGAGCGCACGGAGACGCGACCGGGGCTGGTAGAGGTGCCTCCCGAGCTTCTGGCCGGTCCGACCGTGGTGCGCGGCGCCATGCCGACCGTGCATCCCGAGCAGCAGAGCGAGTCAGCGCCCGTCGAGCACACGATGCTGCGGCCACGCGGCGCCGCGGCGACGGCGTCCGGCGAAGCGGAGGGGACGGACACCGATGCGCCGGATGCGGAGCACGAGCCCCGCGCATCCCGCCCCGGCAGCTCCCGTCCCCGCTGGCTGCTTCCGGTGATCGCGGCCGCCGCTGTCCTCGTGGTCGCCGGCGGAGTGCTCGCGGCCGTGCTCGTCCCGTCGCTGAGCCCTGCCGCCTCTCCGACGCAGCGGGCCGGCACGGATCAGGACGGGACGATCGCCGTCACCGTGGTGCCCCCGCCCACCCTTGTCTCCGCCACCAGGGACGCGTCGGGCACGACGGCGACGATCGTCTGGAAGACGGCCAAGCCCGAGAAGGGCGACCAGTATCAGTGGGTGCGCGAGGGCACGACGGACCCTCCCACCGTCACCGCCGCCCCGAAGGCGCAGCTGACCGGGCTGACCGCGGGCGTCCCCGTCTGCATCGATGTCGCCACGGTGCGCTCCGGCCGCACCTCCGAACCGCTGAAGGCGTGCGCCAAATGAAACCGCTGACGGTCGACTACTGCGGAGAGCTGTACACGGTCACGGGACCGGACGAGTTCGGCATCGGGCGCGAGGCCGATCTGAGCATCGACGACAACCCGTACCTGCACCGCCGCTTCCTCACCATCAGCAGCGACTTCGGGATGTGGTGGCTCTCCAACGTCGGGACGCTCCTCACCGCAACGGTCAGCGACTCCACCGGCACCGTGCAGGCCTGGCTCGCCCCGGGGGCGAAGCTGCCGATCGTGTTCCAGACCATGCACGTCATGTTCAGCGCCGGGGCCACGACGTACGACTTCACGATCAGCAGCGAGGACGACTTCTTCAACACGGCCGTGACCGTGAACGACTCCGGCGGGTCGACCACGATTCTGCCGGTGACGCTCACCACGAGCCAGCGCCAGCTGATCGTCGCCCTCTCGGAGGGCGTGCTGACCCAGGCCGTGCCCGGCCGCGGCACCATCCCGACCTCGGCGGAGGCCGCTGCGCGCCTGGGCTGGAGCATGACCACGTTCAACCGCAAGCTCGACAACGTCTGCGACAAGCTCGACAAGCTCGGCGTCGCCGGGCTGCGCGGCGGCAAGGGCAAGCTGGCCACCAATCGCAGGGCCCGGCTGGTGGAGTACGCGGTCACCACCCGCCTGGTCGGGCTCGACGATCTGGCGCTGCTCGACGCGGAGAAGGAGAAGGAGCAGGGCTCGGCGCCGGACGCCGACGACTGATCCTCCTCGGGCATCCGATGGGCAGCACTGCCCATCGGCCTGCGCGCTGCGCCGTGTTAGCGTAGTCGTCGTCTCGTACCCGGGGGGATTTTAGAGTTTTGGTATCGCTGAGCGCATGGATACGGAAGCGTAAGACGCTCGCATCCGTCACCGCTCTCGCCGTGGTCGCGGGAGTCCCGCTGACCATTGCCGTGCTCCACAACGGCTTCCCGGTGAACGCCGTCGACCTCGATACCCGCGACGTCTGGGTGACCAACGGCGACAAGCTGATGGGCGGGCGTCTCAACCACCAGATCAACGAACTGGATGCGGCGGTCACCGGAGCGAGCTCCGACCTCGACGTGCTCCAGGACGGCTCCGCGTACTTCCTCACCGACGCACCGCACGGGACCGTGGACAAGATCGACCCGGCGTTCGTCTCGCTCGGCGGCCGCATCCAGATCCCGGAGAAGTCCCAGCTCGGCTACGGAGGGAACACGCTCTCCGTGCTCTCACCGGCCGGGCAGCTCTGGGTGCTCGACGCGAGCGGCCGACTCGACTTCGACAAGACGAAGACCAGGCCGACTGCCAAGGTCGGCCAGGATGCGCAGCTCGTCGTGACCAAGTCGGGCACCACCTTCGTGGTGGCGCCGAGCGGCAAGAAGCTCTACACCGTCGAGCATCCGGGGGCGGAGCCGACGACGGCGTCGTTCCCTGTTCCCGGACGGTTCCAGCTCTCCGCCGTCGGCGACCGGCCCGTCGTGCTCGACACGCAGGGCAACCGGATCGTCACGGCGGACGGGAAGACGGTCGACCTGCCCGCCAAGGGCCTGAAGCTGCAGCAGCCGAGCGCCGACGACCCGTCTGCGCTGGTCGCGACGGCGTCGAGCCTGCTCAGCGTCCCGCTCGGCGGGGGAACCGTCGTCGCGCATCCGGCCGGTGCGACGGCAGCCGGGGGAGCGGCCGCGGTCTCCGCGCCCGTGCGCCTCGGCAGCTGCTCGTACGGCGCGTGGGCGGGCTCGGCCCGCTATCTCTATGCCTGCGATGGGAAGAAGGACATCGGCGTCGACATCGACCAGCCGGTGAAGGGCGACGACCTCGAGTTCCGGGTCAACCACGGCGTGATCGCCCTCAACAACCTCCGGGACGGCAACGCCTGGGTGGTCTCCTCCAACATGCGCCTCGTGCAGAACTGGGCGCAGCTGAAACCGAACGAGACGACCGTGCAGGGCGACACCGGCGAGGAGAAGCCGGTGCTGCAGTCGTTCTCCGACACCCTCGCGCAGCGCACGAAGGTGAACAGGCCGCCGACCGCTGTTCCGGATGCGTTCGGCGTGCGCCCCGGCCGCTCCACCGTGCTTCCCGTGCTCGCCAACGACACGGACCCGGACGGCGACGTGCTCACGATCTCGGACGTGTCCGCCATCCCGGCCGCTCAGGGCACCCTCGAACTTGTGGAGGGCGGGCGCGCCATCCAGTTCACGCCCGGCGACGGGCTGAGCGGCACCATCTCGTTCCGGTACACGGTCGACGACGGGCGAGGGGGCACCTCCTCGACGCAGGTGGATGCGACCCTGCATCAGCCGGCGCAGAACGCCGCCCCCGCCTCCACGAGGGCGAGCACGGCGCAGGCCGAGGTCGGCCAGTCCGTGAAATACGACGTCCTCAACGACTGGCTCGACCCGGACGGCGACGACCTCTCTCTCGTGTCCGCGGCGGCGACGACCGAGGACGACGTCCAGTTCAAGCCGAACGGCGAGGTGACCTTCACCAGCAAGACCGGGCAGACCGGCTCGAAGGAGGTCAAGGTCACCGTCTCGGACGGCAAGAAGAGCACGACGGGCAGCCTGCTCATCACGGTGAAGCCCGCCGGATCGCTCGACCCTGTCGCCGTGCCCGATTTCGGCGGCGGGTTCACCGGCAAGCCGGTGGTCGTGCATCCACTGGACAACGACCAGTCGCCGTCCGGGCAGCCGCTCAGCCTGGTGGGCGCCTCGATCGACGGCCAGGCGGCCGCCGACGTGACCACGGACGCCGCGCGCGGCACCGTCACCCTGCTCAGCAACGCGCCCGGCGAGTTCTACGTGACGTACACCCTGGGGGCCGGACCGAAGTCGACCACCGGGCTGATCCGGGTCAACGTGGTCGCCGACGGCGGCTCGGACGCCCCGCCCGTCGCCGTCACGGACACCGCGTACGTGCGCCCGGGGGAGCCGACCTCGGTCAGCGTGCTCGACAACGACGTGTCCCCGTCCGGCCGGGTGCTCGTCGTCCGGTCGGTCACCGCGGCCAAGGGAGCAGGCGACCTCAACGTCGAGGTGCTCGACAACGCGATCGTGAAGATCACGGCGCCGACCGTGCTCGCCGAGCAGGTGCAGCTGGTCTACACCGTCTCCGACGGCATCCACGAGGCGAAGGCGGGCATCACCGTCGTCCCGGTTCCTCCGCTGGTCACCCACCAGCCGCCGATCGCCGTCGACGACACGGTGACGGTGCGCGCCGGAGACATCGCGACCGTTCCGGTGATGGACAACGACTACTCACCGGACAACGCTCCGTTCTCGCTCGACCCGGCCCTCCGCGACGATTCGGCGGCGGGCAAGGGCGCCACCGCGTTCGTCAGCGGCAAGACCGTGCGATACCAGGCGCCGACCCAGCCCGGCCAGTACAGCGTCGTCTACGGCGTGACGGACAAGCTCGGCCAGAAGGCCCAGGCCACGGTGAGCTTCGTGGTCACGGCTCCGGACAAGGGTTCCGATAAGGCGCCGCGGCCGCAGCCGCTCACGATCAGGGCGTTCGCCGGATCGACCGTCCCCGTGGACGTGCCGCTCGACGGCATCGACCCGGACGGCGACTCCGTCACCCTCGCCGGGCTCGGCACGCAGCCGACCCTCGGCCGCATCTCCGACAGCTCGAGCACCTCGTTCACCTATGAGGCGTACCCGGATTCGGCGGGCACGGACACGTTCACCTACCAGGTCAAGGACACCTACGGGAAGACGGCGACCGGCACGGTCAGCATCGGTGTCATCCCGCGCCCGACCTCCGTGCAGCCGCCGATCGCCGGGAACGACCCCGTGCAGGTGAAGCCGGGACGCACCGTCTCCGTTCCGGTGCTCGACAACGACTCCGACCCCAACGGGTACACCATCGCCGTGCAGAAGAAGCTGCTGCAGGTGGATGCGGGCCTCAAGGCCTCCGTGCACGGCAAGGTGGTCCTCGTCACCGCCCCGAAGACCGAGGGCGCGTACATCGTGCGCTACCAGATCAGCAACGGCCAGGGCGGTGTCGCGAGCGCCTTCATCCAGGTGACCGTCACCCCGAACGCCAAGGAGCAGTACCCGTCGGCGGTCGACCACCTGATCGAACCGGATGCTGTCGCCAACAAGGACAGCGTGAAGGTGGATGCGCTGGCTGGGGCGACCAACCCGTCCGGCCTGGTCGAAGACCTCACGGTCGCCGTCACCGGCCCGAACGCAGGAGCGGCCGAGGTGGGGGCCGGCGGCGCGATCACCGTGCATCCTGCGGCCAAGCGGCTGGCCATCGCCTACCAGGTGAAGGACCCGGTGACCGGCCTCACCGGCGACGCCTTCATCATCGTGCCGCCGAAGGGCGACGCCACGGCCCCGCCGACCATCGCGAAGTCGCTGCCGCAGCAGATCGTCGAGATGGGCGGGAGCAGGACCTGGAAGCTGTCGGACATCCTGGATGTGCCGTCGGGCAGGGCGGTCAAGCTCACCGGCGCCAGCGGGGTCAGCGCGACCAACAGCACGGGCGCGTCGTCCTACGGCGACGAGCAGACGCTCCGCTTCACCGCTGCGAAGGACTACCGGGGTCCAGCGGCGATCACGTTCAAGGTCAACGACGGACGGGATGCAGGCCAGACCACGGACCGGATCACGACGCTGGTGCTGCCGATCACCGTCGGCAGCCCCGACCAGTCGGATGTCGCGCCGACCTTCACGTCGCCGAGCGAGAAGATCGAACCGGGGGAGGCTCCGCTGACGATCGACCTCCGCGCGTCGAGCTTCCACCCGAACCCGGCGATCCTGGCGAAGCTCACGTACTCGAACCCGCAGTGGGCGAACAAGCAGATCCAGGTGGGGCTGAACGGCTCGTCGCTGTCCCTGTCCGCGCCCCTCGGCGTGCAGCCCGGGCAGTCGACGACGGTCGCGGTGACGATCAGCTCGGGGACGCACACGATCACGGGCACCGTCAACGTGCAGGTGGTGAGCTCCAACCGGCCGGTCGCCAGCCAGAAGAACCCGCCGCAGACCCAGGAGCTGCAGCGCGGGAAGTCGGTGACCCTGAGCGGCGCCGCGAGCGACTCGGCGTGGGTGAACCCGTTCCCCGGGCATCCCCTCACCATCACCGATGCCAAGGCCGGCAGTGCTCCGTCCGGGGTGACGGTGACGTACACCGGGTCGTCGATCACGGTGAGCGCAGCCTCCGGTGCGGCGATCGGCGCGGTCAACATCGTCTACCACGTGCAGGATGCGACGAAGGACCCGAAGCGCACGGCCGCGGCCGTCGGGCAGTACCGCGTGACCGTGCACGACGTGCCGGACAAGCCGGGTGCCCCCAGCAACGCCAAGGCGAGCGACGGGCAGGCGACGGTCGACATCGCCGCGCCAGCGAACAACGGCAAGCCGATCGACCAGTACGAGGTGCGCGGCGGCCCGAAGGCCGTGACCACGAGCTCGATCGGCCAGGTGACCATCGGCGGGCTGACCAACGGCACGGCGTACTCGTTCACCGTCAGGGCGCACAACGCGGACGGGTGGAGCCAGCTGTCGGCGCCGAGCGCGTCCGTCACGCCGTACGGGACCCCACAGGCGATCAGCGGCGCGACGATCAGCGCCGACCAGTACGCGCCGAGCGACCTGCGGCTGAGTTGGAACGGGCTGTCCGACCCCTCCGGCACGGGCGGCGGTTCGGTGACGTACCAGTGGCGGCTCAACGGCGGAGCGTGGAACAACACCTCGGGAACGACCGCGACGGTGTCGAACCAGGGCGTCGGCGACTACTCGTTCCAGGTGCGCGCCGTCAACGACCACAGCAACAAGACCGGTGGCGCTGACACCTCCAACACGGTCTCCGTTGCGAAGAAGCCGGACCCCCAGCCGTCGATCGACCTCTCCCAGGGCGACCTGGAACCCGGATATGCGCACAGCTTCACCTACGACGTGACGCTCAACCACTTCGGCGCGAACACGCGGTACACGATGAACTTCTACTGCAACGGCGGCAAGCTCACCAGTGAGTCGATCACCACCAACGGCAGTGGATACGCGCACTACCGAGGCGCGCCGAACGGGCTGCACGCGTACTGCGGATACAAGGGTGCGTATGTGACGGCAGGCGGCGTGCAGAGCAGCGTTCAGGACTGGTCCCCGTAAAGAATGGATGGAACACCGTGGCAGTAACGCAGGAACAGGCAGACTGGTTCGCCGGCGCCTTCTCCCAGCTGGTGGCGAACGTCGACAAGGCGATCCTCGGCAAGGAGCACAGCATCCGGCTCGTCATCACGGCGATGCTCTCCGGAGGGCACGTGCTGCTCGAGGACGTGCCTGGCACGGGGAAGACCGTGCTGGCGAAGGCGCTCGCGAACACCATCGAGGGGACGCAGTCGCGCATCCAGTTCACGCCGGACCTGCTGCCGTCCGACGTGACGGGCGTGACCATCTACGACCAGAGCAACGGCCGGTTCGAGTTCCACCCCGGCCCGATCTTCGCCTCGGTCGTGCTCGCGGACGAGATCAACAGGGCGAGCCCGAAGACCCAGTCCGCGCTGCTCGAGGTGATGGAGGAGGGCGTGGTCACGGTCGACGGCGTCGGGCATCCCGTCGGGGCGCCGTTCGTGGTGATCGCCACGCAGAACCCGGTGGAGCAGGCGGGAACGTACTCGCTGCCGGAGGCGCAGCTCGACCGGTTCCTGATCAAGACGTCGCTCGGCTACCCGGACCACGAGACCACGGTGAACCTGCTGCTCGACTCCTCGAACCGCTCGCGTGCGGCGGGCGTGCGGCCGATCATCGCCTCGGACTCCGTGACGGCGCTCGCGCAGCTCGCTTCCGACGTGCACACCGACGCGGCGGTGATGGGCTACCTGAGCGAGATCGTCTCGGCGACCCGCGCAGACAAGGACTCCGCCCTCGGCGTCAGCATCCGCGGCGCCCTCGCGCTCGCCCGTGCGGCCAAGACCTGGGCGATCTCCGCCGGGCGCACGTACGTGACGCCCGACGACGTCCGGGAGCTCGCCCTCCCTGTGCTCGCGCACCGCGTGATCGTCGACCCCGAGTCCGAGTTCGCCGGCGTGACGGCCGAGGACATCGTGTCGCGCGCCATCGCCGAAGCCACCCCGCCCGCCTACCGAGCGGCCTGATGACGACGGACACCCCAGCACCCACCGGGCGCCGCAGACGGGCGCGCCCGCTGTCCCAGGCCGGTATCGCGGCCGGGCAGCTGGGCGACGCTGTGCGCGGCACGTTCGGTGCGCTCGGCCGCCGCATCCATCCGGCCTGGCGGGCCGTCACCGGATGGCTGGCGCCGGTGCTCGGGGTGGTGAGCACGTTCGGCTGGATCGTGCTCGGGGGAGCCGCGGTCTCCCTGCTGCTGCTCCTGCTTCTCGGCTGGGCGGAGTTCGCGTTCATCGGGGCGACGCTGTTCGCGGCCTTCCTGATCGCGGTCGGCTTCGTGTTCGGCCGCTCCACCTACGACGTGGCGATCGAGCTGAACCCGCGCCGCGTGGTGGCGGGCGACAGAGCACTCGGCCGCATGGTCGTGCGGAACTCGGGATCGAAGCCGGTGCTGCCGACCAGGATGGAACTGCCCGTCGGAGCCGGCGTCGCCGAGTTCATGGTGCCGAGGCTCGCCGCCGGGGAGGAGAGCGAGGAGCTGTTCGCCGTCCCGACCGCGCGCCGCGCGCTGATCCTCGCCGGTCCTGCGCTCTCCGTCCGCGGCGACCAGCTCGGGCTGCTGCGCCGCACCACGGAGTGGACGGAGCAGGTCGAGCTGTTCGTGCACCCGAAGACGACTAGGCTCGCCGCCACCGCCCGCGGGCTGGTGCGCGACCTCGAGGGTCAGACCACCAAGGTCATCACCGACAGCGACCTCGCCTTCCATGCGCTGCGCACGTACGAGCCGGGCGACGACATCCGCAACGTGCACTGGCGCACGTCGGCGCGCACCGGACAGCTGATGGTGCGGCAGTATCAGGAGACGCGCCGGTCGCAGCTCCTGCTGGTGTTCGACGCCGAGCGCTCGCACTTCGCCGACGACGACGAATTCGAGCTGGGCGTCTCCGTGCTCGCCTCCATCGGCTGCCAGGTGATCCGCGAGGAGACGGAGATCGACGCGGTGTGGCAGCAGAAGGCGATGCGCGTCGAGACGCCGACGGCTCTGCTCGACGACTCGTGCCGCATCCAGCCGGTCGACGGGATGCACGACAGCCTGCGCGACTTCGTCCGCCGGTCGACCATGCGCCTGGCCTCCCCGAGCCTGGTCGTCATGGTGGTCGGCTCGCAGCTCGACCCCGCGCAGATCCGGGCGGCGGCGAGCCTCTACGGCACGGACACCGAGACCGTCGGCGTACGCGTCGACGTCGCGGGCGAGCCGCGGCTGAGCAGGCTCGGCGGCATGATGCTCGCGACCGTGTCGACCCTGAGCGAACTTCCCGCCCTGCTGAAGAGGGCAGGCCGATGACGCGCACGACGACCATCGACCGGCTTTCGGCGACGACCTGGATCGACGTCGCCGTCGTCGTGGTGCTGAGCGCCATCGCCGTGCTCGGCTTCGAGCCGGCCTTCGGCCACTTCTCCTTCGTCACCGCGGCGTTCGGTGGCATGGTCGTCGGAACAGCCGCCGCGGTGCTCTGCCGGCTCTTCCGGCTGTCCGTGCCGCTCACCGTCGCCGTCGCTCTCGCTGCGTACTTCCTGTTCGGCACGCCGCTCGCGATGCCGGGCTCCGCCACCCTGGGCGTCCTCCCGTCGCTCGACAGCCTGTCCGGCCTCGTCATCGGGGCGGTGTTCGGCTGGAGCGACGCCGTCACCCTGCAGGCACCGCTGGAGGCGCCGCCGTACGTCGCCGTCGTGCCGTACGTCGCCGGCTGGCTGGTCACCCTGGTGTCCGTCTCCCTCGCGGTGCGCTGGCTGCCGCGCGCCAGGGCGCGCGGGGGACGCGGCGTCGGCCGCGCCGCCGTGCTCGTGGCCGGCCCGCTCGCCCTGTTCGTCGCCGGCATCCTGCTGGGGACCGTGGATGCGTACCTCGCCGCCGTTCGCGGCGTCGCCTTCGCGGCCATCACGCTCCTCTGGCTCGCCTGGCGACGCGCACGGTCCGCCGCCGTCGAGGTCGTCGCCGACCCCGGACTGCGCCGCCGCAGGATCGTCGGGGTCGGGTCCGTGGTGCTCGGCGCCGTGGTGGTCGGAGCGCTGGCCGGCTCGGCGCTCGCGCCACCACCCGCATCCCGGTTCGTGCTGCGCCAGGAGGTCACGCCGCCGTTCGACCCTCTGGACTACCCGAGCCCGCTCGCCGGATTCCGCCAGTACACGAAGGATCTGCAGAAGACCGAGCTGTTCACGGTCGACGGCCTGACCTCCGGCCAGGTCATCCGGCTCGCCACGATGGACAGCTACGACGGCGTGGTCTGGACGCTCACCGACCCGAAGGACAGCCCGGATGCGTCCGGCAGCTTCGAGCTCCTCGGCAGCACCATCCCGGAACCCCGGCTGTTCACGCCGGGCTCGACGAGCACCGCGACCATCGACATCCAGGAGTACTCGGACGTCTGGCTGCCGACGGTCGGCTACCTGACCAAGCTCGGCTTCGACGCGTATCAGGGCACGGACCCGTCCACGACGGTCCGTGTCAACACCGCGACCGGCACGACCGCCGTGACCAGCGGGGTGAAGGACGGCCTCCGCTACAGCGTCGACGCCACCGCGCAGAAGATCCCGAGCGACAAGGCGCTCGCCAAGGTCGCCCCGGCCAGGCTCGAACTGCCTCCCGTCACCAACGTCCCGGACATCGTGTCCGCGAAGGCGGAGGAGTACGCGGGGTCGGCGACCACGGCCATCCAGAAGCTGCGCAACCTGGAGCGCTCCCTCAAGACGCTCGGCTACCTCAGCCACGGCCGCGCCTCCGATCCTGTTCCGTCGCGGGCAGGGGAGGGCGCGGACAGGATGACCGACCTGTTCGCCAAATCGCCGATGGTCGGCGACCAGGAGCAGTACTCCAGCGCGTTCGCCCTGATGGCCAGGCGCCTCGGCTACCCGACGAGGGTCGTGATGGGCTTCGCCCCGAAGGTGGTCGACGGCAAGCCGACGACGGTGACCGGCAACGATGTGACGGCGTGGGACGAGGTGGCGTTCGACGGCGTCGGCTGGGTGCCGTTCTTCCCGACGCCCACCAAGACGGACGCGCCCAAGAACCAGACCACCAAGCCGAAGCTCGAACCGCAGCCGCAGGTGCGCCAGCCTCCGCCCGCCGACCCCAAGGCGCAGGACCTCCTCACCCCGGTGAAGACGAAGGACAACGAGCGCAAGAAGTCGGCGACCGGTTTCGCGATCCCCGCGTGGGCGTGGGTGGTCGGCGGCATCGTGGTCATCCCGCTCGTGCTGTACTTCGTGCCGCTGCTCATCGTCGCCGCCCTCAAACGGCGGAGGCGCAGGCGCAGGCTGACGACCGGACCGCCCGACCGCCGGGCGGCGGGCGCGTGGGACGAGCTCGCCGACGGCTACGACGAGCTCGGCCTCAGCGTGCCGCGCAACGCGACCAGGCTGCAGGCCGCCGCCGCGCTCGAAGCGCAGAGCGGAGAGCAGAACCTGCGCGTGCCGCAGGGCGGCCTCGCCACGCTCGCCCGCGACGTCGACGCCGCTGTCTTCGACGGCTCGGAGGTCAGCACGGACAGAGTAGATGCGGTCTGGCGCGCCTCCGACGCCGCCATCGGCGACGCGCGCTCCTCCGCGGGCGGGTTGCGGTCGCGTCTGGCCGCGTTCCGCTACCGTCGCGCGGCGAAGGACGGCAGGGGAAAGGGCAGCAGGGGGAAGAAGGGCAGAGCGTAGCTCCCCTATAGTGGCTGCGTGGATTCGCCCGACTTCATCGTGCCGCCGCCGCACCTCATCCCACCCCGTCACGACACGGGCACGGAGACGGTGCGGGTGCCGTCGCGCGAGCGTTCGCTCCCGGTGTTCGCGCCGCCCGCCGCCGCCCCTGCGCAGGCGGCGGCAGCGCCTGCCCGCCAGTGGCGGCTGCTGCTGCCTGGCGGCCGCGCCGTGCCGGTCACGGGCACCGTGCTGGTCGGCAGGAACCCGGTGACGTTCGGTGCGTGGACAGACGCCGAACTGGTCGCCGTCGACGACCCGGCCGCGAGCGTCTCGAAGACGCACGCCGCCTTCGAGGCGCACGGCGACACGCTGACGGTGACGGACGCGCACTCGACCAACGGCGTCGTCGTCGTGGCGGACGGGAAGCGGGAACGAGAGCTGACGCCGGGGGAGCCTGCGCCGCTCGCGCACGGCGAGACCGTGCACCTCGGCCGCTTCGCGGTGCGCGTCGAGCTCGCCTGACGAAAGCACCCGCCATCCGGTGATAACCTGACAACGTGTTTCACGGTCTGCTCCTCCTTAGCTGCCGCGACGAGTCCTAGATCCTTCAGGCCTCCCTCGTCGCGGAGTTCGTCGTCGGCTGATCCGGAAGCAAGCTAAGGAGTTCTTGAGCATCATGAGTACCGATTCCGAACGTGGACTGACTCTCGCAGAGAAGGTCTGGCGTGACCACCTGGTCGTCAAGGGCGAAGACGGTTCGCCCGACCTGATCTACATCGACCTGCACCTCGTGCACGAGGTGACCAGCCCGCAGGCCTTCGACGGTCTCCGGATGGCAGGGCGCCCGGTGCGCCGGCCCGATCTCACCATCGCCACGGAAGACCACAACACCCCGACCATCGGCATCGACAAGCCGATCGCCGACCTCACCAGCCGCACCCAGATCGAGACGCTCCGCAAGAACGCCGAGGAGTTCGGCGTCCGGCTGCACTCGCTGGGCGACCTGGAGCAGGGCATCGTGCACGTCGTCGGACCGCAGCTCGGGCTCACCATGCCGGGCATCACCGTGGTCTGCGGAGACTCCCACACCTCGACCCACGGCGCGTTCGGCGCGATGGCGTTCGGCATCGGCACCAGCGAGGTCGAGCACGTCATGGCGACGCAGACGCTGCCGCTGAAGGCGTTCAAGACGATGGCGATCACCGTCGAGGGCGAGCTGCGCCCCGGCGTGACGGCCAAAGACATCATCCTGGCGGTCATCGCCAAGATCGGCACCGGCGGCGGGCAGGGCTACGTGCTCGAATACCGCGGCAGTGCCATCCGCGCGCTCTCGATGGAGGGCAGGATGACCATCTGCAACATGTCGATCGAGGCGGGCGCCCGGGCGGGGATGGTCGCGCCGGACGAGACGACGTACGCCTACCTCAAGGGTCGCCCGCACGCGCCGTCCGGCCAGGACTGGGACGACGCCGTCGCGTACTGGGAGACGCTCGCCACCGACGACGACGCCGTCTTCGACGCCGAGGTCTACCTCGACGCCGCGGAGATCGAGCCGTTCGTCACCTGGGGCACCAACCCCGGCCAGGGCGTCTCGCTCAGCCAGAACGTGCCAGACCCCGCCACCATCGCGGACGCCAACCAGCGCGCCGCGGCCGAGCGGGCCCTGGAGTACATGGATCTCGCGGCGGGAACGCCGATGAAGAGCATCCCGGTGGATGCGGTCTTCATGGGCTCGTGCACCAACAGCCGCATCGAAGACCTCCGCGCCTTCGCCTCCGTCATCAAGGGTCAGAAGAAGGCAGACGGCGTGCGCGTCATGGTCGTGCCTGGCAGCGCCCGTGTGCGCATCGAGGCCGAGGCGGAGGGCATCGACAAGATCGTCGAGGAGTTCGGTGCGGAGTGGCGGTTCGCCGGGTGCTCGATGTGCCTCGGCATGAACCCGGACCAGCTCGCTCCCGGCGAGCGCTGCGCTTCCACCTCGAACCGTAACTTCGAGGGCAGGCAGGGCAAGGGAGGGCGCACCCACCTGGTTTCCCCGCTGGTCGCCGCAGCGACCGCGATCCGCGGGACGCTGTCCAGCCCGTGGGACCTCGAGCACGACGATGGTGACGACACGCCGGGCCGTGACGGCTCGGATACGCGCGCAGGAGAGAAGGTGGGCGCCTGATGGAAAAGATCTCAACGATCGAGGGCGTCGCCGTCCCGTTCCGCCGCTCCAACGTCGACACCGACCAGATCATCCCCGCGGTGTTCCTCAAGCGCGTCACCAAGACGGGCTTCGACGACGCGCTGTTCCACGCCTGGCGGCAGGATCCTGAGTTCATTCTCAACCAGCCCGCATACCAGGGCGCGCGCGTCCTGATCGCCGGGGCCGACTTCGGCACGGGCTCGTCGCGCGAGCACGCCGTGTGGGCGCTGCGCGACTACGGCTTCGCGGCCGTGCTCAGCCCCCGGTTCGCCGACATCTTCCGTGGCAACGCCGGCAAGCAGGGACTGCTCGCCGGGCAGATCACGGAGGAGGACGCCGAGCGTCTCTGGCAGGCCATCGAGGCCCAGCCGGGAATAGCCGCGACGGTGGATCTGGTTGCCAAGACTGCGAGCGTCGGTGAAGTCCAGGTGTCTTTCGACATCGACGATTACACTAGGTGGCGTTTGCTCGAAGGGTTGGACGACATCGCTCTGACCCTGCGCGACGAGGCGCGCATTTCAGAATACGAAGCCCGCCGCGAGAGCTGGCGGCCCAAAACGTTACCGGTGAAACTTTGAACTCACTTCTTCAGGACGCTCAGGCAGCAGGAGCGCGCGTCGGCCTCAAGGGCGACCGCATCACGATCAACGGGGGCATCCCGCTCCGCGGCAGGATCGAGCTGAAGGGCGCGAAGAACCTCGTCACCAAGGCGATGGTCGCCGCCCTCCTGGGTGAGGGTCCGAGCGTGCTGCGCGACGTCCCGGACATCAGCGATGTCCGGGTCGTGCGCGGCCTGCTCGAGATCCACGGCGTCAAGGTCACCGACGGAACGGACGAGGGCGAACTGCTCCTCGACCCGAGCGCCGTCGAGTCCGCCCACATGGCGGACATCGACGCGCACGCCGGCTCCAGCCGTATCCCGATCCTGTTCTGCGGGCCGCTGCTGCACCGCCTCGGCGAGGCGTTCATCCCCGACCTCGGCGGCTGCCGCATCGGCGACCGCCCGATCGACTACCACCTCGAAGTGCTGCGCAAGTTCGGCGCCATCGTCGACAAGCTGCCCACCGGCATCAGGATGACCGCCCCGAACGGCCTGCACGGAGCCAAGCTCGAGCTGCCGTACCCGAGCGTCGGCGCCACGGAGCAGGTGCTGCTCACGGCCGTCCGCGCCGAGGGCATCACCGAGCTCAAGGGTGCTGCGATCGAGCCGGAGATCATGGATCTCATCAACATCCTGCAGAAGATGGGTGCGATCATCACGGTCGACACCGACCGCGTCATCCGCATCGAGGGCGTCAAGAAGCTCGTCGGATACAGCCACACCGCGCTGTTCGACCGCAACGAGGCAGCCAGCTGGGCCGCCGCGGCGCTCGCCACCGGCGGAGACATCTACGTCGGCGGAGCCCGCCAGCCGGAGATGCTCACCTTCCTCAATGTCTTCCGCAAGGTCGGCGGCGCGTTCGAGATCCACGACGACGGCATCCGGTTCTTCCACCCGGGAGGCGAGCTCAAGCCCGTCGTCATCGAGACGGACGTGCACCCCGGCTTCATGACCGACTGGCAGCAGCCGCTCGTCATCGCCCTCACCAAGGCGAAAGGCGTCTCGATCGTCCACGAGACCGTGTACGAGCAGCGCTTCGGCTTCGTCGACGCCCTGATCGACATGGGTGCGAAGATCCAGATCCACAAGGAGTGCCTCGGCGGGCACCCGTGCCGCTTCGGTCAGCGCAACTTCAACCACTCGGCGGTCATCATGGGACCGACCGACCTGAAGGGTGCGGACATCGAGGTTCCCGACCTGCGCGGAGGCTTCAGCCACCTGATCGCCGCGCTCACGGCCGAGGGACGCTCGACCGTCAGCAACGTCGGGATCATCAGCCGCGGCTACGAGAACTTCATCACCAAGCTGCAGTTGCTGGGAGCCGACTTCGTTCTCGAAGGATAATGGAGGGGTGTCCCGACCCTCTTCAGAGCAGAACCCGGCAACCGATCGACCGAGCACACCCGTGAAGCTCCCGCGCAAGGAGACGAGCAGGCCCTCGATCTTCTGGGTGCTCGCGGGGATCGTCATCCCGATCATGAGCATCGCGGTGCGATTCAGCATCCAGGACGGCGACAAGCTTCCGCGCCGCGGTGCGTACGTCGTCGCGCCGAACCACTACAGCGAGATCGACCCGGTGATGGTCGGGATGGTCTCCTGGAAGCTCGGCAGGATGCCGCGGTTCCTCGCCAAGGGGAGCCTGTTCCGCATCCCGGTGGTCGGCTGGTTCCTGCGCAAGTCCGGTCAGGTGCCGGTCGAACGCGCCGGGTCGACCCGCGGCTCTGCGCCGCTCACCGCGGCCAAGGAGATCGTGCGGGACGGCCGCATCGTCATCATCTACCCGGAGGGCTCGCTCACCCGCGATCCCGACCTGTGGCCGATGCGCGGCAAGACGGGCGCTGCGCGGATGGCGCTCGAGAACGACCTGCCGGTGATCCCCGTCGCGCACTGGGGAACCCAGCACGTGATGGCGCGCTACGGCAAGAAGATCAGCTTCTTCCCGCGCAAGACCATCGAGGTCAAGATCGGCGACCCCGTCGACCTGTCAGCTTTCCGAGGCCGCAACCTCGACGCGGCGACGCTGAACGAAGCGACCGCCGTCATCATGGACGCCATCACCGCGCTGCTGGAAGACCTCCGCGGCGAGAAGGCGCCTGCAGTCCGGTGGAACCCCGCCGAGCACGACCAGAAGGAGACCGGCCGTTTTGAAGGCTAGCGCTGGCAGACGCCCCGTCGTCGCCCCCCGCAGGATCGCCGTCCTCGGCGCAGGCAGCTGGGGGACGACGTTCGCGAAGATCCTCGCGGACGGCGGCTCCGACGTGACCCTCTGGGCGCGCCGCCCGGAGCTGGCGCGCGAGATCAACGAGGTGAAGCGCAACAGCGACTACCTCGAGGGCATCAACCTTCCCCGCAACCTCAAGGCCACCTCCAAGCTGTCCGACGCGATGCGGGATGCCGAACTCGTCTTCGTCTCCATCCCGAGCCAGACCCTGCGCTCCAACCTGGAGGCCATCGCGCCGTACCTCGGCCCGTCGACCATCGTCGTCAGCCTGATGAAGGGCGTCGAGAAGGGTACGGGCCTCCGGATGAGCGAGGTGATCGCCCAGGGGCTGCCGATCGAGCAGGAGCGCATCGCCGTCGCGTCCGGGCCCAACCTCGCACTCGAGATCGCGCGCGAGCAGCCGACCGCCGCTGTCGTGTCGTCGGTGAGTCTGGAGACGGCGCAGGCCGTGGCGATGGCCGCCACCAACCGCTACTTCCGCAGCTTCGTGAACACCGACGTGATCGGCACCGAGTTCGGCGGTGTGCTCAAGAATCTGATCGCCGTCGCCATCGGCATCGTCGACGGTGTCGGATACGGCGAGAACACCAAGGCGTCGATCATCACCCGCGGGCTGGTGGAGATGACGGACTTCGCCGTGGCATACGGCGCGGAGGCCGTCACGCTGTCCGGCCTCGCCGGTCTCGGCGACCTGATCGCCACCTGCGAGTCGTCGCTCAGCCGCAACAACACCGCCGGCCGCCTGCTCGGCCAGGGCTACAGCTTCAACGACGTCGTGAAGCAGATGAACCAGACCGCCGAAGGTCTGGCGTCCGTCGCCCCCATCCTGACGCTGGCGGAGGCCCGCGGCGTGGACATGCCCATCGTGCGCCAGGTGAGCCAGGTGCTTGCCGGTACGCTCGATCCGAAAGACATCGCGCCGCATCTCACCACCGATTCGGACGAACCCCAGGGTGAAAGGACAACGGATGACGGACCGAATCGCGGTCGTGCTTCTCTTCGGGGGGCGTTCAAGCGAGCATTCGATCAGCTGCGCAACGGCGGCGGGAGTGCTCGGCGCGATTGACCGCGACCGCTACGAGGTCATCCCCGTCGGCATCACCCGCGACGGTGCGTTCACCCTGCAGCCGGACGACGCGGCGCTGTTCGCGCTGAACGCCGAGAAGCTGCCGGCCGTCGAGGACAACGGCACGCGCATCCACTGGCCGGAGAGCGCTGTGACGCGCGAACTCACGGTGACGGAGGGCGGCCAGACGCGGTCGCTCGGCGACATCGACCTGGTGTTCCCGATCCTGCACGGCCCGTGGGGAGAGGACGGCACCATCCAGGGGATGCTGGAGCTCGTCGACCTGCCGTACGTCGGCAGCGGCGTGCTGGCCAGCTCGCTCGGGATGGACAAGCACTTCACGAAGACCGTGCTGCAGCAGGCGGGCATCCCCGTCGCGCCATGGCGCACGGTCTCCGCGTACGAGTGGCGCACCGACAAGGATGCGGTGCGCGCGACGGCGGAGGAGCTCGGGCTCCCCGCGTTCGTCAAGCCGGCGCGCGCCGGTTCGAGCGTCGGCGTCAGCAAGGTCTCCGACTGGTCGCAGCTCGACGCGGCGATCGAGACGGCGCTGGCCGAGGACGACCGGGTGCTCATCGAGTCCGGCCTGGTCGGCCGTGAGGTGGAGATCGCCGTTCTCGGCGGACGCCCCGGACAGGCGACCCGCGCCTCCGTCGCCGGCGAGATCGTGGTCACCGGCCGCGACTTCTACGACTTCGAAGCCAAATACCTGGATGCGCCCGGCATCGACCTGGTCTGCCCGGCGGACCTGACCGCCGACGAGCTCGCCACGATGCAGGCGCTCGGCGCGAAGGCGTTCGACGCCATCGGGGGAGAGGGCCTCGCCCGCGTCGACTTCTTCCTCACCGCGGACGGTTTCGTCATCAACGAGATCAACACCATGCCCGGCTTCACGCCGATCTCGATGTTCCCGCGCTGCTGGCAGGAGTCCGGCCTCGCATACCCGGCGCTGATCACCGAGCTCATCGACGTCGCGCTGGCGCGCGCCGCAGCCTGACCCCTAGCGCGTCGGAGTCGGCGTCGGGGTCGGTGTCGGCGCCGGTGTGAGCGAGGTGTCGAGCGTCGACAGGCACTTGCTGGTCTGCTTGATGGTCTGGATGGCGCTCGCGAACTCGGGGAGCACCGACGCGTCCGAGACACCGGCGACGTGGTCGATGACGACCTCCGTGGCCGGAGTGCGGCCGAACGTCTGGTAGACGATCGTCTTCGCATCCGGTTCGGTCATCAGCACCCAGTCGACGCCGTTCACCGAGACGCACGGCTTGGTGGTCGGGCCGATCGGCGGCACGCCGCAGCGCAGCAGCACGGCGGTCGGGTCGCCCCACGCGCCGGTCGCCTGCGCGTCGGTCTGACGCTCTGCCTTGCCGCCCACGCTGTCGGGCAGGCGGACGCTGACCTCCGCGCATCCGGGATCGTTGGCGTCGGCCGCCGGCTGGAGCGAGACGATCGGCGCGCATCCGGCGAGGGCGATGCCTGCGCCGAGGACGATGGTGAGGAGGGCTGCTGTGCGACGCTGGGCGCGGTGACGGGTGGACATCGGTTTCAGGCTACCGTTTGATGCATGACGATGTCTGGGAGCGGAACCGCGGGAGCGACCATCGGCGAGGTGTCCGAGGTGGAGACTCTGAAGCGGATCTTCCCCCGGCTGCCGGAGTCCGCGGCCACCGTCGTCGGGCCGGGCGACGACGCCGCCGTGATCGCAGCTCCCGACGGCCGGTACGTGGTGACGACGGACATGATGGTGCACGGTCCCGACTTCCGGCTGGCCTGGTCGACGCCGTACGACCTCGGCTGGAAGGCCGCGGCGACCAACCTCTCCGACGTTGCGGCGATGGGGGCCGTGCCCACCGCGATGGTCGTCGCCATCGCCGCGCCGTCCGCAACGCCCGTCCACGACCTGGAACGCGTCGCCGACGGGTTCCGCGACGCCTGCGCTTCCCTCGCCCCCGGATGCGGCGTGGTCGGCGGCGATCTGTCCGCCTCGGACACCTTCACCATCGCCGTGACGGCGTTCGGCGACCTGGAAGGCCGGGACCCCGTGCTGCGCAGCGGAGCGCGCGCCGGAGACGTGCTTGCGGTGTCCGGAGCGCTCGGCCGTGCGGGAACCGGGCTGCGCCTCCTGTTCGAGCGGGCCGTCGACGAGACGGGGGAGCCGGACAGAGCGCGCTTCGAGGACGTGCTCCGCGAGCATCCGGATGCGGTGGCCGCGCAACTGCGTCCCGAGCCGCCGATCCAGGATGGGCCGCTCGCCGCGATAGCGGGCGCCACCGCCATGCTCGACCTGAGCGACGGACTCGCGCTCGATGCCCGCAGGGTGGCCCTGGCGAGCGGCGTGGCACTCGACATCGACCCTGCTGCGCTCGGCGGGGACGTGCAGGCTGCGCTCACCGGGGGAGAGGACCACGGACTCCTCGCGACCTTCCCGGCCGGGACGGAGCTGCCGGGCGGCTTCCGCGCGATCGGGACGGTGCGGGAGGGCGACGGCCTGCTGGTGGGCGGGCGGCCGTTCGACGCGCGCGGTGGCTGGGACCCGTACGAGGGATGGGACGGCAACGCGGGCTGAGCGGCGCGATACGGAGGTCGGTCGCGACCGGCGTCAGTAGCGTCAGTCGCGCTCGAGCCAGTACAGCGCCGTGTCGCCGTAGTCCTTTCGGCGCTCGATCACGAGGCCGTCCGGCATCGTCGGCTCCGGGGTGCGGGTGCTGCGCTCGACGCACACCGTGGCGTGCGGGGCGAGCCGCGGCACGAGAGCGGTGAGCACGGCGAGCAGCTCGACGTCGTCCACCTCGTATGGAGGGTCGATGAACACGAGGTCGTAGGTCGAGCCGGCCCCGGCGAGGTAGCTCTGCACGGCGGCGCCGCGCACCTCGATGACGGGGACCGCATAGCGCGGGGCTGCTTTCGCGACCGACTGCGCGTTCCTGCGGCAGACCTGGGCGGCGTCCGCGTTCCTCTCCACCAGCGTGACGTGCGTCGCGCCCCTGCTCGCGGCCTCCAGGCCGAGCGCGCCGGATCCGGCGTACAGGTCGAGCACCCGGGCGCCGTGCACGGCATCGCGCGCGTCGAGCGCGGAGAAGATCGCCTCGCGCACCCTGTCGCTCGTCGGGCGGGTTCCGCTCTTCGGCACCTGCAGGCTGAGCGAGCCGGCGAATCCGGCGACGATACGTGTCATGGCAATTCGAGCCTAGCGTCAGCGGCGGCAGGGCGGCCAAGATGGAGGGATGGTAGATCGCCTGGAACAGGCAGAACTCGACGCCATCTGGAACTTCGACGACCCTGTCGCCTCTGCCGACCGGTTCGCCGCAGCGGCGGCCGAGCCCGACCGGCCCGAACTGGTCAGGGCAGAGCTCGAGACCCAGCGCGCCCGCGCGCTCGGGCTGCTGCGCCGCTTCGACGAGGCGGACGCCCTGCTCGACCTGCTCATCCCCGCCACGGACACGCTCGCCGTGCGCGTGCTGCTCGAACGCGGACGGCTCCGCAACTCCGCGGGACGAACCGCGGAGGCCACCGCCCTGTTCGAGGAGGCCCTCAGCGCTGCCCGGCGCCAGGGAGAGACCTTCCTCGCCGTCGATGCGGCCCACATGCTCGCCATCTCCGACCCGGAGCGCTCGGAGCACTGGACGGCGGAGGGGCTCTCCGACCTCGCATCCAGCCACGACCAGCGCACCCTGCGCTGGGCGGTCGCCCTGCACAACAACCGCGGCTGGCGGCTGTTCGAGGAGGGCACCCCGGTGTCGGCGCTCGCCGAGTTCGAGGCGGCGGAGGAGGCGGCAGAGCGCTACGGCACGCCGGAGCAGCGCTTTGCGGCGGCGTGGACCGTCGCACGCTGCCTGCGCGAGCTCGGGCGCATCCAGGAGGCCAGGCGCATCCAGCAGCGGCTCGCCGCCGAGCAGCCGGAGGACGAGGCCGTCGCGGCCGAACTGGCGGCACTGACGGACGCGGCGCATACGATCGAACCATGAGTTCCGTTTCCGCACCGGCCGTCGATGGTGCGATCAGTCTCGACTCCCGGCTGAGCGGGGTCCTCGGCGGGCGCACGTCTTCCGCGTTCGAGAAGGCGTTCGGGATGCGCACCGTCTCCGACCTGTTGAGCCACTATCCGCGCCGTTACGCCAAGCGCGGCGAGCTGACGGCGCTGGCGAATCTGCCGCTGGACGAGAACGTGACCATCGTGGCCGAGGTCATCCGGGTGCAGGAGCGCCCGATGCGCGCCCGCCGCGGCTCCATCCTCGAGGTGAAGATCACCGACGGAGAGGGCATCCTGACCCTCACCTTCTTCAACCAGGCGTGGCGGGCGAAAGAGCTCGTCCCCGGTGTCCGCGGCATCTTCGCCGGCAAGGTGTCCGACTACCGCGGCGCCCTGCAGCTGGCGCATCCGGACTACGAACTGTTCGAGCCGGATGCGGAGAACGCCGTCGTTCCCGGCAGCGCCGCCGCGAAGAACTGGGCGCAGACCCCCATCCCGATCTACCCGGCGACCGGCACCGTCGCCAGCTGGCAGGTCCAGAAGGCTGTCGCGCTCGCCCTGGATGCGCTGACCGACGTTCCGGACCCCGTGCCGCAGAGGATCGTGGCCGAGCGCGGCCTGCTCGCCCTGCGGACCGCGTACGAGTACATGCACCGCCCGGAGAAGGACGCGCAGTGGCAGCGGGCGCGCGACACGCTGCGGTTCCACGAGGCGTTCGTGCTGCAGGCCGCCCTGCTGCAGCAGCGCGCGGCCTCCCGGGCGATCGCCGCGACCCCGCGCACGGCGAAGACGGGCGGCTTCCTCGACAGGCTGGATGCCGTCCTCCCGTTCGAGCTCACCGCCGACCAGGCCACGGTCGGCGCAGAGATCGCGCGCGACCTGGCGGACACCGCCCCGATGCACCGGCTGGTGCAGGGCGAGGTCGGCTCCGGCAAGACCCTGGTGGCTCTGCGGGCGATGCTCGCCGTCGCGGACTCCGGCGGCCAGGCCGCGCTGCTTGCGCCGACCGAGGTGCTCGCCGGACAGCACCTGCGCTCGATCGTGAAGATGCTCGGGCCGGACCTCGCCGCCGACCTGATGCCGACCCTGCTCACCGGGCAGCTGTCCACCGCCGAGCGCAAGAAGGCGCTGCTGCGCACGGTGTCCGGCCAGGCCCGCATCGTGGTCGGCACGCACGCGCTGCTCGGCGACGCCGTGACGTTCTTCGACCTGGGGCTCGTGGTGGTGGACGAGCAGCACCGGTTCGGCGTGGAGCAGCGGGAGGCGCTGCGGGCGAAGGGCGGCACCCCGCCGCACGTCCTCGTGCTCACGGCGACGCCCATCCCGCGCACGGTCGCGATGACGGTGTTCGGCGACCTGGACGTGTCGACCATCGCCCAGCTGCCGGCGGGCCGCCAGGGCATCGAGAGCTTCGTCGTGCCACTGGCCGACCGGCCGGGCTGGGAGCGGCGCATCTGGGAGCGCGCGGCGGAGGAGATCGCCAAAGGCAGGCAGGTGTTCGTGGTCTGCCCGGCGATCACCGGCAAAGACAGGGAGGACGACGGAGAAGAGGCGGAGCAGGACGAGGACGGCGCCCCCGTGCGCCCGATCGCCAACGTCGAGTCCATCACGGCGCAGGTGCGCGCCGACCCGCTGTTCCGGGATGCGCGCATCGGGATGCTGCACGGCAAGCTCAGCAGCGACGCCAAGGACGAGATCATGCGCGCGTTCGCCGCAGGCGACCTCGACCTGATCGTCGCCACCACCGTGATCGAGGTCGGGGTAGATGTTCCGAACGCGTCGGCGATGGTCATCCTCGACGCGGACAGGTTCGGCGTCTCGCAGCTGCACCAGTTGCGCGGCCGGGTCGGCCGCGGCGGGGTGCCAGGGCTGTGCCTGATGGTCACCTCCGCCGAGCAGGAGACGCTCGCCAGGGAGCGGGTCGAGGCGGTGGCCGCGACGCTCGACGGCTTCGAGCTGGCGAACATCGACCTGGAGCTGCGCCGCGAGGGCGACGTGCTCGGCAGCAGGCAGTCCGGCGGCCGGTCGTCGCTGCGGCTGTTGCGCGTGGTCTCCGACGGGGAACTGATCGCGGAGGCGAGGACGGCCGCGCAGGAGACGCTGGACGACGACGGAGGGCTCTCCGCGCATCCCGCACTGGCCGCCGCGCTCGCACGGCGACTGGACGAGAGCGAACGGGCCTTCCTCGGCAAATCCTGACCGCTCGGTGGCCCCTGGAAGGGGGCGGCGCCACGGCCATATTTTGGTAACGGATTCACAACGAAATGCCGGGTACAGCGGGATAGTCTGAAGGTCTATGAACAGGATCGCCGTTGTCCCTGGATCGTTCGACCCGGTCACCCTCGGGCATCTCGACGTCATCGAACGTGCCGCAGGCCTGTTCGACGAGGTCCACGTGCTCGTCGTGCACAACCCGGACAAGAGCGCACTCCTGCCCATCGCTCAGCGGGTCGCCCTGATCGAGCGCTCGATCGCGGACGCCGGGATCCCCGGGAACATCGTCGTCGCATCCTGGAGTGTCGGCCTGCTGGTCGACTACTGCACCGATGTCGGGGCGCACGTGCTCGTCAAGGGCATCCGGTCGCAGGTGGACGTGGCGTACGAGACGCCGATGGCCATCGTCAACCGCCACCTCGCAGCGGTCGAGACCGTGTTCATCCTGCCCAATCCAGCCAACGCCCACGTCTCCAGTTCCCTCGTGCGCCAGGTCTCCGCGCTCGGGGGTGACGTGAGTCCATACGTCCCCACCGCCGTCTACGAGTATTTGCAGGAGACATGAACAGTTACGCGACGCGCCAGCCGACCGAATCGTCGGTCGCCCCCGATGAGACGGACCACGCCACCGGGATGGACCTCGATGAGCTGAGGCGCGCCGCGGCCCAGATCACCGCCAATGTCGAGTCGGTCATCGACGGCAAGCACGACGCCGTCCAGACCGCGCTCACCGTGCTGCTCGCCGAAGGGCATCTGCTGATCGAGGATGTGCCGGGCGTCGGGAAGACGATGCTCGCGAAGTCGCTGGCGAAGTCGGTCGACTGCACGGTGAGCCGCATCCAGTTCACGCCGGACCTGCTGCCGAGCGATGTCACCGGCGTGTCCGTCTACAACCAGGCGGAGCGGCGGTTCGAGTTCAAGCCGGGAGCGGTGTTCGCGAACATCGTCATCGGCGACGAGATCAACCGCGCGAGCCCCAAGACCCAGTCGGCGCTGCTCGAGTGCATGGAGGAGCGGCAGGTGACGGTCGACGGGTCCACCTACCCGCTGAGCGCGCCGTTCATCGTCGTCGCCACGCAGAACCCGGTCGAGATGGAGGGCACGTACGCGCTGCCGGAGGCGCAGCGCGACCGGTTCATGGCGCGCATCGCAATGGGCTACCCGGACGACGCCTCCGAGCTCGCCATGCTCACCACCAGGGACACCTCCAGCCCGCTCTCCCGGATCGGGCCGGTCGTCACCTCGGACGAGCTGCGGGCCATGATGACCACCGCCCGCAGCGTGTTCGCCTCCACGCCGGTCAAGCAGTACGCGGTCGACATCGTGCGCGCCACCAGGGAGGACAGGGATCTGCGACTCGGCGGCAGCCCCAGGGCCACGCTGCAGCTGGTGCGGGCGGCGAAGGCGATGGCGGCGCTCGACGGCCGCGACTTCGTGCTCCCCGACGACATCGACACGCTCGCCGTCCCCGTGCTCGGCCATCGGCTGCTGCCGACCAGCCGCGCGCTCGGCCACCACCACGAGAGCGCGCCGGTGATCGCGGACATCGTCCGCAGGATCGTCGCGGCGACCCCCGTGCCCGTCGGCTCCGGCGCGATCGGGGCAGCGGGGGGTTCGGGCCGTCCGGACGGTGCGAACCGCCCGACCAGGGCAGGGCAGGCGGGCTGAGCCATGCCGCGGCGCGCCCGAACGTCGTCGCCGGTCAGAAAACCCCGGCCGACCGTACGCGGCTGGGCGCTGTTCGCCGTGGGAGTCGTCGCGCTCGTCGCCTCCGTCGCGCTCGGGCGCACCGACGTGCTGTTCGTCGGCGTGTTCCTCACTGTCCTGCCGCTGGCGGCGATGATCTCGGTGACCGTCGACCGCCCGAGACTGACCGTCACCCGCAGCTTCCACCCGGACATCGTGGCGGCGGGGGAGACCGCGACCGTCGTGACGACGGCCCGCAACGAGTCTCCCCGGCCGAGCCCGGCCGCCAACTGGCGCGAGTCCGCCCCTCCGGCGGTCGGGGTGCAGGGCCAGGCCCCGTTCCCGCGGCTCGGCGCCCACCAGCAGAACGTGACCCACGGCAGGGACACCATCGTGCTGCGGCAGGAGGTGCGCGCGAAGCACAGAGGATCGCATCCGGTCGGCCCGCTCATCGTCAGCCGCACAGACCCGTTCGGGCTGGCGTACGCCGAGTACGCCCTCGGGCAGCCGAAACAGTTCGTCGTCACCCCGCGGGTGACGGCCCTGCCGGGCGGCGACCTGGATGTGGCACGCAGCGAGGGCACGGAGCACGAGCTGCTGCGCCACAGCATCCCGAGCGCCGACGAGCTGATCGCGCGTGAGTACCGGCCCGGCGACCCGCTGCGCCGCGTGCACTGGCGGGCGACGGCACGCCACGACAAGCTCATGGTGCGGCAGGAGGAGCGGCGCAGCAATCCGGAGGCGTGGCTGATCGCGGACACCCGGGATGTCTCGGCACCGGATGCGGAGTTCGAGACCCTGGTGGAGCTGGTCGCCTCGATCGGCGTCCACCTCCTCGACGAGGGCTTCGTCGTCAGCGTCGTCGAGACGGGGCCGCGCCAGCTCTCCGGCAGGAGCGGGGCGGGCAGGACCGGCACGCTGGGAGCAGCGACGCCGACCTACGACGTCGGGAGCGCCGACCGGCTGCTGCTCGCCGACCTGGCCGGCATCGAGCCGAGCGACGTGCCCCGCGACGACGCCGTCGCCGAACTGGCGGCGGGGCTCCGCCGCTCCGGCCGCGCCGTCCCGGTGTTCGCCGTGCTCCTCGGCGGCTCCCTCAACGAGCTCGGGGCGCTGGCCGCCGTCCGCTCGATGTGCGACCCGGCCGTCGCGTTCATCGGGGCCTCGGCGCCGCATGAGGTCGAGGAGGTCCTGGCGGACGCCGGATGGCTCTGCGTGCCGTTCTCGGGAGGGGACGACCCGGCCGACAGCTGGCAACGCGCCCTCGGGCGACGCAGGGCGGCGGTGAACCGTGGCTAGCGAGCAGGCGTTCGCCGGCGCCGTGCCGCTGGTGCGGGAGCGACGGCAGGGGTACTGGCGGCTGACGACGGCGCTGCTCATCCAGGTGGTCGCCGTCAGCTTCGCGCTGGTCGGCCTCATCCAGGGTGCGGGCTGGTGGTTCGCTCTGGTGTTCTCTGCCGCCCTGCTCCTGGTCACCGGAGCGGCGCTGCGCACGGCCGGCGTGCCCCGGCGCATCGTTCCGCTCCTGCTGCTGGCCGAGGCGGCGGTGGTGATGACCGTGTCCTTCGGCAGGGGAACCGGCCTGCTCGGCATCCTCCCGACGCCGCGCACATTCGCGGCGTGGGGCGACTTCATCGACCAGGCCATGCTGTCGATCTACCAGCAGGGCACCCCGGCGGAGAGCCTGCCGGAGTTCATGTTCCTGGTGGTCGGCGGCGGGTGCATCCTCGCCATCCTGCTCGACACCCTCGCCATCGCGTTCCGGGTGCCCGCGTTCACCGCGCTCGGAGTCGGGATCGTGCTCGTGGTGCCCGGCGCGCTGCTCGGCGACGGGCTCGACCCGTTCGCGCTCGCGGCGTCCGCCGCCGCCTTCCTCTGGCTGCTGCGCTGCGACGTGCGCACCAGGCGGCCGGGGACGCCGCGGCCGACGGCCTCCCTCTCGATCTCGGCGGCCGCGGTGGTGGTCGCGCTCATCCTGGGCGGCACGGCTCCGGGCTTCGACAGGGGCGGCGCGACCTCGTTCACGGCGGGTGGCATCTCCATCGGCGGAACGGTGACGCCGCTGATCGACCTCGGCAAGGATCTGCGCAGGCCGGCGGCCGTCCGGGCGCTCACGTACACGACGACGGCGTCGTCCGGGCAGTACCTCAAACTGGCATCGCTCGACCAGTTCACCGGGTCGGTCTGGAAGCACAGGGAGCGCGACACCAAACGGCTGCCGAGCGGCAACACGATCGGGCCGGTGTTCGGGCTCTCCGACACGGTCGCGACGACCAAGATCACCACCAAGGTCGAGATCGACAACATGCAGAGCCGCTGGCTGCCCGTGCCGTATCCGGTGCAGGGCGTCTCCGGGCTGAGCGGCACCTGGTCGTGGGATCCCGACGACCTCACCGTCGGCGCGATCAACACCACGACGCAGGGCCAGAAGTACACGGCGACCAGCCTCGTCCTGCAGCCGACGGCCGACCAGCTGCAGGCGGCGGGCGGATTCGTGCCGGCGTCGGTCGAGCGCGACCTGTTCCTCCCTCCGGATCTGCCGTCGATCATCGCCAGCACCGCCATCTCCGCCACCAAGGGCGCGGTGTCCGAGTACGACAAGGCGGTCGCGTTGCAGGACTACTTCCGCGACAACGGCTTCACGTATTCGACGCAGACCCCGCTCAAGCAGGGCTTCGACGGAGACGGCGGGCGCGTGATCGCCAAGTTCCTGCAGGTCAAGAGCGGATACTGCGTGCACTTCGCCTCGGCGATGGCGCTGATGTCCAGGGCGCTCGGCATCCCGTCGAGGGTCGCGGAGGGCTACCTGCCCGGCGCGACCAGCGGAGGAACGGCCAACAACCCCGGCCAGTACACGGTGACCAGCGACGACCTGCACGCCTGGCCGGAGCTGTACTTCGCGGGTGTGGGCTGGGTGGCGTTCGAGCCGACGGTCGGCCGCGGCACCATCCCGAGCTACACCAGGCCGGACAGCACGCCGACCGCCGTCGTGCCCGGCTCCACCTCGACCTCGACGGCCGGCTCCAAGGCCATCGTGCCGACCGACCCGGCGAACCTCGGCAGCCCGACGGGGGCGACGGCGCCGTCCACCCTGCAGCCGGTGATCTCGGGCGTCGGCGTCGCGCTCCTCATCGTGGCGCTGCTGCTCACCCCGGCCGTGCTGCGCAGGGTGAGACGCAGGAACAGGCTGAGGAGGCTGACCGACCAGTGGGGCGGCGCATCCACGGCTTGGGACGAGCTGCGGGACACGGCGAGGGATCTGGGCTGGATCGTCCCGGCGACCGAGACCCCGCGCGCCTTCGCCGTGCGGGTGGCGTCCGCCGTGGCCGGAACGCCGGGGGAGGACGCTGTGCGCAGGCTGCTGGCCGTCAGAGAACGGGATGCGTACGGGCCGCCCACCCGGGCGACCGCCGTGGGCCTCGGCGACGATCTGACGCGCGTGCTTGCCGCCCTGGAGGCGCAGGCCGGGGCAGCGCTGCGGCTCAAGGCGGCGCTCATTCCTGTGTCTCTCATCCCAGCCGCGTGGTCTCCGGCCCCTAACCAGGGAAGACCCGCGTAAAATAGTCGCTCGTGACCAAGTTCAGAACCACGCCGTACACCGTCAATGTGTACGACATCATCCACCGCCCAGGCGAGATGCGCGAGCAGCGCATCCAGCTGCCGGTCGCGGAGAAGATGGGCGAAGGGCTGGTGAGCGTCCCCGAGGGCTCGACCATCGACCTCGACCTCCGGCTCGAGTCGATGCACGAGGGCATTCTGGTGACCGCGGAGGCCGAATCGACGGCCGTCGGGGTCTGCGGACGCTGCCTCATCGACATCGAGCAGTCTGTCAAAGTCGATATCCAGGAACTTTTCGCGTATTCTTCTGACGAAGCTTTTGATTTTGAGGTTCACGACGACCACGTGGATCTTGAACCTCTGATCAGGGACGCGGTAGTGCTGTCACTGCCGTTTCAGCCGGTGTGCCGGCCAGACTGCCCAGGACTCGACCCCGAGTCAGGGGAGCGGCTGGCGGATGTGCCGGACCGCGAAGCCACAGCGATTGTCGATCCTCGATGGTCTGCGCTCGCGGCCTTCCAGGCTTCCGACACCACTGAATCCACCAGCAGCAGTAACAGAGAAGAGAGATAACCATGGCTGTTCCGAAGCGGAAGAAGTCACGCGCCAACACGCACGCCCGTCGTTCGCAGTGGAAGGCCGAGGTCCCCACGCTCGTCAAGACCGTCGAGGGCGGCAAGGTCACGTACAGCCTGCCGCACCGCGCCAAGGTCGTCGAGGACTCCGCAGGCACCGCCCTGTTCCTGGAGTACAAGGGCCGCAAGGTCGCCGACGTCTGATCGTCGTATGACGGACGGAGTCGTGCGATGACCGAGGAATCGGTCGCGCGTACAGAACTCATCGAGAAGCTCGGAGTCGATATCGGCCCCGAGCTTCTCGAGCTTGCGCTGACGCACCGCTCGTACGCGTACGAGCACGGCGGCATCCCGAACAACGAGCGTCTGGAGTTCCTCGGGGACTCGATCCTCGGGCAGGCCGTGACGGTCAAGCTGTTCGTGGAGAACCCGCAGCTCGACGAGGGCGACCTCGCGAAGCGGCGTGCCAGCCTCGTCAGCTCCGTCGCCCTCGCCGAGGTGGCGCGCAGCATCGGTCTCGGCGAGTACCTGCTGCTCGGCCGGGGCGAGAACCAGAGCGGCGGCCGCGAGAAGGCCTCCATCCTGGCCGACACGGTCGAGGCGATCATCGGCGCCGCATACCTGCACGCGGGTGGCGAGGCGGCGACGGCACTCGTGCTGCGCCTGATCGAGCCGCTGCTCGACGACCCTGCCCGCTTCGGCGCTGCGATGGACCCCAAGACCAGCCTGCAGGAGGCGGCAGCCCACCGCGGCGCCGGCATCCCGGTCTACACGGTGACCAACAGCGGGCCGGACCACTCCAAGACCTTCCACGCCACGGTCGCCGTCGGTAGCCTCGTCACGGCGAGCGGCGACGGCACGAGCAAGAAGCAGGCCGAGATGGCCGCGGCGCTCAGCGCCTGGACCACCCTCACGCAGCGACGTGCCAGAGCTTCCCGAGGTTGAGGTCGTCCGGGCGGGCCTGGCGCCCGCCGTCACCGGAGCGACCATCCTCGGCGTCGAGGTCTTCGAGCCGCGGTCTCTGAAACGCCACGACCCGGTCGCCGGTGCGTTCGACGCGCTGCTCACCGGACGGGTGATGGAGACCCCGGCGCGGCGCGGCAAGTTCTTGTGGATCCCGCTCGCTGCGGCTTCGGCTTCTGAGTCTCGCTCGGCCATCGTCGCGCACCTGGGCATGAGCGGGCAGATCCTCCTGCGGGAGCCCGGCGCCGTCGAGAACGGGCTGCTGCGCATCCGGATGCACATCGAGCAGCCCGGGTACGGCGAGCTGTGGGTGCACTTCGTCGATCAGCGCATCTTCGGCTCGATGGCGGTGGATGCGCTCGTCCCCACCGCGGACGGCGCGCCAGGCGGCCTCGGCACGGACGAGCCGCTCGTGCCGTCGCAGGTGGCGCACATCGCCCGCGACCCGCTCGACCCCGCCTTCTCCGATGCGGCGTTCGCCGCCGCCCTGGCCCGCAAGAACACCGGCATCAAGCGCGCGCTGCTCGACCAGACCCTGATCAGCGGCATCGGCAACATCTACGCGGACGAAGCCCTCTGGGCGGCGAAGCTGCACTACGCGCAGCCGGCGTCCTCGCTCTCGCGGGCGCGCATCCGGGGCCTGTTGGCGGAGGTGCGCCTGGTGCTGCAGAAGGCCCTGGCGGAGGGCGGTACCAGCTTCGACGCCCAGTACGTGAACGTCAACGGCGCCTCCGGCTACTTCTCGCACAGCCTCAACGCGTACGGCCAGCAGGGCAAGCCGTGTCCGCGCTGCGGCACGCCGATCGTGCGCGAGCAGTTCATGAACCGCTCCTCCCATTTCTGCCCCCGCTGCCAGCGCCTGCGCCCGAGCCGGGCGCGCTAGCGCAGGGTCTTCTGCCAGTTGCCGGTGAGGGCGTGCGGGCGGAAGCCGAAGGCGTCGTTGACCGCGAGCATCGGCGCGTTCTCGTCGGCGTTCCAGGTGAGCAGCCGGTGGATGCGCGGGGTCAGGTCGGCCAGCCTGCGCAGGTTCTCGAGTTTCACCAGCGTGCCGAGCCGCTTCCCGCGGTGCGCGGCGGCCACCAGCGTGTCGTACGGCTCCGCCTTGTCTCCGTCGTCCGGCACCGCGATCTCCGTGTACGCGGCCAGCTCGCCGCTCGGGATGTGCTGGGCCACCGTCACGAGCAGCGGCTCCCCGCGCTCGATCAGCTCGTCCTCGTGGCGGCGGACCCGCTCCGGTGTCCAGGCTTCCTCGTCGAGGGCGATCCCGGAGTGCGGCACGTCGACCGTCATCCGTTCTTTGAGAGCGGAGAAGGCGGAGGCGAGCTCGTCCGGGGCGTGCCGCCACCAGCTGATCGTGCGGTAGTCGCGCGAGTGGTCGACGGCGTCCGCCAGCAGGGCGGCGGCGCGACCGGGGTCGAGCGGGAGCGCCAGTTCGCTCGACCGTTCGATCTGGCCGAGCCGGTAGCCGTGGGAGATTGCGAAGCGCACGTCGGGGGAGTCCGCCGGCAGCCCGCTGCTTCCCGCAGACGCGCGCACGACGTCGCCGCCCGGCCGGACCGTGGCAGCCGGATGCTCGGTGTACGCGGACACTGCCGTCCTCCCGCCGTCCGCCGCCAGCTCCTCGCCCTTCGCCAGCAGCGCCGACCCGATCCCGCGGCCGCGCACCGCGGGGGCGACATCGACGAGAAGCGTGGCCGTCACCGCGTCCTCCTCCAGCGGGAAGTCGGCGACGACACGCCCGACGACGGCGCCGTCGAGCATCGCGGCGAAGAGCAGCTTCTCGTGGAACTCCTGCGCGCGGAACGACGCCAGCTCCGCCTCGGCGGTGTACACGAAATCGTCGTTCCCCCAGAGCGAGACGGCGATCCCGTTCATCACGGACACCAGCTCTTCGAAGGCCGCGGATTCGGGAGTGCCGAGACGCTCCGGCAGGGGAATCCGCACGATCGTGACGTGGCCGTCACCGAGCATCCATCGCCTCCTCGCCGGTTGCGCGAACCGAGTGCTCCCGAGCCTAACCCGGCCTCGTCGCCGTGAACAGGGCGAGCCGATTTGGTTTCGATCGTGTAAATCTCCGTAAGAAAGTGCGTTGCGATTAGTTGCAATGCATGTACTCTCGACACACATATTCGTGGTGCGAAGAGGCAACCACGCCGCTTCGTTACGAATTTCACGTCGAGAGGCAAGAGATGCTACGAAAGAAAGTCATCATCGGTGCGGCTGTTGCAGCGTCAGCCGCGCTGTTCCTGGCGGGGTGCGCCAATCAGGCGTCCACGGGTGGATCGACAAACTCGAGTTCGAAGGTCAACATTCCGGCCATCACCTCGATCGACACCCCGAAGGACGCCGTCCTCCCTGCCGGTGACGGAAAGGCGACCTGTGCCGCTGGGCTGACCATCGGCTATGTCGGAGCGGAGACGGGCCCGAACGCCCAGCTCGGTATCAACATCTACAACGGCATCCAGCTGGCGATCAACCAGCACAACGAGGCCAACAAGGGCTGCCAGGTCGGCTTCAAGAAGTTCGACACGGAGGGCGACCCGAACAAGGCCACCGGCCCCGTCACGCAGGCCGTCAACGAGGCGGACATCGTCGGCGTCATCGGCCTCCCGTTCTCGGGTGAGTCCAAGGCGACCGGCAACATCTTCGAGCAGCAGGGGCTGGTGCACATCACCCCGTCCGCGACCAACCCCGACCTGACGAAGAACGGTTGGACGACCTTCTTCCGTGGCCTCGGCAACGACGCGGTGCAGGGTCCTGCCGCCGCGAAGTTCCTCACGGGCAAGCTGGAAGCCAAGAAGGTCTACCTGGTCCAGGACGACTCCGACTACGGCATCGGCCTCGCGACCACCACCTCGAAGGCCCTCGGCGACGCGCTCGTCGGAACCGACAAGGTGACCACCGGCCAGAAGGACTTCTCGGCCGTCGTCTCGAAGATCATCAACGCCAAGCCGGACGCGGTCTACTACTCGGGCTACTACGCAGAGGGTGCTCCGTTCGACCAGCAGCTGGTCGCGAAGGGCTTCGAGGGGACGTTCGTCGCACCGGACGGCGTGAAGGACGACCAGTTCATCAAGCTGGCCGGCGACGCATCCAGCAACGCGTACTTCACCTGCCCCTGCATCCCGGGCGAGCTGATCCCGGACTTCGAGAAGGCGTACAAGACGCTCGCGAGCGCCGAGCCCGGCACGTACTCCATCGAGGGCTACGACGCGGCGACCGTGCTCCTGTCCGGCATCGACCAGGGCAAGACCACCCGTGCCGACCTCAAGGACTTCGTGAAGTCCTACGACAAGGACGGGCTGAGCAAGCACTACAAGTGGGACTCCACGGGTGAGCTGCAGGCGCCGACCGTCTACGGGTACAAGGTCGAGGGCGGCAAGATCGTCCCGATCGGAACCATCGGATAGCGCGACATAGAAAGGGATGCGGCGGGCGGCCTCCCGCGCCGCCCGCCGCATCCGTCGTCCCACCTGTCCGTTTCCGACCGGATCGCGTACGATCCCTTCCTGTTCGATCTGGATGCCTGAATGCTCGAAACCCTTGTCCTCCACCCGGTCATCGACAACTCCTGGATCAACTTCGATGTCCCTTCCCTGATACAGAACTTCTGGGGCGCGACCTTCGACGGACTCACGTTCGGGGCCATCTACGGCCTCATCGCCGTCGGGTACACGCTCGTCTACGGTGTGCTGAACCTGATCAACTTCGCGCACTCCGAGGTGTTCATCGTCGGCGCGTACGGCGTCGTCATCACCCTCACCTCGCTGGGCTTCGGCCCCTCCATCCCGAACCTGTCGCTCGCGGCGATCATCGGTGACCTCCTCCTCGCCCTGCTCGTCGGCATGGTGGCGTCCGCGGTCACCGCGTTCCTGCTCGAACGGATCGCATACCGGCCGTTGCGAAGACGCAATGCGCCACGATTGGCGTTCCTCATCACCGCCATCGGCGCGTCGTTCGCCATCCAGTCGCTGATCTTCGTGATCCGCGGCGCGAACGCCGAGCCTGCGGTGACGATGTTCAAGCCGATCCCGGTGTTCGACGTGTTCGGCACCATCATCAACAGCCAGTCGATCATCATCGTGGTGGCCGCTGTCGTGCTGATGATCCTGACCGACATGTTCATCCGGCGCACCCGCACCGGCCGCGGCATCCGCGCCGTGGCCCAGGACCCGGACACCGCGACCCTGATGGGCGTGAACAAGGAACGGATCATCGTGATCACGTTCGTGCTCGGCGGCATCCTCGCCGGTGCTGCTGCCCTGTTCTACGTGATGCTCGTGCCATCCGGTGTCATATATACGGGCGGCTTCGTGCTCGGCATCAAGGCGTTCGCCGCCGCGGTGCTCGGTGGCATCGGCAACGTGCGCGGAGCGCTTCTGGGTGGACTTCTGCTCGGATTGATCGGAAACTACGGACAGATCCTGTTGGGCGACTCCCAGTGGACAGACGTCATCGCCTTCGTGGTGCTGGTGCTGGTGCTGCTGGTCAAGCCGACGGGAATCCTCGGTACCTCACTGGGGAGGAGCAGAGCATGAGCACGTCAGACGGACCCCGGGTGCTCCCGGATGCGCGCAGCGAGCAGGCACTGGATGCTGCGGAGGCCAAGCGCAAGAGGGGTGGCCCCCTCCAGGGCTTCCGCGATCGCTGGAACGGGCTGCCACGCCAGATCCAGTGGCTGTGGATGCTCATCGTGGTGGCTCTCGCCTTCGCCCTCCCGTACCTGAACTTCTTCCCTCTGACCACGGAGCCGGGCAACGACTGGCCGCTGGCCTGTTTCGCGATGGCCGTGTACGCGCTGATCGCCGTGGGCCTGAACGTGGTGGTCGGCTACGCCGGTCTGCTCGACCTCGGCTACGTGGCGTTCTTCGCGGTCGGGTCGTACACCGCGGCGATGCTGACCAGCCCGGACTCGCCGTTCCTCAAGATCCCGTACCTCTGGACGATTCCGGTGGCGATGGCGGTCGCGATGATCTTCGGCGTCGTGCTCGGCGTGCCGACGCTGCGCCTGCGCGGTGACTACCTCGCCATCGTGACGCTCGGCTTCGGTGAGATCGTGCGCATCCTGGCCACGATCATCCCGGCGCTGAAAGGTCAGGTCGGGTTCCAGAACGTCGGGCACCCGCCGGGAGAGGACGCGAAGGGCATCCCGATCTTCTCGAACTCGAACGGCATCCCGTGGTACTGGCTGACGCTGACGATCATCATCATCGTGCTGCTGCTGGTCGGCAACATGGAGCGCAGCCGCGTCGGCCGGGCCTGGATCGCCATCCGAGAGGACGAGGACGCCGCAGAGATCATGGGCGTCCCGACCTTCAAGTACAAGGTGTGGGCGTTCGCGATCGGCGCGGCGGTCGGCGGGCTCTCCGGAGCACTGTTCGCCGGTCAGGTCGGCTTCGTGAACAACCAGAAGTTCGACGTGCAGACCTCGATCCTGTTCCTCGCCGCCGTGGTCCTCGGCGGTACGGGCAACAAGGTGGGAGCCCTGCTCGGTGGTGCGATCGTGGCGTACATCCCGCTGCGCTTCACCGCCATCGCCGACTACAAGTACCTGATCTTCGGCGTCGCCCTGGTGGTGCTGATGATCTTCCGGGCGAAGGGTCTCGTGCCTGCCAAGCAGCGGCTGCTCGCGTACGGCCGCAACGCATACCGGTATCTGGTGAGCAAACCGGCGCCCCCGGCGACGGGTAGCACACCGAGGACGCCGAGTGCGCCGAGCACACCGCCAGCAACGCCGAACGGAGGCGCATCATGACAGACGCCAACGCAAACGCCGGCGCCGACCTCCCGGACGGCGCGGACCCGGCAGCCCTCGCCGACCTGGACGTCGACCTCGACGTCGCGGCTGCCGCCGCCCCCGACCGCGACATCGCGGTGGAGGTGGGCGACAAGCTCGTCGAGGTGAAGAACCTCACCGTCAAGTTCGGCGGCCTGCTCGCCCTCGACGACGTGAGCTTCGACATCAAGCGCGGCGAGATCCTCGGGCTGATCGGCCCGAACGGTGCGGGCAAGACCACCTGCTTCAACGCCATGACCGGCGTGTACAAGCCGACCAGCGGCGACGTGCTGCTGGAGGGCAAGTCGATCAAGGGGCAGAAGCAGCACCAGATCACCCGCCTCGGCCTGGCGCGCACCTTCCAGAACATCCGCCTGTTCGGCGAGATGAGCGCGCTCGAGAACGTGGTGGTCGGTCTGGACGCCAGGCACCGCACCTCGGTGCCGGGCGCCCTGGTGCGGTCGCCCCGGCACATCCGCGAGGAGAAGTCGGCGATCGAACGCGGGATGGCCCTGCTCGAGTTCGTGGGCATCGCCGACCTGGCGAGCACCGCATCCCGCCAGTTGCCGTACGGCTACCAGCGGAGGCTCGAGATCGCGCGCGCTCTCGCGACCGACCCGAAGGTGCTCTGCCTGGATGAGCCGGCCGCCGGCTTCAACCCCGCGGAGAAAGAGGACCTGATGGACCTCATCCGTACGATCAGGGCCGACGGGTACACCGTGCTGCTGATCGAGCACGACATGCGCCTGGTGATGGGCGTCACCGACAGGATCGTGGTGCTCGAGTTCGGCAGGAAGCTCGCCGACGACGTTCCACTCGCGATCCGCAACGACCAGCGCGTGATCGCCGCCTACCTGGGGGAGCCTGAAGATGACGTTGCTTGAGCTGAAGAACGTGAGCGTCTCCTACGGGCGCATCGAGGCCATCCACGACATGTCGTTCTCGGTGGAGGAGGGCGAGATCGTCAGCCTCATCGGGGCGAACGGCGCTGGCAAGTCGACCACGATGAAGACGATCTCGGGCATCCTGAACCCGTCGCAGGGCTCGATCACCTTCGACGGCCAGGACATCACGAAGATGAAGGCGCACATCCGGGTCATCCGGGGCATCTCGCAGGCGCCGGAGGGCCGGGGCATCTTCCCCGGCATGACGGTGCTGGAGAACCTGGACATGGGCGCGTTCGGCCGCAAGGACCGCAGCGGGATGGACGCGGACTTCGAGCGCGTGTTCAACCTGTTCCCGCGCCTGGCCGAGCGCAAGACGCAGGTGGGAGGGACGATGTCCGGAGGCGAGCAGCAGATGCTCGCCATCGGCCGCGCCCTGATGTCCGCGCCGCGCCTGCTGCTGCTCGATGAGCCGTCGATGGGGCTCGCCCCGCAGTTCATCAAGCAGATCTTCTCGATCATCACCGAGATCAACAAGCAGGGCACGACCATCCTGCTCGTCGAGCAGAACGCCAACCAGGCCCTCGCCCGCGCCCACCGCGGCTTCGTCCTAGAAACCGGCTCCATCACCCACTCCGGCACCGGCAAGGAGCTCCTCGCCAACCCCGCCATCAAGGAGGCCTACCTCGGCGTCGGCTGACCTCCCCCTCCATCGAGTCCGAACTTGTTCACGCGACACGCCGGTGTCAGGCGTGAATAAGTTCGGACTCGATGCGTTCGGTGGCGGGGTGCAGGGGACGGGTCGGGTAAATTTGGGGCGACGGCGCGGTAGACGGACGAGAGCGAGGAGCGGCGGGTGTATCTGAAGAGCCTGACGCTCAAGGGGTTCAAGTCGTTCGCGCAGCCGACGACGTTCGCATTCGAGCAGGGCGTCACCTGCGTGGTCGGGCCGAACGGCTCCGGCAAGTCCAACGTGGTGGATGCGCTCGCCTGGGTGATGGGGGAGCAGGGCGCGAAGACACTCCGCGGCGGCAAGATGGAGGACGTCATCTTCGCCGGGACCTCCACCCGCGGCCCGCTCGGCCGCGCAGAGGTCACCCTCACCATCGACAACTCCGACGGCGCACTCCCGATCGAGTACTCCGAGGTCACCATCTCGCGCACGCTGTTCCGCAACGGCGGAAGCGAGTACGCGATCAACGGCTCGGCCTGCCGCCTGCTCGACGTGCAGGAGCTGCTCAGTGACTCCGGACTCGGCCGCGAGATGCACGTCATCGTCGGCCAGGGGCAACTGGATGCGGTGCTGCACGCGAGCCCGGAGGACCGGCGCGGCTTCATCGAGGAGGCCGCCGGCATCCTGAAGCACCGGCGGCGCAAGGAGAAGACCCTCCGCAAGCTGGAGGCGATGCAGACCAACCTCACCAGGCTGAGCGACCTCGCCGGGGAGATCAGGCGGCAGCTGAAGCCGCTCGGCCACCAGGCGGAGATCGCCAGGGAGGCGCAGTCGATCGCGGCCGTCGTTCGCGACGCCAGGGCGCGCATCCTGGCCGACGACGTGGTGGCGTTGCGCACGGCGCTCGACGACCACGGCCGCACGGAGTCGGAGCGGCACAGCGAGCGGATCGTTCTGCAGGAGCAACTGGAGCAGAAGCAGCTGAGGGTCGCACGGCTCGAACAGGCGCAGGTCGGCGACGAGGTCGACATCGCCCGGCGCACCGCGTTCGGCCTCGAGTCCGTGCAGGAGCGCCTCCGCAATCTCTACACGATGGCCAATCAGCGGCTCGCGCTGCTCGGCAGCCAGGCCGACGCACCGGATGCCGGCCCGAGCGTCAGCCAGCAGATGGTCCAGGATGCGCGCGACGAGGTCGACAGGCTCCGCACCGTGGTCACCGAGGCGGAGGCCGCGTGGACCGCCGCGCAGGCCGCCACCCGGTCCGCCCGTGGCAGGCTCGACGCCGTCGACGACGAGATCGCCGCCCAGAGCGCCCTCGTCTCCCGCCACGACCTCGAACTGTCCAAGCTGACCGGCCAGGCCGACGCGGCGGCGCAGCGACTCGCCGCCGTGCGCGGAGAGGTGCTGCGCCAGCAGAACGCCCTGGATGCCGCCACCGACCGCCGGGAGAAGGCGCGCGCCGAGTTCGCCGCCCGCGAGGCGGAGGCGGCGACGGCCGACGTCGGCGAGGGCAACCTCGACGAGGCGTACGAGCTGGCCCAGGCCGACGTCTTCGAGGCGGAGGGCGAGATCGAGCGCCTCCGCGAGGAGCTGCACACCCTGGAGCGCGAGCGCGACGCCCTCGCGGCGCGCACCAGCGCGCTGTCGTCCGCGCTCGACCAGAAGGACGGCTCGGCCGCCCTGGTCGCGGCCCGGCTGCCGGGTGTGCGCGGGCTGGTCGCCGAGCACATCCGCGTGCATCCCGGATTCGAGGCGTCGATCGCCGCGGCCCTCGGGTCGCTGGCGGATGCGGTGCTCGCCGACGACAGGGCGAGCGCGTTCGACGCGGTCGCCCAGGCATCGTCCGACGATCTGGGGCGGGTGGAGGTCATCATCGCCGACGCGTCCGCGTCCGAGGTCGATCTGTCCGGTGTCGCGGGCGTCGTCGCCGCGCGCTCGGTGGTCGAGGCCCCGGACGGCGTGCTCGGCATCCTGGCGTTCACGGCCATCGCCGACGACCTGGATGCCGCCAGGGCGGCGTCCGCCGCGTTCGCGAAGCGCAAGCTCGGCGGCCCGGTGACGATCATCACGAAGTCCGGAGAGGTGCTCACCGACTACGTGCTGCGCGGCGGCTCCGGCGCGAAGCAGAGCCGCATCGAGCTGATCGCCGACCGCGATGCTGCGGCGGACCGGCTGGGCGAGGTCACCTCCCTGATCGACAGGGCCAAGTTCGCCCTCGCCGAGCAGCGCGGTGTGCTGCAGGTGGCGAAGGAGCAGTCGCAGGCCGCGCTCGCCTCGCTCCGCGAGTTCGACGCGAAGCTGGCGGCGCAGACCGAGCAGCTCAACAGGCTCAAGGTGCAGCTGGAGGCGTCGCAGGCCGAGTTCGACCGCCTGAGCACCGCGCTGTCGCTCGCCGCGGAACGCGTCGCGGAGGCGGAGGCCGCCGCCGATAAGGCGAAGTCGGAACTGGAGACGGCACGGTCCCGTCCGCGCCCGATCCTCGACGTGACCGCACGGGATGCGCTCTCCGCTGAGTTGGAGGCCGCCAGGGAGGCGGAGGTCGAATCCCGGCTCTCCGTCGAGACGGCCAAGGAGCGCGTGCGCGCAGAGCAGGCCAGGGGAGAGGCGCTTGCCAGGCAACTCGACGCAGAGCGCGCCGCCGCGGAGGAGGCCGCCCGCCGCGCTGTCATCCGTCGCCGCCAAGTGGATGCGGCCACCGGCGTCATCGAGGCGCTTCCCGCCGTGCTCGACTCCGTCGACCGGTCCGTCGCGCAGGCGCGGGTGGAGCTGGCCGCCGCCGAGGCGAAGCGGTCGAGCCAGAACGACGAGCTCGCCACGCTGCGCCGCGAGGAGAACGCGGTGCGCGATCGCCTGCAGGTCATCACCGAGAGCGTGCACGGCCTCGAACTGCAGATCTACGAGAAGAAGCTGCACCTGTCGAGCCTGCTCGAACGTGCCGGCAGCGAACTCGGCCTGGTCGAGGACGTGCTGGTGGCCGAGTACGGCCCGGAGGTGCCCATCCCGGTCGACGCGCCCACACCGGATGCGACGGAGGATTCCGATCAGGACGGCGACGCGGGCCAGGACGGCGACGCCGAGCGCGAGACGGTCCCCTTCAACCGGGAGCAGCAGCAGAAGCGCCTCGCCGCCGCCGAGCGGAAGCTGGCGCAGCTCGGCCGCGTCAACCCGCTCGCGCTGGAAGAGTTCGCCGCCCTCGAACAGCGGCACAAGTTCCTCACCGAGCAGCTGACCGACCTCACCAAGACACGCACAGACCTGCTGACGATCATCGAGGACATCGACGAGAAGATGCAGACCATCTTCGAGTCGGCCTTCGAGGACACCAAGGAGGCGTTCGGCTACGTCTTCCCCATCCTGTTCCCGGGAGGAACGGGAAGCATCTCGCTGACGGACCCGGAGAACCTGCTCACCACCGGCATCGAGGTGTCCGTGAAGCCGGCGGGCAAGAAGATCGAGCGGCTGTCGCTGCTCTCCGGCGGTGAGCGCTCGCTCGCGGCCGTCGCACTGCTGATCGCGATTTTCAAGGCGCGCCCCAGCCCGTTCTACATCATGGACGAGGTCGAGGCCGCCCTCGACGACGCAAACCTGGGCCGCCTGCTGACGATCTTCGAAGACCTCCGCGAGTCGAGCCAGCTCATCGTCATCACCCACCAGAAGCGCACGATGGAGATCGCGGACGCCCTCTACGGCGTTTCGATGCGCCAGGACGGCGTCTCAGCAGTGGTCGGCCAGCGCGTGGCGCAGGAGCAGGCCTCCTAGCGGATCAGAGCACGTCCGCCACGCCGGCCACGAGGTCGTCGAGCCCAGCCAGTCTCTCGTCGGCACGCTCCTCGCAGGCTGAGGCGAGGCGCTCCACCCCGGCCGCCGCAGCGGGCGACAGCTCGACGTCCTCCGCCTTCTGCCGCAGGTGGGCGGCGAGGAGCACCAGGTCCCGGTGGTCGCCGAGCGCGTCCTGCAGCGCCTCCGCCGCCGCTGCCAGCCGCACGGCGTCCCGGCCGAACAGGTCGGCGACGGCCTCTGCCGCGTAGCGCAGGCGCCTGGCGGCCTTCCTGGTCGTGTGCTTGGCCTCCAGCGAGGCGTCCGCCGGCGCGGTCACCCGGCGGGCGGCGCGGCGCAGCCCTTTCCTGGCCGTCTTCCTCGGGTGGTCGGCTCCGCGGCTGGTCAGCGGAGGGGCGGCCGCGAACGAGACGGTGTCGGCGACGAGACGGCGGTCGCTCCTGCCGCTCAACTCGGAGAGGAGGCGGGTGGCGGCGGCGGCGTGGGCGGAGCGGGCGTCCGCGGCGAACGCGATGACCGCATCCATCGTCGGTGTGTCGAGCCCAGGATCGGCCGCCAGCCCATCGAGCGCCTCCGCCAGCACCTCCAGGTCGCGCACCACGCCGAGCCGTGTGCCCAGCGCTCGGAGCCTCCGTCGCAGCCGCTTGGCGTCGTCCTGCTCGAACGCGCGCCGGTACACCCCGAGGATGCTGCGCAGCCTGCGCACCCTGGTGCGCGCCTGGTGCACGGCGTCGTCCCCGCCGGTCTCGATCGCCACCAGCTGCTCGGCGAGCTCCGCCGACACCGCCACGAGAGAGAACATGGTCACACGCTAACAACTACGCTGGGAGCTATGGCAGAACGCACCCCCTGGTCTTTGTCCGGCGCGCTCCGCGGCATGTTCGCGAAGAAGACGATCGACGACACCACCTGGGACGACCTCGAGACGGCGCTCATCACCGCCGATTTCGGACCGGATGTGACCGAGGCGATCGTCGACGACCTGCGCGCAAAGGTCGACCGCTACCACACCACCGATCCGGCCGACCTGCAGCGGATGCTCCGCGAGAGCCTCGAAGAGCGCCTCTCCAAGCTCGACACCACGCTCAAGCTGAGCGACCGCCCGGCCGTCGTGCTGGTCGTCGGCGTCAACGGCGTCGGCAAGACCACCACCATCGGCAAGTTCGCCAAGTTCCTGCGCACGTACGACCGCACCGTCGTGGTCGGCGCGGCGGACACGTTCCGTGCGGCGGCCGTCGAGCAGCTCGCCACCTGGGCGCAGCGTGCAGGGGTCGAGATCGTCCGCCCGCAGCAGCAGGGCCAGGATCCGGCGTCCGTCGCGTTCCAGACCGTCGAGAAGGCCAAGAACGACGGCACGGAGATCGTGATCATCGACACGGCAGGGCGGCTGCAGACCAAGGGCGGCCTGATGGATGAGCTGTCCAAGATCAAGAGGGTGGTGGAGAAGCAGGCTCCCATCGCCGAGGTGCTGCTGGTGCTCGACGCGACCACCGGTCAGAACGGGCTCGCCCAGGCGGAGGCGTTCATCGAGCACGCCGGGGTCACCGGGCTCGTGCTCACGAAGCTCGACGGCTCGGCCAAGGGCGGCTTCGTGCTCGCCGTGCAGGAGAAGACGGGCATCCCGATCAAGCTCGTCGGCCAGGGCGAGGGCATCAACGACCTCACCGGTTTCACCGCGCACGTCTTCGCTCAGCAGCTGGTCGGCTAGGGGCGCGGGCATGGCCATCGAACACGACTACTTCGGCATCATCGACGAGACCGCATCCGGTGGGCTCGCCTGGAACGACTCCGCCGACCTCTCCGAGCAGGTGGTCGAGGTCGACCTGCTCGCCGACGACGAATCGGCGGTGACCGAGTTCGCCCTGGATTCCGCCGCCGCGCTCATCCAGGCCATCGACGGGTTCGACGCCCGGGCACGGGATGCGCTGATCGCCGAGCTGAGCTCGCGCCAGTCGGCCACCGTGGCGTACATCGACGAGCACGTCGAGAAGCTGGGGGAGACCCTGCTCGACCTGCTCGTCCACAACTCGGGCGACATCGCCGTCGACGTGCTGCGCTCCCTGCAGCTGCTGCGCATCCTGCTGCAGCCAGACCACTCCGACGAGGAGGAGGTCTTCGCCACGTTCGACTACTCGATCAGCCCGGACGAGACGGATGCGCTGCTCACCGTGTCGTTCGACATCCGGGGCGACGTGGTCGCGGTCGACACGCAATCCTGACGCACAGCATCCGCCCGGTAAACTGGTTGGATCATGGCTACTTTCGGATCGCTGTCTGACCGCCTGGCAGATACCTTCAAGAACCTTCGCACCAAGGGCAAGCTCTCTCCGGCCGACGTCGACGGCACCGTGCGCGAGATCCGTCGCGCCCTGCTCGACGCCGACGTCGCGCTCCCCGTCGTCAAGGAGTTCACCGGCAAGGTGCGCGAGCGCGCCCTGAGCGACGAGGTCAACAAGGCCCTCAACCCCGCTCAGCAGGTGGTGCAGATCGTCAACGAGGAGCTCGTCGAGATCCTCGGCGGCCAGCAGCGCAGGCTGCAGTTCGCGAAGAAGCCGCCGACCGTCATCATGCTCGCCGGCCTCCAGGGCGCAGGTAAGACCACGCTCGCCGGCAAGCTCGCGAAGTGGCTCGTGAAGGACGGGCACACGCCCGTGCTCGTCGCGGCCGACCTCCAGCGCCCGAACGCCGTCACCCAGCTGCAGATCGTCGGAGAGCAGGCGGGGGTCCCCGTCTACGCCCCGGAGCCGGGCAACGGCGTCGGCAACCCGGTGCGCGTCGCGAAGGACGCCCTGAAGTTCGCGGAGACCAAGCAGTACGACACGGTCATCGTCGACACCGCCGGACGCCTCGGCGTCGACGCCGAGCTGATGAAGCAGGCGTCGGACATCCGCAAGGCCGTCGACCCGGATGAAGTGCTGTTCGTGATCGACGCCATGATCGGTCAGGATGCGGTGGCCACGGCCAAAGCGTTCCAGGACGGCGTCGACTTCACCGGTGTGGTGCTGTCCAAGCTCGACGGCGACGCCCGCGGTGGCGCAGCCCTCTCCGTCGCGTCCGTCACCGGACGCCCGATCATCTTCGCCTCCACCGGCGAGGGTCTGGACGACTTCGAGCCGTTCCACCCCGACCGCATGGCGTCGCGCATCCTCGACCTCGGCGACATCCTCACCCTCATCGAGCAGGCCCAGGAGGCCTTCGACGAGGAGGAGGCGCGCAAGGTCGCCGAGAAGTTCGCGACGGACAGCTTCACGCTCGACGACTTCCTCAAGCAGATGCAGCAGCTGCGCAACATGGGCTCCATCAAGAAGATGATGGGCATGCTGCCGGGAGCCGGCGCCATGAAGCAGCAGCTCGACAACTTCGACGAGAAGGAGATCGTGCGCACCGAGGCGATCATCCAGTCGATGACCAAGGCGGAGCGCACCACGCCGAAGCTGCTGAACGGCTCGCGCCGCCTGCGCATCGCGAAGGGGTCCGGCTCCACGGTGACCGAGGTGAACCAGCTCGTCAACCGGTTCGAGCAGGCCGCCAAGATGATGAAGACCGTCGCCAAGGGCGGCGTGCCGAACGTGCCGGGCATGGGTCCGATCCCGGGCGCCAGCTACGGCGGCAAGGCCAAGCAGCAGCCCAAGAAGAAGGGCTCACGGTCCGGCAACCCGGCCAAGCGCGCAGCGGAGAACGCGGCGCTCAGCTCCGGCGCGAAGCCGTCGACCGGCGCGCAGGGCGGCTCGGGCTTCGGCCTCGGCGGCGGCGCGGGCGCCGGTAAGCAGGGTGGCCCATCCGAGGAGGAGCTGGCCTCGCTGCAGAAGTTCCTCGGCCGCTAGGGCGCGAGCGCTACAGCGCGAGGGACTTCGGCGCGAGCTTGGTCTCGATCGCCTTCGCGACGATCTCCTGACCGGCCGGGTTCGGGTGGATCCCGTCCGTCTGCAGCCACTCCGGGTGTCCGACGAGCGGGAAGCCGATGTCGACGAACGTGCCGTCCACGTCCTCCACGGCGGAGCGGAACGCGTCGTCGACCATCGTGATGGTCGCCGGCGGCTGGTCGGAGCCCCAGATGGCGGTGACGCCGATGATGTGCGCGCGCGGGAACGCGGAGCGGAGCGTTCCCACCAGTTCCGAGCTCTTCTGAGCGAGCGCCGCCGGCTCTTCCAGGCGGTCGTTCCTGGTCGCGGCGATCAGGATGTACGACGGCTTCAGCGTGACGGCCTGGTCGACCTGCTGCTGGAAGGTCGTGCCGTTCCAGCCGGGGTGCAGGAAGCCGGAGCCGGAGACGGCGAGGTCGGTGAGCCGCCAGTCGTGCACCTTCGCGACGAGCGCGGGCCACGCCTGGTCCTGCTGGATGCCCTTGCCGAATGCGATGGAGTCGCCGATCGCGACGGCGACGGGACGCTCCGCGACCTGGGGTGCTGCGGCCGAGCGCTGCCCGGCAACGGGTTCCTGTGGTGCGGCGGCCGTGCATCCCGTGAGGACGACGGCGGCAGCCGTGGCGGCGGCGAGAAGGGCCACTCGGAGGCCACGGGTAGACAAGCGCACGGAGCGAGAGTAAGGGGCGGAAGCTGCGTGAAAGCTGTGTGTTTCAGAAGGTTCGATCAGCGGGCGGCCGCTGACCGCATCCGGTGGCCGCGAATCAGTGCGACGAGGCGTTCGCGGACTTCGTCGTGACCCTGGCCGCCGCGATCTTGTCCGCGATCAGCCCGGCGAGCAATTGCTGCCCCTCCGTCGTGGGATGCACGTTGTCCTTCTGCACCAGATCGGCGCGGTTCTGGAACGGCTGGCCGACATCCACCCAGGTGCCGTCGACCGCGAGCACGGCGCTGCGGACGATGCTCGCGACCACCGGCGTCGCCGGGGTCGGGGTGCCGGCACCCCAGATCGGGCCTACGCCGATGATGACCGCGTCCGGGAGGGCGGTGCGCAGCCTCTGCAGCTGTGCCGTCGCCGTCTGCTTGAGCTCGATGGTCGAGCCGAGCGTGTCGTTGCGGGTGGCCGCGACGAGCACGACCTGCGGCCGCAGGGCGATCGCCTGGGTCACCTGTGCCTCGTAGGTGTGCGTGTTGAGTCCCGGCGCGATGAAGCCGGATGCGCTGTCGGCGAAGTCGTTGAGCGTCCAGCCGAACTGGTCGGCGACGAGGAACGGCCAGGCGTCGTCGGAGGGGACGCCGTTGCCGATCGCGATCGAGTCTCCGATGGCGGCGGCGCGCACGGGCGCGTCGGAGGACGCCTGCGACGTCGGGGCCGGCGTCGGCTCTCCCGTGACGGTGGCTCCGCCGGCGAAGGCGGTGCATCCTGCGGTCACGGTGAGGACGATGGCGGCGATGGCGGCGGCGGCGATTCGGGTTATCGGTCGGGCGAGCACAGCAGAAAGCATACGTTGCCGGTTCGCAGAGGATGCTGAGCAGGGGAGCGGGCGGGGCAGCGGCGGGGCAGCGGCGGCAGGGTCAGCTCCTGTCGAGTCCGTCGCGCAGCTCGTGCGTGAGCGAGCTGACGACCGCCTGCAGGCTGCCGCCGTTCGCCTCTGCGACCCGCAGCTGCCGCTGGTAGCTCGCGCCCTTCGACAGGATCACGTCGACCGTCTCCAGCTCGGCCAGGCAGCCGAGGCGTTCCGCCGTGGGGGAGAGGTCGACGATCAGGTCGCGCAGCGCGTCGGACACCAGCCGCTCGCTGCCGTCCGGTGCGGTGATGATCTCCGCATCCAGGCCGTAGCGGGCCGCGCGCCACTTGTTCTCCCTGACGAACCAGGGCTGCAGCGTGACCGGCTCCTCTCCGTCGTCCAGCTGGCCGGACATCCGGTCGGTGAGGCAGTGGATGATCGCGGCGACGGCGCCGACCTCGTCCGCCGTCGACATCCCGTCGCAGGCGCGCATCTCGACCGTTCCCCACTTCGGAGACGGCCGGATGTCCCAGCGCACCTCGCTGTGGTCGGTCACGACGCCGGTCGTCACCAGATCCTGCACGTACTCCTCGTAGTTCGCCCAGCTGCCGAACTGCCAGGGCAGCCCCGCCGTCGGCAGCTGCTGGAACATCAGCGCTCTGTTGGAGGCGTATCCCGTGTTCGCTCCCGCCCAGAACGGACTGGATGCGCTGAGCGCCTGCAGGTGCGGATAGTAGGTGAGCAGGCCGTTGACGATCGGCAGCGCCTTCTCCCTGTCGTCGATGCCGACGTGCACGTGGATGCCCCAGATCATCATCTGGCGCCCCCACCACTGCGTGCGGTCGAGCAGGCGGTCGTAGCGCTCGTTGGGGGTGACCTTCTGGTCGAACCACTGGGCGAACGGATGCGTTCCCGCGCACATCAGCTCGACGCCGAGCGGGTCGATGACCTCGCGGACGAGCCCGATCAGCCCCTGGAGGTCGTCGACCGCATCCGGGACAGTGCGGTGCACCCGGCTGACCAGCTCGACGGTGTTCATCAGCAGTTCGTGGGTGATCTGCGGGTGCTCTTCGCCGTCCGGCCCGGAGAGCTCCTTCAGCACCTCCTCGGCGATCTGCACGAGGTCTCCCGTCGACGAGTCGACCAGCGCCAGCTCCCACTCGATTCCGACGGTGGAACGCTCGGATTCCGAGAATTCGATCTGCATAGTGGGCGTCCTGATCATTCGATTGTTCAAAGGGCGGCGGTATCTGACAGAATAGCTAGTTGAGTTCCCTCGTACCCGACCCTCTAATCAGGTGCGGTGGAACACCATAGACCTCCTGCCGAGTGTGCCCCCACGCTCACGGCAGACAGTTCGTCACGTCACTCATACACACAGGAGAATTTGTGTCTGTCAAGATCCGTCTGAAGCGCCTCGGCAAGATCCGCGCACCGTACTACCGCATCGTCGTCGCCGACTCGCGCACCAAGCGCGACGGCCGTGTCATCGAGGAGATCGGTCTGTACCACCCGACCGAGGACCCCTCGGTCATCGAGGTCAACTCCGAGCGCGCGCAGTACTGGCTGAGCGTCGGCGCCCAGCCGACCGAGCAGGTCCTCGCACTCCTCAAGCTCACCGGAGACTGGGGCCAGTTCAAGGGCGACAAGAACGCCACCAGCACCGTCAAGGTCAAGGAAGCCAAGGTCGAGTTCCAGGCCGACGAGAAGAAGAAGCCGGTCCTCAAGCCGAAGGCGGAGAAGCCCGCTGCTGTCGCAGCAGAGGCCGAGGCCGTCGTCGAGGCAGAGGTCGAGGCCGAGGAGGCCGCTGAGGCCGAGGTCGTCGCCGAGGCCGAGGAAATCACCGAGGCTGCCGCCGACGGCGAGAAGGCGTAACACCTTGCTCGCACCCGCACTCGCGCACCTCGTCAAGGGGATCGTGGATCACCCGGACGACGTGCACGTCGTTGCAAAGAGTTCGCCCCGTGGCGAGGTCCTCGAGGTTCGTGTGAACCCCGAGGACCTCGGCAGGGTCATCGGCCGGTCCGGCCGCACCGCCAAGGCGCTGCGGACGCTGGTCGGTGCACTGGCCGACGGCCGACGCGTTCGCGTCGACGTCGTCGACGACTGAGGTGGCCGACCACAAGCTGCCCCGCAAGGACGCCGCACCGCGGCCGGATGAGACCCAGCTGCGGGTCGGACGGCTCACCAAGGCGCACGGCCTGAAGGGCGCGATCAAGGTCGAGCTCTACACGGACGAGCCCGAGAAGCGCTTCGTCCCAGGAGCGGTCTTCACCCTGCAGGTGCCGACCGCATCCAAGTGGCACGGCAAGTCGCTCGAACTGACCGAACTGCGCTGGTACAACGGCCACGCCGTGGCGTTCTTCGCCGGCGTGGACGACCGTTCGGAGGCGGAGACCCTCATCAAGGCGATCCTCTGGGTCAGCCAGGATGTGAAAGAGCTCCCCGACGAGGAGGACGCCTGGTACGACCACCAGCTGGTCGGACTGGATGCCCTCCGTGACGGCCAGAAGGTCGGCGTCGTCGCCCGCGTCGACCATCTTCCTGCGCAAGACCTGCTCGCGATCAAGACCGCGAACGGCGAAGTGCTGGTGCCCTTCGTCAAGGCGATCGTGCCCGAGGTCGACGTGACGGCGGGAACGGTGACGCTCACGCCGCCCGCCGGGCTGTTCGAAGAACTGCCGGACGACGACGTGGATGCCGAGGCAGACACGGACGCCGAGCCGGAGAACGACGCGGAGTAGCCGCCAGCCGTCATTGCACTGATTGCACGAAGAGCCCCGACGAGAGTCGGGGCTCTTCTGCGTTCTACACCCGCCGTCAGCGCACGATCGCGAGGCCGCGGGCGCGCAGGGTGCGGGTGTCGGCATCCAGTGCGGCCATCAGGCGCTCGTGCGTGCCGACGATGTGCCGGTGGATGCTGTCGGCCGCTGCCTCCGCATCCCGCGCGGCCAGCAGGCCGAGGATGTCGCGGTGCTCCTGCCAGGCGGTGCGGCGCGCATCCTCCGTGCGCACTTCGAGCCAGCGGGTGCGGGCGAGCCTGGTCATGGCCGCGTCGACGCTGTCGGCGAAGAAGTGGTTGCCGGACAGCTGCGCGAGCTCCACGTGGAAGTGGGTTCCGGCGATCATCGCGTCGTCGCTCGGCCGGTGCAGGTCGAAGGCGCCGAGACGGGTGGTGAGGTCGGCGATGGCGTCGTCGGAGGCGCGGGCGCAACTGTGCCGGATGGCAGCGGACTCGACAGCGTCGCGGAGTTCGCTGAGCCGGGCGATCTCGCCGAGGTCGATGGGGGTGATCTGCCAGGCGCGGCCGTCGCGCTCGACGAGGCCGTCGGCCTCCAGGCGCATCAGGGCAGCGCGGAGCGGGGTGCGGGAGGCGCCGAGATCCGTTTCGAGGCCGCGTTCGGTCAGGCGTGCGCCCGGCATCCGTTCGAGGTCGAGGATCTGCGCGCGCAGCCGGTCGTAGACGGTCGTTTGCTCAGCCACGCGAGGACTCCTTTTGGTATACCGACTTGGTATACCACTAGGGTATACCTCGTGACCTCCACCGTACAACGCACCCCGCGACCGTGGCTCATGCTGTCGTTCGGCGTCATCGCCCAGGCCAGCTCCACCGTGTTCGTCTCGACGCCCGCCTTCCTCATCCCGCTGCTGCACACCGAGCGCGGGCTCAGCCTCGCCCAGGCCGGGCTGCTCGCCTCCGCACCGACCCTCGGCCTGGTCATCACGCTCATCGGCTGGGGAGCGCTCAGCGACAGGATCGGCGAGCGCTGGGTGATCGCCTCCGGACTCGCGCTGACCGCCGCCGTCGCCTTCGCGGCGATGTTCGCGAGCGACTACCTCAGCCTCGGCGCGCTGTTCCTGCTGGGAGGGATGGCGTCGGCGAGCCCCAACGCCGCCAGCGGGCGCGTGGTGATCGGCTGGTTCCCGAAGGAGCGTCGCGGACTCGCGATGGGCATCCGGCAGATGTGCCAGCCGCTCGGCGTGGCCGTCGCGGCGCTGACCATCCCGCAGCTCGCCGCGCCGGGCGGGATCGGCGCTGCACTGGCGGTGCCCGCCGTGCTCTGCGCCGTGTCCGCCGCGCTGTGCGCCGTCGGCATCGTCGACCCGCCCCGACCTCCGCGGACGACGGGAGGGGATGCGCATCCCCTGGCCGTGTGGAAGCCGTACAAGGAGACCTCGCTGCTGTGGCGCATCCACGGGGTGTCGATGCTGCTGGTGGTTCCGCAGTTCACGGTGTCGACGTTCGGACTGGTCTGGCTGGTGACCGAACTGCACTTCTCCGCCCTCGCCGCCGGAATCGTGATCGGCGTGAGCCAGTTCGCCGGGGCGATCGGGCGCATCGGCGTCGGGGTGCTGAGCGACAAGGTCGGCAGCCACCTGCTGCCGCTGCGCTGGGTGTCCGTCGCGGCTGCCGTGGTGATGCTGCTGATGGGAGCAGCGTCGGCGCTCGGCGCGGTGTGGGCTGCGGTGATCCTGATCGTCGCGGCCATCGTCACCGTGGCGGACAACGGACTGGCGTACACCTCGGTGGCGGAGATCGCCGGGCCGTTCTGGTCCGGCAGGGCGCTCGGCACGCAGAACACGGGTCAGTTCCTGGCGGCGTCGGTGGTGGGCCCTGCGGTCGGCGGCCTCATCACCCTGCTCGGCTACCCGCTCGCCTTCGCAGCGGTGGCGCTCTGCCCGGTGATCGCGACGCCGCTCGTACCCAGGGACAGGGAGCTCGCCGTCGTCCCGCAATAAGCGGCGCGCGCTCGCATAAGCTGGATGGATGCGCATCGACATCGTCACGATCTTCCCCGAGTTCTTCGATGTGCTCGACATCTCGCTGCTCGGCAAGGCCAGGCAGACCGGCCTGATCGACCTCGGCGTGCACAACCTGCGCGACTACACCCACGACAGGCACCGCACGGTCGACGACACTCCGTACGGCGGCGGCGCCGGCATGGTGATGAAGCCGGAGCCGTGGGGCGAGGCGCTCGACGGCATCCTCGAGGCGAGCCCCGGCGATCCGCTGGTCATCTTCCCGTCCCCGGCCGGAGACGTCTTCACCCAGTCGATCGCGCGCGAGCTCGCCGAGGAGAAGCACCTGGTCTTCGGATGCGGCCGATACGAGGGCATCGACCAGCGCGTCTTCGACGACACGGCATCCAGGGCCAGGGTGCGGCTGATGAGCATCGGCGACTACGTGCTCAACGGGGGAGAGGTGGCGACGATGGCGATGATCGAGGCGATCGGCAGGCTCATCCCCGGCGTGGTCGGCAACCCGGAGAGCCTGGTGCAGGAGTCCCACGAGGACGGCCTGCTCGAATACCCCAGCTACACCAAGCCGGCATCGTGGCGCGGCCACGACGTGCCTCCCGTGCTGCTCTCCGGCAACCACGGCGCCATCGCGGCGTGGCGGCACGAGCAGCAGCTCGAGCGCACGCGCGCCGTGCGGCCGGACCTGCTGCCGTAGACGGAACGACAGACGCCCGCCCGCACGGCTGACCGAGCGGGCGGGCGTGTCACGCCGTCTCCGTGCGCGAAGAGTTCGGGATCAGTGCCCCACTTCACCCCGCCACGCGCCGGTCTCTGCGCCCTGGCTCTCGATGAAGCGCTTGAAGTTCTCCAGGTCCTTCTTGACCGCGTGGCTTCCGGCTCCGATGGCTGCGCCGATCTTCTCGATCAGGTCGGACGGCGTCCATTCCAGCTGCACGGTGACCTTGGTCGTCGTGTCCGACAGGCGGTGGAAGGTCACGACGCCGGCGTGCTGCACGTCGCCGGAGATGCTCTTCCAGGCGACGCGCTCATCCGGCAGCTGCTCGGTGATGACGGTGTCGGACTCGCGCTCCTGGCCGCCGATCTTCACGCGCCAGTGATTGGTGGTCTCATCGACCTGCTTCACTTCTTCGACCTCGTCGAGGAAGTGGGGGAAAGACTCGAACTGAGTCCACTGGTTGTATGCGGTGGTCACGTCGACGTCCACATCGACGGATTCGGTCACGTCAGCCATAGGGGCTCCCTTCCGTTGCCGGCCGGATTCTCCGACCCGCCAGAACGGTAGACCGCCGGTGGAAGGCGCTGAAGGCCTGGACATCTGCGCCAGACCGTGTAGCCGTCAGTCTCGGGCGGTGAGGACGAGCGGGCCGCCCTCGGTGATCGCGACCGTGTGCTCGGAGTGCGCGCCGCGCGAACCGTCGGCACTGCGGAGCGTCCAGCCGTCCCTGTCGGTGTAGATCTCGTCGGTCGACTCGAGGAACCACGGCTCGATCGCGATGACGAGTCCTGGGCGCAGTGGGTAGCCGCGGCCGGCGCGGCCGTCGTTGGCGATGTGCGGGTCCCCGTGCATCGTGTGGCCGACGCCGTGGCCGCCGAACTGCAGGTTGACCGTGTATCCCTCCGCGTGCGCGACGGCGCCGATGGCGGCGGAGATGTCCCCGACCCTGCCACCCGGCTGCGCGGCCTGGATCCCGGCGGCGAGGGCGCGGCGGGTGGTGTCGATGAGGTGGAGGTCGGCATCCCGGGGCTGACCCACCACCAGGCTGATCGCCGAGTCTGCCACCCAGCCGTCGACGGATGCGGCGAAGTCGAGGGTCAGCAGGTCGCCGTCCTGCAGGCGGTAGTCGTGGGGGAGTCCGTGCAGCACGGCGTCGTTGACCGACGTGCAGATGACCTTGCCGAACGGGCTGGCGCCGAACGACGGGTGGTAGTCGATGTAGCAGGACTCCGCGCCGGCCTTCCTGATCAGGTCGTGCGCGATGCGGTCGAGCTCCAGCAGGTTCACGCCCACCTTCGCCGCGGCAGCGGTCTGCTGCAGCACATCGGCCACGAAACGGCCGGCCGGCCGCATCTGCTCGATCTCGGCGGGGGTCCTCAACTCGATCACGGTGTCTCCTTCACGTCGACACCCAGTGTTCCATGATTGTTGCACGCGCGGTGCATCCTGGCGCGTTCGGCTTTCGGCGAACCCGAAGCCGCTGCACAGGCGAGCGCGGATACGCTGGTGCCGTGATCCTCCGCAAGGCGTTCTACTGGTGGTTGTTCCCCTCCGCCGTGATCCTGCCTGTCTGGCTGCTCATCGGCTGGGCGATCTTCGGCTCCGGTGGGTGGAGCTTCATCGGCCTGCTCATCCTGTGCCCTGTGCTGTTCATCGCGATGCTCGCGATCGGCGGCATCATCATGGCGCGCAAGACCGTGCGGGACACCAAGGCCGTCTCCTGGTGGGACGTCGGTCTGATCGGCGCGTGGCACGCCTCCATCGTCGCGTTCGGCTGCTTCATCCCCGGGGTGATGAGCTGGCTCGCCGTCCTCGGCATCCTGCTCGGTCTCGCCGCGTTCTGGGTGGCGCTCTGGCAGCTGGTCACCGAGGCCAGGATGCGCGTGCAGCAGACCTTCGAGGCCTACGAGCGCGCCGCGCAGCCGCAGCAGGTCCGGCGACCGGATGCGCTCTTCGAGGAGGGCTCGGAGGTCATCGTGATCGAAGAGCGGCGCGACGAGCACTGACCGCTTTGGCAAACGCATCCTGTTCATGGCAGAATTGATCTTTGTGCCGCGGCCAGGCTCTGCCACAGGGGAGCCAGCACTTCTCGCGCACACCCCATACCGTTGATTCCCGGTCGTCGCCTGCTCTGAGCAGGAGGTGGCCCCAAGTCCGTCCTCGACCTGTGGCGGGTACAGAGAGCGAACAGCAATGCACATCCTCGATTCCGTCGACGCCGCGTCCCTGAAGTCGGACATTCCCGACTTCCGCGCGGGCGACACCGTCAAGGTTCACGTCAACATCATCGAGGGCAGCCGCTCTCGTATCCAGGTCTTCCAGGGCGTCGTCATCGGCCGCTCCAACGAGGGCGTCCGCGAGACCTTCACGGTCCGCAAGGTCAGCTTCCAGGTCGGCGTCGAGCGTACCTTCCCGGTGCACTCCCCGGTCATCGACAAGATCGAGGTCGTCACCCGCGGAGACGTCCGTCGCGCCAAGCTCTACTACCTGCGCGAACTGCGCGGCAAGAAGGCGAAGATCAAGGAGAAGCGCGACAACTAGGCTTCTCGGCTCACGCCGGAAGACCTCGACGCGCGGCATCCGCCCACGCATCGGCTGAGCTCCCTGTCCCATACACTTGGGCAGGGAGCTCAGGCGGTTAAATGACGGACGAAGCAGTGCCCACCCGGTCGGACCGCGTGGCTCAGGAACGGCGCGGCGCGCGCAAGCGCAGCAGGAGCCGGCGGCGGAGCGTACGACTCTTCCTCCGCGACCTCGCGGTGATCGTGGTGGTCGCCATCCTGGTGTCCTTCCTGGTGAAGACCTTCGTGGTCCGCTCGTTCTACATCCCGTCGGCGTCGATGGAGAACACGCTGCAGATCAACGACAGGATCATCGTCAACGAGCTGGAGCCCGGGCTGTTCCCGATCAGCCGCGGCGATGTCGTCGTGTTCCGGGATCCGGGCGGCTGGCTCCCTCCGCAGCCGCCCAGCAGGGAGAGCCCCGTCTCGCAGGCCATCGACCAGGCGCTGACCTTCATCGGACTCTCCGCCTCCGACAGCAACGATCACCTCGTGAAGCGCGTCATCGGGCTGCCGGGCGACCACGTCGCCTGCTGCAACGTCGACGGAAGGGTCACCGTGAACGGCAGCGCGCTGGACGAGCCGTACGTGCTGCTGCAGCCCGGGCAGAAGAACGCCGCGACACTCGCGTTCGATGTCACGGTTCCGAAGGGCGAACTGTGGGTGATGGGGGATAATCGGTACAACTCCCAGGACTCGTCGCGCAACCAGAGCCTGCCGGGTCACGGCTTCGTCCCGATCGACCACGTTGTCGGGCGGGCGTTCGTGATCAGCTGGCCGACCAGCCGGTGGACCTGGCTCGACAACTACCCCGAGGTGTTCCGCGGGGCGGAGGAGGACAAGCGATGATGGCGCCGGTGAGCCCCACCCTCCGGTTCGAGAAGTCCCTCTACCGCACGGGTGTGACTTCGATCGTCGGCGTCGACGAGGTCGGCCGCGGCGCCCTGGCCGGACCGGTCGCGGTCGGGATGGTCGTCATCGACACCGCCGTGAAGCGCATCCCGGTCGGCCTGCGCGACTCGAAACTCCTGCCGGAGGCCGCCCGCGAGGCGCTGGAGCCGCACTGCCGCAAATGGGTGCTGCACCACGCGGTCGGCATGGCGTCCGCGGCGGAGGTCGACTCGCTCGGCATCATGCGCTGCCTCGGACTCGCGGGCGCTCGGGCGATGGAACTGCTCGAGCAGGGCGGGGCGCAGATCCGGGAGAGCACCCTCATCCTGGACGGAAACTACGACTACCTGAACCCGGTGCTGATGCGCCCGGCCCGCGTGGTGACGCGGATCAAGGCGGACAGGGACTGCGCGTCGGTCGCCGCCGCCAGCGTGATCGCGAAGGTGCACCGCGACCGGCTGATGATCGAGCACAGCGCCGACTATCCGGGCTACGGCTGGGCATCGAACAAGGGCTACTCCAGCCGCGAACACTTCGACGCCATCGCCGAGCTCGGACCGAGCGCGCTGCACCGGCTGACCTGGCTGCGGGATGCGGCAACGCTCCCCATTCCGACATGACCCCTCCGTCCGGCATAGACTTGACGAACAATGGATGAAGACGAGTTCGACGACTACGACCGCGAGGTCGAGTTGGCTTTGTACCGCGAATACCGGGACGTCGTCTCGCAGTTCAAGTACGTGATCGAGACCGAGCGCCGGTTCTACCTCGCGAACGAGGTGGAGTTCGTGCGCCGAGACACCGAGCACGACTTCTACTTCGAGCTGACGATGAACGACGTGTGGGTGTGGGACGTGTACCGTTCCGACCGCTTCGTGAAATCGGTGCGCGTGCTCACGTTCAAAGACGTGAACATCGAGGAGCTGTCGAGCAAGGAGTTCGAGCTGCCGAAGGAACTCGCGCTCGACGAATAGCTCGGCGTTCTTCTCCACAGCCTGACCGTCTTCGGCGACTCTCCACAGATTCCTTCCCGGCTCCCTGCCACCGTCCCCTCCCCGTGAGGCTGGACGTGGGAGGCAGCAATGGCAGCGAAAGACGAGTTGGGCCGCCGCGGAGAGAACGTGGCGGCGGAGTGGTTCGAGCGGCGAGGATTCGTCGTGCTCGACCGGAATTGGCGATGCGCGTCGGGTGAACTCGACCTGATCGTCCGCGGCGACGGCGTGACGGCGTTCGCCGAGGTCAAGACCAGGACGTCGGTGGCGTTCGGCCATCCGTTCGAGGCGATCACCCCGGCGAAGGCCGCGCGTCTCCGACGCCTCGCGGCCGAATGGTGCCGCCAGCACGGCCCGGTGCCCGGCCGCATCCGGATCGACGCCGTCGCGGTGATCGATGCCTGGAGCGCACGCCCGTCGGTCGAGCACCTCGAGGGCGTGGCCTGATGCCGCTCGCGCGCACATACGCCATCGCCCTGAACGGTGTCGACGGCAACGTGGTCGAGGTCGAGGCGGACATCGCCGCCGGCCTGCCCGCGTTCTCGCTGATCGGCCTCCCCGACGCCGCACTCGGCGAATCCCGCAAGCGGGTGACCTCCGCCGCGATGAACGCCGGCTGCCCGCTGACCCAGCGCAAGCTGACGGTCAACCTGTCCCCGGCTTCCCTCCGCAAGCAGGGCTCGGCGTTCGACCTCGCCATCGCGGTCGCCGCCCTCGCAGCGGCCGGAGACCTCAGCGCGGAGTCGGCGGCAGCCGCCGTCCACCTCGGCGAACTCGGACTCGACGGCCGCGTCCGTCCCGTCCCGGGCATCCTGCCCGCCGTCATCGCGGCCAGGGCCGCCGGTTTCGCGCGCGTCCTTGTCCCCGCTGCCAACGCGGAGGAGGCGGACCTGGTCGACGGGGTGGAGGTGGTCGCCGTCACCAGCCTGCGCCACGCGGCGATCCACCACGGAAGCGATCTCGAGCCTGTGGATGTCGTGCCGGTGGGTGCTGCGGTTGTCGGTGCGCCTGCCACCGACCCGGCGCCGGTCCGCGCGCATCCCGAGCCCGACATCGCCGACGTGGCGGGAAACGAGGAAGCAATCGAGGCCCTTGTCGTCGCGGCCGCCGGCGGCCACCACCTCTCGATGATCGGCCCACCGGGCGCCGGCAAGACGATGCTCGCCACGCGCCTTCCCGGCCTTCTCCCCGACCTCACCGACGACCAGGCCATCGAGGTCACCTGCATCCGTTCTCTCACCGACGCAGGCATCGCAGGTCGCGGCAGCCCCGGCGACCCGGCATCGTCGCCCCGCGGCCTGATCCGCCGCCCACCGTTCGAGTCCCCGCATCACACCGCTTCCGCCGCAGCGATCGTCGGAGGTGGAACCACCCGGATCGTGCCGGGCGCCATCGTCAGGGCCACGCACGGCGTCCTCTTCCTCGACGAGGCCGCCGAGTTCCCGCCTTCGGTCCTCGACTCGCTCCGGCAACCCCTGGAATCGGGGACCATCACCATCCACCGCGCCACCGGCACGGCAACCTTCCCCGCCCGCTTCCAGCTGGTCCTCGCCTCCAACCCGTGCCCCTGCGGCCGCTACGGCTCACCCGACGAGGAATGCACCTGCACCCCCATCGCCCGCCGCCGCTACCTGGCCCGCCTCTCCGGCCCCCTCCTCGACCGCGTCGACATCCGCCTCGCCGTCCGCCGCATCGGTCTCGCCGCCCTCCGAATCCGTTCGGACCCGGAGGCGTCGCCAGCGCCGGCCTCCGGAATGGCGAGGGGCTCGGGTGTCCGATCGCATCCCTCGGCAGAGCCTCCAGCCGCCTCCGGAACGGCAAGCGCCGACCGGTTCCGCTTCGATCCCGGGGCCGCGACCCCACCGGAGGCGGTCTCGGCAAGCGCTCTGCTCCGAGAACGCGTGGTGATCGCCCGCGCTACGGCGGCGGCCCGCCTCGCCGGCACCGACTGGACCAGAAACGCCGACGTCTCCGGCGCCTGGCTCCGAACCGGCGCCCTCCATCTCCCACGCGCGACGGTCGGAGCCCTCGACCGGGCCCTCGACCGAGGGGCCATCACGATGCGCGGCTACGACAGAACCCTCCGTCTCGCCTGGACCATGGCCGACCTCGACGGCGCATCCACCCCCACCGGCCACCACATCGGCGCCGCCCTCTTCCTCCGACGGGGAGCAGCATGACGCCCCGCCTCGCCATCGGAACCCACGCAACACCCCAAGGAACCACCGTGAACGAACCATCTCTGACTCCCGCCGGAACACCTGCCGGGACGACTCCCGCCCTCGCGAGTCCGGCCCTGTCCACTCCGGCCCGAATGAATCGGGCCCCATCCACTTCGGACGAGCACGCCTGTCAAGAGTGGGACGCAGCGATCTCTGTTCACCCACCTGTCGACCCACGCGATCATTCCGCACCGTGGCCTGCCCCTGTGGACGAACTCACCTGCGTCCCGTGTCCGCTCCGCGCTTTCGTCCTGGGCACGATGAGCCCATCCGGACGTCCGGACCCGCGACGATGACCCCCACGGGCTTCCTCGGCATCCCGCACGCGGACCTTGCCGACCTCCTCCGCCCCGTCACCCCGACGGAGACGGTGCTCACCGACACCGACACCGCCCTGGCCAGCAGCGAGCGCCCACCGAACTCTGGCGACCGAGCCAAAGCGGATGACGGCGCGCGCGAACCCCGGCTCACCGAGGACGGGGTCCACGCGCTGGAGACGCGTTTCGCCTGGGCAGCCATCTCCACCCTGATCGAACCCGGGGACACCGACGCCCGACTGCTCGCCGACACCCTCGGCCCCCGGGAGGCACTGCGCAGCATCGTCGTCGGAGATCCGGCAGACACGGTGCTCGGCCGTCTGCGTGAGGTGGACGAACTCGCCGCCGACACACTGAGCCGACGCCTGACTGCCGCGCTCGAACGCTGGAAGCCGAGAATCGCACTCGCCACCGCCGCGCGGGCTCTCACGTCGGCGGCGCATCTCCACGCCACCCTTCTCACTCCCGCCGACGATCACTGGCCGTCAGCTCTGGATGCGCTGGGTCACGGCGCCCCGCTCACCCTCTGGGTGCGCGGAGACCTTGCGCGCCTCCGCCAGCTCGCCCGCTCGATCGCGCTCGTCGGAGCCCGCGCATCCACCGGCTACGGCGAGCACGTCGCGATGGAGAGCGCGGCCGCGCTCAGCGACAAGGGCTTCGCGATCGTGTCCGGTGGCGCGTACGGGATCGACGGCGCAGCGCACCGAGCAACGCTCGCGAGCAACCAGACGACCGTCGCCTTCCTCGCCGGCGGGGTCGACCGCCTGTATCCGGCCGGGAACACCCGGCTCCTCCAGCGCATTGCCCAGAGGGGGGTGCTCATCGGTGAACTTCCGTGTGGTTCGCCGCCCACCCGCTGGCGTTTCCTCCAGCGCAACAGACTGATCGCCGCTGTCGCGACAGCCACCGTCGTCATCGAGGCAGGCAGCCGTTCTGGATCCCTCAACACGGCGGGCCACGCGGCAATGATGGGTCGGCCGCTCGGTGCGGTCCCCGGCCCGATCACGTCCCCCGCCTCGTCGGGCTGTCACCGCCTCATCCGCGAGTACGACGCCGTCTGCGTCACCACCCCGGACGAGATGGCTGAGCTCGCCGGCGACCCGTTCCCACCGGATCCGGCGGGAGCGGGGGTACCGATGGGATGCAACAGGCCGATGACGCATGACCGGGCCCCGTCGAATGAGCGGGAAGGCCCGACGATCGAGCTCCTGGGACCAGACCCACAGCCAGACCCACAGCCAGACCCACAGCCAGACCCACACCCATCCCCACACCCACAGCCAGACCCGCACCCATCCCCACACCCAGACGTGGCCGCAGATCAGCCTCCCGCCTTCGCCGAATCCCCGCAGGTGGACGGGCACGACGTGCGACTCAGAGACGCGCTCAGTCCTCGGACCCCACGCAGCATCCCCGATATCGCGGCCAGGGCAGGTCTTTCGCCATCCGAGGTCATGGCCACGCTCGGCCGGCTCGAGCTCGCCGGTCAGGTCACGGAAGACGAGGGAGGGTGGCGCACGACGCGCTGAGCCGTGCAGAGCGTTGGGTGCGTGGCGTTGGGACGTGGCGTTGGGACGTGGCGTTGGGACGTGGCGTTGGGACGTGGCGTTGGGACCTGGCGTCGGGGACCTGGCGTCGGCGACACCACCAAACCGAGCGGCAGCGGGGAGTCGCCGCGCGCACCGCCCGGTCGTGGGGGAGGCTGGGAGGGTGCAACTCGCCCGGGCTATCGACGACTTCGCCGTGCATCTCACGGTGGAGCGGGGCTATTCGCCGCAGACGGTGCGGGCGTACCGGTCGGACCTGACCGGGCTGGCGTCGTTTGCTGCTGCGCGGGGGGTTGAGGAGACGTCGGGGCTGAGCCTTGAGGTGTTGCGTGACTGGCTGTGGGACTCGTCCCAGCACGGCCTGTCCAAGGCGACACTGGCTCGGCGGTCGGCCTCCGCAAAAGGATTCAGCGCGTGGGTGGCCCGGCAAACCGGGGACGACAACGATCCGGCGGTCCGGCTGCGGGCGCCGAAGGCGGACAAGATGCTGCCGCGCGTAGTCAATCGCTCGCAGATCGACGCGCTCCTTGCGCGACTCGCGGCGCTCGCCGAAGACGGCGATCCCGGGCGGGTGCGCGACCTGGCCGTCATTGAACTGCTGTACGCGACCGGTATTCGGGTGTCCGAGCTGACCGGGCTGGATGTCGACGACGTCGACCTGGACCGGCTGACCGTTCGCGTGCTGGGGAAGGGGGCGAAAGAGCGGGTGGTCCCGTTCGGCGTTCCCGCTCAGACGGCTGTCGTCGACTACCTTCGACGCGCGCGGCCGGTGCTCGTGACCGAGCGGTCCGGGCCGGCGCTGCTGCTCGGGCCCCGCGGGGCGCGGCTCGGATCACGCGCGGTCTATGGGCTGGTCGCCGGACTGCTCGCGGACATCCCGGGCGGGGGACCCTCTGGCCCTCACGCACTCCGGCACACGGCCGCCACGCACCTGCTCGACGGCGGTGCCGACCTGCGCGCTGTGCAAGAGCTGCTCGGACATGCCAGCCTGGGCACGACGCAGATCTACACCCACGTCTCCACGGAACGGCTCAAAGAGAGCTACCGCACCGCCCACCCTCGCGCCTGACTCACGCTCCGCGGCGGCGCTCCCGGATGGATGCAGGGGGAGTAGCACCGCTCTCGGCACACGGTCGAAGAACAGCAGGGGAGAGACGTACTCGCCGTCCAGGCGCACGCCGACATGGAGGCAGGTGTCGGCGCAGTGGCCGCCGTCCGCGACGTGGCCGAGGAGCTGGCCGGGTGCGAGTTCCGTTCCCAGCGCCAACTCCGATGCGAGGGGCTCGTAGCTGGAGAGGATGCCGTCGCCGTGGTCGAGCGTGAGGACCGGGCGGTCGACGACCGTGCCGACGAACTTCACGGTGGCTCGGGCGGGGGCCGTGACCGGTACCGCCGCCCCGGTGCCGGATGCGACGGCGAGGTCGATTCCCCTGTGCCCTGCCGCGTACGGCGTCGGGGGAGCCGCATACGCGTTCGACAGCACGGCAGGCTGCACCGGCCACGCCCACGCGCCTGGCTGGGTGGTGGTGGTGGTGGTGGTGGTGGTGGTGGTGGCGGCTGTGGCGGAGGCGGAGGTGGTGCTGGCCACCGCATCCACTGGCTTGGTTGAAGCAAGCACTCCGATCAACGCGAGCACCAGCGCCAACACCAGCGCCCGCCTCACCGCACCTGTCGCATCCACAGCCCCTCCGCGCTCGCTCACCACTTCCATACCTCAACCCTGTCCGCCGCACTCTCTCGCTCCCGCCCCGGCAGGAATCCCGTGGACAACACCCCGCCCCCGCCTCCTGTGGAGAACTGCGCCCAACACACCCGGCCCGACACCCCGCCCTTGCCCCCACCCGCCTTCGGAGTATCGTGTGGGTCGCCGGTTCGCCGCAGCCAGCGGCAGCCCGCAGCGAGCGGCAGCCCGCTGCAGCCGCGGCCAGCCGCGCGCCGTACAGCCACAACCGAAAAAAGGTCTTACATGTCTGAGCAGCAGAAGGCGTCGTCGTCGGCGTCAGCCACAGCGTCGTCGGATGCGAATGTGCCGAAGCCGACCGGAGCCATGCGGAGGAAGGTCATCGGGCTGGCGATCGCTGCAGCCGTCGGTGGCTTCCTGTTCGGCTTCGACTCGTCCGTCGTCAACGGGGCCGTCGACTCGATTCAGAAGCACTTTGCCCTGAACGCGTTCGTCACCGGGTTCATCGTCGCCATCGCCCTGCTCGGCTGTGCGGCCGGTGCGTACATCGCCGGACGCCTCGCCGACCGCTGGGGCCGGCTGAAGGTCATGCTGCTGGGCGCCGTGATGTTCCTGGTCAGCTCGATCGGGTCCGCGCTGGCGTTCTCCGCGTGGGATCTGGGCATCTGGCGCGTGATCGGCGGTCTCGGCATCGGGATCGCGTCCGTCGTCGCCCCCGCATACATCGCCGAGATCGCTCCGAAGCAGTCGCGCGGCAGCCTCGCGTCGCTGCAGCAGCTCGCCATCACCATCGGTATCTTCGTCGCCCTCCTCTCCGACGCTCTGCTCGCCGGGGTCGCGGGGTCCGCATCCAACCAGCTGTGGCTCGGGATGGAGGCCTGGCGGTGGATGTTCCTGGTGGGCGTGATCCCGTCGGTCGTCTACGGCATCCTCGCGCTCACACTGCCGGAGTCTCCGCGCTTCCTGCTGGCGAACGGACGCCACGACGAGGCCAAGGCGATCTTCTCCACGCTCGTTCCGGAGAGCGACGTCGACCGGCAGATCGCCGACATCGAGCGGGCCATCGCCGAGGACAAGGAAGGCAAGAAGGCCACGCTGCGCGGCAACAGGTTCGGGCTCAAGCCGATCGTCTGGATCGGCATCATCCTGTCCGTGTTCCAGCAGTTCGTCGGCATCAACGTGATCTTCTACTACTCGACCACCCTGTGGCGGGCGGTCGGGTTCACGGAGAGCAATTCACTGCTCATCACCGTGATCACCTCGGTCACGAACGTGGCCGTCACCATCGTGGCCATCCTGCTGGTCGACAGGGTCGGGCGGCGTCCGATCCTGCTCACCGGGTCGATCGGCATGACCGTGTCGCTCGGCGTGATGGCGCTGGCGTTCGCGTTCTCCGAGAAGGTCGACGGAGCCGTCACCCTTCCCGGAGCCTGGGGACCGATCGCGCTGGTCGCCGCGAACCTGTTCGTGGTCTGCTTCGGGGCGTCGTGGGGTCCGCTGGTGTGGGTGCTGCTCGGCGAGATCTTCCCGACCAAGATCCGCGGCAAGGCGCTCGGCGTCGCCGCAGCTGCGCAGTGGATCGCGAACTTCCTGGTCACGATCAGCTTCCCGCCGATGTCCGACTTCTCCCTGCCGTTCACGTACGGGATGTACGCGATCTTCGCGCTGCTGTCGTTCTTCTTCGTGTTCTTCAAGATCCCGGAGACGAACGGGATGGCGCTCGAACACGCGGAGACGCTGTTCACCAACGCGGGCAAGAGCCGCGGGCCGCAGGTGCGGTCGACCGGCGACACCGTCTGACGCCGGCGCGCCCGACGGCCCGCCGTTCCTGATAAGCTGTCTGAAGCACTCCGCCCGTCGGAGTGACTACGCGTGCCCACACGACCTTCACGGGTCGAGGCCTTCACCGGCTGGCGCGACATCCACCGGTCTTCTTTCTCCAGCGGTCATCCGCGCGGTGAGCGAAGCGGATGCGCGCGCAGGGCACCAGGAGCGGCGGCCACACGGTCGCCACTGACAAACCGCAACGCGCATCCGCCTGCCGGCGCAGAACGCCCTGGCTCCGGATGCCCAGAAAAGGAGAACGGCATCATGGCCGTTGTAACCATGCGCCAGCTGCTCGACAGCGGCGTCCACTTCGGACACCAGACCCGTCGCTGGAACCCGAAGATGAAGCGCTTCATCCTCACCGAGCGCTCCGGCAGCTACATCATCGACCTGCAGCAGTCGCTCGCATACATCGACAAGACGTACGAGTTCGTCCGCGAGACGGTCGCCCACGGTGGCACCATCCTCTTCGTCGGCACGAAGAAGCAGGCCCAGAACGCCATCGCCGAGCAGGCGACCCGCGTCGGCCAGCCCTACGTCAACCAGCGCTGGCTGGGTGGTCTGCTGACCAACTTCCAGACCGTGTCGAAGCGTCTCGCCCGCATGAAGGAGCTCGAGGAGCTCGACTTCGAAGGCACCACGAGTGGCTTCACCAAGAAGGAACTCCTCATCAAGAAGCGCGAGCTCGACAAGCTGCACAAGTCGCTCGGCGGCATCCGCAACCTGTCGAAGACCCCGAGCGCTCTCTGGGTGGTCGACACCAAGAAGGAGCACCTCGCGATCGACGAGGCCAAGAAGCTGGGCATCCCGGTCATCGGCATCCTCGACACCAACTGCGACCCGGACGAGGTCCAGTACCCGATCCCGGGCAACGACGACGCCATCCGCTCCGTCAGCCTCCTCACCCGCATCGTCGCCGACGCAGCGGCAGAGGGCCTCATCCAGCGTCACCAGAAGCCGGAAGAGGGCACCGAGCCCGCCGAGCCGCTGGCCGAGTGGGAGCAGGAGCTCCTGAAGGCGTCCGGCGAAGAGGTCCAGGCCAGCGCCGAGACCGAGAAGGCGGCAGACGCCGACCTCGCTGAGGCCAAGGCGGACTCCGCTGAGGTCGTCGCCGAGGGCGAAGCGGTCGCAGAGGCCGTCGCCGAGACCGAGGCTGCCGACGAGGCCGCCGCCGTCGCGACCGACGACGCCACCGAGGCGGTCGTCGAGGCCGAGACCGAAGCCAAGTAGTCCGCTTCCTCACCACACAGTTTCAGAAGACAAGGGTTCTCAACGAACATGGCAAACATCAGCATCGCTGACATCAAGGCCCTGCGCGAGCAGCTCGGCACGGGCATGGTCGACACCAAGAAGGCGCTCGAGGAGGCCGATGGAGACATCGAGAAGGCCACCGAGATCCTGCGCCTGAAGGGTGCGAAGGGCAACGCGAAGCGTGCAGACCGCTCCACGAGCGAAGGCCTCGTCGCGGCCAAGGAGAACGGCGAGACCGCCACGATGATCGAGCTCGCCTGCGAGACCGACTTCGTCGCGAAGGGCGAGAAGTTCGGCGCCCTCGCCGAGAAGGTCCTCGACGCGGTCACCGCCGCGGGCGCCACCACGGTCGAGGAGGCCCTCGCGGCCCCCGCCGGCAGCCAGACCGTCGCCGAGCTCATCGGCGACGAGGCAGCCATCCTCGGCGAGAAGGTGGAGCTGCGCCGCGTGGCCGTCGTCACCGGCGAGCACTTCGCGATCTACCTGCACAAGACCTCCAAAGACCTGCCCCCGCAGGTCGGTGTCGTGCTCGGCTACGCCGGCGACGACGCGGAGACCGCGCGCAGCATCGCTCAGCACATCTCGTTCGCCAACCCGGAGTTCCTCACCCGTGAGGACGTCCCGGCGGAGGCCGTCGAGAACGAGCGTCGCATCGTCGAGGAGATCTCGCGCAACGAGGGCAAGCCGGAGGCGGCACTGCCGAAGATCATCGAGGGTCGCCTCGGTGCGTACTTCAAGCAGGTCGCGCTGCTCGAGCAGGACTATGCAAAGGACAACAAGCTGAGCATCAGCCAGGTGGTCAAGGACGCGGGCATCACCGTGTCCGGCTTCGCCCGGTTCAAGGTCGGCGCCTAGCAGCACCATGAAGGAGTCCGGATCGTCTCGTACGATCCGGACTCCTTTTCTGTGCGCATGCCGACCGCGTTCGGTACAGGGCTCGCACACCCACTAGCTTTAACGAGATCGCTCACGGAAGGACTCAGTTACGCATGTCGGAATCCAACAAGAGGCGCAGGGTCCTTCTCAAACTCTCCGGTGAGGCGTTCGGTGGCGGCCAGCTCGGCGTCAACCCGGACATCGTCAGCGCCATCGCCCGCGAGATCGCGCAGGCGGCGCAGGACGTCGAGATCGCCATCGTCGTCGGCGGAGGCAACTTCTTCCGTGGCGCAGAGCTGTCGCAGCGCGGCATGGACCGGGGCCGCGCCGACTACATGGGGATGCTCGGCACCGTCATGAACTCGCTCGCCCTGCAGGACTTCCTCGAGCAGGCAGGCGCGGAGACCCGCGTGCAGTCCGCCATCGCGATGACCCAGGTGGCCGAGCCGTACATCCCGCGTCGCGCGGAGCGTCACCTGGAGAAGGGCCGGGTGGTCATCTTCGGTGCAGGCGCCGGCCTGCCGTACTTCTCGACGGACACGGTCGCCGCCCAGCGCGCCCTCGAGATCGAGGCCGACGTGGTGCTCGTCGCGAAGAACGGCGTCGACGGCATGTACGACGACGATCCCCGCACCAACCCGGATGCGCGCAAGATCGACCAGATCAGCCACCAGGACGCGCTGCAGCAGGGCCTCAAGGCCGTCGACTCGACCGCGCTCAGCCTCTGCATGGACAACGGGATGCCGATGCGCATCTTCGGCATCGAGCCGGCAGGCAACGTGACCGCTGCGCTGCTCGGCGCCGAGATCGGCACCCTGCTCGGCTGAGGCTGCCGCCGCCGCCCGCAGCATCCGCCCGCATCCTGGGCTCTAGACTAGAAACCGTTCCACCGACTGAAGGAGAGACCGTGATCGCGGATGTGATTTCCGACGCCACCCAGCGCATGAGCAAGACCGTGGAGGCGGCGAAGGACGATTTCAGCACGGTCAGCGCCGGTCGCGCGAACCCCGCGCTCTTCCAGAAGGTGCTCGTCGACTACTACGGTTCCCCGACGCCGCTCGCTCAGCTCGCCGGTCTGCAGAACCCGGAGGCCCGCGTCCTGCTCGTCACGCCGTACGACAAGTCGGCGCTGAAGGAGATCGAGAAGGCCATCGTCGCGATGCCGAACATGTCGGCGAACGTCGGCAACGACGGCGACATCGTGCGCGTCACCCTGCCGGAGCTGACCGAGGAGCGCCGCAAGGAGTTCGTCAAGATCGTCCGCACCAAGGGCGAGGACGCCAAGGTCGCGATCCGCAACATCCGCCGCAAGGCGAAGGACGACCTGGACGCCCTCAAGAGCGAGGTCGGCGACGACGACGTGGCACGCGGTGAGAAGGAGCTCGAGAACATCACCCGCTCGCACGTCGACGCCGTCGACGACGCACTGAAGCGCAAGGAAGCCGAGCTCCTCGAGGTCTAGGCGCTGATGACCAACGACACACCGGGCGATCCTGAGAAACCCGTCATCCCCAAGCGGGGCCGGTCGGTGTCGAAGGCCGAGTTCCGAGCCCAGGTGCAGGCCACCCGGGCGGATTTCGAGCGTCAGGTGCTCGCCCGCAAGGCGCAACTGGATGCGACGAATGAGCGCATCGCGGAGCGCACAGGTCGCAACCTGATCCTCGCGATCCTGATCGGCGTCGGCGTCGGCGCCCTCCTGCTGTTCAGCCTGATCTTCATCAAGGAGATCTTCCTGGTCTTCGGGATGGCGATGGTCGGCTTCGCCGGTTTCGAGCTGACCCAGGCGTTCCGCGGGGCCGGCCACCGCGTTCCCCGCACTCCTACGCTGATCGCGGCGCTGGCGATCGTCCCCGCGTCGTTCTTCTTCCACGCGGGCGGGCAGCTCGTGTCGCTGTCCGCCGGCATCCTGTTCGTGGTCGTCTGGCGTTTGATCGAGGAGGCCGCCCGGCCGGATGCGCGGCGCGGGGGAGCGGCGCTGGTCCGCGACCTGACGTGGAGCGTGCTCGTGCAGCTCTACGTCGTCCTGCTCGGCAGTTTCGCGATCCTGCTGCTCGCGGAGGACGGCGGGGAGTGGTGGGTGCTGGCGTTCATCATCCTGGTGGTCGCCGTCGACACCGGTGCCTATGTGAGCGGGCTGTCGTTCGGCAAGCACCCGATGGCGCCCACGATCAGCCCGAAGAAGACCTGGGAAGGCTTCGCGGGCGCCGCCGTGACGAGCGTGATCGCGGGCGTCCTGCTCTCGGTGTTCATGCTGCACATGACGTGGTGGTTCGGCGTCGTCTTCGGCATCGCGCTGCTGCTCACGGCCACGCTGGGCGACCTCGCCGAGTCGCTGATCAAGCGCGACCTGGGCATCAAGGACATGAGTTCCTGGCTGCCCGGCCACGGCGGGTTCCTCGACAGGCTCGACTCGATCCTGCCGTCCGCGGCGGTCACGTACGCGCTGTTCCTGATCTTCGGATGACACAATAGGGGAGTGAGCACCTTCCCCCGCACTCGCAAATCGGTCATCGGGTACGACACCGAGCAGGTCGACGAGTTCCTGCAGACAGCGCGCCGCGCATACGACGGAGGCGCGGCAGACGGCGGCACGGCGGACGACGCGCCGCTCCTGACCGCCGCAGACATCCGGCACACCGCCTTCGCGATGAAGAAGGGCGGATACTCGACGTCGCACGTCGACGCCGCCCTCGAACGCCTCGAGGACGCCTTCGCGGCGCGCGAGCGGGAGTCCGCGCGGACCGCGATGGGAGACGCCGCCTGGTTCGAGCAGGCGCGCACCACGGCGCAGGTGATCCTCAACCGGCTGGAGCGTCCGGCGGGGGAGCGGTTCGAGCGCGTGAGCTTCCTGACCTACGGATACAACAAGGGCGACGTCGACCGTTTCGCCACCCGGCTGTCGCGGTATTTCCAGGACGGGCGACCGATGAGCGTCGAGGAAGTGCGCACCGTCACGTTCCGTCCGCAGCGCGGCGGATACCGCGAAATCCAGGTCGATCTGCTGCTCGACGGCGTGACGGATGTGATGCTGGCTGTTCGCTGAGTATGGGTGGGCTGTGTTGGCAGTTCGTCAATTGTTCGTTATGGTTCTGTGATCGTGGGTAGACGAGAAGCAGAGATCATTCCGCTGTCTCCGGCCAACCCGGTCGGCGTAGCGTTCAAGCGACCCCGGCGTCCGCACATCCGGTCGCGTGCGGCCCTCTACGGTTTCGCCTTCACGGCGGCCGTCGGCTTCGCGCTCGTGAATGTGGTCGACCCGTATTCGGGATCGGCGGCGACCCCGGCGTACGCGGACACCGTGCAGGCGACCAGCCGGTTCGGCGACGCTCCCGTGCAGTCGCTCACCGCCCCCGGTTCGTACACCGCGACGGTCACGCGCGAGGCCATGACGGTCAAGCCGAAGCCGAAGCCCGTCGTGGTGGCGCCTCCGAAGCCCGCCGCGACCTCCAGCGACTCCGGCTCCGACTCCGGATCCGGTGGTGGAGCACCCGCCGCCGGCACGCCGGACCCCGGTTCCGCCCAGGCCATCGCGTACCAGATGCTGCAGGCGCGCGGCTGGGGAGACGACCAGTACAACTGCCTGGTGTCGCTCTGGAACCGCGAATCGGGCTGGAACGTCTACGCCTACAACGCGGGCAGCGGCGCATACGGCATCCCGCAGGCGCTGCCCGGCAGCAAGATGGCGTCGGCCGGTCCGGACTGGCAGAACAGCGCGGCCACCCAGATCACCTGGGGGCTCGGCTACATCTCCGGGCGCTATTCGACGCCCTGCGGCGCGTGGAGCCACTCGGAGAGTTCCGGCTGGTACTGATCCCCTCGGGAGCATCCTGAGCGGTCAGCGGCGCTCTGAGCGCCGGATGGCGGCTGCAACGGTCACAGCGGCCGCGAAACGGTAGCGTTGCTGCATGGAGTTCGCGCTGATCGGTGTCATCGGGGTGATCGTCCTCGTCACCGTCTCGAAGTTCTCGAAGCAGCTCGGCGTCGCCGCTCCGCTGGTGCTCGTGCTCGTCGGGGTGGCCAGCTCGTACATCCCCGGTCTGCCGACTCCGATCGAGGTGCCGCCCTGGGTGATCCTCTCCGCGGTCCTCCCGCCGCTGCTGTACGCGGCGGCGATCCAGGTGCCGCTGATGGACTTCCGGCGCAACCTGGGCACCATCTCGGCGCTGTCCGTCGGCCTGGTGATCGTGACGGCCGTGATCGTCGGCGTCGTGCTGCACGCGCTGCTGCCCGGCCTGTCGCTCGCCGAGGGCATCGCGCTCGGCGCCGTCGTCAGCCCGACGGATGCGGTGGCCGCCACCGCCGTCGCCAAACGTCTCGGCCTTCCCGCCCGGCTGGTCACGGTGCTCGAAGGCGAGAGTCTCGTCAACGACGCGTCGTCCCTGGTGCTGCTGAAATCGGCGCTGGCGGCGACGGCCGCCGTGGTCAGCATCGGATCCGTCGCCTGGAACTTCGCGTTCTCCGTGGTGGTCGCCATCGTGATCGGGCTCGTCGTCGGCATCGTCACCGTCTACTTCCGTTCCCGGCTGAACGACTCCGTGCTGGAGACCGCGATGTCGTTCGCCGTGCCGTTCATCGCGTACATCCCGACGGAGGAGCTGGGCGCATCCGGGATCCTCGCAGTGGTCGTCGCCGGGCTCTACACCGGACACAACGCTGCGAGGAAGTTCAGCGCGCAGGCCCGCATCGCCGAGCGGCTGAACTGGCGCACCGTGCAGTTCGTACTGGAGAACGGCGTCTTCCTGCTGATGGGCGTGCAGCTGAATACGATCATCGGCAGCGTCCAGAGCGACAAGGAGTCGATCACCGTCGCCACCGCCGTGGGCATCGGGCTGCTGCTCTGCGTGCTTCTGCTCCTCATCCGGGCCGCGTTCATGACGCCGATCGTGATCTGGCTGCGGGCGACGCAGCGCAGGGCGGCGGAGCTGGAGGACAGGGTCAGCGCGGGCCTCGACCGGGTGCGCAACAGGCATGAGCCCACCACCGAGCGCGGGCACCGGCGCTGGCGCCGGCTCACCCGGTATCTGGAGCGGCGCTCGGCCGACATCACCGAGATGCAGGATTCGCCGATCGGCTGGCGCGGCGGCGCCGTGCTCACCTGGGCCGGGATGCGTGGGGTCGTCACGCTCGCGGCGGCCCAGTCGCTTCCGGCGGACGGCAGCATCCCGTACCGGGCGGAGCTCATCCTGATCGCCTTCACCGTCGCGCTCGTCACGCTGCTGGCGCAGGGAGGAACGCTGCCGCTGATGATCCGGCTGCTGCGCGTCTCCGGCACGGACGCCGCCGCCGACCGGCGCGAGCTGGCCGGCCTGCTCGAAGAGCTCAGCGAGGCGGGCATCGCCGCGCTCGAGAACCCGGAGATCCCGCTGGCGGACGGCCAGAAGCTCGACGACCAGGTGGTCGATCGGGTGCGGCAGGACACCCTGCTGCGGGTGGAGGCGGAGTGGGAGCGCGTCGAGCGCGAGGAGCAGGAGGAGGAGACCGTCGGGCCGCACCAGCAGTACCGCGCGCTGCGGGCCGCCGTCCTGGATGCCGAACGCGCCGCGCTGCTCGAAGCGCGCAGCAGGGGGAACTACTCGTCGCGCATCCTGAGCAGGGCGCAGACGATGCTCGACTTCGACGAATCGCGGATGGCGCAACGCGAAGACCGGCCGTGAATCGGGCGTTTAGACTGGACAGATGCCGCGCAGCAACCGTCCCCGAGGTCGCCAGGGCCGGGTGCCCGGCGACGACGACGAGGAGAACGGCCTCGGCCGTCTGCTCGCGGGCTGGCGGCAGACGGAGACCCGCCGCGGCGTGGTCTGGAACGTGCAGCCCGTCTCCGCGCTCCAGGCGCAGAAGAGCTACGTCTGCCCCGGCTGCGGGAAGGACGTCGCACCCGGCGCCGCGCACGTGGTCACCTGGCGCGCCGACGGCGTGATGGGCGACGCTGCGGACATCGCCGCGCGGCGGCACTGGCACGCCCACTGCTGGAAGATCAGCTGACGAGAGAGGTCACGTCCGTGACGACTGCCCCCACCGAGATCCGCGGCGCCATCGAGCTGCCTGCACGACGCGAAGACATCGAGCTGCACACGCGCGACGGCCTCACCCTGGTCGGCGAGCTGGCGAGCCCGCTCGACCGTCCGCCGGTCGCGACCCTCGTCACGCTGCACCCGCTGCCGACGGGTGGCGGCTTCATGGACTCGCACATCCTGCGGAAGGCGGCGGGGCGGCTGCCGGCTCTGGCCGACATCGCCGTGCTGCGCTTCAACCTGCGCGGGGTGACGTCGCCGCGCGGCACCAGCCAGGGCGCGTTCGGGCACGGTGTCGACGAGCGGTACGACGTGGAGGCGGCGATGGACTTCGTCGCGGAGCGCGGACTGCCGAAGCCGTGGCTGGTCGGCTGGTCGTTCGGGACGGAGTTGGCGCTGATGTACGGACGCCAGTATCCGGTCGCCGGGGTGATCCTGCTCTCCCCGCCGCTTCACCGCGCGAAGCCGGAGCACCTGGCGGCCTGGGCGGGGGACAGCCGCCCGATCGTGGCGCTCATCCCGGAGCACGACGACTACCTGAAACCGGATGCGGCCGCCGAGCGGTTCGCGCCGCTGCCGCAGATCGAGCTGGTCGCCGTGGAGGGCGGCAAGCACCTGTGGGTCGGCGAGACGCAGACCAGGCGCGTGCTGACCGAGATCGTCGCGCGGGTGAACCCGTCCGCGCTGCCTCTGCCGACCACGTACCCGCCGAGCTAGAGCTAGAGCTCAGTCCCTCTGGGAAATATGTATATGATGTGAAAGATTGTTCGGAGCATAGGTGCTCGCACGAACGAAATGAGACTTCATGACTAGGTTCCCCGGTTCCCGTTCGATCCGAATGGTGTCCGCGGCCGCAATAGCAGCCGTCGTCTCGCTCGGCGGCGTCTCAGCGGCCAACGCCGAGATCCGTGACGGGAGCGGCGAGGGGACTACTGAATCGCCCATGCATTTCTCGCCGATGACCCGCGAGAATGCTGCCGACGCCGGATACGAGGTGCGGGAGAACCCGGACGGCACGCTGTACGGTGTCCCGATCGGCACGCCGGAGGGCAGCCACGAGCGGGAAGTTCGGGTCGGCGCGGTACCCGAATCCAGGGCTAAGGGGACGGTCTCCGGGAACTGCGGGACCGCATCCGTCGATTTCCTGTCCAAGACAGTGATCTCCACCTCGTACCGGATCAGCCCCTCATTCGGCCTCCCCGTGAGTCATAACTGGCAGGTCACGTACTCGTCACCCATTGACCTCGCCTGGCAGGACTTCTCGGGAATCCCGGCATGGGGATCGCAGTCCTGGTCGGCCACCGCCTCGGTCCGCGGACAGGCAAACAAGGGGCAGCGCCTGACGGCGATGGCCAGCGGGACCGTGCTCACCTCCTGGGGGTATTGCTCCGCGGGCAACCCTGTCGCGACCATCACGTTCTGAACGGAGTTCCTCGTGGCCCAGCCATTCCTCAATATCAGTGAGGCCGAACGCGACACCGTGAACCGTGTCGTCGCGCGCTTCGTGGCCGAGGGAAACGGAGACCAATTCTGGGACGTCTACCTCTACTCGATCGGCCGCACCGACCCGATCGCGCACGAGGCCGCTGCGCTCGATGAGGGAGCACCGGACGAACTCCAGCCCTACATCGACTTTTACCTGGGCAAGCTCGGGTTGCACCGATCCGAAGAACTCACGATCGCAGACACCGGCGAGGTCAGCGCACGGGTCGAGCGAGGCTAGCCCACATCACTCACGTGGACGCGATCGTGCCGCTCAGCGATGAGATCCGCCGAGCTAGAGCTCGTTCTGGCGCGGGATGACGACCTGCTTGATGATGAGCAGGATCGCAGCGGCGAACGGGATGGCGATCAGCGCGCCGAGGATGCCGAGCAGCGTTCCACCCGCGAGGGCGGCGACCACGACCAGGGCGCCGGGCACGGCCACCGCGCGGTTCATGATGCGCGGGCTGAGCACGTACGCCTCGACCTGCATGTAGATGATGTAGTAGATCGCCGCGGCGATGGCGGTCGGCGGTCCGGCCAGCAGGCAGACCGCTGTGATGATCACCGAGCCGGTGATCGTGCCGACGAGCGGGATCAGCGAGAAGAAGAACGCCACCGACGCGAGCAGGATCGGGAACTTGGCGCCGATGATCGTCAGGAAGATCGCGCTCAGGACGCCGTTGACCAGCGCCAGCGCGACCTGCCCCATCACGTACTTGCCGACGGAGTCGGTGATCTGGTCGCCGAGGTCGGCGAACCGGGAGCGCTTGGAGGCGGGCACCAGCTGGTAGGTGGCGCGCTTGATGCTCGGCAGCGACGCCGTGAAGTAGATGGTCAGGATGATGATGATGATGCCGCCGAACACGCCGCTGACGATGCCGATGCCGGTCTGCAGCACCTGTGAGGTGATGTTGGGCAGGTTCTGCTGCAGCCACTTGGTGACGGCGTCGATGTTGTCCTGGTTGACGATGGTCGGGAACTGGTGCTGCAGTCCCTCGAACCACTTCTCCGCATCCCCGTGGTTGACCCAGCCGATGATGCCCTGGATGAGCTGGGACAGCTGGTCGACGGCCACCGGCACGATCGCCCAGATGAGCAGAGTGACCAGCCCGATGATGACCACCAGGGTGACGGTGAGCGCCGCCCAGCGCGGGAACTTGCGCCGTTCGAGGAACGAGATCAGCGGCTCGATGCCGAGCGCGATGAAGAGGGCGGCTCCGATGTAGGTGAGGATCGTCGCCAGGTTGACGATCGACGTCAGGAGCAGGAAACCCAGCCCGACCCCGAGGGTTCCGATCAATCCGACGCGGAACGGGTTCAGGATCTTCACGGGGCCCCCACGGTGCTCTTGGTCAGTCTCTGTCGGTGGTCACCTTCTCGGCCTGCTGCAGGACTCCACGCAGGTTCTCGAAGTAGCCGGCAACGGCTTCGCGCTCAATCCTAATCTGGGCCAGCCGCTCCTCGGCGTCCGCCACCAGGCGGCGTGTCCGTTCGTCGGCGTCCTCGATCAGCGCAGCTGCGCGTTCCTCGGCTTCGGCGACGATGGTACGCCCGGTTTCGTCCGCTTCGGACTTCGCCGACTTGATTGTCGTGCGCGCCTCGTTCTCGGCCTTCTCCGCTTCCGCACGCGCCTGCGCCGTGCGCTTGACGGCGTCGGCGAGTTGGGTGTTGGCCTCGTCGAGGTACTTCTGGGTCTGGGCGACCGCTTCCTGGTGCCGGAGCAGGTAGTCCTTCTCGGCCTCGTCGCGGCGCGCTTTGAGTTCGACGTCGAGGTCGATGCGGGCCTGCTCGATCTCGCGGGTGCGCGCATCCACGGTCTCGAGCACCTCGGTGCGCATCGTGGTGAGCTCGGTGTCGAGGGCGGACCGCGCCTGCACGGACTCCTGCTCGAACGCGCTGCGCAGGGAGGCGAGCTCGGCTTCCAGCGCTGTGCGTGCCTCGGCGACCTCGGCGGCCAGGGTCGCGCGCGCCTCGGCGGTCTCCCGCTCGAGGGCGACGCGGGCCTGCTCGGTCTCCGCCGCGAGGTCGACGCGGGTCTGCTCCGCCTCGCGCTGCAGGGCGAGGCGCTGCTGCTCCCTGTCGTTCTCCAGCTCGTTGGCGGTCGCCTCGCGCTGGTCGGCCAGGTCGACGGCCGTGCGGCGGGTGTCCTCCGCGAGCGTGCTCTGGATGCGCTGGACCTCCTCGTCGAGGCTCGACTTGGTCTGCTCGACCTCGGCGGCGAGGGCGGACTTCGTCTGCTCGACCTCTGCGGCGAGAGCCGACTTCGTGGTGGTGACCTCGGTCTCGAGGGCCGACTTGGTCTGCTCGACCTCGGCGGCGAGGGCGGATTTCGTCTGCTCGACCTCGGCGGCGAGGGCCGACTTCGTCTGCTCGACCTCAGCGGCGAGGGTGGTCTTGGTCTGCTCGACCTCGGCGGCCAGCTCGGCCTTGGTCTGCTCGACCTCTGCGGCGAGGGTGGACTTCGTGGTGGTGACTTCGGTGTCGAGAGCGGACTTCGTCTGCTCGACCTCTGCGGCCAGGGCCGACTTCGTGGAGGTCACCTCGGCGGCGAGCTCCGACCGGACGTTCGCGGTCTCCGCCGCGAGGGCGCTGCGCTCGCGCGCGAGCTCGTCGGCGAGCGAGCTCCTGGCCGTGTCGACCTCCTCGGCGAGGGATGCGCGCAGTTCGGTGGCCTCCGCATCCAGTTCGCGGCGCTGCCGCTCGGCGTCCGCGGCGAGGGCCGCCCTGGTCTGCTCGACCTCGGTGGCGAGCGCTGTGGCCGTCTGCTCGCGGTCTGCGGCGAGGGAGGTCGCGGTGGTCGCGCGGTCGGACTCGAGCTGCGCCCTGGTCTCGGTCGCCTCCTTTTCGAGGGCGGTTCTCGTCTGCAGGACCTCGTCGGCGAGTTCCTTCCTGGTGCGCTCGACCTCCTCGGCCAGGGCGCTCCTGGTGGTCGCCGCTTCGGCGTCGAGGGCGCTCTTCGTGGTGCTGACCTCGGTGGCGAGGGCGCTCTTGGTGGTGGTGACCTCGTCCGCGAGTGCGCTCTTCGTGGTCGTGACCTCGTCCGCGAGCGCGCTCTTCGTGCGGGTGACCTCGTCGGCGAGCTCCTGCTTCGTGCGGGTGACCTCGTCGGCCAGGGCGCTCTTCGTGCTGGTGACCTCGTCGGCGAGCGACGACCGCGTCTGCTCCACCTCGGCGTCGAGCGCCGCCTTGGTCTGCTCGACCTCGACCGCAAGGGCCTTCTTAGTCTGCTCCACCTCGGTCTGCAGCGCGAGGCGCGTGGTCTTGGACTCGTTCTCGAGGTCGGCCTTCGTCTGGGCCGTCTCCGCGGCGATGGCCGCCCGCTGCTGCTCGACCTCCGCCGCGAGGTCCGCATGGGCCTGGGCGGCTTCGGCGGCGAGGGCGTTGCGCGTGCTGGTCTGCTCCGCCTCGAGCCGGTCCGCCGTCTCCGCCACCTGCCTGGCCAGGTCGAGCCTGGTCTGCTCGGACTCGCGCTCGAACGCCGCCCTGTCCTCCGCGAACGCGGTGGCGAGCTCGGTGCGCCTGGTCTCGATCTCGCGGTCGAGCTGCGCGGCCTCCGCGCGAGCGGCCTCCGCCTCCCTGGTGGCGACCGCCTTGAGCTCGGCGGCCTCTCTGTCGGCCTCCGCGCGGACGGCGGACGCCTCGCGCTTGCTGGTGGCCCTGACCTCCGCCGCCTCCGTGGCGACGGCGCCGCGGATCGCCGCGGCCTCGCGCATCGCGTCGGTGAGCAGCGTCTCCTTGTCCGCCCTGGTCTTCTCCAGCAGCTCGGCCGACTCGATCTGGGCGTCCTCGATGGCGGTCGTCGCGCGGGCCCTGGCGTCGGCCAGGATGCGCTCCGCCTGCTGGGATGCGGTGGTCTTGATCTTCTCGACCTCTGCTGCCACACCGGCGCGCAGCTTCTCCGCGTCGATGTCCGCCTGCGCGATCAGCCGGGTGGACTGCTCTTCGGCGACCCTGAGGGTGTTCTCCAGTTTGGTGCCGAGGCCGGAGAACGTCGGGCTGCCGACCTCCTCGATCTCCGCGTTGAGCTCCTCGACGCGCACCTGCAGACGCTTGATCTCCTTGGTGGCGTCCGCGGCCTGCGTGTTCGACTTGATCAGGTCGCGGCGCAGCTCCTGCAGGGCCTTGTCGACCTCGTCCTTGTCGTAGCCGCGGAAGACCTGGGTGAAGTTCGATTCGTCGGTGGCCACTTCATACTCCTGAAAGCTCGGGGGGTGCGGCGCCTGGCGTGCACCCCGACGATCCTACATTTCAAGCCAGGGGCGCGCACCGGTGGACAGTGCATCCGTGGAGGCAATGGTTAGACGGCTCCCAGGGTGACCCGGTATCTTTGTGTAACTGTGCCTCCCGTCGTCTCCGGCACAGAAGGAGCTTGCTTGCGTTTCGTACTCGCCATCGTCGCGTTCGTCGTGGCGGCCGTCATGATCGTCGCGGGAATCGCCCAGCGCACGGTTTTCGCGCCCCCGTCGCAGATCGCCGCGACCACGACTGTCAAAGGCGACCCTCGATTCATCGTGATCGACGGCGCTGTGCTGAACGCACATCCCGGGCAGCAGACCCTGTCGGTGAGCGGTGGAGACGCCAAGTCGCAGGTCGTCGCGTACGGCAGGACCGCCGACGTGAAGGCCTGGCTGGGCTCCGAGAAGTATGTGAGCCTCGGGCTCGACAAGACCACCGGCGACATCACGATGAAGACGGTCACCACCAAGACGACGGACGGTGAATCGACGTCGACGGCCACTCCGGCCCCGACGTCCACCCCGGCCGCTCCCGCCGACCCGGCGACGACCACCCCGGCGGAGGGCGCGACGACGGGCGACGCGGCCGCCACGCCGAACCCCAACCCGGCCGGCTCCGACATGTGGCTGGAGGAGTTCGACGGCGAAGACGCGCAGGTCACCAGGATGAACGTCCCGGACAGCATCAGCGTGATCGTCGCCGGAGACGGCACGAAGGCTGCTCCGAACCAGATCCGCGTCACCTGGCCGGTCGACTCGAGCACCCCGTTCGCCTTCCCGCTGATCATCGGCGGCCTCGTGCTGCTGGTGGTGGGCATCGGCCTCTACCTCTGGGGCCTGTACGCCATCCGCAAGTCGCGTGGCCCGCGCAGGAAGGGCGGACCGAAGATGCCGAAGCTGCCGAAGGCGCCCAAGTACAAGCCGTCCAAGGCCGTCGAGGCCACCCCGAAGGGCCGTCGGTCGATCAGGCGCTCGATGGTCGCCGTGCCGATCACGCTCGTCGGCGCCCTGGCCCTCAGTGGATGCTCGATCGGCTCCGTGCAGTCGTCCTCCGTCCCGATCCGCACGGCGAGCCCCATCACCACCGAGCTCCCCAAGGCCAAAGACCAGCTTCCCCCCGCCGTCACCGTCCCGCAGCTGGAACGCATCGTGAAGCGCATCTCCGCCACGGCGACCACGGCCGACGCGAAGGCCGACCCGGCCATCGCCAAGCAGCGCTTCACCGGTCCTGCCCTGCAGCTGCGCGAGGCCAACTACGCCATCCGCGCCAAGAAGGCGGACGAGCCTGCTCTTCCGGCCATCCCGGCCAGCCCGATCGTGCTCTCACTCCCGCAGGCCACGGACACCTGGCCGCGCACGGTCACCGCCGTGGTCGAGACGCCGAAGGACGCCAACGGGGCGGCCCAGGCTCCTCTCGCGCTGACGCTGGTGCAGGAGACCCCGCGCGACAACTACCTCGTGACGTACGCCGTCTCGCTCGAACCGAAGGCCAAGGTCCCGAACCTCGCACCGGCGAGCATCGGCTCCGCCGTCGTGCCGCCGGACTCGAAGCTGCTGAAGCTGCCGCCGAAGGAACTCGCCGCGGCATACGGCGACGTGCTGATGAACGGGGACGCGAGTACGTCCGCCGCGCTGTTCAATCCGGACGGCGACACCCTGCGCACGCAGGTCGGCGCCGAGTGGAAGGCGCAGCAAAAGGCCGAGCTGCAGCAGAAGTTCGGCGCGACGTCGTCGCTCGACTTCACCAGCGCCGTCGGCGCAGGACCGGACATCGCGATGGCGACCAACGACTCCGGTGCGATCGTCTGGGTCAACCTCGAGGAGACGCAGACCCTGCGTGTCGTCGAGGCCGGAGCGGAAGTGGACGCAGGGCCGACCTCCGCCGCGCTTTCCGGAGTAGCGTCGTCCAAGACGGGCATCGCATCCACCTACGGATACCAGCTGGCGTTCTACGTGCCGCCGGCGGGCTCGTCCTCCAAGATCACCCTCCTGGGCTTCGCCCAGGGCCTCGTCTCAGCCAAGGAAGTCCAATGAGCCAGATCCCGCCGAGCCCCACGAACCTGCGCGGAGCCGTCGACCTCACCTCGCTCGTGAACCGGGCCATGACGTCCGGGCAGCCCGCAGCGGCCGGCGCGGCCGCCGGAACGGCACCGGCGGGGGAGCAGGGCGGCGACGTCGCTCTGCCGAGCCTCTACTTCGAGGGCACGGACGCCAACTTCAACGACTTCCTCGACCTCTCGATGACCGTCCCGGTGGTCGTCGACCTGTGGGCCGAGTGGTGCGAGCCGTGCAAGCAGCTCAGCCCCATCCTGGACAGGCTGATCGCCGAGTACGGCGGCCGCCTGGTGCTGGTGAAGGTCGACGTGGATGCGAACCCGCAGCTCACGCAGGCGTTCCAGGCGCAGTCGATCCCCGCCGTCGCCGCTGTCATCGGCGGACGCCCCGTGCAGCTCTTCGCCGGGGCGATCCCGGAGCAGCAGGTGCGCGACGTGTTCGAGCAGCTCCTGCAGCTCGCCGCCCAGAACGGCGTGACCGGACGCGCGGCCGTCGACGGCGCAGCGGTGCCGGAGGCCGGAGACGCGGCGGCGCAGGCGGAGCCGACGCCGGAGCCGCTTCCCCCGCACCACGCGGAGGCGTACGAGGCGATCGAGCGCGGCGACTTCGACACGGCCATCGCCGAGTACAAGACCGCGATCGCCCAGGACCCGCGCGACAGCATGGCCGTCGCCGGCCTCGCCCAGGTGAGTCTGCTCGCGCGGCTGGCAGGAAAGTCGCTCGACGAGATCCGCTCGGCCGGGGCCGCCGCTCCCGACGACGTGGACGCGCAGCTGCTCGTGGCCGACCTCGACATCTCCGGCGGACACGTCGACGACGCGTTCGACCGGCTGCTCACGTTGTTCCCGAAGCTCGACGCCGCGGGCAAGGACGCGGTGCGCACGCGCATCCTGGACTATTTCGAGATCGTCGGTGTGGATGACCAGCGCGTCGTGAAGGCGCGGGCTAGGCTGGCGTCGCTGCTGTACTGAGCCGATCACCGGCCCCAGCGGCTTCCGCTCCTAACCGCATCGTATCGATCTGCCGGGAGGCCCCTGCATGGCCCGCGTTCTCGTCGTCGGAGGAACCGGCCTCGCCGGTCGCGCCGTCACCAATGAAGCCGTGGGCCGTGGCCACGACGTGATCGTCGCCTCCCGCCGGGTGCCGGACGACGACAGCGAGCAGTATGTGCTCGGCGCCGTGTACGAGACGGCCGACGTCGTCTCCGGAGACGGGCTCGAAGCGGTGCTCGAGGGCGTCGACGTGCTGGTGGACACCACCAACGGCTCCGGCAGGACCGCCGCGCACGTCTTCGCCCACGGCTCGCAGAACCTGCTGCACACCGCGGCCCGGTTCGGCGTGCACCAGGCCGTGCTGCTGTCCATCGTGAACGTCGATCAGTCCGGGTACAGCTACTACCGCGCCAAGGCCGCCCAGGAGCGCGTCTACCGGGAGTCTCCGCTCAGCACCCGCATCCTGCGCACGACGCAGTTCCACGACTTCGTGTCGTCGATCTTCGCGCGGGGGAAGGCGGGCGTCATCCCCGCTCCCTCGAAGACCAGCTTCCAGCCCATCGCGGTCACCGATGTCGCCCGGCTGCTGGTCGACGCCGTCGACGGCCAGGGCGAGGAGGATTCCACGCTCACGGTCGGCGGCCCGAAGGTCGAGACCACGCGCGAGCTCGCGGAGCAGTGGAAAGCGGCCACCGGCGCGCGCGGCGCGATCGTGCCCGTGCGGCTCGGCGGTCAGCTCGGCACGTTCCTCCGGGCGGGCAGCAACCTGGTTCCGGATGCTGCCCTGCCCGGCATCGACTACGCCACCTGGCTCAGCTCGAACGCGGCTTGAGCCACAGGGCGCCGAGCGGGGGAAGCGTGACCAGCGCGGACGCCGGGCGTCCCGCCCAGGGCTCGTCCACCGCATCCACCGCCCCGAGGTTGCCGACACCGGAGCCGCCCAACGCCTCGGCGTCCGTGTTCAGCAGTTCCTCCCACTGACCGGCGAACGGCAGCGCGACGCGGTAGCCCGTGTGCGGCGCGCCGGAGAAGTTCATCACGACGGCGATCGGTGAGCCGTCAGCGTCCTTGCGCAGGAACGACACGACGTTGCCCGCCGCGTCCGAGCCGTCGATCCACTCGAAGCCGGCCGGATCGTTGTCGAGCGCCCAGAGTGCGGGGTTGGCCTTGTAGACCGCGTTCAGCTGGGCCACCAGGTCCCAGAGGCCGCGGTGCGACGGCTGGTCGAGGATCCACCAGTCGAGGCCGCGCTCCTCGCTCCACTCCGACGGCTGCCCGAACTCCTGGCCCATGAACAGCAGCTGCTTGCCGGGGTGCGCCCACATGAACGCGAGGAATGCCCGCACGTTGGCGAGCTGCTGCCAGTGGTCGCCCGGCATCTTGCCGAGCAGCGAGCCCTTGCCGTGCACGACCTCGTCGTGGCTGATCGGCAGGAGGAAGTTCTCGCTGAACGCGTAGACGAACGAGAAGGTGATCTCGCTGTGGTGGTAGCTGCGGTACATCGGGTCCTCCTCGATGTACTGCAGCGCGTCGTGCATCCAGCCCATGTTCCACTTGAGGCCGAAGCCGAGGCCGCCGGAGGAGGTCGGCTGCGTGACGCCCGGCCAGCTGGTGGACTCCTCGGCGATCATCACCGTGCCGGGATTCCGCTTGTACGAGGTGGCCGTGACCTCCTGCAGGAAGCTGATCGCCTCCAGGTTCTCCCGGCCGCCGTGGATGTTCGGCAGCCATTCGCCGTCGGCGCGGGAGTAGTCGAGGTAGAGCATCGAGGCGACGGCGTCGACCCGCAGGCCGTCGACGTGGAACTCCTCCAGCCAGTAGAGCGCGTTCGCGACGAGGAAGTTGCGCACCTGCGAGTTGCCGAAGTCGAAGACGTACGTACCCCAGTCCTTCTGCTCGCCGCGGCGTGGGTCGGAGTGCTCGTAGAGCGCCTGCCCGTCGAACCGGGCGAGCGCCCAGTCGTCCTTCGGGAAGTGGCCGGGCACCCAGTCCATGATCACGCCGAAGCCGGCCTGGTGCAGCCGGTCGATCAGGTAGCGCAGGTCGTCGGGGGAGCCGAACCTGCTCGTCGGCGCGTAATAACCGGTGACCTGGTATCCCCACGATCCGCCGAAGGGATGCTCGGCGAGCGGCAGGAACTCGACGTGCGTGTACCCGAGGGCGCCGACGTAGTCGATCAGCTGGTCGGCGGCCTCCCGGTAGCCGAGGCCCGGCCGCCAGCTGCCGAAGTGCAGCTCGTAGATGCTCATCGGACCGGAGTGGGCGTCGTGGGCGGATCGGTCGCGCATCCACTGGTCGTCGCCCCAGACGTGCTCGGAGGCGGTGACGACGGAGGCGGTGGCCGGGGGAGTCTCCGCCTGCCTGGCCATCGGGTCCGCCTTGCGCACCCACGCGCCGTTCTGGCCGAGCAGGTCGAACTTGTAGATCGCGCCGGCACCGATGCCGGGGAGGAAGATCTCCCAGACGCCGGAGGAGCCCATACTGCGCAGGGAGTGGCGTTCGCCGTCCCAGTCGTTGAAGTCGCCGACCACCCGCACGGCGCGGGCGTGCGGCGCCCAGACGGTGAACGCCGTGCCGTGCACGCCGTCGATCTCGCGGAGGTGCGCTCCGAGAGCCGTCCACAGCTGCTCGTGCCTGCCCTCGGCGATGAGGTGGATGTCCAGCTCGCCGATGGTGGGCGCGAACCGGTACGGGTCCTCTGCGTCCCAGACGCTGCCGTCCGGGTAGCGGGCCTCGATCGTGTACGTGTCGGCTCCGATGATGTCGATGCCCTGCCAGACGCCGTGGGCGACGTGCGCGAGCTCGATGTGCGCGCCGGTCGACAGCACGGCCGTCACCTCGCTGGCGAGCGGGCGCAGCGTCCGGATGACCGTGATGGGGTCGGCGACGCCCGGCGCGCTGACCGCGTGCTGGCCGAGGATGGCATGCGGGTCGTGGTAGCTGCCGGTGGCGACGGCGAGGAGCAGCCCGTCGTCGAGGGTGGGGAGCTCAACGGCTGCCGCGCCTTCGGGGATGGGACTCATCAGGAACCTGCCTTCACGGTAAGGATGTGCACGGGCTCGGTGAACGCGTCGAGCCGGACGTAGTCGTCGGCCCCCCAGGTCCATTTCGCACCCGTGACGATGTCTTTGACCTCGAACAGGGCGCCGGGCTCGACGCCGAACGCGGCGACGTCGAGGTGCACCATCGTCTCGCGCACCGAGTGCGGGTCGACGTTCGCAACGACGATGACCGCATCCGGTTTGCCGCTGCGGGTGAACTCGCCCGCGAGGTATTTGGAGTAGACGAGGATCGAGTCGTCGTCGCTGGCGTGCACCCGCAGGTTGCGCAGCTGACGGAGCGCCGGATGCTCGCTGCGCGCCCGGTTGAGCATGGTCAGGTACGGCGCGAGCGACTGGCCGAGGGTCTGCGCCCTGCCGTAGTCGCGCGGGCGGTACTCGTACTTCTCGTTGTCGATGTACTCCTCCGCGCCGGCGCGGGCGACGTTCTCGTAGAGCTCGAAGCCGGAGTAGACGCCCCAGGTCGGCGCGGCCGTCGCCGCGATGGCCGCGCGCACCTTGAACGCCGCCGGACCGCCGAACTGCAGGTACTCGGTGAGGATGTCCGGGGTGTTGACGAACAGGTTGGGGCGCAGGAAGTCCGCCGTCTCTGTGGCGAGGCCGGTGAGGAACTCCTCCAGCTCCTCCTTCGTGTTGCGCCAGGTGAAGTAGGTGTACGACTGCTGGAAGCCCGCCTTGGCGAGCGTGTGCAGGATCGCGGGGCGGGTGAACGCCTCGGCGAGGAAGACCACATCCGGGTCGGTGGCGTTGACCGTGCGGATCAGCCACTCCCAGAACGCGAGCGGCTTGGTGTGCGGGTTGTCCACGCGGAAGATGCGGACGCCGAGCGACATCCAGTAGCGGACGATGCGCAGGATCTCCTCGCGCAGGCCCTCCGGGTCGTTGTCGAAGTTGATCGGGTAGATGTCCTGGTACTTCTTCGGCGGGTTCTCCGCGTACGCGATCGTGCCGTCCGGCAGGGTTGTGAACCACTCGGGATGCTCGGTGACCCACGGGTGGTCCGGTGCGGCCTGCAGCGCGAGGTCGAGCGCGACCTCGAGGCCGGCCTGCTTAGCCTTGCCGACGAAGTAGACGAAGTCCTTCTCCGTGCCGAGGTCGGGGTGGATGGCGTCGTGGCCGCCCTCCGCCGAGCCGATGGCCCAGGGCGAACCCGGATCGTTCGGTCCCGCATCCAGCGTGTTGTTCGGCCCCTTGCGGAACGTGCGCCCGATCGGGTGGATCGGCGGCAGGTAGACGACGTCGAAGCCCATCGCGGCGACCTCCGGCAGGCGCTTCGCCGCCGAGCGGAAGGTGCCGGACTTCCAGGTGCCGTCCGGCTGCTTCTTGGCGCCCTCGGAGCGCGGGAAGAACTCGTACCAGCTGCCCACGCCGGCGCGGGTGCGCTCCACCTGCACGCCGCGCGTCGCGGACAGGGTGGGCAGGTCGACGACCGGACGCACGGTGAGGATCCCGGCGACGCGCGGCTCGATGGCGGCGGCGAACCGTTCATCCACTGTCTTGGTGGTGTCGGCGACGACCTTGGCGGTCTCGGTGAGGTGGCGGCGCTCCGCCGTGCTGCGGCGCTTGTCCGTCGCCGCGCGGGTGAGCAGCTCGTGCCCGATGGTCAGCATCAGCTCGGTGTCGATGCCGGCCGGGATCTTGACCTCCGCGTTGTGCCGCCAGGTGGCGTACTCGTCGGCGTACGCCTGCACGCGGTACTTCCAGAGGCCCTCCGTCTCCAGCTGGACGAGCACCTCCCAGCGGTCGGTGCCCGGGTCGACGGGGTGCATCCTGTGCTCGGTCTGCACGCCGTTCGGGTCGAGCAGGAGAAGGTCGACGCCGATCTGGTCGTGGCCCTCCCTGAACGCCGTGGCCCGGAACGGGATCACCTCCCCGCTGAACGCCGCCGCCGGCCAGAGGCCGTCGTCCACCTGGGGGGAGAGCCCCAGGATCGGGATGCGCCCCAGCAGGGGAACGTAGTCGGTCTGCGCCGGTGCGCCGCCGTCCGCAGGGGATGCAGGCTGTCCGGCCGATACTGTTTTGGTCGCTGCACTCTTTGCCACACCCCGACCGTACACGCATTAACGTGCCGGACATCAGGCTCCCCTAGAGTGGCAGCGTGAAGGCTATCCGAAGGTTCACCGTCCGTGCCGTCCTGCCAGAGAATCTCTCTGCTCTCGAAGAGATTGCAGGCAATTTACGCTGGTCCTGGCATGAGCCGACCCGCCAGTTGTTCGCGAGGATCGCGCCCGAGTTGTGGCAGCAGGTTGGCCACGATCCGATCGCGCTGCTGGGCGCCGTCGAGCCCGCCCGGCTCGCCGAACTCGCCGCCGACCAGGGCTACGTCGACTGGGCCTCCCACATCCGGGAGGACCTGCGTGCATACCTGAGCGAGCCGCGTTGGTACCAGTCGCTCGACGACTCAGCGCCCCACTCCATCGCATACTTCTCCCCGGAGTTCGGGATCGCCGCCGCCCTGCCGCAATACTCGGGCGGCCTCGGCATCCTCGCCGGCGACCACCTCAAGGCCGCGAGCGACCTCGGCGTGCCTCTCGTCGGCGTCGGCCTCTTCTACCGCTCCGGATACTTCGCCCAGGCGATCACGCCGGACGGCTGGCAGCTGGAGAGCTACCCGGTGCTCGACCCCGACGGCCTTCCGCTGTCCGTCCTGCGCAACCCGGACGGCACCCCGGTGCAGATCACGCTCGCCCTCCCGGACGGCGTGCTGCACGCCCGCGTCTGGCAGGTCGCCGTCGGCCGCGTGACGCTGCTGCTGCTCGACACGGACATCCCGGACAACGAGGAGCGGCTGCGCTCGGTGACCGACCGCCTGTACGGCGGAGGAGGAGAGCACCGCCTGTTGCAGGAGCTGCTGCTCGGCATCGGCGGCGTGCGCGCCGTCAAGGCGTGGAACGACCTGACCGGAACTCCGGCCGCCGAGGTGTTCCACACCAACGAGGGCCACGCAGGGTTCCTCGGCCTGGAGCGCATCTCCGACCTGATCGGTGAGGGCCTCACCTTCGACGAGGCACTGCAGGTGGTACGCGCGGGAACGGTGTTCACCACGCACACCCCGGTCCCCGCCGGCATCGACCGGTTCGACACCCCTCTCGTCCAGCGCTACTTCTCCACCGACCTCCTGCCCGGCGTCGACCCGCAGCAGGTGCTCTCCCTCGGCGCCGAGGACTACCCGGGCGGCTCGCCGGACGTGTTCAACATGGCTGTGATGGGCCTCCGGCTCGGCCAGCACGCCAACGGCGTCTCGCGGCTGCACGGCGAGGTCAGCAGGCAGATGTTCAACGGGCTCTACCCGGGGTTCGACGCGCAGGAGGTGCCGATCGACTCGGTCACCAACGGCGTACACGCCCCCACCTGGACGGACCCGATGCTGCTCGCGCTCGCCGAGGAACGCCTCGGCACCGACGACACCACCGCAGCGGACTGGGCCAACGGCCAGGCCGTCACCGACCTCGACCTGTGGTCGGTGCGCACCAGGATGCGCGAGCAGCTGGTGGAGGACGCCCGGCGCCGCCTGCAGGCCGCGTGGGAGTCGCAGAACCCCGGCGGAATCGCCCCGGCCTGGATGGACGAGCTGCTCGACCCGTCCGTGCTGACCATCGGGTTCGCCCGGCGCGTCCCGACGTACAAGCGCCTCACGCTGATGCTGCACAGCCCGGAGCGGCTGCGGTCCATCCTGCTGAACGCCGACCGGCCGGTGCAGATCGTGATCGCCGGCAAGTCGCATCCGGCGGACGACGAGGGCAAGCGCCTCATCCAGAAGCTGGTGCAGTTCGCCTCGGAGCCCGACATCCGCACACGCATGGTGTTCCTGCCCGACTACGACATCGGGATGGCGCAGCTGCTCTACCCCGGCACGGACATCTGGCTGAACAACCCGCTCCGCCCGCTCGAGGCGTGCGGCACCTCCGGGATGAAGGCGGCACTGAACGGCGCGCTCAACCTCTCCATCCTGGACGGCTGGTGGAACGAGTTCTACGACGGGGAGAACGGCTGGGCGATCCCGTCCGCCGACGCGGCGGGAGACGGGGCGGAGCGCGACGCGCTCGAAGCCGAGGCGCTCTACGACCTGATCGAGCACCAGATCGCCCCGCGGTTCTACGACCGCAACAGCGACGGCGTGCCCGAGAGGTGGGTCGGCCAGATCCGGCACACCCTGTCCACCCTGTCGCCCGAGCTGAGCGCGGGCAGGATGGTGCGCGAGTACGTCACCCGCCTCTACGTTCCCGCCACCACGTTCGAGCGCAGGCTCACCGCAGACGGCTTCGCCGCCGCCCGCAGCCTCGCCGCCTGGAAGTCGCGCGTGCGCGCAGCCTGGCCCGGCGTCACGGTCGCCCACGTCGACGCCGGAGGCGTGGATGCTGTGCCGCAGGTCGGCGACGAGCTGCACGTGCGCGCACTGGTGCACCTGGGCGGGCTGAGCCCGGACGACGTGGAGGTGCAGCTGGTCTACGGCCGCAGCCACGAGGGCGACGACCTGACCGACGTTCGCCACGAGGCGCTCGCGGTCGACGAAGCGGAGCCGGGCGTCGACGACCCGTCCGTGGCGCGCGAGTACCGCGGGACGGTCGAGCTCGACCATGCGGGCGGTTTCGGATACACGGTGCGTGTCGTGCCGCGCAACCCGCTGCTGATCTCCGATGCGGAGCTGGGGCTGGTGGCGGTCGCGAGCTGACCGTCAGGCGGCGATGGCCGCGACGTCTCCGGCGGTGACGGCGAGGAGGTCGGTGGGGGAGAGCTCCACGTCCATCCCGCGCTTGCCGCCAGAGACGAACACGGTGTCCCAGAGCTGGGCCGTCTCGTCCAGCACGGTGCGGAGCCTGGTCTTCTGCCCGATCGGGCTGATGCCGCCGACCACGTAGCCGGTCTTGCGTTCGGCGACGGCCGGATCGGCCATCGTCGCGCGCTTGGCGCCGACGGCAGCCGCGAGCGCCTTGAGGTCGAGCATCCCGGTCACCGGCACAATGCCGACCACCAGGCCGAGCTCGGTGTCGGCGAGCAGCGTCTTGAACACGCGGTCGGGTTCGACGCCGAGCGCCTCCGCCGCTTCCAGGCCGTACGAGGCGGCCGCCGGGTCGTGGTCGTACGCGTGCACGGTGAACGGGATGCCGGCCGCCGTCAGCGCGACGGTCGCCGGGGTTCCTGCCATCCTCCCGGACGGCGACTTCGCCTTCGCCACTACTGCGCTGCCTCCGTTGCCTCCGCTGCCTCGGCCGGGTGCTGCTGGACGGCCGTCTCCGACGGTTCCAGGCGCGGGCCGTTTGCGCGGAACAGCTGCATCGACGCGCCTCCCACCAGCCGGGTGGCGCCAGGAGCGAGCGTCTCGTGCTCCTCGTCGATCGGTACCTCCGTCGCGCTGTCCCAGAGCAGCCGGTACGAGTCGACGCCGGGTGCGACGGGCAGCCGCACCTCCACGTCGTCCTCGACGCCGTGCACGATCAGCAGGATGCGGTTGAACTCCTCCTGGTCGGGCGTCGACGCCGCCAGGTACTGCAGGGTGCGGTTCTCCGGCGAGTTCCAGTCCTCGTCGTCCATCAGCGCGCCGGACGCGTCGAACCAGTCCATGTGGCTGGCGTTCTTGGTGGACTGACCGAACACCGCGTACTTGCTCGGGCGGAGAGCGGGGTTGTGCCTGCGGAGTTCGAGCAGACGCCGGGTGGTGTCGTACATCTCGCGCTGCTCGCGGGTGCGCAGCCAGCTCAGCCAGGTGAGCTCGCTGTCCTGGCAGTACGCGTTGTTGTTGCCGCGCTGGCTGCGACCGAACTCGTCGCCGGAGGTGATCATCGGAACGCCGGCGGAGAGCAGCAGGGTGCCCATCAGGTTCCTGATCGCCTTGTGCCGGTCGAGCAGGACCGCCTCGTCGGTCGTCACGCCCTCGATGCCGTGGTTGAACGACCGGTTGTTGTCGGTGCCGTCCCGGTTGTTCTCGCCGTTGCCGAGGTTGTGCTTCACGTCGTACGCGGTCAGATCCGCCATCGTGAACCCGTCGTGCGCCGTCACGAAGTTGACGGACGCCAGCGGTCCGCGCTCCGGCGAGAAGGTGTTCGACGACCCGGCGAGCCTGGTCGCGAATCCGCCGATGCCGACCGGAGGGTTCCCGTTCCTCCTCGCCTCCGCGATGTCGGCGAGCCAGAAGTTCCGCACCCTGTCGCGGTAGCGGTCGTTCCACTCCGACCAGCCGGCCGGGAAGTTCCCCGTCTGCCAGCCGCCCATGCCCACATCCCACGGCTCGGCGATCAGCTTCACGTCGGCGAGCGCCGGATCGATGAGCACGCTCTGCAGCAGGGGATGCTCCGGGCTGTACTGCACGTCCGCCCCGCGCCCCAGCGTCGCGGCCAGGTCGAACCGGAACCCGTCGATCTGCATCTCGTTCGCCCAGTAGCGCAGTGAATCCTGCACCAGCCGGATGGGGACCGGATGCCCGAAGTTCAGGGTGTTCCCGCATCCGGTCACGTCGATGTACGCGCCGGTCTCGTCCTGCCGGTAGTAGGTGGCGTTGTCGATGCCGCGGAAGCTGGTGCGCGGACCGCCCAGCCCCTCCTCGGCCGTGTGGTTGTAGACCACGTCGAGGATGACCTCGAGCCCGGCCTGGTGCAGCAGCTTGACCATGCCCTTGAACTCGGCGAGCACCGCATCCGGACCGGCCGCCTGCGCGGCGCGCGACGCATACGGGGCGTGCGGGGAGAAGAAGTTGAGGGTGTTGTATCCCCAGTAGTTGGTGAGCCCCTGCTGCAGCAGCCGCTGCTCGGAGACGAACGCCTGCACGGGGAGCAGCTCTACGGCCGTGACGCCCAGATCCTTCAGATAGCCGATGGTCGACTCGTGCGCGAGACCGGCGTACGTGCCGCGCAGCTCCTCCGGCACATCGGGGTTGAGCTTGCTGATGCCCTTCACGTGCGCCTCGTAGACCACGGTGTGATCCAGCGGGATGTTCGGCTTGCGCACGTCCCCCCAGTCGAAGCCGTCCGCCACGACGGTGCCGCGCCACCCGTCGGAGCCCACCCGCACCAGCCCCCGGGCATACGGGTCGAGCAGCATCGTCTCCGGATTGAACACGTTGGTGGGAGACGCTGGACCGGACACCCGGATGGCGTACCGGGCGCCAACGGCCAGCGACCGCGACCTGCCCACCCAGACGTTGTTCGCATCCTTGGTCATCGGCACGGTCTTCACCAGCCAGTTCGGGTCCTTCGCGTCGAACAGGCACAGCTCCATGCCGTCGGCGTGCTCGGACCACACCCGCAGCTCGCCGCCGTGAGTGCCGACGCGGACGCCGAGGTTGCGCAGAGGATCAGCGGGGCTCATGCGATCTACAGTAGTGAATAGCCGACGAGCCGATCTGAGCGAAGGAGGGCCGGTGCCTGTCTACCTCGACCACGCGGCCACCACGCCGATGCGGCCGGACGCCATCGCCGCATACGCGGAGGCGATGGGCGTCGTCGGCAACCCCTCGTCCATCCACAGCCAGGGCCAGCAGGCCAAGCGGATGCTCGAAGAGGCCAGAGAGACCGTCGCCGCCACCCTCGGCTGCGACCCGATCGAAGTGGTCTTCACCTCGGGAGGCACCGAGGCGATCAACCTCGCGATCAAAGGACTGTACTGGCAGCGCATCACGGGCGCTCACCGGCCGCGCATCCTCGTGCCGGGAGGAGAGCACCACGCCACGATCGACACGATCGACTGGCTGCAGAACGCCGAAGGCGCACAGGCGGACTGGCTTCCTCTGGACGCCGACGGCCGCATCCGGCTCGACGCCGCCCGGGATGCGCTCGCCGCGCGTGCAGACGAGACAGCGCTGCTCACCGTCCTCTCCGTCAACAACGAGGTCGGCACCATCCAGCCCGTCGAGGAACTGGGGGCGCTCGCCGCGGCGGCCGGTGTGCCGGCGCATATCGACGCGGTGGCGGCGTACGGGCACCTGCCGATCGACTTCTCCTCGCTCGGCGTCGCGGCGCTCAGCGTGTCGGCGCACAAGATCGGCGGACCGGTCGGCATCGGTGCGCTCGTGCTCTCCCGCAGTGCGAGTGTCGTGCCGCTGGTGCACGGCGGCGGCCAGCAGCGGCAGGTGCGCAGCGGCACCCAGGATGTTGCGGCTGCGGTGTCGTTCGCGGTGGCGGCGCGTGCGGCGTCCGCCGAGCTGGCGGAGGAGAGCGCGCGGCTGATCGCGCTGCGGGACCGGCTGATCCACGGTGTGCAGGCTGCTGTTCCCGAGGCGCGGCTGAGCGGGCCGGACCCGGAGAGCGGCGAGAGGGTCGCCTCGAACGCCCACTTCACGTTCCCCGGCGCCCAGGGCGACTCCCTGCTGTTCCTGCTCGACCTCGCGGGTGTCTCAGTCTCCACGGGCTCCGCCTGTCAGGCGGGCATCCCGGAGCCGTCGCACGTGCTGCTGGCGATGGGCCGGAGCGAGGACGACGCCCGCAGTGCGCTCCGCTTCACCATCGGCCGCACCACCACGGACGCCGACGTGGATGCGCTGCTCGCCGCCCTCCCGTCCGCGTACGCCCAGGCGTCCCGCGCCGGGCTGGCCACCCGCGCCTCCCGGCTCGCCTGACGCGCTCGGCTGGCGCACTCGCTGGCGCGCTCGCTGGTGCGCCCGCCCGGCCCGGCGACCGCATCCAGGGTGGGCGCGTACAATCGCCGGGTGAAGATTTTGGCAGCGATGAGCGGCGGGGTGGACTCTGCGGTGGCGGCGGCACGCGCCGTGGACGCCGGGCACGAAGTGGTGGGCGTGCACCTGGCGCTCAGCAGGATGCCGGGCACGCTGCGCACCGGAAGCCGCGGCTGCTGCACGATCGAGGACTCGATGGATGCGCAGCGCGCGGCCAACATCATCGGCATCCCGTACTACGTGTGGGACTTCTCCGAGCGCTTCAAGCTCGACGTGGTCGACGACTTCATCGCGGAGTACAGCGCAGGCCGCACGCCCAACCCCTGCATGCGCTGCAACGAGAAGATCAAGTTCGCCGCGCTGCTCGAGAAGGCGCTCGACCTCGGCTTCGATGCGGTCTGCACCGGCCACTACGCCACGATCCTGACCGACGACGACGGCAACCGCGAGCTGCACCGGGCGAGCGCGTGGGCCAAGGACCAGTCGTACGTGCTCGGCGTGCTCACCTCCGAGCAGCTTGCGCACGCGATGTTCCCGCTCGGAGCCACACCGTCGAAGGCCGAGGTGCGCGCCGAGGCGGCGGAGCGCGGATTCAGCGTCGCCACCAAGCCGGACTCGCACGACATCTGCTTCATCCCGGACGGAGACACCCGCGGCTGGCTCGCCGACCGCGTCGGCGCGGAGACCGGCGACATCCTCGACAGAGAGGGCAACCGGCTGGGCAGCCACGATGGCGCCCACGCGTTCACGGTCGGCCAGAGGAAGGGCCTCAACATCGGCTACCCGTCGGACGACGGGAAGCCCCGCTTCGTGCTCGAGGTGCGCCCCAAGGACAACACCGTCGTCGTCGGCCCGAAGGAGGCGCTCGACATCGCCGAGATCGCCGGCTCCCGGTTCACCTGGGCGGGCCGTGCTCCGGAGGACGCCGGCGAGGAGTTCGCCTGCGACGTGCAGATCCGCGCGCACGCCGACCCTGTGTCCGCGGTGGCCGTGGTGCGTGACGGCGAGCTGGTGATCCGCCCGGACGTGCCCCTCAACGGCGTCGCCCCCGGGCAGACCGCGGTGGTCTACGTCGGCACGCGCGTGCTCGGCCAGACCACCATCGACCGCACCGTCTCCGCCGTCCCCGTCGGCTAGGCGCCGAGGGGCGCGCCCCCGCCTGGACGTCGGTGGTGGTGAATAAGCTGTCTGTCGTGGCAGACGACACCAGCACGCACGACGACATCGAATCAGGCCGCGACATCGAATCAGGCCAGGCCCAGAGCGACACGGACGCCCGCGCCGAGGCCGCGGAGCTGACCACGCGCATCCTGGAGCTGCGGGATGCGTACTACGAGCGCGACACCGTGCTCGTCAGCGACCAGGACTACGACCGCATGATCCAGCGGCTCGAAGAGCTGGAGCGTCTGCACCCCGAACTGCAGAGCCAGGACAGCCCCACCCAGACCGTCGGCGGTCGCGCGCAGACCACGCTGTTCGCGCCGGTCGAGCACGCCGAGCGCATGCTCAGCCTCGACAACGTCTTCTCGATCGAGGAGTTCGAGGCGTGGGCGGCCAAGGTGGAACGCGATGCCGGGCGCCGGGTCCACTACCTCAGCGAGCTGAAGATCGACGGCCTCGCGATCAACCTGCGCTACGAGTACGGCACGCTGGTGAGCGCCGCGACCCGCGGCGACGGCGTCGTCGGCGAAGACGTCACCGAGAACATCCGGTACATCCCGGCCATCCCGGCGAAGCTGTCCGGCACGGGCCACCCTCCGCTGGTGGAGGTGCGCGGTGAGGTGTTCTTCCCCGTCGCCGAGTTCGAGGCCCTGAACGCCGCCCAGCTGGAGCAGGGCGAGAAGGTCTTCGCCAACGCGCGCAACGCGGCCAGCGGGTCGCTGCGCCAGAAGGCGGAGAACAAGAACCAGGCGCAGCTCGCGCTCATGCACAACAGGCTGGTGCGACTGCACATGCTCGTGCACGGCATCGGAGCGTGGGCCAACCCGCCGGTGGCCAGCCAGTCCGAGGTCTACGACCTGCTGAAGGAGTGGGGCCTGCCCACTTCGTCGCACTACCGGGTGTTCGACGACGCCCACAAGGTCGCCGAGTTCATCGAATACTTCGGCGAGCACCGGGCGAGCGTCGAGCACGAGATCGACGGCATCGTGGTGAAGGTCGACGAGCTGGCGCTGCACGACGAACTGGGAGCCACCAGCCGTGCGCCGCGCTGGGCCATCGCCTACAAATACCCGCCGGAGCAGGTCAACACCAAGCTGCTCGACATCGTCGTGAGCGTCGGCAGGACAGGGCGTGCGACGCCGTTCGCCGTCATGGAGAAGGTGAAGGTGGCCGGTTCGGAGGTGCGCCAGGCCACGCTGCACAACCAGGATGTGGTCAAGGCCAAGGGCGTGCTCATCGGCGACACCGTCGTGCTGCGCAAGGCGGGCGACGTGATCCCCGAGGTCCTCGGCCCGGTGGTCGAGCTGCGCGACGGCACGGAGCGCGAGTTCGTCATGCCGGAGAACTGCCCGGAGTGCGGCACGAAGCTCGCCCCGGCGAAGGAGGGCGACATCGACCTCCGGTGCCCCAACTCGGAGTTCTGTCCGGCCCAGGTGCGCGGGCGCGTCGAGCACATCGGGTCGCGCGGGGCGCTCGACATCGAGGCGCTCGGGGAGGTGGCCGCGGCCGCCCTCACCCAGCCGCTGCACCCGCCGACACCACCGCTCCCCACCGAGGCCGGACTGTTCGGCCTGCGGATGGAAGACATCTTCCCTGTCGAGGTCGTCGTGCGCGACTCGGAGACCGGGCTGCCCAAGCTCACCGACTCCGGCGCGGAGAAGACGGACACCCCGTTCCGCCGCCGCCGGCAGAAGAAGGACGGCGCGTACGACCCGGACGCCACCGAGTTCGGCGGAGACGAAGACCACGTGCCGTCGAAGAACGCGGTCGAGCTGCTGGCCAACCTGGCCGCGGCGCGCGTGAAGCCGCTCTGGCGCATCCTGGTCGCCCTGAACATCCGGCACGTCGGTCCGGTCGCCGCCCGGGCGCTGGCCAACCACTTCGGGTCACTGGATGCGATCCGCACCGCCACCAGGGACGAGCTGGCCGCGGTCGACGGCGTCGGCGGGATCATCGCCGACGCGGTGCTCGCCTGGTTCGAGGTGGACTGGCACCGCGAGATCGTGGAGCGCTGGGCCGCGGACGGCGTGCAGTTCGCGACGCCGGGGCATCCCGGTCCCGGCGCAGCGGCGGAGGCGGGCGGCGTGCTCGCCGGGCTGACCGTCGTCGCCACCGGCTCGCTGGAGGGTTACACGCGTGAGGGCGCCCAGGAGGCGATCATCGCCGCCGGCGGCAAGGCAGCATCCAGCGTGTCGAAGAACACCGATTTCGTCGCTGCCGGACCGGGCGCAGGGTCGAAGCTCGCGAAAGCGGAGGCGCTTGGGCTGCGCATCCTCGACGCGGAGCAGTTCCGGATTCTTGTCGAGCTTGGGCCGTCTGCTCTGGACGATTCGGGCGATTCGGAGGCCGTGGACGAGCAATCCTGAGCCAGGACTGGTCCGTCTACGCCTGAACAGGGGGTAGAATGACCGGCCTGACGCGATCGCGCTACCGATAGCATCGAAGAGTGCGCTCGCCCGGGGCGCACTGCAAGGGCTTAGCTCGTCGCTCTCGGAGGGACCCGGACGGAGTGCTGGTCGGCTTTGCAGCTGTTATCGCCATGACCTCGGTCGCCACAGGGCTGACCGGGGTTTCCGTCGCGCCCGCAGATCTCCCTCCGATCGCGGCATACAGCTACAGCGCCTCCTCGTACGACACGGTCGTCGCCGATGCTCCCTCCGGCAGCGGGACGTCGGCCGTCGCGCCGGGATCGCTGCTCGGCTCCATCGCCGGGCTGAGCGCCGCCGCGGTGCCGGGCTTCGTCAGCGCGCACAAGGCCGACCTCGACCGGATGCTCGTCACGCCGCCCCGCGCCGGTGACGTCTCCGCGGTCTGGCGCCTGCTCGACCCCGTCAAGCAGGCGGCGCTCGTCGCCGAGGCCCCGCACGTGATCGGCAACCTGGAGGGCATCCCGTACTCGGTCCGCGGTAAGGCGAACGCGATCGACCTCAGCCGCACGATCGCCTCGACCACGGAGCGGCTGACCACCGAGAACGGCAAGGCCGTGCGCCTGGAGCTGGAGCGCAGGCTCACCACGCTGGACAACGTGAAGAAGGCCCTCACCGTCAAGGACGGCGTGAAGCGCACCCTGGTCAACCTCGACACCTCCGACGACGCCAGAGCGTCGATCGTCGTCGGCGACCTGTCGACCGCGCGCTACGTGAGCGTGCTGGTGCCCGGCATGTACATGTCGGTGGGGGAGCAGATCGTCGACTGGGCCAAGGTCGCGCAGAACCTGCACGACGAGCAGACCGCGTTCCTGCACAGACTCCTCGGGCCGCGTTCCTCCGGCGGGGCGCCGGGCGTCGCCGTGGTCGCCTGGATCGGCTACCAGACTCCCGTGCTGACCAACATCGGCGGGATGCAGCTCGCCGAAGAGGGCGCGGACAGCCTGGAGCGCACCCTGGTCGGCATCCAGGAGCTGCGGAAGGAGAACCCGCCGTACCTGAGCGTGCTCGCGCACTCCTACGGGTCGACGGCCGCACTGCTCGCCCTCCAGCGGCACACGGTGACGGTGGATGCGCTGGCGCTGATGGGCTCGCCGGGCAGCGACGCGCAGTCGGTGCAGCAGCTGAGCGTGCGCGGCGGCAACGTGTTCGTCGGCCAGGCCGACCTCGACCCGGTCGTGCACAGCGCGTTCTTCGGAAGCGATCCGGGCTCCGCGTCCTACGGCGCGCAGCGGATGGATGTGGGAGGAGCTGTCGACCCGATCACCGGTAAGAGCCTCAGCGGCTCGTCCGGCCACAACGAGTACTTCACGGCCGGCACGGAGTGCATGCGCAACCTCGCCATGATCGGCATCGACCAGGGCCGCCTGGTGATCAGCGGGACGGGGTCGTCCGGCGGCGTCGTGACCGCCTCGGCGCGCTGACCCTGGACGGCCGCCCTGCTGCGCGCATAATGGGAGACGATGCAGCCGGATGACGACGAGCGCGACGTGGGCAAGCCCGCTCCGTCCCGGCGTGCCTTCCTGAAGACGGCGGGGATCGCGGGGATCGGTGCGGCCGTCGGTGGCGTCGCCGGCGGGGCGATCGGCGCATCCGTCGTCTCGCATCCCGCCCAGGAGGTCGAGCACGAGACCGGCGAGGAGTACCCGCCGCTTCCCGTGCCGGACAAGCCGGGCTTCGAGCACCTGATCGTGCTCATGTACGAGAACCGGTCGTTCGACAACCTGCTCGGCTACCTCTACGACGAGAAGAACCTCCCGGCGGGAAAGAGGTTCGACGGCCTCGCGTTCGGCGAGTACAGCAATCCGGACCCGGCAGGAGGCGTCGTCGCGGCGCATCCGTATGAGGGCACCACCGACTTCGTGATGCGGCAGCCGTCTCCCGACCCGGGCGAGGCGTACCCGCACGTCAACACGCAGCTGTTCGGCACCGTCGACCCTGCCACGAACGCGACGGCGCGCGAGCGCGAGATGCTGCCGCCGTTCAACGCTCCGCCCGCCGGCACGGAGGCGCGGATGAAGGGGTTCGTGCAGGACTACGTCGGCGAGCTCCGCAAAGACCTGAAGCGCGACCCCGTCCCCGAGGAGTACCGCACGGTGATGGGCTCGTTCACGCCGGACATGCTTCCCGTGTTCTCCACCCTGGCCAAGCAGTTCGCCGTCTACGACGACTGGCACTGCGCCGTTCCGTCCCAGACCTTCTGCAACCGCTCGTTCTTCCACGCGTCCACCTCGCACGGCTACGTCACCAACGGGGGTAAGGGCGGGCTGAAGAAGTGGTTCGACGCCGCCAACGACTCCCCGACCATCTTCAACAGGCTCGACGAGGCCGGGATCAGCTGGCGGGTCTACTTCGACGACCGCCAGATCATCTCGCTCACCGGCTTCATCCACGCTCCGGTGCTCGAGCCGTACTGGCACAGCAACTTCCGCACGATGACCGACTTCTACCGGGATGTGGATGAGGGCACCCTGCCCGCGTACGCGTTCGTGGAGCCGCGGCTGCTCTACGACCACAACGACATGCATCCACCCGGCGGCCCGATGACCGAGGAGAACGTCGACGGCCAGATCATCGTGGGCGGCGCCATCTCCGACGTGCGGGCGGGCGACCTGCTGCTGCACCGGGTGTACAGCGCCGTGCGGTCGTCGCGCAGCGCGAAGGGCTCCAACGCGCTGAACACGATGCTGCTCGTCACGTTCGACGAGCACGGAGGCACGTACGACCACGCCGTCCCCGGTCCGGCGACGCCCCCGGACGGCTCCGGTCCGGGGGAGATGGGGTTCACGTTCGACCGGCTCGGCGTCCGCGTTCCCACCATCGCGATCTCGGCGTACACGCAGCGCGGCACGATCATCAACGAGGAGATGCACCACGCCGCCGTGGTCAGCACGCTCGTGAAGAAGCACAAGCTCAAGCACCTGACCGACCGGGACAGGGGAGCGGCGACAATCGACAACGCCGTCAACAGGTCGACGCCGAGGCAGCCGGGCACCTGGCCGGACACGCATCCGCAGTTCCTCCCGGCCAACCCGGAGCAGCAGGCGCCGGCGCCCGGCGACGACGACCGGCCGCTCAGCCCGCCCGGCATCGGCCTCGTCGGACTGCTGCAGGCGCGCTACGGGCTGCCGGAGGAGGAGACGCCCCGCACATACAAGGAGGCGTACGACGCGGTGACCCGTCTGGGAACGGGACTCTTCGGCGCGCAATAGAATTGGTGAGTCCACCCACGAGTCACCACGGAGACGCATGTCCGAAATCAGTGCAGAGCAGGTCGCGCACCTGGCGAACCTCGCCAGGATCGACCTCAGCCAGGAAGAGATCGCGAGCCTGACCAGCGAGCTCGGCCAGATCGTCGAAGCGGTCGCGAAGGTCACAGAGGTGGCCGGACCGGACGTCCCTGCCACCAGCCACCCGCTGCCGCTCACCAACGTCTTCCGCGACGACGATGTGCGGCCGTCTCTGACCGTTGAGCAGGCGCTCTCCGGCGCCCCCGACCGCGACGGAGACAAGTTCAAGGTCGCCGCCATCCTGGACGAAGAGTAGGACGCACGAATGACAGACCTGACCAGGCTCTCCGCCGCCGCCCTCTCCGACCTGCTCTCCGCGGGAGATGTGTCGAGCGTCGACGCCACGCGCGCCCACCTCGACCGCATCGAGGCCGTGGATGCCGACGTCCACGCGTTCCTTCACGTCGCGGGTGAGAAGGCGCTCGCCACCGCCGCCGCGATCGACGCGCGCCGCGCATCCGGTGAGAAGCTGTCGGCACTCGCCGGCGTTCCCATCGCCATCAAAGACGTGCTCGCTACCAACGACATGCCGTCGACCTCCGGATCGAAGATCCTCGAGGGCTGGCTGCCTCCGTACGACGCGACCGTCGTGCGCAAGCTGCGCGAGGCCGACCTCGTGCCGCTCGGCAAGACCAACATGGACGAGTTCGCGATGGGCTCGTCGACGGAGCACTCCGCATACGGCCCGACCCGCAACCCGTGGGACCTGGAGCGCATCCCCGGTGGCTCGGGCGGTGGCTCCGCCGCTGCGGTCGCCGCATTCGAGGCTCCGCTCGCGCTCGGGTCGGACACCGGAGGGTCGATCCGCCAGCCCGCAGCCGTCACCGGCTCGGTGGGCGTCAAGCCGACGTACGGCGGCGTCAGCCGGTACGGCGCCATCGCGCTCGCCAGCTCGCTCGACCAGGTCGGCCCCGTCTCGCGCACCGTGCTCGACGCCGGTCTGCTGCACGACGTGATCGGCGGGCACGACCCGCTCGACTCGACGTCGCTCAGCGACACCTGGCCGTCGATGGCGGACGCCGCGCGCGCCGGGCTCGTCGACGGAGCCCTGCGAGGCATCCGCGTCGGCGTCATCAAGGAGATCTCCGGCGAGGGCTACCAGGCGGGCGTCAAGCAGCGCTTCGACGAGGCGCTCGCGCTGCTCGAATCGGCCGGTGCGGAGATCGTCGAGGTCAGCGCCCCCAGCTTCGAGTACGCGGTCGCCGCGTACTACCTCATCCTCCCCGCGGAGGCGTCCAGCAACCTGGCGCGCTTCGACTCCGTGCGGTTCGGTCTGCGCACCAACCCGGCGGAGGGACCCGTCACGGTCGAGCGCGTCATGTCCGCCACCCGCGACGCCGGGTTCGGCCCGGAGGTCAAGCGCCGCATCATCCTCGGCACGTACGCCCTGAGCGCCGGATACTACGACGCGTACTACGGCAGCGCCCAGAAGGTGCGCACGCTCATCCAGCGCGACTTCTCCTCCGCCTTCGAGAAGGTGGATGTGCTGGTCAGCCCGAGCGCGCCGACCACGGCGTTCAAGTTCGGCGAGAAGCTCGCAGACCCGATGGCGATGTACCTCAACGACATCACCACCATCCCGGCCAACCTGGCCGGCGTGCCGGGCATGGGCCTGCCGATCGGCCTCGCGCCGGAGGATGGCCTGCCCGTCGGGCTGCAGCTGATGACGCCGGCGCGTGCCGACGCCCGGCTGTACACGATCGGCGCAGCGCTCGAGCAGCTCCTGGAGCAGAAGTGGGGCCGCACCCTGCTGAGCCAGGCGCCCGACCTGAGCGCCACCGAGATGTTCGCGAGCGAAGAGGGAGCCGTCTGATGGCCAAAGCAGAACTGATGGACTACGACAAGGCTCTCGAACTGTTCGAGCCGGTGCTCGGCTTCGAGGTGCACGTCGAGCTGAACACCAAGACGAAGATGTTCTGCGGCTGCGCGAACGAGTTCGGTTCCGGTGCAAACACGAACACCTGCCCCACCTGCCTGGGTCTTCCCGGCGGTCTGCCGCAGGTGAACAGGAAGGCCATCGAGTCGAGCATCCGGCTGGGCCTCGCCCTCGGCTGCGAGATCGCGGAGTCGAGCAGGTTCGCCAGGAAGAACTACTTCTACCCGGACACGGCGAAGAACTTCCAGACCTCGCAGTACGACGAGCCGATCGCCTTCGAGGGCGCGGTCACCATCGAGCTGGAGTCCGGCCGGACGATCACGGTCGACATCGAGCGCGCGCACATGGAGGAGGACGCCGGGAAGCTGACGCACGTCGGCGGGGCGACCGGACGCATCCAGGGCGCGGACTACTCGCTGGTCGACTACAACCGCGGCGGTGTCCCGCTGGTCGAGATCGTCACCAAGATGATCGAGGGAGCGGAGCACGACGCTCCGGAGATCGGGCGCGTCTACGTGCACACGATCCGCGACATCGTGAAGGCGCTCGGCGTCTCCAACGCCAGGATGGAGGAGGGCAACGTGCGCTGCGACGCGAACGTGTCCCTGCGTCCCCGCGGCTCCGGAAAGCTCGGAACCCGCACGGAGACCAAGAACGTCAACTCGCTGCGCTCGGTCGAGCGTGCGGTGCGCTACGAGATCCAGCGCCAGGCCGCGATCCTCGCGGCCGGCGGCACGATCGTCCAGGAGACCAGGCACTGGCACGAGGACACCGGCACCACGAGTGCTGGACGCCCGAAGTCCGACGCGGACGACTACCGCTACTTCCCGGAGCCAGACCTGGTTCCCGTCGCCCCGGCGCGCGAGTGGGTGGACGAGCTGCGCGGCACCCTGCCGGAGCAGCCGTCGCTGCGCCGCAAGCGTCTCATCGAGGCGTGGGGCTTCACACAGCTGGAGTTCCAGGACATCGCGAACGCCGACCTCCTCGACGAGGTCGAGGCGACCATCGCCGCCGGCGCGACCCCGGCCGCCGCGCGCAAGTGGTGGTCCGGCGAGATCGCCCGCCTGGCCAACGCGCAGGGCGTTCCGGCCGGAACGCTGGTGAGCCCGGCGCACGTCGCCGAGCTGGCCGGGCTGGTCGAGGCGGGAACGCTCACCGACCGTCTCGCCCGCCAGGTGCTCGAGGGCGTCATCGCCGGCGAGGGCTCTCCGCAGCAGGTCGTGGATGCGCGCGGCCTCGCGGTCGTGTCGGACGACGGTGCGCTCATCGCCGCCATCGACGAGGCGCTGGCCGCACAGCCGGACGTGCTCGCTAAGATCCGCGACGGCAAGGTCCAGGCCGCCGGTGCCGTGATCGGCGCCGTGATGAAGGCCATGAAGGGCCAGGCGGACGCCGCCCGCGTGCGCGAGCTCGTGCTCGAGCGCGCAGGCTCCGCCGAGTAACACCTTCTCGGCTCCGCCCGAGCGGAGAACCCAGCCGATCCGGCCCGGTTCTCCGCTCGGGCGGAGTGCTGCGCGGCGTGTCGGCCGCGATCTCCGCGTGGGCGGAGGCGCGGGGTTGGCGTTCGGGCGGTGCGTGATGCAGATTAGGGAGATGGGCGTCTTCACACTCGGCGGGCTGACCACGGCCCCCGCCTCCACTGCCACGGAACTGCTCGCGCCGACGACCGCGGGGGCGCTGACCGCATCCGGGTGGCTGGACGATGTCGGGGTGGTGGAGATCGACCCCGCCGTCTCGGACACGGCGGCCACGCGCGAGCGGTTCGGCCTGGATGCCGCGACGCTCGCCAACTGCGTGGTGGTGGCCGGCAAGCGCGAGGGCGTCGAGCGGATCGCGGCCTGCGTGGTGCTCGCGACGACGCGCGCCGACGTCAACAACACGGTCAAGCGGCTGCTGGATGTGCGCAAGGCGTCGTTTCTGTCGATGGACCGCGCCGTCGAGCTGACCGGGATGGAGTACGGCGGCATCACGCCGATCGGCCTGCCCGCCGAGTGGCCGGTGTTCGTCGACGACCGCGTCGCGGAGACCGACGTGGTCATCATCGGCTCCGGCGTCCGCCGGTCGAAGATCCTGCTGCCGGGGCGCCTCCTCGGTGAGCTGCCGAACGCCCGCGTCGTCGACGGTCTCGGCCTGGATGCGCTCGGCGCCGGCGCATGACCGGCATCCTCGAACCCGTCCGCTCGCGCCTCATCGAGACGCTGGCCGGACGCTCCGACGAGGTGCCCCGCTGGGTGCTCGCCCTGGAGGACGGGGAGGATGCCGGCTTCTTCGAAGCGGGAAGCGCGCCCTGGGTCGTGCACGGCGGGATGCCGACGCTCGTCGCCGGGGTGCGTGCGCTCCTGCTGCAGGCGCTGCATCCCGGGGCTCTCGCGGGCGTCAGAGACTTCTCGCGCTATCGGGAGGATCCGCTCGGGCGCCTGGCCGGCACGATCCAGTGGATCCACACGGTCACGTTCGGCAGCACAGGCCAGGCCGTCGCGAGCACGCAGATGGTGAAAGCGATGCACAAGAGGGTCACCGGCACGTTCGTCGACGGCCACGGCGTCACGCGACCATACTCCGCGAACGATCCGGAGCTGGCGGCCTGGGTGCACATCGCCTTCACCGACGCGTTCCTGACGGCGCACGAGCGCTGGGGGAGTCCCATCCCGGGCGGAGCGGACGGCTACGTGTCGCAGTGGGCGACGGCCGGTGAGCTGATGGGCGTCGCGAAGCCGCCGCGCAGTGCGGCGGAGCTGCGCGCGCAGATCGGCGCGTACACCGACGACGGGGAGCTGCGCGGAGGACCGGAGGTGGAGGAGATCGTGCGGTTCATCCGGCGTCCTCCGCTGCGCAGGATGCTCCGGCCGTCGTACCGGGTGGTCTTCCGCGCAGCCGTCGCCAGCCTGGAGCCACGGCACCGCGCGATGCTCGGCCTCCGCACGACGCCGCTCGACCGGGTGTTCCCCGTGGACAGGGCGGCGGCGACCGTGCTCGCCGGCGCGGGGGTGCTTCTTGGCCCGCGGACGCAGGCCGAACTCGCCGCCCGCCGTCGCCTGGCGCGCCTCGCGGCGGACTGAGGACCTGCTCGGCGTCGTTTGGGGTTAGCCTGTCTCCAGCCGGCCCGCTCAGTGGAGAGCGGACCCGAGTCGGTGGAGGCGCAGAAATGACAGCGACCGTCCCCTCCAAACCGGAGGATGTGGAATCCAAGGGGCTGAAAGGCGGGGCCCTCGGCCTGGTCTCCAGCGTCGTGGTCGGGGTGGCGTCGACCGCGCCCGCGTACAGCCTGGCGGCGAGCCTGGGCTTCATCGTCGTCGGCGGCACGGTCGTCGCCGGGGTGAAGGCACCCGGCATCGTGCTGCTCGCGTTCATCCCGATGTACCTGATCGCGGTCGCGTATCAGGAGCTCAACAAGGCGGAGCCGGACTGCGGAACGACCTTCACCTGGGCGACCAGAGCGTTCGGGCCCGTCACCGGGTGGATGGGCGGCTGGGGCATCATCGTCGCCGACGTGATCGTGATGTCCAACCTGGCGCAGATCGCCGGGTCGTACTCGTTCACCTTCGTCGGCAGCTTCGGCCTGCCCGCCGTCGCCGACCTCGCGACCAACACCGTGGCGACGACGATCGCCGGCCTGCTCTGGATCGCGATCATGACCTGGATCTGCTACCGCGGCATCGAGATCTCGGCCAGGCTGCAATACGTGCTGCTCTCGTTCGAGGTCGTCATCCTGATCTTCTTCGCCGCGTTCGCGCTCGTGAAGGTCTACACCGGCAACGCGGAGCCGTACTCGCTCATCCCGCAGTGGGACTGGTTCAACCCGTTCACCCTCGACTTCAGCAAGACCATCGCACCGGCCATGCTGACCGCGATCTTCATCTACTGGGGCTGGGACACGGCCGTCTCGGTGAACGAGGAGACGAAGGATCCGGGGAAGACCCCCGGCCGCGCCGCCGTGATCAGCACGCTGCTGCTGCTTGCCACGTACGCGGTGGTCACGGTCGCGACGGTCGCGTTCGCGGGCGTGGGGGAGAAAGGCATCGGGCTGGCGAACCCGGCCAACTCGGGCGACGTGTTCTCGGCCATCGGGCCCACATTGTTCGGTCCTGGCCCGGTCGGCGCGATCCTGATGGCGCTGCTCGGCTTCTCCATCCTGACCTCGGCGTCCGCCTCCACCCAGACCACGATCCTGCCGACGGCGCGCACCGCCCTGTCGATGGCGGCGTACAAGGCCATCCCCGAGCAGTTCGCGCGCATCCACCCCCGGTTCCTCACGCCGACCTGGGCCACGATCGGGATGGGGCTGGTGTCCGCGGTCTTCTTCCTCATCTTCACCTTCATCAGCCCGGCGCTGCTGCTGGCGCTGATCGGGTCGATCGGCCTGATGATCGCGTTCTACTACGGACTCACCGGGTATGCCTGCGTCTGGTACTACCGCAAGACGCTGTTCCACAGTTTCCGCAGCATCATCCTGCGCGGGCTGTTCCCGCTGGTCGGCGGGCTGATGCTCACCTACGTCTTCATCTACGGGCTGATCAACTTCGCCGCCGTGGACTGGCTGGTGGACGACAACGGGAAGAACGTGACCATCTTCGGCATCGGCGCCGAGGCCGTGGTCGGTGTCGGCGGTCTGCTGATCGGCCTCGTGCTGATGGCGATCTGGTGGTGGCGGCGGCCGGACTACTTCCGCGGCAGGACCCTCCCACGGCGCTCCGACGACCTGGTGCTGTCGCCGGAGGGCGTCGTCCCGGCGTTCGGGCTGCCGGACTCCGGCATCCCGCCCACGATCATCGCACCGGACTTCTCCAACCTTCCCCCTGGACAGACCCCCATCAATGCCGAGACGCTGGAGCCGGTGAAGGAACCGTCCGAGCTTCCGCCGGACGATCCCGCCCTGCCGCGAAAGGACGAGTGAGTGAGCGAACGACAGCGCGTCGTCGAATGGGAGGACCCGGCACCGGGAGTGGCCGTCATGCCCACCATGAGCGGCCTCGACTACCTCCGGTCGATGCTCGACGGCGAGCTTCCGCCCCCGCCGATCACCAACCTGATGAGCATGCGGCTCACCGACGTCGGGCCGGGCACGGCGACGTTCGTCTGCGAACCGGACGAGTCGCACTACAACCCGATCGGCACCGTGCACGGCGGGCTGGTCTGCACGCTGCTCGATTCGGCCCTCGGATGCGCGGTGCAGACGACGCTGCCGCAGGGTCAGGGATACACGTCCATCGAGATCAAGGTGAACTACCTGCGCCCTGTCTACGCGGGCGCCGGTCCGCTGACCTGCGTGGCGCACGTCACGAAGCCGGGCAGCAGGGTCGCGTTCGCCGATGGCGTGGTGACGGACGCCTCCGGCAAGGCGGTCGCGACGGCGACGGGCTCGCTGCTCGTGTTCCCGCTCTAGCGGTCCGGGCCGGTCAGTCCTTCGCCGCGAGCAGCTGGTCGCGCACCTTGCGCCTGATCACCTTGCCGACGATGGAGCGCGGCAGATCGTCCACCTGGGTGACGTGCCTCGGCACCTTGTACGGGGTCAGCGTGTCCCTGGCGAACGCCCGGATCGCGGCCTCGTCGAACGAGGCGCCCGGCTTCATCACGACGGCGGCGACCACGTGTTCGCCCCCGCGCTCCTGCGGGACGCCGACCACGGCCACGTCCGCGACGCCCTCGAAGTCGCGCAGCGCGTCCTCGACCTCCGTCGGCGAGACGTTGAAGCCGCCGGTGACGATGAGCTCCTTGATGCGGTCGACGATGCGCACGAAGCCGTCCGCATCCATCGTCACGATGTCACCGGTGCGGAACCAGCCGTCGTCGGTGAACACCTTCGCCGTCTCGTCGGCCTTGTGCCAGTATCCGGAGAACACCTGCGGGCCCTGGGCGAGCAGCTCGCCCTCCTCGCCGAACGGGCGGTCCTGCGACGGATCGTCCGGGTCGACGACGCGCAGCCGCGTGCTCGGGAGCGCGAGGCCGACGGTGCCGTCCCTGCGCGTGGTGCCGACCGGGTTGGCCATCAGCACGGGGGAGCACTCGGACAAGCCGTAGCCCTCGACCAGATAGCCGCCGGTCTTGCTCTCCCAGAGCCGCACGATGCTTTCCGGCAGGCTCATCGCCCCGGATATGGCGATCTCGATGCCGGACAGCGACACCTTCCGCTTCTCCGCGGCCGCGACGAGGCGGTCGTAGATCGGAGGGACCGCCGGCAGGAAGGTCGCCGGGCGCTTCTTGACCACATCCAGCACCAGGTCGGGATCGAACTTCGGGAACAGCACCAGGCGCGACCCCATGCTCATCGCGAAGGTGAGGCAGAGCGTCAGCCCGTAGGCGTGGAAGAGGGGGAGCACGGCATACACCACCGAGGTTCCCCGCTCGATGGTGGGCACCCACGCCCGGGCCTGCGCGGCGTTCACCGTGAGGTTGAGGTGGCTGAGCATCACGCCCTTGGGCAGGCCGGTGGTGCCGCTGGTGTACTGGATGAGCGCCAGGTCGTCGCGCTCGGGCCGCGGATACGAGGCCTTCAGCTTGCGGCCGCCGATCAGGGTCTCCCAGGTGACCGTACCGCTGACCTTCGCGGTGAGCTGCTCCCTGGCCTGACGTGCTGCACGGACCGGCAGCCGCAGGGCGGCGCGCTTGGTCGCCGGCATCGCCCTGGTGATGTCGATCGAGACGACCGTGGTCACTCCGAGGTCGGCCGGGAGCTCCTGAACGGTCTTCGCGACCTTGTCCCAGACGATGGCGACGGTCGCACCGTGGTCCTCGAACTGGTGCCGCAGCTCGCGCGGCGTGTAGAGCGGGTTGTGCTCGATCACCACGGCTCCGAGACGCAGGGCGGCGTAGAACGCGACCACGTGCTGCGGGCAGTTGGGCAGCACGAGCGCGACCCTGTCTCCCTTGCGAACGCCGCGCTTGCGCAGGCCCTCCGCTGCACGGGCGATCTGGTCGCCCAGCTCCGCGTACGTGGTGGTCGCCCCGAAGAACTCGAGGGCGACGTTGCGCGGGTAGCGGGCGACGGACTCGTCGATCAGGTGCGCGAGAGAGCCGTCGGGCAGGTCGACGTCGTCCGGCACGTTCGGCGCGTAGCTCGCGAGCCACGGCCGCGCGGCGTAGTCGCCGGGAGCGGTGCGTGTGGCGTCGGTGCCTGGAGCGGAGGTGGTGGCGTCGGAGGTGGCTGCGGCGTCTGCGCCGTCCGGTGTCTGGCTCACACTGGCAAGCCTACGCGGAGGCGACCAGCGCGCGCACCGCGTCGTCGATCGGCGTGCTGCCGGAGACGGCCTCCCAGACGTGCCCGATGGTGCCCGGCTCGTCGATGCAGGCGCTGATCAGCCGGGCGACGTCCTCGCGCGGGATGCTGCCTCGCTCGACGCTGTCCCCGATGGTCACGAGCCCCGTGCCCTCCTCGGTGGTGAGGCCGCCCGGGCGCAGGATGGTCCAGTCCAGCCCGGATTCGCGGAGCACGGCGTCCGCATCCCGCTTCGCCTCGACGTATGCGCGCCAGACCGGTTCGGTGTCGTCCGGCAGCGGCGCGTCGACGCCCCAGGCGGAGACCTGCACGAAGCGGCGGATGCCCGCGAGCACGGCTCCCTGCATCGACTTCACGGAGCCTTCGTAGTCGACCGTCCGCTTGCGCTCGATGCCGGAGCCTGCGCCGGCACCGGCGGCGAACACCACGGCGTCCGACCCGGCGAACGCCGTGGAGAGCTGCTCGGGCGTCGCCTTCTCGATGTCGAGCAGCACGCCCTCTCCGCCCAGGCGGTACACGTCGTCCGCGTGCTCCTCGTTCCGGACGATGCCGACGAAGTCGTCACCGTTGTCATAGAGCACCCGCATCAGCTGCTGGGCGACTTTTCCGTGGGCACCGACGATCACAACACGAGTCATGCTTCCATCATGGACCCCTCGGGGGTGGATGCGCCCACGGCGAACACCTCCAGCGAATCGCCCGTGAATTTGTTAGCGTCATCCCATGCTGACGTTCTTCGAGCTGCTGGGGCGGGTCTTCGCCGCGTCGCTCGACGGCGTGCTCGTCGCATCCACACCGGCCAGCATCATCGCGCTCGCCGGTATGGCCGGCGCGATCGGCCTGGTCGCGGTCGTCGCGGCCGCCGGGCTCACGTCGGTGGCAGCACTGGCGGCGTCGCTGCGCATCCGGGCCCGGCTCGAACGGCCCATCGAACCGGCGGACAAGAGCGCCATGCTCCGCCAGTCCGATCCGGATGCCGACGGCCGCCCGCGCCCGCGAGCGCCCGGTCTCGCCCTGCGGACCGCGTAGCAGGAGCATCTCCCGCCACCCCGATGGGCGGCGCAGCCCTGCCGGCAGCATCGGCTGCCGAGCGCGGTCAGACGGAATCCCCCCATCCGTTCGACAGCAGGGACACTTCTCGTGGACATCTTCTCCTTCGGCCCCATCGCGGCCGTCCTCGACGCGACATACGCTCTCGTCACCGGCCTGTCCGGCGCTCTCGCGCCGGTCGCAGGCACTCTCAGCGGCCTGCTGGCCGTCGTCGCCCTCACCGTCATCGTCCGCGCGCTCCTCATCCCGGTCGGGATGAGTCAGGTGCGCGCCGAGTACAACCGCCGCCGTCTGGCGCCGCACATCGCCGAGCTGCAACGCAGGCACGGCAAGGACCGCGAGCTGCTCGCCAGGAAGACGATGGAGCTCTACCAGGCGGAGAAGGTCTCTCCGTTCGCGGGGATGCTCCCGCTGCTCGCGCAGCTTCCGGTGATCTCGCTGGTCTACGCGGTGTTCACCCATCCGGCGATCTCCGGTCACGCCAACGAGCTGCTCGGCGAGCACGTCTTCGGCGCGCCGCTCGGCACGAGTTTCGTCGGCCTGACCAGTGCCGGAGCGGAGGTGTGGCCCGCGATGCTGGTCTACCTCGTCGTGCTCGGGCTGATCGCGATCGTCACCACCGTGTCCAGGAGGGTGCTCACGCTCCCGCAGCCGGAGGGCGCCGCCACGCCCGGTTCCGGCGGCCTGCTGCGTGCCCTGTCGTTCCTGCCGTACGTGACCGTGGTGTTCGCGGCGTTCGTGCCGCTCGCCGCCGCTGTCTACATCCTGACCTCGACGGCATGGACCGTCGCGGAGCGGTTCACGCTGCGTCGTCTCCTCGACCCGGAGCGGCACCGTCCGGATGGGCGGATCGAGCCGTCCGCCGCCCGCTGACCGGGCAGCCGGCCCGCCGGGTGGGATGCTTGGAGCATGAAGAACCGCAAGACAGCCGCCTCGACGGCCCCGGCGTTCGGCGTCGGCGTGCAGGTGTACGTGCGCGAGCCGCAGGAGCAGAGCGGTGACGACTGGGTGGGAGAGCCCACCGGTGTCATCATCGCGCCGGGTGCAGCGAGCCTGCGCAGCGTCAACCTGCCCGCCGGAGACGTGACGTCGTGGCTGGTCGCGTTCAGCGAGCCGCAGCGGCGGCGCGACGGCCGCGGCCCGTACGAGCAGGCGACCATCGCGCAGGCGCTGCTGGTGGCCGCAGACCCGATCGACGGTTAGCGGCATCCGGATGCACGGGGTCGGGCTGGTCCGCGGGATCAACGTCGGCGCATCCACCCGGGTGGCGAAGGGCGACCTGGCCGCCGCGTTCACGGAGGCCGGGTTCGAGCGCGTCTCGACCTTCCTGCAGTCGGGGAACGTCGTGTTCGACGCCGCAGCCGCCCCGTCGGTCGCACAGGCCGCGGCCGTCGAGAGCGCCATCGAGAAGCGCTCCGGCGTCTCCGCCCGCGTGATCCTGCTGACCGAGAAGGCGTTCCGCACCGTCGCGGCGGCGAACCCGCTGCTCGACGCCGGCGACGACCACTCGAAGCTGATGGTCACCTTTCTCGACCATCCCGTGCCGCCCGCGCTCCGCGTTCCCGACGCGGACACGATCGCTCCGGAGGTCGTCAGCGTCGGTGAACGCGCCGTGTACCAGTGGTGCCCGCTCGGCGTCTCGAAGTCGAAGCTCACTCCCGCGTTCTGGCGCGAGGTCGGGCCGGTGGCGACCGGGCGCAACTGGCGCACGGTGCTCCGCCTGATCGAGGAGCTGGATGCGCGAAGCTGAGCGTTCTCCGCAAATAATGCAGAACTGCATTCTTTCAGTTTAGAAAGCTTGCAGCGAGTGCAATAATAGTCAGGTGACATCGGAAACCCTCGGACTGCGCGAGCGCAAACGCCTGGAGACACGGGCGCAGCTCGAACGCGCCACCGTGCTGCTGGTGGCAGAGGTCGGACTCGAGAACGCCACGGTCGACGCGATCTGCGCCCGTGTGCCCGTCTCGCCCCGCACCTTCTTCAACTACTTCGACAGCAAAGAGGACGCCATCCTCGGGATGCGCGACCTGCCCATCGACGACGCCTTCCTCGACCAGCACAGGGCGGCCACCGCCGGGCTGCCGGTCGTCGAACAGGTCATCGGCCTGCTGCTGCACGTGATGGGCCCGGCGATCGGAGACACCGAACTGCACGCGGCCAGGATGGCGATCGTCAAGGAGCATCCGGAACTCCTGCGCCGGCAGTTCGCCCAGATGACACGGATGGGGGAGCAGCTCGTCGCGGGCGTCTCTCTCTTCCTCACGAACGATCCTGCGTTCTCCGCCCTCCCGGACGCCGAACGCGACTCGCTCGCCGAGCTGATCCTCCCGCTCTGCGGCGGCGCCATCCGCGCTGCCGTCAAAGAGTGGGTCGCCGACGGCTCCGTGCGCGACACAGCAGAACTTCAGAGGCGGGCCGTCGAGCTCGCCGGAAAGGTGATCACGGCACTCGCATGAGTCAGACAGCAACACACCAGGAGACCGCGGGCGCAATGCCCGACGGGGCTCCGAAGAAGAAGGCGATCCTCCTCGTCTTCGCCGGCCTCATGGTCACGATGCTCCTCGCATCCCTCGACCAGACGATCTTCTCCACGGCCCTCCCGACGATCGTCGGCGAGCTGAACGGCGTCGAGCACATGCTGTGGGTGACCACGGCGTACATCCTGGCGTCCACGATCATGATGCCGGTCTACGGCAAGCTCGGCGACCTGATGGGCCGCAAGGGCCTGTTCATCATCGCCATCGGGCTGTTCATGGCCGGCTCGGTCGTCGGCGGCCTGGCGGGCGACATGGGCTGGCTGATCGTCGGCCGTGCCGTGCAGGGTCTCGGTGGCGGCGGACTGATGATCCTCTCCAACGCGATCATCGCCGATGTCGTCCCCGCTCGCGAGCGCGGCAAGTACATGGGCATCATGGGCGGCGTCTTCGCCCTCTCGTCCGTCGCGGGCCCGCTGCTCGGCGGCTGGTTCACCGAGAGCATCGGCTGGCGCTGGGCGTTCTGGATGAACATCCCGCTCGGCATCCTGGCCATCGCGTCCGCCGTCGCCTTCCTCCGCCTGCCGAAGAACACCGCAGGCAAGCCGCGCATCGACGTGGCCGGGATGGGGCTGCTCGCCATCGCATCCACCTGCCTGGTGCTGCTGACCACCTGGGGCGGCACGACGTACGCCTGGGATTCGCCCGTGATCGTCTCGCTGATCGTGGGAACGGTCGCGGCGGGCATCGCCTTCGTCTTCGTCGAGAAGGCGGCGGCGGAGCCGATCATGCCGCTGGCGCTGTTCAAGGACCGCAACTTCAACCTGACCACGATCGCCGGTCTGATCATCGGCATCGCGATGTTCGGCGCCCTCGCCTACCTGCCCACCTACCTGCAGATGGTCACCGGGGCGAACGCCACCGAGGCCGGCTTCCTGATGATCCCGATGATGGCCGCGCTGCTCATCACCTCGATCGTCTCCGGGCAGCTGGTCAGCAGGACCGGACGGTACAAGTGGCTGCCGATCGCGGGAACGGTGATCGTCGGCGTCGCCCTGGTGCTGCTGTCGACCATGACCCCGACCCTGCCGGTGTGGGTGCTCTGCAGCTACCTGGCCGTCATGGGAATCGGGCTCGGGATGAGCATGCAGATCCTGATCCTCATCGTGCAGAACGCGTTCCCGGTGTCCCAGGTCGGCACGGCGACGGCGGCGAACAACTACTTCCGTCAGATCGGAGCCTCGCTCGGCTCCGCGATCGTCGGCAGCCTGTTCGCGTCGCGCCTCACCGAACTGCTCACCGAGCGGATGCCGGCAGGAGGCCAGGCGGCGGGCGGCGGGACCAACTCGCTCACCCCCGCGATCGTCAAGAGCCTGCCTGCACCGATCCGCGACGTGATCGTCGGGTCGTACAACGACGCGCTCACCCCGGTGTTCCTCTACATGGTCCCGCTGCTGCTCGTCGCGGTCGTGCTGCTCTGCTTCGTGAAGGAGAAGCCGCTGGCCACCACTATCGAGCGCGATGTGGTCGCGACGACCGCCGAGATCGACGGCTCGACGCATCCGACACTGGATGCGGAAGCGGCCTCCCAGCAGGCGGTTGCGTCCGACACGGCGCAGCCCGCCGAGGACGACGAGCTGGACGGAACGCTCCTCAGGAGCTGACCGGCCTCGTCGTCCGAACGGCCCGCCCTCCCCGGCTTCGGGAGGGCGGGCCGTCCCCTTTACCCGTAATCACTGGCCCCGCGCGGCGGACGCTCCTACAATGACGGCATGTTCGTCGAGGGCACCCTTCGATGGCAGGTCACCGAGGACTGTCCCTGGGACCTGCTGATGGCGCTCGCCCTCCGCGACCTCGGACACCTCGACGGGGTCGGCGACCCCGTAATCCCGCGGCTGACGCCGGCGGTCGCTCCCGTGCTGCATCCGGCGACCGGTGCGCTCCCCGTGCTTCCCGCCCGGCGGCGCCCAGCGCATCCCGGAGCGGGAGGCAGCCCGCTGGCCGAGCAGTGGCTGGCGTGGTTCGAGTTCACCGTCGACAGGGAGCGGAGAGCGGCGGGGTCGCTGCTGCAGCCGCCCCATTTCACGGCGTTCGACAGGGCGATCGAGCTGCAGGACCTCATCCTGGAGCACTTCGACGAGGCGCTGCTGTGGGCGACGGAGCGGCACGACGAGTACGCCAGGGCGAGCGCGCAGACGCACGCCAGGCGTGCGGCCGACATCGTGGATGTGGTGCGCGACCGCGAGCACGAGCTGCGGAGGCAGGCCGGCTACTTCCGGCTGGATCTCTCCGTGCTCCCTCTGGAGGAGCGCGGAGCCTGGATCGTGGGCCCGCACTCCGTCATCCTCAGCACGACCCTCCGAGACGACTCCGACGCCTTCCGCGCCTGGTTCGCCCCCGTCGTCGCCGCCCTCGTCTAGCTCCTCGCCGATCAGGCGGGGCGCTGAGCGGGGGAGACGGTCTCTGCCGGGTCGGTGACGGCCACGTCGCCGACGGCCTCGTCGATGCGGGCGAGCACGTCGCCGGAGAGGCGGATGCCCGCTGCAGCGGCGTTCGAGGCGACCTGCTCCGGCTTGGATGCTCCGACGATGGCTCCGGCCACGTTCGGGTTCTGCAGCACCCAGGCGACGGCGAGCTGCGCCATCGTGATGCCGAGCTCGTCGGCGATCGGGCGGAGTCGCTGCACGGCGGTGAGCACGTCGTCGTTCATGAACGACTTGATCGCGTTCGCGCCGCCCTTGCTGTCTGCGGCGCGGCTGCCCTCCGGCACCTCTCCGCCCGGCTGGTACTTGCCGGTCAGCACGCCCTGCGCCACCGGCGACCAGACGATCTGCGAGATGCCGAGTTCGGCGGAGGCCGGGACGACCTTGCCCTCGATGACCCGCCACAGCATCGAGTACTGCGGCTGGTTGGAGATCAGCTGGAAGTTCAGCTCCTTCGCCAGCGCCGCGCCGGCGCGCAGCTGCTCGGCGTTCCACTCGGAGACGCCGATGTAGAGCGCCTTTCCGGCGCGCACCACGTCGGCGAACGCCTGCATCGTCTCCTCGAGCGGGGTCTCCGAGTCGTAGCGGTGCGCCTGGTAGAGGTCGACGTAGTCGGTGCCGAGGCGCTCCAGCGAGCCGTCGATCGACTCGAAGATGTGCTTGCGGGAGAGCCCGACGTCGTTGTGGCCCTTGGGGCCGGTGGGCCAGTAGACCTTCGTGAAGATCTCGAGGGAGGCGCGGCGCTCGGCCTTGAGCGCGTCGCCGAGGACCTTCTCCGCTGCCGTGTTCGCGTACGCGTCCGCGGTGTCGAAGGTGGTGATGCCCGCATCCAGTGCTGCACGGACGCTCTGCGTCGCGATGTCGTTCTCCACCTGGGAGCCGTGGGTGAGCCAGTTGCCGTAGATGATCTCGGAGATCTTGAGTCCGCTGTTGCCGAGGTACCTGAATTCCATGATGCTCACGCTACCCGACGACACTGTCGGCGGCACGTGGCAAGCTTGTCTGGTGGGACGAGCGGACGGCAACGACAGGCGGGTGACCACCGAGCCGATCGACGACTCGTCCGCCACCATCCTGCACGTCGACATGGACGCGTTCTTCGCCTCCGTCGAGCTGCTCGACCGACCGGATGCGCGCGGCAAGCCTGCCATCGTCGGTCACCCCGGCCCGCGCTCGGTCGTGACGAGCGCGACGTACGAGGCGCGCAAGTTCGGGGTGCGCTCCGCGATGCCCGTCTCCCAGGCGCTCCGGCTCTGCCCGCAGGCGATCATCCTGCCGCCGCACATGCACAAGTACAAGGAGTATTCGGAGAAGGTCATGGCGATCTTCTCCGAGGTCACCCCGCTGGTGGAGGCGCTGAGCATCGACGAGGCGTTCCTGGATGTCGCGGGCGCCAGGCGGCTGCTCGGGTCTCCGCGCCGCATCGCCGAACTGATCAGGGCGCGCGTGTACTCCGAGACCGGCCTCACCTGCTCGGTCGGCGCGGCGCCGACCAAGTTCATGGCCAAGCTGGCCTCCGGCCGGGCCAAGCCTGACGGCGTGCTGGTCATCCCGGAGTCCGCGATCATCTCCTACCTGCGCCCGCTGCCGGTCGGGGCGCTCTGGGGTGTCGGCGCCAGCACCCAGCAGGCGCTCGAACGACTCGGGATGCGCACGGTCGCCGACCTCGCCGACGCACCGCTGCACGTGCTGCAGAAGGCGGTGGGCGACGCCTCAGGACGCAAGCTGCACGAGCTCGCGAACGGCAGGGATCCCCGCTCGGTGGTCACGGAGACCCGGGAGAAGAGCGTCGGGCACGAGATGACGTTCGAGACCGACGTCTCCGATCAGGATCTGCTGCGCCGCGAACTGCTGCGGCTGTCCAACCAGGTGGGGGAGCGGCTGCGCAAGCACGGGTTCGTCGGGCGCACCGTCGCCCTCAAGCTGCGGTTCTCCGACTTCCGCACGGTGACGCGCTCGCGCACCCTCGGCGAGCCGACCAACGTCGGCAGGCGCATCTTCGAGGAGGCGTGGCAGGTCTACGAAGGGCTCGACCTCGGGCGCACCCCGATCCGCCTCATCGGCGTGCGCGCCGAGCAGCTGCTCGACGGCGGAGGCGACAGCCTGGCGCTCTGGGATCCGGACGACGAGTGGCGCGAGACCGAGCGAACGCTCGACGCGGTCAGCGCGCGGTTCGGACGCGGGATGATCGGGCCGGCCTCCCTGGTGAAGCGGCAGCCGGACGCCGACGCGGCGGCCGACGACGGCCGCAACCCGCGCTGGCTCAGCGACTGAGCGTCAGCGCAGCAGGCTGAGCGCGCGACCGGTCAGCGCAGCCCGACGATGATGCCGCGGTGGTCGCTGCCGTTGTCCGGAAGCACGTCGCTCGACACGTTCGTCATGCCGCGCACCAGCGCGTGATCGAGCCGGGCGACCGGGAACTCGGCCGGCCAGGTGAAGCCGAAGCCGAGCGTGCTGTCCGGCGCCTCGGTGAGCGTGGACAGCAGCGGCTGGAACTTCCTGTCGGTGCTCGCCGTGTTGAAGTCGCCGACCACGATCAGCTTGGCCGCGTCGTCCGCGGCGACCGTCTGCGCCAGCTGCGACAGCATCGTGTCGCGCGACTGGTATGCGCCGGGCCGGACGGACGCGATGTGCACCGCGTAGACGCGCGTCGGCGTTCCCGGTGTGGCGAGGTCGACCCGCACCGCCCTGTCCCAGCCGAGGCCGAGGTCGAGCCGCTGCTCGTCGCTGATCGGGTACTTGCTCCAGACGCCGACCGTGCCGACGACGGCGCTGTGCGGGTAGCCGGGGGCGAGGACGCCCGCGACCGTCTCCCGCGAGGTGGCGTCGAGTTCCTGCAGGGCGATCACGTCGGGCGCGCGGTCGGCGAGGTCTTTCGCGATCGCGCCCGCCGCGGTGTTCTGGGCGTGGATGTTCTCGCTCGCGACGGTCAGCGACGGCGCTCCCGCGTGCATCCCGGGCAGGATGGTCGGCAGGAACATGCTGCCCCAGACCGCGGCGGCCGCCGCGACGCAGAGGCCGCCGAACAGGGACAGCCGCAGCAGAGAGGCGATGCCGAGCAGCAGGATGACGCCGCCGAGCCACGGCAGGAAGGTCTCGATCAGCGACGCGGACCCCACGATGTTCGGCAGCAGGCCGTGCCAGAGCAGCAGGGCGCCCACCAGGAGGGCGAGCAGGCCTGTGACGATGCCGCGCGGGCCACGGCTGGAACGGATCATCGACACTCGCACGATTATTCACGGTGCACCGCTGAGAACCCGCCGCAAACGCTGGACAGAGGCTGAGCACTGCCCTGGTGAGCCTGGGAGCGGGAGGGTACGGTTGCTGCATGACCAACATCTCCCTGAAGCTCGCGGAAACGATCAGCTCAAACGGCATCAAGTCGGTCTACGGCGAGCCCGTGGAGATCGACGGGACCACCATCGTCCCTGTCGCGGCCGTGCAGTACGGCTTCGGCGCAGGCTCGGCCGGGGAGGGCGAGGACGCAGACGCCCCCGGTGGAGCGGGCGGTGGAGGCGTGAGCATCCCGTTCGGTGCGTACATCAACGACGAGACCGGTGTGCACTTCCGTCCGAACATCATCACGCTGCTCGCCGTCGCGATCCCGTTCGTCTGGGTGGCCGGCCACGCCTGGGCACGCATCATCCGGGCGTTGAAGAAGTAGACTGAACGCGAACACGGGAGTCCGGTGAGCCGGGCTGAGAGGAAACTTCTCAAGTTTCGACCGTTGAACCTGATCTGGATCATGCCAGCGCAGGGAGACATTCTCGAATCCCGTGCCCTCTTTCCACGAACGAAAGGGCACGAACAGTGCACGCAACACTCTCTCCGAGCACCACAGCCGATCGCAGCACGCGCGTCCTGAAATGGCGGGTCGTCGACATCGTCGTCGCCAGCGTGGTCGCCGTCGCCTCCGGCGTCGTCTTCTGGGTGTGGGGACAGCTCGACAACCCCATCTCCGGTCCGGTGAGCGCCGTGCTCCCGGGCTTCCAGGGCATCCTGAACGGGCCGTGGCTGTTCGCGGGCGTGCTCGGTGCGCTGATCATCCGCAAGCCGGGTGCTGCGATCTACACCGAGCTGGTCGCCGCGACCGTCTCGGCGCTGATCGGAACGCAGTGGGGCTTCGCGACGCTCATCTCCGGGCTGGTGCAGGGCCTCGGCGTCGAGATCGTCTTCGCCCTGTTCCTCTACGCCAACTGGCGGCTGCCCGTCGCGCTGCTCGCGGGAGCTGGAGCGGGCATCGCCGAGTCGATCCTCGACCTCCTCTACTGGTACCCCGGCTCCAAGCTCGGCTTCGTCGTGACGTACACGATCACCACGACCATCTCCGGCATCGTCGTGGCCGGGCTGCTCTCCTGGCTGCTCGTGCGCGCACTCGCGAAGACCGGCGCGCTCAGCAGGTTCGCATCCGGTCGCGAGGCGACAGGCAGGGTCTGATCATCGTAGGCAGTGCGGATGGTCTGCGCGGACCGTCAGCCCCGGTCGCCGTTCGGGTCGACGACTGGGGCTGGCGCTATGCCGGGCGCAACGCGTGGGCGGTCAGCGGACTGAGCCTGAGCATCCAGCCGGGGGAGCGGGTGCTGCTGCTCGGCGCATCCGGAGCGGGCAAGTCGACCGTGCTCGCAGGCCTCGCCGGGGTGCTCGGCGGGGACGACGACGGGGAGACCGTCGGGTCCGTCACCGTCGGGGGACGGCGCCCGGCGGAGGCGCGTGGGGCGAGCGGGCTGCTGCTGCAGGACCCGGACTCGCAGGTCATCCTGGCGCGCGTCGGAGACGACGTGGCCTTCGCCTGCGAGAACCTCGGCGTGCCGCGCGAGCAGATCTGGCCGAGGGTGCGGGATGCGCTCGACGCGGTGAGGCTCCGGGTGCCGCTCGACCACCCCACCGCGGAGCTCTCCGGCGGTCAGAAGCAGCGGCTCGCCCTCGCCGGGCTGCTGGCGATGCGGCCCGGACTGCTGCTGCTCGACGAGCCGACCGCGAACCTCGACCCGGACGGCGTGATCGAGGTGCGTGAGGCTGTCGAGTCCGTGCTCGCGGCCACCGGGGCGACGCTGATCGTGGTCGAGCACCGCGTAGCCGTCTGGCGCGGCATCGTGGACAGGGTGATCGTGCTCGCCTCCGACGGCGGTGTGCTCGCCGACGGACATCCGGATGCCGTGCTCGCCGACACCTCGAACGAGCTGAGAGCGGCGGGCGTCTGGCTGCCCGACGAACCGGTGCCCGTCGCGAGGGAGGTCGTCACCGGCGCACCGCTGCTGACCGCCGACGCGCTGGCGTTCGGCCGCGGTCCTGCCGTCGTCCGTCGCGCCCGGCGGGGGAGGCGCGGCCGTGACAACCGGAATGACCTCGCCGCGACAGCACTGCCCGACCGGGTGGATGCGCGCATCGCCGAGGGCTCGGCGCTCGCCCTGGTCGGCAGGAACGGCGCGGGCAAGTCGACCCTGGCGCTCACCCTCGGCGGCCTGCTCCCTCCGCTCGGCGGGGTGCTGCGCGCGGAGGCGGCCCTCGCCGGTCAGGCCGGGCAGGAGCCCTCCGCGTGGCGCTCGCGCGACCTGCTCACCCGCATCGGCAGCGTGTTCCAGAATCCGGAGCACCAGTTCGTCGCCTCCACGGTCCGGGACGAGCTCGCGATCGGGCCGCGCGTCCTGCGCGAGCCGGAGAGCGCGGTGACCGCGCGGGTCGACGAGCTGCTCGGCCGGCTCTCGCTCGCACCGCTCGCCGACGCGAACCCGTTCACCCTCTCCGGCGGCCAGAAGCGCCGCCTCTCGGTGGCGACGGCGCTCGCCACCCGGCCCACGGTTCTCGTGCTCGACGAGCCGACCTTCGGCCAGGACGCCAACACCTGGGCCGGCCTGGTCGCGATGATCGTCGAGCTGCGCGCCGACGGGCACGCCATCGTCGCCGCGACCCACGACGACGAGTTCGTGACCGCCATCGGCGCGACCAGGCTCGCGCTCGGCGCCGGAACGGAGGTGCGCGCGTGAGCATCATCGCCCCGGTGCGCCAGGGACCGCTCGGCGCCGTCAACCCGGTCGCCAAGCTGGGCGCAGCCCTCATCGTCACGGTGGTGCTGCTGCTGTCCATCGACATCGTCTCCGCCGCAGTCGCGCTCGGCCTCGAGCTGGTGCTGCTGTGCTTCTCGCGCATCCCGTTCCGGGTGCTCGCGCTGCGCACGGCTCCCGTCTGGATCGCCGCCCCGCTCGCCGGGATCACCACGCTGCTCTACGGCCGCACCAGCGGCGTCGTCTACGTGCAGTGGATGTTCGTGGAGATCAGCGACGGCTCCATCCAGCTGGCGGTCGCGACCACGCTGCGCATCCTCGCGATCGGCCTCCCCGCCGTGCTGCTGTTCATCACCATCGACCCGACCGACCTGGCCGACGGCCTCGCGCAGGTGCTGCACCTTCCTGCGCGGTTCGTGCTCGGCGGCCTGGCCGGGCTGCGGCTGGTCGGGTTGTTCGTCGACGACTGGCGCGCGCTCAGCCTCGCCAGGCGCGCCCGCGGCATCTCCGAGTCCGGAGCGCTCCGCCGGATGCTCGGTCAGGCGTTCGCCCTGTTCGTGCTGTCGATCCGCCGGGGCACCAAGCTCGCGACGGCGATGGAGGCGCGCGGCTTCGGGGCGTCGACCGTGCGCACCTGGGCGCGGCAGAGCGTGTTCCGTGGGCGAGACTGGGTGGCGCTCTCCGTCGCCGCGGCCGTCGCGGTCACCGCGGCGGGCGCCGCCATCGCAGCGGGGACGTGGCATGTCTTCGGTGCGTGACGCCGAGCTGCGGCTGCGGGATGCGCTGCAGCGAGCGATCCGGGATGCGACCGCGCGCCGGGCGGCGCCGGTCGTGCTCATCGACGGGCCGAGCGGGGCGGGGAAGAGCTCCCTCGCCGACCTGCTGCTGGCGGACTGGCCGGGCGACGTCGCCCCACGGCTGGTGCGGATGGACGACCTGTACCCGGGCTGGGGCGGGCTGGATGCGGCGAGCGAGGCGGTCGGGACGGACCTGCTCGCGCCGCTCCGCGCATCCGGGGCAGGACGGTGGCGACGCTGGGACTGGGCGGCCGACGCCCCCGCCGAGTGGCACACCGTCGACGGCGACGCGCCCCTGATCGTCGAGGGATGCGGGACGCTCGCTCGTGCGAACGCGCGGCTCGCCGACCTCGCGCTCTGGCTCGACGCGGACGACGCCCTGCGCAAAGAGCGCGCGCTCGCCCGCGACGGACTCTCCTTCGCCACCCACTGGGACCAGTGGCAGCACGACTTCGAGCGCTACCTCGCGCGCGAACGCCCGAGGGAGAACGCCTCGCTCGTGCTCGACGTGACCGACTGGCCGCTGGCCGCAGCCCGGCAGGCAGCGCAGAGGACTAACGTTGAGGCATGACCGCAGCAGAACAGACTGAGACCGAGTACATCGTCGAATACGTCGACGGCCCCCTGGCCGGAACGACCGAGCGACGCCTCCTGATCGACGGCAAAGTGGACGAGCGCATCGGCGCCGTGGCGGCCATCGAGGGTCTCGAGTCGCTGTTCTGGTACGTGGCGGGCGCCGAGCGCACCGTCAACGGCGAGAAGTACGTGTCGTACTCGTTCGACGCCCCGGACAGCGACCCCGTCGAGACCGAGAAAGAGGAAGAGTCCCTCTAGGCCGGCGGCTGCCGGGCCGGGCCGGCCGAGCCGGTCACGCCCAGCCCAGCTCGTGCAGGCGGTCGTCGTCGATGCCGTAGAAGTGCGCGATCTCGTGCACCAGCGTGACGTGGATCTCCTCACGGAGCTGGTCGATGTCGTCGCAGATCGACAGCAGCGGCTCCCGGTACAGGATGATCCGGTCCGGCATCTCGCCGAAGCCGTAACTGTCGCGCTCGGTGAGGGCGACCCCGTCGTACAACCCGAGCAGGTCGAGTGAGCCGTCCTCCGGACGGTCCTCGACCACGAACACGACGTTGTCGAGCCCGTCGACCATCTCGTCCGGCAGCTCGTCGAGCTCGTCGGTGACCAGGCGCTCGAAGGCGTCGGCGTCCAGCTGGATCGGCACGGTCACCACGCCTGGGCGGTGGCGGCGTGCAGGTCGAGCAGTTCGACCGTGCGCTCGCTCGGACCGCGGCCGAACCCGCACTCCGTCGCGACGCCGAACCTCGGCTGAACGGCCGCCGCCGCCGCGATCCTGCGCTCGGCGCCGTCGACGCCGTCCTCGTGGTGCAGCAGCCCGAGGTACAGCTCGGTGTGCTCCGGCACGGTCACACCGGCGAGCGGTGCGAAGAACTCCGCGTCGTCGCGCTCGATCGGCACGGGCAGGTGGAACCAGGTGATCGGGCGGGTCGCGGCGCCGAGCACGCCGGAGAGCACGTCGGCCAAGTGTCCGGCGTCCGTCGGCTGCACGAAGTGCGCCTCCTCGACGTCGCCGTAACAGAGGTGGTATCCGACCTCGACGTCGGCCGGGACGGCGGCGGCCTGACGGACGGCGCGTTCGACGACACCGCCGAGCACGTCGTCGAACCACGGCACGATGGCGTGGTGCGACCGGATGTTCGCCGACTCGAGCAGGGCGAACTCGACGGCCGTGTCCCACTGGATCGCGAGGCTGTCGTGCGGGATGCCGTCGACGATGCGCTGGAGCTCGGCGAACAGGGCCCGCTCGTATGCAGGCTCGAACGCCGCGCGGTGCTCCGCGACCACGAACGCCCCTGTAATGGCCGCCGGTGTGGGCAGCGACACCTGGAACCGGGTGCCCTCCGCGATCTCGCCGGCCGCGCGCATCCTGTCGAAGGTTGCGAACGACTCCAGGGCCGCGTCGGCGTAACCGAGGTTCGGGAACACGAGGTCGTCGGCGGACACCCCGTCGTCGATCACGAAGGGGCGCCCGTCGAAGACGCCGCGGATGTAGAACGGCTCGACCGGGATGCGGGACAGCCCGCCCATCGTGTCGAAGCGCTTGGTCTGGAACTGGATCCAGTAGAACCGCTCACCGACCTCGCCATCCGGGATGCGGTGCATCCGGCCGCCGAGGTGGGTGCTGACGGTGCGGAAGACGGTCTCCGCGTCTGGCAGGTTGACGCTGCCGACGAGGTGGGCTCCCTGGACGGTGGGGGTGTTCACCCGCGCGAGTCTACCGGGAGCCCGTGCCGTGGATCAGTACCAGTTGACCGACTGCGAGTGCGACCAGGCGCTGCACGGGGTGCCGTACGAGCGGGAGATGTAGTCGAGGCCCCACTTGATCTGGGTGCCGGCGTTGGTCTGCCAGTCGCTGCCCATCGTGGCCATCTTGCTTCCGGGGAGGGCCTGCGGGATGCCGGTGGCTCCGCTGCCCGCGTTGTACGCCTGGTAGTTCCAGCCGGACTCCTTCTGCCACAGGTTGCTGAGGCAGGAGAACTGGTCGTCGCCCCAGCCGTGCGCGGCGAGGAGCGAGCGGGCGACCGACTTGGCGCCGTCCGGGGTGTTGGCGTTGGCGAGCGCGGCCGCCGCGGCCTCCGCCGCCTTGCGGTCTGCCTCCGCCGCCGCTGCCGCGAGGGCGTCGGACGCGGCCTTCGCGCTGTCGATGGTGGTGCGGAGCGTCGAGTCGTCGAGCTTGTGATAGCTGTCGAGACCGGCGATGGCGGTCTTGGCCGCCGTCGGGTCTGCCTTCGCCGCGTATGCGTCGACGGTGCGGGTGGCGCCGACGATGGTGGTCTTCGCCTCGGACTCGAGGCGGTGGCGCACGATGCTCTCGTACACGCCCAGCTGTTCGTGGTGCATCCCGGTGGACTCGGAGAGTTCGCGGGTCTGCTTCTCGCTCTGCTGCTGGGCGACCGCGGGAGCGAAGAGCGATGCCGTCATCAGTGCGGCGGTGACGCCGGCGACGATGTGGCGGAAGGGGATGGTGGTGTTCTTGAAAGTGAGGGGCATGTGGTTCCTGGTTACGGGCTTCCCCGCCTGCCGTTCTGCGCACTCGGGCGCAGGGGAGGCACGGCTCTGCAGCGGTGAGGCTGCGACCCGGCGGGCTGACACCGCGCAGGCACAGGCGTGATCCACCGGCGACCTGGTGGTCCGATGGCGTGCTGTGCGCAACGCGGGTGTGCCGCGCGAAACGTTCGGCGGGCATCCGGGGGTAGGGGGGTGGATGCGCGGCAGGTGCACGGCACGACGGCGTACAGTGCCGTCGACCCGACAACGTTAGACGGCCAGTCTGGACGCGAGAGGCACGGAGCCTGGCAAAGTCGTGTGTGCGTTGCTGCTGATCAGCGACCGTTTTCCTCGGCGGGGGACGGCCCGCTGGCGGAGGAGGTGGCTGTGGCGGTCGCGGCGGCGTGCTCGCGTTCCGCGGCCTCGTCTGCCGCATCCATGCGGGTGTCGGTGACCCAGAACATCCCGAGCAGGAGGCAGACCACCACGACGCCCATGCTGAGGAAGACTGCAGGCAGGCCGAAGAATTCGGCGATCACGCCGCCGAGAGCCGCGCCGAGGGGCATGGTGCCCCAGGCGACCAGCCGGTACGCGCTGTTGACCCTGCCGAGGAGGCGGGGCGGTGCGATGCGCTGGCGGAGCGAGACCGTGATGACGTTCCAGATCGACACGGTGATGCCGCCGAGGAAAAACGCGGCGCCGATGACCCACGCGTCGGTCGTGAACGCGGGCGTCGCGACCGTGAGCACGCTGCCCAGGATGGTGAGGGCGAGCGCCCTGGCACGGCCGAGCCTCCGCTCCGCCCACTCCGCGGCGAACGAGCCGAGCACGCTGCCGAGCGCGGACGCGGTGAGCAGCAGGCCGTAGCCGGGGTCGGTCAGCTTCATGGCAGAGTTCGGGCCGACCGCGTAGAGCACGAGCACGGTGAAGGTGGCGCTCGACGCCAGGTTGAAGACGCCGACCATGATCGCCAGGACGCGCAGGATGGTGTTGCGCCAGAGGAAGCGCAGCCCCTCGGCGATGTCGGTGCGGATGGTGGTGGTGCCGGGGTGGTCGGTGCTGAAGCGCCCGCGGACGAGCAGCAGCATCCCGATCGCCAGCACCCAGAGCAGGACGGGCGCCCCGAAGGCAACGGCGATCCCGGATGCGACGAGGAAGCCGCCGAGCGGAGGCCCGACGAACTGGTTGGTGGTGAGCTCTGCGGCGTAGAGGCGGCCGTTGGCGCGGGAGAGCGCGTCCCTGCTCACGAGTTGGGGGAGGATCGACTGGGCGGAGGTGTCGTAGACGGTCTCCGCCGTGCCGACGAACAGGGCGACGGCGTAGAGCATCCAGATGGATCCTCCGCCGAGCAGGGCGATGACGACCAGCGCGGCCAGCAGCGTGGCGCGGGCCGTGTTGCCGATGAGCATCAGGCGCCGCCGGTCGAAGCGGTCGGCGAGGGCGCCGGCGGTGAGGGCGAACAGGAGCCAGGGCAGGGTGAAGGCGAAGCCGAGGCCCGCGATCAGCGCCGGTGACTCGGTGTAGCGGATGGCCACGAGCGGGAGCGCGACCTTCATCACGCCGTCGGCCAGGTTGGAGAGCGCGGACGACGTCCACAGTTTCCAGTACGGCGCTCCGAGGGACGAGGTCATGCAAGAACGATGACACAGCGATTGAGAAAATTCAATCGATGGGAGAAAGTCGGATCGAAGCGTAGAGTCTGCGTATGAGCGAGAGCGACAGCGCCCCCATCCATCCGGTCGATGCCAAGCGGCGCCCGGCGACGGTGAAGGAGACGAAAGCACTCGCGCATCCACTGCGGGTGCGCATGGTGCGCCTGTGCGGGCAATACGAGCTGACCAACAAGCAGCTGGCCGACCGCCTCGGCGTCGATCCCGGCACGGCGCACTATCACGTGCGCCAGCTGGTGGACGCCGGCTTCCTGGAACCCGCGCCGGTGCGAACGGGGGAGAGTGGCGCGCTGGAGAAGCCGTACCGCTCGACGGGGCGCAGCTGGTGGCTGTCGGATGCGCTGGCCGGGTCGGACCCGAGCGAGGGGTTCGCCCCGGTGGAGGCGTTCCAGCAGGAGCTGGCGGAGGCGGGGCCGACGTCCATCGCCACGTACGCGCGATTCTCCCTGCATCTGTCGCCGGAGGACATCGAGGAACTGGACCGCAGGATCGTCGCGGTGATCGACGAGTACGTGGAGACGGACGATTCGCGGCGGGACCTCCCGGTGCATGGCGGGATGTTCCTGCTGCACCGATCGGCGGACTGAGCGCGGCCTCAACGACGAAGCCCCCGCACTCGCGCGGGGGCTTCATGTCTTTGGGGTGAGTAACGGGGCTTGAACCCGCGACCTCCTGGACCACAACCAGGCGCTCTACCAACTGAGCTATACCCACCATGTCTTCGTCCGGAACGCGGTCCCGAACAAAGCAACTCGACGATTCTATTACATTCGCGGGGCCCATTTTTCCACTACGGCCGCCGACACGCTCTGAACGTCGTCCGTGGTGGGTCCCGGTTCGCCCACGAACGCGGCGCGGCGGTAGTAATCGAGCTCCCGGATCGACTCGAGAATGTCGGCGAGAGCGCGGTGGCCGCCGTGCTTCTCGGGCGCGTTGAAGTAGATGCGCGGGTACCAGCGGCGGGAGAGCTCCTTGATGGAGGACACGTCGACGCTGCGGTAGTGCAGGTGGTTGTCGAGGCGCGGCATGAACTTGGCGATGAACATCCGGTCGGTGCCGATGGTGTTCCCGGCGATCGGGGCCGTGCGCGCGGTCGGCGCGAACTTGAGCACGTACTCCAGCACCTCGTACTCGGCCTCCGCCAGGCTCTTGCCGTTCGGTATCTCGTCGATCAGCCCGGAGGTGGTGTGCATGTCGCGCACGAAGTCGTTCATGTTCTCGAGCGCGGACGCATCCGGCTTGATGACGATGCTGAGGCCGGGGTCGAGCACGTTCAGTTCGAAATCGGTGATGACCACCGCGATCTCGACGAGTTCGTCGACCTCGAGGTCGAGTCCGGTCATTTCGCAGTCGATCCAGACCAGACGATCCGAGGAATTTGCCATGCTGAAAGTCTAGTGCGGCCCTCCGACGGGCAGCGGCACCGGCTGTTTCGCATCCATCCCGTCCCCGGCGGAGATGCGCCGCATGCGCCTGGCCGCCCACGGGATGGCGTACACGCGCAGCCAGGTGCGCAGCGGGATCTCCTCCGGCGGGGGAACCGGCTGGTCGGCTGCCGCCTCTCCTGCGGTCGTCGCCGCGATCTCCGCATACGGCACGCCGAGCGTGTGCGCCGCGTGCGCGGCGAGCAGCCGGTGACCCCGGGCGCTCAGGTGCACGCGATCGCTCGCCCACATGCTGCTCTCGCGGAACTCGCGCACGCCCCACACGTCGAGCACGATGGCCCTGTGGTCCCGCGCGATGCTCCAGATGTTTGCGTTGAAGACGGCGGCGCGCCCGCGGAACGGTTTGAGGAAGAACGCGAACTGCGGGTCGAACAGGTTCGCCAGCAGCACGGTCGCGCCGGCCTCCCGCAGCGACCGGATGCCGGAGTCGAGGCGCGAGGCGAGCGCATCCGGATCGGCGGCCGGGCTCATCAGGTCGTTCCCGCCGACCATCACCGAGACCAGGTCGGGGGAGAGCCGCAGCGCGTGCGGCACCTGCCCGTCGACCACGTCGGCGATGCGGCGCCCCCGGACGGCGAGATTGGCGAACTCGAACGGATGCCCCGCCAGTCTGGCGTCCCCGTCGAGGATGGCGGCGAGGCGGTCGGCCCAGCCGATCCACGCCCCGGCCGGTTCAGAGTGCTGCGCTCCGCGCGCGGGCGGCGCATCGCAGAGGCCCTCGGTGATCGAGTCCCCGAGGGCGACATACCGGGTGAAAGCTGTGCGGCTCACATCCCGAGTCTGCCCACCGGTGCCGGGATGCGCGTGCCGACAGCCGCCGCTTGGCTCGATGGTCTCCGGATGTTCCCCGGACGTACACTGGAACCGTGGATTCGACATCGGCCGTTGGCCGTCCCGTCACCGACGGAGACGCTGTGCGGCTCACCCTGTACACGTCGGCGTTCTGCGAGCCGTGCATGCAGACGCGCGCCGTGCTGGCCGAGGCGGCGCGGCTCGTGCCGCTGGTGACCGTGACCGAGCTGGACGTCGCCCGCAACCTGCAGAGCGCGGAGGCCGACCGCATCCGGGTCACCCCCACGGTGATCGTGGCGACGGCTGCCGGCGACGAGGTGTTCCGCGCGGAGGGTGTTCCGACGCTGCAGCAGGTGCTGGTCGCCGCGGCGAAAGCGGTCTAGGCCCACGTTCGGTGCGGCCCAGTGGTGCGGCCACTGGGCGCGGCCAACTGGGGCGGCACAGCGGTGCCCCCGGCAGGAATCGAACCTGCGACCAAGAGATTAGAAGGCTCCTGCTCTATCCGCTGAGCTACGGGGGCGTGATTTCCACGATACCGCAGCCCGTCGGCCTCAGAGCGTCGCGCCGCTCTTGCCCGCCCTGTTGACGATGGCGATGGTGGGGCGGCGGCCGCGCAGGCCGAACCGGAGCCGCAGGCTCGCGCTCCTGGCGATCAGCAGGGCGATCACCACGGCCGCGACCGCGGGGACGACGCCCGAGATCATCATCGCGATGTGCGGCCCGACCTCCTCGACCACCCAGCCCATGAACGGTCCGCCGATGGCCTGGCCGCCGAGCAGCACCAGGATGTAGAGCGAGATGACCCTGCCCCGGATCTGCACGTTCGACGACATCTGCACGAGCGAGTTCGCCGCGGTGATGAACAGCAGGTTCCCCACGCCGATGCCGATCAGGAGCACGCCGAACGCGATCTCCGACGGCGCAAATCCGGCGATGGCCTGGATGAAGCCGAGCGCGGCAGCCGTGCCGACCACCATGCTCAGCCGCACGCTCGTTCGGCGCGTGGATGCAAGGGCGCCGACCAGCGCGCCCGCCGCGACCAGCGCGTTGAACAGTCCGTAGCCCTGCGCGCCGACGTCGTAGACGTTGTTGGCGTAGGCCGCGAGGAACACGGGCATGTTGAACGCGAAGACGGCGATGATGGCGACCATCACGACGGTCCAGAAGATCACGGGCTTGCGGCGCACATACCGGATGCCCTCGGCCAGCTGGCCTTTCGCACGCGGGGCCGCAGGGGAGTGGTGCAGCTGCGAGCGGTTGAGCGAGAGCAGCGAGCCGACCACGGCGAGGCAGGCGACGGCGTTGATCACGAACGACCAGCCGCCGCCGACCGCGGTGATCAGAATGCCGCCGACCGCGGGGCCGATGAGGCCGCCGAGCTGGAAGATGGACGAGTTCAGGCTGATCGCGTTGCGCAGGTACTTCGGTCCGACCAGCTCGTTGACGAACACCTGGCGGGTGGGGTTGTCGACCACGGTCACCAGACCGAGCAGGAACGAGATGAGATAGACGTGCCACACCTGGGTGAGCCCGGTGAGGGTGAGCGCGGCCAGGACGCCGGCCAGCAGCGCAGCGCAGGTCTGCGTGACGATGAGGATCTTCTGCTTGTTGTACCGGTCGGCGATCACTCCGCCGTGCAGGCCGAGCACGAGCATCGGCATGAACTGCATGAAGACCGTGATGCCGACGGCCGCGACGCTGCCGGAGAGCTGGAGCACCAGCCAGTCCATCGCGATGCGCTGCATCCAGACGGCCGTGTTGGCGACGAGGTTGCTTGCGGCGAACTTGCGGTAGTTGGGGACTTTCAGTGAGACGAACGTCTCCCGCCACGGTGGGCGCGTGCTGAGAACGGGCATGGGCCCGGTCGGTGGGGCTGCTGCGGTGGAGTTTGCCACGTGTATTCCTGCGTATCGAGTTTCGTATGAGGTTTCTGCACCTTCGACGTTACGCAACCTGAGCTATTCTTGCAGCGAATTGAACCTATAACTCCTATTGGATTACCGAATGGATGCGCAATGTTCGACCCTGTGCTGCTCCGCACCTTCCTCGCCGTGGCCGACACGCACAGCTTCACGAAGGCCGCCGCGCGGCTCGGGATCAGCCAGCCGACGGTCAGCCAGCACGTCCGACGGCTCGAAGCTGCGGCGAAACGGCAGCTGGTCGCCCGCGACACCCGGGATGTGCGGCTGACGGACAACGGGGACGCGATGGCCGGGTTCGCCCGCACGATCCTCGCGGCGCACGCGGAGGCCGACCGCTACTTCAGCGGCTCGGCGATGCGCGGGCGACTGCGCTTCGGCGCGGCGGACGACCTCGCGATCACGACGCTCCCGCGCATCCTGCGCCACTTCCGGCAGCAGCACCCGCAGATCAACCTGGAGCTCACCGTCGACCAGTCCGCGCCGCTGTACCGCCGCCTGCAGGCGGGGCACCTCGACCTCATCTTCATCAAGCAGAACCCGGGTACGACGGAGGGCACGGTCGTCGCCACCGACGAACTGGTCTGGATGGGGCAGGAGAAGACGGTGCTGGAGCCCGAGCATCCTGTGCCGCTGATCGCATACCAGGGGCCGAGCATCAGCCGTCAGATCACGATCGACGCGCTGGAGGCCGCCGGCCGCACCTGGCGCATCACCTGCAACACGCGCGAGGTGAACGGGGTGCTGGCCGCGGTGCGCGCCGGCATCGGGATCGCGGTGTTCCCGCGGTCGCTGATCCCCACCGACCTCATCAAGGTCACCAACCGGTTCGGCCTGCCCGACCTCGGCCACGTCGACTTCACCCTGCTCTCCAACCCTGCCGCCGCGCGCGAGCCGGTCGACGCGCTCACCACCGCCATCCTCGCCCGCGCCGTCACCCGCATCCCCTAGCCGCCGACCCCAAACAATCGAGTCCGAAGTTGTTCACGCGACACGCCGGTGTAGGGCGTGAACAACTTCGGACTCGATTGTTTGGGTCGGGTCAGCCGACGATCGGGATACGGTCGGGGTCCGGTGGGCGGAGGCCGCCGTCGGAGGAGCGCTTGCGCAGCGTGAGCGCGATGATCGGGAACGCGAGCACGGACAGCATCCCGGCACCGACCAGCGCGGTGGCCGTCCCGGTCTTCAGGTCGCCCTCCGCCACCCCGATGTTCGTCACCGCCACGATGATCGGCAGACCGGTGGCGCTGAACAGCGTGAGCGCGCTGCGGTCGGCGAACGTCGACCCGCCCGGCGCGGCGAGCGAGCCCGGCAGCCCGCGCACGATCAGCATCAGGACCAGGAAGATCGGCAGCAGGAGCAGCGCGTGCGGGTCGGTGACGAGCGCGCGGAGGTCGAAGCCGATCCCGGTGTTGATGAAGAACACCGGCACCAGCACGCCGAACGCGACCGCCTCGAGCTTCCCCTCGACGAGTTTGGCGTCCGGCTCCGCGGCTCCGGAAAGCAGCACCCGGCAGATCACCCCGGCGGCGAACGCCCCGAGGAGCATGTCGAGCCCGAGCGCGAGGCTCAGCCCGACCAGTGCCGCGATCACCATCACGATGAATCGCACGGCGAACTGCCCGCTCGTGTGCAGCGTCGCCCGCACCAGCCCGTGGAAGCGCTCGTGCCCTCCGCGCGCGGCGAACCAGACGGCGAGGCCGGCGATCACCGCGAACGCGATCAGCACCAGGGAGGCCGCGAGCGGCTTCCGCCCGCTGAGGAACAGCGAGATGGCGAGCAGAGGACCGAACTCGCCGACGGCGCCGACCGCTGTGACGGCGCGCCCGAACGGCGTCTTCAGCTCGCCCGCATCCCGCAACACCGGCATCAGCGTGCCCAGCGCGGTCGAGGTCAGTGCGATCCCCACGAAAACGCCCGTCACCGCATCCGGGGACAGCAGGATGCCGATGACCACGCCGGCCACCAGCGAGATCAGCCAGCCGAGGGATGCGCGTTTCAGCGGCCGACCCTTGATCGCCGCGAAGTCGATCTCGTTGCCCGCCATGAAGAACAGGAACGCCAGCCCGAAGTTGGCGACAGCGTCGAGCATGTCCGACTTCGGCACCCAGCCGAGCACCGCGGGGCCGATCAGCAGCCCGAGCAGGATCTCGAACACGACGAGCGGTATCTTCGCCACCCGGCCGACCGCCGTGGCCAGCAACGACGCCACCACCGCGAGCAGCGGGACGAGCACGATGGTTCCGACGGCGGGGTCCATGCGCCGATGCTACTGGCTGCGAGCGATCAGCGGCCGTTCACACGGCGGAAACGCACCGGGGATATGGTGATGATCATGCGTGAACTCCAGGCCAGAATCATCGACGAACTGAACGTGAGCCCTGTCATCGACCCCGCAGCCGAGGTCGAGAAACGGGTTGGGTTCCTCGTCGAATACCTGACGACGACCGGCGCATCCGGTCTCGTCCTCGGCATCTCGGGCGGACAGGACTCGTCGCTCGCCGGACGACTCAGCCAGCTCGCCGTCGAACGCCTCGCCGAACGCGGGATCGACGCCGAGTTCATCGCCGTGCGGCTGCCGTATGCGGTGCAGCACGACGAGGACGACGCCCAGCTCGCCCTGTCGTTCATCCGGCCGCAGCGCACGGTGACGTTCAACATCCAGCGCGGCGTCGACGGCATCGAGGACGAGTACCTGGATGCGATCGGCGACGACATGTCCGACTTCAACAAGGGCAACGTGAAGGCACGCGCCAGGATGGTCGCGCAGTACGCCATCGCCGGGCAGCGCCGCCTGCTCGTCGTCGGCACGGACCACGCGGCGGAGGCCGTCACGGGCTTCTTCACGAAGTACGGCGACGGCGGCACCGACATCCTGCCGCTCGCCGGACTCAGCAAGCGGCAGGGCCGCGCCCTCCTGGAGTACCTGGATGCGCCGGCGCGCCTCTACACGAAGGCTCCGACGGCCGACCTCCTCGACCACAACCCCGGCCAGACCGACGAGGACAACCTCGGCCTCAGCTACGCCGACATCGACGCGTTCCTCGAAGGCGAAGACGTGCCGGACAGGGTCGCGGAGACCATCGAGGCGCGCTACCTGGCCACGGAGCACAAGCGGCAACTGCCCGCCAGCATGTTCGACGAGTGGTGGCACCGCCGAGGCGACTACTCGCGCTGAGGCGCTAGACCTCGCCGCTCACGAAATGGTCCAGGACCGCCACACCGTGGCAGTCCTGGACCATTTCTTCGTGGACCGGGGCCGGATCAGACCGGCTGGTTGAGTTTCGAGGTCGGAGCGGTGCCGGAGGCGACGGGGCCGGTGTCGCTGCCGGTGCGCTCTGCCGCGTAGGAGGGGAGCGGCGTCGTCGCGAGCTGCGTCTGGCCTGCCGGTGGCTGTGCCTGTGCCGTCTGGTCGCCGGTGTCGGCCGTGGTCGGCGCATACTGCTCGTGGTGCTGCTGGGCGACCCACGCATCCTGTTGTGCGATCAGCGTGCGGTCGGTGTCGGTGTTCTCGAAGCGCCAGCGTTCGAGGTCGCCCTGGAAGATGCGGCGGGCGCGGCTGGGCTTGTTCTGCCACTCGATGAGGCGGTCGCGGAACTCCGCGATGGCCGGGTCGAGCTGGTAGCCGAACGTGGCAGACGCGCGCTTCATCTCCGCGAGCTGGTGGCCTGCCCAGTTCGCCGCGATGCCGGAGCCCTTGATCGGGAGCAGTCGCACCATGATGTCGGCCTGGCCGACGGCGCGGTCGGAGAGCACCTGCTCACCCGGGGTGAGCGAGTTCCAGACGGAGGCCTCCGTCGCAGCGTCGACGAGCGCCGCGATGGCGGACGCCTTCTGCTGACGGTCGGTGCGGGAGAGCAGCCCTTTGACCGCGCCGCGCGCGATCCAGGCGCCCAGCAGTCCGGCAATGATCACGGCGACGGCGAGAACCACCGCGTTGAACACCACCGGCTGCGCGTCGGACGAAGTGAGCCAATCCACGAAATCATTCCACCACTGCATGCGGTGATGTTAACCTCGGCGGTCTCTCATCTCCGGCACGCCGCCCGGCGCGTCCGCGTCCCCGTGATCAAGGTGTGACCGAACCCGCCCGCCGCTACTCGTCTTCGAGGTGCTCCGTGCCGTCCACGGCGTACGGCTCGATGCTGGCGATCTCGTCCGCGGTGAGTGCTGGTGCGTCGAGCGCGGCGATGTTCTGCTCCAGCTGGGCGACACTGGATGCGCCGATCAGCGCGCTCGTGACGCCCGGCTGCCGCAGCACCCAGCTGAGCGCCAGCTGCGCGAGCGACTGGCCGCGGGCGGCGGCGATGTCGTTGAGCGCGCGGGCGCGTTCCAGGTACACAGGGCTCAGCTGCTTCTCTGAGAGGAAGTGGCTGGTGGCCGCGCGGGAGCCGGCGGGAACGGTGCCGTCCAGGTAGCGGTCGGTGAGCATCCCCTGGGCGAGCGGCGAGAAGACGATGCTCCCGGCTCCCACCTTCTCGAGCACGGGGAACAGGCCGTCTTCGATGTGCCTGTCGAACATCGAGTACCGCGGCTGGTGGATGAGCAGCGGGACGCCGTGGTCGGCCAGGGCCGCCGCAGCTGCCGTGGTCTGCTCCGGCGAGTAGTTGGAGATGCCGGCGTAGAGCGCCTTGCCCTGCTTCACGGCGGTGGCGAGCGCTCCCATCGTCTCCTCGATCGGAGTCTCCAGATCCGGCCGGTGCGAGTAGAAGATGTCGACGTAGTCCAGCCCGAGGCGGCCGAGGCTCTGGTCGAGCGACGACAGCATCGTCTTGCGGGAGCCCCACTCGCCGTACGGGCCGTTCCACATGAAGTACCCGGCCTTCGTGGAGACCACGATCTCGTCGCGGTACGGCAGGAGGTCTTCGCGCAGGATGCGTCCGAAGTTGGTCTCGGCGGTGCCGGCGGGAGGCCCGTAGTTGTTGGCGAGGTCGAAGTGCGTGACGCCGAGGTCGAACGCGCGGCGCACGATGGCGCGCTGCGTCTCGATCGGGCGCTCGTCGCCGAAGTTGTGCCACAGTCCGAGCGACAGGGCTGGAAGCTTCAGCCCGCTGCGTCCGCTGCGGTTGTACGTCATCGTCTCGTAGCGGTTCTCCGCGGGTTCGTAAGCCATGTCTTCATCGTAGGAGAATGGGGAGGATCGAAACGAAAGGGATGTTGATGGACACATATGTCATCGCCGGTGGGTGCTTCTGGTGCCTGGATGCGGTCTACCGTGTCCTCCGCGGCGTGCAGGACGTCGTCTCCGGATACACGGGCGGCACCGCCGTCGACCCCACCTACGAAGAGGTCTGCACCGGCTCGACCGGCCACGCGGAGGCCGTCGCGGTCACCTTCGACCCTGAGGTGATCCCGCCGAGCGTCATCCTCGACGTGTTCTTCACCCTCCACGACCCCACCCAGCTGAACCGCCAGGGCGCCGACATCGGCACCCAGTACCGCTCCGCGATGTTCTACGACGGCGACGAGCAGAAGGCACAGTTCGAAGCGGCCATCGAGCGCGCGAAGACCTACTGGGACGGCACCGTCGTCACCACGCTCGAACCGCTCGGCACCTTCTACCGCGCCGAGGAGTACCACCAGGACTTCTTCGCCAAGAACCCCGGCCAGGGATACTGCCTAGCGGTGGCCCAGCCGAAGGTGAACAAGATCAGGGCCTCGTACGCGCCGTATGTGATCGCGGCGTAGCGGGCGCGCGGGCTTCTGCGCCGCGCTTCTCGCGGCCACCTTCTCCACGGCGCGTCTCGATCGCGCCTCTCCCGGCCGGCTCCTCCACAGCGCCCGGCCGAGCCAGACTTCTCCACAGTTCTCCCGCGCCCGGTCCGGCGCCGACGCCCTCCCCGCAGACTCGGAACACCACACCGAGCCATCCGAGGAGAGCACCATGAACGACACCATCACCGTCACCGGAGTCGTGGCGACCGACCCGCGCCACGTCCTCACCGCCGAGGGCCTCTCGGCCACGAGCTTCCGCCTCATCACCACGAACACCGTCTACGACGTGGATGCGGACGCCTGGCAGAGCACTCAGTGCAACTGGTTCACGGTCTCCGCATACCGGCAGCTCGCCTCCAACGTGGCCGGCTGCGTCAGCCGCGGCGATCCGGTCCTGGTCACGGGTCGTCTCACCGTCCGCGAATGGTCGGACGGAGACGACCCGATCTCCCGCGGGATCACAGCGGAGATCGAGGCGGACGCCATCGGCCACGACCTCGCGTGGGGGAGCGCGACGTTCGCGCGCACCGTGCAGGGCGTCCGTGCGGTCGACGTTCCCTCAGCGACGGCTGTCTAGAATGAGGCATAACGATTCGAGCGCTGCCGTCCAGGCAGCGGCCCGCCAGGGCCGGAGTCCAGCGACGGAGAGCGATGCCCCACCTGCCCAGCCCCCACGCCGCGCCGGCCGCTGCCCGGCCCACCCACGCTCCCACGGGTGCGACCGCCACCGCGCGCCCGCTGCGCCACCTCTTCGCGTCCACCGCTGGGGTGCTCCTCATCGCAGGCTCGCTCGCCGGCTGCGTCGGTGGAACCCCGGCCCCGGCAACGACAGCGCCGACACCGTCCTCCACGCCGTCCGCCACGAGCACCCCTGCCGCGGGACCGACGCTCGTCCCCGGCGGCACCGCAGCGCAGAACCTCCCGTTCTTCGACAAGGTCAACCGGGCCACCCTCGCGGCCAACCCCGCTGCGAAGGGCCGCGACTTCATCGACGCCCTCGTCGCAGCAGGCTTCGACAAGTCGGCCATGCAACTCACGGTTGACACCACCACGATCGGCCTGGCCGCCAACTCGATCCAGTTCTCGGTCAAGCTCGGCGACACCTGCCTCATCGGCCAGAACGGCGCAGACGCGGGCGGCTACAACAGCCTGACCACCCCGGTCCTCGGCACCGGCGGCTGCCTCGTCGGCCAAACCAGGGCGATCGACTGGTAACGCAGCCCTCCCGCCCGCTGGACCGGCCGACCCCATCCTCCGAACGACGTAGGGCGTAGCACTGATCGGCTTCGGCCGAGCCAGTGCTGGACTTCGGCCGAGCCAGTGCTGGATACGTCTCGTCGGTTCGGCGTCAGTCCGAGCTGCTCCGTTCGGTCACGTCGCTGCCAAGCGGGTCTTCGGCGTTGGTCGGCTCTGGGTGGCGAACGAGACCCAACCAGGCGAAGCCGGTGAAGACGGCTGACTTCTGGTGTGCTCGCTTCTCGGCCACGATCGCTCTCCTCGCCTGACCTCGGGCGTAGTCCCGCGCGAGGTTCGGCGTCGGACCGTCCGCTGCCGCCGAGATGAAGGCGTTGATCACTGCGGCCTGTTGCCGAGCGTGATTCCGCCCGGCAACGGTGACCCGATGCCCGCGCGTTCGGCGACGCCCCGCCTCTGTCCACGAGATGCGCAGCATCCGCCAGGTGCGCGAGTCGTTCCAGCCGGTCAGGAAACTGCTCCAGGGTTCCGTGTCACAGCGCGCGGACGAGTCGAGTGGCACCGTGTACGTGCGAAACCAGCTCCGCACGACGAGGCGGTCCGGCAGGAAGTAGACACCCACGAAGAGCGTGCGAATAGCCAGCACCACGAGGCAAGCCGCGATCGTCGCGAGGAGCGGCTCCAGGGAGCGATCGAGCCTCGTCTGGGTCGTGTCCGGATTCAGGAGGCCAAGTACGATGGCGCCGGCGAACACGAGTTGCGTGACGAGGCCGTACCACCGCGCCCCGGCGCCGGAGCCCCGCAACCGTGCACCCACCGCTGCCTCCCCGTGACCACGTCGACTGAGGACGCGACCATCATGATGACACGCCCCCGCGTCCCGGACCGCCAGCCGGGGCGGACAAGGGCGGCGCGGCAGCCAATAGACTGGACCTCATGGCCGAATACATTTACTCGATGGTGCGCGCCCGCAAAGCGGTCGGCGACAAACTGATTCTGGACGACGTCACGATGGCGTTCCTGCCCGGAGCGAAGATCGGTGTCGTCGGTCCGAACGGCGCCGGTAAGTCGACCATTCTGAAGATCATGGCCGGGCTCGACACCCCGAGCAACGGCGAGGCGAAGCTCACGCCCGGATACACCGTCGGCATCCTCATGCAGGAGCCCGTGCTCGACGAGAACAAGACCGTTCTCGAGAACGTCCAGGAGGGCGTCGGCGAGATCAAGGGCAAGGTCGACCGGTTCAACGAGATCTCCGCGCTGCTCGCCGACCCGGATGCGGACTTCGACACGCTGCTCGCCGAGATGGGCACCCTGCAGGAGCAGATCGACGCCCAGGACGCCTGGGACCTCGACTCCCAGCTGGAGCAGGCGATGGATGCGCTCCGCTGCCCGCCGGGGGACTGGCCGGTCAACACGCTCTCCGGTGGTGAGAAGCGCCGCGTCGCGCTCTGCAAGCTGCTGCTGCAGAAGCCCGACCTGCTCCTCCTCGACGAGCCCACCAACCACCTCGACGCCGAGAGCGTGCTGTGGCTGGAGCAGCACCTGGCCAAGTACCACGGTGCCGTGCTCGCCGTCACCCACGACCGGTACTTCCTCGACCACGTCGCGGAGTGGATCGCCGAGGTCGACCGCGGTCACCTGTACCCGTACGAGGGCAACTACTCCACCTACCTCGAGAAGAAGCGCGAGCGTCTCGAAGTTGCAGGCAAGAAGGACGCGAAGCTCGCCAAGCGCCTCTCCGAGGAGCTCGACTGGGTGCGCAGCAACGCCAAGGGCCGGCAGGCCAAGTCGAAGGCCCGTCTGGCCAGGTACGAGGAGATGGCGGCGGAGGCGGAGCGCACCAGGAAGCTCGACTTCGAGGAGATCCAGATTCCGCCGGGACCGCGTCTCGGCCAGGTCGTCATCGACGCGAAGAACCTGGAGAAGGGGTTCGGCGACCGCAAGCTGATCGACGGCCTCACCTTCACGCTTCCGCGCAACGGCATCGTCGGCGTCATCGGCCCGAACGGTGTCGGTAAGACCACCCTGTTCAAGACGATCGTCGGCCTCGAACCGCTCGACGGCGGCGAGTTGAAGATCGGCGAGACGGTCCAAATCTCCTACGTCGACCAGTCGCGTGGCGGCATCGACCCGAACAAGACGCTGTGGGAGGTCGTGTCCGACGGGCTCGACTACATCCAGGTCGGCAAGACCGAGGTGCCGTCGCGTGCGTACGTGTCGACGTTCGGCTTCAAGGGCCCTGACCAGCAGAAGAAGGCCGGCGTGCTCTCCGGTGGTGAGCGCAACAGGCTGAACCTGGCGCTGACGCTCAAGCAGGGCGGCAACCTGCTGCTCCTCGACGAGCCGACGAACGACCTGGACGTCGAGACCTTGTCCAGCCTCGAGAACGCACTGCTCGAATTCCCCGGCTGTGCCGTGGTCATCACCCACGACCGGTGGTTCCTCGACAGGATCGCCACGCACATCCTCGCCTACGAGGGCACGGAGGAAGACCCGGCGAACTGGTACTGGTTCGAGGGCAACTTCGAGGCGTACGAGGAGAACAAGGTTCAGCGACTCGGCCCGGACGCCGCCAAGCCACACCGTTCCGCGTACCGCAAGCTCACGCGCGACTGACACCCGCGTCGGCCGGCGCGCGCACGACCAGCGCCGGCCGACGAGCGTAACCACCGCACGCCGGCCAACGACTAGCGGCCGACGCGCACAGAACGAAGGGCTGCCTGATGCGACTGCATGTTCCGATCAAGCTCCGGTGGAGCGACCTGGATGCGTACGGGCACGTCAACAACGCCGAGATGCTGCGTCTTCTGGAGGAGGCGCGCATCGAGGCGTTCTGGGTCACCGACGACGCCGAGGAGGCGGTCGGAGGGTCGACCGCCGTGCTCGACGGGCGGCCGGGCGCAGACACCCTGACGCTGATCGCGCGGCAGGAGATTGAGTACCTCGCCCCCATCCCGTATCTGCGGCAGCCGCTCGACGTGCAGCTGTGGCTGGGCAGGCTGGGCGGGGCGAGCCTGGAGGTCTGCTACGAGGTGCGATCGCCGGCCGGAACCGAGCCGGAGATCCTGTATTCGCGGGCGGCGACGACCATCGTGCTGGTGGATGCGGCCAGCCAGCGTCCGCGCCGCATCAACGAGCGCGAGCGGGCAGCCTGGACGCCGTACCTCGACGACCCCGTGCAGTTCACCAAGCGCGCCTGACGCCGCCTACTTCGTCACGGTGACCGTCTCGCCGGACACGGTGGCGGTCAGCTTCGGGAGCGGCTGGCTGGCCGGTCCGCCGAGCACGTCGCCGGTGGTGGCGTCGAAGCGCGAGCCGTGGCACGGGCAGTCGAACTCCTTGCCTTGCGGTGCGACCGTGCATCCCTGATGGGTGCAGACGGCGCTGAACGCGACGACCTTTCCCGCGGTCGGCTGGGAGACCACGATCGGCGCAGAGCCCATCTTCGCCGAGACGGCGCCTCCGACCGGGATGGACGACAGCGGCACCTTCACGGAGCTGTCCGAGCCCGTCGGCTCCGAGCCGTCGGCGCCGTCCGCGGTGCACGCGGTGAGCAGCAACGCCCCGGCCCCGACGGCGGTGGCACCGCCGAGCTGGACGAGGGTGCGGCGGGTGAGCGGTGTCGAGTCGTTCATGCGGGGTCCTCCCGGTCGGCGTAGCGTTCTCTTACGGTATGCACGAAGCTGCTGTGCGTACGGTTCACAGCGCAGTGTCGCAGATGAACCTTTTCGCATCCTGTCCCGTGTCTGTGGTGGAGGTGTCATGGCGAACGAGGATGCGCGGCTGCTGCGCGAACTGCACGATCAGCACGCGCAAGCGGTCTGGCGCTATGTCGTGCATCTCACCGGCGACAGGGCGATGGCCGACGACATCGTGCAGGAGACCCTGCTGCGGGCGTGGAAGCGGCCCGCCGTGCTCGACCAGTCGCAGTCGTCGGCGCGGGCGTGGCTGTTCACCGTCGCCCGCAACCTCGTGATCGACGACAAGCGCAGCGCGCGCAACCTGCACGAATACGGCACGGACACCCTGCCGGAGCGCCCGGGGAACAGCGAGTCGGACGCCGTGCTCGACGCCTGGCTGGTGTCGGATGCGCTGGCCGAGCTGTCTGTCGAACACCGCGCCGTGATCGTCCACGCCTACTACGGCGGACGGTCGATCGCGGAGATCTCGCGCGAACTGGACGTTCCGGAGGGGACGGTCAAGTCGCGCATCCACTACGGTTTGCGAGCGCTTCGACTCGCCCTGCAGGAGAGGGGAGTGACGGAGCGATGACCGGACACGAGGAGTTCGCCACCTGGGACGGAGCATACGTGCTCGGGGCCCTGTCGCCCGCCGACCGGCGTGCGTACGAGGAGCACCTGCGCACCTGCGCGGTGTGCACCGCTGACGTGTCCGAGCTGGCCGGGCTGCCCGGCCTGCTGCGACAGGTGTCGGCCGAGGACGCCTTCGCGCTGCTCGACCCCGCGCCGGAAAGCGCAGTAACCGCCGGCGCCACAGGCACCACGGGCACCACAGGAACCACCGACTCGGCACCGGATGTGCTCCCCGCCCTCCTCAGCGCCGCGCGCCGTCGCCGGATGCGCACCCGCTGGTGGACCGCCGGCTCGCTGCCGGCCGCCGCCGCGATCGTCGCCGTGTCGGTGTTCGCGCTCCCGGCCGTGTTCGCGCCGCACACCGACGTGGCGGGGACGAGGGTGACGCTGAGCCAGGTGGAGCCGAGCGCGCTCTCTGCCGACGTCCGGCTCGTCACCGAGCCGTGGGGGACGAGGATCGAGTCGAGCTGCAGCTACTCGGCGGTGAGCGGCACAGAGGGCAAGAGCTGGGCGTACGCGATGGTCGTCACCGACCGGGCGGGCACGCAGACGCAGGTCGCCACGTGGACCGCGGGTCCTGGCACCACCGTGAAGCCGACGGCCACCACCAGCGTCGCCAAGGCGGACATCGCATCCATCGACATCCGGTCTGCGGTCGACGGGACGGTGCTGCTGAAGACCACCTTCGGGTAGCCGCCGCGGGCGGCTAGGCCAGCGGCACCCGCACCATCGCCTCCTGCGCGACGCTCGCCACCAGGCGCCCGTCGCGGCTGAAGATGCGGCCGAGGGCGAGTCCGCGTCCACCGCTGGCGCTCGGCGACTCCTGCACGTAGAGCAGCCACTCGTCGACGCGCGCAGGACGGTGCCACCACATCGCGTGGTCGAGGCTCGCCGCGCGCAGTCCGGGGGTGGCCCAAGCGACGCCGTGCCTGCGCATCACGGACTCCATGATCGTGTAGTCGCTCGCGTACGCGAGGGCTGCGCGGTGCAGGTCCGGGTCGTCCGGCAGCGCGCCGATCGACCGGAACCAGACGGCCTGGTGGGCGACGTGCTCTCCGTCGACCGTCAGGTAGATGGGGGAGGTGATGTGGCGGATATCGAACGGCCGCTCACTCGCCCAGTACTGCGCCACGGGATGCTCCACGTTCTCCAGACTGTCCGCCGAGTTCGGCAGCGTCTCCGGATCCGGGATGTCCGTCGGCATCTCGACCTGGTGCGACAGGCCCTCGTCCTCGTCCTGGAACGAGGCGATCATCGACAGGATCGGCTGACCGCTCTGGTACGCCTGAGTGCGCCTGGTCGAGAACGACCGGCCGTCGTGGATGCGGTCCACGGAGAAGGTGATCGGCAGGTTCACGTCGCCGGGGCGCAGGAAGTAGCCGTGCATCGAGTGGATCGCGCGCCCGTCCGGAACGGTACGGGAGGCGGCGACGATCGACTGCGCGAGCACCTGACCGCCGAAGACGCGACCGAGCGGCATCCACTGGGAGGGGCCGGTGAAGATGTCTTCGCTGGTCCTCGCGCCGGTGTCCGTCAGATCGAGCGCGGTCAGAAGTGATGCCAGGGGCTCGGTCACTGTGCCTCCATTGAGTTCTCTCTTGGTAGTTTAGACAGCAGATGAGCCAGTCATTTTCTCTCGTGGATTCCCTCGCCGTCGCCGACCTGCAGACATACCTGTCCAGAGCGGCCCGTGTCGAGGAAGGGTCGGTACGCCTGATCGGTGGGTCGGGGGTGCTCGCCGTCTATACGGCGATCCTCTATCCGCGTGGCCTGCTCGACCAGACCCCGACCGTTCTCGGCCTGCGCACGTTCGCGATCGTGCAGGGTGCGGACTTCGACGCCGTCGTGCCGATCCGGTCGCTGCTCGACCGGCTCGCGCGGATCGGCGAGGCGATCACGCCCGCCGCGGGTGTCGGGCCCGTCGAGATCCGGATGCCGCTGGAGGTGTCGACCGTCACCTGGGCGGGCATCTCCCCGCCGCGCGGCGGCTGGCGTCCGGTCGGAGAGACCACGTACGGGCTGCTGGCGGAGACGGCGAAGGCCGGCATCGCCGAGGTGGCGGAGTCCATCCCGAGCGGCACGGGCGAGCAGCTGGTGCAGCGGGTGCGCGCCGAGGTGTGGGGTCGCCCGATCGACACGCTCGAGTACGTGCCCGCCGGTGCGGCGTTCGCGGCGGAGAGCCTCGGCTTCCTCGCGGAGGGCGAGCCGGTGACCATCCTGGAGACGGGACCGTGGACGCGGCTGACCACCAAGCGCGGCCACATCCTGGTCCGCCGCCAGGCGTGGAGCCTGCGCGCCTAGACGGCGCGACCGATGCCTAGACGGTCGCCGCGGCGGCTCGCCCTGCTTGGCGGCCGCTGAACAGGCAGCCGCCGAGGAACGTTCCCTCCAGCGCGCGGTAGCCGTGCACGCCTCCGCCGCCGAACCCGCTGGCCTCCCCGGCCGCGTACAGGCCGGGGATGGGGGAGCCGTCCGCGCCGAGCACGCGCGCATCCAGGTCGGTCTCGATGCCGCCGAGGCTCTTCCTGGTGAGGATGTGCAGCTTCACCGCGATGAGCGGCCCGGCCTTCGGGTCGAGCAGCTTGTGCGGGCTGGCCACCCGGATGAGCTTGTCGCCCCGGTACTCTCGCGCCGCCCGGATCGCGGCGAGCTGCAGGTCTTTGCCGAAGTCGTTGTCGAGCTCGCGGTCGCGTTCTCGGATGTGCCGGGCGACGAGGTCGCTGTCGAGCGGGACGTCGGAGAGCGCCTGCATCCCGGCGAGGAGCTCGTCGATGGTGTCCGCCACCACGAAGTCGGCGCCCTTCTCCTTGAAGGCCTCCACCGGTCCGGGCGCGCCGGGTGAGACGCGCTTGGCGAGCAGCCGGAGGTCTTTGCCGGTGAGGTCGGGGTTCTGTTCGCTGCCGGACAGCGCGAACTCCTTCTCGATGATCTTCTGGGTGAGCACGAACCAGCTGTAGTCCGAGCCGATCCTGCGCAGGTGCTCCAGCGTCCCGAGCGTGTCGAAGCCGGGGAACAGCGGCGAAGGCAGCCGGTCTCCGCTCGCGTCCAGCCAGAGCGACGACGGGCCGGGCAGGATCCGGATGCCGTGCTGCGGCCACACCGGATCCCAGTTCTGGATGCCCTCGGTGTAGTGCCACATCCTGTCGCCGTTGATCAGGTGCGCGCCCGCCTTCTCTGCGATCCCGAGCATCCGGCCGTCGACGTGGGCGGGCACGCCGGACAGCATGTGCGCGGGCGGAGTGCCGAGCCTGGCCGGCCAGGCGGCGCGCACGAGGTCGTGGTTGCCGCCGATGCCGCCGCTCGTGACGATGACGGCGCCGGCGCGCAGCTCGAAGTCTCCGACCTGGTCGCGGTTGCTCGGAGCTCCGCGCTCTGCCGCGTCTTCGGCGAGCACCGCCCCGCGCACCCCGGTGACCCTGCCGTCTTCGACGATCAGCTCGTCGACCCTGTGCCGGTGCAGGACGGTCGCCAGCCCGGTCGCGACGCCGTCCGCGAGGCGTGCGGCGAAGGGGGCGACGACGCCCGGACCGGTGCCCCAGGTGATGTGGAACCGGGGGACCGAGTTGCCGTGGCCGCCCGCCGCTCCCGCACCGCGCTCGGCCCAGCCGACGATGGGGAAGAACCGGACGCCCTTCTCGTGCAGCCACGCCCGCTTCTCCCCGGCGGCGAACTGCAGGTAGGCCTCGGCCCAGCGGCGCGGCCAGTGGTCCTCGTCGCGGTCGAAGCCCGCGCTGCCGAACCAGTCCTGCCTGGCGAGCGCGAGCGAGTCGTGCACGCCCATCCTGCGCTGTTCGGGCGAGTCGACGAGGAACAGGCCGCCGAACGACCACCACGCCTGTCCGCCGAGGGATGCGGCCGGCTCCTGCTCGACGATCGTGACGGACTTGCCTGCATCGAGGAGTTCACCGGCCGCGACGAGCCCGGCGAGGCCGGCTCCGACGACGATCGCATCCGGCTGCTGCGGGGTTCGGCTCATCCTGTGTCTCCTTCGGCACGGTTCTTCCGAGAGAGTATCGCGGTTCAGTCCTCGAACGTATTGACCATCGCGTGTGCGGCGCGCTCCAGGTACGACCAGAGCGTCTCCTCGGCGAGCGGCGGGAGGTCGAGCTCGTCGACGGCGGCGCGCATGTGCAGGAGCCAGCGGTCGCGGGCGTCCGGGTTGACCTTGAAGGGCATGTGGCGCATCCGGAGCCGGGGGTGCCCGCGCTGCTCGCTGTACGTGCCGGGGCCGCCCCAGTACTGCTCGAGGAACAGGGTGAGCCGTTCGGCGGCGGGACCGAGGTCGTCCTCCGGGTACATCGGCTTGAGCACGGGGTCGTCGGCGACGCCGCGGTAGAACGCGTCGACCAGGCGGCGGAACGTCTCGCGCCCGCCGATCTGGTCGTAGAACGTAGCTGCCGTCTCGCCGCCGGGGTCTCCGGAGGGGCGCGGGGGAGTCGGTTGGATGGGGATGGTCATGTCACTCCGCCGGGGGCTTGGTCTTGGGTGCGTCGTCGCCTGCGCCGCTGCCGGTGGACGGCTTGGCGGCGCCGGGTGCCTTGGGCGTCTGTCCGGTGGCGGGCTTCGCGGCCTTCGCCTCGTCGGCAGGCTTCGCGGCGCCGGTGGTCTTCACCCCGGCGATCCGCAGTGCGCGCGGGTCGGCCGGCGCAGCGCCGGACCGCTTCGCCGCCGCCCGGGCCTTGCGGCCCTTGAGCGGGGTCTCCGGCACCACCGGCGTCGGACGGGTGCGCGGAGGGTGCGCCCCCGTGACGCTCGCCGCGCCGTCGAAGCCGCTCAGCACGATCGCGTTGAGCGACGGCAGCTTCACATCCATCTCGTCGAGGGCGGCCTTCAGGCGCACGCGCAGCTCACGCGACACGTCGTCCCTGGCGGTGGTGCGCGTCTTGATGACGATGCGGATCACCATCGCGTCGGCCGAGATCGACTCGAGGCCCCACAGCTCCGGCTTCTCCAGGATGCGCGAGCGCCACTTCGGGCTGGTCGCGAGCGCGGTCGCCGTCTCCAGCATCTTCGCCTCGACCGCCTCGATGTCCACCTCGTACGGCACGGCCAGGTCGATGATGACGCGCGACCAGCCCTGCGACATGTTGCCGACGCGCAGGATCTCGCCGTTGCGGACGAACCAGAGCGTCCCGTTCACGTCGCGCACCTGGGTGATCCGGATGCCGACCGCCTCCACAACACCGGTGGCCGGCCCGAGGTCGACGACGTCGCCGACGCCGAGCTGGTCCTCCATCACGATGAACAGGCCGTTGAGGACGTCGCGCACGATGTTCTGGGCGCCGAAACCGAGGCCGGCGCCGATGGCGGCGGAGAGCAGCGCGAACGAGCCGAGCGCGTCGGGCGCGAGCTTCGAGATCACCATCACGATCGCGATGATGCCGATAGTCACGTTGACGATGTTGCTGAGCACGGAGCCGAGCGTCCTGGTCCGCTGCACCACGCGAACGGCCGCGAGCGGGGACGCCGAGATGGCCTGCGTGTCCGTCACGTTCTGGTTCTTCTTGACCCCGGTGACGATCTGCCGCACTACGCGCCGGATCACGACCCGCAGGATCCAGCTGAGCAGGAATGCGCCAACGACGATCGAGGCGATATTGACCAGGAGCCAGCCGCTCGCAACGGCCCACGCGCCGAAATCAGTCCAGAAGTTCATCTTCACCATAGGAATGCAAGCCTATCGAGGGCCGCCTTGGCGGCCGCTGGACCCGGCGCCACCGTCAGCGCTCGACCAGCCCGTTGTCGTAGGCGAAGATCACCGCGTGCACCCGGTCGCGCAGGTGCAGCTTCGACAGCACCCGCCCGACGTGCGTCTTCACGGTCGACTCCGTGAGGAAGAACTTCGTGCCGATCTCGCCGTTGGAGAGCCCTTCGGCGATGGCCAGCAGGATCTCGCGTTCGCGCGGGGTCAGCGCGGCCGTCGGGTCGGCGCCCGCCGGCTGGCCGGTGGATGCGGCGGGCAGCCGGTCGGCGAACAGCTCCAGCATCGACCTGGTCACCCTCCCGGACACCGCCGCGTCTCCCGCAGCGACGGCCCGGATCGCGTCGGTCAGCTCGCTCGGCCGCGCGTCTTTGAGGAGGAAGCCGCTCGCCCCGGCCCGGAGGCCGCCGAACGCGTACTCGTCGAGGTCGAACGTGGTGAGGATGATGATGCGCGCATCCGGGTTGGCCGCCACGATGCGCCGGGTGGCCTCGATCCCGTCGAGCGACGGCATGCGCACGTCCATCAGGATCACGTCGGGCCGGGTCTCGACGGCGAGCCGCACGGCTTCGAGGCCGTCCGCCGCTTCGCCGACCACGTGCAGTCCGGTGTCCGCTTCGAGCACCATCCGGAAGCCGAGCCGGACGAGCGCCTGGTCGTCGACCAGCAGGACGCGGATCGGGTTGTCGTCGGTCACGGGGTGTTCTCCTCGGGGGTGGTGGTCGGGCTGGTCGTCGTGGTCTGGGCCGGTGGCTGTGTGGGCGGCGGGGTCTGTGTTGGCGGCGGGGTCTGTGTTGGCGGCGGGGTCTGGGCCGGCGATGGCGGGATCGCCTCGAGGACCGCGCGCAGCCGCCAGCCGCCTCCGGGCTTGGGTCCTGCCTCCAGTCTGCCTCCGTAGAGGGCGACGCGCTCGCTCAGCCCGAGCAGCCCGCGGCCGGAGCCCTGCCCGAGGGCGCCGTGCACGGCCGCGTCGTCGTCCACGGTGATCTCGATGGTCTCCGTCCCGAACCGGATGCGCACCTCCACCGTCGTCGCGAGCGCCGCGTAGCGCAGTGCGTTCGTCAGCGCCTCCTGCACCACGCGGAACACGGTGAGCTGCTGGCCGGTGTCGGTCGGGGCGACGCCGTCGACCGTGACGCGCACGGGGAGCCCGGCTGCGCGGAAGCGTTCGACCAGCTCGCTCAGTTCGCTGACGCCGGGCTGCGGGGCGCGCTCGTCGCCGTCGCCGTCCGTCGCGCGCAGCACGCCGAGGAGGCGCCGCATGTCGCCGAGCGCGCCGCGCCCGGTCTCCGCGACCATCCGCATCGCATCGGCGGAGCGTTCCGGCGAGATCGCGGCCAGCCCGGCGGAGCCGTCGGCGAGCGTGATCATCACCGTGAGGCTGTGCGAGACGATGTCGTGCATCTCCCTGGCGATCCTGTTGCGTTCGGCCGTCGCGGCGATCACCGCCTGCTGGTCGCGTTCGCGGGCCAGCTGCTGCGCCCGGTCGATCAGGGCGACGAGGTAGCGGCGCCTGTTGCCGATGTTGATGCCGACCAGCACGAAGAACAGCGCGAGGGAGACGATCACGATCGCCGACGGCACCACGGCGCTGTCGAACGGGTGGAAGATCGCGGCGTGCGCCACGAAGGCCGAGAAGGTCAGGGTGGCGACGGCCAGGCCGGAGAGCACCGCGAACCCGATCCAGGCCGCGCGGGCGGAGCGGTAGACCGCGAGGGCGTACAGCGCGTAGAAGGCGGGCACGGGGTCGATCTCGTGCCCGAGGAAGACGGTGATCGCCATGACGGCGGCGCCCACCGCGAACACCGCCACCGGGTTGTGCCTGCGGAGGAACAGGGCTGCGCCGGCGACGGCTGCCAGCCCGACGTACACGCCGAGCTGCCAGCTCGGCTCCACGACCATCCCGATCACGCCGGCGAGCAGCGACGGGAGGAGGTAGCTGGCTGCGACGATGCTGTCGACGACCACCGGATGCGCGGCCATCGTGCGCCGGATGACCCCCGGGGGCCTCGGAAGCTGCAGATCACCCCCGGCCGGAGAGGTCCGGCCGGGGGTGAGCTGTTCGTCTGTCATGCGGAGCGGGGGTGCGGCGCGTTACGCGTCGCGGCGCTTGAGGATGATCGCGCCGATGACGAACGACACGGCGGTCCAGGCGAGCACGATGAGCACGTTCGCCCACGGCTCGAACCCTCCGTTGTCCGACCCGGCCATCCCGGCGCCTGCCGCGCTGATCAGGTAGTTGTTCGCCTTGGTGATCCACTCGATGTTCGTCAGCGAGCCGACGAGGTTCACGATGATCGGCAGCAGGAACACCACACCGAGCGCTGCGGCGATGCCGCCTGCTCCTGCGCGGAGGATCGTGCCGAGACCGAGCGCGAACACCGACACGAGGCCGAGGTACGCTCCGGCACCGACGATCGCCCAGAGGGTGTCCGCCGAGGCGAAGTCCGCGGAGAAGCCCTTGCCGGACAGCACGGGGGCCGCGATGGCCCACGACCCTGCCACGGTGACGACGCCGACCACGAACGAGGTGATGAAGAGCACGATCGCCTTGGCGGCGAGCACGGGCAGGCGCTTGGGAACGGCCGCGAAGGACGACCGGATCATCCCGGTCGAGTACTCGCCGCTGATGGCGAGCACGCCGAGCACAGCGACGGCCAGCTGGCCGAACGTCACGCCGAACGAAGCGGTGTTGACCACGAACGCCGAGTGCTGGGCAGCCGGGACCTGCTTCGCGATCGTGTCGGGGATCGTGAACGCGACCAGGCAGGTCATCCCGAGCCCGATCACCACGACGATCGCGTATGTCCAGAACGTGGAGCGCAGCGAGCGCAGCTTGATCCACTCCGACCGCACCACGCGGGCGAAGTTCAGGTGTCCGAGCGAGGTGTGCCGGATGGGGGCTGTTGCTGTTGCGGTGCTCATCGGGAGACCTCCGTGCGGTATTCGACCTCGTCCTGCGTCAGTTCGAGGTAGGCCTCTTCGAGGGAGGCGTTGAGGGGGGTCAGCTCGTGGAGGACGATGCCGAACTGGGCGGCGGCCTCTCCGACCTGGGCGCTGGTGAGGCCGGAGACCTCGAGGAGGCTGGCCTCGATCCCGGTGATCGTGACGTCCGCTCCCGCGATGGCGCGGGCCAGCTCTTCGGCCTGCGGCGTGCGGACGCGGACGGCGTTGCGGGTGGCGCCCGCGAGGATGTCGGCGACGGGGGCGTCCGCGAGGATGCGGCCACGGCCGAGGACGATGATGTGGTCGGCGGTCTGCGCCATCTCGCTCATCAGGTGCGAGGAGAGGAACACGGTCCTGCCCTCCGAGGCGAGGTGCCTGGCGAACTGCCGCACCCAGAGCACACCCTCCGGGTCGAGGCCGTTGACCGGCTCGTCCAGGATGAGGGTGGCGGGGTCGCCGAGCATGGCCGCCGCGATCCCGAGGCGCTGGCCCATGCCGAGCGAGAAGCCGCCGACGCGCTTGCCCGCGACGGCTTCGAGGCCGGCGAGGCCGATGACCTCGTGCACGCGCCGCTTCGGGATGCCGTGGGTCGCCGCCATCGCGAGGAGGTGGTTGTACGCGCTCCTGCCGGTGTGGACGGCCTTCGCGTCGAGCAGCGCGCCGACCTCGGTGAGCGGGGACGAGTGGTCGGCGTAGCGCTTCCCGTTGACGAGGGCCGTGCCGTGCGTCGGCCGGTCGAGTCCCATGATCATGCGCATGGTCGTCGACTTGCCCGCGCCGTTCGGACCGAGGAAGCCGGTGACTTTGCCCGGTTGGATGGTCGCCGTGATGTCGTTGACGGCGGTCTTCGCACCGTACGTCTTGGTGAGGCGGTCAAGTTGGATCATGGTTAGACCCTATTGAACCGGCGGGGTTTGCGGCATCCCCGCGCGGTCTGGTCCCGCATCCGGTGGCTGTCGTACCCCGGTACGAGACGCGCGTGCCCGGAGACGCGAGTGGCCCCGCGGCCGCCCAGGCACGGGATGTGCTGGGCGATGCGGGACCACTCGATGGTGCTGCTGCGTCGGTCGTTCCCGGCTAGCGGGCGTCGCGCTCCTGGGCGGCGAGAGCGCGCTCGACGCCGGCCAGGTTCTCGACCACCAGGCGGCGCAGGGCGGCAGGCTCGGCGTTCGCGTCGAGCCAGGCACGGGTCGCGTCGCGCAGGGCGGCGTTCGCCAGCGGTGCGGGGTACATGCCTGCCACCAGGTATTCTGCGATCTTGTAGCTGCGCGACTCCCACACGCTCTGCAGCGCCTCGAAGTACGGCTTCACGAACGTGGCGAGCACATCCTTGTCCGCCGCGCGCTGGAAGCCGAGGCCGGTGAAGCGCACGATCGTGTTCGGCGCCGTGTCCGTGGCGAACACCGAGTCCCAGGCGGCCTGCTTGCCCTCCTGGGTCGGGATGCTCGCTGCGGCCTGGGCGGCGAACTGCGCGCCGTTCGCGGTGTTGTCCTTCGCGAGGGCTGCGTCGATCTCCGCGCGACCGGCCTTGCCGCCCGCCGCGAGGGCGATCAGCAGCTCCCAGGCGAGGTCGGTGTCGACCTCGAGGCCGGGCAGGGTCACGGTGCCGTCGCGCAGGGCGGCGACGTTCGCGAGCTGCTCGTCCGTCGACGCCGCAGCGGCGAAGAACTTGACGAACTGGAACTGCGCGTCGCTGCCGGCCTCCGCCTGCTGTGCCAGCGTCCACAGCGTGGAGGCGACCTCCTCGGTGGCCGCCTTCTGCCGCTCGGGGGCGACATACGAGCCAGCGGCGAGGAGCAACTGGCTCAGCGTGGTGCGGATGGTGGTCGACTCGGTCTCCGGCGCGATGTTGCCGAGGACGAGGCGCACGTAGTCGCTCGCCGGCGTCTCGGCATCCCTGGTCGCATCCCAGGCGGCGCCCCAGACGAGGGAGCGGGCGAGCGGGTTCTCGATGGACGAGAGGTGCTCGATGGCCACGTGCAGGGACTGCTCGTCGAGACGGATCTTCGCGTACGCGAGGTCGTCGTCGTTCAGCAGCACGAGGGCCGGACGGGCGAGGCCGACCAGCTCGGCGACGTCGGTGCGCTCACCGTCGACGTCGAGCTCGATGCGGTGGTCGCGCACGAGGCGGCCGTCGACCAGGTTGTAGAACCCGATCGCCAGACGGTGCGGACGGATGGTGGGGTAGTCGGCTGCGGCGGTCTGCAGCACGGAGAACGACGTGATCGTGCCGTCGGCATCCACCTCGATCTCCGGGCGGAGCGTGTTGACGCCCGCGGTCTCCAGCCACTTCTCCGACCAGTCGGTGAGGTCGCGGCCGCTGGTCGCCTCCAGCTCCACGAGCAGGTCGCGCAGCTCGGTGTTGGAGTGCTCGTGCTTCTTGAAGTACTGGGCGACACCGGCGAGGAAGTCGTCCTGCCCGACCCACGCCACGAGCTGCTTGAGCACGGAGGCGCCCTTGGCGTACGTGATGCCGTCGAAGTTGACCTGCACGTCCTCCAGGTCGTTGATGGTCGCGACGATGGGGTGCGTGGACGGCAGCTGGTCCTGCTTGTACGCCCAGCTCTTCTCCATCGCGGCGAAGGTGGTCCACGCCTCGTGCCACTCCGTGGCCTCTGCGGTGGCCAGCGTGGACGCGTACTCGGCGAACGACTCGTTCAGCCAGAGGTCGTTCCACCACTTCATCGTCACCAGGTCGCCGAACCACATGTGCGCCAGCTCGTGCAGGATCGTGACGACCCGGCGCTCCTTGATGGCGTCCGTGACCTTGGAGCGGAAGACGTAGGTCTCCGTGAAGGTGATCGCCCCGGCGTTCTCCATCGCACCCGCGTTGAACTCGGGCACGAAGAGCTGGTCGTACTTCTCGAACGGGTACGCGTAGTCGAACTTCTCCTCGTAGAACGCGAAGCCCTGGCGGGTCTTCTCGAAGATGTAGTCCGCATCCAGGTATTCGGCCAGCGACTTGCGCGCGTAGACGCCGAGCGGGATGGTGCGGCCGTCGCGGCTGGTGAGCTCGCTGTGCACGGACTCGTACGGGCCGGCGATGAGCGCGGTGATGTACGAGGAGATGCGGCTGGTCGCCGGGAAGGCCCAGGTCTTCGCGCCGTCGCCGGCGTCCGTCGGCTCCGGGGTGGGGGAGTTGCTGACGACGGCCCAGTGCGCGGGCGCCGTCACGGTGAAAGTGAACTCGGCCTTGAGGTCCGGCTGCTCGAACACCGCGAACATGCGGCGCGAGTCCGGCACCTCGAACTGGCTGTAGAGGTAGACCTCGCCGTCGACGGGGTCGACGAAGCGGTGGAGGCCCTCACCGGTGTTGGTGTAGATGGCGTCTGCGACCACGGTCAGCTCGTTCTGCGCCTGCAGGCCGTCCAGCTGAATGCGCACGCCGTCGCTGACCTGCGCAGGGTCGAGCTCGACGCCGTTGAGGGTGACGCTGTGGACCGTGCGGGTGATCGCGTCGATGAACGTCGACGCTCCCTCTTCTGCGTCGAAGCGCACGGTGGTGGTGCTGAGGAACGTCTCCGGCCCGGTCGTCAGGTCGAGGACGACGTCATAGGAATGGGTGCTGACGAGCGAAGCACGCTCCTGGGCTTCGACGCGGGTGAGGTTTTCTCCTGGCAACGCTGACTCCTTGAAGATTCGACGGATTGTGTCCAATGGACAACCCTAGACGCATCGGCTGTCAGCGGTCCCTCGGCGTCGGTGGCCGTCCCTAAACTGGGTGCATGCGCATCCACATCGCCACCGACCACGCCGGTCTGGACTTCAGCACCCACCTTCAGGCCCACCTCACCGAGGCCGGTCACGAGGTCGTCGATCACGGTCCCACCAGCTACGACCCCATCGACGACTACCCGGCGTTCTGCATCAACGCTGCGAAGGCGGTCGTCGCCGACCAGCAGGCGGGGGTGGAGGCGCTCGGCGTCGTCTTCGGCGGTTCGGGCAACGGAGAGCAGATCGCGGCCAACAAGGTGATCGGCGCCCGCGCCGCCCTGGTCTGGAACGAGAGCACGGCGCAGCTGGCCCGCCAGCACAACGACGCCAACGTCATCTCCATCGGAGCCAGGCAGCACACCGTCGAGGAGGCAACGCGCTTCATCGACGTCTTCATCGCAGAGCCGTTCTCGTTCGAGGAACGCCACGTGCGCCGCATCGCCCAGCTCGCCGAGTTCGAGGCGACGGGAGACATCGCGGGCAAGAACGTGGACCGCTGATGCCCGAGGGTCACTCCGTCCACCGCATCGCGCGCCAGTTCGCAAGCAACTTCGTCGGGCACCGCATCCAGGTGTCCTCTCCGCAGGGGCGCTTCGCGGAAGGCGCATCCCGCATCGACGGGCACGTGATGACCGACGCCCGCGCCGTGGGCAAGCAGATGTTCCTGGAGTTCGACAACGGGCTGTGGCTGCGCATCCACCTGGGCATCTACGGCGCGTGGGACTTCGCCGGCGATATCAGCATCGACCCCACCATCGCGGCGGCCAACGGCCGGATGGGACAGACCAACCAGCGCGGCACCGCCGTGGATGCCGACACGGTGCTCGACAGTGCGGGCGAGAACTCGCTGCACAGCATCGGGGCGCCCCGGCGCACCCGGCTGCGCATGGCGGAGTCGGAGAAGGTGGAGGACGAGATCACGACGTTCCCGCCGGAGCCGATCGGCCAGGTGCGCGTGCGGCTGCTCAGCGACACCGCGGTCGCCGACCTCCGCGGCCCGACGGCGTGCGAGGTGCTCGACCCGGCAGAAGTGGATGCGGTGATCGCCAAGCTCGGCCCGGACCCGCTCCTCTCCGACGACCAGGCGGCAGAAGACCGCTTCGTCACCGCCGTCCGGAAGAAGCCCACCTCCATCGCGCTGCTGCTGATGGACCAGAACGTGGTGGCGGGCATCGGGAACGTCTACCGGGCCGAACTGCTGTTCCGTGCCAGGCAGAACCCGCACACGCCCGGCAAGCAGGTGCCGGAGGACACGGTGCGCGAGCTCTGGCGCGACTGGGGCAGGCTGCTGCGCATCGGCGTGGAGACCGGCCAGATGATGACGATGGACGACCTCGACCCGGAGGCGTACCGCAAGGCGATGGCCAGCCGCGAAGACCGGCACTGGGTCTACAAGCGCGAGGGCCTGCCGTGCCGCGTGTGCGGCACGCACATCGTGATGGAGCTGCTCGGAGGGCGCAAACTGTACTGGTGCCCCACAGACCAGGCGTGAGCGGAGACCGACGATGAGACAGAATCCCAGCTTCGCCCTCGCCGACGTCGAGGAGATCAAGCGGCTGATCCGCCTCAACCCGTGGGCCACGATCGTCAGCTCCACCGAGGCCGGGCTGGTCGCGTCGCACTACCCGATCCTGGTCGACGAGTCGCGGGACGACCTCTCGATCGTCACCCACGTCGGCCGTCCGGACGACCTGCTCCACGAGCTCGGGCAGCACGAGCTGCTCGTCATCGTGCAGGGACCGCACGGCTACATCTCGCCCGGCTGGTACGACGCCAACCCGGCCGTGCCCACCTGGAACTTCACCGCGGCACACCTCAGCGGCGTCCCGGAGATCCTGACCGACGAGGAGAACTTCGCCGTGCTCGGCCGCCTGGTCGACCACTTCGAAGACCGGATGCCGTCGCCGCGCCGCATGGAGGGCACGCCACAGGACGCCGCGTATGCGCAGCGCATCTCCTCCGGCACCGTCGGCATGCGCCTCACCCCCACCAAGATCGTCGCCAAGAGCAAGCTCAGCCAGAACAAGCCGGCCGAGACGGTCGACAGGATCATCGGCGAGCTCGAGGGCGACGGCGTCTACGCCAGCCGCGACCTCGCCGCCGAGATGCGCAGGGTGCACGACCGGATGCGCGCGGCCCGGTGACGCCGGAGGCGGCGCCCGCGGTTCCCGTGCTGCTGACGGGGGCGCGCATCCCGGGCGTGGATGGCGCGCACGACGTGCTGCTGCGCGACGGGCGCATCGCCGCGGTGGGCCCGTCCGGGAGCGTCGACGCGCGGTCGGCGTCGACCGGAGGTGGCGACGGCGTGCGGGTGGCGCACCTCGACGGCCGCTGGATCGTGCCGGGGCTCTGGGATCACCACGTCCACTTCACGCAGTGGGCGCAGACCGCGCGGCGCCTGGACCTCTCCCACGCACACTCGGCCGCGGAGGCCGCCGACCTGGTGCGCGACCGCATTGCCTCGGAGCGCCTGGCGGGATCGGAGGCGGAGGAACCGCTTGTCGGCTTCGGCTTCCACGACGCGCTCTGGCCGGACCAGCCCACCCGCGCCCTGCTCGACGCGGCGGCGGGAGGCCGGGAGGTCGTGCTGATCGCCGGTGACCTGCACTGCTCCTGGCTGAGCACCGCCGCCGCGCGCCGGTTCGCTCCGGACTCCGCCGACGACCCGGCGGCCGCCGTGCTCCGCGAGGACGCGAGCTTCGCGGTGACGAGCATGCTGTCGGCCGCGGACGACGCCACCCTCGACCGGTGGGCGGCCGAGGCGGCGGAGGCCGCCGCCGCGCGCGGTGTGGTGGGCATCGTCGACCTCGAGTACGGCTGGAACTTGGAGGTGTGGCGGCGCAGGATGGGCGCAGCGGCGTCCGGCGCCGCCCGGTCGCTGCGGGTCGAGTTCGGCATCTACCCGGACGACCTGGAACGCGCGATCGCCGCCGGCCTCCGCACCGGCGCGGCGATCGACGGCACGGGCGGTCTGCTCACCGTCGGCCCCGCGAAGATCATCAGCGACGGCTCCCTCAACACCCGCACCGCCCTCTGCGTCGGCGCCTATCCGGACGGCGGCCACGGCGTCGCCAACCTCAGCACCGCCGAACTCGTCCAGTGGATGCGCCTGGCCGCCTCGAACGGGATCGAACCGGCCGTGCACGCCATCGGCGATCGCGCGAACACCCTCGCCCTCGACGCGTTCGAGGAGGTCGGCTGCGGCGGAAGGATCGAGCACGCGCAGCTGCTCGACGCCGCCGACGTTCCCCGCTTCGCGCGCCTGGGTGTCACCGCGAGCGTTCAGCCGGAGCACGCGATGGACGACCGCGACGTCGCGGACGTGCTGTGGCGGGGCCGCACGGGGCGGGCGTTCCCGCTCGCCGAGCTGCATGCATCCGGGGCGGTCATCGCGTTCGGGTCCGACGCCCCCGTCGCACCGCTCGACCCGTGGATCGCGCTGTCGGCCGCGGTCAGCCGCTCACGCGACGGCCGGGAGCCGTGGCATCCGGAGCAGGCGCTGGCGCGGGATGCGGCGCTGCGCGCATCCACCCGGTCGGTCGTCGGCGTGGGGGAGCCGGCCGACATCGCGGTGCTCGACGCCGACCCGTTCACCTGCCGCTCCGCCGACCTGCGCGGGATGCCCGTGGCCGCGACGCTGCTCGGCGGCCGCTTCACGCACGACGGCGTCGGCTGGGCGTAGCGCCCGGCCGGGCAGCCGCAGCGCGGTCAGTATCCATCGGCCCTGACACACGGAACGGCCCCGGATCGTCGGGCGATCCAGGGCCGTTCCGTGTGTCTGTGCGACGTTACTTGCTGATGTGCGCGAACAGGAACCAGCGGTCCTTGTCGAGGCCGCGGGCGATCTCGATGGCGATGTCCTGGCTGGTCTGGTCGAGCTCGTCGAGTTCCTTGACCGCGGCGTTCACGTTGGCGAGCGCTGCGTCGATCTGGCCGATGACCTCGGCGATCGTGTCGTCCGACTGGCGGAAGCCGGCGGTGAGTTCGGTGGTGCTGGTCTTCGCTGCCACGGTGCCGAGGCGGGCGTCGACCGGGAGGCCGAGGGCGACGATGCGCTCCGCGGCGAGGTCTGCCCACTCCTGGGCGTGCGCGACGATCGTGTCGAGCAGCTCGTGGACGCCGATGAAGTTGGCGCCGCGCACGTGCCAGTGCGCCTGCTTTCCGTTGACGACCAGGGCGGTCAGGTCGATGACGACCGGGCTCAGGAACTGCGCGACTCCTGCGGCGACGTCGGGGTTCGAAACACTCTGGGTTGCGGCGATGTCCGTCATGGGTTGGCGTCCTTTCATCTGACTGGTGACAACGCTACGCGTTCGGTGAAATTCCGCAACGAAGCTGAGCCTCCGCTAACTAAGGGTGGGGTAACCCCCGTACCGGTCCGGGCGGCCACCCGATACCGGCCGTCCCGCCGCTTCGGAAGGCTGGAGCCATGACCAAGGAGACCACACCATGAGCACTGACACCCCTCCGCTCCACGTCGCCGCGGCGTCTGGCACTCTGGATGCTGTGAGCACCCCCGACCAGCCCGCCGGCGCATCCCCTGCACAGACGGCGCCCGCCGCATCCCGGCGAGGGTACGGCGCCCTGTGGCGCGGTGTTCCCCGCGAACTCGGGTTCCTGCTGCTGACCATGCCGATCGCGATCGTCGGCATGTCGGTGGGGCTGACCCTGTTCTGGACGGGCGTCGGCACGCTCATCATCTATGTCGGGCTGTTCGTGCTGATCGCCACGTTCTACGTCGTCCGTGCGTTCGGCACGCTCGAGATCACGCGGTTGCGCTGGGCCGGCCGTCCGGAGATCACCGAACCGCAGTGGACGGACCCGTCCCGGCCGCAGACGTTCTGGCGCACGATGTTCGGGCCGTTCGTTAACGGGCACTACTGGCTGTACCTGCTGCACACGCTCATCATCAACCCCATCGTCAGCATCGTCTCGTGGACGCTCACCATCGCGTGGTCGGCTGTCGCGCTCGGCGGCCTGACGGCGTGGTTCTGGGAGCGGTTCGTCCCGAACGGCGACCGCGAGGTGTACCTCTCGCGCATCATCGTGGACTGGGTGTTCAACGTCCGCTCGACGTTCGATCCGGTGATGGGCGAGGCGATCCTCGACCTCGTCATCGGCGTGATCTTCGCCCTGACCCTCCCGTTCATCACCCGCGGTCTCATCTCGCTGCACAGTGTGATCGCGCAGGGGATGCTCGGGGCGTGGCGCTCGGAGGCGCTGCAGCGCGAGGTCGCCGACCTGTCCGCCTCCCGCGGTGCGGCCATCGTGGCGGAGGACCAGGCGCTGCGCCGTCTGGAGCGCGACCTGCACGACGGCCCGCAGCAGCGGCTGGTGCGGCTGCAGATGGACATCGCGGCTGCGGAGCGGAAGCTCGCCGACGATCCGGATGCGGCCCGCGCCATCCTCGCGGAGGCCGGCCAGCAGGCGCACGACACCCTGGAGGAGCTGCGGGCGCTGTCCCGCGGTTTCGCCCCGCCCATCCTGCAGGACAGGGGACTCGTCGCCGCGATCGACTCGCTCGCGGCACGCAGCCCCATCCCGCTGCGGGTGGAGTCGTCGATCGAGCCCGGCGTGCGGTTCTCGCCCGAGCTGGAGCGCAGCGTGTACTTCGTGGCGGCCGAGCTGTCCGCGAACCTGGCCAAGCACTCCGGAGCGACCGAGGCGCGGCTGTTCCTCGACCGCACGGTCGACCCGGCGACGGGCGCGGGATGGCTGAGCGTGTGGCTGACCGACAACGGTGCCGGGGGAGCGTCGGCGGTGGCCGGCCACGGCCTCGCCGGCTTGGGCGAGCGCGTGCACGGGCTGCGCGGCGAGTTCGTGGTGGACAGCCCGGTCGGCGGGCCGACGAGGATCGGGGCGCGCATCCCGGTGTAGTCGGCGGCGTGCTGGCTGCGTGCTGGCTTCGTGCTGGCGGCGTGTGGGCGGCGGGGTGCGCATCCATTCGGGTGGGCGCCCCGCCGCTGCGTGCTGTGCGGCCCCTCTAGGCTGGTGGGGTGAATTCTCCTGACGGTCTCCGCCTGGTCATCGCCGACGACTCCGTGCTGCTGCGCGAGGGCCTGGTGCGCTTGTTCGACGAGGCCGGCTTCGAGACGGTCGGCGCGTACGGCGACGCGGACACGCTGCTGGAGTCCATCGGCTCGCTCGCGCCGGATGTGGCGGTGCTGGATGTGCGGATGCCGCCGACCTTCCGCGACGAGGGCGTGCGCGCTGCGCTGAGGCTGCGGGCGACGCATCCGGAGATCGGCGTGCTGCTGCTGAGCCAGTATGTGGAGGGCACGTATGCCCAGGAGCTGCTGGCGAGCGGCCAGGGCGGCACCGGCTACCTGCTGAAGGACCGCATCGCCTCCCTCGACGAGCTGCGGGATGCGGTCACCCGCGTGGCGGACGGCGGCACCGTCCTCGACCCGCAGGTGGTCCGCGAACTGCTCGTGCGCCGCACGGACCCGCTCGCGTCGCTCACCCCGCGCGAACGCGAGGTGCTGCAGCTGATGGCGGAAGGCAGGACGAACGCCGGGATCGCCCAGCGCCTCGTCATCGGGGTGGGCGCCGTCGAGAAGAACGTCACCGCGATCTTCCAGAAGCTGGGGTTGGAGGACTCCGGCGACGACCACCGCCGGGTGCTCGCGGTGCTGGCGTTCCTGCAACGCTGACCCTTGCCGCACGCGGGCAGGCGCACCAGACTGTAGGCACTTCGATCCATCGACGAAAGCAGGTGCCACAATGGCCGGATTCGACGACATCACCAGCAAGGCCAAAGAGTTCCTCGACAGCGACCAGGTCAAGAACGCCCTCAAGAGCGAGCAGGCCGAAGACATCAGCGACAAACTCCTCGACGGCGTCGCCGACGCGGCCAACAAGGTCACCGGAGGCAAATTCGAGGGCCAGATCGACGGCGCCCGCGACGCGGCCGACAAGGCGGTGGGGACGGAGTAGTCCCGGCGGTTTGTGCGTGTGAGCGGCCGTTCCTTCTGCGGGGGAGCGGCCGCTTCTGCGTTGTGCGTGGGTCGCTGAGCGTCGTCGTGTGGAGGTGCACGAACATGGGTGCATGGCGATGGTGTGCGTGCAGTGCGGGAGTTATGGCCGGGGCAGCGTGATGGGTCGCGTTGTCGTGTGCGACTTCTGTGGCGCGGAACGCGAGCGCCCTGACCTGCCGTTCCTGGTGGTGACCGGTGCGCCTGCCTCAGGAAAGTCCCTCGTCTGCGCGGCGCTGACCGCTGCTCCCGGCGTGCTAGCCCTGGATGGGGACACGCTCGCATCCGGCGCGCACGCCGTCGCCGACGGCCGCCGGGACTACCTCGCGTTCTGGGCTTATCTGTGGCAACTCGGCCTCGAGGTCCAGGACAACGGACTCATCCCCGTCCTCTGCGGAGTTGCCCTCCCCGAACAGGTGCTCACCACCCGGATGGAGGCATCCGTCCCCGTCCACTTCCTGGCCCTGACCGCCGACGAAGCGACGATCCGCGCCCGGATCATCGGGAGGCCCGGTAGTAGGAAAGGAATCGACGTCGACCGCCACGTCGCCCTGAACGAGGAGTTGCGGCAGTCGCGCGTCCGAGCCCCCGACACGCTGACCGTGCTGGACACCACGTCGTGGGATCGCGAGGCGACGGTAGCAGCTGCCCAAGAATGGTGCGCTGCATTCGCAGCCCCGGATGCGGCCCTTCAGTAGTGTGACCGGATGAACGTCGCCGTGGATGTCAGGATCGCCTCACCCTCCCAACTGCTCGACATCGGTGGTCTGCGCTGGGATTCGCTGCTGGAGAACGGCGGCTCGCCGGACGAGTCGCGAGACGTCTTCTCCGAGCGGTTCGCGGAATGGGGCGGCGCCCACACGTCGACGCATACCTGTTTCGCCGCCGTCGCGTCCGACGGCATCGTGATCGGGATGGCCTGGCTCGCCATCACACAGCGGGTGCCGAGCGCGCGTGCGTTCGATCGCGCATCCGGCGACGTGCAGTGCGTCTACGTCGTTCCCGAGCTTCGGAACTCCGGCATCGGTGCACAGCTCACGCGCGCCGTGCTCGAACGCGCAGGGCACCTGGGGCTGGAACGGGTCACGGTGCACTCCAGTGCCGGGGCCGTGGCCTTCTACAGGCGGGCGGGGTTCGCCTCCGAGGACATGCTGCTGCACGTGCGAGCGTGACGCGGAAGCCGGAATCGGAGGGGATGACGGGAATCGAACCCGCGTAATCAGTTTGGAAGACTGAGGCTCTACCATTGAGCTACATCCCCGTTCCCATCTCGCGATGGGCACCAGGACATCGTAGTACAGGTTCGGACCCCGGTCCGACCGCCACGCGCGTGGCGGACCGCCGTGAGGGCTCTGGCGCGCGGCGGGTCGTGCTCGTGCAGTAGACTTGCGCGTGGTCTTTCGCCCCCGACGGGTTTGTTCGTGTCGGGGTACGGACCGGGCGGGTTGGCTAGAACCCGGGGCGTAGCTCAGCTTGGCTAGAGCGCCCGCTTTGGGAGCGGGAGGTCGCAGGTTCGAATCCTGTCGCCCCGACCAGTCATTTCCGACGAGACCATCGTTTCAATTATCAGGAGAAGCCAACAACGTGAAGACCACGGTCGAAAAGCTGAGCCCCACTCGCACCAAGCTCACCATCTCGGTGACGCCGGAGGAGCTCAAGCCGTCTATCAAGCACGCTTACGAGCACATCGCTGAGCAGGTCAACATCCCGGGCTTCCGCAAGGGCAAGGTTCCGCCGGCGATCATCGACCAGCGTGTCGGCAAGGCTGCCGTCCTGGAGCACGCCGTCAACGAGGGGCTGGACGGGTTCTACCGTCAGGCCGTCGACGAGAACGACGTGCGTCCGCTGGGGCGTCCCGAGGCCGACATCACCGAGTGGCCCAACGAGAAGGACTTCTCCGGCGACCTGCTGCTCACCATCGAGGTGGACGTGCGCCCCGAGATCGAGCTGCCCGCATACAACGACCTGAAGATCACGGTCGACGCCGCGGACATCAGCGACGAGGACGTCGACACCGAGCTCGACAACCTGCGCAGCCGTTTCGGTACGCTCGTCACCGTCGACCGCCCCGCCAAGAAGGGCGACTTCGCGCAGATCGACCTCGTCGCCGTGATCGGTGACGAAGAGGTCGACACCGCCAACAGCATCTCCTACGAGATCGGCTCCGGCGAGCTCATCGAGGGCATCGACGAGGCGCTCGACACGCTCACCGCCGGTGAGACCACCACGTTCGAGGCTCCGCTCATGGGTGGAGACCACGAGGGTGAGAACGCCCAGATCACCGTGACCCTCACCGCCGTCAAGGAGCGCGAGCTTCCGGAGGCGGACGACGACTTCGCGCAGATCGCCAGCGAGTTTGACACCATCGCCGAACTGCGCGAGAGCGTCCGCGAGCAGGTCGAGCGTTCGAAGACGTTCGGCCAGGGCACCGCCGCCCGCGACCAGCTGCTCGACACGCTGCTCGCGCAGGTGGAGATCCCCGTCCCGACCCAGCTGGTCGAGGACGAGGTGCACCGCCACCTGGAGCAGGAGAACCGTCTCGAAGACGACGTGCACCGCGCAGAGGTCGCCGAGTCCAGCGAGAAGACCTTCCGCACGCAGATCCTGCTCGACGAGATCGCCCGTGTTGAAGACGTCAAGGTCAACCAGGACGAGCTGAGCCAGTACCTCATCCAGGGTGCATCGCAGTACGGCATGGACCCGAACGAGTTCGTGAAGATCCTCAGCGAGAACGGCCAGATCCCGTCGATGGTCGGAGAGGTCGCCCGCAACAAGGCGCTCACCATCGTCCTCAGCCGCGCCGAGGTCGTCGACAGCAACGGCAAGAAGGTCGACCTGAGCGAGTTCACCATCACGCCGGACGACGACGAAGACGCCGCGGAGACCGAGGCGTCCGACGAGGCGCCCGCCGCTGACGAGGCTGCCGCCGAGGAGGCCCCGGCCGAGGAGAAGCCCAAGAAGAAGGCTGCTCCGAAGAAGAAGGCAGCTTCCGAGAAGAAGTAGCACCACACGCGCAGGCCGGGCACGCACAGTGCCCGGCCTTTCGCGTACCCGGGGCGCGTCTGTGGCGCTCGCTCTGCACGATCTCGGCGAGCACCGGGAGGCGGTGGCGACGGCGGTGGGCGCGCTCGCTCCGCACCTGCCGCTGTACCGGCGCGCCGTCGCCGCGTATGCGCGCGACCTCACGACCCGGTAGCCTTGTCCTCGACAGTGCCTAGGGTTCCGTTCCCCGGAAGAGTTCGCGGGAGGTCTGGTCCGAGCGGCACCACGGCAGCGCGCAGCGCCGCCGTCATCTGACAGGACAAAAGCCCGGAGGATCCCTTCGCCGTGCCATCGCGGCGAACGAAAGGATCCTCGTGCCACCCGTCGCCCTTCTCCTCGTCATCGTCGCCGCGTTCGCGCACGCCACCTGGAACCTCGCCTCCAAACGGGCGAGCGCCAGCGGCCTGCCGTTCATCCTGCTCGGCGCCATCGCCTCCACGGTGCTGTGGCTGCCGATCGCCGGCGTCGACATCGCGATCAACGGGGCGGACCTGCGCTGGCTGCTGATCGGCTCCGGGGTGTCGGCGGTGATCCATGTGGGATACATGTGGGTGCTGCAGCGCGGGTATGCGCACGGCGACATCTCCGTCGTGTACCCGATGGCGCGCGGCACGGGGCCGCTGCTGTCCGTGGTGTTCGCGATCGTGCTGTTCCACGAGCATCCGTCCGCCCTCGCTCTCGCGGGCGCCGCGGTGGTGGTGGCGGGCATCGTCGGCATCGGCCTCACCACGGGGCGACCCGCAACAGGAGCGCAGGCGCAACCCACCACCCCACAGCCCGGGATGCGCCCCTCCCGCCGACCCCGGATGCTCGGCCCCGGCATCCTCTACGGCCTCCTCACCGGCGTGACCATCGCGGTCTACACGCTCTGGGACGCCTTCACCGTCAACGACCTCGGCGTCTCGCCTGTGGCCTTCATGGTGGGCTGCAGTCTCGGCGAGGTGGTGCTGCTCGCGCCCGTGCTGATCACTCGTCGCGCCGAGGTCGTCTCCGTGTGGCGGCGGTTCCGCTGGCAGGCCGTGGTGGTCGGGGTGCTCTCTCCGATGTCGTACATCCTGGTGCTGAGCGCGATCCAGCTGGCCCCGGTGTCGCTCGTCGCCCCGGCACGCGAGCTGAGCGTGGTGCTGGTGAGTCTGGCGGGCTGGCTGATCCTGCGCGAGCCGAGGCCGGCCCAGCGGATGGCGGGAGCGGTCGTGGTACTCGGCGGGGTCGCGATGCTCGCGCTCAGCTGATCGCCGTCCGACTCCGCCGCCCGACCCCGCCGGCGGCGCGCTCGTCTGCCCAGGGCGAACAGGCCGGAAATGGGCCACGGGCTCCGATAGATTCATTCACGAAGCGACAAGGAAATGGAGCGACACATGGCCGACATGGGCATGCAACCCAGTGTTTTTGACCGACTGCTGAAGGACCGCATCATCTGGCTCGGGTCCGAGGTCCGGGATGAGAACGCGAACGAGATCGCCGCGAAGCTGCTTCTCCTCGCCGCGGAGGACGCTCAGCGAGACATCTACCTCTACATCAACTCGCCCGGTGGGTCGATCACGGCCGGCATGGCCATCTACGACACCATGCAGTTCGTGCCGAACGACATCGTCACGGTGGGCATCGGCATGGCGGCATCGATGGGGCAGCTGCTCCTCACCGCCGGCACCAAGGGCAAGCGGTACATCACCCCCAACGCCCGCGTCCTGCTGCACCAGCCGCACGGCGGCTTCGGCGGAACCGCGAGCGACATCCAGACTCAGGCGCAGCTCATCCTCGACATGAAGAAGCGCCTCGCGGAGATCACGGCGGCCCAGACGGGCAAGAGCGTCGAGCAGATCAACGCAGACGGTGACCGCGACCGCTGGTTCACTGCGCAGGAGGCCCTCGAGTACGGCTTCGTCGACCACATCCGCGAGACGGCGACCGAGGTCGTCGGCGGTGGCGGAACCGCGGACGAGAAGTAAGACCTCGGAAGGAATAGGAATCGACATGAACATCCCCAACTTCGGAGGTCAGGCGTTCAACGGAGTCCAGGCTCCGGGATCGCGCTACATCCTCCCGAGCTTCGAAGAGCGCACGGCATACGGGTACAAGCGCCAGGACCCCTACGCCAAGCTGTTCGAGGACCGCATCATCTTCCTCGGCGTGCAGGTGGACGACGCGTCCGCCGACGACATCATGGCCCAGCTCCTCGTGCTCGAGAGCCAGGACCCGGACCGCGACATCGTGATGTACATCAACTCGCCCGGTGGCTCGTTCACCGCGATGACCGCGATCTACGACACGATGCAGTACATCCGCCCGCAGATCCAGACCGTGGTGCTCGGCCAGGCGGCCTCCGCAGCAGCCGTGCTGACCGCGGCAGGCAGCCCCGGCAAGCGTCTCGCGCTGCCGAACGCCCGCATCCTGATCCACCAGCCCGCCGTCGGCGAGGCCGGACAGGGACAGGCGTCCGACATCGAGATCCAGGCCAACGAGATCATGCGCATGCGCACCTGGCTGGAGGAGACGCTCGCGCGCCACTCCAACCGCACGCAGGAGCAGGTCAACAAGGACATCGACCGCGACAAGATCCTGTCGGCCGCCGAGGCGCTCGACTACGGCCTGATCGACCAGGTGCTCACCAGCCGCAAGACGCTGCCGTCGCTGGTCAAGTAAGACAGCATCCGGAGCCTTCCGCGATGAACGAACGGGGCGATCGTCTGGACGACGATCGCCCCGTTCGGCGTGTCAGGGCCTATCGGGATGCTCCGTACGATCCGGATGCGTGGCCCGCGAACATCCCGGCCGTCGCGCAGGTGCTCCGCCAGGGGCTGGAGCTCGCGCCGGGCGTGACCTTCCTGGTCGGCGAGAACGGCAGCGGCAAGTCCACCATCGTGGAGGGTGTCGCGACCGCGTACGGACTGCCGCCGGAGGGCGGGAGCAACCAGGGCTCGCACAGCACCAGACCCAGCGAGTCGCCGCTCGGCGAGTGGCTGCTGGTCGAGCGCAGCCCGTCCGCGCCGCGCTGGGGGTTCTTCCTGCGGGCGGAGACGATGCACGGCTACTACTCCTATCTGGAGTCGCTGCCCGACAGTCCGGATGCGCACCTGCACGCGCTGAGTCACGGCGAGTCGTTCAACGACCTGCTCGAGAACAAGCTGAACCACGCGCAGTACGTCGCCGGCCTGGTCTGCCTCGACGAGCCGGAGGCTGCGCTGTCGTTCGAGTCGTCGCTGCGCTGGCTGTCCAACCTCAACGAGATGGTGGCGCGCGGCACGCAGGTGCTGTGCGCGACGCACTCGCCGATCCTGGCCGCGCTGCCCGGCGCGCGCATCCTGGAGGTGGGCGAGTGGGGCATCCGGTCGACGACCTGGGAGGAGCTGGAGATCGTGCGGCACTGGCGCTCGTTCCTCGACGCGCCCGGCCGCTACTTCCGCCATCTGCTGTAGGCAGAACGGGATGCGCGTGGCGCGCGTGACCAAATGCGGCCAGGTGCGCGCCAATGTCGCTCGCACAGGTTAGGCTCGACGGGAAAGACCCTGAGAAGGAGGGGAGAGGGATGGCACGCATCGGGGAAAGCGCCGATCTGCTCAAGTGTTCCTTCTGTGGCAAGAGCCAGAAGCAGGTCCAGCAACTGATCGCCGGACCGGGCGTGTACATCTGCGACGAGTGCGTCGAGCTGTGCAACGAGATCATCGAAGAGCGACTCGCCGAAGCAGGCGAAGAGACGGCAGGCGAATTCGACCTGCCGAAGCCCAAGGAGATCTTCGGATTCCTCGAGGAGTACGTGATCGGCCAGGAGGCCGCGAAGCGTGCGCTGGCGGTGGCTGTCTACAACCACTACAAGCGTGTTCGCGCCAAGGCGTCGATCACCTCGGCCGACGTCATGGACGACGTCGAGATCGCGAAGAGCAACATCCTGCTGATCGGGCCGACGGGCTGCGGCAAGACCTACCTGGCCCAGACGCTGGCGAAGCGGCTCAACGTGCCGTTCGCCGTCGCCGACGCGACAGCCCTCACCGAAGCGGGCTACGTGGGCGAAGACGTCGAGAACATCCTGCTGAAGCTCATCCAGGCCGCTGACTACGACGTGAAGCGCGCCGAGACGGGCATCATCTACATCGACGAGGTCGACAAGATCGCGCGCAAGGCGGAGAACCCGTCGATCACGCGCGACGTGTCCGGCGAGGGCGTGCAGCAGGCGCTGCTCAAGATCCTCGAGGGCACGGTCGCCTCCGTTCCTCCGCAGGGCGGGCGCAAGCATCCGCACCAGGAGTTCATCCAGATCGACACCACGAACGTGCTGTTCATCGTGGCCGGCGCGTTCGCCGGGCTCGAAGACATCATCTCCCAGCGTGCAGGCAAGAAGGGCATCGGCTTCGGCGCCCCGCTGCACTCGAAAGGCGACGACGTCAACCTGTTCAGCGAGGTGCTGCCGGAAGACCTGCACAAGTTCGGGCTCATCCCGGAGTTCATCGGCCGTCTTCCCGTGGTCACCACGGTGACGCCGCTCGACCAGGATGCGCTGATGCAGATCCTCACGGTGCCGAAGAACGCCCTGGTGCGTCAGTACCAGCGCATGTTCGAACTCGACGGCGTGCAGCTCGAATTCGAGCAGCCGGCCCTGGAAGCCATCGCCGACCTGGCGGTGCTCCGCAAGACCGGCGCCCGCGGACTCCGCGCGATCATGGAAGAGGTCCTCGGGCCGATCATGTTCGAGGTGCCGTCGAGCGCCGAGGTCGCCCGCGTCGTCGTCACCCGCGAAGCGGTGCTCGAGAACGCGGCGCCCACGATCGTGCCTCACCGTCCGCGCCGCGAGGAGAAGTCCGCGTAACGCGGGTTCCGTTGATTGGCGGGGCTCCGCAGTAGCGGAGTTCCCGGCGACACGCCGCATCACCCGTCCGCAACATCGGAGTCTTGGGATGCGGCGGCGTCCTATCTCCGTTGCAGCGGAGTTCGGGATGCGGCGTCGCGCGTCTCCGTTACTGCGGAGAAGTGGGGTGGGGCGCGGCCGAGACTCCGCTGTTGCGGAGATCTGGACGGCGTGTCGCCGCGAGGTTCCTGTGGAACGGTGGCGAATCCAGCGGGGCTCGGGCCGCGTGCAGCCCGGCGGGCGCGACCGATCGGGCCTCCCCGCGCGACGCTCCAGCGGAGCGGAGCGCGCGCGGGGGAGACCGGTGGATCAGTCGGTGAGGCCGCGGCGTTCGAGCAGGGGCTCGATCACCGCGTCGCGGCCGCGGAAGTCGCGGTAGGCCTCCAGCGGGTCTTTCGAGCCGCCGACGCCGAGCAGGCGCTGGCGGAAGCGGTCGCCGTTGTCGCGGGTGAGGCCGCCGTTCTCGGTGAACCAGGCGACCGTGTCCGCATCCAGCACCTCGCTCCAGATGTAGGAGTAATACCCGGCGTCGTATCCGCCCGAGAAGGTGTGCGCGAAGTACGTGCTCGCGTAGCGAGGCGGCACGGCGGGGTTGTCGAGGCCGGCGTCCGCGAGGGCCTGCGCCTCGAAGACGGCGACGTCGGTGACCGTGTCGTCGGCGGTGATCGCATGCCAGGCCTGGTCGAGCAGCGTCGCAGCGAGGTATTCGCTGGTCTGGAAGCCCTCGTTGAACGCCTCGGACTCGTGCAGCTTGTCGACGAGCTCCTGCGGCATCCGCTCGCCCGTCTCGTTGTGCACGGCGTAGTTCTCCAGGATTTCCGGCCAGAGCATCCACATCTCGTTGACCTGGCTGGGGAACTCGACGAAGTCGCGGTAGACGTTCGTTCCCGCGAACTTCGGGTACGTGACCCGCGCGAACAGCCCGTGCAGGGCGTGCCCGAACTCGTGGAAGAGCGTGTTGGTCTCGTCGTAACTGAGCAGCGTGGGCTCGCCGGCGGCGGGCTTCGGCACGTTGAGGTTGTTGACCACCACGGTCGGGTAGTCGAGCAGTGCCGACTGGGAGATGAGCGGGTTCATCCACGCTCCGCCCCGCTTCGAGTCGCGCGTGTACAGGTCGAGGATGTAGAGGCCGAGCTCGGAGCCGTCCTCGTTGCGCACCTCGAAGACGCGCGCCTCCGGGTGGTAGGCGACGAGGTCTGGACGCTCCTCGAACGTGATGCCGTAGAGCCTGGTGGCCGCGTAGAAGACGCCGTCGCGCAGCACGCGCTCCGCTTCGAAATACGGGCGCATCGCGGCGACGTCGATGTCGTACTTCGCCTGCCGCACCTTCTCGGTGAGGTACGCCCAGTCCCAGGCGGCCAGTTCGGTGCCGTCGGGGAGCTGCTGCTGCAGGTCGGCCTGCTCGGCGCGGGCGTTGCGGGCGGCAGGAGGCGCGAGCCGTCCGAGCATGGCCGCGACCGCCTCCGGGGTCTTGGCCGTCTGCCCGGCCGTGACATAGCCGGCGTGGGTCTCGAAGCCGAGCAGCCGGGCGCGCTCGGCGCGCAGACGGGTGATGTCCAGCACGAGCTGACGGTTGTCGTTGTCTCCGCCCCGGATGCCGCGGGAACGGGATGCCGTCATGATCCGCTCCCGCACCCCACGGGTGGTGAGGCTCGCGAGGAACGGGTGGCCGGTGGGCAACACCAGGGTGACCACGTACTTCCCGTCGAGGCCGCGCTCCTTCGCCGCCTCCGCCGCAGCGGAGATCGCGCCGTCGCCGAGGCCGTCGAGGTCGGCGACGTCGTCGAAGACCACCGCGAGGTCGTTGGTGTCGGCCAGGAGGTTCTTCTCGAACCGGGTGGTCAGGGTGGACAGCTGCTGGTTGAACTCGCGCAGCCGTTCCTTGTCCGCGTCGCTGAGGCCGGCGCCGGCGAGGGTGAACTCCTCGTAGTACCGCTCGACCAGGTAGCGGGATTCGGGGTCGAGACCCAGCGCATCCCTGTCGTCGTAGATGGCCTTGATGCGGCCGTACAACGCCGGGTCGAGCCGGATGGCGTCCTGGTGGGCGGCCAGCAGGGGAGCGATCTCCTCTTCGAGCGCGTTGGTGAAGTCGCTGGAGTCCGACGAGCTCTTGTTGAAGAAGACCTCAGCGACCCGCTGCAGGGTCTGTCCGGACTTCTCCAGCGGGACGAACGTGTTCTCGAAGGTGGGCTCGTCCGCGGAGGCTGTGATCGCCGCCACCTCCGCCAGTTGCTCCTCGAGACCCCTGTCGAAGGCGGGGCGGTAGTGCTCGTCCCGGATGTCCGCGAACGGCGGCAACTGGTACGGAAGCGTGCTGGGGGAGAAGAACGGGTTCGTGTCTGCCATTGATCCAGCCTAGGGCCGCGCACCGCCGCCGCGCAGGATCCCATGCAAACGAATGATTGCAAAGATTCAATTGCAAAGATTTTGTTGCAAAGAACTCTTTGCATTGGTACTCTCTCACTATGGCCACCGAAGAAAAGCCCGAGCAGCCGCAGAACGACGGCACGAAGCCCCCGGCGATCTCGTACCCGATGCACGACGCACTGGGGATGGAGGCGCTTCGGGCGCTCGCGCATCCCCTGCGGGCGGAGATCATGAACGAGCTCTCCGATTTCGGGCCGGCGACGGCCAGCGGCCTCGCCGAGCGGCTGGGGGAGTCGAGCGGATCGACCAGCTACCACCTGCGGCAGCTCGCCAAGCACGGCATCATCGTGGAGGATGCCGAGAAGGGGTCAGGTCGCGAGCGCTGGTGGAAGATGGCGCCCGGCGGCGTCACCATCGGTTCGCCGGAGACGCTGGCCACCCCGGCCGGCCGGGAAGCCAACGAACTCATCTCCCGCGAGTGGCAGCAGAACAACGAGCGCCGCCTCACCGCCTTCCTGCGCCGCGGCCTCGACGTCTACGGCAGCGAGTGGATGCAGGCCAGCACCCTCTCCACGTCGCACCTCCAGCTCACCATCGACCAGCTGGCCGAGTTCGGCCGCGAGTACTACGCGATGCAGACCAGGCTGCGCGACAAGTGGCGCGCCGAGGGCAACGGCCCCGACAGCCACGACGGCGGCGGAGACGGCGCCGGCGCGGAAGGCAGCCTCCGCGTGCAGGTCCAGTTCAACGCGTTCCCGCTGGTGGAGGCGAGCGAGCGATGAGCGCAGACACCCAGCAGCGGGTGACCAGGGCGCCGATGAGCGCCGGGTTCAACAGGCTCTGGACGTCGGCCATCGCCAGCAACCTCGCCGACGGGATCGGGCGCACGGCCGTGCCGCTGATCGCGACGACGCTCACCAGGGATCCCGCCCTCATCGCGGGCCTGAGCGCCGTGACGTTCCTGCCCTGGCTGCTGTTCGGCATCCCGGCCGGGATGCTGCTCGACAGGGTCGACCGCCGCATCGCGATGGCGGTCGCGAACACGCTCCGCTTCGCCGTCGCCGCCCTGCTGGCCGTGCTCGTCTCGACGGACTCGCTGACGATCTGGCTGCTCTACGGCTGCGTGCTGCTGTTCGGGATGGGCGAGACCGTCTTCGACAACGCCACCACCACCGTCGTCCCCAGCCTCGTCACCCGCGATCAGCTCGACAGGGCGAACGGCCGGATGCAGTCGGCCGAGATCGTGGTGCAGAACTTCATCGCCACCCCGATCGCCGGCTTCCTCTTCGCCGCCGCCATCGCGCTGCCGGTCTGGCTGACAGGAGGAGGGTTCCTGATCGCCGGGCTGCTGGCGCTCACGATCCCCGCCGCCGCTGCCGGCGCGTACCGGAAGGGGGCGGCCGCACAAGCCGCACAGGCCTCACAGGGTGCAGACGGCGTCGCCGCCGACACCCGGCCCCCGTTCCGCGCCGTCGTCTCGTTCCTGGTCCACCACCGGTTCCTGCGGACGATGATCATCCTGACCTCGCTGACCGCCTCCGCCCTCGCGTTCGCGCAGGGGAGTGTCGTGCTGCTCCTGCTGCAGACCTTCTCCGTCCCCGCCGCCCTCATCGGCGTCGTGACGGCGGGCGTCGGTGTCGGAGCCCTGGCCGGCGCGCTCATCGCGAGCAGACTCGTCGAGCGCTTCGGCCGCGGTCCGGTGATGTTCTGCTCGATGCTCGTGTGCGGGATCGGCATGTTCTGCGTCGGGGTCACCGCCAACGTGGTCGTCGCGATCGTGGCATACGCCGTCGGCGCGTTCGGCGTCGCGGTCTGGAACGTGCCGTGGGGCGCGCTCCGTCAGGCCATCGTGCCCAACGACATGCTGGGGCGCGCGATGGGGATCGTGCGCACCATCGGCTGGGGGCTCACCCCGATCGCCACGGTGCTGGGCGGATTCGTCGCCCGCATCGACCTGCGCCTGCCGTTCGTCATCGGCGGCGCCGTCGTCCTCGCACTGACGCTCATCGCGGTGCGGCTCCTGCTCTCCGCCGGCTCGCACGAGCCGGCGCACGAAACCACCACGGAAGGAACCGGATCATGACCGTCGTCGACGTCACTGTTCCCAGCATCCACCAAGCCACCTGGACCCAGCGCACGGCGATCCGCTTCGGCAGCGCCCTCACCGAGTGGGGCGTGCGCCGCGCGACGCTCCGCACGGCGCCGGACTTCGCCGACCAGCTCGCGGCCGTCGAGCGGACCCGCGACGAGGCGGCGCGTCAGCTGCCCCAGCTGCCGCGCTGATGGATGCGCGACTCAGCGGAACCGTCAGTCCTGGTCGAACTCGTCCGGCTCGCCTTGGACGGGCTGCGTGATCGTCGCGGAGTCCTCCTGCGGGTTGAACCGGATGACCGTGCCGTCGTCGAGTTCGACGACCGGCTTGCCCTCCAGCCAGGTGAGCGTCCACTTCCATCCGTCCGTGGCGACGTCGGTCGCCACGAGTTCTTCCTCGACCGTGGTGACCGCGTACGCGACCACCTCGGGGAGGCTGCTCGGCGCTTCGCCGCCGACGGACCAGCGCGTTCCCAGCTGCATCAGGCGCTCGCCCGCGCAGCGGGAAGGTCGATCTCGTACGTGACCCACGAGGTGCGGGTGGCGACGGAGTCGTAGACCTGCTGGGCCTCGGAGTTGTCGCGCGCGGTGATCCACTGCACGACGCCGAGGCCGCGCTCCTCCGCCAGGGAGCGGACGGCGTCGATGAGCGTGCGGCCGATGCCCTTGTGGCGGTCCTCCTCCGCGACGAACAGGTCGTCGAGGAACAGGCCCCTGTCGCCTTCGAGCGGGCGGGCGAACTCGCGGACGTGGGCGAGGCCGACGATGCGACCGTCCTCGACGGCCACCAGTCCGTCCTCTTCGTGGTCGGGAGCGGTCAGCCAGGACCAGAGCAGCAGGGCCTTCTGGTCGGTGAGCTGGGTCTCGTAGAACGCCGCGTACTTCTCGTACAGGTCGAGCCAGGCGAAGAAATCGCCGTCTGCGACCGGTCGGACTTCAATCGACATGGGTGCCTCCGTTCGCCTTCCCCGCACGGCTGGATCTTGGTGCGTGTGTTTCGACCTTATCGCGCGCATCCCGGCCGGTCGATGCCGTCGGGGGTGGTGGATGCGCGCGAGGGGTTCACGGGACGAGGTCGTACGTGACCCACTTGGTCTTCTCGGCCACGCGGTCGTAGACGCGCCTGGCCGTCTCGTTGTCCTTCGCGGTGATCCAGCGAACGACGGACAGGCCGTGCTCGCGGGCGCGGTCGCGCAGCGCTTCGAGGAGGGCCGTGCCCGCCCCGTCTCCGCGGGCGTCCTTCGCGACGAACAGGTCGTCGAGGTAGAGACCGCGGCTGCCGTCGAGCGGCCGGACGAACTCGCGCACGTGCGCGAGACCGATCGGTGTGCCATCGTCGTTGACCGCGAAGTACGCCTCGAGCTCGTTGTCCGGATCGGTGATCCAGCTCCACACGAGCAGCGCCTTCTCGTCCGTCAGCGGCTGCTCGTAGAACTCGCCGTAGCCTGCGTAGAGGTCGAGCCAGGTGAAGAACTCGTTGTCTTCCACACTCCGGACCGTCACGGTCATCGTTCCTCCTCGCTCGGGGCCTGGGCCAGCAGGATATCGGTCACTGAAAGGTCAGTGGCTGCAGCGAAACGCAGTTCGGCGATCTTGCCCACCGAACGGAGGTCGCCCGCCGCACTCTCGATGGCCGCGATCTCGGCCTCTGGGCCGGCGATGACAGCCGAGTCGACGGGCGTGCGCTGGGACGCCTTCGCGGTGGTCTTCGCGCCGCGGATGGCGGTCAGCGCGCGGCCGACGATGCCGAGCACTGCTGCGTCGTCAGCCCACGCGCCCGCGACCTCCGACGCCTCCGGCCACGCCGCGGTGTGCACGGAGCCGTTGTTGAACCAACTCCACGCCTCCTCGGTGGCGAAGGGCACGACGGGGGCGAACAGGCGCAGGAACGCCGACAGCGCGATGCGGAGGGCGACGACGGCCGAGGTCTGCTCGGCGCTCTGCTCTCCGTATGCGCGCTCCTTGACGAGCTCGAGGTAGTCGTCGCAGAACGTCCAGAAGTACGTCTCCGCGATCTCCAGGGCGCGCGCATGGTCGTAGCCGTCGAGCGCTGTGGTGGCGTCGGAGACGACCGCGGCGAGGTTCTGCAGCATGCTCCTGTCGAGCGGGCTGGTGACCAGTGCGAGGTCGTCGGCGCCCGTCGCCTCGAAGCCCAGGATGAACTTCGCCGCGTTCAGGATCTTGATGGCGAGGCGCCGGCCGATCTTGATCTGCGTCGGGTTCTGCGGGTCGAAGGCCGCGTCGGTGCCGAGGCGCGACGATGCCGCCCAGTAGCGCACGGCGTCCGAGCCGTGCTTTTCGAGGATGTCGGCGGGCGTGACGACGTTGCCCTTGGACTTGGACATCTTCTTGCGGTCGGGGTCCACGATGAAGCCGGAGAGCGCGGTGTGCGCCCACGGGGCAACGTGGTTCTCCAGCTCGGAGCGGAGCATGGTGGAGAACAGCCAGGTGCGGATGATGTCCTGGCCCTGCGGGCGCAGGTCGAACGGGTAGACGGCGTCGAACAGCGCGTCGTCCCTCTTCCAGCCGCCGGCGAGCTGCGGGGTGAGCGAGGAGGTCATCCAGGTGTCCATCACGTCGTGCTCGCCGATGAAGCCGTTGGGCTGGTTGCGCTGCGACTCCTCGAAGCCGGGAGCAGCATCCGACGACGGGTCGACGGGCAGCTGGTCGTGCGACGGCAGGATCGGCTCGTCGAACACCGGGTTGCCGTCGCCGTCGAGCGCGTACCAGACCGGGATCGGCACGCCGAAGAAGCGCTGGCGCGAGATGAGCCAGTCTCCGGTGAGGCCGCCGACCCAGTTCTCGTAGCGCACGCGCATGAATTCGGGGTGCCAGTCGATGCTCTGGCCGAGCTCGATCAGCCGCGCGCGGAGTGCTTCGTCGCGGGCGCCGTTCTTCACGTACCACTGGCGGGTCGAGACGATCTCGAGCGGCTTGTCGCCCTTCTCGAAGAACTTGACCGGGTGCTGGATGGGCTTGGGGTCGCCCTCCAGGTCGCCGGAGGCGCGGAGCAGCTCGACGACGGCCTGCTTGGCCGAGAACACGGTCTTGCCCGCCAGCTCGGCGAACGCGGCCTTGCCGGCCTCGGACGCGATGGCGTCCGGCGCGTCGCTGACGATGCGGCCGTCGAAGCCGATGATCGCGCGGTTCGGCAGGTCGAGCTCACGCCACCAGGTGACGTCGGTGATGTCGCCGAAGGTACAGATCATGGCGATGCCGGAGCCCTTGTCCGGCTGCGCGAGGTGGTGCGCGAGCACGGGGACCTCGACACCGAACACCGGCGTGGTGACGGTGGTGCCGAACAGCGGCTTGTACCGCTCGTCGTCGGGATGCGCGACCAGGGCCACACAGGCCGGCAGCAGTTCGGGACGCGTGGTCTCGATCCAGATCGGCCCGTCTGCGCCGTGGAACGACACCCGGTGGTACGCGCTCGGCTGCTCGCGGTCTTCGAGCTCCGCCTGGGCGACGGCCGTGCGGAAGGTGATGTCCCAGAGCGTCGGGGCCATCGCCTGGTACGCCTCGCCGCGCTCGATGTTGCGCAGGAACGCCAGCTGGGAGGTGAACAGCGCCTCCTGGCCGATGGTGCGGTACGTCTGGGTCCAGTCGACGGAGAGGCCGAGCGAACGCCACAGCGCCTCGAACTGCTTCTCGTCCTCGACGGTCAGGCGCTCGCACAGCTCGATGAAGTTGCGCCGCGAGATCGGCTTCTGGTCAGCGGCCTTGCTCGACTTGTTGTCCCCGCCCTCGAACGGCGGCACGAAGTCGGCGTCGTACGGCAGGGTGGGGTCGCAGCGGACGCCGTAGTAGTTCTGCACGCGCCGCTCGGTGGGCAGGCCGTTGTCGTCCCAGCCCATCGGGTAGAAGACGTGCTGGCCGCGCATCCGGTGGTAGCGGGCGATCACGTCGGTGTGCGTGTAGCTGAAGACGTGGCCGATGTGCAGCGAACCGCTCGCCGTCGGCGGGGGCGTGTCGATGGAGTAGATGCACTCGCGGTCGGCGGCGAGGGCCGCATCCCGGGGGAACAGGTAGGTTCCTGCAGTCTGCCAGTGGGAGCCCCACTTGGCCTCCAGGCCTTCGAGGGCGGGCTTGTCAGGCACCGGGTTGGCGGCGTTCATCGTTCTCCGATTCGCTATATGCGGCACCGTGTCGATGGTGAGGTGCCTGAGTGTGCAGTCCCTCCAGGGTACCTGAGCGTCACTCGGGAGAGACGACCTCGTCGATGATCGGCCTGCGGCGGGCGGCGAAGAGGGCGGCGACGAGGGTGATCACGCTCATGATGCCGAGCACGATCCCCGGGTGCCACCAGGCGTTTCCTGTCGCGTTGCCGAGCAGCAGGGTCAGTGCGGGGACGAACGCCGTGAGGAGTGCGGCGATGCTGTACGCGACGGAGAGCCCGCTGTAGCGCACGTCGCTCGGGAACAGGTCGGACATCAGCCCGCCGAGCCCCGCCCACGACAGCGTCGGGAGGATGCCGCCGACGATCATGCTGCCGACCAGGATGGGGAAGGTCGCGTACTGCAGCAGGAAGTACATCGGGAACGCGATCACGAGCGTGCCGATCGCGCCGATGGCGACGACGCGCGCCGAGCCGATCCTGGTCGCCCAGACGCCGAACAGCGGGATGGTCACCAGCTGCAGCAGTCCGCCGATGGTGGTGGCGATGAGCAAGTCGGAGAAGCTGAACTTCAGCACGGCCGTGCCGTAGTCGACCATGTACGTGTTCATCAGCGAGTACGAGCCGATGCCGAGGATCGCGGCGCCGATGGCGATCACGAACCCGGTCGGCGCCTTGCGGAACACCTGCAGCACGGGGAACCTGTCGCGCTTGCCGGTCTCCAGCAGCTGCTTGAACACCGGGGTCTCGTCGATCGACCAGCGCAGGTAGAGCGAGACGAGCAGCAGCGGGATGGCCGTGAGGAACGGGATGCGCCAGCCCCACGCCGCGATGTCCTCCGGGCTGAGCAGCGTCGACATCAGGATGAACACCACGGCGCTCAGGATCGACCCGACGGGGGAGCCGAGCTGGGGGAGGGCGGCGTAGAAGCCGCGCCGCTTCGGGTTGGCGTACTCGGTCGCGAGCAGGATCGAGCCTCCCCACTCCCCGCCGAGCGACAGGCCCTGCACGAGGCGGAGCAGCACCAGGGCGATGGCGCCGAACCAGCCGGCGACCGCGTATGTCGGCAGCACGCCGACGAGGCCGGTGCCGATGCCCATCATCAGGATGGTGATGAGCAGCGTGGGGCGGCGGCCGATCCTGTCTCCGAGGTGGCCGAAGACGATGGCGCCGATGGGCCGGATGACGAACCCGGCCGCGATGGTGAGGAACCCGGCGAGCACTCCGCCGAAGACACCGAGCGGCTGGAAGAACAGCGGGCCGACGAAGAACGCGCTGAAGTAGGCGAACAGATAAAAGTCGTACGACTCGAGCGATGTGCCGACGAACGAGGCGATGGTCACCCTGCGGGCGGTACCGGGGGTGATGCCTGGACGGTCGGTGTCGCTGCGGACGATGGTGTCTGGTGCTGTCGCGTTGGGGGAGGTCACGGGGTTCCTTGTCTGGCGGGCTGCAGTGGTCCGTTAATATGTGGACCGGGTCCAATAATAGGCGTGAGGAGGTAACGCGTGGCACAGGCAGACCATTCCCGCTCCGGGCGCCCCCGCGCATCCAGTCGCCGGATGCTCGCGGAGGCCGCCGGTGAGCTGTTCCTGGAGAAGACGTACGACGGCACCACCGTCGACGACATCGCGCGCCGAGCAGGGGTGAGCAGGGCCACCTTCTTCAACTACTTCGGCTCCAAGAGCGACCTGCTCTGGCTGGAGGTGGACGAGAGCCTGCGCGGGTTCGACAGGGTGCTGGCCGCCGCCGACCCGAGCGCTCCTCCGATGACCGCCGTGCTGGATGCGGTGACCGCCCTCGCGAACGAGTTCGGCCCTGCCCGCCTCCCGCTCGCCGTGACGCAGTACGAGCTGATGGGAACGGACGGCGAGCTGGAGGCGTCGGCCCTCCCGCGCTTCCTCGCGCTGGTGCGCCAGCTGAGCGCCTTCGTCGCCGCGCGGCTGGGCGACAGGCAGGATGCGCTCCTCCCGCGCGCCATCGCCACCTCCGTGATCGGGGCGGCGGGTGCTGCTGCGGCGGTCTGGGCGCGCAGCGGCGTGCGGCGCGGTCCGCTCGCGCCGGTGATCGTGGCCGCGGTCGGGCCGGTCTGCGCCGGGTACGCGTCCGCGCTGGGCGAAGTGCCCGAAATCCGCTCGTAAACGAGCTAGAATCGTGCGTACAGACATCGACCCGGCGATCACCGGCGAGTCTTCGGAAGAACAGCGCACCGCGAGGCGCGCCCAGTAGAACCGAACGGGTCTGGCCCGTCACAGCCAACGAAGAGCGGTCGCATCCACACCGTGAGTGGATGCGGCAAGCGGGGTGGTACCGCGGCGGACGTTTCGAGCGTCCGGCGTCCTCGTGCAGACGAACGACCTGCCAGGAGTGAGATGCCGTACCCCAAGTCACCGGAAGAATCGTCGGCGCGCGACGCCGAGCAGGCGGGCGTCAGCCCGAGCCCGAGCTTCCCGGAGATCGAGACAGAGGTTCTCGCGTTCTGGAAAGAGGACGGCACCTTCCGCGCATCCATCGACAACCGCCAGGATGCGCCGGAGTGGGTCTTCTACGACGGCCCTCCCTTCGCCAACGGCCTGCCGCACTACGGCCACCTGCTCACCGGATACGCCAAGGACGTCTTCCCGCGCTTCCAGACGATGCGCGGCAAGAAGGTCGAGCGCAGGTTCGGCTGGGACACCCACGGCCTGCCCGCCGAGCTGGAGGCCGAGCGGCAGCTGGGGCTCACCGACAAGAGCCAGATCGAGGAGATGGGCATCGCGGCCTTCAACCAGGCCGCCAAGGACTCGGTGCTGCACTACACCCGCGAGTGGCAGGAGTACGTCACCCGCCAGGCGCGCTGGGTGGACTTCGACAACGACTACAAGACTCTCGACGTCACCTTCATGGAGTCGGTGATCTGGGCGTTCAAGCAGCTGCACGAGAAGGGCCTCGCCTACGAGGGCTACCGCGTGCTGCCGTACTGCTGGCGCGACCAGACCCCGCTGTCCAACCACGAGCTGCGGATGGACGACGACGTCTACAAGATGCGTCAGGACCAGACCGTCACGGTCACCTTCCCGCTCACCGGGGCGAAGGCGGAGGCGCTCGGCCTCACCGGCGTGCGTGCCCTGGCCTGGACGACCACCCCGTGGACCCTGCCGACCAACCTCGCGCTGGTCGTCGGTCCCGACATCGAGTACGCGGTCGTGCCCGCCGGCCCGAACGGCGCGGCCGACGCGCACGGCACCCCGGACGACGAGGTGCTGAGCGGCGAATACCTGCTCGCCACCGAGCTCGTCGGCAACTACGCGAAAGACCTCGGCTACGAGTCGGCGGCGGATGCGCTGGCCGCGATCACCCGTCGTGTCCGCGGCGCAGAGCTCGAGGGCGTCACATACGACCGGCTGTGGGACTACTACGCCGACGTCGAGGAGTACGGCACCCAGAACGCGTGGCGCATCCTGGTCGACGACTACGTCACCACCGAGGACGGCACCGGCATCGTGCACCAGGCGCCGGCATACGGCGAGGACGACCAGCGCGTCTGCGAGGCGGCCGGCATCCCCGTGATCATCTCGGTGGACGACGGAGCGCGTTTCCTGCCCGTGATCGAAGACGTGGCAGGCCTGCAGGTGTTCGAGGCGAACAAGCCGCTCACTACGCTGCTGCGCGAGAACGGCAGGCTGCTCCGCCAGGCGAGCTACGAGCACTCCTACCCGCACTGCTGGCGCTGCCGCAACCCGCTGATCTACAAGGCGGTGTCGAGCTGGTTCGTCCGCGTCACCGACTTCCGCGACCGGATGGGCGAGCTCAACCAGCAGATCAACTGGGTGCCGGAGAACGTGAAGGACGGCCAGTTCGGCAAGTGGGTGGGCAACGCCCGCGACTGGTCGATCTCGCGAAACCGCTACTTCGGTTCGCCGATCCCGGTCTGGAAGAGCGACGACCCCGCATACCCGCGCATCGACGTGTACGGCTCGCTGGCCGAGCTGGAGGCCGACTTCGGCACCATCCCGACGAACGCGGCGGGGGAGCCCGACCTGCACCGGCCGTTCATCGACGACCTCACCCGCCCGAACCCGGACGACCCGACGGGCCGCTCGACCATGCGCCGCATCCCGGACGTGCTCGACGTCTGGTTCGACTCCGGGTCGATGCCGTTCGCCCAGGTGCACTACCCGTTCGAGAACCGCGAGTGGTTCGACGGGCACAACCCGGCCGACTTCATCGTGGAGTACATCGGGCAGACCCGCGGCTGGTTCTACATGCTGCACACGCTGTCGACCGCCCTGTTCGACCGCCCGGCGTTCAAGAACGTGATCAGCCACGGCATCGTGCTCGGCAGCGACGGGCAGAAGATGTCGAAGTCGCTGCGCAACTACCCGGACGTCAACGAGGTCTTCGACCGCGACGGCTCCGACGCGATGCGCTGGTTCCTGATGGCGAGCCCGGTGCTGCGCGGCGGCAACCTGATCGTGACGGAGGAGGGCATCCGGGAGGGTGTCCGCCAGGTGCTGCTCCCGCTGTGGAGCACCTGGTACTTCTTCTCCCTGTACGCCAACGCCACCGGATACGAGGCGAAGCGCCGCACCGACTCGACGGACGTGCTCGACCGCTACCTGCTGGCCAAGACGCGCGACCTCGTCGAGGACGTCACGGCCGACCTCGAAGCGCTCGACAGCACCCTCGCGGCCGCCAAGCTGCGCGACTTCGCCGACATCCTCACCAACTGGTACGTGCGGCGTTCGCGCGACCGGTTCTGGCAGGGCGTGGATGCGGAGGGCAACGGCACGGAGGCGTTCGACACCCTCTACACGGTGCTCGAGACGGTCGCCCGCGTGGCCGCCCCGCTGCTGCCGCTCGTCACCGAGCGGATCTGGCGCGGCCTCACCGGCGAGCGGAGCGTGCACCTGACCGACTGGCCGGACGCCGCCGAGTTCCCCGCGGACGACGCGCTGGTGGATGCGATGGACCGCATCAGGAGCATCAGCTCCACCACGCTGTCGCTGCGCAAGCAGGCCGGGCTCCGCGTCCGGCTGCCCCTCGCCTCGCTGACCGTCGTCGCCGAGAACGCGGATGCGCTGCGTCCGTTCGAGGGCATCCTGCGCGACGAACTCAACGTCAAGGCGGTCGAGCTGGTCGAGCTGCACGACGACAGCGCAGCCAGCTACGGGATCACGAGCAAGCTGACCGTGAACGCGCGCGCTGCCGGTCCGCGGCTCGGCAAGCAGGTGCAGCAGGTCATCCAGGCCGCCCGTGCAGGCGACTGGTCGGAGGCCGACGGTGTCGTGACGGCGGGTGGCGTCGAACTGGCCGACGGCGAGTACGAGCTGGTGCTGGAGACGGCGCAGGCGGACGGCGAGTCCACGTCGGCGCTGGCGCTGCTGCCGGGCGGCGGGTTCGTGCTGCTCGACACGGTGACAACGCCGGAGCTGCAGGCCGAGGGCCTGGCGCGCGACATCATCCGCGCCGTGCAGGACACCCGCAAGGCGGCAGGACTCGACGTGAGCGACCGCATCCGGTTGAACCTGGCGTTCGCGCACGGAGACGACGTGGCTGCGCTCGGCCTGGCTGGAGACGTAGACATCGCGACGGAGACACTGGCGCTCGTCGTCGAGTTCGCTGCGGCGGAGGCGGCGTTCGAGAAGACCTTCTCCGCCGGCCAGTTCGCCAACGCGGGGGAGTTCACGGTCGGCGTGACCAGGATCGAGGAGGCAGAGTGAGCGACGAGTCCGAGGAGTTCCGCGACCAGGCGGACGCCGTCTACCAGGCGCTGCTCGCGCGCATCGGCGAGGGTGCGCCGGAGCGCAGGCTGGATGCCACCCGGCGCGCCGTCGAGCTGCTGGGCGACCCCCAGCGCGCGTATCCGATCGTCCACATCACGGGGACGAACGGCAAGACGTCGACGAGCCGCATCACCGAGAGCATCCTGCGTGCGTACGGCCTGCGGACGGGCCTGCTGACCAGTCCGCACCTGGTGCGCTTCAACGAGCGCATCGTGATCGACGGCCAGCCGATCTCCGACGAAGCGCTGGTGCGCAACTGGGAGGACGTGCAGCCGTACATCGAGATCGTCGACGGCGAGCTCGCGGAGAAAGGCCAGGCGCCGCTCACGTTCTTCGAGGCGCTGACCGTGCTCGCGTACGCCGCATTCGCCGACGCGCCGGTCGACGTGGCCGTGATCGAGGTCGGCATGGGCGGCGAGTGGGACTCCACCAACGTCGGCGACGGCCAGGTGGCGGTGTTCACCCCGATCTCGCTCGACCACACCAAGGCGCTCGGCGACACCGTCGCGGAGATCGCGCGCACCAAGTCCGGCATCATCAAGCCCGCCGCCGACGTGGTGAGTTCCGCCCAGACACCGGATGCGCTGGCCGAGCTGACCACCGCGGCCGGGCTCACCGAGTCCACCATCGCCGTGCAGCCCGGAGCGTTCGACGTCGCATCCACCTCGGTGGCCGTCGGCGGGCAGCTGGTGAGCATCCGGGGCCTCGCCGCGACATACGACGAGCTGTTCCTGCCGCTGTACGGCGACCACCAGGCGCAGAACGCCGCCGTCGCGGTCGCCGCCGTCGAGACGTTCCTCGGCCGGGGCACGCAGCCGCTCAAGGCCGACCTCCTGGAGGAGGGCTTCGCCACGGCGACCTCTCCGGGACGCCTGCAGCTGATCGGCGTCGACCCGACCGTGCTGGTGGACGCCGCCCACAACCCGGCGGGCGCTCAGACCCTCGCGGATGCGATGCGCCGCTACTTCGACTTCGACGAGCTGACCTTCGTCTTCGGGTCGCTGGCCGACAAGGATGCGCGCGGCATCGTGCGCGCGCTCGCCCCGGTCGCCACCCAGTTCTACGTGACGGAGCCGCGCTCCGATCGTGCGCTTCCGGCCGACGAGCTGGGCGAGATCGTACTCGACGAGGTCGGCGACGAAGCGACCATCGTCTACGGCGACCTCGAGGAGGCGCTGGATGCCGCCCGCGAGTGGGCGGCGGAGGAGCCGAAGCGCGCCGTGGTCGTCACAGGCTCGATCGTGCTCGTCGGCGACGCGATGGCCATCGCGGAGGCCGGCGAGTGGAAGCCGACCAGCTCGTGAGCGACGCGGAGAAGCCCGCGAAGGCCGCACGGCCGCGCCGGGAGCGCACGGTCAGGGAACTGCTCGGCTCGATCGTGCTCGGCTTCGAGCTGATCGTCGTCTTCCTCGGCGCCCTGGTGCTGTTCGGCCTCGGCTCGCTGCCCGCCGGCGTCGCGCTCGGCGGGGGAGCAGCGCTCGTCGTCCTGATGATCGTCGCCATCGGCACGCTGCGCTCCCCGGTGGGCATCGTGCTCGGCTGGTTCGTCCAGCTCGTCGTCGTGGCGGCGGGCTTCCTCGTCCCCGCCTTCTTCATCGTCGGCGCCATCTTCACGGCCATGTGGGCGTACTGCATGATCGCGGGCGCCCGCATCGACCGCAACAAGAAGGCCGCGAACGCGGCCGCAAACGGAACGGAGAATCCATGACCACCCCCGTCGAAGAGACCCTGGTGCTCGTCAAGCCGGACGGCGTCGCTCGCAACCTTACGGGCGAGATCCTGCGCCGCATCGAGGCGAAGGGCTACTCGCTCGTCGACATCCGGATGCTGCAGGCCGACCGCGACCTGCTCGCCGCACACTACGCGGAGCACGAGGGCAAGCCGTTCTACGAGCCGCTGGTCGAGTTCATGGAGTCCGGCCCCATCGTCGCGATCCGCCTCGCGGGCAACCGCGTGATCGAGGGCTTCCGCTCGCTCGCCGGCACCACGGACCCGACCACGGCCGCGCCGGGCACCATCCGCGGCGACTTCGCCCGCGACTGGGGCCTCAAGGTGCAGCAGAACCTCGTGCACGGCTCCGACTCGCCCGAGTCCGCCGCGCGCGAGCTCGCCCTCTGGTTCGCCTAAAACCCATCGAGTCCGGACTTATTCACGCGACACGCCGAGTGTCACCGTGAATAAGTTCGGACTCGATTTCTTGGGGGCTAGACGAAGACGTTGTTGATCCAGTCGAGCTGGATCTGGGCGAGGATCGCGACGATCGCGTAGGAGACGACCGTGATCAGGGGCACCCAGGAGTAGAGCTTGCCGAAGAAGACACGCCCGGACTCCGGGATGGGGATGTTGCCCGATTTGAGGTTGTAGAGCGTCACTCCCCAGAAGGTCGGGATGGTGACCAGCCAGGTGACCATGCACCACGGGCAGAGCACGTTGAGCACGGTGATCGACTGCGTGATGAGGAAGATGACGAGGGCCATCGCGCCGATCACGCCGAGGTTGAAGAGCATCCAGAACCACTTGGCGAAGCGCGCGCCGGCGAGCACCCCGACGCCCACCGCGATGGTCGCGGTCCAGCCGATCAGGCCGAGCAGCGGGTTGGGGAAGCCGAACAGCGACCCCTGCCAGGAGTTGAGGTTCTTCGTGCACCCGACGAGCAGGCTGAAGTTGCACGACAGCTGCGCATCCGGGTTCTCGAGAAGGTGGAACTTGTCCATCGTGAGCATGAAAGCAGCCCAGAGGCCGATGGCCCCGGCGACGATCAGGAAGATGGCGAGTACGGTCGGGCGGCGCTCGGCTGTAGTGGTGGACACAGTCGGATTATGGCATGACCGATCGCGTGTCGACCTGAGAGGCAGCCGCGTTCCTGGTGCGGTCATGCGATAATCGTTGCAACTGGTTTCTGCGGCGTGTGCCGGAGAGACGCCAGCGAAGGCTTATGGGCGTTGCGACGCCCGAACGGCCGGCCGAGGTGGCCGACCGACAACGAACGTAAAGAAACGAGATCGCCTGCGGACCGCGCCACGAGCCGACCGCACGCGTGAAGGATTGGCGGTCGCAGGCGCAACGCGTCTGCTGCCCTTATGAAAGTACCCGGCGCGCGGGAGACCGCGGCTGGTCGAGGAGTGCACCAGCGATGGTGGAAAACGAAAATACTGACAACACGCAGAACAACGGATCGGAAGCGGGGCCCAGGAAGCGATCGCGCCTCTTCGGTTCCAGGAAGAGCGCCAAGAAGAGCGCCTCCGCCGTGCCTGCGAACGATTCGCGTGAGGCCATTGCGTCCTCCGCGCCGACGGTGGCCGGGCATGCCTCGACCGCGCCCGCCGTCCAGGAGAGAACACCCATGGACGAGAAGATCCACGACAACCACGACGACATCATCGGCTCCGGCCCGTTCCCGGCCGGACAACCGGCGGTGACGACAGAGCAGGCTCCGGATGCCGGCGCGGCCCAGGCCCCCGACGCGGCGACGGACAGCACGGACGCCGCAGGCTCAGCTCCTGCCGCTCCTGCCGCACCGGATGCTCCCGCCGCCGAGGCGGACACGGCGCTCCCCGGCCTCCCGCCGACGACGCTGCTGTTCCAGGCCCCGGACATCCTGCCGCTGCCTCCGCTCCCGCACGACGAGTACGACGACGATGAGCCGAGCACGGTCCGCCGCCGCTCGCGCCGCCGCGCCGGCGAGGAGAACCGCTCCGGGTCGAACGACCCGGCCAACACGGTCGTCAAGGTCCGCGCCCCGCGCGAGCCCGAGCTCATCACCGAGCCGCAGCGCATCAAGGGCTCGACCCGTCTCGAGGCCAAGAAGCAGCGTCGCCGCGACGGCCGTGACGCCGGCCGCCGCCGTCCCGTCATCACCGAGGCCGAGTTCCTCGCCCGCCGCGAGTCCGTCGACCGCCAGATGATCGTGCGCGAGAAGGGCGGCCGCATCCAGATCGGCGTGCTCGAAGACAAGGTGCTCGTCGAGCACTACGTCGCCAAGTCGCAGGAGGCGTCGCTGATCGGCAACGTCTACCTGGGCCGTGTGCAGAACGTGCTGCCCAGCATGGAGGCGGCGTTCGTCGACATCGGCCGTGGCCGCAACGCCGTGCTGTACTCCGGCGAGGTCGACTGGGACGCCGCGGAGACGGGCAACCAGCCGCGCCGCATCGAGCTGGCGCTCAAGCCGGGCGACCGCGTGCTCGTGCAGGTCACGAAGGACCCCGTCGGGCACAAGGGCGCCCGCCTGACCAGCCAGGTCTCGCTGCCCGGCCGCTACCTCGTCTACGTGCCGAACGGCTCGATGAACGGGATCAGCCGCAAGCTGCCGGACACCGAGCGTGCCCGTCTGAAGAAGATCCTCAAAGAGGTCCTGCCGGAGAACACCGGTGTCATCGTGCGCACCGCCGCCGAGGGCGCGACCGAGGAGCAGCTGACGCTCGACGTCACGCGCCTCACCGCGCAGTGGGCGGACATCAGCAGGCAGGTCGAGACCGTCGGGGCGCCCGCGCTCCTGCACAGCGAGCCCGACCTGCTGATCAAGATCGTCAGGGACGTCTTCAACGAGGACTTCCAGAAGCTGATCATCGCCGGTCAGGATGCGCAGAGCACCATCGAGAACTACCTCCGTCAGGTCGCCCCCGACCTCCTCGACCGCGTCGAGGCGTACACGGGCGAGCGGGATGCGTTCGACGAGTTCCGCATCACGGAGCAGATCGAGAAGGCGCTGGACCGCAAGGTCTGGCTGCCGTCCGGCGGCTCGCTCGTGATCGACCGCACAGAGGCGATGACGGTCGTCGACGTCAACACCGGCAAGTTCGTCGGCTCCGGCGGCAACCTGGAAGAGACCGTCACCAAGAACAACCTGGAAGCAGCGGAGGAGATCGTCCGCCAGCTACGCCTGCGCGACATCGGCGGCATCATCGTCGTCGACTTCATCGACATGGTGCTCGAGTCGAACCGCGACCTCGTGCTCCGCCGCCTGATCGAGTGCCTGAGCCGCGACCGCACCAAGCACCAGGTGGCGGAGGTCACCTCGCTCGGCCTCGTGCAGATGACGAGGAAGAAGCTCGGCCTCGGCCTGCTCGAGACGTTCAGCGAGGCGTGCGAGGCCTGTGCGGGCCGCGGTGTCATCGTGCACCACGACCCGGTCGTCAAGCACCGTCAGACTCCGCAGCAGCAGCCGCAGAGCGAGCGCCGCCGCGGCCGTGGCGGTCAGCAGTCCGGCGGCAACGGCTCGTCGAACGGCAACGGCAACGGCAACGGATCGTCGAACGGAAACGGCAACGGCGGCTCGAACGGGAACGGCGGTGGCACCCCCACCGGCGTGACCCACGCGATCACCGACGACGCCAAGAACGCGCTGGCCCAGATCGCGGCAAGCACGCTGGCCCACCCGCACGACGAGCACCAGCAGCCGGTGGATGCGCCTGCCGCCTCCGCGGAGTCCACTCACGGCAAGCACGTCGCCGGCGAGCAGGAGCAGCAGCAGGATGCGCCGAAGAAGTCCCGCAGGAAGAGCGGCAAGCGCGACAGGGCCAAGGCGGCGGAGGCCGAGCAGGTTGCGACCGAGCAGCCGGCGGCGCAGGAGAGCGCCCCGCAGGCCGAGACGGCGCCGGTGCGCGAGCAGCAGCAGCGCGAGCAGCGTGAGCCGCGCGAGCCGCAGGCGCCCGCTGAGCGCCCGGCAGTGGCCCGCGAGAGCGCGGACGCGTCCGTGCCCCTGATCGAGCTCCCTGAGCCCGTAGCGGCTCCTGTGACGCGTCGTACGCCCACCAAGGAGGCCGAGCTGCTGCTCGACTCCGTGCTGGACGCCCTTCCGCAGCCGAAGCAGCCCGGTCAGGGCCGCGGACGCAGCCGCAGGGTGAGCACGGCGGCGATCGTCGGTGGAGACACCGCGCCGGAGATCACCCGGGCGGAGCAGGGCGAGTAGCCCACCGCATCCCGAACCGCGTGAAGGCGCGGGGTCAGTGCTTGCGCACTCGATCCCGCGCCTTCACTCGTAGTCCGCTGGCGCGCAGCCGGATGACCAGCTCCTTGCCGTCGACGGCGGTCGCTCCCGCGGCCACCAGCTCGTCGTAGCGCTTGTCCGGCACGTCGTAGTGGTCGAGGTCGAACGCGCGCCGCGCGATGTCGTTGGCCGCCGCGAACGCGTGCAGCTCGTCGAGGCTGGAATCGCTCACCAGGTGCGACCACAACATGCCGTGGGCGGGCCATGCCGGGGGATCGATCAGGACCGTCATACAATGATCATAGGAACCGGCGCCGTCGATGGCGTCGATCGGCCCCGGAGCCCTCTCGTTGAATTGACGATAGAAGGGTCGTCGGGTAAAGTTGACCGTTGGTGTGTGTCGGGCGTATCCCGCTCGACCATCATGGTTTTCTGAGAGCCGCTCCGTCGCACCGCGACGAAGACGGACTCGCCAGTAACTTCCTGAAGAGTAAACAGACAGGACCAGGTCCGCGGCTCATCGAGCCGAGGGGAGCTGTTCCCCGAAGAAAAGGTACGTAAAAGTGGTTTACGCAGTTGTGCGCGCCGGAGGCCGGCAGGAAAAGGTCGAGGTCGGCACCATCGTGACGATGGACCGGATCAAGGCTGATAAGAACGGCAACGTCGAGCTGGCTGCTGTGCTGCTTGTCGACGGCGACAAGATCACCTCCGACGCCGGTTCGCTGGCGAAGGTCAAGGTCACCGCTGAGGTCCTCAACGACCTCCGTGGCCCGAAGATCGTGATCCAGAAGTTCAAGAACAAGACCGGCTACAAGAAGCGCCAGGGGCACCGTCAGGACCTCACGCGCGTCAAGATCACCGGCATCAAGTAGCCGATCGACCTCAGGCTTAGGAGAAGAAGCAGATGGCACACAAAAAGGGAGCGAGCTCCACTCGCAACGGTCGTGACTCGAACGCACAGCGCCTCGGCGTGAAGCGCTTCGGTGGCCAGGTCGTCGGAGCGGGCGAGATCATCGTCCGCCAGCGCGGCACCCACTTCCACCCCGGCGTGAACGTCGGACGTGGCGGCGACGACACCCTGTTCGCCCTCGCAGCCGGCTCGGTCGAGTTCGGCAACAAGGGCGGCCGCAAGGTCGTCAACATCGTGGCCGCCGAGGCGTAAAGCCCCGCACCACGCACCAGCATTCGAGGATGGGCGGGCTTCGGCCCGCCCTTTCTCCATTTACAGACTGAACAGTCAGGAAACGAGGGACCCCCATGGCAACGTTCGTGGATCACGTGACGTTGCACCTGCGCGCCGGCAACGGCGGCAACGGGTGCGTCTCCGTCCGACGGGAGAAGTTCAAGCCGCTGGCAGGACCGGACGGCGGCAACGGAGGCAACGGCGGCGACATCGTCCTCGTGGCCGACCCGCAGGTCACCACGCTGCTCGCCTACCACCGCGCGCCGCACCGCTCGTCGCAGAACGGCGGCTTCGGCATGGGAGACCACCGCAGCGGCCACCTCGGCGAAGAGCTCGAACTCCCCGTCCCCGTCGGCACTGTGGTCAAAGACCCGTCCGGCGTCGAACTGATCGACATGAACGAGCCGGGGATGCGCTACGTCGTCGCCCCCGGCGGCATCGGCGGGCTCGGCAACGCCGCCCTGTCGAACCCCAAGCGCAAGGCCCCCGGCTTCGCGCTGCTCGGCACGCCGGGCTGGGAGGGCGACGTCCTCCTCGAACTCAAGACCGTCGCCGACATCGCGCTCGTCGGCTACCCGTCGGCGGGCAAGTCGAGCCTGATCGCCGCCCTGTCGTCCGCGAAGCCGAAGATCGCCGACTACCCGTTCACCACGCTGCACCCGAACCTCGGGGTCGTGCAGGCGGGAGACACCCGTTTCACCGTTGCCGACGTGCCAGGCCTGATCGAGGGCGCGAGCGAGGGCAAGGGCCTCGGGCTCGAGTTCCTCCGCCACGTCGAGCGCTGCAGCGCCCTGCTGCACGTCCTCGACTGCGCGACGCTGGAGCCCGGCCGCGACCCGCTGAGCGACCTCGACGTGATCCTCGGCGAGCTCGGCGCGTATCCCGTGCCGGAGGGGCAGACCCCGCTGCTGGAGCGCCCGCAGCTCATCGCCCTGAACAAGATCGACGTGCCGGAGGGCCGCGAGCTGGCCGAGTTCGTCCGGCCCGACCTGGAAGCGCGCGGCTACCGCGTGTTCGAGATCTCCACCGTCAGCCACGAGGGCCTGCGTCAGCTGTCCTTCGCCCTGGCCGAGGTGGTCGAGCAGGCACGCGCGGATCAGGCGGCGGCCGAGGCGGAGCGCCCGCGCATCGTCATCCGCCCGCAGGCCGTGGACGACGGAGGGTTCGTCGTCAAGGTCGAGGGCGGCTCGGACGGCCCCGTCTACCGCATCCTAGGCGCCAAGCCGGAGCGCTGGGTCGCGCAGACCGACTTCTCGAACGACGAGGCCGTCGGCTTCCTGGCCGACCGGCTGGCGAAGCTCGGCGTCGAGGACCGCCTGTTCAAGGCGGGAGCCGTGTCCGGTTCCACCGTGGTCATCGGCAGGGACAACGGCGTGGTCTTCGACTGGGAGCCGACCCTCACCTCCACGGCCGAGCTCATCACGTCGCCCCGCGGAACGGACGTGCGCCTCGACGGCAACGCCCGCCCCACCCGCAACCAGCGTCGCGAGGACTACTTCGACAGAATGGATGCGAAGGCCGAGGCCCGCGCGGAGCTGCTGCGCGAGCGCGAGGCCGGCCTCTGGCAGGACGACGACTACGCGGACGATGTCGCAGACCTCGCCCCCGCAGAGGGCGAGCAGGGGCAGAACAGCCAGGGCGGCCAGAACAGGGAGACCGATTCGGAATGACCATCGACGACCGCAGCCAGGTCCCCACCGCGCGACGCGTCGTCGTCAAGGTGGGTTCGTCCTCCATCAGCGGGGAGAACGCCGGGCAGATCGGTCCGTTGGTCGATGCTCTCGCCGAAGCGCACGGGCGCGGCACCCAGGTGATCCTGGTGTCGTCCGGTGCGATCGCCACGGGCATCCCGTATCTGGCGCTGCAGGAGCGCCCGACCGACCTGGCGACGCAGCAGGCCGCCGCCGCCGTCGGGCAGAACGTGCTCATCTACCGCTATCAGGACAGCCTCGACCGGTACGACATCGTCGCCGGCCAGGTGCTGCTGACCGCCGGTGACATGGAGACCCCGACGCACCGCATCAACGCCAAGCGGGCGATGGAGCGGCTGCTCGACCTGCGCATCCTGCCCATCGTCAACGAGAACGACACCGTGGCGACGCACGAGATCCGGTTCGGCGACAACGACCGGCTGGCCGCGCTCGTCGCGCTGCTGGTCGAGGCCGACCTGCTCGTGCTGCTGTCCGACGTGGATGCGCTCTACACCAAGCCGCCGCAGGAGCCGGGCGCGGAGCGCATCGACGTCGTCGAGTACGACGACGCCCTGGAGGGTGTCGAGATCGGCTCGACCGGACTGTCCGGCGTCGGCACAGGCGGCGCCCTGACGAAGGTGTCCGCTGCGCGCCAGGCCGCGGAGAACGGCACGGCCGTGATCCTGACCGCCACGTCGAACGTCTCGCAGGCCCTCGGCGGCGAGGCGGTCGGCACCTGGTTCGCCCCAGCGCGGGATGCGGTCGCAGCGCCCTAAACTTGAGTCATGGTCGACACCATCACCGAATCGCTCTCGCTCGTCGAAAAGCTCGCAGCTGCCAAGCGGGCGTCGCGCGTGCTCGCCGCGGCGAACACCGACGCCAAGAACGCCGCCCTCCACGCGGTCGCGGCCGGTCTGCGGTCGCAGGCTCCGCGCATCCTGGAGGCGAACGAGCTCGACCTGGCCAACGGCCGTGAGAACGGGCTGTCGACCGGGCTGCTCGACCGGCTCACGCTGACCGAGACGCGCCTCGGCGCGCTGGCGGACGCGGTGCTGGAGGTCGTCGGCCTGACCGACCCCGTCGGCGAGGCCGTGCGGGGGAGCACGCTGCCGAACGGCGTGTCGATCACGCAGGTGCGCGTGCCGTTCGGCGTGGTCGGCGCGATCTACGAGGCGCGCCCGAACGTCACGGTCGACATCGCGGCCCTCGCGTTGAAGAGCGGCAACGCCGCCGTGCTGCGCGGCGGAAGCGCGGCGATCAACACCAACCGCGTGCTCGTCGCGGTGATCCAGGATGCGTTCGCCTCCGTCGGGCTGCCGTCCGACGCCGTGCAGACCATCGACGAGTTCGGTCGCGACGGCGCCACCCAGCTGATGAAGGCGCGCGGCTACGTGGATGTGCTCATCCCGCGGGGGAGCGCAGACCTGATCCGCACGGTCGTCACCGAATCGACGGTCCCTGTGATCGAGACCGGCGCGGGCGTCGTGCACATCGTGCTGGACGAGTCCGCCCGCGAGGACTGGGCAGTCGACATCGTCCGCAACGCCAAGGTGCAGCGGCCGAGCGTCTGCAACGCGGTCGAGACGCTGCTCGTGCTGCGCTCCGCCGCCGACCGGTTGTTGCCTCCCGTGCTCGGCGCGCTCACCGCATCCGGGGTCACCATCCACGCGGACGAGCGCTCCATCGGCTACGCGGAGTCCGCCGTTCCCGTCACCGAAGAGGACTGGGCGACGGAGCACATGAGCCTCGACATCTCGGTGAAGGTCGTCGACGACCTGGACGAGGCGATCGACCACATCCGCACGTACTCGACGCAGCACACCGAGGCCATCATCACGAACGACCTCGCCAACGCGGAGCGCTTCCTGGCGGAGGTGGACTCCGCGGTGGTGATGGTGAACGCCTCCACCCGGTTCACCGACGGAGGCGAGTTCGGCTTCGGGGCGGAGGTCGGCATCTCCACCCAGAAACTGCACGCGCGCGGGCCGATGGGCCTGCCGGAGCTGACCAGCACCAAGTGGATCGTCCGCGGGTCAGGGCAGTTCAGGGCGTGACGCGCCACTAGACTGGTTCGCAGGCGTTCGCGCCACCGGAAAGGAAGAAACTCGATGACCCACCTGTCGCTGCTGCTGGCCGAGGCCGAAACGCACGTTGAACTCCCCATGCCGACATGGGCGTACGGCGCGATCGCAATCGTGATCTTCACCGTCCTCGGTTTCGTCATCTGGTCGTACCGCGACGTGGCGAACCGCCACAGCCACAAGGCCGGCCCCGGTGCCGCATCCCACGCAGGAGCGCCAGGCGCCACGCACCACGGCGACGGCCACCCCACCCAGGGTCACTGACCACTGCCTGACGAATGCAGCTGACGGAGAAGCGTCGCACGCGCATCGGTGTAATGGGCGGCACGTTCGACCCCATCCATCACGGGCACCTGGTCGCGGCCAGCGAGGTCGCCCAGTCGTTCGATCTGGATGAGGTCATCTTCGTCCCGACGGGCCACCCGTGGCAGAAGGGCGAAGTGACGCCGGGGGAGCACCGCTACCTGATGACGGTGATCGCGACGGCCTCCAACCCGCGCTTTACGGTCAGCCGCGTCGACATCGACCGCGAGGGTCCGACGTACACGATCGACACCCTGCGCGACCTGCACGAGTCACGGCCGGACGCCGAACTCTTCTTCATCACAGGGGCGGACGCCATCGCGCAGATCCTCAGCTGGCGGGATGTGCAGGAGCTCTGGGACCTCGCGCACTTCGTGGCTGTGAGTCGTCCGGGACATGACTTGAGTATTTCTGGATTGCCGACCCAGGACGTAAGCTTGTTGGAAGTTCCGGCCCTGGCGATCTCGTCAACCGACTGCCGGACCCGGGTGAGCAGGGGATTCCCGGTCTGGTACTTGGTGCCGGACGGGGTTGTTCAGTACATCTCCAAACACCATCTGTATCGGAGTGTGGCATGACTTTGTGGCAAGACCCGCCGCCACAGACACGGCGACAGGCGCGCGAGAACGAGCGTTCGGCGGAACAGCAGGCTGCAGGCCAGGCGTCCCGCCGTGCAGGCACGGCTCAGCCGACGCCGGGTGGCGAGATCCCGACGTTGACGACGCCGTACACGTTCTCGTCCGACCAGGCCGACCGCGACGCCCAGGGCGATGCAGGCACGGACGAGGCCGCCGAGCGGCCCGCGATCCCCGCCTCCGCCTTCGAGGAGCCCGGCGTCACGCCGCCATCGCGCCCGAACCTGCCGACGTTCGGCAACGCCTTCGATCTTCCGGCCGCACCTGCTGCTCCGACTGCTGCGCTCGCTCAGGATGCACCGGAGTCGTCGACCATGTTCAAGCAGGCGAGCGACGTGTCCCAGCCGGAGCCGGTGACGGTTCCCGTCCCCGTCGTCAAGCCCGAGGCTTCAGCTCCCGCACCCGCAACGCCAGCGTCGCAGGGCACCCCCGAGCGTGCTCTGACGCGTCGCGAGCTGCGCGCCATGCTGCAGGCCCAGGAGGCCAACCAGCAGGCCGGGCAGCCGGATGCGGTCATCCCCGTCACGTTCACCCCGCCCGCCGACCCGGCACCCGCGCGTCCCGCCGCCGAGCCGGAGGTCGCGTCGTCGTCGCCGACCGCGTGGCCGTTCGCCCCGCTCGGGGCGTCGTCGGACAGTGCATCCACTGCCGCGCCGTCCGCTCCCTCTTCGTCGCCGGAGGGCACCGCTGCTCCGGCCGCCCCGGTCAGCGCATCCACTGCCGACTCGTCGCTGCTCGCGCCGACGTCCGCGCCTGCCGAGAAGTCGTCCGGCTCCGATGCGGACGCGAGTTCCGACGAGGCCGACAGCACGCTGGAGCGCCAGCCGTTCACCCCGCCAACCGGTCACTGGTCGACGGCGGCCGAGCTGGACGACAAGAACCAGCCGTTCGACCAGATCATCTCGCGCAACGTCGGCCAGTCCGGCTCGGCGACCACCACGAACGCGCTCATCCTGCCCGTGCTGCCCACCGCAGACGCGACCGGCCCCCTCACCGCGACCGGCGAGATCCTCGTCACCGGCTCGATCGACCTGCCCCGCGGGCTCGGCGCAACGGGCGCCCACCCGGACAGGATCGATTCCTCCGACCTCGACCGCCTGCTCGACGGCGACGAGAACGAGTTCAATACGTCCGAGGTCGCGCCGATCCGTGCATCCCGGGCCATCAGCTCGCACACGTCGACCCGCGGCGTCATCGCCCCGCCGAAGAAGCGCGGCGGCAAACTGCCCGTCGTGCTGATCGTCACCGCCGGCGTGCTCGCCGTCGGTGTCATCGGCCTCCTCATCTCCGCTTACGTCTTGAAGGTGTTCTGATCATCCTTTCCACCCTGTTCCACCCGGCCGCCCCCACGACGGAGGCCCGACCGTGACCGCGACAGAGCACGCCAAGCAGATCCTGCAGCTCGCAGCGAAGGCAGCGGACTCCAAGTCCGGCGAAGACCTGGTAGCGCTCGACGTCTCCGGCCCGCTGCCCCTCACCGACGCGTTCCTGCTGGTCAGCGGCCGTGTCGAGCGCAACGTCATCGCCATCGCTGGCGAGATCGAAGACCAGCTGAACGAGGCCGGTGTCAAAACCCTGCGCCGCGAAGGCAAGGCCGAAGGCCGCTGGGTCCTCCTCGATTTCGGCGACCTGGTCGTGCACGTCTTCCACGAGGAAGACCGCATGTACTACGCGCTCGAACGCCTCTGGAAAGACTGCCCGGTTATCCCGCTCGAGCTGCCCGTGCACGAGGGCGCCGAGTAGCGCATCCCGGTTCGGCGTTCTCTGCGCAGTGTGTGAGAGTTCTCTCATGCTGCGCTGATTGACTGAGGGCATGAGATGCCCGACAGACAATGCCACCCTCGTGATGAGCGAGCGCAGTGGAATCGAAATCGACTACTGCCCCGAATGCCGCGGAGTGTGGCTCGACCGCGGAGAGCTGGACAAGATCATCGACCGCGCGCAGCCGATGGCGGGTGGGGGAGCCGGCTCGGGTGTGGGTGCGCAGCAGTACGGGCAGGCGCCCGCGCAGCCACAGCAACCGCAGTATGGGCAGCAGCCCGCGCAGCAGTACGGACAGCAGCCGCAGTACGGGCAGGCGCCGCAGCAGGGGTACCAGCAGCCCGGCCACGGCCAGCAGCAGTACCCGTACGAGAAGAAGCGCGAGAACTGGCTCAGCGAACTCTTCGACTGACCGCGGCACGCCCGAGCGTCGCGCTGGTTTCTTCCAGACCTGGATCATGTAGTACGCTAAACGAGTTGTTTCGGAGAGATCGGGAACAGCGTCTGGGTCTGTGGCGCAGCTGGTAGCGCACCTGCATGGCATGCAGGGGGTCAGGGGTTCGAGTCCCCTCAGATCCACCACCGAAGGGTCAGCCCCCGCGAGAAATCGAGGGGGCTGACCCTTTTTCGCGTCCGTCCTGACCCTCGGCCGTCGGGCTGAGTGGTTGCCATTTCGGGATGTATGCGCATACACTGACCAGAATTGATATCCCAGCACGACCACCTCGGGATGCTCCACACCGAAGGAAGCCAGCAATGAAGCGGACGACGATGCCCCCTCCCACCCTCTCCCGAGCGATCGGCGCGGGTGTCGCGCTGGTCACCTCCGCCCTCGTCGGTGGGGCGATCGCCGCGCCCGCGAGCGCGGCCCCACCCGCCACCAGCACCGTCGACACCACCGGCCCCGCATCCACCGACGCCACCCCGTACACCGCAGAGCTCACGCGGTGGGCCGCGGACACCTGGCGGTCGATGGCCGCCATGACCGACCCCACCACAGGCCTTCCCGCCGACAACATCGACGGCGACCTCACCCCGGCCAGCGCATCCGGGTTCACGTCGCCGACGAACATCGGCGGCTACCTGTGGTCGACCCTTGCCGTGCGCGACCTCGGCATCATCGGCGGTGCGGAGGCGCACGACAGGGTGGCGACCACCATCGGCACCCTCGAGACGCTCGAGCGGAACGCCGCGAGCGGCATGTTCTACAACTGGTACTCACCGGCGGACGGCTCGAAGCTGACCACCTGGCCGGAGAACGGCACCGTGGTCAACCCGTTCCTCAGCACGGTCGACAACGGCTGGCTGGCCGCCGGGCTCCGGATGGTCGCCAACGCCGAGGCGGACAACGATCCGGCCCTCAGCGCCCGGGCGCGCGCGCTCTACGACTCGATGGACTTCGGCGTCTTCTACGACCCGCAGGGCAAGCAGCCCGTGCTCCCCGCCGGCGCCAACCGCGGCGGGTTCTGGGAGACGCCGCCCGTCGGGGAGACAGGATGCGAGGCTCCCGCCTACAACGGCGCGCCCGTCACGCTCGTCTATACCTGCCACCACTACGACACCACCGTCAGCGAGAGCCGCATCGCGACGTACCTGGGCATCGTGAACGGGCAGATCCCCGCATCCGGGATGTACGGCACGTTCCGCACCATGCCGGACGGCTGCGACTGGTCGTGGCAGGAGCAGCGGCCCACCGGGCAGAACCGGGTGTACGACGGGCTGACCGTGTACGAAGGGGCGTACTCGTACGACGGGATGTCGTTCGTGCCGAGCTGGGGTGGGAGCATGTTCGAGGCGTTGATGCCGTCGCTGCTGGTGCCGGAGGAGCAGTGGGGGCCGACCTCGTGGGGGCTCAACCACCCGATCACCGTCGCCGTGCAGGAGAAGCACGGTGAGGACGCCGGATACGGATACTGGGGGTTCTCGCCGTCCAGCAACCCGGCGGGCGGCTACCGCGAGTACGGCGTCGACCTCGCGGGGATGAAGGCGGACGGCTACCTCTCCGACCAGGAGAGCACCGACGTCGACCAGCCGTACCGCGACTGCCCGGACGCCGACCGCGGCCACAATCCTGACCCGTCGTTCGGCGACGGCGTCGTGACCCCGCACGCCTCCTTCCTCGCACTCGGCTACGACCCGGCGGCCGCGGTCGCCAACCTGCGCGGCATCGAGAACGACCTGCACGCGTACGGGCCCGGCGGGTTCTACGACGCGGTCGCGGTGAAGAGCGGGACGATCGCGAAGCGCTACCTGTCGCTCGACCAGTCGATGGTCCTCGCGGCCGTCAGCAACGCGGTCGACCACGGCGCGATGCGACGCCACTTCGCCGACGGCCAGGTGCGGGATGCGCTGCAGCCGCTGATGGCGGCGCAGACGTTCTCCGCGGCGTGGGCCACGGACGACGCGGTGACCGTGCCCGGCGACGGGGGAGCGGGCGGCGGAGGCGGAGCGGGCGAGCCCGGGCAGCCGGGGACGGGGACGCAGCCCGTGGGCGACCCCGGACCGTCAACGTCCGACCTCGCCGACGCGACCACCGCCGCACCCACGACGGCTCTCGCGGCGACGGGCTCCCGCGCGGGCGACAGCGCGGCGTGGTGGGCAGCACTCGCCCTGATCACCGTCGGCGCGGGCGCCGCCGGTCTCCTCGCCCGAGCGATCAGACGCCGCCGAGACGCGTGACACCGGATGCGCGGGGCCGGGCGGGCACACCCGGCCCCGCCCCGCGCATCCACCGGCCGTCAGCCGATCGTCTTCTTCCAGCGGGCCGAATACGCCAGCGGGCGGAAGCCGACGGCCTCGTTCACGTCGAGCATGTGGCGGTTGTCTTCCGCGTTCATCGTCTCGACCGACCTGCTGGCCGGGAAGCGGTCGCCGAGCTCGCGCAGGTTGGTGAGCTTCAGCAGCATCCCGAGGCGGCGACCGCGGTGGTCGGCGAGCACGAGGGTGTCCATCTGCTCCACCGGGCGGTCCGGTTCGGCGGGCACGTCGAGTTCGGTGTACCCGGCGGGCTCTCCCGTCTCCGCATCCACCACGATGGTGGTGAGAATGGTGCGCGGGCTCGCCTCCCAGTGGTCGTCGACGGAGCGGACGCGTTCGGCGGTCCAGACATCTTCGGACTGTTCGATCCCGGCGTTCGGGGTGTCGGTGCTCATCCTGGTGCGCATCAGGGCGAGCGCGTCCACCCAGGCGTCGGGCGTTCGGCCCTGCCAGGTGACCGTGCGATACCCGGCCGAAGCGGCCAGCGCTTCCTGCAGGCAGGACGCCATGACATCCGCGTCCATCGGGAGAACGAGGCTGCTCAGCCGCCCGATCTGTTCCAGCGTGAAGCCGAACCGGAGCAGGAACCGGGTGGAGGCGAGATCGAGCGGCATGGAGCCGAACCCGGTGGGCGCAGGAAGGCTGTCGCCGCCGATCCCGGCCGCGTAGTCCGTCTGGTTCTGGATGGTGCGGCGGCCGGCATCCACGGCCAGCTGTTCGAGGCGGGCGTAGATGGCCGCGCCAATTCCGTCGCCGCGGTAGCCGGGAAGCACCGCCACCGCCGCCCAGCACTCGGACGCACCGGCGGGGAGCACGAGAGTGCCGCGCCCCACCACCCTGCCGTCCACGTGGGCGACGAAGCCCCTGCTGCCGATGGACTCGTCCTTCCAGTTCGGGAGGAGCTCGGCGGCAGCGGTTTCGGGGGCGGGCAGCGGCGAGGTGTCGCCGCGCAGCTCGGCAATGACCGCGCTGCGCACGGCGGCCAGGCCGATGAAGTCGGCGGCGTCCGGTGCGTCGATGGTGTCCGGCACTGTGACGGCGGAGATGGTGAAGGCCGGGGCGGGACGGGTGTGATCGTAACGTGACATGAGAAACCTTTGTTTGCAGGATCGGTCGACTCACCCACGGTCGTGGGGAGGAGGGAATCGCTGCTAACGGATCACGATGGATAGTGTTGCACGCCGCTCGGGCGCGGGACAAGGGGTTCTTGTGCTGCTCATCCCGATGCCGATTGAATGAGGGCATGAGCACCGTCGACCCGACCATCGCCCGACGCGAGCGAGCGGAGCGGCGGCCGTCGAACGTGCGTGTGGTCGTCACGCTGATCCTGCTGCTGGTCGGAGGGCTGGCCGCCGGGTACGGCTGGGGCGGCTTCGGGACGATGATGGCGACCCAGCCGGAGGAGCCGCCCGTGCTCATCCTGGTCGCCATCCCGCTCGGGATGATGCTCGCCATCGGGGCGTCGATCGCGTGGGCGGCGCTCGTGATGAAGCGGGGCGACCTCGGCATCATGTACGGGAACGCCGCCGTGCTGCTCGGCGCGGGGGCGGGCGTGATCCTGGTGTCTGCGGAGAGCGGCCCGGCGTTCGTCACGACCATCGGCTACGGGCTCATCGCCCTCGCGGTCGTCTGCCTAATGCTCGGGATCGCGGCGGCCGGTGCGCGGACGCGGCGCGAGAACGCGGACGAGGCCGCGATGCGGACGGGCACGCAGGTGACGGCGGTCGTCACCGACAAGGGATACACGATGTTCCGCGAGAGCGACCGGATCTTCACCACGGTCACGTTCGGCTTCACCGACCTGCAGGGCACGCAGCGCTGGGTGCAGCGGCCGATGCTGATCACGGCGGCGGACCCCATCCAGGACGGGCAGCAGACCCGGCTGTGGTTCGACCCGGCGAATCCGGGGAACGACAAGGCGATCGTGGTCGAGCTGGCGCACCGTTCGCCGCTGCGTGCGCGGACGCGCAGGTCCGACGGGCAGCGCTGAGCGGCGTGAGGGGGCTTTCAGAACACCCAGTGAGCCTCCAAGGTCATCGCGAGGACTTGTAGCTAGGATTCCGTCATCCCTTCTTTCGCCCGACCCTCCGAAGGACCTTCGATGACCGACCTCCCGCGCCGGCACCAGCGCGCACAGGGGCCGACCGCCGTGCGGCACGGCCGTCTGCCCCGCCGTCGCGCCGTCGGCACGGTCATGCGCATCCTCGCCGCGGCGGTGGCTGTCGTGGTCGTGAGCATCGGCTCGGTGGCCGCGTTCGCCGTGTGGGATGTCGCCCGCTCGGTGAAGACGGGCGTCGCCCTGCCCGCACTGCCGGGGCACACCAAGCAGGCGATCCCGAACGTCGGGGCGATCCAGGGCGGCGTGAACCTGCTCCTCACCGGCACCGACAGCCGCAGCAACCTGGGCGGGGTCTACGACTCGGCGGAGGAGCAGGACGCGAGCACCGGGGAAGGCAACAACGATGTGACGATGCTGCTGCACATCGCTCAGGACCATAAGAGCGCGATGGTGGTGAGCTTCCCCCGCGACCTGATGGTGGAGATTCCGGACTGCCCGGCCCCCAACGGCGGCGGCACCATCGACGGTTCGAGCAGCGCGATGTTCAACACGGCGCTGTCGCGCGGCGGGCTGGGCTGCGTGGTGCTGACCGTCGAGCAGCTGACCGGCATCGACATCCCGTTCGGCGCCGTGATCAACTTCAACGGCGTGAGTGCGATGTCGAACGCCATCGGCGGGGTGAGCGTCTGTCTCGCCACCCCGGTCACCGACGACTACACCACCCCGCCACTCGACCTTCCCGCCGGCGAGAACACCCTGGTCGGCGACATGGCGCTCTCGTTCCTGCGCAGCAGGCACGGAGTGGGGGACGGCAGCGACCTCGGCCGCATCAGCAACCAGCAGGTCTTCCTCTCCGCCCTGGCCAGGAAGGTCGTCTCCGGAGGCGTCCTCAGCAATCCGGTGCAGCTGTACGGGCTGGCGAAGGCGGCGGTCGAGAACATCACGCCGTCCGACACGCTCACCAACCCGACGACGCTCGTCGAGATCGCCCTCGCCCTCAAAGACACCGGGCTCGACAACATGGTGTTCCTGCAGTACCCGGCGATCACCGATCCGGACGATGCGGACAGGGTGATCGTCGACGACAACGCGGCCTCCGCCATCAACACGGCCCTCGTCAACGACCAGCCGGTGAAACTCACCGGCAGCATCGGCCGCGCGGCAGAAGACCCGACGGCACCGGGCACACCGGAGCCGACCACCCCGACGACGCCCGACCCGACCGCACCGGATGCGTCGGCGCCCGCCACCCCCGGCGCGCCCGCGACCTCCGGTCCCGTCGAGCTGCCGAGCAGCATCACCGGGCAGACGGCGGCGCAGGCGACGTGCACGAAGGGGAACAACTAGCGGGCCGCTCGCCTCACGGCGACGGCGGAGACGCCAGGAAGTGCCAGCCGAGCCACCACCAGAACAGCAGGATGGTGAACCGGGCCGCGCGGTCGGCGAGCACCACATCCAGCAGGGCGGAGAACGGCGCCAGCCGCAGCGGGTCGCGGTGCGACCGAACCACGAGCAGCGCCATGACGGCGCCGCACAGCAGGAAGCCCGCGATGGTGACCTCTCTCATCGCCGTCCTCTCCTGAGCAGGGCGTATCCGCCGGCGAGCCAGAGCACGACGAGCGCAGCGCGGGCGGGCGGCCAGGCGACGGCCGGGTCGACCAGGTCGGACAGTGCTGGGAACGCATTCTCGGCTGCGGGGGAGGAGCGGCCGAGGAAGAATGCGGCGATCTCCCACGCGCAGCCGGCGACGATCACCGCCGACCAGGCGATGGCGGCGCGGCGGATCGCGGCGCGCGCCTCCGGTGCCGCGTCCTGGCTCTGTGGCCTGCCGCCCGCATCCGCTGCTCCGGATGCGCGGGGCCGGTCCGCCCACACCACCGGGAGCAGCAGCACCCCGAGGCCCACCACGAGTGCGGTGTCTGCGCCGCCGTAGAGCGGGGCGAACGCGAAGGTGAGCGCGGCGACGCCGATCAGGCTGAACGCGATGACGCGGCGCGAGAGCGTCTGCCCGTCGGGCAGCGCGCGCACCGGGATGTGCAGCCAGCCCAGCGCGTCGAGTGCGATGAGCACGGCGCCGCCGAGGAAGATCCACGCATCCACCGGCGCGCCCCTGAGGAAGTGGAAGACGGCCGTGAGCACCAGCACGAGCAGCCAGGAGGCACGGGTGATGACCGCGATCCGGGTCGCTGCGGGCCCGGAGCGCGCGGAGACAGGGCGCGGCTCGTCGGACATTTCAGGGTCAGGCTACGCCCTGCGCGCACCCGCGGCACGCTGGGAGGCGTCTGCGGTTGCCATTACGGCTCGCTCCCCGTTTACTGAGAACATGACCACCGAGCGCATGTCTTCGTCGCAACTCCGGGTGCTCGTCATCGCGATCCTCGCCAGTTTCGTCGCCTTCCTCGACGGTGCGGTGATCAACGTGGCGCTGCCCGCCATCGACAAGGAGCTGGGCGGCGGGCTGCCGCTGCAGCAGTGGGTGGTCGACGGCTACCTCGTGACGCTCGGGTCGCTCATCCTGATCGCCGGGTCGCTGTCGGACGTGTTCGGCCGCAAGCGCGTGCTGTACGCGGGCCTGATCGGCTTCGGCGTGACGTCGCTGCTCTGCGCGTTCGCGCCGACGGGCGTGTTCCTGGTGATCGCGCGAGCCCTGCAGGGTGTCTCCGGCGCCCTCCTCGTTCCGAGCTCGCTCGCGCTCATCATCTCGACGTTCTCCGGCGCGGCGCAGGCGAAGGCGATCGGCCGCTGGACGGCGTGGACGGGCGTGGCCATGATCGCGGGCCCCGTGCTCGGCGGCGTGTTCGTCGACACGCTCTCCTGGCGTTGGGTGTTCGTGATCAACGTCATCCCCATCGGCATCACGCTCGCCATGATGATCGGGCTGAAGCAGGACCACGGGACGGGCGGCCGCGTCGACATCCTGGGCGCCGTGCTCGGCTCCCTCGGCCTGGCGGGAACCGTGTTCGCGCTGATCGAGCAGGGCGTGTACGGCTGGGGAAGCCCGCGCGTCTTCCTCCCGCTCATCGTCGGCATCCTGTCGCTCGCGGCGTTCTTCTTCTGGCAGACCAGGGCCAAGCAGCCGATGCTGCCGCTCGGGCTGTTCCGGGTGCACAACTTCTGGGTCGGCAACATCGCGACGGCGCTGGTCTACGGTGCGCTCGCCTTCGCGCCGCTGACCGTCACGCTCTATCTGCAGCAGGTCGCCGGGTTCGGGGCGACGGAGGCCGGGTTCGTGTTCATCCCGTCGACGCTGTGCATGCTGCTGCTGTCCGGGGTGTTCGGCGGTCTCGCGGGCAAGTACGGCCCCCGGCTGTTCATGGCCATCGGGCCGGTGATCGCCGGCTGCGGGTTCCTCTGGCTGCTGATGATGGGGGAGGACGTCAACTTCTGGACCAACCTCCTTCCCGCCGTCCTGCTCTTCGGCGTTGGCCTGTCGATCACGGTCGCCCCGCTCACCAGCGCGATCCTCGGCGCCATCCACCCGGCCCAGGCGGGCATCGGCTCCGCGGTCAACAACGCCGTGTCGCGCATCGCCGGGCTGGTGACGGTTGCCATGATCGGCCTCATCGTGGGAGGCACGCTCGACCGGGCGGGCCTCGACAGGGCGATGATCGTCGCCGCCGGGCTGATGCTGGTCGGCGGCATCGTCTCGGCCGTCGGCATCCGCAACCACGAGCCGGCAGCGGAGAAGGTTCAGACCGCGGTCGACTGACCGGCGAAGGCAAGCATCACCACGTCGACCACGGCGCAGCCCATGATGAGCTGCATGAGCAGCCGCGTCGGCGAGCGGCGCAGCAGCAGGACGACCCCGGTCACCGCGATGACCACGCCGATGGCCAGCCCGATCAGCAACGGGATGCGCGGAGGCCAGCCAGGCCCGAACGCGATCAGCACGCTGGCCGCGGCGAGGCAGGCGAAGGCGAGCAACCCGCTCGGCACGGCCCCCATCCGGTGCGGCAGGCCCCGGATGCCCGTGCGGTCGTCGTCGGCGAGGTCCGGCAGCACATTGGTGACGTGCGCGGCGACACCGAGCAGTGCGCCGGCGGCGACCACCCAGGCGGCCGCGAGTCGCGGCGGCTCGAGTCCGAGGGTGACGATCGCGGGCAGGATGCCGAAGCTGACCGCGAACGGCAGAAACGACATGGCCGTGGCCTTGAGGCCGAGGTTGTACGCCCAGCCGCCCGCGATGGCGACCACGTGTGCGACGGCGGCGAACGGGCCGAGCACGAGGGTGACTAGGACGGCAGCGACCAGGGCTACGAAGGCCGCCGTGCGCACGGTGCCGACGCCGATCGCGCCGCGGGCGGCCGGCTTGTCCGCCCGCTCGACCTGCGCATCCCGTGCTGCGTCGAGCCAGTCGTTCGACCAGCCGATGGACAACTGGCCGAGCAGGATCGCGAGCGCCAGCACCGCCAGGCGGCCGGGCGGATAGCCCAGACTCGCGCCGAGCACGGTCGCGACGACGGTGACCACCACGGTCGGACCCGGGTGGCTGGCGAGCAGCAGCGCCGTGACCTTGTTCGCCGCCGTCGCATTCGTCATGGCCGCCATGCTAGGCCGTCCGGAGGGCTTGCAAAAGACTTGCGCTGTCTTGCAAGGAATTGCGTATGCTGAGCGCATGTCGAAACGTCTCGCCGAGGTCGCTCGCAAGGTCGGGGTCAGTGAAGCGACAGTCAGCCGCGTCCTGAACGAGAAACCAGGGGTGTCCGAGGCGACGAGACAGGCGGTTCTCACGGCACTGGATGTGCTGGGGTACGAACGCCCGACCAAGCTGCGCGGAGAGCGTGCCCGGCTGGTGGGGCTCGTGCTCCCCGAGCTGCAGAACCCGATCTTCCCCGCCTTCGCGGAGGTGATCGGCGGCGCTCTCGCGCAGAACGGATACACGCCGGTGCTCTGCACCCAGACGGCCGGAGGCATCTCCGAGGCGGACTACGTGGAGCTGCTGCTGCAGCAGCAGGTGTCCGGCGTGGTCTTCGTCGGCGGGGCGTACGCGCAGCAGGATGCGTCGCACGAGCACTACGCCAGGCTCACCGACCTCAACCTGCCGACGGTGCTGGTCAACGCGCCGGTCGACGACCTCCCGTTCGCCACGGTGTCCTGCGACGACACGGTCGCGACGGCGCAGGCGCTCGGGCATCTCCGCTCGCTCGGGCACGAGCGCATCGGGCTACTGCTCGGGCCGCGCGATCACGTGCCGTCCCAGCGGAAGCTCGCCGCCGCCCGGCGGATCGTGGCGGGCTGGGGAGCCGAGCTCGACGATGATCTGATCGTGCACTCGCTCTACTCGCTGGAGGCTGGTCAGGCCGGGGCGGCGCGGCTGCTCAAGGCCGGGGTGACGGCGATCGTCTGCGCCAGCGACCCGATGGCGCTCGGCGCGATCAGGGCCGTGCGGCGCGCCGGCCTCTCCGTGCCGGCGGACGTGTCGATCGTCGGCTACGACGACTCGGCGCTGATGAACTGCACGGAGCCGCCGCTGACCACGGTCCGGCAGCCGATCGAGCCGATGGGGCGCACCGTGATCGAGCTGCTGCTGCGGCAGATCTCCAGCGACTCCGCCATCTCGGACGAGCTGTTCTTCGAGCCGGAACTGGTGGTCCGAGGGTCGACGGGACCGGCTCAGCACGCGTAATTGTTATGCAATTCAGTGCAAATGTGCGCAAACGAATTACTCAGTGTCGCGTTCTTGCAGTGAACTGTCATTAACGCTACATTCGGCTCCACGACGACGGAGCCGGCAGTTCGGACACGTCATCGCGACGACCGAACCGCCGACCTGAGCGGCGCGGACGCGCCACGGATGATCGGCGCGCACCGCACCGCGGGAGGTCGCCCGACCGAAGGGCACATCCGTGGACCTCCCCGTGCTGAGCGCGCAGCCCACCGCCCCCACCGCTGATGCTGCAGACGCCGCCGCTGCTGACGCCGTAGAGACCGCCGACGCCGCCGAGCAGGCCGCACGGCCCGCCGCGTCCGCGCTCTCGCCGTCCACGGCCGACCCGCTCTGGTGGCGCAGCGCGGTGATCTACCAGATCTATCTCCGCAGCTTCGCCGACGGCAACGGAGACGGCATCGGCGACCTCGCCGGTGTCAGGAAGCACCTCGGCTACCTGCGCGAACTCGGGGTCGACGCGATCTGGTTCACCCCCTGGTACGAGTCGCCGCTCGCCGACGGCGGCTACGACGTGGCCGACTACCGCACCATCAACCCGGCGTTCGGCGACCTGGCGGAGGCGGAGACGCTGATCCAGGAGGCGCTCGCCCTCGGCATCCGCACGATCGTCGATGTCGTCCCCAACCACATCTCCGACCAGCACCCGTGGTTCCAGGCCGCGCTGGCCGCCGGTCCAGGCTCTCCGGAGCGCGAACGCTTCTGGTTCCGCCCTGGCCGCGGCGAGAACGGCGACGAGCTCCCCACCGGCTGGGTGTCCAACTTCTCCGGCGAGACCTGGACCCGCACCACGAACCCAGACGGCACGCCGGGCGAGTGGTACCTGCACCTGTTCACGCCGCAGCAGCCCGACCTCAACTGGAACCATCCGGATGTGCGTGCCGAGCACGAGGCGATCCTGCGGTTCTGGTTCGACAGGGGCGTCGCGGGTGTCCGCATCGACTCGGCCGCGCTGCTCGTGAAGGACGAGAGTCTGCCGGAGGTGCCCGAGCATCCGGGGCCGGGGGAGCACCCCAACCAGGACAGGGACGAACTGCACGACATCTATCGGGGCTGGCGGGCCATCGCGGATTCCTACCCGGGCACCCGCGTGCTGGTCGGCGAGATCTGGCTGCCCGAGATCGACCGGTTCGCGATGTACCTGCGGCCGGACGAGCTGCACACAGCGTTCAACTTCGACTTCCTGGCGAGGCCCTGGGATGCGCACGAACTCCGCGCATCCATCGACCAGACGCTCGCCGCCCACGCCCCCGTGGATGCGCCGAGCACCTGGGTGCTGTCGAACCACGACGTGACGCGGCCGGTCACCCGTTACGGCCGCGCGGACTCGTCGTTCGCGTTCGCGAAGAAGCGCGTCGGCACGCCGACGGATCTGGCCCTCGGGCGCCGCCGTGCCCGTGCCGCCGCCCTGCTGACCGCCGCACTGCCCGGCTCGCTGTACCTCTACCAGGGCGACGAGCTCGGCCTCCCGGAGGTCGAAGATCTCCCAGCGGACCGGCTCGAGGACCCGATGCACTTCCGCTCCGGCGGGGTGGATCCCGGCCGCGACGGCTGCCGCGTTCCTCTGCCGTGGCGGGGCGTGCATCCACCGTTCGGCTTCAGTCCGCGTGAGGCGTCCGCCGAACCGTGGCTGCCGCAGCCGGAGGCGTGGGCGGGCCTGACCGTCGAGGCCCAGCAGTCCGACGCCAGCTCGATGCTGTGGCTGTACCGCAACGCCCTGCGGCTGCGGAGGTCGGAACCCGGGCTCGGCGACGGACCCGTGCGCTGGATCGACAGCCCTCGCGGCACCCTGGCGTTCTCCCGCGGCGACAGGTTCGTCAGCGTCACCAACCTCTCCACCGAGGCGGTGGCTCTGCCGGAGCACACCGCCATCCTGCTCAGCAGCGACCCGCTCGTCGACGGTCTGCTGCCCCCGGACTCCACAGCCTGGCTGCGCACGCAGCTTCCATCCCTGCACCACATCGCATCACACCACACCACCGAAAGGAACCGACAATGAGGTCACCACGAACGATCGCAGCAGTCGCAGCGATCACGATCGCCGGGGTCGGCCTGCTCGCAGGATGCTCAGGCTCCGGCAGCGGCGATTCGAGCGACGGCAAGGTGCACATCACCGTTGCCAGTCTCATCCCCGGCAGCGACAAGGCCGCGTTCAAGGCGTTCGACGACCGCGTGAAGGAGTTCGAGAAGGCGAACCCGAACATCGTCGTGAAGTCGGAGGAGTACCAGTGGACCGGGCCGACGTTCTCGACCCAGCTCGCCGGCGGCACCCTCCCCGACGTCTTCAACGTGCCGTTCACCGACTCGCAGTCCCTGCTGCAGGCCGGCCAGCTCGCCGACATCACCAAAGAAGTCTCGGCTCTCTCGTACGCGGGCAAGTTCAACGAGAACGTGCTCGCCGTGGCGAAGAGCGGCGACAAGATCTACGGCATCCCGTACGGGCCGTACGCGATGGGCCTCTCGTACAACAGGGAGATCTTCCAGAAGGCCGGGCTCGACCCTGACAAGCCCCCGACGACGTGGGACGAGGTCCGCAAGGACGCGAAGACCATCTCCGAGAAGGTGCCTGGCGTCGCCGGATACATGCAGATGACGCAGGGCAACACCGGCGGCTGGGAGCTGACCACCACGACGTACGCGCGCGGCGGCCGGATGGAGACCACCGACGGCGGGAAGACGAAGGTCACCACCAACAACCCGGTCACCAAGGATGCTCTGCAGTTCCTGCACGACCTGCGCTGGGAGGACAACTCGGTCGGCAGCAACTTCCTGCTCGACTGGAGCGGTATCAACCAGGCGTTCGGTGCTGGACAGATCGCCATGTACCCGTCCGGCTCCGACGTGCTCACCGCGCTGGTTCAGCAGAACAACGTCGACCCGAAGAACTACGGGCTCACCATGCTCCCGATCGATGCGAGCAACAAGGATGCCGGTGTGCTGGTCGGCGGCAACGTCGCGGCGGTCAGCCCCAAGTCGAACGAGGCGCAGAAGACGGCTGCCGTGAAGTGGATCGACTTCTACTACATGCAGAAGCTGCTCAACGAGGACCAGGCCGTCGCGGACGCGAAGGTGCTCGCGAAGTCGAACCAGCCGGTCGGCGTCCCGACGCTGCCGGTGTTCGACAAGGCTACGTACGACCAGACGATGTCGTGGATCAAGCCGGAGGTGAACATCCCGCTGGAGAACGTCGCGCCGTTCACCGACAAGATCTTCGACGCGAACCTCGTGCCGGAGCCGAACAAGCACACCCAGGAGCTCTACGGAGCACTGGATGCGGTCGTCCAGGCCGTGCTGACCGACAAGAACGCGAACATCGATCAGCTGCTGACCAAGGTCGACTCCGACATCCAGAAACTGGTCGACGCCGACAAGTAGTGCACCAGGCCGGTCGGCGGGACGCAGCACGCGTCCCGCCGACCGTGCCGCCCGCCGACCGACACCGACAGAAAGCACCGACCCCATGACAGCGATCGACCGCCAGCGACCGACAGCGCGCCGCGTGGCGCGGCGCACCCCGATGACCTGGCTGCGCGGAGGAGGCCTCAGCAACCTCCTCTTCCTGCTGCCGATGATCGTCATCTTCGGCGTCTTCTCCTGGTGGCCGATCGTGCGCAGCGTGGTGATGAGCTTCCAGCACACCAATCTGGTCTCCGCCCCCACCTTCGTCGGCTGGGACAACTTCGTGCAGGTCGTCAACGACCCGCTGTTCTGGACGGCCATCGGCAACACGGCCTGGTTCGCGTTCCTCGCGCTCCTGCTGGGCTACCCGATCCCGCTGATCGCCGCCGTGCTGATGAGCGAGGTCAAGCGCGCGAAAGGGCTCTACAGCGCCCTGGCCTACCTGCCGGTGGTCGTGCCGCCCGTGGTGGCCGTGCTGCTGTGGAAGTTCTTCTACGACGCGAGCCCGACCGGCGTGTTCAACACGATCCTCGGCTGGGTGGGCATCCCGCCGCAGCCCTGGATCCAGGATGCGACCCAGGCGATGCCGTCGCTGGTGGTCGAGGCGACCTGGGCGGCCGCCGGCGGCACCATCATCATCTACCTGGCGGCGATCACCGGCGTCGCGCCGGAGCTCTACGACGCCGCCGAAGTGGACGGTGCGAACATCTGGCAGAAGATCTGGCACGTGACGATGCCGCAGCTGAGGAGCATCCTGCTGATCACCCTCATCCTGCAGATCATCGGCACGGCGCAGGTGTTCCTGGAGCCGTACCTGTTCACCGGCGGCGGGCCGGTCAACTCGACCGTGACCGTGCTGCTGCTCATCTACCGCTACGCGTTCCAGAACTCGCTGGGCGGCGACTACGGAGCGGCGACGGCGCTCAGCCTGATGCTTGCCGCCTTCCTCGCCGTGCTCTCGCTCGTGTACTTCCGTCTCACCAAGTCTTGGAGCCAGAATTGACCACCTCGACCGATTTCACGCCGGAGGTCATGAACGTCATGACCGACGAACTCGACGACACCGGGCAGCAGCAGGGCGGCCGGGGAAGCGGAGGGCGTCGCGGGCGCGGCAGGCGCGGCCAGGGGCGACGGGGCCAGGCGCGACGCGGCGACGCTGCGGGGGACCGCGGCATCCTGTCCCCGTCCGACTGGCGCAAGCCGGGCATCCGGTGGGGGACGCGCATCACCCATCTGGTGCTGTTGCTGCTGCTGATCGTCGTCGGTCTCGGACCGCTGCTCTGGCTCGCGAAGTCGGCGATCACGCCGACGCAGGATACGCTCAGGACCCCGATGGCGCTGTTCCCGAACGGCGTCGACTGGGCCAACATCTCCACCGCGTGGTCGACGGTGCACATCGACGTGCAGTTCATGAACACGATCTGGGTGGCGCTCGGCTCCTGGGTGATGCAGATCGTGGTGGCGACGACAGCCGGATACGCGCTGAGCGTGCTCCGGCCGAAGTACGGCAAGGTGATCTACGGACTGATCCTCGGCACCCTGTTCGTGCCGTCGGTGGTGCTGCTCGTCCCGCTCTACCTCACCATCCTGAACCCGCCGCTGCTCGGCCAGTCGCTGATCAACACGTTCTGGGCGGTGTGGCTGCCGGCGGGCGCGAGCGCGTTCAATGTGGTGCTGATCAAGCGGTTCTTCGACAACCTGCCTCGCGAGGTGTTCGAGGCGGCGCGGACGGACGGCGCTGGACCGTTCCGGTTGTTCTGGTCGATCGTGCTGCCGATGTCGAAGCCGATCCTCGGCGTGGTGTCCGTGTTCGCGATCATCGCGGCGTGGAAGGACTACCTCTGGCCGCTGCTCGTGCTGCGCGACCCGGCCATCCAGCCGCTGTCCGTGCGCCTGCCGACGTTGCAGGCGGCGATCCAGTTGGACGTGTACCTCGCAGCGCTGGCGATCTCCACGCTCATCCCGATCGTGCTGTTCCTGGTGTTCCAGGGGCTGTTCCTGCGCTCGGCGGGACTGGGCGGTGCCGTGAAGGGCTGACCGGCGGCCGCCCCGCGGCGCGACTACCATCGAGAGGTGAGGAGTCGACGAGGAACCCGGGTGGCAGCGCTTGCGCTGACGGTCGCGGCCGCCGTCGCCGTCACGGGATGCGCGACCGGCGCGCCATCCGGAGCAGCGGGTCGCACAGCGTCCGCCGCACACAGCGCCACGGCCACGCCGTCGCCGACAGCCACCGCCGATCCGGTGGCCGCGTACGCGCGGGCGCGGCTGGCGAACATGACGCTCCGGCAGAAGGTCGCGAGCCTCCTGATGCTGCACCAGCCGGGCACGGACGGGTCCGCCCTGCGCGGCTTCGTCGACCGGTACGGCGTCGGCGGCATGATCCTGATGGGCGACAACATCCCGGCGAGCCCGGCCGCCCTGGCCGCCCAGAACGCGACGATGACGGCCTCCGATCCCGAGCTGCCCCCGCTGGTGGCGATCGACGAGGAGGGCGGAGACGTCACCCGGCTGCCCTGGGATTCGCTGCCCGGCGCCGACGTGCTGAAGTCCGAGCCGCCGGCGGCGACCCAGACGGCGTTCGCCCAGCGCGGCGCCCTGCTGAAGCAGGCGGGCGTCACGGTCAACTTCGGCACGGTCGCCGACACGACGGCCGACCCCGGCTCGTTCATCTTCGACCGCGTGCTCGGCACGACGCCCGCCGCGGCCGCCGAGCGCGTCGCCGCGTCGGTGACCGGGGAGCGCGGCCAGGTCTACAGCACGCTCAAGCACTTCCCCGGGCACGGCGAGACCGACGCGGACTCGCACACGAGCATCCCGGCCACCGGCCTCAGCGTCGCCGACTGGCAGACCAGGGATGCTCCACCCTTCGCCGCAGGGATCACGGCGGGGGCCGAGCTGGTCATGTTCGGCCACCTCGTCTACAGCGCGGTGGATGCGGCTCCCGCGTCGCTCTCCGCGCCCTGGCACCGCATCCTGAGTGACCGGCTGGGCTATCGAGGGGTGACGATCACGGACGACATGCGGATGCTCCAGGACTCCGGCCTCGCGCAGTACGCCGACCAGCGGGAGAACGCGATCCAGGCGCTTGCCGCCGGCAACACGATGCTGCTCTACGTGCTCCCCGCCGATCCTGCGGCGGCCGGTCTCGACCCGGATGCGCTGGTGGATGCGGTCGTGGCGGCCGTCGGTTCCGGCCGCATCCCAGCCGCCCAGATCGATGCGGATGCTAGGAAACTCCTGGAACTGCGGCGCTCGCTCGCGGTAAAAGAGTGACGCGTCAACTTTTTTTCGGATTTCCGGAATAGCGGAACGGTCCATACGCTTGCATGTACCTGTACGGCGTGCGGAGCGCCGCAGACAAACTTCAAGGAGATCAACGAATGACCATCGACATCCCCGGATACAAGGCAGGCACCTGGACCATCGACCCCGCTCACTCGGAGGTCGGCTTCAGCATCCGTCACCTCATGATCAGCAAGGTCAAGGGCGTCTTCGAGAACTTCGACGCCACCTTCGTCACGGCGGAGAACCCGCTCGAGTCCACCGTGACCGCCAAGGCCGACGTCGCCTCTGTCAACACCAAGGACAAGAACCGCGACGCGCACCTGCGCACCGGTGACTTCTTCCTCGCGGACGAGTTCCCGACCATCGACTTCGTGTCCACCGGCGTCCGCCACGAGGGTGGCGACTTCCTCGTCGACGGCAACCTCACCCTCAAGGGCGTCACCAAGCCGGTCACCTTCGACTTCGACTTCGGCGGCTTCGGTCAGGACCCGTACGGCAACTACAAGGCCGGCGCGACCGCCAAGGCCACGATCAACCGCGAGGACTTCGGCCTCACCTACAACGCGGCCCTCGAGACCGGCGGCGTGCTCCTCGGCGAGCAGGTCACCATCACGCTCGAGCTCCAGGCGGTCCTCGCCGACGCGTAAGCGCCGCGACACCGTACTGACAGGGACTCCGCTTCGGCGGGGTCCCTGTCGTCGTTTCTGGTCAATGGTGCCGGGTCAGTGACGCCACATCAGTGGTGCCGCTTCCGCACGCCGGGCGGCCTCGCAGCGCGGAAACGGTCGAACACCGGGTTGAGGAACTGCACCAGGAAGGCGAGCGAGCCGAACCACGGCGCGAGCGCGACCGTCAGTGCCGCCAGGACCAGGGCGACGATGGTGCCGGCTCTCGTCGAGTGCACAGCGGCGGGGGAGAGGCCGGCGACCAGTGAGCGCTTCGGCGACGTGAGGTAGAACCAGTGCAGCGCCGTGAGGCCGATCACGAACAGGAAGTTGATGGGCAGCAGGATGCGCCCGGCGACGAAGCCGTTGTACTCGCTGGCCAGGCTCGTGGTGAACGGGATCAGCACGACGCCGAGCAGTCGCACCGTGTTGAGGAGCGTGGCGCGCGGGTCCACCGTGACCACGTATTCGAACTGCCAGACGTGGATGCGCCACAGCGTCGCCAGCAGCAGGAAGCTGATGATGAGGCTGACGAACCCGAACGACTGATCGCCGAGGGCGGCCCAGAGCTGCGCATCCGTGTGGATGTCGCCGAGCTTGGTGACGTCGAGGTCGAGGACCAGCAGCGTCGCCGCGATGGCGAAGACACCGTCGGTGAACGCTTCGAGTCTTCTGGTGGAGACCGGGGCGTCGTCGGTGTCGGCCACCTCGGCCGCCGAGCCTGCGGGAGGGCTGCTGTCAGCGGACATGCGGCCATGCTACGGCCACACCCGGCGATCAGGCGGTCTCTTCCCCGGTGATCTCGTCGTGCACGCGGCGCAGGTCTTCCATCAGCGAGCCGAGCAGCACCCAGTGGCGCGGGTCGGGCGTCGCGATGACGAGGGGAGCGGTGAGCACGGGCAGCCCTGCGGTCTCCGTGCCCGGTTCGACGACCGGCGCATCCGGATCGCGGGCGAGCAGCCGCAGGTCGTGCGCCGACCTCCGCAGCTCCTCCGCGATGGCCTGGATGGTGGGCTCGCCCGCGAGCGTGTCGTCGTAGTGATCGCGGAAGGCGCGCGTCATGCCGAGCGCGCGCGTGATGATCGGCCGGAACCGGGCGAACAGCTCGAGGTCGTGGTCGAGGGCCACCCGGTGCTTGCCCTGCCGCGGATTGAGGGTGAGGCTGTCCTCCGCCTGCGCGACGGCGGCGTCCGCCTTCTTCTCCATCGGCCGCAGCAGTCGCGCCTCGATGAGCAGCGCGTTCAGCTGCGACGGGGTCTGCGGGGTGGTGAGCGCGGTCGCCAGCCGGTCGAGGGTCGCCGCCAGCTCGGAGCCGAGCCCCAGGATGGCGCGGTGAGCGGGCTCCCACTGCACAGGGGGCACGATCGCGATGTTGATGATCACGCCGATGACGGCGCCGATGATCGTCTCCACGATGCGCGCGAGGGCGTACTCCGGGTTGGACGCGCCGACCGCGAGCACGAGCATCGCGGTGATCGGCACCTGGTTGGCGGTGCCCGGCGTGAGCTTCAGCGCCCAGGCCAGGATGATCGACACGACGACCGCCACCAGCACGATCCAGCTGTTGGTGCCGAACGCGAGGCCGATGCCGTACGCGATGAGCACCCCGACGATCACGCCGATGCTGCGCTCGATGGCCTTGCCGACCGACTGGTTCACGCTCGGCTGCACCACAAGCAGTGCGGCGATGGTCGCGAACACGGGAAGCTCGCCGGGGAGCAGCAGGCTCGCGATCACCCACGACAGGATCATGGCGACCGCGGTCTTCGCCACCTGCAGGAAGGGAACCCTGCTCGCCGTCCTGATGTTGGCAGGGATGCGGATGCTGGCGGGAAGTCGTGGAGCCACGATCCCAGGCTACCGGCGTCAGCCCTCCGCGGTGACGGTCGCTGGCAGACCGAGGAAGAGCCCGTACGCCGTCGCCGCGCGCTTCACGCCGGCGCGCTCGGCCGCGGTCAGCCGCCCGAACGGAAGCGGCTCGACGGCCACGGACGTGGATGCCGTCGTGCGCCTCCACGTGCCGGTCACGCGTCCCTTGGAGGCCAGGATGGGCGCGAACACCCCGTTCTTGCCCGGCACGACCACGGTGAAGTGCGCGTCGTCGATCACCGGCGACCTGTCCTGGTAGCCGAGCAGGTATTCGTCGAACGCGGGCAGCAGGTCGACGGCGGCACGGGATGCCTTGCCTCTGTCCTCCGCGAGCTCCGCGCCGTCCGCGTGCTCCGCCGCGACCAGGTACTCGACGCCGTCCACCTCCAGCCGGCCGATGCGGTCACCGAGCACCGCGATGGCTGTTTTGGCGCCCGCCATCGTGCCCTTGGTCCACCAGACGAAGTCTTTGACGGTCGCCGGGCCGTGCCCGAGCAGATACCGCAGCAGGAACTCGCCGAGGGCCTCATCCGGCTCCAGCTGCCTGGCCGTGGCGGGCGGCGCCCACTCGTCCAGCAGCACGAGCGCCTGCTGCGTCTTGTGCGTCGGACCCCAGCAGAGCACGCCGGTCTGGGCCAGGAAGTAGATGAGGTGATAGCCGCGCTGCCCGGCCGTCGCGATGCCGTTCGCCTCCCACAGCGCCATCAGCTCCGCTCTGCCGATGCGTCCTCCGCCCGCGAGGGCGTCGGTCACGATGTCGCGCGCACGGACGAAGTCCGCGGACTCGAGCTCCAGCTGCCGGTGCCTGGCCGTGAGACCGGCGACCATGCGCGTGGTCGTGACCCCGAGCATCCAGCGCAGGTCGGCGGGAGGGACGAAGTGGAGCGTGCCGCGCATCGGCCAGGACCGGATGATGCTACCGGCGTCGAGCGCGGCGAGCACGTCGTCGCGCGTGCTGCCCGGGCTGCGGGCGCCGAGCGCCCAGCACGCGGCGCCGAAGTCCTGGGCCTGGACCGCGAGCATCCGGTGCACGACGGCGGTCGGATCGTTCGGTACCGTGTCGCCCGCTGCCGGACCGCCCGCTGCGGGAGGATCAAGCAGTTGCGCGCGTCTGCGCATCCTGAGCAGGTCGGCGCGGCGTGCTGTCATGGCCCCAGTATCCCGGACACCGCCGACACGCCAGGCGCAGCCACGGAAGGTCTGACTAGTGCAGCAGCCCGAGGTCGTTGAGCTGCTCGCTGAGTCCGGCGCCGTCCGGTGCGTACACCCACGGCGCGCCACTCAGCTCGGTGTGCTTCTCGGCCTTCGACCGGCCACCGGCGAGGACCGCTTCGCTGTTGGACAGCTGCCGGATCGCGACGGCGGTGACGCTGTCGGGGTGCGCGGTCGTGAACTCGCCGTACAGGATCTCGTCGTGCTGGCCGTCGTCGCCGATCAGCAGCCACTTGAGGCCGGGGAACTCGTGGGCCAGCCGTTCCAGGCTGACGCGCTTGTGCTCGCGCCCGCTGCGGAACCAGCGGTCGTGCGTCGGCCCCCAGTCGGTCAGAAGCAGGGGACCGGCCGGGAACAGGTTGCGGGAGAGGAAGCGGGTCAGCGTCGGAGCGACGTTCCACGCCCCCGTCGACAGGTAGATCACCGGCGTGCCCGGATGCGTGGCCGCCAGCCGTTCGAGCAGCACGGACATGCCGGGCGTGGCGACGCGGGCGTGCTCGTCGAGCACGAACGTGTTCCAGGCGGCGAGCAGCGGGCGGGGGAGCGCCGTGACCATGACGGTGTCGTCCACATCGGAGATGATGCCGAAGGTCGCCTTCGGGTCGACGATGAAGACCGGGGCCTCGAACACGCGCGTCGACTGCTCGGTGAACATCCTGACGGTGTGCCAGCCGGGCGTGAGCTGCACGGGAATGACCGTGTCGATCACGCCGCCGCGGTCGGGCATCACCGTGTGCCGGTCGCCCTCGATCTCGATGGTGACCGGGGTGTCGGAGACGGGGACGCTGGTGAACGACCGCCAGCCCCGGATGCTCTCCTCGCGCTTGCGGTGCTTGCGCTCCGCCCTGCTGCCCGGCTTCGGCTCCTTGGCGAGAACCACCCTGCCCAGGATGCGCGCCCAGGTCGGGGCTCCGTAGCCCGCGTACGGCACGACGGTCGCCAGATATCCGCGCTTGCGGGCGCGGCGGGCGCGGAAATCGTGGAACGCATCCTCGATGCGCGCCGCGCGATGCATGATGGGCTCGACGCTCGCGCCGCGTTTGTCAGGGGTGGCGGGCATATCTGACTAGTTTCTCATGGACGCTGGACACGCGTGTGCGCATCCCCCAGATCTGGGGATGCAGTATGCGGCGAGTCGGAGCGAATTCCCCGGCATAAATGAGGTTTCCCCGAATATGATCCGATTATCACGGTACTGAACGCCGTGGGGCTGGGGACCCGACAGACGTATTGTTGATCTGCAGGAAAAAAAGGAGTAGCCCTCGTGCCCATCAACGACCTCGTGGCCGGTCAGAACACATCCGGAGCACCACTGGTGCGAACCGAACCCATCCAGGAGCGGAGCGCAGCACGCATCGACGCGCTGCTCGACGCCGCTGCCGAGGTGGTGGACGAGATCGGTTTCGACCGCCTCACCACCGCGATGGTGGCCGAGCGAGCCGGCGCATCCATCGGAACCGTCTACCGCTACTTCCCGGACCGCATCGTGCTGCTCCAGGCGCTGCGCGACCGCGCCGTGCTCCGCTACCGCCAGGCGGTCGTGCAGGGCATCAGGGCGCAGGCTCCTGAGCACTGGTGGATGGCCGTCGAGTGCGCGATCGACGCGTTCGTCGGCATGTTCCGCGCAGAGCCCGGCTTCCGCATCATCCGCTTCACCGACGCGGAGCGCTCGGGAGCGCCCGAGGACGAGCAGGCGCAGGACGACGACTTCTTCGCCCACCGCTTCGCCGAGATCCTCTCCGACGAATTCGGCCTCCCGGCCGGCGACGAGCTCACCTTCCACCTCGAAGTCGTGGTGGAGATGATGGACTCCCTCATCAACAGGGCCTTCGTGCTCGACCCCGCCGGCGACGAGCGCTTCATCGCCGAGGCGAGGGTCGTCGCCCGCGAGTACCTCGAGAGGCGCTACGGCGACAAGGCCTGAGTAGTTCGCAACACCTCCTCTAGTTGGGAATGTCAGTGGGTGGTGGCATGTTGCCATCCGATACGTCCTCCACACCGAACAGAGTGTGCAGTGCCACTGACATGGAAAGGGGGTTCGGTTGTTCCGGACCGCCCGCGCCACATTTCGACGCAATCCTTTGCCAAAGCGCCTCAATCGTGTTTGGCTGAAAGGACAGGCCTGTGTCGATCCGATGCCAACTTCGAGGAATGAGCCGCACACATGATCGAGTTCCGCTCGGTAACGAAGCAGTTCCCCGACGGTACGGTCGCTGTCGAAGACTTCTCCCTCGTCATCCCGTCGCGTGAGATCACGGTGCTGGTCGGCTCGTCCGGGAGTGGCAAGACGACCATCCTGCGCATGATCAACCGGATGGTCGACCCCACCAGCGGCACCGTCGAGATCGACGGCCAGGACGTGATGTCGCTGAAGCCCGTGCAGCTGCGCCGCAGCATCGGATACGTGATGCAGAACTCCGGGCTGCTGCCGCACAGGAAGGTGGTCGACAACATCGCCACCGTGCCCCTGCTGCGCGGCGACAAGAAACGGGATGCGCGGGAGCGCGCTCTCGAACTCATGGACACGGTCGGGCTGGAACGCTCCCTGGCCGACAAGTACCCCAGCCAGCTCTCCGGCGGTCAGCAGCAGCGCGTGGGCGTCGCCCGCGGGCTCGCGGTCGATCCGAACATCCTGTTGATGGACGAGCCGTTCGGCGCCGTCGACCCGATCGTGCGCGACGAACTGCAGAACGAGCTGATCCATCTGCAGCGGGAGCTGGACAAGACCGTCGTGTTCGTGACCCACGACATCGACGAGGCGTTCCGGCTCGGCACGCAGGTGGTCATTTTCCGGAAGGGCGGCATCGTCGCGCAGAAAGGCACGCCCGCCGAGATCCTGGCCAACCCGGCCGACGAGTTCGTCGCGTCGTTCGTCGGCGCAGACAGGGGCAAGCGTGCCCTGCACATCGAGGAGACCCCGACGGGCAGCGTGCTCGTGGACAGCGACGGCCGCACGGCCGGTGTGCTGCGTTCGGAGGGCTCGGCCCTCCCCGAGGCAAAGGCCACGACCGCACAGGTCGTGGGTGCTCCGGCGCAGGGTGAGGAAGCGTCGTGAGTTGGCTGTGGTCGAACATCGGCCTGGTCTGGGACCTCACGGTCGCTCACGTCACGCTGAGCGTCTTCCCGATCCTCATCGGGTTCATCGTCGCACTGCCGATCGGCTGGGTGGCGAACCGCTACCGGGTGAGCCGCGGCGTGCTGCTGACCCTGGGCGGCATCCTGTACGCCATCCCGTCGCTCCCGCTGTTCGTGGCGATGCCTGCACTGTTCGGCACGAAGATCCTCGACCCGGTGAACGTCGTGATCGCGCTCAGCCTGTACGCCCTCGCACTGATGGTCCGCACCAGCTCGGATGCGCTCGCGAGCGTGCCAGGTGACGTGATGCAGTCGGCCACGGCGATCGGTTTCAGCACCTGGCGTCGGTTCTGGTCCGTGGAACTCCCGCTCGCCGGTCCCGTGCTGCTCGCCGGACTGCGGGTGGTGTCGGTGAGCACCGTGAGCCTGGTCAGCGTCGGCTCCCTGATCGGCGTGTCCAGCCTGGGCACCATGTTCGTGCAGGGCCTCAACCAGTACAACAACGCCGAGGTGGTGACCGGCATCGTCGCGATCGTGATCATCGCCCTCGTCTTCGACCTCGCCCTCGTGCTGCTCGGCAGGCTGCTGATGCCGTGGACGAGGCTCGGAACGACCAAGCGCGCCACCCGCCGGGCGGCGCTGAAGGCGGTGACCGGCGCATGACCGACATCCTCGCGGCATTCGCCTGGGTCTTCGATCCGGCCAACTGGGCAGGTCCGAGCGGGATCGCCGCCCGGCTGGGGGAGCACGTCTGGTATTCGCTGCTCACCCTCATCCTGGCCGCGGTGATCGCGCTGCCGATCGGGTTCGCCATCGGGCACACCGGCCGGTTCCGCGGGCTCGCGGTCGGCATCTCGGGTGCGCTTCGCGCCATCCCGACCCTCGGCCTCGTCGTCTACCTGGCGCTGATCACGCTCAACCTGAGCATCGTCCCACCGCTGATCGCGCTGACCATCCTGGCGATCCCTCCGGTGCTCGCCGGAGCGTACTCCGGCCTCGAATCCGTCGACAGGCGCACTATCGACGCGGCGCGCGGCATGGGGATGACCGAGCTGCAGATCCTGGTCAAGGTCGAGCTCCCGCTGTCGCTGCCGCTGATCATCGGCGGCCTGCGTTCCGCTGCGCTGCAGGTGGTCGCCACGTGGACGGTCGCCGCGATCCTGCCGGTCGGCGGCCTCGGCCGCTACCTGTTCGACGGGCTGGCCGTGCAGAAGTACGACGAAATGCTCGGCGGCTCGATCCTGGTGATCGCGCTCGCCCTCGTCACCGACGGGCTGTTCGCCATCGTGCAGCGGCTCGTCGTGCCCCGCGGCGTCGCGGCGGGCAAGGTCCAGGATGTGCGCACGAAGGACCCCTGGCGTCCGCTCGGGCCGTCCGTCCCGAACCGCCCGCTCGGCACCAACCTCTGATTTTTCTATCCCACAGTCCCAACGCACCCACCGAAAGAGAGAAACGAACATGTTCGCATCGAAGAGAGGCCGCATCGCGGCCGGCGTCCTCGCGGCGGGAGCCCTGCTGGCTCTCAGCGCGTGCTCGTCCGGCGGCGGAGCACTGGACAATTCGTCCACGTCGTCGTCGTCCGGCGACACCGTCACCATCGGGTCCGCCGCGTTCGGCGAGTCCGAGATCCTCATGCAGATCTACGGCCAGGCTCTCGAGGCCAACGGCGTGAAGGTCAACCTCAAGCCCAGCATCGGCCAGCGCGACGTCTACCTCAAGGCGCTGCAGGACGGCTCGATCGACCTCATCCCCGAGTACTCCGGCAACCTGCTGCAGTTCTACGACAAGTCCAGCACGGACACCTCCAGCGACGACGTGTACGCGGCGCTCTCCAAGGCGCTGCCGTCCGGCTTCGAGGTGCTCGACCAGGCCAAGGCGCAGGACGCGGACTCGTACAACGTCACCAAGGAGTTCTCGGAGAAGTGGGGCGTGAAGAGCCTCTCCGACCTGTCCAAGGTCACCGAGCCGCTCACGGTCGGCGCCAACCCGGAGTTCGGTGAGCGCCCGTACGGCATCCCCGGGCTCAAGAGCGCGTACGGCGTGACCGCCACGCTCAAGCCGATCAGCGACTCCGGCGGCCCGCTGACCGTCGCCGCCCTCAAGAACGGCGACGTGCAGCTGGCGGACATCTACACCACGACGCCCGCGATCAAGGACAACGGCTTCGTCACGCTGGAAGACCCGAAGAGCCTGATCGCCGCGCAGAACATCGTGCCGCTGATCAACTCCAAGAAGGCCAGCTCCACGGTGAAGGACGTGCTGAACAAGGTGTCGGCCGAGCTCACCACCGAGGACCTGATCGACCTCAACGGCAAGAACCAGGGCGCCAGCAAGACGCAGCCGGATGCGCTGGCGAAGGAGTGGCTGTCCAGCCACCCCATCAAGAAGTAGCAGGAGCGCCGGAAGGCGACAGGCGGGGCTAGGCCTCGTCGAGGTGCGGCGGTTCGGGTTCCCGGACCGCCGCATCCGTGTGTCCGGCGTCCATGTGCCTGGCCTCGCGCTTCTGCAGCACCTTCTTGACGATGTACGCCAGCACGATGAAGGCGGCGATGATGGCGACGAACACGTAGCCGGCGCCGTGCAGCTCCTGCGACAGCTCGCGGTAGCTGCCGGCGGCGGCCGACCCGACGGAGACGTAGGCGAACGCCCAGATCACGCAGGCCGGAGCCGTCCAAGCCATGAAGGTGCGGTAGCGCATCGGGCTCATGCCGACGGTGAGCGGGATGAGGGAGTGCAGCACCGGCAGGAAGCGGGACAGGAACACCGCGATCCCTCCGCGCTTGGCGAGGTAGGCCTCCGCCTTGTCCCAGTTGCTCTGGCCGAGCTTCAGGCCGAGTCTGCTCGCCCGGATCTTCGGGCCGAAGTATCGGCCGAGGGCGAAGCCGATGCTCTCCCCGGCCAGCGCTCCGACGATCACGACGACCACGAGCGCGAAGTACTCGATCGGGCTCGCCACGGCGGTGCTGGCGACCAGCACGATGGTGTCGCCCGGCACGATCAGGCCGATCAGGATCGAGGTCTCCAGCAGGATTCCGACCCCGGCGAGGAGGGTGCGGAGCACGGGGTCGACGCTCTGGACGATGTCCAGGATCCAGGTCAGCGCCTCGTTCACGTGGTCGCCGTCCGCGCATCCCGGGGCTCGCGCCGGATGAGGGTGAAGAAGTAGTCGAGGGTGGCCGCCATGTCCGCGCTGTCGTCGAGCATCCACTGCACCTGCATCCCGTCGGCGACGGCGATGGCCAGGCGCGCCACCTGCAGCGGGTCGAGCGACGGGTCGATGCGGTCTGCGCTCTGCTCGGCGCGCACGTGCTCCTCGATGGCGCGGATCAGCATGGCGTAGCGCTCGACGAAGTATGCGTGGCCGGGGTGGTCCTCGTCCGCCGCCTCCGCGGAGATGGTCGCGTACAGCTGGACGAGGCCGGGCACGTCGGCGTTGTGGCGCACGATGTCGACGAGCGTGTCGAAGCCGCGGACGCTGCCGCCCTCCGGATGCGCGTGCTCGTCCACCTCGTCGCGCTTGCGGAGCACCTCGGCGAACAGCTCCTCCTTCGACGAGAAGTGGTGCAGGAGCCCGGCCTGGCTGAGGCCGACGGAGCTCGCGATCTCGCGGAGGGACGCGCCCCGATAGCCCTTCTGTGCGAAGACGTCGAGCGCCGTCGTGAGGATCTCCTCGCGCTTGGCGATTCCCTTGGCGTACGAGCCCTTCTGCGGCCCCTTCTTCGGCATGGGGAAATGCTACTGGGCGCGGGCTGAACGAACGCGCAGTGTCAGCTGGTGAGCACCAGGACGGGCGGCACGATCACCAGGGCGGCGGTGAGCACGACCACGGTCAGCCGGAGCGCAGGGCTCACCGGCCGGTTCGCCGAATCGAGGCGCTCGACCCGCGCAGCGATGGCGTGCCTCCGCTCCTCCGGGGTGCGGCTGTCCTTGGGTGCGCCGAGCACCGCTCCGGCCGTGCCGGTGTCGTCGACGACCCGGATGGCGTCGGCGAGCACGCGGTCGCCGGCCGCTGGCCGGGCGGCGTCGTCGGCCAGCATCTCGATCAGCAGGGCGACGGCATCCTGAGCCCTGTTGGCGATCGGGAACCAGGGGAGCGCACGCTTCCAGGAGCGGAACGCGTCGAGCAGCAGGTGGTGCTTCTGGCGCAGGTGGGCGTGTTCGTGGGCGACCACCGCATCCAGTTGCTCCGGGGTGAGCAGCGCGATCATGCCCTCGGAGAGCACGGTCACGCTCTTCGCGCCGGGCAGGCAGTACGCCGCGGGGGCCGGGTGGTCGATGATGCGCGTGCTCGGGGTGTCCGGCAGCGGTTCGCTGAGCAGGCTGAGGAGTTCGCGGTGGCGGTGGCGCTGGCGTCTGCTGCGCGCCGAGGTGAGTGCGAGGTTGAGCAGCAGGTGCACGGTGAGGAGGACGGCGGCGCTCAGGGCGAACGTGTTGAGCAGCGACGCCCCGGCGGGCAGCGGGCCGGAGAACACGGTCGAGGCCGCACCCTGGATGCGCGACCAGAGGTCGTGCCCGAACGGCTGCAGCCCGTAGAGCAGAAGGGAGCCGATCATCGAGATGCCACCGGCGAGCGCGATGGACTGCCAGAGCGCGAGGGCGAGCACCGGGGCGGACGCCGGCCACTTCGCGCGCGCGAGGAGCACGGGGACGGGCCAGGCGAGGGCGACGGCGAGCACGCCGAGCAGCACGGCGATCTCGTTGACGGGTGGCACGGGAGGCTAGGAGGTGCGGGCGTCGAGGAGGTGGCGCAGCGTCTCCGCCTCCGACTCGTCGACCGAGCCGATGAAGTATGCGAGCGCCGCGTTGCGGTCGCTGGAGGTCTCGAGGACTTCGCGCATCAGGTCGGCGACGTGGCCGGCACGGGAGACCGCTGCGGTGTAGAGGTGCGGGCGCGCATCCCTGTCTCGTTCGGCGAAGCCCTTCTGCTCCAGCCGGGAGAGCACGGTGAGCACGGTGGTGAGGGCGGGAGTCTTGCCGTCGGTTCTGGATGCCGCTAGCTTGTCGCGTAGTTCGTTGGCGGAGAGCGGGGCTCCGCTGCTCCACAGAGCGTCCATGATCGCTCGTTCCAGTTCTCCGAGATTTGCCACGGATCCAGGGTACCGCGGCACGCTGAGAATGTTCTACACTTTGTAGAAGTCGAGTTCTACAGAGCGTAGAAGTCGACGAGGAAGGTGGACACACCCGTGCACGAACTCCTTGACCCGCTTCTGCTCTCACGGTGGCAGTTCGGGCTGACGACGATCTACCACTTCCTGTTCGTCCCCCTGACGATCGGGCTGGTCACCTCCGTCGCGATCTTCCAGACGGCCTGGTACCGCACGGGGAAGGTGCACTACCTGCAGCTGACCCACTTCTTCGGGAAGCTGTTCCTGATCAACTTCGCGATGGGCGTCGTCACCGGCATCGTGCAGGAGTTCCAGTTCGGGATGAACTGGTCCAACTACTCCCGCTTCGTCGGAGACGTCTTCGGCGCACCGCTCGCGCTGGAAGGCCTACTCGCCTTCTTCCTGGAGGCGACCTTCATCGGGCTCTGGATCTTCGGCTGGGACAAGCTCCCGCGGGGCCTGCACCTGGCGACCATCTGGGTCACGGCCGCCGGCAGCATCCTGTCGGCGTACTTCATCATCGCGGCCAACGCGTTCATGCAGAATCCGGTCGGATACAGCATCAACGCCGAGAAGGGGAGGGCCGAGCTCACCGACATCGGCGCTGTGCTGACCAACAAGGTGGCCCTCGCAGCCTTCCCGCACACGATCTTCGCCTGCTTCATGGTGTCCGCCGGCCTCATCATCACGGTGGCGGCCTGGCACCTGTCGAGGAACCAGCACCTCGACACGATGCGCCCGGCCCTCAAGTTCGGCCTGTGGGTGATGGTGGGCGCCGGTGCGCTCACCGTGCTGAGCGGCGACCAGCTCGGCCTCGCGATGGTCCAGACCCAGCCGATGAAGATGGCGGCGGCGGAAGCGCTGTACAAGACGTCGACCGGCGCGGACGCGTCGTTCTCGATCTTCACCCTCGGCACCCCGGACGGCGTGCACGAACTGTTCTCGATCCGCATCCCGTATCTGCTGTCGTTCCTCTCGACGCACACACTGAACGGCACGGTCGAGGGCATCAACGACCTGCAGGCGCAGTACGTGCAGCTCTACGGTCCCGGCGACTACACGCCGACCATCTGGATCACCTACTGGGCGTTCCGCTGGATGATCGGCCTCGGGATGCTCCACGTCCTGGTCGCCGTCGTCGGCCTCTGGCTCACCCGCAAGGGCAGGATGCCCACCAACAAGTGGGTCTGGAAGGCCGCGATCTGGGCGTTCCCGCTCTCGATGCTCGCCATGATCGTCGGCTGGGTCTTCACCGAGATGGGCAGGCAGCCCTGGATCGTGTTCAGCCTGATGAAGACGGAGGACGGGGTGTCGCCCGGGGTCACCGGCCTCACCGTGCTGATCTCGCTGATCGCGTTCACCGCGGTGTACAGCACGCTCGCCGTCGTCGAGTTCTCGCTGATGAAGCGCGCGGCCCAGAAGGGTCCTGCTCCCGCGGAGGAGCACGTCGACGACGACGGCAACCACGTCCCTGTCACGACGGTCTACTAGGAGTCTCGGATGGATCTCGCAATTCTCTGGTTCGGTATCGTCGCGTTCTTCTTCGTCGGATACTTCGTGCTCGACGGTTTCGACTTCGGCGTCGGGTTGGCGCTGCCGTTCCTCAGCAAGGACGACGTCGACCGCCGCGTGATGATCAACACCATCGGCCCGGTCTGGGACCTCAACGAGACCTGGGTGATCGTGGGTGGGGCTGCGCTGTTCGCGGCGTTCCCCGAGTGGTACGCCACCCTGTTCAGCGGGTTCTACCTGGCCTTGCTGCTCATCCTGCTCGCGCTGATCGTGCGCGGCGTCTCGTTCGAGTACCGGCACCAGCGGCCGGACTCGCGCTGGAAGAAGTGGTTCGACGGCATGATCTTCGTCGGCTCGCTGCTGCCGGCACTGCTCTGGGGCGTCGCATTCGCGAACATCGTGCAGGGCGTCGCGCTGGATGCGCAGTACAACTACACCGGAACGCTCTTCGACCTGCTCAACCCGTATGCGCTGCTCGGCGGGCTGACCACGCTCCTGCTGTTCTTCACGCACGGGGTCGTGTTCATCTCTCTCAAGACGGACGGCGAGATCCGCGAGCGTGCCAGGAAGCTGGCGGTGAAGTCCGGGCTCGCCGCGATCGTGGTGGCCGCGGCGTTCCTGCTCTGGACGGCCATCGCCCACTTCTCGGTGGTGTTCGTGGTGCTGGCCCTGCTCGCCGCCGTGGCACTGATCGCATCCTGGGTCGCGAACCTGCGCGGGGCGGAGGGCTGGTCGTTCACGTTCATGGCCGTCACCATCGCGCTGGCCGTGGTGTCGCTGTTCGCCGCGCTGTTCCCGAACGTGATGCCATCGTCGCCGAACCCGGAGAACAGCCTGACGATCGCGAACGCGTCCAGCTCGCAGACGACGCTGACGGTGATGACCTGGGTCGCGGCGATCTTCCTGCCGCTGATCCTGCTCTACCAGGCGTTCACGTACTGGATCTTCCGCAAGCGCGTCACCCGGGCGAGCATCCCGGCCGAGGCGCCGGTGCCCGTCGAGGCCGGCTGACCCGTGCGTCCCCTCGATCCCCGGCTGCTGCGCTACGCGGCGGCGGCGCGCACCACCCTCGCGGTGGGCGGCGTGCTCGCCGTGGCGCAGACAGCGTGCGTGGTGCTGTTCGCCTGGCTGGTGACGCAGCTGGTGGTGCGCGGCGTCGCGGGGGAGCAGCCGGCGGCGCTGGCCGGGCTGCTGGGCTGGCTGGCGCTGGTGGTGCTCGTGCGCGGGGCGGTGGGCTGGCTCTCGGAGTCCGCCGCCGCCCGCGGAGGGGCGACGGTGGTCGGTCAGTTGCGCAGCGCGCTGGTCGCGGCCATCGGACGGCTCGGTCCTGGCTGGCTGCGCACGCGGAGCACGGCCGACGTGACCGTGACGGTCGGCCGCGGGCTGGATGCGCTGGACGGCTACTTCACCAAGTACGTTCCCCAGCTGATCCTGACGGCCATCGCCACGCCCATCCTGGTGCTGGTGATCTTCTGGCAGGACCCGACCAGCGGGCTGATCGTCGTGATCACGCTGCCGCTCATCCCGGTGTTCATGATGCTCGTCGGCTGGGCGACCCAGGCCGCGCAGAGCAAGCAGTGGTCCGCGCTGTCCCGGCTGTCGCGCGGCTTCCTCGACGTGGTCGACGGGCTCTCGACCCTCAAGCTGTTCGGGCGTCAGCACCGGCAGGAGGCGCGCATCCGGTCGGTGAGCGACGACTACCGGGTGCACACCATGAAGGTGCTGCGCATGTCGTTCCTCTCCGGCTTCGTGCTGGAGCTCGCGGCGAGCCTGTCGGTGGCGCTGGTCGCTGTGGCCATCGGGCTGCGGCTGCTGAACGGGCAGCTGGACCTGTCCGTCGGGCTGTTCGTGCTGCTGCTCGCTCCGGAGGCGTTCCTGCCGCTGCGGAACGTGGGCGCGAGCTTCCACGCGGCGACGGAGGGGATCGAGGCGGCGCAGGCGGCGTTCGCGGTGCTGGATGAGGACAGGGCTGTCGGGGGCGCGGCGGCCGATGCTGCTTCGTCATCCGGACGGCCCGGACTCGTGTTCGACGGCGTGACCATCTCCTACGACGACCGGGAGGTGGTGACCGGCTTCTCCGCGAACATCCCGCCCGGCACCCTCGCCGTCCTGACTGCGCCGAGCGGCAGCGGGAAATCCTCGCTGCTCGCCGCCGTGCTCGGGTTCGTGCCGTTCACCGGGACCATCAGCGCGGGCGGGGCGGTGGATGTGGCCGGTCGCCGCGACGCCGTCGCCTGGGCTGCGCAGACGCCCGGCCTGATCGCGGGGACGATCGCGTCGAACGTGGCGCTCGGCTCCGCGCATCCCGAACCGGCGCTGGTCGCCGAGGCGTTGCGGCTGGCCGCCGCGGACGAACTGGCGCCGGAGACGGCGCTGGGCGTTGGGGGAGCCGGGCTGTCCGGAGGGCAGGCACAGCGGGTGGCCGTCGCGCGTGCGTTGTACCGGTTGCGCGCATCCGGTGGCTTTATATCTTCTGGCGGGACTGTGCTGCTTCTAGACGAGCCGACCTCGGCCTTGGATGAGGCCGCTGAGGCGCGGCTGCTCGGAACGTTGCGCCGGATCTCCGACGACGGCGTGGCCGTGCTCGTGGTGAGTCACCGGGAACAGGTGGCCGACGCCGCCGATGTGGTGCTGAGGATGGAGGCCGGAAGCCGTGTCGAGTGAACGAGTGATCGACGCGGGCGTCCCTTCCTCCGGCGGCCCGCACCGCGCGACGCCAGGCGCCCGCCGGGTGCTGCGGCTCGCGCTGCCTCCCGTGCGGCGGCTGTGGTCGGCCATCGCGCTCGGCGTGCTGAGCGGCGGCAGCGCGGTTGCGCTGCTCGCGTCGTCGGCCTGGCTGATCGCGCGCGCCGCCGAACAGCCGGCGTTGATGTACATCTCGCTCGCTGTCGTCGGGGTGCGGGCGTTCGCCCTCGGGCGCGCGTTCTTCCGCTACCTCGAACGGCTGGCCGGGCACGACGCCGCATTCCGGCAGCTGCCGGAGGTGCGCACGGAGCTGTACCGGCGGCTCGTGCCGCTCGCACCGGACGGCCTCGGCGGCACGCGTCGCGGCGACCTGCTCTCCCGGCTGGCGAACGACGTGGACGAGCTGCAGAACTACTCGCTGCGGGTCGTCCAGCCGCTGGCGACGTCCGGCCTGATCGCGCTGCTCACGGTCGTGGGAACGTTCCTGCTGCTCCCGGAGGCGGCGCTCGGCCTGCTCCTGACGCTCGCGCTCGCGTTCGTCGTCGGCACCCTCGTGAACACCTGGGCGTCCGGCCGGGCGGAGCGGAGGCTCGCCCCGCTGCGCGCCGATCTCAGCGACGCCGTCAGCGACCTCGTGCGCAACCTCGACGTCCTCACCGCCTTCGGTGCGCTCGACACCGCGCGCAAGCGGGTCGACGACGCGAGCGCTGCCCTCACCGCCGCCGTGCGTTCGCGGGCGGTCGGGGTGGCGCTGACCGGCGCTGTGGTCTCCGTGCTGGCGGGCGCCGCCACGGCGATCGCCCTGGCCACGGGCATCCCGGCCCTCGGTGCCGGACGGATCGACGGCCCGGAGCTCGCGGTCGTCGCGCTGCTCCCGCTCGCGGTGTTCGAGGTGTTCGGGATGGTGCCGCTCGCGCTCGGTTCGTGGCGTCAGGTCGTCGCGAGCGCCGAACGCATCGCGGCGACGGCCCCGGAGACGCTTCCCTCCGGCATCCCCGTCGACCGGGATGCTCCGGTCGAACTCGTGGTGCGGTCGGTCCCCGAGCTGCGCCTGACCGGGGTCGGCGCGCACTGGCCCGGCGCATCCATCCCGGTGCTGACCGGCGTGGATGTGCGGATCGCGCCCGGAGAGCGGGTGCTGCTCACCGGGCCGACGGGCGCGGGCAAGACCGCCATCGCCCACGTCCTCACGCGGCTCATCGACTACTCGGGCAGCTACACGATCGACGGTATCGAGGCCTCTTCGGCGCGGCAGGACGATGTGCGCCGGATCGTCGGCCTCTGCGAGCAGCAGCCGTTCCTGTTCGACGCCGACCTCCGCCAGAACCTCCTGTTCGCGCGGGACACCGCGACGGACGCCGACCTCCTGGCCGTCCTCGACCGCGTCGGCCTCGGCGAGTGGACGGCCGACCGCGGCGGCCTCGACGCGCCGGTGGGGGAGCGCGGCGCGCTCGTCTCCGGCGGTCAGGCGCAGCGCATCGCGCTCGCCCGCGCCATCCTGGCCGACTTCCCCGTGCTCATCGTGGACGAGCCGACGGCCAACGTCGACGGCGCTGTGGCCGACACGGTCGTGCGCGACATCCTCACGACCGCGGCCCAGGACGGGCGCAGCGTGCTGATGATCTCGCACACGCGGGTGCCGTCGGAGCTGGTCGACAGGAGCGTCAGGATCGAAGACGGTCGGGTGGTGGCGTAGCGAGCGGCGCTCCGCTCACACCTCCCGCGCCAGCGCGGCCAGCCGGGTGCGCCAGGCCGTCGTGCGCGCCGCATCCTGAGCCAGCTGCGGCCCGTCCACCCACGACCTCACCGCCCGGATGCCGTGCAGCGCGTTCACGGCCCAGACCACCGTGCCCTCGAGGTCGGCGGGGGTCACGGCCTCCTCGTCGACCGGGATGCGCAGCGCAGCCGCCACCCCGCGGACCGTGCGCGCCGCCACGCTGTCGACCTTCGCGAAGGTCAGCGGAGGGGTGGCGAGCGTGTCGTCGCGCCACCAGAGCAGGGCCGTGGTGGTTCCGTCGGAGATGAGGCCGTTGTCGAGGATGACCGCCTCGTCGGCTCCCACCTGCTGGGCGCGCTGGCGGAGCACGCTGAGCTGGGCGATGTCCGGACCCTTGATGTCCGGCACGCGGCGGGGGTCGCCGTCGGCCGTCGCGAGGACGACGGAGTCGGTCAGTGGGGGAGCGGGACGCAGGCGGAAGCGGAGGCGGTGCGCATCCCGGATCGTCGCCAGCTCGAACCGCGGGAACCAGGCGCCGGTGCGGGGGATCGACGCGACGGCGGCGTCCCAGAAGCGCTCGACCACCGCGCGGTCGCGGAAACCCTGCTCGCGGACGGAGTCGAGGAACCGGGAGCGGTGTAGTCCGAGCGCCAGCACCCGGCCGTCGTCCACCAGGAACGAGTCGGCCACGTCGAGCGTCTGCTCCACCACCTCGCAGTCGTCGAGTGCGACGAGTTCGCCGTCGCGCCAATCGGAGAGGGTGGTGCGCGCATCCATTCGCCTAGGCTAATGCAGTGCCAACCCGTCTCCGTGTGCAGCAGTTCGACGGGCGACCGGACGCCGCAGACGCCTTCGTCGCGCTGTTCGCCGACGCGCCGGATGCGGTCTGGCTGGACGCCGGACCGGATGCGGAGAGCGGGCGGAGCATCCTCGCGACCGGGACAATTGTGGCGACGGCGTCTTTGGGCAGCGGCACCGTGCAGGTGACGGACAGCGACGGGTCCACGACGCGTCCTGGCACCATGCTCGACCTTCTGCGGGCCGACCTCGCTACCCGTGAGCTGGTTCCGGCGCGCACGCGGGAACCGTCGTTCGCGCTCGGCTGGGTGGGCTGGCTGGGCTACGAGTCCGGGGCGGCGGCGCTCGGGGTTCCGTTCGCGGCGGAGGACGGGCCTGCTGCGGCGATGTTGTTCGCCGACCGTGCCGTTGTGTTCGACCACGGCACCGGAGGCGTGAAGCTGCTGGTGCTGGAGGACGCGGACGGCCAGGATGCAGACCGCTGGCTCGCCGAGACAGCCGAGCGCCTGCACGCGGCCGACGGCGCAGCGGCGCGCTACGCGGACGCGCATCCACTGCCCGAGCGGACAGCGGCGCACTGGCGGCACGACGACGCTGCATACCTCGCCATGATCCGCTCGTGCCAGGACTCCATCCGCGCGGGCGACGCCTACCAGCTCTGCCTCACCAACAGGGCCGACGCCGTCAGCGACGCCGACCCGCTCGCCGTGCACCTCCGGCTGCGCGGCGCCAGCCCGGCGCACCACGCCGGGTTCGTGCGCATCGGGGGCGCGACGCTGGTGAGCTCGTCGCCCGAGCAGTTCCTCGGGGTGACCGCCTCCGGCGGGGTGCTCAGCAAGCCGATCAAGGGCACCCGGCCGCGTGGCACCACCGTCGCCGCCGACATCGCCCTGCGCGCCGAGCTGGAGGCCAGCGAGAAGGAGCGTGCGGAGAACGTGATGATCGTGGACCTGATGCGCAACGACATCGGCCGGGTGAGCGAGGTCGGCTCCGTCGGCGTGCGGCACCTGCTGGCCGTCGAGAGCTACGCGCAAGTGCACCAGCTGGTCAGCACGGTCGAGGGGAGGCTGCGCGCCGGCCTCGGCGCGGTCGACGCGGTGGAGGCGTGCTTCCCGGCCGGTTCGATGACGGGAGCTCCGAAGCTCAGCGCCATGCGCATCCTGGCCGGGCTGGAACGCGGTCCGCGCGGCGTCTACTCGGGATGCTTCGGCTACCTCGGCCTCGACGGCGCCGCCGACCTCGCGATGGTCATCAGGAGCGTCGTGTTCCTCGACGGGCGGGTGAGCATCGGCGCAGGCGGCGGGATCACAGCGCTGTCCGTGCCGGAGGAAGAACTGGAAGAGGTGCGGATCAAAGCGCGGGCGTTGTTCGCCGCCGCCGGGCTGTTCGCAGCGGACGCACAGCCACCAGGGAACGGATCGGCCGACCGCAACGTTTAGTAGTGTGGATGTTTGGGCGCACGCCGCCCGACGTCTTCCCGGCCGCATCCACTCGACAGCGGCCAAGCACCTTCAAGAATGAGAGTCACGTGGCACACGAGCACGATTCAGCGAACGCGCCGGCCGAGGGCGCGCACTACGACTTCGCCGCCATCCAGGACAAGTGGCTTCCGGTCTGGGACGACCTGAAGCCGTTCGCCACGGACGACCCGGCGGACACCCGTCCGCGCAAATACGTGCTCGACATGTTTCCCTACCCGTCCGGCGACCTGCACATGGGTCACGCCGAGGCGTACGCGCTGGGCGACGTGATCGCCCGCTACTGGCGTCAGCAGGGCTTCAACGTGCTGCACCCGATCGGCTGGGACTCCTTCGGCTTGCCGGCGGAGAACGCCGCGATCAAGCGCGGGCTCGACCCGAACGGCTGGACCAACGACAACATCGCGCAGCAGAAGGCCAGCATGCGCCGTTACGCGCCCAGCTTCGACTGGGATCGCGTGCTGCAGACCAGCGATCCGGAGTACTACCGCTGGAACCAGTGGCTGTTCCTGAAGCTGTACGAGAAGGGCCTGGCGTACCGCAAGGCCAGCTCGGTCAACTGGTGCCCGTTCGACCAGACCGTGCTGGCGAACGAGCAGGTCGTCAACGGCCGCTGCGAGCGCTGCGACAACCTGGTCACCAAGAAGAAGCTGACCCAGTGGTACTTCCGGATCACCGACTACGCCGACCGCCTGCTGGACGACCTGAACCAGCTGGAGGGCGCGTGGCCGTCCAAGGTGCTGTCGATGCAGCGCAACTGGATCGGCCGCTCCACCGGCGCGGATGTGCAGTTCGCGATCGAGGGCCGCGACGAGCCGGTGACGGTGTACACGACGCGTCCTGACACGCTCTACGGTGCGACGTTCATGGTGGTCGCCCCCGACTCCGACCTGGCCGCCGAGCTGGTGAAGGATGCGCGTCCGGAGGTCAAGCAGCGCTTCGACGACTACCTGGATGCTGTCCGCGGCACCACGGAGATGGACCGCCTCTCCACCGAGCGCGAGAAGACCGGCGTCTTCCTGGAACGCCACGCGATCAACCCGCTGACCGGCGAGAAGCTGCCGATCTGGGCGGCGGACTACGTACTGGCCGACTACGGTCACGGCGCGATCATGGCCGTGCCGGCGCACGACCAGCGCGACCTGGACTTCGCCCGCGCCTTCGACCTGCCCGTGCGCGTGGTCGTCGACACGAACCAGCCCGTCACCGGCGCCATCCCGGTCATCCACACCGACCCGGAGACCGGCGAGCCGATCCTGCCGGACGACCTGCCCCTGCAGAACCCCTCGGAGACCGGCGTTGCGCTGACCGGCGAGGGCCGTCTGATCAACTCCGGGCCGTTCGACGGGCTGAGCAAGTCGAACGCGATCCGTCGCGTCACCGAGGCGCTGCAGGCGAGCAGCCTGGGCGTGCCGGCGAAGAACTTCCGCCTGCGCGACTGGCTGATCTCGCGCCAGCGGTACTGGGGCACCCCCATCCCGATCATCCACTGCGAGGTCTGCGGCGAGGTTCCCGTGCCGGAATCCGACCTGCCGGTGCTGCTGCCGCCCGCGGAGGGCCTCGACCTGCAGCCGAAGGGCACCAGCCCGCTGGGAGCGGCGTCGGACTGGGTCAACGTGGCCTGCCCGAACTGCGGTGGGCCTGCCACCCGCGACACGGACACGATGGACACGTTCGTGGACAGCTCGTGGTACTTCCTGCGCTTCCTGTCCGCTCGCGACGACACGCAGGCGTTCGACCCGGCAGAGGCGGAGAAGTGGGCCCCGGTCGACCAGTACGTGGGCGGCGTGACCCACGCCATCCTGCACCTGCTGTACTCCCGGTTCATCACCAAGGTGCTGTTCGACCAGGGCTACCTGAGCTTCACTGAGCCGTTCACGGCGCTGCTGAACCAGGGCATGGTGCTGATGGACGGCTCCGCGATGAGCAAGTCGCGAGGCAACCTGGTCAAGCTGTCCGAGCAGCTCGACGAGCACGGCGTGGATGCGGTCCGCCTCACCATGTCGTTCGCCGGGCCGCCGGAGGACGACATCGACTGGGCGGACGTCTCGCCGTCCGGCAGCGCCAAGTTCCTGGCCCGCGCCTGGCGCGTCGCCAACGACGTGACCAGCAGCCCGGATGCGGTCTGGAAGAACGGCGACACGGCCCTGCGCCGCGTCACCCACCGCTTCCTCGCCGACGCGCCCGGACTGGTCGAGGCGTTCAAGTTCAACGTCGTCGTCGCGCGCCTGATGGAGCTGGTGAACGCCACCCGCAAGACCATCGACAGCGGCGCGGGCCCCGCCGACCCCGCCGTGCGCGAGGCGGCAGAGGTCACGGCGATGGCCCTGAACCTGTTCGCGCCGTACGCGGCGGAGGACATGTGGTCGATGCTCGGCTACGAGCCCGCGGTCGCGCTGGCCCAGTGGCGCAAGCCGGACCCGACGCTGCTGATCGAGGAGTCGGTCACCGCGGTCATCCAGGTCGACGGCAAGGTCCGCGACCGCCTCGAGGTCTCCCCGAAGATCTCGACGGACGAGCTGGAAGCCCTCGGACGCGCCTCCGAGGCCGTGAAGCGCTCGGTGGGCGACCGCGAGATCGTGAACGTGATCGTGCGCGCGCCGCGCCTGGTGAACATCGCGACGCGGGCGCGCGGGTAGTACGTTCGCGCAGGCTTCGACGGCCGCTCTCCACAGGGAGGGCGGCCGTTGGTGTTTTCCACGGGTTTTGCGTTGGGCAGTGGGGCAGTGTGCGGGGTTCGTAGCGTGAAGGGATGCGGGAGACGGATGCGGATGGTGAAGCGGGTGCTGCGGGTGTTGCGGAGGACGCGGCGGATGTCGTTGTGCCGCGGTCGGGGCGGGTTCGTCTCGGGGTAGGCGCTGCCGTCGTCCTGCTGTTGGGAGCGCTGGTGGTGACGGTTGTCGTGTCGGCGTTCGGTCAGCAGGGCTCCACGACCACGGTCGATGCGCCTGCACCGTCTCCGTCGAGTGCTGTTGAGCCTTCGACCACGCCGGGCAGGGAACTGCTGGTGCACGTTCTGGGCGCCGTCGCCAACCCGGGGCTGGTCACCCTCGCAGCGGGAGCGCGCGTGCTCGACGCGGTCGCCGCGGCGGGCGGTCTCACCGAGGATGCCGACCTCAGCACCGTCAACCTCGCCCGCCCTGTCACCGACGGCGAGCAGCTCGCGGTCCCGCGCGTCGGAGAGCCGCTTTCTCCGCCGCCCGCTGCCGGTTCGGGTGCTGCCGCGTCTGGCTTTTCCGCGTCCACGGTGAATCTCAACACCGCCACGCAGTCCGACCTCGAGACTCTCCCGCGCATCGGGCCTGCCCTCGCCTCCCGCATCCTCGACTGGCGCACCGCGAACGGCCGCTTCACCTCGCCCGCCGACCTCCTCGCCATCACCGGCATCGGCCAGAAACTCTTCGACGGCCTCAAAGATCGGGTGACCGTATGAGACCCGACCTCCGCCTGATCCCACCGGCCGTCTCCCTCTGGGCCGCCGCCGCGCTCGCCATCGGAGCCCCGGATGCGGCCCGCCCGCTCGCCGTCGCCTGCTGGATCCTCGCCGCCGGCGCCCTGCTCGTCGCGGTGTTGCTCAGTCGACGCCGGGATGCGCCCCAGCAACGTCCGCCTCGTGCGCGCACGAACCGTCGCGCAGCGCTCCATGCAACGCTCTGCTGCGTGTCGTTCGCGGCTGTCGCTCTGGTCACTAGCGTGGTCGCCACGCAGGCTCCGACAAGAACGCCGCCGATCCTCACCGACGGTCCCGACCGTCAGCGAGTCACCATGACCGTGCGCGTCGAGAGCACCCCGCACCGCATCTCACCCGGCTTCGACGGAGCCGAGCGCGCGCGCTGGCGCGGAACCGCCCAATCGGTTCTTTTACCTTCACCCACACCCACCCCCATCTCCGCCACCGTCACCGTCATCGCCCCACTTCCACCTTCAGCACCCCCACCACCGTTCGGCGCCCTCGTCCGCGTCACCGGCACCCTCACCGCGAACGCCCCAGGCGAACCCACCGCCTTCACCCTCTCCGCCACCGCGTCCGCCACCCCGCTCGACGACCCACCTTGGTGGCTCGCCTGGACAGAGCAGGTCCGGCACCGTTTCGCCGCCGCCTCCTCCACCACCCCCGGCAACGGAGGCGCGCTCCTCCCCGGTCTCGCGATCGGCGACGAGACGGCCGTCCCCGCCGACCTCGACACCGCCATGAAGGCGGCCTCCCTCAGCCACCTCACCGCGGTCAGCGGCGCGAATTGCGCGATGATCACCGCCGTCGCCTTCTTCGTCTCCGCACGACTCGGACTCGGTCGCCGGACTCGCGTCGTCGTCGCCCTCCTCGCGCTGGCCGCATTCGTCATCCTCGTGACCCCGGGCGGAAGCGTCATCCGTGCATCCACGATGGCCGTGGTGGTCCTCATCGGCATCGCCCGGGGACGACCCTCCCAAGGACTCCCGCTGCTCGCCCTCGCCGTTATGGTCCTCCTCGTGCACGACCCCTGGCTCGCCCGCGACTACGGCTTCGCACTGTCGGTTCTGGCCACCGGAGGACTGATGCTGCTCGCCGGCCCGCTCGCGCGCATCCTGACCAGGTGGCTGCCGCGAACCCTGGCCGTCGCACTCGCGGTTCCCGTCGCGGCCCAGCTCGCCTGTCAACCGGTCCTCATCCTGCTCTCGCCGACAATCCCGCTCTACGGTGTCGCCGCCAACCTCCTCGCAGCCCCAGCGGCACCGGTGGCGACGCTCCTCGGCTGCCTCGCCTGTGTTGCTCTGCCGTTTGTCCCCGCGCTCGGTCAGGCGCTCGTCTGGGTGGCCTGGGCGCCGTCCGCTTGGATCGCCCAGGTCGCGACCGCCACCAGTGCCCTCCCGGGCAGCGCGCTCCCGTGGGCCGACGGCATCGTCGGCGTCCTGTTCTGCGCGGCGGCCCTGGTCGCGGTCACCGTCCTGGCTTTGGCACCCCCACGTGTCGGACGGGGGATGCTCGCCACGTTGGCCAGTGCCTCCCTCCTTCTCGGCACCGTCGGCTACCTAGGCATCCTCGGCGGAACCGTCGTCGGCCGCGCCGTCGCCCTTCCGGACACCTGGCAGCTCGCCGCCTGCGATGTCGGCCAGGGCGACGCACTCCTCATCCGGGACGGCGACCACGTCGCCATGATCGACGTCGGACGCGAACCCGCCCTCGCCACCGCCTGCCTCGACACTCTCGGCATCGCACGCATCGACCTGCTGATCCTCACCCACTTCGACGTCGACCACGTCGGTGGCCTCCCTGGCGTCCTCGGCCGGGTGGAGCGCGCGCTCGTCGGGGAGCCGGGCCGAGACCTCGACACCCGCGCCCTTGCCTCCCTCCGCGACTCCGGTGCGACCGTCGAGCAGGGCTTCGCCGGCGCCCACGGAACCCTCGGCGCGATCACCTGGGCGGTCCTCTGGCCACCCCAGCCCCCGCAGGAAACGCCCGCTTTAAGCGGCAACCCCGGCAGCATCACGGTCGCCGTCGAAGGCCACGGGATGCGCTCGATCTTCCTCGGCGACCTCGGCGAGTCCAGCCAGGATGCGCTCCTCGCCGGGGACGGCGTCCGCCCGGTCGACGTCGTCAAGGTCGCCCACCACGGCTCCGCCGACCAAAGCCCGCGCTTGTACTCCGCCCTGAACGCGAGCCTCGCCCTCGTCTCGGTCGGCGCTGACAACGGCTACGGACACCCCACCCCCTCCGCCCTCGGGATGCTCGCCGCCGCGGGCAGCACCGTCGCCCGCACCGACCACTCCGGCCTGCTCCTCGTCTCACCCGGCCCCGTCCCCGGCCGCGTCGACCTCTGGACAGAGCGCGACCCACCGCCCGCGACCCCGGGCGCTCTCGCCAGCCCGCTGGCCGTTAGCGTCGAGTCCCGGACGCAACGCGACCCATCGCCCGCGACCCCAGGCGCTCTCGCCAGACCGGCGGCCGTCGGCGTCGAGTCCCGGACGCAACGCGACCCATCGCCCGTGACCCCGCCGCTCTCGTCAATCCGGTGGCCGTCGGCGTCGAGTCCCGGACGCAACGCGACCCATCGCCCGCGACCCCCGCCGCTCTCGCCAGCCCGGTGGCCGTCAGCGTCGAGTCCCGGACACAACGCAACCCACCGCCCGCATCCACCGTCCTGCCATCCACCCAGGCGCCCGGTGACGGTGGCCGCCCGTACACTGGAATGGACCGAGGAGGAACGTGGCGGCACGAGGCGGCAGCAGGGCGAGCGCGAGCAAGGGGCGGGCGCCGAGCGCCGTCATCGCGCAGCTCGCGTGGAACCAGATCAGGACGGCGCCGGTGGTGCTGGTGTCCGGTCCGGAGGGCTTCCTCGCCGACCGGTCCATCCGGATGCTGCGCGACGCTCTCAAGGCCGAGGACGCGAGCCTCGAGATCAGCGACATCAACGCAGCCGACTACGCGCCGGGGGAGTTGCTCACGCTCGCGAGCCCCTCCCTGTTCGGCGAGCCCCGACTGATCAGGGTCGAGGCGGTCGAGAAGTGCAACGACGCGTTCCTCAGCGACATGCTCGACTACCTGCCGAGCACCGCCGACGGCACGGTCGTGGTGCTCCGACACGGCGGCGGCGTGCGCGGCAAGAAGTTGCTCGACGCCATCCGGGCCGGAGGCGGAGGCGGCATCGAGGTGGTCTGCACCGAGCTGAAGAAGGACTCCGACAAGTACGACTTCGCCCAGGCCGAGTTCCGGAACGCCGGCAAGAAGATCACGGCAGGAGCGTTGCGCGCGGTGACGTCCGCGTTCGCCGACGACCTGGCCGAACTGGCCGCCGCGTGCCAGCAACTCATCTCCGACACCGCCGCGGAGGTCACCGAGGCGACGGTCGACAAGTATTACGGCGGCCGTGTCGAGACGAATGCCTTCCACGTGGCCGATGCTGCAATCGCAGGACGGTACGGAGAAGCCCTGGTCACGATGCGGCACGCGCTCGCCTCCGGCGCCGACCCCGTACCGATGGTCGCGGCGTTCGCGAGCAAGGTCCGCACGATGGCGAAGCTGTCCGGCGCGCGCGGAGGCTCCGCCCAGCTCGCGCAGCAGTTCGGCCTCGCCCCCTGGCAGGTCGATCGCGCCAAGCGCGACCTCCAGGGCTGGACGGAGGACGGACTCGGCCGCTGCATCGAGGTCCTCGCCGAAACCGACGCAAACGTCAAGGGCGGCGGCCGCGACCCGGTCTTCGCCCTCGAACGCATGATCCGCATCGTCAGCGCCCGCGGCCGCGGCGCCTGACGCAGCGCGCCACGCCTAGCCGATCGTGCCCGCGCGCTCAGCCAGCTGAGCCATCGCGCCCCAACACCGCACAACGCGAAGAGCCCCCGTCGTGACGACGGGGGCTCTTCGCTGCCGGACGGGTCCGGGATGCTGGTGCTGCTTAGAGGGCTGCGACCTGCTTGGCGATCGCCGACTTCTTGTTGGCGGCCTGGTTCTTGTGGATGACGCCCTTGCTGGCCGCCTTGTCGAGCTTCTTCGTAGCGAGCTTCAGCGCCGAAGTCGCCTTGTCCTTGTCGCCGGCTGCAACGGCCTCGCGGGTCGCGCGGACCGCGGTCTTGACCTCGCTCTTGACAGCCTTGTTGCGCTCCTGGGCCTTCTTGTTGGTGCCGATGCGCTTGATCTGCGACTTGATGTTTGCCACGTGGTTACTTTCGTTCGAAGTGAGTTTCGGATGAGCCGCTCAGCGAGAGAGGGCGCCTTGCGGCAGTCGTGCGGAAGAACCCACACGCAAGCCAACAAACAACTTTACCAGCGAGCGGGCTCTGCGCCAAACCGGTCCGGGGGCGCTGCACGCGAGGTCAGGCAGGCGGAGCACCCCCGGAGTCGATGAGGCGGACGCTCAGTCCGCCGTGCCTGCGCCGACGGCGGCCGGAGCGTACGACCCACTCACCAGCTCGTCGACCAGGGTCGGGCCGTTCGGCTCCCAGCCGAGGTCGATGCGGGCCTTCGTTCCGCGTGCCTGCTGGTCGAGGAATAGCGCGTCGGCGAAGTCCGCGCCGAGGCGGGCGCGCGTCTCGTCCGCGCTCTCCGGCTCCACGCCGCCGGAGACACCGGCAGCCGACGCCGCGGCCTCGCCGAGCTCGCGGACGGTCGGATTCGCGCCGCTCGCGCCGAGGTAGACCGCGCCGGCGTCGCCGTTCTCGAACACCAGCACGTACAGCGCGGCCAGGTCGTCGACGTGCACCGTCGTCCAGTGCTGCTCGCCGTCGCCGACCAGGCGGAGGGCGGGTGCGGCGCCGGAGCCGCGGGGCGCATCCACGAGCACGTTGGCGATTCCTGCGCCGTGGCCGTAAACGACGGCGGGCACGACGACCGCCGTGCGGATGCCCTCTGCGGCGAGGACGCGCTCCTCCGTCGCCCGGCGCCACGCAGTCAGCGCTGGCGGGGCGGAGGGGGAGTCCTCGGTGATGTCCGGGTTGGAGCCGTACGACCAGATGCCTCCGGTGTGCACGAACGGCTTGCCGCTTCCTTCGAGGCCGCGCAGGACGGCGTCGACGAAGACCGGGTCGACGTCCTTGGCCGATGCGAGGTGGATGACGCCGTCGCTCTCGCGGGCCGCCCGCTCGACCAACTCGGCGTCGCTCGCATCGCCGATGAGCGCGGTGGCCCCGGCTGCCTCGACTCGCGCGGCCTTCTCCTCGTCGCGCACCAGTGCGGTCACGCTGTGACCCTCCTCGAGGAGGCGGGGGAGGACGGATGATCCGATGAAGCCGGTCGCGCCGGTCAAGAGAATGCTCATGGTTCGGTGAAACGCCGCCGCCGCCGATGCATTCCCGCCACGTGATATTCATTCGCCGGCCTCGCCCGTCTCGGCGCACGCCACCGCACCGCCCGTCGTCCCGCCCACTCCGGCGCCCCACTCCACGCCACCCGCGGCCACCCCGCCTCACCACCCCCACCCCCAGGCGTATGGTCGAAGCCATGACCACAACCTCTTCCGTCGCCATCGTCAATGCATACATCGTCCCGGTCGCCGGTGACCCGATCGAGAACGGCACCGTCCTCATCCAGGACGGGAAGATCGCCGCCGTCGGCACCAGCGCGGACATCGAGATCCCGGATGGCGTCCGCACGGTCGACGCGAGCGGCAAGTGGGTGCTGCCCGGCTTCATCGAGTCGCACGGTCACGTCGGCATCCACGAGGAGGCCAATGGCCCCGCGGGCGACGACACGAACGAGATGACCACCCCGAACACGGCGGCGGTGCGCGCCATCGACGCCATCAACATCGACGACGAGGGGTTTCGGGATGCGCTGTCCGGCGGCGTCACGTCCATCGTCGTCAAGCCGGGGTCCGGCAACCCGATCGGCGGGCAGACCGTCGCGATCAAGTCGTGGGGCGGCCGCACCATCGACGAGCAGGTGCTGCGCGAGGCCGTGAGCGTGAAGTCCGCGCTCGGCGAGAACCCGAAGCGGGTGTACGGCGGCAAGAACGTCACCCCGAGCACGCGGCTCGGCGTCGCCATGATCATCCGCGAGGCGTTCGTCGACGCCCAGAACTACCGGGCCCAGCGCGACGACGCGGAGAAGGAGGGCAAGCCGTTCGCCCGCGACCTCGGCAAGGAGACGCTGGTGCGTGTGCTCGACGGCGAGCTCGCCTGGGACCAGCACACCCACCGCCACGACGACATCGCCACCGCCATGCGCCTCGCCGACGAGTTCGGCTACCGGCTCGTCATCAACCACGGCACGGAGGCGCACAAGCTCGCCGACGTGATCGCCGAGCGCGACATCCCGGTGATCTTCGGTCCGATGTTCACCTCCCGCTCGAAGGTGGAGCTGCGCGACCGGGCCATCGCCAATCTCGCGAAGATCGCAGCGGCGGGCGTGCGCGTCGCCATCACGACCGACCACCCGGTCGTGCCGATCAACTTCCTGGTGCACCAGGCGTCGCTCGCAGTGAAGGAGGGCCTGCCGCGCGAGACCGCCCTGGAGGCGCTGACCGTGAACCCCGCGTCGTTCCTGAAGCTGGACGACCGCGTCGGCTCCCTCACGCCCGGCCTCGACGGCGACGTGGTGGTCTGGTCCGGCGACCCGCTCGACGTCAACTCGCGTGCAGAGCGTGTCTTCATCGACGGCGCGGAGGTCTACCGCTGGGAGGACGGCGCCGGCGTCGTGGTCGAGCGCTCCGAGCGCTTCGCCTGAACCTCGAATAGGAGACGCGCCGGTCCGCGTGGGAGAATCGCAGCACAATGTCACCACGAGCTCTGAAGGCCCTCGAGCCCGCCGCGACCGATCCGGCGTTCATCCGCAATTTCTGCATCATCGCCCACATCGACCACGGCAAGTCCACCCTGGCCGACAGGATGCTGCAGATCACCGGCGTCGTCGCCGAGCGCGACATGCGCGCGCAGTACCTGGACCGCATGGACATCGAGCGTGAGCGCGGCATCACGATCAAGAGCCAGGCCGTGCGCATGCCGTGGGCCGACGACGACGGTCAGGCCTTCACGCTCAACATGATCGACACGCCCGGCCACGTCGACTTCACCTACGAGGTGTCCCGGTCGCTCGCCGCGTGCGAGGGCGCGATCCTGCTGGTCGACGCCGCGCAGGGCATCGAGGCCCAGACGCTCGCGAACCTGTACCTGGCGCTCGAGAACGACCTCACGATCATCCCGGTGCTGAACAAGATCGACCTGCCAGCCGCAGACCCGGACAAGTACGCCGCGGAGCTCGCCAGCCTCATCGGCGGCAAGCCGGAGGACGTGCTCCGCGTGTCCGGCAAGACCGGGATGGGCGTGGATGCGCTGCTCGACCGGGTCGTGGACCTCATCCCGGCCCCGGTGGGCGTCAAGGATGCTCCGCCGCGCGCGATGATCTTCGACTCGGTGTACGACAGCTACCGCGGCGTCGTCACCTATGTGCGCATGATCGACGGCAAGCTGTCCCCGCGCGAGCGCATCCAGATGATGTCGACCAAGGCCACCCACGAGATCCTGGAGATCGGCGTCTCCGCACCGGAGCCGACCCCCTCGAAGGGTTTGGGCGTCGGCGAGGTCGGCTACCTGATCACCGGCGTGAAGGATGTCCGCCAGTCGAAGGTCGGCGACACCGTCACGTCGGCCGCGAAGCCCGCGACCGAAGCGCTGCCCGGCTACACCGAGCCGAAGCCGATGGTCTTCTCCGGCCTCTACCCGATCGACGGCAGCGACTATCCAGAACTGCGCGAGGCGCTCGACAAGCTCAAACTGTCGGATGCCGCCCTCGTCTACGAGCCGGAGACCTCCGTCGCCCTCGGCTTCGGTTTCCGCTGCGGCTTCCTCGGTCTGCTGCACCTGGAGATCGTCACCGAGCGCCTCGAACGCGAGTTCGGCCTCGACCTCATCACCACCGCTCCGAGCGTGATCTACGAGGTGACCACCGAGGACAAGAAGGTCATCACGGTCACCAACCCGAGCGAGTTCCCCGGCGGCAAGATCGCCAAGGTCGAGGAGCCGATGGTGAAGGCCGCGATCCTCGCACCCAAGGACTACGTCGGCGTCATCATGGAGCTCTGCCAGAGCCGCCGAGGCTCGCTGCTCGGGATGGAGTACCTCGGCGAGGACCGCGTCGAGATCCGCTACACGATGCCCCTCGGCGAGATCGTCTTCGACTTCTTCGACCAGCTGAAGAGTCGCACCGCCGGATACGCCTCCCTCGACTACGAGCCCACCGGCCAGCAGGAGGCCGACCTGGTCAAGGTCGACATCCTGTTGCAGGGCGAACAGGTGGATGCGTTCAGCGCCATCGTCCACCGGGACAAGGCGTACGCGTACGGAGTGCTGATGACCGGCCGGCTGCGCGAGCTGATCCCGCGCCAGCAGTTCGAGGTCCCCATCCAGGCCGCGATCGGTGCCCGCATCATCGCCCGCGAGAGCATCCGGGCGATGCGCAAGGACGTGCTCGCCAAGTGCTACGGCGGCGACATCACTCGCAAGCGCAAACTCCTCGAGAAGCAGAAGGAGGGCAAGAAGCGCATGAAGATGGTCGGCCGCGTGGAAGTGCCCCAGGAGGCGTTCATCGCGGCGCTGAGCGGCGACGTGGAGAAGAAGGACAAGAAGTAGGCCATCGTCGCCCGCACCCGATCCGCAGCGTTTTCCCGCACGCAACACGCCAAGTAAAGTTGTCACCATGCGTCGCTCCACGTTCACCGATGAGCCGGTCACCTATGGTGCGGTCGGTGGGACGCAGGCTGCCGACCTGCTCTACTACCCGCCGAAGGGCTACAAGTCGTTCATCCGTCAGGCGCGCATCGGCAGCGGGGAGGAGCGGTTCGCGTCGACCGTCACTGCGCTGATGACCTGGGGTGTGCAGCGGGGGAGCGGCATCAAGGTCACCGAGACCCATGAGGGCACCGGCGTCCAGTATGAGGGTGTCGTGTTCAACCCGGATGGCACGCCGGCGAAGATGCAGGAGCACCGGCCCTCCGAGGCGATTTTCGCCGATGACGGGTCGCCGTATATCGCCAACGGGATGACCGCCGTGCTGAAGATTCCGTTCTGGCCGCTGACCGTGTCCGCGCCGGTCAGGGTGGTGTACGTCATCGACGAGCCGCAGCGGGCCGGGTTCGCGTATGGGACGCTGCACGGGCATCCGGAGTCCGGCGAGGAGGCGTTCATCGTCGAGTTGAGGGATGACGGGTCGGTGTGGTTCGTCGTGCGCGCGTTCTACCGGCCGTCGACCACGTTCTACCGGCTGGCGTCGCCCGTTCTTCGGCTGGCACAGCGGCGGTACACCGCCCGGTATTTGCGGTCGTTGCTTCCCGCCAGGGCGGCCTGAGGTGCCGAGCGCTCTTCCCCTCGGCGACCCTGCACCCGCCGACGGACTGCTGCCGTCCAGCGTGCTCGACAGTGTCGGCGAGCGTGCGTTCGGGGTGTACCTGCACGTTCCGTTCTGCCGCGTGCGCTGCGGGTACTGCGACTTCAACACGTACACCGCCACCGAACTGCGCGGCGTCTCCCAGTCCGACTACGCCGGCCACGCCCAGCGGGAGGTGGCCTTCGCGGCCGCAGCGCTCGACCGCAGCGGGCTGCCTGCCCGCTCGGTGTCGACCGTCTTCTTCGGCGGGGGTACGCCGACCATGCTGCCCGCCTCCGACCTGGCCGGGATGCTCGGCGCAGTCCGGGACGCCTGGGGGCTCGCACCGGGGGCGGAGATCACCACCGAGGCCAACCCGGACTCCGTCGACGCCGACTACCTGCGCAGCCTCGCGGACGCCGGATTCACGCGCGTCTCGTTCGGGATGCAGTCGGCCGTGCCGCACGTGCTGGCGACGCTCGAGCGCACCCACGACCCGGAGCGGGTGCCGCTCGTGGTCGAGTGGGCGAGGGACGCCGGGCTGCAGGTGAGCCTCGACCTCATCTACGGGACGCCGGGGGAGTCGCTGGCCGACTGGGAGCGGTCGCTCGACTCGGCCATCGCCTGCCGCCCCGACCACCTCTCCGCGTACTCGCTGATCGTGGAGACCGGCACCAAGCTGGCCAGGCAGATCAAGTCGGGCGTCGTCGCGGAGCCGGACGAAGACCTGCAGGCCGATATGTACGAGCTCGCGGATGCCCGCCTCGCCGCTGCCGGATATGGCTGGTACGAGGTGAGCAACTGGGCAAAGGACGACGACCACCGCTCCCGCCACAACCTCGCGTACTGGCAGGGCCACGACTGGTGGGGTGTCGGACCGGGCGCGCACAGCCACGTCGGTGGCGTCCGCTGGTGGAACGTGAAGCATCCCGCCGCCTACGCGGGCCGCGTGCTCGCCGGGGAGTCGCCCGCAGCGGGCCGCGAGACCCTGGATGCGGAGACCAGGCGCGTGGAGCGCGTGCTGCTGCTCACGCGCATCCGGGACGGGATCGCGACCGCCGACCTCGACCAGTACGGCCGCACGGCGGTGGCCGCGCTGATCGCCGACGGACTGGTGGATGCGCGGGCCGCGCTCCGCGGGACCATCGAGCTCACGCTGTCGGGCCGTCTCCTCGCCGACGCGGTCGTCCGCAGGCTGCTCGACGACTGACACCGTCGCCCTGCGCCGACGACACGCGCCCGGCACACACCCCGGAAACGACGAACGCCCCGGCTCGGAAGCCGGGGCGTGCGACGAAGCGGTCGAACGTCAGCTGACGAACTTGATCGCCACCGGGTAGACGTAGTACTGACCCTGGTTGGCCTTGATCGCCGCGATGATGCTGAAGACGATGTTCAGGATGGCCGCAGCAGCGATGATCAGCACGCCGACGAACACGATCGTCAGGATTCCGCCCACGATGTACGCGATGAAGATCGTGATCTGGAAGTTCAGCGCCGTCGCGGTGTGCGCGCGGACGAACGGGCCCTTGTCCTTGAGGACGAGGTAGCCGACGAGCGCCGGGATCCAGTTGAAGATGATGCCACCGATGTGGACCAGGGTCGCCCACAGCTTCTCATCCGAGGGGCTGAGCTGCTGGGACTGGCCTCCGTACGGTGCACCAGGCGGCGGCGGGGGCGTTGCGGACATGTTCTCTCCTTGGCTGCGCCCGGGGTCCGGGCGGGTCGTGGACGGGATCGTCAGCCATAACAGTAGGGCAAACATCCCGAAACTGGGAAGACGCCGAGAGACCCGGGTCCCTCGGCGTCCTCCGGCGGTGCTCTGCGGCCGGGTTCTGCGCGCTACTTGATGAAGCGGAAGTTGACCGGGTAGCGGTAGGTTCCTCCGCTGTTCACCTTCACGAATCCGAGGATCGAGAACACCAGGTTCACGACGTAGAGGATCCACGGGATGAGCAGGCCGAAGATCAGCCAGCCGAAACCGGTGAACGCCAAGACGGCGCCGACGATCTGGGAGGCGATCCAGACGATGATCCAGGTGATCTGCCAGTTGAGGGCTTCCTTCGATTCCTGGTTGGTCAGCTGACCGCGGTCTTTGAAGACGAGGAAGATGATCAGCGACGGCAGGATCCAGAGGATGCCGCCGAGGTGGGCGAACGACGCCCACTGCTTGTCGGACGCCGCGTCGAGCGGAGCGGCGGCAGGAGCGCCCGCGCCGCCGTACGGCTGCTGCGGCTGCTGACCGTACGGCTGCTGCGGCGGGGGCACCTGGCCGCCGTACGGCTGCTGCGGCTGCGCCGGAGGAACGTTCGGCTGCTGCGGCGGGACCTGACCGTATGGCTGCTGCGGCTGCGCCGGGGGGACGTTCGGCTGCTGCGGGGGAACGCCGTTGCCTTCCGGGTTGACCGGCGGCTGGTTCGGGTCACTCATGGTCGGAGCCTTTCGTGAGGGGCAGGCACGTATTCGCACCTGTGCGCATACCGTACTGCCGCCGCTCCCGGCGGGGCAATGATCGTGTGGGCGTGTCAGCGCGTTATGATTAGCACTCAGGTTCAGTGAGTGCTAAAGGTCTTCGGGAGGCGGGTCGCATGGTTTCTGAGCGGAGCCTCGAGGTGCTGCGCGTCATCGTGCAGGACTACGTCGCGTCACGCGAACCGGTCGGCTCGAAGAGCATCGTCGAGCGGCACGCGTTCGGCGTGTCGGCGGCGACGATCCGCAACGACATGGCCGCGCTCGAAGAGGAAGACCTGATCGCCGCCCCGCACACCTCGTCCGGGCGCGTCCCCACCGACAAGGGCTACCGGCTGTTCGTCGACCACCTCGCGGAGATGCGTCCGCTCAGTCAGGCGCAGCGGCAGGCGATCGAGGTGTTCCTCGGCGAGTCCGTCGACCTCGACGACGTGCTCGCGCGCACCGTGCGGCTGCTGTCGCAGCTGACCAACCAGGTCGCGCTCGTGCAGTATCCGTCTGTGACACGGTCGCGCATCCGGCACATCGAGCTGGTGACGCTGGCGCCGCGCAGGCTGCTCAGCGTGCTGATCACCGACTCCGGCGCCGTCGAGCAGCGCGTGATCGAGCTCGGCGCCGAGCTGTCGGACGAGGAGGTCGCCGAGATCCGCGGCGCCATCAACGGCGCTGCGGCCGGACTGTCGCTCAGCGACGCGACCGCCAGGCTCTCGCAGCTCCCGGATGCGCTGACCGAGCGCACCAGGGCGCTGGTCGACCCCGTCGCGACGGCTCTCATGGAGCAGATCGCCGCGAACCGCCAGGACAAGCTGGTGATGGCCGGAGCCGCGAACCTCGTGCGCACCGAGCACGACTTCACGGGGAGCATCTTCCCCGTCCTCGAAGCCATCGAGGAGCAGGTCGTGCTGTTGAAGCTGTTCGGCGAGATGGCCGGCGACCAGCACGGGGTGGCGGTGAGCATCGGGCGCGAGAACGCGTCGTTCGGGCTCGCGGAGACCTCCGTACTGTCGAGCGGCTACACCGCATCCGGGTCGGAGCTGGCGCGTCTCGGCGTGCTCGGCCCGCTCCGCATGGACTATTCGAGCAACATGGCCGCCGTGCGAGCGGTGGCCCGCTACCTCTCCCGCCTGCTCGGCGAATAAGACAACGAACGAGAAGGAAAAGCCGTCTGTGGCCGACCACTACGAAGTCCTGGGCGTTGAGCGCAACGCCACCCCCGATGAGATCAAGAAGGCGTACCGTCGCCTCGCTCGCGAACTGCACCCGGATGTGAACCCGTCCGCCGAGGCGTCCGAGCGTTTCAAGCTGGTCACCCACGCGTACGACGTGCTGAGCGACCCGCAGCAGCGCGAGCAGTACGACCTCGGCCCGCAGGCCGGGTTCGGCGGAGGCGGCCAGAACTTCGGCGGCTTCGGCGATATCTTCGAGACGTTCTTCGGAGGCGGCGGCCAGACCAGAGGGCCGAAGTCCCGCCGCGAGCGCGGCCAGGATGCGCTGCTGCGCGTCGAGGTGGACCTCGACGAGGTCATCTTCGGCACCCACCGCGACCTCGAGGTCGACACCGCCATCGTCTGCGAGACCTGCAACGGCTCGTGCTGCCAGCCGGGCACCGCTCCGGTGACCTGCGACATCTGCCACGGCACCGGCAGCATCCAGCGCTCCGTGCGTTCGCTGCTCGGCAACGTGATGACCTCCACCCCCTGCGGCACCTGCCGCGGCTACGGCACCGTCATCGCGACGCCGTGCGTCACCTGCCAGGGCCAGGGCCGCGTGCGCGCCCGCCGCACGGTTCCCGTGGACATCCCCGCCGGTGTCGACACCGGCCTCCGGCTGCAGATGCCGGGCAGCGGCGAGGCCGGTCCCGCCGGCGGCCCGAACGGCGACCTCTACCTGGAGATCAAGGTCAAGCACCACGACGTGTTCAGCCGCGACGGTGACGACCTGCTCTGCACGCTCGAAGTGGCGATGACGGATGCGATCCTCGGCACCACTGCCACGGTCAAGGCGCTCGATGGCGACATCAAGCTGGAGCTGAAGGCGGGCATCCAGAGCGCGGACATCATCACGGTGAAGGATCGCGGCATCACGCACCTGCGTGGCAGCGGCCGCGGCGACCTGCGGGTCGGCATCCAGGTGGTCACTCCGACGAAGCTCGACCACAAGGAGCGCGAGCTGATCAAGCAGTTCGCCTCGACGCACAAGCAGGAGGAGCCGTCGCTGGCCCGCTTCCAGCAGGGTCTCTTCGCCAAGCTGCGCGACCGCTTCCTGAACGTCTGATCCCGGCATGAGCTCGCTCTACCTGCGGGAGGACCTGGAGGCGGCGGCGGTCGGCGAGCGCCTGTCGATCACCGGTGCTGAGGCGAAGCACGCCGCGACGGTCAACCGCACACGGCCTGGCCAGACGGTGATGATCGGCAACGGCCGGGGGCTGGTGGCGACGGGCGAGGTGGTGGAGGCGACCAACGCCGCGCTCACCATCGACGTGGCCACGGTGCAGCAGGTGGAGCGCGGCGCGCCGGCGATCACCCTCGTGCAGGCCCTCGCGAAGGGCGACCGCGACGAACTCGCCATCCAGGCCGCGACCGAATTGGGCGTGGATGCGGTGATCCCGTGGGCGGCATCCCGGTCGGTCTCCCGCTGGGAGGGCCAGAAGGTCGCCAAGGGCCGCGAGCGCTGGGCGACCATCGTGCGCGAGGCGGCGAAGCAGTCGATCCGGGCCTGGGTGCCGGAGGTCGGGGAGCTGGCGTCGACCAAGCAGGTCGCTGCACACTGCGCCGACGCGCGGGTGCTCGTGCTGGAGCCGGACGCGGACGTGCCGCTCACGTCGCTGCAACCGGATGCGCGCCCTCTCGTGCTGGTGGTCGGCCCGGAGGGCGGCATCGCGCCGTCGGAGCTCGACGCGTTCCGCGACGCGGGCGCCGAGCTCGTGCGTCTCGGCTCGACGGTGCTGCGCACCTCGACGGCCGGGCCGGCGGCCTTGGCCGTGCTGAACGCATCCATCGGCCGTTGGTGAGGCGTGGCGCTTAAGATGGGAGACATGGAAACCGAGCAGCCTTCGATCTTCTCCCGCATCATCGCGGGCGAGATCCCGGCCGACATCGTCTACGACGGCGAGCGCATCATCGCGTTCAGGGACATCGCGCCCAAGGCGCCCGTGCACCTCCTGGTCGTACCCAAGACGCAGCAGTACCGCGACGTGACCGAGCTGGCGGCGGGGGATCCCGCCCTGCTGGCCGAACTGGTCGCGACGGCGAAATCGCTGGCGGAGGAACACTCCGACGGTGATTTCCGTTTGATCTTCAATACCGGGGCCAATGCGGGACAGACCGTGTTCCATGTGCACGCCCACGTTCTGAGCGGAGAGCTCGAGGAAGGAAGCCTTGCCGACTAGCGAATCAACGCCTGCAGCGGGAGCATCGGAGTCCGAAGCACGCCTGCACGTCGACGGCGTGCAGATGGTGCGGTTGCTCGGCCCGCAGGATCGTCTGCTCACCACGTTGGAGCGGCAGTACCCGCAGGTCAGCGTGCACGTTCGCGGCAACGAGATCTCGCTCACCGGCGACGCGTCCCAGGTGGATGCGGCCCGCCGGCTGATCGAGGAGCTGCTGCTGATGGTGCGCAACGGCCAGGAGATCAGCCCCGCCGAGGTGACCAGTTCGGCGAAGATGCTGGACACCGGCCTGAACCTGAGTCCGTCCGACGTGCTCAGCCAGGCCATCCTGACCGCGCGCGGCAAGGCGATCCGGCCGAAGACCCTCGGTCAGAAGCAGTACGTCGACGCCATCGACCACAACACCATCGTGTTCGGCATCGGACCGGCCGGCACGGGCAAGACCTATCTGGCGATGGCGAAGGCCGTGCAGGCCCTGCAACGCAAAGAGGTCAACAGGATCATCCTGACCCGCCCGGCCGTCGAGGCCGGCGAGCGGCTCGGCTACCTGCCTGGCACGCTCACCGACAAGATCGACCCGTACCTGCGTCCGCTGTACGACGCGCTCAACGAGATGATGGACCCGGACATCGTGCCGAAGCTGCTCGCGGCCGGGACGATCGAGGTCGCTCCGCTGGCGTACATGCGCGGACGCACGCTGAACGACTCGTTCATCGTGCTCGACGAGGCGCAGAACACCACGCCGGAGCAGATGAAGATGTTCCTCACCAGGCTCGGCTTCGGCTCGCGGATGGTCGTCACCGGCGACATCACGCAGGTGGACCTGCCGACGGCGGCCAGCGGTCTCCGGCTGGTGACGCGGGTGCTGAAGGACATCGACGACATCTACTTCGCGCGTCTCACCAGCGACGACGTCGTCCGGCACACGCTGGTCGGCCGCATCGTCGACGCATACACCGAGTACGACGCGCAGAAGCAGGCGCTGCACTACGAGCGCGAGCAGGCGGCCGAGTTCGCCAACCGCGCAGAGCGCCGCTCCGCCGTCCCGCGCGACCGCTTCCCGAAACGACGTTAGGCCCGGCCCCATGAGTATCGAAGTCAACAACGAGTCGGCCATCGAGGTGGACGAAGCTGCACTGCAGCGGCTCGCCGGGTACGCGTTCGACATCATGCACGTGCATCCGGATGCCGAGCTCGCCATCGTCCTGGTGGACGAGGCGGCGATGGAGCAGCTGCACGTGCAGTGGATGGACGAGCCTGGGCCGACCGACGTGCTGAGCTTCCCGATGGACGAGTTGCGCCCCGGCACGGAGGAGGAGCCTGCCCCCGCCGGGCTGCTCGGCGATGTCGTGCTCTGCCCACAGGTCGCTCAGGCCCAGGCGGAGACGGCCGGACACTCCCTGATGGAGGAGCTACTGCTCCTGACGACGCACGGCATCCTGCACCTGCTCGGCTTCGACCACGCCGAGCCGGCCGAGGAGCGCGAGATGTTCGGCATCCAGCGCGACATCCTGGTGGGCTTCTCCCGCTACGACCGACAGCGATAGGCACCGGATGCTCGCAACGCTGTTCTTCATCGTCGCGTTCCTGCTCGTCGCGTTCGGCGGCCTGATGGCCGCTGTGGACTCCGCCCTGTCCGTGCAGTCCAGGAACGACATCGCCGAGCTGGCGGAGACCTCGCGGTCGAAGACGTCGCTGCTGGCGATCGCTGCCGATCCAGGCGCGTACTTCAACGCGATCAACTTCAGCCGCATCACCGCGGAGACCACCGCTGCGGTGCTCGTGACGCTCGCCTTCGAGCAGATCTTCGACGAGTGGTGGATCTCGCTGCTGCTGTCCGCTCTGATCATGACGGCGGTGTCGTTCGTGCTGGTCGGTGCGAGCCCGCGCAGCGTCGGACGCGCCAACTCCACGATGCTGCTGCGGCTGACCGCGCCGCTCGTGCGGTTCATCCGGGTGCTGCTCGGTCCGATCGCCGGCGGCCTGGTGGCCCTCGGCAACCGGGTGACGCCGTCGCGGGCGCGCTCAGCGCCGGTCGCGAGCGAGGAGCAGCTGCTCAGCATCGTCGACGAGGCCACCGAGTTCGACGTGCTGGAGGAGGACGACCGCGAGCTCATCCACTCGATCTTCGAGTTCAACGAGACGGTGGTGCGCGAGGTGATGATCCCGCGCACCGACATGGTCGCCATCGACAAGTCGGCCGGACTCGGCACCGCGATGGGCCTGTTCTTCAGCAAGGGCGTGTCCAGGATGCCCGTGATCGACGGCGACCCGGACGAGGTCGTCGGCGTGCTCTACCTCCGGGATGTGGCCAAGCTCAGCTTCGAGAGCCCGCTCGGCGCCGACGAGCTGACGATGGGCGACATCGTGCGGCCCGCGCTGTTCGTGCCGGAGTCGCAGAAGGCGGACGCGCTGCTGCGGCAGATGCAGCTGGAGTCCAATCACCTGGCGATGGTGGTGGACGAGTACGGCGGCATCGCCGGGCTGGTGACCCTGGAAGACCTGATCGAGGAACTGGTCGGAGACATCTCCGACGAGTACGACCACGAGGTGGAACTGGTGCAGCAGGTGGGGGAGGGACGCTACCGCGTGAGCACCCGCCTCCCCATCGACGAACTGGGCGAGCTGTTCGACCTTGAGCTGGACGACGACGACGTCGACAGCGTCGGTGGCCTCGTCGCCAAGGCGCTCGGCCGCCTGCCGGAGGTCGGGTCGACCGCATCCAGTCACGGACTGCGGTTCACGGTCGACCGCACAGAGGGCCGCCGCAAACACGTCAGCACCGTGCTCGTCGAACGCGACGCAGCACTGATCTCGGCGCCTGGCGCGCCGGAAGAGGAGAACCACTCGTGAACGACTTCCACGCCGGCTTCGCGTCGTTCGTCGGCCGCCCCAACGTCGGCAAGTCCACGCTGACCAACGCGCTCGTCGGCGAGAAGGTCGCGATCACGTCCTCCAAGCCGCAGACCACCCGCCGCGCCATCCGCGGCATCGTGCACCAGAAGAACGGGCAGCTGATCCTGGTGGACACCCCGGGCATCCACCGGCCGCGCACCCTGCTCGGCGAACGGCTCAACTCGCTCGTGCAGTCGACCCTCGGCGATGTGGATGTGATCGGCTTCTGCATCCCCGCCGACGAGAAGATCGGCCCGGGCGACCGGTTCATCAACGAGCAGCTGGACGAGTACCCGCGCGCCAAGAAGGTCGCGATCGTGACCAAGATCGACGCGGCGAGCAAGGCGGCTGTGGCCGAGCAGCTGCTCGCGGTCTCCGCGCTGCGCGAGTGGGAGGCGATCGTGCCGCTGTCGGCGACCAGCCACATCCAGCTGGACACGCTGACCACAGAGCTGATGCGTCTGCTGCCGGTCTCTCCCGCACCGCTGTACCCGTCGGATGCCGTCACCGACGAGGGTCTGGAGGACCGCATCTCCGAGTACATCCGCGAGGCGGTGCTGGAGGGCGTCGAGGACGAGCTGCCGCACTCGCTGGCCGTGACCATCGACGACATCATCGAGCGCGACGACAAAGACCTCGTGGAGGTGTACGCCAACCTGTTCGTCGAGCGCGACAGCCAGAAGGCGATCGTGATCGGCAAGGGCGGCAGCCGCATCCGGGAGGTCGGCGCCACCGCGCGCAAGCCGATCGAGGAGCTGCTCGGCAAGCACGTGTTCCTGTCGATCAGGGTGAAGGTGGCGAAGGACTGGCAGCGTGACCCGAAGCAACTCGGCCGGCTCGGCTTCTAGGAGCGCCGCGGCGTACATCCCTGGGATGAAATCGGCCGTTCGAGGCGGTGCAGCGCCCGTCGGCCCCGTACCGTAGAGGGATGCCGTACCGTACCCGCCTGGTGGAGAGGATCGTCCCGTACCGCTGGGTCCTCGAACCGGCGCTCGGTGTCGTCCTCTTCCTCTCGTGGGTGATCGCCGGACTTCCGTTCGAGTTCCAGTCGGCGCTCGCGCTCACGTTCTACTGCGCGGCGGTCGCCGTCTCCCGGGTGCTTCCTCCCGTCTCGCTCGGGCTGCTCTGGCTCGCGGTACTGGGGGAGGCGACGGAGTCGGTCTCGATGCCGATGCCGTTCCGGGTGCTGTCCGCCGTGGCCGTGCTGATCGCGGTGTTCGGCATCGCCGCGCACTCCGGGCCGGTGGTGCGCTGGCTCGACTTCGCGTCCGCCATCCTGGTCGCGCCGATGCTGGCCTACCTGTTCACGGTGCGCGGTGAACTGAAGTTCCCGCTGATCGGGCCGGTGATCGGCGGCTACTACACCAGCCAGGGCGTCGGGCTGCTGCTGATGAGTCTGCTGCTCGCGGTGACCTTCGTGGCGGGCTGGCTGCTCGGGTTCCTCGTCGCCCGGCAGCGCGCGAGCAGTGTCGGCGCCGGCGCGGAGGAGGGTGCAGGGCCGGGCGCCGAGACGGGCAACCACTCCGTGCTCGTCTGGCTCGCCTCCTCCGGCGGCACCCCCGTTCCCGAGAGCGACCCCAACCGCACGGGCCTCGTGCGCCGCCTCACCAGACGGCAACTCACGTTCGACATCGCCGGTGCGGTGCTGTTCGCCGTGCTGTGCCTGCCGTTCGACTCGGCGGGGCTGTTCGGCATCTCCGGAGACGGCGGAGCCCGGTCGGCGATCGTGGTGGTGATCGGCTTCACGGTCGCGGTCGCCGTCCGCCGCATCTCCCCGGCCGTGGCCCTCGCCATCGCCTGGCTGACCGCGGTGCTGCAGATGACCACCGGCCACAGCATCCAGTTCAGCGATGTGGCCATCCTGGTCGTGCTGTACGCGACGGCGGCGTACGGGGACAGGATCGTGCGCTGGTCCGGGCTCATCTCCGCCGGTCTCGGCGCGGTGGTCGCCGCCCTGTACCTCTCGCTCACCGCCGCCCTCAACCAGAGCTACCTCGACCTGCTCTCCGGCGCCATCTCGCGGCTGGCGCTCGAGTTCGTCTTCCTCGTGGTGGTCAGCGCCACCGTGCTCGGCCTGTCCTGGGTGCTCGGCCTGCTCATGCGCACCTGGCGCAACGCCAGGATGTCCAGGCGCGCCCAGGTGGTCGCGGAGTTCGACAGGGCGCGCGCCGTCGAGGACGTGGTGGTCGAGCAGGAGCGCACCCGCATCGCCCGCGACATGCACGACGTGGTCGCGCACTCGCTCGCGGTGGTGATCGCGCAAGCGGACGGCGCACGCTACGCCCGGCACGCCGACCCGGATGCGGTCGACGTCGCGCTCAAGACCATCGCATCCACCGCCCGGTCCGCACTCGGCGACGTACGGGTGTTGCTCGCCGAACTGCGCCACGCCCAGCCGGAGGGTCCGCAGCCGTCGCTCGACGACCTCGACCGCACGGTCGAGCAGGTGCGCGCGGCCGGGCTCGACGTCACCGTCGAACGCATCGGCGGCTCCGGGATGCTCGGCTCGGCCCAGCAGATCGCCGCGTACCGCATCGTGCAGGAGGCGCTCACCAACGCCCTCCGGCACGGAGACACCAGCATGCCGGCCACCGTCGTCCTCGCCGAGGTCGCGCAGCGCGACGGAGGACCCGGCATCACCATCACCGTGAGGAACACCATGAAGACCGTCCAGACCGACACCCCGGCCACCGGAGCGCTTCCGCGCGTCGGCCACGGCCTGCCAGGGATGCGCGAGCGGGCGACGCTCGCCGGAGGGAGCCTCGCGGCCGGCCCGGCCGGCGGCGAGTTCCTGGTGAACGCGTTCCTGCCGGCGGGGGAGACGGCGTGAGCGGCGACCAGCTGACGGAAGCCGTCGAGGCCGCGACCGGGCGCATCCGGGTGCTGCTGGTCGACGACCAGCCGCTGTTCCGCGCCGGGGTCAGGATGCTCGTGGGATCGCAGGCCGACCTCGAGTTCGTCGGCGAGGCGGCCAACGGGGCGGAGGGCGTGCAGCTCGCCAGGGACACCGCGCCGGACGTGGTGCTGATGGACATCCGGATGCCCGTGATGGACGGGATCGCGGCGACGACCGAGATCATCGAGAGCGCCGCCCGCGAGGCCAGGAGTGCGCCGCGGATCGTGGTGCTGACCACCTTCGATCTCGACGAGGCCGCTGCCCGCGCCATCCGGGGCGGGGCGAGCGGCTTCGTGCTGAAGGATGCGGAGCCGGAGTTCCTGCTCGCGGCGATCCGCACGGTGCACGCGGGGAGCGCCGTGATCGCGGCGGGGGCGACGCGCGAGCTGTTCCAGTACTTCTCGTCCAGCGAGCCGGTCAAGCCGGAGCCGGAGGAGTTCGGCAGCCTCACCGCGCGGGAGCGGGAGATCTTCGTGCTCGCGGCGCGCGGTCTCAGCAACGCGGAGATCGCGGCGACGGAGTACCTGAGCGAGGCGACGGTGAAGACGCACATCAGCCGCATCCTGAGCAAGCTCGGGCTGCGGGATCGCGTGCAGATGGTCGTCTACGCATTCGAGCACGGCCTCACCGCGGCGGAGTAGGGCACGGGCGCAAGAATCATCCTTCCGGCTGATCGCGGATAGCCCTGCCGCCCGATCCGGTGACCATGCCCGCGTCCCTAGCGTGGTGAGTATGGACAACATCACCACCGAGACCGTCACCTCCGCCTCGCCGATCACACCGCCGGAGGAGCCGCTCGTGGCCCGCGTGGTCGATGCGACCAAGTCGTACGGCACGGGGGCAGGGCGGGTGAACGCGCTCGACGGCGTCTCGCTCGGCATCCCGGCCGGCCGCTTCACCGCCATCATGGGCCCGAGCGGATCGGGCAAGTCGACGCTGATGCACGTCATGGCCGGACTCGACACGGTCACCGGCGGCCAGGTGTTCCTCGGTGACACCGACATCACCCGGCTCGGGGATGCGGAACTCACCGTCCTGCGGCGCCGTCGCGTCGGTTTCGTGTTCCAGTCGTTCAACCTGGTGCCAACGCTCGACGTCGCCGCGAACATCCGGTTGCCGTTCGAACTCGACGGCCGCCGCCCGACGCGCACCCAGGGCGAGTGGATCGACCACCTGATCGACTCGCTCGGCCTGCGCGCGCGGCTCACCCACCGCCCGCACGAGCTGTCCGGCGGCCAGCAGCAGCGCGTGGCCATCGTGCGCGCGCTCGCCACCCGCCCCGACCTGATCTTCGCCGACGAGCCGACGGGCAACCTCGACTCGCGCACCGGCCGCGAGGTGCTCACCCTGCTCGCCGAGGCGAGCCGCACATACGGGCAGAGCATCGCAATGGTCACCCACGACCCCATCGCGGCGAGCTACGCCGACCGCATCGTGTTCCTCGCCGACGGCCGTGTCGCCGCCGAGCGCGGACGCTCAGCAGCGGAAGAGATCTCGTCGTACATGCTCGGAATGGAGCAGCACGCGTGAGCCGCCCGTTCTCCGCGTTCCGCGCGAACGCCCGCGACCACCGCGCGAGCATCCTGGTCGCCGCCCTCAGCGCCGCGTTCGGCGTCGCCCTGCTGTCCACCACGAGCGTGCTGTCCGCATACATCGCCGACAGCCCGGTCGCCGAGCACGGCGCCGTCGGGGTCGCCCTCGGGATCGTCGCCGGGGTGTTCTTCATCATCGCCGTCTACGTCGGCGCCATTGTCACCACGAACACCTTCGCGACGGTGATCGCCGGCCGCACGCGGACCATCGCGCTGCTGCGCCTGATCGGGTCGAGCGCCCGCGCGCAGCGTCGCTCGGTGGCGAGCGAGGGGCTCGCGGTCGGACTCGTCGGCGCGAGCATCGGCGGCGTCGCTGCGGCGGTGCTGTCACTCGCGGCTGTGCGTCTCTTCGTCGCCGTCGGGGTGCTGCCGGACGTTCTCTATCCGGTGATCACGCCCGCGCTGCTCGCGCCGGTCGCCGTGGTGATCGTCACCACCTGGCTCGCCTCCTGGGTCGGCAGCCGCCGCGTGCTCACGGTCACTCCGGTGCAGGCACTCGGCGCTGCGGAGGAGCGTCCGGCCGCCGCTGTGCGCCAGCGTGGTCGTCTCGTCGTCGCGATCGTCTTGCTCGTCTCCGGCGTCGGGTTGCTCGTGTTCGGCCTGCTGCTCGGGCTGGGCGTCCTCGCCACGAGCGGCATCCCGATCGCCAGCGGGTACGGTGTGCTGATCGCGCTGCCCGGCGGGGTGCTGTCGTTCACCGGGATCGTGCTCTCCGCCCCGTTCTTCATGCCGGGCGTGCTGCGCGCGGTCGGGCTGCTGTTCGGCCGGGGAGCGGCGGGCAGGCTCGCCGCCGCGAACGCGGTCAGGAACCCGGAGCGCAGCTCGCGCACCACCATCGGGCTCGTCATCGGCGTCACCCTCATCACCATGTTTGTGGTGGCCGCGCAGTCCTACCTCCAGATGATCCGTGAGGCGGCGAAGAACGAGCCGGGGATGTACGAGGGAGCTGAAAGTGTCCTCACGGTCACGATGCTGATCTTCACCGTGCTCGTCGGGTTCTCGGCGATCATCGCCGGGGTCGGTGTGATCAACAGCCTGTCGCTCAGCGTGCTGCAGCGGCGGCGCGAACTCGGCCTGCTGCGCGCGCTCGGCTTCAGCGCGGCGCAGGTGCGCAGGATGATCCTCGCCGAGAGCGCCCAGCTGACCATCGCGGCCGTGGTCACCGGGCTGGTGCTCGGCACGGCGTACGGCTGGGTGGGCGCGCAGTCGCTGCTGGGGAGCATCCCGGGCGGCGGGCTGCTTGCTCCGGTGCTGCCCTGGCCGTTCCTCGCGATCATCGTGGTGGCGGCCGCGGCCCTCGCCCTGCTCGCGTCGCTCGCGCCGACCCGGCGGGCCACCGCGGTCGCGCCGGTCGCCGCCCTGGCGGTCGACTGAACGAGCGCTCAGGCTGCGAAGCCTCGGAGTCGGCTGAATGTCAGCCCGGCTACAGCTTTCCGCAGCCTGAGCGCTCCATAATCGAACCGCTTTGCATGCTTTTGGAGAGGAACGGCCCTGAACTGGCTCATGACCCTGCGCATCGACAAGCCGCCGTTCCTGGTGGCCGTCGATGTGCTCTCCGCCGTCCTCGTGCTCTATCTGCTGGTGCGGCCGACGCTGCGCCGAACCGTCGCCGGGCTCCTCTCCGCCGCCGCGGGCGCGCTGATCGGCTGGCTCGTCTCCTGGCTGCTCGTCGACGTGTTCGACGTGTTCGGGGTGACGCTCACCCCCGTGACCAGGATGTGGGCGATCCTGGCGTTCGCGGGGATCGGGCTCGCCATCGCGAACCTCTTCCGCTCGCGCTGGTGGAGAAAGGTCGTCGCGGTGCTGAGCATCCCGGTCTTCGTGTTGACGGCCGGCGCGGGGATCAACGTCGACTTCGGCGAGTACCGCGACCTCAACGACGTGCTCGGCGTCGTGCAGTACCCGGCGCTGTCCTTCCACGCCGAGAAGGGTGAAGTGGCGGACATCGGAACCGACTACGCCTCCACCTGGACGCCGCCCGCCTCCATCCCCGCGAAGGGGAAGGTCGGCGTCGTGCGCATCCCGGCCACCGAGTCCGGATTCGCCGCGCGTAAGGCCGTCGTCTACCTCCCGCCCGCCGCACTCACCGCGCACCCTCCCGTGCTTCCCGTGCTCTACGCGTTCCCCGGCCAGCCGGGCGCTCCCGCCGACGTGTTCACCGCGGGACGGATCAACCAGACGATGGATGCGTTCGCCGCCCAGCACCACGGCATCGCGCCCATCGTGGTGGCGGCCGACCAGCTCGGCGGCCCTGGGCGCAACCCGATGTGCGTGAACTCGGCAGCGTTCGGCAACTCGGCGACCTACCTGCTGAAGGACGTGCCCGCCTGGATCACGGCGCACTTCCGGGTGAGCAGCGACCCGGCCGCCTGGGGCGTGTTCGGCTACTCGCAGGGCGCCACCTGCGCCGTGCAGTTCGCGACGGGACATCCGGAGCGGTTCGGATCGGCCCTCGCGTCGTCGAGCGAGCTCGGACCGACCCTCGGCGACCGCGCCACGACCATCCGGACGGGCTTCGGCGGGTCCGCGCAAGCGTTCGAGGACGCCCAGCCCGCCCACCAGCTCGCCGAGCACGCTCCATACCGCAACTCGACCATCGTGCTCGGCGTCGGCCAGAACGACGCGAAGTACACCGCGTTCGCCCGTACCCTGGAGGCGGACGCGACGAAGGCCGGTGTCCGCGCCACCTTGCTCATCTCGCCGGGAACGGCCCACGATTGGAACACGGTGCGTCACACCCTGCAGTACGGCTTCCCGCTCATCGCGGCGCAGATGGGACTCACCTCGTGAAGGACGCATCCGCACGGCTCGGCAGGCTCGGCCGGCGCACGGGCGCACTGATCGCGACCCACCCGTTCACCACGGCGATGACCGGGCTGATCCTCGTGCTCGCCCTCGTCACCGGCCCCATCCACGGCCCTCGGCGCCCGCTGCACATCTGGCTCGGCACCGGGCCCGGCCCGCTCATCGACGGGCACTGGTGGACCCCGATCACCTCCGTGCTGTTCACCGACGACCTCGCCGAGCTGATCGTGGCGCTCATCCTCACCGTCGTGCTGGTCGGGGCCGCCGAGCAGCTGATGGGCACCTGGCGGACGGCGCTGGCGTACTTCGCCACCGCTGTGGTCGGGACGGTCGGCGGCGTCGCTCTGCAGCTGCTCGCCTCCACGACGGGGGAGATGTGGGCGCGCAACGTCCACAACCTCGTCGTGCTCGACGTCTTCACCGCCCTCGGCGGCACGATCATGACCGCGAGTGCGTTCGCCGGCGCCCTCTGGCGGAGGCGCATCCGGGTGCTGACCGTGCTGATCGCGGTGATGTACGTGCTCTACTCCGGGATGCCGTCCGACGTCTACCGGCTGCTGGCCGTGCTCGCCGGGCTGGGGCTCGGCGTGCTGCTGCGGCCGGGGGCACGGCTCGCCGGCTGGGTGCGCAGTTCACACCACGAGATCCGGGTGCTGCTCGCGTCCGCCGTCACGATCACCGCGGTCGGGCCGGTGATCGGACTGCTCACCACCTCGCGCTACGGCCTGCTGTCGCCGATCGCGCTGCTGTTCACCTCCGACGTGCCGGACCGCGGCTCCCTCCTCGAACGCTGCCAGGCGTTCGCCGTGACCAGGCAGTGCGTCCACGACCTCACCATCGAGCGGATCAACGGGCTCGGCCCGATCCTGCTCTCCGTGCTCCCGCTCCTCGTGCTGCTGGTCGCCGCATACGGTCTGCTGCGCGGCAACCGCTTCGCACTCTGGCTCGCCGTCGCGGTGAACGCGCTGCTCGCCCTGCTCTCCGCGCTCTACTTCGGCATCCTCCCGCTCGGCGCAGCGCCGCGGCCGCACGTCGGCGCCCGCTACTGGGAGGTGACGGCGATCCTGGCGCTCTCGGCACTGCTGCCGCTCGCCATCGCCATCCTGCTGATCGCCTTCCGGCAGCACTTCCCTGTGCGTCCGCCGGCGAAGAGCGTGCGCCGCTACGTGCTCACGGTGCTGGTCTCCGGCGTCGTGCTCGCCGGGCTCTACGTGCTCATCGGCTACCTGCAGAAGGACACCGGGTTCACCAGGCCGCTCGACCTGAGCGACCTGCTGGACGATGTGCTCGAACGGTTCGTGCCCGTCAGCTTCCTGCGCAGGGAGCCCGTGCAGTACCTGCCGACCACCCCGCTCGCGATCTTCGTCTACCGCAACATCGGCACCGTGTTCTGGCTCATCGTGATCCTCGGCGCCCTGCCCGTGATGCGCGGCCGCGCATCCTGGCGCAAGGGGGCGACGGACGCCGGCCGCGTGCGCAGCCTGCTCGAACGCGGCGGGGGAGACCCGATCTCGTTCATGGCCACCTGGCCGGGGAACGACTACTGGTTCGACCCCGTCGACGGCCGGGCCATCGCGTACCGGGTGGTTGGCAGGGTCGCCATCACCCTGGGAGGCCCATTCGGCGGGCAGCCCCCGCACGACCGCTCCATCGACCGGTTCGCCCGGTTCTGCGACGACAACGGCTGGACGCCCGTCTTCTACAGCGTGGACGCCGGCCTGCAGCCGCTCTTCGACCAGATGGGCTGGTCGACGATGGTGGTGGCGGAGGAGACCGTCATCCGCCCGCAGCAGTGGGAGACCACCGGCAAGAAGTGGCAGGACGTCCGCAGCTCCATCAACCGGGCGCAGCGGGCGGGCATCCGGGCGGAGTGGACCACGTTCCAGGCTCTGCCGCTCAGCGCCGCCGTGCAGCTCTCCGACATCTCCGAGCAGTGGGTTGCCGAGAAGGACCTGCCGGAGATGGGCTTCACCCTCGGCGGCCTCGACGAACTCCGCGACCCGGCCGTGATGCTGATGCTCGCCGTCGACGAGGCGGGCAGGATCGAAGCAGTGACCAGCTGGCTGCCCAGCTACCGCGACGGGCTCGTGGTCGGCTGGACCCTCGACTTCATGCGCAGGCGCCCCGGCAGCATCAACGGTGTGATGGAGTTCCTGATCGCCGAGGCCGCCACCCGGATGCGCGACGAGGGGGTCGAGTTCATGAGCTTGTCCGCCGCGCCGCTCGCGCACACCGCGGCGGGAGGCGAGGCGGATGCGCGCGGCATGGACCGCATCCTGAACTTCCTGAGCGTGTCGCTGGAGCCGGTGTACGGGTTCCGGTCGCTGCTGAAGTTCAAGCGGAAGTTCCAGCCGGAGCTGCACCCGCTGATCATGGCGTACCCGGATCCTGTCGCTCTTCCCGCCATCGGGATCGCGCTGGTGCGCGCATACCTGCCGCAGCTGTCGGTGCGGCAGGCGGTGGCGCTGGCCAGCGGACGGAGCTGACCGAGGCGGCCGTTCCACGCTCCGGGGCCCGTGCTACGCTTGTTTCTGTGTACGGTCTGCTCCTCCTTAGCTGCCGCGACGAGTCCTAGTTCTGGGCCTCACTCGTCGCGGAGTTCGTCGTTGGCTCTCCACCACACCTCGCGAGGAGAAGACAGACCATGAAGAACACTCAGGCGCCGAGCGCCATGCCGATCCACAAATACCGCCCGTTCCATGAGCAGATCCGGGTGGAGCTGCCCGATCGTACCTGGCCGGACAACCGCATCACGGTCGCGCCGCGCTGGTGCGCCGTCGACCTGCGCGACGGCAACCAGGCCCTCATCGACCCGATGAGCCCCGAGCGCAAGCGCATCATGTTCGACCTGCTGGTCCGGATGGGCTACAAGGAGATCGAGGTCGGCTTCCCGTCGGCCAGCCAGACCGACTTCGACTTCGTGCGCAGCCTCATCGAAGAGGGCGCGATCCCGGACGACGTGACCATCCAGGTGCTGACCCAGGCCCGCGAGCACCTCATCAAGCGCACGTACGAATCGCTGGTCGGCGCCAAGCAGGCCATCGTGCACCTCTACAACTCCACGAGCATCCTGCAGCGGGATGTGGTCTTCCGCACCGACAAGCAGGGCATCGTCGACATCGCGCTGGAAGGCGCGCGCCTGTGCCGTCAGATGGAGTCCGTGGTTCCCGGCACGCAGATCTACTACGAGTACTCGCCCGAGAGCTACACCGGCACCGAGCTGGAGTTCGCCGCGGACATCTGCAACCAGGTGCTCGAGATCTTCGAGCCCACCCCGGAGCGCAAGGTCATCATCAACCTGCCCGCCACCGTCGAGATGGCCACCCCGAACGTCTACGCCGACTCGATCGAGTGGATGTCCCGGCACCTGAACCACCGCGAGAACGTCATCCTGTCGCTGCACCCGCACAACGACCGCGGCACCGCCGTCGCCGCCGCCGAGCTCGGCTACATGGCCGGAGCCGACCGCATCGAGGGCTGCCTGTTCGGCAACGGGGAGCGCACGGGCAACGTCGACCTGGTGACCCTGGGCGTGAACCTGTTCACGCAGGGCATCGACCCGCAGATCGACTTCAGCGACATCGACTCGATCAAGCGCACCGTCGAGCACTGCAACCAGCTGCCGGTCGGTGAGCGCAGCCCGTGGGGCGGCGACCTGGTCTTCACCGCGTTCAGCGGCTCGCACCAGGATGCGATCAAGAAGGGCTTCGAGGCGATGGCCGCGCAGGCCGAGCGCGAGGGCGTTTCGGTCGACGACCTGGTCTGGGCCGTGCCATACCTGCCGGTCGACCCGAAAGACCTGGGCCGCAGCTACGAGGCGGTCATCCGGGTCAACTCGCAGTCCGGCAAGGGCGGCGTCGCCTACCTGCTGAAGACGGACCACGCGCTCGACCTGCCGCGCAAGCTGCAGATCGAATTCTCCGGCGTCGTGCAGGCGAAGACCGACGCAGAGGGTGGAGAGGTGTCGAGCGACGACATCTGGGCCATCTTCCAGGACGAGTACCTGCCGGCTCCCGTCTCCGATGCAGACGCCAAGTGGGGCCGCTTCGAGCTGGGCAGCACCAGCACCACCAACGAGACCGGCGACCACGTCGCTCTCACGGTGACGCTGCGCGACGGGGACACCGTCTCCAAGGCATCCGGCGAGGGCAACGGCCCGATCGCGGCGTTCTTCGACATCCTCAACGATCGCGGCATCAACGTGCACCTGTACGACTACTCGCAGCACACGCTGTCCGCGAGCGAGTCCGCTCTGGCCGCCGCCTATGTCGAGGTCGACGTCGACGGCACCCGCCTCTGGGGCGTCGGCATCGACGCGGACACGACCACCGCCTCCTTCAAGGCCGTCGTCTCCGCCGTCAACCGCGCCATCCGCGCCACCTCGGGCTCCGCGGCCCCCGCCGACCTCGTCTCCGCCTGACCCACCCGCCCGCACACACACACCATCGAGCCGGGACTTATGTACGCGACACGCCGGTCGTGGCCGTACATAAGTCCCGGCTCGATGGCGTGTGCGGGGCGTCAGTCGGGGCGGTCGAGCTTGTAGCGGGGGATCGAGCCGGTCTCTGTGCGCTCGGCGGTGCGGGCTTCTGCGGTGCGACGGCCGAGCGGGATGCGCGGCCAGCGCGGACGGGGGATGCGCCCCAGCTCGCGCTGCTCGGGCAGGCTCCAGCCGAACCGCACCGCCAGCAGCCGGATCACGAGGGTGACGGCGACGCAGACCGCCGCGGCCACCGTGAGCGGCACGCCGAGATCCACCAGCACCACGAGCACCACCGTGCCCGCGCCCGCGGCGACGGCGTAGAGCGAGCCGACGTGCATCAGCGCGATCGGCAGGTTCAGCAGCATGTCGCGCAGGATCGACCCGCCCACCGCGGACACCACGCCGACGAACACCGCCGGCACCTCCGGCAGCCCGAGCGCGAGCGCCTTGCTCGCACCGATCGCGCCGAACAGCCCGATGGTGAGCGCGTCGAGGAAGGTGATGATCGGGTCGAGCCTCCGGAACAGCCGGATGAGCAGCATCCCGAGCAGTGCGGCGACGACGGTGGTCAGGAGGTACCAGTTGGAGAGCAGCGCGACGGGCCGGGTGACCAGCAGCAGATCACGCAGCAGACCACCGCCGACGCCGGTCGCGACGCCGATGATGGCGACGCCCAGCAGGTCGAGCTTGCGGTCGCGGAACCCGGAGGCGAACATCGCACCCTGCAGGCTGCCGACGCCGACGGCCACCAGGTCGGCCCACAGCGGAATCGTGAAGGCCGTCGTGCTCATAGGTCACTTCTACCATGCGCGGCTTGACGGGACTGTCGGCGATACGCGGGATACTGGAGTGTGCCTGTCTACCGTGATGAAGCCGTCGTGCTCCGCACCCACAAACTGGGGGAAGCCGACCGCATCGTCACCATGCTCACCCGGCAGCACGGCAAGGTCCGTGCGGTCGCGAAGGGCGTGCGGCGCACCGCATCCAAGTTCGGGTCGCGGCTGGAGCCGTTCATGGTCGCCGACGTGCAGCTCTACGAGGGCCGCAGCCTGGATGTGGTCACCCAGGCGGAGTCGCTCGGGGCGTACGGCGCGCTGATCGCCGACGACTACGCCAGCTACACGGCGGCGAACGCGATGGTGGAGACGGCGGACAGGCTCACCGAGGCGGAGGCGTCCCTGCAGCAGTACCTCCTGCTGGTCGGCGCCCTGCGGTCGCTGTCCAAGCGCGAGCACGGCGCATCCCTGACTCTTGACTCCTACCTGTTGCGCGCGCTGTCGCTCGCCGGCTGGGCGCCGAGCTTCCTCGACTGCTCGCGCTGCGGCGCGCCGGGACCGCACGACCACCTCGTCGTGCAGCTCGGTGGCGTGGTCTGCGACGACTGCGCCCCGCAGGGCGCTCCCCGGCTGGATGCGCAGACCATCGCGCTGCTCGGCGCCCTCCTCACCGGGGACTGGGCCTCGGCGGACGAGACGGACGACGCAACGCGGTCGAAGGCGAGCGGCGTGGTCGCCGCGTACACGCAGTGGCACCTGGAGCGCGGCCTGCGCTCGCTCCAGCACGTGCAGCACGAACGGAAAGCGAACGGATGAGCCCCAAGCCTTACACGCACAAGGATGCGGTGGAGTTCCGCCCGCTGGACTGGACCGGCCTGTACCCGCCCGCGATCCCCGCAGCGGCGGTGCCCAACCACGTCGCCATCGTGATGGATGGCAACGGACGCTGGGCGAACGGCAGAGGGCTCACCAGGATCGAAGGCCACAAGGCCGGGGAGGCGTCGCTGCTCGACGTCGTCGCCGGCGCCATCCAGCTCGGCGTGAAGCACCTCAGCGTCTACGCGTTCTCGACGGAGAACTGGAAACGGTCGCCCGACGAGGTGCGCTTCCTGATGGGCTTCAACCGGGATGTGCTGCACCGCCGCCGCGACCAGCTCAACGAGTGGGGAGTGCGGGTGCGCTGGGCGGGCAGGAAGCCGCGGCTCTGGTCGTCGGTGATCAAGGAGCTGCAGTTCGCCGAGAAACTGACGGCGGGGAACGACGTGCTCACCCTGACCATGTGCGTCAACTACGGCGGCCGCACCGAGATCGCGGATGCGGTGCGCAGCATCGCCGAGGAGGTGGCCGCCGGCCGGCTCAAGCCGTCCGCCGTGAGCGAGAAGAGCATCCAGCGCCACCTGTACGCGCCCGACCTTCCGGACGTCGACCTGTTCGTACGGAGTTCGGGGGAGCAGCGCACGAGCAACTTCATGCTGTGGCAGAGCGCGTACGCCGAGATGGTCTTCCTCGACACGCTCTGGCCGGACTTCAGCCGCACGGACCTGTGGAACGCCGTCGACATCTACGCCAGCCGCAACCGGCGCTTCGGCGGGGCAGTGGATGCTCCGGGAATGAAGGCGTGACCGCATCCGTTGGCCCTGGTGTGAGTGAACCCATCAAGATCGACATCTGGTCCGACATCGCCTGCCCGTGGTGCTACATCGGCAAGCGCAAATTCGAAGCGGGGAGCGGCCTGTTCGCCGGTGGCGGCGACGACCGCGCCGTCGAGGTCGAGTACCACTCCTTCGAGCTCTCTCCGGACACCCCCGTCGACTTCGACGGCAGCGAGATCGACTTCCTCGCCGGGCACAAGGGCATGCAGGCCGAGCAGGTGACGCAGATGCTGGAGCGGGTCACCGGCATCGCGTCGTCGGTGGGCCTGGACTACGACTTCGACGTCCTCAAGCACACCAACACCGTCAAGGCGCACGAACTGCTGCACTTCGCCAAGGCGAACGGCAAGCAGCTGGAGCTCGCGGAGCGCCTGTTCAAGGCGTACTTCGTGGAGGGACGCCACGTCGGCAGGATCGATGACCTGGCCGACCTCGCCGCAGAGGTCGGACTCGACCGCGCGGCGGCCGTCGCAGCGCTGGAGTCGGAGGAATTCCTCTCCGACGTGCGCGGCGACCAGGCGCTGGCGCAGGAGTACGGCATCCAGGGCGTCCCGTTCTTCGTGATCGACGGACGCTACGGCGTCTCCGGCGCGCAGGACGCGGCCACGTTCGCGCAGGTGCTCGAACAGGTGTGGACCGAGCGCGCGGAGCTCACGGCGTGAGCGCGGCGGAGCCGGTCGAGGCGACCGCTTCGGATGCCCCGAAGTTCCCGCTGATCGCGTTCGGCGACGTGAACGCCGCCGCCTGCGAGGGCGATTCGTGCCTCGTCCCCGGCGCGACCGGTCAGGTCACTCCGGGTCTGTGATGGTCACTCCGGGTCTGTGATGTCGGCGACGGTCGCCGCGTATGCGGCGACCACGTCGTCGGCGTCGACGAAGAGCGAGTATCCGTGCTCGCCCGCACCCATCGAGACGGTGCGGCCCTGGATGCTCGTGTCCGCGACGACCGGCCACGCGGTGGTGGAGCCGAACGGGGTGATGGTGCCGCGTTCGTAGCCCGTCGCTTCGAGGGCGACGGCCGCATCCGGAAGCTGCAGCTTGTTGACGTGCAGCACGGCGCGCAGCTTGGGCCAGGAGATCTTGCGGCCGCCGGGCACCAGCGCGAACACGAAGGTGTCGTCGCTGCGCTTGACCACCAGGGTCTTGACGATGTCGGACGGCTCGATGCCGAGCAGCTGGGCCGCTTCCTCCAGACTGCGGGCTGCGGGACGCTCGACGACCCGGATGCTGACCCCGCGCGCTGCGGCGTCGGCCTCGACGCGGGCCCGGCCGGTGGGTGCCGTGCCTGCTCCGTCGCCCTGCACAGCCGCGTCTCCGCCGTGATTCTCCACAGCTTCTGGCCCGTCGGTCATGCTGCTCCGCTCTATCTGGGAGAATTGGGGAAATGTCTACTACAGCAACGATAAGCCACGCGCCACAGCTGACCATCGGTCCGCTGGCCCTCGACGTGCCCGTCGTGCTGGCGCCGATGGCCGGGATCACGAACACCGCGTTCCGCAGGCTCTGCCGCGAATTCGGCGCCGGTCTCTACGTGAGCGAGATGATCACCTCGCGCGCCCTCGTCGAGCGCACCCCGGAATCGCTCCGTCTGATCACCCATCACGAGTCGGAGACGCCGCGCTCCATCCAGCTCTACGGGGTCGACCCGAAGACCGTCCGTGAGGCGGTCACCATGCTGGTCGCTGAGGATCGCGCCGACCACATCGATCTCAACTTCGGCTGCCCGGTGCCCAAGGTCACCCGCAAGGGCGGGGGAGCTGCACTGCCGTGGAAGCTCGGACTGTTCCGCGAGATCGTCGAGGGAGCGGTGGAGGCGGCCGGGGCCATCCCGCTCACGGTCAAGATGCGCAAGGGCATCGACAGCGACCACCTCACCTACCTCGAAGCGGCGAAGGCCGCTGAGGGCGCGGGAGTCGCCTCCATCGCGCTGCACGCCAGGACGGCCGCTGAGTTCTACTCCGGCCACGCGGACTGGTCCGCCATCGCCAAACTCAAAGAGACCATCACCGGCACCCCCGTGCTCGGCAACGGCGATATCTGGTCGGCGGCAGACGCCATCCGGATGGTCGAGGAGACCGGGTGCGACGGTGTCGTCGTCGGGCGCGGCTGCCTCGGCCGGCCGTGGCTGTTCGGCGACCTCGCCGCGGCGTTCCGCGCCCGGGCAGGGCAGATCGACGCCGCCGAGGCGGAGCGGGCGCAGGCGCATCCCTCGCTCGGACAGGTGGCCGCGACGTTCCGCAGGCACGCCGAGCTGCTCGTCGAGTTCTTCGACAGCGAGGAGCGGGGCTGCCGCGACATCCGCAAGCACGTCGCCTGGTACTTCAAGGGCTACCCGGTGGGCGGCGACCTGCGGGCGAGCCTCGCCACGGTCGACACGCTCGCGCACCTCGACGACCTCCTCGCCACGCTCGACTGGGATCAGGAGTACCCGGGAGAGGCGGCAGAGGGCCAGCGCGGCCGCGCGGGCACCCCCAAGAAGCCGGCGCTGCCGGACGGCTGGCTCGCCAGCCGCGACCTCGACGGGTTCGAGCGCGCAGAGGTCGCGGACGCGGAGGTGCACAACAGTGGTGGATAGTCCGGTGGGGCACGGCGCGGGCCACAGTCACGGCAACGGTCACGACAGTCACGACAGTCACGACAGTCACGAGGGCCGCGCGTCCGGCCAGGTGGCGGAGGCGTCCGGGTACAGCGAGCACGACCGTGAGCGCTGGCTGCCCGAGCAGCACTCGAGCAGGCGCAGCGACTTCGCGCGCGACCGCGCGCGCCTGCTGCACTCCAGCGCGCTGCGGCGGCTGGCGGCGAAGACCCAGGTGCTCAGTCCGACCGCCGGCCTCGACTTCGCCAGGAACCGGCTGACGCACTCGCTCGAAGTCGCCCAGGTCGGCCGGGAGCTGGCGAACAGTCTCGGTCTCGATCCAGACATCGTCGACACAGCCTGCCTCGCGCACGACATCGGCCACCCGCCGTTCGGTCACAACGGCGAGCGCGCGCTCAACAGCTGGGCCGACGACATCGGCGGCTTCGAGGGCAACGCGCAGACGCTGCGGCTGCTCAGCCGGCTGGAGCCCAAGGTGTTCGGCCGCGACGGCCGGCCGTACGGGCTCAACCTCACCAGGGCCAGCCTCGACGCCAGCTGCAAGTATCCGTGGCCTGACAGCTCCTCCGTCGCCGACCCGAGCGGCAGGGCCAAGTTCGGCTTCTACGCCGACGACCGCGCGGTCTTCGAGTGGATGCGCGCCGGCGCACCCGATCGCGTGCGCTGCATCGAGGCCCAGGTGATGGACCTCAGCGACGACATCGCATACTCGGTGCACGACTTCGAGGACGCCGTGGTGAACGGCTACATCGACGTCGCCGCCCTCGGCAGCAGGGTCGACCACGACGACCTGGTGCGCTCGATGTACGACTGGATCGGCGGAGAGTTCAGCCACGACGAGCTGATCGCGGCGTTCGACCGGCTCGACAACCTCGACATCTGGCTCGACGGGTGGGACGGCAGCCGCCGGTCGCAGGCCAGGCTGAAGAACCTCACCAGCCAGCTGATCGGCCGGTTCGCCCACGCTGCGGTGCACGCCACGAAGGAGACGTCGGGCAGCACGGACCTCATCCGGTTCGGTGCGGATGTGGTCGTCCCGTCCGCCATCCAGGCCGAGATCGCGGTGCTCAAGGGCATCGTCGCCACGTTCGTGATGTCGCGGAACACCCGGCAGCCGATCTACGCGCAACAGCGCCAGATCCTCACCACCCTCGCCGACCTTCTCTACTCGCGCGGACCGGCCGAACTGGACCCCGGCTTCGCCGAGGACTGGAAGGACGCGGACGACGACACCCAGCGCAAACGCGTGATCGTCGACCAGGTCGCCAGCCTCACCGACCAGTCCGCCCTCAGCTGGTACGAACGGCTGGTGCAGCACTGAGTCGTCGATGAGTTCACTCAGCGGGCTTGAAACGCCGACCCCAGTGCAGAATGCTGGTGTTCTCGGCATCGAGAGGAAAAGATGAGCACCCCACTACCCCCGGCGGACGGCGACCAGCCGACCCCACCCGATGCCACCACCCCGGCGCCCGCCAAGCGAGCACCCCGGTCCCCGCGCGCCACCACGCCGAAGACGACGACGCCTGCGGCGGGCGCGCCCGAGCCGACGACGCCGCAGACGGCAACGCCGCCGACTCCTGCCTCGAAGACCACCACGCCGCGCGCCTCGGCGGCCAGACCGGCCACCGGCGCGAAAGCCTCCGCGGCTGCGAAATCCGCGGCTGCGAAGCCGGCGGCAGCGAAGTCCGCAACGGCGAAACCTTCCACGGCGAAGCCAGCGGCCGCGAAGGTGCCGTCCGCCACGCGCACCAGGCGTGCCGCCGCGAACAAGCCGGCTCCGGCCGCGCCCCAGGGCGAGGCTCCCTCGATCATGGATGCTGCGCTCGGCGCCGCGAATCCCATCGCCGACACCTCGTCGTCGCCCGTCGAGCCGCTGTCCGAGGCTGAGCCTTCGGCATCCGCGACTAGCGCCCCAGCTGTCGACGCGCCTGCCGCTGCCGACCAGCCTGTCCCGAGCGCTGTCGACCCCACCGCGGTGATGGAGCCCACGGCGACCGTTGAGCCCACCACCGCTGTCGAAGCATCGCCGGTGGTAAGTCCCACCGCGGCCGCCGAACCCACCGCCACCGCCGAACCCACCGCCACCGCCGAACCCACCGCTGAGACCGTCCGTCTCCCGGAGGCGGCCGAAGCCGAGCCGACCTTCACCGCGGGAACCACACCTCCCGCCCCTCCGGCTCCACCCATCCCTCCCACCGGCCCCACCGGCGGCACTTACCCGCCGCCCACCCCGGGCGCGGGCGCGGGCTCCGCATCCTCCGCCCCGCACGGCCGTACCGTCACCGACTTCGCCGACCGGCTCGATGACACCCGGTTCTTCTCGTCGCTGTTCGACTTCACGTTCACGAACTACGTCACGAGGAAGTTGGCAGGGCCCGTCTACGTCGTCGGGCTCGTGCTGATCGGGCTGAGCACGCTGCTGTCGCTGATCTACAGCCTCACGCTCGCCATCGGCACGCACTCCGTCGTCGGCGCGTTCGTGTTCCTGTTCGGCGTCATCATCACGCTTGTCGGCGCCATGCTGAGCGTGCTGCTGCTGAGGGTCGGGATCGAAGTGTTCGTCGCCATCATCGAGATCGCGCAGAACACGCGGAAGCGGTCTAAGCAGCGCGACTGACAGCGACGCGACCGGAGAGTCGGCGCGGATCACTAGAATCGTTATATGGCTGGCCGAATTCGACAGAGTGACATCGAAGAGGTCAAAGCCCGCACCAACATCGCCGACATCGTCGGCGACTACGTGAGCCTCAAGTCGGCCGGCGTTGGATCGCTGAAAGGGCTGTGCCCGTTCCACGACGAGAAGAGTCCCAGCTTCACCGTCCGGTCCGCCGTCGGCCGGTACCACTGCTTCGGCTGCGGTGAGGGCGGCGACGTCTACGAGTTCCTGCAGAAGCTGGACCACGTCTCGTTCACCGAGGCCGTCGAGCGGCTGGCGGCACGCATCGGCTACCAGTTGCGCTACGAAGACGGCACGGGCGGACCGTCCGAGCACGGCAACCGGGCGCGCATACTGGCCGCCAACGGAGCTGCTGAGGAGTTCTTCCGCAGCAAGCTCGGCTCTCCGGAGGCCGAGATCGGCCGCCGGTTCCTCGGCGAGCGCGGCTTCGACGCCATCGCCGCCGGCCGGTTCGGGGTCGGCTTCGCGCCCAAGAGCTGGGACGAACTCACCAAGCACCTGCGCAGCAAAGGCTTCACCACGGAGGAGCTCACCACCGCCGGTCTCGTCTCCCAGGGCGACCGCGGTGTCTACGACCGGTTCCGCGGGCGGCTGATCTGGCCCATCCGGGATGTCACCGGCCAGACCATCGGGTTCGGCGCGCGCCGTCTGCTCGACGACGACAAGGGCCCCAAATACCTCAACACCCCGGAGACGCCGGTCTACAAGAAGGCCCAGGTGCTCTACGGCCTCGACCTCGCCAAACGGGACGTGTCCAAGCTCGACCAGGTGGTCGTCGTCGAGGGCTACACCGACGTGATGGCCTGCCACCTCGCGGGCATCACCACCGCCGTCGCCACCTGCGGAACCGCGTTCGGCGTCGACCACATCAAGGTCATCCGGCGCATCATGGGCGACGACAACAGCCAGGGCTCCGTCATCTTCACCTTCGACCCGGATGCGGCCGGCCAGAAAGCGGCGACGCGTGCGTTCGGCGAAGAGCAGCGGTTCTCCGCCCAGACCTACGTCGCCGTCGGTCCGGAGGGCCTTGACCCTTGCGACCTGCGCCTCGCCAAGGGCGACGACGCCGTGCGCCGGATGATCGACGCCAAGAAGCCGATGTTCGAGTTCATGATCAGGCAGGTCGTCGAGAAGTACGACCTGGACACCGTCGAGGGCCGCACCTCCGCGATGCGCAGCGGGGCACCCATCGTCGCCACCATCCGCGACCCAGCGTCGCAGAACGGCTACGCCCGCGAACTCGCCCGGCTCTCCGGCGCCGACCTGCAGGACACCCTCCGCGCCGTCCAGGCGGCCCGCAGGGGAGAGCAGAGGGCCGAGCAGCGCGGCCAGGCCGACCGCGGCCAGGCGGGCAACGGTCAGGGCGGCAACGGCCAGGCAAGCGGCGCGAACGGCCAGGCCGACGGAGCAGCATCCATACCGGTCGTGCAGCAGGCCGACCTCCGCGACCCCACCCAGCGCACAGAGCGCGAGTCGCTGATGGTCATGCTGCAGCTGCCTGCCGAGGTCGGCCAGGAGCGAGCCGCCCGCGCCGTGCAGGTGCCGTTCGTGAATCCGACGCACGCCGTGATCCGGGATGCGATCGCCAGCCAGCTCACGACCATGACCGATCCTGGCTGGGTCGACAGGGTGATGGCGGAGGTCCCGCAGGGCTACGGTCCCACCGTGAACGCCCTCGCGGTCGCCGCCCTTCCGCAGGCGGCGGGCGACGTGTCGCGCTACGCCCGCTCGATCGTCGACGGCCTGATCGACCGCGATCTGCTCAGGGAGAAGGCGGAGCTGACCAACCGTCTCGCCCGCACCGACCAGCAGGAGGTCGAGCTGCGACGCTCCCTCCAGGTGGCGATGGCATCGATCGACGCCGAGCGCATGCGGTTGCGCGGAGAATAGGGCACAAAAGCTCGATTACTGTGCAGGGTGCGCGCATGAGCGCAGTTATGTTGCACTAACGTAAAGATCTCGCTACGAAGTGCAGCAGGATTCCTCGATCGCGCGCATTTCGTGTTAGGACATACCTACGCGATTCGGCACAGCTGCAGATCTCTGCGCGCCGAGTCGGTGACCCCACACCAGGAAGAGGTACTCGGATATGAGATCCGCACACATCAGCGGCAAGCGCCTGCTGGCCGTGTCCGCCGCACTCGCGGCGACGGCGTTGGTGCTCGCCGGCTGTTCAGGGAGCAACAACAACGGCTCCAGCGGCGGCGGTGGAGCACTGACCATCGGAACGACGGACAAGATCACCTCGATCGACCCGGCCGGTTCGTACGACAACGGTTCGTTCGCCGTGATGAACCAGGTCTACCCGTTCCTCCTGAACTCGCCGTACGGCAGCCCGGATGTGAAGCCCGACATCGCCGAGAGCGCCGACTTCACCTCGCCGAACGAGTACACGGTGAAGCTGAAGCCCGGACTCAAGTTCGCGAACGGCCACGACCTGACCTCCTCCGACGTCAAGTTCACCTTCGACCGTCAGAAGAAGATCAACGACCCGAACGGCCCGGCCTCGCTGCTGGCGAACCTGGACAGCGTCTCGACGCCGGACAAGACCACGGTCGTGTTCAAGCTCAAGATCGCCAACGACCAGACCTTCGCGCAGGTGCTGTCCAGCCCGGCCGGCCCGATCGTCGACGAGCAGGTCTTCTCCGCCGACAAGGTGACGCCGGACCAGACCATCGTCAAGGGCCACGCGTTCGCCGGTCAGTACGACATCACCAGCTACGACTTCAACAACCTGATCGCGTACAAGGCGAACCCGGACTACAAGGGTCTCCTCGGCAAGGCGGCCACCGACAAGGTGAACGTCAAGTACTACGCCGAGTCGTCCAACTTGAAGCTCGACATCCAGAAGGGCGCGATCGACGTCGCGTTCCGCAGCCTCACGGCGACGGACATCGACAGCCTCTCCGGCGACAAGAACGTCAAGGTCGTGAAGGGACCGGGTGGCGAGACCCGCTACATCGTGTTCAACTTCAACACCATGCCGTACGGTGCGACCACGCCGGAGGCCGACGCGAAGAAGTCGCTCGCCGTCCGTCAGGCGGCAGCCGACCTGGTCGACCGCGAGACCATCGCCAAGCAGGTGTACAAGGACACGTACACGCCGCTCTACTCCTACGTGCCCCAGGGCCTGACCGGCGCGACCACCGTGCTCAAGGACCTCTACGGCGACGGGAACGGCGGACCGAGCCTCGACAAGGCGAAGGCGGCCCTCCAGGCAGCAGGCGTCACCACGCCCGTCGCGCTGAACCTCCAGTACAGCCCCGACCACTACGGCCCGTCCTCCGGTGACGAGTACGCCCTGGTGAAGGAGCAGCTGGAAGCCGGCGGCCTGTTCAAGGTCAACCTGCAGTCCACCGAGTGGGTCCAGTACTCCAAGGACCGCACCGCCGACGTGTACCCGGCATACCAGCTCGGCTGGTTCCCGGACTACTCCGACGCGGACAACTACCTGTCGCCGTTCTTCATCAAGGAGAACTTCCTTGCGAACCACTACGACAACCCGGAGGTCCAGGCCCTCATCGAGAAGCAGCTCGGTGAGACCGACGCCGCCGCGCGCACCAAGCTGATCGAAGAGATCCAGGCGAAGGTCGGAGCCGACCTGTCCACTCTGCCGCTGCTGCAGGGCGCACAGGTCGCCGTGGTCGGAAAGACCGTGAAGGGCACCGACAAGACGCTCGACCCGTCGTTCAAGTTCCGCTACGCTGCCCTTTCCAAGGGCTGACAGCCGAGGCTAGCCGGCTAGCCGAACCGGGGGGCGGACCGCAGCGTGCGGTCCGCCCCCGCTCTCGAATCACCCACGATTGGCTCCCATGACATTCACTGTCACCGGTGCGGCCGCGCCCGGAGCGCCCGCGCCAGAACAAGCGAAGACGAAGCAGCGACGATCGGGGGGCGGTCTCGGCCGTTACCTCGTGGTCCGTGCCGTCCTCATCATCCCGACGATCTTCATCCTCGTCACCCTCGTCTTCTTCCTGATGCGCTCGACCGGTGACCCCATCACCGCGGCGCTCGGCGGCAAGCTGCCTCCTGCGCAGCTGCAGCAGCGCATCCACGAGGCCGGATACGACCGGCCGCTCATCGTGCAGTACTTCGACTACCTCGGGCAGATCCTGAGGGGCGACTTCGGCACGAGCTTCACCGACCACCAGCCGGTCACCCAGATCCTGCTCACCTACGGGGCGGCGACGCTGGAGCTCGCGTTCTACGCGCTCATCGTCGCGTTCATCGTCGGAATCCCGCTCGGCATGGTCGCCGCGTACTTCCGCGACAAGGGCCAGGATGCGTCCCTCCGCGTCTTCGCGATCCTCTGCTACGCAACGCCGGTGTTCTTCGCCGGCATGCTGCTCAAGCTGGTGTTCTCGATCTGGCTGAACTGGCTTCCTGTCGCAGGCCGCGCATCCACCAGCTCTGAGCTGGAGATGCAACTGCTGCCCAACAAGACGGGCATCTACCTGATCGACGCGTTCCAGACCGGCGATCCCGCGGTGGTGAGCGACGTGCTCATGCACGCGATCCTGCCCGCGGTCGCCCTCGGCCTGCTCACCGCCGGCGTCTTCCTCCGCCTGGTGCGCACGAACGTGATCGGCACGCTCTCCACCGACTATGTGGATGCGGCCAGGTCGCGCGGAGTGAGCGAGTACCGGCTCGTGCGCAAGCACGCGTACCGGCCTGCCCTCATCCCGATCATCACGGTCATCGGCCTGCAGATCGCGCTGCTCCTCGGCGGAGCGGTGCTGACCGAGACGACCTTCGAGTGGAAGGGCCTCGGCTTCCAGCTGGCGCACTACCTGCAGGCGCGCGACTTCGTCGCCGTGCAGGGCATGGTCGCCCTGCTCGCCGTGGTGGTGGCGCTCACGAACTTCATCGTCGACGTGATCGCGGCGCTCATCGACCCGAGAGTGAGGTACTGAGATGGCCAAGCGCAGCATCATGGACAGGCTGCCCATCGTCCACCAGCTCCGGCAGAGCGTCGGCCTGCAGCGCGGGATGCTCGTGGCGGGCCTCGTCATCACCGGCATCTTCATCCTGGTCGCCATCTTCGCCCCGCTGATCGCGCCGTACGGTTTCGCGCAGCTGCGGGATGCGAACGGCCAGTTCGGTTCGCAGCAGCCGCCGAACGGCGCCCACATCTGGGGCACCACCGTCGGCGGGTACGACGTGTTCTCGCGCACCATCTGGGGCGCGCAGACGGCGATCTCGGTGATCATCGTCGCGGTGATCCTGTCGATCTTCATCGGCATCTTCCTCGGCCTGGTCTCCGGCTACCTCGGCGGCTGGCTGGACAGGGTGCTCGTGGTGGTCTGCGACGCGATCTACGCGTTCCCGTCTCTGCTGCTCGCCATCGTGATGGCCATCGTGATCTCGGGCGGCCAGTCGAACCTGTGGGGCGGCATCCTGGCGGCGGCGATCTCGATCACCGTCGTGTTCATCCCGCAGTACTTCCGGGTGATCCGTGCGGAGGCCGTGCGGATCAAGGCGGAGGCGTACGTCGAGTCCGCGAAGGTGGTCGGTGCGAGCAACACCCGCATCATGTTCCGCCACGTGCTTCGGAACTCCACCCGCACGCTGCCGCTGATCTTCACCCTGAACTCGTCGGAGGCGATCCTGACGCTCGCGGGCCTCGGCTTCCTCGGCTTCGGCATCGAGCCGACCGCCGCCGCCGAGTGGGGCTACGACCTCAACAAGGCGCTGTCCGACGTGACGAGCGGCATCTGGTGGACCTCGGTGTTCCCCGGCGTCGCCATCGTGCTGGTGGTGCTCGGCATCACGCTCGTCGGCGAGAGCCTGAACGACCTGGCCGACCCGCGCCTGCGCGGACGCAGGGCCGTCGCCAAGGCGTCCGGCCTGGTGGCCGAGACCTCCGTGGTCCCCGGGGGCACGCTCTCCGCCGGACCGGGCGGGGTCGACGGCCTCGAGGGCGGGGAATCATTCGACGAACACGGAATCGAGGTCAAGCCATGAGCGACGTCGTACAGATCGACAACCTGATGGTCTCGTTCTCCACCGACGCCGGCGCCGTCAAGGCGGTCGACGACGTGAGCCTGCGCGTCGCCCCCGGCGAGGTGCTGGCGATCGTCGGAGAGTCCGGCAGCGGCAAGACCGTCACGGCCAAGACCATCCTCGGGCTGCTCCCGGAGACCGCGACCGCTTCCGGCGCCGTCATCCTGCGCAGCAGGGACGGCCAGAGCGAGGCCGACGTGATCAGCCTCAGCAAGCGCCAGCTCCGCGAGGTGCGCGGCACGGATGTCGCGATGGTGTTCCAGGAGCCGTCCACCGCCCTCAACCCGGTGTATCCGGTGGGCTGGCAGATCGCGGAGGGCCTGCGCGCCCACAGCAACATCTCCAAGAAGGCCGCCCAGCAGCAGGCGATCGAGATCCTCGAACGCGTCGGCATCCCGGAGCCGGAGAAGCGGGTCAAGTACTACCCGCACCAGTTCTCCGGCGGCCAGAAGCAGCGCATCGTGATCGCGATGGCGCTGGTGCTGAACCCGGGCCTGATCGTCGCGGACGAACCGACGACGGCACTGGATGTGACGGTGCAGGCCGAGATCCTCGACCTGCTGCGCCGCTGCCGCGACGAGTTCGGCGCCGCCATCGTACTCATCACGCACAACATGGGCGTCGTGGCCGACCTGGCGGACAGGGTGGCCGTGATGTACCAGGGCAAGCTGGTCGAGGAGGCGGACGCGCGCACGCTGTTCGCCTCACCCCAGGCCGACTACACCAAGAAGCTGCTGGCGTCCGTTCCGAAGGTGGGACAGGGGCTGTCGTCCACGCAGGACAGGGCGGCGTCGCGGGGCGACGAGTGGGCGAAGGCCGTCCCGGTGGTCAAGGCGGACGGCCTGCGCATCCAGTACCCCGGCAGGCTCGGGCGTCCAGGGTTCGTGGCGGTCGACGGCGTCGACTTCGAGATCCGCGCCGGCGAGGTGCTCGGCCTCGTGGGGGAGAGCGGGTCGGGCAAGACGACGATCGGGCGTGCCATCGGCGGCCTGAACAAGGTCACCGGCGGTTCGCTCTCCGTGCTCGGGATCGAGATGAACGGCGTGAAGGAACGGCAGTTCAAGCCGGTCCGCAGCGACATCGGATTCGTCTTCCAGGACCCGGCGTCGAGCTTCAACCCGCTGCTGACCATCGCGGACTGTGTCGCTGAGCCGCTCGTGGTGCACGGACGAGCATCCAGCCCGTCGGATGCGCGGGGCAGGGTGGACGACCTGCTGGAGGCCGTGCAGCTGCCGAAGAGCTACGGCGACCGGTTCCCGCACGAGCTGAGCGGTGGCCAGCGTCAGCGCGCCAGCCTCGCGCGCGCCCTCGCGCTCGAACCGACCCTCCTGATCGCGGACGAGCCGACCTCGGCGCTCGACGTGTCCGTGCAGGCGCGCGTGCTCGAGCTGTTCGCCGAGCTGCAGAAGGAGTTCGGCTTCGCCGCCCTGTTCATCAGCCACGACCTCGCCGTGGTCGACCTGCTGGCCGACCGCATCGCGGTGCTGCACCGCGGCAAGCTGGTGGAGGAGGGGACGGGAGCGCAGGTGCTCGGCAACCCGCAGCAGGCGTACACGCAGCGGCTCCTCGCCTCCCTTCCGGTGCCGGACCCGGTCGAACAGGCCGACCGGCGGGAGGCGCTGCGCGTTTTGCGGGCGGAGAGCGCCTAGGGTCGTTGTGTGAGTTCCAACCCCGCCATCGTCGTCAGCGACCTGTCCGTCGAATACCCAGCGCGGGGCCCGAGCGCCTCCTGCGTCGCCCTCCGCGGAATCAACGTCCGCGTGGAGACGGGGGAGGTGCTCGGGGTGCTCGGCGAGACGGGCTCCGGCAAGTCGACGCTGGCGGCGATCCTGGCCGGACGCGGCCTGCCGCTGCGGGCCTCTGAGCCCGGACCGAGGATCAGCGGGGGAGACGCCACCGTTCTCGGCAAGTCGCTCCGCAAGGCGAAGAAGCGCGACCTGGCCGAGGTCACCTTCCACGTCGGCTACCTGGCACAGGATGCGGCGAACACGCTCGAGCCGTCGCTCACCATCTCCGACAACGTCGCTCTGCCGATCTTCGAGCGCGACGAGCACTACAGCAGGAGGGCGGCCGGTGCCAGAGCGGCGACGATGCTCGACACCGTCCACCTGCCGCTCAGCGTGCTCAGCAAATACCCGTACGAGCTGAGCGCCGGTCAGCGGCAGCGTGTCGCCCTGGCCCGCGCCCTGGTGCTCGGGCCGTCCGTGCTCGTCGCCGACGAGCCGACCGCGGGCATCGACGCGACCGTGCGGGATGCCGTGATCGACCTGCTCGCGCAGCTGCGCGACCACGAGGGGTTCTCCGCCGTGATCGTCAGCCACGACCTATCCGTGCTGCGCAGGGCGAGCGACAACACGATCGTGCTGCAGGGCGGCCGCGTCGTCGGCTACGGGCCGATCGAGGACGTGCTCGCCGACCCGCAGCATCCCTTCGTCGACGGGCTCGCGAAGGCACTCAAACCACCGCAGCGGCGCACCGAGCGTCGCACGAGACGTACGGAGAAGAACCGATGACAGGATCAGCGTCCGCCCAGTCAGGTCAGGCAGGCCAGGCAGCGCAGCAGCACCGAGCCGTCCTCGCCGTCGTGGCGGATCCGCTGCCCGCCGACCGGCGGCCGGAGCCCGGCCCCATCGCCGTCCTGCCGGAGCCGGAGCAGACGTTCGTCGACGCCGTGCACGCCGGGGGAGGCACGGTCGCAGAGCTCTCCGACGAGACGCGCGGCCTGGTCTGGCTCACCTACCGGGATGCGCACGGTCTCGCCGACGTGCTGGAGACGCATCCACAGATCGGCTGGGTGCAACTGCCGTACGCCGGGGTCGACGCGTTCGCCGACGTGCTCGCCGCCGAGGACAGGCCGGGCTTGCTCTGGACGAGCGCCAAGGGCGCGTACGCCCAGCCGGTCGCCGAGCACGCCCTCGCGCTCACTCTCGCCCTGCTCCGGGTGCTGGCGAAGCGCGTCGTCGCCCGCTCCTGGGCGACCGAGCAGGAGGGCAGGTCGCTCTACGGGCTGCGCGTGGTGATCGTCGGGGCCGGCGGAATCGCGCTGGAGCTCATCCGGCTGCTCGAACCGTTCGGCGCGGACATCACCATCGTCCGCCGGTCGCCGGAGCCCGTCGCCGGGGCGTCCAGCACGGTGACCGCCGACCGGCTCGGCGATGTGCTGCCGGACGCGGACGTCGTGGTGGTCGCCGCAGCACTCACCGGCGGCACCAGGCACCTGTTCGGCGCTCCGGAGTTCGCCGCGATGAAGGACACCGCGTATCTGGTGAACATCGCGCGCGGCGGGCTGGTCGACAGCGACGCACTCGTGACGGCCCTCGCCGACGGCACGATCGCCGGGGCGGGGATCGACGTCACGGACCCGGAGCCGCTCCCGGACGGCCACCCGCTCTGGGACGAGCCGAACTGCCTGATCACCCCGCACCAGGCGGACACGCCGGAGATGACGGCGCCGCTGCTGGCAGAGCGCATCCGGCTGAACGTGCGCGCCTTCCTCGACGACGGACGGTTCGTCGGGGTGGTCGATCCCGCGGAAGGCTACTGACCGTCGACGCCGATCGGCCGCGACGCGCGCGGGCGTCACGCTCGATTTTTGTGGGGCGATGATTCCTTGCTAGAGTAGCTACGCTGATTCAAGCATTCCTCGATAGCTCAATTGGCAGAGCAGCCGGCTGTTAACCGGCAGGTTGATGGTTCGAGTCCATCTCGGGGAGCAGTATCCAGAGCAGTGAAACCCCCGGACTTCCACGGAAGTCCGGGGGTTTCCTCGTTTCCGCCCGCGTGTATGTCCGCGACGGCATACGCGTCGGCGGGTGTGTACTCCCGGGGGAGTACCCGTGAACCTCCCACCGGCGGTCGTGGCGCCCAGGTGCGCTCGTTAGCATGGACGGATGGCCTGGACCGCGGACGAGCAAGCGCGGCTCTCGCGCGCCGAACGCGGCTGGGCCAACCGGCCCCGGCCACCGGCGGCCCGCTGGTTCCCGGTGATCCTGTCCGCGATCATCCAGGTGCCCGGCGTCATCATCGCCCTGCACGACGCGCGCCAGGATGCGCTCTCGCTCGTCTTCGTGCTCGTCGCCTTCGCTGCGTCGTTCGTGCTGCTCGCCGCCCGCGAGCATCCCGGTGTCGTGGTCGCCGTGATCGGCCTGCTCTGCGCGCCGGCCATCGCGGTCAGCGCCGGACCGCCGTTCGCGGCCGTCCCGCTCGCCCTTGCGGTGGTGAGCGCCGTCGTGCGCGGCGCGAGGGTGTGGGCGTGGGGGACGCTCGCTGGGCTGGCGGTACTCGGCCCGCTCGCGGCGTACCTGCTGAGCGCGCAGCCGACCGCGAGTATCCGGCCGTTGATCGTGGCGCTCATCCTGCTGCTGCTCGTGGGCGTCGGGGAGGCCATCCGGAACAGGCGCGACCGCTACCGGGAACTGTCGCGGACTATTGCTGCCCGGCGGGAGAGCGCCGCGGAGGCCGAGCGTCTGCGCATCGCCAGGGAGTTGCACGACGTGCTCGCGCACTCGCTGTCGCAGATCAGCGTGCAGGCCGGAGTCGGGCTGCACCTGTTCGACTCCCGGCCGGAGAAGGCCAGGGAGAGCCTGGAGGCGATCAAGGCCACCAGCAGCCAGGCACTCGAAGAGGTGCGCGGCGTGCTCGGCTTCCTGCGGTCGGAGGGCGACGGCGCCGCGCGCGCCCCCGAGCCGGATATCGACCGCATCCCGTCGCTGGTGGAGACCTACCAACGTGCTGGGCTCGACGTGCGCTACGACAATGCGCTCACCAGCGTTCCCGCTCCCGCCATCCAGCTCGCGATCTACCGCATCGTGCAGGAGTCGCTGACCAACGTCGGGCGTCACGCTCAGGCGAGCACCGTCCACGTCTCGCTGCGCCAGGACGACCGCGACTACATCGTCTCCGTGGCCGACGACGGCCGCGGGCTGCCGGAGGGCATCGAGGAGCCGGGAGGCAAGGGCGTGCTCGGGATGCGCGAACGCGCGGAACTGCTCGGCGGCCGGTTCGAGGCGGTGCCCGGCGGTCCCGCCGGCGCGGCCAGAGGCGTCACCGTGACCGCCCGCATCCCGATCCGCACGGCGGCGACCCCGTGATCCGGGTGCTCCTGGCCGACGACCAGCACCTCGTGCGCGCGGGCTTCCGGGCGCTGCTCGAAGCGGAGGACGGCATCGACGTCGTCGGCGAGGCGGCGACGGGCAGAGACGCCGTGGCCCTGGTGAAGCAGCAGCATCCGGATGTGGTGCTCATGGACATCCGGATGCCGGACGGCGACGGGCTGTGGGCGACGGAGGAGATCGTGCGCGACCCCGAGCTGGGTAGCACGCACATCGTGATCGTGACCACCTTCGAGCTGGACGAGTACGTTGCGCAGGCCATCACGGCGGGCGCGAGCGGCTTCCTGGTGAAGGACACGGAGCCGGTCGACCTGATCCGGGCCGTGCGGGTCGCGGCGGCGGGGGATGCGCTGCTGTCGCCCGGTGTCACCCGGCGGCTGCTGGAGCGCGTCGCCGGCGGCCTGCGCCCCGCGCCACCGACCGCTGCGCTCGACGCGCTCACCGAACGCGAGCGCGAGGTGCTCGCCCTGGTCGGCCAGGGACTCAGCAACGGCGAGATCGGCGAACGGCTCTTCCTCAGCCCGCTGACCGCGAAGACGCACGTGTCGCGCATCATGCAGAAACTCGATGCGCGCGACAGGGTGCACCTGGTGGTGCTGGCGTACGAGAGCGGTCTCGTGCAGCCGGGGTGGCAGTGAGCGTAGCCCGCTCGGCCACTGCTGCTCCCGCCGGAGTACGGCGATTCACTCCGCGGGGCGGATTCGCGGAACAGCTGAGACGGCGAGGCTGATGGTGACGGTTCGCATCCGACGCGGGCCGCACTCACGATTGGAATCATCATGCTCAGCACCATCGCCGCGACCACCGTCGCCGCCCACTGGGTCGGCCCGTGGGCGGGAGGGTTCGGCTTCCTGTTCCTGCTCATCCCGCTGTTCTGGATCGCCTTCTTCGTGCTCCTCTTCGTCTTCCTCGGGCGCCGCTGGCGTCGAGCAGCCGCAGCAGGTTACGGCCCTGGCTACGGTCGCGGCTGGGGTCACGACGGCGGCACACACTCCGCGGAGGCGACCCTCGCCGAGCGCTTCGCCCAGGGCGACATCGACGAGGTGGAGTACCGCGCCAGGCTCGAAGTCCTGCGCGCCAACCGCCCGTCCGGGCAGTAGCGGCAGGGCGGCGGCGACGCGGCGGCAACGCGGACCGGCGACGGCGGCACGACAGCACAGGGGCGGGCGGACGGATATGATCGTCCGGGCCGGAGACCCCCGTCACGGCCGGAAGGATAGGCCATGAACGCTCTGTCAGCGACAGAGGCCAGGAGCCTCGTGCTCGTGCTCGCCATCGCCGGAGCCGTGCTGCTCGTCGCCGCCGTCGTCTTCCTCGTGCTGTGGCTGCTCGCCCGCGGTTCCCGCGCCAGGCTCAGCAACCAGCGCGAGGAGAGCGAGTGGGACAGGATCGACCGCGAACTGGAGCTGGCCGAGCAGGCCGGCCGGTTCCGCATCGTGCGTGAGCTCGGCGATGTGGCCATCCAGTCGGTGTCGAGGCTCGCATCGCAGGCCGAGGGCATCCGGTACGCGGCCGCCACCGATCGTGAGGCGGCCGACCGCTCCGTCGCCGCTCTGGAGACGTCCGCCCGGGACGCGCTCGGCGACCTGCGGCGCATCCAGACCGTCGTGCGCGACGGTGAGAGCGCCGCGATGCCGCAGCCGAGCCTGCACTCCGCCCGCGACCTGTTCCGGGTGATGCGGGATGCGGGACTCGACGTGACGTTCACCGAGAACGGCGACCGGTTCGAGCTGCGTCAGGGCGCCGAGCTCGCCGTGTTCCGCATCCTGCAGTCGAGCCTCGAGAACGCGCTCAAGCACGGCGGGCCGGGCACCGCCGTCGCCATCGCCTTCACCTGGACGGGCGACGGCCTGCAGGTCAGCGTCGACGACGACGGCATCCGCTCCGCCGCCCGCAGGATGGGGCTCGACGGCGCGGCCGTCGACCAGGCGACGCAGTACACGATCGAGGAGGACCTGCGCGCCCTCACAGAGACGTACGACGGCGCCGGCCTCACCGGGATGCGGGAACGCGCGGCGCTGTTCGGGGGAGTGCTGAACGCATCCACCGTTCCTGGCGTCGGGTTCTCGCTGTCTGTGGTGTTCCCCGCGCTCAAGTTCCACAACGGGGTGCACGGGGTCGACCTGGGCAAATAGCCCGCGTCAGCCGCGCGGTCAGTCGTCCAGGTGGTCGCGGCCGGGCAGCCAGCTCAGGCCGGGCACGCCCCAGCTGTTCTTCTTCTGCACCTTCCTGGCGGCCTTGCCGTACGGGTGGTCGAGCCTGTCGACGTAGAGGATGCCGTCCAGGTGGTCGAACTCGTGCTGGAAGATGCGGGCAAGCCAGCCGTCCGCGTGCACCTCGAACGGCTCGCCGGACAGGTCGACGGCCTGCAGGATGGCGCTCTCGGCGCGCCGCAGCGGGAATCGCTCGCCGGGGAACGACAGGCAGCCCTCCGCCTCCGCGTCCTCGTCGAGCTCGTCGATGGTCGCCGGGCTGATCCAGAGCACCGGGTTGATCGCCACACCGCGGTGCACGACGTCGTCGTCGTCCGTCCAGCCGTAGACGAACAGGCGGAGCGGGACGCCCACCTGCGGGCCGGCCAGACCGACGCCGGGCGCAGCATCCATCGTCTCGAACATGTCGTCGACGAGGGTGTGCAGCGCGTCGTCGAACTCCGTGACGGGAGCGGCGGGCGTGTGCAGGACAGGGTCTCCGGTGATCCGGATGGGAAGGACGGCCATTCAGCAAGAATATCGGGGTGAAACTGGATAGGGTCGTGGGGTGGGTACGGAACTGATGGACGCGCTCGACCTGGCCTATGAGCCGAGTCAGCTCCTCGGCATCCCGATCGCGCTCATCGGCGCGTGCTTCCTGTCCATCGGCGCGCAGTTGCAGCACCACGGCGTCGCCAAGGTCGAGGCCAACACGCAGGGGTCGCAGCAGTCCGGCCTGAACCTCCGCCAGCTCGGCCTGCTGCTCGCGCGTCCCTCCTGGGTCATCGGCACGGTGCTGCTCGGGCTCGCCATCGTCTTCCAGCTGGTCAGCCTGAAACTGTCCCCGATCATCCTGGTGCAGCCGCTCGGCGTCGTCGGGCTCGTCATCACGAGCATCCTGAACGCCAGGGTCAGCGGGGTGAAGCTCAACCACCGGTCGGTGATCGCGGTGAGCCTGTGCGTGGGCGGTGTCGGAGCGTTCGTGCTGATCGCGGCGGTGTTCGCCCGCGACCGGCCGGTCACCTCGCGGGCGCTGATCGAGATCCTGATCATCCTCGCCGTCGTGCTGCTGGCCTTCGCGGTGATGTTCTACTTCTTCCGCAGCCGCTTCAAGGCGATCATGTACATCATCGGCGCCGGCGTGCTCTACGGTTTCGTGGCGACGCTCGCGAAGGTGGTCATCGACCGCATCTCCCGGCAGGAGTGGGACTGGCTGCTGGTGCTCTGCATCGTCGCGCTGCTCGCTGCCGCGATCCTGGGCGCCTACTTCGTGCAGAACGCGTACTCGTCCGGCCCCCCGGACCTGGTGATCGCCGGGCTGACCGTGGTGGATCCGCTGGTCGCCGTGACCATCGGCATCGTCATCCTGGACGAGGCGGCCGGCGCCCCGTGGTGGGCGATGGTCGGCTTCGTGCTCTCCGGCGCCGTGGCCATCTACGGCGTGTTCCAGCTCGCCAAACACCACCCGCAGGCGGCGTCCGCCGCGCCGGTGGCCGCCGCTGTTGCCGACAAAGCAGCGGAATCCGGCTTAGACTAGGCCGTTGAATCAGCCGGTCGGGCCCCGATCGGCGAGCGAAGACCGTCGCCGGATTCACCATCCCGGCCCACTAACGTAGGGATTCACCACGTGCCCGATACGAGCGGACAGCCGAGCAGTACGCCCGCCCAGCCTTCCGACACGACGAAGAAACCGCTGACCGTCGTCATCGGGGCTGACACTTTCGCCCCCGATGTGAACGGCGCAGCCCGCTTCGCGGAGCGCCTCGCAGCCGGTCTCGTCGAGCGCGGCCACAACGTGCACATCGTCGCTCCCGCGGCGAGCCGCAAGCACGGGACGTGGACGGAGGAGCACGAGGGCCAGAAGATGACGGCCCACCGGCTCTACAGCTGGCGCTGGTACCCGCACGACTGGCTGCGGTTCGCCATCCCGTGGCGGATCAAGCAGAACAGCGCGCGCATCCTGGACGAGGTGAAGCCGGACGTCGTGCACTTCCAGTCGCACATCGTCGTGGGCCGCGGCCTGTCCCAGGAAGCCCAGAAGCGCGGCATCCGGATCATCGGCACCAACCACTTCATGCCGGAGAACATGCTGGAGTTCACGCTCCTGCCGCGGTTCATCCAGGACTACGCGATCGGACTCGCCTGGAAGGCGGCCCGCCGCACCTTCGGCCGTGCAGAGGCTGTCACGACGCCGACCGCGAAGGCCGCGCAGTTCCTCGAGAAGTACACCGGTCTCCGCAACGTGCACGCGATCTCCTGCGGCATCGAGGCCCACAACTACACGCCGGACTTCACCCCGCGCACCGAGAACCGCATCCTGTTCGTCGGCCGCGTCACCGGCGAGAAGCAGATCGACGTGCTGCTCAAGGCGGTCTCCCTGCTGCCGTCCGACCTGGATGCGAAGCTCGAGATCGTGGGTGGCGGCGACCAGCTGAAGAACCTCCAGTCCCTCGCCGAACAGCTCGGGATCGCCGACCGCGTCACCTTCACCGGCTACGTCACCGACGAGGAACTGCGCCAGGCGTACACCCGCGCCACGGTGTTCGGGATGCCCTCGATCGCCGAACTGCAGTCGATCGCGACGATGGAGGCGATGGCCTCGGCCCTCCCCGTCGTCGCCGCCGACGCGATGGCGCTCCCGCACCTCGTCCACGACGGAGAGAACGGCTACCTGTTCGAGCCGGGCAACGCCCAGAACCTCGCCGACCGCCTGCAGCACGTGCTCACGATGCCGCAGGAAGAGCTGGATGTGCTGAAGAACGCGTCGCTGCGCATCGTCGCCGCGCACGACATCCAGCGCACGATCAGCACCTTCGAAAGCCTGTATCGTGGGGAACCGGTGGCCGACCCTGTGACGGACGCGGCCCCACCGGTGCCCAGCAGCGACTGACGGGCACACGGGGCGGTAGCTCAGCTGGTTAGAGCATCGGACTCATAATCCGCCGGTCACGGGTTCAAGTCCCGTCCGCCCTACCGAACATTGTGGGGCTTTGCCCCCGTCCGCTCCCTAGACCGTTCGGCAGCGTATCCGTAGGGTCGAACCAGGAAGTCTTCACTGGCGAGACGAAGGGGATGGCGATGGCTGAGGGATTGCTCGGTGGGGTCAAGGTCACGGAGGCGTACGCGGCGGAGGTCGGTCGTGCTGCTTATCTGTGGGGGTGGCCGTTGGTGAACATGCACAACCGTCGCGTGTTCATGGAGCAGTTGCCCGGCCCGGGCCTGTTGGCGGGAATCGTCCCGGCCGGGCCGCCGAACACGATCGGGATGTTGCGCGAATACATCCGCCCCGAGGAGCGCGTCGTTGCGTGCCCGAACCAGGACGTCGTCTACGGCTTCGGCACCCTCGACTCGAACCTCGGTCCCGCGGTCGTCCAAGTGCCAGACTTCGGCGATCGTTTCTGGGTCTACCAGGTCGTCGACCAACGCACGGACTCGTTCGTTCAGCTGGGCAAGATGTACGGCACGAAGCCGGGCCACTACCTGCTCGCGCACACCGACTGGGACGGCGAGGTGCCCGTGGGCATCGCTGGAGTGTTCCGGCATGACACGCGCTCCGGCGTGGTGATCCCGCGCGTCTTCCTCGACGACACGGACGAGGACCGGGCGGCGGTTGCCCCGCTGGTCGATCAGATCAGCGTCTATCCGCTGACCGACTACGACGGAACCATGAAGATCGTGGACTGGGGGAACGTCCCGAGTTACGGAAAAGCGGACGCCACCGGTGATGAGCAGGAGACCCAGTGGGTGGATCCGACGAAGTTCTTCGACACGCTCGGCGAGGTTCTCGACGAGGTGCCCGCCCGGTCCGGTGAAGAGGCCCTCTACGACTGGTTCCGGTCGGTCCTCGACGCCGCAGACCGTGATCGCGCTATCGCCTCCGCACTCACGCAGGCGGCGCTCGACGCGGACCAGATCGCGAAGGAGCTGTTCGAGTTCCGCAACTACGGCATCCCGGTCGCGCACAACTGGACGACCCAGCGCTCCGGCGCCCAGTTCGGGACTGACTACCTGATGCGCACGGCGGTGGGGAAGTCGAACATCTTCGTCAACACGCCGAACGAGACCACCTACTACTACCAGGACCTGGATGCCGATGGCGCGCGTCTGCACGGCTCGAACGTGTACACGGTCCGCTTCGAGGCTGAGGAGATCCCGCCTGTCCAGGGTTTCTGGTCACTCACCGTGTACAACCGGAACCACTTCTTCCACCCCAATGAGCTCGACCGCTATTCGCTCGGTACGAAGAACCAGAACCTCACCTTCGGCGACGACGGTTCCCTGACGCTGACGGTGGGCGGGGACGCGCCCGAAGACCCGGCGCTGCACTCCAACTGGCTGCCCGCGCCGACGGAAGAGTTCACGCTCTACCTCCGCGCATACTGGCCCGATCAGACCATCCTGGACGGCATCTGGACGCCGCCTGCCGTCATCACGAACAACTGAGGGGTGGCAATGCCGCTGCGCCAGCTCGATGTTCGCTACTGAGCCGATGCCGGGAAACCCGTGGCCGCGGGACATGCTGATCACTGTCGAGGACGACCTGCAGTCTTTGCTGGAGTTGCTGTGGATCAGGGAGGCGTGGCGCCTCGATCCGCACGGCGATGATCTGCCGCCCCTTTTGGTCGACTCACCTGCGCTCCTGGGAGCCGGGCAGCGGGAGTCTGCGCCGATCGCAGCCTGGGAAGAGGCGTGGCCCGACGTCTGGGAGCAGGTGCTGCGTCACGCGGGCACCATCCGCGACCCGGACATCTTCGATTGATTGCAGGCGACCGCGAACGGTTCGAGCGAACGTGCCGAACTCCTCCGCGAGCTCGTCGGGCCGTCCTGGAGAGAAGAGTTCGGCGACGAGGCGATCACGCCCGATGCGGAGCAGTGGATGCACGCGCAGTTCGAGCGTCGGAAGGCTCGGCTGACCGACCCGGGAGCGCAGCCGGAGCGCTCCTCCCTTGCGGAGCTGGTCGAAGCGTGGACATGCGGCTTGACCAAGGTCGTGGAGATCCCCTGCATCGGTGCTTTCACTCGACGCATCGGCGCTCACGCGATCCTCGTCACCGCCGAGACTCGCGCAAGCCCGGAGCGGTACAGCGCCGCACTGCGGGAGTTCACCTGAGAGATTCAGGGGCGCAGCCGGGTGGCGACGCCGTCGAGGGCGGCGACGGAGCGCTGCGCCGCCCGCTCAGCCCTTCCGCAGGTCCTGGGCGAACATCACGATGATGCCGCTCGGGCCACGCACGTAGCTGAGCTTGTAGACGTCTTCGTACGTGGCGATGCCGCGGAGCGGGTGGAAGCCGTGCTTCGCGGCGGTGGCGATGGCGGCGTCGATGTCGTCGACGGAGAAGGCGACGCGGTGCATCCCGATCTCGTTGGGCAGCGTGGGCTCCGTGTCGATCGCGTCGGGGTGGATGTACTCGAACAGCTCCAGCTGGCCGCTGCCGTCCGGTGTTTGCAGCATGGCGATCTTGGCGTGGTTGCCGTCCAGGCCGACGGCGGTGTCCGCCCACTCGCCGCTGATCGTGTCCCGCCCGACGACTGTGAGGCCGAGGTCGGTGAAGAAGGAGATGGTCGCGTCGAGGTCGCGCACTGCGATACCGACGTTCTCGAATCTGATGGGCATGTGCGGCATGCTACCCCCGGGTGAAGGCGCGCGTGATCCTGGCCCAGAACCCTGGTGGATGCTCTGCGTCTTCCGTTCGCGGGATCGCCACCGCGAACTGCACGATCTCCTCGGCCCCGTGGTGCACCGCGCGGTACAGGGACGTGCCGATGAGCACGCCGAGCGCGATCGACATCACCGAGACGAACGCCGTCGCGAAGTCGACGATCCCGGTGGTCGTCGTGAACGACTCCGTCAGGGCCACCAGTCCGGCGGCGCCGGGCACGAGGAGCCAGAACGCGGGGAGGAAGGTGAGCTGCGACGGGGCTCCGTGGCGCAGGCTCGCCACCCACAGGACCACCGGGGTCATCGCGAGCGCTCCGACGAAGCCGCTGACTGTCGCGCCGAACAGGGCGTTGCCGACCAGCTGTCCCAGGTAGGCGACCACGAGCACCAGCAGTACCCAGCCGAACGTCGACGGGGGCGCGGAGAAGTGCAGATAGTTGCCTGCGGCGAACACGAACACCCCGATGAACGGCACCCACCACGGCAGGGTGGACGCCACGTTCAGCGGTTGGTATGCGGAGGAGGAGACGCCGACGACGGTGCCGGCCGCCAGGATCCCGAACGCCAGCAGCGCCAGTTGCACGAAGCCGTAGACCAGGCGTGACGCCCCCGCCAGCATCTGGCCGGCGGCGAGCTCGACGGTCGCGGTGGTCAGCACGCCGCCGGGCAGGAACGTCGCGAGCGGTGCGATGAGGACGTGGATGGGGTCGCCGAGCTCGATCACCTCGGCCAGCAGGAACACCGCCGTCGCGCACACGAACGCGGCGACGACGGGCAGGATCAGCGCGAGGGTGGGGGAGCGCACGAGCTTGAGCAGGCCGATGCCCGCCCCGAGCACGAACGCGACGGCAGCCCCCTGCCAGGTCGGCGCGAGCAGCAGGGAGAGGCCCATCGTCAGGATCGAATGCCCGAGGGTGCGCACCGCCCAGCCGAAGCGCGGGCGGAGGGCGCCGATCTCGTTGAGCCTGGTGATGCCGTCCAGCGGGTCGATGGCGGCCTGCTTGGCCGTCGCGACGAGGCGGTAGAGCTGGGCGATCTGGTCGAAGCGGAACGCTGCGGCCGTGGCAGACCTGATCGCGACCCTGGCCTCCTCGACGCCGCCCGTCTCCACCATGATGACGGTGGGGAAGATCACGAAGTCGGTGTCCTCCCTGCCGTATGCGCGGGCGACGGCCGTCATCGTGTCCCTGATCCTGTCCACGGACTCCGCCGAGGCGTTCAGCCCCTGCGCCAGGCCGATCAGGAACCGGCTGAGGACGAACTGGTCTGCGCGCTCCGCCATGTCACGCGAACGCGAACGAGAGGGCGACGCCGACGACGATGGCCACGCCGATGTAGACCAGGTTCGGCAACTGGAACGAGTGGTCGAACACGAAACGGCCCATCTTCGTCGTGCCGGTCTGGTCGAACGCGACCGTCGCGACCTGGCTGCCATTGGCCGGCAGCGTGTAGATACCCATCGTCGCCGGCCACAGGCCGACCAGCAGGGAGGCGGGCAGGCCGATGGTGATGCCGATGGGGACGATGGCGTTGGTGGCGCTCGACTGGCTCGTCGTCAGCATCGCCACGGCGAACAGCGCCAGCGCGAACAGGACCGCGCCGAGGAACGCCGACGACCCCGACACCACAGACCCGAGCCCGTCGACGATGAGCTTCTGGTTCGCGGCGACGAAGGTGTTCGCCAGCCAGGCGATCCCGAACAGCGCGATGGCCCCCACCATCCCGGCGGGGAAGGTGGCCTGCTTCGGCACCTCGGAGGCCTTCACCCGGCAGAGCAGGAAGATGAGCGCCGCGATCACGCCCATCACCACCTCGATGATGACGGTCACGCTGAGGCGCAGCGGGCTGCCGTCGTCGTTCGTGCCGATCACCGGCCGCAGCCCCTCGAACAGGCCGAAGAAGACGATCACGCCCACCCCTACGAGGAAGATCGATGCGGACAGCACGGCCGTGCGCGGCAGCTTCTGCTCGTGCGCATCCTGGGTCGGCGGCTTGATCTGGCCGTCGGCGAGGCGCTTCTGGAACACCGGGTCGTCCTCGAGGTTCTTGCCGTGCCGCATCATCACGAGCGCGGCGACGAACAGCCCGGCGATGGATGCCGGCCACATGATCAGCAGCAGCCCGCCCAGGTCCACGCCCTGCGGGGCGAGCAGCACGACCATCGAGGCGGTGGCGGCCGACACCGGCGAGCACAGGATGCCCACCTGCGACGCGACGGCCGAGACGGACAGCGCGCGCTCCGGCCGGATCTTCTGCTGGTACGACACGTCGTAGATGACAGGCAGGAGCGGGTAGAAGATGTTGCCCGTCCCCGCTCCGACGGTGAACAGGAACGACATCGCCGGGGCGAGGAAGACGACGGAGCGGGGCCGCCGCCTGATCACCTTGGCCGCGACGGACACCATCCACTCGATGCCGCCCGCCGCCTGCATGGTGGACGCGGCCGTGATGACCGTGATGACGATGAAGACCGCATCCACGGGGGCGTTGCCCGGCGCCTCGCCGAAGCCGAAGACGAGCACGGCGACGCCGACGAGCCCCCAGACGCCCAGCCCGATCCCGCTGGTGCGGGTGCCCATGTAGATCGCGGCGATGACGACGATCAGCTGGGCGACCAGGATCCATACGTTGTCGTTCACGACGACGGCCCCGCGACGACCGGCGCCGTCCCGGTGAGGATCGTGGTGGCCAGCGGTGTCTCGACGATGGCGCCGTCGACCGCCTCCACCCGCAGCGCGAGCGGATCGTCCACCGGGCTGATCGCGGTGACGAACTCGTGACCGTCGAAGTGCAGCGATTGCAGGTTTCCCACCGCGTATCCGGTGGCCAGCTCGCCGCTCAGCAGCGAGGCGTGGAACAGGGGCTTCCTCTGGTCTTCCGCGTCGTAGTGCGGGCAGAAGCTGCCGTGCAGGAAGCCGAGCCCCTCCGGCAGCACCTGCAGGGTGGGGCCGTAGCTGTCGGTGGTGCCGCCCTCGAACCAGCAGATGCCGCCGGCGCTTCCTCCGGTGAAGACCACGTTCGACGCCGGGTCTTCCCACAGCTCGCGCATGATCGTGTCGAGGCCCTGCCGCTTCCAGACGTCCAGCATGTTAGCGGTGTTGCCGCCGCCCACATGGATCACGTCGAAGCCCCGCACGAATCCGGCGAGATCGTCGACCGCCCGGTGGAACAGGGGCAGGTGATGCGGCGCGCAGCGGTCCGAGTCGTATGTCGTGTAGAAGCTCACGATGTACGACGCGTCGTCGCCGGTCGCGGTGCCGACGAACAGCACGCGTGGCCGCTCCTTGCCGGTGAGTCTCAGGATGTACTCGTGTGTCGGATCGTTGTGCCGATCCATCATGGCCCGTCCGGCCCCCGTCGCCACCACATGTGCCACAGCCCACCTCCGTGTCGCCAGCGATACTGCCCACAGGCTAGTGCCGGGTGCACAGACCTGTCGAGGAGTCGCTTGTGTCAGCGGGCGAGGTGGGCGAGGAGCGCGTCGAGGATCGGGCGCTGGCCTTTCGTGAGCTTCGCATGCGCCAGTTCGAGCGGCATCCAGCGCGCGTCGTCGATCTCCGGGAACGACTGGATGCGCCCGGAGCGCGGCGGCCACTCCAGCTCGAAGGCGTTGCTGGTGACCGTCTCCGGATCGAAGCCGTCCGCCTCCGCGGCGAACACCGCGACCTTCTTGCCCGAGGAGAGCGGGAAATCGCCGAGCGCCGCGTACTCCGTCGCCGGCGGCGGCGAGCCGATCTCCTCCTCGAACTCGCGCATGGCGGCGGCGAGCTCGCCGGAGACGTCCGTGGCCTCCACGATGCCTTTCGGGATCGACCACGCCCCCTCGTCCTTCCGTGCCCAGAACGGGCCGCCCATGTGCGCGATCCACACCTCCACCGCATCCCGTCTGCGGTAGAGGAGGATGCCCGCGCTGCGCACGGCGGGCATCAGGCCGGCATCCGGGGACTCGTCATGGCACCACTGTAGAACGGTGACAGCGTGTGACAAGGCCCGGCCGAACGGCGACTAACGTTGAACCGTGAACAGTGGCGATGCGTGGGTCGAGGGTCCGGACGGTCAGCGGTTCTGGGGCCGGTTCGGGGCGGCAGGGCTGCTGGTCCACGACAGCCGCAGGGGCATCCTGTTGCAGCACAGGGCCGACTGGAGTCACTTCGGCGGCACCTGGGGGCTGCCGGGCGGCGCGAGGCACGACGGGGAGTCGGCGGTGGACGGCGCGCTGCGCGAGGCGGCGGAGGAGGCGTCTGTGCCCCGGGATGCGGTGAGCGTGCTCTTCACGAGCGTGCTCGACCTGGGGTTCTGGTCGTACACCACCGTCGTCGCCGAGGCCGTGCGCCCGTTCGAGGCGCTGGTGGCCGACCCGGAGAGCATCGAGCTGCGCTGGGTGGACGTGGGCGGCGTGACCGAGCTGCCGCTGCATCCGGGGTTCGCGGCGTCCTGGCCGGAGCTGCGGGCACGGCTGGCGGGCCTCGCGGACTGAGGCTCGGGCGGAGGCGCGAGCTGCCTCAGCGACCGCCGACGACGCTCAGGATGCGATGCGCGGCCACAGCAACGCGCCCGCCACATCCTGGTACCCCACGGGCATGCTCACGAAGGCGGCAGCTCCCGGATAGCTGACCTGGCCGGGATAGCGCGGCGCGCCCGGATAGTCCGGCGTCCCGCGGAAGCGGCGGTCGTCCTGGGCGAGCAGCCGGTCGCCAACGACGGTGCCGAGGTAGCGGCCGTCCGGGGTGGTCGCTTCGTCGTCGCCCCACGGGAACCAGCCGATCCAGTCGCCGTCCGGGTTGAACAGGAAGCGTCCGCTGTCGCCGGCGCGGAACGCGATCCAGGTGCCCTGGCTGTCGTGCAGGTATGCGGTCATCGTCGATCGCCTTTCGGGTTGGCATCGTCGCTGACTGAATTATCCTCACCTTGACGACCGGGGGCAAGACACGGCGGGGAATGTCGCACGCGGGCCGCAGAATGGATGGGTGCACCTCGTTCTCGACCGGCCGTCGCCCGGCAGCGTCCTGGCGACCAGGGTCGACGGCGACGGCACGGTGATCGGCGAGCAGATCATCCCGGCGGGGGAGCTCGCCGCGTTCGTTGCGGCGGAAGAGGCGGAGAAGACCGGGAAGGCGGACAAGGCCGACCGCCCGCGCTGGGTGTGGAGCGACACCCGCAGCTGGTATCCGCCACTGCTCGCAGCCGGCGTCCGGGTGGAGCGCTGCGACGACCTGCAGCTCAGCCACACGATCCTCCGGCTCTCCACACTGTCCGCCGGTTCCGCGCTCGCGACCGCGCCGCTCGGAGCCTGGGATGCGCAGCCCGCCTTCGCCGAGGAGCAGCCGGCCTCGCACACCGCACTGTTCGACCTGGACGAGCAGGCCCACGGCGAGCAGGCGCCGTCCGCGCTGGAGGAGTTCCAGGCGCAGCGGGCCGCCGTCGCAGGCAGCACAGCGCCGGGCCGCCTGCGGTTGCTGCTCGCCGCCGAGTCGGCCGGGGCGCTCATCGCGGTCGAGATGCGCGCCGCCGGGCTGCCGTACAGCGCGGAACGGCACGACGCCCTGCTGACCGGCCTGTTCGGTCCTCGCCCGCCGGCGAACGGACGGCCCGGCGTGCTCGAAGACCTGGCCGCCGAACTCCGCGCCGCGCTGGAGAGCCCGGACCTCAACCCGGACAGCCCGCCGGAGGTGCTCAAGGCGCTCAAGCGCGCAGGGCTCATGGTCACCTCCACCCGCTCCTGGGAGCTGCGCGAGATCGACCACCCGGCCATCGCCCCGCTGCTGCGGTACAAGAAGCTCTCCCGCCTGCTCTCCGCGAACGGCTGGACCTGGCTCGACACCTGGGTCCAGGATGGACGCTTCCACCCGGACTACGTGCCAGGCGGCGTAGTCACCGGGCGCTGGGCGACCCGCGGCGGCGGCGCGCTGCAGCTGCCGCGGCAGGTGCGCGGAGCGGTGGTCGCCGACCCCGGCTGGAAGCTCGTGGTGGCCGACGCCGCCCAGCTGGAGCCGCGCATCCTGACCGGGCTGGCGGGCGATCAGGCGATGGCGGCGGCCGGACGGGGCAAAGACCTGTACGAGGGCATCGTCGCGTCCGGGGCCGTCGAGGAGCGCTCTCAGGCGAAGGTGGCGATGCTCGGAGCGATGTACGGAGCGACCACGGGGGAGAGCGGCAGGCTGATGCCGCGGCTCACCCGGGCGTTCCCGCGCGCGATCCGGCTCGTCGAGGAGGCGGCGCGGGCCGGTGAGCGGGGCGAGGTGGTCACGTCGCGGCTGGGGCGCAGTTCCCCGCGGCCCGGAGGCAGCTGGGCGCAGACGCAGGCTGCGGCGTCCGCACCGGACTCCACGGAGGCCGACGAGCGCAGGGCGCGCAGCCAGGCGCGCGACTGGGGGCGGTTCACCCGCAACTTCGTGGTGCAGGGGAGCGCCGCGGAGTGGGCGCTGTGCTGGATGGCCGACCTCCGTCAGCGGCTGACGGCGCTCAGTGGGAACGCACCGCTGCTGCAGAGCCCGCACCTGGTCTACTTCCTGCACGACGAGGTGATCGTGCACGCCCCCGCCGAGCTCGCCGAGCAAGCCGCTGCCGCGGTGGTCGCCTCCGCGGAGGCAGCGGGACGGCTGCTGTTCGGCACATTCCCCGTCGAGTTCCCGGTGACGGCGGCCGTGGTCGACACATACGCAGAGGCCAAGTGAGCCACACAGCCGTCGGCACGGAATGAAGCTGTGTCGGAGTTGGTTGTGGAGGGTGATCTGACCGAGGATGGAGACCATGACAGACACCGCCACAGCGCCAGCAGACCCCCGCGACATCCTGGCGAGGTACCGGCAGCGCCGCGAACAGGCCGTGACGGCGCCGAAGGGCAACCTCGCGCTCGTGAACACGCAGTGGATCACCGGCGACCCGGAGGCGGCGGCGCAGCCGGTGTGGGGCGTCCCCGGCCTGTGGGCTCCACTGCCGAAGGGGCAGTCCGGCCTCAAGGTGGTCGCGACGGCGGCCGACGGCATCGTGGTCGACGGCACGCCGGTCGACGGCGAGGCCATCGTGCGCGGCAAGGACGACGCGAACCCGAGCGAGATCGTCTTCAGCGACACGGTCACCGGGTTCGTCATCGCGAGCGAGGACGGCGACTATGCGCTGCGGGTCTGGGACGCGAACTCGGAGGCCATCCAGGAGTTCGGCTCCATCGACGCCTTCGACTTCAACCCGGAGTGGATCATCCAGGCGCAGTTCACCCCGATCGAGGGCGGCAAGACGGTCGGCTTCGAGCACCTCAAAGACGACGGGAGCACCCGCGAGAAGGTGATCCCGGGCGAGATCACATTCAACAAGGACGGCGTCGACTACAACCTCGCCGCGTTCAAGGCGGGCAGGGCGCTGCAGCTGGTCTTCGCCGACAGCACCAACGGCGACTCCACGTATTCGGTCGGCCGCTTTCTCTTCGTGGCCCCGAACCCGGACGGCACGGTGACGCTCGACTTCAACCTCGCCGTCCTGCCGCCGTGCGCGTTCAGCTACAACTTCAACTGCCCCCTGCCGCCCGCGCAGAACCGCTTCGCCGTCCCCATCGAGGCCGGCGAGAAGAACGTCCTCGCCAAGTCCGGCGACCTCCTGCACTGACCCCGAGCGGGGTCAGGAGGCGTCGGCGGGGCGGCGGCCGCGGCGGGGACGCTCGGGGGAGCGGTGCTGCAGCAGCGCATCCGGATGCGCGGTGAGGGTGGAGGCGACCTCGTCCAGCCACTCGATGGCAGCGAGGGCGCCCAGCTCGGCCGCGCGGTTGGCGGCGAGCACGGCGCGCGAGTCCGCGTCGTGGGTGAGCTCGCGGATCTTCTCGGCGAACGCCCGGCGGTAGTCGGCCACCACGGCGGGCGCGTCCGCACCGGTGAGGGAAGCGGCGATCAGCACCTGGTCCTGCATCTCGTCCCAGTCCGGGCGCGCATCCGCCGGCCCGGAGGTGAGCCAGTCCTCGGCGGCGGCCGCGCCGTCGGCGGTCAGCGCGTAGAGCGGCAGGCCGTCGTCGGTGGTGCCCGCGGGCTGCACGAGCCCCTGGTCGACCATCCGGTCGAGCGTGGAGTAGACCTGCCCGGCGTTGAGCTGGCGGCGGTGGGCCGCCCGCGCGAGGAACTCGCCCTGCAACTGCGAGCCGTATGCGGCGCCCTGGGTGAGCAGCGCGAGAAAACCGTTCTGGACCGACATACTCAGTATGCTATTCCGTTTCGCCGCCACGCCGCTGCAAAACCGTTGCAATCTTGTGACATCCGATAGTTCTACGGCATAATTCACAAGAGCAGCCCTTGGGCTGCGGCAAACTTCATACCGTGCCGGTGAGACCGCCGATTGGTCGTTGGGGAAGACGCATCCAATCGAACGGAGGACATCATGGCGGCACACGCAAGTCGAGGAGTGCTCTACGTGCACTCTTCCCCTGGCGCGCTCTGCCCCCACATCGAGTGGGCGGCGGGACGCGCTATCGGTCGCGCCGTGAACTTCACCTGGGAGGCGCAGCCGGTGCTGAAGGGCGCCCAGCGCACCGAGTTCTTCTGGGAGGGCCCCCAGGGCACGGGCGCAGCCATCGCGTCCGCCCTGCGCGGCTGGGAGCACCTCCGCTACGAGGTGACGGAGGACGCTGGCCTCGGCAGCGACGGCGGCCGGTGGATGCACACCCCCGACCTCGGGATCTTCTTCGCCCAGACCGACACGGCGGGCAACATGGTCATCCCCGAAGACCGGGTGCGCTATGCGATGGAGATCGCCGGGGCGAACGCCCGCGAACTGCACCGCGAGTTGCGGCTGGCGCTCGGCCAGGCGTGGGACGACGAACTGGAGCCGTTCCGGCACGCCAGCGACGAGACCAGCGTGGTCTGGCTGCACAAGGTCGGCTGAGGCGCCGGCTCACCGAGACACGAGACTCCCGCGGCGAGCCGGCCCAGGCATCATGCGCTGCCGCCCGCACGCGGTGAAACGCGAAAGGCCCCGACCGGTGTTGACCGGTCGGGGCCTTCGTGCGTGCTGCGCAGGGTCCGGATCAGACCGAGCGGAACGCCACGACGGCGTTGTGGCCGCCGAAACCGAACGAGTTGCTGATGGCGAGCAGGTCGCCACCGCCCAGCGCGCGCGGCGCGGTGACCACATCCAGCGGGATCTCCGGGTCTTTCTCGGTGAGGTTGATCGTCGGCGGTGCGACGCGCTCGTGCAGCGCCATGACCGTGAACAGGGCCTCTATCGCACCGGCGCCACCGAGCAGGTGACCGGTGGACGCCTTGGTCGCAGACACCGGGATGCCGTCGAGCAGGTCGCCGAACACGCGGCGCAGCGCGTTGTACTCCGCGATGTCGCCGACCGGCGTGCTCGTGGCGTGCGCGTTGATGTGCGCGACGTCGGACAGTGACGCCCCGGCACCCTCGACGGCGGCGATCATCGCGCGCGCTGCGGCGGAGCCCTCGGGATCGGGAGCGGTGATGTGGTAGGCGTCGCTGGTGACGGAGCCGCCGACCAGTTCGGCGTAGATCTTGGCGCCGCGGGCCTTGGCGTGCTCCTCGGTCTCGAGCACCAGGGCTGCTGCACCCTCGCCCAGGACGAAGCCGTCACGGGTGACGTCGTACGGCCGGGATGCGGTTGCCGGGTCGTCGTTGCGCTTCGACAGCGCCTGCATCGCGGCGAACGATGCGATCGGCAGCGGGTGGATGGCCGCCTCGGAGCCACCGGCGATGACGACGTCGGCGAGGCCCTGCTGCAGGTGGTCGTACGCGTTGGCGATGGACTCGGTGGACGAGGCGCAGGCGGACACGACGGTGCGGATGCCGGCACGGGCGTGCAGGTCCATTCCGATCGCGGCGCCCGGGCCGTTCGGCATGAGCATCGGCACGGTCATCGGCATGACGCGGCGCGGGCCGCGCTCGCGCAGGGTGTCCCACGCGTCGATGAGGGTCCAGACGCCGCCGATGCCGGTGGCCCAGTCCACGGCGAGACGCTCGGGCTCGACCTCGGGGGAGCCGGCGTCCGCGTATGCCTCACGTCCGGCGATGAGCGCGAACTGGCTGGACGGGTCGAGGCGCTTCACCTCGTGGCGTTCGAGCACGGAGGCTGCGTCGACCCTCGCCTGCGCGGCGAACGTGACGGGGAGCTCCAGCTCGGAGACCCACTCCTTCTCGATGGTGCTGGCGCCGGATTCGCCGGCGAGCAGCGCCTTCCAGCTCTCAGCGGCGGTGCCACCGAGAGGCGACGCTGCGCCCACGCCGGTGACGACGATCTTCTTGGTCATAACGGCAACTCTCCGTAGATGGAACACGGCACGCGCTCGTGGCGCGGCCAACCGCGGGGGACCGGACACCGGGGATGCCGGGCCGGTCCCGACCGCGAAGGACGTTTCTCGTGCGGGGTTTAGGCCTGAGCCTTGACGATGAACTCGACGGCGTCGCCGACAGTCTTGAGGTTCTTGACCTCTTCGTCCGGGATCTTGACGTCGAACTTGTCCTCGGCGTTGACCACGATGGTCATCATCGAGATGGAGTCGATGTCGAGGTCGTCGGTGAACGACTTGCCCAGCTCGACAGTGTCGGTCGCGATGCCGGTCTCGTCGTTGATGAGCTCGGCCAGGCCGGCGAGAACTTCTTCGGTGGACAATGCCATGGTGTTTTCTCCTTGAGGGGTGTCGTTTGACCGTTGAACAGTTTAGGGCAGCACGACGACCTGTGCGCCGAACACGAGGCCCGCGCCGAAGCCGATCTGCAATGCCAGTCCACCGGACAGCTCGGGATTCTCCTGCAGCAACCGGTGGGTCGCCAGCGGGATGGAGGCGGCCGAGGTGTTCCCGGTCGTCTCGATGTCACGCGCGATGGCGACGGTCTCCGGCAGCTTGAGCTGCTTGGCGAACTCGTCGACGATGCGCATGTTGGCCTGGTGGGGGATGAAGGCGGCGAGCTGGTCCGGGGTGACCCCGGCGGCATCCAGTGCCTGCTTGGCGACCTTGGCCATCTCCCAGACCGCCCAGCGGAAGACGGTCTGACCTTCCTGGCGGAGGGTCGGCCACGGCTTCTCGCCGTCGCGGAACTCGACCAGGGTGCCGTCCATCCCGACCGCGTCGGCCTTCGAGCCGTCGGAGCCCCAGATGGTCTTCGAGATGCCCGGGTACTCGCTCGGGCCGATGACCACGGCGCCCGCCCCGTCCCCGAGGAGGAACGAGATGGTGCGGTCGGTCGGGTCGACGACGTCGGAGAGCTTCTCGGCGCCGACGACGAGGGCGTAATGGGCGACGCCCGTGCGGATGAGGGCGTCGGCCTGCGCGACGGCGTACGCGTATCCGGCGCATGCGGCGTTCATGTCGTATGCGGCTGCCGGGTTCGCACCGACCCGGTCGGCGAGCACAGCGGCGAGCGACGGCGTCTGGCGGGCGTTGCTGATGGTGGCGACGATCACGAGGTCGATCAGCGCGGGGTCGACACCGGATGCGGTGATCGCCTCCTTCGACGCCTCGGTCGCGAGATCGACGGCGAGCACGTCGTGGCTCGCCCTGGTGCGGGTCACGATGCCGGTGCGCTGCCTGATCCACTCGTCGGAGGAGTTGATCGGGCCGACCAGGTCGTCGTTCGGCACGACGAGGTCGCCGCGTGCTGCGCCGATCGACAGGATGCGGGTGTACTGCGGGCCGTGGGCCTGCTGCAGGGTTGGCTTGGTCATCTGCGTCTCCTAGGCGGCCTGGTCGATGAGCTCGAACGCGGCGGGCAGGTCGTCCGGCGTCTTGACGGCGACGCTCGGGATGCCCTTCAGCCCGCGCTTGGCGAGGCCGACGAGAGCGCCGGCCGGGGCCACCTCGACGATACCCGTCACACCGGCGGCCTGGAACGCCTCCATGCAGAGATCCCAGCGCACGGGGGAGGAGACCTGGCCGACCAGCAGGCGCAGGAACTCGGCGCCGGAGGAGACGAGCGAGCCGTCCTTGTTGGTCCAGAGCGGGAGGGTGGGGTCGCTCGTCGCCAGGGTGGCCGCGAACTCCTCGAGAGCGGGGACGGCCGGGGCCATGTAGCGGGTGTGGAACGCGCCGGCGACCTGCAGCGGGATGACGCGTGCGCGGGCGGGAGGGTTCTCGGAGAGCGCTGCGAGCGCATCCAGTGCACCGGCGACGACGATCTGGCCGCCGCCGTTGTAGTTGGCGGGGGAGAGGCCGAGCTCGTCGAGCTTCGCCAACAGCTCGGTCTCGTCGGCGCCGATCACGGCGCTCATGCCGGTGGGCGTCTGCGCGGCGGCCGCGGCCATCGCGGCTCCGCGCTCGCGGACGAACGCGACGGCGTCCGTCTCGCTGAGCACGCCCGCGCCTGCCGCAGCCGTCAGCTCGCCGACCGAGTGACCGGCGATGCCGCCGATGCGGTCACGGCGGCCGTCGGCGAAGAGCGCGGACAGAGTGAGGAGACCCGCCGACACGATGAGCGGCTGCGCCACGGCCGTGTCGCGGATCGTGTCTGCGTCGCTGACCGTTCCGTGCGCGACCAGGTCGATGCCGACGGCGTCGGAGATGCCGGTCAGCTGGTCGCGGAACCGCGGCTCGGTGAGCCAGGGGTCGAGGAATCCAGGGGTTTGGGAGCCCTGCCCAGGGCACACGATGACGATCACGGGTTCCAGTCTGCCAATCTTCCGCGCGGCGGATGTGTCGAGGAGGTACTAAGTATCTTGGAAACGTTTGTTCGAACGCGACAAGCCGCTCAGGCGCGGCGGGGCGCATCCGGTTCGTTGATGGAGCCGACGATGAGCGCCGCCTGCAGAATGAGCGCCTCGCGCGCCCCCGTGGCGTCCCAGCCGATGACCTCGGAGACGCGCTTCAACCGGTAGCGGACCGTGTTGGGATGCACGAACAGCTCGCGCGCCGTCGCCTCCAGGGACCGTCCGTTGTCGAGGTAGCACCAGAGGGTGGTCAGCAGCTCGGTCGAATGCGCCTGCAGCGGCCGGTAGATGCGGTTGATCAGGGTCGCTCGCGCGAGCCCGTCGCCCGCCAGGGCTCGCTCCGGCAGCAGGTCGTCCGCGTGCACGGGACGCGGGCAGTTGCGCCAGGCGCGTGCTACCGCGAAACCGGCGAGGGCCGCCTTCGCACTCTTCGACGCATCCACCAGGCTCGGGACCTCGTGGCCGAGCACCAGGTGCCCTGCACCGAAGCCGGGCTCCAGCTGCTGTGCGATCTCGAGGAAGCCGACGACCGGGGTGGCCCCGATGGCGTCGTCCGGGGTGGAGGCGCTCGGCCAGGCGCGCCCGATCACGAGCACCAGCCTGCTGCCCTGCACACCGATCAGCACGTCCGCCGACATGTGCCGCGCCGTGCGGCGCAGCTGGTCGACGTCGAGGAGCTTCGGCGCTGTACCGACGAGCACGCTGACCTCGCCGTGGCCGTGCCAGCCGAGCGCGGCGATCCTGCTGGGCAGCTCGTCGTCGTACTCGCCGGTCAGGATGCTGTCGACCACCAGGGCCTCCAGGCGCGCATCCCACAGGCCGCGTGCCTCGGCGGCGCGGGCGTAGACGTCCGCCGCTCCGAACGCGATCTCGCGCGAGTAGAGCAGGATCGCCTCGCGGAGAGCCTCCCCGCCGTTCTTCACGCGGTCTTCGACGACCTCGACCGTCACCTTGATCAGCTGCAGCGTCTGCTGCAGGCTGACGCTCCGGAGCAGCTCACGAGGAGCCGCCCCGAAGACGTCAGCGGCGATCCACGGCGTCGACCGCGGATCGTCGAACCAGGAGATGAACGACGAGATGCCTGCCTGCGCCACGAGGCCCACCGCGGACCGCCTGCCCGGAGGCATGTCGCGGTACCACGGCAGGGTGTCCTCGAGGCGCTTCAGCGTTGCGGTGGCGAGTTCGCCGGAGATCTTGCGCAGCCAGGCCAGCGTGTCGGCCTTCGACCTCTCCGCGGGCTTGCCCGGCACCCGATCCGGCGTCTTCGGCACGGTGCCCGGCGTCAGCTCTCGCCGCCGGCGCTGCCGGTGGTGCCCGCGTTGACGTCGTGCAGCAGGTACTTCTCGATCGCCCACGCCGGAGCGTTCGGGTCGACCTGACCGCGGGCCGCAAGCAGCTCCAGGGTCCGGACGACCATCGACGGGCCGTCGATCTTGAAGAACCGGCGCGCGGCGGGACGGGTGTCGGAGAAGCCGAAACCGTCTGCACCGAGCGTCGCGTACTCGCCGGGGACGAACTGCCTGATCTGGTCGGGGACCGCGTGCATGAAGTCGGTCACGGCGACGAACGGGCCGTCGGCATCCTGCAGCTTGCGGGTGACGTACGGCACCTGCTTCTCCTGCTGCGGGTAGAGGAAGTTGTGCTCCTCCGCTGCCAGGCCGTCGCGGCGCAGCTCCGACCACGAGGTGACGGACCAGACGTCGGCGGACACGCCCCAGTCCTGCGCGAGCAGGTGCTGGGCTTCGAGTGCCCACGGCACGGCGACACCGGATGCGAGCAGCTGCGCCTTGGGGCCGGCCACGTCGGACGCGCGCAGGCGGTGGATGCCCCGCACGATCCCGTCGGCGTCGACGCCCTCCGGCTCCGCCGGCTGCACGATCGGCTCGTTGTACACCGTGAGGTAGTACATGACGTTGGGATCCGGGTGGTTCCCTCCGTACATCCGCTCCAGACCGCTCCGGACGATGTGCCCGATCTCGTAGCCGTACGCCGGGTCGTACGAGACGACGGCCGGGTTCGTGTTCGAGAGGACGAGCGAGTGGCCGTCCGCGTGCTGCAGGCCCTCGCCGGTCAGCGTGGTGCGGCCGGCGGTCGCGCCGATCATGAACCCGCGCGCCATCTGGTCGCCCGCTGCCCACATGGCGTCGCCGGTGCGCTGGAAGCCGAACATCGAGTAGAAGACGTACACCGGGATGAGCGGCTCACCCTGCGTGGCGTACGACGTGCCGACGTTGGTGAACGCCGCGAGTGCGCCTGCCTCGTTGATGCCGACGTGGATGATCTGACCCTGCGGGCTCTCCTTGTACGCCAGGAGCAGCTCACGGTCGACCGAGGTGTAGTGCTGGCCGTTCGGGTTGTAGATCTTCGCGTTCGGGAAGAACGCGTCCATGCCGAAGGTGCGTGCCTCATCCGGGATGATCGGGACGATGCGGTGACCGAAGTCCTTCGACCGCAGCAGGTCCTTCAGCAGACGGACGAACGCCATGGTGGTGGCGATCTCCTGCGTGCCTGAGCCCTTCTTGGAGATGGCATAGGCCGAGTCGTCCGGGAGGTTGAGCTGCGTGTACTTGCTGCGACGCTCAGGGACGTAGCCGCCGAGCGCGCGGCGGCGGTCGTGCAGGTACTGGATGGCCTCGTCGTCCGCGCCGGGGTTGTAGTACGGCGGGAGGTACGGGTTCTCCTCGAGCTGCGCATCCGTCACCGGGATGCGCATGGCGTCGCGGAACGTCTTCAGGTTGTCGAGCGTCATCTTCTTCATCTGGTGGGTCGCGTTGCGGCCCTCGAAGCTCGGACCGAGGCCGTAGCCCTTGATGGTCTTGGCGATGATGACGGTGGGCTGGCCCTTGTGCTCGGTGGCCGCCTTGAACGCCGCGTAGACCTTGCGGTAGTCGTGGCCGCCGCGCTTGAGGCCCCACACCTGGTCGTCGGTGTAGTCCTTGACGAGCTCCAGCGTGCGCGGGTCGCGGCCGAAGAAGTTCTCGCGCACGTATGCGCCGTTCTCCGTCTTGTACGTCTGGTAGTCGCCATCCGGGGTCTGGTTCATCAGGTTGACCAGCGCGCCGTCGGTGTCGCGGGCGAGCAGGTCGTCCCACTCACGGCCCCAGATCACCTTGATGACGTTCCAGCCCGCTCCACGGAAGTAGCTCTCGAGCTCCTGGATGATCTTGCCATTGCCGCGCACAGGGCCGTCGAGGCGCTGCAGGTTGGCGTTGACGACGAAGGTCAGGTTGTCGAGCTTCTCGTTCGCAGCGACCTGCAGCTGGCCGCGGCTCTCTACCTCGTCCATCTCGCCGTCGCCGAGGAACGCCCAGACGTGCTGGTCGCTCGCGTCCTTGATGCCGCGGTTGGTGAGGTACTTGTTGAGCTGCGCCTGGTAGATCGCGTTGATCGGTCCGAGACCCATCGACACGGTCGGGAACTGCCAGAACTCCGGCATGAGGCGCGGGTGCGGGTACGAGGACAGTCCGCCGCCAGCGTGCGACTTCTCCTGGCGGAAGCCGTCGAGCTGGTCGGCGCTGAGGCGGCCTTCGAGGAAGGCGCGCGCGTACGGGCCGGGGGAGGCGTGACCCTGGAAGAAGACCTGGTCTCCTCCGCCCGGGTGGTCCTGGCCGCGGAAGAAGTGGTTGAAGCCGATCTCGTAGAGCGTCGCGCTGGACGCGTAGCTCGAGAGGTGGCCGCCGACGGCGATGCCGGGGCGCTGTGCGCGGTGCACCATGACGGCCGCGTTCCAGCGGATCCAGGCACGGTACTTGCGCTCGATCTCCTCGTCGCCGGGGAATTCCGGCTCGTTCTCGGGGGAGATGGTGTTGATGTAGTCCGTTGTCGGGACCATCGGAACACCGAGCTGCAGTTCTTTGGAGCGCTTGAGCAGGCTCAGCATGATCTCACGAGCGCGCTCGTGGCCATGGGCCGCAACCAGTGCGTCGAGGGATTCCTGCCATTCGGCGGTCTCCTCCGGGTCCGAATCGATGTGATTCACCGAGTACGGGTCCTGGTCGTTTACAGTCACCCTCGACCTCTTTCTTGTGTCGGATAGATGGTAGACGGAGCTGATCGCTGTCGGGTCACAACAAGGGCGATGGCACCATCTGCCAGCCTAGCCTCACTCCGAGCCTCCCGGTGACCGTGCCATTTGACTCCACGGGCACGAGGTCTAAGCTGTGTCCTCGTGCGTGCGCGGCATTCCGGGCCGCGAGCGTGAAAGGACACACCATGGCTCTGGAGAACGACACCCAGGCACCCGACTTCGAACTCGTCAACCAGTACGGCGAGACGGTCAGACTCAGCGACTTCCGCGGAAAGAAGGCGGTAGCGCTCGTCTTCTTCCCCCTCGCGTTCTCCGGAACGTGCACCGGAGAGCTGTGCGCGCTCCGCGACAACCTCAACCTGTTCAAGGACCACGCCGTCGAGCTCATCGGCATCTCCGTCGACTCGAAGTACACCCTGCGCGCGTGGGCAGAGCAGGAAGACTACGACTTCGCTCTGCTGGCCGACTTCTGGCCGCACGGCGAGATCGCCAAGGAGTACGGCGTCTTCCTGCAGGAGAAGGGATTCGCCAACCGGGCGACCTTCGTGATCGACGAATCCGGCATCATCCGCGCCTCGTTCATCACCGCGCCGGGAGAGGCCCGTTCGATCGAGGCGTACCGCGCCGCGCTGGAATTGCTGCCGGCCCACGTCGGCTAGGCTGACGCGTTGAAGGGCCTTTAGCTCAGCTGGTAGAGCGCCACGTTTACACCGTGGATGTCGTCGGTTCGATCCCGGCAGGGCCCACCCTCCACTGTTCTCGCACGCCTCTGGCGCAAACTGGCTGATCCTGCGGCGCGAAAGGGATTTTTGCGCGCATTCCGGCTGCATACCGTTGCAGGACCGAGGCTTTCTGGCTCCTTCCGAGCGGCTTCGTTCGGTGGTGGCGTGCTGATCGGGTCGGCTCGCCACCACCACCCCTCCCGCCACTCGCGCCGCCGCTAGACTCCCGGCATGCCCGACGGCCCATACCGCTGGTTCGTGTACGCCGAGATCGCCCTCGCCGTCGTCACGTTCGTCGCCCTGTGCTTCATCGTCGCCCCGTACGGACGGCACGGCCGCTCCGGATGGGGTCCGACCGTGCCGGCGCGGGTCGGCTGGGTGGTGATGGAGAGCCCGGCGTCGATCGTCTTCCTGCTGTTCTCCTGCTCGGCGACCACCGCTCCGAGCTGGTGCCGCTGCTGTTCCTCGCGCTCTGGCAGCTGCACTACGTGCAGCGCGCGTTCGTCTACCCGTTCCTGATGCGGACGGGCTCGCGGATGCGGGTGTCCGTGGTGGCGATGGCCATCCTGTTCAACCTGCTCAACGCGTGGGTGAACGCGCGCTGGATCTCGCAGTACGGGGAGTACGCGAACAGCTGGCTGGCCGACCCGCGGTTCTGGATCGGGGTGGCCGTGTTCCTCGCCGGGTTCGCGCTGAACATCGGCTCCGACCGCATCCTGCGCCGGTTGCGGGATGCGCGGGGCCGGGATGCGCGGGACGGCGGGGCCGCGGGCGGCGGCTACCGCATCCCGCACGGCGGCGGGTATCGCTGGGTGTCGAGTCCGAACTACCTGGGCGAGATGGTGGAGTGGACGGGCTGGGCGATCGCGACCTGGTCGCTGGCCGGGCTGGCGTTCGCGCTGTACACGATCGCGAACCTCGCACCGCGGGCGATGGCGAACCACCACTGGTACCGCGAGACGTTCGCCGACTATCCGCCGGAGCGGAAGGCGATCGTCCCGTACCTGCTCTGACGGTGGTGCCGCGTACGCTGACGGCAGTCGTGGGAAGGAGTTGGCGTGCCGGAGAGCGTCGAGCAGTGGTGGGCGCGCCGCCAGTGGTCGAAGGGCGAGGCAACGCCGTACCCGATCGGTCGATACCGCACCGACTGGGAGCGATACCCGATGCTGATCCGGCAGTACCACCCCGACCTCAACCACGGCATCGTGCTCAGCCAGGTGCCGCCCGCCGCCGAGGTCTACCTGCTCTGGGAGTGCGACTCCGGGCACCGTTTCGTGGCGACGCCGGAGGAGCAGCGGTCCCGGCCGGGCGGCACCAGACGGCGCTCGGCGTGGTGCCCGGCCTGCGCCGAGGGAGCGGCCCCGCGGCGCATCCGGCAGCCGCAGCCCGACGACGGGATGCACGCCTGCGGTCACGCGCGCGACCCGCGCAGGATCGAGCACGAGCCGGGCGACGACCGCTGCTACCTCTGCCGCAGGCTCGACACCGAGCGGCTCACCCGCGAAGAGCTGATCACGCTGGCGGCTCCGGGGTCGCGGGTGGCCGTGTCGGAGGAGAACGGCACGGCGGGGAAGCACTCCTGGCAGTGCGACAAGGGGCACCCGGTGTACCAGGCGAGCATCGAGCGCATCCTGGGCGGCCGGCGCTGCCCGGTGTGCCGGCACGCCGCGGCGGGTGCGGATGCCGTGGCCGTCGGCGAGGCGTTCGTGAGCAGGTGGGCGCCGCGCCCAGCCTCCGCCGCGGAGCCGGCGCTGAAGCAGCGCATCGCCGACCGGCTCGACGTGGACCTCGGCAGGAACGCCGTGCGCGTGGCGCGGCCGTTCTTCTCGCACCTGGAGGTCTGGCCCGACATCGTCATCCCCGAGCTGCGCGTCGCGATCGAATACGACACCACAGGGCGGCACGGTCTCGAGCACGTCGGTCCGCGGGAGGCGACGGACAGGAAGAAGGACAGGCTGCTGCGGGCGTCCGGCTGGGAGGTGGTGCGCATCCGGTGCGGCAAGCTGCAGGCGATCGGGCCGTACGACCTGCTGGCGGGGTCGGTGAACGCCGCACTGGTCGAGCGCATCCTGGATCGGCTGGGGGAGATCAGGGGCGAGCTGATCGTCGGGGCGTATCTGCGCTGACCGCCGCACACCCGGCTAAATGCCAGTAATTCAGCGGGAAATCTGCACTCGTGCAACGTCGGTGGCCGTGGCTACGCTGAACCCGTACCGGCCCTTCGGCGGCCGGACGCACTCGACAGAAAGACAAGGCTCATGGCTTCCACGCTCAACCCATACATCAACTTCCGCACCCAGGCGCGCGAGGCGATGGACTTCTACCAGTCGGTGTTCGGGGGCGAAGTGCAGCGGAGCACGTTCGCCGAGTTCCAGGTCAGCACAGACCCGGACGAGAAAGACCTCATTATGCACTCCCAGCTGACCACCCCGTCGGGTTTCACGCTGATGGTGGCCGACGTGCCGAAGCACATGGACCTCGCGGAAGGCTCCAACATCTCGGTCTCGCTGAGCGGCGACGACGAAGCCGAACTCTCCGGATACTTCGCCAAGCTGATCGAGGGCGGCACGGTCATCGAGCCCCTCTCGAAGGCGCCGTGGGGAGACAGCTTCGGGATGGCGGTCGACAAGTTCGGCGTGTCCTGGCTGGTGAACATCGCAGGGTCAGCGCCCGCTCAGCAGGGCTGACCGGCGCATCCGGGGTCGCCCCGCCGCCGCACGGTTGCCCCGTCGCGGCGGCGAGGCGACAATGAGGCATGAGCGTGTCGACGATGACCGGCCCGATCGTCGCCGGGGTGTACCCGGGACAGCCGGTCGCGGTCGTGCAGGAGGCCGCCGCGCTGGCCGCGCGCCTCGACCGGGCTCTGCTCTGCGGCTACGTGACGCCGGACAGCTACCTGACCGAGTGGGAGCGCGCCGACCTGCGCAGGGAGGCGTCGCTGCATCCCGAGAGTGTCGGACCGGACGACGAGCGGCTGGCCATCGACCTGGCGGCGGCGATCACGGATGCGCTGGCGGACACCCGGGTGGATGCCGCGGATGCGGACGGTGAGACGGAGGCGGAGGCGTCCGGAGCGGGGGAGCCGCGTGGCTGGGCGGCGGGCGGAGGACGGTCGGGTGGCGGGATGGGGCGCGGCCTCAGCAACGGGTGGGTGCTGCGCATCCTGGCCGGGGACCCGTCGCGGGCGCTCGCGCGGGTTGCCGAGGAGGTGGATGCTCCGCTGATCGTGGTCGGAACGCACCAGGCGGGATTCGGGCACGCGGTGGAGGAGTGGCTGTCCGGGTCGGTGGCGGTGCAGCTGACGCGGGCGCAGCATCGGTCGGTGGTGGTCGTGCCGATCGGGCACGCGAGCAGACGGACGCGGACACTGGGCTAGCGCTGTCGGTGGGCGGGCGTAGCGTCTGGCACGAAGGCCAACGGCGGATTCGGGGAAGGGGCGGCAATGTCGACACTCGAGGGACGGGATGCGTCCGCACTGCTGGTGATCGACGTGCAGAACGGCGTCATCGGCGGGGCATACCGGAGGGACGAGGTGGTCGGCACGATCCGGTCGCTCGTCGACAGGGCGCGCGCCGAGGCGGTGCCGGTGGTGTGGATCCAGCACTCCGACGAGAACATCGAAGAGGGCACCGACGCCTGGCAATACGTCCCGGAGCTGGTGCGTGCCGAGAGCGAACCGCTCGTGCCGAAGCACTACGCCGACGCGTTCGAGGAGACCGCGCTCGAACAGGTGCTCGCGGATGCGGGCGTCGACCGCATCGTCGTGACGGGCTCGCAGACGGACGAGTGCATCCGGTCGACCATTCACGGCGGCCTCACCCGCGGCTACGACGTGACGCTGGTCGGCGACGCGCACACCACGGAAGACCTCAGCGAGTGGGGCGCGCCGACGCCCGACCTGGTGGTGGCGCACACGAACCTGTATTGGGGGAACCACCGGGCTCCGGGGCGCGAGGCCGCGGTCGTGGATGCGGCGGACGTGCGGTTCTCGTGACGTGCGGGCGCGCGTCGTGATCGTCGATGAGGTAACCCGCCCGGGCGACGCGGTGGCGTCGCTCGGTGACGTGAGCATCCACCGCTGGGCGGCCGGCCGGTTCACGGGGTGAGCACGATGCGCCTCGTCGTGGTCGCGGCGTCCGACCAGGCGGACGTGACCTCGGAGAGCGGCACGGCGACCGCATCCAGGTCGAACGCGCCGGCGGTGATGAGGGATGCGAGCTCCGGGAGCGACGCGAGGATGTCGCGGGGCGGGACGGAGCCTTGGCCGCTGCCGATGATCCGCAGGTCCGCCGCACGCAGGGCGGCGGACGGGATCGGGGCGGTGCTGCCCGCGACCGAGCCGATCTGGATCCAGGTGATGGCGCGGCCTCTGTCCGGCCGGGCGGTGATCAGGCCTGTGAGCGCAGCGGCGGCCGGCTCTCCCCAAAGGTAGTCGAGGACCACGTCGACCTCGGCGGCCGACCGTCCGATGGCGTCGGCAATAGCGGCCCGGTCGCCATCGAGGGAGATGACCTCGGTGGCGCCGAGGGCGGGGAGGGCGGCCAGTTTCGCGGCGTCGCGTCCGGCCGCGGCGATCCGGGATGCGCCCAGACGCTTCGCGAGTTGCACGGCCAGTCCGCCCGCGCTTCCGGTGGCGCCGAGCACCAGGACGCTCTGGCCTGGCTCGAACCGCATCCGGCTGCGGAGGGCGAGCCACGACGACATCGCGGGGTTCATGGCGGCGGCGACGGCGATCGGGTCGGCATCCGGGGTGAGGACGATGCTGCGGCGGCGATCGATCACGGTGCGTTCGGCCATCGAGCCGGCGGTGGTGTCTGCGAGGACGAAGTAGTGGAGCGCTCCGGACGCGTCGCGGCCCACCCCGTCGATGCCGGGGATCAGCGGGAGCTCGTCGGTGCTGGTGTAGTGGCTGCCGTCCGCCTGCGACCGCACGCGGGGGTGCAGCCCGGCGGCGATGACGTCGACGACCAGGTCGTCGGGCGAGGACGCCGAGGGATCGGGGACCTCGGCGTAGCTGGGTGGTGCGTCGAACGATGAGACGAGTGCTGCTTTCATGGGGACCTCCGTCGTATAGTTGGTAACACGAAGTATTATTAGTTCGTATTACCACCTATGTCAAGGAGGCGCGATGACGGCGACGGATCGGGAGAGCGGTGGCGGCGTTGGCGACCAGGATGCGCTGGTCGATGCCCTCGTGCAGTTCTCCTACCGGACGATGGGGGTGCTCAGCAGACTGGCCGCCGAGAACGACCTGTCGCTGACGCAGCTGCGGGTGCTCGGCATCCTGCGCGACCGCCGGCTGCGCATCACCGCCATCGCCGACTATCTGGGCCTGGAGAAGTCCACGCTGTCCGGACTGGTCGACCGCGCGGAGAAGCGCGGGCTGGTCGAGCGCGCCCCGTCCACCACCGACCGACGTGCCGTGGACGTGCTCCTCACGGCCAGCGGGCACGACCTGTCCTCCCGCCTGACGGCCGAGCTCAGGACCGAGCTGACGCCGTACACCTCGACGCTCGCGGCCGACGAGCAGCAGCAGGTGCGTTCGCTGATCGAACGGATGCTCGGCGGGGACGCGCTCTGACCATCCCGCCCCTCCCGCCGCTGGGGCGACGGTGGCAGACTGCGGGCATGGGTATCGAGGAGTGGTGGGGGAGACTGAGCGCCTCCGAGCGGCAGTGGCTCATCGACAACAACGGCGACGCGCTCCCGGATGCACTGGTCGCGTCGATCGTGGAGGCGGGCGGCGTGGTGCAGGTGGTCGGGGCCGAGGATGTGGCCGAGGACGTTCCCCCGGGAAGCTACCTCGCCGACGACGACGTGGACTGGATCGAGGAGACGGCGAACGAGGACGACGGCGCCGCCCTCGACGAAGAAGAGTGACCACCGCAGGTGTACCTTGCTGGGCATGAGCACGGACACCGCTGTTCTCGACTGGATGCTCGACTCCGATCCTGCATTGCGCTGGCGGGTGGAGCGCGATCTGCTCGGCGCCCCGCCGGAGGTGTGGGCCGCCACGCGGGCCAGGGTCGCCACCGAGGGGTTCGGGGCGCGGCTGCTGGCCGAACAGGACGCCGACGGGCAGTGGGCAGGTGGCGCGTACTTCCCCGGGGACGCCGAGTTCGACCATCCCGATGAGCGCGACGAGGGCGGCCAGCCGTACACCGCCACCACCTGGAGTCTGAACGCGCTGCGCGAGTGGGGCGTCGACGCTGACGCGCTTGCTGGCACCGCCGAGCTGCTGGCCGCGAACAGCAGGTGGGAGTACGAGGACCTGCCCTACTGGGGAGGCGAGGTCGACTGCTGCATCAACGCGTTCACCCTGGCCAACGGGGCCTGGCTGGGCGCCGATGTCTCGGGGATCGCGCAGTGGTTCCTCGAGCACCGGATGGCCGACGGCGGGTGGAACTGCGACTGGGTGGAAGGCTCGACGCGGTCGTCGTTCCACTCGACCCTCAACACGCTCGACGGGCTCCTCTATTACGAAGGCGCGACCGGAGGCAGCGACGCGCTCCGCGAGGCCAGGCACGCCGGAGAGGAGTACCTGCTCGAACGCCGTCTTCTGCGGAAGCAGTCGACGGGCGAGCTCGTCGCTCCGTGGGTGGCCAGGTTCGCGTATCCATTCCGCTGGAAGTACAGCGCCCTGCACGCCGCGGACTACTTCCGCGCCGCCGCCCTGCACGACGACACCCCGCCCGACCCGCGGCTGGCCGAGGCCGTGGAGCTGATCCGCGCATCCCGCACCCCGGAGGGGACCTGGCTGCAGGGGTACCGGCATCCTGGCAGGGTGTGGTTCGAGATCGACGCGGCTCCTGGCGAACCGTCGAAGTGGCTGACGTTCCACGCGACGCGCGTTCTGGACTGGTGGGATGGGGCCGCAGCAGGCACGGACGGATCGGGCTCGCCAGGGGATTGACGGCGCGTCGTCCTGGGGGCACGGTGATCGGCGAGCCGGATGGCGGGTCGATCCGACGACAGGGGCGGCCGACGATACCGCACCCCCGGCTCCGGCGGCGACCGTGCCCCGACCGCACGGTCGCCGTTGCACCGCATGTCGGCGGCCGGGCGAGAGATGAGGGAGAACGCAGTGACGATTCAGCTCAACGAGAAGGCGCTCACGCACGCGCGCGGCCTGCTGCGCCGCGGCGAACTGGTGGCCGACGAGCGGGACGACTGGAGCGAGCACGCCCCGTCGGCCGACGAGGAGAACGCGTTCATCGAGAAGCACGGGATCGCCGAGTACGCACAGTGGCATCTGGGCGAGGACACCTCCAAGACCGAGGGCACGAAGGGCAGGTACTCGTTCCCGTACGGCGACTTCAGGAAACTGCACCGCTGCGCCGTCATCTCCGGCGAGAGCAGGGCAGGGCAGTACGACCACGCCAGCATCGAGAAGGCGTTGAAGGAGTTGCTGGGCGGCATCGACCGCAAAGAGTCCGCAGACAAGTAGTGAGCAGGATCGACAGGCGAAGGAGCACGATCATGAGCGACGCACGCGAGACAGCACCGGAGAGCCCGTCGGGGGAGCCCCTCGACACGGCACCCACCGACACCGGAGAGACCGAGGACGCCGGAGAGACCGAGGACGCCGACGAACTGCTCGACCCGCGGGAGCCGTACGACGCGGACGGCGTGTTCGAACCGCGCAGGGACGGCGCGGGGGCGGACGACCTCGACGCGGGCACCGACGACGTCGCCGCCGAGCCGCTCGACGACGACCAGCTCTGAGCCAGATGTTCCCGGGTTTCGAGGTCGACGACATCACGGTCGACCCCGACGGCGTCGATGACGGCCCCACCGTCGTGCACGTACGCCACGCGGGCACGGGCCCGCCGGTCCTGCTCCTGCACGGCCACCCGCGCACCGGCTCGACCTGGTATCGGGTGGCGCCCCGCCTGGTGGAGGCCGGCTTCACCGTGGTGGTCCCCGATCTGCCGGGATACGGCGCATCCACGGCCCCCGACCCTCAGCCCGACCACGCCCCGCACGCGAAGCGGGCGACCGCCGAGCGCCTGCTGGCGGCGATGGATGCGCTCGGGCACGAACGCTTCGCGGTGGTCGGTCACGACCGGGGCAGCTACGTGGCGTTCCGGATGGCGATGGACCACCCCGAGCGGGTCACCAGGGTGGCACTGCTGGACTGCATCCCGATCGTGGAGCATCTGGAGCGGATCACCCCGGAGTTCGCGACAGCCTGGTGGCACTGGTTCTTCTTCGCGCAGCCCGGCACGCCGGAGCGGGTGATCCTGGCCGATCCCGACCGCTGGTACCACGGCGATCCAGAGGTGATGGGGGCGGAGAACCACGCTGAGTGGCGGGAAGCAGTGCGTCGGCCGAGCGTGGTGCGCGCGATGCTGGAGGACTACCGCGCCGGCCTCACCGTCGACCGCGCCGACGAGACGGCCGACCGAGCGGCGGGAAGGAAGATCGAGCAGCCGCTGCTCGTGCTGTGGTCGGCGCGCGACGACCTGGAGCAACTGTTCGGCGACCCGCTCGCGATCTGGCGCGACTGGGCGACCGACGTGCGCGGCTGGGCGATCGACTCCGGTCACCATGTCGCCGAGGAGCGTCCGGTCGAGCTGAGCGCGGCGCTGGCCGGGTTCCTGTCAGACCGTACGGGCGTTTAGCACTCAGCCCCTACCCAGGGAACGCGCAGGGGGATACAGTGCGGGTCGTGAAAAGCGCGCGACTCCCTGCAGGCATCGCCGTCGCACTCGTGGCCATCGCCGGCTTCACGGGATGCGCGAGCACCACGTCGTCGTTGCGGCAGGCGGCCTCCGACGCGCGCTCGGCGGCCGAGACGGCGCAGCTGGCGATGATCCAGCAGCGTGACGACAGCACCTTCCTGACCACCACGCAGACGGCGCTCGGCGACGCGATCACCGAGCTCGGCGCTGCCGAGCAGGCGGCGACGGAGCTCCAGGCGGCGACACCCGCTGAGACCGCGGAGCAGAAGAGCACACTGCGCGCGATCCGGGATGCGACGGACGCCGTGCTCGCCGCACAGCGCTCGGTCGCGGCCGACGCCGGACGTGCCGTGCCGGCCCTGCGCAGCACGGCCGCCACGCTGACGAAGCTCGCCGACCGGCTCGAACGGGCGGAGAAGCAGCAGTGAAGCGCCTGCTCGGGGTGATGCTCGGCGTCCTCACCGCCATCGGCGGCTTTCTCGACATCGGGGACCTCGTCACCAACGCCGTCGTCGGATCCCGGTTCGGGATGTCTCTGGCCTGGGTGGTGGTCGTCGGCGTGGTCGGGATCTGCCTGTTCGCCCAGATGTCCGGCCGGGTCGCCGCGGTCAGCGGGCGGGCGACGTTCGAGATCATCCGGGAGCGGCTCGGGCCGCGCACGGGACTCGCCAACCTGACGGCGTCGTTCCTCATCAACCTGCTGACCCTCACCGCCGAGGTCGGCGGTATCGCCCTGTCGCTTCAGCTGGCGAGCAGCATCGAGCCGACCCTGTGGATCCCGGTGGCGGCGTTCGCCGTCTGGCTGGTGGTCTGGCGCGCGAAGTTCTCCCTGCTCGAGAACGTCACGGGTCTCCTCGGGCTGACGCTGATCGTGTTCGCCGTCGCCGTCTTCCTGCTGCACCCGAACTGGGCTGTGCTCGCCGGGCAGGCCATCGCGCCGCACGTCCCGGCCAGCGAGCACGGCGCCACCTATTGGTATTACGCCATCGCCCTGTTCGGCGCGGCGATGACGCCGTACGAGGTGTTCTTCTTCTCCTCCGGGGCGGTGGAGGAGAAGTGGAAGAAGAAGGACATCGCGCAGTCGCGCATCAACGTGCTCGTCGGCTTCCCGCTCGGCGGTGTGCTGTCGCTCGCGATCGCCGCCTGCGCCGCGATCGTGCTGCTGCCGCGCGGGATCGAGGTGACCTCGCTCGCACAGGTGGCGCTTCCGGTGGCGGAGGCGGGAGGCAAGCTCGCTCTGGCGTTCGTCATCGTCGGCATGGTCGCGGCGACGTTCGGCGCCGCGCTGGAGACGACGCTCTCCAGCGGGTACACGCTGGCGCAGTTCTTCGGCTGGTCGTGGGGCAAGTTCCGGCGGCCTGCACAGGCGGCGCGGTTCCACCTCACGATGATCGTGGCGCTGCTGGTGGGGATCGCCGTGCTCGCCACCGGCGTCGACCCGGTGGCGGTCACGGAGTTCTCCGTGGTGTTCTCCGCCATCGCCCTGCCGCTGACCTACCTGCCGATCCTGGTCGTGGCCAATGACAAGCAATACATGGGGGAGTCGGTGAACGGGAAGGTGACCAATGCGTTTGCGCTGGTGTACCTCGTGATCATCCTGATCGCATCCATCGCCGCCATCCCCCTGATGATCGTGACGGGAATGGGCGCATGACCGACGAACTCGAACCGGCCGTCTCGTACGCGGGGCAGGTGCTGGATGCGGAACTCCACCTCCTCGACCGGCAGATCCTCGACAGGGACGACGTGCCGGTGGTGACGGTCGACGACCTGGAACTCACCGACATCCCATACGACCAGCCGATCGAGCCCGGCAGCCCGCCGCCGGTGATCACCGCGCTGGTCAGCGGGTCGGCGCTGTGGACCAGGATGTTCGGCGGGCGCCCTCCGCGCTCCCGGCTGCACCGCATCCCGTGGTCGGACGTGGCCAGGGTGGACATCGTGGTGTCGCTCGGGGTGCCGGGCGAGCAGCTCGACGTGACGTGGGTGGAACGCTGGGCGCGCGATCACATCGTCGCCCGCATCCCGGGAGGACGCCATGATCCTGAGTGACCTGATGCAGACGCCCGTGTTCGACGCGGACGGGCAACGGCTCGGCCGGGTGATCGACGCGCGGTTCGTGGTCGACGGGACGCCGCGGCAGCTGTTGTCGGACGCGCGGCTCGACGGGTTCATCGTGAGCGCGCACTCCGGTTCGTCGTTCCTCGGCTACGAGCGCACCGATGAACGCTCGCCGTGGCTGATCGCGCACTTCCTGGCCTGGCGGCACCGCGGGGCGTTCCTCGTGCGCTGGGAGGACGTCGAGCGGCTGTCGCCGACCGCGATCAGGTTGCGGCCGGGCTACCGGCGCTACGCGCCCGGACTGGCGAGCACGCCGACGGGGTGATCGGTCACGCCCTCCGCCACTCGTCGCCGGTGAGGTGCGAGCCGGCCTGCGGACCCATCTGCAGCATCCCGCCGTCGACGGTCCAGGATGCGCCGGTGACATACGACGCCTGCGGGGAGGCGAGGAACGCGATCACGGCGGCGACCTCGCGGGCGTCGCCGGGGCGGCCGAGGGGGATGCCCGGCCGGTGCACCCGGCGTGGATCCTCGTCATCAGCGTCGTTCATCGGGGTGGAGATCTCGCCGGGCGCGACGGAGTTGCAGGTGATGCCGTACTCGCCGAGTTCGAGGGCGAGCGTCTTGATCAGCCCGCCGAGGCCGTGCTTGGCGGCATCGTATGCGGCGGACCCGACCCGCGGCTGGTGCTCGTGCACGCTCGTGACGGCGATGATGCGTCCGCCGCGTCCCGCATCCACCATCCGCCTGGCGACGCGCTGGATGCACACGAACGGCCCGTCGAGGTCGGCGGCGACGGTGGTGCGCCAGGTGTCCCAGTCGGTGTCGAAGAACGCGGGGCCGCCGTTGACGCCCGCGTTGTTGACGAACACATCGCAGCCGCCGAGCCGGTCGGTGAGCGCGTCGACCACGTCGCCGCAGGCGGGGGCGTCCGTGGTGTCCAGCCTGGTCGTGAACGCCTGCCGCCCGGCGTCCCGCACGAGCCGGGCGGTCTCCTCGGCGCCGTCCTCGTCGGAGTGCCAGGTGATGCCGACGTCGAGCCCGGCCTCGGCGAGCGCGACGGCCGTCGCCTTGCCGATCCCGGAATCCGAGCCGGTGACGATCGCTGTGCGCGGGGTGAAGTCCTGGTCGGCCATGCTCGTTACGGCTTCCCTTCTTCGCTGTACGGCGTCTCGCCCTCTGCGCCGTCGCCCGGGTCGTCGGCCTCCCGTTCGGCGTCGCCGTCGCGCCGGGTGCCGAGGTCGTCGTCCGGGTCGGCGAGCGCGCCGATCACGTCTCCGATGACGTTCTTGTCCGGGGTGGGGTCGACGGCGCCTCCGTCGTCTCCGTCGAGGCCGTCGGCCAGTCCGTTGGTCTGGTCGAAGCCGGTTTCTCTGTCGTCTCGTCGGTCTGTCATGACGGTCATCGAACACCGAATCCGCTGTTCGGCAAGCCCCCGCCATCCGGTCCGGGTGCGGCGTACACTCCGCGCCATGACTGCCGGAAAGCTGATCTTCATCCGTCACGGCGAGAGCACAGCGAACGTGGCGGCCACCGCCGCCGAGCTGGCCGGTGCGGAGACCATCGCCGTGGAGGCGCGCGACCCCGACGTTCCGCTGACCCCGCTCGGCGAGCAGCAGGCCGCTGCCGTCGGGCCGCGGCTTGTCGACGCGCTGGACGGACATCCGGAGCGCGCGCTGTTCTGGAGCTCTCCGTACCGGCGCGCCGCGCGCACGGCCGAGCTCGCACTGGGCGGCGGCCTGCCGTTCACCATCGACGAGCGTCTGCGCGACCGCGAGCTGGGCATCCTGGATGCGCTGACCACCCGGGGCGTCGACGCGCGGCTCCCGATGGAGGCGGCCAGGCGGCGCTGGCTGGGGAAGCTCTACTACCGCCCGCCGGGCGGCGAGGCGTGGACGGACGTGGCCCTCCGGCTCCGCTCGTTCCTCCGCGACCTGGACACGGCCGACGGACGGCCGGTCGTGCTGTTCACGCACGACGCGGTGGTGAGTGTGTTCCTGTACGTCCTGTGCGGGTGGACGGAGCAGCAGTTGGACGACTTCCTGGTCACCCGCATCGTCGGCAACGCCTCCCTGACGACGCTGGAACGCGAAGGCGCCGGCTGGCGGCTGGACACGTTCGCCGACGACGCGCACCTCCACGACGCCGGGCTCCCGGCGACGGCGCACCCGGGAGCGGCCCGTGTCGACGACTGAGCGGGGCGGCATGGCGGCCACAGCCGCCGAAGTGGATGCGGCGTACCTGCGCCGCTGGGAGCTTCCGGCCCCCGGCGCGTCGAAGCAGTCCCGCGGAGACGTGGTGGTGGTCGGCGGTGCCGAACGCTCGCCGGGCGCTGCCCTGCTGGCGGGGCGCGCATCCCTGCGGGTCGGCGCCGGCCGGCTGACGCTCGCGGTCGGGGAGTCCTCGGCCACGGCGGTGGCTGTCGCCCTGCCGGAGTGCGGGATCGTGCCGCTCGCGGAGAACGCGGACGGCTCAGTGCGCGGTCGGTCGGCCGCGGCGGCCGCAGCAGACGTGGGCGGCGCAGACGCCGTGCTGGTGGGACCCGGCCTCGACGACATCGGCGAAACGAAGCGGATGCTGACGACACTCGCCGGTGCCGTCTCCCGCGACGCGACGCTGGTGCTCGACGCGTACGCCCTCGGCGCCCTGGCGGTGGCAGGACGGAAGGTCCTTCGCGGGTTCGGCCGCGGCGCGCGCATCCTGACGCCCAACCTCGACGAGGCCGCGCTCCTGCTCGGACGCCCACTGGACGACCAGCCGGCCGACCTGCTCCGCATCGCTCGGCGCTACCACGCGGTGGTCACCTGCCACGGCTGGATCGCCGACCCCGACGGCACGCTCCTGCACGTCCGCGACGGCGGATCGGGGCTCGGCACGTCGGGTAGCGGGGATGCGCTGGCCGGCGCGATCGCCGGGCTCGCGGCCCGGGGATGCGGTCCGCTGCAGGCTGCGGCGTGGGGCACGTACCTGCACGCGGCGGCAGGGGAGTCGCTGGCACGGGATGTCGCGGCGCTCGGTTTCCTCGCGAGCGAGATCGTGGAGCGGCTGCCGCGAGAGCTGGCAGCGGTGGAGGACAGGGCGGGGGAGTAGCGGCGCCGCGCATCCGCCCCCTGCCGACGACTACGCCCGCGTGCTCGCGAGCAGCTCGATGACCTCCGCCGTCGTGCCCGTCTCGCCGATTCGCGGGAACACGCTGCTCACCACGTGATCGTGCGCCTCCGCGCTCCTGTCCGACATCGCGTCGGTGGCGAGGGTGACGTTGTAGCCGAACTCGTGCGCCTGCCGCGCGGTGGATTCGACGCCCGCGCTGGTCGCGATCCCGGCGATCACCACCTGCGTCACGCCCTCGGAGCGCAGGTACGCATCCAGATCGGTGGCGGTGAACGCACCCCAGGTGCGCTTGGTGACCACGTGGTCGGTCTCGGCGCGGTGCAGCTCGGGCACGAACTCGAGCGGGTCGGCCGGGCGCTCGGCCGGGCTCTCGCCCGTCGAACTCTGGGCCTGGGCGCCGGGCTGCGCCTCGATGCGGCCGGGAGCGCGCCCGGCCACGTTCACCAGCACCACCGGGAGTCCGTGCGCGCGGAACGCGTCGGCGAGCGCCCCCGCGTTGGCGAAGACCTCCTCGACCGGGTGGGCGACGTGGTATGCGCGGATCGCGTTCTGCAGGTCGACCACGATGAGTGCGGTGCGGGTGTCGATGGTGCTGATGGTCATGCGTGGGGCCTTCCGGACGGGACTTCGAGCCTACGCCCGCGTCAGCCCCGCTCCGTGTCGGGCTTCCCCGGTCGCGCGTTCGCGTCGTCCCTGATGTCGATCCTGGTGACGCCGGGCTCCGGCTCCTCGGTGCTGATGCGCGGCTTCGCGTCCTCCTCGGTGGACTTCGGGGCCGTGGTCAGCTGGTCCTCGCGCTTCTCCGCTGGCGACAGCTCGTCCGCCGGGTCTGCAGGCATGGGTCTCTCCTCTGGTCGATGGGTGGGGGAGTCGGCTCGAACGGTATGCGGGAACGGGAGGCGACGCAAGGCCACCCGGCCGCAGACCGCCTCAGCTCGGGATGCTCGGGATGCTCGGGATGCTCGGGATGCGCGCGACCGGCTGCCGCAGGATGGTCCGCAGCTTCTCCGGCGCCGTCCGCCGCGCGTCGCTCAGGTATATCTCGTGGTGGAGGCCGACCATGCGCATCCCGTTGGCCGGCACGAACTCCGTGTGCAGCGCATCCAGCACGGGCGCTTCGTCGTCGTACGAGCCGACGTGCAGCGTCTGGACGCAGAGCCCTTCGTCCAGCCAGTCCGCCCGCACCGCGTCGATCGCCGCGTCACCCACCGAGCGGGCCGCTGCGGAGCGGGCGGCGTCGAGATGCTCGTCGGTGATCCAGCCCGGGATGAGGTTCAGGAGCGTCCACGACCAGAGGGACTTGTCCCTGCGGGTGGTGAACGCTGCAGGATCGTCGGCCCACCAGAGCCCTTCGAGCGGCATCACGGTGTAGTCCTCGCCGAGCTCGTTCTTGCTGAAGAACTTGAGCTTGTACGCGAACGGGTAGAGCGCCGCGAGTGCCGCCTGGTATGCGGGGGCCGTGTTCGGGTCCCCGTGGCCGTCGACCATCAGATAGCGCAACGGGGGAACGGTGACGACGTCGAACCGTCCGTGTGGGGCGCTGTAGCTGTCGAGTTCCTTCCGGAGATCGTGCTTCACGGCGTGGCGGAGGTGAAGCCGTCGGGGAACGACACCGTGCGGTCCGGTCCCATCGGACGGAGGCCGTCCGGCAGCGGGAACCCGACCGTGTACTCGACCAGCGGGGCGTTCATGTCGCCCCAGTCGTCCTTCTTCACCCGGATGGCGTCGGTCGACACCTCGGTGATGCGCACGCGCAGCCAGCGGCCGTCGTCGAGGCGCAGTTCGAACGGGTCGGCCAGGTAGCCGATGCCGAGCGCATCCAGGTGCTCCTCGGCGTCGAGCCAGTCGACAACGCCGGTCACCCGGCGGCCGAGCAGGTCGACGGCGACGAAGCCGTCGCCGTCCTGGTCCATCCAGCCGAGCAGTTCGCCGTCGGAGCGGCGGTGCTCGATCCAGGTCTCCTGAACGCTCATCGGCCCACCATACAAGGTGCCTGCGAGGGGCAGGGATACCGTTACAGTGGACGCTGTGCTGATCCCCGAAATCGACAGAGCCTAGCCACCGACTTCTCGGTGGCGGCCTCGCAGCAGCGTCAGCGCGCAGCCCTCGGCAGGAGAGTCCTCTGCAGGGCAGCGCCGACGTGCGACGCCGTCGAACCCGCACACCGGCGATCCGCCGGGACGCGGGCAGGTTTCTGATCATTCCGCTCCCGCATTCGGTCGAGCGCGCACTTCTAGGGAATCCATGTCCAACGCATCCATCGTCCTGTCCACCCTCTCGTTCTCCTGGCCGGACGGCGAGCCGGCCATCGCCGGTGTCACCGGCAGTTTCGGCTCCGGCCGCACCGGCCTCGTCGGCGACAACGGAGCGGGCAAGTCCACGCTCCTGCGGCTCATCGCCGGCGAGCTCACACCCACGAGCGGCAGCATCAGCACCACCGGAGACGTCGGCTATCTCGCGCAGTCCGTCACCTGGCGGGATGCGACGACGCTGGCCGACCTGCTCGGCATCGCGCCCATCGTCAGCGCCCTGCGCGCCATCGAGAGCGGTGACGTCGACGAGCGGCACTTCGACACCGTCGGCGACGACTGGGACATCGAGTCCCGCGCTGACGAGCAGCTGCGCCGTCTCGGCTTCAGCTCCGCCGACCTCGACCGCAGCGTCGGCACCCTGTCCGGCGGAGAGGTCATGCTCATCGCCATCGCCGGCCTCCGCGTGCGGCGCCTGCCGATCACGCTGCTCGACGAACCGAGCAACAACCTCGACCGCGACGCCAAACGGATGCTCGCCGACCTGCTCGACACCTGGCCGGGCACCCTCGTGGTCGTCAGCCACGACCTCGACCTGCTCGACCGGATGGATCAGACGGCCGAGCTCTACGACGGCAGGCTGACCGTGTTCGGCGGCCCGTACAGCCAGTGGAAGGAGAACCTCGACCGGCAGCAGGCGGCCGCCGTGCTCGCGGCGCAGGCGGCCGAGCACGCCGTGAAGGCGGAACGCCGCCAGCGCGCAGAGGCGGAGAGCAAGCTCGCCAAGCGGGCGCGAACGGCGAAGACCGCGAACGAGAACAAGAAGGGGTCGAAGATCCTGATGAACGGGCTGGCGTCCCGGGCGGAGAACTCCGCGGGCAAACTGCGCGCCGGGCTCGACGACAAGCTGGACGCCGCGAAGGCGAACAGAGAGGCGGCGGCGGCGCGTATCCGGCCCGACCAGAAGATCAGCCTGCAGCTGCCCGACCCGGATGTGCCCTCCGGCCGACGCATCGGTGAACTGCACGGCACAGACCGCACGATCATCGTGCAGGGTCCGGAGCGCATCGCGATCGTCGGCGCGAACGGTGTTGGAAAGACGACGCTGCTCGAGAACCTGGTCGCCGGACGCGCGTCTGAGCCCGGCAGGGCCGGCGGGGTGCTGCACACCGACAGGGTCGGTTATCTCAGCCAGCGGCTCACCGGCCTCGACGAGTCACGCAGCGTGCTCGACACCCTGCGTGCGGTGGCGCCCCAGGTTCCGGATGCGCAGCTCCGCAACCAGCTCGGCCGCCTGCTGGTCTCCGGCAGCGACGTAAACCGTGCGGTCGGCACGCTCTCCGGCGGCGAGCGGTTCCGGGTGTCGCTCGCCCGGCTGCTGTTCGCCGACCCTCCCGCTCAGCTGCTGGTGCTGGACGAGCCGACGAACAACCTCGACCTGGTGAGCGTCGACCAGCTGGTGGCGGCGCTCACCGCATACCGCGGCGCGGTGCTGGTGGTGAGTCACGACGACCGGTTCCTGTCGCGGCTCGGGTTGACGGAGGTGCTGGAACTCGGGTCGGCGGGAGAGCTGCGGCGGGTGGAGGTGGCCGCGGACTGAGGTGGCGGTGAGTGGAGGTCAGCCTGCGGCGCCCACCGCCACCGCAGCCTGCAGCCGCCGGATGACTTCGCCGCGCAGACCGGAGGCGAGCAGCCCGGGCCCGAGCGGCCCGGCGGGGTCGTGGCCGAGCGGGGGCAGGGCCGCGAGGGCGGCCCTCGCCTCCCCACTCAGCCGCGCGAGCTGCCAGGCGATCTCGGCGTCGAGCGCATCCGGTCGTTCAAGTGCGGCGAGCGCCGCCGCCGTGGCCGCGTACGCCGCGGCGCCGAGGGCGTGCGCGCCCATGTGCGCGACCCCGGCCGCCTGCGCTGCCGCCCGCGCGGCGGCGACCGCGGCGGGCGAGCTGACCGCGTTCGCCGCGCGACCAGCGACGAACCGGCGACGAATCTCCTCGGCGGCCCCGAGCTCGGCGCGCGCGAACGCCCTGGTTCGTGCGATCGCATCCCGGGCCCGGTCGTCGTCGGGCGCCTCCGCCTCGAACAGCGGCAGCACCCGCTCAGCGCAGTCCGCGGCCCACACCGCCACGATGCGGCGGTCCTCTTCACTCAACGACTGCGGCGACGGCATACCGCCAGCCTTTCACACCGGCCGCTGGCGCGTCCGGCCGCGAGTAGTTCACGCGGAGAACGCGCGCGACGCGCCCCCCGTTTCTCCGCCCGAACGGAGAACCGCGAGCATTCGGGCCGTTCTTCCGTCCTTACCAAGGCGCGGCAGCGGACGCCGCCGTCTCCGTTCCAGCGGACACGCGGTCGCGCGGCGGTCCGGACTCCGCTTGTGCGGAGAGTACAGCGGCGTGTCGCCCTACGACTCCGCCGTTATGGCTCACACAAGCACCCTGGACCGCGGAAACCGTTTGACCGTACGCTGTCATCCACGTGACCTTCACGCGCTGAGCGCATCCAGGACCTGTTCGATCTCGAACACTCGAGAAGGGGGAGCACGATGGAGGAGCCGAGCGGCGCCGTGACCGGGGAGGCACCGCCGCAGCGGGTGGGGAGGAGGCGCCGGCCGACCGTCGACACCATCGCCGTCATCGTTCTCTCCACGGTCGCCGTGCTCACGGCGTGGTGCGGTTTCGAGTCCTCGAAGTGGGGCGGGGAGATGTCCATCGCGTTCAGCCAGGCGTCGAGCGCCAGGGTGCAGGCCGGCGACTATGCCAGCCAGGCACGGGATGCGCGGGCGCTCGACCAGGGCGTCTTCGAACAGTGGGTGCTCGCCGACGCGCGCGGCGACACCCAGCTGGTCGACTACATCGAGGCGCGGTTCTCGCCCGAGTTCGCCGTCGCCTTCGACGCCTGGACCGCTGAGGGACGCGTCGATCGTGGGCCGTTCGTCCGGTCCGACTATGTTCCACCCGGCACGGCGGAGGCCAAGAAGCTCAACGACCGCGCCGACGAACGCTACAACGCCGCACTGACGGACAACGCGCGTGGAGACAACTACTCCCTGCTCACGGTCATGTTCGCGCTGGTGCTGTTCCTCGCCGCCATGTCGCAGCGCGCCATCCCGCGCACGGGGCGGCTGGTCCTGATCGGCACGGCCATCGCCTTCGCCCTGTTCGGCGTCGTGCTTCTCGCCACCTTCCCGATCCGGATCTGACCGGTCCCGAATCGGCTGGGGTGGAAAGAGGGGTCTAGAGGGTTTCTGTACATCCTCGTATAGTTCGGAGCGCGTGACGAAGCGAATGGGGATTCGGTGTCATGATGAGCTCGCCGAGACGATCAGGGGCAGGTCGGCTGGCTGGAGGTGCGCTTGCTGCGCTCCTCGTTCTCGCGATGATCCCCGTCGCCGCCGCCCCGCCGCCGCGGAAGGACCGAGTGAGGTCACGCTCACCAAGACGGCGTCGGCGACGACCGTCGCACCGGGGGAGACGTTCACCTACACCCTCGAAGTCGGCTGCTCGGCCGTGGACATCGGCACCGGATGTACGAACGCGACCCTCACGGACTCGGTCCCCGGCGCGTTCGAAGTCGTCAGCGTGTCCGTCGGCACCGGGCTGTCGGCGGAGACCCCGCAGGTGTCCGGTCAGGACGTCACGGTGGTCTTCAATTCGCCGCTGGACGATCCGCCCGGCGCCATCGGGCTGCCGGCGTCCGCCACCGGCGTCGTGACCATCACCGTCCGGGCGCGGGACGACCTGCCGTTCGAGGCGAGTGGCATCCCGGTCCCGAACTCCGCGGAGCTCACGGCGACCAACCAGCTGGCACCGGCCGATTCGACCGCGAGCGTCACCCCGATCGTGCCCCTCGACCTTGCGACGACGGCGAGTAAATCGTTCGATCCGACCGGCGCTCCCGCCGACCCAGGCACCCCGACGACGCTGACGCTCACCGGCACGAACACCTCCAATGCCGGCGTCGACAGCATCGTCCTGACCGATCCGCCCGACCCGACGACGACTCCCAATCCGTTCGACCACCTCGCGCTGGACTCGCTCGGCACCGTGACGTTCCCCGCTCCCGCCGATGAGGTGCAGGTCGATGTCTGGGACGGCACGCAGTGGGTGCTCGGCACCCCGGGGCCGACCGCCGTGCTTCCGGGCGGCGTCCCGGCCGACGGCGTCTCCGGGGTGAGGATCACGTTCAGCAACTCGGCGGGCGAGCCGATCCCCGCGGATGCCAGCGGGTCCGTGGAGGTGAACCTGGTGCAGCGGCCGGACGTCGCCGACCTCACCGCTGCGTTCGTGGTCGACAACACCGTGCAGAGCGAGGTGACGCACGGCACGGACACCGCGACCGGCACCGCCTCCGCTGACTACACGATCCAGTCCAGCGTCGTCACGGTCGCCGCGACGAAGTCGTTCAATCCGAACCCGATCGTCGCCGGAGATCCGACGACGGTCACGATCGGCGGCACCAACCAGAGCGCCGTCCCGCTGACCGAACTGAGCTTCACCGAGCCGACACTGACCGGCGCCGATCCTTTCGCAGACGGTTTCCCCGCCGGGACATCGTTCGCCGGGTTCACGAGCGGCGTGGAGTGGCCGGACGGCGCCACCGGTGTGAGCGTCCACTATTACTACGCGGACGGCACGGACGAGGTGCTCACCTCGACGACGCCGGACAGCATCCCGGCCCCCGACCCGGCGAAATCCGTCGCGCGGTTCTCCGTCACGTTCACGGGCACCATCCCTCCCGGCGCGAGCGCGAGCATCCCGTTCACCCTCGACACCGACGCGGGGATCACCACGGATTCGACCACGATCAGCAACAGCCAGACGGTCGACGGGACGTCGGCCTCCGGCACGACCGGGACGGCGACGGCCACCGCCGATCTCACGGTCTACACCTCGCGGCTCGACACGACGATCGGCAAGGTGATCAGCCCGAACGAGATCGCGTCCTCCGCCGGAGAGTTCGTGACGGTGCAGCTGCCCGCCTCCACCAGCCCGTTCCCGCAATCGACCGTGGATGCGACCACCATCGTCGTGCAGGACCCTCCCGGCGACCCGCCGGCGCTCACCGACTGGTGGAACCACTTCGACGCGACGGCGATCACGCAGACGGCCGTTCCCGCCGGCTCGACGCTGACCATCCAGTACTGGGACGGGACACAGTGGGTCGACCTGCCCGGTGCAGTCGGCATCGCGGGGCCGACCGTGTTCTCGATGGACATCCCGGCCGACCTGCAGGACGACATCCAGGGCCTGCGCTTCGTCTACACCGCACCGGATGGATTCCCCCCTGGCACCACCGTTCAGCCCAACGTGACGATGTCGTTGCGCGACCAGCTCCGCGATGGCAGCGGTCCCGCGACCGGCACGGACGTGACGATCGAGAACTGCGCGGCGTCCTCGGCGACAGGGGTCGGCGGCGAATCGGCATCGGCCGTGATCCCCTCGCCGTGCCCCGTGGTCGACCTGATCGCCGGAGGCCTGCCGGGGGGCGACGACTTCCTCACCAAGAGCTGGGCGGCCCCGAAGGTGCTCACGGCGAGGAGCGAGGCGCAGACGACGGCCACCCTCGACTGGTCGACCGGCGGCAGGGCGAACCTGGGCACGATGGTGATCTCCGACCCGTCCGACCCGGCGACCACCGCACTGTCCGACTCGGTGTTCAACGCCTTCGACCTCGTCGGGATCCCGGCGATCACCGCAGCGCAGGACCCGCATCTGATCTACGACCAGGTCACCTCCGTTCAGCTCTACAACGGCACGGCCTGGGTCGACGCGGCGAACGACCCCTGCCCCGCCGCCTGCATCGGCACCTTTCCCGGCCTGACCCTCACCGCCGCCGAACAGGCGTCGACGGTCGGGATGCGGATGACCTACGCCGAGAGCCCCGACCGCGCGAGCGCATCGGCCGGCGACCCGACGGCTCCACCGGTCGGCTCCGGCGTCGCCCGCTCCACGGGCAACGACCGCGCCATCGTGCTCACCTTCCAGCTGCGCGACGAGGTCAGGGCGCCCGTCACCACGCCGGACCCCGTCATCGCGACGCGCCTCTACAACACGGGCACAGCGGGGGAGATCGAGAACACCGCCAGGGCCACCGGCACGTCGTCGGTCGACGGCTCGACGGTCACGGACACCGCCGCTGACATCGTGCGGCTCTTGGACGTCCCCCTCAACGTCACCCTGAGCAAGATGTGGGAGGGCGGTCCGCTCGGTGTGCCGCAGGCCGGCGTCGACCCCGCCCTGTACCCGTCCGGCCGGATCACCCTGGTCGCCACCAACACCACGGCGGCCAGCGTCGACAACCTGACCATCAGCGATCCGGCGCCCGGCAGCGCATCCACCCCGTTCGAGGTCTTCGACCTCGTGAAGTTCGAGAGCGTCGGAGTCCCCGCCGGGGCCACCGCCTCGACCGTGGAGCTGACGACGGCCGGGGGAGTGACCACCGGATACTCGATCGCCGACGCGCTCGCGTTGACACCGGCCCAGCTCGCGGACGTGGTGTCGCTGCGGGTCGTCCACACCGGGCGCATCCAAGCCGGCGAGGCGTCGACGGTCGTCTTCGACACCCGGTTGCGCGCGACGGCGCGCACGTCGGGGGATCCGGTGACCGCCGCGGAGTTCTCGCCGGTCGAGAACGTCGCCCAGGCGGGCGTGAGCGACGAGGGCGGCGCCGCCGGCGGCAGCCCGACCACCAACGCCTCCGGGTCGATCGAACTCGCCGACGGCGTCCTGACCGTCGCCACCTCGAAGACCATCGTCCCCGCTCAGCAGACGGAGCCGGACGACTCTCCGGTCACGGTCACGATGTCCGGTCAGCCAGGGGGCACGGTCCGGGCGAGGCGCATCACCCTGTCCGACGCCTCCGGCACGTTCTGGAACGCGTTCGACTTCCTGGGCTTCTCCACTCCGCTCGCTCTGACGGCCCCGATCGACAGGGTCCAGATCGACGTGTGCACCGGCCGCAGCTTCGGCGACCCCACGGCGGACTGCGAGGCGGACGGGGGCACCTGGATCCTCGGTGTGCGGCAGACGGAAGCAGACGCCAACGCGTCACCGCTCCCCGCAGGGGTGACCGCAGACCAGGTGGAGGGCATCCGCTTCGTCTTCACCCAGCTGAACGGCGACCTCCTGCAGCCGTCTCCGCTGCAGACCGTCGCGATCAGCGCGCAACGCCGCGCCGACCTCCGCTCGGGCGGACAGGTGCCGAGCGATCTCTCCACGAACGTCCCGGCGCCCGGAGAGAGCGCGGCCGGCACCTTCACGAACACGGTCGACGCCCTGGCGGAGGGAACCTTCGAAACGGGAGGCCCTCCGTACACCGCGACAGACTCGAGCACCGCGATCGTGCAGTACCTGCACGCCACCAGCGCGGTGCAGGTGTCCAAGTCGCCCGCCGGCGTGCAGCAACCGGGCACGGTCATCCCGTACACCCTCACCGTGACCAACACCGGCGCCATCGCCGTCACCGACCCGGTGATCACCGACCAGCTGCCCACCGACGCCGTTGGACCGCTCCTCGTCTTCGACCCGTTCGCCGACCCGGGGACGAGCCCGTACAGCTACGCCCTGGCCGGGGCGGCACCCGCACCCCCGAGCGGACCTCCGATGCCCACCGATCCCGCCGACGTGGATGCGACCGTCAGCCAGGCCGGGGCGCGCATCCAGTTCACCTTCCCGCCGGGGACGGTGCTCGAAGTCGGGCAGACGTACACGATCACGATCGCACTGATGTTCCGCACGGGGCTCGAGGCCGGCACGAACGTGACCAACACGCTGAGCGTCACCGGCGACCGTCCGTTCGACAGCTGCGGCGGCACCCTGGACCCCGCCACCGGGGCCTGCTCGACCGACACCACCGTCACCGTCGAGACCGCCGGCGCCCTCCGCGGCATCAAGGGCGTCCGCGCCACGGACACCGAGCTGGGGGTGGAGTCCACCAACCCGGCCGTCACCTGCGTTCCCGACGCCGACGGCTTCTACGCCGGTCCGTGCGTCCCCATCACCAAGCCGGGCGGCACCGAGGTGTGGCGGCTCAACCTGATCAACACCGGCACGCTTCCGATGGACAGGATGGTGGCGATCGACAAGCTGCCGACGCCGGGAGACACCGGGGTGCTGACCCCGCTGCCCCGCGGCTCGGAGTTCCGGCCGACATACACCGGCAGTGCGGTGCTCGCCTCTGCACCGCCCGGCGCGACCCTCGCGCAGTACTACACGACGGACGCCGCTCCGTGCACCGACGACCTGTCGACGACGGGCGTCGCGTGCCCGCCCGGAGCGTGGACGCCCTGGGATGCGGCGGTCGACCCGACGACCGTGACCGGGCTGAAATTCGTCGTCACGTTCGATCCGACCATCGCGCCGGGCGGCGCCATCGCGATCGACGTCACGACCAGGACCCCGGCCGTGCCTCCGACAGGGCTCGACGACCCGATCGCCTGGAACACCGTCGGCGTCGCAGGCCGGGTGCTCGTCGGCGCCACGCCGACCGTGACCGCGCAGACAGAGGGCAACAAGGTGGGCGTCGCCCTCGCGACCGGCCCGGTCTCCGTGATCAAGCAGGTGACCGGCGCCGGCGCAGGCTACGCGCCGGCCACCTTCACCGGCGAGCTCCGCTGCGTGTCGGCGGGAGTCGCTCTCGACCCGATCCCCGTCACCCTCACGCCCGGCACCCCTGTGACTGTCGACGATCTGCCCTGGGGGGCCGAGTGCACCGTCGTCGAGGACGACGCCGGCCAGACCTCCGGCACTGCGACCCAGGTCGTCGTCGGCACAGACACCGACCCCGTCCCGGTGATCTCGGTGACGAACGTGTACGACCTCGCCGGTCTGGTCGTGGTCAAGCGCGTCGATTCGAGCGCGGTCGATCAGGGCGGTACCCCCATCGCATACGGCCCGTTCACGGTCACGGTCGACTGCACCTTCCTCGGCGCCGCCGTGTACGCCGACGGCTACGGACCGCTGCGGCCGATGACGGCCGACCTGAGCGACGGGGAAGCTCTCACGCTCAGCGGGCTCCCGGCCGGCGCCTCCTGCGTGGTGACGGAGACCGACGGCAAGGGCGCTGCCTCGACCACGACGACCACGGTCACCTCCGGAGGAACCACCGGCCCGACCACGGGCGACAGCACGACGGTCGTGCTGACTCCGGATGCCGGAACGGACCCGACCTCGACGGTGACCGTCACGAACGCGTACGACGTCGGCGCGATTCGCCTCGTCAAGGTGGTCGACGGCGCGGGCGGAGCGGCGTTCGGCGCTGGCCCCTTCGTGCTGCACGTGTCGTGCACGCTCGACGACGCATCCGGATCGCGGAGCACCTGGGACGGAGACGTCACCCTCGGCGGCACGCAGCCGCTCCAGAAGGTCGTCGCCGGGATCGCGGCCGGCTCCGTGTGCGCCGTGACGGAGCCGGGCGCCGGGGGAGCGAACGCGTCCGTCGTCTCACCGGGCGAGGTCACCGTCGGCTCGGGCGACACGGTCACCGTGACCGCCACCAACACGTTCCTCACGGGCGCGATCCACGTCGACAAGGTGCGCACGGGAGACGGGGCCGACCTGTACGGCGCCGGACCGTTCACCGTGGCGCTGGCCTGCGTGCATCCGGTGGACGGGGTGCCGACGCCCGTGGTCGTGCCCGGCGGAGCGGAGAGGACGCTCGGCGCGGACACCGCATACTCCGCGGACTACGAGCTGCTTCCCGCCGACGCTGTCTGCCTTCTGCGCGAGACAGGAGCAGCGGGGGCGACGTCCTCTCAGGTGCTCGACGAGAACGGTGAACCCGCCGGCCCGACCCTGGTCGTGGCGGGGGAGACGGTGACGCTGAGCGTCGTCAACACGTTCGACGTCGGCTCGCTGACCGTGCACAAGGTCATCGCCGGCGACGGGGCGGCGGAACGCGGCGGTGGCTCCTTCGTCGTCCATCTAAGCTGCACCGCCGCCATCGACGGGATGCCGGCGCCGGTCGCGATCCCCGGCGGCCCCGACCGCACGCTCTCGCGCTCCACATCGCTGACCGCCGTGTACACGGACCTCCCTGCGGGAGCGACCTGCCGGGTCACCGAGAGCTCCGACGGCGGAGCGGACCGCACCACGATCACCCCGAACGACGGTGACGGCTCGGTCGGGGTGGTCACCGTCGGCGACGCCGTGCCCGTCGACATCACCGTCACCAACACGTTCGACCCCGCCGCTCCGGCGCTCTCCGACACCGGTTCCGACACGCTCCCGGTCGCCATCCTGGCGCTCGCGCTGCTCGGCGCCGGGCTACTGATCCGCAGAAGACACGACCGTGACGCTCGGGAGGAACGATGACGGAATTCGAGATCCCGCTGGGGAATGCGCCCCGCTGCGGCGAGAACATCCACCTGGTGCGGTGGACCAGGAGCGCCGACGGGTGGGCGGCGGAGACGCTGCTCGCCACGTATGTGTCGAGCACGCACGACGAGTGGGTGGTCGACCAGTCCGGTCAGGAGCGTCGCCTCTGCCGACCGGAGTGGGCGTTGTTCGCCCTGTGAGCCGTTCCCCTCATGGACGCGCGACCTGAACCGCTGTCGCCGGAACTCCCGGCGACGGTGTCGATGACGCTCGCCGACTTCGTCAACGTGGACGACACCGGCAAGGCGAACATGGTCGGGGCCGGGCTGCGCATCCTGACCGTCACGCCGGCCGGGACCGCGTCCGTGCCGTTCGCGGTGTGGGCGACGGTCGCGCTGCCCACCCGCCCCGCACATCCGGTGATCGTGGAGCTGACACTGGCTGCCGCGAACGGCGACAGCGTCCGGATCGCGGACGGGGACGGCGGCAGCATCGAGGTGCGGATCGCCAGGACGGTGCGGTTCACCGCCGGCGCGTCGCCCGGGATCGACGTGCCGGCCGGTGTGCTGCCCGCCACCCACGTCATCGCCGCCAACTTCAGTTCCGGCCTGCATTTCGCCGCAGGCGCCGGCTATCGCTGGCAGATCGAACTGGACGGTCAGGTGGCCGCCGTCTACCCGTTCTACGTAGCAACCGAGTACCCACCCCAGTGAAAGGAAGAAACATGAGCGACCAGCACGCCTCCCCGCTCGTCCGGCAGATCAACGACGGCAACTGGCTGCCCCAGGAGGAGGCCGAGGCGTTGCGGGCCGAGTTGTACTACCAGCGCGCGATCCACGCCTACTTCACGATGCAGCCGGCGCTGAACGTGATCGGGATGCGCGACGGCTCGGAGGCGCAGTTCGGCAGCGGATACAACGTCCTGCCGATCTGGAAGGACAGGATGGACAGCCGCACCTGGGTGCCCACCCCCAACGCGGACGTGATCTACGCGATGAGCTACCTCGATCTGCGGGAGACCGGGCCGTTGGTGGTGAACGCACCGGCGAACGTGATCGGGATGTTCACCGACTTCTTCCAGCGCACCATCACCGACGTCGGCGCCATCGGTCCCGACCGGGCCCGCGGCGGGCTCTACCTCCTGCTGCCGCCCGGCTACGACGGGCACGTCCCCGGCGGGTACTTCACCTTCCGCTCGTCGACGTTCAACCTCTTCCTGTTCTTCCGCACGATCATGGGCCAGGGGGACGGCGAGCCCGATCCCGCGGCCGGCGTGGCCGTCGCAGAGCGCACCAGGATCTTCCCGTTGTGGACGGAGGAGAAAGACGCCCTGCCGATGGAGTTCCCGAACGCCAGCGGCATCCGGCTCGACATGATGTACCCGACCGATGCCACGTACTGGACGAAGCTCAAGGAATTCGTGGACGTCGAGCCCGTCTCGGCGATCGATCCCGAACTGCGGGGCGTCCTCGCCTCGATCGGGATCGTCAAAGGTCAGCCCTTCGAGCCGACCGGCTGGCAGAGCGAGCAGTTGCAGCGCGCGGTCGAGACGGCGCCGAAGATGATCCTCGCCCTCGCCCAGCTCGGCAGGGACGACCAGCGCAATCGCTACTACCACGACCGGCAGTGGGAGCAGGCGTGGGCGGGCGGCACCGCGGAGTGGATGCAGGAGAGCTACCTCGACGTCAACACCCGTGCGCGCTTCTTCCAGTACGCGTACTCGTCTGCGCCGGCCATGAACATCCACTCGACCGGCGCGGGATCCAAGTACCCGTTCACCTACCGGGATGCGGACGGCGACTTCCTCACCGGTTCGTCCACTTACCGGCTGCACCTGCCGGGGAACATCCCGGCCGGGCTGTTCTGGGCGGCGACGGCGTACAACGTCATCGACGGCACGATGCCGGAGACGGAGCAGCTGCTTCCGTCGACGAACGGATACTACGACATCCCGCAGAACGACGACGGTTCCATCGACCTCTGGTTCGGGCCGGCCAAGCCGCAGGATGTCACGGACGCCGCGTTCGTGCAGACCGTTCCGGGGCGCGACTTCATCGTCGCCTTCCGGCTCTACGGCACGACCACCGAGTTCTACGACCAGACCTGGCGGCCGGACGACCTGGTGAAGGTTCCCGACGGTTCAGACGTGGGCGGATGACGCATCCGGTGCCGGACGCCGCCGACGCCGGTTCAGCGCATCCGACAGCACAACGACGAGCAGCACCAGGTTCACCGCCCAGCTGAGTCCGAGCGGGGTGAGCACCGGGGTGAGGGCGAACAGCGCGAGCACCACCGCCGCGCCGATCAGCTGCGCGATCAGCCAGGATCCGCCGACCGCGCGGCGGAAGAGCGCGTTCGCGACGAGGTAGAGCGCCGCAGCGCCGGTGAGCAGCCCGGCCGCCCAGAGCTCGGTGTCCCCGGTGGGGTCGTGCAGCACCAGCCCGTCGGCGACCGCCGTCAGCACGATGCCGAACACGAACAGGATCGGGATGTACGTGAACGCCGTCTGCGCGATCATCCCGCGCTCGTCCGCCTGTTCGAGGAACTCGCTGCCGCGACGCTGATTGTGGGTGAAGTAGAGCAGCCACATCAGCACGGTCCCGGCGAACGCGGCGACGAACGCGCCGAACGTCGCCGCGTCGATCCTGCCGGTGCCGAAGGTGGACCCGGTGACGACGATGGATTCGCCGAGCGCGATGATGACGAACAGGCTGACCCGCTCGGACATGTGCTCGCCGGAGACGTTCCAGGTCTGCAGGTCCGATGTGCCGAGGCCGGGCGTCCAGAACCGGGCTCTCGGCCCGATCAGGTCGATCACGAGGGCCGCGAGCCAGACCCAGAGGCGTGCGTCCTCCGGCACGAAGGCCCCCGCGATCCAGACAGCTCCCGCTGTGGCGTGCCACACGCTGATGCGGACGAAGTTCACGGCGTGGTCGGGCTGTGTGCGCGCGAACGCGAAGATCGTGAACAGGCTGCGGCTCAGCTGCAACGCCACCATGCTCACCGCGAACAGGAGCGCACGGTCGCCGAACGCCTCCGGGATCGCGATCGACACGAGCATCCCGAAGAACATCATCACGATGAACAGCGCCCGCACGGCGCCGGTCTCGGGGTTCAGCCAGCTCGACGCCCAGGTCGTGTATACCCACATCCACCAGACCATGCATCCCAGGACCAGGGTGTGCACGAGTTCGAGGCCGCTCTGCTCGTGGATCAGGATGTGCGACACCTGCGTGATGGCGAACACGAACACGAGGTCGAAGAACAGCTCGATGTACGTGACGCGGTGCGAGGCGTCCCCGGTCGCCGGCCGCAGGAGGTCGGCGGAGAATCCGATGCGCGGCATGAGGTCAGAGTAGCCGCGATTGCCCGACGACGTTTCGGCTCATAGTCTGAGATCTCCCGTGCTGTGCCGACCGGAGGAGGCTGCGATGGAACGGCCCGTGAGGGTCACTCCCACCGGCGACGGGCTGTCGCGGCGGGGCTGGCTGATCCTGGTCGCCGTCACGGCCGCGATCGGCGTCGCCGTCCTGGTGGTCGGGATCGCCACCGTCGGGCTTCCCGCCGGAGGGGCGCGGGCCGCTGCCTCATCCTCCTCGCCGACCGCCGCACCGCATCCACCGTTGCCGCCGCCTGCTCCGACTCCGCTCGGCCTCCCGCCGCGCCCGACCGCGACCCACGTCGCCACCGTGCCGTCGCAGCCGGTCGGCACACTCAAGCCCGGCGATTGCCTGCAGACCTACGACTCGAAGTGGGCGGACGCGTATCCGGTGGTCGACTGTGCCGAGCGGCACATCGCGCAGTTGCTGACCACGGGCTCGCTCCCGCAGGCGGCCGACGCGGCGTTCCCGGGCAAGGAAGCCCTGGACACCCAGGTCAGCAGCCTCTGCGAGCCGTTCCTGAACTGGGACTGGGTCGCCCGCTGGAACGAGGACGTCCAGCTCGACCTCCGCTACCCGGACACGAGCGAGAAGTGGGCGACCGGCGACCGCACGTATTACTGCATCGTCTACACGTTCTCCCGGCACGAACTCACCGGCAGCGCGGTCGCCGGCCAGTGACGCCGCCGGCGCACGCGGGGGAGCGTCACGCACGCGCTCTGCGGCGGCGCAGCACCACGAGTCGCCCGACCACCCCGACGACGAGCACGCAGATCCCCACCCCGATGGACACCAGAGGAAGCGTCGCGACGAGCACGATGCAGCCGAGCGCGCCCAGCACCTGCACCGGCTTCGGATACCGGCGGTGCTGCCGGTCCTGGGTGAACGCAGCGACGTTGGCGACGAAGTAGTAGAGCAGCACGCCGAACGACGAGAACCCGATGGCGCCGCGCAGGTCCACGGTCAGCACGAGCACGCTGACCACGAGCGCCAGCGCGATCTCGGCGTGATGGGGCACCCTGTGCACCGGATGCACGGCGGACAGCCAGGCGGGGAGATCCCGGTTCCTCGCCATCGCCAGGCTGGTGCGCCCGATCCCGGCGACTAGCGCGAGCAGCGCCCCGAGCGCGGCGGCCGCCGCGCCGATCCTGACGACGGGCGCCGCCCAGGTCCAGTCGGTGGCCGCGACGACATCGGCCAGGGGAGCAGTGGATGCGGCGAGCCGCTCCGGCCCGAGGACGAGCAGCAGCGTGACCGCGACCAGGATGTACACGACGAGCGCGAGCGCCAGCGCGCCGAGGATCGCGCGCGGGATGGTGCGTGCAGGATCCTTCACCTCTTCGCCCATCGTGGCGATGCGGGCGTACCCGGCGAACGCGAAGAACAGCAGCCCGGCCGCCTGCAGGATGCCGTACCAGCCGTGGTCGAGCATCCCGAGCCCCAGGTCGGTGTGCGGTGTGCCGGTGGCTGTGAGCCCCGCGATGACGACCAGCGCGAGGACGGCGAGCACGAACACCACGATGATCCTGGTGAGCCCGGCGGTGCGGGAGACGCCGAAATAGTTCACGGCCGCCAGGGCGAGGATCGCGGCGACCGCGACGGGTTTCTCCCATCCGGCGGGCGCCGCGTATGCGGCGAACGTCAGGGCCATCGCCGCGCAGCTGGCCGTCTTGCCGATCACGAACGCCCACCCGGCGAGGAACCCGGCCCACTCGCCGAGCCGTTCCCTCCCGTAGACGTACGTGCCGCCCGAGGTCGGGTACTGCGCGGCCAGCTGCGCCGACGACGACGCGTTGCAGTATGCGACCACCGCAGCGATCGCCAGCCCGATCAGCAACCCGGCACCGGCCGCGGCGGCCGCCGGAGCGAACGCGGCGAAGATCCCGGCCCCGATCATCGACCCGAGCCCGATGACGACCGCGTCGCCGAGGCCGAGCCGCCGCGCCAGCGGACCGCTCCGGATGGTCATCGAGCGTCTCCGTTTCGCAAGGGGGTTCTCGCATCCACGGGCCGGACGGCCTGCCGCTGAATGCGCAGCACCAGAGTATCGGGCGCGTCGGACGGGAGGCCACGCTCGGAGTGGATACGCTCCGGACGCGGGCGGTGACGGAGTGGGCATGTACTCTGCCCGCCCAAACGCGCAGGATGGACTCCTGCCCATCACGAGGAGAGAGCCCATGCCCCGCACGCCCATCGACATCGCCGTCCCGGACCTGCGCGGCCGGCTCGCGCTCGTGACGGGAGCGAGCGACGGCATCGGCTACAACATCGCCGCGCGGCTGGCTCGCGCGCACGCGGACGTGCTCATGCCGGTCCGCAACCGGGAGAAGGGCGAGGCGGCCGCGCAGCGGATCCGCGAAGCCACGCCCGGAGCTTCCGTGCAGGTGCGGATGCTCGACCTCTCGTCGTTGGACTCGGTCGCGACTCTGGCGAACGACCTGGTGGCGGAGGGGCGACCCATCGACATCCTCGTCAACAATGCCGGGGTCATGTCGCCGCCGACCAGGCAGGAGACCGTCGACGGTTTAGAGGTGCAGTTCGCGACGAACCACCTCGCACATTTCGCGCTGAGCGCCCGGCTGCTGCCGCTGCTGCGCGACGGCCGCGCCCACGTCACCACCCAGGTCTCGGTGTCGGCCAACCAGCACGCGGTCAACTGGGACGACCTCCAGTGGGAACACTCGTACGGCGCGTTCACGTCGTACTCGTCGTCCAAGATCGCGCTCGGGCTGTTCGCGATGGAGTTGCATCGCCGCAGCGTCGCCGGCGACTGGGGGATCCGCAGCAACCTCTCGCATCCGGGCATCGCGGCGACGAACCTGCTGGCGGCGCAGCCCGGCATCGGTCGGCCGCACGACACGATGGCGGTGCGCAGCATCCGGGGACTGTCGCGCCTCGGCATCCTGTTCGGCACTCCGGAGACGGCAGCCCTCCCCGCGGTGTACGGGGCGACCAGCCCGGAGGCGCTGGGCGGTCGCTTCTACGGCCCGAAAGGGTTCAACCACCTCAGCGGCGCGCCGGCGGAGCAGCCGCTGTACAGCCGGCTCGCGAGCGCAGAGGACGGCGCGAGGATCTGGGACCTGTCCGAGCAACTCGCCGGGGTGCGCTTCGGGTGACCGCCTAGCCCTGACGGCCGCTGTCCCGACGCGTCCCGGCTAGCGCAGCACCGATCCGCCTGCGACGTCGAGGACGACACCGCTGGTCCACGCCGACCGGTCGCTCGCGAGGAAGACGCACGCGTCGGCGACGTCCTGCGGGGTGCCGAGACGACGCACCGGATGCGTGGCGATCAGCTGGGTCTGGATCTCGGCCGGGATCATGTCCTGGTTCCGCTCCGTCAGGATGGTCTCCGGCGCCACGCAGTTCACACGGATCCCGCTCGGACCCGCTTCGGCCGCGAGCCACTTCGTGACCAGTTCGATGCCCGCCTTCGCCGCCGCGTATGCGACGGGCGACTGCGGTGTCGGGCGGCGCGCCGCCGCAGACGACATGGTGATGATCGTGCCGGACCCGCGCTGCTTCATCCCGGGCAGCACGCCGGCGATAGTGGCGAACGTCGCCGTGAGGTTGGCGTCGACGGCCGACCGCCACTGCTCGACGGTCATGGCCTCGAGCAGTCCGGGACGCACCGGGTTGCCCCCCGCGTTCGCGACGAGGATGTCGATCGGGCCGAGCTGCGACTCGACCTCGGCGACCATGCGCTCGATGTCGTCGGGCTCCGTCACGTCGCCGAGCACGACGGCCGCCCGGCCTCCGGCGGCGACGATCCGGTCGCGAACCGCGGCCGCCGCCTCCGCGTCCCTGCCGTGCACCGCGACGGCAGCGCCCTCCTGCGCCAGCGCCGCCGCGATGGCCGCACCGATCCCACGTGAGCTTCCGGTCACCCACGCGACTTTTCCCTCGAGCAGGTCCGTCACAGCGTCTGTCCTTTCTGATCGGCCCCGTCCATGGGCACGCGGATGAACAGCACGATCGCGTAGAGAAGCAGCGCGACGGCCGTCGACCACTCCATCGCCCGCGCCGCGCCGGTGGCGAGCGTGTCAGTGAAGACCGATCCCGCGAACCAGGCGAGCAGCACCGCCACCAATGCGGCGGAAGAGAGAACGATGAACGCCGGCCGACGGAGCAGGGCGGCGCGGATCACGACCGTGGCCGCGCTTACCACGATCAACGTCCCGACGACGGCATGGAGGATGAGCAGCACCGGACCGGTGGTGATCGCCTCGCCGAAGGCTCCGAACGTGCCGCGACCCTGCGCATCCGGCGGGACCTGCCCGTAGAGGGTGGTGCCGAGGACGAACGCGACGAGCAGACCGACCAGGGCCGCGAAGGCGTTGGTCCGCAGCCCGGCGAGTCGTTTGCCGGCGTTCATCGCTCCTCCCGCCCTGGAACGTCGTGCCGGTTGCGCGGCAGCAGGAAACCGGCCGCGAGAAGCCAGGCCAGACCGAGGAAGCGGCCGAGCGGCAGCAGGAAAGCCAGCGGGGGCAGGACGAGAGCGAAGAAGGAGAGCTCGCTGAGCGCGGCGATGACGAGGCCCGCCCAGGCGAACCAGCGCGGCGTGAGCCGCAGGATGAGGGCAGGGACGGCGATCCCGGCCATCAGCAGCCCCAGGCCGCCGACGAACCCGACCCCGCCGATGGCGTACGTGACGAACGCGAGCGTGTGCAGCAGCGCGGGGGACTGGCCGGAGACGGGCTGGCCGAGCGCCCAGGTCAGCAGTCCGGAGAGCGAGAGCAGCACAGAGGCGGCGATGCCGCCGAACAGGGCGATGGTGGGACCAGGGACACGCACCCCCAGTCGGAGCAGCCGCGCGTAGACGGTGGCGGAGTAGATGCCGATCGGGACCGAGGCGGCGAAGACGAGGAAGCCGGTGAGCGTGACAGCGTCGCGATGCCCCGAGAAGTAGCCGCTCACGGCCGCGGTCGACCCCGTGGGCGACGGAAAGAAGGCTCCGGCGGCCAGAAGCGGCGGCACCGCGACGGATGCGATGGTGAGAGCGAGGGCGACGATGCCGAGGACCCCAGCATTGGGCCCGTCGGGTCGGCGTCTGCGCGTCGCTGGGATTTGTGTCATGGACAGAATGATTCACCATATGAATTAGTAAGTCAATGCTCTATTGTGGAGCCATGCCCATCCCGAGCCGACCGGCGCGCATCGGATTCCTGCTGACCCAGCTCGGCACACTCGCCGCAGAGAACTTCGCAGAGAAGACGCGCGCACTCGGGATCGCGCCTCCGGAGGCGGGGGTCATGCGCATCCTGGGCAGGAGCCCGGGGATGAACCAGCGCGAGCTCGCCGACAAGCTGGGGGTGGCGCAGAGCCGCGTCGTCGCGCTGATCGACTCCCTGGAATCCGCGGGCCTGATCGTCCGGGAGCGCAGCGCGACCGACCGCCGCAGCCAGATCCTGTCGGTAACGGATGCGGGTCGCCGCCTGCTCGGCGAATTGCGGACAGCGGCGGAGAGCCAGGAGGCCGAACTCGCCGAAGGACTGAGCGACGCCGACCGGGATCAGCTGTACGAGCTGCTCCTCAAGCTCAGCGCCGCCAGGGGTCTCGATCGCGACGTGCATCCGGGATACCGCACCGGCGAGTAGGGGAGCGGCGGGCAGGGGAGCGGCGGCGCCGGAGAACGTGGGGACTGCCCGGAAGCCGCCAGGCTGACTAGCGTGGGGCCATGCGGCACACGCTGAGGCGCTGGTTCAACCGTAAGACGCTCGGGAAAGACCTCATGGCGGGGCTGGTCTTGGGCGCGGAGAGCGTCCCGGACGGGCTGGCATCTGGTCTGCTGGCCGGCGTGAATCCGCTGGCCGGCCTGTACGGCTACCTCTACGGGATGGTCGGTGCCGCGCTCTTCACGAGCAGCACGTTCATGGCAGTGCAGGCGACGGGGGCGATGTCGCTGGTGATCGCCGACGCCGATCTGGCGGCCCGGCCGGATCCGGACAGGGCGCTGTTCACCCTGGCCGTGCTGACAGGGGTCGCGATGATCGTCGCCGGGCTCCTGGGCGGCGGTCGCCTGGTACGTTTCGTGCCCACGGCGGTCATGACGGGATTCATCACGGCCGTCGGGCTGAACATCGTCCTCGGGCAGCTGCCGAATCTGACCGGCTACGACGCGCGCGGAGCGAACCGCATCGTGCGGACAGTGGACCTGCTCGTGCACATCGGCCAGTGGAGCGTGCCCGCCGTGATCGTCGGGGCGGTCACCATCCTCACCATCGTCGTGCTCCAGCCCACGCCCGTCGGCGGTCTGGGGCTCGTCGTCGCCGTCGTCCTGGGCTCGGTCGTCGCCGTGCTCCTCAACTTGTGGGTGCAGGCGCAGGTCACGGTGCTGGGCGACAGCGTCACCGTCCCGGCAGGGCTTCCCGGTCCTGTCCTCCCGTCGCTCGGGGACGTGCCGACCCTGATCATCCCGGCGATCTCACTCGCGTTCGTCGGTCTGGTGCAGGGTGCAGGCGTCTCGGCGGGCATTCCGACGGCGGACGGCAAGCCGGCGGACGCATCCAGGGACTTCATCGGCCAGGGCGTCGGCAACATCGTGTCCGGCGTGTTCCGCGGGATGCCCGTCGGCGGGTCGATGTCGGCGTCGGCGCTCCTGGTGTCCGCGGGAGCACGCACCCGGCTGTCGCTGCTGATCTCCGGCGCGGTGATGGCGCTGGTGATCCTGCTGGCCTCCGTGCCCGTCGCGCACACCGCGATGCCGGCGCTGGCGGGGCTGCTCATCGTGGTGGGCGTGACGTCGATCCGTCCCGCCCGCATCGCCGCCGTCGTGAAGGGCGGCGCACTGCAGACCGCCATCATGGCCGTGACCTTCATCCTGACTCTGCTGATCCCGTTGCAGTTCGCCGTCCTGGTCGGTGTCGGGCTGGGCATCGTCCTGTTCGTGGCACAGCAGTCCACCCGGGTCCGCGTGCGGCAGGTGATCATCGACGCCAGGGGCCGGATGCGCGAATCCGACCCGCCCGCCGAGATCCCCGGGCGCTCCGTGGTGATCCTGCGGCCGTACGGGAGCCTGTTCTTCGCGAGCGCGCCGCTGTTCGAGCAGCAGGTGCCCGCTGTGACGGCTCGCTCGGCCGGGTCGGTGGTGATCATCCGCCTCCGCGGCGCCGAACAGCTCGACCTGGCACTCGTGGAGGTGCTGCGCCGGCTCGCCGCGTCCCTTGCGGCCGTGGGGTCCTCGCTCAAGCTGGTGGTGAGCGAACCGGAAGTGCAGCTCCAGATCGTCGCCTCCGGTCTCGCGGACGAACTGGGCGCGCAGAACATCTACAAGGGCGACGAATGGGTGGGCCGCGCGGTCCGCCGTGCCAACCGGGATGCGCTCGCGGCGGTCGGTGCGCTGGGGGAGAGGGGCGCACCAGGGGAGAACGGCGCACAGGGGGAGAACGGATGAACGCGGTCGCGGACATGCGTGCCGCCGTCTTCTTCGAGGGCGTGCAGGCGTCGTCGAAGTTCAGCCGGTTCTGGCTGCTGCTGTGCCTGTCGTCGGTGATCGCCGCATCCGGTGTCGTCGGCGACTCAGCAGCCACCGTCATCGGCGCGATGATCGTGGCCCCGTTGATGACCCCGATCCTCGGGATCGTGCTGGCCACGGTCACCGGCGACAGACGCAACCTCCTGCTGAGCTGGATCCTGGTCGCCGTCGGCGCGGCCACGGCGGTCGCGATCGGCTACCTGGTCGGTCTGCTGGTCGCCGCTCCCGTGGTGGCCGCCACGAACAGCCAGGTCGCCGCGCGCGTCTCTCCGAGCCTGATCGACCTTCTGGCCGCGCTCGCGACGGGCGCGGTCGGCGCGGTGGCTCTGGTCCGCAAGGACATCTCCGACACCCTGCCGGGCGTCGCCATCGCGATCTCCCTCGTTCCGCCGCTGTCCGTGGTCGGCCTGACGCTGGAGTCCGGCGCGTGGAGCGAGGCCGCAGGCGCACTGCTGCTGTTCGGCGCGAACGTCGCGGCGATCCTCGCCACCGGGGTCATCATCCTCACCGGCTACCGGATCGGCTCGGCCGCACGCGACGCCCGGACCACCGAGGGGGAGTCGCTGGTCAAACGCGGCTGGGGGAGGCGCCACCGGGCGATCCTCTCCATCGTGGTGACCCTGCTGATCATCGGCGTTCCCCTGGCCATCACCTCCGCCCGTTTCACCGACCAGGAACTGCTGGAGAACTCCATCCGGCAGGCGGCCCAGCCGTGGGCGCAAAAGAACGGCTGGGAGATCACCCAGCTCACGGCGACCAGCACCGACGCCACCCTGACCCTCACCGGTCAGCCGCCGATCCCCGAAACCACTTCGTTGGAGGACGTGTTGAAAGCGCAGGGGATCGACCCGGCGCAGGTCACGGTGCGGTTCGTTCCGGCGTACACCGTTCGATTGGGTGGGGGTGGGTGACGTCGAGATGGTCCGTACGTTCGCATGTGGACTGGGCAGCACCCTGTTAGCCCTCTCGAGCTTTTCCGACCTCTCGTCATAACTGCGCGATGGGATCGGCTCGTCAGCGTCGAGTCGCTTCTGACGGGCCCGGCTGCCGGCGGAACGTCTCACCGTGGTGATGGACTGCCAGCGGGGGAGTCGCGGGCGACTCTGCAGGTTCGGGGTGTAGCTAGACTGCGGATCATGTTGGATGACCTCCGTCGTGAGCTCGAGCTTCATCTTTCGGCTGGGTTCCCGCTCGAGGTCGAGCGAGGGCAGGTTTATGGCAGCGCAGACGCCGTTCTGATCGATGCGGATATCTACGGTTGGTGCTCGCGTGTAGCGAGCGCGGAGTCCCTTCCTAAGATCGACGTCCAGAGGCTTCTTGAGTCGAAGGCGAGCCTGATTGCGTCGTTCTTTGCGTTTCCACGTTCGGCTCGCCCGTATTTCGCGCGCCTCATCTTGATCGCAAGTCTTGCGCTCTGTATCACTCAGGAACCGGATGGTGACGACTCGCCTGCTGGCGGCTCCTGGTAGCGACTGGACCGGAACCTGAGCGCACACGTCTCCGGAGACCTTCTTGACGATTGCTGATTTCGTCGGCTTCATGGGCGATTTCCTCTAATCGGATGCACACCCTCCAGGCTCACGATGTGGTCGAGAGCTGGATCTTCCGCGCCAGTTCGTACGCCGCTTCACGGTCGTCGTCGTCGGCGACGAACACCCGGCCGATGAGCAGGGCCTCCCTGTGCGGCACGTCGATCCGGGTCATGCCGGGTGGTGTCTCCCCACGCCAAACGGACTCGCACAACAGGAAATCACCGCCGGCCGTTCCGGAGGTGCGCGTGCCGACGTAGGCGAAGTTGGCGCCGCTCGCCGGGTCGGTGAACTGCACGCTGTAGTAGCGAGGTCCCATCTCTGGCACGTGCAGGACGAGCGGACCCGGTCTCACATCCAGCCACCCGCCGACGTAGAGGAGGTCGTCGGCGCCGGTCGCGATGACGTTGCCGGACGAAGCGGACTCGGACGAGCTCTCCCGCACGGCAGAGATCGTGTTCACAGGGATCGGTCCGCCACCCAGCCCGCGCCGGACGAAGATCCGTTTGAAGCCGCCGACCGTGATCCGCGGCCAGAGGGAGATGAAGACGAACGTGGCGACCACCCACACGATCACAGCGGTCACGACCATCACGAAGATGGCCTCGATCCCGCCGTCGGCGATCCGCCGGTAGGTGACCCACGCGAAGACGGCCAGGATGGCGATCGTGGCGGGGGTGGCGTATTTCAGGATCAGGCGATTCACGACGGCACCTGGCTGACCGGCGGAACCTCGTAGCGCCCGTCGACGATGGCCGCCCCTGGCAGATACGCGCGGAGCATGAGCTTGTACCGGCCAGGCGGTGTCGCCACCCAGTTCTGTGCGTCACCGGATGGCTGGTCACGCTGCAGCAGGATGTCGACCGACCCGTCGGCATTCGTAACCAGGCCGGAGTGGCTGTTCACGCTCGCATGTCCGGCCGAGGCGTCGACGATGTAGCCGACGGTGTCCGTCGCTGTCAGTGACCAGAACGCGTCATTCGGTGGAAGACCACCAGCGGGGAAGTGAAGACGATAGGTGCGCTCGCCACTGAGTGGCTTCCCGGCGTCATCGCTGATGGCGGTCCAATAGGCAGCCTCCTCGAACACGTTGACGACCGGGAGCGCCTTCTGCAAAGCCGCGCGAACCAGCAGTCCGTTGCCGGGATGTCCAGCCTTGCGAACCGCGCTCCAGCCGTTGACGGTCATCGTCTCGGTCCGCGCCACGGCGTTCAGGATCACCACGGTGGTCAAGAACGCGAACGTCAAACCCATGATCAGACCCTGCACGACACCCGAGCCCGCGATCCAGGCCAGGAAGCCGCTCATCGCGACGCACGCATCACAGCACGCCGGTCCTGAACAGCACGATTACGGCAACGAGCGCAGCGACGACGACCGCCAGGATCAGCCAGCCCTGCCACGAACCGGGATGCCAGCCGGGTCCGGACGTGTTACGTCGGAACCACGGTTTTCGCGTCTCGGCGTCCATACGCGAAACATTAGTCGGTTAGTGACGATCGCCGCTTGGACCCGCGGGGCGGTGGTGTTGGCAGGGGAGGGCGTGCCTGCGTCGCGGCCACTGAGGGGGGTCAAGCGGCGAGGTTGCGCGGGAATCGGGTCTGCTCGTAATCTGGCCGGTTGGGTTAAGAGAGGATTTGGCGATGGCGCGCACTCGACAGACACCGCAGCAGAAGAAGCAACTGGACTATGAGCGGGAACGTAGGAACACGTATGGCGAGTCGCCGCATGGTGCGCGGGAATCGATCCCGCGGAACAAGCGGATCGGTCACAAGTCGAATCGTGCGGCTGAGCTCGTAGCACTGAGTTCGTTGAGACATCGGGCCGGCGCGGTCGGCGATGAGGCGATGGAGCTGGTCGATGATCGGCTCCGGGGACAGCGGGATAGGAGGTGGCGGAAGTTCCCGGATCGCGCCCTGGGATTCGTTGTGGCCGAGAAGCTCGTGGAACGAGGAGAGCGTGGGGGAGGCGTGCGAACTCGGGGCGGCATTCGCCGATGGCATCAGCTGTCTCGATGGCCGGGCGGAAGCCCCATGAAGATAGACCTCTAGCCAGAGAGTCAGATGCCGATTCTGCCGCATTCATCCATTCTTCGCGTGATGGTCGTCGACTTTGTCGTAATGCCTTTCCGGGATACCCCGGACCAGCCGGTCCAACGCGGATGGCGGCGGCGCGATTGTCAGACGGCTGGGGTATCCCTTGCCCTGAATACGGGAACCCGTTGCCCGGCGAGTGATGAGGCAATGAGAACGTCCAATCTCCTCAATCGCGTTTCTTCCTTCTTTGCGCTCATCACCCACCACACAGCGTCACGCCGGTAAGACGGCGCGAACTTCACGAAGCCTTTCTGACATTGACTGAGCTCCACACGCTGTTCTTTTTGCGGGGCGTAAAACGTACTCGGTAGCTCTTATCGTCAACACTTTTTCTGAGTCCATCGATCCACCCGAAGCACAGTGCCACGTCGACAGCGTCAGACCATGTCTGGCTGGCCATCCCCGAGCCTTTCTTGTGAAACAGCACCCACAGTTCAGGTGTGTGAGCGTGGTGCCTTTCCAGCCACTCGCTGAAACCATCCGAGTCGCCGAAGAACAGTGCGTCTTCCACCTCTGCGTCCTACCCGGCGCACCGCGCCAACCACTCGAGGATGGCACTCGTCGTCTCGCGGTGGCGTTCCTGCTGCACCCAGTGTCCGCTGTCGAAGCTGAGCTCTTCAACGTTCGGGACGAAGTCAGACAGGCTCTCTGAGCGGGCGACAGTGTCGCGCATGCCATAGATCATGAGTGCGGGCTGATGGATGATCGGCTCCGCGTCCGCGAGCAGGTGCCAGTTGCGGTTGAGGTTCCGGTACCAGTTGATACCGCCGGTGAACCCTGAATGCCGGAACGCGGACTCGTAGACGGCCAGTTCGCTGTCGTTGAGCAGCGGCTCGCCGGCAGGGGAGTCGTTCTGCGCGATTTCGATCATCGCCATGCCCGGCGTGAACGGCAGGAGCGGTTCGTCCCGACGGTAGAGGTTGTTGATGAAGCGTGCGGGATCGGCGTCGAAGATCGCGTCAGCTACACCCGGATGCTTGTTGAAGTGCACGAAATAGTAGTCGCTCCCCAGCACTGCCTCCATGAAGTCGAGCCAGGGCATCTCACCGCGCGCGAGGTACGGCAAGCCGAGCGCCACGACCTTGTCGACCCGTTGCGGGTACAGCAGCGTGAAGCTCCAAACGATGAACGCGCCCCAGTCGTGACCGATGAACGTTGCGCTCTCGTAGCCGAAGTGATCGAGCAACGCGGCGAGGTCGCCCGTCAGGTGCTCGATATCGTAACCGACGACATCCTCTGGTCTGGCTGAGTTGCCGAACCCCCGCTGGTTCGGAGCGATCACGTGGTAGCCGGCAGCAACGAGAGCCGGGATCTGATAGCGCCAGGTGTATGCAAGATCAGGCCATCCGTGGCAGAGCACGATCGGATTTCCCGCGTTCTCTCGGCCTGCCTCGAAGACCTCGAGATCAACACCGTTCACGGAGATGATGGCGGCGTCAGGGAAAGGAATCTCAGGGGCTGTTGTGTTCATAGTTCCAAGCTAGGGAGCTAAATAGGTCACCTAGTGACCGGTTTCTTGAGAAGATACGAGTGTGAAGTCCGACCGGTTGGTAGCCATCCTGCTCATGCTGCAGCGGCGTGGGCAGATCACTGCCGCGGAGGTCGCGAAGGAACTAGAGGTTTCTGAACGTACTGCTCGCCGCGATCTGGACGCCCTGGGCATGGCAGGGGTCCCCATCTACTCCATCCAGGGTCGCTCCGGCGGATGGCGTCTTCTCGGCGACGGTCGTACCGACCTTTCAGGATTGACTGCCAGCGAAGCGCGAGCCCTCTTCCTCATCGCGGGACCGGCGGCAGCTGCGGAGGCCGCGGGGCCTGAGTTGAAGGCAGCCCTTCGAAAGCTCGTCAGAGCACTACCCGAGACGTTCCGCACACAGGCGGAGGCCGCAGCCTCGTCCGTGATAGTGGATTCGCAGCCGTGGGGCGCAACCGGAGACGCGAACCGGCCGACTCATTACCTCGATACTCTGCAGGATGCGGTGATCCGTGGCGTGCAAGCGCAGCTCAGCTACATCGACAGCGCTGGCAAGGAGTCCGTGCGGATCGTTCACCCACTGGGTTTGGTGGCGAAGGGTTCACGCTGGTACCTCGTTGCCCACACAGAAGCGGGTCAGCGCACCTTCCGCCTGGACCGCGTCACCGACGTCATCCCAAGCGATGCCCCCGTTCATCGGTCCGAGGGCTTCGATCTCGCGAGAGCGTGGCGCGGCGTCACCGACGAAGCCGAACGCAACCGTACCGTCGTCGAGGTGCACGCGATCTGTGCCCCCGATGGGCTCGAGTTTCTCCAGGCGGCCGTCGGTGAAACGCTGGAAGTGGGGCCGGCCACGAGCGATGGCCGCATCCCTGTCGTGTTTCATGCGCCGAGCGAGTACGGGATCGCCGGTCATCTCGCTGGGCTTGTCGAGTGGCTCGAAATCACCAGCCCACAATCCGTGCGCGCGCATCTGGCGATGATCGGCGCTGCGCTCACCCGCCGGTACTCGAAAGAGGCAGTGTGAGCGCGACGCCTCGGGCCATGGCCCGCCGAGCCGGTCCGAATCGGGGAGTTGTACCAGGTGTCGTATTCGCACCTAGCGAGCACGTGCCTATCCTTAAGCTGACATAATGTGCATTATCAGCTACAAACTGTCGGGAGTCGGCTACCGCGCGAGATACCGCTCCAACGCGTCGAGGAGGCCGCGCGTGCCGGCCTCGCGTCCGTCGCCGTCCGCCCAGAATCGATCGAAGAAGATGCCGTGCTCGATGTGGGTGAAGCGCGTGCCCTCAGCAATGGGCTCGAACTCCAGTGAGGCGAGCGACGTGGACATGTGCTCTCCGTCGAGCCACATGTCGTACGTGGTGACGATGCGTGAGTGCTCGACGATGTCCGTGTAGGTCGCCTCGTATCGCGACAGCGGTCCGTTGTGGAACTGGCCTTCGTCGATGTCGCGCCCGCCGACGCGGAAGTCGAAGGCCCACGCACGGCCCTCCGCCTCGTCGCCTGCTCCCCACCAGCTCCGCTTCTGCTGTTCGTCGGCGAACGCTCCCCATACCTTCTCGACCGGTGCGGGATAGTCGCGGGTGAGGGTGAAGCCGGAGCGTGCGAGCCTGCGTTCGTGTGTCACGTGGGTCTCCTATCGGGTCAGGGTGACGTGGATCACGCCGCTCTCGGCGACTTCCGACGTCACGGTGTGCGTGGCGTCGAAGCCACCGAGGTCGTCCCAGAGCCGATGGCCGCGACCGAGGAAGACGGGAGCGATCATGAGGTGCAGGTCGTCGACGAGTCCGGCGCCCAGTGCTGCGCGCGCCGTGCCGTAGCCGCCTCCGATGCGCACATCCAGGCCGCCCGCCGCATCGCGCGCCTCGCGGAGGACGTCATCGATGGCGGCGTCGCGGAAGTGGAACGTCGTGCCGCCATCCAACGCGATCGAGGGACGCGGTGCGGAGTGGGTCAGCACGTAGACCGGGGTATGGAACGGCGGATTCGGACCCCACCAGCCCGTCCAGTCTGAATCGGTGGGATGGGCGTGGAGTCCGAACATCCCGGCGCCCATGATTTCGGCGCCGATGCCGTCGAAGAATGCGGCACCGTAGCGGTCGTCGACTCCGGTGGTGCCTCGCCCGCTGGTGTCTCCGAAGATCTTTTCGCGGAAGGTGCGGGTCGCGGTGTACGCGGCGGTGAGCCGGTTCCAATCCTCGCCCATCGGGTTGTCGGGCGTCTGGTCGGCTGGGGTGAAGCCGTCGATGGACGTGAAGAGATCCATGCGGACACGGGACATGTCAGTTCTCCTTCTGGGTTGCGCGGGCGAGGTGGATGCCGAGCCTGTCTGCCTGGTGTTCCGCGGGGGTGCGCTGCTCACCGAGCCACAGCTGCAGCACGTCGAGCGCGCCCGGACGCAGGCTCACCGTACGGACACGGCCCTGCTTCTCCGACACGATCACCCCTGCGTCCTCGAGCACCCCGAGGTGCTGCACGAACGACGGCAGGGTCATCGCGAACGGCTCGGCCAGCTCAGACACCACCGCCGGAGACACGGCGAGACGCTCGACGACGGCTCGGCGCGTAGGATCCGCGAGCGCGCGGAGCACGGCGTCAACCTCATCGTAATACTTTGGCATTTGCCTAAGTATAGTCAGAGCAGCGGGTCGGTTCGCAAGCCCCATCCGTCAGCGGGTGACCCCCCTGGCCCACTGAGGAGGACTTCCACACCTTCTCCCCCTGCAAGACTGCGTGGATGCACATCGAGCACCTGCAGCACGAGGTCGAGTCGGTCTCGGAAAACTACGCCGAGCGTCACGCGATCGCACAGGTGCTGCTCATCGCCGAACGCTTCAGCATCGACCTCGCGGACGAGGTCGAGCGCAAATGGCTTGTGTGGAAGAAGCCCGCGCGCGACACCGAGGCGTGATGGGTCACTGAGCGCATTCCTGCGACTGCTCGGTGATGATCCAGCTCGCTCCCCCACGTTTCATGACGACCGTGCCGCAATCGCCCGAGGCCAGATAGGTCACGAAGAGTGTGGCATCCGTCGGCGTCTCGTGCTGGACAGCGACGTCCACGGCAGCGTCATCGCCGACCGCTCGGTAGAGCGCAGCCGTCGCGGCGATCATCTCTTCACAACTGCCGACCGGCGTGGGCACTGTGCCGTTGAGTTCCGCGATCATGCGCGCGATCAGATCCGGTGAGAGTGCGGCACAGGCCGCATCGACGTCGGGCGTACGTGAGGCCTTGAGCCAGGCGAGATAACTCTCGACGGCCCCTGACGCGGCATTATCGGTCGGCGCGGGAGAAGTCGGCGCCTGGGTCCTGACAGCGGCCGGCGACGGAGTTGCGGTCGGGGCCGTCGCACACCCGCTCAATCCCACAACGGCCACCAGGGCCACCAGGGCTATGCCCGCCATATTCAGAGATCGCCTGCCCCACGAAGTCATAGCTCAATCATGGCAGACCCGTTTCCTGCCCTGGCGCACCCCGGTCGGCGCCGACCCCGGGTGCCCCACTCCCCCTGAAAACGCCGCAACACCCTCCCGGCGAACACCCAGTCAGCGCTAGTGTCGGCAGCAGAGCCGCTCTCGCACGCGGCACCGAAGGATCAAGGGGATCATCATGACGTCACCAGGCTCCACCTCAGCTCCGTTTCAGGAGTTCGCCCTCAACGCCGCCGACCTGACCCGCGGCGCCATCAACGGCGTCAGGGCCGCCCTCGGCATCAGTGGCGCCGTCGCGGTCATCCTCGGCGTCGTCCTGCTGTTCTGGCCGGTCAAGACGCTCGCCGTCGTGGCGTTCTTCCTGGGGCTCTACTTCATCGTCGCCGGCATCATGCGGCTCGCCATCGGGATCTTCAGCAAGGGGATCACCGGCGGCATCCGCGCGATGCACATCGTGTTCGGCGCCCTGCTGGTGTTCGCCGGGATCATCGCCCTCAAGAACGTGACCGTCGCCGCGGCCACGCTCGTCATCCTCGCCATCGCCTTCGTCGGCGTCGCCTGGATCATCGAGGGCATCATGTCCATAGCGGAAGCCGGCCGTGCCGCGTCGTCCGGGTGGGCGATCACCTTCGGCATCATCAGCATCCTGGCCGGGATCGTCGTGCTGTTCCTTCCCGCATCGTCCGCGCTGTTCCTGCTCGTGTTCGCCGCGGTCGCGCTGATCGTGCTCGGGATCATCGGGATCGTGCGCGCGTTCACCTTCGGCAAGGACGTGCTCGCGGCGACCTCCGCAGCAACCGCCACCGCCTAAGCAGCAACACGACGAAAACGGTCCCTGACCACCGCGCGAAAGCTCGGCGGCCAGGGACCGTTCGTGTCTCCGGATGCGCCCGGATGCGCCGGATGCTCAGGATGCGCCAGACGCGCCGCTCAGCGCCCGTTCTGCTCGCTCGGCAGGTGCCTCGCCCACCAGTCCAGGATCGCGTCGAACCGCTGCTGCCGGTGGCGCGGCCGCCCTGCACGGCTGAGCTCGTGGTCCTCTCCGGGGAAGATCAGCAGTTCCGCATCCACCCCGTTGCGCTTCAGCGCCGCATAGTAGCGCTCCGCCTGTCCGAGCGGGCAGCGCAGGTCGTTGGCGGAGTGCAGCACCAGCGTGGGCGTGCGCACCTCGCCGACAACGGCCTGCGGGCTCTGCGACCGGATGAGGTCGGCGTCCGTTCCGACGTACTCGTCGCCAAAGAAGCTGCCGATGTCGCTCGTCCCCACGAACCCTTCCGGGTCGAGGAATCCTCGCTCGACGATGGCGGCGGCGAAGCGGTGCTCGTGCCCGATCGTCCAGGCGGTGAGGTATCCCCCGTACGAGCCGCCCATGATGCCGACTCTGGATGCGTCGAACGCCGGGTTCTCCGCGATGGCTCCGTCGAGGAAGTCGAGCACGTCGGTGAAGTCCACCGTGCCCATCGCCTGCCGGATGATGCGCCCGTGCTCCTGCCCGTATCCCGCTGAGCCGCGCGGGTTGCACATCACCACGGCGTAGCCGGCCGCCGCGTACACCTGCGCCTCGTCGAACACGCTGCCGGTGTACGCCGCGAACGGCCCACCGTGGATGTTCAGCAGCACCGGATGCGGACCGTCGCCCTCCGGCGCGACCACCCAGCCGTGCACCGGGTACCCGTCGCGCGCCGTCACGGTCAGCTCCCGGATGGGCAGCACGCCCGCCGCGCGCAGCCCGGCCGAGAAGTCGGTGAGCTTCCGCAGCCCGCCGTCGGCGACGATGGCGACATCGCCAGCGGACTCCGCGTCTGCGACGGAGGCGACGACCACGTCGCCGGCCACACCGACTCCGCCGACGACGGTCGTCGCGTCGGTCAGGCGACGCACGTCGCCGCTCGCCGTGACCGCTGTGAGCACGAGCGCTCCCCTGCTGCGGTCGGTGACGAGCACCGAGTCGTCCTGGTCCGCGACGATGGCGCTCTCGGTGAGGTCGACCGTCTCCGGGTCGGTGAGGCGGCGGGGCGCGTCGCCCGCCTGGTCGATCGCGTAGAGCGCCGCGTTGCGGCCGACGAAGTCCCTGCCGCTCTCCCCCACGTCCTGGGCGGTGAAGTACAGCACGCCGTTCAGCCCGTACGCGAGTTCGGAGACCGAGAAGCTGCCGTGCTCCGACGTGACGTCGCGCGGCTCCCCCGACCCGTCGGCGGCCAGCAGGAACACGCTGGAGCGCAGGTCGTCGTCACGGCTCTCGTGGCGGGCGGAGACGAACGCGATGGTCGCGCCGTCCGGGGAGAACGCGACAGAGCCGTCGTCCCACTCCCCCGTGGTCAGCTGCTGCGGCTCCTCCACCAGCGGCGTGGATGCGGTGCTCCCGTCCGCCTCGGGCGCGGCCTCCGCGACCGGCTCGCCCCACACATCCGGCACGGGCACGCTGAACAGGTGCGCCCTCCGGTCGACGATGTAGCCCAGCCCGTTCGCCTGATATTTCAGTGTCCGGATGTGGCGGGGCGGCTCGGCGTTGGCCTCCAGCCCGTCGACCGTGCCGTACCTGCCCTGTTCGGGCACGCGGCTGACGAACACGAGGGTGCGGCCGTCGGGCGACCAGGCGAACTCGGAGACGCCGAGCTTCCGGTCGGTGACCTGCACGGGCTCCCCGCCCGCCGCATCCACCACGTACAGCTGCGGCGCGGCCTTGGGCGCCGCGCGCAGGAAGGCGATCAGCCGGCCGTCCGGCGAGAACCGCGGAGCGGTGTCCCGGAAGCCGCGGGTGAGCCGCTTGGGCGCCGCGTGGCCGGTGAGCGGCACGGTCCAGAGCTGCCCGACCGTCGCGTCCGCCTCGAGCGACGGATGCGTGACGGACACCACAGCGCGCGCCCCACCGGGATGCACGGTCGGCGTGGAGACGCCGGTCAGCAGTCCGAGGTCCGCGGCCTTCATTCGGCCACCGGCACGAAATCGGACACGTCACCGACCAGGCGGGTGTGGTCGGCCGGGATCGGGTCGACGACCGCCTGGGCGATCTCGGCCGCGAACTCGCTCACGTTGTAGAGCTTGCCCGCCGCCTCCTTGCGCGCGTCGATGGCGCCCGGGTTCAGGCGGTTGAGGAGCGTCGCGGTGATCGTGCCCTCGATCATGTCTCCGGAGACCACGACGAACTCGATCCCCTTCTCCTCGAGCGCAGGCAGGAGCGCGCGCAGCGCGTCCTCCCCCGCCCGCTTGCTCTCGGCGACGGCCGTGTACTCGGGCATCGTCGGCGTGGTGGTGATGAAGTGCGCCTGGTGGCTGGTCACGAACACCACGCGCGAGCCGGGAGCGAGCAGCGGGAGGGCGGCGTTCAGGGTGTTGACCTGCGCATCCCGGTTCAGCTGCATGGCGTAGTCCTCGGCCATGCCGGACTCCATGCCACCGGATGCGTTCAGCACCAGGATGTCGAGGCCGCCCCACTCCTGGCGCACGGTGTCGAACATCCCATCGACAGACGCGGGGTCGGTGAGGTCTGCCCCCACCGTGATGGCGGTGCCTCCCGCCTCCCGGATGCTGTCCGCGAGCTTGACGGCGCGGGCCTCCTTGTTGCGGAAGTTGATGACGACGGCAGCCCCGGCCGATGCGAGATACTGCGCCGTGTCGGCGCCGATGCCGCGAGACGAACCGGTGATGAGCGCGCGCTTCCCGTCGAGGGAACCAGCTGCGAGAGGGTTGGACACGAAGACTCCTAGAAAGATGGGTTTCTCGTCCCTGAGACTACCAAGTGGGTTCCGCGCCGCCGGTTCGGCACCTGCTACGGTCGTCAGTACGACAGTGAAGGGAGTCGCCGTGGACATCGCATCCTTCGCATGGATCGCCTGGCTGGTCCTCATCCTCGTCTTCATCATCATCGAGATGCTCACCCTGGACTTCGTGTTCCTGATGATCGCCGTCGGAAGCGTCGGCGGTCTCGTCTCCGGCCTGGTCGGAGCACCGTGGTGGCTGCAGCTGATCATCGCCGCAGCGCTCTCGATCATCCTGATCTTCTTCATCCGGCCGCCGCTGCTGCACGCACTGAAGCGCGGGGGCGACCCGACCAAGAGCAACGTCGCCGCACTGATCGGCATGTCCGGCACCGTCGTCGACACCGTCTCCCGCACCACCGGCCAGGTCAAGCTGGCGGTCGGCGAGACCTGGACGGCGCGCCTCGCGACCGGCCTCACCGCCCCGCCGGCGCAGCTCGTGCCCGGCGAGCACGTCGTCGTCGTCTCCATCGAGGGGGCGACCGCCGTGGTGGCTCCCGCCCCGATCGCCGCGGGAGCCGACGACTTCACAGAAAGGAGCGCGTCGTGACAGACGCCAGTCAACTGGTCGTGGGGATCGTGGTGACGGTCATCATCGTCATCATCGTGATCTTCGTCCTGGTCACCCTGTTCCGGGCGATCCGCATCATCCCGCAGGCGCGCGCCGGCGTGGTGGAGCGGCTCGGCAGGTACCACAAGACGCTGAGCCCAGGCCTCAACGTGGTGGTGCCGTTCGTGGACAAGGTGCGGCCGCTCATCGACATGCGCGAGCAGGTGGTCTCCTTCCCGCCGCAGCCGGTGATCACCGAGGACAACCTGGTCGTATCGATCGACACGGTCGTCTACTTCCAGGTGACGGATGCGCGTGCGGCGACATACGAGATCGCGAACTACCTCGGCGCCGTCGAGCAGCTGACCACCACCACGCTGCGTAACGTCGTCGGTGGCCTCAACCTCGAAGAGGCGCTGACCAGCCGCGACAACATCAACGGCCAGCTGCGCATCGTCCTCGACGAAGCGACCGGCAAGTGGGGCATCCGAGTATCGCGCGTCGAGCTGAAGGCGATCGACCCGCCCATCTCCATCCAGGACTCGATGGAGAAGCAGATGCGCGCAGAGCGTGACCGCCGCGCCGTCATCCTCACCGCCGAGGGCACCAAGCAGTCCGAGATCCTCAACGCCGAAGGTATGCGGCAGGCCGCCATCCTCAAGGCGGAGGGTGACGCGAAGGCTGCTGTGCTCCGGGCCGAGGGTGAGGCGAAGGCGATCACGACCGTGTTCGGCGCCATCCACGAGGGGAACCCGGACAACCTGCTGCTGGCCTACCAGTACCTGCAGACGCTGCCGAAGCTCGCCGAAGGCCCGGCGAACAAGCTGTGGATCATCCCGAGCGAGCTGACCCAGGCGCTGCAGGGCATCGGCAAGGCGTTCGGCGACAAGGGAGTGCCGGGCATGCCCGGGATGCCCGGCTCGGCGGGAGCTCCTGCGCCGGTGGACAGGGATGCCGTGAAGGCCGCACAGGCCGACGCGGCAGCAGCTGCCGCCGACGCGCACGCCGAGGCGGAGGCGGCCACGCGAGCGGCCGCAGAGGCTGCGGCAGCGGCAGCTCCGGATGCGGGTGTCACCCCCGCAGCGCCCGCCGAGGGCGACGCGGCGCCCGGAGAGCAGACTCCGCCGGCGTGACGTTCCTGAGCGGTCCTCTCCCCCGGATCATCGCGCACAGGGGCCTCGCCGTCGGGGCCCCGGAGAACACCCTCCTCGCGTTCCTCCGCGCGCTGAACGCGGGGGCGACGCACCTGGAGACCGACGTGCACGCGAGCGCGGACGGGGTCGCGGTCATCAGCCACGACCCCGACCTCTCCCGCGTCGCGGGGCGCGCCGTGCGCGTCGGCCAGCTCACCATGCCGGAGCTGAGGCGCATCCAGCTCGGCGATGGTCAGTCGTACTGCTCGCTCGCGGACGCACTCGACGCGTTCCCGGACGCCCGCTTCAACATCGACATCAAAGACCTCGCCTCCGCCGCCCCCGCCGCCGCGGCCATCCTGAAGGCGCGCGCCACCGACCGTGTGCTCATCACCAGCTTCGACGAGAAGCGCAGGAGGGCAGCCGTGGATGCGCTGCCCGGCGTGGCGAGCTCCGCCTCCGTCTCGCGCGTCCTCCCCGCGATCGCCGCCGCGAAGGCGGGTTCGACCTCGGCCGTGCGCCGCGCGCTGCGCGGTCTCGTCGCCGTGCAGGTCCCCGAGCGCCAGGGCCCGCTGCGACTCGTCTCCCGGCGCACGGTGCGCATCCTGCACGACGCCGGCGTGGAGGTCCACGTCTGGACGGTGAACGATCCGGCCGACATGACACGCCTGCTCGACCTCGGCGTCGACGGCCTCGTCACCGACCGCTGCGACACACTGAAAGCGCTGGTCGACGCACGAATCTGACCTGAGAGGGCCCTGAGAGTACGGGTCCGACGGAAAGAGAACCCCCAGCTTGTGGGTTTATAACTGTGAAGCACGCGCGCACAGAGGAGAACCACACAATGGCAGATCGCAGTTTGCGCGGAATGAGGCTTGGCGCCCAGAGCTTACAGAGCGAAGAAGGCGTCGTGTACTCCCCGCGTTCCCGTTACATTTACCTATGCCCCGAATGCGGCAAGGAGACCGACATGGTCTTCTCCGCCGAGGCTGATGCACCCCAGACCTGGGAGTGCAAGCACTGCGGCCACGAGGCCACCCTGCTGGTCGGCGACACCCCCGTCGAGGTCGACCGCTCGGACGTGAAGGTGCCGCGCAGCCACTGGGACATGCTGCTCGAGCGCCGCACCCGCGCCGAACTCGAGGAACTCCTCGAGGAGAGGCTCACCTACCTGCGCTCCCGGCGCGGAACGGGCGAGCACAAGATCGGCGCCTGACCCCCGCCACACCGAGGCCGTTCTCACCCCACCGGTGAGGACGGCCTTTTCCGTGCGCCCCAGGCGATGAGGAGACCGAAGAGGCCGAGGCCGGCGACGAGGAACTCGATGCCGCGGCTGAGCAGGGTGGCCGGCGTGGTCGTCGTGCCGAGCGGGACGTCCGCGATCATGTGGCCGGGCTTGAACGGCGGGATCTCCGCGATGGTCCGGCCGCTCGGCCCGATGATCTGGCTGCTGCCGACGGTGGAGATGTTCACAAGCGACCGGCCGGCCTCGACCGCGCGCAGGCGGGCGATGGCGAGCTGCTGCTCGTTCTCGTCGGTCTGCCCGAAGTCGGCGTTGTTCGTCTGGGCCAGGATGACCTGCGCGCCGCCCTGCATCATGTCGGTGAGCAGCTGGTCGTCCACGATGTCGAAGCAGATCGAGATCCCGGCGCGCACGCCGTTCACGTCGAAGACGTTGTCCCTGGTGCCCGGGGTGTAGTCGCGGCCGATCAGGTCGATCAGGTCGGGCGCGAACGGCCGCCAGAATGCCCGGTCGGGCACGTACTCGCCGAACGGCACGGGATGCTTCTTGTCGTAGTAGTCGACGGCGCCCTTGCCGTCCTTCCAGAGCAGCGAGGTGTTGAAGTATTTGCCGTCGCGGTAGGTGATCGTGCCGACGATGAACGGCGCGCCCATCTTGCGGCTCAGCGCATCCAGGATCGCCGCGGACTGCGGGTCGCGGGTGGGGTCCGGCTGGGCGGCGCCCTCCGGCCAGACGACCATGTCGGCCTTCTCGTCCTCGATCTTCTCCGTCTCGGCGATCTGCGAGTTGAGCACGGCATCCGGTGGCGCGTTGTCGAAGTAGCCCGCCGGGCCGTTGCCCTGCACGGCGGCGATCCTGGTCGTGCCGCTGGTCGTCGCGGGCCACGCGGGCACCACCAGCACGACGGCGACGGCGCCGATGGCGATGGATGCGCGCCACGCGCCCCGCAGGTCCGCCACGACGCAGACCTCCAGCAGCAGCGCCACCAGCCACACCATCACGAAGCTGAGCCCGGAGATGCCGAGCCACGCAACGAGCGGCGCGAACGGGCTCTCCGCCTGGGACTCGGCGACGCGGCCCCAGGAGAACCCGCCGTACGGCCAGTTGCCGGACACGTACTCGCGCAGCGTCCAGAGGCCGCCGACGATCACCGGCAGCAGCCCGAGGCGTCCCAGCCTGGTCGGCCAGGCGCGCGGCATCCAGCGGTACGCGAGCGCGATGAGCATCCCGCCGAGGCCGTAGAAGATCGCCTCCAGCGTCGACAGCGCCACCCACGGGAGCGGTCCGAGGTACAGCGCCGTCCAGGCCACGTGGAACAGGAAGAACGACTCGCCCGCCACCCAGGCCACCAGGAACGCGCTGCCTGCTCTGCGTCCCCGCACGGCGAGCAGCACCATCGCGATGCCGACGAAGGTGAGCGGCCACCAGCTGCGATCGGGGAATCCCGCATCCAGCACGGGTCCCGCCCCCACGGCCAGGACCAGCGCGAGCCAGAGGGGCAGCACGGCGCGGGGGGTCTGGGTCACGAGTGGAGAGCTTAGAGGACGTGGTTCGGCGTTCGCCGCAGAAATGCTAGGCGACGGATGAGTAAGCAACGATGCCGCGCCTGATCGATTCGAGTGCCTGCCGTGCCGTGCGTCCCACCGGGCCCTGCGCGACGAGTGAGAGCTGGTCGAGCAGGTCGATGGTCTGCTTCGTCCAGCGCACGAAGTCGCCGGCGGCCATGTCCGCCTCGGAGAGCACCGTGTTCAGGCTGGTGCCCTTCGCCCAAGCGTGCATCGCCATCGCCAGGCTGGTCGACGGCGGTTCGCTGCCCGGCAGCCTGTTCTCGCGTTCGAGGTCGTCGAGCCTGCTCCAGATGTCGATGGTCTTGTCGAGGGCTGGCCGGAATGCTCCGCGCGGGAGGGTGCGCTCGTGCGCGAGACCTTCGTCGCGGCGCGGCTCGAAGACAAGGGCGCAGGCCATCGCTGCAAGGCTCGGCGCATCCAGCTGGTTCCAGATGTTCCTGCGCAGGCACTCGGCCACGAGCAGGTCGCGTTCACCGTAGATGCGCTTGAGCGTGCGGCCGTGCACGGTGAGCGTCGTGACGTCGTCCTCGCGGTTCAGATAGCCGAGTTCGAGCAGCACGTCGGAGACGCGGTCGAAGACCTTGGCGACGGCTCCGGTGCGCGACCGGATCTGCGAGCTCAGGGCGTCCGTCTCGCGCTTCAGCTTCCACCAGCGCTCCGCCCACCTGGCGTGGTTCTCCCTGTCCGGGCAGCGGTGGCACGGGTGCTCCTTCATCCGCTTGCGCAGCGCGGTCAGCCTGCGCTGGCGCTTGTCGCGGTCGGCCCGGGAGGCGTGCTCCATCGAGGAGCCCTTGCGCTCCAGGTCGCTCAGCTCGCGCCGGATGCCCGAATACTCGCGGAAGTCGCCCAAGTGGCAGGTCATCGCCTTCTCGTACCCGGCGAGCGATTCCTCCTGCTGGCGCACCTTGCGCGCCAGGTCGACCACTGCACGGTCGGCCTGGAACTGCGCGAACGACGACTCCAGGATCTCCCTGGTGCGCTCGCGCCCGAACTGGTCGATCAGGTTGACCGCCATGTTGTACGTGGGGCGGAAGCTCGAATTCAGCGGGTAGCTGCGGCGGGACGCGAGCGAGGCGACGGCCTGCGGATCGAGGCCGTCCTGCCACTGGATGACCGAGTGGCCCTCCACGTCGATGCCCCGGCGGCCGGCGCGCCCGGTGAGCTGGGTGTACTCCCCCGGCGTGATCGGGACGCGCGCCTCCCCGTTGAACTTCTCCAGCTTCTCGAGCACCACGGTGCGCGCCGGCATGTTGATGCCGAGCGCGAGCGTCTCCGTCGCGAAGACGACCTTGACCAGCTTGCGGCGGAACAGCTCCTCCACCACCTCTTTGAAGGCGGGAAGCAGGCCTGCGTGGTGGGCGGCGACGCCGCGTTCGAGTCCTTCGAGCCATTCCCAGTACCCGAGCACGGCGAGGTCTTCGTCGAGCAGGGTCCTGCAGCGTTCCTCGACGATCGCGCGGATCTCGTCGCGCTCGTGCTGCTGGGTCAGCTTCACGCCGGAGCGAAGCGTCTGGCGCACGGCCTGGTCGCAGCCGTTGCGGCTGAAGATGAAGAAGATGGCGGGGAGCAGGTTGTGCTCGCCGAGCAGCTTGACGAGGTCGGCCCTGTCCATCCGGTACGTGTCAGGACGGCCGCCTCGGGAGTGATAGCGCCCGACGTCCCGCATCTGCCTGCTGCTCAGCACCCGGCCGCCGTAGCGCGCCATCTGCACGAGCTCCGGGTTCACCCGGTTGGTCGCCGCGAGGCCGGACGAGTCGAACAGGTCGATCAGCTTCGACCGCATCAGGATGTGCTGCTCCAGCGGGACGGGACGCTCCTCCGACACGATCACGTCCGTGTCGCCGCGCACCGCCTGCAGCCAGTCGCCGAACTCCTCGGCGTTGGACACCGTCGCACTCAGCGAGACCATCCTGACCGACTGCGGGAGGTGGATGATGACCTCCTCCCACACCGCGCCGCGGAACCGGTCCGCGAGATAGTGGACCTCGTCCATCACCACGTATGCGAGGTCGGTCAGCAGGTCGGAGTCGGCGTAGAGCATGTTGCGCAGCACTTCGGTCGTCATCACGACGATGCGCGCGCGGGAGTTGACGTTGGTGTCGCCGGTCAGGAGGCCGACGGACTCCGGCCCGTACTCCTCCACCAACTCCTGGAACTTCTGGTTGCTCAGCGCCTTCATCGGCGCCGTGTAGAAGACCTTCGCGTTCGGCTCGCGCATCGCGAGGAACACGGCGAACTCGGCGACGATCGTCTTGCCGGCTCCCGTCGGAGCGGCGACCAGCACGCTCTTGCCCTCTTCGAGGCTCGCGCAGGCTTCGCGCTGGAACGGGTCGAGGTCGAAGCGAAGCCCCGCACGGAAGGCCTCGACGAGAGGCTGGCGGGTGCGCGTGCGCGACGCCGCGTAGCGTTCGGCTGGAGACAGCTGATCGGTCACACGACCAAGCCTATGCCGCCAGTTCGGCCTCCAGGCGCATGGCGGCCTTCGCGGCACGCCGATCGTGCAGCCAGGCGACCCCGTATGCGGCGAGATAGAGCACGACCATCGGCACCGCGAGGAGGAACATCGACAGCACATCGGCCGCCGGAGTGGCGATGGCGGTGAACAGCACGATCAGGATGATCGCCCAGCGCCACGACTTGATGATCGAGGATGCGCTCAGCACCCCGACGAAGTTCAGCAGCACCAGGAACACCGGGAGCACGAACGCGACGCCGACCGCCAGCGACAGTTTCAGGATGAAGTCGAAGTACGTCTTCGCCGAGATGATCGCCGAGTCGTCCGACGGCGCGAAGCTGGTCAGCAGCGACACGATGTGCGGCACCAGCAGCCAGCCGACGTATGCGCCGATCAGGAACAGCGGGACGGCGGTGAAGAAGAAGCCGAGGCCGTACTTCAGCTCCTTGCGGCTGAGCGCAGGGACGAAGAAGGACCAGATCTGGTAGAGCCAGACCGGGCTGGAGATGATGACGCCGATGGTGATGGCGATCTGCATCTTGAGGTCGAACGCCCCGGTGATGCTGTCGTAGTTGAGCGTCGCGACGCGGCCCTGCTGGGTGGCGATCTCGGTGATGGGGACGCGCATCGCGTCGAGGAGGTACCCGGACAGGAACCAGCCGGCGACAGCGCCGACGAGCAGCGCGATGGCAGAGCGGTAGAGGCGTTTGCGAAGCTCGACGAAGTGCTCGGCGAGCGTCATCCGTCCTTCGCGGTTCTTGCCTCGCTTAGTGGAGGCCACCGATTACGGTTTCGTGTGCGTCTCGGGCGTGGCGGTGGTGCTGCCGTCGGCCGGAGTGGTCGACGAGGCGTCCGGCTTGTCGCCGTCTTTCTTCATCTCGTTGACCTCGCCCTTGAAGATGCGCATCGACTGGCCGATGCTCTTGGCGAGGGCGGGGAGCTTCGGCGCACCGAAGAGCAGCAGGATCACTGCGAGGATGATGAGCAGGTGCCATCCGGTAAGGCCGCCGAGCATGAGTTAGTCCTTCGTGATCAAGTAGGAATACCGAACTGCGTCGGCATTGACGAGCAGTTTACCGCGTTTGACCCGTGCATCCCTGCGAAGTTGCCTCGCAACCGCGCGATCGGCGCTGGCTTGCACACGCTCCGCGCGCAGTGCGCTGGCGTCCGCGAAGACGGCGGGGTGGAACGCCGCCTCGGTGAGGTCCTCCGCACGCTGGGACAGGACATCGGCCTTCTCGATGAGCGCAGACGCCTCCCTTCCCGCCGCGACGACCTTGCGGAACAGGTGGACGGCGAAGAAGGCGAGCATCCCGAGCAGGCCGAGCACCAGCACGACCCAGATCAGGACCCACGACCACCACGGCATGCCATCAGCATAGCGACAGGCCGCCGCTGCTACCGGTAGCGGTCGGCCCCAGCCCGCGCCCAGCCGGCGACGACAGCGCGGGCCTCCGGCGGGTCGAGCACGGTGAGCACGCCGGACAGCCCGGCGACCAGCCGCTTCAGGCCGTGGAAGTGCGCGACGCGCACGCTGGTGCGCACGAGCCCGTCCTGCTCCTGCCGTGATGCGCCCTCCGGGATGTAGTCCTCGATGAACGGGATGGCCGAGGCCGACACCTCGATGGTCACCAGCAGGTCGTCCTCCGTGCCCTCGAACAGGGTCTCCGGGAGGGTGACGTCGCCCGGCCGGTACGTGATCGGCTGGTCAGTGGCCCGCAGGTCGTCGATGCGGTCGAGCCGGAAGGTGCGGATCGCGGTGCGGAGGTGGTCCCAGCCGCGCAGGTACCAGTCCTGGTCGATGGACTCGATGCGCAGCGGGTCCACCCTGCGACGCTCCCGCTCACCGCGGGAATTCAGGTAGTCGAAATCGAGCTGCGTGCCGCCGGCCACCGCATCCCGGATCACGGCGAGCGTCGCGTCGGTCTCCGAGCCGGCGACCGCCACCTGGCTGGGCGCGGCGGAGGCACCGCGGGCGAGCTTGGCCATCAGCGAGCCGATCACGTCGCGGTCGGCGTTCTCCGGAAGGGCCGAAAGGTATTGCAGCCCGGCGATCAGCGCGGCGGCCTCCCGCGCGGAGAACCGCGGGGAGTCGTCGATGGCCACCTGGTGGGTGAGGACGATCTGGTCGTTGTCCTCGAAGTCGTCCCAGGCGATGTCGAACAGGTCGCCAGGCTGGTACTGGTTGGTCTCCCCCGGCACGCCCGAGACGGCGATCAGCCGGACGGCGTCGCGCAGCTGCGCCTTCTCGACGCCGAAGTGCTCCGCCGCCTCCGCGACGCTCACCCTGTCCCTGTCCATCAGGTACGGCACGAGGGCGAGCAGGAAGGCGAGCTTGTCCTGCGCCTGCATGGGCTTGCGGCGCTCAGCCACGGTCGTTCCTCTCGTGGGCGGCCGCCGTGGCGACGAGACGGTCGCGCACGGCGTCGCGCAGCGCATCCGGTGCAAGCACCAGCACCTCCGGGCCGAAGCTCGCGAGCTGGTCGGCCAGGATGTTGATGTCGGAGTAGTTGACGGTGAGCACGAACGACTCGCCGTCGCCCTTCGTCGGGACGGCGTCGCCGTAGCGCTTGCCGAGTCGCGTGGCCGCGTCCGTTCCCGCCGTCACCTCGATGGTCGCGACGTTGGCCTGCCAGATGCTCTCCAGGTCGGCCAGGGCCTTCGCGGCGAAGTCGGAGCCCTCCGGCTCGAAGGTGCGCGCCGTGACCTTGACCGGGCCGACCATCCGCGAGAGCAGGAAGGTGCGCGAGCCGTGCGCATCCTGGTCGATGCCCTGCAGGTGCCACCGGCCCTGGTGCTGCACCAGGGCGAGCGGCGCGACCGTCCTGGTCCTGGATGCGCTCTCTCCCGGCTTGAGATAGGGGAACTGCACGATGGCGTTGCGTTCGAGTGCCTGGCTCAGCGGGTCGAAGGCGCTGTCCCTCGCCCGCAGCCGCGGCGCGTACCCGACGATCGGGTCGTTGGCCTCGACGCCGAGCGAGCGCAGCTTCATCAGCGCCCTGCGGGACTCGCCGGACAGCGAGCCCTCCTTCCAGACCGTGGCGGCCAAGCCGAGCAGCGTGATCTCCTGCGGGGAGAACGTCACGTCGGCCGGAAGGTCGTATGCCCCCTTGGGAATGCGATAGCGCAGCAGCTGATTGTTGCCGGAGTCGCCCGGAGACTCCACGGTCTCGAGCGGGACGCCGAGCTCGCGGATGTCGTCTTTGTCGCGCTCGAACTGCCGCTCCAGGCTGCTGTTGTCACCGTGGGTGACGAAGCGCTGGCGGTAGCCCTGCACGGTCGAGAGGATCTCGTTCTTGGTCAGACCCGTCTCGGTCGCGAGCAGCGCGAGCACGAGGCTGAACAGCCGCTCTTCGACCGGCACACGGGAGGGCGAAGACGAGGACGGAGGCACCCGTCCATCCTAATCGGCTAGCGCACTCCGAGGATGTCGACGACCCACGCTGCTGCCGGGATGCTGGAGTCCTTGGGCGTCTCGACGACCACCTGCGAGCCCACCTTCTGGCCGACGAGCTCCTTGAGCATCGCCTGCGGGAGGGCCTGGTTGGCGCTGGACTGACCGGACGCCATCGCCACGAGGTCGGGCGCGCCGTTCTGCCAGGTGCTGAACACGACGTTCTTGGCATCCCAGCCGACGGCCGTGTAGTGCAGGACGACGGTGCTGTCCTTCTTCACGGTCGCGCCGTCTCCGGCCTTCAGCGTCTCGCTGCGGACGGCCGTGGGGGCCGAGCCGGACGGGATGGTGATGCCGGGCTGGCCGGTGGGTGCGAGGACCACGGTCGGGAAGCCGGAGACCGACGGGCGCACGGCGCCGTCCGCCTTGGGCAGGAATGCGCCGACCAGGTCGATCACGGCGACGACCGAGCTGGTCGCGCCGTCGGAGCCGCTGTCTTTCGGGGCGATCGCGATGGCGATGCGCGAGCCGACGGTGGCGCACTGCAGCCCGTCGTTGATGCCGGGGATGTTAGTGGCTCCCACCGGGATGAGGGTCGGCTCGGACTTCGAGTACGAGCTCGCGCTGCCGGTCGCACCGGTCTCGCCGTCGAGCAGCGTGTACTGGATCTCGACCATCTGGCCCTTGCGGACCTGCTCGCCGCTGCCGTCGATGAGCGTGGTGCTCTGCGAGGTCTTCGTGTCGATCGGCGTCGGGAAGCTCACCTTCGGCTTCGAGCCGAGCTTTCCGGTCGCGGTGATGAGGTTGGATGCCGTACCCGGCTTGAGCGCGGTGTCGCAGTTCGCGTTCGGGTCTGACGAGCATCCCGTCAGCGTGACGGCCAGCAGTCCTGCTGCTACGACGAGTGCGGTAGCTCTGCGCACGAGTCCTCTTTCGGTGCGATCGGTGGGGTTCCGGACGACACGATGGTCGCCCGGCTCCCCATGCTAGTTGATGGTGGAGTCGTCCTCGTGCGCGGCGTCTTCCGCCGCTTCCGCGGAGCGGGCCTTCGCCAGCTCGGCGCTCGCGGCCGCCGCCCTGACCCGCTTGCGCAGGCTCTTCGGGCTGGACTGCCGCTCTCCGAGCGCTCCGGGCGTCCAGGCCTCGACGTCGTCGTCGCTGTAGTCGCTCTTCGACGGGCGGCGCTTCAGCTCGGGCAGGACGGAGCCGGGGGCGAGGCGGCGCGCCGTGATCAGGAAGCCGGTGTGGCCGATCATCCGGTGGTCGGGGCGCACGGCGAGCCCTTCGACGTGCCAGCCGCGCACCATCGTCTCGCTCGACTGCGGATGCGTGTAGTCGCCGGAGGCGCGGATCGCCTCGGCGACGCGGGACAGCTGGGTGACCGTCGCGATGTAGCAGAGCAGCACGCCGCCCGGCTTGAGCGCAGCGGTGACCTCGTCGAGGCACTCCCACGGGGCGAGCATGTCGAGGACGACGCGGTCGACGCTCTGGTCGGCCACCGCATCCGGGAGCGCGTCCTGGAGGTCGCCGACGGTGACGGTCCAGTTCTCCGGGTCGTGGCCGAGGAAGGTGGCCGCGTTGGCGCGCGCAACGTCGGCGAACTCGTCCCTGCGCTCGAACGACCGCAGCGTGCCGGTGGGCCCGATGGCGCGCAGCAGCCAGAGCGAGAGGGCGCCGGAGCCGACGCCGGCCTCGACGACGTTCGCGCCGGGGAAGATGTCGGCGAGCGACAGGATCTGGGCCGCGTCCTTCGGGTAGATGATCGCGGCGCCGCGCGGCATCGACATGACGAAGTCGCTGAGCAGCGGGCGGAGCGCCAGGTGCTCGACGCCGACGTTGTTGGTCACGACCGAACCGTCGGGCAGGCCGATGATGGTGTCGTGCTCCAGGATGCCGCGGTGGGTGTGGAAGACCTTGCCCGGCTCGAGCGTGATGGTGTTGAGCTTGCCCTTCGGCCCGGTCAGCTGCACGCGGTCGCCCGCTCGGAACGGGCCGCTGTTCTGCGGCTGCGGCGCGTATGCGGGCTGCGTGGTCGGCTGGTCGCTCACAGGAGCGCTCCCTTCGCTGCGGCGACCGCCGCGATGTCGTCGGCGGTCTTGCCGTCGAGGGTGTCCCAGATGGTGTGCTGATCGCTCTCCGGGATGGCGACCATGTGCGGCACCCCGATGGTGGCCGCACCGGAGGCGACGGCGGAGCTGAGCCCGACCAGCGAGTCCTCGATGGCCACCGCATCCATCGGGTCGACGCCCAGCAGCTCAGCGGCGCGCAGGTACGGCTCGGGATGCGGCTTCGGCTCGGTGACCTCGTCGCCGCTGACGATCACGTCGAACGCCTCGAACGGGATGTGCGCGACGATCTGCTCCGCCATCCTGCGCACGGACATGGTGACGAGGGCGGTCGGGATGCCGCGCTCACGCAGGTCGGCGAGGAGTTCCCGCGCGCCGGGACGCCACGGAACGCCGTCGCTGTCGAGCTTCTCCTGCACCCGGTTGGTGAGCCACTGCACGATCTCGTCCGCCGGCATGTCGACGCCGTGCGCGCGCAGGATCTCGGCGGAGTTCCAGAGGCCGAGGCCCACCATCTGCAGGCCGTCCTCGTGCGTCCAGACGCCGCCGAACGAGGAGACGAGCTCCACTTCGGAGGCCATCCAGTACGGTTCGGTGTCGACGAGGGTGCCGTCCATGTCCCAGAAAACGGCGGCCGGCGGGCTCGGAGGAGTCAGTGAGGTCACGGGCCACAAGCCTACCGGTGACCGGCGGGCCTATCCTGGATGGATGGCGTCCGCACGGTCGCTTGGAGAGGACAGAGGTACATCCACTGTGACTGACGGAAACGACTTCCTCGGCGGCCGCATCCTGGTCGTCGCCTTCGAGGGCTGGAACGACGCCGGAGAGGCAGCGAGCGGCGCCGTCAAGACGCTGAAGGACGTGCTCGACGTCGTGCCCATCTCCGAGGTCGATCCAGAGCTCTACTTCGACTTCCAGTTCAACCGGCCCGTCGTGACCGACGACGACGGGCACCGCCACCTCGTCTGGCCCTCGGCCGTGATGTATGGTCCTGCGCATCCCGGTGCTGCCGCCCACGACCTGGCGGGCGACCTCGCCGCCGACGCTGTGCGGGTGAGCGGAGACAACGTCGGCAACATCTACCTTCTGCTGGGCACGGAGCCGTCGCGCAGCTGGAAGAGCTTCACCGCCGAGATCCTGGATGCGGCCCTCGCGTCGGACATCGGCGTGATCGTCTTCCTCGGCGCGATGCTGGCCGACGTGCCACACACCCGTCCGATCTCGATCTTCGCCTCGAGCGAGAACGCGGCCGTGCGCGCCGAGCTGTCGATCGAGCGCTCCACCTACGAGGGCCCTGTCGGCATCCTGAGCGCCATCGCGGAGGGCGCGGAGGCGGTCGGCATCCCGACGGTGACGATCTGGGCGTCGGTCCCGCACTACGTGCACAACGCGCCGAGTCCCAAGGCGATGCTGGCGCTCATCGACAAGCTCGAAGAGCTGGTGGACGTGACCATCCCGCGCGGCACGCTGGTCGACGAGGCTGCGGCGTGGGAGGCGGGCATCGACGCACTCGCGGCCGACGACGACGAGATGGCCGCGTACATCGAGCAGCTGGAGCAGGCGCGCGACACGGTCGACTCCCCTGAGGCGAGCGGCGAGGCGATCGCGCAGGAGTTCGAGCGCTACCTCCGCCGCCGCGGAGACGGCCGCGACGGCCAGGCCGGCGGACGCCCAGACGAGCCCTGGCGCTCCTGACCCCGCGCCCGGGGTGCCGGAGCAGCGCGGGTCAGGCGGTCAGCACTCCGGTGGAGAGCAGGACGATGAGGAACGCGCCGAGCGCGATCCGGTAGATCACGAACGGCAGGAAGCTGCGTCGTGAGATGTAGCCCATGAAGAACGCGATCACCACGAGGCCGACCACGAATGCCACGATGGTCGCCGCGGCGGTCTCCGCCGGACCGAACACCTCGACGGTGCAGGTGTGCGCCGCGGCCAGCGCCTCCGTGCACGGCTCCTTGATGGCCTTGTAGAGCTGGTAGAAACCACTGCCAAACACCGCGGGGATCGCCAGCAGGAACGAGTATCGCGCCGCCGCCCGCCGCTGGTAGCCCATGAACAGCCCGGCCGTGATCGTGCCGCCGGAGCGCGAGACGCCCGGAATGAGCGCGAGCGCCTGCGCGAGGCCGAAGATGATGCCGTGACCCCAGGTGAGCTCCTTGAGCCGCCTGGTCTTGCTGCCGACGTAGTCCGCGATCCCGAGCAGGATTCCGAACACGATCAGCGTGACGGCCACGATCCAGAGCGAGCGGAACGTGGTCTCGATCGCGTCCTGGAAGAACAGGCCGAGCACGACGATCGGCACGCTGCCGAGGATGACCAGCCAGCCCATCCGCGCATCCGGGTCGTTGCGCGGAACCTTGCCGAACAGCGAACGGAACCACTGCCCGATGATCCGGACGATGTCCTTCCAGAAGTACAGCAGCACCGCCGCCTCTGTGCCCAGCTGGATGATCGCGGTGAACCGGGCGCCGGGGTCGCCCCCCGTGCCGAGCAGTTCACCGACGATCCGGATGTGCGCGCTCGACGAGATCGGGAGGAACTCGGTGAGCCCCTGGACGAGACCCAGGATGAGGGCGTTGATGAATTCCATGCGGTGCTTTCGGTGCTGACGTGAGGCGGGGAACGGTCAGTAGCTGCGGAGGAGGTCGCGCAGCACGGACCTGCCAAACACTAGCGCGTCGAGGGGGACGCGCTCGTCGACGCCGTGGAACATCCCGGGGAAGTCGAGCTCTTTCGGCAGCTGCAGGGGTGCGAAGCCGTAGCCGGTGATCCCGAGCTTGCTCAGTGCCTTGTTGTCCGTTCCGCCGGAGAGCAGATACGGCAGCACGGGCGCACCGGGGTCGTGCTCGCCGATGGTGGAGACGATCGCGTCGATCAGCGGTCCGCCGAACGCGGCCTCCAGGCCGACGTCGCGGTGCATGATCCTGATCTCGATGTCGTCGCCGACGATCTCCTGCACCTGCGCGAGCACGGCGTCCTCCTCGCCGGGCAGCGTGCGGATGTCGATGAGCGCCTCTGCCGTGTCCGGGATGACGTTGTGCTTGTATCCGGCGTCGAGGAGCGTCGGGTTCGTGGTGGTGCGGAGGGTCGCCAGGATGAACCCGGCGGCGGTGCCCGTGCGCAGCACGACCTCGTCCGGCCCGACCTGCTCTGGGTCGATGTCCAGGATGCGCGAGACCTCGGCCAGCAACTGCGTGGTGGTGTCTGTGAGCTGGATGGGCCACTCGCGGCGGCCGATGGCGACCACGGCCTCCGCGAGCCTGGTGATCGAGTTGTCCCGCACCAGGCGGGAGCCGTGGGATGCGCGGCCGCGGGCGATCAGCTTGATCCAGACGAGCGACTTCTCTCCCGTCTGCATCAGGTATGCGCGCTGGCCGTCGAGGTCGATCGAGTATCCGCCGACCTCGCTGATGGCCTCGGTCGCTCCGGCGAACAGTTCGGGGTGGTTGTCGACGAGGAAGTGCGATCCGCGTCGCCCTCCGTCCTCCTCGTCGGCGAAGAACGCCACGACGAGGTCGCGCTCCGGCTGCTCCCCCGCTGCCAGCAGGTCGCCGACGGCGGTGAGGATCATCGCATCCATGTTCTTCATGTCGACGGCGCCGCGACCCCAGAGCAGGCCGTCCTTGATGACGCCACCGAACGGGTCGACCGACCAGTTGCGCGGGTCGGCAGGCACGACGTCGAGGTGTCCGTGCACGACGAGCGCCGGCTTGTCCGCGTTGCGGCCGGGTACGCGTGCGACGACGCTGGTGCGGCCGGGGTCGGAGTCGAACAGCTGCGGCTCCAGGCCCATCCCGCGGAGGCGGGCCTCCACGTACTCCGCGGCATCCGTCTCGCCGTTCGACTTCCCCTCACCGTAGTTGGTGGTGTCGAAGCGGATCAGATCGCGCGCGATGATTGCCGTCTCGTCCAGCTGCTCGTCGCTCAGGGCATCCGTCATACGCCCAACGCTACCGGCGCTTCCTGCCGTCGCCAACGCGGAGCGCGACGCCACGCCCGGGATGCTCGGCCAGGTCGAGCATGTGCTCGCAGACGTGCTAATGTCTTTCTTCGGCGGCCGGTTCGGTCGCTGGAATGAAACACCTGTCCGGGTGGCGGAAATGGCAGACGCGCTAGCTTGAGGTGCTAGTGCCCGTATAGGGCGTGGGGGTTCAAGTCCCCCCTCGGACACACATGGAAACCCCGGTCGAAAGACCGGGGTTTTCGTCATTTCACGGGGCAGAACGGCCGCCGTGCGGATTACTGTTGCCGCTATGCCGGACTCCCCCTCCTCATCGAGCCTCCTCACGGTCGTCATCGCGTTCGGCGCGAACGTCGTGGTCGCCGTCGCGAAGACCATCGCGGCGGTGCTCACCGGATCGGCCTCGATGGTCGCCGAGGCCGCGCACTCCTGGGCGGACGCGGGCAACGAGGTGTTCCTGTTGCAGGCGGAGCGCTCGGCGTCCCGGCCGCGCGACGCGGCGCATCCGGGTGGGTACGGGCGCGAGGCATATGTGTGGTCGCTGTTCGCGGCGGTCGGACTGTTCACGGCGGGCGCCGTGGTGTCGATCACGCACGGCGTCTCGGAGCTGGGCGCGACCGACCGCGGCGCGGACTACGCCGTCGCGTATGTCGTGCTCGCTGTCTCGTTCGTGTTCGAGGGGTTCTCGTTCGTGCAGTCGTATCGGCAGGCGCGCCGGGGCGCGGACGAGCGAAGCATCGGGACGCTCTCGCACGTGTTCCGCACGTCGAACCCGACGCTGCGCGCGGTGTTCTTCGAGGACGCCGCCGCGCTGATCGGTCTGCTGATCGCCTTCCTCGGCCTGCTGCTGCATGAGCTGACCGGGAACGCGGTGTACGACGCGATGGGCTCCATCCTGGTCGGCGTGCTGCTCGCCGTCGTGGCGCTCGTGCTGATCGACAGGAACCGGCGCTTCCTGCTCGGCGAGCAGGGCTCCGACCAGGCGACGCAGGCCGTGCTCGCTGCCCTGCTCGCGCATCCCGAGGTGGAGACGGTGACGTACCTGCACCTGGAGTACGTGGGACCGGAGCGCATCTACGTGGTCGCCGCCGTCGATCTGGTCGGGAACGACCGCGAGTCCGACGTGGCCGCCGACCTCGTCGCCATCGGCGGGGCGCTGGAGGCGGACCCGCACGTCGCAGAGGCGATTCTCACCCTGTCCCGGCCTGGGGCGACGCCGCTCGTCCCGCACTGAGCGATTGCGGACACCGTTCGTCCGCAATCGGCGGGATGATGGCAGGGTGAACACCACGGGATCGCGCACCCTCCAACTGCTCTCCCTGCTGCAGACCCACAGATACTGGCCGGGCCCGGAACTCGCGGCACGCCTGGAGGTGTCTCCGCGCACCCTGCGCCGCGACATCGACCGGCTGCGCGACCTCGGATACCCGGTCGATGCGAGCCGCGGCGTCGACGGCGGATACCAGCTGGCGGCCGGCGCATCCCTTCCCCCGCTCGTGGTCGACGACGAGGAGGCCGTCGCGCTCGCCGTCGGTCTGCGGACGGCAGCACAGTCCGGCATCGCCGGGATCGAGGACGCCTCTGTTCGTGCCCTCGCCAAGGTGGTGCAGGTGATGCCGTCCCGGCTGCGCAGCCGGGTGGATGCGCTCCGTTCCGCCACCGTCGCCGGCGCCATGCGGCAGGGACCGAGCGTGGACGCTGGCGTGCTCACGGTGGTGGCGCAGGCCTGCAGGGACGAGGAGCGCATCCACTTCGTTTACGTCAGCCGCGACGGGGAGCGCAGCGACCGGCACGTCGAGCCGCACCGGCTGGTGTCTGTGGAGCGGCGCTGGTATCTGGTGGCGTACGACCTCAGCCGGTTCGACTGGCGCAGCTTCCGCCTCGACAGGCTCGCCGAGCCGCGGACGACCGGGCAGCGGTTCCGGCCGCGTGCCCTGCCGGCCGACGACGCGGCCAGCTATGTCTCCGCATCCCTCGGCGCCGCGACGGAGACGCTCGCGGTCGACGCGATCGTGCACGCGCCCGTCGCGCAGGTCGAGAACGCGATCGGCCGGTGGGCGACCGCCGAGGCCGTGGACGCAGGGACCACCCGCGTGCACCTGTCTGCGGACAGTGCGGAGTGGGCGCTCTTCGGACTGGCCGCCGCTGATGCGCCGTTCCAGGTGATCGCGCCGCCGGAGGTCGTCGAGCTGGCCAGGGTGTGGGGCGAACGGTTCAGCGGCGCATCCATCGCCTAGACTTTCCAACCGTTATGACGACCGCAGCCGAGCGCAACCCGAGTCCAGCGGACATCCGCCGCTGGCGCCGCTACCTCGCCGACGAACGGGCGGAGGCCGCGGTCTACCGCGACCTCGCCGGACGCCGCACCGGCGAGGAGCGCGAGATCCTGCTCGCGCTCGCCGAGGCGGAGGGCAGGCACGAGCAGCACTGGCTCACCCTGCTCGGCGACGACGTCGGCCGACCGCTGCGCGGCGACATCCGCACCCGGCTCCTCGGCCTCCTCGCCCGCCGGTTCGGCTCGGTCTTCGTGCTCGCGCTCGCGCAGCGCGCAGAGGCCCGCTCCCCGTACAGCGACGACGTGGATGCGACGCCGCAGATGGCCGCGGACGAGCAGATCCACGAGGAGGTCGTCCGCGCGCTCGCCGCCCGGGGACGGCAGCGGCTCTCCGGCACCTTCCGCGCCGCCGTGTTCGGCGCGAACGACGGGCTCGTCAGCAACCTCGCGCTCGTGCTCGGCATCAGCGCGAGCGGCGTCGCCACCCACGTGGTGCTGCTCACCGGCATCTCCGGTCTGCTCGCCGGCGCGCTGTCGATGGGCGCAGGTGAATACGTCTCCGTCCGGTCGCAGCGAGAACTGCTCGAAGCGTCCAGCCCCAACCCGGAGACGCGGTCTGCGCTGCCCGACCTCGACGTCGACGCCAACGAGCTCACGCTCGTCTACCGTGCGCGCGGGATGGCGCCGGACGAGGCGAAGGCGCACGCCGCCGAAGTGCTCGCCGGCCTGAACGCGCGCGCCGTGGAGACGGCGCCGGTGCAGGCGGTGACGGGCGAGGTGATCGACGAGCACGAGTCGGTCGGCACGGGCTGGAACGCTGCGCTCTCGAGCTTCTGCTTCTTCGCATCCGGAGCGCTCATCCCGATCCTGCCGTACCTCTTCGGGCTGCAGGGCACGACGGCGGTGCTCGTGGCCGCGCTGCTGGTCGGGATCGTGCTGCTCGGGACGGGCGCCATCGTCGGGCTGCTGTCCGGGGCGTCGCCGCTCAAGCGCGCGCTGCGCCAGCTGGCGATCGGGTACGGGGCCGCCGCGGCGACGTACCTGCTCGGACTGCTGTTCGGCGCGACGGTCGGTTAGCGACGGTCGGTTAGCGGCGGTCGCGGCCTCTGCCGCCGTCCCCGCCGTAGACGATCGCCCCGGCGATCGGGACCAGCAGGAACCAGAGCCAGCTGTACGCGTATCCCCACACCGAGCTCGTCACGAAGAAGAGGATGAGCGCCACGAACGGCGCGATGGACACGATCGCGAGACCCCAGCGGCGGTCCCCGGTGCGTCCGGAGCGCTGCTCGTACGGGTCGGAGGGCGACTGCGCGGCGTAGTCGGGTGCCTGATAGGCGGCGCCTGCAGCGGCACCGGCGCCTGCCGCGGCGCCCGTGCCGTCGAGGTCGACGCGCCCCGGGAGGTCGGCGAACAGCGGGGCGAGGTCGCCGCGCGTCACGGCGGAGCGGGCGGACTGCACGCGGGTCTGCACCTCGGCGTCGGTCAGGCGCCCCTGCGCCGCGTGGGCCTGCAGGGCGGCGACGGCGCGCTCCCGCTCGTCGTTGCTGAGTCGCAGGGCCGCGCCGGAAGGATCGGTCAGGTCGGTCATGCACACAGTATGGCGCAGGTGCATTCGTCGGTCGATGGCTTTACACTCGTTAATCGAACAAACGTTCGAACGAGCGAGGTGAGAGGCATGACCGACATCGGAGAGTCCGTCGCGGTGTGGACGACGGACGACGGCATCCCGACCAGGCTGGTGTGGCGGGCGACCAGATACCGCGTGACAGACACGCCGACGGTGTGGGCGGAGGTCTGCGCCTGGTGGCGGCCGTTCGGCGAGCACCGCTACGGCGTCGGAAGCCTGCCGAGGGAGATCGGCGGCTGGCGCTTCCAGGCCACCGACGACACGGGATGCGCGCACGTGTTCGACGTGCGGCACGACAACACCAGCCGCAGCTGGCACCTGGTGAGGATCTTCGACTGATGGCGTGGCTCCCCCTCCACCGTCCCCGCACCCTCTAGTCTCTCCGGGTGAACGACGACCGCTACGGAGCCGATGTGCTGGCGACCGACTGGAAGAACGCCGGCCGCGTGGCCGTGCCCGAGGTCGAAGCGGTGCGCGACCTCGTCATCGAGGATGCCGCGAGCGGCTTCTGCGGCGCCGTCACCCGCATCGAAGGGCAGACCGTCGAGCTGGAGGACTACTTCGGCAAGAAGCGCGTCTTCCCGTTCAGCGGATCGTTCCTGATCGACGGGTCGCCCGTCACGCTGGTGCACGCCGCGAAGGGCGGAGGGGCGAGGGCGAGGACCGCATCCGGATCGTTCGCCGTCGCCGACCAGAAGGCCAGGGTCGCCCGCGCCAGCCGCATCTTCGTCGAAGGCCGGCACGACGCCGAGCTGGTGGAGAAGGTCTGGGGAGACGATCTGCGCGTGGAGGGCGTCGTCGTCGAATACCTGGAGGGCGTCGACGACCTGGATGCGATCGTGCGCGAGTTCGCGCCGGACCGGTCCCGCCGCATCGGCGTGCTCGTCGACCACCTCGTGCCCGGCTCCAAGGAGAGCAGGATCGCCGACGCGGTGAAGCGCGGGCCGTACGGAGAGCACGTCCTGGTGGTCGGGCACCCGTACATCGACATCTGGCAGGCCGTGAAACCGGCGCGCGTCGGGCTGGACGCCTGGCCGAGCATCCCGCGCTCGATCGAGTGGAAGAAAGGGATCTGCGCCGCCCTCGGGCTCCCCCACGAGACCCAGGCGGACACCGCCCGCGCCTGGAAACGCATCCTGGGCAGCGTCCGGAACTTCACCGATCTCGAGCCGGAACTGCTCGGCAGGGTGGAGCACCTGATCGACTTCGTCACCGAACCGTGACGAACCGCGACGGTCGGATTCTGCGTCACTGGTGTGTTTTTCGCGGTTGGCGGCTAGGCTAAGGCCAGTCGTGTGTTTTGCATGTGTTGGATAGGTGCGTCCCAAACCCGGAGCGTTGCCAGCTTTACAGGAGCAGGAGAACACGCGACGAGGCCCCGACAGTCGGGGTCGAGGAATATCGCTCCTGGAGGAGATATGGCTACTGGTACGGTCAAATGGTTCAACGCTGAAAAGGGCTTCGGCTTCATCGCTCCCGACGACGGCGGCGCTGATGTGTTCGCCCACTACTCGGCGATCGCTTCGAGCGGCTACCGCTCGCTCGAGGAGAACCAGAAGGTCGAGTTCGAGGTGACGCAGGGCCCCAAGGGCCTGCAGGCGGAGAACATCCGCCCGCTCTGACCTGAGCTTCGAACGGGGTCGCGCTTCGGCGCGGCCCCGTTTTCGTTTGCCCGGCGCCGCCCGCTTTCCAGCCCCGTCTCCGCTTGTACGGAGTTTCCACCGCCCCCCGGCCCCATCTCCGCTTGTACGGAGTTTCCGGCGCCTCCCGGCCCCATCTCCGCTTGAGCGGATGGATGCGCGGTGTGTCGCCACGCGCATCCGGTGTTGCGCGCGCCGCGGCTCTGCTTCCGTTGCCCAGGAGATTCCCCTCGACACGCCGTCCGGCACTCCGCTGGAGCGGAGAAGCGACGTGAAAGCGGCCGGTTCTCCGCCGGAGCGGAGTGCGCGGCGCGGGATGGGACGTGCCCGGCGCCGCCCGAAAATGCATTTGCCATCGTCGAACATATGTTCGAAAATGGAGGCATGCATTCTTCAGCAGCCACCGTCACCGAGCCGGTCGTCGACCGTGCGCAGGTGCACGAGCTGCAGTCGCGCATCCGGCAGATGCAGGCCACCACGCTGGAGAGCAGGCGGCTGGAGACGCACCCGGCGCTCTCCCCTCTGCTGCCCGGCGGTGCGCTGAAGGCCGGTGCCGCATACGCGGTGCGCGGGTCGACGACGCTCGTGATGGCGATGCTCGCCGGCCCGAGCGCATCCGGCGCGTGGTGCGGCGTGGTCGGGATGCCGGACTTCGGGGCGGAGGCGGCAGGCCGGTTCGGGATCGACCTCGACCGGCTCGTGCTCGTCCCGCACCCGGGCGAGCAGTGGCTGACCGTCACCGCCGCCGTCGTGGATGTGCTGAGCGTCGTGGTCGTCGCCCCCACCAGCCGGGCGCGCGACGGCGACATCGCCAGACTCACCGCCCGGCTGCGGCAGCGGGAGGCCACCCTGATCGTGGTGGGAGACTGGCCGCAGGTCGAGGCGACGCTCACGGTCTCCCGCAGCGGCTGGGACGGCCTCGGGGGCGGAACGGGCTACCTCTCCTCCCGCCGGGTGACCGTCGAATCCGCTCCGCGCGGCGGCTCCGGCCAGCGCCGCCGCGCGGAGCTCTGGCTGCCGGCCCTCGACGAGAGCTTCCGCTCGGCGTCCGGCACCACGCGCCTGGAAGCGGTGAGCTGAGATGCCGGCCGTCACCCGCGCGATCGTGCTGTGGTGCCCGGACTGGCCGGTGATCGCCGCCCTGCAGGCCGGCGACCTGCCGCAGGACACCCCGCTGGCGCTCCTCGACCGCAACCTCGTGTTCGCCTGCTCCGCCGCAGCGCGCGCGGAGGGCGTCACGCGCGGCCTGCGCATCCGGGAGGCCCAGGCGCGCTGCACCCAGTTGCAGGTGCTGCCGTACGATCCCATCCTGGATGCGCGGGCCTTCGACCCCGTGCTCGCCGCGATCGAGGAGATCACCCCCGGCGTCCAGCCCATCCGTCCCGGCACGTGCGTGCTGCGCGCCCGTGGCCCAGCCCGCTACTACGGCGGAGAGGAGCAGGCCGCCGCCGAACTGCTGCGCTGCCTCGAAGGGCTCGGCATCCCGGACGCGCGCATCGGCATCGCGGACGGCCCGTTCGCCGCCGAGCAGGCGGCCCGCACGACCGGTGCAGAGCGCATCAGGGTCATCCCGCCCGGCGACTCCCCCGCGTTCCTCTCCCCGCTGCCCATCGCGCAGCTCGGGCAGGACGAGCTGACGCCGCTGTTCCGCAGGCTGGGCATCCACACCCTCGGCCACCTGGCCGCGCTCGGGGCGACGGATGTGCGGGAACGGTTCGGGGAGCGCGGCGCCTGGTGCCACACCATCGCGAGCGGGCTGGACAGCACGGCGGTGGTTCCGCGCACGCCGCCGAAGCAGCTGGAACGCGCGATCGAGTTCGAGCCGCCGCTTGACAGGGTCGACCAGGTGACGTTCGCGTTCCGGGGAACGGCGGAGGCGTTCATCGGCGGTCTCACCAAGGCGGGACTGGTGTGCACGGCGCTGCGCATCGAGGTGACGGACGAGTCCGGCCGGGTGAGCGAGCGCAGCTGGCTGCACCCCCGGCTGTTCTCGGCGGCCGACGTGGTCGACAGGGTGCGCTGGCAGCTGCAGGGCTCCGGCAGCATCGAAAGCGGACTCGGCTCCCCGATCGCGCGGGTGCTGGTGGAGCCGGAGGCCGTCGACGACATCGGCCACCACGAGGAGGGGCTGTGGGGCGGGGGCGCGGACGAGCGCATCCATCACGGGCTGTCGCGGGTGCAGAGCATCCTGGGCCACGACGCGGTGCTCACGGCGACCATCGGCGGCGGGCGCGGGCTCGCGGAGCGGCAGGTGCTGGTGCCGTGGGGCGACCGTGCCGTCGGGGTGGCGCGCGCCGACCAGCCGTGGCCGGGCAGCCTGCCCGCCCCGGCGCCGTCGACCGTGTTCGAGGCGCCGCGACCCGTGGTGGTGCTCGGTGCGGACGGCGAGCAGGTCGGGGTGACGGGGCGCGGCGTCGTCACGGAGCCGATCGCCCGGTTCTCGTCGACGGGCACGGCACGGGATGCGCGCCCCGTCGACTCCTGGGCGGGCCCGTGGCCGGTGCGGGAACGCTGGTGGGATGCTGCCGCCTCGCGCACGGCGCACCGCTTCCAGGTGGTCGACGCGGACGGGAACGCGTGGCTGCTGGTGCTCGCGGACGGCGCGTGGCAGGCGGAGGCGCGGTATGACTGACCTGCCGCGCATGGCTGACCTGCCGCGCATGGCTGACCTGCCGCGCATGGCTGACCTGCCGCGCATGGCTGACCTGCGCGGGATGGCTGACCTGCCGGGTGAGGCCGACCGGGGCGGAGGACGCTGATGGGCTGGAACAACCCGCCGATCCCGTGGTCGGAGTTCGAGCGAAGGCTCTCCGGCCGGCGCACGGGCGAGCAGGCCGACGAGCGGCCGTCGTCCAGGAAACGACCGGCGTACACCCCGGCCCCGATCGTGCAGGAGGAGGAGACGGACGGCCACGTGCCGTACGCCGAGCTGCACGCGCACACCAACTTCAGCTTCCTCGACGGCGCCAGCTCCCCCGAAGAACTCCTGGAGGAGGCGACCAGGCTGCGGCTGCACGGCCTCGCCGTCACCGACCACGACGGCCTGTACGGGGTCGTCCACCTGGCGGAGGCCGCCGAGGCGTACGAGCGGGTCAAGACCGTGTTCGGCGCCGAGCTGTCGCTGGAGCTCAGCCGCCCGCAGAACGGAGAGGCCGATCCGGAGGGCAGCCACCTCGTCGTGCTCGCCAAGAAGCAGGAGGGCTACCACCGGCTGGCGGCGGCGATCACCGACGGCCAGCTCGCCGGCGAGGAGAAGGGGCGGCCGGTCTACGACGTCGCTGAGCTGGCGCGGCGCGCATCCGGAGAGTGGATGGTGCTCACCGGCTGCCGCAAAGGAGACGTGCGCCTCGCCCTCGCCTCCGACGGCGAACGGGCCGCTGAACGGGAGGTGGCGCGGCTCGGCGAGCTGTTCGGCCGCGACAACGTCCTGGTCGAGCTGATCGACCACGGCAACCCGCGCGACACCACGGACAACGACGTGCTCGCCCGCATCGCCGCCAGGCTCGGGATGCCCGTGGTCGCCACCAACAACGTGCACTACGCCTCCCCCGCCCAATATCCGCTGGCCTCCGCGCTGTCCGCCGTGCGCGCCCGCCGCAGCCTGGACGAGATGGACGGCTGGCTGCCCGCCTCCGACGCGGCGCATCTGCGCTCCGGCCGCGAGATGGCGACGCGGTTCGCCCGCTACCCCGGCGCCGTCGAGCGCACGGTGGAGGTCGCGGACGATCTCGAGTTCCGGCTGCGCAGCGCCCGCCCGAAACTGCCGAAGCAGGAGGTGCCGAACGGCCACACCCCGATGAGCTGGCTGCGCGAGCTCACCTGGCGCGGCGCGGAGGAGCGCTACCCGGACATCGCCACCAACCAGGCCAAGCGGGAGCGCATCGCCAGGGAGCTGGACGTGATCGAGGCCAAAGACTTCCCCGGCTACTTCCTCATCGTCTACGACATCGTGCGGTTCGCCCGCAGTCAGGGCATCCTCTGCCAGGGTCGTGGCTCTGCCGCCAACTCCGCCGTCTGCTACCTGCTCGGGATCACCGCCGTCGACTCGATCAAGTACGCGCTGCCGTTCGAGCGCTTCCTGTCGAGCATGCGCGAGGAGGAGCCGGACATCGACGTCGACTTCGACTCCGACCGGCGCGAGGAGGTCATCCAGTACGTCTACCGCAAGTACGGCAGGCACAACGCGGCGCAGGTGGCGAACGTCATCACCTACCGGCCGAAGAACGCGGTGCGCGACATGGCGAAGGCGCTCGGATACTCCACGGGGCAGCAGGACGGCTGGTCGAAGCAGATCGACTCGTGGGGTTCCATCCAGCCGACGGCCGACCACGACATCCCGGATGCGGTGGTCGGCCTGGCCAGCCAGGTGCTCAAGTTCCCCAGGCACCTCGGCATCCACTCCGGCGGCATGGTGCTCACCGACCGCCCGGTCGGCGAGGTCTGCCCGATCGAGCACGCCCGCATGGAGAACCGCACCGTGCTGCAGTGGGACAAAGACGACTGCGCCTGGATGGGCCTGGTCAAGTTCGACCTGCTCGGCCTGGGGATGCTGAGCGCCATCGACTACGCCATGACGACCATCGCGCAGTCGCTCGGCGAGCAGTGGACGCTCGACAGCATCCCGAAGGAGGAGCAGGGGGTGTACGACATGCTCTGCCGCGCGGACTCGATCGGCGTGTTCCAGGTGGAGAGCAGGGCGCAGATCGGCACGCTGCCCCGCCTGCAGCCGCGCGCGTTCTACGACCTGGTGATCGAGATCGCGCTCATCCGGCCCGGCCCCATCCAGGGCGGCGCCGTGCACCCGTACATCCGCAGGAAGCTCGGCCAGGAGGAGGTGACCTACCTGCATCCGGCGCTGGTGCCGGTGCTGGAACGCACGATGGGGGTGCCGCTGTTCCAGGAGCAGCTGATGCAGATGGCGGTCGCCGTCGGCGACTGCACGGCGGAGGACGCCGACCTGCTGCGGAGGGCGATGGGGTCGAAGCGCGGGCAGGAGAAGATCGGCTCGCTGCGCGACAAACTGTATGCGGGGATGGCGGGCAACGGCATCGTCGGCGACGACGCAGACGCCATCTACGCCAAGATCGAGGCGTTCGCGAACTTCGGCTTCGCGGAGAGCCACGCGATCAGTTTCGCGCTGCTCGTCTACGTGAGCTCGTGGCTGAAACTGCACTACCCGGGCGCGTTCCTCGCCGCCCTGCTGCGGGCGCAGCCGATGGGGTTCTACTCGCCGCGCACACTCACCGCCGACGCGCGCAGGCACGGCGTGGTGGTCGAGCGTCCGGACATCGAACGCTCGATGGTGTTCCCCGTGCTCGAACCGATGGATGCGGCCGCCGCGGGCCCGACGGGGACCGACCCGTGCCTGGACCACGACCAGCCGGAGATCGCCCCGTTCGACCGCAGCGTGCCGCTCGACCACACGCTGCACCGCAGGGATGCCGGCCATGTGGTGCGGCTGGGACTCGCGGGAGTGACGACCATCGGCGAGAAGCTGGCGGAGCGCATCGTCGCCGAACGCACATCCGGTGGCCGCTACCTGAGCCTCGGCGACCTGGCTCGGCGCGTCGGGCTGAACGTGGCCCAGCTGGAGGCGCTCGCCGCTGCCGGGGCGTTCGAGAGCTTCGGGCTGAGCCGCCGCCAGGCGATCTGGGAGGCGGGGAACGCCGCCCAGGAGAAGCCGGAGTACCTGGCGGGCACCTCGATCTCCGTGCAGCCTCCCCTGCTGCCGATGCTGAGCCCGGCCGAACAGCTGGCGAGCGACCTGTGGGCCACCGGCATCTCCACCGACGACCATCCGATCGGCTTCCTCCGCCCGCACCTGCGCGCCCGCGGCGTCTACTCGGCCGACGGTCTCACCACGGCGGAGTCCGGCAGACGCATCGAGGTCGGCGGCGTGGTCACCCACCGGCAGCGTCCGGCGACGGCGGCCGGGGTCACCTTCCTCAACCTGGAAGACGAGACCGGCCTGATCAACGTGATCTGCCCCGTCGGCGTCTGGAACCGCTACCGCCGTGTCGCCCGCGAGGCCCCGGCCATGATCATCCGGGGCATGCTGGAACGTAGCGAGGAGGGCGTCGTCAACGTGATCGCCGACCGCCTGGAGCCGCTCGACGCCGGGATGCGCACGGTGTCGCGCGACTTCCGGTAGGGGCGGGTGCAGGACCGCCGCTCCGCCGCTCCGCTCCACCGGACACCCGCCCGCGCCGACCCGAAACTCCGCCCGAACGGAGCATCCGGCGGCGTGTCGCGCGACTTCTCCTCCCCGACGCCACATCGTGAATGGATGCGCGACCTCGCCTGGGACGGTTACCCCAACGCCCGCGACCTCGGCGGCCTCCCGACACCGCTCTCCCCCACCGGCACCACCGCCTTCGGCCGGGTCGCCCGCGGCCCCCGGCGCGAACTGCTCACCGACAGCGGCTGGGCGGCGGCGAGCACCTGGGGCCTCCGCACCGTGGTCGACCTGCGCTGCCCGCACGAGGTCGGCCTCCGCGACGGCGATCCTGCCGTCTCGCCCGGCGCCCTCAACGGCACAATCGTCATCTCCGCGCCGACGGAGGACCAATCCGACCCCGAGTTCCAACGGGTCTGCTTCCCGATTCTCGACTCACCCGAATACTGGCAGCACAACTGGCGCCTCCAGCCCCGACTCGTCCGCACCACCTTCGAAACCATCGCCGCCGCCCGGCCCGGGATGCTCGTGCACTGCAGCGCAGGACGGGACCGCACCGGCATGATCAGCGCCCTCCTGCTCGGCAACGCCGGGGTGCCACCGGACGTCGTCGCCGACGACTACGCCCGCTCCGTCCGGGCGATGGCAGGAAGCGCATCCCACGCGCCGACCACAGACCGCCAGGCGGCGTGGACTGCCGCAGAGGTGGACGACTGGCTCACCACCGCCACCCCACCGGTGCGCGAGACGGCAGAGCGTGCTGCGGAGATCTTCGACACGCTCGGTGTCGCGCATCCGGTCAGGACTCGCTTGCGCGACCTGCTCACGGCGCCCTGACCCGCGCGGCCCCGCCCGTCCCCCGTCCGCTACTCGTCCTCGAACCGCAGGTGGCGCACGCTGCGGCCGTTTCGCCGCACCAGCCGCAGCGCCTCCACGCCGATCCGGATGTGCCGCTCCACGAACATCCCGGTGACCCCGCGGTCGCTCTCGGCGGTCTTCACGCCTTCGGGGATCATCGGCTGGTCGGAGACCAGCAGCAGCGCGCCGCACGGGATGCGGTTGGCGAAGCCGGCGGCGAAGATCGTCGCCGTCTCCATGTCCACCGCCATCACGCGAGTCTCGCGCAGCCTGGCCTTGAACTTCTCGTCGTGCTCCCAGACGCGGCGGTTCGTCGTGTAGACCGTGCCCGTCCAGTAGTCGTGGCCGAAGTCGCGGATCGTGGTGGAGACGCCGCGCTGCAGCTGGAAGGCGGGAAGCGCGGGCACCTCCGGTGGGAGGTAGTCGTTCGACGTTCCCTCCCCGCGGATCGCCGCGATGGGGAGGACGAGGTCGCCGAGCTGGTTCTTGCGTTTCACTCCCCCGCACTTGCCGAGGAACAGGGCAGCTTTCGGCTGCACCGCGCTCAGCAGGTCCATCACCGTCGCGGCGTTGGGGCTGCCCATCCCGAAGTTGATGATCGTGATGCCGTCGGCGGTGGCGTTCGGCATCGGCCGGTCGGCGCCGCGCACCTCTGCTCCGTACCATTCCGCGAAGCGCTGCACGTAGTCGCCGAAGTTGGTGAGCAGGATGTGGTCGCCGAAGTCCTCCAGCGCCGTCCCGGTGTAGCGGGGCAGCCAGTTGGCGACGATGTCCCTCTTGTCCTTCAAGCCGGCCACGGCCTCTCCTTCCGCCATCACACCACTCCGCTCGTGCCGAGCAGCGCGCCGATCGCGAACGTCACGATCAGCGCCAGCGCACCGCCGATCACAACCCGCAGCGTCGCCTTCCCGCGCGGGCTCCCCCCGATGTACGCGGCGACGTAACCGGTGATCGCGAGCGACACCAGCACCACCACGAACGTGACCGGGATGCGCACCGCCTCCGGCAGCAGCAGGATGGTCAGCAGCGGCAACAGGCCGCCGATCGTGAACGCCACGGCCGAGGCGAGCGCGGCGTGCCACGGGCTCACCACGTCGTCCTGGTCGATCCCGAGCTCCGCCGACAGATGGGCGGCGAGCACGTCGTGCTCGGTCAGCTCGATGGCGACCTGCCGCGCCGTCTCCGGTTTCAGCCCTTTGGCCTCGTAGAGCCCGGTCAGCTCCGCGAGCTCCTGTTCCGGCATCTCGGCGAGCTCTCTGCGCTCCTTCGCGATGAGGGCGTGCTCGCTGTCGCGCTGGCTGCTCACCGAGACGTACTCGCCGAGCGCCATCGAGATCGCGCCGCCGACGAGAGCGGCGACACCGGCCGTGAGGATCGGGGCGATGTCCCTCGTCGCACCGGCGACACCGACCACCACGGCGGCGACGGAGACGATGCCGTCGTTCGCGCCGAGCACTCCGGCGCGCAGCCAGTTGAGCCGCTGCGCCAGACCCTCCCTGTGCGGTTCGTCGGCGTGCTGCCCGTCCACCTGTCGCTCGGTCATGCGCTCAGCCTAGGAAGTCGGAGCCCGCTGTGCCAGCATGCACAGGCTCACCTCACCCCGGCGAACCGGGCGCGAACCGGGCCCGAACCAGCCGCGCACCGGCCGTCGTCACACAGCGGAGAGGGTCAGGTTTCTGAGAGTAGACTCAGAAATCTTGTGCACCATCGAAAGGCCGCGAGTGACTACTGACCTCACAACCCTCCTCGACGACGTTCTGAAGCGGAACGCCGGAGAACCAGAATTCCATCAGGCGGCGAGGGAGGTCTTCGACTCTCTCGGCCCGGTGATCGCCAGGAACCCGCGTTACGCCGAGGCCGCCGTGCTCGAACGCCTCTGCGAGCCGGAGCGCCAGATCATCTTCCGCGTGCCGTGGACGGACGACGCCGGCCGCGTGCAGATCAACCGCGGTTTCCGCGTCGAATTCAACTCGGCGCTCGGCCCGTTCAAGGGCGGCCTGCGGTTCCACCCGACCGTCACGCTGGGCACGGTCAAGTTCCTCGGCTTCGAGCAGATCTTCAAGAACGCCCTCACCGGCCTGCCGATCGGCGGAGGCAAGGGCGGCAGCGACTTCGACCCCAAGGGCAAGTCGGATGCGGAGGTGATGCGGTTCTGCCAGTCGTTCATGACGGAGCTGTACCGTCACCTCGGCGAGTACACGGATGTGCCCGCCGGAGACATCGGCGTCGGCGGTCGCGAGATCGGCTACCTGTTCGGCCAGTACAAGCGCATCACCAACCGCTACGAGTCCGGCGTCCTCACCGGGAAGGGCATCGGCTGGGGCGGCTCGCTCGTCCGCACGGAGGCCACCGGCTTCGGCGCCGTCGTGTTCGCCGACCGGATGCTGTCCACCCGCGGCCGTTCGTTCGACGGCGCCCGCGTGCTCGTCTCCGGATCGGGCAACGTCGCGATCTACGCCATCCAGAAGGTGCAGCAGCTCGGCGGAACCGTCGTCGCCTGCTCGGACTCCTCCGGCGTCGTCTACGACCGCGACGGCCTCGACCTCGACCTCCTGCGCGAGATCAAGGAGCAGCGCCGCGGACGGCTGAGCGACTACGCCGATGCGCGCGGCACCGCCTCCGACTACCGCGCGGGCGGCGACATCTGGGCACTCGCCGCCGAGACGACGATCGACGTCGCCATCCCCTGCGCCACCCAGAACGAACTCGGCGGCGATGCCGCGACGACGCTCGCGAGCAACGGTGTCGCCGCCGTCGTCGAGGGTGCCAACATGCCGTGCACCCCGGAGGCGGTCAAGGTCCTCACCGCGGCCGGCGTGCTGTTCGCGCCCGGCAAGGCCGCGAACGCGGGCGGCGTCGCCACCTCTGCGCTCGAGATGCAGCAGAACGCGTCCCGGGATGCGTGGAGCTTCGAGTACGCCGAGAGCCGTCTGGCCGAGATCATGGTCGGCATCCACGACCGGTGCGCGGAGACCGCCAACGAGTACGGCGCCCCGGGCGACTACGTCCTCGGTGCGAACATCGCCGGGTTCACCCGGGTCGCGGACGCGATGATCGCGATGGGCGTCATCTAGGCGGCACACCGCATCCGGAGCTGCCACCCGGGCGGTCGCGCACTGCGGCCGCCCGTTGGCATACTGGGGGCACTCAGACGGAGAGGAGCACCACGTGGGCTCGGTGGTCATGTACGCGTCGGTGTCGACGGACGGCTTCATCGCCGACAGCGACGACCAGCCGGGGCCGCTGTTCGACTGGCTCACCAGCGGGGACGTGCCCCTGGATGAGAGCGGCGTGCTGTTGGTGTCTCGGGCGTCGTACGACTACGTCCGTCCGTACTGGGACAGCATCGCGGTGACGATCGTCGGACGCCACGTCTTCGACCTGACCGACGGCTGGGACGGCCAGCCTCCCAGCGGGGTCGACCACGTGGTCGTCGTGACGCACCGGCCGGCACCGGACGGCTGGGATCCCGCCGCGCCCTTCCACTTCGTCCACGACATCGACTCCGCCGTCGCCACAGCGCAGCGGCTCGCCGGCGACCGTGTCGTCGAGGTGGCTGCCGGGGACGTGGGCGGCCAGGTCTTCGCCGCCGGGCTGGTCGACGAGGTGCGGATGGACGTCGCGCCCGCAGTGTTCGGCACGGGCAAGCGCTATTTCGGTGCGGCCGCCGCGCAGCGCCTACTGGACGACCCCGCGGTGATCCAGGGCGACCGCGTGCTCCACCTGCGCTACCGCGTGCGCGGCCCGCTGGACTGAGCGCGACCGGCTACGCGCGTCCGAGCCGCTTGCGCAGGTAGTCGATGCGGGCCTGCAGCTGGGTCACGCTCGCCTGCGCGACGGCGGGGCCGCCGCAGACGCGGCGCAGCTCGGCGTGGATGAGCCCGTGCGGCTCCCCCGTGTTCTTCGAGTACAGCCCGACCAGGCTGTTCAGCAGGCTGCGCTGCTCCTTGAGGTTGCGGTACAGCGGCGCGGGCGGGTGTCCCTCCGCGGACTGCGGGCGGGAGCTGGTGCGGCGCGCCTGCCGCTGCTGCCGCTGCGTGAGCAGTTCGTGCACTTGCTCGGGTTCCAGGATGCCCGGCAGCCCGATGAAGTCGAGCTCCTCGTCGCTGCCAGGAACGGCGAAGCTGCCGAACTCCTGCCCGTCGTAGAGCACCCTGTCGAAGTTGGCCTCGGAACCGAGCGCTTCGAACGAGAACTCGTCCATCAGGCCCTCGGACGCGCGCTCCTGCCGGTTGGCCTCCGCCATCATGGCGTCTTCCGGGTTGAAGAAGTCGCCCTCGGCGTTCTCGTCGGTCGGCCGGTCGAGCGCGTGGTCGCGCTCCAGTTCGAGCGCGTTCGCCAGAGCCATCAGCGTCGGGACGTTCGGCAGGAACACCGACGCCGTCTCGCCGCGACGCCTGGCCCGCACGAAGCGCCCGATCGCCTGCGCGAAGAACAACGGAGTGGATGCGCTGGTCGCGTACACGCCCACCGCCAGCCGCGGCACGTCGACGCCCTCCGACACCATCCGCACCGCGACCATCCACCGGGAGGTGCCTGCGGCGAACTCCGCGATCCTGTCGCTCGCCTCCTTCTCGTCGGAGAGCACGACCGTGACCGGCTCCCCGGAGATCTGCTGCAGCAGGTCGGCGTACGCGCGCGCCGCGTAGTGGTCGGTGGCGATGACGAGACCGCCGGCATCCGGGATGGCGTTGCGCACCTCGGTGAGCCGGCGATCCGCGGCGTTCAGCACGGCCGGGATCCACTCGCCGCGCGGATCGAGGGCGGTGCGCCAGGCCTGCGAGGTGATGTCTTTGGTGTTGCCCTCGCCGAGCCGCGCCTCCATTTCGTCGCCCGTCTTGGTGCGCCAGCGCATGTGCCCGGCGTAGACGAGGAAGATCACCGGACGCACGACGCCGTCGGCGAGAGCGCGGCCGTAGCCGTAGTTGTAGTCGGTGAGGGAGGTGCGGATGCCCGCCTTGTCTGGCAGGTAGGTCACGAACGGGATGGGCGCCGTGTCGGAGCGGAACGGCGTACCGGTGAGCGAGAGCCGCCTGGTGGCCCGCTCGAACGCCTCCCGGATGCCGTCTCCCCAGCTGAGCGCATCCCCGCCGTGGTGCACCTCGTCGAGGATGACCAGGGTGCGGTAGTTCTCGGTGATGTCTTTGTGCAGGCTGGGCCGCATCGCGACCTGCGCGTACGTGACGGCGACGCCCTTGAAATGGCGGGCGTAGCGGCCGTCGGAGTTCTTGAACTCGGGGTCGAGGTGCAGGCCGACGCGCTCGGCCGCCTCCGCCCACTGCCGCTTCAGGTGCTCGGTCGGGGCGACCACGGTGATGCGCTCGACGACGCGCCGCGCGAGCAGTTCGGTGGCGAGGCGCAGCGCGAACGTGGTCTTTCCTGCGCCGGGCGTCGCCGCCGCGAGGAAGTCGCGGGGTTCGTTCTCGAAGTACGCGTCGAGGGCCTCGGCTTGCCACGCACGCAGTTTTCCCGCTGTTCCCCAGGCCGCGCGCTCCGGGAAGGAGGGCGACAGGTGTTCAGCAGCGAAGGTTCCGGCGTGCGCACCAGGGCGAAGCGAGGTATCGGGTTCGGTCGGCTGTTCCACTTGGATCAAATCTACCGGCTCCCACCGACACTCGCTCACCCGGCGGAACGGCCCGGGCGTGCCGTCTTCGTGCCGCCTTCGTGCCGCCTGCGTCCCGTCTGAGTGCGGCCCGAACGTGCGCCCAGGATGCCAAGGTGCAGAATGAAGGTATGTCCGAAGCGCAGCATCCGTGGTCCCGCTACGTCGCCATCGGCGATTCGTTCACGGAAGGGATCGGCGACCCTGAGCCGGGCAGCCCCGGCGGACACCGCGGCTGGGCCGACCGCGTCGCCGAGGTGCTGAGCAGCCAGACCGACGACTTCGCGTATGCCAACCTCGCCGTGCGCGGCAAGCTGATCAAGCAGATCCTGGATGAGCAGGTCGCCCCGGCGGTCGCACTGCGTCCCGACCTGATCACAATCTCCGCCGGCGGCAACGACGTCATCCGGCCCGGCACGGACCCCGACCAGATCGCCGCGCTGTTCGACCAGGCCGTCTCACAGCTCAGCGCCGACGGGGCGACTGTCGTCGTGTTCACCGGTGTCGACGTCGGCTTCTCCCCCGTGTTCCGCGGCATCCGCGGCAAGGTCGCGATCTACAACGAGAACGTGCGCGCCGTCGCGGCCAAGTACGACGCGATCGTGGCAGACCAGTGGTCGCTGACCGAGATCCAGGACCAGCGGATGTGGGCGCCGGACCGCCTGCACCTCGCCCCGCTCGGGCACCACACCGTCGCCCGCATGGTGCTCGCGGCGCTCAACGTCGAGAACGACCTGCAGCCGTTGCAGCCGGAGCCGCTGCCAGCGCGCACCTGGCGCCAGGCCCGCTCGGAAGACATCTCCTGGGCGCGCGAATACCTCGTGCCCTGGGTGGTCCGGCGCATCCGCCACCAGTCCTCCGGCGACCACGTCCTCCCCAAGCGCCCGGACGCGGGCCCCTTCCGCCTCCCCTAGACCCGCCGATCGAGCTGAGGCGCGCGCGGGTCAGGCGCCGAGGCCGCCCGGGTGGGCGAGGCGCCAGCCGAGGCCGGGGTCAGGGACGTCCTTCGCGAGCGTGAGCTGGGCGGTCTGGGTCTTGCCGTTGAGGGTGAAGGTGACCTGACCGACGACGTCGCCCTTGCGGCCCGACTGGATGGTGCGCGTCTGCATATCCACCTGGATGGGCGTGTCCGACCACACGACGAAGCTCTTCGTCGACGTGGAGACGAGGGCGGATTTCGCTCCCCAGGGGGTCGAGTACGTGCCGTACTGCTGCCCGACGGTCGACGCATCCACCTGGTGGAAGCCGCCCTTCATGCTGACAAGCAGCGCCTTGACGGCCGCCCACAGGTCGTCGTGGGTCGGTGCGCCGAGCACGGCGCCGACCACGCGCACCTTGTTGCTTCCCACGCCGATCTCCGCGGAGAACAGGAGGCAGTTGCCCGCCTCGTCGGTGTTGCCCGTCTTGATCCCGTCGATGCCCTCGAAGCCGAGCAGCGTGTTCGTGTTGTCCTGCGCGCCTGCGCCGGGGAGGGTCGCTGACTTCTGCGACACGATCGAGGAGAGCACGGGGTCGGCGAGCACGAGCTTGCCGATGCCGATCAGGTCTTTCGTGGTGCTGACGCTGCCGGGGTCCAGGCCGTCCGGGCTGGTGAGGTGGGTGCCGGTGAACTTCTTGTCCGCCAGCCACCCGTTCGCCGCCTTCACGAACTTGTCCGTGGAGCCGTACGCCCAGTTGGCCAGCGAGATCGCGTAGTTGTTCGCCGACGGGAGCAGCATCGCGGTGAGCGCCTGCTTCTCGGTCATCGAGGTGCCGGCCACGACCGGCGCCCACGATCCGCCGTCGGCGATCACCTGGTTCCAGATGTCGACGTCCTTCTGGGTGAAGTCGATCGTCGGGCCTTCCGACCCTCCACTGATCGGCTTCGCGTCGAGCACGACGAGCGCGGTGATCGTCTTCGTCACGCTCGCGATCGGCAGGCTCTTGTCGCTGCCGTGGTATTCGGTGGCGCCGTCCACATCCGGTGCGGAGATGGCGCTCGCACCCCAGCCCGGCCAAGCCAGCTGGGCCGCCGGCTGCGCGATGCTCTTCTCGTGCTGCACCACGGCAGCGGTCGCAGGCACCGGCCCGAACAGCGAGCCGGACAGGTACATCAGGCTGGCGAGGACGACCCCGACGAGGCTGAAGACGACGATCCGGCGACGGCGGTACACCTGGGGGGACACACGGCGAGGCTGGTCTGACACCCGAGAATTGTATGCGGGGCTACCGAGGCGTCGGCTGAGAACGCGCGGTCAACGCGTCAACGCCCAGAGTGCGACAGCACTCGCCGACGCCACGTTGAGCGAGTCGACCCCGTGGCTGGGGCCGCGAGGACCGCAAGCCAGCAATATCGCCCAACATCCGAGCCCGTCGGAAGGATCTCTGCGCGCACGGTGTACAACTGGGGCATTCTGTAAGCCGCTACCGAAACCATATATGCCAGCGCTTAATGGGTGCCTCGCATCCTGCCTGGCTCCTTCCGCGGCACCCAAACGTCAGCTGAAGTTCATCGCTTTCCAAATGCCTTTATGCATCATCAAGCGGTCGGGAAAGCCGAGCGTAGAATTCCGATTCCGAAATTTGAAGGTGTAAGCGTCGTAGCCTCGATTGCCGTGCACCGTCCCGATAGCACTTCGGTCATACAGCGCCCCGAGAACGCGGTCGAGAGGAAGGTTCTTTAAGGCGTCGTGACCGGAGGCTTCTACATACTCCTTTAGCTGCGAATACTTGAAGTCGCGACTTTGCATAGCTGAGAAGAGGGCAAACGCGGATTCAATCTCCGCCGGAGTTAGTACACCGACTAGCTCATCTTTAATTTCGGGCAGGAAGTACTCGATCGAATAGTGGCGCATACCGCTCAGAATTTGGTCAATCGAAAGCGCCCTACTCGGTTCTGCGAAACTGCGAATCGACTCGAGGAGTTGCAGGAAATCGCGAGGAGTGTGTCGGGTAAGAGAGAGCAGTGCGTGCACAGTCGACTCACCGTCGATAGAGGACGGAAGATAGTCTACGAGTCGGGCTTCTTCAGAACCTGAGGACAGTTGTATGCGGAGATCCGCAAGTTCAACGAGCGCAGTATGCTCTGGACTCCTGGTGTCGTGGTACCAGTCCAATGAGACCGCGCTATCGCGCCTCACCTTGTTCTTGTTCGCATCTGGGAACAGCTCGAAGATGTCTGTGCGACATAAGACGATGATTTTCGCCTTCACGCCTTTCGCAGAAAGATCGGAGTTAATTCTGACTGTTTCCTGCAATAGGGCCGCAAGGGAACGATACTGAACCTCCCGTTGGGTGAGAACGTCGTCCAAGCCGTCGATGACGATTATGTGCCTGCTTTGCGATTGAAAACCCTCGCAAATCGAGCGGAGGTAGGTCACTAGTTGCAGAAATGCAAGACCGGCTTCGGTAGTGGTCGACTCATGAGTGGCCTCTAGTAGCGAGGGAATTTGAGCCTTGAAAGAGTTCTTGGACGATCGAAGGACGAGGTTCTTGAGGTCTTCGTCTGGCAAGATCCCTCGTTGCGACAGTGCTGAAATCGCTTTCGCGAACTCTGGATTTTGGACCGCACCCTCATCTCGTTTGAACGATCCTAACAACCGAAGAAGTATCAACCACGCCCAACTAGTGGGGTAACGAGCCTCTGGTTCATCCGAGCTCGCCCCCACTTTTCCGAACGCATTGAACGGAAAGTCCTTGAGCTGTAGGGATGTAACGAAAGTAGTCGGGTCTGCTTCGGAATCCAGCAATAACTTCTGGCCGATCGCTGATTTGCCTGATCCTTTGTAACCGAGGAACAGGAACTTATCGCCTTCCCTGGCCTCCACCACCACCCCGTGGTGATCGTAGTAGCCCTGTAGAAGCAGCTGGGGTGCATTCGCGCGCTCCTTCTCGGCGCTCGCAAAACCGAACCGAAGTTCGTCAAACCCAGTTCTCTTGTCCACACGTGCTCCATATGTCAGGGCTCAACCGCGGCATGCTTCTTTTGGTCAAACTATGGCATAACGGAGGGCGCCTTTCCTCGCTCAATTTCTGATCTTGCGAAACTCACGCATGGCCTTGTGCTACGTGGCCCGATTGAATCGAGCGCTCTGCTCGTAATTGATTGGTCGCGCTCCACCGACTACAGGTCAACTGCAACACGAAGGTTGTATGCGGGGCTACCGAGGCGTCGGCTGAGAACGCGCGGTCAACGCGTCAACGCCCAGAGTGCGACAGCACTCGCCGACGCCACGTTGAGCGAGTCGACCCCGTGCAGCATCGGGATGGTCACCACCGTGTCCGCCGCGGCCAGCGCCCTCCTGCTCAGCCCGTCGCCCTCCGACCCGAGCACGAGCGCCACCCGTTCGGGAGCGTCCGACGCGTACGCCGCGAGCTCGACGGCGTCGTCGGCGAGAGCGAGCGCCGCGATCTCGAACCCGGCGTCGTGCAGGATCGGCGCTGCCTCGTCCCACTCCGGGATGCGCGTCCACGGCACCTGCAGCACCGTGCCCATGCTGACGCGCACGCTCCTGCGGTACAGCGGGTCCGCGCAGCGCGGGCTCACCAGCACGGCGTCGGCGCCGAGGCCGGCGACCGAGCGGAAGATCGCCCCGACGTTCGTGTGGTCGACGATGTCCTCCAGCACCACGACGCGCCGGGCATCCCTGAGCAGGTCGGCGGGATCGGGCAGCACAGGACGGTGCATCGCCGCCAGGGCCCCGCGGTGCAGGTGGTATCCGGTGAGCTCTTCGAGCACGCCGCTCTCTCCGACGAACACCGGCACGTCCGGGTATCCGGCCAGCAGCGGCTCGATGTCCGGCAGCCACTGCTCCTGCAGCAGCACGGACCGCGGGCGGTGCCCGGCCGCCAGTGCGCGGGTGATCACCTTCGATGACTCCGCGATGTACAGGCCTCCCTCCGGCTCGCTGACGCGGCGCAGGGCCACGTCGGTGAGCCGCGAATAGTCGGCCAGCCCGTCGGCGGTCAGGTCGGTGATGCGGTGGATGCGCACGGCTGGTGCCTCTCTTCCTGCGCCGGAGGATCGCGGTGCAGCTTACAGATTGCCAGTCGTCGGAAACATTCCGGAAAACTCGCGTGTTTAGACTTCTGACAGAACCGACTGGAGGATGCCTGTGGCAACGGTGACGACGGAGCTCTCTCCCGAACTGGCCAGAGACCTGGACGCGACGGTCGACCTGCTGAGCGGCCGCCGCTTCGCCATGCTCACCGGGGCCGGCGTCTCGACCGACTCCGGCATCCCCGACTACCGCGGCGAGGGTGCGCCGAAGCGCACGCCGATGACGTTCCAGCAGTTCCTCGCCGACGACGGTTTCCGCAAGCGGTACTGGGCGGGCAGCCACCTCGGCTACCGCCGGTTCGCCGCCGCGGCCCCGAACGACGGCCACCGCGCCATCGCGGCGCTCGAGCTCGGCGGTGCGGCCAACGGCGTCATCACCCAGAACGTCGACGGCCTGCACAAGCAGGCGGGCTCCCGCAAGGTGGTCGACCTGCACGGCGCGATGGATCGCGTCCTCTGCCTGGTCTGCGGGCAGATCTTCGCCCGCGAGGCCATCGCGGCGCGCATCGAGAAAGCCAACCCGTGGCTCGATGCGGATGGCGCCGTCGAGATCGCCCCGGACGGCGACGCGATCGTCACAGACGTGGATGCGTTCCAGGTGCCGGACTGCACGGTCTGCGGCGGCCGCCTCAAGCCGGACGTGGTGTTCTTCGGCGAGTTCATCCCGGCCGAGAAGTACCGGGAGGCGAGCGCGCTCGTCCGCAGTTCGGAGGCGCTGATCATCGCCGGGTCGTCCCTGGCGGTCAACTCGGGCATCCGGTTGCTGGAGGAGGCGAGGCGGCGCAAGCTGCCGATCGTCATCATCAACAGGGGCGACACCAAGGGCGACGGTCGCGCGACCATTAAGCTGAACGCAGGGACGACGGAGACACTCGTCGAACTCGCGGCGAGGCTCACCTAGCCCAGCCGCCTCCGCGTCCTCGCCTGAAAGGATGCGCGTGACCAGAATCTCCCTTGTTCGCCACGGTCAGACCGACTGGAACCTCGCCAAACGCATCCAGGGGTCGAGCGACATCCCGTTGAACGACACGGGGCGCGAGCAGGCGGAGGCCACGGGCCGCGCGCTCGCGGGCGGCAGCTACGACGCCATCTACGCGAGCCCGCTGAGCCGCGCGAGCGAGACGGCCAGCATCATCGCGTCGCACACCGGTCTGGATGCTCCCCTGCCGCTGCCCGAGGTCGCGGAGCGCAGCTACGGCGACGCGGAGGGCCTCACCGGCGCCGAGATCCTGGCCCGGTGGCCGGAGGGAACGCCCGTACCCGGCCGCGAGTCCCGCGACCAGGTCGTCGAGCGCGCCCTCCCTGCCCTGCTGGAGCTCGGGGAGCGGCACCAGGGCGAGTCCGTCATCGTGGTCAGCCACGGCGGCGTGATCGGCTCCCTGGTGCGCCACGTCACCGATCACGCGCTGCCCGGCCCTGGCGAGGTCATCCCGAACGGCTCCGTGCACGAGTTCGTCTACGAGGACGGCACGCTCACGCTCGACCGCTTCAACCTCCACCCGGAGGACAGGGACCTGTTCACGGCGTCGGTGCTCTGAGTCGCGCTCAGCCCTCCGCTACATCGCTCCGCACGGCGTGAGCCCCTCGACCTCCGTCGTCAGGACGGTCGGGCCACCGATCAGGGTGACCGTGCGGACGCCGAGGCGGCCCATGTCGGCCAGCACACCGGTCGGCACGCAGCTGCCGGGAGCGAGGAACAGCGGCGAGGACGTCTTGCCTGCCCAGCTGCTCGCCGCGAGGGCATCCGGGTAGCCGAAGCCGGTGGCGATGATCGCCGTGGACGCGGTGGGGTACGTGGTCACGTTGACCGCCTCCGCCGTGGAGTACCTGTCCGATCCGGCGAGACGGCTGACCGTGAAGCCGCTCTGCGTCAGCGAGTACTCCACGCCGCTCGAGATCACCGACGTTCCGCCGACCAGTTCGACCTTCGTCGCCCCGAGCGACCTCAGCAGCGCCGTCGTCGCCGCGTCAGCGGAATCCGCAGCGCCGTTGACGAGCAGCACGGGAGCACCCTTCGACCCCGCAGCCCCTCCGGCCGACAGCGCATCCGGGAAGTTCAGTCCGGAGGCCAGGTACACGGTGGTCGCGGACGAGAACGCTCCCGTCACCACGGAGCGCGAGGTGGAGAAGCGGTCGTCACCCGCCGCGCGATTCACGGTCGCCGACGGCGCCGCCGTGCGCAGCTGGCTCAGCACGTGGTCGGAAACGGAGGCGACACCACCGGCCACCACGATCTTCGCCGGCTTGAGGCGCGTGACCTCCGCCGCGACATCCGGGGTGAGGCCGGTCGACGGCGTGAGCAGCAGCGGGCCGCCGCGCTTCGCAGCAGCCGGTCCGGCCGCCAGCGCATCCGGATAGTTCAGGCCGGAGGCGACGTAGACGACCGGCGCCGTGCCGGGGAACGCTTTCTTCGAGACGGCCACCGAGGTCGCGAAGCGGTCGCTGCCCGCCACCCGGTCGGTGGTGATCTTCCGCACCACGGACACGAGCGTGTTGCCCGCGTTCGCACCGGAGACGTACACGGACCCTGTCGCCTGGTTCACGGCGATACCGGCGGGCGTCGGCACGGGGACATAGCCGACCACCGTCTTCGACGCGGTGGTGACCGCGAGCACCGCGTTCGCGGTTCCGCCCTCGAACGGCTGCGAGACGGCGACGTAGAGCGTGCCGGCCGTCTGGTCCACCTGGAGCGCCTCCGCCTGGGCGGGAAGGCCGATGGTCGCGGTCACGGCCGAGCCCCCGCGCGGCACGATCGCCAGCTCGTAGGCGGACGAGAACGCCGACGTGCGACGCGAGATGTACACGACGCCCGTGGACGGGTCGACGGTTGCGACGTGCGCGATCCCCGTCAGCGCTACGGTTCCTGTCGACGCGTTCGTCGCCGTGCTGAAGGCGAACAGCGTGGAGTCCGTCGGCGACGACGTCACCGCGTACACGACGCCTCCGGCGGGGTCGATGGCGATCCCGGCCGGTTGCTGCTGTGTGGCCGGGAGCGCGACCGGCGTCGGCGTGACAGCCGTACCGCCGACCGCGGTGGCGATCTGCGCGGCGGTCAGCACCAGGAAGGATGGCGTCTGAGCTGCGCCCACCTGGCGGTCCCCGACGACGTAGACGGAGCCCGTCGCGGTGTCGACGGCGATCCCGCTGTCCCCGCTGGAACCGATCAGATGCACGGCGCCGAGCTGGATGGTCGCCACCTGCGTCAGGCTCGTGGTGCTGAACACCGCGAGCGAGGTGGTCCCGGCGTCCAGGTCCTCGACCGTGACGTAGACGAGGTGCCGCGCCTCATCGATGGCGACTCCCTGCGGGATGACCGGCAGAGGCAGCGTCTTCGTCAGAGAGCCGTCGGTGAGGTCGACCACGGACAGGTCGCTGTGCGCGCGTTCCGTCACCAGCGCGAACAGGGTGTTCGTGCCCTGTTCGACCGCCATGGTGGGGATCGTCGCGATCCCGTCGCCACCACCAGGAACCACAGGGATCGTGTTCACCACCCGGTACAGGTCCTGGCTCGCGTTCGCGGGCAGCGCCCCCAGCACGGCTCCCGCCATCGCAGTCACCGCCACGATCCCGACGGCAGCGGCCGTCCTCCCCCAGCGTCGCATCGACATTCCCCGTCCCCCTCTTCGAAGTGTGCACCACTGCACATCGACGCGATTATGACATCAATCGAGCTTTCGTTTCGCCCTCGCGGCCGCCGCGGTGAGCACCGTGAGAAGATGTTCAGACGACGCGTCCCAGGTGAAGCGCTCCGCTTCGCGTTTCGACGCGGCCGATCGGGCGGCCCAGACGCCCTCCTCCTCCAGGTGCCGGATGCGCGCGGCGGCCTGCTCGGCGGAGTCCGGGTCGAAGAACAGCGCGGCCTCTCCCCCGATCTCCCGGAAGATCGGGATGTCGCTGACCACCACGGGCGTGCCGAGGGTCATCGCCTCGACCAGCGGGATGCCGAACCCCTCGTCGCGCGACGCGGTCACCAGGGCCGTGGCCGCCGCGACCGTGTCCGCATACTCCTCGTCGCTCGCCCCGTTGTGGAACACGATCCGCGCCTCCGGGGCGACGGCGGCCAGCCTGGCACGCTCCGCGTCGCTCACCCTGCTCATCAGGTGCAGCTCGTAGTCGGGAAGCAGCGCTGCGGCGCGCACGAGGGTCTCGACGTTCTTGTACGGCATGAACGAGCCCATGTAGACCAGCGATTTGGTCTCCGGGCTGGTCCGGGATGCGCGGACAGGGTCAAGCTCCGGCATGTCGGCCGCGTTCGGCACCACGTGCACGGGCCGCCTGGTCAGCTTGTGCTCGGCGATCAGCTGCTTGGTGGTCTGCGAGACCGTCACCACAGCATCCGACCGGTTGAGCAGCATCCGCTGCGGCCACCAGGCCAGGTGGTACAGCCGCCAGAGCAACCGGATGGGCGCAGGCAGATCGCGCGGTGGCGTGCGGTTGCGGTAGTAGATGAGGTCGTGAACGGTGAGCACAAGCCGGTAGCGGCGGCCCCAGCCGCCCATCGTCTGCATCGGCGTGAACACCACGTCCGGCTTCAGCCGGTTGACCTGCTTGGCCACCCACGGCTCTCCCGCGCTGGTCGGTGAGCCGATCAGCTCCCACGGCAGGTTCGGCAGCATCTCCAGCTGGCGGTGGTCGCTGATCAGCATGGTGACGGGGTGGCGTTTCGCCAGGGCCCCGACGAGCCCGGCCGTGTACCGGCTGATCCCGTCGTGGCGGCCGATTCTGGTGTAGCGGCAGTCGAACACGATCTTCATGCCAGGAAGTCCTCGATCGCTCTGGCGGCCTCTGCCGGGGTCTCGTAGTGGATGAGGTGGCCGACGCCGGGGATGACGACGAGCCGCGCATCCGGGAACAGCTTCTGCAGCCGGTACTGGGCGGAGATGGGCGTGATGTCGTCCTTCTGCGCCGCCACCAGTAGGGTCCGCTCCCGGATGCGCGCCGCGTACTCGCTGACGTCGTGCGACACCGAAGCGGTGAACGCGTCGAGCACCACATCCCTGTCGCTGAACGCGCTGAAGTAGCGGTCGTGCTGGTCGTGGATCCAGCGCCGAAGCGATTTGTCTTTGGTCTTCGCCATCGTCACGCTCATCACGCGCACGATCGCGCGGTTGCGCAGCAGGCCGAAGCCGAGGCCACGGGGCAGCGCTGCCGCGAGCCAGTAGTAGAAGATCGCGAGGCGCGTCATGATGCCGCGCGGTCCTTCGAGCGCCGGCTGGCCGATCGGGTTGACCAGGACGACGTCGTGCGGGTGCAGCGCATCCGGTGCCGCCTCGTCCGCCAGGGCCGCCGACACCACGATGGAACCGAACGAGTGGCCGAGCAGCACGAACCTGCCGTCGATCCCGAGCGACCCGACGAACGCCCGCAGCCAGCGCGCATACCCGTCGATGTCGTGCTTCGCCTGCGACAGAGGGGTGGATGCTCCGAAGCCCGGGAGGTCGGGCGAGATCATCCGCACGCCGCGCAGCTGGGCGACCACCGGCTCCAGGCCGTGGTGGTCGCCGCGGAAGCCGTGGACCAGCACGAGCGTCGTCGGCGCCGACGGGTCTCCGTAGTCCCAGTACCTGGTGGTGCCGCCGAGGATCGGCACCTCGGCCGTGCGCACCGGTAGACGGTCGAGCGCGTCGGCGTATGGTGAAGCAGTATGTGCGGAGGAAGGGCTCATCGCAGACCAGTCTAGGCAGCGCGGATGCCACCCCCGGCAATGTGCTCACAGGACTGGACACGGCACTATCGCGACCACCTAGACTCGACTGGTTGTAATCGCTTGCAGTCGGCCACCGTGCCGGAAGGAGAACCGTGAGTTTCACTGCGCCCATCACGCTGCCCGGGCTCACCCTCGACCCGCAGTGGTACCGCCGGTCGGTGTTCTACGAGGTCATGGTGCGGTCGTTCGTCGACAGCAACGGAGACGGGTCGGGTGACCTCGCCGGGCTCACCTCGAAACTCGACTACCTGCAGTGGCTCGGCATCGACGCGCTCTGGCTCCCGCCGTTCTTCCAGTCGCCGCTGCGCGACGGTGGATACGACGTGTCCGACTTCCGGGCGATCCTGCCCGAGTTCGGCACGATCGACGAGTTCCGCGACCTCGTGACCAAGGCGCACGAGCGCAACATGCGCATCATCATCGACCTGCCGATGAACCACACCTCCGACCAGCACGAGTGGTTCCAGCAGTCCCGCTCCGACCCGGAGGGGCCGTACGGCGACTTCTACGTCTGGAACGACACCGACGACAAGTGGCCGGACATCCGCATCATCTTCGTCGACACCGAGGACTCCAACTGGGCGTTCGACGAGGCCCGCCGCCAGTACTACTTCCACCGCTTCTTCTCGCACCAGCCCGACCTCAACTTCGAGAACCCGGCCGTGCACGATGCGATGTTCGACATCGTCCGGTTCTGGCTCGACCTCGGCGTCGACGGCTTCCGGCTGGATGCGATCCCCTACCTCTACGAGTCCGACGAGGGCAACGGCGAGGGCGAGCCGAAGACGCACGACTTCATCAAGAAGCTGCGCGAGATGGTCGACCGCGAGTACCCGGGCCGCATGATGGTCGCCGAGGCGAACCAGTGGCCGCGAGAGGTCGCCGCGTTCTTCGGAACGGAGGAGGAGCCGGAGTGCCACATGGCGTTCGACTTCCCCGTCATGCCGCGCATCTTCTACGCCCTGCGCTCGCAGCAGTCCGCCGAGCTGGTCAGGGTGCTGTCCGAGACGCTCGACGTGCCGGACGGCTCCGCCTGGGGCGTCTTCCTCCGCAACCACGACGAGCTGACGCTCGAGATGGTCAGCGAGGAGTACCGGCAGGCCATGTACGGCTGGTACGCATACGACCCACGGATGCGCGCCAACATCGGCATCCGGCGCCGCCTCGCTCCCCTGCTCGACAACTCGCGCGCCGAACTCGAACTGGCGCACGCCCTGTTGTTCTCCCTCCCGGGCAGCCCGTTCCTCTATTACGGCGACGAGATCGGGATGGGCGACAACATCTGGCTGCCCGACCGCGACAGCTCCCGCACGCCGATGCAGTGGACGCCGGACCGCAACGCCGGCTTCTCCACCGCAGACCCCGGCAAGCTCTTCCTGCCCGTCGTCCAGTCGCTGGTGTACCACTACAACCAGGTGAACGTGGAGGCGCAGCTGGCCCAGTCACGCTCGCTGCTGCACTGGATCCGCAACGTGATCCACGTGCGGAAGGCGCATCCGGTGTTCGGGCTCGGCACGATCCGGGTGCTGCAGACCAACCACGAGTCCGTGCTGGCGTTCGTGCGCTCGTACGAGGGCAGCGGTTCGCACTTCGGCGACCAGCCGGAGGACGTGCTGTGCGTGTTCTCGTTCGCGCACAACCCGGTCTCGGTCTCGCTGGAGGCGCCGGAGTTCGCCGGAGCGACCCTGTACGACCTGTTCGGCGGCGCGGAGTTCCCGACCGTCGCGGAGGACGGCCGGTTCACGCTGACGCTCGGCACGCAGAACTTCTACTGGCTGCACATCGAGCCCCGCCACAGCTGAGCATCCTGGCGAGGGCCGTGTCGGTCCCTGGCCTGACGGTGGTCGCTCATACGCTGAATCCATGAGTACGTGGCATCAGGAATTGGGCGTCTTCGATCTGGAGACCACCGGCATCGATGTGGAGACGGCGCGCATCGTCACAGCGCACGTCGGACTCCTCGACCACACCGGCACGATCGTGCAGCGCCAGGACTGGCTCGTCGACCCCGGCGTGGAGATCCCGGCCGGCGCCACGGCCGTGCACGGCATCACCACCGGGCACGCCTCCACCAACGGGATGCCCGCCGCCGTTGCGACAGCCCAGATCGTGGATGCGCTGCGGGAGCTCTTCAGCCGCGGCATCCCGGTGGTGGCGTACAACGCGCCGTACGACTTCACCCTGCTCGACCGCGAGGCGCGTCGTCACGGCGTCTCCCCGCTCGTCTCCCCCGGCCCCATCGTCGACCCGCTCGTGATCGACAAGGCGGTCGACAAGTACCGCAGGGGCAAGCGCACCCTCGAGGTCACGGCCACCTACTACGGCGTCGACCTGACCGACGCCCACGACGCGGGTGCCGACGCCATCGCCGCGGGACGGGTCGCCCAGGCGCTCGCCCGCGTGCACACCGAGGCGCTCGCCTTCGAGGCCGCCGAGCTGCACCGGATGCAGGTGGACTGGTGCCGCGAGCAGGCCGCAGACTTCCAGGAGTACATGCGCCGCGTGCGCGACCCCGGCTTCACGACCTCCGGAGCCTGGCCGCTGCGCTGAGGTCCATGCATCCGGTTGTATTTCTGTCGGTTGGCTTAGAATCTGCTGATTGGTACCATAACGGGTATGAGCGATTCAAACCTCAACCCGCAGCCACTTCCTCCTGAGCAGCAGCCGCAGAGCCAGCAGCCATACCAGCAGCCGTACCAGGGCGCTCCGGCCGCCCGCGGCTACAACACGATGGCGATCGTCGGCTTCATCCTGGCGTTCTTCGTCAACATCGTCGGCATCATCCTCGGCTTCGTCGCCCTCTCCCAGATCAAGCGCACCGGTGAGCAGGGCCGCGGCCTCGCCATCGCGGCGATCATCATCGGCTTCGCCGAGATCATCATCGGCATCATCTTCTTCGTGATCCTCGTCGCGGTCGTCGCGGCGAACCCCAACACTTACACCTACTGAGCCACCACTCGATAACAGCCCAGCCAACGACGAAGGCCCCGACCAGAACGGTCGGGGCCTTCCTCGTTGGCGTGTGTTACTTGCCGAAGTTCTTGTAGCGCGAGTTGAACTTCTCGACGCGACCGGCGGAGTCCATGATGCGCTGCTTGCCCGTGTAGAACGGGTGCGACTCGGACGAGATCTCGACGTCGATCACCGGGTAAACGGTGCCGTCTTCCCACTCGATCGTCTTCTCGCTCGTGACGGTCGAACGGGTGAGGAACACCGCACCCGAGGCCAGGTCGCGGAAAACCACCGGAGCGTAGTCGGGGTGGATGTCAGTCTTCATCAGGACTTCCTTGTTGCGTAGTGAATTGTCGGTTGTGGCCTGAGCATCGAAGGAATGCATCGAGCCCAGCGCGGAAAGTAGGTCGGCTGGTGGGCCAGCTATCGAGTTTAGCAGATGTTCAGTCAGCGGAGCCGCGACGCGCACGAACGCTGTAGCGGCCGTCCAGTTCGGTCAGCTCCACGTCCACGCCGAACGTCTCGCCGAGACGCTCCGCCGTGATGACCTCGTCGAGCGTGCCCTGCGCGGCCACGCCCCCGTTGGCCAGCAGGAGTGCCCTGTTGAAACCGAGCGGAATCTCCTCCACGTGGTGGGTGACCATCACGATCGCCGGGGAGTTCGGGTCGCTCGCGTATCCGCCGAGCAGCTGCAGCAGCTCCTCGCGACCGCCGAGGTCAAGGCTGGCCGCCGGCTCGTCGAGCAGCAGGATCTCGGGGTCGGTCATCACCGACCGCGCGATCTGCACGCGCTTCTGCTCTCCGTCGCTCAGGCTGCCGAAGGTGCGCTCCGCGAGGTGGTCGAGGTTCCACTCGCCGAGGACGCGGCGGGCGCGCCTCTCGTCGATCTCCTCGTACTCCTCGTTCCAGCGACCGGTCACGGCGTACGCGGCGGTCATCACCACGTCGAGCACCGTCTCCGTGCGCGGGATGCGCCGGGCAAGCGCGCTCGACGCGAAGCCGAGGCGCGGGCGCAGCTCCGACAGGTCGCTGTGACCGATCGGCTCGCCGAGCACTTCTGCCTCACCGGAGGTGGGGTGCAGCGCGGCGGCGGCGATCTGCAGCAGCGTCGTCTTGCCTGCGCCGTTCGGGCCGAGAACGACCCAGCGTTCGTCGGGCTCCACCGTCCAGTTCACCGAATCGAGAACCGTATTCCCGTCGCGGACGACGGACACATCGTGGAGCTGAAGAACGCTGGACATACCCTCTAGCCTAGCGGCGCGATCAGGCCAGGACGGACCGGTACAGCTCCCGTGTCTGCTCCGCGATGGAGGCCCAGCTGAACGCCGTCTCGGCCCGTAGCCGGCCGGCGCTGCCCATCAGAGCCGCACGCTCCGGGTCGCCGACCACCTCGGTCAGCGCCGCTGCCAGGTCGGCGACGAACGCATCCGGATCGGTGGGCGTCCCCGTGCCGTCCGTGGCCTGCTCGATGGGCACCAGCCGTCCCGTCACGCCGTCCACGATCACCTCGGGGATGCCTCCCGTCGCCGTGCCGACCACCGGCAGCCCGCAGGCCATCGCCTCGAGGTTCACGATGCCGAGCGGCTCGTAGATGGACGGGCAGACGAACACGGTGGATGCGGTCAGCGCCACCCGCAGCTCCTCCTGCGACAGCAGCCTGTCGATCCAGACAACGCCGTCGCGCTCCGCCTGCAGCTGCTCGACGCCGCTGCTGACCTCCGCCATGATCTCCGGTGTGTCCGGCGCTCCTGCACAGAGGATGACCTGCACCTCCTTCGGCAGCATCCTGGCGGCGCGCAGCAGGTACGGCAGGCCCTTCTGCCTGGTGATCCTGCCGACGAAGATCACGGCGGGACGGTCGGGGTCGATACCGAGCGCCCTCGCCCGCTCGTCGTCGTCGAGCGGCTGCCAGCGGTCGAGGTCGATGCCGTTGTAGATCACGGTCACGCGCTCGGGGTCGAGCGCGGGGTATGCGGCCAGGATGTCGCGGCGCATCCCCTCGCTCACCGCGATCACGCGGTCCGCGGCCTCGAACGCCGTCTTCTCCGCCCAGCTCGACACGCGGTATCCGCCGCCGAGCTGCTCGGCCTTCCAGGGCCGCAGCGGCTCCAGGCTGTGCGCGGTGACGATGTGCGGGATGCCGTGCAGCAGCTTCGCGAGGTGGCCGGCACTGTTCGCGTACCAGGTGTGCGAGTGCACCAGGTCGGCTCCCCCGCAGTCCTGCGCCATCTGCAGGTCGACGCCGAGTGTGCTGATCGCGGCATTCGCGCCGGCGAGTTCATGCGGCACGCGGTATGCGTGCACGTCCTCTTCGGTGCGCGGCTCGCCGAAACAGCGCACCTGCACCTCCGTGTCCGTGCGCAACGCCCGGACGAGTTCGGTGACGTGCACACCGGCTCCGCCATAGATGTCCGGCGGGTATTCCCGGGTCAGAAGATCAACGCGCATGTCGTGAACGCTAGTACAGGTCGCATGTTGCCTCTACTGTGGTGGCATGGCAGGCAAGAAGATCTTCGGCATTGTTCTCGCGGGTGGCGAAGGGAAGCGGTTGATGCCGTTGACGGCAGACCGCGCGAAGCCGGCCGTTCCGTTCGGCGGGCAGTATCGGCTCATCGACTTCGCGCTCTCGAATCTCATCAATTCGCAGCTGCGCCAGATCGTCGTCCTGACCCAGTACAAGTCGCACAGCCTCGACAGGCACGTCTCGCAGACCTGGCGGCTCGACGGGATGCTCAACTCGTACATCGCGTCGGTGCCCGCCCAGCAGCGCCTCGGAAAGCGCTGGTTCAGCGGCTCGGCCGACGCGATCCTGCAGAGCCTCAACCTGCTGCGCGACGAGAAGCCGGACATCGTGGTCGTCGTCGGCGCCGACCACGTCTACCGGATGGACTTCGGCCAGATGATCGAGGCGCACATCGCGTCCGGCGCTCCCGCGTCCGTCGCGGCGATCCGCCAGCCGATCGGCCTGGCCGACCAGTTCGGCGTGATCGAGGTCGACCCGGAGCGCCCGGACAGGATCGGCGCGTTCCGCGAGAAGCCGAGCGATCCGATCGGGCTGCCGGACTCGCCCGGCGAGGTGCTCGCCTCGATGGGCAACTACGTCTTCGACGCCGACGCGCTGATCGACGCGGTCGTGCGCGACGGCGACCGGCCGGACTCCAACCACGACATGGGTGGAGACATCATCCCCGACTTCGTGGCGCGCGACGAGGCGGCCGTCTACGACTTCAACCGCAACGACGTTCCTGGCTCGACAGACCGCGACCGGTACTACTGGCGGGATGTGGGAACGATCGACTCGTTCTTCGAGGCCCACCAAGACCTGATCTCCGCCCTCCCGGTGTTCAACCTCTACAACCGCGAGTGGCCGATCTTCAGCCAGGTGCTCAACTCGCCTCCCGCGAAGATCGTGCGCGACGGCCGCGGAGCGCTCGGCACGACCATCGACTCGATCGTGTCGCTCGGCTCGGTGATCTCGGGCGCCCATCTGGAGCGCAGTGTGCTCGGACCGTGGGCGACCGTCGACTCCGGCGCCAAGGTCGTCGACTCGGTCGTCTTCGAGCGCGCGGTGATCGGCGCGAACGCGTTCGTCGGCCGCGCGATCCTGGACAAGGACGTGGTGGTCGCGGAAGGCGCATCCATCGGGGTCGACCCGGAGCGCGACCGCGCACGCGGCTTCACCGTCACCGACTCCGGGCTCACCGTGGTCGGCAAGGGAGTGCACGTCGTTCCATGACCGGCAGGAGCACCACAGCAACAGCAGCACGTTTCCTCGTCGTCCTCGACGCAGACTCGACCCTCATCCACGACGAGGTGATCGAATTGCTGGCCGAGGAGGCCGGCGCACGCCAGGAGGTGGCGGAGGTCACCGAGCGCGCGATGCGCGGAGAGCTGGACTTCGAGCAGAGCCTGCGCGAGCGCGTCAAGACGCTCGCCGGGCTGCCGTCCTCCGTGTTCTCGCGGGTCGGTGAGCGCATCACGGTGACGGACGGCGTCCCAGAGCTGATCGCCGGGGTGCATGCGGCGGGCGGCGTGGTGGGCGTCGTCTCCGGCGGCTTCCACGAAACACTCGACCCGCTCGGAGAGCGCCTCGGCCTCGACCACTGGCGCGCCAACCGGTTGGAGGTCGTCGACGGCGTCCTCACCGGAGCCGTGACCGGCGGTGTCGTGGATGCCGAGGCCAAGGCGTCCGCACTGCGCACGTGGGCGGAGGACGCCGGCATCCCGCTGGCTCAGACCGTCGCGATCGGCGACGGCGCGAACGACCTCCGGATGATGGCGGTGGCCGGACTGTCCGTCGCGTTCAACGCGAAGCCGGCGGTGCGGGCAGCGGCCGATGTCGTTGTGGATCGTCAGGATCTGTCGCAGGTGCTTCCCCTGCTCGGGTTGCGCGGCTGACCTCCGCGCGCGTCTTCGCCCTGTGCCTGGCGCGCCTGGTCGGCACCGCGATCAACGCCAGCAGCGCGATCAGCCCCACGAACAGCCACGGGCTCCGGATGTTCGCCATCGCCTCCCCGACGGCCGGCACCGACCACACCAGGCGCTGAGCACCGTTCGTGACGTCGTACGGCGTCGCGTCGTCCGCGTGGTTGGCGTCCCCGCGCATCCGGATCAGCCGGAGGCCGCCGTGCCGTTCCGTGCCGACCACGCGGTGCGTCACGAGCTTGCCGTCGCCGGCGCGCGGCGCGCCGATGACGTCTCCCACCCGGATGTCGTCCGCAGAGACGGGCACGGTCAGCGCCAGCGAACCCGCCGGGATGCCGGGCGCCATCGATCCGGTCTGGAAGATGATCGGGCGCACCCCGGTGACGAACGCGACGGCGCCCAGCACCAGGCAGAGCAGCCCGACGATGGCCGCGACGTTGAGCGTGATCCGCGCAGCGCGCCCGAGCGGCCGCCGAGCCGACGAGCGCGCCCGCGCGGTCGTCACGGCCACCCGACGACGAACACCGGAGCACTGAACGTGTTCCTGCTGACCGTGTCGTCCGTCCCGAGCTGCCCGGACGTGTTCGATCCTGTCGCCGAGAAGGCGCCGTCCTGGCCGATGAACAGGGTGTGGGCGTTTGCCTCCGCGAGCTCTGCGACCGACGACCCGCCCGGAACGGGCACCGGCGTCGGCGTCGCACGGTCGGCGGTGTCCCCCAGCCCGAGTTGTCCCGACGTGTTCAGCCCCCAGCCGTAGAGCACTCCGTCGTCTCCCCAGGCGAAGTACGAGCTCGGGCCGGACTGGGGCAGGCTGGCGACGGCGTGCCGGATGGCGACACCGGCGAGAGTGCTGTTCTGGGTGAAGGCGAACGTCGTGTCTCCGCTGAACAGCCGCCCGTCCGCCGTCCAGGCGAACACGATCGCGTCGCCGGCGTCGATGCCCGCGACGGTGCTGTCCGTCGGAAGCCCGCTGAACGTCACACCCGCGGCGGCGTTGAAGAACGAACCCCAGCCCAGGACGGTCGTCGCCCCATCGGTCAGCGCCGTGCCGAAATGCCGCCCTGCGGCCGCGCTCGTCACGACCCGGCTGTCGATACCCTGGGCCGTCACCCGCGCGGGAGTGAGCTGAATCCCCGTGCCCGTCCGTCCGAGCCTGCCCCCGCCGTTGTTGCCCCAGGAGAACAGCCGGCCGTCGCCCGTCCAGGCGAGGAAGAAGAAACCGCCGGACGAGACACCCACCACATCCTGGCCGGAGAGCGCGGGGATCAGGCCGGGTACGGCGCCGCTCGGCGCGATATCGCTGCTGCCCCAGGTGTACACGTCGCCAGTGCTGGTCAGGGCGATGGATGCGTTGACGCCCGCCGAGGCGGAGACCACGGACGCTCCGCCCGGCATCGGGACGAACGTCGGCGTATCGCGCGCCGCGCTGTCCCCCAGCCCGAGCTGCCCGACATCGTTCGCTCCCCAGGCGTACAGGGTGCCGTTGGCCGTCCAGCCGAGAGAGAAGTCCACCCCCGCCTCGATTCCGGCCAGCGGCACAGGGGCGGCTGCCGTGGAGGCGAGCGTCGTCTCGACCCCGCCGGTGTCGACGAAGGCCGCAGACGACGCGGGGACGGTCGCCAGCACGAGCAGCCCGGCGACTCCGAGCAGGGAGATGCGTCCGAGAGCCCTCATCCGTCGATCCTCCGTTCCGTCCTGCGACGCACGGCGACCCGCGCGACCGCTCCGAGCACGAGCAGCGCCACCGCGAGGAAGACCACGCCGGAGACGTCGATCCCGGTGTGCGGGAGCTGGACCGGCGGCTCAGCCCCGATCGGCGGACGGACCACCACGCCGCCGGCGCACTGATCGGGACTGAGCTGCGTCGCGGTGAAGAAGAGCGTCGCCGTTCCGCTCTGCGCCTGATACTCGTTGCCGGCCTCCGCGGGGAGGTCGGCGGTGACGTGCACCGTGGCCGTCGCGTGCGCGGCCAGGGCGTCGGCGACGCCGGGACAGCCGCCGCTCCCGGCGTCCGGCGTCACCGCGAACGACACGACGAGGGGATGCGCGCCCTGGAAGAGCTGACCGTCGCGCGTCACATGGTCGCTCAGCTGGACGGGGTACGGAGCACTGTTGGTCACCGTGACCGTCTCATCCACCGAGTCGCCAGGCTTCAGGTCGCTGAACACCAGCCCTGGCGGGTCTGAGATCAGCGACGACCGCTGGACGGACATGACTGCTTCCATCGTGCATCCCCTCGTCGTCGTTCCGGCTACGCCTGCGTGGCCGTGAAGGGGAACACCACCGACACGCTCTGCCCGGCCACATCGGTGGCCGCTGCCGGGTCGAGAGTCACTTCGAGGTGGAGCGTGCGCCCGTTCGCCGACCCGCCGGATGCGATGTCGAGCGCCGAGAACGTCGCACCGGTCAGCGGTCCGCTGTAGAGCGTCGCGGAATCCGACGTGTCGGTGATCACGATGGAGAGGTCGTCCTCCAGCGCTGAGGCCGGGGTGCCGGCCGAGTTCGTGATCTGCGGGACCGCGAGAGCGAGGTCCGCGTCGATCGTGCCCGAGTTGAAGACCTGCAGATCGCGGGAGACCGTGGCTCCGGGAGCCAGGTTGTCGAAGCCCGCGCTGAAGTCGACCAGGTAGTTCGTGGGATTGCCGTCCTGATCGTTGTCGAACTTCAGGTCGAGAGAGCCCGACGTGAACGTCGTCTCCACGTTGCCCGTGTCCGTGAACGCCGCGAGCGTCATGCCGACCGCTGCCGTCAGGACGATGCCCATCGCCGCCAGGACCTTGATCTTGGGCGTAAGCGTCTTCGCCATTGTGTGCCACCTCCAGATAGAGCGCTGTCGCGCTGCACGGGATGCGGAGGTGCCGGCGAAACTACGCCGTCCGCATCCCGATTGCGCGCCAACCTATCCCGCTCGGTGACATCGGAGCTAGTTACATTGACATTTGTATGTCAGTATTCCGATATAGGTTTAGTGTCCCATACCAAGACCGCCGTCGACAGGAATAACGGCGCCCGAGATGTATCCGGCGTCCTCCCCCGCGACCCACGCGACGACCTTGGCGACCTCGCCGGCCGTGGCGAACCGTCCGGCCGGGATGTTGCGCTTGTATTCGGCCTGCTGCGTTTCCGGCAGCGCTGCGGTCATGTCGGTCTCGATGAAGCCGGGCGACACGACGTTGGCGGTGATCCCGCGCCCGCCGAGCTCCCTGGTGATCGAGCGGGCCATGCCGACCAGTCCAGCCTTCGACGCCGCGTAGTTGACCTGCCCGGCGCTGCCGTAGAGCCCGACGACGCTGGAGATGAAGACGATGCGGCCGAACCTGGCCTTGAGCATCCCCTTGGATGCGCGCTTGACGATGCGGAACGAGCCGCCGAGGTTGGTGTCGACCACCGTGTCGAAGTCCTCGTCGGTCATGCGCATCAGCAGCGTGTCGCGGGTGATGCCCGCGTTCGCGACGACGACCTCCACCGGCCCGAGCTTCTCCTCGATCTCCGCGAAGGCCGCGTCGACGGCCGCGGAGTCCGTGACATCGGCGCGGACGGTGAGCGCGCCGTCCGGGCCATCCCCGGAGCGGGCCGTGACGGCCACCCGGTGGCCCTGGGCCAGGAACTCCTCCGCGATGGCGTAGCCGATGCCGCGGTTTCCTCCTGTGACGAGCACGGTGCGCTGGGTAGTCATGCATTTTCCTCTCAATAGAAACGCTCACCAGTTTATGGACGTAGTCTTGGTGCAACGCACATGAAGCAACCACACCCGTCGATCACGAATCTTCCGCTCTCCCCCGACGAAGAGCGACGACACCGGATGATCAAGTATTCGGTCGCCATGGGCATCCGTGTGGTCTGCATCTTCGCGATCCTGTTCGTGCCGGGCTGGTGGGCGATCATCCCGCTGATCGGCGCCATCTTCCTGCCGTACTTCGCCGTGGTCGTCGCCAACGTCTCGACCGACCCGCGTCGAGCGGAAGTTCAGCGTCCGGGGAATATCCTTCCCATGACCCCTCCACCACCGGCGGGACGAGCAGACGACGATTCGAGAGGCACGCACGAGTGATCGGCTTCGGTGAACCGGAACCCCTGACCTGCTCGCGCGCGGGCTGCCGTGAGCAGGCCGCCTGGCGCATCGAATGGCGCAACCCGAAGATCCACTCGGAAGACCGCGTGAAGGTCTGGCTCGCCTGCGACGAGCACGTGGACTATCTGAGAGAGTTCCTGGGCGCGCGGGACTTCCCGCTGAGCGTGCATCCCGTCGTGCCCCCGGTGGCCGAGAGGACGACGGCGTGAGCGGCAGCGGTGGCTGGCGGTTCGCGTTCTCCCGTCGCTGGCTGGGCTACCTGGCGTTCGCCGTCGCGTTCGCGATCGCCTGCGGCTGCCTGTCCGCCTGGCAGCTCGCCCGCAGCAAGGAGGCGGCGGCGGCCAACGCGCTGATCTCCGACAACTTCTACTCGAAGCCCGTCCCCCTCACCGACGAGCTCGGCTCCCTCACCGCGTACTCCCCGAAGCAGGAGTGGACGCGCGTGCAGGTCACCGGCACGTACCAGAAGGACGACGAGCTGCTGGTGCGCAACCGGCCGTTCAACGGCAGCCCCGGGTTCGAGGTGCTCACTCCCCTGCGCACGGCAGACGGCGCCCTGTTCATGGTCGACCGCGGCTGGGTGCCGACCGGCAACACCACGGATGCGCCGGACAACGTCCCCGCCGCCCCGTCCGGCACCGTCACGGTCGTCGCACGTCTCAAGGCCAGCGAGCCGGCCATCCCGGGCCGCACGGCCGTCGGCCGTCAGGTGGGCACCATCCAGCTCTCCGTCGTGAAGCAGAAACTCGGCACCGACGACGTGTACACCGGCGCGTACGGCCTGCTCGACTCGCAGAAGCCGTCGCCGGCGTCGACGCCGACCCCCACGGTCACCGACCCGCCCACCCAGGATGAGGGACTGCACTGGTCGTACATGATCCAGTGGATCATCTTCGCCCTGATCGGCTTCTTCGGCCTCGGCTACGCGCTGCTCACGGAGTACCGCAAGCGCAACGAGCACACCCCGGAGGAGCAGGCGAAGGCCGCCGAGCGCCAGCGGAAGCGGGCACTCAAGCGGACGGACTCCGACGTGGAGGACGAACTGATCGACGCGACCCGCTAGGCGCGACGCGCTAGGCCAGCGAGATCAGTTCCAGGTAGTCCCTGTTCCAGTGGTCCTCGACGCCGTCGGGCAGGATGAGGACGCGTTCGGGGTTCAAGGCCTCGACGGCACCCTCGTCGTGGCTGACCAGGACGACGGCGCCCTCGTAGTGCGCCAGCGCATCCAGGATCTCCTCGCGGCTCGCGGGGTCGAGGTTGTTCGTCGGCTCGTCGAGCAGCAGCACGTTCGCACCGGAGACGACGATCATCGCGAGGGCGAGACGCGTCTTCTCCCCACCGGACAGCACGCCGGCCGGCTTGTGCGAGTCGTCGCCGGTGAACAGGAACGAGCCGAGCACGCGACGCGCCTCCGTCTCGGCCAGGTTCGGTGACGCGGACATCATGTTCTGCAGCACGGAGCGGGCGACGTCGATCGTCTCGTGCTCCTGCGCGTAGTAGCCGATGCGGAGGCCGTGACCGGGCTCCACCTGGCCGGTGTCCGGCTTGTCGACGCCGGCGAGCATCCGGAGCAGCGTAGTCTTCCCCGCACCGTTCAGCCCGAGGACGACCACCTTGGAGCCGCGGTCGATCGCGAGGTCGACGGCGGTGAAGATCTCCAGAGAGCCGTAGCTCTTGGACAGGTCGCTGGCCTGCAGCGGGGTGCGGCCGCAGGGTGCGGGCGTCGGGAAGCGCAGCTTAGCCACGCGGTCGACGGCGCGCACGTCCTCGAGCCCGGCCAGCAGCTTCTCCGCGCGGGCGACCATCTGGTGGGCAGCGGCGGCCTTGCTCGCCTTCGCGCCGAACTTGGCGGCCTGCAGCTGCAGGACCCCCGCCTTCTTCTCCGCGTTGGCGCGCTCCTTCTTGCGGCGCTCCTCGTCGGCGGCGCGCTGGCGTTGGTAGTGCTTCCAGCCCATGTTGTAGATGTCGATGACCTGACGGTTCGCATCCAGGTAGAAGACCCGGTTGACGGTCTCCCCCACCAGCTCCACATCGTGCGAGATCACGATGAAGCCGCCGGTGTAGTTCTTCAGGAACTCACGAAGCCAGATCACCGAGTCCGCGTCGAGGTGGTTGGTCGGCTCGTCGAGGATCATCGTGCGCGCGTCGGAGAACAGGATGCGCGCCAGCTCGATGCGACGGCGCTGACCACCGGACAGCGTCTTCAGCGGCTGGTCCAGGATGCGGTCCGGCAGGTTCAGGTTGCTCGCGATCGACGCGGCCTCCGCCTCGGCGGCATACCCGCCGAGCATCTGGAAGCGCTCTTCCAGCGACCCGTACTTCTTCATTCCGGCGGCGGACACCTTCTCGTCCGAGCTCGCCATGTCGAGCGTCGCCTGCTGCATCCCGAGCACGATCGACCCGAGGCCGCGGGCGTCCAGGATGCGGGTGCGCGCCAGGTCTTCCAGGTTGCCGGAGCGCGGGTCCTGCGGCAGGTAGCCGAGCTCCTCCGTGCGATCGACCTTTCCGCCGTTCGGCAGCAGGTCGCCGGCCAGCACCTTGGTGAGCGTGGTCTTCCCCGCTCCGTTACGGCCGACAAGACCGATCTTGTCGCCGGGCGCGACTCGGAAGCTCACGTTCTCCATGAGCAACCGGGCTCCGACTCGGAGCTCGAGGTCTTGCACGGCAAGCACAGTCAATCCATTCGTTCGTTCGTTCGGGAAAAGCGTCGTTCACGCCAGTGGTCCCGGAGCGCGCGCGAGCTGCTGCTCGCGGCGGTCCGGGACCACTCGCACGGTGTCTTGCTAGATGGCGAAGCCGAGCGCGCGCATCATGTCGCGCCCGTCGTCGGTGATCCGCTCGGGACCCCACGGCGGCATCCACACCCAGTTGATGCGGAACGCCTCGACGATGCCGTCGAGCGACTCTGCGGTCTGCTCCTCCAGCACGTCGGTGAGCGGGCAGCCTGCGCTCGTGAGGGTCATCGAGATGATGAGGGCGTTGTTCTCGTCATCCCAGGCCAGGTCGTAGATGAGGCCCAGGTCGACGACATTGATCCCGAGCTCGGGGTCCATGACGTTCTTCAGCGCCTCTTCGACCTGATCGAAGAGCGCGGGGCTCAGCGTGGCGGGCATACCGGAAGCCTACGCCTCTGTCAGCTCGGCGGCGTCGGCCTTGGCCGGCTCCGGAGCATCCACGAATCGGTCGTATCCCTCTTCCTCGAGCCGCTCTGCGAGCTCGGGGCCGCCCTGCTCCGCCACGCGGCCGGCGACGAAGACGTGCACGAAGTCCGGCTTGATGTAGCGCAGGATGCGCGTGTAGTGCGTGATCAGGAGGATGCCGAGGCCGGTGTTCTCCTTGGCGCGGTTGACGCCCTCGGAGACGACCTTGAGCGCATCCACGTCGAGGCCGGAGTCGGTCTCGTCGAGCACGGCGAACTTCGGCTTCAGGAGCTCGAGCTGCAGGATCTCGTTGCGCTTCTTCTCTCCGCCGGAGAAGCCCTCGTTGACGTTGCGCTCTGCGAAGGACGAGTCCATCCTGAGCTTGCCCATCGACTCGCGGACGTCCTTGACCCAGGAGCGGATCGACGGAGCCTCGCCGTCGATAGCCGTCTTGGCGGTGCGCAGGAAGTTGGTGTTGGTGACACCGGGAATCTCGACCGGGTACTGCATGGCCAGGAAGAGGCCGGCGCGGGCGCGCTCGTCGACGGTCATCGCGAGGACGTCTTCGCCGTCGAGCGTGATGGTGCCGCCGGTGACGGTGTACTTCGGGTGCCCGGCGATCGTGTACGCGAGAGTGGACTTGCCCGAGCCGTTCGGGCCCATGATCGCGTGGATCTCGCCTTCGCGGATGGTCAGGTCGACGCCGTTCAGGATGGGCTTGACGCCCTGCTCCGTCTCGACGGTGACGTGGAGGTCGCGGATCTCAAGGACTGACATGGACTAAATCTCTTTCGTTGCGTTCGGGTCGATGTAGACGTCACCGTCGATGAGCTCGACCTGGTAGACGGGGACCGGCTCGTACGCCGGTAGGTTCATGGGCTTGCCGGTGAGGAGGGAGAACTGCGAGCCGTGCGCCCAGCACTCGAGCGTGTCGCCCTCGACGAAACCCTCGGACAGCGAGATCTCGCCGTGCGTGCAGGTGTCTCCGATGGCGTGGATGTCTCCCGCCGAGTCCTTGACGACGGCGATGGGGGTGCCGTCGACGACGACGCGGGTGGCCTGGTCGACCACCAGCTCGTCGGCGGAGCAGACGCGCGTGCCCATCAGCTCCCCACCGTGACGATGGACGAGAGCTCGGCCTCGATGGCGTCCTGCAGGCGCTCCTGCAGCGCGGGAGATCCGATCTGCTGAACGATCTCGCCGAGGAAGCCGCGCACGACCAGGCGGCGTGCCTCGTCCTCCGTGATCCCGCGGGACTGCAGGTAGAACAGCTGCTCGTCGTCGAAACGGCCGGTGGCGCTGGCGTGGCCCGCCCCGACGATGTCGCCCGTCTCGATCTCCAGGTTCGGCACGGAGTCTGCGCGGGCGCCGTCGGTGAGCACGAGGTTGCGGTTCTGCTCGTAGGTGTCGGTGCCGACGGCCTTCGGGCCGATCAGCACGTCGCCGATCCACACGGTGCGTGCCCCGTCGCCCTGCAGCGCGCCCTTGTACGTGACACGGCTGCGGGTGGCCGGTGCGTCGTGGAAGACGTACACCTGCTGTTCGAGGTGCTGGCCGGCGTCGGCGAAGTATGCGCCGAACAGTTCGGCGTCCGCCCGCTCGCCCGCGAGGTGCGCGGACGGGTTGAGCCGCACCACGCCGCCGCCGAGGGTGACCGCGACGTGCTTGAGCAGCGCATCCTGGCCGATGGTGGCGAAGTGCGTGGCGACGTGCAGTGCGTCGTCGTCCCACTCCTGCACGGTCACGACGGTGAGCTGGGCGCCGGCGCCGAGCAGGAACTCGACGTTCTCGGTGAGGTGCGCCGCCCCGCTGTTCTGCAGGATCAGCGTGGCGCGGCTACCGGGAGCCGCCTCGACGATGGTGTGCGCCGCGCGCGGTGCGCCGCCCAGGGCGGACCTGGTGAGGGTGAACTCCTTGGCGTCGTCTCCCGTGACGGAGATGAGCAGCGCCTCCTGGAAGGCGGTCCAGGCGTTGGCGGACGCACGGTCCTCCGGGATGCCTGCGCTGCCGATGCGGGCGTCGTCGCGACCGACCCACTCGGCGGTGACGCCGGGTGCGACGCTCGCGTCGAACACGTACGGCGCGCCGTCCAGCTCGCCGGAGATGAGCTCGGCGAGACGGGCGACCGGCGTGTACTTCCAGACGGCCTCGCGGCCGGTGACGTCCGGGAACTCGGAGACGACGGTGGACTTGAAACGGTCGGAGCGGGTCTGAACGGGCACAGCGCTGCGCATGTGCTTCGGCGCTGCCGTTCCCTCGGTTTCGATTGTCTTCGGGGTGGCGGTGGTCATTTAGCCGACAGAGCCTTCCATGCCCATCTCGATGAGCTTGTTGAGTTCGAGTGCGTATTCCATCGGGAGTTCCCTGGCGATCGGCTCGATGAAGCCGCGCACGATCATGGCCATGGCCTCGTCCTCCGGAAGCCCACGGGACATCAGGTAGAAGAGCTGCTCCTCGCTCACGCGCGACACGGTCGCCTCGTGGCCGAGCTGCACGTCGTCGACGCGGATGTCGATGGCCGGATACGTGTCCGAGCGCGAGATCGAGTCGACCAGCAGAGCGTCGCAGCGCACGGTGTTCGCGGCGTGGTGCGCGTTCGCATCCACCCGCACCTCACCGCGGTAGCCTGCGCGGCCGCCTCCGCGGGCGATCGACTTGGAGACGATCGACGACTGCGTGTACGGAGCCATGTGGATCATCTTCGCGCCGGCGTCCTGGTGCTGGCCGGGGCCGGCGAACGCGACGGACAGGGTCTCGCCCTTGGCGTGCTCCCCCATCAGGTAGATCGACGGGTACTTCATCGTGACCTTGGACCCGATGTTGCCGTCGATCCACTCCATCGTCGCGCCCTCAGCGGCCGTTGCACGCTTGGTGACGAGGTTGTAGACGTTGTTCGACCAGTTCTGGATGGTCGTGTACCGGACGCGCGCGTTCTTCTTCACGATGATCTCGACCACGGCGGAGTGCAGCGAGTCGGACTTGTAGATCGGGGCCGTGCATCCCTCGATGTAGTGCACGTAGCTGCCCTCGTCCGCAATGATCAGGGTGCGCTCGAACTGCCCCATGTTCTCGGTGTTGATGCGGAAGTAGGCCTGCAGCGGGATCTCGACGTGGACGCCCTTGGGGACGTAGACGAACGAGCCGCCCGACCAGACGGCCGTGTTCAGCGCGGCGAACTTGTTGTCGCCGGCCGGGATGACCGTTCCGAAGTACTCCTGGAAGATCTCCGGGTGCTGCTTGAGAGCGGTGTCTGTGTCGAGGAAGATGACGCCCTGCTGCTCCAGGTCCTCGCGGATCTGGTGGTAGACGACCTCGGACTCGTACTGGGCGGCGACACCGGCGACGAGACGCTGGCGCTCCGCCTCGGGGATCCCGAGCTTCTCGTAGGTGTTGCGGATGTCCTCCGGCAGGTCTTCCCAGGTCTGGGCCTGCTTCTCGGTGGACCGCACGAAGTACTTGATGTTGTCGAAGTCGATCTCGGAGAGATCGGCGCCCCAGGTGGGCATCGGCTTGCGCTCGAAGAGCTGCAGCGCCTTGAGGCGACGCTCGCGCATCCAGTCCGGCTCGTTCTTGAGCGCGGAGATATCGGTCACCACCTCTGGCGAGATCCCTCGGCGCGCGGACTGCCCGGCTGCGTCGGAGTCCGCCCAGCCGAACTCGTATTGCCCAAGGCTGTCGAGTTCGGGGCGGTCGATCAGGATGTCTGACATATCTACCTCGTTTCCTTCCACTCGTAACCGGCTATCATTCCGGCTCATTCCCCCCGCCCCGGTCGAATTCACGACTGGCACGAGTGTCCTGATTGTGCGGGTGGCTGGTGTGCGTACCTAAACTGTTCGGAGACTCAGGCATCGTCGCCCCGGCTGCATGGCACTGCAGGCACGCGCCTCTCCAGCGCGTTTCTCGAACCCACCAATTCTACAGGTGCAGACCGGTAATAGTAGAGACGCGCCTGCGCGTTGCCCGAGTATCCGATCCAGAAGCAAGGAAACCAGACCCAGAATGAACCGCATCATCGCCTGGCTGCCCGACCGTGTCGATGTCCGACTCAAGGTCATCGCGTGGATCTACCTCGTCGGGCAGATCATCCTGGTCGGCACGGGTGGTCTGGTGCGTCTGACGTCGAGCGGCCTCGGCTGCCCGACCTGGCCCAAGTGCACGGCCGACTCGCTGGTCAACACGCCCGAGATGGGCATCCACGGTGTCATCGAGTTCGGCAACCGCCTTCTCGGCGTCCTGCTCGGGATCGTCGCCATCGTCGCGTTCGTCGCCATCCTGCGGCTGCGCAAGGAGCGTCCAGACCTGTTCTGGCTCACCCTGCTCGCCGGGCTCGGCATCCCGGCCCAGGCGGTCATCGGCGGCCTGAGCGTCCTCACCGACCTGAACCCGTACGTCGTCGGACTGCACTTCGTGGTGTCCATCGTGCTCGTCGCCCTCTGCACGACCTTCCTCTTCCGGCTCTACACGACACCCGGCCCCCGGACGCGCGCCGTGCCCGCCTGGTTCGCCATCGTCACCCACATCACCAGCTTCGTGGTCGCCGTCACGATCCTGGTCGGCATCCTCACCACGGGATCCGGCCCGCACGCCGGAGACGCGAAGGCGCCCCGCAACAACCTGAACCCCGAGATCCTGCAGCACGTGCACGCCATCCCGGCCTACGTCACGTTCGCGCTGACGCTGGTGCTCGTGATCGCGTCCCTGCGCTTCACCGCCACCAAGGTCCGGCGCTACGCCGCCCTGCTCCTCGTGGTGGAGCTGGTGCAGATCGCGGTCGGCCTGATCCAGGCCAACACCGGGCTGCCCGGCGTGCTGGTCGGGGTCCACATGATGCTGGCCGCGAGCCTCGCCGCGGCGATGACGGCCGTCGTGCTGTCGCTGAAAGCGCCCGTCGCGGGCGACGCCGCGCCGGACGCGGCGTCAGTCGAGCGCGGGGCCGCCGTCGCCTGACGCCGGTCGTTCGAGCACGCCGAACAGCGCCTCCCTGGCGTCGCCGCGGATGTCTACGGCGTGCGGGCTGCGCTCGTCGAACGCGAACCCCACAGCGGTCGCGAGGCGCTTGCTCGCCTCGTTGCCGACCAGGTACTCCCAGCGCAGGCGGGTGAGGCCCAGCCCCTCCGGGGCGAAGGCGTACGACAGGATGCGCGCGAGCGCTTCCCGCATGTAGCCGTGACCCCGCGCATCCGGTGCCTGCCAGCAGCCGACGGAGGCGGAGCCCGTGGCCTCGTCCTTGCGCACCTCGATCGTGCCGAGCAGCGGCCCGTCGTCGATCCGGAGCGCCCAGACGGAGAAGCGTCCGCTCGCCGCGCCGTGCGGCACGTAGCTGCGGACGAAGAACTCCGCGTCTTCCCGCGTGTACGGAGACGGGATCGGGATCCACTGCTGCACGACGGCGTCGCTGCACGCGGCGAAGACCGCGTCGATGTCCGACTCGCGCGGCGCATCCAGAACGAGGCGTTCCGTGCGCAGCGCGGTCATGGTCAGAACGGCAGCAGCGGGTCGATCGCGACGGCCAGGAAGATCAGCGTCAGGTAGGCGATGGAGCCGTGGAACACGCGCATCGGCGAGACGGCGGCGTGGCGGATCGCCAGGTTGTACAGCCGGTGCGACTCGTAGAGGAACCAGCCGCCGACGACCACGGAGATCGTGGTGTAGACGAGACCCATGTGCGCCACCGGGATGAGCAGCAGCGAGCAGGCGACCATCGCCCAGGCGTAGAGGATGACCTGCAGGCCGACCACGGCGCGGCCGCGGACGACGGCGAGCATGGGGACGCCGGCCTCCTTGTAGTCGTCGCGGTACTTCATCGACAGCGGCCAGTAGTGCGGGGGCGTCCAGAGGAAGATGACGCCGAACAGGATGAACGCCGGCCAGTCGAGCGAGCCGGTCACGGCCGCCCAGCCGATCAGCACGGGCATGCAGCCCGCGATGCCGCCCCAGACGATGTTCTGCGGGGTGCGGCGCTTGAGGATCAGCGTGTAGAAGACCACGTAGAGCAGGATCGCGACGAGCGAGAGCCCCGCTGCTAGCCAGTTGGTGAAGAAGCCGAGGACCAGCACGGAGGCGACGCCGAGCGCGTACGCGAAGACCAGCGCCTCGCGGTCGCTGAGCTCCCCGGTGACGAGCGGGCGGTTCTTCGTGCGCTTCATCACGCGGTCGATGTCGCGGTCGATGTAGCAGTTGAACGCCCCGGCAGAACCGGCGGACATGTATCCGCCGACCACCGTCGCGAGCACCAGCAGCAGGTTCGGGATGCCGTGGGCGGCGAGGATCATCGTCGGCACCGTCGTCACGAGAAGTAACTCGACGACACGCGGTTTCGTCAGCGAGAAGTAGGCCTTGACCTTGCGGGCGACGCCGATTCGGCCCGATTCGACACGGCTTTCTACAGCGACGTCCATTGCTCCTCTAACGATTCGTCCGACTCCCCCAGTGATTCTAGGATACCCGTCCGATGACTCCTCCCCCGCCTACTCCGGGGACGGGTTATCCACAACCGGCTGAGGGAACACCCCACGTTTCGGGTGTGTTACCTATACTTGGAGGTGCTCGCCAGCCGGACCCGAACATCCATGCATCCTTTTGTAGGAGTCGCACGGATGCAGTCCGGCGCCGATGACGTCCACGGCGCGCACTACCTACACCGGTGCGGGACCACGACGGCCCTCACCATATCTACGAAGGGTCAGTTTTCACGTGGCAGCTCTGCAATGGGATCCCATTGACAACAAGGCAGTAGACACCGCTCGCGTTCTCGCGGCGGACGCGGTCGAGAAGGTGGGCAACGGGCATCCCGGAACCGCCATGAGCCTCGCTCCGGCCGCTTACCTGCTGTTCCAGAAGGTGATGCGCCGCGATCCGCACGACCAGCACTGGCTCGGACGCGACCGCTTCATCCTCTCGGCGGGCCACAGCTCGCTGACCCAGTACATCCAGCTGTACTTCGGCGGATACGGCCTCGAGCTCGACGACCTCGAGAAGCTCCGCACCTGGGGCTCCCTCACGCCGGGCCACCCCGAGGTCGGCCACACCGACGGCGTCGAGATCACCACCGGCCCGCTCGGCCAGGGCATCTCGTCCTCTGTCGGTTTCGCATACGCGAGCCGCTTCGAGCGCGGCCTGTTCGACCCGGACGCGGAGCCGGGCACGAGCCCGTTCGACCACTTCGTCTACGTCATCGCCGGCGACGGCGACCTGCAGGAGGGCGTGAGCAGCGAGGCATCCTCGCTCGCCGGCCACCAGCAGCTCGGCAACCTCATCGCGATCTACGACAGCAACCAGATCTCGATCGAGGACGACACCAACATCGCCTTCACCGAAGACGTCAAGGCGCGCTACGAGGCGTACCACTGGCACGTCCAGGTCGTCGACTGGAAGAAGACGGGCGTCTACGAGGAAGACGTGCAGGAGCTGCACGACGCCATCGAGGCGGCCAAGGGCGTCACCGACAAGCCGTCGCTGATCATCCTCAAGACGATCATCGGCTGGCCGGCCCCCAAGAAGCAGAACACGGGCAAGATCCACGGCTCGGCTCTCGGCACCGACGAGCTGCGCGCCGTCAAGGAGGTCCTCGGCTTCGACCCCGACAAGAACTTCGACGTCGCCCCCGAGGTCATCGAGCACACCCGCAAGGCCGTCGAGCGCGGCGCTGAGCAGCGTGCGGAATGGCAGAAGGGCTTCGACGCCTGGGCGGCAGCGAACCCGGAGCGCAAGCAGCTCCTCGACCGCCTGCTCACCGGAGAACTCCCCGACGGCGTCGAGGCTGCCCTCCCGGTGTTCGAGGCTGGCAAAGACATCTCGACCCGCGCGGCGAGCGGCAAGGTGCTCAACGCACTCGGCCCGATCATCCCCGAGCTGTGGGGCGGTTCGGCCGACCTCGCAGAGTCGAACAACACGACCATCGAGGGCGCGGCGTCGTTCGTCCCCTCCGAGCACTCGACGCACGAGTGGACGGGCAACCCGTACGGTCGCGTCCTGCACTTCGGCATCCGTGAGCACGCGATGGCGGCCATCCTGAACGGCATCGTGCTGCACGGCCCGACGCGCCCGTTCGGCGGCACGTTCCTGATCTTCAGCGACTACATGCGCCCGGCCGTCCGTCTGGCAGCGCTCATGAAGGCACCGTCGATCTTCGTCTGGACGCACGACTCCGTCGCCCTCGGCGAGGACGGCCCGACGCACCAGCCGATCGAGCAGCTCTCGACGCTCCGCGCCATCCCGCAGCTCGACGTGGTCCGCCCCGGCGACGCCAACGAGGTCGCGTACGCCTGGAAGACCATCCTGGAACGCCGCAAGGGACCGGCCGGCATCGCGCTGACCCGTCAGAACATCCCGGTGTTCGAGCGCGGTGACGGCGAGGCCAGCGGCGAGACGTTCGCATCCGCAGCCAACGTCTCCAAGGGCGCGTACGTGCTCGCCGAGGCGCCGAACGGCACCCCGGACGTGCTGCTGATCGCCACGGGCTCCGAGCTCCAGATCGCCGTCGAGACCCGCGAGGTCCTGCGTGGAGAGGGCATCAACGCCCGCGTCATCTCCGCACCGAGCCTCGAGTGGTTCGAAGAGCAGAGCGACGAGTACAAGGAATCCGTGCTGCCCTCCGCCGTCAAGGCCCGCGTCTCGATCGAGGCAGGCCTCGCGCTCAGCTGGCGCTCGTACGTGGGCGACCACGGCCGCAGCGTCTCGATCGAGCACTTCGGCGCATCGGCCGACTACAAGACGCTGTTCCGCGAGTTCGGGATGACCACCGAGCACGCCGTCGCCGCAGCCAAGGAATCGCTCGCGTCGCTCTGACGCGGGACAAGAGGAGATAGAAGAAAATGACAGACTCCACCCCCACCGCCCAGCTTTCGGCCGCAGGCGTCAGCATCTGGCTCGACGACCTGTCGCGTGAGCGCATCAACTCCGGCGGACTGCAGAAGCTCATCGCGGAGAAGAACGTGGTCGGCGTGACCACCAACCCGACGATCTTCGCAACGGCACTCTCCAACGGAGAGGCGTACGACGCGCAGGTGCGCGAGCTCGCAGCGGCCGGCACCAGCGTCACCGACGCGGTCTTCGAGATCACGACGGACGACGTCGCCACCGCCAGCGACATCTTCAACGAGGTCTTCGAGCAGACCGAGGGAACCGACGGCCGCGTGTCGATCGAGGTCGAGCCCGGCCTCGCACACGACGCAGCGGGCACCATCGCCGAGGCCAAGAAGCTCGCGGCCAAGGTGAACAAGCCCAACGTGCTCATCAAGATCCCCGCGACCGTCGAGGGCCTCGAGGCCATCACGGAGACCATCGGAGCCGGGATCAGCGTCAACGTCACGCTGATCTTCAGCCTCGACCGCTACCGCGGCGTGATCGAGGCGTACCTCGCCGGTCTCGAGAAGGCTCAGGCCGCAGGCATCGACCTCTCCGGCATCCAGTCGGTCGCCTCGTTCTTCGTGTCGCGCGTCGACACCGAGATCGACAAGCGCCTGACCGCGATCGGCACCGACGAGGCGCTCGCGCTCAAGAGCAAGGCGGGCGTCGCGAACGCACGCCTCGCGTACCAGGTCTACGAGGAGGCGTTTGCGACCGACCGTGCCAAGGCACTCGTCGCAGCAGGCGCCAACGAGCAGCGCCCGCTCTGGGCGTCCACCGGCGTCAAGGACCCGAGCCTGCCCGACACCCTGTACGTCACCGAGCTCGTCGCCCCGAACACGGTCAACACCATGCCGGAGAAGACGCTCGACGCGACCTTCGACCACGGCGTGATCACCGGCGACACCGTCACCGGCAACTACGCGGACGCGCAGGGCGTGCTCGACAAGCTCGCAGCGCTCGGCGTGGACTACGACGATGTCACCGCCGTCCTCGAGAAGGAGGGCGTCGAGAAGTTCGTCGTCTCCTGGAACGAGCTGCTGGACACCGTGACCGCAGCCCTCGAGGCAGCAAAGTGACGTTCCGCATCCACGTCACCGGCGCCACCGCCGATGCCGTGAAGGCAGTGGTCCCGCAGCTCGTCGCAGACCGCGTCGCGTCCGGGATCACCGCACAGGATCCCGCGCTCTGGGGCCCTGCTGCCGAAGCCGAGGCGGCCAAGCGCCTCGGCTGGACGGAGGCCGTCGCGATCTCCCGTCCACTGGTCGCCGAGATCACCGCCCTGCGCGAGGAGCTCCACGCCAAGGGCGTCGACCACATCGTGCTCGGCGGCATGGGCGGCTCGTCGCTCGCTCCGGAGGTCATCACCAGGACGGCGGAGGCCGAGCTGACCGTGCTCGACTCCACCGACCCCGGCCAGGTGCTCTCCGCGCTGCGCGACCGCCTCGCCGCGACCGCCGTCGTCGTCTCGAGCAAGTCGGGTTCGACCCTCGAGACCGACAGCCAGCGTCGCGTCTACGAGAAGTGGTTCCGCGACGCAGGCATCGACCCCGCTGAGCGCATCGTCGTCGTCACCGACCCCGGATCGCCGCTGGACGCCTCCGCCCGCGAGGCCGGCTACCGCGTGTTCAACGCCGACCCCAACGTCGGCGGACGATACTCGGCCCTCACCGCGTTCGGCCTCGTGCCGTCCGGGCTCGCCGGTGTCGACATCGCCGAGCTGCTCGACGAGGCAGAGGCCACGCTGATCGAGCTCGCCGTCGACAACGACGAGAACCCGGGCCTCGTGCTCGGCGCTGCGATCGCCGGCACGAACCCGCTCAAGGACAAGCTCGGCATCATCGCCGATGGCACGCACATCGTCGGCTTCGCCGACTGGGCAGAACAGCTGATCGCGGAGTCCACGGGCAAGGAAGGCACCGGCCTTCTCCCCGTGGTGCTCGACCCGCTCTCCCCCGAGGTCGGAGAGAACCTCCCCGACCTGCAGATCGTGCGGCTCGTCGACAACGCGGAGGCTCACCACCTGTTCCCCGCGAACCGTCACGATGGCGAGATCCTCGTCTCCGGCAGCCTCGGCGCGCAGCTCATCGTCTGGGAGTACGCCGTTGCCGTCGCCGGCCGCCTGCTCGGGATCAACCCGTTCGACCAGCCCGACGTGGAGGCCGCCAAGGTCGCCGCACGCGCGCTGCTCGACAACCGTCCGGAGCCCGCCACCCCCGCGTTCGTCGCGAACGGCGTCGAGGTCCGCACCACGGGCGACTTCCTGAACGGCGCGACCACCCTCGACGCCGCAGTGGATGCGCTGCTCGCCCAGCTCGGACCGGACGGCTACGTCTCCATCCAGGCATACGTCGACCGTCTCGCCCTCCCGCAGCTCGCCGGGATGCGCGACCTCCTCGCCGCCAAGGCCAAGCGTCCGGTGACGTTCGGCTGGGGACCCCGCTTCCTGCACTCCACCGGCCAGTTCCACAAGGGCGGCCCCGCCGTCGGCGTGTTCCTGCAGATCACGGCCGACGCGCCGGAAGACCTGGAGATCCCCGACCGTCCGTTCACCTTCGGCCAGCTCATCCAGGCCCAGGCGGCAGGCGACGCGAGCGTGCTCGGCGAGCACGGCCGTCCCGTCCTGACCCTGAACCTGACGAACCCCGAGGCGAGTGTCGTCTCGCTGTTCGAGGCCGTCAACTAACAGCGTCATCGTCCTGACTAGGAGCTCAATGTCCCCGGTGGAAATCACCCCGGAGTTCAATCCCCTGCGGTTGCCCTCCGATCGCCGACTGAATCGCATCGCCGGCCCGAGCAGCCTCATCATCTTCGGCGTGACAGGTGACCTGTCGCGCAAGAAGCTGATGCCTGCTGTCTACGACCTCGCCAACCGTGGCCTGCTGCCGCCTGGCTTCTCGCTCGTCGGGTTCGCCCGCCGCGACTGGGAGGACCAGGACTTCGAGAAGGTCGTCTACGACGCCGTGAAGCAGTACGCACGCACGCCGTTCGAAGACGACGTCTGGAAGCAGCTGGCCCAGGGCATCCGGTTCGTGCCGGGTGAGTTCGACGACGACGCCGCGTTCGAGCGTCTCAAGAACACGGTCGAGGAACTCGACAAGGAACGCGGAACGATGGGCAACCACGCGTTCTACCTGTCGATCCCCCCGAAGGCGTTCCCGCTCGTCACCGAGCAGCTGCGCAAGTCCGGCCTCGCCGACCAGTCGGAGACCGGCTGGCGCCGCGTCGTCATCGAGAAGCCGTTCGGAAGCGACCTCAAGACGGCACGCGAGCTCAACGCCGTCGTCGAGTCGGTCTTCCCGGCCGACTCGGTGTTCCGCATCGACCACTACCTCGGCAAGGAGACGGTCCAGAACATCCTGGCGCTGCGCTTCGCGAACGAGCTGTACGAGCCGATCTGGAACGCCAACTACGTCGACCACGTGCAGATCACGATGGCGGAGGACATCGGCGTCGGCGGCCGGGCAGGGTACTACGACGGAATCGGCGCCGCCCGCGACGTCATCCAGAACCACCTGCTCCAGCTGCTCGCGCTGACCGCGATGGAGGAGCCCATCTCCTTCGACGCGGCCGACCTGCGCGCCGAGAAGGAGAAGATCCTCGCGGCGGTGCGCCTGCCGAAAGATCTGGGCACCTCCACGGCCCGCGGTCAGTACTCCAGCGGGTGGCAGGGCGGCGAGAAGGTCGTCGGCTTCCTGGAGGAGGACGGGATGAACCCGGAGTCCACCACGGAGACCTACGCGGCGATCAAGCTGGAGATCGGCACCCGCCGCTGGGCCGGCGTTCCGTTCTACCTGCGTGCAGGCAAGCGCCTCGGACGCCGAGTGACCGAGATCGCCGTCGTCTTCAAGCGCGCTCCGCAGCAGCTGTTCGCGGAGAGCCAGACGTCGGCCCTCGGTCAGAACGCGCTCGTCATCCGCGTGCAGCCAGACGAGGGTGTCACCATCCGCTTCGGCTCCAAGGTGCCGGGCGCCGGCATGCAGGTGCGCGACGTGAGCATGGACTTCGGCTACGGCCACGCGTTCACCGAGGCGAGCCCCGAGGCGTACGAGAGGCTCATCCTGGACGTGCTGCTCGGCGACCCGCCCCTGTTCCCCCGTCATGAGGAGGTCGAGCTCTCCTGGAAGATCCTCGACCCGATCGAAGAATTCTGGGCGACCCAGGGCCAGCCGGAGCAGTACCGGCCCGGCACCTGGGGCCCGAGCTCCGCGGACGAGCTTCTCGCCCGCGACGGCCGCGTTTGGAGGCGTCCATGATCGTCGATCTGCCCGATACCACCACGAGCAACATTTCGAAGGCCCTCGTCAAGATCCGCGAGGAGGGCGGCGCCGTTGCTCTCGGCCGCGTGCTCACCCTGGTGATCGCGACGCACCTCGGCCAGGAGGAGGAGGCCATCGAGGCCGCCAACGACGCCTCCCGCGAGCACCCGATGCGCGTGATCGTCGTCTCCACCGAGGAGGAGCGCACCTCCAACGGCGACGGCAGGCTCGACGCGCAGATCCGCGTCGGCGGAGACGCCGGCGCGAGCGAGGTCATCGTGCTCCGTGCATACGGAGAGACCGCCAGCGACGAGGAGGGCCTCGTGACGGGGCTCCTGCTCCCGGATGCCCCTGTGGTCGTCTGGTGGCCTGGGATCGCCCCCGAGGTGGTCTCGAAGTCTCCGCTCGGCCGCATCGCGACCCGCCGCATCACGGACGCGTCCGCGCAGCCGGACCCGCAGTCTGCACTGCGTCACCTGTCGAAGACGTACGCCCCCGGCGACACCGACTTCGCCTGGACCAGGCTCACCCTGTGGCGCGCCCAGCTCGCCGCCGTGCTCGACCAGCCGCCGTACGAGCCGATCACGGCCGTCGAGGTCGCCGGCGCCGCCGACTCCCCGTCGACCATGCTGCTCGCGTCCTGGCTGGCGCTGCAGCTCCAGGTGCCAGTCCAGTACGACCTGACCTCGCGGGCCACCGGCTCCAGCGGCATCCACGGTGTGCGCATGCAGCGCGCATCCGGGGTCATCGAACTGGAGCGCGAGGTCCCGAACGTCGCCAGGCTGTCGCAGCCGAACCAGCCGACGCACGACCTCTCGCTGCCCCGCCGCAGCCTGCGCGACTGCCTCGCCGAGGAATTGCGTAGGCTGGACCCTGATGATCTGTACGGTGAGGTGATCACCAGAGGCCTCGACCAGCTCGAGACCGCCGACCAGGGAGCGGGCGCCACAGCATGACCAACGAACGCAGGGTGCTCGTCCACCCCGACAAGCAGGCGCTCACCGGATCGGTCGCCGCGCGTTTCCTCACCAAGACCGTCGACATCCTCGACGAGCTGGACGAGGCGAACATCGCGCTGACCGGCGGCTCCGTCGGCATCGCGGTGCTCGAAGCCATCAACGCGTCGCCCGCCAGGGACAGCGTCGACTGGTCGAAGGTCCACTTCTGGTGGGGCGACGAGCGGTTCGTCGAGAAGGCCAGCGAAGACAGGAACGAGCGGCAGGCCCGCGAGGCCCTGCTCGACCACATCGCCGTGCCGCCGGAGAACATCCACCCGTTCCCCGCGTCGGATGAGATCGCCGACATCGACGAGGCCGCCTCGGTTCACGCCGCCGAGCTGGAGGCGTTCGCACAGGACGGCGCTCGCGCCCCCCGGTTCGACATCACCTTCCTCGGCGTCGGTCCGGACGGTCACATCGCGTCGCTGTTCCCCGATCGCGCCGGCATCCGGGAGACGGAGGCCACGGTGATCGCCGAGCGCGACTCCCCCAAGCCGCCGCCCGCCCGCCTCAGCCTGACGCGTCCGGTGCTCAACGCCTCCGACCGCATCTGGCTGGTGCTCGCCGGAAGCGACAAGGCCAGCGCGCTCGGGCTCGCCCTCGCGGGCGCCAGCTACACCGAGGTCCCCGTCGCGGGAGCCAAGGGACGCAAGCGTACGGTGTTCTTCGTCGACCAGGATGCGGCCGTCGACGTGCCGGAGAACCTGATCGCTCCGAGCTACTGACACCCGAGCCACTGGCAACCTGCCACACCACGAAAAAGCCCCGCCGGTCATCGACCGGCGGGGCTTCTTCGTACGTGCTGCTAGTTGGTGGGGCTCAGCTTGCCGCGGCGGGCGCGGAGCTGGTTGAGCGCGTCTTCGAGAAGCTGCTCCGCCTCTTCCTCCGTGCGGCGCTCCTTCACGTACGCGAGGTGCGTCTTGTACGGCTCAAGCTTCGCCACCGACGGCGGGTTCTCCTTGTCGCGACCGGCGGGAAGACCCGACGACGGCGAATCGATCACCTCGGGGATCTCCTCCTCGGGGAGATTCGCCGCGAAGTGACGGACCGTCTCGTTGCCGAGTGCGTCCCAGTAAGAGATGGTGATGCGCTCAGCGTGGAAACCACGATCCTGCTCCCCCATCGGGCCGGCGCCGACGCGCGAACCCCGAATTGCACTTCCTCCGGATGCCATGCTGCTCCTCGTTGTGACCTATGGACGCTTACGCGCCGGAATCGAACTTGGTGATGAGTCCGAGCACGACGATGCAGATGATCCAGACGAGCCCGAGAACCACGGTGATGCGGTTCAGGTTGCGCTCGGCCACACCGGATGCGCCGAGGTTGGAAGTGACGCCGCCACCGAACATGTCGGAGAGACCACCACCGCGCCCCTTGTGCAGGAGGATGAGCAGCGTCAGCAGGAGGCTGGTGATGCCCAGCAGGACCTGCAGGACGACCTGGAGAATTTGCACGACGTACCTTTCGCAAAGCACCCGGGGCTTAGCGCCCGGGAAGACCAACGACCAGTATAACCGGTGGGGTCAGAGTCCGACGTGCTTCTGGTATCGCACGATGCTCGCGAACTCGGCCACGTCGAGGCTCGCCCCTCCGACGAGAGCGCCGTCCACGTTCGGCTCGCGCATGAAGCTCGCGATGTTGCCGGACTTGACGGAGCCGCCGTAGAGGATGCGCGTCTTGGCCGCGACGTCCTCGCCGAGGACCTCGACCAGCACGGCACGGAGCGCCGCGCAGACCTGCTCGGCCTGCTCCGGCGTTGCAGCTTGGCCGGAGCCGATGGCCCAGACCGGCTCGTACGCGACCACCAGGTCGGCGGCGAAGGAGACGTTCGCGAGGGCGGCGCGGAGCTGAGCGACGGGCACGGCACTCGCACCGTGGACCTCGAGGTCTTCCGCCGTCTCGCCGACGCAGATGATCGGCGCCAGGTTGTGCGCGAGCGCTGCGGCGACCTTTCCTGCGACCTGCTCGTCGGTCTCGCCGTGCAGCGTGCGCCGCTCGGAGTGGCCGATGATGACGTAGCGGCATTCGAGCTGCGCGAGGAAGGTCGCGGAGATCTCGCCGGTGTACGCGCCGGACTCGTGCTCGGAGACGTCCTGCGCACCGAAGGCGAGCGGGAGCTTGTCAGCGGACACGAGCGTCTGCACGCTGCGCAGGTCGGTGAACGGCGGGAACACCGCGACCTCGACGCTGGCGAAGTCGTGGTTGGCGTCCTTCAGGCTCCACGCGAGCTTCTGGACGAACGCGATCGCCTGCAGGTGATCGAGGTTCATCTTCCAGTTGCCCGCGATGAGCGGCGTACGCCGCACAGAAGAGCTCACTGCTGCCATCCGAGGACCTCCAGTCCCGGCAGGTGCTTGCCCTCGAGGAACTCGAGGCTCGCACCGCCACCCGTAGAAATGTGACCGAACTGGTCGTCTGAGAAACCGAGTGCGCGCACGGCGGCCGCAGAGTCGCCTCCGCCGACGACGCCGAGGCCGTCGACCTCGGTGAGCGCCTGCGCGACGGCCTTGGTGCCCGCCGCGAACGGCGCGAGCTCGAACACGCCCATCGGGCCGTTCCAGAACACCGTGCGCGAACGGCGGATGTACTCGCCGAACAGCGTGCCCGTCTCCGGGCCGATGTCGAGGCCGAGCCCCGCAGAGCCCCAGTCGGTGTCTTCGATGCCGTCGATCGGGCGCACGACGTGCTCGGCGTCCGCGCCGAACTTCGACGCGACGACCACATCCCGTGGCAGCACGATCTCGACACCGAGCTCCTTCGCCGTGGCGAGGTAGCCCTTGACGGTGTCGATCTGGTCGGCCTCGAGCAGGCTCGACCCGACCTTGTGGCCGAGAGCGGCGAGGAAGGTGAAGAGCATCCCGCCGCCGATCAGCAGGGAGTCGACGCGCGGGAGCAGGTGGCCGATGACGCCGAGCTTGTCGGAGACCTTCGACCCGCCGAGGACCACGGCGTACGGACGCTCCGGGTTCTCGGTGAGGCGGTCGAGCACATCCAGCTCGGTGGCGATCAGCTGGCCTGCCGCGCTCGGGAGAGCCTTGGCGAGCTCGTAGACGCTCGCCTGCTTGCGGTGCACGACACCGAAGCCATCGGAGACGAACGCGTCGCCGAAGGCGGCGAGCTTCGCCGCGAACGCCTGGCGCTCCGCCTCGTCTTTGCTGGTCTCGCCCGGGTTGAACCGGAGGTTCTCCAGCAGGGCGACGTCGCCGTCCTGCAGGCCGGAGACCGCGTCCTGGGCGCCGGAGCCGACGGTGTCCTTGGCGAAGGTCACCGGCTTGCCCAGCAGCTCGGAGAGCCGCTGGGCAACCGGCGCCAGGCTGTACTTCGCATCCGGGGCGCCCTCCGGGCGTCCCAGGTGGGAGATGACGACCACCTTCGCGCCCTGATTGATCAGGGCGTTCAGGGTGGGAATCGACGCTCGCACGCGGCCATCGTCCGTGATCTGGCCGTCCTTCAGAGGGACGTTCAGATCACAGCGGACGATGACCAGCTTGCCGGCGAGCGAACCGAGTGAATCAAGTGTGCGGAGCGTCACGTCGGTTCCCTGTCGTTAGAGGCGCTCGGCCACGTACTCGGTCAGGTCGACGAGACGGTTGGAGTAACCCCACTCGTTGTCGTACCAGGACGCGACCTTGACCTGCGTGCCGCCGATGACCTTGGTCAGGCCGGCGTCGAAGATCGACGAGTGCGGGTCGCTGACGATGTCGGTGGAGACGATCGGGTCTTCGGTGTACTTGAGGATGCCCTTGAGGGGACCCTCGGCAGCAGCCTTGTACGCCGCGTTGACCTGCTCGACCGTCACCGGGCTGCCGACCTCGACCGTGAGGTCGGTGATCGAGCCGGTGATGACCGGGACGCGGAGGGCGTAGCCGTCGAGCTTGCCGACGAGCTCCGGGATGACCAGGCCGAGAGCCTTGGCGGCACCGGTCGAGGTCGGGATGATGTTGGCAGCGGCTGCGCGCGCACGGCGGAGGTCGCTGTGCGGGCCGTCCTGCAGGTTCTGGTCTGCGGTGTATGCGTGGACCGTGGTCATGAGACCGCGCTCGATGCCGAAGTTGTCGAGCAGGACCTTGGCGAGCGGCGCGAGGCAGTTCGTGGTGCAGGACGCGTTCGAGAGGATGTCGCTCACGGCGCTGTCGTAGGTCTCCTCGTTGACGCCGAGGACGATCGTGGCGACGTCGTCACCGGTCGCGGGCGCGGAGACGATGACCTTCTTGGCACCACCGGCGATGTGCTTGCGCGCATCCTCCGACTTGGTGAAGCGGCCGGTCGACTCGATGACGATGTCGACGCCCAGCTCGCCCCAGGGGAGGTTGGCGGGGTCGCGCTCTTCGAGGACCTTGATGGCCTTGCCGTTGACGATGATGTTGTCGCCGTCGAGCTCGACCGTGGCGTCCAGACGACCGGTGATCGAGTCGTACTTGAGCAGGTGCGCAAGCGCCTTGTTGTCGGTCAGGTCGTTGACGGCGACGATCTCGAGGTCGCTGCCCTTGGCCAGAGCGGCACGGAAGAAGTTACGACCAATGCGACCGAACCCGTTGATTCCGATCTTTACGGACACAGATGTCTCCAGTTACTTGATGGGCGCCCGACGGGCGCGGTGTTGTGGGTAGGGAGCGGACGGCGGTGTCCCGGGCGGCGAACCATCCGGGACACCGTTCCCGCTATGACAGTAGCAGCAGGCCAGAGGTCTTCTCGCGCGCCCGCGTGAAGCGCTCCTGCACATCGCCCCAGTTGGTGATGTTCCAGAACGCCTTGACGTAATCCGCCTTAACATTCACGTAGTCCAGGTAGAACGCGTGCTCCCACATGTCGAGGAGCAGCAGCGGCACGGTGGCTGCTGCGAGGTTGCCCTGGTGGTCGTACAGCTGCTCGATGATGAGCTTCTGGCCGAGCGAATCCCAGGCCAGGATCGACCATCCGGAGCCCTGGATGCCCAGAGCGGACGCCGTGAAGTGCGCGCGGAACTTGTCGAACGATCCGAAGAACTCGTCGATCGCGGCCGCGAGCTCACCGGTCGGCTTGTCGCCGCCGTCCGGCGACAGGTTGTTCCAGAACACCGTGTGGTTCACGTGACCGGCGAGGTTGAACGCCAGGTCTTTCTGGAGCTTGTTGACGTTGCCGAGGTCGTCGGCGTCGCGTGCTTCGGCCAGCTTGGCGATGGCGGTGTTCGCACCGTCGACGTACGCCTTGTGGTGCTTGTCGTGGTGCAGCTCCATGATCCGACCGCTGATGTTCGGCTCAAGCGCCGAATAATCGTATGGAAGGTCTGCGAGCGTGTAGTCAGCCATTACTCATCTCCTCATTTGGTTCCCGGCGCGATCCGTTCACACCGGGCTTCGAGCGACATTTCCAGTCTAGTAACGCCAACCGAGTTGGCCAGGGGTTGCTTCCCCGTCGAACAGACTCAGACTTCGTCGAGGTCGGACGGGAGGTTGGCCTCCGTGCCGGGGATGCCGAGGTCGACGGCCTTCTTGTCCGCCATCGCCAGCAGCCTCCTGATGCGCCCGGCGACCGCGTCCTTCGTCATCGGCGGGTCGGCGTGGTGGCCGAGCTCGTCGAGGCTGGAGTCGCGGAAGTTGAGGCGCAGCTCCCCCGCGTACCGCAGGTGCTCCGGCACGTCGTCGCCGAGGATCTCGAGTGCGCGCTCGACGCGGGCGCAGGCGGCGACGGCGGCCTGGGCGGAGCGGCGCAGGTTGGCGTCGTCGAAATTCACGAGGCGGTTGGCCGTCGCTCGGACCTCGCGGCGCTGGCGCAGCTGCTCCCAGTTCTCGACGGTCTTCGCCGCGCCCATGTGCACGAGCATGGCGCTGATCGCGTCGCCGTCGCGGATCACGACGCGGTGCACGCCGCGGACCTCGCGGGCCTTCGCGGCCACGCCGAGGCGGCCGGCGGCACCGACGAGCGCCATCGCGGATTCGTTGCCCGGGCAGGTGATCTCCAGCGCGGCGGAGCGACCGGGGTCGGTGAGGGATCCGCTGGCGAGGAACGCACCGCGCCAGACGGCGGCGAGCTCGTCGCGGGAACCCGTGGTGAGACGGTTCGGGAGGCCGCGGATCGGGCGGCGGCGCGCATCCAGCAGTCCCGTCTGGCGGGCGAGGGTCTCTCCGCCGTCGAGCACGCGGACGAGGTACTGGCTGGTGCGCCGCAGACCGGATGCGGAGATGACGGAGACCTCGCTACGGACGCCGTACAGCTCCGCGAGGTCTTTACGGACGCGGCGGGCGAGCTCCGGAGTGTCCAGCTCGCTCTCGACCGCGATGCGGCCGCTGATCAGGTGCAGGCCACCCGAGAACCGCAGGATGGTCGCGAGTTCGGCTGCCCGGACGGTGGTCTTGCTGACCTCGACCTTCGTGAGTTCGTCTTTGACGTCGGCGGTGAGAGCCAATCGGGTTCCTTTTCTGTTCGAACGGCCTGTCGTGGGGCCGTGGAGGCTGTGGCCGGCTTCATTCACGGCCGAGGTCGCGGTGTTTTGTGTTCACCGCGAGCCCAGGGATCTCTTTCAACCGGGTAGCGAGCTCTTCCGCAATCGCCACGGACCGGTGTTTTCCCCCCGTGCAGCCTACCGCGATCGTGGCGTGCCGTTTGTTCTCACGCTGGTAACCGTCGAGGATCGGGCGCAGAGCACTGACGTATGCATCGATGAATTCCGCGGCGCCGCGCTGTTCGAGGACGAAGTCGCGCACGACCGCGTCCAGCCCCGTGAAGGGCCGCAGTTCCGGGTTCCAGAAGGGGTTGGGCAGGAAGCGCGCGTCCGTCACCAGGTCGGCGTCGGCCGGCAGGCCGTACTTGAATCCGAAACTCATGAGCGTCACCTGCACACCCGCTGTGTTCTCCGCGGCGAAGGTCTCCGTGATGTTCGTGGCGAGCTGGTGGATGTTCAGGTCGGAGGTGTCGACGATGATGTCGCTCGCCTCGCGGATCTCGCGCAACCGGGTGCGCTCCGCGGTGATGCCGTCGAGGATCGTGCCGTCGCCCTGCAGCGGGTGGGGTCTCCGCACCTGCTCGAACCGCCGCACCAGCACCGCGTCCGTCGCTTCGAGGAACAGCACGCGCACCTTGGTGCCCTCGCGCAGGCTCTGGATGAGGTCGCGCAGGTCGACGAAGAAGTTGCGGCCGCGCACATCCACCACCGCGGCGATGCGCGGCAGACCGGACTCAGCCCGATTGGCCAGCTCGATCAGCGGCCGGAGCATCTGCGGGGGAAGGTTGTCGACGACGTACCAGTCGAGGTCTTCGAGCGCGTTGGCGACCGTCGACCTCCCTGCTCCCGACATCCCGGTCACGATCAGCACTTCCTGCTGCTCGGTGTCGGTGCTCATCAGCCTTGTCCTCCGCTCGAAAGGTGTCCCCCAAGCCTAGCGACTGGCGAGTCGTTCATGGATGGCGGACGCCAGGGTCGGTCCGACGCCGCGCACGGCGGCGATCTCGTCCGGAGTCGCCTTCCTGAGCTGCGCCACGGAGCCGAAATGCTTCAGCAGCTCCTTGACCCTCGACGGGCCGAGGCCGGGGATCTCGCCGAGCACCGAGCCGATGTCGCGCTTGCGCTTGGCGCGCTGGTACGTGATGGCGAACCGGTGCGCTTCGTCGCGGATGCGCTGGATGAGGAACAGCGCGTCGCTGTTGCGCGGCAGGATCACCGGGAAGTCGGAGTCCGGCAGCCAGATCTCCTCGAGACGCTTGGCGATGCCGACCAGCTGGATGCCCTGCACGCCGGACTCCTCCAGCGCGCGCCTGGCCGCAGCCACCTGCGGCTGGCCGCCGTCGACGATGAGCAGGTTGGGCGGGTACGCGAACTTCTTGCGCCGTTTCTCCGCCGCCTCCGCGAGCTCGGCGTCGATATCGATCTCTGGATCGTCGCCGGCGTCGTCGGTCTGGACGCCGGCGACGGGAGCAGCAACCGTCTGCGCGCCCTCCGCCCCCGGCTCGGCGAACTCCGCCTCCGGGTTCTTCAGGTACGCCAGCCTGCGCGTGATCACCTTGTAGATCGACTCGGTGTCGTCCGTCGACTCCGGGATGCTGAACCGCCGGTACTGGTCCTTCCTCGGCAGGCCATCCTCGAACACGACCATCGAGGCCACGATGTTGGTGCCGCTGAGGTGCGAGACGTCGTAGCACTCCATCCGGAGGGGAGCATCCGGCATGCCGAGCGCATCCTGGATGTCGTTGAGCGCCTTGGACCTGGCCACGAAGTCGGAGCTGCGCCTTGTCTTGTAGAGCACGAGAGCGTTCTTGGCGTTCATCTCGACGGTCTGGGCGAGCGCCGCCTTGTCTCCGCGCTGCGCCACCCGCAGCTCGACCCGTCCGGTGAGGCGTCCGCGCGGTGCTCCCGGGTCGCCGATCTCGTGGCGGCGGGCCGTGAGCCACTGCTCGAGTTCGATGGCGTCGTCCGGCAGCTCCGGCACGAGGATCTCGCGCGGCGGAGCATCCGATCCCTCGTACGCGTTCTGCACCACGGTCTCGACCAGGTCGCCGAGTTCGACGTCGAGCTCCTTGTCGACCACCCAGCTGCGCACACCCCGGATGCGGCCTCCGCGCACGATGAACTGCTGCACGGCGGCGGCCAGCTCGTCGTGCGCGATACCGAACACGTCGGCGTCCACGTTGTCGGGAAGCACGACGGCGCTCTTGCCCATCGCCGCTTCGAGAGCCTGGATCGCGTCGCGGTGGCGGGCGGCGGCCTCGTAGTCCTGCGTGCTCGCGGCCTGCTTCATCCGCTCGGTCATCACCCGGATGTACTTGGTGTCGTTGCCCGCCATGAACGAGACGAAGTCCTCGGCCAGCTCGCGATGATCCTCCGGGCTGATCCGCCCGACGCAGGGGGCTGCGCACTTGCCGATGTCGCCGAGCAGGCACGGACGCCCGGTGAGCTCCGCCCTGCGGTAGACACCGTCGGAACAGCTGCGCATCGGGAACGCCTTGAGCATCAAGTCGACCGTGTCCCTGATCGCCCAGACCTTCGTGTACGGCCCGAAGTATCGCGCGTCCTTCACGCCGCGGTTGCGCGTGACCATCACCCGCGGGATGCGGTCCCCCAGTGTCACCGCCAGGTACGGGTACGACTTGTCGTCCCGGAACTGCACGTTGAACGGCGGGTTGAACTCCTTGATCCAGGTGTATTCGAGTTGCAGCGCCTCGAACTCGGTCGCCACGACCGTCCACTCCACCGACGCCGCGGTGGTCACCATGCGCCTGGTGCGCTCGTGCAGACTGCGGAGCGGCTGGAAGTAGTTGCTCAGCCGCGCCCGCAGGTTCTTGGCCTTGCCGACGTAGAGCACGCGCCGGTTGGCGTCGCGGAACCGGTACACCCCGGGCTGGGTCGGGATCTCACCGGCTTTCGGCCGGTAGCTGACGGTGTCTGCCACGCGCCCGGCCTACGCGGCGCCCCGGGCGCTCTCGCCCTGGAGGATCTCCTTGAGGAAGTATCCGGTGTGGCTGCCCGGCGTCTCCGCCACGCGCTCCGGCGTTCCGGTCGCGATGACCTCTCCGCCGCCTGCTCCGCCCTCCGGCCCCATGTCGATGATCCAGTCCGCGGACTTGATCACGTCGAGGTTGTGCTCGATGACGATCACGGTGTTGCCCTTGTCGAGCAGCCCGTTCAGCACCAGCAGGAGCTTGCGGACGTCTTCGAAGTGCAGACCGGTGGTCGGCTCGTCGAGAACGTACACGCTGCGCCCGTTGGAGCGGCGCTGCAGCTCGGTGGCGAGCTTGACGCGCTGCGCCTCGCCTCCGGAGAGCGTCGTGGCGCTCTGGCCGAGCCGGACGTAGCCGAGCCCCACATCCACGAGGGTCTGCAGGAAGCGGTGGATCGCCGAGATCGGCCGGAAGAACTCCGCCGCCTCGCTGATCGGCATGTCGAGCACCTCGGCGATGTTCTTGCCCTTGTAGTGCACGGACAGGGTGTCGCGGTTGTACCGCGCTCCCCCACACACCTCGCACGCCACGTAGACGTCGGGGAGGAAGTTCATCTCGATCTTGATCGTGCCGTCCCCGGAGCACGCCTCGCAGCGCCCGCCCTTGACGTTGAAGCTGAACCGGCCGGGCAGGTAGCCGCGCGACTTCGCCTCCATCGTCTCGGAGAACAGCGTGCGGATGCGGTCGAAGACGCCGGTGTACGTCGCCGGGTTGGAGCGCGGCGTGCGTCCGATCGGCGCCTGGTCGACGTGCACGACCTTGTCGAGGTTCTCGAGCCCGGTGACGGCCTTGTGCTTGCCCGGCAGCTTGCGTGCGCCGTTGAGCTTGTTGGCCAGCACCCGGTAGAGGATGTCGTTGACCAGCGACGACTTGCCGGAACCGCTCACGCCGGTGACGGCGACGAACGTGCCGAGGGGGAAGTCGACCGTGACCTTCTTGAGGTTGTTGGCCTCGGCGCCGACCACGGAGATCATGCGCTTCTTGTCGATCTTGCGGCGCTTGGCCGGGATCTCGATCTCCTTGCGGCCGGAGAGGTAGTCGCCGGTGAGCGAATCCCTGTTCTCCAGCAGCTCGTCGTACGAGCCCGAGTGCACGACGTGGCCGCCGTTGACGCCGGCGCCCGGTCCGATGTCGACCACCCAGTCCGCCGTGCGGATGGTGTCTTCGTCGTGCTCGACCACGATCAGCGTGTTCCCCAGGTCGCGCAGTGCGACGAGGGTGTCGATCAGACGGCGGTTGTCGCGCTGGTGCAGGCCGATGCTCGGCTCGTCGAGCACGTAGAGCACGCCCGTGAGCCCGGAGCCGATCTGCGTCGCCAACCGGATGCGCTGGGCCTCGCCACCCGACAGAGTGGCCGCTGCGCGCGACAGGTCGAGGTAGTTGAGCCCGACCTGGATGAGGAAGTCGAGACGCAGCTTGATCTCGCGCAGCACCTGCGCGGCGATCTTCTCCTCGCGCTCCGTGAGGTGCAGCTTGTCCATGAAGACGCGCGCGTCGCTGAGGCTCAGCTCGGAGGCGTCGGCGATGCTCGCGCCGTGCACGAGAACGGCGAGGACTTCGGGCTTCAGCCGCTTGCCGCCGCACACGGAGCACGGCACCTCGCGGAGGTACTCCGCCCAGCGCGCACGCTGCGTGTCGGTCTCGGCCTGCAGGTACTGGCGCTCGATGTACGGCACCACGCCCTCGAAGCCCGAGGTGTAGCTCATCTCACGGCCGTAGCGGTTCTTCCACTTGACCTTGACCTCGAAGTTATCGCCGCGCATGACCGCGTTGCGCACCTCGTCCGGGAGCTTCTTCCACGGCGTCTTCAGCGAGAACTTGAGGTCGCGGGCCAGCCCGTCGAGCAGCTTCTCGTAGTACTGGAACAGCCCCTTGCCCTGCGTGGTCCACGGCACGATGACGCCGTCGGCGATGCTGAGGTCTTCGTCGCCGAGCAGCAGGTCTTCATCCACCGCCATGCGCGTGCCGAGGCCGGAGCACTCCGGGCAGGCGCCGAACGGCGCGTTGAACGAGAAGGTTCGCGGCTCGATCTCGGTGAGCTGGATGGGGTGATTGTTGGGGCAGGACAGCTTCTCGCTGAAGGTGCGCCACGCATCCGGGCCCTCTTCGTCGACGAAGTTGACCTGGACCAGCCCGTCGGTGAGCCGCAGCGCGGTCTCCAGCGAGTCGGTGAGGCGGCTCAGGATGTCCGGCCCGGCGACCAGACGGTCGACGACCACCGAGATGTCGTGCTTGTACTGCTTCTTGAGCGTCGGGGGCTCGCTGAGCTGGATCTGCTGGCCGTCGACGATGGCGCGCGAGTATCCGGATGCCGCGAGCTCCTTGAAGAGGTCGACGAACTCGCCCTTCTTCTGCGAGACGACGGGGCTGACCACCTGGTAGCGCCTGCCCGCTTCGAGCTCCATCAGCTGGTCCGCGATCTGCTGCACGGTCTGGCGCTGGATGGGCTCGCCGCAGACGGGGCAGTGCGGGACGCCGATGCGCGCCCAGAGCAGACGCATGTAGTCGTAGATCTCGGTGATCGTTCCGACCGTGGACCGCGGGTTGCGGTTGGTGGACTTCTGGTCGATCGACACGGCGGGGCTCAGGCCCTCGATGAAGTCGACATCCGGTCGGTCGACCTGTCCGAGGAACTGCCTGGCGTACGCCGACAGCGACTCGACGTATCGGCGCTGCCCCTCGGCGAAGATCGTGTCGAAGGCGAGCGACGACTTGCCGGAGCCGGACAGCCCGGTGAAGACCACGAGCGAGTCCCTCGGGATCTCGAGGTCGACGTTGTGCAGGTTGTGCACCCGCGCTCCTCGCACGCTGAGGTGTGAACCCGTCACCTTGCCCATAACCACCCGATCAATTTCAGTCACTCGATCAATTCTCCGCTACTCGTCGCCCCAGGTCGGCTGTGTTCGCCCAGCGCAGATCGCACGCCGGCACAGATCGAAGATATGTTCGATTGTACCGGTTCATCGACAGACCTGTCACCGCTCGCCGCCGAGTCTATGCCGGACCACCGACATTGCTACCGGGGATCGTCCTGCTGCCCCGCCGGACGGTGCGGACGGCGCAGCAACAGAGGCACCGCGACGAGGAAGAGCGCCACGACCGCGACCCCGGTGAGCACCGCCGGCCACACCGTCGCACCGCCCCCGGCACTCGTCGTGAGCGCGAGCAACCCGACTGCGGCGAGCTGCACGGGCACCTGGACGATCACGAACCGCAGCAGCGACGGCAGCAGCACGGCGGGCTGCAGCCGGGCGAGCGGCGGCACCACGAGCATCCACGATGCCGTCAGGTGCAGAGCGTGCGCCCCGGCGATCAGCGCATACACCCGCCACTCGCCGACGGACTGCGGATGCAGCAGCACGGTGAACGCGAGCGCCCCGATGAGGAACCACGCCGTCAGCCAGCGCGGAACGGCGACGGCCGCCGCGGTGAGGGCGAGCGACACGGCCAGCCAGAATCCGGAGTCCGCGACGGTCAGGCAGAGCGCGAGGGCGATCACGCCGAAGAGGGCACGAACGCTCCACCCGGGAACGGTGACGCCGAGCACGGGTTCCGTGGCGTTTGCGCCGCTCACCGGGACCTCCTCGGCCTGCTCAGCTCGCGGAGGCGCGCATCCCTTGTGCCGGACTCGGCTCCGTCGTCGTCGGTGTCCTCCCAGGCGAGCACGTCGATGCCCGCCGCCGCCAACCGGCGGAAGCGCAGGGCGCGCTCGACCTCGACAACCTTCAGCGCCAGCCGCTCTCTCGGGGGAAGGTCGCGCGTGAGCCTGGCTGGCAGCACATCCACTGCGATCACCCGGTGCCCGGCGGCCCTCCAGACGAGCGCGAGGCGCAGCGGCTGCTCGTCGAGGAACGTCGACATCACGTAGACGAGCGCGCCGGGGGCGAGGATCGGCGCGCGCACCCGCTCGGTAGCCGCACCGCGCGGGCCGGTGAGCTCGACGGCGCGCGTCACCCGGTGCAGGTGCCTGGCACCCGCCCGGGGAGGGATGGCGCGGGCAGGGTCCGCGAGGTCGTCGAAGCCGACCCTGTCCCCCGCCGCGACGTACGCTCCGGCCAGCGAGACGACGGCCTCCCGCGCGAGATCCTGCGACGAGACGCCGGGCAGTGGATGCATGGCCGCCCAGTCCGCGACCCTCGCGGTGAGATCGTCCCTGCTGTCGATCACGAATTGGACGGCGGCGTCGGAGGTGGCCATCGTGCGGCGGACGAACAGCTCGCCGGCGCTCTGCGCCCGCCGGGCGGTCGCCTTCCAGTCGATGCGGCGCAGCCTGTCCCCCGGCTGGAACCGGTCGACATCCCGGAACTCGCCCCCATCCCCCGGCCGCGCCGACGGGTGCGGCCCGGTGAGCCCGATCAGCCGGGCGGGAAGCGGCAGGCTCCGCACCGGCACGACCCGCGGACGGACCACCCGGTCGAGCGCGGGCGCGGGCGCGGTATCGCCGACGAACGATGCGTCTGCGCCGATGACGCGGGCGGTCAGCTGCAACAGCCGCTGCGGTCCGGAGTGCACGACGACGATGTCGGCCGGGATGCGCGCTGCGGAACGCGGGGTGAGCACGGTGTCGAGCGGCGGCCGGTTCGGGAGCGCGATGCGGACGCCGACGGCGTCGATGCGGGTGGGGGTGGTGGAGGTGGGGGTGGTGGAGGTGGCGGTGGTGACGGAGCCGATGGCGCGGACGATGGCGCCTTGGGTGGTGCGGGTGGGCGCGGTGGTCTCGGCCGTGCGGCTCGACGGGCTGGTGGAGGAAGCAGGGACAACTGGAGAGTCGCCAGCGGATCCGTCGCGTGCGGGCTCGACCGACGCCGAGAACGCGAGCGGGATGCGCTCGCCGGGGCGGCGGTCCCAGCCGTAGGCCGCCGCGATGAGCAACGGGACACCAACCAGGGCCAGCTCGACCCTGCTCGCGATGAAACCGGCGCCGAGGCAGACGAGCGCGACGACCAGCGCCGCGACGACGGCCGGGCTGAGGTCCCACGAGGTGGATGCGGTGGTTGCGGGGGTGGCGGCGGTCGAGGAGGCAGCGGTGGCCGCGGTGGCAGCAGGGGCCGCGGCGGCAGCAGTGGTCGCGGAGGCGGCAGGAGTGGCGGCGGTCGTCGGCGTCGCTGAGGCTTGCGGCGGGCGGCCCGGCTCCTCGGCGGTCACCCGGGGAGCCCCGCATCCGGGACAGTCGCGCGGGCCGCATCCCGTGCTGCTCCGACCGACGGAGGACCGGGCACCGAGTTGACCACCTCGGTGACCACCTGGGAGGCCTGCACGCCGCTCGTCCAGGCCTGGACGGTGAGCGAGAGGCGGTGCGCGAGGACGGGCACCGCGACGGCTTTGACGTCGTCGGGGATCACGAAATCGCGTCCGGCCATCACGGCGCGGGCGCGCGCGACGAGCAGCAGCCCCTGCGAACCGCGCGGCGACGCCCCCACCTCCACCGACCGGTGACGGCGCGTGGCCGCGGCGAGGGCGACGCAGTATGCGGCGATGTCCTGGTCGACGTCGACCAGCTCGACGCCGTCCTGCATGGCGCGGAGCGTGGCGTCGTCGATCACCGGCTCGACCATCGCGACCTCCCTGCGCCTGCTCACCCGCGCGAGCAGCACGCGGCTCTCGCCCTGCGCATCCGGATAGCCGACGCTCAGCCGCACCATGAACCGGTCGAGCTGCGCCTCCGGCAACGCGTACGTGCCCTCGAACTCGATGGGGTTGGAGGTGGCGACGACATGGAAGGGCTCCGGCAGCGGGAAGCTCTGGCCCTCGACGGTGACCTGACCCTCGGCCATCGCCTCCAGCAGTGCGGACTGGGTCTTCGGCGACGTGCGGTTGATCTCGTCGGCGAGGAACAGGCCGGTGAAGATCGGCCCCGGGCGGAAGACGAACTCGGCCGACGCAGGTGCATAGACGAACGAGCCGGTGATGTCGGCGGGGAGCAGGTCGGGGGTGCACTGCAGGCGCCGGAAGTCGAGACCGATGGCCGACGCGATACTGCGCGCGGCGAGCGTTTTGCCGAGGCCCGGGACGTCCTCGAACAGCACGTGACCCCCAGCGAGGATGGTCGCCAGCGCCAGCTCGAGCGCCGGGCGCATCCCGACGACGACGCTGCCGACACGGTCGAGGATATCGCCGCTCAGCCGGGCGATCTCGGCGACGGGGAGCGCAGCGGGGCGCGCGGCGGGGCGCGCGGCGGGGAGGTCGCGGGAGGCGGCGGGCAGGTCGGGGGTGGCAGCTGTCATGGGTGCGGCTCCTGGGGCGGGGTGAGGGCGGTGGGGGCGGTGGGGGCGGTGGATGCGGTGGATGCGGCGTGTGGCTCGGCTCTGCCGACCGTGTGGTGGTCGCCCCCGTCGCCGACGGGGTCGACGGGGCCGATCGGGGCTTCGGCGAGGCGGGCGAGGGAGGTGACGATCGCCTCGAAGGTGGCGGGCTTCGGGGACTCGGCGGTGCCCCGGCGGAGGAGACGGACCGTGTCGGGGCCGAGGAGGCGGGCGATCTCGGGGGCGTCTGCGGGGTTGTCGAGGTCGAGGCCGTGGAGTTCGAGGGCGCTGGCCGTGACGGAGCGGAGGCGGCGGACAGCCTCCGGCGCGACTCCCCCGCCGCGGGTGTGCAGCGCCCAGCCGAGCTGGGACACGTCGCGGCGGGCGCCGTCGCGCGGGAGCACCGGGTCGGGAAGCCAGCCCACTCCTGCCTGCTCGCCGAGAACCGTCGCGCAGGCACCGGCGGCGAGGATGATCGCGGCCAGACCGATGGCGTGCTCGGGGTCGAGGCCGAAGAACCAGGCGACGAAGCCGGCGACTGCCGCGAGCAGGATGCACCCGGCGATGCGCCAGCGGAAACCGGCGGAGAACAGGAGACGCCTGCTGGGGGCGCGCGCGGGCGCGAGGCGCTCGGCCCGGAGGGTGGCGGCCGAGGCGGCGTGGTCAGTGGCGGGGGCGACAAGGCCGGTGGAGGACGCGCGAGCCTCGCCGGCGGGCGCGAGGTGCTCGGCGGCGGCGCGCTCGTCCCCGGTCACCGCGGGCCTCCGGTTGCGCTGCGGGGCGCCGTGGTCCAGGACGCGCGCAGTGCGTCCACTGCGGCGCGGGCGCGGGCGACCTCGTCGGCCGTGATCGGCGCGGCGCTGAAACGCGCGAGCAGGTAGAGGTCGAGGAGGGTGGTGGCGGCGTCGCGGTCGGTGGCGACCCGGACGACGACGCGGGTTGTGAATTCGCCGGGGGTCTCGGCGGGGAGTCTGCGCATCCCGGAGTCGGTGGCCGCCTCTTCCAGGCCGAGCCAGGCGCGTTCGATGGCGTCTCGGGGTTCGCGCGGTTCGGTCAGGCGGTCGTATGCCAGGTCGAGGCCGCGGCGGACCTGGACGGGTTCCGGGGTCGGCTCCTCCTCGGGTGCCGCGTCGCCGAGGGCGTCGGGGAGGAGCGGCAACGCATCCCGTTCCGGGAGGGTGAGACGGCGACGGACCGCTCGCCAGATGAGTGCTGCGACGATGACGAGCACGATCACGGCGGCGGCGACCACGAACCAGGAGATGTCGAACCGGGTGACGTGCTGCAGCTCGCGCGGAGCCGGAGACCCGGAGACGCTGGGGCCGGTCAGGTTCTGCGGGAGCGGGGGCTGGGATTCCGCGGGAGGGATCCAGCGCATCCCGGAGAAGACCGGGGCGCCCTGCACGGCCAGCGCGACCACGGCGATGAGCGCGAGCGCCGAGCAGGCGAGCAGCATCCGATGACGCTTCATCGCCCCGCCGTCGTCATCGCGCTCACCCTGCCACCGTATACCGGTCGCCCGATGGAGAGGCGAGGCCCGCTCAGCCCAGGTGGCCCGCCTTCTCCATCTGGCGGAGGTCGCGCTTGAGGTCGCCGAGTTCGTCGCGGAGGCGTGCGGCCAGCTCGAACTTCAGTTCGCCGGCGGCGGCGAGCATCTGGCCGTTGAGGTCGGCGATGAGAGCCTCGAGCTCGTTCGCGCCCTGCGCGGCGATGCCGCCCTTGCGGAGGTTGGGCGTCGGGCTCTTCTTCTTCGCCTCGCGGCCGGCCAGCATCGCTGCCGTGTCTGCGCCCTCGCGAGCGAGCACGTCGGTGATGTCGGCGATGCGCTTGCGCAGCGGCTGCGGGTCGATGCCGTTGACCCTGTTGTACTCGACCTGCCGCTCGCGGCGGCGGGTGGTCTCCTCGATGGCGTTCTTCATCGAGTCGGTGAGCACGTCCGCGTACATGTGGACCTGGCCGGAGACGTTGCGCGCCGCGCGGCCGATGGTCTGGATGAGCGAGGTCGACGACCGCAGGAAGCCTTCCTTGTCCGCATCCAGGATCGCCACGAGCGACACCTCGGGGAGGTCGAGACCCTCACGCAGCAGGTTGATGCCGACGAGCACGTCGTAGACACCCGCGCGCAGCTCGGTGAGGAGCTCGACCCGGCGGAGGGTGTCGACGTCGGAGTGAAGGTAGCGGACCTTCACGCCCGCCTCGGCGAGGAAGTCGGTGAGCTCCTCCGCCATCTTCTTGGTCAGCGTGGTGACCAGGACGCGCTCGTCGCGCTCGACGCGCAGCCGGATCTCCTCAAGCAGGTCGTCGATCTGGCCCTTGGTGGGCTTCACGACGATCTCCGGGTCGACGAGACCGGTCGGGCGGATGATCTGCTCCACGACGCCGTCGGCGATGCCCATCTCGTAGCGTCCGGGGGTGGCGGACAGGTAGACCGTCTGGCCGACGCGGTCTTTGAACTCGTTCCACTTGAGCGGGCGGTTGTCGAGCGCGCTCGGCAGGCGGAAGCCGTGCTCGACCAGCGTGCGCTTGCGCGAGGAGTCGCCCTCGTACATCGCGCCGATCTGCGGCACGGTGACGTGCGACTCGTCGATGACGACGAGGAAGTCGTCCGGGAAGTAGTCGAGCAGGCAGTTCGGCGCCTCGCCGGGCTGACGGCCGTCGATGTGGCGCGAGTAGTTCTCGATGCCGGAGCAGAAGCCGATCTGCTCCATCATCTCGATGTCGAACTGGGTGCGCATCCTGAGCCGCTGCGCTTCGAGCAGCTTGCCCTCGCGCTCCAGCTCGACGAGCCGGTCGTGCAGCTCGGTCTGGATGGTGCCGATGGCGCGCTGCATCGTGGCGGGGCTGGCCGCGTAGTGCGTCGCGGGGAAGATCGAGATCGCGTCGACCTTGGAGATGATCTCGCCGGTGAGCGGGTGCAGTGTGTAGATGGCCTCGATCTCGTCGCCGAAGAGCTCGATGCGGACCGCGTTCTCCTCGTAGACCGGGATGATCTCGATGGTGTCGCCGCGCACGCGGAACTTGCCGCGCGAGAAGTCGATGTCGTTGCGCTCGTACTGCATGCCGACGAAGCGACGGATGAGCTTGTCGCGCCCGACGTTCTCCCCCACCTGCAGGGCCACCATCGCCTCGAGGTATTCCTCCGCGGCGCCGAGGCCGTAGATGCAGGACACGGTGGAGACCACGACCACATCGCGACGGCTGAGCAGCGAGTTGGTGGTGGAGTGCCGCAGCCGCTCCACCTCCGCGTTGATCGATGAGTCTTTCTCGATGAAGGTGTCCGTCTGCGGGACGTATGCCTCTGGCTGGTAGTAGTCGTAGTAGGAGACGAAGTATTCGACCGCGTTGTTGGGCATGAGCTCGCGGAACTCGTTGGCCAGCTGGGCGGCGAGGGTCTTGTTGTGGGCGAGCACGAGCGTCGGCCGCTGCACCTGCTCGATCAGCCAGGCCGTGGTGGCCGACTTGCCTGTTCCCGTCGCGCCGAGCAGCACGACGTCGGTCTCGCCGGCGTTGATGCGACCGGCGAGTTCGGCGATGGCCTGCGGCTGGTCGCCACTCGGCTGGTATTCGCTGACGACCTCGAAGGGACGGACGGCGCGCGTGGGTTGCATGTGTCCAGTCTAGGAAGGACCACCGACATTCCTGGCGGTGTGCGCTCTGAGCGGAACGGCTGTCAGCCGCGCAGCCTGTCCCACAGCGCGTCGGTCTGCGCGAGCGTCTGCTCCAGGGTGCCGTCGGTGTCGATCACCACGTCGGCGACCGCCAGACGCTCCTCGTCGGTCGCCTGCGAGCCGACCCTGCGCCGCGCCTCCGCCTCGTCCGTCCCCCGCAGCTCCACCAGCCTCCGGATGCGCGTGTCCGCCGACGCGTGCGCCACCACGATCAGATCGAACGGGTACTCGTTGGCCGACTCGACCAGCAGGGGCACGTCGTAGACGACGACGGCATCCGGATCGGCCTCCCCCGCCGCACGGAAACGCTCGGTGGACAGGGCGAGCACCGCGGGGTGGGTGATCGCATTCAGCCGCAGCCGAGAATCCTCGTCGGCGAAGATGATCGCACCGAGTGCCGGCCGGTCGAGGCTGCCGTCCCCGCGGATCACCTGCGGCCCGAACGTCTCGGCGATCTGCGCGAGCGCCGGGGTGCCCGGCTCGACCACCTCCCTCGCGATGCGGTCGGCGTCGACGACGACGGCCCCGCGTTCGGCGAGGCGGCGGGCGATGGTCGATTTGCCGGAGGCGATCCCGCCGGTGAGTCCGATCAGCTGCACCAGACCATGCTAACCGCGTCGTGCCGCCGCCGGCACGCTCGCGTTAACGCCGGAACGGCCGGCCCCGTGAGGGACCGGCCGTTCCGGATGAACCGCTTAGGAGTTCGAGCTGAGCTTCTCGCGCAGAGCGGCGAGCGACTCGTCGTCGGCCAGCGTTCCGCCCGAGGTGGACTCGGAGGTGAAGGTCGAACCGCCGGTGGACGCGGTGCCCTCGGCTGCGGCCTCTTCGAGACCCTTGGCGACCTGCTTCTTGTGGGCCTCCCAGCGAGCCTGGGCTGCAGCGTAGTCCTGCTCCCACTTCTCGCGCTGGGCCTCGAAGCCTTCCTTCCACTCGTTCGTCTCGGGGTCGAAGCCCTCAGGGTACTTGTAGTTGCCCTGGTCGTCGTACTCCGTGAGCATGCCGTAGAGCGCCGGGTCGAACTCGGTGCCCTCGGGGTCGACGCCCTCGTTCGCCTGCTTCAGCGAGAGGGAGATGCGACGACGCTCGAGGTCGATGTCGATGACCTTGACGAAGACCTCGTCGCCGACCGAAACGACCTGCTCGGCGAGCTCGACATGCTTGCCCGACAGCTCCGAGATGTGCACGAGGCCCTCGATGCCGTCTGCGACGCGAACGAACGCACCGAACGGAACCAGCTTGGTGACCTTGCCCGGTGCGACCTGACCGATCGCGTGGGTGCGGGCGAAGACCTGCCACGGGTCCTCCTGCGTCGCCTTGAGCGACAGCGAGACGCGCTCGCGGTCCAGGTCGACCTCGAGGATCTCGACGGTGACTTCCTGACCGACCTCGACGACCTCGGAGGCGTGCTCGATGTGCTTCCAGGAGAGCTCGGAGACGTGGACGAGACCGTCGACGCCGCCCAGGTCGACGAACGCACCGAAGTTGACGATCGACGACACGACACCCTTGCGGACCTGGCCCTTGTGCAGGTTGTTCAGGAACGTGGTGCGGCTCTCGGACTGGGTCTGCTCGAGCAGGGCACGGCGCGACAGGACCACGTTGTTGCGGTTCTTGTCGAGCTCGAGGATCTTCGCCTCGATCTCCTGGCCGAGGTACGGCGTGAGGTCGCGCACGCGGCGGAGCTCGATGAGCGACGCCGGGAGGAAGCCACGGAGGCCGATGTCGACGATGAGTCCACCCTTGACGACCTCGATCACGGTACCGGTGACAACGCCATCGGCTTCCTTGATCTTCTCGACGTCGCCCCACGCGCGCTCGTACTGCGCACGCTTCTTGGACAGGATGAGGCGGCCTTCCTTGTCCTCCTTCTGGAGAACGAGCGCCTCGACGGTGTCGCCGACCTCGACGACCTCGGTGGGGTCGACGTCGTGCTTGATGGAGAGTTCGCGGGAGGGGATGACACCCTCGGTCTTGTAACCGACGTCGAGGAGGACCTCGTCGCGGTCGATCTTGACGACGGTACCTTCGATGAGGTCTCCGTCGTTGAAGAACTTCAGCGTCTTTTCGACCGCGGCAAGAAAGTCTTCAGCAGATCCGATGTCGTTGATGGCGACCTGCTTGGGTGCCTTGTCGGTCGTTGCGGTTGTCATGTAGTGAGTGCTCCGTTATGGACATAATTCAGGCCGGTCGCGATGGTGCTTCTGTTTTGTTCCGCGAACGGCAGGCGGATAGAGGTGCCACAAATGTGACAGTCCAGTCTAGCTGTGTAATGCGGTGGGCGGCAAGCCGCGGGCGGCGACGATCTCGGCGAGTGCCGGCTCGAGGTCCGGTTGAGCGAATTCGTAGCCGGCTTCGAGCAGCCGTTCCGGCACGACCCAGCGGCTTTTCAGCACGAGTTCGGTCTCGGTGCGGATCGCGATCGAGCCGACCTCGAGCATCCACCGGTATGCCGGGAACCCGAACGGCACTCCCAGGACGCGGCGCAGCGTGGCCATGAAGGTGCGGTTGTCGGTGGGGTTCGGCGACGACACGTTGACAACGCCGTCGAGCTCCGGATGCGCGCGCACGAACTCGATGACACCCAGCACGTCCCGGATGTGCACCCAGCTGAACCGCTGCCGCCCTCCGCGGGCGCGGAACTCGTGGAAGGTGCCTGCATTCCTGCGCGCGGCCGTCGCGAACCACGGCCCGTCGACCTGCGGGCCGCCGAGCCCGAACTGCGCGAGCCTGATCAGCGGGGCGAGCGCGCTCCCGTCGCCGAGTACGATGGCCATCCGCAGCGCGACGCGGCGGGTGTACGGCAGGTCTCGCTCGAAGAACGCCCTCTCCCACGCCGTGGCGACGTTCACCGAGAATCCCGTGCCGAGTTCACCGCCGCGCTCGGTCATCGCGCGGTCCTCCGCGTGACGGTAGATGGTGGCAGTGGACGAGTTGATCCAGAGCGGAGGAGGGCTGTCGCTCGCGGCGATCGCGTCGCCGATGGCCCTGGTGGTGTCGAGCCGGGAGCGGAACACCTCGGCGCGGTTGGCGTCCGTGTAGCGGCAGTTGACGCTCTTGCCGGCCAGGTTGACGACCAGGTCGGCGCCGTCCACCACCCGCCGGATGCTGTCTTGGTCGGCCCAGGTGGCATCAGCGCCTCTGCGTCCGATGGTCTGCACGACGGCCCCGGATGCGCGGAACGCCTCCGTCAGGTACTGGCCGATGAAACCGGATGCCCCGGCGATGACGATGCGGTGGCTCACGCGTCCCGCTCCCCCTGTTCGATCTGATAGCGGAACGTCCCCGCGTATTCGTAGAGCCTACCGACGCCCGGCAGGTCGAGCCTGATCGAGACGAGCTGCGCATCCCGTTCGTCGTCGTAGCGCTCGGTGAGCTGCACCCGCGGAGCAACCAGCCGGGGCACCGGGATGCGCGCCCTCCCGAGCAGGAACGCCACCCTGGTGGACGTGAGCGTCAGCCCGCCGTCGACCACCGCGGCGTCGAAATGCGCCGACACGCGGGCGGGACGGCCGAGCGTGTCCACGATGACGCCGCCCTCGACGGTGATCTCGTCGACCATCGCGCGTCGCCCGGAGGCGAGCAGGAAGACCCGCGTCGCCCGCACGGACGGGACGCCGCCGGCCGTCACGCCGGGCGCGTTCCACACCGTGAACGGCACGTCGCGTTCCCATACGGGGAACACGACGTGCGCCCTGGCGAGCACCGCCAGGGCCGGCCACAGCCAGCGCCGGGGAGTGCCGACCGTGTCGAACACGCCCCGGCCGAAGCCGTGACCACCCTCCGGGATGCCGTCGAAGTACGCATTCAGCCGCGGATGCAGGCCGTCGAAGGCGTCACCGAGGACGACCCGGTACGGCGAGGTCGCCATCCGGTGCTCAGTCGAGCAGGGCCGACTTCAGGGTGTCGAGGCCGACACCGCCGATGTCGAGCGCCTTCTTGTGGAACGCCTTGATGTCGAAGGACGCCCCCTCGCGACGCGCGTACTCGTCGCGCAGCTGCTCCCAGATGCGCTGACCGATCTTGTACGACGGCGCCTGGCCGGGCCAGCCGAGGTAGCGGTTCACCTCGAAGCGCACGAAGCCGTCGTTCATGTTCACGTTCTCGCCGAGGAACTGGAAGGCGTACTCCCCCGTCCACGGGCCCGAGCCGTCCGGCAGCTGCTTCTCGAGGTGCACGCCGATGTCGAGCACGACGCGGGCGGCGCGCATCCGCTGACCGTCGAGCATCCCGAGCCTGTCCGCCGGGTCGTCGAGGTAGCCGAGCTGCTCCATCAGGCGCTCCGCATACAGGGCCCAGCCCTCCGCGTGGCCCGAGGTGCCCGCGATGCGGCGCCAGGAGTTGAGCTGCGCCTTGTTGTAGGTGGCCTGTGCGATCTGGAGGTGGTGTCCTGGGACGCCCTCGTGGTAGACCGTGGTCAGCTCGCGCCAGGTGTCGAACTCGGTGACGCCCTCCGGGACGCTCCACCACATCCGGCCGGCGCGGGCGAAGTCGTCGCTCGGGCCGGTGTAGTAGATGCCGCCTTCCTGGGTCGGCGCGATCATGCACTCGAGCCTGCGGATCTCGGTGGGGATGTCGAAGTGCGACGTGCCGAGCTCCTCGATGGCGCGGTCGCTGGTCTCCTGCATCCAGCGTTGCAGGGCGTCCGTGCCGTGCAGTTTGCGGCTGGCGTCGCCGTCGAGGAACTCGATGGCCTCCGCGACGGTCGCTCCCGGCTTGATCTCGCGCGCGATCGACTCCTGCTCCGCGACCATGCGGGCGAGTTCCTCGATGCCCCACTCGTAGGTCTCGTCGAGGTCGACCGTGGCGCCGAGGAAGCTGCGCGACGCGAGGGCGTAGAGCTCGCGGCCCACCGCATCCTTCTCGGGAGCGTGCTGCGCGAGCTCGTCCTTCAGGAAGCCGGCCAGCTTGGCGTATGCCGCTGCCGACTCCTTGGCGCCTGCTGCCAGGTCGGCGGACAGGGATGCGGGGAGTTCGGCGTCTCCTGCCTTCGCGCCCGCGGTGAACTCGAAGAAGAAGCCGGTGTCGGCCACCTGCTTGTTCGCCTGCGCGAGCACCTCGCGCACCTGCCGGATGGCCGGGACGTTCCCGCTCGCGATCCCGCTGCGCAGGGTCTCGATGTAGCCGTCCATCGCGGCGGGCAGATTGTGCAGGCGCTTCGCGACGTTGGCCCAGTCGTCTTCCGTGTCGGTGGGGACGAGGTCGAAGATGTCGCGCAGCTCCTGGGCCGGAGAGGCGATCACGTTGAGGTCGCGCTGGTTGAAACCGGCCTCGTGCTTCTCGACGGTGAGCTGCAGGTCGCGGGTGAGGTCCATCTTGGTGACCCTGTCGATGTCGTCGACGGGCTCGGCGGCCTGGATCTTGGCCAGGGTCTCCCTGACTTTGCCGACGGCCTGCTCGGCACCGGCCGGCGAATAGTCGGCGTACTCGCCCTCCCGGCCTGGGCGGCCGAGCCAGACGTGGAACTCCGGATACAACTCGAGCTGGGTGTCCACCCACTCCTCGGCGATCGTGTCGACCGGAGTGGGTGTGCGGTTCTCTTCTGTCATACCTCGACCCTATTGCGGCACCCCGCCTCCTCACCATGCCCGATCCGCGAGATGCCAGGAACTGTCGCGAATCCCGGGCGTTTCGCGACAGTTACTGGCATCTCGCCGGGCCGCCGGAGGCGGGCAGGAGGGGCAGGAGCGGCAGACTCAGTGGGCCGCCGCGTCCCAGTTGGGACCGCGGCCGACCTGCACGTCGAGCGGCACGCGGAGGTCGGCGGCGTGCGCCATCCGGTTGCGGACGATGCCCTCCAGCGCGTCCCACTCGCCGCTCGCGACCTCGAAGATCAGTTCGTCGTGCACCTGCAGCAGCATCCGGGATTCGAGCTTCTGGTCGATCAGGTCGCCCGCGATGCCGAGCATCGCGATCTTCATGACGTCGGCAGCCGAGCCCTGGATGGGCGCGTTCAGCGCAGCGCGCTCCGCGTTCTCGCGCAGCACCCTGTTGGTGCTCGTGAGGTCGGCGAACGGGCGGCGGCGTCCGAAGATCGTCTCGGTGTATCCGTCGACGCGGGCCTGCTCGACGACGTTGCGCAGGTAGTCTCGCACGTTGCCGAACCGCTCGAAGTAGTCCGTCATCAGCTGGCGCGCCTCGGACGTCTCGATGCGCAGCTGCTTCGACAGCCCGAACGCGCTCAGCCCGTATGCGAGGCCGTACGACATCGCCTTGACCTTCGACCGCATCGTGGAGGTGACCTCCTCCGGCGCGACGCCGAAGATGCGGGCGCCGACGAACCGGTGCAGGTCTTCCCCGGCGTTGAACGCCTCGATGAGGCCGGGATCTTCGGAGAGGTGCGCCATGATGCGCATCTCGATCTGCGAGTAGTCGGCGGTCAGCAGCGTCTCGAACCCCTCGCCGCTGCGGATGGCGGAGCGGATCTCCCTGCCCTCCTCGGTGCGGACCGGGATGTTCTGCAGGTTGGGGTCGTTGGACGAGATGCGGCCGGTGCTCGTGCCGGTCTGGTCGTAGGTGGTGTGGATGCGCCCGTCCGGCTCGACGGCGCGCTCGAGCGTCTCGACGATCTGCTTGAGCTTCGTCGCATCCCGGTGCTGCAGCAGCAAGCCGAGGAAGGGGTGCGGGTTCTTCTCCTGCAGGTCGGCCAGCGATGCAGCGTCGGTGGAGTATCCGGTCTTGGTGGAGCGGGTCTTCGGCATCTGCAGGTCGTCGAAGAGCACCTGCTGCAGCTGCTTGGGCGAACCGAGGTTGACCTCGCGCCCGATCTCCGCGTATGCGCGGGCGGCGTAGTCGTTGGCTTTGTCCGTCAGCTCGCCGCGGAGGCGCGCGAGCACCTCGCTGTCGATGCTGACACCGGTGAGCTCCATCTCGGCGAGCACGGCGACGAGCGGCAGCTCGATGTCGTCGAGCACGGCACGCGTGCCGTCGTCGAGCGCGATCATCTGCGCCTCGGCGACCCTCCGCATGTACCAGGCCTCGGTCGCCGGGCTCACCGCATCCGTGAGCGCGACCAGCTGGTTCGGGTCGGACACCGGCAGCGTCTCGCCGAGCACCTCGTACACCTGCTCGGCCAGCGACTGGGCAGCAGCGCCCGGACGCACCAGCCAGGATGCGATGCTCGTGTCGAAGGCGAGCCCGTCCACGATCAGCCCGGCGCGGCTCATCGCCTTGAACTGCGGCTTGGCGCGGAAGAAATACTTGGGCGCGCTGCTCGCGAACCACTCCTCGAGGGCGTCGTAGTCCTTGCGGCCGGCCGCCCACGGCACATACACCGTGTCGTCGTCGGCGGCGAGCCCGAATCCGGTGACGCCGGCCGGGCCGAGCTCGACCTGCATGCCGACGGCGTTGCCGTCCGCGGACGCCTTGGCCAGCCAGTTCGCGAGCTCCTCGTCGACCATCGTGCGCACCGGCGGGATGGCGATGGCGCCGGTCTCGATCGCCGCGCTCGCTCCGGATGCGCCGTCCAGCTGGCCCTCCTCCGCCGCGGTCTTGAGCAGCCGGTCGAGCAGGGTCTTGAACTGCAGCTTGGCGAAGATGTCGCGCACGGCGTTCTCGTTGAGCGGGCGGCGCTCGAGGTCGGAAGGGCCGACGGGCAGGTCGACGTCGGTCAGGAGCTTGTTGAGGCGGCGGTTGCGGAGCGCGTTCTCCTGCTGGTCGCGCAGGTTCTGCCCGACGACGCCCTTGATCTCGTCGGCGTGGGCGAGGAGGTTCTCGACGGTGCCGTACTGCTGCACCCACTTGACCGCCGTCTTCTCCCCCACCTTGTCGATGCCGATGAGGTTGTCGCTGGTCTCGCCGACGAGAGCGGCGATCTCCGGATACTGGTGCGGCTCGATGCCGTAGCGCTCGCGCACGGCGGCGGGGTCGTAGACCTTCAGCTCCGAGACGCCGCGGACGTTCGGGTAGAGCAGCGTGACGTCGTCGTTGACCAGCTGGATGGTGTCGCGGTCGCCGGACACGATGAGCACCCGGTAGCCCTGCTCGGCCCCCTGCGCGGAGAGCGTGGCCAGGATGTCGTCGGCCTCGTAGTCCTCCTTGGCGATGGTCGTGATGTTCATCGCGTGCAACGCCTCTTCGAGCAGCGGGATCTGCCCGACGAACTCGGACGGCGTCTCGCCGCGGGTGCCCTTGTACTCCGGGTACTCCCTCGTGCGGAAGGAGTATCGCGAGATGTCGAACGCCACGGCGATGTGGGTCGGACGCTGCTGGGAGAGCAGGTTGATGAGCATCGCGATGAAGCCGTGGATGGCGTTCGTGTGCTGGCCTTCGCGGTTGACGAAGCTGTCCACCGGGAGCGCGTAGAAGGCGCGGAATGCCAGCGAATGGCCGTCGATGATCAGGAGGGTAGGCTTTTCGGAGTCTGACACCAGGACAGCCTACAAGGCACCTGTGACACCCAGACGACCGGACAGACGAAGGTGAGAAAGGCCGCCGATGACCGAGGACGCGCTCGCATACGTGAACCAGAGGGGCCTCGGCAAACTGGCCGAGAAGATGGGGATCGAGATCCTCGAATTCACCATCGAACGGGCCGTGGCCAGGATGCCCGTCGAGGGCAACCAGCAGCCGGCCGACCTCCTGCACGGCGGGGCGTACGTGGTGCTCGGCGAGTCCCTCGGCTCGATGTCCGCCAACCTGCACGCGGGCGCCGACCGGCTCGCGGTGGGCATCGAGATCAACGCGACGCACACCCGCTCGGCGACGAGCGGCTATGTGACGGGCGTGTGCACCCCCATCCACCTGGGGCGCACGCTCACGACGCACGAGATCGCGGTCACCGACGAGCAGGGCCGCCGCTGCTCGACCATCCGGATCACGAACCTGATCAAGGATCGCTGACGCAAGGATCCCCCGCACGAACACAGAAGCGCGGCCCCGGATGTACCGGGCCGCGCTTCTGAACGTTCTGGGCTCTGCTCTACTTCTTCGGAGCGAGCTGCTCGATGATCGCCTGGGCGACGTCGTGCATGGTGAGGCGGCGGTCCATCGACGCCTTCTGGATCCAGCGGAACGCCTCGGGCTCGGTGAGGCCCATCTTCTCGTTGAGGAGGCCCTTGGCGCGGTCGACGAGCTTGCGGGTCTCGAAGCGCTCCACCATGTCGGACACCTCGGCTTCGAGGGCGATGATCTGGGCGTAGCGCGCGAGAGCGATCTCGATGGCGGGCAGCAGGTCGTTCGGCGTGAACGGCTTGACGACGTATGCGAGGGCTCCCGCCTCCGTCGCGCGCTCCACGAGCTCCTTCTGGCTGAACGCGGTGAGGAGGACGACGGGGGCGATGTGGCCCTTCGAGAGGCGCTCGGCCGCGGAGATGCCGTCGAGCTGAGGCATCTTGACGTCCATGATCACCAGGTCGGGACGCAGCTCGGTGGCCAGCGCGACGGCGGTCTCGCCGTCTCCGGCCTCTCCGACGACCTCGAATCCGTTGTCGCGGAGGATCTCGACGATGTCGAGCCGGATGAGGGATTCGTCTTCGGCGACGACGACGCGCCGTGGTGCGGTGGGTGTAGCTTCCTGGTCAGTCACGGACAAAAGCCTACGGTATTGTTCAGGTGTTGTTGTGCGCCGGTGTGGCGGAATGGCAGACGCGGAGCACTCAAAATGCTTTGTCCGAGAGGGCGTGTGGGTTCGAGTCCCACCACCGGCACAATGACCTGGCCCCCGGAAACGCACCCCCGGATGTGGGGACAGCCCGCGCGTAGGGCTGTGCATCGGCCGAACCTCAACTAGTCTGCCTGGGACCGCACCGACAGGCGGTCAGGGGAGAAACAACCATGCGTTCCAGGCTCAGGGTCGGCCTTGCCACGACCTTCACACTCGTGACGACGGTCGGTCTCGTCGTGGCTGGAGCTCAGCTCCCCGCCACGGCGGCGCAAGAGCCGTCGCCGTCACCGTCCAGCACATCCACGTCTCCGCCGGCTCCCGCAGCCGGTTCGGAGGCGGCGCCAACCGCTGCTCCGACCGCGCAGCCGACACCGGCACCCACATCGGATGCGGCACCCGCCACTCCACCGGCCGCAGCCCCGGATGCGAGCGCGCCCGCAGCGCCCGCGCCCACCCCAGCAGCGCCTGGTTCGACCGTCGCGGCCGATCCCGCCCTCGCCGAGATGAACGCCGCCCGCAACCACTCGATGGGTTCGACGTTCTCGCTCAGCGGTGCTGCCGCCGACGCGGCGGCGGGCAACGACGCGGGAAGCCAGGCGCGCACCTTCAGCGCTGCGGCCACCACGTTCCCGCCCGGCGTCCGCGGTCTGGACGTCAGCGGCTGGCAGACCAACATCAACTGGAACCAGGTCTGGGCGGACGGCGGACGCTTCGCATACATCAAGGCGACGGAGGACCTCGACTACAAGAGCAGTCAGTTCTCCACGCAGTACAGCGGCGCGTACAACGTCGGCATCATCCGCGGCGCGTACCACTTCGCCACGCCGAACACCTCGTCGGGCGCCGCGCAGGCGCGCTTCTTCGTGCAGAACGGCGGAGGCTGGTCGGCGGACGGCCGCACCCTGCCCCCGCTGCTCGACATCGAGTTCAACCCGTACGGCGGCAGCAACACCTGCTGGGGCCTGAGCGCTCCGCAGATGGTCGCCTGGGTCGCCGACTTCGTGAACACCGTCACGGCGATGACCGGCATCGCGCCCGCCATCTACACGAACACCAACTGGTGGAACCTGTGCACGGGCGGGAGCGCGGCCTTCGGCGCGTACCCCCTGTTCGTCGCCAACTACTCCAACATCAGCACCCCTCCGCTTCCGCCGGGCTGGGGCTCGTACACGATCTGGCAGTTCGCGAACGGCGTCGGGCCGTTCCCCGGTGACCAGGATGTGTTCAACGGCTCGCTGAAGGACCTGCAGGCGTTCGCGCTCGGCAACCGTCTCGCGGGCGCTGACGCGTTCGGCACGAGCGCGGCGCTCTCGTCCACCTTCTCCCCCGGCGTCCCCGTGGCGTACGTGGCGTCCGGGTACAACTATGCGGACGCGTTGGCGGGCGGCCCGGCTGCAGGTAAACAGCGCGGACCCGTGCTGCTCGTGCAACCGTACGGCGTCCCCGACGTGATCGCGACGGAGCTCAAACGCCTGAGACCGGCGCGCATCGTGGTGCTCGGCGGTCCGACGGCGATCTCGGACGGCACCGTGTCCGCGCTCCGCGCATACACGTCCGGCGGGGTGACCAGGCTGGCGGGCTCCGACCGGTTCGAGACCAGCGTCGCCGTGTCGAAGAGCGCCTTCGGGGCGAATCCGTCCGTCGCGTACATCGCGACAGGGATGAACTTCCCGGATGCCCTCACCGGAGCCTCCGTCGCCGCGGGCTCCGCGCACAGCGGGCCGCTCCTGCTCGTGACGAGCGTGAGCATCCCGCCCAGTGTCGCCGGCGAGCTGCAGCGGCTGCGTCCGGGCAAGATCGTGGTGCTCGGCGGGACGGACGCGATCAACACGTCCGTCGAGGCGGCGCTGAAGTCGTACACATCCGGCTCCGTCACGCGCATCTCCGGGGACGATCGGTACATCACCAGCGCGAAGGTGTCCCAGGCGAACTTCGCCCCGGGCGTCGCCGCCGCGTACATCGCGGTCGGGACGAACTTCCCCGACGCGCTCTCCGGGGCTCCGGTCGCCGGCATTGCGAACGCGCCGGTGCTGCTCACCCAGTCGACGGCCATCCCGCAGTCGATCGCCGCTGAGCTGACCCGCCTGAAGCCGAAGAAGATCGTCATCCTCGGCGGTTCGGCTGCCGTCAGCGCCTCGGTCGCCGCAGCGCTGAACGGCTACGTGGTGAAGTAGGGCTCCGTCCGGCCACGCCGGGCTCTGAGCGCGCATCCGGATGTTCCGGGCGGCGCGCCAGGGTCCGGCGTTTCCGTGCCCGGCCCGGAGTCACCGGCCCGATCCAGCGGCCGCGACAGCGATGCGTCAGATGCGGGCGCCGACGACCGTCGCCGCGAAACGCCGTGCCCGCTCGGCGAGCCCGGCGATCCTGTCGGCGACCACCGTGTCGGCGTCGAACCCGACGTACGCGGGAGGCGGCGTCCTCCGCACGTTCTCGCTGCACTCGAAGCCGCCGCACAGCATCGTGCCCACCGTGTCGCCGTTGCGACCGGCCTGCCCGGCCCTCCTGGCCACGTAGAGGTACACGTCGCGGGTGGCGTGCACATCCTGGCACCAGCCGCACATCGACGGCGCGTGCGACCGCATCGACGCGTCGGAGGCGCGCAGCACGATGCCCACCGGGCCGTTCTCGGTCGGCACTACGACGTAGCCGCGCTGCGGGATGCGCGGGTCGCGCCAGCCGAGGTACTCCCGCCTCGACCAGTCCACCTCGTGCATGCCGGGCGGCAACGGCAGCTCGGCCGCCTCGCTCCTCGAACAGTTGACGAACGACTCCCGGATCTGCTCCTGGGTCAGTGTCTCCATGCGCACCTCCGGATTCCATGCTCGCACAGCTTGACCCTGACCCAGAGGTCACGGTCTAGCCTCGCCGCATGACAACACTCAACGCCGTCACAGACGCGACATTCCCGGAGGCCGTGCTCGCCGCATCCGGAACCACCATCGTCGAGTTCTGGGCGGAGTGGTGCGGCCCGTGCCGCGCGCTCGGCCCCATCCTGGAACAGCTCGCCGACGAGCACGCCGACCGCATCAGCATCGTGAAGATCAACGCGGACGACAACCCGCAGGCCTCGGCCACCTACCGTGCGATGTCGCTGCCGGTGATGAAGGTCTTCCAGAACGGCGAGGTGGTGAAGACCATCGTCGGCGCCAAGCCGAAGCCGGCGCTCGAGTTCGAGCTGGCCCCGTATCTCGCCTAGCTCCACTCAGGTGAGGTCGTCGAACGCGCCGCTCACCCAGCCGATGTAGCGCTCGGCCGACCGCAGCACCGCCGCGCGCGCATCCACGGGCACCACGTTGCCCAGGTTGCCGTACAGCCGGTCGAACGGCCGTTCGCAGACCCTGTCGGCCGTCCGCCGCACGACGGCGGCCGACAGCGGGATCGCATTCGGGAAGCTGCGCATGAACGTCACCCAGCGCTGCGACGGGCCGGGGAACACGGTGTCGCCGGCGAGCACCACCCCACGGTCCCAGTGCACGATCGCGCTGCCGGGGAAATGACCGCCGATCGTGCGCAGCGTCACGCCGGGCAGCACCTCCTCGTCTCCGCTCCAGGTCCGGATGCTCGGCTCGTCCCGCTGCACCCAGTCGCGGTCCGCGGTGTGAACCAGCACGGGCGGGTCGCCGAGCATCCTGGACCAGGAGGTCTGCGCACCGAACATGTGCGGGTGACTGGTGGCGATGACCGCGACGCCGCCGAGATCCTGCACGGCGGCGGCCGCGGCTTCGTCGACGTAGCCCGTCGGGTCCCAGAGCAGGTTGCCCTCGGGCGTGCGCAGCAGCATGCTCTGCTGGCCGATGCCGATCTTGGGCTCGGACCGCAGCGCGTACAGATCGGGCTCGAGCTCGCTGACGGTCACCCGCTCCCCCGCACGCTGCAGCGCCTGCAGCGACGTCCACTCCTGCCCGTCGGGCGGCACGTACTGCCGCTCGTCCTCGCAGATCGGGCACGAAGCGGGAGGTTCGTCTCCCGCGGGGAACTCCACGGCGCACGCAGCGCACAACCAGTCGACCACCCTGCGACGATACGCCGCAGCAGGCGACCTGCGGAATACCCGGATCGGGGGCATGATTGTGTTCACTGTGAAACGCATCGGATTCCTCTCCTTCGGCCACTGGCAGCCGATCCCCGGCTCTGTGTCGCGCACGGCGGCGGACGCTCTGCAGCAGACCATCGAGCTGGCGGTCGCCGCCGAGGAGGTCGGCGTCGACGGCGCGTACGTGCGCGTGCACCACTTCGCCAGGCAGCTGGCGTCTCCGTTCCCGCTGCTCGCGGCGATCGGCGCCCGCACGAGCACCATCGAGATCGGCACGGGCGTGATCGACATGCGCTACGAGAACCCGCTCTACGCCGCGGAATCCGCAGCGGCGGCCGACCTGATCAGCGGCGGGAGACTGCAGCTCGGCATCAGCAGGGGGTCACCGGAGACGGCGCTGCACGGCTACGAGTCGTTCGGCTACGTGCCCGCGGACGACGAATCCGACGCCGACATGGCCCGCCGCCACACCGAGGTGTTCCGCGCCGCGATCGCCGGGGCCGGGATCGCGATGTCCAACCCGCAGATGACCGGTGTCTCGCAGCCGCTCGCCATCGAGCCGCGCTCTCCCGGCCTGGACGAGCGCATCTGGTGGGGTGCCGGCAGCCGCGCCACGGCGGTGTGGACGGCCGAGCAGGGCATGAACCTGATGAGCTCCACCCTGCTCACGGAAGACACCGGGGTGCCGTTCGACCAGCTGCAGGCCGAGCAGATCCGGATGTTCCGGGATGCCTGGCGCGAGGCAGGTCACGAGCGCGAGCCCCGCGTCTCGGTCAGCCGCAGCATCATCCCGATCATCGACGACGAGACCCGCCGCTACTTCGGCGCGAGCGCCGTGGCGGAGTCGAGCGACCAGGTCGGTCACCTCGACGGAGGACTCGCCCGCTTCGGCCGCAGCTTCGTCGGTGAACCGGACGTGATCGCGGCCGAGCTCGCGGCGGACGAGGCCGTGCAGGCGGCGGACACGGTGCTGGTGACGGTGCCGAACCAGCTCGGCGTCGAGTTCAACGCGCGCATCCTGCAGTCGATCGTGCGGGATGTCGCGCCGGCAGCCGGGTGGCGATGAGCGGTCGGCGATGAGCGGCGAGCGGCTCATCCCGCGGCGCACCCCCGAGTCGCGGGCGGTGACGGAGCGGGTGCAGACCGTGCTCGGTCTCACCTCGCGGCTCAACGCTCTTCCGTTCACGGACGAGTCCGGGCGGGCGGCGCTGCTGAGCGAGATCATCGGCGGCCCGCTCCCCGCCGGGCTGACCGTCTATCCCCCGTTCTACTGCGACCACGGACTCGGGCTCACCCTGGGTGAGCGGGTGTTCGTGAACCAGAACTGCTCGTTCTACGACATCGGCGGCATCACCATCGGCGACGGCACGATGATCGGCCCTGGCGTCACGCTCAGCACGGCCGGGCATCCCGTCGCGCCGTCCGAGCGCTACGACGGCATCACGGCCGCGCCCATCGTGATCGGCGCAGAGGTGTGGATCGGCGCGAACGTGACCGTGACCCCCGGGGTGACCATCGGTGACGGTGCCGTGATCGGGGCGGGCGCGGTGATCGCGAAGGACGTCGCACCGCGGACCGTCGTCACGGCGGGCAGCCAGGTGGTGCGGAAGGTCCTCTAGCGGCCCGCCGTGCGCGTCACAGCTCCTGCCGTCGGAACAGCCCGGCAGCGCCCAGCACCGCCAGCACGGCGACGGCCAGCGAGATGAGCACCGACCACAGCACGGCGTCGCCGTCCGTGGGCGCCCCGGCCGCCAGCGACGTGGCCTGGCCGAGCAGCCCGGCCGGCGACCAGTCGGCGAGCGGCTTCCACACGCCGGCGACCGAGATCACCGCGAACAGGCCGAGTCCAGCGCCCGCCGCGCCCGCCGCCGACGGGATGAGCACCGAGAACAGGGTCATCACGGCCAGGTAGAACACCGCGAGCACCAGCCAGACCAGCGCCGACGACCAGAGCGCGCCTCCCGGAGCCTCGCCGAACACGGCGGCGGTCACCGCCCAGGTCACGAGGGTCCCGGCCACCAGCAGCACCGCGAGGTAGACCGCGTTGACGATGGCCTTCACCACCACGAACGCCACCCGCGACACCGGCTTGGTGAGCACGAGGATCGCGGTGCCGCCGCGTCGCTCGCCCGACACGATCCCGCCGTAGATGATGACCAGGGCGAAGATCCCGATCTGGCCGAGGTTCTTGATCCACTGGCCGTACGCGTCGAGCACGGTCGGAGGCGGCAGCTTCAGGGAGGAGAACTGGTTCCCGGCGACCGCGGCGAGGATCTCCGGAGTGTACTTGGCGAGCAGTGGACCGGTGAGTGCGAAGAGCAGCAGGATGGCCGGCAGCACGAAGACGCGCCAGGTGCGGAGGATCTCGAACGCCTCCTTGCGGGCGAACACGAGGGCGGAGCGCATCACACCACCTCCCCGACCAGCTCGACGAACACGTCTTCCAGACCGGGTTCGACCGCCTCCAGCCGCACCAGTCCGGCGTGCTGCGCGGCGACGAGCGCCGGCAGTTCGCGCTGTGCGGCATCCTGGTCGGCCACCAGTACCTCGATGGCGCCGTGCCCGCCACGGGAGACCGACGCGGCCCACGGCTGCGCCGTGATGGCGGCGGCCAGCGCATCCGCGCCGTCCGTGACCTCGAGCACGATCCGGTGGCCGCTGTGGCGTTCCTTCAGCTCGTGCATGCTCGACTGGGTGAGCACGCGCCCGTGGTTCAGGATCGCGACGGTGTCGCAGACGCGCTCCACATCGCCCAGGATGTGCGAGGAGAAGAAGATCGTCGCCCGGCCGCGCAGCGCGTCGAGCATGTCGAGCACGTCTTTGCGGCCGATCGGGTCGAGGGCACTCGTCGGCTCGTCGAGCAGCAGCAGCCGGGGCGCGTTGATCAGCGCCTGCGCGATGCCGAGCCTCTGCTTCATCCCGCGCGAGTATCCGCCGATCCTAGTGGTCACCCCGGCGAGCCCGGCGATGTCGAGCAGCATCGCCGTCCGCTGGTTCAGGATGCGGTGCTCCAGCCCGAACAGGCCGCCGACGAACCGCATGAACTCCGGCGCCGTCATCCACTCGTAGAACGCGGGGACGTCCGGCAGGAAGCCGAGCTGCGCGCGCACGGCGTTGCCCGCCGTGGCGACGTCCTGGCCGAGCACCCGCACCGTCCCGCTGGTCGGCCGGGCGAGGCCGGTGACGATGCGCAGCGCCGTCGTCTTGCCCGCACCGTTGGGACCGAGGAAGCCGAAGATCGAGCCGTCCGCGACGCTCAGGTCCACGGCGTCGAGCGCGCGCTTCCCGCCGAACTCCTTGGTCAGCCCCACCAGCTCCAGCGCGGCGCTCATGCGTCTTCCCCATCGTCTCGGCTGTCGTCCCGTGTTCCGTCTCGCCTGCCGTAGAGGGCGTCGGCGACCTCGGCCATCGTCACCCTGGCCACCGGAGCCAGCACCGGCTGCTCCTGCGCCACTCGCAGGCGCCCGACGACGAAGTACAGGATGGGCCCGATCAGGTTGACGAGCACGATGATCGCCACCCACACCCACTTGTTGCCGAACGCCACGGCGGCCGTCGGCCTCCGCACCAGATCGACCAGCGCCCACACCAGCAACACCAGTTGCGCGGCCAGGACGATGCCCAGGATCACGAGCACGGCCACGGGCAGCGAGCCGATGTCCAGATTCACATGCACCGTCGATCCCTCCACGATTGTTCTCGAATGCGCGAACATTATCACGAGCGAGAACAAAACCTCTAGACTGAACAGATGAACAGCTCGGAGCTCCTCCTCCACCCGGTGCGTCTGCGCATCGTGCAGGCGTTCCTCGGCGACAGGACGCTCACGACCGCCCAGCTCGCCGAGGAGCTCTCCGACGTGCCGACGGCGACGCTCTACCGCCACGTCTCACTTCTCAGTAACGCCGGCGTCCTCGAGGTGGTCTCCGAGCGGCGGGTCCGCGGCGGGGTCGAGCGCACCCTCGCCCTCCGCGTGGATGCCGCACGCGTCACGCCGGACGAGCTAGCGACCCTGAGCACTGAGCAGCACGCCGCGATGTTCCGGGCGTACATCGCCCACCTCCTCACCGCGTTCGACGAGTACCTGGCCGCCGGGACGCCCGACCTGGTCGCCGACGGCGCCGGGTACAGCATGTCCGGGCTCTGGCTGAGCGACGCCGAGTTCGCCGAACTCGGCGCGGAGCTCGGACAGGTCTTCGCCTCCCGGATCGGAAACACCCCGACCAACGACCGGCGGCTCCGGATGTTCGCGAGCGTGGTCATCCCGCAGGATGTACCCCGGAATGAGGGTTAACGTCCCCCGCACCTCCTGCCACAATGGGACTGCTGCACACCCGAAATGACAGCGCCTTATTCGCTTGACGAAACAGGAGAGGGGTGTGCGTGCGTATCCGAGGCATCAGGTCGGCCATCGCCGGTGCAGGCTTCGTCGTTCTGGCGGCCGCCGTGCTGACACCCGCCGCCGCGAACGCGGTCTCCAACGTCTCCGAGGGCTCGTCGCCGTCCGCGATCACCAGCGTGTGGGCGTGGGGCAACCCCATCGACCCGGCGACCGACGCCCGTGGCCTCGGCCAGCAGCAGTTCCAGCCGGATGCGCTCGCCGCCTTCGCCGCTGAGCATCACCTGACCAGCGTCTACCTGTCCGTGCCGTGGGCGCCGCAGGAGGGCGCGTTCGCCACCTGGCTGCCCCAGGCCGTCGCGGCGCTGCACGGTGCAGGCGTGACGACCGTCGCCGCGCTCGGCGGGGATCCGGAGTGGGCCAGGCAGCCGCAGCTCGCCGCACAGTGGACCCACGATGCCCTCGCCACCGCCGACTTCGACGCGATCCAGTTCGACGTCGAGCCGTGGGCGTCTGCGGCAGGCGAACCCGACCTCGGCGTGATCGTGCCGCAGCTGAGCACGATGTTCGACGCGGCGGCCGCCGTCGCGAACGGCACGCCGATCGGCGCCGACCTGCCGTGGTGGCTGGAAGCGAAGCCGTACGGAGCCTCCACGGCGTTCGACAGCCTGCTCCCCCACCTCGACACGGTCGCGATCGTCGCGTTCTCCGATCACGCGGCGGGAGCCGACGGGATCGTCGCGCTCGCCCAGCCGGCCGCCACCGCTGCCGCAGCGCGCTCCGTGCCGTTCACCGTCGGCGTCGAGACGGACACGCCCGCCGTCGCGGGAGGGCCGCAGTACACGTTCGGCGACGACACCGCCGTCGCCCTCGAAGCCCAGACGGCGCTGGCGCGGCAGCAGCTCTCCGGGATCGCGGGATACCGCGGGGTCACCGCGGAACACCTGCTCGCCTGGCAGGCGCTGATCGCGCAGTAGCAGCTCCCGGCCGGCCCGGCCCGCTCAGCCGTCCGCTGCGGCGCGCAGGGCGGCGATGTCCAGCTTGCCCATGCTCAGCATCGCCTGCACGGCGCGGTTCGCCCTCGCCGGGTCCGGGTCGCTCAGAAGCTCGTCCAGGGCGGACGGCACGATCTGCCAGCTGAGGCCCCACCGGTCTTTCAACCAGCCGCACTGGCCGGGCTCTCCCCCGTCGGAGGTGAGCGCATCCCACAGCCGGTCGACCTCCGCCTGGTCGTCGACGGTCACCGAGAACGAGAACGCCTCCGTGAACGCGAAGATCGGGCCGCCGTTCAGCGCCATCACCTCCACGCCGTCGAGTTCGAACCGCACCCTGGACACCCCGGCCGCCTGACCGGGCGCATCCGGTGCGAACCTGCTGACGTCCAGCATCCGCGAGTTCGGGATGACGGAGACGTACAATTCCGCCGCCTGCTCCGCCTGGTCGTCGAACCACAGGAAGGGACTGACTCGTGACATCGTGGGCTCCTCTGCTCGATCTGCACTGGCTGAACTGGCGCCCATGCTACTAGCGGGCGGGTAACGTAGCGATGTGTTCACGAGCTATATCGCCGTCGGCGACAGTTTCACAGAGGGTGTCGGAGACGAGCTGCCGGACGGCCGCACGCGCGGCTGGGCCGACTTCGTCGCGCTGGGGCTGGCCATCGCGGCCGGCAGGGACGGCGAGGACGTGCGCTACGCCAACCTCGCCATCCGGGGGCGCAAGCTGAGCCCCCTGATCGAGGAGCAGCTGCCGCCCGCCATCGCCCAGCACCCGCAGCTGATCAGCCTGAACGGCGGAGGCAACGACATCATGCGGCCCCGCGTCTCCATCGACGGCGTCGCGACCCAGCTGGTGGATGCGGCGAAGCGCGTCACGGCGGAGGGCATCCACCTGCTGTTGCTGAGCGGCGCGAACCCGTCGGCGCACCTGCCGATGGGCGGCCTGGTGCGCCGCCGGGGCAACGAGCTGGCGGATGCGGTGCGCAGCCACCTCCCGCTCGAGAACGTCACCTTCGTCGACAACTGGGCGGACGAGACCCTCTGGGGCCTGCGCTACTGGTCGCCGGACCGCCTGCACCTCAACCCGCTCGGCCACGCGCGCGTCGCGAGCAACGTGCTCACCGCGTTCGGCGTCCCCGTTCCCGCGGAGTGGGGCGTGGAGGAGGTCGCCGCCGCTCCGCCGGGAGAGCGGTCCCGCCGCACCGCGGACTACTACCGCCGCTACGTGCTGCCGTGGATCGGCCGCAGGCTCACCGGCCGTTCCTCCGGAGACGGCCGGGCGGCGAAGATCGCCGAGCTCACCGTCGTCGATCCGACGGCGGCCTCCCCGCTCTGACCGCGCAGGTCGTCCTCAGCTCTCAGTCGTTGTCGCCGCCCGTCGTGTCGAAGCGCGTCGTCCGTGTGCCGCCCGCCCAGGTCCACTCCGCGACCTCGGGGATGTCCTCGCCGTGCGCCCGCGTGTACTCGCGGGCGGCGATGCGCGCATCCTGCATCTCCTGGCGGAACGCACCCTCGCGGGCGGCGAGGCCCGGCACCCGGTCGAGCACGTCGATCACCAGGTGGTACCGGTCGAGGTCGTTGAGCATCACCATGTCGAACGGCGTCGTGGTGGTGCCCTCCTCCTTGTAGCCGCGCACGTGCAGGTTGTCGTGGCCTGCCCGCCGGTAGGTCAGGCGGTGGATCAGCCACGGGTAGCCGTGGTAGGCGAAGATCACCGGCTTGTCGGTGGTGAACAGGGCGTTGTACGCGTGGTCGTTGAGGCCGTGCGGATGCTCGCCCTCGCTCTGCAGCCGCATCAGGTCGACCACGTTGACCACGCGCACCTTCAGCGACGGGATGCGCTCCCGCAGGATGGACGCGGCGGCCAGCACCTCCAGGGTCGGGATGTCGCCCGCGCAGCCGAGGACCACATCCGGTTCATCGCCGTCCACCTCGGTGCCCGCCCAGTCGAAGATGCCGATGCCGCGGGTGCAGTGGGCGATCGCCTCCTCCATCGTCAGCCAGTTCGGCGCAGGCTGCTTGCCGGCGACCACCACGTTCACGTAGTCGACGGAGCGCAGGCAGTGGTCGTACGTCGACAGCAGCGTGTTCGCGTCGAACGGCAGGTACACCCGCACGATGTCGGCTTTCTTGTTGACCACGTGGTCGATGAAGCCGGGATCCTGGTGCGACGCCCCGTTGTGGTCCTGCCGCCAGACGTGCGAGCTGAGCAGATAGTTGAGCGACGCCACCGGCCGCCGCCACTCGATCTCCCTGGACGACTTCAGCCACTTCGCGTGCTGGTTGAACATCGAGTCGACGATGTGGATGAACGCCTCGTACGAGTTGACCACCCCGTGCCTGCCGGTGAGCAGGTAGCCCTCCAGCCAGCCCTGGCACTGGTGCTCGCTGAGCATCTCCATCACCCGGCCGGAGCGGGCGAGGTGGTTGTCCTCGTCGATCGGCCAGAACTCGGCGTTCCACTGCTTGGCGGTCACGTCGTAGACGGCCTGCAGCCGGTTGGAGGCCGTCTCGTCCGGCCCGAACAGGCGGAAGTCGCGCGGGTTCGCCTCCATCACGTCCCTGAACCACTCGCCCAGCACCTTCGTGGCCTCTGCGACGGTCTCGCCCGGCGACGGAACATCCACCGCGTACTCCCGGAAGTCGGGCAGCCGCAGGTCGCGCCGCAGCAGACCGCCGTTGGCGACGGGGTTGGCGCTCATCCGCCTGTCGCCGTCCGGCGCGAGCGCGGTGACCAGCTCGACCGGGGCTCCCGACTCGTCGAACAGCTCCTCCGGCCGGTACGACGCCATCCAGCTCTCCAGCAGGCGTGTGTGCGCCTCGGTGTCGCGGGCGTCGGCGAGCGGCACCTGGTGGGAGCGCCAGTTGTTCTCCGCCGGATGCCCGTCGATCTCCTTCGGGCAGGTCCAGCCTTTCGGCGTGCGCAGGATGAGCATCGGCCAGGCCGGCCGCTCGGTCAGCTCGCCGGCGGCGGCGGCCGCCTTGATGCCGGCGATCTGGTCCAGGATGCGGTCCATCGTCTCCGCCATCCGCTCGTGCACGGCGCGCGGGTCCTCCCCGTCGAAGCCGCCGGAGACCAGGTACGGCGTGTGGCCGTATCCGCGCATCAGGTCGAACAGCTCGCTCTCCGGGATGCGCGCCAGCACGGTCGGGTTGGCGATCTTGTAGCCGTTGAGGTGCAGGATCGGCAGCACGACGCCGTCGGTGACGGGGTCGAGGAACTTGTTCGAGTGCCAGGCGGTCGCGAGCGGGCCGGTCTCCGCCTCCCCGTCGCCGACGACGGCGGCGACCAGCAGGTCCGGGTTGTCGAACGCCGCGCCGTACGCGTGCGAGAGCGCGTAGCCGAGCTCCCCGCCCTCGTGGATCGACCCCGGCGTCTCCGGAGCGGCGTGGCTCGGGATGCCGCCGGGGAACGAGAACTGCCGGAACAGGCGGCGCAGCCCGTCCGTGCTCCTGTCGATGGCGCTGTACATCTCGCTGTACGTGCCGTCGAGGTAGGCGCTCGCCACCACTCCTGGACCGCCGTGGCCGGGGCCGGCGACGAAGATCGTGTCCAGGTCGCGCTCCTGGATCACCCGGTTCAGGTGCGCGTAGATGAAGTTCAGGCCGGGCGTCGTGCCCCAGTGGCCGAGCAACCGCGGCTTGATGTGGTCGCGGGTCAGCGGCTCGCGCAGCAACGGATTGTCCAGCAGGTAGATCTGGCCGACCGAGAGGTAGTTGGCGGCTCGCCACCACGCATCCAATCGGTCGAGAGTCTCGGGAGTGAGCGTAGTGGTCGGTGTCGTCACAGGATTCCTTCCCCTCGCTCGGCATCCTACGGGGGGACCGCTCCGAACAACAGGTATGGATGTCTCCACCGTCGACACAGCGCTCGGACCCGTGGCCGTGCGCCACACCCCCAGGGAGTCGCACACCGCCACGATCCTGCTGCACGGCGCAGCAGGCTCCTGGACCACCTGGCGCGCGGCCATCGGCGCCGCGGAGACGGGTGGCTCCGTGGCCGACCTGGTCGTGCCCGACCTGCCCGGCTGGGGAGACTCCCCCGTCGACGACCTGTCGACGCTCGACGCGACCGGCCTGGCCGACGCGGTGGCCCAGGTCGCCCGCTCCCTCGGATACACCCGCTGGCGTCTCGTCGGCCACTCCCTCGGCGGCTTCGTCGCGCTCGAACTGGCCGTGCGCGAACCGGCGGCCACCGAGTCCGTGCTGCTGGTCTCCGCGACCACGTTCGGCGGCCGCGGCCACCGCCTCGGCCCGTTCGGCCGCCTCCTGAACTACGCGCCGCTGATGCTGCTCGCCGTGGGCATCCGGATGCTCGCGGGGCTCGGACCGTACGCCGCCCGGTTCGTCCGCGCACTCGACGGCAGCGGGATCCTGACACTGCTGGCCGCTCCCCTGTTCACGGTGGTCGACCGCCAGGCCGTGCACGACCTCGCGCACGACCTGCGCCCCGGCGCGTTCCTCCGGGCGTTGCACTGCGCGACGACGTACCCCGCGGCTGCCCGCTGGGCGCGCATCCGGTGCCCCGTGCTTGCACTGCACGGCGATAGGGACGTGTTCGTCGGTGCGGACGACGACGACCGGCTGGCGGCGATCATCCCGGACTTCCGCGCTGTGGTGATTCCGGCGACCGGGCACTTCGGGCACGTCGAGCACCCCACGATCCTCGCCGGGGCGCTGCACGCGCGGTAGCGTGGCGGCATGACACAGCCGTCGATCACCGTCGAATCCGTCGGAGCGGACACCTGGGACGACCTGCGCACCGTGTTCGGGGAGCGCGGAGACCCCTCCGGATGCTGGTGCCAGTGGTTCAAGCTGAGCGGCGGAGAGTTCCGCGCGACGTCCACCGACGAGAAGACCGCGCTGCTGCACACCTCCGTCGAGCAGGGATCCCCCGGCGTCATCGCGCGCATCGACGGCGAGCCGGTCGGCTGGTCCGCCGTGGAGCCGTACACCGCGTATCCGGGGCTGCGGCGCTCGCCGATCACCAAACGGCTGGCGGGCGATCCAGCGGACCCGTGGGCGGTCACCTGCTTCGTCGTGCGCATCGACCACCGCAAGCGCGGGGTCGCCCGCGCGCTGCTCGCCGGAGCGGTCGAGCACGCGGCGGAGCGCGGCGCGGAGGTGATCGAGGGCTACCCGGTCGACCCGGGCGTCCGGCCGTCGCTCAGCGCTGCGGAGCGCTACCACGGCACCGTCTCGCTGTTCGAGTCCGCCGGGTTCGCGGTGGTGCGGCGGCCCTCCGCTACGCGCGCGATCATGCGGCGTGAGCTGGTGCCGTGACCCCATAGGCTCGTCTGGTGACAACCAGACGCGACCGCCTGATCGGCGCAGGCACCCAGGTCGCGACCGAGGTCAGCATCAACTTCGGATCGTCGGTGGCCGGGCTGCTCATCCCGATCGTCGGGTCCGTGGTGGTCGTGGCGGTCAGGCAGGTCATCACCGCCATCGCGGTCCTGCCGTTCTACCGTCCGAAGCGGGCGGAGCTCACCTGGCGGCGCCTCTGGCCGGCCATCGCGCTCGGCGTGGTGCTGGCGACCATGAACCTCAGCTTCTACGAGGCGGTCGGCAGGCTCGGGCTCGGCATCGCCGCCACCATCGAGTTCCTCGGACCGTTCGCGCTCGCCCTGGCCGGCTCCCGCCGGGTCGTGGATGTGGTGTGCGCGCTCTTCGCGGCGGGGGGCGTCGTACTGCTCACCGGCACGGAGGGCGCGATCGACCCGCTCGGGGTCGTGCTCGCCCTGACGGCCGCCGCGAGCTGGGCGGCATACATCCTGCTCACCCGCCGCGTCGCCACACGCCTGCCGGGACTGGAAGGGCTGAGCGTCGCGAGCGTGGTCGCCACGATCATCCTGCTGCCGATCGCTCTGTTCGTGGTCGACTTCAACCGCCTGAACTGGCCGGTGCTCGGGATGCTCGTTGCGGCGGGCGTGCTGTCCTCCGCCATCCCGTACAGCCTCGACACGTTCATCCTGCGCAGGATCACCCCGCGGCTCTACGCGGTCATCACGAGTCTCGGGCCCGCCATCGCGACCCTGTTCGGGGTGCTCGTGCTGCACGAGTCGTTCAGCGGCGTCCAGCTGCTCGGGATCGCGGTGGTCTGCGTCGCGGCGGGCGTCACCATCGCCACGCAGCGCGACCACCCGAAGTCCGACCTCGAATCGGCCGCGGAGGCCATCCCGTAGCGCGAGCCCTAGGAGAGGATGTCCTTCGTCGTGAACCGGCCGACCGCCAGCGCGCCGAACACCGCGACGTAGCCGAGCTGCAGCAGAGCGTTGCTGCCGAACGCGTCCCAGCTCACCGGGTCGCGCAGGAAGTCGGCGAAGCCGAACCAGTAGTGGCTGAACAGCCAGGGGTGCAGCGCCTCCAGCTGCGGCAGCTGGTCGAGCACCTGCGACACCACGGAGAGCACGATGGTCGCCGCCATCGCACCGACCGGCACGTCGGTCAGGGTGGAGAAGAACAGTCCGATGGCGCACAGCCCGAGCAGGGACACGACCACGTACGCGCCGATCATGAGCAGGCGCCCGAACGCATCCCACGGCCCGACCTGCGTGCCGGAGAGCAGGGTGACCGGACCGATCGGGAACAGGATGGCGCCGATCGCCGACCCGGCGACGATCACCACCAACGTCCCGGCGATGCAGAATGCCGCAGCCCCCGCGTACTTCACGGCCAGCAGCCGCAGCCGCCCGGCCGGGGCGATCACCAGGTAGCGCAGCGTGCCGTGGCTCGCCTCCCCCGCGATGGTGTCTCCGGCGACCACCCCGACGGTGAGCGGCAGGAACAGCGGAACGCACACCACCAGCGCCGTGAAGCCGACGAACAGGCCGTTCGCGGTGATCTGGTCGAGGAAGGCCGGACCGCGCCCGGCGCGCGCCCCGCCGGTCAGCCGCACGGCGATGGCGATCAGGATGGGGATGGCGGCGAGGGCGGCGAGCATCGCCCAGGTGCGCCAGCGCCGGAACAGCACGGACAGCTCCGACCAGAGCAGCGACCACCCGGCTGCCGGACGCGGTCGATTCGCCGTGAGCACCGGATGCGCGGGCGCGGCCTCCGCCCCTGCTCCCCCGCCGGTCGCCGTCTCACTGCTCGACATCGAAGCCCTCCCCGGTGAGCTCCACGAAACGTTCCTCCAGCGTCGACCCGTGCACGCCGAAGCCGCGCACCCGCACGCCGCCGGCGACGAGGGCCGCCACGATGTCCTCCGCGGCGGGGGCTGGGACGGGGAGCGGCGCATCCAGGACGCTGCCGGACTCGGTGGTCGTGCCAGAGCCGGAGCTGGCCGCCGTGGCGGTGGCCGGGGCGATCCCGAGCCCGGTGAGGATGGTCGCCGCCGCCCGCGCATCCGGGGTCTCGACGCGCACGCGCGGTCCCGTGGCGCCGCGCAGCTCGTCGAGCGAGCCCTGCGCGACCAGCCGTCCGGTGCGCATGATCGCGGCGTGCGTGCAGATCTGCTCGATCTCGGCGAGCAGGTGGCTGGACACGAACACCGTGCGTCCCTCGTCGGCGAGGGAGCGCACGAGCGAGCGCACCTCCCTGGTGCCCTGCGGGTCGAGGCCGTTGGTCGGCTCGTCCAGGATGAGCAGATCGCGGTCGGTGAGGAGGGCACCGGCGATGCCGAGGCGCTGCTTCATGCCGAGCGAGTACGCGCGCACGTTCCTTCCCGCCGCGTGGGTGAGCCCGACACGGTCGAGAGCGGCGGCGACACGCGCGCGACGAGTGGCGGACGGGGCGTAGCGGTCGGCGGAGTCGCGGCGCAGCAGATTGGCCGTCCCGGACAGGTACGGCGCGAACGCCGGCCCTTCGACCAGCGCTCCGACCCGAGGGAGGACGGTCGCCCCGCTGGCGGGCATCTGCTGCTCGAACAGCCGGATCTCCCCCGCGGACGCGGAGACCAGCCCGAGCAGCATCCGGATGGTCGTGGTCTTGCCCGACCCGTTCGGCCCGAGGAACCCGAACACCGAGCCGCGCGGGACGTGCAGGTCGATACCGTCGACCACGGTGCGCGAGCCGAACCGCTTGCTGAGGCCGCTCGTCGTGATGGCGGCGGCTGCGTCGGTCACCGAGCGGCGGCCTGCAGCGCGGACACGGGCACAGCGCCGGCGAACACCCGTCCGTCGTCGGTGACGAGCACAGACACGAGCGAGGTGCTGAAGGCGCGTCCGCCGTCCACCGGGGTGGTCAGCTGAGCGAACAGCGGGGACGAGGTGAGGTCGGAGGGAACGGAGCCAGCCGGTGCGCTGACGACGGCATCCCAGCCGGTGCCGGTGACGGTCGGCTTGGCGTGCGAGCCTGCCTCCGCCTTCTTCTCGCCCGGGGCGGGAAGCGCCTGCTCCGTCACCGTCGCGCCGGTCGGCGGCGTGAACGCGAACACGCTCGCGGACGGCGTCGCCGTGCTGAACTCGCTGAACCCGGCCTCGAAGGCGGGTGTGCTCTGGCCGCGTGCATCCACCTGCACCCGCAGCGGGATGCCCGTAGTGCCGTCGACCGCGATGGAGACCGAACCGACGAGCGTCGCGTCGGTCCTCGGGGTGAGCACGAGGTCGTACGCGTCGCGTCCTGCGACCTTCACCGGGTCGCCGAGGGTGACCGACGTGCTGGGATCGACTGCCGCGAGGAAGCGCTGCGCCAGCTGCGACGGTGTCGTCGCCGCGCCCGTCGTTGCATCCGGGTCCGGTCGCCTGTTGTCCGGCGACTTCACGGTGGAGCGATCGGGCAGTGTGACGTGCGTGACCTTCTTGCCGGTCGACGTGTAGAGCCAGACGTCGGAGCCGTTGCGGATCACATCCCGTTCGGCCAGCTGGTCGAGCACCTGGAGGCGCTGCTTCGCCGGGCCGTCCACGTACACCTTCGCCGTGTGGTCGCCGGTCAGCAGTTCCAGGATGCTCGCGGCATCGCCGGACGCAGAACCCGACGCCGAGCCGGAACCCGACCCTGGCCCGGTCGACGGGATCGACGGCAGCCCGAGCTCCGAGCTCTGCTCGACCGTGCCGGAGAACGCCTTCACGTCACTCGCCGCGACCAGCCGGAGCACCTCGTCCGGCGTCTTCGACGGAAGATCGGCGGCCCCGGCGGCGAGCGGCGCGATGATGACACCGGCCGCGATCGCGGCAGGCACGACAGCGGCGGGAAGCCAACGGACCCAGCGGCGTTTCATGGAGTCGAGACTACGCCTGTGGCGGGTCGGCGAACCCTCGGGGATGCTGCGAACTCCGTGGGAAACGCCGAACGGCCCCCGCACATCGCGGGGGCCGTTCGCACATCCAGACGACTTAGAGGACGTCGCCCACCCTGTGGACGCGGATGTCGTTGGTGGTTCCGGGGATTCCGGGAGGGGAACCCGAGATGATGATGACCTTGTCGCCGTTCACGGCGCGGCCGGTCGACTTCAGAGCCTCGTCCACCTGCGCGACCATCTGGTCGGTGTGGGTGACGCGCGACACGACGAACGACTCGACGCCCCAGTTCAGCGCCATGCGACGACGCACCGACTCCTCCGGCGTGAACGCCAGGATCGGGATCTTGTTCCGGATGCGCGACATGCGGCGGGCGGACTCGCCGGACTCGGTGAACACGCAGAGGTACTTGGCCTCGACGAAGTCGGCCACCTCGACGGCGGCGAGGGTGATCGCACCGCTCTGCGTGCGCGGCTTGGTGCCGAGCGGAGCAATGCGGTCGAGACCGTGCTCCTCCGTCGACTCCACGATGCGCGCCATGGTCCGCACGGTGATCACGGGGTACTCGCCGACGCTGGTCTCGCCGGAGAGCATCACAGCGTCAGCACCGTCGAGGACGGCGTTGGCGACGTCGGAGGTCTCCGCGCGGGTGGGGACGGGGCTGGAGATCATCGACTCGAGCATCTGCGTGGCGACGATGACCGGCTTGGCCGCACGGCGGGCGAGCTCGACGGCGCGCTTCTGCACGATCGGGACGGCCTCGAGCGGCAGCTCGACGCCCAGGTCGCCACGGGCGACCATGATCGCGTCGAACGCCTCGATGATGCCCTCGAGGTTGTCGACGGCCTGCGGCTTCTCGATCTTGGCGACGACGGGGAGCTTGCGGCCCTCCTCCGCCATGATCTCGTGCACGCGCTCGATGTCGGCGGCGTTGCGCACGAACGACAGCGCGATGAGGTCTGCACCGAGCTTGAGGCCCCAGCGGAGGTCCGCCTCGTCCTTCTCGGACAGCGCGGGCACGTTGACCGCGACGCCGGGCAGGTTGATGCCCTTGTTGTTGGAGACGGGACCGGCGACGATCACCTTGGTGGTGACGACGGTGCCGTCGGTCTCCACGACCTGCACGCGCACCTTGCCGTCGTCGATGAGGAGGAAGTCGCCCGGCTTGACGTCCTGGGGCAGCCCCTTGAACGTGGTGGAGGAGATCTCCTTGGTGCCGATGATGTCTTCGGTGGTGATCTTGAAGATGTCGCCTTCGGCGAGGTCGTATGGACCAGCCTCGAACTTGCCGAGGCGGATCTTCGGGCCCTGGAGGTCGACCAGGACGGCGACCGGCTTGCCCGCGTCGTCGGCGGCCTTGCGCACGTTGGCGTAAACGCCCTCGTGGACGTCGTAGCTTCCGTGACTCAGGTTCATCCTGGCCACGTCAACACCCGCGTCGATGATCGCGCGGATGTTGTCATAGCTCGAGGTCGCTGGCCCGAGGGTCGCGACGATTTTCGCCCTTCTCATACTTTTTGCTTGCTCCGTGATTCTGCGCCCCTGACGGCGCTCGATTCGGTGATGACGCCCGCGGGGTGCCGGGGAGTCCGTTCAGTCAGACGAGGATTCCCCTGTCGGTGGGGCGGACGGGGGACGGCAGATGCGTCTCCCCTTCAAGATACCGGTCAACGGCGGCGGCCGCTGCACGACCTTCTGCGATCGCCCACACGATGAGCGACTGTCCGCGCCCAGCATCGCCGGCGACGAACACGCCGGGCTGGCTGGTCTGGTAGTCGGCGTCGCGGGTCACGTTGCCGCGCTCGTCGAACGGGAGGGCGAGCTGCGCATCCAGGTCGTCCTGCTCAGGGCCGGTGAAGCCGAGGGCGAGGAGGACGAGGTCTGCGGGGATCTCGCGCTCGGTGCCGGCCTTCGGCACGCGGCGTCCGTCGAGGTACTCGGTCTCCGCGACGCGGATGGCGCGCACCTCTCCGAACTCGTTGGAGAGGAACTCGACGGTGGAGGCGAGGTACTCGCGCTTGCCGCCCTCCTCGTGTGCGGAGGAGACCTCGAACAGCGTCGGCGTCATCGGCCACGGCTGGTGGCCAGGGCGCTCCGACGGCGGCTGCTTGCCGATGGCGAGGTTGGTGACGCTGGCAGCACCCTGGCGGTGCGCCGTTCCGATGCAGTCCGCTCCGGTGTCCCCACCGCCGAGGACCACGACGTGCTTGCCCTCCGCGGAGATCTGGTCGGCGACCTGGTCGCCGGCGCCCGCCTTGTTCTGCTGGACGAGGTACTCCATCGCGAAGTGCACGCCGCTGAGGTCACGGCCCGGGATGGGCAGGTCGCGAGGGACCATCGCACCGGTGGCGACCACGACGGAGTCGTAGCGGGCGCGCAGGTCGTCCCAGGTGATGTCGACGCCGATGTTGACGCCGGCGCGGAAGCGGGTGCCCTCCGCCATCATCTGGTTGAGACGCGCCTCGAGGTGCTTCTTCTCCATCTTGAAGTCCGGGATGCCGTAGCGCAGCAGACCGCCGATGCGGTCGTCGCGCTCGTACACGGCGACGGTGTGACCGGCGCGGGTGAGCTGCTGGGCGGCGGCGAGACCGGCGGGGCCGGAACCGACGACGGCGACCGTCTTGCCGGTGAGGCGCTCCGGCGGGTGCGGCTGCACCCAGCCGTTCTGCCAGGCCTGGTCGATGATCGACACCTCGACCTGCTTGATCGTCACCGCGGGCTGGTTGATGCCGAGCACGCACGACGACTCGCACGGAGCCGGGCACAGCCGCCCGGTGAACTCCGGGAAGTTGTTGGTGGCGTGCAGCCGGTCGATGGCCTGACGCCCCTCACCGCGGTACATCAGGTCGTTCCACTCCGGGATGAGGTTCCCGAGAGGGCAGCCCTGGTGGCAGAACGGCACGCCGCAGTCCATGCAGCGACCGGCCTGCCTGCGGAGCTGGGCGGGGTCGCCGGCCTCGTAGACCTCTTTCCAGTCCATCAGTCGCACCGACACCGGCCGGCGTTTGGGAAGCTCGCGCTCCGTAACCTTCAAAAAGCCCTTTGGATCAGCCACCGGTCACCTCCAAGATTCTGTTCCACACGATGTCGCCGTCGGGGTCGAGTCCCTCGTCGACGGCGTCTTGACGCATCTGCAGCACGGCCGCGTAGTCGCGCGGCAGCACCTTGACGAACCGGGCGACGGTCTCGTCGAAGTCCGCCAGCAGCCTCGCGGCCAGGTCCGACTCCGTCTCGGCCACGTGCCGTTCGAGGAGGTCGCGCACGATCTCCACGTCCGCACTGCCGAGCGGCAGCAGTTCCAGTTCCCCGCTGGCGAGCGAATCGCGGTTGACGAGGTCCCTCTGCAGGTCGTAGACGTATGCGGTGCCTCCGGACATGCCTGCACCGAGGTTGCGCCCCGTCGAGCCGAGGATCACGGCGAGTCCGCCGGTCATGTACTCGAGCGCGTGGTCGCCGACGCCCTCGACGACCGCGGTCGCCCCGGAGTTGCGGACGAGGAAGCGCTCACCGACGATGCCGCGGATGAACATGCTGCCCTGGGTCGCGCCGTAGCCGATCACGTTGCCGGCGATCACGTTCTCCTCCGCGGGGAACACGCTGCCCTTCGGAGGGCGGACGACGATCTGGCCGCCGGAGAGACCCTTGCCGACGTAGTCGTTCGAGTCTCCTTCGAGCCGCAGCGTGATACCGCTCGGCAGGAAAGCGCCGAGCGACTGCCCCGCCGACCCCGTGAGGGTGATCTCGATGGACCCCGTCGGCAGGCCGTTCTCGCCGTGCCGCACGGTCACCTCGTGGCCGAGCATGGTGCCGACAGCGCGCTCGGTGTTCCGGATGGGCAGGTTCAGCTCGATGTGACCGCCCCGGGCGAGCACGTCCGCGCTCTCCTGGATGAGGTGGTTGTCGAAGTGCTTGTCCAGCTCGTGATCCTGCGTCCTCGCGTTCTTGCGCGGGACGTCGGCGGAGAACTCCGGGCCGGTGAGGATCGGCGCGAGGTCGAGACCGGACGCCTTCCAGTGGTCGATCGCTCCGTCGACGCCGAGCAGCTCATTGTGGCCGATGGCCTCATCGAGCGTGCGGAAGCCGAGCTCCGCGAGGTACTCGCGCACCTCCTGCGCGATGAACTCGAAGAAGTTCACCACGAACTCCGGCTTGCCGGAGAACCGGGAGCGCAACTCCGGGTTCTGGGTGGCGACGCCGACGGGGCAGGTGTCGAGGTGGCAGACGCGCATCATGATGCACCCGGAGACGACCAGCGGCGCCGTGGCGAAGCCGAACTCCTCCGCGCCGAGCAGCGCGCCGACGATCACGTCGCGTCCCGTCTTCAGCTGCCCGTCGACCTGCACGACCACCCGGTCGCGCATCCCGTTGAGCATCAGCGTCTGCTGCGTCTCCGCCAGGCCGAGCTCCCACGGGGTCCCCGCGTGCTTGAGCGAGTTGACCGGGGATGCTCCGGTTCCGCCGTCGTGGCCGGAGACCAGCACGACGTCGGCCAGGGCCTTCGCGACACCCGCCGCGACAGCGCCGATGCCGGACTCGCTGACGAGCTTGACGTGGACACGCGCATCCGGGTTGGCGCGCTTCAGGTCGAAGATCAGCTGCTTGAGGTCTTCGATCGAGTAGATGTCGTGGTGCGGGGGCGGCGAGATGAGCCCGACGCCGGCCGTCGCGTGCCTGGTGCGCGCCACCCACGGGTAGACCTTGGTCGGGGGCAGCTGGCCGCCCTCGCCCGGCTTCGCACCCTGGGCGAGCTTGATCTGGATGTCGTCGGCGTGCGTCAGGTACATGCTCGTCACGCCGAACCGGCCGGACGCCACCTGCTTGATCGCGCTGCGACGCTCGGGGTCGAGGAGACGGTCGAGGTCTTCCCCTCCTTCACCGGTATTCGACTTGCCGCCGAGGCGGTTCATCGCGATGGCGAGCGTCTCGTGGGCCTCGCGCGAGATCGAGCCGTAGCTCATCGCGCCGGTCGAGAATCGCTTGACGATCGACTCGACCGACTCCACCTCGTCGAGCGGTACGGCGGGCCGCACGCCGGTGCGCAGCGTGAACATGCCGCGCAGCGTCATCAGGCTCTCCGCCTGGTCGTCGACCAGCTTCGTGTACTCGCGGAAGACGTCGTAGCGCCGGGTGCGGGTGGAGTGCTGCAGGCGGAACACCGTCTCCGGGTTGAAGAGGTGCGGGGCGCCGTCACGGCGCCACTGGTACTCGCCGCCCGTCGCCAGCCGCTCGTGCGCGACGATGGCGCTCTCCGCCGGGTACGCGCTCTCGTGCCTGGACAGGTTCTCGGCCGCGATGACCTCGATGCCCACGCCGCCGAGCTTGCTCGTCGTGCCGGTGAAGTACAGGTCGACGAATTCCTGGCTGAGGCCGACGGCCTCGAACGCCTGGGCGCCTGCGTAGGACGAGACGGTCGAGATGCCCATCTTCGACATGATCTTCAGCACGCCCTTGCCGAGCGCCTTGATCACGTTCTTGACGGCCTTCTCCGGCGTCACGCCGGTGATGGCTCCGCTGCGGACCAGCTCCTCGCAGGTCTCCATCGCCAGGTACGGGTTGATCGCGGACGCGCCGTAGCCGATCAGGAGCGCGATGTGGTGCACCTCGCGCACGTCACCGGCCTCGACGATCAGGCCCACCTTCATGCGGTTCTCCGCACGGATCAGGTGGTGGTGCACGGCCGCGAGCATCAGCAGCGACGGGATGGGCGCCAGGTCCTTCGTGGAGTCGCGGTCGCTGAGCACGATGAACTGCGCCCCCGCCGCGATGGCCTCGTCGACCTCGTCGCACATCTCCTTCAGCCGGAGCTCGAGCGCGTCGGGGCCGGCGTCGAACCGGTAGAGGCCCTTGACCGTGGTGGTCAGGCGGCTGCCCGGACGCGGGTCGATGTGCTGGATCTTCGCCAGCTCGTCGTTGTCGATCACCGGGAAGTCGAGCACGACCTGCTTGGCGTGCTCAGGACCGGCGACGAGCAGGTTGCGCTCAGGGCCGAGGCCCAGCTTCAGCGAGGTGACGACCTCCTCGCGGATGGAGTCGAGCGGCGGGTTCGTGACCTGCGCGAACTGCTGCGTGAAGTAGTCGAAGAGCAGGCGCGGGCGGTCGGAGAGCACGGCGACCGGGGTGTCCGACCCCATCGCGCCGAGCGGCTCGGCACCCGTCGTCGCCATCGGCTTCAGCAGGATGCGCACCTCCTCCTCCGTGTAGCCGAACGTGCGCTGGCGGCGCGTGATCGACGCGGGGGTGTGCACGATGTGCTCGCGCTCCGGGAGGTCTTTCAGGTTGATGCGCCCGGCATCCAGCCACTCGCCGTACGGCGCGCCGGCTGCCAGGTCTGCCTTGATCTCGTCGTCCTCGATCAGGCGGCCCTGGACGGTGTCGACGAGGAACATCTTCCCCGGACGCAGGCGGCCCTTGCGGACGACGCGGCTCGGCTCGATGTCGAGCACGCCGATCTCGCTGGCGAGCACCACGAGGCCGTCGTTGGTCACGACGTACCTGCCCGGGCGCAGACCGTTGCGGTCGAGGGTCGCGCCGACCAGCGAGCCGTCGGTGAAGACGATCGCCGCCGGGCCGTCCCACGGCTCCATCAGCATCGAGTTGTACTCGTAGAAGTCGCGGCGCGACTTCTCGATCTCGGTCTGGTTCTCCCACGCCTCCGGCACCATCATCATGACGGCGTGCGGGAGCGACCGGCCCGACAGCGACAGCAGCTCCACGACCTCGTCGAACGAGGCGGAGTCGCTGGCGCCCGGCGTGACGATCGGGAGCACGGGAGACAGGTCGCCGAGCAGCTCGCTCTCCAGCTGGGACTGGCGGGCGCGCATCCAGTTGCGGTTGCCCTGCACGGTGTTGATCTCGCCGTTATGGGCGATCATCCGGAACGGCTGGGCCAGCGGCCAGGACGGGAAGGTGTTCGTGGAGTAGCGCGAGTGCACGAGCGCCAGCTTGGAGGCGAAGCGCTGGTCGGAGAGGTCGGGGTAGAACGGCTCGAGCTGCAGCGTCGTGACCATGCCCTTGTAGACCAGGGTGCGGCTCGACAGCGAGGAGAAGTAGATGTCGAGCTCGCGCTCCGCCCGCTTGCGCAGGAAGAACGTCTGCCGGTCGAGCAGGATGCCGCCCACCTGCTCGCCGTCGTCGCCCGTGCGGGTGCTCGACACGTAGAGCTGCTCGATGAACGGCATCGCGTTGCGGGCGAGGGTTCCGATCTCGCCGGCGGCGACGGGGACCTCGCGCCAGCCGAGGACGGCGAGGTCCTGCTCGGCGGCGATGGCCTCGATGGCCGCCTTCGCCTCTGCGCGCTCCGCCTCGTCGACGGGCAGGAACACGTTGCCGACGGCGTAGCGGCCGGCGGAGGGAAGCTCGAAGCCGGCGACGGCGCGCAGGAAGGCGTCCGGCACCTGCGTGATGATGCCCGCTCCGTCACCCGTTCCTGCGTCGGAGCCGACGGCGCCGCGGTGCTCCAGGTTGCGCAGGGCATCCAGGGCGGCGTCGATGATGTCGTGACCGGCCGTTCCGCGGAGCGTCGCGACCATCGCGAGCCCGCAGGCGTCCTTCTCGTGGGCCGGGTCGTACAGACCCTGCTTCACGGGGGTGGTGCTGAATCGGGTGTGGGTGGGCTGAAGCGCCATCAACGACCGTCCTCACTTGTTCGGTGGTGCGGGGGGACGCCATCGGCCCTGGACTGAGGGAGGGGGTTCCGCCGCTCGCGACAGGCTCGGTGCAGCCTTGGGAGACGGTGAGGGTGATGAGGCTCGGGGATGGCCTCGACGAGTGATTACGAGCCGAGTGGGCTTGTGGCCTTGGCTGCGTCCTTTTCGGTGGGCTCCGCGGCGTCGGCGCCGGAAACCTCGTCATCCGAGTAGGTGTCGTCCGAGTCTACCTCAGCATCGGGCCGAACCCATTCACGACCGGGCCGGTACACGCTCGGCTCGAGTCCGGGGTGGCGGCGGCTCTGCACGATGAAGAGCACGATGCCGAGCACGACGGCGGCGAACGCGGCCCACACGTTGGTCGGGATGCCCAGGAAGCTGAACTCGCTCGGGTCGATGCGGATCGACTCCAGGTAGGAGCGGCCGAGGCCGTACCAGATGAGGTAGACGGCGAAGGCCTTGCCCCAGCGCAGCTGGAACTTGCGCTCCAGCAGGATGATGACGGCGATGCCGATGACGTTCCAGATGATCTCGTAGAGGAACAGCGGCTGGAACAGCGTGTTGTCCGGCAGGCCGATCGGGATGGCCTTGTTGCCCGCGTCGATCTGCAGGCCCCACGGCAGGTTGGTCGGCAGGCCGAACAGCTCCTGGTTGAAGTAGTTGCCGAGACGGCCGAGCGCCTGCGCGAGCAGCATGGCGGGCGCGAGCGCGTCCGCGAACGACCAGAACCGGATGCCGGACCAGCGGCAGCCGATGTACGCGCCGACGGCTCCGCCGATCAGCGCACCGAAGATGGCGTTCCCGCCCTCCCAGATGTACAGCGTCTTGAGCAGGTCGGCGCCGGGGAAGAAGTAGTCGGCCGGGTGGGTGATCACGTGGTAGAAGCGTGCCCCGATGATGCCGAGCGGCACGGCCCAGAGGATGATGTCGAGCACGACGCCCGGCTCTCCCCCGCGCTTCGACAGCCGCCGCGACGTCCACATGGCGGCGACGACGATGCCGATCAGGATGCAGATCGCGTACGTCTGGATGCGCCAGTGCAGCCCGAAGATGTCGATCGGGATCTGCTGCCACTCCGGCCCGGGGCTGGGGATGCTCGCGTACCAGCTGCTCATCGTCGCAAACACCCGATGACTCACCTTTCGTGTTGATCAGACCGCGCGAAGACCACGCGCGGCCACCATAGTCTAATTCTGTTTGGAAGAGCCGCCGCGCCTAGGCGGCGGTGCCCTCTGCGAGGGCCGCAGCGAGGCGGGAGACGCCCGCGACGCCGTCGTCGGCCAGCGCTTTCACGAGCGCAGAGCCCACGATCGCGCCGTCGGCGTACTGGAGCACCTCGGCCACCTGGGCGGCCGTCGAGATGCCGACGCCCACGCAGGTGCTCGCCGCACCGGCGTCGCGCAGGCGCGCCACCAGGGCGCGGGCGGCGGAGTCGACGTCGGCGCGCGCTCCGGTGATGCCCATCGTCGAGACGGCGTAGACGAAGCCGCGGCTCGCCTCAACGGTCTGGCGCAGCCGCGCGTCTGTGGACGACGGAGCGGCGAGGAACACGCGGTCGAGCCCGGTGCGGTCGGAGGCCGCGAGCCAGGCTGCTCCCTCATCCGGGATGAGGTCGGGCGTGATGAGCCCGGCTCCCCCCGCGGAGAGCAGGTCGTCGGCGAACCGGTCGACGCCGTACTGCAGCACCGGGTTCCAGTAGGTCATGACCAGGACCGGCACATCGACCTGGGCGGTGATCTCGCGCACGGCGGTGAAGCCGTCCCGCAGCCGGAACCCGTTGGAGAGCGCCTGCTGGGTGGCGGCCTGGATGACCGTGCCGTCCATGACGGGGTCGGAGTACGGCAGGCCGAGCTCGATCGCGTCGACGCCGTTCTGCGCGAGCGCGACGGCCGCATCGATGCTGGTCTTCAGGTCGGGGAACCCGGCGGGCAGGTAGCCGATCAGGGCACCGGATGCGTCGGCGTTGCGCCGGGCGATGACGCTCTCGACGCCGTGCTGCGCGCCGGTCACGACTGCACCGCGTCGGTGTCGATCAGGTCGAAGTACCGTCCTGCGGTCTCCATGTCCTTGTCTCCGCGGCCACTGAGGTTCACCAGGATGACGGCGTCCTTCCCGAGCTCCTGGCCGAGCTTCAGCGCCCCGGCGAGAGCGTGTGAGGATTCGATGGCGGGGATGATGCCCTCCGTGCGGCTGAGCAGGCGCAGCGCATCCATCGCCTCGGCATCCGAGATCGGCAGGTACTGCGCCCGGCCGATGGAGGCGAGCCACGCGTGCTCCGGTCCGACGCCCGGGTAGTCGAGCCCGGCGGAGATCGAGTGCGACTCGATGGTCTGGCCGTCCTCGTCCTGCAGCAGCATGCTGCGCGCGCCGTGCAGGACGCCGGGGCGTCCCTTGGTGATGGTGGCGGCGTGGCGCGGGGTCTCCGCTCCTTCGCCCCCGGCCTCGTAGCCGATCAGGCGCACGTCTTCGTCGTCGAGGAAGGCGTGGAAGATGCCCATCGCGTTCGAGCCGCCACCGACGCAGGCGACAACGGCATCCGGGAGGGATCCGGTGAGGTCGATGACCTGCTGGCGCGCTTCCTCGCCGATGATCTTCTGCAGGTCGCGGACCATCGCGGGGAACGGGTGGGGGCCCGCGACGGTGCCGAAGATGTAGTTGGTGTTCTCGACGTTGGTGACCCAGTCGCGCATGGCGTCGTTGATCGCGTCCTTGAGGGTGCGCGATCCCGTCTTGACGGCGACGACCTCCGCGCCGAGCAGGCGCATCCTGGCCACGTTGAGCGCCTGGCGCTCGGTGTCGACCTCGCCCATGTAGATGGTGCACTCGAGGCCGAACAGCGCCGCGGCCGTCGCGGTGGCGACGCCGTGCTGCCCAGCACCGGTCTCCGCGATCACGCGCGTCTTGCCGATGCGCTTCGTGAGGATGGCCTGGCCGAGCACGTTGTTGATCTTGTGCGAGCCCGTGTGGTTGAGGTCTTCGCGCTTCAGGATGATGCGCGCCCCGCCGGCGTGTTCGGCGAACCGCGGCACCTCGGTGATGATCGACGGACGCCCGGTGTACGAGCGGTTCAGCTCGTCGAGCTCGGCGTGGAATGCCGGGTCGGCCTTCGCGGCCTCCCAGGCCGCAGACAGCTCGTCGAGGGCTGCGACGAGGGATTCGGGGACGAAACGCCCTCCGAAGTCGCCGAAGTACGGGCCGGTTTCGGAACGCAGGGACATCAGGCCACCAGGAATTCTTCGAGCGTCGCGACGGGGTCGCTCGTGACGAGAGCCTCGCCGACGAGGACGACGTCTGCGCCGGCCGCCCGATAGTGCGCGACGTCGTCCGCCGACTTCACGGCGGACTCCGCGACGCGGATGACACCGGACGGGATGCGGTCGGCCAGCCGGCCGAACAGGTCCTTGTCCAGTTCGAACGTTGAGAGGTTGCGGGCGTTCACGCCCACGAGACCTGCGCCCGTGTCGAGCGCACGGCTGAGCTCGTCCGCCGTGTGCGCCTCGACGAGCGAGGTCATGCCGAGCGAGGTGATCAGCTCGTGCAGCTCGACGAGCTTCCGCTGGTCGAGCGCAGCGACGATGAGCAGCACGAGGTCGGCTCCCGCCGCACGCGCCTCGAACACCTGGTACGGGTCGGAGACGAACTCCTTGCGCAGCACGGGGATGGAGACGGCGTCGCGCACGGCCTCCAGATCGGCGAGCGATCCCTTGAACCTGCGCTCCTCGGTGAGGACGCTGATCGCGCTCGCTCCCCCCGTCTCGTACGAGACGGCGAGGGCCGCCGGATCCGGGATGTCGGCGAGCGAGCCGCGGGACGGGCTCGCGCGCTTCACCTCGGCGATGATCTTGACGCGGTCGGCAGGGGCGAGGTGGCTCAGCGCATCCAGAGCGGGAGCACGGTCGGCCGCCTCGGCCTCGACAACGGACAGCGGGCGCTCTGCCTGGCGCCGCTCGGCGTCTTCACGGGCGCCGGCGACGAGGTCGTCCAGCACGCGTCAGTGGCCCTTCGGCTGGTACTTCGTGCCGTCGACGCCGTATCCGGCCTTCTTCATGGCCCAGCCGACGATGAGACCGACGATCGCGAGTCCAGCGGCCGACCAGACGACGATCGGCGCCTCGAAGAAGAACGCGACGGCGCCGATGGCGAAGGCCACCAGCATGATGATGACGGCCGTCCACGCCGCCGGCGAGTGACCGTGGCCTGGCTCGACTGACTCGGTGCTCATGGGACTCCTGCTTCGTGAGGTGCGCGGCGCTCAGCGTCGCGCACGATGGATCGGGGTGGTGCTGTTCAAGTCTAGCGGTGGGTCAGCGGGTGGGGTCTTCGCCACGGCTGAGGTCGTCCCAGCTGTCGATGGCGGTGTCCTTGTCGATGGCCGCTGCACCGGATGGGGTCTCTCCGTCCGCGGCGGCACGCGCCTCCGCGTCGTCGGAGACGGTCGCGCCGTCTTCGGCGCCCTCGGCCTCCGCGTCGTGGTCGAGGAGGAGCGTCGTGCCGTCCTCGTCCTCGAAGCGCGTCTGGTACTTGCGCGACGAGCCCGGCCAGAGCCGGTTCGTGACGACGACGGCCGCGCTGGCGAGTACAAGCACCACCCCGCCCGCCACGGCGACGCCCGGCCAGAACTCGGCGGCCACCGTGTCGACCAGGCGTGCGATCGACGCGGACCCCGCGACGCCTGTGGCCGTGGTGATCGTCGCCGTCGAGGCGCGGAGGGCGTCCGCCAGCGCGCTGATCGAGGAGATGAGCACGGAGGCGCCGAGCAGCAGCCCGAGCAGCGCGAGGACGATGCGGAACGCCGGACCGGCGATGGCCAGCGCGGCCGCGAGGGCCAGCCCGGCCAGCGAGAGCGCGGTGAGCGCCGGCGCAGCCGCTGACCCGGGCACCGCGAGCGTCGTGGTGTGCTCCGCGACGTCGGTGAGGTGCACCGTGAACCAGGTCTGCGTGGATGCGAGCAGGGCGAGGCCGCTGCCGACCAGCAGCGCCAGCAGCGTCAGGTACTTGGCCCTGCGGGAGACGGGACGCTCGACGGCGGGCTCAGACTGCTCGCTCACCGGTCACCCGCCTCATCGCGTTCGCCACGGCGACCGCGCGCAGCGGGGCAGCCGCCTTGTTCTGCGACTCCTCGAACTCGCTCTGCGGCACGGAGTCCGCCACCAGGCCGCCTCCGGCCTGCACGCGGGCGACGCCGTCCATGATGGTCGCCGTGCGGATGGCGATGGCGAGATCGGCGTCCCCGGAGAACCCGAAGTAGCCGATCACGCCGCCGTACACGCCGCGCTGCGCCGGTTCCAGCTCGTCGATGATCTCCAGCGCCCTCGGCTTCGGAGCCCCGGAGAGGGTGCCGGCCGGGAAGGTGGCGCGGAACACATCCACCGCCGTCTTGTCGGGCAGCACGTCGCCCTCGACGCTCGACACGATGTGCATGATGTGGCTGAACCGCTCGACGCGCATGAACTCCGTCACCTCGACGGAACCGGCCGCACAGACCTTGAGCAGGTCGTTGCGGGCCAGGTCGACGAGCATCAGGTGCTCGGCGCGCTCCTTGTCGTCGGCGAGCAGCGAGGTCTCCAGGTCGAGGTCCTCCTCCGGCGAGGCTCCGCGCGGTCGGGACCCGGCGATGGGATGCGTGAACGCGCGCCCGTCCTGCACCTTCACCAGCGCCTCCGGGGACGACCCGACGATGGAGTACTCCCCGCCGTCCGGCCGTTCGAGAGCCAGGAGGTACATGTACGGGCTCGGGTTGAGCGAGCGCAGCACGCGGTACACGTCGAGCGGCGCGGCCTCGCAGTCCAGCTCGAAACGCTGCGAGATGACCACCTGGAAGATGTCGCCGTCGACGATCCGCTCTTTCGCGGTCACCACGGCGGCCAGGAAGTCGTCCTTCGCCGTGCGCGACACCGGATGCGCGGGCGTGCCCAGGTCGACCTGGGCGAGCCACGCCTCCGACGGCCGGGCGAGACCGGCCTGCATCGCGTCGAGCCGCTGTTGGGCGGCCTCCCACATCGTGTCCGCGTCGTCGACGCCGTCGTTGAGGACGGTGGCGATCAGCTGCACGGTGCCGTATCGGTGGTCGATCGCGACCAGGTCGGAGCAGAACGCGAGAGCCTGACCGGGCATGTCGTAGTCCGCGGGCGGCTGGTGCGGCAGCCGCTCGATCTGGCGGATCGCCTCCCAGCCGATGAAGCCGACCAGTCCCCCGGTCAGCGGGGGCAGGCCGGGGATGCGCGGCGTCTGCCACCGCGCATACAGCGCGGCGAGGGCTTCCAGCGGCGGCAGGTCGGCGGTGGAGCCGATGGCCCGCTCCGCCGGGATGCCGTAGTCGAGCCAGCGGACAGCATCCCCCTGCTGGGTGAGCACGCCGAACGACGAGACGCCGACGAACGAGAACCGCGACCAGATGCCGCCCTGCTCCGCCGATTCGAGCAGGAAGGTGCCAGCGCGTCCGTCCGCGAGCTTGCGGTAGATGCCGACAGGGGTCTCTCCGTCCGCGAACAGCTCGCGCACGACCGGGACGACCCTGTGGTCGTCGAGCAGCCGCGCGAACGCGTCGCGGGTGGTGGAGCTGGTGACGGTGTCGATCACGAATCCTCCGTGGGGCTCGCCTCGACGTGGCCGACCACGGGTGCGAGCTGGTCGGCGTCGAAGCAGGTGCGGGTTCCAGTGTGGCAGGCGGCGCCGATCTGCTCGACGGTCACCAGCAGGGTGTCTCCGTCGCAGTCGAGCGCTGCGCCCTTGACGTACTGCGCGTGTCCGGACGTGTCTCCCTTGCGCCAGTACTCCTGGCGGGAGCGCGACCAGAAGGTGACGCGCCCCTCGGTGAGCGTGCGGCTGAGCGCCTCCGCGTCCATCCAGCCCATCATCAGGACCTCTTTGGTGTCCCACTGCTGGATGATCGCCGGGACCAGGCCGTCGCCGTTGAAGGCGACGCGCTCGATGATGGCGTGGTCTGCTGCGGTCATGCCCTGATCTCCAACCCGGCGCGGACGAGTTCGTCCTTCACATCGCCGATCGTCATCTCGCCGGAGTGGAACACGCTCGCGGCGAGCACCGCATCCGCCCCTGCCTCGATGGCTGGGACGAAGTCTGCGACCTTTCCCGCGCCGCCGGAGGCGATGACGGGAACGCTGCTGATGCCGCGCATCAACCGGATGAGCTCGGTGTCGAACCCCTCCTTGGTGCCATCGGCGTCGATCGAGTTGACCAGCAGTTCGCCGGCCCCCAGCCCGATCGCGCGCTCGGCCCACTCCAGGGCGTCGAGGTCGGTCTCCGTCCGGCCGCCGTGCGTGGTGACCACGAATCCGGATGCGGTCGCCGCCGACCGCTTGACGTCGAGCGAGAGCACGAGCACCTGGGCGCCGAACCGGTCGGCGATCTCGGCCACCAGCTCGGGCCGGGCGATGGCGGCGGAGTTCACGCCCACCTTGTCCGCCCCGCTGGCGAGCAGGCGGGAGACGTCCTCCGGGCTGCGCACGCCGCCGCCGACGGTGAGCGGGATGAAGACCTGCTCGGCGGTCGCGCGCACCACGTCGTAGGTGGTCGAACGGTTGTCGACCGTCGCCGTGACGTCGAGGAAGGTGAGCTCGTCCGCCCCCTGCTCGTAGTAGCGACGGGCGAGCGCGACCGGATCGCCCGCGTCACGCAGGTTCTGGAAGTTGACGCCCTTGACGACGCGGCCGTCTGCCACATCGAGGCACGGGATGACCCGGACGGCGACGGACATCAGATCCGCGCAGCGTGGATCGACGTGACGAGGATGGCACGCGCTCCCAGCTCGTAGAGCGCATCCATGATGTGGTTGACCTGGTCGCGCTTGATCATCACGCGCACGGCCAGCCAGTCCGGCTCCCCGAGCGGGGACACGGTCGGCGACTCGACCCCGGGGGTGAGGGCGACGGCCCTGTCGAGCAGCACGGCGGGCAGGTTGTAGTCGATGAGCACGTACTGGCGGGCGACCATGACGCCCTGCAGCCTGCGCAGCAGCGTGTCGACGCCGGCGGCGGGCGATGCGGAGGAGATCAGCACGGCCTCCGACTCGAGGATGACCGGGCCGAAGATCTCCAGGCCCTGCTTGCGTAGCGTCGTGCCGGTCTCGACCACGTCGGCCACCGCGTCCGCGACGCCGAGGCGCACGGCGGACTCCACGGCGCCGTCGAGCTTGATGAGGGTGGAGGCGATCCCGTTCTCGGCGAGGAATGCCCCGACGAGCCCCGGGTAGCTGGTGGCGACGCGCTTGCCGTCGAGGTCGGCCAGCGCGGAGAACGTGCCGGTGGGGCCCGCGAACCGGAAGGTGGACGCCGCGAAGTCGAGCGAGGCGATCTCGCCCGCCGTGGAGCCCGAGTCGAGCAGCAGGTCACGGCCGGTGATGCCGACGTCGAGCGCGCCGGAGCCGACGTACGTCGCGATGTCGCGCGGGCGCAGGTAGAAGAACTCGACGTCGTTGCGGGCGTCGGTGACGATCAGCTCTTTGGGGTCGCGGCGGCCGACGTATCCGGCCTCGTGCAGCATCTGCGCCGCGGTCTCGGAGAGGGAGCCTTTGTTGGGAACGGCGATCTTCAGCATGGGTGGTCTTTCGTGTACAGGGGGACGATCAGGACGCGGGTATACCGGTCACAGATGTCGGTACACGTCCGCGGGGCTGAGGCCCTTCGCGATGAGCAGCACCTGGAGGTGGTAGAGCAGCTGCGAGATCTCCTCGGCCGTCTCCTCGTCCGACTGGTATTCGGCGGCCATCCAGACCTCGGCCGCCTCCTCCACGATCTTCTTTCCGATGGCGTGCACGCCAGCATCCAGCTCACGAACCGTGCCGGAACCCTCCGGGCGGGTCGCGGCCTTCTCGCTGAGCTCGGCGAAGAGGTCGTCGAAGGTTTTCACCACTACAGGCTACTAGCTTGCGAACGGCCCGCCGGACATCGGCGGCGGAACGGCGACGGTCCGCTGGATGTCGAGCAGCCGATCGGCCGCGGACAGCAGTGCACTCCGGATGCGCGTCGTGCGCTCCCCGTCGTCCTCCGGGGGCAGCAGCCCGGCCGAGAGCGACACGTTGATCGCGGCCACGACGGCGCCGGCCGGGGTGCGCACCGGCACCGCGATGGACCGCAGGCCGGGTTCCAGCTCCTGGTCGACGGACGCCCAGCCGTCCCGCGCGACCGCCAGGATCGCATCCAGGAGCGCCGCCGGATCGGTCGTGGTCCTGGGGGTCAGCTTCCGGAGGTCGCTGCGGGCGAGCACGGCGCCGATCTGTGTCTCGGTGAGCCCGGCGAGCAGCACGCGTCCCATCGAGGTCGCGTACGCGGGGAACCGGGTGCCGACCGCGATGGCGACCGACATGATCCGGCGCGTGTGCACCCGGGCGACGTAGACGATGTCCGTGCCGTCGAGCACGGCCATCGAGACGCTCTCCCCCAGTTCGGCGGAGAGCTCCTCCAGCACCGGAGTGGCGAGCCGAGGGAGGGACTGGCCGGAGAGGTACGCGTATCCGAGTTCCAGGACCTTCGCCGTGAGCTGGAACTCGCGCCCGTCCGTGCGCAGGTAGCCGAGGTCGATCAGGGTCAGCAGGAAGCGCCGGGCCGCCGCGCGGCTCATCCCGGTCTTCCTGGCCACCTCGCTGAGCGTCATGGCCGGGTCGTCGGCGTCGAAGGCGCGGATGACCGCGAGCCCGCGCGCGAGCGACTGCACGAAGTGGTCGTCGCCGACCTCCGCCGGCTTCGCGGACGGATCGTCCACTGGCCTCTCCGCCTGCGCCACTGGCTCCCCTTCCGTGCCGTGCGACGCCCCTGCTCAGGTCCCGGCGAGTCCGGGCGCGACGTCGAGCGGGACATCGAGCCTCGATTGTAGTTCAGCGACGGTCACGCCGAAGATGTCCGTCACCGTGACACGCCCGTCCGCCAGCTCGAAGACGGCGACGTCGGTGTACACCCGGCTGACGCATCCGATGCCCGTGACCGGGTAGTCGCAGACGGGAACCAGCTTGCTCCCGCCGTCTTTGCCGAACAGGTTCATCATGATGAAGATCTGCTTGGCGCCGGTCGCCAGGTCCATCGCCCCTCCGACGGCCGGGATCGCGTCCGGCTCCCCGGTGTGCCAGTTGGCCAGGTCGCCGGAGGCGGACACCTGGAACGCGCCGAGCACGCACACGTCGAGGTGGCCGCCGCGCATGATCGCGAACGAGTCCGCGTGGTGGAAGTACGACGCGCCGGGCAACTCGGTCACCGGGATCTTGCCGGCGTTGATCAGGTCGTCGTCGATCTCCTCGCCGACCGCCTGCCGCCCCATGCCGAGCATCCCGTTCTCGGTGTGCAGGATCACGTCCTGGCCTGGTGCGAAGTAGTCGGAGACGAGCGTGGGCTGGCCGATCCCGAGGTTCACGAACGATCCGGGCGGGATGTCGGCGGCCACGCGCTCGGCCAGCTCAGCCCTGGTCAGTGGTGCGTTCACAGCGACTCCTTCAGGTCGACCACGATGTTGACGAAGATGCTCGGGGTGACCACGGTCTCCGGATCGATGGCGCCGGTCAGCACCACGCCGCCGACCTGGGCGATCGTGGTCGCGGCCGCGGTCGCCATGATCGGACCGAAGTTCCTGGCTGTCTTGCGGTAGACGAGGTTGCCCTGCCGGTCCGCGGTGCGCGCGGTGATGAGGGCGGCGTCGCCGCGGATGGGCAGCTCGAACACCTGGCCGACGCCGCCGAGCATCCTGGTCTCCTTGCCGTCGGCGAGGCTGGTGCCGTAGCCGGTCGGCGTGAAGAAGCCGCCGATGCCCGCGCCCGCCGCCCGGATGCGCTCGGCGAGGTTGCCCTGCGGAACGAGTTCCAGCTCGATCCTGCCCGCGCGGTACTCCTCGTCGAAGCGGTGCGAGTCGGACTGGCGGGGGAAGGAACAGATGATCTTCCGCACCCGGCGCGCACCGATCAGCGCGGCGAGACCCTCGTCGCCGTTGCCCGCGTTGTTGTTCACGACCGTCAGGTCGGTCGCGCCGTGTTCGAGAAGCGCGTCGATCAGTTCGACCGGCTGCCCGGCCTTGCCGAAGCCGCCGATGAGCACCGTGGCGCCGTCCTGGATGCTCGACACCGCCTCCAGCGCGCTGTCGGTGATGGTGGTCATGCGGTGTCTCCCTGCGTGGTGCTGAGTGCGGTGGTGCTGACGGCGGCTCCGCTCACGTTCTCGAGCACGATCGCGAGCCCCTGGCCGACGCCGATGCACAGGGCGGCGACGCCCCAGCGCTGGTTCTCGGCGACCAGCCGCGCGGCGAGCGTCCCGAGCAGACGGGTGCCCGTCGCGCCGAGCGGGTGGCCGATGGCGATGGCGCCGCCCCAGGCGTTGACGATGGCGAGGTCGATGGGCCACGCGTCCAGGCAGGCGAGCGACTGCGCGGCGAACGCCTCGTTCAGCTCGACGGCGCCCACCTCCGCCCAGGTAATGCCCGCACGCTTCACCGCACGGTTCGCCGCCTCGACGGGAGCGAAGCCGAACAGCTGCGGTTCGTTCGCCCACGCACCACGCCCGGCGATGCGCGCGAGCGGTGCCCGGCCGAGCCGGTCGGCCGCGGCCTCCGAGCCGACGAACAGCGCGCCCGCTCCGTCGGTGAGCGGAGACGCGTTGCCCGCCGTCACCGTGCCGCCCTCTGCGGTGTCCCCCGCCGGTCGGAACACCGTCTTCAGCCCGGCGAGCACCTCGACCGTGCTCCCCGGCCGGATGCTCTCGTCGCGTTCCAGCGCGACCCCGTCCATCCCGAGCACCTGATCGTCGTACCGTCCTGCGCGCCAGGCGTCGTCCGCAAGCCGGTGCGAGCGGGCGGCGAACGCGTCCTGCCGCTCGCGCGTGACACCGCATCTCTCGCGCAGGATCTCCGTGGCCTCGCCGAGCCACACCGTCCACTCCTCCGGCATGGCCGGGTTCACCAGCCGCCAGCCGAGCGTGGTGGAGGCGAGTCCCAGGTCGCCAGCGGGATACGGGCGCTCGGTCTTCGGCAGCACCCACGGCGCGCGTGTCATCGACTCGACGCCGCCGACGACGAGCAGGTCGGCGTCGCCCACCTCGATCTCCCGGCTCGCCATCATCGCCGCGTCGAGCGACGAACCGCAGAGGCGGTTGACCGTCGTGCCGGGGATGCTCGTGGGCAGCCCGGCGAGCAGGGTCGCCATCCTCGCCACGTTACGGTTCTCCTCGCCGGCGCCGTTCGCGTTGCCGAACACCACGCCGTCGATCCGCTCAGGGTCGAGAGCAGGGCTCCGCTCGACGATCCCGGAGACCACCGCCGCGGCCAGGTCGTCCGGCCTGATCGCGGCGAGCCCGCCGCCGAACCGGCCGAACGGCGTCCGCACCGCGTCGTAGAGGTATGCGTGCTGCACCGGGGTCTCCTTCACTGCGTGTTGCTGCGCGCCACGTTCGCTGTGCGAACAGGCGTGCGTCTGGTGAACATCCTATCGTGCGTCGTCGGCCGCCAGGATGCCGCGGGCGATGGAGAACGCGTGATTGGCCGCGGGGACGCCGCAGTACACGGCGCTCTGCATGATCACTTCGCGGATCTCTGCGACGGTCAGCCCGTTCCGCAGCGCAGCGTGCAGGTGCAGCTCGAACTCCTCCCAGTGCCCGCCCGCGATCAGCGCCGTGAGGGTGATGGCGCTGCGCATCGTGCGCGGCAGGCCGGGCCTGGTCCAGATCGAGCCCCAGGCGTACCGGGTGATCAGCTCCTGGAAGTCCTCGTCCACCGCTCCGGCGCTGCGCGCGGTGGCCCGGTCGACGTGCTCGGCGCCGAGCACCTGGCGGCGCACGCGCATCCCGGCCCCGTAGCTGTCAGCCGCGGTGCAGTCGGCGCCCGCGGCCCGCGCGAAGTGCCGCATCAGGATCTCGGCCACGCGCTCCGGCCGCTCGGCCGATGCGAGATGCCCGGCACCCGGCACCCACTCGGCGGAGCCCGCAGCGACACCGCTGGCCACGATCCACGCGTCCTCACCGGTCACGACGCCGTCGTGCTCCCCCGCGATCGCCACCACCGGCACCGGGATGCGCGGCAGCTCGGCCACCAGGTCGGCCTCCGCCAGCGCATCGCAGCACGCGGCGTATCCGTCCTTGTCCGCGTCGGACAGCGAGTGCAGCAGGCGGCTGGACACCTCGGGCTCCCGCTCCAGGAAGCCGGGCGCGAACCAGCGTTGTGCCGACCCGGCCAGCATGGTCGGCGTGCCCTGCGCACGCACGGTCTCCGCCCGCGCCCGCCACGCGTCCGGTTCACCGATCCTCGCGCCGGAGCAGACCAGCCCGATCCCGGAGAACAGGGCCGGAGCATCCAGGGCCAGGCGCAGCGTCATGATGCCGCCGAGCGACACCCCCGCGGCGAACAGCGCGCCGTCGCCGAGGTCGCCGGCGGCACGCGCCGCGTCGAGAGCAGCCCGCACACCGGCAGCGAGTTCGGCCAGCGTGAACGGCGCATCCGGCCGGGGGCTGCGCCCGTGACCGGGCAGATCCCAGCCGATCACGGTGTACCGCTCGGCCAGGTACGGCACGGCCGGCGCCCAAATGGCGCTGACCGACGTTCCGAGCGACGGCCCGAGCACCAGCACGGGCGAGGCGGGGTCGCCTGCCCGCTGTGCGAGGGCGGTGAGGACGATGGTGGGAACGCTCATGCGCGTGGCTCCTTGCCGACGTGTGTCCGTGTGGTCGCCTGCGCCACGATCCTGTCGCAGAAGTCGTCGGCGCTGCCGAGGTAGCCCGCCGGATCGAGCAGGTCGCTCAGCGTCGTGCCGCCGAGCGCGGTGGCGAGCCGGTCCGCCCCGAGCGTAGCGAGCAGGGAACGCTCGATGGCGCCGGCGTCGCCTGTGTCGCCGGTCGCCGCATCCCGTGCTGCGGTCATCGCCACCCGCACATCGCGCGGACCGTCGTGGTCGCCCCGGTCGGCGAGAGCCCGTCCGAGCACGGCAACGACGCGCTCGCTCAACAGCACGGGACCGGCCAGCCCGAGGTTCTGCCGCATCCGCTCCGGATGCACGCCCAGCCCGCCGGCCAGTTCGGCCGCGAGTTCCGCAGACACCACCGCCGAGCGCACGAGCGACCGCAGCGGCGTCCACTCGGCGTGCCAGCCGCCGTCCGAGCGCTCGTCGACGGTCGCGGTGGCGGCGGCGGTCAGCGCGCCGAGGTCGGGCCCGACCCGCAGCCCCTCCCGCTTGAGCAGCACGGAGAGCACCGGGTTCTGCTTCTGCGGCATCGCGGACGACACCCCGCGGCCGTCGGCGCGCGGCTCGGACAGCTCGCCGAACTCCGGACGGCTGAGGAGTGCGACGTCCGCGCCGATCACCGCGCACGCCGCCACGGCCTCGGCCGCCGCCCCTCCGGCGCGCAGCACCGGCCACCGGTTCGTCTGCCAGGGCGCGACCGGCGCGGCCAGCCCGAGACGCGCGGCCAGCGCATCCACCAGGGCGAGCGTGTCCACGCCGCGCAGGGTGTCGAGCGACGCCAGCGTGCCCGCCGCGCCACCCCACTGCAGCGGCAGCGTCGGAAGCAGCGCGCTCAGCCGGCTCCGCGCTGCCGTGATCCCGGCCAGCCAGTGCGCCGCCTTGAGGGCGAAGGTGGACGGCAGCGAGTGCTGCGCGAGCGTCCGCGCGACCATCAGCGTCGACCGATGCCCGCCCACCAGCGTCACCAGGGCGTCGGTCGTCGCATCCAGAGCGGACGCGGCCGCAGTGAGCGTCCGGGTGGCGACCAGCATCAGGGCCGTGTCGACGATGTCCTGACTGGTCGCCCCGAGGTGCAGGAACGCCGCGGCCTCGGGCGACCGCTCGGCCGTCGTCGCCCTGAGCCGCGCGAGCAACGGGATGAGCGCGTTGCCCCCGCCCGCCGCGTCCGCGGCGATGGCAGCCAGGTCGTACAGCTCGACGGCGCAGGCGTCCTCGATGACCGGCAGCCAGGCCGCGTCGCCGACGCCGTGCTCGACCAGCACCTGCGCCCAGGCGAACTCGGTGTCCAGCATCGCCTGCACCACGGCCAGGTCCGTGCAGAGCGCCGCGCCACCGGATGCTGCCACCGCCGGATCGAGGATGCCGACGTCTCCGTCGGTCATCGCCGGTCGCCCCCGAAGTCGATGAACACGGTCTCGTCGTCGCCCTGCAACCGGATGTCGAACCGCAGCGAGCCGTCCGGCTCGCGCTCGGCGATCAGCGTGCCTCGCCTGTGCTCCGGCAGCGCGGCGAGGAAGGCGTCTGCGGCGAGCGCCGTCTCGTCGTCGGGGAGGTATGCGCGGGTGTGCAGCTTGTCGAGGAGTCCCCTGGCGAACACCAGCACGGCGAAGAAGGCGGGCGCGCCCTGCTCGGTCGGTCCGGGTGTGCGGGTGCTGAAGGTGTAGTGGCCGTCGTCGTCGGTGGCCGCGCGCCCCCATCCGGTGAAGGTGTGGCCGTCCCTGCGGAGGGAGCCGGTGGCGCGGGGCACTGCTCCGTGCTCGTCGGTCTGCCAGAGTTCGAGGATGGCGTCCTGTACGGGCACGCCCGCTCCGTCGGTGACCGTGCCGTGCAGCCGGATGGTGCCCGCCGCCCCCGGCGGGCTGAGCTCGGAGTCGCCGGCGAACGGGAGGGCGTAACCGTAGAACGGGCCGACGGTCTGGCCGGGCGTGGGGGCGAGCGCTGTGCTCATTCGTCGTCTCCTTCTGGTTCCATCCAGGTGCGCCCCGAGCCGCTGAGCACGATGTCCCAGCTGTATCCGGTCGCCCACTCGTGGGTCGTGACGTCGTGGTCGTACCGGGCGACGAGCCGGTCGCGCGCCTCCGGGTCGACGATCGACTGGTAGATGGGGTCGAGGGCGAACAGCGGGTCGCCGGGGAAGTACATCTGGGTGATCATCCGCTGGGTGAAGTCCGTTCCGAACAGGGAGAAGTGGATGTGGGCCGGCCGCCACGCGTTGTGGTGGTTCTTCCAGGGGTACGGGCCCGGCTTGATCGTCGTGAAGCGGTAGCTGCCGTCCGCCGCCGTGATGCAGCGTCCCACCCCGGTGAAGTTGGGGTCGAGCGGGGCGGGGTGCTGGTCGCGCTTGTGGATGTATCGGCCGGCGGAGTTGGCCTGCCAGATCTCCACCAGCTGGCCGCGCACCGGTCTGCCGTCCCCGTCGAGCACCCGGCCGGTCACGACCATCCGCTCGCCGAGGGGCTCCCCGTTGTGCTGGATGGTGAGGTCGGCCTCGAGCGGGTGCACATCCCGGTGGCCGAACGCGGGAGACCACAGCTCGATGGTCTCCGGGTCGGTGTGACGGAGGTCCTTGGTCGGATGGCGCAGCAGGGAGCTGCGGTACGGCGGGAAGTCACGCCGCGTGCCGCGCTCCTCCGGCGCGCCTGCCGCCCGCCCGTCCGCGTATGCGGCGTGGATGGCCTGGATCTCCGCGCTCAGCTCCGACTGCGGCCGGAGCGGGTGCGGTGGGGTGGGTGGGGTCGTGGGTGGCATCGGCGTCCTTTCGTGGAGGAGGGTGTTGCTGGTCAGGCGACGGGCTGCGCGACGGCGGCATGCTGCCAGCCGGTGTAGCCTTCCGCGAGGAACGCCGAGCCTGCGCGGGAGGAGACGATGGACTCCAGCTCGCCGCGTTGCCTGCGCCTGTCGAAATCGCTCGCGCCCGGCTGCTCGTGCAGGAGCGTCGTCATCCAGTACGAGAAGTGCTGGCTCTTCCACACCCTGGCCAGGGCACGGTCGCTGTAGTTGTCCACGCCGGATGCGCTCCCGCCGAGCAGCAGTTCGGCCAGCGCCTCGTGCAGCACTCCCACGTCGGCGAGCGCCAGGTTCAGCCCCTTGGCGCCCGTCGGAGGCACCGTGTGTCCGGCGTCGCCCGCGAGGAACAGCGAACCGTGCCTGAGTGGTTCGCAGACGAAGCTGCGGAATGGGAGCACGACGCGGTCGGTGATCGGTCCCTCGGCGAGGGAGAAGCCGTTGCCTGCGACGCGGCTCTGCAGCTCGTCCCAGATGCGTGCGTCACTCCACTGGTCGGCGTCCTCGCCAGGGTCGCACTGGAAGTACATGCGCTGAACGGTCTCGCTGCGCTGGCTGATGAGCGCGAAGCCGCGGTCCGATGCGGCGTAGATGAGCTCCTCCGCGCTGTGCGGCGCCTCAGTGAGGATGCCGAACCACGCGAATGGGTACTCACGGAAGTAGCTGCGGCGCTGCGCATCCGGGATCAGCTTGCGGCAGGCGCTGCGCGAGCCGTCGGCGCCGATCACCACGTCGCAGCTCAGCTCGACGGCAGAACCGTCGTCCTCGGTGAACACGACGAGCGGATGCGCGTCCGTCACCCCTGTCACCGTCACGTCCTGCACCGCGTAGCGCACGTCGCCGCCGTCGCGTTCGCGGGCGTCGGCGAGGTCGGCGAACACGTCGGTCTGCGGGTAGAGCCACGCCGACTGGCCGACGAGGTCCTGGAAGTCGATCCGGTGGCCGTCGCCGTCGATGCGCAGTTCGATGCCGTCGTGCCTGTCGCCCTTCTCCAGCACGCGTCGGGAGGCGCCGGACTCCACCAGCATCCGGACGCTGCCGGGTTCCAGGATGCCCGCACGCACCGTCGCGTGAATCTCGGCCCGTGTGCGCCGCTCGACGACGACGCTGTCGATGCCGTCTCTCGCGAGGAGGTGCGAGAGCATCAGACCGGCCGGGCCACCGCCGACGATCGCGACCCTGGTCGATTCTTTGCGCGCTGCCATAGCTGCACTCCTCCTGATGGTTCTGACGAGTGCGGTCAGTTTGTCAGGACGGCCGAGCGGCGGAGCGCCCTTCTCGTTCATTGAGAACGGCGAGCGCGTCTGCCCGAAGCGCTGCGGTGATCCGCTCAGCACTTTCGGTCAGCGGCCCGACCACCGCGGCGATCACGGCGGGGTCCCGCGGCACGACCACGCTGAGCGCCGCCACCACCTCGAGCCCCGGCTCGCGCACCGGAACGGAGACCCCGGCTGTGTTCGGGTGCATCATCCCCTCCACGACGGCGTGGCCGCTCGTGCGCACCCCGACCAGCCGGTGCCGGAGGCCGGGCAGGCTCGGCTCCCAGTCCGCGATGAAGCCCTCCCGCACCGCGCGGTCGGCGAACGCCAGGATCGCGTGCCCGGCCGACGACCGGTACGCGGGAAGCCTGGTCGCCGTCGTCGCCGCGTTCTCCACCGACCCCTCGCCCGAGTAGCACTCGAGGTAGAGCACCTCGTCGCCGTCCGCGGTGAGCACGCCGAGCTGGGTGTTCTGCCCGACCACCCGCTGCACCTCCTGCATGGCAGGGCGCGCGATCGTGAGCAGGTGCGTGTACGGCGAGCGGGCACGGTGGGCGAGCTCCCACAGGTCGAGGCCCAGGCCGATGCTGCCCTGCTCGTCCTTCACCAGCCAGCCGATCGCGCTCAACTCGGCGACCAGCCGGTGCACTGTCGCCACGGGGAGGTCGGCGAGCCGGGCGATGGCGGTCGCGGTCATCGGCGGATGCCCGGAGTCCAGCGTGCTCAGGATGCGGACGAGTCGCGTGATCAGCGACTCCCCCGACGGCGAATTGGCCACGTCGACTCCTTCCTGCGCGTCCCACCATGCTACGGTGCGTTCTGATGGCGCACGAGCGTGCGCCTGGCGAACATCTGTTTTGCCATCGCGTCGCCGGGACGCACGAACCGCAGCACCACGCACCACCAGCACCACCCCGCATCACAGCAAGGAGGCTCCGATGACGAGCTCACCCCCGTCCACCGCCCGCGTCTGGCCCGTCATCCTCTGCTGGATCGTGGTGGCGCTCGACGGCTTCGACCTGGTCGTCCTCGGCACGGTCATCCCGACCCTGATCGGTACGGGCGCGCTCGGGTTCGACCCTGGCGGCGCGACGGCCGTGGCCACAGCGGGACTCGTCGGGGTCGGAATCGGTGCGCTCGCCGTGGGGCCGCTCACCGACCGCTACGGCAGGCGCGCGACGCTGATCACCTGCGTCGCCGCGTTCTCGGTGTTCACGATCGCGATCGTCGCCGCGCCGAACGTGTTCGTCTTCGGCGCCCTGCGGCTGCTCGCCGGGCTGGGGCTCGGGGCGTGCATCCCGACCGTGCTCGCCTACGTGGGCGAGTTCGCCGGGTCCACCCGCACCGGGCGCTCGACGACGCTCACGATGACCGGCTACCACGCGGGCGCCGTCCTCACCGCGCTGCTCGCCCTCGCGATTGTGCCGAACTGGCAGCTGATGTTCCTGGTCGGGGGCCTCGCAGGGATCGTGGTGCTTCCCCTGCTCTGGTTCACGCTGCCGGAGTCGGCAGCCGTCCTCGCCCGTCGTGCGGACGGAGCAGCCCGGCCGGCGGGAACCGTCGGGGTCCTCGTCCGGCGGCCGTACCTGCTCGCCAGCATCGGCATCTGGACGGCGTCGTTCATGGGGCTGCTGCTGGTCTACGGCCTCAACACCTGGCTTCCGCAGCTCATGAAGGTCGCCGGGTACGACACCGGAGACGCGCTCGGCCTGCTGCTCGTCCTCAACCTGGGTGCCGTCGCCGGGCTCGTCCTCGCCGGAACGCTCGCCGACCGCAACGGCACCAAGCGCGTCACCCTGGTCTGGTTCTTCCTGGCTGCGGTGTTCCTCGCGCTGCTGAGCATCCGGATGGACGAGGTCGTGCTGCTGTACGCGGCGATCTTCGTCACCGGCGTCTTCGTGTTCTCCGCGCAGGTGCTCGTCTACGCGTTCGTCAGCCAGCTCTACCCTCCGGAGGTGCGCGGCACGGCGCTCGGCTTCGCCGCGGGCATCGGGCGCATCGGCGCCATCGCCGGACCGGCCATCACCGGGGTGCTCGTGACGCTCGACCTGGCGTATCCCGGCGGCTTCTACGTGTTCGCCGTCGCCGCGCTGATCTCGGTGGCGAGCATCGCGACCGTACCCGCCGTGATCCGGCGACGGGAGCCCGCGCAGGCCGTGGTCAGCGGCTGACCGGGTGGCTGTGGCGTGCGGCCGTCTCCCGCAGCAGCGCGATCTGCCGCTCGGTGTTCTCCGCCTTGAACACACTCGATCCCGCCACGAAGGTGTCCGCGCCGTTCTCGGCGGCGACGGCGATGGTCTCCTCGGTGATCCCGCCGTCGACCTGCAGCCACACGTCGGCGCCCGTTGCATCCACCGCCGCGCGCAGCCTGGCGAGCTTGGGCATGGTCTCCGGCATGAACGACTGGCCGCCGAAGCCGGGCTCGACGGTCATCACCAGCACCTGGTCAAACTCGGGCAGCAGGTCGAGGTAGTCGTCGACCGGCGTTCCCGGCTTGAGCGCGATCCCCGCCCGCGCGCCGATCTCCCGCAGGCGCCTGGCGAGCGTGATCGGCTCGGTGGCCGCCTCGGCATGGAAGGTGACGGAGAACGCGCCGAGCTCCGCGTATCCCGGCGCCCAGCGCTCCGGGTCGTCGATCATCAGGTGCACGTCGAGCGGGATCGCGGACACATCTTGGATGCGCCCCACCATCTGCGGACCGAACGTCAGGTTCGGCACGAAGTGGTTGTCCATCACATCCACGTGCACGAGGTCGGCGGTGGCGATACGACCGAGGTCGCGCTCCAGGTTGACGAAGTCGGCGGCGAGGATGCTGGGGTTGATCCGGACTGGCATGCCTCCAGCCTACAAAACCGGCGACCTCTGCCGGCTCAGCGCTTGGCGAGCAGCGCGATGAACATCGCGTCCGTGCCGTGGCGGTGCGGCCACAGCTGGGCGGCCAGGCCGTCGCCGGCGAGGTCGAGGCGCTCCAGCGCGAGCTCCTGCAGCACGAACGGCGTGTCGACGGCTTCGACGTCGTCGTGCGCGTCCAGTGCCGCCGCGACGATGCCCCGCGTCTCCGCGATGTGCGGGGAGCAGGTCACATAGGCGATGAGGCCGCCGGGCTTCGCGGCGGCGATGGCCGCGTCGAGCAGCCGCGCCTGCAGTCCGGTGAGCTCTGCGACGTCGCGCGGGGTCTTGCGCCAGCGCGCCTCCGGCCGGCGGCGCAGCGCACCGAGCCCGGTGCACGGGGCGTCCAGCAGGATGCGGTCGAACTGTTCCGGATGGGACTCTCCGACGGTCGTGCCGTCCAGTTCGAGCACCTCGACGGGCTCCGGCAGCGCGGCCAGCGCACGCCGGACCAGCTCCGCACGCGCCGGGACGACTTCGTTGGCGGTGAGCGTCGCACCACCCAGCCGCGCCTCGGCGGCCAGCAGTGCCGCCTTGCCGCCCGGACCGGCGCACAGATCGAGCCACTGCTCACCCGGCACGATCGGGCGCGCCCTGCTGAGCGCGAGCGCCGCGAGCTGCGATCCCTCGTCCTGCACCCGCAGGCGTCCACCCGCCTCCTCGACCCTGGCCTGCGGATCCCCGCCGCCCGCGGTGAAGCCGACGGGAGAGAACCGGTCCTCGGTCGCGTCGTCCGGCAGGTCGGCGAGTCCGGGAAGCGCGACCATGTTGACCCTGGGCGCCGCGTTGTCGGCGTTCAGCAGGTCGGCGAGCTCGGCTTCCCTGCCCTCCGCTTCGAGAGCGCGGCGGAAGGCACGCACGATCCACACCGGATGCGAGGTCAGCGCGGAGAGCTCCTGGTCCTGGCCTTTCGTGTCGGCCAGGATGCGCTGCCGCCACTCCTCCGGACTGTGCCGGCCGATCTCGCGGAGCACGCCGTTCGTGAAGCCGGTCGCCGAGCGCGAACCGACGCTGCGGGCGAGCGCGACGGACTCGTTGACGGCCGCGTGCGGCGCCACCCGTGTGGACAGCAGCTGGTGGGCGCCGAGCCGCAGCACATCCAGGATGGGCGGATCGATGCGGTCGACCGGACGCCCGGCCGCGCGGGCGATCACGAGGTCGTAGTATCCCTGCATCCGGAGGGTGCCGTACGTCAGCTCGGTGGCGAGGGCGGCGTCTCCGGGATTAAGACCGGCGCGCGCGATGCGCGTCGGCAGCAGGAGGTTGGCGTACGCGTCGGAGTCGCGCACGGCGGCGATCACGTCGTACGCGACCCTGCGCGCCGGCTGCACGTGGCCGCCCTGCGCACCGCGGACACCCTGCGCTCCACGACCGCCCTGGCCGCTCTGGTTCCTGTTCCGCTCGCTCATCGCAGCACCACCCCGTTCGCCGCGGAGAGGCCGCGCCACCAGTCGGCGGCAGCCATCGCCTTCTTCCCGGCCGGCTGCACCGTCACCAGCTCCAGCGGATGCGTGCCCGTTCCGACCACGACCCGCTTGCCCTGCAGCGCGACCGCGCCGGGGGCCAGCTCGTCCGCATCCGGGGCCGGGCGGGCGGCGAGAACCTTGAACCGGTCGTCGCCGAGCAGCGCGAACGCCCCGGGTTCCGGCGTCACACCGCGCTGCCTGGCGTAGACCGCGGCCGCCGGCTGGTGGAAGTCGAGGTGCGCGTCGGCCAGCGACAGTTTCGGCGCGAGCGTGACGGCTCCGGTCTGCGGCACGGACGCTGCCGTGCCGTCGGCCAGCGCATCCACCGTGTCCGCGAGCAGTTCGGCGCCGGAGAGCGAGAGCGCACCGAGCACGTCGCCTGCGGTCTCGTCGGCGCCGATCGCGCGGGTCAGTTCCGAGAAGACGTCGCCCGCGTCGAGTTCCGGCACCAGCTGGAACACCGCGGCCCCCGTCACCTCGTCTCCGGCGATCACGGCGTGCTGCACGGGAGCGGCGCCGCGCCAGGCGGGAAGCAGCGAGAAGTGCAGGTTCACCCAGCCGAGCCGCGGCGTCGACAGCAGCGGCTCGCGTACCAGACCGCCGTACGCCACGATCACGCCGAGGTCGGGCGCGAGACTCCGGATGCGCTCCGTCACCGTCTCGTCGAGCCGGTTGGCTTTGATCGTCTCGATGCCCAGCTCGTCCGCCGCAGCGGCGACCGGGGACGCCGTGAGCACGCGCTTGCGTCCCAGTTCCGCGTCGCGCCTGGTGATCACGGCCACCACCTCGTGCCGCTCGGCCAGGAGCCGCAGCGCGGGGACGGCGACCGCCGGGGTGCCGGCGAAGACCAGCCTCATCCCTCGTTCTCCGTGCGGTGCGGCGTGGACGGGAATCGGGGCATAGCGGGTTCTTTCGGTCGGGAACGTCGGCCGCGTGCTCCGCGGCCACCGTCGATCCTACCGGCCGGGGTCGGCGGGATCCCGGTCAGATGATCTCCGGGTCGTCGAACTGCACGCGCAGCGTCGGCGCCGGCCGGAACCCCGTCTTGCCCGCCGGAGCCTTGCGCCGCTTGCTCGCGTTGCGGACGATCGCGCCGCGCACCGCCGTCGCGACCTCCTGCCCTTTCGCGTACTCGAACCGCAGGATCGCGCGCACGGTGGAGTCGTCCACCGTCGCCGGGCCGAGCACGTCGATCAGCAGCGCTGGATCGACGGCGGCGACCGCCGCCTCCACCACGTCCGGGGCCCCCGCGATCGACGCGAGCCGCACCGCGGGAGGGAAGTGCAGGGCGCGGCGGTCCACCAGCTCGGCGTGCGCGAACTCCGCGACCCTCCCGGTGGCGAAGTCGCGCGCGAGACCGCCCGAGACCCCCACCAGCACGGTCGGCGCTCCCGGCGCGGCGAGCCCGGCCGCGTTCGTCCACCAGCGCAGGCAGTCCTCGGCGACACCTAGAGTCTCCCTCGCCAGCATCCGCTCGCCGTCGAGCAGGAGCACGGCACGGTACCCGCCCGCGGCGATCGGCTCAGCACCGCGGGTCGCCACGACGATGGCGCGCGCATCCGGCACGGACTGCACGGGATGCTCGCCGTCCGCCACGATCACGCGCACCCCGGGGAACGCACGCCCCAGCTCCTCCGCCGTGCGGCCGGACCCCAGCGTGACCAGCCGGAACCGGTCGTGCTCGCAGTGGTCGCAGTGCCAGTTGGTCGCGAGCGCCCCGCACCAGCCGCAGGACGGAACGCTTCCGGCCCTCCGCTGCCCGAGCGGGCCCGTGCAACGGTTGCAGCGCGCGGCCTGCCCGCACTTCGCGCAGGCGATCTGGGGCGCGTACCCGGGCCTCGCCACCTGAATCAGCACCGGTCCCGCCGGCGTCTTCTCGTCGCCGTCGAGGGCCGCGCGCGCGGTCTTCCACGCCACGGACGGGATGCGTGCCGCCCGCGCCACCGGCTCCTCCGCCGTCTGGTTCGCGCTCAGGATCACCTTCGGCCACACCATGCGCTCCGGGTCGACCGCCCGCAGCCAGCCCAACTCCACCAGGCGTTGCGCCTCGACGCTCCGGATGCGCCCGGCCAGGATGAGCGCGCCGCCCTGCTGCTCCTGCCGCACGAGCGCCGCATCCCTGGTGTGGATGTACGGGGCCTGCCTGGCCGCGTGCAGCGGGTCCCCGTCGTTCCAGACGATCAGCAGGCCGAGGTCGTCGGCGGGCGCGTACACGGCGGACTGGCTGCCGATCACGATGCGCGGACCGGACAGCGCGCCGAGGAACGCCTTGTACCGCTCGGAGTCGGTCTGCCGGCCGTCCACGCGCACGACGGCCTCGGCGGGAGCCAGCGCGAGCAGCGTGGCGGCGAGCTGGTCGAGGTCGCGGTAGTCGGGGACGGCGATGATCGCGGTCTTCCCCGCCGCCCAGCAGGCCACGGCCGCCCCGGCGAGCGTCACGGCCCACTGGCCGACCCACTCGCCCTCCGGCGTGCGGACGACGCCCGGGATGGTGCGGAGCGCGATCCTCTCCCCCGCGGCGACGGCCGCCTCCAGCACGCCGTCGCCGTAGCCGCCGATCGGCGCGGTGTGTGGGTGGGCAGCCTCCTGAGTGCTCGCGCTACCTGGCGCATCCGGCTGGTCGCCCGCGGCCACCGCCGCCTGGGCAGCCAGCCACGCCTTCTCCACCCGCACCGACCGCGGGGGCACCGCGAAGCGCAGGATGTCGTTGGCCGTCCCCGCGCTGCGATCGGCCAGCTTCCTGGCCAGCGCCCACACCGCGGGTGTCAGCACGCGCGCCGTCGACACCACCTGGTCGATCGGGGTCAGCTCGCCCTCGTAGTCGATCTGGTCGCGCGGCAGCACCTCCACCACGAAACCGGACACCATCCTGGCGCCCGTGCGCAGCGGAACCTTGACCCGCACCCCCGGATGCACGTCAGCGTCGAGCGCCTCCGGCACGCCGTAGTCGAAGAGGTGATCGAGTTGGGGAAGCGCCGAGTCGATCACGATGCGGGCGACCCGGCCGGCCGCCGCCATCGTCAGAGGCCTGCGGCCGACCGGAGGTCGTCGACGCGGTCCAGACGCTCCCAGGTGAAGTCCGGCAGCTCACGGCCGAAGTGGCCGTATGTCGCGGTCTTCGCGTAGATCGGGCGCAGCAGGTCGAGGTCGCGGATGATCGCGGCCGGCCGCAGGTCGAACACCTCGCGGATCGCGGAGATGATGCGGTCCTCCGGCACGTGGCCGGTGCCGAACGTCTCCACGTACAGCCCGACGGGCGCCGCCTTGCCGATCGCGTAGGCGATCTGCAGTTCGAGTCGGTCGGCGAAACCGGCGGCGACCGCGTTCTTCGCCACCCAGCGCATGGCGTATGCCGCGGAGCGGTCGACCTTCGACGGGTCCTTGCCGGAGAACGCGCCTCCGCCGTGACGGCTCGCGCCGCCGTAGGTGTCGACGATGATCTTGCGGCCGGTGAGCCCTGCGTCGCCCTTCGGGCCGCCGATCTCGAACCGGCCGGTCGGGTTGATGAGGGTGCGCACGTGCGCGGACTCCAGACCGGCCTCGTGCAGCACGGGGGCGATGATCTCCTCGATCACCTCGGCCTGCAGCTGCTCGTTGGACACGCTCGGCGCGTGCTGGGTGGAGAGCACGACGGTCTGCACCGACTTCGGGACGATGCCCTCGTAGCCGATGGTCACCTGGGTCTTGCCGTCCGGCCGCAGGTAGTCGAGCGTTCCGTCCTTGCGCACGGTCGCGAGACGCTCGGAGAGGCGGTGCGCGAGCCAGATCGGCAGCGGCATGTACTGCGGCGTCTCCGTGGTGGCGTAGCCGAACATGATGCCCTGGTCGCCCGCGCCCTGCCGGTCGAGGTCGTCGTTGCTCTGCTCCGCGCGCGTCTCCAGCGCGTCGTCGACCCCCTGGGCGATGTCGGGAGACTGCGCGCCGATCGACACGGACACGCCGCACTGGGTGCCGTCGAAGCTCACGTCGGAGGAGTCGTAGCCGATCTCCACGAGCTTGGCGCGCACCAGGGCGGGGATCTCCACGTAGCCCTTGGTGGTCACCTCGCCGGCGACGTGCACCAGGCCGGTGGTCACCAGGGTCTCGACGGCGACGCGGCTGTGCGGGTCGACCGTGAGGAGCGCATCCAGGATGCTGTCGGAGATCTGGTCACAGATCTTGTCCGGGTGGCCTTCCGTGACCGATTCGGACGTGAAGAGGCGCAGATCTGCCATTGTTCTCCTTAGCCGGATAGTGGCTGCTCGGACGGTGCCCGAGATGCTCGTCAGGCGATGACGTCGAGAATACGATCGGCCACCGACAACTTGGTCCCCGAGGCCTCCATCACTATATCCCCGCCCCGGCGGAGGACCACGACTTCATTGCTGTCCGTTGCGAAGCCCTGCGACCATCCCACCTGGTTGATCACCAGGAAGTCGCTGCCCTTCGACGCGAGCTTGCTGCGGCCGAGTTCGATCAGCGCCGACGGGTCGGGCTCCGTCTCCGCCGCGAAGCCGACGATGACCTGACCGTCGCGCCGTGCAGCGGAGAGACCGGCCAGGATGTCCGGGTTGGCGACCAGTTCGAGCGTGAGGGTCTCCCCCGCGACCGCCTTCTTGATCTTGGTGTCGCGGACCTCGGCCGGCCGGTAGTCGGCGACGGCGGCGGTCATCACGACGATGTCGGCGGCGCGCGCCGCCTCGGTGACGGCCTCCTGCAGTTCGAGTGCCGTCTGCACCTCGATCAGCTCCACGCCTTCCGGCGGCTCGACCTCGAGGTGGGCGGCGATCAGCACGACCTCCGCTCCGCGGGCGAGGGCCGCGCTGGCGACGGCGACGCCCTGGCGCCCGCTCGACCGGTTGCCGAGGAAGCGCACGGGGTCGAGCGGCTCACGCGTGCCCCCGGCGGTGACGACGACGCGCTTTCCGGCGAGGTCGTCTCCTCCGCGCGGGCGGCGTGCCGCCTCGTTGGCCCTGCGGCGCTCGGAGAGCACGACGATGTCCGCGCCGGATGCGAACGCCGCGACGGGGGAAGCGGGAGCTGTGGGGGCCTCAGTGGCGGGTGCCGACGCATCCACTGCTGGCTGCGCTGCATCCCCTGCCGCCGCACGCTCGGGATGCGCGCCGACCGCGGCCAGCGCCTCCCGCACGATCACGGAGGGCTCCTCCATCCGGCCGGGGCCGGAGTCCGCGCCGGTGAGCTGACCGCTCGCCGGTCCGACGACGGTCACGCCGCGCGAGCGCAGGGTGGCGATGTTGGCGACGGTGGCGGCGTTGCGCCACATCTCGGTGTGCATCGCCGGGGCGATGACGAGTGGGGCCGTGCTCGCGAGCACGGTGTTGCCGAGCAGGTCGTCGGCGAGACCCGCCGCGAGCTTGGCGATGGTGTTGGCCGTCGCGGGAGCGATGACGATCAGGTCGGCCGACTGGCCGATGGCGACGTGCCGCACCTCGGCGACGCCCTCGTAGAGGTCGGTCGCCACCGGGTTGCGGCTGATCGCCTCCAGCGTCGGGCGTCCGACGAAGCGCAGGGCCGCCTCGGTGGCGACCACGTGCACCGAGTGCCCTTCGAGCACCAGCGAACGGATCACGCCGACGGCCTTGTACGCGGCGATGCCGCCGGTGACCCCGACGACGATGGTCAATCGTGCGCTCACGACGCCCTCCCCTTCAACGACGCCATCGCCTTGACGACGCGGCTCTCCCACGGCACTGCTCCTGCCCGGGCGCAGGGCCCGGGGGCGTCGCTATTCGGCGATCGGCTTGATGGTGAGCTTGTCCTCGTTGATCTCGTGCAGCGCGACGGACAGCGGCTTGTCGTCGACCGACGAGTCGACCAGCGGTCCGACGTTGTCGAACAGGCTGCCCTCGTGCAGGTCGGCGTAGTAGTCGTTGATCTGGCGTGCGCGCTTGGAGGCGAAGATGACCAGAGCGTACTTGGACTCGACCTTGGCGAGAACGTCGTCGATGGGCGGGTCGATGATGCCCTTGTTGCTGAGTGCCATGCGTGTATTGCTCCTTGCAGGTTGAACGGATCGTGGGTGGTCGCAGGCTGCGACGGCGTCTGAATGACGCGACGAAAACGGTCTACGGGCGCGACGGCGCCGCGCGGATCTTCATCAAGTCTACGACCTCGCGCGCCGCCTCGGCCACGTCGGTGTTCACGACGCGGTGATCGAACTCGTCCTGAGCGGCCAATTCGACCTTCGCCGTCTCGAGTCTGCGCTGCTGTTCCGCCGGTTCCTCTGTGCCGCGGCCGATGAGCCTGCGGACCAGTTCCTCCCAGGTCGGAGGCAGCAGGAAGATCAGCCGCGCCTCCGGCATCGCCTTCCGCACGCTGCGCGCGCCCTGCAGGTCGATCTCGAGCAGCACGCTCTTGCCCTCGTCCAGCGCGCGCTCGATCGGCTTGCGTGGTGTGCCGTAGCGGTACGCGTTGTGCACCGTGGCGTATTCGAGGAGCTCGCCGTCCGCGATCATCCTGTCGAACTCCGCGTCGTCGACGAAGTAGTAGTTGACGCCGTCGACCTCGCCGGGCCGCGGGGCGCGGGTGGTCGCGGAGACCGAGAGCAGCACATCCGGATAGTTCTCGCGGATGTACGTCGAGACCGTCCCCTTGCCGACGGCGGTGGGTCCTGCCAGCACCACGAGGTGGTTCTTCAGGCGCCCGGCCTTCGCCTCGCGGTCGATCAGGTAGTCGCGGAGGCGCAGGCGCTGGTGCCTGCCCAGGCCGCCCAGCCGCTTGGCCGGCGAGATCGCGAGCGTGCGCAGGGCATCCTGCATCTTGGTGGTGCCGATCGCGGGCACGCTCAGCAGGAACTCGGTGACCCGCAGCCGCCCCTCGACGCCCTCCGGGTCGGCCGTCGCCTTGTCCAGGACGGTCAGCGGCGAGATCTCCTGGTGCGCGATGGCCGCCTTGACGGCCGCGCGCGCCCGGCGGGCGGCGACGGCGGCCTGCGATGCGGCGGCACGGTCGACCTCCGGCGGGGCCGGCCGGTGGGATGCTGTCGTGCCAGCTGCTGTCGTCTGGTCAGACATGGCTCGCACGCACCTCCTCCGCCCGGCGCGCGATGGCGTCGGCCAGACCGGACGGACCGGCGCCGAGCAGCCCGCGCGACTCGCTGACGATCACGCCGCCCGCGAACGAGCCGTACAGCCGGGATGCGTCCTCCACCTTCGCGCCCTGGTGGCCGAAGCCCGGGGCGAGCACGGGAGCACGGTTGACGCCGGGCTCCCCCGCGATGTCGATGCCGAAGCCGGTGAGGTCGAGGGTCGCGCCGAGCACGAGCCCGACGGACCCGAATGCGCTGGGGGTCTGCTCCTGGTTGAACGATTGCACGTCTTCGATGATCGCACGAGCGACGGTGCTCCCCGCACGCCGGCCGTCCTGGACGACCGCGCGCTGGATGGCCGCCGCCTCCGGATTGGAGGTCGCGGCGAGCACGAACAGGCCCTTGCCGTTCGCCTCCGCCAGCCGCATCGGCTCCTCGATCGACCCGACGCCCTGGAACGCCGCTATGGTCATCGCGTCCGCCTCCAGCGGGGCGCCGGGGGTGAGCCACGCCTCCGCGTACGCCGTGACGCTGGTGCCGATGTCCCCGCGCTTCGCGTCGGCGATCACCAGGAGCCCGGCCGAGCGGGCAGCCCCGATCACCTCTTCGAGCGCCGCGTACCCCGCGGAGCCGTATCGCTCGAAGAACGCGACCTGCGGCTTGACGATGCCCGCCCGGCCCTTCGCTGCCTCGACCACGGCGAGCCCGAACTCACGCACGCCGGAGGCCGAGGCCGCGAGGCCCCAGCTCTCCAGCAGGTGCGCGTGCGGGTCGATGCCGACGCAGAGGCGCCCGCTGGCCGCGAAGACTCCGGCGAGCCGGTCACCGAAGCTCACGCGCGTGCGGCCCTCTCGATCGCGTACTGCTGCAGCGACTTGACGTCGAAGCCCTCGCGGATCGCATCCACCGATGCGACAGCAGCGCTCAGCTCGGCGATCGTGGTGAACAGCGGCTTGTCTCCGGCCACCGCAGCGGCGCGGATCTCGTAGCCGTCCGCGCGGGCGGAGCGGCCGCTCGGGGTGTTGATGACCACATCCACCTCGTTGCGGTTGATCAGGTCGACGATGGATGGCGCATCCACGTTCTCCGTCTCGCTGAACTTGCGCACGACGCTGGCGGCGATGCCGTTGCGGTTCAGGACCTCCGCCGTTCCCTCTGTCGCGAGGATCGAGAAGCCGAGCTCCTGCAGGCGGAGCACCGGAAGCACGATCGAGCGCTTGTCGCGGTCGGAGACCGACACGAACGCCGTGCCGCCGAGCGGCATGCCGCCGTACGCGGCCGACTGGCTCTTGGCGAACGCGCGCGGGAAGTCCTTGTCGATGCCCATGACCTCGCCGGTCGAGCGCATCTCCGGGCCGAGGACCGAGTCGACGACGTTGCCCTCCTTGGTGCGGAAGCGCTTGAACGGCAGCACGGCCTCCTTGACGGCGACCGGCGAGTCCATCGGGATGATCGAGCCGTCCTGCTGCGGAAGCAGACCCTCCTCGATCAGCCCGGCGACGGTTGCGCCGACCATGATCCTGGAGGCAGCCTTCGCCAGCGGGATGCCCAGCGCCTTCGACACGAACGGCACCGTGCGGGAGGCACGCGGGTTCGCTTCGAGCACGTAGAGCACGCCGGCGCCGATGGCGAACTGCACGTTCAGCAGTCCGCGCACGCCGATGCCCTCCGCGATCTTCAGCGTCGCCTCGCGCACCCTGTCGATCTCGCGACGACCGAGCGTGATCGGGGGAAGCGTGCAGCTCGAGTCACCCGAGTGGATGCCCGCCTCCTCGATGTGCTCCATCACGCCGCCGATGTAGAGAGTCTCTCCGTCGTAGAGCGCGTCCACGTCGATCTCGATGGCGTCGTCGAGGAAGCGGTCCACCAGCAGTGGATGCGCCGGCCCGACGATGCCCTGACCGGCCACGCGCTCGAAATAGTCGGCCAGCGACGGGCTGTCGTAGACGATCTCCATGCCGCGGCCACCGAGCACGTAGCTCGGGCGCACGAGCACCGGGTAGCCGATCTGCTCGGCCACCTGCACGGCGCCGGGGAAGTCGAACGCGGTGCCGTTGCGCGGCGCGAGGAGTCCGGCGTTCTCGAGGATCTCGGCGAACAGGCCGCGCTCCTCCGCCAGGTCGATCGCCTCGGGCGTGGTGCCGAGGATCGGGACGCCTGCGGCCTCCAGGCCCTTCGCCAGCCCGAGCGCCGTCTGGCCGCCGAGCTGCACGACGACGCCCACGAGCTCGCCGCTCTGGCTCTCCGCGTGGATGACCTCCAGCACGTCCTCCAGCGTGAGCGGCTCGAAGTAGAGCCGGTCGCTGGTGTCGTAGTCGGTCGAGACCGTCTCCGGGTTGCAGTTGATCATGACCGTCTCGTACCCGGCGTCGCTCAGTGCGAACGACGCATGCACGCAGGAGTAGTCGAACTCGACACCCTGACCGATGCGGTTCGGGCCGGAGCCCAGGATGACCACCTTGCGCCTGTCGCTCGGCTCCACCTCGGTCTCCAGGTCGTAGCTGGAGTAGTGGTACGGCGTGAGGGCGGGGAACTCGCCTGCGCAGGTGTCCACCGTCTTGTAGACGGGACGCACACCCAGGATGTGGCGGATCTCGCGCACGTCCGCCTCGCCGAAGCCGCGCAGCTGACCGATCTGCGCGTCGGAGAAGCCGTGGTCCTTCGCATCCCGCAGCGTGTCGGTGTCGAGGGTCTCCGCGGTGCGGATCTGCTCCGCGACCTCGTTGATGAGCACGATCTGGTCGAGGAACCACGGGTCGATCTTCGTGGCCTCGAACACCTGCTCGGGCGTCGCTCCGAGGCGGAGCGCCTGCTGCACATCCACGATCCGGCCGTCCGTCGGCGTCTGGATGCTCGTCAGCAGCTCCTCGACGGTGCGGTTCTCGGCACCCCAGTGGAACGACGACCCGCGCTTCTCCAGCGAGCGGAGCGCCTTCTGCAGCGCGCTGCTGAAGCTGCGGCCGATGGCCATCGCCTCTCCGACCGACTTCATGGTGGTGGTGAGGGTCGGGTCGGCGGCGGGGAACTTCTCGAACGCGAACCGCGGCACCTTGACGACCACGTAGTCGAGCGTCGGCTCGAAGCTCGCCGGGGTGACCTTGGTGATGTCGTTCGGGATCTCGTCCAGGCGGTAGCCGATGGCGAGCTTCGCGGCGATCTTCGCGATCGGGAAGCCGGTCGCTTTCGACGCGAGCGCCGACGAGCGGGAGACGCGCGGGTTCATCTCGATGACGATGATGCGGCCGTTCGCCGGGTCGACGGCGAACTGGATGTTGCAGCCGCCGGTGTCGACGCCGACGGCGCGGATGATGTCGATGCCGATGTCGCGCATCCGCTGGTACTCGCGGTCGGTCAGCGTGAGGGCCGGGGCGACGGTGATCGAGTCACCGGTGTGCACGCCGACGGGGTCGACGTTCTCGATCGAGCAGACGACCACCGTGTTGTCCGCGGTGTCGCGCATCAGCTCGAGCTCGTACTCCTTCCAGCCCAGGATGGACTCCTCCAGCAGCACCTCGCTGGTCGGGCTCTGGTGGATGCCGTCGCCGACGATGCGGCGCAACTCCTGCTCGGTGTACGCGAAGCCGGAGCCGAGGCCGCCCATCGTGAACGACGGACGGACGACCAGCGGGTAGCCGAGGTCCTCGGCGAACTCGACGGCCTCCTCGACGGTGTGCGCGATGTGCGAGCGCGCGACCTCCGCGCCGGCCTCGATCACCAGCTCCTTGAAGATCTGGCGGTCCTCGCCCTTCTGGATGGCCTCGAACTTGGCGCCGATCAGCTCGACGTTGTACTTCTCCAGGATGCCGTGCTCGTGCAGCTGGATGGCGGCGTTGAGAGCGGTCTGGCCGCCCAGGGTCGGCAGGATCGCATCCGGCTTCTCCTTGGCGATGATGGTCTCGATGACCTCCCACGTGATCGGCTCCACGTACGTGGCGTCGGCGAAATCGGGGTCGGTCATGATGGTCGCCGGGTTCGAGTTCACCAGGATGACGCGCACGCCCTCCTCGCGGAGCACGCGGCACGCCTGGGTGCCGGAGTAGTCGAACTCACAGGCCTGCCCGATGACGATCGGGCCGGAGCCGATGACCAGGACGGAATTGATGTCGGAACGCTTCGGCATTACTCGGAGTCTCCCTGGATCTGGTTTTTGTTCTTACCCTCGGTCGCAGGCTCCCTCGGCGCTGGGGTCGCGGCATCGCTCCGCGCTGCCCCAGAGCTCCACCGCGCGGCAGTGATCATGTCGAGGAAGCGGTCGAAGAGGTAGTTGGCGTCGTGGGGCCCTGCGGCCGCCTCGGGGTGGTACTGCACGCTGAACGCGTTGAGGTCGAGGCAGTTGAGCCCCTCCACCACGTTGTCGTTGAGGCTGAAGTGGCTGACCTCGACGCGGCCGAAGCCCGCCGGGGAGTCGAACACACCGTCGATCGGCGCATCCACGGCGAACCCGTGGTTCTGCGCGGTGATCTCCACCCGGCCGGTGCGCTTGTCGAGCACCGGCTGGTTGATGCCGCGGTGGCCGAACGGCAGCTTGTACGTGCCGAGGCCGAGCGCGCGGCCGAGCAGCTGGTTGCCGAAGCAGATGCCGAAGTACGGGACGCCGGCCCTCAGCACCTCCTGCAGCAGCGCGACGTGCTTGCCGGACGCCTGGGGGTCACCTGGCCCGTTCGAGAAGAACAGGGCGGACGGCTGCAGTTCCAGCACATCCCTGGCCGACACCATCTGCGGGAGCACGTGGACGTCGAGGCCGCGCGCTGCGAGGTTCTCGAGCGTCGACTTCTTCACGCCGAGGTCGAGAACGGCGACGGAGCCGACCTTCTCGCCGACTGCGGGGACCGTGAACGGCTCGGGCGTCGACACCTCGGCGGACAGGTTGGTGCCCGCCATCGTCGAGGTGGACCGCACGAGCTCCAGCTGCTCCCCGTCGGTGAGGTCGAAGTCCTCGCCGGAGAAGATGCCGGAACGCATCGCGCCCGCCGACCGGATGTGCCTGGTCACCGCGCGCGTGTCGATCCCGCTGATGCCGACGACGCCCTGGGCGACCAGGTCGTCGTCGAGGCTGCGCTGGGCGCGGAAGTTGGACACGATGCGGCTGGGCTCGCGCACGACGTAGCCGGCGACCCAGATCTGGCGGGACTCCATGTCTTCGTCGTTCGTGCCCGTGTTGCCGATGTGCGGGGCCGTCATCAGGACGATCTGGCCCGCGTAGCTCGGGTCGGTCAGCGTCTCCTGGTATCCGGTCATGCCGGTGGAGAACACCGCTTCGCCGAACGTGCGGCCAACGGCACCGTACGCCCGTCCGACATAGCGGGTTCCGTCTTCGAGGACGAGGACGGCGGGGGTTGCCTGCGCCACGTCACACCTCACTTTCCGTGCTGGTTCCCGCCTGATGGCCGGCGGGGAGAATGGATTCGACCGCGGCGATCACCGGCGCCCGGTCGGCCGGGTCGACGACCCGGAAGAAACTGTCTGCCGCCGCGCCGCCGCTGGTGGTCCAGGAGAGACGGAGCAGTCCGTCCTTCTCGACCACGCGGTCGATGGCGGTGGTCGCCGCCCCGAGGCCGGTGATCGCCGACGACGGGATGTAGACGGGCTGCTCGCCGGGGATGGCGACGCTGACGCCGTCCTCCGTCACGCTCAGTTCGGCCTTGCCGCGGAACGAGAGCCCGGGGAGCGCGAGGCGCTCCAGGTGCTCCCCGCCCTTGGTGGTGGCGACGTAGAAGGTCGCGACGCGCGCGAGCGGCTGGGCTGCGGCGGGGGCCTCAGCCGGGGCAGCGTATCCGCCGCCCGCCGATCGGTCGCGTCGCACGCGTCGTCGCCAGCCCCAGACGATCAGCAGGACGGCGACGACCAGGACGGCCGCGACGACCAGGACGGGGACGAGCTTATCCACGCAGTGCCTCCTCGTAGTGTCCGGCGACCGCCCTCGCGCGGGCGGCGACCTCCTCCGCGTCGGAGACCGCGCCGTCGAAGACGGTCGGGTACCCGTGGTGGAAGGTCGCGATGACGCGGCCGGGGAGCGTCATCGACAGGTAGGGAGAGTTGATGCCCTTTCCGGCGAGGTCTCCGGTGGAGAACGACCGGGAGGCAGCGGGGTCGTAGAGCGTGAACTCCGCGGGAGCCCCCTGCTCGATCGCCTGGCCGTGACCGGCCAGCCTGCCGATGCGCGCCGGGGTGTGCGAGAGCACGCGGGCGACGTCCGCCCAGCCGAGCATCCCGTTCTGCACCACGGAGGCGTGCACCACCGAGAGCGCGGATTCCAGGCCGACCATGCCGAACGCGGCGGCATCCCACTCGCAATCCTTCGACTCGACGGGATGCGGGGCGTGGTCGGTGGCGACGATGTCGATGGTGCCGTCCGCGAGCCCTGCCCGCAGCGCCTCGACGTCCTCCGACCGGCGCAGCGGCGGGTTCACCTTGTATCGGGCGTCGTAGCCGCTCGCCAGGTCTTCGGTGAGGATCAGGTGGTGCGGGGTGACCTCGGCCGTCACGTCGATGCCGCGGGCCTTCGCCCAGCGGATCACGTCGACGGAACCGGCGGTCGAGACGTGGCAGACGTGCAGGCGCGAGCCGACGTGCTCGGCGAGGAGCACATCCCGCGCGATGATCGACTCCTCGGCCACGGCCGGCCAGCCGGCCAGCCCCAGCTCGCCGGACAGCGCACCCTCGTTCATCTGCGCGCCGACGGTCAGCCGCGGCTCCTGGGCGTGCTGGGCGATGACGCCGTCGAACGCCTTGACGTATTCGAGCGCCCTGCGCATCAGCAGCGGGTCGGAGACGCACTTGCCGTCGTCCGAGAACACCCGCACGCGTGCACGGGAGTCTGCCATCGCGCCGAGCTCGGCCAGCCGCTCGCCCTCCAGGCCGACGGTGACGGCGCCGATCGGGCGCACCGTGGCGTAGCCGGCGGCGTCGCCCAGGCTCAGCACCTGCTCGACCACACCGGCCGTGTCGGCCACCGGGGAGGTGTTGGCCATCGCGAACACCGAGGTGAAGCCGCCGGCCGCCGCAGCGCGGGTGCCGGTCAGGACCGTCTCGCTCTGCTCGTAGCCCGGCTCGCGCAGGTGCGTGTGCAGGTCGACCAGGCCGGGGAGCGCGAGCAGCCCGTCCGCGTCGACCACCGTCGCGCCGGCAGCGGACAGCCCGGTGCCCAGCTCCGCGATCCTGCCGTCGCTCACCAGCAGGTCGGCACGCGTGCCGTCTGCGAGCGTCGCTCCCGCGATCAGATACTTCTCGTTCATGCCAAGTCCTCCCGATCTCCACCGGACAGCAGGAGGTACAGAGCGGCCATTCGAACGGAAACCCCGTTGGCCACTTGTTCCCTGACCGTCGAGCGGGGCGAGTCCGCCGCCGCCGCCGAAATCTCCAGACCCCGATTCATCGGACCGGGGTGCATCACAATGCTACCGTCGCCGAGCCGGGCGAGACGTTCGTCGTCCAGCCCCCAACGGCGCGAATACTCCCTGGTGTTCGGGAAGAACGCCGCGTTCATCCTCTCGCCCTGGATGCGGAGCATCATCACCACGTCCGGGTCTGCGTCGATCGCGGCATCGAGGTCGTAGCCGATCCTCGCCGGCCAGCCGGACGCATCCACCGGCAGCAGGGTGGGCGGCGCCACCAGCGTGACGTCGGCGCCGAGGGTCTCCAGCAGCCAGACGTTCGAGCGCGCCACCCGCGAGTGCAGGATGTCGCCGACGATGGTCACCGTCACGCCGTCGAGGTCGCGGCCCCTGGATGCAGCACCGTGCAGCCTGCGCCGCATGGTGAACGCGTCGAGCAGCGCCTGGGTGGGGTGCTCGTGCATCCCGTCCCCGGCGTTGACGATGCCGGCGTCGATCCAGCCGCTGGCGGCGAGCGTCTGCGGGGCTCCGGATGCGCTGTGCCGGATGACGACGGCGTCCGCGCCCATCGCGGCGAGCGTCTGCGCGGTGTCCTTCAGGCTCTCGCCCTTGGAGACGCTGGAGCCCTTCGCGCTGAAGTTGATCACGTCGGCGGAGAGCCGCTTGGCCGCAGCCTCGAACGAGATGCGGGTGCGGGTCGAGTCCTCGAAGAAGAGGTTGACGACGGTCTTGCCGCGCAGCGTCGGAAGCTTCTTGACCTCGCGCTCCTGCACGTCGGCCATGTCCTCGGCCACGTCCAGGATGCGGATGGCGTCGTCGCGCCCGAGGGTGCGGGTGGAGAGGAGGTGCCTCATGCGCCGGCCTCCGCACTGCCCTGGGCGTCCGCGGCGTCCGTCAGGCCGTCCTCGATAGTCACGGCCTCGTCCCCGTCGATCTCGGTGAGCAGCACGTTGATGCGCTCCGAGGCGGCGGACGGCAGGTTCTTGCCGACGAAGTCCGCCCGGATCGGCAGCTCGCGGTGGCCGCGGTCGACCAGCACGGCGAGCCGGACCGCGCGCGGCCTGCCCAGGTCGCTCAGCGCATCCAGTGCCGCCCGGATGGTGCGCCCCGAGTACAGCACGTCGTCGACCAGCACGACGGTTTTGCCGTCGATGCTGCCCGGCAGCGAGGTGGGCGCCGGGGTGCGGGTGGGGTTGCGGGAGAGATCGTCGCGGTACATCGTCACGTCGAGCGCGCCGACGAGGTCGGCCGGCGATGCGACCGCCTGTGGCTCGATCCGCTGGATGTTCTCCGCGATCCTCCGCGCGAGGACGACCCCGCGCGTGGGGATCCCCAGGATGATGAGATCGTTCGTACCCCGGTTGGACTCGAGGATCTCGTGGGAGATCCGAGTCAACGCCCGGGTGATGTCAGCGTGTTGCAGCACTGTTCGCACTGTCATGCCGACCTCCTTCCCCGCCTCACAGGACGGCTGTTAAAGGATGTCTACCGCGAACGAGCATAGCAGGAGCCCGCGATGCTCAGTTCTTCGCGAGGAACGAGGTGAACGCGGCGCTGTCATCGACCTTGCCGGTGAACTGCTTGCCGTCCACCAGCACGGTCGGCGTGCCCTGGATGGTGTCCAGCACCTTCTTCCCGTCCACGGTGATGGGACCCGTCTGCGAGTGCGCGGTGTTCGCCTGCGCCCACGCCTGGTACGGGCCGCTGCGGCCGAGGCAGTCGGTGATGTCGGTCATGCCGCCGTCCGTGGCGAGCTTCGCCAGCTGCTCGTTGGTCAGCCCGTTGGAGTTCTCCTCCGGCTGGTTGGCGAACAGCGCCGTGTAGTAGTCCAGAGCGCTGTTCGGCTCCTTCACCGCCACGCAGGTGAGCGCGGCGGAGGCGCGGGTGGAGTATCCGGTGCCGTTCGATGCCCGGTCGAGGAACGTCAGCGGGTGCAGTCGGAGCGTGATCGTGCCGTCCGAGACCGCCTTCGCCAGCGTGTCTCCGTTGGCCTTCTCGAACGCGCCGCAGATCGGGCACATCGGGTCGAACCAGATGTCGACGTGCTTGGTTCCCGTGCCCGCCTTGATGTAGCCCTCGTCGAAGTTGACCGCGCCGTCCGTGCCGGTCGGAGCCTTCGCCGTGGCGACAGGGACCGAGCCGTTGCCCCCGACCAGCGAGCACGCGGCCGTGCCGGCCACGAGGGCGATGGCGATGAGTGCTGCGCCGAGTGCGCGCACCCCCGCTCGCCGTCCGGATGGGCGTCGAAGGGAGGTGGTGCTGCGCATGGCTCTCGTTCCGCTGGTCTGGCGCTCCCCGCCGGGATGCGCCTGGTCGGGCGCTCCCTGCGGGCGGGCGGCTGGTCTTACTTCGGTTTGTTCTGCGCGATCTTCGCGAGAAGACCGTTGATGAAGCCGGCCGAGTCGTCCGTGGACAGCGCGGTCGCCGCCTCGACGGCTTCGGAGATGGCGACGCCGTCCGGCACCTGCTCGTTGAAGAGCAGCTCCCAGACGCCGATGCGCAGGATGGCGCGGTCGACGATCGGCATGCGCGCGAGGGTCCAGCCCTGCGCGTACGTCTCGATCTGCTCGTCGATCTCGTCCTGGTTGTCGATGATCCCGTCGACGATCTCGCGGGCGTACAGCCACGACGCTTCGCGCTGCGGCTCACTGGCCGCGCGCTCCGCCTCGGTCGCGAGTGCCTGGTTCAGCGCGATCTGCCGGACGTCCGCTCCGTAGAGCACGTCCAGAGCACGCTTGCGGGCTTTGGTCCTGGCGCTCATCTAGTCGTTGACGCGACCGAGGTAGTCACCGGTGCGGGTGTCGACCTTGACCTTGGTGCCGGTCTCGAGGAACAGCGGGACCTGGATCTGGTAGCCGGTCTCCACGGTCGCCGGCTTGGTGCCGCCAGTGGAGCGGTCGCCCTGCAGGCCCGGCTCGGTGTACGTGATCTCGAGCACGACGGAGGCGGGGAGCTCGACGTAGAGCGGCTCGCCCTCGTGCAGCGCGACGGTGACGTTCTGGTTCTCCAGCATGAAGTTGGCTGCGTCGCCGACGACGGTGCCCGAGATGCTGATCTGGTCGTAGTCGCTGGTGTCCATGAAGACGAAGTTCTCGCCGTCCTGATACAGGTACTGGTAGTCGCGACGGTCGACGTTCGACGTCTCGATCTTCGATCCGGCGTTGAAGGTGCGGTCGACGGTCTTGCCGCTGGTGACGTTCTTCAGCTTGGTGCGGACGAACGCGCCGCCCTTGCCCGGCTTGACGTGCTGGAACTCGATCACGGTCCAGAGCTGGCCGTCCATGTTGAGGACGATGCCGTTCTTGATGTCAGCGGTTGTTGCCATGCGTGAGTTCCGTTCGATTGTGGGAGAAGATCCGGGTGGATGCGCGCCGGAGCGGTCCACGATGGCCGGCCACGCACGAAGGACGCGGCGGCAGCCTCAAGAGATTCTAGTTGTCAGTCGGCGTTTCGGCGAATATGGGCGAGCGCCAGGCGGTAGGAGTCGAACCCGAATCCGGCGATCACCCCGCTCGCGACCGCGGAGATGACGCTGGTGTGCCGGAACTCCTCGCGCGCGTGCGGGTTGGACAGGTGCACCTCGATGACGGTGCCGCCTGCCTTGGTCACGAGCGAGACCGCATCCCGGAGCGCGTAGGAGTAGTGGGTCCAGGCGCCCGCGTTGAGGATGACGGGAGCTCCGCTGTCCGCCGCCTCGTGCAGCCAGCGCAGCAGCTGGCCTTCGTCGTCCGTCTGGCGGAGGTCGATGGTCGTCTCCGGCGCGTCGGACTGCAGGACGACCCGGAGGTCGTCCAGGGTCTCCGCACCGTAGACGTCGGGCTCGCGGGTGCCGAGACGCCCGAGGTTCGGGCCGTTGAGGACGAGAACACTGCTCATAGCCGATCAGCCTACCGGCGCATCGGCGGCGGAGAGCGGACGCTCGGCCGCCAGCTCGGTCGCGGTGGTCGCGGTCGTCACGAACCGATCTCCTGGTATGCGGCGAACAGCAGGCTCTGGTCGGGGCCGGCGAGCACGGTCGGCCGGGCGATGTCGTCGAGCACGATGAAGCGCAGCAGGCTCCCCCGCGCCTTCTTGTCGCGCTGCATCGACGCGAGCAGCGTCTGCCACCGGCCGAGCGGGTAGCTCACCGGCAGCGTCAGGGACTCCAGGATGCGGCGGTGCCGGTCCACGACCTCGTCGCTCAGCCGCCCGCTCAGCCGGGCGAGCTCCGCCGCGAACATCATGCCCACGGAGACGGCGGCGCCGTGGCGCCACTGGTAGCGCTCGGCGTGCTCGATGGCGTGCCCGAGCGTGTGGCCGTAGTTGAGGATCTCGCGGAGTCCCTGCTCGGTGAAGTCCTCCCCGACGACCCGCGCCTTGATGCCGATGGACAGCTCGACCAGGCGGCGGAACTCGTCGGACAGTGGATCGGTGGCCCGGTCGACGTCGCGCTCGATGATGTCGAGGATCTCCGGCTCGGCGATGAAGCCGTACTTCACGACCTCGCCGAACCCGGCCAGGATCTCGTTGCGCGGGAGCGAGGTGAGCGTGTCCAGGTCGCAGATCACCGCGGCCGGCGCGTAGAAGGCGCCGACGAGGTTCTTGCCCTCCGCCGTGTTGATGCCGGTCTTGCCTCCGACGGCCGCGTCGACCATCCCGAGCAGTGTCGTCGGCACCTGCACCAGCCGGACGCCGCGCAGCCAGGTGGCCGCGACGAAGCCGGCGAGGTCGGTCACCGCGCCACCACCGAAGCCGATGACGGCGTCGGAGCGGGTGAAGTCGGCCTGCCCCATCACCTGCCAGCAGAACGCGGCGACCTCGACCCGCTTGGCCGCCTCCGCATCCGGGACCTCGGCCAGCAGCACCTCGAACTGCCCGACCAGCGACTCGCGCAGCTCGGCAGCGGCCGCGCCCAGTGTCGGCGGGTGGACGATCAGCACCTTGGCGACGCCGCCGCCGAGGTGGTCGGCCAGCTGCGTGCGAAGCCCGCGGCCGACCACCACCGGGTACTGGTCTGCGCCGGGGACGAGGATCTCGGTCGGCTGGTCGTTCCCGGTGGGCTGGTCGTTCCCGGTGGGCTGGTCGTTCTCGATGGGGGTCATCGCTGTCCTTCCTCGACCCAGGCCGCGATCTCTTCCACAATGGTGTCGATCGGTCTGGTCGATGTGTCTGCCGTGTAGTCGGCGAGTGCTGTGTAGATGTCGGTGCGGGCGGCGACGAGTCGCTTCCACGATTCCACGTCGGTGACCAGCGGTCGCTTGCCGTTGCCGATCCTGGCCGCGATGGCCTCGGGGCTCACGGTGAGGAGCACGACGCGGGCATCGGCCAGGTCGGCCTGCGTGCCCTGGTCGATGACGGCGCCCCCGCCGAGCGAGACCACGCCGTGCTCTCCGAGCGCCCTGGCCACGATCGCGCGTTCCAGTGCGCGGAAGTGCGGCTCCCCGTGCTCGGCGAAGATCGCGGAGATGGGCCCGTGCTCGGCGACGATCAGCGAGTCCGTGTCGACGAACGGGACCTTCAGGCGCGCGGCGAGCCGTTTGCCGATGCGCGACTTGCCCGCCGCCGGCGGACCGATCAGGACGATGGTCACGGGTGCGGTGCTCAGGCGTATGGCGCCGACAGGCGCTCCGTCGCGAGGTTCTGCGGAATGGCGTCGAGGTAGCCGCGCAGGTTCCTCGCCGTCTCCGCGATGGAGTCTCCGCCGAATTTCTCGACGACCGCGTTGGCGAGCACCAGCGCGACCATCGCCTCCGCGACCACGCCGGCCGCGGGGACGGCGCAGACGTCGGAGCGCTGGTGGTGGGCGGCCGCCGCCTCGCTGGTGGCGATGTCGATGGTGCGGAGGGCGTGCGGCACCGTCGCGATCGGCTTCATGCCTGCGCGCACGCGCAACACGGTTCCCGTGCTCATGCCGCCCTCGGTTCCACCGGCCTTGTCGCTGGTGCGGACGATCTCGCCGTCTTCCGCCACCAGTTCGTCGTGGGCCTCTGAGCCGCGGCGCGTCGTGGTCAGGAAGCCGTCGCCGACCTCCACGCCCTTGATCGCCTGGATGCCCATGAGCGCTGCCGCCAGCTGCGCGTCGAGCCTGCGGTCCCAGTGCACGTGCGAACCCAGTCCGGGCGGAAGCCCGTATGCGAGCACCTCGACGACGCCGCCGAGGGTGTCGCCGTCCTTGTGTGCGGCATCCACCTCTTCGACCATCAGCGCGCTGGTCGCCGGGTCGAAGCAGCGCAGCGGATCGGCGTCGAGCACGTCGACGTCGCTCGGCAGCGGAAGGGGCGAACCCTCCGGAACGCGCACCGGACCGATCGACAGTGTGTGGCTGACGAGCGTGATGCCCAGCTCGGCCAGGAACGACCGGGCGATGGCGCCGAGCGCGACCCTGGCAGCGGTCTCACGGGCACTCGCCCGTTCCAGGATGGGGCGCGCCTCGTCGAAGCCGTACTTCTGCATCCCGACCAGATCGGCGTGACCGGGGCGCGGGCGGGTGAGCGGTGCTCCGCGGCCGCTCGCGAGCTTCTGCTCGTCGACAGGCTCCGCGCTCATCACGTCGACCCACTTGGGCCACTCGGTGTTCCCGATGCGCAGCGCGATGGGGCTGCCGAGGCTGTACCCGTGGCGGACGCCGCCCGAGATGTCGAGCGCGTCCTGCTCGAACTTCATGCGCGCACCACGCCCATAGCCGAGTTTCCGGCGCGCGAGATCGGCGCGGATGGCGTCGAGGGAGACGGGCACCCCTGCGGGGAGCCCCTCCAGGAGGGCGATGAGTTCGGGACCGTGGGATTCCCCGGCCGTGAGCCAACGAAGCATGATTCGATTCTGGCACAGCGGGCAGAGGGCTCAGTCCTCCAGCAGTGCTCCCGCAGCGTCGATCCCGACCGCGTCGAGCATCGCCGCCAGCACCGTCTCCTCGCCGTCCAGCGGCTGCAGAGGGTCGCCGGAGACGAAGATCCGCACCTGCAGCAGGGCCTGGTGCGCGAGCAGCGCCAGTCCGGAGACGACGTGGCCGCCGACGGAGTTCCACGACCGGCCGAGCGCGCTCGGCCACGGGTCGTACGACACGTCGAAGAGCACGGCCTTGCGACGCGTGGAGTCGGTGTAGAGCGCATCCGTCGTCGCGCCGCCCGGCAGGGTGCTGATCACCAGGTCGGGCACGTCGAGCGACCGGTCGGCCTGGCTGAGCGGCCGGATGCGCACCATGAGGCCCAGCTGGTGCGCGAGTGGCTCGAGCCACACGCTCCGCTCCAGCGACCGCACGTAGATGTCGACCTTCTCCGCCCCGAGCTCCGCGGCGGCGACGAGCGCGGACGCCGCCGTCGCTCCCCCGCCGAGGATGTGCACGAAGTGCGCGCTCTCGATCCCTGCGGCGGACAGCGCGCGCACGAACCCGGGAACGTCGGTGTTGAAGCCGCGCACGGCGCCGTCGTCGAGGAGGACGGTGTTCGCCGCTCCAGTCTGCTCGGCGATCCTGTCGGTCTCACCGAGCACCGGGACGACCGACTTCTTCAGCGGCATGGTCAGAGACAGCCCGCGCCATTCCGGTCCGAGGCCGTCGATGAACCCGGCGAGGTCGTCGGCGGTGACGTCGACGGCGTCGTACTCCCAGTCGAGTCCGAGCACGTCGTACGCCGCGCGATGCAGGGCAGGCGACTTGGAATGCTCGATCGGCGAGCCGAGAACCGCGAGTTTGTGGGTGACGGGCTTGGCCGCCTTCGACGAGGCCGCGCGCGGCTTGCTGGACGCTGCGGCCGGCTTCCTGGCGGCGACAGGCGCGGGCTCCGGCTCAGCCTCAGCCTCAGCCTTGTCCTCCGGCTCCTCCGGCTCTTCCAGCTCAGCCGCTTCTTCCGCTTCGGCGACGGCAGCCTCCTCGGCCTCCGCCGCGCGCTCCGCCTCCACGATGGCGGCGATCGTCGCCTCCGCCTCCGCCTCGGAGACGCCGTCTTCCTCCGCCGCTCCTTCGCTGCCGTTCACGCCGCGTTCGTCACTCATAGCCGGGGTTGTCCCTCATCCACTGTTGCCACTTCGCCACCGCGGCGTCGTGCTCTTCCACGGTCGTCGAGAAGATGGTCTCGCCGGTCTTCAGATTCCAGGTCACGAAGAACATCCACGGTCCGTCCGCCGGGTGGACCGCCGCCCCGATGGCGAGGTCGCCCGGGTTCGAGATCGGTCCGACAGGCAGTCCGGGATGCACGTAGGTGTTGTACGGGTTGCCCGCGTCGGCGCGCTCGGCGTCGGTCGTCGTCACCGTGTGCGTGTTGCCGGTGCCGTACGCGACCGTCGCATCCGACTGCAGGTCCCAGCCCTGCGCCAGCCGGTTGAGGAAGACCCTGGACACCTTCGGGTAGTCGGGGGCCAGCCCGGCCTCCCGCTGCACGATGGAGGCGAGCACCACGGTCTTCCAGCGGTCCGCGGGAGCGACGCCCGCCTCATCCAGCGCCTGGAAGCTACGGTCGACCATCGTCTTGATCGCGTCGTGCGCGGTGATCCCCGGGGTGAACGTGTACGTCGCGGGGAACAGGAATCCTTCGAGCGTCTTCGCCTCGGCGGGGACCCCGAACTGCGCGGGATTCGCCGCTGCCGCCTGCAGGTCGGCCACCGGCAGCTTGGTCGCCTCCGCCACGATCGGCAGGATGTCCTTCTCGGCCGTGCCCTCGGGGATGACCGCCGTGTTCTCCATCTTCGACGCCGGATCCTGCAGCGCGATGAGTGCCGCCTGGGCGCTCATCTGCTTGGCCAGCTTGAACAGTCCTGGCTGGAAGTTCGGCTCCGGCTTCTGCCGGAGGAGCAGCGTGTAGAACGCTTCGTAGCTCTTCGTCACGCCCTTCTTCGCCAGGTTGTTCGCGATGTCCGACCCGCTGTCGCCGGAATTGATCGTGAACAGCACCTGGCCGGTGCCGTTGCCGGTGTAGTCGTTGTCGACCGGCGCGATGGCCTGCACGAGCTTCGCGATCTGCGGCTGGAACACCGCGTACGCTCCGCCGATCAGGCCGCCGAAGATCGCGACGATGATCAGGGTCACCCAGAGCGGCTTGAGGCTGCGCTTCTTCTTGGGCGGTTCGGTGTGCGAGAGGTAGTGCTGCTGCCGCCAGACCAGCGGGGAGTCCTGCTGCGCGTCCGGTGCGTGCTCGTCGTGCTGGGCCGCGAGCTCTTCGAAGGTGGCGAACGGGTCGGAGGTCACCGGCTCCTGCGCGGCGTCCGCGGCCGGTCCTCGCGCGCTGATGAAGTTGGAGCGACGGGCGCCGACGGTCTCCCGCTCGCGTTCCTCCGCCTGCTCTGGGATGCTGCCGTCGCGCTGGGCGGCGATCGGGCCGGTGATCACGGCGTCGAAGTCGAGAGGAGCGATCGAGCGCGCGGGCGTGGCGGGAGTAGCGGGTGCCGCCGGTGCAGGAGCCTGCTGCCCCGACGGGTCGACCGCGCCACTCTGCGCTGCGTCCGCGTCGGGTCCCGCCGCTTCTGCGTCCGCCGCCGCCGCTTTCGCCGCCGCCGCTTCTCTGGCCTTCGCCTCGCGCCGCGTCAGCGGCTGACGGTTGACCGACGGGAACAGCGGCGGTGCTGGCTGGCCGTCCGGCTGGCTGGTTTCGCCGTGCCCCGGGGTAGGAGGGTTCTGCGACAAACTAGGGTCCAATGTTCGGTTCAACGGGTGTGCCCGGCGGACGGTCTGAAGCGCGCTCCGCGTCGAGGGCGTGCTGCAAAATTATCGTGGCAGCCACCTGATCCACCACCGGACGCGCGCTTTTCGAGTTCTTTCCCGACGCCCGGAGTGCCGAATGGGCCGAAACGGTCGTCAATCGTTCGTCGACCAGCCGCACCGGCACACCCACCTCCGTGACGAGCGCTTCAGCGAATCCGACGGCGTCGGCCGTGGATGCGGTGTGCGCGCCCGAGAGCGCCAAAGGCAACCCGACGATAATCTCGAAAACTCCGAGTTCCGTCACAATCTCCGAGATCCTGCGGCGATCCGCAGCATCTTTGGAGCGTTGCACCGTCTCGACCGGGGTGGCGAGCATCCCGTGCAGGTCGGACCTGCTGACGCCGATCCTGACCTTCCCGACGTCGATGCCGAGGCGCACTCCCGAGCGCACGACGCCCTAGCCGCCGATCGCCGAGGTCACCGCGCTGAGCGCGGCAGGGATCGCGTCGACGTCCGTGCCTCCGCCCTGGGCGAGGTCGGGCTTGCCGCCTCCCCCGCCGCCGAGCACCCCGGATGCGGTCTTCGCGAGAGCGCCGGCGTTGACGCCGGCGTCGCGTGCGCCCTGGTTGGTGGCGACGATCACGACCGGCTTGTCCCCCGCCCGCGCCGCGAGTGCGACGACGGCGGGGTCGGAGCCCAGGCGCTCACGCACGGTGGTGGCGAGCAGTCGCAGGTCGTCCGCCGAGTTCAGCGTGCCTGCGTCGCTCGCGACGACCGTGACGGACCCGTGACGGGATGCGGACTCCAGCAGAGCGGGGACCTTGTCGAGCACGGCGCGCGCCTCGAACGCCGCGATGCGTTTCTCCGCGGCCTTCAGGTTGGCGAGCAGGTCGGCGATCTTCTCCGGCAGCTGCTCGCGCGGCGTCTTGAGCGACCCGGACAGCTGGGACACGATCGTGCGCTCGACCGCAAGGTCGCGGAACGCCTCCAGCCCGACGAGGGACTCGACGCGGCGGTTCGTCGAACCGACGGACGACTCGCTCACCAGATTGATCATCCCGATCTCCGCACTCGACATCACGTGCGTGCCCGCGCAGAGCTCGCGCGACCACGGGCCGCCGATGTCGACGACGCGCACGGTCTCGCCGTACTTCTCGCCGAACAGCGCCATCGCGCCGAGCGCCTTGGCCTCGGCGAGCGGCAGTTCGCGCGTGGTTACCTCGAGGTTGTCGCGGATCGCGTTGTTCGAGATCTCCTCGATCTCGCTGCGCGTCTCCGCGGACAGCGCCTGGTTCCAGGAGAAGTCGAGACGCAGGTAGCCCGCCTTGTTGAACGAGCCGGACTGGTGCGCGTTGGAGCCGAGCACCTGGCGGAGCGCCGCGTGGATGATGTGCGTGCCCGAGTGCGCCTGGCGCGCGCCGCGACGGTAGTCCTTGTCGACCAGCGATGTCGCCGGAGCACCGACGCCGACCTCTCCGCTGCGCACGAAGACCTTGTGGCTGATCAGCCCCTTGACCGGCTTCTGCACATCCAGCACCTCGAGCTCGTAGCCGGGGCCGACGATGGTTCCCGCGTCGGCGTCCTGACCGCCGGACTCCGCGTAGAGAGCGGTCGCGCCGAGGATGACCTCGCCGATCTGCCCCTCGGTCGCCTTGTTCACCGACGCGCCGTCGACGATCAGGCCAAGGATGCTCGACTCGGTCTCCAGCTCGGTGTACCCGGTGAAGACGGTCTCGCCCTGCGAGCGGAACGCGCTGTAGACGGAGAGGTCGGCCAGTGCCGTCTTCTTCGCCTTCGCGTCCGCCTTCGCACGGGAGCGCTGGTCGGCCATCAGGCTGTCGAACGCCGCGCGGTCGACGCTGAGGCCGGCCTCCTCCGCCATCTCGAGCGTGAGATCGATCGGGAAGCCGTACGTGTCGTGCAGCAGGAACGCGGTGTCGCCCGCCAGCTGCTCCTTGCCAGCGCGCTGCGTGTTCGCAACCGCAGTGTCCAGGATGCTCGTGCCCGCGACCAGCGTGCGGAGGAAGGTCTCCTCCTCCGCGTACGCGAGCTGCGAGATGCGCGCGAAGTCGGCGTCCACCTCCGGGTACGCGGCCTTCATCGCATCCCTGGACACGGTGAACAGCTCGGGGAAGGTGGGGTGGTCGACGCCGAGGAGGCGCATCGCACGCACGGTGCGGCGCAGCAGGCGGCGCAGGATGTACCCGCGGCCCTCGTTCGACGGGGTCACGCCATCGGACATCAGCATCAGGGCGCTGCGCACGTGGTCGGCGATCACGCGCAGGCGCACGTCGTCGTCGTGGACGGCGCCGTACTCCTTGCCCGCGAGCTCGGCGGCACGGTCGAGCACAGGGCGCACCTGGTCGATCTCGTACATGTTCTCGACGCCCTGCTTGAGGAACGCGACGCGCTCGAGACCCATGCCGGTGTCGATGTTCTTCTTCGGCAGGTCGCCGAGGATCTCGAAGTCGGACTTGCCGGTTCCCTCGCCGCGGAGGTACTGCATGAAGACCAGGTTCCAGATCTCCACATAGCGGTCGTCGTCGGTCGCAGGACCCCCGTCGATGCCGTACGCGGGGCCGCGGTCGAAGAAGATCTCCGAGCACGGGCCGGCCGGGCCCGGCTGACCGGTCGACCAGTAGTTCGTGTCCCTGCCGAGACCCTGGATGCGCTCATCCGGAAGCTGCGCGACGCGCTTCCAGATTTCCCGCGCCTCGTCGTCCTCCTCGTACACCGTGACCCAGAGGTCCTTCGGGTCGAAGCCGAGGCCGCCGTCGTCCTCGGGCGTGGTCAGGAGCTCCCAGGCGTACGTGATCGCCTGCTCCTTGAAGTAGTCGCCGAACGAGAAGTTGCCGCACATCTGGAAAAACGTGCCGTGCCGCGGGGTCTTGCCGACCTCGTCGATGTCGAGCGTCCTGATGCACTTCTGCACGCTCGTCGCGCGCGGGAACGGCGCGGGGACGAGCCCGGTCAGGTATGGCACGAACGGCACCATGCCCGCCACCGTGAACAGCAACGACGGGTCGTCGCTGACGAGAGAGGCGGACGGGACGACGGTGTGACCGCGCGTGGCGAAGAAGTCGAGCCAGCGGCGGTGGATTTCAGCAGTCTGCATGGTTTCCGAGCGGTAGTGAGCGGTAGTACGGGGAGGGAGGGGTCAGTCGCCGTCGATGGCGGAGCGGATCTCCGCCTCGCGCTGGCGGTAGCCGTCGGAGACGGCCTCGCCGAAGTCGCGCGCCTTCTTGTCGATGCTGCTGAAGAACTGTCGCCCCTGCGGGGTCTCGTTCACCTTGTGCGCGACGACGAACCCGATCGCGACGCCGACGACGAGCCACAGAAAACTCTTCATGTCCTGATTCTCCCTCGATGGATACGACGCGGGCGCAGGCCTCCTGCCGGCGGTCTCCCGCGCGCCTCGGTCAGTTTAGTGCGTGGTGTTGCGGGAACGTCGAGAGCCCCGTGTCCAGCCGAACGCGGCTCTGACCGCTGCGCTGAACCCGGCGAGCTTGATCAGTGGGCCGCCGACCGTTGCGGCGAACAACGACACGAGGGCGGAGACGTTGCCCGTCACGTCCGCGACGTTCTTGGTGATGACGTCGACGCGCGCCAGCTGTTTGTTGGTCTCGTGGATAGTCGTCGCCGTCTCGTCGAGGATCGGCGTGATGCCGTCGCTCGCCTCTTTGATCGCATCCCTGGTCTGGTCGAGCACGCGCCCGAACTTCACCAACGGGATCGCGATGAAACCCACGAGCACAGCGAAGACGCCCGCCGCGATCAGTCCTGCGATATCGCCACCGGACACGAGGCCACCTTCCATTCCGTCAACGGCATACGGATCAAGCGTAGTCCCAGCAGGGCCCGATGTGACCAGGGCCGTTCACGGTGCCTGGAACGACAGCAGGGGCCGTGGCTGATGCCACGACCCCTGCCGTTCTGAGCGCTGTGCTTAGCGAGCCGCGTAGTACTCGACGACGAGCTGGACTTCACACGTCACCGGGACCTCGGCGCGCTTCGGGCGACGCACGAGGCGCGCCTGCAGCTTGTCGAGCTCGACCTCGAGGTAGCCAGGGGTCTTCGGCAGGACGTCGACGTGTCCGCCGGCCGCTGCGACCTGGAACTGCTCCGTGCCCTCCGAGCGAGCCTTGACGTGGATCAGCTGACCCGGCTTCACGCGGAACGAGGGACGGTCGACGATCTGGCCGTCGACGAGGATGTGGCGGTGCACCACGAACTGACGCGCCTGTGCGGTCGTGCGGGCGAACCCTGCACGAAGCACGAGGGAGTCGAGACGCATCTCGAGGAGCTCGACCAGGTTCTCACCGGTCAGGCCCTGCGTGCGACGAGCCTCTTCGAACGCGATCTTCAGCTGCTTCTCGCGGATGCCGTACTGGGCGCGCAGACGCTGCTTCTCGCGCAGACGAACGGCGTAGTCCGAGTCGGCCTTGCGCTTGGTGCGGCCGTGCTCGCCGGGGGCGTACGGGCGCTTCTCGAGGTACTTCGCTGCCTTCGGGGTCAGGGCGATGCCCAGCGACCGCGAGAGGCGGGTCTTGCTACGGGTACGTGACTTGGTAGACACGATTTCCTTTCGGTTGTCTCTCTAACAATGAACGCAGGCACACATGTTCGTCCTGCAAAAGTAGAGGGATGTGCCGGGGAGGCCCGGCTACAGGGCCTGTCCCTTCGAAGACGTTGCTCGACGCAGCCGCACGCGAGCACGCTTCTAGGCCAGAGAAGTCTAGCAGATCGCGGGTCAGCGCCCGCGCACGATCCGGCGCAGCTTCGCCAGCCGCGCGGACACGTCCCGCTCGTTGCCGTGCTCGGTCGGTGCGTAGTACGTCGCATCCCGGAGTTCGTCGGGCAGGTACTGCTGCTGCAGCACGCCGAGGGCGTCATCGTGCGGGTACTTGTATCCCTTGCCGTGGCCGAGCCGCTTCGCGCCCGGGTAGTGCGCGTCGCGCAGATGCTTGGGCACGCGCCCGATGCGGCCGGCGCGCACGTCGGCGATCGCCGCATCCAGTGCCATGTACGCGGCGTTGGACTTCGGAGCCGTCGCCAGATGCACGACAGCCTGCGCCAACGGGATGCGCCCCTCGGGCATCCCGATCAGCTGCACGGCGTCCGCCGCCGCCACCGCCACAACGAGCGCCTGCGGGTCTGCCAGGCCGATGTCCTCCGACGCCAGGATGATGATGCGCCTGGCGATGAAGCGCGGGTCCTCGCCCGCCTCGATCATGCGCGCGAGGTAGTGCAGGGAGGCGTCGACGTCCGAACCGCGCACCGACTTGATGAACGCGCTGATCACGTCGTAGTGCTCGTCGCCGTTCCTGTCGTAGCGCAGCAGGGCCCTGTCGACCGCCTGGGCGACGAGTTCAGCCGTGATCACCGGCTTCTTCTTCGACGTGGCCGGGGTCGACGACGCCGCACTCACGGACGCGGCTTCGAGCGCGGTGAGCGCGCGCCGCGCATCCCCCGACGCCAGCCGGACGATCGCCGCCCGCGCCTCCGCGTCGAGCGTGTAGTGCCCGCCGAGACCGCGATCGTCGGCGACGGCCCTGTCGATGACCGTGCCGAGGTCGTCGTCGCTGAGAGTCTCCAGAGTCAGGAGGAGCGACCGGGACAGCAGCGGCGAGATGACGGAGAACGACGGGTTCTCCGTCGTGGCCGCCACGAGGATGACCCAGCCGTTCTCGACGCCGGGGAGCAGCGCATCCTGCTGCGCCTTGGTGAAGCGGTGGATCTCATCCAGGAACAGCACGGTCGAGACGCCATAGAGGTCGCGGGTGGAGAGCGCCTCGTCCATCACCAGGCGCACGTCCTTGACCCCGGCTGTCACCGCGGACAGCTCGACGAACCGGCGGCCGGACGAGTGCGCGATGGCCTGCGCCAGCGTGGTCTTGCCCGTGCCGGGAGGACCCCAGAGGATGACGGACACTGAGCCCGTCTCCCCGCTCTGGTCCGACGCGAGGCTGACCAGCGGCGATCCCGGACGCAGCAGGTGCTTCTGCCCGGCCACCTCGTCGAGCGACTTCGGCCTCATCCGCACAGCGAGAGGCGTCGCTCCGGTGCGGAGCCCAGGTTGCACGTCGACCACGTGACCAGGCTAGTCGCTCCCACCGACACTCCCGCCGCCGCTCTCGCTCCTGCTCCGCTCCCGCTCCCGCTGCCGCTCCCCTGCCGCCGAACCTGGGAGCGGCGACTTTGCCGCTCAGAGGCGGGTCCAATAGGGTTCATCCTGATCCTCGGGCGTTGCGCGACGGGTCGAGTATTTCGCACGACGGCGCGCTCCGGAGGACACACGTGGCACCAAGCAAGCAGAACGACCGCGAAGCCAGGCAGGCACGGGAGCGGCTGCGCGCGTACCAGGCGCGGCAGACCGTCCACGAGAAGAAGGTCAAGCGGCGCGTCAGGGACAACTGGATCGCCGGCGTCGCCGTGCTGATCGTCGTCGTCCTCGCCATCGGGACACAGCTCCTCTTCTTCGCGAAGCCCGGCACGCCGACCGCCTCCGGCTCCCCGGCGCCGTCCGCGTCCTCCGCCGCCCTCACGCTTCCGCCGAAGACGCTCGCCAAGGACCGCACCTGGACCGGCACGATGACGATCAACGGCATCCCGCTCGGCGTCGAGCTCGACGGTGCGAAGGCGCCCCAGGCCGTCTCGTCGACCATCGCGCTCACCCAGAAGAAGTTCTACGACGGCCTCACCTGCCACCGCCTCACCAACGGGGGCTTCTACGTGCTGCAGTGCGGCGACCCGAAGGGCGACGGAAGCGGCGGCCCCGGATACTCGTACGGCCCGATCGAGAACGCGCCGAAGGACGACAAGTACCCTGCGGGCACGATCGCGATGGCCAGGCAGAGCAACAATGCCAGCAGCCAGGGAAGCCAGTTCTTCATCGTCTACAAGGACACGACGATCGGCTCGGACACCGCGGGCGGATACACCGTGATCGGCAAGGTCACGAGCGGTCTCGACACCCTGATCTCGGATGTCGCCGACAAGGGAACGGCCAACGGACAATCCGACGGAAAGCCGGCGGTCGCCACGAAGATCGACAGCTTCACCGTCAAGTGACGCACGAGGGCGGGCCGACGGCTGCACGCCGCGCCCTCGTGCAATAGGCTATTTCGCAACCGTGGGGCGTTCTGCGCCCGCACCGCACATCAGCAAGGTGAGGCTCTTGGCTACAACTGATCAGCAACCGTGGGGTCGTGTCGATGAGACCGGCACCGTCTTCGTCCGCGAGGGTGAGAGCGAGCGGGCCGTCGGCCAGTACCCCGACGGAACTCCCGAGGAGGCGCTCGCGTACTTCGAGCGCAAGTTCACCGACCTCGCCGGTCAGGTGACGCTCCTCGAGCAGCGCGCACGTCGCGGAGCCCCGGCCTCCGACATCGCCAAGGCCGTCGCGACCCTCCGCACCACCATCGACGGCGCGAACGCCGTCGGAGATCTCGCCTCGCTCGCCACCCGGCTGGATGCGCTCGGCGGCACCGTCGAAGAGCTCACCGAGCAGCAGACCGCAGAGGCCAAGGCCGCCGTCGAGCAGGCCGTCGCGGAGCGCACCGCCATCGTCGAGGAGGCAGAAGCCCTCGCCGCCGAAGATCCGGCCCGCACGCAGTGGAAGCAGACGACGGCAGCACTGGATGCGCTGTTCGCCCGCTGGCAGAGCCACCAGCACGACGGTCCTCGCATCCCCAAGAACGAGGCCAACGAGCTGTGGAAGCGGTTCCGCGCCGCCCGCTCCACCATCGAGCACAACCGCAAGGCGTTCTTCGCCGAGCTGGACAACCAGCACCGCGACGTGCGTGCCCGCAAGACGGCGCTCATCGAGCAGGCGGAGGCGCTCATCCCGCGCGGTGCCGACGGCGTGCCGGAGTACCGCCAGCTGCTCGACCAGTGGAAGCTCGCCGGTCGTGCAGGCAAGCGCAACGACGACGCGTTGTGGGCGCGCTTCAAGGCGGCCGGCGACGCCATCTACTCCGCGAAGGCGGAAGTGGATGCGCGCGACAACGTCGAGTACGAAGCCAACCTCCAGCTCAAGCTGGCCCTCCTCGACGAGGCGGAGCCGCTGCTGAAGGCCACGAACCGCGAGTCCGCCCGCAACGCGCTGGTCTCCATCCAGCAGCGCTGGGACGAGATCGGCCGCGTGCCGCGCGAGCAGGTGCGTCCGATCGAAGACCGTCTGCGCAAGGTCGAGGCCGCCGTGCGCAAGCTGGACGAAGAGCACTGGGAGAAGAACAACCCGGAGAAGAAGGCCCGCTCCGAGGGTCTGGCGAGCCAGCTCAACGCCGCCATCGCCAAGCTCGAGCAGGAGCTCGACGACGCGAAGGCGAGCGGCGACGCTCGCAAGGTGAAGGAAGCGCAGGAGGCGCTCGACGCCAGGAAGATCTGGCTCGACGCCCTCGGCTGACCCGCCGAGTTCTTCACAGGCCGCCGAATCTGCACAGATTCGGCGGCCTGAGTCTTTTCCGCGTCCCCCCACCGCACAGTGGATGCATGACAGCACTCCTCCCCCGCCTCCTCGGTCCCGACGTCCTCCCTCTCGCCGAACTGATGGCGCTCTGCCTCGACGGCCAGCTGTACCGGGTGGGCGATTCGTTCGCCACGCTCGACACTCCGGAGTCCGCGGAGCTGCGCGCCCACGCGTTCACCGCGCAAGCCCCGCCGTTCGCGATCGCCGACAGGGGCACGGCCGCGTGGATCCACGGGGCGCGCGCCTCTCCGCCCGCCCGTCTGCAGGTGTGCGTCGACACGCGCAATCGCGGAGGACGCGTCTCGACCGATTTCGACAGCAGGCAGTCGACGTTCGCGCGCGGCGACGTTCAGCGCATCGGCGCTGCGCGGGTCACGTCGCCGGAACGCACGGCGCTCGACCTGATCTGCGCCGACGGACGGTTCCCTCCAGACACCGCAGCGCAGGTGCGCCACCTGCTCGGCATCTCCGGCGTCTCCGTGGCCGCCCTCCGCTCCCGGATGCGCGCATCACCGCGCTGGGGCGCCCGCCGCTCCCTGGCGCGCGTCGACCGACTCACCGCCCTGGCCGAGTTCGCGGTGCGGCCTCGGCGTCGTGCGCAGCCGGCTCCGACGGCCCTGACGGCCCTGACCGCTCCGCGTCTCGCGGTCAGCCCGCGCTGACCCGGTAGACGTCGTAGACGGCGTCGATGCGCCGCACGGCGTTCAGCACCCGGTCGAGGTGGGTGGTGTCACCCATCTCGAACACGAACCTGCTGAGCGCGAGGCGGTTGCTCGATGTCGTCACCGTCGCAGAAAGGATGTTCACATGATGCTCGGACAGCACGCGCGTCACATCGGAGAGCAGACCGGACCGGTCGAGCGCCTCGACCTGGATCTGCACCAGGAACACGCTCTTCGAGCTCGGCGCCCACTCCACGTCGATCATGCGGTCTGGTTCCTGCATCAGCGACTGCACGTTGTGGCAGTTCGACTGGTGCACCGAGACACCGGCTCCCCTGGTGATGAATCCGACGATGGGATCACCGGGCACCGGGGTGCAGCACTTGGCCAGCTTGACCAGGATGTCCGGTGCGCCGCGCACGAGAACGCCCGAGTCGCTGTCGCGCAGCTTCCGCGAACGCCCCTTGACGGGCAGGTCGATGTCACCGGCGTCGGACTCCGCCTCGGTCTGCACGGAGGCGACGATCTTCTCGATCACCGACTGCGTGGAGACGTGCCCCTCGCCGACGGCCGCGTACAGCGACGAGACGTCGTCGTACTTGAGCAGCGAGGCCACCTCGATCAGCGAGTCCTGCGACATCAGCTTCTGCAGGGGCAGGTTCTGCTTGCGCATGGCTCGCGCGATCGCATCCTTGCCCTGCTCGATCGCCTCGTCGCGGCGCTCCTTGGTGAACCATTGACGGATCTTGTTCCGCGCCCGAGGGCTCTTGACGAAGTTCAGCCAGTCCTGGCTCGGACCGGAGTCGGGGTTCTTCGAGGTGAAGACCTCGACCACATCGCCGGTCGTCAGCGAGCTCTCCAGCGGCACCAGGCGGCCGTTGACCTTCGCACCCATCGTGCGGTGGCCGACCTCGGTGTGCACGGCGTACGCGAAGTCCACCGGTGTTGCACCGGCAGGCAGGCCGATCACGCGGCCCTTCGGCGTGAAGACGTAGACCTCTTTGGCGCCGATCTCGAAGCGCAGGGAGTCGAGGAACTCGCTCGGGTCCGCGGTCTCCGCCTGCCAGTCCGAGATGTGGGCGAGCCAGGCGAGGTCGGTCTCCGACCGTGCGGGTCCTCCAGCGCTCTTGCCGGTGGTCTGTTCCTTGTACTTCCAGTGCGCAGCCACACCGAGCTCTGCGCGCTGGTGCATCTCCTCCGTGCGGATCTGGATCTCCACCGGGCGCCCCTCCGGGCCGACGACCGTGGTGTGCAGCGACTGGTACAGGTTGAATTTCGGAGTGGCGATGTAGTCCTTGAACCGGCCGGGCATCGGCGTCCACCTGGCGTGGATCTGGCCGAGCACCGCGTAACAGTCGCGCACCGAGTTGACCAGGATGCGGATGCCGACCAGGTCGTAGATCTCGTCGAACTCGCGGCCCCTGACCACCATCTTCTGGTAGATCGAGTAGTACTGCTTCGGGCGGCCGACGACCTTGCCGCGGATCTTGGCGGCCTTCAGGTCGTCGTTGATCGCGTCGATGACCTGCTGCACCAGGCGCTCGCGCTCCGGCGTGCGCTGACGCACCAAGCTCTCGATCTCGGCGTACAGCTTCGGGTAGAGCACCGCGAACGACAGGTCCTCGAGCTCCCACTTGATCGTCTGGATTCCGAGGCGGTGCGCCAGCGGAGCATAGATCTCCAGCGTCTCCGTCGCCTTGCGGGTGGCGGAGGCGGCGGGCACGAAGCCCCAGGTGCGCGCGTTGTGCAGGCGGTCGGCCAGCTTGATGATCAGCACGCGGATGTCCTTCGACATCGCCACGATCATCTTGCGGACCGTCTCGGCCTGGGCGCTGTCGCCGTACTTGACCTTGTCGAGCTTGGTGACGCCGTCGACCAGCATCGCGATTTCGTCGCCGAACGCATCCCGCAGCTCGTCGAGCGTGTACTCGGTGTCCTCCACCGTGTCGTGCAGGAGCGCGGCGGCGATCGTCTTGGCCCCGATGCCGAGGTCGGCGAGGATCTGCGCGACAGCGACGGGATGCGTGATGTACGGCTCGCCCGACCGGCGCTTCTGGCCGGAGTGCGCGCGCTCCGCCACGGCGTACGCGCGCTCGATCAGCGAGAGGTCGGCCTTCGGGTGGTGCAGGCGCACCGTGCGGATCAACGTGTCGACCGCACCGGCCGGCTGGGCGCGCGAGAAGATGCGGGGAACGAGACGGCGCAGCGAAGCGGCCTGTGGTGTCGAAGTATCAACCATGTGCGCGCCTCCTGTCGTCCATTATCGCCGTCCTCGCTCCCTGTTCTGACACAGGGCGGGATTCGGCGGTCAGGCGACCGCCCCCGGTGAGCCGTCGTCGCGCACCACGGGCGCTCCGCTCGCCTGCCAGGCGTACATCCCGCCGGCGACGTTGGCCGTCGGATAGTCCGCACGGTTCAACGCATCGGTCGCGAGCCGCGACCGGCCTCCAGAGAGGCAGACCACCAGGATCTGCTGATCCTCCGGCAGCTCGTGCTGGCGCGACTCGATCTCGTACAGCGGGATGTGGTGAGCGGCGGGTGCGTGCCCGGCCTCCCACTCGTGTGCCTCACGGACATCGAGCAGCCAGGCCGAACCCGACTCGACGAGCTCGTGCGCGCGCTCGGCGCTCACCTCGTCTTCCGACAGATAAGAACCGCTCACGCTCTCCTGCTATTCCGCCGCGACCGGCACGGCTTCGGGCTGCACGGCAGCCTTCGGACGGATGGCGAGCACCTTCTGGTCGTGCTTGCGCACGGCTGCCTCGCCCTCGCGGAACTGCGAGTACATCGGCGCGGCCAGGAAGATGGTCGAGTACGTGCCGACGATGATGCCGATGAGCAGCGCGAGCGAGATGTCGCGCAGCGTGTCGGCACCGAGCCAGAACGCTCCGATGAAGAGGATCGAGGCGACGGGGAGCACGGCGACGACGGCGGTGTTGATCGAGCGCACCAGGGTCTGGTTCACCGCGAGGTTCACCGACTCCGCGAACGTGCGTCTCGTGAGGTCCATCTCCTCCTTGGTGTTCTCTCGCACCTTGTCGAACACCACGACGGTGTCGTAGAGCGAGTAACCGAGGATCGTCAGGAAGCCGATCATGGTCGCCGGGGAGATCTCGAACCCGACGAGCGCGTAGATGCCCGCCGTGATGATGAGGTCGTGGAACAGCGAGATGATGGCCGACGCCGACATCTTCCAGGTGCGGAAGTACAACGCCATCGCGATGAACGCGAGGAGCAGGAACACCACGAGACCCTGGATGGACTGCTGCGTCACGTCAGCGCCCCATGACGGGCCGATGAACGTGGACGCCACCTCGGTGACCGGCACGTCGTACGCCTTCGCCAGCGCGTCGGCGACCTGCTTGGTCTGCGCCTCGGAGAGCTGGTCCGTCTGCACGCGGACAGCGTCCGAGCCGACGGAGCTCACGTGGGCGACGGCGTCCGGGACGACGCTGGTGAGCGCCTCCTGGGCCTTCGCCTGGTCGGTGGTCTCGACGTTCGTCACCGTGAACTGCGAACCGCCGCGGAACTCGATGCTGAAGTTAAAGCCACCCTTGAGCACGGGGATCAGGATGGAGATGATGACCATCGCTGCCGCGATGGCGTACCAGATCTTGCGCTTGCCGACGAAGTCGAACGAGCGTGCGCCGGTGTAGAGGTCGTTTCCGAACTTGGTGAGTCGGCTGGCCATCAGGAGTCCTTCCCCTCGGTCGAGCGATCAGAGGACGTCGATGACGACGACGCGGAAGCACCGGCGAGCTCTGCCGCCTTGCGCTCGGCGATGGTCTGGCGGCGAGCCGCCTCCTTGCTGCTCGACGCTGCCTTGCCCGCGCTGACGGTGACCGTCGGCTTGCGGAACTGGGCTGCGCCGCGGTACACGGCGCCGAGGGCCTGCGGGTCGAGACCGGAGGCCTTGTGACCGGTGCTGAAGAACTTGGTGCGTGCGAGCAGCTGCAGCGTCGGGTGCGTGAACAGCAGCACCACGATCACGTCGATGATGGTCGTGAGACCCAGTGTGAACGCGAAGCCGCGGACGTTCGCCGCGGCGAGCACGTAGAGCACGATGGCGGCCAGCAGGTTGGTGGCCTTCGACGCGTAGATCGTGCGGCGGGCGCGGGTCCAGCCCGCCTCGACGGCGGACTCCAGACCTCTGCCGTCGCGCAACTCGTCACGTATTCGTTCGAAGTAGACGATGAACGAGTCGGCCGTGAATCCGATGGCGACGATCAGACCCGCCACACCTGCCAACGACAGTCGGTAGTCGTAGTGCCACGACAGCAGGGAGATCGTCAGCAGCGTGAGCACCGCGGCGACCACCAGCGAGATGATCGTCACGAAACCCAGCAGACGGTACTGGAAGAACGTGTAGATGGCGACGAGCAGGAGGCCGATCGCGCCGGCGATCAGACCGCTCATCAGCTGAGTCGATCCGAGGGTGGCCGAGATCGTGTCCTGGCTCTGCACCTTGAAGCTGAACGGCAGGGCGCCGAACTTCAGCTGGTCGGCCAGCGTCTTGGCGGTCGCCTCGGTGAAATTACCGGTGATCTGCGGGCGGCCGTCGGTGATGACCGCGTTCGTGGTCGGCGCCGAGATGACCTTGCCGTCGAGCACGATCGCGAACTGGTTCTGCGCGCCCTGCAGGCCGTTGAGGCGGGTGGTCACATCCGCGAACGCCTTGGTGCCTGCGTCGTTGAAGATGATGTTGACGGCCCACTGGCCGTTGCTGACACCGCTGGAGGTCTGGGCGAGGCCGCTGTTCGCGTCCTTGATGTCCTGGCCCTTCACCTCGACGGGGCCGAGGAGGTACTTGACCGTCTTGGCGTCGTCACACGTGATGAGGGGCTTGTCCGTCGGCGCCTGGTTGACGTTCTCCAGGTTGGCCGTCGTGCACGAGAACGCGTCGAACTGCGCCTGCAGCTCCGGGGTGACCCAGGCCAGGTCACTGCCGTTCGTCGGCTTGGTGGACGGCGTCGACTGCAGTCCGGGAGCCGGGCTCGGGGCCGGGGTGCTCTTGCCGTCCGCCCCGACGACCTCATTGGTCGGCCCGCTGGTGGCGAGGACGGGACGGAAGTCGAGACGTGCGCTGGCCTTCACCCTGTCGAGCGTCGCCTGGTCCGGCGTGCCGGGCAGGGAGACCACGATGTTCCGCGATCCCTCAGTGGAGATCTGCGCCTCGGACACGCCGGAGGCGTCGATGCGCTGGCGGATGATCGAGACGGCCTGGTCCAGCTGCTGCTGCTGGACGGTCTGACCGTTCTCCACCTGCGGAGCCAGGATGATCTGCGTTCCACCCTCGAGGTCGAGGGCGAGCTTGGGCAGCCAGGTGGCATTTCCCCAGATGACACCGGCCGTGAGGACTCCGAGGAGAACCACCACGATGGCGCCAAGCCAACTCAACGAACGCCAGGCTTTCTTGACCGGGGTCGACTTTGCCACCTAGGTACTCAGCTTTCTACGCGCGCGACGACGCCGGCACCGGCGCCGTCGCACAAAGGGATTAACGGATCAGTCGTCGCTCTTCGAGCCGGGCTTCTTCGAAGCGTCGTCGAGACGCTCGCCGAACTCGGGCTCGGACAGGGGGATGGCGTTGTCTTCGTTGAGCTGCGGCTCGGACGAGACCACGTCGGCCGCTGCCGGCTCCGGGGTCGTCGGCTCGACGACGCGGGCGAGCACCTGGCGGTGCACCTTGAGGACGGTGCCAGGGCTGGTCTCGACGAGGGCCGTGTTGTCGTCTTCGTTGACGGAGAGAAGCGTGCCGTACAGGCCGAAGTTGGTCATGACCTCTGCGCCAGGGACCATCTTCGAGCGCGTCTCAGCCTGCTCTTTCTGGCGCTTGCGGCTGTTGCGGAACATGAAGAAGATGAGGGCCGCCAGGATGACGACCATCACAATGGTTAACGGGTCAATGGGCATGAAATCTGCCAAACCTTCCGGTGGGGTTTGTGGGAGTGGCCGAGAGGCCAGCTTGAATTATATGTCATCTATCAGTGATGGTTGCTGTGAGAGTCCTAGCTTCGGGCCGGAGAGCCCGAAGTGACGCCACGCAGCGGGGGTCGCCACCCGCCCTCTGGGGGTGCGCGAGAGCAGTCCGATCCGCACCAGGAAGGGCTCGACGACCGATTCGATCGTCTCAGCCTCCTCTCCGACGGAGACCGCGAGGGTGTTCAGGCCGACCGGACCGCCCTCGAAACGTTCGAGGATGGCGGTGAGGACCGCGCGGTCGAGGCGGTCGAGACCGAGCGCATCCACGTCGTAGAGGTCGAGCGCCGCGCGGACGGCGGCGACATCGGCCTCTCCGCCGTGCACGAGCGCGTAGTCGCGCACGCGGCGCAGCAGGCGGTTGGCGATCCGCGGCGTCCCCCGGCAGCGGCCCGCGATCTCGGCGAGAGCGGCCTTGTCGACCTGGAAGTCGAGCATGACGGCCGCGCGGGTGAGCACCTGGGTGAGCTCCGCCTCGTCGTAGAACTCGAGGTGCGCCGTGAAGCCGAAGCGGTCGCGCAGCGGGTTCGGGAGAAGCCCGGACCGCGTCGTCGCCCCGACCAGGGTGAACGGGGCGAGGTCGAGCGGGATGGACGTGGCGCCCGCGCCCTTGCCGACCATGATGTCGATCCGGAAGTCCTCCATCGCGAGGTAGAGCATCTCCTCGGCGGAGCGCGCCATGCGGTGGATCTCGTCGATGAAGAGCACCTCCCCCGGCGTCAGCGAGGACAGCAGCGCCGCGAGGTCGCCGGCGTGCTGGATGGCCGGGCCGCTCGACAGACGGAGCGGGCGCTCGCTCTCGTGCGCCACGATCATCGCAAGCGTGGTCTTTCCGAGTCCGGGAGGACCGGCGAGCAGGATGTGGTCCGCCGTGCGGTCCTGCATCTTCGCCGCGGTGAGCAGCAGCTGAAGCTGACCGCGCACCTTGGCCTGGCCGACGAACTCTGCAAGGGAACGCGGGCGGAGCGCTCCCTCGAAGGCGAGTTCGGACTCGGACTCGAGTTCGGGGGTCGTGAGGTCGTCGTCGCTCATCGGGCCACCTGCCCTCGCTGCGACGATGCACCGGTCTGCGCGGCGGGCCCGAGCCGCGCCAGGGTGAGCCGAAGCAGGGTCTGGACGCTGTCACGCAGCTTCTCGTCGGTGTCGGCGACGACCTCGGCCACCGCCTCCGCCGCCACCTTCTCCGGCCAGCCGAGACCGACCAGCGCCACCAGCACGCTGTCCCCCACGGACGACGGAGCGCCCGGCTTGCTCACGGCGACGGGAGCCCGGCGGGTCACGGCGAGCTTGCCTGCGAGCTGCACGACGATCAGCTTCGCCGTCTTCGGACCGATGCCGGACACCTTGCGGAACGGCGCGTCGTCGTCGGCTGCGACCGCCTCGGCGATCTGGTCGGGGGCCAGAACGGACAGCACGCCGATGGCGGACTTCGGACCGACGCCGGACACGCTCGTCAGGAGTTCGAAGACCTGCAGCTGCTCGACATCGGCGAAACCGAAGAGCTGCAGGGCGTCCTCGCGGACGATGAGGGAGGTGTACACGAACGCTTCGTCTCCGACGCGCAGGGACAGCACGTGGTCGGGAGTCAGCTGCACGGAGAACCCGACACCGCCGACCTCGATCACGGCCGAGCCGCCTGCCGCTTGGAGCACCGCGCCGCGGAGGGAGGAAATCACTTGGCCAGCCTACGGGGCACGGCCGACGCCCGGGTGGAGCGCTCCGCGGCGCGCCACGCGGCCTGCGCAGGCGTCAGCGACCGCGCATCCACTGCCGGGGCCGATGCCGGTGCTGCGGGGGCGCCGCGCCAGGCGTGGCAGATCGCGATGGCGAGAGCGTCGGCGGCGTCGGCCGGTTTCGGCACCTCCGCCAGGCCCAGGATGCGCGCGACCATCGCCTGCACCTGCCGCTTGTCCGCCGAACCGTATCCGGTCACAGCGGCCTTCACCTCGGACGGCGTGTGCAGGGCGACGGGCAGCCCGCGCTTCGCAGCGGCGTGCAGCGCGACACCGCTCACCTGGGCGACCCCCATGACGGTGTTCAGGTTCTGCTGCGCGAAGACGCGCTCGATGGCGACGGCCGCCGGACGATGGGCGTCGAACAGCCGTTCCAGTTCGTCTCCGACGGCGAGCAGCCGCTGTTCGAGCGGCATCGTCGGCGGGGTGCGCACCACGACCACCTCGACGAGCGTCGCCGTGCGGTCGGGTCGCACATCCACGATCCCGACGCCGCAGCGGGTCAGACCGGGGTCGATGCCGAGTACGCGCACCGACATGGCCTGTCGCTACTCGTCTTCGCCGAGCTCGGCCTGGACCTCGGCGGTGAGGTCGAGGTTGGTGTAGACGTTCTGCACGTCGTCCGAGTCTTCGAGCGCGTCGATCAGGCGGAACACCTTGCGCGCGGTCTCCGCGTCCGCCTCGATGTTGAGGCTCGCGACGAACTCGACGTCGGCGGAGTCGTAGTCGATCCCCGCATCCTGCAGGGCGGTGCGGGCGGCGACCAGGTCGGTCGCCTCGGTCTGCACCTCGAACGACTCACCGCGGTCGGTGACCTCTTCCGCACCGGCGTCGAGGACGGCCGTGAGCACGTCGTCCTCGGTCAGGCCGTCCGCGTGCGGGACGACGATGACACCCTTGCGGTGGAAGTTGTACGCGACGCTGCCCGGGTCGGCCATGGTGCCGCCGTTGCGCGTCATCGCCGTGCGGACCTCGGCGGCCGCGCGGTTCTTGTTGTCCGTCAGACACTCGATGAGGAGCGCGATGCCGTTGGGACCGTATCCCTCGTACATGATCGTCGCGTAGTCGATGGACTCACCGGTGAGTCCGGCACCGCGCTTGACGGCGCGGTCGATGTTGTCGTTCGGGACCGAGGTCTTCTTCGCCTTCTGGATGGCGTCGACCAGGGTGGGGTTGCCGGACAGGTCGGCGCCGCCCATCTTGGCCGCGACCTCGATGTTCTTGATCAGCTTGGCGAACGACTTGGCGCGGCGCTGGTCGATGACCGCCTTCTTGTGCTTGGTCGTTGCCCACTTGGAATGCCCGGACACTGGTGCTCCCTCAGTTACGTCTAAAGATCCTGACCATTGTAGGACGCGCCGGGCCCCACTTCCCCGCACGACGCCCGTGGATGCGCGACGCCGCGTGCCGGGGAGACGCTTACGCCGCGCTCTCCGCGCGCTCGCGGACCAGCCCGAGGAAGTACTCGTGGAACCGCGTGTCCCCGGTGATCTCCGGGTGGAACGACGTGCCGATCAGGTTGCCCTGCCGCACGGCGACGACACGCCCGTCGTCCAGTTGCGCGAGCGGCGTCGCCTTCTCGCCGACGCTCTCCACGATCGGCGCCCGGATGAACACGGCGTGCATCGGCTCGTCGCCGACCGCCGGGATGTGCAGGTCGGTCTCGAACGAGTCGAGCTGCGAGCCGAACGCGTTCCGCCGCACGGACACATCCAGGCCACCGAGGCTCTCCTGGCCGCGGATGCCGTCGAGCACCCGGTCGGCCAGCATGATGAGCCCGGCGCACGTGCCGTACACCGGCAGCCCGCTCGCGATGGCCTGCTTCAGTGGTTCGGCCATCCCGAAGGTGCGGGACAGCTTGTCCATCACGCTGGACTCGCCGCCGGGGATGACCAGCCCGGCCACCTCCGCCAGTTCGGCGGGTCTGCGCACCGGCACCGCGTCGGCGCCCAGCCCGCGCAGGACCGCGATGTGCTCGCGGAAGTCCCCCTGCAGGGCCAGGACGCCGACCGGCGCCGTCGATTCCGCCGTCACTTACCAGCCGCGCTCGGCGAGACGGTGCGGTGCTGCGAGGTCGGCGACGTTGATGCCGACCATCGCCTCGCCGAGTCCGCGGGACACCTCGGCGATGACCTTGGGGTCGTCGTAGAAGGTGGTGGCCTTCACGATCGCCGCAGCGCGCTGCTCGGGGTTGCCCGACTTGAAGATGCCGGAGCCGACGAACACGCCGTCCGCGCCGAGCTGCATCATCATCGCGGCGTCCGCGGGAGTGGCGACGCCGCCGGCCGTGAACAGCACGACGGGGAGCGAGCCGGTCTCCGCGATCTCGGCCACGAGGTCGTACGGCGCCTGCAGCTCCTTGGCCGCGACGTACAGCTCGTCTTTGCTCATCGCACTGAGAGCGGCGATCTCCGACTTGATCTTGCGGATGTGCTTGGTGGCCTCGGAGACGTCTCCGGTGCCCGCCTCGCCCTTGGAGCGGATCATCGCCGCGCCCTCGTTGATGCGACGCAGCGCCTCACCCAGGTTGGTCGCACCGCAGACGAAGGGGACGGTGAAGCCCCACTTGTCGATGTGGTTGACGTAGTCGGCGGGCGAGAGCACCTCGGACTCGTCGATGTAGTCGACGTCGAGCGCCTCGAGCACCTGCGCCTCGACGAAGTGGCCGATGCGGGCCTTCGCCATGACCGGGATGGACACCTCGGCGATGATGGCCTCGATCAGGTCGGGGTCGCTCATCCTGGCGACGCCGCCCTGGGCGCGGATGTCGGCGGGAACGCGCTCGAGTGCCATGACGGCGACGGCGCCGGCGTCCTCGGCGATGCGCGCCTGCTCGGGGGTGACGACGTCCATGATGACGCCGCCCTTCAGCATCTCTGCCAGGCCTCGCTTGACCCGGTTCGATCCGGTGGCGGCGCTCTGTTCGGTGTCAGCCATCGTGGTCCTCTCGTCTGGAACTAATTCATCTTTGACCTATGCCAAACGATAGCACCCGGCTTCGCGCTCGCTAAACTCGGGAGCGTCATGGAACAGATCATCACAGGCACGACGGCCGCGGAGATCGCGGACAGCGTGCGCGGCCTGCACGAGCGCGGCGAACTCCGCACCGGGGACGCACTCCCCCCTGTCCGGGAGCTCGCCGCCCTGCTCGGCGTGAACCGCAACACGGCCGTCGCCGCATACCGGATGCTCGCCCAGGCCGGCGTCGTCGTCGCGCGCGGCAGGGCAGGCACGGTCGTCGCCGGGCACGAGGCCGTCGCCCAGGAGGGCTACGCGGCCGACACCGTGCTGCGCGACATCGGCACAGGCAACCCGGACACCCGCCGCATCCCGGACCCGAGCAGAGCGCTCGCCCGCGCGGCCGGCCGGCCCGTGCTCTACGGCGAGCCGGTGATCGACCCCGCCCTCGAACGCCACGCCCGCGACTGGGCGGCCGCCGACCTCCCCGGCGTCGACCTCCGGATCACCGTCACCAGCGGTGCCGTCGACGCCGTCGAGCGCCTGCTCGCCCAGGCCCTGCTCCGCGACGACGCCGTCGCGCTCGAAGACCCGTGCTTCCTGGCGAGCATCCACACGGTGCGGCTCGGCGGCTACCGGGCGGTGCCCGTCCCCGTCGACGCGGAGGGGATGACCGTCGCCGGCCTCAAGGACGCCCTCGACGCCGGCGTGCGCGCGATCATCTGCACCCCGCGCGCCCAGAACCCGACCGGCTCGACCCTCACGCCGCGGAGGGCCGCAGCCCTGCGCGCGCTGCTCGCCGAGCATCCATACGTCCTGGTCATCGAGGACGACCACTTCTCGATGCTGTCGCAGCGTCCGTACGAGACGCTGATCGGCCCGATCCACCGCCGGTTCGCGCTCGTCCGCTCCGTCTCGAAGTTCCTCGGCCCCGACATGTGCCTCGCCATCGCGGCGACCGACCCGGAGACCGCCGAACGCCTCGCCCTGCGGCTCAGTCCGGGCACCACCTGGGTGAGCCACCTGCTGCAGCGCCTCGTGCTCGCGCAGCTCACCGATGAGGCGGTGCAGGAGCAGATCGCGGAGGCGGGGCGCCACTACGCGGAGCGCAACGCGGCGTTCGCGGCACTGCTGGGCGAGCGCGGGCTGCCGACCGAGGCGGGCGACGGCCTCAACCTCTGGGTCGAGCTGCCGATCGAGGCGAAGACGGTCGCGGAGCGCCTCATGCGGCGCGGCTGGCTGGCGCGCACCGGCGACGAGTTCCTGCTCACCGAGCGCGCAGCGCCCTCCCACCACCTGCGGCTCACCGTCCACGACCTCACCGAGGACGAGACGCTGCGGCTGGCCGACGACCTGTCCGACGCCGCGCGCTGAGCGACGCCGCCCCACGCTGAGCCTGCCCGCGGGATGAGCGCCACCCGAAGGGATGAGAGGATCGAGGGATGAAGATCCTCTCCATCCAGTCCGCGGTGGCGTACGGCCACGTCGGCAACTCCGCAGCCGTCTTCCCGCTCCAGCGCATCGGGGTGGAGGTGCTCCCCGTCTACACGGTGAACTTCTCCAACCACACCGGTTACGGCGCCTGGCGCGGGCCGCTGATCGCCCCGGAGGATGTGCGAGAGGTCATCACCGGCATCGAGGAGCGCGGCGTGCTCGGGCAGATCGACGCCGTGCTATCCGGATACCAGGGCGGCGAGGGCATCGGCGATGTGATCATCGACGCGGTCGCACGGGTCAAGGCCGCGAACTCGGATGCGGTCTACGCCTGCGACCCGGTGATGGGCAACGCGAAGTCCGGATGCTTCGTCGCCCCGGCCATCCCGGACCTGCTGCGCGACAGGGTGGTTCCGGTCGCCGACATCATCACGCCGAACCAGTTCGAGCTCGGGTTCCTCACCGGCACATCGCCGGACACGCTCGAGTCCACCCTGGAGTCGGTGGATGCTGCGCGCGCGATGGGCCCGGACACCGTGCTGGTCACGAGCGTCGAACGCCCGGATGCCGAGCCGGACACCATCGAGATGCTCGCCGTCGACGGCAGCGGAGCGTGGATCGTGCAGACCCCGCGCCTGCCGATGAAGGCGAACGGCTCCGGCGACGTCACGGCCGCCCTGTTCACGGCGCACTACCTGCGCGACGGCAGTGCGGAGATCGCGCTCCGCAAGACGGTGTCGAGCGTCTACGACCTGCTGAGCAGGACGCTCGACTCCGGTGAGCGGGAGCTGCAGCTCGTCGAGTCGCAGGAGTTCTACGCGCACCCGCGCGAGCAGTTCGCCGTGCGCCAGGTGCGCTGAACGGGGCTGCCGGTCAGTCTTTCGGCCAGGCGTCCGCGATAGCTGCGCGGACGTCGCCGAGCAGTTGCGGCAGCGCCTTCGTCTTCGCGATGATGGGCAGGAAGTTCGCATCCTGAGCCCACCGCGGCACGATGTGCTGGTGCAGGTGCGCGGCGATCCCCGCGCCGGCGATGGCGCCCTGGTTCATGCCGATGTTGAAGCCGTCGTTCTTGGACACCTGCCGGATGACCCGCATCGCCGTCTGGGTGATGCTGCCGATCTCGGCGACCTCCTCCGGCGTCGCCTCGTCGTAAGTGGCGATGTGGCGGTACGGGCAGACCAGCAGGTGGCCGCTGTTGTACGGGAACAGGTTGAGCAGCGCGTACGCGTGCGTCCCGCGCGCCACGATCAGCGCATCCTCGTCGCTCATGCTGGGCGCGACGCAGAACGGGCAGTCGTCCGCGCCGGGCTGCTGGCCGTTCTGGATGTAGACCATCCTGTGCGGCGTCCAGAGGCGCTGGAACTCGTCAGGAACGCCGACGAGGTAGCCGGGGTCGTCGATGCGGACGTCCCCGGCTCCCCCGGCTGCGGCTGCGGCGTCCGCTCCGGATGCGGCGGGAGTCCCGTCCGCTCCGGAGGCGTCCGCGTAGTCGTCGAGGCTCAGTCGAGCCATGCCGTGTCGACCTGCTCGTGCTTCTCGATCGCGGAGACGATCCTGTCGATCGCCTCGTCGACCGTCACGCCGTTGCGCTGCGTGCCGTCGCGGAAGCGGAAGCTGACCGTGCCGGCCGACGCGTCCTCCTCGCCGACGATGAGCTGGAACGGCACCTTCGCCTTGGTGTGCGTGCGGATCTTCTTCTGCATCCGGTCGTCGGAGTGGTCGACCTCTGCGCGGACGCCCTTCGCCTTGAGGCGCGAGATCACGTCGTCGAGGAACGGGCCGAACTGGTCGGCGACCGGGATGCCGACGACCTGCACCGGGGACAGCCACACCGGGAACGCCCCGGCGTAGTGCTCCAGCAGGATCGCGAAGAACCGCTCGATCGATCCGAGCAGTGCGCGGTGGATCATCGCGGGCTGCTTGCGCGTCCCGTCGGCCGCCGTGTACTCCAGCTCGAACAGCTCGGGCTGGTTGAAGTCGAGCTGGACGGTGGACAGCTGCCAGGTGCGGCCGATCGCATCCCGCGCCTGCACCGAGATCTTGGGGCCGTAGAACGCGGCACCGCCCGGGTCGGCGACCAGTTCGAGACCGGACTCCACCGCGACCTGCCGCAGCGTCTCGGTCGCCTGCTCCCAGCTCTCGTCGGAGCCGACGTACTTGTCCGGGTCCTTCGTCGAGAGTTCGAGGTAGAAGTCGGTGAGGCCGTAACCGCGCAGGGTTTCGAGCACGAATTCGAGCTGGCGCGCGACCTCGTCCTTGATCTGCTCGTCGGTGACGTAGATGTGCGCGTCGTCCTGGGTGAGGCCGCGCACACGGGTCAGGCCGGACAGCGTGCCGCTCTTCTCGTAGCGGTACACGGTGCCGAATTCCGCCAGCCGCAGCGGGAGCTCACGGTAGCTGCGGCCGCGCGCCCGATAGATCAGGTTGTGCATCGGGCAGTTCATGGGCTTGAGGTAGTAGTCCTGGCCCTGGCGGGTGACGTGACCCTCCGCATCCACCTCTTCGTCCAGGTGCATGGCGGGGAACATCCCGTCCTTGTACCAGTTGAGGTGCTGGCTGATCTCGTACAGCCGGCCCTTGGTGATGTGCGGAGTGTTGACGAGCTCGTAGTCGTTCGCGATCAGGCGCTCGCGCATGAAGTTCTCGATCTCGTTGCGGATGATGCCGCCCTTGGGGTGGAACACCGCCAGTCCAGAGCCGATCTCCTCCGGGAAGCTGAACAGGTCCAGCTCGGAGCCGAGCTTGCGGTGGTCGCGCTTGGCGGCCTCCTCCATGCGGGTCTGGTACGCGCGCAGCTCGTCCTTGGTCGGCCAGGCCGTGCCGTAGACGCGCTGCAGCTGCTTGTTCTTCTCGTTGCCGCGCCAGTACGCCGCCGCGACGCGGGTGAGCGACCAGCCGTTCCCGATCATCCGGGTGTTGGGCAGGTGCGGGCCGCGGCAGAGGTCCTTCCAGACCGTCTCCCCCGTCTTCGGGTCGACGTTGTCGTAGATGGTGAGCTCTGCACCGCCGACCTCGACGGACTCGCTCTCGTCGAACGCCGCGGTGTCGCCGTGGACGACGCCGCCCTTCAGCCCGATGAGCTCCAGCTTGTACGGCTCGTTCGCGAGCTCTGCGCGCGCCTCGTCGTCGGTGACGACCCTGCGCACGAAACGCTGGCCGGCGCGCACGATGCGCGACATCTCCTTGTCGAGCGCCTTGAGGTCTTCCGGGGTGAAAGACTCTGCGACGTCGAAGTCGTAGTAGAACCCGTCGGTGATGGGCGGCCCGATGCCGAGCTTCGCCTCCGGGTTGATCGCCTGAACGGCCTGCGCGAGAACGTGCGCGGTCGAGTGCCGCAGGATGTTCAGCCCATCCGGGGAGTCGATGGTCACCGGTTCGACGGTGTCCGTGGTCGTGACCTGCGTTGCGAGATCTTTCAGCTCGCCGTTGACGCGCATCGCGACAACGGAACGGTCGGTGAAGAGCTCGAAGCCGTCAGCCACCTTTTCCACTCCTTGGATCGATTGAATCGGAACCGTTCAAGCTTAGTGCGCGCGGGGTGGGTGGCTGATCCCGTCTCCTGCTTCTATTCCTTGCGGCGCATCCAGTGCTCACGCAGGAACATCCGGCCGAACCAGGCGCTGAGCCCGTTGCCCCCGAACTCGTCCGGATCGGCGTCGAGCACCTCTGTGCCCTGCGGTTCGGGCAGCGCCTCCGCATCCTGAGCGGTCAGCGTCGTGTGCACGGCCCCGGTCGTGATCCGGCCGACGGCATCGGCGTCCACGAACCGCACGCCCCGGCCGGTGTGGATCGCGATCCCGTCGAACAGGTCGATCGTGCTGTCCTGCAGAACGTGCTCGACGGCGCCGATCTGCGTGCCGTCCTCCGCGAGGACCGGTGTGCCCTTCGTGAGGGCTGTGTATGCGATCGGGGTGTCGGTGGGTTCAGGTGTGTTGTCCGTCACGCGGCGCACTCTACTCCTGCGGGTTGGGCGCCACTGCGCGGTGTCTCGTGGCCGATGCACGGATGGTCCTGACGGATGAGGAGTCTGCACCGCTGGAGCGATGTGCACGCCGCACTCCTGCGTCACGGTGGAATGGTGCGGTGGCGAACGGTTCTGGGGTGGATGCCCGTCACGCTGTCCGTTTTGCTCGCGGTCGCAGGCGTGTCGCTCTACGCAGCCGACTCCGGGCCGCGCGGCGTACTGCTGGTGGGAACGCTCGACGGCTCCCAGCTCGGACTGCTGCTGATCATGATCGCCACAGGCTGCGGCGTCGTCGCCCTGTTCCAGTCGGCCGCCCTGGCCGCGCGCCTCCGACGGCCGCTCTGGAGATTCCTGGTCCGCGTGGTCGCCGGGCTGCTGGTCCTGGCAGCGCTGCCGTTCGGATGCGGCCTGGTGTTCGTTGCCGCGTTCGCCAGCGTGAACTCATACCAGCGGCTCGCTGTTCCCGGGCATACCGTTGTGGTCCGGACGCTCACCTGGCATCACCGCAGTCTGGCCATCCTCGAGCAGGATGGGCTGTTCTTCCACTCGGTGGCGCTCTGCGGAGACCCGCTGCCCGTGGACGGCTACGACGCGTTTGCTGCTGGACAGTACGACGTCGTCGCCCGCGGCGGTCACGATGTGCTCCGGTTCGCGAAAGGTCCGCGTGGGTCGTTCACCGGCGAGGCCGCCCTTGGGGCGAGGCTGGGTGACGACGTGTCCGCGAGCTGCGGTTAGCGCGTGCCGGCGCACGAAAAAACCCCCGGCGAACCGGGGGTTGTAATGGTGGGCGATACTGGGATCGAACCAGTGACCTCTTCCGTGTCAGGGAAGCGCGCTACCGCTGCGCCAATCGCCCAAACCTGGATGGTTCCAGGTTGGAGGTGGATACGGGATTCGAACCCGTGTATACGGCTTTGCAGGCCGCTGCCTCGCCTCTCGGCCAATCCACCGTTTGGGTTCACCACCGTTGTGAGAAGCCCGACCTTTCGGTCGGGCTGACTCGAGCGGATGACGAGATTCGAACTCGCGACCCTCACCTTGGCAAGGTGATGCGCTACCAACTGCGCTACATCCGCATTTCGTTCCGCATCTCTGCGGCACTTGAATGACTTTAGCCGATGCCGACGCGGAAAACCAAACCGGGTCATGCAGCCGGGTGTGTCGCGTGCCGGATGTGCGCCGGGCCCCGTTCGTCGGCTAGTATCGAGTCTCGCAGCCGGTTCACGGCAGCGAAACCCTAGGGCGATTGGCGCAGTTGGTAGCGCGCTTCCTTCACACGGAAGAGGTCATCGGTTCGAGTCCGGTATCGCCCACAGCAGGCCACGGGAGACCGTGGCCTTTCGTGTACCACGGTCGCCGAGGAGTGCAGCGCCGGTCAGCGCCAGCGGTAGCGGGCGACGAGGGCGTCGCGCACGGTGTCGTAGCGGCGGCGGTCGAGGGCCGTCGCTTCGCGGCGCATCCCGGACTGGTGCACGCGGAAGACGCGGTCGGTGTTGACGTAGCTGGGTCGTCGCTGCGCATCCCAGCCTCCCGTGCCGATCGGAACGTACTCCGAACGACCGGGATGCGCCTGGCTGGTGAGCTGCACGGCCAGCACCGTGCCGCCCGGCTCGGCGGCGACGACGAGCACGGGGCGGTCCTTGCCGCGGCCGTTGCGCTCCTCGTACGGCACCCAGGTCCAGACGACCTCGCCGGGGTCGGCGTCGCCGTCGGTGGCCGGGCTGTACGTCATTGTCACCCTTCCGATGGCGCGCGGGTCGACCTCGACCGTGGCGGACGGGCCCGTGCGGCCGGGCTCGGCGCCGTCAGCTCGGGATGCCGCCCGGGTCGTGGGTGTGGTGGGTGTCGTGTGCTGGGATTTCTTCAGCGTCGGCAGTAGCGCATTCACCATCGCGCGGAGCAGGTTCATCGGGGAGGCCATCGCTGGATGGTACCGGAGCGCTGCAGACTTGCCGAATTGAGGAGATGATAGCTAATATTTGTGCGGGTTACATCATTAATGGTGACCTTGTAAAGGAGCACAATGAAGTTCACCTCTTTCGCCGCAGTTGCCGCTACGGCCGCGCTGATCGCACTCGCGGTTCCATCTGCAGCGAGCGCTGCCCCCACCAGCGGGCCCGCTTCGGTCGAAATCGCCGCGGCCTCAATGGAGCAGTTGCCGCCCGACGTGCGATCGCAAATCGAAGAACTCGAAGCCAACTGGTCCCGGATCGGTGCCGCGTCAACGACCGATGACGGCATCGTCACCTTCGACCTCGCCGGTGCCATCGGCAAAGGCGTGCCGCGTGAACTCGCACGGGACTTTGCCCAGGGCGTCGCCATTGGAGGCGGTCACGTCGTGAACGACAATGGCGAGTTCCCCTCGCGGCTGTCGGCTCGCGCTACCTGCCGTGGCCAGAACGCGTTCTGGTACGACTGGATCGGCTATCACTTCAAGCTGGACTCGTGCATCACACCGAAGGTCGTGAAAGCCATCGCAGGCACAGCCGGAGTCGCGGGCGTACTCGGGGCGCTTTCTGCAGCGTTCCCGCCCACGTCGCTTCCTCTCGTCGCAGTCGGCGCGGTCGCGGCGTACTCGGCGTGGTCGATCGATCAGTGCAGCAAGAACGGAACCGGCGTCGAGATGTCCCTCGCCGGCTTCGTCTGCTGGGCGCAATAGCTGGAGGAGACCGTAAGAATAAGGATCGTCATGTTTCGAATCCATTGGATCACCGCCCTTCTGTCCGGCGTCGCACTCGGATTGATTGCTGCTGCGATCTGGCTGTCGATCGTGACCGGACCCACCACGGAGAGCACGCTCCCCATAGGTGCAATGCTCACCGTGGCAATCGTCATTGCGGCGATTGCGTGGGTATTCGGCACGATCGTCAGCAGAACGGGCTCAAGAAGTCGTTCGAAGCGTTAGCCTCCACGCCGGCGCACGACCGAAGCGCCCCGCGGGTTGTCCATCGAATCCGCGGGGCGCAGTGCATCCACTGCCAGCGTCAGAGCGGATCGTCACGCCGAACCGGCTCAGCCTGCGACGGCATACCACGCGACGTCGCGCCATCGGCCAGACCATCGCTCGCACCATACCGGAGCCGCGTGAGGCCGATGGTGTGCCGCAGCACCGTCGCGATGACCAGCGACACCACGAATGAGTATGCGGCGACGCCGAGGGCGGCGACCGCCTGGGAGACGAACAGGTCGAAGTTGCCGCTGTCGACCATCCCGTCTCCGGTGGCGAACAGGCCGATGTAGAGCAGGCCGACGAGGCTGGCGACGATGTGGATGACGCAGATCGTCATCGGGACGCCGAAGCGTGCGCGGGCGGCCAGGTCGACCATGCTGGCGCAGGCGACGGCGGCCAGAGCGCCGAGCAGCAGGGACCAGCCGATGGTGAGCACGCCGGAGGCCGGAGTGATCGCCACGAGGCCGGCCACCGCGCCGCAGAGTGCGCTGGTGACCGTCGGCCGACGCAGCAGCACCCTGTCGACGATGATCCACATCAGCGCTCCCCCGGCGGACGCCATCAGTGTGTTCAGCGCGATCAGCGGCGCGAAGGCGTCGAGGGCGCCCTCCGAACCGACCGTGAGGCCGAACCAGCCCACCCAGACCAGCGCCCCGCCGACCGCCACCAGCGGCAGGCGCCGCTCTCCGGCCACGGGATGGTCGCGGTGACCGCAGGCGAGGATCACCCCCGCCGCTCCACTGCCCGCCGCCAGGCTGACCGGGATGGCGCCGCCGAAGTCGATCACGTGCATCCCGGAGACCGCCCAGCCGTCGCTGAGCGCGAAGACCGCGTAGCCGGCGGGGAACAGCACCAGCACGCTCCACAGCGCGGAGAACACCGCCCAGGCCCGCAGGGTCACCCGGGAGGCGACAGCGGCGCCGAGGATCGTCACGGCGACGGCGCAGACCGCGATCAGGTAGCCGGCCCTCGCCAGCGGGTACATTGTGGATGCTGCCCCGCTGCCCGGCGTGAACTCCCTGGCGAGCCCCCAGTCCGGCCGGCCGACGACGTGGGCGATGAGCGGATCCCCCGCGAGCATCCCGTAGCCGCCGACCACGGCGAGGACGACGACGATGGCCGACCCGGTGAGGGCTGCTCTGAACGCCTGCGAGGCTCCGCGCGCGCCGGTCATGCCGCCGTAGAAGAACGCCAGCCCCGGCACGACGGCCATCACGAACGTGGCGCTCACCAGGAGCAGGAGGGCGTCCACCTGCGCGCTCGTGGCTGGCGTCATCCGTCCTCCTCGTCGCGCGAACCGGGCATCAACACACTACTGGCGCACACGTGAAGCGGGGCGCCGCCCGAAGGCGACACCCCGCTCGCGTGCTGTGGTTACTGCGCTGCTGGTCGGTCCGATCAGACCGTCTCGAGGGCGTAGCCCTCTTCGCCGTGCACGACCGTGTCGACGCCGGCCAGCTCGTCCTCGTTCTTGACGCGGAAGCCCATCGTCTTCTGGATGACCGTTCCGATGATCCAGGCCAGGACGAAGGAGTAGATCATCACGCTGAACGCGCCGATCGCCTGCGCACCGAGCTGGGCGAAGCTGCCGCCGTAGAGGAGGCTGGAGAAGCCCTTCGTGGCGTCGCCGTCGATGTGGGTGAAGCCGAAGACGCCGATCCAGAGCGTTCCGATGAGACCGCCGATGAGGTGGATGCCCACCACGTCGAGCGAGTCGTCGAAGCCGAGCTTGAACTTGAGGTCGATGGCGACGGCGCAGACGGCACCGGCGACCAGGCCGAGGAGGATCGCGAACCCGGGGGTCAGGATGTTACAGGCCGGGGTGATCGCGACCAGGCCGGTGACCGCACCGGATGCCGCACCGATGGAGGTGGGCTTGCCGTCCTTGAACTTCTCGACGATCAGCCAGCCGATGGTGGCGGCAGCCGGAGCGGCGAGGGTGTTGATCCAGGCGATCGCCGCCACGCCGTCCACTGCGGCCTCCGAGCCGGCGTTGAAGCCGAACCAGCCGAACCAGAGGAGCGCGGCGCCGAGGAGCGTGAGCGGCACATTGTGCGGCTTCGACATGCCCTTCTGGAAGCCGACGCGCTTGCCGAGCACCAGGGCGAGTGCGAGGCCGGCGGCTCCGGCGTTGATGTGGACCGCTGTACCACCCGCGAAGTCGTTGACGTGCAGGAGGGCGGGCGCCCAGCCGTCAGCCAGGTTGAACACCCAGTACGCGACCGGGAAGTAGACGACCGTGACCCAGATGCCGGCGAACACCATCCACGCGCCGAACTTGGCACGGTCGGCGATCGCGCCGGAGATCAGGGCGACGGTGATGATCGCGAAGGTGGCCTGGAACCCGGCGAAGGCGAGGCCGCCCAGGTCGGGGGTCATGCCGTCCTTGCCCATCAGGCTGGACAGGAACCAGTCGGGGGTTCCGAGGAAGTGTGGGATGAGCGGCTTGCCGAACGCGAGGCCGTACCCGTAGAACACCCACAGGACGCCCACGATCGCCATCGCGCCGAAGCTCATCATCATCATGCTGACGACGCTCTTGGCGCGGACCATTCCTCCGTAGAAGAAGGCGACGCCGGGGGTCATCAGCAGAACAAGGGCTGCGGCGACGAGCAGCCACAGGGAGTTGACGGTCCCTGCCTCTGCGTAGTCCGCTGCTGTGTGTAGCAACATACGTTGGTCTACCTCTCTCATGAATGCGCACGGGCCCCGGTCTGGCTGATCGGTGAGCGTTTCGGGGTGTGCCCAGTTTCATCACGGGAGGTTTCCGTGGAGGGATGCTCGTGTTTCGGGTCTGTTACGCATCCACAATGCGTGTAAACATCGTGTTTCGTGCCGCCCGGAATCCGTCGAGCGTCATCGTCGAGCGTCGTCAGTCGTGCGGGGGGAGCTCTCCGGTGGTCAGAGCGATCATGCGGGAGACGGAGCGCAGGTACTTCTTGCGGTATCCGCCGCCGAGCATGTCCTCGTCGAACACCTCGCTGAGCGGCACCCCGGTCTGCACGATCGGGATCTCCGCGTCGTAGACCCTGTCGATGAACGCCACCAGGCGCAGCGCCGCCATCTGGTCGTGCAGGATGCGCACGCCGGTGAGGCCGATGACGTCGACGCCGTCGAGCAGCTTGATGTAGCGGGAGGGGTGCACAGTGGCGAGGTGCGCGATCAGCGTGTCGAAGTCGTCGCTGGTGACCGTCTCGCCTCGCGCACCGAGGGCTCCGGTGATGCGGTCGTACTCGTCCTGCTCGACGGTGACGGCCCTTCCCTCCGTGTCGCGGCGGCGGTAGTCGAGTCCGTCGATCCGGATGGTCTCGAAGTTGGCGGACAGCGACTGGATCTCGCGCAGGAAGTCGCTCGCGGCGAACCGTCCCTCGCCCAGTGCGTTGGGCGGGGTGTTGCTCGTGGCCGCGATCCTGGTGCCGGATGCGACGAGCTCGCCGAGCATCCTGGTCATCATCATCGTGTCGCCCGGGTCGTCGAGCTCGAACTCGTCGATGCAGATCAGTGTGGAGCCGCGCAGCAGGTTGACAGCGCCCGCGTAGCCGAGCGCGCCGACCAGCGCGGTGTACTCGATGAACGTGCCGAAGTACTTGGGGCCGGGGGCCTCGCGCCAGAGCGCGGCGAGGAGGTGCGTCTTCCCGACGCCGAAGCCGCCGTCGAGGTAGACGCCCGGCTTGGTCTCCGCCTTCTTGCGGTTGCGGCTGAACAGTCCGGCCGGACGCTGCGGCTCCCACGACTTCGCGAAGGTGCGCAGGATGCCGACGGCCTCCGCCTGCGACGGATAGTCGTGATCGGGACGGTACGACTCGAACGTCGCGTTCTCGAACTGCGACGGCGGGACCAGCGACGACGCGATCTCGGCCCCGGTGATCTGCGGGGCACGGTCGGCGAGGCGCACCAGAGCGCCGGTCTGGTCGATCGTCATGGAAGCTGCACCTTTGTGTCGAAGTCTTACCGCACCGGTTTACGCGCAGATAGCCTGGTACGTAAGTTCGCACAGTGTCGGGGTGTCCAGCCTAAACCGACCGAGCCGATAGTTCCCCTCGCGCCCACGAGGCGCCCCCTGGAGGTAATGCACGATGTCCATCGAGGTCGACCAGTCCCCCGCTTTCGCCGATTACGCGCATCCAGAACGGCTGGTGAGCACGGAATGGCTCGCCGAGCACCTCGGGCAACCCGGACTGGTCGTCGTGGAGTCCGACGAGGACGTGCTGCTGTACGAGACGGGTCACATCCCCGGCGCCGTGAAGATCGACTGGCACACCGACCTCAACGACCCGGTGCAGCGCGACTACGTCGACGGCGAGCGCTTCGCCGAGCTGCTCGGCTCGAAGGGCATCGCCCGCGACTCGACCGTGGTCATCTACGGCGACAAGAACAACTGGTGGGCCGCGTACGCGCTCTGGGTGTTCACCCTGTTCGGTCACGAGGACGTCCGCCTGCTCGACGGCGGCAGGGACAAGTGGATCGCCGAGGGCCGCCCGATCACGAAGGACAAGCCGAGCGTCACCCCGGTGGAGTACCCCGTGGTGGAGCGAGACGACACGGTCATCCGCGCCTTCAAGGACGACGTGATCGCCCACTTCGGCCAGCCCTTGATCGACGTCCGCTCCCCCGAGGAGTACAGCGGAGAGCGCACCGAGATCCCCGGCTACCCGACGGAGGGCGCGCTGCGGGCCGGGCACATCCCGTCCGCCGCGTCCGTGCCGTGGGCGCGGGCTGCCGCTCCGGATGCGACGTTCAAGCGCCGCGCGGACCTCGAGGCCATCTACCTCGGCGAGGCGGGCCTGAAGGAGGGCGACGACGTGATCGCCTATTGCAGGATCGGCGAGCGGTCGAGCCACACCTGGTTCGTGCTCACCCACTTGCTCGGGTTCGAGAACGTGCGCAACTACGACGGGTCGTGGACGGAGTGGGGTTCCGCTGTGCGCGTACCGATCGTCACGGGCAGCGAGCCGGGCGAGGTCCCGGCGAAGTAGCCTTGTCGTATGACTGATCCGGCTTCGACGTCACCCTCTCTCGCACCAGCTCTGGCGGAGATCCGCGACGACTTCCTCGCGCTGGAGCAGCCGGACAGGCTGCAGCTGCTGCTGGAGTTCTCCGAGGAGCTTCCCGACCTCCCCGAGCGGTACCGCGACCATCCGGATCTGTTCGAGCGGGTCGTCGAATGCCAGTCGCCGGTCTACATCTTCGTGGAGGTGGACGAGCACGACATCGTCCACCTCTACGCGACCGCGCCGGAGGAGTCCCCGACCACGCGCGGGTTCGCGTCGATCCTGGCCCAGGGCCTCGCCGGTCTGACCGCCGAGCAGGTGCTGGCCGTTCCGGACGACTACCCGCAGACGCTCGGGCTCACCCAGGCGGTGTCCCCGCTGCGCATCCGGGGCATGACGGCGCTGCTCGGCCGCACCAAGCGGCAGGTGCGGGAGAAGCTGGCGGCCTAGCCCGCGGCTTCGACTTTCGTATCGTCGACTGTCGTCGCATCGATAGCGAGCTTCGGCCACTTTCTCGACCATTGCTTTCTTGCGAGTCGATCCATGAATCGGTCATTCGGCGCTTCAGCGGACCGTCGGACGACTCCACCGAAGAGATCCGTCAATCCGTACGGGGCGACAATGTGCACATTCGACCGCGCGTCGAGTCGCACGGCGACGGCCGACGCGGACTCCGGAAATCGCGCGACGGCGTCAACCAGCGATGAATAGGGTGCGTCCCCCGAACGTGAATGGGCGTGCGCCTCATTGACGACAGACCAGTTCTGGTTCGGATAGTGCCCGGCAAGCTTTCGTCTATGCTCGGCATCTTTCGACTCATCCTCCTTTCGGTCGAAGTAGACAACGTCCACGTCCTCCAACGGAGTCGGTACAGAATGGCCGTTGAAGTCGTCCCAGACCGGATCCCGAACGAACCCCCCAACGATCCAGAAAGACTCTCCAAGCTCATCGCGAACCGCGCGTAGCAACGCGGATTGATCTCGATCGAGCAGGAGGGTCACCAATTTCGCCGCCAAAGGCTCCTGGGCCTTCGCGTCGGCCATTTCCGGCCAAATGAACTGTGCTTGCCGTGGAGAACTCAGCGGTCTGCTGCCCTCAGCTGCAGCGGTCTGCTTCTCTTTTTTGGCCAGATATCGCTTCTTACTGCGGAGATACTCACGGTCCGTACTTGGTGGCAGAGTCGCTGCAATGCCCTTGTATCGTTCACGGATCGCGTCCAGGTCCGTCGTGGAGACCGCACATTGTCCTGCTTCGCCCAGTGCCGCGAAGTCTTCCACATCCCGAACGAACTCGGTCAGCTTTTCGATCGAGTGATGGTGTTGCGCGCTTCGCTCGTCGAATCGGTAGATCAGGCCGAGAACCGCCAGCACGACAATCGCCAGAATCATCCAATTGAGCGCAGCGTGAAGAAAAACCACGTCTATCGGAACCATGGGCGCAAAGACTGTCGCCAACCGTTCTGGCCCCGCGAAACCGAGCAAGGTCAGGACGGCTGCAACGAGCACTGTCAGGACGGCATACCAACGATTGGCGCGTTCCGCTCTGAACGCCTTGTCGCTGTGGATCTGTCGAAGAATCTCCGCCTGACGCAAGTAGCGGCGGACACGCACAAGGACGATCCCGGTCGGATCACTGCTGGGCACGTGCTGACTCTATCCCGCCAGAGAAGCTGACCGCCTAGCCTGCGGCTTCTGTCGCTTCCGCCGCCGTCGGCGCAGCCACGTCGATGTGCTCGCTGAGCCAGCCGGCGATGGAGGTGCTCCAGCGTTCCTCGTCGTAGTTCCAGAGCTTGGTGTGCAGCGCAGTCGCGAACGGTACGAGGGTGACGATGTCGCTGCGCGCTGCGGCGAGCGCCCGGGATGCGGTGGACGGCACGAAGCCGTCGTCGTCGCTGTGCAGGATCAGCGTCGGCAGGCTGAGGTCGGCCGCGCGGGCGACGAAGTTCATGCTGGTCAGGTCGATCGGCGCTGCCTGGCCGGTGAACGGGCCACCCCAGGTGGACTCGATCAGGCGCAGGGCGCCCTGGGTGATCGGGTCGGGGAGACGGAGCATCCTGGCCTGGTATTCGAGGGTGTCGATCCAGTCGATCACCGGCGATTCGAGGATGATGCCGCGGAGCAGGCCGAGCGCCGACGACCGCGTGATGGTCTGCAGCACGACCGCTCCGCCCATCGACCAGCCCATCAGGACGATGGAGGTGGCGCCGTGGTCCTCCGCATACCGGAGCGCCGCGTCGATGTCGTGCCATTCCGTGCCGCCGAGGCCGTAACGGCGGTCAGCGCTGTTGGGGGCGTCCCCGTCGTTGCGGTACGACGCGAGCAGGGTGGTGTACCCCTGGTCGTGGAAGGTGCGGACCGCGCGCAGGCCCTCCTGCCTCGTGGCTCCCCAGCCGTGCACCTGGATGACCCAGCGGTCGCCCGGCCCGTCGTCCGGCGGGAACAGCCAGGCGGGGGCCTCGCCCAGCTCGGTGTCGATGGTGACGCTCTCGACGGGAAGGCCGAGTTCCGACGGTTCGAGGTAGTAGTAGCCGCTGATGCGTCCCCGGCCGGGGCGCAGGTCTCCGAAGGCGACGGACTCCAGCGTGCGGGTCACAGAGCCGTCCTCGCGGGAGATCACGCCGCCGATCTTCGCGTATCCGGTCTCCTCGGCGAACCACAGGCCGTAGCGCCCTGGCACCGACGAGTCCGGTGTTTCGCGCAGCGTCACCGTCCCCGCATCCGGGTCGACAGCCCGGATGCTCTGGTTCTGCGGCCGCTTGCGCACCGGCGTGACCACGGTGCGCGCCACCCTCGTCATGATGAGGACGGCTCCCGCTCCGGCCGCGAGGCCGAGGACGGCGGCCGCGACGACGGCCGTGCGGACGGATTTCGCGAACGTCGAACGCGCCATGCCGTCAGCGTAACCCCGATACGCCGACGGGGTGTTCAGGACTTCCCCAGGCGGCGTGCCTTACCGTCGCCACCCGGCAAAGGACCCTAGTGTTCCTATCGTGCCGACAACACCCTCGACCCCACGCACTCCCCCGGAGTTCGCCGCGGCGTTGGAGACGATCCGCCACGCGACGTCCCGTCCGGAGCTCGTGGTCACCGAGATCCCAGCGCCCGGCCAGCTCGCGCCGTACTCCGTCGCGCTGGCGGCCGACGTGCGGCCGACCAGGCACGGCAGCGACTCCGACCTCGGCACCGGCCGGTTCATCCTGCTCTACGACGAGGCGGAGCCGGAGGCGTGGGGCGGCCCGTTCCGCATCGTCTGTTTCGCGCAGGCGCCGCTCGAGACCGACATCGGGCTCGACCCGTTCCTGGCCGACGTGGCCTGGTCGTGGCTGGTGGATGCGCTGGACGCCCGGCAGGCGAAGTACACCGCGGCGAGTGGCACGGCCACCAAGATCATCTCCACCGGTTTCGGGGAGCTCGCCGCCCAGGGCGACGGGTCGCAGATCGAGCTGCGCGCATCCTGGAGCCCGCTGGAGAGCGACATCTCCGCGCACGTCGAGGGCTGGGGCGAGCTGCTCTGCATGCTGGCCGGGCTCCCGCCGACCGGCGAGGGTGTGAGCCTGCTGACGAGACGGACCCCGCGTGGCTGATCATCACGTCATCGACACCAGGGACGAATACCTCGACGCGGTCGAGACCATCGCGGCGGGCAACGGACCCGTCGCCGTCGACGCGGAGCGGGCCAGCGGCTTCCGCTACTCGCAGCGGGCGTACCTCATCCAGGTCTTCCGCCGTGATGCTGGCACCTTCCTCTTCGACCCTCCCGCCGTCGGCCGTTTCGACGAGCTGAACGCCGCCATCGTCGACGAAGAATGGGTGCTGCACGCCGCCACCCAGGACCTCACCTGCCTGCGCGAGGTCGGACTCGACCCGCACCACGTCTTCGACACCGAACTGGCCGCCCGGCTGCTCGGGATGCCCAGGGTCGGCCTTGGCACCGTGGTGGAGGAGCTGCTCGGCATCCACCTCGCCAAGGAGCACTCCGCGGCAGACTGGTCGACCAGGCCGCTGCCGGAGCCGTGGCTCGTCTACGCCGCTCTCGACGTCGAGCTGCTCCCCGACCTGCGGGATGCGATCGCCGCCCTCCTCGATGAGCAGGGCAAGACCGCGATCGCTCAGCAGGAGTTCGACGACGAGCTGGCCCGCGACCTCAAAGTGGTGCGCAACGAGCCGTGGCGGCGCCTGTCCGGCATCCACTCGATCCGGGGCATCCGCAACCTGGCCGTCGCGCGGGAGCTGTGGCTGAGCCGCGACGAGCTGGCCCGCACCACAGACATCGCGCCCGGCCGCCTGGTGCCGGATGCGTCGCTCACCGCCGCGGCGAAGGCCATGCCGGAGACCAAGCGCGGTCTCGCGTCGCTCCGCGAGTTCAACGGCCGCGCCAGCCGCACGGAGCTGGACCGCTGGTGGGAGGCCATCGAGGCCGGCCGCACCACCGAGGACCTTCCCGTGATGCGCGGCAACGGAGACACCCTGCCTCCCCCGCGCGCCTGGGCGGACAGGAACCCGGAGGCCGACGCCCGGCTGAAGGCGGCGCGCGCCGCTGTCACCTCCCTCTCGGAGGAGCTGTCGATCCCTGTCGAGAACCTGCTCACGCCGGAGACGCTGCGCCGGGTGGCGTGGGCGCCGCCGGAGTCGCTGGACAGCGCATCCATCGGCGCGGCCCTCGCCCAGTGGGGTGCGCGACCCTGGCAGATTGAGGCAACCTCACAGGCGATCGCCCAGGCCTTTGTGGAAGCCAGCCAAAACGGCCCGGACGCCACGGAAGCGGATTCGTAGAAAGAATCAAACGATTCTTCCGGCGCGCATCGCATCCCTAGGATCGAATCCGACCTGATTTGGGAGGCATTGTGGCCGAAAGAGCTGATGTCGTCTTCGTCGATGGAGTGCGCACTCCGTTCGGGCGAGCCGGCGAAAAAGGGCAGTACTGGAACACGCGCGCGGACGATCTGGTGGTCAAGGCCATGATCGAGCTGCTGGAGCGCAACCCGAACGTGCCCAAGGACAGGATCGACGACGTGGCCATCGCGGCCACCACGCAGCAGGGCGACCAGGGCCTCACCCTCGGACGCACGGCAGCACTGCTCGCCGGCCTGCCGAAATCGGTGCCCGGCTTCGCCATCGACCGGATGTGCGCCGGCGCCATGACCAGCGTCACCACCCTCGGCTCCGGCATCGCGTTCGGCGCGTACGACCTCGCCATCGCCGGTGGCGTCGAGCACATGGGACGCCACCCGATGGGCTTCGGCGCAGACCCGAACCCGCGCTTCCTCTCGGAGCGCCTGGTCGGCGAGGACGCCCTCAACATGGGCATGACCGCCGAGCGCATCCACGACCGGTTCCCCGCGCTCACCAAGGAGCGTTCCGACCGCTACGCGATGCGCAGCCAGCAGAAGACCGCCGCGGCGTACGCGGCCGGCAAGCTGCAGCCCGACCTGGTGCCCGTCGCCATCCGCTCCGAGAGCGGCTGGGGCCTGGCCACCCAGGACGAGGGGATGCGCCCGGAGACCAACATGGAGTCCCTCGCGACCCTGCGCACCCCGTTCCGTCCGCACGGCCGCGTCTCGGCCGGCAACTCGTCGCCCCTGACCGACGGGGCGACGGCGAGCCTGCTCGCCTCCGGCGACGCGGTGAAGGAGTTCGGCCTGAAGCCGAAGATGCGCATGGTGAGCTTCGCGTTCGCCGGTGTCGAGCCTGAGATCATGGGCATCGGCCCGGTGCCGTCGACCGAGAAGGCGCTCCGCAAGGCCGGTCTCACCATCGACGACATTGGCCTGTTCGAACTGAACGAGGCGTTCGCCATCCAGGTGCTGTCGCTGCTCGACCACTTCGGCATCGACGACGAGGACCCGCGCGTCAACCAGTGGGGCGGCGCCATCGCCGTCGGCCACCCGCTCGCCGCCAGCGGCGTGCGCCTGATGATCCAGCTCGCCCGCCAGTTCGAGGAGCACCCCGAGGTCCGCTACGGCCTCACCGCGATGTGCGTCGGCCTCGGCCAGGGCGGAAGCGTCATCTGGGAGAACCCCCACTACAACAAGCGCGCTCGGAAGGCATAAAGACGTGACCGACTATTCCAAGATCGACTTCAGCCCGCTCGTCGACCTCACCTCCGACGAGGTCGTCACCCACTCGTTCGTTAAGGACATCCCGCTGCCGAGCGGCAAGACGCTCGCGCTGGTGACCCTCGACAACGGGCGCGACCACACGCGCCCGAACACGATGGGGCCCGCGACCCTCCTTGAACTGGGGAAGACGTTCGACGAGCTGACGGAGCGCGCGGGCCGCGGCGAGATCGACGCGGTCGCCGTGACGGGCAAGCCGTTCATCCTCGCGGCGGGCGCCGACCTCTCCCGCGTGGGCGACATTCCGAGCGTCGAGGTGGCGAAGCTGCTCCCCCAGCTCGGTCACTACGTGCTCGGCAAGCAGGCCACCCTCGGCGTCCCGTCGTTCGTCTTCACCAACGGGCTCGCGCTCGGCGGCGGTGTGGAGATCGGCCTGAACGCCGACTACCGCACCATCGACAGGTCGGCGGCGGCGTTCGCCCTGCCCGAGGTCTTCCTCGGCCTCATCCCCGGCTGGGGTGGCGCGTACATCCTGCCGAACCTGATCGGCATCGAGAACGCCCTCAAGGTGATCGTCGAGAACCCGCTGAAGCAGAACAGGATGCTGAAGCCGCAGGACGTCTTCGACCTCGGCATCGCCGACGCGATCTTCGACTCGGCGAACTTCCTGGAGGACTCGCTGCGCTGGGCGGACAGGGTGCTCACCGGCGAACTCACCGTGAAGCGCCCGAACGTGCCGGGCAAGGTCGAGCGGATGGTCAAGTGGGATGCGGCCATCGGCATCGCCCGCAAGATGCTGGAGAGCCGCATCGGCACCGTGCCGAAGTCGCCGTACGCCGCGCTCGACCTGCTGAAGGCCGCCAAGTCCGGCACCAAGGAGGAGGGCTTCGAGCGCGAGGACGACGTGCTCGCCGAACTCATCTCCGGCGACCAGTTCCAGGCCAGCATCTACGCCTTCAACCTGGTGCAGAAGCGGGCGAAGCGTCCGGCGGGTGCTCCCGACAAGAAGCTCGCCAAGAAGGTCACCAAGGTCGGCGTGATCGGCGCGGGATACATGGCCAGCCAGTTCGCGCTGCTGTTCGTGCGTCGCCTGCGGGTGCCCGTGGTCATCACCGACCTCGACCAGGCGCACGTCGACAAGGGCGTCGCGTACATCCACGACGAGATCGGCAAGCTGCAGGAGAAGGGCCGCATCTCCCCGGACGAGGGCAACCGCCTGCGCGCGCTCGTCACCGGCACGACGGACAAGGCGCTGTTCGCCGACGCCGACTGGGTGATCGAGGCCGTGTTCGAGGAGCTGTCCGTCAAGCAGGACGTGTTCGCGGAGATCGAGCAGTACATCTCCGACGACGCCGTGCTCGCCACCAACACCTCCTCGCTGTCCGTCGAGAAGATCGGCGCGAAGCTGAAGCACCCGGAACGGCTGGTCGGCTTCCACTTCTTCACCCCGGTGGCCGTCATGCCGCTGATCGAGGTCGTGAACACGCCGAACACCGACGAGGCGACCCTGTCGACCGCGATGGTCACGGCGGCTGCCCTGAAGAAGAACGCGGTCATCACCGCCGACACCCCCGGCTTCGTGGTCAACCGCGTGCTGGCGAAGGTGCTCGGCGAGGCGATGCACGCGGTCGACGACGGAACGCCGTTCGAGACGGTCGACGAGGCGTTCGCGCCGCTCGGCCTCCCGATGCCCCCGTCTGCACTGCTCGACCTGGTCGGCCTCAAGGTCGGTGCGCACGTCCTCGACACGCACCACGCCGCGTTCCCCGACCGGTTCTACCGCAGCGAGAACCTGCACAGGCTGGCCGAGCACGGCACCCTCCTGGAGAAGGACTCGAAGGGCAGGGTCAAGGGCATCGACAAGCAGGCGGCGAAGATCGTCGCCGGCGGCAAGAACCCGTGGACCAAGGACCAGATCCTGCGCGGGCTCGAAGACGGCCTCGCCGACGAGATCCACCGGATGCTCGTGGACGACCACGTCGTCGCCGCTCCGGAGGACATCGACCTCTGCATGATCCTCGGCGCGGGCTTCCCGTTCCAGATGGGCGGCATCACGCCGTACCTCGACAGGGTCGGAGCGTCCGAGCGCGTCTTCGGGGACACGTTCCAGCATCCCCCGGTGAAGGGCGTCGCGTAACAGCAGCTACAGCGAGATGCCGGCAACTGTGCCGATTTCACCCGATTTCGGCGCAGCTACCGGCTTTTCGTCGTCGCGGGCACAATCACCAGGTCGAGGTAGGCACGCAGTGCGGCCGCCGCATCGATCCGCTCCGGCGTGTACAGCCACTGCAACTGGATGCCCTCCCACAGCGCTATCACGGACGCCGCGGCGAGCGCCGGGTCCGCGCCGTCGCGCAGCCGCCCGTCGGCGCGGAGCGCGGCGAACTCGGCCTCGTACTCCGTGCGAAGTGCGTCGTAGCGTCCGAGGAAGTATTCGCGGCCGGGATGGTCGGCGGTGACCGCCTCGGCGGAGAGCACGCTGTAGAGCGCGATCAGCCCCGGGATGCGTTCGTTGGCCTCCGCCTGCGCGACGATGTGCGTCTCGAACGGCTCGTCATGCGCCCTGCCCGCCTCCCCCGCCCCGAGTTCGTCGCGGAGTTCGAGCACGGCCAGCAGCACGTCCTCCTTGCCGGAGAAGTAGTGCTGCAGGTTGGAGAGGCTGATCCCCGCCGCCGTCGCGATCTCGCGCAGGGAGCTGGCGTGGTAGCCGCGCGTGGCGAACACGCGGTACGCCTCTTCGACGATCTGGCGGCGGCGCGCTGCGCTCTTCGCGTACGGCCCACGGCGTCGGGGGCGGGAGGTCTGGATGTCCACGAAACCAAATTAGGTCACCCGAGCTAGTTTTGTATATGGTCGGCATACACGTTTCCACTCACGACGAAGTGAAGGACATGACGCAACTCACACGACGAAGTCTCCTCACCCTCGGGGCCGCGGCGGGAGCCACGGCCCTTCTCGCCGGGTGCAGCACCCCCGGCACCACCTCGGTCAACAGCAGGCCGCTCGTGCAGCCCGCGGCGGCCGGCGAGAAGATCACGCTCACGTACTGGGCCTGGCTGAAAGACCTGCAGAAGGTCGCGGACGTGTGGAACGCCACGCATCCGGATGTGCAGGTCGAGGCCGTCTGGATCCCCGGCGGCAACTCGGGCGGCTACCAGAAGCTGTACTCGGCGCTGGCCGCGGGAGGCGGTCCAGACCTCGCCCAGGTGGAGCTGCGCTCCGTTCCGGAGTTCATGCTCGTCAACGGGCTGGTCGACCTGGCGAGGTACGGCGCGAACGACTACGCCGACCGTTACGACCCCACCCTGTGGAAGCAGGTCAGCTACGTAGACGGCGTCTACGCCATCCCGCAGGACTCCGGGCCGATGGCCTTCTACTACCGCCCAGACCTGTTCGAGAAGGTCGGCGCCTCCGCCCCCGCCACCTGGGACGAGTGGATGCGCACCGGAGCGGAACTCCGCAAGGCCGGCTCCTGGATCGACACCTTCAACTACGCGGACCCGTCCTGGTTCGCCGCGGTCGCCGGGCAGGCCGGCGCATCCTGGTTCGCCGTCGACGGCGACCGCTGGACCATCGACATGACCGACGACGCGACGCTCACCGCCGCCCGCTTCTTCGACAAGGCGATCGACGACGGCGTCATCCAGACCGCATACGGCGCGTACACGACGCCGTGGTTCGCCGCAGCAGCATCGAACACCATCGCCGGGCTGACCAGCGCGAGCTGGGGCGACGCGCTCCTCGAAGGCGTCTCCGGCGGGGAGGGCAAGTGGCGGGTCGCGCCGATGGCCCGCTGGGGCTCCGACGACGCGGTCGGCTACGGGTCCAGCTACCTCGGAGGGTCGACCGCCGCGGTGCTCGCGAACAGCAAGCATCCCAAGGAGGCGCTCGAGTTCGCCGTGTGGATGACCACGAGCCACGAGGGCATCGACGCGATGATCGCCAACAGCGGCATCGGCTGGTCGCCGTCCGCCGACTACATCGGGGCGAGCAGGCAGAAGCCGTCGAAGTTCTTCGGAGGGCAGAACTACAACGAGGAGGTCTTCCTCCCCGCCTCCCGCCAGCAGAACCAGGACTGGTCGTGGTGGCCGATCACGCAGCAGTCGTTCAACATCCTCGCCGACGGCTTCCGGAAGAAGGCGTCAGGGCTGTCCCTCGTGGATGCGATCGCGCAGAGCGAGAAGAACATCATCACCGCGTTCCGCAACAAGGGGCTCAGCATCGAGAAGGTGAACTCGTGAAGGGCGTCCGCACCGCCTGGGCGCCGTGGGTGCTGCTCGCACCGTTCCTCGCGCTGTTCCTGCTCACGTTCATCCTGCCGATCGTCGTCGCGGTCGGCAGCAGCTTCACCAAGGTGACCAGGCAGGGCGTGTTCGGCGAGAAGGGCGTGACGAGCGAGTTCGCCTGGTTCGCCAACTACGCGCAGGCCCTGTCGAACCCGAACTTCATCGCCTCCATCGGCCGGATGCTGCTGTTCGGCGTCGTGCAGGTCACGTTCATGATCGCGCTCTGCACGGTGCTCGCCCTGCTGCTGGAGTCGGCGTCCGCACGCTGGCCCGGGATGTTCCGGGCGGTGTACTTCCTGCCGTACGGCATCCCGGGGGTCGTGGCGACCATCCTGTGGTCGTTCCTGTACGTGCCAGGGCTCAGCCCGCTGGTCGACCTGGCCGGTGCGTTCGGGCTCCAGGTCGACTTCCTCGGGCCGGACACGGTGCTCTGGTCGATCGCGAACATCGTCACCTGGACGTACACCGGCTACAACATGATGATCATCATCGCGCAGCTGAAGTCGATCCCGACCGAGGTGTACGAGGCGGCGAAGGTGGACGGCGCGAGCCCGTGGCGGGTGGCCACGAGCATCCAGTTGCCGCTGATCAAGCCGGCGCTGATGCTGACCACGGTGTTCTCGATCATCGGCACCCTGCAGCTCTTCGCCGAGCCGCAGGTGCTGCAGACGGTCTCCCCCGCGATCGACAGCGAGTACACGCCCAACCTCAGCGCGTACACCACGGCGTTCGCGTACAACGACTACAACGTCGCGGCAGCGCAGGCGGTGCTCATCGCGCTGGTCGCGTTTCTGCTGTCGTTCGCGTTCCTCCGCCTCACGAGCAGCCGCGAGCCAAAGCCCGGCCGCGCATCGAAGCCCACCCTCGCATCGACCACCAGGAGGGCGAAATGACCGCCACAGAGACCCCGACCGGCAGCGTCGCCGCACCGGGCACCTCGTCGATCACCGCGCAGAAGGCGCACGGCACAGGACCGGACCGCTCCGCGGGACGCCGGCCGGGGATGCGCATCCTGGTCACGGGCATCCTGGTCGTCGTCGCCGTCTACTTCCTCGTGCCCGTCTACTGGGTGATCGTCGCGTCCACGAAGACCACGCAGGACCTCTTCGCCACCAACGGCTTCTGGTTCGCGCCGACCTTCGCGCTCTGGCACAACCTCGGAGAGGTGCTCAGCTACGACGGCGGCATCTTCGTGCGCTGGTTCGCGAACTCCGTCCTCTACGCCGGAGTGGGCGCCGTGCTCGCGACGTACTTCGCCGCGGCGGGAGGGTACGCGCTGTCGAAGTACGTCTTCCGCGGGCGCGGCCTGATCTTCGGGCTGGTGCTCGGTGGGGTGCTCGTGCCCGGCACGGCGACGGCGCTGCCGCTGTTCCTCCTGTTCAGCCAGCTCGGCATGGCGAACACGTACTGGTCGGTGCTGCTGCCGTCGCTCGTGTCGCCGTTCGGCCTGTTCCTCTGCCGGATCTACGCCGACGCGACGGTCGACACGGCGCTCATCGAGGCGGCCAGGATCGACGGGGCGGGAGAGCTGCGCATCTTCCACACGGTCGGGCTCAGGATCATGGTGCCTGCGCTGGTGACCGTGTTCCTGTTCCAGCTGGTCGGCATCTGGAACAACTACTTCCTGCCGCTCGTGATGCTCTCCGACAACACGCTCTACCCGATCACCCTCGGCCTGAACAACTGGCGCAGCCAGACCGACCGGCTGCCCGAGTTCTACGAGCTGACCACCGGCGGCGTGCTGCTGTCGATCATCCCCCTCGCCATCGCCATGATCGTGCTGCAGCGGTTCTGGCGCGGCGGTCTCACCGAAGGAGCAGTGAAGTAGTGCTGACACCCGCCTACCTGTCCGACACCGCGCCGGGACGCGGCGCACGAAGCGCGCCGCGGTCCTGGCTGCACACCGACGCGCCGTCGCTCTCGCTGAACGGCGACTGGGCGTTCCGGCTCTGCCCCACCGCCGCCGTGCAGGACGACGTCGCGGAGACCGACTACGACGACTCCGGATGGGCGCAGCTCCCTGTCCCCTCGCACTGGGTGCTGCACGGAGACGGCGCGTACGGACGGCCGATCTACACGAACGTGCAGTACCCGTTCCCGATCGACCCTCCGCACGTCCCCGACGAGAACCCGACCGGCGACCACCGGCGGCGCTTCACCCTGCCCGACGACTTCGACGCGGCCGAGCGGGTGCTGCTGCGGTTCGACGGGGTCGAGTCGCTGTACCGCGTCTGGCTGAACGGCGACGAGGTCGGGATCGGCACGGGATCGCGGCTGGCGCAGGAGTTCGACGTGACCGGCGTCGTGCGTCCCGGAGAGAACGTGATCGTGGTGCGGGTGCACCAGTGGTCGGCCGCCAGCTATCTGGAGGACCAGGACCAGTGGTGGCTGCCCGGCATCTTCCGCGACGTCACCCTGCTCGCCCGCCCGGCCGGCGGGATCGACGACGTGTGGCTGCGCACCGGATTCCTCGACGGCGCCGGCACCCTGGACGTGGAGCTGTCCGCGGCGGCGTCCGCGTACCCGGTGACCGTGCGCATCCCGGAGCTGGGGGTGGAGCAGACCTGGCAGAGCGCGGCGGACGTCACGACGCTGACTCTGGATGCGGTCGAACCGTGGACGGCGGAGACGCCGCGCCTCTACGACCTCACCGTGTCGAACGCGGCGGAGACGATCACGCTGCGCACCGGTTTCCGCACGGTCGAGATCGTCGGCGACCGCTTCCTCGTGAACGGCCGCCGGGTGGTCTTCCACGGCATGAACAGGCACGAGACGCATCCGGTGCGCGGCCGGGTGTTCGACGAGGAGCACGCCCGCGCCGACCTGGCCAGGATGAAGCGGTACAACGTCAACGCCATCCGCACCAGCCACTACCCGCCGCACCCCCGTCTGCTCGACCTCGCCGACGAGCTCGGCTTCTGGGTGATCGACGAGTGCGACCTGGAGACCCACGGCTTCGAATCGTCCGGTGCCGAGCACGGCGGCTGGGTCGGCAACCCGAGCGACGACCCGCGCTGGCGCGACGCATACCTCGACCGCATCCGGCGCACGGTCGAACGCGACAAGAACCATCCGAGCATCGTCATCTGGTCCCTCGGCAACGAGTCGGGCACCGGCGCGAACCTGGCGGCCAACGCCGCCTGGGTGCACGACCGCGATCCAGGGCGTCCCGTGCACTACGAGGGCGACTACACCGGGGAGTACACCGACGTGTACTCGCGCATGTACTCTTCCGTGCGCGAGACGGCGGAGATCGGCACCGACGGGTCCCGCTACCCCCTGCTCGGCACCACGCCCGGCCAGGGCGCCCGGCAGCGGACGAAGCCGTTCCTGCTCTGCGAGTACGCCCACGCGATGGGCAACGGCCCCGGGGCACTGGACGCGTACGAGCGGCTGGTGCACGAGCATCCTCGCCTGCACGGCGGCTTCGTCTGGGAGTGGCGCGACCACGGCATCCTGACCGAGACGGACGACGGCACCCCGTTCTATGCGTACGGCGGCGACTTCGGCGAGGTGGTGCACGACGGCAACTTCGTGATGGACGGGATGATCCTGAGCGACGACACCCCGACGCCCGGCCTCGCCGAGTACAAGGCGGTCGTGCAGCCGATCCGCTTCGACGTCGGAGACGGGACGGTGACGCTCACCAACCTGCGCCACACGGCAGACACCTCCGACCTGTCGTTCCGCTGGCGGGTCGAGCACGACGGGCGCCGGGTGGCGCGCGGCGAGCTGCCGGTGGATGCGCTGGCGGCCGGGGAGTCCGTGACGGTGCCGCTGCCGGCGGTGGAGGTCGCAGACGACGCGGAGACCTGGCTGACCATCGACGCCGTACTGCAGGCCGCGACGCCGTGGGCGGAGGCCGGGCACGTGGTCGCGAGCGGTCAGATGGACAGGAGTGCGCGCATCCCGAGCGTCGGCGCGCGTCCCGGGGCACCGGCTCTCGTCGCCGGGGTGCCCGCGCGCCTGACGCTCGGCCCAGCCGAGTTCGAGGACGGAGCCCTCGTGCGCCTGAACGGGCGCGAGGTGGCCGGTCCGCGCCTCGAACTGTGGCGCGCCCCGACGGACAACGACGAGGGCGCATCCCGTGCGGAGCCCGGCGAGGACGACGCGAGCGTCCCCGGGGTGTCGAGTGCTGCGCTCTGGCGGGCGGCGGGCCTCGACCGGCTGACGCACAGGATCGTCTCCATCGAGCACGCTGAAGACGCCCTCCTGGTGCGCACGCGCGTGTCCGCCGCCAACTCGCCAGCAGCCGTCTGGGTGGATGCGCTCTGGACGGTCGACGCCGACGGCGCGCTCGCCCTGCGCACCGAGATCGTGCCGTCCACCGGCTGGGACACCGTCTGGCCGCGCATCGGCCTGCGCTTCGACCTGCCGGACGGAGACGCGCCGGTCGACCGCGCCGAGTGGTTCGGCCGCGGCCCGCTCGAGGCGTACCCGGACAGCATGACGGCCGCGCAGGTCGGTCGATACGGCGCGACCGTGGACGAGCTGAACGTCGCGTACGCCCGCCCGCAGGAGACGGGCCACCGGGCCGACGTGCGCACCCTCACGCTCGGAACGGACGGTGCAGACGCACTGCGCATCGCACTGATCCCGGATGCGGCAGGCCGCCGCCCCGGCTTCAGCCTCAGCAGGCACACCCCGCAGCAGGTGGATGCGGCCGGTCACCCGCACGAGCTGCCGCCCAGCGCGACGACCCACCTGTTCTTCGACGCCGCCCAGCACGGGCTCGGCTCGCGGGCCTGCGGGCCGGACGTCGCCGCCGAGCACGCGCTGCGCCCCGAGGCGAGGACGATCACCCTGCGGTTCGGCTGAGCCGGGCCGCCGAAAACGACCGAGGCTCCGGATCGCGCGCTGCGATCCGGAGCCTCGGTCGTGAGCGTGCCCGCTAGCGGTTGAGCGGCGTCATGTCCGCATACCGGTCCCCCACCGCGGGGGCGACGGCGGCGAGGCGTTCCAGCTGCTCCGGCGACAGCTCCAGCTGGTCGGCGGCGACGTTCTGCTCCAGGTTCTCCACACGGCGGGTGCCGGGGATGGGGGCGATGTCGTCGCCCTGGGCCAGCAGCCAGGCGAGCGCCACCTGGCCGGGAGTCGCCCCGACCTCGCGGGCCACAGCATCCACCTGCTCGACGATCCGGATGTTGGCCTCCAGATTGTCGCCCTCGAACCGCGGGTTGAAGCGGCGGAAGTCGTCGGGCGCCAGCTCGTCGAGCGTGCGGATGGTGCCGGTGAGGAAGCCTCGGCCGAGCGGCGAATACGGCACGAAGCCGATGCCGAGCTCGCGGACCGTCGGCAGGATCTCGGCCTCCGGGTCGCGGGACCAGAGCGAGTACTCGGTCTGGATCGCCGTCACGGGATGCACGGCGTTGGCGCGGCGGATCGTCTCCGGCGCAGCCTCCGAGAGGCCGTAGTGCCCGATCTTGCCCTCGTCGATCAGCTCGGCGAGCGCCCCGACCGTGTCCTCGATGGGCGTGTCCGGGTCCATCCTGTGCTGGTAGTAGAGGTCGATGTGGTCGGTCTGCAGGCGGCGCAGCGACCCCTCGACCGAGAGACGCACGTTCTCCGGCGACCCGTCGAGACCGCGCTCGTCGTTGGTCCTGTGCAGGATCGTGCCGAACTTCGTGGCGATGACCACCTGGTCGCGCTTGCCGGCGAACGCGCGGGCGAGCAGTTCCTCGTTGGCGTACGGGCCGTAGATCTCTGCGGTGTCGAAGAACGTCACCCCGAGGTCGATGGCGCGGTGGATGGTGCGGATCGAGCCGGCGTCGTCGTCTCCTGCGCCGGTGTAGAACGCGGACATGCCCATACAGCCGAGTCCGAGACGCGAGACTTCGAGCTTCTCCGTGCCGAGTGTGATCTTCTTCATGCGGTTACCTTCTCCTGATAGAGACCGATCTTGTGGTCGATGGCGGCGAGACTGGCCGTGACCTCCTCCAGCTGCCTGGACACGTTCATCCGGTGCACGAGCAGCAGTTCGAGCCGCTCGGCGGTGGTGTCGTCGCCGCGACGCGCGAGCTCGGTGTACTCGCGCATCCGGGCGATCGGCATCGCGGTGAGGCGCAGCTTGGTGAGGAACACGACCCAGTTGACGTCGGCCTCGGTGTACCGGCGGTGTGTGGACGACGCGCGCCCGACAGGCGCGAGCATCAGCCCCTCCCGCTCGTAGTAGCGGAGCGTGTGGGTCGTCAGGCCCGTGCGCTCCGCGACCTCGGAGATCGAGAGTTCCGTCGCTGTATCGGTCATGGTTGCCACGATAGGACTTAGAGCGCACTTCAAGTCAATTCCTCTGTCGGCTGCTCCTGCTAGCTTCACAGCATGGCTCTCACGAAGTACTACGTCGCGTCCTCCATCGACGGATTCATCGCAGACACGGACGACAGGATCGACTGGCTCCTGCAGTTCGGTTTCGAGGAGTTCGACGAGCACTACCAGCGCTTCATCTCCGGCATCGGAGCCATCGTGATGGGAGCGGCCACCTACGAGTTCCTGCTGGCCGACGACACCACGGAATGGCCGTACGCCGGGCTCCCCACCTGGGTGGTCACCCACCGCGTGCTTCCCCCGATCGCCGGAGCGGACATCACCTTCTTCGAGGGCGACCTCGCCGCACTGGATGCCGAACTGCGCGAGGCGTCGGGCGACCGCGACGTCTGGGTGGTCGGCGGCGGGCAGATCGCCGCGCAGTTCGCCGACGCCGGCCTGCTAGACGAACTGCACATCACCTACGTGCCGGTGCTCGTCGGCTCTGGCAAGCCGCTGCTGCCCGTCACGCAGGCGAGCAGCCCGCTGGCGCTCGTCGGCACCACGGCGTTCCCGAGCGGCGCGGTGGAGCACGTGTACCGCGTCGGCTGACAGTAGTTAAGCGGCGCCGCTACGCGGCTCTGCCTCTACCGCCGCTACGCGTCTCTGCTTCCACCGCCGCTACGCGGCTCTGCCTCTACCGCCGCTACGCGTCGAGGTGCCGCTCGCTCAGCTCGTCCGCGGGCAGTGGGCGGGCGATCGGGATGCGGCTGCCGAGCACCTGCGCGACCAGGTCGCGAGCGATCTTCTGCGCGGTGAGCCCGGCGTCGTCGAGGATCTGCTCCCGCGTCGCGTGGTCGATGAACTCGTCCGGCAGGCCCAGCTCGTCCACCGCGGTGTCGATACCCGCCTCGCGCAGGCTCTGCCGCACGCGCGTGCCGATGCCGCCCACGCGGATCCCATCCTCGATGGTCACCACGATGCGGTGCTCCGCCGCCAGGTCCAGGATGCTCGTGGCCACCGGGACCACCCAGCGCGGGTCGACAACGGTCGCCCCGATCCCCTGCGCGGCCAGGCCGTCCGCCACTTTGAGCCCCAGGTCGGCCATCGGGCCGACGGTCACGATCAGCACGTCCTTGCGGTCGGACTCGTGCAGCACATCCACGCCGTCGTCCGTGCGCCGGACGGCGTCGATGTCCGCCCCGACCGAACCCTTCGGGAAGCGAAGGACCGTCGGAGCGTCCTGCACGGCGACGGCCTCGGCCAGCTCCTCGCGGAAGCGGGCGCCGTCGCGCGGGGCGGCGAGCCGGATACCGGGCACCACCTGCAGGATCGCGAGGTCCCAGATGCCGTGGTGGCTCGGGCCGTCCGGTCCCGTGACGCCCGCCCGGTCGAGCACGAACGTCACGCCCGCCTTGTGCAGCGCGACATCCATGAGCACCTGGTCGAAGGCGCGGTTGATGAACGTGGCGTAGATGGCGACGACGGGATGCAGTCCCCCGAACGCCAGACCGGCCGCGCTCGTCGCGGCGTGCTGCTCGGCGATGCCGACGTCGTGCACCCGCTCCGGGAAGCGCTCGGCGAACTTGTGCAGCCCGGTCGGGCGCAGCATCGCCGCGGTGATGCCGACGATCTTCTCGTCCTTCTCGGCCAGCCGCACGATCTCGTCGGAGAACACGCTGGTCCAGGACGGCTTGCTCGAGCTCTCGATCGGCTCGCCGGTCTCCGGGTCGATCTGGCCGACCGCGTGGAACTGGTCGGCCGCATCCCGGAGCGCGGGCTCGTAGCCGCGGCCCTTCTGCGTGATGGCGTGGACGATCACCGGGGCGCCGTAGTTCTTCGCCTGGCGCAGCGCCTCCTCCATCGCCTCGATGTCGTGTCCGTGGATCGGCCCGATGTACTTGATGTCGAGGTTGGAGTAGAGCGCCTCGTTGTTCGAGAACCTGCTGAGGAAGCCGTGCAGTCCCCCGCGGATGCCGCGGTAGAACGACTGGCCGGGTCCGCCCAGCTTGTCGAACGCCTTGCGGCTCGACAGGTAGAGGTTGCGGTAGCTGCGGCGGGTGCGCACGGTGTTGAGGAAGCGGGCCATGCCGCCGATGGTCGGCGCGTACGAGCGGCCGTTGTCGTTGACGACGATGATGAGGCGGCGCGTGTTGTCGTCGCTGATGTTGTTCAGCGCCTCCCAGGTCATACCGCCGGTGAGGGCGCCGTCGCCCACCATCGCAATGACGTGCCTGTCGTCCTGGCCGGTCATCGAGAACGCGCGCGAGATGCCGTCCGCCCACGACAGCGAGCTGGAGGCGTGGGAGCTCTCGACGATGTCGTGCTCGGACTCGGACCGCTGCGGGTATCCGGCGAGCCCGCCACGCTGGCGCAGCTGGGAGAAGTCCTGCCGCCCGGTGAGCAGCTTGTGCACGTACGACTGGTGTCCGGTGTCGAAGACGATGGCGTCGCGCGGTGAGTCGAAGACCCGGTGAATCGCGATGGTCGATTCGACGACTCCGAGGTTCGGCCCGAGGTGACCGCCCGTCTTCGCGACGTTCGCAACGAGGAACGCGCGGATCTCCACCGCCAACTGGACGAGCTCCTCTTCCGAGAGCCTGTCGAGATCGCGGGGACCGTGGATGGTCTCGAGGATGCTCATGGTTCGAGTCTAGGCGCGTGCAAATCGAAGGTCGCTCGGAATCGCCAGATCCACCCCGCGCAGCACGGCCGCGGTCGCACTCTTTCTGATCGTCGGGAGCGACAGGAACAGCGTCTTGTCGTCCAGCGGCGACGGCGCGAACCCGAAGTGCTGGTAGAAGGCGACGGCCGCATCGTCGATCGCGTGCACGAGCATGGCTCTGACGCCGACCGACTCCGCCGCAGCCGTCACCCGCAGCACGGCGTCCTGCAGCAGGGACGCGCCCAGTCCGACGCCTTGCGACGGCGCATCCACGGCCAGCCGTCCGAGCAGGATGACCGGGATGGGCGACGGCATGTTCCTGCTGACGGAGCCTGGTGCGTCCGCGAGCAGGACCGACGAGGCCGCCAGCGTGTAGAAGCCCGCCACCTTCTCGCCGCCGCGGAGGCGCGTCACGTAGCTCCGGGATGCTCCGGACACTTCGTTCCGCAGCGCCCGGTCGCGGAACCACGAATCGAGTGCTGCGTTTCCGCAGGCGAAATCGGCCAACTGGTGGTCCGGCGTCAGACGTTCCGGAACGGTGAATCCTGTCACGCGGTCGATCCCGTCACGCGTCGAAGACCGACGGCCGCTTCAGCAGTTCGACGAGCTCGGCGACGGGACGGGCAGGCTCGTCCAGGCGGGCGGAGAACTCCTCCCACACCTCCGCGGAGACGCCGAACGCTGCCCGGTCGGCGAGCACTTCCTCCGCGCGCTCCGTCAGGGCGTCCACGGAGAATTCGGTGACGTTGCGCCCCATCGCTTCGGCAGCGCGCTCGATGGTCTGCTTCTGCTGGGCAGTGACGCGCACGGCGAGCCGCTCCTGCTTCATGATGGTCATACAACGATTGTACGCCCATCAGGCACACAAAAGGAAGAGCCCGGCGACCATCCGGTCGCCGGGCTCTCACGTGGTCACCGCCTAGACGAGGCTCCGCAGCACGTACTGCAGGATGCCGCCGTTGCGGTAGTAGTCCGCCTCACCCGGGGTGTCGATGCGCACCACGGCGTCGAACTCGATGGTCTGCTTGCCGGCGGGCGAGTCTGCACTCGGCTCCGCGACGACGTGGACCGTCTTCGGCGTCGTGCCCTGGTTCAGCTCCTCGAGTCCGGAGATCGAGACGACCTCGGTGCCGTCGAGGCCGAGCGACGCCCAGCTCTCTCCGGCGGGGAACTGCAGCGGCACGACGCCCATCCCGATCAGGTTCGACCGGTGGATGCGCTCGAAGCTCTCCGTGATGACCGCGCGGACGCCGAGGAGGCTGGTGCCCTTCGCCGCCCAGTCACGGGACGAACCGGAGCCGTACTCCTTGCCGCCGAAGATGACCAGCGGGGTGCCCTGCGCCTGGTAGTTCTGCGACGCGTCGTAGATGAACGACTGCGGGCCGCCCTCCTGCGTGAAGTCGCGGGTGTATCCACCCTCGACGCCGTCGAGCAGCTGGTTCTTCAGGCGGATGTTCGCGAACGTTCCGCGGATCATCACCTCGTGGTTGCCTCGGCGCGAGCCGTAGGAGTTGAAGTCCTTGCGCTCGATGCCGTGCTCGTCGAGGTAGCGTCCGGCGGGGCTGTCCGCCTTGATGTTGCCTGCGGGGCTGATGTGGTCGGTGGTGACGGAGTCGCCGAGCTTCGCCAGGACGCGAGCGCCGGCGATGTCGGTGACCGGGGTGGTCTCCAGCGTCATGCCGTCGAAGTACGGGGGCTTCCGCACGTACGTGGACTTCTCATCCCACTCGAACACCGAACCGGTGGGGGTCGGCAGCGACTTCCAGCGCTCGTCGCCCTCGAACACGCTCGCGTACTCGTGGGTGAACATGCCCTCGTTGATCGACGAGTCGATGGTCTCCTGCACCTCGGCGGCGTCCGGCCAGATGTCCTTGAGGAACACGTCGTTGCCGTCCGCGTCCGTGCCGAGCGCATCCACCTCGAAGTCGAAGTTCATCGAACCGGCGAGCGCGTACGCGATGACCAGCGGCGGGCTCGCCAGATAGTTCATCTTCACGTCGGGGTTGATGCGGCCCTCGAAGTTGCGGTTGCCGGACAGGACCGCCGTGACGGCGAGGTCGTTGTCGTTGACCGCCTGCGAGATCTCGTCGATCAGCGGGCCGGAGTTTCCGATGCAGGTGGTGCAGCCGTAGCCGACCGTGTAGAAGCCCAGCTCCTCGAGGTAGCTGGTGAGACCGGCCTTCTCGTAGTAGTCGGTGACGACCTTGGATCCGGGAGCCAGCGTGGTCTTGACCCACGGCTTGGCCTTCAGGCCCTTCTTGGCCGCGTTGCGGGCGAGCAGGCCGGCCGCGAGCATGACGGACGGGTTCGACGTGTTCGTGCAGGAGGTGATCGCCGCGATGGCGACCGCTCCGTGGTCGATCGTGAACTCCGCGCCGTTCTCGGCCAGGGTGACCGGCGTCGGGTTGGACGCGGCCTTGGGAGCGTGGCTGTGGTGGTGGTGCTCGTGGGTGCTCCGCGAGTCCTCCGGGCTCAGCTCGCCGGGGTCGGAGGCGGGGAACGACTCCGAGATGGTCAGGTCGACGATGTCGTGCGAGATCTCGGCGTAGTCGACGAGGTCCTTCTCGAACTGCGCCTTGGCGCCGCTCAGCTCGATGCGGTCCTGCGGGCGCTTCGGTCCGGCGATCGACGGGACGACCGTCGACAGGTCCAGCTCGAGGTACTCGCTGAAGACCGGCTCGACGGAGGCGTCGTGCCACAGCGTCTGCAGCTTCGAATACTCCTCGACCAGCTTGATCTGCTCCTCGCTGCGGCCGGTGAGGCGCAGGTAGTCGAGGGTCACGTCGTCGATCGGGAACATGGCGGCGGTCGAGCCGAACTCCGGGCTCATGTTTCCGATGGTCGCGCGGTTCGCCAGCGGGACCTCGGCGACGCCCGCTCCGTAGAACTCGACGAACTTGCCGACGACGCCGTGCTTGCGCAGCATCTGCGTGATGGTGAGCACCACGTCCGTCGCGGTCACGCCGGTCGGGATGGCGCCGGTCAGCTTGAAGCCGACCACCTTGGGGATGAGCATGGAGACGGGCTGGCCGAGCATGGCCGCCTCTGCCTCGATGCCGCCGACGCCCCAGCCGAGCACGCCCAGGCCGTTGACCATCGTGGTGTGCGAGTCCGTGCCGACGCAGGTGTCCGGGTACGCCAGGAGCTCGCCGCCGACCTCACGGGTCATGGTGACGCGCGCCAGGTACTCGATGTTGACCTGGTGCACGATGCCGGTTCCCGGCGGGACGACCTTGAAGTCGTCGAACGCGGTCTGGCCCCAGCGGAGGAACTGGTAGCGCTCCCCGTTGCGCTCGTACTCGATGTCGGTGTTGCGCTCCAGCGCGTTCTCCGTGCCGAACAGGTCGGCGATCACCGAGTGGTCGATGACCATCTCGGCCGGAGCGAGCGGGTTGATCTTCTTGGGGTCTCCGCCGAGCGCGGAGACGGCCTCACGCATGGTGGCGAGGTCGACGATGCAGGGGACGCCGGTGAAGTCCTGCATGATCACGCGCGCCGGCGTGAACTGGATCTCGGTGTCCGGCTCCGCTGCCGGGTCCCAGCCCGCGAGGGCCTGGATGTGGTCGGCGGTGATGTTCGCGCCGTCCTCCGTGCGCAGCAGGTTCTCCAGGAGAACCTTGAGGCTGAACGGAAGTCTCTTGTATCCGTCGACCTTGTCGATCCGGAATACCTGGTAGTCGGTCGACCCGACCGTCAGGGTGTCTTTTGCACCGAAGCTGTTTACCGCAGACACGTTGCCCTCTCCTTCATCGGCAGGCCTGGTGACGCATGCCTTCGAATGTCCATCTTGGTTGTCCGTCGAAGTGTGTTTCCAGCAAGGCAATCCTAAGTCGTCCGCTGGAAAAGATATCTTGACGTCAAGATAAATCTATCACGCGTCAGACGCGATCGAAGACCAGGCCACGCCGCTTGGCGAACCGGTAGAACAGCTCGATTCCCGCCGCTCCCACCGCCCCGACCGCGATCCCCCAGACCAGCTCGGGCGACAGCGGCACGTGCATCTGGAAGAACTCGGCCGTGAACGGGATCACGCAGACCAGCACCATCGCGGCGGCCACGGAGCCGAGCAGCGCGAGCCTCGGCCCGCTGAGCGGCCTGGTCAGCACGCACAGGATCCAGAGCGACACGCAGAACAGTGCGATCGTGGTCACGCTCCTCGCCTCCCGCAACGGGATGCTCCTGTACAGCGGCAGGTACGCGACGATCGCCGTCGCCCCGGCGATCAGCCCGGTCGGGATGGAGTACCTGAGCACCCGGTGCAGCACCCCCGGCGTGTAGATGCGCGCGTTCGGCGCGAGCGCCAGGAAGAACGACGGGATGCCGATGGCGAGCGTCGAGACGAGCGTCAGCTGGCGAGGGAGGAACGGGAACGGCAGCAGCAGGGCGGCGCTCACCAGCGCGAGCACGATGCCGTAGACCGTCTTCGCCAGGAAGATGTTGGAGACCCGTTCGACGTTCGCGATCACCCTGCGGCCGAAGGCGAGCACGTCCGGCAGCCGGTCGAACCTGTTGTCGAGCAGCACCAGCCTGCTCACCGCCTTGGTCGCCGCCGTCGCGCTGCCCATCGCGATCCCGAGGTTCGCGTCCTTGATCGCCATCGCGTCGTTAACGCCGTCGCCCGTCATCGCCACGGTCCTGCCCTGCTCGCGCAGCAGGCCGACGGCCGTGCGCTTCTGCTCCGGGCTCACCCTGCCGAAGATGCTGGCGGTGGTGAGCGCCTCGGCGAGCGCCGCGTCGTCGGCGAGGGTGGACGCATCCACTGCCTCTCCGTCGAGGTGGAGGGTGCGAGCGATCGCGGCGACGGTGACCGGGTTGTCGCCGGACATGATGACGACGCGCACCGCCTGCTCGCCGAAGTATGAGAGGGTCTGCCGTGCTTCCGGCCGCACCGTCTCGCTCAGCACGACGAGCAGTGCGGGATGCACGACCCTGCCGTCCAGCGACACGTGCGAGCCGGGTGGCAGCGGCTCTGCGCTGCGCGCCAGGGCGAGCGTGCGCTGGCCGGTGGCCGCGATGGCGTTCGCCTTCGCGAGCTCGTCCTGGTGCGCGGCGAGCACCCGCTCCGGGGCTCCCAGTACCCAGGACGACTCCTCGCCGTCGACGGTCATCACCAGGCCGCTGTACTTGGTGGCCGACGAGAACGGCACCCGCTTCAGCACCCGGAAGCGATCGGAGCGGAACGCGCTCGACAGGATGCCCGATGTGGCGTTACCCGCGTCGTCGGCGCCGAACGCGGCGAGCGCGATCCTGGCCAGCTCCTCCGGCACGTCCTGGCCGGCCGGTTCCGTCCTGTCGAAGACGAGTTCCCCGGTGGTGAGCGTTCCCGTCTTGTCGAGGCACAGCACATCCACCCTGGCGAGGACCTCCACCGCCGCGAGCTCCTGCACGAGCACCTTGCGGGCGGCGAGCTGGATGGCGGCGACCCCGAAGGCGAGGCTGGTGAGCAGAACGAGGCCTTCCGGGATCATCCCGACCACCGCGGCGACCGCATCCAGCAGCGCCCGGCGCCAGCGGGCGTCCACGAACAGCTCGCTCCACCCTCCGTATGCGAAGACGCGGCCGACGAGGGTGATCAGGATGACCGGGCCGAGGATCCAGGACAGATACACCAGGATGCGGTTGGTCGCGTCGCGCAGTTCGGAGTGCACGAGCGAGTGGCGGCGGATCTCGCTGGTCAGCTTGCTCGCGTACGAGTCGGCCCCCACCGCGGTGACGACCGCGTATCCGGTGCCGGAGGCGACGAGCGATCCGGACAGCAGCAGTGCGTCCTCGTCTTTGAAGACCGGGTCAGACTCCCCCGTCAGCATCGACTCGTCGAGCGACAGGCCGGTGCTCTCGACCACGCGGGCGTCGGCAGGGAGCTGGTCGCCCGGCCGCAGCACGAGCAGGTCGTCGAGCACGACGCCCTCCACCGGCACGGTGACGACGGCGCCGTCCCTGCGCACCCTGCTCTCCGGCGCGGCGAGCAGTGCTGCGCGGTCGAGGACGACCTTCGCGCGCACCTCCTGCACGATGCCGATCAGCGCGTTCACCACGACGACGCCGTAGAAGAACCCGTCGCGCAGGTCGCCGAGCACGATCACCGCCAGGAAGCACACGGTGAGGATGCCGTTGAACAGCGTGAAGATGTTCTCCCGCAGGATGTCGCCGATGGAGCGCGAACTCGGCTGGCGCTGGACGTTGCCGCGACCGTCCCTGTGACGTTCGGCGACCTGTGCGCTGGTCAGCCCCTCCCTGGTTCGCGCATCCAGCATGGCCTACCCCTCTGCTGGCTTCTTCTGCGGAGTCGGGAACTGTCCGCGCACGACGAACCAGGTGATCAGGAGGAGCGGCGCGTAGAGCGGGACCCCCATCAGCAGCTTGGTGAGCGCGAGGGCGCTCGTGGCCGCGTCGGTGTGCGCGAGGTAGAGCGGGACCTGCACGAGCAGCCGGGCGGCGAACAGCAGGAACCAGAAGAACGTGAGCGCCTGCATCACCCGGAATTTGCTGCGGACGCTGCGCCAGGCGAGCCCGTCGCCCATCAGGTAGCCGGCCGCCAGGCCGATCAGCGGCCAGCGGACCAGCATCGAGATCAGCAGTGCTGCTCCGTATGCGGCGTTCGTCCAGATCCCGAGGATGAAGTTGTCCTCTCCCCGCCCGGTGATGAGGGCGAGGATGGCGGAGATGCCGACACCGAGGAGACCGGCGATGGCCTGGGTCACGGGCGTCTTGCCGATGATGCGGATCGCCGTGAAGATCACCGCGACGGCCACCGAGCATCCGATCGACAGCGGCACGTCCTTGGTGAACGTGAACAGGATCAGGAAGACGAGGCCCGGGATGATCGTCTCTGCCAGGCCGCGGAAGCCGCCGAGCGCGCCGAGCAGCGCGACGCCCGTGGGGGTGTCGCTGTCCGCCAGCTGCCCGAGGCCGGACTTCTGCGCCGCCCGGGCGATGGACTCGCCGATGGACGCGGCAGCTGGGTTCTCCTGCTCGGACGGGTGCCCGGACGGGCGCTCGTCGTCGTGCTCCCTGCCGGAGCGGTCAGTCACGGTGTCCTGCCTAGAGGGAGGTGTAGCTGTCCGGGCCGGACTCCGGCGCGGTCGGCATCCGGAGCGGGATGAGGTCCCTCGGCGGCATCGGGGAGTTGCCGCGTACGACGACGATGCTGCGGAAGAGGTCTTCGACGAGAGCTGCGGCGTCCGGCTTGATGGCCGCGTCTCCCGCGATCACGCCGCGGAGGAACCAGCGCGGTCCGTCGACGCCGACGAAGCGTGCGACGCGCGTCTCGCCCGGACCGCCTGCTGGCGCGGCGACGGGGATCTCGGCGACCAGCTCCGGCCCGAACACGCCGTCGCGCTCGGAGGTGCGGCCGCCCTGGCGGTTCACCTGCTCGGTGATCTGCTCGCGGATCTCGTGCCACAGACCGCTCGACCGCGGCGCGGCGAACGGCTGCACCTGCAGCGTGGAGTTCGCGTAGTCCAGTCCGACGGCGACGACGCGCTGGGTCTCCTCCTCGACCTCGAGGCGGAGATGCAGGCCTTCGCGCGGGAGGATCTTGACCCCGCCGAGGTCGACGTACGGACGCACGGGGTTGGCTTCGCTCTCGTCGAGCGGGCCCTCCGTCGCGCGATCCTCCGGCGCCGACTTCTCCCAGCTGTCGCCGGTGGTGTCGTTGGTGTCGCTCAAGCGTGTTCTCCTGACTGGGTGGTTCTGTAGCCGGACGACCCGAAACCCGCTGTTCCGCGGTGACTATCCGGCAGACGGTCGACGGGCTGGAAGACGGCCCTGGTGACCGGCATGACGATCAGCTGGGCGATCCTGTCGCCGACGGCGATATCGTACGGCATCGAACTGTCGGTGTTCAGTACGGTCACCCGGATTTCGCCGCGGTATCCGGCGTCCACGGTGCCCGGCGCGTTCACGATGGTGATGCCGTGCTTCGCCGCGAGGCCGCTGCGCGGGACGACGAACGCTGCGAACCCGTCCGGGAGGGCGATGGAGACGCCCGTCGGCACCGTGTACCGCTGTCCCGGCGCGAGCGTGACGGCCTCCGCCGCGCACAGATCGGCGCCGGCGTCGCCGGGGTGGGCGTAGACAGGGAGGGTGTTCGCGATGATCGGAACGTCAACGGTATCGGTCACGTGTCGAGGGTAGTGCAGAAGTCTGATCGAATAGGAGCATGGACCTGTACCGTGAGCGCCTCTGGCCCGCCCCGTGGCTCTACATCTCGACCGCCCTCGTGATCCCCGCGACCATCCTCGTGTTCGCGCCGATCAACATGATCGTGGGCATCGTCCTGGCGATCGTGTTCTACCTGGCGATCGTGGGGATGATCATGGCCTCCGCCGCGCCCGTCAGGGTCACCAGCAGCGAGCTGATCGCCGGGCGTGCCAGCATCCCGCTCGAGTTCGTCGGGGAGCCGACGGCGTACACCGGGGAGGACGCGTCGCTGCAGCGCGGCCGCCTGCTGGATGCGCGCGCCTGGCTGCTCATCCGCGGCTGGGTGAAGCCCGTGGTCAAGATCCCTGTGCTCGACGCCGGCGACCCGGCGCCGTACTGGCTGATCTCAACAAGAAACCCGGACCAGCTGGTCCGGGTTCTCGGTGAGGCTCGACTCGCGTCGTGAGCGATCGCTGCTAGGCGGCGCACTCCACGCAGATCGGTCCGAGCTTCGTCTCGTGATCGATCTGCGAACGGTGCTTCACCAGGAAGCAGTTCACGCAGGTGAACTCGTCCGCCTGCGGCGGGAGCACCACGACGTCCAGGTCGAGGTCCGACAGGTCGGCTCCGGGAAGCTCGTAACCACCAGGGTTGTCCGCGTCCTCGACGTCGACAACCCCGGACATCTTGTCCGGGACTCGCTCCTTGAGGGCCTCGATCGACTCGGAGTCGTCTTCGGTCTTTCGCGGTGCGTCGTAATCCGTTGCCATGCCCATCCACTTCTCGTACTTAACGGCCGATTCTTCGCAATCGGCGGCCATAGTTTGCATCATCGGGGTGCGAATAGCAAACCACTCGGGTGCCTCTCGGCTATTGCTCGGTTTTCAACTTCCGGCACGCCACGGTTATTCCCCGGAATCAGGCACTTCCCGTGGCATCCTGGGCCGGTACGTACGCAGCTGGGAAGGCATCCACCATGCAGGATTTAAAGGTCATCGGGGTCGAGAACGGCGCTCTGCTCGCCGTCGGTGACGACGGTGAGCGGTTCCGCATCGCCGTCGACGATGTGCTGCAGTCGAAGATCCGCCAGGTCAGGCAGGAGACGTCGGCCACGGCGCCCAAACTGTCGCCGCGCGAGGTCCAGGCACACATCCGGTCCGGCATGTCCGCCGAGGACGTCGCGAGCGTCACCGGTGCGCCGCTCGATTACGTGCAGCGCTTCGAAGGACCGATCGTCGCCGAGCGCGAGCACATCGTCGCGAGCGCGCTGAGCGTTCCGGTCGTCACCACGGCGGACGTCGATCCGCTCGGTGAGGGCAACACGTTCGGCTCCGTCATCCGCGACAGGCTCGCCTCCCTCGGCGTCGCCGGCGAGCGCTGGGCGAGCTGGAAGGACAGCGAAGCCGGCTGGATCGTCAAGCTGGAGTTCACGGCCGACCAGATCGACCACGACGCCCGCTGGGGCTACGACGCCCGCAAGCACTCGCTCTCGCCGCTCAACTCGGAGGCGACCACGCTCTCCCAGGCGGGCGAGCTGAAGGGCGGCACCCTCATCCCGAGACTGCGCGCCGTGATGCCGCACGAGGGAGAGCCGGACGAGTCGCGCTTCGACAGCGGAGCATTCACGTTCCCGGAGGCCCCCGACCTGCTCGGCCCGGAGATCACGCAGCCGCTCGAACCGCTGACGTACAACCGTGCCCCGAACGGCGCGAACAACTCGATCGCCGTCTCCGCCATCAAGCGTGCAGACGACGAGACGCCGCGCGATCTGCACCAGACCGCCGACCTGCTGGAAGCTCTGCGCCGCCGCCGCGGTGAGCGCGAGGCCGCCGTGTACGACGAGCCGGTGGATGTGCTCCGCGACGTCCCTGAGGCGGGCGACGCGCCGTTCCGGGTGGTCGACGAGCCGATCGCGATCTTCGACACGCCCGTCGAGCAGGCGCCGCCCGCGCCGGAGCAGTCTGCGCCGTCCGCGCCCTCGTCGCCGTCGTCGTCCGCGTCAGACCCGTCCGGATCGTCCGTGTCGTCCGCGTCCGCCCGCGCGAGCAAGAAGGGCCGCGCATCCATGCCGAGCTGGGACGAGATCGTGTTCGGTGCCCGCACCGACGACGACCTCGCATAGTCGCCGTGACCGCCCGGAGCATCCGCTTCGTGGCGGTCGTCTAGGATAATCGGATGCCATCCGCCGACGCCTCCCTGCGCTCCATCGGAGTCGGCCTCCGCGGCCACGACAACGCCCTGGGCTTCATCCGCCTGGTGCTGGCGTTCTTCGTGCTCGTCGATCACACCTTCCCGCTCGGCGGGTTCGGCCCGGACTTCGGCGGCAAGTACACCCACGGACAGGCGCAGCTCGGCTCGCTCGCCGTCGCCGGATTCTTCGCCATCAGCGGCTATCTCATCGCCAAGAGCGGGATGTCCGCCGACGTCCTCCAGTTCCTCTGGCGGCGCACGCTCCGCATCTTCCCCGCCTTCCTGGTGGTGCTCGCGGTAGGCGCCTTCGTGGTCGGTCCGCTGATCTGGGTGCTCGACGGCCACACCTTCATCTCGTACTTCTCGCTCGCCCCGACGAGCCCCTGGCACTACCTCGCCTCCAACTGGACGCTGCGCGTCGGGGCGTTCGGCATCCAGGACGTGTTCCAGAACACCACGCCGTACGGCCACCAGACCGGCGCCAGCGTGCTGAACGGCTCGCTTTGGACCCTCGACTACGAGTGGACCTGCTACCTCATCATCGCCGTGCTCTGCGCCTCCGCGGTGCTGCTCAAGGCACGCCCCATCGTCGCCGTCGTGACCGCGGTGATCGCGATCGGCCAGATCGTGCAGCTCGTCGCCCCCGGCACGATGGGCAACGTCACCCCGATGTTCGACAGCGTCCTCCTGCTCTGGATGAGCTACCCCTTCATGGTCGGCGCCCTGATCGCGGTGTACTCACGGTCGATCCCGCTCGACCACCGTCTCGGTGTCGCCAGCGGCGTGATCCTGGTGCTCACTCTCCTGAACGGCGGATACGCCGTCTTCGGCGTCCCCGCCGGGGTCTACTTCGTGCTCTGGCTGGGAGCGGTGCTCCCCGCTCCCCTCCGCAAGGTCGGCCGCACCAACGACTACTCCTACGGCGTCTACATCTACGGCTTCCTCGTGCAGCAGACGCTCGCGTACTTCGGTCTGTACAAGCTCGGCTTCTTCCCGTATCTGCTCGGGGCGACCATCGTCACGGCGGCGTGCGCCTGGCTGTCCTGGCACCTCGTCGAGAAGCGGGCGATGATGCTCAAGGACTGGGGCCCCGGCCGCGGCATCGCGCACTGGTATCAGTGGGCGCGCACCGTGCTGCGCATCCGGCCGCGCCACCTGCCGCCCGCTCCGGAAGACCCGAACGAGGCGACCACGGACGAGGCGAGCGCGGAGGCTTCTAGCCCGCAGCCCCGAAGCGGAGAAGAGGAACCCGCGTCTCGTCGTCCGTGAGCGAGCCGTGCTGGCCGATCATGCCGCGTCCGGTGTCGAGGCGGTCGCGCGAGTCGTAGTACGCGACCCGTTTGCGTGCACCCACGAGCACGTCGCCGATCCGCTGTGCGACCTCCGGATGCACGGTCGGCCCGAACCAGCCGGCGTCGATCGCCTCCTGCCTGGTGGCGATCCACGCCCTGTCGCCCTCGGCGGAGCGCCACCGCTCGGCGACGGTTTCCGCGTCGTCCGCACGGTCGAGGTGCAGGTGCAGAAAGCGCGGCTCCCCCGCGATCAGGCGCACACCGTCGACCAACTCCGGGGCGGTGTCGAAAAGGACGTGGCCGCTGACGGGAACGTCGACCACACCGTGATCGGCCGTCAGCAGCACGGCCTGCCGGCGGCCGAGGCGGCGGGCCAGGGAGGCGACCAACGCATCCAGGGTCTCCAGGGCGGACGTCCACTCCGGCGACTCCCAGCCCTTCGCGTGGGCGAGCTGGTCGAGTTCGGCGACATAGAGGTAGGTGAGGCCGGGGCCGGGCGTCTGCAGAATCTGCTCCGCCGCGCTGAACCGGTCGGCCATCGTGCGGCCGCCGACGAACTCCGCCCCGCGCAGCACGGCGGCGGTGAAGCCCGACTCACTGTATTTCGGCAGCCCGATGGCGCGGGTGGCGACCCCCGCATCCCGAGCCTGCTGGAAGACCGTGCGCGACCGCTGCCAGGTGGCGGGGTCGAGGCGGTCGTCCCAGCCGGAGAGCTGGTTGACGATCCTGTCGTTGGCGGCGTCGAGCACGCGGTAGCCCACCAGGCCGTGCTCGCCGGGCATCGTGCCGGTGGCGAGGGTGGCCAGCGCGGAAGCCGTCGTGGTCGGGAAGCCCGCGTCGATGGTCGTCGTCTTGCCGAGCAGCGGGGCGAGCGTTCGCGCGTGCCCTGCGCGGGCGCGCAGCGACGATGCGCCGAGGCCGTCGACCACCACGACCACCACGTGGTCGAGTGGCGGGAGGCCGAGGGCGTTCTGCTCGCCGCCCAGCGCCGCCAGGGAACTTGGCAGAACAGCGGCAAGGCTCGCTCGTGTGGTGAACGCGGCCGGTAGCATGGGGGGCATCCGGCCCAGTTTGTCACACCCGTGACCACCTCGCCGCCCCTCTCTCCCCTCCCGAGATTGCACGAATGACACCAGCAGACGACCAGGCCGCAGCGGGCACCACCGAACGCATCGAAGACGTCGACGTCACGACCGAGATGCAGGGCTCCTTCCTCGAGTACGCGTACTCCGTCATCTACTCGCGTGCACTCCCGGATGCGCGCGACGGCCTGAAGCCCGTGCAGCGGCGCATCCTGTACCAGATGACCGAGATGGGTCTGCGTCCGGACCGCGGCCACGTCAAGTCCGCCCGCGTCACTGGCGAGGTGATGGGAAAGCTGCACCCGCACGGCGACAGCGCCATCTACGACGCCCTCGTGCGCATGGCACAGGACTTCACCCTGCGTGTTCCGCTGATCGACGGCCACGGCAACTTCGGCTCGCTCGACGACGGACCGGCCGCCCCGCGCTACACCGAGGCGCGCCTCGCGGCGGCGGCGCTCGCCCTCACGGAGGACCTCGACGAGGACGTCGTCGACTTCGTCCCCAACTACGACAACCAGCTGATGCAGCCGGATGTGCTCCCCGCCGCGTTCCCGAACCTCTTGGTCAACGGCGCGAGCGGCATCGCGGTCGGCATGGCGACCAACATGGCTCCGCACAACCTCATCGAGGTGGTCGGCGCCGCGCGTCACCTGCTCGCGCATCCGGATGCCACGCTCGACGACCTGATGGAATACGTGCCGGGCCCCGACCTCCCCACCGGAGGCACGATCGTCGGCCTGTCCGGCGTCCGGGACGCGTATGCGACCGGCCGCGGCAGCTTCAAGACCCGCGCCAAGGTCACCGTGGAGTCGATCACCGCGCGCAAGAGCGGCCTGGTCGTCACCGAGCTGCCCTACCTCGTCGGCCCCGAGAAGGTCATCGAGAAGATCAAGGACGGCGTCAACGCGAAGAAGCTCTCCGGCATCTCCGACGTCACCGACCTGAGCGACCGGCAGCACGGCCTGCGGCTCGTGATCGGCATCAAGACCGGGTTCAGCCCGGAGGCGGTGCTGGAGCAGCTGTACCGGCACACCCCGCTCGAAGACGGCTTCTCGATCAACAACGTCGCGCTCGTGGAGGGCGGCCCGCAGACCCTCGGCCTGCACGAGCTGCTGTCCGTGTATCTCGGGCACCGCATCCAGGTGGTCACCCGGCGCTCCCAGTTCCGGCTCGCCCGGCGCAAGGAACGCCTGCACCTGGTGGAGGGCCTGCTGATCGCGATCCTCGACATCGACGAGGTCATCCAGGTCATCCGCGCCAGCGACGACACCGAGCAGGCCCGCACCCGGCTGATGGATGTGTTCGACCTGAGCACCCTGCAGGCCGACTACATCCTCGAGCTGCGCCTGCGCCGCCTCACCAAGTTCTCCCGCATCGAACTGGAGACCGAGAAGGCCCAGCTCGAAGCGGAGATCGCCGAGCTCGAAGAACTGCTCGCCAGCCGCGACCGCATCAACGCCCTCGTGTCCGACGAGCTGGAGCAGGTCGCCGCGAAGTTCGGCACCCCGCGCCGCACCCTGCTCACCGAGGCGCGTCCGTCCATCGCGACGGCGTCTGCGCGCGGCAAGCAGCAGGTGGTGCTCGAAGTGGCGGATGTGCCCTGCCGGGTGCTGCTGTCCACCACCGGGCGCATCCTGCGCGTCGACCAGCAGCCAGGCGACGACGGCGGCCTCGACCGCATCGCTGCTCCGGCGAGGCGCAGCAAGCACGACGCGATCCTGTCGCAGCTGGACACCACGACGCGCACCGAGATCGGCGCCGTCACCAACCGCGGCCGCCTCATCCGGTTCTCCCCCGTCGACCTGCCCGCAGCGCCGGTCAACTCGATCCAGCTCGGCGCCGGCGTGAAGGTCGGCGACTACCTGGCGATGGCCGACCGCAAGGAGAAGGTGCTCGCGATCGTGTCGCTCGACGCGCCGAGGGCCATCGCACTCGGCACGAAGCAGGGCGTCGTCAAGCGGGTCTCCCCCGGCGACTGGGCCAACAAGCCGGAGTTCGAGATCATCGCGCTGAAGGCGGGCGACGAGGTCGTCGGAGCCGTGCAGGGCGACGACACCGACGAGCTGGTGTTCGTGGCCAGCGACACCCAGCTGCTGCGCTTCCCCGCGACCGCCGTGCGCCCGCAGGGTCGTTCGGCGGGCGGCATGGCCGGCATCAACCTCGGCGCGGATGCGCGGGTCGTCTACTTCGGCAGCGTGCCGGCCGACGAGAAGGACGAGACCGTCGTCGTCACCATCGCCGCTGGAGGAGACACCCTCCTCGGCGCAGACCCCGGCAGCGGCAAGATGAGCGAGTTCGCCGAGTTCCCGGCCAAGGGCCGCGCAACCGGCGGCGTGCGCTCCCAGCGCTTCCTCAAGGGTGAGACGGAACTGCAGCTCGCCTGGGTCGGCCGCGCTCCCGCCCTGGCGGTCGCCGCCGACGGTGCAGCACGCGCCCTCCCGGACACGCTCGTCCGCCGCGACGCCTCCGGCACCCCGCTCGACATGGTCGTCGCCTCCGTCGGCCGCCGCCTCGCCTGACCGCGCTCCCCCACCCCAAAACAATCGAGTCCGAAGTTATTCACGCGACACGCCGTCGCAGGCGTGAACAACTTCGGACTCGATTGTTTGACGGGGCTAAGCGTCGATGCGGGAGCGGGACAGGTCGTCGGCCCCGGCGATGATGAACTCCTTGCGCGGGGCGACGTCGTTGCCCATCAGCAGCTCGAAGACACGGGAGGCCTGCTCGGCGTCCGGGACGCGCACGCGCCGCAGGGTGCGGTGGTGGCGGTCCATCGTGGTGGTCGCCAGCTGGTCCGCATCCATCTCGCCGAGTCCCTTGTAGCGTTGGATCGGCTCCTGGTAGCGCTTGTTGCGCTTCTTCAGGTCGGCGAGCACCGCCTGCAGCTCCGCCTCCGAGTACGTGTAGATCGTCTCGTTCGGCTTGGAGCCCGGGTTCACGACGATCACGCGGTGCAGCGGGGGCACGGCCGCGAACACGCGACCCTCCTCGATCATCGGCCGCATGTAGCGGAAGAACAGCGTCAGCAGTAGCGTCCGGATGTGCGCACCGTCCACATCCGCGTCGGACATGATGATGACCTTGCCGTACCGCGCCGTCGCCAGGTCGAAGCTGCGGCCGGAACCGGCCCCGATCACCTGGATGATCGCCGCGCACTCTGCGTTGGAGAGCATGTCGGAGACCGACGCCTTCTGCACGTTGAGGATCTTGCCGCGGATCGGCAGCAGCGCCTGATACTCGCTGTCGCGCGCACGCCGCGCGGTGCCGAGCGCCGAGTCGCCCTCGACGATGAACAGCTCGCTGTTCGCCACATCGCTCGACCGGCAGTCCACCAGCTTCGCCGGCAGGGACGAGGTCTCCAGCGCGTTCTTGCGGCGCTGCGTCTCCTTGTGGGCGCGCGCGGAGATCCTCGACTTCATCTCGGCGACGACCTTGTCGAGCAGCAGGGCCGACTGCGCCTTGTCGTCGCGCTTGGTCGACGAGAACCGCTCGGCCATCGCCTTCTGCACCACCTGGGCCACGATCGCGCGCACGGCGGGCGTCCCGAGGATCTCCTTGGTCTGACCCTCGAACTGCGGTTCGGGCAGGCGCACGGTGAGGACGGCGGTGAGGCCGGCCATCACGTCGTCCTTGTCCAGCTTGTCGTTGCCGACCTTCAGCCTGCGCGCGTTCTGCTCCACCTGTGCGCGGAGGAACTTGAGCATCCCCTGGTCGAAGCCGGTCTGGTGGCTTCCGCCCTTCGGCGTGGCGATGATGTTCACGAAGCTGCGCATCACCGTCTCGTATCCGGTGCCCCAGCGCAGGGCGATGTCGACCTCGCACTCGCGGGTGAGCTCGGTGGGGAGCATCGCTCCGCTGTCGGAGAGCACGGGGACCGTCTCGGTGAACGTGCCGCTGCCGGTGAGCCGCCAGGTCTCGGTGATGGGGCTGTCCGGCGCGAGGAAGTCGACGAACTCGGAGATGCCGCCCTGGTACTCGAAGGTGGTCTTCTCTCCATCGTCGCTGCGCTTGTCGTCGATGCTGATGCTGAGGCCGGGCACCAGGAACGCGGTCTGCCGCGCGCGCCCCACCAGGTCGTCGGCCTGGAAGTCCGCACCCTTCGTGAAGATCTGCCTGTCCGCCCAATACCGGATGCGCGTGCCGGTCGCGCCCTTGGCCGCCTTGCCGACCACGCGCAGTTCGCTGTTCTTCACGAACGGCGTGAACGGCGCATCCGGGCTCGGCTCGTTCTTCCCGTCGTCGAAGATGCCGGGCTCTCCCCGGTGGAACGACATGGCCCAGGTCTTGCCGTCGCGGTCGACCTCGACGTCGAGCCGCTCGGAGAGCGCGTTGACGACGGAGGCTCCGACGCCGTGCAGGCCACCGGAGGCTGCGTACGATCCGCTGCCGAACTTGCCGCCGGCGTGCAGCTTCGTGAAGACCACCTCGACGCCGGACAGGCCGGTCTTCGGCTCGATGTCGACGGGGATGCCGCGGGCCCTGTCCCGCACCTCGACGCTCTCGTCGGCGTGCAGGACGACCTCGATGCTCGACCCGTGCCCGGCGAGCGCCTCGTCGACGGAGTTGTCGATGATCTCCCACAGGCAGTGCATGAGACCGCGCGAGTCCGTCGATCCGATGTACATGCCGGGGCGCTTGCGCACCGCCTCCAGTCCCTCCAGGACGGAGAGATGTCTGGCCGAATAGTCCGAGCTCGCCACGAGCGCTCCTTGCGATTCCGATGCGCCGGATGGATGCCGACGTCACACACTCTCCAGCCTACGGAGTGCCGGCTGTGCGTCCCGTCACCGACACCCGCCTGAGTGTGTGCTACGCGTTCAGCGAAATAGCGGGCGAATCGGGCAGTGTTCCGTCCGGAACGTGGTTCTATATAAGTACCGAGTTCACGGTTGCGATCTGAAAGGAGCATCACATGTCGACGATCACCACGGAGAACGGTGCGGTTGACGAGCTCGCATCGGGGCCGCAACTGACGGCGGCCGACCGTTGCGACAGCTGCGGGGCCCAGGCATACATCCGCGTTGTCGTGAACAACGGCGAGCTCCTGTTCTGTGCCCACCACGGCAAGAAGCACCAGGAGAAGCTCTCGCAGATCGCGCACAGCTGGCACGACGAGACGGCACGTCTCTTCGAAGAGCAGCGCGCGTAACGCGTTCGCGGCACTGCAGCGAGTCACCCAGACATGAGTGGACGGCCGAGGGGCGTGCGTAGGCGCGCCGTCATCGACCTGAACGCCATCCTGGCGAACGCTGCGGCGACCGGGCCGCTCACCGACCTCACCGCCGACCTCCGCGCCGACGCGTACGGACACGGGCTCATCCCCGTGGCACGTGCGCTGTCGGATGCGGGGGTCGGCGGTTTTCTCGTCTCCCGGGTCGAAGACCAGGCCGCTCTGGCGGACGCCGGAGTCTCCGGCGCGCGTGTCGCCGATCCGGATGCCGCTGTCGACCAGCACGGCGCCGGCCCCGAGCTCTTCGGACTAGCAGGCGGTGGACGTCCGGCCATGCGGCTCTCCGGCGAGGTCATCGCCGTCAAGCGCGTGCACGCCGACAGCGGCGTCTCCTACGGTTACACCTACCGCACGCGGCAGGACACCACGCTGGCGCTGGTCGCGCTCGGCTTCGCCGACGGCATCCCGCGCGTCGTCTCGAACAAGGCGCCCGTCCGCATCGGAGACTTCGTGGGCCGCGTGACAGGCCGCATCGCGATGGACCAGTTCGTCGTCGACCTCCACGACTCCACTGCCGAGCCCGGAGACGACGCGGTGCTGTTCGGGAACCCGGAACACCGCGATCCGTCCGTGGGCGAATTGGCGGACCTCATCGGCATCTCCGCCCCCGTCATCACCGCGCGGCTCGGCCGCCGCATCGAGAGGGTCTACGAATGACCATCGTCGACGCCATCGCGGAGCCCCTGCCGCGCGCGGTCATCGACCTCGCGGCGCTCCGCCACAACGTCTCGCATCTCGCCTCCCTCATCGCACCGTCCGAGCTGATGCTCGCGGTCAAGGCGGACGCGTACGGCCACGGCCTGCTCCCTGTCGCGGAGGCCGGCATCGACGCCGGTGCAGCGTCGCTGGCCGTCCTCGAGATCCCGGTGGGCCTGGTGCTGCGGCACGCGGGCATCACCGTCCCCCTGCTCGCCTGGCTGCACGGTGCGGACACCGACTGGCGCGCCGGCATCGAAGCCGACATCGAGCTCGGGATCTCGGCACGCTGGCAGCTCGACGCGATCGCCGCATCCGGTGCAGACCGTCCCGCCGTCGTGCACCTCAAGGTCGACACCGGCCTCAGCCGCAACGGCGCCACCCGCGAAGACTGGCCGGGCCTGGTGGATGCGGCCGTCGCCCTGCAGAAACAGGGCATCGTGCGCATCCGGGCGGCGTGGTCGCATCTCGCAGACGCCTCCATCGCCGACGACGAGGCGGCGCTCGCCCAGTTCCGGGAGGCGGTCGTGGTCGCCGAGGAGCACGGGGCCACGTTCGAGATCCTGCACCTCGCCGCGAGTTCGGCGGGCATCCGGATGCCCGAGGCGCGATTCGACCTCGTCCGGTTCGGGATCGCCGCATACGGCGTCTCCCCCTTCGACGACAGCACCGGCGCCGACCTGGGACTCATCCCGGCGATGCGCCTCGAAGCGCCGGTCACCCGCATCCACGTCGGCGGCACCACCCACGCCCGCATCGGCATCGGCTATGCGGACGGCGTGCCGACGCTCGGGATCGCGAAGGCGCACGTCTCCATCGGCGGGCTGCCCTGCCCGGTGCTCGCGGTCGACGCGGACTCGATGCTGGTCGACGTCGGCGCGAACCGCGTGGAGGTCGGCGACACGGCGATCCTGTTCGGCCCTGGCGTCAACGGCGAGGTCATCGCCGAGAAGTGGGCGGACTGGGCGGAGACGATCGCCGATGAGATGCTCACCGGCGTCGCGCAGCGCGTCCCCCGCGTCTACGTCGGCTGACCGCGCCACGCGTCCCCACCGCCGCACATCTTTCCGTGCGCTGGCCCGCTCCGTTCAAGCGGAGATTCCAGCCGGATCGCCCCATATCTCCGCTGCACAGGATGCACCCGCGGCGCGTCGGCCCAGACTTCCTCCTTTACGCAACACCGGAGAATCCGCGCGACACGCCGTCCGCGTCTCCGCTCGTGCGGAGAAACGCGCGCGGGCCGGGTGGAACTCCGTTCGAACGGAGTTCGGGCGTGGTGGGTAGTGAGTGGTGGGTGACGGGGACAGCCGGTCCGACAGCCCTGCGGGAAGCGCGGCTCGGCTAGAGCTTGACGCCGAGGCGGTCGGCGATGGCGCGGCGCGCGTTGGCGGCGTAGCGGTCGACGCTCTCGGTCTGCTGCACAGGCGCGAGCTCGGTGCGCAGGGCGGTCGCGAGCATCCGGTCGGCCAGTGCGGGGTTCATCGGCAGCACGGGGCCGTGCAGGTGCGTTCCGATGGCCGCGGCCAGCGCGACGCCCTCGGTCTGGCCGCCGTCGTTTCCGGTGCCGCTGACGACCCGGCCGAACGGCTCTGCGCCCTCCAGCGTGGTCGTCGCCGAGTGGTTCTCGAAGCCGGCCACCGTTCCCTGCGCGGTGCGCACGACGATCTCGCCGACGTGCCTGGCCGCGCCCAGCTGGGCGCGCGTCGGGAAGACGCCGGCCCCGGCCAGACGCTCGCCGTCGGCCGTGACCAGTTCGGTGCCGAGCAGCTGCCAGCCTCCGGCGATCGCCAGGATCGGGATGCCGGCGTCCCGCCAGTCCCGCAGCGCCGGGGCGATGCGCTGCACGTCCGCGAGCACCGCCCGCTGCGACGAGAGCGGGCCGCTGCCGATGTGCACGATGTCCACAGACTCCGGCAGCACGCCGCCGACCGGATGACGAACGACCTCGGCGTCGATGCCACGCCAGCGGGCGCGCTCGACCAGGGCCGTCACATTCCCGGCGTCGCCGTTGATGCCCAGCTCGGCCGGGTACAGGTGCAGGATGCGCAACACGCTCATCGTTCGCCGCCCTCCAGGTCGAGGAAGCCGAGCTGCTTGCGGATCAGCATCATCTGCTCGTAGTTGACGATCATGGTCTTGGTGCCGGTCGCGGGCTTCGGCAGCGCGAGGAACGCGGTCAGCGCCGGCTTCAGCTCCGGTACGACCTGGTCGACCGGGATGCCCGCGTACGCGAACCGGGTGGCGAACTGCCACGCCTTCGTGCCGGAGACCACATCCACGTGCTCGATGGAGGAGAGGTCGATGTCGTAGACCCAGGACGGGTCCGGCGTTCCCTCGTCGACGGCCACGAAGACCTGCTCGGGCGGCGCGCTGAGGTAGTCGAGGTTCAGCTGCAGGCTCGGCGGGTTCTTCATCATGATGATCTCGATGTCCTCGTCGCCGACCCGCAGGGTCTCCCCGCGGCCGTAGACGGTGCGCAGCGACGACATCGCCGCCACTACGGCCTCCGGGCGGAACCGGTCGCCGAGCAGGCGGCGGGCCATCGCTGTCGCACCGGCCGCATCCACGGCGTAGTGCAGTCCGCGGGCGGGAAGGGCCACCTGGACGCTCTCGCCGCCGAACGCGAGGCGCGCGCTGCGCGCATCCAGTTCGCTGACGAACACGGAGGGCACGGGAAGCGCCCCCGCCGGCACACCGGACACGTCCTTGACGTTGGCGAGCCCGTTCGGCGACGCGTCGATGATCGACGGCGCCACCGCGAACGTGGAGACGTCGCGGCCCTCGGCGAGCAGTTCGGCACCGACCCGCGCGAGGCTGTCGTCGTCGGCGTTCACCACGACGAACTCCGACGAGGACGCCCCGATCGAGCGGAGCATCCCGACCACCCTGGTCGGCTCGAAGAACCGGTTGAGCTGGTCGATCTGCACGTTCAGCAGCAGCGAGCCGCGCGGCTTCAGGATGGTCGCCAGGTCGACGCCGTACGCCTCGTCCACTTCGATCACGCCGACGTCGGCGCGCACGCGTCCGTCCAGCGGGACGGTCGCGAGCAGCGCGGACGCGATCCCCTGCGGGAGGTTGCCCCCCGACGGGTTGGTGAACACGGTCAGCCCGTGCTCGCGCAGGATGCCCGTGAGCATGTTCGTCGTGGTCGACTTGCCGTTCGATCCGGAGACGAACACGACGCCGAGCGGAAGCTCGGCGACGGCTCGTTCCAGGAACTTCGGCGCGATCGCGAGCGCGACGCGTCCCGGCACAGCCGAGCCGCCGCCGCGCAGGCGCAGCAGCCAGCGGGCGAGACGACCGGCGACGACCGCTAGCCTGTAGCGCACTCCCCCGGCCTACTCGAGGTAGTCGCGGAGCGACTGCGACCGGGACGGGTGGCGGAGCTTCGCCATCGTCTTCGACTCGATCTGACGGATGCGCTCACGCGTCACCCCGAACGTGTCACCGATCTGGTCGAGCGTCTTCGGCATGCCGTCGCCGAGCCCGAAGCGCATCCGGATCACTCCGGCCTCGCGCTCCGAGAGCGAGTCGAGGAGGCTCTCGAGCTGCTTCTGCAGCATCGTGAAGCCCACAGCGTCGGCCGGGACGACCGCCTCCGTGTCCTCGATCAGGTCGCCGAACTCGCTGTCGCCGTCCTCGCCGAGCGGGGTGTGCAGCGAGATCGGCTCACGGCCGTACTTCTGCACCTCGATGACCTTCTCGGGGGTCATGTCGAGTTCACGGCTCAGCTCTTCCGGCGTGGGCTCGCGGCCCAGGTCCTGCAGCATCTGCCGCTGCACACGGGCCAGCTTGTTGATGACCTCGACCATGTGCACCGGGATGCGGATGGTGCGGGCCTGGTCGGCCATCGCGCGGGTGATCGCCTGACGGATCCACCAGGTGGCGTACGTGGAGAACTTGAAGCCCTTGGTGTAGTCGAACTTCTCGACGGCACGGATGAGGCCCAGGTTGCCTTCCTGGATGAGGTCGAGGAACTGCATCCCGCGACCGGTGTACCGCTTGGCGAGCGAGACGACCAGTCGGAGGTTCGCTCCGAGCAGGTGGCTCTTGGCCCGCTGGCCGTCGCGCGCGACCCACTTGAGCTCGCGCTCGAGCTCACGCGGCATGTTCGGCGTGTTGGCGAGCTTGTCCTCGGCGAACAGGCCGGCCTCGATCCGCATCGCGAGCTCGACCTCCTCCGCCGCGTTCAGCAGGGCGACCTTGCCGATCTGCTTCAGGTAGTCCTTGACGGGGTCTGCGGTGGCGCCGGTGATCGTGGTGGAGTACACCGGGATGTCGTCGTCCTCGTCGACGGCGCGGAGCACGAGTGCTCCCGTCGGCAGGGGCTCGTCGGCCACAGCGGGCTTGGCGTCGTCGTCGTCCGACTTCTCTTCCACGTCGTCGCTGTCGTCGGCTGCCGCCTCGACCTCGACCTCCGCGGTCTCCTCTTCGTCGATCTCGACGGCGTCGTCGTCGCCGAGCTCGTCGTCGCCCTTGGCCTTGCTCGCGCCCTTCTTGGCGGTCGTCTTCGCGGCCGCCTTCGCAGGGGCCTTCTTCGCGGGAGCCTTCGCTGCCGTCTTCTTCGCTGCCGGAGCGGCCTTCGCCGCCGTCTTCTTCGCTGCGGTCTCAGTGACCTCGGCCTCGGTAACCTCGGCCCCGGTCACCTCTGCTTCTGGAGCTTTCGTTGCTGCACGGGTTGCCATGTGAACACCTTTCATACCAAGCGGAGGGGCCGAGAATCCGAAGCGCCTTGGCCTGGCTCAGGTTGCGTGCGGACATTACTAAGACCCATGTCAAGTCCTGGGTCTGTGCGCGGTGCAGTTTTCCATGCTCCGAGCCCCTGGATATGAACGGGTCCGATCAACTATTATTGCACGATTCATGGCCGCCCCCGACCATCGGTGCTCCGCCGCCGCCCAGCCGCTTTCAGCCGGCCGCCCCTCGTCCGCGTCTCTTCCACGCGTCAGAGAGTAGAACCCACAACGGGGCCACTTCTATTCCCTCGTCCTCGGACAACAGGCGGCGGGTGCGGCGTCTCGCACGCACCAGGAATCCGACGCCGATGCCCACGATCACGTACTGGATCGCGAACGCCCAGCGGAACGCATCCAGGGCATACAGGTCGGATGCTCCCCCTGCTGCGACGCGGGCGGCGTTCTGCCCGTCGAGCGCCAGCCCGATCAGGAACATCATCACGAAGCTGGCGAGGAAGCCGCCGACGTTGACGATGCCGTTCGCCGAGCCGAGACTGCGCAGCGGGTTGGAGGTGCGGGCGAAGTCGAACCCGATCAGGGAGCCGGGCCCGCCGATCCCGATCGCGATCAGCAGCACGATGAGCAGCCAGAGCGGCGGCGTGCCCGGCCAGAGCAGCACCACGGCCCAGACCACGCCCATCATGGCGACGATCCCCAGCACCAGGTTGCTGCGCCGCAGCGGGTGGCGCGCGGTGAGCACGCCCAGGATGGGGCCGGAGATGAGACCGGCCACGACAGCGACGATCAGCAGCCCGGACGCCTCCGCCGGGTCGATCCCGAGCGCGAACACCATGAACGGCAGCCCCCACATCAGGCTGAACACGGTGCCGGAGGACTGGGTGACGAAGTGCGACCAGAAGCCGAGCTGCGTGCCCGGCCGCGCCAGGCTCACCCGCAGCTGCCGGATGGACTCGCCCCAGGTGGCGGGACGCGGGCCCTCCGACGAGCCGACCGGCCTGTCCGAGATCGCGGCGACGATGCCGACGAGCGCGATCACCGAGAGCGATGCGGCGCTGAGTAACGCGGTCGTCCATCCCGCCTGGTGCAGGATGATCGCGAACGGGATGGCGGACAGCACCTGACCCAGCTGGCCGATGTTGCCGATCCACTGGGACAGCTGCGGCACCAGCCGCCCGCGGAACCACGAGTTGATCAGGCGCATCAGCGAGGTGAACACCGTCGCATCCCCCGCCCCGACCAGGATGCGTCCCAGGATGGCGATTCCGATGGTCGGCGCGAACGCCACGGTCACCTGGCCGACGATCATCAGCGCTGTGCCGACCGCCATCAGCCAGCGCGAGCCGACCCTGTCGATCAGCACGCCGACCGGGATCTGCATGGCCGCGTACACGATCAGCTGCACGACGGCGAGGGTCGAGAGCACGGACGCCGTGCTGTGGAAGCGCTCGGTCGCTGCCACTCCGGCGACGCCGATGCTCGTGCGCTGCATGACCGCGATCAGGTAGGCGAAGACGCCGATCCCGAAGATGAGCCAGGAGCGCCGCGAATTCACTCCCCCAGCGTATTACCGACCACGCCGGCCGGGATGCGCGTCAGGACGCGGCGGGCCCGTTCTCCTCGTCGCCGTGGCGGCGGAACGCGAGGAAGTTCTCCAGCTCGGCGGCGATCTCGTCCGCGCTCGGCAGCTCGCCGTCGCGGTCGGTCAGCGGCGACCGCAGCTGATTGTCCTCCATATAGCTGTCGTGCCGCTCCTCGAGCGTTCCGACCAGCCGGCCGAGCTCGGCGTTCGAGTCGACCTGCTCGTCGATGTTCGCGATGAACTCCCTGTCCTCCTGGCGGAGCCGGTCAGTGGGGAAGATCAGCCCGGTGGCCGCACTGATGCTGTCGAGCGCTGCGATGGCGGCGGCGGGGTACTCCGTGTCCGCCAGGTAGTGCGGGATGAGCAGGATGAACCCGGCGATCGGGTACGACAGCTGCTGCAGCCGGAACTCGAGCAGGTGCAGCGCGTTGGCCGGGACCTGCGTGTGCGGCTTCCAGATCGACATCGAGTCGATCAGGTCGGAGCGGTTGCCGCTGACGGTCACGCCGATCGGGCGCGTGTGCGGCACCGGCATCGGGATGGAGTGCACCCAGGTGACCGACTTCACCTTGAGCCTGTCGATGAGGTCGAGGATGGCCTGCGTGAACCGCTCCCACTGGAAGTCGGGCTCGAAGCCGGAGAGAAGGAGGAACGGCTGGCGCAGCTCGTCGTACGCGAGGTAGAGCTTGAGCGTGGCCGGCTGGTAGTCGGTGAGGTGGTCCTGGTCGAAGTAGATGATCGGCCGGCGGGCGCGGTAGTCGAGCAGGATGTCGGCGTCGAAGGTGGCGACCACCTCGTTGTCGAGCGTTCCGAGCAGATAGGTGCCCAGCTGGCTGACGCCGGAACCCGCGTCGGCGAACCCGGTCAGGCCCGCGACCAGGTTGAGGCCAGCGGGCACCTCCGAGAGGGCCGCGTTGAGCTCGTACAGGTCACCCGGATCGCGCATATTTCAACTCTAAGCCGCCCGTTCCCGGCGGACCCTGCGAACCGGCCCGGAAGGCACACGCCCACAGCGAACACGGCGGCCGGTGCGCGGCAGCGGCTAGATTCGAGGCATGACCGTCCCTTCTCTCTCCCTTTCGTCCGCCTCCGTCGTGTCCCCGTCCGGTGACGTGCTCCTGATCGGCGCACGCGCATCCGGTGGCTCCGTCGACGTGGTGGCGAACTCCGCCGTCGACGCCGCCGTGACGGCCGCTGGCGATGTCGCCGCGCAGCTGCAGGCCGTCGGCTTCGGAGGAGGACGGGACGAGCTGGTCCGGCTCCCCGGCGGCGCCGGTGGGCCGTCGCTCGCGGTGATCGGATTGCCGGAGACCGTGGACGCCGACGCGCTGCGCTACGCGGCGGGCAGCGGCATCCGCCAGCTCGCCGGCACGGCGGCCGTCACCGTCGCGCTGCCCGCGGACGGCGACGAGCAGCTCGCCGCGGTGCTGGAGGGCGCCGCCCTCGGGTCGTACGCGTTCACGACGTACCGTGAGGCGTCGAAGGCGGCCGTGAAGGCGCCCGTCGCAGCCATCGAGGTCGTCGGGACGCCGGGCGACGCATCCGGTGCGGACGCACTCGACGCGCTCGTCGCCCGCGCCACTGCGGCAGCCGAGGCCGTCGCGCTCGTCAAGGACCTCGTCAACACGCCGCCCCTCGACCTCTACCCCGCGACGCTCGCCGACGCTGCGGAGCGCGCGGCCGCCGGGCTGCCGGTGGATGTGCGGGTCTGGGATGAGAAGGACCTGGAAGCGGACGGCTTCGGCGGCATCCTCGGCGTCGGCCAGGGCTCGACCCGCCCGCCGCGGCTCGTCAAGGTCACGTACTCCCCCGCCGGAGCGGCCAAGCACCTCGCGCTGGTCGGCAAGGGCATCACGTTCGACACCGGCGGGCTGTCGCTCAAGCCGCCGACCGGGATGGTCGGCATGAAGTACGACATGACCGGAGCGGCCACCGTGCTCGCCGTCGTCCTCGCCGCGGCCAGGCTGGAACTGCCGGTGAAAGTGACCGCGTGGCTCTGCATCGCGGAGAATATGCCGTCCGGGTCGGCGATCCGGCCCAACGACGTGCTGCGCATCCGGGGCGGCAGGACCGTCGAGGTGCTCAACACGGACGCGGAGGGCCGGCTGGTGATGGCCGACGGCCTGGTCGCCGCGAGCGAGGAGCGCCCGGACGCGATCGTGGACGTCGCGACCCTGACCGGGGCGGCGATGGTCGCCCTCGGCACCCGCTACGCCGCCGTCATGGGCGACGACGAGCTGGTCGGCGAGGTCGTCGACGCCGCGAAGACGTCCGGCGAACTGCTCTGGCCGATGCCGCTTCCCGGCGAGCTGCGCGCGACCATCAACTCCGAGGTCGCGGACATCGCCAACGCCAACCCCGGAAACACCGCGGGAGGGATGCTGCTCGCCGCCGTCTTCCTCCAGGAGTTCGTCGGCCGCACCGGCGATGCTGAGGATTCGCCGCGCATCCCGTGGGCCCACCTGGACATCGCGGGACCCGCCAAGGGACCCGCCTCTCCCTACGGTTTCACCGGGAAGGGACCGACCGCCGTCACCGTGCGCGCCCTCATCCGGTTGGCCGAGGACTTTTCCCGGAAGTAGTAGGGTCGTATGGGCAAGAAAAATTCTTGCCGCAAACAAACGCCTGCCCACGAGTGACCCCTCGGGGCAGGGTCGTGTCACGAATCCTGATGCGCGAGGGAGTAGCTGGGTGTCTGAGCAGAACTTTGACATTGTGGTGCTCGGCGGTGGGAGTGGAGGCTACGCAGCAGCGCTGCGTGCGGCCGAGCTCGGTTTCACCGTTGGGATGATCGAGAAAGACAAGGTCGGAGGCACCTGCCTGCACCGAGGATGCATTCCCACCAAGGCCCTGCTGCACGCGGCCGAGGTGGCGGACTACTCCCGCGAGTCGTCGAAGTACGGCATCGTCACGGAGTTCCAGGGCATCGACATCAACGGCGTGACGGAATACCGCCAGGGCATCGTCGCCAAGAAGTACAAGGGACTGCAGGGCCTGGTCAAGGCGCGCAAGATCACCGTCATCGAGGGTGAAGGTCGCCTGACCTCCCCCACCACGGTGCAGGTCGGCGACGACACCATCGTCGGCAAGAACGTCATCCTCGCCACGGGCTCGTACTCGCGCTCGCTCCCCGGTCTCGAGATCGGCGGCCGTGTCATCACGAGCGAGCAGGCCCTCGAGCTGGACTTCGTGCCCAAGAAGGTCGCCGTGCTCGGCGGCGGCGTCATCGGCGTCGAGTTCGCGAGCGTCTGGAAGTCCTTCGGCGCGGACGTCACCATCATCGAGGCCCTCCCGCACCTCGTCCCCAACGAGGACGAGACCATCAGCAAGTCGCTGGAGCGCGCGTTCCGCCGCCGCGGCATCGACTACCGCCTGGGCGTCCGGTTCTCCGGCGTGACCCAGAACGACGACGGCGTCGTCGTGACGCTCGAGAACGGCGACACGGTCGACGCCGAGCTGCTGCTCGTCGCCGTCGGCCGCGGCCCGTCGACCGCCAACCTCGGCTACGAGGAGGCGGGCATCACGCTCGACCGCGGCTTCGTCATCACCGACGAGCGCCTCCAGACGAGCGTCCCCGGCGTCTACGCCGTCGGCGACATCGTCCCGGGCCTGCAGCTCGCCCACCGCGGCTTCCAGCAGGGCATCTTCGTCGCGGAGGAGATCGCGGGCCTCAACCCGATCATCGTCCCGGATGTCAACATCCCGAAGGTCACCTACTGCGACCCCGAGGTCGCATCGGTCGGCCTCACCGAGGCCAAGGCCGTCGAGCAGTACGGCGCTGACAAGGTGTCGAGCTACGACTACAGCCTCGCGGGCAACGGCAAGAGCGAGATCATCGGCACCAGCGGCTCCGTCAAGGTCGTCCGCGTCGTCGACGGCCCCGTCGTCGGCGTCCACATGATCGGCGCCCGCGTCGGCGAGCTGATCGGTGAGGCACAGCTCGCGGTCAACTGGGAGGCATACCCCGAAGACATCGCCCCGCTCGTCCACGCGCACCCCACGCAGAACGAGTCGCTCGGCGAGGCCTTCCTCTACCTCGCTGGCAAGCCGCTGCACACCCTTTAGTCCGCCGCCGGTCGGCGCGACTGCAATAAACTACTGAACGAATTGGTTTGAAGGAGACAAGCTCATGAGCGAATCCGTCAGCCTCCCGGCACTCGGCGAGAGTGTCACGGAAGGCACGGTCACCCGCTGGCTGAAGAACGTTGGCGACCGTGTCGAGGTGGACGAGCCCCTGCTCGAAGTCTCGACCGACAAGGTCGACACCGAGATCCCCTCCCCCGTCGCGGGCGTCATCGAGGCGATCCTGGTGCAGGAGGACGAGACCGTCGAGGTGGGCACCGCGCTCGTGACGATCGGCGACGGCTCCGGCGGAGGCGAGGCCACGGCCGCGCCCGCCGCTGAGGCCGAGGCCGCTCCGGCGGAGGCGGCTCCGGCTGCTGAGGCTGCGCCGGCTGCTGCTGAGGCCGCACCGGCACCTGCTGCTGAGGCGGCGCCGGCTGAGGCCGCTCCGGCCGCCGCACCGGCGCCCGCTGCTGAGGCTGCGCCGGCTCCTGCCGCGGAGGCCGCTCCGGCCCCCGCCGCCGAGGCCGCTCCGGCCCAGGCTGCCCCGGCTCCCGCCGCGGACACCGCTCCTGCGCAGGCCGCGCCGGCACCCGCCGCGGCGCCCGCACAGGCTGCTCCTGCCCAGGCCGCACCGGCCGCTGCTCCGGCTCCTGCCGCTGCTGCTCCCGCCGCCGCACCCGCTCCGGCGGCTGCTCCGGCTCCCGCTGCTGCTCCGGCCCCGGCCGCTGCTCCCGCAGCATCCGGTGGCGCGCACGCCGGCAACGCCGGCTACGTGACCCCGATCGTTCGTAAGCTCGCGAACGAGCAGGGCATCGACCTGTCGACCGTCACCGGCACCGGCGTCGGTGGGCGCATCCGCAAGGAGGACATCCTCTCCGCGGCTGCCGCACCCGCCGCACCCGCTGCGTCGTCCTCCGCTGAGGCCGCCCCGGCTCCCGAGGTGTCCCCGCTGCGTGGAACGACCCAGCCGATGTCGCGTCTGCGCAAGGTCGTCGCCGAGCGCGCCGTCGTGTCGATGCAGTCGTCCGCTCAGCTCACCTCCGTGGTCGAGGTCGACGTGACCAAGGTCGCGGCCTTCCGCGACAAGGTCAAGGCCGACTTCCAGTCGAAGACCGGCGTCAAGCTGTCCTTCCTCCCGTTCTTCGCTCTGGCCGCCGCCGAGGCGCTGAAGACGTACCCCGTCATCAACGCCACCATCGACGGCGACTCGATCGTCTACCCGGACCACGAGAACATGTCGATCGCCGTCGACACCGAGCGCGGTCTGCTCACCCCTGTGGTGCGCAACGCGTCCGAGCTCGACCTCGCCGGCCTGGCGAAGGAGATCGCGGACCTCGCAGAGCGCACCCGCGAGAACCGCCTGAAGCCCGACGAGCTCGCCGGCGGCACGTTCACGCTGACCAACACCGGTTCGCGCGGCGCGCTGTTCGACACCCCCGTGGTGTTCCTCCCGCAGGTGGCCATCCTCGGCACCGGCATCGTCACGAAGCGTCCCGTCGTCATCTCGGCTGACGGAACCGACTCGATCGCGATCCGCTCGACCGTGTACCTGGCCCTCTCGTACGACCACCGGATCGTCGACGGCGCCGACGCGTCCCGCTTCCTCGTCGCGGTCAAGAACCGTCTCGAGGGCGGCAACTTCGAGGCGAACCTCGGCATCTAGTCACTGTCACGGGAAGACCTCCCGCAGACGCCACCCGGCCTCGCCCCTGACCATCAGGAGCGAGGCCGGTTCGCTTTTCGGGGTGCGTGCGCGATCCGGTGCCACGGACACGAGCGCCGCCTCCCCCCAGCGCTGCACGAGTTCCACAGCGGCACCGGCGAAGTCGTACGCATCGGCGGTCGTCCCGTCCTCAAGCGCCGCCCTGTCCGACGCTGCCACCGGTGAGCCGTCCTGGACCAGCCTGTCGACGCACGCGACCTGCCGCACGCGCGCCGTGAAGCACGTGTGGCGGGCCCGTAGCAGGTGTGTGGCGGCGGCCACCGGTTCGCTGGGCACGACGGAGGACGCTCGCGCTGTGGTGGGTTTGGCTCCCCCGCCCGTCGTCGCGTCTTCAGGCTCTGCTCCTGGCGTGGAGAGGTGTGGCGCGTCGAGCGAACCTGCCGACGCGGGTGGACTGGCTGATGGGGTTGCCCCAGTGGGCGATGACCGGTCGTTCGACGCGGGAGTGCTGGTCGAGGTGGAGGTCCGAGCTACGGACGGTGCACTTGTCACGGAAGATGCACCTGTCGCGGAAGACGTACCAGTCGCGGAAGACGCACCAGCTGCGGAAGACGAATCCGACGACGTGTTCGTCGCCGGATCACCGGGCAGCAGGAGGAGTGCGGCGCCGACGACGATGGCCGGGATCAGCACGATGGCCACCAGCTTCTTCCTCAGCGCCAACCAGGCGCGGAGACGGTCTGCGACGTGCGCGATGGGCCTGCCGTCGAGAAGCAGGTCGCTGAGTTCCGCGGCAGGTTCGAACGCCGAGACCGGGTCCAGCGCCGAGCCCGACACGGAGCGCGCCACCAGCGCACGGGAATGAGGGGCGCACGCCGCCGATATCTGGCCGCTCGAATCGAGGGACTGACGCGGGATGGTGTCGTGGAGCACGTCCGACGAGGTTGCGACCCGTGCAGCCGCAGGCTCGCGGCGGCCCGTGGACGCGGCACGCCCCCTGATCCCGCTGAGGCCAGCGTCGATCAGTTCAGCCTGCGAACGTCGCGCGGCGTCGGGTAGCTTGTCCGCGCCATCCGGCCCAAGGCCACCGAGCGCCCCAGACGGTGGACGCGCCGCGTGAGGTGCGTCCGCCCCCATCAACCGCACCACCCCCGGCTCCACCATGGCCAGCACACCAGTCAGCACCCGCTCCCACACGGCGGTAGGCGCGTGGTCGCCACCGGGGCGCGGCGGCGCGAGTACCGCATCCACCGCATCCAGCAGCCGCCAGCCGCCCGGCGCAGGGACCGCCGCGCAGAGGTGCTGCGCCACCGCGCGATACGCGAGCCGGTCCGCCACGGCGCTCGACTCCGTCAGAGGACCGGCGCGGCCGAGGGCGTCGATGGCCGGACAGCCGTCGCGGCGGAAGACCACGCCCTCGAGGCCGAGGCCGCTCGCCGACCATCCGGCCTCGTGCAGGGCGCCGAGACCGGACGCGACCCCGATCAGGATGGTGGCCGCCTCGTCTGCGCGGATCAGGTGGCGCCGGGCAAGTAAGGCGGCAAGGGTTCCTCCTGGAGCGTGTTCCACGAGGAGCCAGCCCTCCGGCAGACCGCGCGCGACCTCGCCGCCCACAACCCCCACCACGTGCTCCGAGCGGGCGTCGCGTCTGGCAGTGGCCTCCCGCGCTGTCGCGTCCGCAGCACCCACGCCGGTGCGGAGGCAGGCCACCACGGGATGCGCCTGCTCCGGCGCCCGGATCAGCTGCCGCAACTCGTCCGGCTCGGCCGACAGCGTGCCGAGCACCTGCCAGGCCCTCTCCCTCGCCCGGGCGGCAGCGAGGCGGGCGAGGTCGGGCGTGCGGCTCAGCATGGGCGGGCGGGACGTGGTCGGTGCAGTCGGCATGGACCAATTCCAGAGCATCCGGAACCCTCACGACGCGGCGCACCCGAACCCGTGGACAACTCGCCAAACAGCCGCCCTGTGGAGAGCGCGCAAGCACATAGACTTGCTGCGTGGTCGACTATGTCGTCACGGGGCTAAGCGCCAACTCCGTGCCGTATTTCGAGGCCCTTCAACAGCAGCGTGCCGTGCACGCCGATGTCGTTGCAGGCCGGGCGCCCGATACTGTCATCCTCCTCGAGCATCCCTCGGTGTACACCGCAGGGAAACGCACAGAGCCCGACGAAAGGCCGACCGACGGGACACCCGTCATCGATGTCGACCGCGGCGGGAAGATCACCTGGCACGGGCCGGGGCAGCTCGTGGGATACCCGATACTCCGCCTTCCCGAACCCATCGACGTCGTCGGATACGTCCGGAGGCTGGAGAGCATCCTGATCGATGTTCTTGCAGACGTCGGGGTGCACGGTGAACGTGTGCAGGGACGCTCCGGCGTGTGGATCCGCGGGATCCAGCGCGACGAGAAGATCGCCGCCATCGGCATCCGCGTCGCAGAGGGCGTCACCATGCACGGGTTCGCGCTAAACTGCTCCAACGGGTTCGAGGCGTACGACGCGATCGTGGCCTGCGGCATCCGGGATGCGGGGGTCACCTCGATCAGCCGCGTCCTCGGCCGCACGGTCACCCCGGAGGACGTCGTCCCCCTCATCCAGGCACGCTTCGACAGAGAATTCGACACAGGACTGGAGACCGTCGCGTGAGCGCAGCGCCAGAGGGACGCAAGATGCTGCGCCTCGAAATCCGCAATGCAGAGACCCCCATCGAGCGCAAGCCCGAGTGGATCAAGACCAAAGCGAAGATGGGCCCCGAGTACCGCCAGCTGCAGAACCTCGTGAAGGGCGAGAACCTGCACACGGTGTGCCAGGAAGCCGGCTGCCCGAACATCTTCGAGTGCTGGGAGGACAGGGAGGCGACGTTCCTCATCGGAGGAGCCCAGTGCACCAGGCGGTGCGACTTCTGCCAGATTGACACCGGCAAGCCCGTCGACTACGACACAGACGAGCCGCGCCGGGTCGCAGAATCCGTCGCGAAGATGGACCTGCGCTACGCCACCGTCACCGGCGTCGCCCGCGACGACCTGGCCGACGAAGGCTCGTGGCTGTACGCCGAGACGATCCGCGAGATCCACTGGCAGAGCCCGGGCACGGGCGTCGAGATCCTGGTCCCCGACTTCTCCGGCAACGCCGAATACCTCGGCGAGGTGTTCTCCGCCGAGCCCGAGGTCTTCGCGCACAACGTCGAGACCGTCCCGCGCATCTTCAAGCGCATCCGGCCGGCCTTCCGCTACGAGCGCTCGCTCGACGTCATCACGCAGGGGCGTGCGGCCGGGCTCATCACCAAGTCCAACCTCATCCTCGGGATGGGCGAGGAGCGTGCAGAGGTCAGCCAGGCTCTGCGCGACCTGCACGACGCGGGGACGGACATCATCACGATCACCCAGTACCTGCGGCCGAGCCCGCGGCATCTGCCGGTGGCGAGGTGGGTGCATCCGGATGAGTTCGTCGAGCTGAAAGAGGAGGCGGAGGCGATCGGGTTCCTCGGTGTGCTCGCCGGTCCCCTGGTGCGTTCGTCGTACCGCGCAGGGCGACTCTGGGCGCAGTCGATGCACGCGAAAGGCCGCGAGGTGCCGGACGAACTCCGCCATCTGGCCGACGCGTCGCTCGGGTTCGCCCAGGCCGTATCCTGACCGCGAACAACGTCACTGCGCGGGCGGCCGAGCCGGTATCCTTGTGACTATGGCACGCAAGGACAAGTCCACCAAGGAGCCCGGTCGGCTCAAGCAGATGTGGCAGGTCTTCCAGATGACCCGCCGCTACGACAAGCGGGCGGTGTTGTACATCGTGGGCGGCATCGTGGCCCCGATCATCGTCGGCGTGCTTCTGGCGATCTTCCTGTCCGACGGCAACGGCTTCACGATGGCGATGTGGATCCTCGCCGGCGTGCTCGCCGGTGTGCTGATCGGCCTGATCATCCTGGGGCGTCGCGCCGAGCGTGCTGCGTACTCGCAGATCGAGGGCCAGCCCGGTGCCGTCGGCGCCGTGCTGCGCAGCTCCCTGAAGCGCAGCTGGCGCGGCTCGGAGATGCCGGTCGCCGTCAACGGCAAGACCCAGGACGCGATCTACCGTGCCACCGGCCGCGGCGGTGTCGTGCTCATCAGCGAAGGCCCGAAGACCCGCACCCAGCGGATGATCGACGAGGAGCGCCGCAAGGTCACGCGCGTGCTGCCGAACGTGCCCGTGACGACGATCAGCGTCGGACCGGATGCGGACGCCACCCCGCTGCACAAGATCCCGCGCGTGCTCGCCAAGATCAAGCCGACCCTGACCAAGGCCGAGGTCATGGCGATCAGCAACCGTCTCCAGTCGCTGGAGAACTCGATGCCGATCCCCAAGGGCATCGACCCGATGAAGGTTCGCGCCCAGCGCGCTCGCTAGAGCCCGCCCGCCCGCGTACCCCGCCCCGCGCATCCATCGAGCCGGGACTTCTGCACCAGCCCGACCGGCGTGTCGCGTGCAGAGGTCCCGGCTCGATTTTCTGGGTGCTGCGGGGATGGCGCGGTCAGGCCCGGATGAGGACGGTGCCGGCGATCTTGTCGTGGAAGCCGCGCTGGTCGGAGTCCCAGACGAGCGCGGGGATCACGATCGCGAGCAGCAGCGTGCGGACGACGGGACGCCAGAGGCCCACCCAGCCGCCGCGGATCGCGACAACGCGCATCCCGAACACCCGGTGGCCGATGCCGCCGCCGATGGTCGGGATGAACAGGATCTGCATGAGCACGAAGATGCCGGTGGTGGCCCAGCCGTTCACGATCCCGTCGGTTCGGAAGAACGCGAAGGAAATCAGATAGGCGATCGCCCAGTCGATGACGATGGCGCCGATGCGGCGACCTGCACGCCCGACCGAGCCTCTGCCCGTCTCCGGCAATCCCAGTCGTTCACCGGGATAGCGGCTCGGCGCGATGTTGCCGGAGGCGGAGGATGGCGGGTTCTGTGGCACCAGACGAGTTTACCGGCCACGGGTATGCGTAACACGCCGGAAACATTTGCGTCACTCCGGGGAAACTCCTTCCCCGTACGGTGTTGTCTTGGGCTGCAGGTGCAGTCCACCACCTCAATCCATTTTGGGAGTCCTCCGCATGTTCCGTGATTCTTCCGAGGTGCTCAAGTTCATCAAGGACACCGACGTCAAGTTCCTTGATATCCGCTTCACCGATCTGCCCGGTGTGCAGCAGCACTTCAACATCCCCGCTTCGACCGTCGACGAAGAGTTCTTCTCCGTCGGTCAGCTCTTCGACGGCTCGTCCATCCGAGGCTTCGCGTCCATCCACGAATCGGACATGCAGCTCATCCCCGACGTCTCCACCGCGTACGTCGACCCCTTCCGTGCCGAGCGCACGCTCATCATGGTCTTCGACATCTACAACCCGCGCAACGGCGAGATCTACTCGAAGGACCCGCGCCAGGTCGCCAAGAAGGCCGAGAAGTACCTCGCCTCCACCGGCATCGCCGACACCGCGTTCTTCGCTCCCGAGGCCGAGTTCTACATCTTCGACGACGTCCGTTACGAGGTGAACCAGCACTCGAGCTTCTACTCGGTGGACTCCGAAGAGGGAGCCTGGAACACCGGTCGTGTCGAGGAGGGCGGAAACCTCGCCAACAAGACGCCGTACAAGGGCGGATACTTCCCGGTCAGCCCGGTCGACAAGCAGGCCGACCTGCGCGACGACATCTCGCTGAAGCTGATCGACGCCGGCCTCATCCTGGAGCGCGCGCACCACGAGGTGGGCACCGGCGGCCAGGCCGAGATCAACTACCGCTTCGACACGATGGTGCACGCGGCAGACGACATCCTGAAGTTCAAGTACATCGTGAAGAACACGGCTGAGCTCTGGGGCAAGGTCGCGACCTTCATGCCGAAGCCGCTGTTCGGCGACAACGGCTCCGGGATGCACACCCACCAGTCGCTGTGGAACGACGGCAAGCCGCTGTTCTACGACGAGGCGGGCTACGGCGGCCTCTCCGACATCGCGCGCTGGTACATCGGCGGCCTGCTCAAGCACGCCCCGGCCGTCCTCGCGTTCACGAACCCGACGGTGAACTCGTTCCACCGCCTGGTCCCCGGCTTCGAAGCCCCGGTCAACCTGGTCTACTCGGCCGGCAACCGCTCCGCGTCGATCCGCATCCCGATCACGGGCACCAACCCGAAGGCGAAGCGCATCGAGTTCCGCGCCCCCGACGCGTCCGGCAACCCGTACCTCGCGTTCGCCGCGCAGCTCATGGCGGGCCTCGACGGCATCAAGAACCGCATCGAGCCGCACGAGCCGGTCGACAAGGACCTCTACGAGCTCCCGCCCGAGGAAGCCAAGAACATCCCGCAGGTCCCCGGCACCCTCGCCGAGGTCCTGGATGCGCTCGAGGCCGACCACGACTTCCTCCTCGCAGGCGGCGTGTTCACCCCGGAGCTCATCGAGACCTGGATCGACTACAAGCGCGAGAAGGAGATCAAGCCCCTCGCGCAGCGTCCCCACCCGTTCGAGTACGAGCTGTACTTCGGCGTCTGACGCTCTGACGTGCGGAAGGCCGCATCCCTTCGGGGGTGCGGCCTTTCGGCGTTTTCGGGGGCGGCGATGGGGCGAGCCGCGCGCTGCGACCCTCCGACCTCACAGGCCGCCGCTGAGCGGGCACTCGACGATGCGTTTTCCGTCGCTGACGACGATGAAAGTGTCCGGCTCGACGCTGGGCGCGTAGATGATGCCGCCACCGATGGTGTGGCCGCGCGCAGGCAGTCCGGTGGTGAACCCCGGGCCGGCGCCGAAGCAGGTGTAGTTGCGACCGGCGTACTGCACCCGGGTGGGGATGGCGCTCGGCCACCAGTCCGCTGTCGCCTCGTGGACCTTCAGGAGGGCGATGCCGCCGGAGACGACCAGGGCCGCGACGAGAAACGCGGCGATGACGGCGACGGTTCGACGGGGCGTCCACCAGGTCTGCACACCGTCACGATGCCGGTTGTTCGGCAGGAGATCCCGCACGACACGCCGTCGGGAACTCCGCTCGTGCGGAGAAGAGCGGTCCTCAGCTGCACGATCTCCGCTTGAACGGAGATGGCCGCGTCAGGCGGTGGGGGCCGGGCGGTCGGGCTGGCCGTAGAAGGAGCGCTCGAAGACGGCGCGGGCTCGGCGGGTGACGGCGAAGTAGTCCTCTTCGAGGCGGCTGGCGGAGCCGGGCGGGTATTCCATCAGGCGGGCGACGCCGTCGAGGGCGACACGGTCGGAGGGGAGGACGTCGGCCGTCTTGTTGGTCCAGAGGGTCATCGCGGAGCGGGCGCGGGAGGCGAAGACCCAGGCGTCGCGGAGTTTGGCGGCGTCGTCGGTCGTGACGTAGCCGGTCTCTGCGGCGACGCGGAGGGCATCCAGGGTCGACGTGGTCTGCAGGTCGGGGACGGCGGCGGCGTGCTGCAGCTGGATGAGCTGCACGAACCATTCGACGTCGCTGAGGGAGCCGCGGCCGAGCTTGAGGTGGCGAGCCGGGTCCGCGCCCTGCGGGAGGCGCTCGCTCTCTACGCGCGCCTTGATCCGCTTGACCTCGCGGACCGCTTGCTCGGCGATCGACGCCGGGTAGCGCACCTCGTCGGCGACGGTCTCGAAGTCGTCGAGCAGTGCCGCATCCCCCGCCACCCCGCGGGCGCGCAGCAGCGCCTGGGCCTCCCAGGTGAGCGACCAGCGCTGGTAGTACGCGCGGTACGACTCGAGCGAGCGCACCGGGGTGCCGTTCTTGCCCTCGGGGCGCAGGCCCATGTCCAGGTCGAGCGGGAGGACGTTGTCCTCGGTGAGCCTGCCGAGCTCCGAGACGACCTGCAGGGCGGCCCGGTGGGCGGCCTCCTGGTCGTCGCCGAGCGGGCGGAACACGTACATCACGTCGGCGTCCGAGCCGAAGCCGAGCTCGCGGCCGCCGAAGCGGCCCATCCCGATCACCGCGAACTCGAACAGGTCGCGGTCGTCGCGGTTGTCGCGGATCGCCTCCAGCACCCCGGCGATCACGTTCTCGGTGACGGCCGTAAGGCCCTGCGCAAGCTCCTCGATGGTGCTGAAACCCAGGATGCCCGAGAACGCCAGCCGCAGCACCTCGCGGCGGCGGGCGGCCCGCAGCGCAGACGCCGCGGACTCCGCCGACGAGTGCCTGCCGAGGATCGCCCGCGTCTCCTCGCGCAGCAGCGCGGCCGAGCGGGGGCGCAGCTCGTCCTCCGACTCCAGCCAGGCCACCGACTCCGGGATGCGCCCGAGCAGATCCCCCGCGAACCGGGAGCCGGACAGCACCCGCGTCAGACGCTCGGCCGCCCCCGTGGAGTCGCGGAGCATCCGGAGATACCAGTGGGTGGAGCCGAGGTCTTCGCTGAGGCGGCGGAAGGTGAGGAGGCCGTAGTCGGGGTCGGCGCCGTCGGCGAACCACTGCAGCATCACCGGCAGCAGGTGGCGCTGGATGGTGGCGCGCCTGGACACTCCGCCGGTGAGCGCACCGATGTGGGCGAGCGCGCCGCGCGGGTCGCGGAAGCCGATGGCGGCGAGACGCGCCTCCGCCTGCTCGCTGGTGAGCCCGGCTGCGCCGGTGAGCTTGGTGTCCTCGCTCGACGTGGAGGCGACCGCACTCAGCAGCGGCCGGTAGAACAGCCGCTCGTGCAGCCCGCGGACCCGGTGCTTGATCGCGTTCCAGCGCTCGAACAGCTGCTCGGCGCCCGGGGCGAGCCCGGTCGCGCGGGCGAGGACGCGCTGGTCTCCCTCGTCGCGCGGCATCAGGTGCGTGCGCGAGAGGTGCCGCAGCTGCAGGCGGTGCTCCATCAGGCGCAGGGTGCGGTAGTCGCGGGAGAAGTCCGCGGACTCCTCGCGGCCGATGTAGCCCTGCGCGGCGAGGGCGGCCAGGGCGGAGAGGGTGTCGCGCTGGCGCACCTGGTCGTCGGTCCTGCCGTGCACGAGCTGCAGCAGCTGCACCGTGAACTCCACGTCGCGCAGGCCGCCAGGGCCGAGCTTCAGCTGGTAGTGCACTTCGTCGTCCGGGATGTTGTCAGTGACGCGTTCGCGCATCCGCTGCACGGACTCGACGAAGTTCTCCCGGGACGCGCTGCTCCACACCTTCGGGGCGATGGCGGCGACGTACCGCTCCCCCAGGCCGAGGTCGCCGGCGAGCGGGCGCGCCTTGAGCAGCGCTTGGAACTCCCAGCCCTTGGCCCACCTGTCGTAGTAGGCGATGTGCGACTCGAGGGTGCGCACGAGCGCGCCGTCCTTGCCCTCGGGGCGCAGGTTCGGGTCGACCTCCCAGAGGCCGGGCTCGATCGCCGGATCGTGGATGCCGCGCATGGTCAGCATCGCGAGCCGGGTGGCGATGTCGACGGCGCGGCCGGAGCTGACCCCGGCCTCCTCGTCGCCCTCCGCCACGTAGATCACATCCACGTCGCTGACGTAGTTGAGCTCGCGGGCGCCGGCCTTGCCCATGCCGATGATGGCGAGCCGCGTGGCCCGCACCTCCGCCTCGGGGAACCGTCCAGGCCCGCTGCCGCTGACCTGCCGCCGGGCGATGGCGAGGGATGCCTGGAGTGCGGCGGCGGCGAGGTCGGAGATCGCGGCCGCAACGGCGTCGAACCCGTCGACCGGGTCGTCCTGCTCCAGGTCGAAGCTCGCCAGCTGCACCAGCCTGCGGCGATACCGGATGCGCAGCGCCGTCCAGGCCGCCTCCTCCGTCATCGAGGCGAACCCGTCGACCGCGCCGACCGCATCCAGGAGGTCGTCGCGCAGCTCGGCGGCGGACGGGAGGCGGTCGACCTGCTCGGTCAGCGCATCCAGTTGATCCGGCTGGCGCAGGAAGAACTCGGCGATCCCCTCCGACGCACCGATCACCCGCAGGATGCGCTGGGCAGCGTCCTGCCTGCGCAGGTACGGGGCGACGCGGTCCGGTGCTCGGCGCACCAGGGCGAGCGTGCAGCCGAGCGCCGTGTCAGGGTCGGCCGCGACCGCGAACGCGGGAAGCGCATCCTCGACCGGCACGCCGGTGAGCGCCGTCAGCTCGTCGAGCTGCGCCCGCACCGAGCTCAGACCGACGAACCCCGACCGCGCGAGCGTGGTCAGTGAGAGCTGGTCGCGCGGCACGGCGCCTAAAGGATCTCGAGGTTGGTGCGCAGCTCGTACGGGGTGACCTGCGCGCGGTACGCCGACCACTCCTGCCGCTTGTTCAGCAGCACGTAGTTGAACACCTGCTCGCCCAGGGTCTCGGCCACCAGCTCGGAGTCCTCCATCAGCGAGATGGCGTGGTCGAGGCTGGCGGGGAGCTGGTTGTAGCCGAGCGCGCGGCGCTCCGCGTCGCTGAGCGCCCAGACGTTGTTCTCGGCCTCCGGCGGCAGTTCGTACTGCTCCTCGATGCCCTTGAGGCCGGCGGCCAGCATGAGCGAGAACGAGAGGTACGGGTTGGCCGCGGAATCGATGGCGCGGTACTCGACGCGCGAGCTCTGGCCCTTGTTGGGCTTGTAGAGCGGGACGCGGACCAGCGCAGACCGGTTGTTGTGACCCCAGCAGACGAAGCTCGGCGCCTCGTCGCCGCCCCAGAGGCGCTTGTACGAGTTGACGAACTGGTTGGTCACCGCGGTGATCTCCGGCGCGTGGCGGAGCAGACCGGCGATGAAGTGGCGGCCGACCGTGGACAGCTGGTACTCGGCGCCCGCCTCGAAGAACGCGTTGGTGTCGCCCTCGAACAGTGACATGTGGGTGTGCATCCCGGAGCCGGGGTGGCCGGAGAGCGGCTTGGGCATGAAGGTGGCGTAGACGCCCTGCTCGATGGCGACCTCTTTGACGACCGTGCGGAACGTCATGATGTTGTCCGCCGTGGTGAGGGCGTCCGCGTAGCGCAGGTCGATCTCGTTCTGGCCTGGGCCCGCCTCGTGGTGGCTGAACTCGACCGAGATGCCGAGGTCTTCGAGCATCCTGACCGAGCGACGGCGGAAGTCGTGCGCCGTGCCGCCCGGCACGTTGTCGAAGTAGCCGGCGGAGTCGACGGGCTCCGGCCCGTTCTCGTCGAACGCCGACGACTTGAGCAGGTAGAACTCGATCTCCGGATGCGTGTAGAACGTGAACCCGCGGTCCGCCGCCTTCTCGAGCGTGCGCTTCAGGACGTTGCGCGGGTCGGACACCGACGGCTGGCCGTCCGGCGTCGTGATGTCGCAGAACATCCTGGCGGTCGGGTCGATCTCGCCGCGCCACGGGAGGATCTGGAACGTGGTGGGGTCCGGCAGCGCCAGCAGGTCGGACTCGTATGCGCGGGTCAGCCCCTCGATGGCGGAGCCGTCGAAGCCGAGGCCCTCGGTGAAGGCACCCTCCACCTCGGCGGGGGCGATGGCGACGGACTTGAGTGTGCCGACGACATCGGTGAACCACAGCCTCACGAACTTGACGCCACGCTCCTCGATCGTGCGAAGAACGAAGTCGCGCTGCTTGTCCATCCTGCCCCTTTCGTCAGCCTTCCCAGACTAGTGGTTTCCGCACCCGGATTCAGGCGAGGAACGCACCCCAATCGGTGGTCCTGGCGCGTCGTTAGACTGAGGCCATGTCTGACATGTCCCCCATGCCGTCCACCCACCCGACGACGTCGTCGATGCAGTCGCTGAAGAGGGTGCGGACGCGCCACTTCCAGATCGCGAAGGAGGAGGGGACGAAGTTCACCGGCCTGACCAGCTACGACCAGCTGACGGCGCAGATCTTCGACGCGGCCGGAATCGACTTCCTGCTGGTCGGAGACTCGGCGGGGAACAACGTGCTCGGCTACGAGACGACGCTCCCGGTGACCGTGGACGAGCTCATCCCGCTCACCCGCGCGGTGGCCGGAGCCGTCAAACGCGCGTTCGTGGTGGCCGACATGCCGTTCGGCTCCTACGAGACCGGTCCTCTCGAAGCGCTGCACACGGCCGTGCGGTTCATGAAGGAGACCGGCGCGCACGCGGTGAAGCTGGAGGGCGGCGTGCGCAGTGCAGAGCAGATCCGCCGGATCGTGGATGCGGGCATCCCGGTCATGGCGCACATCGGCTTCACGCCGCAGAGCGAGCACGGGCTCGGCGGTCACATCATCCAGGGCAGGGGCGACGGGGCGGAGCAGCTGCTCGCCGACGCGCACGCCGTGGAAGAGGCCGGCGCGTTCGCCGTCGTCATGGAGATGGTGCCCGCTGCCGTGGCCGCGCGCGTCACCGCCGAGCTGCGCATCCCGACCATCGGCGTCGGCGCGGGCCCGGACGTGGACGGGCAGCTGCTGGTGTGGACCGACTGGGCCGGTTTCACCACCGGGCGCATCCCGAAGTTCGTGAAGCAGTACGCGGATCTGCAGGGCGTGCTGACGCAGGCGGCGACGGCGTACAAGGCGGACGTGCAGAACGGCACGTTCCCCGCCGAGGAGCACAGCTTCTAGAGGCTCAGCGGCCTTCCGCCGCGTCTTCCTCTGCCCACTTGGCGCTGTTCTCGCGCAGCTTCTCGAGGGCGTGCTCCGCCTCGGCGTGCGTGTCGAACGGGCCGACCCGGTCGGGAGCAGGAGACAGGAAGCCCTGCTCGACCTGGCCGGTCTTCATGTTGTACCAGAACTTGTGTTCAGCATCCTGGCTGATGCCGTGGTCATTCTCGCCGGTCATAAGCTTGATCCTATGCCCAAGGATTCCGCCGGTCACCTCATTCCCGGACGCGTCACCCCCGAGCGCCGCGTCCCGTCCGGCATCGCCAGGCCCGAGTACGTCGGCAAGAAGGCCCCGGCCCCGTACACCGGCTCCGACGTCTACACGCCTCGCGAGATCGAGCTGATCCGCGAGTCCGGCAGGATCGCCGCGCAGGCCATCGCCCTGGTCGGCGAGAACGTGCGCCCGGGCGTCACCACCGAGGAGCTGGATGTGATCGGGCACGACTTCCTGATCGCCAACGGCGCATACCCGTCGACCCTCGGATACCGCGGCTTCCCGAAGTCGATCTGCAGCTCGGTCAACGAGGTCATCTGCCACGGGATCCCGGACGACACCGTGATCGAGGACGGCGACATCGTCAACATCGACATCACGGCGTACAAGAACGGCTTCCACGGTGACAGCAACCAGACCTTCATCGCCGGCACGGCCACCGAGGAGGTCGTCCTCCTGGTCGAGCGCACCAGGGAGGCCCTGAACCGCGGGATCAAGGCGGTCGCCCCCGGCAGGCAGGTCAACGTGATCGGCCGGGCCATCGAGTCGTACGCGAAGCGGTTCGGCTACGGCGTGGTGCGCGACTTCACCGGTCACGGCGTCGGGGCGGCGTTCCACTCCGGGCTAATCATCCCGCACTACGACTCCGCTCCGCTGCACGACGACGTGATGGAGGTGGGCATGGTCTTCACCATCGAGCCGATGCTCACCCTCGGAACCCACGAGTGGGACATGTGGGAGGACGACTGGACCGTCGTCACCCGCGACAAGAGCATGACCGCCCAGTTCGAGCACACGCTCGTGGTCACCGAACGCGGCGCAGAGGTGCTCACCCTCCCCTGAGCGCGCGCCGCGCATCCCGGTACGGGTAGATTCGTGCCATGAGTTCGAAGAACCAGGCAATTGGAATCGACATCGGGGGAACCGGGATCAAGGGAGGTCTCGTCGACCTCGACACCGGAGAACTCATCAGCGACAGGGTCAAGCTGCCGACGCCGGAGGGCGGCAAGCCGGACGACATCGTCGAGACCACCAAGGAGATCGTCGACCGCCTCGCAGCGGAGGACCCGGATGCGGCCGTCGGCGTCTGCTTCCCGGCCATCGTCAGCCACGGGGTCACCCTGTCCGCGGCGAACGTGTCGAAGAAGTGGATCGACCTCCGCGCGGAGGACCTGTTCGAGAAGGCGCTCGCGCGCGACATCCACTTCGTCAACGACGCGGACGCCGCCGGATACGCCGAGTCCCAGTTCGGCGCGGCGAAGGGAAAGAAGGGGCTCGTCATCATGACGACGCTCGGCACCGGCATCGGCTCCGCGCTCATCTACGACGGCGTGCTCATCCCGAACGCCGAGCTCGGCCACCTGGAGATCGACGGTCACGACGCGGAGTCGAAGGCGGCGTACTCGGCGAAGGAGCGCGAGGACCTCAGCTGGGAGAAGTGGGCGAAGCGCCTGCAGACCTACTACTCGACGCTGGAGTTCCTGTTCACGCCCGACCTGTTCATCGTCGGCGGCGGCGTCTCCAAGAACTACCAGGAGTTCCTGCCGCTGCTCGACCTGAAGGCCGAGATCGTCCCCGCGGTGCACCGCAACAACGCCGGCATCCTCGGGGCCGCGGCGCTCGCCGCTCGTTAGGACGCCGTATACGTTCACCCGGCCGGCGTTAGGGATGCGTTAGGACCCGCATCCCGCGCCCCGCCAGGGTGTGGACTCTCCTCGGTCGCGTCGGATGGCGCGACATCCTGATGGATGGAGAGAGTCGTGCTGGACGTCGTCTACCTCCTCGGAATCGTCGTGCTCGCGCTTGTCGTCGGGCTCGTCGGCCGGGGGGTCGAGAAGCTGTGATCGTCTTCGATGTGATCAGTGCCCTGCTCGCGGTCGCCGCGATCGCGTACCTGGTCGTCGCCCTGGTGAAGCCGGAGCGCTTCTAGTGGTGGTGTGGCTGTTCGTCGCCCAGCTGGCGACGCTCGCGCTCATCCTCACCATCGCGTACCGCCCCCTCGGCGACTACCTGGCCCGGGTGTTCACCTCGCAGAAGGACCTCCGCGTCGAACGCGGCGTGTACCGGATGATCGGGGTCGACCCGGCATCGGAGCAGTCCTGGCCTGCCTACCTGCGCGGCGTGCTCGCGTTCTCGGTGGTCGGCATCCTGATCGTGTACGGGCTGCAGCGGCTGCAGGAGTTCCTGCCGTACGCGCTCGGCCTGCCCGCCGTGCCGGAGGGGCTCGCGTTCAACACCGCGATCTCGTTCGTCACCAACACGAACTGGCAGTCGTACTCGCCAGAGGCGACGATGGGATACACCGTGCAGCTCGCCGGGCTCGCGGTGCAGAACTTCGTGTCCGCCGCCGTCGGCATCGCCGTGGCGGTCGCCCTGGTGCGCGGTTTCGCGCGCCGGTCGAGCGGCACCATCGGCAACTTCTGGGTCGACCTGTTGCGCGCGACCGTTCGCGTGCTGCTGCCCCTCTCGGTGATCGCGGCCGTCGTGCTGATCGCCGGGGGCACCATCCAGAACGTCGCCGGATTCCACGACGTGACGACGCTGACGGGAGCGACCCAGAGCATCCCGGGCGGACCGGTGGCGTCGCAGGAGGCCATCAAGCTGCTCGGCACGAACGGCGGCGGCTTCTTCAACGCGAACTCGGCGCATCCGTTCGAGAACCCGACCGCGTGGACGAACCTGGTCGAGATCGTGCTGATGCTGATCATCCCGTTCTCGCTCCCCCGCGCGTTCGGCACGATGGTCGGCGACCGCCGTCAGGGCTACGCGATCCTCGCGACGATGGGCGTGCTGTTCCTCGGCTCGCTCGCCGCGATGACGGCCTTCGAGCTGTCGAGCGGGTCGATGGAGGGCAAGGAGCAGGCGTTCGGCACCCTCGGCTCGACGCTGTTCAACACGACGAGCACACTCACCTCGACCGGCGCGGTGAACTCGATGCTGGACAGCTACAGTCCGCTCGGCGGCATGATGGCGATGATCAACATGATGCTCGGCGAGGTCGCCCCCGGCGGCGTCGGCGCCGGACTGTACGGGATGCTCGTGATCGCCGTGATCGCGGTGTTCATCGCCGGGCTGATGGTCGGCCGCACCCCCGAATACCTGGGCAAGAAGCTCGGGCCGCGGGAGATCAAGCTGGCGAGCCTGTACATCCTGACCACCCCGACGCTGGTGCTCGTCGGCACCGGCCTCAGCTTCGCCATCCCCGCGATCAGGGCCGACGTGGAGAAGACGTCGATCTTCAACCCGGGCCTGCACGGCTTCAGCGAGGTGCTCTACGCCTTCACCTCCGCCGCGAACAACAACGGCTCGGCGTTCGCGGGTCTCACCGCGAACACGCCGTGGCTGAACGCGGCGCTCGGCACGGCGATGTTCCTCGGGCGTTTCCTCCCGATCGTGTTCGTCCTGGCTCTGGCGGGCTCCCTCGCCGGGCAGGCGAAGATCCCGGCGACAGCCGGCACCCTCCCCACCCACCGGCCGCAGTTCGTCGGCCTGCTGGTCGGGACCGTGCTGCTCGTGTCCGCCCTCACCTATTTCCCCGTACTCGCGCTGGGTCCCCTGGCGGAAGGGCTGCAGTAGACCATGACCACCATCACCTCACAGCGGCAGACGGCCCGCGCGTTCTCGTTCGCGCAGCTCGTCGCGGCGCTCCCCGGAGCGCTCCGCAAACTCGACCCGCGCTCGATGTGGCGCAACCCCGTCATGTTCATCGTGGAGGTCGGCGCTGCGCTGACCACCGTGCTCGCCATCGCTCAGCCGTTCCTCGGCGGTGCGGACAGCGCGGGCGGCCACAGCGCAGGACAGCAGAACCTCGCGTTCACCTGGGGCATCGCCGTCTGGCTCTGGCTCACCGTGATCTTCGCCAACCTCGCTGAGGCCGTCGCGGAGGGGCGGGGCAAGGCGCAGGCCGCGAGCCTGCGCGCCACCAGATCGACCACCGTGGCCAACCGGGTCACCGGCTACGACGAGACGGCAGACCCGGATGCGCTCAGCGCCACGGTCGAGCAGGTCGCGTCGAGCGAGCTCCGGCTGGGCGACCTCGTGGTCGTCACGGCCGGGGAGCTCATCCCCGGAGACGGAGACATCGTCCGCGGCATCGCGTCGGTGGACGAGTCGGCCATCACCGGCGAGTCCGCACCCGTCGTCCGCGAGTCCGGCGGGGACCGGAGCGCGGTCACCGGAGGAACGCGTGTGCTCTCCGACCGCATCCTGGTGCGGATCACGAGCAAGCCGGGCGAGACGTTCGTCGACAGGATGATCCGCCTGGTCGAGGGCGCCTCCCGGCAGAAGACGCCGAACGAGATCGCGCTGAACATCCTGCTCGCGAGCCTGTCGATCATCTTCGTGGTGGTCGTGCTCACGCTGGCGCCGGCCGCCGGATACTCGGATGCCGCCCCGACCGTTCCCGTGCTGATCGCTCTGCTGGTCTGCCTCATCCCGACCACCATCGGCGCGCTCATCTCGGCCATCGGCATCGCCGGCATGGACAGGCTGGTACAGAGGAACGTGCTGGCGATGTCCGGCCGTGCCGTCGAGGCGGCGGGCGACGTGACGACGCTGCTGCTCGACAAGACCGGAACCATCACCTACGGCAACCGCCGCGCTGCCGAGTTCACGCCGGTTGGCGGGGCGGACAGCATGGAACTGATCCGCGCCGCTGCGCTCTCGTCGCTGAGCGACCCGACCCCCGAGGGCGTCTCCGTGGTGGCCCTCGCCGGGCAGCTCGGATACAGCCACCAGGGCGACCTGCGCGGCGACATCGTCCCGTTCACCGCCCAGACCAGGATGAGCGGCCTCGACCTCCCGGACGGCACCAGCGTGCGGAAGGGCGCGGCGAGCGCCGTCGTCTCCTGGGTGCGGGAGTCCTCCTCCGCTGCGCCCGGCACCCTCCGCGACCTCGACGCTGCCGTGGAGCGCATCTCCTCCGTCGGCGGAACGCCGCTGGCGGTGGCGACCAGGGATGCGAGCGGCGTCGCGACCCTGCTCGGCGTGATCTACCTGAAGGACGTGGTGAAGGACGGCCTGGCCGAGCGCTTCGCCGACCTGCGCAGGATGGGCATCCGGACCGTGATGGTCACCGGGGACAACCCGCTGACGGCGAAGGCCATCGCCGCGGAGGCCGGGGTCGACGACTTCCTCGCCGAGGCGAAGCCGGAGGACAAGCTGGCGTTGATCCGGCGGGAGCAGGAGGGCGGCAACCTCGTCGCGATGACCGGCGACGGCACGAACGACGCGCCCGCCCTCGCGCAGGCCGATGTCGGCGTCGCGATGAACACCGGAACGTCGGCGGCGAAGGAGGCGGGCAACATGGTCGACCTCGACTCCGACCCGACCAAGCTGATCGACATCGTCCGGATCGGCAAGCAGCTCCTCATCACCCGCGGCGCCCTGACCACGTTCTCCATCGCGAACGACGTGGCCAAGTACTTCGCGATCATCCCGGCGATGTTCGTCGGCGCGTTCCCCGGGCTCGCTGCGCTCAACATCATGGGGCTGCACTCCCCCGCGTCCGCGATCCTCTCGGCCGTGATCTTCAACGCCATCGTGATCGTGCTGCTCATCCCGCTCGCTCTGCGCGGCGTGACGTACCGGCCGTCGAAGGCGTCAGCGCTGCTCGGCCGCAACCTGCTGATCTACGGGCTCGGCGGCATCGTCGCCCCGTTCATCGGCATCAAACTGATCGACCTGCTGGTCGCGCTGATCCCCGGTTTCTAGGGCCGGATCCAGGAAGAGAGAACGACAACCATGAACGGAATGCGTGGCGCGTGGCGCCACTACTGGGTCGCCATCCGGGCGATGATCGTGCTGACCGTCGCACTCGGGATCGTCTACCCGCTGGTGCTGACCGGCATCGGCCAGGTCGCCTTCCCCGCGCAGGCGAACGGCTCGCTGATCTCGGAGAACGGCACGACGGTCGGCTCCGCGCTGATCGGGCAGGGCTTCACCGACAAGAAGGGCAACGCGCTCGCGGAGTGGTTCCAGTCTCGGCCGTCCGCCGCGGGCGACGGCTACGACGGGGCGGCGTCCTCCGGCAGCAACCTCGGCCCGAACAACCCCGACCTGCTGAAGGCGGTGAAGGAGCGCACCGCCGCCGTCGCGAAGGACGACGGGATCGCCGTCGCCGACGTGCCGATCGACGCGGTGACCGCATCCGGATCCGGGCTCGACCCGCACATCTCGCCCGCGTACGCGCTCGACCAGGTGCAGCGGGTGGCGCACGCCCGCGGGCTCTCCGTTGCAGCGGTCCGCGCGCTCGTCGAGTCTAAGATTCAGGGACGGGACCTCGGCTATCTGGGCGAGCCCACCGTGAACGTGCTCCAGCTGAACATCGCACTGGCGAAGATGGACGAATAGACAATGCCACGTGGCCACCTACGGGTGATGCTCGGCGCCGCGCCGGGCGTCGGCAAGACGTACGCGATGCTCGAAGAGGGCAAGCGGCTGCTGGCGCTCGGCAAGGACGTGGTGGTCGCCGTCGTCGAGACGCACGGCCGCGCGGCGACCGCCGGCATGCTCGACGGCCTGGAGGTCGTGCCGCGCCGCACCGTCGAGCACCGCGGCGTCGAGCTGACCGAGCTCGACCTGGATGCGGTCATCGCCCGCGCCCCGCAGCTCGCGCTGGTCGACGAGCTCGCCCACACCAACGCGCCCGGCTCGGAGCACGAGAAGCGCTGGCAGGACGTGGATGCCCTGCTCGCCGCGGGCATCGACGTGATGTCGACCGTGAACATCCAGCACATCGAGTCGCTGAACGACGTGGTGGAGCAGATCACCGGTGCCCAGCAGCGGGAGACGATCCCGGATGCCGTGCTCCGCCGCGCCGACCAGATCGAGGTGGTCGACCTGGCGCCGCAGGCGCTGCGCGACCGGCTCGCCGACGGCGAGGTCTATCCGGCCGCCCGCATCGACGCTGCGCTCTCCAACTACTTCCGGCTCGGCAACCTCACCGCACTCCGGGAGCTGGCGCTGCTCTGGCTGGCCGACGAGGTCGACAGCGCGCTGCAGCAGTACCGGGCCGAGCACGGCATCGCGGGCACCTGGGAGGCCAGGGAGCGCGTGGTGGTCGCGCTCACCGGTGGTCCCGAGGGCGACACCCTGCTGCGCCGCGGCGCCAGGATCGCCGCACGGTCGGCGGGCGGAGAGCTGCTGGCCGTGCACGTGACCAGCCAGGACGGCCTCCGCGAGGCGACGCCCGGCGCGCTCGCGGCGCAGCGGGCACTGGTCGAGCAGCTGGGCGGCAGCTACCACCAGGTGGTCGGCAGCGACATCCCGCGCGCACTGGTCGAGTTCGCGCGCGGGGAGAACGCGACGCAGCTGGTCATCGGCGTCAGCCGCCGCAGCAGACTCGCCGCGCTGCTGACCGGTCCGGGGATCGGGTCGACCGTGATCAGGGAGTCCGGCGACATCGACGTGCACATCGTGTCGCACGCGCGGGCCGGCGGCCGGTTCTCGCTGCCGCGCATCCGGGGCGGCCTCACCGCGCGGCGGCAGGTCTACGGGTTCGCGCTCGCCCTCGTCGGCGGGCCGCTGCTGACCTGGCTGCTCACCAGCATGCGTTCGTCGGACTCGATGACGAGCGACGTGCTCGCGTATCAGCTGCTGGTGGTGATCGTCGCGCTCGTCGGCGGCATCTGGCCCGCACTGTTCGCCGCGCTGCTGTCCGGGATCACCCTCGACTACTTCTTCGTGGCACCGCTCTACACGATCACCATCAGCGAGCCGCTGCACCTGCTCGCCCTGGTGCTCTACCTGGTGATCGCCGCGCTCGTCAGCCTGGTGGTCGACCAGGCCGCCCGCAGGAGCAGGGCGGCGAAGCGCGCGGCGGCGGAGGCCGAACTGCTCGCGACCGTGGCCGGCGGGGTCATCCGCGGGGAGAACGCGCTGCAGGCGCTGGTCACGCGCACCAGGGAGGCGTTCGGGCTCTCCGGGGTGCGCCTGCTCGACGGAGAGGACGTCGTCTCCACCGACGGTGAGCCGTCGGACGACGAGCACACCCAGAGCATCCCGGTCGGCACCCGCGGAACCCTCGAACTCTCCGGACGGACGCTCGAAGCGGGCGACCGGCGCCTGCTCGCCGCGATCGTCGCCCAGCTCGACGCCGCCCTGGAGCACCGCGACCTGCAGGCGACGGCCAGCGAACTCGGCCCGCTCGCCCAGGCGGACCGGGTGCGCAGCGCCCTGCTCGCCGCCGTCGGCCACGACCTCCGCCGCCCGCTCGCCGCGGCGACGGCCGCCGTCACCACCCTCCGGCAGACCGACATCACCCTTGCAGGAGCCGACAGGGATGCGCTGCTCGAGACCGCGGAGGACAGCCTCGGCAACCTGGCCCAGCTCGTCACCAACCTGCTCGACGTGAGCCGGGTGCAGGCGGGAGTGCTGGCGGTCTCGCTCGCGCCGACCGACATCGACGACGTCGTGCCCGCCGCGCTCGACGAGCTGGGCGTCGGTCCGGCCGACGTGGAGCTGGACCTGCCGGACACCCTGCCGCCGGTCGCCGCCGACGGCGTGCTGTTGCAGCGCGTGCTCGTCAACCTGCTCGGCAACGCTATCCGGTTCAGCCCGGCCGACGCGCGCCCGGTGATCGCGGCCAGCGAGTTCGGCGGCCGCGTGCAGGTACGCGTGATCGACCACGGGCCCGGCATCCCCGGCGAGCGCCGCGACGCCGTCTTCGTGCCGTTCCAGCGGCTCGGGGACACCGACAACGACACCGGCATCGGGCTGGGACTCGCACTCTCCAAGGGCTTCGTGGAGGGGATGGACGGAACGCTCGAGGTGGAGGACACCCCGGGCGGCGGTTTGACGATGGTGGTGGCGCTTCCCGTCGCGTCCACCGTGCAGCACGGAGGAGAGCCAGCGTGAGAATCCTGATCGCCGACGACGACCAGCAGATCCTCCGGGCGCTGCGCATCCTGCTGACCGCGCGCGGCTACGAGGTCAGCGTGGCCACGAACGGGGCGGAGGCGCTCAGCCAGGCCGTCGAGCACCACCCGGACCTGGTGATGCTCGACCTCGGGATGCCCGAGCTCAACGGCATCGAAGTGATCCAGGGGCTGCGCGGCTGGACGTCCGTGCCCATCCTCGTCGTCTCCGGCCGCACGGACTCCGCCGACAAAGTGGATGCGCTGGACGCCGGTGCAGACGACTACGTCACCAAGCCGTTCGCCGCCGACGAGCTGCTCGCGCGCATCCGGGCGCTGACCAGGCGGCAGACCCCCTCGACGGATGAACCTGTCGTCACCTTCGGCGACATCGCCGTCGACCTGGCCGCCCGGCAGGTGACCAGGCGCACCGGCGGCGCGGAGGAGCCCGTGCGGCTGACCCCGACGGAGTGGGCGATCCTCGACGTGCTCGTGCGCAACCCGAGGAGGCTCGTGACCAGGCAGGCGCTGCTGACCCAGGTCTGGGGGCCGCAGTACACGAGCGACACCGGCTACCTGCGGCTCTACCTGGCGCAGCTGCGCAAGAAGCTGGAGCCGGAGCCCGCGCACCCGCGGTATCTGCTGACCGAGCCGGGGATGGGCTACCGGTTCGTGCCGGACCCGGACTGACCCGGCCGGTTCAGATCGAGCTTCGCCACGGTGGTCGCCGGGTCTGTGTCGTCCACTCGGTCGACGATCAGCGCATCCGGTGTGCACTGCCACAGCATCTGCACCGCGCGAACCCCGGCGACGGTGGTGAGCAGCGCGAGTCCCAGCGTCACCGCGAACGCGGCCACCCAGTAGACCAGATTGCCGACGGCGCTCTGGAACATGTCGGCGCGGGCGGCGAACTCGAACGAGTCGACGGGAGGCGTCACGAACGACGGCATCGTGAAGAAGAACCAGACGCAGAACCAGTAGCCGATCGCGACGAGCACGATCACGAGCGCCGTGAGGGCACTCGCCGTCTCGGCGATCCGTCTGGTGTTCGGCTGCTTCGCTGTCACCCTGCCTCGATCCGTCCCCTCGAGTATTCCGGTTGGGCATCCCGGTGGAGGAATGGGCCGGCTGTTACGCCGGGTTCTGTCCTGGTGCGTGAACACCGTGGACGGCCATCTATCTCGGGACGACGTTACCGCCGCCCTCTAGCGGTCTACCCGGAAACTCGGCGAGCAGCCTCAACGTTTCCTGTCTGACCTTGCTCCGGGCGAGGTTTACCGAGCCGGCCGGGTCACCCCGGTCGCTGGTGGGCTCTTACCCCACCGTTTCACCCTTACCGCGGAAGCGACCCGAAGGTCGCATCCCGTGGCGGTCTGTTCTCTGTGGCACTGTCTCGCGGGTTGCCCCGGGTGGGTGTTACCCACCGCCCTGCTCTGTGGAGCCCGGACGTTCCTCGGCGGCCTGCCGAAGCAGACCGACGCGACCGTCTTGCCGGCCCATTCGCCTCCAGACTATCGCAGCGGCTAGAGCTACTGAGTCGGATCGTTCTTGGCACGTGATGTAGGCCCGAAACACGGTCCAGACCGCGATGGACTGGTTGTCGATCCCCGTCTGGCCACACTTGGACGTGAGTGCACACACTGATCGTCGGTCTATCGCTCGGAACAAGGCACGGGACCAACGTTGCGAGGCACATGCGGCCTCGCTACCGTGTAGGTCACCGCTCCTTGAAGTATTGAAACAGCTTGTCCTCACGAATGCTCAGGACTATCCAGCCGCTACCGATGAGTACACCCACTGAGCCTGCCACCAATGTGCCTGCAAAGACCTCGAACAGGGTCTGCTGCAGTCCGTCAGAAAGCGCAGCCACCGCAAGCGCAAGAGGCGTCATGATGATGGCTCCAGCTGCAATCACGAACCCGAGCTCGAATACCGAGATGAGCCAGAGATGGCGGCGATGGAATCCGACATGGAGGAGGGACGCGTACTCCAACTTGCGCATCGCCCCCAGCAACGCTGTGATAGCGATAGTCGCCGGTACAACGAGCACCGGGATCGCACGGGTCAACCGAGTGATGAATCTCTCGTAGCCGTTGAAGTGGCGCCCGAAGGTGCTATTCACCTGCGAGAATTCGGCGGACCTCGCTGCGTCGTCACCACTGGGTAACTGCGTCGCGCTGAGCAGCCGAGTGAGATCCGTGTCGTTCGGCCAACTCGACGCCCAACACTCGTCGAACGTACCGACCGAAAATGACGGCTGGAGAATTGCGTATCCCAGGTCGGACCGGCGTCCGTCTTGAGGAAAGTCGAATACACCGAGCACATTCGTCTGTCCGGATGTTGCGTGAAATGCTTCCCCCGCTTCGAGACCAAGTGAGTCGGCGAGCTGACGGGAGATCAGAACACCCCCTGCGTCCGGTCCCTGATAGTTGTCGATCACCATCCGCGCGAAAGACAGGGAGACGAAAAAAGTTGGGATGGTCGAACCGGGGAGCGCAGCAGCAGATACCTTCGCCTCGCTGGAGCGCAGAGCGCCCGCACGCACAGTTCCAACGTTCAACGCCTCGCATCCTGCGCCCGAAATATTGTTCTCGCTCCGTACCGTTTGTATCGATGCACCGGACTGCGAGAACGCGTCGGCTTGAGACCGCAACTGCCAAATATCTGCCACCTCCAGACCGAGCGACAAAAGCACTGTGCTGACCAGCGCCGCAACCGATAGCCCGAACCGTGACGTGCCCGAGCGAGTATTTCTGACAGCCTCCCGGAAGAGAGACCCAATACCGATCATCGGTAGTCGCCCAGGTCAATCGCCTTCGTGCAACTGTCCCTGGTCGCCGGGTCGTGCGTGGCGACAACCACGATCGCGTGTTTAGTTGCTAGTTGCTGGATCGCTGCGTTCACTGCTTGCGCCGTGTTCATGTCCAGTTGCGCTGTTGGTTCGTCGACAAGGAATAGTTGTGGATCCGTCGCCATGCCTCGGGCCAGCATGAGCCGCTGTGCTTCGCCGCCCGAGAGGTCGCGGAAGAGTTTATGCTTCGCTGTGCCGAGGCCAAACCGAGTGAGCAAGTCGGCCGCTCGCCTTTCGCCCTCTGCCCAGGAAATGCCCCGTGCCAAAAACGGCTGCAGGACGTGGTCGAGGGCGGTACGCCTGGCGATACCATATGGATTTTGGAACACCCAGCTTTGGCGTTCAAGGCCGTCCCAAACGATTTGCCCGGTGGAGGGTTGCATCCATTTCGCGAGGATCGCGAGGAGCGTGCTCTTTCCGGAACCCGATGGCCCCACGAGGGCGTACGTCTCCCCCGGCGTCAATCGCAGGTTGACTCCGCTGAAGAGCTGCACGCCAGAGGAGAAGCGGTGACTCACGTCTCGGAGTTCGACCTGCATCGCTAGACGCAAGGCTTCTGGTTGGGCTTGGTGAGCGCGAGTTCCTCGCCGAGGACGCCGTCCTGCCAAGGTACGACCGATGCGCCCAGTACCGAAGAAGTGATCGAAACCTTGAGGGACCTACCCGACCGAAGCGTGATGCACCCGTCACCTCCGTTGACGGAGTGGATGGCACCCGGAGGCATCGTTAGCGCTCGGACAGATTCGGATAGTTCTGTCTGAATGGTGATGGTTGTTGCGCCTTCCTCCCGTTCGACGAACTGTCTTGATGAGGCAATGACCTGCAGACTTTCAAGGTCACTAATGGGCGTGCCCACGGACATCGAAATCGCCGCATCGACCCCAGACATGCGCCTCGCTCCCCGTACCGCACCTGCGTCCACAGACATGAGCACCGCCTCCGAGAGTGTGGCCTGAGTCACCGCAAGCGGCGTGCCAGCCTGGGCGCCGGAGCCAAGAGCCCCAGGACACTCGGCGACGGCCGGTGCGTCGATGGGCATCCACACGACTGTCGAGATGTCGAGCGCCCCGCCGGCCGGCACCGGAGCTCCAATGGCCTTGAGCGCGGCCGCATAGGCATTAGCAGCACCCCGATCCCACTCGTCATCCTCAGACGTCGGGTGTCCTATTGCTGCGAGCGCCCGCTTTGCAGACGCGGCATCAGCTCCTTCATCACCCAACTGAAGGCTGCGCCATAGCGGAACCTCCGTAGCCAGAGTGAGCAGCTGGACTCCATCGACGCTGAAGTTGGTCTCCCCCGAAGTCAGAACCTTCCCAGCCATGCAGTCCACCGAACTGACCGTTCCGTCGCGCGGCGACGCCAGAATCGCCTGGGCAGTGATATTCAATGCGAGTACAGCGTCTTTCTCATCGCGGAGCGCGGACTCAGACGCGAGTCCCCAGATAATAGGCTGCGGCGACTGCAACTGAGACGGTGCGCTCGCCTGCGTGGCGAAGACGCCGACGAGGACTCCGACTGAAACGCAGGCGACAACTCCCACGACAGGTATGCCGACCGTCGCAAGAGACCGTCGCCGCCCCGTCGAAGCCTGGTTAGTGCGCGTTTTTCGCATAGTTGAGCGGATCTGAGCTACATCCTTCGAGCTCGTCTGAGTCGAAGATTGCTGAAAGGTCGGTGCCGTTCTCGTAGTCGGCCACCGAGTATCCGCTACCTACGATGCCCGTCTCTTTCAAACAGTCCACGACTATCGCCGCCTCATCCTGACGATCGGGATTGCGATTGATCGCGTCATGCAACGCGAGGATCTCGATGCCGTTATCTTTGTTGCAGGCGTTGATGCGGTCCTGATCCACCTCTGGACCCGAGTAAGAGAGCCGACCGTCTTGCCCGAACCTTGCCGACAACCCCAGGGCGGCCAGACAGTTCACAATCTGTGACTGAAAATAGGCATATTCCTGCTCGCTGATCGACTCGTCGGACAGGGCAGTAATCGCCTCGTCCGTCTTGGCACTAGCGGTGGCCGATTCGAAGAGGTCGGCATATGGGCCGGTAAAGGAACCCCCTGACGGCGTTCCGTCCTCCTCGGGGCCGACGCCTCCGGCTGCAGTGCAGCCGGAGAGCGCCAGCACGAGAAGGAGCACGGCGCTGGTGTAGTGCGCTGCCTTCTGCATTCGAGTGCCGATCAGTAGGTGTTCCAGTATGCCTTCTCGACGTTCATGAATAGATCCGGCTTGTGTGCGTACGCCCACACGCCCTTGATCTGCACGACCTGCATGCAGCTGTTCGTATACGACCCGTCACACACCGTCGCGCTGTGCGTCTTAGATCCGTGGTAATAGTTCGAGTACGCCCGTCCGCTCTCGTCTCCCCACTGCCAGGTACCGCCGCCCACGTCCTGGACATGGTTCTTGGCAGACGCCGCACTCACTGGTCCGGCTGTGATGAAAGTTGCAACTGCAACCGCAGCCAGCAGAGCCTTCGTTTTGTTCTTCATCCCCGATGTCTCCTTGCTTCGGTTCCCGGAACGGCGGTCACCGTTCCAATCTAAGGTTGAACATATCAGCAGAAGGGTCTTAAATGGAAGATGACAAGCGTAGCTCCGTGGGTCTGGTCGTGAACTGCTACGTTGGACAGCCCGTCGGATGAATGACAAGAGAGCACGAGCTCGCCGGGTGATCTTGAAGAGAACGAATCGGATGGCTAAGCATGGATTTCCTAGATGCACTCGGAAGCTTCGTGACCAGCGGCGTCATCGGGTTTCTCCTGCTGCTGGTGGGGGTCTTCGCCTGGTTACTGATCAGGGTTGCGACCGGTGCACGGAAGCCTCGTCGGCCCGAGCATCCTTACCAAGACCAAGACCAAGACCAAGACCAAGACCAAGACCAAGACCGAGACCAAGACCAAGACCAAGACCAAGACCAGTGATCGTGGTGTCCGAGGTCGGTCTGGTCCGTCTAAGCATCGTTCCAGCTGTCCTGACCTGGATCGGGTTGACCTGGGAGGGACATCCGCCGTTGAGCTAGGCGGGACGTGTGTCCGGGCTGAAACGGGTAAGTCGCGCCCGACCACGTGACGGTGGTGGTGGTGGTGGCGGTCCGTCGAATGGGCCAGGCAGGTCTGGCCGAGGGGTCCTGCGCGGTGAACTCGCATCCGCATTGGACTTGCCTGTGCGTCGAGACGCGTGTGCGGATCCTGCGAGGGCTGGGCTATCGCGGCCGGTTTCATCGCGGGGAACTGCGACGTACTGGCTTCGACGGCGGGGCGGGTTCTGCGACGTCGCCGGATGTCGTTGCTGCGCGAGCTGGACCCGTTCACCGGCACGGTGATAGGTGAGAGCCGGACGTCGGTGAACCGTTACGAGCGCGATCATCCCGGTTCTCACTCTCGACTGGCGTACTTTGAAGCCCACGCGTCGAGACGGACACCAGCGCCCCCAGCTTCAGCCGGGTTCTACGCGACCTTCAGTGTGAGATTCGCGTGATCAGTAGCAACGCGTTCGCCTAACGGCACTCGACCGCGTTTCGCGCCTGATCGACCGAACAACGGTCGATGCCAGTGCGGCTAGAGCCCGGACTCCTCGTTCCTGATCAGGATGGCGCCGCTGTCCGGGCAGAGCACGACGTCGTCGTCCGCCGCGCGGCGGATGACGGACAGGTCGGATTCGGTGAGCTTCACGTTGCTGCCCATCGAGACGCCGCGCACGAGCAGGGCCGCTCCGATGCCGTAGCGGGCGCGCTGCTTCTCGTAGAGCTCGACCAGGTCGGCGGGGATGCCGGACACGATCGCTTCCCTGTCCTTCGCGAGGGCCGTGCGCTGCGCATCCACCTTCGCCAGCTCGTCGGCCTTGGCCGCCTCCAGCGCCTGCACCCTGCCGTCGAGCTCCGCGCGCTCCGCCTCGACGGCGGCGAGCGCCGCCTCCTGCTCCTCGACACGCTCCATCACCGTTAGCTCGATCTCCTCGAGGTCGTCGCGGCGCTTGCCGAGCGCGGTCAGTTCGGCTTCGAGCGCCTGCACGTCCTTGGTGGAGGAGGTCTGCTGCAGGCGTCCGCTGTCGCGTTCCATGCGCGCCTCGACCACGGCGACATCGGATTCGACGCGCTTCAGTTCTGCGCGGGAGTCCTCGAGTTCGCCCGTGCGGGCGATCCAGCGGGTGCGGAGCGCATCCACGTCGGGCTGCAGCGCTGCGAGCTCGGCGAGCTGCGGGAGGTTCTTGGCGACGTGGTTGAGCTGGTTCAGGCGGGTGTCCGCCGTCTGGAGGCGAAGGAGCTCGTTCTGGTCGGTGGGGCTGGCTTTCACGGTTGTCCGCTCTCTGTGGATGGCTGGTGTGTGCGTGGGGGCGCGATCACTGGAGGATCGCGAAGTCCCACGGGTCTGTTCGCAGGTCGCTGACCTCGACGACGACGCCGGGCAGTTCCTGCCTGAGCTGCTCGGCTGCCGTGTCGAGCCACAGCCACTCGCTCGCCCAGTGGGAGACGTCGAGGAGGGCAGGCCCCCCGCCGACGGCCGCCTGCTCGCGCGCCTCGGACGCCGGGTGGTGGCGGAGGTCGGCGGTGATGTAGACGTCGGCGGCGCGCACAGCGTCCGTGCCGAGCAGCGAGTCTCCTGCTCCTCCGCAGACGGCGACCGTGCTGACCGGCTGCTGGTAGTCGCCCGCCGCCCGGATGCCGCCCGCTGTGGCGGGCAGGATCTCTGCGAGGCGCCGGGCGAGCGCGCCGAGCGTCGTCGGCTCCGCGAGCGTCCCGATCCTGCCGATGCCGGTGTCGCCCGCTCCGCCGGCCGACGGCGCGATCGGCGTCGTGGCGGTGAGCCCGAGCAGCGAAGCGAGCACAGCGGAGGTGCCGTCGGCGACGACGTCGGCGTTGGTGTGCGCCGCGATCAGGGCGCAGTCCGCCTTGATCAGCCGTGCGAGGATCGCGCCCTTGTACCTGTCCTCCGCCACGCTCGTCACGCCGCGCAGCAGCAGGGGGTGGTGGGTGAGCAGCAGGTCCGCTCCCCCGTCGACGGCCTCCTCGACGGTCGCGGAGACCGCGTCGACGGCGAGCAGGATGCGCTCGACGGGCGCTGCCGGATCTCCGGCGACGAGACCGGGCGCATCCCATGCCTCTGCTCCGGAGAGCGGCCAGAGCCGCTCGACGGTCTCGCGGACGGAAGCAAGCGTATGGGGCACGGGATAGAGCCTACTTGCCGAGGGACAGCGCCGCGGTGTCGATGGAGTCCTCCTGCCGGCGGAGCGCTGGCACACCGGCGACGATCGGGGTCAGCAGGCCGATGCCGAGCGCGACCACGACGCCGATGTCCGTCATGCCGAGGTCGCTGCCCGGTGCCACGCCGAGCAGCCGGAACAGGTAGCCCTCCCAGCGCAGCCACGGCAGGTCGGACGAGATCAGGCCGAGGCCGACCACCGTTGCGGCGGCGAGCATCCCGAGGTTGGTCCAGCGCCAGTCCGGGTACGCTCCGCCGGCGTGCAGCAGGGACGGCTGGTGGAAGCGCCGGGTGCGCAGCATCATCTCCGCGACGAACAGCCCGGCCCACGCGGCGACAGGGACGGCGAGCGTCGTCGGCAGGCTCCGGACGACGCTGGACAGGTCGCTCACGGTCGCGGCGAGCACGAACCCGGCGAGCGCGATGGCGCCGCCGACGGCGACCGTGCTCCACCTCCTGCCCAGCCGAGCGCCCAGCGCCTCCAGCGTGAACCCGCCGGAGTAGATGTTCAGCACGAGCCCCGAGATCAGGCCGAGGCCGACGGCGAGCAGCAGCGGCACGGGATACCAGGCCGGGAGCCCGAGCCGGGAGAACGCGCTCACCGGGTTGCTCGCGAAGTCTTCGGCGAGCGCCCTGTTCGACGCGGCGAGCAGCCCGCCGTACGAGATGAGGACGAACGGCGGGAGGGCGGCGCCGAAGGTGGCCCAGAGCATCCCGGTCGCACCCGACGAGGTCGGCCGCTGGTAGCGGGCGACGTCGGCGCTGCTGTTCGCCCAGGCGAGCCCGAGGTAGCTGAAGACGAGCACGGCGCCGGTGATGACCCTCAGCCAGATCGCGTCGGGAGCGGCGAGCGCGGTCGGCAGGTCGACGAAGCGCCAGGTGGCGGCCACCATCACGACGATGAGCACACCGGATGCGATGGTCAGCACCAGCTGCACGCGCGCGACGAGCGCGTAGCCGAAGTACGCGACCGCGATCGCCGCGCCGATCGTCACCACGATGCCCGCCGTCGTCGGCAGCACGGGGTCGGCCGCCCAGCCCTCCGCCGTGAACAGCGTGCCGACAGACGCTCCGGCCAGCCACAGCAGCACGGCGCCCCAGAACAGCCTGGTCAGCAGCGCGAGGGCTGCCGGCACCACGTTCCCGCGCAGGCCGAACGTCGCCCGGGACACCACCATCGTCGGCTGCCCGCTCCACTTCCCGGCGAGCGTGCCGAGTCCGAGCGGCAGGAACGACAGCGCCACCCCGACCAGCGTGGCGACCAGCATCTGCCGCAGGCTGAGGCCCAGCGTGAAGAGGGTCGCTCCGACGCCGACGCTGATCAGCGACGACGTCGCCGCGAACCACAGCCAGAAGAGCCGGGATGCGCGCCCCACCCGCCGCTCCACCGGCGTCGGGTGCAGGTCGGCGTCCTCCACCTCGAACGGAGGGGCGGGCACGGGTTCGTCGCCGAACAGGATGCGCTCCCCGGTCGCCACCCGCGCGCTCGCCACCGGAGCCGCGAGCGATCCGGTGGGCAGGCTCACGTCGTCGGCGTCGTCCACCAGGTCGTCGTCGATGGCGTCGCCCACCGGTCCTGCGACCCCGAGGTCGTGGGCGGCGATGGCGCCGGTCCCGACGAGCGGGAGCGGCACGGAGTCCAGGCTCAGCGCATCCGGATGCTCGACCGGCAGCGGGGCGAGCGGCACGACGGGCACGGGCTCCGAGTCCCGAGGCGCGAGTTCGAGAGGCACGAGATCGAGCGGCTCCGGCCTCCGCTGCTCGGCGGGCGGAATCCGCGCGGACGGTGCGATCCACGCACTGAAGGTCGGCTGGGCGCCGGGCTCGACACGCGGAGTGGGGAGGTCGTCGAAACTGATGAGCTGGGTGGGGAGGCCGTCGGTGTCCGACAGCTCCTCGGCGTCGTCGGCGGCGGCGGCGTCAGCATCCGGCGGGTACTGGATCGGGATCGCAGCGGTCGCACGGGCCACCAGCACGCTCTCCAGGTGCTCGATCGCCGCGAGCGTGTCGTGGGCAGCCAGGTCGTGGCCGACGAGCTCCTTCACCTCGTCGTCGGTGAGGGAGCCGGGGTCCGGTTCGACCTCGTCGCCTTCCATGACGAAAGCCTAGCGATGTGACAGGTCCACACGCCGGTTCGGGGCTACGATCTAGTCGATGAGCGAGACGATCGAGACACCGTACGAAGACCTGCTGCGCGACGTGCTCGCGAACGGCACCCAGAAGTCCGATCGCACGGGCACAGGCACGCGCAGCGTGTTCGGCCGCCAGCTGCGATTCGACCTCGCGGACGGCTTCCCGCTGATCACCACCAAGCGGGTGCACTTCAAGTCGATCGCCTACGAACTGCTCTGGTTCCTCCGCGGAGACAGCAACGTCGGCTGGCTGCGCGAGAACGGCGTCACCATCTGGGACGAGTGGGCAGACGAGCAGGGCGAGCTCGGACCGGTCTACGGCGTGCAGTGGCGATCCTGGCCGGCCCCGGACGGCAGCCACATCGACCAGATCAGCCAGGTGATCGACACCCTCCGCAGCGACCCGGACTCCCGCCGCATCATCGTGTCCGCCTGGAACGTCGCGGACATCCCGCAGATGGCGCTCGCGCCCTGCCACGCCTTCTTCCAGTTCTACGTCGCAGACGGCAAGCTCTCCTGCCAGCTCTACCAGCGCAGCGCAGACATGTTCCTCGGCGTGCCGTTCAACATCGCCAGCTACGCGCTGCTCACGATGATGGTCGCTCAGCAGGTCGGCCTGGAGCCCGGAGAGTTCGTCTGGACGGGCGGTGACGTCCACATCTACGACAACCACGTCGCCCAGGTGGAGGAGCAGCTGTCCCGCGACCCGTATCCCGCACCGACACTGCGGTTCGCCAGGAAGCCGGAGAGCATCTTCGACTACCGCTACGAGGACTTCGTGATCGAGGACTACCAGCACCACCCGGCCATCCGGGCGCTGGTCGCCGTATGACGGTCGCACTCATCTGGGCCGAGGCGCACGACCGCGTGATCGGCTCCGGCGGCGCCATGCCCTGGCACCTGCCGGAAGACCTGAAGCACTTCCGCGCCCTCACCGGCGACGACACCGTCGTGATGGGCAGGCGCACCTGGGAGTCGCTGCCGGAACGGTTCCGTCCGCTCCCCGGCCGCACGAACGTCGTGGTCACCCGTCAGGCCGACTGGTCGTCGCCCGGCGCCGTCGTCGCGCACAGCATCGAGGAGGCGCTGGCCGCCTCCCCCAGTGAGACCACCTGGGTGATCGGCGGCTCCGAGCTGTTCGCGCTCACCGCGCAGACCGCAGACCGCATCGAGGTCACCGAGATCGACATCGCCGTCGACGGAGACACCTGGGCGCCGGAAGTCGACCCCACCGGTTGGACCGTCGAGCAGGAGGACTGGCAGACAGCGGCCAACGGGATGCGCTACCGCTTCGTCCACTGGATCAGGTGAGCCCGGCCACCAGATTCACGGTCGTCGCCAGGATCACGGAGCCGAACAGGTACGACAGCAGCGTGTGCCGCAGGATGGCGCGCCGGATGTGCGGGTTGCCGATGTTGGTGTCGCTCACCTGGAACGTCATCCCGAGGGTGAACGAGAGATAGGCGAAGTCGCTGTACCGGGGCGGCGCCTCCTGGTTGAAGTCGATGCCGCCCACCGGGTTGTGGTAGTACATCCGGGCGTACCGGAGCGTGTAGATGGTGTGCACGAGCGTCCAGGACAGTCCGACGGAGGCGATCGCGAGGAGCGCGAGCCAGGCCTGCGGGGCGCCGTGCACCTGCCGGGCGGCCACCAGCACGAAGACGATGGCGACGACGCCGGCCAGGCTGGCGATCAGCAGCAGCAGGTCGGAGGTCCTGGTGCCCGGATCCTCCCTGGTCGCGTGGCTGCGCGTCTTGTCCGCGTCCATCCGCCAGACGATGGCCCACACCCAGACGATGTAGACCACGCAGGCACCCGCCCATCCCGTGATCGCCGCGAACGGCCACGCGCCGAGCACCCCGGTGATCATCGCCACGAGGACACCGAACAGGACCGCCGCGATCATCCGCAGCCTCGAACGGCCGCGCGTCGTCAGATCTTCCGCCACACCTGCGATGTTCGCACACGCTCGCCGCTGGAGGCCCACGCCACTGCGGGCGCGGCTACGATCGGATGGTGACTTCCGCGCCATCTGCCCTCGCTGCCCTGTCCCCCGACGCGCTGCGCGCCGCTCACGCCGAATTCGCCGCGGCGTACGACGAACTGCGCAGCTCCGGTCTGAAGCTCGATCTCACGCGCGGCAAGCCGTCCGCCGAGCAGCTCGACCTCTCGAACGACCTGCTGCACCTGCCGGACGGCGCGTACCGGGATGCGGCTGGCACCGACCTCCGCAACTACGGCGGAGCGGCAGGGCTGCCCGAGCTGCGCGCGATCTTCTCCGACGCGATGCAGGTCCCCGTCGCCCAGCTCCTCGCGCTCGGGAACGCCAGCCTCACGGTCATGCACGACGTCATCGTCCAGGCGCTGCTGCACGGCGTGCCGGGCGGCGAGCGTCCGTGGGGTGCCCAGCCGATCAGCTTCCTCGCCCCCGTGCCCGGCTACGACAGGCACTTCACGATCTGCGAGCGCTACGGCATCCGCCTCATCCCCGTCCCGCTGAACGACGACGGCCCCGACGTGGATGCGGTGGCCGCCCTGCTCGCCGCCGACGACAGCATCAAGGGAATGTGGTGCGTGCCGGTCTACTCGAACCCGAGCGGGGCGGTGTACTCGGAAGAGGTCGTCCGCGCCCTCGTCTCCCTGCCTGCCGCGGCCGACTTCCGCCTGTTCTGGGACAACGCGTACGCCGTGCACCACCTCACCGACGAGCGCCCGGCGCCGATCGACGTGCTCGCCCTGGCCGCCGAGGCCGGCAACTCCGACCGCCCTCTGGTGTTCGCCTCCACGTCCAAGGTCACCTTCCCCGGCGCGGGCGTCGCGTTCGCCGGCGGCTCGCCCGCCAACGTCGAGTGGATGCTGCACAACCTGTCGGCGCAGAGCATCGGCCCGGACAAGCTCAACCAGCTCCGTCACGTCCAGCTGCTCCGCGATGCGGACGGTCTGGCAGAGCAGATGGAGAAGCACCGCGCCATCCTCGAACCGAAGTTCCAGGCTGTGTCCCGTGCGTTCGAGCGCCGTCTGGCGCCGTACGGCGGGGGCACCTGGACGGCGCCGAAGGGCGGATACTTCGTCAGCCTCGACGTGCTCGACGGCTGCGCGAAGCGCGCGGTGCAGCTCGCCGCGGAGGCCGGCATCGCTGTCACCCCCGCCGGTGCGACCTTCCCGTACGGCGACGACCCGCGCGACACGAACATCCGGATCGCGCCGACGTTCCCTCCGCTCGCGGAGCTGGAGACGGCGCTGGACGGGCTCTGCACGGCCATCCTGCTCGCCGAGGCCGAGCTGCTGCTGGCGAACGGCGACGCCGGGCAGGCATGACCGGCTGGACGGTGCGCGCGAGCGTCGAAGACGATTGGCGCGCATACCGCGCCCTCCGGCTGGAGATGCTCGAGGACACTCCCATCGCGTTCCTCGAGACGCTCGACCACGCCCGCGCGCATCCGGACGAGCACTGGCGCAACCGGGCGGCGAACCCCACGACCACGAGCCGCCTGTTCGCCGCCGTCGCCGACGACGGCCGCTGGCTCGGCACGATGGGCGGCTTCCACGCTACGGGCGCTCCGGCCCCGCACCTGGTGGGCGTCTACATCACGCCGGAGTTCCGCGGCCGCGTGCACGGCATGGCCGACGCGCTCCTGGATGCGGTGATCGCCTGGGCGCGCCCGCGCGGCTCGCGCCTGCTCCTGCAGGTGCACGAGGCCAACACCCCGGCCCAGCGCTTCTACGCCCGCCGCGGCTTCGCCCTCACCGGCAGCACAGTCCCGTACCCGCTCGACCCCAGCACCCGCGAACTCGAGATGTCCCTCCCCCTCCTCCCCTGAAGATCGAGTCCGAACTTATTCACGCGACACGCCGGTGCAGGGCGTGAATAAGTTCGGACTCGATGGTTTGGGAGAGGCGTCAGCGGACGGGGCGGAAGCCGAGCGCGAGGTCGGTCAGGAGGCGGGCGCCGAAGCCCGTTGCACCCTTGGAGCGCCAGGAGTCGTCCGTCTCGGAGTTCATGGTGCCCGCGATGTCGAGATGGGCCCACGGCAGGCCGTCGACGAACTCGTTGAGGAACAGCGCGGCCGTCGTCGCCCCCGCGAACGGGCCGCCCAGGTTGGCGATGTCCGCGATGTCGGAGTCGAGCGCCTTGCGGTACTTCTTCTCCAGCGGCAGCTGCCACACCTTCTCGTCCGTTGCCGTGGCTGCGGCGGTGGCCTGGTCGACGAACGCCTGGTCGTTTCCGAACAGCGCGGCGCGGATCGGGCCGAGCGCCATCAGCGCCGCCCCGGTGAGCGTCGCGATGTCCACGATCGCGTCCGGCTTCTCTTCGGCCGCGAGCGCCAGCCCGTCGCACATCGCGAGCCTGCCCTCCGCATCCGTGTTCTTCACCTCGATGGTGGTGCCGTTGCGGGCGGTGAGCACGTCGCCGAGCTTGTACGCGCTGCCGGAGGGCATGTTGTCCGTGCACATCAGGAACGCAGTCACGGTCGTGGTGCAGCCCAGGTCGCGGAGGGCCGTGAAGGCGCCGAAGATCGCCGCAGCCCCTCCCATGTCCATCTTCATCAGCAGGTGCATCGGATCGGACGGCTTGAGGCTGATGCCGCCCGAGTCGTACATGATGCCCTTGCCGACCATCGCCAGGTGTCCGGTGGGCTCGCCGTTCGGGGTGTACCGGAGCTTGATCATGCGCGGCTCCTCCGCGCTCCCCGCGTTCACGCCGAGCAGGCCGCCGGTTCCGAGCTCGATCAGCTGCTGCTTGTCGAACACCTCCACCTCGATGCCGAATCGCTCGGCCAGGGAGAGCGCCAGCTCGCCGAAGTCGGTGGCGGTGAGGTGTCCGGGAGGCGTGTTCGCCAGGTCGCGGGCGACGTTCGCTCCCCGGGCGCTGACGACGCCGCTCGGGATGCCCGCCGTCACCCCGGACGCGTCCACGCCGTCGGCGAGCAGCTCGACCGCCGTGAGCTCGGTCACCTTGGGGTCGCGCTTCAGCTCGCTGAACCGGTAGCGGGCGAGCAGCACGCCCTCCGCCGCCACCTGTCCGACCCGCTCGGCGGGCACGGAGCCGACGTCGGTGAGTCGCAGCCCGATGCGCGCGGACGACGACGCCGCGCGGGCGAAGGCGGCGGCCGCGTCGCGCAGTGCGTCGGCGTCGATCCCGGATGCGTCCCCGGTGCCGATCGCGTAGAGCAGTGGCGCCGAGCCGGTCGGCACCAGGAGCGTCTGGCCTGCCGTCCCGTCGAAGCCGGCGCGGGAGAGGGCGTCCCTGTCGAGACCGATGGACGCATCCACGTCGCCGTCGGAGCCGACCGTGACGCCGACAGCATCCAGGTCGGAGGAGAACGAGGAGACGGCGTCGAAATCGACGACCCGTTCGGGGACGATCGACGGCACGGGGGTGAACGAGCCGGGGATGAGTTTGTACGCGCTGGAAGTCATGGGGTCAGTCCTTCGAGGTTGCGAGGGTGGTCACGGTGTCGCCCTGCTCGGCGACGGGATCGTCCGGGGACTGGATGTCTTCCGGATCGGACGGTTCGAGCTGCTCGGGCAGGTCGCCAGGGCGGCGCCCGGGCATCCTGCCCGCCGGGATGATCGCGAGGAGAGCGATACCGGCGAGGCCGAGCAGCGAGATGTTGAGCGCCCGGAGGCGTGCGTCGGCGTTCACGGCGACGGCCTCGTCGACCTGCGCGGGTGTCGCGTCCGTGTTCGTCGCCAGGAAGTCCTTCAGGTGATCGTTGGTGACGAAGTTGGCGTCGTCGAGGTTCACCTGCGAGACCAGCGCGGGGGGCAGGGTCGGGTGGTCGGCGAGGCTCGACGAGAGCAGGCCGCCCAGGATCCCGACCGCGAAGACGCTCGCCACCGCGATCCCGACACTGCCGGAGAGGTTGTGCACGAGCCCTCGCCAGGCTCCGACATCACCGGCGAGCTTCTTCGGGGCTGCGGAGAGCAGGGTGTTGAAGACCAGGGCGACGATCGAGCCCTGGCCGATGCCGAGCACGATCAGCCCGACCACCACCACGAACTGCTCCCACTCGTTCCGCACGCTGAACGCGAGGATCACGAGCCCGGCCGCGACCACGATGAAGCCGAACCGGGCGAGCACCCGCGGCGAGAAGCGCTTGTAGAGGGTCGCCACGAACGTGCTGGCCACGAAGATCGACAGCGTGTACGGGATGACGGCGATCGAGGTCTCGAAGCTGCTCCTGCCCTGAACCACCTGGATGTACAGGGGGATGAGGAAGTTGGCGGCCGTGCCGACGAAGAGCATCGACCCCATGCAGATCGTCACGGCGCGCTCCGACCCTGTCGCGAGCACGCGCAGGTCGAAGATGCGCGGCTTCTTCTCGGTCTGCCGCCTGCGCAGCCAGACGAAGAAGAGCTGGCCGCCGATGAGGCCGAGCAGGATCAGCACGGGCGCGGGAGACAGCCCGAGGATGGTGAACGGCGCTCCGTCCGTCGCCAGCACGACGCCCCACGGCTCGAGGCCGCTGAAGCCGAAGCTCAGCAGGATGATCGTCACGGCGGCGATCAGCGCTCCGGTCCAGTCGATCGCGAGGTCGCGTTGCGGCGGAACGACCTTGAAGCGGAAGCTGAGCAGGAAGTTGATCACGCCGAGCGCCACGATCAGCCAGAACGACCAGCGCCAGCCGATGGTGGAGGCGAACGTGCCGGCGATCAGGAGGGCGAGAACACCGGCGGCGGGGATGGCGGCGGCGAGGAGTCCGATGGCGGTCGCCTGCTGCTCGCGCTTGTAGTTGGTGGCGATGAACACCGTGAGCGCCGGGGCCACGAGCGCGATCACGGCGCCGGACACCGCCTGCGCGATGAAAAGCATGGCCGGGGTGACGCTCAGCGCGACCACCGCCATCGCGACAGCGTGGATGACCACCGCGATCTGGAACACGCGCCGGGTGCCGAACCGAGCACCCACCTTCGCACCGAGCAGGATGAACGCCGCCATCGCGAAGGTGCCGGCGGTGATCGCCGTGCCCACCGAGGTCGCGGCCATGTGCAGGTCGGTCGTGATTCCGTGCATCGAGACGGTGAGGGTGTTGACGGCGAACGACGCCTGGATCTGCGTCAGCACGACCACGATGAGCGGAAGCCACGACGTCTTGGCTGCCGTCGTCGGGACTGTGGTAGCGGGTGAGCTCATCGCTCCGCCCTCCTCTGCTGTTCGATTGTCTCCCTGGTGGGAACTGGCTACATTGTGGCCGCGAGGAGGGCGGTCTGTCATTACATGTATTTAGCGGGTTTCAGGCCTCCCCGAAACCGGTCTCGATGAGGGCCGCCAGCGCATCCACTGCAGGCACGCCGTCGTCGTCGGAGGACGCGATCTCCGCCGTCGTTCCCGCCGTGAGACCGAGCGACATGATGCCGAGCAGGCTCTTCGCATCCTTGCCGTTGACGGTGACGGACGCGCCGAAGGTGTTCGCGAGTTTCACGAACTCGGCAGCGGGCCTCGCGTGCAGCCCGTCCTTGTTGCGCAAGACGACCTCGCGCACGTAGCGGCCACCCGGCCCGGCGGATGCGGCAGCACCGGATGCAGGCGCGGCACCGGATCCAGGCGCAGCACCGGATGCAGGCGCAGCACCGGATGCGGACAACGCCGCCTCCGCCCACGCCGACCGCGCGTCCTCCGCCGCCGCGACGACGGCGGCCAGGTCGGCGCCGCTCTCCGCGGCCACGGCCGCGGCGACACCGCCCTCCACGAACGGCACGTCCACCACGGCCACCTGCGCGCGCTGCTCGTCGGTGAGCAGGTCGAGCACCGTCTCCGCCGTCAGCAGCGCCGAGCCGAGGTCGCTGATGACCACGACCCCTGCCCCGGCATCGGCATCGCCGACCGCTGCACTGACCTTCGCGAAGCTCGTCCCGATCCCGCCGTCGTCCGTCCCTCCGGCGGCGACGAACCGCACGGACGGCGCCATCTGCCCGGCCAGGGCGACGACCCCCTCCGCCAGTTGCACGCTGTGCGAGACGAACACGATCCCGACGCGCTCAGTCATCGGCTGCCGCCTCCGCCGCAGCGCGCAGCAGCAGCGCGGTCGACTGCGCACCAGGGTCCCGGTGCCCGGCAGACCGCTCCCCGAGGTAGCTCGCGCGCCCCTTGCGGGCGACGAGCGGCTCGGTCGCGACGGCTCCGGCCTCCGCGGCATCCGCGGCCTCGCGCAGGACGTCGGCGGCAGATGCCCCGGCCTCCTGCGCCGCCCTGGCCGCATCGACCGCGGGCGTCCAGGCGTCGATCATGGTCTTGTCGCCGACCTCGGCCTTGCCGCGCGACACGATGCCGTCGCGGGCGGCGGCGAGCACGGCGACCAGCGTCGCAGCGTCGATCTCCGTCGCGTCGCCGATCGGGTCCCCCGCCTTCAGGAACGCCGTGCCGTAGAGCGGGCCGGATGCGCCGCCGACGGTGGAGATGAGGGTCATGGCGATCGACCGGAACGCCGCGTTCGGCGTCGCGTCGTCAGGCAGCTTCCCGAGCGCATCCACCACGGCGCGCATGCCGCGGTCCATGTTCTCGCCGTGGTCGCCGTCGCCGATTTCGCGGTCGAGCGTGTTCAGCTCGTGCTTGTGCTCGGCGATGACCGCCGCAGCGGCCGTCATCCAGGCCTTCACCCAGTTCGTGTCGAGCGCCATGAGCGCCTCCTCTCCTCGTCGATTCTCTAGAGTCCCCAGCGGAGTGCGGCGGTGTGCACCGGCGCATCCCAGAGGGCCGTCAGTTCGTCGTCCAGCTTCAGCACCGAGATGGATGCGCCCTGCATCTCCAACGAGGTGACCAGGCTGCCGACCAGGGAACGGCCGAGCGTGATGCCGCGTTCGTCCAGGATCTGTGCAGCGCGCCGGAACACGATGTACAGCTCGGACAGCGGGGTGCCGCCCATCCCGTTGACGAACAGCAGCACCGAGTCGCCGGAGGAGAACGGCAGATCATCGAGGATCGCCGCCATCATCCTGTCCACCAGCGCGTCGGCCGGCTGCACCTTCACCCGCTCGCGGCCCGGCTCGCCGTGGATGCCGACACCGAACTCGATCTCGTCGTCCGAGAGGTCGAAGCCCGGCTCTCCGGCGTGCGGGACCGTACCCGCGGAGAGCGCGAGTCCGATCGACCGGACGTTGGCGTTCACCCGCTCGGCGATGGCGGTGACCCCGGCGAGGTCGTCTCCTCGCTCGGCGGCGGCTCCGGCGATCTTCTCGACGAGCACGGTTCCGGCCACACCGCGACGGCCCGCCGTGTAGAGGGAGTCCTGCACGGCGACGTCGTCGTTGGTGACCACCGAGGTGACCGTGATGCCCTCTGCGGCGACCAGGTCGGCCGCCGTCTCGAAGTTCAGCACGTCCCCTGTGTAGTTCTTGACGATGTGCAGCACCCCGGCCCCGCCGTCGGCCGCCTTGGTGGCCTCGACGATCGGCATGGGCGTCGGGGACGTGAAGACCTCGCCGGGGACGGCGGCGTCCAGCATCCCCTTGCCGACGAATCCGGCGTGGAGGGGTTCGTGACCGCTTCCGCCGCCGCTGATCAGGCCGACCTTGCCCTGCACAGGACCATCGGCCCTGGACACGAAACGCGGGTCGTGGGACACCTTAACGATGTCCGAGTGAGCTCGGGCGAATCCGTCGAGGGATTCGTCCACGACGTCGGGTACGCCGTTGATGAGCTTCTTCATCGAAACCCTTTCCACTGCTGTCAGTGCGTCGCCGCTATCCATTCCTCGAGCTTCGCGGCCGCAGCCCCGGAGTCGATCGCTTCGGCGGCGATCGCCATTTGCGAACGGAACCGATCCAGGATGGCTTCCTGAACCCTCGACGGGTCGGACGCGAGCTCGTATGCCACGAGCCCTGCCGCCGCGTTGAGCAACACGATGTCGCGCACGGGGCCTGTCTCGCCCGCCAGCACGGCACGTACGACGCCGGCGTTGTACGCGGCGTCCTTTCCGAGCAGATCGCTCATCTTCGCGCGCGGGATGCCCAGATCGCGCGGATCGATGTCGTGCTCGGTGACGAGGCCCCTGGAGACCTCCCAGACATGGCTGTGGCCGGTGGTCGACAGCTCGTCGAGGCCGTCGTCCCCGCGGAAGACCAGCGCCGTCGCCCCTCGGGTCTGGAAGACGCCGACGAACAGGGGAACGCGGTCGAGCGTCGCGACGCCGACGGCGGACGCTTCCGGCCTGGCAGGGTTGCAGAGCGGGCCGAGGTAGTTGAAGACGGTGGGGACGCCGAGCTGGGCGCGCACGGGCGCCGCATTGGCGAATCCGGGGTGGAAGGCGCTCGCGAAGGCGAAGGTGATCCCTGCGCGTTCGAGCACGTCGGCGACCTTCTCCGCGGGAAGCGTGAGGTCGATCCCGAGCGCCGCGAGCACGTCGGACGACCCGGAGGACGAGCTGGCCGCCCTGTTCCCGTGCTTGATCACGGGCACACCGGCCGCGGCGGCGACGATGGATGCGGTGGTCGACACGTTCACGGTGCCGAACCTGTCGCCTCCCGTGCCGACGATGTCGAGCGCCATCGGGTCAACGGGGAGGGCGACCGCGTGGTCGAGGATCGCATCCCGGAACCCGACGATCTCGTCGACGGTCTCGCCTTTCGCACGCAGCGCGATGAGGAATCCGGCGACCTGGGCCTCCGTCGCCTCGCCGGTCATGACCTGGTCCATCGCCCACGCCGCGTCCGCCACGCTGAGGTCTTCTCCGGCGAGAAGCGTGGTGAGCACGGACGACCAGGACTGCATTTCCGACATGTACCGATCCTACTGAGCGGGCGACCAGGTGCGACAACCCGCGTGGAACCGGCGAATTTAGGGCATCCTAACCAAATTTAACCCCCATTCCGGCCTGTCGGATGAGAAAACCACGGCTTCTTTTCAGCCATAATGGTTACCGTGACGAGCACCTCAATATCTCCTACGGCGAGTGCGCCTACGATCAACCGGCCCAATGTCGTGGCCGTCGGCACCATTGTCTGGCTGGGCAGTGAGGTCATGTTCTTCGCGGGCTTGTTCGCGATCTACTTCACCCTCAAGTCCACGTCTCCCGACCTGTGGGCGGCCGAGACGGCGCACCTCAACATCCCGTACTCGCTGACGAACACGATCATCCTGGTCGCCAGTTCGTTCACCTGCCAGTTCGGCGTGTTCGCGGCGGAGCGCCTGCAGCCGCGCGCCACGGGCTGGAGCCCGGTCAAGTGGGGCATGGTCGAGTGGTTCACGCTCTCATACGCGCTCGGCGCGATCTTCGTCTCCGGGCAGATCCTCGAGTACGCGACGCTCGTCTCCGAGGGCATCTCCCTCAGCTCCAACGCATACGGGTCGGCGTTCTACCTGACCACCGGCTTCCACGGCCTCCACGTCACGGGCGGCCTCATCGCGTTCCTCCTCGTCATCGGCCGCGCGTTCGCGGTCAAGACCTTCGGCCACAAGGAGGCGACGAGCGCCATCGTCGTCTCGTACTACTGGCACTTCGTCGACGTCGTGTGGATCGGACTGTTCGCGGTCATCTACATCATCAGATAGAACAACAGGAGCTGACCCCACCACCATGCGTCCGAATATCCGTACCAAGACGAAGACAGTCCGCAAGGGCGGCCGTCGTCATCCCCTCGCCACCGTCGCGCTGATCGCCGTCGGCCTCGGCCTCACCGGAGGCGCGTACGCGGCGTTCAACACGACCACCGCCTCCGCAGAGACCCAGCAGGTCCAGGCCGCGTCCCAGGACACGGTCGACCAGGGCAAGAAGCTCTTCCAGTCGAACTGCGCCACCTGCCACGGCCTCGACGCCCAGGGAACGGTCAACGCGCCGAGCCTCATCGGCGTCGGAGCAGCGTCCGTCGACTTCCAGGTCGGCACCGGCCGCATGCCGATGCAGATGCAGGGCCCGCAGGCGCCCGAGAAGCCGGTCCAGTTCACCGACGAGCAGGTCAAGCAGCTCGCGGCGTACGTCGCCTCCCTGGCTCCCGGCCCGTCCATCCCGGAGCAGAAGTACCTCGACGGCAAGGGCGACGCCGCGAACGGCGCAGAGCTCTTCCGCATCAACTGCGCGATGTGCCACAACGTGGCCGGCGCCGGTGGTGCACTCACCGAGGGCAAGTACGCTCCCCCGCTCACCGGCGTGAGCGCCCAGCACATCTACGAGGCCATGGTCACCGGTCCGCAGAACATGCCCGTGTTCAACGACCTCAACATCACGCCCCAGGGCAAGGCCGACATCATCACGTACCTCAAGTACATCCAGAACAACCCGTCGCCCGGCGGCTTCGAGCTCGGTTCGCTCGGCCCGGTCGCGGAGGGTCTCTTCCTCTGGATCTTCGGACTCGGCGCCATCGTCGCGCTGACCGTCTGGATCACGGCGAAGTCGAACTAGCCGGTACTCGGGACATGTCACAGCGTAAGAAGGAGAACAATGGCACACGACGATAACAGCGGTCACGAGCTGACCTCTGCCAGTTCGTCAGCCGTCGACGTGCACAGGACGGGCGACCCGGGAACGGCGCTGATCATCCGCGACGAGCTGGAGAACCCCGGCTTCCCGCCGCACCGGCCACGCGTCACCGACCTCGACCCGAAGAAGGAGCGTCGGGCAGAGCGGACCGTCTACACGCTGTTCTACCTGTCGATCGTCGGAAGCGTCTGGGCCGTCGCGGCGTACATGGCCTTCCCGATCAACGACAACGACCCGGGCTCCGTCCGTCTGAACAACCTGTTCATCGGTGTCGGGATCGCGCTCGCCCTCCTCGCCATCGGTATCGGCGCCGTGCACTGGGGCAAGGCCCTCATGCACGAGAAGGAGGGTGTCGACCTCCGTCACCCGGTCCGCGGATCGGAGACCACCACCGAGCGCGCGGCCGAGATCTTCCGCCAGGCAGACGAGGAGTCCGGCTTCAGCCGTCGCGTCCTCGTCCGCAACAGCCTGATCGGCGCGCTCATCGCCTTCCCGCTCCCGGCCGTCGTGCTCTTCCGCGGACTCGCTCCGCAGAACGAGGACCCGGTGGAGCTGCTCTCGCAGACGATGTGGGCCAAGGGCACCCGCCTCACCCGTGACCCGTCCGGCACGCCCATCAAGGCCGCGGACGTCACGCTCGGCAGCGCCTTCCACGTCATCCCCGAGGGGCTGAACGAGAAGGAGAACCGTCTCGAGGAGAAGGCAAAGGCCGCTGTCCTCCTCATGCGCCTCAAGCCCGAAGACCTCCACGTCTCCAAGGGCCGCGAGGACTGGAACTACGACGGAATCGTCGCGTACTCCAAGATCTGCACGCACGTCGGGTGCCCCGTCGCACTCTACGAGCAGCAGACCCACCACCTTCTGTGCCCGTGCCACCAGTCGCAGTTCGACATCACGCACGAGGCCGAGGTGATCTTCGGCCCGGCCAAGCGTCCGCTGCCGCAGCTGCCGATCACCGTGGACGCCGATGGCTATCTGGTCGCTCGCAGCGACTTCACCGAGCCTGTCGGCCCGAGCTTCTGGGAGCGTCATTGAGCACCACGACCGCCGCACCTGCCGCGGCACAAGCACCGGCCAAGAAGGGCGGGTTCACGGCAGCAGCCGCGAACTACCTGGAAGACCGCACCAGCATCTCGGGCGCCGTCAAGGAGTTCGGTCGCAAGATCTTCCCCGACCACTGGTCCTTCCTCCTCGGTGAGGTCGCCCTCTACTCGTTCATCGTCATCCTGCTCTCCGGAACGTTCCTGACGTTCTTCTTCCAGGCGTCGATGGCCGAGGTCGTCTACCACGGCTCGTACGTCCCGCTGAAGGGCGTCGAGATGTCGGCCGCGATGTCGAGCACGCTCAACATCTCGTTCGAGATCCGCGGTGGACTGCTCATGCGCCAGATCCACCACTGGGCCGCTCTGCTCTTCGTCGCCGCCATCGGCCTGCACATGCTCCGCATCTTCTTCACGGGTGCGTTCCGCAAGCCGCGCGAGCTCAACTGGGTGATCGGCTTCGTGCTCTTCATCCTCGCGATGGCAGAGGGCTTCACCGGATACTCGCTCCCCGACGACCTGCTCTCGGGCAACGGCCTCCGCATCATCGACGGTCTGATCAAGGGTCTCCCCGTGGTCGGCACCTGGATCTCGTTCCTCCTCTTCGGCGGCGAGTTCCCCGGCACCGCGATCGTCGGACGTCTGTACACGCTGCACATCCTGTTGCTGCCTGCGCTGGTGCTCGCGTTCATCGCGCTGCACCTGATGTTCGTGGTCATCCACAAGCACACCCAGTACGCGGCTCCCGGCCGCACGCAGGGCAACGTGGTCGGCTACCCGGTCCTCCCGGTCTACGCGGCCAAGGCCGGCGGATTCTTCTTCATCGTGTTCGGTGTCGTCGCCCTCATGGCGTCGTTCTTCACCATCAACCCGATCTGGAACTACGGCCCGTACGACCCGTCACCGGTCTCCGCGGGAACACAGCCTGACTGGTACATCGGCTTCGCCGACGGCGCTCTGCGTCTGGTGCCACCGGGCTGGGAGTTCGTCTGGCTGGACCGCACCTGGTCGTTCAACATCATCGTGCCCGTCGCGATCCTGGGTCTGTTCATCGTGACCGTCCTGATCTACCCCTTCATCGAAGCGTGGATCACGGGCGACAAGCGCGAGCACCACATCCTGGACCGTCCGCGCAACGCCGCCACCCGCACCGCCATCGGCGCGGCCGGTGTCACGTTCTACGCGGTCTTCTGGGCGGCGGCCAGCTCGGACATCATCGCGACGCACTTCAAGCTCACGATGGAGGGCGTCATCCACGCCCTGCAGGCCCTGCTCATCCTCGGCCCGATCATCGCCTACTTCGTCACGAAGCGCGTCTGCCTCGCGCTGCAGAAGAAGGACCGCTCGATCGCGCTGCACGGCTACGAGTCCGGCCGCATCGTCAAGCTCCCCGGTGGCGAGTTCATCGAGGTGCACGAGCAGCTCGACGAGTACGAGCTGTGGCGCCTGGTCAGCTTCGAGAGCTACGAGCCGCTGATGATCCGCCCGAACAGCAAGGGCAAGATCACGGTCGGCAACCGGATGCGCGCAAGCATGTCCCGCTGGTTCTTCGAGGACAGGATCGTCCCGCCCACCAAGGGCGAGCTCGAGTCCGGCCACGAACACCACTGAGCCGCACCAGCTCCCCCGACGTGAAAGCGCCGGCCGCGATCTTCGCGCCGGCGCTTTCGCGCATCCAGACGAGAGGCCGAGAATGAGCACGACCGACGGCGATCCGCTGTCCCGGCTGGCGGACTGGCTGCGCTGCACGGTCTGCGCGGAGCCGCTGGAGCCCGCTGGACGTCTCAGACTCGCCTGCGCGCGTGCTCATAGCTTCGACGTGAACAAACGCGGCTACGTGACGCTCCTGCCCGCGGGAACCAAAGTGCAGGGCGACAGTGCCGCCATGCTCGACGCCCGGGATGCGGTGCTCGAGAGCGACACGTACGCCGCGGTCGCCGCGGCGGTGGCACACGCGTCGACCGGCCCCCGCATCCTCGACGCCGGAGCGGGCACCGGCTACTACCTCCGGGCAGCGCTGGCCGAGCATCCGGCGGCGCACGGGCTCGCGATGGACCTCTCCCCCGCCGCCGTCGCCCGTGCCGCCCGCAGCTCCGACCGGATCGACGGACTGGTCGCCGACACCTGGCAGCCGCTCCCGGTGCGCACCGGCGCGGCCGACACGGTGCTCGACGTGTTCGCCCCGCGCAACCTCCCCGAGTTCCACCGGGTGCTCCAGCCGGGCGGCACGCTCGTCGTCGTGGTGCCCCGGGCCGATCATCTGGCCGAGCTGCGCACCACCGGCGCCATGCTCGACATCCCCGCCGACAAGGCGGACGACCTGATCGCGTCCGCAGAGCCCCTGTTCGCCCTCCAGACGCGCGAACACGTGGCCCAGGCTCTGACACTCGACGACGCTCTGCGCGCGGCCCTGGTCGGCATGGGACCCTCCGCACACCACGGGAGCGCCTCCCCCGTCGAGGATGTGGAGACGGCGACCCTCTCCGTCGACGTCCTCCGCTTCACGCGACGCTAGCCGCCGCTAGCCGCCGCTCGCCCCGCGGCGCTCGACGCGCTTCCGGTCGTCGTCGTGCGCATCCCGGAGTGCCGCTATGGCGCGCGCCGTCGTGCGCTCGCCTGGGTTCACCACCGCGACCCAGCCGTATGCGCCGTACAGCGGATGCGGCAGGAACACGTCGGTCTCGCCATAGTCGACCGACTCGGCGTCGATGTCCTCCGGCGCGGAACCGACGAGCTCGGTGAAGAGACGCGGCCCCGTGTGGAGGTTCAGCCTCCACCGGTCGGGCTCGGACAGCCGGGAGGCGGTGTCGTCCGGGTAGTCCTTCGTGACGATGGTGGCGTACGGCTGTCTGTTCTGCGGCACCGCGCCATCCGGGGCGTAGTAGAAGTAGTGGTCGCCCCAGGACAGCTCCGGATGCTCGCTCCCCGGTTGCGGCGCCAGCTCCAGCACCCCGGGCAGACTCCGGAGTTCGGTGAGGATCAGCTCCATGCTCATGCTCCCAGTCTTGCGCGTCCCGCCGGGAACGCGGAAGCGCCGCACCCCGAACGGGATGCGGCGCTCCGTGCGTGCCGGCGCGTGCCGATGACTCAGCGCGCGAAGTATCCGCGGTAGTACTCGTAGGTCCAGCCGACGATGCAGATGAGCGCGAAGGCCACACCGATGAAGCAGATCCAGAAGCCGACCGCGAGGCCGAGCATCACGAGACCGGCGCCGAAGGCGAGGGCCACCGGCCACCAGCTCCACGGGCTGAAGTGCCCGAGCTCCGGGTCGCCGTCGTCGATGTTGGCATCGAGGCGGTCCTCCGGGAGCTCGCCGCCCTGCGAGGCGTGCGAACGGCCGACGTAGAAGGCGATGAAGGCGGCCAGGATCGCGCTCAGCAGCAGCGCGACGGTGCCGACCCACTCGACCTTCATGTGCATCGGGTCAAGCAGGCTCCACACCGTGTACACGATGGCGGAGAGCAGGAAGAAGATCGACAGAATCCAGAAGAGGATCGCGTTGGCTCTCATGGGTTACTTCACCTCGTTGTTCGCGATGTCGAGCACGGGGGCGTCAGGAGCGTCCTTCGCACCGCCGACACCGATCGGGATGCCGGCCTCCGGGTGGTTCAGGTCGAACGCGGGAGACTCCGAACGGATGCGCGGGATCGACGTGAAGTTGTGACGGGGCGGCGGGCAGCTGGTGGCCCACTCGAGCGAGCGGCCGTAGCCCCACGGGTCGTTAACCGTGACCTTGGGCGCATTGCGCGCCGTGAGGTACACGTTCACGAAGAACGGAATCATCGAGACGGCCAGGATTCCGGCGCCGATGGACGACAGCTGGTTCATCCAGGTGAAGCCGTCGGACGGCAGGTACGTGGCGTACCGACGCGGCATGCCGACGACACCCAGCCAGTGCTGCACGAGGAACGTGGTGTGGAAGCCGATGAACAGCAGCCAGAAGTGCCACTTGCCGAGGCGGTCGTTGAGCATCTTGCCGGTCCACTTCGGCCACCAGAAGTAGAAGCCGGCGAACATCGCGAACACGACGGTGCCGAAGACCACGTAGTGGAAGTGCGCGACGACGAAGTACGTGTCGGACACGTGGAAGTCGAGCGGCGGGGACGCCAGGATGACACCGGTGAGACCACCGAACGTGAAGGTGATCAGGAAGCCGATCGACCACAGCATCGGAGACTCGAACGTGAGCGAGCCACGCCACATGGTGCCGATCCAGTTGAAGATCTTCACGCCGGTCGGGACCGCGATGAGCATCGTCATCAGCGAGAACCAGGGCAGCAGGACCGAGCCGGTCACGTACATGTGGTGCGCCCACACGGTGACGGACAGGGCGGCGATGGCGATCGTCGCGTAGATGAGGGTCTTGTATCCGAAGATCGGCTTGCGGCTGAACACCGGGAAGATCTCGGACACGATGCCGAAGAACGGCAGCGCGATGATGTAGACCTCCGGGTGACCGAAGAACCAGAACAGGTGCTGCCAGAGCAGGGCTCCGCCGTTGGCCGCGTCGTAGATGTGCGCGTCGAAGACACGGTCGGCCGCGAGCGCGAACATGGCGGCGGCGAGGACCGGGAAGGCCATCAGCACGAGGATCGAGGTGACCAGCGTGTTCCAGGTGAAGATCGGCATGCGGAACATGGTCATGCCGGGGGCGCGCATCGTGATGATGGTGGTGATGAAGTTCACGGCGCCGAGGATCGTTCCGAAGCCGGACAGACCGAGGCCGACCACCCACAAGTTGCCGCCGATGCCTGGTGAGAACGTGGTACTCGATAGTGGCGCGTACGCGAACCAGCCGAACGATGCCGCACCCTGCGGGGTGAGGAAGCCGGCGACCGCGATCAGCGATCCGAAGGAGTAGAACCAGTACGCCAAGGCGTTCAGACGCGGGAACGCGACGTCAGGAGCACCGATCTGCAACGGCATGAGCACGTTGGCGAAGCCGGCGAACAGCGGCGTCGCGAACATGAGCAGCATGATCGTGCCGTGCATGGTGAAGAGCTGGTTGTACTGCTCCTTGGTCTGCACGACCTCCAGTCCGGGCTCGAACAGCTGAGCACGGATGATGAGCGCCATCACACCGCCGATGAGGAAGTAGATGAACGACGAGATCAGGTACATGTACCCGATCGTCTTGTGGTCGGTCGACGTGATGTAATTCACGAGGATGTTGCCCTTGCGCTCCACCTGGTTGGCGCCGAGGGCCGGATTGGCCTTCGGTGCCGGCGCCGTGGTGGCCGCTGGGGCCGGTGCTGTCGTCGTCATTCGTGGATGCCCTACTCGTTACCCTTGGGAGCGCCCGTTCCGGGCAGGTTCTGATTACGGTCGTACTCGGAGCCCAGCTGACCCTCGAAGCCCTTGTCGCGGAGGCTCTTGATGTGGGCGTCGTACACGTCCTGCGGAACGATCTTCACGTTGAAGAGCATCGCAGAGTGGTACTCGCCGCAGAGCTCGGCGCACTTTCCGACGAAGGTGCCGGTGCGGCCGGTCGTCTCGAAGTACATGTAGTTGGTCTTGCCCGGGATGATGTCCTTCTTGTAGAGCATCGCGGGAACCCAGAACGAGTGGATCACGTCGCGCGAGTCGAGCTGGATCGTGATCTTCTTGCCCTCGGGCAGGTAGAGGGTGGGGATCTCGCCCTCCTGCACGGAACCGGGGGTGGCGCTCGCGTCGTCCGGCTGCACCTGGATGCCCGGGTCGTAGACGTTGTCGCTGACGTAGTTGAAGTCCCACGCCCACTGCTTGGCGTAGACCTGGATCTTGAGGTCCGGCTTGGCGTACGGCTGCTCGATCGCGTTCTGGTCCCTCGCCGTGAAGGCGAAGAAGCCGAGGACGAGGATCAGCGGCACGATCGTGTAGAAGATCTCGATCGGCATGTTGTAGCGCATCTGGACCGGGAGACCGGTCTGACCCGTACGGCGGCGGTACACGATGACCGCCCAGACGATGAGACCCCAGACGATCACGCCCACGATGAGGAGGACGATCCAGCTCGTCACCCACAGACCGCTGATGCGCTCGGTGTGGTTGGTGACGGGCTCCTTACCCTCGACGAATCCGGGAAGGAATCCGTTCAGCTGTGCCTGCGTGCATCCCGCAAGAACGACGACGAGCGTCGCTGCGATCGGGATGGCAGCCCATCGGAGACGGCGATTGTGACGCACCGGTGACCTTTCGAGTGACTCTTGGACAGTTCACACGTAACTGTATTTGGCTGTATCCACCCTACTCCGCCGCACGCGCCGATTTGAACAGAAAGGGCCGCCCCGATGGGGCGGCCCTCAACCTTTTCGTGTGTTATAGCGACTCAGTGGAACGAGTCTCCACAGGCGCACGAACCGGATGCGTTGGGGTTGTCGATCGTGAAGCCCTGCTTCTGGATGGTGTCCTCGAAGTCGATGGACGCGCCATCCAGGTACGGGACGCTCATCTTGTCGACGATGACCTCGACGCCGTCGAAGTCGACGGTCGCGTCGCCGTCGAGCATGCGCTCGTCGAAGTAGAGCTGGTAGATCAGGCCGGAGCATCCACCGGGCTGGACGGCGACGCGCAGACGCAGGTCGTCGCGGCCCTCCTGCTCGAGCAGGCTCCTGACCTTGCTCGCCGCGGCATCGGACAGCCCGACGCCGTGCGCCTTCGTCTCGGTCAGCGTTGTGTCGGTCATGGGACTCCTCTTACGGGTCTTGTTCGGACTTCTGGACGAAATCTGGGACGATTCTACGTCGGAAAACCGGGAAATCGCCCCGCGCATTCCGCAATCGGCGCGACTACGCCTCCGTGCGACCGTCGAGCCGCGCGAGGAGCAGGGCCTCGGCGAGGATCGCGCGCTTGAAGACGCCGAGGTGCAGGGACTCGTTCGGGCTGTGCGCACGGGAGTCCGGGTCTTCGACGCCGGTGACGAGGATCTGCGCCTCCGGGAACTCGCGGACCAGGTCGGCGATGAACGGGATGGACCCTCCGATGCCGGTCTCGACCGCTTCCTTTCCCCAGGCGTCCGTCATCGCCCGCTTGGCCTCCGTCGCCGCCCAGCCGTTGGTGTCGACCAGGAAGGCCTCCCCGGTGTCGACGTCGTCGATGGCGACGTGCGCCCCGAACGGCGCTTTGGCGCGCAGGTGGCGCTCCAGGGCCGCGTACGCGTCCGCGGCCGGCTGGCCGGGGGCCACGCGCGCGCTGATCCGCACGGAGACGCTCGGCAGCAGGGTGTTGGATGCGTTGGCGACGCTCGGAGCGTCGATGCCGGTGACCGTGATGGTCGGCTGCGACCACATCCTGGACAGGATGGGGCCGGTGCCGATCGGCGTCACGCCGTCGAGCAGCGCCGCCTCCTCGCGGAACTGCTCCTCGCTGAGGGCGGGCGGCTCCGCCGCGTCCGACCTGGCGGTGAAGCCGTCGACGGCCACGGAGCCGTTGTCGTCGTGCAGGGTGGCGAGCAGCTTGACCATGGCGAGCATCGCATCCGGTGCTGCTCCCCCGTACATGCCGGAGTGCGACGCGTGCTCGAGGGTGGAGACGGTGAGCCGGAAGGTCACGTTGCCGCGCAGCGACACGGTGAGCGCCGGGGTGTCGACGTCGACGTTGTCCGAGTCGGCGACCACGATCACGTCCGCTTCGAGCGCCGCCTTGTTCTGCTCCAGGAAGTTGGCGAAGGAGCGGGAGCCGAACTCCTCCTCCCCCTCGATGAACACCGCGAGGCCGAGGTCGAAGTCGTTGCCGAGCGCATCCACGATGGCCCGCACGCTCGCGACGTGCGCCATCACGCCCGCCTTGTCGTCCGCCGCCCCGCGGCCGTACATCCGGTCTCCGCGCACGGTCGGCTCGAACGGCGGCGTGTTCCAGTCCTCGTCCTTGCCCTGCGGCTGCACGTCGTGGTGGGCGTAGAGCAGCACGGTCGGGCGCCCGTTCTTCGCCGCCCGGGTGGCGAGCACCGCAGGCTGGCCGGACTCCTCGCCGTCTCCGATCGGCGCGCGCTTGATCTCCACGCTCTCGAACGCCCCCGTGTCGCGCAGCAGCGTCGCGACGGCGTCGGCGCTGGCCGCGACGTTCGCCGGGTCGAACGCCGACCAGGACACCGACGGGATGCGCACGAGCGCTGCCAGATCGGCGACGGTCGACGGCAGGGCGGCCTCCACGCTGGAGCGCACCGCCTCCTCCGCTGCTGTGGGTTCGGTGGGCGGGGTCTGCTGTCCGTTCGTCATGACGGTAATCTTAAGCGGACCCCACTATCGAAGGCTTGACGTTGGCAAAACGAGAGAACCCGCAGGCGACCAAGGCAGAAGCCCCGGCCGTCGAGACCGCAGAAGAGACGGAAGAGCGTCTGAGGCAGGGCAAGGGCGCCCCGACCCCGACGCGCCGTGAGCAGGAGGCCGCCCGCAAGCGCCCCCTGGTGCCCGAGGACCGCAAGGAGGCCGCCCGCCAGGCCCGCGCGAAGACCGCCGAGGCCCGCGAGAAGGCGCGCGTCGGCATGGCCGCCGGCGACGACCGCTACCTCACCGCGCGCGACCGCGGACCGCAGCGACGCTACGTGCGCGACTACGTGGATGCGCGTTTCAGCATCGGCGAATACCTCATCCCGGTCATGCTTCTCGTGATCGTGCTCTCCTTCCTTCCCGGGTACTTCCAGGTCTACGGCCTGCTCGCGCTCTGGGCGTTCTTCGCCATCGCCGTGATCGACTGCTTCGTGCTCGGCATGCTGGTGCGCAAGCGTCTGCGCGAGAAGTTCGGAGAGAGCAAGGTCGAGCGCGGCGTGCGCTGGTACGCGGCCATGCGTGCTCTGCAGCTGCGCGTCATGCGCCTGCCGAAGCCGCAGGTCAAGCGCGGCCAGTACCCCAGCTGACCGTGACGATCGTCGCAGCGGCGGACGGCTCCGCACTGGGCAATCCGGGTCCGGCAGGGTGGGCGTGGTACGTCGACGACACCACCTGGGCGGCCGGCGGATGGCCGCACGGCACGAACAACCAGGGCGAGCTGATGGCCGTGATCGACCTGCTCGACTCCACGGCGCACCTCGATGAAGACCTGCGCATCCTGTGCGACAGCCAGTACGTCATCAACGCCGTCACCAAGTGGATGCCCAGCTGGAAGCGGAAGGGCTGGCGCAAGGCCGACGGCTCGCCCGTGCTCAACCGCGAACTGCTGGAGCGGCTGGACCGCGCTGTGCAGGGTCGCCGGTACACCTTCGAGTGGGTCAAGGGCCACGCCGGTCACGCGCTGAACGAGGCGGCCGACGTGCGCGCCCGCGCGGTCGCGACGGCGTACCAGAAGGGCGACCCCATCCCGATCGGACCGGGCTGGCCCGGCCGGACCCGCACGGACGAGGCGACGGGAGAGGTCATCGAGGCGACCGCGACTGCGACCGGCGGCCCAGCTCAGGAGAGCGTCGAGCTCGACCTGTTCGCCGACCTGGCGCCCGCGGAGACCGACGCAGAGGTCGTCGCCCGGCTGGAGCGCGAACTGCTCGATCCGGCCGTGCGCGCGGACGCCTCGCGCGTTGCGGCACTGCTGCACCCCGACTTCGAGGAGATCGGCCACTCGGGACGCCTCTGGGGGCGCGACGCCATCGTGCAGGAGCTGTCGGCGGAGACCGACGAGTCCGCAGCGGGTTTCGAGCTGCTCGGCACCGAGGCGCTCTCCCCCGAGATCATCCTGCTGACCGCCCGCACCGTGGATGCGCGTGGCAGCTCGCTGCGCAGCTCGCTGTGGCTGCGGGTCAACGGCCGCTGGCGGCTACGCTTCCACCAGGGGACGCCGGAGGCGGAGTAGCCCGCGGTTGATCTGCCTCGCCCACAGCGGGCCGAGGTAGAGGAACGCGGTGTATCCCTGCACCAGGGTGGCGCCGGCATCCAGTCGCGCCTGCACGTCGGCGGCGGACTCGACGCCGCCCACCGAGATGACGCACAGGTCGGCGGGGACGTTCGCGCGGATCAGCCGGAGGACTTCGAGCGACCGGTCGGCGAGCGGGGCGCCGGAGAGGCCCCCGGCTCCCGCGGCCTCGACGACGGCCGGGTCGGTGAGCAGACCCTCGCGCGAGATGGTCGTGTTGGTGGCGATGATGCCGGCGAGGCCCAGCTCGACGACGAGGCCGGCGATCTTCACGACCTGCTCGTCGGTGAGGTCCGGCGCGATCTTGACCAGCAGCGGCTTCTGCCCCGCCACCTCCTTTACGGCCGCGAGCAGCGGGGAGAGGAGTTCCAGCTCCTGCAGTCCGCGGAGGCCGGGCGTGTTGGGTGAGCTGACGTTGACGACGAGGTAGTCGGCGACCGGAGAGAGTGCGCGGGCGCTGGTCAGGTAGTCGGCGGTCGCGTCCTCGACGGCGACGACCCTGCTCTTGCCGATGTTGACGCCGAGCACCGGGCGGCGGCGGCTGCGCACGACGCCGAGCAGACGGTTGGCCGCGACAGCGGCGCCCTGGTTGTTGAAGCCCATCCTGTTGATGACGGCGCGGTCCGGGATGAGACGGAACAGGCGCGGCTTGTCGTTGCCCGGCTGCGCGATGGCGGTGATGGTGCCCACCTCGACGTGGCCGAAGCCCAGCTGACCGAGACCGATCACAGCCTCGCCGTTCTTGTCGAACCCGGCGGCGACGCCGAACGGCGAGTCGAACCGCAGTCCGAGCGCCTCGACGGTGAGCGACGGGTCCGGCGCGGTGAACCGGCGCACGAGGCGGCCGAGACCGAGCACAGGGAGGGCTCGGATGACCAAGAACGCCAGGTGGTGCGCGCGTTCGGGATCGAGCTTCGACAGGACGAGGGAGAAGAGTGTGCGATACATGCCTGTACGAGGATACCGGGCGTGGGTCAGGCTGTGCCCGCCTGCGCATCCACCGGTGCGCCGTGGTGCTCGATGCGCAGCTGCTGGATGGCGTCGTCGAAGTCGTCGAGGGAGTCGAAGCCCTGGTAGACGCTCGCGAACCGCAGGTAGGCGACCTCGTCCAGCTCGCGGAGCGGAGGGAGGATCGCGAGGCCGATGTCGTTCGCCTCGATCTGCGACGCACCGGTGGAGCGGATGGTCTCCTCCACCTTCTGCGCCAGCACGGCGAGGTCGGAGTCTGTCACCGGACGGCCCTGGCACGCCTTGCGGACGCCCAGCACGATCTTCTCCCTGCTGAACGGCTCGGCGACCCCGCTGCGCTTGATCACGCTGAGGCTCGCCGTCTCCGTGGTGGAGAAGCGCCGACCGCACTCCGGGCACTGCCGGCGCCGGCGGATCGAGAGGCCGTCGTCGCTCGTGCGGGAGTCGATGACACGGGAATCCGGGTGGCGGCAGAAAGGGCAGAACATGGTGACACCGATTCTACCGTCCGGCAGACCCCATCCGGGGGATGCTGCGGTGCTCTAGAGGAAACGCGCGGTCACGGCCTCGCCGTGGGCGGGCAGATCCTCGGCGCCGGACAGGGCGACGATGCGGTCGGCGACCTGCTGCAGGGCCGGTCGGTCGTAGCGGATGACCTGCTGCGGGCGCAGGAACGAGTACGCACCGAGTCCGGACGAGAAGCGCGCCTGACCGCCGGTGGGCAGCACGTGGTTGGAGCCGGCGAGGTAGTCGCCGAGGCTCACCGGGGAGTGCGGGCCGAGGAAGATGGCGCCGGCGCTCTCGATCCCGGCGAGCACCGCATCCGGGTTCTCGGTCTGGATCTCCAGGTGCTCGGGACCGTATGCGTTGCTGAACGCGGCGGCGGCGGCGAGGTCGTCGACGAGCACGATGGCCGACTGCTGGCCGGACAGCGCGGTGCGCACGCGCTCGGAGTGCTTGGTGGCGGACGCGAAGGCCTCCAGCTCAGCGGCGACGCGGTCGGCGAACGCCGGGCTGTCGGTGACGAGCAGGGACGCCGCCGCCTCGTCGTGCTCCGCCTGGCTGACCAGATCGGCCGCGACGAACCGCGCATCCGCCGTGTCGTCGGCGATGATCAGGATCTCGGTCGTTCCCGCCTCGGCGTCGATGCCGGTCTGGCCGCGGACGACGCGCTTGGCGGCGGCCACGTAGATGTTCCCCGGTCCGGTGATCACCTGCACGGGATCGAGCCCGATGTCCTCGACACCCCAGGCGAGCGCGCCGATCGCGCCTGCTCCGCCCATCGCGTACACCTCGTCGATGCCGAGCAGCCCTGCTGCGCCGAGGATGGCCGGGTGCACCGCTCCCCCGAACTCGCGCTGCGGCGGACTGGCCAGAGCGATGGATGCGACGCCTGCGACCTGCGCAGGAACCGCGTTCATCACGACGCTCGACGGGTAGGCGGCCTTGCCGCCCGGAACGTAGAGCCCTGCGCGCTCGACCGGCTGCCAGCGCTGCACCACCGTTGCTCCCGGTCCGATGCGGGTCTCCGCGGCCGGAGGCACCTGTGCCGCCGTCGCCTCGCGCACGCGGGCGATGGCCTCTTCGAGCGCCTCCCGGACATCGGCGGGAAGGTTCTCGACCGCGCGGTCGATGTCCTCCTGCGGCACCCTGATCGACGCCGGCGCTCCCCCGTCGAACCGCTCCGCCTGCGCGGCGAGGGCGGAGGAACCATGCGCCTTCACGTCGTCGATCAGACCGGAGGCGACGTCGAGTGCGACGGACACATCCACGACGGGACGGGGCACGAGGCGCTGGAACGCGGCACGGGTAGGCTGGATTCCGCGGAGATCAATGGTGTGCATCATGACCAGACAAGACTATCCGCAACCCGGAATACCCAGGAGCCCACCCGTGCTTGTTGTATACGTATGAATAGTTCGCCGCAGTCTCAGAACCCGACGCCCGAGCAGGCACCGCGGCCGTCCGACCGCATCGAGCCGGATGTCACGCCCGACCTGACCGCGTTCCGCCAGTCGTTCCGCCGGCATGCGGCGGGCGTCGCGATCATCACCGCTCTCGCGCAGGACGGCACGCCCGTCGGCTTCACGGCCACCTCGCTGGCGTCGCTGGCCGCCGTGCCGCCGCTGGCGACGTTCAACATCGCCCGCTCCGCATCGAGCTGGCCGGCCATCTCCGAGACCGACCGCGTGGTCATCCACATGCTCGGCGTGCGCAACCGCGCCGTGGCGGAGAAGCTTGCGGGCGACAACGCGCTCCGCTTCGACGGCGACCACTGGTACCCGGGCCCGCATGGCCTCCCCATCATCAAAGACGTGACCAGCTGGATGGTCGGCCGCATCGTCGAGCGCGTCTCCGTGCACAACAACGCGGTCGTGGTCGTCCAGATCGAGGACGGCGAGGTCGGAGACGACGACGCCGCCCTGCTCTACCACGAGCGCCGCTACCTCACCCCCGGCGAAACCGCCTGACCGGCCGCTAGACGAGGCAGTTGGGGCCGAGGAGTCCCTTCAGCTCGCCGTAGAGATCGGCGCTGATGGTGACCGGCTTGGGGACCTCGAAGACGCGCGCAACCTGGCCCTTCACGAGGCGCAGGCGCACCTCGTTGTCGCCCGGGTGCCTGGCGAGCACCTCGGCGAGGGTGGTGACCGTGTCCGTCGTGGCCCGCTGATCCGGCATCGTGATCATGAGGGGGCCCGTGCCGACGCTCTGACCGAGATCGGGCGTCATCAGGCTGAACGCGTGCAGGTTCATCCCGTCGTCGCGGAGGCTGACCCTGCCGCGCACCACCACGATCGCGTCGCCCTGCAGCATCGGCGAGAACTCCTGGTACGCCTTGCCCATGAACATCACGGTCAGCTCGCCGCCGAAGTCCTCGACCTGGATCATCCCGTACTGGTTGCCGGAAGCCTTCGCCACGCGGTGCTGCACGCTCGTGACGAGACCGGCAATGGTGACCGTCTCGCCGTCCTGGATGTTGTCGGAGCCGACGAGGTCGGCGATCGACGTGCTCGCCAGCTTGGCGAGCGGCAGTTCCAGCCCGGCCAGTGGATGGTCGGAGACATACAGCCCGAGCATGTCGCGCTCGAACGCCAGCTTGTCGCGCTTGCCCCACTCCGGCCGATCCGGGATGTGGTGCTGCGACGCCGTCTGCTCGTCCTCGCCCCAGAGGCTGTCGAAGTCGAAGCCGACATCGCCGTTCGCCTCGTTGCGCTTGATCTTCACCGCGGACTCGACCGCGTCCTCGTGCACCTCGACGAGCGCCCGCCTGGTGTGGCCGAGCGAGTCGAACGCGCCGGCCTTGATCAGCGACTCCACCGTGCGCTTGTTGGCCGCGTGGATCGGGACCTTGGTGAGGAAGTCGTGGAAGGAGTCGAACCTGCCCTTGGTCTCTCGCGCCTCCCGCACGCCCTCGACGACGTTCGCGCCCACGTTGCGCACGGCGCCCATCCCGAAGCGGATGTCGGTGCCGACGGCAGCGAAGTAGAGGTTGGACTCGTTGACGTCCGGCGGGAGCACCTTGATGCCCATGCGGCGGCACTCGTTGAGGTAGAGCGCCATCTTGTCTTTGGAGTCTCCGACGCTCGTCAGCAGCGCGGCCATGTACTCGGCCGGGTAGTGCGCCTTGAGGTACGCGGTCCAGTACGAGATGACGCCGTACGCGGCGGAGTGCGCTTTGTTGAACGCGTAGTCGGAGAACGGGAGCAGGATCTCCCAGAGCTTGTTGACCGCATCCATCGAGAACCCGTTGTCGCGCATACCGCCCGCGAAGCCCTCGAACTGCTTGTCCAGCTCCGACTTCTTCTTCTTGCCCATCGCGCGGCGCAGGATGTCTGCTTGGCCGAGCGAGAAGCCAGCGACCTTCTGCGCGATCGCCATCACCTGCTCCTGGTAGATGATGAGGCCGTAGCTGGTGGACAGGATCTCGGCGAGCGGTTCGGCCAGTTCGGGATGGATCGGCGTGATCTCCTGCAGGCCGTTCTTGCGCAGTGCGTAGTTCGTGTGCGAGTTCGCGCCCATCGGCCCAGGACGGTACAGGGCGATGAGCGCCGAGATGTCCTCGAAGTTGTCCGGCTTCATCAGCCGGAGTAGGGAGCGCATCGGGCCGCCGTCGAGCTGGAACACGCCGAGCGTGTCTCCGCGGGAGAGCAGGTCGTACGCGCCGCGGTCGTCGAGCTCGAGGTCTTCGAGGACGAGCTTCTCTCCGCGGTTGGCCTCGATGTTGTCGAGGGCGTCGTTGATGATCGTGAGGTTGCGCAACCCCAGGAAGTCCATCTTGATCAGCCCGAGCGACTCGCACGCCGGATAGTCGAACTGCGTGACGATCTGGCCGTCCTGCTCGCGCTTCATAATCGGAATGATGTCGATCAGCGGGTCGGACGACATGATGACGCCCGCCGCGTGCACGCCCCACTGGCGCTTCAGGTTCTCCAGCCCCAGGGCGGTGTCGAAGACGGTCTTGGCCTCCGGGTCGCTCTCCACGACCGCCCGGATGTCCACCGCCTCCTTGTAGCGCGGGTGGTTCTTGTCGAAGATCCCGGTGAGCGGGATGTCTTTGCCCATCACGGGCGGCGGCATCGCCTTGGTGAGCTTGTCGCCCATCCCGAACGGGAAGCCGAGCACGCGCGAGGAGTCCTTGAGAGCCTGCTTGGCCTTGATGGTGCCGTACGTGACGATCTGGGCGACGCGCTCCTCGCCGTACTTCTCCGTGACGTACTTGATCACCTCGCCACGGCGCCGGTCGTCGAAGTCGACGTCGAAGTCGGGCATGGAGACGCGGTCGGGGTTGAGGAAGCGCTCGAAGATCAGTCCGTGGCGCAGCGGGTCGAGGTCGGTAATGCGCATGGCGTACGCCGCCATCGAGCCTGCACCGGAGCCACGGCCGGGGCCGACCCTGATGCCGTTGCGCTTCGACCAGTTGATGAAGTCGGCGACCACCAGGAAGTATCCGGGGAAGCCCATCTGCGAGATGACGCCGATCTCGTAGTCTGCCTGCTTGCGGACCTCTTCGGTGATGCCTTCGGGGTAGCGCTCGTGCAGCCCCTTCTCGACCTCCTTGACGAACCAGCTCTGCTCCGTCTCGCCCTCCGGCACCGGGAAGCGCGGCATGTAGTTGGCGGAGGTGTCGAACTTCACGTCGCAGCGCTCTGCGATGGCGAGCGTGTTGTCGCAGGCCTCGGGGTGGTCGCGGAACAGCTGACGCATCTCTTCCGCGCTCTTGAGGTAGAACTCGTCGGCGTCGAACTTGAACCGGTTGGGGTCGTCGAGCGTCGAGCCGGACTGCACGCAGAGCAGCGCGGCGTGACTCTTCGCGTCTGCGGCGTGCGTGTAGTGCAGGTCGTTGGTGGCGACGAGCGGGATGTCCAGCTCCTTCGCCAGCCGGATGAGGTCGGCCATGATGCGCCGCTCGATGCCGAGCCCGTGATCCATGATCTCGGCGAAGAAGTTCTCCTTGCCGAAGATGTCGCGGAACTCGGCCGCCGCCTTCTTCGCCTCCTCGTACTGGCCGAGCCGCAGCCTGGTCTGCACCTCGCCGGACGGGCAGCCCGTGGTGGCGATGATGCCCTTCGAGTAGCGGTTCAGCAGCTCCCTGTCCATGCGGGGCTTGAAGTAGTAGCCCTCCGTGGAGGCGAGCGACGACATCCGGAAGAGGTTGTGCATCCCCTCCGTGGTGGCCGCGAACATCGTCATGTGCGTGTACGCGCCGGAGCCGGAGACGTCGTCGCCGCCACCGTCGCCCCACCGGATGCGCGTGCGGTCGGTGCGGTGCGTGCCCGGCGTGAGGTACGCCTCCGTGCCGATGATCGGCTTGATGCCGGCCTCGGTGGCGGTGCGCCAGAAGTCGAAGGCGCCGAACATGTTGCCGTGGTCGGTGACGGCGACGGCGGGCATGCCCTGCTCGACGGCGGCGTCGACGAGCGGTTTGATGCGCGCGGCACCGTCGAGCATCGAGTACTCGCTGTGGACGTGGAGATGGACGAAGGAGTCGGTCGGCACTGTTTCTCCGGGTCGAGGTGAGGGCTTAAGACTACGTCGGACCTACGACGCGCGAAGCACGTCGAGAGCGTGTTGCAGATCCTCCGGGTATGTCGTGGTGAAGGTCACCCACTCCCCCGTCGACGGATGCTCGAACGCGAGCTGCACGGCGTGCAGCCACTGCCTGGTGAGGCCGAGCCTGGCCGACAGCGTGGGGTCTGCCCCGTACATGGCGTCGCCGACGCAGGGGTGCCGCTGGGCGGCCATGTGCACCCGGATCTGGTGGGTGCGCCCGGTCTCCAGGTGCACTTCGAGCAGGCTGGCCGACGGGAACGCCTCGATGGTCTCGTAGTGCGTCACCGACGGCTTCCCGCCCGCGACGACCGCGAACTTCCAGTCGGACTTCGGGTGGCGGCCGATCGGCGCATCCACGGTGCCGACCAGCGGATCGGGGTGGCCCTGGACGACCGCGTGGTAGATCTTCTCGACGGTGCGGTCGTGGAACGCCCGCTTGAGGTGCGTGTACGCCCGCTCGGACTTGGCGACCACCATCAGGCCGCTCGTGCCCGCGTCGAGCCGGTGGACGATGCCCGCCCGCTCCGCGGCACCGGAGGTGGAGATGCGGAACCCGGCGGCGGCGAGGGCGCCGAGCACCGTCGGTCCCTCCCAGCCGGCTGCCGGATGCGCTGCGACGCCGACGGGCTTGTCGATCACGACGATGTCGTCGTCGTCGTGCACGATCGTGAGCTCGGGCACCGCGATCGGGACGATCTTCACTTCGGTCTTCGGCTGCCAGCTCACTTCGAGCCAGCTCCCGGCGGAGAGCCGGTCGGACTTGTCGACCTGACGGCCGTCGACGCTCACGCCGCCCGCCTCGGTGATCTCGGCCGCGAAGCTGCGGGAGAAGCCGAGGAGCTTGGCGAGGCCCGCATCCACCCGGGAGCCTTCGAGGCCGTCCGGGATGGGGAAACTCCGGGATTCCATGGCTAGCCGGCTGGCTTGTCGTGCGGGTCGGGCTCCGCTTCGGCGGCGACGGCTTCCGCCTCCGCCTCCTCTTCGTCGTCCGTGCGCTTGCCGTCCAGGCCGATGCCGCGGATCGTGAGGATGAGGAACAGCACCATGCTCGACACGATGGCCACGTCGGCGAGGTTGAAGATCGCCGGCAGGAGCGGGATCTGCAGGAAGTCGACCACGTGGCCGACCCCGAAGCCCGGCTCCCGGAAGAGCCTGTCCGTCAGGTTGCCGAGCAGGCCACCGAGCAGCAGCCCGAACAGGACCGCCCAGGCCGCCGACCGGATGCGCGGGGCGTACCAGATCACGAAGCCGAGGACACCGACGCCCACGATGGAGAAGATCCAGGTGGACCCGCTGCCGATGGAGAACGCTGCTCCCGCGTTCTTGACGAAGTTGAACTGCAACAGCTGGCCGAGCACCTCGACCCGCTGACCCTCATACAGGTTCTGCACCACCAGGACCTTGGCGATCTGGTCGACGAGGTACACGACGAGCGCGACGACGCCGAGGACCGCCAAGGCCCGGATGCTGACCTTGGCGCGGGAGCTACTAGCCTCCAAAGCCGGGGAAGACCGGGGGCTGCTGGCCCTGGTCCTGGCCGCTGGCGTTGTCGCCTGCGTTGGCGGAGACCGGGGCGGGGACCGCACCGGAGTTGACGTTGGCCGACGCGTCCTGCGAACCGGTGCGCGGCGCTGCGTAGCTGCCCGTGCCGGAGACCGACGAGCTCTCGAGGTCGCGGAGCTGACCCTCGATGTAGCCCTTCAGCTTCTCGCGGTACTCGCGCTCGAACGAGCGGAGGCCGTCGATGCGGCTCTCGAGTGCCGTGCGCTCCTGGTCGAGGGCGCTGATCTGCGCGCGCTGCTTCGACTCGGCCTCTGCGACGATGCGGGCGGCGGTGGCGTGCCCCTCCGCGATCAGCGAGTCGCGCTTCTCGATGCCCTCGCGCACGTGCTCCTCGTGCAGGCGGCGAGCCAGCTGCAGGAGGTTGTTGGTGCTGTTCGGGTCGGAGGCGTTGGCGTCCGGCGCGGTGTACGCGGCCGTAGCCGCGCCTGCTGCCGCTGCTGCCGCGACGGGAGCCGCTGCGGTCGCCGGGGCGGCCTGAGCGGCCTGCTGCGCTTCCGCGAGGCGCTGCTTGAGCTCCTCGTTCTCCTTCTGCAGGCGAGCGACCTCGCCGTTGTCGGCCGCGGGGGCCGCCGCGACGGGAGCCGGGGCTGCGCCGCCCTGACCACCGCTGCGCTGCAGTTCGGCGATGCGCGAATCGCTCGCCACGAGGCGCTGCTTGAGCTCCTCGTTCTCCTGGTTCAGACGACGCAGTTCGACGACGACTTCATCGAGGAAGTCATCGACCTCGTCCTGGTCATAGCCCTCACGGAACTTCGTCGGTTGGAACCGCTTGTTGACTACATCTTCCGGAGTCAGCGCCATGGCAAGCCACCTTAGATCTTGGGGTACGAACAAAAATTGCGTTCAGCCAACGCTAGCAAAGAGCGCTGGGGGTGCGCACTCCGCCGTCGCTCATCGGTCGTCGGCTCGTCAACACTACATCCCGAGCAACGCCCGACAGGCGACCGACTCTCAGGTAAGTCCGACAGTCACGTACAGGCCGATGATGACCACCAGCATGGTGAGGCTCCAGCCGAAATCGATCGCGATCGGCCCCATCGACAGCGGCGGGATGATCCTGCGGAAGAACTTGATCGGCGGGTCCGTCACGATGTATGCGGACTCCGCGAGCACCAGGCCGAAGCCGCGGGGGCGCCATCCCCTGCTGAAGGTCCGCACCAGGTCGAGCACGAAGCGCGCCCAGAGCACGAAGAAATAGATCAGGAGCAGGTAGTACGCCACAGTGGCGACGATCGCGAGGACAAACACGAGTCTCAGTATGGACGAAAGCGCGCCGCCCCAGCTGGGAACGGCGCGCTCTCGGAGTGTCTGCGGCTATCGTTTCGCTCTCGGCGAAGCGGGCTCAGGCGTGGGTGAAGACTCAGGCCTGGGCGAAGAAGGAGGCGTCGACCTCCGCGTCCTGGCCGCCGTGCTCGCCGGAGACGACGACGTGCGACGGGGACAGCAGGAAGACCTTCGGCGTCACGCGCTCGATCTTGCCGTAGAGGCCCTGCGAGAGGCCGCTGGCGAAGTCGATCAGGCGACGCGCGTCTCCTTCGCTCATCTGCGACAGGTTGATGATCACCGGGATGCCTTCGCGGAAGGATTCGGCGATCGCCTGGGCGTCGCGGTACTGGCGGGGGTGGACCGTGAGGATCTCGTTCATTTCCTGTACCGAAACATTCCGTGCGGTGGACGATTTGCGCAGCGGGGTCACCGGAGCGCGACCGGCCACGGGAGCGACCGGTGCAGGGTGGGGGACGGGCGCGACGGGGGCCGGGTGCTGCTGCGGCGCCTGCTGGCGCTGCGGCTGCTCCTGAGCCTGCTCGTCGTACTCGAGCTCTTCGTCGGCGAGGCCGAGGTAGACCATCGTCTTCTTCAGCGGGTTGGACATGCGATCCTCCGTGTAGACCTGTGCGCCGTCGCTTTCCAGGCACGACGAACTTTCTCTTCGAGATTAACCGGGCTGCGGGCGATTCCCGGTAATGGCGGTGCCAATGCGAAGGTGTGTCGCCCCTTCCGCGATGGCGTCCGCGTAGTCCTGCGACATCCCGGCGGAGATGCTCACCGCATCCGGCGCGATCCGGCGAACGCGCTCGCTCGCCAGCCGGACGCGCTCGAACGCCCGCCTCGGCTGCTCGTCGATCGGAGCGACGGCCATCACACCGAGCAGACGCAGCCCCGGTGTGGCGAGGACGTGGTCGACCAGCGGTTCGAGATCGCGGTCGGCGACGCCGCCGCGTGCCGGGTCGTCGGTGAGGTTGAGCTGCACGAAGCAGTCGACGTCCGACTCGTCGGAGCGCAGAGCATCCACCAGCGACACGCGGTCGACCGAGTGGATGACGGACGCGTACGCACGCGCCTGCCTCGCCTTTTTGCTCTGCAGCTGCCCGACGAAGTGCCAGCGCAGGTCGAGGTCGGCGAGTTCCGCCGCCTTGGCCTGCGCCTCCTGGTGGCGGTTCTCCCCCACGTCGTGCACGCCGAGCCCGGCGAGCTCGCGCACGAGTGACGCCGGATGGAACTTGGTGACGACGATCGTCGTCAGTTCCTCCGGCGAACGCCCGGCGGCGCGGGCGGCATCGTCGATGCCGGCCCGCACGGCGCCGAGCCGCTCGGCGAGCGGGCTACTTGAGGAAGTCGGGGATGTCGAGGTCGTCATTCTCGTCGTCGAAGGCTGGGTCCTTGGGCGCGGCGTCGGACACGGGGCTCTCCCCCGCCGACCAGGCGTCGGTGGACGGGGATGGGATGTCCTCGGCGTCGAGCGCCGCGGTGCTCGCCAGTCCGTCGTCGTCTCCCGCCTCCACGAAGGTGGTGCGGCGCGCTTCGGCGAGCTGCGTCTTGGCGTTCGGCTCTCCTCCGTCGAAACCGGCGGCGATGACCGTCACGCGCACCTCGTCACCGAGGGTGTCGTCGATGACGGCGCCGAAGATGATGTTGGCCTCCGGGTGCACGGCCTCCTGGACCAGGCGGGCGGCGTCGTTGATCTCGAAGATGCCGAGGTTCGAGCCACCCTGGATGGAGAGCAGCACGCCGTGGGCTCCGTCGATGCTCGCTTCGAGCAGCGGGGACGCCACGGCGAGTTCCGCCGCCTTGATAGCACGGTCGGCGCCGCGCGAGGAGCCGATGCCCATGAGCGCGGAGCCCGCGCCCTGCATGACCGACTTCACGTCGGCGAAGTCGAGGTTGATGAGGCCCGGGGTGGTGATGAGGTCGGTGATGCCCTGGACACCGGCGAGGAGCACCTGGTCGGCGGTGGAGAACGCCTCGAGCATGCTGATCCCGCGGTCGCTGATCTCCAGCAGCCGGTCGTTCGGCACCACGATGAGGGTGTCGACCTCTTCCTTCAGGCGCTGCACACCGGCCTCCGCCTGCTCCGAGCGGCGCTTGCCCTCGAAGCCGAACGGCTTGGTGACGACACCGATGGTGAGCGCGCCGATCGACTTGGCGATGCGCGCGACGACGGGCGCGCCGCCCGTGCCGGTTCCGCCGCCCTCGCCCGCGGTGACGAAGACCATGTCCGCGCCGGCGAGCGCTTCCTCGATCTCCTCCGCGTGGTCTTCCGCCGCGCGGCGGCCGACCTCGGGGTCCGCTCCGGCGCCGAGCCCGCGGGTGATCTCGCGGCCGACGTCGAGCTTGACGTCCGCGTCGCTCATCAGCAGTGCTTGCGCATCCGTGTTGATGGCGATGAACTCGACGCCGCGAAGCCCGAGTTCGATCATCCGGTTGACGGCGTTGACGCCGCCACCGCCGATGCCGACGACTTTGATCACGGCGAGGTAGTTCTGGTTTGATGTCACGTCCGGCCTCCACTGGGAACCTTCAACCTCAAGTCGAGGCTTAAAGTTATGCTCAGTATGCAATTCTTGATTCGACGTTAGGTGCGCACGGGCTCAGCCCCCGTAGCGCGCGGGGCGTGTCGGAAAAGTCGGCACGCATCCGGGCGATCTCGCCCTATCCCGTCGTCACGCTGTGCGGCGACGAGACATCGAAGGTGCTCGCGGTGGATGCGCTCTTCAGCAGGGCGGACAGGTCCGCCGCCTTCAGATCCGAGTCCTCCGCGCTTCCCCACACCACTTTCGCACCGCTGTCGCGCAGAGTGAAGCTCACATCGTCCGCCGTCGTCGCCGAGATGGTGTCCACCCGCGCGAGCAGGTCGGCGGGAAGCGCTCCGAGCACCTCGGCGGCCGCCGCGAATCCCGACTTGGCGTCGCGCTCCGCCGCAGCACCGGAGGCGGTGATCAGCGGGTAGCCGTCCTGCCTGGCCTGCGCTGTCGCGATCGACACCTTCGCCGCATCCACCAGGGTGAAGGTGTTCCCGCTCTGCAGTACGCCGATCGGCTGGCGTTCGACGATCCGGACGACGATGGTGTTCGGCGGGTGGCTCTCGACGCTGTAGCTCCTGATCAACGGGAAGGCGGCGAGGTCGCCGCGGATCGCCCCCTGGTCGACGAGCGGGAGCGGCTTGCCGAGCTGGTCGGAGAGCGCCTTCTTCACCGCGGAGACGTCGAGCCGGGAGGTTCCCGTGACGTCGATCGTGCGGAGCGCCATCAGCGGGGAGAACGCGGTCAGCGCGACGCCGAGCACGAGCGCGACCACCACGCCGGCGGCGGAGAACCAGGCGATCTTCCTGCGCCTGGACCGCTTGGTGAAGCGGCGGACCTCCCCGCGCTCGACCTTCGCCCTCTCCTTCCTGGCGCGGCGCAGCTCGCGGCTGATCTCGCGGTTGGAGGGAAGGCGGTCGTACGCGTCCGCGTGGCTGTTGGACGGCTGCTGCGTGGGCTGCTGCGCCGTCTGCTGTGTCTTCTTCTGGGCGGCGGGCTGCTCATCCACCCGCGGCGGGATGATCGGGATGGGCTCGGTCGTCGCCGTGCTGCGCGAGGTCCTCCGCTCCGGCGCCTGCTGGGTCGGCGGTGCGACCGGCGGCTGCGCGGAGACAGCCGACGGGTCGAACCCCTGGGGACGCTTCACGACGGGACGGCTACTCTCGGACGCGGCGGAGCGAGTCGAGCAGCTGCGGGACGATGCGGTACACGTCGCCGCAGCCGAGCGTGATGACGAAGTCGCCGTCGCGGGCGATGTCGGCCGTGTGGTCGGCGGCGGCCTGCCAGTCCGCGATGAACGCGACGTGCTCCGGATGCGCGAAGCGGTCGGCGACGAGCGCCCCCGTCACGCCGGGCTCCGGGTCCTCCCTGGCGCCGTAGACGTCGAGGACGACCGTCTCGTCCGCGTACGTCTCGAGCGTCTCCGCGAACTCCTGCGCGAACAGGCGGGTGCGGCTGTAGAGGTGCGGCTGGTGCACGGCGATGATCCTGCCGGAGCCGACGACCGTGCGCGCAGCGGACAGGGCGGCGGCGACCTCGGTCGGGTGGTGGGCGTAGTCGTCGTAGACGCTCACGCCGCCGACGGTGCCGTGCAGCTCGAAGCGGCGCTCCGTGCCGCCGAACTCGGCGATGGCGGCGAGCGACGCTGCGGGCTCGAAGCCGAGTCCGGTGAGCACGGCGAAGGCGCCGGCTGCGTTGATCGCGTTGTGACGGCCGGGGACGCGCAGCTGCGCGGAGTACTCCGCACCGTCGTAGGAGAGAGTGAAGGCGACGGGGCCGTCCGTGACGATCGAGTGGACGCGGACGACCGCATCCTGGGCCTCGCCGAAGGTCACGATGCGCTTGTCCGGCGCCTCGGCGCGCAGCTTCGCCGTGACGTGGGTGGCACCCGCGTCGTCGGACGAGACGACCACCAGCTCGCTCGCCTCGCGGGCGAACGTGACGAAGGCGTCCTCGAAGGCCTGCAGGGAGCCGTAGTGGTCGAGGTGGTCGGGATCGACGTTGGTGATCAGCGCGACCGCCGTGTCGTAGAGGAGGAACGAGCCGTCCGACTCGTCGGCCTCGACGACGAACAGTTCGCCGGAGCCGGCCTGCGAGCTCTTGCCGAGCGACTCGATCACACCGCCGTTGACGAAGCTCGGGTCTTCGCCCAGGCCGAGCAGACCCGTGACGATCATGCCGGTCGACGTGGTCTTGCCGTGCGCGCCGGCCACGGAGACGAGACGCTTGCCGTGGATCAGCCAGGCGAGCGCCTGCGAGCGGTGCAGCACCGGCAGTCCCTTGGCGAGGGCGAGCTGGTACTCCGGATTGTCCTGCCAGAGCGCACCGGTGACCACGAGCGTGTCCGCGTCACCGACGTTGGCCGCGTCGTGCCCGATCGCGATGGTCGCGCCGAGCTCCCGGAGGGCGAGCACGTTGGCGGACTCGCGGGCGTCCGAACCGGTCACCGTGTACCCGGCCTCGAGGAACAGGCGGGCGATGCCGCTCATGCCCGAACCGCCGATGCCCACGAAGTGCAGGGCGCCGAGCTCGTCGGGGAGCGTCATGGTGAGGTCGGGTTTGATCACGGGAACTGCTTTCGGTCGGGACGGAATCGCACCATCAAGTATGAACGGTACGCGCCTTAGAGCGCGCTTCGGATGAGCGACACCATGCGGTCGGAACCGTCACGGACTCCCGCGCTCGCGGCGCGTGCTCCCATCTCCGTGACGGCACGGCCGTCGCCGTCGCCGAGCAGAGGGAGCAGCTTCTCATCCACCCACGACGGGAGGAACGCGGCGTCGTCGACGAGGATTCCCCCGCCGGCCTGCACGACACCGGCCGCGTTGAATCGCTGCTCGCCGTTCCCGACGGGGAACGGCACGTAGACGGCGGGGATGCCCAGGGCGGCGAACTCGGACACGGTCGCCGCTCCTGCGCGTGCGACGGCGACGTCGGTCAGCGCGAAGGCGAGGTCCATCCTGTCGCAGTACTCGATCAGGCGGTAGTGCTCGATGCCGGGGTCGGTCAGCTCGCCGCGGCCGCCCTGGATGTGCAGGATCTGGTACCCGGCGGCGACGATGGCCTCCGCACGGTCTGCGATGGTCCTGTTGATCCGGCGGGCGCCGAGAGAGCCTCCGGTGACGAGCAGCGTCGGACGACCGGCGTCGAGGCCGAACTCGGCGGCGGCGAGCGGCCGTGCTGCCGTCCTGTCCAGCTCCTCGATCTCCACGCGCAGCGGCATGCCGACGAAGGTGGCGTGCGGGAGCTTGGTACCGTCGAACGCGACGCCGACGTGGGAGGTGTACCGGGCGCCGAGCCGGTTCGCGAGCCCCGGCTTCGCGTTCGCCTCGTGCAGCACCAGCGGCACACCGGCCTTCCGCGCCGCGGGGTACGCGGGAGCCGACGCGTATCCGCCGAAGCCGACGACGGCGTCGATGCCGCGCTCCCGGATGAGGGAGGTCACCGTGCGGATCGTTTTGCGGTACTCGCCGGGGAACCGCAGGGCCGCAGCGTTCGGCCTGCGCGGGAACGGCAGCTTCGGGATGGTCGCGAGCTCGTACCCGCGGTCGGGCACCAGCCGGGCTTCGAGGCCCTCCGCCGTGCCGAGCACGAGCACCTCGGCCGACGGGTCGTCGCGGCGGAGCCGGTCGGCGACGGCGAGCAACGGGTTCACGTGACCGGCGGTTCCCCCGCCGGCCAGAAGGTAGCTGGTCACTCCGCCGAGCCGTTCGCGACGCGCTCGCGGCGCGCCTCCCGGCCGGTCTCCCGGGCGAAGGACAGGACGATACCGATGGCGATCATGGAACTAATCATCGCAGTGCCTCCCGCAGAGATCAGTGGGAGTGGCACGCCGAGCACCGGGATCACCCCCAGGACCACCGCGATGTTCACGAACGCCTGGCCGATCAGCCACACCATGATCGCCGCCGTCGTCACCCGCGCGAACGGGTCGGTGGAGGCGTGGATGATGCGCAGGAACACGATGGCGAGCAGCACGAACAGGATGAGCACGACCGCGGCGCCGATGAGTCCGAGCTCCTCGCCGATGATCGCGAAGATGAAGTCCGTGTCCGCGGCGGGGAGCCAGGACCACTTGGAGTGCGAGTTTCCCAGCCCGACGCCGAACACGCCGCCGGAGGCGAGCGCGTAGAAGCCGTTGTCGATCTGCCAGTTGACGTCGGGGTTGGCCGCGGACGATCCGCCGAAGAGCGCGGCGATGCGGCCGAGCCGCGACTCGCTGGAGATCGCGACGAGGAACGCGAGCACGGCGATCCCGAGCGTCCCGACGGCCAAGTGCCTGAGCCGCACACCGGCGAAGAACAGAGCGCCGAGCACGATGGCCGCCATGATCATGGTCGTTCCCAGGTCTCCGCCGAGGGTGACGAGCAGGATGGCGCCTCCGCCGATCGGGACGACGGGCACGGCGACGTGCTTCCACTGCCAGAGCATGTCCTTCTTGCGGGCCAGCACCACGCCCAGCCAGACGACGAGCGCGACCTTGATCGCCTCGGACGGCTGAAGGGTCTGCGATCCGACCTTCAGCCAGTTGCGGTTGCCGCCGATCTCCATCCCGAGCGGGGTGAAGAGCACGAGCAGCTGCAGGAAGCAGGCGATGGCGAGGAAGAACCAGATGGTCTTCTTCCAGAACCTGCTGGGCAGGCGCGAGACGAGGAACATCAGCGGGAGGCCGATCAGCGCGTACGCGCCCTGGGACCAGAACCGGGAGAAGAAGTTGTCCGTGTCGTTGTGCGACTCGACCGACGACGACGAGAGCACCATCACCAGGCCGAACACCACCATGAACAGGGTGATGCCGAGCAGCAGGAAGTAGTTGGCCGATTCGGCCTGGACGGCTTTGCCGAGCGAGATCCGTGCCGTCAGGCCGGCGAGCTTCGACGAGGAGGCTCCGGATTTCCCGAGATCAGGCCTCTCCAGGGTGCGAGGCGGATTGGTCACCCGCCTCACCTCCAAAGAACTCGTTGACGGCCGCCTGGAAGCGGCGGCCTCGCTCTGCGTAGTCGGAGAACTGGTCCATCGACGCCGCAGCAGGAGCGAGGAGGACGGTGTCCCCCGCCTGTGCGACGCCGTCGGCCAGCCTGACCGCCGTCGGCATCACATCATCAGTCTCGTCGGCGTCCACCTCGTAGACGGGCAGGCCGGGGGCGTGTCGCGCGAATGCCGAGCGCAGCGCATCCCTGTCGACGCCGATCAGCACGACGGCGCGGAGCCGGCCGACGTGGGCGCGGACCAGCTCGTCGATGTCGACGCCCTTGAGCAGGCCGCCCGCCACCCAGACCACGGACTCGTACGCGCGCAGCGACGCATCCGCCGCGTGCGGGTTGGTGGCCTTCGAGTCGTCGACCCAGTGCACGCCGGCCTCGATGCGCACCAGCTCGATGCGGTGGGCGTCCAGGCGGAACGCGGACAGCACATCCCGGATGGCGATGGGCTCGACCCCGTACGAGCGGGCGAGCGCGCTGGCCGCGAGGATGTTGGCGACGACGTGCGGGGCGGCGAGCCCGGCCTCGCGCAGTTCGTCGAGCGTGGTCAGCTCGATGGCGGTCGTGAACCGGTCTTCGAGGAAGGCGCGGTCGCAGAGGATGCCGTCGACGATGCCGAAGTCGCTCGGGCCGGGGACGTCGAGCCCGAAGCCGATGGCGCGCGCGCCGTCGATCACCTCAGCCTCCTCGACCATCTCCCGCGTCGCGAGGTCGGCCTTGTTGTAGACGCAGGCGACCTGGGCGTTCTGGTAGACCTTCGCCTTCGCCGCCTTGTACGCGTCGAGCGAGCCGTGCCAGTCGAGGTGGTCGTCCGCGATGTTCAGGCAGGCGGCGGAATAGGGAGACAGCTCCCCTCCCGCGTTCCTGTTCACCCAGTGCAGCTGGTAGCTGGACAGCTCGACCACGAGCACGTCGAAGCCCTGCGGGTCGCGGATGGCGTCGAGCACCGGGATCCCGATGTTGCCGCACGGGGCGGCACGGTATCCGCCGGCGACGAGCATGGTCGCGGTGAGCTGCACGGTCGTGGTCTTGCCGTTTGTGCCCGTGACGGCGATCCAGTCGGCCGGCGCGCCCACCTTGTCGCGCAGACGCCAGGCCAGCTCGACGTCTCCCCAGATCTGCGTGCCGCGGCCGTCCGCCCAGGCGAGCAGTGGATGGTCGGGGTGGAAGCCGGGCGATGCGATCACGAGCTCGGGGTCGAACTCGGTCAGGCGCGCGGGCGGCGCGCTCAGGTCGGACTCCTCCAGCAGCTCCGCCCCGATGACCTCGAGCAGCATCGCGCGCTCGTCGTCGGCCTTCGCCGTGACCACGAGCACCTCTGCGCCCAGCTCGGCCAGGGTGTCCGCCACCGAGAAGCCGGTCACGCCGAGGCCGTACACGGCGACGCGGAGGCCGCGCCAGTCCGCGTGCCAGCTGTTCAGGGCCACCAGGCGGTCGTCGAGGTCTGTCACGTCGCCAGCCATTCGAGGTAGAAGCTTCCCACCCCGGCCGCGACCAGCAGGCCGCCGATGATCCAGAACCGGACGACGACCGTCACCTCCGCCCATCCCTTCAGTTCGAAGTGATGGTGGATCGGGCTCATCAGGAAGATGCGCTTGCCGTGGGTGAGTTTGAAGTACGCGCGCTGCACGATCACCGAACCGGCCTCGATGACGAACAGGCCGCCGATGAGGACCAGCAGCAGCTCCGTGCGGCTGAGGATCGCAAGAGCGGCGACGGCGCCGCCGAGGGCCAGGGATCCGGTGTCGCCGAGGAAGATCTGCGCAGGCGACGTGTTCCACCAGAGGAACCCGACGACGGCGCCGACGATGGCCGTCGCGACGATCGCCAGGTCGAACGGATCGCGCACGTCGTAGCACTTGGCGACGTTCGCCGGATCGAGCTTGATGTTGGAGCAGGACTGGATCGACTGCCAGAAGCCGATGATGATGTACGCGCCGATGGCGAGGATGGATGCGCCGGACGCCAGCCCGTCGAGACCGTCCGTGACGTTCACGCCGTTGGACGTGGCCGCCACGATGAAGTTGATCCAGATCAGGTATAGCCCGTAGCCGACGATCACGCCAATGGCGCCGAACTTCGTGATCGACATGAAGTCGATCGGCAGGTCGCGGATGAGCGAGACGCTCATCGTTGCCGGGGTGTCCCCATTGCCGTTCGGAAACATGATCGCGAGGAACGCCCACACGGTCGCGACGACCACCTGGCCGGCGACCTTGGCCCAGCCCGTGAGGCCGAGGCTGCGCTCACGTCTCGTCTTGAGGAAGTCGTCGATGAAGCCGACGACGCCGAGCCCCACCATGAGGAACAGCACCAGCAGTGCGGACACACTCGTGCCGTCGCCGGTCAGCAGCAGGGCGACGAAGTAGCCGAACAGCGTGCCGAGGATGACGACGATGCCGCCCATCGTGGCGGTGCCGCGCTTGGCGTGGTGGCTCTGCGGTCCGTCGTCGCGGATGAACTGGCCCCACTGCAGGCGGCGGAACAACCGGATGAAGACGGGTGTGAGGAACAGGGTGAACGCCATCGACAGCGCACCGGATGTCAGCAGAGCTCTCACGAGAACAATTCTCCCAGTCGATCGCCCAGAAAGCGGAGCCCTGCGGAGTTCGACGACTTCACGAGCACCGTGTCGCCCGCGCCCAGGGAGCCCTGGAGGTGCTCGAAGGCGGCGTCCGGCGTGTCGAAGTACTTGGATTCGCCATCCCACGACCCTTCGTTGATGGTCGAGATGTGCATCCGGCGCGCGGCGGGGCCGACCACGATCAGCTGGTCGATGTTGAGGCGGACGGCGAGCAGACCGATCCTGTCGTGCTCCTCGCCGGAGAACTCGCCCAGCTCGCTCATCTCGCCGAGCACGGCGACGGTGCGTCCGCCCGGCTCCGCGATCTGCGCGAGGGTTTTGAGGGCGGCGGCCATCGAGTCCGGGCTCGCGTTGTACGCGTCGTTGATGACGGTGACGCCGCGGGCTCCGCCCATGACCTCCATCCGCCAGCGCTCTGCACGGGTCACGTTCTGCAGCCCGGCGACGATCGCGTCGATGCCGACGTCGAGCGTGTGCGCGGCAGCAGCGGCGGCGAGGGCGTTCATCACGTGGTGCTCGCCGAGCACGCGGAACTGCACGGCACGGCTCTCGCCGTTCGGCAGGTGCAGCTCGAAGGACGTGCCGCGAGCGCTGGATACGATGCCGGTCGCACGCACGTCGGCACGCTCGTCCAGCCCGAACCACAGGACGCGCGCAACGGTCTTGTCTGCCATCGACGCGACCCGCGGGTCGTCGAGGTTCAGGATCGCGACGTCGGAGTCGAGCAGGTCGCTGACCATCTCGGTCTTCGCGGCGAGGGTGGCCTCGATGCCGCCGAACTCCCCGGCATGGGCGAGCCCGACCTTGAGCACGATGCCGATGTCCGGGCGAGCCATGCGCACGAGCCTGGCGATCTCGCCGATGCCGCTCGCGCCCATCTCCGCCACCAGGAACTCGGTCTGCTCGGTCACTTCGAGCATGGTGACGGGAGCGCCGACCTCGTTGTTGAACGAGGCGCGCGGCGCGATGGTCGGGCCGACCTGCTCCAGGATCTCGCGGAGCAGGTTCTTGGTGGTCGTCTTGCCGTTCGAGCCGGTGACGCCGACGATCTTCAGCAGGCCGATGGCGCGGACGCGCGCGATGACCTCTGTCGCGAGGTCGCCGAGGGCGACGACGGTGTCCTCCACCACCAGCTGCGGAACCGGACGGCTCCACTCCGCGGTGTCGAGGGCGTGGTCGACGACGATGAGGGATGCTCCCGCATCCACCGCCTGCGGCACGAACAGGTGCCCGTCGGTGAACTCGCCGCGCTTGGCATAGAAGATGGTGCCGTCGACGACCTCGCGGGAGTCGGTGGTGGAGAGCCCATCGACGACGGTCTCCTCGGTCGCTCCCGTGCCGTCGAGCACGAGGGAGCCACGGGTGGCGGAGGCGATCTCCGCCAGCGTCAGGCCGATCATCAGAGCCACCCTGCCTCTCGGAGCGCCAGCTTGGCGTCGTCGCGTGCCGAATACGGGATGCGCTCCCCCGCCACTTCTTGGTAGTCCTCGTGTCCTGGACCCGCGTAGAGCACAACGTCCCCTTCTCCGGCGAGGGAGAGGGCGGTCCGGAAGGCGGCGCGGGGGTCGGCGACCTCGTACAGCTCCAGGTCGGGGACGGCTCCGCGCGCTCCGTCGAGGAGCGTCTGGCGGATGGCCGCAGGGTCTTCCCAGCGCGGGTGGAAGTCGGTGATGACCACCGCATCCGACCCTCTGGCCGCGATGGCCCCCATGTCGGTGCGCTTGGTGGTGTCCCTGTCTCCGTCCGCGCCGAAGACCATCACGATCTTGCCCTCGCTGACCTTGCGCAGCGCGCTGAGGGTGGACAGGAAGGCGTCGGGGCTGTGGCCGTAGTCGATGAACACGACGGGGCCGCGGTCTCCGGAGATGCGCTCAGCGCGGCCGGGGATGTACGCGTCGATGCCGCCGTCGCGGTCGAGGGCTGCTCCGATGGCGTGCAGGTCGTAGCCGGACTCCACCAGCATGATGATCGCGAGCGCCGCGTTCGCCGCCATGTACGCGCCGAGCAGCGGAACCCGCGACTCGAGCCTGGCGCCCTCCGGGCCCTCCAGGACGAACCCGGTGTGCTCCAGGGTCTCGTCGGTGACCGTCATGGTCCACTCCGCGTCGGCGCCGGGCGATGTCGACAGCGTGGTGACCGGGATGCGCGACTGCTCGACCAGGGCACGGCCCCAGTCGGAGTCGACGGTGATGACGCCGCGGCGCGCGCGGTCGGGCTGGAACAGTTCGAGCTTCGCCGCGAAGTAGTCGTCCATCGCGTCGTAGTCGTCGAGGTGGTCGTGGCTCAGGTTGGTGAAGCCGACGACGTCGAAGACGATCCCGTCCACGCGGTGGCGGCTGAGCGCCTGCGCCGAGACCTCGATGGCGACGGCCCGGACGGCCTCCTCGCGCATCCTGGCCAGGAGGGCGTGCAGCTCGCTCGCCTCCGGGGTGGTCAGCTTGCTGGTGATCGCCGTGCTGCCGATCCTGCGCTCCGCGGTGGAGCTGAGGCCGGACACGACGCCCAGCTGGCCGAGGATCGCGTTCAGCAGGTACACGACGCTGGTCTTGCCGTTGGTGCCGGTGACGCCGAACAGCGTCGCCGCGTTCTCGTCCGTGCGGTAGATCCACGCGGCGACAGCGCCGAGCGCTGCACGCGCATCCTGGGTGACGATCACGGGCAGGCCGCTGTCTGCCGCGAGCTCCGCCCCCTCCTCGTCGGTCAGGATCGCGACGGCGCCGGCCTCAGCGGCCTTGGCCGCGTAGCTCGCGCCGTGGGCGTTGCGCCCTGGCACGCCGACATAGAGGTCTCCTGGCTCGATCGCCGTCGTCGCGAGTGCGACTCCGGTGACCTCGACAGCATCGAGATCGCCGCGCCATTCCAGCCCGAACTCCCTGGCCAGCTGTGCGAGCGGTCGGGCGACGGGATGTTCGGGGCGCAGGGACGTAGGCGCCGGTCCTGTCACGGGGCTCACTTTCAGTAGTACGGAGGGTAGTCGGCCGGGGTGGACGTCGAAGGCTTCACCCGGTAGGTCTTCAGCACCTGACTCATGATCGTGTGGAACAGCGGAGCGGCTGCTGCCGACGAAGTAATGGTAGTCGGGTATCCGAGGTTGACCGAAACGACGTACTGCGGATCGTCGACGGGAGCGACGCCCATCACCGAGACGTAGTACGACGGGAGGTAGCCGCCGTTGCCGTCCGGCTGCTGCGCCGTTCCGGTCTTCGCGGCGACCCGGTAGCCGGGGATCTGCAGCTGTTTCGCGAGCTCTCCGCTGGTCACGACGCTCTCCATCATCCCGAGCGTCGTGTTGGCCGCGTCGGCCGAGACAACCTGCGTCGGCTTCCGGTTCGGAGCGTCGACGACCGTGCCGTCGGACTTCGTGCATCCCTCGACGAGCGACAGCGGGATGCGCTTGCCGCCGTTGGCGAGGGCCTGGTACGCGCCGACCATCTGCACCTGGGTCGCGGAGACGCCCTGGCCGAACATGGTCGCGTACTTGGTCTGGTCGTCCCAGTCGGCCACCGGGTTCAGGATGCCATCGGACTGGCCGGGGTACGGCACGCCGGTGGCGTCGCCGATGCCGAACTTCTTGAGGTAGTCGTAGCGGGTCTGGTCGGTGAGCGCCTTGCCGAGCAGGGACATCCCGACGTTGGACGAGTTCATCAGCACGCCGGTGAGGGTGAGCCGCTCCGGGTCGTGGTAGCCGGAGTCGTGCAGGTCGGCGCCCTGGCCGGAGACGAAGCGATACGGTGCGAGCACTTCGCTCGTCGGGCTGGCCTTGCCCTGGTCGATGAGCATGCTCGCGGTGAGCGCCTTGAACGTCGAGCCCGGCTCGTACGGCGTGGTGAAGGGGAGCAGACCCCAGTACTGCGAATCCGTCGCGTCGATGTTGTTCGGGTCGAGGGCCGGCCACTGCGCGATCGCCTTGATCTTGCCCGTCTTCGCCTCCGCGACCGTGACGAAGCCGAACTTCGAGCCGGTGGATGCGACCTGTTGCGCGAGTGTCTGCTCGGTGAACCACTGCAGGTCGCGGTCGATGGTGAGCTTGAGCGTCCCGCCGTCCTTCGCGGGCTTCTGCGTGACGGTGCTGCCGGGGATCGCGACGCCGTCTGCGCCGCGCTGGTAGGTCTGCGACCCGTTCTCGCCGGCGAGGCAGGTGTTTTCGCTGTCCTCGAGTCCGCCGAGGCCTCCGGCCGAGACGAAGCCGAGGAGGTTGCCGGCGACAGCGCCGTTCGGGTAGGTGCGCGCCGGCACCTTGGTGAAGGTGAGCCACGGATACGGGAGCTTGTCGAGCTTGGTGAACGCACCGACGTCGATGCCCGTCTTCACGAGCGCGTACTGCGACTTCGGGTTGGCCTTGAGGGCGTCCTCGATGATCTTCTGCACCGCGGCGCCGCCCTGGCCGGTGATCGCGCCGATCTTGCCTGCCGCCTCCACCATCTTGGCCTGGCCGTCTTTGCCGGCCACCGCGTCCTTGGGCGAGACGGCGGCGGTGTACTTGTACACGGTGTCCGCCAGCACGGTGCCGTTCGCGTCGACGATGCTGCCTCGTGCCCCGAGGAGCTTCGTCTCGACCTCTTTGGCGTTGACGGACTTCTTCTGCAGCTCGGCGGCGTTGACGACCTGGATGTCGACCAGTTTGCCGCCCAGGATGCCGACGGTCGCCGCGACGGCGACGACGGTGATGGCGGTCCTGCGCCGCATCATCTTTCTCGTAAGCACGATTGGAACTCGTCCCCGCGTCAGTGCGTCACCGGGGTCGGCAACGCTCCGTCCAACGGTACGGGCGGAGGTGTCGCCGCCTTGTCCGGCGCGCTCGTGCCTCCGGAATTCCCAGTTTCGGCACCCGTGGCCGTCGCGCCTGCCGTCTGGCCGGCGCCCTGGCCAGCGCTCTGCCCTGCGGCCGCCCCGCTGAGCGGCGTCGCCGTCGCGTTCGCGGCCGGGGTCTTCGCCGCGGCGAGCGGCACGCCGGCGAGCAGCGAGTTCGGGACGAGGTTGCCCTGACCGCCGGTCACCGTGCCCGCTGCCCCGTTGGCCGGGATCGGGGCGCCGAGGACTGCGCCGTCCGACAGCCGGAGGTAGACGGGGTTGCTGTTGGTCACCATCCCGAGCGCGTTGGCGTTCGCCGCCAGGTTCTGCGGGGAGGAAAGCCGGTTGAGGTCTTCCGACGCGGCCTGGTACGAGCGCTGCAGTTCGGTCTGCTTGTCCTGCAGCGTGTTGAGCTGGTACGCGCCCTGCGAGACGGCGATGCTCATCAGCAGCTGCGCGACGACGACGCCGAACAGCACGCCGACCGCGATGATCGCGTAGACGGTGCGCGGGCGGGCGCGGCGCTGGCTCCTGGTGGTGACGACCTCGAGGTGGCTCGGCCGCTCCTCGACCTCCTGCTGCGGTGCTGTGCGGCCGATCCAGCCGACGGATGGGCGCTTCTCGGCCAGATTGGTGCTCACGAGCCCCTCCTCACGCGTTCGGCTGCACGGAGACGAACGGGTGTCGCTCTCGGGTTGGCCGCCTTCTCTTCGTCATTCGCCAGCTCGGCGCCGCGGATCAGCAGTTTCAGCTCCGGCCGGTGCTCCGGCAGCTCCACCGGCAGTCCGGCTGGGGCGCTGGAGGTGGACCTCGTCTGCAGCTCGCGCTTCACGATCCTGTCTTCGAGCGACTGGTACGCCTCGACGACGATGCGGCCCCCGACCGCGAGCGCATCGATGGCGGCGGGAATCGCCCGCTCGAGCACGGACAGCTCCTGGTTGACCTCGATCCGCAGCGCCTGGAAGACGCGCTTGGCCGGGTGTCCCTGACGCTGGACGGCCACCGGGGTGGCCTTGGTGATCACGTCGACCAGCTGGGCCGACCGCACGAACGGCTCGACCTCGCGGGCCGCGACGATCTTCTGGGCGTAGCGCGCCGCCAGCTTCTCCTCGCCGTACTCACGGAAGATGCGGCGCAGGTCCGCCTCGCTGTACTCGGCGAGGATCGTGGCCGCCGTCAGCTCGCTCGTGCCGTCCATGCGCATGTCGAGCGGCGCATCCTTCGAGTACGAGAAGCCGCGCTCCACCCTGTCGAGCTGCAGCGATGAGACGCCCAGGTCGAAGAGGATGCCGTGCACCTCGTCGATGCCCAGCCCGTCGAGCGCATCCTGGATGCCGTCGTAGACCGTGTGCACCAGGTGGATGCGGTCGCCGAACCGCGCCAGCCGCTCCCCCGCGATGGCGAGGGCGTCCGGGTCGCGGTCGAGGCCGACCAGGGTGACGTCGGGGAAGCGCTCGAGGATGCCGGCCGAGTGCCCTCCCATGCCGAGGGTGGCATCGACGAAGACGGCTCCCGGCTTTTCGAGGGCGGGGGCCAGCAGCTCGATGCAGCGCTCGAGGAGTACCGGGGTGTGAATCTGATCGTCGGTCATGATGCGAGAGGACCGGCTCCTGAATCCTGATCCCCATCCATTCGGTACCTGGCGCCGGGGAAGTGCGTCAGGGCGATGAATGGCTGGGAGTCAGGCGTCAGGGGCTAGAAGAGTCCCGGAATCACCTCCTCTGTGGTGTTGGCGAATGTTGCTTCCTGCTCGGCCAGGTAGGTCTCCCATGCCTGTGCGTCCCAGATCTCCGCGCGGCTTCCCGCGCCGATCACGACCAGGTCGCGATCGAGTCCCGCGTACGAGCGGAGGGCCGTCGGCACCGTCACGCGGTGCTGCTTGTCCGGAACCTCTGCGCTCGCCCCGGAGAGAAAGACGCGGAGGTAGTCGCGGGCCTGCTTGCTCGTCACCGGCGCCTGGCGGATCTTCTCGTGCAGCGCCTCGAACTCGCGCTGGCTGAAGACGTAGACGCAGTGCTCCTGGCCGCGAGTGAGGACGATGCCGGACGCGAGTTCATCCCGGAATTTGGCCGGCAGGATGATGCGCCCTTTTTCGTCGAGTTTGGGGGCGTACGTACCGAGAAACATCGGTGACTCCCCCCACTCTTCCGGCCAAGGTTGCGGTGTGGCTCCACTTTACTCCACAACCATCCACAAAATCAGCAACTTCGGGAATAAATCCCCGTTGTGGGGTCAAACTGCCGCAGAAAATCAGGGATTTTCGCGGTGGAGGAAAGTGGATGGATTTGGGACGCCGGTGGCGTGAAAAGGGCACAAAAAAAGGGCCGATCCGAAGATCGGCCCGAAAAGGGAGTGCGGTGGAGCGCGGTGGGTGGCGGGCTAGCCCTGCCCGTCCTGGCGCTTGTCCCAGCGGTCGTTGAGCTTGTTCATGAACCCGGCCTGGGCTGCCTTGCCCTGCTTGGCGCCCCGGGACGACGACGTGGCCGCATCCGGATCCGGCGCGATGCGCTTGCCGGGGGCGATGGCCAGCAGGACGCCGGCGAACATCACCACGAAGCCGAGGATGCCGACGAGCGGCTGCTGCACGAAGACCCCGGTGACCAGGGTTCCGATGCCGACGACGGCGATCAGGATGCCGAGGACGATCGATCGGTATGCGGGGCGAGCTCGCGTGCCCCCGACCTTCGCGACGAAATCTGCGTCGTTCTGATAGAGGCTGCGCTCCATCTCTTCGAGGAGGCGCTGCTCATGTTCCGAAAGCGGCATCCGTTTCCCCCTCTTTCCCGGGTTCGTGGCGTTGTGAGCCTGATTCTAGTCCCGCCTCGATGGCTAGGCTAGGCGTGTGTCAGAAAGCATTCGGTTCGTCGACCTCATCCAGTCCAGAATCGATGGGTTCCTCGATGCACGCGCATCCATTCTCGTCTCCATAGCGGACGAACTCTCCCCGATCGCGGCTTACTCCCGGGATTTTCTCAGCGGCGGCAAGCGTTTCCGCGCACTGTTCTGTTTCTGGGGCTGGCAGGCGGTCCGATCGGCCGGAGACGATGACTTCGAGGCGCCCATCACACCGGGCGGCCCGCTCGACGCCGTGGTCTCCGCCGCGAGCGCCCTGGAGGTGTTCCACGCCGCCGCGCTCGTGCACGACGACATCATCGACAACTCGGACACCCGCCGCGGCGCACCGGCCGCCCACCGCCGCTTCGAGGAGCTGCACGCTGCGAACCGCTGGCAGGGTTCCGGCGCCGCCTTCGGCACGGGAGCCGCGACCCTGCTCGGCGACCTGCTGCTGATCCTGAGCGACGAGCTGTTCGACGAATCGCTCACCGAGGTGGTCAGCCCGTCGGCCAGGAGGGCGGCGCGGGCCGAGTTCAACAGGATGCGCATCGACGTGATGGCCGGTCAGTACCTCGACATCTTCGAGGAGATCGGCTGGAGCAGCCAGCCCGACACCGACCAGCTCGAGCGCGCCGAGCGTGTCATCGTCTACAAATCGGCGAAGTACAGCATCGAGGCTCCCCTGCTCATCGGCGCGAGCCTCGCGGGGGCGACGCTCGGTCAGCTCGACGCCCTGCGCTCCTTCGGCCTCCCGCTCGGGATCGCGTACCAGCTCCGCGACGACCTGCTCGGGGTGTTCGGCGACGCGTCCGTCACCGGAAAGCCGAGCGGCGACGACCTCCGCGAGGGCAAGCGCACGGTGCTGATAGCGCTCACCAGGGAGGCCATCCCGAGCGGAGCGCGCTCCACCCTCGACGAACTGCTCGGCGACCCGTCGCTGACGGCGCAGCAGATCGAGACGATGCAGATGACGATCCGGGCATCCGGAGCCGTCGACAAGGTGGAGAAGCTGATCGCCGACAACGTGGCCAGGGCGATCGAGGCACTCGAGTCCGCACCGATCGGCGCGCAGGCCAAGGCTCAGCTGCGCGAGCTGGCCGTGACGGTCACCCGCAGGAACTACTGACGCGCCAGAGGGCGACCACTCAGGCGAGAGCCTGGGCGACCCTCCGCACCTCGGCCTTGCGGCCGGCGCGCAACGCGTCGATGGGAGCGGCCCCGAGGGTCTCCTCCTCCTCGATCAGCCAATCGACGGCCTCTTCGTCGTTGAACCCTGCGTCGCCGAGGACGATCAGGGTGCCGCGGAGCTCTCCGAGCGGCTGGCCGTCTTTGATGAAGTCGGACGGGACCTTGAGGACGCCGTCGATGCGCTTGGCCGCGAGGTGGCGGTCGTCGATCAGGCGGCGGACCCGGCTGACGCCCAGTCCGAGGGAGTCGACGAGGTCGGGAATGGTCAGCCACTCGCGGGCTGGGGCTTGCTCAGTCACGTCTCAAGCCTCCCACGAGACGGGGCGGAGCGTGAGCGCATCCAATTGTTACGATCATGTAAACTCAAACCACATCCGTCACACTAATTGACTCCTTATTCATTGTGTGTCAGCGTGGAGGCTCGCAACACAGCACGGAGGTGGAGGTTCTATGTCGATTCTCGACAGCAGCGCCGAATCAACGACGGACACTCCGACGCGCGCTCAGCGCCGCACGACGCGCTCGCTCTTCGGCACCGTGCCCATCGCCATCGCCAGCTCGGTGGCCGTCACGCTCGGACTGGTGACCCCCGCCCACGCAGAAGTGCAGAGCGGTGAGGCGGAGCGCGCCAAGGAGAAGGCGCCGCAGAAGACCGGCGAGAACTCCACCGTGAGCTCCATCGGCGGCGGCCAGACCGCATCCACCGCCCGAACGGCCGTCGCATCCGCTCCCGCGAGCTACCGCGTGCAGAACGGAGACACCGTCTCGGGTATCGCCGGACGCTTCGGCCTCTCCACCGCGAGCATCCTCGCCCTCAACGGGCTCAGCTGGAAGAGCCTGATCTTCCCCGGCCAGGTGCTCGCCCTCAGCGGAGGAGCCGTCGCGACCCCCGTCACCGCTCCGTCGCCCGTTCCTGCCGCGAGCAAGTACAAGGTCGCGTCCGGAGACACCATCAGCGGCATCGCCGCCCGGTTCGGCGTGGCGACCAGCGCCGTCCTGAGCGCCAACGGCCTCGGCAGCTCCAGCCTCATCTTCCCCGGCCAGCTCGTGACCATCCCCGGGATGGCGACCGCCGCGGTGAACACGCCGCACGCCGTGGCCCCCGCTCCCGCGCCGGCTCCAGCTCCCGCACCTGTCGCGCCCGCCCCCATCCCCGCCCCGGCCACCGGCGCCGTCGTCGCACTGACCGACGAGATGCGGGCCAACGCCGCCGTCATCGTGCAGGTCGGCCGCCAGGAGGGCGTGAGCGACCAGGGCATCGTCATCGCCCTCGCCGCCGCCGCCCAGGAGTCCGGGATGCGCAACGTGCGCTACGGAGACCGCGACTCGCTCGGCCTGTTCCAGCAGCGCCCGAGCACCGGATGGGGCACCCCCGACCAGATCCTCGACCCGCGTTTCGCAGCGACCGCGTTCTACGGCGGCCCGCACAATCCGAACGCGGGCCGCACCCGCGGTCTGCTCGACATCCCCGGCTGGACGTCGATGACCGTGACCCAGGCCGCACAGGCCGTCCAGATCTCCGCGTACCCGGACGCGTACGCGAAATGGGAGGCGTCGGCGCGGGCCTGGCTCGCCCAGCTCGGCTGATCGGGCGCCGGATGGTCACAACGCGATCACGGCCCGGCCGTTCACGGTGTTTTGCAGGCTTCGCGCAGACCCCTTTCCCTAAACTCGACTCGTGACCACGAGCCAGACCGATCCCATGATCGGCCGTCTTATCGACGGCCGCTATCAGGTGCGCTCGCGGATCGCCAGAGGCGGCATGGCGACGGTGTACCTCGCCACCGATCTGCGCCTCGAGCGCCGGGTCGCCATCAAGGTCATGCACGGCCACCTCGCCGACGACAGCACCTTCAAGAGCCGCTTCGTCCAGGAGGCGCGCTCGGCCGCCAGACTCGCGCATCCCAACGTCGTCAACGTGTTCGACCAGGGCCAGGACTCCGACATGGCGTACCTGGTGATGGAGTACCTGCCGGGCATCACGCTGCGCGACCTCCTCAAGGACTACGGCAAGCTCACCCCCGAGCAGACCATCGACATCATGGAGGCCGTGCTCTCCGGGCTCGCCGCCGCGCACAAGGCGGGGATCGTGCACCGCGACCTCAAGCCGGAGAACGTGCTGCTGGCCGACGACGGCCGCATCAAGATCGGCGACTTCGGGCTCGCCCGCGCCGCGAGCGCCAACACGGCCACCGGGCAGGCGCTGCTCGGCACCATCGCATACCTCTCCCCCGAACTCGTCACCCGTGGTGTGGCCGACGCGCGCAGCGACATCTACGCGCTCGGCATCATGATGTTCGAGATGCTGACCGGCGAGCAGCCCTTCAAGGGCGAGCAGCCCATGCAGATCGCGTACCAGCACGCCAACGACGCCGTCCCGTCTCCGAGCAGCAAGAACCCCTCCGTTCCTCCCGAGCTCGACGACCTCGTGCTCTGGGCGACGGCGAAAGACCCCGACCAGCGTCCGAAGGACGCCAGGGAGATGCTCGACCGTCTCGTCGAGGCGGAGAAGGCGATCAGGGGCGAGACCGCGTCCTTCCAGCCCACGATGGTCATGCCTCCGGCGTTCGGCCCCGGCATCGCGGAAGGCGACACCCAGATCATCAACCCCGCCATCCGGCAGCAGGTCGCATCCACCACTCCGAGCAGCATCGACACGCTCACCGCAACGGCGAAGCGCAGGAGGGGCAAGGGATGGTGGCTGTTCGCGCTGGTCATCCTGCTCGCCGGCGTCGCGGGCGGCACGGGCTGGTACTTCGGCTCGGGGCCCGGCTCGATGGTGCAGATCCCGAACGTGGCGAGCAAGACCCCGGAGGCGGCTGCGGCCCAGCTGAAGGCACTCGGCTTCCAGACGGCGCTCGGGCAGGAGTACAGCACGACGATCGCGACCGGCCTGGTCTCGAACACCGATCCCGAGCCCGGCGCGTCCGCGAACCGCGGCAGCACCGTCACCATCAAGGTCTCGCAGGGGCCGAAGCCGATCGACATTCCCGCCCTCGCCGGCCAGCCGATCGACAAGGCCAAGACGCTGATCACGGGCGCGGGCGCCCAGGTCGGCCCGATCGCGCAGCAGTTCGACGCCAAGGTGCCGAAGGACACGGTGCTCGCCGCCTCGACGGCGGAGGGCGCCGACCTGTCCGGCGGCGGCAAGTACTTCGAGGGCGCGAAGGTGAGCCTCGTGGTCTCGGTCGGCCCCATCCCGTCGGTGGCCGGCAAGTCGGTCGCCGACGCGACGGCGATCCTGAAAGACGTCGGGCTGCTCGTCGATGCCGGCCCGCAGAGCTACAGCGACACGGTCCCCGAGGGCGACGTGATCCAGGCCCAGGCGCAGAGCGACGGCCCGGTGAAGCCGGGCGACACCCTGCTGCTCGAGACGTCGAAGGGCCCGGAGCCCGTGCCGGTGCCCGACGTGGCCGGCAAGACCTGGATCGACGCCAAGAAGATGCTCCAGGACGCCGGCTTCCAGCTCGACTACGACAAGACAGCAGACATCCTCCCGGGTGTCGCCATCGTCGCGAGCACCAACCCGGCAGCCGGCACCGACGTCAAGAAGGGCTCGACCGTCAAGGTCGCGTTCAAGCCCATCTTCGGCTGATCACGCAATCGAGGAGCCGGGGTCAGCGGGCGGCGAGCTCCTCGGCGACCAGGAAGGCGAGCTCGAGCGACTGCATGTGGTTGAGGCGCGGGTCGCAGAGCGACTCGTAGCGGGTCGCCAGCGTCTCCTCGTCGATGTGCTCCGAGCCGCCGAGGCACTCGGTGACGTCGTCGCCGGTCAGCTCCACGTGGATGCCGCCCGGGTGCGTCCCCGCGGCGCGGTGCGCCTCGAAGAAGCCCTTGACCTCGTCCACCACGTCATCGAAACGACGCGTCTTGTAGCCGTTCGGAGTCGTCAGGCCGTTGCCGTGCATCGGGTCGGTGACCCACAGCGGGCGGGCGTCGGACGCCTTGATCGCTTCGAGCAGCGGGGGAAGCGCATCCCGGATCTTGCCTGCACCCATCCGCGTGATGAACGTCAGACGCCCAGGCTCGCGGTTCGGGTCGAGCTTCTCGATGAGCTCCAGCATCGTCTCCGGGGTGGTCGACGGGCCGAGCTTCACGCCGATCGGGTTGCGCACCCTGGACAGGAAGTCGACGTGCGCTCCATCGAGGTCGCGCGTGCGCTCCCCGATCCAGATGAAGTGCGCCGACGTGTTGTACGGAGTGCCCGTGCGCGAGTCGATGCGCGTCATCGGACGCTCGTAGTCCATCAGCAGGCCCTCGTGGCTGGAGTAGAACTCGACACGCTTCAGCTCGTCGAAGTCGGCGCCTGCCGCCTCCATGAACTTGATCGCGCGGTCGATCTCCTTGGCGAGGCCCTCGTAGCGCTGGTTGGCCGGGTTCGCTGCGAAGCCCCTGTTCCAGCTGTGCACCTGGCGCAGGTCGGCGAAACCACCCTGCGTGAACGCCCGGATGAGGTTCAGCGTGGATGCGGCCGTGTGGTAGCCCTGCACGAGCCTGCGCGGGTCGGCCTGGCGCGACTCCGGCGTGAAGTCGTAGCCGTTGACGATGTCGCCCCGGTATGCGGGCAGCGTCACGCCGCCGCGCGTCTCCGTGTCGCTGGAGCGCGGCTTGGCGAACTGCCCGGCCATGCGCCCCATCTTGATGACGGGCATGGATGCGCCGTAGGTCAGAACCACGGCCATCTGCAGCACGGTCTTGACCCTGTTGCGGATCTGGTCGGCGGTCGCGCCTGCGAAGGTCTCTGCACAGTCGCCGCCCTGCAGCAGGAACGCCTTGCCGTCTGCCGCGCGGCCGAGCCGCTCGCGCAGCTGGTCCACCTCGCCCGCGAAGACGAGAGGGGGCAGCGTGGCGATCTCCGCGGACGCCGCTGCCGCCGCATCCGGGTCTGGCCAGGTCGGCTGCTGCTTGATCTCGAGCGTGCGCCAATAGTCCAGGCCCTCGATCACAGACTCGTCAGCCAAAACGACGGGATCGGAGGTGTCTAGCACTGGTCTTCCGCTCAGTTCAGGGCGTGCCTCGAAATCGGCATGCCGATGGGTGGGTTCGGCGCACGGGCGGCGCCGGGTACTTGAGCCTACCGTGAAAGCGCTGCGCGCTTTTCCTTCACGCTACTGGCGTAGACATCCACGTACTCCTGCTCGCTCAGCGCGTGCAGCCGGTACATGATCTCGTCGGTGACCGAGCGCAGGATGAACCGGTCACCCTCCATCCCTTCGAACCGGGAGAAGTCGATCGGTTCGCCGATGATGATGCCGATGCGGCCGATCTTCGGCAGGCGCGTTCCGATCGGCATGATCTTCTCGGTGTCGACCATCGCGACGGGGACGACGGGCACCTCGCCCTCCAGGATCATCCTGGCCACGCCGGTGCGGCCGCGGTAGAGCTTGCCGTCCGGGCTGCGCGTTCCCTCCGGATAGATGCCGAGGATCTCGCCGCGCGAGAGCACGGCGAGGCCGGTGTTCAGCGAGTCCTCCGATGCCTTCCCGCCGGAGCGGTCGATCGGGATCTGGCCGGTCGCGGTCATGAACGACTTGGTCGCCCAGCCTTTGAAGCCCTTCCTGGTGAAGTAGTCGCTCTTGGCGAGGAAGGAGACGTGCCGGTCGACGACGAGAGGCAGGAAGATCGAGTCGATGAACGACAGGTGGTTGCTGGCCAGGATGACGGCGCCGTTCGCCGGCACGTTCTCGAGCCCGACGACCCACGGGCGGAAGATCCCCTTCAGCAGGGGTCCCGCGATCAGGTGCTTCATCAGCCAGTAGAACACCGGCTCAGCCTAACGTGCGGTCGCGTGCAACCGTGCGAGGTCGGCGGCGCCGACCACTCCGGCGTCGTTCACGAGCTCGGCGATGCGGAACTCCGGCTCCGGGTGGAAGCCGCGCGCTGGGAGATTCTCCAGGTAGGCGAGCCTGATCGGCTCGAGCAGCAGCTCCCCCGCCTGGGCCACGCCGCCGCCGAACACGAACAGCTGGGGGTCGAGCACGGCGCCGAGGCTCGCGCAGGCCTGGCCGAGCCAGTCGCCGAGCTGCCGGAGCGCCGCGAGCGCGCCGGGGTCGCCCGCCATGATCAGCTCGCTGATGTCCGTGCCGCTGAGCGAGCCCTTCCTGGAGCGCACGTCTGCGAGGGTCTGGCCGATGCCGCCCGCGTCAGCGAGCTCGTTCGCCATGCGCTGCAGAGCGCGGCCGGAGCCGTACTGCTCGATGCAGCCGTGCGCGCCGCAGCCGCACGGCAGACCGCCGGGGACGACACGCATGTGGCCGACCTCCGCCCCGGCGCCGAAGCCGCCGCGGAACAGCCGGTCGCCGCTGACGATCGCGCCGCCGACGCCTGTACCGATCGTGAGGATGACCATGTCGCTGACCAGGCGTCCTGCTCCGTAGCGGAACTCGGCCCATCCTGCGGCGTTCGCGTCGTTCTCGATCAGGATCGGCAGGTCGAGGCGCTTCTCGAGCTTCTCCCGGAACGGCTCGTTGCGCCAGTTGATGTTGGGGGCGTAGTAGACGGTGGACTGCGCGGCGTCGATGAAGCCGGCGGCGGCGACTCCGGCCCCCGCGATCTCCTCTGGGCCGTCGGAGAGCCGCTCGATCATCTCGACGACGGCGTTCTCGATCTCGTGCGCCTGTGCTGCGTCGGTGGGCACCCTGTCCTCCCGGATGATCGTGCCCAGTTCGTCGACGACTGCCCCTGCGATCTTCGTTCCGCCGATGTCGATACCGATCGCGTGCACAGACAGCCTTTCGTTCAGTTGCGGGTGATGCGCGGGAGTCGGCGAGCGCCAGAAGACTCACATCCGCACCATCTAGAGTGTAGTTACCCAGTTCGGCGGAAGCCATCTGGCCGCCTGATGTCCACCCCGGTACCGAGGGAGCTACCGTGAAACAGTTCGATTCACCCGCCATCGTTCCAGCAGATCCAGAGGCGAACGCCACCGACCTTCTGGTCGATCGTGTCGCGGCGACTCCGGATGCGCCCCTGTTCAGTCTCCCGGACGGCGACGGCTGGAAAGACCTCACGGCGGCGGAGTTCCTGCGCCAGGTCGTCGCCCTGTCGAAGGGTTTCGTGCAGGCGGGGATCCAGCCGGGCGACAAGATCGGGCTGATGTGCAAGACCCGCTACGAGTGGTCGCTGATCGACTTCGCCGTCTGGTTCGCCGGCGGAGTGCTCGTCCCGATCTACGAGACCTCCTCCCCCGCCCAGGTGCAGTGGAACATGAGCGACTCCGGCGCCATCGCCGTGATCCTGGAGACGCCGGAGATGTTCGCCAGGTTCGACGAGGTGCACGCCGACCTCCCGGAGATCGGCAACGTGTGGCAGATCCACCTCGGCGACCTGGACAAGCTCGCCGCGTCCGGCACGGCCATCCCGGATGGCGAGATCGAGCGCCGCAGGAACCTCGCGCGCGGTGACGACATCGGGACGCTGATCTACACCTCCGGCTCGACCGGCAGGCCGAAGGGATGCGTCCTCACACACTCCAACTTCGTCGAGCTGTCCCGCAACTCGGCGGAGGCGCTCAAGGAGGTCGTGATGCAGCCGGGTGGCGCATCCACTCTGCTGTTCATCACGACCGCGCACATCTTCGCGCGCTTCATCGCCGTGCTCTGCGTAACGGCCGGGGTGAAGGTCGGCCACCAGGCGGACACCAAGCAGCTGCTTCCCGCGCTCGCGAGCTTCAAGCCGACCTTCCTCCTCGCCGTCCCCCGGGTGTTCGAGAAGGTGTACAACTCGGCCGAGCAGAAGGCGGAGTCCGGCGGCAAGGGCAAGATCTTCCGCAAGGCCGCCGGCGTGGCCGTCGAGCACTCCCAGGCCGTCGAGGCCGGGGCCGTGCCGTTCGGGCTGCGCCTGCGCTTCGCGATCTTCGACCGGCTGGTCTACAGCAAGCTGCGCGCCGCGATGGGCGGCAGGGTGAAGTACGCCGTGTCCGGCTCCGCGCCGCTCGGCGCGCACCTCGGCCACTTCTTCCACAGCCTCGACATCAAGATCCTGGAGGGCTACGGCCTCACCGAGACCACGGCGCCCGCCACGGTGAACCGGCCGGACACCTTCCGGATCGGCACGGTCGGCCCCGCCCTCCCCGGCGTCTCCCTGCGTCTCGCGGATGACGACGAGATCGAGGTCAAGGGGATCAACGTCTTCAAGGAGTACTGGAAGAACCCGGAAGCGACAGAGGCGGCGTTCGACGACGGCTGGTTCCGCACGGGTGACCTCGGCTCGTTCGACGACGACGGCTTCCTCACGATCACCGGCCGCAAGAAGGAGATCATCGTCACCGCGGGCGGCAAGAACGTCTCCCCCGCTGCGCTGGAGGACCCGGTGCGGGCGAACCCGCTGGTCAGCCAGGTGATCGTCGTGGGCGACCAGAAGCCGTTCATCGCCGCGCTGGTCACGCTCGACACCGAGATGCTGCCCACCTGGCTCGCCAACAACGGCGAGGACAAGGACATGACGCTCGCGGAGGCGTCGGTCAACCCGGCCGTCTACGCAGAGATCGAGCGGGCCATCGAGGCGGCGAACGGCAAGGTCTCCCGCGCGGAGTCCATCCGGAAGTTCGTGATCCTGTCGACGGACCTCACCGAGGCGAGCGGACACCTCACGCCGAAGCTCAGCATCAAGCGCAACGTGATCCTGGCCGACTTCGCCGACGTGATCGACGGCATCTACAGCGGAGCCCCGGCGACGCAGGGCATCTCACTGGCGCACTAGCCCAGAGGCAGGTCAGACCTCGTCCCGCCAGGTGTGCTCCGGCTCATAGCCGAGCACCCGGCGGGCCTTGGCGATCGACAGCAGCGAGTCGTTGACCCCCAGTTCGCCCTTCAGGGGCACGCTGGGGAACACCTCGGCGACGAGCTCGGCGTTCGGGCGGGTCATCACGGTGTCGGCCGCGGCGATGATGAAGCGGTCGAACCCGGTGGTGTCCCATTCCAGCGCCCGCAGGATCGCCTGCGCGCCGTCTCTGGCGTCGATGTAGCCCCACAGGTTCCACTTGCGCGCCTGCGCGTCCGCATCGAAGCCGGGGAACGCCGCGTAGTCCTCCGGGTTCATCACGTTCGAGAAGCGCAGCGCCACGATCTTGAGCGCGGGATCCCAGCGCACCAGCTCGATGGCCAGCTGCTCCTCGAGGTGCTTGACCAGCGAGTATGTGCTCTCCGGACGGGCCGGGTAGTCCTCGTCCACCGGGATGTACGGGGGCGGCACGTCGAACGGCAGGCCGAGGACGGTCTCGCTCGACGCGTACACGATGTTCCGGATGCCCGCCCTGCGCGCCGCCTGGAACACGTTGTACGTGACCCGGATGTTCTTGTGGAAGGTGGCGACGTCGCTCAGGATGCCCGGTGCGGGGATCGCGGCGAGGTGCACGATCGCGTCGAACCCGTCGTGCACGTCGTTGACGCCGAGGATCGCGTCGACGGTCTGGCCGTAGTCGGTGAGGTCGACACGGACGAAGCCGGGACCGCGCTCCCCCGTCGCATCCAGATTCACGACGGTGTTGCCCGCCGCCCTCAGTTCGCGGACGACCGTGCGCCCGAGTTTTCCTGATCCACCGGTGACCGCGATACGCATGTCGCCAGTCTAGGCGTCGGACGGGCGCAGACGGCCGATCAGAACCAGTCCGACTCGCGGACCTGTTTCATCGCCTCGCGCCTGCTGTCCTTGTCCAGCCTGTCGAGGTAGAGCTTCCCGTCGAGGTGGTCGGTCTCGTGCTGCAGCGCCTGCGCCATGACGCCGGTGCCGGACACCTCGATCTCGTTGCCGTCGAGGTCGATGCCGCGCACCGTCGCCGACGGGTAGCGGGCGGTCTTGAACCAGAGTCCGGGCACGGACAGGCAGCCCTCGTCCACCAGCTCCGGCTCTCCGGACACCTCGACGAGCACCGGGTTGATGACGTAGCCGATCTCGCCGTCGACGTTGTAGCTGAACGCGCGCAGGTTCACGCCGATCTGCGGGGCGGCGACGCCCGCTCGCCCGGGCGGCAGCACGCTGTCCACCAGGTCTTCCACCAGGCCGCGCACGCCGTCGTCGATGTCTCCGATGGGCTCGGACACGGTCTTCAGGACGGGGTCGCCGAACAGGCGGATCTGACGTTCGGTCACAGCTGTCTCCTTGGCAGGGGCACGGGATGCGCGGCTCAGGCGCGCGTGGTGGGCAGGCCCTCGACCACCAGAGCGGCGAGCGTGCGCGCCGACTGCTTGGTCAGGGGCTTCAGGTCTTTGTACGACACGACGGAGCCCGCGGCCAGCTGCGGGTCGTACGGGATGCGCACGACGTCGCGGACGCGCGACAGGAAGTGCGACTCGATCTCCTCGAGCTTCACCAGGTTGGTTCCCTGGGTGGCCGTGTTGAGCGCCACGACGGCGTTCCTGACGAGGTCGCCGTAGCCGTTCGCCTCCAGCCAGGTCAGCGTCTCGGACGCGAGACGCGCCTCGTCGACGCTGCCGCCGGAGACGATCACGACGGAGTCTGCACGCTGCAGGGTGGCGCGCATCACCGAGTGGACGATGCCGGTGCCACAGTCGGTGAGCACGATCGAGTAGAACCGGGCGGACAGGTCGGCGACCACGTTGTAGTCGTTCTCGTCGAACGCCTCGGAGAGCAGAGGGTCGGTGTCGGAGGCGAGGATGTCGAGCCTGGTCTCGTCGCGGGAGACGAGGGCGGAGAAGTCGGTGAAGCCGCCGATGCTCGCGGCCTTGTGCACCACATCCCGCACCGTTGCCCGGGTCTGCTTGGGGACGCGCTCCGACAGGGTGCCGCGGTCGGGGTTCGCGTCGATCGCGACGATGCGGTCTTCGCGGGCGTCGGCCAGCGCCATCCCGAGCAGGGTGGTGACGGTGGTCTTGCCGACGCCGCCCTTGCGGGTGAGCACGGGGACGAAACGCGTTCCGCCCTCGAACTGCTTCTGGATGCGGTGGTCGAGCTCCTTGCGGGCGCGCGCCTTGGCGGAGTCGCCGAGGTTGACCATCCGGAACGTGACGTTGTAGACGAAGCGCTGCCAGCCGCCCTCCGGGCCGGGGCGCGTGTTGCGGTTGACCTCCAGCAGGCGGTCGGCGGTGAGCATGGCGGCCGGCTCCGGCTGCTGCGAGTGCTCGCCGCGCAGACGCCCGCGGCGGGACTGCGAGAACGGGTCGGACGACGGCAGGTCCGGCACGTCGCGCTGCGCATCCTGGGCGGCGTCCGCTGCGATGGTGCCGGTGGGCCCCGTGGTGTGCCGGGAGGCGACGATGGCGACCGACATGGTGGTCGGCTCGGCGGGCGACGCGACGAAACCGGGGTCGACCGGGACCTCGTCGATCGCGACGGCGGCCTCGTCCTCGGGCACCTCGGGCGCCGGGGCGGGCGGAAGATCGACGGCGATGCTGAGATTCTCCGGAACCGAGATGGTCAGATCGTCGTCAGGCGACACGAGCGCGCCCGGTTCGGGGCGCTCGGGCTTGAGGTTGTCTGGCACGGATCACGTCTCTTTCTGCCGCTGCACGCGGCGCCCACCAGTTTAGCTGGCCGCCGCGCACAGCAATCGAGTCCGGACGTATTCACGCGCCACACCGGGTGACGCGTGAACGAGTCCGGACTCGATTGTGAGGGGGGATCAGGCGGGGGCGACGACGACCAGGAGGTCGCCCGCATCCACCTGCTGGGTCTTCGGGATGGCGAGGCGCTCGATGGTGCCGGCGATGGGGGCGGTGATGGCCGCCTCCATCTTCATCGCCTCGATGGAGGCGACGGCCTGCCCTGCTGCCACCGTGTCCCCGACCGCGACCTGCAGGGTCACAACTCCGGAGAACGGGGCGGCCACCTGGCCGGGCTTGGCGCTGTCGGCCTTCTCGGCGGCCTTGGACTCGACGACGATGCCGCGGTCGCGCACGAACACCGGCCGGAGCTGGCCGTTGAGCGTGGTCATGACCGTGCGCATCCCCTTCTCGTCGGCCTCGCCGATGGCTTCCAGGCCGATGTAGAGGCGCACGCCCTTGTCGATCTCGATGACGTGCTCCGTGCCCTGCTTGAGGCCGTAGAGGTAGTCGAGCGAGTCGACGACGGACAGGTCGCCGAAGAGCTCCCGCATCTGCTCGTAGATGCGCGTGGGAGCCGGGAAGAGCAGGCGGTTGAGCGTCGAACGACGCTCCTCGCTGGAGCCTTCCAGCGCCTTCGCGTCGGCGGCCGAGAGGTCTTCGACGCCGACCTTGACGGTCTTGCCCGCGAGCACCTTGGTGCGGAACGGCTCCGGCCAGCCGCCGGGCAGCTCGCCCAGCTCGCCGGCCATGAAGCCGACCACCGAGTCCGGGATGTCGTAGTTCTGCGGGTTCTCGGCGAAGTCGGCCGGGTCGGCGTGCACGGCGGCGAGGTGCAGCGCGAGGTCGCCGACGACCTTCGACGACGGCGTCACCTTCGGGATGCGGCCCAGGATCTGGTTCGCAGCCGCGTACATGTCCTCGACCAGCTCGAAGTCCTCTGCGAGGCCGAGCGCCTTGGCCTGCTGGCGCAGGTTGGAGAGCTGGCCGCCGGGGATCTCGTGCTTGTACACCCGGCCTGTCGGACCCGGCAGGCCGGACTCGAACGGACGGTAGACCTGGCGGACGGCCTCCCAGTACGGCTCCAGCGCGTTCACCGAGGCCAGCGAGATGCCCGTGTCGCGCTCGGTGTGCGCGAGGGCCGCGACGAGGGCGGACGCGCTCGGCTGGCTGGTGGTGCCCGCCATCGGCGCGCTCGCGACGTCCACGGCGTCCGCACCTGCGCGGCTGGCCGCGAGCAGGGTCGCCAGCTGGCCGCCCGGGGTGTCGTGCGTGTGCACGTGCACCGGGAGGTCGAAACGCTCGCGGAACGCCGAGACGAGCTTCTCGGCCGCCGCGGGACGCAGCAGACCCGCCATGTCCTTGATCGCGAGGATGTGCGCGCCCGAGTCCACGATCTGCTCGGCGAGCTTCAGGTAGTAGTCGAGCGTGTAGAGTTCTTCGTTCGGGTCGAGCAGGTCGCCGGTGTAGCAGACGGCCACCTCGGCGACGGCGGTTCCCGTCGCGAGCACGGACTCGATCGCCGGGCGCATCTGCGACACGTCGTTGAGGGCGTCGAAGATGCGGAAGATGTCCACACCGGTCGCAGCGGCCTCACGGACGAACGCATCCGTCACCTGGGTGGGATACGGCGTGTACCCGACCGTGTTCCGGCCGCGCAGCAGCATCTGGATGTTGACGTTCGGCAGCGCTTCGCGCAGGGCGGCCAGGCGCTCCCACGGGTCCTCGCCGAGGAAGCGGAGCGCGACGTCGTACGTCGCCCCGCCCCAGGCCTCGACGGACAGGAGCTCCGGCGTCATGCGTGCAACGTACGGAGCGACGGCGAGCAGGTCGCGGGTGCGGACGCGCGTGGCAAGCAGCGACTGGTGCGCATCCCGGAACGTGGTCTCCGTGACGGCGAGGGCCGTCTGGTTGCGGAGGGCCTGCGCGAAGCCGGCGGGGCCGAGCTCCAGCAGCTTCTGGCGCGAGCCGGACGGTGCAGGAGCGCTCAGGTCGATCTTCGGCAGCTTGTCGACCGGTGCGTGGGTCTCCGGGCGGGCGCCGTTCGGCTGGTTGACCGTGACGTCGGCGAGCCAGTTGAGCACCTTCGTGCCGCGGTCCTTGGATGCGCGCCCCTTGAACAGTTCAGGGCGCTCCTCGATGAACGAGGTGCTGACGTCGCCGGCGATGAAGTCCGGGTCGTCGAGCACGGCCTGCAGGAACGGGATGTTCGTGGCCACACCGCGGATGCGGAACTCGGCCAGACCGCGGCGCGCGCGGCTGACCGCAGCGGCGAAGTCGCGGCCGCGGCAGGTCATCTTGGCGAGCATCGAGTCGAAGTGCGGGCTGATCTGGGCGCCCGGGTTGATGGTTCCGCCGTCGAGGCGGACGCCGCCGCCACCCGGCGAGCGGTACGTGGTGATCTTGCCGGTGTCCGGGCGGAAGCCCGCGGTCGGGTCCTCCGTGGTGATGCGGCACTGCAGGGCGGCGCCGCGGATGTGCACCGTCTCCTGGCTGAGGCCGAGGTCGGCCAGCGACTCCCCCGCCGCGATGCGCATCTGCGACTGGACGAGGTCGACGTCGGTGATCTCCTCGGTGACCGTGTGCTCCACCTGGATGCGCGGGTTCATCTCGATGAAGACGTGCTCGCCTGCGCGCTCGCCTGCGGTGTCGAGCAGGAACTCGACGGTTCCGGCGTTCTCGTAGCCGATCGACTTCGCGAACGCGATCGCGTCGGCGTAGAGCGCCTGGCGGGTGGCGTCGTCGAGGTTCGGCGCCGGAGCGATCTCGATCACCTTCTGGTGACGGCGCTGCACGGAGCAGTCGCGCTCGAACAGGTGCATGGTCGCACCGTGCGAGTCGGCGAGGATCTGCACCTCGATGTGGCGCGGGCGCAGCACGGCCTGCTCCAGGAACATGGTCGGGTCGCCGAACGCGCTGTCCGCCTCGCGCATGGCCTCTTCGAGCGCTCCGCGGAGGTCGTCCTTGGTGTTGACGCGGCGCATCCCTCGTCCGCCGCCTCCAGCGACCGCCTTGGCGAAGATCGGGAAGCCGATCTCGTCCGCCTGGGAGATCAGGAGGTCGATGTCCTTCGACGGGGGCGTCGACTTGAGCACGGGGACGCCCGCAGCGATGGCGTGCTCCTTGGCCGTGACCTTGTTTCCGGCCATTTCGAGCACGCGCGGCGGCGGGCCGATGAACGTGATGCCGGCCTCGCGGGCGGCCTCCGCCAGCTCGGGGTTCTCGGAGAGGAAGCCGTATCCGGGGTAGATCGCGTCCGCGCCGGACTCCTTCGCGACGCGGATGATCTCCTGCACGTCGAGGTACGCACGCACCGGGTGGCCGGGCTCGCCGATCTGGTACGCCTCGTCCGCCTTGAGGCGGTGCATGGAATTGCGGTCCTCATACGGGAACACCGCCACAGTTTGAGCGCCGAGCTCGTAAGCGGCCCTGAAGGCCCTGATGGCGATTTCACCGCGGTTGGCAACGAGGATCTTACGGAACATGGGGACCTTTCGAGCAGGGGGCTACGCCACACAGCAAACGGTTAGGTTCTCTAAGACTAGTGAAGGTAACGTGGCTTCTTGTGCACGTACTCAGCGTTAGTTCCCTCAAGGGCGGTGTCGGAAAGACCACAGTGACGCTTGGACTGGCCTCCGCGGCGTTCGCCAAGGGGCTCCGAACGCTCGTGGTCGATCTCGACCCGCAATCGGACGTGTCCACGGGCATGGACATCCAGGTGGCAGGCCACCTCAATGTCGCCGACGTCCTGGCGTCTCCGAAGGAGAAGATCGTCCGTGCGGCGATCGCCCCCTCCGGCTGGACCAAGGGCCGCAGCGGCAAGATCGATGTCATGATCGGCAGCCCGTCCGCGATCAACTTCGACGGCCCGCACCCCAGCATCCGGGACATCTGGAAGCTGGAGGAGGCGCTGGCGAACGTCGAGCACGACTACGAGCTCGTGCTGATCGACTGTGCGCCGTCGCTGAATGCGCTCACCCGCACGGCGTGGGCGGCCAGTGACCGCGTCGCCGTCGTCACAGAGCCCGGCCTGTTCTCCGTCGCCGCCGCCGACCGTGCGCTGCGTGCGATCGAGGAGATCCGCCGCGGCCTCTCCCCCCGCCTGCAGCCGCTCGGCATCATCGTGAACCGTGCCCGCGTCCAGTCCCTGGAGCACCAGTTCCGCATCAAGGAGCTGCGCGACATGTTCGGCCCGCTCGTGCTCTCCCCTCAGCTGCCGGAGCGGACGTCGCTGCAGCAGGCGCAGGGCGCGGCGAAGCCGCTGCACGTCTGGCCGGGCGAGAGCGCGCAGGAGATGGCGCACAACTTCGACATGCTGCTGGAGCGCGTGCTGCGCACGGCCCGCATCGGCGAGTACGCGGTCGCGCCCTAGCTAGCCCTGCCCAGGCACCGGTCCGCCAGCGCGCTGGCCCTCTCGTCCTGCGGTTCCTCCGTTTTTGCGGAGATTCGGCGGAAGTCGGCGGGCGTCTCCGTTCCGACGGAGATTCCAGCGGCGCGCCGCGCGCGATCTCCGCTCGAACGGAGTCGCGCATCCACTGGTCGTTCAGCCGGAGTTCCGGCTCGACACACCGCGCAAGACTCCGCCCGAACGGAGCCAAGAGTGGGATGCGCGTGGAACTCCGCTATTGCGGAGAAGGCGAAACTCCGCTGGTGCGGTGAAGTGGAAGAAGGCGGGGCGGCCGGGTGACGACTCAGGAGGCCTTGGAGGCGCGACGAGCGGCGAGCTCGTCCATCGAGTCCGTCTGGGTGTCGAGCTCGACGAGGCTCGACTCGACCTCGCGGAGGACCTTGCCGACGGCGATGCCGAAGACGCCCTGGCCGCGGCTGACGAGGTCGATGACCTCGTCGTTGGACGTGCAGAGGTAGACGCTCGCTCCGTCGCTCATCAGCGTGGTCTGGGCGAGGTCGTTGACTCCGGATTCGCGCAGCTGGTTGACCGCGGTGCGGATCTGCTGCAGTGAGATGCCGGTGTCGAGGAGGCGCTTGACGAGCTTCAGAACCAGGATGTCGCGGAAACCGTAGAGGCGCTGCGAGCCGGAGCCCGCCGCACCGCGGACCGTCGGTTCGACGAGTCCGGTGCGCGCCCAGTAGTCGAGCTGGCGGTACGAGATGCCTGCCGCGCGGGCGGCGACGGCTCCTCGGTAGCCGTTCGCGTCGTCCATCTCGGGGAGGCCGTCGGTGAACAGCAACCCCAGATCGTACCGGGCCGCGTCGTTGTCACGACTCAGTTCACTCATGGGTTCGCCTCTCGCCCGATCTTGGGATGCGCATGTTCGACAGGCGCATCATCCACGGTACCCATGCTCAGGGTCGCGGGCAACGACATTCGCAGTTTGACTATCGGCGTGTCGAGCCGATCCGTCAGTGGGGGTCGCGCGGTCACGGCTGGATGCGCGACAGAGCCGACCGGATGATGCTGCCGCGCACCACATCCAGCTGTCCGGCGATCTCGCGGGCGAGCTCGGCGGTCTGCGCCCTGCTCGACACGTCGTTGCGCCGGGCGATCGGCACGAGGGCCGTCTCGATGAGCCCGAGTTCGCGCTGTGCTGCGGCCCGGAAGCCGCGCAGGTGGCGGGGTTCGATGCCGTGCCGCTGCAGTTCGACGAGCGCACGGAGCACGGCCAGCGTCTCCTCGCCGTAGACCTCGGCGGGAGCGATGACGGATGCGGTGATCGCGTCCTGCAGGAGCTCCTGGGTGGCCTGCGCCTCGCGCAGCAGCTCGCCGCGCTTGAACCGCCTGCCGGTCGGCAGCATCGACGGCCCAGCACTGGGGGCTGCGCCCGGCATCGGCGGGTTGAGGCCTGCATCCAGGTCGGCCAGATACGCCTTGATGACCTTGAGCGGCAGGTAGTGGTCGCGCTGCATCCCGAGCACGATGCGCAGTCGCTCGACGTCGTCGGGAGAGAACTTGCGGTACCCGGATGCCGTGCGCGCTGGGGACACCAGCCCGCGCTCCTCGAGGAAGCGCAGCTTCGACGACGACAGGTCGGGGAACTCGGGCGTCAGGCGCGCGAGCACCTGGCCGATACTGAGCAGCGCAGGCGAGCCAGCCCGTGCGCTCGCTGCTTGCCGTGCCACTAGTTCGGGGCCGACGCTGCGAGGTCGAGGCGCGAGGCGTAGAACGTGAGGCGGAACTTGCCGATCTGCACTTCGGCGGAGTCGGAGAGCAGGGCGCTCTCGATGCGGACCCCGTCGTAGTACGTGCCGTTCAGCGATCCGAGGTCGCGGACCTCGAACGCCGTGCCGCGACGCGTGAACTCCGCGTGGCGGCGGGAGACGGTCACGTCGTCCAGGAAGATGTCGGCGTTGGGGTGTCGCCCTGCGCTCGTCACATCGGCGTCGAGCAGGAAGCGCGCGCCGGTGTTCGGACCGCGGCGGACGATCAGCAGAGCCGAACCGGACGGCAGGGCCGCGATGGCCTCCTGCTCCTCCGGTGAGATCTCCCCATCCATCGGGTACATCTTCGACACGAACTCCTCGCCGAAGCGTGCGGTCGTGTCTTCGTTCCCCGCGGCTGAATTACGCAGGGGGTTGTTCTCGGCGTCATCCGCCGGCCCATTCGGGTAAGTCTCGTCAGGCACCGTCAACCTCCTCTTATTCCAGCGTATCGGATCGTCCGGCCCCGTCGTCCGCCGGAAGGCGGATTACGCGGGCTGTTTCTCCGATATACACAAAACCGGCCCACCAGTAGAGGAAGGCCCCCCACAGCGCGAACGCCCAGCCGAGCGGCAGGGAGAACGGCGCGAGAGCGTCGAATGCCTCTCCGAGCATGAGAAGCGGGAGCGCCCAGAACAGGCAGAATGTGGCCACTTTCCCTAGGTGATGCACGGGAAGCGGGCCGAAGCCGTGGTTCGCGAGGATGACGCCGAGCACCGCGAGCATCACGTCCCGCGCCACGATGATCGTCACCAGCCACCACGGGATGACGTCCCGCCAGGCCAGCCCGATCAAGGCTGCGAAGATGTACAGGCGGTCGGCGGCCGGGTCGAGCAGCTCGCCGAGCCTCGACACCTGATTGAGCCGTCTGGCGAGGAAACCGTCGAGGAAGTCGGTGATGCTCGACACCACGAGCACGAGCAGCGCGAACGCATCCTGACCGTCGATCACGAACGCCAGGAACACCGGCACCAGGGCGAGCCGGAAGAAACTCAGGATGTTCGGGATCGTCAGGACCCGCGAACTGACCTCGCGCGCACCGACACCATCCACGGGATACGAGTCTAGTGATTCCCTTCTCCGTGCCGGGAGGCTCCCCGGCGCGCGGCAAATGCGTGCATAAGATGTGGGCGTGGAGCCATTCATTGTCAGTCTCTGGATACTCGTCGGCGTCTGCGTCGTCACCTGGGTGCTCTCGCTCATCACCGGCGAGCACTCCTGGGTCGACCGCATCTGGTCGATCGTGCCCGTCGCATACGTCTGGGTGTACGCCGGATTCGCCGGGCTGCAGGATGCGCGGCTCGACCTCATGGCGATCCTCGTCACCCTTTGGGGCATCCGGCTCACCTTCAACTTCGCGCGCAAGGGCGGGTACGCGCCGGGCGGAGAGGACTACCGCTGGGCGGTGCTGCGCGGCAGGATGCCCGGTTGGCAGTTCTGGCTGTTCAACCTGTTCTTCATCGTGATCTACCAGAACGTGCTGCTGTTCCTCATCACCCTCCCCGCCTGGACCGCCTACCTGCACCAGACGCCGCTCGGCGTGCTCGACATCGTCTGCGCCGTGGTGTTCCTCGCGTTCCTGGTGGGCGAAACGGTGGCCGACCAGCAGCAGTGGAACTTCCACCAGTGGAAGAACGCGGAGAAGGCGGCCGGTCGCGACCCGCAGCCGCGCTTCCTGCAGAGCGGGCTGTTCCGCGTCTCCCGGCACCCCAACTTCTTCTTCGAGCAGGCCCAGTGGTGGGTGCTCTTCCTGTTCGGCTGCGTGGCGGCCGGGTCCATCCTGCAGTGGACTGTGATCGGGCCGCTGCTGCTGACCGGGCTGTTCATCGGGTCGACGGTCTTCACCGAGAGCATCTCGGTGTCCCGCTACCCCGAGTACGCGCAGTACCAGCGGCGCACGTCGCCGATCGTGCCGTGGCCGCCGCGGCGCAACGGCGACGAGCCGGCACCCGCTGCTCCGTGACCGCGGCGCGACGGCCGCGGCGTGCCAGCCGCGCGAAGGTCGGACCGAGCGCGTACCGTTGACGCATGTCCTGCATTCGGTTCAACACCCCGGCCCAGCGTCAGGCGATGCGTGAGCACCGACCGGCGATGCTCACCGCGGAGGAGGCGGCGGCACTGCACCCGTCTCCCCCGGTCACCGAGAGCAAGATCCGTCGGCTGAGGCTGCTCGCCTCCGACCCGAACCCCAAGATCCGGGAGAGCGTCGCGAGCAGCTACAACACCCCGGACGACCTCTTCCTCACCCTCGCGAACGACCCGGACGCCGGCGTGCGCGGCTGCGTCGCGAAGAACGAGGCGACCCCCTGCGACATCCTCCGGATGCTCGCGGACGACCGCTCCGAGACCGTGCGCGGCTGGGTGGCGATCAACTACTTCGTGCCCGCCGACGTGATGGACAAGCTCGCCACCGACAAGAGCAAGACCGTCCGCAGCCTCGTGAAGTGGAAGAGCCAGCTGGCCGAAGCGGTCTGATCGTGGCCGAACCTGCGAGCGTCCGCGTCGACTCCTGGGCGTGGGCCGTGCGCCTCTACAAGACACGCTCCGCCGCATCCACTGCCACCAAGGCCGGGCACCTGCGGGTGAACGGCGACAAGGCGAAGCCCGCGACGCCGGTCAGGATCGGCGACGAGGTGCGCGCGAGGGTGGGCGACACCGAGCGCATCCTGATCGCCAAACGGCTGATCGTGAAGCGGGTGGGCGCGGTCGTCGCCGCCGAGTGCTTCGACGACCTGACTCCCCCGCCCCCTCCGAAGGTGGAGGCGCCGTCCGCCGTGCTGCGCGAGCGCGGCGCCGGGCGTCCGACCAAGCGGGACAGGCGCATCCTGGATCAGCTGCGGGGGCGCTGATGGCGGTCGCCAGGATCGGGATCTCCGGCTGGACGTATGCGCCGTGGCGCGGCACGTTCTACCCGAAGGGGCTGCCGCACCGCGCAGAGCTTGAATACGCAGCGGAGCGGCTCGACTCGATCGAGATCAACGGCAGCTTCTACGCCCTGCAGAAACCGGCGAGCTACCGGCGCTGGGCGGAGGAGACGGCCGACGACTTCGTGTTCTCCGTGAAGGGCGGGCGGTACATCACGCACATCCTGCGGCTGAAGAACGCGCGGGAGGCGGTGGCGAACTTCTGTGCATCCGGCGTGCTCGCGCTCGGCACGAAGCTCGGGCCGATGCTCTGGCAGGTGCCGCCGAACCTCGCGTTCGACCCGGAAGCTGTGACCGCGTTCCTCGCGATGCTCCCCCGCACGACGACAGCCGCTGCCGCCCTCGCGGCGGAGACGAGCCTGGACGAGGACAGGACGTTCCTCGACCCTGGCCCGGAGCGGCCCATCCGGCACGCCATGGAGGTGCGGAACCCGTCATTCGACGTTCCGGAGTTCACCGCCATCGCGCGGGATGCGGGGGTCGCCATCGTCGTCGCGGACACCGCAGGGCGCTACCCCGTGATCCGGGAGACCACCACGGACTTCCAGTACGTGCGGCTGCACGGCGACGAGGAGCTGTACACGAGCGGGTACACGCCGGAGGCGCTCGCGCGCTGGGCCGCGGACATCCGGGGCTGGCTCAGCGACGGGCTGGACGTGTACGCGTACTTCGACAACGACGCGAAGGTGCGCTCACCCGTCGACGCGATGGCGCTGCGGGCGCTCCTGGCCGGCTGAGCGCTCAGTCCTCGATCACGGACACCACATTGCCGGCCGGATCGCGGAACCAGGCGATGTTCGGGCCGCGGTCCACCTCTTTGCCGCGCAGGACGCCCTTGGCGTCGGTCGGCAGGTTCGGGTCGTCGTAGATGTCGGTCTTCACGCCCTTGGCGTTGAGGTCGTCGACGGCGGCGTCGATGTCCGGCACCACCAGGTTCAGGATGGTGAAGCTCGCCGGGGTGTGATCCGGCTTCGGGTAGATGAACACGTGACCGCCGGCCGGCAGGGCGAGGTCCAGGTTGCCCATCGGGCCGTCGGTGATGTTCAGACCGAGGGTGTCGCCGTAGAACGCCTTCGCCGCGGGGATGTCGTCGACGCTGAAACCGCTGAAGATGTCGAGTGAAGTGACCATGTGCCCACTCTGCTCCCTCGCGCCTGCCGCGTCCAGAGGCCCAGGGTCTTGGTGCCCAACATCCTGGGTCAGACGAACCGGATGCTCTCCTGCAGCCGGGTGCGCAGCTCGAACGCGCGGTCGACGCTCTCCCTGCCCGCCGCGTTCGCGCCGTTGCGGAGCACCTGCGGCAGCAGGGACCGGCGCACGAGCAGCGATCCGGAGAGCCGGCCGCGCTCGATGCGGTCGTACGGCACGGCCAGCGCGTCGTCCGGGACGACGATGATCAGGCCGGTGAAGCGCACGCCGACCTGGCGCGAGAAGGTCTTGGAGTCGCGCAGGAGGTCGTGGAACGGCTGCTCGTCGCGATCGACCGCCTCACCGACGATGTCGCCCTTGGAGAGCTTCACCTCGCTGCCCCAGTCGGCGGAGCGGATCGCGAACAGGCCGGCCGGGCCGAGCACGACGTGGTCGAGCTTCGCGTCGGAGCGGGGATGCACGGAGACGTCGTTCCAGATCGTGAACCCGATGCCGAGCCCGGCGACGGCGCGCGCCGTGGCCTCCTCGGCGAGCGCGACGGCGAGCAGGTGGCGGATCTCGCGCGGCGCCGAGCGGACCAGCCCAGGGTCGTACGGGTCGTCGAGCTCGGTGCCCCTGCCCATCCACTCGCGCATCAGGTGCAGGTAGCGTTCGCGGGCCTGGCCGCCGGGGTGGCCGTAACTGCGGGCGCGGACGGTGGCGCCGCGGGACTGGGAGCGGGTGGCGTGGAAGGTGGCGCTGAAGCCGTTGCCCGCAGCCCCGTCGGCGCTGACGTCGCCGGCGTATGCCGCCTCGCCGCGGTCGTAGCGGGCGCGGTCGTCCGGCTCTCCGACGAGCTCCCAGGCGTCCTGCACCGCTTGGAAACGGGCGGCTGTCCCGCCGGTGTCCGGGTGCGTCTCGCGCAGGAGCCTGCGGTACGCGCGACGCAGCTCCTCGTGGCTGACGGTGGATGCAACGCCGAGCACCTCGTATGGAGTGGGCGAAGCCGGGCTGTCGCTCATCGCTCGTTCGTCTTTCTCGGCCGGTGTGGTGCGTGCTGTTGCTGCGCGTGTCTTCCGACGATACCGTCCCTGCGCTGTGAGCTTCCTCCCCAGCGGCCGGGAGAGAGATGTTATCCACAATTTGCTATTGAGGCCGGATCTTGTCCGCATTCCTCTCTAGCGTGGAAGTACGCAGAAAGAACAGGGCAGCAACCGACAGAAAGGCACCGATCATGGCCATCACAGACTGGCGCATCGAGCTCATCACCATCCCGGTCACCGACGTCGACCGCGCGAAGGCGTTCTACGTCGACCAGGTCGGCTTCACCGCCGACCACGACCACCGCGTCTCCGACACCCTCCGGTTCGTACAGCTCACCCCTCCCGGCTCCGCGTGCTCGATCGCGTTCGGCGAAGGCCTCACCGACATGGAGCCCGGCAGCCAGCGCGGACTGCAGATCGTGGTGCAGAGCGCCGACGACGCCCTCGCGCACCTGCGCGAGAACGGGGTGGAGGCGGAGGGCGTGGCCGACCTGGACTGGGGGCGGTTCGTGACGTTCTCCGACCCGGATGGGAACACGTGGGCGCTGCAGGAGCTGCCCAAGCGGGGGTGAGTGGGGGGTGCGACTGCTGGGCGGCTGGCTGGGTCAGGCGGTCAGCGCCGCGTACAGGATGAGGAGCATCGTCACCACGAAGCCGCAGGCGTAGTTGATCCAGAGGAAGCGGCGCCAACCTCGATTCGCCGACGCGGAGTCCTCGTCGCTCACCGACCAGAACGGCGCGGCGGCGACGATGTACGGGATGGCGAGGACGGCGGCGATCGGCCCTGGCCACGCGGTCAGCAGCATCGCGAGGCCCGCGAGCGCCCAGGCCGCGATGGCGAAGCGGGTGGTGCTGCGCGCACCCAGCACCGTGGCGATCGAGGAGATGCCGCCCTCCCGGTCGGGCACGACGTCCTGCACGGCGCCGAACGCGTGGCTTCCGATCCCCCAGAGGAAGAAGGCGAGCAGCACCGCGAACAGCTGCGGGGTGAAGGCGGCGCCCGCCAGCACCAGCCCGTACACCGCCGGGCTGACGAAGTGGGTGCTCGAAGTGACCGAGTCGAGGAACGGGATCTCCTTGAAGCGCAGGCCCTTCACCGAGTACGCGATCACCGCGAACACGCTCACCGCGAGCACCAGCCACGACAGCGGGGAGCCGACGACGACCAGGTACACGAGAAACGGGAGGTTGGTGACGGCGGCGGCGATGAGGATGCGCCTGTGCATCCCGCGGTCGAGCACGGCGCCCTCCGCGCCTCCCTTGCGGGGGTTGCGCAGGTCGGACTCGTAGTCGAAGACGTCGTTGATCCCGTACATCGCGAGGTTGTACGGGATGAGGAAATACAGGGTGCCGAGCACGAAGGTGAGGTCGAGCTGCCGGGTGGTCAGGAGGTAGGCGGCGGCGAACGGGAAGGCGGTGTTTATCCAGCTGAGCGGGCGGGAGGCGAGCACGAGCTGGCGGAACGAGGAGGACGTCTGGGCTGCCATCGTCATTCCGGTCTCCGCTTCCGGACGAGGAGCCAGAGGGCGGGGAGCAGCAGGAGACCGGCCAGCGGGTACGCGAAGTCCTCGATGGGCACGAGCCCGATGCGGGCGCCGCTGATCGTGGTCTCGCCGTAGGTCATCAGGCCGGAGCCGATCATCACGTTGTCGAAGACGGCCGTCAGGACCGCCAGCAGCACACCCGCGATCAGGACAGGCAGCCACCAGCGGCGGACGATGGCTGCGCGGTCCCTGGCCGTGGCAAGCGCGACGGCCAGGACGACGAGCGCGAGTGCGAGGAAGGCGAGGCTGAGGAGGAGGTATGTCATGCGCGCCCCCGATCGCGGCCGCGGTCGAGGTTGCGATCACGGTCGCTGCCACGATCGCCACGCCGGTCGATCACGAGGCGGGCGCCGGTGATCACGACCATCGTGAGATAGCACAGGAAGGCGAGGAAGAAGACCTCCTCGAGAGGGAGCTCCGGGGCGAGCACGATGCCGGTCATGTAGCCAGACTCTCCCCGGGCGAAGACGTGCAGGCCGATGCCGGCCAGGTCCCAGGCGAGGAAGAACAGCACCCCGGCCACCAGCACGATCGTGGCGCGGCGCGCATCCCGCCAGAAGAACAGGCGGAAGCGGTGGTCGATCAGCACCATCGCACCCAGCGACAGGAGGATGAACAGCAGATACAGGATGCTCACGCCACCGACTCCGAGCGGGTCTCCGCAGCGAGCGGCTCCGGCAGGGGTCCGGTGCTGGTGTCGCCGCGGAGACGCTTCAACACCAGCTCGGCACTGATCAGGCACATCGGCAGTCCGATGCCGGGAATCGTCGAACCTCCGGCGTAGAGGAGGCCGTCGACCTTCGCTGAGGCGTTGCGTCCGCGGAAGAAGGCGCTCTGCCGCAGTGTGTGCGCCGGCCCCAGAGCTCCACCCCGCCAGGAGTTCAGATCGGTGGCGAAATCGTCCGGGCCGACCGTGCGGCGCACGATGACACGGTCCGCGAGGTCCGGGATGCCCGCCCAGGCGGCGACCTGCGCGATGGCGGCGTCCGCCGTCCGCTCCACCAGGCGGTCGCCCGTCCCGTCGACACCGCCCGAGCCGATGGAGACATCGGCGGGCACGGGGACGAGCACGAACAGGTTCTCGCTGCCGTCGGGAGCGACGGTCGGGTCCGTTTCGCTCGGCTTGCAGACGTAGAGGGACGCCGGATCCGGGATGGACGACTCCGCACCGTAAATGCGGTCGAAGTTGTCCGCCCAGTCCGTGGTGAAGAAGAGGTTGTGGTGGGTCAGCTCCGGAAGGGCTCCGCGGACGCCGAGCATCACCAGCACGGCGCCGGGGCCGGGGTCGCGGTGCTCCCAGTACGACTCCGGGTATGTGCGCAGCGCCTCGGGCAGCAGGGTGGTCTCCGTGAAGTGCAGGTCGGCGCCCGAGACCACAGTGTCCGCAGGGACGAAGTGCAGGCCGCCGGACGCATCCCGGTACTCCACTCCGGTGACCCTGGCGCGGGCGGCGCCCGGCTCCGTGCGGATCGCCGTCACGCGGGCGCCGGTCTGCAGGTGGGCGCCGTCGGCGCGGGCGATCGCCGCGATCCTGTCGATGATGGTGCCGAACCCGCCCTGCGGGTAGCGGACGCCGTCCTCCAGGTCGAGGTGGCTCATCAGGTGGTACATGCTCGGCGCACGGTCGGGCGACGTGCCGAGGAACACCGCGGGGTATCCCAGGATCTGGCGGAGCCGGGTGTCCCGGACCGTCCGTGCCGCCCGACGCTCCAGAGACTCCAGCAGCAGACGGCCGAGGCGGCCGAGCTTCGTCACCAGGTCGCGGGAGAACAGCGGGCGGAAGGAGGCGAACGTCCCGTAAAGGAACCGGTCGACCGCCATCCGGTACGTCTCGCGGGCGCTGGCGAGGTAACGGTCGAGGCGGGGGCCGGAGCCGGGCTCGACGGACTCGAACAGCGCGCGGTTGGCCGGGTAGTCCGCGCGCACATCCAGGGGCGCTGCTCCGGACTCCGAGAACACGCGGTATCCGGGATCCAGGGTGACGAGATCGAGCTGCTCGGCAGAACTCGTGCCGAGGAGCCGGAAGAAGTGGTCGAAGACCTCGGGCATCAGGAACCACGACGGCCCGGTGTCGAAGCGGAAACCGTCCGCTGACCAGGTTCCCGCCCGGCCGCCCAGCTGGTCGTGCTGTTCCAGGAGCGTGACCCGGTGGCCGTCCACCGCGAGGAGTGCGGCGGTCGCGAGACCGGCGATGCCTCCGCCGATCACGACGACCGACGCCTGGGCAGCGCTGGGGCGTTCGCCGGTCATCGCGACGACCCCGCGCCCCATCCGGCCGTCGCGCGCATCAGGATCGCGAGCTTCGTCCTGGTCGGGACGCTGACACGCGTCGACAGCAGCAGAGGGGCCGGCGTCGACCGGATGCGGTCGGTCAGCTCCGCGAACAGGCCGTGCGCCGCGGCGATGGCGCGGCGGCAGTTGTCCGGCAGCTCCGGGATGGCGTCCTGGGCGGCACCGAGGTCGCGCTCGATGTCCACCACGAGCTCCAGCTTCTGCCGCTCCGTGAGCCTGCCCGGGTCGATGCCGGGAAAGTAGCTGCGGCCGAGCTCCGTCCAGTCGACGGCCAGATCGCGGAGGAAGTTGATCTTCTGGAAGGCGGCGCCGAGCCGGCGGGCGCCGCTCTCCAACCGCATCCGGCGGTCGGAGGCGACCTGCTCGTGGGAGAGGAACGCGCGCAGGCACATCAGCCCGACCACCTCGGCCGACCCGTAGATGTACGCGCTCAGCTCGTCCGAGCTGAAGTCCACCGGGCTGAGGTCGCGGCGCATCGACGCGAAGAACGGCGCGGTCAGCGACGGCTCGATCCCGACGGCCCTGGCCGTGCACGCGAACGAGTGCACGACGACGTTGGCACTGTATCCGGTGCGCATGGCCCGCTCGGTGTCCGCCTCGAGGGCGTCGAGCAGTGCGCGCTGGTCGTCGACGGCGAGACCGGCCTCCGCCGCCGCTCCGTCGACGATCTCGTCGGCGATCCTCACCAGGGCGTAGATGTCCTCGACCTGGGGGCGCACCTCCGGGGAGAGCAGCTTGGTCGCCATCCCGAACGACGTGGAGTATTCGTGGATGATCGTGGCGGAGCTGGTGTGCGCTGCCCGCGTGTAGAGGGACAGATCGGTGGGGGCGGCCGGTCGGGCACCGCCGGCGGTGGTGAGCTCGGCCTCCCTGGTCACGCGATCCTCCCGACGCAGGAGCGGGCCACCGCCGAAAGCTCGTCGGTCAGCGACAGAGGGAGACCGGGGACGGCGAGGGCGGCGACGGCGGCGTCCGCGTACTCGGCGACGAGCCCCTCCACGAAGGCGCGCGAACCGCACGCGTCGAGCAGGGCTGCGAGGCGGCGACCGTCGTCGTGGTCGAGGTCCGGCCGTCCGAAGTGCTGCTCGATGGTCGGCCAGGCCGAGGTCGCGCGCGCGTACGCGATGAGGGAGGTCTCCTTGCCCTCACGCAGGTCGCTGACGATGCTCTTCCCGGTGGCATCCTCCTCGCCGAACACGCCGAGGATGTCGTCGCCGAGCTGGAACGCGATGCCGAGCAGCCTGCCGTACTCCCCCAGCGCCGCCAGCACGTCGCCGCCCGCCCCCGCGAGCATGGCGCCGGCGGCGAGCGGCCCGGCGAACGAGTACGCGGCCGTCTTGCGCTCGGTCATGGCGAGCACATCCGGCAGTCGCGCCTCGTCCAGGCGCAGGCTGTACGACACGTCCGACAGCTCCCCCGCCGCCGTGACGAAGATGCTGTGGTCGAGCAGGTCGAGCAGCGCCGTGCGGGTCGGCGACGGCACATCCAGCCGGGCGATCAGCGAGGCCGCGGCGTGCAGCAGCAGGTCGCCGGCGAGGATGGCGGCGGTCTCGCCCCAGAGGGCGGCACGCTCACGGTCGATGCCGCGGGCGGCCGCATCCCCGGCGAACTCGCCGGCCACGTTGGGGCGTCCTCGCCGCACCGTGTCTCCGTCGATCACGTCGTCGTGCAGCAGGAACGCGGTGTGCAGCAGCTCGAAGGCGACGGCCGTGTCCACGGCGTCGGCCGCGGTCGCGACGCCGGAGGCCTCGCCGCCGATGGCGTCGAAGGCGCTCAGCACGAAGCCGGGACGGATGCGCTTGCCTCCCTCGCTGGCGCTCCGCGCGCTGCTCCACAGACGCTGGTATTCGCTGCCGTACCGCGTCGCCTGCTCCGACCGCTCCGTGAAGAAAGCGGCGAGCCTGGCATCCACCTCCGGCAGACCGATGCGCGGTGCTCCCTGATGGATCTGGGTCATCCTACGCTCCTTTGTCTAGCCAAGTAAGTAAATAACTTAGCACGCTTCTTACTAGCGGGCATAGGATGTGCGCATGGGTTTCAATGAGGACGCGCGCCGCGTCTCCGGGTCGATGCTCGACCCCCGCGTGATCGACCCTCGGCAGGAACTCGTCCGCCACGACGACCTCACCGAGGTCGACCTCGAGCGGGTCGTCGTGCTCCTCACCGCGCTCAAAGATTGGCGGGAGGCCGAGCAGAAACTCAGCTTCGAATCGCGCAGCAAGATGAAGCTCAACGACACGGACATGAAGGCGCTGCGGTACATCATCGCGTCGGCGAACGCCGACGTCGCCGTCACGGCGGGCGCGCTCTCCGAGCACCTGCACATCTCGACCGCATCGACGACCAAGATGCTCGACCGACTGGAGCGTGCAGGCCACATCGAGCGGCGTCCGCACCCGACAGACCGCCGCGCGGTGACGGTCGCGATCACGGAGGAGACGCACCGCGAGGTGCGCCGCGTGATGGGGAGGCAGCACGCACACCGCTTCGAGGTGGCCAGAGGCCTGAACAGCGACGAGCGCGAGATCGTGATCCGGTTCCTCACCGACCTCGCCGCGATCCCGCAGCTCCCGGAGGATCCGGAAGACGCCGAGGAACCGGAAGCGGCCGAGACCCCCGCGCGCTGAGCCATCAGCCGGCAGGCTCCCTCGCCGGCGCCGGCGCCGACTCCGACGATGGCTCCTCCGCGGCCTCGGCCACGATCCTGTTCGCCATCCCGTTGAAGATCACGCCGTGGAACGGCAGGATCGCGAACCAGTAGAGCCGCCCGGCCAGCCCCTTCGGGAAGAAGATCGCCCTCTGCCGATAGCGAGAGCCCTCCCCCGCCTCTTCCACCAGCATCTCCAGCCAGGCTTTCCCCGGCACCAGCATCTCGGCGCGCAGCCGCAGCTCCCTGCCCCTGTCGATCCGCTCGACCCTCCACCAGTCGAGCGCGTCCCCGGTCTGCAGCCGGTCGGCGTCGCGTCTGCCGCGGCGCAGCCCGACGCCGCCGACCAGCTTGTCCATCCAGCCGCGCAGCGCCCACGCCAGCGGGAACGAGTACCAGCCGCGTTCCCCGCCGATCCCTTCGACGACGCGCCACAGCCGGTCGGCGGATGCGCTGCTGCTGCGCTCCCGCACGTCGGTGTACACGGTGTGGCCCGCCCAGTCCGGGTCGCTCGGCAGCGGGTCGCTCGGCGCGTTGCCCACCGTCGAGTTGCGCCAGCTCGTCTCGACGTCGCCGTCGCGCATCCGGGCGAGCGCCAGGCGCACGGCGGTGCGGTAGCCCGTGAGCCCACCCTCCGGCGGCGGGATGACCTCGTCGATGTCGTGCTCGCGCACCACGCAGTCGTACTGCAGCGACTCGATGATCGGCACGGCGAGGCTGCGCGGGATGGGCGTGACCAGGTTCACCCACTGCGACGCCAGCCACGGGGTGAACACCGGAAGCGACGCGATCGGACGCTGCCGGAGGCCGGCCTCCAGCGCGAACCCGTTCATCATCTGCCCGTAGCGCAGGATGTCCGGCCCGCCGATGTCGTAGGCCCTGTTGATCTCCGGCGGCAGGTCGGCCGCCGCGATCAGGTAGCGGAGCACATCCCGGATCGCGATGGGCTGGATGCGGTTGCGCACCCAGCGCGGCGCGGGCATGTACGGCAGCACCTCGGTGAGGTGCCTGATCATCTCGAACGACGCGGAGCCGGAGCCGATCACCACCCCCGCCTGCAGCACGACCGTCGGCACGCCGGAGTCGAGCAGGATGCGCCCGACGGCCACCCGGGAGCGGAGGTGCCTGGACAGCTCGCCCTCCGGGTGCAGCGCCCCGAGGTAGACGATGCGGCCGACGCCCGCGGCAGCGGCCTCCTCGGCGACGATGCGCGCGGCGTCGGACTCCTCCTCGTCGAAGTCCCCCGACGCGCGCATCGAGTGGACGAGGTAGTAGACGACGTCGGCGTCTTTCATGGCTGCTGCGACGGCATCCCGGTCGTGCAGGTCGCCCTCCGCCACCTCCACCTGCTGCAGCCAGGGCACGTCGGTGAGTTTCTGCGGCGAGCGCGCGAGCACGCGCACGGTGAATCCGTCGGCGAGCAGCCGGGGCACCAGCCGGCCGCCGATGTAGCCCGTGGCTCCGGTGACGAGTGCGCGTCTGCCTGTCATGCTGCGACCATACGCTCGTGTCCTGGCGCCGGATGCGCGCGGTGCGTTCGCCCGTCCTGTAACTTCGAGGCATGGGAAAGCTTGTCTACGCTGGAACGACGGAGATCGGTTTCGACGATCGGGTTCTTGCGCATCTGCAGATCGTCGTCGGCCTGAAGCTGCGACGCAAAGAAGGGTTCTTCTTCTCCTGGCGCGACGAGCAGGGTGTCGGAGACGGCCGCAGCGCCATCTGGATCGACCCGTCCGTCCCTCTGCTGTTCCGCTACAGCGGCGGCCGCCCTCCCAAGATCAACAAGGTGTGGCTGGAAGCGCTCACCCTGTCGTCCAACAGTGCCCAGGGTCTGCAGCTGACCGAGGAAATCGGCGCGCTCGGCGCCGACGAAGTCAACGCGGACACTCCTCCCGGCCGCTGAGTCCCGGAGCGAAGACGAACGAACCCCGCGCCAGGCGCGGGGTTCGTCCATGTCTGTCGTGCACTGGCCGGCCAACGGCCCGCTCAGCGCAGGTACTCGAGGAGTTCGGGACAGCGGAGGCGCTTGAGGCTGCGGGTCTCCAGCTGGCGCACGCGCTCGCGGGTGATGCCGTAGACCTCGCCGACCTCATCCAGCGTCATCGGCTTCTGGCCGTCGAGCCCGAAGCGCATCCTGACCACCTTCGCGTCGCGCGGGGGCAGGTCTTTGAGGCGCTCTTCGAGGTCGCGGTGACGGAAGCCGACCTCGACGGCCTCTGCGGGCGTCGGGAAGTCGTCGTCCTCGATGAGGTCGCCGAGTTCCGCTCCCTCGTTCTCGCCGACGGGCACGGCGAGCGACACCGTCTCCGAGTCGCTCATCTGCAGCTTGTGCACCTCGGCGGGCGTCAGGTTGGACGCTTCGGCCATCTCCTCCAGCGTGGGGGTGCGGCCGAGCTCACCGCCCAGGTCGCGCCGGATGCGGTCGAGCTTGTCGATCTTCTCCACCGTGTGCACCGGGATGCGGATGAGCCGTGCGGTGTCCGCGATGCCGCGGAGGATCGACTGGCGGATCCACCAGGTGGCGTACGTCGAGAACTTGTTGCCGGTGCGGTAGTCGAACTTCTCCACCGCGCGCACCAGGCCGAGGTTGCCCTCCTGGATGAGGTCCATCACCGGCAGGCCGCGGCCCGCGTACCGCTTGGCGATGCTGACCACGAGGCGGAGGTTCGCCTCGATGAAACGCTCGAACGCGCGCTTGCCGTCGTCGGCGAGCCACTGCAGCTCGCGGCGCTCCACCGGGGTGAGGCCGGGCCGCTTGGCGAGGCGCTCTCCGGCGAGCACGCCGATCTCGATGCGCTTGGCCAGCGACACCTCTTCTTCGGCGGTCAGGAGGCGCGTGCGCCCGATCGAGTTCAGGTAGTCGCGCACCGGATCGTTGGTCACTTCGAGGACTGTCATGTCTCGTCTTCCCATCACTCGTGTTCATTTTTTCGCTCTGCATCACTGCGGTGCGAGTCCCGCGGTCGGGCGGGGAATCTTCTGACAGGTAAGCAAATCGGCTTGACCCCCAACAAGGGGTTGACAAGGGTGGTAACCAGACGCTACGCGTGTCGGAAAGCGCTTCCAATGCATCCATTTGTCAAGCCCCTGCTGGGATCGGGATGCACGTCGTATCGTGCGCGACGTGAGCGCGCATACATCGAATACCCAGGAACCGTCGCTGAAGACGATCGAAACGACCATCCCGGCGAGGATGGACAGACTTCCCTGGTCGAAGTTCCACTGGCTCGTGGTGATCGGTCTCGGCACCGTGTGGATCCTCGACGGGCTGGAGGTGACCATCGTCGGCGCGATCGGCTCCCGCCTGACCGAGCCGTCCAGCGGTCTCGGGCTGTCCACCGCCGACATCGGTCTCGCCGCCGCCATCTACGTCGCCGGCGCCTGCGTCGGCTCGCTCGTGTTCGGCTATCTGACCGACCGCTTCGGCAGGAAGAAGCTGTTCATCGTCACGCTCGGCCTCTACCTGGTCGCGACGGTGCTCACCGCGTTCTCCTTCGCGCCGTGGATGTTCTTCCTGTTCCGCTTCTTCACCGGCGCGGGCATCGGCGGCGAGTACGCGGCCATCAACTCGGCGATCGACGAGCTCATCCCAGCCCGGCGCCGCGGCCTGGTGGATCTCGCGATCAACGGCTCGTACTGGCTCGGCACGGCGTTCGGCGCCGTGCTCACCGTCTTCCTGCTGAACACCGACATCTTCGCCGCTGACATCGGCTGGCGCATCGCGTTCGGCCTGGGCGCCGTGCTCGGCCTGGTGATCCTGCTGGTCCGCCGCAACGTGCCGGAGTCTCCTCGCTGGATGTTCATCCACGGTCGCGACGAGGCGGCGGAGAAGCTGGTCGGCGAGATCGAGCACGACGTGGAGGAGGACACGGGGAAGCACCTCGACGCCGTGCCCGCCGACAAGGCCATCCGGATCAAGCAGCGCCGGTCCACCGGGTTCGGTGAGATCGTGCGCGTTGCGATCACCCGCTACCCGAAGCGGTTCGTGCTCGGGCTCTCGCTGTTCATCGGTCAGGCGTTCCTCTACAACGCCGTGTTCTTCACGTACTCACTCGTGCTGACGAAGCTGCTCGGGGTGCCGGACGACGTCGCCCCGTGGGCGCTCGTTCCCATCGCGATCGGCAACTTCCTCGGCCCGGCCCTCCTCGGGCACCTCTTCGACTCTGTGGGCCGCCGCTTCATGATCACCCTCTCCTACGTCGGAAGCGGCGTGCTGCTGGTGGGCACCGCCCTGATGTTCGACGCGGGCATCCTCGACGCGTTCTGGCTGACGGTGTGCTGGATGGTCGTGTTCTTCTTCGCCTCCGCCGGCGCGAGCAGCGCATACCTGACCGTCAGCGAGGTCTTCCCGATGGAGACCAGGGCGATGGCGATCGCGTTCTTCTACGCGGTCGGCACCGGCCTCGGCGGCATCATCGGTCCGATCCTGTTCGGCCACCTGATCGAGGACGGCATGCACGCGGTGGCCATCGGGTACTACATCGGCGCTGGGCTGATGATCGCGGCGGGACTGGTCGAGCTGTTCCTGGGCGTGGATGCGGAGGGCAAGTCGCTGGAGGACATCGCGGCGCCGCTGTCGTCGGAGGCGTCGGAGGGTGCAACGGAGGACGCTCCGAAGCGCTAGGCGAGCAGTTCCAGCAGCGCGGGCTCCGGTGCGCGGCCGTTGGACAGGTCGATCACGTCGCCCTGCCGGTAGCGGTCGAAGATGCGCGGGTCGATGTAGCTGTTGCGCGCGATCGCCGGGGTGTTCCCGAGCGCGTCCGCTGCCGCGGAGACCGCCGCGGTGATGCGCTTCGTCCGCTCGCGCTCCGTGCCGCCCGTTCCGAGTCCGGCGAGCGTCGCCGCCGCCGTAATCGTGCCATGCAGCGTGCGGAAGTCCTTCGCGGTGAACTCGCCGCGCGTCTGCCGCCGGATGTACTCGTTGAGCGACGCCGGACGGATCGTGTGCCAGGTGCCGTCCTTCCAGGACAGCAGCCGCGAGCGCTGACCGCGCGCGGCGACGATCTCGGAGAGCAGAGCAGCCACATCCGGATCGGTGATCGTGCTCGTCCACTTCTGCGCGCTCTTCGCCGGGAACGTCAGCGTCACGTCGTCCCCGTCGATGGCGACGTGGCGGCAGAGCAGCGTGGTGAGTCCCCTGCTGCCGTTGGCGTGCAGGTACTCCTCGCTGCCGATCCTGAGCGAGCCGAGGTCGATGATCCTGAGTGCCGCCGCCAGGATCCGGTCCCTGCCGAAGCCTTCCTGCCGCAGGTCCATCGTGACGCGGCGGCGCGCGGCGGGCAGCGTCTCGGCCAGCTGGGCCGCCCGCTCGAACTTGACCCTGTCCTGATGCAGGCGCCAGGACTCGTGGTAGAGGTACTGCTTCCGCCCGGCCTGGTCGTAGCCGACGGCCTGGATGTGCCCTCGCGCGTCCGGCGAGATCCACACGTCCTGCCAGGCGGGCGGGATCACCAGCGACCGGATGCGCTCCAGCTCGCGCTCATCCACGATCGTGTTGCCGGCCTCGTCCTGGTACGTCGGCGCCTTCTTCGTGCTGATCCTGCGGTAGCCGGGCCCGGACGGGTCGCTGCGGCGGAGGCGCGTCACGCGGGCTTCTTGGCGGCGGTCTTCGCCGTCTTGCCCGCGGTCGCCGAGCCGGAGGACTTCGCGGTGGACTTCGCGGTGGCCGATTTCGCGGACTTCGCGCCGGACTTCGCTGCGGCGGACTTCTTCGCCGTCGACGTCTTCGCCGCGGACTTCTCCCCGCCCGAGCCCTTCGCGCCACCCGAACCTCTGCTGCGCTCGACGCTGCGCTGCAGCGCCTCCATGAGGTCGATCACCTCACCGCCGCCCGAGCTCTTCTCCTCCTGCTCGCCGAACGTCTCCGCCGTGTCGATGGTGTCGCCCTGTTCGAGCTTCGCCTCGATCAGCTTCCGCAGCTCATCCTGATATTCGTCGCTGAACTTCTCCGGCTCGAAGTCGCCGGCGAAGCTCTCCATCAGCGCGGCGGACAGGTCGAGCTCCCGCTGGGTGATGCGCGGGCTGTCCTCCAGCGACGGGAAGCTCGCCTCGCGCACCTCGTCGTTCCACAGGAGGGTCTGCAGCACGAGCACATCCCCGCGCACGCGCAGCGCACCGAGCCTGGTCTTCTGCCGCAGCGCGAAGTTGACGATGGCGGTGCGCTCCGAGTCTTCGAGGGTGCGCCGCAGCAGCGCGTACGCCTTCAGCGACTTGGAGTCCGGTTCCAGGTAGTAGCTGCGGTCGAACATCAGCGGGTCGAGCTGATCGTTCGGCACGAACTCGACCACGTCGATCTCCCTGCTGCGCTCAGCGGGCAGCGACGCCAGGTCGTCGGGGGTGAGCACGACGGTGCGCTCCCCGTCGTCGTACGCCTTCGCAATGTGCTCGTACGGGATCGTCTTGCCGTCGATCTCGCACACCCGCTTGTACCGGATGCGCCCGCCGTCCGCGTCGTGCACCTGGTGCAGCGCGACATCGTGATCCTCGGTCGCGCTGTATACCTTCACCGGCACGTTGACCAGCCCGAAGGTGATCGCACCCGTCCATATGGCCCTCATGCCCCCATCGTGACCGTGGACGGCGCGATTTTCAACCAGTGATCGAGGTTTGGCCTACGAACCGTCTCTGAGGTCGCCCGGCACCGTGTTCGCGTACCGGATGGTGTCGAACCACGCGACGCAGGTGTCGCCGAGCGGAGCCTGCGCCATGAACCCGACGTTCACGTCGCCATCCCAGTCCAGCCGGAAGACACGGACGAAATCCCAGGTGACCCCGTCGGCCGACGAGTGGAACGCCCATCCCGCGCCCGTCTTGACCACCCGCAGGTAGACGTGGTCGGCGGTGACGACGGTGGAATTGCAGTCGTCGGAGAACCCGTTGGTGACGACCGATACGACCATCGCCTCCCCCTGCGGCGAATACTCGAAGCAGAGCTTCGCCCAGTGATCCTTGTCGCCCCAGATGGCCAGCACACCGGCATCGAACGTGCTGCGCGGGTGCTGCACGCTCACCCGAGCCGACAGCGTGAAGTCCTCGGTCGGCACGAACCCGAGCGACGTCGCCGCGTGCTGCTGCTCGCCCCCGAGCGCACTGTTCGTCCAGTCGGTGCCCGCGGCGGCGGTCAACGTCAGCTGGCCGGGAGCCGCCTGCTCGGCGGCGCCGGTGCCGTTGCTCCAGGTGAGAGGGGGAAGTGATTCGACGACGAAAGACATGTGCTCAAGGCTAGGGGTTCGCACCCCCACCAGGTGACGCGCCCCGCGTCCCGGCGTACGATCTGGCGCATGGCCGCCACTGACACCGAGTCCGTCGAGATCGATGGGCATCGGCTGAAGCTGACCAATCTGGACAAGGTGCTGTACCCGGAGACCGGGACCACCAAGGCCGACGTGATCGGGTATTACAACGCGATCGCCGAGGTCATGCTGCCGCACATCCGGGATCGGGTGGTCACCCGCAAGAGGTGGGTGCACGGGGTGGGGACGCCGGATGAGCCCGGCGAGGTGTTCTTCCAGAAGAACCTGGATGCGTCGTCGACGCCGTCGTGGGTCAAACGGAGGACCATCACGCACAAGAGCCACTCCAACGACTATCCGCTGGTCAACGACAGGGCGACGCTGATCTGGCTGGCGCAGATCGCCTCGCTGGAGATCCACGTGCCGCAGTGGCGGGTGTCCAGGAACGGCACGCCGAAGAATCCGGACAGGCTGGTGCTCGACCTGGATCCCGGCGAGGGGGTCACGCTCGCCGACTGTGCCGAGATCGCCGTGCTCGCCCGCGGCATCCTCACCGACATGGGGCTCGACCCGATGCCGGTGACCAGCGGGTCCAAAGGCATCCACCTGTATGCGGCTCTCGACGGCAGCCAGACCAGCGAGCAGGTCTCCGCCGTCGCCCACGAACTCGCCCGGGTGCTCGAGGCCGACCATCCCGACCTCGTCGTGAGCGACATGAAGAAGGCGCTGCGGGTCGGCAAGGTGCTCGTGGACTGGAGCCAGAACAACGCGGCCAAGACCACGATCGCGCCGTATTCGCTGCGCGGGCGGTTCCGCCCGACCGTCGCGGCGCCGCGCACCTGGCGGGAGCTCGCGCGGAAAGACCTCGCCCAGCTCGACTTCACGGAGGCGCTCGCCCGCGTGAAGCGGAGGGGCGACCCGCTCGCCGATCTGTCCGCCGGGCACCTCGACGAGGAGGTGCACGGCGCGGCGGAGGACAGGCTGACGACCTACCGCAGCAAACGCGACGCCGCCAAGACGCCGGAACCTGTTCCGGAGAAGCTGCAGCACTCGACCAGCGGGCGCACGTTCGTGATCCAGGAGCACCACGCCCGGCGCCTGCACTGGGACTTCCGTCTGGAGCACGACGGCGTGCTGGTCAGCTGGGCGCTCCCCAAAGGGCCGCCGACCGATCCCGGACAGAACCACCTCGCCGTGCACGTGGAGGACCACCCGCTCGAATACGGCGCGTTCGAGGGCGACATCCCGCACGGCGAGTACGGCGCAGGGCATGTGACGATCTGGGATGCGGGCGACTACGACCTCGAGAAGTGGCGCGACGATGAGGTGATCGTGACCCTGCACGGCACGAAGGGCGGCGGGCTCGGCGGCGACAGGAAGTTCGCACTCATCCACACCGGCGGGGCGGGCAAGGCGGAGCAGAACTGGCTGATCCACCTGATGAAGGACTATGCGGCGAAAGGCCAGGGCACCAAGCCCGCGAAGCCCGCGAAGGCCGCGAAGGCCGCGAAGGCCGCCAAGCCCGCGAAGTCTGCCAAGGCCGACGCGCCCACCCGCACCACCCGCACCACACCCGCCCCACTCTCCGCCAAGCCCATCTCCCCCATGCTCGCCACTCTCGGCTCCGAGAAGGACGTGCACGACGAGTCCGAGTGGGCGTTCGAGATGAAGTGGGACGGCATCCGCGCCATCGCGGAGGTGCGCGGCGATGCGCTCCGGCTGAGCACCCGCAACGGCAACGACGTCACCGTCGCATATCCGGAGCTGCGCACGCTCACCGAGGTCGCCAACGGGCACGAACTGGTGCTCGACGGCGAGATCGTCGCCCTCGACAAGACCGGCCGCCCCGACTTCGGCCTGCTGCAGACCAGGATGGGCCTCACCAGGCCGTCCGACGTGGATGCTGCTGTCAGCAGGGCGCCCGTGCACTACATGGTCTTCGACCTCCTCGAACTCGACGGCGAGAACTACCGCGGCAAGACATACGACGAGCGTCGCGCTGCTCTCGAAGACGTCCTCCGACCGCCGAAGGGCGACCCCGTGCAGGTGCCGCCCGCGTTCGACGGCGACCTCCGGCACGCCGTGGATGCGAGCAGGGAGCTCGACCTCGAAGGCGTCATGGCCAAGCAGCGCGACGCCACATACGCCACCGGCCGCCGCTCCCGCACCTGGATCAAGATCAAGCACCACCGCACGGAGGAGGTCGTGATCGCCGGGTGGAAGCCGGGCAACGGCCGGAGGGCGAACACCGTCGGGTCGCTGCTGCTCGGTATCCCGGACGGCGACGGGTTGCGCTACGTCGGCAAGGTCGGCACCGGGTTCACCGACGCGATGCTGGACGACCTCGCGAAACGCCTGGCGGCGCATCCACGGAAGACCAGCCCGCTCACCGATGTGCCGTCCGCCGACGCCCGGGATGCGCACTGGGTGCGGCCCGAACTCGTCGGCGAGGTGGAGTTCGCCGAGTGGACGCCGACGGCCAGGCTGCGTCAGCCCTCGTGGCGCGGGCTGCGGCCCGACAAGTCCGTCGAAGACATCAACGTGGAGTGACCGGCGAGTACACGCGGAGGCCGCGGGGCACGAGGGTGACGTTCAGGCGCTTCGCGCCGTCGTCGTCCGTGCCGCCTGGCGTCTCCGTCGACGCCTCGCCGTCATGCGCGTATCCGGGGTCGTCGTCGCGGGAGCGGATGGTCAGGCCGGTGCTGGTGAACGAATCCAGGACCGGCGGGCCCTGCAGGAACGGCAGGCGCGCGACCAGTGCATCCACCCGGCCGCCGAGGGCCAGCGCGACCGTCCCGCGGGTGCGCGGCTTACCGCCGGCGAACAGCACGCGCACGTCGAGCACGCCGTCGTCGAGGCGCCTGCGCTCGATCGGGGCGGCGGTGACCGGGTAGTAGCGGCCGACGCCGACGAAGACGGACCAGATGGTGCGGCGTCCGCCCTCGATCTCCACGCGCAACGGACTGGTGCGGCGGACGACCCGGATGGCGGCGACCAGCGCAGCCAGCGGCTTGCCGATGCGCTTCTCGTACTTCTCCCGCTCCTCCACGAACGACGGGTAGATGCCGACGGACAGCGTGTTGAGCACGACGACGGGGTCGCCGGTGGCGAAGCGGAGCTCGGCGATGTCGACAGCCCTGCCGGATCCGGTCTGCAGGGCGTCGATGGCCGTGTCGACGGTGTCGAGCATCGCGGCCTTCGCGAAGTGGTTGAAGGTTCCGCCGGGGAAGACGAGCAGCGGGAGGTCGTGCTTCCTGGCGATCGTCGCCAGTGCGCCGACGGAACCGTCCCCACCGTGGATGCCGATGACGCGCGGCGGGTTCGGGGACGCGAGAGCCGCATCCACCAGCTCGGCGAAATCGTCGCCGTCGGACAGCTCGTGCACCGTCGCCTTCGGAAGGCGCTCGGCGAGCAGCGGCCGGGGGTCCGGGCGGCCGAGCCCGCGACCGGAGCCGGGGTTGACCAGGATGAACGCTCCGTCCCCGTCGGCGAGCGCTGGAAGGTCGATAGTCGTGGCCGTCGGCGGTTCCGCGTTGAGCAGCGCGGAGGGCTTCGGCGCAGGGACGACCGCCTTGAGCGCGAGGGCGACGCCTGCGCCGATCGCCGCGCCGCCGACCACGTCGGAGAACCAGTGCGCCCCCGTGTGCAGCCGCGAGTACGCGACGCCGGCGGCCACCGGGGCGAGGGCCGCACCGGCCACCGGGGATTCGAGGGCAGCGCCGGTGGCGAAGGCGACCGCGCTGGCGGTGTGCCCGGACGGGAACGACGGCGACGTCGGCGTGCGCTGCAGCCGCCTGCTGATCGGGATGGACGTGAGCGCCGGCCGCTCCCCGCCGACCAGCCGTTTGCCGATCAGGTTGGCGACCAGGCTGGCGATGCCGAGCGACGCCAGGCCGCGCACGGCGGCACGCGGGCGGCCGAGCAGTGCGAGGACCGCAGCGGCCACGAACCAGAGCTTGCCGTGGTTCGCCGCCGAGGAGACGCGACGCCAGAAGGTGTCGACCCCCCTGCCGGTCTTCCGCGCGTTCACCCGCTGCGCCACTCGTTCGTCCACGCGTCGCACTCGCACTCGCCACATGTCCCCACCATAGCCTCGCCGCGAACCGTGCCGTTTTTCTGGCTGGGGGTCCCTCGGCGCTAGGATCGTGGACGTGAGCACACACGTTGAAGAACCACGCACCGCAGACCTCGACGACGAGCACGGCAGCCTCGTCCGCAGCCTGAGCGCTGTGCTGCCCGGCCCGGTCGGCAAGCTCATCGCGACGCTGGTCGCACTGGTGTCGGCGGTCTTCTTCGTGATCAGCCTGGTCTTCACCTGGAGCGGCGACCCTGACGCGTTCCTCCCCCTCTTCCAGGTGTTCGTGGCCGGCACGGTCGTCTCGCTCAACGCGCTGTTCGCGTACAGGACCTTCAGCTACGTCATCACCCTCATCGGCGCTGTGCTCTGGCTCTGGGTGTCCGTCACCCCGTTCGAGCCGTTCTGGCAGACCCTCCTGCAGGGTGTGACCGTGATGATCATGGCCGCCGGAGTCGTCTTCTCCACCGCTGCCGTCGCGCTGAGCAAGAAGCCGCGGTTCTGAGCGGCGAGCCTTCAGGCCCCCGCACCGGCCGCTCCGAAGCGGACCACCCAGCTCCCCGCCCTTCTGAACCCGGACGGCCGACCGAGCCTGACGGCACGACGCTCGCGCGTCGCCGTCACTTCGTCGACCTCTCGCCGCTGAAGGAGTCCCCCGCCTTCGCCCGGCTCTGGGTGGGCGGCTCGATCGCCGGCATCGGCGGCCAGATGACCATCGTCGCCGTCGGCCTGCACATCTACGACCTCACCCAGTCGACGCTCGCCGTCTCGCTGGTCGCGCTGTTCGCCCTGCTGCCGATGGTCGTGTTCGGACTCTACGGCGGCGTGCTCGCCGACGCGTTCGACCGCCGCCTCGTCGCACTCGTCACCGCCATCGTCGCCTGGGTGTCGACGGCCGGCATCGCCGCGTTCGCCTGGCTGGACATCCAGGTGGTGTGGCCGCTGTACGTCCTCACCACCATCAACGCCGTCGCCACGGTGGTCATCGGCGGCACCAGGCAGGCCATCACTCCGCGCCTCCTCCCCGCCAGGCTGCTCCCCGCGGCGAGCGCCCTCGGCGGCATCGGCTTCGGCGTGCAGGTCACGATCGGCCCGGCCCTCGCCGGGCTCCTCGTCGCGAGCGTCGGCATCAGCTGGACGTACACGGTCGACGTTGTTCTCTTCACGGCGGCGTTCCTCGGCATCTTCACCCTGCCGAAGATCGTCCCGGAGGGCGAGCAGCAGCGCGCGGGCATCGCGGGCGTGCTCGACGGCCTGCGCTTCCTGAAGACGGCGCCGAACCTGTCGATGACGTTCGTGCTCGACCTGATCGCGATGACCTTCGGCCAGCCGCGCGCCCTCTTCCCCGCCGTCGGCGCCCTGCTGATCGGCGGTGGCCCTGTCACGGTCGGCATCCTGACCGCGGCGGGCGCCGTCGGCACCCTCCTCTCGAGCGTGTTCTCCGGACGGCTCGGACATGTGCGCTGGCAGGGCAGGGCGGTCGCGCGCGCGATCATCGTCTACGGAGCGTGCATCCTGGGCTTCGGGATCGTGCTGGCGGTGATCGCGTTCGCCGGGCTCGGCGGCAGCGGCCAGAACTTCGCCGACGCGAACCTCCCGGCGCTGATCCTCGCCGCCCTGCTGCTCGCCGGGTCGGGCGCGGCCGACAACATCAGCTCGATCTTCCGCATGACCATCCTGCAGGCCTCGGCACCGGATGCGATGCGCGGCAGACTGCAGGGCGTGTTCACGGTGGTCGTCACCGGCGGCCCGCGCCTCGGCGACCTGTACATCGGACTGCTCGCGCTCACCGGCGCGCTGTGGTTCCCACCCCTGCTCGGCGGCCTGGTGATCATGGTGCTGGTGGCGACGGTGGTGCGGGTGCAGGGCGCGTTCCGGCGGTACGACGCGCTGGCGCCGACGCCGTAGGGGTGCGCTGCGCACTCTGCTGTGCGCTACGGGCGGGCGCGGGTCCGGATACGCCGGGCGAGCTGGGGGTAGTCGATGACGATGCCGTCCGGGTCGACCGTGAGGTCGGCGGTGAAGTCGCGGCTCTCACTGCTGTAGCGGACGACGGCGTGGCCGGCCTCCTCGTCGTACGGGGTAGCGCTGTACAGCTGCTCGCTGCGGCTCACCGCGAGCGACGGCAGCGCGACCCACGCCATCACGAACCGGGTCTCTGCGACCTCGTGCCGGTTGGCGCCGAGCCGCAGGATCGGCATGGTGTTCGTCACCGGGCAGAGCGCGAGGTCGCAGTCCAGCGCTCCGTCGAATGCGCCGTCCGCCGCCTCCCGGGCGTCGATGCCGGGATCGGCCAGCTCCTCGTCGTGGTAGACGCCGACGCCCTCCTGGGTCGCCTCGCTCGTCCAGCGGCCGTGCGCATCCCGGGCGAGCGCCAGACGGCGGGTGAACCCGCGGCCGAACACGGCGACATCGAGCCTGCTGGTGACCCAGTCCGGCCCTGTCTCCAGCGACCAGCTGGTGACGTAGTCGGTGCTGCGCGACGTGCCCAGCGCATCCAGCCGGTCGGCCGCGAGCGTGATCGTGGCCGCCTCCACCCGCTCGGGGTCGTCGTCGCCGACCCACTCGACCTGCCTGACCGCTCCGCGCATCCCGACCACCGCCTTGGTACCAGGATGGTCCTTCCTGGGTCTGCGCTCAAGCCGTGGATTGCGCGGGTAGCGGCGCGGGCGCCGGCGGCCCGACGTACCGGGACGACGGCCGCACGATCTTGCCCTCGGCCGCCTGCTCCAGGATGTGCGCCGTCCAGCCGACCACGCGGGCCGACGCGAACGTGGGCGTGAACATGCTGCGCGGGATGCCGCACGCCTCCATCACCACGGCCGCGTAGAACTCGACGTTGGTGTGCAGCTCCCTGCCCGGCTTCAGCTCGTCCAGCAGCTCCTGCACCCTGCGCTCCACCTGCACGGCGAACGCCACCCGCTGCCCGCCGAACCCCTCGGCGATGCCGCGCAGCATCCGGGAACGCGGATCCTCCGTGCGGTAAACGGCGTGCCCGAACCCCATGATGCGCCCACCGGACTCGACGGTGCTGGTCACCCAGTCGTCGATGCGGTCGGGGGTGGCGATCTCGTCGAGGGTGTCGAGCGCCCTGCTCGGCGCGCCGCCGTGCAGGGGTCCGGACAGCGAGCCCATCGCGCCGGTCACGGCGGCGGCGAGGTCGGCGCCCGTGGAGGCGATGACGCGCGCGGTGAACGTCGATGCGTTGAAGCCGTGGTCGATCGCCGCGGTCATGTACGCGCTCACCGCGTGCTCGCTCCGCGCATCCGGGACCCGTCCGGTGACGAGGTAGAGGTAGTTGGCGACGTGCCCCAGATCGTCGCGGCTGCGCAGTGGGGCGCGGCCGGACGCGAGCGCGTGCAGGGCGGCGAGCAGCACGGGCGTGATGGCGCTGACGCGGATCGCGTCGGCGATGCGCGCGTCGGCGTCTTCGTCGTACAGGGGCCGGATGCGGTCGGCCGCTGCCACGGCGGCGAGCGCCATGCGGACGCCGGCGAGGGCGTCCGGGGTCCCGGTAGTGAGTCGCGCGATGGCGGGGAGCAGTTCCGCGACCTCGTCCGGGATGGCGCGCGCGGCGGCGATGCGGGCGCGGAAGGCGGTGAGCTCGGCGGCATCCGGGAGCGCGCCGAACAGCAGCAGGTGCCAGGCCTCCTCGAAGCTGCGCTCGGCGGCCAGCTCGACCGCTGAGTGCTGGCGGTAGTGGTAGAAGCCTTCGTGCCCGCGCACATCGCCGAGGGCGGTCTCCGCGGCGACCACGTTCGTGAGGCCGCGGGGAACGTCGATGAGGGTGTCGTCCATCCGTGCGTTCTGCATAGTATGAGCATGCGCATGGATTCTGGGTGCGTCAATGTTGATTGGATCAATGTGGGGAGAGTCATGCGGGAGGCGTCTGACGTGGAACGCGAGGATGGCGGGGCGAACCAGAGCGTCGGGACACTCGGCGACGACGGCACGGTCGGCCCAGCGCTCCCCCGTCTCACCGCAGAACAGACCGCCGAGCGGCTCGGCGTGAAGCTCGAGACCCTGTACGCGTACGTGGCGCGCGGCCGGCTCGACCGCATCCGGACCACGGACGGCTCCACCTTCGACCCGCTCGACGTCGAACGGTTCGCGGCCGACAGGAGGCGGCGGCCGGTGGCCGGTCCGCACGGGCACTCGGACGGGCGCCCTCTCATGGTGGTGGACACCTCGTTCGCGCTGATCGAGGACGGCGAACTGTTCTACCGCGGCAGGAACGTCGGCACGCTCGTCGGCGAACGGTTCGAGACCGTCGCGCACTGGGCGCTGACCGGAGAGTGGGATGCGGGCGCGCGGTTCCCCGCCGCCGCCGGACTGACCGCCGCCCGCCGGGTGGGCGATGCCCTGCCGGACTCGGCGACCACGCGCGACCGGCAGCAGGTGGCGGTGACCGCGCTGGCCGCCGCCGACCCGCTGCGATACTCCCTCGACCGCGACACGGTGGTCGGGGCGGCAGAGGGACTGGTGGCCGGGATGGTGGATGCGCTGCCCGCCCGCGGCGCGCTGGACTCCACCCCCGCATCCCTGGCCGCGCGCCTCTGGGCAGCCATGACCGACGCCCCGCCGACGTCGCTCGCCGCGCTGAACGCCGCCCTCGTGCTCCTCCTCGACCACGACCTCGCCGTCTCCACCCTCGCCGCCCGGGCCGCGGCGTCGGCGCGCGCCAACCCGTATGCGGTCGTCACCGCCGGACTCGGCGCCCTCGACTCGCCCCTGCACGGCAACGCCAGCCGCGCCGCCCACCGGATGCTCGCCCGCGTCGTCGCCGGAGAACCGGCCGAGCGCGTGGTCGCCGACACGGTGGTCGCCGGGCGCGGTCCGGTTCCCGGGTTCGGCCACGTCCTCTACCCGCAGGGCGACCCGCGGGCGCGCATCCTGCTCGGGATGCTCGGGGACACCTCCACAACCGCAGGCGCCACCGCAGCCACAGATGCCGCCGCGGCCGTCGAGCAGGTCGCCGCCATCGTCCACCGCCGCACCGGGCTGCGCCCCAACATCGACCTGGCCATCGCTGCCCTCGCCATCGCATCCGGGATGCCCGACGACGCGGGCGAGGTGGTCTTCGCGACCGCCCGCGCCATCGGCTGGGTCGTGCACGCCCTGGACGAGTACGAGCAGCCGCCGCTACGGCTGCGCCCCGTCGGCCGCTACGTCGGCTGACCGCGCCTCAGCGCCGCACCCCAGCGCCGCAGCACTCACCGCCGCAGCGCCTTCCGCGCCAGCCAGTTCCCGAGGAACTGCGCCGCCTGCACCAGCACCACGATCGTGATCACCGCGATCCACGTCACCGCCCAGTTGTACCGCTGGTAGCCGTACGAGATCGCGAAGTCTCCGAGTCCGCCGCCGCCGATGCTGCCCGCGATGGCCGACAGGTCCACGATCGCCACGAACACGAACGTGTACCCCAGGATGAGCGGGCCGAGCGCTTCGGGGATCAGCAGCGTCGTGATGATCCGCCACGGGCTCGAGCCCATCGCGCGTGCCGCCTCGATCACGCCGGGGTCGATCGTCACCAGGTTCTGCTCGACGATGCGGGAGATGCCGAACGTCGCCGCGATCGTCATCGGGAAGATCGCCGCCGGAGTGCCGAGGAACGTCCCGAGCACCAGCTGCGTCAGCGGCGCGACCGCCGTCATGAAGATGATGAACGGGATGGGCCGGATGAAATTGACCACCACGTTCAGCACCGCGGAGAGCACCCGGTTCTCCAGCAGGCCGCCGCGCCTGGTCGTGTAGAGCAGCACGCCGAGCGCGAGGCCGAGGATGCCGCCGAGGACGAGCGTCGCCACGACCATCCAGAGCGTCTGCCCGATGGACTGAACGAAGACCGGCCACAGGGTGTCCCAGTCGTTCATGCCGCCACCTCCTCCACCTCGGTGACCTGCCGGAGGTCCGCGATCAGCGCATCCACCCCGGCGTCGTCGCCGATCAGTTCCAGGGTGAGGCTGCCGAACGAGCGGCCCTGCAGCGCGGAGATGCCGCCGTAGACGATCTCGAAGCGCACGTTGTGCCTGCCGACCGCATCCGACAGCACGGCCCCCAGCCGCCCGTCGTCGTGGATGCGCGCGGAGACGATCCGTCCGGCGTGCTTGCCGCGCAGACGCTCGACCTCCGTCTCGTCGGGCCGGTTCTTGAGGACCGTCCCGACGAAGCGCTGCGCCGTGCCGGTCTGCGGAGCAGAGAACACCTCGAACACGCTGCCGGTCTCGATCACGCGTCCGGAGTCGAGCACGGCGACGCGGTCGGCGATCGAGCGGACCACCTCCATCTCGTGCGTGATGACCACGATGGTGACGCCCAGCTCGTCGTTGACCCGCTTGAGCAGCCGCAGCACGTCGGCCGTCGTCTCCGGGTCGAGCGCGGACGTGGACTCGTCGGCGAGCAGGATCGCCGGGTTGGTCGCGAGCGCGCGGGCGATGCCGACGCGCTGCTTCTGGCCGCCGGAGAGCTGGTCGGGGTAGACCCACGCCTTGTCGGTGAGACCGACGAACGCCAGCAGCTCCGCGACCCGCTCTCGGCGCTTGTCCTTCGGCCAGCCGGCCACCTTGAGCGGGTACGCGACGTTGCCGAACACCGTGCGCGACCGGAACAGGTTGAACTGCTGGAAGATCATCCCGATCCCGGCCCGGACAGCACGCAGTTTCGGTTCGGGAAGCTGCGTGATGTCCTGGCCGTCGATCAGGATGCTGCCGGACGTCGCCCGCTCGAGCGCGTTGATGAGCCGCACCAGCGTGCTCTTGCCCGCCCCCGAGTATCCGATGATGCCGAAGATCTCACCGCGCTCGATCGCGAGGCTGACACCGTCGACCGCCGTGATGGTCGTGTCGCCGGAGCGGAACGCCTTCGAGACGTCGCGGAACTCGATGATGGGGCTCATCCGCGCTACTTCGCCGCCGCGATGGTGGTCTTCAGCTTGTCGAGGATGGCGATGAGGTCGGACTGCGGACGGTCGACGATCACCGCGGTGTTCTTCGACTCGGCCAGCACCGCGTCGGTGACCGCCGTGGTGTGGTAGAGCTCGGCGATCTTGAGGTACGTCTTGTTGTCCTTGTCGGCCTCACGGGCGACGAACGCGTTGATGTACGGCTCGGCGGTGTCGCTCTTCGGGTCGTCCTGGAAGAGCGCGGACTTGGGGTCGATGCCCGCGGTGAGCGCGAAGTTGTTGTTGACGATCGCGCCGTCGGCCGAGTCGAGCGCGGGGGCCGTCTGCGCCGCATCCACCGGGATCACGGAGACCTTCGAGTCGGAGGCGACGATGTCGGCGGGCGTCGCGAGCGTGTTGCCGCCGTCCTTCAGCTTCAGGAGTCCGGCCTTCTGCAGCACGAGGAGGGCGCGGGCCTGGTTGGTCGCGTCGTTCGGGATGGCGATCTTCGCGCCCTGCGGGATCTGCTCGACCGAGGTGTACTTCTTCGAGTACAGCGGGAGCGGAACCACCTGGGTGGAGGCGATCGGGACCAGCGTGGCGTTCGCGCTCACGTCGTAGTTCGCGAGGAACTGCAGGTGCTGGAACAGGTTCAGGTCGATCTGCTTGTCCGCGAGCGCCGGGTTGGCCTGCGTGTAGTCGCGGAAGCCGACGACCGTGATGTCGATGCCCTCCTTCGCCGCCGCCTTCTTCAGGATCGGCCAGTAGGGGGCCGACTGCTCGGTGGTGCCGATCTTCACGGTCACCCGCTTCTCCGCACCGCTCGATGCCGGAGCCGACAGGTTCACGACGACGAGCACCACGGCCACGACGATCGCGATGACGGCGATCCCGATGCCGACGATCCAGCCGGTCTTCGACTTCGGCTTCTCCGGCAGGGATGGGGTGGGCGGGGTGGCCTCGGACATGGCTGTGCCTCTCTTGTGAAGGGGTGGGGGTGTGCCGGCGAACGGTTGGCGGCTATTCGAGCCTGCCTGCTGCGCGCCGGATGCCCAAACCGTGTTCCGAAATGTGACAGCCCGCGTGGGGTGGGACGGCGAGACTCCTCGGATGGGCGGCTGCCGCGCTGGTGCTTGTCGGAGTGGTGTGCGTCCTCCCACTGCTTTTCGGGATGCGCGTGAAGAGCATCCCGCTGTCGCGCGTGGCGACGGTGTCGGCCGAGGACGACCTGCGGCCCGCGCAGTGGGGCGGCTGGGGCTACCGGGTGATGCCGGGGCGGTCGGCGATCGTGCCGCGCCGCGGGCCGGCGCTCGTGATCGGAACGACGACGGACACGTATTTCGCGGTGACGCTCGCCGACCCGGAGACGCCGGCGGCGCTGCCCGCGACGCTCACCGCAGGCGGTGCGGCTGGCGGTTCGGCTGGCGCTGCTGGCCCCGCCGACCCGGCCGAGGCAGCGAAAAGCCAGTAACTGTCGCGAAATCGCACCGATTCCGCGCAGTTACTGGCTTCTCGTGCCCGGTCAGGCGTTCTGCGGCTGCATGGCGGCCTGGATGCGCACCATGTTGCCGGACGGGTCGCGGAACGCGCAGTCTCGCGGACCCCAGGGCTGGTCGATGGGCTCCTGCAACACCTCGGCTCCGGATGCGCGGACCCGTTCGAACACGCCGTCGATGTCGTCGGTGCGGAACACGATGTTCTGCAGGACGCCCTTGGTGATCAGTTCGAGGATGGTGTCGCCGTCGGCTTTCGACCGGCCGCCGTACGGGTCGGAGAGCACGATCTCCAACCCCGGCTGGTCGGCGCTGCCGAGGGTGATCCAGTGGTGGCCGCCCGACTCGACGTCGCGCACGACATCGAGCCCGAGGGCGTCCCGGTAGAAGCTGAGCGACTCTTCGGGGTCGCTGACGGTGATCTGGTAGTACTGCAGTGAAACGGTCATGGGTCCACTGTAGAAATCCCGGCGCGCTGCGCGCTTCTCCAAACCTGCTCGATGAGGCGGGATGCGGCTCAGGCGGAGGCGGACTTCACGGGGCGGGTGCGCTGTTTCGCCACGCAGGACGGCATCGCCTCGACGGCCTGGTGCTCGCGTGCGCGGTACGCGGTGGGCGACATCCCGACGATTTCGCTGAACTTGGAGCTGAACGACCCGAGCGACGTACAGCCGACCGTCATGCAGGCGTCGGTCACGCTCATCCCGGACCGGAGCAGCGCCATCGCGCGCTCGATGCGGCGGGTCATCAGGTAGCTGTACGGGGTCTCGCCGTACGCAGCCCGGAACCGGCGGGAGAAGTGCGCGGGAGACATGAGCGCCTTACTGGCGATCGTGGGCACGTCGAGCGGCCGCGCATACTCGCGGTCGATCAGGTCGCGCGCCCTGCGCAGGTGCACGAGCGTCTCGATCTCCTCCGGTGACACGCCACGAGCGTAGCACCGCACCCCCACAGCGGCCCGAGCGGAATCGAGCCCGCGCAGCGAGGCACCCCACCCGCGCAGCGAGGCACCCCACCCGCGCAGCGGCCAGGCCGATCAGGCGCCGCGCACGCGGTCAGCCGCTACCCACCGGCTCACGCGTCCTGCTCGACCAGCCGGATGAACGCGCTCAGCTCGGTGAGGCCGGTTGGTGTGTGCGGCAGGTATTCGGTCAGCTCGGGCGAGTGGACGAGGTACGCCGCCCATTTCGCGCGGGACACGGCCACGTTGAGCCGGTTCTTCATGAGCAGGAACGACATCCCGCGCGGCACGTCCGCCGACGACGACGCGGCGAGGCTGACGATGGCGATGGCGGCCTCCTGGCCCTGGAACTTGTCCACCGTCCCGACCCGCACGCGCTCCAGCCCCGCATCGTCGAGGGCAGCACGCACCGCGGCGAGCTGCGCGTTGTACGGCGTGACGACGATCACGTCCTCCTCGCCGAGCGCATCCCGTTCCCGGCCTGCGCTCGGGTCTGTCCACGCGCGCCCGAGCACGTCCTGCACGATGGCGACCACCACGGCCGCCTCCTCTGGCGATTCCGTCGAGTTGCCGACGTGCTCCACCGGGACCGGGTGCAGCCCGGCCGCCACTCCGTCGAGGGACCGCAGCGCCGCCTCCGGATGCGCGTGCAGCTTGCCCTCGTACGACAGCCGGGACACCGCGGCCGCCAGCTCGGGATGCATCCGCCTGCTCTCGGCGAGGAAGTACCCGAACTCGGGCGGCAGCACGTCGTGCCCGTCGCTCACCCAACCGAGGGCGGAGCCGTCGATGGGCTCGGGATGCTGTCCCTGGCTGACCTGCGGAAGCTGCTGCGGGTCGCCGAGCAGCAGCAGGTTGGCCGCGGACACCCCTGCGCCGATGGTGGACGCGAGCGAGAACTGCCCTGCCTCGTCGACCACCAGCAGGTCGAGGCTGTCGCGCGAGATGCGGGCGGCGTTCGCGAAGTCCCACGCCGTGCCGCCGACCACGTAGCCCGTCGCCTCGTTGTCGAGGGCGAACAGCAGCTGGCCGTCGTGCTCCAGCGGGGTGAAGGCGTGGGCGTCCCTGTCGCTGTCGCCGCCGGGGACCTTGCCGACGAGCCGCGCATCCAGCCCGGCCGCGACGACGCGGTCGAGCAGGTTCTCGACGACGGCGTGCGACTGCGCCACGACGCCGATGCGCCAGCCGTGCCGCTGGACGAGGCCGGCGATCACGTGCGCCCCGAGATACGACTTGCCGGTGCCGGGAGGCCCCTGCACGGCGAGGTAGGAGCGGTCGAGGTCGAGAAGGCTCGCGATGACGGCATCGATGCGCCCGCTGCCGTCGTCCGGGCCCTCGGGAGCGAGGCGGCCGGAGCGGGTGCGCGGTGGCGTGCGCCGCAGCACGTCGACCATCGCGTTGCGCGGCCACCCGCCAGCGCCGCCGGCTGCGACAGCCGCATCCCCCGTGCGCCGCGCCTCCAGCAGGTCGCTCCCCCACTCGCGGATCGCCTCGGCCAGGCGGCGCGCATCCGGTGGCCCGGCGGGCGTCAGCGCGCTCGGCAGGTCGTCGTACGGCAGCACGTCTTTCGGCAGGGTCTCCCGCACCACCACGGCGCCGTCGTCCGTCGCCGCGATCACGGCGACAGACCGCACCGCCCGCGCGCCCGGCTGGGAGCGCGGCTGGCGGAACGGCCCGGGGTATTCGTAGAGCAGGAACGGCCCGGTACGCTCGCTGACCCGGATGGCACTCCCCGGCCCCCACCGCCCGCTCAGCAGCAGCTCCCGGCGCTCGACGCGCTGGCCGTCGTCCTGGTACCAGTCGCGCAGCACCTGTGCGGACTCGACCACCAGCACATCCCGGTTGTCGGCCCACTCCTCCACCGGCTGGATGAGCCGGGAGAAGTGGGACTGCCAGAAGCTCTTCTGCTCCCTGCGGTGGAAGTCGATCGCTGCTGCCGCCAGCGCCATCGCCTCCCTGTCCGGAGTGCGGTGCGGGTCGAGCGGGTCGCCCGCGTATGCGAGCAGCCCGGCACGCAGCGGGGACTCCTCGGGAGCGATCTCGAGATCGTCGACCGGCGCCTGGCCGATGGGGACACCGTTCTCCTGCGCCCGCGCGATCAGCCAGTCGCGCAGCCGCAGCGTGGACACGCAGTCGTACCTGTTGTAGTCGCCGATCGCATCCAGGATGGGCTGCGCCTCGTCTTCGCGGCCGACCGCGATGAGGTCGCGCGCGTTGGCGTACTGGGTGATCGAGTCCGCGCCGTTCGTCACGTCGCTCTCGCGCAGCTCGTCGCCCATGTAGAGCGGTTCCAGCTTCTTGATCGAGTACGAGCGGGAACCGACCCGCACCGCCTTGCGCACCAGAGGGTAGAGGTCGACCATCACGTTGTCGCGGAGCAGGGCGTCGACCTCCTCCTCGCCGACGCCGTGCCGGGCGGCGAGGGCGAGCAGGTGCGTCTGCTCGTATGCGGCGTAGTGGTAGATGTGCAGGTTCGGGTATCGCTGCCTCCGTTCGCGCACGAACGCGAGGAACGCCTCGAGCGCCACCCGCTCCGCGGCGAAGTCGTGCGCCCAGAACGCCGTGAATTCGGCGTTCTCGTCGACCAGCCCGAACAGGTAGTCGAGGTTCCAGCGCTCCCCCGCGCCCTCGGTGTAGAGCGGGTCGCCCTCGAAGTCGAAGAAGATGTCGCCGACATCCGGGTGCGGCAGCACGGCGAGGACCGGCGCGTTGAAGACCCGGATCGGCGGAGGCTCGCCCTCGACAGCATCCCGTTGCAGGCGCGCCTGCTCGCGCAGACCGTCGATTGTTCCCTCGGGCACTCCGTCGATCTGGCCCGTGGATGCGGCGAGCTGGTCGATCGTGAACACCCCGGCCTCGAACAGCCTCGCCCGCTGGGTGACGCGCATCCCGGCCACCAGCAGCACATCCCTGGTGGCCTGGATCTCGGCGTCGCAGGTGTCGCAGCGCCCGCAGACGGTGAAGCGCGGGTCTCCCCAGGCGACCGGACCCTCCTCGGCGAGGTGCTGCTCGATGATCCAGAGCAGGCGGGCGCGCCGCTTGCGGTAGACGGGCTCGATCTCGGACACCCTGTGCTCGCTGACCGAGCCGTCGCCGAGCAGCAGCTCGACCGTGTCCTCCACATCGACCCCGATGCGACGCAGCTGCCCGGCGTATGCGGCGAGCTGCAGCAGTGCAGTGACTCTGGCGCTGCGGGCGAGCTTGGAGTCCTGCACCCGGTAGCGGCCGTCCGGACGGCGGACGATGAAGTCGGCGAACCCCACGAACGAGCCGTCGAAGAAGGTGGCCTGGAACACCACTTCGGCCGAGCGGGCGAAGGCGTCGGCCGTCGCGGCGACCGCGGCGGCGAGACTGTCGGCGTCGAGGCGCTCGGGACGCTCGATCTCGGCCACCGCTGTGCCGAACCGCTCGCGGTAACGCTCCAGGATGTGCTGCTCGTGCTCGTCCCCCAGCCGCGACGACCGCACGTACATCGGGTCTTCGACCTCGTCGGTCTTCTCGATGCGGCCGAGCTTCACGTCGAGCGTGCGCAGGAAGGCGAACTCGCACTTCGACGCCTCGGTCAGGTCGCTGGCGCTCGTGACGATGACCCCGTCGAGAAGGAACACGTCCGCTCCTTCCGGCGACGCCGACGGCCCCTGCGGCCGCCGCTGTCTGCGAGCCTATCCGGAACCACCGACACTGCCCGGCGGCCTGCCTAGGCCGTGATCGTCATCCGCTCGATGCCCGCGGAGCCGACCAGGAAGGTGAACGTCGAGGGTCCGTTGAACCCGTCTCCGCCGACCAGCGCCGTCACAGCGACCCCGTCCGGCACCGCGCTGAACTGGAGGTCGTCGAGCGTCACGGCCGAGCCGATGAACTCGCCGTCGCTCCACCCGCGGATCGCCTCGCGGCCGGTGAAGACGCGGCCCCAGTCGTCCACGCTGCCCGTCGGGGCGAACGTGTCGATGAAGCGTTCGGTGTCGTGCGCGTTCGCCGCGTCGATCGCCTCGGCGACGACGGGTGGGATGCCTTCGCGGCTCTCGTCGGTCATCGCCCCAGTGTGGACCGCATCCCGGGCTGCGCGCCAGTGCCCGACGCGACAGCCCCGGTCAGCCTCAGCCCTTCTTCGCCGCCGCCTTCGCCGCGCGCTTGAACTCGCGCACCTTCGTCAGAGACTCCGGGCTCACGATGTCCGCAACCGAACGGAACGAGCCTTCCGTTCCGTAGTCCCCCGCCGCCTCGCGCCAGCCGGGCGCCGTCAGCCCGCGCTGCTTGCCGAGGAGCGCGAGGAAGATCTTCGCCTTCTGCTCCCCGAAGCCGGGCAGCGCCTTCAGTCTGCGCAGGATCTCGGGGCCGTCCGGGTCGCCCTTCGTCCAGATCGCGGAGGTGTCGTCCCCCCAGTCGTCGACGATCGCCGCGGCGAGCGCCTGCACGCGCCCCGCCATCGAGCCGGGGAACCGGTGCACCGCCGGCGTCTGCTTCATCACCTCTGCCAGCTTCTCCGGCTCGACGGACGCGACCGTCGCCGGGTCGAGAGAGCCGAGCCTGTCCTGCAGCTTCGCCGGACCGGAGAACGCCGTCTCCATCGGGATCTGCTGGTCGAGCAGCATCCCCAGGATGAGCGCGAAGTCGGACTGGTCGAGGACGGCGTCAGCCTCGGGGTCGCCGGTGATGTTCACAGCCATGAGTTCATGGTGCCATCCGGTCAGGCGACCAGCAACAGCACCCCGGCCACCAGCGACACCAGCGCGATCAGCAGCGCGACGCCCATCAGCACCCCGTGGACGATCAGGAACGGCGTCGGCGTGCCCGCCGCATCCCGTGCCCTGGTGTCTTTGGCGACCCTGGCGAAGAACCGGGGCCACGCGAACACGTTGAATGCGGCGTTGACGAACAGGACGATGGCAGCGAAGACGGTCATGGTGTCTCCAGCCTAGGAGACGGTGGATGCGCGTCCGCTCAGTCGAGCCGGTGCCGCGGGCGTGCCGTCTCCGACAGGGTCGGCCGGTCCGTCCAGCGCAGCTCGACCACCTCGTTGGCCTGCGACGTGTAGAACACGTGCTGCGTCGAGCTGGCGTGGTCGACGAACGCCGACGGGGTGGATGCGGCCGGCGGCTGCCCCGCTCCGGTCAGCGGGTTCTCGTGCCACCCGGTCGGATCCCGCCACAGCTCGTGGATGAGGTGGTCCGCTCCGGCGTAGACGACGTGCTGCGTGGGGACGGGGACCGCATCCGTCGCCTCGAACGCGTACGCGGACACGCTCGTGCCCGCCAGCACCGGGCCGGCGCCCAGCGGCCCGGTGAGGTTCTCGACCGACCAGGTCCCGTCGTAGCGGTACTCCCACACGTCGCCCGCCGTGTCGACGACGTCCACGTGGCGCGTGCCGTCCGCCGCGACTCCGTAGCCGCGGTACGCGTCGTCCGCGAACCCGCCCGGCCCGTCGAGCCCCGCGCCGATGTCGACCGGCTCGCCCCAGGTGAGGTTCGCGGTTCCCGTGTACTCGTAGAGGCGGCCGTCGTCGCCGAGGTAGTCGACGTGCATGGTCCCGCCCGGGGAGAACGAGTACCCGCCGGGAGCCCGAGCGCAGACCGGGCCGCCATGATCCGAGGTGAGGTCTTTGTGCACCCAGCTCGGGTCGCCGTCGTCGCGCGACTTCCTGGTGAGCACGTGCACGTGCCTGTCGATGCCCTGGAAGACGACCACCTGCGCGCGCCCCGACGCGTACTCGAAGCCCTGCGCGACCTTCCGCGCCGGCTGCGAACCGGAGTCGGCAGTGAGGTCGTTCGCGTGCCAGCCGTCGTCCTGGTACAGCTCGCGCAGGCGTCCGTCGCCCGCCGTGCCCAGATAGAGGACGTGCTGCGTCCCTTCCAGCACGAACAGGTAGGCACGGGGTGCCGACGACGCGTGCGGTCCTCCGCTCTCCGCCATCAGGTCCTTCTCGTGCCAGACGTCGTCCGTCCCGCAGTACAGCTCGTGCAGCACGCCGGTGCTGTCCGAGACTCCGGTGCCGCCGAGGTAGATGACGTGCCGCGTCCGGTCGTCGGGGAAGTCGTACGCCGACGGGGCGAAGATGCCGGGCGGGAGGTGGAACGTGTCCGTCAGGTTGCGTGCTGTCCAGCCCATGATCTGCTCCGATCCGGATGCGGCGTGAGACGGGGAAAGAGTACGCCAACGCGCGGTGCGGTGGATAGGGTCAGTGCGCCCCGAACCGCTCGCTCAGCAGGTCGAGCAACGCCACGGCCGCCGCGCTCGGACGCGTGCGCGCCACCGCGCTGAGCACCCAGTCGATGCGCTCGGTGAGCGGGACCACCACCGTCCCGTCCGCCCGCAGCACCGTCAGCTCCGGCATCACGGCCACGCCCAGGCGCGCGGCGACGAACCGCGGGATCTCCCCCAGGTCGGACAGCTCGGTCGACACCCGCCTGGCGATCCCGCGCTCGTCGAGGGCGCGGTCGAGCGTCGCCCTGTTGCCGAACCCCTCCCGCGCATCCACCCACCGTTCGTCGGCGAGCTCGGCCAGCGACACGCTCCGCGCGGCGGCCAATGGATGCTCCTCCGGCAGCACGGCGACGAACGGCGACACCGCGAGATCCCGGTAGAGCAGGTCGGGCACCCGGCCGGGCAGCCCGAGGAAGGCCACGTCGATCCTGCCGAGCCGCACATCCCTGGCCAGCCCGGTGGACCCGCTGGGTGATGGACCGAGCCGCAGATCGACCAGTGGATGGCGTTCGTGGAACTCGCCCACGATGCCCGGCAGGTCGATGGTGGTGAGGTTGGTGAAGATCCCGACCCGCACCTCGCCGCGCAGGCCGCCCGTGCTGTCGGCGAGCAGGCGCATCCGCTCGGTGGCCTCGAGGGTGGTGCGGGCCGCATCCAGGACCTGGCGGCCGAGCGGCGTCAACCGCACCCGGTGCCGGTCCCGCTCGAACAGGTCGCCGCCGAGCTCGCGTTCCAGCGAGCGGACGCCGGCGGAGACGGTCGACTGGGCGGCGAAGACCCGGTCGGCGGCGCGGGTGAAGTTGAGTTCGTCGGCGACGGCGACGAAGTATTCGAGCTGGCGGGTGTCCACGGGGTAATCGTAGTAGACGATCACCAGCATCGGGGATATCCGTTGGACTCGATTGCCGGATGGGAGCACCATAGCGGTATGGCACTCACGACCTCCCCCACCAGCGCATCAAGCAGCTCCCGCGCATCCGGCGCCTCCGGCGAACCCGGCGCATCCCGTGGGCCGTGGCGGCTTCGTCACGGTGCAGGATTCTGGGTCATCGCGGCGGCGTTCCTCGCGGTGATGGCGTTCTCCACCCTGCCGACCCCGCTGTACGCGCTCTATCAGCAGCGCGACGGGTTCCCGACCTGGGTGGTCACGGTGGTGTTCGCTGCGTACGCGATCGGCGTGCTCGCGAGCCTGTTCCTGATCGGCCACATCAGCGACTGGGCGGGACGCCGCCGGATGATCCTCGTCGCCATCGCCCTCGAGATCGTCGCCGCCGTGCTGTTCCTGTTCTGGAACGACATCCCCGGCCTGCTGGTGGCGCGCGTCATCTCCGGCGTCGGCGTCGGGGCGCTGACGGCCAGCGCGACCGCCCACCTCAGTGAGCTGCGCTCCACCGCCCGCCCGGAGGAAGGTCCCCGCCTCGCCGGAACCGTCTCCACCGTCGTGAACACCGGCGGACTCGCCATCGGCCCGCTGATCGCCGGAGCGTTCGCGCAGTTCCTGCCCGCCCCGCTGGTGCTCCCGTACGCGGTGTTCCTGGTGATCCTCGCCGTCGCCGCGGTGGCGGTCGCCCTGGTGCCGGAGACGGTCGAGCGTGCAGAGGAGCGCCCCGCATACCGGCCCCAGCGGATCTCCCTGCCACGGGATGCGCGGAGCACCTTCTCCGCCGCAGCCGTCGCGGCGTTCGCGGGCTTCGCGGTGTTCGGGCTCTTCACTTCGCTCGCGCCGACCGTGCTCTCCGGCGTGCTGCACGAAACCTCGCGCCTCGTCGCCGGCGCCGTCCCGTTCTCGGTGTTCGCCGCGTCCGCGGTGTCGCAGATCGTGTTCGCTCGGCTGTCCTCCCGCGCCCAGCTGGTGCTCGCCATCCCGCTGGTGGTGCTCGGCCTCGCCGGTCTCGCGGTGGGGGTGCTGGTCGCCGGGCTCTGGCTGTTCGTGGCGAGCGGCGTGATCGCGGGGGCGGGTGTCGGCCTGCTGTTCCGCTCCTCCATCGCGGTCGCGGCGTCGCTGTCCTCCCCGGATCACCGCGGCGAGGTGCTCGCGGCGATCTTCCTCATCGCGTACGTCGGCCTCGCCGTGCCTGTGCTGCTGGTGGGGGTGGCGCTGATCGTGTGGCCGGTGGTGCCAGTGCTGGTGGTCTTCGTGATCGTGGTGGGCGCGCTGTCTCTCGCCGGCGGCCTGCGGATGCTGCGCCGCTGAGCGGTGCGGGGTGGGTGGTCGGGGCGCCGTGCGGGAGGACCTGCGCGGCGCTTCCTGCGTGGCGGTAACCGCCGCCGTGCGAGACCCTCCGCGCGGCGCTTCCTGCGGCTCTCGTCAGTCGGCGGCGCGCAGCTGCACGCGCAGCGAGTCCACGCGGGTCGCGATCACGTCGTCGGCGGCCCAGCGCTGAGCGAGCCGGCCGAGGACCGCATCCAGTTCCTCCCTGGTCAGCCCGGCGGAGAGCGTGAGGCGCACGACCAGTTCCTCTCCCGCCAGCCGAGCGCCGGGGTCGCCGGCGATCAGCTCGATGTCGTGCACGCCGAGCTCCGACCCGATGGAGGCGGTGAACGCCGTGAACACCTCCGGGTCGCTGTCGCTCGGCAGCCAGGGGCGGCTCTGCGCGATCGCCCACAGCGCTGGGCGCCGCAGCACGAACTCGGTCTCCGAGGTCGGGTCGAGCACGACCAGCTCGGTGTCCTCCGCGGCGGCAGCGAGCGCGACGCGCATCCCGTCTGCCGGCACGGGACGCGCATCCCTGTTCCAGGTCTGCATCGCGGTCACCGAGGAGAACACGGGCAGCACGGTGCGTCCGTCCGGACCGGCGACGGTCACGATGGCGAGTTCCTGGGTCTTGTCGATCAGCAGGCCGTCGTCGGTGGTGTCGCTCTCGCCGAGCCGCGCCATCAGCGGGATCAGCAACCGCGACGCGCGCACGGCATCCACGACGGCCTCCGCACCCACCTCGCCGGCGCGGAACGCTGCCAGCGCACCGAGCAATGCGGGAGGCGCGCTGCCGTCGTCGTCGCCGAACGCGTTGTCGTCGAACTCCCGGCCCTCCCACGGCTGGCCCGCCGAGTCCGCCAGACGACCGGCGTCGGCCGCCAGCTGCGCCGCGAACCCGCTCAGCCGCGCGGCGCCCTTCGCGCTCGGGCCCGTGGATGCGTGGTCGTCGCCCGACCCGTCGCCCGGCTCAGTTCCCTGCGACATCCAGCGCCTCGGGCAGCGTGAACGCGCCGGCGTAGAGGGCCTTGCCGACGATCGCGCCTTCGAGCCCGCGCGGAACCAGTTCGCGCAGGGCGGCGATGTCGTCGAGGTTGGAGATGCCGCCGGAGGCCACCACCGGGCGTGCCGTGCGGTCCATCACCTCGCGCAGCAGGTCGAGGTTGGGGCCGCGGAGGGTGCCGTCCTTGGTGACGTCGGTGACGACGTAGCGGGCGCATCCCGCGTCTTCGAGGCGGTCGAGGACCTGCCACAGGTCGCCGCCGTCGCGGGTCCAGCCGCGGGCCGCGAGGGTGGTGCCGCGCACGTCGAGGCCGACCGCGATGGCCTCGCCGTACTGGCCGATCACGTTCGCCGCCCACTCGGGGTTCTCGAGCGCCGCCGTGCCGAGATTGATGCGCTTTGCACCGATCTCGAGCGCCGACTCCAGGGAGGCGTCGTCGCGGATGCCGCCGGAGAGTTCCACGTTCACGCCGCGCACCTGCTTGATGACCTTCTTCAGGATGGCGTGGTTGTCGCCCCGGCCGAACGCCGCATCCAGATCGACCAGGTGGATCCACTCCGCGCCCTGATCCGCCCACTCCGCCGCCGCGTCGACCGGGTCGCCGTAGCTCGTCTCCGAGCCGGCCTCCCCCTGGGTCAGGCGCACCGCTTTGCCGTCGGCCACGTCGACCGCCGGCAGCAGGACGAGCCGGGGGGTGTTGTTGAATTCGCTCATGATCTTCCTCGGTTGGGTCCGCGCGCGTGCGCGGGCTCGGGGTGTTGCCTGTCGGCTTAGAGGGTGCCGATCCAGTTGCGCAGCAGCTGGATGCCCGCGCGTCCGGACTTCTCCGGGTGGAACTGGGTCGCACTCAGCGGCCCGTTCTCGACGGCCGCGATGAACGGCTGGCCGTGGGTGGCCCAGGTGACACGCGGCTTCGGGAACGGCGGGACCACATCCAGGGTCCAGTCCTGCGCGGCGTATGAGTGGACGAAGTAGAACCGTTCGTCGTGCAGCCCGTCGAACAGCGCGGAGTTCTCCGGAGCGTCGACCGTGTTCCAGCCCATGTGCGGCACCACGTCGGCCTTCAGCAGGTCGACGGTGCCAGGCCATTCGCCGAGCCCCTCGGTTTCGAGACCGTGCTCGACGCCGTGCTCAAACAGCACCTGCATGCCGACGCAGATGCCGAGGACCGGCCGTCCGCCGGCGAGGCGCCTGTCGACGACCTCGTCGCCGTGGGATGCGCGCAGCGCGTCGATGACAGCGGCGAACGCGCCGACACCGGGAACGAGCAGGCCGTCCGCCTCCTGGGCGCGCTTGCGGTTGCCCGTCAGCTCGACATTCGCACCGGCCTCTTCGAGCGCCTTGACGGCCGAGTGGACGTTACCCGTCCCGTAGTCGAAGACGACGACATCGGGTTTCGTCACAGCGCCCCCTTGGTGGAGGGGATGCCGGTGATCAGCGGGTCGAGCGCCTTGGCCTGGCGGAACGCGCGAGCGAACGCCTTGAACTCGGCTTCCGCGATGTGGTGCGGGTCGCGCCCTCCGACGACGGTGATGTGCGTGGTGATGGCGGCGTTGAACGAGATGGCCTCGAAGACGTGGCGCACCATCGACCCGGTGAAGTGACCGCCGATGAGGTGGAACTCGAACCCGGCGGGCTCGCCGGTGTGTACGAGGTACGGACGTCCGGAGATGTCGACGACCGCCTGCACCAGCGCCTCGTCGAGCGGGACGAGGGCGTCGCCGTACCGGGAGATGCCGCGCTTGTCGCCGAGCGCCTGCTTGATGGCCTGACCGAGGACGATGCCGATGTCTTCGACGGTGTGGTGCACGTCGATGTCGGTGTCACCGCTCGCGCGGACCCGGAGGTCGGTGAGCGAGTGCTTCGCGAACGCCGTCAGCAGGTGGTCGTAGAACGGCACGGACGTCTCGATGTCCGTGGCGCCCGTGCCGTCGAGGTCGATGCTCAGCTCGATGCTGGACTCGCTGGTCTCCCGCTGCAGGGTGGCGATGCGATTCGTCATGACAGCGAGTTTACCGGGGCGCCCGGACGCCCGAGCGCCGCGAGAGCGTCGAGGAAAGCGGTGGTCTCCTCCTCGGTGCCGGCCGTGACCCGCAGGTGGTTCGGGATGCCGACATCCCGGATGAGCACCCCGCGTTCGAGCAGCGCTTCGAACGTCGCATGCGGGTCGGCAACGCCGCCGAACAGCACGAAGTTGCTGCCGCTGCGGTGCGGCTGGTAGCCGAGCCGGGCGAGCTCGGTGACGAGCCGGTCGCGCTGGGTGCGGATCTCGCCGACCATCGCCAGCATCTCGGCGGAGTGGGCGAGCGCGGCGACGGCGGCGGCCTGGGTCAGCGCGGAGAGGTGGTACGGCAGGCGGACGAGGCGGAGCGCATCCACCACGGCAGGATCGGCGGCGAGGTACCCGACGCGCGCGCCGGCGAACGCGAACGCCTTGCTCATGGTGCGCGAGATCAGCAGCCGCGGACGCCCCGGCAGCAGGCTCAGCGCCGTCTGCTCGCCGTCCGGCATGAACTCGGCGTACGCCTCGTCCACGATCACGATGCCGCGCGCGGCGTCGTATGCGGCCTCGATGGTCGCGAGGGACAGCGGCGTGCCGGTCGGGTTGTTCGGCGAGCACAGGATCACGATGTCCGGGTCTTCCCGCCGGATCTGCTCTGCTGCGGTCTCGGCGGAGAGCTCGAACTCGTCGTCGCGGCCGGCGGCGATCCAGCCGGTGCCTGTTCCGGATGCGAGGAGCGGGTACATGGAGTACGTCGGGGAGAACCCGAGCAGGGTGCGGCCCGGTCCGCCGAACGCCTGCAGGATGTGCTGCAGCACCTCGTTGGACCCGTTCGCCGCCCAGATGTTCTCGGCGGTGAGCCCGTGCCCGAGGTACCGCGCGAAGCTCTCGCGCAGCTCGGTGAACTCCCGGTCGGGGTAGCGGTTGACGCTCCCGATCGCGGCGGAGATACGGGCGACGATGTCGGCGGCGACGTCTGCGGGCACCGGATGCGTGTTCTCGTTCACGTTCAACGCCACGGGAACGACCTTCTGGGGCGCTCCGTACGGGGTCTTCCCCCGCAGGTCATCACGAATCGGCAGATCGGAAAGAGAGGTCACCCATCAATGCTAGTCACGCCGCGAGCCGTGTGACGCCGGGCTGCACAGCGCCGCTGCCCCTACTTCGCGTACTGGGACGGGATCGCGAGCTGCTGGCCGGGCGAGACGACCGCGGTGTCGAGCTGGTTCAGGGAGACGATGCTGGCGATCACGTCGCGGGGGTCGGCACTCGGCGCGACCTTCTCGGCGATGCTCCACAGGGACTGGCCCGACTCGACCGTGACGTACTGGAAGCGTACGTGGGCCTGGTCGCCGGAGGCGAGGGCTCCCCCGCCGTTGAGGGCGAAGACCAGGGCCCCGACGATGAGCGGGACGGAGGCGAGCGTGGTGAGGACCGCGCGCCCACGGCGCGTGAGACGCAGGCGCGTGCGAGCGCCGGCGGGCGTCTGGAACTGCGACGACGACATCGTGACCGTTGCTGTGCTCATGCTGTTGACCTCCTAAGATTCCGCACCCGGTGCTTGGCCGGCAGGCCGGATGCGAAGCTGTGTTCCGAATATATCTTCGAATGTTCGAAACCACAACCGTGATTCAGTGGCGAAAACATCCGGGCGATTTCGAGACACGCTCGAACACATGTTTGTTTTAGCCCTGCATCGTGGATACAGTTTCGATTGTCTGGACTTCACTCAACCAGGCACCACCGACATTCGGGCCGGCCGGATGCGCAGACGGGTCACGAAAGGGACGACCGTGGCGAACGACAACCAGGGAGCACGCGAGCGCGGAGGCACGCGCAGACGTAAGAACCTGAGCGACAAGCAGCTGGCCATCCTCGACGTCATCCAGCGCTCGGTGAGCCAGCGCGGCTATCCGCCGAGCATGCGCGAGATCGGAGACGCCGTCGGGCTCTCCTCCCTGTCGAGCGTCACGCACCAGCTCAACCAGCTCGAGTTGAGCGGATACCTGCGCCGCGACCCCAACCGGCCGCGCGCGCTCGAGATCCTGATCGACCTGCCGTCCAACTCGTCCGAGTCCGTCGACTACGAGAACCAGACGCCCGTGGGCGACGCGGCGATGGTGCCTCTGGTCGGCCGTATCGCCGCCGGTGTCCCGATCACCGCCGAACAGCAGGTGGAAGAGGTCTTCCCTCTCCCCCGCCAGCTGGTCGGCAACGGCGAGCTCTTCATGCTGAAGGTCGTCGGGGAGTCGATGATCGACGCGGCCATCTGCGACGGCGACTGGGTGGTCGTCCGCACCCAGAAGACGGCGGAGAACGGCGACATCGTCGCGGCCATGCTCGACGACGAGGCAACGGTCAAGGTCTTCCGCCAGCGCGACGGCCACACCTGGCTGCTCCCCCGCAACTCCAACTTCGAACCCATCCTGGGCGACTACGCCGAAGTCCTCGGCAAAGTCGTCGCCGTCCTCCGCGCCGTCTGACCCACCCCAAACAATCGAGTCCGAAGGTGTTCACCCTCGCCACCGGCGTGGCGCGTGAATAACTTCGGACTCGATTGTTTTGCGAGGCGGGGCGAGGCGAGGCGCGGGGTCAGGCCCAGCCGAGTTCCTGGAGGCGGGCGTCGTCGAGGCCGAAGTAGTGGCCGATCTCGTGGACGAGGGTGACGCGCACCCTGGCGCGCAGCGCATCCATCGTCGACACGCTCGCGGCGAGATTGTTGCGGTACAGGGTGATCCGGTCGGGCAACTCGCCGAAACCGTACACGCCGCGCCTGGTCAGTGGATGCCCGCTGTACAGCCCGTAGAGCCGCGGCCGCGCGCCGGCGGGCTGGTCCTCGATCAGGATCGCGACGTTCTCCAGCGGCTCGACCATGTCGGCCGGAAGCGCATCGAAGACCTCTCCCACCAGTGCCTCGAACGCGTCGGCGTCAATCTCCACCATTCCCCCATCCTCGACCCGCGCGCGACAGAGCCCGGGGTTTTTCGCCGCAGACGAACAGACTGCGGCGAAAACCCCGGGCTCAGAAGCGAAACGCGCTACGCGGGAGTCGGCGCCGAGGCGGAGGCGCGCACGGCGCGCGTCGCCTCGATGATGTTGCGCAGCGATGCAACGGTCTCGTCGTAGCCGCGCGTCTTCAGCCCGCAGTCCGGGTTCACCCACAGCTGCCGCCCGGGGATCGCCCCGAGCGCCGTCTCCAGCAGCTCGGTCACCTCGGCGACCGACGGCACGCGCGGCGAGTGGATGTCGTACACCCCCGGGCCGATGCCGTGCTCGAACCCGGAGCTCTGGATGTCGTGGACGACCTCCATGCGCGACCGGGCCGCCTCGATGCTGGTGACGTCCGCATCCAGGTTGCGGATCGCGTCGATGACCACGCCGAATTCCGAGTAGCAGAGGTGCGTGTGGATCTGCGTCTCGTCGCGCACCCCGGAGGTCGCGAGCCGGAACGATCCGACCGACCAGTCCAGGTAGGAGGCGTGGTCGGACTTCTTCAGCGGCAGCAGTTCGCGCAGGGCAGGCTCGTCCACCTGCACCACCCGGATGCCCGCGGCCTCCAGGTCGGCGATCTCGTCGCGGAGCGCCAGCGCCACCTGCCGCGCTGTCTCGCCGAGCGGCTGGTCGTCGCGCACGAACGACCAGGCGAGGATCGTCACCGGCCCGGTCAGCATTCCCTTGACCGGCTTGGGCGTGAGGCTCTGCGTGTACGTCGACCACTCCACGGTGATCGGCTTCGGCCGCGACACGTCGCCCCAGAGGATGGAGGGGCGCGTACAGCGCGAGCCGTACGACTGCACCCAGCCGTTCTGCGTCACCGCGAACCCGTCCAGGTTCTCGGCGAAGTACTGCACCATGTCGTTGCGCTCGGGCTCGCCGTGCACGATGACGTCGATGCCGATCTCCTCCTGCAGGTCGACGACGCGCTTGATCTCGTCGCGCATCCTGCCCAGGTATTCGGCCTCGGTGATGAGTCCCTTGGCGAACTGCGCACGCGAGCGGCGGATGTCGCCGGTCTGCGGGAACGACCCGATGGTGGTCGTCGGCAGGAACGGCAACCCGAGGGCTGCATCCTGGGCGGCCAGCCGGTCGGCGTACTCGCCGCGGGCGAAGTCGGCCTCCGTCAGCGCCTCCTCGCGCTCGCGCACGGCCGGCACCCGCACGCCCGGAGCCGACGCGCGGTCGGCCAGGGCGGCGGAGGCGGCGCTCAGCTCTTCCTGGATGGCCTCATGGCCGTCCACCAGCCCGCGCGCCAGCGTGGCGACCTGCGCGACCTTCTGGTCGGCGAAGGCGAGCCAGCTCTTCAGCTGGTCGGACAGCTCCGGCTCGTCGTCCACGTCGTGCGGAACGTGCTGGAGCGAGGTGGAGGTCGAGACGGCGACGTCCGGGCTCAGCGACAGCAGTTCGGTGAGGGTGCCGAACGCGGCTTCGAGGTCTCCGCGCCAGATGTTGTGCCCGTCGACCACCCCGCCGACGACGGTCTTGGCCGACAGCCCGGATGCGGTCGCAGCGTCGAGCCCGCGGGGAACGGCCCCGCGCACCAGGTCGAGCGAGATCGCCTCGACCGGGGAGGCGGCGAGCACCGGGAGCGCGTCGTCGAGGCTGCCGTACGGCGCTGCGACGAACAGGGCGGGACGGCCCGGCAGCGCGCCGAGCGTGTCGTACGCAGTCGCCAGGGCGGCGAGCACCGCATCCCGTGGCTCGTCGATGGACTCGCTCACGAGCGCAGGCTCGTCGAGCTGCACCCACGGTGCACCGGCAGCGGCGAGGCGCGACAGCAGCCCGGCGTAGACCGGCAGCAGGTCGCCGAGGCGCGACAGCGGACGGAAGCCCTCGGGCGCCTCGTCGCTCGCCTTGCTGAGCAGCAGGAAGGTCACCGGCCCGACGATCGCCGGACGCGTGACGAAGCCTGCGGCCTTCGCCTCCTCGAACTCGCGCACGATGCGGTCGGACGCGAGCCGGAACTCGGTCTCCGGCCCGATCTCCGGCACGAGGTAGTGGTAGTTGGAGTCGAACCACTTGGTCATCTCCAGCGGCGCGTTCTCGCCCTCTCCGCGGGCGATCGTGAAGTATCCGGCGAGGTCGACGGACCCGTCGGCGTCCGCGAGCGCGGCGAACCGGGACGGGATGGCTCCGACGGTGACCGCGGCGTCGAGCACCTGGTCGTAGTAGCTGAAGCTCTCCGGAATGGATGCGTCATCGCGGCCGAGGCCGAGCGCGGCGAGCCGGTCCCTGGTGGCGGCGCGGAGGTCTGCGGCCGTGGCTTCGAGTTCGTCGGCGGTGATCGTTCCAGCCCAGAAGCTCTCGACGGCCTTCTTGAGCTCGCGGCGGCGCCCGATGCGCGGGTAGCCGATGATCGTCCCCGTGGGGAACGGGATGCGGGGAGTGGTGTCGGTCATGCTGGTTCCCTTTCGGTGGTGCTGGCGTCGGTGGTGCTGGCGTCGGTAGGTCTGGTGGTGGTTGGTCGGAGGTCGGCTGGCCCGGCATCGGCCGCAGTCGTCTGCGAGACGGGCGTGGCGGCCCCGAGCAGCCCCACCCGCTCCAGCACGGACAGCACCGCCTCGTGCTGGTTGAACGTGTACAGGTGGATGCCCGGGGCGCCCCCGTCGAGCAGCTTCTGCGCGAAGTCGGTCGCCCAGGCGATCCCGATCTCCCGCTGCCCCTCCTCCGTCGGCTCGACCTCGAGCTGGATCGCGAGCTCGCTCGGCAGGTCCTCCCCGCTCAGTTCGAGCATCCGCTTGAGCCTGGCCGGGCTGGTGACCGGCATGATGCCGGGCAGGATCGGGAACAGCACTCCGGCATCGCGGGCCTTCTGCGCGAAGCCGAGGTAGTCCTCCGGGTGGAAGAACAGCTGGGTGATGCCGAGGTTCGCGCCCGCCGCCTGCTTGGCGAGGAGGGTGTCGATGTCCTGGCTGACGCCGTGCGACGTCGGGTGGCCGTTCGGGAACGCCGCGACCGCGATCTGCACGTGCTCGCGGTGCGACAGCACCGTGCTCGCCGGCAGGCCGGGCACGGGCAGTTCGCCGTACGGCACCCGCTCCGCCTGCACCCGGTGGATGAGCTGCACCAGTTCGGCGGAGCTGTGCAGGTCGCCGAGGCCGGTCTCCCCCGGCGCCAGGTCGGCGGGCGGGTCGCCGCGCACCGCGAGGAACCGCCGGATGCCCGCATCCAGGAACTCCCGGATGAGCTGGGCCGCCTCCGCGTGCGACGAGCCGACGCAGGTGAGGTGCGCCATCGGGCTCACGTCGGTGTGGTCGAGGATGTAGCGCAGCACGTCGAGCGACGACGACCTGGATGACCCGTTCGCGCCGTACGTGACGGAGATGAAGTCCGGATGCGCGGCCGCGAGCTTCTGGATCGTCGCGGGCAGCGCCTCGGCGGCGCGCGCATTCCGCGGCGGGTACAGCTCGAAGGAGAACCGCGCGTCCGTACAGCTCATGGCGTCCTCTGGTGTCGGTGGTGTGACGCTGAACCCCGCCCGGGGCCGCGCCCGCCTCGGTCAAGGTGGGACCCCGCCGCCCGGCGGAAGCCGGTCGGTGAGGTGGTTCGCGGGCGGGTGCCGGGCTCGGCTGTCGCACCACCGAGCGGGTGCCCGCTGCGGTTGAATGGCAATCTACAACCCTTTGGTCCCGGTGTCGCCGTTCTGTGTCATCGTGTGACGATCGAACGTGTGAGACACCGCAGATTCGGCGGCCGTCGGAGCGCATACGCTCGCTGCAGAGCGGGACATCCCCGCCCGAACAGCGTGAGGTTCCGACCATGTCCCAGCAGAGCACCGTCCCGAAAACCCCGGCGTCCCGGCCGCACCTGCCGCCCGTCCTGCGGCCCGCGAGACTGCTGGCCACCCGGGATGCCGCACGGCTGCACCCCTCGGTGCTCGCGGAGGCGCAGCGCCGCGCATCCAGCTGGCAGTTGCGGATCGCCGACGCGATCACCGCGTTCGCCGGTTCGATGATGTTCGTCTACCTGCACATCGCGCTGTTCGCCGTGTGGATGCTCGCGCTGGAGAAGAACCCGTGGCCCACGCTGACCCTGATCGTGTCGCTCGAGGCGATCTTCCTGTCCACGTTCGTGATGATCGGCCAGAACCGGCAGGCGGCGTTCCAGCAGGCCAAGGCCGACCACGACTACACGGCGCAGGAGAAGCTGCTGGAGGAGAACACCGAGCTGACGCGCGCGATCCACCAACTCACGCTCGAACTCCACGCGCGCGTCCTCGCGGACACCCCATCGGCGCCGACGGTTCCGACGCCCCAGGAAACGCAGAAGCCGGGACAGGATGGCCCTGTCCCGGCTTCGTGACTGTCCCGGCTTCGTGACGTCCCGACGTCAGGCGGTCTGCTCCACGGCGAACGCCTCGAACACCGACAGGTATTCGGGCATCACCTTGGCCTTGACCCTGGTGCCGTCCTCCACGTAGTCCGTGGAGATGACCCGCCCGCGCTCGTGGAGCGCCGAGATGAGGTCGCCGCGGTCGTACGGGACGACCAGGTCGACCTCGACGGAGCGGTCGGGCAGCAGGCGCGCGATGGCGGCCAGGATCTCGTCGATCCCCTCACCCGTGCGTGCCGATGCGAAGATCGCGCCAGGCTCCAGCCCGCGCAGCACCAGCCTGTCGTCCGGCGAGACGAGGTCGGACTTGTTGAAGACCACGATCTCCGGCAGCTCGCGCGCTCCAACCTCGCCGATCACATCCCGCACCGTCGCCAGCTGACTGGCGGGGTCGGGATGCGAGCCGTCCACCACATGGACGATCACGTCGGACTCCGCCACCTCTTCCAGCGTGGAGCGGAACGCCTCGACCAGCTGGTGCGGCAGGTTGCGCACGAAGCCGACCGTGTCGGCCAGCGTGTACAGGCGCCCGTCGGCGGTCACCGACTTGCGCACGGTGGCATCCAGCGTCGCGAACAGCGCGTTCTCGACGAGCACGCCCGCCTTGGTGATGCGGTTGAGCAGGCTCGACTTTCCCGCGTTGGTGTATCCGGCGATGGCCACCGACGGCACCGAGTTGCGGTTGCGGTTCGCCCGCTTCGCCTCGCGCGCCGGCTTGAACCCGGCGATCTGCTTGCGCAGCTTGGCCATCCTGGTGTGGATGCGGCGACGGTCCAGCTCGATCTTCGTCTCACCAGGACCACGCGACCCCATACCGGCGCCTGCACCACCCACCTGGCCACCGGCCTGGCGGGACATCGACTCACCCCAGCCGCGCAGACGCGGCAGCAGGTATTCGAGCTGTGCGAGCTCGACCTGCGCCTTGCCCTCCCGGCTCTTGGCGTGCTGGCTGAAGATGTCGAGGATCACCGCCGTGCGGTCGATCACCTTCACCTTCACCACGTCTTCGAGCGCGCGCCGCTGGCTCGGGGCCAGCTCGGTGTCCGCGATGACCGTGTCTGCGCCGAGCGCAGCGACGATCCCGGCGAGTTCCTGCGCCTTGCCCTTGCCGAGGTAGGTGCTGGGGTCGGGATGCGGCCTCCGCTGCAGCAGACCGTCGAGCACCACGGCGCCCGCCGTCTCCGCCAGGGCGGCCATCTCCCTGATCGAGTTCTCCGCATCCTGCAGCGTGCCCTGCGAGTACACGCCGATGAGGACGACGTTCTCGAGCCGCAGCTGCCGGTATTCGACCTCCGTGACGTCTTCGAGCTCGGTGGACAGCCCGGCGACGCGGCGCAGCGCTGCCCGCTCCTCGCGGTCGAACTGGTCGCCGTCGTGCCCTGCATCGTCGGTGTGCTCGGTCTGCAGCGCCTGCGCGCCGCCGCCGAACAGCGTCATTCCTGCACGGCTCTCCGCACTGGCGAGGACGCGGGCGACGACGTCGTCGTCGCGCGTGTCGTCCGTGACCTGATCCGTGCTCACATGTTCATTCATCTGAAAATCCTGCATCTGGGTTAACCCTAGTTTGTTAGCGTCCTGTACGGTCCTCTTATGGCCAGCGGAGATCACTACTTTTCCCCGGCGCCCGAGAGTGAACTGAAGCTTCGCCCGATCACGGTCCGTCTCGCTGGACAGACCTACGAGTTGACGACGGCGAACGGAATCTTCAGCCCCGAGCGCGTTGACACGGGTACGCGAGTGCTCCTCGACCATGTCCCCTCCGCGCCGCCCGGCGGTCAGCTGTTGGACCTCGGATGCGGCTGGGGGCCTGTGGCTCTCACACTTGCTCTCGAATCCCCTCACGCGACCGTCTGGGCCGTCGATGTCAATACCCGAGCGTTGGACGTGGTGCGCAGGAACGCGCAGAAGCTCGGACTCACCAATGTAAACACATCCACGCCGGATGATGTTCCCGATGATGTATTTTTTACGACGATCTGGTCGAATCCGCCCATCCGGGTGGGCAAGAACGAGCTACACAACCTCCTGGAGCGCTGGCTCCCGCGCCTCGAGCCAGGCTCGGACGCGTGGCTCGTCGTGCAGCGCAACCTCGGCTCCGACTCGCTGCACCGCTGGATGCAGGCCACCTTCCCCGACCTGACCACCACCCGCGCGGCCACCTCCAAGGGCTACCGCGTCCTCCGCGCCCGCCGCTCCGCCGACTGACGCGCTGCGCCGCCTCCGGCGCTGATCGCAGTCAGGCGAGGTCGAGCGTGCCGGTGTAGACGAGTTCGGCCGGACCGGAGAGGGCGACGTGCTCGCCGTCCTCGGTCGCGAACATGCGCACGCCCACCGTGCCGCCGGGGACATCCACGCGCCACTGGTTGGGCGCACCCTGGCCTGCCCAGTAGCGCACGGCCAGCGCCGCAGCAGCTGCGCCCGTGCCGCAGGACAGCGTCTCTCCGCTCCCCCGCTCGTGCACGCGCATCCGGATGCGTCCGACGCCGTCGACCACGAGCGGCTCGTGCGGCACGACGAACTCGACGTTCGCGCCGTCCACGGGCTCCGGCTCGATGTGCGGGATGTAGCTGAGGTCGGCGGCTTCCAGCTCGGACTCGTCGGCCACGGCGACCACGACGTGCGGATTGCCCATGTCGATCCCGAGCCCCGGCCGCGCCACCGGAAGCTCTTTCGCCCGCACCAGCGGCTCTCCGCCGTCGAGCGCCCAGCGGCCGAGATCCACCTGGAACCCGGTGAGGTTGCGCTGCACATCGCGCACGCCGGAGCGGGTGCCGATCGCGAGCGTGTCTCCGTCGGCGAGTTCGACCAGCCCGGAGGCGATCAGGTAGCGCACGTACACCCGGATGCCGTTGCCGCACATCTCCGCGGGCGACCCGTCGGCGTTGTAGTAGTCCATGAACCACTCGGCGCCGTCGTCCTCCGCCAGCGCTTCCGCGCCCTCCGGCAGGTGCTTCGACCGAACGGCGCGGATGATCCCGTCCGCGCCGATCCCGAAGTGCCTGTCGCAGATCTCGGCGATCTGCGTGGGGGTGAGGTTCACCTGGCCGTCCGGGTCGGAGAACAGCACGAAGTCGTTTCCCGTGCCCTGACCTTTGGTGAAGTGGAGGGTTGTCGCCATGCTCACAGCCTACCGAGCGCCGCGGCGGTCAGATTCTCGTCGTCGTAGTCCAGCCAGTGGATGCGCGGGTACCGTTTGAACCAGCTGACCTGCCTCCGCGCATACCGCCGGGTGAGTTGCTGCGTCTGGGCGATGGCCTCGGCGCGGGTGAGTTCGCCGCGCAGTTCCGCGAGGGCCTGGGCGTACCCGATGGCGCGACTCGCGGTGACGCCGCGCTCCAGGCCGAGCGGGATGAGGGCCTCGACCTCGTCGAGGAGCCCCGCCTCCCACATCCGCTCGACGCGCGCATCCAGTCGCGCGGTGAGTTGGTCGCGCGGGGCGGCGAGCCCGATGATGGTCGACGGCCGCCAGGGCACGGGCTCGTCGGGCAGGGAGGCGCTGACGGGCTCGCCGGTGAGCGCGACGACCTCCAGAGCGCGCACCAGCCTCCGCCCGTTGCTCGGACCGATGTTCGCCGCGGCGGCAGGGTCGGCGTCGAGCAGGCGGCGGTAGAGCATCCCGGGCCCGTGGGCTGCGAGCTCGGCTTCGAGCTGTGCGCGCAGTTCGGGGTCGGTGCCGGGGAACCGGAAGTCGTAGATGACGCTCGACACGTACAGCCCGGACCCGCCGACGAGGATGGGCACGTTGCCGCGATCCAGGATGCCGCTGATGGTCGCGCGCGCTTCCGGCTGGTAGCGGGCGACGGTGGCCTCGTCCGTGACGTCGAGCACGTCGAACAGGTGGTGCGGGATGCCCCGCCACTCCCCCTGCCCGATCTTCGCGGTGCCGATGTCCATGCCCCGGTAGAGCTGCATGGCGTCGGCGTTGACGATCTCCGCCCCGCGCCCGTCGGCCAGCAGCCGCTCCGCCAGCACGAGCGAGAGGTCGGTCTTGCCCGTGCCGGTCGGCCCCACGATGGCGACAATGGGGGTGGTTGCGGAAGGCGCGGCGCTCGGCGTCGGTGCGGTGTTCGGTGCGGGCGCGGACACGGCGGCCGCGGTCAGCGAAGGTGTCGCCACGCCGTCGGCGGACGACACCGGCGGCTCCGCGGCGGGCGCGGTCAGCGCAGGCCGTCCGTCGGGTCGTAGATGGGCATCGTGCCGACGCCGGGCGAGGTGAGCGGCTCGCCGACGCGGAGGGTGGGGAGGCCGAGCGAGACGCGGCCCTTTCCGCCGGAGGCGACGCCGTCGGCGTGCGTCGGGACCGCGCAGGACTCCGCTTCCGCCCTGTCCCACGCGTCGCCGGCCCTGGTGCGCCGGATGGCGAGGGGTGCTCCGTCGGCCGAGTCGGCGATCAGGTAGAAGGGCGCCGCCTGGGTGACCGTCACCGTGACCACGTCGCCGGGCCGCGGGACGGGCGAGCCGGCAGGGACCTCGAAGTGCACGAGGCGGCTGTCGTGGGCGCGCCCGCTGAGGCGGTGGGTGTCGGCGTCTTTGCGGCCCTCGCCGTTGGCGACGAGCAGCTCGACCTGGCGGCCGATCACCTTCTGGTTCTCTTCGAGCGAGATCCGCTCCTGCAGCGCGGTCAGCCGCTCGTACCGGTCTTGTACGACCGCCTTGGGGACCTGGTCGGCCATCGTCGCCGCGGGGGTGCCGGGACGGATCGAGTACTGGAACGTGAACGCGGAGGCAAAGCGCGCCGCTTCGACCACGCGCATCGTCTCGAGGAAGTCTTCCTCGGTCTCGCCGGGGAATCCGACGATGATGTCGGTGCTGATCGCCGCATCCGGCAGCTTCGCGCGGACTCGGTCGAGGATGCCGAGGAACTTCTCGGAACGGTACGAGCGGCGCATCGCCTTGAGGATGCGGTCGGACCCGGACTGGAGCGGCATGTGCAGCTGCGGCATCACCGACGGCGTCTCCGCCATCGCGTCGATCACGTCGTCTGTGAACGCCGCGGGGTGCGGGCTGGTGAACCGGATGCGTTCCAGCCCGTCGATCTCGCCGGCGGCGCGCAGCAGCTTGGAGAACGCCTGACGGTCGCCGAACTCGACGCCGTAGGAGTTGACGTTCTGCCCGAGCAGGGTGACTTCGATGGCACCGTCGTCGACGAGCGCCTGGATCTCGGCGAGGATGTCGCCGGGGCGACGGTCCTTCTCCTTGCCGCGCAGCGACGGCACGATGCAGAACGTGCAGGTGTTGTTGCACCCGACCGAGATGGACACCCAGCCGCTGTAGCTGGAGTCGCGCTTGGTCGGCAGGGTCGACGGGAAGGTCTCGAGCGACTCGAGGATCTCGATCTCGGCCGCGTCGTTGTGCCGCGCCCGCTCCAGAAGGCTAGGGAGCGAGCCCCTGTTGTGCGTGCCGAAGACCACGTCGACCCACGGTGCCTTCTCGAGGATGACGTTCTTGTCTTTCTGAGCGAGGCAGCCGCCGACGGCGATCTGCATGCCGTCGTGCCGCTTCTTCACGGCGGCGAGGTGCCCGAGGTTGCCGTAGAGCTTGTTGTCGGCGTTCTCGCGGACCGCGCAGGTGTTGATGACGACGATGTCGGCCTCTTCACCGTCTGCGGCGACGTAGCCCGCCGCTTCGAGCGAACCGCTCAGCCGCTCGGAGTCGTGCACGTTCATCTGGCAGCCGAACGTTCGGACCTCGTAGGTGCGCGCCCGACCGTCCGGGCGGACGGCCGCGTCCGACGGCGCGATGGTGCTTCGCTCTTCGGTGATGCTCATAGTGCGACAAGTTTACGTTCGACGCGCTGAAGAACCGAACCGCGCGAACGACGCCGGATGGCGCACGTCGACTCGGGGCACACTACTGGAACCGCACCCCGCCGCGACGGCCCCGGGTGGCGAGTGCCGCATCCATCGCCTGGCGCACGATGGCGGAGCTGTAGCCCTTGCGCGCGAGGAAACCGTGGAGCCTGCGCTTCGCCGTCTCGTCGTCGTAGGTGGACAGCTGCCCGACACGCTTCATGGCCAGTTCGGTGGCGCGTTCCAGCTCGTCGTCGTCGGCGATCTCGGCGAGGGCTTCCTCGATGAGCTCCGGCGCGATGTGCCGCCTGTTCAGTTCCTGGGCGATGGCCGACCGGCCAAGACCCTTGCGGTTGTGCTGGGTGTAGACGAGCGTGACGGCCAGCGCGGCGTCGTCGAGCAGGCCGACGCTCTCGAGCCGGTCGAGCTCGGCCTGGGCGACGGCCGGGTCGATCTCGCGCTTGGCGAGCACCTGCTCCAGCTCCCACCGCGACATGCCGCGCCGCGCGAGCTGGTGGATCGACACGTTGGATGCGCGCTTGACCTGCTTCTCGGCGACGCTCTCTGTGCCGCGCGCTGCTCCGCCACGCTCCTGCTCATCCCCGGAGTCCGACGCGTCTGCACCGCGCGACCCATCAGCATCGTCGGTGGAGTCTTCCAGGAACGCCTTCGACCACAGACCGGTGGCGCGCTTGCGATCGGCCGCCGCGCGCTCACTGTCCGCAGCCGCCGGCCCCGCGGACGGAAAGGCGACGATCGGACGAGGCGAATCGTTCTCCGCCGCGTTCGTGTGCGCACCTCTGCCCAGCCGGGAAGGATGGTCGGCGCCGCGTGACCGCGGCAGGTAGGTCACCGGGGCCAGCTGCTCCGCAGCACCGTCCTCAGCGGCCGCGCCGCGAGCAGCAGCACCGTCACCGGCCGTGCCGTGGCCCGCGGGCTCACGACCCGCGCCCGACCCCGACTCGGACTCGGAGGGAAATCGCACCACCACGGGTCACTCCTCGTTCTTCTCGCCGTGCTACTCGCCTCGATCGAATCGTGCGGCACCCAGCGACCTCACGGCTGCCGGGTGCCACACGGCGGACGCTACGCGCCCTTCTTCGCCTGCAGCTTCGCCTCGATGGACCCGACGTTGTCGGGCGCCTCGGCGACCGCGTTGGGGTCTGCGACGATACCGAGCTTGATCTTGATCTTGTTCTCGATGTCGAGCGCGATGTCGGGGTTGTTGATGAGGAAGTTGCGCGAGTTCTCCTTGCCCTGGCCGAGCTGGTCGCCCTCGTAGGTGTACCAGGCGCCGGACTTCTTGACGATCGCGTGCTCGACACCGAAGTCGATCAGGCTGCCCTCGCGGGAGATGCCGACACCGTAGAGGATGTCGAACTCGGCCTGCTTGAACGGCGGCGCCATCTTGTTCTTGACGACCTTGACGCGGGTGCGGTTGCCGACGGCGTCCGCTCCGTCTTTCAGGGTCTCGATGCGACGGATGTCGAGGCGGACCGACGCGTAGAACTTGAGCGCCTTACCACCGGCGGTGGTCTCCGGGCTTCCGAAGAAGACACCGATCTTCTCGCGCAGCTGGTTGATGAAGATCATCGTGGTGTTGGTCTGGTTGAGACCACCGGTGAGCTTGCGGAGCGCCTGCGACATGAGGCGGGCCTGCAGACCGACGTGGGAGTCGCCCATCTCGCCCTCGATCTCGGCGCGGGGCACGAGGGCTGCGACGGAGTCGATGACGATCAGGTCGATGGAGCCGCTTCGCACGAGCATGTCGGCGATCTCGAGCGCCTGCTCACCCGTGTCGGGCTGCGACACGAGCAGGGCGTCGATGTCGACGCCGAGCTTGCGGGCGTATTCGGGGTCGAGCGCGTGCTCGGCGTCGATGAAGGCGGCGATGCCGCCTGCGCGCTGCGCGTTGGCGATGGCGTGCAGAGTCAGCGTGGTCTTACCCGACGACTCCGGACCATAGATCTCGACGATGCGGCCGCGCGGGAGGCCGCCGATGCCGAGCGCGACGTCCAGGGCGATCGAGCCGGTGGGGACGACCTCGACGGGTGCGCGCTCGTCGCTGCCCAGTCGCATGACCGAGCCTTTGCCGAACTGGCGGTCGATCTGCGCGAGCGCGGTCTCGAGCGCCTTTTCGCGGTCTGCGGGTGATGGCATGTGCGGTTCTCCTTCTCGGCTTCGCTAACGAGATCGACTGTACGGGGGACGTCCGACACCCGGACATCGAGCGCGCAAACTGTGGACAACCCGTTTTCGATTGCCGTTGTGAAGGAGTCTAGCTACATCCGAACATATCTTCGAGACTTTCGAATGCGGCGTGTCGCGTCAGCGCTTCGGGGCCGGCTTGCCTGCGCCGTACCAGTGCGACTGCGGCACGCCGGTCTCGCGGCAGAGCGCGATCCATACCTCGCGCGGGGCGACCCCGGCTGCGAGCGCCTGCTGCGCCGTGCGGTTGCCGAGTTCGCCGAGCACCAGGTCGGTCGTGAGCGCCTGGCCGTACGTCGAACCGAACTCGTCGAGGATCGCGCGCTGGAACTCACTCAACTTCATGGGACCACCCTACGTGTCTGGACCGACGCTCTCCGTCGGCGGAAACGAAAGACGCCCCGGTCTCCCGGGGCGTCTTCTGATGAGTCTGAATCAGCGTGCGACCAGATCCGCGTCCATCGCCGACACGAACTCGTCGGGGACGGTGTCGGGGATGATGGGCTCGATCCCCTCCAGCACTGCGAGGCGGTCACCGACCTCGCGCATGATGACGGAGATGGGGGTGTCCAGCGCTTCAGCGACCGAGGCGAGAATCTCGGACGACGCTTCCTTCTGACCGCGCTCGACCTCGCTGAGATAGCCGAGGGCGACACTCGCCTTGCTGGCCACCTGTCGGAGCGTACGGCCCTTTTGCAGGCGGAAGTCCCTGAGCACGTCGCCGATTTCCTGACGTACAAGAATCATTCGGAGCCTCCTTCTTCTACCCTGCCGACGGATCGGACCTTGTTAGGGATGCCAACACTAGCGCATCTTATGAGGCTCAACGATATCGATGACGACTGGGCTTTTCTTGTGAATGCAGCAGGTGTAACGAGACCGTAACAGCACGTATTCCCGCCGGTTACGACGGATCGAGACCGACCTCATCGGCCAGCTCCGCGAGCACCCGCTGGACCACCTGACGCCGGATCTCCGACCGCGTCCCAGTGAGCGCGAGCTCGACGGCGCGCGTCCCCTCCGCGGTGGAGATCCCGACGAACACCGTGCCCACCGCGCGGCCGCCCTGCGGGTCGGGTCCTGCGACGCCGGTGGTGGAGAGACCGATGGACGCCGGCCTGCCATCGACCGCCAGCGCATCCCGGACCCCGGAGGCCAGCTGCCTGGCGACCTCGGGATGCACGGGGCCCTCCGCCGCGAGCAGGGCCGCATCCACGCCGGTGAGCGTGTGCTTCAGCTCGGTGGCGTAGACGACCACCCCGCCGAGCACCACCGCGGATGCTCCGCCGACCCTGGTCAGTTCCGCGCAGAGCTCCCCGCCGGTGAGGGACTCCGCCGCCGCGACGGTGAGACCGCGGTCGGCGAGGTACGGGATGAGGCGTGCGGCCAGGTCAGGCGACGGCACGCTTCGCCCTCCGGCCCTTCCAGGCCTGCCAGAGGTAGTCGAACCCGGTGACGACGGTGAGGATCACGGCGACCGTCATCACGATGCCGTTGACCCAGAACACCCAGTCGCCGAACAGGGTCCAGAGCGGGAACAGCGCCAGGCTGATGGCGACGGACTGCACGATGGTCTTGATCTTGCCGCCACGGGATGCGGCGATGACGCCCTGCCGGATCACGACGAAGCGGTACACGGTGATGCCGATCTCGCGCACCAGGATGACGATGGTCACCCACCACGGGAGCTCGTTCAGGATGGAGAGTGCGACCAGGGCGCCGCCGGTGAGCACCTTGTCGGCGATCGGGTCGAGCAGCTTTCCCAGCTCGGTGACGAGGTTGTTGCGCCGGGCGATGGCGCCGTCGACGCCGTCGGTGGCGATGGCGATGACGAACAGCACGGCCGCCGCCCAGCGGAGCCAGCCGTCGTCGCCGGCGTCTGCCAGGAGCATCCACACGAACAGCGGGGCGAGCAGGATGCGCACCACGGTGATGATGTTGGGCAGGTTCCAGTTGCTCACCCGTGCTGGCGTGCCCTCCGCCGGGGCAGGCGGAGGCGTGTCGTGCACCGACATGTGATCTACTCCCTGTCGGTCAGCTGCCAGGCGTCCTCGTCCGAGTCGCCGTCCACCTCAGGATAGCCCTCGGTCATCCGTGCGACCGGGTCTCCGCCGTACTGGTCGTCGTCCATCGCGGCGGCAGACGCGACGGTCGCGGCGGGCGCACCGGACGGGGCGGACGCGGCAGGCGCAGCCCCGCCGGGCGATTCCTCGCCGCGCAGCATCGCGAGCACGGACGGGAGCTGGTCGGCCGTGGCGAGCACGTCCCTCGCCTTCGAGCCTTCGGACGGGCCGACGATCTCGCGCGATTCCAGCAGGTCCATCAGACGCCCCGCCTTGGCGAAGCCGACCCGGAGCTTGCGCTGCAGCATCGAGGTGGAGCCGAACTGCAGCGACACCACCAGCTCGGCGGCGGCGAGCAGCAGCTCGAGGTCGTCGCCGATGTCCGAGTCGATCTGCTTCTTCTCCGCTGCGGCGGCGACATCCTGCCGGTACTCCGGACGCGCCTGCCTGGTGACGTGCTCGACGACCTTCTGGATCTCGGCCTCGTTGACCCACGCGCCCTGCACGCGGATCGCCTTGGACGCCCCCATCGGCAGGAACAGGGCGTCGCCCTGACCGATGAGCTTGTCGGCGCCCGGCTGGTCCAGGATGACGCGCGAGTCCGTGACACTGGTCACGGCGAAGGCCAGTCGCGACGGGACGTTCGCCTTGATGAGGCCGGTGACCACATCCACCGATGGCCGCTGGGTGGCGAGCACCAGGTGGATGCCGGACGCACGCGCCAGCTGCGTGATGCGCACGATCGAGTCCTCGACGTCTCGCGGTGCGACCATCATCAGGTCGGCGAGCTCGTCGACGACGACGAGGAGGTACGGGTACGGCTTGAGCGTGCGCTCGCTGCCGGCGGGGAGGACGATCTCGTTGTTGACGACGGCCTTGTTGAAGTCGTCGATGTGCCGGAAGCCGAAACTCGCGAGGTCGTCATAGCGCATGTCCATCTCTTTCACGACCCACTGCAGCGCTTCCGCCGCCTTCTTGGGGTTCGTGATGATGGGGGTGATGAGGTGCGGCACGCCGCTGTAGATGGTCAGCTCGACGCGCTTCGGGTCGATGAGCACCATGCGAACGTCCGACGGCTTGGCGCGCATCAGCAGGCTGGTGATCATCGAGTTGACGAAGCTCGACTTTCCGGAGCCGGTGGAACCGGCCACGAGGAGGTGCGGCATCTTCGCCAGATTGGCGACGACGAACCCGCCGCCGACGTCTTTGCCGACGCCGATGGTCATCGGGTGGGTGCTCTTGGTCGCCGCACCCGATCGCAGCACGTCGCCGAGGGAGACGATCTCGCGATCGGAGTTCGGGATCTCGATGCCGATGGCGCTCTTGCCGGGGATCGGAGACAGGATGCGCACTTCGTTGCTCGCGACCGCGTACGACAAGTTCTTGCTGAGCGCGGTGACGCGCTCGACCTTCACACCGGGGCCGAGCTCGATCTCGTACTGCGTCACCGTCGGGCCGCGCGAGTATCCGGTGACCTGCGCGTCGACGCCGAACTGCGTCAGCACCTCGGTGATCGCCGCGACGATGTCCTCGTTCGCGCTCGACCGGGTCTTGGCCGGGGTTCCCGCCGACAGCATCCCGGCGGAGGGCAGGTGGTATGGAGCGGCGGGCTCCGAGGCGGACGGGATGGCGGCGGTCTCGTCGAAGTCGTCTGCACCCGCGCCCTGTGCGTCGGGGACGAACCCGGGGAGCACGGCGGGTGCTGCCGCAGCGGCCGGGGGCCACGGAGCGGGAGCGGCGGGCGCGATCTCGCCGGTGAAGCGCTTGAGGGCGTCCTCCGCGTTGGCGAGCTCGCTGAGCACCTCGGTGTTGTAGTGGTCGCTGGCCGGATCGGGCTCGAGGGCCGTGGCGAACTCGCCCTTGCCCTTCTTGGGGCGGTCGCCGAACACCTCGGTGATGCCGTCTTCGACCACGGGGGTGTCGAACGCGGGGTCTTCCTCGCGGCCGGACTTGTTCCTGCGCCACCAGGGCAGGTTCGCCTCCTGCTCGCCGTCGTCGCCTTCGACCCCGTCGAGCTCCACCTGCTGGGTCTTGGCCTCCTTGGCGGCCTGACGCTCCTCCTCCGTGGGAAGCTGCGCGCCGAACAGGTATGCGTAGAGCTCGCGCACCCGGACGCCCACCTTGTTCGGCGGGGTCTTGGTGATGATGAAGATACTGAGGATGAGCAGCACGATGATCACGGCGGCAGCGCCGTACGGCGTGATCAGCGCGGAGAGCGGTGCGGCGAGCAGCCAGCCGAGCACTCCCCCAGCCTCAGCGAGCTTCGCCATGCCGTCGCTCGGCTGCGGGTGGAAGCTGAACAGGTGGCACAGGCCGGAGATGGTGAGCAGCAGGATGCTCAGGCCGATGCCGATGCGCGTGTTGTCGTGCACGGAGCTCGGATGCCGGAACAACCATCCGGCGAACAGCACCATGATGACGGGGAGCGCGAACGCCACGCGCCCGAACAATCCGCCGAACGTCCACGCATCCAGGGTGCGGGCGACCTCGTCGTTGATGAGGAACCACTCGACCACGGCGCCGGCGACGGCAAGGAGGACGAGAAAGAACGGGAAACCGTCCCGACGCTCTTCCTTGGCGAGCTTCTCGGGACCGAGGGCGCGGAAGGCGGCGCCCGTGAGGTGGGCGAGGCCCATCCACGCGCGGACGAGGGGGTTCGGCCCCGCGTCGGCGGTCGGGTATGCGACCGTCTTCTGGGTCGCGGTCTTCGCCGCCGGCTTGCGCGCGGCCGAGCCGCCGCGGCCGGAGGAGTTCCGTGCGCGCGATGTCGACTTGGTGCTCGTAGCCATAGGGTCCACGGTACTTCGCGCCCCCGTCTTCCTGCGGTTACCGCGCGCTGATTGTGGAAAATCGGTCGCAGGCCCGTTCTGTGCAGGAGAGCCGGGTCAATGCACGGCTCTGACCATCGTGTCCGAGTTCTCGCCGGACGCGACGGTGATGTATCCCTCGCTGATGTAGAGGCGCTGGGCGAAGTTCGCGCGCTCGACGCTCAGGCTGACGCGGCTGTGCCCGGCGGCGCTCGCCTGCCGGGCGACCGCCTGCAGCAGGGCGCGCCCGACGCCTCGTGCACGCCACTGGGTGTTCACGCCGAGCGTCAGCTCCGGGACGCCGACGGCCACGAAACCGTAGCCGGGCGCGTTGGCGGGGAACAACCGCCCCCAGCACGCACCCACCGGCACGTCGCGCGCGTCGGTCGCGACAGATCCGAAGTCGCCCGGCCGCATCCAGCCAGTGACGTAGCGGGACACCTTCGTGTCGTCGAGCACGGCGACCCTCGGCCGGCTGGTGGCCGGGTTCCAGTTGGACGCCTCGACGAGCATGTCGGCGAGGAAGCGCGCGTCGTCCCCCGTCGCCGCCCTGATCCGGAATGCTGTCATGCAGGAACGTTACCGGGAGACGTGTAACAGCGAGGTTACGAAACCGCCGCGCGCCTGCCCGTCAGTACCGGATGGCGTCGATCACCTTCACCCGCACCGCGACGAGCGCGGGCAGCAGTCCGGCGAGCGCTCCGACGGCGGTGGCGGCGACCATCCCGATCACCGCGGCCTCCACTGGGAACGGCGGCAGGTCGGACACCAGCCCCTGGCCGATCAGCTGTTCGAGCCACGGACTCTTCACGATCAGGATGGACAGGCCGACGCCCGCCGCTCCGGCGACCATCGTCGCGACGACGCTCTCCATCATCACGGCGAAGAACACCCGCCCGGCCGTCGCCCCGAAACTCCGCCGCACCCCGATCTCCCGGATGCGGTGGCGCACCGTCACCAGTGCGATGTTGACGAGCCCGAGAGCGCCGAGCAGCAGCACGAGCACGGCGATCCCCCCGACGGCGAGCTTCAAGAATCCGAGGGGATCGTCGCCGTGAGCCAGGTAGTCCTGCCGGTTGACGCTCGCCGTTCCTGCTCCGAGCGACTGGTCCAGCTCCTCCCGGATGGCCTGGGCGAGAGGATCGGCCAGGTGCGGCGGCACCCACGCCTCCAGGTTCGCCGGTGCGCCGCCCGTGTAGTCGACCGACATCAGCGGAGCGGACGCGGGGGTGAGCACGTACGCCGACGGCGTCATGTCCTCCCCGGCGGGCGTGCGGAAGACGCCGACGACGACCGCCGTCACTTCCCCATCGCCGCTCAGGACGCGTGCGGTGGGGTGCGACGCGAGCGACGGCGAGCCCAGCTTGCGCCAGAAGTCGCCGTTGACCACGAGCGCCGGTGCCAGCCGCTCCGTGTCGGTTTTCGTGAACCAGGACCCTTCCGAGATGCGGAGTCGGTGCATCGCCGCATACGGCTGGTCGACGGCCGTGGTGTTGACCTCGGCGACGCCTCCGCGGAACTGCACGCGCATCCCGAATGGGCGCACCGACGAGGTGTACTCGATCTTGTGGCGTTCGACGACCCCGGCCCACGCTTGGGGCAGCCCTCCCCCCACGAGCGGCGTGCCGTCCGGGCCGTACGACGCGGAGACGGACAGCAGCGCCGGACGGCCGCCGAACCGCTCGTTGGACTCGGTGAGGCCCTGCTGTGCGATGTTCGCGAGCCCGACGACGGAGCTCAGCGCGCACACTGCGACGGCGACGCCGATCAGTGACAGCAGCACGCGCACCCGGTGGATGCGCACCTCCTGCCAGGCTTCGACGATCGCACCCCAGACCGACTCGACCGCCCTCACGCCGGCACCTCCGCGCCGGACTCGACCGGATGCAGCCGGCCGGCGTCCAGCCGGTGCCGCTCGTCGGCGAGCGCGGCGATCGCCGGGTCGTGCGTGATGGTGACGAGAGCAGCGCCGTAGTCGGTCGCGACGGTGTCGAGGAGCCCCATCACCGAGGTCCCCGTCTCCACGTCGAGGGCGCCGGTCGGCTCGTCGGCGAGGATGAGGCGCGGTTCGCGCACGAGGGCTCTGGCGATGGCGACGCGCTGCTGCTCACCGCCGGAGAGCTTCTCCGGCATCGTGTCGAGGCGGTGGCCCAGCCCGACCTTGTCGAGCATCTCGGCGGCGATGGCCCTGCGCCGCCAAAATCGGCGCCCGCTCGCGTAGAGCAGCGGGGTCATCACATTCTCGAGCGCGGAACGCCCCGAGAGCAGGTTGAACTGCTGGAAGATGAAGCCGACGTCCGCACCGCGCTGCCGATCGCGCGCACCCGACCTCAGCCGGGCGACCGATCGTCCGTCGAACTCGAACACTCCGGAGGTCGGTGCATCCAGCAGGCCCAGGATGTTGAGCAGGGTGGACTTGCCGGAGCCGGAACGCCCGACGATCGAGGTGCGCTCCCCGTGTTCGACGACGAGGTCGACGCCGTGCAGGATGGTCAGCGGCTCGGCGTCCGGGATGTCGACCGTCTTGGTCACACCCTCGAGTCGCAGCAGGGTCACGAGCCGACCGACGCGCAGGACATCGAGCCGTCGGGCCCGGTGATGCACCCGTTCTCGTCGGGCATCGGTGCGCCAGGGACGAACTCGAGGATCGTGTCGCCCTCCTTCACCCCGCCACGCACCTCGACGGCGGTGCCGTCGGTGAGGCCGAGGGTCACGGCGACCTCCTTCGGCGCCCCGCCCTTCGGGTCCGGCAGGAAGACGATGCCCTTCTCGGCCGTGCCCTTGATGGCCGTGGTGGGAACGGTGAGCACACCCTCCGCCCGGCCGCCGGACATGGTGAGGTCGGCGGAGAGACCCGCGAACACGGTGACGCCGGCCGGGATCGCGCAGCGGACGGTGGTCGACGATCCGGATGCGCCTCCGCCGCCCTGCTGCTCGGAGCCGGCCGGTGGGGTCTGTGCCGTGTCGGCGGTCGCGGCGGGCGTGGTGATACTGAGGCCGGTGCAGGTGAACGGCGCCGGGCCGTTCTTGATGGTCACCACGGCCTCCGTCGGCCGGTTGAGCAACCGGTACTGCTGGGCGGACGGCAGGGATGCCGTGGCCGAGAACGTGGGAGGCGCGATGCCGCCCGTCGCCTCGCCGACCGCCACCGACTGGCCGGGGATGACCGGCAGAGCGCTGACGATGCCGCCGATCGGCGCGGTGACCTCGACGTAGCTGACGGCAGGCTTCGGCTGCGTGACGACGGGAACGCCGTCGGGCCCTGTCGTCTCGACCGGGTCGCGCGGCGTCTCCACCTTGATGTCGTAGAGCGTCGCTCCGGCCTCCACCGCGGCGCCGACGGCGACCTGCACCTCGTCGACCACGCCGGCGGCCGTGGCCCTGACCGGTGCGGCGGGATCGGCGACGATGGAACCACTCACGGTCACATCGTTGACGATCGTGCCGGTCTGCACGGCCACGGTCGGATCGCTCAGCTCGGCGGTCGGCTGCAACGGATCGGACGCCGATGGGCCGTCACCGAAGAACGCCAGTTTGACGAGCGCTGCCGCCACGACGGCGACGAGAACCAGACGGATGATGGGAAAGACCCATCGTCGCGTTACCCCCACTGTTCCTGCTTTCCTCTTTGAGTTATCTAGTCCCTCGCCCGCGACACGGACGAGGGGCCACCCCCCGGCGGCTTGTTCGTCAGTGCGTCACGCCTCGATCACGAGCGGAACGATCATCGGACGACGGCGGTAGCTGGTGTTGACCCAGCGGCCGACCGTGCGGCGCACGACCTGCGAGAGCGCGTGCGAGTCGCGGACGCCGTTGTGGGCCGCCTCCGCCAGCGCTGAGGCGATCTTGGGCTTGACCGCGTCGAACACGGCGTCGTCTTCGGCGAAGCCGCGCGCGTGGATCTCCGGGCCCGTGACGATGCGGCCGGTGGCCGCCTCGACGACGACGATGATCGAGATGAAGCCCTCTTCGCCGAGGATCCTGCGGTCTTTGAGGTCGGCGTCGGTGATCTCGCCGACGCTCGAACCGTCCACGTAGACGAAGCCGAGGTCGAGCTGGCCGACGACCCGGGCGACTCCGTCGCGCAGATCGATCACGGTGCCGTCTTCGGCGAGGATGGTGTTCTGCTCCGGGACGCCGGTGTCCATCGCCAGACGCGCGTTCGCGACCAGGTGGCGGTACTCGCCGTGCACCGGCATGACGTTCTTCGGCTTCAGGATGTTGTAGCAGTAGAGCAGCTCGCCCGCGGCGGCGTGGCCGGAGACGTGGACCTTGGCGTTGCCCTTGTGCACGACGTTCGCGCCGAGCTTGGTCAGGCCGTCGATCACGCGGTAGACCGCGTTCTCGTTGCCCGGGATGAGGCTGGACGCCAGGATGACCGTGTCGCCCTGGCCGATCTCGATCTGGTGGTCGAGGTTGGCCATGCGCGCGAGCACGGCCATCGGCTCGCCCTGGGAGCCGGTGGACATGTAGACGATCTCGTCGTCCGGCAGGTCTGCGGCCTTCTTGTAGTCGATCAGCACGCCCTCCGGCACCTTGAGGTAGCCGAGGTCGGCGGCGATGCCCATGTTGCGCACCATCGAACGGCCGAGCAGCGCGACGCGTCGTCCGTTGGCGGCCGCGGCGTCGAGCACCTGCTGCACCCGGTGCACGTGGCTGGAGAAGCTCGCGACGATCACGCGGCGCGGGGCGCGGGCGATGACGTTGTCGAGCACGGGGCCGATGGAGCGCTCGAGCGGGGTGAACCCGGGCACGTCGGCGTTCGTGGAGTCGGCCAGGAACAGGTCGACGCCCTTCTCGCCGAGGCGGGCGAAGGCGCGCAGGTCGGTCAGGCGGTCGTCGAGCGGAAGCTGGTCCATCTTGAAGTCGCCGGTGTGCAGCACGACGCCGGCCGGCGTGGTGATCGCGACGGCGAGCGCATCCGGGATCGAGTGGTTGACGGCGACGAACTCGAGCGAGAACGGCCCGAGCTGCTCGACCTGCCCCTCCTTGACGGTGAGGCTGTACGGCTGGATGCGGTGCTCCTTGAGCTTCGCCTCCACCAGAGCGAGGGTGAGCCCGGAGCCGATGAGCGGGATGTCCCTGCGCAGCTTGAGCAGGTACGGCACGGCGCCGATGTGGTCTTCGTGGCCGTGCGTGAGCACGACGCCCACCACATCGTCGAGCCGGTCGCGGACCGGTGCGAAGTCGGGCAGGATCAGGTCGACGCCCGGCTGGTTCTCCTCCGGGAAGAGGACGCCGCAGTCGACGATGAGGAGCTTGCCCTCGTATTCGAAGACCGTCATGTTGCGGCCGATCTCCCCCAGGCCGCCGGTGGGGATGATCCTGAGGGTGCCCGGTTCGAGTGCGGGCGGGTCGGAGACGAGGTTGGGCATGTGCCCTCCTAAACGGTTACCGGCGCTGTGCGCCTGTTGTGGTTCACGCCGTGCAATGGCAGCGGCCTATCGAGTTGTTCCGGCGATTCGGGGCAGAGCACCGCCTGCTGCGGCGTTGCGATCCGGCCGGAAGTTGGAGAAGTCGACACCGGGGATGTCTTTGACGAGGTCGAGCTCGTCTTCGATCTGAGCGGCCTCCCACTCCTCCGGACCGACGAGCGGCAGGCGCACGCGCGGGCTGGAGATGCGGCCGAGGCCGTGCAGGATGTACTTCGCGGCGACCGTGCCCGGCACGTGCGTCATGACGGCGCGCACCAGCGGTTCGAGCTTCTGGTGCGCCGCGGTGGCAGTGGCGAGATCGCCCGCGTTGACCGCATCCACGATCTGGCGGTACGGCCGCGCGGCGATGTTGGCCGTGACGCCGATGAGGCCCGTTGCTCCGATGGCCAGGTGCGGGAGCACGTTGGCGTCGTCGCCGGAGAAGTAGAGCAGGTCGGTCTGGTTGAGCACCCGGCTGACCTCGCTGAAATCGCCCTTCGCGTCTTTGATGGCGAGCACGTTGGGGTGCTTCGCGATGCGGAGGATGGTCTCGTATTTGATCGGGACGCCGGTGCGGCCGGGGATGTCGTAGAGGATCACCGGAAGGTCGGTGGAGTCCGCGATGAGCCGGAAGTGGGTGAGGATGCCCGCCTGGGTGGGCTTGTTGTAATAGGGAGTGACGATCATCACGCCGTCCGCCCCCGCCTTCTCGCTCTGCTGATAGAGCTGGATGGCGTGCGCCGTCTCGTTGGAGCCGCCGCCCGTGATGATCTTGGCGCGACCGGCCGCCACGTCTTTGCCGACCTCGACCAGCCGCAGCTTCTCGTGGTCGGTGAGGGTGGAGGTCTCCCCGGTCGTGCCGGTGACGACGATGCCGTCCGCCCCCGCGGTGATCACGTCGTCGATGTGCTTCTCCACGCCGGCCCAGTCGACCTCGCCATCGGCGGTGAACGGGGTGACCAGGGCCACGAGGACCTGGCCGAACGGATTCGCGGAGTTCGACATGGCTCAAGGTTATCGGGTCGGTCGCTCCGGGCGCTCTCCCCCTCATCGGATCTGTGGACAGTCCCCGTTATCCACATGCGCCTGCGTCATCCGCCGTCACACTCCGCATCCGGTGCCGCAGCGGGCGTAACCTCACGGTCCATGAACGCTTGGGAAGCGGCCGCCGTGCTCGTCGCGCTCGTCGTCGCCGCCACGGTGGGCGGGTTGCTCTGGCGCAGGACCACCGGGCGCGTCCGCACCGCCAGGCAGACGCGTATCGTCACGGCCGCAGAGGTCGGAGCAACCTCCTTCGGCAGCGCCGCGACGCTCCTCCAGTTCTCCACCGAGTTCTGCGCGCCGTGCACGGCGACCGCCCGCATCCTGAGCGGCATCGCCGACGAGCGGCCGGGCGTCGCCCACGTGGATGTGGACCTCACCCACCGTCCGGACCTCGCCTCGCGCTTCGGCGTGCTGCAGACGCCCACCACCCTCGTGCTCGACACCTCCGGCGCCATCCGCGCACGCATCGGAGGGGCGGCCCGCGCCGACGAGGTGCGCATCACCATCGACCAGATCACCGGGAGCGACCATGTCAACGCCTGAACAGACACCCACCGTCCGCGCCGGGATCGACCCCCGATCGCCCCGCTTCGGGGCGGGCATCACGGCCGTGCTCCTCCTCATCGACGTGTTCCTCGGCCTGGTCGGCGCGACGACGGCGGCGTTCTGGCTCCTGCTCGTGATCGCGCTGCTCTTCGCCTGGGGAGCGTTCGCCGGCATCCGGCGCCACCCGTACGGCGCGCTGTTCCGCACCGTCGTGCGCCCCAGGCTCGCGCCGCCCGCCGAGCTCGAGGACCCTGCTCCCCCGACCTTCGCCCAGGGGGTCGGGCTGGTCGTCACCGGGCTCGGCCTGCTCCTGCACCTGCTCGGGGTGCCTGCCGTGCTCCCGATCGCCGCGGCGCTGGCGTTCGTCGCCGCCTTCCTCAACTCCGCCTTCGGATACTGCCTCGGCTGCCAGATCTACCTGCTGCTCGTGCGCGCCGGCGTGATCCGCCGCGGCGGCGTCGCAGCCGCCTGAACGAATACCAGGGAATCCCCCGTACGCCCGGCCCCGGTGTCTGGGGGCGCGATTAGGCTGGTCGAACCGTCCGCGCACCGTGCGGGGGAACAACGAGGAGGACCACACATGGCAGTCACGAGCGCATCGACAACCGTCTGGACGGGCGACCTGAAGTCCGGTTCCGGCGAGGTCACCCTCGACTCGTCGCACTCCGCACAGTTCCCCGTCACCTGGGCCGCCCGCTCGCAGGGCTCCAGCGACGTGACGACGCCCGAGGAACTGCTCGGCGCCGCGCACTCCGCGTGCTTCTCGATGGCGTTCTCCAACGCACTCAGCAGCTTCGGCACCACCCCGGAGCGCCTCCAGGTCACCGCGCACGTCGGCTTCGACCCCGCGGAGGGCATCACCGGCAGCCACCTGGTGGTCGAGGCGACCGTGCCCGGTCTCTCCGTCGAGGACTTCAACCGTCTCGCCGACGAGGCGAAGACCGGCTGCCCCGTCTCCCGCGCGCTGGTCGGCATCCCGATCACCATCGACGCCACCCTGGTCTAGCCGATGAGGGTGCTCATCGCGGGCGCCTCCGGCATGATCGGCACCGAGGTCACCGCACAGCTGGCTGCGCAGGGGCACGAGGTGCTGAGACTGGTCCGCGGTGCGCCGTCGGCCGCGAACGAATACAACTGGGCGCCCGCCGCCCGCATCATCGACTTCACGCTGATGGACAGAGTGGATGCGGTGGTCAACCTGTCCGGCGCATCCATCAGCCGTCTGCCGTGGACGCCCGCGTGGAAGCGCACCATCCTCGCGTCGCGCCTGGAGGCCACGCACACCCTGACGGACGCGATGCGGATGGCCGCCTCTCCCCCCGCGGTGTTCGTCAGCGGCTCGGCCGTCGGGTTCTACGGCGACCGGCCCGGCCAGAAGCTGACGGAGACGGCGATCAAGGGCACGGGCTTCCTCTCCGACGTGGTCGAGGCGTGGGAGTCCGCCGCGCACCTCGCGCCGGAGAAGACGCGCGTGGTCACGGTGCGGACCGGCGTGGTCGTCGGGCGCGGGGGCGCGATGAAGCCGCTGCTCCCCGCCGGACGTCTCGGGCTGCTCGGGCCGATCGCGGGCGGCGGCCAGCACTGGCCCTGGGTGAGCCTGCACGACGAGGCAGCAGCCATCGTGCACCTGCTCGACTCGACGCTGCGCGGACCGGTGAATGTGGCAGGACCGACACTGGCGACGGCCGACACGGTGCTGCGCGCGCTCGCGGCGACGCTGCGGCGGCCGTATGGACTACCTCTGCCCGCTAAGGCGATCACGCTGGCACTCGGCGACGCCGGACGCGAGCTGCTGCTGGCCAGCCAGAAGGTGGTGCCGCAGAAGCTGCTCGACGACGGGTTCGTGTTCTCCGAGCCGACGGTGCGGGATGCGATGGAGCGGCTGGTCGCGAAGCGGTAGTCGCGGCTGCCGCTGCTGGGCGGTGCGCCGCTCTGCGGCCTGCTACGCCGCGCGCTGCTCCGTGCGGTACAGCCGGATCGACTCGCGCAGCGCGGAGCGCGCCCGCTTGCGGTCGCCGGACGCGTCGTAGGCGAGCCCGAGCCGGAACCACGCGCGCCAGCTCTCCGGCTGCGCCTCCACCTCGGCCCTGTAGCGAGGGAACTCCTCGTCGGCCGCGTCGCGCAGGGGACGGCCGCTGGCGCGGACGGGGAGGTCTTCGACGGGGAGACCGCCCTCCGCATCCAGGATCTTGACCAGCTTCTCGGTGCGGGCGCCGAACAGCAGCTCCCGGCCGATCGCCCACGCCGCCACGATCGGCAGCGCGAGCAGCGCGACGCCCATCGCGATCGCGATGCCCTCGCCGGTCGCCATGAGCATGACGGCGCGCTGCAGGACGAGCACCAAGTAGACCGCGAGGATGACCGCCATGACGATGGCGGCGATACGGTTCCGCACGGCCGTTACGCCGTCTCGCGCACGGTGGGCCGGGGCGGCTCGCCGTCGGGCTCCGCGATGCCCAGGTCGATCAGCTTGTCGAGCCCGACCGTGACGCCGACGGTCGACGCCGCAGCGCGGAGCGCGAGCAGAATGCCCGCCTCGTACGACTCGGAGCCGACGGTGTCGTGCCGGATCGTCAGGGTCTCCCCCGGGCCGCCGAAGACGACCTGCTGCTGCGCGACGATCCCGCGCATCCGGAGGCTGTGGATGGGGACGCTCGCCACCTGCTGGCCGCGGGCGCGCTGGTCGGTGTGCGGGGCATCCACGGGGCCGCGTTCCGCGCGGGCCGCACCGATCAGCTCGGCGGTGCGCACCGCGGTGCCGGACGGCGAGTCGACCTTGCCCGCTCCGTGGGCCTCGATGATCTCGATGGAGTCGAAGAACCGGGCGGCGACCGTCGCGAAGGCGGTTCCGAGAGCGGAGCCGAGCGAGAAGTTGGGGATGACGACGGCGCCGGCGCCCTCGTGGGCGGCCACGCGACGCTCGAGGTCCAGGATGCGGTCGGCCGACCATCCCGAGGTGCCGACGAGCACGTTCAGCCCGTTGTCGACCGCGAAGGCGACGATGCCGGGGCTGACCGCCGGGAGGGTCATGTCGACCAGCACGTCCGCACCGAGCATGTCTTCCAGCGGGGAGCGGGAGCCGAGGCTGGCGACGAGTTCGAAGTCGTCGGCCTCCTCGATCAGCCGCACGGCGACGCTGCCCAGTTTTCCGGTCGCCCCAGCGACGGCTACGCGAATAGTCACCAGACCAATCTACCCGCCGCACCTCCGGGAAAGATCCGGGATGCGCGGCACACGCCTGCCACGGAACTACGCTGGGGCGATGGTGTCTTTTGCTGATGTCGCCGTCACGGATGCGACCGCCCACCGGATGCTCAGCGACTACTTCGCGGAGCGGGCGGTCTCCTTCCCCGCGTCGCAGGGCGCATACCGCACGACGTTCCCCGACCCCAGCCAGTTCGTGCCGCCCGCCGGGGTGTTCCTCCTGGCGTACGACGAGGACGGCGAGGCCGGCTGCGGCGGCGTGAGGGAGCTGAGCGTCCCGCTCGCCGACGCCGACCCCGAGCTGCCGGTGGTGCGCTACGAGATCAAGCACCTGTGGGTCGCACCCGCGCACCGCGGGCAGGGGCTGGGGCGCGCGATCCTGTCCGAGCTGGAGCACCGGGCGCGCGGGTTCGGTGCGACCGAAGTGGTGCTCGACACCAACGCCAGCCTGGAGGCGGCCGGCGGGCTGTACCGATCGCACGGCTACGAGAACATCCAGCCGTACAACGACAACCCCAACGCGACGGACTGGTTCCGCAAGCAGCTCTGACCGGCGAGGCCGCCCGCGACTAGACCGGCTGCAGCTCCGGCAGGCCCGTGCGCAGCTCGACGGGCAGGTGGCCGAGGTCGTTGTGGACGACCAGCACCGGCGGCTTCGCCGAGCGCACCCGGATGATGGTGAGCCCGCAGTTGGCCTGGTTGAGTCCCAGCCACCGCCACGCCGGGGCGTCGAAGACGTGCCGCACGAACCAGCCGATGACGAAGTTGTGGGTGACGAGCAGATCGTGCCTGTCGCCGAGGGCCGGTGTGAGGAACTCGCCGACCGCGTCGTCCATCTGCGCCCGCCCCGCCTCGATCTCCGCATCGGTGACGTTGCCGAAGAACGACTCGAACGCCTTCGGCATGTCCGGGGTCGGCCCGGACGGGATGCAGTCGAACAGCAGGCTCGACGGCTCCGGCGTCAGTGCGGGCATCCGCTCCGCCATGATCGCTGCCGTCTCCGCCGCGCGGTTCAGCGGCGAGTGGTACATTCCGGTGAACGGCACGCCGCTCAGCCGTTCAGCGACCAGCTGGGCCTGACGCTTGCCACGCGGCGAGAGCGGGCCGTCGGGGAGGCCGTGTTCTGCATCCTGCTGCTCACCGTGGCGAACGAGATAAAGGTAATGGGGCACCGGGAAGCCTTTCGGAGGTACGGATGGAAGCGGTGGGTCACGGAGCGAGGCCGGCGAACTGGTCGTCGGTCACGCTCCCCACCGCGGAGATGGAGACCGGTCGGCTCGCCAGGTCGGTGGCGAGGCTCTGCACATCGTCGGCGGTGACGAGGTGCAGGCGCCGGAGGCTCTCATCGAGGTCGGAGAACTCGCCCAGGCTGATCTCGGCTCTGCCGAGCCGCGACATCCTGGTGTCGGAGTCCTCGAGAGCGAGGGCGGCGCCCCCGGACAGCTGGCCGACGGCGCGGCGCATCTCGTCCGGGGTGACGCCGCCGTCGGCGAGGCGGTGCAGCTCGCCGAGCATCAGCTCGGCGACCTGCGTGGCCTTCGCGGGAGCGCATCCCGCGTAGAGGCCGAAGATCCCGGCGTCGGAGTATGCGCCGGAGAACGAGTACACGGCGTACGCGAGACCGCGCTTCTCGCGCACCTCCTGGAAGAGCCGGGACGACATCCCGCCGCCGAGGATGGAGTTGAGCACGCCCATCGTGGTGCGGCGGTCGTCGGTGGCGACGATGCCGGGGACGCCGATCAGGAGGTTGGCCTGCTCGGTGGGGCGCTGGACGGTGACGATCGACGCGCCGCGCTCGATGGCGGCAGCAGTGGATGCGCGGCGCCCGACCGGGGACGCCTCCACGCTCAGGTCCCAGCCGGCCGCGACGAGTGCGCGCTCCACCCCGGAGACGAGGAGGTCGTGGTCGACGGCGCCCGCCGCCGTGATGACGAGGTCTTGGGGACGGTAGTTGGCGCGGTAGTGCGCAAGCACCGCATCCCTGGTCGCCTCGCGGATGGTCTGCGGGCTGCCGCCGATCGGACGGCCGAGTGGATGCGCGCCGAGCACCGCCTCGAAGAACCGCTCGTTGGCCACGTCGGCCGGATCGTCCTCGGCCATCGACAGCTCTTCGAGGATGACGCCGCGCTCGTTCTCGAACTCGACGGGGTCGAGGAGCGAGGAGGTGAGCATGTCGGCGATGACCTCGACGGCCATCGGCAGGTCGCGGTCCTGCACCTTGGCGTAGTAGCAGGTGTACTCCTTGGCCGTCATCGCGTTGTGCTCTCCGCCGACCGAGTCGAAGGAGATGGCGATGTCGAGTGCCGTCCGGGTCGGAGTGCCCTTGAACAGGAGGTGCTCGAGGAAGTGCGTGGAGCCGAAGCTCGCGGGGACGGCCGGGAGCGCGGGTGTGGCGGGAGCGCCGCCGGACGCCGGATGTGCCGGGGTGGCGGGGATCGCATCCACTTCGTCGCGGGAGCCGACGGCGACCCAGTATCCGAGGGTGGCACTGCGGGCGCCGGGCACCTGCTCGCTCAGGATGCGGACGCCGCTCGGCAGGACGGTGCGTCTGACCAGCGCGTCGCCGGATGCGGCGAAAGAGAGGTCGGCCAGACCGAGCGGGAGGTCGACTGCGCTGTTCATCCCTTCCACCCTACGCCAGGGGCTCCGGAATCCTTTGGCACGAAATGAGGACAAACAGACTGGTCTGTCTACTATATACTGGTGTCACAGCGCTCCGACGGTCCCTACGTCGGAGCAGAATCACGAGGGCGGACCCGACCGCCCTCCGCAGTGAAGGAGTCGTGCCGGATGGTCGTAAGTGCCCGAGCGACCATCCGGCCGCCCGCGCCGTCGAAGGTCAAGATCCTCGCGACGGCGGACGAGCTCTTCTACCAGGAAGGCATCCACACGGTGGGTGTCGACCGCATCATCGCGGGAGCGCGCGTCACCAAAGCGACGTTCTACAAGCACTACCGCTCGAAAGACCTGCTGATCATCGCGTACGTCGAAGGCCGCGACAAGCAGGTGCGCGACTGGTTCGAGGAGCAGGAGCGCGAAGGCCACGACCCGCGCACGATCGCCCGCGCGCTGGTCGACTCGATCAACCTCGAAGCGGTGCGTCCCGGATTCCACGGCGACCCGTTCATCAACGCCGCAGCCCAGTTCGCCGACGAGACCCACCCGGTGCGCGTCGCGGTCAGCACCCACCGCGACTGGTACGCGCGCCGCATCGAGGAGCTGTTCCGCGACATCGGCCACCCTCGACCGGGCGACGCCGCAGACGACCTGATCCTCGCGCGGGATGGCGCGCTCGCCGGCGGCTACGTCGGCGACGCGATCGCGGCGGGAGCCGCGCTGCACCGGTCGCTGGACCGCATCCTCGCGGAGGCGTAGGGGCGCGCGCTCATCCGGAGATTCCGGCCGACACGCCGCGCGCGGCTCCGCTAGAGCGGAAACCACGCGCCGGGACGCAGGATTTCTCCGCCTGAACGGACATCGTCGGCGGGAACGCTGGACTTCTCCACCGGCTGGACTTCTCCACCGGAGTGGCCGGGACGCGTCGGCCTGCCTGCCCTACTCGGAGACGCGGTCGAGTTCGAGCATGTTGGCCCTGGTGAGGCGGATGCCTGCCGAGACCATGAGCGCATCCACCTGTTCGGGGCGGCTGGCGCTGGCGACCGGTGCGACCACGTTGCGCTTGGCGAGGAGCCAGGCGATGGCGATGCTCGCGGGCGTGACCTGCTGCTCGGCCGCGATGCGGTCGAGGGCGGCGAGGACGCGCTGACCCTTGCGGTTGACGTACGCGGCGGCCCGGATGCTGCGGGCGTCGGCGTTCAGGTCGCCCTTGCTGCGGTACTTGCCCGTGAGGAACCCGTTCGCCAGCGCGTAGTACGGCATCACGGCGAGGCCCTGGGCCGCGGCGACGATGCGCAGTGCGCTCTCGAACTCGGTGCGGTGCATCAGGTTGTACTGCGTCTGCACCGCGATGAACTTGGGCAGGCCCGTCGACGATAGGATGCGCGCCTCGATGAGGCGGTCCGCGCTGAAGTTGGACGCGGCGAGGTACCGGACCTTGCCGGACTCGATCAGCCACTCGACGGTCGCGAGGCTGTCTTCGAGGGGCACATCCGGGTCGTCGTCGTGGAAGTAGAGCAGGTCTATGTGGTCGGTCTGCAAACGTTCGAGCGACGCCTCGACGGCGCGCACGATGCTGACCGAACCGAGGCCCGGGTTCTCGTGGTGGCGGCCGACCTTCGTGGCGACGACCACCTGGTCGCGGTTGCCGCGCTCGCGCATCCACTTGCCGATGAGGACTTCGCTGCGGCCGCCGACGTAGCTGTCCGCCGTGTCGATGAAGTTGCCGCCGAGGTGCGCGAACCTGTCCAGGATGCGCAGCGACGTGTCGCCGTCGGCCGTCCAGCCGAAGACGCTGGCGCCGAGCGACAGCGGGTAGACCGCGAGGTCGCTCTCGCCGATGCGGCGGGGCGCGATGATCGACAGCGGGCCCGTGCGTTCGAGCGCGGGATCGAGGGCTGGCATGGCAGCAGTTTCGACGCCGATGGACTCGGTCAGCACCTCTTCCGGGGTGCCGGCTTCGAAAGCGCCCGTCTCGAAAGCTCCGGTCTCGACCGTTCCCACCGACCGCGCTCCGGCGCCACCGCGAGCGGACGCACCGCGTGCGACCGTGGACGGCCGGGCGGCCTGACCGGCGTCGGCACCATCCGCGGGCTCCACGGGGGTCGCTCCGCGTCGCGCGACCGTATCACGCAGACGGAGAGGTAACAGCTGTGGCATGTTCCCTCCCCCTTACTCCGTGCGGTTCGAATCGATTCGAGGACCCCGGTTCCCCGATACTTACTTGCAGCGTAAGGCATACGTCCGACGGGCCAGGGACAATCGCGGTGAACTGTTACACAATGCTTGGTCACAGTTTCATCACGAAAACGGATGGCGTCGGATTCGTGCGCAAATCGGGCCCGAACACACGAAAACGGACCGCTCACGCGGGTCACCGCCGGGCGCGCTCCAACACCGAACGGGCGTGCGCGATCACCGGTCCGTCCACCATCCGGCCGCCGAAACGGAACACGCCGCCCGCCTCCGCCGCGGCATCCAGCAGCTCCCGCGCATCCCGCAGCTGGTCGTCGGTCGGACGGTACGCCGCCCGGATCGTCCCCACCTGCCCCGGATGGATGCACGCGGTCGCGGCGAACCCGACCGCCGCGGCATCCTCCGCCTCCGCCGCGAGCCCGCCGAGGTCGTCGATGTCGAGGTGGACGGTGTCGACCGCGGCGATCCCCGCGGCCCCGGCGGCGAGCAGCACCGCCGAGCGGGCGTGCACGGCGACATCCCGGTAGCGGCCGTCGGCGTGCCTGCTCGAGGTGCCGCCGAGCGACGCCACCAGGTCCTCCGCACCCCACATCAGCGCGACGACCTCGCCCGCCGTCGCGAGCCGCGGGGCGGCGAGAACCCCGGCCGCCGTCTCGCACAGCGCGATCACCGCGAGACCGCCGAGGTCGCGCAGGTCGGCGACCGATTCCGCCTTCGGCAGCATCACCGTGCTGTAGTGCGTCGCGGCGAGCGCGGCCAGGTCGGCGGCGTGGTCGGAGGTGCCTGCCGGATTGACGCGGACGATGACGCGCTCCGGGTCGAGGTCGGAGGCGGCGAGCGCCTCCCGTGCCACGGCGCGACGGGACGGGTCGACGGCGTCTTCGAGGTCGATGATGACGGCGTCGGCGCGTTCCAGCGCTTTCCCGTACCGTTCAGGACGATCCGCCGGGCAGAACAGCAGGGCGGGACCGAACGCGAACACTCCCCCGCTCACTCGTCGCCCCCGCCCGCTCCGCCCAGGTCGAGGTGCGCGTCCTTGCACCACATCATCACCTGGCGGGTGGCGGTCGCGACGACCGTGCCGTCCTGGTTGCGCCCGGTGTGCGCCAGCGTGACGATGCCCTGGCCGGGGCGCGACGACGACAATCGCTTGGCGACCACGACCGTCTCCGAGTAGAGGGTGTCCCCGTGGTGCAGTGGATGCGGGAAGGTCACGTCGCTGAAGCCCAGGTTCGCCACGATCGTGCCCTGCGTGAGCTGGGCGACGGAGGCGCCGACGAGGGTCGCCAGGGTGAACATCGAGTTCACCAGCCGCTCCCCGAACGGCTGGGTGGCCGACCAGGCGGCGTCGAGGTGCAGCGCCTGCGTGTTCATGGTCAGCGTCGTGAAGAAGACGTTATCCGCCTCCGTCACGGTGCGTCCTGGCCGGTGCAGGTAGCGGGTGTCCTCCTCGAACTCCTCGTAATAGAGTCCGCGCTGCTCGATCTCCTTCACGACGCACTCCTCTCGCCGGCGTCCGCACCAGTCAGCTCGACGGTCAGCGGTGCGCCCGTCGCGGCGATCACCTCGTCGACCGTGACGCCCGGCGCCGTCTCGCGCAGGACGAGCCGCGCGGCGGAGCCGTCGCCCTCCCGCACCACGTCGATGACCGCGAGGTCGGTGATGACGCGGTCGACGCATCCCGTTCCGGTCAGCGGCAGGGAGCATTCGGCGACGATCTTGGGCCGCCCCTCCCTGTCGACGTGCTCCATCATGACGATGAGGCGTTTGGCGCCGAACACGAGGTCCATCGCCCCGCCCATCCCTTTGACCATCTTGCCGGGGATCATCCAGTTGGCGAGGTCGCCGTTCTGCGAGACCTCCATCGCGCCGAGCACGGCGACGTCGACGTGGCCGCCGCGCACCATCCCGAACGACAGCGACGAGTCGAAGAACGCCGCGCCGCGGTTGACGGTGACCGTCTCCTTGCCCGCGTTGATGAGGTCGGGGTCGACGGCGGACTCCTCCGGGTACGGGCCGACGCCGAGCACGCCGTTCTCGGAGTGCAGGATCACCTCCACGTCGTCCGGGATGTAGTTCGGGATGAGGGTGGGCATCCCGATCCCGAGGTTGACGTACTGGCCGTTGCGCAGTTCGCGCGCCACCCGGGCGGCGAGTTCGGTGCGGCTGAGGCTCATCGGGTGCTCCCCTCGTCGAGACGGACTGTCCTGCGCTCGATGCGCTTCTCCACGTCCGGCGCGTGCACCACCCGCTGCACGAAGATGCCCGGGATGTGCACGGAGCCGGGATCGAGGTCGCCCGGCTCCACGAGCTCCTCCACCTCGGCGATGGTGATGCGCCCCGCCATCGCTGCGAGGGGATTGAAGTTCATCGCCGCTGCGTGGAAGACGAGGTTGCCGTATCGGTCGCCCTTCGCCGCGTGGACGAGGGCGAAGTCGGGCGTGAGCGAGCGTTCGAGCACGTAGTCGGCTCCGTCGAAGCTGCGCACCTCCTTGGGCTCGGACGCCACGGCCACCGAGCCGTCCGCGTTGTAGCGGCGGGGCAGGCCGCCCTCGGCGATCTGCGTCCCGACGCCGGCCGGGGTGAAGAACGCCGGGATGCCGGCCCCGCCCGCCCGCAGCTTCTCCGCCAGAGTGCCCTGCGGGGTGAGTTCCACCTCCAGCTCGCCGGAGAGGAACTGCCGCGCGAACTCCTTGTTCTCGCCGACGTACGAGCTGATCATCTTCCGGATGCGCCCGTCCGCCAGCAGGATGCCGAGCCCCCAGTCGTCCACGCCGCAGTTGTTGCTCACGACCTCGAGCTGCGTCGTCCCGCGCTCGTGCAGCGCCGCGATCAGCGCGCTCGGGATGCCGCACAGCCCGAACCCGCCCACCGCGAGCGACGCGCCATCCGGGATGTCCGCCACCGCGTCCTCCGCGCTCGCCACCACCTTGTCAATCACCGTCGACCTCTTCTCTGCTCCCGGACTCGCGTGCTTCGGTGTCAGGCGTTGAAGCCGAGGGCCCGGGAGATGACCATGAGCTGGACCTCGGTGGTGCCCTCGCCGATCTCCAGGATCTTGGAGTCCCGGTAGTGGCGGGCGACGGGGTTCTCGTTGAGGAAGCCGTATCCGCCGAAGATCTGGGTGGCGTCTCGGGCGTTGTCCATCGCTGCCTCGCTGCAGGTGAGCTTGGCGATCGAGGCCTCCATCTTGAACGGCTTGCCCGCCATCAGCTTGAAGCAGGCGTCGTAGTACGCGAGGCGCGCGGTGTGCACGCGGGCCTGCATCCTGGCGATCTTGAACGCGATGTACTGGTTGGCACCGATCGGACGGCCGAACACGTTGCGGCTCTTCGCATACCGGATCGCCTCGTCGAGGCAGCCCTGCGCAGCCCCCGTGCAGAGCGCAGCGAACGCGACGCGGCCCTCATCCAGTGTCTGCACGAAGTTCGCGTATCCTCGGCCGCGCTCGCCGAGGAGGTTCGCCTCCGGCACGTGCACGTCGGTGAGGGTCAGTGGATGCGTGTCCGAGGTGTGCCAGCCGACCTTGTCGTAGGAGGGCTCCTGCACGAAACCGGGCGTCCCGACCGGCACCAGGATCGCGGACAGCTCCTTCTTGACGGAGCCGTCCGGGCGCTCGGACTCGCCGGTGACGGCGGTGATGGTGACCAGCTTGGTGATCTCGCTGCCCGAGTTGGTGATGAACTGCTTCGAGCCGTTGATGACCCACTCGCCGTCGCGCAGCTCCGCGGTGGTCTTGGTGCCCGCCGCGTCCGAGCCGGCGTCCGCCTCCGTGAGGCCGAACCCGGCGAGCGCTTCGCCGCGGGCCAGCATCGGCAGCCACTCCTGCTTCTGCTCCTCCGTGCCGTTCCGGAAGATCGGCATCGCCCCGAGACCGATCCCGGCCTCCAGGGTCACCCCGATCGACTGGTCGACGCGACCCAGCTGCTCGACGGCGAGGCAGAGCGAGAGGTAGTCCTTGCCCTGGCCGCCGTACTCGACGGGGAACGGCAGCCCGAACAGGCCCATCCTCCCCATCTCGGCGATGATGTCATACGGCAGGCTGCGACGGGTGTCGTAGTCGTATGCGGCGGGCGCGACGACGGTGTCGGCGAAGTCCCGCACCTGATCGCGCAGGCGCAGGTGCTCCTCGGTGAGTTCGAAGCCGGCGACATCGGTGTTCGCCGCTTCCGATCGGGTCATCTGCATGGTCATGGGGTTCCCTGTCTCCTGGTGGATCGTCGTCGTGCGACGGTCACGGGGTGGTGGCCGATGGTGTCGGCCCTGTGGATGCGCGCGGCCCGCCGGTGGGCGCGGCCGGCGCGGTGGATGGGGTGGTGTCTGCGTCCACGCTCGCGACGAGCTGGTCGAGCTTCACCAGGTCGCCCGGCGCGACCCGAACGTGCACCGTCCCGGCGAGCGGAGCCACCAGACGGTGCTCCATCTTCATCGCCTCCACGGTGACCACCGTGTCGCCCGCCTCGACGTGGTCCCCGCTCGCGACGGCGACCGCGACGACCGTTCCCGGCATCGGCGTGCGCAGCTCGGGGTCGGCGGCGCCGGCCACCCGGGCGAGCCCGGCGAGGTCGCGCTCGATCCGCTCCTCACGGCCGACCAGCCGCAGCTGCCTGGCCGCTCCCCCGGCGCCCAGCCAGATGGCTGCACCGTCCCTGGCGTAGCGGAACGCCGTCACCGTGCCATCGAGGGTCAGGAGCGCCGTGGCAGGCTGACCGGACGACGCGGGGGGCAGCAGACGCAACCCGCCCGTGCGGGTGGCGGAGGACCGCGCGCCGTCTTGCCCGCTGTCGCGCGCATCCACGGTCGCCGTCGCCGTCGCGGTGTCGAGGGCCGCGGCGTCGCCGGTGACCTGCACGGTGGCCGTTCCGAGGTCGTACGGAGTGGGTCGGTGCTGGCCGAGCCGCCATCCGGATGGGGCGGCCCACAGGCCGCCTGCGGCGCCAGCGGCCGTAGCGCCAGCACCTTCCGCCCGCTCGATGCGGTCGAGGTGCGCGATCAGCGCCGCCGCGATCAACTCGGGCTCGCTCGCCTCCGTCGGCGCCTGCTCGGAGAAGCGGCGGTCGATGATGGTGGTGTCGAGGCGCCCGGCGCGCACGTCGTCGTCGGCGAGCAGGTCACGCAGCCAGCGCACGTTGGTGACGGCGCCGAGGATGGCGGTGTCTGCCAGGGCGCTGTCGAGGCGGGCCAGCGCCTCCCGGCGGTCTGCGCCCCAGGCGATCACCTTGGCGAGCATCGGGTCGTACTCGGTGACGATGGGCAGCCCGGCGGCCAGGCCGCTGTCCACCCGAACGCCGTCGCCGGAGGCCTCGTGCAGGGCGATCACGCTGCCGTCGCTCGGCAGGAAGCCGCGCTCCGGGTTCTCCGCGTAGACCCGGGCCTCGATGGCGTGGCCGGACAGGCGCACATCCTGCTGGGCGAAGCCGAGAGGCTCACCCGCGGCGATGCGCAACTGCCACTCCACCAGGTCGAGCCCGGTCACCAGCTCGGTCACCGGATGCTCCACCTGCAGCCGGGTGTTCATTTCCATGAAGAAGAACTCGTCCGGGGCGGCGTCGGACACGAGGAACTCGACGGTGCCGGCCCCCACGTAGTCGACGCTGGCGGCGACGGCGCAGGCCGCCTCGCCGATGCGCGCCCTGGTGGCCGCGTCGAGCAGCGGGGACGGAGCCTCCTCGATCACCTTCTGGTGGCGTCGCTGCAGCGAACACTCGCGCTCGCCGAGGTGCACGATGGTGCCGTGCCGGTCGGCGAGCACCTGCACCTCGATGTGGCGGGGCATGTCGACCAGCCGCTCGAGGAACAGCGTGTCGTCGCCGAACGCCGCGGCAGCAACGCGCCGGGCCGCGGCGAGCGCCTCCGGCAGGTCTGCAGCGTTCCGCACCGACTGCATCCCCTTGCCGCCGCCGCCCGCCGACGGCTTGACGAGCACGGGGAAGCCGATCTCGTCAGCCGCCGCGATCAGCTCGTCGTCGGTCAGGCCGGGGCGCGCAATGCCCGGGATGGTCGGCACGCCGTGCGCCTCGACCTCCCGTTTCGCGGCGATCTTGTCGCCCATCACGTCGAGAGCGTGCACGCCGGGGCCGACGAAGACGATGCCCTCCGCCTCGCAGGCGGCGGCGAAGTCGGCGTTCTCGGAGAGGAAGCCGTATCCCGGGTGCACGGCCTGCGCCCCGATGGCCCGCGCGGCGGCCACGATCGCGGCGATGTCGAGATAGCTCTGGGCGGCCGGCGCCGGCCCGATGCGGACGGCGACGTCCGCGAGGGCGACGTGCGGCGCATCCCGGTCGGCGTCGCTGAAGACGGCCACCGACCGAATGCCCAGGCGGCGCAGGGTGCGGATGACGCGGCAGGCGATCTCGCCGCGGTTGGCGACGAGCACGGTGCCGAAGGGCGCCCCGGCGTTCGAGGGAGAGCTGGTGGAGTGGGAGGCCACGGCGATCACATCCGGAAGAGGCCGAAGGCCGTGTCGGGGAGCGGGGTGCGGGAGCAGACGTCGAGGGCGAGGCCGAGGATCGTGCGGGTGTCCGCCGGGTCGATCACGCCGTCGTCCCAGAGCCGGGCGGTGGAGTAGTACGGGCTGCCCTGCTGCTCGTACTGGTCGGCGATCGGAGCCTTGAACTCGGCCTCCGCCTCCGCCGACCACTCCTCGCCGCGTCCCTCCAGCTGTTCGCGCTTGACCGTCGCCAGCACGGACGACGCCTGCGCACCGCCCATCACCGAGATGCGCGCGGCGGGCCACATCCAGAGGAAGCGCGGGGAGTACGCCCGCCCGCACATCGAGTAGTTGCCTGCGCCGAACGAGCCGCCGATCACGACGGTGAGCTTCGGGACGCGCGCGGTGGCGACGGCGGTGACCATCTTGGCGCCGTTCTTCGCGATGCCGCCCGCCTCGTAGTCCCGGCCGACCATGAAGCCGGAGATGTTCTGCAGGAACAGCAGCGGGATGCCGCGCTGGTCGCACAGCTCGATGAAGTGCGCGCCCTTCAGCGCCGACTCGCTGAACAGCACCCCGTTGTTCGCGACGATGCCCACCGGATGCCCGTGGATGCGCGCGAACCCGGTGACCAGCGTCGTGCCGTACTCCTTCTTGAATTCGTGCAGCTCGCTGCCGTCGACGATGCGGGAGATGACCTCGCGCACGTCGTACGGCGCCTGCACGTCGGTGGGGACCACCCCGTACAGTTCGGCGGGGTCGGCAACGGGATCGACGGCCGGATGCACGTCCCACGCCGGGCTCGCCGGCTCCGGCAGGGTGGCGACGATGTCCCGCACGATCTGCAGAGCGTGCCTGTCGTTCTCGGCGAGGTGGTCGACGACGCCGGAGGTCTTGGCGTGCAGGTCGCCGCCGCCCAGCTCCTCGGCCGTGACAACCTCGCCGATCGCCGCCTTCACCAGCGGCGGACCGCCGAGGAAGATCGTGCCCTGGTTGCGCACGATCACGGTCTCGTCGCTCATCGCGGGCACGTACGCTCCGCCGGCGGTGCACGAGCCGAGCACGGCGGCGATCTGCGGCACCTTGGCGGCGGACAGCCTGGCCTGGTTGTAGAAGATGCGGCCGAAGTGGTCGCGGTCGGGGAACACCTCATCCTGCATCGGCAGGTATGCGCCGCCGGAGTCGACGAGGTAGATGCACGGGAGTCTGTTCTCGAGCGCGATCTCCTGCGCCCTGAGATGCTTTTTGACCGTCATCGGGTAGTAGGTGCCGCCCTTGACGGTGGCGTCGTTGGAGATGACGAGCACGTGGCGGCCGTGCACCAGGCCGATGCCGGCGATGACTCCCGCCGCCGGCGACTCGTCGTCGTACATGCCGGTGGCGGCGAGCGGGGCGATCTCGAGGAACGGGCTTCCGTCGTCGAGGAGTGCGTCGATGCGCTCGCGCGGCAGGAGTTTGCCGCGCGCGATGTGCCGTTCCCTGGAGCGCTCCGGTCCCCCGGCCGCCGCGGTGGCGAGGCGCTGGCGGAGTTCGGTCACCAGGGCGCGCTGGGCGGCCTCGTTCTGCTCGTATCCGGCATCCGTTGCGCGTGTGGCGCTGGTCAGCGTTGGCATCGTCGGCTTCTCGCTCTTCGTCGTCGTCGACATTCGGTTAGTGGTCACTAACTCGGATTTAGGTTAGTGTTCATTAACTCAAAAGTCCAGCACCCGGAAGCAGACCATGACGGAACTCGCAGGCACCGCGCAGGACACGGGCCGGCCCACCCAGCGCAGCCAGGCCAAGGCCGACCGGCGCGCCGCCCTGCTCGACGCGGCGGCCACCCTCTTCTCCGAACGCGGCTTCAACGGGGTCTCCATCGAAGACCTCGGCTCGGCCGCCGGAGTCAGCGGCCCGGCGGTGTACCGGCACTTCGCGTCCAAGCAAGCCGTGCTCGCCGCGCTGCTCGTGGGCGTCAGCGAGCGCCTGCTCGACGGAGGCACCCGCGTCGAAGACGCAGCAGACGACCCGGCGAGCGCCCTCCGCGCCCTCATCGTCTTCCACGTCGACTTCGCCGTGACGGAACCGGACACCATTCGCGTGCAGGACCGCGACCTCGACTCCCTCCCCGGCGAGGAGCGTCGCGCCGTGCGCCGCCTGCAACGCCGCTACATCGAGCTCTGGATGCGCGTGCTCGGCCGCCTGCACCCCTCCCTCTCCCCCGACGAGCTCCGGATGCGCGTGCAGGCCGCCTTCGGCCTGATCAACTCCACCCCGCACACGGCCCGCGTCGGCGGCACCAGCGTGGATGCGGCGACGGTGCGGCCGGTGCTGGAGCGGATGGCCTGGGCGGGGCTGAACGCGCACTGACGGGCGTTGGTGGCGGCATTCTGGGCGTCACCCCTATGCGTTACAGTCGCAGGACACCATCCACCGGAAGGACTGGCGCGTGGGCGACGACACACCCCGACTACGACGGCACCACCGTGTTCTGCGGGTCATCGGCATCGTCGTCGCCGTGCTGCTGGTGCTGGTGGTCATCGCGGGCGGGCTCGGGATCTGGACGGTCGTCCGGTCGTTCCCGCAGACCTCGGGGACGATCGACGTGCCCGGGCTGTCGTCGTCGGTCACGGTCACGCGGGACGACGCGGGCATCCCCCAGATCGAGGCGTCGACGGCCGACGACCTGTTCCGCGCGCAGGGCTACGTGCACGCGCAGGACCGGTTCTGGGAGATGGACTTCCGCCGCCACGTCACCTCCGGCCGGCTGGCCGAGATGTTCGGGGCCAGCCAGGTGCCGACGGACTCGTTCATCCGCACGCTCGGCTGGCGAACGGTCGCCGAGCAGGAGGTGAAGCTGCTCGACAAGACGCAGCTGCGCTACTACCAGGACTACGCGGACGGGGTGAACGCCTACCTCGCCAGGCACTCGGGCGCCGAGCTGTCGCTCGAATACGCGGTGCTCGGCCTGCAGAACCCGGGCTACACGCCGGAGAAGTGGACGCCCGCGGACTCGGTGGCGTGGCTGAAGGCGATGGCGTGGGACCTCCGCTCCAACCTCGAAGACGAGATCGACAGGGCGCTGCTGTCCACGAAGCTGAGCGCGCAGCAGATCGCGCAGCTGCACCCGGGATACCCGTACTCCACCCACCCGACGATCACCGCGGAGGGCAATGGGCACCCGGAGCGGACGACACCGGATGCGGCGGCCGACGCGAGCGACAGCGCAGCGAGCGACAGCGCAGCGAGCGACGGCGCGGCTGCCACGCCCACCACCTCGGCCTCCGCGGCGACCACGTCCGCCTACGCGCCGGCGCTCACTCAGCTCGCGTCGAGCCTCGAGTCCCTTCCCACCCTGCTCGGCCCGGCCGGGAGCGACATCGGGTCGAACTCATGGGTCGTCTCCGGCGCGCACACCGCGAGCGGCAAGCCGCTGCTCGCGAACGATCCGCATCTCGGCGCGACCATGCCGTCCGTCTGGTATCAGATCGGCCTGCACTGCCGCACCGTCGGGCCGGAGTGCCCGTTCGACGTCGCCGGGTTCAGCTTCTCCGGCCTGCCCGGTGTCGTGATCGGGCACAACAACCGCATCGCCTGGGGCTTCACCAACCTCGGCCCGGACGTCGCCGACCTCTACGAGGAGAAGGTCACCGGGGACACCTACGAGTACGACGGCCAGCAGGTCCCCCTGACCATCAGGAAGGAGACGATCCGGGTGGCCGGAGGGAAGGACGTGCACCTCACCGTGCGATCCACCCGCCACGGCCCCATCGTCACCGGCCTCACCGACGGGTTCGGGATTATCGCGAAAGACCAGGCGGGCAAGCTCGGTGTCCCCGCCCAGAAGTTCCAGCTGTCGCTGCAATGGTCAGCGCTCACCCCCGGGCCGACCGCCGGGGCGATCTTCGCGTTCGACACGGCGACCGACTGGACCAGCTTCCGCGCGGCCGCCGCGAACTTCCAGGTTCCGTCGCAGAACCTCATCTACGCCGACGTGGACGGCAACATCGGCTACCAGGCGCCCGGCAGCGTGCCGATCCGCGCATCCGGAGACGGCACGGTGCCCGTGCCCGGCTGGACCAGCGCGTACGGCTGGACGGGCACCATCCCGTACGACGACCTCCCGTCGGTCTACAACCCGCCGAGCGGCGTCATCGTCACCGCGAACAACGCCGCCGTCGGGCCGGACTTTCCGCACCTCATCACCAAGGACTGGGAATACGGCTACCGGGCCAACCAGATCCAGGTGCGGCTCGACGCCCTGATCGCGGCAGGCACGAAGATCACCGCGGCGGACTCCGCGGCCATCCAGGCCGACAAATACGACGCGAACGCCGCGACCCTGGTGCCGATCATCCGGGCCATCGGCGACAAGGCCGACCCGTCATCCGGGGCGTACCGCGCCGCCCAGCTGCTGGCCGGCTGGAACTTCCACGACGACGCGGACAGCCCGGCGGCGGCGTACTTCAACGTGTTCTGGCGCTCCCTGCTGCAGGATGCGTTCGGGCGCAAGCTCCCCGCCTCCGCCCCTCCGGTGGGCGGCGACCGGTGGTTCGCGGTGGTGCAGAACCTGGTGAAGGCCGAGGACTCGTCCTGGTGGGTCGACAAGAAACTCGGCACGAGCACCAGGGACTCGATGTTCGAGGTCGTCGCGGCGAAGGCGTGGACCGAGGCCGAGCGGCTCATGGGCAGCGACCAGACCCGGTGGCGCTGGGACAGCATCCACACCATCGAGCTGACGAACGCGAGCTTCGGCGAATCGGGGATCGCCCCGATCGAGTGGCTGTTCAACCGGGGACCGTACCCGGTCGGCGGCAGTTCGAGCGTGGTGGATGCGGTGGGCTGGGACGCCTCGGTCGGCTACCAGGTGGACTGGGTGCCATCGATGCGTCAGGTGATCGACCTGAGCGACTTCGACAAGAGCACCTGGATCAACCTCACCGGTGCATCCGGGCACGCGTTCAGCCCCCACTACACCGACCAGACGCCGCTCTGGCAGCACAATCAGACCAGGCCGTGGCCGTTCACCCGAGCCGCGGTCTCCGCCGCGGCGGACACCACTCTCACGCTCCGCCCCGCGACGCGCTGACGCGCGCCCCGAAGCGAGCGAGCCGCGACAGTCAGCGGCCGGTGGGCCAGGCGCGCTCGGCGGAGCCCGTGTACAGCTGCTGCGGGCGGCCGATCTTGGTCGCCGGGTCGCTGTTCATCTCGCGCCAGTGGGCGATCCAGCCCGGCAGGCGGCCCATCGCGAACAGGACGGTGAACATCCGGGTGGGGAAGCCCATCGCCTTGTAGATGACGCCCGTGTAGAAGTCCACGTTCGGGTAGAGCTTGCGGTCGATGAAGTACTGGTCGGCCAGGGCGACCTCTTCCAGTTCCTTCGCGATGTCGAGCAGCGGGTCGTGGACGCCGAGGGCGGCCAGCACCTCGTCGGCGGACTCCTTGACCAGGCGGGCGCGCGGGTCGAAGTTCTTGTAGACGCGGTGCCCGAAGCCCATCAGCTTCACGCCCTCTTCTTTGTTCTTCACGCGCTCGACGAACTTCTGCACGCTCTCGCCGGAGTCGCGGATGCCCGCGAGCATGTCGAGGACGGCCTCGTTGGCTCCACCGTGCAGCGGGCCGTAGAGGGCGTTGATCCCGGCGGACACCGAGGCGAACAGGTTGGCCTGCGTCGAACCGACCAGGCGGACCGTCGACGTGGACGCGTTCTGCTCGTGGTCCTCGTGCAGGATGAGCAGACGCTCCAGCGCCTTGGACACGACCGGGTTGACCTCGTACGGCTCGGCCAGGGTGCCGAAGTTGAGGCGCAGGAAGTTGTCGACGAAGCTCAGCGAGTTGTCCGGGTAGAGGAACGCCTGACCGAGGCTCTTCTTGTGCGCGTATGCCGCGATCACCGGCAGCTTGGCCAGCAGGCGGATGGTGGACAGCTCGATCTGCTCCGGATCGTGCACGCTGAGCGAGTCCTGGTAGAACGTCGACAGCGCGGAGACCGCGCTGGACAGGACGGACATCGGGTGCGCGTCGTGCGGCAGAGCAGAGAAGAACCGGCGCAGGTCCTCGTGCAGCAGCGTGTGGCGACGGATCTTCTCGTCGAACTCCGCGAGCTCGCTCTGGCTGGGGAGCTCGCCGTAGATGAGCAGCCAGGCCACCTCGAGGAAGGTCGAGTTCTTGGCGACCTGCTCGATCGGGTACCCGCGATAGCGCAGGATGCCGGCGTCACCGTCGATGTACGTGATCGCCGAGCGCGTGGCCGACGTGTTCACGAAGCCGTAGTCGAGGCTGGTGAGCCCCGTCTGCTTGGTGAGCGTCGAGAAGTCGATGCTCGACGCACCGGCGACGCTCGGCAGGATGGGGAATTCAGCCGTGCCACCCGGGTAGCTCAGCGAAGCGGTCGCCGCCTCGGTCCGGGCGGGTGCAGTTCGCTCCGCCTCTGCCTTCTCGGTGCCGAGTCCGCTCACAACGCCTCCAGGGATATGGGATGAGTTCGCGCGCCGATCGTGGCAGCGCTGCAAAAGTCGTGCGGATACAGCCTAACGAACGACGGCGACAACTGTCGCATCGTGCAAAAGGGGGCTGATCCCGTTAGAGACTGTCTCCAACGGCCCGCAGGCGGGACGCCGCCGCGGCGATCCGCTCGTCCGTCGCCGTCAGCGACAGCCGCACGTGCTGGGGAGAGCCGTCGCCGTAGAAGACGCCGGGACCGGCCAGGATGCCCAGGTCGGCCAGGCGCTGGATGCTGTCCCACGCATCCCGTCCCTCCGTCGCCCAGAGGTAGAGGCCGGCCTCGCTCCTGTCGATGCGGAAGCCCGCGGCTTCGAGCGCCGGCCGCAGCAGGTCGCGCCGCGCGCGGTAGCGCTCGCGCTGCACGGAGACGTGCTCGTCGTCGCCGAGCGCGGTGACCATCGCCGCCTGCAGCGGGGCGGGCAGCATGAGTCCCGCGTGCTTGCGCACGGTCAGCAGCTTGCCGATGACCGTCGCGCATCCCGCAACGAACGCGGCGCGGTAGCCGGCGAGGTTCGACTGCTTGCTCAGCGAGTACACGGCGATCACGTTGTGGCGGGAGTCGCCGATCACCCGCCGGTCGAGAACGCTCGGGATGGGCGTCTCGTCCCACGGAGCATCCCAGCCGAGCTCGGCGTAGCACTCGTCGCTCGCGACGTATGCGCCCAGCTCCCTGGCGCGCTCGACAGCGGCTCGCAGCTCGTCGACGGACAGCACGCGCCCATCCGGGTTGCCCGGGCTGTTCAGCCAGACCAGCCGGGTGTTCTCCGGCCACAGCGCAGGGTCGTCGCAGGCGACGGCCTCGGCACCGGCCAGAGCGGCCCCGATCGCGTATGTGGGGTACGCGGCCTGTGGATGCACGACAGCGTCGCCCTCCCCCAGGCCGAGCATGAACGGCAGGAACGCCACCAGCTCCTTGGAGCCGATCGTGGGAAGCACATTGTCGACCGTCAGGCCGGTGACGCCTCTGCGCCGCGCGAACCAGGAGACGATCGCCTCGCGCAGGGCCGGGGTGCCGACCGTCTGCGGGTATGCGTGCGCGTCGGTCGCCTCGGCGAGGGAGCGGCGGATCAGGTCGGGGGTCGCATCCACCGGGGAGCCGATGGAGAGGTCGACGATGCCGTCGGCGTGCTCCCTGGCGCGGGCCGCGAACGGCGCCATCTGGTCCCAGGGGTAGTCGGGGAGTTCGGCGAGAGCCATCTGTGTGAGCCGCGGCTCAGTGGGCCTGCGGGGGCAGGGCCGCGATGACCGGGTGGTCCTTGGCGATGACGCCGACCTTGGCTGCTCCACCCGGGGAGCCGATGTCGTCGAAGAACTCGACGTTCGCCTTGTAGTAGTCGGCCCACTGCTCCGGCAGGTCGTCTTCGTAGTAGATCGCCTCGACGGGGCAGACCGGCTCACAGGCGCCGCAGTCGACGCACTCGTCGGGGTGGATGTAGAGCGACCGTTCGCCCTCGTAGATGCAATCGACAGGGCATTCGTCGATACAGGCCCGGTCTTTCACGTCGACGCAGGGGAGGGCGATGACGTAGGTCACAGTGCAGTATTTCCCTTCGCGAGTTGTACTCGTCTAGCTTAGGCCGTTTCCGCCCGTGCTTGTTCCGGCAGGAACGGCCGCCGGGCGCCGCGACTTCGACAGGTCCGGCCACGCGAGCACGATGGCGGCGATCACGATCGGACCGGCGAGCCAGAGCTGTCCGAGCAGGTTGTTCGGAATGAGCACCGAACCGCCCGCGCTCTTCTGCGAGAACAGCAGGATGGCCAGGATGGCGCCGACGGCGGTCACCAGGGTCGGGATGCGGTTGCGCCCGAGCAGCCGGAGCCCCACCAGCAGCGCGGTGTACGCGGCGAGCGAGCCGATCAGCCCGAGCGGGATGGTCACGCCCCAGGTGACGGTGGCCTGGTGCGCCACCGTTCCGACCGCGCCGACCACGGCTCCCACGAGGAAGAGCAGCACGTAGTTGGCGATCCGGCTGAGCATTCTCGAATCCTAGCTGGACATGCTGGGTGCGGATGTCTAGAGTCGGAGTAGGTAAGGTTAGCCTTACCAATCCCCCATCCTCTCCCCCGAAAGTCCTCTGTGTTCGCGAACTATCTGATCGGCCTCCGCGAAGGTCTCGAAGCCTCTCTCGTCGTCGGGATCCTGATCGCTTACGTGGTGAAGATCGGGCGCCGCGACGTGCTCTCGAAGCTCTGGGTCGGCGTCGGGATCGCCGTCGTCGTCCCGCTCGGGCTCGGCGCCCTGCTCACCTGGGGGCCGTACGGTCTCAGCTTCCAGGCACAGGAGATCCTGGGCGGCACCCTCTCCCTCGTCGCCGTCGCGTTCGTGACCTGGATGATCTTCTGGATGGGCAAGACGGCCCGCAGCATGAAGTCGACCCTGCACTCCAAGCTCGATTCCGCTCTGGTCGGCGCCGGCTGGGGCGTGATCCTGCTCGCGATGCTCAGCGTCGGACGCGAGGGCATCGAGACGGCCCTGTTCGTCTGGGCGACCGTCGCCAGTGTCGGCGGCGGCTGGGAACCGGCCGTCGGGGCACTGCTCGGCATCCTCACGGCCGCCGTGCTCGGCTTCCTGCTCTACCGCGGCATGGTCAAGATCAACCTCGGCACCTTCTTCACCTGGACGGGCGCGTTCCTCATCCTGGTCGCGGGCGGCGTGCTCGCCTACGGCATCGGCGACCTGCAGGAAGCGGCCGTGCTTCCCGGCGCCGGGGTGCACGCGTACGACATCAGCGGCATCATCCCGTCGTCCAGCTGGTACGGCACGCTCCTCACCGGCATCGTCAACTTCAACCCGTCGCCCACCTGGCTGCAGGTGTTCGGCTGGGTCGCATACGTCGTGATCGTCTCCGCGTTCTACCTGCGGCAGCATCGCGCGTCGGCCACGCCGGTGAAGCGCGCCCCCGAGGAGACGTCCCCGGCCTCCACCCTTTCCAGCACCACAGCATCCTGAACAGCGTCGCACCGACGTCTCCCCGCGAACGAGAAAGCACAGCCATGCCACGATCCCGCTCCATCGGCATCCTCGCCGGAACCATCGGCGCCGCCACCATCGCCATCGCCCTGACCGGCTGCGTGCCGAACAAGGCGGCCGCAGATGCCGAGGCGATCAGCGTCACCCTGAACGACGAGAAGTGCACGGTCTCCACCGCCACAGCGCCGAGCGGCGCCGTCACCTTCCAGGTGACCAACACCGGCAGCGACGTGAACGAGTTCGAGGTGCTCGCGGAGGACAAGCTGCGGATCGCCGGCGAGAAGGAGAACGTCGGCCCCGGCACCACGGTCAACTACGTCGTCCAGCTCGCCGAGGGCGACTACTTCACCGCCTGCAAGAAGGGCATGGTCGGCAGCCCGACCTCCTACGCGAAGTTCACCGTCACCAAGGGCGAGAAGGCGAACGTCTCCGCCAGCGACAGCAAGCAGGTCTCGCAGGCCGTCACCAACTACATCTCGTACGTCAAGGACCAGAGCGGCCAGCTGCTCACGGCCACGCAGGCGTTCGCGAAGGCGTACGAGGCCGGAGACGACGCGACGGCCAAGGCCCAGTACCCCGCCGCCCGCGCGTTCTACGAGCGCATCGAGCCGACCGCCGAGCAGTTCGGCGACATCGACCCGGCCATCGACCTCCGCGAGGCGGACCTCGAAGCGGGTCAGAGCTGGACCGGCTGGCATCGGATCGAGAAGGACCTCTGGGCTCCCGCAGGCTTCACCCCGTCCGACGCGGCGGGCAGGAAGGTCCTCGGCGACCAGCTCGTCGCCGACACGCAGAAGCTCTACGACCTCGTCTACGCGAAGAACTTCAGCCTCACCATCGACCAGATCTCCAACGGCGCCATCGGCCTGATGGAGGAGGTCTCGCGCAGCAAGATCACCGGCGAGGAGGAGACCTTCTCGCACACCGACCTGTGGGACTTCCAGGCCAACGTCGAGGGCGCGCAGGTCGCGTACGGCATCGTCCGCGACATCGCGGAGGGCAAAGGCTCCACCGGCAAGCAGGTGGTCGCGAAGCTCGACACCGAGTTCGCGGCGATCACGAAACTGCTCGGCCAGTACAAGTCCGGAGACGGGTTCGTCAGCTACACCGACCTGAGCACCTCCCAGGTCAAGGAGCTGTCCGACGAGGTCAACGCGCTCAGTGAGCCGCTCAGCCAGCTCACCTCGATCATCGTCAAGTAGGGTCGCGGGGTGACTTCGGAGACCACGGGCGAGAACGCGCCTGCAGCGGAGGAGGCCGGTCGGCCCGGCCTCTCCCGCCGCGGGCTGCTCGGGCTCGCCGGTGCGGCGGTCGGCGCCGGCGTCGTCGGTGCCGGCGCGGGCATCGCCGTGGACAGGACGCTGCTCGGCGCATCCACCGACGCGTCGGCCACGTACCCCTTCTACGGAGAGCACCAGGCCGGGATCACCACTCCGGCGCAGGACAGGCTGCACTTCGCCACGTTCGACATCGCCGGCGACCTCGACCGCGCCGGGCTGATCGAGCTGCTGCAGGACTGGACCACCGCTGCCGCACGCATGACGCAGGGCCGCCCGGCCGGCAAGTACGGACCGGCCAGCGGGCCGATGGATGCGCCACCGGACGACACGGGAGAGGCCCTCGACCTGCCGGCCGGCGGGCTCACCCTCACCTTCGGGTTCGGCCCGACCCTGTTCGAGACGGAGGACGGGCGCGACCGCTTCGGCATCGCATCCCGTCGCCCTGCCGCACTGGTCGACCTCCCGCACTTCCCCGGCGACGCCCTGCAAGACGCGCTCGTCGGCGGCGACCTGTGCGTCCAGGCGTGCAGCGACGACCCGCAGGTGGCGGTGCACGCCATCCGCAACCTGTCGAGGATCGCGTTCGGGCGCGCATCCATCCGGTGGTCGCAGCTCGGCTTCGGGCGCACGTCGTCCACGTCGAAGAGCCAGACCACGCCGCGCAACCTTTTCGGGTTCAAAGACGGCACGGCCAACATCAAGTCGGAGGACACCACGGTGGTCGACGACCAGGTGTGGGCGGCCTCGGACGACGGCGCAGAGTGGATGCGCGGAGGCTCGTACCTGGTGGCGCGCAAGATCCGCATGGTCATCGAGACCTGGGACAGGCAGCAGCTCGGCGAGCAGGAGCGCATCATCGGCCGCGACAAGGGCGAGGGAGCACCGCTGTCGGGCGGCACCGAGTTCAGCGAGCCGAACTTCCTCGCGGTCTCCCCCACCGGCGGCACCAAGATCGACCCGGACTCGCACGTGCGCCTCGCGCATCCGTCGACCAACGGTGGCGCGCAGCTGCTGCGGCGCGGCTACAACTTCGTGGACGGCAACGACGAGCTCGGCCGACTCAACGCCGGGCTGTTCTTCATCGCGTTCCAGCGCGACCCGCGCAAGCAGTTCATCCCGATCCAGACGCAGCTGGCCAAGAACGACGCGATGAACGAATACCTGAAGCACGTCGGCTCCGGCATCTTCGCCGTGCCGGGCGGCGCCGCCTCCGGCTCCTACGTGGGCGCCTCGCTCTTCGCCTGACCCGGCCCCCCAAACAATCGAGCCGGGAGTTATGTACGCTGCGCTCGGCGCGTCGCGTACATAACTCCCGGCTCGATGGCGCCGGGACGCTGGTTAGGCGTTCTGGTCCTGCTTCTTGAGGCGGGAGGTCGCACGGGCGCGGGCGTTCGAGTCAAGCTCGACCTTGCGGATGCGCACGGCCTCCGGGGTGACCTCGACGCACTCGTCCTCGCGGGCGAACTCCAGGCACTCCTCGAGCGTCAGCTGACGCGACGGCGTCATCGACTCGAAGTTGTCTGCCGTGGACTGACGCATGTTGGTCAGCTTCTTCTCCTTGGTGATGTTCACGTCCATGTCGTCTGCACGCGAGTTCTCACCGATGACCATGCCCTCGTAGACCTCTTCGGTCGGGTTCACGAAGAACGTCATGCGCTCCTGCAGGGCGATGATGGCGAACGGCGTGACCACACCGGAGCGGTCGGCCACGATGGAGCCGTTGCTGCGGGTGATGATCTGGCCGGCCCAGTCGTCGTATCCGTGCGCGATGGCGTTGGCGATGCCGGTGCCGCGCGTGGTGGTGAGGAACTCCGTGCGGAAGCCGATGAGGCCGCGCGACGGGACGATGAACTCCATGCGGACCCAGCCGGTGCCGTGGTTCGACATGTTCTCCATGCGGCCCTTGCGGGCGGCGAGGAGCTGCGTGATGGCGCCGAGGTACTCCTCCGGCGCGTCGATGGTCAGGTGCTCGAACGGCTCCTGCAGCTTGCCGTCGACGCGCTTGGTGACCACCTGCGGCTTGCCGACGGTGAGCTCGTAGCCTTCGCGACGCATCTGCTCGACCAGGATGGCGAGAGCCAGCTCACCACGGCCCTGGACCTCCCACGCATCCGGGCGCCCGATGTCGAGCACGCGGAGCGAGACGTTGCCGACCAGTTCGCGGTCGAGGCGGTCCTTGACCATGCGAGCGGTCAGCTTGTGGCCCTTGACCTTGCCGACGAGCGGCGAGGTGTTGGTGCCGATGGTCATCGAGATCGCGGGCTCGTCGACGTGGATGGCCGGGAGGGCACGGATGTCCTCCGGGTCCGCCAGCGTGTCGCCGATCATGATGTCGGCGAAACCGGCGACGGCGACGATGTCGCCGGGGCCCGCGCTCTCGGCCGGGTAGCGGTCGAGGGCCTTGGTGATCATCAGCTCGGTCACGCGCACGTTGTGCACGTCGCCGTCGTGACGGACCCAGGCGACCGTCTGGCCCTTCTTCAGGGTGCCGTTGAAGATGCGCAGCAGCGCGAGACGACCGAGGAACGGCGAGGCGTCCAGGTTGGTGACGTGCGCCTGCAGCGGTGCGCTCGGGTCGTAGGTGGGGGCCGGGATGTGCTCGAGGATCGCCTCGAACAGCGGCTCAAGGTCGTCGTTGTCGGGCAGCTCGCCATTGGCGGGCTGGTTGCGGCTCGCGGCGCCTGCACGGCCGGAGGCGTAGACGACGGGAACGTCGAGGATCGCATCCAGGTCGAGGTCGGGCACGTCGTCGGCGAGGTCGCTGGCGAGACCGAGCAGCAGGTCCTGGCTCTCGCTCACGACCTCCTCGATGCGGGCGTCGCCGCGGTCGGTCTTGTTGACAGCGAGGATGACGGGAAGCTTGGCCTCGAGCGCCTTGCGCAGCACGAAGCGGGTCTGCGGCAGCGGACCCTCCGACGCGTCGACGAGCAGGACGACACCGTCGACCATCGACAGGCCGCGCTCGACCTCGCCACCGAAGTCGGCGTGGCCGGGGGTGTCGATCACGTTGATCGTGATGGGGCCGTTCGTGGCGTGCTTGCCCTTGTACGAGATCGCCGTGTTCTTGGCGAGGATCGTGATGCCCTTCTCGCGCTCGAGCTCGTTGGAGTCCATGGCACGCTCTTCGACGTGTTCGTGGTCGCCGAACGAATTCGTCTGCCGGAGCATGGCGTCGACCAGCGTGGTCTTGCCGTGGTCGACGTGGGCGACGATTGCGACATTGCGCAGATCATCGCGGTGGGCGACGGCGTTCTCGGACATGCGTGCAGACTCGACTCTCGTCAGAAGGATAAGTGGGGAACGGTCCATTCTATCAGGGGAATGGCGAAGGGCCCGACGCATCCCGCGCCGGGCCCTCCTCTGTGTGCTGGTGCGACGTGCGCGGGCTAGAGCCCCTGCGCGACGGGCGGCTCCGCCTCCGGCAGGGTGACGGAGGGCACGACGCCCTCGTCGGAGCCGGCGGCCAGCAGTTCCAGCCGCAGCGTGCGGCGGGCGCGCTGCTGCTCGGGGTCCGGCAGCGGCACCGCGGCGAGGAGGCGCTGCGTGTACGCCTCCTTCGGGTAGCGGAGGATCTCGTTGCGGGTGCCGACCTCGACCAGGTTGCCGTGGTGCATCACCGCGATGCGGTCGGCGAGCACGTCGATGACGGCGAGGTCGTGGGTGATGAAGAGGCAGGCGAAGTTCATCTCGCGCTGCAGGTTCTGCATCAGGTCGAGCACGCGTGCCTGCACGGACACATCGAGCGCGGAGGTCGGCTCGTCGGCGATGAGCACCTGGGGCTTCAGCGACAGCGCGCGGGCGATGCCGACGCGCTGCTTCTGACCGCCGGAGAGCTCGTGCGGGAAGCGGCTGCGGTACGCGCGCGGCAGCTCGACGCTGTCGAGCAGGCGGTCGACCTCCTTCGCCAGGTCCTGGCCCTTGAGGCCCTTCGCCAGGCGCAGCGGCTCACCGATCGAGTCGGCGATCTGCAGGCGCGGGTTGAGCGACGACGACGGGTCCTGGAAGACGATGCCGACGTTGCGGTGCAGCTTGCGGATCTCGTCGCGGTTCGCGTCGCTGATGTCCTGTCCTGCCACCACGAGCTTGCCGGAGTGGATGGGCAGCAGCCCGATCGCCGCACGGCCGAGGGTGGTCTTGCCCGAGCCGGACTCCCCCACCAGTCCGACGACCTCTCCCTCGTGGATCTGCAGGCTGATGTCGCTCGCCGCGCGGAACGCGGGAACGCGTCCGTGCTTCGGGTACTCGATCGCCACGTTCTGGAAGTCGACGACCACCGCGCGCTTGTCCATCTCAGACTTCGCGTGCTCCTCGGCGGCGATGCGCTCGTTGGTGCGGATGCGCTCGGCGTACTCGGCGTCCGGGTTCTCCGTGCCAGCCGCGAGAGCGGCTGTGGTGTCGATCTGGTCGTCGTCGCGCTGACCGAGGTGCGGGACCGCATCCAGCAGCGCGATCGTGTACGGGTGCTGCGGAGCGGCGAACACGTCGGCGACGGTGCCGGACTCGACGATGTCGCCCTTGCGCATCACGACGATGTTGTCCGCGAGGTCGGCGACGACGCCCATGTCGTGCGTGATCAGCAGGATGGCGCTGTCGAGGCGGTCGCGCAGCGAACGCAGCAGCTCCAGGATCTCGGCCTGCACCGTGACGTCGAGCGCCGTGGTCGGCTCGTCCGCGATGAGCAGCTTCGGATCGCAGGAGATCGACTGCGCGATCATGGCGCGCTGGCGCTGACCGCCGGAAAGCTGGTGCGGGTACGAGTTGAACGCCTTCACCGGGTCGGGCAGCTCGACCATGTCGAGCAGCTCGAGGGCGCGCTCCTTCGCCTCGTGCGGCGACATCCCGAAGTGGATGCGCAGGGTCTCGACGATCTGGAAGCCCACCGTGTACACGGGGTTCAGCGCCGTCATCGGCTCCTGGAAGATCACGGACACCTGGCGTCCGCGCACGCGCCGCATCTGCTGCGGGGAGAGCCCGGTGAGCTCGCGGCCGTCGAGCTTGATGCTGCCGCGCACGCGCGAGTTCTGCGGCAGGAGGTCGAGGATCGCCATCGAGCTCGCGCTCTTGCCCGAGCCGGACTCGCCGACGATCGCCAGCACTTCGCCGGCCTTGATCGAGTAGTTGAGCTTCTTGGCCGCCGGCACCCAGACGTTGTCGACGCCGAAGTCCACCGAGAGGTCGGTGACCTGCAGAACGGGGGCGTCGGTCACGACGCCGGCCTGACCGTTGGTGTTGTCGGTCATGAGTTGATGTTCCTTTCGCGAGCGCCGGGGATCGCCCGGCGTCTCCGGTCGCCGTCCGCCGACGGAAGGGATGAGAGCATGGTCACATGCCTCACACCTCCGCCGACGAACGCGAGGTGTTCGTCTCCCGGTTCAACCGGGTCGTTGCCGCCCTGATCTGGGCGGCGTGCGCCGCGCTGAGCGTCGGACTGCTGGTGAGCATCCACGATCGGCGCCTGCTGTACATCGTTCCGTGCGTCTTCATCGCCCTGCTGGCGTGGGTCACGCTCTGGCGTCCGCTGTTCGTGGTCGATACCCGCGGCCTGACGGTGGTCAACGTGACCAGCACCGTCGAGATCCCGTGGGAGGCGCTCATCAACGTCGACACGAAGTACGCGCTGACGCTCTACACGCCCGGCCACAAGTACGCCGTCTGGTCGCTTCCGGCTCCCGGCACGTCCAGGACCCTGCGGGCGACCCGCAGCGAGACCAAGGGACGCGTCGGACGGCCGAGCGTCGAAGACAGTGTGCGCCGCCCGGGCGACCTGCTGTCCACCCCGTCCGGCGCTGCCGCCGAGGTGGTGCGCCGCCGCTGGACGCAGCTGCGCGACAGCGGAGCGCTGGAGGCGGGAATCGCCGACCAGACGCCCGTGACGGTGCGCTGGCACCTGGTGAGCCTTGCGGCCCTGGTGCTCCTGCTCGCCGGCACGGTCGCCGCCCTGCTCCTCGCCTGACCCGAGGGACACGGCCCAGGAGGTCACGGCGGCGAGAGGCAGGGCGAGGACGGCGCTGGTCACAGCACGTCCTCCGCGATGGCGGCTCCGGTCGTCCTGCTTCCGCCGTCTCCCTCACCGGGCTCCGGCTCCTCCTCGCGCATCTTGCGCAGGTTGAACCGGCGGTGGCGGGGGTCGAACGCATCCCGCAGGCCGTCGCCGACGAAGTTGACGAGCAGCGCGAGCGTCACGATGAACGCACCAGGCCACCAGAACAGCCACGGTCGCGTCTGGAACGCCGACTGGTTCGAGCTGATCAGGAGGCCGAGCGACGCGTCCGGCGGACGGATGCCGTAGCCGAGGTAGGACAACGCGGTCTCGAGCAGGATGGCCGCGGCCATGATCAGCGTCGAGGACACGATGACGACGCCGATGGCGTTCGGCAGGATGTGCTTGAAGATGATGCGCATGTCCGAGGCGCCTGCGACGCGCGCAGCCTCCACGAACTCGCGCTCGCGCAGCGAGAGGAACTCGCCGCGCACCAGACGAGCGATGCCCATCCAGGAGAAGAACCCGAGCATCAGGGCCAGGGTCGGGGCGCCGAGGCCGCCGGTCCAGTGACCGACGACGGAGCCGACGACGAGGGCCGGGATGACGATGAACACGTCGGTGATGCGCATCAGGATGGCATCGACCACGCCGCGGAAGTAGCCGGCGATGGCGCCGACGACGACGCCGACGATGCTGGCGATCGCGCCGATGATGACCATCACCAGCACCGAGTTCTGGATGCCGCGCATCACGAGGGCGAAGTAGTCCTTGCCGATGCGGTCCTGGCCGAACGGGTGCTCCGCGGTGGGGACGCCCTGCTTGACCTGGTCGTTCAGCTCCTTGAAGTCGTACTTCCACCAGCCGTGGATCGGGCCGATGCCGATCGCGGAGATCGAGAACAGCAGGATCAGGATGAACAGGATCGCGCTGACGATGGCGATCTTGTTGGACAGGAACCGCTTCCAGATGAGTCTGCCCTGGCTGACCGGGGGTGCGGTCGGGGCCTGCAGCTCATCGGCGATCATGGGTTCGGTGCTGGACATTATCGGACCCTCACTCTCGGGTCGAGTGCGGCATACGCGAGGTCCGCGAGGAAGTTGAACAGAATGGCCATCGCGGCGATCACCACGAAGTACGCCATCACGGGGTTGAGGTCGCCACGCTGGAGGCCCAGGTTGAACAGCGAACCCATGCCGGGGATGGCGAAGACGTGCTCCGTGATGATGGCGCCACCGAGGAGGGCGCCCACGTCGAACGCGATCAGGGTGGTGATCGGGATGAGCATGTTGCGGAAGGCGTGACGGACGACGACGGTGCGCTCCGGCAGACCCTTCGCCCGCGCGGTGCGGATGAAGTCCTGGTTGAGGACTTCGAGCATCCCGGCCCGGGAGTACCTGGTGTACGAGGCGAACGAGATGAGCAGCAGCGCGACGGTCGGCAGCGCCAGGTGGGTGAACGTGTCGAGCCCCGTCACCCAGATATCGCCGTCGAGTCCCGGCGTCGACGAGCCGACGGTCGCGATCGGGCGGCCGTTGGTGTCCTGGAAGTACTGCGGCCACGCCTGCATGAAGCGGTCGAGCAGCACCAGGGCGCCGGAGACGATCGTGACGATGACGCCGACGCGCATGTTCTGACCGCGGTCGTACCCGCCGACGAAGTAGCCGATGGCGAGGCTCACCAGGATGGCGACGACGATCAGGATGATGATGGTCGCGACCGACGAGATGTCGAACAGCGGCTGCAGCGCGAAGTAGCAGACGATCGTGATCGCGCCGGTGATCCCGGCGGTGAGCAGCGCCCTGCGGTTCTGCAGTCCGGAGACCAGCGCGGTCGTGCCCAGCACGACAGCGGCGGTCAGGATGATCATGACCACCGGGCCGAGGCCGGGGGCCAGGAACCAGTTCGTCGCGGACATGAGCAGCAGGACACCGGCGGTCGCGACGCCGGAGATGAGGAACGTGGTGGCACGCCGCCTCATGTCACCGCCGATCAGCGACTGCCAGATCAGACCGGCGACCACCCCGATCAACGCGGCGACCCACCATTGGATCGTCGGATGCGCGAGGAAGTTGTTGAAGCCGATCGCGACGAACTCCTTGAGGAGCACGGCCACGAGGAACGCCGGGAGCGAGTACAGGAAGAAGCTGAGGAACGTGACGACATTGTCGAGTCCGCTGTACTGGCGGAGGGCGGTGACGATACCGATGGTGACACCGAGCAGGATCGCGAGGATCAGTGCCACGGTGACCAGCTGGACTGTCGCCCCGAGGGCCTGCGGCAGGATGTCGACGACCTTCGCGTTCGAGATCGTGGAGCCCAGGTCACAGGAGTTGGCGAACGGGATGAGGCACTTGGCCGCACCTCCCAGCCAGAGCACCCAGCGCAACGGCGGGGGCACATCCAGTTGCAGGAGCTGGATCCTGGCGTTGATCAACTGGGTCTTGTTGGGGGAATTGCTGCTCCGCAGGTCTGCAAGCGGGTCGGCGCTATACGCGACCAGCATGTACATCAGGAACGATGCGGCGATGATGATGAGCACCGAGACGAGGAGGCGTCTCAGGATGAAACTCGCCATAGGTTGAAAACCTCACTGACAGTGCGCGCCAACTCGGGGGTGGCGGGCACTCGGCCCGCGTCGACGCGTTTCGGAATGGATGAACGGGTCTCGTCCACCGACTACATGATACGGGGCGTCGACGAAACCGCCGACGCCCCGCGGCAGGAGAGTGCCCGGGGTTCACCCGGGCACTCTCACTGTTGGAGCTGTTACTTCGCGGTGGACGACTTGACCGACCACTCCCAGAAGTTCCAGAACGGACCAGACTGTCCGCCGTTGAACTTGACGCCGTCCACACGGGACGTCGCGCCGAAGACACCGGGCAGCTGGAAGAGCGGCAGGCCGTAGCCGTCAGCGAACGTCTTGGCGTCGATCTGCTGCTCGATCTTGGTGAGCTCGTCCTTGTCGAGCGTGATCTGCGACTTCACCGCGAGGTCGTTCGCCGCCGAGTAACGGTTGTAGTTACCGCCACCGTTGGTGGTGAACAGCTGCGGGAGCTGCGTGGTGCCTGCGCCAGGGCTGATCCAGCCGAAGAGCGAGGCGTCGTAGTCGCCACCCGGGAGGAGCTTGCTCCAGTCGGGCGAACCGGCGTCCACAACCTTGAAGCCAGCCTTGGAGGCCGAGGCCGAGATGGCCTGGAACTCGTCGACGCGGTTCGGGTTGTTCGTGTTGTAGAGGATCCGGACGGTCGGGGTGGCACCGGCGAGGAGCGCCTTGGCGCCGTCGATGTCGACCTTGTCGAACTTGTCAGAACCGTTCATCTTCACGGTGTCCGCGTACTGTTCCTGGTTGGGCAGGAAGATCTGCGAGTTGAGGACCTTCGCCTTCGAGTCGACCGGGGTGACGATCGAGTCGAGGATCTGCTGACGCGGGATGGTCTTCAGGAACGCTTCGCGCACCTTGGCGTCCGCGAACGTCGGCGAGCCGAAGTTCAGGTCGAGGTGGTCGTACGAGGCCTGGGCACCGGTGAGGACCTTGGCGCTGGTGTTCTTCAGCGCGGTGATCGTGTCGGCGGAGGCCTGCGGGTTGATGATGTCGACCTCACCGTTCTGGAGAGCGGTGACCTGGGCGTTCGCGTCGGGGATGATGCGGAAGACGACCTTGTCCACGTTCGGCTTGAGGCCGCCCGCGTAGTACTTGTTCTTCGTCATCGTCAGCGACTGTCCGGGGGTCCAGCTGGACACCACGAACGGGCCGGAGGAGACCAGGAGGTCCTTGTCGGTCGGGAACGCGGTCACGTCGTAGCCGGTGTTGACGAAGTCAGCAGCCTTCTTGAGCGTGGCGTCCGGAGCGGCGGGGTTGTCCTTGTCGCCCTTGGGCAGGCCCTTGAGCAGCTTCGTCAGGTCGGCGGCCGAAGAGAGGCCGGCCTTCTTGGCGACGATGTGCGCGGGCTGCGCGATCGGGTTGACGAGCTCCCAGTCCACGTACGGGGTGCCGTACTTCAGGGTGATCGACGTGTTGTTGTCGCCGACGGTCGGGAAGCCGGTGGTGTCGAGACCGGCGGTCGAGCCGGCGATCGAGAAGTACTGCGTTCCCTTGGTGACGGCGCCCTGGTCGTCGGTGGTCGCCGAGTCGTAGTATCCGGAGGCGATCGCCCAGGCGAGGACCATGTCGTCAGCGGTGACGGGCTGGCCATCGGACCACTTGTCGTCCTTGTTCAGCGTGTACTTGACCGTCAGCGGGTCGTCCGAGGTCTTCTCGAACTTGCCGAACTTGTCGTCGTGGACGATCTTGTAGTTGTTGTCGATGTACTGGAACCCGGTTCCGTACGAGCCGTTGAGGTAGCCGACCTGGCCGTTGGTGTCCAGGTTGCCCTGCGGAGTCTGCGAGTTGAACGACGTGAAGTCGTTCACGACGGCGACCGTCACGGTGCCGCCCTTCGCCGCGCTGGACCCGCCGGTGCTGCCGGTCGTGGTGCAGGCAGACAGTGCGAGCGCTGCGACGCCGGCAATGGCGACCGCGCTGACCGCGTACCTGACCTTTCTTCCCTTGATGTGCAATGTTCCTCCTGTGCGAAGTGTGCGACGGCCGCGGACATGCGAGTGCGTCCGGACCGCGCTGGATAAGAATGACCCTAGGTATCGCGCGGTTTGAATGCAAAACGGGGCGGCAAAACGTTACACAGTGGTAACTCGGTTGGCGGAAAATTGCACGATGCACACAAAAACGGCTGAATTCGCGTGTGTCGCGCAATGAATCGAGCGCATCCACCCGTTTGGAGGGGACAAACCGCACCCAGAGGTGGATGCGCGAGACCTGGCAGGATGCCTCTATGAGCCGTGAAACACCCTGGTCCGCCGAGATTCCGCTCGAACGCGCGCAGCGCCCGCGGCTCTGGTGGGAGATCGCGATCGTCCTCGGCCTCTCGCTGGGAGCGTCGGCGGTCTACTCGATCGTCGAGATCATCGCGAGGACGACGGACACGACGCCGCTGGCCGACCAGACGGCGCAGGTGAACCCGTCGCAGAGCACCAGGGAGTGGCTGGACTTCACCTATCAGTTCCTCGGCAACCTGTTCCCGCTGTTCGCCGTCGCGCTGGTGATCTTCCTGCTCTGGCAGCGCGAGCGCAGCGGATTCCGGCGGATCGGCTTCGACCTCACGCGCCCGCTGCCCGACCTGGGCGGCGGGATGCTGCTGTTCCTCGCGATCGGCGTGCCCGGCATCCTGTTCTACGCGCTCGGGAGGCTGGTGGGGGTGACCGTGCAGGTGCAGGCGTCGCCGCTCGACACGCACTGGTGGACCATCCCGATCCTGGTGTTCGCCGCACTGCGCGCCGGGCTGCAGGAGGAGGTCATCATCGTCGGCTACCTCTTCACCCGGCTGCGTCAGCTCGGCTGGGGGAAATGGACGATCATCGTCTCCGCCGCCCTGCTGCGCGGCAGCTACCACCTCTATCAGGGGTTCGGCCCGTTCGTGGGCAACGCGATCATGGGCGTCGTGTTCGGCTGGTGCTACACCCGCTGGGGCCGCGTGATGCCGCTCGTGGTCGCCCACGTCGTCATCGACATCGTCTCGTTCGTCGGCTACCCGCTCGCCGTCGCCCTCTGGCCGCACGTCTTCGCTTAAACCGACAATCGAGCCCGAACGTGTTCGGGCTCGATTGTCGGTCGTCAGGCGAAGGCCTCGGGGGGCGGGCAGGCGCAGAACAGGTTGCGGTCTCCGTATGCCTGGTCGATGCGGCGGACGGGCGGCCAGTACTTGGCGCGCACGATGCCGGGGACGGGGTAGACGGCCTGCTCGCGCGTGTACGGGTGGGTCCACTCGCCGGAGATGACGGACTCCGCGGTGTGCGGGGCGCCGCGCAGCGGGTTGTCGTCGACCGGCCAGTCCCCCGCCGCCACGGCGTCGGCCTCGGCGCGGATCGCGATCATCGCGGTCACGAAACGGTCGAGCTCCGCGAGGTCTTCGCTCTCGGTCGGCTCGACCATCAGCGTGCCGGCGACAGGGAAGCTCATCGTCGGGGCGTGGAAGCCGAAGTCGATCAGGCGCTTCGCCACGTCGTCGACCGTCACGCCGGTCTGCTCAGTGAGCGGCCGCAGGTCAAGGATGCACTCGTGCGCCACCAGCCCGTTGTCGCCCGCGTAGAGCACCGGGAACGCGTCGCGCAGCTTGACGGCGACGTAGTTGGCGGCGAGGACGGCCGCACCTGTCGCATCCCGGAGCCCGGCGGCGCCCATCATCCTGGCGTACGCCCAGCTGATCGGCAGGATGCTCGGCGATCCGTACGGCGCGCTCGACACAGGACCGCCCGCGTGCTCGACGCGGTCTCCCCCGGCCAGGTAGTGCGTCGCATCCTGAGCCAGCGGGTGGCCGGGCAGGAACGGCGCGAGGTGCGCCTTCGCCGCGACGGGGCCGACACCCGGGCCGCCACCGCCGTGCGGGATGCAGAACGTCTTGTGCAGGTTGAGGTGGCTGACGTCTCCGCCGAAGTCGCCGAACCTGGCGTAGCCGAGCAGCGCGTTGAGGTTCGCGCCGTCGACGTAGACCTGGCCGCCGGCGTCGTGCACGGCCTGCGTGATCGCGAGGACCTCGTGCTCGTACACGCCGTGGGTGGACGGGTAGGTGATCATCAGCGCCGCGAGCGTGTCCGCGTGCTCGGCGATCTTGGCGCGCAGGTCGTCGAGGTCGACGTTGCCCAGCTCGTCGCAGGCCACGACCACGACCGACATACCGGCGAGCACGGCGGACGCCGCATTGGTGCCGTGGGCGCTCTGCGGGATCAGGCAGACCGTGCGGGCGAGGTCGCCGCGCGAGCGGTGGTAACCGCGGATCGCGAGGAGCCCGGCCAGCTCGCCCTGGCTGCCGGCGTTCGGCTGCAGCGAGACGGAGTCGTATCCGGTGACGTCGGCCAGCCAGGTCTCCAGCTGGTCGATCAGCGCGAGGGAGCCGCGCACGTCGTCCGCGGGGGCGTACGGGTGCAGGCCGGCGAACTCCGGCCAGGTCACCGCCTCCATCTCGGTCGCCGCGTTGAGCTTCATCGTGCAGGAGCCGAGCGGGATCATGCCGCGGTCGAGCGCGTAGTCCTTGTCGGCCAGGTACTTGAGGTACCGCATCATGGCGGTCTCGGAGTGGTGGGTGTTGAAGACCGGGTGGGTCAGGTATGCGCTCGACCGGATGAGCGAGGGCTCGAACGACGGGGTGCCGTCCACCATCCGGATGTCCGCGCCTCCCGTGCGCTCCCCCGCGCCGAGGACCGCGAGCAGGTCGGCGTAGAGCGACGAGCCCTCGGCGATGTCGGTCGCCGTCTCCTCGTCGAAGCTGATCGACACCGTGGACGCGTCCGCGGCGTGCAGCAGGATGCCGCGCTCGTGGGCGGCGGCGACCGTGGCCGCCGCGTCGGCGACGCGCACCTGGATGGTGTCGAAGAACGAGTCGGAGATCACGTCGACCCCGCGTTCGCGGAGCACCCCGGCGACCGTCGCGGCCGTCAGGTGCACGCGCCGGCCGATCGCCTTGAGCCCACGCGGGCCGTGGTAGACCGCGTACATCGCGGCCATGACCGCCAGCAGCACCTGTGCCGTGCAGATGTTCGAGGTGGCCTTCTCGCGCCGGATGTGCTGCTCGCGCGTCTGCAGGGTGAGCCGGTACGCGGGCTTGCCCACCGCATCCTGGGACACCCCGACGAGGCGGCCGGGCAGCTGGCGCTCCAGACCGGACCGCACGGCCATGTAGCCGGCGTGCGGGCCGCCGAAGCCCATCGGGACGCCGAAGCGCTGGCTGGTGCCCACGGCGACGTCCGCGCCCAGCTCGCCCGGCGAGCGCAGCTGGGTGAGGGCGAGCAGGTCGGCGGCGGCGACGATGATCGCGCCGCCCGCCTTCGCGGCGGCGAACACGGCGGACGGATCCCAGACCCGGCCGGACGCGCCCGGATACTGCACGAACAGCCCGAACGCCTCGGAAAGCCTGGCGTCATCCGCCGGCGTGGAGGCGAGGTCGAGCACCACGAGCTCGATGCCGACAGCATCCGCCCGGTTGCGCAGCAGCGCGAGGGTCTGCGGGAACGTGTCGGCGTCGACGACGAACGTGGACGACTTCACCTTGGATGCGCGGCGCGCGAGCAGCATCCCTTCGACGACCGCGGTGCCCTCGTCCAGCATGGACGCGTTGGCCGTGTCGAGCCCGGTGAGGTCGGAGACCATCGTCTGGAAGTTGATCAGGGCTTCCAGACGGCCCTGCGAGATCTCCGGCTGGTACGGCGTGTACGCGGTGTACCAGCTCGGATTCTCCAGCACGTTGCGCTTGATCACGGCCGGGGTGATGGTGCCGTAGTACCCGAGGCCGATCAGCGACGTGTTGACCGTGTTCTGCGCGGCCAGGCCACGCAGTTCGCGGAGGGCGGCACGCTCGCTGGCCGCTGCGGGCAGCACCGACTCGTATCCGGGGTCGACCCTGATCGTGTCCGGCACGGCGGCGGTGACCAGGTCGGCGACCGTCTCGTAGCCGATGGAGGACAGCATTGTGCGCTGCGCGTCGTCGCCGGTGCCGATGTGACGCGTCTGGAAGAGTTCAGTCATCGAAGTGGGGGTGCCTCACTCGCCCGTGAGGGCGGCGTATTCGTCATAGCTCAGGAGGGTGGGGAGAGTGGTGAAGGCGACCTTGACGAGCCAGCCGTCGCCGAACGGGTCACTGTTGACGAGCTCCGGCGCATCCACCACCGCGTCGTTGATCTCGGTGACGGTGCCGTCGACCGGCGCGAACAGCTCGCCGACCGACTTGGTCGACTCGATCTCGCCGACGACCTTGCCCTCCGCCACCTCGCTGCCGACGGCCGGGAGCTCGACGAAGACCACGTCGCCCAGCTTCTCCGCCGCGTACGCGGTGATGCCGACCGTCGCGGTGTCGCCGTCGACGAGGAGCCACTCGTGCTCGGCGGTGTATTTGAGGTCCTGTTCTGCGGCCATGACTAGTGCTTCTTTCTGCTGTAGAAGGGGAGGGCGGTGACGGTGTACCCGAGGCGGTTGCCGCGGATGTCGACGTGCAGTTCTGTTCCCGGACGTGCGAAGCGCGGAGCGACGTACGCCATCGCGATCGGCACGCCGATGGTCGGCGAGAGGGCGCCGGAGGTGACGACGCCGACGGCCTCGTCTCCGCCGTCCACCGCGCTGGTGGCGTAGACGGGATACCCGGCGCGGGCGGCCCTCTTCCCCTCCCCCATCAGTCCGACGAGCACCGGAGCCTCGGCATCCGGTCCGTCCTCGCTGGCGGCGCGTCCGACGAAGTCGGTGTCCTTCGCCAGGTTGACCACGCGGCCGAGCCCGGCCTGTGCTGGATAGACGTCGAGGCCCAGCTCGTGACCGTAGAGCGGCATGCCTGCTTCGAGGCGCAGCGTGTCGCGGCTGGCGAGCCCGGCGGGCACGAGGCCCTGCTCCGCTCCCGCCTCGAGCAGCGCATCCCACAGCTGCGGGGCGTTGTCCGGCGCGAGGTACAGCTCGAAGCCGTCCTCCCCGGTGTATCCGGTGCGTGCGACGAGCACGGGATGCGTCTCGTACAGCGCGGGGAGCGACCAGTAGTACTTCAGCGCGCCGACGCGGGCGGCGAAGTCGTCTCCGTCGTGCGCCCCGCCCTCGACGGCGAAGCCGGGAGTGGCGGTGAGGATGGACAGCGCCGCCGGTCCCTGCACGGCGATGAGGGCGATGTCGTCGCTCTCGTCGAACACCTCGGCGTCGAACGGCGCCGTGCGGCTGCGCAGCTCCTCGGCGACCTGGTGCCGGTTGGAGGCGTTGGCAACCACCATGAAGCGGTCCTCGCCGGTGCGGTAGACGACGAGGTCGTCGACGATCCCGCCCGAACGGGACAGCAGCAGGCTGTACTTGGCCTGGTCGATCGCGACGGCGGACAGCTTGCCGGCCAGCGCGTAGTCGAGCGCGGCCCCCGCCTCCGGCCCGATGACCACGATCTCGGCCATGTGGGACAGGTCGAAGAGACCGGCAGCCTGCCGGACGGCGTGGTGCTCGGCGAGGTCGCTGGAGTACCGGACGGGCATCTGCCAGCCGGCGAAGTCCGTGAAGGATGCTCCTGCCGCCTGGTGGGCGTCGTGCAGCGGGGAGAGGCGGTCTGTGTCGTGCGAGGTCATGAGTTCTCCGATTCGCCGGCCGTCGCCGGGAGTTGGGCACGGAGCGCAGCGCGATCCGTGTGAGAACTCCCCCTCTGTCATCCGGCCTGAGAGTTTCACCGCGCTGACGCGCGGCTTTCACCGTGGGCGAGGGCGCGGTTGTGGCGTCGCCCTGCTTTTCAGAGTGGCCAGTCCGATGCGGTACGCGTACCTGAGAGATTGTCGGGGAGGATTGCTCCTTCGGTGCCGATTCCGCGCCATAGCGCTTCCGGCTCTCCCGCATCGACCTCGATGGCCCAGTGTTCTGTTGTGTGGTGCTGCTGCCGCTCAGCATAACCGACCACACCCGATTGTGGTTCTGGTCACCATGACACTAAGATGATCGCAACCACTTAGTGTCACAGTGACCTTTAGGTGCGTCGCAGCGGAGGGAGGACAGGATGGCCGACAGCCACCAGCGCGTGAGCGCCATGCTCGCCGTCTCCACCGTGATCTTCTCGCTCCGCAACGACGAGGAGACGGGCGACATCGCGAGCGTGTGGCTCCCGCTCGTACGCCGGGTCCGCCAGCCGTTCGAGGGATGCTGGGCGCTGCCCGGCGGTCCCCTGCACGGGGATGAGGACCTCGCGTTCGCCGCCGCGCGCACCCTCAACGACACGACGGGGCTGACCCCGCGCTATCTCGAACAGCTGTACGCGTTCGGGGACGCATCCCGGTCGACGGGGGCGGAGCGCGTAGTGTCCATCGTCTACTGGGCGCTGGTGCGCAGCGAGGAGGCCGCACGAGCGAGCGTCGGGGAGAACGTGCGCTGGTTCCCCGCCGACGACCTGCCGAGCCTCGCCTTCGACCACAAGCTCATCGTCGAGTACGCCCTCTGGCGCCTGCGCACCAAGATGGAGTACTCCCGCATCGCGCACGCCTTCCTCGGCGAGACGTTCACGCTCGCCCAGTTGCGCGAGGTGCACGAGGCGGTGCTGGGGCGCCCGCTCGACCCGGCCAACTTCCGCCGGACCATCGAGGGCTCCGGCGCCGTGGTCGCCACCGACCAGTACCTCACCGGCACCCGGCACCGGCCGCCGCGCCTCTACCGGTACAACGACTCCATCGACCTCGCCGACGCCGGACCACTCCCCCGCCAGCAGCATCCCTTCGCCGCACAACCAGCAGCAGTACCGTTCGAGAGTAGAGAAGAATGAGCACCATCGCCTCGGTCGACACCACCATCCAGCTCATCGCCACCGGCGAGCTGAACGGCGAGACCTGCACCCCCGACCTCGTCGACGCCCCCTGGACGTTCGACTCCCTCGCGCCGTCGTACGGTCCCGGCGCGTCGATGGCCGACCCCATCCCGGTGGATGCGCCGCGCCAGGGCGAGCTGCCGGAGGAGTACCGCACGGCCTCCAAGGAGGAACTGCACGACCGCATCCTCGCTGCGAAGGCGACACTCGGCGACAGGGTCGTGACGCTCGGCCACTTCTACCAGCGCGACGAGGTCGTGCAGTACGCCGACTTCGTCGGCGACTCCTTCCAGCTGGCCAACGCCGCGAAGGCCAAGCCGGAGGCGGAGGCGATCGTCTTCTGCGGCGTGCACTTCATGGCGGAGACCGCCGACATCATCTCGCGGCCGGAGCAGGCGGTCATCCTGCCCAACCTCGCTGCCGGATGCTCGATGGCCGACATGGCGGACATCGACTCCGTGACCGAGTGCTGGGAGCAGCTCGAAGAGCTGTACGGCACCGAACCGGATGCCGACGGCCGCGTGCCGGTCATCCCGGTCACGTACATGAACTCGTCTGCGGCCCTCAAGGGCTTCTGCGGCGAGCACGGCGGCATCGTCTGCACCTCCTCCAACGCGGAGACCGTGCTGACCTGGGCGTTCGAGCGCGGGCAGCGCGTGCTGTTCTTCCCGGACCAGCACCTCGGCCGCAACACCGCGAAGGCGATGGGCGTGCCTGTCGAGCAGATGCCGCTCTGGAACCCGCGCAAGCCGCTCGGCGGCACCGACGCCGACACGCTGCAGGATGCGCGTGTCATCCTCTGGCACGGCTTCTGCTCCGTGCACAAGCGCTTCACCGTCGGCCAGATCGAGCACGCGAGGGCCGAGTTCCCCGGCGTGCACGTGATCGTGCACCCGGAGTGCCCGATGGAGGTCGTCGACGCAGCGGACGAGTACGGCTCGACCGACTACATCGTCAAGGCCATCGCGGCGGCGCCGGCAGGGTCGACGTTCGCCATCGGCACCGAGATCAACCTGGTGCAGCGCCTGGCCGCGCAGTTCCCGCAGCACACCATCTTCTGCCTCGACTCGATCGTGTGCCCCTGCTCGACCATGTACCGCATCCACCCCGGCTACCTGGCCTGGGTGCTGGAAGGCCTGGTGCGCGGCGAGGTGCTGAACCGCATCCAGGTGTCGCCGGAGGTGGCGGAGCCGGCCAGGGTCGCGCTCGAGCGCATGCTCGCCGCGCGGCCGGACACCACGATGGCGGCCTGACATGGCCAGGGTCGTGGTGGTCGGCAGCGGCATCGCCGGGCTGGTCGCCGCCGTCGAGGCAAGCAGGACCAACAGCGTCACGCTCGTCACGAAGGCCGAGCTCGCCGAGAGCAACACCGCGTACGCGCAGGGCGGGATCGCCGCAGCGTACTTCGCCGACGACAGCGTCGAGTCGCACGTCGCGGACACGCTGCGCGCCGGGGCAGGACTGAACGTGCGGGATGCGGTGGTCGCGCTCTGCGCGGAGGGTCCCGACCGCATCCGCGACCTGATCGCGTTCGGCGTCGCCTTCGACCGCTCGGGCGGCGACCTCGCACGCGGCCTGGAAGCCGCCCACTCGAACGCGCGCGTGCTGCACGCGGGCGGAGACGCGACCGGCGCTGAGATCGAGCGGGCGCTCGTGCGCGCCGTTCGGGCATCCGGAACGCGGATCGTGGAGCAGGCGTTCCTCTGCGACCTGATCGTGCAGGACGGCGCCGTGACCGGCGTCGAACTGCTGCTCGCCGACGGCACCACCGAGGTGCTCGACGCCGACGCCGTCGTGCTGGCCAGCGGAGGGGCAGGACAGCTCTACGCGCACACCACCAACCCGGCGGTCACCACCGGAGACGGCGTCGCCGCCGCCTGGCGCGCCGGTGCCGCCGTCGCGGACGTGGAGTTCTACCAGTTCCACCCGACAGCGCTCGCGATCCCCGGCTCGTTCCTGGTGTCGGAGGCCGTGCGCGGCGAGGGCGCGGTGCTGCGGAACGCGCGCGGCGAGCGGTTCATGCTCGACGTGCATCCGGATGCGGAACTCGCGCCGCGCGACGTGGTCGCCCGGGGCATCGCTGTCGAGATGGCCGCGCAGGGCGGGCGTCCCGTCGTCCTCGACGCGACGGCGCTCGGCGCCGACTTCCTGGCGAAGCGCTTCCCGACCATCGACGCCGCCTGCCGGGCGGCCGGCCTGGACTGGTCGCGCGAGCCCGTGCCCGTCACACCTGCCGCCCACTACTGGATGGGCGGGGTCGCCACGGACACGAGCGGGCGCAGCACACTGCCCGGGCTGTACGCGGTCGGCGAGGTGGCCTGCACGGGAGCGCACGGCGCCAACCGGCTGGCGTCGAACTCGCTGCTGGAAGGGCTGGTGTTCGCGCACCGCGCCGTCGCCGCGATCGACCGCGGCGATGCGTGGCCGGAGGCGCCGGCGTGGCTGGACGGGGCTCTCGCATCCACTGCCGGAGAGCGGACGGAACGACCGGATGCCGTACCGGTGGACCGCGCGCAGCTGCAGGCGCTGCTCTGGGACGCCGCGGGCGTGCACCGCGACAGGGAGCGACTGGATGCGGCGCTCGGCGTGCTCGCCGGGTGGCGCGCATCCAGGACGCACCGCACGCGCGCCGAGCGCGAGGACGCCAACCTGCTCGACCTGGCCAGGCTCGTCGTCTCGTCGGCGCTCGGCCGGGAGGAGTCGCGCGGCGCGCACTTCCGCTCCGACTTCCCCGCGCCGTCGGGGGACGCGCGGCACACCGTGCGCACCGAGCACGCCGCGCGCCCCGCACACTCCGCTTTCGCCACTGCCCTGATCGACACCGAGGTGACCGTTCCATGCTGACCGACCAGACCATCCAGACCGTCGTGCGGGCCGCCCTCGTCGAGGACGCGCCGTGGGGCGATCTCACCTCGGCTCTTCTCATTCCCGAGACGGCATATGCCACGGCCCGGCTGGCCGCTCGTGAGGCAGGGACGTTCTCCGGCGGCGCCGTGTTCACTGCCGCGATGACGATCACCGACCCGCGCATCGCGGTCGAGCTCGCGGTTGCGGACGGCGACGCCTTCCAGGCCGGGGACACGCTCGCTACCGTGTCTGGTCCTGCACGATCCGTGCTGCAGGCGGAGCGGGTCGCCCTCAACTTCGTGCAGAGGATGAGCGGGATCGCGACCCTCACGGCGTCCTACGTCGCCGAGGTCGCGCACACCGGCGCCCGCATCGTCGACACCAGGAAGACCACGCCGGGACTGCGCGCCTTCGAGCGCCACGCCGTGCGCAGCGGCGGCGGCCACAACCACCGGTTCTCCCTGTCCGACGCGGTGATGGTGAAGGACAACCACCTGGCCGTGCTCACCGAGCAGTCCGGGCTGTCGGTGACGGAGGCGCTGCTGGCCGTGCGCGCGCAGCTCTCGCACACCACGCACCTCGAGGTCGAGGTGGACCACATCGACCAGATCGAGCCGGTGCTCGCCGCGGGCGTCGACACGATCATGCTCGACAACTTCACCGTCGAACAGCTGCGCGAAGGGGTCGCACTGGTCGCCGGTCGGGCCATCGTGGATGCGAGCGGCAACGTGAACCTCTCCACCGTGCGCAGCGTCGCGGAGACCGGCGTGGACGTCATCTCGGTCGGCGCGCTGACGCACAGCGTGCGCGCGCTCGATCTCGGGCTCGACGTCGTGCTGGCTGCGGAGCCGGACGCGACATGATCTACTTCGACGCGGCGGCCACCTCGGCGGTGCGTCGCGAGGTCCTCGAAGCGATGTGGCCGTATCTCACCGGCGACTTCGGCAACCCGTCGAGCCACCACGGCGTCGGAGAGTCCGCGGCGCGCGCCCTCGCCGACGCGCGGGCGACGGTGGCTGCGTGGCTGGGCTGCCGTGCGTCGGAGGTCGTCTTCACCTCGGGAGGCACGGAGGCGGACAACCTCGCGATCAAGGGCATCGCGCTGGCCACCCCGCGCGGGCGGCACATCGTGACGACCGCCATCGAGCACGAGGCGGTCCTCGCCTCCGTGGACTACCTGGTGCGGCAGCACGGCTTCACCGTCGACTACGCGCCCGTCGGCCGCGACGGTCTGATCGACGTCGACGCGTTCGCCGCGCTGCTCCGTCCGGACACCACCCTCGCCAGCGTGATGCTCGCCAACAACGAGGTCGGCACCGTCCAGCCGATCGCGCACCTAACCGCGCTGACGCGCGAGCTGCGCATCCCGTTCCACACCGACGCCGTGCAGGCGGCGGGCTGGCTGCCGCTCGACGTGACGACGCTCGGCGTGGATGCGCTCAGCGTCTCCGGCCACAAGCTCGGCGCCCCGAAAGGGATCGGCGCGCTGTTCGTGCGCGGACGCATCCCGATCGAACCCGTGCTGCACGGAGGAGGGCAGGAGCGCGGCAAGCGCTCCGGCACCGAGAACGTCGCCGGTGCGGTCGGGCTGGCCACGGCGGTGCGGCTCGCGGCGGCGAACCGGGACGCACAGGCCGCTGCCGCCGCCCACGCACGGGATGCGTTCGTGGCCGCGGTGCTGGCCGAGCTCCCGGATGCGCGGCTCACCGGGCATCCATCGGCGCGGCTGCCCGGCACGGCGTCGTTCGTCTTCCCCGGCAGCAACGGCGAGACGATCCTGCTCGAACTGGAACGGCGCGGTGTCGTCTCGTCGAGCGGATCGGCGTGCGCTGCGGGCAGCGAGGATGCGTCGCACGTACTGCTGGCGCTCGGCTACGAGGAGGACGTCGCCCGCACGGCCGTGCGGTTCTCCTGGGGTCCGGAGGTCGACGCCGACCAGCTCGCCGGGGTGGCCGCGGCCGTCGGGGACGCTGTGCGAGAGGTCACGGCGCTCGGCCGCTGATCCGCCGATGCGAACGCATCGATTACGCGCAGAGTGAACGCCGGAAACGTTAACACGGCCGACACCCCGCATGTCGGTGGCCGTCGCTACGCTCGAACCCGTGACTGAGAACACCCCGCCCGCGCCTGAGGCGCTCGCCGACCCCGCCTTCGACGACCTCGCGGTCGCCGGATCCGCCGCCGACGTCTCGACGGGAGGAACGGCCGGTGCCGGCGTCGCTGCGGCGCCCGATCACACCAAGCGCAACAACCGGGTGATCTGGCTGCTGCTCTCCGCCACGTTCGTCGTCATCCTCAACGAGACGATCATGTCGGTCGCCATCCCGAAGCTGATGGACGACCTGCGGATCGACGCGCTCGCGGCCCAGTGGCTGTCCACGGCGTTCATGCTGACGATGGCCGTCGTCATCCCGATCACCGGCTTCCTGCTGCAGCGGTTCAGCACGCGCAGCATCTTCATCGCCGCGATGAGCCTGTTCTCGCTGGGAACGCTGTCGGCCGCCCTGGCGCCCGGCTTCGGGCTGCTCGTCGTCGCGCGCGTCATCCAGGCGTCCGGCACGGCCATCATGATCCCGCTGCTGATGACCACCCTGATGACGCTCGTGCCGCCGAACAAGCGCGGCCGCACGATGGGCAACGTCTCGATCGTGATCTCCGTCGCGCCCGCCATCGGCCCGACCATCTCCGGCTTCATCCTCAACTACCTCGACTGGCGCTGGATCTTCCTGATCGTGCTGCCAATCGCCGTGGTCATGCTGCTCATCGGCATCAAGTTCGTCGAGAACGTCACCGACCCGCAGAAGGTCAAGGTCGACGTGCTCTCCGTCATCCTGTCGGCGTTCGGGTTCGGCGGGCTGCTCTACGGTCTCAGCCAGACCGGCGCATCCGGCCCCGGCAGCTCGCCAGCGGTGATGTGGGTGTCGCTGGCGGTCGGCGTGGTCGCCCTGACCGCGTTCATCCTGCGCCAGCTCGTCCTGCAGCGCCGCGACAGCGCGCTGCTCGACCTGCGCACGTTCCGGTCGCCGATCTTCACGGTGTCGATCGCGCTGATGGCGATCAGCACGGCGGCGATGTTCGGCGTCATCATCGTGCTCCCGCTCTACCTGCAGCACGTCCTCGGCCTCGACACGCTCGCGACAGGACTGCTGCTCCTCCCTGGTGGTCTCGTCATGGGGCTGCTCGCGCCGTTCGTCGGCCGCATCTACGACCGGTTCGGCCCGCGCGTGCTCGTCGTGCCCGGCGCGATCCTGGTCAGCCTGGCGCTCTGGGGATTCACGCTCATCACCGAGCACACTTCGCAGTACCTCGTCCTGGCCGGGCACGTCACGCTGAGCATCGGCCTCGCCCTGATGTTCACGCCGCTCTTCACCGCCGGGCTCGGCGCTGTGCCGCCGAACCTGTACTCGCACGGCAGCGCGATCGTGGGCACGGTGCAGCAGGTGGCGGGAGCAGCGGGAACGGCCCTGCTCATCGCGATCATGTCGGCGCACACGGCCTCGCTGGTCAGCGCGGGCACGAGCATCGTCCCCGCCACGGCGGGCGGCATCCGGATGGCGTTCCTCGCGGCGGCGATCATCTCGCTGTTCGCGGTGGTCGGCGCGTTCTTCATCCGCAAGCCGGCGGACGTGATCGCGCCGGAAGGGCACGTCGCGCACTGACCGCGCGGCGGCCGGACAGGAGGCAGGCATGGCACGCGGAGTCGACGCAGACACGGTCGACGAATACCTCGACCGGATCGGCGAACCCTTCTCGTCGGCGCTGCGCACGGTGCGCGACCGCATCGTCGAGGTGCTGCCGGACACGGAGCAGGTGATCAGCTACCGGGTGCCGATCTTCCGGCACCGCGGCCGCGCCCTGATCGGCCTCTCGGCCACGGCGAAGGAGTGCAGCCTGCTGCTGATGAGCCCATCGGCCGCGGCGGCCCTCGCGGGGACGCTCACCGAGGGCACGCTCAGCGGCGCGACCCTGCACTTCGCGCCGGAGAAGCCGCTCGGGGTGGAGACGCTGCGCACCATCATCGAGTACCGCGTGGGCGAAGCGGCGGGGTGAGCGGCTGCGGTCGGTGCGCGGGGCGGGAGAGGTGATCGGCTCCGGTCGCGGCGCCTGCCGGGGGTCTTCCGACTGCGCTCGCTACACCGGACGGGCGTCGGCGACCACGATCAGCTCGGTGGTCGCGTCGGTGACCGGGCCGCGCATCCAGTCGCCGTAGACCGCGCGCACCCCGAAGCCCGCGCCGACCAGCGACGCCCGCAACTCCTCCTCGGTGCGGAAGCGCAGCGCGCCCTCGTCGGTGACGTGCTCCCCGTCCTCCCACTCGTAGTGCCCCACCAGACCGACGACCCCCCCCGAGGCTTCGGTGACCTCGTTCCACGCCGTCACCGGGCCGTCCGGGGTGTCGAGCGCTTCGCGCCCGTCGCCCCAGCGCAGCCAGGCCTGCGCGTGCGGGTCGCGGCTCTCGAAGACGAGGAGCCCGCCCGGCCGCAGCGCCCGGTGGGCGGCGGCGAGCGCATCCGTCCAGGCCTCGTCCGTGACGAAGACCTGGGCGACGTGTCCGGTCATGATCGCCAGGTCGGCGTCGCCGGGCGGGAGCTCGCTCGCCTCCGCGCGCAGCCACTCGACCAGGTCGCCGCCGTCGCGGGTGCGAGCGATGTCGAGCATGGCCTCCGCGGGGTCCGCTCCGAGCATCCGGTGGCCGCGGCGTGCGAGCTCGACGGTGAGCAGGCCGGTGCCGCAGCCGATGTCCAGGATGCGCGACCCGGGATGCTCGTCGGCGAACGCCAGGTAGAACTCGGTGTCGGCCGCGAACGGATTCATCCGGTCGTACAGGGCGGCGAGACGGGGGTCGCGGTAGCTGGCATCCTCGGTCACCTTCCCACGCTAGCGGTGCGGTCGCGCCGGTGCGAGCATGGAGTGCGGGGTTCTGCGACGGAGGAGGAAGCCATGTCCATCATCTCGACGACGGCACCGGAGGACGCGGAGGGCGAGGTCGCCGCGATCTACGCCAAAGAGGAGGCAGACCTCGGCTACGTCGCGTCGCACACGCGCGCGATGGCGGTGAATCCCGAGGCGTACCGGGCGTGGGAGCAGCTGGTCCGGTCGATCGTGTCGCAGCTGGGCACGCGCCGGTTCGAACTGGTCACGCTCGCCGCCGCGCAGGGCACGCACTCCGAGCACTGCAGGCTGGCGCACGGACGCAAGACCCTCCCGCTGATCGAGGAGGACCAGCTGATCCGCATCGCCCGCGACTACCACGACGCCGATCTCACCGAGGCCGAGGTGGGGATGATGGAGTACGCGGAGCGGGTCAGCCGCGACTCGTACGCGATGACCGACGCCGACAGCCAGCGCCTGCGCGACCTCGGCTTCAGCGACAGGGAGATCGTCGACATCACGCTCGCCGCGTCGGCCCGCAACTACTTCAGCCGCGCCATCCAGGCGCTCGCGGTCGACGTGGATGTGCCGCCCGGCCTCAGCCCGCACCTCCGCGGGGCGCTGCTCGCCCCGCTCTGACCGGTCGCGCGGGCGGCACCCGGCGGGCGTGAGCTCGCGGCGAGATGCCAGTAACTGTCGCGAAAACGGCGGTTTCGGTGACAGTTGGTGGCATCTCGTCGGACGGAATGGCCGGAAACCTGTGGAGAAGGCGACGGAGTTCTGTGGTGGGGACGCGCTCGGGCGGCGAGAATGTGGGGACCGGAACCGGGATCAGCCCCGGGACCGTCACCCGGCGGCGGAAAGGGCGAGTGGCGTGGGCAGCACCGTATTCGAGAGGAACCGGCCGGACGCATCCACGGTGCGGCACGCGCTGAGCGGCACCAGGCAGGCCGTGTTCTGGACGGAGGACGCGCCCGGCGACGCGTACCCGACGCTCACCGGCGACATCAGCTGCGACCTCGTGGTGGTCGGGGGCGGGTACTCCGGGCTGTGGACGGCGCTGCTCGCCAAGCGCGAGAACCCGGCCGCGCGCGTCGTCCTGCTCGAAGCGCGCAGGATCGGCTGGGCGGCGTCCGGACGAAACGGCGGCTTCTGCGAGGCGAGCCTCACGCACGGGGAGGAGAACGGCCGCAGCAGGTTTCCGGCCGAGTTCGACCAGCTGCAACGACTCGGGATGCGCAACCTCGACGAGATCGAGGCCACCGTTGCGGAGCTGGGCCTCGACGCAGGGTTCGAACGCAACGGCGCCATCGACGTGGCCACGGAGCAGCACCAGGTGGAGTGGCTGCGCGAGGCGGCAGCGGCGGACGGCGCGGCGGAGGCGGCGGACGGCGACGCAGCGGCGGACGCACCCTCCCCCTCCAGCACTCCTACGGCCCGCTTCCTAGACGGCGACGCCGTGCAGGCCGAGGTGCACTCCCCCACCTACCTCGCCGGGCTGCTGCGCACCCGCGACTCGGCCCTCGTGCATCCGGCCAAGCTCGCCAGGGCCCTCGCACGCGCCTGCGTCGACGCCGGGGTGGAGGTGTTCGAGCACAGCCCGGTGCTGAGCATCGGCGACGGCACGGTGATCGAAACCCCGCACGGGGTGGTCAGGGCGGAGCGTACGGCGCTCGCCACCAACGTGTTCCCGAGCCTCCTGAAACGGAACAGGCTCGCGACGGTGCCTGTGTACGACTACGTGCTGATGACCGAGCCGCTGACGGATGCGCAGCTCGCCTCGATCGGCTGGTCGGGCAGGCAGGGCATCGGCGACTCGGCGAACCAGTTCCACTACTACCGGCTGTCGCAGGACAACCGCATCCTGTTCGGCGGCTACGACGCGGTCTACCACTACGGCGGTCGCGTGCGCGAGCGGTACGAGAACAGGCCGGAGACGTTCGAGCGGCTGGCCAGCCACTTCTTCACGACGTTCCCGCAGCTCGACGGACTCCGGTTCAGCCACCGCTGGGCGGGCGCGATCGACACCTGCAGCCGGTTCTGTGCCTTTTTCGGCACGGCCCGCGGCGGGAAGGTGGCGTACGCGACCGGGTACACCGGGCTCGGAGTGGCGGCGACGCACTTCGGCGCGCGGGTGATGCTGGACCTGCTGGCCGGGCGCACCACGGAACGCACCGAACTGGAGATGGTGCGCAGCCGCCCGCTGCCGTTCCCGCCGGAGCCTGCGGCCTCCATCGGCATCAACCTGACCAGGTGGTCGCTCGACCGCGCCGACCACGCGGACGGCCGACGCAACCTGTTCCTGAAGGGGCTGGATGCGGTCGGGCTCGGCTTCGACAGCTGACCCGCGCCGTCAGCCGCGCGCGCTGCGTGCCAGGAGGGCCGCGTGCAGGGCGGACAGGGTCTCGCCGTCGTCGAGGTCCATCCCGAGCAGGTCCTCGATGAGGGCGATGCGCTGGTAGAAGACCGAACGCGACAGGTGGCTGGCCGCGGCCGCCCTGGTGCGGTTGCCCGGGTGGGCGGCGTACGCGCGGAGCACGTCGAGCAGGTCGCCGCCGTTGGCGAGGTCGAAGTCGATGAGCGGCCGCAGCATCAGCTCGCTGTGCTCCTGCATGCGGGGATCCGCGCCGAGCGTGGTGACGAGTCGGAGGAGCGGCCGGTGCTCCGCGCGCAGGATCGTCACGCCGCGGGAGCGCCTGCCGTCGGCGCGGGCGATCAGCTGCCCGGCCTCCGCGATCGACGCCAGCAGGCCCGGGATGCCCGGAGCCTGCGACCCGAGAGCCACGGTCACGGCCGCCCCATCGCCCGCCGCCCCGGTGCCTGCCGCCCCGGTGCCCGCCGCCCCAGTGCCCACCGCTCCGCCGCCCGACGATCCATCGCCCGCCGCCCCACCGACCGCCCGGCCGATCGCCTGAGCGACGGCGGTGAGGGCGGCGTCCGTCACCGGCCGCTCCGCGCGCGACGACACGGCGAGCACGAGCATCCCCTCTGTGCGCTCCGGATGCTGCGCGACGAGCACGTCGAGCCCCTGGCCGCGCGCAGCCTGCCGGGCAGCATCCGCGAGCGCTGCAGCGTCGAGACGGCCGGGACGCCCGGAGCCCTGCGAACCGCCCGAACCACCCACACCCGCACCACCACCAACCCCCACGACCGCCCCGCTCAGCACCCGCCCCGCCACCGGCAGCCCCGACGCCTCGAAGCGCGCCACCAGGCCGCTCTCGCTGGCGAAGCGGCGGCCGAGCAGCGCGCCGAGGAGGCGATCGTGGCTCTGTCTGGTCCACTCGTCCGCATCCCGGTCGGCGAGCCTGCTGAGGGCGAGCGCGACCGCCGCCTGTTCGAGCACGTTGGAGCGTCCGGCCGGATGTGGGAGGCCGGGGAGCGCGATGAGGTGGCCCCAGCGCATCCCGCGCGCCTCGATCGGGGTGATCAGCCAGCGTTCGTCGCCCGCGCCGCGGTGGGCCCGGCGGGAGCGCTGCTCCCAGTCGGCGAGCACGACCGCGGCGGCGTCCACCCCGGACGCCGCGATGACGCGGTGGTTGAGGTCTTCGAGCACGACGGGGGCGCCCAGCGCCCTCGCCGCCTCCGCGACGATGAAGTCGGCCGGGCTGCCGCGCAGGCTCAGCTCGGTGAAGAGGGCGTGGATCTCGTCCCTGGCGCGCAGGGCGACCATCTGGTCGGCGATGATGCGGGAGTGCACGGCCTCCGTGATCGCGATGAACCGCACCTCCCTGTGCAGCACGATGAACGGCATCCCCGAGGCGCGGAAGCCGTCGACGATGGCGGCGGGCGGCTGCGGCATCCTGTCGCTCAGTTCGAGCACCAGGCCGGCGATGCCGCCCTCCGCGAGTCCGGCGGCGAGCGCCAGCAGCGCGTCGTCGTCCGTCGGCCAGCCCGCTCCCGTCGAGAGGAGCAGCTCGCCCCCACTGACGAGCCGCGCGCTCTCGGCCGTCTCGGAGACGTGCACCCAGCGCACCGGCCGGTCCAGGCCGTCCTCCCCGGACAGCACCTCCGGCAGGGCGCGGGCCACGTCGTCGAAGCGCAGGATCTCCCGGATGGTCGGCAGCACGGCCGACGAGACAGCTTCCGGACGATCTGTCTCGCCCGCCGTCAAGCTCCGACGATCTGGCATCGCCCACCCGCCTCTTTCTCTGTCAGCATTGGGATGCAAGCCTACTGTTTTCCTCCGGGCAGTTCGTCCGGAGCGTTCCGAAGGAGAATGCCTGTGGCCCTCATCCGTCACCTCATCGACGGCGTCGAGCACGGCGAGCCCGTCCGCACCGGCCCGGTGTTCAACCCGGCGACCGGCGAACGGCAGCACGAGGTCGTGCTCGGCAGCGTCGCCGACGTCGAGGCCGCCATTTCGGCAGCGAGAGCCGCCCTCCCCGGCTGGCGGGCGACCAGCCTCACCAAGCGTGCCGACGTGCTGTTCCGGCTGCGCCACCTGCTCACCGAGCGCTCCGCCGAGCTCGCCGCCATCGTCACGAGCGAGCACGGCAAGGTGTTGTCCGACGCCGCCGGCGAGATTGGTCGCGGGCTCGAGAACGTGGAGTTCGCCTCCGGGCTAATCGCGCAGCTGAAGGGCGAGTTCAGCCAGCAGGTGTCCACGGGCGTCGATGTGCACAGCGTCAAGCAGCCCGTCGGCGTGGTCGGCTGCATCACGCCGTTCAACTTCCCGGTGATGGTGCCGCTCTGGATGGTCGCGAGCGCCATCGCCTGCGGCAACACCGTCGTCCTCAAGCCGAGCGAGAAGGACCCGAGCGCGTCGGTGTTCCTGGCCAGGCTGTTCCTGGAGGCCGGCCTGCCCGCCGGGGTGCTCAACGTGGTGCACGGCGACAAGGTCGCGGTCGACACCATCCTGGACAGCCCGGACGTGGATGCGGTCAGCTTCGTCGGCTCCACGCCGATCGCCCGCTCGATCTACCAGCGCGCGAGCGCGAACGGCAAGCGGGTGCAGGCGCTCGGCGGCGCCAAGAACCACATGGTGGTGCTGGCCGACGCCGACATCGACGCGGCAGCCGATGCCGCCGTCTCCGCGGCGTACGGATCGGCCGGAGAGCGCTGCATGGCGGTCAGCGTGCTGGTCGCGGTCGGCGACGTCGGCGACCGGCTGGTGCCCGCCATCGCCGGCAGGCTCGACGCGCTGGCGATCGGCGACGGCACGGACGCCGCCAGCGAGATGGGCCCACTGATCACCGCCGAGCACCGCGACAAGGTCGCCTCCTACGTGGCCGGAGCAGCGGCGGAGGGCGCGACCGTGGTGGTCGACGGCACCGCGAAGCAGTTCGACGGCGACGGCTTCTTCATCGGCGTCAGCCTGATCGACCACGTCGGCACCGGGATGCGCGTCTACACCGACGAGATCTTCGGCCCGGTGCTCTCCGTCGTGCGCGTCGCCACCTACGAGGACGCCGTCGCGCTGGTCAACAGCAACCGGTACGGCAACGGCGTCGCCCTGTTCACCCGCGACGGCGGCGCGGCCAGGCAGTTCGAGTTCGACGTGGAGGTGGGCATGGTCGGGATCAATGTCCCGATCCCGGTGCCGGTCGGTGCGTACTCGTTCGGCGGCTGGAAGGACTCGCTGTTCGGCGACTCCCACATCTACGGGCCGGAGTCGTTCCACTTCTACACCCGCAGCAAGGTGGTCACCACGCGCTGGCCCGACCCGCTGCACTCCACGATCGAGCTCGCCTTCCCCGGCAATTCCTGACCGGCGACTCCGCACCGGCGACCACTGACCGGCGACCACTGACCGGCGCACCCGCCGACCGCACCCCCAGCACCAACAGGACGGACAGCATGACCGACACCACCGCATCCATCGCATCCACCGCGCGCACCGGATACCTGGACAGGCACGGCGTCGAGCATCCCTTCGGCGACAGCGCGGCCGAGACGCAGGTGCGCTCCGACGACCGCGGCCACGTCTTCCACTCGTGGAGCGCCCAGGCACAGATCGACCCGCTGCCGGTCGCAGCGGGCGACGGCTCCACGTTCTGGGACTACCGCGGCACCGCCTATCTCGATTTCAGCTCGCAGCTCGTGAACCTGAATCTCGGCCACCAGCATCCGGACCTGGTGCGCGCCATCCAGGAGCAGGCAGGACGGCTGGCGACCATCCAGCCGTCGATGGCGAACGACGTGCGCGGCGAGCTGGCCAGGCGGATCGCCGAGGTCGCTCCCGGCACGCTGAACAGCGTGTTCTTCACCAACGGCGGCGCGGACGCGAACGAGTACGCCGTGCGGATGGCGCGCAGGGTGACCGGCCGCCGCAAGGTGCTGTCGATGTACCGCTCGTACCACGGCGGAACCGGCGCGGCCATCGCGCTGACCGGGGACCCCCGGCGCTGGGCGAACGAGCCGAGCGACCCGTCCGTCGCCCACTTCTTCGGCCCGTACCTGTACCGGTCGGCGTTCCACGCGACCACGCAGGAGGAGGAGACGCAGCGCGCGCTCGAACACCTCGAGAACGTGATCGTGCTCGAGGGTGCTGCGACCGTCGCGGCCATCGTCATCGAGACCATCGTGGGCACCAACGGCGTGCTCGTGCCCCCTCCCGGCTACCTGGCCGGGGTGCGCGCGCTCTGCGACCGCTACGGGATCGTGTACATCGCCGACGAGGTGATGGTCGGTTTCGGCCGGATCGGCGAGTGGTTCGCGGTGGACGCGTTCGACGTCGTCCCCGACCTGATCACCTTCGCGAAGGGCGTCAACTCGGGGTACGTGCCGCTCGGCGGCGTCGTCATCTCGGACAGGATCGCGGAGTTCTTCGACGACGTGGCGTTCCAGGGCGGGCTGACGTACTCCGGGCATCCACTGGCCTGCGCAGCCGGGGTGGCGACGTTCGAGGTGTTCGAGCGCGACGGCATCCTGGAGCGGGTGCGCGATCTCGGCGAACGCGTGGTCGAGCCGACGATCACGGGCTGGCTGGACACGCACCCGTCGCTCGGCGAGGTGCGCGGTCGCGGGCTGTTCTGGGCGCTCGAACTGGTGCGCGACCGCGAGACCAGGGAACCCCTCGTGCCGTTCAACGCCGCGGGAGCGGACGCCGCCCCGATGGCCGAGCTGGCGGCCGCCTGCAAGGCGGAGGGGGTGTGGCCGTTCATCCACTTCAACCGGATGCACATCGCGCCTCCCCTGGTGATCGACGAGGTCGACCTGCGGCGCGGACTCGCCGTGATCGACGCCGCACTGACCGTCGCCGACCGCTACGCCCAGTGATCGGCGTTATCGTTGGGCCATGACCGAACCCGGAGACGGCCGCGTCGCCGTGTACATCGACTTCGACAACATCGTGATCTCGAGGTACGACCAAGTCCACGGCCGCGGCCAGTTCATGCGCGACAGACAGAAGGCGGCCGGCAAGACCGACCCCACCTTCACCGCGAAGCTCGCTGAGGCGACCGTCGACATCGGCGCGGTGATCGACTTCGCCTCGTCGTTCGGCACGCTCGTGCTCACCCGCGCATACGCGGACTGGTCGGCAGCGGTCAACGCCGACTACCGCGGGCAGCTGGTCGGCCGCGCCGTCGACCTCGTGCAGTTGTTCCCCGCCGCCGCGTACGCGAAGAACGGCGCGGACATCCGGCTGGCCGTGGATGCGGTCGAAGACCTGTTCCGCCTGCCCGACCTCACGCACGTGGTGATCGTGGCGGGAGACTCCGACTACATCGCGCTCGCCCAGCGCTGCAAGCGCCTCGGCCGGTACGTGATCGGCATCGGCGTCGCCGGGTCGACCAGCAAGTCGCTCGCTGCGGCCTGCGACGACTTCGTGACGTACGACGATTTGCCGGGGGTTGCCAGGGATGACGACGCGGAGTCCGTCGAGGTGACAGCTCCGGATGCGCCTCCCGCGGCCGGGCGCGCCGCATCCGTCGTCGAGCCGGTCGCCGTGGGGAGTGCGGCCTCGAAGGCTTCCGCGGCCGACGCGGCCACCGTGACCGACGCGGCGACCGAGCCCGCAGCACCGAAGCGACGCCGGTCCACCAAGGCGGCCGCGCAGGAGCCCGCTCCCGCGTCCGCGCAGGATTCCGGACCCGAGCCAGCCCCCGAGGAGCCGGTCGAGGAGGAGCGGGAGGACCCGCAGCTCGTCGCCACCCGGCTGCTCGCGCGCGCCATGCAGCTCGGCCACGAGAAGGACGACGCCGAGTGGCTGCACAGCTCGACGGTCAAGGGCCAGATGAAGCGCATGGACCCGTCGTTCAGCGAGAAGTCGCTCGGGTTCCGGTCGTTCAGCGATTTCATCAAATCGCGCAGCACACTGGTCGAACTCGACGACAGTTCGACAGCGCAGATGCTGCGCCTCGCACCGACGAGGGCGGCGCGCCGCGCTCAGCATTCCGGTCGCGTGTCCTGAGCCGGCGTTCAGGTCGGGGGAATTGGATATGGCTATGGCACGACGTTGGGTGGCGACACGCTGGGGCGGACTGGACGGCTGGGAGTTCCAGGAGGTGGAACTCCCGAAACCCGGACCGGGTGAGGTGACGATCCGGGTGACCGCTGCCGGCGTGAACCCCGCAGACTACAAGCACGTCTCCGCGCCGCGACCCGGCCTGGAGCTTCCGGCCCCCATCGGCTACGAGGTGGCGGGCGTGCTGTCCGCGGTCGGCCCGGACACCGAGATCGCGTCGGGAGGAGGGGCCGTCGGGGATGCGGTGGTCGCCTTCCGCATCGCGGGCGGATACGCCACCGAGGTGATCGTGCCGGCGGCCGACGTGTTCGCGAAGCCGCCGCGGCTGGACGACCCTGCGGCGGCGAACCTGCTGCTCGCCGGTTCGACCGCATCGCAGATGCTGCACACCGTCGGCGTGCGGGCCGGGGAGACGATCATCGTGCACGGCGCATCCGGTGCCGTCGGGGTGAGTGTGCTGCAGCAGGCCGCCGAGCTCGACGTGCACGTGATCGGAACGGCGAGCGAGGCCAGATTCGCCGAGGTCCGCCGGTTCGGCGGCACCCCCATCGCCTACGGTCCCGGCCTGCTGGACCGGGCGCGCGAGGCCGGTCACGGGCACATCCGGGCCGCCCTCGACTGCGTCGGCACCGATGAGGCCGTCGACGTGTCTCTCGAACTCGTGGCCGACCGCAACCGCATCGTCACCATCGTCGCCGCCGCCCGCGCGGCCGAGGAGGGCTTCCACGCCATCAACGGCGCCCAGCCGGAGAGCGCGGCATACCGGGACAGCGTGCGGGCCGACCTGCTCGCCCTCGCCGGGAGCGGACGCCTGCAGGTGCCCGTGGCGCGCACTTACCCGCTCGCCGAGGCGATCGAGGCGCTGACGTTCCTGAAAGACGGGCACCCCGGCGGGAAGATCGCGCTGCTGAACTGAGCAGCGGCGAACGACGGCCCTAGGCCGGTTTGCTCGCCTTGCCGTCCAGCCAGAGCGTGTCGGACTCGTCCCGGTGGGCGGTGTCCACCCCGACGAACTTCGCGTCGATCTTCGGACCCTTGGTGATGACGTGCACCAGCGCCATCCCGTGCCCGCGACCCAGGTCGAAGTCGGTCTTCAGCCACTCCAGGATCGGTCCGGCCTTGGTGTCCTCGCCGAAGCCGTGCTCGTGCGCCAGGGCGATGAACTCGCGCGGCGTCTTGCCCGTCTTGTCCTCGATGTTGTCGAGATATGCCTGGAACGACATGCGTCAGCTCTCCCTCAGGTGGGCGGCGGCCTGCTCCTCCGGCATGATGACCATGCCGCCGGTGCGCTGGCTCGACTGCAGCAGCGCCTCCATCCACTGTTCGTTCAGTGTGGGCGGCCTGCTGCCGGCGAAGACGAACGCCATCGGGATCTCGCGGCTGATCCAGAGGCTGATCCTGCCGCCGCCCTGCTCCGGCGGGATCTCCCAGTTGAGCAGGAAGCTCTCGTGCCTGCGCAGCTTGGTGACGAGCGCGATCTTCACGTGCGAGAGCACGCGATCGTCGAACTCGAACTCCTGGCCGTGGCCGTAGATCAGCTTGCCCATCCGGTCACTCCGATCGTTTCGAACGCGCCGCCCGGTATGTGCCCTCCGGCACCTCCTGACGGATCTCGGCCCGCAGCTCGTCTTCGAGCAGGAGACCGGAGTTGCTGTTCGCGCGCTCCGTGAGAATGGTCAGCCACTCACGGTTCAGCTCGGGCAGCTGCGTGTGCGTGAACGCGAATTGGATGCTGATCGACGGGTCGAGCCAGATGGATCGCAGGCTGCCGTCGACCCCTGACCGGTCCACCCACAGCAGAAGGAAACCCTCGCGGCGGCGCAGTTTGGTCGCTATCACTGCCTGCAGGTGTGCGAGCACGCGATCGTCGAACGTAAAGCTGTCTGTCCCGTCGTAGATCAGTGTTCCCAATTAAGTTCCTCTCCGGGGTCCACTTTCGCCTCCGGGAGGCACCTCGTCAAGTCGGATCGCTGTTTCACTTCCGTGCGCGTTTCTCCGCGTGTCGGCGCCCGGGCGGACGTATGCTCCGCGACATGGACGCTCTCACGCGAACCATCAAAGCGGCCCTCCTCTACGAGGACGGGGCGACCCTCGACAGTGTCGTCGTCGTCCCGCTGATCGGAGGCTGCCCTCCCGGGGAGATCCGGGTGGCGACGACCTTCGCCGGCGCCTTGGCCTACGACGTCTACGAACTGGACGACGACGAGGAGTTCTCGTCGATGCCCGCATATCCGTACAAGGCGACGGTGCCGGTCACGACCGCCGACCTGACCGACTGACCCGCCCTATCCGGCCACCGAACGCTGCAGCAGCCTGCGCACCTCGTCGTCGAACGGCGCAACGGGACCGTCCACCGGAACCCCCGGCGCGACCGTCTGGATGGGGAGCGCACTCACCGCGGAGACCGGGGCGCCCCAGGATGCGCGCCACCCGCTGATCTGCTCCGCCGACGCGGCGTAGACGATCCGCCCGAGCCCGACCCAGGCGTGCGCCGCCGAACACATCGGGCAGTGCTCCCCCGACGTGTAGACGACCGCGGCAGCGCGCGCATCCGGTGACAGGTTCCTGACCGCCCAGCGCGCGAGCTCGAACTCGGGATGCAGGGTCTCGTCCCCGCCGCCGACCCTGTTGCGGTCTTCGGCGAGCACCGCGCCGTCCTCGCCGACGAGGACCGACCCGAACGGCTCGTCCCCCGCATCCAGTGCCTCGGCCGCGAGCTGCACGGCCCTCGTCAGGTGGCGCCTGTCGTCGTCGCTGATGCTCATGCCGCCACCCTAGCCCCGTGGTCGTCGCCGCTGTCGTCGTAGGCTGGAGGGCGTGACCGAAGCCAGACGCCCGGGCGCCGCCGTCGCAGCGCTCAGCGTCGGGACGCTGCTGAACCCGCTCAACTCGTCGATGATCGCGGTGGCGCTGGTATCGCTGCAGCACAGCTTCCGGGTGGACATCGCCACGGTCACCTGGGTCATCACGTCGTTCTACCTGGCGTCGGCCGCCGGCCAGCCGCTGATGGGACGCTTCGCCGACCGGTTCGGCCCACGACGACTGTTCCTGTTCGGGATGCTCGTCGTCGCCGTCTCGTGCGCGCTCACCCCGTTCGCGTCGTCCTTCGTCGCGGTCTGCGCCGGCCGGGTGGCTCTCGCCATCGGCACGGCGACGGCGTTCCCGTCCGCCATCGCGATGCTGCGGTCGATCACGGCGGCGGCGAGCGGTGGCGGCGGTGGCGCAGGGTCTCGGGCAGCGACGCCGCGGCTGCTCGGGCGCATCCAGATCGCCAACACCTCGGGGGCCGCCATCGGGCCGGTGCTCGGCGGGGTGCTGGTGACGTTCCTCGGCTGGCAGGCGATCTTCTGGGTGAACGTCCCGATCGCCGCCGTCGCGTTCGCCGGGGTGTGGCTGTTCGCCCCGCGCGACCCCGAGCGGGTGAAGGCCCCGCTGCGGCAGGTGGTGGCCGAGTCGGACATCCCGGGCATCGTCGCGTTCGTGACGGCGCTGGCGACGCTGCTGGTGTTCCTGCTCGACCTGCGGCCGCAGCCGCTGTGGTGGCTGCTGCCGGTGAGCATCCTGGCCGGGGCGCTGTTCGTCTGGCGCGAACTGCGCACCGCACATCCGTTCCTCGACCTGCGGCTGCTCGCGGCGAACCGGCGGCTGCTGATGGTCTACCTCTGCTTCGCGGTGTTCAACGTGGTCTACTACTCGGCGTTCTTCGGTCTGCCGCAATACCTGCAGGAGTACGGCGGATACTCGGCGGGCATCGCCGGGCTGCTGATGTTCCCCCTCGCGGCGGTGACGATCGTCGCTACCCCGTTCGCCGCGCGCGCCATCGAGCGCGTCGGCGTGCGCACCACACTGCTGTGGGGAGCGTCGGCGCTGATCGTCGGGGCCGGGCTGCTCGCGGTGGGGGCCGCGACGACGGCGCCGGTCGTGGTGCTGGCGCTCACGGCCGTGCTCGGCGTGCCGTACTGCGTGGTGAGCATCGCGATGAACCAGGCGCTCTACTCGGCGGCCAGGCCGCAGGACGCGGGCGTCGCGGCCGGGATCTTCCAGACCTCACGCTACGTCGGGGCGATCGTGGCGACCACGATGCTCGGGCTGCTGTTCTCCGACGGGACGACCGCATCCACGTGGCTGGCGGCGGTGGGCATCGCGACCGGGCTCGCCGTCGTGCACCTGGCGCTGCTCGTCTTCGTCCGCCCGCGCGGCACGGCGGAGGCGGCGGCCGCTCCGTAGAAGCGGAGACGGTGGCCGACACGCCGCGGCGCACTCCGCAACAACGGAGATCGCGCGCGACGTGCCCCGCGATCTCCGCGCGAGCGGAACCCGCGCCCGCGCTACAGCTCCACGTCGGCCGCGAACACGAGGCGCTGCTCCCAGACGCGCCCATCCGGGTAGACGCGCGTGTCCTCCGGCGCAGGCGGGTCGCCGGGGAAGCGCTCCCACTCCTCCACGTGCACCCGCCAGCCCGGGTTGTGGCCCGGCCTGCTGAGCGGGATCACCACTCCGGCGTCCAGCTCGCCGACCCAGGCGCCCTCGAAGGCGTTCGCTCCCGTGCCGCGCAGCACCAGCTCGCCGGTCGCCACCGTGCGCCAGCCCAGATCGCCGCCGATCGCCGGGTCGACGGTCTGGATGCTCGCCACCAGCAGCCGGTTCTCGTCCGCCGGGCGCGCGAACGCCCCCTCCAGCCCGAACCGCGGCGCCGTGGTGTCGCGGGTGAGCCCGCGCGTCCCGCTGACCACCACCCTGACGTGCGTGTCGTCCGTGCGGCTGACGCTCGCGATCCGTTCGGGCGTGAGCTGCACGAAATCGCAGCGCACCGGCGACGACAGGTGCTCCCCGGCGACGCTGTCCGGCTGGTAGCGCGCCACCGCGAGTCGCACGAACGGCCAGAACGCCGTGCCGGGGTCGATCGCGATGTCCACGAACCAGAGCTTCCGCTCCGCGCTGTACTGCGGCCGGTAGCCGACCGCGAGCACGTTCCTGTCAGTGACCCCGGCGGGGAGTGGGAGAGATACAGCCGGGGTCACCGGTCGGCCGGGGCGCGGCTCGTCGTCGATGCCGGAGGCGTGCAGCAGATCGTCCAGCTGCAGGGTCTTCAGCGGCCGGGCGGCCACGGGGGCGCTCAGCCAGATCGGGTCGCCGCCCCACTGGCTCACGTACGGGAAGCCGGTGCCTGGGTCGTCGGCCGGTTCGCCGAAGGCGTCGTTCCCGTTGGCCGCGAGCAGCACCGCGAGCAGCTCGCCCTCCCCGCTGGAGTACCACGGGCGCTTCAGGTAGATGCGCACCCCGGCCTGCCTGGTGACGCGCCGCGCCATCGGCTGCTCGGGTTCGACGCCCTCGTTCCAGCGGAACAGCGGAAGCACCGAGTGGATGAGCGGAGCGGCAGGGCGCGCGCTCGACGGCACGGAGACCTCCACCGTCTCCCCGATCACGCTCGCGCCGTCGTCCAGCGGGTTCGCCGGATCGCCGCGCAGCAGTTCGGTCGCGAAATACTCGCGGAACCGCGTCGCCGCCCGGAAGAAGTACGAGACGCGGCGGTGCTTGGTGTCCGCGAACCGGTGCGTGGACTCGTGGGTGCGCAGCGGACCGTATCCGGGGAGCGTCACGACCGCGTCGTGCCCGGCGAGCACCGCCACCTGCTCGTCGGAGACGATGGCCGTCGTGAAAGCGATGGCGTCGGTGTGGCTGGTGGACGGCGCATCCTGAGCGATGTCGTCGACCGGCTCGTCCCACGACGCCTGCGCGGTGATGCTGTCCGTGCTCTGCCCGTCGACGTCGACCCCGCCGAACAGGAACGCGGAGGTGTCCCCCGGCACCCGGAAGGCGTGCAGCACGGTCGGCCGCGGTGCGACGAGCGGGCGGGGCACGGCGTGCACGAAGGTGAGATCCTCGAACGGGGTCAGCCCCCACAGCCAGCCGTCGACAGCGGCTTCGCGCACCTCCGGCGTCTGCTGAAGCACGGCGGCGAAGCTACGCCAGACCCCAAGCCAGTCGAGCCGGGAGCGCACGAGGCTGCTCGCCAGCCGCGCCCGCTGCACGTCGCCCGGCGGAAGCACGAACCGGATGCGGCCGCCCGCGACGGCGGAGTCGAGCACGTCGCCGCCCTCCAGCGACAGCAGGAACGGCTTCCGCTCCGGCCAATCGCCCCGGTATGCCGCGGTGAACCCCTCCGTGCCGAACGGGAAGCGGATGGTCCTGCCCGCACCCGCCTCGGGGAACACGAGACTGACGCCGTCGGCCAGCGGGTCCGGCAGGTACGGCAGCTCCAGCTCGTCGACGTCGTGCACCACGTACTGCCCGGGAGCGGGCGCGTCCCCCGGTCGCAGGCGCAGCCGCTCGACCGCCGGGTCGGGATCGGGGAGCTCCCCCGGCCGGAGGGCAAGCATCCTGAGCCCGTTGGCCGGGGAGGGCACGGGCTGGCTTCCGTCCGCTTCGAGGGTCTGACTGAGCAGCGCCATGCCCGGTTGCTGGATGCGCGCGCCGACCGTGGAGAGGTCGGCCACGTCCACGTCGAAGAAGCTGCCGTTCTCGCGGAGGATCGCGGCGAGCGCCTCCCGTTGCGCTGCAGCACGCTGCGCCGCGGTCTGGCCGTCGCCGATGGCCGCGTCGAACTCGCCGTGCTGCTCCGCCTGGATCTGGCTGGTCTTCGGCGCAGCCAGGTGGCGTTCGGTGTCTGCGCCGTAGCCGTGTGCGGCGTCGACGCTCGCCGCGTATGCCGCAGGCTCCGTCACAGTGATCGCGAGCGTCTCCGGATCCTGGGTCACGCCGGAGCGCACCACGAGCACACGCAGAGACTCCCCCTCCGTGAAGCGGCGGCGCGGCACCAGGGCCGGAGACGGGACGGGGTCCCAGCGCAGGAACGGGACGAGCGGGGTCACCTTCTTCATCGCGGCGCGGAGCGCTGCGGCGACCACGGCGGGGTCGAGCGCGACACCGGCCCCGCCCTGGAACTCGGGCTGACCGGTGAGCTGGGCGGCGGCGACGGCGGCGAGCCGCGACGGGTCGCGCGTGATCGTCGGCTCGGCGAACGGGATCGCGGGGTCGACGACGGCCGCGGCGAAGGCTGCATCCACGAGGCTGCGGCGGTCGGCGGCTCGGCCGAAGGCGGCCGGGCCGCGCGCCGCCTGCCCGACCGCGGCCGGGCCGGCCTGCGCCGTCGCCCGCACGCGTCCGAGCAGCCCGTCGATCACCGCACTCGGCACGGTGCCGGTGGGCGCGACCGCGAACACTCCGCGCAGGGTCTCCGCCGCATCCGGTTGCCTGTCGTCGGGCCGGATGTTCTCCTCGGTCGTGAGCGCGGCGTCCTCCACCGCGAGCCGCGCCTCGTGCAGCGCGGCCGTCCCGTCGCGCAGCCCGGACAGCACAGGCCCGATCGTCGCGCCCGGTGCGTCGAAGAGCGGAGGCGGCACCGTCTGCAGCCCGGCGAGCAGCACCTCCGGGGGCGGTCCAGGCGGAAGCGGCTGCGGGTTGAGCTCGTCGGCGCGGGTGTTGCCGGCGAGGTCGACCTGCCAGGCGCGGAACGCGTACGACCGCCCGAACCGCAGCCGCGGCAGCGTTCCGGGGGCCACCCGGTTGACGAAGCGCAGTGGATGCGTCGGGTCCGGCACGTCGTCCGGCACGTCCTCGACCACCTCTACCGTCTGCTCGCGTCCGTCGATCACCTGCTGCTCGTTGCGCACGCGCTTGCCCGGCCGAGGAGCGGACAGACTCCACCCCTCCCAGCCGAACACCGCTTCGTGCACGTTCACCGGGTTGGCCGGATCCCCCGGCGTCTGGTTGGCCGCCGTCCCCTGGATGAAGCCCTGCTCGGGGAGCGCCGTGAACACCGGGGTGTACGTGCCGTCGTCGTGGCGGGCGTCGATGTCGGCGAGCCGGGCGTGCAGCGACGACCAGGTGCGCACGGTGTCGTCCCAGACCTCCACGCGCATCCCGCGGGTGACCTGCTCGGTGAACAGGTCGGGCACGGCCGTGGTCTCCAGGGCGGCCTGGTGCGCCAGCTGGTCTTTCGCGCTCTGGGCCTCCTCCGCGCGGGAGACGGTGAGCCCGCTCGCGCGCATCGCAGGGGTGGCGGCGTTGACCGGGTCGTCGTTGTCCTGCACGTTCAACAGCCGGGGCAGCGTCCAGAGGAACCGCTCCGTCTTGAGCGCTGTGCCGTCGGCGTCGAGGTCGAGCACCGAGAACAGGCTGTCGTCGCCGATGGCGAGCGATCCGTCGATCCAGTCGCCGGTCTGCGCGACGGTCACGAACGTGCCGTCGCCGAGGGCGCGGACGAACACGTGCGTCGGGCGGTACGCCGCCGCGTTCCCGCCGACCGTCAGCACCGCGGACAGCCAGCGCGACGAGAGCAGCCTCGCCGGGTCTGTCACCCGCAGGTCGATCACCAGCCCGGTCTTCCTCAGCAGCGCTGGGTGGTCGCCGATCGTGCCGACCCGCTCGTGGAACTCCGTGCCCTGCCGAGGGAGACCGACCGGCTGGGTGTCCGGCACCTCCTGATACGGCTGCGCGGACTCGGGTCGCTCGTAGTACCGCCTGGCCCGGTGCAGCTCGCCGAGTGCGCGCAGGAACCAGTCCTCGTTGGCGGCGATCCTCCGCGAGATCTCCTGCGGCTCCGCGTCGGTCTCGATCGACTCGTCCAGGAACGCCGTCAGCCTGGCCTCGTCGAACTCGGGCCTGCGGCGGTCGTCGCCTCCGTGCACCGGCCAGCGCTGCGCCATCCCGAGCGCCTGCTGGGCCAGTGGATGCGCGGACGGCGCGGGTGGGCTCGTCGGGTCGGACAGCACCGTCGCCAGGTGCACCAGCTTGCCGATGTCGTGCACCGACCGCGCGGAGAACCCGCGCCACCTGTTCTGGTCGAGCCGAGGGACGGGGTTGCCTCTCACCGGGGTGTCCGGAGGGAAGATCGTGTCCCAGACGCCCGCATCCGGCGCGAGTGCCGCGGTGGTCGCGACGGTGCAGTCGATGGCGCCTGCGTCGTCGGCGAGCTCGATCGTGAGCCCGTCGAGCACCTGCGCCGCCCAGTGCGGGAACAGCGCGAACGTGTCCAGCCTGGCGGTCGCGGCATCCGGCACCAGCTTCGGGCTGACGAACACCGAGACGTGGGCGTCGGCGTCTGGCCTCGTCGACCGAGGGAGCACGGTCGTCATGAATGTCTCGGTGCTCATGCCGGCACCCCTTCCGCGCCGAATGCTTCGCAATAGTCGCTCCACGCCGGCGATGTGCCGTCCGGCTCGCACATCACCTCGCGGAAACTCGGGTCTCCGTTCGAGCCGGCGAACTGCCGTTCGGCGCTGATCTGCACGGAGGCGGAGAAGAACAGCACCTTCACCTGCACCGTGATCGTCGCCCGGCCGATCATCTTGCCGGTGTTGAACTGGTACACGAGCTCCATGTAGAGCTCGATCGACGCGGAGATGAGGCCGAGCACATCCACTTCGCCGCGCAGCCGGAAGTAGCCGGTGAGCGAGCCGGCGTCCGCCTCCAACCGGATGTAGATGCCGATCATCGCCGAGATGGACCCGGAGGCGACGCCCAGGTCGACGGCGAGGCACGCCCCGGCCTCCAGCCCGATCTCCAGGATCTCCAGCTTCTTCGGCCCGATGCGCATCCCGAACCAGCCCCCGCCGCCGAGGAACACGACGGCGAGCGTGAACGGCCGCTCCCTGGTGCAGAAGTTGAACCCGACGGTGACGCTCTTGCCGAGGAACGGCACCTGCACGTCGGCGCCGAGCGACATGTTCGACAGGTTGAAGACGCCGATGGCCACGTTCGGCAGCGCGAGGGTGAAGCCAGCGCTCAGGCCGGACGGCGACACGTCCAGGAACGGCGGATCGGAGAACCCGTCGAACGGGATCAGCTCCTTGATCACCTCCACGAACGAGAGCAGGCCGACGAACTTCAGGTCGCCGAGCACCACATCCACGTCCGTCTTGCCGTTCGAGCCCGCCTTGAACGACATGTGCTCGAACGGCACCCGGATGAGCGGGGCGCCCGGCAGCAGGTTCAGCTGGAAGTCGCGCAGCTCGGCGAGCACGTCCACCGTGACGTCGCCCGTCGCGCTCGCCCGGCCGTCGATGGCGATCACCAGGCTGTCCTTCTGCAGGCTCAGGATGGGGTCTCCCGCCGGCCACGACCGCATCTCCGGCTTCCACTCGAACCGGAAGCGCACCTGCGGACTGTCGGAGGCGAGGCCGCGGAGGAAGTCGATGGCCTTGAGCGCAGCATCCACGTCGGCGACGATCGGGTCGATGGCCTTCTTCAGCGACGCCAGCTGGTTGGCGGCGAACACCGGGAGGCCGCCGATGGCGAGCACCCCGTCGAGGGCGGCGCCGAGCTGCCCGATGGCCCCTTGCAACTCAGCGGGCGTGACGGTCGGCGGCGACGCCACCGCTCCGGCGAGCTGGCCGGGGAACGCGGTCACGAGCGACACGATGGTGTTCTTCGACGCGAGCACGCTGTCCCGGATCGCTGTGGCCTTCGCCACCGCGTCCTGCGAGCGATCGGCCGCCTTGTCGACGGCGAGCTGCGCATCCCGCACGGCCTGCTCGACCGCATCCCGCAGCCGCTGCACGTCGTCGAGGAAGCCCTCGATCAGCTGCACCGCCTGCGAGACGACCTTCGGCAGGGCGAGCGGCTCCCCGGTGACCGCCTCGATCACGTCGACCAGATCGACCAGCCCGAACAGCTTGGGCAGCGCGCCCTTGAGGTAGTCGACGGGGTTGAAGTCGAGGTCGATGGCGTTGTCGATGTCGCCGACCGGGCCGGACAGCGCAGAGACGCCGCGGATCGGCAGGTTCGGCGCGACGAACCCGCCGCCCTTGTCCGTGCCGCTGGTCGAGCCGGCCCCGCCGAACGACAGCGAGGGCAACGGGATGCCGTGCGCGGTGAGGTCGGGGAAGTCCGCTGCCGTGATGGTGCCGTCATCGGCCAGCACGTTCGCCCAGACCTGACCCGGGTTGCCGGCGTCCAGCCCGGTGGAGAGGAACTGCTTGGCGTACGAGACCGGCAGGCTCGGCGTGGCGGACAGGTGCTGCACGGCGGGGAGCACCACGTCGGCGGAGCTCATCGTCGGGGTCGACGAGCCGACCACGGGGGTGCCGAGCAGCCGGACGGTCTGCGTCTCCGCCTGCGCGTCCCCCGCTCCGGTGGACGGGCGCGGCGCGAACGCGATCCGCTGTCCGTGCGCCGCCACCTCCCTGTCCGGGTCGGTGTCGTATTTGGCGTGGATGACCGTGGCGAAGTCGGGCGGCTGCACGGACTCGCTCACCCACAGCATCGGGAAGCTCAGCCGGATCGGCTGCGTGTCCCTGTCGACGGTGTTCACCACCCAGCGGAACCGCTGCCCGCCGATGGTCGGCCAGAACGACGAGTTCTCCAGCGGGCCTGGGTCGTCGATCACCGGGGTGACGGACGGCTGCAGCTCGATGGAGGCGAACGGGAAGTCCCGCTGTCCGGCGTAGCTGCGCGTGCGCTCCAGCAGCACGATGAACTTGCGCTGGTACAACCCGGCGTACGACCCGCCGCTCGCCGCCTTCATCTTCCGCTCGGTGACCTTGATCAGCGCCGCCTTGTGTCCGAGCGGGAACAGGTATCCCGGATATGCGACGCGCACGTACTGGTCCCGGCCGAACGGAGCCTGGTGGTCCCAGGCGAGCACCGAGGCGAGACCGGCGAGCGAGTATGGCAGGGTGGGCCAGGCGCCGTGCAGGTCGAGGGTTGCGCCGAGCCCGGACAGCCATAGCGCCTTCGCCCCGACCGGGAGAGGGTCGATGCGGCTTCGCCGGTTCTTCGCCAGCCACGACTCGGAGGTCTGCCGCACCAGCCGGTGCCGGTCGGCGGCGTTCAGCGACGCCCGGAACGGCGCATCGCCGCCGAGCGGGGGGACCGTGAACGCGCCTCCCGCCTGGTCGATGGCCGCCGACTGCCACTGCGCGGCGGTGACGCTGTCCCTGTCGCGCGTCCAGATCGCGCGCACCACCCGGTGGTCGGCGTCCCGCTCATCCGGTGCTGCCGGATCGTCGGAGGCGACCCCGAGCCGCGAGTGCCACAACTCGACGAACCCGGGAGCCGTCGCGCTCGGCACGGGGGCGACCGCGTGCGCCCAGCGGCCGTCTGCGGTGGGCGAGATCATCAGCCGGAACGGCGCCTCGATCGCAGTCTGCCCGCGATCCGGCTTGTCGCTGAGGATGGGGCGGGTGCGCGGGAGGTTCCCGAAGCCGCCGCCCAGGATCGGGCCGTCCAGGATCGGTCCGCGCGGCACGGCATCGACCAGGTCGCCGTCGAGCCCGCCGAGCTTCACGCCGTCGGACACCACCGGCCGGACGGCGGACAGGGATGCGCGCACCTGCCCGAGCGCCTTCGCGTTCGACACGAGGTTGTCGAGCGTGACGGGACCGGCGACCTTCCGCTGCTGGGCGGCGGTCACCGTCTCCAGGACCACCCCGCCGCCGGTGAGCGTGGCGACGATCCCCTTCCCGACGACGACGCGCTGCTCGAACCCGCCCGCCTTCGCTCCAGCGCCCTGCTGGGCGGCGGCCGGGTTGTCTCCCGGGTTCCACGGGGCCGGCGCCGTTCCTGACGGCGCGGCCAGGGGATGCAGTACAGGCTCGAGCCGGGTGATCGCGGCCAGGATGCCCTCCGACGTGAACGGGATGCTCTCGTCGTCCGGAATCGCGAACACCAGCCGCGACCCGCGCGCCGGACGGTGCCCGACGATCGGATGCACGGTCGCGCCCGGCGGGGACGGCGTCGCCGGGTCGGCGATCGGCTTCCCGGTGACGGGATCGACGATGAGCGCCGGCGGACCGGTGGGCGCCTCGTAGAGCGCCTCCTCGTGCAGGTGCTGGAACGCGAAGTCGACCGTCATGGTGGACGGGCGGGCGGCGTCGGGGGCGCCGGGGGCGGGCGTTGGCGTCGGCGTTGGCGTGATGGTCGGGTTGGCGCCCTCGGTGAGGGTGCATCCGGTGAAGGTGACGGTGAGGGCGAGCAGATCCTCCGGGCGAATCAGGTCGGCGACGATGTCTGTGCTCGCCGCGAGGTCCGGCCCCCCGAACGCGATCCCCGGCTGGCCGACCCTCCTCCACGACGCGGCGAAGCGGAGGGTGGGGGTGATGGTGGCCGGGGGCGCCTCGGGTTCGGCTTTCGCCGGCGCCCGCCGGCCGCGCGCGGCGCCGGCTTTCGCGGTCCCGGGGTCCGCCGCTGCTGTCGAGCGTTTCGCGGACCCGGCCGCTGCTGTCGGTGCGGCCCCTGCGCCGCCCGTCGCGCGTTGTCTGTCCTGCCGTTTTCTGTTGTTCTGCCCTGCAGACATGGGCTCACCGTTCTCATCGAAAGTCTTGGAAAGTCTTCGAGAGCAGGGTGTCCGCTTCAGCCCGGCGACTGGAACGATGCCGTTGACGGAGAAAGTATGCTCCGTCACCCACCGTCTGCGCCAGAGTTTTCTGAGATTTCTTCGACTGGCGCCGGTTCGCTGCGTGCATCCTGCTGTCGTGCATCCTGCTGTCGTGCATCCTGCTGTCGTGCGCCGCCGGACCCGGCACTGTGCCGTGTCCGGCGACCGCCCAGCTGCGGGAGTCTGCCACTGCCCGCAGCGTGACGTTTCAGTACGCGGCCTCCCGGTCGCGCCCTTCCGGCGGATGCACCCGTTCGTCGGTGTCTCCGTCGTTCCTGTCGAGGTCGCCGAGCGGCGTCAGTTCCCCCGGTTCGTCGCGGACCGCATCCCGTGGCACGGCCCGCTCGTCGGCGTCCGCGTCGTCGTCGATCCGGTCGATGTCACCGAGCGGCGCAAGCTCCCCCGGTTCGTCCCGGACCGCATCCCGAGGCACCGCCCGCTCGTCGTTGTCGTCCGCCCTGTCCAGCTCGGCGAACGGTCCGACGTCTTTCGCGTCGTACGCATCGTGCCGCGGGTTCGCCCGCTCGTCGACGTCCCCGTCCGTCCGGCCGACGTCGCCCCACGGCAGCACTTCGTGCTCCATGAGCGTCAGACCGTCTGCAGTGCGGTGATCTGGGCGAGGTTGTTCGGCCCGCCCGCGTTGGTCGCCCGGTACTGCAGCCGCTTCCCCGTCCCCATCGCCGCGGTGGCGACGGCGAGGATGTTCGACCGTTCCGCATCGGTGTCGGCCCAGATGCGCCTCCACCCGACGCGTCCCAGCTCATGGCTGAAGTCGATCCAGGAGCTGCCTCCCCCGGTGAAGACGTTGTTGATGACGGCTGTATATCCCTGAACCCAATGACTGTCGTCCCACGCTGACATGGCACGCCTCCAGATGGCTTTGTTTCCGCGTTCCTTCGAGCAGGGTCGCACTCACCCCTCGACGGCCGGCAGAAGGCCGTGACGCGCCCGATTATGCTCCTCTCCACACACGACACGCCAGACGAATGTGAGAGAAACTCTAAATAAGGTGGACGGGATGGTCCACCGGGCGCGTGCGCCGGAGAGCGGTAGCGTCGGATTATGCGCACCGCCGATATCGTCACCGTCGAGACGACCCTCGGGCCCGGGCGGCTCACTGTGTCCGCCGCGGCCGCCATCGATGCGTCTGCCGCGGGGGCAACGTCCGCCGAGTCCGGCCCGTCCGCCGCCGCTGCCGCTCCACGCCCGCGGGCGGTCCTCTGGCTCGGCCACGGAGCAGGCGGAGGCATCGACGCGGTCGACCTCGCCGCCCTGGCCGCCGCCCTTCCGGCCCTCGGGATCACGGTCGTCCGCTACGAGCAGCCGTGGCGCGTCGCCGGCAAACGCGTCGCCTCCCGCCCCGCCGCCCTCGACACCGCCTGGCTCGAAACCGCTTCCGCCGTCGAGAGGATCGCCGACGGCCTGCCCATCCTGGTGGGCGGCCGCAGCGCCGGTGCCCGCGTGGCCTGCCGCACCGCCGCATCCACCGAGGCCGCCGCCGTGGTCTGCCTGGCGTTCCCGCTGCATCCACCGGGCCGGCCAGACACGAGCAGGTTGGACGAACTGCTCACCTCTGACGTGCCCGTGCTGGTGCTGCAGGGCGAGCGCGACACGTTCGGCACCGCGGCCACCGTCGCCGCCGAGACCGAGGGACGCCCGAGCGTCCGGGTGGTCCCGGTACCCGGCGCCGACCACGGGATGCGGGTGCTCGCGTCGTCCCCGTTCCCGGCCGCGGCGGTGCGGGAGCTGCTGGTGTCTCAGATGGCGGCGTTCGTGGACGGGGTGGTGTGAGATGGCGCGCGCAACCGGAACCGGCCCCACCACCGGCCCCACCCGCACCCCGCCCGCATCTCGGCGATCGTCGTCGGCACCGGTGTCGCCGGCGCGGCGACCGCGTTCTCCCTCGCCCGTCGCGGCGTCGCGGTGACCCTGGTCGATGGAGACTTCCCCGGCCAGGCGACCGCGGCGGGCGCCGGCATCATCCAGCCCTGGAGCTCGACTGCCTCCGGCCCGTTCTACGACCTGTACGCGGCGAGCGCCGACCACTACCCGGAACTCATCTCCCAGCTCGCGGCCGCGGGCGTGCACGACATCGGCTACCGCCGGTCGGGGGCGCTCATCGTCAACCGCGACGCCCACGTCCTCGACGAGATCGAGGCGCGCCTCGCCACCCGGGCACCGCAGGCGCAGTCCATCGGCGAGGTCTCCCGCATCCCGAACAGTCGCGCCCGTGAGCTGTTCCCACCCCTCGGCGACAGCTTCGACGCGCTGCACATCTCGGGCGGCGCGCGCGTCGACGGCCGTGCTCTGCGTGCTGGCCTCCTCGCCGCGGCGCGAAACCTCGGCGCGGCGATGGTGCCGGGCACCGCATCCATCGTCGCTGCGGACGCGCGCGCACCCATCGCCGCCGAGGATGCGGATGCACCCGCCGCCCCCGTGAATGCGACTGGCTGGGCCATCGAGGTCGACGGCCGCCGACTCCACGCGGAAGCCGTGGTGCTCGCCGCGGGCGCCTGGACCAACCGCCTGCTCGAACCGCTCGGCCGCCGCATCCCGGTGGAGCCCCAGCGTGGCCAGATCACGCACCTGCGCGTCGACGGTGCCGACACGCGCTCCTGGCCATCGGTGCACCCGGTGGCGAGCCACTACCTGGTCGCATTCGACGATGCGCGCGTGGTGGTCGGCGCGACCCGCGAGACCGGCTCGGGGTTCGACCCGCGGGTGACCGCGGAGGGCCAGCGTCAGGTCCTCGCGAACGCGCTCTCGGTCGCGCCCGGCCTCGCCGACGCGACCGTGATCGAGACCCGCGTCGGTCTGCGCCCGCTGGCCGACGGCGGCCTCCCGGTGGTCGGCGCCCTCCGTGGGCTGGACGGCCTCTTCGTGAACGCCGGCTTCGGCGCGGCGGGCCTGACGATGGGCCCACTGGTCGGCGAACGTCTCGCCGCCGTGCTCACGGGCGAGGTGGCCGCCCCGGCGACCGAGTTCCTGTCGCCGGTCGACGTGAGCGTGTGACGCGCACGCTGGGTTCGGCCGGCAGCTTCACCCCAACTCCCGCCGCATCACCCACCGTTGCGTCGCCCCCGAGTGCGCATCCGTCGCCTGCACCCGCGAGAACCCGTGCTTCTCGAACAGCGCGACCGTGCCCACATACCCGCTGATCACATCCACGCGCTCCCCGCCGGAGTCCACCGGGTACCCCTCGACCATCGCGGCACCGGATGCGCGTGCGTGCTCCACCGCGCCGTCCAGCAGGTCGTGCATCAGCCCGCGCTTGCGGTAGCCGCCGCGCACCACGAAGCACACGATCGACCACGGGTCGCGCTCTTCGTCGAGGTGCGGGATGGTCCGCGAGTTCATCAGCCGCCGGTACGTGGATTTCGGCGCGACGGAACACCATCCCGCCACCTCGCCGTCGAGATACACCAGCACCCCCGGCCCCGGCTCCGCCGAGCACTCGGACTTCATGTACTCGATCCGTTCGGGCATCCCGAGTCGCGCATCCCGGTACGACATGCACACGCACCCGCCACCGCCGGGCTTGCGTGGCACCATGAACGTCGCGAAGTCGTCCCAGCGCCCGGTCGCCGGCAGCACCTCTATGGACATGGCAGCACATTACCCGCCGCCACCGACATTCCCCCGGCGGGCTAGTACTCGCCCTTGATCACGAAGAACGATCCGCGGATCGTCCCGGCCAGCTTCGACTTCTGCCTGGCGAACTTGAACTTCTCGGCCAGTTCAGCGGGAACCTCCATGCCGTCGGACAGCTTGAGCCCGACGGCCCGCTTGCCCGCCTCCTCGATCGTGTACATCACGTTGATCGACAGCCCGGACTCGTAGAACACGTACGCCATCCGGATGCCGTCGACCTCGAACGCGGTCGCCTCCAGCGGCCGGGATGCGATGGTGATGTCCCGCTCCTCCTTCAGGATGCGCGTCACCCACGCGAGCGCGTCCGCCGCCTCCCCCGGCTCATCCACCGAGCCGACGGTGAAGTCGTGATCATACTTGTTATGGAAATACCGCGCCTCGTTGGCGCGAAGCCCCGCGAGCGCGTCGGCGACCGGGGAGGACTCCAAGCCGGTGGTGGAGACGGTGACGAAGTCGACGGTGTACGGCATGTGGGGCTCCTTGCGTGTGGTGCTGTGTGTGGTGCTGCGTGGGACAACGGTAGCGCGAGCCGGTGGTGGCTGGTGGATGCGCGTCGACGCCGACCACGCTCCCCACGCTGCGCTCCGCCCCCGGCCCCACTCTCCGAAGTCGGCACGCCCACCCCTAGAATCAGCGCATGTCGGACAATCCGTACCTGTCGCCGCCGAGCCCGGCCGAACGCCTCAGCTTCCCTCCGCCCGCGCCACCCCGCCCGCTCGATCCCGGTCGCGGTCTGGGGATCGCCGGATTCGTGCTGTCGTTCTTCTTCCTGCTGAACATCGTCGGACTCGTGCTCAGCATCGTCGGCCTGGTCCAGTCCAGGCGCGCGGGCAACCGCAACGGTCTCGCGGTGGCGGGGATCATCATCGCCGCGGTCGGCATCGCTGTCACCGCGCTGATCGTCGCTCTCGTCGTCCCGGCCTTCGTCGACGCGGCTCAAACCTGTGCGCGGCTGGGCGACGGCGTCCACGTCCTCGGCAACGCGACCTACACCTGCACCCCGACCTCCTTTTACGTGTCGACCCACTTCTGATGCGGCTCGACGCCGAGCTGCCCGAGCATCCGGAGCTGCCCGAGCATGCCGAGCTGGTGCAGCTACGAGCGAGGTGGGCTCAGAAGCCGGACGGGGAGACCGGGCTCGCGTACGGCCACGCTCTGGCCGCTCGCGGTCTGATGGATCGGGCCGCCGACGTCTATACGCAGCTGATCGCGAACGACTATCCGGTCGGCTATTACGAACTCGCCTGGCTCGAACATGACCGCGGGCGCCACGAGCGAGCCGAAGCGCTGCTGCAGGCGTACCTCGACACGACCGCTACGCCCGACGAGTTCGCCGACCATGTCGCCGGAGTCCTTGGATATTGGCGCTGGCACTCCCCCAACCGGATGGATGCGGAAGCGTTGCTGCGACGCGGCGCCGCTCACTACCCCTCCGCCCGCGCCGACCTCGGCCACCTGCTGAGGGCCAGGGGCGACGACCAGGAGGCGGAGGCGGTCCTCCGCGCGGGAGTTGCCGCCCGAGAACTGGACAGCTACCTCCCTTTGGCGAATCTGCTCGACGAAACGGGCCGGAGCGACGAAGCCGAGCAGCTCTACCGCGACGGCTTCGACCTCGGCGACGCCTTCTGCGCCTTCAACCTCTCCCTCCTGCTTGAGCGACAGGGATGCGATGACGAAGCCGCCGCGTGGCTGCGGAAGGCAGCAGACGGCGGGGACGCCGCCGCCGCCCGGAGGCTCGCCGGGTTGGACTAGCGGGCGCGAAGCGGTCGGCGCGTGCGCAGCCCGCGTGGCTGCATCCCGCGTCGCTGTATCCCGAGTCCCGTGTTCCGCGTCGCTGCATCCTGCTCAGAACGTCGGGACCGCAAACCCGCCCGAGAACAGCACCGCCCCCAGCCCGACCACCGCAAGCGCCACGAGCACCACGTACGCGAGCGACCGCACCCCGTCGAACGGTCGACGAGCCGACGCGGTCACTACGAGTACAGCCGCCGGTACCAGTATCAACCCGCCGAACAGCAACGCGGGCGCGACCCGAACATCCGGGGCCGGGCACGGGTATGCCAGCGCACACAGAGTGGGAACACCCTGGGCGAGCCACATGAACATCCAGGTCGCGAGCAGAATCCCGATCGCAGGCAGCATCCTCGGGACGGGACTCAGCCGAGCGGATGCACCTGGTTGCACACGACCACTCTGGCAGGTCGGCGACGAAGAGGCCACGGACTCGGCGCGAACGCGACGTCAGTCCAGCGTCCGCAGGAACTCGACACGAGGCGCGGCCGGATCTCCCGACGCGACACACAAGGCCGAGAACCGGAACACATCGCCGTCACCCGTCAGCCCTCGGCGCGAATCGCGCGGTTCCACAGCGTCCAGATCTCGTGCGCGACAGGCGCATACCTCTCGGCCGGCCCCGCGATCTCCGAATCGAACCACGTCACGAACACCTCATGGACGATGCCCACGACGCCGCTTTCCGACGTCGCATCCGGCAACCGGATGACGATCGACTGCGCTTCGGCCCTGTACTCGTCAGTATTCGTCCCGAAGTTGATGCCGATGGGATCGGACCGGAACAACACATCCTCGACCGCCGCCACAAGCTGCTCCTGGCCACGAGTAGCGAGCTCACGCTCCGCTCGGGCGGCTGCCACGCGCGGAGAGACGACCGCGTTCCAGTGCTCCTCGGTCATGTCCCCAGAGATATCCGATGAGTCGGCCACGACTCAGTTTTACACCGCGCGAACGCTCAGACGGCGCTCTCGGTCTTCCACGTTCGGGGGCTGGATCCGTCGTCGCCGAACTCGACCAGGTGGGCGTCGAGCATCTCATACGCGTCGCGCATCTCGCCCGTCACGTCGACACCCAGCTGCTCGACTTGCCGCAGGGACGGCTGGCGACCATTCGTGTGCGGACTGTATCGAGCCACAGCTTCGATCTGAGCGGCGCTCACCTCGCGAGCGAGCGCGAGCTCGAACGTGTCACTCGCGAACACCAGGAAGACGGCGGTATCGAAGTCGAAGCTCCGGAAAGGACTGAACTTCGCTGCCCTTCCCGCCCGTCGCGCACTCATCGCCTTGACCTGGATCCTCTGGCCGTCCGCATCCGTGACATCGTGCGACTTCGTCGAGTTCGGTTCGAGGACCCCACCGCGTGCGACGAAGACCACCTGCTCGGCGATGTCACCCAACGGCTTGTTGTTGGTGCGCACGAGGTCACGCCTCCGGAGTTCGGACACGATGCCGGCCTCGAGCCTCAGCAGATGCCTGACAGAGAAACCCCTGAGGTCGGGCAGTTCGTCCACCATGTGTGTGCTCCCTGAGGGTCAGACGTTGAATCGGACATACACAACCCGATGCTGCGGCATCGCATTCGCGTCCAATCCCTCCGAGCTTAGGCGGCGGTGCGGTCTTCGTGCGGATGGAAAGGCCGGCGGCAGACGCTGGTCAGACGCCTCCCTCCGCGGACCAGAGTTCCTCGGCGTCGAGCACCAGATCGATCAGCTGCCGCAGCAGAGCCCCCATCGTCGTCGACCTCAGCAGCGTGTACCTGTCGTACTCGCCCAGCGGGGCGATCGCCGCCAGCTGCCACACGGCTTCTACGGGATCGTCGGACAGCTCGATTCCGGGATCCGAGTGCGGCTCCGCGACGCGGGCGATCGCGCGGCGGACAAGCGCTTCCGCCTCGGTCCGCAGGGGTGCGAGCACCTCGGACCACTCCAGTTCCGGCAGCATCGAGAGCTCGGCCCGGGGATACGGGTCCTCGTCGACCCAGCGCTCGACCGTGAACCGCCGGGTGCCAACACCGACAATGAGCAGGTTGTCGGCGCCCGCGGCGACGCTCGCCAGGCGCGCCATCGTCCCGACCGATGCGCGCTGGTCGCCACCCCCGGCTTCGGACCCGCGCTCGATGAGGACGACGCCGAACTCGAACCCCGGTTCGTCCTCGTCGAGCAATCGCCCGACCATCCTGAGATAGCGCGGCTCGAACACCCTCAGCGGGATGGGCACGCTCGGGAACAACACGGATCCGAGCGGGAACATCGGTGAGGCGGCCATACTCCAGTGAAGCACCGCAGACGTAGAGTGAACAGGTGCCCCGACCGCGCCCCGAGATCCCAGGAGCGGGACAGGAGTCTGTCTGGGACTACCCGAGGCCGCCGCGCGTCGAGCACGTCACCGGGCCCGTCACGATCCGTCTGGGCGGGCAGCTCATCGTCGAATCCCGTGACGTCGTCCGGGTGCTCGAAACCAGCCATCCGCCGGTCTACTACATCCCGATAGCGGACTTCGCACCCGGCGCGCTGGCCGACGCCGACGGTTCGTCGTTCTGCGAGTTCAAAGGTACCGCGCGATACCTCGACGTGCGCGGTGGAGGCGAGGTGCGACCCGCGTGCGCTTGGAACTACCCGCATCCGTCGCCCGGTTTCGAACTGCTCCGGGACCGCGTCGCCGTCTACGCGCAACAGATGGACGAGTGCACGGTCGACGGCGAGGTCGTCACGCCGCAGCCCGGAGGCTTTTACGGCGGCTGGATCACGAAAGGCGTCGTTGGGCCCTTCAAAGGGGTGCCCGGGTCAGGTGGCTGGTGAACGGTGGGGATTCACACGGCGAGGCGGCTCAGACGTTGAACCGGAACTCCACAACATCCCCATCCTGCATCACGTAGTCTTTCCCCTCCATGCGCGCCTTCCCGCGCGCCCGCGCCTCCGCGACCGACCCGGCATCCACCAGGTCGTCGAAGGAGATCACCTCGGCCTTGATGAAACCCTTCTCGAAGTCCGTGTGGATCACCCCCGCCGCCTGCGGAGCCTTCCAGCCCTTGTGGATGGTCCAGGCGCGCGACTCTTTCGGGCCGGCGGTGAGGTAGGTCTGCAGGCCGAGCGTGTCGAAGCCGATGCGGGCCAGCTGGTCGAGGCCGCTCTCCGTCTGGCCAGTGGATGCGAGGAGCTCGGCAGCGTCGTCAGCGTCGAGGTCGATGAGTTCGGATTCGAGCTTCGCGTCGAGGAAGACCGCCTGAGCCGGGGCGACGAGCGCGGCGAGTTCGGCGCGGCGGGCGTCGTCGGTGAGGACCGATTCGTCCACGTTGAAGACGTAGATGAAGGGCTTCGCGGTGAGCAGGCCGAGTTCGGCGATCGGCTCGAGGTCGATCTTCGCGCTCGACAGCGGCTTGCCCTCGAAGAGGACCGCGTGCGCCGCCTGCGCCGTTTCGAGGACGACCGGTTCGAGCTTGCGGCCCTTGACCTCTTTCTCGTAGCGGGCGATCGCCTTGTCGAGGGTCTGCAGGTCGGCGAGGATCAGCTCGGTGTTGATGGTCTCCATATCGCCTGCCGCATCCACCTTGCCGGCGACATGGACCACATCCGGGTCGTCGAAGCCGCGGACCACCTGGGCGATGGCGTCGGCCTCGCGGATGTTGGCGAGGAACTTGTTGCCCAGGCCTTCGCCCTCGCTCGCGCCCTTCACGATGCCCGCGATGTCCACGAACGACACCGGAGCCGGCAGGATGCGCTCGCTGCCGAACACCTCTGCAAGCTTGTCGAGGCGCGGGTCAGGCAGGTTCACCACGCCGACGTTCGGCTCGATCGTGGCGAACGGGTAGTTCGCCGCGAGCACGGTGTTCTTGGTCAGCGCGTTGAAGAGGGTGGACTTTCCCACGTTGGGGAGTCCGACGATTGCGATAGTGAGAGCCACGATCGACCATTCTACGGGGCCGGTCGCTGCACGGGTCCGCGCCGGCGCCGCATCCGGGCACCCAGCGCCTGCGCCCGCGCCGCAGCGCCCGCCAACCCCGCCCTCAGCCCACGAGCACCGCCCGGTAGCACTTCGTGACGTACGGCAGCTCGAACGTCTCCCGCCCGGCCAGCTCCGGATGCTCGGCCGCGAGCCTGCGCAGCGACCCGATCACGGCCGCCTGGGTGTCCGCATCCTTGGTGATGAAGTAGCTGCGCGACCTGGCCAGGTCGAGCATCCCGTCGACGGTCATCGGCTGCACCCAACGCACCTCGTGCGTGTCCAGTGGGCCGAACGGGGCGCCGACCACCGGCTCCACCTCGTCGCTCGCGTACGCGGCGCCGGTGTCCATCAGCTCGCCGAGCTGCCGCACCCAGTCGACGGTCTCGTCGCGGAAGTTCCACACCAGCCCGAGCGCCCCTCCCGGCCGCAGCACGCGCGCCACCTCGGGCACGGCACGCGCCGGATCCACCCAGTGCCACGCCTGCGCGGAGAGAACCAGCCCGGCCGAATCGTCGTCCGCCGGGACGCTCTCCCCCGTCCCCAGCCGCACGCCGACGCCCGGGATCCGCTCCCCGAGCACGCGCAGCATCTCCGGCGACGGGTCGACCGCCGTGACCTCGAACCCGCGCTGCACGACGGCGGAGGTGAGCTTGCCCGTGCCGGCGCCGAGGTCGATGACCGGACCGCTCGCGTCGCCGATCAGCCACGAGACCGCCTCGGCCGGATAGCCGGGGCGCGCTGCGTCGTAGACGTCGGCGGCGAGGTCGAACGAGCGGGCGTGGGCGTCGTGGTCGTTCCGTTCGTACATGCTGCCGATGCTACGCGCGCCGCGACGGTGGATGCGCGGGTGGGCACCGCGCATCCGGCCAGTGGGTGCGCGCCCCCGCACCGCCCATCCGGCCAGTGGATGCGCACCCCACACCGCGCATCCGGCCAGTGGATGCGCACCTCACCACCGCACGCATCCGCGGCACACCGCCCGTGCATCCCGGCGGCGTCGGTGGGCCGTGCGAGCATGTTCCCGTGCCACTGGACTTCACCGCTATCGACTTCGAGACCGCGAACGGGAGTGCGGCGTCCGCCTGCTCCGTCGGGCTGATCAAGGTGCGGGACGGCAAGGTGGTCGACCGGGTGGGGTGGCTGATCCAGCCGCCGATGGGACACGACTTCTTCCAGGAGTGGAACACGCGCATCCACGGCATCCGCGCCGAGGACGTCGTCGGCGCCGCCGGGTGGATCGACCAGCTTCCCGACCTGATCGCGTTCGCGGAGGACGACTACCTCGTCGCCCACAACGCCGGTTTCGACATGGGCGTGATCCGAGCAGCGTGCACCGCCACCGCCGTCGCCTGCCCCGACTACAGCTACCTCTGCAGCCTGCAGGTCGCCCGCAGGACGTACACGCTCGACTCCTACCGCCTCCCGGTCGCCGCGATGGCCGCCGGATTCGAGGACTTCCACCACCACGACGCCCTCGCCGACGCCGAAGCGTGCGCCGCGATCATCGTGCACGCCGCCCGCCGTCACGGAGCGGCCACCATCGACGAGCTCGCCGCGAGCACGGGCTCCCGCCTCGGCCGGATCGGCACCCCGCAGGCCGCCTGACCCTGCCGCGCCGGCCCGCTGGTGCTAGTGTCGGATCAACCCATTTGTCCTGACATGATCGAGGTTTCGGTGCCCCAGAGCGACGGCTCCCTCCCGCAGCACCTCTTCATGGACCTCGACCACGCCGGCCCCGTTCCGCTCTACTTCCAGGTGGCCACGCGGATCGAGAACGCCATCGTCGACGGCGAACTGCCCCCGGGATCCCGGCTGGAGAACGAGATCGCGCTCGGCGAGCGCCTCGGCCTGTCACGGCCCACCGTCCGCCGCGCCATCCAGGAACTGGTCGACAAAGGTCTCGTCGTACGCCGCCGCGGCATCGGCACCCAGGTCGTGCACGGCCCGGTCACCCGGAAAGTGGAGCTGACCAGCCTCTACGACGACCTCGCCCGCGATGGCAAGCACCCGGAGACCACCCTGCTGCTGCACGAGGTCATCCCGGCAGGCACCCGGATCGGGGAACTCCTCAACCTCGACGTGTCCAGTCCCGTCCTGCACCTGCGCAGGGTGCGCAGCGCCGACGGCGTGCCCGTCGGCGTGCTCGAGAACTACCTGCCGTCCGACTTCGTCGACATCACCGAGGCCGACCTGGCCGCGCACGGCCTCTACCAGCTGATGCGCGGGCGCGGCACCACCATGCGCGTCGCCCGCCAGCGGATCGGCGCGCGCCGCGCCTCCGCAGAGGAGAGTGCGCTGCTGGAGATCGACGAGGGCGGACCGGTGCTCAGCATGGACCGCACCGCCTACGACAACTCCGGCAGGGCCGTCGAGTTCGGCCACCACTGCTACCGCCCCGACCTCTACTCCTTCGAGATCACCCTCGTCGACAAGTAGGCCGTCGGCCTGCGGCGTCCGGCCTCCAGCCCTCCGGCCCTCCCGCACCCGGCCACCCTGCCCCATCCGGCCGGCCTGCCCCATCCGGCCTCCGGCCACCCCCGCCCCGCCGCCGAGATGCCACTAACTGTCGCGAAACGCCCGGGATGCGCGACAGATACTGGCATCTCGTCCGCGCGCCCGATTTCCCTAACAGCCAGCATATTTATCCGCAGTGGTATACATCTGACCACTCCCTTGCTAACACTTCAGAACTGACGTAATAATGTCCTGACAAAGCACCACAACGCAAGGGAGCGCCCGTGTCAGAACCAACAACGTCCACCGCATCGCCCAGAGCAGGGGGCGGGATGCCGTCGCCGAGCCGCCGCTATCTCCGCACCGTGACCGTCCTGTCCACCTTCGGCGGCCTGCTGTTCGGTTACGACACCGGGGTCATCAGCGGCGCCCTGCCGTTCATGCGGTTCGCCGACGCCGCGCTCACGCCACTGCAGGAGGGCATCGTCGTGTCGTCGCTCCTCGTCGGTGCCGCGCTCGGATCGTTCGCCGGAGGCCGCATCGTCGACCGCAGAGGCCGGCGCACGCTTCTCCTCTGGCTGGCCGTGGTGTTCTTCGTCGCGGCGGTCGGCTGCGCGGTCGCGCCGAGCATCGCCGTCCTGGTCACCGCGCGCTTCGTCGTCGGCATCGCAGTCGGCGGCGCGTCCGTCACCGTCCCGCTCTATCTGGCCGAGATGTCGCCCGCCGCGCGCCGGGGCCGGCTGGTCACCCAGAACGAGCTGATGATCGTCAGCGGCCAGCTCGCCGCGTTCACCGTCAACGCGCTGATCGCGTCCCTCTTCCCCGGCAACGACGGCGTCTGGCGCTGGATGCTCGCCGTCGCGTCCATCCCCGCCGTCATCCTCTACTTCGGGATGCTCGTGCTCCCGGAGAGCCCGCGCTGGCTCATCCTGCACGGCCGTTTCGCCGAGGGACTGGCCGCCCTGCGTCGCGTCCGCGAGCAGGACGAGGCGTCGGCCGAGTTCGACGAGATCCAGGCGCACGCCGCACCGCAGAACCCGGGCACCGCTCCCGAGCGCTCCGCGTTCTCCGAGTTGGCCGTGCCGTGGGTGCGCCGCATCTTCCTGATCGGCATCGGCGTCGCGATGGTTCAGCAGCTCACCGGCGTCAACTCGATCATGTACTACGGCGTGCAGATCCTGCAGCTCGCCGGCTTCGACCAGCAGGCCGCGCTGGTCGGCCAGATCGCGAACGGCGTCATCTCGGTGCTCGCCACGTTCGTCGGCATCTGGCTCCTCGACAAGGTCGGGCGCCGCCCGATGCTGCTCACCGGACTCGTCGGCACGACCGTCTCGCTCCTCCTGGTCGGCGTCTTCTCGAGCACACTGGACGGCTCCCCCGCCCTTCCGTTCGTAGTTCTCGGTCTCACGATCACTTTCCTGGCGTTCCAGCAGGGCGCCGTGTCGCCGGTCACCTGGCTGATGCTGGCCGAGATCTTCCCCGCGCGCATCCGGGGCTTCGCCTTCGGCCTGGCCGCGCTGGTGCTCTGGCTGACGAACTTCGTGGTCGGCTTCCTGTTTCCGCAGCTGGTGGATGCGCTGGGCATCTCGACCACGTTCTTCCTGTTCTTCGCGGTGGGCATCGGCGGTGTCGTCTTCGTGAAGCTCTGCCTTCCGGAGACCCGCGGCCGCTCGCTCGAAGCCCTCGAACGCGACTTCCAGCTCCGGCGCTGAGTAGCACGAACGCCGAGCAGCACGAACGCCGAGCAGCACGAACGCCGAGCAGCACGAACGCCGAGCAGCACGAACGCCGAGCAGCACGAAACCAGGAACTGCCGCGCATCCCCCTGGATGCGCGGCAGTTACTGGTTTCTCGGTGCTGGGCCGCCTAGGCGTAGAACGCGGGGCGCGTCACGTAGCTGACCTCGACCCGCTTCCCGGAGGCCTGCGCGGACACGCCCGCTTCGCAGACGGCTGCGGCGAGGTAGCCGTCCCAGGCGCTCGGTCCGTCGATCGTGCCGCGGCGCACCGCATCCACCCACCGCTGCACCTCGGTGTCGTACGCGCGGGCGAACCGCGTCGTGTACGACAGGTGCTCGGCCTGCCGGAACGCTCCGTCCACGTACCGGGCGATGCCCGACGTGCGGCCGATCTCCGCGACGCTGCGCTCGAACACGGCATCCGTGGTCACCTGGTAGCCGAACTGGATGTTGACGCTGATCTCCACGTCCGCCAGCACACCGGATGCGGTCTCCAACAGCACCAGTTGCGGTTCACGCAGTCCCTCGGGAGCGAGAGAGTTCCGCCGCGGCTTCCGCACCTCGACGGCCGCGATCGGCTCGCCCACCAGCCACGGCACGACGTCGATCTCGTGCACCACGGAGTCGGTGATCAGCATGGTCTCGGTGTACCCGGGAGGTGTCGACGGGTTGCGGTGCGCGCAGTGCAGCGCGAGCAGAGCGCCGGCGTCGCCGGAGTCGATGAGGGCCTTCAGCTGCAGGTACTCCTCGTCGAATCGCCGCATGAACCCCACCTGGATGCGCGGACGGTCCGTCTTCTGCTCGGCCTCCAGGATGCGCAGCGACGATTCGGAGTCCGGCGTCAGCGGCTTCTCGCACAGGATGTCCACCCCGGCGTCGAGCGCGGGCAGCAGCACTGATTCGTGGAACGGTCCGGGCGTCGCGATGATGACGGCGTCGATGTCGTCGTGTTCGAGGGCGTCTTCGATGCGGCTGCGCGTGACGGCACCGGGCGCTCCCGCCGCGGCGGCCGCCGCCCGGGTGGCGTCCGGCTCGACGACGGCTGCGACCTCGGCGCCGGTGATGCGCCCGGCGATGCGGCTGATGTGGTCGGAGCCCATGATCCCGGCGCCGACGACGGCGATGCGGAGCGGTTCTGTGGTCATGCTGATCTCTTTCGGTGGTGCGGTGAGCGGTGTGGGTCGAGCGTGCGCACGTTCGGGCGTGTGGGCGGCGTCAGTCCTGCCTGGCGTGCCGCGTGCATCCGAAGATGTGCTCGCGGGTGCGCTTCGCGATCGGATACGGACGCTCGCTGTCGGTGCCGTACATGTCTTGCTCGACGATGGCGAAGATGTTCTGGTCGATGGCGCTGACGGCTTCGATGATCGGCGCGAAGTCGGGCACGCCGGCCGGCGGCTCCGTCATGACCCCGCGGGCGACCGCCGTGGCGAACGGGACGTCGTTCTTCAGCACGTCGGCGAGGATGTCGGTGTCCACCTGCTTGAGGTGCAGGTAGCCGATGCGCTCCGGATACGCCCGGATGAGTTTCAGGTTGTCGCCGAGGTAGTAGGAGAAGTGCCCGGTGTCGAGGCACAGGTTCGTGTACGCGGCGTCGGTCTCCGTGAGGAACCGCTCGACCTCGCCGTACGTTCCGACGTGACTGTCGGCGTGCGAGTGGAACTGCTGGTGCATCCCGAACTCTTCCAGGAGCGCCTTGCCGAGCTTGTCGTGGCCGGCGGCGAGCTTCGCCCACTGCTCGTCGTCGAGCGTGCGGTTCTCGAGGACCTCCTCGGTGGCGTCGCTGCGCCACAGATCCGGGATCACGACGAGGTGCTCCGCGCCGAGCGCGGTGGCGAGTCCGGCGACCTGCAGCGCCTGGTCCCACGCCCGCTGCCACTGGTCCTCCCCCTTGTGGAAGCCGGTGAACACCGTTCCGGCGGAAAGCTTCAGTCCGCGCGAGCCGAGTTCGTCCTCCAGCTGGTGCGGGTCGGTGGGCAGGTAGCCGTACGGCCCGAGCTCGATCCAGGTGTAGCCGGAGGCGACCACCTCGTCGAGGAAGCGCTGCCACGGAATCTGCTTCGGGTCATCGGCGAACCAGACGCCCCACGAGTCCGGGGCGGTGCCGATCCGCAGGGCGGGGGTGCTGTCTGTCATCGTTCTCCTCGTGTTGCTTCGGGATGTTCTGGCTGCTCGGGATGTTCTGGGAGCGCCTCAGCCGACGTACGGCCGCTGCCGCGCCTTCTGCTCGTCGTACGCATCGCGCGCCGCGCGGGTGCTGTCGAGCTCGGACGCCTCCGCCACAGGCACGTCCCACCAGCCTTCGCCGTCCGGCGAAAACAGCAGGGGGTCGCTGTTGATGTGGATGAGGGTCGGCCCGCTCGCCGCCTTGGCCTGCGCGACCGCCGCCGTGAGGTCGGCGATCGCGTTCGCTCCCGGCTCGACCCGGATCACGTCGACGCCGAGGCTGGCCGCGTTCGCGGCGAGGTCGACCGGGAGTGCCGGACCGTCGTCGAACGCGTTCGCCGCGTCGTCGCGGAACCGGTACCGCGTGCCGTAGCGCTGCGATCCGACCGTGTCGCTGAGGTGCCCGATAGAGGCGTAGCCGTGGTTCTGGATGAGCACGACGATGATCTTCACGCCCTCCGCCACCGCGCTCACCAGCTCGGTGTGCATCATCAGGTACGAGCCGTCGCCGACCATCACGATCACGTCGCGGTCGCCTGCGCCACGCTTGGCGCCCATCCCTCCGGCGATCTCGTAGCCCATGCAGGAGAACGCGTACTCGACGTGGTAGCCGAGGTCGTCGCGCACCCGCCACAGCTTGTGCAGGTCGCCCGGCAGCGAGCCGGCGGCGCAGACCACCACATCCCGGGGGTCGCTCGCGGCGTTGACCGCGCCGATGATCTCGGTCTGCGACGGACGGTCGAGCCGGCGGTCGACGAAGCTCTCGTCGACCAGCGCATCCCAGACCCGCTTCTCGCGCGCGATCTCGTCGCGGTAGCCGGACGGCGTCGCGAAGCCGGCGAGCGCGTCGCGGAGGGCGACGAGCGCCTCGCGGGCGTCGGCGATCACCGGCAGCGTCGACCCGTGCTTGTACGCGTCGAAGGACGCCACGTTGACGTTGACGAAACGCACCCCGTCCCTGGCGAACGCCGTGCGGGATGCGGTGGTGAAGTCGCTGTAGCGCGTGCCGATCCCGATCACCAGGTCGGCCTGCGCGGCGAGCCGGTTGGCGGCAGACGTGCCGGTGGAGCCGATGCTGCCGAGCGACAGCGGGTGGTCCCAGGCGATCGCGCCGCCCCCGGCCTGCGTGGTGCCGACCGGGATGCCCGTCGCCTCGGCGAACGCCCGCAGCTCGGCGGCCGCGTCGGAGTAGATCACGCCTCCGCCCGCGACGATGATCGGCCGCTCGGCGGCGGCGATGGCCTCGACGGCGCGGGCGAGCGCACCGCGCTCCGGCACGGGGCGGCGCACGTGCCACTCCCGGTCGGCCAGGAACTCCAGCGGGACGTCGAGCGCCTCCGCCTGCACGTCCTCCGGCAGCGCGATGGTGACGGCGCCGGTCTCGACCGGATCGGTCAGCACCCGCATGGCGCCGAGGGCGGCGGAGAACAACTGCTCGGGGCGCACGATCCTGTCGAAGAACCGCGACAGCGGCTTGAACGCGTCGTTGACGCTCATCGAGGCGTCGTGCGGGAGTTCCAGCTGCTGCAGCACGGGGTCGGCCACGCGGGTGGCGAAGGTGTCGGACGGCAGCAGCAGCACGGGCAGCCGGTTGGTGGTGGCGAGCGCAGCCCCGGTGAGCATGTTGGTCGCGCCGGGCCCGACGGACGCCGCACAGGCGAAGGTCCCCCTCCGCCTCCGCAGGCGCGAGTATCCGACGGCTTCGTGCACCATCGCCTGCTCGTTGCGCGCCTGGTGGTACGGCATCAACGCCGGGTCCTGCACGGAATACTGCTTGAGCGCCTGCCCGATCCCCGCCACGTTGCCGTGCCCGAAGATGCCGAAGGTGCCGGCGATGGTGCGTTCGCGGTGGTCGCCGTCGACGGTCCACTGGTGGGCCAGGAACTCGACGATGGCCTGGCTCACGGTCATGCGCTTGGTGCCGCTCACAGGGCTGCTCCTTCGTTGGATGCGGGGGTGGATGCGGGGGACGCGGTGGGCTCGGGTGCGGTGGATGCGGCGCGGTCCGGCAGATACGGAAGCCGCGCATCCATCCCCTCCGCCTCCCAGGTCTGGCGCACCCACCCGTGCGCCGGGTCGTCGGTGATCAGCCAGGAGCGTTCCGCATCCGGGCCGGCCATCACGTTGAGGTAGTACAGGTCGTAGCCGGGCGCGGCGACCGCCGGACCGTGGTATCCGTGCGGCACGAGTGCGATGTCCCCGCTGCTCACGCGGGCGTCGATGGCGATCGGCCGCTCTCCCGACGAATACGTCGCGAACACGCCGAACGGCGCAGCGGTTGCCGGCGCATCCACCCCGCGCGTCACCGCCGTCTCGAAGTAGTAGATCTCTTCCAGCCGGGATTCGACGCCCGGCCGGTGCTCGTCGTGCTTGTGCGGCGGGTAGGAGGACCAGTTGCCCGCCGGCGTGATCACCTCGCAGGCGATCAGCGTGGCCGCATCCAGAGCCCCCGGCACTCCGAAGTTGTGCACCTGGCGGCTCGACTGTCCTCCGCCGCGCAGCTCGACGGGAACCGCAGACGCCGGAAGGTACGCGGCAACGCGACGCTCCGCGGCGCCCGTTGCAGCGCCCGCGCCAGCGCCCGACCCGGCGCCCGCCGCTGTCACCGCCTCGGCCACCGCGACCCGACCGTGCCCGCCGATCGTCGCCGCCGTTCCCGCGCCGAGGTAGAGCACATCCGTCGGACCGTCGAACACCGATGCGCGCCCAGCGAGCCTCTGCGTCGCCCGCTCGGCCCCCGGCTCCTCGTACTCGACCGTGAACGAGCCCGCCAGCGGCACGATCATCCGCTCCACGTCGCCCGCGGCGAGCGCGACGGTGCCGCCGTCGAGGGCGGCGACACGCAGGCCGGTGTGCTGCCACCCCGGGATGCGCGCATCCACCACCGACTCCCAGCCGTCCTCCGCGAGGTCGCCGGGGCCGTACACCCACTCACTGCCGTTGCGCATCGCTGCTCCTACTTGGTCTGCGGGAATCCGAGGTTGATGCCACCGTGGCTCGGGTCGAGCCAGCGGCTGGTGACGGCCTTCTCCCTGGTGAAGAAGTCGAAGCCGTGCACACCGTACGCTTTCGCGTCGCCGAACAGCGACTGCTTCCACCCGCCGAACGAGTAGTAGGCCACCGGCACCGGGATGGGCACGTTGATCCCGATCATGCCGACCTGCACCTCGTTCTGGAACCGGCGCGCCGCTCCCCCGTCGTTCGTGAAGATCGCCGTGCCGTTTCCGAACGCCCCGGAGTTGATCAGCTCGACCCCCTCCTCATAGCTGGCGACGCGCACCACCGACAGCACCGGGCCGAAGATCTCCTCGGTGTACACCCGGGATGTGCGGCTCACCCGGTCGATCAGTGTCGGGCCCAGCCAGAACCCGTCCGCTGCGCCGTCGACCTCGATGCCGCGACCGTCGATGACCACGTCGGCGCCATCCGCGATGGCGACGTCGATGTACGACGCGACCTTGTCGCGGTGCTCGCGCGTGATGAGCGGTCCCATGTCGCAGTTGCGGCGGCCGTCTCCCACGCGCAGGCCGGCCACGCGCTCCTTCACCTTGGCGATGAGGTCGTCGGCGACGGGTTCGACGGCCACGACGACACTGATCGCCATGCAGCGCTCGCCCGCCGACCCGAACCCGGCGTTGACCGCGGCGTCCGCGACCAGGTCGAGGTCCGCATCCGGGAGCACGAGCATGTGGTTCTTGGCGCCGCCGAGAGCCTGGACGCGCTTGCCGTTCCTGGCCGCGGTCTCGTAGATGTAACGGGCGATCGGCGTGGAGCCGACGAACGAGATGGCCTGCACCTCCGGATGTTCGAGCAGGCCGTCGACGGCGACCTTGTCGCCCTGCAGCACCGTGAAGACGCCGTCCGGCAGTCCCGCCTCGGTGAACAGCTCGGCGAGCCAGACCGCGGCCGAAGGGTCCTTCTCGCTCGGCTTGAGCACCACCGCGTTGCCGGCGGCGATGGCCACCGGCAGGAACCAGAGAGGGACCATCGCCGGGAAGTTGAACGGGCTCACGATGCCGACGACGCCGAGCGGCTGCTTGAGCGAGTACACGTCGACGCCGGTCGACACGTTCTCGGAATGCTCACCCTTGATCAGGTGCGGGAACCCGGTGGCGAGCTCGACCACCTCGAGGCCGCGGGTGATCTCGCCGAGCGCGTCGGAGACGACCTTGCCGTGCTCGCTGGTCACGATCTCCGCAAGGTCGCCCTTCCGGGCGTTCAGCAGCTCGCGGAACGCGAACATGACCTGCTGACGCCGCGCCATCGAGGTGTCTCGCCAGCCGGGGAACGCCGCGGCAGCGGAGTCGATCGCCGCGGCGACCTCCGCCTCGTCCGCCAGTCCGACGTGCGCGCTCGGCTGCCCGACCGCCGGATCGTAGACCGGCGCGAGCCGCCCGCTGGTGCTGGGCGTGCGCCGCCCGCCGATGTAGTGCGGGATGACGGGAAGCTCGGTGTCTGACATGGTGCTGGTGCTCCTTCGCGGATGGTTCGTGGCCGGACGCTGTGCCGGGGTGGTGCTTGGTGGTGCGTTGCGGCGGATGATGCTGATGCAGCGGTGCGCGGGGGTGGTGACGGTCAGTGCACGATGGCGGCCGCCCGGTCGACGGCGGACGGCACGTCGCCGTCCTCCGGGTAGAGCAGAGTGCGGCCGACGACCAGCCCCTTCACGCCGGGCAGGTCGATGGCGCCCGCCCAGGCGTCGTGCGCCGAACCCGGCTCGGCTCCCGGCACGGGGTCGCCGCCGAGCAGCAGCGTCGGCAGCGTCGTGGCCGACATCACCGCGGCCATGTCGTCGACCACCGGCAGCTTCAGCCAGCTGTATGCCGAGCTGGCTCCGAGACCGGATGCGATGGCCACCGACGTGATGACCGCATCCGTCGACAGGTCGTTGACGATCCGGCCGTCCTCCCACGCACTCATGAACGGTTCGAGCATGATCGGCAGGCGTGCGGCCGCAGCGGCGGTGACGGCGTCGGCCGAGGCGGCCAGCGTTGCCGCCGTGGCGTCGTCGGCGAGGTTGATCCGCACCAACAGCTTGGCGAAGTCGAGGCGGGCGGCGACCAGCGCATCCACGTCGTAGGCGGTGAAGCGGTCGTCCATCTCGAAGCTGGCGCCGCGCAGTCCTCCGCGGTTCATCGAGCCGACCGCGATGCGGCCGTCGAGAAGGCCGAGGACGGCCAGGTCTTCGATGATGTCCGGGGTGCCGAGCACGCCGTCGACGCCCGGGCGCTCCAGGGCGGAGGCGAGGCGCTGCAGCAGGTCGTAGCGGTCGGCCATCGCGCGCGGGTCGGAGCCGACGCCGAGCGCGCCGCGGGCCGGGTGGTCTGCGGCGACGATGAAGAGCCGCTCGTCGCCGGTGAGCAGGTCGCGGGTCTGGCGGCCGGCGAGCGCTTCGGCGATCTTCGCCGGCTCCGCCGCCCTGATCCTGCGCAGCCTGTCGAAGTCCGCAGCGCTGATCGGTCCGTCAACGGGTGCCACGGGATGCTCCCTCCAGCAGGGCGTCGACCTCCGCGGTCGTCGGCATGGCGGTCGAACACTCGCGGCGGCTGGCGACGATGGCTCCGGCGACGTTAGCGAACCGGATCACCTGTTCCAGCGGCCAGCCGGCCAGCAGCCCGTGGCAGAGCGCACCGCCGAAGCCGTCGCCCGCGCCGAGGCCGTTGACCACCTGCACGGGGAACGGCTCGACCTCGACGGTCTCCGTCCTGGTCTTCGCGAGCACGCCGCGCGGGCCCTGCTTCACCACGGCGAGGTCGAGCCCGCGATCGAGCAGCGCGTCCGCCGCCCGCTGCGGGTCGGACTCGCCGACGGCGATCTCGCACTCCTCGCGGTTTCCCACGGCGACCGTCACCTTCTCGAGCGCCTTGGACACCTCCGCGGTGGCCTCGGCGGGCGACGACCAGAACATCGGCCGGTAGTCGAGGTCGAGGACGGTCAGCGGCGCGCGGCCCCGCGCATCCCACGCCGCGTGGTGGGAGGAACGGCTCGGCTCCTTCGACAGGCCGGTGACGGTGGCCCAGAAGATGCGCGCATCCCGGATGGCGCCGAGGTCGAGCTCGGACGGCTCGATCACCAGGTCTGGCGCGATCGGCTCGCGGTAGAAGTAGAGCGGGAAGTCGTCCGGCGGGAAGATCTCGCAGAGCGTGATCGGGGTGTTGAGGCCGGGCACCGTGGAGACGAAGCGGTTGTCGACGCCGAGCCTGGCGATCTCCGCGCGCACGTAGCGGCCGAGCGGGTCTTCTCCCGTGCGCGTGACGATGGCGGAGCGGTGTCCGTGGCGGGCTGCGGCGACCGTGACGTTCGTCGCGCTGCCGCCGAGATACTTGCCGAAGGTGCTGACCTCTTCGAGGCCGACGCCGTCTTGCAGCGGATAGAGGTCGACGCCGACCCTGCCGATGGCGAGCACGTCGAAGGGCGGCTCTGCCGTGCCGACCGCGCTGTCTGTGGTGGTCATCCCTCGGTGGCTGCCCTTCGCGTTTCATGTCCTGACATAGTGACATGGACAGCCTATTCACGGCGTGCCCTGCGCGCAACCTCCCAGTGTCGGAGGCCCCTGTCACACTCGAAGCATGGACCCCATCCTCTCCCTCCTCCTCGGACTCCTCGCCGGCCTGGTCATCGGCGCGGGCGTCGGCGGGTATGCCGTCGCAACGCTGCTGCGCCGCCGCGCAGACGCCGCCGCGCCCTCCGCTCCGGTGGAAGATCCCGCGGTCGTCGCCGCGCGGCACGCGGCAGAGCTCGCGGAGCTGCGGGCGGCGGAGGCGGCGGTGCAGGCGGAGATCCGGCAGGATCTCGCGGCTACGCAGGCCACGGCGGACTCGCTGCGGGAGCAGGTCATCTCACACCAGTTGCAGTACCGAGAGCTGGTCGAGCGGCACCGCGTCGAGGCGCAGGCGCAGACCGAGCGGGAGCGCGCGGAGAGCAAGGTCCTGCAGGCGCTCGCGCCGGTGCGCGAAAGCCTGAGCGACATGCAGAAGAAGGTCGCCGAGCTCGAATCGCAGCGCAACCAGCAGCACGGCGAACTCGCGCAGCAGCTCAAGTCGGCCACGGAGTCGGAGGAGCGCCTGCGCAGCACGGCGGAGTCGCTGGCGTCCGCGCTCCGCTCCAACAGCACGCGCGGCGTCTGGGGAGAGACCCAGCTGCGCAGCGTTGTCGAGGCGGCAGGGCTCATCGAGCGCGTGGACTTCAGCGTGCAGTCGAGCATCCAGTCGGAGTCGGGCGCGGGCCGTCCGGACATGATCGTGCACCTGCCCGGCGGCAAGTCCATCGCGCTCGACGCCAAGGTGCCGTTCAACGCCTACCTGGAGGCCAGCCAGATCCCGGCGACCGCCACCGGCGCAGACGGCGCACAACGGGATGCGCTGCTCAAGCAGCACGTCAAGGCCGTCCGCGACCACATCACGGCCCTCGGCAACAAGGCGTACTGGACGGGCCTGGACTCCTCCCCCGAGCTGGTGATCGCGTTCATCCCGAGCGAGTCGCTGGTGTCGTCGGCGATGGAAGCCGACCCCTCGATCATGGAGTTCGCGTTCAGCAAGCGCGTCGCCCTCGCCTCGCCGGTCACGCTCTGGTCGGTGCTGAAGACGGTGGCGTTCAGCTGGCAGCAGGATGTGCTCACCCAGGAGGCGAAGCAGCTCTTCGATCTGAGCCGCACGCTCTACACGCGCCTGTCCACGACGGCGACGCACATCGAGAAGCTGGGCCGCTCGCTCGAACGCACGGTCAAGGACTACAACGGCTTCGTCGGCTCGTTCGAACGCCAGGTGTTCCCGGCCGCCCGCAAGCTGAACGCCCTGGACGAGTCCAAGATGATCGGCGTCCTCGAGGGCATCGAGGAGTCGCCCCGCGAGCTCACCGCCTTCGAGCTCGTCGCCGAACTCGGCGACGACGCGGACTCCGACGCTCCGGCCCTCCCCGAGCGCCGCTCCGCCTGACCCGTCTGGCTACAGCTGGTCGGCCTCGAGCCACTTGGCGGCGAGGTGGTCGGCGATCACGCGGCGGATCGTGCCCGACTTCGAGCGCAGCACGATGGACTCGGTCCGGATGATCGGGCCCTTGCGGCGGACGCCCTCCACAAGGCCGCCGTCGGTGACGCCGGTCGCGACGAAGAACGTGTTGTCGCCCTTCACCAGGTCGTCCGCGCCGTAGATGCGGTCCATGTCGAGCCCGGCCGCGATGCCGCCCGCGCGCTCCGCGTCGTCCTTCGGGGCGAGCCTGCCCTGCATGAAGCCGCCGAGCGCCTTGATCGCGCAGGCGGTGGTGATGCCCTCCGGGCTGCCGCCGATGCCGACGCACATGTCGATGCGCGACTCGTAGCGGGCCGCGTTGATGCCTCCGGCCACGTCGCCGTCGAGCATCAGCCTGGTTCCGGCGCCCGCCGCGCGGATCTCCTCGATCAGTCCATCGTGACGCGGACGGTCGAGCACCGCGACGCGCACCTCACCGACCGGCTTGCCCTTCGCTTTCGCCAGCTCCCGGATGTTGTCCCCGATCGACTGCGACAGGTCGACGACGCCGAAGCCCTCCGGCCCCGTGACGATCTTGTCCATGTAGAAGACGCTCGACGCATCCAGCATCGATCCCCGGTCGGAGACCGCGATCACCGAGAGCGCGTTCTGGCGTCCGGCGGCGGTCAGCGACGTGCCGTCGATCGGGTCGACCGCGATGTCCACCGCCGGCCCCCGGCCATTGCCGACGTGCTCCCCGTTGAACAGCATCGGCGCGTTGTCCTTCTCGCCCTCGCCGATCACGATGAGCCCGTCGAAGTTGACTGTTCCGAGGAACTTGCGCATCGCATCCACTGCCGCGCCGTCCGCCGCGTTCTTGTCACCCCGGCCGATGAAAGGGGTGGCCCGGATGGCCGCAGCCTCCGTCGCTCTGACGAGCTCCATAGCCAGGTTCCTGTCTGGATGCAGGTAGAGGGATGCGGTGTCAGTGCTGATCATGATGGGTCCTCCCGGACGGATTCGGTGCGTCGGCGTCGACGCTGCTTATCGGCGTTGCCAGTGTATCGGCGCGGCATCGCGGGGCCACGGAAAGCGCACGAACGTTCACCCGGGATGCGCGCCGGCCCCGCCGGGCGCTCCGCCCCGCGCCAGACCCCGCCGCCCGCACCCCGGGCACCGGCCGGGGCCGCTCCCGGGGGCTCGGTATGATGAGACTCGTTCGACACTTCGACTTCAAGGAGCTGTAATGCCCATCGCCACGCCGGACCAATATGCAGAAATGCTCGACAAGGCGAAGGCCGGTGGATTCGCGTATCCCGCGTTCAACGTGTCGTCGTCGCAGACGATCAACTCGGTCCTCCAGGGCCTGACGGAGGCCGGCAGCGACGGCATCATCCAGGTGACCACCGGAGGCGCCGACTACTTCGCCGGCCAGACGGTCAAGAACCGCGCAGCGGGCGCCATCGCGTTCGCCAAGTTCGCCACCGAGGTCGCGAAGAACTACCCGATCACCGTCGCGCTGCACACCGACCACTGCCCGAAGGACGCGCTCGACAGCTTCGTGCTGCCGCTCATCGCCGCCTCCGAGGAGGAGGTCCGCGCCGGACGCAACCCGATCTTCCAGTCCCACATGTGGGACGGCTCGGCCGTTCCGCTGGCCGAGAACCTCGAGATCGCGCAGGACATGATCAAGCGCACCAAGGCCATCAACGCCATCCTCGAGGTCGAGATCGGCGTCGTCGGCGGCGAAGAGGACGGCGTGCAGCACGAAGGCTCCAACGAGGCGCTCTACACGACCCTCGCCGACGTCGAGAAGGCCGTCGAGGCCCTCGGCCTGGGCGAGAACGGCCGCTACATGGCCGCCCTCACCTTCGGCAACGTGCACGGCGTGTACAAGCCGGGCAACGTCAAGCTGCGCCCCGAGTTGCTGAAGACCATCCAGGACGGACTCGCGGCCAAGTACGGGCACGGCCCGAAGCCGCTCGACCTGGTCTTCCACGGCGGCTCCGGCTCGACCGACGCCGAGATCGCCGAGGCGGTCGCCAACGGCGTCATCAAGATGAACATCGACACGGACACGCAGTACGCGTTCACCCGTTCGATCGCCGACTACATGTTCAAGAACTACGACGGCGTCCTGAAGGTCGACGGCGAGGTCGGCAACAAGAAGCTGTACGACCCGCGCGCGTGGGGCAAGGTCGCCGAGACGGCGATGGCTGCTCGCGTGATCGAGGCGACCCAGCAGCTCGGCTCCGCCGGACACTCCGGCAAGTAGGCCACCGCGGCGGCCGGGGCTCGCGCTCCGGCCGCCGTGTCATATCCAGGGAGGGCGGCCGACATGGCCGACGACGAACAGAGACCGGACGAGCGACCGCGCCCCAAATACGGCGAGCTCGCCCCCGAGGGCTGGGTGTGGCATCCACCGGCGGATGCGAACCGGCTGGACACGACGCATCCCACCGCCGAACCCGACCGCTACGGGGAGCACGGCGACGCCGGGCAGCGCACAGCGGCCGGTCAGGACCAGCGTGCCCCGCACGCCGACCGTCCGTGGTTCGGGCCGCAGAATCCTCAGAACCCCCAGGGTCAGCATCCGCAGGGTCAGCACCCGCAGAACCTCTACCCGCACCCTCAGCACCCGCAGAACGGCCAGAGCCCCCAGCTGCGCTCCGACGCGCCGCGCTGGAACATGACGGTCACCGTCGTGCTCATCGTCTTCGGCTTCTTCGGGGCGACGAACTCCATCGGCGGCCTGCTGTCCCTTCCCACCGCAATGCAGCTCATGCACACCAACGAGAACCTCGGCGACTACACCCCCGCAGGCTCGGTGCAGGGCACCCTGATCGCCGGAGCCATCACCGTCGGCCTGATCTGGGCCATCTCCACCGGCCTGTCGGTCTGGCTCCTCGTCAAGCGCAGGATGGCGTTCTACATCCCGCTGATCGCCGGCGTCGTCGCCCTGATCGCGCTGCTCGGCTTCATGTCGGCCGTGCTGCTCACCGACCCGGTGCTGATCGACTTCTACAGCGGGGTCACGCCGACGCCGTCCGGCACCCCGACACCCTAACGCCCGGACCCCGGACCCCCTGACTCAGACGACGAACGGCCCGGCGCATCCCGCGCCGGGCCGTTCTCCGTCTCCGGATGCCGTTACGCGGCAGCCTGCTCGCGCGCAGCACGCAGCGTGTCGGCGATCGGCGTCGTCGGGCGTCCGATCAGGTCGCTGACCGTCGTCGTCGCGTCGGCGAGGGCGCCGTCGCGGATGTTGCCGTCGAGCGCGACCACGAACCCGGCCGTGCCGTCGTCCAGGCCGGCACCGGTCAGGATGCTCGTGTGCTCCTCCGGGCTCACCGCGCGGTAGACCACTGGCCGTCCGACGATCTCGGACACCGCATCGGCCAGCTCGGCGAACGACCACGCCTCATCGCCCGAGAGCTCGTAGACGGCGCCTTCGTGGCCGGGCGTGCTGAGCACGACGGCCGCAGCGTCCGCGTAGTCTGCACGGCTGGCGCTGGCCACCCGGCCGTCGCCGGCGCTGGACACGATCTCGCCCGTCGCCTCCGCGGTGTCGAGCTGGCCGACGTAGTTCTCGGAGTACCAGTTGTTGCGCAGGATGGTCACCGGCAGCCCCGACTCGGCGAGCAGCTTCTCGGTGGCCGTGTGCTCCGGCGCGAGGACGAGGTCCGTGTCGTCGGCGTGCGGCGCGCTGGTGTAGACGATGCGTCCCACACCGGCGGCGACGGCCGCGTCGATGGCGTTGGCGTGCTGCTGCACGCGCTGGCCGACCTCGCTGCCGGAGACGAGAAGGAGGGCGTCGGCGCCGGCGAAGGCGGAAGCGAGCGTGTCCGGCTTCTCGAAGTCGATGGTCGCGGTCTGCACACCCAGGTCGGCGAGCGGGGCCAGCCGCTCGGCGGAGCGGCCCAGCGCACGGATGTCGGTCGCGGGGACCCCGCGCTCGATGAGGGATTCGACGACGAGGCGTCCGAGATGGCCGGTGGCACCGGTGACGACGATGGTCATGGGGAAGTTTCCTTTCGGTCGGTCATCTCAGCCAACCACGGCCGCATCCTGATACTTCCCGATGGAGGGTACCCACTTTTTGGTAAGTTACTGACGTGGACACCAGTTTTCAGACGTTGAACGGCTTCGGCTTCACGGACGGCGTGCTTCCGTCCGCCTGCCCCACCCGTGTCGTGCTCAACCACGTCACGAGCACCTGGGGCGTGCTCGTGCTCGTCGCGCTCTCCCAGAGCGACCTCCGCTGGGGCGAACTGCGCCGCACCGTGCAGGGCATCAGCGAGAAGATGCTCGCCCAGACGCTGCGCACCCTGGAGCGCGACGGCTTCGTGCTGCGCACGGCCCAGCCGACCATCCCGCCCAGGGTCGACTACAGCCTCACCCAGCGCGGCCGCGACCTCACAGAGCACCTGCTGCCGCTGATGTCCTGGATCGCCGCCAACGCCGACGAGATCGTCGCACCGCAGGCGGAAAGCGCCTAGCGGACTGCGTCAGCGGCGTCCGCCGAGCGCGCGCGCATCCTGGTTGCCCGCGAGGTCTTTCCTGAGTTCCTTCGGCAGCGAGAACATCAGGTCCTCCTCCGCCGTCTTCACTTCCTGCACATCGCCGTATCCGGCGCCGCGCAGGTCGTCGAGGACCTCCTGCACCAGCACCTCCGGCACGGATGCTCCACTCGTCACACCGACCGTGGCCACGCCGTCGAGCCACTCCTGCTTGACCTCGCTGGCGTAGTCGACCCGGTACGCGGCCTTCGCGCCGTACTCGAGGGCGACCTCCACCAGGCGCACCGAGTTGGACGAGTTGGCCGAGCCGACCACGATCACCAGGTCGGCCTGCTCCGCGACCTTCTTGATCGCGACCTGGCGGTTCTGGGTGGCGTAGCAGATGTCGTCGCTGGGCGGGTCCTGCAGGTTCGGGAAGCGCTCGCGCAGGCGGCGCACCGTCTCCATCGTCTCGTCGACGGAGAGCGTGGTCTGCGAGAGCCACACCACCTTGTCCGGGTCTTTCACCGTGATGGTGTCGACGTCGTCCGGGCTGTTGACCAGGGTGACCTTGTCCGGCGCGTGGCCGGCGGTCCCCTCGACCTCTTCGTGGCCCGTGTGGCCGATCAGGAGGATCTCGAAGTCGTCGCGGGCGAACCGGACGGCCTCGCGGTGCACCTTGGTGACCAGCGGGCAGGTGGCGTCGATGGCCTGCAGCCCGCGGTCGGATGCGGCCTGCACCACAGCGGGCGACACACCGTGGGCGCTGAACACGACGTGCGCGCCCTCCGGCACTTCGCCGACCTCGTCGACGAAGATCGCGCCCTGCTGCTCCAGCGTCGACACGACGTGCACATTGTGGACGATCTGCTTGCGGACGTAGACGGGCGCGCCGTAGAGCGCGAGCGCCTTCTCGACGGCGATCACCGCTCTGTCCACACCCGCGCAGTATCCACGGGGTGCGGCCAGCAGGACCCGCTTGTGTCCGACGACCGGGGTATCCTGTAGCCGGCCTCGCGCACCGGGAATCCTCGGCATCGGAAGGCTGATGGTTGCGTCGCTCACCCTTCGATCCTAGGTGAGTGCGCTGAACACTGGTTGGGAGGCTCGGTGACGGACACGACCCGCGCACCGTCGATGGAGGTCGGGCCGCCGACGGCAGACGCTCCGTGGCCGGTGGCGACCCTGGCCGGCAAGATCCGCGGCTGGATCGAGCGCCTCGGCACCGCCTGGGTCGAGGGCGAGATCACCCAGTGGGGCGTCTCGGGCGGCAACGTCTACGGCAAGCTCAAAGACCTCAACGAGGATGCGACGGTCAGCTTCACGATCTGGTCGTCGGTAAAGGCGCGCATCCCGGCCGACCTCAAGCAGGGCGACCGCGTGATCGCCGCCATCAAGCCCAACTTCTGGGTCAAGGGCGGCACCCTCACCATGCAGGTCTTCGACATGCGCCACGTCGGCCTCGGCGACCTGCTCGAACGCCTCGAACGCCTCCGCCAGCAGCTCACCGCCGAGGGCCTCTTCGCCCCGGATCGCAAGAAGCGCCTCCCGTTCCTCCCGCACACCATCGGGCTCGTGACGGGCAAGGACTCCGACGCGGAGAAGGACGTGCTCCGCAACGCGCAGCTGCGCTGGCCGCAAGTGCGATTCCGCACCGTGTACGCCGCCGTGCAGGGCGAGCGGACGGTCTCCGAGGTGACGGCCGCCATCCGCACCCTCGACGCCGACCCCGAGGTCGAGGTCATCATCGTCGCCCGCGGCGGAGGGGACTTCCAGAACCTGCTCGGCTTCTCCGACGAAGTGCTGGTCCGGGCGGCGGCGGCAGCGGTCACCCCGATCGTCAGCGCCATCGGCCACGAGGCCGACCGGCCGCTGCTCGACGAAGTCGCCGACCTCCGCGCCTCCACCCCGACGGACGCCGCCAAGCGCGTCGTCCCGGACGTCGCAGAGGAGCTGGCCCGCGTTCAGCAGGCCCGCGCCCGCATCGGGATGCGCGTGACGCACATGATCGCCGCGGAGATCGACCGCATCGGTCACCTCCGCACCCGGCCGTTGCTCGCGTCGTCGAGCTGGATCGTCGACTCCCGGTCGGAGGAGCTCACCCGCTTCGTCGCCCGCGGCGCCGAACTGGTCGAACGCCGCGTCGACCGGGAGGCCACCAGGGTCGCCGAGCTGCGCGGCCAGCTGCGCGCGCTCTCGCCCCAGGGCACGCTCGACCGCGGCTACGCCATCGTGCAACTCGCCTCCGGGCACGTCGTCACCGCTCCGGAGGAGATGCCGTCCGGCACGGGGCTGCGCCTCACCGTCTCCGGCGGGGCCGTCGCCGCGACCGCGGGAGACCCCATCCCGTCGCCGGCCGGTCATCCGGATGCCGCTCACGAAGCAAGCCCCCAGCTAGACAAATAGAATGGATGTCATGCCCACCACCGAGTCGCCCTCCGGCGACGACGCCTTCGCCTCGCTCAGTTACGAGGAGGCGCGCGACGAGCTGATCCGCGTCGTCGGTCAGCTGGAACAGGGCTCGTCCACGCTCGAGGAGTCCATCGCACTGTGGGAGCGCGGAGAAGCGCTCGCCCGGCACTGCGAGGAGTGGCTGATCGGTGCGAAGGCCCGGCTGGACGCCGCTCGTGTCGGGGCAACCGCTGGAGCAACGGCTGGAGCCACGGGAGCGTCGAGCGCCGAATGAGTCCCCGCACCAAACCACCGGCGGTGGTCGCCGAACTCGGACGCCCGGAGACCCCGGAGGAGACGGCCGCCCGCAAAGCGGTCAATTCCGCCAATCACCGCAACAGGCAGACCGTGAACAACCTGGTCTACTCGCTGATCGCCTGCGTCGCCCTCGTCGCCGTGATCGTGCTGTTCGTGCCGCGCGGCAACCCCACCTCGTCCGCTCCCCCGGTCGACTACGCATCCATCGCCGCGCAGGCACAGGGCTCCGAGCCGAACCGCCTGCTCGTGCCGAAACTCTCTTCGGAGTGGAAGTCGAACAACGCCGAGCTGCGCACCAAGACCCCGGACCGCGTCGACTCCTGGTATGTCGGGCTGATCACGCCGAAGAAGCAGTACATCGGCATCACGCAGGGCTTCGACGCGAACGACTCGTGGACGGCCCAGCAGGTCAACAAGTCGATGATCAAGGGCACGCGGACCATCGACGGCGTCCGCTGGGACGTCTACGACAACCACACGTCGAGCGACGACAACGGCAACGTCGAATACGCGCTCGTCACCGCGGCGGGCAAGAGCACGATCATCGTGTTCGGCACTGCGAGCGATGCCGAGTTCGGCACGGTCGCCGGTGCGCTCGCCGACCAGATTCGTCAACTCGGAGGTTCATGATGGGTAAGCCGAGGCCGTCCCGCGTCTGGGACGCCATGCTGCGTGGCAACGAACGGTTCGTCTCCGGCGATCCCGAGCACCCCCGCCAGGACGTGGAGCGCCGCGAGACCATCGCCAGCGGCCAGGCCCCGCTCGCCGCGATCTTCGGATGCGCCGACTCCCGTCTCGCCGCCGAGATCATCTTCGACCTCGGCCTCGGAGACGCCTTCGTGGTCCGCAACGCCGGACAGGTCATCTCCGACTCCGTGCTCGGTTCGCTCGAGTACGCGGTCGGCGTGCTGGAGGTTCCGCTCATCCTGGTGCTCGGCCACGACGAGTGCGGCGCCGTCCGCGCCGCGATCGACTCGCAGGCAGAGGATGCGACGCCGCTGCCCCCGCACATCGCGCACCTCATCTCCCCCATCGTCCCGGCGGTGCACACCGTCGCCGGTGTCCCGGCCGACCAGCCGGTGGACCCGGCGACCGTGGATGCGCTCGAGGTCGGCCGCGAGCACCTGCGGCACACCGTCGCCGAGCTCCTGGAGAGCTCCGAGATGATCAGCGCTGCCGTCGCGGACGGTTCGTTGGCTATCGTTGGTGCCAACTACCGGCTTCAGGAAGGTCGGGTCGTCCCCGACATCGTCGTCGGATTGGCCGACCAGGCCTCCGACTGAAATCGCGGGAAGCCCGGCGAATCCGCCGGCCCCGCACCAGAAAGGAAAACACACCGTGGTGGACACCCAGGCGGACGCCGACTACCGCATCGAGCACGACACGATGGGCGAGGTCCGCGTCCCAGCGGCCGCGCTGTACGGAGCGCAGACGCAGCGCGCCGTCGAGAACTTCCCGATCTCCGGATCGGTGCTGGAGCCGACGCAGATCGCCGCACTGGCGCGCATCAAGAAGTCGGCCGCTCTCGCCAACGCGAAGCTCGGCGTGCTCGACCAGTCGATCGCCGACGCGATCGCCGCCGCCGCCGACGAGGTCGTCACCGGCGCGCACGACGCAGACTTCCCGATCGACGTCTACCAGACCGGCTCTGGCACGTCCTCGAACATGAACATGAACGAGGTGCTGGCCACGCTGGCATCCCGCAGGCTCGGCCGGCCGGTGCACCCGAACGACCACGTCAACGCGTCGCAGTCCTCCAACGACGTGTTCCCGACCTCGGTGCACATCGCCGTCACCGGCGCCCTCATCGACGACCTCATCCCCGCTCTCGACCACCTCGCGGTGTCGCTCGAGGAGAAGGCGGAGCTGTGGTCCACCGTCGTCAAGAGCGGCCGCACTCACCTGATGGATGCGACGCCGGTCACCCTCGGCCAGGAGTTCGGCGGCTACGCCGCCCAGATCCGCCTCGGCATCGAGCGCGTGCAGGCGTCCCTGCACCGCGTCGCGGAGGTCCCGCTCGGCGGCACGGCCGTCGGCACGGGCATCAACACCCCGCTCGGCTTCCCGCAGCTGGTCATCGAGCTGCTCACGCAGGAGACCGAGCTGCCGATCACGGAAGCCCGCAACCACTTCGAGGCGCAGGCCAACCGGGATGCGCTGGTCGAGGCATCCGGAGCGCTCCGCACGATCGCGGTCAGCCTCACCAAGATCTGCAACGACCTCCGCTGGATGGGCTCCGGCCCCAACACGGGACTGGGCGAGCTGCACATCCCCGACCTGCAGCCCGGCTCGTCGATCATGCCCGGCAAGGTCAACCCGGTGATCCCGGAGGCGGTGCTGATGGTCGCCTCACGCGTGATCGGCAACGACGCGACGATCGCCTGGAGCGGCGCATCCGGCCTGTTCGAGCTGAACGTGGCGATCCCGGTGATGGGCACGGCGCTGCTCGAGTCGATCCGCCTGCTCACGCAGGGCTCCCGCGTGCTCGCGGACAAGACGGTCGCCGGCCTCGAGGCCAACGTCGACCGCGCCCGCGCGTACGCGGAGTCGAGCCCGTCGATCGTGACCCCCCTCAACCGCGTGATCGGCTACGAGGCGGCGGCCAAGGTGGCCAAGCACTCGGTCGCCCAGGGCATGACCGTCCGCGAGGCCGTCATCGACCTCGGCTTCGTCGACCGCGGCGAGGTCACGCTCGAACAGCTCGACACGGCGCTCGACGTGCTGAGCATGACCCACCCGGGGTAATTCGGCTGGCGGCAGCGGGCCGTCGCGGTTGCAGTCGCGGTCGCTGAGATTTGCGCACAGGGCGCTCTCCCAGGGAGGGCGCCCTGTCGCGTTGCGCGCCCGCTTAGGACAGCTGCACGACGGCCGCGGCGACGGCCCAGAACCCGACCAACAGGTGCGGGCCGAGGGGGACTTCTGCCGCTGCGCCCGGGGCCGCATCACGCGCCAGCACCGAGCCACCCAGCACCGCGAGCCCCGCCGTGGTGAAGGCCATCACGAAGAGCACGACCACCGGCGGCCCCGGCCCGAGTCCTCGCTCCACCGCGAGCGCACCGAGCACGAGCGCGAGCAGGGCGGCGAGCTTCACGTCTCCCATCCCGATCCCGCCGCCCGACGCCGCCGCACAGAGCACCGCGATCACCGCCGCCCAGCACAGTGCGAGCTCCACATACGCTCCCGGCGGATCCCCGCGTGCCAGCGCCGGCCAGCCGACGCCGAGCGCAGCGAAGGCGAGCCCGGGCAGTACGAGCGCGTTGGGCAGCCGCCGCTCCCGCAGGTCGGTCGCGCACAGCGGGAGCGACACCACGCCGAGGTACGCGACCCCCACCAGCCCGCCGACCGTCCCGAGATTCTCCATACATCGACCGTATGCGCCCGCCAGGCGGCGCGGCAGAAATCCACAGCACGGGCCGGTTTCCACAGCCCAGCGCCCGGCCGCGTCAGCCGGAACACTGGAACACGAACAGCGTCTGAACCGCCCCCACAACACAGCACCTGCAACGCACCGCGGCGTCCGCACCCACCTCGGGTGCGGACGCCGCCGCGCGCGCCTACCGCCGCCTACCGCTGCCGCCCTCCGCGCGCATCCAGTCGTCTCCCAGACCCGCGCAGCGCCAGCCGGCGAGCCGGCGTCACATCACTTCGTTCCCTTCCAGCATCTCCGTCACCAGCGCCGCGATCGCCGACCGCTCCGAGCGGGTGAGCGTCACGTGCGCGAACAGCGGGTGGCCCTTGAGCGTCTCGATCACCGAGGCGACTCCGTCGTGCCGTCCGACGCGGAGGTTGTCGCGCTGGGCGACGTCGTGGGTGAGCACCACGCGCGAGTTCTGCCCGACGCGGCTGAGCACCGTGAGCAGCACGTTCCGTTCGAGCGACTGCGCCTCGTCGACGATCACGAAGGCGTCGTGCAGCGACCGGCCCCGGATGTGCGTGAGCGGCAGCACCTCGAGGATGCCGCGGTCCTGCACCTCGTCGAGCACGTTCTGCGACACCAGCGCTCCGAGCGTGTCGAAGATCGCCTGGCCCCAGGGGTTCATCTTCTCGCCCTGGTCGCCGGGGAGGTAGCCGAGTTCCTGGCCGCCGACCGCGTACAGCGGACGGAACACCATGATCTTCTTGTGCTGCTGCCGCTCCAGCACCGCCTCCAGGCCGGCGCACAGTGCGAGCGCCGACTTGCCCGTGCCCGCGCGGCCGCCCAGGGACAGGATGCCGATCTCCGGGTCCAGGAGGAGGTCGATGGCGAGGCGCTGTTCCGCCGAGCGTCCGTGCAGGCCGAACACGTCCCGGTCGCCCCGGACGAGCTTCAGTTCGCCGTCCGCGACCACGCGCCCGAGGGCCGAACCGCGGTCGGAGTGGACGATGAGGCCCGTGTTGGCGGGCATCCCGCGCACGAGGTCGGTGCGCATCCACTCGTTCTCGTAGAGGTCGCTCATCGCGTCGCTGCCGAGGTCGATCTCGGCGAGGCCCGTCCATCCGGAGTCGACGGCGAGTTCGTGGCGGTACTCTTCGGCGGCGAGGCCGATCGAGGCCGCTTTGACGCGCAGCGGGAGGTCTTTGGAGACGACAGTGACCGCCAGCCCGTCGTTGGCGAGGTTGAGCGCCACCGCCAGGATGCGGGAGTCGTTGTCCCCGAGCTGCAACCCGCTGGGCAGGACCGACATGTTGGAGTGGTTGAGTTCCACCCGCAGCGAGCCGCCGTCCCCGACCGGGATGGGGAAGTCGAGCCGTTCGTGCTGGATCCTCAGCTCGTCCAGATTGCGCAGCGCCTGCCGCGCGAAGTAGCCGATCTCGGGATCGTTGCGTTTGCCCTCCAGTTCGCTCACGACGACGACGGGGATGACGACAGCGTGTTCGGCGAACCGGAAGATCGCCTGGGGGTCGGACAGCAGGACCGAGGTGTCGAGCACGTACGTGCGCTCCGCCTGGTTGGTTCCGCTGTCGGTCGACTCGAACTGTCGGGTACCTGATTCAGCCACGACCACTCCCACCCCGCTCGCTCCGTGGAGCGGGCGGATCTGTTTGGCGAGTCGGCCGGTGGGTGTCGAAACGAACTTACGTGGCCGTCTCGATCGGGCTCCGTGCCCGATAAGCCGAACCTACGCCGACCCACCGACAGGCCACCGCGACACACCGCCGTCGCGCGTTTCCATCAGGTGAACTTTCGCCCCCACTTCGGGTCCCCCGCTGCCGGAGCGATCGAGCCGGGACTTGTGTACGCGAAACGCCGTGGGTGGCGTACATAACTCCCGGCTCGATTGAGCGGGACCTCGGGCGAGAGAGGCGTGGGGACGCGGGCGGCGGGTCAGGAGGCGGACGCGTACGAGGTGAACGCGGCCCGCAGCATGTCGAACGTCTCCTCTGTCGTGCCGGCGTGCACGGACAACCGCACGTTGGTCGCCCGGATGGATGCGGTGATCCCGTGGTTGAACAGGGACGCGCTGAGGGCCGTCAGCTGCTCCGGCAGCGGCTCGAGCACGACCATCCCCGCCCGTTCCGCCGCGTTGCGCGACGACGCGACCGGGATCGCGTACTCGTCCGCCAGCTCGAACACCCGCTCGACGCCGTCGCCGATCGCAGCGCTGATCGCCGGAACGCCGACCGCCGCGATGTCCTCCAGAGCCGCAGCGAACCGGGCCTGGGCGATCGGGTCCGGGTTGGAGATGCTGAACGCGCGCGTGCTGTTGCTCGGCTCCCCGACCTCATCCCACGACCCGTCGAGGTCGGCGCCCGTCCACCCGCTGAACACCGGCGTCAGATGCTCGATGGCGCGCTCGCTCGCCGCGAGGAACCCGGTCCCCCAGCCTGCGCGCGTCCACTTCTGGCCGCCGGAGACGACGATGTCCGCCACCTCGAACGGCGCATCCACCACGCCGAAGCCTTGGATCGCATCCACGATCAGCAGCCGGTCGCCGATCACCTGGCGGATGCCGTCGATGTCGGCCAGATACCCGGTGCGCGAATCGACCAGGCTGACCATCACCGCCGTCGTGTTCGGCGTCAACTGCTCCCGGATGCGCGCAGGAGTGACACGCTGGTGGTCGGTCTCCAGCCAGGTCGGCGTGACCACCCGCATCGCCTGCGACGCGCGCACGGCCGCATACGTGATGCTCGGGAACTCCGCCGCAGACAGCAGCACCTCGCCCCCGGTCAGACCGAACGCGGCATGCATGAGCCCGATCGACGCCGTCGGCTGGAACACCACCTGATTGGACGGGAACCGCGTCAACGCCGACACCGCATCCCGCACCCGCTGATCCTCAGCCTGCATCCGCCCGATGCTCCCGAACCGGGCCTTGGCGAGAATCTCGTACTGCCCGAGCGTTTCCGCGAGGGCGGTCGCCGAGATCGGTCCGACCCGGCCGTAGTCGAGGTAGCCGGACTCCTCGGAGAACGTGCGGGCGAATTCGTCGATCGTCGTCGTCATTGTGTGGTGACCTCCCGGAACATTCTGTCAGCCGGGAGGGTGGATCGTGCCCACCCGCATCACACCACCGAACGCGCCGGCTCCCCCACGCGCCCGTCCCCGACCGCGCCCGCCTCGGCACCGGCCAGCCACTGGGACACCGGCGGCAGCCACAGCGCCACGGCCGCAGCGACGGCGGCGATCGTCGCGACGAGGATCCCCGCGCCGGAGACGCCGGCGTCGGCGTCGCTGCCGTCCGGCCACATCCCGAGCATGGACGTCTCGGTCAGGTCGCTGAGGAGGACCACCGCGACCGCGCTGACGACGAGGCGACCGAGCGCTGAACCGCGCACAACGAACAGCGCGGCGATCACCTGCACGGCCACCGCGATCACCGTCACCCAGGCGTGCACCAGAGCCACCAGCGCAGGACCCCAGGCGTTCGGCACGATCAGAGCCTGCGCGACGACCAGGATGCTCGCCACGAACGCGACGAACGCCGCCCCCACCGAGAACCACACGAACCGGGCCGCCGCTCCGGCGTTGCCCGCGTCCGCAGCGCCCACGGCGTCCATGCTCCCCGTCACGGTCGAAGACGGCACCCGCACACCCCGCACCGCCAGCGGCCGACGCGCCGTCAGGGCGAGCACGCACGCGGCAATCGTCAGCGCCGCGAATCCCAGCCAGGTCAGCGTGGTCACACTGAACAGCGCACTCCAGGCGAAGTGTACGGCGACCGCCACCTGCTGGACCTGTGCTGCGACGATCAGCACGGCCAGCACGATCGCCGTGACGAGCGCGCCGCGCCCGGAGCCGTCGCGTCCGCGCCGTGCGACGCCGAGTACCACGCACACCACGGTGGCGCCGAGCAGGACCGCGCGCGTGCCGAACTCGGCCGTGAAGAGCAGACCTTCGTCCATCCCGACGGTCCACAGAGCGTAGAGGCCGATCACGCGGAGGGCGGACCAGGTGAGTCCGATGCCGAGGAGGGCGGCGGCGGATGCGATCCAGGCCGCCGCGCGCATCCGGGCGTCGTCGGCGCGCCAGGCCGAGACCGCGAGTTGTCGTGCCGCACCCATCAGAACCCCCGTTGGTCGTGTCGTCCGCACTCATCCGCTCCCCGGCGGATCGTTCTCCGACCCTAGCAGCGACCGCATACCGTCCCTCGGGGCAGCGCCGGGGCGGGACGGAGCAGCCGGAGGGTCACCCCCCGTAGCGACGCTGGCGGCGCGAGTAGTCGCGCACCGCACGCAGGAAGTCCACCTCGCGCAGGTCCGGCCCCAGCGCCTCCACGAAGTAGAACTCGCTGTGGGCGCTCTGCCAGAGCATGAAGTCGCTGAGGCGCTGCTCTCCGGAGGTGCGGATGACGAGGTCGGGGTCCGGCTGGCCGCCCGTGTAGAGGTGCTCGCCGATGAGGTCGGGGGTGAGCAGGTCGGCGAGGGTCTCCAGGCTGCCGCCCTTGGCGTGGTGGGCGGCGACGATGTCGCGCATCGCGTCAGTGATCTCTTTGCGGCCGCCGTAGCCGACCGCGAGGTTCACGTGCAGGCCGGTGTTCTTGGCCGTACGGTCCTCCGCACCGGTCAGTGCGGCGACCAGCGGCTCCGGGAGGCCTGCGGTCGAGCCGACGTGCTGCACCCGCCAGTCGCGGTAGTGGGAGAGGTCCTCGGCGAGTTCCGCGATGATCTCGATGAGGTCGGAGAGTTCGCCGCTCTCCCGGTTGCTCAGGTTGTCGCTGGACAGCAGGTAGAGGGTGACGACCTGGATGCCGAGGTCGTCGCACCACTCCAGGAACTCGCGCATCTTCGCCGCTCCCGCACGGTGCCCGTGGGCGACCGTCGTGAGCCCGAGCTGACGTGCCCAGCGGCGGTTGCCGTCGATGATCATCGCGACGTGGCGGGGCATCGACTCGGCGGGCAGGTTGCGCTTGAGCCTGTTCTGGTAGAGACCGTAGAGCAGCCCACGTCCGAGGGGGAAACTCCATCTGCTCACGGAAGTACGTTACCGCGACCCGCGGCGTCGAACTCACAGCGCGAGGTCACGCTGCTCCCGTACGCTTGCTCCATGACACCCCGAAAGAGCCAGAAGCAGGAAGACGTGGCCGACGTGCTCGCCGAACCTGCCGACTCTCTCGGCCCGGCGGACGCGGCCGTGAAAGCCGACGAGAACCGGGGACCCGACCTTCCGAACATCCCGCTGCTGGATGCGTCGATCGCCGACCCCACGGAGATCAAGCCCACCTGGCGCGGCTGGATCCATGCGGCCACCTTCCCGGTCACCATCGCGGCCGGCATCGTGCTCATCACCCTCGCCGAGGGCGCACCGGCCAAGTGGTCGTCCGCGGTGTTCGTGCTCACCTCGCTGCTGCTGTTCGGCAACTCGGCGCTGTACCACCGCTTCAACTGGCGGCCGCGCGTCAAGATCATCCTCAAGCGGATCGACCACGCCAACATCTTCCTGCTGATCGCCGGAACGTACACGCCGCTCGCCGTGCTCGCTCTGCCGCCGAGCAAAGGCTTCCTGCTGCTCACGCTGGTCTGGGCCGGCGCGCTGATCGGCATCGCGTTCCGCGTGTTCTGGATCAACGCCCCGCGCTGGCTGTACGTCCCGCTCTACGTCGCCCTCGGCTGGGGCGCGCTGATGTACGTGGTCGACCTGCTCGACGCGAACGCGGCGATGATGGTGCTCGTGCTCGTCGGCGGCCTGCTCTACACGGTCGGCGCGGTCATCTACGGCATCAAGAAGCCGAACCCGTTCCCCGGGGTCTTCGGCTTCCACGAGATCTTCCACACGCTCACCGTGCTGGCGTTCCTCTGCCACTGGACGGCGGTGCTGCTGATCGCCCTGCACCCGGTCTACAACGGGGGCTGAAGTAACGGGATCATCCTCGGCGCGCTAGCGCTCGCTGTCGTCCTGACCGGCCTGACCGTTCTGCTCCGCCTGCTCGGCGTCCAGCTTCTCCGCGATCTCTGCGCGGTAGCGCACCCGCCGGATGCGCCGCGTCATGTCGAGCGCGAGCAGCACGGCGGCGACGGCGACCAGGAACGTCACCACGAAGCCGACGACACCAGGAGTCACCTGGTCGGCATTCGGAGCGCCGGACGGCGTCGGGGAGGGCGTGGCGGCGGTGACCCACACGGCCGCGCGCAGCAGCGCATCCTGGATCATCGCTCTCCCTCACGGTCGACGACGATTCCTGCGCGCAGGTCGGTTACGGGCATCCGGGTCTCCACTTTCGAGCCGAGGACGAAGCGCAGGGTTTCACAGCTTCATCTCCTAGTCTGGGTTCAAGCCTACCGTCGCCCGGACGGTGCAGTTTCCACGGGAGAACGTTCAGTGCAGGGAGAAGGATGGCGGTGACCGAGACCCTCGATCGCCGCTACGGTCGAACGCCCGGTCGCAAGCGCCGGGACCGCTGGTGGATCATCGGAGTGGCTGTCGCGTTCGTCGCGATCTTCGCGGCGTGGACGTTCTGGGCGGGCTGGGACAACGACCAGGCCGACCTCGAGGCGACGGACACCGCGTACACGATCACGGATGCGCACCACGTGCGGATCACGTTCACCGTGAACACGCCGCCCGGCACCCCGGTGACCTGCGCCGTGCAGGCGCTGAACGAGTCGTTCGCCATCGTCGGCTGGCGGATCATCAGCTATCCGGCCTCCGACAAGCGCCTCACGGAGTACACGGAGACGATCAAGACCACGGAGCAGAGCAATACAGGTTTGATTTCCAGCTGCTGGCTGACCTAGGATTCTTCGATACGCCCCGACCGATGTCGGGGCGTCGACTTTATCCAGCCGGTCCCCGGACCGGCCGATCTGCCCAGCCGGTCACGACCGGCGGCGCAAAGGAGTTCATCATGTCTCAGGAGTCTCAGGTCAGCTTTCTGACCCAGGATGCGTACGACCGTCTGTCGGCCGAACTCGAGGAGCTCAGCGTCAACGGCCGAAACGAGATCGCGAAGCGCATCGAGGCGGCCCGCGAGGAGGGCGACCTCAAAGAGAACGGCGGATACCACGCCGCGAAAGACGAGCAGGGCAAGATCGAGGCCCGCATCGTGCAGCTCACCAACCTGCTGCGCAACGCCACCGTCAGCGAAGCCCCGGAGAGCCACGGTGTCGTGGAGCCCGGAACGGTTATCACGGCGACCATCGCGGGCGACGAGAGCACCTTCCTCATCGGCAACCGCGAGATCGCGGCGGGAACGGACCTCCAGGTCTACTCCGAGGGCAGCCCGCTCGGCGAGGCGATCCTCGGCCTCAAGGTGGGCGACTCCACGTCGTACACCGCACCGAACGGCAAGCAGATCGCCGTCACGATCGTCAACGTAGAGACCTACCGCGGCTGAGCGGCCGGTTCGCGTGAGAAGCGCGGTGCGGGCATCCCGCACCGCGCTTTTTCGTGCAAGGGGCCGAGCGGCCTACTCGTAGTCGAGCACGGGGTCGTAGCCCGCGGCACGGAGCGCTTCGATGACATGCTGGCGGTGGTCGGTGCCCCGGGTCTCGACGCTGACGTCGAGCTCCACCTGGCTGAGCTGCAGGCCGCGCCCATGCCGGGTGTGCAGCACCTCCACCACGTTGGCGTTGACGCCGGCGAGGATCTCGGAGATGCGCGCGAGCTGACCGGGCCGGTCGGGCAGCATGATGGTGAGCTTGAGGTAGCGGTCGGAGGCCGCGAGACCGTGGCTGATGATGCGCTGCATGAGCAGCGGGTCGATGTTGCCGCCGGAAAGGATCGCGACCGTCGGGCCGATGGCGGGGACCTTGCCGGCCAGGATCGCCGCGACGGCGGCCGCGCCGGCCGGTTCGACGACGAGCTTCGCCCGCTCCAGGAGCACCAGGAGGGCGCGTGCGATGTCGTCCTCCGAGACGGTGACGACCTCGTCGACCACGTCGCGGATGATCTGGAAGTTGAGGGCGCCCGGCTTGCTCACGGCGATGCCGTCGGCGATGGTGGCGACGAGCGCGATCTCGGTGGGCTCCCCCGCATCCAGGGACGGCGGGTACGCGGCGGCGTTGGCCGCCTGCACGCCGATGACGCGGATCTCCCTGCCCTCGGCGGCAGCGCGCTGCTTGACGGCACTGGCCACCCCGGAGATGAGTCCGCCGCCGCCGATGGGGACGACGATCGTGGCCGCATCCGGCACGTCGTCGAGGATCTCGAGGCCGAGCGTTCCCTGCCCGGCCACCACATCCGGATGGTCGAAGGGCGGGATGAGGACGGCTCCGGTCTCCGCGGCGAAGTCGGCGGCGGCGCGCAGCGTCTCGTCGACGATGCTGCCGCTCAGGACGACGTCGGCGCCGTAGTCGCGGGTGGCCTGGAACTTGGGGATGGCGACACCGACCGGCATGAAGATCGTGGCGTGGATGCCCAGCTCCCTGGCCGCGAACGCGACCCCCTGGGCGTGGTTGCCCGCCGACGCGGCGACGACGCCGCGCTCGCGCTCTTCCGCGCTGAGCTTGGCCATCCGGTTGTACGCGCCGCGGATCTTGTACGACCCGGTGCGCTGCAGGTTCTCGCACTTGAGGAAGACGGGAGCGCCGAGCACGTCGGCGAGGAACCGCGAGGTCTCGACGGGCGTCGGCTCCGCGACCTTCGACACGACGATGCGCGCGGCCTCGATCTCGTCGAGGCTCGGCCCAGCGAAAGGAGTGCGCGTCGAATCAGTCAGCGTGGCCACGGAGACAGCCTACTCGCGGACGTATTCCACGAACCGAATGTGACCCGTCGGCTGGCACCGTCAGGTCCTCGCGCGCCGGGGCGGCCTCGGAACGGTCTGCCACAGCACCGTATCGGGTGCCGAGTACTCCCGGTGGGCGCCCTCGCGCCACGCCCCGCTCGACACGTAATGCACCATCACGTTGAGCACGGCGGCGACCGGCACCGCGAACAGCGCACCGGGGATTCCCGCGAGCAGCGATCCGGCGGCGACGGCGAGCACGACGGCCAGTGGATGCACCTTGACCGCCGTTCCCATGATGAGCGGTTGCAGCACATGCCCCTCGATCTGCTGCACCAGCAGCACCACGGCGAGCATGATGAGCGCGAACACCCAGCCCTTGAAGATCAACGCGATGAAGATCGCCAGCGCACCGGTGACGACGGCGCCGACGACCGGAATGAACGAGCCGAGGAAGACGAGCACCGCGATCGGGATCACCAGCGGCAGCCCGAGGAAGAACGCCCCGAGACCGATGCCGAGGGCGTCGATCGACGCGACCAGGATCTGCACCTTCACGAAGTTGCGCAGGGTCACCCAGCCGGCCTGGCCAGCGCCGTCGACAGCCCGCCGGGCGCGCTTCGGGAAGATGCGCACGATCCAGTTCCAGATGGAGCGGCCGTCGATGAGGATGAACAGTGTGCTGAACAGCACGAGCAGCAGCCCGGCGAGGACGTGGCCGAGGGTCGAGCCGATCGACAGCGCGCCGGTGATGAAGATCTGGCTGTCCTGCTGGATCGACTTCGCGAGCGAGTCGAGGGCGCTGCTGATCTGGCTCTCGCTCAGGCCGAGCGGCCCGGACGTCAGCCACACGCGGAACTGGTCGTACGCCGCCACGGACTGCGTCTGGAGCTCGTGGCTCTGCCGCGTGACCTGCCAGACCGCGAGGTAGAGCAGTCCTCCGACCACCACGATCACCGAGACCATCGCCGCCACGATCGCGGCCCACCGCGGCCACCTGTGCCGGTGCAGGAAGTCGACGAACGGCACCAGCAGCGCCGAGATCAGCACGGCGATCAGCAGCGGGATGATGATGAGCCGCAGCTGCACCACGAGGAAGATCGCAACGGCGATGACGGCGCCGATGACGAGCAGCCGCCACGACCAAGCGCCGGCCACGAGCATCCCGTGCGGCAGCGACTCCTCGACGGACCCGTGCTGCTGCACCTCGCCGTCCTGCTCCGGGCGGCGGCCCTTGAGGAACCAGCCTCTGGCGGGCGCGCGGTTCTCGCGCGGCGTGACGGTGAGCTGCTTCGACGTCGCGTCGTTCTCTGACATGCCGGTCAGTCTAGGCGCGCACCGGCGCCGGTCCACCGGGTTGACGCGGGGTGTGGGCAACCCACAGGATGCGCCCAGCTGTGGAGGGATCAGTCACGGTCACCCGCCCTCACCACGTTCCCCTCCTACGCCTCCCCCACCGTCACCGGCGTGCCCGCCAGCGACACGTGGATGCGCTCGCCCGGCGCGGGGGCGTGGCGCGTCTCGTGCTGCACGGCCAGCTCGGTGCCGTCGTCGAGGCGCACCCTGGTGCGGCGGAGGGCGCCGAGGAAGCTGGTAGTGAGCACGACGCCGGGGAGGACGGGGCCCGCCGCGGCGGCGGACGGTCCGGAGAAGAGGACGTCCTCCGGGCGGAGGTAGACGGTCACGGGGCCGTCGGGCGACGGGGTGACGAGCGGGAGGCGCATCCCGAACACGGTCAGCTCGCCGCCGGTGACGGTGCCGCGCACGCGGTTGGTGAGGCCGACGAACTCTGCGACGAATGCGGAGGCCGGGCGGCGGTAGAGCTCTTCCGGCTCGCCGATCTGCTCGATGTCGCCCGCGCGCATCACGGCCACCCTGTCGGCGACGGCGAGCGCCTCCTCCTGGTCGTGCGTCACGAAGAACGTGGTGATGCCGAGCTCGGTCTGGATGCGCCGGATCTCGTCGCGCAGCTGCACCCTGACCTTCGCATCCAGGGCGGACAGCGGCTCGTCGAGGAGGAGCACGCGGGGGCGGGTCACGAGCGCCCTGGCGAGGGCGACGCGCTGCTGCTGGCCGCCGGAGAGCTGGTGCGCGTAGCGGTCGGCGTGGTGGTCGAGGCCGACGAGGTCGAGGGCTTCCGCAGCGCGGCGGCGGCGGTCTGCCGAGGAGACTTTGCGCATCCGGAGCCCGAACTCGACGTTCTGGCCGGAGGTGAGGTGCGGGAAGAGCGAGTACGACTGGAAGACCATGCCGAGGTCGCGGCGGTTGGTCGGCTGGTCGGTGACGTCGTCGCCGTCGATCAGGATGCTGCCGGAGTCCACGCGTTCGAGCCCGGCGAGGGCGCGGAGGGCTGTGGTCTTCCCGCAGCCGCTCGGACCGAGCAGGGCGATCAGCTCTCCGGGCCTGGCGCTGAGGCTGAGACCGGCGAGGCCGGCCCCTCCGCCGAAGTCGCGCACGACGGAGCGCAGCTCGACGGTGCTGCCGAGGTCGCCGGACGCGGCGACACCGGACGCGACGACACCGGATGCGGCGACACCGGATGCGGCTCCCGCCGCGGCGGGGAGGACGGACGTTTCGGGTGCGGACACGGGTCAGCCTTTCGCTGGGCGTCGTCGCCCGGCCGTCACGAGACGGTCGACGACGAAGAGGAGGAGGAACGCGAACACCAGCGCGAGCAGCGCGAAGATGACCGCGACGAACGGGTCGGACTGCGACACCAGCAGCAGCGCCGTCTGCAGGTTCACCCTGCTGAGGAGCGACGCGATGGTGAACTCGCCGAGCACCACCGCCACCGAGAGCACGCTCGCAGCGAGGATGCCGCGGCGCAGATTCGGCACCAGGATGCGCAGCAGCACGCTCAGCCAGCCCGCGCCGAGCGAACGGCCCGCCTCGCTGAGGGTGACCACGTCGATGGCCGCGATGTTGCTCTGGATGGCGCGGTACGCATACGGCAGCACCAGGATGCCGTACGCGAAGGCGAGGGTCCAGGTGCCGGAGCCGAAGAGCTGGGTGACGGCGGCGTACGTCGGCGCGAGGCCCACCACCAGCACGATCGCGGGGATCACGATGGGCAGCAGGCACACCAGTTCCAGTGCGCGCCGCAGCTTCGGGATGCGCAGCTCCACCAGGATCATCGTCGGCAGCAGCACGAGCAGCACGATCGCCACCGTGACGACGGCGAGCACCAGCGAGTTGCCGAGACCCTGGTAGATCCGGTCGTAGCGGTTGGTCTCCCCGCTGAAGACGAGCACCCACCTGTCGATGTTGTACACGCCGGGCTTCGCCGTGCGGAGGGTGAACTCCACCATCGAGAACAGCGGGATGAGGAAGAACAGGCCGAAGATCACCCAGATGACCGTGCGCGTGACCGGGCCGGGACCGAAGCGGAGCGCCGGGGCCGTGCGGCGGCTCATCGCTGCCACCGAGCGGTGCGGGAGGCGAGCGCGGAGTATCCGAGCATGACGACGATCATCACCACGAGCATCCCGAGCGACATCGCACCGGCGAGGTTGGCGCGGCCGAGGACGGTCTCGGAGATGAGGGCCTGGCGGATCTGCAGCGAGACGATGTTGTTCGCCTGCCCCACGAGCGCCGCCGCGGTGGCGTACGACGAGAACGCGTTCGCGAACAGCAGCAGCAGGCTGCCGAGGAACGACGGGAGCAGAACCGGGATGCCCACCCGGAACCAGTAGGTGGCGCGGCTTCCCCCGAGGGTCGCGTTCGCCTCCAGCCACTGCGGCTTCAGACCTTCGAGCGCCGGCATGAACGTAATGACCATGAGCGGGATCTGGAAATAGAGGTACGGCAGGATGAGGCCGGGCACCGTGTAGAGCCAGACGCCGTTCTCGTAGATGTTGATGTGGAACTGGTTGCGCAGCAGCACGGTCACGAGGCCCTGGGCGCCGATGGTCGCGATGAACGCGAACGCGAGCATCACGCCGCCGAACTGGGCGAGCACGCTGCTGGCCGAGTCGACCAGCGAGCGGGTGGCACCGCCCGGGCGCGAGCGCAGCATGGCGAAGCAGAGGGCCGCTCCGGCGACGGCGCCCACCACCGCGGTGACCGCGGAGAGGAAGAAGGCGCCGACGAACGAGCCGAAGATCGCAGGCTCGGCGAGGCCGGTGATGTTCGCCCAGGTGAAGCGGCCGTCCGCATCCACGAACCCGCTGCCGACCGCGATCACCGTCGGGACGGCGAGGAAGACGACGACATAGAACGCGAACGGCGTGAGGCCGAGGATCGCGGGAAGGCCCCTGGGCAGCGACAGGCGCCGGGTCTCCCCGGCGCCGTCGCGCTCCAGCGGCGGCGCAGCAGCGCCGACCGTTTCGGTCATTAGCCGACCGCGTTCGCCCAGGTGGCGTTGAGCAGGGTTCCGGCGTCGGTGGCCTGCTTGTCCGTCATGACGGCGGTCTTGTCGAGCTTGCCGGGGAAGTCGGCCTTGTTCAGCGTGCCAGCCTTCTCCATCGCATCCACGCGGGCCGGGTACGCCCCGCCCTTCAGCCACGCGTTCTGGGCGGCGTCGCTGTAGAGGTACTCCTCCCAGAGGCGCGCTGCCGCGGGGTGCGGGGCGTCCTTGTTGATGGCCTGGTTGTAGTAGCCGACGTACGCGGTGCCGGGAAGCACGGTGTACTTCCAGTTCACACCGCCGCCCTTGATGGTGTCGGAGGTGGTGTAGCCCTTCTGGTTGAACGACCAGTCGAGCAGCACGGGGGTCTCGCCGGAGGCGATGGTGTTCGGCTTGCCGTCCGCGGCGTTCCAGTTGCCCGCCTTCTTCAGCTTGGCGAACCAGTCGACGCCCGGCTTGAGGTCGTCGAGGGTGCCGCCCGCCTGCAGGTCGGCGAACGCGACGGCGCCGGCTGCTGCTGCCGCCTGCGTGGGGTTGCCGTTCAGTGCGACGGCGCCCTTGTACTCGGAGCCGAGCAGGTCGTCGAGGCTCTTCGGGGCCTTCTTGATCTTGTTGGCGTCGTAGCCGACGGCCATCACGCCGTAGTACCCGACCTTCCAGAGCCCGGTGGACTCCTTCTCGTTGGCCGGGATGTCGTCCCAGCCGGTGGGCTTGTACGGCGCGAAGTACTCGGTGTTGGCGAGGGCGACGGACGAGCCGATGTCGAAGGTGTCCGGAGCGGTGTCCTGGCCCTTGAGCTTCTTGGCCGCGTCGATCTCCTCCTGGCTGGATGCGCTGTCCTGGCTGGGGTTGATCGTGATGCCGTACTTCTTGGTGAAGCCGTCGAAGATCTCCTGGTAGTTCGCCCAGTCGCCCGGCGTCGCGATGATGTTGAGGGTGCCCTCCTTCTTCGCGGCGGCGACGAGCGCATCCATGCCGCCGGCAGCCTTCGCGTCGGCAGCGGTCGCGATGTCCTTCGACGATGTCGGGTCTGCTGCGTTCGCCCCGCCGGTGCAGGCGGCGAGCGAGAGTGCGACGACGGTGGCCGCGGCGGCAAGGCCGGCGACGCGTGCGCGCTTGATGGTCACAGTTCCTCCAGTGTGGGGTGCCAGGGTGGTCGTCCCGCGTTCGGTCGCGGGACACACGGATTCCCATCCGGGCCGGAGCCAACGTATGGCGGTCGTTCGACCGGTCGGGGTGCCGTCGATGGACGGAAGGTGAACGGCCGGGGAAGGACTGTCCGCGGTTCCCGCTATGGTCGACGGTGTGGTTGAAAAGGTCTCCCCCGCGCTCGCACGGCGCATCGCCCTGGCCGCGCAGGGGTTCGGCCGCCCGCATCCATCGACCGTCGGAACACGGCAGCTCAACGGGGTGATCGACCGCATCAACCTGCTGCAGATCGACTCGGTCAACGTGTTCGAGCGCAGCCACTACCTGCCGGTGTTCGCACGGGTCGGCGCATACGACAAGGCGCTGCTCGACAAGCTGACGTTCGCGGCGAAATCGCCGCACACCGAATACTGGCCGCACGAGGCCGGGTTCATCCGGCGCGAGGACTGGCCGCTGTTCCGGTGGCGGATGGCCGCGTACCGCGAGCGCTACGGCACAGCCCCGGACAGCTGGTATCAGCGGAACGCCTCCACGGTCGACTGGCTGCGCACCGAGCTCGCGTCGCGCGGGCCGCTCGTCGCCGGCGAGATCGAGCACGACGCCAACAAGCGGGCCGGGCCGTGGTGGGGCTGGTCGGACGTGAAGCGGGCGCTGGAGTTCCTCTTCCTGTTCGGCGAGGTGGCCGTTGCAGGGCGCACCCGGTTCCAGCGGAGGTACGCGCTCGCGGAGGACGTACTGCCCTCGTCGGTGCTCGACACCACGGTGACGACTCCGGATGCGGTGCGTGAGCTCATCCGGCGCTCCGCGGTCGCGCACGGCATCGGAACAGCGGGCGACCTGGGCGACTACTACCGCATCAAGCGTGCACCGGCGATAGCCGCCATCCAGGAGCTGGAGGACGCCGGGGAGCTGATCCCGGTGACGGTCGGCGGCTGGGAGCGCAACGGACGGCCGGAGAAGACCTGGCTGCACCGGGATGCGCGGCTCCCCCGCAGCGTGTCGGCGACCGCCCTGCTCTCCCCGTTCGACCCCGTGGTCTGGTATCGCGACCGGGCGCTGCGCATGTTCGACTTCCACTACCGCATCGAGATCTACACCCCGGCGGAGAAGCGGATCTTCGGCTACTACACGCTGCCGATCCTGCTCGACGACCGCGTGGTGGGCCGCATCGACCTGAAGAGCGACCGGCAGGCGCGCATCCTGCGTGTGCAGTCGGCGTGGTCGGAGCCGGGCGCTCCCGCCGAGACGGTCGAGCGCCTGGTGCCGCTGCTGCGCACGACCGCCGCCTGGCAGGGCCTCGACGACGTCGCTGTCACCGCCCCGCACCGCGGCGACCTCGCCCCGCTCCTCGCCGCCGCCCTCTGACCGGCCGCGCGGTCCCGACCCCACGCAATCGAGTCCGGACTTATGCACGCGACACGCCGACGCGAGCGTGCATAAGTCCGGACTCGATTGCTTGGGGACGGGCGGCGGGCAGGCGTAGGGTGCGGGCATGAGTTCACCGCTGGAGTATCTGGATGCTGCCGGGGCCGATGAGGCCGACTTCGAATCGCCGATGCGCGAGCTCTACGCGTATCGCGACGGCGACCGCTGGGTGGACGGGTTCGTCACCGGAGTCAGACCGGGCGGCGCTCAGGACGGCAGCACGATGGTGCAGTTCGACGGGAGCACCTGGGTGCCCGCCTCCGAGGTGCGGGCCTCCGACCACTACGTCGCGGTGCTCCTGAACCCGGACGACACCGTCTACGCGGAGGTCGTGCAGAGCTACATCGACGGTCAGCCCGCCGATCCGATCCGCGACGTCTCCACCGTCGACGGCCAGAACGTCGGCACCCTCTGGCACCCGGTGGATGCGCCGCGCCTGTCGTCCACGCGCATCCCGTACCGCTACGCGGGCACCGCCGAGCTCGACTGACGCCGCCCGCAGCGACTAGAAGGTGGAGCCCATTTTCTCGAGGCGGTCGACGCGCTCGGGGATGGGCGGGTGGGTGCTGAACAGGCGGCTCATCAGGCTGGGCTTCAGCGGGTTGGCGATCCAGAGGTGCGCCATCGACGAGTTCTGCTTCTGCATCGGGCGGCCGTATGCCTCGAGCTTGAGCAGAGCGCTGGCCAGCGCATCCGGGTGCCGGGTGGTCATCGCGCCCGTGGCGTCTGCGAGGTATTCGCGCTGACGGGAGACCGCCAGCTGCACCAGGGTGGCGACTAGCGGGGCGATGATCGCGGCGATGAGGCCGAAGACCAGGATGACCGGGTTGCCGCCTCCTCCGCCGCCATTGTTGTTGTTGCGGTTGCCCATGCCGCCGAAGAACGCCATGCGCAGGAAGATGTCGGCGATGAAGCCGATGGCGACCGTGAGGCCGAACACGATCATCGACAGCCGGATGTCGTAGTTGCGGACGTGCCCCAGCTCGTGCGCCATGACGCCTTCGAGTTCGGCGTCGGTCATGATGTCGAGCAGCCCCGTGGTGGCCGCCACCGACGCGTGCTCGGGGTCACGCCCGGTGGCGAACGCGTTGGGCGCCGGGTCGTTGACGATGTAGACCGCCGGCATCGGCGTGCCCGTGGTGATCGACAGGTTCTCGACGATGTTCCACAGGCGCGGGTTGTCGGCCTTGGTGATCGGGATGGCGCCCGACATGCTCAGCGCCTGACTGCTCGCCAGGAAGTACTGCACCACCGCGTAGAGCACGGCGCCGATGACGACGACCCACAGGATCGTGTAGCTCTGGTAGATGAAGCTCGCGAGCCAGCCGAGGCCGCCGATGATGATCAGGAACAGCAGGATCGTGAAGACCGTATTGCGCTTGTTCCTGGCTATCGCCCTATACATCGCCGCCCGCTAGAACTGGACGCGCGGGGGCTCCGCGATCGCAGCGAGGTCGCTGACCTCGAAGAAGTCGCGCTCCGTGAAGCCCATGCGCTTGGCGAAGATGTTGTTCGGGAACACCTTGATCTTGGTGTTGAGTTCGCGGACTCCGCCGTTGTAGAACCGGCGCGACGCCTGGATCTTGTCTTCGGTGTCGACCAGGTCGGCCTGCAGACGCAGGAAGTTCTGGCTCGCCTGCAGCTGCGGGTATGCCTCGGCGACCGCGAAGATGCTCTTCAGCGCGCTCTGCATGTGACCCTCGGCCACGGAAGCCTCCGCCGGTCCCTGCGCGGACAGCGTCTCTGCGCGGGCCTGCGTGACGGATTCGAAGACGCCCTTCTCGTGCGCCGCATAGCCCTTGACCGTCTCGATGAGGTTGGGGATGAGGTCGGCACGACGCTTGAGCTGCACCGTGATGTCGCTCCACGCCTCGTCGACGCGGACCTTGAGAGTCACCAGCGAGTTGTAGGTGGCCCACAGGTAGATCCCGATGATCGCGACGATCACGACGACGATGATGACCGGGATGAGCCATTCCATTTTCGGGTACTCCTTGGTGTCCTGGCGCGTGACGACTGGGCGCAGATCCCATCCTAACGGCGGCCCGCGACGCTCTCACCGCGTTCCCACCACTCTCAAAGCAAGCATGGTGCGGTTCGGCAGGCGCCGCTCCGCCGGGTGCACAATGGGCAGGTGAGTGAGGTCGCCGAACGTCGCGGTCGGGGCCGTCCCCGCAAGCAGCGGGACGGCGCCTCCGCCAAGTCCGCCATCCTGAAGGCGGCGACGGAGGAGTTCGCCGAGCGCGGCTACGACGCGGCGTCCCTGAGGGCCATCGCACGGAGGGCCGGAGTGGACTCGGCGCTCGTCCACCACTACTTCGACGACAAGGCCGACCTCTTCACCGCGTCGCTGGATGCACCGCTGCGGCCCGACCGCATCCTGGGCGTGATCCTCGCCGGTCCGCGCGACGAGGTCGGCGCCTCGATCGTGCGACTGCTGGTGCGGCAGCTCGACGACGCCCGGTCGCAGGCGCGCATCGTGGCGATCCTGCGCACGGCCCTCGGCAGCGGGCCGGGCAGCAGGATGCTCAAGGAGTTCCTGACCAGGGAGGTGTTCGTGCGGCTCGCCGCCCTGGCCGGAGGAGACGACGCCGATCTGCGGGCCAATCTGGCCGCCTCCCAGCTGGTGGGGCTGATGCTCACCCGGTTCGTGCTCAAGCTGGAGCCGGTGGCGCACGCCGACGCCGACGAGCTCGCGCGGCGCATCGGGCCGGTGATCCAGTGGCATCTGTTCGGGGATGTGCAGGGCGGCACGGTGCGTCCGGGGAGCGCGGAGACGCAGCAGCTGCCGTAGTCCTTGACGCGCCGCGGCTCGGAGCGAATAATTCATCACATGATGAATATGGCGGCCAGCGCGATCTCCGTCGACGGCCTCACGGTGCGCCGCGGGAAAGCGACAATCCTGGACGGGCTGACCCTGCGCATCCCGCGCGGCGAGGTGGTCGGGCTGCTCGGGCCGAGTGGCTGCGGCAAGACCACCCTGATGCGCTCCATCGTCGGCGTGCAGCGGGTGGCGGGCGGCACCGTCGAGGTGCTGGGCGAGCCGGCCGGATCGCCCGGACTCCGCCATCGCGTCGGCTACGTGACGCAGGCCGCGAGCGTCTACGACGACTTGACGGTGCAGCAGAACCTCGCGTACTTCCGGCGCATCCTCGGTGCGGCGAAGGCCGATGTGGACCGCGCCATCGAGGCGACCGACCTCGGCGCCAACGCCGGGCAGCTGGTCTCCACGCTCTCCGGCGGCCAGCGCAGCAGGGTCTCGCTCGCCGCCGCACTGCTCGGCGCACCGGACCTGCTCGTGCTCGACGAGCCGACGGTGGGCCTCGACCCCCTCCTCCGCGTGGAGCTGTGGGAGCTGTTCCACCGGCTCGCCGACGCGGGCACCAGCCTGCTCATCTCGAGCCACGTGATGGACGAGGCCAGCCGCTGCGACCGGCTGCTGCTGATGCGCGACGGGGCGATCCTCGCCGACGAGACGCCCGCCTCCCTGCTGGCGTCGACGGGAGCAGAGGATGCGGAGGGCGCATTCCTGGCGCTGATCCGGCGCCGCCATCCCAAGCACGCCCTCCCGGATGCGCCGGATGCGGCGGACGCACCAGATGCACCGGATGCAGCGGGCACCGGGACAGACGCCGACGGGGGCGAGCGATGAACGGCACCCGCACCATCGCCACCGCCGGCCGCGTGCTGACGCAGATTCGGCACGATCCGCGCACCATCGCCCTGCTCGTGGTGGTGCCGAGCCTGCTGATCGGACTGGTCGCGTGGATCTTCACGGACACCGGCGTGTTCTCGACCATCGGCCCTGCGATGCTCGCGCTGTTCCCGTTCATCGTGATGTTCCTGGTGACGAGCATCACCACGCTGCGCGAGCGGCGCACCGGCACCCTGGAACGCCTGCTGTCGATGCCGCTCGGCAAGGCGGACTTCATCCTGGGATACACGCTCGCGTTCGGGCTGCTGGCCGTGGTGCAGACGCTGGTCGCCGTCGCGTACGCGGTGTGGGTGTGCGGGCTCGACATCAAGGGCAGCGTGTGGCTGCTTGTCGCGGTGGCGCTCGCCGACGCGATCCTCGGCACGACGCTCGGCCTGTTCGTGAGCGCGTTCGCCCGCACGGAGTTCCAGGTGGTGCAGTTCATGCCGGCGCTGGTGTTCCCGCAGATCCTGCTCGGCGGCATCTTCATCCCGCGCGACCAGCTGCCGGATGCGCTGCACATCATCAGCGACTGGCTCCCGCTCTCGCACGCCATCGACGCGCTGAACGCGGTGGCGAACGACACGCACGACGCCGCGTACGTGGGCGGCCAGCTGCTCATCATCGGCGCGTTCGCGCTGGCCGCGATCGTCTTCGGCTCCCTCACCCTCCAGCGCCGCACCGCCTGAGCAGAGGCGATCGACAGGACCTCGGCGGGAACGACGACGCGGCGCCGACGCCTCCGAGTGCCCGACACCGGAGGCGGTCGACGCCGCGATCGTTTCGCCGACGGCATCCGTGGTCGGACGGATGCCGTCGGAGCTCGGCTAGGGACGACCCCCGTTTCCCGATGGGGTCAGCACGAGCGTTGCACCGGGGCAGGGACCGCACCCCGAATCGTCCGGGGGTGCGGACGTCACCCCCGGGGTGGAGAACGGCGCGACCGCGGCGAGCGCGGGGCCGAAGCGTGCGATGGGGCGGGCGGAACGGGTGATGCGGTCGGACATCGGCGACCTCCCTGAAGATGAATTATTCTCAACAACTCACAGGCGATTCACAGCTAGCAGGGAGTTTTCCAGGGAAATGAGGACATGTCAAGAATCACGCCCGTCACACAAGTCACACGCGTCACCCCATCGACCACTGCAGATCGCCGGAATCACGGCGTTTTCCGCGGAATCACGCGGAAATCCGAGGCTTCCTCACCGAGCCGCCCCTGGACACGCGGCACCCGCTTTGGGGACACCGCGCATCCACCGGTCACTCCCCCAGCACCCGCCGCAGATACACGTTCTCGAAGCGGCGCTCCGGATCCAGCCGGTCGCGCACGGCCAGGAAGTCGTCGAACCGCGGGTACGTCGCTCGCAGCGACTCGGCGTGCCTGGTGTGCAGCTTGCCCCAGTGCGGACGGCCGTCGTGGGCCATCATGATCTCCTCCACCGCCGCGAAGTACTCCGTCGAGTCTTCGCGGTAGTAGCGGTGCACCGCGATGTATCCGGTCTCGCGGCCGTAGGCCGTCGACAGCCAGTTGTCGTCCGCGGCGGCGGAGCGCACCTCCACCGGGAACGAGATGCGCCAGCCGCGCCGCTCGATCAGCGCCTTGACCTCTGCGAGGGCGCCGGGCACCGCCTCCCGCGGGATCGCGTACTCCATCTCGCGGAAGCGCACGGTGCGGTTGGTCACGAAGACGCGGGGAGAGACGTCGGTGAAGTCCCGGTTGCCGGTGAGCTTCTGCGCCAGGCGGCTGAACGGCGGGATGATCGCCGGGGCCATCGTGCCGACGGCGCAGACCCCGCGGTAGAGGCCGTTGGCGAGCAGCTCGTCGTCGACCCAGCGGCCGAAGGCGGGCAGCGGCGCGGCGGGCGCGCTGAGCGGGAGCCGCGTGTTCGTCTTGGTGAGCGCCGTCTCGGTGTGCGGAAACCAGTAGAACTCGAAGTGGTCCTCCGCCGCCGAGCGTTCGAGGAAGCTATCGAGCGTGTGCTGCAGCGGCTCCGGCCGCTCCACCGCCTGCAGCAGGTAGGCGGGGACGCACTGGATGGTCAGGTCGACCAGCACGCCGAGCGCGCCGAGGCCGAGACGCACGGCGGGCAAGAGTTCCGCGTTGCTCGTCTCGTTCACCGTCAGCACCTCGCCCGTGCCCGTCACCAGCGTGGCGCCGACGATCTGGGTCGCGAGGCCGCCGAAGCCTCCGCCGGTGCCGTGGGTTCCCGTGGAGGTCGCCCCCGCGATGGTCTGCCGGTCGATGTCGCCCATGTTCTCCAGCGCGAGGCCGTGCTGGCGCAGCAGCCGGGGCAGCTCGTGCAGGTGCGTGCCCGCCGCGAGCGTCACCCGGCCGCGCTCCACGTCGACGTCGACGATGCCGCGCAGGGCGGACAGGTCGAGCTGCACCCCGGGAGCCACCGCGATCCCGGTGAAGCTGTGCCCGGCGCCGACGGCCTTGACGCGCATCCCCTGTCTCGCCGCCGCCGCGACCGCGCGTTGCACGGCATCGGCGTCGGCCGGGCGCTCGACGCGGGTGGGGCGGACCTGCTCCGTGCGGGCCCAGTTGCGCCAGAGGGCGCCGGTCGCCGTCACAGGAACACCTTTCCGTCGCCGCGATAGCTGGGGACGGCTCCGACCACGGTAGCGCGGCCGTCGATCGCGTCGATCAGGTGGAACTCGTCGACGTGCTCGCTCAGCTCGCCCGACTTGGTGTGCCGCAGCCACACCCGGTCGCCGACGCGCATCACCCCGGCCGCCACCCCGGTGACGGGCGTCTGCACCTCGCCCGCCATCTCCCTGGCCACCATCGACAGCCCGGTCGGCCACTCGATCTTGGGCATCCTGTCCGCACCGGGAGGACCGGAGGCGATCCAGCCGCCGCCGAGCATGGTCGCAACCTCCGGGCCGGGCCGCCGCACGACGGACAGCGCGAACGACGCGGCAGGCGCTGGACGGAACCCGGCGTACGAATCGAACAGGTAGCCGCCGAACAGCCCGCTCCCCGCGGCGATCTCGGTGACGGACTCGTCGGACGCCGTGAACTCCAGCGACCCCGTCCCTCCGCCGTTCACGAACTCGAGGTCCGCGATCTCGCGCACAGCCGCGACCGCCTGGCCGCGCCGGTCGAGCAGTTCGGCGCCGGAGTTCTTCTGCATCCAGCGCAGCGTCGCACCCCACGCCGGCCTGCCGGGCGGGTTGTTGCCCTGCCCGGCGATCTGGGCCTCGTACGCCATCATGCCGACCAGCGTGAAGCCGGGACGGCGCACGATCGCCTCCGCCAGCTCACGCACGGCGGCCGGCGTGTGCAACGGAGACCGGAACACGCCGATGTGGCCGAGCACCGGGCTCAGCCACGACGCATCCAGCTCGATGCACAACCGGATGCTCTGCCGCTGCGCCGGGGGGACGACCGCGTCGATGAAGTCCAGGTGGGCCACGGAGTCGACCATGAGCGTCACGCGTTCCGCCAGCTCGGGGGCGTACGCCAGCCGTGCGATGGCGACGCGGTCGGCGGTCGGGTAGCCGACCACCACATCCTCGATCGGCGGATGCCCGGCTGTCCCCTCCGCCAGCCACAGCGCCTCGGGCAGCGTGTACGCGAGGACGCCGGCGTATCCGGGGACCGCGAGCACCGCATCCAGCACCGAGCGCACCCGCACCGACTTGGATGCGACCCTGATCGGCTTGCCGGAGGCCCGGCGCAGCATGTCGTGGGTGTTGTGCCGCAGCGCCGGCAGGTGCAGCACGGCGAGCGCCGGGTCGAGCCGGGCGGTCGCGGCCGACAGAGACGGCCAGAACGCATCCGGAGTGGTCCAGGTACGCTCGGCCGGGGTGGGCTTCGTGCTGAGGTCGATGGAGAAGGTCATCAGCGCACCGCTTTCACTCGTGCGACCGCGAGAGCACCCGCGAACGCGAACAGACCGGAGAGGACGAACAGCCCGACGAAACCGCCGAGCGCAGCGACGATGCCCGCGCCGATCAGCGGGGCCATCGCCTGGGGGACGGCGGTGGCGATGTTCATGATGCCGAGGTCCTTCCCCCGGTTCTCCGGGTCGGGCAGCACCTGGGTGGCGAGCGCCTGGTCGACGGAGAGGAAACAGCCGTAGCCGAGCCCGAGCAGCCCGGCGGCGACCATCGCCACCGACAGCTCCGGCACGAACGCCAGCAGCAGCGCCGCGACGCCCTGGATGGCCGAGGAGAGGAACACGAACGCCTTGCGCCGCCCGATCCTGTCCGACCAGCGGCCCATCACCAGCGAGGCGACGATCACGAACACCATGTAGATCAGGATGAGGACGAGCAGGTCGTCGTCGGCGTTCTTGTCGTGCAGCCCGAACTCCAGGAAGTAGAGGAGCAGAGAGGTGCCGAACGCGTTGCCGAAGTTGACCAGCACGCGGCTGAGCAGCGTCCAGCCGAAATCGGGATGCTCGCGCGGCGAGATCCACAGGCTCTCGACGATCCCGCGGAACGTCATCCGCTGGCGCAAGTGCGGAGGGAGCACGGCGTCGGGGAGGAAGAGGAACGGCACGACGAGGACGAGCAGCAGCACCGCCATCGCCGTGTACCCGAACACTGCGCCGACGAAGACGTAGGTGACGAGCGAGACGCCGAGGATGATCCCGATGGCCTGCGGGGCGCTGATCCAGCCGGACACGTAGCCGCGCTGGCCGACGGGCACCTGGTCGGAGATGGTCGCGGTGAGGGCGGCGGTCAGGATGCAGAACCCGGTGAGCGCGAGCGACCAGAACACGCCGATGCCGACGATGGAGGTCTGCAGCCCGAGCAGGATGAGCGAGACCGCGAACACGACGGCGCCGGCCGCGATCCACGGCCTGCGACGGCCGAAGCGGCTGGTGGTGCGGTCGGAGAGGGCGCCGGTGAGCGGGTACGCGACGATCGCGCACACCCCGGAGATGCCCGAGATGATGCCGAACACCACCACGTTGTCGACCCAGTACGTGGTGTCCAGCTGCTTCTGCACCTGGTCGGGCAGCAGCTTCTGGATAGGCGCGAGCTGCGCCATCCAGATGCCGAGCCAGGCGATCGCGAAGAACGCGATCCAGCGGCCGGTGACCCGGCGGGTGGGCTCGGCGAAGACCGCCGGAGCTGAGAGTTCTGTCATCGGGTTCCTGCGTTCGGGTCGAGGGTGGACAGGACACGTGCCGGTTTCTCGCTGGGTGTCGCGAGCGTCGCCACCGCGTCGGCGGCGAAGTCGATGGTGGCCTGGGCGGCCTCGTCGTCCCTTGTGACGAGCCAGGCCACGGTGAGGCCGTCGGTGAGGACGACGAGCAGGCGGGCGACCTCTGCGGTGGGGCGCGACCACGCGCATCCGGTGATCGCCGCCGCCTGCACGACGGCGCGCTCCGCGACCTCGAAGTAACGGTCGTACTGACGGCGTGCCAGCGGCGCGAAGCCGGGTTCGCGGAGCGCCCACTGGGTGAGCTCGAACATCGCCTTCTCGCGGTCGGGGTCGGCGCGGACGGCGGCGAAGTAGTGTTCGAGCCCGGCGCGCACCGCATCCCGCATCGTCGGCGGTTCGGCGCGGGCCGCAGCCTGCTCGTGGGCATCCTGCTCGGCGACCTGCTGCTCGAACACGGGGGCGAACGCGGACTGCTCGCCGTCGACCACCGTGTTGACGAGTTCGGCCATCAGTTCGTCGCGCGAGGTGAAGGCGTAGTGGAAGCTGGCGAGGGACATCCCCGCCTCTGCGACGATCCTGCGCGTGGTCGCGGCGGCCACGCCGTCGCGCGCGACGACGGAGAGGGCGGCCTGCACCAGCGCGGTGCGGCGTTCCACGGCGGAGATACGTGTCACGGCGGACTCCTCAGCGCGGGCTCCTTGCGCATCCTCGCGCGAAGAGTGGGACGGTTGACCCAGTTGTCAGTATGCCGTAAATCCGGCTCGGGAGTTTGACAGAAGGGGGGCGCGCCACCTGAAATGGGGTGGAATGCGGGTGTTTTCGTCTGATGTGTCGCCACCAGTCCGGCCGAGGGGGTCGTCCGGGCTGCTTGTCGGTGCCCTGATCGTGGTCGGCATCGCGAGCGCAGCCCTCCTCGGAGCCGTCGGCGTCGTCGCCCCGGCCAGCGCCGCCACCTTCACGCCGTCGCCGTCACCCTCCTCCGGCACACCGGCCCAGAACTCCCCGCAGCTGTCCAGGCCATCGCAGACCTCGCCATCGCAGACCTCGCCATCGCAGACCTCGCCGGCAGACACCACACCGAGCGCGGCACCGTCCGACACCGCTCCCCCCACCTCCCCTCCGCCGACTCCCGGCCCTCCGACGATCGACCAGCTGCCCTCCGGTCTCGTCACCTCCTTCCCGCTCACCGTGTCCGGCACGGGCACGCCCGGCGACCTCATCCACGTCTCCGCCGGAGCCGCGAGCACGGCCGGCGCCCGCTGCGACGCCCCGGTGAACGCGAGCGGCGACTGGTCCTGCGCGCTCTCCACTCCACCGGACGGACCGGGCGTCGTTGTCCGCGCCGAGTCGCGCAACAACGGCCTCGAAGCCTCCGGCCGGGTGGATGTGCTCTCCCCGCCGGTCATCGCCGCCCCGAACGGCACCCTCGTCTCCGGCGGCGGCGTGCACGGCACGGCGTACCCGGGGGCGACCGTCACGGTCCGCGCCGAGAACGGCTCCACCTGCTCCTTCCCCGCCGACTCCACCGGCACCTGGGGCTGCGTGCTGAGCAAGCCGCTGCCGAGCGGAAAGCACACGATCACCGCGACGCAGCGCGCGCCGTTCTCCAGCCAGTCCTCCGGCAGGAGCGCGCCCGTCGCGATCACCGTCGACACCACGCCTCCCGCCGCTCCGCGCATCGGCTCCCCCGCCCCGGGCACGGAGACCCCGGTCGGCCGCCCGCTCGCCTTCTCCGGCACAGGAGAGGACGCCGCGAAGGTGACGGTGTACGGCAGCGACGACAACGGCAGCATCGTGGTGTGCACGGCCGTCGTGCGCGGCGCGGCCTGGTCGTGCACCGGAACGCTCGGCGCAGGCCGGTTCACCGTCTCCGCGCTGCAACGGGATGCGGCGGGCAACGTCAGCGGCGGATCCAACCCGGTCGCGATCACCGTCCTCACCGCCGCGCCGTCGCCCAGCACGTCTCCGGAGTCGCCGAGCACGACACCCTCCCCGCACACGACGCCGTCGCCGGCCGTCCCCGTCGTGCCGCCCGGCACGACCCCGAGCCCGACGCCGTTCGACCCGTACGGCGGAAACGGCGCCCCTACCCGGCCGGACTGGATGGGGACCCCGTTCACCAGCGCGTCGGCCCCTGTCGTCTCCGCCGCCGCCTTCCCGGGCTGGCTGCGGTCGCTCCTGCTCGCCGTCGCCGCCCTCCTGCTGCTCGCACTGCCTGCCCGGCTGCTCGCGGTGACCGTCGCGCGCGAACGCGACGGACGCGCCGCGCGGACCCGGGCGAGCATCTTCGGACGCAACCGCAGCAGGGCGGAGCTGCGCGACGCGGACGCTGCCGGGGCATCCCGCGTCGGGGCATCCGGGGCCGGTGCATCCGGAATCGGCGCATCCGGGGCCTCCGTCGCGTCGGCGGACGCCGCATCCGGAGCTGCCGCCCCGCGCAGCCCGTGGCTGATCCCGACGGCGTTCGTCGCGGCGGCAGCCCTCGTGACCCTGTCCAGCCCGGTCGACGACGCGGGGGCATACCTGCGCGTCATCCTCGCCATCGCGGTCGCGCTGGCCGCGGTGAACGCTGTCTGGGTGGCCGTCGCGCGCTGGACCTCCCCGCACTTCGGCGGCGGTCGGGCGACCATGATCTTCCGGCCGTCGATGCTCATCATCGTCGGCGTCGCCGCCGTCGCCTCGCGGCTGATCGGGCTGCAGCCCGCCCTCCTGTTCGGGCTGATCCTCGGCGTCGCGTTCGCCGGTGCGGCCGGGAGGGTGGCGCGCGGCAGGGTCGCCGCCGTCCAGCTGGCCGGCGTCGCCGTGCTCGGTGTGATTGCCTGGCTCACGGTCGGCCTGCTGCCCGAGCCGACCGGCGTCGTCTCCGCGTTCTTCCGCGAACTCGCCAACGCGGTGTCGCTGCTCGGCCTCGGCTCCGCGGCCATCGCCCTGCTGCCGATCGGCGGGCTCGCCGGACGACAGGTGTTCCAGTGGTCGCGCGGCATCTGGGTCGGACTGGCGCTGGTCGTCTACACCCTGCTGTTCGCGCTGCTGCTTCCCGTCGCCTCCCTCGTCGAGACGGGGCAGAGCACGCTCGTCATCGCCATCGCCGCCTTCGCGTTCGCCGCGCTTAGCGTGTGCGTCTGGCTGTGGGAGAAGTACGTGGAGCCGTCACGCTAGAGCGCATCCACGTAGTACCAGTCCCGGCCCTCGCGCAGGAACCGGGATGCCTCGTGCTGCACCCCGCGCTCCGTGCCCGTGTAGTAGGCGGAGAACTCCACGACGCCGTCCCGGTCGAACGGGCCGCCGCGCTCGGTGCGCTCGATGTCGAGCCGGTACCAGCGCAGACCCTTGTCGAGTTCGAGCGTCTGCGGTCGGGTCGACGGATGCCAGCTGCGCAGTAGGTACGGGGCGTCGCCGAGCGCGAACGCGGAGAACCGCGACCGCATCAGCCGCTCGGCGGTCGGCGCCGGCTGCTCACCGCGGTGCAGCGGACCGCAGCACTCGTCGTACGGCTGGCCGCTCAGGCAGGGACAGCGGGAGGAAGGCACCGCACGAGCCTACCCGCGTCGACGCTTCCGCCGACGCCGGATGCGGCCGGCCGAGAAGGACCCGGCCGTGGCGCTACGGGGAATCGATGCCACGACCGGGTCGGGAGACACCACACCAGTTCGGCGTCTGCTCACACTCTCCACCGCAAGCTTGAACGCAGCCTCTCCGCGCGCTGAAAGTCCTCACAGCCGCCGTCAGCGCTCGCGCCAGCGGTCAGTGCTCGCGCGCCGCCTCGCCGGCGGCCACCACGCAGAACCTGTTGCCGTCCGGGTCGGCGAGCACCACGTAGTCCGCGCCCTCCTCGTAGTCCCAGTCCACCCGGGATGCGCCGAGCCCCAGCAGGCGCTCGACCTCCTCCCCCTGGTCGAGCGCATACAGGTCCAGGTGGTGGCGCTGGTGCTCGGCGGCCGCACTGGAGACCTGCGTGATCGCCAGCTGCGGACCGTGCCCGGCGTTCGGGACCAGGATCGCCCAGTCGTCGTCCGGCTCCCGCAGCGGGCGGTAGTCGATGGCCGCCGTCCAGAACTCGATGGCCCGCGGCACGTCCCGCACACCCCACACGATCGATCCGATGCGCATCATGGCCTCAGTATCCGCCCCGCCACGCGCGACCGCCAGCGTCCGACGGTGTACCGTGAATGCATGGCTGGATTGCTCATCGGATTCATTTGGCTCGTCGTCATCGTCGGCGGCGGCCTCTCGCTGGCCGCCCTCGTGCAGATGGCGAAGTCGCCGTACCGCAACCGCTGATCGCGGGGCGCCGTCTGGCGCGCCCCATCCGGCTCGTTCCGGATGCGCCAGTCGTCCCGGATGTGTCAGTCGTCCCGGATGCGTCAGCGCAGCCCGGCGACGAACAGGTTCAGCACCCTGCGCAGGTCGTCGCGGGTGTATCCGCTCTTGTTGGCCGCCCACGCCAGTGAGCTGGCGAACACGAACAGGTCGTCGGCGACGACGTCCGTCCGCACCGCTCCGGCATCCTGAGCCCTGCTGAGCAGACGCGCGGTCGCGACCTTCATCGAACTGCAGGGCGCCGTCAGCGGCGACTCCGGGTCGCAGACCGCGTCCGCCACCGAGTCCGGCAGCCCGTCGTAGCTGGACAGGTGCCTGGCCAGGTCGATCAGCCAGTTGTTGAGGGCCTCACCCGCATCCGGTCGGGTCAGCAGCTCCGTCGCCCGGGCGTCCAGGCCCTGCCTGCTCTCGACGAGGGCGGCGGCGAGCAGGCACTCCCTGGTCGGGAAGTGCCGGTAGAGCGTTCCCGCCCCGACGCCGGCCTTCTTGGCGATGTCGTCGAGCGATGTCTGCACGCCGTTCTCGGCGAATGCCTCGCACGCGACGTTGACGATCTTGTCGTAGTTGCGCTGCGCGTCCGCGCGCAACGGCTTGGGTTGGGTGATGGTGTCGCCGCCCATTCGAACTCCTTCTCGACCTGTTCACTTCATCGCCATTGACAAAGCGGAGACAGTCTCCATATTGTTGATCACTCAAGAGGAGAGTCTCTCCGGATAGCAGTCTAAGCCCCGCGGAACGGAACGCACCATATGTCGACCACCGAACTCAACGAGAACCCACCAACCTCCCCGCTTCCCGCCGTCACCACCAGCGCGTCCCGCGCATCCCGTGCCTCGCTGCGCGGACCGGCCCTCGGCCTCGTCGTCGTCTTCATCACACAGCTGATGCTGGTGGTCGACGCGAGCATCGTCAACGTCGCCCTCCCCGACATCCAGAAGGAACTGCACTTCTCCCCCACCGACCTGTCGTGGGTGGTCACCGCGTACGCGCTCGCGTTCGGCGGTCTCATCCTGCTGAGCGGCAAGATCGGCTCGATCGTCGGGGCCAGGCTCGCCCTGATGGTGGGCGTCGGCGTGTTCATCGTCGCGTCCGCCCTCGGCGGGTTCGCGCCGTCACCGGAGATCCTGGTCGCCGCCCGCATCCTGCAGGGCATCGGCGCCGCCATCGCCGCACCGAGCACGCTCGTGCTGCTCGTCGCCAACACCACCGAGGGCGCGAACCGCGCGCGGGCGATGTCCCTGTTCGTGCTCGCCGCGGGCAGCGGCGGCGCGATCGGCCTGATCCTCGGCGGTATCCTCACCACCAGCTTCGGCTGGGAGTGGGTCATGTTCGTCAACGTGCCGATCGGCATCCTGATCATTGCGGGCGCCGCCCTGTTCCTCACCGAGACGAAGCGCGTGCCGGCGAAGCTCGACCTGGGCGGCGCTGCCGTCTCCACGATCGGGATGGTCGCCCTCGTCTACGCGTTCACCCGCGCCGCCAGCCACGGCTGGACCGACGTGCAGTCGATCGCGTCGTTCGTGATCGCCGCAGCATCCCTCGTCGGCCTGATCTTCATCGAGCGGAAGCACTCGAGCCCGGTGGTGCAGCTGCACTTCTTCTCGCGGATGCGCACAGCGGCACCGCTGCTCGGGATGCTCCTGGTCCCGGCCGGGATGTTCGGCTTCTTCTACTTCGTGACCCTGTTCACCCAGAAGGTGCTCGGCTTCGACCCGCTCGGAACCGGCCTCGCCTTGCTGCCGTTCGTCGGCGCGATGCTCATCACCAATGAGCTGGCACCGCGCTACCTGCTCCCCCGCGTCGGCGAAAAGGTGGTCGGCGTGCTCGGCCTCAGCGGCATGGTCGTCGGCCTGATCTGGCTCGGCCAGATGAGCGCATCCAGCACCTTCCTCAGCGGCATCCTGGGACCTGCGATCGTGCTCGGCATCAGCGCCGGCCTGACCTTCGCACCGCTCACGTCCATCGCGATGGCGCAGGCCCCGTCGGACGAGGTAAGCGCGGCATCCAGCCTGGTGCAGGGGATGCAGCAGCTCGGCGGCAGCGTCGGCGTCGCGGTCCTGACCACGGTGTTCATCGCGGTCACGGCCACCTCCGGCGAGGCACGCGGCATCTCCACGTCCCTGCTGCTCGGGGCGGCGTTCCCGGCCGCGGCGCTGGTGCTGTTCGCGATCTGGGGGCGGCGCATCCCTGCGGATGGTGGTGGTTCCGGCTCCGGTGGGCCGGTCGGGATGCACTGAGCACGGTTTCACAGCGCGACGGCGTCCGCGGGGCACTCCTCCGCGGGCGCCGTCGGCGTCGGTGCGCGCGTGTTGCCCACGCTCGCGTGCACGCCGGTGCCCGCCTTCGCGCCGCTCAGCCCATACAGCCGGAGCCGAGCGCGAGGTGCGCGACCAGCATCCCGCCACTCGCCCACCACGCGAGGAGCAGCCCGGCAGCGGTGAGGACGACCGTCACGATGAGCCCGCGCAGCACCCTTGCGCCGCGCCTCCCGGGCGCGAACGCGACGAGCGCCGCCGCCGCGCCGACCGTGACCAGCACGAGCGGCACCACCCCCAGCGCGACGAGCAGGCCCACCCCGCTCTGCCCGGCGGCGCGCGCCTTGCACTCGTCGCCCCAGGTGTCCTCCACGACGACCGCGAACCAAAACCACGCCACCAGCACGGCCACCGCCGACACAAAAACGGTCAGCGTGAACCGAGCCCTCCCCCGTTGCCCGCTCCCCGACTCCACACGCCCACTCTGCCCGCCGCCCCTCCGAGAACGCCGCACCCGCGCCGCTACGATGGAAGCCGGGCCCCCATAGCCCAATCGGCAGAGGCAGGCGACTTAAAATCGCTTCAGTGTGGGTTCGAGTCCCACTGGGGGTACTCGGCCACTCGATTCCTTCCGGCGTCAGGCGTCGAACGCGCGGGGTGCTTTCCTGCCCTTCCACTCCCCGGTGTGCTCGTACCACCGCACGGTCTTGTAGTGATCGTCGAGAGCAGCCCGGACAGCGGCCCGGATCACGGCGTAGCTGATCGCCAGTCCAAGGACCAAGAAGATGATGTACAAGCTGATTGATGCGATGGCCATGCCCGGCAACCTATCGCTCATTCGCTTTCGTCTGCCATGGCCCGTTCGGGGCAGATCCAACAACGCGTGACGGTGAGCTTGGCAACAACGGTCGGCACCGTCGACGCCGACTTCTAGTTGCTGCCGAGCGCCCTCGACTTTGCCGCTTCGAACTCTGAGTCAGACAAGAGTCCTCGGTCATGCAGTTCCGCGAGTGCGGTCAAGTCGGTGGTGACGCTGGATTCAGCACCCGCGGTACGCTCGGCTCGAACCTCCGCCAGGCTGGGCCGGTCGACAACACTCTCGGTCGGTGTCCCCGAGGCGGCTCGAACGATAACCCAAGCGATCACCATCAGCACGCCGAGGATCAGCGCGCCGATCCCGACCCACATCCATACGCGGGCTGGACTCACGTACCCGCTGTCATTCCATCCCAGCATCGCATTGGTCAGTTCGGAAACGCTTTCGTCGTGTGACGCTTGGTTTGCCGCGACGCCCCACATGATGACGCCGACCACCGCAAGCACGACCCCAGCTGTCAACAGGAACAGCTGGTACCCCCGCCTCTCGTTCATATCCGGGAGCATAGAGCTGGCGGCGCTTAGGTGCCATAACCTCGAAAGAGGCACAGCGTGGTCCAGCGAAACAAGATTGATTGCCCAGTGCGACCGTTACTCCTGAGCGCCGCTGAATGAGCGGCATTGGAGACGGAAGAGCTGGGCCGAGAACAGACCCCTTCGTGCATCTAAGCGTGCACAGTGTCGCGGCTCGTGCGCCCCGTCATCCCGAGACCGTGAGAGAGGCCCTGCGCGCAGGCGAGCTCCCTAGCTAGGCTTGCTTTCGGGTTCGAGTCCCACTGGGGGTACTCGCCGCCCCGGCACCGCGCATCGGAAGGGTTCCCATGACTCGCGCTCTCGTCATCATCGACATCCAGAACGACTATTTCCCCGGCGGCGCGCATCCCCTGGTCGGGTCGGTGGCGGCGGCCGAGCGGGCGTCGGCGGTGCTGGCGGCGTTCCGGGAGGCGGGCGATCCCGTCGTGCACATCCAGCACGTGTGGGATGCACCGGATGCGTCGTTCATGCGGCCGGGGACGGCCGGGGTCGAGATCCATCCGCTCGTCGCTCCCGTCGGGGACGAGCCCGTTCTGCGGAAGGCCGAGCCGAACGCGTTCGTCGGCACGTCACTGGAGGACACCCTGCGCTCGCTCGCGCCCGACGAGCTGGTCGTGCTCGGGATGATGTCGAGCATGTGCGTCGACTCGACCGTCCGTGCGGCGGCGGACCTCGGGTTCGCAGTGACCCTCGTGCACGATGCGTGCGCGGCGCCCGACCTGACGTTCGGCGGCACGACGGTGCCGGGCGAGGCGGTGCACGCGGCGTTCATGGCCGCGCTGTCCGGCAACTTCGCCACCCTGGTCGGCGCGACGGAAGTGGCTGGCTCGCGGCCGTAGCCGCGCCGCCAGCCCCAGCGCACCGCCCCACTCACCGCGCGGTGACGACCCGCTTCTTCAGGAACAGAATCGGCAGCAGCCACCCGCCGAGCGCCGTGACGATCCACACCACCAGGGTGGCGAGTACCCAGGCGGTCGCGCCGTCGATGTGGATGCCGCCGGGGAACAGGCTCGCGACGAGCAGCGCCAGGAAGGTCGACACCAGTCCGATGCCGCCGAGCAGCGCTGAGGCGTACTTGCGCGCGATATTGAACACGAACGGCGACAGGATGCTCTGGGCGATCGCGAACACGATCGCCGCCACGAGGAAGCCGCCCCACTCCAGCCGCACGCCCGGCACCAGCCAGCCGGCGACGAGCAGTCCGATGGCCGCGGTCACCAGGAAGATCGCGGCACGGATGAGGAATCGGATCACAGCGGTCTCCCGTCGACGGTGCTCCCGAGGATAGCGGAACCCCGCCGCGACTCAGGCTCTGCTGCCGCCCGCCGCCGCGGCGGTGGTGGCCGGGATGCGGCGGTCGAGCACCGTGATCAGCACCAGCAGCACGCCGATGCCGCCGAGCACCCAGCCGAGCGTGTGCAGGCCGGCGTCCGTGGCCTGGCGGCCGAAGGTGATGCCGATCAGGCTGGAGGAGAAGATCGCGCCCAGGTAGGCGAACGTCCGGTACAGGCCGGAGGCGACCGCGATCTCGGCAGCGGGAGCCTGCACATACAGGGTGGCCTGGTTGGCGAAGCCCGTGAAACCGTTGGCGCAGCCGAGCAGCAGGGACATCCCGATCAGGAGCCAGATGCTCGCGTCCGCGTCCATGAACTGCATCACCAGGGCGCTCAGCACCACCGAGACGGCGCCGATGACGAGCGGCCAGCGCACCCAGCCGCGGGTGGAGGCGACCCGGGCGATCACGATGCTGAGACCGGACAGCGGCAACAGGATGAGGCCGACCGCCGTCGCGCTGTATCCGGCGGCCTGCTCCATCCACTGGCTCGTGCCGTAGAGCACCGAGTAGACGACGAGGGCGGAGAGGGTCTGGCGCAGGTAGGTGCGCTGCAGCGGGCGGTTGCTCGCGAGCATCCGGACGTCGATCAGTGGCTTGGCCACGCGCCGCTCCCAGAGGATCAGCCCAGTACCGAAGACGGCGACGACGGGGAGCAGCCACCAGAGCGGGGAGGCGAGCCCGGACAGGAACACCAGCGCGCTCACGATGGTGCCCGCGAAGAGCACGATGCCCGGGATGTCGACCGACGCCAGGAGGGCGCGGGCGCCCTGGTGCTCGCGCGGCGCATCCTTCTCGACGCCGAGCAGCGTGAACACGAACGTGACGACCGCCAGCGGGATGTTCACGAAGAACAGCGCGCGCCAGCCGAACGTCCCAGCGAGCAACCCGCCGAGCGGCAACCCGAACACGGTGGTGATCTGGGCTGCAATGGAGAAGTTGCCGAGCACGCGGGCCGGCACGCCGATCCCGTGCTCGTCGGCCCGGCGGCGCACCAGGGCCATCGCGGTCGGATAGGCGGCGGAGGTGCCGATGCCGATGAGCGCGCGGGAGAGGAGCAGGAAGCCGAAACCGGGCGCCGCCGCACCGACGATGCCCGCCACCAGCAGGATGATCGCCCCGGCCATGAACACGCGGCGCGGCCCGAACAGGGTGGCCAGCTTGCCCATCGTGGGCTGGCTGACCGCGCTGCAGAGGTAGAGGACCGAGATGAGGCTGGCCGTCTGGCCCGGACCGAGGTGGAAGTCGAGGCCGATGCTCAGCAAGCCGGTCGCGATCATCGAGCTGTTGATCGGGTTCAGCGTGGAGCCGAGGAGGAGCGGTGCGGTGAACCGCCACCCGAACGGCGTGCGCGCGCGAACCGCGTGCGTGCTCTCGGCGCCTGTGCTCTCCGTGCCTGTGTCCGTCTCATCCTCCCGGATGCTTTACGCGTGTGAACTATTTCTTTAGGTATACTAATCACCCGTGGATGCACACGCAAGCGACACCCTCCCCTCCGACGACCTCGGGGAGCGGCTCACCCGCTCGATCGCCCGGATCTACCGCCGTCTGCGCGCCGAACGCACCAGCGGAGAACTCGGGGACGCAGCGATGTCCGTCCTCGGCCACCTGCACCGCTACGGCCCCACCACGCTCACCGCGCTCAGCGAGCACGAGCGCGTCACCGCCGCCTCGATGAGCCAGACGGTCAACCGCCTCGTCGGCCTCGGCTACGTGGTGCGGGAGACCGATCCGGCGGACGGGCGGCGCGTGCTGTTCACCCCTACCCCGGACGGCCACCGGGTCGCCGGGGACGCGCGGGCCAGGCGGCACGCGTGGCTGGACGCGCAGCTCGCCGAACGCACACCCGAGGAGCGCGCAGCACTCGCCGAAGCCGCCCGGGTGCTGTGGGAGATGGCGGAAGGATGAGCCCGTTCACGCTCTCCTCCCCCGTCACCGCGGAGGTCGAGGTGCGTCGCAGCCGTTTCCTCGCGCTGGCGACCCCCGTCGCCGACCGGGAGGCTGCGCTGGCCGAGGTGGCCAGGCTGCGCACCGCGCATCCGGGAGCGAACCACGTCTGCTGGGCGCTGCTGGCGGGCGGGCACTCCGGAATGTCGGACGACGGTGAGCCGTCCGGCACGGCGGGGCGCCCCATCCTGGAGGTGCTGCGGCACCACGACCTCGACGGCGTGCTCGGGGCGGTCGTCCGGTACTTCGGCGGGGTGAAGCTCGGCGCGGGCGGCCTGGTGCGCGCGTACACCGATGCCATCGCCGCCGCCCTGGTGGATGCGCCCGTCGTCGAGCGCGTGCCGGAGACGGTGCTCGTGGTGGCGGCCGAGTACGGCGACGCCGAGCGCGTGCGGCGCTGGGCGGACGGCGAAGGCTACGAGACCGGAGACGCGGAGTACGCAGAGGCGGTGCGGTTCACGCTGCGGCTGCCGACGGCACAGGCCGCAACAGCACGGGATGCGGTCCGCGACCTCACGCAGGGCCGCGCGGTGGTCGAGGGCTGACGGCCCCGCACCGCGACGCCCGAAACGCCGAAGGGCCCGGTGCGATCACTCGCACCGGGCCCTTCCGTTCACACTCTGCTGCTACTTGGCTGCAACCTCGGCCGGCTCCTTCGGAGCGGACTTCTTGGCCGGAGCCTTCTTCGGAGCGTCGACCGCCGGGGCCGCTGGGGCCTCTGCCACTGCGGGCTTGGGACGGGCGGCGAACTCCTCGAAGACGGCGCGCGGGTGCTGCGTCGCTGCGAGCGAGACAATGTCGCGTCCGAGCCAGAAGTTGTTCCACCAGCCCCACAGCACGCGCCACTTGCGCTCCCAGCTCGGCATCGCGAGGCCGTGGTATCCACGGTGCGCGAACCAGGCGGGGAGGCCCTTGATGGCGAGCTTGCCGGACTGGAACACTCCGACGCCGAGACCGAGGCCGGCGACAGCGCCCAGGTTCTTGTGGAAGTACTGGCGCGGGAGCTCGCCGCGGAGGTCCGCGATGATGTTCTTCGCGAGCAGCTTGCCCTGGCGGACGGCGTGCTGGGCGTTCGGCACGCAGAAACCGCCGACGCCGCCGCCGGTGAGGTCGGGGACGGCCGAGACGTCGCCGGCGCCCCAGGCGTCCTTGATGATCTCGTCGTCGGAGCCGACGCGGAGGTCTGCGCGCACGCGGAGACGGCCGCGCTCCTCGATCGGGAGGTCGGTGTGGCGCACGATGGTGGGGTTCGCCATGACACCGGCGGTCCACACGATCAGGTCGGTCTCGAACTTCTCACCGGTCGACAGCTCGATGACGCCGTCGACGGCGCTCGCGAGCTGGGTGTCCAGGTGGATCTCCGCGCCGCGCTGGGCGAGGTTCTTGATCACCCAGTGGCTGGTCGGGAGCGACACCTCCGGCATGATGCGGCCCATCGCCTCGATGAGGTGGAAGTGCGTGTCCTCGAACGAGATCTGCGGGTAGTTCTTGAGCAGCGCGCTCGCGAACGAACGCAGCTCGGCGAACACCTCGATGCCGGCGAAGCCGCCGCCGACGACCACGAAGGTCAGCAGGCGGTCGCGCTCGGGGCCGGCGGGCAGGTTGGCCGCCTTGTCGAAGTTGGTGAGGACGCGGTCGCGGATCGCGACGGCCTCCTCGATGGTCTTGAGGCCGATGGCCTGGTCGGCGACGCCCGGGATCGGGAACGTGCGCGACACGGCGCCGGCGGTGACCACGACGATGTCGTACTCGAACTCGTACGCGTCGCCGATGGGCGGCTGGATGGTCGCCGTCTTCTTCGCGTGGTCGATGTACGTGACCTTGGCGGTGACGACGTTGGTCTTGGTGAGGTGGCGGCGGTGGGCGACCACCGCGTGGCGCGGCTCGATGGACCCGGCTGCGACCTCGGGAAGGAACGGCTGGTAGGTCATGTAGGGCAGCGGGTCGACAATAGTGACCTCTGCCTCCCCCTTGCGCAGCTGCTTCTCGAGCTTCCACGCAGTGTAGAAACCGGCGTATCCGCCGCCGACGATCAGGATTTTGGGCACAGTGGTGGGTCTCCTCAACACGAAAGTATTCAGTTAATCTACTCCCTGCTGCCCGTCGCTCTGAAATGCCGGAAAGCGCCGACCCCGCCGAGGACCACGAGAGCGGCGAAACCGGTGATCAGACTGAACGGCAGCCAGAAGCCGGTGAGGGCCGTCCACTGCGGCCAGAGCAGCTGATCGACCCGCGCAGACGGGGCGGCGGGGAGGGCGTGCGGAGTGGCCGTCGTCGCCGGGACTTTGCCGGGCGCCGGGCTGGTGGGCACGTCCGCCCTGCGGTGGATGCGCACCCACTCGGAGAGGTCGCCCATCGGGTTGGCGGAGACGTGCGGCACCTTCGCGCTGACCGCGGCGGCCGCATCCAGGAGTCCGTAGCCGTAGATCGGGCTCGGCACGGTTCCCGGTGCAGCGCGGGCCGTCTTGATGAGCCGCTCGATCACATCCGGAGCCTTCAACTCGGGATGCGCTGCCCTGATCAGCGCGACGGCTCCCGCCACCAGCGGGGTCGCCCCGCTGGTGCCCGCCCACTGCACGTAGCCGCCGCCCGGGCTCACCCCGACCAGCTGCTCGCTGGGCGCGGAGACGGCGATGGTGATGCCCTGCGACGACGCGTCGAAGCTCGCCTGCCCCTGCCGGTCGACCCCGGCGACGGCGACGACACCCGGGATGGTGGCGGGCGCGCCGACCTCGGTGGTGCCGCTCCCCCGGTTGCCCGCCGCCGCGACGACGACCACGTCGTGGTCGAACGCGTACTGGAACGCCTCGTCCCAGCTGGTCGGCCAGTCGAGCGTGTTCCTGGTGAGCGACATGTTGATGACCTTCGCGCCGTTGTCCACGGCCCAGCGCACCGCTGTCGCGATCTGCTCGTCGCTGCCGATGGCGCCGGAGGCGGAGCCGAGCGCGACGGACGCCGTCAGGATGCTCGCCTCGGGTGCGGCGCCGAGCACGCCGCTGTCCGGGCCGGTTCCCCGACCGGCGAGCAGCGACGCCACCCAGGTGCCGTGGTCGGCGGAGCCGGCGTCGCCGAGCGGCTTCTGCCCGTTCGCCGCCCCGACGCCGGACACGTCGGTGCCGCCGACGACCGCCCCGGCCAGGTCGCGCACGCTGCCGTCGACGCCGGTGTCGATCACCGCGACTTTGACGCCTGCGCCCTTGGTCGTCTTCCAGGCCTGGGTGAAGCCGTAGTCGGTCAGCCAGTATTCGAGGTCGCGCACCTGATCGGCGTGCGCGACGGTGGACGGCGCGACGGCGGCGGCCAGCCCGAGCAGTCCTGCCAGGGCGACGGCGGTCGCTGCGCGGCCGAGCCGGGTCATCCTGCGGTGTAGTCCTGGCACTCGCACACCTCGGGCGACCAGTCGGCGCGCGCGAGAGCGAGGTCGCCGATCGGGTTCACCCCCGGTCCTGCGGCGAGCGCGTGCGCTCCGAGGGCGTGCAGGCACTTGACGCGCACGGGCATGCCTCCGGCGGAGATGCCGGCGATCTCGTCGACGACGGCGATGGACTCCCGGTCGGCGAGGTATGCGCGGTGGGCCGCCGCGTACTGGTCGCGCACGGACTCGTCGGCCTCGAGCAGCTCGTTGTACTCGTTCATCACCTGCGTGGCCTCCAGCTGCGACAGAGCGGCGGTCGCTGCGGGATGCGTGAGGTAGTAGAAGGTCGGGAACGGCGTGCCGTCGTCCAGCCGCGGGGCGGTGGACACCACGGTGGGGTTGCCGCAGACGCAGCGCGCCGCGATGCCGACGACATTGCGCGCCGGCCGCCCGAGCTGGGCGGACACGGTCGCGATGTCGTGGTCGGTCACTGCATCGAAGGGTGGGGTGGTCATCACTTGCCGCCAGGGGTCGAGGTGGGGGTGGGGGTGCTCGCCGGGGCCGTGCCGCCGAGCTGCGACGGTGTCGCGTCGCTGAGGCCGGCGCCCATGAACGAGCCGAACAGGGAGCCGAGCCAGTCGGTCTCGGTCTTCTGCAGCTTCGAGCTGACCGGCGCACCCTTGGTCTGTGCGGCCGGGGCCCTGTCGTCGATCACGAGGTAGCTGACCTCGCCGGGCATCACGTAGTAGAGCCGGTCGCGCGCCTGCGCTCTGATGTAGCTGGGGTCGTTCCAGCGGGCGCGCTGCTCCTTGAGGTCGGAGACCTGGCCGGACAGCGCATCCACCGCCTTCTGCTGGTCGGCGATCTGCTGCCGCTGCGAGATGAGGCTCTGCGCGGTGGGCGCGAGCACGACGACGGCGAGGATGAGGAGCCCCATCATCACCAGCGAGAAGCCGGAGAAGTGCAACCCGCGCAGCCAGCGTCCCGTGGCCGATCCCGACGACATGGCGACGGGGACCCGGCGTGTACGAGGCGCAGCCACAAGCCCTCCCAACGCACACGACCAAGATCGGGGCCGACGGTCCCCGCCCGACAATCGTAAGCCACCCACCCGCGCGCTCCCTGTGCTCCCCCGCCGCGCGTCCCCTGACAATCGAGTCCGAAGTTATTCACGCGACACGCCGCGCCAGGCGTGAACAACTTCGGACTCGATTGTCAGGGGGCGGGGCTGGGGCGGCGACGGGATGCGGAAGGCCCCCGGATCAAAGATCCGGGGGCCTTCCGCGGGGTGTTGTTACGCGGTGAAGCGCGGGAAGGCGCTGCGGCCGGCGTAGACGGCTGCCTCGCCGAGCTCCTCCTCGATGCGGAGGAGCTGGTTGTACTTGGCGACGCGCTCGGAGCGGGCCGGGGCACCGGTCTTGATCTGGCCGGCGTCCGTGGCGACGGCGAGGTCGGCGATGGTGGTGTCCTCCGTCTCACCCGAACGGTGGGAGAGCACGGCGGTCATGCCGTTGCGCTGGGCCAGCGAGACCGCATCCAGGGTCTCGGTCAGGGTGCCGATCTGGTTGACCTTGACCAGGATGCTGTTGGCCGCCTTGAGCTCGATGCCCTTGGCGAGACGCGTCGGGTTGGTGACGAACAGGTCGTCGCCGACGAGCTGCAGCTTGCCGCCCAGCTCGGAGTTGAGGTGCGCCCAGCCCTCCCAGTCGTCCTCGGCCAGCGGGTCCTCGATGGAGACCAGCGGGTAGTTCGCGGCCAGCTCTGCGTAGTACGCGGACATCTCTGCTGCGGTGCGGTCCTGGCCCTCGAAGCGGTACACGCCGTTCTCGAAGAACTCGGTGGAGGCGACGTCCAGGCCGAGCGCGATGTCGCGGCCGACGGTGAAGCCGGCGTTCTGGATGGCCTCGGAGATGAGGTCGAGGGCGGCACGGTTGTGCTCGAGCTCGGGCGCGAAGCCGCCCTCGTCGCCGAGGCCGGTGCTGAGCCCGCGCTGCTTGAGCAGCGACTTGAGCGAGTGGTAGGTCTCGACGCCCCAGCGGAGGGCCTCGGAGAAGGTCTCCGCGCCGATCGGCAGGACCATGAACTCCTGGATGTCGACGCCGGTGTCCGCGTGCGCTCCACCGTTGATGATGTTCATCATCGGCACGGGCAGGGTGTGCGCGTTCGGTCCGCCGATGTAGCGGAACAGCGGCAGGTCTGCGGAGTCGGCGGCGGCCTTGGCGACGGCGAGGGAGACGCCGAGGATGGCGTTCGCGCCGAGGCGCTTCTTGTTCTCTGTACCGTCGAGCTCGATCATGGCGGAGTCGACGAGACGCTGGTCTGCGGCCTCGAAGCCCTCGATGGCCGGGCCGATCTCGTCGAGAACAGCGTCGACGGCCTTCTGCACGCCCTTGCCGAGGTAGCGGTCCTTGTCTCCGTCACGAAGCTCGTACGCCTCGAACGCACCGGTCGACGCGCCGGACGGGACGGCGGCACGGCTGACCGTGCCGTCTTCGAGAAGCACCTCGACCTCGACGGTCGGGTTTCCGCGCGAGTCGAGAATCTCGCGAGCGCCTACAGCTTCGATCTGAGCCACAACAGTCTCCTTGTTTCACATGTGTGTGGGGGTGGGTTAAATCAGCGGTGATCCGCTCGCCAGTCTACTGACGTCCGCGTGCGGCACCGACCGGGGGTGCACCGGGGTGCACCGGGGGCCCGGCCGCGCCGAGGTCAGCCGAGCGGCTTGAGCTCCAGCGCCGCCGCATCCGGAGTGTCGGCGTTCACGAACGCGAAGGAGCGGAAGCCGGACGCCTCCGCACGGTCGAGCACGGCCTTGAGGTTCTTGGCGCGACGGTCGAGGCGCACCCGGCGGCCGGAGGCGATCAGCTCCGCCTTGATGGCGAGCAGGCGGTTCAGCGGCACGGTCTGGTCGTAGACGAGCACGACGGAGTCCGCCCCTGCGTCTTCCGGGGTCTCGATGAGGTCGACCACGCGCTCGAAGCCGATCGAGAACCCGCAGGCCGGCACGTCGGTGCCGAGGAAGCGTCCGATCATCCCGTCGTAGCGGCCACCGCCGCCCACCGAGCTGCCGGAGCCGGGGTGCGCGATCTCGAAGATGGTGCCGGTGTAGTACCCCATGCCGCGCACCAGCGTCGGGTCGAAGCGCAGGGACACGCCGGACGGCAGGGCGTCGAGCGCGTGCGCGAGCGATTCCAGGGCGGCAATGGCGTCGGTGTCGATCCCGTCCGGGAGGATGCCGGTGATCGCCTCGACGGTCATGGCGACGCCGCCCTCCGCGATGTGCGGCTCCAGCTGCTCCAGGATGCCGCCGAGCACCGCCGCGGAGTCTGCACCGTCTGCGCTCAGCTCCTTCACAACGCCCTCCGCGCCGATCTTGTCGAGCTTGTCGATCGAGATCAGCACCTGCGGCCAGCGCGCCTCCGCGAAACCGCAGAACTCGAGCAGCCCGTTCAGGATGCGCCGGTCGTTGATCCGGATCGTGCAGTTCTCGAGGCCCAGCGCATCCAGTGCCGCCGCGGTCGCCGTGATCAGCTCGACCTCCGCCAGCTGGCCCGCCTCGCCGATGATGTCGATGTCGCACTGCACGAACTGGCGGTACCTGCCCTTCTGCGGGCGCTCCGCGCGCCAGACCGGCGCGATCTGGATCGACCGGAACACCGGAGGCAGCTCCGCGCGGTGCGTTGCATAGAAGCGGGCGAGCGGGACCGTCAGGTCGAACCGGAGACCCAGGTCGGTGAGGCTGAGGAGGTCGCCCGAGTCCATCGCGGCCTGCAGGTCGTCCGCGTCCAGGCCGCGCTTGAGGACGCTGAACGCCAGCTTCTCGTTGTCGCCGCCGAGGCCGGAGTGCAGCCGGGCGACGTCCTCGACCACCGGCGTCTCGATCTCGTCGAACCCGTGCGCTGCGAAGCTCTCCCTGATCACGCCGAGCGCATGCTCCCTGCGGGCCTTGTCTGCCGGGAGGAAGTCGCGCATGCCGCGAGGCGGGGTGATCGGAGAAGCCATGCGAACGATTCTTCCATGTAGCGTGGCGGGGATGAGCATCGACGAGTTCCGCATCCACCTTCCAGACGACCTCCTCGACGACCTGCGGGCGCGGCTCACGGCCACCCGCTTCGTGCAGCCGGTCGGGTCGTCGCCGTGGGAGGGCGGCGCGGGCGGCCCCGTGCTGCACGATCTGGTGGAGTCGTGGCTGGCGTTCGACTGGCGGGCCCAGGAGGAGCGGCTGAACGCGTACGACCAGCACCTCGCCGATGTGGGAGGGCACCGCATCCACTTCGTGCGGGTACCCGCCGCCGGATCGGCGGAGACGCGCATCCCGTTGCTGCTGCTGCACGGCTGGCCGAGCGCGTACACCGAGTACCTTCCGCTGGCCGAGCGCCTCGCCAACCCGGCGGGCTCCGGATCGGATGCGCGGATCGCGTTCGACGTGATCGTGCCGTCGCTGCCCGGCTTCGTCTTCTCCGAGCTGCCCGACCGGCCGCTGACCAGGCAGGCCATCGCCGACGACCTGCACGAGCTGATGACGACCGTGCTCGGCTACGACCGGTACGCGGCGTTCGGCGGAGACATCGGCGGAGGAGCGGCGACCTGGCTCGGCGCTGAGCACGCCGACCGCCTCATCGGCGTGCAGCTCATCCACGCGCCGTTCCCCGCCGACGACGAACCGCAGAGCGACGACGAGCGCGCATACCTGGCGGCGGTGGATGCGTACGACGCGACGGACGGCGGGTACAGCGAGATCATGGCCACCCGTCCAGACACCATCGCCGCGGCCCTCGGCGACTCCCCCGCCGGACTGCTCGCCTGGATCGCGGACAAGTGGCACGACTGGGTCGACGGCGACCTCGACAGCGTGGTGCCTCGGGATGCGCTGCTCACCATCGCCACGCTCTACTGGGCTACCGGGAGCATCGGCACCTCGTTCCGCCAGTACTTCGATTACGAGGCGAACCCGCCCCGGCCGCCCATCGTCGCCCCGCTCGGCGTGCTGCTCAGCAGGGAGCCGGTGATGGACGGGTTCCCCCGGTCGCTCGCCGAGCGTGCGGCCGACGACCTGCGCTCGTTCGAGGTGGCGCCGCGGGGCGGCCACTTCCTCGGCCTGGAGCAGCCCGACCTCGCCGCCGACCGCATCCGGAGCTTCTTCGCGTCGATCTCCTGACCGGCGTAGGATGAGCGCGTTGCCGCCCTCATGGTCGTGCCCTGCGACTTCGGTGGTGTCCCGATGGACCTGACATGAGTCGCATCCGTCCGACCACGGGTAGATGCTCGCTGTCAGACACAGGCCGACAACGTGCCCGTCAGCCATCCAGGAGAGTCGAATCCGCGGATCGCGGACCTCTCACCCGAATGGCGGGCTGACAGCGCCTAGCGGGCACGCTGCCGGTCACCGGGATGCGCGAGAGCGCCCCGCCGCCGTCACTCCCCGAGCGTGTGGTGCCTGCCGAGCGGGACGACGAGCGGCGTGCCGGTCACCGGATCCGGTGCGATGACGGAGTCGACGCCGAACACCTCCCGCACCAGCTCGGCCGTGACGACCTCCGCCGGCGTCCCCGCCGCCACGATGGCTCCGGCGCGCATGGCGATCAGGTGGTCGGCGTACCGGGCGGCCAGGTTGAGGTCGTGCAGCACCATGACCACGGTGGTCCCGCGCTCGGCGTTGAGGTCGAGCAGGAGGTCGAGCACGTCGATCTGGTGGCTGATGTCGAGGAACGTGGTGGGCTCGTCGAGCAGCAGGATGTCGGTCTGCTGGGCGAGCGCCATCGCGATCCACACCCGCTGGCGCTGCCCGCCGGAGAGTTCGTCGATCGCCCGCGCGGCCAGGTCGGCCACCCCGGTGGACACCATCGCGGACGCGACCGCCTCGTCGTCCTCCGCCGTCCAGCGGCGGAACCAGCCCTGGTGCGGATACCGTCCGCGGCCGACCAGGTCGGCCACGGTGATCCCGTCCGGGGCGGTCGGCGTCTGCGGCAGCAGGCCGAGCATCGTCGCCACCTGCTTGGTCGGCAGCGAGTGGATGTCCGTCCCGTCCAGCAGCACGGCCCCGGATGCGGGCGCCAGCAGCCGCGACAGCCCGCGCAGCAGCGTCGACTTGCCGCAGGCGTTCGGTCCGACGATCGCGGTGACCGTGCCGGGCGGCACCTCCAGGTCGAGGCCGTCGACGACCACCCTGCCGTCGTACGACAGGGTGAGTTCGCGCGCGGCGAGGTGATGGTTGTCGGTCATGCTCAGCCTCCCCGGCCGATTCGGTTGGTCCTGGTGAGGAGCCACAGCAGATACGGTGCGCCGACGATGCCGGTGACGACGCCGACCGGGAACGCCACGTCCGGCACAGCGAACTGCGCCACGATGTCGGAGATGACCAGCACGAGCGCGCCGACGAGTGCCGACGGCACCAGCGCGAGCGATCCTCGCCCGACCAGCCGCCGGGCGATGGGCGCCGAGAGGAACGCGACGAACGCGATCGGTCCGGCCACGGACACCGCGACCGCCGCGAGCGCGACGGCCACCAGCACCACGAGCAGCCGCGTCCGCTCCACCCGCACGCCGACCGCCGCCGCGGTGTCGTCGCCCAGGCCGAGCGCCGCGAGCGGGCGCCCGAGCAGCAGCGCGCACGGCACGAGCACCACGGCGCTCGCCGCGAGCACGGTCAGCGCGACGGGGTCGACGCTGTTGATGCTGCCGGTGAGCCAGACCAGCGCCTGCTGCACGTCCGTGAGGTCGGCGGTGGTGAGCACGTAGGAGACAACGCCACCGGCGACGGCGGCGAAGCCGATCCCGATCAGCACGAACCGATAGCCGCTGATGCCGCCGCGCCAGGCCAGCAGGTAGATCAGCAGCGCGGCGACCAGCGTTCCCGCCACCACCGTGCCGGACAGCGCCAGGCCGGTCAGCCCGAACCAGACCAGCGCGATGGCGCCGGTCGCGCTCGCGCTCGCCGTGATACCGATGATGTCCGGGCTCGCCAGCGGGTTGCGCGCGATGGACTGGATGAGCGCCCCGGAGAGCCCGAGGCAGCCGCCCACCAGCACGGCGGCGAGCAGGCGCGGCAGCCGCAGTTCCAGGATCACGAACTGGGTCAGCCTGTCCGCCCGCCCGACGAGCGCGGCGAGGACGTCGGCCGGCGCGACGGCGGCGGCGCCGAGGCTCAGCGACACGGCGGACACCAGCAGGATGAGCACGGCGAGCACGACGGACACGGTGACGACCCGGGATGCGCGCGAGCGGCGGTCGGCGCCGGCCGCCCGCACCGCATCCACGGTCACAGGCTCACCAGCTTGCGACGGCGCACCAGCGCGATGAACACGGGGGCGCCGACGAACGCCGTGACGACGCCCACCTGCAGCTCGCCCGGCCACGCGACGAGCCGGCCGATCACATCGCAGGCGATGAGCATCGTCGGGGCGATCACGGCGGAGAACGCGAGGATCCAGCGGTAGTCGGCCCCGACCACCCAGCGGGCCACGTGCGGGATCACCAGGCCGACGAACGCGATCGGCCCGACGGCCGCCGTGGCCGACCCGCAGAGCAGCACGACGGCGACGGCCGAGAAGCCCCGGGACAGCCCGACGCGCTGGCCGAGACCGCGGGCCACGTCGTCGCCGAGCGCGAGCCCGTTGAGCGCACGGCCCAGGGCGAGCGCGATGACGGCTCCGATCACGATGGTCGGCAGCACCTGCCAGAACACGCCGAAGTTGCGGCCGGCGAGCGAGCCGACCTGCCAGAACCGCAGCGCATCGAGCGACACCCTGCTGGTGAGGAGCACCGCGGTGATGAGCGAGCCGAGCGCTGCGGAGACCGCCGCCCCCGCGAGCGCGAGCTTGATCGGGGTCGCCCCCTCCCGTCCGACGGACGCCACCGCGTAGACGACCACCGAGGCGAGCGCCGCCCCGGCGAAGGCGAACCACAGGTAGCCGCCGGGCGTCGTGATCCCGAACACCGCGATGGCGACCACGACCGCGAGCGACGCGCCGAAGTTGACCCCCAGGATGCCCGGGTCGGCCAGCGGGTTGCGGGACAGCCCCTGCATCACCGTTCCCGCGAGCCCCAGCGCGAGCCCGGCGCCCAGGCCGAGCAGAGTGCGCGGCAGCCTGCTGTCCACCACGATCAGCGACGCCTCATCGGACTTCCGGTAGAGCAGGAGGGCGTTGAACACCGAGGCGGGATCGATCGGGTTGGAGCCGAGCATCAGACTCAGGATGCACACCACCAGCAGGGCGACGACCGCCACGCCGAACCCGTATGCCAGCCGACGCCGCCGGCGGCCAGTGGATGTGCGCCCCTGGTGCGCGATCCCCTGCCCGCCGTCCGCCGTCGCTGTGACGCTCCTGGCCATCCGCCTGTGCTACTTGACCTTCTCGGCGGCTGCCGCGAGCTCCGGGACGTAGCGGTCGAGCATCCACGGGATGCTCAGCACGCTGGGCGCACTCGACGCCATCACGAACGACTCGCCGACGATCGGTGCGAAGCGGCCTTCCTTGACGGCGGGCATGGCGGCGACCAGCGGTTCGGCCGTGAAGGTGTCGACCGCGGACTGCTTGTCGAAGTACATCACCAGCAGGTCGGTGTCGATCTTCGAGAGGTTCTCGTAGCTGACCTGGAAGAAGAAGCTGTCCGCGTCCTTCTTCGTGTCGAGCGCGTCGATGCTGGCCGAGTTCTTCAGGCCGAGCTCGTTGAGCAGCAGCACGCGCGAGTCCGTCGCCTTGTAGACGTTGATCACGCCCGGCTCGTTGGCGGCGGCGTAGACGAACGTCTTGTCCTTCAGCACCGGGTACTTCGCGGCGAGCTTCGCCACGTCGTCCTCGGTCTTCGTCTTCAGCGCCGTCGCCTCGGCGGACAGGCCGAGCGCCTTGCCGACGATGTCGGTCTGGTCCTGCCAGCTGGTGCCCCACGGCACCTTCGGGTATGCGACCACCGGGGCGATCTTGCTGAGCTTGGCGTACTCGTCCTTGGTCAGGCCGGAGAGCGGGGCGAGGATCACATCCGGCTTCGCCTTCACGTACTCCTCGAACGGCACCTCGCCGGTGTCGACGCCCGCGATGAGCTGCGGCGTCTTCGCCTTGAGCTCCTTCAGCTTGTCGGCCACCCAGGGCAGCACGCCGTCCGCGTTGCCGCCGTAGGTCATCTTCGGCATGGCGACCGGAACGACGCCGAGGGCGAGCGCCACGTCGGCGGCTCCCCAGCCCCAGACGGCGACCCGCTCCGGCTTCTTCTCGATGGTGACGGGGCCGAGGGCGCTCTTGATCGTGACCGGGAACGCACCGGATGCGCTGGTCGAGCTGCTCTCGTCGCCGGGCGTGCCGGCACTGCAGCCGGTGAGGATGAGGGCGGCGGTCGCGACGATCGCCGATGCGATCACAGCGACACGCGACCGGCGGCGTGGAACGGACTCGAACATGCTTCTCCTTCGAGACGACTAGGGGGTTTAGGCAAGCCTAACCTAACCGTCTCGCGGGTGCCACTCAGTCGGTGGATGCGGTGGGCAGGCCGATGATTCCGGCGTCGGCCGCATCCTGCTCCTGTTCGCGGATCTCCGACTGCAGGTCGCGCAGCGTCGAACGGAGGGCGCGCTCCGCATCCAGCCCCTGCGCCTTGGCCGACGCGACGATGGCCAGCAGCAGCGGACCCAGCTCGTCCTCCGACTCGACCTGCACTCCCCCGGCCTCGCGCAGATCCAGCAGCCCCACCTTCTCCGCGCGGCCGAGCAGCTTGTCGGCGAGCGCCAGCGACGGCATGCCCTGCGGGATGCCGTCGAGCACGCTGGTGCGCGACGGCTTCTCCCGCTTCTTGAGGTCGTCCCAGAACTCGACGACGTCGTCCGCGGTCTCCGCCGTGAGGTCTCCACCGAACACGTGCGGGTGCCTGCCGACCATCTTCGCGGTCATCTGTGCGGCCACATCCTGGATGTCGAAGTCCTCGCCGGGCGTGTGCGCGGCGATGTCGGCGTGGAACAGCACCTGGTAGAGCACGTCGCCGAGCTCCTCGATCAGGTCGTCCCTGTTGCCGGTCTCGATCGCCTCGATCAGCTCGTACGTCTCCTCGATCAGGTACTGCACGAGCGACTCGTGCGTCTGGTCGGCGTCCCACGGGCATCCACCCGGGCCGCGCAACCGCTCCATCACGGCCACCAGCTCGTCCAGCTTGGTCGCCTGCCCGGACGCGGGAGCGGAAGAGAAGCTCAGCTCGGTCATCGTGGATGCCTTCCTCGATCGCGGGCGTGCGACTGCGTGCCCTCGTCCATCCTCCCCCATCCTCCGGGCTCCGGCGCCTGCCGCCCGGTAGACTGGGCGACTGGTGTGCCGGGAAGTCTGGTCGGCGGGTGGCGCGAGCGCGCCGCTCCCGCATCCGACCGCGCTGCGAAGACAGCGCGAGATTGGCGAGACCGTATGAGCATCATCCGATCCGAGCGAACAGCCGCCGGACTCCTGCTGGGCGCCGCGGCGCTCGGCCTCCTGCTCGCGAACACCGCGGCAGGTCCTGCACTCCTCGACCTGCAGCACGCCACCATCGGCATCGGCGGGCTCCGGATGAGCGTCGGGCACTGGATCAGCGACGGCCTGCTCGCGATCTTCTTCTTCATCGTCGCCGTCGAGTTGAAGCACGAGCTGGTGGCCGGCGAGCTGAACAGCGTGAAGAAGGCCGTGCATCCCGCCATCGCCGCGGTCGCCGGGGTGATCGTGCCCGCCGGGATCTACCTCGCGTTCACCGCGGGCAGCGGCCTGGAACAAGGCTGGCCCATCCCGACCGCCACCGACATCGCCTTCGCCCTCGGGGTGCTCGCCGTGTTCGGTCGCGGCCTGCCCAACCGGCTGCGGGTGTTCCTGCTCGCGCTGGCCGTGCTGGACGACCTCATCGCCATCGTGATCATCGCGGTGTTCTTCACCACGGACCCGAACCTCGTCGAACTCGTCCTGGCCGCGGTCGCCGTCGCCGCGTTCGGCCTGCTCAGCCGCCTGCTGAAAGGCCGGATGCGCGTGCCGGTCGGCGTGCTGATGGTCCTCGTCGCCTGCCTGGCCTGGTGGCTCGTCTGGGACTCCGGCGTGCACGCGACGATCGCCGGTGTCGCGCTCGGCCTGGTGATGGCGCGCCGGCCGGCCGGACGGGTGACGCACGCCATCGAACCGTGGTCGAACGGCCTCATCCTGCCGCTGTTCGCGTTCTCGGCCGCCCTGGTCGCGATCCCGGAGGTGTCGCCGTCGCAACTGCAGCCCGCGTTCTGGGGCATCCTGGTCGCCCTGCCGGTCGGCAAGGTGATCGGCATCACGCTCGGCGGCTGGCTGGGCTCGTTCACCCGCAGCAAGGCCGAGCGCGCCAAGATCCCGCTGTTCGGCCTGGTGACCATCGGCGTGCTCGGTGGCATCGGCTTCACCGTGTCGCTCCTGATGAACGAACTGGCGTTCGCCGGCTACGAGCTGGTCAGGGCGGAGGGCACGCTCGCCGTCCTCCTGGGCTCGGCGGTGTCCATCGTCGCCGCCGGCTTCTGCGTCACCGTGCTCGCGCGCCGCTACCGCGCGCAGCACCCGCACCGGCAGCCGCAGCCGAGCCGGCAGCCCTGAGCGACCGGGCTCAGGACGCCGGCTCTGCGACCGGCTCCGGCACGGGGAAGAGCGCGCCGAGCAGCGTCGCCACCCAGGAGATCAGGTCGGCGTCGTCGAGCGGCTCGCCGTTGATGCGCGGCATCGGCACCGTGACCACCTTGGGCGCGGCGTGGTACTTGGCGCCCGGGTACATGCGCTGCAACCGCACCTGCAGCGAGTCCGGCAGGATCGCCGGGGCCAGCCGCAGGTTGGAGCCCATCGCGACCACCTCGCCGAGTCCGGCCCGCTGGGCGGCACGCCGCAGCCGGGACACCGCGATGAGGTTCGAGACCGCGAGCGGCGGCTCGCCGTAGCGGTCGGTCAGCTCCTCGATCACCTGGTCGATCTGGTCGTCCTTCGCCGCGGGCGAGCTGGCCGTCGACAGCTTCTGGTACGCCTCCAGCCGCAGGCGCTCGCTGTCCACGTACTCCTCCGGGATGTGCGCATCCACCGGCAGCTCCAGCCGCAGCTCGGTCTGCCCCTCCGCGACCTCGCCGCGGAACGTGCTCACCGCCTCGCCGATCATGCGCAGGTAGAGGTCGAAGCCGACACCGGCGATGTGACCGGACTGCTCGCCGCCGAGCAGGTTGCCCGCTCCGCGGATCTCCAGGTCTTTCAGCGCCACCTGCATCCCGCTGCCGAGATCGTTGTTGGCGGCGATGGTCGAGAGCCTGTCGTGCGCCGTCTCGCTGAGCGGCTTGTTCTCGTCCCAGAGGAAGTACGCGTACGCGCGCTCGCGGCCACGGCCGACGCGGCCGCGCAGCTGGTGCAGCTGGCTCAGGCCGTACTTGTCGGCGCGGTCGATGATGATCGTGTTCGCGTTGGCGATGTCGAGGCCCGTCTCGATGATCGTGGTCGACACGAGCACGTCGAACTTGCGCTCCCAGAAGTCCACGACCACCTGTTCGAGCGCGCGCTCGTTCATCTTGCCGTGCGCCACCGCGATGCGCGCCTCCGGCACCAGTTCGGCCAGCTTCGCCGCCTGGCTGGTGATGCTGCCGACCCGGTTGTGCACGAAGAACACCTGGCCCTCGCGCAGCAGCTCGCGCCGGATGGCCGCGGCCACCTGCTTGTCCGAGTACGGCCCGACGAAGGTCAGGATGGGGTGCCTGTCCTCCGGCGGGGTGGCCAGCGTCGACATCTCCCTGATGCCGGTGACCGCCATCTCCAGCGTGCGCGGGATGGGCGTCGCGCTCATCGCCAGGATGTCCACGTTGGTCTTGAGCTTCTTCAGCGCGTCCTTGTGCTCGACGCCGAACCGCTGCTCCTCGTCGATGATGACGAGTCCGAGGTCTTTGAGCACGATGTTGTCGGCGAGGAGCCTGTGGGTGCCGATGACCACATCCACGGTGCCGTCGGCCATGCCGTCGATCGTCTCCTTCGCCTCCTTGTCGGTCTGGAACCGGCTGAGGGCGCGCAGGTGGATGGGGAACCCGGCGAAGCGCTCCTGGAACGTCTCGAAGTGCTGCTTCACGAGCAGCGTTGTCGGCACCAGCATCACGACCTGCTTGCCGTCCTGCACCGCCTTGAACGCCGCACGCACCGCGATCTCGGTCTTGCCGAAGCCGACGTCGCCCGAGATGAGCCTGTCCATCGGGATGGGCCGCTCCATGTCGGCCTTCACCTCGTCGATGGTCTGCAGCTGGTCGTGCGTCTCCGCGAACGGGAACGCCTCCTCCAGCTCGCGCTGCCACGGGGTGTCCGGCCCGAACGCGTGGCCCTTGCTCGCCATCCGCGCGGAGTACAGCTTGACCAGCTCGACCGCGATGTCGCGCACCGCCTTGCGGGCGCGGCCCTTCGCCGCCGACCAGTCGCTTCCGCCCATCTTGCTGAGCGCGGGAGCCTCACCGCCCACATACCGGGTCAGCAGATCCAGTTGGTCGGTGGGCACGAAGAGCTTGTCGCCCGGGTACCCGCGCTTGGACGGCGCGTACTCGAGCACGAGGTATTCGCGCTTGGACTTGACCGCGTTGCGGCCGCCGCTCGACACCTCGCGCTGCGTGAGCTCGACGAACCGGCCGATGCCGTGGGTCTGGTGCACGACGTAGTCGCCCGGCTTCAGCGCGAGAGGGTCGACCACGTTCTTGCGCCGGGTGGCGAGCTTCTTCACCTGGCGGGAGTCGTAGCCGACCGTCCTGCCGTAGAACTCGCTCTCGCTGAGCAGCGCCAGCTTGGTCTCGCCCACCTCGAAGCCGTGCTCGACCGTTGCCCGCAGCAGATAGGCGATGCCGGGCTCCGGATCGGCGGGGAACTCCTCGACGTGCCGGGCGGGCAGCTCGGCCTCCGACAGCACGTCGGCCGCGCGCTCCACGAGCCCGGCGCCCTCCGCGACGATGGCGACGGTCCAGCCGTCCTTCAGCCTGGCCCCGATGTGCTCGATGGCGCCGGTGACGTTGCCCTGGAAGCTCGGGACGGCCTCCGCCGCGATCCGCAGCTGCAGGTGCTCCTCGATCTCGCGCTCCTCCGGCAGCACCTCATCGGCCTGGAACCCGCTCATCGTCCACCACGGGTGGTTCGGCGCCTTCTCGCCCGGCTTGCTGAAGGTGACGGAGTCGCGCAGCGTCTGCAGGGTGAGGAAGTCCCCTGCGGCCAGGTCGATCGGGGCGGCGGCGCCGACGGTGGCGGCGCTCCACGCCGCCGACAGGAACTCGCGGTTGGTCTCGGCCAGGCTGACGGCACGGCTCGCGACGCGCTCCGGCGAGAGCACGGCGACGGCCGCGCCATCCGGAAGGTAGTGCGTGAGCGGCACGAGACGATCGACGAGCGCCGGCGCGAGCGACTCCATGCCCTCGACCGGGATGCCCTCGCCGATCTTGGCGAGCATCGCCGACATGCTCGGGAACTCGTGCTCCATCTCCCTGGCACGCTGGCGCACGGACTCGCTCAGCAGCAGCTCGCGACTGGGCGGCAGCGAGACGGACGCGATGGGCTCGGGCAGCGAGCGCTGGTCGGCCACGGAGAACGCGCGGATCTGGTCCACCTCGTCCCCGAAGAAGTCGACGCGGTACGGGTGGTCGCCGTTCGGCGGGAAGACGTCCAGGATGCCGCCGCGCACGGCGAACTCGCCGCGTCTGGTGACCATGTCGACGCGCGCGTACGCCAGGTCGACCAGCTGCATCGCGAGGCCGGACAGGTCGAAGCCCCGCGCGCCGGTCGCCAGGTCGACGGCCGCGTAGTCGGTGAGGTTGTCCGCGAGCGGCTGCAGGGCGGCGCGCACAGAGGCGACCAGGACGATCGGCCTCGACCGGTCCCCCGCATCCCAGTCGGCGAGGCGGCGGAGGGCGGTGAGCCGCTTGCCCACGATCTCGGCGCTCGGGCTGAGCCGCTCGTGCGGCAGGGTCTCCCAGGCCGGGAACTCGACGATCTCCGCATCCGGCATCACACAGCCGAGCGCACCGCGGACCGACTCTGACTCGCGCCCGGTGGCGGTGATCACGAGCAGGGCCTGGGATGCGCCTGCGGCAGCTCTGCGCTGCATCAACCCGGCGAGCAGCGGTGCCCGCAACCCGTCGGTGAGAGAGAAGTCGGCGTCACGGGCCGCGCAGGCCAGGGCGTCATCGAACGTGGAGGCGCGCGAAAGCGCTGCGATCAAGCCCTGCAGTATCACTCGCCCAAGTCTACGGACTCCCGCCGACACTCGGGGCGGGATGCGCGGATCCGGCTGCTGGACCCAGCTGGACCCAGCCGCTAGACCCAGCCGTCGAGTGCCCGCATGAACCCCGCGTGGTCATCGCGGTGCACGGTGTGACCGGCCCCGCGCACGGTGCGCACGACGAATCCGGCCTCGCCCAGCCGCTCGGCGGCCCGCGGGCTCACCAGCTGCGACCGCCCGGCCAGCACCACGAGCGACGGCACCTGCATCGTCACGGGCGCCCGCAGCGAACCACGGCCCACCAGCACCGGCACCACCCCCTGGTCGAAGGCGCGCAGGGTCTCCAGCTCGATCGCGACGTCGAGCGGATCCCAGCGCGGGTTGCGCTTCGCGATCCGCTCGGCGGTCGCGCTCGCCAGGGAGCGGAAGAACGCCGGGGCGAGCTTGCGCTGCCACCACGGCACGTTCGGCCCGAACGCCGGATCGACGTAGACGACCCGCTGCGGCTGGAGCTCCTCGACCGCGAGGCTCACGGTGAGGCCGCCGAGCGAGTGCCCGATGACCAGCTCGGGATGCGCGGGAACGGTCTCGACCACATCCCGGGCGAGCAGCTCAGCCGTGTACTCGATGGCGCGGGGGCTTCTGCCGTGCCCACGGAGGTCGACGGCGACGACGTGGTAGCCCAGCTCGGCGAGCGCCGGTCCGACCCTGCGCCAGTTGCGCGAGTCCGACATCGCCCCGTGCACCAGGACGGCGTACCTGGTGCCGGTTCCCCACTCCCGGGTGAAGAGTTTCATGACCGAACCATACGAGCCCATCCTGCGGATGGCATCCGGGTGCGCTGGGCGTCGGTGCAGTGGATGCTGAACGCCGGCCGTGCGCGCCCTGTCCCGGGCGGCACGGCGCGGCGTTCCGCGCGTCAGGGCGTCAGGGCGTCACTTAGTCGACACGATGGTGAAGACCACGGCGGGCTTGCCGTCGCGCTTCGTCAGCACGAGGGTCGCGTGCGTGCCGTCCTTCGCGTTGCGCAGCGCGTACGTGCGCGCGATCTTCGACGAGCTCGTACTGACCTGGCTGAAGCCGTTGTCCGTGAGTTCGGTGACGGCCGCCTTCTGCGCCGCCTCGTCTTTGACAGTGAGCACGAACGACCAGTTGCCCTTCGAGGCGACCGGGTCGCTCACCGTGCCATCGGCGACGCTGACCGTCGCCGGCAGTCCCTTCGGCAGTCCACGGTCCGCCTCGCCGGTCTGCGTGCATCCGCTCAGCGCGATGGCCGCTCCCAGCACCCCCGCCACGACGATGGCGCGTACACGTTTCTTCATCCTTGTCCCTTCGTGGCGCGCGAATCTTAACGATTCGCGCCCCCGGAACGTTACAAGAGATGACGAACAATATCTATGTTTGCATTTTAATTTCAGCGAGCGGTGTGGAACCGGAGCTGAGCGGCGGTGAGACCGTCCGCCGCGATCTGCTCGACCGCATCCGCCGCGTCGGCGACGAGATTCGGGAGCGTCTTCCTCTCGGTGCTGCTGAAGCCTTTGAGGACGTGATCGGCGGCCGCGGACGACCCGGGCGGGCGGCCGACGCCGACGCGCACGCGCGTGAAGTCGCCGGCGCCGATGGCGGAGATGACATCGCGGACGCCGTTGTGGCCGCCGTGCCCTCCGCCGAACTTGAGCTTGAGGGTGTCGAACGGGATGTCGAGCTCGTCGTGGACGACGATCAGCTGCGACGGTTCGAGGGAGTAGAAGCGCAGCAACTGCGCGACCGGGCCGCCGGACACGTTCATGAACGTGTTCGGCTTGGCCAGGATGTACCGCGGTCCGCCGGGGGCGATGCGCCCCTCGGCGACCGTGGCGTTCGTCTTGTGCGACCTGAAGGTGAGGCGGCCACGCTCGGCGAGTTCGTCCAGCACCATCTGCCCCACGTTGTGACGCGTGGCGGCGTAGCCGGGCCCGGGGTTACCGAGCCCGACCACGAGCCAGGGTGAATCCATCGAGCTGGTTACTCGGCGTCCGACTCGGCAGCGGCAGCGGCCGATGCGGCGGAAGCGGCCTCAGCGACAGCGGCGTCGGCCTCTTCGTCCGCACGCGAGGACGCGGGGACGATGACGTTGAGGATGAGCAGCTCGGGGTCTTCCGCCAGAGCGGCGCCCTTCGGGAGGACGAAGTCCTTCGCGTGGAACTGGGTGCCCTCTTCCGCGTCGGTGACATCGAGGACGATGCGCTCCGGGATGTGGGTCGCTTCGACCTCGAGGCGGAGGGTCGGGACGTCGAGCATCGCGATGGTGCCCGGGTAAGTGTCGCCCTCGACGTGCACGGGGACCTCGACGGAGACCTTCTCGCCGCTGCGGATGACGATGAGGTCGAGGTGCTCGATGATCTGCAGCACCGGGTCCTTCTGAACGTCCTTGACGAGGACGAGCTGGCTCTTGCCGGCGATGTCGAGGTCGAGGACCGCGTTCGCCTTGCGGAGCAGGAGGCCGACCTGGTGGGCCGGGACCGTCACGTGGATGGGGTCGGTGCCGTGTCCGTAGACGACGGCGGGGATCTTGCCTGCCGCGCGGATCTTGCGCGCAGCGCCCTTGCCGAAGCTCTCGCGTGCCTCGGTAACGACCTTGTTGGACTCGTCAGCCATGATTGTCTCCTTGCCGGCGGGGGCCGGCTGTCGGGCGAGCGCTGCTCGCAGTGTCTGGTTGTGTTCGACTCGAACGCATCGATCTGATGAAAGACGTGTGAGGAAAGACTGCGAAGCCCTGCTCCACCGCGTCGATTACGGACTGCGCGCGTGACCGCGTGCATCCCTCGCCGAAGTTCAATCAGCAAGTCTAGCCGATCGCGGGGCGGTGGCGGCACACGGCCGCCGTATGCGATATTGATGCTTTATCAGGGACCAGGGGGACGTGGATGCGCGCGACAGGATTCGGCACGGCCGCGGCGGCTGCCGCCGTCGTCCTCGCCGCACTCACCGGATGCACGCCCGCCTCCGACACCGCGAAGACCTCCTCCACTGCCTCGCCGACCAGGCCTGCGCCCCAGAAGACCGCGAGCGCCATCCCGGTCGACCCGGCGAACGTGTCGGCCTGGCTCGTCACCTGGGCGGGGATGGGTCCGCTCACCATCGGCGGGGACGTGAAGGCGCAGACGTCCGCGATCCCGGGATTCTCGAAGAGCATCGACGAAGACGGCTGCATCGGCTACGAACTCGAGACGAAGCAGTCCGGCTCGACGCCGGACGGCGCCCAGCCGACGGTGACCGCCGTCGCGCGGGACGGCAGCGCGACGACCGCGGTGCGCATCCGGGTGGCTGACGCCTCTGGTCTCGACCAGGCGGTGTCCCCGACGCCGAAGACCAGCGCGGGGATCGGCCTCGGTTCGACGCTGGATGCGCTGCGGGCGGCGTACCCGGACCTCGAACGCAGCAACAGCGTCTCCGGAGGGCAGCGGGCGTACGCGCTCGGCGACGGGAACGGCCGGTACGTCGACTTCGTGGTCAACGGCGACGATGTCGTCACGGCCATCGTGGTGGGCGGGGACGACAGCGTCTCGTCCGACCTCTGCGACTGAGCACTCCGGCTGACCTCCCCAGCGCGGAGCTTGGTAGGCTGGTCGAGTCTGCTCGACGCACGCCACCAGCGCCAGTCGGAGCGCGAACGATGGTCTCCGGTCCGGATCTGGACGTTTCGGCCGCACGCGATCTCGCGTCCCCCCTCTCACACTCAAGGCGGCCGTCCGCCGCATCCGAAGGAGCGTTCTGTGTCCAACGAAGCATCAGCCAACATCGGTGTCGTGGGTCTGGCGGTGATGGGCTCGAACCTGGCCCGCAACCTCGCCTCCCGTGAAGGCAACACGGTCGCCGTGTTCAACCGCACGTACGCGCGCACCGACGAGCTCATCACCGAGCATCCCGAAGCCGGGTTCGTCGCGTCGGAGAGCATCGACGACTTCGTGGCGTCGCTGGCGAAGCCGCGCACCGCGATCATCATGGTGCAGGCCGGTAAGGGCACGGACGCCGTGATCGACCAGCTGGTGGAGCGGTTCGAGCCGGGCGACATCATCGTCGACGGCGGCAACGCGAACTTCCAGGACACCATCGAGCGGGAGAAGCGCATCTCCCCCACGGGCATCCACTTCGTCGGCACCGGCATCTCCGGCGGCGAGGAGGGCGCGCTGAAAGGCCCGTCGATCATGCCGGGCGGTTCGGAGGAGTCGTACAAGACGCTCGGGCCGATCCTCGCCTCGATCGCCGCGGTCGCCGAGGGCGAGCCCTGCGTGACGCACGTCGGCACCGACGGGGCAGGCCACTTCGTGAAGATGATCCACAACGGCATCGAGTACGCCGACATGCAGCTCATCGCCGAGGCGTACGACCTGCTGCGCACCGTCGGCGGCCTGGAGCCGGCCGCGATCGCCGACGTGTTCACCGAGTGGAACAAGGGCTACCTCGAGTCCTACCTGATCGAGATCACCGCCGAGGTGCTCCGCCAGGTGGATGCGGAGACCGGCAAGCCGTTCGTCGACATCGTCCTCGACCAGGCCGGGTCGAAGGGCACCGGCGTCTGGACCGTGCAGAACGCCCTGGACCTCGGCGTCCCGGTCGGCGGCATCGCGGAAGCCGTGTTCGCCCGCGCCGTGTCGTCCAAGCCGGCCCAGCGCGCCGCCGTGCAGTCCGTCGTGACCTCGCGCCCCGAGGTGCAGACGGTGGACGCGTCGTTCGCGGACGACGTCTCGAAGGCGCTCTACGCCTCCAAGGTCGTCGCATACGCGCAGGGCTTCGACGCGATCATCGCCGGCGCCGAGAAGTACGGCTGGAACATCAACAAGGACAAGATCGCCAAGATCTGGCGCGGCGGCTGCATCATCCGCGCCCAGTTCCTCAACCGCATCGCCGACGCGTACGACGAGAACCCGGACATCGCCACGCTGCTCGAGGCCCCGTACTTCGCCGACGCCGTCGCCGAGGGCGAGGCGGCCTGGCGCCGCGTCGTCGCCACTGCAGCCCTCTCCGGAGTGCCGATCCCCGGCTTCGGCGCAGCGCTCTCGTACTACGACTCGCTCGCGGTGAAGCGCCTGCCCGCCGCCCTGGTCCAGGGCCAGCGCGACTTCTTCGGCGCCCACACCTACAAGCGCGTCGACAAGGACGGCACCTTCCACACCCTGTGGTCCGGCGACCGCACCGAGATCGAGACGGAGGGCTCCAGCCACTGACCCCTCCCTGGCTCACGCACCAAGCGATCGAGGCCGGACGCGGGTTGCGGTTCGCCCGCGTTCGGCTGAGACTCGAGGGGTGACGTTTGACGAGCATCCCGAGCTGGTGGGCTACGAGCCGGAGGACGAGCGGCCGCTGCGCGGGCGCCGTGCGATGATCGCCACGCGCATCGTCGTGGTCGTCGGGCTCGTGGCGCTGGTGCTGCCGGGCGTGCTCGTCACCATCAGCATCGCGACCGAGACCGCCACGCAGACCTGTGCCGTGTACGTCGGCCGCTACGAGCCGGATGCGCGGAGCTCGTCCGCGCGCTTCGAACTGTTCGCGCCCGCCGGCCCTGGCTGGCAGTGCTACGCGCTCAACACCGAGGGGGATGCCACGTTCGTGGCTCCCCTCGGGCTGATCCCGTCGACCCCGCACGCGCTTCCCTAGGAAACACTCGCAGGGGGCGGAGAACTGTGGGCTAGGCCGCCCCGTCGAACATCGAGGTGACGGAGCCGTCGGTGAAGACCTGCTGGATCGCGTTCGCCAGGAGCGGGGCGATGGGCAGGATGGTGAGCTTGTCCCAGCGCTTGTGCTCGGGGAGCGGGAGCGTGTCCGTGACGACGACAGAGTCGATCGCGTCGCTCTGCAGCAGCTCGACGGCCGGGTCGCTGAACACGGCGTGGGTGGCGGCGACGACGACGCCGATCGCGCCGTTCGCCTTGAGCGCCTCCGCGGCCTTGACGATGGTGCGGCCGGTGTCGATCAGGTCGTCCACCAGCAGGCAGACGCGGCCCTCGACAGCACCGACGATCTCGTGCACGGAGACCTGGTTCGGCACCAGCGGGTCGCGGCGCTTGTGGATGATCGCGAGCGGCACGCCGAGCTTGTCGCTCCAGATGTCGGCGACGCGCACGCGGCCCATGTCCGGGGAGACCACCGTGGTGACCGCGGGGTCGAGCTCGCGCTTCATGTGCTCGAGCAGCACGGGCATGGCGAAGAGGTGGTCGACGGGGCCGTCGAAGAAGCCCTGGATCTGCGCGGCGTGCAGGTCGACCGACATGATGCGGTCGGCTCCCGCGGCCTTGAACAGGTCGGCGACGAGGCGGGCGGAGATCGGCTCGCGGCCGCGGCCCTTCTTGTCCTGGCGGGCGTACGGGTAGAACGGGGCGACGACGGTGATGCGCTTCGCGGAGGCCCGCTTGAGCGCATCCACCATGATCAGCTGCTCCATGAGCCACTCGTTGATCGGCGAGGTGTGCGACTGGATGACGAACGCGTCCGAGCCGCGCACGCTCTCATCGAAGCGCGCGTAGATCTCGCCGTTGGCGAAGGTGCGTGCGTCGGTGGGGACGAGGTCGCTGCCCAGGCACTCCGCGATCTCTTCTGCAAGCTGGGGATGCGCCCGCCCAGAAATCAGAACTAGTCGCTTCTGGCCGGTGGTGGTGATCCCTGACACTTACTCTCCGCTCTCTTCCGCAGCTGTGGCGGCGTCGGTGCCCGGCCGCTTCTGCGCGACCCAACCTTCGATGTTGCGTTGCGGAGCCACCGTGAGGGCGAGCGCTCCAGCAGGTACGTCCTTGCGGACGATGGTTCCCGCTCCCGTGTACGCTCCGTCACCCATCCTAACGGGCGCGACGAACACCGTGTTCGTGCTGGCACGAACGTGCGAGCCGATCTCGGTGCGGTGCTTGTTGACCCCGTCGTAGTTGGCGGTGATGACGCCGGCGCCCAAGTTCGACTTCTCGCCGACCGTCGCATCCCCCACGTAGTTGAAGTGGGCGAGCTTGGTGCCAGCGCCGATGACGGCGTTCTTGGTCTCGACGAAGGTGCCGATCTTGCCGTCCGCGCCGAGGATGGTGCCCGGGCGCAGGTAGGCGAACGGGCCGACCGTCGCGCCCGCGCCGATCACGGCGAGCGTGCCGTCCGTGCGCTTCACCGTCGCGTTCTCGCCGACCTCGCAGTCGAGCAGCGTGGTGTCCGGGCCGACGACGGCGCCGGTCTCCACCACGGTCGCGCCGCGCAGCTGGGTTCCCGGCAGGATGGTGACGTCGGGGGCGAGCCTGGTCTTCACGTCGATCCAGGTGGTCGCCGGGTCCTGGATGGTGACCCCGGCCAGCTGCCAGGTGCGCACGATCAGGGCGTTCAGCTTGGCGGCGGCCTCGCTGAGCTGGGCGCGGTCGTTGATGCCCTCGACCAGCCACGACTCGGAGACGGGGAGCGCATCCACGTCGAAGCCCGCGTTCCGCAGCAGCCCGATGACGTCGGTGAGGTACTTCTCGCCCTGCGCGTTGTCCGTGGTGAGCGCAGCGAGCTGGTCGCGCAGCTGAGACAGGCCGAAGAGGTAGATGCCCGCGTTGATCTCGCCGATCTCGCGCTCGGCCTCGGTCGCGTCCTTGTGCTCGACAATGCGGTCGAGGTGGCCGCTCTCTGTGCGCACGATGCGGCCGTATCCGGTGGCGTCCGCGGGGAACGACGACAGGATGGTCGCTGCCGCTCCTCCTGCCCGGTGCTTCTCGATCAGCTCGCGCAGCGTGCCTGCGTCGAGCAGGGGGACGTCCCCGTTGACCACGAGCACGTCGCCCGAGAAGTCGGCGGGGAGGGCCTCGACGGCCAGCTCGACGGCGCGGCCGGTGCCCGGCACGTCGTCCTGGTCGACGATCACACTCTCCGGCAGGTCGACGGAGATGATCTCGACGAGACGGTCGCGCTCGTGCCGCACCACCGAGACGACGTGCGCAGCGTCGAGCTGCTTCGCCGTGGCGAGGACGTGCCCGATGATCGGCAGGCCGGCCAGTGGATGCAGGAGCTTGGGGGTGGCGGACTTCATCCGCGTCCCCTGTCCTGCCGCGAGCACGACGATGGCAAGATTCTGGTCGGTCATATCACTCCAGGGGATCGGACGATCGGTTCCGCTCCGCCTCCAGGATTCGAACCTAGACCTAACAGCTCCAAAGGCTGTCGTGCTGCCATTACACCAAGGCGGACCGCGCTGTGCGCACAACACAGTTTGCCAGACCATCGAGCGACCGCCCGACGAAATAGCATGGGGAGATGCCTGACCCACGGACGCCTGACGCACGCGACGAAGTCGACCGCATCGTTGACTCCTGGCTGCGCGAACGTCCGGACCTGGACTTCTCGCCGCTGCAGGTGCTCTCCCGCGTCGCCCGGCTGTCCCGCCACCTGGACAGGGCCCGCCGCACCGCGTTCGACCGCTCCGACCTGGAGTCGTGGGAGTTCGACGTGCTCGCGGCGCTCCGCCGTGCCGGCGCGCCGTACCAGCTGAGCCCGAAGGCGCTGCTGCAGCAGACGCTCGTGTCGAGCGGCACCATGACGAACCGCATCGACAGGCTCGTCTCCCGCGAGCTCGTCGAGCGGCGCACCGATCCCAACGACGGCCGCGGCATCCTGGTGCAGATGACGGCGCAGGGCCTCACCAGGGTGGATGCGGCGATCACCCGCCTCGTGGACGCCGAGTCGGACATCCTGGTCGGCCTCTCCCCCACCGAGCAGGAACGGCTCGCCTCGCTGCTGCGCAAACTCTCCCTCGGCTTCGACGAAGAATCCTGACATCCAGAGCGGACGCATCGGCCGCTCTCAGGAGACTGTTATGCCCCTCTCATAAAATCGGGGGCGATGAGACTCTCCCGCCTGAAACGCCTGCCCTCCCGGGTCAAGCGCGCCGCCCGTTTCGAGATCCACGCGCACTGGCGTCGGCAGCCGCTCGTGATCGGCTCGGTGTTCTACGAGTCCTTCTCCGGCAACGGGATGCTCGACAACCCGGAAGCCATCTTCCGTGAGCTCCTGGCCGCCCCCGATCTCGCCCACCTCACCCACGTCTGGGCGCTCTCCGACCTGACCCAGTACCGTGCAGCCGTCGAGGAGTTCGCCGGGAACCCGCGGGTCAGCTTCGTCAAGTACGGCTCCGCCGCGTACTACCGCGCCCTCGCCACCAGCCAATACCTGGTCAACAACGCGACGTTCCCTCCCGACTTCGGCAAGCGCGACGGGCAGGTCTACCTCAACACCTGGCACGGCACGCCGCTCAAGCGCATGGGCTACGACATCGAAGACGGTGCGCTCGGCACGGCGAACATCGTGCGCAACTTCGTGCAGGCCGACTATCTGCTCGCCGCCAACCCCTTCATGGCCGAGCAGATGTACGAGACCGGATACAAGCTGACCGGGATCTACCGCGGCACGCTGGTCGAGGAGGGCTACCCGCGCATCGACAGGCAGTTCCTCGACGACGCGGGCCGCGCGTCCGTGCGCCGTCAGCTCACCGAGGCAGGTATCCCGCTCGGCGACAGGAAGATCGTGCTGTACGCGCCCACCTGGAAGGGCGCGTCGTTCGGGCGGCCCACCGACGACATCGACGAGATCCTCGCGCACGTCGCCGCGATCGAGGAGCGCATCGACACCAGCAGGTACGTGGTGCTGCTGAAGACGCACCAGAGCGTGCACAAGCTCGCCAGGCACCGGCCGGAGCTGAAGCGGATGCTCGTGCCGAACGAACTGCCGACGAACGCCGTGCTCGGAGCGACCGACGCACTCATCACCGACTACTCGAGCATCTACTTCGACTTCCTGCAGACCGGCAGGCCCATCCTGTTCTTCACGCCGAACATCGCGGACTACGCGGGCACCCGCGGCCTCTACTTCGAGCCGGACGAGTGGCCGGGCCCCGCGCGCATGTCCGCACGCGAGATCGGCGACGACCTCGCCGCCATCGCCGAGAACGGGGATGCCGTGCCGGAGGAGTGGCGCGAGCGCTACCTCGCCGCGCAGCGCAGGTTCGTCCCGTACGAGGACGGCGCCGCGTCGAAGCGCGTGGTCGACATCGTCTTCCGCGGCGTACGCGACGGCTACCGGCTGCGCACCGACCTCGCCGACGACGGACGCGTCAAGCTCCTCCTCTACCTGGGCGGGATGCGGCCGAACGGCATCACCACGTCGGCCCTCAACCTGCTCAACAACCTCGATCACGACCGCTACGACGTGTCGGCGTTCTTCGCGCAGAGCAGGTCGAAGGCCACCATCGGCAAGCAGAAGCAGATCCACCCCGCCGTGCGGCAGTTCCCGCGGGTCGGCGGCATGAACGGCGCCAAGCTGCGCCACCTCGCCCGCCACCTCGACTTCCGCCGCGGCCGCATCGCCGAGCACGCGAACATCCCGTCGCAGAACCGGCTGTGGAACGACGAGTGGTCGCGCTGCTTCGGCGAGAGCCGCTTCGACTACGTCGTCGACTTCTCCGGCTACGGGCCGTTCTGGGCGACCCTGCTGCTGCACTCCCCCGAGGCGGAGCGCTCGATCTGGCTGCACAACGACCTGGCGTCGGATGCGCACCGCGAGGTCGGCGGCGAGAAGAAGATGCTGCACAGTCTCACGCAGCTGTTCACCCTCTACGAGCAGTACGACCACCTCGTGTCGGTGTCTCCGACGCTGTCGGACATCAACAGGGACGGCCTGGCGGAGTACGCGCGGCCGGAGAAGTTCACGTACGCGCTGAACACGGTCGACGCCGAGCACATCCTGGAGAACGCGCAGGCCGACCTGCACGAGCTGACCTTCGACGAGGAGACCGGCACGAACCCGGCCTGGGCGAACGCACTGCTCGCGCACGACGACGAGGTGACCACGTTCGTCAACGTCGGCAGGCTGTCCCCGGAGAAGAACCAGGCGCGGCTGATCAGGGCGTTCGCGGAGGTGCACGCCGCGCATCCGGCCACCCGGCTCGTCATCGTCGGCGCCGGACCGCTGTTCGACGACCTCACCGCGCTCGTCGAGAGCCTGGGGCTCACCGACTCCGTGTTCCTGACCGGGATGCAGCGCAACCCGCACGCGATCATGGCGGCGGCGGACTGCTTCGTGCTGTCGAGCGACTACGAGGGCCAGCCGATGGTGATCCTCGAGGCGCTCGTGCTCGGCCTGCCGATCGTCACCGTCGAGTTCGCCTCGGCCAAGAACGCGCTGCCGGCCGGCAGCGGGCTCGTCGTGCCGCAGTCGGACGCCGGTGTCGCCCAGGGACTGACCGCGTTCCTCGCCGGAGAGGTGCCCGCGAGCACGTTCGACTACGTGGCGTACAACCGCAAGGCGGTTGGCCAGTTCTACGCGGCGATCGGCGCCGAGTAGCGGCGGGTTCCCCGTTTCCGGTCGGGTCAGGCGCGCGCGATGAGCGCGGGGATGGCCGACCGGGCCGCTGACGGCAGTTCGCCGTAGAGCGCTCCGCGGCCGTCGCCGAGGCGCGCGTCGACGAAGGCGGCGCCGATCCCGTCCGGCGCGTGACGCAGCAGCAGCGACGCCTGCAGGGCCAGCGCCAGGGACGCGACGAGCGGCCGGACGGCGGCCTGCGCATCCCGCGGGTCGGTGCCCGCGAGGCCGGCGACGGTCGCGCGCACCGCATCGTGGTGGGCATCGAATCCGGGATGCACGCCTCGCGCCGCGGCGAGCTCGGCGTCGAACGCGTCGAGGGAGTCCGGCTCGCGCTGCAGTGCGCGCAGCACATCCAGCGCGATCACGTTGCCAGAGCCCTCCCAGATCGCCATCACCGGCTGCTCGCGGTAGCGGCGCGCGAGCGGGAACGCCTCGGTGTACCCATTGCCGCCGAGACACTCCAGTGCCTCGTACGCATGCCCCGGCCCGCGCTTGCAGACCCAGTACTTGGTCACGGCGGTCGCGAGGCGGCGAAAGGCGCGGTCGGCGTCCGACGCGTCGGCGTCGTGAGCGCGCGCCAGCCGCAGGGCGACCGCCGTCGCCGCCTCCGACTCGAGAGCGAGGTCCGCGATCACGGCGGTCATCGCCGGCTGGTCGATGAGGTGCGCGCCGAACGCCGACCGGTGCCTGGCGTGCCAGGCGGCTTCGGCGACCGCCTGCCGCATCCCGGCCGCGCTGCCCAGGATGCAGTCCAGCCTCGTGCGGTTCACCATCTCCAGGATGGTGCGCACTCCCCTGCCCTCCTCGCCGAGCAGGTGCCCGACCGTGCCGTCGAACTCGACCTCGCTGGAGGCGTTGGAGCGGTTGCCGAGCTTGTCCTTGAGCCGCTGGATGGCGAAGACGTTGCGGGTACCGTCGTCGAGCATCCTGGGCACGAGAAAGCAGCTCAGACTCGACTCGCCGTGGCCGGACGGCGTCTGCGCGAGCACCAGGAACGCGTCGGACATCGGGGCCGAGCAGAACCACTTGTGCCCGGTGAGCACGTGTCGGCCGTCGCCGTCCGGGACGGCCGTGGTGGTGTTCGCCCGCACATCCGAGCCGCCCTGCTTCTCGGTCATGGCCATCCCGAACAGCGCCGAGCGTTTGCCCGCCGAGAGGCCGGGGTCGTACTCGCGGCTGAGCAGGCGAGGCAGCCAGGCCGCGCTCAGCGTGTCGGAGGCCGCGAGCGCAGGGACGGCCGCGTGGGTCATCGACACCGGGCAGGCGTGTCCTGGCTCGATCTGCGCGAACAGCATGAACATGGCGGCGCGGGCGACGTTCGCGCCCGGCCGTGGCTCCGCCCAGGCCGAGGTGTGGGCGCCGGCGGCGACAGCCTCGCCGAGGATGCGGTGATACGACGGGTCGTACTCGACCTCGTCGATCCTGGTGCCCCAGCGGTCGAAGGCGCGCAGCTCCGGTTCGTGCACGTTCGCTCGCTCGGCGTCGTGCTGGAACCGTGCAGTGCCGACCAGCCGGCCGACGGCGGCCAGGTCGGAGGTCGCCCATCCGGCGTCGTGGCGTTCGACCGCCTCGGCGAGGGGGACGTTCGCGGCGAACTCGTCCAGGTCGACGCGAGGCGGCGGCTGGTTGGTGACGGCGTGCGTTGCCATGCGGCGAGCCTACCCGCGAGGATGCGTCAGCCTTCGAGCTGCTCGGTGAGTTCCAGCCAGCGGGTCTCCAGGGTGGCGATATCATCTTCCAGGGCGCGCAGCTCGGCGGAGATGAGGCCGATGCCCTCGTAGTCGCTCTGGTCGTGCTGGGCGAGGCGTTCGTGCGTCGCCGCCACCTGGTCGGCCAGCTTGCCGAGGCGGCGGTCGATGGAGGTGACCTCCTTCTCGGCCGCGCGCAGGGCGGCGCCGGTGAGCGCGGGGGCGGCCCCGGATGCCCCGGATGCGCGGGATGCCGCCGCTCCGGATGCGGGCACGGCCGCAGCGGTCGCCGCCGGTCCGCCGCTCGCCAGCTGGCCCTTCCGCAGCCGCAGGTACTCGTCCACTCCTCCCGGCAGGTGCCGGAGGGACGCATCCATCACCGCGTACTGCTGGTCGGTGACGCGCTCGATGAGGTAGCGGTCGTGCGAGACGACGATGAGGGTGCCCGGCCAGGAGTCGAGCAGGTCCTCCATCGCGGCGAGCATGTCGGTGTCGAGGTCGTTGGTCGGTTCGTCGAGGATGAGCACGTTCGGCTCGTCGAGCAGGATGAGCAGCAGCTGCAGGCGCCGCTTCTGGCCGCCGGAGAGGTCCTTGACCGGCGTGGACAGCTGGGCGTTGGTGAAGCCGAGGCGTTCGAGGAGCTGACCGGGCGTCATCTCCTTGCCGCCCGCGAGGTAGGTGGTGCGCTTGCCGGCGATGACGGCGCTGACCCGCTCGTCCATCACGTCGTCCAGCTCGGACAGCTGCTGGGTGAGGGTGGCGATCTGCACGGTCTTGCCGCGCTTGACCCGGCCGGAGGTCGGCTCGACGGTGCCCGCGATGAGGCCGAGCAGCGTGGACTTGCCCGCGCCGTTCACGCCCAGGATGCCGGTGCGCTCCCCCGGCGCGATGCGCCACTCGATGTCGCGCAGCACGGTCTTCGGCGGGTAGATCACGGTGGTGTCGAGCAGGTCGACCACGTCTTTGCCGAGCCGGGCCGTGGCCATCTGGCTGAGCTCGACGGGGTTGCGCACGGGCGGCTCGTCCGCGATCAGCTCGGCGGCAGCATCCATCCGGAACTTGGGCTTGGAGGTGCGGGCGGGGGCTCCGCGGCGCAGCCAGGCGAGTTCTTTGCGCATCAGGTTCTGGCGCTTGCCCTCGACCACCGCCGCCATCCTGTCGCGCTCGACGCGCTGCAGGATGTACGCGGCGTATCCGCCCTCGAACGGCTCGATCAACCGGTCGTGCACCTCCCACGTGGCCGTGGAGACCTCGTCGAGGAACCACCGGTCGTGGGTCACCACCACGAGCCCGCCCGCTGTGGCGGGCCAGCGGGTCTTCAGGTGCGCGGCCAGCCAGGCGACGCCCTCGATGTCCAGGTGGTTGGTCGGCTCGTCCAGGAAAAGGATGTCGTGGTCGTGCACCAGCAGCGCGGCGAGCGCGACGCGGCGGCGCTGGCCGCCGGAGAGCTCGCCGACCGTCGCCTCCCAGCGGATGTCGGAGACGAGCCCGGTCAGCACGTCCCTGACGCGCGCATCCCCGGCCCAGACGTGTTCCTCTTGGTCGCCGACGATGGCCTGGCCGACCGTGAGGGCCGGGTCGAGCTCGTCGCCCTGGTCGAGCATCCCGACGCTGACGTCGCGGCGGCGGGTGACGCGTCCGGAGTCCGGTTCGATGCGCCCGGCGAGCAGGGAGAGCAGGGTGGACTTGCCGTCGCCGTTGCGGCCGACGATGCCGATGCGGTCGCCCTCGTTGATGCCGATCGTGACGCTGTCGAAGATCACGCGCGTCGGGTATTCGAGGTGCAGCGACTCAGCGCCGAGGAGGTGTGCCATGAGGGTTTCCAGCCTACCGGCCGGTCGTTCGCCCCCAGGACGGGGGAATCCGGGCCGCCGGATGGTGTGCGAAGATCGCTGAGACCGGTCCGTCTCCCGAATACCCGCACGGCGTACGGCCGGTCGGGATGGGGAACCAACGTGACCGACGAGGCCTCGAACCCGGATGCGAAGCCGCTGTTCGGCCGCGACAGGGAACGCGAGACGATGCTGCTCGTCGCCCATCGGGCACTCGGCAAGGGCGGCGCCCTGCTGGTCACCGGAGAGGCGGGGCTCGGCAAGACCGCGCTGCTCGCCGACGTGGCGGAACGCCTCGACGGCTGGACGGTGCTGCGGGTGCACGCCGACTCGTTCGAATCCGACCTCAGCTACGCGACGGTGGAGACCCTGGTGCGCGGGCTCAACGCGGTCAGCGGAACGCGCATCCGGCCGCCGGAGCCGTCGGACGACCCTCTGACGGTCGGGCGCCTGCTGCTCGACGCCGTCGACGGGGTAGGCAAGCCGGTCTGCCTGATCGTCGACGACGCGCAGTGGGTCGACGAGGCGTCGGCCAGGGCTCTGCGGTTCGTGGTGCGGCGGCTGTCCGATCAAGGCTTCCTGTTCACCGCGGCGACCAGGCCTCTCCCCGGCAGCGTGGTCTCGCTGTTCGAGGACGTCGCCGCGTCGACGGTCAACCACGCCAGGGTGGAGCTCGCCCCGTTCTCCGTCGCCGACACCCAGGACCTGGCCCAGCACATCCTGGGTCACGCGGTCTCCCGGCGCACGGCCACCAGACTCACCGAGGCGACGCAGGGGTCTCCCCTGCTGCTCAGCGTGCTCCTCGGACAGCTGCGCGACACCTTCGCCGCGGCCCTGCACCCGGCCGGCTGGGACCTTCCCGCGGCCGCGATCACCCCGCTCTCCACGGCGGTCGGCTCCGCGCTCGAAGGGGCGGACCCGTCGGTGCGCGAGGCGGCCGAGATCATCGCCGTGCTCCGCGACCCGCTTCCGCTGCCCGTCTTCGGCACCATCGCCGCCCGGCTCGGCAGCCGGGTGGATGCGGCGGGCGCCGTCTCCCGCGGGCTCGTGCTCTCGTCCGAGCGCGACGGCGTCGTCTGGGTGGAGCCGGCGCACGCCATCCTCGCCGACGCCCTCAGTGGCGACCTGACCCTGGAGCGCAGGGTCGCCATCCACCGGGTCGCCGCCGAGGTGCTGACCGGGCACCGCGCGCTCCGCCACCGGGTGGAGGCGGCCGACGTCGCTGACCCGACCCTCGTGGCCGAACTGCTCGAAGCGAGCAGGGTGGCGGCCGACCGCAACCAGGCGGACCAGGCGATGAGCTACGCCCGCTCGGCCGTGCACCTCGCGGCTCCGGGGGCGGAGCACGACCGCGCCCTGCTGGAGATCGGGCTGCTCGCGCTGCGCACCAGGATGCACGAGCGCATCTTCGACCTGGCGCCCGCCATCGAGGCGCTGCCCGCTTCGCAGGCGCGCGACCTCGTCGTGCTCGAACTGCGCACGCTCACCGGCGACATCCCGGGTGCGCTCGGCATCGCGCTCACGCTCGAAGCGAGCCAGGCGACCACGGCGGACGAGCGGGCGATCCGCGCGCACGTCGCAGAGGCGCTCCCCAAGGTCCTGATGGCGACGCGCGACTTCCCCGGCGTCTTCGACCACCTCCACACCGGCCGTCGCCTGATCGCCGAAGCGCCGTCCGACCCGGACGAGATCGCCGACCCCGCCCTGCGCTGGCTCGCCCAGCCCCGCGACTACCTGCTGCGGCTGCTCGGCTGGGCGCTCACCGCCGCCGGACACGTGCGGCCCGCCGTGGTCGGTGAGCTCGTCGCGGAACTCGACGACCTCCTCGCCGCCGCGTCGACGCCGTCCACCGTCTCCCCGTCCGTCGTCGACGCGTTCATCTCCCGCGCCCGCGTGTTCGTCCTCAGCGGCGACATCGACCGTGCCCGCGACGACCTGGCGCAGGCCAACGAGCTGCTGCGCCGGTTCCCGTCGAGCTGGACGGCGGGGTTCGGACGCACGATCTACGCCCACGTCCTGTTCCTCCTCGGCGAGTGGGACGAGTCGGTCACCCTCGCGGACGCCTCCGTCGCGCTCGCCCTCGACGAGACGGACCTGTCCGGCTGGCCGATCGCCCTCTGGGCATCGACGCTGGTCCGCGCGGGGCGCGGAGAGGCGGCGGCCGTGGAGGAGCGCCTCCGCTCCGCCGCGCAGGCGAAGCTCAGCATCGCCGGGTCGTACGACAGCGACCTCCCGTTCATCGCGCGCGCCGAACTCGCCCGCGCCCTCGGCGACCGCGCGACCCAGCTCGCCGTGACAGAGGAGGCGGAGGCGGTGGCGACCCGCGCATCCACTCTCGGCTGGCTGACCTACCGGGTGGATGCGCTGGCGGCACTCAGCCGGGCAGCGGACGCGCGCGCCGCCTTCGCCCTTTGCCAGGCGCCCGGGATGTGGCGACCGTACTACGGCTCGCTGGGCTGGCTGGAAGGCCGCGTGCTCGAAGCCGAGGGGGCGCGGCAGGAAGCGCTGGACGCGTACCTCGCGTCGCTCGACGACCCGTCTGCTGCGCGGTTCCCGTTCCCGCAGGCTGTCGCGGCGGCCGACGCCGGGCGGCTGCTGGCCGAGCTCGGCACGGACCGGCCACGCGCGACGGCGCTGCTCGAACAGGCGGCCGACACGTTCCGCCGGGTCGGCGCATCCGGGTACCTGTCCCGCTGCGCCCGGCTGCTGGAGGAACTGAGCGCGAGTGGCAGAGGAGCGGACGACGCGCAGACGGACCCGTTCGCGCCGCTCACCACGAGGGAGCGGCAGGTCGCGTACGCGCTCGCGGCAGGCATGACCAACAAGGAAATCGCGGAGCGGCTGTACGTGTCGGTGACCACCGTCAACTTCCACGTGCGGAACATCCTGGCGAAGCTGGAACTGTCGTCGCGGCGCGACCTGCGGAAGCTCAGCATCGCCTCCCGCAGCGTGCGCGCGACCCGTGCCAGGCACCGCCCCGTCAATACTTGACGGTTTTCCTCCCACGGTTATGAGCCCACCTGACGGCCTCGGTATTTTGGGATCACACCCCGGGATGCCCGCCCGCTGGGACGCTTGGATACGATGCTCAACGAATCGTCTCAACACCCGACTTGCGTCTGCGCGCTGGGCATCCCTGGGTAGAAAACCTGGGTAGAAAAACCTCTCCCTTCGCGATTCTCAGAGACTTCTTGCCGCCGTCCCGACATGCTGGGGAGCGCACACTGAATCGAGAGGCGGTCGGATGAACCTGCTGCAAGCCCTGATCCTCGGCATCGTCGAAGGCATCACGGAATTCCTTCCCGTGTCGAGCACCGGCCACCTGACCATCGTCGAGAAACTCCTCGGACTGCAGATCGACGACCAGGGTGTGACAGCGTTCACCGCGATCATCCAGGTCGGCGCCATCCTCGCGGCGATCATCTACTTCTGGAAAGACATCGTCCGCATCGTCGTCGCCTGGGCGCGCGGCCTGTTCAACCGGGATGCGCGCGGCCACGACTACCGGATGGGCTGGTACGTGATCATCGGCTCCATCCCGATCGCGATCGTCGGCCTGGTGGCCAAAGACCTCATCTCGGGCGGCCTGCGCAACCTGTGGGTGGTGGTCGCCGCCCTCATCCTGTGGAGCATCGTCATGTGGGCGGCGGAGCGCGTCGGGAAACAGGACCGGCACGAGGAGTCGACCACCGTGCTCGACGCGGTCGCCATCGGCGTGTTCCAGGTGATCGCCCTCATCCCGGGCGTCTCCCGCTCGGGCGCGACAATCAGTGCCGGACTGTTCCGCGGCCTCGACCGCGTGGCGGCGACCCGGTTGTCGTTCTTCCTCGCCATCCCGGCGCTCGTCGCGGCGGGTGGATACGAGGGCATCACGCAGGCGAGCGCGATCAGCTCCAGCGTCGGCTGGCTGCCCACCATCGTGGCCACGATCGTGAGCCTCATCGTGGCCTACGTGAGCATCGCCTGGCTGCTCCGGCTGGTCACCAAGCACCCGATCACGGTCTTCATCTGGTACCGCATCGGCCTCGCGGTGGTCGTCGCGATCCTCCTCCTCACCGGAGTCATCACCGCCACCTGACCCCGCCGAACGACGAGATGCCAGTACCTGTGGCGCATCCCGGGCGTTTCGCCACAGTTACTGGCATCTCGCGGCGGCTTAGTCGTTGAGGATGCGCGCCCCGTGCACCGGGCCGGTCGCCCGCACCGCGGTCAGCCGGGCGGCGCTCAGCGCGATCTGCAGGTCGAGCGCGCTGTCGAGGTCGGCTGTCAGGAAGGCGACCGTCGGGCCGGAGCCGGAGACGATGCCGGCGAGCGCGCCGTTCATCTCCCCCAGCTCGATGACGGCGCCGATCTCCGGCGCCAAGTGGATGGCCGGGGCCTGCAGGTCGTTCGTCAGCGACTCGGCGAGCATGGCCGGGTCTCCCGCCCGCAGCGCCTGCAGCACGGCCGTGTCGACCGTCGGGGTGAACTGCGCCGGCGCGATGTCGCGGGAGTGACGTTCGCGGTGCCGGTCGAGCTCGCTGTAGACCGCCGGCGTGCTCAGCTGGCTGTCCGGCAGCGCGAGCACCCAGTGGAACTGGCCGGTGGCGAGCGCCGGGCTGAGTCTGTCCCCCCTGCCGGTTCCGATGGCCGTTCCGCCGACCAGGGCGAACGGCACGTCGGCGCCGAGCCGGGCGGCGATGGCGTGCAGGTCCTCCTTGCTCACCTCCGTGCCCCAGAGCGCGTCACAGGCGACGAGGGTGGCCGCCGCGTCCGCGGAGCCTCCGCCCATCCCGCCCGCGATGGGAACGTGCTTGTCGATCTCGAGGCGGACGCCGCCGGTGTATCCGGTCTTCCTGGCGAGCATCCTGGCCGCCTTGACGGCGAGATTGGTGCCGTCGGTCGGCAGGTCGCTGGTGTCGATCGAGCCGCCGAACGTCACCGAGAAGTCGTCCGCCGGATACGCGCGCACATCCTCGTAGAGGGAGACCGCCTGGTAGGCCGTCGCGACGTCGTGGTACCCGTCGTCCATCACCGCCCCGACGCGCATGAACACGTTGATCTTGCCGGGGGCTCGCACGTGAACTGCGTCAATGGCCGGAGTGGTCATAGTCCCAACCTACAGGCGGATGCGCCGGGCGCTAGACCCGAGCCGTTGCGAGCCGGACGAAGTCGCCGATGCCGAGCTGCTCGCCCCGCAGCGTCGGCGCGATCCCGGCCGCCTCCAGGGCCGTGGATGCGGTGGCCGCGTCGCCGTAGACGGGGGCGAGCGCCTGCCGCAGCATCTTCCTGCGCTGCTGGAACGCCGCATCCACCAGTTCGAAGGTGCGCAGCCGCAGCGTCTCGTCTCCCGGCTCGTCGTCGTGGCGTTCGAACGCGACGAGCACAGAGTCGACGTTCGGGACCGGCCAGAACACCTGGCGGCTCACCGTGCCCGCCGTGCGCCAGCTGCCGTACCAGGCCGCCTTGACGCTCGGCGCGCCGTAGACCTTCGAGCCCGGCTCGGCGGCGACCCGGAAACCGACCTCCGCCTGCACCATCACCACCCCGCTCCGGATGCCCGGGAAGTGCTCGAGGAAGTGCAGCAGCACCGGAACGGAGACGTTGTACGGCAGGTTGGCGACCAGCCGCGTCGGCGAGAGCGGCAGCTCGGTGACGTGCAGCGCGTCCTTGTGCACGACGGTGAGCCTGTCCGCCGCCTCCTCCGCCATCGTGCGCACCGTGACCGGCAGCTGCTCGGCGAGCCGTCCGTCGATCTCGACGGCGACCACGGTCGCGTCCGCTTCGAGCAGCCCGAGGGTCAGCGAGCCGAGCCCGGGGCCGACCTCGACCACCACGTCGCCCGGCTGCACCTTGGCGACGCGCACGATCCTGCGCACGGTGTTGCCGTCGATGACGAAGTTCTGGCCGAGCTTCTTGGTGGGGGTGACGTCGAGCAGGTCGGCCAGGTCGCGGATCTCGGCGGGGCCGAGGAGTCGCAGCGCGGTCACGCGATGATCCCGATCGGGGTGGTCGGCGGCGACGCGACCGGCTCGGCGTCCCAGCGTCCGTAGACCAGCTCGGTGTTGGAGCAGATCTGCGCGGCCAGGGTGGAGGCGTCCGTGCCGATGGTCTCGGCCATCGCGCGCAGCGTGTGCGGGATGAGGTACGGCGCGTTCGGCCGGCCGCGGAACGGCGTCGGCGTGAGGAACGGCGCATCCGTCTCGACCATGATCAGCGAGCGAGGGGCCGCGCGCAGCGCCTCGCGCAGGTTCTCCGCGTTCTTGAACGTGACGTTGCCGGCGAACGACATGTACCAGCCGTTGTCCGCGCAGATCTGCGCGAGCTCGGCGTCGCCGGAGAAGCAGTGGAAGACGGTGCGCTCCGGAGCGCCCACCCGCTTGAGGGTCGCGATCACGTCGGCGTGCGCATCCCGGTCGTGGATCTGCATGGCGAGGTCGTTCTGCTTGGCGATCTCGATGTGCGCCTCGAACGAGCGGAACTGCGCCTCCCGCCGCGGGCCGGCCTCGGTGCGGAAGAAGTCGAGCCCCGTCTCGCCGATGGCACGGACGCGCGGTCGCGTGGCCAGCTCGGCGATCACCGCGAGCGCGTCGTCGAGTTCGCCGCGCTCCGCGTAGTCGGGGGCGTCGTTGGGGTGCAGGGCGACGGCGGCGAGCATGCGGGGCTCGATGGCGGCCATGTCGGCCGACCAGCGCGAGGTCTCCACGTCGTTTCCGACCTGCACGACACCGCGCACGCCGACACTGGATGCGCGGTCCAGCTGCTCCCGGTAGTCCATCGGCTCGTCGCCGTCGGAGATCTCCAGGTGCGTGTGGTTGTCGTAGACGGGGACGACCAGCGCCTCCGGAAGCGGCGGGTACTCCAGGTCACGCCCGTCTGTGACGTGACGCTGCCGGATGAACGCCGGGTCGGTCATGCGCCGGGCACCGCGTCCGCGTCGATCCGGGGGAACAGCGCCTCGAGTCCGTTGACGGTGGTGCCGGCGGGAAGCTGGCCCCACTCCCCCGCGGTGCGCAGCGGCTGGTCGTCGAGGTCGCCGAGCTCGTCCTCCGCTCCGAGCGCCACCCACAGCTTGAGGGTGGCCTTCGGGATGACGGGAGACAGCAGCACGGCGAGCGCGCGCAGCCCCTCCGCCGCGGTGTAGAGCACGGTGGCGAGACGTTCGCGCTGCGCCTCGTCCTTCGCGAGCGACCACGGCTCCTGGGCCGTGATGTAGCCGTTCAGCTCGTCGACGATGGTCCAGATCGCGGTGATGGCGTCGTGGATGGCCAGCTTCTCGATGGCGGCGTCGGCCGCCGTCGCTGCGTCGGCGACGGTCTGGCGCACGGCGAAGTCCGCGTCCTCGTATCGCCCGGCCTGCGGCACGACGCCCTCGAAGTATCTGGTGACCATCGCGACGACCCTGGATGCGAGGTTGCCGAACCCGTTGGCGAGCTCCGCCTGGTAGCGGGCGGACAGGTCTTCCCAGCTGAACGAGCCGTCCTGGCCGAAGCTGATGGCGCGCATGAAGTAGTAGCGGAACGCGTCGGACCCGAACGTGTCGGTGATCTGCGTGGGCGCGATGCCTGTCAGCTTGGACTTGGACATCTTCTCGCCGCCGACGAGGAGCCAGCCGTGACCGTAGACCTGGTGCGGCACATCCACCCCTGCCGCCATCAGCATGGCGGGCCAGATCACCGCGTGGAAGCGCAGGATGTCTTTGCCGACGATGTGGGTGGCCGGCCAGCGCCTGGCGAAGTTCTGCTCGTCCTGGCCGTAGCCGACGGCGGTGGCGTAGTTGAGCAGCGCGTCGAACCACACATAGACGACGTGCGATTCGTCCCAGGGCACCTTGATGCCCCAGTCGAAGCTCGACCGGGAGATGGACAGGTCGCTGAGGCCCTGGCGCACGAACGAGACGACCTCGTTGCGGGCGGACTCCGGCTGCACGAACTCCGGGCGCTCCTCGTAGAGCGCGAGGAGCTGGTCGGCGAACTGGCTCATCCGGAAGAAGTAGTTCTTCTCCTGCAGCAGTTCCAGCGGCTTCGAGTGGATGGCGCACACCTTCTGGCCCTCGTACTCGCCGGTGCCGTCCACGATCTCGCTCTGCGGCTTGAACTCCTCGCAGCCGACGCAGTAGAGCGCCTCGTACTCGCCCGCATAGATGAAGCCGTCGTCGTACAGCTTCTGCAGGAACTTCTGCACGTTCTTCTCGTGGCGCTCGTCCGTGGTGCGGATGAAGTCGTCGTTGGCGATGTCGATGGTCTTCAGCAGAGGAAGCCACTCGTTGGTGACGAGACGGTCCGCCCACTCCTGCGGGGTGGTGCCGTTGGCGGTGGCTGTGCGCAGGATCTTCTGCCCGTGCTCGTCCGTGCCGGTCAGCAGCCAGGTGTCGTCACCGGCCTGCCTGTGCCAGCGCGCGAGAACGTCGGCGGCGACCTCCGTGTATGCGTGCCCGATGTGCGGGACATCATTCACGTAGAAGATCGGCGTGGTGATGTAGAACGAAGAGCCGTCGGACATGGTGACTATCCTACGGGCGCGCCGGGGCGCATCCTGGCGTATTACCGTCGGGGGTCACTTCCGGTCGAGTGCGGCCTGGTAGAGGTCGCGCTTGCCGAGGCCCGTCGCCTCCGCGACCTCGCCCGCCGCGTCTTTGAGCCGCACGCCGCCCGCGACCAGCGCGAGCACCTGTGTTACGCCGGTCTCCAGGTCGACCGTGCGCGCCACCGCCCCGGCGACCACGATCGCGATCTCGCCGCGCACGCCCTCCGCCGCCCAGGCCGCGAGCTCGGCCGCCGTTCCCCGCTTGACCTCCTCGAACAGCTTGGTGAGTTCGCGGCAGACCACCATGCGCCGGTCGTCGCCGAGCACCGTCGCCAGGTCGGCGATGGAGGCGGCGAGCCGGTTCGGCGACTCGAAGAACACCATCGTGCGCGGCTCGGAGGCCAGCGCGCGGAAGGTGCTCAGCCGCTCGCCCTGCTTGCGCGGCAGGAAGCCCTCGAAGGTGAACCGGTCGGTGGGCAGGCCGGACACGGCGAGCGCCGTCACCACGGCGCTCGGGCCGGGGATGGCGGTGACCCCGACCCCGGCGGTCGCCGCGGCCTCGACGAGGTGGAAGCCAGGGTCGGACACGGTCGGCATCCCGGCGTCGGACAGAACGACCACATCCTGGTGCTTCGCCAGCTCGACCAGCTCGGCCGCCTTGTCCCGCTCGTTGTGGTCGTGCAGGGCGATCAGACGCGGGCGGTTCTCGATGCCCAGGCCGGCGAGCAGCCGCTGGGTCACCCTGGTGTCCTCCGCGGCGACGACGGTGGCGGAGCCCAGCACCTCGATCAGCCGGAGCGAGGCGTCCTTGAGATTGCCGATGGGGGTGGCCGCGAGGATGATCATGCATCGAGTCTGTCACCCGGAGACGCACCCTCTAGCATGATCTGGTGACCTCGACACCCGCCATCGGCCTCCCGATCGCGCCTCCTCCGGCGGAGCCGACGGGCAGCAGGCTCGACGACTGGTGGGCCAGGATGCTCCGCACCCCGCTGCGGATGAAGCTCTGGTATTTGGGCGCCCCCGTCGCCGTCACGCTGCTCGCCGCGATCCTGCGGCTCTGGAACCTGGGGTACCCGCACGCGCTGGTGTTCGACGAGACCTTCTACGTGAAGGACGCGTACTCGCTGATGCACCTCGGCTACGAGGGCAGCTGGCCGGACAAGGCGGACGCCCAGTTCGCGGGCGGCAACACGAACATCTTCACGTCCGATCCGTCGTTCGTGGCGCATCCACCGCTCGGCAAGTGGATGATCGCGGCCGGGCTTGCTGCGTTCGGCGCCGGCGACGCGTTCGGCTGGCGCATCTCGACGGCTGTGGTCGGCATCCTGGCCGTTCTCGTCGTGTTCCTGATCGCGCGGAAGCTGTTCGCGTCGACGCTGCTGGCGACGATCGCCGGGTTCCTGCTGGCCATCGACGGTCACGCGATCGTGATGAGCAGGGTGGCGCTGCTCGACAACTCGGTGATGTTCCTTGCGCTCCTGGCCTTCTGGTGCATCCTGCTCGACAGGCAATGGCACGCCACCCGGCTCGCCGAGCGGGTGCACGCCGCGTGGGCGGCCGGCCGCGATCCGGCCTGGGGTCCCGTGCTGTGGTGGCGGCCCTGGCTGCTCGCCGCCGGCCTGCTCTGCGGGCTCTGCGCCGGCGTGAAGTGGAGCGGGTTCTACTTCCTGGCGTTCTTCGCCGTGTACACGGTGGTCGTCGACATCGTCGCGCGCCGCAGGGTCGGGCTCCCCTTCTACATCAGCGGGGCGATCCTGAAGCAGGCTCCTGCGACGTTCGTGCTGATGGTGCCGATCGCGTTCGTCAGCTACCTCGCCACCTGGACCGGCTGGATCCTCACGAAGGGCGGCTACTACCGGCACTGGGCGGAGTCGACGCACATGCAGTGGAGCGGCGGGCTCTCCTGGGTGCCGCTCTGGCTGCAGAACCTCTGGCACTACCAGACCGAGATGTACAACTACAGCATCAACCTGCACGTCTCGCACCCGTACCAGGCCAACCCGCTGACCTGGCTGTTCATGATCCGGCCGACCAGCATGTACTACGTCGGCTCCAACCTCGGCGAGAACGGATGCACGGCCAACGCCTGCTCGTCGGCGATCACCTCGCTCGGCAACCCGCTCATCTGGTGGGCGGCGGCCGCGGCGGTTTTCTACCTGGTCTACCGCGTCATCCGGTACAGGGAGTGGCAGGTCGGGCTGATCCTCACCGGGCTCGCCGCCGGCTATCTGCCGTGGCTGCTCTACATCAACCGCACGATCTTCGAGTTCTACGCCATCGCGTTCGAGCCGTACCTGATCCTCGGGCTGACGGCGGTGATCGGGATCGTGCTCGGCAAACGCAGCGACCCCTCCCCGCGTCGCACGCGCGGGATCATCTGGGTCGGGCTGTTCCTGCTGGTCGCGACGGCGGTGAGCATCTTCTTCTGGCCGCTCTGGACGGCCCAGCAGGTGCCGTTCTGGTACTGGCAGATCCACATGTGGCTGCCCAGCTGGGTCTGACCGGCAGGCCTGTCGCCCGTCGGTGGCGGGTGGTAGACCGTGGGGTATGGATGCGAACCAGCCGATCGACCTCGTCCCCCTCCCCGGCAGCGAACGGCCGGAGACGCCCGGCGTCACCTCCCACGCCGCCATCGACCCGGCCAGCACGGTCGAGGCGACCCTCGTGCTCCGGCGGCAGGCCGACCTGCCGGACGACGCCCTGACCACGCCGGTCAGCAGGGCGGACTTCGCCGAGACGTACGGCGCATCCACGGCCGACCTGGACCTCGTCACGTCGACCATGACCCAGCTCGGCCTCACCGTCCTCGACGCGAGCGCCGCCGAACGCCGGGTGCGCGTGTCCGGGACGGCCGCCCAGCTCGGCCGCGTCTTCGGCACCGACCTCGACCAGGCGACGGCACGGGATGCGGCGGACCGCGAGTTCACGCACCGCAGCCGCACGGGCGGGCTGAGCATCCCGGCCGCCCTCGACGGGGTGGTCACCGCCGTTCTCGGCCTCGACGACCGGCCGCAGGCGCGCGCCCTGTTCCGGGTCGCGCGTCCCCGGGCGGTGAGCACGAGCTACACGCCGCTCGAACTGGGCGCGATCTACCGTTTCCCCGCAGAAACGGACGGCAGCGGGCAGACCATCGCGATCATCGAGCTCGGAGGAGGATACGAGCAGAAAGACTTCGACACCTACTTCTCCGGCCTCGGCATCACCGGGCCGACCGTGACCGCCGTCGGCGTCGACGGCGGCTCCAACCAGCCGGGCTCCGACCCGAACGGCGCGGACGGCGAGGTCATGCTCGACATCGAGGTGGCAGGCGCCCTCGCCCCGGGCTCCGACATCGTCGTGTACTTCGCACCCAACACCGACGCCGGATTCGTGGATGCGGTGACGACCGCGGCACACGCCGACCCGACCCCCGCGGCGATCAGCATCAGCTGGGGGCAGTCCGAGGACGCCTGGACGGCGCAGGCGCGCACGGCGTTCGATCAGGCGCTCGTCGACGCCGCCGCCCTCGGCGTCACCGTGACGGCGGCCGCGGGAGACGACGGCAGCAGCGACAGGGTCGGAGACGGGAAGGCGCACGTCGACTTCCCCGCGTCTTCGCCGCACGCCCTCGCCTGCGGAGGCACCCGGCTGAGCGCCGACGCCTCCACCGGGGTCGTGCAGTCGGAGACGGTGTGGAACAACGGCTCAGGCGGCGGAGCGACGGGAGGGGGCGTCAGCGCCGCCTTCGCCCAGCCGTCGTGGCAGAAGAACGTGGGAGTCCCGGTCGGAGCCGGAGGCGTGGATGCGGGAGGCAGCGCGAACGGACCGAGCGGCCGCGGCGTGCCCGACGTGTCTGCGGTGGCCGACCCGCAGACCGGATACCGGGTGCTGGTGGACGGGAAAGAACTGGTGATCGGAGGCACGAGCGCGGTCGCCCCGCTCTGGGCCGCGCTGGTGGCCCGGCTGGTGCAGTCGACGGGGAAACCCCTCGGGCTCGCCCAGCCCGCACTCTACGACTCGGTGAAGAAAGGGCAGGTGGCCCCGGGCTTCCGCGACATCACGACCGGCGACAACGGAGCGTTCACGGCGACGGCGGGCTGGGACGCCTGCACTGGCCTGGGCGTGCCGGACGGGACGGCGCTGCTCGCGGCGCTGTGACGCGTTCGGACGCGTTCGGACGCGTTCGGACACGAAAGGCATATACCCCGATAAGGGCATAGTGATGTGGACCGGCTGACCGGTACGCTCAGCCCGTGACCCACACTCGGCGCCCCGCGCGCTCCCTCAGAAACCTGCTCATCGGAGCAGTAGCCGCGACGGTGACCGTCGCCGGGCTTGCCCTCGCCCCGACCGCTGCGACGGCCGCCTCCACATACACCGTCAGCGGAACCGTGAGCTACGACGTCGCGGGCGGTGGCACGACGACGAACAAGACCTCGTACGTGCTCCTTCAGCCACTCACGGGTAGCACTCCCCGGCAGCCGCTGTCCGGGAATGCCGTGAACGGCACCTGGAGCGTTCCCGGCGTCGCGCCGGGCCGCTACCGCGTCCAGTTCCGCCCGAGCGATGACGGCGCGAACGCCGGAACGTGGATCGGCAGCACCTTCGAGGACTCCGCGACGGTGGTCACGGTCACCACGGCGAACGTCTCCGGACTCACCGCCACCCAGCCGGTCGCCGGTTCCATCAGCGGAACGGTCACCGGGGCGACGGTCGCGGGCGGAATCCGCGCATACCGGGTCAACCCGACGACGATGCTGCTGGAGGGCTTCAACGAGGCACCGACCACTCTCGGCCTCGGCGGTGTGTACTCCATCGGCGGACTGGCCCCCGGCGAATACAGGGTGCGGTTCGCCGACGCCAACGCCGACCAGCCCAACTTCTCGACGAGCTACTACGACAACGCCGACTCTCTCGGAAGTTCGACCCCGATCACCGTCACCGCCGGTCAGCAGGTGACGGGAATCAACGGCTCGGTCGGCGCCTGGTCCTGGTACGGCGGCCGCATCGCGGGCGCCGACCGGTTCGACACCTCGGTGCAGATCGCGCTCGGCGCGTACTCCGCCGGTCAGGCGAGCGTCGTCTACGTCGCGAACGGCGTGAACTTCCCCGACGCGCTCGGCGCGAGCGCCGCGGCGGCGCGCGCCGGCGGGCCCCTGTTGATGACGCGCCAGGACTTCGTGCCGGCCAGCGTCGTCAACGCGATCAAGACCCTCGCACCGCCCAAGATCGTGGTCGTCGGCGGCCTCGCGGCCGTCGGAGCGTCCGCGTTCGCGCAACTGCAGAAGCTCGCCCCGACCGTCACGCGGGTCTCCGGTGACGACCGCTTCGCCACCTCACGAGCGGTTGCCGGCGCTTTCACCGGCCAGCACGTCAACAGCGTCTTCATCGCGACAGGCAACAGCTTCCCCGACGCCCTCGTCGCCGGTTCGGCGGCTGGCTACCAGGGCGGACCGCTCCTCCTGGTCAACGGCTGGTCGGGCTCGCTCGACGCGGCGACGAAATCGCTCATCACCTCGTTGTCTCCGCTGCGCATCTACATCGCGGGCGGCGTGAACTCGGTGTCCAGCGGCATCCAGCGCGACCTGCAGAACCTCGGTGTCCCCACCGTTCTCCGCCTCGCGGGCAACGACAGGTTCGGCACGGCGCAGGCCGTCAACAACGAGATCTTCCCGCTCGCCGACACCGCGTTCGTCGCGAGCGGGCTCGGATTCCCTGACGCCCTGTCGATCTCCGCGATCGCCGGTGCCATCGGGGCGCCGCTGCTCCTCGCCGTTCCGGAGTGCATCCCGTACGGCGAATTCCGAGACGCGACCATCCAGGGCGTCGCGACGTACTGGGCCGTGGGAGGCACGAGCGTTCTGAGCTTCGACATCGAGCATCAGATCACATACTGCCAACCCGGGCTGTACGGAGCGAGCGCCGGTCTCGGCTCCGCCTCGGCGGAGACGTCGAAGCCCGTCACGCCGATCACGCTCGACCCGACGAAGCTGAACGCCGCCATCACGGCAGGGCGGGACAAGCACTAGGCCCCGTTCGACCACAATAGGAGGAATGCAGAGTCCGTCGGCCGCCACCCGCACCCCACCCCGGTGGGTTCCAGGGGTGGCGGCCGCCGCTCTTGCCGCCCTCGTCGCGTGGGGCATCCACTGGTTGGTCCCCGCCGTCCCGTTGCTGACCGCGGCCGTGGTGCTCGGGATCGTGGTCGGGCAGCTGCCGTTCGCGCGCCCGGCCGTGACCGGTGCGCTCTCCCCCGGACTGTCTGTCGCGGCCAAGCGGCTGATGCGGATCGGCGTCGTACTGCTCGGGCTGAAGCTCAGCCTCGGTGACATCGCGGACCTGGGCTGGGTGACCATCCTGAGCACGGTCGCCATCGTGCTCGTGACGTTCGTCGGCACGATGTGGCTGGGGCGGCTGTTCCGGCTGCCCGGGCATCAGCCGCTGCTGATCGCGACCGGCTTCTCGATCTGCGGCGCGTCGGCGATCGGCGCGATGAGCGGCGTCGTCAAGTCGAAGGACGAGGAGACGGCGACGCCGGTCGCGCTGGTGACGCTGTGCGGGACGCTCGCGATCTTCGTGCTGCCGGTGCTGTGGCATCCACTGGGCCTCAGCTCGCTGCAGTTCGGGCACTGGGTGGGCGCCGGCGTGCACGACGTGGGTCAGGTGGTCGCCACCGCGCAGCTCGCCGGTCCGGCCGCGCTCGCCGTCGCCGTCGTCGTGAAGCTGACTCGCGTGCTGATGCTGGCGCCGATGGTCGCGGTCGCGTCCGTCGTCGAGCGCCGCCGTCACGTCGAGGGCGACCCGGCGGCCAAGCGCCCGCCGATCGTGCCGCTGTTCGTGGCCGGGTTCATCCTGGCGGTGCTGGTGGCGTCGTTCATCCCGCTGCCGGACGTGGTCCGGTCGGGCGCGGACACCCTGCAGACCGCGCTGCTCGCGATGGCCCTGTTCGGCCTCGGCACCGCCGTGCGCCTGCGCACCCTCCTCGGCACGGGCTGGCGCGCGCTGGCGGTCGGCCTGCTCTCCTGGGCCATCATCGCCGCCCTCGCCCTCGCCGCCGTCCACCTCTCCTGACCCGCTGCCCGACGCCCGCTGCCCGACGCTCAAAGCCGTCGAGCCGGGACTTATGTACGCGACACGCCGGGGCGAGGCGTACATAAGTCCCGGCTCGACGGCTTCGCTCAGTGGGCGGAGGTGAGCTTGAGGCCGACGATGCAGCCGACGAGGCCGACGATGAGCAACGCGCGGACGAGGGAGAAGCCCTCTCCGCCGAAGAGCATGGCGTAGAGCACCGTGAGCGCTGCACCGATGCCCACCCAGACCGCGTATGCGGTTCCGGTCGAGATGTCGCGCATGGCGTAGGCGAGCCCACCCATGGATGCGACGAGCGCGACCCCGAAGATCACCGACGGCCAGAGCTTGGTGAAGCCCTCCGAGCGCCCGAGCGCCGTGGCCCACACGGCCTCGAGGACACCGGAGACGACGAGCACGATCCACGACATGATTCACTCCCGTTGGCCAGTCTTGTCGCGCACCGGGTACTGATCCGTCGTCCGGGATCGCGAATCACGCGATCTAGTACAACTGTACCACACGCCCCGGTTGCGGTCTGTTACGACGGCGGAGGGATGCGCCTCCCGCGCTCCGGTAGCGTGGCCGCATGGCAGATCGCGAATACGGCTTCCGCACGCGTGCGATTCACGCGGGCAACATCCCCGATCCGGTGACCGGCGCCCGCGCCCTCCCGATCTACCAGACCAGCGCGTTCGTCTTCGACGACACCGCGGACGCCGCCGCCCGCTTCGCCCTGCAGAAGTACGGCAACATCTACTCGCGCCTCGCCAACCCGACCGTCGCATCGTTCGAGGAGCGCGTCGCCAGCCTGGAGGGCGGCCTCGGCGCCGTCGCCACCGCCAGCGGCCTGAGCGCGCAGTACATCACCTTCGCCTCGCTCGCCGGCGCGGGCGACCACATCGTGGCCTCCGCCAACCTCTACGGCGGCTCGATCACCCAGCTCGACGTCACCCTGCGCCGCTTCGGGGTCGAGACGACGTTCGTCCAGAGCGCCGACCCGGCGGACTACGCCGCGGCGATCACCGACAAGACCAAGCTGCTCTTCGCGGAGACCATCGCGAACCCGTCCGGCGAGATCGCCGACATCGAAGGCCTCGCCGAGGTGGCGCACGCGGCGGGCATCCCGCTCATCATCGACTCGACCATCGCGACGCCGTACCTCAACCGGCCGATCGAGTGGGGTGCCGACATCGTCATCCACTCGGCCACCAAGTTCCTCGGCGGCCACGGCACCACCCTCGGCGGCGTGGTCGTGGAGAGCGGACGCTTCGACTGGCACAGCGAGAAGTTCCCGCTGTTCGGCCAGCCCGTCCCCTCGTACGGCGGGCTCGAATGGTCGGGCAATTTCGCCGAATACGCCTTCCTCACCCGCCTCCGCGCCGAGCAGCTGCGCGACATCGGGCCCTCGCTCGCCCCGCACTCCGCCTTCCTGCTCGCGCAGGGCGTCGAGACCCTGCCGTACCGCATCCAGGCGCACGTGGACAACGCCCGCACCGTGGCCGAATGGCTGGACGCCGACCCGCGCATCGAGTCGGTGTTCTGGGCGGGCCTCCCCGCGCATCCCCACCACGACCGGGCGCAGAAGTACCTGCCGAAGGGCGCTGGCAGCGTGTTCAGCTTCGTGGTCAAGGGCGGTCGCGCCGTCGGCCAGACGTTCATCGAGTCGGTGAACCTGGCCAGCCACCTCGCCAACATCGGCGACGCCAAGACGCTCGTCATCCACCCGGCCTCGACCACCCACGCGCAGCTCACCGAGCAGCAGCTGCTGGATGCGGGCGTGCTGCCCGGCGTCGTGCGCATCAGCGTCGGGATCGAAGACGTGGACGACATCATCTACGATCTGGATCAGGCCCTCACCATCGCCGTGAAGGAGACGAACGCATGACGATCGCAGACACCGCTGCCGGATCCGGCGCACCCGGCGGCACCGAGCAGGTGCAGCTGGCCAACGGGCTGAGCTGCGCCGTCCCCGCCTCCTCCCCGCTGGCGAAGCTGCTCAAGTCGCAGCGCACCTGGGTCGGTCCGGACGCCAAGGAGCGGCTGCGCATTCTGCGCTCGGCGAAGTCGGTCGCGATCGTCGGCGCATCGCCCAACCCCGCTCGCTCCAGCTACTTCGTGGGCACATACCTGCAGCAGTCGACCGACTTCCGGGTCTACTTCGTGAACCCGAACGCCGACACCATCCTGGGCGAGAAGGCATACCCCGACCTGGCGTCGCTGCCCGAGGTGCCGGACATCGTGGATGTGTTCCGCAAGCCGAGCGACCTGCCCGCCGTGATCGACGAGGTGCTGGCGGTCGGCTCCCCCACCATCTGGGTGCAGCTCGGCATCTGGAACCAGGAGGCCGCGGAGTACGGAGAGTCCAAGGGGCTCACGGTCGTGATGGACCGCTGCATCAAGATCGAGCACGCCCGCTTCCACGGCGGCCTGCACCTCCTCGGCTTCGACACCGGCCAGATCACCGCCCGCAAGACCCTCCGCTGACCCCTCGGTCCCCTCCAAAACAATCGAGTCCGAAGTTGTTCACGCTCGCGACGGCGTGTCGCGTGAACAACTTCGGACTCGATTGTTTTGCGGGACGGGACGTGCGGGACGGGGTCAGGCTCGGGCGACGACGTGAAAGACGTGCCAGTGCTTGGGGCCCTCGAAGGACATGCCGCGGCGGTCCTCCTCGGCCAGGTGCAGCGTCTCGAGGCCGGTGAGCATGCCTTCCACGCCCGCGCGGTCGTGGAAATTCATCCGGGGGCGGCCGAACCATTCGTCGTGCGGGCCGAAGAACTCGCCCGCGAAGATCGCGCCAGGGCGCAGCGCATCCCGGATGTCCGCCCACAGGTACGGGAAGTGCGTCGCGTCGCAGAACGGCAGCGCGAACCCGGCGTAGACGAAGTCGCTCGCCGGGAGCGCCCCGAGCGTCTCGAAGCCGGTGCTGCGCACCTCGACGAGGTCGGCGGACTCCGGCCCGACGGCCGCGGTGACGCGCTCCTCGACGCCGGGGTCCGAATCCACCGCCAGCACGCGCCAGCCGCGCTCGGCGAGATAGGCGGTCTCGATGCCGTCGCCGCAGCCGAGGTCGACGGCGTCGCCCGGCGCATCCCCCTGCCAGGCGTCGAGGCCGCTGAGGAACGTGCCCCGCACACCCCGTCCGCCCTGGGCGGTGTAGAACTCAGACCAGTCGAACGCCATGATCCTCCTTCGCCTTCGCCCTGAGCCTACGCGCGGGTGGGGCTCGCCGTCGGCTGCGCTCGCTACTATCGGCAGGTGGAGTCTCGGCCGTCGTCCCCCCGGATCGCGATCCTCGGCCCCGTGCTGGTCGAGGACAGGTCCGGTGCACTCGCCGAACCCTCCGGCGTGCTCGGGAAGAGCCTGATCGTCGCGCTCGTGCTCGCGCGCGGTTCGCTGTCTGTGCCGTCGCTCGTCTCCGATCTGTGGGACGACACCCCTCCGCGGCAGGAGCGGGCAGCGCTGCAGACGCTCGTCTCCCGCGTCCGCACGGTCACCGCCGACGGGCTGCTGGAGTCCACGCCGAGCGGGTACGCCCTCGGGGTGGACGACGCGGCCACCGACCTCGGGCTCGCCCGCCGTCACCTGGAGCGGGCGCGCCAAGCAGACAGGGACGGGGATGCGGCGACCATCGCCGCCGAGGCGGCCGCCGCTCTCGCACTCTGGCGCGGAGAGCCCGGCGGAGAACTCGGCGGCACTCCCCTGGCCGACGCGCTGGGCAGGACGGCCGCGGAACTCCACGACGAACTGCTGCTCCTGCGGGCGAGGGCGGCCAGACTGCTCGGCGACCCGGAAGCCGCCCTGGACGACCTGCGCCGCCTCGCCGAGGCCGCCCCTTTGAACGAACAGCTCCACCTCGAACGGATGCGCGCCCTCGACGCCGCCGGGCGGCGCTCTGACGCCCTCCGCGTGTTCGCCGAGGTGAAGGAGACGCTGCTCGACCGGCTGGGCACCCGCCCCGGCCCCGAGCTGGTCGCGTACAACGCCGCCCTGCTGGTCGAGGACGATGCGCCGCCCGCCCCGCTGGCGCCGTCGCGCCTGCGCATCGGCCTGCGCGCGGCACCCAACGCGCTGATCGGCCGCGAGTACGACCTGGATGCGCTCGAAGACCTGATCGCGACCTCCCGGCTCACCACAATCCTCGGCGCCGGCGGGCTCGGCAAGACGCGGCTCGCGCAGGAGGTCGGTCACCGGGCTCGGCGCATCCCGTCGGTGGTGTTCGTGGAGCTTGCGAGCGTGCGCACCGGCGACGACGTGACGCTCGCCATCGCCTCCACCCTCGGCATCCGGGAGGCCAACGCCACCCGCCCCGGCGACCCCGGCGCGCGCGTCGACCTGCGCTCGCGCATCCTGGGCGTGCTCGGCGAGCGCGAGACGCTGCTGATCGTCGACAACTGCGAGCACGTGGTGGATGCGGCAGCGGCGTGGATCGCGGACATCCTGGAATCCGTGACGACCGTGCGGGTGCTCGCCACCAGCAGGGCGCCGCTCGCGATCGGCGCCGAGCACGTCTACCCGCTGGACTCGCTGCCGAGCACGGCCCGGGATGCCGGAGGGGCCGACTCCCTGCGCGGTCCGGCCGTCGACCTGTTCGTGGAGCGGGCGCGCGCGGCCAGACCCGGCGTCGTCCTGCCGCTCGACACCGTCGCCGAGCTGTGCGAGCGGCTCGACGGCCTCCCGCTCGCGATCGAGCTCGCGGCGGCCCGCACGCGGTCGATGTCGGTGGACGAGATCGCCCGCCGCCTCGGCAACCGCTTCGCGCTGCTCACCGGCGGAGAGCGCACCGCCCCGGAGCGGCACCGCACCCTGCTGGCGGTCATCGACTGGAGCTGGAACCTGCTCGGCTCGTCGGAGCGCGCTCTGCTGCGGCGGCTGTCGCGGTTCCCGGACGGGTTCAGTTCGACCGCCGCAGAGGCGGTGTCCGGCGAGGACGCCTCCCGCGTGCTCGACGACCTGGATGCGCTGGTCAGCCAGTCGCTCGTCACCGTCACCGAGGACGAGACCGGCGTCGTGCGCTACCACCAGCTGGAGACGGTGCGCGAGTTCGGCGACCTCGCCCTCGCGGAGGCCGGGGAGACCGAGCTCGTGCAGCAGCGGATGGCCGCGTGGGCGCGCACGTTCGCCCGGGATGCGCTCGGCAGGATGAGCGGGCGCGATCAGGTTCCGCAGTTCCGGCGGGTGACGGTGGAACAGGACAACCTCGTCGCGATCCTGCGCGTCGCGCTCGAACACCGGGATGCTCCGACCATCGTCGCCGTGTTCGCGACGCTCGCGTACTACTGGTCGCTGCGCAGCGCGCACACCGAGGTGGTCGGGTTCAGTCCCGTGGTGATGGAGGCGCTGGCCGGCTGGGAGCCGGAGGGCGAGGACGAACGCATCGACGCCGTCGCCGCGTACACGATCCTCGGCGGGACGTTCCTGTTCACCGAGCACCGCACCGCGCTCCGGGCGATCAGCCGGCTGAAGCGGGCACGCGGCGCCGCCACCCTCCGCGACGATCGCCTCAACGCCCTGGCCGACGCGGTCTCCCTCGGCGGCAGGATCGCTCAGACGATGGCGCTGCTCGAACGACTCAGGGCGTCCCAGGACCCCGGGCTCGCCGCGATGGGCGAGCTGTTGCTCGCCCAGTTCGCCGAGAACGCGGGCGACCTCGACGGCGCCAGCGAGAGCGCCCAGCGCGCCTGGGAGAAGGCGCTGGCCGCGGAGGACACCTGGACCACCGCATCCGCCGCCCAGGCGCTCGCGCAGGTGCACAGCGAGCTGGCGCATCCGGCCGAGGCGATCCTGTGGGCCGACCGCGCCCAGTTCGGTTTCGGGCAGCTGCAGGCGATGGGCGACGTGCGTCAGATCGACTGGATCGTGGCGATCAACTCGGTGACGCTCGGCGAACTCGACCGCGGCCGCTACCTTCTCGAACGCTACCTGCGCGACCAGGACGACACGGGGTTCGACTACGTCGACTACCTCGGGGTCGCCTACGCCGGCCTCGCCGAGATCGCGCTCCTGGAGGGCGACGACGCGGAAGGCGTCCGGCTCTTCCTCGAATCGGTCGGCGTGTTCGGCCGGTCGGACGCGATCACCAACCCGTGGCTGGTGATCCTCGCCGGGGCGGCGCTGCTCGCCCTGCAGCGGGTCGGCCACCGGTCCCCGGACGTGGTCGGGCCCGAGCGGGTCGCCGAGCTGGCCAGGGAGCTGCGCACACGGATGCTGGTCAGCCACCGCTTCCAGTCGTCGTACGTCGACAAGCCCGTGGTCGGCAGCGGCCTGCTCGGCCTGGCCGGATGGATGCTCGAACCGTCGAACGAGCGAGCCGCCGACCCGGGTTGGCTGGACGCCGGCTTCCGGATGTACGGGCTGGCCACCCGGATGAACGCCCGCCAAGACCTCCCCAGTCTCAACCGGGTCCTGCTGCGCGACGAGCTCGTCGCCGCCCACGGCGCCGAGCGGGTGGACGCGGCGGTCGCCGCCGCCGCCGAGATTCCGCGCGACGAGGCGACGACGGCCGGATACGCGCTGCTGCAGTCGCTGCGCTACTGAGGGCGGACAGCGCCGCTGCGCGCTCCGCTCGCGCGGAGAAAGCGCGACGCGCCGCCCGGATCTCCGTGGGAACGGAGACGCGGACGGCGCGTCGTGCCGATGTTCCGCCTGAGCGGACGCGGCGGGTTACGCCTTGCGCATGTACGCGCGGACGGTGAGCGGCGCGAACACCGCGACGATGACCGCAGCGCCGAGGAGGGCGATCAGACCGTCCGACCCGAACGTGCCGTCGTTCGCGAGGTTGCGCACCGCCGTCACCAGGTGCGAGACCGGGTTGATGTTGACGAACCACTGCAGCCACTCGGGCAGCTTGTCCACCGGCACGTATGCGTTCGAGAGGAACGTCAGCGGGAACAGCACCATGAACGAGATGCCCTGGACGCTGCTCGCCGTGCGGGCGATCACGCCGAAGAACGCGAAGATCCAGCTGATCGCCCAGCTGCACACGATCACCAGCAGACCGGCGAGGATCACGAAGCCCAGGCCGCCTTCCGGTCGGTAGCCCATCGCGAAGCCCACGACGAACGTGATGGTCGTCGCGATGGCGTAACGGAGCGTGTCGGCGAGGAGCGCACCGGCGAGCGGCGCGATGCGCGCGATCGGCAGGGACTTGAAGCGGTCGAACACGCCCTTGTCCATGTCCTCGCGCAGCTGCACGCCCGTCACGACCGACGTCGTGATGACGGTCTGCACCAGGATGCCCGGGATGAGGAGCGGGAGGTATCCCGCCACGTTCCCGGCGATGGCGCCGCCGAACAGGTTCGCGAACATCAGCGTGAAGATGATCGGCTGCAGCGTCACGTCGAACAGCTGTTCCGGGGTCCGCTTGATCTTCAAAAGACCGCGGTACGCCATCGTCAGCGAGTTCGCGACGCTCTGGGAGAGGCTGACGTGGTTCTTCAGCCGCCGCTCGGACGGCGGGGTAATGACAGTGAGGGCGCTCATGCGTCGACCCTTTCCGATTCGGGGGCCTCGGCGGAGTCGGACTTCTCGTCTTCGACGCCGTGGCCGGTGAGGGTGAGGAAGACCTCGTCGAGGGTCGGCTTCTGGACCGACATCTCGGTGAGGTGGATGCCCGCCTCGCGGAAGGTCACGAACAGGTCGGTGACAGCGTCCGCGTTGCGCATCGGCGCGGTGATCCGCGTGCCTTCCGGCGAGATGACCGCATCCACGCCGAGCACAGTGGCGATGGCGCGACGCGCGTCCTCCATGTCGGCGGTGTCTGCCAGGCGCAGCTGCAGCGACGACTCGCCGACCGAGGCCTTGAGCTCGTCGGCCGTGCCCTCCGCCACGACACGTCCGGTGTCGATCACGGCGATGCGGTCGGCCAGCTGGTCGGCCTCATCCAGGTACTGGGTGGTGAGCAGCACCGTCGAGCCGGTAGCGACCAGGCGCCGGATGGTGTCCCACATCTGAGCGCGGGTGCGCGGGTCGAGGCCGGTGGTCGGCTCGTCAAGGAAGATCAGCGGCGGTTGCGCGATCAGGCTGGCAGCGAGGTCGAGGCGACGGCGCATCCCACCGGAGAATTTGGAGATGGGACGCTTGGCGGCGTCGGTCAAGCCGAACTCTTCGAGGAGTTCCGCGGACTTCCGCTTCGCCTCCGACCGGCTCAGACCGAGCAAGCGGGAGAAGATGACGAGGTTCTCCGTGGCGGAGAGCCGCTCGTCCACCGACGCGAACTGCGCGGTCACGCCGATGAGCTGGCGGACGACCTGCTGCTCCCTGCGGATGTCGTGGCCGAAGATGGTGGCCTCGCCGGCGTCCGGCTTGAGCAGGGTGGCGAGCATGGAGATGGTCGTGGTCTTGCCTGCGCCGTTCGGGCCGAGCACACCGTAGACGGTTCCGGCGCGGACGCTGAGGTCGACGCCGTCGACCGCGCGGTTGTCGCCGAAGACCTTGACGAGCCCGTGGGCTTCGACCGCCCATTCTGAGCTGGTGGTCATGGTGATCCTTCCTGATGGATGGGATTCGAATGTTCCGATGATCGCCGAGACCACTTACACCCCGCTTACATACCGCTTACATGCCGCTCATGTACCGCGTTGTGCTACCGAGCTGCATTCCAAATCTTTCGTAACACACCATGAATTAAACATTTCAATTCTTCATGCATCACTATCATCGTCCTTGATCGCTGACGAGAGGAGCATCCCTCGGGGGAGACTCCTTGAGCGATCGCAATGAGAACCGAGAGGCAAGATTAATGAAGAAGAATAAGACAAAACTCGCGGCGACCATCGCCGCAGCAATGCTGACGTTAGGGCTCACCTTCGCTAGCAGCGGACCTGCATTCGCTACTGGTGGCGCCCCCACGATGCAGACAAATTCCGGTCCGTCAGGGACATTTCAGCTCCCTGTAAATAGCAAGTGCTATTACGACAGGTTCCAGCATGGCGAGACCAAGAACGGCTATACGTACTTTTACACGTGGACAGGACAGAAGTCCTTGGTGACCATTCCAGGGACTAAGACTCCCGCGTCGAAATACATCTACAACGTCGAGAGTGTCACGTACCTCGGCGGGCCATTGTTCTACCGAGGCACTGTGTTCCAATATTGCTGATCTCCAAGGCTCGGAGGGCAGCTGCAAAAGCCCTCCGAGCCTCGGCTATGCAGCGACCCACCCCGCCGGGCTGGTGGGGCTCTCTCACGCCGCGGGGCGCAGCACGGCGGCGAGCAGGGTCGCCCTGTCGATGCCCGCGATGGCGATCGCCCGCGGAACCGTGCCGAGCTCGATCGTGAGGATGCCGGCGAGCAGGTCGGCCTCCGCCGTGCGCCCGTCGCGGTCGCGGTCGCGGCCATGCCCACGACCCGCGATGTTGTGCGCCCTGACCAGCGCATCCCGGGCCGAAGCGCCCCAGCGCGGCCGGGCGATGCGCGGCGCAGCGGTCAGCCGTTCCTCCGGCACCGGCTGGACGCCCGCCGCGCGCAGGCTCGCGTCTCGTTCGGCGCGGAGGGCCGCCTCGATGCCAGCGTGGTCGAGGCCGGAGGCGGCGAGGGCTCGCTGGGCGCTGCTTCCCTTGGCGGCGGCGAGGGCGAGCAGCAGGTGCTCCGCCTCGACGAGGGATGCGCCGCGGCGGCGGGCCTCCTCGACGGCCCGGATGACCGTGGCGCGCAGGGAGCGGGACAGGCGGCGGTCGTCGCGGGTCTCGTCGCGCTCGACCGGGTCCTGAGGCTCGATCGGGTCGTCGTGTTCTGGTGTGCTGTTCTCAGGCATTGCGCCTCCTCAGTTCGATGCCTGCTGCCGCGACCCGGCGCAGGTGCTTCTTGTGCACGGCCTGCCTGGTGACGCCGAGGGCGTCGGCGATCTGGCTCCAGGTCCAGCCGTCGCGGAGTGCCCGCTCGACCTCGGCGTCTTCGAGCCGGTCGGCGAGTTCGCGGAGGGCGACGACGGAGGCGAGTCCGTCCGCCGCTCCGCCGATGGGTGCTGGTGTCTGTGTTGGTCCCATGTGAGCAACTTAGGTTGCTTAGACCGAATTGTCAACCTTGGTTGCTAAAATCGCAACGACGTTTCCGTGCGCGGAAGAGCGCCACGACGCAGCAATCGTGCACGACTGCCGACGTAGACTGATGAAGTGACAGCGTACGTCTCGGCCTTCGACCTTTTCTCCGTCGGCATCGGCCCCTCGAGTTCGCACACCGTCGGCCCCCTCCGAGCAGCGCGCGCCTTCTCCGAGCGCCTCGTCACCGACGGTCTCCTCCACCGCGTCAGCCAGGTCACCTGCACCCTCTACGGCTCGCTCGGCTCCACCGGCATCGGCCACGGGACCCCGGATGCCGTGCTCGCCGGCCTGGCGGGGCTCGAACCGGAGACCTGCCGTCCGGAAGACGTCCGTGGCGTCTGGGCAGGGCTCGGTCCCGGGTCGACACTGCTGCTCGCCGGCCGCCGCGCCATCCCGATCAGCGGCGACGACATCGCCTTCGAACCGCGCACCCGCCTCCCCGGGCACCCGAACGCCCTCACCATCACGGCCTGGGGTTCCAGCGACGAGGGTGCCGTGGATGCGCTCCCCCTGCTCGAAGAGACCTACTACTCGATCGGCGGCGGCTTCATCCGGCGCGACGGCGAGGAGGCGGACCTGGCCGCGCGCGCCGCGCATCCACTGCCGTACGACTCGGCGGAGGAACTGCTGCGGCTGTGCGCGACCCTGGACATCCCGATCTGCGAGGTGGCACGCCGCAACGAGGCGGCGATCCACGGCGAAGAGGCGACGCGCGAACGCCTCGACCTGATCTGGTCGGCGATGGCGGAGTGCGTGGCCAACGGCCTCGCCGGGGACGGAACGCTGCCCGGCGGCCTCGGCGTCCGACGCCGCGCAGCCGCGATGCGCGAGCACCTCGAGTGCGTCGGCGACGAACCGGGCCGCGACACGTCCATCGAGTGGCTGCACGCGTTCGCGCTGGCGGTCAACGAGGAGAACGCGTCCGGCGGCCGCGTGGTCACGGCGCCGACGAACGGCGCGGCGGGGATCGTGCCGGCGGTCGCCCACTACTACCTGCGGTTCGTGCCCGGGGCGTCGGCCGAAGGCATCCGGAAGTACCTGCTCACGGCGACGGCGATCGGCTCGCTGTTCAAGGCCAACGCCTCCATCTCCGGCGCGGAGGGCGGCTGCCAGGCGGAGGTCGGTTCGGCCTGCGCGATGGCGGCGGGCGCGCTCTGCGCGGTGCTCGGCGGCACCCCGCGCCAGGTGGAGAACGCGGCGGAGATCGCGATGGAACACCACCTCGGCCTCACCTGCGACCCTGTGGGCGGCCTGGTACAGATCCCGTGCATCGAACGCAACGCCATCGCGTCGTCGACGGCGGTGTCGGCCGCGCGCCTCGCCCTGCACGGCGACGGCTCGCACCTGGTCTCGCTGGACACGGTGATCGAGACGATGCGCCAGACCGGGCTCGACATGTCGACCAAGTACAAGGAGACGAGCGAGGGCGGCCTCGCGGTGAACGTCATCGAGTGCTGAGCGCGGCTCGACGGCCCCACATGACGGCGTGTGGATGCGCGTTACGCCGCATTGCGCAGACGGTGGGCGGATCGGAGGCCGCTGGTTAGCGTGGTGCCGTGACCCACGCATCCGACCCTGCTGCCACCACCGGCCCAGCCATCGACCTCGCAGCCGACACGTCCGCACACCCGCTCGGCGCGGCGCTGGCCGGACCGCTCGTGTCGACGCAGTGGCTCGCCGACCACCTGGGTTCGGACGGCCTGGTGATCCTCGACGCGACCGTCGTCGCATCCACTCGCCCGGACGGTTCGCCCACGTCCGTCAGCGGGCTCGACCAGTACCTGGTCGACGGCCACGTTCCCGGCGCCGTGTTCGCCGACCTGCTCGACGTGTTCAGCGACCCGGCCGGGCCGTACCCGTTCAGCCGCCCGACCCCATCCGGGTTCGAGGCGGCGGCGGAGTCGGTGGGGGTCGACGCCGACACCACCGTCGTCGTGTACGACGCGTCGGCCGGGCAGTGGGCGGCGCGGCTGTGGTGGCTGTTCCGGGCGTTCGGGCACGAGCGGGTGGCCGTGCTCGACGGCGGCGCGGTGAAGTGGAAGGCGGAGGAGCGGCCCGTCGAGCGCGGGCACGTCGAACCGCGCGCGGCGGCGGGCTTCCTCGCGGAGGAGCGGCCGGACGCCTGGGTGTCGAAGGCGGACATCGCCGCGGTGCTCGACGGCAGTGCGGACGCCTCGCTGGTCTGCGGCCTCCCGCCGAAGGAGTTCAGCGGCGAGGCCGGCGCGCGCAGCAGGCTCGGCCACATCCCCGGCAGCGTGAGCGCCCCGGCCTTGCGGCTCGTGTCCCGCGACACCAACGCGTTCCTCCCCGCTTCCGCGCTGCGCACGACGTTCGCCGACGTGCTCGCCACGGACAGCCGCATCGTCGCGTACTGCGCTGCGGGAATCGCGGCGGCCTCCGACGCGCTGGCGCTGGCCGTGCTCGGCCGGAACGACGTCGCCATCTACGACGCCTCGCTCAACGAGTGGGCGGCCGACCCGGATGCGCCCCTGGCCGTCGTGGACGCCGGACGCCCAACCTGAATCCCCGCTTCGGATTCGCCGAACGCCCGACGCACGACCGGTATGCGTGCATAAGCTCACATCATGAGCCTCGCTGACATCCCACTCACCACCATCGACGGAGGCACCACCTCCCTCGGCGCGTTCGACGGCCAGGTCGTCCTGATCGTGAACGTCGCATCCCGCTGCGGCCTCGCGCCCCAGTACGAAAAGCTGGAAGCGCTGCAGAAGACGTACGGCGACCGCGGTTTCACGGTCATCGGCTTCCCGAGCAACCAGTTCCTGCAGGAGCTGTCGTCGACGGACGCGATCAAGGAGTACTGCTCCACGACGTGGGGCGTCACGTTCCCGATGATGGAGAAGGTCAAGGTCAACGGCAAGTCGCAGCACCCGCTCTACGCCGAGCTGACGAAGACCCCGGATGCGGCGGGCAAGGCCGGCAAGGTGAAGTGGAACTTCGAGAAGTTCGTCGTCCTCCCGAACGGCGAGGTGCACCGCTTCCGCCCGACGGTCGAGCCGGACGACCCCGCGATCGTCGGCCTCATCGAGGGCGCGCTGGCGGAGGCCGCCTGACGGTCGCCCGCGGCTGCGACGCGTCTCGGCCGCGCCGCGATGCGTGTGACCGGCGCGCATTCCGGTCGCGCCGCGGTCACGCGCGCCGGAACCACCGCCCGGCGACACGCTCGGTGAGCCGCCACGGCCCGGTGTGCGCCAGGCTCTGGATGCGCTCCACCGCGTGTTCGGCCACCGGGATCGCGTCGTCGACGGTGTCGGCCGTGAACCGCACGGTCACCCTGGCTTCGCCGGCGACCACGTCGAGGCTGCTCGCCTCGACGACCGCGAGCTCGGCGACGGCCGCGGCGGCAGCGGGAACGACGGCGTCGGGACGGACGCCGGCAAGCAGGAGACCTACGGAGACGATGACACGGAACGACGGCACCATTCGAGAGTACGCGAGCGCCGCATCCCGATTTCGGGCGGATGAGGCGTACCCTGTCCTGGATCGGACACGCGTGATGGGGGCGCAATGATGCGAATGGACGGAACGACGAGCCTGAACGACGGACGACTGCGGGGGCAGGACCTGGATGCGCCGGAGCGCGGCGCCCACGGCCACGGTGCCTCCCGCCCTGCAGCCGGTGACCTCACCAGGGAGCAGATCGAGGAACTGACCGCCCTGCTGCTCGAGCGACGACGCGGTGACCAGGCGGAGGCGGAACGGCTCGCCGAATCGCTCGGCATCGTGCTCTCGGCCCGCTCCGACGCGACGGCCGACGACGAACACGACCCGGAAGGGCCGACGCTGTCGTCCGAGTGGAGCAGGCTGCAGGCGCTCCGCGGCGAGACCAGCGACGACATCCGGGCAGTGGATGCGGCACTCGACCGGATCAGGCAGGGAACGTACGGTGCATGCGCGCGCTGCGGCTCGCCGATCGGCGTCGATCGCCTGCGCGCCCGGCCCACCGCCGAGCTGTGCATCGGGTGCGCGCTGGTCGTCGACAGCTGACCTGCGCGGTGGACGCGGCTGCTGACCTGAGTGGTGGACGCGGCTACTGACCTGCGCGGCATCGCGGCGGATCCGCGGGCTGACGCACTACTGCTGCGGGACGGCACCGCCACCGCCCTCGGCTCCTATCCTCCGTGCGCGCCCACGCGCGCCGCGCGGTAGACGGCTTCGGTGCGGGAGGAGGCTCCCACCTTTCTGAGGATGCTGGAGACGTGGACGCTCGCCGTCTTGGCGCTGATGTAGAGGCGTTCGCCGATCTGCTTGTTGCTGAGGCCCTGTTCGATGAGGGCGAGCACCTGGACTTCCCGGTCCGTCAGCACCGGCTCGGCACCGCGCGCCGTGACGTGGCGGGCGGGGGCGGCCGAGGCGATGAGCTGGTCGGCCGCGTCGACGAGCAGGCCGAAGCCGAGGTCGGCGGCGAGCTCACGTGCCTCGGCGGCGGACTGCTCCGTGGCGGCGCGGTCCCCGGAGACGGCATGCGCCTGGGCCCGGCGGAGGAGCGCGTACGGACGAAGGTGCGCTGGCGCGCCGTCGGCCAGCGCGGCCGCGGCGGCGCGCTCCCAGGCCTCGACGTGCGCGGCGGACGGGACGCTACGCACGGCGGCCAGCTCGGCCTCGACGAGCGGTGCCCACACGGGGTGCGTGGGCCAGGACGCGAGGTCCGCGAGGACGGAGAGCAGCGCGTGCGCGGCATGCTCGGTGGGCACGTCCTTGGTGGCGACACCTGTGCCGACCACCCCAGCTGCCGCGTCAGCAACCGGTGCAGCGCTCACGACCGTCGCCCCGCTCGCCGCCAGCTCGGAGAGCGCGCGGGCGGCGACCGCGAGCAGCGGCAGGTCGTAGGCCGGGATCGAGCGGCGCACGTCGGAGATGATGACGCTCGCGTCGCGCCAGGCGGTCGTCGCGTCGCCGCGCGCGATGGCGATCTCGGCGGCGACCCTGGCGAAGCCGAGGCGGGACTGCATCTCGATCTCGGCCTGGACGAGCATCCCTTTTCGCCAGCGGCGCAGGAGGTCTTCCGCCCGCTGGGTGTCGCCGCGCCAGAGGGTGAGCCACAGCTTCATCCGCTGCAAGTGCACCCGGAAACCGGGAGGGGGATCGAGTTCGAGGGCGGGGTCGAGCATGTTCTCTGCGAGGTCGAGTTTGCCGAGGGCGAGGAGAGGCTCGACCGTGTTGGAGGCGAGCATGACGCCGGACGTGCGTTCGACGCCGCGCAGCTTCGCCTGGGCGACCCCGGCCTGGGCGATGCGGACGGCCTCGTCGAAGCGGCCGAGCAGGTTCATCACGTCGGAGGCGTTCACCGCGTTGCGAAGGAGCGGGCCGCTCTCGCCGTCCGCGAGCACGCGGGCCGCGTCGAGGTCGGCGAGCCCGTCGTCGATGGAGCCGTGATTGACGAGCACCGTGCCCCGGATGGTGTGCGCCACCGAACGCCGGGCGCTGGCGTCGTCCGCCGCCTCCGCGATCGACAGCGTGGACGTCTGGATGGCCTCGTCGTAGCGCGCCTCGAGCATCAGCCGCCCGGCGACCTCGGCGAGGAGCTGGGCGCGCAGACCGTCGCCCGGGTCGTGCGGGGCGATGGCGAGCGCCTCCTGCAGCAGCTCGACCGATCCCGGCCTGCTGAGGTTGGCGAGGTATTGCGCCTTGTCGCGCAGCAGCCGGGCGTGCCGGTCGGGGCTGAGCCCGTCGGTGTCGGAGAGCGCGACGTTCACCAGTGCGAGCGCGCGCTCGCTGTCGCCGGCATTGCGGAGCGCGGACGCCGTGCGCGACAGCAGTTCGGTGCGGCTGCGGCCGGCGAGCGCCTCGGCGTCGTCGACGCGATCCCACAGTTCGAGGGCCCTGTCGCCCGCCGCGGCCGCCGCCCGGTATGCGTAGGAGAGGCGCGACTCCTCCATCGCCTCCAGCGTGGCGATGAAGGCCCTGCGCAGGTCGTGCGCCGCCATCCAGTGGTAGGAGATCTGGCTGGCGGAGCCGCCCGCCTCCTCGATGGCGAGCGCGTAGCGCGTGTGGAAGCGCGTGCGCTCCCCCGGCAGCAGGTCGGCGTGGATCGCCTCACGGACGAGCGCGTGCCGGAACGAATACTCAGTGGTGTCCGCGGCGAGGACGTGGGCGACGACCGCCTCGCGCGCCGCAGCATCCAACTGGTCGGCCGTGCCGTCGAACACGGCGGCGAGCAGGTCGTGCTCGACGCAGACGCCCGCCGCCGACAGCAGCCGGAGCAGCCCCTGCGCCGGTTCGCTGAGCCGTTCGTAGCGTGCGAGCAGCAGGTCGCGCAGCGTCTCAGGGAGGTCTTCTCCTGTGCCGAGGTGCTCGATGCCGATCAGCTCCTCGACGAAGAACGGCACGCCCTCGCTGAGCTGGTAGACGCGGTCGATGGTGGCGGAGTCTGCCGGGCAGCCGAGGATCTGCTCCGCCTGGGCCGTCACCTGCGCGCGGCTCAGTCGCGCCAGCTCCCAGCGTGTCGCCCGCCGGGTGCGGTCGAGCTCGGGCAGGTAGGAGCGCAGCGGGTGGCCGCGCAGCACCTCGTCGCTGCGGTAGGTGAGGAGCAGCAGGAACCGCCCGCGCTCCATCATGCGGATGACGAACCGGACCAGTTCGAGCGTGGCGGTGTCTGCCCAGTGGATGTCCTCGATCGCGACCACGAGTGGATGCGCGGCCGACACGTTCTCGAACAGTACGGTGACGAGCTCGTACAGCCGCTCCGCCCCGGTGCGCGCGGGCACGGAGTCGGCGGAGGCGAGCTCCGGCAGGAGGACGGAGAGCACGCCGGACCCCGGACCAGCCGCCGAGAGGACCGCGTCCAGCCCGATGGCGTCGACCAGCTGACGGAGGATGGCGGTGAACGGGGCGTACGGGGCGCCGTCGCTGCCGAGATCCACGCTGCGGCCGGCCAGGACGGTGGCCCCGGATGCGGCCTCCGACAGGAACTCGGAGACCAGCCGGGACTTGCCGATCCCCGCCTCGCCGCCGATGACGACCGCCCGCGGCTGGCCGTCGGCGACCGCGGCGAGCTCGTCGCGCAGCGCTTCGAGATCGGGCTCCCGCCCGATCAAGGAAGCGCTCGACGCCGGTGATCGCATGAATTGATCATGCCATCGACCACCGACACTCGGCGCGGGTGAGTCGTGGTCGATGGGGCGGTCGATCCGGGTCGGGGTGAGTGGGTCTCTCGCGGGGCTCACCGACCGGCGTGCTGCAGTTCGCGCTGGGTCGCGCTCTCCGCCGGAACGGCCGCGGTCGGTGCGCTCGGACTCGCCGGAACCGCTGCGGACGGAGCGTCCGGTGTCGCCGCGGACGGCGCATCCGGAGCCGCCGCGCTCGGCGCATCCGGAGCCACCGGCGCCTGCCCCACCGCAGCGCCGGCCGATGCCGCCTGCGCCGACGCATCCGGTCGCTGCGCCCGCTGCGCCCGCGCCGTGCGCCGCCGCGCCAGCCAGCCGCCGGCCGGCTCCTGCGCGTCGTCTGCGCGGATGACGCGCAGCAGTTCGAGTTCCCTGGTGGTGGCGGCCGTCTCCGACGCCCGCACCCTGTCGGCCACATATTCTTCTAGCAGCATTTCGTCTTCCCCTGGTTGCTGTCGCTGTTTTCTGAGTGGTTCGACTCTCGTCTCTAAGGCAGGGGCCGGACATCGGGCAGATGCCCTATTTCGGTTCGGGATGGTTCTCGACACGGCTCCTGGCGGGGTGGATGCTGGGGTCATGGCAACCATCAACGAGCTCACGCCGCCGTATCGGGTCGGCTATTTCGTCGGCAGTCTCTCCGCGCATTCGATCAACAGGATGCTCGCGAACGCTCTTGTCTCCCTCGCCCCGAAGGATCTGGTGATGACCGAGATCCAGATCGGGGAACTTCCGCTCTACAACAGGGATTTCGACGGTGATTTCCCGCAGGTGGCGCTCGACTTCAAGGCGAGCATCGCCGCCCAGGATGCGCTGCTGTTCGTCACGCCCGAGTACAACAGGTCCATCCCTGGCGCGCTCAAGAACGCGATCGACTGGGCGAGCCGGCCGCACGGGGAGAACGTGATCGCGCGGAAGGCGACGGCCGTGATCGGTGCCTCCCCCGGCGCGATCGGGACCGCGGTCGCCCAGCAGCAGTTGCGCAGCGTCCTCGGGTTCCTGCAGGCGCCGCAGATGAACGCGCCGGAGGCGTACATCCAGATGCGTCCGGGGCTGATCACCGAGGACGGCTCCGTCACCGACCCGGGAACCGAGGCCTTCCTGAAGAGCTACCTCGACGCGTTCTTCGAGTTCATCGAGCGCGTGCTCACCGTGGTGCCGAAGGCGCGCTGACCCTCCGCCGCGGCGGACGGATGTTGTCTCCGGCCGACGGCGACAACCGCACGGCCTCGACGACCGATCCGAGCGCGAGGACCGCGATCAGCACGAAGGCGATCCGGTATGCGCCCGCGGGCTCCTGCAGGCCGGTCCACGCGGCCAGCGGCTCGCCGAAGCGCAGCGCCACAGCACCGACGGCGACCCCGAGCCCGGCGGCGATCTGCTGAACGGTCGACGCCAGCGTGTTCGCCGCCGTCATCTCCTCCGCAGGCACGTCGGCGAACGCGATGGTGTTGTACGCGGTGAATCCGGTGGAACGGGTCATGCCGCTGAACACGAGCAGCACGACGACGAACGCGATCGGCGTGAAAGGCGCGATGAACGCGGCGAGGACCATGCTCAGCACCGCGCCGGCCGTCGAGGCGATGAGCACGCGCCGGAACCCCCAGCGGACGAGCAGCGGCGTGGTGGCCGGTTTGATGACCAGGTTGCCGACGAACAGCGTCAGCACGATCGCACCCGCCTGCACGGGCGACCAGCCGAGCGCATCCTGGAAGAACAGCGGCAACAGGAACGGCACGGCCGAGATGGTCAGCCGGAACAGGGACCCTCCCGCGTGCGTGACCCGGAACGTCTCGATCCGGAACGCCCGCAGGTCGAGCAGTGGATGCGCCGCCCGCAGCAGATGCAGGATCGCCCACCCCGTCAGCACCGCCCCGGCAACGCCCGCGGCGATCGTCGCAGCGGCGGGCGCGGCAGGATCGGAGAGCAGCGCGCCGAACACCACCACCCCGCCGACGCCGGTGAAGGTGAGCGCGAACCCCAGCCAGTCGAGCGGCACCCGCTGCCGGTCGAGCTCGCGCGGCGTCAGCCGGAGCGCTGCCACGAAGGCGACAGCGCCCAGCGGGACGTTGAGCAGGAAGATCCAGTGCCAGCTGGCGTACGTGACGAGCAGGCCGCCGACCAGCGGCGCGACTATCGGGGCGGCGAGCGCCGGCCAGGTCAGCCACGCGATGGCCCGCACCAGGTCTTTCTTCTCCGTCACCCGCAGGACCGCGAGGCGTCCGACCGGCACCATCATCGCGCCGCCGGCGCCTTGCAGCACCCGCATCGCGGTGAGCTGCACGAGGTCGGTGCTCGCCGCACACAGCACGGACGCGACGGTGAACACGGCGATGGCCCCGGTGAAGATGACGCGCGCCCCCAGCCGCTGCGTCAGCCATCCCGAGATCGGGATGAGCACGGCGAGCGTCACGAGGTATGCGGTGATCGCGACGCCGACGGTCGCCGAGTCGATGCCGTACGCACGGCCGATGGTGGGGGCGGCGGTCGCCAGGATCGTGCCGTCGAGGTTCTCCATGAAGAACGTTCCGGCGACGAGCAGGGTGAGCGCCAGCTGGCGGCGGTCGTTCATGGTGCGGTGTTGGTCCACCGCGGTGCCCTGCGTTGAGCCGGAGATTCCGCACGCCTCGCCGTCGCGCACTCCGCTCGAACGGAGGACGCTGCGGCTGACGGCCGATTCTCCGCTCGAATGGAAGGGCGGTGGGCGGAGCGGGCGGCGGGAGGCTCGGAGGGGCGGGCTGGGGTCACCGGCCGCCCTCGTGCTTGCGGTGGCGCTGGGCGATGGCGGGGGCGCCGTACGGGTAGTCATCGGTGCGGGGAGCGCTCGCGTCGGTGAGCGTGGAGCGCTGCTCGTCGGTGAGGGTGAGGTCGGCGGCGGCGAGGTTGTCGGTGAGCTGGTCGACCGTGCGCGCTCCGAGGATGACCGAGGTGACGGCCGGGCGGTCGGCGAGCCAGGCCAGCGCTACCTGCGACGAGGATGCGCCGGTCTCCGCTGCGACGGCCGCGACGGCGTCGATGACCTGCCAGGTGCGGTCGTCGGCGTTCCGCTTGTCCCACGCCTCCATGCCACGCTTGGGGTCTTCGCCGAGGCGGGTGGCTCCGGTGGGGGTCTGGTCGCGCGTGTACTTGCCGCTCAGCCAGCCGCCGGCGAGCGGCGACCACGGCAGGAGGCCGATGCGCGCATCCAGAGCTGCCGGGACGACCTCGTGCTCGATGCCGCGCACCAGCAGGTTGTACTGGGGCTGCAGGGTGACCGGCGCCGCCCAGCCGTTGGCGCGCGCGAGCTGCGCGGCCTTGGTCAGCTGCCAGCCGAGGTAGTTGGAGAAACCGTAGTAGGAGATCTTGCCGTCGCGCACAGCCTGGTCGAGGAATCCGAGGGTCTCTTCGAGCGGGGTGAGCGCATCCCAGGCGTGCATCTGGTAGAGGTCGATGTGGTCGACGCCGAGGCGGGACAGGGACGCGTCGAGCGCCGCCCGGAGGTGGGTGCGGGACAGGCCGACGTCGTTCGGGCCCTCTCCCATCGGGAAGCGGCCCTTGGTGGCGATGACCACCTCGCCGCGCCGGCCGGGGTTCTGCGCCAGCCACCGTCCGATGATGGTCTCCGAGGTGCCTGCACTGTAGACGTCGGCCGTGTCGATGAAGTTGCCGCCGCCCTCCAGATAGGTGTCGATGATGAGGTGCGAGGTCTGCTCGTCGGCCTCCGCCCCGAAGGTCATGGTGCCGAGTGCGTATTCCGACACGATCGTGCCGCTGTTTCCGAGAGTGCGAAGTTCCATGCTCCGACGCTATTCCTGTGCCGGACGATTGCGAACGGTTTGCCGTCGAATGGTGGAAAAGTGGCCGGGAGCGTGGGCTGTGGAGGGATCGCCGCCGCCGTGCCACGCTGGAGCCATGCCCGACGCGCCGCTCCGCCTCCTGCTGGTCTCCGACACCCACGTCCCCGCGCGTGCCAAGGCGCTCCCGCCCCAGCTGCTCGCGGCGATCGACGACGCGGACGTCGTCGTGCACGCCGGAGACTGGGTGGATGCGGCGACCCTCGACCTCCTGGAGGCGCGCTCGCGGCGACTGATCGCCGTCCACGGCAACAACGACCACGGCGTACTCCGGGAGCGCCTGCCCGAGATCGCGACGGCGGAACTCGGCGGGCTGCGGTTCGCGGTGATCCACGAGACCGGACAGGCGACAGGGCGCGAGCTGCGCTGCGAGCAGGCCTTCCCCGACACGGATGTGCTGGTGTTCGGGCACAGCCACATCCCGTGGGACACGACGGCGCCGAACGGTCTTCGGCTGCTCAACCCCGGCTCCCCGACCGACCGCAGGCGGCAGCCGGTGGGCACGTATCTGACCGCGACGGTCGCGGACGGGGTGCTCGGCGAGGTGCGCCTGGTGCCGGTCGAGCGCTGATCACTCCACCGGAACCAGGAACCCGTCCACCACCAGCGCACGCACCGCGGGCACCAGCTCCGCGAACAGTGCCCCCTCGTCCACCTCGAGCAGCTGCGCGAGGGCCGCGACGATCGCCGCGACGCTGAGCTCGCCGTCGCACGCTCCGACGAGGGCGATCAGGCCGGTGTCCCCCTGCACGGTCCTGCCGAACCCGCCGCCCTGGCGCAGGAGCATCGCGGTGGGGGCGTCGTCGCCCGGCCAGAAGTGCCGTTCCTCCGTCACGTCGCCGGCGACCGCGTAGCGATGCGAGGCGAACGCCGCGTCGTCGAGGGCCGCCTGCCAGTCGTGGGCCGCCAGGCTGTCGCCGAGATGCACGCCGAGCCCCGCCTCGTTGGAGCCGAGCGCCCCGTGCCTGCGCTCGAGCCTCCTCAGCGTCGGCTCTCCCGTGATCGGGCGGCGCAGCAGCACGTAGCCGAAGCCGACCGAGCGCACGTCCCTCCGCTCGAAGTCGTCCAGCCAGGCGGATATCAGCCGGTCGAAGGCGTCGGTGCCCTGCCGGGTGCCGCCGTCCCGGATCCAGGTCTCCGCGTAGCGGGCGGCGTCCTCCACGTCGCGCTCGACCACCCACGCGTCGACGGGAACAGTGGATGCGTCGAGCCACCCCTCGACTCTGGCGAACCCGTCCCCCGCGTCCGCGCCCACGCCATCGCCCTCGCCGTCACCGCCCCCGCGGTACTCCCAGTTCGCCAGCAGCTGCGCCACCCCGCCCGGCGCCAGATACTCCCCCGCCGTGCTGATCACCGCCTGCACCAGCGCGTCGCCCACCATCCCGCCGTCGCGGTATTCGTACTCCGGCACACCCTCGGCGCGCGGCGTGATCACGAACGGTGGGTTCGACACGATGTGGTCGAAGGTCTCCCCCTCCACCGGCTCGAACAGGCTGCCGAGCCGGAACTCGACGCCCTCGATCCCGTTCAGTTCGACGTTCAGGGCGGCGAGGTCGATGGCGCGCTGCGAGATGTCGGTGGCGACGACGTGATTGGCGTGGCGGGAGGCGTGCATGGCCTGGATACCGCATCCGGTGCCGAGGTCGAGCACCCGGTCGACCGGGTTCTGCAGCATCAGCCCGCTGAGGGTCGTGGATGCTCCGCCGACGCCAAGCACGTGGTCGACGGGGAGCGCGTGGCCGAGGGAGAGCTCGCCGAGGTCGGAGACGATCCACCAGTCCGCCGGGCCGTGCGCATCCACGAAGCTGTACGGCCGCAGGTCGACGGCAGCGAAGAACCGGTCGCCTCCCGTCGAGGAGATCAGCCCGAGCGCGACGGCGCCGTCGACGCCCAGCGCGGGGAACGCCTCCGCCAGGTCGTTGCCGGTGGCCGGACGGCCGAGCAGGAACACCGCGGCGAGCGTCGCCAGCGGGGTCGGGCCCGTTGCGCCGGCGCGGGCGTCCAGTGCCCGCAGAGCCGGGATGCGCTGCCCGCGGTGCAGCGCGTCGGCGGCCTTCGCACCCCACAGCGCCGTGACGCGCGGCACGGTGAAGTCGGCGGCGGCGAGGTCGGAGCGGAGGGCGGCGATGGGGGATGCGGTCACCGGACTATTCAAACGCATCCGGTGCCGGCGCTCCCACGCGGGCGGGCTGCGGAGCAGAATGGGCACATGGTCCGCAAGAGAGCGATCGTGACAGGTTCCGTGCAGGGTGTCGGCTTCCGGTGGAGCGCCAGAGAGACCGCGCACCGGCTGGGCGTCACCGGGTTCGCCCGCAACCGGGCGGACGGCAGCGTCGACGTGGAGGTCGAGGGCGACCAGGAACCGGTCGACAGGATGCTCGACTGGCTCCGCACGGGCCCGCCGGGCTCGGAGGTGGCGGACGTGGCGGTCAGCGACGCAGCACCGGCCGGGGACGACGCGTTCCGCATCCGGGAGACCAGGTAGGGCCACAGACCAGGTAGGCACACAGCGCACCTAGGGACACAGCGCAGGGAGGGACACAATAGGACCATGACCCGTGCGACGCTGCTGACCATCACCACTCCCACCGGCACCCCGGACGCCGGGGACGCCGGCTTCGTTCTCGCCGACTTCGACGCCCCGCACGTGCGCGTCACCGACCTGAGCGTCACCCGCGGAGACGGTGTCTTCGAGACGGTCGCCGTCATCGGCGGCCACCCCCAGGCGCTCGAACCGCACCTCGCCCGGCTGGCGCACTCCGCCGACCTTCTCGACCTGCCCGTCCCGGCGGCCGACGTGTGGCGCGCGGCCGTGCAGGCGGGCGTCGCGGATTACCTGCAGCGCAACGGCGGGGACGCCGAGCTGTTCGCGAAGCTGATCTACACGCGCGGCGTCGAAGGGGCAGGCGTCCCCAGCGGCTGGGTGTTCGTGGACGAGGGGGAGGACTTCTCCGCGCCGCGCCAGGGCATCCGGGTCGTCACGCTCGACCGCGGCTACCGGCACGACGTCGCCGAGACCTCTCCGTGGCTGCTGCAGGGCGCGAAGACCCTCTCCTATGCGGTGAACCGCGCCGCCCAGCGCGAGGCGGTTCGGCGCGGGGCGGACGATGTGATCTTCCTCAGCTCGGACGGGTTCGCTCTCGAAGGGCCGACGTCCAACGTGATCCTGCGCTCCGGCACCACGATCAGGACGCCGCAGACCGACCAGGGCATCCTCGCCGGCACCACACAGGCCAGCGTCTTCGAGTTCTTCGCCGCCCGCGGCTACGACACCGTCTACGAGGAGATCACCGCCGACGAGCTGACCGGCGCAGACGCGCTCTGGCTCGTGTCCAGCGTGCGCCAGGCCGCGCCGATCACGGCGTTGGACGGGCGCGAATTCCCGGTCGACGCCGCCCTCACCGCCGACCTCAACGCGTTCCTGCTCTCCCGCACCAGCTGACCGGGGCTCGCGGGCATCCGGATGCTCGAGCATCCGGATGCGCGGGGTGGCGCGGTTTCGTCAGCTGCGGCCGTCGGCGTTTAGGCTGTACGCACTGTGCGCGACGGCGCGTGCGGACGGACGAACGCGGAGGGGAGGGACGACGTGGCGGAACACGTGCCGACGAGTATCGAGGTGCTTCGGCAGCAAGCCCGCGACGAGCTCGCGGCGATCATCGAGCACCGCTGCCGGGCGGGCGAGGACCCGTGGCAGTTCATCCCCGACCTGCCGAGCGTCGACCAGCAGGTCGTCATCGGCCTGCGCGCCAGCGCCGTCGACGCGTTCGACCTGGCCGACGAGCAGTCCCGTGCCCACCATCCCGCCGCGGGCCGGGCGATGTTCGCGCGCTTCGAGTACGACGTGCTGCGCAGGATCGCGCTGACCCACCCCGAGCTGAGCGCCGCCGTGTGGGAGCTGCTGGACCGGCTCGAACGCGCTTAGCGCCGGTCTGCAGGATCAGCCCAGCGCGTCCGCCGTCGTCACCGGCAGGTCGCAGACGAAGTCGTGGCACAGGTACGCTGCCGCCTTTCCCCCGATGGATGCGCGTCCCGCGTACAGCTCGAAGCCCTCGGCCGCGAACGCCGCAGCACCCGCATCGTCCGCCGCCGCGGTGAGCGCCGCACCCCGGCGCCGCACGGCGGCGAGCAGGTCGCGGCCCCGCGCATCCATCAGCGCCGGCCGGATGCGGTCGAAACCCTCCGCTCCGGGCGTCACCAGCACCAGCTGCTCGGGTTCCTCCGCGAGCCGCGACATCAGTTCCAGCGCAGCGCCGAACGCGCTCGGCGTTCCGACCGCCTGGGCTGCGACCACGCGCATCCCCTCGCGGGCCGCCCGCTCGTAGCGGCGCTCCCCCGAAAGCAGGAACAGTGTGTGCGCAGCGGACGCCGCCGACGTGAGGCCGGACGGGTACGCGCCCTCCGACGGGTCGACGCGCACGCCCATCCCGCTGCTCTGCAGCACGGGATCGCCTCCGCCCGGCGTCTCGAACGGGCACTCGGCGTCTCCGGCCGCGTCGATGCACAGGTCGATCAGGTCGCGTGCTGCCGCGGCGTAGCGCGCGTCGCCGGAGGCGAGCGCGAGGTCGAGCAGCCCGGAGGCGAACGCTCCGTAGTCTTCGAGAGTGGCCGCCGCCTCGGACACGCGCTCGCCGAGGGAGGCGCGCACGAGCAGCCCGTCCGCACTGCGGTGGCGGTCGAGCAGGTCGTCGGCCGCCTGCCGTGCCGCCGCCAGCCAGGCCGGACGGTCCAGGATGAACGCGGCCCGGGAGAGTGCGCCGATCGCGAATCCGTTCCAGCCGGTGAGCACCTTGGCGTCGACAGGTGGCGGCTCCAGACGTGCCCGTTCCGCGGCGGGCAGCCGGTAGTACGCGCCCTCGACGCGGGCGCCGTCGATCGTGCTCTCCGAGTCCTGTGCGGACGCGAACCCGCCCTCCGGCCTCCGCAGCACGCCGAGCAGGAACGCGGCGATCCCGTCCGCCGCGCGCTCCGCCCACGGCTCTCCCGCCTGCTGCCAGGCGTCCGCGTAGCAGCGCAGCAGCAGGGCGTTGTCGTAGAGCATCCGCTCGTAGTGCGGCTCGCTCCAGTCGCGGCGGGTCGCGTAGCGGAAGAAGCCGCCGTCGACGGGGTCGCGCAGCGGCGAGTCGGCCATCAGGCGCAGCGTGCGCGCGCCGAGCTCCCTCCCGCTGCCCCTGGCGAGCAGGAAGCCGAGCACGGGTGCGACGGGGAACTTCGGCGCCGACCCGAATCCGCCGTACCGCTCGTCCTCCGCCGCGGCGAGCGCCGTCACCGCCGCGTCCAGTGCGCGGGCGTCCGGCAGCTCGGAGACGGCGGTGGCAGCAGTGGATGCGGCTTCGAGCGCCGCGACGACGGCCGCGGCGTTGCTCTCCACCTCGCTCCTCCGCTCCGTCCACGCATCCCACACCGCGTCGAGCACCTGACGGAACGACGCCCGCCCGTCGACGGCCACCGGCGGGAAGTACGTCCCGGCGAAGAAGGCGCGCCCATCCGGTGTGGCGAACACGGTCAGCGGCCAGCCGAGGTTGCCGGTGAACGCGCTGGCGGCGGAGAGATAGCCGGCATCGACCTCCGGATGCTCCTCCCTGTCCACCTTGACGGCCACGAACCGCGCGTTCAGGCTCTCGGCGAGCGCGGGGTCGCTGAAGCTCTCCCTGGCCATCACGTGGCACCAGTGGCAGGTGGCGTAGCCGATCGAGATGAGCACGGGCACATCCCGCCGCCGCGCTTCCTCGAACGCCTCAGCACCCCAGGGGAACCAGTCGACGGGGTTGTCCGCGTGGGCGCGAAGGTACGGGCTGATCGCGTCAGCGAGCCGGTTCGCCATGCCGCCCACCCTAGTCCCGTGGCGGAGTCCTCGTCCCGTGGCGGGGGCCTCGGTCCTGCGGCGGTCTCAGGCCGAGAAGCCCTGGGCGCGCTCTCGGCCTGCGTCTGCGACGTGCAGGTTGGCTGGACGGGGCAGCCCGAGGTGGTCGCGGAGGGTGCTGCCCTCGTACTCGGTGCGGGCGATCCCGCGGCGTTGCAGCTCCGGCACGACCAGCGCGGTGAACGCGTCGAACTGCGCCGGGAGGAACGGCGGGAGGATGTTGAAGCCGTCGACAGCGCCCGAGCCGAACCACGCCTCCAGCTGGTCGGCGACCTCGCTCCCCGACCCGACGACCGCGCCGGCGGGCACGGCGTGCGCGGCGAGCAGCCTCCTGTATGTCACGGGATGCTCGCCGCCGATCCGCCTGCCGGTGCGGGTCTGCACCGCTTCCAGCAGCCGCTGGCCGCCCTCGGAGAATCGCCGCGCGACCCGCAGCGGCACCTCGGCGTCGAGCTCCGGGGTGCCGAGGGGCACGCCCACGATGCCGGAGAGCGCCCTGATCGTGCGATTCCCCGGGATGTCCACGGATTGGATGCCCGCCGCCTGTGCAGCACGGTCACCGGCGAGCGGCACCAGCCCGAGCAGGGTGTCGTAGACCGCCTGCGCCTCCTCCGTCGTGCCGGCGACGACCGGGAGGATCGGCGTGACGATGCGGGGGCCGCCGTCCGTGCGTCCTGCTGCTGCTGCGCGAGCGCTCGTCTCCGCGCGAACGCTCTGCGCGTCGGCGATCGACGCGACGGCCACGATCGAGACGTCGGCGAGTTCGCCGGCCAGGCGCCGCGCCCGGGCGGAGCCGCCCGCGTGCACGATCGGGAGGTGGCCCTGTACCGGCCGCGGTGCCGTCAGCGGGCCTGCCACCCTGACGTGCGCTCCGACGGCGTCCGTCCTGTGCAGCCTCTCGGGGTCGATCAGCCGGCCGGATGCTCTGTCGCGCAGGAACGCGTCGTCCTCCCAGCTGTCCCAGAGCATCCGGAGCGCCCGCACGTACTCGTCGGCCTCGTCGTAGCGCGGTTCGGCTCCGCCGAGCGGGTCCCTGCCGTGGTTGGCCGCCGCGCGCGGGTCCGCCCCGGTGACCAGGTTGATCCCGGCCCGTCCTCCGCTCAGCCGGTCGATGGATGCGGTCTGCCGCGCCAGGGTGAACAGGTCGTAGTACCCGGTGTTGGCCGTGGCGATCAGGCCGATGCGCCGGGTGACGCCGGCCAGGTAGGAGATGGCGCTCAGCGGGTCCATCCTGGCCAGCAGGTCGGGGTCGCGGAACTCGAGGTCCGGGCCGGTGGCGAGCCACTCGCCGAAGAAGAGGTAGTCGAACTTCGCCGCCTCTGCCGCACGCGCCGTCCTGCGCAGCACGGCGGGGTCGCGGAGCGGGTCGTTGTGGGCGCCCGGGTATCGCCAGCCGGACGGGAAGGCGCCGAGCGCACGGAACACCGCGCCGAGGATGAGCTGCCTGGTCACGGGCGACGCTCCGTTCCCCGCCGTATCGCTCCCCCGGCCGCCGCCATCAGCGTCCCAGGTACTTGGCGATCGACTCGGCCTCCGCCACGTTGCTGCGGATCAGCGGGATCGCCCGGGCGACGGCGAGGTCGATGCGCTCGTGCAGGTCGAGGCTGCTCACGGCGCCGTTGGTGAAGTCGGAGTCGTTCGCGTAGATGCCGATGGGCAGCGTGAGCGCCTGGAAGAAGCCGAACAGCGGCCGGAACTGGTGCTCGATGATGAGTGCGTGGCGGTCGGAGCCTCCGGTCGCGGCGATCAGCACGGGGGTGTCGACGAGCGCATACTGGCCGACGAAGTCGAACAGGTGCTTGAACAGCCCGGTGAACGACGCCCGGTACACGGGACTCGCGACGACGAGCAGGTCGGCGGACTCGATGCGCTGCAGTTCGGCCTCGACCGACGCGGGCAGCTCGTCGCGGCGGAGCGCCCCGGCGAAGTCGGGGCCGATCTCGTTCACGGCGATGAGGTGCGCGTCGATCGGCAGCTCGCGCCCGAACGACGCGAGGATCTCCTTGACGAGCGCCGTGGTCTTCGACGGCGTGTGCAGGCTGCCGGACACCGCGACGACGCGCAGCGGCCGGGCGGACGGGTTCGACGGGATGGGCGAGAGCTGAGGCATGCCTGCGACGCTAAGCCCGTGCATCCCGGAATACCAGGCTGGGCGTCACGCGGCGTAAACCTGGAGCGCAACACGGCGTCATCTCCCGCCGAGGCTTCTCCGATTCAGAACCGGCGCAGGTGAATCCATAAGCGATGGCGGTTGGAACTGCTGAACGCCAGGGATTACCGTAGAAGAATGGTTGCAAACGCAAATATCCCCACCCTGGAACTCAACAACGGCACCGTGATCCCGCAGCTCGGCTTCGGCGTCTTCCGCGTCGACCCCGCCGAGACCACGCGCATCGTCACCGACGCGCTCGAGGTCGGATACCGCCACATCGACACCGCCGCGATCTACGGCAACGAGACCGGCGTCGGCGAGGCCATCGCCTCCTCCGGCATCGCCCGCGACGACCTGTTCGTCACCACCAAGCTGTGGAACGACCGCCAGACCGACGCCCAGGCCGCCTTCGACGAGTCGCTCGAGAAGCTGGGCCTCGACTACGTGGACCTGTACCTCATCCACTGGCCCACCCCGGAGAAGGACACCTTCGTCGAGGCGTGGAAGTCGCTGGAGACCATCTACGCCAGCGGCCGCGCGAAGGCGATCGGCGTCTCCAACTTCCTCGTGCCGCACCTGGAGAAACTGCTCGCGAACACGGACATCGTCCCCGCCGTGAACCAGATCGAGCTGCACCCGGCGCACCAGCAGCCGGAGGTGACCGCGTTCGCCCGCGAGCACGGCATCCAGATCGAGGCCTGGGGCCCGCTCGGCCAGGGCAAGTACCCGCTCTTCGACGCCCCCGAGGTGTCCGGCCCGGCCGCCGCCCACGGCAAGACGCCCGCCCAGGTCGTCATCCGCTGGCACCTGCAGACCGGCAACATCGTCTTCCCCAAGTCGAACCGCCGCGAGCGCATGGCCGAGAACTTCGACGTGTTCGACTTCGAGCTGACCGCCGACGAGGTCGCCGCGATCACCTCCATGGAGCGCGAGGGCCGCGTGAGCGCGCACCCCAACGAGGTCAACTAGCACCAGCAGAATTCCGTTCAGACGGACATCCGGGCCGCCTCCGGCCTCCTCTCCGTCCGAACGGAGTTCCCGCCCGCGTGTCGCGCACACTCTCCGCTCGAACGCCATCCGCTCGGGATGCGCGGCTTCCGCCGGAGTTCTCCCGCGACACGCCGCCCGGTTCTCCGCTCGAACGGAGAACCGGGCGGAAACCTGCCGACTCTCCGCTTGAACGGAGATCCGGGCGGGCGTAGGGGGCGCGGCGCGGGCCGACTCCCTGCGGAGCCCGTAGGCTCGCCGTGTGCGCATTGTGACGATCACCGGGAAGATCATCTACATCATCGGCGGCTACGGGCTCCTGCTGGTGCTGAACGTGTTCATCTTCCAGCGGCTCGTCAATCCCACGATCGACGTGCTGATCGTCGCGATCCTCAACGTGGCGTACGTCACCATCGGCGTTCGCACGTTCCGCGGCATCGAAGAGAACCGCGAAGACCCGCGGGTGTGGTGGCGCGCGACCGCCCGCCCGGCCGCCGGTTTCTGGATCGGCGGCGGGCTGGCCGTCGCCGCGGGCATCGCCCTGCTGGGCGCGCTCGCCTCCAAGCCCGCTGACGCGTTCGTGCCCACCGTCGCGTGCGTGGTCTACGCGGCGCTCTCCGCCTTCTACCTGCACTCCTCCTACCGGCTGCGCACCCTCGACACGGCGCCCTGACGACCGGCCGGATGCGCACCCGTGCCTGGGGTCCGCGTGCGCTAGCGTCGTCAGCATGACGACGCGCGAGCAGGTCGACCACCTGGCCGAGGCACTCCTGGCCGGCAACGCCGAGCGGTTCGCCACGATGCGCGACCGGATGTTCACCCTGATCGACGCCGCGACCGCCGACGGGCATCCCCAGTCCACCGAGCCCGTCGCCATCGCTTCCCCCGAGCGCGACGACGTGCTGTGCGTGTTCGCCTGCACCTGCATCGGCGCGAGCGAAGGGCAGCCGATCACCCTCATCGCCACCAAGCTCAGCGCGGTCGCACGCGACGACGAGAGCACGGCGCCGACCGACGCGGAGGCGCTCGCGTTCTCCCTGGCGCTGCTCGGAGACGCCTGGTTCTCCCAGTCGCTGCGGGATGCGGCGGAAGTGGCGGACGCCGATCGCCCGACGAAGGGCGTCCGGCTCTACCTCTCCGGCGACTTCCAGCCCGGCGTGCCCGAGGTCTTCAGCGACTCCGTCGTGCCGACCGTGTCGACCCTCGGCTAGGCGCCCTCCTCCTCGAACCGCGCCACCAGCTCCCGCTTCAGCACCTTCCCGCTCGGGCCGAGCGGCAGCGCATCCAGGATCACCACCCTCCGCGGGAACTTGTACGCGGCGATGTGCTCCTGCGCGAACGCCACCAGGTCGTCGCCGTCCGCGCTCATCCCCGGCATCACCGTGACCACCGCCATCACCTCCTGGCCGTGCGTCTCGTGGCTGACCCCGAACACGGCGGCCATCGCAACGGCCGGATGCGTCGACAGCACCTCCTCGACCTCGCGCGGGTACACGTTGTAGCCGTTGCGCACGATCATGTCCTTCTTGCGGTCGACGATGGTGATGTAGTCGTCGTCGCTCTTCGTGCCGAGGTCGCCCGTGCGGAACCAGCCGTCGACGACCGCCTCCGCGTTCGCCTCCGGGAGGTTGAGGTAGCCCCTCATCAGGTTGTGCCCACGCACCACGATCTCGCCGAGCTCTCCGCGCGACAGCAACTCGATCCTGCCGTCGACCTCCGCGTCGGCGATCTCCACATCCACGCCCCAGATCGGCGTGCCGACGGTGCCCACCCTGGTGGGCTTCCCTCGATGGTTGAAGGACGCGACCGGCGAGGTCTCCGTGAGCCCGTACCCCTCGTGCACGTCGATGCCGTACACCTCTTTCATGCGCTCGATCACGGCGACAGGGATGGCGGCGCCCCCGCTCATCCCGTAGCGCAGCGGCGGCCGCTCCTCGTTGGTCTTGGCCGCTTCGAGCAGAGCGATGTACATGGTCGGCACGCCGGTCATGATCGTGCAGGCGTTGGCGTTCAGCAGGGAGAGGGCCGTCGCGCCGTCGAACTTCGGCACGAGCACGATCGCCGCTCCTGCCCGGAAGCCGATGTTCATCACGCAGGTCTGCCCGAACGTGTGGAACAGCGGCAGGCAGCCCAGGATGCGGTCGTCCTGCCCGATGTCGAGCGTCCCGGCCAGCAGCACGTTCACCTGTTCGACCAGCGAGAAGTGGCAGCCCTCCGCCCCCTTCGGTTTGCCGGTGGTGCCGCTCGTGTACAGGATGGTGGCCGTGTCGAGCGGGTCGCGGGGCACGTACGTGTCGATGGGCTGCGCATCCCGTGCCTCGTCTTCGAGCCTGGCGAACGGCAGAGCGCCGACGGACTCGTCCGGCACGAGCACGGACAGCGTCTCCACCCCGGCGAGCGCTGCGCCCTTCGCGCCCTCGCCGAGCAGCGGTGCGGCGCAGATCAGCAGCTTCACCCCGCTGTCGCGCAGCACGTATGCGATCTCCTCCGCTTTCAGCAGCGCGTGGACGGGCACGACGATCGCGCCGAGCGCGAGCACCGCGTAGTACGAGCGGGGAAAGTCCGGGACGTTGGGAAGCAGCAGGGCGACCGCGTCCCCCTCCCCGACGCCGCGGGCGCGCAGGGCTCCCGCGTACCGGCGGGTCTGCTCCCAGAGGTCTCCGTATGCGATCTGCTGATCTCCGAAGATCAGCGCGACGTTGTCGGGCATCCGGTGGGCCGTCTCTGCGAGGATGCTCGCGACCGACATCGTGGCGAAACCGTGGCTCATGCGTGTGCTCCCTGTCTCCATTGACAAAAGAACCCGTTCGGGTTGTTACGAAACCTACTCCCGCGGCTGCCGGAATGGATATTGCAACATTCCGCCCGCGACATGGGAGGATGGAAGGCTCATGTCTCCCACGATCACCTTCCCTCCCGAGCTGCCGGTCAGTCAGAAACGGGATGAGATCGCCCGCGCCATCCGCGACAACCAGGTGGTCATCGTGGCCGGTGAGACCGGGTCGGGCAAGACCACGCAGCTGCCGAAGATCTGCCTGGAGCTCGGGCGCACGAATATCGGCCACACGCAGCCGCGCCGCCTCGCCGCCCGCACCATCGCGGAGCGCATCGCCGAGGAGCTCGGTGAGGACGTCGGCGCGACCGTCGGGTACCAGGTGCGCTTCACCGACCGCGTCTCCTCCGACACCCGCATCAAGCTGATGACGGACGGCATCCTGCTGAACGAGATCCACCGCGACAGGATGATCCGCAAGTACGACACGATCATCATCGACGAGGCGCACGAGCGCAGCCTCAACATCGACTTCCTGCTCGGCTATCTGAAGCAGCTGCTTCCGAAGCGTCCCGACCTCAAGGTCATCATCACGTCGGCGACCATCGATCCGGAGAGCTTCGCCGCGCACTTCGCCTCGGCGGACGGCACCCCGGCCCCGATCGTCGAGGTCTCCGGACGCACCTATCCCGTGGAGGTCCGCTACCGGCCGCTCGTCGCCGACGCGCTCACCGACGACGACGACGAGGACGTGGATCCCGTCCCCTCCGCCGACCGCGACTATCTGCAGGGCATCAACGACGCCCTCGACGAGCTCGCCCGCGAGGCGCCGGGCGACGTGCTGGTGTTCCTCTCCGGCGAGAACGAGATCCGGGATGCGGCGGACGCCGTGCGCGGACGCAACCTGCCGGGCACCGAGGTCCTCCCGCTCTACGGCCGCCTGTCCTCCGCCGAGCAGCACCGGGTGTTCCAGCCGTCCAGCATGCCGGGCATCCGGCGCAGGGTCGTGCTCGCCACCAACGTCGCGGAGACCAGCCTCACCGTGCCGGGCATCAAGTACGTGGTGGACGCCGGCACGGCCCGCATCAGCCGGTACAGCGTCCGCGCCAAGGTGCAGCGCCTCCCGATCGAGGCCATCTCGCAGGCGAGCGCCAACCAGCGCTCCGGGCGTTCCGGCCGCACCAGCGACGGCATCGCCATCCGGCTGTACTCGCAGGAGGACTTCGAGAAGCGCCCCGAGTTCACCGAGCCGGAGGTGCTGCGCACCAACCTGGCCGCCGTGATCCTGCAGATGATCTCGCTGGGCCTCGGTGACATCGCCGCCTTCCCGTTCCTCACCCCGCCGGACTCGCGCGGCATCAAGGACGGTCTCGATCTGCTGGCGGAACTCGGCGCCGTGGTGAAGACGAAGGACGGCGAGAACGCGCTGACCAAGGTCGGCCGCAACTTGGCGCAGCTGCCCATCGATCCCCGCTTCGCCCGGATGGTCGTGGAGTCCAAGCGGCACAACACCTCCCGCGAGGTGATGGCCATCGTCGCAGGGCTCACCATCCAGGATCCGCGCGAACGCCCGGTGGAGCGCCGGGGCACCGCCGACGAGCAGCATGCCCGCTTCGCCGACCCGACCAGCGACTTCCTCACCCTGCTCAACCTCTGGAACTACCTGGAGGAGAAGCAGAAAGAACTGTCGTCGAGCGCGTTCCGCCGGATGTGCAAGGCCGAGTTCCTCAACTTCCTGCGGGTGCGCGAGTGGCAGGACGTGTACCGGCAACTGCGTCAGCTGGCCAAACCGCTCGGCCTCACGATGGGTCAGCCGTCTGTCAACCCGGATGGCATCCACAAGTCGCTGCTCGCCGGTCTGCTCTCGCACATCGGGCTCAAAGACCTCACCGCCTCGGGCAATAAGGGCGGCGCGCGCGGCGCCCGATCGGCCGAGTATCTCGGCGCCCGCCAGACCCGGTTCGTGATCTTCCCCGGCTCGACACTCGCCAAGAAGCAGCCGAACGCCCTGATGAGCGCGGAACTCGTGGAGACGAGCCGCCTGTTCGCCCGGATGAACGCCGCCATCGACCCCGCCTGGGCCGAGCCGATCGCCGGAGACCTCTGCAAGCGCAGCTACAGCGAGCCGCACTGGGAGAAGAACCAGGGCGCCGTCGTCGCCTACGAGCGGGTCACCCTGTACGGCGTGCCGATCATCCCGCGCCGCCGGGTGCAGTATGCGCGCATCGACCAGGAGCTGTCCCGCGAGCTGTTCATCCGGCACGCCCTGGTGGAGGGCGAGTGGGACTCGAAGCAGGCGTTCGACCGCGCCAACACGAAGCTGCGGGCCGAGCTGCGCGAGCTGGAGGAGCGCACCCGGCGCCGCGACATCCTCAACGACGACGAGGCCGTCTTCGAGTTCTACGACGCGCGCATCCCCGCCGATGTCGTCTCGACCCGCTCGTTCGAGGGCTGGTGGAGGAAGGCCAGGAACGACACCCCCGACCTGCTGACGATGACACAGGATGCGCTGCTGGATGCGGACTCCGCCCCGGTCGACGACGACGCGTTCCCGCCGGTGTGGCGTCAGGGCGACCAGCAGCTGACCCTCCGCTACCGCTTCGAACCGGGAGCGGAGGACGACGGCGTGACCGTGCAGGTGCCGCTGCCCCTGCTCGCCGGCCTCCTGCCGGACGGCTTCGACTGGCAGGTGCCCGGCCTCCGCCACGACCTGGTCACGGCCATGATCAAGGCGCTGCCGAAGGCGATCCGCCGTCAGGTGGTCCCCGCAGCCGACTGGGCGACCCGGCTGCTCGGCGAGCTGAGCGGCACAGCAGGGATGCACGCCCACGACGGCGAGAAGCCCGCCGCCTCCCTCGCCGACACTCTCGCGGCCACGATCAGCAGGATGACCGGGTCCCGGGTGAGCGGCTCCGACTTCGAGCGGGAGCGCATCCCGGCCCACCTGTCTCCCACGTTCCAGGTGGTGGGCGAACGCGGCCGCCCGATCGCTTCCGGCAAAGACCTCGCGGTGCTGCAGGACAGGCTGAGGTCCCGCGCCAGGGACTCGGTGGCCCGCGTCGCCGAGGCGCGCACCCCGAACGCGATCGAGCGCTCCGGCCTCACCACCTGGGACATCGACGAGCTCCCCCGCTTCCTCGACAGCACCCAGGAGGGCCCAGGCGGCTCGAAGAACGTGATCCGCGCGTACCCGGCGCTCGTCGACGACGGCGACAGCGTGAGCATCCGGCTGATGGGCACCCCGGCCGACCAGGCCAAAGCGATGCCCGGCGGCGTGCGGCGCCTGCTGCTGGCGAGCATCCCGTCGCCGGTGGCGTACGTGCAGCAGCACCTCACCTCGAACGAGAAGCTGACCCTGGCGGCGAGTCCATACCCGAACACGAAGGCACTGTTCGACGACTGCCTGCTCGCCGTGATCGACAGCGTGCTGTACCGGATGAAGCCGGACGGCCAGGTGTTCATGCGCGCCGAGTTCGAGGCGGTCCGCGACCGCGTGTCCGCCATCGTCATGGACTCGATGTTCACGACGGTGGCGCTGGTCACCCGCATCCTGACCGCCGCCCGCGCAGCGGAGAAGGCGATCGGCGGTGCGACGAGCCTCGTCTTCCTGTCCGCCCTCAACGACGCGAAGGCGCAGCTCGCCGGACTCGTCTACCCGGGGTTCGTCTCCGCGACCGGCCTCGACCAGCTGCAGCACCTGCCCCGCTACCTGAACGGCATCAGCCAGCGCATCGCCGCCCTGCCGGTGAACCCGGGCCGCGACCGCGCCTGGCAGACGCAGGTGGAGACCGCCGTCGCCCTCTATACCGAGGCGGGCGGCCGCATCCCGACGGCGCCGGACGCCCCCGCCAACGTCGTCCACGCCCGCTGGATGCTCGAAGAGTTCCGCGTGTCCCTCTTCGCCCAGTCGCTCGGCACCGCAGAGTCCGTCTCCCTCCAGCGCATCCGCAAGGTCCTCGGCTCCTAAAGAGATCGAGTCCGAACTTATTCACGCGCCGCGCCGGGCGCAGGCGTGAACAAGTTCGGACTCGATTGCTGGGGACGGGTCAGAGCACCTTGGAGAGGAACGCCTGGGTGCGCTGGTGCTGCGGGTTGGCGAGCACTTCGCGCGGGTCGCCGGACTCGACGACCACGCCGCCGTCCATGAAGACCAGCTCGTCGGCCACCTCGCGGGCGAAGCCCATCTCGTGGGTGACCACGATCATGGTCATACCGGATGCGGCGAGCCCCTTCATCACGTCGAGGACCTCACCGACCAGCTCGGGGTCGAGCGCCGAGGTGGGCTCGTCGAACAGCATCAGCTTCGGGTCCATCGCCAGCGCCCGCGCGATGGCGACGCGCTGCTGCTGACCGCCGGACAGGTGCGCCGGATAGTGGTCGCCCTTCGAGCCGAGGCCCACCCTGGTCAGCAGTTCCTGCGCCCGGGCGACGGCCTGCGCCTTCGGCACGCCCTTCACCCGGATCGGCGCCTCGATCACGTTCTCGAGCGCCGTCATGTGCGGGAACAGGTTGAACCGCTGGAACACCATCCCTATCTCGCGGCGCTGCCTGGCGGCCTCCTTCGGCTTCAGCTCGTAGAGTTTGTCGCCGTGCTGGCGGTAGCCGACCAGCTGGCCGTCGACGGACAGGCGGCCCGCATCCACGCGTTCGAGGTGGTTGATGCAGCGCAGGAAGGTCGACTTGCCCGAGCCGCTCGGCCCGACGATACAGAGCACCTCTCCCGGGTTGACCGAGAGCGAGATGCTCTTCAGCACCTCGTTGGAGCCGAAGCTCTTCGAGACGCCGTCGGCGAGGACCATCGGGGTCCCCGGCTTCGATGTCACAGCCTGGTCGCTCATCCTTTACCTCCCAGGTCATTGCCGTCGGGAACGCCGGCGACGGGCACGGCGCCGGTCAGCGCTGCTCCGTCTCCTCTGTCCGGCCTGCGGGCGTTCACCCCGCGCGAGAAGCGTCGCTCCAGGAAGTACTGCCCGACCATCAGGATGGAGGTGAAGAGCAGGTACCAGCAGGAGGCGACGATCAGCAGCGGGACCGGTGTGTACGTGACGGCCGAGATGTCGCGGGCGACGCCGTACAGGTCGGTGGTCAGCGGGATCGCCGCCACCAGCGATGTGGTCTTCAGCATCGAGATCACTTCGTTGCCGGTCGGCGGGATGATCACGCGCATGGCCTGCGGGATGACGATGCGGGTCATCGTGCGGCCCCAGCCCATCCCGAGCGCCGTCGCGGCCTCCTCCTGACCGGAGTCGACCGACAGGAGTCCCGCGCGCACGATCTCGGCCATGTACGCGGCCTCGTTGAGCGCGAGTCCGATGACAGCGATGATGAACGCGTTCTGCATGAAGCCGAGGTCGAACGTCACGCCCCAGTCCGTCCACGGAACGCCGAGGAACAGCTTCGGGTAGATCAGCGAGAACAGGCCCCAGAACACCAGCTGCACATACACAGGGGTGCCGCGGAAGATCCAGAGATACAGCCACGCGATGGACTTCACCACCGGGTTCGGCGAGAGGCGCATCACCGCGAGGATGAGGCCGAGCACCACGCCGATGATCATCGAGTAGATCGTCAGCTGCAGGGTGACGAGCGCGGCAGCACTGATGCGCTTGTCGAAGATGTACTTGCCGACGTACTGCCAGCCGTACGCGTCGCGCTGGGAGGCGTCGATCACGAACCAGACGACCAGCAGGATCAGCACGACGGCGAAGACGATCCGCCACGGGTGCTTGAGCTTGATCGCCTTGATCGGTTCGGAGGGCGGTGCGCCGGCCGGCGACGGGGTTGCCCCCGTCGCCGGCCGGTCCTGGTTGCCCAGGGTCATCTCACTCAGCCCTTCGAGGCGGCGTTGATCTCGGCGGTGGTGACGGCGCCGTCGGCGACACCCCACTTGTCGAGGATCTTGCCGTACGTACCGTCGTCGATCAGGGCCTGGACCGTCTTCTGCAGCACCGGCGTCAGCTTGGAGTCCTTCTTGACGGGCAGACCGTACGGGGCGACCTCGAACGCCTTGCCTGCTGCCTGCAGCTTGCCGCTCGACTTGGAGATGGCGTACAGGGTCACCGGCGAGTCGGCGCTGAGCGCGTCGGCCTGGCCGAGGACGACGGCGTTGGTGGCCGCATCCTGGGTGTCGAACCGGAGGCCCTGGATGGCGGGCTTGCCGGCGTCGGTGCACGCCTTGGACTTGGCGGGGACCTCGTCGGTGTCCTCGTAGGTGGTGGCCTGGACGGCGACCTTGAGGCCGCAGGCGTTGTCGGGGTCGACCGTCTTGCCCTTGGCCGATGCCCACATGATGCCGGCGGTGTAGTAGTTGACGAAGTCGACCTGCTTCTCGCGCTCGGTCGTGTCGGTGAACGAGGACATGCCGAAGTCGTCCTTACCACCGGTGATGCTCGGGATGATGTTGTCGAACTTCGCGATGGCGAAGTCGACCTTCAGGCCGAGCTTGGCCGCGATGGCGTTGGTCAACTCCACCTCCCAGCCGGCGGGCTGGCCGCTGTCGTCCTTGTACTCGTTCGGCGGGTAGGTGTTGTCCATGCCGACGGTGAGCTTTCCGGCCTTCTTGATGTCGGCGGGCAGCTGTCCGGCGAGGGTGTCGTCCTTCTTCACGCCCGACGCGCTCGACGGTGAGCTGCTGTCGGCGGGCGTGGAGTTGTCGACACAGCCGCTGAGCGCGAGCGCTCCAACGGCGGCGATGGCGGCCACGGTGGCCACGGATCGGATGCGCATGATGTTGTTCGTCCTTCTTCCTGTGCAGGGATGCAGGTGCGGGTGATGGGAGCATACCTCAGCCGCGGGGCGGTTCATTCACACTAATTCACGCGTGCAACGCAGTTTTTCGCGGAGATTTCGTACAGGTTTCCGGATTTATTGCACTGATCCCGCAGTCAGGCGCACTTAAACACGACGAACTGTGACGACGCGGTGGATGGGATGCGCGGCGCGGGTTATCGTCGATCAGTGACCGAACAGACTGCCGACTTCGCCGCATCAGCCGTCGTGCTGGTGACCTCCCCCGACGACGCCATCGCCGCGCCGCTCGTCGCCGAGCTGTCGCGCGAGTACGACGAGCGTTACGGGCTGAACGACGGCATCCCGTCGTCGGTGGAGCTGTCCCGCTACCCGGCCGAACGGTTCAGCGCCGAGCAGGGCGGCACGTTCCTGCTGCTTCTGGTGGACGGCGAGCCCGTCGCGGGCGGTGCGTTCATGCGCGAGGACGACGACACGGTCGAGGTGAAGCGCGTGTGGACGCACTCCTCGTACCGCCGCAGGGGCCTCGCGCGCCGCGTGATGGCCGAGCTCGAGGCCGAGGCGGCCCGTCGCGGAATCGCGAACATCGTGCTCACCACCGGGGCCAGGCAGCCGGAGGCCGTCGGGCTGTACCTCTCCCTCGGCTACCAGCCGCTGTTCGACCTCGACGACGACTGGGAGCGCGTCTCCTACCTGGGGTTCCGCAAGACGCTCTGAGCCCGCTCCGCGAGTTCGGCCGCCGTCGCTCCATCGTCGCCGATCAGCGCCGAGAGCTGCGCGTGCAACGGCCCGGTGCCCGCTCCGGCCGCCGTCGCCCGGCTGACGCCGAGCAGGTCCGTGGCGTGCAGGGCCTCGACCGCGAGCACCTCGGCGGTGAGCGCCAGCGACCGCTGCGCCAGTTGCAGCGCCACGGGCGCGAGTGTCGCGTGATCCTCCACGCCGGAGAGCGTCGTGATGCCGAGCGTCACGGGCGCGGCGAGCTGGCGCAGTTCGGCCACCGCTGCCGCCGCCGAGTAGAGCAGCAGGCCAGGGATGCGCGTCTCCCCCGCCGCGCGCGCGGCGGCGAGCGCCACCGAGTGCGCAGCGGTGCGCCGCTCCGACGCACTGGCGACGTGCGCGAGCACCAGCCGCAGGTTCTCGAATGCGAGCGCCAGCGGGAGCGCCTGGAAGTTCCCGCCGGACACCATCCGGCCGCTCTCCACATCCACCAGCGGGTTCTCGCTGCGGGCCGCGAGTTCGATGTCCAGTTCGGTGCGTAGCCGGTCGACCGCCTCGCGCAGCGCCCCGTGCAGCTGCGGCGCCGTGCGGAACGCGAGCGGGTCCTGCACGCTCACCGCACGATCCGGTCGTTCGAGGTCTCCCCCGGCCACCGCATCCCGGATGCGCGCCGCGGACGCCCGCTGCCCGTCTCCGCCGCGGGCGTCCGCGATGGTCGCGGTGTACGGGCTGAGGTTGCCGGCCGCCGACGACGCTCCCACCGCTTCGAGCGAGAGGGCGACGGCGAGGTCCGCGGTCTCCGCCAGCGCGGCGGCGTCCGCGGCGGCGAGGGAGCCGACGCCGATGCTGTACGCGTTCGCGCTCAGCACGGCGAGCCCCTCGTGGGGCGCGAGGGCGAGCGGCGCCAGGCCGGCGGCGGCGAGTGCGTCCGCGGCGGGAAGCAGCGCGCCGTCGTCCCCCAGCACGAGCCCGTCGCCCGTGACGACGGCGGCCACCTCGGCGAGCACCGTGAGGTCTGCCGCCCCCACCGACCCGCGCCGCGGGACGACCGGATGCACGCGGGCGTTGAGCAGGGCGGCGTACGCCTCCGCCAGCTCCGGCCGCACCCCGGCGCCTCCGCGGCTGAACCCGGCGAGCCGCGCCGCGATCACCGCGCGCACCTCCCGCGCGTCCAGCGGTTCGCCCGTGCCGCCGCGGTGGTTGGCGATGGTGCGGCGCTGGAACGCGGCGAACTCCGCAGGGTCGACCACGGCATCCCGGCCGGCGCCGAGCCTGCGGTTCAGGCCGTAGACGGGCTTGCCCGCCTGGATCGCCCGCTCGACGACCGCTCTGGACGCCGCCAGCGCATCCCGTGTCTCGGCGGACAGGTGCACCGGGGCTCCGTCGGCGATGGCGACGATGTCGCCCGTCGTCGGCGCTGCCGTCGTGAGCGTGACCATCAGAAGTCGAGCAGGTTCTGCCGCAGGCCGCGCCCGCTGAACTCCGTGCGGATCAGCCCGCGGCGGCGCAGGGCGGGCACGAGGGCGTCGAGCGTGCGGTGCACGTTCGCCGGATGCACCTGCCCGGTGAAGAGGAACCCGTCGCCGCCGACCGCGGCCCCGAGCTCGCCGAGGTGGTCGGCGATCTCGTCGGCGGTCCCGACGATGGCGAGGCCGTCTTTCCTGGCCCGCACCTGCAGGATCTCCCGCAGCGTCGACCCCGCCGGGGCGGACTTCACGAAGTTGTCGAGGGTGCCCTGGTTGCTGTTCGTGCTCAGCTCCGGCAGCGGTGCGTCGAGGTCGAATGCTTTGAAGTCGACGCCGCTCAGGTAGGAGATGGACTGCAACGCCTCGTCGATCGCTGCCTGCGTCAGCTCGGCCCTGGCCGCCCTCACGCTCGCCGTCTCCTCCGCGTTGGCCGTGACGACCGGGTTGACCACGAACAGCACCTTGATGCTGTCCGGGTCGCGGCCGGTGGATGCTGCGACCTCCCGGATGCTGTCCCGGTACTCGCGCATCCTCTCCGGGGTCGAGGCGAGCGCGAGCACCACGTCCGAGTTCTTGCCCGCGAAGTCGCGGCCACGCCCCGAGGCGCCTGCCTGCACCATCACCGGCTCGTCGGCGGCCGGCGCGGTGTTCAGCGGCCCGCGCACCCGGAAGAACCGGCCGTCGTAGTCGATGGTGTGCACCTTGCGGAAGTCGGCGAAGACACCGCGCTCGGTGTCCTCGACGATGGCGTCCGGCTCCCAGCTGCGCCAGAGCTTGCGGACAACATCCACCCACTCGTCCGCCCTGTCGTAGCGGAGGTCGTGGTCGACCTGCTTGTCGAGGCCGTAGTTCTGCGCGGCCAGGTCGGAGCCGCTCGTGACCACATTGAACCCCAGCCGTCCCCCGGCGAAGTGCTGCAGCGTGGACAGCAGGCGCGCGGCGGTGAACGGCTCGTAGAAGCTGGCGCTCAGGGTCGGCACGATGCCGAGGTCGCGCGTCGCGCCCAGCAGGTAGGGAACGAGCGGCAGCGGGTCGTGCTTGGGCACGAACCGTGCGGCGGACAGGTTGACCTCCGCGGTGCCCCCGTAGGTGTCAGGGACGGCGACGCCGTCTTCGATGATGAACAGGTCGAACCCGCTCGCCTCGAAGACGCGGGCGGCGTCCTGGTAGACCTGCGGCTGCTTCCAGTCGTAGCCGATGCCGTAGCTGGGGTCGCCCCAGCCCTGCACCCCGAACCCGGCGCCGAGGAACCAACCGAAGTGGAGAAGAGTCATGAGTCCGTTTCTATCCGTCTACGATCCGTCGCCGTCGAGACCGGAGGCGGAGAGCCAGTCCGGGTCGAACGCCTTGGTCAGGTAGTTGATGCCGCCGTCCGGCGCGATGGCCACGACGGTCGAGCCCGGTCGCGCATCCCGTGCCGTGCGCAACGCCACCGCGACGGCGAGACCGGACGACGGCCCGAGCAGCAGCGCCTCCTCGGCGGCGAGCCTGCGCACAGTCGCGTAGACCTCGCGGTCGTCAACGGTGTGCACCTCGTCGAGCACGTCGGAGTCGAAGGTGTGCGGCCACCACTCGCGCGGCCAGGCCGAGCCGACGCCGTCGACCAGGATGCGGCCGGGAGCCCCGCCCGCGTATGTCGAGCCGACGGGGTTGGCGCCGATCACGCGCACCGTGCCGTCGCTCACGTCCTTAAGGTAGCGGCCCGTGCCGCTGACCGTGCCGCCGGTGCCGATGGCCGCGACGAAGTGCGTCACGGACCCCGCCGTCTGACGCCAGACCTCCGGGCCGGTGCCCTGGTAGTGCGCGGCCGGGTTGGCGGCGTTCGCGAACTGCGCCGGGCGCCACGACTCTGGAGTCTCCGCCGCGATCCGGTCGGCGACGGCGCGCGGGTTGGCCGGATCGTCCGGCCCGGCCTCCCAGTCGGCGACCACCAGGCGGGCGCCGTATGCGGCGAGCACCTTGCGCTTCTCGTCCGAGATGTCGCCCGCGTGCACGATGACGACAGGATGCCCGGTCAGCCGGCCGATCAGGGCCAGGCCGATGCCGGTGTTGCCGCTCGTCGCCTCGATGATCGTGCCGCCGGGGGCGAGCGACCCGTCCGCCTCGGCCGTGCGGATCATGTTCAGGGCGATGCGGTCCTTCGACGACCCTCCTGGGTTGCGCCCTTCTAGCTTGACGAGCACGCGGGACGAGAGGCCGCGCGTCAGCGAACGCAGCTCCACGACGGGGGTGTTGCCGATCAGCGCGGCAACGGAGTCGAGCACCTCGCCGGGCGCGGCGACGGCGCCTGCTGCCTCTGCGGGGCGGACATCGACGGTGGTCATGAAGAGACAGTAGGCGCGCATCCCCGGCCGGCGTGCGGCTGTTGCCGACTGTTACGTCACACGCCGTAGCATCGCGGCCCGGCCGCGGGGCGCACTGCTGCCGACGCTAGGCGCCCGTCGCGACCGGCCGGTCGTCGTCGTTCGACCACGCGGAGAACGATCCGGGGTAGAGCGCGGCGACGAAGCCCGCCTCCTCCAGGGCGAGGATCTCGTGCGCGGCCGTCACGCCGGAGCCGCAGTACACCGCGACCGGCGCATCCCGGGTGACGCCGAGCGCCGCGAACCGGTCGGCGAGCGCGTCGGCGGGAAGCAGGGTGCCGTCGTCCGCGAGGTTGCCGGTGGTGGGCGCGCTCACCGCTCCGGGTATGTGCCCGGCGCGCGGGTCGACAGGCTCGACCTCGCCGCGGAACCGCTCGCCGGCCCTGGCGTCGAGCAGCACGCCGCTCTCCGGGAAGGCCGCTGCCGCATCCGCGTCGATCGTGGGCATGGCTCCCCACTCGACGGCCGCCGTTCCCGGCTCCGGGATGGTCGGCTCCGTCTCGATGGCGCCCCCGGCTGCGCGCCACGCGGCCAGGCCGCCGTCGAGCAGCCGCACGCTCTCGAATCCGGCGTGGCGGAGCAGCCACCACGCGCGCGCGGCGGACGTGCCGGAGGCGTCGTCGTAGACCACGACGTCGTCGCCGTCGTCGAGTCCCCAGCGGCGCACCGCGTCCCGGAAATCGTCGACAGCAGGCAGTGGATGCCGCCCGTCCGTCGGCAGACCGTGCCCGGCCAGCTCCGTGTCGAGGTCGACGTATACCGCTCCGGGAATGTGGCCGGCGGCGTACTCGTCGCGGCCAGGAGGGCCGCCCAGCTTCCACCGCACGTCGAGCACGCGGGGCGGGGCGGACGAGGTCAGGGCGGCGGACAGCGCGGCCGCGCCGATGAGAAGCGTCATAACAGCCATTCTCACGCATCAACTTCGGCGTAGAATTTTTCGCAGCAAGCGGAGGTACCAGCAGTGACGGAAACGCCTATTCACTCATTCGTCACGAACGATGTGGACGAGTCGATCGCGATCGGCTCGCGTCTCTTCAACGATCATCGCGTCCGACCGGTCCACGCACACGCCGCCTTCTCGTACAGTCTCACCGCAGCCCGCGTCGGCACCATCGCTTTCGGGCGCCTCCGCTACGGCTGCGAAGTCTCCGTCGACGTGGAAGGCACCGAGGACTCCTACGCCGTGAGCGTCCCGAGCACCGGGACGATCCGCTTCCACGGCCGAGGGGCGGACGCCGAGTCCACACCGGAGCTCGCGACGATCGGCGGTCCCGTCGACAGGGTGTCCCTGAGCGGCTGGGCGGCCGATGACGAGTCCCTGGCGATGATCTGGTTCAACCGGCGCGCCCTCGAAGCCGACCTGGGGCGCCTGCTCGGCATCGACGCGCCCGCCCTCATCGCCTTCCCTCGGCTCCTCGACCTCCGCGACGGCAGAGGGGCGGAGTGGTACGCGTACGCCACGACCATGATCGACGCCGTCGGGCGCTCCGGCGCCCTCGCGGTCAACCCGCTGCTGGCCTCCCAGGTCTCCAGCATCCTGTCGACCGGGCTGCTCCTGGCCGCCGACCACCAGTACCGCTCAGCACTGGATGCGCCTCCCGCCCCGCAGGCGCCCGCTACCGTCCGCCGCGCCATGCACTTCATCGAGGACAACGTACGGGAGCCGATCACTGTGCCGGACATCGCCGCGTCCGTCGGGTCGAGCGTGCGCGCCCTCAACCGCGGCTTCAAGGAGCACCTCGGCACCAGCCCGCTCGCCTATCTCACCCGGGTCAGGATGGAGGGAGCGCACCGCGAACTCCTCAGCGGCGCCCCGGAGGACACGTCGGTGTCGCAGATCGCCACGTCCTGGGGCTTCTATCACTTCGGGCGCTTCGCGGCCCGTTACCGGGAACTGCACGGGATCTCCCCGTCGGAGGCGCTCCGCAGCAGCAATCCCCGTCGCTGAGTGCGCACGCGGAAACGCGGAACGGCGCCGGGGGATCACTCCCCCGGCGCCGTTCGCGCTGTTCGCGCCTGTCGCGCTGTCCTGCCGGACTCAGTGGCCGGTCGACGCCTTCGCGTTCGACTCGTACGACGTGTTGGTGGACTCGAAGAAGTTCACCAGCTCGAGCGTGTCGTTCGCCGTCGCCATCCACTTGGCCGGGTTGGCGACCTTGTACTCCGCCTCGAAGCCGAGCTCTTCGAGCCGGCGGTCGGCCAGGTACTTGACGTACTGGTTGATGTAGTTGGCGTTCAGGCCCAGGATGCCGCCGGGGAGGAGGTCGCGGTTGTATTCCTCTTCCATCTCCACCGCATCCAGGATCATCTGGCGGATCTCGTTGGCGAACTCCGGCGTCTGCAGGTCGGGGTTCTCCTCGAGCACCGTGAGGATGAGGTTGATGCCGAACTTGAGGTGCAGCGACTCGTCGCGCACCACCCAGTCGATCAGCGAACCGAAGTTGCGCAGCAGGTTCCTCTGGCGGAACGACAGCGCCACCATGAAGCCGGAGTAGAACCAGATGCCCTCGAGGATCACGTTGTACGCGACGAGGTTGCGGATGAAGTCCTGCTTGCCCTCCGTCGTCGTGATGTCGAGCGTCTGCTCCGTCATCCGCTTGATGAAGCTGACCTCGAACTCCTCCTTGCGGGCCATCGACGGGATGTCCACGTGGGAGTTGTACGCCTGCTCGCGGTCGATCGGGAACGTCTCGAGGACGTACTCGAACGACATGCAGTGGTTCGCTTCCTCCCACATCTGCTTGGCGAGGTAGAGGTGCGCCTCCGCCGCGTTGATGTACGGGTACACGCCGAACGCGAGGGCCTTGTTCACCAGGAGCTCGTTCGGGTTGAAGTAGCTCATCAGGAAGGTGACCGCGTGACGTTCCTCGTCGGTCATCTTCTTGAAGTCGGCGATGTCCTCACCGAGCTGGATCTCGTTGGGGAACCACGTGTTCGCGACCGCCTGGTCGTACAGGTCCATCGCCCACTTGTACTTCACCGGCTTGAGCAGCAGGCCCTCTTCGATTCCCGTTCCCAGAATCGGCATCGTGTCTCTTCTCTCTCTTTCGGGTCAGCTGGCTACTGGCAGGATTCGCACTGCAGGTCGTCCATCGGGTCGACGGGGACGTAGTATTCCTCGATCTTGGTGTTCATTACTTCTCACCACCCGTCGAGAGTCCTCCGAAGCCGAACCCGCGGCGAGCCGGTGCCGCCGGCGCTTCCGCCTTCTCGGTGGATGCGGCGGGAGCTCCTGCCCCGACCGTCGCGAAGCCCTTGCGTCCGCCCGAGATCTCCTCGGCCTTGTTGACCTTGACCGTGGACTGCTCGGCCTGGTGACGCGGCTTCATGTGCAGGTAGTACGTGGTCTTGACGCCACGCTCCCACGCTGCGTAGTAGATGTCCATCATGTCGCCGATGTCCCTGGTCTCCAGGTACATGTTGCGGCTGATGGCCTGGTCGATCCACTTCTGGGCGCGGGCCGCGACCTCGAGGAACGCGTACGGGGAGAGCTGGAAGCTCGTCTTGAACGCGGCCTTCAGGTCGTCCGGGATCTCGGCCACGTTCTGGATGTCGCCCTGCGAGCGCAGGATCGACTCACGGGTGGACTCCCACAGGCCGCGGGCCTGCAGCGCCTCGACCAGGTTGCGGTTGACCTCGAGGAACTTGCCGGACGAGGTCGAGCGGCTGAAGATCTGCGAGAACTGCGGGTCGAAGCCGGGCGTGGTGCCCGCGACCAGGCCGATGGATGCGGTCGGTGCGATGGCCATGAGGGTCGCGTTGCGCATGCCGCCCTTGACCTTCTCGCGCAGGCGGTCCCAGTCGAGGCGGGTGGTGCGGTTGACCTTGATCGGGACACCGCGGTCGGCCTCGGTGAGGGCGATGGAGTCGAACGGGACGAGACCCTGCGACCAGCGCGAGCCGTCGAAGTTCGGGTACGCGCCGCGCTCCTTCGCCAGGTCGGCGCTCTCGTCGATGGCCGCGTACGAGACGTGCTCCATGATCTCGTCGATCAGGTCGTACGCCTCTTCGCTCTCGTAGCTGAAGCCGAGGCGCTCGACGATGTCGGTGAAGCCCATGACGCCCAGGCCGATGGCGCGGTTCTGCTGGTTGGAGAAGTCGGCCTCGTCGACGCTGGAGATCGTGATGTCGATCAGGTTGTCGAGCTGGCGGACGGCGCTGCGCGCGCTCTCCTCGATGCGGGCCCAGTCCATCTTGCCGTCGACCAGGTGGCGCGACAGGTTGATCGACGCCAGGTTGCAGACGGAGACGTTGTCGCGGTCCTGCGGGAGGGTGATCTCCGTGCAGAGGTTGGACAGGTGGATGGTGCCGGTGTTGTTGTTGAGGGCACGGTTGTTGATGGTGTCCTTCCAGGTCAGCCACGGGTGGCTGGTGGTCTGGAGGCTCATCAGGATGTCCTTGAACTGCGAGCGAGCGCTGATCTTCTTGAACATGTGCAGGCGGCCGGCCTCCGCCTCGCCGACGTAGAACGCGTAGCGCTCCGAGAACTCCTTGCCGTAGAGCTCGTTGAGGTCGGCGACCTCCAGCGGGTCGAAGAGGTACCAGTCACCGTCGTTCTGAACGCGCTTCATGAACTCGTCGCTGATCCACACGGCCGTGTTGGCGGTGCGGGTGCGGCGGTACGGGTCGCCGGAGTTCTGGCGGAGGTCGAGGAACTCCGGGAAGTCCATGTGCCAGTTCTCCATGTAGAAGCAGAGGGCGCCGAACTTCTTTCCACCGCGGCTGACCGCGCGCAGCACCGAGTCGATCGTGTGCATGAACGGGATGGGGCCGGTGGAGGTGGTGTTGTTGGAGCGGATGGGCGAGCCCTGGGCGCGCAGCTTGGTGACGGAGAGGCCGATGCCGCCCGTGCCCTTGGTGAGCCACATCACGTCGCGCACGCTCTTGGCGATGTGCTCGATGTCGTCCTGCATCTCCATGACGAAGCAGTTGGAGAGCTGCGGGTACGCGGTGCCGGCGTTGACGAGAGTGGAGCCCGCCGCGAGGTATTCGAGCTTCGACATCTTGTTGTAGAACTCGAGCGCGTGGGTGGTGGGGTCTGCCTCGTTGAGGGACAGGCCCATCGCGATGCGCATCCAGAAGTACTGCGGCACCTCGAGGGTCTCGCCGTTGCGGGCCTTGATGCCGTAGCGGTTGTTGAGGGTGACGACGCCGATGTACTTGAGCAGGCCGTCCCGCGACGGGTCGAGGTAGCCGGCGAGGCGGTCGAGGTCGAAGAGGTCGGTGAAGCGCGGGTCGAGCAGCTGCTCGGAGACGCCACGCTCGATGTATGCACGGAAGTGGCTGGCGTGCAAGGCGACGAGCTCGTCGTGGCCCTCGTAGTCGCCGAGGACGCGCTTGTAGATCGTCTTGAGCAGGAGGCGGGCGGCCACGGTGTCGAACGCCGGGTCGTCCTTCACGTTCTGCAGGGCGACCTGGATCACGGCCTCGTCGAGCTGCTGGGTCGTGATGCCGTCGAACAGCGTCAGTTCGAGCTCGCTGGCGATCTGGGTGACCCAGGTGATGTTCTCGTCGAGCCCCTGCGCGGCGGTCTCGATGGCCAGGTTGATCTTGTTCGCGTCGTACGGCTCCCGTTCGCCGTTGCGCTTCACGACAGTGATTGCCACTTTCTCTCCCTCTCAATGTGCCGCTCTGCCTGAGCGGCGAAGTCTGTGCATCCCCGCGGGCGCGCAGAACGCACCCGCAAAACCCCTTGTCACGGCCGAAATCCGCTGGGCGAGAACCGCAGTGCGTTTCGGCGTGTGACCACTATATAGCGGGGTACCGACATTTATCGAACCCCATATCTAGTGGGCGTGTCATCCACAGATGTGCATAAGTTATGCACTTATCCACAGGCCGCCCCGCCCCTTGGAGAACCGCATCCCACCGATAGACTTGACCTCTTGTGAGCACGTATTCCAGCCTTCTCAAGACGCCGGGCGTCACGCGGATCATCGCTGCCCAGCTCCTGGCCAGGTTCCCGTTCGGGATGCTCTCCCTCGCCTTCCTCCTGCACATCGAGCATGTGCACCACTCCTATGGGGCGGCCGGACTGGTACTCGGGGCGATGAGCATCGGCCAGGCCATCGCCGGTCCGATGACGAGCCGCCTGATGGGCATCCTCGGGATGCGCCTCGTGCTGTGGACGACGCTCGTCCTGTGCGCCGTCGCCGTCGCCGCGATCGGCCTGTTCGTCATGCCCATCCCGCTGACGATGGGCATCGCGTTCTTCGCCGGGCTCAGCATGCCGCCCATCCAGCCGGCGGTGCGCACCATCTACCCGAAGATGGTCAACTCGCGCCAGCTCACTCCCCTGTTCTCGCTGGACGCCTCCGCGCAGGAGATCATCTGGATCGCGGGTCCGGTGGCGATCACGTTCGTGGCCACCCAGATCGGCACGGTCGAGGGCATCCTGATGTCGGTGGCGATCATGCTGCTCGGCGGCTTGTGGTTCATCTCGTCTCCCGAGGTGGGGCGGGTGCGCATCCCGCGCAGCAAGCGGAGGTTCGGCGTGGTGCTCGCGCGTCCTCCCGTGCTGCTGGCGACGGTTGTCGGCTTCCTGCTGATCGGCTCGTGCGCGGCGATCGAGGCCGGCGTCGTCGCCAACTTCGGCGAGGGCTCGCCGTTCGCGGGCATCGTGCTGGCGATCTGGTCGCTCGGCTCGCTCGTCGGCGGCCTCGCGTTCGGACATGTGCCGATCGGGCCGTGGGCGACGGCGCGGCGCATGCTGATCGTGTTCGTCGGCGTCGTCATCTCCACGTTCATGCTCGGCTCCTGGTGGGGCCTGTCGCTCACGCTGATCATCGCGGGCCTCGGCATCGCCCCGGCGCTCGCGGTCCTGTTCGCGATCGTCTCGGCGAGCGTCAAGTTCTCGGACACGGCGGAGGCGTACGGCTGGGTGGGCACCGGCCAGCTGATCGGCGCCGCCCTCGGCTCCGCGCTGGCGGGCTTCCTCATCGACGGCACCGGCCCGGTCGGCGCCTTCTACGTAGCAGGGATCTTCGCCCTCATCGGCTTCATCGTCCCGGCACTCGCGCACCGCATCCACCCCGACCTCCGCGGCCGCGACGCCTCCCCCATCCCCGACACGGAGCCGGTGCCGGTCCAGCCGTCCTGATACGTGCGGCGCGGCGTGCGTGAAGGCGGCGCGCGGCAGGCGACGTGCAGCAGGCGACGACGCCCCGGCACGCCACCGGGTGCCGCGCCCGCAGACCTCCGTCCCAACGGAGAACGCGCGCGCCACGCCGCTGCCAACTCCGCTCAAACGGAGAACGTAGGTCCAAATCGCCACATCTTCCGGTTCTACGAAACCGCGGCGCGACGCAGCAGCCCCTCCGGGAGCGTCTCCGTCCGAACGGAGAAACCGCGCGGGACGCCGCGCAGAAGTCCGTTCAGACGGAGAACGTAGGTCCAAATCGCCACATCTTCCGGTTCTACGAAACCGCGGCGCGACGCAGCAGCCCCTCCGGGAGCGTGTCCGCTTGAACGGAGAAACCGGGCGCCACGCCGCGCAGAAGTCCGTTCAGACGGAGAACGTACGCTCGCGCTGCCGAGTACTCCGCGACAGCGGAGCGCACGCAGGATTCGGGTCGGACGCGGGCGCGGGCGGGACGCGCGGCGCCCCCGCGCCCCCTACCAGCGCGGGTGGACGGCGGCGCGGAAGCGGCGGTCGTAAATGTCGCGGACGGCCGCCTCGAAGGGCGCGCCGAGCGGCGCCGCGGAGCCGGCGACCGCGTTCGCCCTGGCCTGCTCGGGCGAGCGGGCGCCGGGGATCACCGAGGAGACGCCGTCCTGCTGCGCCACCCAGGCGAGCGCCGTCTGCGCGGGGGTGAGCCCGGACGGCACCAGCGCCGCGAACTCGCGGGCAGCCGCCACACCCTCGGCGAAGTCGACGCCGGAGAACGTCTCGCCCACGTCGAACGCCTCGCCGTGCCTGTTGTACGTGCGGTGGTCGTCGGCGGCGAACATCGTGTCCGCCGTGTACTTGCCGCTCAGCAGCCCGGAGGCGAGCGGCACCCTGGCGATGATCCCCACCCCGGCCTCGCGGGCCGCGGGCAGCACCTCGTCGAGCGGCTTCAGGCGGAACGCGTTCAGGATGATCTGCACCGTCGCCGTGCCGGGTCGCGCGATCGCAGCGAGCGCTTCGTCGCAGGTCTCCACGCTGACGCCGTAACTCGCGATCACGCCGTCGGCGACCAAGGTGTCGAGCGCGTCGTAGACCGCGTCGTTCGAGAACACCGGCGTCGGCGGGCAGTGCAGCTGCACCAGGTCGAGGGTGTCGACGCCGAGGTTGGCGCGGGAGCGGTCCGTCCACTCGCGGAACTTCGCGAGCGTGAAGTTGGCGGGGTCCTGCTCCTCGCGCCTGCCCATCTTGGTCGCCACCGTGAGCGACAGCTCGGGATGCGCGGCACGGTACGCGCCGATCAGCTGCTCGCTGCGCCCGTCGCCGTAGACGTCCGCGGTGTCGAAGAAGGTCACCCCGGAGTCGACGGCCGCGTCGAGCACGGCCAGCGCATCCGCTTCGCTGACGGCGCCCCAGTCCGCGCCGAGCTGCCAGGTTCCGAGTCCGATGACGGAGACCGTGCGGCCCGTCCTTCCGAGTGTGCGCTGCTGCATACCGCCAGGCTACGCGAACATCCGCGCGAACATCCCGGCGCTCACGCCGGCTGCAGCACGCGCGAGTCCTCGTGCTCGGGAACGGCGGCGGCGACCACCTCCTGGTCACGGAAATGCCCGGCGACCATCGCGATCACCCCGACGACGCTCCACCCGATCAGCACCAGCCAGGGGAACAGCGTGTCGGCATCCGGAAAGTAGGAGAGGTCGCGCACCAGCGTCGCCGACGCGCCCGGCATGAACCACTGCCCGATCTCGCCCCACGGAGACAGCATGAACTGGATGGGCTGCGCCGCCGACGACAGCGGGTTGCCGACCAGCATGGTGAGCACACCGCCGACCGCGATGCCCGCCCGGCCGATCAGGGCGTTCATCCCGACGATGAACGACGCCGTCGCGAACATCGCGAGGCCCACAGCCAGCGCGTTCATCCCGTAGTCGCCCTGCAGCACGCCGAACCCGGCCTGCATGATGCCCGCGATGCCGAGTCCTCCGACGATCCCGTATGCGGTGACGGCTACGAGCCTGCGCCAGCTGCCCGCGACGAGGAAGGAGATCAGGATGCCGCCGACGAGACCGCCGAGGACGAGCGGGAAGGACGCGGCTGTGAGCCCGAGCCCGCGGGCGTCCGTCGAGGCGAGCGGCACCACGTCGGTGACCGTCACCGTGATGGTCGGCGCGACGGTCCCCGCCGGTGCTGCACCGGATGCGACGGCCTGCTGCACCGCGGCGGCCGCCTGCGCGTTGGCCTGCGTCTGCAGCTGCCCGGCGAGCTGGCCGAGGATCTGGCTGACCGCCGCGCCGTTCGCGGACGCGGTCAGCACCTCCGGCTTCTGTCCGAGCACGATGGCGCCGTACACGTCCCTGGTCCGGATGCGGTCGACGGCCTCGGCGCGGGAGCTCACCGCCGTCACGGCGAAGACGCCGTCCGTCTTCTGTTCGAGGGTCTTCTGCACGGTGGCGACCTGTGCGCTGTCGCCCGCGATGGCGATCGGCACGTCTTTCACCGAGGAGGTCATGGTGGGCCAGACGAAGGCCAGGAGCACGACCGCGACGATCACGGCCGCCGCGACGGCGATGGCGAGGGCGCGACCCCAGGGAGTGTGCGGGATGCGAGTGGATGCTGGCGTGGTCATGGCGACTCCAAATAAAAAGAATGTTCGTTCTTTATTGTGAGGACGCCATCGGCTACTGTCAAGAACGAACATTCTTTTTTCCCGAGGAAGCGAGGCGGACGATGCCGAAAGTCACCGAGGCCCACCGCGCGGCCCGGCGCCACGAGATCAGCCAGGCCGCACTGCGCTGCTTCGCCAGGAACGGCTTCCAGGGCACGTCGATGGCCGACATCATCGCCGAATCCGGGCTGTCCGCCGGCGCGATCTACGGCCACTACAGCAGCAAGAACGAAATCATCCAGCTGGTGATCACCGACGTGCTCGACGCCCGCTTCCTGGAGGTCGCCGAGGCCAGGACGCACTCCCCGCTCCCGGCGCCCGGCGAGATCATCGGCCTCATCATCGGCGGGATGACGGCCCAGGTGGGCGACCTCGGGATGCTCGTGCAGGTCTGGGGAGAGGTCGCGCACGAACCGGAACTGCGGTCGATCACCGATTCCATCGGCCATCGGGTGCGCGGGATGCTCACCGACTACCTCACCGCGTGGTACGCCGAATCGCTCGGCGCCGGGGACGACGAGGCACACCGCATGGCCGAGCGGTACGCACCGCTCTACGTCGGCATCGTGCAGGGCTACGTCACGCAGACCACCCTGTTCGACGATTTCGACAGCGCGGCGTACCTCGCCGCCGCGTCGAGCATCCGGCCGGGCTAGGGCGCGTCACACGGGGCGCGTCACACGCAGGCGGCGGCCACCACCCGGGCGAGCCGCTTCCGGATGATGTGGTCGTTCCCGTCCACCTTGTACATCGTGACGTGCCGCATCGCCTCGATCACCGCGAGACTGCCGGGCGCAATGAACGCGTCCAGCGTCCCGACGACCACCTCCACCGGCACGCGCACCCGCGCCAGGTCGCTGACGGCCGTCTGCGACTCGATGCAGTTCTTCAGCGACAGCACGAACGGGGTCCAGTTCTTCTCCGTGATCTCGAACACGCCCTTGATCGGCAGGAGCTTCGCGAGGATGGCCGCGTTGCGGATCGTGAAGTCCTTGTTGCTGCGGAGGAACTCCCACGCTCGCAGATACGCGCTGACCCTGCTGCGCACCCGCCGGTCGCCGATCTCCGCCGGGGTGCCGTAGATCGGCGGGCCGACGAGCACCAGCCGGGACAGCGCATCCGGATACTGGGCGGCGTACCTGGCGACGATCAGGGCGCCGAGCGAGTGCCCCACCAGGACGAAGGGATGCGTGAGCTTCAGCGACCGCAGCGTGGCGTGCAGAGCGGCGACGTGCTCTTCCAGCGTGTACGTCGCATCCGGCGGCGTCGGAGAGCGCCCGAAGCCGAGGATGTCGATCGAGATGACGCGGTGCGTCGGTTCGAGCAGCGGCACCAGGTTCTGGAAGGTGACCGACGACGACGCGATGCCGTGCACCAGGACCACGACGGGCCCGGTCCCCTCATCGCCGGCGACGTGGAGCAGAGGAGCGCGCCGGAACAACCGTCCGACCGCGTCCTTCACTCGCCCCATGCGCCCCACCCTCTCACACGCGGTGCGGCCACCACGCGGGCAGCACCCTGTCGAGCACGGCGATCGGCGCATCCACCTGGCGGGGCCGGTCGCCGTCCAGCCAGACGTCGATGGCGCCGATGATGCCGTCGGCGAGGTAGCGGGTGATCATCCGGCGCTCCTCCGGCGTCTCGGCCGGCACCGTGATGCTGTGCTGATCGAGCAAGAGCTCCAGCGACCCCTGGAAGTGCGCGCTGAGCATGGCGTGCAGGCTGGCGGAACCACTGTCCGCCCCGAGCCCGCGCCGGTAGATCGCGTCGTGCTCATCGACGTGCACCAGCACAGCACGCGTGACGCCCGCCACGGCGGCGACCGCGTCGTCCGGGCCGACATCGACCAGGTAGCCGGCGCGGAGGACGTCGAGCTCAGCGGTGAGCACGCGCTGCAGGAGTTCGGTGGGCGACGGCGCGTAGGTGTAGACGGTCGAGCGGTGCACGCCGGCCGTGCGCGCGAGCTCGGAGACCGTGACCTCGGCCACCGGATGCTCGGTGGCGAGGGCGAGGATGGCCGCGCTGAGTCTGGCGATGGTCTTCTCTTGGCGCGCCTCCATGTTTCGATCGTACAATCGAGTTATCCGACATGTGTTGGATAACTGAAAGGAGATTCACCCATGGCTCAGTACGACGTCGCCAACCGTTCCGCGATCGTGACGGGAGGCGGCTCCGGCATCGGCCGCGCTGTCGCCCTGCTGCTCGCGCAGAGCGGAGCATCCGTGCTCGTCACCGACCTGAACGAGGCGAACGCCACTGCGGTGGTCGGCGAGATCCAGGCAGCGGGAGGCACGGCAGCCTCCCTCATCGGTGACGTGACGGACCCCGAGTTCGCCGTCGCGAGCGTCGCAGCGGCGAACGAGCTCGCTCCCCTGCGCATCGCCGTGAACAACGCCGGCATCGGCGGAGAGGCCAACCCCGTGGGCGACTACTCGCTCGACGGCTGGCGCAAGGTCATCGAGATCAACCTGAACGCCGTCTTCTACTCGATGCGCGCGCAGCTCGACGCCATCGGCGCCAACGGCGGCGGTTCCATCGTCAACATGGCGTCCATCCTCGGCAGCGTCGGCTTCCCGGGCTCCTCCGCGTACGTCACCGCCAAGCACGCGCTGGTGGGTCTCACCCAGAACGCGGCCCTCGAGTACGCGGACAAGAAGGTGCGCGTCACCGCTGTCGGCCCGGGCTTCATCCGGACCCCGCTGGTCGAGTCCGCGATGGATGCGGACGCCCTGCACTTCCTGGAGTCCAAGCATGCTCTCGGTCGCCTCGGCGAGCCGGAAGAGGTCGCGGCCCTCGTCGCCTTCCTCGCCTCCGACGCCGCGAGCTTCATCACCGGCAGCTACCACCTGGTCGACGGCGGATACACCGCCCAGTAGTGGATGCGGTTCGGCCGGAGGTTTCGGTCGACGCGCCGCGAGGAACTCCGTCTGAACGGACGTTTGGGGCCGGTGGCTTCTGTTCTCCGTCCGGGCGGATTCCGGCCGAGCGCGCTCGGTCACGCTCACCTAGGCTGAAGGCGTGACCGAGCACATCCCCCTGCTGAGCGACGAGCTGCTGGAGCGCATCCGCTCCCGCGCCGCCGGCTACGACGCCGAGAACACGTTCTTCGCCGACGACTTCGCCGAGCTGGTCGACGCCGGCTACCTGAAAGCGCTGGTTCCGACCGAGTTCGGCGGCCTCGGGCTCGGCCTCGAGCGCGTGGCGAGGGAACAGGTGCGCCTCGCGGGCGCCGCCCCGGCCACGGCGCTCGCCGTCAACATGCACCTCGTCTGGACCGGCGTCGCCAAGGTCTTGCACGACCGCGGCGACGCCTCCCTCGACTTCCTGCTCCGCGAGGCGGGCGCCGGCGAGGTGTTCGCGTTCGGCCTGAGCGAAGCGGGCAACGACCTCGTGCTGTTCGGCTCGACCACCGATGCCCGGCCGCAGCAGGACGGCTCGTACCGCTTCCAAGGCACCAAGATCTTCACCTCGCTCTCCCCCGCCTGGACGCGTCTCGGCACGATGGGCCTCGACACGACCAGCGCGGACGCCCCCAAGATCGTCTACGGCTTCATCAACCGAGACGGCGGCGGTTTCAGCATCCGGGAGGACTGGAACACGCTCGGGATGCGCGCCAGCCAGTCGAACACGACCGTGCTCGACGGCGCGGCCTCCCCCGCCGACCGGATCGTCCGCCGCCTCGACCCCGGCCCCAACCCCGACCCGCTCGTGTTCGCGATCTTCGCCAACTTCGAGATCCTGCTCGCGGCCGTGTACACCGGCATCGGCGCCCGCGCGCTCGACCTCGCCGTGGCCGCCGCGCACCGCAGGACGAGCCTCAAGAACGACGGGCGCAGCTATGCGTCAGACCCGGACATCCGATGGAAGGTCGCGGACGCCGCCATCGCCCAGGATGCTCTGCTGCCGCAGCTCGACGCGATCGCCCGGGATGTGGACAGGCAAGCCGACCACGGGGCGCAGTGGTTCCCGAAGCTCGTCGGCCTGAAGGTCCGCGCCACCGAGACCGCGAGGCAGGTGGTCGACCAGGCCATCCGGGTGTCCGGAGGGTCCACCTACTTCGCCGGGAACGAGCTCGGCCGGTTGTACCGCGACGTGCTCGCCGGCATCTTCCACCCGTCGGACGACGAGTCCGCGCACTCCACCGTCGCGAACGCCTGGCTCGGGCCGGTCGACGAGACCACGAAAGGGACAGCATGAAGCAGAACACCGCCGATGACTACGCCGAGCGGCTGAAGCGAGGGGCACGGAGCGCCGCCGCCGCCGGATTCGACGGTCTGCTCATCGCGCCCGGCCCCGATCTCGCGTACTTCGCCGACTACCTCCCGATCGCCACCACCGAGCGCATCACGATGCTGGTGATCCTCGCCGACGGCGAGCCCACCATGATCGTCCCGATCCTCGAGCACGACAGCGCCGCCGCCACCCGCGCAGCCCCCGCCGTGCGCTTCGTCGACTGGTCGGACGGCACGGACGAATACGTGCCGACCGCCGCCCTCCTGAAGCCGGACGGACGATACGCGATCTCCGACGCCGCCTGGGCGATGCACCTGCTCGCGCTGCAGAAGAAGCTCCCGGATGCGCGGTTCGAGTCGATCTCGCACGCGCTGCCCATGCTCCGCGCCGTCAAGGGCGCCGACGAGGTCGAGCGGCTCGCCGCGGCGGGAGCTGCGGCGGACGCGACCTTCGAGCAGATCGTGTCCGTGCGCTTCGCGGGACGCACGGAGAACGAGGTGGCGGCCGACCTCGCCAGGCTGCTGCGCGAGCACGGCCACTCGCAGGTCGACTTCACCGTGGTCGGCAGCGGCCCGAACGGCGCCAACCCGCACCACGAGGCGGGCGACCGCACCATCGAGCACGGCGACATGGTCGTCCTGGACTTCGGCGGCATCATGGACGGCTACGGCTCGGACACCACCCGCACGGTCCACGTCGGGGAACCGACGGACGAGGAGCGCACGGTGTTCGAGACCGTCAAGCGCGCCCAGCAGGCCGCGTTCGAGGCGGTCGAGGTGGGCGTCGCCTGCCAGGAGATCGACCGTGCGGCGCGCGCGGTGATCCGGGATGCCGGATACGGCGAGTACTTCATCCACCGCGTCGGCCACGGCATCGGCATGACCACGCACGAGCCGCCGTACATGGTGGAGGGCGAGGAGCGGCCCATCGAGGCGGGGATGTGCTTCTCCATCGAGCCGGGCATCTACCTGCCTGGGCGGTTCGGGGTGCGCATCGAGGACATCGTCGTGGCCACGGAGACCGGCGCGCGGAGGCTCAACAACACCAGCCGCGAGCTGCACATCGTCCAGTGACAGCAGCCACGCGCATCCTGAGCCCGTCCGACGCCGAGCGGCTGAGGGCGCTGCGCAGGATGAAGCTGATCGCCACCGGCCTGTTCGTGCTGATGGCGGTGATCTTCATCGTGGCGTTCACGCTGCAGAGCAGGTTCGCCTGGCTCGGCTACGTGCGCGCGGCCGCGGAGGGCGGCATGGTCGGCGCGCTCGCCGACTGGTTCGCGGTGACGGCGCTGTTCCGGCACCCGCTCGGGCTGCGCATCCCGCACACGGCGATCATCCCGAACCGCAAGGACGAGATCGGCGCGAGCCTCGGTGAGTTCGTGGAGACCAACTTCCTCTCCGACGAGGTGGTCGCCGGCAAGCTCGGCTCGATCGACATCGCCGGGGCGCTCGGCGCCTGGGTGGCGAAGCCGGAGAACGCGCGCCGGGTGGTCGGCGAGGCGTCGACCGCGGTGCGCGGGCTGGCGACGATGCTCGACGACGAGACCATGCGGGACGCCATCGAGGCTGTCGTCCGCACGCACCTGATCGAGCCGGAGTGGGCGCCGCCGATCGGCAGGCTGGGCGCGCGCATCCTGGACTCCGGTGGTCATCACGAAGCCGTCGATCTGGTGATCGACCGGCTGGACGACTGGATCGCCGCCAACCCGGATGCGTTCGGCGCGGTGGTCTCTGCCCGCCTGCCGTCCTGGCTGCCGTCGTTCGTCGACCGGCTGGTGGACGACCGCGTGTACACGGAGGTGCGTCGGTTCATCGCGGAGGTGCGCTCGGACCAGCAGCACAAGCTCCGCGCCGCCATCGATGGCTACCTCGCCGAGCTGGTCGACCGCCTGCAGCACGACCCGGCGACCATCGCCAAGCTCGAGGCCGCCAAGCAGCACGCCTTCGATGACCCCCGGGTGCGCGAGCTGGCCGGCTCGGCCTGGCAGGCGGCCAAGGCGGCGGCCGTGGATGCGCTGGCCGACCCGGAGAGCGAACTGCGGCTGCGTGCCCAGGCGGCCTTGGCCGATGCAGGAGCCCGCCTCGCCGCCGACCGGGAGCTCGGCGCGAAGGTCAACACCTGGCTCACCGACGCGGCCGTGCACCTGGTGGCGACGTACCGGCACGACATCGCGAGCGTCATCACCGACACGGTCACCGCGTGGGACCCGAGCGAGACCACTGAGAAGATCGAGCTACAGGTGGGCAAGGACCTGCAGTTCATCCGCATCAACGGCACGGTGGTCGGCTCGCTCGCCGGGCTCGCCATCTTCACCGTCGCGACGGCCCTGCTCCCCTCCTAGCCGCGGCGAGATGCCACCATCTGTCGCGAAACGCCCGGGATGCGGCGCAGTTACTGGAGTCTCGTCACGCGCTAGCGCGCGAGCGCGCGGCGGCGGCGGCGGACAAGCGGCAGCGCGAGCAGGCGCCAGCCGACGAGGAACACCCCGAGCACGATGGTCGCCACCACGATGAAGCTCGGCTCGATGCCCTGCCCGACCGAGGTGCGGATGAGCATCCCGAGCGCGACGGTCATCAGCCAGACCGGGATGCCCGGCCAGAGGATCGCGAGCGGACGCCGCCAGGCGATGGTCACCAGCCAGCCGCCGAGCAGCCCGACGAGGAACGGCCAGTATGTGTCGACGATCCCGGTGAAGCTCGCCGCCTCCGCGTGACTGCGGCGACCGATGAGCACGAAGACCAGCACGAGCGCGGCGTCGACGACGAACGCCAGCAGCGGAGTCTTCCAGGATTTCACGGGGTTGATGCTACGCGCGGACACCCGTGCATTGCCTGGATGCTGGCCCGCCGTCACTAGACTGTCGTCACCCTGACGCCGAGCCCTGGAGTCCCCCGTGCCCAACTTCGACTTCCTCGCCCAGCCGTCCCTCCCCCGGCCGCACGTGACCGCGGACGACGCGGTCGCCATCGCGGCGGAGCACTTCGGTGTGCAGGGGTCGGCGACCGAGCTCGGCAGCCAGCAGGACCGCAACTTCCTCATCGACTCCGGCACCGCCCGCTACGTGCTGAAGCTCGCCAATCCGGTGTTCTCGGCCGATGAACTGCACGCCCAGAACGCGGCGATGGCGACGCTCGCCGGGTCGGGGCTGCGCATCCCGGAGGTGGTGCCCGCACGGGACGGCGGCGACCTGGTGGCGGTGGAGCTGCACGGCGAGACGCTGCTCGTCCGGATGCTCGGCTACCTCGACGGCGAACCGCTCACCGGCGTGGCCGAACCGTCCAGGGAACAGCTGAGCACTCTCGGCACACTCGCAGGAGCGGTGGCCGCCGGACTGGCGCCGCTCCGGCATCCCGGGCTCGCCCGCACGACGCAATGGGATGCGCGGATCGGCGGCGAGGTGGTCGGCCTCCTCATCGAGCATGTCGCCGACCCGGCGAAGCGCGCCACGGTGCGGGCGGCGACCGACGCGGCGCTCGCCCGGCTGGCACCGCTGCACTCGCGGCTGCGCGTGCAGGCGGTGCACGGGGATGTGACGGACGACAACATCGTGCTGGCGGGCGGCGCGGGCGCCGCCGCGGTCGCAGGCGCCGGCGTGATCGACTTCGGCGACGTCGCGGACGGCTGGCTGGTCGGCGAACTGGCCGCCACCGTCACGAGCGCGCTGCACCACGTCCCCGCCGACCCGCTCGCCGTGCTGGATGTCGCAGAGGCGTTCGCGGCGGAGTCCCCGCTCGACGACGCCGACCTGGCCGCGCTCTGGCCGCTCGTGCTGCTGCGCGGGGCCGTCCTCGTGGTCAGCGGGGAGCAGCAGGTCGCGCTCGACGGCGACAACCGGTACGCCGACGAGAACCGCGCGCACGAGTGGCTGGCGTTCGACCTCGCCCGCCGGATCGACCCGGACGAGTTCGAGGCGGCGCTGCGCTGGCGGCTGGAACGTGCATCCACCGGCGTCGTGGGCGTCGAAGCTCCCCTCGTCTCCCTGTCGACCGACCAGCGTCACCTCGCCGACCTCTCGGTCACCTCGCACGCCCTCGACGCCGGCCGCTGGCTGGACCGAGACGCAGAGACCGACGTGCTCTCCGCCGTCTGCCGCGCGCACGGCCACGCCGTCACCCGCTACGCCGAGCATCGCCTCACCCGGGCGACCGTCGACCGCAACGCGGCGTCGGCGACCCGCGCGCTGGCCGTGACACTGGATGCGCCGGGCGGGGTCGACATCGCCGCCCCGTTCGCCGGAGAACTCGCCCTCGTCGACGGCTCGTGGCGGCTGCGCGGCGACGACGCCGACCTCTGGCTCGACGGGCTGAGCCGTCCGCTCACCACCGCACGGGTGGCGGCGGGCGAGAGCATCGGCGCGGCCGTCACCCTCACGGTGCAGCTGAGCCGCCTGCGCGGACGCCGCCCACCCGCGTTCGTCACCCCGGCCATCCCGCGCCGGCTGTGGGAGGAGATCGCGCCGGACCCGTCCGCCCTGTTCGGCGCCGACCTGGCAGCGCCGGAGAGCGATGAGCAGCTCGCCCTCGCCCGCCGCGACGACACCTTCGCCGCCGTGCAGGAGCACTACTTCGCCGAGCCCCCGCTGATCGAGCGCGGCTGGCGGCACCACCTGATCGACACGCGGGGGCAGAGCTATATCGACATGGTGAACAACGTCACCGCCGTCGGCCACGCGCATCCCCGGCTCGTCGAAGCGGTGCGGGACCAGTGGGCGCTGCTCAACACCAACTCGCGGTTCCACTACGAGGAGCTCGCCCGGTTCACGTCGCGCCTCGCTAAACTCGCGCCCGCACCGCTCGACACCGTGTTCCTGGTGAACAGCGGCAGCGAGGCCGTCGACCTGGCGCTGCGGCTGGCGCAGACGCACACCGGACGGCGGACCATCCTCGCGGTCACCGAGGCGTACCACGGCTGGACGGTCGGGGCGGATGCGGTGTCGTCGTCCATCGGGGACAACCCCCGCGCGCTCGAGACCCGGCCGGACTGGGTGAAGCTGGTCGCGTCGCCGCACACCTTCCGCGGACGCCACCGGGGCGCAGACTCCGCCCCCGCATACCTGGCCGACCTGGACGCGGACCTCGCCGCCCTGGACGCCTCCGGCCAGTCCGTCGCCGGGTTCATCGCGGAGCCGGTGTTCGGCAACGCCGGCGGGGTGATGCTGCCGGACGGCTACCTGCGCGGCGTGTACCAGCGCATCCGGGATCGCGGGGGCGTGTGCATCGCGGACGAGGTGCAGGTCGGCTACGGGAGGCTCGGGCACTACTTCTGGGGTTCGGAGCAGCAGGGCGTCGTGCCGGACATCATCACGGTGGCGAAGGCGATGGGCAACGGGCACCCGCTCGGCGCCGTGATCACCACGAAGGCCATCGCGGACTCGTTTGCCGCGGAGGGCAGCTTCTTCTCGTCGGCGGGCGGCAGCCCGGTCAGCGCGACCGTCGGGCTGACCGTGCTCGACATCATGCGCGACGAGGAGCTGCAACGGAACGCCGCGGAGGTCGGCGACCACCTCGCGGCACGGCTGCGCGCGCTCGGCGACCGGCACGCCCTGGTCGGCGCTGTGCACGGGCTGGGGCTCTACCTCGGCGTCGAACTGGTGCGCGACCGCGAGACGCTCGAACCGGCCACGGAGGAGGCGGCGACGATCTGCGACAGGATGCTGGCGGAGGGATGCGTGGTGCAGCCGACGGGCGACCACAAGAACGTCCTCAAGATCAAGCCGCCGCTCTGCATCACGCGTGGGAGCGCCGACCGGTTCGTGGATGCGCTGGATCTGGTGCTCGCGACGCTCTGAGGCGGGGCGGTAGCGGCGACTGTGGCGGCGGCTGTGGCGGCGTCGGTGTCGGCCGCGGCGGTGTCGGTGGCCGGGCATACGCTCGACGCATGGTCGTCACGCCTGCCGTCTCCTTCAACGCCGCAGAGCCGTTCCGCATCGCCGTGCCGGACGACGACATCGCCGACCTGCGCTCGCGTCTCTCCCGCACCCGCTACCCCGTGCAGACGCCGGCGGCGCCGTGGGCGGCGGGCGTTGACCTGCCGACCCTCCGCACGCTCCTGGACACGTGGCGCGACGACTACGACTGGCGCGCGGCGGAAGCGCGCCTGAACGCCATCCCGCAGTTCACCTCCGTGATCGGCGGTGACGTCGTGCACTTCGCGCACCTGCGCGGGCAGAGTCGATCCGGGGCGGAAGACCCCATCCCGATCGTGCTGAGCCACGGCTGGCCGTACTCGTTCATCGAGATGCTGCCGCTCGCCGAGCTGCTGAGCCGCGACGACGGTTCGGGGCCGGCCTTCGACGTGGTCGTGCCGTCGCTGCCGGGGTTCGGGTTCTCCGAGCCGCTGGCCGAGCCGTTCGTCTCGACCGTCGTCGCAGAGCGCTGGCACACGCTGATGACCGACGTGCTCGGCTACCAGCGCTACGCCACATACGGAGAAGACGTCGGCACCTGGACCAGCGACCGCCTCGCCGCCCTGCATCCGGAGTCGGTGCTCGGCCTGTTCGCCACGCACGCCGCGTTCCCGCCGAAGGAGCGCGCAGCCGACCTCACCGACGACGAGCAGGCCTTCGTCACCTGGCTGGGCGACAAGTGGGCGAGGGCCAGCGCATACTCGGCCCAGCAGTCGACCAGGCCGGACACCCTCGCGGTCGGCTTGACGGACTCCCCCGCCGGGCTCGCGGCCTGGCTGCTGGAGAAGTTCCGCGAGTGGAGCGGGTCGGACGACCTTCACACCTGGTGGACCACCGACGAGCTGCTCACCACGATCGCGCTCTACTGGTTCACCGGAACGATCGGCACCTCCTTCCGCGCATACTTCGACGACGCGCAGGAGACGCCGATGCCGTGCATCCACGTTCCGGTCGGGGTGTCCATCCAGTACGGGGAGCGCGGCTTCCCGCGCAGCTACGCCGAGCGCACGTACACCGACATCCGGTTCTGGAACGACCTGCCCACCGGCGGGCATTTCACGGCGAAGCAGACCCCCGAGCTGCTGGCCGCCGACATGCGCACCTTCTTTCAGATCGTGCGCGCGACGGCGTAGGGCGACCTGCCTCTGGCCGGCTCCCGCTTCCGGTCGGCGTCAGCGCAGCGCCGTCTGGGCCGCGGCTGCGAGCGTCGCCGCGACGGCGGCGAGCGTGGTCGACTGCAGCGACCACTGATGCCAGTACAGCGGAACGTCGAGCGGCGCGGCGTCGTCGAGCACCACGAGGCGCCCGTCGACCAGCTGCTCCGCCGTCTGCAGGTCGGGGAGCATCCCCCAGCCGAGCCCCAGCTCCGCCGCGCGCACGAACTCGGCCGAGGCGGGGACGTAGTGCCGGGGTGGATGCGCGTCCGGCGCCCGGGCTGCCAGGTATCTGTCCTGCAGCGCATCCTTCCTGTCGAACACCAGCATCGGCGCCGCCGCCATCGCGGAAGGCGTCCAGCCGTCCGGCAGCCACCGCGCGACGAACGCCGGGCTCGCCGCCGCCCGGTAGCGCATCGCGCCCAGTCGCGTGACGGTGCAGCCCTGCACCGGCTCGCTGTCGGAACTGATCGCGGCCATCGCCGTGCCGTCGCGCAGCCGGTCGAGGGTGTGCTCCTGGTCGTCCAGCACGATGTCGAACGCGACACCGTGCACCTCGGCCAGCGCCGGCAGCACCCAGGTGGCCAGCGAGTCCGCGTTCACCACCAGCGGGATGCGCGGGGCGACTCCGGCGCCGCCCGAGCCCGCGCCCGTCTCACCCGTGCCCGCCTCGTCGGCGCCGAGCGCATCCACCGCCTCGCTTTCGAGCAGCGCGACCTGCCTGGCCAGCGTGAGCAGGATGCGCCCGGCGGCGGTCGGCTCGATCGGCTTGCTGCGCCGCACGAGCACGCGGCCGGTCTGCGATTCGAGGGCGCGCATCCTCTGGCTGACGGCGGACGGGGTGATGTGCAGCGCGGCGGCGGCGCGGTCAAAGGTGCCGTGGTCGATGACCGCGGCCAGCGTGCGGAGCTGATCGGTGCTGGCATCCATCATCAGCCATGCTAATGGTTCGTAAGAATCATTAGCTTCCCTGAAGCTGCTGCGATACCTAGTCTCTAACCTGTGACCCCCGCCTCCTCCCTCGCCATCTTCGTCACCGGCCTCGGCGCGGGCGCCTCGCTCATCATCGCGATCGGCGCACAGAACGCGTACGTGCTGCGCCAGGGACTGCGGCGTGAGCACGTACTGCCGATCGTGCTGATCTGCATCGCCAGCGACGCCATCCTGATCGCCGCCGGCGTCGCCGGGATCGGCGCGATCATCCGCTCGGCACCCGTCGCGCTCGAGATCATCCGCTGGGCAGGCTTCGCCTTCCTGCTGCTCTACGCCGTCTTCGCCGCCCGCCGCGCCCTCCGCCCGGAGCGCCTCGACCCGAACGGCGCCGCCGCAACCACCTCCACCACCCTGCTCGCGGCGGTCGGCACCTGCCTCGCCCTCACCTGGCTGAACCCGCACGTCTACCTCGACACGGTCCTGCTCCTCGGCTCGCTCAGCGCCTCCCACGGCGACCCGGGCCGCTGGGTGTTCGGCGCGGGCGCCGTCACCGCCAGCATCCTCTGGTTCGGGATGCTCGGCTTCGGAGCCCGCTACCTCGCGCCGGTCTTCGCGCGGCCTCTGGCGTGGCGCATCCTGGACGGCGGGATCGCGGTGCTGATGGTGGTGCTGGCGGTGCTGCTGGTGGTGTGAGCGGCGGGGAGAAGGCGCGCGACACGGTGCCGGAAAAGCAGAAGGGCCGCACTTCGATGAAGTGCGGCCCTCGCTGTTCCGGTGGAGCTAAGGAGATTCGAACTCCTGACCTCTTCGATGCGAACGAAGCGCGCTACCAACTGCGCCATAGCCCCGTGAACTGCTCTGAAACGATAGCACCCCGCGGGGGTCGAAATCGAATCGGGCTAGCTCGCGGCGCGTCGCCTGCGGAGGACGGCGTCGAGGTCGATCGCGTTGGTGTCGAGGTCGTCGAGGAGGCCCATGCTGGCGTAGCGGCTCGGCTCCTGCACGGGCGCGATGGTGACAGGCGCAGCAGCCACGGCAGGCGCAGCAGCGGGTGCGACAGCCACCGGGCGCAGCGGCGTCGGCGCAGGCACGCGCTCCCCCGCCTTGCGCTCCACTTCGGCCCGCGCAGCGGACCGGCGGAGTTCGGTGGCCGCGTCGATGGATGCCATCGCGGTGGCCGCGATGGTGCCGCGGGACAGGTGCAGCGGCTTCGGCAGCGGGCGCGGCGTCCAGCTCTCCTGGCGGGGAGTCCTGACCTCTTGCACGTCGTGCTGGGCGTCGTCGTAGAGCGCGGGCGCGATCGGGGCGGCCAGAGGGACCGCGGCCGAGGCGGTCGCCGCGTTCTCTGCACCGGCGAGGCGGACGAGCATCCCGATGGCCAGGAAGCCGACGACGGCGGACACCGCAAGGGTGAGCCAGGCGCCGGTGGAGACCAGCGTGGCCGTCCCGACGATGCCGCCGATCACGGAGGCGACGAGCACCAGCGTGCTCAGCCCGCGGGAACGGCGCAGACGGCGGCGGCGCTGCGGAGACAGTTTGGGCACGGCGGTGGCCGCTGCGAGCACGCGGGCGCGCTGCGCGGCGGCGGCGCGGGCCGCACGTTCGAGGGCGATGGCCTGCGAGGCTGCGGCCTCCGCCTCTTCGGCGATGCGGCGCTCCTCCTCGGCGATGGCCTGCTCGCGGCGGGCGTGCGCAGCGGCGGCGGCACGCGCCTCGGCGAGCTTCTTCTGCTCCGCACGCTTCAGGATGCGCTGCTGTTCGGCGACGGTGCGGGCCGTCGCCTCCATGCGCACCTGCTCCGGCACCTCGCTCGTCTCGGCGAGGATGCGCAGCGTCTGCTGCAGCCTCACCGCGTTGCGTTCCGTCGCCAGGTACTCTCGCCTGCGCAGCCACACCGGGATGAGATAGGCCAGCCACAGCGCAGCGGCGATGGCTACGACCACCCCACCGCCCATCACGTCCCCAGTCATGCCTCTACGGTAGGGGGCAGCGCGTCCGGCGCCCCGGCAGCGCGCCGGGTGTGTTCGCGATGGAGAGTTCTTTCAGGCCCGATGCAGCGTTCGGTCAGCGCTGCAGCGTTCGGTCAGCGATGCAGCGTTCGGTCAGCGCTGGCGGGCGATCGGCAGCGGGATCGCCGCGGCCGCTCTGTCCTCGGCGGGAATGCTCGCCGCATCCAGTGGGGCGTTGCCGTCGAGCCAGCGGCGCAGCACGCCCTGGGTCAGTTCCTCGGTCACCAGCCCGAAGCAGAAGTGGTCGCGCCAGTCGCCGTTGATGTGGATGTACCGACGGCGCAGCCCCTCGTAGCGGAAGCCGAGCTTCTCGACCACGCGCAGGCTCGGGCCGTTCTCCGGGCGGATGCAGATCTCCATCCTGTGCAGGCCCAGCTGGTAGAAGCAGTAGTCCGTGGCGAGCGCGACCGCCGTCGGCGTGATGTTGCGACCGGCGAACTCCTCGGACACCCAGTAGCCGATCGTCGCACTCGACAGCGAACCGTAGGTGATCGACGACACGTTGAGCTGACCGGCGAGCTGCCCGTCGTACTCGACGATGAACGGCAGCCCGTGCCCTGCGCGCGCGTTCGCGAGCAACGACCGGATGCTCGACCGCGTGTCGAACGACATCGGCGCATACGGGCTGGTCGCCTCCCACTGGCGCAGCCAGCTGCGGTTGTCGAGCAGGGAACGCTCCAGACCGCGGGCGTCGCGGAGCCGGATGGGCCGGAGGCCGACCTTGCCCTCGCTGAGTGACGGTACGACGATCGCCACGGACCTCTCCTTCTCGGTGTGGCTAGCGGGCCGCGTCGGCGACGGACTCCGCCGGCTCTGCGGACTCCAGCGGCTCAGCGGGCTCGGCGGGCATCTCGGGCAGGACCTCGTCCGGCTCGTCGTCGAGGCCTGCCGCGAACTCGCGGAGCCACGGGCGCAGGTCCGGTCCGAGGTCTTCGCGGTCGGACGCGAGCTGCACGATCGCCTTGATGTAGTCGAGACGGTCGCCGGTGTCGTAGCGGCGGCCGCGGAAGACGACGCCGTAGACGCCGCCCGTCCAGTCCGGCGCCTGCGCCATCGACTGCAGCGCATCCGTCAGCTGGATTTCGCCACCCTTGCCCGGCTCCGTCTTCTCCAGCACGTCGAAGACCTCCGGGCGCAGCACGTAGCGTCCGATGATCGCGTAGTTCGACGGCGCGTGCTCGCGGTCCGGCTTCTCGACGAGGCCGGTGATCCGCACCACGTCGTCGTCCTCTGTCTCCTCCACGGCGGCGGCGCCGTACAGGTGGATCTGGCTGGGGTCGACCTCGAGCAGTGCGACGACGGTGGTGTTCCGCTCCTGCTGCACCTCGAGCATCCTGGACAGCAGTTCGTCGCGCGAGTCGATGATGTCATCGCCGAGGAGCACGGCGAACGGTTCTCGGCCCACGTGCATCTTCGCGCGCAGCACGGCGTGGCCGAGGCCCTTCGGGTCGCCCTGACGGACGTAGTGCATGTCGGCGAGCGCCGTGGAGTAGTTGACCTTCTCGAGGCGGTCGGTGTCGCCCTTCCTGGTGAGCGTCTCCTCCAGCTCCGCGTTGCGGTCGAAGTGGTTCTCGAGCGCGTTCTTGTTGCGCCCGGTGATCATCAGGACATCGTGGAGCCCCGCATCCACCGCCTCCTCGACCACGTACTGGATGGCGGGCTTGTCGACGACGGGGAGCATCTCCTTCGGCATGGCCTTGGTGGCCGGAAGGAAGCGGGTGCCGAGGCCCGCAGCTGGAATGACTGCTTTAGTGACGTGCGTTGCCATCTGCTCAGGGTATCGGCAATTCGCGGCACCCCCGGATGCAATCTCTTAGGATTGCCCTTATGGATTCGGATACTGCCGCCCATCGCAAGCGCGCACTGCGCGCCGAACTGCGTGAACGACGACAGAACCTCACCAGCACCGAGCGTGCTGCAGCGACCGCGGGGATCACCCGCAACCTCACCGACCTCGCGACCGACCTCTCCGCACGCTCCGTCGCCTGCTACCTCTCCACGCCGATCGAGCCGGACACCCGCCCGTTCCTCAACTGGATGCACGCCCAGGGCATCCGGGTGCTGCTCCCCATCTCGCGGGAGGACGGTCTGCTCGACTGGACGACCGGCGACGGCGAGACGGAGACGGAAGGCCTGTTCGGGATGCCGGAGGCCGTCGGAGAGCTGCTCGGCCCGATCGCCATCAACGACGTGGACCTGATCGTGATCCCCGCCGCCGCCGTCGACGCATCCGGGATGCGGATGGGCTGGGGCAGGGGCTATTTCGACAAGACCCTCGGCAGCATGGAAAAATGTCCCCCGGTGTACGCTGTGCTGTTCGACGCCGAGCTGGTCGACGAGGTGCCCCGCGAACGACACGACCAACCGGTCGACGGCGCGGTCACCCCGACCAGGATCGTCCAGTTCTCGTGACAGCAGCACCGGGCGAACCCGCCCGACACCCCGACCATCCCGGAGCCTGACACAATGCCCACCTATTCGTACTCGTGCCGCGACTGCGGGACCGCCTTCGACATCCAGCAGGCGTTCACCGACGATGCGCTCACCGTCTGCCCCACCTGCGGCGGCAGCCTGCGCAAGGTGTTCGGCGCGGTCGGCGTGACGTTCAACGGGTCCGGGTTCTACCGCACGGACTCGCGCGGGACGAAGAGCTCCAGCACGGGGCCAGGGTCGTCGTCGTCGGGATCTGGTTCGTCGTCGTCCGGCTCCTCTTCTTCCGGTTCGTCCTCGTCCGGCTCGTCCTCTGGTTCGTCCGGCTCCGGTTCGTCGTCCTCCGGCTCGTCCAGCGCTCCGGCCGCGTCTACGTCGTCCAGCTAGTCCCCCTCGATCCCTGCACCACCAGCCTTTCGAAAGGAACCGGCCATGCTCAAAGGATTCAAGGAGTTCATCCTCCGCGGGAACGTGATCGACCTGGCCGTCGCGGTCGTCATCGGCGCTGCGTTCACGGCCGTGGTGAACTCGATCGTCACGAACATCTTCAACCCGATCATCGGGGCGTTCGCGAAGACGAGCGATCTGACCAATGCGCTGGTCCTCACCATCGGCGACGCGCAGATCAAGTTCGGCGCGGTGCTCGGCGCGATCATCCAGTTCCTGATCGTCGCCGTCGTCGTCTACTTCGTCTTCGTCTACCCGATCAACCTCGCGAAGAACCGCGCGCAGAAGCTCCGCAACCAGGGCGTCGTCGAACCGGATGCTCCGATCACCGAGCTCGACCTGCTCACCGAGATCCGCGACCTGCTGCAGACCCAGGCGGCCCCGCCGTCCGCATCGGGCAAGCACGCCGAGTAGCGCGCCTCACCAGTGCGGCGGCACGTCCTGCCGCAGCCGCTCGTCGTTGCTGTCCCCCCGGTCGTTCCACGCCCGGTCGGTGTCCTCCGACGCGCGCTGCGGCCCACCGGCCTGCCCGCTCTGCGGCTCGGGATCGGTTCCGGGCACGGCACCCACCTGCACCCGCCGATGCTTCCGCCTGCCCGTCTCGCTCACCCTCCCAGGGTAGCCGCGATCGAGCAGGCTAGAGCGACAGGTGGAACAGGATGGCGTCGTCGAGCTGGTAGCCGACCCAGGCCGGCGTTCTGCCGATGACACGCTGGATGCGCTCGGCCGAGACGGCCCTGATCTGGTCGGCCTGTGCCTTCGACGGGACGGAGAGGCCCATTGCCGTGAGCGCATCCTGATCGTCGATCAGCACCTGCGAATCCGGATGCACGTACCCGACGTTCGAGGTGACGGGAACCACCACGACCGCGCCCTTGTGCGCCCGCGTCACCGCGGAGTTGACTCCCGAGTTGCTCACGATGATGCACGGCCTCGTCTTCGCCGCCTCCCCTGCGCGCGCCGGATCGAGTTCGACGAGCAGCACGTCGCCTCGACGCACTAGCGCAGGCCGTCGGAGGTCGTCGCGTCCCAGAGCTTCTTGTCGTCCGAGCCGTCCCACTCCTCGAACATCCGCAGGTACCCGTCTTCTGCCTGCAGCTCGCGGAACACGCGCACCATGTCGTGGATCACCGCCGAGCGGTTGCCGCCCCTGTCGTGCGCGACCGCGTCGATGACGGCGAGGTCGGCGTCGGAGACGCTGATGCTGAGCTTTGCGGTCATACCGTGATGCTACCACGGTGCGACCACGCCGGAACCTAGCCCTGCTGCACCGGGATCGAGATCGGGGCCGTCTGCGTGTCCGGCTCGGTGATGCCGATCAGCCGGGCGATCCGGGAAGCAACCGCGTCCGGGTCGGCGAACAGTTCGAAGCTGTGCACGCGGAGGTAGTGCCAGCCGAGGCGGCGGAGGACGTCGGGGCGCAGGCGCAGGGATTCGCGGAGGCTGCCCTTGTTGACGTCGTCGTCGGTCTCGACCGCGACCGCGCGTCCGGCGTGGGAGGCGACGAGCGCGAGCTTGCCGCGGTAGCCGAGCTGCACATCCAGCCCCCGCCTGGTGAGGCGTTTGGCGAGGTCGAGCACCATCGGGTCCGCGTCGTGGCTGAGGTACTGGGCGGTCGCCGCCTGGATCTGGTCGGCCTCGCCGAGCACCTGGGCGAGTGCGGCCATGCCGTGGCGCATCCTGGTCTCGTCGATGTCTTCCGGCTTGAAGCAGGAGACGATGTCCATGCCGCGGCGGGCGCGGGTCATGCCGACGGCGAGCAGGCGCTCCCCTCCCGGCTCCGCGAGGGCCCCGAAGTTGGAGAGCAGGCGGCCGTGCGGGGTGCGGCCGTATCCGATGGAGAAGATGACGCGGTCGCGGCTCTGCGCCACCGACTGCTCCAGCGTGACCACCGTGAACGGCTCCGCCCGGTCTTTCAGGATGAAGTCGGCCAGTTCCGTGCGCTTGGCGAACGCCGCGAGCACGGCCTGGTTGACGCGCACGGCGTGCCGTTCGCTCGCCGTGATCACCATCAGGGATTCGCGGGGACGCTCCGTGGCGTGTTCGAGCACCAGCTCGACCACCTTCGACACCTCGGCGTCCGTGCTCTCCACGGCTCCGGTGTCGCTGTCCGGCATCCCCTGGCCGCCGGTGACGTAGTTGAGGGTGAGGCTGCCGTGGCCGAGGTATGTGCCCGCCCAGGGCAGCGAGTCGATCATCCCGCCGTAGAAGCGGCGGTTGACGAGGTCGGCGAGGTCTTCCCCGCCCGCGCGGTAGCTGCGGGTGAGCGTGTAGACCGGGAGCAGTTCGGACAGCTGGGCCAGCGCCGAGCCCGCGTGCGCGGCATCCACGTCCACCTGGTCGACCGTCGTGCCGTATTCGTGCGCACCGATGTCGAACGGAGACGGCGTCTGCGTCACCGGGTCGCCGAACGCCACGATCTGGCGGGCACGGCGGATGACCGGCACGTTCTCCGACAGCATGGATGCGCCGGCGTCGACGAGCAGGACGGCGTCGAACGCGACATCCTGGCTGATCGAGGTCACCTCGTACGGCGACACCAGCCACACCGGCGCGAGCGGGCGTGCCAGGTGCGGGGCGACCTCGTTGAGGGTCGCCGCCGTGGTCTTGTCGCTCTTCAGCAGCTTCTTGAGCGCCGCAGCTTCCTCCGGCCAGTCGACGATGCCGATCTTCCAGGTCTCTGCGAGCATCCACGCGAGCTGCTGCCCGGTGGCGGAGGCGTGCGCCTCGTCGACCAGGCGGAAGTCGGCTTCGAGGCGGTCGAGCACACCGGTGTTGCCGTTGAGCAGGGCGCGGTCGGAGGCGAGCAGCGTCTCCAGCACCGACTGCCACCAGGCCAGTTCGAGCTCAGCGGACACCTGGGTCTCCGGGACGTGCCGCAGCGACAGGTCGGAGAGCAGCGGGTCGAGCTTCCGCTCGCGCAACTCGGTGAGGAGCGCCGTACGCTCCTGCAGGTTGGCCAGCACCTCCGACTCCGCGGCGAGCCCGGCGATCTGCCTGGTCAGCTCGTCGACGGGGAGCACGGACAGCGAGAACGGCGTCCCCGTGCGGCGCAGCGGGATGTCGAGCCGTGCGAGGTCTTCCGCGACGCGCTGGTACGCGACCTGCACGTCGGCGATGCCCACCGGCACTTCCGGCACCACGCCGGCGGCGGCGAACCGCTGCCACAGGATGCGCTGCTGCTGGATGCGCCGCAGGCTCTCGTTGAGGTCGGTGACGTGCACGCCGGGGCGCACGTATTCGAGCGCCAGCTTGCGCAGGCGGCGGCGGTTGGCGCCGGACATGGTCGGCGACTCGCGGCGCGTCGCCGTCGCGGCGATGAGTTCGGCGATCGAGCGGTCGTAGACGGCCGGCTGGAACTTGTCGAGCGTCTCGCGCACATCCATCAGGAGGCGCAGGTAGACGCCCAGCTCCGCGATGGACTCGAACGGCCGCATCCTGGTCTGGCCGATCAGCGACTTCGCGCGTTCGAGCAGGCGGGGGAGTTCGGAGCGGTTGAGCTTCTTCGCCAGCTCGTGCGCCGCGTTGCCCTCGGCCGTCGTGCCGAAGGAGGCGCCGTACCAGGGCGAGTCGTTCGGGCCGTACCGGAACTCGCCGAGCCTGGCCGCGCGGATGAGCGCGTCGGCGGCGGCCGGCCTGTCGTTCGCCAGCAACTCGATGGATGCGCGGTCCAGCCGCGCCGTCGTGGACGGCGGGGTGGGCAGCAGCGAGAGGCGGGACAGCTCGCCGAGCGCATCCAGCACGGACACCTTGAGCACGGGATCGCGGCGGGTGAGCGCCGAGCGGTAGTCGAGCAGCACCTTGCGGAGGCGCACGAGCGCCTCGTCCACGTCGGTGACCTTCGGCTGGGTGGCCTTCTCGTTGCGGCCGATCGACTGGATCACGTCGCGGCGCAGCGTGCGCGGCGTCACGGCGAGGCCGGGCAGCCCCACCTGGGTGAGCCGGTGGGTGATGTCTTCGATGCTCGACCGGCGTGGGGTCACGACGAGCACGCGCTTGTGCTGGGCGACGAGCGCTCCGACGGCGTTGACGATGGTCTGCGTTCCGCCGGTTCCCGGCAGTGTCTTGACGACGATGGAGTTGCCCGCCGCGATCTGGGCGACGACGTTCTCCTGCTCCTCGTCCGCATCCAGCAGCAGCGTGTCCGTGGCGGGAGGACGCTCGTCCTGACGGACGGGCTGCACGGGGTTGAAGGCGCTCTCGACGGTGCGGCGGGCGGACGGGTTGCCGGCCAGCGCATCCAGGACCACGTTGTCGAGGTCTTCCGCCTCGGCCCGCATGGCGGTCGCCACATCGGCGAACGACGACACGACGAGGCGCGGCTGCACGTTGAACCAGGGCAGGTGCGATGTCAGTCCGCGCAGGCGGTCGATCACCGGCTGCGGCTTGAAAACGCCGTTGGTGAGCGCGAGCGCGACGAACGCGTCGGCGTCGAGGGTGATCTGGAACTGCTCGGCGAGAGCACGCGCAAGCTCGGGGTTGAGGTACGGCTGACCCTTGAGCTTGAGTTCGAAGTCGCGGCCATAGCGGCGGATCGCGAGCGGGCGCAGCAGGATCGGAGCGGTGTACTCCTCCCCGCCGTGGCGCCACTGGGCGAGACCGATCGCCAGGTGCACGGACTCGATGCCGCGCACCGAGCGCAGCTCGATGCCCTTGGCCGTGATCGCGTTGGCGGCGGCGCGCGCGGTGCGCAGAGCGAGTTCGTCGCGGATCAGGCTCGACAGCAGCGTCGACTGACCGGTGATGAACTGCGGAAGGCCGCCGGGATGCGTCGAGCTCAGCTCGATGCGCGTCCGCGGGCTGTCCTCGAAGTGCAGCAGAGGGGATGCGCCGCCGAGGGCCGCGATCTCCTCACGCCACCTGTGCCACACGGGCTCGGCGATGTTGCCGGCCACGAGAGCAGGGTCACCGAGGCTGATCGCGTGCGGTGACGTGGTGTTCTGCGGGTTGAGGGCGTCATCGTCCGGAATGTCCGACATCATGTCGTCATCCTCGTTCTTCCTGTCCAGTCGCCACACACGGCCACCCTACGGGCTGATTCCAGTATTCCCCTTGCAATCCGGGCGAGTTTCGCGCTAAAGGGCACTGTCCAGGCTACCGCTCGCTGCGACGCACCCTCTCCCCGAGCAACGCGAGGCCGAGCACACCGCAGGCGATGTACACGAGCGCCTGGCCGTTCAGGATGGCGACGACGTCGAAATACTCGGCGAGGAAACCGGCCACCAGCAGCCCGGCGCCCTGAGCGGCGCCGCCGAAGGTGGTGACCGACGCGAACACGCGGCCGAGCGCCTCCGGTGGCGTGACGCGCTGCACGATCGTGATCAGCCCGGTGGTGGTGGCGACGGCCGGAATGCCCACGGCGATGAACAGGCCGACGTACACGCCGACCGCGGTGGTCACCGGATACAGATTCCAGGTGAGCAGCGAGATCACCCCGAAGACGAGGTAGCCGGCGCCGACCAGGGTGCGCGGGGCGAACCGGCGCAGCAGTACCCCGCTGAGCAGCCCGCCGATCACGCCGCCGATGGCCTGCACGCCGCGCAGCAGGCCGACCTCGGTGCCGTTCGCTCCGAGCCGGTCGGTGACGTACACGATGAAGAGGACCAGGAAGATGCCCTGCGCGAACTGGCCGAGCGTGGTGATCGCCGTCACAGCGCCGAGCGGACGCACCCTGCGGATGGTGGAGAGGCCGTCGAGCCACTGCCGCAGGAAGTGCACGCGCGGCAGCGGAGGGTGGTCGGCGTCCGGCGCGCCGCCCGGTGCCGCGTCCGGCGCAGTGGATGCGCGGGGCCGGCTGAGCGCGACCAGTCCGGCGCTCACGAGGTAGCTCGCCGCATCCACCACCACCACGCCGGGCAGCCCGACCAGCACGAACGCCAGGCCGCCGAGCGGGGAGCCGATCAGCCTGGCCAGGTTGTCGCTCACCGCCATCAGTGCGTTGCCCTGGCCGAGCTGGTCGTCGTCGACGAGACGGGGCACCAGCGCCTGCTTGGCCGGGTTGACGATCGCACCGAGGCACGCCTCGAGCGCTGCGACGACGTAGACGATCCACATCCGGTCGGCCGACGCCGCCAGCAGCGGGAGCAGCAGAGCGCCCTGCAGCAGGTTGGCGACGATCATCGTCCTGCGGTGGTCCCAGCGGTCGACGAGCACGCCGAGGAAGCTGCCGAGCACGAGCATCGGCACCAGCTCGGCCAGGAAGACGGTGGATGCGCCGAGCGCGCTGCCCGTGACGGCGAACGCGAACAGCGGCAGCGCGATCATCAGCAGCCAGTCGCCGGTGTCCGAGATGAAGCTGCTGGCCCAGACCAGGGCGAAGTCGCGCCGGAGCAGCGGCGAGCGCTTCCGCTCCCCCGCCTGCGGCGACCGGGTCTCCGTCACGATGTCCTCGCATCCGGGTGGCGGTAGGCGTTCAGGTGGAGGGCGACGACGTCGCTGCCCTCCGGTGCGTCGTCGCGGGTGAGGCCGATGTACGGGCGGATGAGCGCATCCAGTCGTTCGCCGAGGTCGCGGAGCTCCTGCGGCGTCATCCGCAGGGCGTAGCCGGAGAGCGTCATTGCGTCCTTCCACTCCTCCGGCTGCGCGTCGCGGCCGGCGACGGCGCGGCGGGTGAGCGCCGCCTCGTCGTCGATCTGCTTCTCGACCAGGGCGCGTTCGACGGTGTCGGAGCCGAGGGCGGTGGCCGGGTCGTCGCTGCTGCCGAACTGCAGCCCCGTGGCGGTGGAGCGCCAGGGCCGCTCGCGTCCATCCACCGGGTCGACGGACTCGACCAGGCCGTAGCGCGCGAGCGAGCGCAGGTGGTAGCTGCAGTTGGAGGCGGTGGAGCCGACGACCTCCGCGCACTGGCTGGCCGTCTGGGTGCCGAACGCCATCAGGTGGTTGAGCAGGGCGAGCCGCAGTGGATGCGCGAGGGCACGGAGCGCGCGGGCGTCGGTGACCTGCCGCCGATCCTCGGGTCTACTCGATGTGAAAGACATGTTTCACATTGTCGGCTGTCCGTTCTTTCACGTCAAGCGGGGAATGGTTGACCGGGTCACGCGTTGTTGTAGAACGTTAACGAACGCAACAGAGCGGGAGAGCGATGTCGAGCACCACCACGGCCAATATCGGATTCCGGTCCGAGCGAGGGCCCATCCTGATCGCGCTGATGCTGACCACCGGACTGGTTGCCATCGACTCGACCATCCTGGCCACGGCCGTCCCGTCGATCGTCGCCGACCTGGGCGGATTCTCGCAGTTCCCCTGGCTGTTCTCGGTGTACCTGCTCGCGCAGGCCGTCTCCGTCCCCCTCTACGCCAAGCTGTCCGACACCATCGGCCGCAAGCCGATCGTCCTGATCGGCATCGGGCTCTTCCTCGTCGGCTCCGTGCTGTGCGGGTTCGCCTGGAGCATGCCGGCCCTCATCGCGTTCCGCGCCGTGCAGGGCCTCGGCGCCGGAGCCATCCAGCCGATGGCCGTCACCATCGCCGGAGACATCTACACCGTCGCGGAGCGCGCGAAGGCGCAGGGCTATCTCGCGAGCGTCTGGGCGATCTCCTCGGTGGTCGGGCCGACGCTCGGCGGCCTGTTCTCCGAGTTCACCTCGTGGAGGTGGATCTTCTTCGTCAACGTGCCCCTGTGCATCCTGGCCGGGTGGATGCTGATGCGCACCTTCCACGAGAAGATCGAACGCCGCAGGCACCGGATCGACTACGCGGGCTCGATCCTGCTCACTTCCGGCATGACACTGCTCATCCTGGCGGTGCTCGAAGGCGGGACGGGCTGGGCCTGGAACTCGGTGTGGAGCATCGGCTCGTTCGTCCTGGGCGGCCTCATCCTGGTGGCGTTCGTGCTGGTCGAGCGGCGCGCGGCGGAACCCGTGCTCCCGCTCTGGGTGTTCTCGCGGCGGCTGCTCGTGACGACCACGCTGGTGTCACTCGGCGTCGGCGCGATCCTGATCGGGCTCACCTCCTACGTGCCGACCTACCTCGAAGGGACGGTGCACGTCACGCCCCTGATCTCCGGCCTGGCGGTCGCGGCGCTCACCATCGGCTGGCCGATCGCCGCCTCCCAGTCCGGACGCTTCTACCTGCGCATCGGCTTCCGCAACACGGCACTGCTCGGCTCGGCCATCGCGCTCGTCGGAGCGATCACGCTCGCGGCGACCAGCGTGCACCCGAGCGTCGTGTTCGTCGCGATCAGCTGCTTCATCGTCGGCCTCGGGATGGGCCTCATCGCCACCCCGACCCTGATCGCCGCCCAGTCGAGCGTCGACTGGAACGAGCGCGGAGTGGTGACGGGCACCAACATGTTCGCCCGCTCGATCGGCAGCGCGGTCGGCGTCGCGGTCTTCGGCGCGATCGCCAACTCGATCATCGCCGGCTCGGCCGGCGGCGAGCACGACCCGGCGACCGTGCAGTCGGCGGCGACCGCGGTGTTCGTGTCCGTCGCGGTGGTCTCTGCGCTGACCATCGCCGCCGGGGCGTCGATGCCGCGCTCGCGGGTGGAAGACGTGGCGTTCACGCCGGCGAGCTGAGGCTGAGAACTCCGCACGCTTCCCGGCCCGGGAGAGCTACTCGCAGCCCACGCCGTCTCCATCGCGGTCGAGGTCGTAGATGTCGCTGCCGACGACCTGCACAGGACCCTGCACATATGCGGGCCCATTGCCACCGCCGCCCGCGCAGTCGACATCGCTCGCGATCGGGACGCACGCCCCCGTGTAGTTCGGGTCGCATCCACCGGCGTCCGGTGCCGCAGCGGGAGGCGCGACCGGGGCGGGCGGCGGCGGCGGTGGCGCAGGCTGGCGGCTGCCGACGCTCGTCACCTGGTCGACCGGGGCCGTGGTGACCCTCTCCGACACGAGGGTGCGCTCCGTCTCGACGCCGTCGCGCAGCGTCACCCGGAAGGTTGTGGTCTTCACGCCGTTCTGACCTGCGGTGGTCACGGCGCTCGTTCCGACGTCCGTGCCGGGGTCGTCGACCGTGGTGGCGGCGAACGGGACCGGCTCGTCGACCGTCACCGTCTTGGTCTCGACCACGGGAGTCGGCGTGGGAGACGGCGTCGCGCTCGGCGTCGAGTCGGCGTCGGCCACGAACCCGACCGGGGCGGACGCCGGGGCGTGCGGCGCCACCGCGTTGGCGATCGCCGTCGTGCCGACCACCAGGGCGAACACCGAGCCGGCGACGATCCAGGTCGTCCGCGCGCGCACCCACCCGTTTTTCTGAGTCTTTGTCAGGTTTGTTCCCACGCAGCGAGTATGCGCCAGGGTATTCGGGCCGACAACAGCCCAGAACGGGGGTGAGGCTACGGCTTGCGCGCCAGCATCACGAACTCGTTGTACGGGAACGCCTTGCCCGCCGCCCGCGGGAAAGGGAACGAGTACTGCCGGATCGGCGTCAGCCCGAGCTTCACGCTCAGTTCGCGCAGGCCGTCGAAGTCGACGAACGTCACGTGCGTCGCGTCGCTGCGGTATCCGCGCTCCTGCGGCGTGATGAACGCCACCTGCCCGCCCGAGCGCACATACGGCAGGTAGCTCTGGATGAGCTCCACAGCGAAGTCAGGATCCAGGTGCTCGACCACGTGGGCGACCAGGGCGGCGTCGAAGCTGCCGGGCACCGCATACGGAGAGGACGGGAACTCGTCGCTCGTGAACGCCGTGAGGCCGCGGGCGCGTGCGGTCGCGATCGACTCGGGGTTGTGGTCGACGCCGACGCCGTTGTTGCCGAGGTGGGCGAGGTTGCGGCCGAGACCGCAGCCGATGTCGAGGACCCTGCCGAGGTGCATGTGCCGGATGTTGTACCGGTACGGCGCCTGGACGTTGAGCGTCCTCCTCCACCAGGAGTTGTCGAGCCTGCGGAGTCGCTCGGCGTAATCGAGGCCGGCCGTTCCGCTGCCGGAGCCTCCCGGCTCTTCGGCTTTCGCTGCCGTCACAGTCGCTCACCTTCGTCTCGCATCTCTGCAACGCTACGGCACCGGCACAGCCCCTTCAAAGCATTCAGCCAATAACATCGTCACGGAACTGTTCACCGTTGATGGGATTGAGCCGAATGGCAACAGGCAGGGGCGCTTCGGGGCCGAATAAACGCGACCGCCGGGAAGAGGCGAGGGAACACGCCCGCCTCATGCGCGAGGAAGCCGCCAAGAAGGCCAAGCGCCGCAAGATCATCGTGCAGGGTTCGGTGATCGTCGGGATCGTCGCCGTGCTGGCGATCGTCGGCGGGTTCATCTTCGCCGGGGTCAACGCGGCCAACAACGTCGCCAACCCGAAGAACATGCAGAGCGGCGGCATCCTGCTCACCGCGGCGGACAAGGCGGTGACCACGCCCGCCATCGCGAAGGGCGCAGAGCCGACGCCGACCAAGCAGACACTCGACGGCAAGACGGCGCACATCCAGATCTGGCTCGACTACCAGTGCCCGTACTGCAACCAGTTCGAGACCACGAACTCCGACCAGATGAAGCAGTGGATGGCGGACGGCCAGGCGACCCTGGAGATCCACCCGGTCGCGATCCTGGACTCGTCCACGAACAAGAAGTACTCGACCAGGGCAGCGGCAGCCGCATCCTGTGTCGCGAACTACCAGCCGGACAAGTTCTTCGACATCAACAGCGCCCTGTTCGCCAACCAGCCGGATGAGCAGACAGGCTCCGGCTTGACCAACGCGGAGATGCTGAAGCTGTTCAAGGACAAGGGGGTCTCGTCGCAGAAGGTCACCGACTGCGTCAACGACCAGCGGTTCGCCAAGTTCGTCACGAACCGCACCGCCTCCGCGGTCAGCGACCCGCAGCTGCGGGGAGCGAACGGTTTCGGAACGCCGACCGTGTTCGTGAACGGCCAGCGATACTCGGGCGGCTTCACCGACGCCACCACGTTCGCGTCGTTCGTCGGAACGGCCGTCAAGGACGCCGGTGCCAGCGGAAGCGTGACCTTCCCCACCCCGACGCCGAAGAAGTAGCACGCGCAGCAGCGCAGCACGGGAGCGCCCGGTCTTCTGACCGGGCGCTTCTGTCGTTCGCCGGCGCGGTGTAGCGTTCGCTGCACCAGCACGGACACCAGCACGGACGGCGAAGGGAAACACCATGGACCGCATCCCGGACGACGGCATCGACGGCCTCGACGACGACCTGCTCGGCGACGCGGACGCCGGAGACACGGCAGGCTGGGTGGACCCGGCCGACGGCGACGTCGACTACGCGGCGGACGATCCGATCGCCGCCGCCGACTTCGCGGACGACCTGGTCACCACGGACGCGGTCGCCGGGGAGACGGTCTGGCCCGGTGCCGGCGACGGCAACGACGGCCCGACCGGCGGCTCCCCCACCGAGGCCTCCCCGCTCTACGACGAGCACGCGGACCCCGCCGACATCGACGCCGACCCGGACACGGCCACCGACGCCGCCCGCGACCCCGACGCCTGACCCGCCCCCAAACCATCGAGTCCGAAGTTGTTCACGGCCGCGAGCGGCGTGTCGCGTGAATAACTTCGGACTCGATTATTTGGGTCAGCGGGAGGCGCGGAAGGCCTCCAGCTGGGCGAGTGTCGGGTACGAGGACTGGGCGCCGTGGCCGGTGGCCGCGTATGCACCGACGACGGTCGCGAACGCCGCGGAGGCCGCGAGCGTCTCCCCGGCGGCCAGGCGCAGCGCGAGCGCTCCCATGAACGCGTCGCCGCATCCCGTGGTGTCGACCGCGGAGACCGGGACCGCCGGCACCGTGGTGTGGTCGCCGTCGTCGAACACGAGCGCGCCCTCCGAGCCGCGGGTGATGACCGCGCGCCGGATGCCTCGGTCGGCGAGCCGGGATGCGACCTCCGCCGCGTCCACGGATTCCACGTCGACGCCGAGCAGCGTCGACGCCTCGTGCTCGTTGACGAGCAGCACGTCCGTCGCCGCGAGCAGCGCGTCCGGCACCTCCGCGTACGGGGAGAGGTTGAGCAGCACGGTCGCGCCATCGGCCGCCGCGCGCTGGGCGGCGGCGACCACGACGGCCGTGTCGATCTCGAGGCACAGCCCGAGCACGCCACGACCCGTGAACGCGTCACTGTCGCGCACGTCGTCGGCGGTCAGCCGGTCGTTGGCGCCCGGGCTGACCACGATGGTGTTCTCGCCGGCGGCGTTCACCGTGATCATCGCCGTGCCGGTCGCGGTGCCGTCGATCCTGCGCACCCCGTCCACGTCGGCCCCCGCACGGCGCAGCGAGCCGGTCAGTAGCTCGCCGTGGGCGTCGGCGCCGACGGCTCCGAGCATCCGGACGTCGCCGCCGAGCAGCGCGGCCGCCGCGGCCTGGTTCGCGCCCTTGCCTCCCGGCAGGGTCACGAGTTCCGAACCGCGCACGGTCTCCCCCGGTCCGGGGAAGCGCTCGGCGCGCACGACCAGGTCGGCGTTCAGCGACCCGACGATCAGGATGCCGGAGCCGGTCGCGCCTCCGCCGCTCATGCCTCCGCCGCTCATGCCTCTGCCGTGACGGGCTTCGGGATGAGGAACGACACCGCGAGGGCGACGGCCGTGATCGCAGCGCCCACGAGCATCCCGGCGCTGTAGCCGACCGTCGAGGTGCTTCCGGCCGGGCTGAGGACCACCTGCAGCACGGGAAGCAGCGCGAAGCTGAGGCCGGCGCCGAGGTTGAACGCTCCCGCGTTGAGGCCGGGCAGGAAGCCGGGGTTGTCGGCCGGGGAGAGCACGATCCCGAGGCCGTTGAGCATGATGTTCGCGATGCCGGCGTAGCAGATGCCGATCAGCACGGTCGCGACGATCAGCACCGGCATCGAGTGCACGCCGACGAACGCCATGATCAGGGTCGCGACGATGCTGCCGACGAGTCCGACGCGCAGCACGGTGCGGTAGCCGAGCGTCGGCGCGAGGCGTCCGGCGAACGGTCCGACGATCCAGCCGACGATCGCATACGGGGTGAGGAAGGCGAGCGACGCGAGGTCGGCCTGCATCCCGAACCCGGCGTCGCCGTTCTGGGCGATCGAGGTCACGAGTCCGTTGACGACGGCGAACACGCCGGTCATGGTCAGCAGCGTGGTGACCAGCAGTGCCCAGGTGCTGCGCTGGCGCAGGTACTTCGGCGGCACCAGCGGCTCCCGGATGCGCTTCTCCACGAACCAGAACACCACGAACGCGACCAGCGACAGCACGATGCCGCCGATGACGAGCGCCCAGTTGGCCGCGGCGAGCTTGCCCGCCTCGTTGAGCGCCATCAGCAGTGCGCCGATGGAGACGACGAGCGGGATGACGCCCCACCAGTCCATCCGCGTCCCGGCGGACGGCTTCGACTCGACGCCCCAGATCAGGACGAGCGCCACGGCGACCACCGAGACGATCGCGATGACCCAGAACACCGAACGGAAGCCGAGCGTGGTCGCGAGCCAGCCGCCGGCGATGGCATCGATGCCTGCGATGCCGCCGTTGACCGCGGTGAGCAGGCCCATCGCCGCGCCGTACTTCTTCGGGTCGGAGATCTCGGCGCGCAGCATCAGCAGGCAGACGGGGACGACCGGTCCGGAGACGCCCTGGATCGCGCGGCCGACGTACAGCATCGGCAGGTTGACGGCCAGGGCGGCGACGATGCTTCCGAGCATCATCACAACGAGCATCCCGATCAGGATGCGCTTGCGTCCGACGATGTCGCTGAGCCGCGGGAGGAACAGCGAGAACAGGGCGGCGAGCGTGAAGAACATGGTCTGCGAGAGCCCGACGGAGGCGTCGTCGGTCTTCAGCTCGTGCGCGATGGTGACGAGCACCGGGCTCAGCATGCTCGCGTTCAGCTGGAACGCGACGCAGGCGGCGAGCAGCGCGGCGGTGAGCGCGGCGAGGCTCTTGCCGCCGCTGGTCAGGCCGGAGCCGGTGCGGGTGGCGCCGGTGGATGCGGTCAGGCCGCTCATGCGTCGACCTCCCCGATGCGCTCGAGTGCGTCGACGACGAGCGCCCAGAAGCGTTCGTGGTCGAGGTCGGTCGCCGCCCAGGTGGTGCAGTCGTCCGGTGCTGGCGCACGGAAGTCCGCCACGGTCATCCCGAGGGTGAGCGTGCCGGTGAGCTCGATGTCGATCGGCACCTTGACGGTGCGGACGATGCTCGGGTCGATCACGTATGCGACGGCGCACGGGTCGTGGACGGGCGGGGCGTCGAAGCCCTGCGCCTCCTTGTACGTCTGGCCGAAGAACTCGAGCAGCTCGACGACGAACCGCGCCGGCTTCGTGCCGACCGCGCTGATCGCCTCGACGACCTCTGGCGTCGCGAGCGCCTGGTGGGTGAGGTCGAGACCGACCATCACCACCGGCCAGCGTTCGTTGAAGACGATGTGCGCCGCCTCCGGGTCGATCTTGATGTTGAACTCCGCGACCGCGCTCCAGTTGCCGACGTGGTAGCCGCCGCCCATGAGCACGACCTCCTTCACGCGCTCGGCGATGCGCGGCTCCTTACGCACGGCCAGCGCGATGTTGGTGAGGCCGCCGGTCGGCACGAGGGTGACGGTGCCCGGCTCGTTGGCCATGATCGTGTCGATGATCAGGTCGACCGCGTGACGCGCATCCACCTGGGTGGTCGGCTCGGGGAGGACGGGGCCGTCCATGCCGGAGTCTCCGTGGATGTCCGGAGCGTTCTCGATGGTGCGCACGAGCGGGCGGGTCGCTCCGGCGGCGATCGGGACGCCGATCATTCCGGCGATCTCGGCGACGGCGAGCGCGTTGCGCGTGACCTTCGGCAGGGTCTGGTTGCCGACCACGGTGGTGACGGCGAGCAGCTCGATGTCTGGGTTGCCGTGCGCCAGCAGCATCGCGATGGCGTCATCGTGCCCTGGGTCGCAGTCGAGGATGATTTTCTTGCCCGGATTGGCCACGGGGGCTCCACTTCGTCGGGGGATGAGTTAAGCGCTTAATGCTTATCACGTTAAGCGCTTGACGTGAAATCGCCCCCCGATAGCATCGACGTATGCCCCGCCCATCCCGAGCATCCCGCGCATCAGGCGCATCCAGCGCACCCCGCGCATCCCGGGCGACGACCAGGGTGACGGCCGCGCAGGTGGCCGCGCACGCCGGACTCTCGGTGGCGACGGTGTCGCTCGTGCTCAACGGCAAGACGGACGGGCGGGTCTCCCCCGCCAACATCGAGCGGGTGCGCGCCTCGGTCGCCGAACTCGGCTACGTGGTCGACCAGGGGGCGAGCGCGCTCGCCCGCGGACGGTCCGACCTCGTCGTGCTCGTCGCCCCCGACCTGTCGAACCCGTTTTTCGGCTCGGTGATCCAGGGCATCGAGCAGGAGCTCGGCCCGCGCTTCCAGCTCGTGCTGTCCGTGACGGAGAGCGGGGTGCAGCCGTCCGCCTCCGACGTGCGCAGGTTCGCCGGGCTGCGGCCGGCCGGCTACCTGGTGGATGCGCCCTCTGACGCGTTCCTCGACGAGCTCGGGGACGACGCGCCGCTGGTGGTCCTGGATGCGCCGGAGCTGCGCACCGACGTCGCCGCCGTCAACTACGACATGCGCGACGCGATCGACGCGCTCGCCGCGCACCTCGCCTCCCGCGGCCACCGCACGCTCGGCTACCTCGACAGCATCACGGACACCCGCACCTTCCAGCTGCGCCGCGAGCAGCTCACCGCAGCAGCCGAACGCAACGGGATGACCGTGAGCGCCCCGGATGCGGCCCGCAGCATCATCGAGCTCGGCGCGGCGGCGGCGGCCTTCGGCGCGGCGTGGCCGGAGTGGCGCGCCGACGGGGTGACGGCGGTGGTGTGTGCGACGGACACGCACGCGTACGGCGTGCTCGAAGCGGCGCGCGCATCCGGACTGTCGGTGCCGGGCGACGTGGCGGTGACGGGCTTCGACGACCTGCCGTACTCGCGCGTGACGGCGCCGCCGCTGACCACGGTGCGGCTCCCCGGCGAGCCGCTCGGCCGCGCCGCGGCGCGCCGCCTCGTCGCGCAGATCGACGGCGGCGCCGACGCCGGCGGCCACGCCGCCGGCCCGACCGTCGGCCCGCCGCCCGACCTCGTCGCAACTCTCATCGCCCGCGGCTCCACCGCCTGACCCGCGCCCCGGCCCCATTCGGCGAGATGCCAGCAACTGTCGCGAAACGCCCGGGATGCGCGACAGTTACTGGCATCTCGGCGCGGGAGGCGCGCGCGAGATGCCAGCGGGCACTTCAGAGGGCGGTGACGACGGCGCGCGCGCTGCGCTCGAGGAACGCGACCACCTCGTCCGAGGCCAGGTCGGTGCCGAGGGCGCTGCGCACCAGCGCCTCCTCCGCGAACGCGACCCACGACCGCAGCGCGATGCGCAGCAGCTCCGTGTCGGGGACGCCGAGCTCGACGAACACCGCGATCACCCGCTCCGCCTGCTCCGCGCGCGCCTCCTCGACCACCTCGCGCACCTCGGTGTCCCCGCTGGCCACGCCGCGCACCAGCGAGTAGAAGGTGCCGCGGTGGTCGCGGACGAACTGGACGATCCTGCTGAGGGTGTCGTGCAGCCGGTCGAGCGGCGGCAGGTCCTCCTGCGGCTGCGTCGCGCGCAACATGCTGTCGCGCGCCGTGCGAACCACCTCGCGGTGCAGCCCCTGCTTGGTTCCGAAGTAGTGGAACAGCAGCGCCCGCGACACGCCGGCCTGGGCGGACAGGCCTTCGATGGTGAGCGCATCCAGCGGGTTGTCGACCAGGAACGCGACCCCGAGCGCGACCAGCTGGGCCCGGCGTTCATCCGGGGTCAGGCGGGTGCGCCGGTCGATCTCCATGCGACGAGCCTAGCCACCCGCATCCCGCGCTCTATTGACAAGTCGTCAATAGTGAATATGCTCGCTCGTGGGGTTCCGACCTGACCAGCACCGCCGCTGTCAATACCCCAAAACGAGGAGGATCGATGATGTTCCGCTCACTCACCCGCTCCCACACCGGACGTGTCGTGCTCGCTGCCGTCCCCGTGGCCGTGGTGTCGTCGCTGCTGATGGCGGGTGTCGCCAACGGCGCCGTCCCCGTGTCGTTCGCGGTGTCCGGCAGCCAGTTCCAGATCAGCGCATCGCAGCTCGACGGGACCGGTTTCAGCCAGTACGCGGGCGTCGCCCCCGACACGGCGGGCAAAGACCACCAGGTCGCCATCGCCAACATCAAATCGGCGACACTCGCCGACCTCTGCCAGTCGGTCGTCACGGACACGCCGATGGGCAAGGTCGGCCTCCTCATCACGGCGGGCGGCGGCGGATCCCCGGCGAGCGCCTCCGATCTGCAGATCGGGATGACCGACCTCAAGGGCGACTCGACCTTCGGCAACATCCGGATCGGCGTCGACGCCTCCACGGTCAACACGGCCGCGAAAGGCGGGGTGGGCGACTTCGCCCAGGACGCGGACACGGTGAAGATCGCCAATCTGCAGCAGACCGCGTGGAGCACCCAGGCGTCGGTGTTCACGCTGACCGGGATGCACGTGCAGCTGACGGACGGATCCAAGGGATGCTTCTGAACGCGACCGGGGATGCGGGTGCAGGCGGTGGGCGCCGGGCGTGCGCTGGCCGCGCCGGACACGCCTCCACCGCCGACCGCGACTCCACCACCCCCACCCCCACCGCCTGGTCCCGCTTCTCCCACTGGCGCAGGCAGCGTCCGTTCCTCGGCGGCCTGCTGATCGCGCTCGGTGGCGTCGAGCTGTTCTTCTCCGGCCAGCTGGACATCGGCAAGATCCACGTGCAGCTCGGCATCGAGGGGCTGCAGGCGACGATCATCCCGATCGTGCTGGTGCTCCTCGGCGTGCTGATCGTCACGATGCCAGCCCACCGCATCTTCTACGGCGTGATCGCGCTGGTGGTCGCGGTGTATTCGCTGGTCGGGGTGAACCTCGGCGGCTTCTTCATCGGGATGCTGCTGAGCACCGTCGGCGGTGTGCTCGCGGTCGCGTGGATGCCGCGCACGAGCGACGAGGCAGGTGGCGTCCCCGCGGGCGACCCCGCACTCCGCCGCGCCGACGAAGGGGCAGCATCCTGAGCCGCCGCGATCACCCCAGCCGCCGCGGGATGCGGGGAACGCTCGCCGTGTTCCTCGCCGTCGCGCTCGTCGGGTTCGGGTTCGCCCGCGCGCCGATGATCGTGCCGGAGGGCTCGTGGTGCATCCCGTTGCTGATGGACTGCAGCTCACCCACGCCCACCCCGACCCCTACGCCGACGCCGACAGGCGGTTCCGGCATGCCCGGCGTGCCAGGAATCCCCGGAGCCCCGGCCATCCCCGGCACCACGCCCACCCCGACCCCGAAGCCGACCCCGGGCGCCCCAGCGGCCCCCGCGACCCCCGCGCCGCCCGCCGGCCCGGACTCCGCCGCCCCCGTCTTCACCCAGCCGCCCGCGCAGCTCGGCAGCTCCTCCCTCTCGTTCTCCGGTCTGCGCTCGCTCAGCGTCGTGACCGTCCCGCTCGCCGACGGCACCCGCGTCCCGGTGCTGAAGCTCGCCGCCGACGAGATCACCATCGACGGCTTCAGCCTCACCGTCCGCAAGGCGACCGGACCGATCCTGGCGACCACCGCCGACCGGATGCGCCTCCGCGGAAACGTGCAGGTCTACCTCGACTCCGTCACCGCGACCGGGAAAGACGGAAGGTCGCTCACCCTCGGCGCCAGCACGCCTCCCCCGGCCGACGGCCTCCCCCCGCAACTCCTGAAGGTGACCCTCGGACTCGTCGGCGTCACCGCCGACCAGATCACGTTCACCAACCCGCACCAGCACCTGACGGAGTAGGGCGGGCGGCCGGATGCGGGCGCCCGGCGCGGGGCGCCGGTGTCCGAGACGCGGAGTGTCCGAGACGCGTGGTATCCGAGACGCGTGGTGCCCGAGACGCATGGTGTCCCAGACGCCCTACTCTCCGCCGCGTCCCGCCCGCCGCCGCTCGGCGAGCCGCCGCGCCCGGCGCTCGCGCCAGGTCAGCGCCTCGGTCTCCGCCTCCTGCCGCTCCCGCTCCTGCTGCGCGGCCCGGAGGCGCGCGGCGCGTCGGTCCCGCCAGCGCGCGACCTCCGCATCCACGTCCCTGGTCGGCGTGACGACCGGTGGGCCGCCCTGCAGTTGCCGCCGCGCCTCGACGACGCGTTTGTTGAAGTCGCCGAGGATCTCGCGCACGCGTGCCTCCGACCCCGTCGCATCCAGTTTCGCGTCCAGCTGCTCGTTCTCGGTGCGCAGGGTGAGCGCTGGCGGGCCGAGGCCGGTGAGGCGTTCGCGTTCGATCTTGCGCCGGATCCACCAGTCGGGATCGTGCGTGCCGGTGAGGTTCTCGAGCGGCTTGCCCGCACCAGGGAGGTTGTCGAACTCGCCGCGCCGGATGGCCTGCTGGATGGCGTTCTCCACGACGTGCGCACGCTGATCCATCGTCGGCGCTCCGGTGTTGCTCGGCTCCTTCTCCTCCCGCGGCTCCTCCCCCGCCTGCCGCCGCTCCTCGTCGACCAGACGGTCGACGAGGTAGCGTGCGGCCTCGACCCGGGAGTCCCCGTGCTCCTGACCTTTCGCCATGCTTCCAGCGTACGACGGCGCGCGCACGCGGGCGATGGATGCGCGGGACCCGCCCATCACCCCGCGCGCGGCACCGCCACCCAGCGCTCCGCCTCCCCCGTCACCACTCGAAGGAACGTGTAGCGCCCACCATCGACCCGCTCAGCCACCGCCCCGCCAGGCTCCGCGACCACCCCCACATACAGCTCCTCGAACAACCGCACGATCTCCGCGCTCGTGATCTCCACCCCGCTGGCGTCCACCCGCCGCTGCACCACGCCCGCGAACTCCACCTGCACAGCACGCGGCAGCTCGATCCCGTGATCGGCGCTCAGCACATACGCGATCCCGCCCTTGCCGGACTGCGAGTTCACCCGCACCACCGCCTCGTAGTCGCGGCCGACATCCACCGGGTCGATGTGCAGGTATGGCACGTTCCACGGGTGCTCGGACGCATCCCGTACGGTCTCCAGCTCCGCCGCGCGGGCCGCGAAGCCCTTCTTGATCGCATCCTGGTGGGTGCCGGAGAACGCCGTGTACGCATACTCGCCGACGTACGGATGACGGGGATGCACCGGGATGCGCGTGCACTCCTCGACCACGGCCTTCACCGCGTCGATGTCCGAGAAGTCGATGCCCGGGTCGACCCCCTGCGAGTACAGGTTGAGCGCCAGCGTCGCGATGTCCACGTTGCCGGTTCGCTCGCCGTTGCCGAACACGCAGCCTTCGACGCGTTGCGCCCCGGCGAGCATGGCCAGTTCGGCGGCCGCCACGCCCGTTCCCCTGTCGTTGTGCGGGTGGATGGACAGGATGACACCCGAGCGCCGCTCCAGGTTGCGGTCGGCGTGCTCGATCTGGTCGGCGTAGAGGTTGGGCGTCCCGATCTCCATCGTGGCCGGCAGGTTGAGCGTGACGGGACGTTCCGGCGACGCGTCCCAGAACGCGGTGAGGCCGTTGCACAGGTCGAGGACGAAGTCGGACTCGGTGAGGTTGAAGACCTCCGGCGAGAACTGGAACCGGGTGGACGTTCCGCGCAGGGTGTCTGCACCGCGCTGCATCTCCTCCGCCGCGGCCAGCACGGTCCGGGTGAGCTCCTGTCTGCCCCGGCCGATCACGACCTCCCGCCAGAGCGGCGCCGTCGCGATGTACACGTGCACGACGACCTTCCGCAGTCCGCGCACCGACTCGATGGTGCGCCGGATGAGGTCGCTCCGTGCCGCGGTGAAGACCACCACGGTGATGTCGTCCGGCACGGCGTCACCGGTGGCGAGTTCGCGGACGAAACCGTAGTCGGTGGCGCTGGCCGACGGATAGCCGACCTCGATCTCCTTGTAGCCGAGGCGCACGTACAGGTCGAACATGCGGCGCTTCCTGGCCGCATCCATCGGGTCGGCGAGCGCTTGGTTGCCGTCGCGCAGGTCGACCGGAACCCAGAGCGGCGCCTCGGTGAGCCGCGCGTCCGGCCAGCGGCGGTCGGCGAGTTCCGGCAACGTCACGCGGTCGTGCGGCGCGCGGTACTTGCGGTACGGCATCCCGCTGGGGGTCTGCGGGTTCCAGGCTGGGCTGGTCGTGCTGGTCGTGCTGGTCGTGCTGGTCGTTCTGGTGTTCATGTTCTGCTGTCCTTCGAGAAGTGTCCTGCGACCGTCGCGATACCCCCACGACGGCGCTCGGTCTCGGCTAACGCGCGTCGTGGCGACGAAGGAGGAGGAGCAGCGTGAGACGGAACATGATCTGGCCAGCATAGAATTAATCAGGTCATCAGACAAGTGGAGGCAGTCATGGCTGATCGAACGCTCGACCGCGCATCCCTTCCCCTCCGGGTCGCGGACGATCTGACAGCACGACTCGCGGACGGCGAGTGGGCTGTGGATGAGCGCATGCCGTCGGAGAAATCGCTGGCCGAGTCGTACGGCGTCGGCCGCTCGACGGTCCGCGAGGCAATCCGCACGCTCGCGGCGCGCGGCCTGGTGGCGCCGCGGCAGGGTGACGGCGTCTACGTCCTCGCGCTCGTCGCCGAATCCGAGGTGCAGCGCCTCCTCAGCCGCGCCGAGCTGGCAGACGTCTTCGAGGCGAGGGTCGCGCTCGAGGCGGAGGCCGCACGCCTGGCCGCCCTCCGCATCGCACCGGCCACCGTGGATGCGCTGCGCACCGCCGAACGACGTCGCACGGCAGCCCACTCCGCCGGCCCTGACGCGTTCGCCGCGGCCGACGTCGAGCTGCACCGGACGATCGTGGACGCCTCGGGCAACCCGGTCATCGTGGCGCTGTTCGAACAGTTCGCGCCGGTGCTCGACCGGGCCGCCCGCGAGCTCGCGACCTTCGAGACGGGCGACGACAGCCCGATCGGCGCCGACCTCGACGAGCACGCGGCCATCGTGGATGCGGTCTGCCGGGGCGACGCGGACGCCGCCGCGGCGGCGAGCAGACGGCTCGGCGACCACCTGGTGCGCGCGCTGCGCTGACGCCGCGGGGTGCGAGGGCGGCGCGTCGCGCTCAGGGGATCCGGCACACGAGCGCGACGCGTCGCACGCAGGCGAAACCGGGACCACCGGAGCGCAGGCACGCGCCCCCGCGCACCGCGCCAGCGTCAGACCCCGGCGCCGATCGCGTCCAGCTGCTCCAGCGCATCCACCGGCAGCTGCAGTCCAGCGCCCGCAACGTTCTCCCGCAGGTGCGCCACCGACGACGTGCCGGGGATCAGCAGGATGTTCGGCGAGCGCTGCAGCAGCCACGCCAGCGCCACGGACATCGGCGTCGCGTCGAGCCGTGCCGCGACGTCGGCGAGCGCGTCGGACTGCAGCGGCGTGAAGCCGCCGAGCGGGAAGAACGGCACGTATGCGATGCCTTGCCTGGCCGTCTCCTCGATGAGCGCGTCGTCGTCGCGCCGGGCGATGTTGTAGAAGTTCTGCACCTCCACCACCCGCACCATCGTCTGCGCTTCCGCGAGCTGCTCGGAGCTGACCGTGCTGAGTCCGATGTGCCGGATGAGTCCCTGCTGCTGCAGTTCCGCCAGCGCCTCGACCTGCGGTGCGATGCTGCCGGGCTCCGGGGATTCGAGGCCGCCCATCCGCAGGTTGACCACATCCAGCGCATCCAGCCCGAGGGTGCGGAGGTTGTCGTGCACCTGCGTGCGCAGCTCGTCGGGGGTGCGGGCGGGCGGCCAGCCGCCTTGGGCGTCGCGCCGGGCGCCGACCTTCGTGACGATGTGCAGGTCGTCGCGGTACGGCGCGAGCGCCTCCCTGATGATCTCGTTGGTGACGTGCGGTCCGTAGTACTCGGAGGTGTCGATGTGCCGGATGCCGAGCTCGACCGCCTCGCGGAGCACCGCGATCGCCTCTGCACGGTCGGCGGGCGGGCCGAAGACGCCGGGTCCTGCGAGCTGCATCGCGCCGTAGCCGACGCGGGTGAATTCGAGGTCGCCGACGGTGTAGAGGCCGCCGGGGAGGGTCGAAGAGGACATGGTTCCTTTCTGCCGCGGGGCGCGCTGCCGGGCGACAGTCCTACGATGCTCCTCCTGCGCAGGCTGAGGCAGTATCCCCGTCATCCTGGGTCCAGCGGGACCAGGATGCGGTGGCGCGCATCCGTCGTCGGTGCTATATTCACCCACATGGGTGAATATCAAGCAGCAATGCTCGACCGGGTGTTCGGGGCGATCTCCGACCCCACCCGGCGCGCGATCCTGAACAGGCTCGCCTCCGGAGACGAACGCGTCACGGAGGTCGCGAGCAACTTCCCGATCTCCCTCAACTCGGTCTCCAAGCACGTCCGCGTGCTCGAACAGGCCGGACTCGTGACCCGCACCATCCAGGGCCGCAACCACGTCCTCTCCCTCAACGCGGACCCGATGGCCGAAGCCGCCGAGTGGATCGACCACTACCGCGCCTTCTGGACAGACCGCCTGGCCGCGCTCGACCGGTTCGTGACCGGCGCAGGTGGGGCCACCGGGGCAGCTACCGACGCACCCGCCGCATCCCGCCCAGGCGCCCCAGCCGACGACCCGACTCCCACCCCGACCCCCGAGGAGCACTCATGACCGACCAGCTCGTCGTCTCCCGCCTGATCGCCGCAGCCGCGGAACCACTCTTCGACGCCTGGCTCGACCCCGAGGCCCTGGCGGTCTGGATGCGCCCGGGCACCGCCACCCACACCGACGTCACCGCAGACCCCCGCGTCGGCGGCGAGTTCCGCATCGTCATGCACAACCTGGATGCGCCCATCGTCCACCGCGGAACGTACCGGACCATCGACCGCCCCCGCCGCCTCGCCTTCACCTGGCGCTCGCCCGTCACGGAGGACGAGGAGACGCTGGTCACCGTCGATTTCGAGCCCCGCGCATCCGGAACAGAGGTCATCGTCACCCACGAACGTCTCCCCCACCAGGCGGCAGTGGATGCGCACACCGACGGCTGGACCGACTGCCTCACCGGCCTCGACGCATACGCAACACACCAATCACCGACGCACCACTCACCGAAAGGAAACTGACATGGTCGACATCCTGCACCAGGTCGGCATCGAGAACGCCACCCCCGACGACGCGTACCGCGCCCTCACCACCATCGACGGACTCTCCGGATGGTGGACCGAGAACACCTCGGGCGACCCGTCCGTCGACGGCGTCATCCACTTCCGCTTCGAACCCGGCGACATCGACATGAAGGTGGTCGAGCTCTCCCCCGCCTCGCGCGTGCGCTGGGAGGTCGTCGACGGCCCGGCCGAATGGGTCGGCACCCACGTCGACTTCTCCCTCGAACGCGACGGCGAATACACGCTCGTCCGCTTCATCCACGAGGGCTGGGCAGAGCCGGTGCCGTTCATGCACCACTGCTCAACGAAGTGGGGCGTGTTCATGCTGAGCCTGAAGTCGCTGCTCGAAACAGGGAAGGGGGCACCGGCGCCGCGCGATCAGAAGATCGACGCGTGGAATTGAGGAGGGGCGCTCATCGCCCTGCGCGCCTCTCCTTCGGGACGAGGACATCGAACGCCTCGTCAGATCGCACAACAAGCGTTATTCCGAGCTCGCTCATCAGCTCGACGAGGTCGGCAACAGGCTTTCCTGGAAGAAGAATGACGGGTGTCGCGGTCATGCCGGCTTTCCGAGCGACGTAGACGTAGTCCAACACCTGGCCAATCGCAGCGCGCACATATCCGCGAGCTGACGACTTCTTCGCTTCGACAACCCACCCCCGGTCCGGAACATGAAAATCCGGTTCGATAATGACGTTCTCTGTCCGAAGTGGCAGGCGCTGGGGCGGCGTCCCCGACTCAATGAGCCAGGACCCGAACGCCGCTTGCAACTCGAATTCAACGCGGGAAACGACGCGTTCTCCAGCGTCCATCTGCGCGCTGCTGCCCGGGAGTATGACGTCGGAGTAGTCGGGCGGCGACCATACTCGCGGAAACGCCGCGTAGTCCACGAGGGCGCCCTCGGCTTTCTCCAGCGGTCCGCCATAGGAGGGCAGGAGTTTAACGTCGGCATCCAGAGGAGCGAGGTTGAAGATGATCCCTTCCCTGGGTACGCCGTCGACATCCGGAATTGTTTGGAGCGCGAATGGCGGATCGGCGAGTGCGAATGAGCCCACGTACGTGGCATAGACGCCCGCGGTTGTGAACAGCCGAATCGTCTTTCCGTCTGCCGCGGAGTCTCGAAGCGCACGATTGCCCCGCACGAAGGTTTGCTGGCCATGCTGCCCCTCCCCCGTGTATGCGTATGTGCCGTCTCCTCGCAGCCCTTCGAATGCGTCGTATCCGTATCGGGCACCCGACTTCGGGTCGGTAAACACAAGCACGTCCGACAGGCTGCGGGGCGTTGAGATCCCGCCTTGTTGCTGACCGCCATACGCGTCGTGAATTGCTCGGCGTCGAACGGTATCTCCCGGTTCGAGCGTCCACGATCGTTCTGCACGTGTCGCGCGCCCGCCTAACCGCGCACGCACCGCATCCGATTGCTCCTCCGTGAGCTCCCAGCGCGTCGTGCCCTCGGGGAGGGTGCCATAGAGTTCCCGCGCGATGGCGCGCACGCGCTTCTGCGAGACCGCTAACTCGAGCGAAAGGCTCGCGGGCGACGTTGTTGGCATATCGCGAGGCTATTGCATCACGGATGTTTGCGTTTGCTCGCTCGCTCCACTCCCTTCCGCCCGCCCCCGCGCAGCGCTACCATCGCTCTCGTAACCCCGACACCACCAGACAAGGGGATGCGATGACCGACGCCGCTCCCACCCCGCACGACAGCTCCGGCGACACGTCCGGCGACACGTCCGCCGACACCCCGGACGACCCCGCGGCCGGCACTCCCGCCGACCCCCTACCGGCCGTCCCGTCCGACGCCCACCGCCGCGTCGACGACTCCGGCTACCTCCTCCCTCCCCTCGACGCCGCCCGCACGCCTGCGCCTCCCGCGATCAGCTCCAGCTTCGGCGAGGAGGTGCCCGAGGATGCCTGATCTGCTCCCCCGCACTGTCGAGGACATGCTCGCCGCGATGGGCGCGACCGGCGTCTGGGGCGTCACCTGGCCGAACCCGTGGTGGCCGAGCGGGAACAGCGCATACGACGACTGCGCCGCGTGCGTCAGCTTCTACCTGTTCGGGCTGACCCCATCCGGTGGGCCGTACTTCACCTACGTGTCGCAGATCCAGAACTGGGGGCGCCAGGCAGGCGTCTACCACGACGGCTCCTCCGGGGTGCAGCGCGGCGACGTGATCGGCTTCGACTGGAACGGGGACGGCGACTACGACCACACCGAGATCGTGGTCGATGTGTCTCCCGGCGGCTCCGTCGTCACGTCGCGGGGCACGAACTCGAACCCCGGCGACGACCTGCGCGACCGCACCCGCTCGGCGCGGTACATCCTGAGCTACATCCGGCCGCCGTACACGGGTTCGCCGGGGCAAGGAGACGAGTTCGACATGGCTTCCCTCGACGACCTCCGGCAGATCGTGGATGCTGCGGTCAGCAACGCCATCGGCGCGATCGGCCAGTCCAGGCAGAACGAGAAGACCGCGATCAGGAGGGAGGGCCGCGGGCGGCTGTACTACTGCCCGAACCCGCCGCCCGGCCTCCCCCATTTCGTGGTGATCTTCTGGGACCGCACCACCAACAACATCCTGTACGCCAACGCGGATGCGGACGGCGGCGTCGCCCAGGCGCGCAACTGGAACCAGGTGTACTACCAGACGGCGGACACGGTCGAGCAGGCGATGAGCGCCGGGATCGAACCGGACCGGTTCCGCAAACTCATCGACTTCGCGCTCGGCAAGGATTCGGCGTTCACGAACCAGCTGGCGGCGAACCCCTAGTCGTCGCCGGCTGGCCTGACGGACCGCGCCGCCGCCGCTACCCACCTCCGGTGTCCGCGGTCCGTGCGACCATGCTCTCGACGCACGAGCGAGCGGAGGACCAGGATGCGGGGCGAGGCGACCGTGCTGCACGCCGACCTCGACGCCTTCTACGCCTCCGTCGAGCAACGGGATGCGCCCGAGCTGCGCGGCCGCCCGGTGATCGTCGGCGGCGGGGTGGTGCTCGCGGCCAGCTACGAGGCGAAGGCGCGCGGCGTGCGCACCGCGATGGGCGGCAGGCAGGCGCGCGAGCTGTGCCCGGATGCGGTGGTCGTCCCGCCCAGGATGGAGGCGTACTCCGCCGCCAGCCGGGACGTCTTCGCCATCTTCCGCGACACGACCCCGCTCGTCGAGGGCCTGTCGATCGACGAGGCGTTCCTGGAGGTCGGCGGCCTCCGGCGCATCGCGGGCACCCCGGAGCAGATCGCGACGCGCCTGCGGGAGCGGGTCCGGGCGGAGGCCGGGCTCGCCATCTCGGTCGGCATCGCCCGCACCAAGTTCCTCGCCAAGGTCGCGAGCGCCGTCAGCAAACCCGACGGACTCCTCCTCGTCGAGCCCGACCGCGAGCGAGCCTTCCTCCTCCCCCTCCCGGTCGAACGCCTCTGGGGCGTCGGCGCCGTCACCGCCGAGAAGCTGCACCGCCTCGGCATCCGGACCGTCGGCCAGCTCGCCGAACTCGAGGAGGCGACGGCCGAGCGCCTCCTCGGCCGCGCAGCGGGCGCCCACCTGCACGCGCTCGCCCGCCTTCGCGACCCGCGCCCCGTCGACGCCACCCGGCGCCGCGGATCCATCGGCTCCCAGCGTGCCCTCGGCAGCCGCCCGCGCTCGCCCGAGGAGCTCGACACCATCCTGACTCAGATCGTCGACCGCATCGCCCGCCGCCTCCGCGACGGCGACCGCACCTGCCGCACGGTCGTCCTCCGCCTCCGCTTCGGCGACTTCGCCAAAGCCACGCGCTCCCGCACGCTCGGCTTCCCCACCGACCGGACCTCCGTCCTGCTCGGGATCGCCCGCACCCTCCTGGCTGCGGCTCAGCCCGAGATCACGCAGCGCGGCATCACCCTCATCGGCCTCTCGCTGTCCCAGCTGGGACGGTCGGACACCTTCCAGCCCGAACTCCCGATCGACTGGGACGACGGCGCCCGCCTCGACACGGTCCTCGACGCGGTCCGCGACCGCTTCGGGGCGGCATCCGTCGCCCGCGCAGCCCAGCTCGGCCGCGATCCCGGATGGTCGACCCCGCTGCTGCCGGAGCACGAGTGAGGCGAGGCCCCCATTCCCCGACGGCTCCGGATGCGCGTGGCGCGGCGAGCAGCGCGGATGCTACTCCCCTGGCGCCGTCCCGGCCCTAACGCCCCTGGCGCTTCTTGAACGGCTTCGGCTGCCCCTTGACCGCGGGCGCGCGTCCCTTGCCCTTCGACGCTTTCGCCTTCCCGCCAGCCGGCGCCACCTGCTTGCCCGCCATTGGAGGGGCCGCTGCGATCTCCTCCCGAGCGGTGGCAAGAAACAGGACGCCAGCGCCAGTCAGCTTCGTCGGCGTCGCCCCGCGAACGAACAGCGGGGACCCGACCTCCTCCTCCAGCTTCGCGATCGACGAGTAGAGCGACGGGAGTGGAATGTCGAGCTTCCGTGCCGCGCGCGGAAAATGCAGCTCCTCGGCCACGGCGACGAACCGAACGAGCAGTGTGATGTTCATGGCTGGCCCTTCATCGGTCCTGGATGCGCGTGGACCGCGAACCCGGCCCGCGCTGTCGATTCGTCATACCGGACTGAGCGGAGCGTGCTCGCCCGACGGCAGCTCAACCCGGATGCTGTCGCCCCGGCGCACGATCCCTCCCGCAACGACGACGCCCATCACGCCGCCCTTCCGCTCGACCGAACCGTCTTCGGCCTTCCCGAGCACCTCCCGCAGCAGCCCCGGCTCGAACCCGTTGATCTGCTGGCACGGGTTCCGCAGCCCGGTCACGCGGACGCATACGTCGGCGCCGAGGTGCAGCAGCGTGTCCGTCGGCAGGCCGAGCAGGTCGACTCCGCGGGTCGTCACGTTCTCCCCGAGCTGCCCTGGCGCGACGTCGAACCCGGCGTCGGCGACTTCGTCGAACAGTTCGGCGTGGATCAGGTGCACCTGCCGCAGGTTCGGCTGCGACGGATCCCGGGCGACGCGGGAGCGGTGCTGCACCGTTGTCCCAGCGTGGGCGTCGCCTTCCACGCCCCACCCTTCGATGAGGACGATCTGGTCGACGACCTGTTTGCTGAAGCGGTGCTCGCTGTCCGTGCTCACCGCGACGACGTGCGCCCGAGCATCCTGTTCATCGGTCACGAGCTGACGCGCACCCTGCGCCCGTCGAACCCGACGATGTCGCCGACGTGCAGCTGCCGTCCTCGCCGTCGGTCGACCTCACCGTTCACGGTCACGAACCCGTCGATGATGGCCTCTTTGACGTCCCCACCGGAGTCGAGCAGCCCGGCGAATTTCAGGAACTGCCCCAGCCGAACGACGTCGCCGTCGATCGGAACATCGTCGATCGGTGCCGGTTTCGTCATTCGAAAATGCTAACCCACCACATCCCGGAGCGGGCATCGGCGGTAGTTTGGGTGCGGACCGGTGCCCGGTATCCGGCGTCCGGCGTGCATCAAGGGAGAGCACAGGATGAGACCACTTCGCTACGCCATCAACGTCACGCTCGACGGCTGCTGCCACCACGAGGCCGGCCTCCCGCCCGACGAGGAGTCGATGCGCTTCTGGACCGCCGAGCTGCAGCGCGCAGACGCCCTCCTCTTCGGCCGGACCACCTACGAGATGATGGAGTCCGCCTGGCGTAAGCCCGCCTCGGGCGACTGGCCCGGCTGGATGGACGACTGGCAGATCCCCTTCGCATCAACCATCGACGGCGCGCCAAAATACGTCGTGTCGAGCACGCTCACCGACGTCGACTGGAACGCCGAACTCCTGCCCGGCGACCTCCGGGATGCGGTCACGCGCCTCAAACAGGAACCCGGCCGCGGCCTCTTCGTCGGCGGCGTCACGCTCCCCCTGGCGCTGGCGAACCTGGGCCTGATTGACGAGTACGTGTTCGTCGTCCAGCCCCTCCTCGCCGGCCACGGGCCGACCTTGCTCTCCGGCCTGCGCGAGCACATCCCCCTGGACCTGGTGGAGCGGCACGACTTCCGCTCCGGCGTCTCCGCGCTGCGCTACCGCCCCATCCCGTAGCGGCCCAGCGCTGCCGGACAAGAGGATGATGGACCCATGCCCGCCGCTCACCGCCCCGGCCTCCGGGTCACCTCCGGCCTCACCATCCCGGACTCCGAGCTGTCCTGGCGCTTCTCCCGCTCCTCCGGCCCCGGCGGCCAAGGCGTGAACACCGCCGACTCCCGCGCAGAACTCGTCTGGAACGTCGCCCACTCCACCGCCCTCACCCCCGTCCAGCGAGAGCGCCTCCTCGACCGCCTCAGCACCCGCCTCGTCGACGGAACCCTGACAATCGCGGCCTCCGAGCACCGAGCCCAACTCCGCAACCGCGAAGCCGCCCTCTCCCGTCTCGCCGACCTCGTCGCCGACGCCCTCCGCCCGCCGGCCCCCGCTCGCCGACCGACGCGCCCCAGCCGCGGCGCCAAGCAGCGGCGCCTGGACGCGAAGAAGCACCGCACCGACGTGAAGCGCCTGCGGCGGCCCCCGCAGGATTAAGTGGGCGCGCGGCGTGCTCGGAGTTACTCGACTCAGGGTGTTCAGGCTGGAAATGGTGAACTTGGACAGCCCCCTGGAAGGACTCGAAAACTGCGACCACCCCTTAAGCCTCACTAGCGAGGGTGCAAAATCCGCGGGATTCCGCGCTTTCTAACCTCCTTGAGATGACTGCGATCACATAGGAACTCACCCGATTGTGGGCAAATTGTGGGCAAATTTGGCCCCGGTTAAAGCGCGTGTGCTGTGTGTTGTATCAGGACATCTCTGGCGTTTCCGCATCAGGATCGTAACGTGTGTGCTGCGTCAGTCCGACGCGGAAAGGCATCCGGCGGTGTGGTCGAAGGAATACGCGTCCCACATCCAAGTACGGTGAGGACGCACCACATCAGTCACGGAGAGTTCATACCCATGCCCTCGCGCCCAGCCACCCTTCCCATCGTCGTCGACAGTCCAACGCCCGAGCCCGGGCTAGGTTTCGGCAAATATGTTGACGGTATCGCCGCTGCCATCCTGGGAGGCTCGCCCGCACGCTACACGGTCGGGTTATACGGCCCGTGGGGCAGCGGAAAATCTTCACTCCTCGCCGGGGTGGAGACGTCGCTGCGCCAGACCGAGACAAATAGGGCTCCTTACGTCGTCACGTTTGACGCCTGGCGGTACGAGTCTGCCGGTTCCCTCCTCTTCCCCATGCTGCAATCCGTCAAGCGCGTCGTCGAAGCCGAACGCGGCCGCATGGGCGCGGCCGCCGGCGTACTCGCTACCGCCCTCGACCGCCTTCTACAGCGCTTCGAGGTGTCCTTCCTCGGTGTCGGTCTCAAGTACGAGAAGGCCGCCGCCTCCGACAACGAAAATTTTCTCTCCCCGTTCGAAGGGCTGAACGAGGTATCGGACGGGATCGGACAGGGTCGCCGGATCGTCGTCCTCATTGATGACCTCGACCGTTGTTCGCCCGAAGGTGTCGTCAGCGTGCTCGAGGCGATCCACGTGCTTACCGATATCAAGGGCTTCGTCTTCGTTCTCGCACTCGACTACGACTATCTGATCCAAGCCATCCGCCGGCGATACCGCAAGATCGACGCCCACCGGTTCATCGAAAAGATCATTCAGGTGCCCTTTCATATCCCGCCCGCGCGTCTCGAGAAGTCGGGAGCACTCTCGGACATCGTCCGCTCCTGGGAGGCCGAGGTGAAGAGCCCCTGGTTCGACGGAGTCGCCGAGACCTCTATCAACGACGTCATCTTCTGGGCGCTCCGCTCTAATCCGCGTCAGGTGAAGCGGCTCTTCAACACGTTCCTTCTTGCTCGATACATGGAGTGGGATAACACGAGCAGTCCGGAAAACACATCGCTTCTTTTCAACGTTCTCGGGTTTCAAGTTGCGTGGCCGGACGAGTATCGGCTGCTTCACACCGGTGTCTCGACCACTCACCGTGAGGCAGGCGATAACGCGACGCTGAATCACGTTTCCGCCTATAAAGCCCTGGTCGACGACGAGGAGGTCGAAGATGAACTCGACGAGGACAGGAACCGAGTCCTGCGCTACGTCCGGAAACTCCTCCCCGGGACGCTCACACTGGAGCAGCTGATACCCATCCTTGACCTGACCGCGTCGGTCGTCGACATCGATAAAGGTACGGACGAGGCATCCCGGACGCGCCTCGACAACGCGTTCAGCCAGGCGTCCGCCGAGTTGCTCAGGCTCTATGACGAGGTCCACGATTTCGCTCACAGCTTGGGAGACGACGTGGCTGATAGCCCAAGCGTTGGGTTCATGGGCATCAACCGTCGAATCGAAGGACTAAAAGGCAGCCCGACTTTCCTTTCCATAGGCCTTAGGCCAAAAGCGAAAAGGGAAAAGCTCTTACTCTTTCTACCGATCCCTGTCGGACATCACCTGCAGGAGGGTTTCATCCGAGATGTGACGCTCGTCGGCCACCATGGTCACGGCGGCTTCGAGATCACTCTGACTCCGGACGACGATGTGCGCCTCGGCCAAGCGAAGGAATTCATCCGGCAAAGTTACGACCGACTTGGCGCCTAGTCCGGGCCATACTCTTTGGGGTCCCACGGCCGCCAGCCGGGTACTTCTGGAAGATGAGGAACCGACTTCGCCGTGCTGAGCCGCTGGCGACCGCCGACCGGAGTCGTTCAGCGATTACCACCTGCGGATGGACGATCTCAGGTCGCAGGGTTACGGGTTCTGCTTGCTTCGGCCTCTCGCTTTCGACAGCGGCGACGGTCTGCTCGCTTCTGATCGACAACATCCACCCCCGAGGAAATTTCACGGCGGCGCTACGTGGGTGTTGTCCGCTGTGGGGATAGCCGTTTCGACAATTCGCCCAGCTCGGTCGATCCTCAGATCGAGTCCTCTTTCGGCGTCGCTTCAAACAAACCATCCGGACGTATCCACCGCCGGAAACCCACGACATCCGCCTCATCGTCCATCCACTCCGAGGCGGCAAAGGGGCGGATCTGTTCCAGGAAGCCCATGTGCCCGTCGCGTGCAGGGTCCTCGCCGGTCCCGCGGACGTAGAGAATCGCGATTCGGGCCGGTCGCCCGTCCTTCTTCAAGCGGATGACGCGCCCCATGCGCTGAATCATCTGACGCGGCGTCTGGCTCGCGGCGACGATCATCGCGAATTCCGCCTCAGGAACGTCGATACCCTCGTCTAGGATGCGCGGTGCGCACAATGCCTTGAGCCGTCCGTGCTCGAAGGCGCGGATCGTCTCGTCGCGTTCCGTTGCGGAGGAGTCGCTCGTCAACGGGAACGCGGAGGCGTGGCGGTCGACGATATATGCGAGCCGCCGCGCGATTTCTTTGGTCTCAGTGAAGATCAGGCTCCCCGACATGTGCGCCAGCTCCGGGGCAACGGCGCTCAGGAACGATTCCTTCGCTCCTGCTTCGGCCGTGAGTCGCCGCCGTTCGGCGAAGGCGCTCATGTAGGAGGAACAGAGTTGTTGCTCTTCGTCCCAGTGCGAGTCGCGAATCAGCCGCGCGTTGACCGCTGCGAAGAAGGCACTCCAGTCGTCGGGGTAGTCGAATTGCTCGACCAGGTCCATCATCGCATCGCTGCATCGTTCGCGGGCCTGCTTGTAATCCCGCGCCTCGGCGTCGGAAAAGTCGACGCCGATCAGTGCCAGGTGAAAAGGGGCGACGACCTTATCCTCCAGAGCCGATGCGTAGCCATACAAGGAGGTCACCCCACCGAAGTACGGGAGGAGGTAGCTCTCGACGCCTTCATCGAGCTGTCGCTCGAGAGTGCCCGTCAAGCCGAGTCTGCGTTCGTAGCGCTCATGTAATGCTTTCGAGAACGCTTGTGAGCCATAGCGGTGCACCTCGTCCGCGACGACAAGCCCGAGGCTGATAGGAACCGGTTGAGCCCGATACGCCGACTGGATCGTGGCAACCAAGACGTCATTGTCGCGAAAGGTGTCAGCTTGTCCGCCCGTGAGCACTCCGATGGAGGTGCCCGGTAGCGACTTCCGCAGCGTCAACGCCCACTGCTTCAGCAGCGCCCTGGTCGGGACTAGGACCAGCGCCTTCCCGCCGCCCACGACCACTGTTTCGTGGATGGCGGCGACGCCGACCAGCGACTTACCCGTACCTGTGATGGCCTCGACGATGCCCTGATGTCCCGCGGCTCGCCAGCGGTCGAGAGCGGTCGCCTGCCACGATCTCAGCGCTGGGCCAGCGTACGTCCCGTCGAGCGTCGAGGGGGCGGACCCGGACGTCCACTCGTCTGCCTGCGGGTCCTCCGGCACTGGGCGCGCGACCCCCGGCTCAGCCGGCGCGTTGGCGGCGGCACTGCCCTTCGGCGCAAACGTGAGGGCGGAGGATGCTGTACACGTCGACCGCTGAAACAGATGATCTCGAAGAACGCCGCCGCGCGAAACTGTGACCAGGGCGCCACAACGAGGACACCGCTGCTTTGGGAACGCCCTCGATGCCATGTCCTAAGGCTATGAATACGGCTGTTCGGTGTCCTGCCCCTCTTCGAGCGACACCGCCGCTGGGCTCACTCGGCCTTTACCTCCGGTCTGCGACGCCCGGATGCGCTGGTTCCGCGCAGCGACGAACCGGAGCGTGGCGTCACGGTACGCCGCGTATTGCGGGAGGGTCCGCGGAAGCGCATCACCGTCGAAGCCGTCGAAAGGCGAGAGAAATGCGATTTCGCTTGTGTCTCTGACAAGGTCTTGGAGGTGGAAGAACGTGACGTACCCGGAGAAGTCCACGAACAAGTCGAAGAAGGCTCGGTAGCGGTCGAGGGTCAATTCCAGCGGACTCGACTCTCCCCGGTAGAACCGGCGAATGCACTCGAGCGTCAGGTCGAATCGGTCGCGAATGCGCGGACTCATTCCCCGGTGCTGGTTGATGCTCCATCCCCGCGTCGCGCCTCCTACCGGGAAGATGATGGAACCGCCGATCGAGAATCCGCGTCGGTGAAAGTCGAGGTTCTCCTCCGGAGGCATCTGCTGATAGAGCGCTCGCAGCGTTCCCCGGTGGGAGGTCACGATGGTGTCACTCGCCACGGTGTGGACGCCGAGCTCATCGGATTCGTGGCGAAGGTAGACGCCGCGAGTTCCCGGGCGGAGCTGGAGGCGGTACCCGTTCGGCAGCGGCTTGCTCCACAAGAGTTGGTGGTAGCGCCTCAGCGTGAGGCTTGCGGCGTCCGGGTCGCGCCCGTTCGCGTCCGACCGCATATCGAAGTTGATGTCGATTTCGTCGTCCACGCCGGTCTCCCACACCTATCCGGGCACCTGCTGCCCGATCCACAGGCTATTTGAGCATGCCCCACCGACACACACCGGGAGAAAAGACGCCTGGCGCTGACGCCGTACGGATCCCGGTCGATATGGTTCATTGTGCCGCCCCACTGCCTGTGAAAGGACGAAGATGAGTTTGGTTGAAACGCCGACGCAAGCCCACGACGACGCCGAGCTTCAGCAGCAACTGGCCTCCGTCATCCTGCCTAACGGACGAGGAGACCAGTCCGTGCGCGATGCCGCAGCACTCTTCGTCGACGCCGGCCTCAAGCGGGGCGACTCGGTCTTCGCGCCCGGACGGGCGGTGTGGACGCAGGCGAATGTCGACGAGCTGGTGACCCGCTTCGTCCAGCAGCCGCATGTGGCGGGCGGTTCCTTCCTCGAGAAGCTGTCCCAGCAACTGGCGGATGCGCCGGACGACGCCAAGCTGCTCATGGCCGAGTTGGTGACCTGGCAGCTGCTCCCGATCTGGATCGGCACCATCGGCGAGAAGAAGAAGCGGGCGCGCGTCGAGGCCGTCCTCCGCCTGATGGAGCATCCGGTCACCATTCCCGAGACCATCCTCGCCGCCTTCCCGGCCGGAGCGTTTAATCCCGGTACGCGAATGGGCAGCCAGTTGTACGAGGCGATGACGATCATCGTCAACATGGTGAAGGCGTGGACTCAGCTCTCACCCGAGCGACACGAAGACCTCCTCGAACACCCGCTGCTCCTGCGCGACTTCATCCGAGACGAGGTCGCCGGCGAGTCGTTCCCGACACAGCGAAACGCCCTTCTCTATCTAATCCGGCCGGACTACTTCCAGTCCATCGTGGCCGCCGACCACAAGCTCGCCATCCGGGACGCCTTCATCGGCGACGCGGGCGGCACGGCCGAGGACATCGACGCCGACCTGAACCGCATCTCGCTCGCCCTGCAGGTGAAGGGCGGCAAGCCGTTCGACTTCTACGACGAGGAGTACCTCCGGGTGTGGCGACCTGAGGAGGCGCCGCAACCGAAAGACAGAGAGGACTTCGCACCAACTCCTGTCTCCGACTACCCAGCGGCGACCGAGGGACTGGCACGGCGGGTCTTCATCGGAACCGACTGGCTCGACCGGACCCTGGCCGTCTTGCATCGCCGAAAGCAGATCATCTTCTACGGGCCGCCCGGCACCGGCAAGACGTTCATCGCTCGCGCGCTGGCCGACCACATCACCGGGGGCGACGGGGGCGTCCGGCTCGTCCAGTTCCACCCGAGCTACTCGTACGAGGACTTCTTCGAGGGGCTCCGGCCCACCACGAAGGATGGCGCGCTCGCCTACACGCTTCAGGCGGGACCGATGAAGCGGATTGCGGACGAGGCCGCCAAGAATCCGGAGCTCAACTACGTTCTGATCATCGACGAGATCAATCGCGGCAACCTGGCCAAGATCTTCGGCGAGTTGTACTTCCTGCTCGAGTATCGCGACGAGCGCGTCAGCCTCTTGTACGAGCCCGAAACAACCTTCGCCCTGCCGGCGAACGTGTACATCATCGGCACTATGAACACCAGCGACCGATCGATCGCGCTCATGGACGCCGCCATGCGTAGACGGTTCGCCTTCATCGAGCTCCACCCCGGAGAAGCGCCCGTTGCCCAGGTTCTCCCGAGCTGGCTGCAGGCCAACGATCTCCCGGCAGAGGTTGGAGAGCTGTTCGCGCTCCTCAATGACCGCGTCGAAGACAGGGATTTCCGCATCGGGCCGAGCTACCTGATGGCACGCGATGGCGACCTGAGCCCTGCCCGGCTCGACGAGATCTGGACGTTCGAAGTGCTTCCTCTGCTCGCGGAGCATCATTACGGCGATGGGGTGGACGTGAACGCCCGCTACGGGTTGGGGGCGCTCAGGGCCGAACTCGATAGTCGTTCTGCCTGACATGCACATCGAGCTCGACGAGTGGGCGGCGCCGCGGGATGTCGACCTTCCGCGTGCGGTCGCGTCTGCGCTGAATTCGCGCCAGGTGGCATCGGTGGTCCCCACCGAGATCGATGGCCGTTGGACCGTGAGCCAGGTCCGGAAGGTTGGTTCGCTCACGATCGACGAACACCGTGTCGACATCCGTCCGAAGCTCCCGGTCAGCAGGCTGTTCTTCCTTTTCGGCTATGCCCAGCGCCGCCGCATGTGGTTGGCGGAGGAAACGCACTTCGACTCCGCTCCCGATCTCGTGCCCGCGATCGCGACCGCGTTTCTGCGGCAACTCGGCGTTGCCGTCGCACAGGGCCTCCTGCAGGGATACCGCGAGCGCAACGATAGCGGCGCTGTCGTGCGCGGGCGGATCGACTTCGTCGAGCAGCTCAAACGACGACCAGGGCTCGCCTCGCCGCTCGAACTGCGATTCGACGAGTTCACCGTCGACATCGACGAGAACAGGATTCTCGCGGCTGCTTTAGAGCGGCTGTTGCGGCTCCCACTTCTGCGCCCTGCTTCGAGGCGGCAGCTGCTCCACTTCCGCGGCATGTTCGCCGAGGTTGAGGCCCTGCCGCGCGGGCTCCCTCTGCCCCAGACCCGCGATGATCGCCGCAGCGAGCACTATCAGTCCGCGCTCGCGATTGCTCGCCTCATCCTCGCGAACGCCTCCATAGAGCACCGCATCGGCGAGCACCGGGCGTCCGCGTTCCTGGTCGACGTCGCACAGGTCTTCGAGGACTTCGTGTCTGTCGCGCTTCGAGAGTCCTTGGAACGCTCGGGCGGCCGCGTTCTCAGTCAAAGAAGTGACCGGCTCGACGCGTCCGGGCACGCTGTGGTGCGCCCGGACGTCGTCTGGCAGCGCCACGGCCGGATCGGCGCCGTCATCGATGCCAAGTACAAGGCGGAGAAGCCGGCCGGTTATCCCAACGCCGACCTCTATCAGATGGTGACGTACTGTACGCGGTACGGCCTTCGGGACGGTCACCTCGTCTACGCCGCGGGCGAGGAGACGCCTAAGACGATCGACATCATCGGAGCGCCGATAACGGTGCACTGCCACGCAATAAATCTGACCGGCTCGCCCGCGGAGATCCTTGCGAGCGTCGACCGTGTGGCGGAAGCGATCGTTGCGTCCGCTCCGGTCGATGCGCCGGGGGACGCACCACAGAGATCACAGTCGTCATCGGCTGTCCTCAGCCGCCGCTAGAGTAACGCCATGGGATACGGGCGCGTCATCGGCGGGGACTACAAGGGAGCGACGGTGTCGACGCCTGTGGGCGGCACCCTGGTCATGCAAGCCGGGCTGAAGTTCCGCAAGCTGACTCCCGAGAACGTGAAAGAGTGGGACGATGTCGCCACCGACGGCAGGGGTAACCCGATAGCCAAGGTGGGCATTGCCGTCGCGGGCGCCGCTCTGCCCGGCCGTTTTGGCAAGGCAGCATCTGCCGCTGTCGACGCGACCTTCGACTCCATGAGCCGATCGCACGTTGTGAGAGTCGATTGGGCCGATGGCAAGCGGTCTCTCGTCAAGCTGAGCGACGAAATGTACAAGCACTTCGAGCTCGTCCTCGAAGATCAACGCGCGATCCCCGCCGAGCCGTCCGCTGCCGTGCTCGACGTGACGCCGACGCCGACGGAGAAGCCGACCGTGGCCGAGCAGGCGTTCACGATGGTTTCAGGCCTTATCAGAGATCGTCTGCCCGCTCCCAAGCGGTCGGAGGAGACGGACAGGTCCGCTACCGACGTCGCAGACCTGCTCGGGCGGCTTGCGGCACTGAGGGACTCGGGTGTCCTCACGGAGGAGGAGTTCCAGACGAAGAAGGCGGAGCTGCTGGAGCGGCTCTGACTGCCGCAGCAAAGCTACTCAGCGCGTCGGCCCGTCCTGAGAAAGCGCACGACCTGTGCGGCGAGCTTCGGATAACGCGCTGCTTCTTCGCTTGTGACCACCCTCACTTGCAAGATGAGATGCGGACGGTAACAGTTTGGTGATCCCGTCCCACGGTGGCGCAGCGAAAACTGCGACCACCCATCAAACACCGTCGCAGAGCGACCGCACTTAGCTCACGGGTCGAACTGGGGCGAATCACGTATGCCCAGCAAAGCCGAAGGCGTGCCCTTCCAGGACACAACCAGACCGTCGCGGGCTCGACTCGCTGCCACGTAAAGCAACGAACGCTCCCTCAGCAGCGCATCGGCAAGCTCTTCTGGAGCGATGTCCTTGATAACCCACTGATTCGGGATCGTGCCGTCCGATACGTCGAACAGGACCACCCTCGAGAACTCCATGCCCTTAGCGGTGTGCATCGTCAGGACAACGGGCTGCTTCGCTGCCGAGCGTGCGGACGTGAGCAGAGTCACCGATACGCCCCGCTGCGCGAGACCATCTTGGACCTTCTTGGCTTGGTTGTTCGATCTTGCCAAAACGGCGATCGTCGGCAGAGCCACGCCCTCGTCGATCCATTGGCGAATCAGTTCCGCGATATTGCCAACTTGTTCCTCGTCGGACTTCGCCGGCAGCAGCACGGGCGCAGGCCCACGTCTCGCTGAGCGATAGCCAGCGACACTCTCGATTGCGGCTTCGCTATCGAGATAGTCGACACCGGCGAGCACACCCAGCGCGAACTGTAGGTTCTGCTCGGTGGTTCGGTAGTTGAGCGTAAGTCTCCGGGAGCGGCCGGTGATCTTGATGCCGTATCGCGATAGCACGACGTGATGACCGTAGATTCGCTGATGCGAGTCTTCTGCAATGAAGAGGTCATTCTGTTGCGGGCTAACCAATGCCCTCAGAAGCTTCCAGTGCGAGGGTATGAGGTCCTGGCCTTCGTCAACGAGTACATGGTCGCAGACTGTGCTGCCGCTCGCACGTTGAGTCTCAAGCCATGCGGCGCCAATTTCGGCGACCTCGGCAAAGGTCAGCGCCCCGGAAAGCCTCGCGGACTTTCGGTACTGTTCAACAACGGACCAGAGTGCGGCTCGCTTCTTGCGATCCAGCGCCACCCCGCGGCCCGGACGTCGGATGGACAGATAATCGTCCCAGGTCGTCACTCGACTTGGGAGCACAACCTGGAGGTACTCGGCTTCAAAGAACGCTGGGTTGAGGATGGACTCGGGCAGGTCCGGGTCCATGTCGTCAATCGCGTCCTGCCACCCGTCGGCATTCGAGCGGAGAACCGCCGCCTGATCGAGCGGGACACCAAGTACACGCAGAGCTGCGGACCCGAAATCCTTTCCTGCCCGATCCCTCACTTCCGCGGCGAGGGCATCGATTCCCTTCACCAGAACGCCCGTGTCGCCCAGGGCCGTGGCGATTTGGATCGACGGGTCGAGGCGTTCCAGGTCGCGCTGGAGGTTCCCTGCCAGCGCCTTCGTAAATGTCGTGAGCACGGTGCGGGTGCCGGGTTCTGCCTCTTGCAGGTGACGTGACCGGTGGAGCAATACGACGGTCTTTCCGGTGCCGGCCCCGCCCGAAAGCCGGAACGGCCCGTTGTAGTTCTGGGTCGCGTACTTGCGCTGCTCCGGGTGGAGGAAGACGCGCCAGGCTCCGAAGTCCTCGTCCTCGAGAACGCGTCGAAGCTCCTCATCATCCTCGACAAACGTGAACTGCATCTGCGCCGCAGGGTGCTTGAGCGACGACAGTATTCGTGCATCCTCTGACGGCGGCGCCGTGTCCTCCGCTACGGTCTCATCCTCGATTGCATTGTCGAGTCCCAGATCCGAGCGGATCTTCTCAATCGAGTCGCCGACGGCGAGTCCGAGTGCGGCCGCGCTCTGCCATTCGTTCTCAAGACGTTCGGCCGACTCAAGCAACGAATCCTCGTCCGTGGCGGCGAGCAGTGAGACCGCCACCGACTCGCTCAGGCCAAGGCCCTCCACAAGGTCGATGCGCGAATAGCCCCGGGTTTCAAGGTAAGAGACGGCCGGTGCGACTTGGGCCGCCGCGCTCTGTTCGCCTTGCCACGCAGCTGCGATCGGCGCGGCATAGGGGGCGTCCACTGGAGCCGTCACTTCGATCAGTTCTGCGATTCCGTTAATCGGGTTCACCTGAAGCTTGCGGGTGCGTGCCCGTTCTATTGCTTCGTCGTGCGGCCACGTTCCTGCGTACACGTAGGTGTGCTCGGCTTCGCCGATGTCGAGGCGGTAGAGAACCGCTCGAAGGCTCTGGTCGACGCGAGCCGTCCGCGCTCGGGAGTCGACGGAGTTCTGCATCTTCTCGATATGGAGCCCCGCTGACGTATCGTCCTCGGTCAGTTTCGAAAGGAAGTTGAGGATCTTCGCCTTCACCGATTTGTCGTGGTCCTGGCCTTTCACTTTGGTCAGCACGATGTGGGGCATGTCAGCTTCTCTTCTCGTCGAGCGCGGCGATGATGGCAATGGCGTCCAATCCGATGACCATCCACCCTGCGTCAGTCAGTTCGTTGATGTCAGACTCGGACAGATCAGCGCTGGCGGCTACGCGCTCCGTGGTCCAGACCATTGAGACAGGGATGCCGTCGCCGAGTTCCAGCCCGATGTCGGGTGGCGAAACCGATCCATCGTTTGCCAAGAACACAAGCACGGCAGCCTCTTGGTCGTTTGCTTCGGCGAGTGCCTGTCGCCAGTTCTGATCAATCTCTTCGCTAACGAGTTCGGGTTTGCCTTCGGAGCTCGCGGCACCGGAGGTGATTTCGCTGAACGCAACGATTCGGGCAGCACTCGGCGAGGTATTCGGCCCTAAGACATTGGCGAGCCGGAGCCACAGCCGCCACGCGTCGGGGAAGCCGGCGTCCTGGAGCGTCGCGCTGCGGTCGTCGATGGCCAGGACGCATTCCGTCGTGCCGTTCTGATCGAGCAGGCGTCCAACCAGTGCGGTAGCTCCGAGCCGGAGCAGGAAAGTGTCGGGTTGATCGGTTGCGGCGATGTCCGCACCCGAGAGCGCTTTAACCGCCACCTCGTCGAGGCCCAGTCCTTCTCGATCGATGAATGTCCCCATCGGATTCATCACGAGAACGGGTAGCGATCTCGCGATACCAGCCCACCGTTTCTGGGCCGAGACGGGGTCCTGAATCCAGTCCATGATCTGGTTGATCGGGTTGGCGACGATGTGATCGAGCGAACTGAGCGACAGCCCGAAATGGCTCGTGAAATTGGCCGCGATGTCCTTGTTGAACCACGCAGCGCTGGGCTCGGGTTCGGACTTCTCGGCGCGCTCGACGTCTTCCCACGTCACAGCGATGACGTGGTAGCCGAGATCCCGAGCCCCGCGCCGCTTGGCGGCGTCGTCGGCAATGCGGTTGTGAGCGACGGTGGCGTGGAACGCTCGCCCGTCGGTGTAGATCGCGAGGGGTATCACCCCACCACCGTGGCTCTCGAGAACGAAATCGGGCGTCGTGTGTCCCAGAGGAACCTGGGGTCGCAACAACCAGATTCGTCGCGAACCGGGCAGGGTCACCTGGACCTTGTTGCCCCAGTCTCCCGCGATCTCCTTGACGGTCGCACCGAGGGCACGCGCGCGATCGATGAACACCTTGCGGAAGTAGTGCTCGATGACGGACTCTCCGGACTCCTGTCCGTTATCGACCTGCGTAACCGTCCAGCTCCCTGGCCCACCGTCGGAAGCGACGTCGAGGAGCTTCCTCAGCGCTAGCTCTGCGCTGGCACGAGCAACGTTCTCGCCGTTTCCTCCCGGCGCGAACGGGAGAACACATCTATGACAGGCATTGCGCTTTTCGTTCGCACACGGGCAATCCCGAACAATCCGCCACGCGGCCTCGAAGACGGATCGGATCTGGGCGACATTGGCCAGCTCGGCGAGATACCCGGTCCCTCCGGGCACGGAATCGTGAATGAGGAGCGATGGGATGTTGTCGCCACCGTCGCTCAGAACGGGGTCGACGGTGCTCACCACACGCAGGTGATCGGGGTCTCCGCCGAGGGTTTCTCGCAGTCCGAGCATAATTGCCGCAACAAGGCTCGGGACGGCCAGACTGTCACCGATCGTGAGCGCCAACGGCAGGCGGAGCACCACTCCCTGGGTCGTCAGCGTTCTGCTCAGCGCGAGATTAGTCACATGCTCGGAGGTTGAGGTCCGATACGGACACCAAAATCGATGCTCCCGCCGACTGTTGGCATTGGCCGCGCTGTCGAGCTTTCCGCACACCTCGCACACCCGGAACAGGGGGCTCTGTCGTTCCTCGCCAGCGATGATTTTCGAGGGACTGAAGCCTCCGATCCGGCCGAGATTGAGCCAGCGGATCGTCAGGTCGCGAACGTATTTGACGCCGAAGCCCGTCTCAGCGACGAACCACTGGTTCGTGACCGAGGCTGGGTCGATGTCGGCTGCGACATGGATCGAGAACCGCGTGCGCTCGCGCTCATCGCGACGGTCGTTGATCGTGGACTCATCCCGTCGAACCTCGGCCGATACCCGCTCGAGTTCGACGACACTCATCCGTTGGGCCGCGTCAGCGATTGCCTTCGAGCCGCATCGTGGACATGCGTTTGGCGCAGGCGAGAGGGTCGTGTCCTGGGCGAATCCGCACGCCGGACAGTAAACCCATTCCTTGACCGCTTCGCCCTCGATACCGAGGTCGACGGCGTCGATCGCGATCTCAGCCCCTTGCGCATAGAACGTGGCACCGGGCGCGAGTTCGCCGAGTGCGACCCCTGCGCCGCGCTCATAGGTGATCGCGTCGTTCTGGAATTCCCCCGTGTCGGGCTCGATCCAGGACAGCGCAACATCGAGGCGCACCGCGTCGTCGAGGAGGGTGTAGTTCGGGAGGAGCCCGAACCGTTCAAGCGCCCCGATCCACGGCTCGTTCCTGAGCTCTTGGAGGAGTCTTGAGACGAGCTTGTACGAGGCCCTGGCGGCTCGCGCCTCCGTCTTCAGCTCTTCCGTCGCGGCGGGATGCTCGGCCTCCTTCTCGAGGCGCTCAAGCGCTTCAGAAACGGCCTTTCGACGATGTTTCAGCAACGCGAGCTCGGCATTCCACCGCTGCACCGCGTGCCGGGCCGCTTCTGCGAGGCCGCTGCTTCCGGGTTCCGTGCCGGGAGCCGCCCACGCCTGGAGCGACTCGACGCTGGAGGTGCTCAGGCGGGGAAAAGCGCCAAGGAAGTCGGCGGTCCGCCTCGCGTGTTCACGTTCCGCATCGGCGATCAGCTCTCCCAGGAAGGTCCGCTCCTCCGTGGAGGCGAGAACGTCGCGCGCCCGAGTGGGCGGGGTGAGCAATCCGGATGCGCGCCGGTCGATGAGCGCAGCGAGGTACTGCCTGCGCAGGATCTCTTCGGCGTTGAGGTAGGTGGCCGGCGCCCGCACCTGACCGTTGATGACGGAGAGGGGGTCGCCGATCTTCGGCAACTGTTCCCCGCGTCCCGTCACGAAGGCCAGCGAAAGAGAGTTTCCGGTGAGCCGTCCGGCTCGGCCGACTCGTTGCAGGTACGACGCAACACTCTTGGGCAGCCCGGCCAGCATCACGGTCGACAGATCGCCGATGTCGATGCCCATCTCAAGCGTCGGGGTGGCAACGAGCACATTGGGAGCGTCAGGTTTTTCGCTGCCAGACTTGAAGCTGGTCTCGTAGTCCAGGCGAATGGCGTCATCGAGCAGGCCCGTGTGTTCGCGCGCAACGACCCTCCGCATGTCCCCGCCACCATAGAGCCGGCGGTAATAGTTATCGGCTGCAGCTTCTCGTCGAAGGGTGCCGGGGCATCGTGCTGCAGTGCATGGGCCGTCGGCGAGTTGATCGACGACCTGTGCTGTACCCGTGACCGGGTTCTGACAGATGTCACAGACGAGCAGGTGGCGTCGCATCACCCAATCGTCCAGTCGGATCGGAGTGACCGTGACCCGGCTCGGACTCAGCTGGTAGGCGATCGCACCGGATGCGCCGATGGGCACCGCGCTCACGACCCCATCGGTCGCCAGGTGCGCGAGCAGGGCTTTGCTCAACCGCGCGCCATCGGCCGCGGTGACACGGAGCACCTTGCGCGTCCACACGGCAAACCAGCTTTGCGGAGACGTCACGACGTCGAGCTGCGTCTTCTGGCTGTCTTTGCCCCCTGGGGCTGGACCCCCTACCCGCGGGTATCCCGGTGCATCCCGTCCTTCTGGGAACGCCGGCATCCCCTCGCCGCGGGGACGACCGCCCCAAACAGCCCACCGTCGACCATCGCTTTCGATGTACTTGGTGAACCACTCGTGTTGGATGGCGCCCCGATCGCGCATCCGCTCGAGAACGCCACGAACCCACAGCACGACGGTTTCCGAAAACAGCTCTGCGGATTCGATCTCGCCCAGCTGTGCTTCCCGAGTGAACCCGTCGAGCGCCGCACGCCCAATACTCTCCAGCTTCGACGGGGCGCCCGCGTCCACTTCGGAGGCAACGGACCCGGTGAGTTCGAGCGTTCGACCGACGCGGGACTGCAGCCCGAACTCGAGCTCGAGGTCGAGGAGAAGCCTTTTGCGTACCCTCCGAACGACCGAGGCCGGTACGGCGCGTGCTGTCGGCTTTTCCCAGAATGGTCGGAACTCGGCCCGTTCCGCGACGTCCGGCCCGAGCAGCCGATACCGCTTGAACCGGTCATCGCCCGCCAGTTTCAACAGTTCGTCGACGAGCGCGTCGAGTGCGATCGGGTACTCGCCGATGGCTTCCCGAATCGCGTTTCGGAGCGTGAAGACGTGCGATCGGCTCTGCACGAAGCCAGCGCGATGCGCCGCATCCTGCACGCTGTCGGTAAAAACGAGCGCCTTCTTCTCGCCGCCGTCGAGCCGCGCATCACCGAAGATGGTGGTCACCGCGACGGAGAGCATGGTCGCGATGGCACTACCGAGAAAGCGGATGCCGTCGGCCCGCTGACACGACGGACAGGTATCGTTGCGCGACTCGTCATCTGCATCTTCGCCGGTCAAGGCCAGCACCGGCAGCACCTGGCCCCGCTCGAACGCGTCACCCGTCAGATCTGGAGTCTCTGGGCTGACCTTGCGTTCGACAGTCCAGAACCAGCGCAATCCCTCAACTGGAGGGGCATCGTAATCGCCCGTGATGCTCGGATCGTGATCGGCTTCAGCCGGCGCGTACATGAGTGCGCGGAACCGTCCTTCACGTGCCAGATGATTTCGACGGATGGCGGTGTCGTCAGTGTCGAGGTCGTACCCGGTCGGGGCAAGCTGCACACCCCACCCGCTTCTGCCGCAGTGGCGACAGTAGACGGCGGGATATTCGGGTCGGCCTTCCACTTCGAAGGGATCGACACTATCCGTGACGTCACTCAGGCCATCGTCATCCCAGCGAAACGCCGTGGTGGGACCAGCTACCCGGTTAATGCGTGTGAGTGCTCGCGTCCAGAGATGCAGGTCGACGGAGAGTGCAGGCCGACCTACCAGGAAACGCACGTGGCTCAGAGCGCCGGTGAGCGCGGCGAGCGCCTCGTGCCTTGCGGCGGCACGGTCCTCATACGTTTCCGTCGACGCGAGTCCCGTGGGCAGGACGGCGTCCGCCAGGTCGGCGAGCGATAATGCGAACTCCGCGCCGCGCGCCAGGTCATGGATGAACGGATGGGCCTGGCTCAGCGCCAGAGCGAATTCAGGCTCGTCTCGAAACCGACGCGAATGCGACGCGTTCCAGCCGTCGTACAGGGCGGAGAACACGATCTCCGCCAGGGCATCTGGTCCGCTCTCATTCGAGTTTTCGCGAAGTGCGCGCGCTGTGATGGCCAGATTGGAAATCATCGCGTTGTCAGTCCTCGCGGGCACGAGCCCTGCACCTTCGATCTCAGCGGGTGCGCCATCCGACCATTCATCGAGACTGAGCCGCGTCTCGGTGACGACCGCGTCGTCGTCGAACGGTTGCCCAAAGACAGTTTCGGCGAAGCTCAGCATCGCCTCGGGGTCTCCCTTGTCGCCAAGCGTTGCCGACGTGGCGACAGGGGTCATCAATCCGAGTGGGCGCACGCGGGCATCGGCGTCGAGAAGGGGATGCTCGGCGGGCCAGTTGCTCTTGAGCGCGAGACCGAGGCGGCGAAGCAGCATGGCGACGTCAGTGCCCTGGGCGCCGTCGTAGGTGTGGAACTCGTCGAGCACGAGATAGCGAAGACTCGTGGCGCTTTGCTTCCACAAGTTCTGGTCGGCGGTGCGCAGTAAGAGCTGATCGAGCATCTTGTAGTTGGTGAGCAGGATGTCGGGAGGGTCGGCCCGCATCGTCTGACGATCCGTAATCAATCCGTCCGCACTGACGATCGACCTTTCCGGACCCTTCTGACCCGTATAGAGGGCAGCGCGAACACCCGCGAGCGCCGGTTGAGTGGTGATGAGTTCCGTGAGTCGCCGCGCTTGGTCGTTGGCCAGTGCGTTCATCGGATAGAGGATGAGCGCCTTGATGCCGAGCTCGCCCGCGCGCTTTGCTCGGATGACGTGGTCGAGGATCGGGTAGATGAAGGCCTCGGTCTTGCCGGACCCGGTTCCCGTGGTCACCAGAGTCGGAAGTGGGCGCGGCTTGTCAGCGCTGAGGTTGGCACTGCTCAGTCGCTCGAACGCGCGGGCCTGATGACCGTAGGGCGGGAACCCTTCGTACCATTCGAGGCTGTCCCGCCATCCGTCATCGGCGGGCTTGAACGGAACGCGCAGCCGAACGAACGGCCCCTTGAACACCCCGTTCTCGGGGTCGGTGAGGAAGCCCTCGAGGGCGAGTCGAGCTTCGGGGTCGGACAGGGCGAAGGTCGTGGTCAGGAAGTCGACGAGACCTTCGCGGACGTCGTCCGCTTGGATGGTCGGAAGCAGTTCGCTCACGCGTCCTCCTCGAGGATTCGCTCGAAGTGGGCATACGCCTGCCGCATATCCGCCTCCCGATCGAGGGTGACGAACGGGAGCTCATACACGTACGTGTTGCCGCTCGCGTTGGTCGCTGTGCACTCGTCCGGGGTAATGCGTGCGCCCTTGGTGCGCCAGACCTTCAGGACTTCGTTTGGCACCAGCCGGCCGTTCGCGTCGAAGTAGTAGCTGTTTCGGTCGTAACCGTAGAGCACAGCGAACTGCGTGCGGTAGATCGTGCTCAATTCATCAGCAGTCAGCCCCAGCATGATTGCAAAGATGGCATCGACCTCGACGAGAGCTTGTCGTCGATCCGAAGCTCGTCGAAGGGGACCTCTGCCTGTCCAGGTTGGAGCGATGTCACCAAGCGCCGGCCGACCAGGATAATCGATCCCTCCGGTCCAGATTGCCGATCTCATCTCCACCGAGTAAGCGTCCTCCCACAGTCCTGAGTAAGCCAAGGTTACGGCGTTCAGACGAAGCGCCCGCAGTGCAAGCTCACCTATCAGGGAGTGGTCGACAACGGCTGGCAATCGAAGAGCGGTTCCCGAACGGATTGTCGATTTCGGCGCGACCCGAACAGCGAAGTCACTGAGAAGAGATGCCATTTCACTCGCGACGACCAAAGCCTTGCGTGCGTCTGGCTCCTTCAAACCGAGCGAGTAGACACCATCGACATGAGCAGCGCCCGGAGGGATGATCGCGGGAATGAGGGTACGCTCGCCGGTATTGGCGGCCATGTTGCGCCACGCCACCCGGTATTGATTTCGCGCGGGAACCCGCGCCGGGCTCCAATGGGTGTAAGCGGAATCGTATTGGGCCGCATCGACTGCCCGCTTATACACAGTGATCGGGAGTGCGTCCGGCGCCAGCGTCTCTAGGTCGATTGGCGACCAATCCTTGTTGTTCGCCATCGTCTCGTTCGGCGATTTGTAGAAGGGATTCCCAACAAAGATATTGGGTCCCTGCAGAATCACTTCCTTCCAGGAAGTAGCCGGTCCCCATTCGACCTCGAAGACACCCTTCTTTCGGTCGATGCTCTCATCCCAGCCGCGGGAGAATTCGAGGCCCAGGTCGCCGAGACGAGAGGCTTTGGAAAGTTTGTCCAGAGCCGCCGCAGTCGCCCGATTGACGGCATAGACCATTCTGGTTTGGTGGAGCGGGACGGCGTCGCTCTCGAGAACTGCATGCCACGTTTGGAGCGTCTCGTCGGTAACTGTGATAATCCGGTTACGGTGCGGTCTGAGATCCCAACCACCTTCCGGGTTCTTAAGTCCCGGCTCCTCACCAGTGCCGTCGTGAAGGTACGATCGCTCGACGGTTTCGGGATGATAGAGCGACGTCGACATTTCGAACCCGACCTCCTGAAGTGGGCCGTACACGTGTACGCCATACGTGACATGGTTATCGATTTCGAAGAGGACAAGTTCGTTGATGAATTGCCAGTGTCGACGCAATCGAGAATACGATGCAGATCGCAGCCGGCCCGCTTTCTGGTCCGTGAAATGCGTCTCTGGGTGGATGAGCCCGATTGCGCTGCGCTCGCTGCTGTGCCTCCAAGTCTGTTCCATGAAACAGCGGTAGAGATCCGGTTGGAGGCCCGCTAGGTGCGGGTAGTTCTGCGGTGCGCCGACGAAGGAAGCTGTCACAGCGACCTCAACCGTGCCGTCGACGACGAGCTCGCGAATTCCTTGAATCTCAATCGTTTCCGCACGCTTTGCTGCGATCTGAGTCTGGGTGGGCTTCACTGCGAGCTGCCACCACGGGTCACCCTCAGCGAGTAAAGCGTCCACATCGGACCGAGGTCGCACCCAGGGCGGGTTCCCAACCTGCAGGTCGAAGCCGCCGCCAGCGAAAACGGTGGCGAAGTCAAGCTCCCAGTGGAAGAAACCCTGCTGAGCAGACAAGCGTTCGGCTACCCTAAGCCAGGGGTGTGCTGCGAGAGCGTCGTTGACGTCAAGCGCGCCTGCGAAGCCTAAGTCGAGTTCTTCCGCATCCCCCAGCGCCTGCCATCCGGTGGGAAGCCCCAGCGTTTCTCCCCCTGCAGTCCGGCCCGTCTTCTTGCCCTCGAAGTGCGTCCCGAGGAGCGCCGCGATACCCGCGATCCACTGATCGAAAGAGGGAGGCTGCACACCCCCCGTCACGGTATCCGTGAGGGGCCAGAACCACATCGCGTTCCAGGCATCCATGACGCGTCGGAGACGCTGGAAAGAGCCCTGCCCATCGTGTAGCTTCCGCTCGATCTCCTCGCGCGAGACCGCCTCGTCAGCGGATCCATCCTCGGTCGCGCCCTCGGCTCCCCACAATGGAATGGCGCGACGGACTTCTCGTTCCGCGATGTCGAGGCGGCGCAGTGCAAACTGCCAGAGCGTCTCTACCCGGTGTGCGAGGTTGACCAGCTGGTCGAGCTGCTTCTTCGACGGCTTCGCCCGGATCGCTGCACGCCACTTCTTGAGACGGGCAAGAGCCTCAGGCGCTAGTTCTTTGGCTTCCTTTGCTTCGACCGCGCTCCCCCAGCCGTCGGCCGGGAGCAGAAAGTGATGAATCGCACCCGAGGTCTTGCCCGCGCCGCGGCCGTCGGCGAGGTTCTGTGCGAGTTCCGTCAGCGGGACATCGCGCGGTGGCTCTTTGAGCCACGCTTTGCTGTTCACCTGCTCCCGCGAGTAAACGGCCCTACGGGCGCCGATGAGCGAGTTTCCCCGCTTGAGGCGGAGTCCGAACCAGGGTGCGGCGAGTCCACTCACCATAGTGTCCAGCCAGAGCGAGATCTCGGCCAGTTCCACGGCGGTCGCGTTCAGGTCGACGCCATAGACCTGATGTAGAGCGATCGACGCCTTCACGCGCTGCAACTCGATCGGAAACTGGTCAGGGTCGATTTTCGTGCCGAGCTCGGCCTGACGCCGTTTCAAGTACTCCTCGGCGAGCTGTCTGACCGCTTCGATGGCGAACGCGCCGGATCCCAGCGCGGGCTCGCACACGCGCACCGTGAGGATTTCCACAGCGGTAGTGATGCGGTCGTTCTGATCAAGAAGTTCCGCGAGCGCCTGCGACACCGTGAAACGAGTGAGCACTTCGGGCGTGTAATACGACGCGGACTGTTGCCGCTCGCGGCCGGCCAGCCGGAATACGAAACTTCCCGCGTTGTGGAGCGCCGGCCGTGTTTCGCCAGTCAGCGGGTCGGTGACCTGCACAAAATCGGCTGGATCGATCCCAGACGAACGTTCGACCGGCACCACCCAGGAGCCCTTTTCGTCGTCGCCGCCCTTGGCGACCTCATACATATCGGTTTCAGCGAAGAAGCCGGTGTAGGACATCAGGCCCTCGTACACCGCGCCGAGCTGGTTGATGCCCAGGTTCGCGTAGCTGATGAATCCGCGATCCGTGCCAGTCCGTTCCTTGCTCAGCAGGAGGTACGCGAGCACCTCCTGCAGCGCGGCGTCGCCGAGACCAACTTCGTCGATGAGCGCGACCGCCTGCGGGAGGAAAAGATCGGCCTTGAGGCTGTTGAACACGAGCCCGGTTCCGCTGAACAGTTCGTTCCCCTCCGCGGACGCCGGCTCGGTCTGGTGCCCGACATCGACCAGGCGGAACAGGAGCGCGAGTGACTCGTACATGTGGGTGCGGTGCGCCGCGTCGTGGCTCAAGTCGACCTGCACAAGCTCGCGCAGCCTATCGAGGCTGTACCCCTCCTCATAGTCCGCATCGCTGGTCGGGAGCACCTCAAGTTCGGGCGAAGCTTCGGCGAACAGCAGGAAGAGTATGCGGTACAGATAGCGAAGTGCCTGATTGGCCAAAGGCTGCGCAAACTCCGCACTGAGCGGTGTGAGCCCTTCTCTACGTCTGCGCTGCACCACCTCATTGGCGATGATCTCGATCGACTGCCTCACGCCTTCGCGCAGATCTTTGGAGACACCCACGGTGTGCTTTACGGATTCGGCGAGGACCCCGGTCCACCACACCGTGCCATCAGACTGGGGAACCAACGATTCGGCAGACAGGCAAGCGATCGCACTATCGATCTCGCCGGCGCGGGCGATGTGATTGCGGTCGGCGACGAGCTGAAGGTCGATAGCGAGATAGCGACCTTCAGGCCAGTGTTCGCGGTCCGTCAGCAGCGCCCATTGCCCGGCGAAGACGACCGCGAAGCCGACGCCTTCGTTCTCCACGAAGACGGAGGAGAGCAGACGCGCGACGGACACGATCGGATGATTCTCCTGCTCCGGCGGCAGGTACGGTTCGAGAAGGGTGATGCTGTCACGTTGCAGAAGCTCTTCAACGGATTCGACCGCGATGGCTTCGATAGCCGCGAACGCGGCTCCTTCGGTCTGGTCGATCGGGGCGATGAGCGTGAGCGGGCCGCGCGTCTCACGTCGGAGCGCCGGCCCGTTGTATCCGAGGGCCGCGCGAAGTGGCTGGTAGATTCGAGCCCGCAATTCATCCATGGGTACGCTCTCCGCGAGAGCGGCGAACGCACTCGACAGGTCGCCCCGCGTGGCCAAGAACTGCGACCGCGCCGTCGCCGCTCCGGCTGCCGCCGACTCGTCCCATTCCTTGCGGGCCTGAAGGACTCGAGCGAGGAAGGATTGCGACCTCGAGTCGGTCGTGAAGTAGTGCTCGCTGATCCACTCTTCGCCGATGATGAACGCATCCGACACTTACTTCTCCTCCGCATCGTCGGCGGGAACAACGACCAGCAGCGGTCGTACCAGCGTTTGCTCGGGCAGCATCGACTCGGCGATCTGACGTTCCTGCTCGACGGTCGTCCGACGCGATCGAAGCTCCGCAATCTGCGTGAGGCCGGTTGCCGCCTGCTGCCACTGATCCACTCGGTCCGACCACTCGGCCACCCGCCGATGTACGTCCTCGCCAGCAGCGGCCGCAAGGGTGCGCATCTGGCTCATCGCCTGCGAAACTGCCGGCGCGATGATCGCTTGGAGCTCATCCGTGATGTCAACGGGGCCGCTATTGATGAGCTGCCCGGTGAGCCCCGCGGCAGCGAGCGCGGCACCGGCCGAGGGATGCGCGGAGACGAGCGCGAATTTCGGCGTATCGAGAATCGGAACTTCGACCGTCAAATACGAGGCAGCGACAGTCTGACCACGTCGGTTCGTGAGCGTGCCCACCAGCAGGACGGTCGGTGCGCTCACGTCACCGCGAATGGCGAAGACCTCGTTCCTGCCGAGTCTCCCCAGAGCCCTGTCACTGGCCCACTCCAAAACAGGATGAAGTGGTCCGAGATAGTGAGCCTCCGGCCACAGGGTCCGACCTTCCGGGTCGTCGATCGCATCCTGCAAAACGGTCTTGGCACGCTGTTGCGTGGTCGCAAGCATCAGCCGCTCGGTGACCTGTCGCTCGGCGAGGTAGCTCTGCGGTAACACAGAGAGTCGTTGCTTGAGATCCTTGCGCGGGGCGAGTTCAACGGTTCCGTGCGAGCCGTGCTCCCGCCAACCGACGCCACCACCACCATCTGCTGTCGCCGAGGCGCCCGGGGTCGTGTAGACCTCGGTTAGCGCCTCTCGCAGATAATCCAGTTCTGACGCGAACAAACCGCTATCGGCGCCCTGGCCGGATGTAGCTGGTGCGGGCGTCGGCGCTGTTCCCGCCAATCTCGCCAGCAGGGCCCCCACCGAGTCGCCCGTCGTCAGCGCATGCTCAACCGAGGGCACAACCTCGTCGATGTTGGCCTGGTTCGCCAGTGCCTGCTTGATCGCCTCTTCCTCGGCGCCCACGTCGTACTTCCCCATGAGCGAGGCGGCGTCTCCTAGCGCCGCATGGGCCTCCTCTTCGCGCTCGAGCAGACGCTGCAAGACACGCACATCTCCCGAGAACTGAGCATTGGCCGGGCTGAGCAGCAGAGTCGTGATCTGCGGCCGGTGCCGCTGGCCGTATCGGTCGATACGGCCATTGCGCTGCTCGATCCGAATCAAGCTCCACGGGATGTCGAAATGAATCAGCTCGTGACACTGTGAGTGCAAGTTGACGCCTTCGGAGGCGACGTCGCCGGTCACCAACACCCGGATCGGCGAGGACTGCTGTTTGAAGCTTTCGACGATCTCCTGCTGTTCGACGTCCGTCAGGCCACCGTGAAGAATGCGGATCTGGTCGTCTTTTAGCTTGAGGTCACGTCGCAGATTCTCCCGCAGCCAGTCGAGGGTTGCCACACGTTCGGAGAAAACGACGGCGCGTACGTCACTCGAGGGACCTACGTCGATCGATCGCAGATATTCGAGGAGTCGCACATACTTCGCAGAGGGCTGGTCGAGCGACGTCCTTGCCAGCGCGAGAAGGTGCTCCAGCGCCCGACGTTCGCTTCGCTGCTCAGCTGTCAGCGCGGCTCCGAGGCGACGGATGCGCTCGGAAGTCGATTCCACGAGCGCCGCCGGTGAGGAGAGGAACGCTTTCGCGAGCGTCCACGGGAACAGGCCATTGTTGCTACCCGAGTAGGGAGACGACCCTGAATCAGGATGAAGCCACACGCTGGAAAGCTCGTCGGCGACCGCGTTCTCCTCGGACGAGGCGGCGACGAGGAGATTCTGCGGCGGCTTGCGTTCAGCCCAATCCGCGCCGACTTCGCGCGCTACCTCCGGACTGTGGCGGTGACGACGGATGATGAGGCGCCGCACTTCCTCCTCGATGATGTCGCCATCGGGCGTCACCGCCGTCGGCTCCAGCAGGCGAATCAACTCTGCGAAAGACTCCTTCCGTCCGTTGTGAGGAGTCGCGGACGCGAGGATGAGGGCCTCGGTGTTCGGCGCGAGCGTCTTGGCGAGACGATTGTTCAGAGTCGCACCGGTGATGTTATGCGACTCATCGATCACCACCGCATCCCATCGCTGCTTCGCAAGGTGCGCACGGTACTTTTCCTGCTTCAGCGTGTCGATAGAGATGATCGCACGCTTGTAAAGGCTGAAGGGATTGCGTGTCGCCGGAAGAGTCTGGCGCACGCGCTGGATGCCTACAGAATCAAGGCGCACGAACGGCAACGCGAAACGCGTCCACATCTCGTACTGCATCTGCTCGAGCACATGACGTGGAGTGACGATAAGGATTCGCTCACCACGGCCTCGGCGAACCAGCTCCGAAAGGATCATGCCGATCTCGATTGTCTTCCCTAGACCCACTGCATCCGCGATCAAAATGCGTGGCCGAAGCGTCGTGGAGCTGAGCGCTTGTCGGACCGCGGCCTGTTGGTAATCGAGCGGATCCGACAACATTTGAGTGGAGACGGTTAGCTCATCGACCCCAAGAGGAACGGCAGTCTTCCGCAGCGTCGCCTCAAGCCAAAGCTTCGCCCGGCGATACCCCGCCGAACTATCTCCCACAATTCGCGCCTGCGATGGGTCGAGCGGAGTGATCTCGTCGAGAGAATCGTAGAAGGCTGCGGTCGTATCGCGAACTAGTTCGGAGAGACCCTGCACGCGAATCAGCGCACCGTCACCCGTCGACTCGACTGCCGTTACCAGCCACTCCATGTCTCGAACGACAACGACGGAGCCCGGCGCCACGTTGAGGCGCTCACCTTGGTTCGGCTCCCCCGTCGGAGACAACGACATCCAGTTTCCTATCTGTGGCAAGGATGATCGCGGCGAAGTCGCATTAGTGACGCGTTGCGGAGCATTCTTGATGGATACGCACCTCGTCGGATCCCCACCGAGTGGACGATCACACATGCAATGCGTGCATTTAGGCTACCGGGCTCGAACCGGACCACGTTTACCCCGCTTTGGGTGACGACAGCCGTCGCACCGGATTCGATCGTCCCTTCAGTGTTGACCCCAGTCCAACTGGTGATGAGCACCCCAGGGGTGACGGTAGTGCTTGGGCCATCGACTGCCCATCGTTGGAGCCCGGGCCTCCCCGCTTTGGACGGCGCTTCTCGCCGCCGAGCAAGGCAGAGGTCTCAGAGTCGCCTTCGCGCTCCTACGGATGAATGGTGACTGAACGCTGTCGCTGTTCAAGCACCTTGCAACCCGACAGGCGGCTGCCCAACCGGATCTGCGCCATGCAACCCCACCCTCGAGGCGCTTCCTCGGCATACCTCAACCAACGATCGGTTGGGCCGTGGACAAGGCTCACGACGAGGTATCGCTTGTTTCATGCGCCACGGGAGCTGCGTGAGCAGACCAATGATCTGTCCGCAGATAAGCCCGAGCGAAGACGCCAGGGAAAGGACGAAGGCGGCGAGCTAACGAACGGAGACTCGAGATCGGAAGCGACGATCGAACCCAAGCCAAGAGATAGAAGAGACCAGGGCCAGGAGATTGAACCAAGAGCGTATGCACGTAGGCACTTAAGTGGAACGGCTCGCGCGGGCCCGGTTCAGAAGGGGTTTCGTGTCAACCTGGTTGCAGCGATCTGCGCGATGCCCGGCGCTCAACCTTGGGGCGCGTGAGGCGACCTGCGCGATGACGAAAGCGTCTGCTTGGGGGCTGCAGACTTACGACCAACGGCCGTCACCGACTCTCCGCGCGCGGCCCAAGTGGCACATCCGTTTCCGCACGGGCGCGGGTCGAGGACGCCGCTCACGGCGCTGCGCTGCTGAGGTTTGAGGGCCTTTCCGTCGCCCGATCGTAGCTCCCTCCCGGTGCTCCGTGCCGGGCTTTCGCGGCGTATCCTCCTCCGCTGCGCTCCCCCGGTACTCCACGGTCCGGGCACTACGCACCTTCCACTCGCTCTCGATCACCCGCTGGAGAGGCACTCAAAACGATCGACCTTCGAGGGAGTGAGTGGGATGCGGGTATTCATCATCGACACCAGAAACGTGGCCCCAGAACTGCAGGGCGGACTCCTCGGAGTGGACGGGTCCTCCAGCCCGACTGCCGCTGAGAAGAACGAGTGCGTGGACACCGTTAGCAAGTACGCCTTTGATGGGTGGGCGATCGCCGCCGACCCGAACACACCGATCGGCTGGCTTGCCGCGCTCACCGCGGAGACAGCGTGCGTACCCTTCGTCAATCTGGCGCGGCTTGAAGCGCGCCCACAGCCCGGAGGAGAACCGGCCGAGACCTCGGCCACGGCGACATCCGATATCGATCTTTGACTGGGAACGGACTCGGACGAATTTCCGTTTTGCGCGTCAAAAGGGCCTTCAGAACACAACGTGTAGGTATGAGCGCATTCGTTTCGGAACCCCACCGCAGAGCAGCGCGCCGGCAGCATTTCGGACCTGCCCCATGCGGCCGGACGCCGTCCGGCCGGACGCCGTCCTTCCCGGGGGTTGCGACTCGCCGGGTAAATCCAGGTGCGCGCCAAATGCGCGCAAAAACGACCACTGAACCGGAACTTGTAAGTAGAGGGACATTTTTCGACAAAGAACAAGACCGCCCGAATTCGGGCGCCGAGGGAGGTGAATGCGGGTGCGAGGCGGAGTAGCCAGGTGGAAGCGGGGACAGCTATCCCATGGGGTCAAGCAAGCGGTCAACTACGCCTTCAGCGGTGTCTGTGACGCCACCCTCACTGCCAAGACCGCTGACGGGGTGATCGCCGCCGCCGACTACGCCGACGCCGTCATGACCCGGTACATCGTCGAGAACGGTGCCATCCGCGACGACCTCCTCACCAGGAATCAGCTCAACGACTGGGTGGACGGACTGGACCCGCTCACCGGGGAACGTCGCGGCCGCGACTTGGAGTCCCCGGTCGCGGATCTGATCTTGGATGCGACGATCAACGCCTCGAAGTCGTTCTCGATCGCTGCCATGCTCGACCCCGACCTCGCCGCCGCGTACGAAGACCTCCAAGACCGCCTCCGCGACCGGATTGTGAAGCTGTGGCAGGCCGAGCTGAACGCCCGCCGTGGCAAAGGCGGTGCCATCCGAGAAGACCTGGCCCGGATCGAGGTCGTCGAACTCCGGCACCAACGCTCCCGGTCCTTGGATCCGCACAAGCATCGCCACCTCTGGCTGAACGTCAAAGTCCAAGGCGTCGACGGCAAATGGTCCAACATCGACACGCGTGTCGCGTTGCGGTTCCAGAACGTGATCAACGCCGAGGGCGACCTCGCCTCCCACACCGACCCCGCCTGGATCGGTGCTCTTGCCGGGAAAGGGTTCACTCTCAACGAGGACGGGGAGATCGCCCAGTTGCAGCACCTAGTGCGACCGCTGTCGAAGCGGTCCGCGCAGATCGAAGCCAACAAGATCACCCGCACCACCTGGTGGAAACAACAGCACCCCGGCCAGGAGCCGTCGCACGATGTGCTGAACCAGATCGATCACTGGGCGTGGGCCGCCGGCCGTCCCAACAAGCCGGGCGTGATGAACGAAGACGACTGGGCCGCGCTTGTCCGTGAGGAACTACATGCGACCGACCCGACGCTCGGAATGCAGCGTTCGCCTGCGCAGCTGCCTTCTGTCGATGTCGCGGATCTCGACGTCGAGTTGCTGGCAGCCAAGGCCGTCGTCGACGCTGACGCCCGCTCGACCGGAAACGGCGGCCGCTTCAACATCATGGACGTACGCGCCGGCGCTCTCCGCGCGATCGCCGCTACCGGCGTCGTCGCCGAGCGAGACGTCCTCATGAAACTCGCTGAGGAAGTCGTTGCCCGCGCGCCCACGGTGACACTGATCTCCGAACCAGACGCCCCCCAGCATGTCAAGCACCTGATGGCGGTCTCCACCGCCACGTTGAAGGCCACCCTCGCGCAAAAGGTCGACACGTTCTCCGCACCGGGCCAGATCCTCGACGCGGAAGAAGTCGCTCGAATCGCTCGCGCTATTGCGCCCGCTAGGGCGCTCGATAAAGAACAGCTCGCTGGCGCAGCTGCGATCGGTGGCACATCCCGCAACGTCGTCGTCACCGGCCCTGCGGGCACCGGTAAGACAACGATGCTCAAGGTCGCCGGCGCTGCGCTGCGGCGACGCGGCCGTAACTTGATCATCGTCGCCCCGACGAAGAAGGCGTCATCAGTTGCCGGTCGCGAGACCGAGAGTCCTTCCTCGTCGCTCCACCAACTCCTTCACGATTTCGGATGGCGCTGGGCTCCGGACCCGTCTGGCGCGACTGTCTGGAACCGACTCTCGATCGGCGAGAAAGACCAGACGACAGGCACGGTGTACACCGGTCCAAGCATGCGCATCAACCCAGGTGACCGCATCGTCGTGGACGAGGCCGGCATGCTCGATCTCAAGGCCGCCTCCGCGCTTCTTGACGTTGTGTACGCAACCGGCGCGGGAGTCGCTCTCGTCGGCGACCAGCAACAAGCCCTTCCAGTCGGACACTCGGGCGCCATGGCGCTCTTCTGGCATCGCTCGCCTGATCGCGTAGAGCTCGCGACCACCTACCGCTTCAACGACCCAGCATGGGCGGCCCTTACGCTTCGGCTCCGTCACCCTGACAGTGACGACGAAAGGAAGAGCGTCGCCGAAGAACTCATCCGCCATCATGTCGTGATAACCGAAAACGACATCGCCGCGCGCGAGTCGATGGTCGACGGATGGTTCGATGCGACCGGAAATCGAGAGACGATCTCGCTGATCACGGCAACACTCTCCGAGGCGCAGGAGATCAGCGAAGCCATCCAACGCCGACGCATCGAGGCGGGGGCGATTCACGCTGGCCAAGCACTCACCGGGCAAGCGGGCCAGGTGATCTTCGTCGGTGACATCGTCCAAACCCGCCGCAACGACAGCGCCTCTGACGTGCAGAACCGCCAGAACTGGATCGTCAAGACCATCAGCAAAGACCACGCGATCCTCGCCGCGAGCACCGATACGACCGATCTAAGAAAGGTCAGCCTCGACTACGCCGCATCGCACATCCACCTCGCTTACGCCACAACCGTCTATGGCGTTCAGGGCGAGACGACCGACCGCGCACTCGTAGGACCGGGTGTCGACGCAGCCGGGCTTTACGTCGGCCTCACTCGAGGGAAGCAGTACAACTCCGCAGTACTGGTGGCTGCGACCGCGGACTCTGCAAAGGCCCAACTGGTCGAGATGATGCAACGCCAGCCTGTCGAAGAGACCATAGGGAAGTCGCGAGCGGCTGCGCAGGCCGAGTTGAGACGGGCTGCGCAAGATTCGGCCGGACCGGTCATCCCGGCACCGGATGGCCGACGCACCACGGTTGGCCTCAAATGATCATGCCGAAATGTCTAGCCGACCAAGCCTGTCGCGCGCCATTCGCGGCCGACCTGATTGACTCCGTCCAGAGTGCCGCCTTCGGGATCGAACCCGAAGATTGCGATGCCAAGCTCGTCGGCTCTGACCCTGGCAAATGGACTCACACCGTGGCGGGCGAAGACCAACCCGCGACGACCATCCGCCGAGGTGACCGCTGCCGCGCGCTCAACGAGCTCCACTTCCAAGTTCCCGCGCTTGTTCTCGAGCCAGCCAAGATAGCCGGACGAATACACGTCGCAAGAGTGCCGGGACTCACCCGTTGCCACAAGCGCGTCCGTGGCACCGAGGTAGCGCATCCACTCCTTGCACAGCTCGACAGCTTCCTCTTCCGTCGCTCCGCGCGGTCTCGGCTCAGGCTTCTCTCTCACACGACAAGAGTGCACGCACCCTCAGATAGCCGGGGAACTCGCTTGCCCTTGTCAACGCGAACCGGCCGCGTCGGTGGCCAGAGTTAGGTTTCTGCGAGTGGGAAGCATCGACGCTTACGAGTCGGCCAAAGGCCGGCGCTATCGCGTGCGCTGGCGCGACCCCGAACATCAGCAACGCGAGAAGCGCGGATTCCGCACCAAACGCGAAGCAGAGCTCTACAACGCGACTGTCGAAGTAGCGATGATGAAGGGGACCTACTTCGAGGCGTCTCAATCCAAGATCACTGTCGGTGAGCTCGCCGAGGAATGGCTCGCCAACAAGGAGCAAGCCCTCAAACCCTCCAGCTTCTCCCCCATTCGCATCGCCTGGCGCGTTTACGTCGAGCCGCGCTGGGCCGCGACGCCGATCGGCGCGATCCGCCCGTCCGCGGTCGAGAAGTGGATCCGAGAACTAAGCCAGGGCAAGGCCGTCACGGTGCGGGTCCGCGTGGGGAATGCCGGTAAGCCACGATCGGCCGGCGTCGTCCTGCGCGCGGTGGGAATCCTCGCCGGGATACTCGATGTTGCCGTACGCGATGGCAGGATACCGGCGAACCCGGCACGGGGCGCGAGCAACCTTCCACGTAAAGGAACCAAGAAGCGTCGCCGGTATCTCACCAACGAGGAGGTCTTCCGCTTCGCACGAGCGGTGCCCGATGACAAGCGCAGCGCGCTCGTGTTGACACTGGCCTACACCGGCATTCGGTGGGGCGAAGCTGTTGCGCTCACGGAGAACGACATCGACCTTGACCGTTGCCGTCTGGCCATCCACCAGACCGCCACCGAAGTGGACGGGCTCATCCACGTCGGACCGCCAAAGAGTTGGGAGGCTCGCTCAGTGCCATTCCCGGCGTTTCTGGCGCCTCGCCTGGCGGCCCTCATCGAGGGGAAGAAGCGCGGCGACCTGGTCTTCCCCGCCCGCGCTGGCGGCTATCTCGCTCGGCCAGATACGGCCAAAGGGCGGCAATCCTGGTGGCTGACTGCGCTCCAAGATGCTGGACTCGAACACATGACCCCGCACGACCTCAAGCACACGGCCGCCAGCTTGGCCGTGAGCGCCGGCGCCAACGTCAAAGCCCTTCAGCGCATGCTCGGGCACAAGTCGGCCGCTATGACACTCGACACCTACGCGGATCTGTTCGAGGACGACCTTGCCTCGGTTGCCGACCGACTCAATGAACGAGTAGTCGCGGAAAGCGGGGGCGCGTTCTGGGACTAGCCGTTTGAACCTGGACCCCTCCCTGCCGCAGAATGTTCAGCGCGGTCCATGAGCTTCATTCGAACCGAGTCGCCGCCTCGTCAGTTGGCGGCCAAAGAGTCGGACCGCACGGCTTATCGGCCTGGACCTGTTCCACTGGGGACTGGGCACAACACCCCTTCAACCTCGTAAGCCTCGCGCACCTCCGGGGAGTCATCCAACGCGACCTCTGGGCCCAACCTAAGGGCTCTCAGCGCCAGGAGGACACGCATCTTGTGTTCGATTCCGGGAACCCTATCGCCAGGTGGTCGCAACGCGATCGCGTCCCAGCGGACTCCATTCGTCTCAAGCCAAGCCTTTGTCAGATCCATAGCGATGGATGGCCTTCCGCTGACGATAACAACGGGTCGGTGCACGCTACTGGCGTTGAGCCAGTTAATCTGCCCTATCAGCGGCGGGTCCCTAATAGCCGCCAGGCTGAAGCCGACCCAATCGGGTGGATCAGACGCCAAATGGTGGCGACGATGACTTGGATCGCAGAGGGTCCCGTCCAAATCGGCCAAGACAGGTCTTGCGCCGAGTTCGAGCCGGTGCGCATAAGCAAGTGCCCAATGCGCGGCTTCCGACGGCAACTGCATATCGAAAGTGGACAAGACATCCTCCTCGACGCCTCTTGCTTGTTACGAAAAGAGGACCATGCTGTAGAGGCTGCGGGTTCTCGGAACTTTCTAAGGCTTTTCGAGCACGGCAAATTTATGCCGATTCTGCCGCTCACGATAGCGGTCCGGATCTGGCAAGCGCAGTAGATCGCCGATTACAGGCGCCACGACTGACTCCCAGGTCTCCCCGTCTACTTGCCTCAGGTGCCCATACGAACGGTCGTGGATTCTCTGGATCGCTCCGCGCGGCCGCTGCTGAAAGTCCACCACCATCTCTCCGATGCGAACGGGGACGAAGCCAACCGACTCTGCGAGCCAGACCATGGTGCGCTCCCGCGCGACCCGTGACGATCTGAGAACGTCCAAGCGATTGAGTTGACGCCCGATAACGTCCCATTCAGGGTGCATCGGGATCCCAGAGAGATAAAACAGCCGCCCCCGAGGGCGGAGAACGCGAAACATCTCGCATAAGGCCGCTTCCGCATCCCCAACATGATTGAGCACCCACACAGCAAGAGCGCCGTCAAAGGATCTTGACTCAAAAGGAAGGGACTCCGCATCGGCTCGCCTAGCGAGTCCCCCTAGCGCTTTCGATGCCAGCGTCACCATGTCGGCCGAGATATCTACCCCAAATAGCTGCCTCGTCTCGGTGACCAGCTGTGCCGCAATTTCGCCTGGCCCCGTCCCCACGTCCAGCACCCTGCCTTCGCGGCACACATGCTGATCAATTAGCGCCGAGATCGCAGAAACGCGGTTCTGGCCGCCGCGAACACGGATGTATTCGTCAGAGATCCATCCGAAGTCCGTCGACTGACAGCTGCTGCGACCCATGGTCGAAGTTTGCCCGGAGGTTCGGCCGTTGTCCACGCCTCTACCTTCGATGAAGCGAGATTTGAGCCATCGACCGATTCGCGCGCGAGCTTTGGAACACTCCGGAGGCAGGACCCCGTCCCCGGGAGGAGAAGGCGAAGCCCGCGCGACCGGCGACTCAAGTACAAGCGCGACACGCCAACGATGTCACGTCCCACCGAGTAGCACGCGCCGCTGTCCCGGCCTGGGCCATCACGATAGTTTTGGTTCATGCTCAGCGAACATTTCTGGCGACTTGAGCGGTTGGTCGATCAATCAGCCCATGCCGGATACCTGCCGATTGGGGACCTGCCGGACACCGGCGCCCTTGCTTCCCGAATCGTGATGGCACTCCAAGAAGCGCCGCCGAACGCATCAATTGACGTTTGGGTTCAGGCTGACAGCCGTTCGGTTCCGCGACGATCAGCACACGAACCATATAGCCAGTTTTTGGCCTTGGCTGAAACCCGTAGGCGGCTGAGCGAGTCGGCGAATTTTCGGGCTTCCGGCCCCTTCGTCGACACAATGTTCGGCAAGACGCTCACCTCTTTCGCGGTGTCGAATGTTGATCCGCTCACCGGGCGAGCGCTCAGCGATCCCCGGGACGCTAATCCTCACGTTTTCGCGCCACTGGCGCACTGTCGTCTGAGCCGATCAATGTCGCTCCTAGACGCAGCGGATCGGATCATGTGTACGGGCTGGATAGCCTCCGTGGCCAGCGCCGTCGTTCGAAAGGGGCAGCCCAGCTTCTTGTCAGCGCCCAGGACTATCGGGGCCGCGGTTACATCTGGATCGCGACTCGGACAGCAGGAGAATCTGGATCTGCTAAAGGCTTTCACCACTCCGCCGTGGCGAAGTGACGCGTCGGATCTGCTCACTGACCAACGGGTCGCTACGCGTCAGCAGGATCTTCACTTCCCAGAGCTGCTTCGGGAGCAGCAAATCTATAGAGAACTCATCGGCCGCAGGGGTCGGGACGATCAGTACCTGTTCGCCACTGATGTACACGGACTCTTCCTCGGGACGGCCGGGCGCTGGTCGGGTATAGCCCACCTTCTGCTTCCTCTCGTCAGGCAACTACAATCGTCAGAAATTCCGTTACGTGCCTTCATCGAAGCTGCTTATCAGGAGCGACTCATCGCGACGCGTAGGCTGCGCGAAACGCTCAAAGCCATCGCAGCTGTCGACGGCCTCGACTGTCCAATATTCGGCCGCGGGGATGGCATATTCGCTTTTTCTCGGACTCTAACTACCACGGTTGGTCGGCTAGCGAAGATCGCTTCCTCTGACAGCAACCTCTTGCCGTTCGGGGTTGGCATCGTCAAACTCGGGGCGCGTATGTCAGTAAGGGACGCGCTCGCCCGCTCCGAGGCCGCGCTCGAAATTACTAAGCTGGCCACACCTTCGTCCACGGAGCGGCTGTGTTATCTGTACGGCGAGCCCCTTTCTCGTGCGACTGGGCGGCGGCTCGAGGCTGCACTAGCGGCCATTGGAAACAGATCCGTCGCGGCGTCAAAAACCACCAAGGAAATGGAAGGCCTGTCCAGCTACAGCGGATTACTCAGCGCGCTCGCGCATCTCTGACCAACAGGGCTGGCTACTTCATCGGGGCTCGACGGCGTCCCGAAGGTATGCATTCAGCTCGCGCGCACACTTCTCGGGAGACGGACGCCAGGTCCCTGAGCGATAGTTGTAGGAGTCCCAGGAGTCCAACCACTCTGCGGGAGGCGGCAGAATCAAGCAAGGCCACCCAAGTCCGCGTTCGTTAGCAAGCTGCTTTATCCATGCAACAAGCAACGGCTGCTGAACGGATTGGCGCGAGCCTAATACCACGTCGTAAACGTCAGCCAAGTCTTGCCAGCGCGTGTGCCGCCGTCCGCTAGTTCGTACTTTTGATATTCGCGTCCACTTCTGAGCGACGCATTCCTCGCGGCTGGCAATGCGGACATGGGCTCGGGGCAGATGCGACAGGGTTGGAAACTCACGGAGCGCGAGCGCGAATACATCCGACTCGGACAGACTAATTTCCACGTCTTCCCCCGCGGGTACGCGGTCCGTGCCATTTGCGGGGGGCGCACGGTGAACCCAGTTGACGGTTTCCCTGGAGATAACCCGGGCTCGGTGCAGCACCTCAACGTTCTGCCAGTGAGCTGTGGGACTAAGGGCCGGGTCGGAAAAATTCAATCTGTGCGCTTCGTCCGCTTGTAGCCCAAAGGTATCGTTCGATACCGCCCACGTTTCTTGAATCTTGCTGCCGGCGCCGCGAGAATCGAAAACCTCAATGTCAGTGTCCGCCGGCAGCCGGGTCAGACCCCTCGACTGAAGTAAAATCGCCCAACTGCCGAAGAGTCGCCATGTGGTTTTCGCCCCGAGGGCCTTCGGAAGGAGGCTCAGCAGTATGAGACCACTTGCCAGCCGGAGCGCATCTGACCGCGTGGGCTCCACTAAGGCCTCTTCCTTTGAATGAGGGGACGGAGAATCGCCCTGCCTGCGCGGAAGGAAAGAACCACAGCAGCGAAAAGGCCCGCTACGACAAGTCCACCGAGCAACTCCGAAAGCGATCTCTTGTCCGTTCCCGCCCAAATGCCGATAGCTGTACTCACTGGAAAAGCGACGATCGCTACGAGACCAAGCACCGCGTTCGTCAGTTCCTGTTCGGCTCGCTGCACTTGTGCCGAATATTCGCCGAGCTGGGCAGCAATCTCGCCGAGTTGTCCGGGAAGAGAGAATACGTTTTGATACGCGACTAGAAAGTCGTCTTCGCTACCTTGCGGCGCAAAGTCAGTTCGCCAATATTCTCGACGGAAGTCCACTAGTCGGCGCTCAAGTCGCTGCAAATCTTCCTTGCTTGACCGTCCTGTCCGGGCCTCAGTCAGTTCGTCCCGCAATTGCTCAATCATGAGCCGCTGCAGACTCGCGAATAGAAGCGTGTCGGTATAAAGCCCCTCGGCGAAGAACTCAAGGCCTCCATAATCGAACCCGGAGCTACCGCTTGATGCGCCGTTGTCGGGCAGGAGTCCGACCAAGGCAATTCCTCCGCGTCCAACCAAGCCGCGTATTCGGTTGGACATAGCAATAAACTCGCCGGAATCCGCCATCATTTCAACATCGGGGCCATAACGACCCGACGCGATTAAGCTGGCCAGCCATAGATTATGTCCGTTGACCCCTGGAGCAATCGGGACCAGGGGAGTGTCGGGCATCGCTGAGGAATCACTGGTGACGAGGGACACATGCTGGGCACGCCTGTGAGACGACGTGACACGAGCCCATGGATCAACGATTTGATCGACCCATCGACGCATGTCAGCTCCATGGCTCGGGTTATGGTTCACGACGTCGCTTATGGTTTTCAGAACGTCAACGGCCGGATCAATGCAAAGATGCACAATCAGGATGCCTGTCGGGCGCGGCGCGGTCGTCGGAAGTCGCCAGATCTCGGCCGCCTTCACGCGCGCAACACCGCCTACCGGGGGAGCTGGCAAGAACGAGGTCTTGTGCCATCGGTGCTCATAGAGGATCTCATCGAGACCCTCACTTAAATACTTCCGCCGACCAACCCGGTTACCGGAGACTTCCTTCGGAGTTCCCAGACGCCATCGATTGTCAAATGGCCCGCGTTCCCACTCGGAATTAGGATCCTGAGTCATTGCGAGGGGAATCTGCATCGAGATGGCCACCCGTCGGAGCGCTGGGACGGACATGCTTGCTCCTAGCCCTGTGCCCGCACTCTGCGGTCAAGCAGATCGGCAAGCTCAAAAAGCAGATCCCGTACCCGGTTCACGGGCAGCGGAGCCGAGTGATCGACGAATTCCGGCCGGTCTCGCTGCGTATAGACGTCGGCGTAAGCTCTTCGACTCACGCTTCTCGCCATCAGCGTTACCGTGTCAGCCCCGTACAGTGGCAAGGCGTGGTGAATGTCGCTTGCCGGCTCGTAATACTCAGTTCCTCCGGAGTAATGCTCTACAGCAACTTCACGCAGGTGAGATGCGCCCACCAGTTCGAGCTCGTCACCACGTTCTGGCCAATATCGGTAATGCTGAAATGCCTGGCCGCTTGAGGCCTCTTCGAACTTCGTAATTTGGAGTTCTCCTTGGAGAACGGTCGACGCGAAATCCCAGCGATGATTGTGAAAATTGCCTTGTGTCGAAGTAATCGCTTTGTAGCCCCGTCCCCAAAAATGCGCCCGCAGTAGCGCGCCGGTAGATGGATCAACACCTAGCGTTAGCTTCTCGAACCCGTTCTCGTGGCGATAGGCGCGAACTTCCTCCGGGTGAGATATTGCCCATTGCACCCGGCCCACGACGAAGTCGTCGCTGTACGGGACCTCAGGAATTGTTGACAATCTCGCTTTGTCCAATCTCCAAATCGACGACGGGAGGGGTGGAGCCGCTTCTCGCCCAGCAATCGAGAGCACGTTCACAGTACCGCGCACCTGCCCGGTTTGGATTAGGCGTGGCATGTGTTTCTACCAACGCAGCCGGTGACCCATCAACGTCGACGTTCCGCCCATTTTCTAGACGCGCGAGACCGTAAGGTGAATCTGTGGCGATCGCCGACGGCATCCTTAGCTCTGAAGGGGTCGGTGCCTCGCTAGGCATGGACCCAACGCGGACGTCGGAGGAGTCTCGGCGAGCGAAGTCGATCGCGATTCAGATCTCAAGAAAGCAGTCGGAAGCAACCCGAGCAAGTCGGGGGTGGCCATGGAATGCGCAGCCCCATGAAGCGCTTCGCTGCGATGATGACGGCACTTAGAGTTCCTTAGAGTTTTTCGACGACCCTGTGGGCAAATTGTGGGCAAATCGTTGATAGCGCGTGTTATTCGATGCGCAAATTATGGCCCTGACCAGCACTTTTGCTACACCCGAAAAGTGCCCCTGGAGGGACTCGAACCCCCAACCTTCTCCTTAGGACGGAGCAGCTCTTCCATTGAGCTACAGAGGCTGACCCGCACCACTCTACCGGGGGCCGCGAGTCAGCGCGAAACGGGTGGCGGCGCGTCAGGCTGCTGGGGCGAGGTAGTCGCTCCAGTCGGGCTGCGCCACCTCGGTGCCGCGCACCACCCAGGAGGCGTCGTGGGGCACGCGCGGGGTGAAGGCGAGGGTCCAGTTCATCTCGGCGGGGGTGTGGTTGCCTTTGACGTTGTTGCAGCGGAGGCAGCAGGCGACGAGGTTCTCCCAGCTGTCGGCACCGCCGCGGGAGCGCGGGAGGACGTGGTCGATCGTGGTGGCCGACTTTCCGCAGTATGCGCAGCGGTGCGCGTCCCGGCGGAGGACGCCGCGGCGGCTCACGGGGACGGCGCGGCCGCGGGGGATGCGGACGTAGCAGGTGAGGAGGATGACCGACGGGCGCTCGTAGCTGGCGGAGATGCCCCAGACCGGGTGTGCCTGGTCGATCGACAGGACCGTGGCTTTCTGGTTCATGACGAGCACGATGGCGCGTTTGAAGGAGACGACCGCCAGGGGTTCGTAGCCGGCATTGAGGACCAGTGTCTTCATCGTGGACCTTCCTGGAAAACAAAAAGGGCACTGTCCGTGCGGACAGCGCCCAGTGAAACGGCGGCATGGTGGCGGCAGGCCACGAAGGGGCGGCGGCAGGCCACGGTGTGGTGACGACAGGCGAGGAAGTCGTGGTGGCGGGGTATCAGCTCGTCGACGGCGGCAGTGGATGCGGCCACAGCTGTTGCGCCGCCAGTGGATGCGGCGCCCGCTCCCGCGAAACGGCCGCGCTCTAGCCAGGAAGTCACCCTGCGCGGCTCGGCCATCGCACTCCCGGATCTCTCGCGGTGCGAACATCCAACGCGTGGACATTCACGGTTTCAGGGGATCAGAGTAACGCAGAAACGGCGCACCACATATTCGTGGCGCGCCGCTCGCGGTCCGCGTTACGCGGAGTTCACGTTCCGTTCGGGTCCTGGAAGCCTCAGGAACCGGTCGAAACGAGGTGTCAGATGCCCAGACGGACGATGTAGTAGTCGCTCGTCCAGATGGGGCGGATGGAGATGCTGCGGCCGGTGTCCGGCGCATCCATGATGTTGCCGTTGCCGGCGTAGAAGCCGTCGTGGCCGGGCATGATGACCAGGTCGCCCGGCTGGGCGTCCGCGATCGAGATGCGCTTGCCCATCGCCGCCTGGCCGGAGACCGAGTGCGGCAGGGAGATCCCGAACTGGGCGTAGACGTACATGACGTAGCCCGAGCAGTCGAAGCCGGCCGGGGTCGAGCCGCCGAAGACGTACGGGGTGCCGATGTACTGCTGCGCCACCGAGAACACCTGCGGGAGGCTGAAGCTGGGGTACGGCGGGTTGGCCAGGAAGTCGGTGACAGACGGGCCGGAGTAGCTGGCGTAGCTCGCGAACGAGACGGCGGCCTGCTGGCGGGCCAGCTCTGCGGCCTTGGCCGCCTTGGCTGCCGACAGCTCCTGCTCACTGGTGGCGGTGGCCGCGTCGCGGGCGACGGCTGCCGCTGCGACGGTCTGCGGGACCTCAACGCTCTGCGGCTGGGCCTTCTTCATGCTGTCCACAGCGCTGCTCTTGAACTGCGCGGTGTCTGCACCCTGCGGGTTGAACGCGTATGCGGGAATCGCCATCGTGGCGATGAGACCGGCGGCGAGGGTCATGACGGCGACGTTGATCACGCCGCCCTTGACCTTCTTGCTCGTCTTCTTGTCCGCGGGCTTCCGGAACGCGGTTCCGGTGGTGGGCTCGACGGCCGTCTGGCGCACCGGCGCGCGGCGCACGGAGCGGCGGGACGCGAGGTCGGAGGGTGCGGGGGTCGAGCTATTCGGGTTTGCGGGGCGCTCTTCAGAGCCGGGTGTACCTAATAGTGCCAAGGTTTGAACCTCCTGCGCTCCAACAGCACTAGGTAGCTGCCCCGTCCCGGATGCTTATAGCTTGGCTTCGCGAACCAGGAGACAGGAGTGGGGGGTGGAGCGTCCCGGTTCGGGTCCTGTGGCCGGCTTCTGGCCCGTCGGACTCGTTAGAGACTACGGGACGACCCCCGCTTTGTCACATCCTTTTGCCGATATTTTAACAAGTCGGTAACGGAAATCAGGCCTCGACGAAGATGTGCGCTGCGAGTTCGTTCGGGAGTTCCAGCCCGTTCTCGTAGCCGTCGATCTGCACGGCGACGTACGAGCCGGCCGGAGTGAATGTGCCGGTCGAGCCCGGAAAAACGCCGGCCTGCTTGAGCTGCAGCAGCAGCTCGGGGTCGACCTGGGCCGGCTCTCCGAGGCGCTTGATCCTGGCAGAAACCCCCGAACTGTTGCCCACGACGACATCCACGAGGTTGGTGAGGCCCTCGGTGGTGGGCGACTCGATGTCGCCCAGCTCGTCCAGCCCGGGGATGGGGTTGCCGTACGGCGACTCGGTCGGGTGCCCGAGCATGGTGAGCAGCTTGCGCTCGACCTGCTCGCTCATCACGTGCTCCCAGCGGCAGGCCTCTTCGTGCACGTACTCCCACTCGAGCTCGATCACGTCGCTGAGCAGGCGCTCGGCCAGGCGGTGCTTGCGCATCACGTGGACGGCCTTGCGGCGCCCGTCGTCGGTGAGTTCGAGGTGGCGGTCGCCGGAGACGACGACGAGGCCGTCCCGTTCCATGCGGCCGACGGTCTGGGAGACGGTCGGGCCTGAGTGGCCGAGACGCTCCGAGATGCGCGCACGCAGCGGGACGATGTTGTCCTCTTCCAATTCCAGGATGGTGCGAAGGTACATCTCGGTCGTATCGATCAGGTCGGTCATCAACCCTCCAGCTGTTGTCACGCGTATGTCCAGTAGAGCCTACTTGGTGCCGGTGACAGCGGGCTGTAGCCACGGCAGGAGTCGACCGACAGGGGTTCCAACAGCCAATAGACTCTGGATATGCCGGATGTGACGATTCCCACTGATCTGCTGCCCGCCGACGGACGATTCGGATGCGGCCCATCCAAGGTCCGCCAGGAGCAGGTGTCCTACCTCGCCGGTGCCGGAGCGCAGCTTCTCGGCACCTCGCACCGCCAGGCTCCGATCAAGAACCTCGTCGGCCGCGTTCGCGACGGGCTCAGCGAGCTGTTCCGCCTCCCGGACGGCTACGAGGTCGTCCTCGGCAACGGCGGCTCGACCGCCTTCTGGGACGCCGCGGCGTTCTCCCTGATCGAGAAGCGCAGCCAGAACCTCGTCTTCGGCGAGTTCGGCGGCAAGTTCGCCGCGGCCGCGAAGACCCCGTGGCTGGACGCACCCCAGGTCATCGACGCCCCTGCCGGTTCGCGCAGCGAGGCGCAGGCCGCTGCGGGCATCGATGTGTACGCCTGGCCGCACAACGAGACCTCCACCGGCGTCATGGCGCCCGTGAAGCGCGTGCACGGTGACGACGGCGCCCTCACGGTGATCGACGCGACCAGCGCGGCGGGCGGCGTCGACATCGACGCAGCGGAGTCGGACATCTACTACTTCGCCCCGCAGAAGAACTTCGCGTCGGACGGCGGCCTCTGGCTCGCCCTCTTCTCCCCCGCCGCCATCGAGCGGGTCGAGCGGATCGCAGCGAGCGACAGGTACATCCCGGAGTTCCTCAGCATCAAGAACGCGATCGACAACTCGCGCCTCAACCAGACGCTGAACACCCCGGCCGTCTCCACCCTGGTGCTGCTCGAGAACCAGATCCAGTGGATGAACGACAACGGCGGTCTCGCCTGGGCCGATGCCCGCACGGCGGAGTCCTCGAACGCGCTCTACAGCTGGGCGGAGGGCGTGGACTACGCGACGCCGTTCGTCGCCGATCCCGCGCACCGCTCGCAGGTCGTCGTCACGATCGACTTCGACGACGCGGTCGACGCCTCCGCCGTCGCCAAGATCCTGCGCGCCAACGGCGTGGTCGACACGGAGCCGTACCGCAAGCTCGGCCGCAACCAGCTGCGCGTCGCGACGTTCACGGCCATCGAGCCGGACGACGTCCGCGCCCTGATCGGCTGCATCGAGTACGTCGTCGGCCAGCTGGGCTGAGCGGCGGACACCGTGCGCCTCTGGCTCCGCGACGACGAGCGACGGCCTGATCCTGTCCCCGTGAAGACGGACGACAGGAAGGCCGTGCTCGTCGGGCTAGGCCTGTGGCTGGTCGCCCTCGTCGTGACGCTGGTCTACTTCCGTCAGCTGAGCGCCTCCGGAGACGGCTGGTGGCTCTGGACCGTCATCGTCGGTCTCGGCCTCGGCCTCGTCGGCCTCGGATACCTCACCGTCAAACGCCGCTGAGTCGTCGTCGACGTCTGAGTCGTCGGCGTCGTCCGCGTCGTCGTACGACTCGTCCGCGCTCTCGATGTCGACGCCGTCGAGGTCGTCCGGGTGCAGGTCGTGCACGTCGTGCTCGCCGTCCTCGTCCTCGAAGTCGTCGTCCGTCTCGTCGTCGTCATCGACGTCGAGCTCGTCGTCCGCCTCGTCATCGTCGTCGCCTGCTTCGGCCTCCGCCGCCGCGATGGCCTCCTGGGAGGCCTGGTACTCCGCGAGCCGCTCCGACCACGGCACCCAGTCCGGGGCGAGCAGGGCGCGCTCGCCCGGCATCAGCTCCGCCTCGAGCACGCTCGGTGCGGACTCGTCGTCGATGCGCGACAGCGTGACCGTCCAGTGCCAGCCCGGATAGCCGGACATGGTGCACTCGAACAGGAGGGAGAGCACGTGCTCCCCCTCCACGATGTGGCCGGCGGGCGCGCCGATGGTGGCCGCCGGCGTGATCTCCTTCAGCGCATCCAGTGCCTGGGCGACGGATGCGAGGAGCACGTCGTCCGGGACGGTCCAGACGGGAGCGTCCTCGACCGGCGCCGACGCGGCCTCCGAAGACTCGGTGGTCGCGTCGACGTCCGTCTCGTTCTCGTTCTCGGTGTCAGGCATCCAGGTCGTCCGCAACCCGGCGCAGCACGGCGGCGATCTTCGCGCCGTGCGCCTTGTCCGGGTACTTGCCCCGCTTGAGGTTCGCGCCGATGCCGTCGAGCAGCTTCACGAGGTCTTCGACGATGATCGCCATGTCGTCCGCGGACTTGCGGCTCATCTTCACGAGGCTGGGCGGGGCGTCGAGGACGCGCACCGACAGTGCCTGGGCACCGCGCTTGCCGTCGGCGATGCCGAACTCGAGGCGGGTTCCCGCTTTCACGACGGCACCTGCCGGCAGGGCGGAGGCGTGCAGGAAGACTTCTTGGCCGTCATCGGAGCTGATGAAGCCGAAGCCTTTCTCGTCGTCGTAGAACTTGACCTTGCCGGTTGGCATGGGAACCTCATTTCACATGGGGGATCGTATGACCAACCTCAATTATCCTTGATTTCGTGACCCAGCAGACCCCACAGGCGGCAAGCCGCCTCCAGCGCATCCTGTCGTACATCATTGCGGCACTCGTGATCATCTCTTTGGTCTGCATCGCAGCCGTCCTGATCGGCTCCGCTCTCGGCGGAATGCCGGAGCAGGGTTCCGGCCAGGGCATCTGGCCCGTGGTGTTCGTCCTGCCGATGATCGGCCTGTCCGTCTCGTTCGTTCTGGTGATCGTGCTCATCGTCATCACCGGGCGTCAGCGCAGCAAAGCGGCGAAGGCTGCGACCCGCACGGACAAGCGGTAGGCCGGCGGACGGCAGGGCTGGACCAGCGCCCATGACGAACACGCTCGCCCTGGCAGCTCGCCTGCGGGCGATGCCGGACGAGTCCATCGTCCGCGTCCTGCGCGAGCGGACCATCCGCCGCGCAGGCGTCTCCGACTTCTTCGACCTCGCAGACGCCCTCCTCGACCGGGACTCCGTGCAGCGCGCGCTGTCCGGGCTCGACCGCACGAGGCTGGCCGTCCTGGTGACGCTCGGTCGCGCATCCACCCCGATGGATGCGTCCCAGGTCGCTGCAGCGCTCTCCGGCGCAGCCGCCACCCCCGGCATCGACGCCGATGCCGCCCAGGAGGCGCTGGACGCCGTCTCCGGCCTCATCCTCGCCCATCCGGACTCCGGCGCGTTCTCGGCGTACGAGGCCGTCACGGCGCAGCTGGCCGCCTGGCCCGGCCTCGGCCTGCCGTCACCGGATGCGCTCCTCGCCGAGCCAGCGCCGCCCGCGCTGGCCGCCGTGCCGGACACCGAGCGCCGGTTCACGGACCGGCTGGCCGCCGAGCGCGCGTTCGACGCCGTCACCGCCGTCTCCGAGCTGATCGCCGAACTCTTCCGCGAGGGCGCGCGCGAGCTGCAGAAGGGCGGCCTCGCCCTGCCGGCGAGCAAGCGCATCGCCGGGGCCCTGGCCGTGGACGTGTCGGTGGTCCCCACCGTGTTCTCCGTCGCATCCCGTGCCGGCCTCGTCGCGCTGGAGGATGCCGTCTGGCTGCCGACGGAGGCCGCCACCGACTGGCAGCACTCCCCCACCGCCGACCGCTGGCGCGCTCTCGCCGCCGCCTGGCAGGACGCCCTCCCGGACGACCTGCGCCGCATCCTCTCCGGACGCAGCAGGGCGGCCTGGGGCGAGAGCCTGCGCGAGTACGTCGCCTGGCTGTACCCCGCCGGCCGTGAGCTGGCCGAGGAGCGCGTCGCGGCGTACACGCGCGACGCGGAGTGGCTCGGCGTGACGGCGCACCAGGCGCCGAGCAGCGCCGGTTGCGCCCTGGTCGAGGACGGCCCGGATGCCGCGGCCGACACCGTGCGCGAGCTGTTCCCCGCCGAGGTGGACAAGGTCTACCTGCAGCACGACCTCACCATCGTCGCCCCCGGCCCGCTCGAACCGGCCATCGACGGACGGCTGCGCGGCATGGCCGACGTCGAGAGCAGGGCGCTCGCATCCACGTTCCGGGTGTCGGCCGCCACCATCGACCGCGCGATCACCGCGGGTGAGACGGCGGAGAGCATCCACGCGTTCCTCGCGGAGATTTCGCTGACCGGGGTGCCCCAACCGCTCGACTACCTGGTGCGGGATGCGGCCGAACGGTACGGCCGCGTGCGCGTGCGCTCCCTCGGCGACGACGGGCGGATGCGGTCGGCGGTGGTGTCATCCGATGCGACGCTGCTGACCACCATCCAGGTCGACCAGTCGCTCAGCGCGCTCGGGCTCGTGCGGGCGGCGGAGGACAGGCTGGAGAGCCGGTTCGCCCGGGATGTGGTGTTCTGGGCGATCAGCGACGCCCGGTATCCGGTGGCGGCGGAGGACGCGGACGGGAACGTGGAGGCGCTGCGCAGGCAGAGGGTCGCGCATCCCCGGGCCGTCGAGCGCGCCGACCAGGAGGCGGCCCTCGTCGCCCGCCTGCGCGAGGCGGACGACACCGCCGACGAGAGCACGGGAGAGCAGTGGCTGACCCGGCAGCTCGACCTCGCCATCCGGGGCAGGCAGCTGGTGGTGGTCGAGGTGACGATGCCCGACGGCCGCGTGGTCGACTACCTGCTGGAGCCGACCGGCGTCGGCGGCGGGCGCCTCCGCGGCCGCGACCGCGCCGCGGACATCGAGCGCACCCTCCCGCTCTCCAGCGTCACCGGCCTCCGCCCCGCAGACTGACCCGGCTGGGAAGGGCGCAAGGAAAGCGGGCGTAGACTCAGCGGTTATGTCAGATGGCCCCCTGATCGTCCAGAGCGACCGCACCGTCCTGCTGGAGGTCGCGCATCCATCGGCCGAAGACGCACGGCACGACCTTGCCGTGTTCGCTGAGCTGGAACGCGCACCCGAGCACATCCACACGTACCGGATCACCCGCCTCGGGCTGTGGAACGCCCGCGCGGCCGGGCACACCGCGGAGGACATGCTCGGCACGCTTGAGCGGTACTCGAAGTTCCCCATCCCGCAGACCGTGTCCGTCGACATGGCGGAGACGGTCGCGCGCTACGGCAGGCTCGTGATCGAGCGCGACGACGACGGCGTGCTGCTGCTGCGCTCCACCGACCTGCCGGTGCTCACCGAGGTGGCCGGGGCGAAGCGGATCGCGCCGCTGCTGCTCGAACGACGGGATGCGGACACCTTCGTGGTCGAGGCCTGGGCGCGCGGCCAGCTCAAGCAGGAGCTGGTGAAGCTCGGCTGGCCGGCAGAAGACCTCGCAGGCTACACGCCGGGCACCCCGCATCCGATCGACCTGCTGGAGGACGGCTGGAAGCTGCGCGACTACCAGCACAAGGCCGTCGACAACTTCTTCGACGGCGGGTCCGGCGTGGTCGTGCTGCCCTGCGGCGCGGGCAAGACCCTGGTCGGCGCCGGCGCGATGGCGACCGCGAAGACCACGACGCTCATCCTGGTCACCAACACCGTCTCCGCCCGCCAGTGGCGCGACGAACTGCTCAAGCGCACCACGCTGACCGCCGAGGAGATCGGCGAATACTCGGGCCAGGTGAAAGAGGTCAAGCCGGTCACCATCGCCACCTACCAGATCCTCACGGCCAAGCGGAAAGGCGAGTACGCGCACCTCGCGCTGCTCGACGCGATGGACTGGGGCCTCGTGGTCTACGACGAGGTGCACCTGCTGCCCGCCCCGGTGTTCAAGCTCACCGCCGAACTGCAGGCGCGCCGTCGCCTCGGCCTCACGGCAACGCTGGTGCGCGAGGACGGCAGGGAGGGCGACGTGTTCAGCCTCATCGGCCCGAAGCGCTTCGACGCCCCGTGGAAGGAGATCGAGGCCCAGGGCTTCATCTCCCCCGCCGCCTGCTACGAGGTGCGCATCGACCTGCCCGCCTCCGACCGCCTCAGCTACGCCGCTGCCGCCGACGACGAGCGCTACCGCCTCGCGGCCACGGCCCCCGCCAAACTGGATGTGGTGCGCCAGCTGGTCGAGCGCCACAAGGGCGAGCGCATCCTGGTGATCGGCCAGTACCTCGACCAGATCGACGAGCTCGCGGAGGCCCTGGACGCTCCGTCGCTCACGGGCGCGACCCCGGTGGACGAGCGCGAACGGCTCTACCAGGAGTTCCGCGAGGGCACGACGGAGGTGCTGGTGGTGAGCAAGGTCGCCAACTTCTCGGTCGACCTGCCCGAGGCGACGGTCGCCATCCAGGTGTCAGGCTCCTACGGCTCCCGCCAGGAGGAGGCGCAGCGCCTCGGACGGCTGCTGCGGCCGAAGGAGTCCGGCCTGTCCGCCAACTTCTACACGCTGGTGTCGCGCGACACGGTCGACCAGGACTTCGCACAGAACCGGCAGCGGTTCCTGGCGGAGCAGGGGTACTCGTACACGATCCTGGATGCGCACGCGCTGGCGGCGTAGGCGCGGCTAGCCGGGTGCAGGGGCGGTAGGGCGGCTCACGCCAGCACCCGCTCCGCGGTCACCCGCGCCCCCGCATCCCGCGGGTCGTCGCGCAGCGTGATCAGCGCCTTCCACAGCGCCCACCCCTTCCCGCGCGTCCACATCGCGTCGTCGACGCCCAGCACCCGCCGGTACGCATCCCGCGCCTCGCCCTCCAGCGTCGTCCAGGCCAGCGCCAGGTCGCACGCCGGGTCGCCGATGCCCGAGGTGCCGAAGTCGATCACCGCCGCCAGCGCGCCGTCGCGCATCAGCAGATTGCCGACCGCGATGTCGCCGTGGAACCACACCGGGTCGCCGTGCCAGGTCGCGTCTTCGGCCTCCGCCCAGACCCGGGTGGCCGCTTCAGCGTCGATGGGGTCGCCGGCGGCGGCGAGCGCGGCGATGGCGGCGCGGGTCTCGTCGCCGTAGACCGCTGGCGGGTCTCCGCGGAAGAAGTTGTGGCGGCCGGGGCGCGGTGCCCCATCGGTCGGACAGGCCCGCAGCGCCACCAGGAACGACCCGACCGCCTCCGCGAACGCCACCGGGTCGCCGATGCCGTCGAGCGCCGCCGGGCGTCCGTCGAGCCAGCGGTAGACCGACCACGGGTACGGGTAGCCGAACTCCGGCTCGCCCGCAGCGACCGGCACCGGGATGGGCAGCGGCAGCAGCGGCGCGAGGCGCGGGAGCCACTGCTGCTCCTTGGCCACCTGCTCCGCGTACCACGGGCCGCTCGGCATCCGGATGCTCAGCGCATCCCCCAGCCGGAAGGTGCGGTTGTCCCAGCCGTCCAGCTCCACCGGCCGGATGGGCAGGGCGGCCCACGCGGGGAACTGGCTGTCGATCAGCCGCCGCGCGAGGGCGGCGTCCACGGCGGGCGGCTCAGCGCCGGACATAGCGCAGCAGGAGCGTGTCGCCGGAGACGAGCGTGTGAGCGAGCTTCAGCCCGACCGGGACGATCGGCGACGCCCCGGAGGCGATGCGGGTCGCCACCCCCGCCTCCAGCCGCGGGCTGATCGTGAGGCACAGCTCGTCCAGCTCGCCGGACGCGATCAGGTCGCCGAACAGGTGCGGGCCTCCCTCGCAGTGGATGCGGCCGAGGCCGCGCTCCGCGAGCACCCGCACCAGCGCATCCACCTCGACGCGCTGGCGGCCGCAGACCACCACGTCCGCCACCTCCGAGAGCGCTTCGCGGGTGTCGTGCCTGGCGATCTCGGTGGTGAGCACGATCGGGCGCACCGGCGCATCCTGGAAGATCGGGCTGGCCGGGTCGAGGTCGAGGCTCGCCGAGACGATGGCGAAGACCGGATGCGCGCTCAGCCCGTGCGCAACGCGCCAGCGCTCGGAGACCGCGCCCACCCGCATCGCCGCGTATCCCTCCGCCCGCACCGTGCCCGCTCCGACGACCACCACGTCGCAGAGGCGGCGCAGGATGCCGAACACGCGCTTGTCCGCCTCGTCGGAGAGCCCGCCGGACAGGCCCTGGTGCGTCGCGGCGCCGTCCACGCTGCTGACGAAGTTGACGCGCAGCCACGGCTCGTCGCCGACGCCATCGCTGTAGAGGGCGGCGAGGTCGTCGTCTCCGAGTCCTTCCGCCGCGGGCAGCGGATAGACCTTGGCGATGGCTGCGTCACTCATTCACGTCTCCCATGTTGTGCGTCAGGTATGCGGGCTCGCGCAGCCCGAGGATGGCCTCCGTCATGCGCGCAGCGGCGACGGAGGCGGCCACGTCATGCATCCGGATGATCCTGGCTCCGTTGACGATGGAGACGACCGCGGCGGCGATCGAGCCTTCCAGGCGGGCATCGCGCGGCGCATCCAGGGTCTCTCCGATGAAGTCCTTGTTGGAGACGGCGGCCAGGGTCGGGTATCCGAGGTCGGCGATCTCGCTGAGCCTCCTGGTGAGCTCCAGCGAGTGCAGCGTGTTCTTGTTGAGGTCGTGCCCTGGATCGACGATGATCCGTTCCTCCGGGATGCCCGCGGCGAGCGCGACCTCCACCCTGCCGAGCAGGAAGGCGGCGACCTCTGCGGCGATGTCGTCGTAGTGCGGCCGCGGGTAGAACGTGCGCGGCGCGGCGAGACTGTGGGTGATGACGAGCGTGGCGTCGCTGTCGGCGACCACGGACACCAGGCGCGGGTCGCTGAGGCCGGTCGTGTCGTTCACGACGGTCGCGCCGGCTGCGATGGCGCGGCGGGCGACCTCGGCGTGGAAGGTGTCCACGGAGATGACCACGTCCGACCCCTCCCGCAGCTCGGCCACCACCGGTACCACTCTGTCGGCCTCCGCCTCCACCGGGATGGGGTCGCCGGGGGCGAACGGGACGCCGCCGATGTCCACCCAGTCCGCGCCCAGCTCGACAGCGCGGAAGCTGGCCTGCACGGCCTTGTCGAGGGCGAAGGTCCTCCCCCGGTCGAAGAACGAGTCCGGCGTGCGGTTGACGACGGCCATCACTGCGACGCGGCGGGAGAAGTCGAAGGTGCGGGCGCCGATGGTGCGGACGGGGATGCGGAGCGGGGGCAGATACATCTCAGAGCGTGGCAAGGTCCACGCTCTCGTCGGTGAGGCGTGCGGCGTCGACGCGCTCGCCGGAGCGGATCAGCCGCTGCACCTGGTCGTTCACATCCCAGACGTTGACGTTCATCCCGGCCACCACGCGGTCGTTGCGCAGCCAGAACGCGACGAACTCGCGCCGGTCGACGTCTCCGCGGTAGACGACCCTGGCGTCTGCGGCCAGCGGGCCGTATCCCGAATACTCCATCCCCAGATCGTATTGGTCGGAGTAGAAGTACGGGATGTCGTCGTAGCTCGCCGCCTCGCCGAGCACGCTGCGCGCCGCGACGGTGCCGCCGGCGATGGCGTTCGCCCAGTGCTCGTTCCGGAGGTGCCGGCCGATGACGGGGAGGAACGGGTCGGCCACGTCACCGGCCGCGAAGACGTCCTCCGCGGCCGTGCGCATCCCCTGGTCGACCGGGATGCCGTTGTCGGCGGAGAGGCCGGACCGCTCGGCGATGGCGGTGTTGGGCACCGCGCCGACGCCGACGACCACCAGGTCGGCCGGGATGCGCTCCCCGGTGCCGGTGACCACCTCGCGGGGTCCGTCGTCCGCTCCGTCGATCGCGACCACCGATGCCGCATTGCGGAACGAGACGCCGTTGTCGGTGTGCAGCCGCTCGAACACGCGGCCGAGCTCGGGGCCGATCGCGGAACTGAGCGGCACGGCGGAGCTGCCGACCACCGTCACGTCGTTCCCGTACCCGCGCGCCGCCGCGGCAACCTCCAGGCCGATCCAGCCGGAGCCGACGATCACCACGCCGCGGCCTCCCACCTCGAGCGCGGAGCGCAGCCACTCGCTGTCCTCGACCGTCCGCAGCGTGAACACCGCTCCATGCCCTGCACCGGGCACGCTCAGCCTCCGCGGGCTCGCCCCGGTCGCGATCACCAGGCTGTCGAACGTGATCCTCGCCCCTCCGTCGAGGAACAGCTCGTGCGCAGCCGCATCGAACGAGTTCGCGGTGGTCTCCGGCAGGAACTCGACGTCGTTTTCCGCGTACCACCCCTCCGGATGCACGTCCCCCTCCGAGCGTTCCGCCTCGCCCTTCAGGTACTCCTTCGACAGCGGCGGCCGGATGTACGGGTGGTGCTCCTCCGCGCCGAACAGCAGGATGCGGCCGTCGAATCCGCGCTCGCGCAACTCGGTGGCGACGGTGGCTCCTGCCAGTCCTGCTCCGGCGATGACGACGGTGGGCTTCGACATGGGGATCCTCCTCGCGACGGCTGCTCCCAGCATCCACTGTTCCCTCGGCACCCGCCAGACCCTCACACCAATCCCACACCGAGCGCTCACAGGCAGGATTCAGCCAACGCGCAGATACTAGGAGCCATGAACGCCGGACCTCGCATCCTGATCGTCGACGACGAGCCCAACATCCGCGACCTGCTCACCACCAGCCTCCGCTTCGCAGGGTTCGCCGTGCGCGCGGTCGGCAACGGCGCGCAGGCCATCTCCGCGGTCCTCGAAGAGGAACCAGACCTCATCATCCTCGACGTGATGCTCCCCGACATGAACGGCTTCGGCGTCACCAAGCGCCTCCGCGGCGCCGGGTACACCGCGCCCATCCTGTTCCTGACGGCCAAGGACGACACGGAAGACAAGATCACCGGCCTCACCGTCGGCGGCGACGACTACGTCACCAAGCCGTTCAGCCTCGACGAGATCGTCGCCCGCATCAAGGCCATCCTGCGCCGCACGATGCAGGCGGACGAAGACGCGGTCATCCGCGCCGGCGAGCTGACGATGGACCAGGACACCCACGAGGTCTTCGTCGGCGACACCGCCATCGAGCTCAGCCCCACCGAGTTCAAGCTGCTGCGCTACCTCATGCTCAACCCCAACCGCGTGCTGTCGAAGGCGCAGATCCTCGACCACGTCTGGGAGTACGACTTCAACGGAGACGCCGGCATCGTCGAGTCCTACATCTCCTACCTGCGCCGCAAGGTGGATGCGCACTCCAGCGAGCCGCTCATCCAGACCAAGCGCGGGTTCGGCTACATGCTGAAGGCCGCAAAGGTCTGACCAGGCTCCTCCACATGCCTGGCACAGCTTCGGCTGCGTAAACTGGCGGCCTCATGCACACACGCTTACTCGATCGATGGAACGCGATCTCCCTGCGCACCAAGATCACCGGCGTGACCGTGCTGATGCTGACCCTCGGCCTGCTCGTGACGGGCATCGGCACCATGTCGATGTTGAAGCCCGTGCTGCTCGACCAGCTGGATGCGCAGCTGTCCGCCGCGTCGGGCGGCAGCTACCTCAACACCTACCTCTACGGCACCTCGGCCGACAGCGAGAAGATCGCGACGGACGCCAGCCCGTCCGACTACTTCGCTGCGCTCTACGACGCAGACGGCAACCTGGTGAGGACCAACTGGTCCAACATCCCGGAGGCCCACCGGCCCGCCGTCCCCAAGTCGCTGACGGTGCCGGAGAGCAAGCTCCTCCCTTCCGGCGGCTACCCGCTGCTGAGCAATGACGGCCACACCGCATACCGCGCGCTGGCCACGACGGTCACGCTGACCAACCCGCCCGGCGCGCTCGGCACGGCCATCGTCGCGACGACCACCTCGCAGATCGACACCGTGATGGCGAGCTTCCTCGCGATCTTCCTCGGCTTCGGTGTGATCGTCATCATCGTCGGCGCCGGTCTCACCCGGATGCTCGTGACCACGACGTTCTCCCCGCTGCGGGAGGTGGAGCAGACGGCGGCCGCCATCGCGGATGGCGACTTCAGCCAGCGCCTCGGCGGCGCCACCCCGAACACCGAGGTCGGCCGCCTCAACCGCTCCCTCAACACGATGCTGAACCGCATCGACCGCGCGTTCAACGACCGCGCGAGGACCATCGAGCAGATGCGCCGCTTCGTCGGGGACGCCAGCCACGAGCTGCGCACCCCGCTCGTCTCCGTGCGCGGCTACGCCGAGCTGTACCGGATGGGCGCCCTGCAGACCCCGGAGGACGTCGCGCAGGCGATGGACAGGATCGAGAAGGAGGCCATCCGGATGGGCGGCCTGGTGGAAGACCTGCTCGAACTCGCCCGCCTCGACGAGACCAAGCCGCTCGACCTGCATCCCGTCGACCTGGTGCGCATCGCCCAGGACGCGGCAATGGATGCGATGGCCGGCGCCCCCGGCCGCGTCGTCACCGTCATCACCCCCGACCCGATCGCCGCCCCCGAGTTCGGCCCGGAGGAACCGGGCGTCGACACGGTCCCGATGCCCATCCAGGACCAGGCGGCGCGCGTCAGCAACGCCACGGGACCGATCGCGTTCGCGGGTGCGACCCTCGCGCGCCTGCGCCGTGGCCGCTCCCGCCGCCCGGGCAGCACCGAGCCGATGCCCGTCACCACGGCGGAGAAGGTGGTGCTGCACCAGCCCGTCCCCGCCGAGCCCGCCATCGTGCTCGCGGAGGAGAACAAGCTGCGCCAGGTGGTCACCAACCTGATGGGCAACGCGCTCCGCTACACCGCGGAGGGCACCCCGATCGAGATCATGGTGCAGGTCAACCATCTCACCGGCCGGGCGATTTTGGAGGTGCGGGACCACGGCGACGGCATCCCGCCGCAGATCCGCGAGAAGATCTTCCAGCGCTTCTGGCGCGCTGACACGTCCCGCGCCCGCGAGACCGGCGGCAGCGGCCTCGGCCTCGCCATCGTCTCCTCGATCGTCGCCGCGCACCGCGGCACCGTCGAGGTCGTCGAGACCGAAGGCGGCGGCGCCACCTTCCGCGTCTCCCTCCCCCTCGCGGAGACCGCGGCCCCCACCCCGGCCGCCTGAGCCGCTGGCCCGCGGCCGCGCCGCGGCCCGCGAGATACCAGTAACTGCGGCGCATCCCGGGCGTTTCGCGACAGTTCGTGGCATCTCGCCGATGGATGCGCCGGGCACGACGGACGACGGACACGACGGATACGACGAAAGAGGGCGCCTCCCGTGCGGGAGACGCCCTCTTCGTGGTGCTGGGTAGGACTTAGAAGTCCATGCCGCCGGTGGGGTCGCCGGCCGGGGCCGGGTTCTTCTCCGGCTTGTCGGCGACGACGGCCTCGGTGGTGAGGAACAGGCCGGCGATCGACGCTGCGTTCTGCAGGGCCGAGCGGGTGACCTTCACCGGGTCGTTGATGCCGGTGGCCAGCATGTCGACGTACTCGCCGGTCGCGGCGTTGAGGCCGTGTCCGACCGGGAGGTTGCGGACCTTCTCGACCACGACGCCGGCCTCGAGGCCTGCGTTGATGGCGATCTGCTTGAGCGGAGCCTCGATGGCGACCTTGACGATGTTCGCGCCGGTGGCCTCGTCACCCGTGAGTTCGAGCTTCTCGAAAGCGGTCTTGCCCGCCTGGATGAGGGCGACGCCACCACCGGCGACGATGCCCTCTTCGACGGCTGCCTTCGCGTTGCGGACGGCGTCCTCGATGCGGTGCTTGCGCTCCTTGAGCTCGACCTCGGTCGCGGCTCCGGCCTTGATGACCGCGACACCGCCGGCGAGCTTCGCCAGGCGCTCCTGCAGCTTCTCACGGTCGTAGTCGCTGTCGGTGTTGTCGATCTCGTTGCGGATCTGAGCGACGCGTCCCGCGATGGCCTCGGGGTCGCCCGCGCCCTCGACGATGGTGGTCTCATCCTTGGTGATGACGACCTTGCGTGCCTGACCGAGCAGGTCGAGGGTGACGTTCTCGAGCTTGAGGCCGACCTCCTCGGAGATGACCTGGCCACCGGTGAGGATGGCGATGTCCTGCAGCTGCGCCTTGCGGCGGTCGCCGAAGCCGGGAGCCTTGACGGCGACCGACTTGAAGATGCCGCGGATCTTGTTGACGATCAGCGTGGCCAGGGCCTCGCCGTCGACGTCCTCCGCGATGATCAGGAGCTGCTTGTTGGCCTGGATCACCTTGTCGACGATCGGCAGCAGATCCTTGATGTTGGAGATCTTCTGGTTCGCGATGAGGATGTAGGGGTCTTCGAACACCGCCTCCTGGCGGTCCTGGTCGGTGACGAAGTACTGCGACAGGTAGCCCTTGTCGAAGCGCATGCCCTCGGTCAGCTCGAGCTCGGTGCCGAAGGTGTTCGACTCCTCGACGGTGACGACGCCCTCCTTGCCGACCTTGTCGATCGCCTCGGCGATGATGTCGCCGATGGTGGTGTCTCCGGCGGAGATGGATGCGGTTGCAGCGATCTCCTCCTTGGTCTCGACCTCCTTGGCGCTCGCGATGAGCTCCTCGGTGACGGCCTTGACGGCCTTCTCGATGCCACGCTTCAGGGTGATGGGGTCTGCGCCGGCGGCCACGTTGCGGAGGCCTTCCTTGACGAGCGCCTGAGCGAGAACGGTCGCGGTGGTGGTTCCGTCACCGGCGACGTCGTCGGTCTTCTTGGCGACCTCCTTGACGAGCTCCGCGCCGATCTTCTCGAACGGGTCGTCGAGCTCGATCTCCTTCGCGATGGAAACGCCGTCGTTGGTGATCGTGGGGGCGCCCCACTTCTTCTCGAGAACGACGTTGCGGCCACGCGGGCCCAGCGTCACCTTGACGGTGTCGGCCAGGATGTTGAGGCCGCGCTCAAGGCCGCGGCGGGCGTCCTCGTCGAAAGCAATGATCTTTGCCATGGTTGTTTCTCGTCCCTCCCGGACGTCTGCGAAAGATGCGAACGGTTAGCACTCGATCAGATGGAGTGCTAAAGCGATTCTGGCACTCGGGGCAGCCGAGTGCAAGGTGAGTCCGCCGACAGCAGACACGGAGAGAGGAGTTAAACAGGAGAGCGCCGCCCCTTCAGGGACGACGCTCCGCCAGGTTGGTTGCTGCGTGCTACGCCGGACGCACCGACTCAGCCTGCGGGCCCTTCTGTCCGCTGCCGACTTCGAACACGACCTGCTGACCCTCTTCGAGGACCTTGTAGCCGTTCATGTCAATGGCGGAGTAGTGGACGAACACGTCCTGTCCCCCGTCGTCGACGGTGATGAATCCGTAGCCCTTTTCAGCGTTGAACCACTTCACGGTTCCGTTCGCCATGCATAACTCCTATTGCTGTGTTTCGTAGCGACGGCCCATCACCGGCGCGTTGAATCCAGATACTAATGCTTTCAATGCACGTAAACACCAGCTATTTCGGCAAAAAGACGGGAAATGACCGGAAACCGTCAGAAGTTAAACACGCCCGAAACAATACGGGACGGACCGAAATCGTCAGCCGGTGAAGTTGCTTCCCAGCACGACTGTGATATCGGCGCCGGTGTCCGCATAGTCCTGGGTCTCGGCGGTGGTGGCTCCCGGCAGCGCCTGGGCGACGCCGAGCGCCGCCCCCGCGTTCTTCGGGTCGGAGTAGTAGACGACGGTCTGCGTCAGGTCGGTCTTGTCCGCGTTGGCGAGCGCGCCCACCTTGATGCCGGCCGCGGTGAGCTTGGTGCCGGCTGCCGCAGCGAGGTCCGGAGTCGTGGTGCCGTTGAGCACGTTGACCGTGAGCGCAGGGTCGATCGTCGGCACGATGGTCGGCGTCGGAGACGGCGTCGGCGTCTTGGAGGCCGAGCTGGTGCCCGGCGTGCCGTGGAAGGAGATGCTGCCGTTGATGAGCGAGAGTCCGAAGACTCCAGCGCCGATCAGCACGATGGTGGCGAGCGCCGCCCAGCCGAAGCCGATCCAGCCGCGCCCTTTCGCGCGGGGCGCGCGGTGCGCGCCGACGCGGTTCAGGTCGTCCGGAATCGCGTCGAAACGGTCTTTGGGGTACTTCTCTGCCATCGTGTCGGTGGTCCTCAGTCGTCGGACGCGAGCGTCCGGGAGCTTCTGGCGGCCATTCTCGCCTCGCGCAGTCTGAGCAGGCGCTTGACGAGCATGGGGTCGTGCTGCAGAGCGGCTGGCTGGTCGATCAGCGCACCGAGCAGCTGATAGTACCGCGCCGCCGACAGGCCGAACTCCTCACGGATGGCCTGCTCCTTGGCGCCGGCATGCCGCCACCACTGCCGCTCGAACGCGAGGATCGCGACGTCCCGCTCGCTCAGGCCGTCTGGGCGCTGAATGGATGCCCGGTCGTCTGCCGCGTTCGCCACCATGATCCCTTCATGCCTGTCGGTCGTGCCGCCGCTCCTGCGTTCGCGGTTCATCCTATTTGCGGGTTTCTGTGTGTTGGCCTTTCGGCGCGCGGCGGTTCTCGGGACGAAACAGGGAACAGCCGCGCCCTCTCCTCCGTTTAGTGTGGAGAAACGACGAAAGGAACACGCATGGAGTACGACGTCGCCAAGAGCGAAGACGAGTGGCGTAAGGAGCTCAGCCCGGAGCAGTACGCCGTGCTGCGTGAGGCGGGAACAGAGCGGCCGTGGACGGGCGAACTGCTCGACGAGAGCCGCGCCGGTCTCTACACCTGTGCCGCCTGCGGAGCCGAGCTGTTCAAGTCGGGCACCAAGTTCGACTCCGGATGCGGCTGGCCCAGCTTCTACGAGTCCGTTCGCCCGGACGCCGTGCAGCTGCTCGAGGACAACAGCCTCGGGATGGTGCGCACCGAGGTCCGATGCGCCACCTGCGGCTCGCACCTCGGACACGTCTTCGACGACGGCTTCGGCACCCCGACCGGCGACCGGTACTGCATGAACTCGCTGTCCCTCAACTTCACCGAGGGCGAGCAGGCGTGACAGACCTGGTCGATGCCGTCGCCTCCCGTCGCTCGTACTCGCGAGTGACGGAGGCGGCGCCGACCCACGAGGAGCTGCTCCCCCTGGTGGCGGCTGCCGGCCGGGTCGCCGACCACAGCGCCCTGCACCCGTGGCGCGTGATCGAGCTGCGCGGGGAGGCCCGCGACCGCCTCGGCGCCGCGTTCGCGAAGGACGCACGCGTCTCGGGCAAAGACGCGGAGAAGCTCGTCGCGAAGACGCACCGCGCCTCGCTGTTGCTTGCGATCGTCGCCGTGCGCAGCAAAAGCGACAAGGTGCCGGGCTGGGAACAGGACGCCGTCGCATCCGGCGTCGCGCACATCCTGAGCCTGCTGCTGCACGACGCGGGCTGGGGCGTGATCTGGCGCACCGGTCACCACACCAGGTCGAAGGCTGTCCACGCGATGCACGGCCTGAAGAAGAACGAGCGGCTGCTCGGCTGGCTCTACGTCGGCGGCATCCCGGACGGCTCCAAGGAGAGCCACCGCAAGGCGGTCGACCCCGAGCGCTACCTCACGACGCTTTCGTAGCGTCCCCGCGCCCGGCCGGGCTCCCCCACCGGATGCTCGCCACGGCCACCGCGACGAGCGCCAGCACGGTGCCGCCCACCGTGGACAGCGCCACGGGATGCGCGGCGCTCGGCGCCAGCAGGTCGAGCAGGAGCGCGGTCAGCAGCTGGCCGGCCACGGTGGCGAGACCGAGCACGAGCACGCCGAGGACCCGGACGAGCAGCGCGGCCCCCGCGATGAAGACGCAGCCGATCGCGCCGCCGACGTAGAGCCAGGGCTCCGTCGGCAGCGCGGTCGGCCAGCCGACGATGGACGAGTGGACGACCATCAGCACGAGCAGAACCGTCGTGCCGACGACGAAGTTGATGAACGTGGCCGTCAGGGCGCTCTCCGCGACCACGCGGACCTGCCCGTTCACGGCCTGCTGCCAGCCGATGCCGAGTCCGGCGATCAGCGGGAGCGCCATCATCCAGACAGGGACGCCGCTGCCGAACTGGGACGAGACGGCCCAGGTGACGGCGACGAGCGCGAGCGCGGCCCCGACGACTCGCGCGGGCGTGAGTGCGCGCTTGCCGCCTGCACCGATCCCGATCCTGTCGAGGACGAGCCCGCTCACGGTCTGCCCGGCGACGATGGAGACGGTGAACAGGGCGACGCCGAGCACGGCGGCGGTGAGCCCCTGCGACAGCACGAGGAAGGCGCCGGCCGCTCCTCCGCAGACGTACCACCAGCGCAGCTCCCGGCCGCGCAGGGCGCGCAGCACTCTGCCGAGGCCACGTCGCCCGGCAGGAGCGACGGCGAGCGCGACGAGCAGGATGAGCAGGCCGGAGCCGAACGAGATGACGGCGGCGGTGAAGCCGTCGCCGATGCGCGCGCCCAGCTCGCCGTTGACGCGCGACTGGAGGGCGACACCCGCTCCGCAGACGACGGCGAAGACAATGGCCAGCCACACGGGGAAGGCCCGTCTCCTGTCAGCGTTCACCGATCAAGCCTAGAGGCAGCGGGCTCGTGGGTGCGCGCTTCCACCTCCCGGGAACCGGGGTCAGGGGGCGGGCGCGTCGCCGTCCGCGGGGGTCGGGTGCGGCAGCCAGGGGATGTTCTCCTCCGGCGCCACCTCCTTCTCGATGGAGAGGTCGTAGTCGTCGTCTTCCGGCTTCTTGTCGGTCATGGCGACAGCGTACGCCCGGTCGGCCGGGGGCCGAAGGGGTGGGGCGGTTGCTCGGGCGGGCGGGCGCTCAGGCGGGCGGGGCGTCGGCGAGCAGGGCGAGCGGGGACTCCATCGCGTCCGCGATGTCGCGCAGCAGCCCGGCCGCCACTCCCCCGTCGGTGACCCGGTGGTCGAAGACCAGCGAGAGCTGGGCGATGCGGCGGGGCACGACGGCGCCGTCGACCACCCACGGACGCTCGATCATCCGGCCGATGCCGAGGATCGCGACCTCGGGATGGTTGATGATCGCCGCGCTGCCGTCGACGCCGAGGCTGCCGTAGTTGTTGATGGTGAAGGTGGAGCCTGTCAGCTCGGCCGGGGCGAGCGAGCCGGCGCGGGCATCGGCGGTGAGCCTGTCGAACGCGCCGTCGAGCTCGCGGATGGTCATTCTGTCCGCGCGACGGACCACCGGGACCACCAGCCCGCGCGGAGAGTCGACGGCGAAGCCGAGGTTCACGCCGTCGAAGGTGTCGATCCCTGCGCCGTCGGCGGTGACGCGCCCGGCCAGCTCGGGACGCCGGGCGAGCGCCGCGAGCGTGAACCGGGCGACGAACGACAGGAGAGACGGGGTGCGGTCGCCGAAGCGCAGCCGGCGCCGCGCGTCCCAGAGCTCGGTGGCGTCGACGTCGACCCACACGGTCGCCTCGGGGATCTCGGACCTGCTGCGGGTCATGTTCGCGGCGACGGTGCGGCGGAACAGCGAGAACGGGGTGGATGCGCGGAGCGCGAGGCCCGTGCGCTGGTCGACGGTGGGTGCCGCGGTGGCGGGTGCGACGGTGGCTGGCGCTGCGGTGGCCGGTGCGGTGTCCACGGGAGGGGTCGCCGCGAACGCCGCCTCCACGTCGCGGCGGGTGATCACGCCGCCCTCGCCCGTCGGGCGCACCGTGGACAGGTCGATCCCGTGCGTGCGTGCGAGCGTGCGAACGACCGGCGAGATGACCGCCACCGGCCCGGACCTGGACGGCGTCAGCGTGGACGACGGCATGGTCGTGCGGCGCACCCTGCGGTGGCCGGAGTGGCGCAGCTCGGTGGTGCCGTAGCCGACGAGGACGTTTCCGGAGCCTCCGGTGGACCCACCCATGGATCCTCCTGTGGCCTCCGGGTCGGGCGCGGGAACCGCATCCGGTTGCTGCTCCGTGACCTCGATCAGCGGGGCTCCGACGGCGAGCGCCTCCCCCTCCTCCCCGTGCAGCGCGGCGACGACGCCCCCGAACGGCGACGGCACCTCCACGACCGACTTGGCCGTCTCCACCTCGGCGATCGGCTGGTCGACGGCGACCGCGTCTCCGACGGCGACGAGCCAGCGGACCAGCTCGGCCTCCGTGAGTCCTTCGCCGAGGTCGGGGAGGCGGAAGACCTGGGCGCTCATGCGTCCTCCCACTGCAGGTCGTCGACGGCGTCGAGGATGCGGTCGACCCCCGGCAGGTAGAACTTCTCGAGTTTCGGCGGGGCGAACGGTGTGTCGAAACCGGTCACCCGGCGCACGGGAGCTTCGAGCACGTGGAAGCAGCGCTCCGAGACGCGGGCGGCGATCTCGCTGGCCATGCTGGCGAAGCCGGGCGCCTCCGCGATCACCACGGCGCGACCCGTGGACCGTACGGCGGCGCACACGGTCTCGTCGTCGAACGGCACCAGGCTGCGCAGGTCGACCACCTGCAGACTGCGGCCCTCCTCCTCCGCCGCCTCGGCTGCGGCGAGCGCGACCGGCACGCTCGGGCCATATGCGATGAGCGTCGCGTCCGTGCCCTCCCTGGCGATGCGCGCGGAGCCCAGCTGCGGGAGCGGCGCCGTGACGTCGACCTCGCCCGTCGACCAGTACAGCTTCTTCGGTTCGAGGAACACCACCGGGTCCGGCGAGGCGATGGATGCGCGCAGCAGGCCGTACGCATCCTGCGCGTTGGCCGGCGACACCACCGTGAGCCCCGGCGTGTGGGCGTAGTACGACTCCGACGAGTCCGAGTGGTGCTCGACGCCGCCGATGCCGCCCGCGTACGGGATGCGGATCACCATCGGCAGCCGCACGGCCCCCTTGGTGCGGTTTCCCATCTTGGCGACGTGGTCGACGATCTGCTCGAACGCCGGGTACGCGAACGCGTCGAACTGCATCTCGACCACCGGCCGCATCCCGTTCATGGCCATGCCGACGGCGGTGCCGACGATGCCGGCCTCCGCGAGAGGGGTGTCGAAGCAGCGGGTCTCGCCGAAGCGGGCCGCGAGGCCGTCGGTGATGCGGAAGACGCCGCCGAGTACGCCGACGTCCTCGCCGAAGACGAGGACTGCCGGGTCGGCGTCGAGGGCGTCGGCGAGCGCGCGGTTGATGGCCTGAGCCATCGACATCGTGGTCGTGGCCGGAGCCGTGCCGTGGTCGGCCGGGGCGTCGTGCATGAGCGTCATCGGGCTGCCTCCTGGTCTGCGTTTCCTGCCTGCTGCTGGCGGGCGAGCTCGTCGGCGAGCTGCGCGGCCTGCTCCTTCAGTTGCGGGGTCTGCGTGGCGTAGACGTGGGCGAACAGGTCCTCCGGATGCGGTTCGGCCTCCGCGTTGATCGCCGCGCGCAGGTCGCTGGCGACCCGCTCCGCGTGGGCCTGCAGCTCGACCTCGTCTCCGTCGCTCAGCGCATCCATCCCCCGCAGCCAGGTGCGCACCCGCACCAGCGGATCGCGGGCGAGCCACGGGGTGACCTCGTCGTCGCTGCGGTAGCGGGTGGCGTCGTCGGCGTTGGTGTGCGACTGGATGCGATAGGTCAGCGCCTCCACGAGCGTCGGGCCTCCGCCGTCCCGGGCCTCGTCGACGGCTTCGCCGACGACGGCGAGCAGCGCGGCGAGGTCGTTGCCGTCGACCTGGCGGCCGCGCATCCCGTAGCCGACGCCCTTGTGCGCGATGCTCGGCGCAGCGGTCTGCCTGCTGAGCGGCACGGAGATGGCGTATCCGTTGTTCTGCACGAGGAAGACGACGGGCAGATGGAAGACGGCGGCGAAGTTCAGAGCCTCGTGGAAGTCGCCCTCGCTGGTCGCGCCGTCCCCGCAGATGGCGAGGACGACCGTGTCCTCCCCGCGCATCCTGGCCGCGTGCGCGAAGCCGACGGCGTGCAGCAGCTGGGTGGCGAGCGGGGTGGCCTGCGGGGCGACGTTGTGCTCGTGCGGGTCGTAGCCGGAGTGCCAGTCTCCGCGCAGCAGCAGGAACGCGTCGAACGGGTCGACGCCGCGCGTGATGACCGCGACAGTGTCACGGTAGGTGGGGAACAGCCAGTCCTGGTCGCCGAGCACCATCGCCGCCGCGACCTCGCAGGCCTCCTGGCCGTGCGACGACGGGTAGACGGCCAGGCGGCCCTGGCGCACCAGAGCGTTGGCCTGGTCGTTGATCCGGCGGCCGATGACCAGCTTGCGATAGCCGTCGAGCATCCGCTCGGTGGACGGGGTGGGGTACTGGTCGTCCTCGTGGGACGAACCATCCTGATCGATCAGCCGCACCGGGGTGGCGCGCGGCAGCAGGTCGTCGGCGTGCATCCGTTCTCCTTTGAAAGACGTCGCTGTCTCTCAGAATGACTCGGCTGGATTCGCTGCGCCAGATGTCCGCCGTTTTCGAGACGAACGGGTGCGGATGGGCGATGTGCGTGTCAAACTGTCTGACAGACATGGACGACATCGACACCCGCATCCTCGACGCGCTCCGCGCCGACGGCCGCGCCTCCATCACCGCGGTCGCCGAGGCGGCGCACGTCTCCCGCGCGAACGCGTACACCCGGCTCTCGCGGCTGATCGAAGACGGCGTGATCACCGGGTTCACGGCGAAGGTCGACCCCCGGCTCTCCGGGCGGGCGTCGTCGGCGTACGTGACGATGCGGGTGGAGCAGGCGTCGTGGCACGAACTGCGGGACACCCTGCGCGCCATCCCGGAGGTGGAGCACTTCGCCCTGGTCGGCGGGGACTTCGACGTGATCCTGCTCGTGCGGGCGCGCGACAACGAAGACCTGCGCAGGGTGGTGCTGGAGGAGTTGCCGGCGATCCCGTCGGTGCGGGACACGAAAACCTCGCTGGTGTTCGAGGACCACGACCTGCGCTGAGGCCGCTGCCGGGCCTGCTGTCGGGGCTGCTACTCGGGCTTGTCCAGGATCAGGTTGGTGATCCTCGCGGTGCAGAGGCGGTTGCCGTCCTCGTCGGTGACGACGATCTCGTGGGAGGCGACCGTGCGGCCCAGCCGGATGGCCGTGGCGACGCCGGTGACCAGGCCGCTGCGGGCCGAGCGATGGTGGGTGGCGTTGATGTCGACGCCCACGGCGGTGCGTCCTGGACCCGCGTGGATGACGGCCGCCCAGGAGCCGAGCGCCTCGGCGAAGGCGACGGACGCCCCGCCGTGCAGCAGCCCGAACGACTGGCGGTTGCCTTCCACCGGCATCGTGGCGACCACGCGCTCCGCCGACTGCTCCAGGATGCGGACCCCCATCTTCTCGTCCAGTTCGCCGAGGTGGATGGTCCAGTCGCCGTCGCTCATGCGCCACAGCATACCGGCGGAGTTGTGGTGAGCGGCCGCGTCTGAAAAGATTACTTCCTGAACGTTCGGTCGGTAATTCTGGCCGACGTCGCTCGATGGCGAACGACAGGAAGACGGGGCAGCACGATGACCGAGGCCTACCTGGTCGGCGGAGTCCGCACGGCGGTCGGACGGTACGGCGGAGCCCTCAGCGGCGTGCGCCCGGACGACCTGGCCGCCCTCGTCGTCGCCGAGGCGGTGCGCCGCGCGCGCGTCGACCCGCAGACCATCGACGAGGTGATCCTCGGCGCGGCCAACCAGGCGGGAGAGGACAACCGCAACGTCGCCCGCATGGCCGCGTTGCTCGGCGGGCTGCCGGATGCGGTGCCGGGCGTCACCGTGAACCGGCTCTGCGCATCCGGGCTCTCGGCGGTCACGATGGCGGCGCAGGCGGTGCGGGCCGGCGACGCGGACATCGTCGTCGCGGGCGGTGTCGAGTCGATGACGAGGGCGCCGTGGGTGCAGGGCAAGCCGGAACGCGCGTTCGCGAAGCCGGGCCCGCAGTTCGACACCTCCATCGGCTGGCGGTTCACCAACCCGCGCTTCCTCGAACGCGATAAGGCGACGTACTCGATGCCGGAGACGGCGGAGGAGGTCGCGCGCATCGACGGCATCAGCAGGGAGGACGCCGACGCGTTCGCGCTGCGCAGCCACCAGCGCGCGGCGGCGGCGACGGACGCCGGACGGTTCGCCGACGAGATCGTCCCGGCGCAGACACCGCGCGGCTTCGTCACGGCCGACGAGAGCATCCGGCGCGACACGACCCTGGATGCGCTGGCCGGGCTCCGTCCGGTGGTGGCAGGCGGCAGCGTGGTCACCGCCGGCAACGCGTCGCCGCTCAACGACGGGGCATCCGCGATCGTCGTGGCGAGCGCTGACGCCGTCGCCCGCTACGGGCTCACGCCGCGGGCGCGCGTGGTCGTCGGCACGAGCGTCGGCGTCGCTCCGGAGATCATGGGACTCGGTCCACTGCCCGCCGTGAACAAGGCGCTCGAACGCTCCGGCCTGGAGCTCGGGCAGCTCGGCAGCATCGAGCTGAACGAGGCGTTCGCGAGCCAGGCGCTCGCGTGCATCCGGCGGCTGGGGCTCGACGAGGACCGCGTCAACGCCGACGGCGGGGCCATCGCACTCGGCCACGCGCTGGGTTCCAGCGGCTCGCGGCTGCTGGTGACGCTGCTCGGCCGGATGGAACGGGAAGGCTCGCAGTACGGGCTCGCCACGATGTGCGTGGGCGTCGGGCAGGGTGCGGCGATGATCGTGGAGGCAGCATGAACGGGATGCGCACCCTCCTGGTCGAGGAGGCGGACGACCGCGTCGTCGTACGTCTGAACCGGCCGGAGACCAGGAACGCGATCGACCAGCGGATGGTCGACGACCTGCACGAGGTGTGCGCCGCCCTGGAGGCGGAGCCGCGCATCCTGATCGTGACGGGCGGAGACGGCGTGTTCGCGTCCGGTGCGGACATCGACGAGCTGCGCGAACGCACGGCCGCCGACGCGCGCCTCCTCATCAACGCCACGGTGTTCGGGCGGATCGCCGCGCTGCCGCTGCCGGTGATCGCCGCGCTCGACGGCTATGCGCTCGGCGGAGGGGCGGAGCTGGCGTACGCGGCCGACTTCCGTATCGGCACGCCCCGGCTGCGCATCGGCAACCCGGAGACCGGACTCGGCATCATCGCCGCGGCCGGTGCGCTCTGGCGGCTGGCCGAGCTGGTCGGCGAACCGCTGGCGAAGGAGATCGTGCTGGCCGGGCGCATCCTGAACGGCGACGAGGCGCTGGCCGCGCGGCTGGTCACCGAACTGCACGAACCGGATGCGCTGCTCCCCGCCGCGCACGCGCTCGCCGACCACATCGCCGCCAACGACCGGCTGGCGACGCGGTACACCAAGGCGGTGTTCCACGCGCCGCGCTCCGAGCATCCGGCTGCGGAGGCGGACGCGCAGGCCGTGCTGTTCGAGTCGCCCGAGAAGCAGCGCCGGATGACGGCATTCCTGGAGCGGAGGCGGCGCGCATGAGCGGGGTGCCCGAGCAGGTGAGGGTTCGTGAGCAGGTGAGGGTGCCCGAGCGGGTCGGTGTGCTCGGCGGAGGGCGGATGGGCGCGGGGATCGCGCACGCGTTCCTGCTGGCCGGGGCGACCGTGACGGTGGTCGAGCGCGACGGCGAGGCGGCGGACGCGGCCAGGGCGCGCATCCGGAGCGCTGTGGAGGCATCGGTGCAGCGAGGCACGACCACGCTCGGCACCGACGACCTGGAGGCACGGCTCGAGACCGCGACCGACGTGGACGGCTTCGCCGACTGCGGCCTGGTGATCGAGGCGGTGCCGGAGGACCGGTCGCTCAAAGCGGACGCGCTCCTCCGGGCGGAGAGCGCCTTGGCCGACAGCGCCGTGCTCGCCAGCAACACGTCGTCCATCTCCATCGACGAGCTGGCCGCCGACCTCCGCTCCCCCGGCCGCTTTCTCGGGATGCACTTCTTCAACCCGGTCCCCGCGTCTGCGCTCGTCGAGGTGGTCACCGGCGCCGCGACACTGCCCGAGGTGGTCGCGGCGGCCCAAGGCTGGGTCTCCGCGATCGGCAAGACGCCGATCACCGTCGCGGACGCCCCCGGCTTCGCCTCGTCACGCCTCGGCGTCGCGCTCGGGCTGGAGGCGATCCGGATGCTCGAAGACGGCGTCGCGAGCGCCGACGACATCGACGCGGCGATGGTCCTCGGCTACAAGCATCCGGTCGGGCCGCTGCGGCTGACCGACCTGGTCGGCCTGGATGTGCGGCTCGGCATCGCCGAGTACCTGCACGAACACCTCGGCCCGCGCTTCGAGCCGCCGACGCTGCTGCGCAGGATGGTCGCGGAGGGGCGGCTCGGGCGGAAGTCCGGGCGCGGCTTCTACGACTGGCCGGATGCGCAGGGCGCGCCCGCCAGCGCCACACCGGCCACCAGCGCCACACCGACCACCACCACCCCAGCCACCACCACTCCCACAACAGCCATACCGGAGGTTTACCGATGAGCCAGCACGACATCCTGCCCAGCTACGTGATGGGCGGGTGGTGGACGCCGGCCGAGGCGGACGCCGCCGACGCCGCGGAGGTGCGCGACGCATCCACTGGCGAGCTCGTCGCCCGGGTGAGCACCGCCGGGCTCGACCTGGCCGGAGTGCTCGACTACGCCCGCACCGTCGGGCAGGCGTCGCTCGGCGAGCTCACCTTCCATCAGCGGGCGGTGCTGCTCAAGCAGTTCGCCCAGGCGCTGACCGCGCGGAAGGACGAACTGTACGCGCTGTCGAGCAGGGCCGGGGCGACGAAGACAGACTCCTGGATCGACATCGACGGTGGCATCGGCGTGCTGTTCACCTTCTCGTCGAAGGGACGCCGCGAACTGCCGAACGGTCAGGTCTACCTGGACGGTCCCGTCGAGTCGCTCTCGGCGGACGGGTCGTTCCTCGCCAGACACATCTACACCCGGCTGCCGGGCGTCGCCGTGCAGATCAACGCGTTCAACTTCCCGGTCTGGGGTGCGCTGGAGAAGTTCGCGCCGGCGTTCCTCGCCGGGGTGCCGACCGTCGTGAAGCCTGCGACGCCGACCGGCTACGTCGCCGAGGCGATGGTGCGCATCCTGGACGAGACCGGGCTGCTGCCCGCCGGTTCGCTGCAGCTGGTGTCCGGCGGCGTCCCCGACCTGTTCGAGCACCTGCGGCTCGGCGACATCGTCGCGTTCACCGGGTCGGCCTCGACCGCGGAGAAGCTGCGGGCGCACGACTCGGTGCAGACCGGTGGGGTGCGCTTCACGAGCGAGACGGACTCGATCAACGCGTCGGTGCTCGGTGCGGACGCCGGGGCCGGCACGCCGGAGTTCGACGCGTACGTGAAGCAGCTGGTGACCGAGCTGACGGCGAAGTCCGGCCAGAAGTGCACCGCGATCCGCCGGGCCATCGTGCCGGCCGCGGCGGTCGGCGACCTGGTGGATGCTGTGCGGGACCGCATCCGGCAGCGGGTGGTGATCGGAGACCCGCGCGCGGACGGCGTGACGATGGGGCCGCTCGCGTCGCTCGCGCAGCGGGACGAGGTGCTGCGCCAGGTGCACAAGCTGGTCGACGCGGGCGGCGAGATCGTCGTCGGAGACCTCGCGACCCCGGACGTGCTGCGCGCGGACGGGACGACGGGCCCGGCGGACGACGGCGCGTTCGTCGCGCCCCTCCTGCTCCGTTTCGCCGATCCCGACGTGGATGCGGTGCACACGGTCGAGGCGTTCGGCCCTGTCGCGAGCATCCTGAGCTACGACAGCACCGAGGACGCCGTGCGCCTGGTCGCGCGCGGCGGAGGCTCGCTCGTCACCAGCGTCGCGACCCACGATCCGGCCATCGCGCGCGAGCTGGTGGGCGGGATCGCCGCCTCCAACGGCCGCGTGCTGCTGCTCGACCGCGACGATGCGCGCACCTCCACCGGCCACGGCTCCCCAATGCCGCACCTCGTGCACGGCGGACCGGGCCGGGCAGGAGGCGGCGAGGAGCTGGGCGGCATCCGGGCGGTGCTGCACCACATGCAGCGCACCGCGATCCAAGGAACGCCCGAGCTGCTGACCGCGGTGACCGGCGTGTGGCACCAGGGAGCGACGGCCAGCGCGGAGGGGGTGCACCCGTTCCGCAAGGCGCTGTCGACCCTGACCATCGGCGACCAGGTGGAGTCGAAGAGCCGCCGGGTGACGCTCGACGACATCGAGACGTTCGCGACGTTCACGGGCGACACGTTCTACGCGCACATGGACGAGGAGGCGGCGGCCGCCAACCCGTTCTTCCCCGGCAGGGTGGCCCACGGCTACCTGCTCGTGTCCTGGGCGGCCGGTCTGTTCGTCGACCCGGCGCCCGGCCCGGTGCTCGCGAACTACGGACTGGAGAACCTGCGCTTCCTCACGCCGGTGGTGCCGGGCGACAGCATCCGGGTGACGCTGACGGCCAAGCAGATCACCCCGCGCGAGACCGACGAATACGGAGAGGTGCGCTGGGACGCCGTCATCCACAACCAGCACGACGAGACGGTCGCGACCTACGACGTGCTGACGCTGGTGGCGAAGGAGTAGCCGGCGCTCCGAGCGGAGTTCCGCCGCGCCACGCCGCGCTCACCTCCGCTCATGCGGATATCCCGCGCGATCCGGCGCACATCTCCGCTGCAGCGGAGACTCCGCGCCACCAGCACCTCCCGCAGTACGCCGCCCGAAACTCCGCTTGAACGGAACCGCGACGGGATGCGTCGCTCGAACTCCGCTAGAACGGAACGTTCGGCGGCGTGGCGCGGCGGAACTCCGCTGGAACGGAGCGCGGAGGCGCGGCTACGGCACCCGGAGGCCGTCGAGGGCGACGGTGAGGACGTCGGCGGCGAGCTGCTCGGCGTCTTCCGGGCCGCCGGGGCGGTACCACTCGGCGATCGAGTTGATCATGCCGAAGAGGAGGCGGGAGACGATGCCGGGGTCGAGGTCGGCGCGCAGGGAACCCTCGTCGCGGGCCTCGACCACGAGAGCCGCGACCGCCCTGTCGAAGGCGCGGCGGCGGGACAGTGCCGCCCGCTCCACCTCGGTGTTGCCGCGCACGCGCAGCAGCAGTGTCACATACGGCAGCTTGTCGACGAGCACGCGCACAGCGCCACGCAGCACGTGCGCGAGACGGTCGGCGGCAGGGCCGGTGGTCGCGCCGCTCTCCGCGAGCACGCCCTCCAGGCTGTCGAGGGCCTCGCCGAGGGCCAGCTCCAGCAGTTCGTCCTTGGACGAGACGTGGTGGTAGATGGCCGACTTGGACAGGCCGAGACGTTCGGCGAGCATCCCGATGGAGGTGGCGTCGTAGCCGTGCTCGTTGAACGCCGCGACGGAGACCTCGAGGATGCCGCGCTGGTCGTAGCCGGGGCGGCCCCGTCGGATCTCGGTCTCAGTCATGACTCCCCAGTCTGGCACGCGACGCCCACGCCGGATGCTGGCACGCGACGCTCGCGCCGCGACGCCTACCGCAGGTCGTACAGCCGCTTCTGCTTGCCGGCGCTCGGCTCCAGCGTGCCCGGTTCCTCGCGCGCGACGTTCACGGTCACGCCCACCCTCTCCTTCACGCGCTGCACGAGCAGCGCGCAGGCTCGGTCCGCCGCATCCAGACTCGCGCCAGGACGGGACTCGATGCGCACCGTCAGCACATCCAGGGAGGCCGGCCGGGTGAGTTCGAGGACGAAGTGCGGGGAGAGGTCGTCGATGCCGAGCACCAGCTCCTCGATCTGGGTCGGGAACAGGTTCACCCCGCGCAGGATGATCATGTCGTCGTCGCGGCCCGTCACCTTCTCCATCCGGCGCATCCCGGGCCTCGCGGTGCCGGGGAGCAGCCGGGTGAGGTCGCGGGTGCGGTAGCGCAGCACGGGGAAGGCCTCCTTGGTGAGGCTGGTGAAGACCAGCTCGCCCGGGCTGCCGTCCTGCAGCACGGCGCCGGACTCCTGGTCGACGACCTCCGGCAGGAAATGGTCCTCCCAGATGTGCGGGCCGTCCTTCGTCTCCAGGCACTCGCTGCCGACGCCCGGACCCATCACCTCGCTGAGGCCGTAGATGTCGAGGGCGTCGATGCCGAGCCGTTCCTCCAGTTCGAGGCGCATGGCGTTGGTCCACGGCTCGGCACCGAGCACCGCTGCGCGCAGGCTGGTGGTGCGCGGGTCGATCCCGGCCTCCACCATCGCGTCTGCGATCGTGAGCAGGTAGCTGGGGGTGCAGAGGATCACATCCGGTTCGAAGTCCTGGATGAGCTGCACCTGCTTGGCGGTCTGGCCTCCCGACATCGGGATGACCGTCGCGCCCAGCTTCTCGATGCCCGCGTGCGCGCCGAGGCCGCCGGTGAACAGGCCGTACCCGTACGCATTGTGCACGCGCATCCCGGGCCGGACGCCCGCGGCCCGCAGCGAGCGCGCGACGAGCGACGCCCAGCGGTCGAGGTCGCCGGCGGTGTAGCCGACGACCGTCGGGCGTCCCGTCGTACCGGAGGAACAGTGGATGCGCGCGATCCGCTCCTTCGGCACGGCAAACATCCCGAACGGGTACGTCTGCCGCAGGTCCTCCTTGGTGGTGAACGGGAGCAGCGCCACGTCGTCGAGGCTGCGGATGTCGGCGGGGCGGACGCCGGCCGCATCCAGTTTGGCGGTGTAGAGCGGCACGTTCTCGTATGCGTGGCGCACCGTCCACTGCAGCCGTTCGAGCTGCAGGGCGCGGAGGGCGTCGCGGTCGAGGCGTTCCTCCTGGTCGAGTTCGTCGGCCGCCGGTGGGCGGAAGGCCGGCGTGGTCGGTGTCGTCGTCGACATCGGGACCTCCGTGGTGCTTCAGGTGGATGGGTGGTGCGTGGTGTGTCCGGCGTCAGGCCGTGCGCGTGGTCGTGTGGCTGCGGCCGCGGAACTCCGCGACGGGTCGGCCGTCGTCGTCGGTCACTGTCACGTCGTAGACGCCGGTGCGTCCGGCCCGTGCCCGCACGCGCGCCGTGGCCGTGAGGGTCTGCCCGGCCGTGGTAGGCGCGAGGAAGACGATGTCTGCTCCGGCGGCGAGCGTGATCCGCTCGTCCTCGTTGCAGGCGATGGCGAACGCCGTGTCGGCGAGCGCGAAGACGAAGCCGCCGTGGGTGACGTCGAAGCCGTTGAGCATGTCGTCGCGGACGAGCATCCTGACTCTTGCGCTGCCGGGCTCCGAGTTCTCGACGACCATGCCGAGTGCCCGCGATGCGCGGTCGCGCGCCATCATCGCCTCGGCCGCGGACGAACCTTGCGCGGGCGCCTGCGTCATTCCGACCTCCTCGTCGCCGGTCCTGCGGTGTTTGCCGGACCGTGAACCAGACTATATACTAACCGAACGATCAGTTAGTAATTCGGAAGGGTCGACGATGACCATCACGGCAGAGCCGCTCCCCCAGGAGAGCACACCGGAAGAGGCCCGCTTCGCCGAGCTCCTCGACACCGACTCGCGGGTCGAGCCGCGCGACTGGATGCCGGAGGCATACCGCAAGACCCTCATCCGGCAGATGTCGCAGCACGCGCACTCCGAGATCATCGGGATGCAGCCGGAAGCCAACTGGATCAGCCGCGCCCCGAGCCTCAAGCGCAAGGCCATTCTGATGGCCAAGGTGCAAGACGAGGCCGGTCACGGCCTCTACCTCTACTCCGCCACCCAGACGCTCGGCATCACCCGCGACGAGATGACGGAACAGCTCATCGCCGGCAAGGCGCGATACTCGTCGATCTTCAACTACCCCACACTCAGCTGGGCGGACATGGGCGCGATCGGCTGGCTCGTCGACGGCGCAGCGATCTGCAACCAGGTGCCGCTGTGCCGGGCGTCCTACGCCCCGTACGGCCGGGCGATGGTCCGCATCTGCAAAGAGGAGTCGTTCCACCAGCGGCAGGGCTTCGAGATCCTGCTCACGCTGATGCGCGGAACGGAGGCGCAGCGGCAGATGGCCCAGGATGCGGTGAACCGTTGGTACTGGCCGTCGCTGACGATGTTCGGGCCGCCAGACGACGACTCGCCCAACTCGGCCAGGTCGATGGCGTGGAAGATCAAGCGGTTCTCCAACGACGAGCTGCGCCAGCGGTTCGTCGGGATGCTCGTGCCCCAGGCCGAGGTGCTCGGCGTCACGCTGCCCGACCCCGACCTGCGCTGGAACGAGGAGCGCCAGGCATACGACCTGGGCGAGATCGACTGGACCGAGTTCCAGGAGGTGCTTGCCGGGCGCGGCCCGTGCAACGCCCAGCGGATGCAGCGCAGGCGCGAGGCGCACGAGGACGGACGCTGGGTGCGCGAGGCCGCTGCCGCGTACGCCGCCAAGCAGGCCGGACAGGCGGCATGATGCCCGCCCAGGGAACCCCGGCCGCCGGGCACGCCGAGGTGTGGCCGCTCTGGGAGGTGTTCGTGCGGTCGAGCCGCGGCCTCAGCCACGTGCACGTCGGGTCGCTGCACGCCCCGGACGAGACGATGGCCGTGCGCAACGCCCGCGACCTGTACACGCGCCGCAGCGAAGGGGTCTCGATCTGGGTGGTGCCGTCCGACGCGATCACCGCCAGCGACCCGGATGCGAAGGGCGCGTTCTTCGAGTCGCCCGCCGGGAAGAACTACCGGCACGCCACCTACTACACCGAGAGCGAGGGGGTGAAGCACCTGTGAGCGAACCCGAGCTGGAGCACGGCCACGTCGAGCTCTCCGCCGTCACCCTCGACAGCGAGTTCATCGCGGGCGACGAGGTGGCGACCCCCGACGTCGCCGAGTACGCCCTGCGGCTCGGCGACGACTCCCTCGTGCTCGCCCAGCGGCTCGGCGGCTGGATCTCCCGTGCCCCCGAGCTGGAGGAGGACGTCGCCCTCGGCAACATCGCCCTCGACCTGCTCGGGCACGCCCGATCCCTCCTGCGCTACGCGGGCACAGCATCCGGCCGGTCGGAGGACGACCTCGCATACTGGCGCGACGAGTACGAGTTCCGCTCCGCGCACCTGATGGAGCAGCCGAACGGCGACTTCGCGCACACCATCGTGCGGCAGTTCGCTGTGGCGCACTATCTGTTCGAGCTGTACGCGCGGCTGCGCGCATCGTCCGACCCCGTGCTCGCCGCCATCGCGGCGAAGGCCGTGAAAGAGGTGGACTACCACCGCGACCACGCCGACCAGTGGATGCTCCGCCTCGCGCTCGGCACCGACGAGTCGCGCCGCCGCACCGTCACCGCCCTGTCCGACCTGTGGCCGAACGTCGACGAGCTCTTCACCGACGACGAGTTGTTCGACCGGCTGGAGGACGTGGCGCCGCGACCGTCGTCGCTGCGGCCGGCGTTCGACGCGAGCATCCGGCCGGTTCTCGACGAGACCGGCCTCGAACCGCCGGCCGTGTTCTCCGCCTCGGGCGGCGGCAGACACGGACGGCACTCCGAATACCTGGGACCGCTGCTCGCCGAGATGCAGGTGCTCGCCAGGCAGTTCCCCGGGGCCACCTGGTGAGCGGCCACTTCGCCGACGCGCACCAGGCCTGGGCCGTCGCCGCCTCCGTCGTCGATCCCGAGGTTCCCGTGCTCACGATCGACGACCTGGGGGTGCTGCGCGAGGTCACCGTCACCGACGACGGCGTCAACGTGGTCGTCACCCCGACGTACAGCGGCTGCCCGGCGATGGAGACCATCCGTGCCGACGTCGTGCGGGCGCTCAGTGCGGCGGGCTTCGGCCCCGTCACCGTGCGCCTCGCCCTCTCCCCCGCCTGGACCACCGACTGGATCAGCGACAAGGGCAAGGCGGCGCTGGCCGCGTTCGGCATCGCTCCGCCGACCGGAGCCGCACCTGCGGTGGACGGGCCGGTGCGCATCCGGATGGCCGTGAAGTGCCCGAACTGCCAGTCGCTCGACACCCGCGAGGTCTCGCACTTCGGCTCGACGTCCTGCAAGGCGCTGTACGAGTGCTCCGCCTGCGGGGAGCCGTTCGACTACTTCAAGGTGCTGTGATGGCGCGCGCCCGTTTCCACACGCTCGCCGTCGCGGACGTGCGGCCGCTCACCGCGGCCAGCGTCGAGGTGACGTTCGCGGTGCCGGACGAGCTCCGCGGCGAATACGACTACCAGCCGGGGCAGCACGTCGCCCTGCGCGCCACCGTCTCCGGCCGCGAACTGCGCCGCAGTTATTCGATCTGCCGCCCTCCGACAGCCGGGAGCATCAGCGTCGCCATCAAGCGCGACCTGGGCGGGGCGTTCTCCACCTGGGCGACCAGCGAGCTGAAGGCGGGAGACCGGATCGACGTGATGAGCCCGCAGGGCACCTTCACCACCGACCTGGCCGCGCTGGACGGGAAGCACATCGTCGGGATCGCGGCCGGTTCGGGCATCACGCCGCTGATGGCGCTCGCGCACAGCATCCTGTCGGCGTCGGAGACCTCGCAGTTCACGCTCGTCTACACGAACAGGACGGCAATCGACGTCATGTTCCTCGAAGAGCTGGCCGACCTGAAAGACCGGTTCCCGTCCCGGCTCGCGCTGCACCACGTGCTCTCCCGCGAGCAGCGCTCCGCTCCTCTTCTCTCCGGCCGCATCGACGACGACCGGTTCCGCAGGATGCTCGACGTGCTCATCCCGCCCACGACCGTCGACGAGTGGTTCCTGTGCGGTCCGTTCGAACTGGTGCAGCTGTGCCGGGATGTGCTCGAATCGGTCGGCGTCGACCGCTCGCACATCCGGTTCGAGCTGTTCACCACCGGGGAGCCGACGCAGGTCACCGGCGACGCCGGGCATCCGGTGATCGCGCGCGACGGCGACAAGACGGTGCAGATCGAGTTCACGCTCGACGGCCAGACCTCCACGGTGGACACCCCGGTGGACGCGAACGAGTCCGTGCTCAACGCCGCGCTGCGGGTGCGACCGGATGTGCCGTTCGCGTGCGCAGGCGGGGTCTGTGGCACCTGCCGGGCCCGGCTGGTCAGCGGGGACGTGCGGATGACCGAGAACTACGCGCTGGAGCCGGAGGAGCTGGAGCGCGGATACGTTCTCACCTGCCAGTCGCATCCACTCACCGACCGCGTGGTGGTCGACTATGACGGATAACACTGCGCGGAGGGAGCGCCGATGATCGACCTCACCATCACGGACAGCATCGCCAGGATCACGCTGAACGCCCCGGAGAAGCTGAACGCGCTCGACGAGACGGGCCTGCGCGAGCTCTCCGCCGCCTACGGCGAGGCCGAGGCGGCCGGCGTGCGCGCCCTCGTGCTCACCGGCGCGGGGCGCGCGTTCTGCGCGGGGCGAGACATCGCCGGCGTGGATGCGGCGACCGACGACGTGAGCGGATACCTCGACGGACTGGTCACCCCGCTGCTGCGCCGGATGAGCGCCTTCCCCGCGCCGACCTTCGCCGCTGCGCAGGGCGCATCCCTCGGCGTCGGGCTCGGCCTGCTGCTGGCGACCGACGTGGTCTACGTGGCGGAGGACGCCAAGATCGGCTCGCCGTTCGCCGCGCTCGGTGCACTGCTCGACTCGGGAGGGCACTCGCTCTTCGTGACGAGGCTGGGGCCGCACAAGGCCCTCGACCTCATCTACACCGGACGGCTGATGAGCGGGACGGAGGCGGTGGCGTCCGGCCTGTTCAGCAGGGCGCTCCCCGCCGACGAGCTGCAGGCCGCCGTGTCCGCTGCTGCTGAGACGGCGGCATCCGGTGCGACGGCGGCGCTGCTGGCCAGCAAACGGATCGTGGCGGCCATCCGGGACGGCGAACTGGCGCTGTGGGATGCGGTCGCCGCGGAGAACCGTGCGCAGGCCGAACTGCGCGACACGGCCGACTACCGCGAGGGGTTCGCGGCGTTCCAACAGAAGCGCCGGCCGCAGTTCCGCGGCGAGTGACGCGCGGGGTGACGCGCGACGCGCGACACACGGCGTGACGCTGACGCATCCCGTCGCGCGTCGTTCGTTACGTCACGTTGCGCCGCACGTGCATCCCGGGCCGTCGTCGCGCATTCTGGCTTCATGACCCGTCAGATCCGATTCAACGCCTTCGACATGAACTGCGTCGCCCACCAGTCCTCCGGCATGTGGCGACACCCGGACGACCAGGCCTGGCGGTACAAGGACCTCACGTACTGGACCGAGCTGGCCAAGCTGCTGGAGCGCGGCGCGTTCGACGGCATCTTCATCGCGGACGTGCTCGGCACATATGACGTCTACGGCGGCTCCAACGAGGCGGCCATCCGGCACGGAGCACAGGTACCCGTGAACGACCCCATCCTGCTGGTGTCGGCGATGGCGCTCGTGACCGAGCACCTCGGATTCGGGATCACGGCGGGCACGGCGTACGAGCACCCGTATCCGTTCGCGCGCCGCATGTCGACGCTCGACCATCTGACCAACGGACGCGTCGGCTGGAACGTCGTCACCGGCTACCTGCCCTCCGCCGCCCGCAACATGGGCCACGACGACCAGCTGCAGCACGACGACCGCTACGACCAGGCCGACGAGTACCTCGAAGTGCTCTACAAGCTGTGGGAAGGCTCGTGGGAGGACGACGCCGTGATCCGCGACCGCGAATCCGGGGTGTTCACCGACCCGTCGAAGGTGCACGAGATCGGCCACCAGGGCAAGCACTTCACGGTGCCGGGCATCCACCTGTCCGAGCCGAGCACCCAGCGCACGCCGGTGATCTACCAGGCGGGCGCCTCCAAGCGCGGCATCTCGTTCGCGGCGGAGAACGCGGAGGCGATCTTCGTGGCAGCCTCCACCAAGGAGGGGCTGAAGGAGACGGTCGCCAAGCTGCGGGATGCGCTCGAAGCCGCCGGCAGGGACCGGTACGCCGCACGCATCTACACCCTCCTCACGATCATCACCGACGAGACCGACGAGAAGGCGCAGGCGAAGTTCGAGGACTACCTGCAGTACACGAGCGACGAGGGCGCGCTGGTGTTCATGTCCGGCTGGATGGGCGTCGACCTGTCCCAGTACGACCTGGACGAGCCCATCGGCAACGTCAAGAGCAACGCCATCCAGTCCGCCGTCGCCAACTTCCAGCGCCCGAACGCCGACGGCGGTGAGTGGACGGTGCGCGACATCGGCCGTAACGGCGTCATCGGCGGGCTCGGCCCGTTCATCGTCGGCGGGGCCGTGAGCATCGCCGACCAGCTGCAGGAGTGGGTCGACGAGACGGACGTGGACGGGTTCAACCTCGCGTATGCGATCACGCCCGGCACGTTCGAGGACATCGTCGAGTTCGTCATCCCGGAGCTGCGGAAGCGCGGTGCATACCCGGAGGAATACGTGGAGGGCAGCCTGCGCCACAAGCTGCACGGCGCGGGCGACCGGCTGCCGGAGAACCACCGCGGCGCCCGCTACCGCATCGGCGCCACGGCGGCCGCGCAGCAGTAGAACCCCCTGTCTGTCTACCGCTCGACGGCAGACGGACGGACAATCACCGCAAGGCGGCACAGGGCTTCAATGCGCCGACCCCACGTGGCGCCGGACGCGCGGGTAACGCTCCGGCGCCGCGGCGTGTGCGGCGGGGCCGCGCGGCGCTGTGGGGCGGTGCGTTCGCGCGCCTGAGGCCCCCTCTCCCGCTCACCCGGTCACCCACCCCACTCGGCGGAGATTCCGCTCTTGCGGAGTCTCCGCGCAGTTCGGCCGATATCTCCTGTCGTGCGGAGTTCCGGGCGGCGTGTCCTGGAGGAACTCCGGCTTTACGCGCTGCCAGCTCGTGCGCGTCGGCGCTGCCATAACACCGGAAATTTGGGGCGACACGCCGCCGGGAACTCCGTTCGAACGGATGAAGCGGGCGCGAGCCGCAGGAACTCCGTTCGAACGGATGAAGCAGGCGCGAGCCGCAGAAACTCCGCGTGAACGGAGGACGTGCGCGAGTGGGGGGGCGGCCGCGCGGGTCAGGAGCCGATGGCCGGGGTGGGCGCCGTCGGCGGGTGCGGCAGGTGCTTCGTGTACGAGGCGAGCAGCAGTAGGGCCGAGAGGGCGGCCAGCACGACGAGGGCGATGAACAGGCCGATCGTGCTGAGCGGCGGGGTGAGCGCCGCCATGATCGTCGGCACCAGGAAACCGGCGTACGCGACGGCGTAGAACATCCCGGTCAGCCCGGCGAGGTCGCGGGGCGTCGCGATGCGCTGCACCTCCAGCAGCCCGGACACCAGGGCGACGCCCATGCCGGCGCCGAGCACCACGCTCGCCGCGGCGCCCAGCCACAGCGATCCCCACGCGACGGCGCCGGTGAGCACCACCAGTCCCGCCGCGATGATGACGAGCGCCGCCACCAGGCCGCGCGCGCTGGAGACGGAGTGCAGCCGCTTCGCGATCGGCTGCACCAGCGACGCGACGCCGAGCGCCACCACCGTCAGCACCGTCGCGTATCCGAGGCCCCACTCGCCGGTCTGCTTCGCCAGCAGCACGGGGAGGTAACCGTATGCCAGGGCGGCGGCCGCGAAGATCCACGGCGCCGCGACGATCACCACACGCCGGAACCGCTTGTGCCCTGCGCCCGGGATGCGCAGCTGCGCCACGAGCGGACCGCGCTCACCGCCGTTGGTCGCGGTCTCCGGTGCGCGCAGCACCAGCCACGCGAACGGCAGCGTCAACAGGATGTGCACGGCGAACGGCAGCTCCTCGCCGAGCGTGGTGAACTGGGCGATCCCTCCGGCGACGAGCGCTCCGGTGGCCGAGCCCAGGGTGAAGGCGAGGGAGGAGCGTCGTGCGCCTGCCGCCGCATCCACCCCCGGCTCGAAGCGCGGAGAGGACACCTCCTTCATCCAGCTGGTGCCCACCGCCATCGCGATGCCGACGGTGATGCCGGAGAGCAAACGGCCGATGTAGATCGGCACGGGTCCGAACGTGCCGAGCGCGAGGCTCGCGCTCGCGAGCACGGCGGTGAGCACGCCCACGAGCATGAGCGGCCGTCTGCCGTGCCGGTCGGAGAGCGGCCCCGCGATGAGCAGGGCGGGCGCGAGACCGAGCACGTACACGCCGAGGAACATGTTGACGGTCAGCTCGGAGTAGTGCTGGACGTCCTTGTACATCAGCAGCAGCGGGCTGAACTGGTTGCCGCACCAGGAGCAGAAGAACATCAGCGCGAACACGATGCGCCACGGCGGCGCCTGCGTCGTGCGGCTCACAGCGCCCCCTGGTTCCTCGCGATGTGGGCGCGCAGCTGCTCGTCGAACGCGGCGGTGGCGCTGTTGCCGTCGCCGTCGTCGGCGTCGTTGCCGTCGCGCAGCGCGGCGAGCAGCGCCTCGTGGTCGGCGAGCGAGTCGGCGAGCGTGCCGGGCCGCACCCGGAACAGCTGGTGCCGGATGCGCTGCTGCCTGTCCCTGAGCATCCCGAAGAAGTGCACGGCCAGATCGTTGCCCGACGCTTCCACGATCGCGGCGTGGAACCACTGGTCGGCCTCCACGAACCGCTCGACGTCGTCCGCGGCGATGGCGGCGCGCTGCTCGGCGAGCGCATCGTCGAGAGCCGTCAGCAGCGTCTCGTCGGGACCGCCCGCATCCAGGATGCGGCGCGCGGCTCCCGCCTCGATGACCTCGCGCAGGTCGAGCACGTTCTGCGCCTCCCTCGGCGGCATCGGCGTCACGACGGCGCCGCGCCGGGTCTCCAGCGTGAGCAGCCCCTCGGCGGCGAGACGCAGGAACGCCTCGTGCACCGGCGTGCGGCTGACGCCGAGCTCCGCGCCGACCTGGGCCTCGCTGAGGAGCGCGCCTCCCGGCGCCGTCCCGCTGAGGATGAGTCGTTTGGTGGTGGCGTACGCAAGCTCTGCCGCGGGGATCATGCCCCCAGTCTACGCGCTTGCATGCAAGCTTGCGTACAAGCTGTTCAGCTGACGCGCGCCGAGAGCAGCCTGCGCACCGCGGCGAGCGGGATCGGCACCCACGACGGCCGGTGCCGTGCCTCGTACGTCACCTCGTACACCGCCTTGTCCAGCTCGAACGCGTCGAGCAGCTGCTGGTGTTCCGCCAGGGCCGGGCCGGCGACCGAGGCGTACCCGTCGAGGTACGCCTGCCGTGCCCTGGCCGCCCATGCGCTCGCGTCGATCGGCGGCTCCCGCCTGGCCAGCGACCCGGCGACGTAGTCGAACGAGCGCAGCATTCCCGCCACATCCCGCATCGTCGCATCCGGGATCGCCCGCTCGGACAGGGGTCGCAGCGGCTCCCCCTCGAAGTCGATGAACTGCCAGCCGCGCTCCGGCGAATACAGCACCTGCCCGAGGTGCAGGTCGCCGTGGATGCGCTGCAACAGTGGATGCGGCTCCTCGGCGGCCACCTCGTACACCGCCGCGATCCCGGCCCGCAGCTCAGCCACCTCCGGCACTTCGCTGGACGTGATGGTGAGGCGCTGGAACATCCCGTCGAGGGCGAGCGCCACGTCGTCCCGCGTCGCTGTCTTCGTCGGCAGCGCCTGGGCGAGCGACAGGTGCAGCTCGGCCGTCCCAGCTCCGAGCGCCCACGCGCGCTCGGCGAAGTCCTCTCCCCGCTCCGCCGCGCTCACCGCGAGCTCCCAGCCGTCCTCCGCTCCAGTGAGGAAGTCCTGCACGAGCGCCAGCTCACCAGATGCGCGGCGGGCGCCGGTGGGCGACGGCCAGCTCCCGGTCAGCCAGCCGAGCAGCGCCGGGGTGCGCAGCGATCCGCCGGCCGTCAGCGCGGCCAGGGTCGACACATCCGGGTTCTCACCGTCTTGCACGACCCGGAAGACCTTGATGAGCGCGAGCCTGCCGCCCTCCAGCTCCCCCACGATCGACGTGTTGGACTGCTCGCCGGTGAGCTTGCGCGACGACCGGACCACGATGGGCGCTCCGAGCGTATGTCCGAGCGCGTCCGCGTCCCTGCCGTCGACGCCGAGCGCTCCGTCCATCAGCGCGACGAGGGCGGCGACGTACGCTTCGTCGTCCGGGCCGTCGTAGAGGTAGCGGCCACCCGCCTCGCCGATGAGCGCGGTGGGGTCGCCGTCCGCCCGCGGCCTGGCGACGACGGGCACCTGGTAGACACGCGGCGTGCGCGGCGCGTCGTCGGCGAAGAAGTGCGTGACGATGCGCACGTCATCGTCCGCGTGTCCGGTCTCGAAGGACGCCAGCAGCCGCAGGCGCGGTTCGACGCTCTTGGTCGAGTACCAGCGCTGGCGCCGCATCCATGACCCGACGAGCTCGGTGAGTTCGGTCATATTTGCACCGTACGCCCGCGGGACGGAAAACCGCGAGACCACCCTGGCAACACGGAGGAACGCGTTTCAGCGGGTGCCGAGCACCACGCCTCTGGCGGCCATGAACGGCATCGGGTCGATCTGCAGACCGTTCACCCGCACCTCGAAATGCAGGTGGCATCCAGTGGATGCTCCCGTGCTGCCGACGAGCGCGATCGGCTGCCCGGCCTGCACGGTCTCGCCCACGGTGACGCCGATCCCGCCGTCGACGATGTGCCCGTATGCGGTGTCGACGCCGCCGCCGTGGTCGATCATCACGAAGTTCCCGTACGAGCCGTTCGGCCCGGCCGCCACGACGGTGCCCGCCGACGCCGCGACGATGGTGGACCCGCATCCGGCGCCGATGTCGTCTCCCGGGTGGAACAGCGCGGTCCCCGCTGGGCGGGACGGGCGCGGGCCGAAGCCGTCGGTGAGCGGCCCGTGCACGGGGAGCACCCAGCCGGTGACGCCGACGGGAACGTTCACCAGGGCCTGCCAGCCGACCCCCGCCGCCTGCAGCGTGGGCATGGACGCGAGTGCTGACTCCGCGGTGTCGACCGCTGCCTGCGCGTCGGCGACCGCCTGCTCGCTGCCGTCGAGGTCGACGCCGTCCGCGGTCTGCTGCGCCTCGTCGGCCCTGTCGCGCAGGGCGGCGGCGCGCTCGGCGTCGCGCTTCGCGGCGGTCATCGCGGCCTCACGGTCGGCGGTGACCGAGCGGAACCGGTCGACGGCGCCCAGCTTGTCGAGCAGGTTGCCCGGGCTGGCGAGCGCTGCGGTCAGCGGGTCCATCGTCAGCGACCGCGACCCCTGCGACCGGATGAGGGCGGTCGCGAACCCGGCGGACTGCACGGCCTGCTGCTTCGCCGCCTTCGCCTGCGCGGCGAGCGCGTCGGCGGCGGCTACGGCCTGGTCCTTCTCGCGCTGGACGCCGCGCGACGCCTCTGTGGCGTCGGAGAGGGTCTGCTGGGCGGAAGCCAGATCGCTCGCGAGCTGGGCGGCCTGCTGAACCTGAGAATCGTCGAGGGTGACGCCGTTGTCGAAGACCGGGGACGGTTCGAGCGGGACCTGGTCGGTGGGAGCGGGGGTGGTCGGAGGCGGAGTGGGGGTCGGCGTGGGAGTCGGTGTCTTGGTGGGCGTGGGGGTTGGCGTCGGTGTTGGCGTGGGGGTGGGTGTCTGGGTGGGCGTGGGAGTCGGGGTCGGCGTGGGTGTTGGTGTTGGTGTTGGTGTCTCGGTCGGCTTCGGGGTGGGGGTGGGCGTGGGGCTCGTCGTCGAGTCGTCCGCGTCATCGTGGCCGGTGGAGGGGGTTGGCGATGGGGTCGGCGTCGGCGTGGAGGTCGAGCATCCGGTGTCGTCGGCGTCGCATCCCGCGGCGAAGGCCGTCTGCTGGGTGCCGAAGATCAGAGAGAGTGCGACGACGGCGACGGCGCCGATCCTGCCCGCGCCTGCCTGGCCGCGGCCGCGATCGCCGCGGCGCGGACGTTCGCGTCGTGACCACTGCTCAGCGTGTTTCGGAGCTCTTCGCATCGTCACGCGGGCGGCCGGTGGGACCGGCGCGCCCGTGACTGAATGCTCTCACCGGCGGACACCCAGCACAAGGGTCCCAAAGCGGGGTACCGGGGAGTCGGATGCAGCTCACAGGGTCGGCACGCTACGGTGAAAGATTGTGACCGAAAGCACCACAGCCACCCCGCGCCGAGGCGCTAAGAAGTCGACCTGGAAATCGCTCCTGCGCGATGTCGTGGTCATCTTCCTCGTGGCCGTGCTGGTGTCGTTCCTGGTCAAGACGTTCGTGGTCCGCTCGTTCTACATCCCGTCGGGTTCGATGGAGAACACGCTGCAGATCAACGACAGGATCATCGTCAACGAGTTTCAGCCGAAACTGTTCGGCCTGCAGCGCGGAGACGTCGTGGTGTTCAAGGATCCGGGCGGCTGGCTGCCTGCCCCCGCCCCCAGCACCGCCAACCCCCTGCAGAAGGGAGTCGGCGCTGTCCTCGACTTCGTCGGCCTCGGCGCCTCCGACAGCGACCAGCACCTGGTCAAGCGCGTCATCGGCCTGTCGGGCGACCACATCACCTGCTGCAACGCCCTCGGCCAGCTGAGCGTCAACGGCGTCCCACTGAAGGAGCCGTATGTGCTCCTCCCGGTCGGCGTCCAGGCGGTCTCCGCCAAGGCCTTCGACGTGACGGTCCCGGCCGGGAAGCTCTGGGTGATGGGCGACAACCGCTACGCCTCCGCAGACTCCCGCTACCACATGGACGACCCGGGCAAGGGCTTCGTCCCCCTCGACGACGTGGTCGGCCGCGCCTTCGTGGTCAGCTGGCCGGTCAGCCACTGGTCGTGGCTCAGCAACTACCCGGAGACGTTCGCGGGCACCGACAAGCAGAGCAGCGGGGGCTGAGGGCAGGCGGCGCCTACGACTCCGCTTTCCCCAGCCGCCAGTACCCCATGAACGCCACGCGGCTTCTGTCGATGCCGCTGCCGGTCACCAGCATCCTGCGCAGGGTTTTCACGGTGGATGACTCCCCCGCGATCCACGCGTAGAAGCCGCTCGGCGCCTGCTCCGGGCTCTCCCACAAGGTCTCGACGTCGATGTCGACGTCGTCGAGTCGCTGCTCGCGGGTGGCGGATGCGCCCGCGACCGTCTCCGGATGCGCGGCGAGCCAGTCCTGCACCGCCGGGATGAGGCGGCAGCCGTTGTCTCCGCCCGCGCGGTCGAGCCAGGTGACCGTGCATCCGGCCGGGTGGCTGAGCGCGAGGCTGTCGCGCGCATCCGGCACCTCGATGTATGCGTGGGCGCGGCGGCCGGCCGGGAGGGTTTCGAGGATCGCGGAGATCGCGGGGGCGGCGGTCTCGTCTCCGACCAGGAGCAGGTCGCTCGCGTCGCCGGGCCGCCAGTCGATGCCCGTGCCGCAGTGGATGCTGCGGGCGTCCGGTCCGACCACGATCACCTCGGCGCCCGGTGCCGCTTCTGCGAGCCAGCGGGCGGCCGGGCCGCCGTCGCCGTGGGAGACGAAGTCGACGTCGAGGAGGCGCGCATCCTGGTCGATCGCGCGGACCGTGTATGTGCGGAACGGGTTGCGGAGGTGGTCGGGGAGGGAACGCCAGCGGTCGTACCAGTCGCCGGCGAGCATCGCATCCTCGCTGTCGGCGCCGAGGTCGGAGAACGTGCCGTCCGGCAGGGGGAAGACGATCTTGATGCGCTGGTCGAGGCAGTCCGTGCCGAATGTGTCGAAGGCGTCGGACGCGAAGGTGACGCGGACGAAGCTCGGGCTGAGCTGCCGCACACCGACGACGGTCGCGCGGTATGGGCGGTAGCCGGGTCGGTCGGTCTTCTCGAGTGCGAGCAACGGCACAGGGCGCCTTCCTGATCGGGTGGTCCGGACTTAGGTAAGGCTACACTAACCACCTTCCGCGCTTCCAGGTCCGGGGTCCCCGCTGCAGGCCATACAGTGTTCACCGTGGAGAGCAACGGCCAGAGCAGAGCGCCCGGCGTGCGCGACGTCGCCAGGGTCGCCGGGGTGTCGCGCCAGACCGTCTCGCGCGTGATGAACGAGCACCCCAGCATCCGTGACGAGACCCGGATGCGGGTGCTCGCCGCGATGGAGGAGCTGCGGTTCCGCCCCAACCGCGCCGCCAGGATGCTCACTACGGCACGCTCGATGACCATCGGCGTGCTCGCGTCCTCCGCCTCCACCCTGTTCGGACCGGCGAGCAGCATCGACGCCGTCGAGAAGGCCGCCCGCGACGCCGGATACTTCGTGACGGTCGCCCACGTCGCCGACACCACCGCGGAGGAGGTGGACGCCGCCCTCGAGCACCTGGCGGCGCAGGCGGTGGACGGGATCGTGGTGGTCGCCCCCGAACGCCCGGTGGTGGATGCGCTCCGCTCGGCGGCGCCCGGCGTCCCGTTCGTCACGCTGCACGGCTCGCAGGAGCCGGGAGGGGACGGCGTCGTGGTCGACCAGTTCGCCGGCGCGCGACTGGCGGTGCGGCACCTGCTCGACCTCGGGCACCGGCGCATCGCCCACCTCGCAGGACCGGCCGAGTGGGAGGAAGCGGCCGCCCGCCAGCGCGGCTTCACCGCGGAGCTGGCGGTGGACGGGCTGGAGGGGATCGTGACGGAACCGGGCGACTGGACCTCCGCATCCGGAGCACGCATCGGCGCCGCTCTGTTCGACGGGTCGGGCGGAGACGGCGTGACGGCGGTGTTCTCGTCGAACGACCAGATGGCACTCGGGCTGCTGCACGTCCTGCGCGAGAGCGGACGCCGGGTGCCGGAGGACGTGAGCGTGATCGGCTTCGACGACATCCCGGAGGCCGCGTACTTCGCGCCGCCGCTCACCACGGTACGGCAGGATTTCGGCGAGCTGGGCCGCCGCTGCGTCGCCCGCCTCCTCGCCGAGATCGCGGCGGCCGCCGCACCCCCGCTCGCCGCCCCCATCGCCCCCACGCTCGTCCTCCGCGCCTCCACCGGCGCCCCCAGATAATCGAGTCCGCAGTTATGCACGCGACACGCCGCGGGGAGCGTGCATAAGTCCGGACTCGATGGCTTCGCGGGCGACCCCGGATTGACAGAGCGCGAGCGCGCGGGCGATACTGATGCAGCAATGTGACCGGTCACACTGGTGTGAGGGAGACGGATGACGGACCACGAGAACAGCCACGCGCCCGGAGCCGCGACCGGCCCAGCGACTGGCCCAGCCACCGGCCACGACGCCATCGCCGCCGCCCGCACGGCCCTCGGCATCGAGCTCGGCTCGACCCGCATCAAGGCGTGCCTGGTCGACGCCGACGACCCGTCCACCGTGCTCGCCGTCGGCTCGCACGAGTGGGAGAACGAGTTCGTCGACCGCATCTGGACGTACTCCCTCGACGCCGTCCGCACCGGCCTGCAGGCGGCATACGCCGACCTCGTCGCCGACGCGGAGCGCCGCCACGGCATCCGCCCGCAGACCTTCGGCACCATCGGCGTCTCCGCCATGATGCACGGCTACCTCCCGCTCGACGAGCACGGCGAGGCCATCGCCCCGTTCCGCACCTGGCGCAACACCACCACGGGAGCGGCCGCCGCCGAACTCACCGAGCTGTTCGGCGTGAACATCCCGCTCCGCTGGTCCATCGCCCACCTGCACCAGGCCGTGCTCGACGCCGAGCAGCACCTTCCGCGGCTGCGCTCGCTGACCACGCTCGCCGGGTACGTGCACCGGCTGCTCACCGGGCGCTCCGTGCTCGGCGTCGGCGACGCATCCGGGATGTTCCCGATCGACTCGTCCACGAAGGGCTACGACGCCGAGCTGATCGCGCGCTACGACGCCCTCGCCGCCGACCGCCTCCCGACCGGGAGCGTCGCCGATCTGCTGCCCGAGGTGCTCGTCGCCGGTGAGCACGCGGGCGAGCTGACCGCGGAGGGCGCCGCCTACCTCGACCCGTCCGGTGAGCTGCGCCCCGGCGTCGCGTTCTGCCCGCCGGAGGGCGACGCGGGAACCGGGATGGTCGCCACGGACTCCGTCGCGCCGCGCACCGGCAACGTCAGCGCCGGCACCAGCATCTTCGCGATGGTCGTGCTGGAACGCCCGCTCGGCGGCCTGCACCACGAACTCGACCTGGTCACGACGCCCGCGGGCGATCAGGTCGCGATGGTGCACTGCAACAACGGGGCGAGCGAGCTCGCGGCGTGGGCAGGCCTGTTCGCCCGGTTCTCCGCCGCATCCGGGGCGGCCCTCGACACCGACGCCGTCTACGACACGCTGTTCCGCGAGGCGCTCGACGGCGACAGCGACGCCGGGGGAATCCTCGCGTACAACACGCTCGCCGGCGAGCCCATCGCCGGACTCACCGAGGGCCGGCCGCTCGTCGTCCGCACCCCCGAGAGCCGTTTCACCCTCGGCAACGTGGTCCGCGCCCAGCTCTACGGCGTGTTCGGGATCCTCGCACTCGGGATGCGCGTGCTCGCCGACGAGGGCGTCGCGCTCGACAGGATGTTCGCCCACGGCGGCATGTTCCGCACGGCGGGCGTCGCGCAGCGCTTCCTCGCCGGGGCACTGGATGCGCCGGTCTCCGTCTCCGAGACGGCGTCGGAGGGCGGCGCGTGGGGTATCGCGGTGCTCGCCGCGTTCACCGGTTCCTCATCGGACTCCCCCGTCGACCTCGACACCTACCTGCGCACCGCCGTCTTCGGCACCTTCGCGTTCGAGACCACCACCCCCGACCCCGACGACGTCGCCGGCTTCGCGTCCTACCTCGACCGCTACCGCTCCGGACTCGCCATCGAGCAGGCGGCCGTCGACGCGATGCCCCTGGAAGGACCTGCAGCATGACCGGATCCACCGAGTACACCGAAACGCCCGCCGTCCGCGCCGTGCGCGAGCAGGTCTCCGCCCTGCACGCCGAACTCACCCGCAACGGCCTCGTGGTCTGGACAGGGGGGAACATCTCGGGCCGCGTCCCCGGCAGCGACCTGTTCGTCATCAAGCCGAGCGGCGTCGACTACGACGACCTGACGCCGGACAACATGATCCTCTGCACGCTCGACGGCGACGTCGTCCCCGGCTCAGCAGGATCCGACCGCTCCCCCTCCAGCGACACCGCAGCGCACGCATACGTCTACCGCAACATGCCCGAGGTGGGCGGCGTCGTCCACACCCACTCCACGTACGCGACGGCGTGGGCGGCGCGCGCCGAGCCCATCCCGTGCGTCATCACCGCGATGGCGGACGAGTTCGGCGGAGACATCCCCATCGGCCCGTTCGCGATCATCGGCGACGACTCGATCGGCCGCGGCATCGTCGCGACGCTCACCGGGCACCGCTCGCGCGCCGCGCTCATGCAGAACCACGGCGTCTTCACCATCGGCAGGGATGCCCGGGATGCGGTCAAAGCCGCCGTCATGACGGAGGACGTCGCCCGCACCGTGCACATCGCCAAGCAGGGCGGAGAGCTCGTGCCCATCGCCCAGGACGCCATCGACGCCCTTTACCACCGCTACCAGAACGTCTACGGACAGAACCCGGAAGGATCCCTCAGCTGATGCCGAAGCTCTCGACCACGCTCGACCACTACGAGGTCTGGTTCCTCACCGGAAGCCAGCACCTCTACGGCCCGGAGACGCTCGCGCAGGTCGCCGAGCAGTCCCGCGCGATCGCCGACCAGCTCGCCGCCTCCAGCGACGTCCCGGTGCGCATCGTCTGGAAGCCGGTGCTCACCGACGCGGACGCCATCCGCCGCATCGCCCTGGAGGCCAACGCCGACGACGCCGTCATCGGCCTCATCGCGTGGATGCACACGTTCAGCCCGGCGAAGATGTGGATCGCCGGTCTCGACGCGCTCCGCAAGCCGCTGCTGCACTTCCACACGCAGGCGAACGTCGAGCTTCCGTGGGGCGAGATCGACTTCGACTTCATGAACCTCAACCAGGCGGCGCACGGCGACCGCGAGTTCGGCTACATCCAGTCGCGGCTCGGCGTGCCGCGCACCACAGTCGTCGGCCACGTGTCGAACCCGGACGTCGCATCCCGGATCGGCACGTGGACGCGCGCCGCAGCGGGCTGGGCGGCCACCCGCTCGCTCAAGCTGGCGCGCTTCGGCGACAACATGCGGTTCGTCGCCGTCACAGAAGGCGACAAGACGGAGGCGGAGCTGCGGTTCGGCGTGCAGGTGAACACCTGGGGCGTCAACGAGCTGGCCGACGCCGTCGCGGCGGCCGCCGAGTCGGACATCGACGCGCTGGTCGCCGAGTACGAAGACCTCTACGACGTGGCGCCCGAGCTGCGCCGCGGCGGAGAGCGCCACTCCTCCCTCCGGGACGGCGCCGCGATCGAGATCGGCCTGCGGTCGTTCCTCGAAGAGGGCGGCTTCGGCGCGTTCACCACGAGTTTCGAAGACCTCGGCGCGCTGAAGCAGCTGCCCGGTCTCGCCGTGCAGCGTCTGATGGCCGAGGGATACGGCTTCGGCGCGGAGGGCGACTGGAAGACCGCGATCCTCGTGCGCGCGGCGAACGTGATGGGAGCGGGCCTCCCCGGCGGCGCCTCCCTGATGGAGGACTACACCTACGACCTCACCCCCGGCGACGAGCGCATCCTCGGAGCGCACATGCTCGAGGTGAGCCCGGCGCTCAGCTCGACGAAGGCGACGCTCGAGGTGCATCCCCTCGGCATCGGCGGCAAGGACGACCCCGTGCGCCTCGTGTTCACCGCCGACCCCGGCCCCGCCGTCGTCGTGGCGCTCTCGGACATGCGCGACCGGTTCCGCCTGGTGGCGAACGTGGTCGAGGTGGTCGAGCCGACCGCCCCGCTCCCCCACCTGCCGGTGGGCAGGGCGGTCTGGAAGCCTGCCCCCGACTTCACGACCTCCGCCACGGCCTGGCTGGAGGCGGGCGCCGCGCACCACACGGTGATGTCGACCGCCGTCGGCCTGCAGGCGTTCGAGGACTTCGCCAGGATGGCGGAGACCGAGCTGCTGATCATCGACGAGCAGACCACGCTCCGCGGCTTCACAGAGTCGCTGCGCTGGAACGCGGCGTACTACCGCCTCGCTCGCGGCATCTAGCCGCCCACCGCCCCCTGGCCGCCGGCCTGTCATCGGCGACGGCGGCCAGGTCCACCTCTGCACGGGGCCATCGGGCCCGACGGGCCGTCGGCTAGAGGTCGAGCGGGCCGAGCGACGGGTGCGCGACGAAGCGGACCGCGGGGTCCGTTGCGATCTCGAGTTCGAGCGCGACGATGCTGTTCGTGCCTGCGCGGAGGATCGGCGCCGGGACGTAGAGCGTGTACTGCGGGCCGCGCGACCAGTACCGGCCGAGGCAGAACCCGTTGATCCACACGGCGCCCTTCCCCCAGCCGCTCGTGTCGAGATAGAGGTCGGCGGGCTCGTCCAGCTCGAACGTCCCCGACGCGAAAACCGGCCCGGACAGCACGTCGACGACCTCGCCGCGCACCGCGGCGAGCGCGTTCCCGATGCCGGCGACCGCAGCGGAGGAGGAGACGTCGATCGGGTCGACCGTCCATCCCGTCACCTCGCGCCCGTCGACGGCGACCGGACCGATCAGCCCCTTCGCCTCGCCGATGCGCGTGCCGTAGTCGACGCGCCCCTGATTCTCGATCAGGATGCGCAGCTCTCCGCCGCCCGGGAGCACCAGCGCGCGCTCCTTGTTCTCCCGCGCGAGTCGTCCGACGGGGACGCCGTCGAGCGTCAGCCAGGCGCGGTCGCGCACCTCGCCGACCGAGAGCACCGAGCCGGCGTCGGCGTCGATGGATGCGCGGTACGACGCGAACGGACCGTACTGGCCGAGCGCATCCATCGTCGGAGGCTGCTCGGCGTCCACGGAGCCGGAGAAGACGGCGCGGACCGCGTCGAGCGGCAGCGCCGCGTCGAACGCGCTTGTCACGACGGGCGCAGCGCCGGAGGCGACGGGCACCTCGTCTGGAACGGGCGCGTGACGGGCGATCGTCTCCCGGAACGCCCAGTATTTCGCCGTGGGGTTGCCCGCCTCGTCGAGCGGGGCGTCGTAGTCGTAGCTCGTGACGATCGGCGTGTAGTGGCCCTTGTGGTTGGCTCCGTTGGTGAAGCCGAAGTTCGTTCCGCCGTGCACGACGTAGAGGTTCACCGAGGCGCCGGCCGCGAGCAGCGCATCCAGTTCGGCCGCCGAGTCCTCCGGCGCGGTGATGTGGTGGTACTCGCCCCACTGGTCGAACCAGCCGTTCCAGAACTCGGAGCACATCAGCGGTCCGGTCGGCTGGTGCTCGCGCAGGGTGGCGAGGCGCTCGACGGCACGCGAGCCGAACGACGCCGTGCGGTGCAGGTCCGGCAGCGAGCCGTTCTCGAGCATCGCGGGCTGCGGCTGGTCGACCGTGGTCAGCGGCACGACGATCCCGGATGCACGGGTCACGTCGACGAGCGCCCTCAGGTAGTCCTTGTCGTCGCCGTACGCGCCGTACTCGTTCTCGATCTGCACGAGCACGACGGGGCCGCCCTCGTCGATCTGCCGCGGGGCGACGATCGCGTAGACCTCGCGCAGGTAGCGGGTGACGGCCGCGAGGTAGCGCGGCTCGCTGCGGCGGATGCCGACGCCGGGCTCCGCGGTCAGCCAGGCCGGCAGGCCGCCGTTGACCCACTCGGCGCAGATGTACGGGCCCGGCCGCACGATGGCCCGCATCCCTTCGGCGGCGACGGCGTCGAGGAACGCGCCGAGGTCGAGGCCGTCCTCGGCCGTCCAGGTGCCTTCGACGGGCTCGTGCAGGTTCCACGGCACGTAGGTCTCGATGGTGTTCAGCCCCATCAGCCTGGCCTTGTGGATGCGGTCGGCCCACAGCCCGGGGTGCACGCGGAAGTAGTGCAGCGCGCCGGAGATCACCTGGAACGGTTCGCCGTCGAGCAGGAAGTCGCGCTCGCCGATCTCGAACCGGGCAGGTCGCTCCGCCGTGGCGGTCCCTGTCTCCCGGGTGCCCGTGTCCCGGGTGTCGGTGTCTGCTGTGCCCGTAGCCATCGGTGCCGTCGTCTCCATCGTGTCGTCCGCGCCCGCCGGGGCGCCGGTGTTCGTGCTGTTCCGTGGCTGCGGCCGGCCGCGTTGGGCGACCGGCCGCATCCACTGTCGTGCTGTGCTGCTTACTTGCCGGTGACGGTGAAGCCCTGCTGGTTGCCGTAGTCGACCAGCGACTTCTGCCAGGCTTGCAGGCCCGCGTTCAGATCGCTGTTGTTCGAGTACGCCTGGCCGACCGTGTCGCCGTAGATGCTGTTCGCGTAGACCTGGAACGGCAGGTACTGCCAGCCGGTCGAGACGTTCTTCGCACCGTCGACGAGCACCTCGTTGATCTTCTGGCCGCCGAAGTAGTCGGGCGCAGAGGCGAGGAAGTCGCTCGCTTCGAGGTCCTTCGTGGTCGACGGGAAGCCGCCGGACTGCAGGAAGACCTTGATCGACTCCGGGCTGTTATTCAGCCACTTGAGGAAGCCCGCCGCGAGCGCCGGGTTCTTGCTCTGCTTGAGCACGACCTGGCCGCCTCCGCCGTTCTCCGCGTTGGCCGGGGTGCCGTCGTAGGTCGGGACCGGAGCCACGCGCCACTGGCCGGAGCCGTCCTTCACCGACGACTCGAGCACGCCGGGCATCCAGGCGCCGGTGACGAGGGTGGCGATGGAGCCGTTGCCGAGCGCCTTGAACCAGTCGTCGCTCCAGCCGGGGACGGAGGAGAGCAGCTTGTTCTCGACGAGCTTGTTCCAGGTGCCCGTCCACTTCTTGGTGCCCTCGTCCTGGAGGTTGATCGACACCTTGGTGCCGTCGACCTGGAACGGACGCCCGCCGGCCTGCCAGATCATGCTGGTGGTGAAGCCGGAGTCACCCGAGTCGCTGGTGATGTACTTGGTCGGGTCTGCCGCGTGCAGCTTGGTGGCGGCATCCACGTACTCGTCCCAGGTCTTCGGGACGGCGATGCCGTACTTGTCGAAGACCGTCTTGTTGTAGAACATGGCCATGGGCCCGGAGTCCTGCGGGAGGCCGACGAGCTCGCCGCCGACGTTCACGGAGCCCCACGGGCCGGGCGTGTAGTCGCTCTTCAGCTTGTCGAAGCCGTACTGCTTGAGGTCGACGAGGGCCTTGCCGAGCGCGAACTGCGGGATGGCGTAGTACTCGACCTGGGCGACATCCGGGGCGCCGGAGCCCGCCTTGATGGCGTTCTGCAGTTTGGTGTACTCGGTGGTGTTCGTGCCGGCGTTGACCAGCTTGACCTTCACCTTCGGGTACTGCTTCTCGAACGCGGCGACCTGGGCCTCTGCCGACGGGGTCCACGACCAGTACGTGATCGTGCCGCCCTCCTTCAGTGCCGCCTCGATGTCGGAGGAGCTGCCTCCGGATGCTGCGGTGCCGCCGGAGCAGGCGGCGAGCGACGCGCCGATCACGGCGCTGACGGCGATGGCCGTCGCGACGCGTCGAAGCACCGACGAACGCGAGATGCGCTTCATGGTGTTCCTTTCACTTCATTCACTTCATCGGGATGAGGGTGTGTGCTGGGCAGGACGCCCGTGGGAGGGGTGGTGCGGGTGCAAGCAGCGGTCTCCCGTCACTGCTTGACGCTTCCGGCGCTCAACCCCGACTGCCAGAACCGCTGCAGGAAGAGGAAGGCGATGACGATGGGCACGATGGTGAGCAGCGAGCCCGTGATGACGAGGTTGTAGATCGGCTGCGCGCCGACGCCGATGGCCTGCGCGCTCCACTGGCCGAGGCCGACGGTGAGCGGGTACCACTGCGGGTCGCTCAGCATGATCAGCGGCAGGAAGTAGTTGTTCCAGGTGGCGACGATCGCGAACAGCAGCACCGTGACGATGCCGGGGGCGAGCAGCCGCAGCGAGATGGTGAAGAAGGTGCGGAACTCGCCCGCGCCGTCCATCCTGGCCGCTTCGAGCAGCTCGGTCGGGATGGCCTCCGACGCGTACGTCCAGACCAGGTAGAGGCCGAACGGGCTGACCAGCGACGGCAGGATGACCGCCCACGGCGTGTTCGTCAGGCCCACCTGGCTGAACATCAGGAAGGTCGGGACGGCGAGGGCGGTTCCCGGCACCGCGATGGCACCGAGGACGATGGCGAACACCGCGCGCTTGCCGGGGAAGTTGTACTTCGCGAGCCCGTATCCCGCGACGGTCGCCAGCAGGGTCGCGCCGCCGGCGCCCACCACCACGTAGAGCAGGGTGTTGCCGAACCACTGCAGGAAGATCCCGTTGCGGTAGGTGAGGGTATCGGCGATGTTTTGGAACAGCGAGAACCCGTTGCCGAACCAGAGGCCGAACGAGGAGAACAGCTCCGGCTGGGTCTTCGTGGCGTTCACGATCAGCCAGATCAGCGGGACGATCGAGTAGATCGTGAAGATCACCATGACGATGGTGAGCACGATCGACCGGCGCTGCCGCGGGTTGCGGCGGGCGGCGCCCGACGATCCGGATGCGCGGGATGCTCGGGATGCGCGCCGCGCCGGGGTGCGGCCCTCGCGTTCGGGGGCGATGGCGACCATCAGGCGTTCTCCTTCCTCGAGCCGCGCAACTGCACGACGTAGGCGATGACTGCGGTGAGCACGCCCATGACGATCGCGACGGTGGCCGCGTAGTTGAATTGCTGACCGGCGAACGAGAGGTTGTATGCGTACATGTTCGGGGTGAAGTAGCTGGAGATGGCGTTCGGCGCCAGCGGCTTGAGCAGGTTCGGCTCGTTGAAGAGCTGGAAGCTGCCGATGATCGAGAAGATCGTGGCGATCACGATGGCGCCGCGCACGGCCGGGATCTTGATGCTGAACACCGTGCGGAACGCTCCGGCGCCGTCGATCTCGGCCGCCTCGTACAGCTCGCCCGGGATGACTTTGAGGGCCGCGTAGAAGATGAGCATGTTGTAGCCCATGAACTCCCAGGTGACGATGTTGCCGATGGAGCCGAGGATCCACGAGCCGCTCAGCGGGGCGAAGCTGGTGCCGAGCAGGTCGTTGAGGCTTGCGGTGAGGCCGAACTGGTCGCCGTAGATGAAGCCCCAGATGAGGGCGGCGACGACACCGGGCACCGCGTACGGCAGGAAGATCGCGATGCGGAAGAAGCCGGCGCCGTGGAGGCGGGCGCTGTCCAGGGCGAGTGCCGCCGTGAGGGAGAGCACCAGCATGATCGGCACCTGCACCACCAGGAACACGGTGACGCGGCCGAGCGACTCCCAGAACTTCGCGTCGGTGAAGACGGCGATGTAGTTCTCCAGGCCGACGAAGGCGTTGCCTCCGATGAGCTGCTGCCGGAACAGGCTGAGGTAGATCGCGTAGATCACGGGCGCGACGATCATGGCCGCGAACACGATCAGGAACGGGGCTACGAACGCCCAGCCGCGCCAGTCGCGACGGTGGCGTCGGCGCGGCGCGCTGAGGGCTGCGCTACGGGGTGCGGACGTCGTTGTCAATGTGGTCTTCCTTGTCGTCACGCCGATGTTTACGTCAACATCAGCGGGGCTACACTAGCATGTTGACGTCAACATGGCGCAAGTCCGAGTTCCGGATCTGCCAGAGTTGGCTCAGCAGACGACACACACCTTCACGGAAAGGGCGGCGCGATGACCGAGCCGAACAGCGCACGCACCCGCGCCAGACGGGGGCCATCGCTCGCCGACGTCGCCGGTCACGCCGGAGTGTCCACGCAGACCGTCTCCCGCGTCGCCAACGGGCTCACGAACGTCGAGCCCGCCACGCGCGACCGCGTCCTCACCTCGATGCAGGCGCTCGGCTACCGTCCCAACCGCGCGGCCAGGGCGCTGCGCTCCGGTCACTTCCGCAGCATCGGCGTCGTGATGTTCACGCTGTCGTCGTACGGCAACATGCGCACCCTCGACGCCATCGCCGTCTCGGCCGCCCGCGCCGGGTACTCGATCAACCTCGTGCCGGTCGAGCACCCCACCCAGCAGGATGTGTCCGTCGCCTTCTCCCGGCTGCTCGAACAGGCGGTCGACGGCATCATCATCGTCATCGAGGCGCACATCGTCGACCGCGCGGACGTGGAACTGCCACCCGGCCTCTCCGTGGTGGTCATCGACTCGACGGCCCGCGCGGACTACCCGCAGGTCGACACCGATCAGGCGCAGGGCGCCAGGCTCGCCACCGAGCACCTGCTCTCGCTCGGTCACGAGACGGTCTGGCACGTCTCCGGCCCGGCAGACTCGTACTCCGCCACCCGCCGTGAGCAGTCCTGGCGCTCCGTGCTCGTATCCGCCGGCCGTCCGGTGCCGGAACCGATGCCGGGAGACTGGTCGACGACCGCCGGATACGAGCACGGCAAGACCATCGCAGCGCATCCGGAGATCACGGCCGTCTTCGCCGCCAACGACCAGATGGCGCTCGGCGTGCTGCGCGCCCTGCACGAGAACGGCCGCCGCGTTCCGGAGGACGTGAGCGTCGTCGGCTTCGACGACATGGCGGAGTCCGACTCGTTCTGGCCGCCGCTGACCACGGTGCACCAGGAGTTCGAGGCGACGGGTCACCGTGCCGTGGAACTGCTCATCGCCGAGATCGAATCCCGCCCGGAGCCCGCGGCGGCCACCGTCCTTCCGACGCGCCTCGTGGTGCGCGCATCCACCGGTCCGGCACCGCAGCGCTGAGTCGAATCCGGCCCGCGAACTTTTTTCGCTGCAGAATGTCGATCAGCGGGTGTCCTCGTTCGACGTGGGGGTGAAGCGTTCGCGAAGCGAAAGGATGAACGATGAAGTACATGATGTTCGTGGTCACCGACTCCAGCCCAGACACCGAGTCGGACGAATCGGATGTGAACCTCTGGGTCGACGAGCTCGACGCCAGCGGGAAGCGCGTGATCGGCGAGGTGCTCGAGCCTCCGGCGAAGTCCACGGTCGTGCGGGTGCGCGACGGGAAGCGTCACGTCACAGACGGGCCGTTCGCGGAGACCAAGGAGTGGATCTGCGGTTTCGACATCCTCGAGTGCGAGAGCCTCGACGAGGCCATCGAGATCGCCGCCAAGCACCCGATGGCGCGCAACGGCCAGCTGGAGATCCGGCCGTTCATGACCTGGGAGTAGCGGGCAGGAGGTAGCCGCAGGGGGTCACGCGCGGCGGTAGCGGTGCTCCGGACGACCGGTGGTGCCGTAGCGCAGCGCGACCTCGACCAGTCCGCGGGCGGCGAGCGCGGCGAGATAGCGCTGCGCCGTCGCCCGCGAAACCCCGGTCGCCGCCGCGACGTCCGCGGCCGTCACCTCTCCGCCGTCGAGCTGCGCCAGCACCAGCTGCTCCGTGGCCGACCGCGACGACGACGCCGCTCCTGTGTCGCCGGAGTGCAGGATGCGCAGCGCCCGCTCGACCGCCTCCTGGTCTGCTCCTCTGTCGTCGCGCAGCACGTTGCGGTAGCGCAGGTACGCATCCAGCCGGTCGGAGAGCAGGCGGGCGTCGAACGGCTTGATCAGGTAGGTCAGCGCGCCGGAGCGCAGGGCACGCCGGATGGTCGCGCCGTCCGTCGCCGCGCTGATGACGAACGCATCCACGTCGAGTTCGGCGAGGAGCGCCAGGCCGTCGCCGTCCGGCAGGTAGACGTCGAGCAGCACGAGGTCCGGCGCGTTGTCGCGCACGACGGCGCGGGCCTCCCTGGCGGTGTGGACGGGATCCAGGGCCGCGAAACCGGGACGAGAGGCGACGACGTCGCTGTGCAGCCCCGCCACGTGGAAGTCGTCGTCGACGACGAGGACCCGGATGTCGTCGCTCACGGGCGACCCTCTTCCGTTGCGGTGCCGACCGGCTCCGGATGCATCGTGCCCGGCAGCCGCGCGCAGAGCACGGCGCCGCCGGCGTCGCCGCCCGCGTCGACCAGCCACACGTCGCCTCCGCGGCGCCGCGCGATGTCGCGGCAGAGCGGCAGGCCGAACCCGTGGCCGTGCACCGCGTCCGCTCCCGCGCGCTCCCGGTCGTCCCCGCGCTCGAACAGCGCGGAGGGGTCGGCAACCCCCGCACCGGAGTCCGCGACCGTCAGGAACAGGTCTGCCCCGTCGTCGAGCAGCTCCACCTCCACCCAGCGCGGCTCCTCGCCGTCGACGGCGGCGCTGATGGCGTTGTCGATCAGGTTGCCGAGCACGGTCGCCACGTCCTCCGGCTCCGCGACGGCGCCGGTCACGAGAGTCTCCGCGCCCAGCGTCAGCAGCACGCCGCGCTCCGCCGCCTCGATGCCCTTCGCCCCGAGCAGCGCCTGCAGGTACGGCTCCTGGATGCGGTCGGCGTGCTCGACAGGGAACTTCAGCGGACCCCGTGCCACCACGTCGGCGAGGTAGCTGCGCGCATCCGGCACCCGGTCGGCGTCGATCAGCCCGGCGACCACGTGCAGCCGGTTCGCGAACTCGTGCCGCTGCGCGCGCAGCGCGTTCGTCATCGTCGCGACGGCGTCGAGCCGCCTGGCGAGCGCGTCGAGGTCGGTGCGGTCGCGCAGCACGGCCACGGTTCCGAGGTCGTGGCCGTCGCGCTCGACGCGGCGCACATCCACGTAGACGACGCGTCCATCCGCCACGAAGACATCCTGCGCGGCCTCCCCCGTCGCTCCTCCCGCGTCCGCGAGCAGCCGCGCGAGCGGGGCGGGCAGGCCAAGCTCCTGCACGGGCGACCCGACGGGATGCGTCAGCGCGAGCATCCGGGCGGCACGCTCGTTGCAGACGCTGACCTCGCCGCCGGGCGTCAGCGCGAGCACGCCCTCACCGACGCCGTCGAGCACGGCGGCCTGGTCCTGCACGAGGACGGCCAGCTCCTCCGGCTGCAATCCGATGGTCAGCCTGGTCAGCCTCCTGCGGATCAGCACGGACGCGACGACGCCGATCGCAAGCGCGACCACCGCCGTCACCGCGATCCCGCCGAGCAGCCCAGGCAGCTCGGTGAACACGCTCGCCCGCGCGAACCCGACGCTGACCTCGCCCACCGGGGCACCGCTGCCGCCGCTTGGCGCGTACACCGGCACCTTCGCCCGCGCCGACTCCCCGAGCGTCCCGGTCTCCCAGGAGACCGTCTCCCGCCCGGCGACCGCGTCCTCGAAACTCGTACTGACCCGCTCCCCCAGCCTGTTCTCATCCGGATGCGCGAGCCGGATGCCGTGATCGTCGGTGATCACCACGAACAGCGCCCCAGTGCGCGTGCGCACAGCCTCGGCGAGCGGCTGCAACGGCCCGGCCGCCGCCGCCGCGTGCGTCGGCGTGCCCGGGTCCTCGCTGAACTGGGCCACCGACGCGCGCACCTCCACGTCCTCCGCGACGGTCCGCGCGATGGCGAGCGCCGACGACTCGGCCTCCCGCTGCAGCTGCTGCACGCCGAGCACGGTGAACACCCCGGCGCTCACCGCGACGACGGCGGACACCGTGGCCAGCTGGAGGAGCAGCACATGGCTGGCGAACCGCATCCCGAGACTCCTTCGTGTCCCACCCAGGGTAGGCGTCAGCACCGCCCACCGCCGAATGAGCAGAATGCGCAGAACCCGGAGAATGCGCAGATCGTTCCGGAACGCGCGATACCCGGCCGGTCGCCGTATCCCCTCGTAGCGTGTCACCGTCCCATCCGCTACGACAAAGGAGTCGGCGTGCTCGTCATCCTCGGATTCGCCATGATCCTCACCTTCATGGCGCTCATCATGACCAAACGGCTGACGCCGATGGTCGCCCTCATCCTCGTGCCGACCATCTTCGGGCTGTTCGCCGGGGCGGGCCTCGGGCTCGGCGACATGATCCTCAAGGCCATCGGCGACCTCGCGCCGACCGCTGCGCTGCTCATGTTCGCGATCATGTTCTTCGGCATCATGATCGACGTCGGGCTGTTCGATCCGCTCATCCGGTTCATCGTCCGGTTCCTCGGAAACGACCCGGCCAAGGTGGTCATCGGCACGGCCGTCCTCGCCGGAGCCGTGTCCCTCGACGGCGACGGGTCGACCACGTTCATCATCACCACCTCGGCGATGCTGCCGATCTACCTCAGACTCGGGATGAGCCCTGTCGTGCTCACCTGTGTCGCCGGCCTGGTCAACGGCACCCTGAACATCGTCCCGTGGGGCGGCCCGACCGCCCGGGCGGCGTCTGCGCTCAACGTCTCCCCGACGGACATCTTCGTGCCCATGCTCCCTTCGCTCGGCGTCGGCCTGGTCGTGGCGTTCACGCTGGTCTGGATGCTCGGCCTCGGCGAGCGCCGCCGGCTCGGCACGCTGGCCCTCGCGACCCCGATGCTGCAGGAGACGGAGACGGTCGGCGCGGGCAGCGCAACCACCGGCCGGTTCTCGCTGTTCCAGGGCGGGCGGCTGGTCCGTGGAACGCAGGCTGCTCCCGGCGCGCGCGGCTCGGTCGACACCACCGGCATCGTCACGGTGTCCGGCGCGAAGCCCGACCGCGGGGACACCGCGATGGCCGACACCATGCTCGACCCGAACCGCGCCACCCTCCGTCCACGCCTCATCTGGGTGAACCTCGCCCTCACGCTCATCGTGATGGTGCTGCTCGTGCTCGACGTGCTGCCGCTGGCGTACATCTTCATGGTCGGCACGGCGCTCGCCCTGGTGATCAACTTCCCGAAGCTGCGCAGCCAGGCGGACGAGATCGTCGCGCACGCACCGAGCATCGTCGGCGTCGTGTCGATGGTCCTCGCGGCCGGGGTGCTCGTCGGAGTGCTGAACGGCACGGGCATGGTCACCGCGATGGCCAACTGGGTGGTGGATGTGGTCCCCGCGTCGATGGGACCGTTCCTCGCCGTCATCACCGGCCTGCTCTCGATCCCGATGACGTTCTTCATGTCGAACGACGCGTTCTACTTCGGCATCCTGCCGATCCTGTCCGAGACGGCGGCCACATACGGCATCAGCCCGGTGGAGATGGCCAGGGCGTCGATCATCGGCCAGCCCGTCCACCTGCAGAGCCCACTGGTGCCCGCCATCCTGCTGCTGGTGTCTCTGGCGAACGTCAACCTGGGCGACCACCACAAGAAGGTCCTCTGGCGTGCACTCGTGGTGTCGCTGGTGATGCTCACGGTCGGCGTCGTGCTCGGCGCCATCCCGTTCGGCTGACCGGCGCGGCGAGCGCGGGCGGCGAGCGCGGGCAGCGAGCGCGGGCAGCGAGCGCGGGCAGCATGGTCAGGGGACACAGCGTTCCCATAGGATCGGGGCCATGCTGCTCGTTCCGCTGCTCGCGCTCACGCTGTTCGTCTTCGCCCTGGTGGACATCATCCTGCGTCCGTCCGACCAGGTGCGGCACCTGCCGAAGCTGGCCTGGGTGTTCATCGTGATCCTGCTTCCGCTGATCGGCAGCATCCTGTGGTTCGCGCTCGGGCGCGAGTACGCCGAGCGCGCTCCCAGTCCGCAGCGCACGGTCGTCGTGCGCGAGGAGCAGCAGGCGCCGCAGCAGCAGAGCAGCCACCGCACGCGCGCGCTCAGCACGGAGGAGCAGCTCGCCGCCGTCGAGGAGGAGATCGCGTACCACCAGCGGCAGGAGCGCATCCGGCAGCTGGAGCAGGAGGTCAGGGCGCGCCGCGACACCTCCGGGGATGCCGCCGTCTGACGCGGATTCCGGGCGGCGCTCGCCCGGATTGTTTCAGTTTTCGACAGCCCGTTGGCGCTCGGAGCCGCAGCCGAGGACAGTTGTCCCATGAGTGGCATTCACGCGCGACCCCTCGCCGACCTGCGCGAACGCAGGACCAGCATCAAGTGGCACCGGTTCCCCGCCGACGTGCTTCCGATGTCGGTGGCCGAGATGGATTTCGAGATCGCGCCCTCCGTCGCTCAGACCGCGATCGACCACCTGCTGCGCTCCGACACCGGCTACCTCGACTCCCCCGGTCCGCTGGCCGCGGCCTTCGCCGGGTTCGCCTCCGCCGCGTGGGGCTGGCAGGTCGACGAGTCCCGCGTGCACCTCGCCACGGACGTGACCGTCGGGGTGCTCGAAACGCTCCGCCTGGCGGTGCCGAGCGTCGGCGGCCGCGTCGTGCTCACCCCTCCCGTCTACGCGCCGTTCTACGAGATGGTCGGGGAAGCCCGTGCGGAAGCGGTCGACGTCCCGCTGCGCGAGGACGCAGGATGGTCGCTCGACCTTCCGGCCATCGAGCGCGCGTTCGCCGCTGGGGTGGATGCGTTCCTCCTCTGCAACCCGCACAACCCCACCGGCCGTTCGCACAGCAGGGAGAGCCTGCGTGAACTGGCGCGCCTCGCCGCCGAGTACGACGTGCTCGTGGTGAGCGACGAGGTGCACGCTCCGCTCGCGCATCCCGGTTCCCCGTTCACGCCGTTCGCCGTCGCGTGTACCGGGGCGGGGGTCCGCTCCGTCACGGTGACCTCCGCCAGCAAAGGCTGGAACCTCGCAGCCCTCAAGTGCGCCGTCGCCGTCGCGAACGACGCAGACTCCGCCGCGATGCTCACCCGGTTCCCCGAAGAGCTCGCCGCACGCACCAGCATCATCGGCCTCCACGCCAACATCGCCGCATACGAGGCGCAGACCTGGCTACGCCAGACCGTCGACCGGATCACGGACAACTACCGGCTCCTGGTGGGCGAGCTGAGCATCCACCTGCCGGAGGTCCGGGTGGTCGAACCGGACGCCGGCTATCTGGTCTGGCTCGACCTCCGCGCCCTCGGCCTCGGCGACGACCCCGCCGCCACCCTCCTCGCCGACGCCCGCGTCGCCCTCAACTCGGGCCCGACCTTCGGCACGGGCGGCCACGGCTTCGCCCGGATGAACATCGCCTGCGACCCGGCCACCATCTCCGAGGCCGTCCGCCGCATCGCGGCCACGGTCCGCGCCCGGGCAGCCTCCCGACCCCACGCCCCCGCCATCCCGGCCTGACCCGCCCGCACACCCACGCCTGCACGCGGCCCGTCCACACCAGCGGAGAAACGACCCCGCCAGCGCCGGATCTCCGTCCGAACGGAGTCGCGAGCGGCGTGTCGCCGCACTTCTCCGCCGCTTTACCCCCCGGCGGCGACCAGCCCGCGCTCCAGGTCGGCGATCACGTCCCTGGCACTCTCCAGCCCGATCGACAGCCGCACCAGTCCAGGCGTGATCCCCGCATCCCGTCGTTCCTGCTCGGTCAGCTTGGCGTGGATCGTGCTGCCCAGGTGGATCGCGAGCGTGCGGACGTCGCCGATGTGCGTCATCGGCGTGACCAGTTCGAGCGCGTCGATGAACCGCCGCGCCGCCTCCCTGCCTCCCGCCAGGTCGATGCTGACGATCGACCCGGGCCCGAGCGGAAGGTACTTCTGCGCCCGCTCGTGGAACGGGTCTCCCGCCAGCCCCGGATAGTGCACCGCCGCCAGCTCGGGACGCCCGGCCAGCCACTCCGCGATCTCCTGCGCGTTCCGGATGTGCTTGTCCATCCGCAGCGACAGCGTCTCGATCCCATGCAGCAGCAGGAACGTGCTGGTCGGCGGCACCGTCGGCCCGTACTCGAGCACCGTCACCGTGCGCAGGTAGCCGAGGTACGCGCCGGCCCCGAAGCGTTCGACGTACGACGGGACGCCCGGCCGCGGCGCATCCACCAGGTGCGGGAACCGGTCGGCGTTGGCCGCCCAGTCGAACGTCCCCCCGTCGATCACGGCCCCGCCGATCACCGCACCGTGCCCCGCCAGCCACTTGGAGGTGGAGTGGATCACGATGTCGGCGCCCCACTCGATCGGGCGACAGAGATATGGCGTCGCCACCGTGCTGTCCACCACGAGCGGGATGCCGGCCCGGTGGGCGATCCCGGCCAGCCGCTCCAGGTCGACCACCTGGTTCAGCGGGTTCGGGATGGTCTCGGTGTACACCGCCCTCGTGCGGTCGGTGATCCGCGACGCCCACTCCGCCTCGTCGGCGTCGTCGGCGACGTACTCGACCTCCAGCCCCTGGCGCTGCAGGGCGCCGCGGAACATCTCCCGGGTCCCCTCGTACAGCGACGACGTGGCCAGGATGTGGTCTCCGGCACGAGCGAGCGAGAACAGCGCGGCCGCGATGGCCGCCTGCCCGCTGGCCACGACGATCCCGTCGACCCCACCCTCCAGGTCGGCCAGCCGTCGCCCCGCCACCTGATTGGTGGGGTTCTCGTTGCGCGAATACGCCCGCATCGTGCTGCGACCGGCGAACCGCTCCTCTCCGTCGTCGAAGTCGGAGAAAACGTACCCGGCGGTCTGGTAGATCGGGGTCACCCGCGCGCTGGTCTGCGCGTCCACGACCGCGCCGGCGTGGATCTGCCTGGTCTCGAAGTCAGCCATGCAGCAACTGTACGAATCCCGGCGTGGATGCGCGCACCCTCGCGCAACATTCGGTCGTACGCGGCAGTGCGCCCGCTCGGTGCCGCCCGCTCAGTCCGGGTCGCTCAGTCCGGGTCGCTTAGTCCGGGTCGCTCGGGTCCACCGGCGCGTGGTGGTCGAGCGCGACGACGCCGCGCTTCCAGTACCCGCTCGCCGAGACCTGCTCGGCCGGCAGCCCCAGCTCCCTCCGCAGGTAGCGCCGCAACGGGATGAGCGCCCCGGCCTCCCCCGCCAGGAACACGTACGTGTCGCCGCCGATCGGCCCCAGCTCCCGCAGCGCCGTCTCGACAGTGGATGCGCCACCAGCGTCACCAGCGCCGGTGCCACTGCCACTCAGCCACCGCGCATCCACGCGCTCCGCCACCTCCGCGGGCAGATACCCCGACACGCTCTCGTCCGCCACGAAGAACAGCGCCGTCACGGGAACAGCAGGGTCGACAGCGGCCAGCCACCGGCTCGCCGCGGGCAGTGCCGTCTCGTCGGCGACCAGGATCAGCCGCCCGATGCCCTCCGGTGCGAGCTGCGATCCGCGCGGGCCGCCGATGGCGACCACGTCTCCGGGCGTCGCACGCGCCGCCCACGCCGACGCCGGCCCTTCGTCGCCGTGCAGCACGAAGTCGATGTCCAGTTCGGCCGCGTTCCCGTCTGCCGCCGCCCGGAACGCGAGCGGCGTGTAGTCGCGCGAGATCGGCGTCCCGTGCTCCGGCGGCTCGATGCCGTCCGGCGTCACGGTCGGCACCACGAGCATCCCGGACTGCTGGTCGGGGAAGAACACCTTCACGTGGTCGGCCGGCCCTGCGCTCGTGAACCCATCCAGGTCTTTGCCGCTGAAGGTGACGCGCACCATCGTCGGCACGATCCTGCTCACACGGCGGACGGTGACGTGACGCACGGCGAATTCGTGCCGCAGGCGCTGACGAGCGAAAGGCATTTCCGGGAACTCCAGTCGACGGGGGGCGAACTGTTGATGAGGCCAACCTAACGTAGCCGATCCGGGTCGCACGGCAGGCCACCCCGAGCAGCGGCGAGCACCCCCGATTCCGCCGAAAACCCCACAAACCCTCTCCGGCGCGCCAGAATATTGGGATGACCCGACTGACCGTCATCGAGCGGTCGCCCGACCCCGACCTGCCGCAGTCCGGCGCCCGCCGGCCCTCCATCGCCGAGCGCATCCGGAACCTGGGGCAGAACAGGATCGGCGCGCTCCTGCTGCTCATCGCGACCGTCGCCGCGATTGTGTGGGCGAACATCGCCGCCTCGTCGTACGAGGCGTTCTGGGAGACCCACTTCACCGTCGGCGTCCAGGATGTGCACCTCGATTTCACGCTGCACGCCCTGGTCAACGACGCCCTGATGGCGATCTTCTTCTTCACGGTCGGGCTCGAGGTGCGCCGCGAGTTCGCCATCGGCGAGCTGACCAGCTGGTCGCGCGCCGTGATCCCGGTCGTGGCCGCCGTCGCCGGCCTGGTGGTGCCTGCGCTGCTGTTCGTCCTGATCAGTTCCGGCTCGGGGCAGGAGCACGCCTGGGGAGTGGTGATCTCCACCGACACCGCGTTCCTGGTCGGCGCGCTCGCGCTGATCGGGCCGCGTGCGCCGGGGCGTCTCCGGGTGTTCCTGCTGGCCCTGGCGGTCGTCGACGACATCGGAGCGCTCAGCATCATCGCGCTCGTCTACACCGAGAACTTCAACCCTGTGCCGCTGATCGTCGCGGCCGTCTGCCTCGTCGGGGTCTTCTTCACGCGCTACCTGCGCGGCGGCCGGGGACCGGTGTATGCGACCCTCGCGATCATCGTGTGGTTCTCGTTCCTCGCCTCCGGCGTGCATCCCACCCTCGCCGGCGTCGCCATCGCGCTGCTGGTGCCGGTGTACCGGCCGAACCGGCGGGACGTCGAGCACGCCCTCGACCTCGCGCGCACGTTCCGCCAGTCGCCGAACACCGAGTACGCCCGGGCGGCCGCGAACAGCCTGCGGGAGTCGATCTCGATCAACGAGCGCCTCCAGTCGGCGTATGCGCCCTATGTCGCCTACGTGATCCTCCCCCTCTTCGCCCTCGCGAACGCCGGGGTGCAGCTGAGCCCGGACATCCTGGCCGCCGCCGTCACGTCCCCGGTGAGCTGGGGCATCCTGGTCGGCCTGGTCGCCGGGAAGTTCCTCGGCGTGTTCGGGTCGAGTGCTCTGATGCGCGTCTTCCGGATCGGCGATTTCGGGGCAGGGCTGTCGCTGGACCGCGTCGCGGGCGGTGCAGCGCTGTGCGGCATCGGGTTCACCATCTCGCTGTTCATCATCGACCTCGCGATCGACGACCCCGCCGTGCAGAACGAGGCGCGCGTCGCCGTGCTGACCGCTTCCGTCGTCGCCTTCCTGCTGGCCGCCCTGATCTTCCGGATCTCGGATGCGCGCCACCCGGGCAAGGAGAGCGGCCGCTTTCTCGCGCGCCCCGTCGACCCGCGCCGCGACCACATCTACGGCCGCGAGGACGCCAGGTACACGCTGGTCGAGTACGGCGACTTCCAGTGCGGCTTCTGCCTGAAGGCCACCGGCTCGGTCGAGGAGGTCCGGCGTGAGATCGGCGACGACCTGCGTTACGTCTGGCGCCACGCCCCGCTCAGCCACTACCACCCCAACGCCCAGGCCGCGGCGGAGGCGTCGGAGGCTGCGGCGCTCCAGGGCCGCTTCTTCGACTTCGAGCGCAGCCTGTTCGCCGACCAGGAGCACCAGCTGCCCTCCGACATCGTGCGACGGGCTCAGGAGCTCGGTCTCGACGTCGAACGATTCGAGGCCGACCTCAACTCCGCCGAGGTCGCCGCCCGCGTCCGCGACGACATGCTCGACGCCGAGGCGATGGACATCACGGCCGTCCCGACCTTCTTCGTCAACGGCCGCCGCCACGTGGGCCCGTTCGACGCCCAGTCCCTGATCCGCGCCCTGGAGGCGACAGCACCGGATGCGCGCACCCGGTAGCGGCGAACCCGGCCCGCGGGGACGGGCTGGGGATGGGGAGCCCCCGCGGGCCGGTCCTGCGTCCTACTGGCCGGAACTGCCAGGACTCCCTGTGCCGTCCGTGCTGTACGACGCCTCACCCGTTCCCGCGAGTGCCCCACTATCCACGATGAGGTACTCCGGCCGGATGGGTTTGTGATCGAAGTGGTCTTCAAGGATCTCGCGGACGCCCGCCGAGTACCTGGCCTGTGCAGACAGGGACGTCCCGGAGATGTGCGGCGTCATGGCGTTGTTCGGCATCGTCCGCCACGGGTGGTCCGCCTCGGGCGGCTGCGGGTACCACACGTCTCCCGCGTATCCGGCGAGTTGCCCCGTCTCGAGTGCCTCGACGACGGCGTCCCGCTCCAGGATCTCGGCGCGCGCCGTGTTGACGATGTACGACCCGCGTCGCATGGTGCCGAGCAGCGCGGAATCGAACAGATGGAAGGTCTCGTGGGTCAGCGGGGCGTGGATGGAGAGCACGTCGACCCGCGTGACGAGTTCCGCCACCGATGGCACGAAGGTGAGGCCGAGTTCGGTCTCCGTCGCCTCCGGGAGCCGCCGCTTGTCCGTGTAGAACAGGTGGACGTCGAAGGGCTTGAGCCGACGCATCACCGCGACGCCGATGCGGCCCGCCGCGATGACGCCGACGTCCATCCCCTCGAGGTCGTATGAGCGCGAGACGGCATCGGCGATGTTCCAGCCGCGCCGCGAGGTGACCCATTCGTGTGCGGGGACGAAATTGCGCACGAGGTCGAGGATCAACATCACCGCGTGCTCGGCGACGCTGATCGAGTTGCTGTACGTGACCTCCGCCACCGTGATGTCGTGCCGCATCGCCGCGTCGAGGTCGACGTGGTCGGAGCCGATCCCGGCGGTGATGACGAGTCTGAGGTTCTTCGCCTTCTCGATGCGTGCCGCATCCAGGTACGCGGGCCAGAACGGCTGGGAGATCACCACGTCGGCGGTCGGCAGCTCTCGTTCGAAGACCGAGTCAGGGCCGTCCTTGTCGCTGGTGACGACGAGTTCGTTCCCTCCGTCGTCGAGGAACTTTCTCAAACCCAGTTCGCCGGAGACCGAGCCGAGGAGCTGGCCCGGCGTGAAGTCGATCGCCGCCGGCGACGGCACCGTCTGGCCGCCGGGGTATCCGGTGATGACGGGGATGCTGTCCCTGGCGTACGTCGGCGGGTATCCGTCGAGTGGATCCGGGTAGAGAACAACCAGCACTTTCGCCATCGACGTCTTCCTCCGCTAGAGGGCGTTTGCGCGGCCGGGGGTCGCCCCTGGCCGCTCCCTGTTCGTCACGCTAGCCACGAACAGCGGGCCGCGGCACTCGATCGCCGGACGTTTGTCCTCCGTCACAACGGCGGTTGTCGGCGCTAGGCGTCCGACTCCTCTTCCGACTCGAGTTGCTCGTCAGGGTCGATCGACGAATCGTCGGTCTCGCTCGCTTCGACGGCCGCTTGTGCCTGTGCTTCCGCCTCGGCGGCCGCTGCGCGTTCGCGCTTTTCTCTGTTCAACGCCTTGCACCTTCCTTCTCATCTTCTGGCTGGACGATCGTGAGGGATCTCATGCCGTGTCGGACAGGTCGACGGCCAACGTCGCCGTGGCCAGTTCGGCGACGTCCTCCGGCACGGAGAACGAGCGCCCGGTGAGTTCCTCGATGCGACGCAACCGGTATCGCACCGTGTTCGCATGGCAGTGCAGGGTGAGAGCAGCGTCCGTCGCGGAACCGTTGGCGGCGAGGTAGGCGTTGAGCGTGTCGAGCAGCACGCTCCGGTCCGCGTCTGGCAGATTCAGGACGCTGCCCAGGACACGTGTCGCGAGCCGGTTCGCTTCGGCAGGGTCGGTTGCCAGCAAGGCCGCGATCGGGCTCGAGCTGAACATCCGGACCTCGTGGCTGGCTCGGGGGATCGCGTTCAGCGCCGCTCGCGCAAGGCGAAGGGACCGCGGCGTGTCCGCCGGCGTCAGGTACGCCGGACTGACGCCGGCGCGTGCGCTCGCCTGAGAGGCCAGCACCTCGAGGACGGCCGGCGTGTTGCCCGGGTGCGCCGCGATCACCCCGAGCTGGAGCGACGGAGTCAGCCTCCAGGCCGAGACGAACCCGCGGCTGGACAGTGCCTTCTCGATCCCCGGCATGCTCTCGACCGCCACCTCGCGCGTGTGCGCGGCGACCACGAGAAGCTCGGCGCCGGGCGGGAAGCCGAGGAGAGCCGCAGCCTCCCATGGTCCGGCGTCCCGTCCGACGTGGCCGGTGAGGAGCACTTCGACGAGCGCTGCGCGACGATGCTCCTGACTGATGAGCATCTCCGCTGTCGCCGCGCGGTACGCATCGGTGAGGGCGGTCGCGTGTTCGTCCGCCACCTCCCAGATGAACGTCGAGGTGGCCAGGAGCGACCCGAGGACCGCTGGGCGCAGCTCGGAGTTCGCGCGCCCCGCGATCGCGTTCCACAGGGTCGCGAACCCGATCCGGTACACGTGCAGCACCTCGGGAAGCGGAACGCCCTGGTGGGCACGACGACGCCCTGTGCCTTCCGGGACGGACAGGTCGAGGGTCACCCCGGGATGGCGCAACGCGCCGACCAGGAACCTGACGTTGTCCTCGATCGAACGGCGGAGCTCGTCGGCCGTGATGCGGTCCGTCTCCCGGTAGACGGGAATGGTCTCCATGACGGTGGTGAACACGTGATCGATGATCGCGGGGAGCCGACCCTCCGCCCAGACGATCAGCTCATCGAGGTCACGGCCGCTCATCAGCTTCCAGACGCGGCGAGCGCTGCGTCTTCGATGTCTGCGTCGGTGGCCGCACTGAGGTCCAGGTCGACGACGTTTCTGAGAAGGGCAGCCTCCTCGTGATGGGCCGCCCGGAGGCGCTCGACGAAGCCTTCCGCGACGTTGGCCTTCCCCGTGCCGTGGCCGATCACGATGAACTCCCGGCCCCGCACGGTGGCCCTGAGCGTGTCGGCGATGGCGTCGAAGTAGTGGATGAGGTCGCTCTCGTCGTCGTGTCCGGTATGGCGTTCGACCGTTCGGAGGTGGTGGCCCTCCCTGGTGTGATCCGTCAGCGTCGTCCGGGTGTCCGTGACCGATTGCGCATCCAGGTCGAAGTCGAAGATTCTCGCTTCGTCGGCCGTGACGGCGATGGCCAGCAGCGCGCCGTGGCCTTTTCGATCGGGGGTCGCTGCGAGCAGGTGGCGGGCGCGCTCGACGTCTTCGATCGAGACCCGGCCGTCGTGAGGGCGCCGGAACACCTCGCGGTGGCCGTTCATCGTCACGGCGAGCCGGTCGCCGGACTCCTGTTCGGTCTCCTCCGCCCGCGCCTCCCAGAACGTGACGAACTCGGACCACTCCAGATCGCGTGGTGCCGGCGTGCCCGTGACCTTGGCGTACGTCTTCTCCGTGTGACTGCTCATCTCTCCCCTTCCCGGTGGTTGTCGACGCGCGCGGAAACGGCCCAATCGTCCTGCGAGAACGTCTCGGGATCGGACTCGCCGACGAGCGTGAAGAGGGCGCTCGAGTCGGTGACGAGGCTGAGGAACACCGCCTGCTGGGTGTCTTCCCCGCTGCGCAGCGCGTAGACCGTGCCGGGCACCAGGCGTGACCAGTCCTCCACCTCGCCGGGGTCGTCGTTCGGTTGCTCCGCCATAGTCGAAGAGTACGGGCGATGGCTAGGCCGGGGGAAGGCGTTGTGCCGGAGAACAATCGCAGCTGTTGCGGGCAACAGCGGACCGCGTCCGGCGAAATCGATGCCGATAACGTGTGTGTCACGTGGAGCAGAGGAGTTCGCCCAGATGGACACGGAAGCGAAGGAACGGATCCGGCAGGCGATGCGTTCGCAGGTTCACGGCGCCGAGGATTCGTCGCAGGCCTCGCTGAGGTCTGAGCACTCCGCCGCGGAGATCGATCCCGATTCGTCGTACTCCATCGACGATCTGTCGCAGTCGGACGACGAGGGTCAGTTCGTCGGGCTGTACGAACGGGTGGAGGCCGGCGAGGCGAAGACCCTCACGGAGATCGACGCGCTCGACCTGTCTCACCACGACGTCGTCGGTCCGGGCGCGATCGTCGAGATGGACGGCCTGCGGTACGTGATCGGTGTCGCGCTGAGCGAGTTCGACGTCGACGGTGACGCGTACGTCGGCATCGCGACCGACTCGCCGCTCTACGCGCAGATGGCCGGCCTCCGGGCGGACGACACGTTCGATTTCCGTGGCGTCGGGTATCGGATCGCGTCGGTGTGGTGACACAGCGTCACCGCGTGAGTCGCTGGCGCTCGGTCCGGCCCTAGCTCCACAGCGGGTCGTCGGCGATGGAGGTGTAACCGGCGCGAAGCTCGTCGGCCAGGGAGGCACGCGTCGGCTCCCATCCCAGTTCTTCCCGGGCCTTGTCGGCGTGCGCGTGCTGGTCGAGCAGGAGGACGTGCGCCATCCCCGCCCCGAGGCGTTCGGAGGTCTCCTCCACGGATTCGGAACGCACCCCGCCTGAGATGCCGTGCGCGTGTGCCGCTGCCTCGGCCAGCTCCGCGACGGTCGGAGCCGCCTCGGTCGCCGCGATGTAGACCTCGTTGGTGTGCCCCTCCTTCTCGAAGACGCGCAGGTACAGGTCGGCCAGGTCTTCGACGTGGACGGTCGCCCAGTGTTGGGTGCCGTCTCCGATCAGCGGCAGGAACGGCTGGGCGCCCGACGTGTCGACCGCGTCGGTGATCGTCCGCGGGATGCCCTGCCCGTGGCCGTACACGACCGCCGGCGCGACGATCGAGATCCTCACGCCTTCCTCCGGCAGCAGTCGCTTCTGGGCGTCGACGAGCCAGGTGACCGCGCCGGGCGGGTGCTGAGCGGAGGTCTCGGTGATGTCGTTGTTCGACCCGTACGTCCAGAGGTTTCCGGTGTAGATGAAGGGCTTGTCGCTCGACTCCAGTGCAGGCAGCACCGCGTCGATGAAGTCGGGGTCCTCCCGCGCCGAGGTCGCCAGGTGGATGACGCCGTCGCTCCCGAGGATCGCGTCCGACAGCGTCCGGGTCTCCTCTTCGTCACCGAGGAACGGGGTGCCTCCCGCCGCCCGCACCGAGGACGCGTCATCGGCACTGCTCACTAGGGCGGTGACGCTGTACCCGTCGGAGACGAACCGGTCGAGGACCGCCCGTCCGAGGAATCCGGTCGCCCCTGTCAGGAAAACGTCCATGTGGTCACCGCGTCTTTCTCAACAGTTCGTCCACTTTGTCTTCAAGCCGTCTCACCGCGGCCATGACCTCCGTCGTCGATGGCGCGTCGTCGTCGCGTCGTGCAACGAGCAGCTGGCCGTTCGGTTCGAGCTGCGCGGTCTTCACATCGGAGACCGCTGTCACCCCGGAGTCCTGCAACGCGACCATGAGGTCGGACTCGGTGAAGCGCTGCTTGCGAAGCGCCTTCTCGTCGATCACTCCGTCCTTCACCAGGAGCGCCCCTTTCCCCGAGACGATCTCCTGCGCTCGTCGGCTGCGGACGAAGAGGTAGGCGATCACGCCGTTGAGGATGAACAGCGCCGCAGCACCGATGACGGCCCCTGTGACGCTGTTGTCGCTCCCGATCAGCCCGTTCTGGACCGCGTTCGAGACCAGCAGGAGAACGATGAAATCGAACGTGGTCAGCTGCGCCATCAGGCGCTTGCCGCTCAGCCGGAGGGCGAGGATCAGGAACGCGTACAGCAGGACGGTGCGGAGGAGCTTCTCCCACACGGACGGTTCGAGCGAGAAGATCGAGTCCCACATGATCTCGGGCTGCGCGCCGCAGACCTACAGTCGTCCGCGCCCCTCTTTGCGCCGCTCGTCCTGCGAGCCGAAGTCATCCTCGCCGCCTCCGGACTCGTCGAAGACGTCGTCCCGCAGCTCCTGCCGATGCTCCCCCTGCTCCTGGTGTTCCTCGCGCAGTTCGTCGTTCTTGTCGTTGTCGCGGCTCATCGATGACCCTTTCGTTGGCCGCGAGCATACCCGCACCCGAACACGGGCGACAGACCACCGGCTGTCTCGGTGGGCGACGAACAACCGGCGTTGTCGCCGCAGCCAAAGGATGGCATCACAGAGCCGGCCACGGGACTCGAACCCGTAACCCCCGCTTTACAAGAGCGGTGCGCTACCAATTGCGCCAGGCCGGCAATCGACGGTCGCCCGTCGTCGGCACCCATCCTACGGGATGGGGTCCTGCGGTTCGGTCAGCCTGCGCTGGGGCTCGGGGACGGTGTCGCGGTCGACGAATACTGGTCGCCCTGCGCCTGCAGCACGAACGCCTTGAAGTCGGCCGCGCTGGTCAGGGAGCCGGTGTACTGCTTGCCGTTGACCAGCACCAGCAGCGCGTTCGTCATCTTTTTCACCGACGAGTTCGGGATGGGGCCGCTCAGCGCCCTGTCGCTCGCGGTCGTCACCCAGGTCTTGAACCGGCCGTCGTCGATGCAGGAGGAGATCTCGCTCGTCTTGGTCGCTCCCGCGTCGCTGACACGCGACTTGATCTGCGCGTCGGTGAGGCCGGGGCCGCCCTCCTTGGGCTGCTTCGTGAACATCGTGGCGTTGAACTTCCAGAACGCGTTCGGCGAGTAGTTCGCGACGCACGCCGCGGCGTTGGCCGCACGCAGCGAGTATTTCGTCCCCGCCGAGTGGCTGGTGTAGATGGCGACGGGATGCACTTCCATCGTCACCGCGCCGTCCTTCACGAGCGGTTCGAGCTGCTTGAGGTTGGTGCGCTGGAAGTCGCCGCACAGCGCGCAGAGGTAGTCCGCGTACACCCGGATGTCGACGACGCTGCCGCTGGGGTCCGGCGTCGAGGGGATGGGCTTGGCGTCCGCCGCGAGGGCGGGCGTCGGCTTGACGGTGAGGCCGGAGCCGATCAGGACACCGTCGCTCGCCATGTTCTTCGGGCCGGGGACGGTCGGGCGGATCGCGCTGACGATGATCAGTGCCACGACCGTGACGACGGCGAGCACTCCGATCACGATGCCGCCGGTCAGCAGCGTCTTGTTCCTTCGATCCTTCCGCTGCTGGGACGTGCGCAGCTGGCGGGCCTTCTCTCTGGCTGCCTCACGCCGTTCGTTGGCAGGGCGGCTGTCGTCGGGGCCGTCGGTCATGAATGTCACTTTCGGGGAATCGCTGGGGCACTGCTTCGGGGCAGTGTGGTTCGGGATCGCGCGCTCGGCACGCAACCGGACGATCGTAATTCGGCAGTCTGGGAATCGTCCAGACGCCGGCTGAACGCGCCGTGGACCCCTGGGTGCCCGTGTGGTCACGACGCCGTCGCCGATGTCATACTATGGGGTCGTGGCACCGTCGCCCCAGGACGACAGTTCCACCTACCCATTCACAACGGATCGTCCGGCACGTACCTGCCGGTGAAGGAGTAAGAAAACAATGGCGTCAGTCACCTATGACAAGGCAACCCGTCTGTACCCGGGTTCCAACCGCCCTGCAGTGGATGCACTCGACCTCGAGATCGCCGATGGCGAGTTCCTCGTCCTGGTCGGTCCGTCCGGTTGTGGTAAGTCCACCTCGCTGCGTATGCTCGCCGGCCTCGAAGAGGTCAACGATGGCAACATCTTCATCGGCGAGCGCAACGTCACCGACGTTCCGCCGAAGGACCGCGACATCGCGATGGTCTTCCAGAACTACGCTCTCTACCCGCACATGACCGTCGCAGAGAACATGGGCTTCGCGCTCAAGATCGCCGGCGTCAACAAGGACGAGCGCGCCTCCCGCGTCCTCGAGGCCGCCAAGCTGCTCGACCTGGAGCCCTACCTCGGCCGCAAGCCGAAGGCGCTCTCCGGTGGTCAGCGTCAGCGCGTCGCGATGGGCCGCGCGATCGTCCGCAGCCCCCAGGTGTTCCTCATGGACGAGCCGCTGTCGAACCTCGACGCCAAGCTCCGCGTCCAGACCCGTACGCAGATCGCGTCGCTCACCCGCCGCCTCGGCGTCACCACGGTCTACGTCACGCACGACCAGACCGAGGCTCTGACCATGGGTGACCGCATCGCCGTCCTCAAGGACGGCGTCCTGCAGCAGGTCGGCACCCCGCGCGACCTGTACGCGCAGCCGAACAACGTGTTCGTCGCCGGCTTCATCGGCAGCCCGGCCATGAACCTGTTCTCGGCCGACGTCACCGACGGCGGTGTCAAGTTCGGCACCTCGGTCGTCCCGATCGAGCGCGAGGTCCTCGCGAACGCCGGTTCGGCCGTCACCATCGGTGTGCGCCCGGAGGACGTCGTCGTCTCCACCACCGAGAACACCGGCCTCAAGGTCACGGTCGACCTGGTCGAGGAGCTCGGCGCAGACGGCTACCTCTACGGCCACTCGGAGATCGACGGCAAGCGCACCGACATCGTCGGTCGTGTCGACGGACGCATGCACCCGAACGCGGGCGACACCGTCTACATCACCCCGAAGCCGGGCCACGTCCACGCGTTCCACGCGGAGAGCGGCGAGCGCCTCGGCGGTGCCGTCGTCGACTGAGGTCGCAACGCATCCTGACAGTGCCGCAGTCCTTCCCGGACTGCGGCACTGTCGTTTTCCCCATCCGCTCCCCCGCCCTCAGCGCTCCCACCCGCATCCGATAGGTTTTCATCATGGCTGGCTCCCTCAACATCACCGCGGCGACGGTCGATCCCGCACTCCTCGACCTCCCGTGGAACCTTCCGCTCGACGAGTGGTCGAGCGAGCACATCGCGGTCCTGCCCAAGGGGATCTCCCGCCACCTGGTGCGCTTCGCGAACCTGTCCGGCTACGTCATCGCCATCAAGGAGACGACCGCGGAGATGGCCACGCGCGAGTACGAGATGCTGCGCACCCTGCAGCGGGTGGACGTGCCGTGCGTCGATCCCGTCGCGGTCATCAAGAACCGCACGGACGACGAGGGCGACCCGCTGAAGGCCGTGCTGGTCACGCGCCACCTCAAGTTCTCGCTCCCATACCGGGCGCTGTTCTCACAGACCCTGCGGCCCGACACCGCCACCCGGCTGGTGGATGCGCTGGCCGTGCTGCTCGTGCGCCTGCACATCGTCGGCTTCTTCTGGGGCGACGTGTCCCTCTCCAACACCCTGTTCCGTCGCGACGCCGGCGCGTTCGCCGCGTACCTCGTGGATGCGGAGACCGGCCAGCTCTACGACGGCGGCCTCTCGAACGGTCAGCGCGAGAACGACCTGGAGATCGCCAGGGTCAACATCGCGGGCGAGCTGATGGACCTCGAAGCCGGCGGCCGCGTGGACGAGGAACTCGACCCGATCAAGGTCTCCAACGGCATCGTGGCCGCATACCGGTCGCTCTGGAAGGAGCTGACCGGCAGCGAGTCGTTCAAGTCGTCGGAGCGCTGGCGCATCAACCAGCGGGTCGACCGCCTCAACGATCTCGGCTTCGACATCGAGGAGCTCGCGATCAAGACCTCCGACGAGGGCACGACGGTGCGCATCCAGCCGAAGGTGGTGGATGCCGGTCACCACCAGCGCAGGCTGCTGCGCCTCACCGGCCTCGACACCGGAGAGAACCAGGCCAGGCGACTGCTCAACGACCTGGACTCCTACGCCGCGACGCTCGGCAAGCAGGGCCTGGACGAGGAGGCGATGGCGCACGAGTGGCTGATGCGCGTCTTCGAGCCTGTCGTGCGCGCGATCCCCGCCGACCTCAAGGGCAAGCTGGAGCCCGCCGAGGTCTTCCACCAGCTGCTGGAGCACCGCTGGTTCATGTCGCAGGCCGAGGGCCGGGATGTGCCGCTCGCCGAGGCCCTGACCTCGTACATCAACGACATCCTCCGCCACCGCCGTGACGAGGCGACCGTGATCGCCCCGCCCACCGAGACCATCAGCATCCCGATCCTGGCGTCGGAGACGGGAACGGGCGACGAGGACGACGACGCCGACGACTGGCGCAGCAAGGTCTGACCCCAGCTACAACCGCGAGATGCCAGTAACTGCGCCGATTTCCGTGGAATCCGGCGCAGTTACTGGCATCTCATCAGCCGGGCGGCGACCGCCTGGCTACTTCTTGGCCTCCGCGCGCAGCTTGGCGATCTCGTAGAGCGTGACGCTCGTGGCGATCCCCGCGTTGAGCGACTCGGTGGTGGCGGTGATCGGGATGGACACGATCGCGTCGCAGGTCTCGGTGACCAGGCGCGACAGTCCCTTGCCCTCGCTGCCGACCACGATCACGACCGGCCGGTCGGCGAACGACAGCCCGGGAAGCGACACGTCGCCCCCGCCGTCGAGGCCGAGCACGAAGACGCCGGCCTCCTTGAACGCCTTGAGCGTCTGGGTGAGGTTGGCCGCCATCGCGACGGGCGTGCGCGCTGCGGCGCCCGCCGAGGTCTTCCACGCCGAGGCGGTCATGCCGACCGAGCGACGCTGCGGGACGATGACGCCCTGCCCACCGAACGCGGCCGTCGAGCGGATGATCGCGCCGAGGTTGCGGGGGTCGGTGATGCCGTCGAGGGCGACGAACAGTGGCGTCTCGCCCTTGCGGATGGTGAGGTCGAGCAGGTCGGCCGGGTGCGCGTACTCGTACGGCGGCACCTTCAGCGCGACGCCCTGGTGCACGGCGTCGCGGCCCGCCAGACGGTCGAGCTCCGGACGCATGACCTCGAGGATCGGGAGACCGCGACCGGTGGCGATCGACAGGATCTCCTTCACCCGCTCGTCCATCTCGACGCGCGCGGCGATGTAGAGCGTGCTGGCCGGGATGTGCGCGCGCAGCGCCTCGACCACGGAGTTGCGACCGGTGACGATCTCGCTCTCGTCGCCCGACTTGGCGCGGCGTGCAGCACCGGATGCGCCGCGCGGCGCGGTGTCGCCCCTCCCGCGGCCCTGGCCGGAGCCCTGTCCACGGCCCTCGCCCGGCTTGCCGCGCCCGCCCGCTGCGGCGTAGCGCTCGCGCGCCGCCTTCGCCTTGCCGGCGGGGTGGTACGGCCGGTCCTCGGCCTTCGGCGTCGGCTTCTTGCCTTCGAGTGCCTGCCTGCCCTGTCCGCCCGAGCCCACCTGGGGACCCTTGCGGCTCTTCCTCACGGCCCCGGCGCGGGGCTTTCCACCCGAGTTCTTCATGATTCGATGCTCCAATGCGACCCCGTCTGGGTGTCTTCGATGGTGATTCCCGCGCTCGTCAGTTCGTCGCGGATGCGGTCTGCTGCCGCAAAGTCTTTCGCCTGCCGTGCCGCCTGCCTGTCGGCGAGCAGCCGCTCGACCAGCTGGCCGAGGGCGGCGTCCGCCGCCGACGACCCTGCGGTGTTCCAGTGCGGGGACAACGGGTTGATGCCCAGCACCTCCGCCATCGCGAGCGCGTGCCCGCGTGCGGCGGCGGCGGCTTCCAAGTCTTCCGCATCCAGTGCCGCGTTTCCTGAACGCACTGTGTCGTGCAGCACGGCGATGGCCTGGGGGACGGCGAGGTCGTCGTCCATCGCCTCGGCGAAGGCGTCTGGAACGCTCTCGACGCCGCTCCCGGCGAAGCGCGTTCCGGCCAGCCGGCGGTCGACGCGCTCGAAGAACCCGGAGATGCGTTCGAGTGCAGCCTCCGCCTCCTCCAGCGACCCGTCGTGGAAGTCGATGGTCGACCGGTAGTGCGCGGACCCGAGGTAGTACCGCACCACCAGAGGACGCGCGGCGCCCAGCAGGTCGGCCGCGTAGACCGAGTTGCCGAGCGATTTGCTCATCTTCTGTCCGTTGACGTTGACCAGGCCGTTGTGCACCCAGTAATTGGCGAACGCATCCCCCGCCGCCGTCGACTGGGCGATCTCGTTCTCGTGGTGCGGGAAGCGCAGGTCGAGACCGCCGCCGTGGATGTCGAACTGCGGCCCGAGGTAGCGCCGCGACATGGCGGAGCACTCGATGTGCCATCCCGGCCGCCCGTCTCCCCACGGAGATGGGAAGGATGCGGACGCCGGCTCGTCGGCCTTGCGCCCCTTCCAGAGCGCGAAGTCGCGCGGGTCTCGCTTGTCGCGGGGGTCGGCGTCGGCCGCGGCCTCCATGTTGTCGATGCTCTGCCTGGTCAGCTCGCCGTACGACGGCCAGCTCTTCACGTCGAAGTACACGTCGCCGGAGCCGTCCGCCGCGGCATACGCGTGCCCGCGCTCGATCAGCCGGGCGATGATCTCCTGCATCTGCGGGATGCTGGCCGTGGCCCGCGGCTCGTAGGTGGGCGCCTGCACGCCGAGCGCCGTATACCCCGCGGTGAATTCGAGCTCGAAGCGGTACGCGAGCGCCCACCACTCCTCCGCACTGCCGGACTCCCGGGCCGCCTCGGCGTTGACCAGGATCTTGTCGTCGATGTCTGTGACGTTGCGCACCAGGGTGACCCGGTATCCGCGATAGCTCAGCCAGCGCCGCAGCTGGTCGTAGACCAGCGCGGAGCGCAGGTGGCCGATGTGCGGAGACGACTGCACGGTCGGACCGCACACGTAGATGCCCACCTCGCCGTCGCGGAGCGGGATGAAGTCGCGAAGGGCACCGGCCTTCGTGTCGTAGAGTCTCACAGTCACGGCATACAGCCTACGGGCCGGGCCGCGCGGGTGCCGCGCGAGCGTTCGAACATGTCAGTAACTCGTCAGACCTGTCGGCTGTGGACAACCAGGGCGGTGGCGAACGCGGCGATGCCCTCGCCGCGGCCGGTGAACCCGAGGCCGTCCGTCGTGGTCGCGGACACCGACACCGGGGCGCCGAGGATGCCGCCGAGCAGCGCCTCGGCCTCCGCACGTCGCGGCGCGAACTTCGGCCGGTTGCCGACCAACTGCACGGACACGTTCCCGATCCGGAATCCCGCCTGCTCGACCAAACGTCGGGTCTCCGTCAGGAACACGGAGCCGTGCGCGCCGACGAATCGCGGATCGCTCGTGCCGAACACCCCGCCGATGTCGCCCAGGCCCGCGGCGGCGAGCAGCGCATCCGTGATCGCGTGCGCGACGGCGTCCCCGTCGCTGTGCCCGGCGAGTCCAGCCTCCCCCGGCCAGTGCAGCCCGGCGAGCCAGAGCTCCGCCGACGGGTCGAACGCGTGCGTGTCCGTTCCGAACCCGACGCGCGGCGCAGCGTGGGCGGCAGCGGCAGACCCGGCGATCAGCTCCTCCGCCCGGCGCAGGTCCCACGGCGTGGTGATCTTGAACGCGCGCGCGTCGCCCGGGATGACGGAGACCGCCCGACCGGATGCGGCGACCAGCCCGGCGTCGTCCGTCTCCTCCGACGCCGCTGCTGCGTACGCGGCGGCGAGGTCGGCCAGCGGGAAGCCCTGCGGCGTCTGCACGGCGGACAGCACGGACCGGTCGACGGTCTCGTGAATCTCCCCGTCGGCGCCGACGCGCTTGATCGTGTCGCTCACCGGCAGGCCGGGCACGACACCGTGACCCCGCGCATCCACGGCCGAGACGACGTCGTCGAACAGCGACGACGGCGTGAGCGCCCGAGCGGCGTCATGCACCAGCACGACCTCGACGGAGTCCGCGAGCACGGCGATGCCTGCCGCAACGGACTGCTGCCTGGTCACCCCGCCAGCCACGACGGAGACGGGCGCGCCGAAAGCTCGGGATGCGAGGTCCGTCGCGTCCCCGACGAGCTCAGCGGGGGCGACGACCACGACCTGCGCCTCTTCGCTCATTCCCGCGACGGCATGCACCGAACGCTCGAGAAGAGTAGAGCCCCCGAGAGCCACGAAGGCTTTCGGGAGCTCTGCACCCAGACGCGTGCCACTACCGGCGGCGACGATCACCACCGCGAGGCGCGGCGACACTCAGGAGGCCAGGACCTCGTCGAGCAGGCTCGATGCCTTCTCGTCGTCGGTCTTCTCGGCGAGCGCGAGCTCGGAGATCAGGATCTGACGAGCCTTCGCGAGCATCCGCTTCTCACCGGCGGACAGGCCGCGGTCCTGGTCGCGGCGCCACAGGTCGCGGACGACCTCGGAGACCTTGATGACGTCGCCGGAGGCGAGCTTCTCAAGGTTCGCCTTGTAGCGGCGGGACCAGTTGGTGGGCTCCTCGGTGAACGGAGCGCGCAGAACCTCGAAGACGCGGTCGAGACCCTCTTTGCCGATAACGTCCCTGACGCCGACGAGGTCGACGTTCTCAGCGGGAACCTCGATGGTGAGGTCGCCCTGGGTCACGTTGAGCTTGAGGTACAGCTTCTCTTCACCCTTGATGATTCTCTTCTTGACTTCGGTGATAGTCGCAGCACCGTGGTGGGGGTAAACGACGGTTTCGCCAACCTCGAAAAGCATAGATTGATGTCCCTTCAGCAACTACTAGGATACCACATGAGGCACATGCTAAGGTTCGCCTTCGCGCGCCCGAGCGCCCGTGGGCATGCGCTAAACTCAAACAGCATTCCGCTTTCTCACACGGCGCATTCGCAGGCCGAGCGGAACGATCTGGAGGGTCATTCAGTGAAAGCTCGTGTCGCAGCGTCCATCGCCCTTGCTCTGGCGGTCGCGTTCGGAACGGCCGGTTGCGGCTTCATCGCCCCGCAGGCCACCACGAAGCACTACGACGCGAGCGACGGGGTGAGCGGCAACGTCGGCCAGATCGACGTGCGCAACGCCATCATCATCACGGATGCGAAAGACGGCACCGTCGGCAACCTCGTCGTGACGCTCGTCAACAACGACTCGAAGAGCATCGAGGTCTCCATCCAGGGCGGAGACCAGAGCGCATCCACGGCAGAGGTCACGGTCAAGCCCGGCCAGGTCAAGCAGCTCGGCAGCGACCCGCAGTCCAGCTCCAGCAACAACGTCTTCTTCGCCAACTTCGACGGCAAGCCGGGGGCCCTCTACTCGGTCTTCTTCCAGTACGGAGACGAGACCGGCCTGAAGCTGCAGGTCCCCGTCCTCGACGGCGCCCTGCCCGAATATCGCGACCTCGTGCCGCCCACCATCCTGCCGGCCACTAAGTAGCCGGTCGCACGCACAAACGAAACGGCTCCGAACTTCTTCGTGAAGTTCGGAGCCGTTCGCGTTGTCGGCGCGTGAAGTGCTCTACGCGTTGAAGCGGTAGCCGAGCCCGCGCACGGTGACCAGCATCGCCGGCTCCGACGGGCTCTCCTCGATCCGCGACCGGATGCGTTTGATGTGCACATCCAGGGTCTTGGTGTCGCCGAAGTAGTCGCTCCCCCACACCCGGTCGATCAGCTGGCCGCGCGTCAGCACCCTCCCCGCGTTGCGCAGCAGCAGCTCCAGCAGCTCGAATTCCTTCAGCGGCATGGAGATCTCGGTGCCGTTGACCTGCACCGTGTGCCTGTCCACATCCATCCGCACCGAACCGGCTTCGAGGATCGCGTCGTCGATCGCCTCCTCCGCCTCCACCCTGCGCCGCAGCACGGCCCGGATGCGCGCGAGCAGTTCGCGGGACGAGTACGGCTTGGTCACGTAGTCGTCGGCGCCGAGCTCCAGGCCCACCACGATGTCGACTTCGGAGTCCTTGGCGGTCAGCATGATGATCGGCACGCTCGACCGGGTGCGGATCTCCCTGCACACCTCCGTGCCGGGGATGCCGGGCAGCATGAGGTCGAGCAGGATGAGGTCTGCACCGTCCTTGTCGAACTCGGCGAGCGCCGTCGGCCCGTCTTCCGCGACCGTCACGTCGTAGCCTTCGCGCTTCAACAGGTAGGCGAGCGGCTCGCTCAGAGCGGCCTCATCCTCGACGAGCAGGATGGATGTCACGTTGGTTCTCCTATCGGGGGACGAACAGTGGATGCTTCTGGCAGCCGGATGGTGAAGGTCGAGCCGCGACCGGGCTGCGACCAGACGCGCACCTCGCCGCCGTGGTTCTGCACGGCGTGCTTGACGATGGCGAGCCCCAGCCCCGTGCCTCCGGTGTTGCGGGAGCGGGCCTGGTCGACGCGGAAGAAGCGTTCGAAGACGCGGTCGAGGTCGTCTTCCGGGATGCCCTCGCCCTGGTCGGTCACCGCGATCTCGACCACGCCGTCGACCACGCGGACGCCGACGCCGATGCGCGAGTCGTCCGGCGAGTACTGGATCGCGTTGGAGATGAGGTTGTGCACAGCGGTGACGAGCAGGGCCTCGTTGCCGAGGATCTCCGCCGCCTTATCGCCGCGGACCGCGAGCTCGATGCCCCTGGTCTCCGCGGCGACCCTGTTCTGGTCGAGGGCAGCGGTGACGACGGCGTTCGCCCGCAGACGCTCGGCGGTGCCGATGGCATCCGTCGCCTGCAGCCTGCTCAGCTCGATGATGTCCTGTGTGATGCGGGCGAGCCTGTGCGCCTCCTGCGTGAGCCTGTGCGCGAACCGGCGCACCTGGTCCGGGTCGTCCGACGCGCCGTCGAGCGCTTCGGCCAGCAGGCTGACCGCCCCGATCGGCGTCTTCAGCTCGTGGCTGATGTTGGCGACGAAGTCGCGCCGCACGATCTCCAGCCGGTACGACTCGGTCCTGTCCTCCGCGAGCAGCAGCACGTAGCGGCTGCCGAGCCTGGCGACCCGCACGCTCAAATGGATGTTCGCATCGCCGAACGGGCCGCGCGCGAGTTCGCACTCCTCCGTCACCGGTTCGCCGGTGCGCCGAACACTGTCCACCAGGTCGACGAGGTGTGGGTGCACGAGGGCGCCGTTCCAGACGAGACCGATCGCGTGGGCGCCGGGCGATGCCTTGATGACGTTGTTCGACGGGTCGAGCACGACGCCGGCCGATTCGAGCGCATCCAACACCTGATCGACGCCGTCGGGAACGCTCGGGCTGACCACCTGCACGGCGTGATCGCCCCGTCTCGCGGCGATGTGCAGGATCCACACGAATCCGGCGCCGACCACGAGGCCGAGTGCCAGAGACAGCAGCACCAACCAGGCGGAGTCCATGAGGCAAGCGTATGGGATGCGTAAACAGCCGAATGCACGCATCCCGCAGCCTGCCGCGTGTTTTCGCGGGTACTTTAGACAGTGTTCAGGCGCACGGCACCAACCGTTAACCTGGCGAAGGGAACATGCTCACGGGGTCAGAAGACCCCGCATCCCGCGTGCGTGCGCACGCCAGGAAGGACCACACCCCATGCGCGAAGTATTCCAGCAGGAGCTGGCCGAAGTTCAGGACCGTCTCGTCGAGATCGCGGAACTCGTCGTCCTCTCCATCCAGAATGCGACGCAGGCGTTCAACAACTCCGATGTCAGCCTCGCCGAGGACGTCATCGCCAACGACAACAAGATCGACGAGCTCACCGTGCTCCTCGACGAGCTGTCCATCCAGATCCTCGCCCGCCAGCAGCCGGTCGCCCGCGACCTCCGCATCGTGGTCAGCGCGCTGCGCATCAGCGCGTCGCTGGAGCGGATGGGCGACATGTCCGAGCACATCGCGCAGCTGGCGCGCTACCGCTTCCCGGACAAGGTCGTCCCGAAAAGCCTGCGTTCGACCTTCGCGGAGATGGGCCGTCTCGACGTGCTGATCGCGCAGAAGCTCGCGCAGCTGCTCCGCACGCAGGATCTCGATCTGGCCGACGAGATCCGCAACGAGGACGACCAGATCGACGAGCTGCACGTCAGCGTCTTCGACAAGGTGCTCGGCGAGACCTGGAAGGGTCAGGCCGTCGACACCGTCGACGCGACCCTCGCATCCCGCTACCACGAGCGCTTCGCAGACCACGCGGTGTCCATCGCCAAGAAGGTCCAGTACCTGGCCACCGGCGACTGGGCCCCCGAGCTGGCCTCCTAGCCCTCGGGCGCCTTACAAAACATCGAGTCCGGACTTATTCACGCGACGCGCCGAGCGAAGCGTGAATAAGTCCGGACTCGATTGTTTCTACTTCTTGCCCTGGGCGGCCACGGCGGCAGCGCCTGCGGCGGCGGCCTCCGGGTCGAGGTATGCGGCGGGGGCGATCGGACGGAAGTCCTCGTCGAGCTGGTAGACCAGCGGGATGCCGGTCGGGATGTTCAGCTCGGCGATGTCGTCGTCCGAGATGCCGTCGAGGTGCTTGACCAGTGCGCGCAGCGAGTTGCCGTGCGCCGTGACCAGCACCGTCTTTCCCGCGGCGAGGTCTTTCGTGATGTCGGACTCCCAGTACGGGAGCATCCTGGCGATGACATCCTTCAGGCACTCGGTGCGGGGCAGGTCGTCTCCGAGACCGGCGTAGCGCGGGTCGTGCGCCTGCGACCACTCGCTGTCGTCGTCGAGCGGCGGCGGCGGGACGTCGAAGGAGCGGCGCCACAGCTGGAACTGCTCAGGGCCGTACTTCTCCAGCGTCTCCGCCTTGTCGAGGCCCTGCAGCGCGCCGTAGTGGCGCTCGTTGAGGCGCCACGACCGCTTGACGTCGATCCAGAGCCTGTCTGCGACCTCGAGGGCGAGGTTCGCGGTCTGGATCGCGCGGGTGAGCACGGAGGTGTAGAGCACGTCGGGGTGCAGCCCGGATTCGGAGAGCAGCTCTCCGGCACGCTTGGCTTCTGCGACGCCCTGCTCGCTGAGGCGGACGTCCACCCAGCCGGTGAACAGGTTCTTCTGGTTCCACTCGCTGTTGCCGTGGCGGAGGAGGATCAAAGTGTGAGGCGCGGACATGCCTCCTAATCTATCGCCTCGGGTTTGGCAGACTGGACGCATGGCATCCGGCGCGATCGGCACGGTCACCCGTGGCACGACCAACACGAACAGGTTGCGTCGCGTCGACCGCTGGATCGCGACGCTCCCCGTCCTGCGCAGCACCGCGGACCCGCTCGTCGTCGACCTGGGCTACGGCGCCAGCGGCGTCACGGCGCTCGAACTGCACCAGCGGCTGGCCAAGGTCCGACCGGAGGTGGAGGTGCTCGGTCTCGAGATCGAGCCCGGCCGGGTCGCGACCGCGCGGGAGCAGCTGGCCGTCGTCCGCTCCGGGGCGACCGGTTTCGCACCCGATGCGCGGATCGGCTTCGCCCTCGGCGGCTTCGAAGTGCCGCTGCCGGACGGCCGCCTGGCCGCGGTGATCCGCGCCTCCAACGTGCTCCGGCAGTACGACGAGTCGGAGGTGGTGCCGGCCTGGCGGCGCCTGGTCACCCGGCTGCAGCGCGGCGGAGCGCTGATCGACGGCACCTGCGACGAGATCGGCCGCATCTCGTCCTGGGTCGACGTGACCGCAGGCGGCCCGCAGCATCTCAGCATCTCGTTGCGGCTCGCCGGGCTCGACGCCCCATCGATCGTCGCCGAGCGACTGCCGAAGATCCTCATCCACCGCAACGTGCCCGGCGAGCCCGTGCACCGGCTGATGCTCGACCTGGACCGGCTGTGGCGCATCCATGCCCCCCTCGCCGCCTACGGCCCCAGGCAGCGCTGGATAGCCGTCGCGCAGGGGATGCGCGACGCAGGCTGGCCGGTGCGCGGCGGGCGCACGCGGTGGCGGCTCGGGGAGCTCACCGTCGACTGGGACGCGGTCGCCCCGCAGGGCTTCGTGTGGTGAGAACCCCGGCTACGCGCGGGGCTGGCGGGTGACGGCTCCGAGCCTCGGCAGCCGAGGGACGTGTGCTTCTGCGCCCGCCTCCGGAGGAACGACGATCTCCTGAGCTGCCGCGACGGCCGTGCCGTCCGCGTCCACCACGAGGGTCGCATCGGCGGGCGTCGACCGCTTCACCACGGCGAGCGCGATCGGCCCGAGCTCGTAGTGCAAAGCGGACGACGTGACGGTCCCGACCTCTTTGCCGTCGTTCGTCACGACCGCCCCACGCTCGGGATGCACGCCCTCCGAGCCGTCGAGGTGCAGCATCACCAGTCGCCGGGGAGGATGGCCGAGGTTGTGCACCTTCGCCACCGTCTCCTGGCCGCGGTAGCAGCCCTTGGTGAGGTGCACGGCGGTGCGGAGCCAGTCGAGCTCGTGCGGGATGGTCTTCTCGTCCACCTCGGTGGCGAAGCGCGGGCGCCAGGCGGCGATGCGGAGCGCGTCGGCTGCGAGTGTGCCCGCGACGGGGAACTCACCGGCGGTGACGCGCGCTGCGATGGAGGCGAGCGCATCCCGTGGCACCAGTCGTTCGCTCCACGTCCACGACGCTCCGGGATGCTCGCCCCGCGCGTACTGGTGACCGCCGGGGGTCACCGACCGCCACGGGTCGTGCCAGATGAGCGGGACGCCGTTGGGGGCCGCGATGGGGAGGGCCGGGTCGCCGATGGTTCCGATGGTCGCGAGGTCGGCCGTGCGGTCGGCCAGCTCGACGCGGAGCATGAAGCGCATCGAGGTCAGCCAGGCGAGAAGGCCCTCCGCCTCCGCGCTGTCCACGAGCATCCAGAGCGTTTCTCCGTCGTCGACGATGCGGACGGCGTGCTCCAGTCGTCCGGTGACGTCGAGCAGCAGCGTCTCCGTGGACTCGCCGGGGGCGAGGCCGAGGAGGCTCTGACTGGTGAGCGAGTTCAGCCAGCTGAGCCTGTCCGGCCCGGTGATCGTGAGCACGGCGCGGTCGGAGAGGTCGACGATCGCGCGGCCATCGGCGAGCGCGCGCTGCTCGGAGAGCGGGTTGCCGTAGTGCGCTGCGACGCCGACGCCAGCGAGGTCGACGGCGCCCGGCAGTGCCAGGAAGGGAGATGCCGCCATCACTCCGCCTTCGCGAGGCGGGCGGAGGCGTGCGTGCGCAGCTCCTGGCCGAGGGCCGCGATGTCCCAGGCCCAGAGCAGGTGGTTGTCGACCAGGCCGTAGAGGCGGGTGGCGGCCGTGTAGTCCTTGGCACCCGCGGTGCGGACCACCGCATCCGTCGCGAGGTCGATGCGCGGGCCGTTCACCTGGCCGAGGTAGAGCTCGCTCACTCCGTCCGGATGGACGATCGCCACGTCGATGTCGAAGCCGCCGTGCGAGTTGCGGAGCGTCTCGACGGACTGCGCCGTGGAGAACGGGCGAGCACCCTGGCCGGGCAGCATCGCCGGGCCGGCGTCGCCCTCGATGAGCGTTCGGCTGAGGCGCCAGTATCCGGTCTCCGCGGCGAGCGAGGTGTTGCCTTCGTCGAGCACCCACGAGGTGGACGAGTAGTTGAGGTACGGCTGGCCGTCGTGGCTGAAGCTCACGCGCTGGCCGAACTCGAGCTGGGTGTGGTCGTCACCGACCGCGTAGTCGAGCACGCCCGTGCCCTCCCACACACCGATCAACCAGGAGAGAGGGACCAGTTCGGCGGGCAGATCGGTCGGAATCTCGATCATGGCTGTCGTGAAGCGCTTAGCGCTGGCCCCGGAAGAGGTTGTAGACGACGACCACCGAGACTCCGGCGATGGCGAGCGTTGCCAGACCGAGGAGTCCGACGAAGAAGAGTTCGAGGGCAACCAGCATGCAGCCAGTCTAGTCAGTGCACGGCTGGTATGTCGCGACGCCGCTACTGCGCAGCGGCTACTGCGCAGCGGCGACGATGCCGAGGATGGCGCCGACGACGCCGAGGATCACGAACAAGCCGGTGACCGTGGCGGCGAGCCTGTTCACGAAGCCGTCCTTCTGCTGGGTCGCGAGCTGGGCGACGAGGCCGAGCAGCACGCATCCGGCGAGGGCGAGGGACAGCCAGGAGGCGTATCGGTCCGGCGGCGAGATGATCGCGATCAGCACCGAGGAGACGAGCGCGAGCGCCCAGACGGCACCGATGCTCCCGTAGCGGGCGCGCTTCGACAGGACGACGTCTCCGTCGAAGGCTGCCGCCGGTCCCATGCTGCTGTCGCTCACTCCACTATTGTGCACCGATCGACGGGGGAAAGGGTTCGCTGGCATTTCCGGTAGCATTGCGGCACAGCACGTTCAGGAGGCTTGAGTGGCGCAGTTGTTGATACTCACCTCTGCGCCAGACGCGGAGGTGCTCCCCTCCCTCGCCCTTCTCAGCCATCGAACCCGTCAGATCCCCGCTGAGCCGGCGTCGCTCGTCAACGCGCCCAGCTGCGACCTCATCTTCGTGGACGCCCGCCGCGACCTCGCGAGCGCCAAGTCGCTGTGCAAGATCCTCACCACCACCGGCATCACGGTTCCGATGCTGCTGGTACTGACCGAGGGCGGCCTCACGGCGGTCAGCGCCGACTGGGGCGTCAACGACGTCGTCCTCGAATCGGCGGGGCCCGCCGAAGTGGATGCGCGCATCCGGCTGGCCATCGGGCGCCAGACCCAGGAGCACGCGCAGACCAAGATCCAGGCGTCCGGGGTGACGATCGACGAGGCCAGCTATTCGGCCAAGGCGCACGGCCGCCAGCTCGACCTCACGTTCAAGGAGTTCGAGCTGCTGCGGTTCTTCGCGACGCATCCCTCCCGGGTGTTCACTCGCGAGCAGTTGCTCAGCGAGGTGTGGGGCTACGACTACTTCGGCGGCACCCGCACCGTGGATGTGCACGTGCGGCGCCTGCGCGCCAAGCTCGGCGACCTCGAGTCGCTGATCGGCACGGTGCGCAACGTCGGCTACCGCTTCAACGTCTACGAAGAGGACAACGACCGGCTGCCGTCGTCCGTCCGCTCCTGACCTGCACAGCCTCCATTTATCCACAGTTAACCTGGCGCGGTGCCACGGCCGGGCGCACGGTGCAATGATGTTGTGATGGACGGCGACAACATCCTTCTGGACAACGGCTTGAGCGGAAGCTTCGGCAGCGACTTCGACGACGACTTCGCGCCGTTCGTCTACGAACCAGACCCCGATCTGCCGGACGACAGGTATCTCGACAGGGAGCTGAGCTGGCTCGCGTTCAACCAGCGCGTGCTCGAACTCGCGGAAGACCCCACGCTGCCTGTGCTCGAACGGGCGAACTTCCTCGCCATCTTCGCGACCAACCTCGACGAGTTCTTCATGGTGCGCGTCGCCGGCCTCAAGCGCCGCATCGCGACCGGCCTCGCCGTCCCCACCAACGTCGGCCGTGCCCCGGTGGATGTGCTCGCCGATATCTCCGAGAAGGCGCACGAACTGCAGTCCAGGCACGCCGCCGTCTACCGCGACCAGGTGCTCCCCGCCCTCGAAGAGGCCGGCATCACGGTCGCGAAGTGGGAAGAGCTCGACGAAGCGGATAGAGCGCAGATGCGGGAGATCTTCTCGCAGCAGATCTTCCCCGTGCTGATGCCGCTCGCCGTCGACCCCGCTCACCCCTTCCCGTACATCTCCGGGCTGTCGCTCAACCTCTCGATCCGGGTGCGCAACTCGCGAACGGGCAAGGAGCAGTTCGCGCGCCTCAAGGTGCCGCAGATGCTCCCCCGGTTCGTGCGCATCGACCAGCGCGAGACCGTCGACCAGATGCGCTTCATCGCGCTCGAAGACCTGATCGCCAACCACCTGGGCGATCTGTTCCCCGGCATGGAGATCCTCGACCACCACGTCTTCCGCGTCACGCGCAACGAAGACGTCGAGGTCGACGAAGACGAGACCGAGAACCTCATCCAGGCGCTGGAGCGCGAGCTGCTGCGCCGCCGCTTCGGACCGCCGATCCGGCTCGAGGTCACCGAGGACATGGATCCGGTGACGCTCGGCCTGCTGGTGCGCGAACTCGACGTGACCGAGCAGGAGGTCTACCGCCTCCCGTCGCCGCTCGACCTCGGTGGCCTGTTCGTGCTCGCGAAGATCGACCGGCCTGACCTGCACTACCCGAACCACGTGCCCACCACCGCGGCCCAGCTCATGCCGAGCGAGCCGAACGCCAAGCCGGATGTGTTCGCCGCCGTCGGCCGCCAGGACATCCTGCTGCACCACCCGTACGAGTCGTTCGCGACGAGCGTGCAGGCGTTCCTCGAGCAGGCGGCGGCCGACCCGCACGTACTCGCCATCAAGCAGACGCTCTACCGCACGTCGGGAGACAGCCCGATCGTCGAGGCGCTCATCGACGCGGCGGAGTCCGGCAAGCAGGTGCTCGCCCTGGTGGAGATCAAGGCGCGCTTCGACGAGCAGAACAACATCTCCTGGGCACGCAAGCTCGAGAAGGCCGGCGTGCACGTCGTCTACGGTCTCGTCGGGCTCAAGACGCACTGCAAGCTCGCCCTCGTCATCCGCGAGGAGAAGGGCGTTCTCAAGCACTACAGCCACATCGGAACGGGCAACTACAACCCCAAGACCTCGCGCATCTACGAAGACCTCGGCCTGCTCACCGCAGACGACCAGGTGGGCAAAGACCTCACCCGCCTGTTCAACGAGCTGTCGGGCTACGCGATCGAGAAGAAGTTCAAGCGACTCCTCGTCGCCCCGCTGCACCTGCGCAAGGGGCTGCTGAAGCGCATCCAGATCGAGACGGCGAACGCTGCGGCGGGCAAGCCGTCCGGCATCAGGATCAAGCTCAACTCCATCGTCGACGAGGCCATCATCGACGCGCTCTACCGCGCGAGCGAGGCCGGCGTGCCCGTCGACCTGTGGGTGCGCGGCATCTGCGGGCTCCGGCCCGGACAGAAGGGGCTGTCGTCGAACATCCGGGTGCGGTCGATCCTCGGTCGCTACCTGGAGCACTCGCGCATCTTCTCGTTCGTGAACGACGGAGACCCGCAGGTCTACATCGGAAGCGCCGACATGATGCACCGCAACCTCGACCGCCGCGTCGAGGCGCTCGTGCGCCTCACCGAGCCCGCCCACCTCGCCGAGCTGGATGCGCTCTTCGACCGCGCCTTCGACGAACGCACCTCCGCGTGGGCGCTCGACGAGAACGGCACCTGGACCCGTCACCACCTCGACGACAACGGCCAGCCGCTCGACGACCTGCAGAATAAGCTCATGCAGCAGATCAGCCATCGCCCGCGCTCCACCCGCACGGGTTCGAGGCGGTGAGCGCGGCCATCTACGCCGCGGGCGCCCTCTGCTGGCGCGTCGTGGACGAGAAGATCGTGGTGCTCGTCGTCCACCGCACGAAGTACGGCGATGTCACCATCCCCAAGGGCAAGGTCGACCCGGGCGAGACGCTGCCGCAGACGGCCGTGCGCGAGATCCACGAGGAGACGGGACTGCAGGTCGCGCTCGGCGTCCCCCTCGGCGTCTCGACGTACCCGATCTCGAGCGGGCGCGAGAAGATCGTGCACTTCTGGGCGGCCGAGGTCGGCGACAAGGCCATCGCCCAGTCGACGTTCGTCCCCAACGCGGAGATCGCCGCGATCGAGTGGGTGACACTGAAGAAAGCGCGCGGCTACCTCACCTACGAGCGCGACGTCGAGATCCTCGACGCGTTCGAGAAGCTGGTGCGGCAGGGCGTGACCTCCACGTTCGCGCTCATCGCGCTCCGCCACGGCAAGGCTGCGCCGCGCGGAGACTGGGACGGCCCGGATGCCTCCCGCCCGCTCACCGACCGCGGGGTCAAGCAGGCCTGCTCCGACGTGCCGACCATCACGGCCTGGCGGCCCAAGCGCATCATCACGAGCGACGCCGTTCGCTGCGTCGGGACGGTCGCTCCGCTGGCGGCGGCGACCGGGGTGAAGCCGCGGCACGAGCCGGGGATCAGCCAGGATGCGTACGAGGAGGGCCGCGGCGAGGTGCGCGGCGTCATCGGCAAGCGCGTGCGCTCCAGGAAGACCGCCGTGCTCTGCAGCCACGGACCCGTGCTGCCCGAGATCATGCGCGAGATCGCCCTCGCCACCGGCACCATGCCGGGTGCCTACCTCAACGACGCCGCAGACCTCGACACCGGCGGGTTCTCGATCGTGCACCTGTCCGCGAGCAATCCGGCCTCCGGGATCATCTCGATCGAGACGTACGCGCCCGTCGCGTGACGGGCGCGTGCGTCGACGCCTGACGGCGCCGGCCGGTCAGGCGGCGCGGCGCAGTCAGTGCCCAGCGCTCTCAGCGCCCAGCGCTCTCAGCGCCCAGCGCTCTCAGTGCCCTGCGACGTACTCGTCGAGGGTGTCGGTGCGGAGCGCATCCCGGATGGCCGGCAGCGCGCCCTCGTCGAGGTAGACGACAGACTGGTCGCCCTCCATCCCCGTGCCCACCGTCGGCAGGGTGAAGAAGTGGATGTTCGCCGGGCGCACGTCGCGGAGGCTCACGCCGAGCTCGAACATGGCCTGCGTCGTGAACGACTCATCCACAGCGAGGTGCTTGGTCACGGCCGTTGTGAACGAGAAGATCCGCTCCGGGTTGGAGAGCGTGTTCGCGCTGATCGCCTGGGTGGCGATGGCACGGAGGAACTCCTGCTGGTTGCGCGCCCGCTGGTAGTCCCCGTCGGTGAACGAGTATCGCTCGCGCACGAAACCGAGCGCCTGTGCTCCGTTCAGCCTGTTGGCTCCCGCGACGTAGTCGAAGCCGTCCCTGGTGAACGGCACGGCGTTGTTGACGGTGATGCCGCCGAGCGCATTCGTCATGTCGGCGAACCCGTCGAAGCCGATCAGGGCCACGTGGTCGATCCGCACGCCCAGCAGGTTCTCGACGGTCGCGACGGCGAGCGGAGCACCGCCCCACGAATACGCGGCGTTGGCCTTTGCCCTGCCATGACCTGGGATCTCGATCCAGCTGTCCCTCAGCACCGACATCACTTCGACGTTCTTCCGGTCGGCGTCGATGCGCACGACCATCATCACGTCGGAGCGCTGGTTGTCCGGATCCTGGTCGGCCACGGCCGACACCGCCCCGCGCGCGTCCGAGCCGAGCAGCAGGATGGTGCGGCTGCCGTTCTCCGACGGCGCCGGCCGCGTCTCCTCCTTCGGGAACGCCTCGGAGGACGACAGCGTGGTGATGTTGGAGTTGATCGCGCTGGACGGGCTCAGCGCGAAGATGAGGACCGCGACGGCGAGCGCGCCGAGCAGGCCGACGAAGCCGCCGCCCATCCAGAGTGCGATCTTGGCGCCGCGCGAAAGCCTGCGCCTTCGCCTCCGCGGCCACGGTGAAGCCGAGCGTCTGCCCATGAGGTGTTCCTTCCGAGATGGGCGGTCGTTGGCGAAGGGGCACCACAGGAGCGAGCGCAACATCTCACAACAAAGACTAAACGTCTAAGGTGTGAAATTCATTACCTGTCCTTCGCAGTCGGCGATGTCCGTCCGGAGTCGGCACCAGACGCCCCAAGAGCACACCGCTCGTTAACCTCCCGTTTACCGCTGCGGGGGACTCTGGACAGACACCGGGAATAGCGTCGCTGGCGGGTCGCACCGGCCCCGTCCTGTTGTTACTGATTCCCCGGAAGGGACAACTGTGAATCTCAAGCGTGTTGGCGCTCCTCTGGCCATCTTGGCCGCCGTCGCCATCTCACTGACCGCCTGCGCGTCGAACGAGGGCAGCACCCCGGCGACGACGACGGCGAAGCCGTCGAACCTCTCCGGCACCCTCAACGGCATCGGCTCGTCCGCCCAGGGCGCCGCCCAGACCGTGTGGGCTGCCGGCTTCCAGACCGCCAACCCCAAGGTCACCATCAACTACGACCCGCAGGGTTCCGGCGCGGGCCGCACCAGCTTCATCTCCGGCGCTGCCGACTTCGCCGGCTCGGACGCCGCCCTCAAGGACACCGAGCTCGCCGGCACCTTCGCCGGTTGCGCAGCGGGCTCCAAGGGCATCGACCTCCCCGTCTACATCTCCCCGATCGCCATCGCGTACAACGTCGACGGCCTCAAGGACCTGAAGCTGGACGCCGCGACCATCGCCGGCATCTTCTCCGGTGCGATCACCACCTGGGACGACGCCAAGATCAAGGCGCTGAACTCGGGCGCGACGCTCCCGTCGGCACCGATCACCGTCGTGCACCGCTCCGACGACTCGGGCACCACCCAGAACTTCACCGACTACCTCGCGGCGAACGCTCCCGAGGTGTGGACGAAGCCGGCAGCGCAGACCTTCCCGTTCCAGGTGGGCGACGCGGCCAAGGGCACCTCCGGTGTGGCTGACGCCACGAAGAACGCGAAGAACTCGATCACCTACATCGACGAGTCCGGTTCGGCCGGCCTCAGCATCGCGCAGCTCAAGGTCGGAGACAACTTCGAGAAGCTCAGCGCGGACGGCGCGGCAGCAGTCGTCGCCGCCTCCCCGATCGCCTCGGGCCGCGAGACCAACGACCTGGCCATCCAGATCAACCGCAAGGACACCACCAAGGGCGCATGGCCGCTGGTGCTCGTCTCCTACGTGATCGCCTGCCAGGAGTACAAGGACTCCGCCAAGGCCGACCTCGTGAAGGGCTACGTCGACTACATCGTCAGCAGCGACGCTCAGAAGGCCGCCGCTGAGCAGGCCGGCTCCGCCCCGCTGTCGTCCGACCTCGCCTCCAAGGTGAGCAAGGCCGTCGCCACCATCAAGTAATGACAGTGCCACTCGGCCTGGGCGTCACGCCCAGGCCGAGTGGCGCATCCTCACCACCCGAAAGTGAGAGCCAGATGACAAGCTGGGCCGTGACGAAAGAATGGCAGGCATGACCGCCGGAACCGTAGGCGCCATCAGGCCGAAGGCGAAGACCCGCCTCGGCGACCGCGTTTTCTCCACCAGCACCATCGTCGCCGGCTCGCTCATCCTCGCGGTGCTCGCGGCCGTCGCGCTCTTCCTGATCGTGCAGAGCATCCCCGCCCTGTTCGCGAAGACCGGCGAGCTGCCCAACAACGCCACCAACTTCTGGTCGTGGGTGTGGCCGCTCGTCTTCGGCACCATCTGGGCCGCGATCATCGCGCTGATCATCGCCACGCCGCTCTCCATCGGCATCGCGCTCTTCATCTCGCACTACGCGCCCCGCCGTGTCGCGCAGACGCTCGGGTACATCATCGACCTGCTCGCCGCGGTCCCCTCCGTGGTCTTCGGCCTCTGGGGCATCGCGACGCTCGCGCCATTCGTCCAGCCGTTCTACCTCTGGCTCGGCGACAACCTGGGCTGGTTCCCGCTCTTCGCGCCGCCCGTCTCCGGCACCGGCCGCACCATCCTCACCGCGGCGATCGTCCTCGCCGTCATGGTCATCCCGATCATGACCGCGATCTGCCGCGAGATCTTCCTGCAGACCCCTCGCCTGCACGAGGAGGCGGCGCTCGCGCTCGGCGCGACCCGCTGGGAGATGGTCAAGATGGCCGTTCTCCCGTTCGCACGCTCCGGCATCATCTCGGCGATCATGCTCGGCCTCGGCCGCGCCCTCGGTGAGACGCTCGCCATCGCGATGGTGCTGTCCCCCGCTCTGATCGTGAAGTTCGCGGTGCTGCAGGCGCAGAGCCCGAACACGATCGCCGCCAACATCGCCCTGCAGTTCCCCGAGGCGACCGGGCTCTCGACCAACGCACTGATCGCATCCGGTCTCGTGCTGTTCGTCGTCACCCTCCTGATCAACATGCTCGCCCGCTACATCGTCAGCCGCCGCAAGGCCTTCTCTGGAGCGAACTGATGACCGCCACCACCTCCGCTCCCCTGACCAGGCCGATGGCCAACTCGCTCACCGCAGGCAAGCTGCCGCGCGGCTCGGCGTGGATGATGCTCGTCGGCTCGTGGGTCGTCTTCATCGCGATCTTCGCGATCCTCGCCGCGAGCGGCGCGACCAAGGGCTTCAACATCGTCGGCGCGATCTTCTTCGGGACCGTGCTGTTCGACGTCGTGATCTACACGACATCGCTGCTGGTCGAAGGCGTCCGCAAGGCGACGGACCGGCTCGTCACGTCGCTCGTCGCCACCGCGTTCATCATCGCGCTGCTCCCCCTCATCTCGCTGATGTGGACCGTGATCAGCTCCGGCCTCGCGCGGTTCGACATCCAGTTCTTCTCCGAGTCGATGCGCAACGTGATCGGCGTGGGCGGCGGTGCGCTGCACGCCATCGTCGGCACGCTGCTCGTCACGCTGATGGCCGCGGTCATCTCGGTGCCGATCGGACTCCTCACCTCCATCTACCTCGTCGAGTACGGCCGCGGGATGCTCGCCCGCGGCATCACGTTCTTCGTCGACGTGATGACGGGCATCCCGTCGATCGTCGCCGGTCTGTTCGCGTACGCGCTGTTCGCCCTGTTCTTCGGGCCGGGCGTGCGCAGCGGCTTCATGGGGTCCATCGCGCTGTCGGTGCTGATGATCCCGGTGGTCGTGCGGTCGAGCGAAGAGATCCTGCGCCTGGTCCCCAACGAGCTGCGCGAGGCGTCGTACGCGCTCGGTGTGCCGAAGTGGCTGACCGTCCTCAAGATCGTGCTCCCGACCTCGCTCGCCGGCCTCTCCACGGGAATCATGCTCGCCATCGCCCGCGTCATCGGCGAGACGGCTCCGCTGCTCATCGTCGCCGGCTTCACCACGAGCATGAACTACGACCTCTTCTCCGACAGGATGATGACGCTCCCTGTCTTCGTGTACACGCAGTACACGCAGGCGGCCGGGCTGCACGCCGACGCCTCCGTCGAGCGGGCGTGGGCGGGCGCCCTCACCCTGATCATCATCGTGATGCTGCTCAACCTGATCGGCCGCATCATCGCCAAAGTCTTCGCCCCCAAGTACGGTCGCTGACCGCGTCCACCCGAACCCAAGGAAACCTGTGTCCAAGCGCATCGAAGTCAACGACCTCAACGTCTTCTACGGCAACTTCAAGGCGGTCGAGGGTGTCTCGCTCACCATCGAGCCCCGCACCGTCACCGCATTCATCGGACCGTCCGGCTGCGGCAAGTCCACGTTCCTCCGCACCCTCAACCGGATGCACGAGGTGATCCCCGGCGCGTACGTCGAGGGCGAGGTGGCCATCGACGGCAACAACCTCTACGGTCCGGGCGTCGACCCCGTGCTGGTGCGCCGGCAGGTCGGCATGGTGTTCCAGCGGCCGAACCCGTTCCCGACCATGTCGATCCGCGAGAACGTGCTGGCCGGTGTGAAGCTCAACAACCGCCGGATGGCGAAACCGGAGGCCGACGAACTGGTCGAGAGCTCGCTGCGCGGAGCGAACCTCTGGAACGAGGTCAAGGACCGTCTCAACCTGCCGGGCTCCGGGCTCTCCGGCGGCCAGCAGCAGCGTCTCTGCATCGCCCGCGCCATCGCGGTCTCCCCCGACGTGCTGCTGATGGACGAGCCGTGCTCCGCGCTCGACCCGATCTCGACCCTCGCCATCGAGGACCTGATCGAAGAGCTGAAGAACGACTACACGATCGTGATCGTGACCCACAACATGCAGCAGGCGTCGCGCGTCTCCGACCGCACCGCGTTCTTCAACATCGCGGGGACCGGCAAGCCGGGCAAGCTGATCGAGTACAACGACACCAACATGATCTTCTCGAACCCGAGCGTGCAGGCGACAGAGGACTACGTCTCCGGCCGTTTCGGCTGATCCAGCTGGATCGGCTGCATCGCCCAGGCTGCGACGCATTCGACTCCGAAGTTATTCACGGTGCCACGCGGCGTGGCGCGTGAACAGCTTCGGAGTCGATCGCGGTTAAGAGCTGATGGCGACGATGGGGCTGGTGGTCGGCCGGTCGGAGCCGCCGCGCGGTTCGACCGTGACGCCGACGGTGTCCCCCGCCTGCATCGTGCCCGTGAGCACGCGCCAGGTGGAGCCGGTGTCCGCGGGCTTCATGGTGCCGGCCGGGGTGGCCTCACCGCCGCGAATGTACCAGAGTTCGTAGGTCTTGTCGCTGGGAAGGGCCGGAAGGTCGTTCGCGACCAGCGCCGACTTGCCGAGCTTGCCCGACCAGACGAGTGTGGCCGTTCCCCCGCCGGAGACGTCCGCTGTCGCACGCTGCGCATCCGGTGCCGCGTTGATCTGGGCGAGGGCGGACGCCTGCTGCTGCTGGAACGAGTTGTTGCCCGCCAGCGAGCTTCCGAGGAAGGTGCCGCCGAGGAAGAGCACGACGGCGGCCGCCGCGGCTGCCGCGATGGTGATCGGGCGGGTGAACCAGCGGGAGCGGGCCTTGGTCTCTGCGGGGGTTTGCGGGGCGGGGGTTTGCGGGGCGGGGGTTGCTGGGGCCGTGGTGGCTGGGACGGGCGGCACTGCGGTGACCGGAGCAGGCTCGGGTGCCGGCGCCGGAGCAGCTGCCTGCGCATCCACCGGGGGAAGCTGCGGGGTGCTCGCGAGCTTGGCGAACAGGTCGGCCTTCAGCGACGCGGGAAGGGTGACGGGGTCGGCGGCGAGGCCGAGCTCGGCCGCCACCTCTTCGAACTGGCGGGCCTCCTCCGGAGTCTCAGCGCCCAGGTCGTAGCCGAGGCGCGACGGAGAGCGACGTTCCTCGTCGGTCATCAGGTCACCCCCAGTTCGTTTCGTAGCCGTATCATCGCATCGCGCAGCCGAGTTTTCGCTGTGCCGAGCGGGATGCCGAGCTCGGCCGCGATCTCGCTCTGGCTGAGGCCGCCGTAGTACGCCAACCGCACAGCTTCGCGTTGGGTATCGGACAGCGCAGCCATCGCAACCTCCACCCTCTCGTGCTCCACGCGAACCTCCACGGTCTCGGCAACCTGGTCGTACGCGGTCGGCAGGTCGCGTATGCCCACAGCCACATCCCGGTCCCGCGACGCCTGCGCGGCACGGACCCGGTCGATGGCGCGCCGGTGGGCCATCGTCATGATCCACGTCAACGCTCGACCCTTATTCGGATCGAACCGCGAAGCGGATTGCCAGACCTCGAGGAAAACCTCCTGGGTGACCTCCTCCGACTGGGAAGGGTCGACGAGCACGCGCCTCACCAGGCCGAGCACACGGGATGCGGTGTGGTCGTAGAGCACGGAGAACGCGCTCTGATCACCGGCCGCGGTGCGGGAGAGGAGGTCGTCGAAGGAGACGGGCACCTCATCGTCCACGGCGTCTCCTGTCTCTCGGCGCACTGACAAGCATCGCAGGTCGGACCGCGATCCGGACCGAACGCTCCGCAGGGCGCGAAAAACCGGGCCGCAGAACGCCTCTCGGCGCGAGGCCGCTCGGAGCGGCTAATTTTGGAGCCCGGGGTTACTGCGGCCCGGCTGAACGAGTTTACCCGAGCCGCGGTGCCGATGCTGCGGCGTGGCGTTCGCGGGCCGAGAACGCCGGATGCGCCGCCGCCGGTTGACTAATCGCGGCCGCCGCGCCTGCGGCGCAGGTGGTAGACGATGCTGGCGACGCCGAGGGCAAACCCGGTGACCCCCAGGACGATGCCGCCCCAGGTCAGCAGAGGGTTCGCATCCGGGAGGTCGGTGCGCAGCAGCCGGGCGAAGGAGAGGGCGAAGGCGGCGGCGAAGAAAACCGTGAGCGCGATCGCCGCCGGGAGGACGCGGCCGACGACCCACCACGGCTGCTTGGGGGTGCTGTTGGTCGTGGTGCTTTTGTTGCTGTTCTTGCTGTCGTCCATGCGCTGAGAGTACCGCCGTCTACTCGAGCGACTCGTGCCGCCACAGCTTGGCGCAGGAGGTGAGCTCCTCCGCCGTGCGCGAGAACCGCAGCGCGCGCGTCGTCAGCTCGCTGGACCGCTCCGGAGCCGTGTTCTCCTGATCGTCGGCGACAGAGACGCACCCGGCAGCCGTGACCCGGCAGAACGCGGCGGCCCGATCGAGCGCGACGGCGAAATCCCCCTCGAACAACCCGCGCAGGATGCGGTCGGCCAGCTCGGTGACCTCGGCGGGCCCGGCCGGCGACGACGCACCGGCGACGACAGGGTCGATGGACGGGACCACCTCGGTCCCGCGCTGATACAGCAGGGCGGTGCCCGCCGCATCCTGCCGGATCAGCAACCGCAGAAGATAGATGCGCCACAACGCACCCGGCAGACTCTTGGCGCTCGACCGCGACCACAACTCGGCGACGGCGTCGATACCGTGCTCATCGGTGAACGCGACCAGCCGGTCCACCACCTCCGGATCGGGGTTCGAACGCACCCTGGCGAGCAGGGCGTTGGCGGTCTCGTGCGCGACCCTGCTGATCTGCGCCGGGTCCTCCCCACCCATGAACGCCTCGAACATCCCGCTCGGAAACGTGGTCGGCTTGTGGAAATGGTCGCTCATGCACACCATTCTCCGCCCGGCACGAGCGGTCGGGAAACCACGCTAGATTAGAAGGGTAGGGCCTGTAGCTCAGTTGGCAGAGCATCGGACTTTTAATCCGCGGGTCGTGGGTTCGAGCCCCACCGGGCCCACCGTTTCCCGGGTCTCACGACCGCGCCTGCCCAGCCGAAGCGCACGCGGCGCCGGCAGGCACAAGGATCACGTCGACGCGGATCGTGACGCTGTCGCCATCCGGGACGAACTCGAACTGCAGCGAACCGTTCTTCTGCGCCGACGATTCGAAGACTGCAGACTGGCCGCCCGGGCCGGACATCGTCCCGCTGAACGTGAGACCGGCGACCGGATGCTGGGTGAGCCAGGCGGAGGCCGCGGCGACCTGGGCGCTGTCCGTCGACCACCAGGTGGTTCCCTGCACCAACCAGTCGCAGGCCGCCGAGCTGGCCGGCTGCTTCGGTCCCGCCGCGGGAGCCGCATCGAGACGGCGCACTCCGGGCGGCGGCACGGCGGCCTCGATCCACGTGCGCGCCAGGGCGACCGCGCGGGGATCCGTCGGCGGCGTGCCGTGGGCGGAGCCTTCGGGACCGGGGACGATCGCCGGAGGCGTCGCCACAGCGGGGGTCCGCATGCTCGACGGGTCTCCGGATGCGGGGGCAGTGGGCGACGGACGGCAGGCGCTGAGGCCCAGCGCCACCGAGAAGGCGACGACGATCAGTGCCACGACCCGTACCCGCATCGCACCTCCCGGCAGTGCCTCCGGCCTGCGTCACGGGGACGACCCCGCCAGACGATTCGGATGCTAGCACCAGCGTGGAGGAGCGGGGCGGAACCGGAGTCAGGTCTTCGAGCGGTTGTTCGAGGCAGAGCCGGCCCCGGCCTGAGCGCTCACGCGGGGCACGCATCCCTCCGGCGCTTCGCCCTCCGGCCGCGCACCATGACGACCGTGATGCCGACCGTCAGAGCGACGCTGTACAGCCAGCCGAGGATGGCGAGCGACAGTTCGACCCAGCTCGTTGCTCTCGGGGAGGTGGCCGCCATCCAGACGACGAGGGCGGTGATCGCGGTCATGACCGTGGTCGCGAGCAGACGGGCGGTGAGCCGCCAGGTCATCCCCCACACGCTCACCGGCCGGGAGGGCAGTGCGACGCGCGCCAGCCACGCTCCCGGGCGGGACAGACCTGGCACGCGCTCGGGAGTGCTCACGCGTTCGATCCTAGGGGGTCACCCGACCGACTCCACGTGGTGGCCCACCTGGCGCACCAGGATGCCCCCGGCGAAGAACCAGTTCTCGCCCTGGGCCGTCGGGGTCGTCCAGAGTTCTTCGCCCGTTCGGCGGTCGTATGCGCCTCCTGTGCCCGGAGCGATGATGGTGGCGCTGTTCGGGTACGTGACTTCTGGGCCGTAGAGCGGCCAGTGGGCCGAGTCCTTGTCGGCGACGGGGGTGGGGGCTCCCGTGTCGCGGTCGATGGAGCAGGTGCCGTTCGCTCCGCTGATGACGATCAGGGAGTTGCGCTCCTGGTCGGCGACGACGTCGCGGCTTCCGTTGCCCCAGAACCACTGGCTGATGCCGCAGTGGGCGATGTCGGCCGTCAGCTGGATGGCGCCGGTTCTGCTGTCGATGCGGGTGAGGGTCGACGGGGTGGTGAGGACCAGGTCACCGGAGGGGGCTCCTGCGTCGATGCCGGCCAGCCAGCCAGGGCGGCTGGCCGTGGTTCTCGCCTCGGAGATCGAGGCGCCCTGCGGGAACGGCATCGACCAGAGGGTGTCGCCCGTCGTCTGCTCGAGACCGGCGATGGTCGTCGGGGTACCGTCGACCAGATCGCGGTATTCGATGATCACGTCGCCCAGCGGGAGGTGGGTGCCGCCGGCAGCCTGATGGCTGAGCGCACCCGTGCCGATGTCGAGCAGGGCCGACTGCCAGCCGTTCACCTGCCCGGTGGCCAGGTACTCGAGCGGCGCCAGGCCGGAAGCTGCGAAGTTCGGGACGTGGAGGGACGCCTTCGTCGCCTGCAACGGTGTCGACCACCGTGGATGCGCGAGGTCGCGCGGGTCGACGCGCTCGATCATGTAGTTCGTCGCCTCGCCGGACGCATCCAGGGTCGGCTTCGTCCAGATCATGTCGCCGCTGTCGTCCCCGACCGGAGTCAGCCGCCAGTTCGGATACGAGCCGAAATCGGTGGGGAGCGTCGCCACGGTCTCACCGGTCGCCAGGTCGATGATGTCGCGGGGACCGCCGCCCCCGCTCTCGTCGGTGAACAGCGCCCTGTTGGAGGTGCCGAGGATGGAGAGGAAAGTCCCAATGCCCTCGTTTCCTTCCCAGTTCCACTCCCTCGTCCAGCGCACGGAACCGTCGACGGTGTCGACCATCGCGAGCGCGGCGTTGCCGTGCTCGAGCTCGCAGCCGGCCTTCGCGTCCGTGGCGTGGTTCGCATCCACGACGAAGAGGGCGAGACCGTCGGCGATGTCGTAGACGTAGTTGTACTGGCAAGTGCTGGTGTCGCCGGGGAGGTCGATGCTCCACGACGGGCGGGCGGGCAGGGTGCGCACATCCGTCGGCTGGATGGGGGTCGACTGCACGTGGATCGCCCTCGGGCCCTTCGTGGGCGTCGGGGTCGGCGTTGGCGTCGGGGTCGGCGTCCCCGTCACGCTCGGCACGGGCGGAGGTGGCGGCGGGGCGTCGAAACGGATCACGCCGGTCAGAGCCAGCGCGGCCGTGCCTCCTGCGAGGACGACGGCGGCAGACGCGAGGACCGAGGTGACCAGGATCTGGAAGCGGCGGCGGCGACGGGGCTCCGCGTCGACCGTGTCGATCAGCAGCCTCCGGATGGCGTCGCTGCGTTCCTGGGTGAACTCTGTGGCGCTCATCGGGCACCTCCTTCGAACAGGGGTCGATCGTCGGCGAGAGGGGAAGCGAGCTCTGCGAGGCGCTTTCGTGCCCTGGACAGCCGTGACTTCACGGTTCCGTCCGGCACGCCGAGCGCTTGCGCGGCCTGCGAGGTGGTCAGTTCTTCCAGGACGCAGAGCGTGATCACGTCCTGGTCCTGCCTGCTGAGCTTGGCGAAGGCGTCCCGCACCTTCCTGTCGCGCTCGAAGCCGTCGAGCGCGTCATCCACGTGGTCGGCGTGGTCGTCCTGCGGACGCGGTGCGGGGAGCTTGCCGAGCGCGGACCGGTAACGGCGCAGGCTGCGGGTGTGGTTGCGGACCGTGTACGTGGTGGTCACCAGCAGCCAGCCGATGATCGACCCGTCGACGACGCGCACCGCATCCCGTTTGCGCCAGGCTTCGAGAAAGACGACCGCTGTCACATCCTCGGCGTCGTGCCGCTGCCCGAGGAGTCTCAGTGCGTGGCCGAAGACGCGGTCGCGGTGCCGGTCGAACAACGCCGCGAACGCGGCGCTGTCCCCTCCGCGCGCTGCCGACCAGGACGCCGCCTCGTCGAAATCATCCGTGCTCATACCCACTACTGTCCGGTCGCGCGGAAAGGGTTCCATCCCGTTCTCACCGGGTCACGCCACTCCGGTGACGCGGCCCCGCTCGAACAGGTAGCCGACCGCCACCGCACCCGCCACGCAGAGCATGACGGGGGCGAACATGTCCGGGCCCTGGGCGGTGAACTCCATCACCAGCAGCAGCGCGGTCAGCGGGGCGCGCATCGTCACCGCGAGGAAGGCGGCGGCGCCGACCAGGGCGAACACAGCGATGGGGGCGCCGCCGGGCCAGACGAGATTCCAGGCGGCGCCGATGGTGAGGCCGAGACCCGCGCCGACCGCCAGAGACGGGGTGAGCGTGCCTCCCGCAGCTCCGGCACCGATGGTGCCCGCCGTCGCGAACACCTTCAGCAGCGTGATCGCCAGGATCAGCAGCACGGGGAGGGAGGCGGTCATCGCCAGCTGGCCGAGCGAGCGGCCGTTGCCGAGGATCGCCGGGAACCACAGCGAGACGACGCCGACCGCCGTGAACACGAGCGGCATCACGATCAGGATGCCCCAGGATTTCGGGCGGATGGCCTGCGCGTACTGCATCAGGCGCACGAAGCCGATCGCCGCGAGGCCGATCACCGGACCGGCGAGCACCGCCCAAACCACCACCGACGGGGACAGCGGGAACTGCTCGATCGGGTAGAGCGGGTTGGCGGGGACGACGAGGCGGGCGACGAGCGTCGCGATGGCCGACGACGCCAGGGCGGGCAACACGGTCGCGAAACTGATCTCCGCCAGCAGGATCTCCACGGCGAACACCGCGCCGCCGAACGGCACGTTGTAGACGGCGGCCAGGCCGGCACCTGCCCCGCAGGCGACCAGGATGCGGCGCTCCCGCGCACTCACCCCTGCCCTCTCGCTCAGCCAGTCGGCGGCCAGCGCCCCCAGCTCGCGCGGGGCGACCTCACGGCCGATGGATGCGCCGAGGCCCACGATCACGACCTGCAGCCCAGCGTTCGCGATGGTGACGAACCACGGCATCCTGCGCCCGCCGACCGCGGACTCCACCGAGACGATCGCGTGCTTCGGCTGGAGGCGTCCCCAGCGGCGGAGCGCCCACCAGCCGACGCCGCCGAGCACACCGGCCACGGCGAGCGCCACCACCCGGTTGACCGGCGGAGCCTGGAGCAGGCCATCGATGAACGTGCCCTCCGAGTACCCGAAGGCGAGGTGCTGGATCGCGTGCAGCGCGAGGTAGACGAGTCCGCCGCCGATCCCGGCTCCGAAGCCGACCAGAGCGGTCACGACCACCAGGCGGATGATCCACCTCGGGGTGCTGGGCAGGGCGATGCGCACGCTCCAACGCTACTGGGTCAGCCCGCCTCGTCGATCAGCCCGCGCAGATATCCGGCGTACCCGCCGTCGACCCTGCCGGTGAGCCTGGCCGAGGTGGTGACCGGATGCAGTTCCGTCTCCGCGATGCGCGCATCCCGTGCCCGGAGGCGCTCGACCAGGGCGACGTCCTCGTCGAGGGCGACGGGGGCGAAGCCGCCGACCGCGAGGTACACGTCTGCCCGCACGCCGAGGTTCGCGCCGTGCACGTGGCCGAGCGTCGCACCGGGATGGTGCTTCGACAGCCAGGCGTGACGGCGGAGCGGGTCCAAGTCGTCGAGCGGTGGAACGACGGCGCCGACGAACGCGTCGGCGCCCGCCAGCGCGCAGTCGAGGTGCTGCGCCAGCCACTCCTCGGGCACCGAGCCGTCGGCGTCCGTGGTCGCGATCCAGACGGCCCCAGGGTCGGCGTCCGCCTCTTCGAGGCCGATGGCCGCACCGAGCGCCCGGCTGCGGCCGACGCTTCCCGCGTTCGTCTCGGCCACGATCACCGAGGGGAACTCCGCCGCGATCCCGGCCGACCCGTCTGTGCAGGAGTCGAGGACGAGCACGATGACGGGGGCGCGCATCCCGTGCCGTTCGAGAGCGCGGCCGGACCGGATGATCGAATCGAGGCAGGCCGCCAGCGTCTCCGCCTCGTCTCTGGCAGGGACGACGACGACCACGCGCTCGATAGTGGCGCGCTGGATGGTGGCGGTCACGAGAACACCTCCAGAAGGAATGCCGCATCCCGGTGCGCGACGGTCGCGCTGAGCCCGGACGCTGCCCGGAACGTCGCGTGCGCCTGCTCACCGCTCTGCGCGAAGTCGTCGGCCGAGCCGAGCCAGTGGCAGAGCAGCACCTCGCCGTCCGGCGCCAGCGAGCCGACGATCCTGGCGGTCAGTGCACGCCACTCGTCGTCGGCGAGGTAGTACGCGAGCTCGGAGACGACCACGAGGTCGAAGGCGCCGTCCGGCCACTGCCCGGGCACGCGCATCCGGGCGACGGTGACGCCCGCGCGTCCGGCCAGGCGGCTGCGGGCCGTCTCGACCGCCGCAGCGGAACCGTCGACGGCGAGCGCCGTGTCCGCGCGGTCGGCCAGCTCGCCGGTCAGGGCGCCGACCGACGCGCCGAGCTCCAGGATGCTGCCGTACCGCTCCCGTGGCAGGCTCGCGACGGTCACCGCCCTCTTCCTCCGCTCGTACCAGCGGGAGCGCACCGACCACGGGTCGTCGCTCTCGCGGTGCAGCGCCTCGAAATGCGCGGCCAGGTCGTCGGAAGCGTGGCGCTCGGGCCGGATGAGGATCTCGCGGCCCTCCGTGGCGCGGGCGAGGAATTCGACCGTGAGCACGCCGTCCTCGTTCTCGGGCGTGTGGTGCTGGGAGGCGAAGGCGTCGAGCGCGGCCGACTTGCGCGCGCGGCTGCGGTCGTCGAGCGGGAGGCCGACGACGCGATCCCACGGCATGTCTGCCGGTTCTCCCCACTGCCAGAGCCAGACCGGGTAGAAGAAGACGATGTCTCCGGTCTGCGCCGCTGCTTCGCCCAGCTCCCTGCCGAGCGTGCGGTGGTCGCCGTGGCGGTCGCCCGGCCACGGCGCGAGCAGCCAGCGACGGCCGGTGGATGCGGCGGGCACGCCAGTGGATGCGCCAGTGGATGCGCTGGGCGCGCCGATCACCCGCTCGACCTCCGCGCGAAGCCGGTCCGCGTGGTGCTTGAGCGCGCCGTCCGGCAGGCCGAGGAACTGCGGGCGCGCATCCACTCCCAAGCGATCGAGGGCGGCGCGGAGCTCGTCGGCCCTGTGGTCGTCCTGGCCGGACTCGTCGTGTCCGGGCGCACCGGTCGCGACGATCACCCGCACCGGGATCCCGCGCTCTGCGGCGAACGCCAGCAGTCCGCCGACGGCGAGGGTCTCGTCGTCGGGATGCGCGGAGAACACCACCAGCTCGTCCAGCGCATCCAGGGCCTGCACATCCATCGTCTCGACCTCTGACCACTCCGGGCGCGCCTCCCACTCGGCGGCGGGCGTCACCGTGCGGAGGGCGTCGAACGCTACCATCGGGGGCCGCCGTCCGGCAGGTGCGTGGCCAGGGAGGCGTCGTCCGGTCCGCGGTGGTACTGGGAGACGTACAGGTCGAGGTCTGCATAGCGGCGGGCCAGTGACTCGTCGAAGGCGAGCGCGGCCGGGCCGAGCACGTCCCGCACGGCGGCGAGGGTCTCGACGACGGCATCGGCGACCGTGCCCCGCACGGCGTGGGCGATGGCGGCCGCATCGTCGTTGCTGGGTTCTTGGCTGTCGATGACGGCCGCGGCGGACGCGAGGTGCGCGCGGGCGGCGTCGAGCATGCGGTACACCCGGCCGGCACGGGATGCAGCCAGCTGGTTCGCGCCGGCACGCTTCGCCTTCGCGATCAGCGCGTCCGCGAACGGCAGGCAGCCGCCCCTCCAGGCGGCGGCGACGCCGACAGCACCCCAGCGGAATCCTGGGCGGTCGAGATACCAGCCAGGGCCGCCGACGGGACGGGCGGTGGCGCCGTCGAAGCGCAGCGGACCGCTCTGCACCTCGGCGAGGCCGCGGGCGACCCACGCGGTGTCCTCCGCCGTCACGCCCGGCTGACGGAGCGAGACCAGGAACATGCGCCGGTCGCCGCCCTCCGTGGTGGCTGTCACCAGCGCATCCGTCAGCCGGGCGCCCAGCGAGCACCACGGCTTCACGCCGTCGAGCACCCAGGCGTCGGCGGCAGCGCGAGCGTTGCCGCCAGCGCCCAGGCCAGCGTCACCGCCACCGGCACCGCCCGCGGCAGGAGCCGCACGCAGCACGGACCCGGGCGCCTCCGCCGCGAACACCCCGAACGTCGAGCCGGGCCGCGGAGGCTCCACACCGGCCTCGTGCAGGATCGCGAGAGCATCCAGGTGCGGTTCGAGCACGCGGGCGGCGGTCACGTCCTCCGCGGCGACGCGCTGCAGGAACGCGAACCGCTCGGCCGTCCTGCCCTCGCCGGGGAACGGCGCGAGTTCATCAGCGGCACCACCGGCACCACCGGCACCACCGGCACCCCCGGCTCCCCCACCGCCCTCCAGCGCAGCGAGCAACGGCCCCACCCTGCCCGAGCAGGATGCGGCCGCCTCGAGGTAGCTCTGTTGCGCGGGCCTCACCGCGTGGCGGGGGTGCGGTTCTCCGCGCTCACCATCCACGCGTACTGCTCCAGTGCCGCGATGATCGCGTGCAGCAGGTCGGCCGAGGTCGGGTCGGCCTCGTCCACCTCGTCGTGCACCTCGCGCATCGTCGCGACGGTGGCTTCGAGCCGCTCGGTGATCAGGTCGACGGTCTCCGCCGTGTCGACCTCGCCGTTCGGGAACTCGGGCAGGCTGGTCGTCTTGGCGACGATGGCGCTGCGGCCGTCCGGGGTGGCGTGCAGAGCGCGCAGGCGTTCGGCGACCTCGTCGCTGAACTCGCGGGCCGCCTCGATGATCTCGTCGAGCTGCAGGTGCAGGTCGCGGAAGTTCTTGCCGACGACGTTCCAGTGCGCCTGCTTGCCCTGCAGGTGCAGCTCGATCAGGTCGACGTGCACGCGCTGGAGATCAGCGACGAGCTCGGGCGACGCAACGAACCCCTTCTCCGCGTGCTCCCGCCGAGTGGTGTGCGCACCGGCGGAGGCGCTGCCCGGCGCCCGCGATCCCGCCGTCCTGGTGGTGGTCTTCGCGCTGGTCGTGGTCGTGGTCTTAGCCATGAGCATCCCATCTCTCGTGTCGATTGGCTGGAACACGAACGGTAGGCGCATCGACGACATCCGTGAACCGCCTTGACGGAACGTGGATGCTCTGCTCAGGCGGCGTCCCGATGGGCGTCGCGCAGCAGCTCGGCCACCAGCGCGCGGTACTGCGCGGGGTCGATGCCGAAGGTGCGGCGGATCGCCTCGTCTTTCGCCGAGCGATCCGCCGTCTCCGGATGCTCGGCTTCGAACAGGAGCAGGAGTCTCTCGCGCGGCGTCGGCATGTCCCCAGTGTGCAGGGGACCACCGACATCCGGGATGCTCAGCCCTGAACGAGCGCCCCGACCGTCAGCAGCGAGATCGTGTCGGACGTGCACGCGGTGACGTCGGCGTCCTTGATGAACAGCGACTCCTTCGACCCTGGCGGGTAGACCCGGAAGCCGTCGGCCGGCTTCGGCTGGCAGTCGGAGGTCGAGTAGTTGAGCGCCTGCGCGATCTTCAGCGGCGCCGTCGCCGTGCCGCCCGGAGCCAGGTTCACCGTCGGGTGCGGCGTTGACCTGTCGAAGTCCGCCGCCTTGCCGAGCTGGGTGCCGTTGCCGTCCCCGACGAAGGAGACCCCCGGCCAGCCCTGCAGCGCGCACGCCGTCGTGCCGGTGTTCGTCAGCACCAGCGTCACCTCGACGCTGCCCGCCGCTCCCCCGCCGCCCTGTCCGATCGAGCCGGTCAGCTTCGCCGTGTCGCACTGGCCGTCCACCGGGACGGTGGTGCTGGATGCGCTCGGCCGCGGCGACGAGGACGACGTGGTGGACGACGACGCCGGCGTCGAACTCGGCGACCCGCTCGGCGTGGAGGCCGAGCATGCGGTCAGCGCGAGCGCGACGCCGGCGACGATCAGGGAGGCTGTGACGATCCTGGAAGAAGTCATGCCCCTATCTGATCATCATCCGAAGGTGAACGAGTATGCCGAAACACCTTTCGGGATGGTCACGATCACATTTCCGGATTTCGCCGTCGCCGATTTCAGCAGCCGGTACGAGTCCGGGGTGCCGCTGACGTCGATGGTCTTGGTGACGCCGTCCGCCGTGTAGCTGACCGTTCCGCTGCCGGAGAGGACCATGCGCACCTCGGCGGCCTTGTAGTTCAGCCGGATGCGCGCATCCTGACCCGTCGGCTCGACGAACTGGGTGTTCAGCGACCACGCGCCGTCGAGGGCGAACGAGTTGGCGCGCTGCTTCGCCGGGAACGAGAACGACGGGGTGCCGGACGAATACTTCTCGTCTCCGCCGAAGTTCACGACCTTGGTGGTGCCGAGGTAGGTCTCCGGCGTCGTGCTTCCCGCGACCGGCGTGGTGTCCTTCAGCTCGGTGGCCGCCGGCAGGGTCTCGCCGGGCTTCGCATCCTGGAGCAGCTGGCGGATGAGCTTCTCGGTGGAGGCGTAGTTGCCCTCGCCGAACTGCACGTTGCGCACGACGCCCTTGGCGTCGATCAGGTAGTGGGCCGGCCAGTAGCGGTTGCGGTAATTGGTCCAGGTGCTCAGGTTGTTGTCGATGGCCACCGGGTACGTGATGCCGAAGCTCTTCGCGCCGGACTCGACGTTGGCGGGCACCTTCTCGAACGCGTACTCGGGCGAGTGGATGCCGATGACGTCGAGTCCCGCATCCCGGTACGCCTTGTCCCACGCCACCACGTGAGGCACGCTGCGCTGGCAGTTGATGCAGGAGTACGCCCAGAAGTCGACGAGCACGACCTTGCCTTTCAGCTGCGAGAGCGCGATCGGCTTGTCGCCCGGGGTGTTGAACCACTGCTGGATGCCCGTGATGTCCGGCGCGATGCCGCAGCTCTGCAGCTGGTCGGAGTTGTTCGTGCACTTGGAGAGGTTCTTGTTCTGGTCGTTGACGATGCCGCCGAGGTTGAGCGCCTGCGACACCTGGTCCGAGTTCGAGAACTGGTCCTGCAGGGCGCTGGTGTAGTCGGGGATGAGCCGCTGCAGCGCCTGGGGAAGGTTGAACAGCAGTCCGACGGCGAGCGCCAGCATCAGGACGCCGCCGGTGAGCCGGATACCCTTCTGGTGCTTCCTGAACGACTTCACCCGCTCGGCGACCCTGCGGCCGGCGAGCGCGAAGATGAGCAGCGGGATGGCCGCGCCGATGGCGAATGTGAGGGTGAGGACGATGGTCTCCGGCCCGATCCGGCCCGTCGATCCTGCCACCGTGATCGCGGCGAGCACGGGGCCGGCGCACGGCACGTAGACGGCGCCGAGAGCGATGCCGAGGACGAAGCCGCCCCTCTCGGTGCCGACGTTGCGCTGCGGGATCCAGGAGAACGGCTTCTCCAGGTACTCCTCGAACTTCGGCACGATCAGGCCGACGCCGATCAGCACCAGCACGACGATGCCCGCGTACCGCAGCACATCCTGGGGCAGGTGCAGTAGCGCCAGGATGAGCGACCCGGCCAGCGTGAAGACGCTGAAGCTGACGACGAGGCCGAGGATGACCTGGTACGGCCGCCAACGGGAGACGGTCTGCACCTTCTCCTTCTCCTTCACCTTCTCCTCGGTGAGCACGGCCTGCGTCGTGCCGGACGAAGATCCGGTCTGCGCGGTCTGGGTCTTCTCCGTCTCCTCCGTCTTCTGGCGCGCACTCTGCGCGCCGCCGGAGAAGAAGATCACCGGCAGGACCGGCAGGATGCACGGCGAGATGCCGGTGATGAGGCCGCCGAGGAAGCCGATGAGAGCGAGGGTGAGGTACATGCCTGGCGTTCGGAACGGAAGGCCCCACGGATTGATCCGGACGAGATCCGAAGAATCCGCAATCCGATTCCGTGGATGCCCCGAACCCCCTTCGAAGCCGCTGCTGCGGCTCACCACAGCCCACATAGAAGGAGTAGTTCCCATGCGAGTTCAGAAGCGTCACATGATCGCCGCCCTCGGACTCGCCGCAGTGGCCGCCCTCGGTCTCTCGGCGTGTTCCTCCGGAAGCTCGGGCTCCGGCTCGTCCAGCTCGTCGTCGTCGATGACCTCGGAGTCGCCCAGCGCGACGGCGATGGACCCGGCAGCCGACCTCGTCGGCAGCGGATGCGCCGCATACGCCAAGGCCGTCCCGTCCGGCGCAGGCTCGGTCACCGGCATGGCGCAGGACCCGGTGGCGGTCGCGGCAAGCAACAACCCGCTGCTCACCACCCTGGTCGCCTCGGTCTCCGGCAAGCTCAACCCGGATGTGAACCTGGTCGACACCCTCAACGGCAGCGAGTTCACGGTGTTCGCCCCGGTCGACGACGCGTTCAAGAAGATCGACGCCGCCACCATCGACACCCTGAAGACGCCGGCAGGAGCCGACACGCTCAAGAAGATCCTGACCTACCACGTCGTGCCCGGCCAGATCGCCCCTGACAAGATCGACGGCACCCACAAGACCGTCGAGGGCGGCGACGTCACCGTCACCGGCAGCGGAGACAACATCATGGTCAACGGGGCCAAGGTCATCTGCGGTGGAGTCCACACCGCCAACGCCACGGTGTACCTCATCGACACCGTGCTGATGCCGCCGGCCAACTGATCCCCTCCGTCGCCGGCAGCATCGAGAGCGGCCCACCGGTTCATCCGGCGGGCCGCTCTTTTCGTCGTCGCCGCGGGCTGGGCGCGGGTCGGCTGTCATGATGGGAGGCATGAAAGGCTTCACCACGTGGATCATCCGGTTCTGGCCGGTCGTCGTACCGATCCTCGGGGTGATCCTGCTTGTCCTCTGCTGGAACGCCGAGCTCGGCCCTGTGCTGGTCACGCTGGTCGCCCTCGTGCTCGCCGCGACGGTGCTCGCGGCCGTGCAGCACGCCGAGGTCGTGGCGCACAAGGTCGGTGAGCCGTTCGGTTCCCTGGTGCTCGCCGTCGCCGTCACGGTGATCGAGGTCGGGCTGATCGTGACGCTGATGTCGAGCGGCAAGGACGCATCCACTCTGGCCAGGGACACGGTGTTCTCGGCGGTGATGATCACCATGAACGGCATCGTCGGCCTGTCGCTGCTGCTCAGCTCCACCAGGAACACCAGCAGTAAATTCAACGCCCAGGGCAGCGGAGCCGCGCTCGCCACGGTGGTCACGCTCGCGACCCTGACGATGGTGCTCCCCACCTTCACCGAGACGCCGGGCCCGCAGTTCTCGCCCAGCCAGCTCGTCTTCGCTGCGATCGCGTCCGTGGTCGTGTACGCGATGTTCGTCTTCACCCAGACGGTCGCGCACCGCGACTACTTCCTCCCGGTGACCGCCAAAGGCAAACCGCTCGACGAGGACACCCATGCCGAGCGACCCTCCACCCGGACCGCGATGATCAGCCTCGGGCTGCTGTTCCTCGCGCTGGTCGCGGTGGTGGGTCTCGCGAAGCTCGAATCGCCGTCGATCGAGCGCGGCGTCGAAGCCGTCGGCCTCCCGCAGTCGTTCGTCGGCGTCGTCATCGCCCTGCTCGTGCTGCTCCCGGAGGGCATCGCCGCCGCGAAGGCTGCGACACGCAACCGGATGCAGACCAGCATGAACCTGGCGCTCGGCTCGGCCATCGCCAGCATCGGGCTGACGATCCCGTCGATCGCCGTCGCATCCATCTGGCTCACCGGACCGCTGCATCTCGGGCTCGGCGCCAGCCAGATCGTACTGCTCGCCCTGACGGTCGGCGTGAGCATCCTGACGATCATGCCCGGACGTGCTGTGCGGCTGCAGGGCGGCATCCACCTGGTGCTGTTCGCGGCGTTCATCTTCCTGTCCATCGCGCCGTGACCGGTGCCGGGGCTAGCCTGGAGCATGGCCCCGGAGTATCGGAAAGACCCGCGCGTCGACGCGTACCTCGACGGGCTGCCCGCCTGGCAGCGTGACATCTTCGCCCAGCTGCGCGACATCATTCACGAGGCGGACCCCGCCATCGAGGAGACGATCAAGCGCACCGTGCGGCCGTACTTCGTGCTCGACGGCACCGTGTGCGCGTTCCTCGCGGCGAAAGACCACGTGAATCTGTTCGTCTACGACGGCGGCATCGTGCCGGACCCGCACGGTCTGATCACCGCCGGGCACGGCAACACGACGGCGCGCACCATCGGATTCACCGAGGGTCAGCCCATCCGGCGGGAGCCGCTACTGGCGTTCCTGCGTGCGATCGTCGCGGACAATCGGGCGGGAGGCTGGCGCAGCATCGTGGCACGGGGGCAAGCTGGGTCGTGAGGCGGCGCTCCCCGCGCGGCCACGACGCGAGACGAGGTGGATGCGATGACCGCTGAACGAGAACCGATCGAGTACCCCGACGAGGCCGGATACCCGGACGGCGAAGGCTTCCTCGACGAGGGCACCGCGCATCCGGATGCGGCGGCCGGGACGGACGATGCGCCGTCGCTCGACGGGCTGGCGGCGTTCGCCGACACCGACGAGGAGGACGACGAGCCGGGAGACGGCCCGGACGTGTGACGTTGCGGCGGAGATCGGGGGCCATCCGGCCGGAAACTCCGCCCGAGCGGAGTCGCGCTCGGCGTGGCGGACCGAAAGTCCTCCGTGAGCGAGCCGCCGTGGCGGCGACCGCTCCAGCGGAGTTCCTGGCGACACGCCGCGGCAGACTCCGCTCGGACGGAGATTCGGCGGCGAGCCGCGCTCCACTCCGCTCGAACGGAGATTCGGATCGGTTGTGGTCAGGTGCCGGGGGCGACATCCGGACGCGCAGCGGCGTCCGGTTCGGCGGCTGCGTGGCGGCCGCGGCGGCGCTGCGGCGGGAGCGTGCGGCCGTCGTGGAGTTCCAGGACGCGGTCGGCGCGGGCCATCAGCAGGGGGTCGTGCGTGGTGACGACGGCGGCCACGCCGCTGCTGTGCACGAGGTCGACGAGCAGGTCCATCATCGCTGCGCCGGTGACGCTGTCGAGTTGGCCCGTCGGCTCGTCCGCGAACAGGATGCGCGGGCGTGCTGCGAGCGCGCGGGCGATGCCGACGCGCTGCTGCTGACCGCCGGACAGTTCGGTGGGGCGCTGTTTGGCGTGACCGGAGAGGCCGACCAGGTCGAGCAGTTCGGCGACACGCGCATCCCGGTCGGCCGGCGCCGTGCCGAGCAGTCGCAGCGGAACCTCCACGTTCTCGGCGGCCGAGAGCACGGGCACGAGACCGAACGCCTGGAAGACGAACCCGATGCTCTCCCGCCGCAGCTGCACCAGCTCGGCCTCCGACGCCGTGGTCAGCTCGGTGTCGTCGATCCAGACCTGCCCGGAGGTGGGGGTGTCGAGGCCCCCGAGCACGTTGAGCAGCGTGGTCTTGCCGGAGCCGGAGCGGCCCCTGACTACCAGCAGCTCACCGGGATGCACGTCGAGCGACACCTCGGCGAGCGCGGTCACCGTGCCCGCCTCCGTCTCGAAGACGCGGCCGACGCCCTCGGCGCGCAGGATGGGTTGCGGGGTGGTGGGCGCGTCGGTGCGGCTGGTGGCCTGTTCGTCGGCGAGCGTCATGAGTCTCCTCCGGTGGTTTCGGCCGTCTCCGTGTCGTGCGGCCAGACGCCGACGTGGTCGGTCTCGAGCGCGAGGCGGACGCGGTCGCGCATCCCGAGGGCGGTGAGGTACTCCGGCGGCAGCTGGAGACGTCCGACGCGGTCGAGCACGGCGAACTCCTCCGCCACGGTGTGCTCGTCGCCGCTCTCGCTGATGCCGGTGCGGCGCAGGACCTCGGTGGAGGTGCGCCCATCCCGGATCTGCACCGTACGGGCGACGTGCTCGGAGACGGCGGGGTCGTGGGTGACGATGAGCGTCGTCACGCCCAGCTCCCTGTTGACGCCGCGCATCGCTTCGAGCACTTCGGCGGAGGTCGCCTCGTCCAGTTCGCCCGTCGGCTCGTCGGCGAGGAGGACGCGCGGGTCGTTGGCGAGGCCGACCGCGATGGCCACCCGCTGCTGTTCGCCGCCGGACATCTCAGTGGGGCGCCTGTCCGCGCAGTGCGACACTTCGAGCAGGTCGAGGAGTTCCTGCGACCGCTCCCTGCGGCCGGGCGTCTTCGCCAGCGACATGGTGAGCGCGATGTTCTCGCGGGCGGTCAGGTACGGCAGCAGGTTGCGGGAGGTCTGCTGCCAGACGAAGCCGACCGTGCGTCTGCGGTAGTCGACGCGCTGGGCGGAGGTCAGGCCGAGCAGGTCGCGGCCCGCGACGGACGCGCTGCCCGCCGTCGGCTTGTCGAGCCCGGAGAGGATGCCGAGCAGCGTCGACTTCCCCGACCCGGATGCGCCGACGATGGCGACCAGGTCGCCGCTGCCGACGCGCAGGTTGAGACCCTGCAGCGCCTGCACCTCCACACCGTCCGCGCTGAAGATGCGCACGAGGTCGGAGCAGACGATGCTGGCGTCCTGGCGCTCCGCATCCTGCAGCTTTGCGTCCCGCAGCTCCGCATCCCGCAGCTCCGCATCCTGGCGTGTGGTGGTCATGTCGGTCATTCTTCCCCTCCTGCCCGGAGCACGGTGGCCGGTGACCGGCGCCGCGCACCCGCGAGTGCGATGAGTGTTGCCGCCGCGGTGACGACGGCGAAGCCGACCGCCGCTCCGGCGATGAGCACGGGATCGATCACCACGGCCGGCCGCACCGGCCCTCCGGTGAACCCGGTGAGGTCGATCGGAGTCAGCACCACCGCCGGCAGAGCGAGGCCGACCAGGATGCCCGCGATCAGCCCGACCGCGAGCACCGGTCCGAGCTCCCAGCCGAGCAGGCCGGCGGTCTGCCTGCCGGTGAAGCCGATGGTGCGCAGCGTGGCGACGAGCCTGGTCCTGGATGCGGTGTTCATCACCAGGGTCAGCAGCAGCGCGCCGATGCACATCAGGGCGGAGAGCGCGATCGAGACCAGCGCGACCGTCTCGAGCCCGGAGACGAGCGGCGCCTTGCGCAGCACGGACTGCTGCTCGACCGCATCCCCGATGATCGCCCCTGGGCCGGCGACGGAGGCGAGCGCGGCGTGCACGGCCGAAGCGTCCGCATCGGGGCGGAGCGCGACGAGCGCCGTCGACGGCCGCTGCGTCAGCGTGATCGCGGACGGCAGGCCGGTCTTGTCGATGATCGTCCACTCCGCATCCCGGATGTAGACGCCCGGCGTGAACGAGAACGCCGTGACGCCCAGGTGCACCGTCGTGTCCGTGTACAGGATGGCGCTCGTGACAGGGATCTTCGGGCTCCAGCCGCCGATCACCGCCGCCGTGCGCCCGGGGACGCTCGCCCGCAGCGCCGTGGAGACGCGCGCGCTCTCCGGCACGTTGCCCTCGACCGCCGCCAGCTCTTTCGGGTCGACGAGGTAGCCGCTCAGGTCGCCGCCCTGCGTTCCCGCCCGCACGTCGAGGCCGCCCGCCGAGTAGACGATGGCGGAGTGGGCGACGCCGGGCACCGAGCGCAGGCGGTCGAGCTGGTCGTCGGTGAAGGCCACAGGAGTGGACACACTGAGGTCCGCACCGACCGCCGCGTGCGCCCCTCCCTCGATCCCGGCGCGCTCCGTGCTCAGCACGGCGGCGGAGAAGACGGTGATGCTGACGCCGGTCACCAGCGCGAACACCGGCCACAGGCCGCCGGCGCGCGACCGGACGGCGGTCGTCGAGCCGATCGCCGCGACGGCTCCCCTGCGCCTGCGCAGCAGAGCGGCCAGCCAGCCGAGCGGAAGCGGGTAGAGCCGCAGCACGAGCACGCAGGCGGCCAGAGCGATCAGGATGGGCGTGACGGCGAGGAGCGGGTCGATGCCGAGCCCGGCATCCTGCGACGGAGCAGCCGTGCCGCGCTGGAACAGCGTCACGACGCCTGCCACCGCCAGCCCCACCGCGAGCACTTCGAGCACCCAGCCCCAGCGCCGCCGCGCCGATCGCTCGCCGCGGAGGTCGTCGCGCGGGCCGAGCGCCCCGGCCGCCACCGCCAGGATGAGCGGGGGCGCGACCGCGCAGCACACGGCCAGAACCACGGAGAGCGCTGCCGGCCCGCCGCGCGGCGTCAGCAGCAGCGCGGCCACGAGCCCGAGCGCAGCGGCGGGGATCGACACGGCTGCCCCCTCCGCCGCCAGCCCCCAGCGCAACCGGGACGGGGATGCGCCCCGGGCGGCCATGAGTGCGAGCGCGTCCCTGCGCCTCCCGAGCACGAGCCGCACGCCGAGCACGAGCACCGCCAGCGCGACGCCGAGGGGCCCTGCGGCGAGGATGGCGAACAGGGTCGCCGCCGGTTGCGCCCTCACGGTGTACTCGGCCAGCGAGCGGTCGAGCTGGGTGCTGAACCGGAGCGCTGTCGGCACGCCGCCGATGGTGGCGGTGGGCGTGGTGGCGAGGAACCGGCCGAGGGCGCCGCTGACCGCATCCAGCCTGTCGACGCTGAAGGCCGACGGCTCGACGGGGAACCAGCCCTCAGTGACGGTGCCGGGAAGGGAACGCGCGACGGTCGGCCAGGAGTCTGCGGCCACCCAGACGACGCCGCTGTACTTCTTGCCGGCATCGCCCAGGTCGGCGAAGCTGCCGGACGCCCGGACGGTGTCGAGATTCCAGAAGTCGGCTGCGGGGTCGCGCGGGGTGACGGTGCCGACCAAGGTCAGCCGGGATTCGCCGAGGATGCGGGACTGGCCGATGGTCCAGCCGACGAGCTTCGCCGCCGCGGTGGTCATCACCACCTGTGCGTTGACGGGAGGGCCTGTCTCGGTGACGATGATGCCCTGCTGCTGGGCCGCCGGGTCCGGTGCCGGTTGCATGGGCGCGGTGGACAGCGTGGCGGCCGTCGCCTTCTCCGGCCAGGCGCCGGCATCCAGGGTCGCGACGCCGCGCAACTGCTGGTAAGCCTCGACGGTCGTGAAGTAGTGACCGTCGGAGGACGCTCCGGCCGGCGAGGTGGTCGGCAACTCCTCGGACGCCGCCGAGTACTGGCCCTTCTCCGTCACCTGGCGCAGCGGAGCCGTCATGCCCCTGCGCACGGCGTCGAGTGCTCCCGGCATGGCCTTCCAGGCCGCTCCCGGGTCGTCGACGATGATGCCGCCCGGCTGGCCCATGCCCGACTTGACGACGGTCACCAGGTCGCGGTTGACCGGCTGCGCCTGGTCGAGCCCGTACTGCAGGTCGCTGGTGAGGAGGGTGTCGGCGAAGCGCGGCCAGGCGGTCAGCGCCGTGGTCGCGACGAGCACGACGACGCCGAGCATGATCAGCCCGCCGCGGAAGGCGGAGGCGGCACGCACGGCGAGGCCCACACTGCCGAGGGAGGAAGTCACCGCGTCTCCTCCCGGTACGTCGTGTCCAGTACCTGCCTGCGCACCGCTCGGCCGTATGCCCACAGCACCACAGCGACCGCGGCGCCGAGCAGCACGAGCGCGCCGAGCAGCGCGGGAAGGTCGACGGCTCCGCGCACCGACAGGGTCGGCGGAGCGGTGACGACGGAGAGCCGGGCGAGCGCGTTCCCGGCGAGCAGGAACACCGCGACTCCGCCCGCGAGCCCGAACACGGCTGCGGCCGCCACGATCCCGGCCAGCTCGATCCGGCGGCTGCGCGCCTGCTGGCGCGAGCTCATCCCGACCGCGCGCAGCACGGCGACCTCCGCGCGGCGCCCGCGGAGCAGCGCGGCGATGGTGGCGCCGATGGCCACAATGGCCAGCAGCGCGCATCCGGCCGTCCCGAGCCAGAGGCTCACGATGGCGCTCGACATGAAGCGGGAGACGAAGTCGCCGGAGGCGTCGGCCACGACGGCGTCCGCACCCGCCAGGCGCTGGGCGGCGGCGGCAACGGCGTCCGGGGAGTCCGTCGCGAGCCAGACCGTGCCGAGTCGTGGAGGAGCAGGCTGGGCGCGGAGGGCGGCGTCACTGAGCGCGCGCTGGTCGACCAGCACCGCCACCGGATCGCTCGTGCCGGGAACGGCGGCGACGACGGCGGCGATCGTGCCCCGCGCAGACACCCAGGCCGCGTCGAGGTCGATCGTGTCGCCGACGGCGAGCGAATCCTGCTGGGCGGCGCTGGCCGTGACCGCGACCGGCAGCTTCTCTGTCGTCGGCGGCATGACGCGCACCAGGCCGTCCGCGCCGCGCACACCGTCTACGCGCTTCCAGGAGGCGATGTCGATGGTGTCCGAGCCGGCAGCGACCGAGCGGATGCGCGGCGTGGCGGCCGTCGCGCCCGTCGAGGCGGACACGTCCTGGGTCGCGGCCGGTCGCGCATCCACCGCTGCGAGCGTCCACCCTCCGCCATCCGGCACGGTGGCGCTGAACCGGCCGGATGCGCCGGGCGCGGCGACGAGCGGCGCGAGCGCTCCCCGCGCATCCACCACCCAGAACGTGACGGCGGCGGTGGATGCGGTCTGCGCGGTGAGCGTCTTCGCCCCCGCCGGGAGCTCCGGCCCTGCAAGGCGGGTCACGTCGGTCAGCTTCCTGCTCACGTCGCCCGTGTCGAGCATGTACCCGCCGACCCTGGTCAGCTGCGGCAGCCGTCCCGCATCGAGCGCGACCAGCGTGACGGTGCCCTGACCGAGCCCCGCGTCGGTGACCAGCCCCGGCGACGCGGCCGTCACGGACGGGACGCCCGCCAGCGCATCCACGTCCGGCAGGTCTTCCGGACCGCGGACGACACCGGCGAGCCCGGAGTCGACGCGCACGTCGGCGCCGGTGACGAGCCTGGATGAGTCGCGCAGGAACCCGGACCAGGTGCCGACGTATCCCGCGGAGAACGTGGCAGCGCCGACCGTCAGCACGATGAGCGCGACCGGGGCGGCGAACAGCGCGAGCCCCCGCCCCACCTGCCGGGCGGGCAGCACGCCGGAGAGGCCCCGGCCGCGCGCGGCGACGCCCTCGACGGCCGCGGCCGACGGGCCGAACAGCACCAGGCCGAGCACCGCGATCGCGCACAGCACGGCGGCGGGAGCGATGACGCCGATCGGGTCCACTCTTCCGTCCGCAGACACCGGGGATCCGAACGCCACGAACCGCCACAGCGTGAGTCCGGCGGCGGCGAACGCGAGCACGCCGACCCCGATGGATGCTGTCGTCCTCGCCCGTCCTGCCTCCACGGCTCCCGGCGTCCCGCTCGCCGCGCGCGCGGACCCCGCGGTCACCACGGCCGAGCAGGCGACAGCCGCCGCCAGCACCAGCAGTGGGGGCGCGAGCATTTCGAGCACCCCGCCGGCGCCGCCGACCGCGCCTCCGACCATCCCGAGCAGCACCGCCTGCGCCGCCCCGAAGCCGAGCACGGCGCCCACGAGTCCCACCAGCACGGCCTCGACAGCGCCCGCGCCGACGAGCTCGCCCACGGTCGCGCCTCGCGCCCGCAGCACGCGCGTCTCGGCCAGTCGCGACCGGGCGAGCAACTGCGCGAGCAGGATGAGCGCGACGACGGAGCACACCGCCAGCACGGAAAGAGGAACGGGGACGACCGCGGCGAGCGCGCCCACCGACTGCCGCATCGCCGTCACGGTGGCGAGTGCGTCGCCCTGCGTGGAGAACGGAGAGGAGGACGCCGTCGAGCTCTCGGTGAGCGCATCCGTGACCGTGCGGAAGCCGGACTGCAGGCGCGGGAGCTGCGCGGCGGTCGTGGCGCGCGCATCCGGTGCCACCACCCACTGCACGGACTCGGAATCGGAGAGGGTGCGGAGCGCGTCGGGGGTGAGGATGGCCCGGCCGTCCGTGCCGCCAGACCCCGGGGTGAGGCCGAGCCACGCCGGCGCGGAGGGAGAGACGGGGCGCCAGACGCCGGAGACGGTGAAGGTGTGCGTGCCGGTGTCGCCCGTGGTGCTGAGCGTCGACCCGGCGCGGACGCCGATGGTCTTCGCCAGCTCGGCGTCGACGGCGATCTGCTTCGGCCCGGTGGGCCAGGCGCCGGCGGTGAGCCTGGCTCGTGCGAGGAGCTCGTCGTCTGCGGCGAGCGCGAGCATCGATCTGTCGCCGGTGAGCGGCACGGCGGCCACGTACGCCGAGCGGTCGACCGTGACCGATGCACCGGAGAAGTGCGTGGCGACGATGGATCGCACGGTCGCATCCTGCTCGTCGGCGTCGGAGCTCAGCGTCCCCTGCTCCGCCTGCGCCACCGACACGGCCGGACCGGCCTGGATGCTCTGCCGCACCGCGACCGTCGGCGACCGCACGGCCAGACCGACCATCGTGCTCGCCAGCAGGGTGACCACCAGCACGGTGAGGGCGGTGGCGGCCAGCACCCCGGCCTGCGCGCGCGAACGCTGCACCCAGAACGCACGGATGCGTCCCTCACTCCCCCCGGATGCACGCATTGCACAAAACTATCGCGCGGGAACGCAAAAGATCAGCGTCGGCCGCCGTCAGAAGCCGTCGTGTCGGATGCCCCACACGGCCGACCAGCTCTCGCCCGGTTCCAGCCAGCGCAGCCCGCGCCCGGTGTTCAGGGCGTTCGCCGGGGCCGTCATCGGTTCGACGGCGAGAGCGACGTCGCCCGTCGGCTTGGTCGCCAGCGCGCGCGACGTGTAGAGCTGCAGGTAGCCGAACGACGGGTCCGCCCAGAGCACGACCCTGCGTCCGTCCGGCGCGGAGACCGTGTGGGCGACCTCGCCGTCGATCACCGGCAGGTCGGCGAAGCCGTCGTCGAGGTCGAGCTCCCCGACCAGGCGCCCATCGCTCAGGTCGAACGGTGTGCCGGCCACCGGCGACTCCCCCACCAGGTTGAGCCGGTCGTCCACGTCGAGGTGCGTGCGCGCGCCGACCGTCAGCGTGAGCTCGGCGGTCGGCACGTCGCCGACCCGAAGGTACGGATGCGCGCCGATCGCCACGGGGGCGCGCCCGCTCCCGAGGTTCTCGATGGTGTGCGTGACGGTGAGGCCGCCCGGCCCGACCTCGTGCCGCACGGTCGTGGCGAGCTGGAACGGGTAGCCCAGCTCGGGGAAGATCGCGGCCGACTGGGTCACCGACGACGCCGTGCGCTCGACCAGGTCGTACGGCCGATAGCGCAGCAGCCCGTGGATGGCGTTCCCGCGCGCCGGCTCCGTCACGGCGAGCCGCTGCGTCTTGCCGTCGAACTCCCAGGCCGCATCCTTCACCCGGTTGGGCCACGGCACCAGCACGATCCCGCATCCGGACGGCGGTGTCGCCTCCACCGGGAACGGCTCGGTCAGGTCGACGCCCCCGAGTCGCAGCGTCCGGAGCCCTGCCGCCACCTGCGTGACGGTGGCGGTGAGGTCGCCGGAGACGATGTCGTACTGGGTTCCTGTCGGCGGGTGCATACGGTCAGCGTATTGTCACGCCACCACCACCGCGAGCCCCGCCGCCCGCAGGGCTGCGACCTCCGCCTCCGGAGCGCTCTCGCCGGTGATCAGCTCGCTCACCTCATCCAGCCCGGCGATGCGGCCGAGGTGGGTGCGGCCGAGCTTCGAGCCGTCCGCGACGACGACCGCCCGGCCCGCCGCTCCGACCATCACGCGTTTCAGGTCGGCCTCCGGCAGGTTCACGTTGGTGATGCCGCCCTGGGGATGCACGCCCGTGCAGCCGATGAAGGCCAGGTCGGCGTGCATCCGGTCGAGGAGGGCGGAGGCAAGCGGTTCGACCAGGGAGTGCTGCAGCGGCCGCAGCGTCCCTCCGGTGACGACCACCTGAAAGCGCGGGATGGCGGACTCCAGCGAGAGCGCGATGGTGAGGCCGTTGGTGATGACCGTCACGTCGTCGAGGTCGTCGCGCGCGGCGAGGGCTGCGGCGATGGCCGCCGTGGTCGTCCCGACGTCGAGGAGGACGCTGCTGCCGGAGACCACCATCGCCGCGGCTGCTGCGGCGATGCGGCGCTTCTCGTCCGCCGAGGTCTCGAGGGCCTCCTCGAAGCTGGCCTCGCGCATCCCGGGGGTGCGGAGGACGGCGCCCCCGTGCACGCGGCGGATGCTCTGCTGCTCGTCGAGCTGGTCGAGGTCGCTGCGCACGGTGACGTCGGAGACCTGGAATGCCTCGCTGAGGTCGCCGACGCGGACGAAGCCGGTCCGCCCGATGAGTTCGAGCATCCGTTCGCGGCGGAGGGCGGCGGGCAGCGGTTCGGCCATGCTGCTATCGTCCGGTGGTTGCGTTTACTTGTCAATACGAAAGCAACTGACTAGATTTGCTTTCGAAACCGAAAGGGACGCTTCGTGCCAGCAATCACCAAACAGGTCCACCGTCTCGCCGACGGCCGCGAACTCATCTACTACGACGACGCGGACACGACGCTCGCCCCCGAGCGCGGCCCCGACCTACGCGAGCCGACCCCCAGACCGGCCACCGCGACCATGCGTCAGGACCCGCTCACCGGCGAGTGGATCTCGATCGCGGCCGCGCGCCAGAACCGCGTCTTCCTCCCTCCGGCCGAGCTCGACCCGCTCGCCCCCGCCACCCCCACCAACCTCTCCGAGGTGCCGAGCAACTACGACGTCGCCGTCTTCGAGAACAAGTCGCCGTCGTTCGGCCCGCTGCTCGAAGACGACAACGCTCCGGAGGGCCTCGACGACCTCTCCGCGATCGGCCTCGGTCGCACCCGCACCTCCGTCGGTCGCTGCGAGGTCGTCTGCTTCAGCCCGTCCTCCACCGGATCCTTCGGCAGCCTCACCCCGTCGCGCGCCCGCACGGTCATCGAGGCGTGGGCGGACCGCACCGCCGCGCTGTCCGCCCTGCCCGGCGTGCGCCAGGTGTTCCCGTTCGAGAACCGTGGGGAGGCGATCGGCGTCACCCTGCACCACCCGCACGGCCAGATCTACTCGTACCCGTACATCACGCCGCACACCACGGCGCTTCTCCGGTCCCTGGACGCGTACGGGCCCACCCTGTTCGCCGACATCCTGGAACGCGAGCGCGCCTCCGAGCGCGTCATCCTGTCCGGGAAACACTGGACCGCGTTCGTGCCGTTCGCCGCCCGCTGGCCCATCGAGATCCACGTGCTGCCGCACCGCCACGTCGCCGACTTCACCGAGACGTCCGCGGACGAGCGCGACGAGCTCGCCACCCTCTACCTCCGCGTGCTGCGGGGCGTGGATGCGCTCTACGACAGCCCGACGCCGTACATCGCCGCGTGGCACCAGGCGCCGGTCGGCGTGCGACGCGACGAGATCCGGCTGATGCTGCAGATCACTTCGCCGAGGAGAGCCGCGGATAAGCTGAAGTTCCTCGCGGGATCCGAGTCGGCGATGGGTGCCTGGATCGGCGACATCCCGCCGGAGCAGGCAGCCGAACGACTCCGGGATGCCGTCGCCCGCGCCGACAGGGACGATCCCGCCGGCGAGCTGCCCGCGGGAATCACCGGACTCACCCCCAGAAAGGCCGACCGATGACCGACCTCCGCCAGGACACCCGCGACAGCTTCGCCGAGATCTTCGGCAGGGATGCCGACGGCGTCTGGTCCGCCCCCGGCCGCGTCAACCTGATCGGCGAGCACACCGACTACAACAACGGCTTCGTGCTTCCGCTGGCGATCAACCGCCGCACCGTCGCCGCCCTCGGGCTCCGCGACGACCGCACCGTGCGGGTGGGCAGCTCGTTCGCCGACGAACTGGTCGAGATCGACCTCGCCGACCTCGGTCCGGAGGTACTCTCCGGCTGGTCGGCGTACCCGCTCGGCGTCGCCTGGGCTCTCGGCGAGTTCGGCGCGGACCTGGATGCCGTCCCCGGCTTCGACGTGCTCATCGACTCGAACGTTCCCGTCGGCGCCGGACTCTCGTCGTCAGCGGCCATCGAGAGTGCGGTCGCTGTGGCCCTCAACGAGGTCTGGCAGCTCGGCCTGGACAGGCAGACGCTGGCGAAGGTCGGCCAGCGGGCGGAGAACGTCGCCGTCGGTGCGCCGACCGGGATCATGGACCAGTCCGCCTCCCTGCTCGGCGAACGCGACTCCGTCGTCTTCCTCGACTGCCGCACGCTGGACGCGCAGGTCGTGCCGCTCGGTCTCGAGGCCGCCGGGCTGGAGATGTTGATCATCGACACGGGCGTCGAGCACTCGCACGCCACCGGCGGGTACGCCGACCGCCGCGCATCCTGTGAGGCGGGGGCCGCAGCGCTCGGCGTCGAATCGCTGCGCGACGTGAGCGTGGCCGACCTCGACCGCGCCCGCGAACTCCTCGACGACGTGACCTTCCGCCGCGTCCGCCACGTCGTGACGGAGGACCAGCGCGTCCTCGACACCGTGCGCACGCTGCGCGAGCACGGGCCTGCCGCCATCGGCGAACTCCTCGACGCCTCGCACCGGTCCATGCGCGACGACTTCGAGATCTCGGTGCCGGAGCTCGACCTCGCCGTGGAGACCGCGCAGGCCAACGGCGCCATCGGCGCGCGCATGACCGGCGGCGGCTTCGGCGGCTCCGCCATCGCGCTCGTCCCGTCCGACGCGATGAGCCGCGTGCTCGTCGCCCTCGACGGTGCATTCGCCGAGCACGGATTCGGGCAGCCCGATCTGTTCACCGTCAGCGCATCGGAGGGCGCGAAGCGCGAGAATTGACGGTATGACCGCTGCCGACGTCACCTGGCTCGACCCCGACACCGTCCAGCTCCGCCAGCCGAAGGCCTCCCACTGGGAGGCGCCGTTCCTGTTCCTCCTCTTCGGCCGCGACCGGGCGATCCTCTTCGACACCGGAGCGACGAGCGACGAGCGTGTCTTCGCGCTGCGCGGAGCCGTCGACGGCGCGATCGAGACCTGGCTGCGCAAGCATCCAGCCCGGTTCGCCCGGCCGTACGAACTGGTGGTGGCGCACACGCACGCGCACGGCGACCACATCGCGGGCGACGCCCTCCTCGCCCCACGGCCGGGGACGACCGTGGTCGGCACCACCCCCGCCGAGGTGATCGCCTTCTTCGGCTTCCCGTCCTGGCCGGATGCCGTCGTCCCGTTCGACCTCGGCGGCCGCGTCATCGACGTGATCGGCGCACCCGGCCACGAGCCGTCCGCGGTCGTCTACTACGACAGCGCGACGCGCATCCTGTTCACCGGGGACACGGTCTGCCCAGGCAACCTCTACGTGCGCGACCGCGCCCAGTTCGTGCAAACCATCGACAGGCTCATCCGGTTCCGGGATGCGACGAAGCCGCGCATCAAGACGGTGCTCGGCGCCCACGTGGAGATGTCCACCACCCCGGGCGTCGACTACCCGCCCGGCACCGTCGACCAGCCGGACGAGGCGCCGCTCGCGCTCCCGCCGAGCGTCCTGGACGAGGTGCGGGCAGCCCTCGACGTGACCGGGAAGCACGGCACGCCGAAGAAACGGGTGGTGCGCGACCGCTTCATCCTGGTCGACGACCAGCGCTGACCCCGCCGACCCGGCTGGCTCCGCTGGTTATGCTGACGGCATGACTCGCATCACCCTCGCCGACGGCTCGGCCCCCGAGGTCCACGACACCGCTTTCGTCGCCCACGGCGCCGTGCTCGCCGGGCGGGTGCACCTCGCCGCCGACTCCAGCGTCTGGTACAACGCCGTGCTGCGGGCCGAGGCGGAGGACATCCGGATCGGCGAGCGCAGCAACCTTCAGGACAACGTCTCCTGCCACGTCGACGCCGGTTTCCCGCTCACCGTCGGCACCGACGTGTCCGTCGGCCACAACGCCGTGCTGCACGGCTGCACCATCGAGGACGGCGTGCTGGTCGGGATGCACGCCACCGTGCTCAACGGAGCCGTCATCGGCGCCGGCTCCCTCCTGGCCGCCGGCACGCTGGTCCTGGAGGGAGCCGTCATCCCGCCCGGCTCCCTCGTCGCCGGCCTTCCCGGCAAGGTCCGTCGCCCCCTCACCGACGACGAGCGCGCCCACCTCCTCGACAACGCCGCCGCCTACCTCTCCCACGTCGCCGCCCACAAATAATCGAGTCCGAACTTGTTCACGCGACACGCCGACAGTGACCGTGAACACGTTCGGACTCGATTGTTCAGCGGAGGCCGTAGATCGGGGAGGCGGCCTGCTCGCGCTCGTGGTCGGGGCCGAGCGGGATGCCGCTGCGGTCGCGCAGCAGCAGTGTCGCCAGCAGGCCGATCACGGTCATGCCCGCCAGGTAGAGGGTGACGGCGAACGTCGACCCCGTCGCCTGCACCAGCGCCGTCGCGATGGTGGGCGCAAACGCACCGCCCAGGATCGCGCCGATCGCGTACGAGATCGAGACGCCGGAGAACCGCACGGATGCGGGGAACAGCTCGGCGTAGTACGCCGCCTGCGGCCCGTAGGTAAAGCCGAGCCCGATCGTCAGGAGCGCGACACCGAGGAACAGCAGCCACACGTTGCCGGTGTTCACGAGCGGGAACAGCGCGAACACCCCGGCGAGCTGCAGCACCCAGCCCACGATGTACGTCGTGCGCCTGGTGATCCTGTCGCTCAGCCAGCCCGCATACCAGGTCGACAGCAGCCAGGTCACCGCCGAGCCGGTGACCGCCCACAGCACGGGTCCGCGGTCGAGGCCGATCGGCCCATCCGGGTTGGTCGCGTAGTTCTGGATGTACCCGCCGGTGGTCATGTAGCCGACCGCGTTGTTGCCCGCGAAGATCAGCGCGGCGATGACGACCAGCAGCGCGTGCCGCTTGAAGAGCGCGACGATGGGGGTGCGGGTCTGCTCCTTGCGGGCCGCGATCTCCTGGAAGACCGGGCTCTCGTCCACGCGCTTCCTGATGTAGTAGCCGATCACGATGAGCACCACCGAGAGCAGGAACGGCACGCGCCAGCCCCAGACCAGGAAGGCGTCGCCCGGCGCGATCAGTGCCATGAGCGCCATCGTCCCCGACGCCAGCAGCAGGCCGAGCGGAACACCGATCTGCGGCGATGCACCGAACAGCCCGCGGCGCGCGGTCGGCGCGTGCTCGACGGCCATCAGCACAGCACCGCCCCACTCGCCGCCCGCCGAGATGCCCTGCAGGATGCGCAGGAAGATCAGCAGGATCGGCGCGGCGATCCCGATGGCGGCGTAGGTCGGCAGCAGACCCACCAGCGCCGTCGAGACGCCCATCAGAATGAGCGTGATCATCAGCACGAGGCGTCGCCCGTACTTGTCGCCGAGGTGCCCGGCGATGAATGCCCCGAGCGGGCGGAACAGGAAGCTGATGCCCACGGTGAGGAACGACAGCACCGTGGCGATCTGCGGTCCGGCCGGTTCGAAGAACAGCTGACCGAAGACGAGCCCGGCGGCCGAGGCGTAGATGAAGAAGTCGTACCACTCGACCGTCGTGCCGACGACGGTCGCGAAGACCACGCGGCGCCGGTCGGTCTGGGCGGCGAAGCTGCCGGTGGGGGTGAAGTGCTGACCGGATGCGGTCGCGCCGTCGGGGGCGCTGGGATGCGGCCTTGTCATGGAAAGGTTCTCCTTGGTTCGACGTCGTTGTCTGTACGAGCTGACATGCTCGCAGCCAAGATACCATACCGTATACGATTTATGATTCGAAGGAATCATCGCGCGGTGGAGCGTGCAGGCTACTCCGCGACCGGGCCGGGAGTTCCGCCGGTGATGCGCACCAGTTCCTCGAACGTGGTCGGGAACACCGTGTGCGCGTGACCGGCGGCGGCCCACACCTCCGGGTATCCGGCGAGCGCCACATCCACCACCGTGCGCAGCGGCGCCGGGTGCCCGACCGGCGCGACACCGCCGATGGTCTGGCCGGTCGCGGCCTTCACCGTGTCGGCGTCGGCACGCCGGATGCGCCCGCCGAGCCGCTCCCCCAGGAATGCGGTGTCGACGCGGTGCGCGCCCGAGGTCATCACGAGCAGCGGCTCGTCGTCAATGGTGAAGACGAGCGAGTTGGCGATGGCGCCGACCTCGACGCCCAGCTCGGCCGCGGCCGAGACCGCCGTCGGCGTCGCGGACTCGAACCAGCGCACGCGCGGCTCGACACCCGCCGCGAGCAGGGCAGCCTCGACCGCTTCGACAGCCGGATGCGTCCTGTCGCTCATCGCAGGGAGCGCTCCGCCGACTCCACCACATTCTGCAGCAGCAGAGCGCGCGTCATCGGGCCGACGCCTCCGGGGTTCGGGGACACCCAGGCGGCGACCTCCGCCACCTCGGGCGCCACATCCCCGGCCACGCGGCTCTTGCCGGTCTCCGGGTCGTCGATGCGGCTCACGCCGACATCCAGGACGATCGCTCCCGGCTTCACGTTGTCCGCGGTGACCAGCCCGGCCACACCGGCGGCGGCGACGATCACGTCTGCGCGCTTGAGGTGCGCATCCAGGTCGACCGTTCCGGTGTGGGTGAGGGTGACGGTGGCGTTGATCTCGCGGCGGGTCAGCAGCGAGCCGATCGCGCGGCCGACGGTCACGCCGCGACCGACGACGACCACATCCTTGCCCGCCAGTTCGATTCCGTGACGCAGCATCAGCTCGATGACGCCGCGGGGCGTGCACGGCAGAGGCGTGGTGATCGGGCGGTTGACGTTGAGGACGAGTCTGCCGAGGTTGGTCGGGTGCAGGCCGTCGGCGTCCTTGGCCGGGTCGACCAGTTCGAGGATCGCGTCGGTGTCGATGTGCGGCGGCAGCGGGAGCTGCACGATGAAGCCGGTGCAGTCCGGGTCGCCGTTGAGGTCCTCGATCACGGCCTCGAGCTCGGCCTGCGAGATGTCGGCGGGCAGGTCGCGGCGGATGGACGAGATGCCCACCTCCGCGCAGTCGCGGTGCTTGCCGGCGACGTACCACTGCGATCCGGGGTCGTCGCCGACCAGGATCGTGCCGAGCCCGGGCACGACGCCCTGCTCGCGCAGCACGCTGACGCGCTCCTTCAGCTCCGCCTTGATCGCGGCCGCTGTCTTCTTTCCGTCCAGAATCTGTGCGCTCATCCGCGCTCCTAACGTTGTGACGCCGTCGAGCCGGGACCTGTGCACGCCCGCCGACGGCGTGCCGCGTGCAGAGGTCCCGATTCGACTACTGCGGGAGGTGGGCCGGTGCTAGATGGAGGAGGGGAGCTCGACCGGGAACGCGTCCTGGCCGGACGGGGTCAGGCCGGGGTAGAGCGGGAACGCGGCGGTGAGCGCGTCGACACGGCTGCGGAGGGATGCGGTGTCCGCGCCGGGCTGGAGCGCTGCTGCGATGATCTCGGCCACCTCGGTGAACTGCACGTCGCCGAAGCCGCGGGTCGCGAGCGCCGGGGTGCCGATGCGGAGACCAGAGGTCACCATCGGCGGGCGCGGGTCGAACGGGACGGCGTTGCGGTTGACCGTGATGCCGACCTCGTGCAGCACGTCCTCCGCCTGCTGGCCGTCGAGCTGCGAGTTGCGCAGGTCGGCGAGCACGAGGTGCACGTCGGTGCCTCCGGTGAGCACATCCACACCACCGGCGCGGGAGTCCTCCGCCGTCAGGCGGTCGGCCAGGATCTGCGCGCCGCGGACGGTGCGCTCCTGGCGGTCGCGGAACTCGTCGGTCGCCGCGAGCTTGAACGCGGTCGCCTTCGCGGCGATCACGTGCATCAGCGGGCCGCCCTGCTGGCCGGGGAAGACGTTGGAGTTGAGCTTCTTGGCGAGCTCCATGTCGCGGGAGACGATGAAGCCGGAACGCGGGCCGCCGATGGTCTTGTGCACCGTCGACGACACGACGTCGGCGAACGGGACGGGCGACGGGTGGATGCCCGCGGCGACGAGACCGGCGAAGTGCGCCATGTCCACCCAGAGCTTCGCGCCGACCTCGTCGGCGATCGCGCGGAACGCGGCGAAGTCGAGGTGACGCGGGTATGCGGACCAGCCGGCGATGATGACCTGCGGCTTGTGCTCGAGCGCTTTGTCGCGCACGACGTTCATGTCGACGAGGAAGGTCTCGGGGTCGACGCCGTACGAGACGGCGTTGTAGAGCTTGCCGGAGAAGTTGAGCTTCATGCCGTGGGTCAGGTGGCCGCCGTGGGCGAGCTCCAGACCGAGGATGGTGTCGCCCGGCGTCGCGATGGCGGACAGCACGGCCGCGTTGGCGCTCGCGCCGGAGTGCGGCTGGACGTTGGCGTACTCGGCCTTGAAAAGGCTCTTCGCGCGGTCGATCGCCAGCTGCTCGGCGATGTCGACGTACTCGCAGCCGCCGTAGTACCGGCGGCCGGGGTAGCCCTCGGCGTACTTGTTGGTGAGCACGGATCCGACGGATTCGAGCACCGCGCGCGGCACGAAGTTCTCGGACGCGATCATTTCGAGGTAGTCGCGCTGGCGGCCGAGCTCGAGCGCCAGGACCTCTGCGATCTCCGGGTCGACCTCCGCGAGCGGGGCCGTGAACGTGGATGGGAGTGTGTCAGTCAAAACCGGCTCCTTATAAATGCAACTCAGCAGTGAACGCAGACGGGTGGGATGTTTCCCGTATCGACCCAGGCGCGCGGCCGATCCGCCCGTTTCGCTGGGCATTCGTCGCTCCCCAATGGTGACCATTTGAGCGCCAGTCGCGACGCGAGCAAGCATAGCAAAGGGCGGCTGGGAGGCGAACCCTTGCCGTTTGTTAGGAGGGCTGCAATACTCGCAGGTGGCCGACCGGAGGGGCGGGCAACGACGGCCGTCACCACACCAAGCACCCAACGCATACTCAGTTGAAGGAGAACGCGTGGTCATCCCCCGCCCGGCGATGCTCGAGTCCGTCGATTCCGCGCCGTTCACCCTCGCACCGGATGCGCGGATCAGCGTCGCAGGCTCTGGAGCCTCCTCCGTCGCCGAGTTGCTCCGCTCTGAGCTCGCCTCCGACTGCAGCCGCAGCCTCACCGTCGTGCACGAGCCTCCGGCGTTCGGAGACATCGCCATCGTCATCGCCGACGACGAGGCTCCGGACGGCCACGACGCGGAGGGCTACACGCTCGAGGTCGCCGCGGAGGGCGTCCGCATCGGAGCGGCGACCACCGCCGGCGCGTTCTGGGGCGTCCAGACCCTGCGGCAGCTGGTCCCCGCCGAGTGCGGGTCGGACCCGCTCACCATCGGCGCCGTCCGCATCGTCGACCACCCCCGGTACGCGTACCGCGGTGCAATGCTTGACGTCGCGAGGCACTTCTTCACCCCGGATGCGGTCAAGCGCTTCATCGACGCGATCGTGCTCCTCAAGGTCAACCACCTGCACCTGCACCTGACCGACGACCAGGGGTGGCGCATCCACATCGACAGCTGGCCGAACCTCACGGCGCACGGCGGGTCGACCGGGAGCGACGGCAGCGAGGGCGGCTTCTACACGCAGGACGAGTTCCGCGATCTGGTGGCGTACGCGGCGGAGCGGCACGTCACAGTGGTCCCCGAACTGGACATGCCCGGCCACACCAACGCGGCACTCGCCTCGTATCCGGAGCTGAACGCCAACGGCGTCTCCCCCGCCCTGTACACCGGGTCGAAGGTCGGCTTCAGCACCCTCCTCTCCGGCGACGAGACGACGGCGCGCTTCGTCGACGACGTCGTGCGCGAGGTCGCCGCGCTCACGCCGGGGCCGTACCTGCACATCGGCGGGGACGAGTGCCAGAGCACGGACCCCGCCGACTTCCTCGCCTTCATCGCCGACGCAGCAGCGACGGTCGCCCGCCACGGCAAGATCCCGGCCGGCTGGCACGAGATGGGAAAGAGCGCCGAACTGCCGGATGGCACGGTCGGCCAGTACTGGGACTTCCTCACCCCGCGCGGCAGCGCCGCCGACGAGACCCTGTCCTTCGTGCGTCAGGGCGGCTCCGTCATCATGTCCCCCGCCGACGTCGCATACCTCGACATCGTCTACGAGGAGGGCGACCGCCTCGGCCAGGACTGGGCGGACGGCCCGACCACGCTGCGCCAGTCGTACGAGTGGGACCCGGCGCGGGTGGTACCCGGGCTCACCGAGGCGCACATCCTGGGCGTGGAGGCTCCGCTCTGGACGGAGACGGTGGCGACCGTGTCCGACATCGAGGAGATGGTGTTCCCCCGCCTCGCCGCGGTGGCGGAGATCGGCTGGTCGCCCGCACCGTCCGACACGGATGCGGTGGAGACGGCCCGCGACTTCGACGACTTCGCCGAGCGCGTCGCCGACCTCGCGGAGCACTGGGAGGCGGCGGGGACCAACTTCCGCCGTGTGCCGGAGGTGCGCTGGCGGGAACGCGTCAGCTCCTGACCTCGATCAGGGGTAGCCGAGGAACCAGAGCAGCAGCAGTGCGACAGGCTGCAGCGCGATCCCGCAGATCAGCACGATCATCCTGACCCGCCTGTTGGCGGCGAGCGCCGGCGCACCCGCGAGCGGCGCCAGCGGCATCAGCAGCCGGAACAGGCTCTGCTGCGGCAGGAACACCGCGAACAGGTAGAGCCCGTAGCTCGCCGCGAAGGCCACGACCTCGGTGCCGAGTGCGCGAACGCTCGGCCTGCTGAGCAGCCAGGCGAAACCGCCGATCGCGGCCACCACCAGCAGTGCCCCGATCACGTTCGCGTACTTCCAGGTGAACAGGAACCACGGCGTCAGCGGCACGAAGGCGACCCGCCCGATGAACCCGGTCCACCACGACAGCTCGGTCTCGACGTACGCGTCCGCGTATCCGGTGACGACGGATGCGATCAGCGGCCAGGCGAGCCCGGCCACCGCCGTCACTCCCCCCGCCACGATCATCGCGATCCGCTCCCGCCAGCCGAATGCCTCCTGTCCGCGCCGGGCGACGACCAGGCGCACCAGGAACACGATCCCGAGCGCGAGCGGCAGCGCCAGCTCCCCCGGTTTGGTGAACGCGGCCGCCACCCCGAACGGGATGACCAGCCAGTACCGCCTCGCCATCATCGCCCACAGCGCCGCGAACATCAGGAAGAAGAACAGGCTCTCCGCGTACGCGATCTGCAGCACGAACGAGAGCGGTCCGAAACAGAACAGCACGGCCGCCCAGAGCGCGTTCGACGCGCCGACCCTGGATGCGACCAGCCGGTAGAGCACAAGCGTCGCCGCAGCGCCGAACACCGTGGCGACGATGACGGCGGCCGGGTAGAACCCGAGCCCGGTGACGAACATGAGCCCGCGCGCAATGGCGGGGAACAGCGGCAGGAACGCCCACGAATTCTGCTGCACGTGCCCGCTGTCGTCGGTCGGAAGCGTCGTCGGGTACCCGCCCTCGGCGATCTTCCGGTAATAGGACGCATCCCACGACCCGGAGAACGTCCAGAAGCTGGGCTCGGTGCGCGAGCTGGCGAAATGCCACTCACCGACCGTCGCTGCGACGTACAAGGTCACCATCAGCGTCGTGGTGAACACCCGGGATGCGACGAACACGGCCAGGATGACCACCCACCAGCGATACTCGCGCCCGGCCACGCGAATCCGCGACGGCGATGCGGTACCCCTCTCGGCGAGCACGCCGAGCCGCTCTCTCACGCTCATAGTCCCAGTCTGCCGACCCCGGTCTGTGTGTTCGCCGCGATCGTACTCTCCGCGGGGCGTGTGCGCACGTGGGATGGGTGGGTATTCGATGACCGCCATCTCCGAGGCGACTGCCCGCATTTGGATCGCCTGTCGGACAAGCGCGTTAGCGAGCTTGAGGTCGAGGCACGCACGGAGTCGTCTCCCGCTGCAAGAGACCAACCACTGTGACTGTTCCCGTCTCAGGCGTCGAGGTGCAGGCTCGTGTCCGCCGGCACGATCCGCCAGCCGGTGAAATGGACGGTGAGATCGGCCCGCGACGGGGAGCAGCACAGAGGGCCCGCGGTCACTGCGGCGTCGGGGTCGAGGGGCGCCACCCGTACAAGGCGCCACGGTTCGTCGCCCACTCGGCCGCGGACGGTAAGGGCGTCACCAGACCGACTGGCACGGATCGTGACGAGCCGACCATGCCAACCGGCCACTGGCGATAGTGACCAGTCGGATACACCGCGGGTGACAACCGCGCCGAGACTGTCCTCGCCGTCGCTGCGTTCCACACCCGCCTTGATCCAGGTGCTGTCGTCGACCTTGACGAAGATGCCGGCCTGGTCGAACTGAGCGGAGAAGTCGAGGAGAAACGACACCTCCATCGCGGTGTCCTGGTCGAACGACGTGAGGAGGGCGTGCTCAGTGTCGTGCACGAAACCGTAGGACGTGATGCGCCATGCGTCGCTCCCCTCCACGGCCGTGACATGCATTCCGTCGTCGCCCACCACCACATGGGCGGGCTCGTTCGTCCACGTGCCGGAGTTCCAGTCAATGTCAGTCATGCCATCGAATGTATCGGCGCCATCTCGATAGTCGACCGACGTGCGGACATCCGGTCATCACGTCGGCGGCCCACTAACGTCGGCGTATGGAACCGTGGAACGGACTGACGATCGACACCGGCGAACTCCGCGGGGTGTTCGTACGGCTGGTCACGCATCTGGAGCAGACGAGGGGTGCGTCATCCACAACTGCCATAGCACCCAGAGATAGCATGGCCGGCTCCGAAGCACCCTTACACCCCAGGTGGGAGGCGCCCGCATCGCGCCACACGCGCGGGCACCCCCACCGGTCTACTTCACGCTGCCCTGCGTGAGTCCGCCCACGAGTCGTTTCTCGATGAGCATGAACAGCACCACCACCGGGATGACCGCCACGATCGACACCGCGAAGACGTACTGCCAGGCGGCGTCGTACTGGCCGACGAATTTGGTGAGGGCCACAGAGAGCGGCTGGTTGGCGTCCGTCGACAGGATGACCAGGCTCGCCGCGAACTCGTTCCAGGATGCGACGAACGTGTAGATGATGGCCGTCACGATTCCCGGCCAGACCAGGGGCAGCTGCACCCGGAAGAGCACGGTCCATTTGCCTGCGCCGTCGAGCTGGGCGGCCTCGTCCACTTCTTTGGGCACTCCCGCGAAGAAGTTGTGCATGATCCAGATCGCGAACGCCAGGTTGAAGGCCGCGTTGACGAGGATCATCGCCAGCCAGGTGTCGTTGATGCCGAGGGCGACCATCTCTTTGAAGAGGCCGGTCGCGAGCACCGTCGGCTGCAGCATCTGGGTGACGATCACGAGGAAGAGGAACACCCCGCGCCCCGGGAACCGGAACCGGGCCGTGTAATAGGCCGCGGGCACGCAGACCAGCAGCACGAGCGCCGTCGCGAAGACCGAGATCACGATGGTCGAGATGAGGTTCTCGGGCAGCGGCGTCTCCGGCGTCGACCACATCGTGAGGTAGTTCTCCGGATGCCAGGTGGTCGGCAGGTAGGTCGGAGGCACCGTCAGGATGTTGTTGCGGCTCTTGAACGAGCCGACCAGCATGATCAGGTACGGCGCGATGAAGATCAGCGCGATCACGAGACCGGCGACCATCCGGCCGGCGAGTCTGCCGGTGAACCGGCTTTCGGCGGGACGGCGGCGGCGCGGCTGGGGCGCCACCGGGGCGGCGATGCTGGGGGCCGGGACGCTCACGAGACCTCCTTCATGGGTTTGACGATCCACAGGTAGAGCGCCACGACCACGAGCACGATCAGGAAGTTGATCACGCTGAGCGCGCTCGACAGGTCGATCCTCTGCTCGTTCTGCAGCAGCTTGAACATGTACGTCGTCGTGGTGTCCGCCTTGTAGCCGGGGATCGCCCCTGTCATCAGTTTCAGGATGGGCAGGTTGTTGAAGACGTTGATGATGTTGATGAGGCTGGCGAGGGCGATGGCGTTGCGGAGGTTCGGGAGCGTGACGCCGAAGTACGTGCGAGCAGCGCCGGCGCCGTCCATTTTCGCCGCCTCGAGCATGTCGCCCGGGATGCCCGCGAGACCCGCGAGCAGCGTGTACGTGGTGAACGGCAGGGAGACGAACACCGCGATCGCGATAGAAGAGAGGAACGCCGGGACCGGCTCCTTGGTGAAGCCGAACGGCTCGGCGAGCAGGTGCACATCCACCAGGAACTTGTTGATGATGCCGTAGAACGGGTCGAGGCCGTAGACGAAGACGGTCGTGGTCATCACCACGCTGGCCGCCCACGGGATGAGGATGGCCATCCGCACCCACTGCCTGCCGGGGAAGTTCTTGTTGAGGAACTGCGAGAGCGCGAGCGAGATCACGACGGTCAGCACCACCACGGACGCGACCCAGAGCAGCGTGTTGAACAGGATGCCCGGCAGCTCGGGCCGGTTGAGCACCGTGAGGTAGTTCTGGAAGCCGACGGAGCCGTGGTCGACTCCGGCGACCGAGATCTTCCTGGTGGAGTTGAAGATCATGTAGCCGGCGGGGAACAGCACCACGCCGAAGATCAGGATGAGGGCGGGCAGCGTCCAGGGGACCGCGTTCGCCAGGTCACGGGCACCCGTGCCCTGCGGTTTCTGCGACGCCCCGCGACGGGGACGGCCGGTGGTCGCCCCCGTCTCGGTCGTTTCGATGGTGTGACTCATGCCGCGCTGACTACTGCCCGTCGGCCTTCGCCTGGATCGACTTCAGCAGGTCTGCCGGGTTGGCACCCTGACCGAGCTGACCGATCTGGCTCTGGATCGCCCCCTGCGCTGCTGCCCAGTTGGGGTTGGTGGACGGGTAGAACTTGGCGTTCGGCAGCAGGTCGAGGAACGGCTTGATGGTCTCGTCGGAGGCCATCGCGTCCGCGCCGGACTTGGTGGTGGGCAGGAAGCCCTCCGCGCCGACCCACTTGGTGTAGACGTCCGCCGAGTAGAAGTAGTCGAGGAACTTCTTGATCGAGGCCGTCTTGTCCGTCTTGCCCTTGAAGGCCATCAGGTGGTCTGCGACGCCGAGCGTGAACGCTGAACCGTCCTTGGTGGGGATGGGAGCGATGCCGTACTTGAGGCTCGGGTTCTTGTCCTTGATCTGGCCGACGATCGGCGGGAGGCCGATCTGCATCCCGATCTGGCCCTGGATGAAGACGTTCATCAGCGGGGTGCGGTTGGTCGAACCGGGGTTCGCCTCCGTCACGCCGGAGTTGATGATCTTCTGCATCTCGGTGGCGCCGTCGACGTTCTCCGAGCTGTCGATGGTCAGCTTCTTCGCGTCGCCGTACCCTCCGCCTGCTCCGTAGAACCAGATGGCGGTCTCGGCCTGGGCTTCCTCGCTGCCGAGGGGCATCCCGTATCCGGTGACGCCCGCCGCCTTGAGCTTGCCCGCATCCGTCTCGAACTCCGCCCAGGTCTTGGGCGGGTCGGTGATGCCCGCCTTGGCGAACAGGTCCTTGTTGTAGAACAGTGCGCGGGCGGAGGCGATGAACGGCAGGCCGTACTGGGTGCCGTCGATCGACGCGTTCTTGGCGAACGCCGACTGGAAGTCGTCGAGCGTCTTCGACGAGACGATGTCCTTGGCCGGGTAGAGCAGGTCGTCCGCCGCGAATCCGGCGAAGGCGTCGATGTTCAGGATGTCCGGCTGCTTGCCGGCCTGGATGCGCGTCTTGATGACGTTGTTGATGTCCGTCCACGACTCGACGTCGAGGTTGACGGTGATGCCGCTGTTCTTCGCCTCGAAGTCTTTGATGATCTGCTGCCACTCGGCCTTGGTGTTGTCCGAATAGCTCGCGACCATGAGGTCCAGGCTTTGCGCTCCGCTGGACGATCCGCCGCCGGAGCCGCCGCCGAATCCACAGGACGCGAGTGTCATGGTCGCCGCTGTCGCCATCGCGACGGCTGCGCCCCACCGCAGGGATTTCTTCATGGACTTCCTCACTCTCGAAGGGAACGAACCGTCAGGTGCAAGGTACGAAGTGCTGCGCGACGGTGCGTCAGTATTGATCCTTTGTGATTTGTTCCTGCACGAAACAATCACATGTATTCACTGGATGCTCGAATCATTGCGCCTACTGGGGCGCTCGTCAAGGAATTCCGCCCAGATCGTTACACGGCGTTAATTCCGTCGCAACAGATCCGGCAAAAGGCGCCGATGAGCGATTGAAGATGATCACTAGACAGACTTATCGCTCATAAGCGATCATTGTCCTGGAAGTGGTTGGCGACAGACAGGAGACGTAGTAGTGACGCAAGCATCCACGCTCGGTGCCGACATGGAGGCCGAACTCCGTTCGCAGCCGGAGACCTGGGCGCGCGCGGCCGATCTCCGTGCGGAGCAGTCGCTCCTGCCGTCGACCGGACAGCGCATCGCCGTCGTCGGCTGCGGCACCTCCTGGTTCATGGCGCAGTCGTACGCCGCCCTCCGGGAGACCGCCGGGCTGGGCGTCACCGACGCGTTCGCCGCCTCCGAGGCGTTCGTCGACCGTGAGTACGACGCGGTCGTCGCGCTCACGAGGTCGGGGACGACGACCGAGGTGCTCGAACTGCTCGAACAGCTCCGCGCATCCGGGAGCACGGCCAGGACCGTCGGCGTCGTCGGCGACCCGAACACCCCGCTCGTCGACCTGGTCGACGACGTCGTCGCTCTGCCGTTCGCCGACGAGAAGTCCGTGGTGCAGACGCGCTTCGCCACCACCTCCCTCGCGCTGATCCGTGCGTCGCTCGGAGAGAACCTCGACACCGCGATCCGGGATGCGCGGACGGCGGTCGACGAGGAGCTCGACGACACCCTGATCTCCGCCGACCAGTACTCCTTCCTCGGCGCCAACTGGACCGTCGGCCTCGCCCACGAGGCCGCGCTGAAGATGCGCGAGGCCTCGCAGTCCTGGACGGAGTCGTACCCGGCCAAGGAGTACCGCCACGGACCGATCGCCATCGCTGCTCCCGGCCGCGTCACCTGGATGTTCGGCTCTGCGCCGTCCGGGCTCGCCGCCGATGTCGCGGTGACGGGCGCGCACTTCGAGAACAGCGACCTCGACGGCATGGCCGACCTGATCCGCGCCCAGCGGGTCGCGCTCGCCCGCGCCCGCCGTTTCCAGCTCGATCCCGACCACCCGCGCAACCTGACCCGCTCCGTCATCCTCGCGCCGTGACAGAGCACGCCACCTCCCCGTCCCGGTCGGCTCCGCTCGGCGCCGGCCACGCCGTGCTCGCCTTCGACGTCGGGGGCACGGACATGAAGGCCGCGCTGATCGACGCGGACGGCAGGATCGTCGCGCTCGAACGCCGGGCGACACCGCACGACGGCGACCAGACGGCCGAGGCCGTCGTCTCCGCCGTCGCCGAGCTGTCCTCGCGGTTCGGGGCCGAGCATCCGGAGGTCCGTCCGCTCGCCATCGGGCTGCTCGTGCCCGGCCACGTCGACGACGAGGCCGGCATCGGCGTCTTCTCGGAGAATCTGCGCTGGCACGACTTCCCGTTCCGCGCCCGCGTCGAGGCGACCGTCGGACTGCCGGTCACGTTCAGCCACGACGTGCGAGGAGCGGGAGAGGCCGAGCACAGGATCGGAGCGGCTGCGCCGTACCGCGACGTGGTCGTGATGGCCATCGGCACCGGGATCGCCGGCGCGATCTTCGTGGACGGCCGCCTGCACACGGGCGGCGGCATGGCGGGCGAGATGGGCCACTCCCGCGTCGCTGACGGTCCGGAGTGCGCCTGCGGCGGTCGCGGCTGCCTGGAGGCCATCGCCTCCGCGGCGGCCATCGCCCGCCGGTACACCGCGCTCTCCGGCGTCGCCGTTCCCGGCGCCAAGGAGGTGCTCGAGTTCGCTGCGGCCGGCGACGCCGTGGCGCAGTCGGTCTGGGACTCTGCACTGGATGCGCTCGCCCTCGACCTCTCGCACACCGTCGCGCTGCTCGCGCCGGAGGCCATCGTCATCGGCGGGGGTCTCGCCCAGGCGGGCCCCGCCCTGTTCGAGCCGCTGGCCGCGCGGCTGGATGCGATCCTCACCTTCCAGCGACGTCCCGTGCTGCTCCCGGCGAGCATCGGCGAGAACGCCGGGGTGATCGGAGCCGCCCTGCGCGCCCGCGACCTGCTCGACGCCGCCAGGCCCGCAGAGCAGCAGCCCGCCGAGCAGCAGGCCGAGGAGCAGACAGCATGATCCTGACCGTCACCCCCAACCCCGCCGTCGACCTCACATACGCGGTCGACGAGCTCGACGTGGGCGAGAGCCATCGCGTCGCCGCCCCTGCGGCGCGCGCGGGAGGCAAGGGCATCAACGTCGCCCGCGTGATCGCGCAGACCGGCGGGAGCGCGTTCGCGCTGACCACCGCCGGTGGGGCCGCCGGGCTGCGCCTGGCCGACGACCTCGGCGCGAGCGGGCTTCCGCACGAGGTCGTCCCGGTCGCCGCGCAGACCCGCAGCAGCGTCGCCATCGTCGACAGAGGCAGCGGGCTCACCACCATCTTCAACGAGACCGGCGACCAGCTCTCCGCCGCGGAATGGTCTGCGCTGTGGGATGCGGTCACCCGGCTGTCCGTGCCTGCCACCTGCATCGTCGGCTCCGGCAGTCTCCCGCCCGGAGCCCCGGAAGACTTCTACGCGGAGCTGGTCGCGCTCGCGACGGCCAGGGGCATCCCGAGCATCGTGGATGCGACGGGTCCCGGCCTCCTGCGCGCCGCGGAAGCCGGCGCCTCCGTCCTCAAGCCGAACCGCAGAGAGCTTGCGGAGAGCACGGGAGAGAGCGACCCCGTCGCCGGTGCACGCATCCTCCTCGACCGCGGCGCCGGTCTGTTGCTCGTCTCGCTCGGGGCCGACGGGATGCTCGCGATCGGCCCGTCCTCCTCCCCCGTCCACGCCCGGCTGGCCGAGCCGCTGCACGGCAACGCCACCGGGGCAGGGGACGCCGGGGTCGCAGCGGTCGCCGCCTGCCTGGCGGCGGGCGTCACCGATCCCGAGCGCATCCTGCGCAGGGCGACGGCCTGGTCGGCCGCCGCCGTGCTCGCCCCGCTGGCCGGGGAGCTCGACCCGTCGTACCCCGAGATCGAGACCCGCCTGATCGTCACCGGCTGAACCGCCGCCGGTCCCTGACATCGTCCGTCACCGTCCATCCCGCACCATCCGTCCCAGTAAGGAAGCCATGCCGCTCGTCTCCACCGCCGACCTGATGCACTCCGCCGCCTCCCGGCAGACCGGGATCGGCGCCTTCAACGTCATCCATCTGGAGACGGCGGAAGCCCTCGTCGCCGCCGCAGAGGAGACGCAGCTGCCCGTCATCCTGCAGATCTCGCAGAACTGCGTCACCTACCACGGCGGCCTCGAGCCGATCGCCCGCGCGACCATCGCCGTCGCGGCGGCGTCGCAGGCGCACGTCGCCGTCCACCTCGACCACGCGGAGGAAGAGGAGCTGACCCGCCAGGCGATCGACCTCGGCTTCGGCTCCGTGATGTTCGACGGCGCGAAGCTCGACTACGACCGCAACGTGGAGGCGACCATCCGGGTGGTCGACTACGCACACGCCAACGACGTCTTCGTGGAGGCCGAGCTCGGCGAGATCGGCGGCAAAGACGGCGCACATGCCCCCGGCGTGCGCACCGACCCGGACGAAGCGCGCCGGTTCGTCTCCGAGACGGGCGTCGACGCCCTCGCCGTCGCGGTCGGAAGCTCGCACGCGATGACAGAGCGGACGGCCTCGCTCGACCTCGACCTGATCGGACGGCTGCACGCCGCCGTGCCCGTTCCCCTCGTGTTGCACGGCTCGTCCGGCGTGTCGGATGAGACGATCGTCTCAGCGATCCGCTCCGGCATCACCAAGGTCAACGTCTCCACCCACCTCAACCGCTTCTTCACGGAGGCGGTGCGCGGCTACCTGTCCGCGCATCCCGAGGTGGTGGACTCGCGCAAATACCTGCGCGAAGGACGCACCGCGGTGGCTGGCGAGGCGGCGCGCCTTCTCGCGCTGTTCGCTGTGGAGCAGGCGTCAACCCGAACGGAGACACAACGGCGATGAACAGAGCTGAGCGGCTGAACACCGTGCTCGACCTGCTCGCGGAGACGGGACAGCTCGAGGTCGACGACCTCGTGACGCGTCTCGACATCTCCGCGGCGACGGCCCGTCGCGACCTCGACGCGCTCGCCTCCCAGCAGCTGCTCACCCGCACCCGCGGCGGAGCTGTCGGCCAGTCCGTGGCATACGACCTCCCCATCCGGTACAAGCGCGAGCAGCACGCTCCGGAGAAGCTGCGGATCGCGCAGGCGGCGAGCGCTCTCGTCCCGCGCGGTGCCGTCGTCGGGCTCTGCGGCGGAACGACGAGCACCGCCGTCGCGACCGTGCTCGGCTCCCGGCCCGACCTGATGGAGCCGTCGCCTCACCCCAACCTCACCGTGGTCACCAACGCCATCAACATCGCCGCGCAGCTGGTGATGCGGCCCCAGATCAAGACCGTCGTCACCGGAGGCGTCGTGCACGCCCGCTCCTACGAACTGGTCGGACCGTACAGCGATGTCGTGCTGGAGAAGATCACGATGGACATCGCGTTCATCGGCGTCAACGGCATCGACCCCGCCATCGGCGCCACCGTGCACGACGAAGGCGAGGCGAGCGTGAACTCCCTCATGGCCAGGCGCGCCACCCGCGCCGTGGTGGTCGCAGACTCCAGCAAGATCGGGCGCAAGGCGTTCGCGACGCTCGGAGGACCGAAGGTGCTGAACACGCTCATCACCGACGACGGCATCACAGCGGAGCAGCGTGCCGCCTTCGCCGACGCCGGGTTCGAGGTCATCGTCGCGTAGGTCGTCGGTGCTTAGGTTATGGTCGATCAAATGACCGCTCACGTCATCCACTCCGCCCGCCTCGTCAGCGAGGGCCGCATCCTGCACAACGGCTGGGTCCGTTTCGAGGACGAGACCATCGCAGAGGTCGGCACCGGCGACGACTGGCGCATCTCCGTCGCCGGCGACCAGCCGGATGCTGTGACGGACGCCGACGGCGCCTGGGTCACCCCCGGGTTCGTGGACATCCACACCCACGGTGGAGGCGGAGCGTCGTTCGACGACGGCGAGGACGCGATCCGCACCGGGATGGCGCTGCACCAGAAGCACGGGACCACCCGCTTCGTCCTCTCCCTCGTCACAGCGCCGGTCGACGACCTCGCCGTGCGGGTGGCGGGCATCGCGGCGATGATGCAGGACGACCGGCGCATCCTGGGCTCACACCTCGAAGGCCCGTTCCTCGACGTCGGGCACAAGGGCGCCCACGACCCCTCCCTTCTCCGCCAGGCAACGCCGTCCGGCATCGAGCTCCTCCTCGGGGCGGCGAACGGGACGCTGCGACAGATCACCCTGGCCCCGGAACAGCCGGGCGGACTGGATGCTGTTCGCGCCTTCTCCGACGCCGGTGTCGCCGTCGCGGTCGGGCACACCGCGGCGGACTACGCGCAGACGCTCGCGGCATTCGAGGCAGGGGCGAGCATTCTGACGCACGCGTTCAACGGGATGGACGGCATCCACCACCGCGCGCCGGGTCCCGTGGCGGCGGCGACGCACACCGCAGGGGTGACGCTGGAGATCGTGAACGACGGGGTGCACATCCACCCGGAGGTCGTGCGGATGACGTTCGCCTCTGCTCCCGGACGCATGGCGCTGATCACCGACGCGATGGCGGCGGCCGGATCGAGCGACGGTGACTACATCCTGGGCTCGCTGGCCGTGCAGGTGCGCGACGGCGTCGCCCGCCTGGCCGAGGGCGGCTCGATCGCCGGGTCGACCCTCACCCTCGACGACGCGCTGCGCCGGGCGGTCACCGAGGTGGGCATCCCGGTCGAGGATGCGGTGCTCGCGCTCACGGAGACCCCTGCGACCGCCGTCGGTCGCGGTGGCGATCTCGGCAGGCTCGCGGCCGGATACGCGGCGGACGCCGTGCTCCTCGACGACGACTTCCGCGTGCTGCAGGTGTTCACGGCGGGAGCGCCGCTGCCGCGCTGAGCAGGTGCGGGCGTCCTGCCACGCTGACTGTGGCGGCGGGTCGGGCTCGCGCCCGACCCGCCGACGGTCCGCTCGCGCGGATCCCCCTCGTTTGACGGACGTTCGGGTCGTCCATCAAACGCACGGCGGAGTGGGCCGAATAAGAGCACTCCGCGCCGGATCGCCGTCCATCGCCGACGGCTTCAGTGGGAGAGACGCACCGATGTCGCGGTTATGACGCCACTTGCGGCAACTTTTTTCCGCCGATTCTGCGAGCGGTAACAGGACCGAAATATCAGACTTTTTTCAGCTGTTTCCGCCAGAATGGCGGGATGCCCCCCGTCACCGAACAGTCGGACTCCGACCTCGTCGAGCTGACCAGGGGCGGCAACCGGGAAGCATTCGCCGAGCTGTGGAGACGGCACGCCCGCGCGGCCATGACGGTCGCACGCTCCCACACCTCCACGTTCGACGCCGACGACCTCGTCTCCGAGGCGTACGCCAAGATCTACCGCGCCATCGCGGCGGGCGGCGGCCCCACCACCGCGTTCCGCGCGTACCTCTTCAGCACCGTCCGCAACATCGCCGCGTCGTGGGGGCGGGCCAGGCACGAGACGGCCATCGACGAGATGGAGTCCGTCGAAGACCCCGCCTTCAGCGAGACGGCGACGATGGAGGCACTCGACCGATCTCTCACCGCGAAGGCGTTCCACACGCTGCCGAGCCGCTGGCAGGAGGTGCTCTGGTACTGCGAGGTCGAGAGCATGACGCCGCAGCAGGTCGCGCCGCTGTTCGGGATGACGCCCAACGCGGTCGCCGCCCTCGCATACCGGGCGCGCGAGGGGCTGCGCCAGGCCTGGGTGCAGGCGCACCTCGCCTCCACGGCCGAGGGCTCCGAGTGCCGCTGGACCACCGAACGCCTCGGCGCATACGCTCGCCACGGCCTCGGCAAGCGCGACACGGCAGCAGTGGATGCGCACCTCGCCGAGTGCGCGCGCTGCAGCATCGTCGCCTCCGAGGCGTCCGAGGTCGGGTCGCGCCTCTCCCTGATGCTGCTGCCGCTCACACTCGGCATCGGCGGCGCCTCCGCGTACGCGGCGTGGATGCAGTCGGGGGCGAACGCGGTCAGCTACGCCATCGGAGAGTCGGGCGCGGTGATGCCGGGCTCTGCGGCGCCCAGTGCTGGCGGCGCGGGCTCGGGAAGCGCAGGCGGCTCGAGCTCGGGCGCCGCGACCGCGGCTCCCGCTACCGCCACCGCGGCGGCCGGCACCGGAAGCACGGTCGGCATCGGCCTGACTATCGGCGGCCTGCTCGTCGCCGCGGCCGTCGCCGCCGGGTTCGTCTTCGGCCCCCAGCTGTTCCCGCAGCAGCCCGCGTCGGTCACGGCCAGCCAGGAACAGCCGGACACCGGCGCGGCCACCCCGCCGTCCCTCCCCGCCCCGGCAGCGCCGCCCGCCGCGGATCCTGCTCCCGCAGCGCCAGCGCCGTCCGTCCCGGCCCCCGCCGTGCCCGTCGTCGCGGCGCCGCAACCCGCCGCCCCATCGACCGGCAACCCGCCATCCACAGCCCCGGTCGCCGTCTCCCCCGGCCAAACAGGGACGACCCCGGCAGAGCCCTCCGGCCCCGGCACACCGGGCACCCCCACCCCCACGACGCCGCCAGCCGCCCCCGCCGTCTCCTCCCCCGCCCAGCAGACCGCGACCAACGCCGCCGCCCTCGCCGCCTCCGGCACCGCAGCACCGGATGCGCGCATCGTCGTCTCCGCGACGCCGGCCGCCGCAACGCCGCTCTCCACCGCATCCAGCACAACCAGCGCGTCCAGCACCGCAGCGGTCCCCGTCGGCAGCACCACCGCCGACGGCACAGGCGCCTGGAGCCTCACGCTCGACCTGTCCTCGCTCTCCGACGGCGACTGGTCGCTCGGCTTCGTCCAGTCGACGGCGGGCGGCAGCTCCCCCGCGCAGACCACCACCGTCTCGATCGACCGCACGGCCATCGCCCCGCTGCTCAGCGAGCCCGACACCGGCTCCGGCGCGTACGCCGGGCTCCTCGCACCCATCGTCTCCGGCACCGCAGAGCCCGGAGCGACCGTCGACGTCTACGACCACGGGACACTGCAGGCCACCGTCACCGCCTCGGCAAACGGCACCTGGACCACCGACCAGCTCACCGGTGTCCAGCCGGCCTTCGCGATCACCGCGCGGCAGACCGACCGGCTCGGCAACGTGTCAGCGGTGACCGCGCCCCTCACCGGGTCCGTGGCCGTGCCCGCCATCCGGATCACGCCGACGCCCGGCCACTCGTTCCTGCTCACCGTCGACGGCACCCCCGGCGCGACCCTCCGGCTGTCCGCCGACGGCAACCGGATGCAGAACCTCGTGCACCTCGACGCATACGGCCACGCGTCCCAGGGATTCGAGTGGGCGCTGGACGACACCCTCCAGCACCGGTTCGGCGTGGCGTACACCGACGGCAGCCGCTACGGCCTGCTCGTCGACCTTCCGGTCACGCTGTTCTGACGCTCTCCGGCTCGGCAGACGCATCCACCGGCTGCCGCCTCCTGGTCATCCGCCCGATCACGAGCACCAGCACGAGTGCGACTACGAGCAGGCCGATGTAGACGACGGGCAGCACCATGAGGCCGCCCAGGTCGAAGATCACCGCACCGATCAGAGCGCCGCCGCCGATGCCGATGTTGAACGACGTCGTGTACAGCGCGCTCGCGGTGTCGCGGAACGCCGCGGACGAGGTGTGGAGCAGCCGCGTCTGCAGCAGGGGAGGCAGCGCGCCGAACGCGAGCCCCCACACGATGAACGCGATCAGAGCGATCACCGGCTGCCCGGCGAACGCCGCGAGCGCTGCGACGGCGACCCCGGTGACCACCAGCGCGAGGATCAGCCCGAGCTGCGGGCGCGGCCCGAACAGCGAGCCCGCGAGCACCAGCCCGACCGCGCCGGCGATCCCATAGAAGAACAGCAGGCCGCCGACGTCGCCGGGTGCGACGCCCATCGGTCCGGTCAGGAAGGGGACGACGAACGTGTAGAACGTGTAGTGCCCGATCATCGTGACGGAGGCCACCAGGCACACCATCACGACCGCGACGATGGTCGCGTCCTTCGGGCGGGCCGGGCGCTCGGAGCGCGGCAGGCCGCGCATCCGGCCGGCGTCGGCGTCCGTCTCGCGCTCCACCTTCGGCAGCAGCTTCCACACCAGGAGCGCCCCAAGCAGCATCAGGCCGGCGAGGAAGGCGAACGACAGCCGCCAGCCGAACAGGTGACCGGCGAACGTGCCGAGCGGCACGCCGAAGACGAACGCGAGCGTGCCTCCTCCGAGCGTGATCGACACGGCCCTGCCGATCTGCTCCTTCGGCACGAGGTGACCGGCGTACGCGCCGACGATCGACCAGAACAGACCGTGGGCGACACCGCCCAGGATGCGCGAGGCGACCACGAAGCCGTAGTCCGGCGCGATGGCCGTCAGCACGTTCGACAGGCCGAGGGCGACCAGGATCCCGACGATCATGGCGTGCCGTGGCCAGCGTTTGGTCAGCGCGGTGAGCGGCGTGCTCGTGATCACCACGGTGAACGCGAAGACCGTGACGAGCAGCCCGATCTGCGCTTCGCTCACGCCGAGCGACGAGCTCATGTCGGGCAGCAGCCCGGTGGGGATCATCTCGCTCGTGACGGACAGGAAGACGGCCGCGGCGAGCGCGAGCAGTCCCGCCCAGGGGAATCTCGGTGAGGTTTTCATTGGCGACGTTGAAGTGGCAGACATGACGAACTGTCCAACGAACGGCGTTCCCCGCCCCATCCGGTCGCCGGTGCGGCAAGACTTCGGATGGCGGGTCGACTACGCGCCCATGTGCGCGCCCAGGGCCGGTGTTCGACCACCGACCAGGAACGAGTCTACCCGATCGACGCCAGGATGCTCCGGCTGTCCTCGATCTCGATCAGCGGAGCGTACAGCGCCATGGCGTCGAGAGCTCGCCGATGGTCGGCGTCGGTCAGCCCTGCGCATCCATCGGCTGCCACACGGATGTGCACACCCGCGTCCGCCGCCGGCAGGGCGGTGGAGAGCACGCAGCAGTCGGTGGAGACGCCGGTCAGCACGATCTCGGTGCTCCCGCCGAGCGCCGCCTCCAGCCCCGGCCCCCACTTGCCGAACGTGGTCTCGGTGACCACCGCGCCCGCCCGTCCGGCGAACGTCGGCACCAGCTCGTAGAGCCTGTCGTCCTCCGGCACGAGCGCGAACGGCCACTGCTCGTAGTACGGCACCCACGCACCGACCGGATGCGCGGGGGCCACGAACCGCGTGAACACCACCCGTTCCCCGAAGGCGGGGAGCATCGACTCGATCACCGCGGCCGCCTCGGCGAACCGCGGGGTGAACCAGTCGCTGTCCTCGTCGCCGAACACGCGCTGCATGTCGACGACGACGAGCGTCGGCTCCATCACCGCTCCTCCTGGCGGCGGATCGCGCCGCGCGAGAACAGGAAGGTGCCGAGGAAGCCGATCACGAGGGCGACGAGCACGCCGAGGTTGGCGTAGGCCCAGTCACCCTTCGTGCCGCCGAGCCCCAACGGCCCGAGCAGATAGCCCTGCCAAGTGAGCCAGTTCGCCGAAGCGTTCGTGACGAGACCCCAGCCGATCCCCGTCCCGATCACGATGAGGGCGATGGGCAGCCAGCGTACGCTGCCGTACCGGCCGCGCCTGTCGTAGAGGTCGGCTTCTGCGTAGTCGCGCTTGCGCAGACTGATGTCGGCCATGAAGATGCCGCACCAGGCGGCGATCGGAACGCCGAGGGTGATCAGGAAGCCCTGGAACGGCCCGAGGAAGTCGTTGGCGAAAAACACCACGTAGATCGCGCCGGCGGTCATGATCACCCCGTCGATCCCCGCCGCGACGTAGCGCGGCGCCCGGAGCCCCACGCTCAGCAGCGCCAGTCCGGACGAGTAGATGTCGAGCACGGCGCCACCGACGAGGCCGAGCACGGCGACGATCACGAACGGCACGAGGAACCAGGTCGGCAGCAGGGAGGCGAGCGCACCGATCGGGTCCGCGGCGATGGCCGTGCTGAGCTTCTCCGACGAGCCGGCGAGCAGGATCCCGAACACCAGCAGGATGACGGGAGCCAGCGACGAGCCGAACGTCGTCCAGCCGATGACGCCGGAACTGCGCGCCGAGCGCGGCAGGTAACGGGAGTAGTCCGCGGCGGCGTTCACCCAGCCCAGCCCGAACCCGGTCAGCATGAAGACGAAACCGCCGATCACGTGCGGGAGGTCGCCGGCGGGCAGCGCGGAGACGGCGCCGAGGTCGATGTGGCCGAGCACCAGGATGATGTAGAGCACGGTGAGCACGCCGGTGACGATGGTGATGATCATCTGCATGCGCATGATGAGGTGGAAGCCGATCACACCGCCGGCGATGATGAGCGCGGCCACGACGATGAGCGCCACCACCTTCGTGGCGACACCGCCCTCCCAGCCGAGCTGCGTGAACACCGTCGCCGTCGCCAGCACGGCGAGCGCGGTGAGCACGGTCTCCCAGCCGACCGTGAGCAGCCAGGACAGCACGGACGGCACCCTGTTGCCTTCGACGCCGAACATCGCGCGGCTGAGCACCATCGTCGGGGCAGAGCCGCGCTTGCCGGCGAGCGCGATGAGCCCGCAGAACAGGAACGAGATCACGATGCCGACGATCCCGACGATCGTCGCCTGCCAGAACGAGATGCCGAAGCCGAGCAGGAACGAGCCGTAGCTGAGGCCGAACACCGAGACGTTCGCACCGAACCACGGCCAGAACAGGTCGCGGGGGCGGCCCCGGCGTTCGCTCTCCTGGATGGTGTTGAGCCCGTTCAGCTCGACCCCGAGGCCGGTCGCCGGTGTCGTCGGGACGTCCGGGGTGTGCTCGCCCGTAGTGGTCATGCACCGATCCAACTTCACGTCGGTGCACCGCGTCAATGGCTGCGCACCTCCGCGCGTTCGGCAGCGGCCTGCGCAATCGCTAACCTAACAAGGTGACTCTCTCAGCCCCCGCATCCCCGCAGCCCAACCACTGGGTGCTCACGTTCAGCTGCGCAGACAAGCCGGGCATCGTGCACGCCGTCAGCGGCGCGATCGTCGCCGCGAGAGGCAACATCACCGAGAGCCAGCAGTTCGCGAGCACGGACACCGGCCGCTTCTTCATGCGCCTCCAGGTCGAGTCCGCCGCCGACCGCGCCGAGTTCGAGCGCGCGCTCGCCCCCGTCGTCGAGCAGTTCGGGATGCAGCACCGCGTCGACAACGTCGGCCGTCCGCTGCGCACGCTCGTCCTCGCATCCACTGCGGCGCACTGTCTCAACGACCTGCTGTTCCGCCAGCGCGCTGGCCAGCTGCCGATCGAGATCCCGCTCGTACTGTCCAACCACGGAGCCCTCCGCGATCTGGCCGGCTTCTACGGCGTCCCGTTCGAGTCCCGTCCCGTGACGGATGCGGAGAGCAAGGCCGCGTTCGAGGCGCGCGTGCTCGAGGCCGTCGAGGAACACGACATCGAGCTGGTGGTCCTGGCCCGCTACATGCAGATCCTCTCCCCCGAGCTGTGCGAGCGCCTGGCCGGCCGGGCCATCAACATCCACCACTCCTTCCTCCCCGGTTTCAAGGGCGCGAACCCGTACCGTCAGGCGCACGCCCGCGGGGTGAAACTGATCGGCGCCACGGCGCACTTCGTCACGAGCGACCTCGACGAGGGCCCGATCATCGAGCAGAACGTGGTCAGGGTCGACCACTCGCGCACCGTGCAGGAACTGGTCGCTATCGGCCAGGACGAGGAGAGCCGCACGCTCACGCAGGCGGTCAAGTGGTTCGCCGAGGACCGCGTGCTCCTCGACGGGGCCCGCACGATCATCTTCCGCTAGGCGGGCGCGGGATGCTGCGGCAATAGAATGTATTCCGTGACTTCCACGCAGCACCCGCAGAGCGAGACCAGGGTCGGGCCGAACGACGTCCTCCGGTTCGTTCTGGAACTCTTCGCGATCTTCACCCTCGGCTTCTGGGGCTTCGTTGCCTGGCCGCTGCCGTGGAACATCGTCGTCGGCATCCTCGCCCCGGCCATCGCCATCGTGCTCTGGGCGCTGTTCCGCTCGCCGAAGGCCGTCCTGCACGTCGACCCGTTCGTCAAGGCGCTGGTCGAGATCGTCGTGTTCGCGTCTGCCGCCCTGGCGTGGTGGAACCTCGGCCAGCCCATCGTCGCCGGCGTGTTCGCGGTCGTCGCGACCGTGAGCGGCATCGTCAACGGACGCAAAGAGTTCTCGTGACCGGCCTCGTCGTCCACAACGCCCGCAAGGTGGATGCGGACGGGCTGGTCGACGGCTTCTGGCTCGTCGTCGACGGCGACACCATCACCGCCACCGGCTCCGGCACCGGCTGGCACAGCGCGGCCCAGGGCGGCGGCCGGGAGGTGGTCGACGCCGGAGGGCACTGGCTGACGCCGGGCTTCATCGACCTGCACTGCCACGGCGGGGGCGGCCACCCGTTCGACGACGGTCCGGAGCAGATGCTCGCCGGTCTCGCCACGCACAGAGCGCACGGCACGACCCGTTCGCTCGTCTCCCACGTCGCCAACCCGCTCGCCTCGCTGCGGGAGAGCCTGTCCATCGTCGCCGACCTCGCGGCCGGCGATCCTCTCGTGCTCGGCTCCCACCTGGAGGGCCCGTTCCTGGCGCCGGAGCGCCGGGGCGCGCACGACGCCGCCTTCCTGCGTGAGCCCGGCCCCGAGATGGTCGAGGAACTGATCGGCGCAGCCCGCGGCACGATGCGCGTCGCGACCATCGCCCCCGAGCTTCCGAACGCGCTGGAGTCGATCGGGGTGCTCATCGAAGCCGGCGTCGTGGTCGGCGTCGGCCACACGGCGGCCGACTATGCCCAGGCCACGCGCGCGTTCGAGGTCGGCGCCCGGCTTCTCACGCACGCGTTCAACGCGATGAACGGCATCCACCACCGCGCTCCCGGTCCTGTCGTCGCCGCGTTCGAGAACCCCGAGGTGACGCTGGAGCTGATCCTCGACGGTCTGCACGTGCATCCATCGGTCGCCAAGCTGGCCTTCGACGAGGCCCGCGGTCGCGTCGCCCTGGTCACCGACGCGATGGCCGCCGCGGGCGCCAGCGACGGCGACTACCGCCTCGGCAGCCTCAACGTCTCCGTGCGCGACGGCCTCGCCGTGCTCTCCGGCACCGAGACGATCGCCGGCTCGACGCTCACCCAGGACGTCGCCCTCCGGAACGCCATCACCCTCGCCGGCCTCGACCCCGCCAGGGCGGTCGAAGCGGTGACGCTCACCCCGGCGCGCGTGCTTGGCGACGACCACCGGTTCGGGCGGCTGCGCGCCGGCTACGCGGCAGACGCCGTGATCCTCGACCACGAGTGGACCGTCCGCCGCGTCTTCGCGGCCGGCCGCACCATCGCGGGCGGCCCGGCAGACGCCTGAACGCCGAATAGCCCGGCCCTCCGAAGAGGGCCGGGCTACTCGCCGTAGGGATCGGACTACTTGACGAAGTACTCCATCGGGACGGCCGAGACCTTCACACCTTCGAAGGTCTGGACAGCAGTGCCGACGTAGTGACCGGCACCCAGGTCGAAGTCGGCGGTGGCGGTCCAGCGACCGTTCGCGTCGACGGTCGCCGTCGCGACGACGGCTCCCGAACTTCCGACGATCTGGATGGTGGAGCCGTTGTGGCCGGTTCCGGAGTAGACCGGTCGCGGGCCTGCGGTGCTTCCACCGACGCCCGGGCTGGTCACCGAGTGGGTGCCCACGATCGTGTACTCGAGCGTGGCAGCCGTGCTCACACCGTTGTGGGTGTGCGCTGCGTGAGAGACGTAACGCCCGACGCCGAGCGGGAACTGCGCGGTCGCCGACCAGTTGCCCGCCGCGTCGATGGTGGCGGACGCCACGAGCCTGCCGCTGTTACCGCGGATCTCCACGGTCGCACCCGGGGTTCCGACACCGGTGTACACCGGTGTCTCAGTGTCCAGGACACCGCCAACTGCCGGCGACGTGATGCTGAACGGCTTCGCGATGACCGCCTTCACCACGTACGACAGGGCCGCCTGCGTGGTCGCACCGCCGGGGATCTCCTGCACGACGGAGCCGATGTAGTGGCCGTTGCCCAGCGGGATCTCCGAGGTGACAGACCAGTTGCCGTCAGCGTCGACCGTGGTCGAGCCCAGCACCCTGCCGCTGCTTCCCTTGACCTGGATGCTCGCACCGGGCTCGCCCGTCCCCGCGTAGACCGGCTTGTCGGTCGTGACCTGTGCTTCGATCGCGGGCGACGTGACCACGAGCTCCGCAGCGACGGGAGCCGCAACGACAGCCACCGTGAAGAGCGTGGATGCCTTGGTCGTCTCCGTGGCACCGGAGACCGTCTGCGTGGCGGTGGCCGCCACGGTGCCGTTCGGCAGCTCGATCTGCGATGCGACGCTCCAGGTGCCGTCCTCGCCGACGGTCGTCGCAGCGAGCTGCGCGCCGTTGGCGGCGGAGACGACGATGGCTGCGCCTGCCTCACCGGAACCGGTGAACAGCGGCGTCGCGGTGTCGACGGTGGAGCCGGCGGCCGGACCGGTCAGGGTGACCGGCGTGACCGGAGCAACGGCGTGCACCGTGAAGAGCGTGGATGCCTTGGTCGTCTCCGTGGCACCGGAGACCGTCTGCGTGGCGGTGGCCGCGATGGGACCGTTCGCGAGCCCCAGCTGCGATTCGACGCTCCACGTGCCGTCCTCGCCGACGGTCGTTGCAGCGAGCTGCACGCCGTTGCCGTCGGTGACGACGATGGATGCGCCTGCCTCACCGGAACCGGTGAAGACGGGCTTCGCCGTCTCGACCGTCGAACCGGCGGCCGGACCGGTCAGGGTGACCGGCGCGATCGGAAGGGGAGCGTTCACCGTGATGTAGTGGTTGACCGACGAGGACGGCGTGGTCGCCGTGAGGCTGGTGTAGAAGTCGACCCGCAGGGCGACTGCGCCGTTGGGGACGTCGGACTGCGCCGGCGTGGACCACGCGCCGTTCTTGTCGATCACGCTTCCGCCGATAGCCTCTTCACCGCGGAAGATGACCACGTAGCCTCCGGGGAGCCGGTTCCGGAGAACACCGGACGGTTCGTCGTGACCGTCTCACCGAAGCCGGGAGCTGTGATGGCCAGCGGGTACTTGGCCGGGTCTCCGATCGCGAAGTTGGTCGTCGCGCCCTTGTTGTAGACGGTGACATCGACCATGTACGCGCCGTATGCCAGCGGCTTGGCCGGCTTCGGGCACGACCAGTTGCCGGATGCATCCGACTTGAAGGTGCAATACGTGTACTTCGTACCGTTCTGCGGGGTCAGGTAGAGGGTGCCGGTGTAGTTCACCTTCGACGTCCCGGAGAACACCGGGTACTGGTCCCAGATGGTCGACGATGCGGCTGGCGACGTGACGACCGGGATGATGTCGTGGTCCGCCACCGCAGAAGCGGGGGCCGCGAACGCGAGTCCCGCCGCAGTGACGAGAAGTGCCGACGCTGCGGCGACACCGGTGCGGGCGGCGCGCAACGCGAGCCCCTTCTGAGCACCAGCGAGCTGTGTGTTCTTACGCATGGGAATGCGGATTTCCTTTCAGCGCTCACACGCGTCCTAGGGAGGCGGCGTGAGCAGTCGGGTGGGGGATCGTTCCCCGGGGTGGGCCAAGCGATTCCGGACCGGGTCCGGTCATCACTGTCGGAGAGCTCAGGGAAGAGCCGGGTCGACATATCGATTCTTACACGCTTCTATCTAGCGTGCAACATTTCAACTCTTGATTATCAATGTTCTTACAGAAAAGGCCCGGCCCCGTCCGCGCCGAGTTCGGCGATGGACGGGACCGGGCCTCCGGTACCGGAAAAGAGTGCGGCTAGAGCTTCTGCCAGGCCGGCTTGTTCGCGTACGCGTACCGGTAGTAGTCGATGTTCTTCAGGCGGGATGCCGCAGCTTCGTCGACCAGGACGGTCACGTGCGGGTGCAGCTGGATCGCCGATCCCGGATTGCTGGCGGAGACGGGACCCTCGACGGCACCGGCGACGGCGTCCGCCTTGCCTTCGCCGAAGGCGAGCAGCAGCAGGTGACGCGCGCGCAGGATGGTCGACAGACCCTGTGTGATGCAGTGCATCGGCACGTCCGCCTCGGAGTCGAAGAAGCGGGCGTTGTCCTTGCGCGTCTGCTCGGTGAGCGTCTTCACGCGGGTGATGGACGCGAACGACGAGCCAGGCTCGTTGAATCCGATGTGGCCGTCCGTGCCGATGCCGAGGATCTGCACATCCACCCCTCCGGACTCGGCGATCGCCTTCTCGTAGTCGGCGCCGGCGTGCTCGATCGTGTCGATGTTCCCGTTGGGGACGTGGATGAGCGACGGCGTGAGACCGAGCGGCTCCACGACCTCCCTGCTGATCACCGCGCGGTAGCTCTCCGGGTGGCCGTCCGGGAGCCCGACGTACTCGTCGAGGGCGTACCCGCGGACGTGCGACACGTCGACTCCTGCCGTCTGCACCTTCGCCGCGAGCGCGCGGTAGAGCGCGAGGGGCGTCGATCCTGTCGCCAGGCCGAGCACGGCATCCGGCTTGGAGGAGATCAGGTCGAGGATGCTCTGCGCAGCGAGCTCCCCCGCTGCTGCCTGATCGGGGACGACGACGATTTCAGCCACTGAGTTTCTCTCCTACGAGGGCAGCACCGAGTGCCGCGACGGGTGAATCTTCCGGGACGAGGCGCACGCGGTCCTGCAGCGAGAGCGACGCCAGGAACGGCGAGCTCGTCGACCAGGATTCGAGCACTTCGTGGACGTCGCACAGCAGTCGGTCCCCGAGATGACTGAGGCCGCCGCCGATCACGACGGAGTCGACGTCGACGGTCAGCACGAGAACACGGACAGCTGATGCGATGCCCTCTGCAAGCCTAGCCTTGATCGCCCGCGCGTTCCGGTCGCCGTCCGCCGCGGCGGCGAACAGTGCGCGAACGGGCAGTGGGTCGTCGGTCTTCCACTGCCGGGCGACGCCGGATCCGCTCGCGACCGTCTCCAGGCAGCCACGCTGGCCGCAGGCGCAGAGCACGCCGTTCGGGTCGACGGGGATGTGCCCGATCTCGCCGGCGATGCCTCCCCTCCCCCGCCACAGCCGTCCGTCGACCACGATCCCCGCCGCCATCCCCGTGCCGAGGTTGAGGTAGGCCATCGTGCCGTCGAGGCCGAGCAGATGATACGCGCCGAGGGCCGCGGCCTTCACGTCGTTCTCGATGCGGACGCCGACGCCGAGCCTGCCGGCGAGCTCCCCGCCGAGCTCGAGTCCCTCCAGCCCCAGGTTCACCGCGTGCGCGACGTGACCGGATGCGTTGTCGACCAGCCCGGGGATGCCGATGCCGATCGAGTCGAACCCGGTCGCGGACAGGCCGGTCAGCTCGCCGATCCTGGATACGGCGGCCACGGCGGTCTCGACGACCGCCGTCGATCCGAAGCCGGTGGCCAGCCTGACCCGCTGCGCGAGCGATCCTGAGGCGTCGACGGCGACCGCATCGGTCTTGGTGCCACCGATGTCGATGCCGAGTCTCACGAGCCGGAGCCGAGCAGATCGAGGAGCGCCCGGCCGACGAGCCTGGATGCGCCGAACGTCGCGATGTCCGCGTACGCCCTGTCGTCGCTCGGCCAGCCCATGTCGACCACGAGCACGCTGTCCCGCTCGGCGCGCAGCCGGTCGATGGCCTCCCTGGCGAACGCGTGCCGGTGATTGTCCTTGCCGATCACCAGCACGGGCGACTGCGCGGCGAGCACCAGCTCGGGATGGTCGCCCTCGGTGAACACGACGGTCGGGTTCGCCGCGAACGCCGCGGCGAACGCGGAGTCCGGGTCGGCCGCCACCTCGGCGAACGGACCCCAGGGCGACACGCCGACGGCGATGTTCGCGACCGTGTCGATGCGGACGACGGAGCACGGGCCCCGGTGGGCGCGCATCCACTCGGCGGCGTGCTCGGAGATGTCGAAGGTGCTGATCGCGACGACGACGTCCGTCGGGTCGAGCCGCCCTGCCGGGGCGTCGGCCGGGATGGGCACGGCCGCCTGCTCGGCGCGGAGCTCTGCTGTCAGCGCGAGCACCCGGGCTGCCGCCTCGTCCACCCTGGCCTCCGGCAGCCGGCCGGATTCGACGGCCGCGACGATCGCGTCCTCGATCTCGGCGAGCTGGTCGTCCGTGTTCTCCGTGCCGATGCAGAGCAGGTCGCAGCCGGCGGCGAGCGCCAGGACGGCGGCCTCCGGGATGCCGCGATCCCCGCTCGCGCCCTTCATGTCGAGCGCGTCGCTGACGACGACGCCCTGGAACCCGAGTTCCCGGCGAAGCAGGCCCTCGATGATCGTCGGGCTGAACGTCGCCGGCCGCTCCGCATCCAGCTGCGGGAGCAGGATGTGCGAGGTCATGATCGTGCGCGCCCCCGCCTCGATGACGGCGCGGAACGGCAGCAGCTCCCGCTCGCGCAGCTGATCGACGTCGAGGTCGACCTCGGGGAGCACCAGGTGCGAGTCCTGGGCGGTGTCCCCGTGGCCGGGGAAGTGCTTGGCGCAGACCGCGACGCCCGCCGACTGCAGCCCGCGCGTCCACGCTGCGCTCTGCTCGGCCACCAGCTCGGGCGAGGAGCCGAAGCTGCGCACGCCGATCACCGGGTTGTCCGGGTTGGAGTTGATGTCCACATCCGGGGCGAAGTCGAGGTTGCAACCTGCCCTGCGCAGTTCCCAGCCCACCCGGCGAGCGACCTGCTCGGTGTACCCGGGGTTGCCGAGCCTGCCGAGAACCGCGTTGCCCGGATATGGCGAGCCCGTCTCGTAGTAAAGGCGGGTGACGTCGCCGCCCTCCTCGTCGATCGCGACCACCGCATCCGGGTTGGCGGCGTAGATCGCGTCGGTGAGCGCGCGGAGCTGCTCGACGGATGCGACGTTCTGGCCGAACACGCACACCCCGCCGAGACCGGCGCGCAGCCGAGCTGCGAGCCAGTCCGGCAGTGTGGTGCCCACGAAACCGGGAACAAGGGTCGCAGCGATCCGCCGGCGCAGGCCGGCGCTCGCTTCTCCCGGTTCTGTGGTGTCCTGCTTCTCGGCGATGCCCGGCCGGCTCACCCCTTCACCGCCCCGCTGACCAGACCGCTGGTCATGCGGCCCTGCACGAAGAGGAAGAAGATGATCACGGGAACCGCGACGAGGGTCGACGCCGCCATCACCTGTCCCCAGTCCGTCGCGCGGGACGCCGACTGCTGGATGAAGCCGCGCAGCCACAGCGGGAGCGTCTGGCTGGAGTTCTCCTGCAGGATGACGAGCGCGACCGTGAACTCGTTCCACGCCTGGAGGAACGCGTACACCCCGGATGCGACGAGCCCGGGCGCGAGCAGCGGGAACGTGATGCGCATGAAGGCCTGGGTGCGGCTGAGCCCGTCGACCATCGCCGCCTCTTCGAGGTCGGCGGGGATGCCGGCGACGAAGCCGCGGAGCATCCAGATGGTGAACGGCACGACGGCGGCGATGTAGATGATGCTCACGCCGACGACCGTGTTCAGCAGGTTGAGGCTGCCCATCAGCTTGTACTGGGCGATGAACAGACCCTCGGCCGGCAGCATCTGGATGAGCAGGACGGCCAGCACGAACGACTTGCGTCCGCGGAACTTGAACCGGCTGATCGCGAGGGCTGCGAGGAACGCGAACACGATGCAGAACACGACGGTCACGACGGCGATGATGAGGCTCATCCCGAGTGCGGGGAAGAACGTGCCTCCGTTGATGACCTCGGCGAAGTTGTCGAACGAGCCGCCGAACGGCAGCCAGGTCGGCTTGGTGTTCTGCAGGACGACGTTGGGCAGGAGGGACGAGTTGACCATCCAGTAGACAGGGAAGACCCAGATCAGCGAGACGACGACGCCGACGATCCCGAGGACCACCCGCGACGGCTTGATCTTCTGGCGGAGCTTGCGCGGCGGCTGGGCCGGGGCGTCCGCACCGGCGATGGATGTTGTCGGCGGAAGCGTGCTGGTCACGATTCGTCCTCCTTGAGCAGGTTGCGCACGTAGAACCAGCTGATCGCGATGGTCAGGATGAGCACGAAGACGCTGACGGCGCTGGCCATCGCGAAGTCGCTCGACCCGACGCCGAGCTGGTAGATGTACGTGCCGAGCAGGTTGGTCTCACTGGCGATCGAGCCCTTGTCCTGCAGCAGGCGGATCTGGGTGAAGACGCGCAGGTCCCAGATGATCTGCAGCAGCAGCACGATGCCGAGGACGGGGCGGATCATCGGCAGGATGATGAAGCGGAGGCGCTGGAAGCCTTTCGCGCCGTCCATCTGCGCCGCCTCGAGCACCTCGCCGGAGACCTGGGTGAGGCCGGCGAAGACGGAGAACGCCACGAACGGGACGCTCATCCAGACCACGATGATCATGGCGACGAAGAAGAAGGAGAGCGGGTTCTGCAGCCAGTTGTGGTTCTGGAAGTCGAGGCCCCACGAGGTGAGCGTGTAGTTCACGATGCCGCGGCGCCAGTCGAACAGCCAGTTCCAGACCGTCATCGCTGCGACGACCGGCATGGCCCACGCCAGCAGCATCGAGATCTGGATGATGATGCGCACGGCCTTGTTGACGGCGTTCATCAGCAGCGCCATTCCGACGCCGATCACCACGGTCACGGCGGCCGTGACCAGGCAGAACGCGATCGAGCGGGCGACGACGACCCACATGTACGGGTCGGAGAACAGCGTGATGTAGTTCTCGAACCACACGAACGGCGCGGGCTGGCCGAACTGCTGAGCGAGTCCGAAGCTCTGCATCGACGTGATGAGCTGCCACACGATCGGGTAGCCGAGCGCGAGGATGAGGATCGCGACCGAGGGGATGAGCAGCGCGTACGGGGTGAACTGGAACCTGCGCTTGCGGGGCACCGGGGCGTCGGGGCGCCCGGCCCTGGCGGTGGCCTGGGCGGCATCCTGGGTGGTCGTCACGTCTGTCCTCCTTCCTGGGAGAGGGTCTGGTGCTGGGGAAAAGTATGGGGGCAGGCCCGGGGGCGCGGAAGGTGTTTCCCGCGCCCCCGGCCTGCTCGGTGTTTCTGGTGGTGCTGTACTACTTACCGGTCTTGACGTTCATCAGAGCGTCGAGCTTGGTGTTGTACTCCTGCGCGAGGCTCTTGAGATCGGTCGAGTCCTTGATCTTGCTGAAGAACTCTTCCATCACGTTGCCCGCCTCGACGGACGCCCATCCGGGAGCCGCCGGGGTCAGCTTCGAGTTCGACGCGGACTCGATGAGAGCCTTCGCGAACTGGTCGTCGCCGAGCGAGGAGGTGTAGTTGCTGTTCGCCGGTCCCAGGCCGTTCTTGCCGAGCATCTCCTGGTAGTCCTTGGAGAAGATGATCTTCATGAGCGTCTTGGAGAGGCCGGGGTTCTTGGTCTTGGCCGAGATCCCGATGTTGGAGCCACCGGCGAACACCGGAGCCGGCTTGCCGTCATTGCCCGGCAGCACGAACGTTCCGAACGTGTTGTCGTTCCAGGTGCGGACGACCTTGCCATCCTTGGTGGATGCGTCGCCGATCGACCAGTGCGCCCATCCGGGAGCCATGATCGTCGCGGCGGCCAGCGAGGTGTCAGCCGTCTTGTTCCCGTCGGCGTCCACGGTCTGGTCGCTGTCGTTCAGGTAGATGTACTGGTTCGAGTCCTTGGCGTCGTTCGGAGCCTTGGAGGCGTTCTTGTACAGGTCCTGCAGCTGCTGGAGACCCTTGAGCGAGCCCTCGGAGTCCAGCGTGGCGACCCACTTGCCGTCCTTCTTCTTCGCGATGTCCCCGCCGTTGGCGAAGATCCACGAGATGCCGTTGCGCCAGTCCTGGCCGCCGAGGTAGAAGCCGGAGAAGTCCGCGATCCCCTTCGGGTTCTTGGCCGTGATGGTGGCGACGTCGGTGTTGAACTGGTCGAGCGTGGTGGGCACGGAGACCCCGGCGGCCGACCAGACGTCCTTGCGGTAGAACGCGTACCGCGAACCGAAGTAGTACGGGAGGGTGTACTTCTTGCCGTCGACCTCACCGGCTGCGACGAAGGACTGCAGCAGGTCGTCGCCGCCGAGGTCCTTGTACATGTCGGAGATGTCGAGGAACGCACCCACGTTGGTGAAGGTCGGCGACTGGGTGTTGCCGATCTCGGTCACATCCGGGGTGTTGTTCGCGTCGGGAAGCGACGTCGTCAGCTTGGTGACGATGTCTCCCCAGTCCTGCTGCTGGATGTTGAGGGTCGCGCCGGTCTCCTTCTTGAATTCGTCCTTGAGGTAGGTACGAAGAGCATCCGGAGTATCGGCGCCGACTAGCCACAGGGTGACCGTCTTGCCCTTGCCGTCTGTGCTCGGGGCGGTTCCTCCGCCGGAGGCGCATCCCGCGAGCACGAGAGCGGAAGCTGTAGCCACAGCGGCGAGGCCGACGAGCTTTCTCTTCATTGCACTGTCCTTTCGTAGTGAATGGGGCTTTCTTGGGTGGTCAGTGTGTGCGATTGCCACACCGTGGTGCTGGGGTCGTGGTGGTTCGTGTTCGGGCGGTGCTGTGTTACGAGACCCCGAGTTGTCCGGAGAGGACGAGTACGGCCGCGCCGCGCAGGACGATGTCCTGCCCGAGCGTGGTCATCCGGAGCGTGAGCGTGGCGTGGTTCTCGGCCATGGTCCTGTTCCGGAGCGTGTGGATGGTCGCCTCGGCGAGAGGGCCATCGAGCAGGGTGGTCGGGCCGCTGAGGACGATCTCCGACAGGTTGAGGGCGCCGACGACGGGCGCGAGGGCGATGCCGAGCCGCTGCCCGGCTTCGCGCAGGATGGGCGTGGCATCCGACCCGGACGCCTCCGCCTCGCGGATGCGCTCCTGCAGGCGGGGCACGCTGAGCCAGTGCTCGAGCACCTGGTCGCGGTTGTACGTGGTCTCGAGCCCGAGGTCGGTGCCGACCATGACCTGGCCGATCTCGCCGGCGGCGAAGCGGCTTCCATAGACCAGGGCGCCCGCCACGATGAGACCGGCTCCGATGCCGTGCCCGACGGTGATGAGCATGAGGTCGCCCGCCGCGTCCCCGTAGCCGTGCTCGGCGAGGACGGCGACGTTGGCGTCGTTGGCGACCACCACGGGAAGTCCGGTGCGCTCGTGCAGTCGCTGCTGCACCCGCTCGTCGACCCAGCCGAGGTTCGGCGCGGTCAGCACGGTGCCGCTCAGGTCGACGACACCCGGCGATCCGACGCCGACGCCCAGGATGGGGGCGGTCGCGGCGCCGATGAGCGCGTCGACCAGCTCGGCCACCTTCGCGAACGCGGCCTCACCGGTGGCGCCGTCGAGCGGAACATCCGCCCGGTGCAGGATGCCGCCGTCGATGTCGAGCACGGCACCCCGGAACATGGCGTGGTCGCTGAGGTCGACGCCGACGATCTGGTAGGCGGTCCTGTTGATGTCGAGCAGCACGGCGGGCTTGCCCGGGCGGGCGGACTCGCGCTGGCCGAGCTCGACGACGAGTCCCTCCGCCAGCAGCTCGGCGACCAGGTCGGAGACGGTGACGCGGGTCAGCCCGGTCTCCCGTGCGATGTCGGCGCGGCTGCGCTCCCCCGCCCGGTACAGCGTCTGCAGCACGAGCGAACGGTTGTGGCTGCGGGCGTGCTCCGGAAGCACTTTCGCGCTGGGACGGAGAGCCCTGCCCGGCGCGAACCCGCGAAGCGCCGGGGTCTGCTGCGCCTGCGCCTCCACGGCCAGGGCCGCGGTGCCTCGCTGCACATCCGTCGCGTTCATGTTTGTTAGTAAAGCTTACGAACAAAAGACGCGCAAGTCTTCAGACCGATTTGGTGCGGTGTTTACCGAGTCGTAACAAACGGGGCTATCGACGCCTGCGGCGCCGGGCGAGGTTGAGTGCGAGGCCCGCGGAGAAGCCGACGAGCGCGGTGACGACCGCTACAACGGTCAGCGTTTTCGCCGCACTCGACGACTCGGGCGACGGATCCGAGAATGTGAGGCCGATGAGCACAAGCGAAGCAAGCTGCAGCGCGATCGCGATCGCGAGGATCACGGAACTCAACCAGTTGAATGTGATGTCGGCCTTCGAGATGCGCATCAACGCATGACGCCGAGTGCGAGGGTCGCCACGACCTTCTGGAAAAGCACGTCTTCCCCTTTCCCTAGGTTCAGGGAAAGTCAGCCACACCGTTCACGCCCGCGATACGGCATGCATTCGTAACATATTGCGATACGAATACGCGCCCCGGACAAGCGACTACGCGCACTCCTTCTGCACCGCGGTGAACTTCGCGGCCAGCTCCTGCGCCTTCGACGTGATCTGGTTCACGTCGATGCTCGCGGGGTCCTTCATCACGCCCTTCAAGTAGGTCGCGTATGCGTGCACGGCCGTGGAGGCGTCGCTCGTCAGCGCCTTGACCTTCTCGTTTGTGACCTTGGCGTCGAGGTCGGCGACCTTCTGGTCGACCTGGTCGAGGACGGCGAGGGACTTGGCCGGGTCGTCCGTCGAGACCTGGCTCTGCAGGGAGGCGACGTCGGTCAGGCCGCCCTTCACGATGGCGCAGGCGGCGTCGTGGGTCTGGTTCGAGGCCTGAGCGGCCTTCGTCTGGGTCGGCGACGGGCTGGCGCTCGGGGCTGGACCGGACGTGCATCCTGCCAGCGCGACGGCTGCGATGATGGCGGCCGACACGGCCAGAGACGATCGGATGGCTTTTCCCACGGTTTCCCCCTCGGATTCCGTTCCCCCGCGATGGCGGAACGCGACACCACGATACAGAAAGGCCCGGCGGATGCGTGCATCCACCGGGCCTTCCCACCCTGCGTCGAGCTCTAGCTCAGGCGAGCCTTGAGGTTCTCGCCGAGGGTCGCGAGGAACTCCTCGGTGGTCTGGTACGGCTGGTCCGGGCCGACGAGGAGCGCGAGGTCCTTCGTCATCTTGCCGGACTCGACCGTCTTGATGACCACGTCTTCGAGGGTGTGCGTGAAGTCGATGAGCTCCTGGTTGCCGTCGAGCTTGCCGCGGTGCGCGAGGCCGCGCGTCCAGGCGTAGATCGAGGCGATCGGGTTGGTCGACGTGGGCTTGCCCTGCTGGTGCTGGCGGTAGTGGCGGGTGACCGTACCGTGCGCAGCCTCCGCCTCGACGACCTTGCCGTCCGGGGTGGTGAGCACGGAGGTCATCAGGCCGAGCGAGCCGAAGCCCTGCGCGACGGTGTCGGACTGCACGTCGCCGTCGTAGTTCTTGCAGGCCCAGACGTATCCGCCCTCCCACTTGAGGCTGGATGCGACCATGTCGTCGATCAGACGGTGCTCGTAGGTGAGCCCGGCCGCCTCGAACTTCTCCTTGTACTCAGTGTCGAAGACCTCCTGGAAAAGGTCCTTGAAGCGACCGTCGTACGCCTTGAGGATGGTGTTCTTGGTCGACAGGTAGACCGGGTACTGGCGGTCGAGACCGTAGTTGAACGACGCGCGGGCGAAGTCGCGGATCGACGCATCCTGGTTGTACATGCCCATCGCGACACCGGCGCCCGGCGCCTGATAGATCTCGAAGGACTGAGCCTCTCCGCCGTCGGCCGGCTGGAAGCTCATCGTGAGCGTGCCGGGGCCGTCGAAGGTGAAGTCGGTGGCGCGGTACTGGTCGCCGAAGGCGTGACGGCCGATGACGATCGGCTTGTTCCAGCCGGGCACCAGGCGCGGGATGTTCGAGATGATGATCGGCTCACGGAACACGACACCACCGAGGATGTTGCGGATCGTGCCGTTCGGGCTGCGCCACATCTTCTTCAGGCCGAACTCCTCGACACGCGCCTCGTCGGGCGTGATCGTGGCGCACTTGACGCCGACACCGTGCTTCAGGATGGCGTTCGCCGCATCCACGGTGATCTGGTCGTCGGTCTCGTCGCGCTTCTCGATGCCGAGGTCGTAGTACTCGAGGTTCACGTCGAGGTACGGGTGGATGAGGGAGTCTTTGATCGCCTGCCAGATGATGCGAGTCATCTCGTCGCCGTCGAGTTCGACGACGGTGCCTTCAACCTTGATCTTGTCCAATGGATCTCCTGTGGTCTGTGCCGTTTTTCAGCCGTCGACAGCTTACCCGAGGCACGCAACTATCTTGACATCGAGACAAATTCCCTCAGCGGATCGGCAGGCTGCGCGACTATGCCAGCATCCCTCGCGCACGTTACCCTTTCGATATGGCTGAGTTGAGACTTGAAGAGTTGAGCGCGTCGAACGTTGTGGCGGCGAACGCTCTCACACTGAAGCCGGGCCAGGAGCAGTTCGTCGCTCCTGTGTCGTACTCGGCCGCGGCCGCCGTCACCAATCCGCAGACCTCCTGGCAGCGCGTCGTCACCGACGGCGACGAGGTCGTCGGGTTCATCATGGGCAACTTCGACCCGGAGGCCGAGCACGAAGAGTTCCGCTCGATCCTCTGGCGCATCAACGTGGATGCGGACGACCAGGGTCGCGGCATCGGCACGTTCGCGGTCCACTCGCTCGCCGACGAGGCGCGCAACCGCGGGCTCTCGCGGCTCTACGTCATCTGGGAGCCCGGCGAGCTCGGTCCTGAGCAGTTCTTCCTCCGCAGCGGCTTCCAGCCCATCGGCGAGACCCAGTACGGCGAGACGATCGGTGCCCTCGAGCTCTGAGCGGAGCGGCGCGACCGGCGACGGCCGCACGGACGGCGACGGCCGCACCGACGACGACGGCCGCACCGGCGACGACGCCCAGCCGTTCGTCGAGCGCGTCCTCTCCGTTGTCGAGTCGATCCCGTCCGGCAGGGTGATGACATACGGCGACGTCGCCGCCACTCTGGGATCGCGCGCCGCGCGCATGGTCGGCCAGATCATGGCCTACTACGGCAGCGACTACCCGTGGTGGCGCGTGGTGCGCGCGAGCGGTCACCCTCCCGCCAACCACGAGCACATCGCGCTGCAGTATTACCGCGCGGAGGGCACACCCCTCCTCGGCGGGGGCACGGCCGCGTACCGCGTGGACCTGCGCACCGCCCGATACACTCCATAGCAGGGTCATCCCAGCGACCGATGCACTGCTCAGCTTGATCGTGTTGACTGGTGAGGTCTGTCTACCGCACCTTCAGGAGTCTTCGTGCACCGTATCCGTCTCGTCGGTCTCGCCGCGTCTGCCGCCGGCCTCGCCGTGACCCTCTCCGGATGCTCCGTCGTCGCCGCGTTCGTCCCTCACGTCGACGCGGCGATCTACGACTCCGCCAAGGAGTTCAAGGCGGCATCCACCGCCGCGTTCGGGTCGCCGACGTTCGTCCCTGACGACGCCACGATCATCCGGGTCGACTACGACACCAAGGGCGCGGGCGCCATCCTCACCTACGCGTCGAAGACGCACTTCGTCGCCGGCACCTGCGAGAAGCCGGCGCCCATCCCGAAGCCGACGGTGAAGGACAGCTGGTGGCCGGTCGACGGCATCCCCGCCCAGGGCGTGAGCTGCCCGGGCGGCTGGACGGCGTTCCTCATCGGCGACCAGGTCTACGCGGCGACGCCGAAGAACTAGAGGCGACGCATCCCGCTGCCGCCCGCTACTCCGCGCTCTGCGCTGCGTGCGGTGCGGGGATGGTGAGCTCGATGATCGTCCCGAGCCCCGCGACGGACTGAACCTCCGCGTGCCCGTCGACGGCCTCGACGCGGTCGCGGATCCCGCCGAGCCCTCCGCCCGGTTCGACCCGGGCTCCGCCCTGGCCGTCGTCCTTCACGACCACCGTCACAGTCCCGTCCGTCCGGCTCACACTCACCGAGCAGTTGCGCGCCTGGGAGTGCTTCGCCGCGTTCGCGAGCGCTTCCGACACCGAGAAGTAGATCGTCTCCTCGATCACGTCCGGCAGCCGGTACGGCACGTCGACGTGCACCTCGACCGGGAGATGGCTGCGGTTGGCCAGCTCTTCGATCGCCGAGGCCAGGTCTCCGTCGGTGAGCACCGTCGGGTGGATGCCCCTCGCCAGTTCCCTCAGCTCGCGCAGGGCGTCCGCCAACTGGGTGGATGCGCGCGCCAGGTCGTCTGCGAGCTCGGCGCTCCCGGCCGTCTCGGCTTTCGCCGTCGCGATCCGCAGGCTGATGGCGAGCGAGACGAGCTGCTGCTGCGACCCGTCGTGCAGGTCGCGCTCCAGCCGGCGCCTGGCGAGGTAGCCCTCCTCGACGATGCGGAGACGCGACTCGCGCACCTCCTGCAGCGTGCGCTCGAGCTTCTGGCGCAACCGGTCGTTGTCGACAGAGAGCAGGAGGGCGGAGGACACCGCATCCAGCAGCCTGTCGTCCTGACTGAGGGCCACATCATGCTCGATCAGCGCGATCGGGCCCTGGTCGGAGTCGATCGTGAGCGTGGAGCGGCCGGGCCGCTGCGGTCCCCCGCCGTCGGCGATGCGTTCGCCGTCGCTGGTCTCGAAGCCCTCCAGGTGGTCGTCCCACCAGTAGACGCGCAGCGAACTGTCGTGCAGCGTGCGGGCGAGGCTCGACTCCCACAGCGCCCTGTCGACCCTGTCGCGGGCGACGATCACCAGGTCGGCCACCCTCGATCGCAGTCCGCGCGCGTAGAGCACGCCGCCGACGTATGACGGCGGGATGAGCGCGATCGCCAGCGGAGGAACGAACTGCAGCCAGCCGCTGTCCCAGCCGAGGGTGAAGCTCACCGAGTCCTGCACGGTGCCGTAGCACCAGAGCAGCAGCGCGAGCGGCATCACGAACGCCACTCTCCGCGCGGGCAGCGTCGACTGGAACCAGCGCATCGCGAGCCTCACCGCGACGGTCAGCAACAGGACGAGCCCGGCCAGCCGCCAGCCGACACCGAACCAGAAGTCCGCTCCGTCGCTCGGGACGATCGCGTACGCGTTCGGGACGCACCCGCACTCGGCGGGTGTCGGCGACGAGAACAGCAGGATGCCCGCGAAGCGCACGAGGAAGGCGACGGACACGGCGATGACGATCCAGCGGTCGAAGCGCGAGACGATCCTGCCGGTCGGATACGACAGCACCAGGATCCCGACCAGCACCGCCCACAGGTCGGTCACGCCCTCCAGCAGCGGCCACAGCCAGCCGATGTCCCTGACGATCGGATACCAGGCGCCCGCCGCCCAGAACAGGGATGCGCCGACCATCAGCCACCCGGCGATGGGACTGCGCACCACCTTCCACGCGACGATCGCGCATCCGGCGTAGACCAGCGCGACGAGCACGAACACGATCGCCCAGCCGATGCCCTGCGGGCGCGGCCCGTAGTCGCCGGTCATGGCGCTCACGATCTGCGCGACGACGTTCGCCGCGACCGCGAGCACGACGGCAAGCGAGCGGAGCCAGAGTCGCGCGGCCCTCATCCCGGCCCCTGTCCCCGCCTCAGACGTCCCGGCCGAGGAAGCGCAGCACGGCGAGCACGCGCCGGTGACCTTCCGCGGAGTCCTCGACGTCGAGCTTCGACATGATGTGGCCGATGTGGGACTCGACCGTGCGCAGGCTGAGGTGCAGGTCGGCCGCGATGCCGGCGTTCGACTTGCCTTCCGCCATCAGCCGGATCACGTCGCGCTCCCTGGTGGAGAGCGTGTCGAGCGACACCGTCGCCGACCGTGCGGAGACGAGCAGCTGCACGACCTCCGGGTCGACCACCGAGCCGCCCGCCGCGACGCTGCGCACGGCGTTGACCAGGGTGTTCGCGTCGGCGACGCGGTCCTTCAGCAGATATCCCGTGCCGCTTCCCGCGCTCATCGCGCGGATCGCGTACGAGGCCGTCGTGTACATCGACAGCAGCAGCACCCCCACCTGGGACCCGGATGCGCGCAGCTCTTCGAGAGCGCGCAGCCCCTCGTCCGTGTGGGTCGGCGGCATCTTGATGTCGAGCACGACGGCGTCGATGTCCCGGTCGCTGTCGACCACGGCGAGAAGCTCCTCCGCCGAGTCGACGGAGGCGACGACGTCCAGCCCGCCCGCGCGCAGAATCTGTCCGATCCCTTCGCGGAGAAGTACCGCGTCATCGGCGACAGCGACACGCAGCGAGCGCGGCTCACTGCTGATTCCCGCGACCACGCGCTTACCTTAGCAGGCTGCGAATCGCCTCGCCGCTCAGTTCTGCTTTGCTGATGAAGCCCTCTGCCCCGCTGTCGGCGACGCGGTGCCCGTAGTCGCGCACGGAGCGACTGGAGGTGAGCACCACGGCCGCCCCCGTGGCGTGCATTGCGGAGACGAGTTCGAACCCACTGGTGTCCGGCAGGGCGATGTCCAGGAGCACCACATCGGGGGTGAGTCTGCGGCTCAGCTCGACTCCGCGAGCTCCCGTGTCTGCGTCCCCGACGACCGAGAACTTCTCCAGTTTCAGCAGTTCTGCCGCCTGTGCACGGAAGCGCGCGTGGTCGTCGACGATCACAACGCGGAGGCACATGCCGACAATCATCGCCGAACGCGCTTTCGAAAGCATCCGTGCCTCCACGCAAACGAATGGGGTGGCCCCCCGGATGTGGGTCACACCCCCCAGGGCCAGCATGTGAGTAAGCCGACCAGAACCCGAGGGATGCCGCCCGGCCCGACGAACGGCATCCCACTGGCCGACACCCAGAGCGAGGAGAAAGGCCATGTTCACCGCAACCCGACCCGCACGGCCGAACGGCGCGCAACCCGAAGGCGCGCCGCCGGCTGCGGGGGTGGACCTGGACAGGAGCGCCGTGCCGGAGCCCGACTTCGACATCGACGAACTCGTGGCGCGGCACAGCCTTCCGCTTGTCGTGATCGACGTGGCCCGTGCAGCACGGCAGTACCGTGCGCTGCGGGAGGCGTTCCCGAACGTCGAGGTGCACTACGACGTGAGCGCTCTCGCGCATCCCGCCCTCATCGCCGCGGTCGCGGAGTCCGGCGGATCGTTCGTCGCCGCACACGACGGAGCCCTCGCCGCGCTGACCGCGTCGCAGTCCGACCTGCGCCGCGTGCTGCACGCGACAGCGGCGACGTACCCGCACGAGGTGCTCGCCGCGTACAACGCCGGCGTCCGCCGGTTCGTCGTCGACGGACCGGCGGACGTCGAGAAGTTCGCCTCGGCGCCGCACGACCTCGCCCTGGTGGTGCGGTTGCAGCCGCACACTCCCCCGCAGGCGGCGCACGTCGCCCCGCGCGGGGTGACAGCACGGGATGCGCACCGCGTCGTCCGCGACGCCGCCGCCCTGGGCGTACGGATCGCCGGGTTCTCGCTCAGCACCCGGCCGGGCGCGAGCTGCTCGGACTACGTCGCCGCCATCGCGCGGACCGCCGGGGTGATGGCGGACGTGCAGACCGCGACCGGTGCGCGTTTCGACGTCCTCGACCTCGGCGACGGGTTTCCCGGCCGGGCCGCCAGGCGGCCGGGCGAGCGTGCCGAGCTGGCCAGGGCGATCCGCGCGATCGTCGCGCCGGGCACTTCCCGGGTCACCGTGACGGCGTCGGCCGGGCACGCAGTGACGGCCGGCTGCATCACGATCATCGGCGGGACGGTCGAACGCGACGTCGACCCGTTCACCGCGAGCGAGTGCATCGACGCCGGGGCGGAGGTCGCGGTGCTCGTCGACGGCGACCAGCCGCATCCACTGCTGCGTCTCCCCTTCTTCCGCGCGGTCGCCACGAGCGGACACCGCATCCTCCGTAGCGTCCAGCGCGGGAGAACCACCGGGTCCACGGCGGGCTGAACTTCAACCCCTCTGTTCGCCGGACACGGCGGCGGGGGAAGCGGCACCTGCCGCGTCCCCCGCCGGAACCTCGTCGCGTGCGATGCGTCGCGTGCGACTACTTGACGTTGACCTCGTTGGCCTTGCCCTGGTCGTCGACCTTCGGCTCGTTGCCGGTCTCGACGATGTTGCCGCTGGCGGTGAACACGACGGACTCGATCGACGTGGCCGTGACCTTGTTGATGGCGCCGTTGATCGTGAGCGTCTGAACGGCGCCGACGGTCACAAGGGTGTTGGACGCGTCGACGATCACGGTCGCGCAGTCGCCGGGGATGGTCACATCCAGGTTGTTCTCCGTGATCGTCGCTGTGCCGTCCGTGCACTCCGCATCCGATTTGGGGATCTCGGGCAGTGCATCGGAGGCGGACGGCGTGGAGGTCGCCGACGGCTTCGGGGTGGCGGTGGATGCCGGCGAGCCTGCGTCTGCGCACCCGGCGAGGCCGGCAGCGGCGAGCGCGATCGAGGCGATCGCGAAGGAGCGGCGCAGGGCAGGGATGCTCGTCCCGGGGACGTTCTTGACGGTGGTGGTCTTCATGGTGTTCCTATCTGGTGTCTCGGATGGTTCCGGTATCTCGGGTGGGGGTGCTGCGGGATGCGGCACCGTCAGTACGCACCGGTCGGGCGGATGACCGCCGACGCGGTGCGGACGAGGATGACGACGTCGCGGAGCAGGGTCCAGTTCTCGACGTAGTCGAGGTCGAGCCCGACCCCCTGCTCCCAGGAGAGGTCGGACCGTCCGCTCACCTGCCACAGGCCGGTGATGCCCGGCCGCACGAGCAGCCGACGATCTTCGTGACGCTCGTACTCGCTGGTCTCGTCCGGGAGGGCGGGGCGCGGGCCGACCAGGCTCATGTCTCCGACGAGGACGTTCCAGAGCTGCGGAAGCTCGTCGAGCGAGAAGCGGCGCAGGAAGCGGCCGACGGGCGTGACGCGTGGGTCGTCCCTGAGCTTGAAGAGCGGCCCTGCTCCCTCGTTCTGCGCGGCCAGCTCCGCCTTCATGGCTTCTGCCCGCACATCCATCGTGCGGAACTTGACGATGGAGAATCTCGCCCCGTTCTGGCCGACCCTGGTCTGCCGGAAGAAGACGGGGCCGCCGTCCTCGGCCTTGATCATGCTCGCGATCACCGCGAAGACGGGAAGAAGCACGACGAGACCCACACCGGCCGCGACGGCGTCGAACACCCGTTTGATCGTGCGGCGGGTGCCGAAGTACTCCGGCAGCTCGACGTGCATGAGAGGGAGGGTGCCGACGGGGCGGTGGCGCACCCGAAGCTGGTCGACCCCGATCAGGGGCGAAGACACGACGAGTTCGATGCCGACCCGCTCGAGGTCCCACCCGAGAGAGCGCAACGCGGTCCTGCCTCCCGGCAGCTCGCCGGCGATGACCACCGCGTCGACTCTCAGGTTCGCTGCCGCCTCGGCCGCCCCGGCGATATCCGACACCCTGGCCGGCAACTCGTCGCCGTTGGCGCTCATCGCCGGCGACGTGTCCGTGGCCACGGCCGCGACGGCGAATCCCGCGCTCGGGGAGGAGCGCAGAGCGGCAGCGGTGAACGCGACATCGTCCACGCTGCCGACGAGCAGCACGCGCGCGAGGTACTCCCCCGCCCGGCGACGGCGGGCCAGCCAGCCGCGCCAGATCCTGCGGTTGGCGCACAGCGCGAGCGCCCCGAGCGGAAGCGCGATCACCAGATATCCGCGCGCGATGTCGATCTGCAGCATGAACGCGACGATGGCGATTCCCCCGAACGCCGACACGCTCGACACCAGGACCCTGCGGTACTCGTCCTCGCCGACGCCCATGATGCGCGGATCGTACGAGTGGAAGGCGACGAGGGAACCGGACCAGACGACCACGAGCACGGCGGAGACCGCGACATAGTCGAACGCGACCCCGCCGACGCTGAGCACGCTCGCGTCCGCCGTGAAACGGAAGAGCTGCGCGATGTGGACGGCGACGGCGACGATCAGCGTGTCCGTGAGCCACGGGCCTCTGCTCGGGGCCGTTGCCCTGGGTCGGGAAGGAGCATCTGCCTGGGTGGACGGGGACGTCCGCCGCTGTTCAAGCGCGGTCATGTGAGGGTACTTCCAGTCGGGATCGAAGCGTTCGGAGAAATCAATGGATAGGGTGCCCATCGATCATACGATTACTCACGTGTGAAATTCTACGGTTCACACCTCACATTCTGCTGCGAATTGCGCGAGCAATGTTTCACGTCTACTGTCGTCGGATGTGAAATATTTACACAGAACGTCTCTCGCCCTGATCGCTGCGGCGGCTGTCGCCGTCCCGACCGTCGGTTTCGCCCCCGCGGGCAGCCCCTCCCCCGCGATCTACACCGTCGCTGGAACGGTGTTCGCCGACGTCGACGGCGACGGCGCGCTCGACCTCGGTGAGCCTCTGCTCGCGAACGTCCCGGTCTCGCTGTGCGCGAGTGCCGACGATGCGCTCGCCACCCGCAACCCGGTGGCCACCACCACGACGGGCGTGCTCGGCACTTACCGGGCCGGTTCGCTGGCGGCCGGCACCTACTACGTGTCCGCCGGCGCGACCGGCGCATCGGTCCTCCCCGTCAGGGTGGGCGGGCTGTCCCTGATCCAGACGGCCGACATCGCGGCGACGCCGAAGGGCGCGCTCACCGCGACCGTCTTCGCGGACACCAACGGCAACGGTGTCAGGGATGCGTCGGAGACGAACCTGGACAACCAGACGATCATCCTCATCGACGTCGCGAAGACCGTCGAGCTGGTCGACAGCGGCGACCTCGGCGGCCTCGACGTCGGCACCGCCGTCGCCGGCGCGATCAGCGGAAACCTCGACATCGGGGATGCGATCTACTTCCGCACCACCGCCAAGGGCGCCCCGATCGGCTACCAGGACCTCGACGCGGGCGCGTACGTCATGATGCGCTCGCCGTTCAACCTCACGCTCGGCGACGCCATCAAGAACACCGCACGCATCACGGCGCTGATCGACGTCATCGGCTCCGGCGACCCTGCCGCGATCATCGACGACCCGTCGCTGCTCTCGTCATCCGACATCAGCACGACCCCCGACAACGAGTACATCAAGAAGCTGGCGTCTGCGCTGTCGAAGCTGGCCGGCACGATCGACTCCGCCGATGTCGCCGCGTACGTCGGCCAAGACCTCGCCGCCGGCGTCACCGCCGTCGGCGGCACCGTCCGCACGGCCGCCCGGCTGATCGACGCCGTTCCCGCCATGCACTTCGCCGTCGTCGACCGACGCGGCCACGGCTGGTCGCTGACCGGTCTCACCCTCGCCAGGACCGACGACTTCCTGTTCGGCATCCGCAAGCCGGTGAGCATCACCGGCACCGTCTTCAACGACAGCAACGCCAACGGCAAGAAGGACGCGCTCGACCTCGCGGAGGCGGTGACCCTCACCGTGTACACGGAGGACGGCATCGCGGTCGCGACGGTCAAGACCCCGTCCCTCCTCGGCACGTACACGATCGATCGGCTCCCATACGACACCGATCTGTACGTGGTCCTCTCCGGCACCACCAAGCGACCGACCAACGGATACGCGGGGCACACTCCGGAGGCCATCTCCGGGATGACCGTGGTCGGCTCGGCCAGGGTCAGCTGGGACAGCACCACCAGCTCCGTGCCGCTGACCTTCGGCGTCACCGCCAAGAAGTAGTCGCGCACGAACGCGACAGGGCGCCCGGGTCGATTCGACCCGGGCGCCCTGTCGTGGTTCACGCGGCGATCACACCAGCGAGTCCCTCCACGCGGCGTGCAGCTGCGCGAAACGGCCCGTGCCGGCGATCAGGTCGGCCGGCGTGCCGTCCTCGACGATCTTGCCGTGCTCCATCACCAGCACCCGGTCGGCGATGGCGACCGTCGACAGACGGTGGGCGATGATCACGGCCGTGCGGTCCGCAAGCAGCGTCTGCAGCGCATCCTGCACCAGGCGCTCGCTCGGGATGTCGAGCGAGCTCGTCGCCTCGTCCAGGATGAGCACCGCCGGGTTCGCGAGGAACGCCCTCGCGAACGAGATCAGCTGACGCTGACCGGCGGACACCCGGCCGCCGCGCTTGTTCACGTCGGTGTCGTAGCCGTTCGGCAGACCCCGGATGAACTCGTCGGCTCCCACGGCGCGCGCCGCCTCCACGATCTCCTCCCTGGTGGCGTCCGGTTTGCCGAGGGCGATGTTGTCGGAGACGGACCCGCTGAACAGGTACGCCTCCTGCGTCACCATCACGATCGCCCTCCGGAGGTCCTTCGGGTGCAGGTCGCGCAGATCGACGCCGTCCAGCGTGACGGAGCCGTCACTCGGGTCGTAGAACCGCGAGATCAGCTTCGCCAGCGTCGACTTGCCCGCTCCGGTGGATCCGACGAGCGCGATCGTCTGCCCGGCCGGGATGTCCAGGCTGAAGTTGGGCAGGATGACCCGGTCGCGCTTGTACGCGAACGTGACCTCGTCGAAGCGGACGTTGCCCTCCGCATCCCACAGGTCGACGGCCTTGACCGGATCCGGAACCGAGGGCTCCTCCTCCAGCACGCCCGAGATCTTCTCGAGCGCAGCGGCGGCCGACTGGTAGGAGTTGTAGAACATCGCCATCTCCTCCATCGGGTCGAAGAACCGGCGCGTGTACAGCAGCGCGGCGAGCAGCACGCCGATGGCGAGCTGGCCGTCCGCCACCCGGAAGCCGCCGACGAGCAGGACGACACCGACGGTCACGTTTCCGATCATCACGAGACCGGGATCGAAGATCCCGAACAGCTGGATGACGCGGGCGTTGACGTCGCGGTAATCCTCGACGAGGCCGCCGAACTCCTTCTCGTTGCGCTTCTCCTTGCGGAACGCCTTGACGGCGCGGATGCCCGTCATCGTCTCGACGAACTGCACGATCAGCTTCGCGGACGCCACCCGCGAGATGCGGAACAGCCTCTGCGAGCGCTTCTGGAACCAGCGGGTCAGGAAGTACAGCGGCACCAGCGAGCACACCAGCACCACACCGCTCACCCAGTCGAGGGAGAACAGCGCGATGGCGATGAACAGCATGTACAGGAAGCCCTGCACCAGCTGGTTGATGCCGGAGTCGAGCAGCTCGCGGATCGAGTCCAGGTCGCTCGTCTGGCGCGAGATGATGCGGCCGGACGTGTACGACTCGTGGAACTCGAGCGAGAGCTTCTGCGTGTGCAGGAACACCCGCTTGCGCAGGTCGATCAGGATGGCCTGACTGATCCGCGCGCTCAGCACCGTGTACCAGGCGATCAGCACGGCGCCGATCACGCCGGTGAACAGGTACGCGATCCCGGCGGCCGCCAGCGGGAACCAGTCCTCCTTGAGGAGGGCAGGCAGACCGTTGTCGATACCGAACGCGATGATCGCGGGGCCGGCCACCTGGCCTGCCGTGCTGACCACGACGACGGCTGCCGTCAGGATCAGCCGCAGGCGCAGCGGGCGCATCAGCGAACCGAGCAGGCGCAGGGACCGCTTGCGGATCTGCTTGCTCTCCTCTTTGGTGAAGTCGTTGCGCTCTTCGCCCTCGACTCCCAATACGGTCGCGGTGCTCACAGGTTCACCTCCTGAAGGATCTCTTCTGTCTGTTCGTCTTCGAGGCTCGAGATGACGAACCGGTAGTGCTCGTTCGTCTCGAGGAGCTCATGGTGGGTGCCGACCGCTGTGATGCGGCCGTTCTCGAGCAGGGCGACCCGGTCGGCGAGCATCACCGTCGACGGACGGTGGGCGACGACCAGCGCCGTGGTGGCGGCGAGGACGCGGCGGAGTGCCGCCTCGACGAGGGCCTCGGTGTCCACATCCAGTGCGGACAGCGGGTCGTCGAGCACCAGGATGGACGGGTTGGCCGCGACGGCACGCGCGAGCGCCAGGCGCTGACGCTGACCGCCGGACAGGCTGAGCCCCTCCTCGCCGACCTTCGTCTCCACGCCCTCCGGGAGGTCGTAGACGAAGCCGGCCTGGGCGATCTCGACGGCCTCGGCGAGCACGCGCTCCGCCTCTTCCGAGTTCGGGTCGAGGTCGTCACGGCCGAGCAACACGTTCTCCCTGACCGACGCGGAGAACAGCGTGGCGTCCTCGAACGCCATCGCGATGCTCTTGCGGAGGTCGTAGCGGGTGAGGTCGCGCACATCCACGCCGTCGACGCGCAGCGAACCGCCCGTGACGTCGTAGAGCCGGGTCGTGAGGGCCGTGAGCGTCGACTTGCCGGATCCGGTGAGACCGACGAGCGCCATCGTCTCCCCCGGCTCGACCGTGAGGTCGATGCCGTCGAGGAGGTCGGGGAAGCGCTCCGGCGAATCCTGGTACCGGAAGTGCACGTCGTCGAACACGAGCTCTCCGCGCGGGTTCTCGATCTTCTTCGGCTCTGCCGGGTCCTGGATGGTGTTCGCCTCGTCCATCACCTCGAAGAACCGGTCGGCAGCCGTGCGGGTGTCGAAGGTCATCGAGAGCAGGAAGCCGATCGACTCGACGGGGAACCGCAGCACGGTCGCCGTCGCGAAGAACGCGACCAGCTCGCCGACGGACAGCTGCCCCTGCGAGGACAGCCAGACGCCGACCACCAGGCAGATGCCGAACGCCACATCCGGGACCAGCAGAAGCCAGAGCCAGATGCCCGCGATGGCTTTCGCCTTCTCGATCTCGGTGCCGCGGAGCTCCTCGGCCTGCGACTCGAACCTCTTCAGGGCGTGCTTGCCCCTGCCGAACGCCTTGAGGACGCGGATGCCGTGCACCGACTCCTCGACAGCGGTCGCCAGGTCGCCTGCCTGGTCCTGGCTGCGGCGGGCGATCACCGAGTATTTGCCCTCGAAGATGAACCCGTAGATCCACAGCGGGATCGAGCAGACCAGGAAGATCAGTCCGAGGATCCAGTTCCAGCTGATCAGGATGGCGAAGCCGACGACGATCGTCACGACGTTCACCACCAGCAGCACGATGCCGAACGACAGCCACCGGCGTATGAGGCCGAGGTCGCTGACGGCGCGCGACAGCAGCTGGCCACTCGGCCAGCGGTCGTGGAACGCGACGGGCAGGTCCTGCAGCTTCTCGTAGAGGCCGTTGCGCATCTTCGCCTCGACGTGCGTGCCCGGCGTGAGCACGAACCAGCGGCGGAGCGAGATGAACACGGCCTCGGCCGCGCCCAGCCCGACGACGAGCAGCGCCGCCGGCCACACGGCCGACGAGTCACCCGTCGACAGCGGCCCGTCGACCAGCCAGCGGAGCACCTGCGGGATGCTCAGTGCGACCAGGCTGGCGAGGAGGGCGGCGACCATGCCGAGCAGGATGCGCGGAGCAGCCGACTTGGCGAACGGCAGGATGCGCAGCAGAGTCCGCACGGTGCCCGCCCGTGCTTTCGTATCTTTTTGTGGGGGGTGCTGATGAGTTTCAGCGACAGACATTATCGATCCGTTTTCTTGTGTAGTGATTGCTTCGCGGGTCAGACAGTGACCCGATTCTGAGCGTGCTGAGAGGTCGTGCGGGGTCGTCAAAAGGGAGCGTTCCACCGGGGGTGGACTCCGCGGACCGTGGATGGTCCGCGCGACGTGCCGACGACAGTCAGCCGGGAAGCATGTCCTGCCTGGGACCTACCAGGCGGGGGCTGGCTCCGGGGACGCATAAGCGACGGCGGCGACGAGTCCGAACCCGATCATGGTTCGTGTGTTCTCTGTCGTTGTCATGGCGTCCTCCCTAGCCCGAATGCGTTCACGTAAATGCCGCCTAGGCAGCCCTACAGCCTATGGCCGCGCACAGCCGATGCACAAGAGGGGAAGGAAAACTCGTCGCGCCCGGCTACCGGATGCGGATCGACAGGCAGGTCACGCATCCCTCGAGCTTCTCGAACTCGCTGATGTCGACCTGCACGACCGTGTATCCGAGGTCCTCGACGAGGGCGATCGACGCCGGGGCGGACGACGACATCAGCACCGTGTCGTCCGAGAGGACCACGACGGCGGTGCCGTGCGCTTCGGGAACGGGGAGGAAGCGCTCGAACACGCTGGGGTTGTCCACGAGGGGCTCGTAGCCGATGACGGTGCCGTCCGGCAGCGCGGTCACAGCTGTCTTGAGGTGCAGCGCCTTGGTCACCGGAACGCCGACGACGGTGTAGCCGAGCGGCGCGACGAGAGCACGCAGCTGGCGGATGCCCTCCGCGTTGGTGCGGCCGCCGCGGCCGACGTAGACAGTCGAGCCGACCTTGAGCACGTCCCCGCCGTCGAGCGTCCCCGGCTCCTGGATGCGCTCGATACGCAGCCCCTGCGCGCGCAGCGCCGCCTCGGTGCCCGGGGTCTCCGCACGGCGCGAGTCCGCGCCAGGGAGGCTGATCACGGCGGTGTCGCCGAACACGATGGCCGTGTCCTCGACGAAGACGGAGTCCGCGAGCCCGTCCGCGCTCGCGACCTCGACGGTCTGCCAGCCGGCCTGAGAGAGGGCGGCGACGTACGCATCCCACTGCTTGTCGGCGAGCTCGGCATCCACCGGCTCACGGTCGATGTGGGTGACGAGGCCGTCTGCCAGGTTGGTGGCCGGGATGCGGACGAGCGCGATCCTGGTGCCGGAGCCGAACGCCGACTCGTCGTCGATGGCGTGGTAGACAGCGTATCCGGCGGTGGGCAGCGCGATGGCGACCGCGAGCCAGAACGGCAGGTTCAGCCCGATGAAGGACTGGAAGATCTGCGCCCAGGCCGCGGCGGCGAAACCGACGTTCAGAGCGGTGAACAGCACGATCGTGCCGAGCAGGGTGCTCACCAGCGCCACGACGACACCCGTGATGACGGCGATCCAGCGACGGACCAGGCCGCCGAGGAGTGCCGCGGCGAAGGTGAGCACCAGCGCGACCAGCGCGTTGTACATCACGTATGGCGTGATGCTTCCGAGCGCTGCGGCGTTCAGCTGGTTGGCCGCCAGCAGAACGAAGGTCGCCGCGATGAACGCGATAGCGCCCACCGCGACGGCAGCGGAAACGGATGCGATGAGCCGGCGGCCCCACGAAGTCGTCATGGGAACCAACCCTAGCGGAGCGTTTCTATGCGTTTGCTGGCTCGCGCAGGCGCGCGAGTGCGATCTCCTCCGCCGCTTCCAGCGTGGTGATCCCGCGCTCCTCGGCGACGGCGAAGATCTCAGTGACGGTGTCGCCGATCCGCTCCACCCTCTCCTGCGTGGCAGCAGCGGATGCGTCCTCCTCGTTCATCATCGAGAGGAAGATCACCCCGCCCGCGTTCACGACGAAGTCGGGCGCCCAGAGGATGCCGCGCGCCGCGAGACGCTCCGCTCCCGCACGGTGCGCGAGCTGGTTGTTGGCCGGGCCGACCACGGCCTTGACCCGCAGTTCGTCGATCACCGTGTCCGTCAGCACGCCGCCGACACCGGCGGGCACGAACAGGTCGCCATCGACGGTGTGCGCCTCGGCCGGCTCCACCCAGCGTGCGCCGAGCGCATCCGCCAGTGCGCGCTTCGCCGGGTTGACGTCGGTGACCGTGAGCTCGGCGCCCTCGCTCGCCAGTCGCATCGCGATGATCGAGCCGACGTGGCCGAGCCCGAGGACGGTGACGCGGCGACCGGCCACCGAGCGGGTGCCGACAGCGCGCTCCAGCGTCGAGAGCAGGCCGGCGTACACACCGGCCGCCGTCGCGTCGCTCGGCTCTCCGACGCCGCCCTCGGAGGACGGCAGGCCGCAGACGTGCGCCGTGCGCGTCGCGACGATCGACATGTCCTCGGCCGAGGTGCCGACGTCTTCGGCGGTCATGTAGGCGCCGCCGAGGCTCTCCACGGCGTCGCCGAGGTCGAGCATCAGCTCGTAGCGCTGTTCGTTCGTGAGCACCGTGCCGCGCGGGAGGTAGACGACCGTCTTCCCTCCGCCGCGGTTGAGGCCGGCGGCCGCGTTCTTGAGGGTCATGCCCTCCGCAAGCCGGAGCGAGTCCGCAACCGCCTCCGCCCAGGAGTCGTACGTCCAGACACGGCAGCCGCCGAGCGCGGGGCCGAGGATGGTGGAGTGCACCGCGACGCTGATGGTCAGGCCGCTCCGCCTCCCCTTCACGACATGCAGCGTTTCGTGCGGCAGGTTCACTCCGGTCGTTTCGACCAGTTCAGCGGGCAGGACGGACATCGGTGTCTCCTCGTGGGATCGCGGTTGTGCAATTTCGGTGGCCTTGTGAGCCGCCGATCATTCTCCCACGAGTCCCGCCCGTGCGCCTCCCCTGCGGGAGCGCACTAGTGGAAGAAGTGACGCTCCCCGGTGAAGTACATCGTCACGCCCGCGGCCTTCGCTGCGGCGATGACGTCCTCGTCGCGGATCGAGCCGCCCGGCTGCACGATCGCGCGCACACCGGCGTTGATCAGGATCTCCGCCCCGTCGGCGAACGGGAAGAACGCGTCGGACGCGGCGACGGCACCGGATGCGCGCTCACCGGCGCGCGTGACGGCCAGGTTGCACGAGTCCACCCGGTTCACCTGCCCCATGCCCACGCCGACGGATGCGCCGTCGTTCGCCAGCAGGATCGCGTTGGACTTCACAGCCCGGCACGCCTTCCAGGCGAACTCGAGGTCGGCGCGGGTCGCCGCGTCCGCCTCATCGCCGGAGACGAGCGTCCAGCCCGCCGAGCTGCCGTACGACGTGGATGCGGTGTCGAAGCGGTCCGCATCCTGAACGAGCACGCCGCCCGAGATCTGCCGGAACTCCGTGGCCTTGCGGGTGTAGTCCTCCGGCAGCTGCAGGATGCGCAGGTTCTTCTTCGTCTGCAGGAGTTCGAGCGCCTCCGGCTCGAAGCCCGGCGCGATCAAGACCTCGGTGAAGATGCCCTTCACCGCTTCCGCCATCGCCAGCGTCACGATGCCGTTGGCCGCGATCACGCCGCCGTACGCGGAGACGGGGTCGCACTCGTGCGCCTTCCTGTGCGCCTCGGCGATGTCGTCGGCGACCGCGATGCCGCACGGGTTCGCGTGCTTGATGATGGCGACGGCCGGCTGGTCGAAGTCGTACGCGCTGCGGAGGGCTGCGTCAGCATCCACGTAGTTGTTGTACGACATCTCCTTGCCGCCCAGCTGGGTGGCCTGCGCGATGCCGCGGCCCGTCGGGTCGGCATAGAGCGCCGCTGCCTGGTGCGAGTTCTCGCCGTACCGCAGGGTCTGCTTGAGTTCGGCTGCGACCTCGAAACGTTCGGGGAAGTCGGCCGTGCTCGGCGCATCCCCTGCGAACCAGGCGGCGACGGCGCCGTCGTATGCAGCGGTGTGCGCGAACGCCCGCGCGGCGAACTCCCTGCGCTGGTCGAAGGTGGTTCCGCCGGCCGCGATGGCGTCGGCGATGCTGCCGTAGTCGCCGGGAGAGACGACGATGGCGACGTTGGCGTGGTTCTTCGCCGACGCGCGGACCATCGCAGGGCCACCGATGTCGATCTGCTCGACCACGTCGTTGCCGACGGCGCCGGAGGCGACCGTCTCCACGAACGGGTAGAGGTTCACGACCACGAGCTCGAACGGCTTGATCTCCAGGTCTTTCAGCTGCTCCTCGTGCGAGGCCAGCCGGAGGTCGGCGAGCAGGCCGGAGTGGATCGCGGGGTGCAGGGTCTTCACGCGGCCGTCGAGCGACTCGGGGAAGCCGGTGACGCTGGCGACGTCGGTGACCTCGTAGCCCGCGTCCCGGATCGTGGACGCCGTGCTCCCGGTGGAGACGATCTCGACACCCGCGTCTGCGAGCGTCTTCGCGAGCTCGAGGAGCCCGGTCTTGTCGCTGACCGAGATCAGCGCGCGGCGGATCGGGACGATGTCCCTTTCGCGGTAGAGGCTGGCGTCGTGGCGGGGTCCACTCATGCTCGTGCAAGCTCCTTGAGGTCGATGTGTCCGTTGGCGATGTCGAGGACGGCGTCGATGAGCAGCCGTCGCTCCACTGGTTTGATGCGTTCGTGCAGGGCGGCCTCCGTGTCATCGGGATGCACGGGGACGCGCTCCTGGCTGATGATCGGCCCGGCGTCCACGCCGTTGTCGACCACGATGAGGCTCGCGCCGGTCTGGGTGACTCCGGCGGCCAGCGCATCCCGGACCCCGTGGGCGCCGGGGAACTCCGGAAGGTATGCGGGGTGGGTGTTGATGAGGTTGGGCGAGAATGCGGCAACGACCCTCGGTGGCACGAGGCGCATGAAGCCGGAGAGGATCACCAGGTCCGGCTGCCACTGCTCGATCTGCTTCAAGAGCTCGTCGCCCCACTCGTCCCTGTCGTCGAACGACGAGAACGGGACGGTGAACGACGGGATGCCGAACTCTTCCGCGTGCGCGAGCCCGTCCGCGTCGCGGTCGGCGCCGACGGCGACCACCCTGGCGGGGAACTCCGCGTCCTGCGACGCTTCGAGCAGGGCGCGCAGGTTGGACCCGCCGCCGGAGATCAGCACCACAATCGAGAGCACGCCACAAGCCTAGCGGCGGGCACGGTGGGAGGCGGACCACAGCCTTGATAATTTAAGACTTGACTTATATAAGCCACGACGCAATCATGGATGCCATGCACGCTTTCGATGTCCTCGGCGATCCGGTCCGACGCCGCATCCTCGAACTGCTCGTGGACGGCGAAGAGGCCGCCGGCGACATCACGGCGGTCATCGCCCGGGAGTTCGGCATCAGCCAGCCGGCCGTCTCGCAGCACCTGCGCGTGCTGAGAGAACACGGCTTCGCGAGCGTGCGCGCGGACGGCACCCGCCGGATGTACGCGGTCGCCCCCGACGGACTTCGGCAGGCGCACACCTGGCTGAGCCCGTTCGAGCGGTTCTGGACAGGGCCGCTCTCCGCCCTCGGGACGGAGCTCGCCCGGGGCAAGCGCGCCGCGCGGATCGCCGCTTCCGGCGGCGACGCCGCGCACCACCCATCTGATTCCACTCACACCACACCGCAGGACGAGGAGTAAATCATGGTCGACGTCAACGCACAGATCGATGCGGTCACCCGCACCCTCCGCACCGAGGAGATCGACGGGGAGCCGACGCGCATCCAGACCATCGCCCAGGACTACCCGGCGGACATCGCCGACGTCTGGGACGCCACCACCACGGCGGACAGGATCGCGCGCTGGTTCCTCCCGGTCACCGGCGACCTCCGCCTCGGCGGCCGCTACCAGCTCACCGGCAACGCCGGGGGCGAGATCCTCGCCTGCTCCCCGCCGGCGGATGGGTCGGCGGAGTACCGGATCACGTGGGAGTTCGGCGGCGGCGTCACGTGGGTCACCGTCCGGCTCACGTCGATCGGGCAGGACAGCACCCGGTTCACCCTCGAACACATCGCGCGGGTGGCCGACGTCCCCGAACAGCTGTGGGAGACATACGGGCCCGGCGCGACCGGCGTGGGCTGGGACCAGGCCGTGCTCGGGCTCGCCCTTCACTTCGGCACGCAGGACAGCGCCATCTCGCCCGAGGAGGGCCAGGCCTGGGCACTCTCCGACGAGGGCGCAGCGTTCACCCGCGCGGCGGCCGACCGCTGGGCGGAGGCCCACCTCTTGGCGGGCGCAGAGCCCGAGACGGCAGCGCGGACCGCGGACGCGACCTTCGCCTTCTACACCGGCAGGACAGTGGAGGACTGACACCGCCGCGGGCCGGTCAGACCAGCCGCAGGCCCCACGCGGTCGGGGCGACGCTGTAGATCTGTCGGTACAGCGCCGTCCCCACCAGCACACCGAGCGCGATGGCGACGATCGATCCGACGATGGTCGGGAAGCTGCTCGAATCGAAGTTCACTCCGGATGCGCTCTGCGTGAGCCCGATCAGCCCGGTCGCACCCGGCACCAGCAGCCAGAACGCGGGCAGGAAGCACACCACCGCCGGAGGCGCGCCCCTGATCGACTGCACCAGATACGCCACCACGGTGAGCGCGAGCGCCCCGAAGAACCCGCTGAACTCGCTCCCCATGATCACAGCGCCGAGCAGCTGGGCTCCGTATGCGACGAGCAGCACCAGGGTGAGGAAGTAGAGCGAGCGCCGCGGCCCGCAGTAATAGAGGAAGATTCCGAGCGAGAACAGTAGGACGCCCACCCACGGCTGGAAGGCGCCGAGCGGCGGGTGCGTCGTCAGAAGGGCAGTGGATGCTGGGACGCCCGTGATCGTCAGGGCCGCCAGGATCCCGAACGACAGGAAGAGCAGTTGCGCGATCCCGGAGACGAGCCTGCTCGCCCCCGCGACCATGTCCCCCGCCGCGAGCTCCTGGATGCCCGTGGTGAGGACCGCGCCCGGCAGCAGTGTGACCAGTGGCGGCACGAGCACCTGCAGCGGCTCGGGGACCAGATCGGTGCGTGCGGCGGCGAAGACGATCAGCGCGAGCGCGAACGCCGTGAAGACGGGGAGCAGGATGGCGGCGTACGTGCCGGGCCGCACCAGCAGCTTGGCCACACCGACCAGCACACCGAGCACGAACGCGTAGACCATGCTGATCGGCTCGGCCCCGAGGAGCACGAGGCCGACGCCCGCCGCCGCGAGGCCGTGACCGAGCACCCGCACGACCGTCGGGAAGCGCGGCTTGGCCGCCGTGATCGCTTCGATGGCCTCGATGCCCTGGACGGCGGTGATCGTTCCGGCGAGCGCATGGTCGACCACGGTGTAGATCCTGGCCGCCCTGTCGAACCGCACCTCGCCGCCCGGCGACTCCGCGATGTCGAAGCGGGTCTCCTTCTCGTCCGGCATCCCCACGAAGATCAGCGTCGGGAACACGATGAGGGCGGCGTTCGGCGACCCGAGCGCGACGGAGACGCGTTTCAGCGTGCGCTGGATGTCCGTCGCCGCCGTACCCACCGAGAGCAGCGCGCTGCCCAGCTTGACCAGGAACTCCTGCAGCTGCGCCGACGGGCTCTCGACGAGCTGCCTCGCCTCGACCGACCGGCGGTGGATCTCCAGCTTCGGGAAGCGGAACGGCACGTTCCAGCGGCTCATCGTCTCGCCCGACCTCCCGCCACCAGCCCGATGATCGCCGCGACGGCGACCTCCGCCGCCGCGATCGAACCCACCAGCCACGGATTCGGACCGACGTCGTGCAGCCGTCCTGGACCGATGGCGCCGGACGACCACCAGGCCAGGAGGCCGAGTTCGATGCCCGCAACGATACCGATGCCGAGCGCGGCCACCAAGAGTCCGGATGTCCCATGCAGGTCGTGCATCCTGGTCGCTCGCGAGCGGAGCAGCGCCGCGGCGAGGAAGCCGGCGACGATCGGCACGAGCACGCCGATCAGCCCGAACGAGAACCCTCCGGCGGGGATGACGCCGAACAGCGGCAGCCCGGGCAGCGGCCCGAGCTCCGTGCCGATCGGGCTGACCGACGAGCCGGTGCCGATCGCGAATCCGGGGCCGACCATCCAGGAGGCGAGCCAGATGACCAGGTTCGGGATGAAGGCGAGCTGCGCGATGGTGAGCGCCGCGCCGCCGAGAGCACCCGCCTGCAGTTGCTCGTACAGGCTGATGATGCCGCCGTAGTTGCCGAGGATGAGAATCGTGAGCACGAGGGCGGCGCCCGCGATCACCAGCGTGGCGGCCCCTGTGCCGGCGCGGAGGGCCACGGCCGACGCATCCCGGATCATCGGCGGGATGCGGTTGGTCGCGGCTGCGGTGGCGGAGAGCACGGCGCCCCGGGACTGTGGCGCTTCCGCCTGACCGCTCCGCTCGCCCCGGTCGTTCCGGTCGTTCCGGTCGCTCAGCCCGATGTCTTTGCCATCGCGCTCGGTCCGCAGCGCTGCGAAGCCGAACCCGCAGAGCACCCCGACGGCGTAGACGAACGGTGGCAGCACGATCCCCTGCCAGACCGATGGATGCACGGGAGCGCTCCCCGCGGAGAAGGTGACGGCCGCCGAGAGCACGGCGAAGGCGACGACGGCGCTCACGGCGCCCGTGAGGCGGAACGGCGTCTCCGCGGCGCGCAGGCCGGTGCGCACGCCGAGTCCTGCGGTGAGCACGGCGAAGCCGAGCGCCGCGATCGTGACCTGGAACGGGATGACGGCGCCGGGCAGCCCGAGGGTCGCCGCCGCCTGAGCGTCGAGCGTGACGGTGAGGTTGACGCCGTGGCCGACGAGCCAGATGTCCGTGGACGCCCGCCAGAACGTGAACCAGTCCGCCGCGAGGTGATACTGGGCCGCCCAGAGGACGGTGAGCGGCACGAGGGAGATCGCGAGGCCGATCGCGACGACGATGACCGCCTCCAGCGCGGCGAGCAGGGCGACGGTTGTGCGATTCATGACCGAATGGAGCCTACCGGTCGGGGGTCGCGCCGCTCCGCCGACACTTCGGCGGTCAGGAGACGGTCATGATGGGGGTCTCGTCGTCCGCCGCCTCCGGCACCGTGATGACCGGCCGCTGGACCAGTTCGAGAACGGCCACCACCAGCGCGGCGATGACCAGCGTCCAGATGATGAGCGACGGCGTCAGCGGGCGGACGAACAGGACGATGGCCGCGGCGATGGCAGCGATGAGCGCGCGCAGCAGGGTCCGCTGCGCGTACAGCCACTCCCCCGTCCGCCCCGTGCTGATCCCGTGTCGTTCGGCGGAGGTCCGGACCCAGGTGACCCCAGCTCCGAAGAACCCGCGCAGCCGTCTCGGCACCGCGAAGGGTCCCGAGTACCAGCCGACGACGGCCACCACGATGGCGAGCACGAGCACGGCGATCCCGGTGTCCCTCATCGCCGTGGTGAGCGTGTCGAAGACGGTTCGCGCGACACCGGACGGGATCAGCGACGGCGACACCGAGCCGACGAACACCAGCCTGCCGATGCCGATCCCCGCCACGATGATGACCATCGACAACGCCAGCGCCACCGCAGCCCAGACCAGGGCGAGCGCGCGGCGTCTGGCCACGACCACGCCCGCTGCGAGCAGGAGCAGCGCCACCCACGGGAGCCAGGCCCCCGCCGCGACCGCGACGCCATAGAACAGCTGGATGGTCGGAAGCGACGAATTCTGCGCGATCGTGATGGTGCGATCCACCGACGGGATCTGCGACGCGAAGGTGAGCCCCTGCTTCACCAGGATCGCCTTGACCCTGTCGATGATCGGCCCGAGCTGAACGCCGACCGAGCCGTCAGACCCGACGGCGATGGCCGCCTTCGGATCGTTCTGCATCGTCGCGACCAGCTGGGTGTGGCTCGCCCGGAGTGCTTCCTGCCAGACCTGGGCGAACGCGTCCGACCGCACGAACCCATCCACTGTCGATCGCATCAGCGACAGGATGCCCTGGGCGGCCGGCCCCTTCAGCGCCTCGAGAGCGCGGGTGGCCGCCGGACCGGTGCCGAGCGAGGTGATGCCATCGACCACGTCGGACGTGATCGCCGGCACATCCACGTTCTCCTGGATGACGTCCATCGTCTGGCTGGTGACGAACGACTGCACACCGGGGTCCTTGGCCAGCGGTGCGTATGCCGCGACGAACGCATCCGTGTCTGTCAGCTGCACCTTTGCCCAGGACGAGACGACGGCGACCGGGGCGAGCAGGGCGCCGATCAGGATGAGCACGGCGGCGAGCAGAGTCCAGGCCCAGCTCCTGGTGTGCTTTCGCGGCACAGCGGTGCTGGGAACGGCCGCGTCGTGCGGGGGAATCGGCTGCGTCGGATCGTTCTCGATGGTCTCGATGGTCTCGCGCAGTCCGACGTTCTCGGCTTCGAGCTGGGCGATGCGCTGGAGCAACTCGCTGTTGGTGATGCGTGCCATGTCGCTCCCCCCTTTCCCGCTGCTGCTCACTGTAGCGCTCGGGGCCGTCCCCGCGGCGGAAAAAACAAGGACCCCGTGGAGAACTCCACGGGGTCCTTGACTGTGGAGGGATGCGCTCCCTCCGATGGTTCTACAGCGCCGCGTAGACCTCGCGGAGCAGGGCTGCGGTCTCGGACGGCGTCTTGCCGACCTTGACACCGGCGGCCTCGAGGGCCTCCTTCTTCGCCTGGGCGGTGCCCGCCGAGCCGGAGACGATGGCGCCGGCGTGGCCCATCGTCTTGCCCTCGGGAGCAGTGAAGCCTGCCACGTAGCCGACGACCGGCTTGGTGACGTTCGCCTTGATGAAGTCGGCGGCGCGCTCTTCCGCGTCGCCACCGATCTCGCCGATCATGACGATGGCCTTGGTCTCCGGGTCCGCCTCGAACGCCGCGAGAGCGTCGATGTGGGTCGTGCCGATGATCGGGTCGCCGCCGATGCCGATGGCGGTCGAGAATCCGAGGTCACGGAGCTCGTACATCATCTGGTAGGTGAGCGTTCCCGACTTCGAGACGAGGCCGATCGGGCCCTTGCCGGTGATGTTCGCCGGGGTGATGCCGACGAGCGACTCACCGGGGGTGATGATGCCGGGGCAGTTCGGCCCGATGATGCGGGTCTTGTTGCCCTTCTCCTGCGCGTACGCCCAGAACTCGGCGGAGTCCTGCACGGGCACGCCCTCGGTGATGATGACGAGCAGCGGGATCTCGGCGTCGATGGCCTCGATGACAGCATCCTTCGTGAACGCGGGCGGGACGAACGCGATGGACACGTCCGCGCCGGTCTTCTCGATCGCTTCCGCGACCGTTCCGAAGACGGGGAGCTCGACATCGCCGTGCGTGACGGTCGTTCCGGCCTTGCGGGCGTTCACGCCACCGACCACCTGGGTGCCCGCCTTCAGCATGAGGGCGGTGTGCTTCGTGCCCTCACCTCCGGTGATGCCCTGAACGATGACCTTGGAATCCTTGTTGAGGAAGATAGACATTCTTGATCGCGCCCTTACTACTTCGCAGCCAGTTCGGCGGCCTTGTCGGCGCCTTCGTCCATGGTGAGAGCCAGCGTCACCAGCGGGTGCGCGGCTTCGGTGAGGATGCGGCGACCCTCGTCGACGTTGTTGCCGTCGAGACGGACGACGAGCGGCTTGTTGGCCTCGTCGCCGAGGATCTCGAGCGCCTTGACGATGCCGTTGGCGACCGCGTCACAGGCGGTGATGCCGCCGAACACGTTCACGAACACGCTCTTGACCTGCGGGTCGTTCAGGATGACGTCCAGACCGGCGGCCATGACGGCTGCGGATGCTCCGCCGCCGATGTCGAGGAAGTTGGCCGGCTTGACGCCCTTGTGCTTCTCGCCCGCGTACGCGACGACGTCGAGCGTGCTCATGACGAGCCCTGCACCGTTTCCGATGATGCCGACTTCTCCGTCGAGCTTCACGTAGTTGAGGTCGCTCGCCTTGGCCTTCGCCTCCAGCGGGTCGGCTGCTGCCTTGTCCTCGAGCGCCTCGTGGTTCGGGTGGCGGAAGCCCGCGTTCTCGTCGAGCGTGACCTTGCCGTCCAGGGCGATGATGTCGCCCTCCTCGGTGAGCACGAGCGGGTTGACCTCGACCAGCGTCGCGTCCTCGCCCTTGTAGACCTCGTAGAGCTTCACGAAGACGTCGGCGACCTTGTCTGCAAGGTCGTCCGGGAATCCGGCGGCCTTCGCGATCTCGGCGGCCTTCGCCGCGTCGACACCGGTGATCGGGTCGACCTCGATGCGCGCCAGCGCCTCGGGCTTCTCGACGGCGAGCTGCTCGATCTCCATGCCGCCCTCGACGCTGGTGAGCGACAGGTACGAGCGGTTGGCCCGGTCGAGCAGGACCGAGAAGTAGAACTCCTTCGCGATGCGGGCGCCACCGGCGACCATCACGCGACGGACGATGTGACCCTTGATGTCGAGCCCGAGGATGGCCTTCGCGGCTTCCTCCGCCTCATCCGGGTTCTTGGCGACCTTGACGCCGCCGGCCTTACCACGACCACCGACCTTCACCTGCGCCTTGACGACGACCACTCCACCGAGCTTCTCCGCCGCTGCGCGCACCTCCTCAGGGGTGTCCGCGACGATGCCCGGAAGGACCGGGACACCGTACTGCTCAAACAGGTCTCTGGCCTGATACTCGTATAGATCCACGGTTATCCAATCCGCTGGTTCCGGCACGCTCGTGGCGCTTGCCGGCCGATTTCTCCTAGGCAGTTCGGCGGGAGAATAGCTCGACGCCGAGATAAATTTCGCCAGAAAGAACTCTAGCGCGTCCTGCTGAACGCCCGCGAAACGAGCCGCGAAATCCACAGCGATCGTGGATGCTCCCTCCACAGCCGGGCTCCCCCATCCACTTCTCCACAGCTTCGGACCCGAGCCCCACCGCCCCGTCCCGACAGACGACGGTGGATGCCATGACACACCGAATAACAACTCTCATCACCTCCTTCGCGGTGGCCGGTCTGCTGTTCTTCTTCTCGGCGATCCATCTCGCCACCGGAGCGCAGGCCCTCTCCGCGAACGGCCACGGACCCGGCTATCTCTCCGCGGACGGCTGGTGGCTCGGCACGTACTCGCTCGACAACGGATCGCGCGGCTTCTGCCTGCAGGCCGGCAAGAAGAGTCCGACCGGCCACGAGGTCGATCTCGTGGCCGGGTCCACCCTCGACTGGTACTCGCAGGAGCAGGCGGCGAAGCTCGCCTTCATCTCGCGCTCCTGGGCGGGCACCTCCGATCGAGGAACGGCGGCGGCGGGGCAGCTCGCGACCTGGATGGTCGCCGGCCTCGACACCGCCACCGCGGCGTCATACGCGGCCAGGGCCGGAGCGGACGCGGCGACCGTCCTCAGCTGGGCGCACTCGATGGTCGCCGAGTCCGGCACGCTCGGCTCACGGTCGGTCGAAGCCGCCGCGCTGGTGGAGCTCGCGGAGGACGGGGCGGGCCGGTTCCGCGTCGAGCTCACGGTCGACCGGCTGACGAGCGGCGCCGAGGTCCTCCCGCCCCGCAAGCACTGGGGAACGGCCACGCTGACCGGGGCCACCTTCGAGGACGGCTCGACGACCGCCGACATCCAGAACGGCGTCGACATCCCCATCCTTCCCACCGGCGCGGCGGCGAGTGTGTCCGTCACCGCCGACGCCCGGTTCGTCGCGCTTCCCTACGGCGACAGGCTGACGATCGCCATCCCTCGCGGTGACGCGCAGGCGCTCCTCGTCGCCGTTCCGGCCGACGCGGAAGCCCACGCGAAAGCCGACGCCACCGGCGTCTCCCCCCTCCCCTTCCAGCCGACGGTCTCGACCGTGACCAGCGAGGCCGTCGCCGAGCCGGGCGCGACGATCTCGGACCACCTCACCGTCGGCGTCGCCGGCGACGACGGCCTGCTGCCCACCTGGGCTGTCTGGTCGTCACCGGACGGCCTTGCCCCGGTGCGCGCCACCATCAGGAGCCGGCTGCTCGGCCCGTTCGCCGACCCGATCGTCGAGGCCACGGATGCGCCGTCCGACGCTCCCATCGCGTGCGAGGTGGAACTGGTGGTCAGCGGTACAGGCGAATACGAGACGCCCGAGTGCGAGCTGCCCGCCGTCGGTCACTACGTGTGGGTCGAGTCGATCACGCCCGCCGACACCCCTGCGACGGAGGGCGGCAGCCGCCTGCGCCCGTGGCGCTCCGCGTTCGGTGTGGCGTCGGAGATCACCCGGGGCGTGAAGCCGGAGGTTCCCGAGGTTCCCGAGGTTCCGGAGGTACCGGAGGTTCCCGAGGTGCCGGAAGTACCCGAGGTTCCCGAAGTACCAGAGGTTCCCGAAGAACCGGAGCCCGAAGTCCCCGACGCGCCGGAAGTGCCCGAATCGCCGGAGGTCCCCGAGGAACCGGCCACGCCCGAGCTGCCTGCCGTCCCCGAGACGCCTGCCGCGCCCGAGCCACCCGCCCTCCCCGCCGTCTCATCAGCCACCGTCCGAGACCCCGAACTGGCGAACACAGGATCGGACGGGCTGATCCCGGCCGTCTGCGCGGGCGGCGCCGCCCTCTCCCTCGGATTGGGCCTCACCGGACTCACCATCCGTAGCCGCGAGCGCCGAGCCGCCCTGGCCGCACGATGATGTCCAGCGAGCTGACCAGCGCGGACGCGCATCCCGGACCTTCGCAGGCTGTCGCGGCAGGATGGTGCGATGCGAACCCGTCAGGCTCCGGCCGGTCTCAGCGCGAAGGACATCGCAGCCGAGGCCATCTACCTGGCCGGAGGCGGCAGGGCGCTGCTCCTTCAGATCGCGCACCCGGCCGTCGGACGGGGCGTGGTGGAGCACAGCGACTTCGCCAACCGGATGATGGACAGGCTCCACGCCACCATGACCTTCGTCTATGCGTCGGTGTACGCCTCGCCGGAGGAGTTCGCCGTGGTCAGGCGATCGGTCAACAGGGCGCACGCGCCGGTGCGCGCCGCGGCGAGCGCGGACGCCCCCGCGTACAACGCGTTCGATCCGCAGTTGCAGCTGTGGGTCGCCTCCACTCTGTACGCCACGATGATCGACCTCTACGAACGCTTCTTCGGCCGGATCCCCGACGCCGACGGCGAGCGGATCTACCGCGAGTTCACGGTGCTCGGCTCCGCTCTGCAGGTGCCGCCGGAGGCGTGGCCCGCGACCCGCGAAGCGTTCGACGCGTACTGGGCGGAGACCGTCGCCGGCCTGCGCCCGACCGCGGACACCAAGCGGGTCGCCCGGCAGATCCTCTACCCGTCCACCATTCCCCGGTGGATGCGCGCCGTGTTCCCGCAGGCGCGGCTGGTCACGGTCGGCCTCCTGCCGCCGGACCTGCGGCGCCGCTTCGGCCTCGCCTGGAACGACCGGCTGCAGCGGCGGTTCGACCGGTGGATGGGGTGGGCTGTCCTCGTCTACCCGCGCCTTCCCGCGCGGCTCCGGCACCGACCGCGGGATGCGTACCTGAAGCGGCTGCGCGCGACCATCGGCGAGCGCTCAGCCGCCTGACCGGCGGGCGGCTCTGCTCAGGTCGCGAGTCCGCGCGCGCGTTCGATCCACCGAGCCGCGAGGACGAGCAGGATTCCGACCGCAGCGCCCAGCGCGGTCTCCAGCACCCGGTCCACGGCGAGGGTCGAGAGCGCGACCTTCGTCGTCGACAGGTAGGAGACGGACAGCGCCATCGGGGTGATGAACACCAGAGCGGTGCCGTAGTGGGCGCCGACGAGCACTTCGGCGAAGACCTGGCACACCACGATCACGCCGATCACGAACAGCGGAGATGGGGACCAGAACAACAGCAGGACGGTCAGCCCCACCCCGATGATCGTGCCGACCACACGGTGGACGGAGCGCGAGATGGAGTGCGCTGCCCGTGCAGGCGGGATGACGGCCACGAGGCTGACGACGGCCCAGTACGCGTGGCCCAGCCCGAACGCCAACGCGATCCCGCCCGCGACGACCACCCCGACGACGTTCTGCGCCACGGCGAGCCAGACCCGCGCATCCCGGATCGCCGACGTGTCGACAGCCGGGGCCCGGCGCAGCTCTTTCAGGAGCACGGGGTTGGAGGCGGTGCCCGTGAGGCGCCGGATGAGCCAGCCGGACATGGTCAGCAGCCAGGAGAATGCGGCGGACAGGGCGGCGAGCCCGATCCGGAGCCCGATCTCGTGCGCCGGTGTCGGCACGGCGGCGCAGACGAGGAGGGCGAAGACGAAGAACAGCGGTTGCGCGGGGAGCAACTGGAACGTCGCGGCAAGGATGGTACCGAGCGTGACCACCACGATGAGCAACGGCACGAGCAGTGCCAGCGGTTCTCCGAGGGCGGCGACCACTGTTCCGAGCGAGATGGTCGCGACGAGCACCACCGCCGCGATCGAGACGCTCCGGATGCGCAGGCGGTACGGCTCGTTCCGTCCGTACAGCGCGGTGAACGCGCCGAAAGATGCGTACGCTGCGAGGTCGAGCCTGCCGACCGCGAAGAGGATCAGCAACGGAACGGCCACGGCCGTCGCGGCCCGCAGGCCGACCTCGACGCTCAGCGTTGTGAGCTGCGGGGCCCTCACAGTTTTTCGATGGGGGCGATCTTGATGAGCAGCTTCTTCGCTCCCACCTTCTCGAACTGTACGTGCGCGACCCGCTTGGCTCCCTCGCCGGTCACCTGCGTCACCCGTCCATCGCCGAAGTCCGTGTGCCGGATGCGGTCACCGGAGGCGAGCTCCAGGTCGCCGTTGTCCCGCACCTGGCCGGTGACCCTGTTCGGCCATTCGGTCTTCGGACGATCGGATGGCCGCCCGCCCGCGGAGAACCCGCCCGACGTGAGGCTCTCGTTCCAGCGGCCTCCGCCGCCGGATCCCGACCCGGAGCCGAGACCGGGACGCCGCGCGTTGAGCGCGCGAGACTGGCTGCCTCCCCGACCGTTCGCGGTGCCGGGCGACTGCTTCCAGTCGATCAGATCGGCGGGGATCTCTTGCAGGTAGCGACTCGGCATGGCCACGGCGGTCTCGCCGAACTGCGCGCGTGTCATGGCCAGCGACAGGAAGAGGCGCTTCTTCGCGCGCGTGATGCCCACGTAGAACAGGCGTCTCTCCTCGGCCGGCCCTCCCGGCTCGTTCGCGGACATCCGGTGCGGAAGGAGGTCCTCCTCGATGCCGGTCAGGAAGACGGCATCGTACTCGAGGCCCTTCGCGGTGTGCAGGGTCATGAGCGAGACGGTTCCGCTGGAGTCGTCGATCTCGTCCGCTGCCGCCACGAGGGAGACCTCGGTGAGGAAGTCGACCAGACCGCCATCCGGGTTGTTGCGCGCGAACTCGCGGGTCACTGCGACGAGCTCGTCCACGTTCTCCGCGCGGGCCTCGTCCTGCGGATCCCTGCTGTTGCGGAGCACATCCAGGTATCCGCTGCCGTCGAGCAGGAAGGTGAGCACGTCGGCGACCGACGATACCCCCGCGGGATTCTCCGGGTCGATCTTGGCGGCCGCGTCGTCCAACAGGGTCGCGAGCTGCAGGATCGCGGTCGTGACCTTCGGTCCGAGCCCGAGCGAGCCGGCGTCGCGCATCGCCTGGCGGAAGTTGATCCCGTTGTCCTCCGCGTAGCTGGCCAGTTGGGTCTCGGTCGCCGGACCGATCCCGCGCTTCGGGGTGTTCAGGATGCGGCGCAGCGCGAGGGTGTCGTCCGGATTCGCGACGGCGATCAGGTACGCCATCGAGTCCTTGATCTCGGCACGCTCGTAGAACTTGGTGCCGCCCATGATCCGGTACGGCAGGGCGGAGCGGATGAAGATCTCTTCGAGCGCACGGGTCTGAGCGTTGGTCCGGTAGAACACGGCGATGTCTTTGTAATCCATGCCGGCGCTGTGCAGCTTCTCGATCTCGTCGGCGACGAACTGTGCCTCGTCGTGACCGGAATACCCCGTGAAGCCGATGATCTTCTCGCCGTCGCCGACCGCGGTCCACAGCTTCTTGTCCTTGCGGTCGAAGTTGTTGGCGATGACGGCGTTGGCTGCGCTCAGGATGTTCTGCGTCGACCGGTAGTTCTGCTCGAGCAGCACCACCTTCGCGCCGGGGAAGTCGCGCTCGAACTCGACGATGTTCCGGATGTCCGCGCCGCGGAACGCATAGATCGACTGGTCGGAGTCGCCGACGACGGTGAGGGAGGCGCCGGGGATCACGCCCACCGCATCCCGCATCGACTCGACGTGGTGGCCCTGGGCCTCCAGCTCGTCGGCGATGGCCGGCGCGATCGGCATGGTCAGCTCGCGGATCAGGGAGTACTGCGCGTGGTTCGTGTCCTGGTACTCGTCGACCAGGATGTGGCGGAAGCGCCGCTGGTACAGGGCCGCCACCTTCGGGAAGGCGCGGAACAGGAACACGGTCTCCGCGATGAGGTCGTCGAAGTCGAACGCGTTCGCCGTGCGCAGGGCGCGCGTGTACTGGCGGAAGATTTCGAGGAACATCACCTCCTGCGGGTCGCTCAGGTTCGCAGAGCGTGCATACGTCTCGATGTCGGTCAGCTCGTTCTTGAGCTTGGAGATGCGGCCGGCCGCTCCCGCCACCGTGAAGCCGAGCGTGTCGGCGTCGAGTCCCTTGATGATCCGCTTGAGCAGCGCCCGGGTGTCGCCGGAGTCGTAAATCGTGAAGCTCTGCGTCTTGCCGATGGTCTCTGCCTCACGACGCAGGATGCGGACGCAGGCCGAGTGGAACGTGGAGATCCACATGCCCTGCGCCTTGCCGCCGAGCAGCACCTCGACGCGCTCGCGCATCTCGGCGGCGGCCTTGTTCGTGAACGTGATCGCGAGGATCTGGCTCGGCCAGGCCTCTCGGGTCTCGATGAGGCCGGCGATGCGGCGCGTCAGCACGCTGGTCTTGCCCGATCCGGCGCCGGCAACGATCAGCAGGGCTGCTCCGCGGTACTCCGCCGCCTCGCGCTGCTGGGGGTTCAGACCGGCGAAAAGCCGGTCGTTCGCGGAGTCTCCACCGTCGCCGGGGCGCCCGTGACCGGATCGGCCGTCGAGGATGATCGGGGTGGCGGAGGGAGAGGCGTCGGGGAGGCTCGTCATGTCTCCAACGATTTTAGCCTCCACCCCTGTCATCCCAGCCGCGAGACGTTCAGGGACCCGGTGATATCAGTGTTCGTCGCGCACGGCGACGGCCAGATCCGGGTGGTCGGCGAAGACCCCATCCACTCCGGAGTGCAGCAGGATCGAGAACAGCCTCCGCCAATCGCCCCACTGGTCGTCGCGGCCCTGCCCGCGGAAATCCTCCGGCATCAGCGCGTTCTCCGGCCGGAGCGTCCAGCAGTACACGCCGAGGCCCGCCGAGTGGGCGGTGTCGACCAGGTCCGAGGTCACCGCGCCGACATCGATGTCCGACGGGTCGTCCTCGAACAGGGAGACGGCGACGGAACCGGATGCGAGCACCTGCGACACCTCGACGCTGATGCCGTCGACGCGGTCGGGGGCGGCCGCCGCTCCGAGCGCGTACAGCCCGCGCGCCGTCAGGTCGTCGGCATATCCGGCGGCAGCGGACCCCTGCGCTGCCGCGCGATCGGCGGGGACGCCCGAGTCCTCGAGCAGGTAGACGCGCGTGCCGCGGAAGCCCTGCCTGCGCACCTGACCGAGCACGGTCTTCTCGAAGCTCTCGACGACCAGCCCCGGATTGTCGAGCCACCCGGCCTCCGCCACCTCCGCCGCGAAGAGCTCAGCGAGCGGCAGGCCGATGGAGTCGAAATATGTCGCGTGCTTGATCTCCGCCACCACCCCGAGCCGGCGTGCGGCATCGTCCGACGCCGTGTCGACGATCTCGAGCAGATCCCGCAGCCTCAGCACCGGATATCTGCCGTCGAAGGTCGAGCTCGCCTGCCGGATCGCGGGCAGCCGCTCCTTCGCCCGCAGCGTCGCGAGCTCCTCCCAGGTGAAGTCCTCCGTGAACCACCCGGTCAGCGGCGTGCCGTCGATCTCCTTGGTCGTCCTCCGCCCGGCGAACTCTGCACGCGTCGCGACGTCTGTCGTGCCCGAGATCTCGTTCTCGTGCCGGAGCACGAGGACGCCGTCCTTCGTGGCGACGATGTCCGGCTCGACCGCGTCGGCACCCAGCGCGAACGCGAGCTCGTACGAGGCCGCCGTGTGCTCCGGACGGTACCCGGGCGCGCCCCGGTGACCGATCACCAGAGGGGCCGTCCGAGCTCGCATGTTGAGATACTAGCCCGCGGGTTGGGGGTTCTCTCGCGCGCATCCGGGTGACAGAATCAAGCGGTGTCCGAAGCGGAACCGCCCTCTCCGAACGGCTGGGTCGAGCCAGCGAGCCGACTGGATCTGCACTGGGGCGCGTACCGCCAGCGACTCGTCATCGGCCTCGGGATGCTCGTGGTCGGCACCGGGTTCATCCTCATGACGAGCGCGTACAGCCTGCCGTTCCTCCTTGTCGGCTCCGTGCTCCAGCCCGCCGGCTGGGCCGTGCTCCCCTCCACGATCGGACGCAGGGTCTCCGTCGCCATCCCCGTGCTCGGATTCACCTGGCTCATGCTCGGCGGCGCCGGCTTCGCCTGGTGCTTCTGCGTGCCGCTCGCCGCATGGCTGCTGATCCGGCTGCGCCCGCTGCTGAGTTACGTCGTGCTCGTGCTGCCGATCGCATCCAGCATCGTCCTGGCCAGAACGATCCACGAGTACTCCCAGGGCTGGGTGTCGATCGCGGTGAGCACGGTGGTCATCGTGGCGGCCGCGTGGCTGGCACGATGGGTCGCGATCACCCTTGATTCAAGGCAATCTGTCAGAACTCTCAGACAATAAATCGGTAGGTTTAGTGCACAGATCCGGCTCGTCCGGACCCCACACGCAAGCAGAGGAATCATGGCTACCTCCAACCCGGCATTCTCACAGAGCCCGGCCTTCCAGAACGGGTCAGCGGCCGCTGCGACACTCAGCGCCGAGAACCTCCAGGAGATGTACAACGCACCGGCGGCCGGCGCCGTCGAAACCGACCGCATGACCGTCGAAGACACGATCGTCAAGACCGCGGTCAGCTTCGGCGTGCTCCTCGTCGGAGCGGTCATCGGCTGGATCGTCCCGGTCCTGTGGATCCCCGCTGCGATCGTCGGACTCGTTCTGGCCTTCGTGAACATCTTCAAGAACCGCAAGAAGCCGTCTCCGGCGCTCACGCTGGCATATGCCGGCGCGCAGGGCATCTTCATCGGCGGGATCTCGCTGTTCTACGAAAACCTGGCCGGCGGCGTCGTTCTCCAGGCCGTCATCGGCACGATCGTCGTGGTGGGTGTCACGCTCGCCCTCTTCGCCAGCGGCAAGATCCGAGCATCCGCGAAGGCGACGAAGGTCTTCCTCATCGCGATGGTCGGCTACCTGCTGTTCTCCGTGGTCAACGTCATCCTGATGCTCACGAACGTTTCGGACGACCCCTGGGGCCTCCGCGGCGAGTTCCGCATTTTCGGCATTCCGCTCGGACTGATCATCGGCGTCCTCGTCGTCATCATGTGCGCATACTCGCTCGTGCTCGACTTCGACGCCATCCAGCAGGGCGTGAAGAACCGCGCACCGCGTGTCTTCGGCTGGGCCGGCGCCTTCGGCATCATGGTCACGGTCATCTGGCTCTACCTCGAGCTGCTCCGCATCTTCGCGATCTCGCGCAACTAGCGCACCAAGCCGAAAGGGCGGGCAGGGAGCACACGCTCCCTGCCCGCCCTTTTCGCGTCGTACGGTCGCCTCTACTTGCCGATCGCAGCGCAGTCCAGCGTGCCGTAGCTGGTCACCGTCGGGTTGACCGTCGGGGTGACGTCCGCGGTCAGCTTCTTGATCGGGGTCTCCCCCGCGTCGAACAGCACGTCGAGGATCATCGTCTGGCCCGGCCCCATCTGCTGGATGCCCTGGGCAACCTGGTATTCGCCATCCGTCCCGATCATGGGCGCAGGAGACGGCTTCCCGTCGATGGCCGTTCCGAGGACCTTGTAGCCGTTCGGTGCGTAGACCGTCGTGCCGATCTGCACGTAGCCCTTGGCGACGAGCACACCGTTGCCCTTGACGTAGTCGGGCAGGATCTCGCCGGCGTTGGCCGGAGCGGTGCTGTTGAGCGCGACCCTCGTGAACACGTAGCGATGCTTATCGGAGCAGACCGCCTGAGTGACGCCCACCTTCACCTTGAGGAAGTAGTCCATCTTCGACGGCGTCATGTCCATGAAGTAGACCCCGAGCGCATCCGTGTCCTTGGTGCTCACCGGCGGTTCCGAGTAGAACGGCGTCAGCTTGATGAGGTCCTGCTCAGCCTTGACTCCTGTCCAGGCTTTCACCCGCCCCTCCTCGCCCATCTTGAGCAGGGTGGTGAGCAGGGTCTTCGGGTTCGCGCCCCCGCCGAGGATCTTGGAGAAAGCGCCCACGGAGATGCTCTGGTTGATCTGATCGACCGTGGCCGGGTTCGGATACATCGTGTAGATGTCGATGAGGAGAATACGAACAGCGTTGTCCGCCGACAACTGGAGTCCAGGCAACACGTCGATCGGCCCGGTGGCCTTCAGCAGGTTGGCCAGCGTCACGGTGTCCATTGCGATGACACCGTCGATGTCGTCGCCCTTCGCGGACTTCCACATCGACTTCGCCACTTCGTACGTGAGCGAGAAGCGCGGGGTGATGGTCAGGTCCTGCACCTGACGCCCGAGGCCGTACGGATAGAGCTTCTTGACGTCTTCGGGAATCGGGACGACGTAGTCGCTGAAACTCGGGAACTCCCTGATCGACGCAGACGACTGCTTGGCCAGGCTGATCTTGCCGTGGTCGAGTTGGAGAAGGGCCATGGAGCCCGTCGTGCCGCCGTTGGGAAGCAGCTCGCCGTTGTTCTCGAAGACGACCAGATAGTTCCGTGGACCGTCGTTGCCCATGGCAGCCGGCAGGACGTGCAGGGCGCTCTTCACTTCGCCGATCTGCGTGCTGACCTTCGTGAGCATGGTCGACAGCTTCTTCGTCGCGGACGCGACCGGTCCGATGAGGCCGTCCGTCTTGATCGAGGCGACATCCTTCGCGGACGATACGAAGACCGCGGCGGCCGCATCGACCTTGGGCGTCGCCTTCACGATCGGCTCGAGATTGATCGCGCCGTTCACCGGCTTGAACGACGAAGGCGACATCGTCGTGGCGATGTCCATCAAAGGCTGGATGCCCTTGTCGACGAGCGTCGAAGTGGTTCCGGCGAGCTCGCGCACGGCGGCGAGGTTCGGGCCGGCCCACGGGATGACCTCCGCCCCGCGCCAGATCGGGTCGCTCGTGAGACCCCGTGCCGAATCCACCTTCGGCTTGAGCTTGTCGAGTGTGGCCTTCGCTCCGCTCACGTCCTGAGCGAGAATCTGCCCCTTGAGCGTATTGACCAGAGGAAGCGCTGACTCGAGCTCCGACTTCGCCGTCAGAGCCCGAATACCGATCCAGGCTCCGAGCCCGATGACCACGATCAGAACCGCTGCACCGCCGATCCACCAATACCGTGCTCGTCGGGATGCGGTGCGCCTGTGGGCGATTGCCGTGCGTCTATCGGCGGGCGGCTGAGTCATTCGGATATTCAATCAGACGATGCCTGTGAAATCCGTTCATACCCAGCGGTATGGACTGCGCTGTTCACAGGTCAGCTGGACGAGGCCTTCTCCCGGTCCGCGCGGTATCCGGCGAACACCCGAGACGCCCACTGTCCGACAGCTCGGGCCAAGCGATGGCTGCGTGATTCGACCAGCCAGTAGAAGAGCGCTCCGACGATCAGCGCCGAGACGATGGCGACGGGGGCGACGATGAGCAGCGAGGTCCCGTACATCGCGTAATAGACCAGCAGGATCACGGGTACGTGCGTGAGGTACAGGCTGAACGAGATCCTGCCCGCCATCCCCACCACCCGCGAGGAGAGCAGTGCTGACAAGGGCATCCAGCCGAGCGATGCGATGACGATGATTCCTGCCCCCACAGGCGTTGCGGCATTCAGCAGCTGGGTCACCTGGCGCAACCCGGAAGGGAGCGGCCCTGTGAGCCACGGAAGGATCAAGAGGGCGACCCCCGCGACCATCACGAGAAGCCACACGACATGCCGCCATCGCGATGCGTTGATCCGTGAGGACATGCTGCGCACGTCCTCGAATCGCACGGCGACCAGAGCCCCGATGAGGAAAGACGGAAGGAAGTCGAGGGGCTCGAAGCCGAAGAACCGGCCGATGGCGGTCGCGCCCACGATAAGAACAACGCCCAGGGCCACCCGGCGCCGAAGGGCGAGCGCCAAGAGGACGAAGACAGGGAGCATCAGGGAGAAGGCCAGTTCCCAGCTCAGAGACCAGAGCGGGTTGTTGACGTGGAACGTCGTACTGTCGTGCGCGAACAGGTTCGCCGCCGAGATGAACTGGATCACCCTCGGCGCAGGGGTGCTGTAGTGCTCGATCCAGGTCCCGGGCGGACCCGGCGGCTGCGTCTGCGGCACGGCGAGGACGGCGATGGCCGCCACGATGATCGAACCGAGCACGGGAAGGTAGAGGCGCACGATTCGCTGCGGAAAGTACGCGACCCAATCGTAGGTGGGCTGACGGAGCACGGGCAGGGTGAGGACCAGGCCGCTCAGCACGAAGAAGACGATGACGAACTCTCCGCCCGCGGTGAACAGCTTCGCTGGGCTGTAACTCATCCACCAGAGGACAGAACCCTCACGTGGTGTGGCGGTGCCGAGAAGGTACGTCCCGGCGAAAGCCGGGAAGAACATGGCCACGTGATGCGCGAGCACGATCAGCGCTGCGACGCCACGCAAGCCGTCGAGGGAGTGGATGCGCCCGCCAGCGCGCGCGGTCGAATCTCCCGGTGGCTGCATAGGACGATCGTATATTCCAGCGTCCCCACGGCGGCCATCGTGCACGACCGAAAGAATGCCGGTCATCTGATACTTTTGCAGGGAGCGTTCGCACGCCTTCGCAGTCTCTTGCACGGTCCCCTACACATTTCATCCCGAGGACATATGTCAGCGAGCTTTACCACTGTGGCCATCGTCGGTCAGGGTTATGTCGGACTTCCTGTGGCCATGAGAGCCATCGACGCTGGGTACGACGTGACGGGGATCGACCTCGACGAACGACGGACGGGCAGCCTTCTGGCCGGCACGTCATACGTCGACGATGTCACGGACGAACAACTTCAGGCGGCGTTGGCGTCAGGGCGCTATCACCCCACGACCGATTACGCTGACGCGGCCGGCTTCGACGTCGCGGTGATCACCGTTCCGACGCCGCTCAGGGAAGGCCTCCCCGATCTGACGTTCATCGAGGAGTCGTCCGCGTCGCTCGCGGCGCTCCTGAAGCCGGGTGCGACGGTCATCCTCGAATCGACGACCTATCCCGGCACGACTGAGGAACTGCTTGTTCCGGCTCTGGAGAGCGGTTCCGGGCTTGTGGCGGGGACCGACTTCTTCGTCGGATACAGCCCGGAGCGCATCGATCCAGGCAACCCGGTCTGGGGATTCGTGAACACCCCCAAGGTCGTCTCCGGCATCGACGAGAAGTCGCTCGAGCGCGTCGATGCGTTCTACTCGGCCCTCGTCGACACGACGGTGCGCGTGAGCACCCCCAAAGAGGCTGAACTGACCAAGCTGCTCGAGAACACGTTCCGTCACGTCAACGTCGCCCTCGTGAACGAACTGGCGATCTTCGGGCACCAGCTCGGGGTCAACGTCTGGGAGGCTATCGACGCCGCCGCGACGAAGCCGTTCGGGTTCATGAAGTTCACCCCTGGTCCCGGTGTCGGTGGACACTGCCTTCCCGTCGATCCGAGCTACCTCTCCTGGCAGGTCCGCCGTAAGCTCGGTCAGAACTTCCGCTTCGTCGAGCTCGCGAACGACATCAACGATCACATGCCGGAATATGTGGTCCAGCGACTGATGGTCATTCTGAACAAGCAGGGACGCGCGGTCAACGGCTCACGTGTTCTGCTCGTGGGTCTCTCGTACAAGAAGAACACCGGCGATATACGCGAATCCCCATCGCTTCGGGTCATCGATCTGCTGCAGGAGTACGGAGCAACGGTTGTCGGGGTCGACAACCACGTCGAGGAGTACCGCTGGCCCTCCGGCGTCGAGCGGGAGTCGCTGACGGCTGAGGCACTGGACGCCGCTGACATCGCCGTCCTGATCACCGACCACGACGACCTCGATCTCGATCTCCTCCGCTCGTCGCGGACTCCGGTTCTGGACACCAAGAACCGAGTCAGCGGAGCGCTCGTCGAGCGACTCTAGGAGTCGTCGTGAAACTGGCGGTCAGCGACTACGCGAGCGAATACTCCGGCGTCGGCGTCCTGCAGCGTGAACTCTATTCACGCCTCGAGGGTCTGGGAATCGAACTCGTCTTCGTACAGGGTCGCGACGTCTCCGGGGGCCGGATCAAGCGGTATACGTCGCTCGTCACATCAGCGCTGCGCCGTGTGCCCAAAGACGTCGACCATTTCCTTGCCACGACCACTCCGATCCCCCTCAGAGTGCCGGTGCCCGCGACGACCTTTCTCTACGACCTGCGGTGGCGGCGCACGCGCTCGGCGATCGCGCGCGTCTACCGCACCCTCGACCTCGATCACGCGATCCGCGCATCCAGAGAACTCGTCGCCATCAGCGGACGCACGGCGGCAGAGCTGGGCGAATTCCGCCCGAACACACCCGTCGTCGTCGCACATCTCGGACCTGGCCAGGTAGAGCCCGGCCCGATCACTCCTCACGCGAACCGGGACGTCCTCCTGATCGGGCGCGCTGGGCACAAGCGCAACCTGCTCGCGGCGGAGATGCTGCTCAGCCTTCCTCCCGGCTGGTTCGACTCTGTGATCGGCGTCAACCTCGACCCGGCCGTCACACGACTGCTGGAGTCGCGCCTCCCGGCGAACCGCCGCGAATGGCACTCGAACATCTCGTCGAGCGAGCTCGGTGGCCTGTTCCGCAGGAGTCACTTCTCCGTGCAGCTCAGTGTCGAGGAGGGTTTCGGTCTCCCGTACATCGAAGCGCTGGCCGCCGGTTGTGTCGTTGTCGCCATCGACCAGGACCTGACCAGGGAGATCCTCGGGGACAGCGCCATCCTCTTGAAAGATGGCACGGCCGACGAGCTCAGTGCCCAGCTCCAGGTCGCCAGCGAACCCGCCGTGGAAGCTCGGATCGCCGCAGCGTCGAAGTACTCCTGGGATGCATTCGCCCAGCAGATCCTGGGGATCGTCTCCCGGGCGAACTAGTCGGTCCGCCGCTGCTCCCCTGCCTGCGGCGCAGGGAGCGCGGCGCTCACGGCGCGGCCCGGCCGAGCAAGCTCGTTCGCGTAGAAGTCCGCGGTCAGACGAGCGATGAGATCGCGGCGGAACTCCGAATCGACCCACCGATGCGCGGCGTCGCCCATCGACGCGCGCAGTTCGGGAGAACGAAGGAGCGTCTCCAGCGCATCGGCGAGATCCGCCCCCGAGCGCACCGGGACCGTCAGCCCTGTGATCCCGGGCTTGACGGAGTCGACCGCGCCGGTGGCGTCCGTCGTGACGGTCGGCACGCCAGCAGCGCTGGCTTCCAGGACGACATTCGGGAACCCCTCCCGATACGTTGGAAGGCAGAACACGTCCATCAGCTGATAGTAGGGCGCGGTGTTGTCGACAGCGCCGGTGGTGAACGTCAGAGGGCCGAACACCTCCGAGGGCGGTGCTTCTGAACTGCTCACGCCGGTGTCGACACCGCCGACGATGAGGAGCTGATGCGCGACCCCTCGCTCGAGAAGGATCCTGCGAGCCTCTGCCAGCTCGGTGAGTCCCTTGTCGGGCGCGACGCGGCCGACGAACCCGACGACGGGAATCTCGGGGTCCAACCCCAGCGCCCCGGACAGAGTCCTCGCTTCCTCCCGAGCCGCGGCGTCACTGAAGCGGTCGACGTCGACCCCGTTCGAGCTGCCGGAACCGAGCACGACGACCTTGTCTGCCGGCGCGAGCTTGAGCGCGATCAATTCGGCCCTGAGGCTGTTGCTGACCGCGATCACGGCGTGTGACGATCGGATGGTCGCCCGCTCTGCCGAAGAGAGCACCGTTCGAAGAATCCCGGTGGCCGTCTCGAGTCGAAGCCCACGCTGCAGGTACACGCGCCTGGGAACGCGCATGAGCATCGAAGCGACGGCTCCCAGCAGGGAGGCCTTCGGGGTGCTCACCGAGACGACGTCTGGCCGTACCGTCCGCAGCACCCGGAGCCACTTGACGAAGGAGACGGCGTCACTGAGCGGAGATGGATCGCGCTTCATCGGCAACGGGTGGACGAAGACATGGGGCAGCGAACCCAGCGCCTCCAGTTGCGGTCCGGGCGAGGAGACCACGTGGACCTCCCACCCGTCCCGCACCAGAAGTTCCGGGACCTGGCGCATCAGGATCAGCGAGACGGGAACCGTGACGGCCAAAAGGATGCGCGGGCGTCGCTCAGCCATGCTGTGCCTCTCACGTTGCTCGTTGTGTTTCACTGGTCCACCCCGGCGAAGACAGTCGCCAGCGTCGACCGGTCGATGCCCGGTGACACCGGATGGGAAGAGTCCTGCGCCTGGCCCATCCACATCAGTTCGAGGCGACGGCCTGCGCCGGCGATCTCGGGGACGATCCGTCCCACGCTTCGAGCGCAGGCCAGGAGCGTGACGCAGAGCCACCGAGGAAGATGACGCGGGGAGGATCCCCGAGCGAGCTCGAGAACGCCGGCCGCGGAATGCCCCTCCCACGGCTGCAGGAGGACCGGACGCAAGCCGGCCGATGACGCACCGACGTCGGCGATGAAGCCCACCAGCCCGTCGATCGTGCTCACGACCGTCGGCTGCTCCCCGGCGCCCGCGACGCTCGCCAGAGGGGAACGGGCGATCCGGACGAAGGACTCGGTAGTGCTTCGTCCGGCACCCTGCACACTCGTCGCACGGAGCACGGTGTGCGCGAGGCCCGAACGGGACGAACGCCCGTGCAGAAACGCTCGTTCACCCAGCGCCTTCGAGTGCGAGTAGTAGGAGAACGGCGAAGCATCGATGCTCTCGTCGAGCACGGAGCGGCGCCCCTGAACAGCCGCAGAGCTGATGTGGATGGCCCGAGCGGCCCCTGCTCGGTGGGCTGCGTGAGCGAACGCCACAGGGAGAAGCGCATTCGCCCCGTAGAGGTCGGAACCGCCCGCCGAATCCGGACTCGCCAAGCCTGCGGCGTTGACCACGATGTCCGCGCCTGACAGGGCACCGACCAGTTCAGCGCACTCCGGGGAGGAAGCAGCGAGGTTTTCCAGAGCCACAAGGTCGCGCGTCGACGGATCGAGCGTCAACCGCGGGGCGCTGATCTCGCGCACGTCGTATCCACGGCCCTTCAGGTGACGGACGAGCCCGGAACCGACGAAGCCCGAGGCGCCCACCACTGCCCAGACATGCGGGGGCGAGCTCAGCTCAGGTCCTGGTGCGTCTTCGAGCTCGACGGCGGGCAGGCCGAACCCTGCGGGCCGTGGCAGGACGTTCCCGCGGATCCTCGGCAAAGCCGCATAGAACGCGGACAGCGCGGCGAGCGCGATGACGGCGACCACCCACGAGACGGAGAAGACGATGACGCTGAGACCGATGAGGGACGAGACCGCGGTGAGGATGGACACGATCGCGGCCGCCTGAACGTGCGACAGACCCGTGTCGGTCAGACGCTGATAGACGTGCGTTCGGTGGGCTCGCAAGACGGGCTCACCGCGCCAGCCGCGCCGGAGCAACGTGGACATCGTGTCGACCAGGTAGATCAGGACAGGCGCGAGGACCGTGACGACAGGCACGCCGACCATGGCGGACCCGATCGCCAGCAACGCAACTGCGGCTCCGAGCAGATAGCTCCCGACATCACCGAGGAACAGGCCGGAACGAGAGAGGTTCCACGGAAGGAACGGTGCGAACACGAACGCGACCAGCAGTCCGAAGTAGACGATCCAGGGCACGTCCACGACAGCGGCGATGGCCGCATACGACAGCCCGGCGACGATCCCGTACATTCCGGAGATGCCGTTCACGCCGTCCATGAAGTTCGTCACGTTGACGTAGACGGCGACGAGCACACCGAACACTACGGACGTCCACAGCGGTTGCCCGAGAGCTGCCGCCAGAGCGGCTGCCCCGGCCACCCCGAACACCACCTGCAGTCCCCCGCGCAGCGGAACAGGCAATCCGCGCACGTCCTCGGCCAGGCCGAGGAGTCCGAAGGCGACAACCACTGCGCCGGAGATGATCACCGGAAGGGCGGAGGGCACGGCGAGCGCGGCGCTCGCTGCCCCGACGATCAGGCCGAGCAGCGGACCCAGGCCACCGCCGCGAATGGTGGGCACGACGTGCGACGAACGCGCGTTCGGTTCGTCGATCACTCCGAGCCGTTGGAGAAGCGGGCGGACGAACGCCAGAGCGACACCGCTGGCGAGCGCCGCGGTCGCGAGGGGAACCCAGGACACCGCGGTCATGAGCAGACCTCCGGGATGCTCACTGTGTCTCCCCGGATTCCATCAGACGACCACACAGCTCAACAGACCCCCGATTTCACGACGTGCTTTCATGTGCGACTTCCCGGGGACGGACGCGCAGTCGTCTGCGTCGATCGCAACATCCAGCTGCAGCAAGAGACGTCCTCATCCCGCTGACAGTGGGAACGTACGGATGCGATAGTACCAGTCGTCGCAGACGGACCTGTTCTCCTCATCTCGGGTACGACAGTTAGGCGGGCTCTGCGCCGCTCGACTCCACAGTCGCCGAGCTCGCCCGATGGGCCAGCTTCCGGAGCCTCCCGAGAGCGATGGGCAGCTGGATGGCGACCACCGTGAACTCGGCCACTGCGGTGGCTAGGGCCGCACCATCTGTGCCTCCGACGGCGCTGAGCCAGATCAGCAGCGGAATGCCGATCAGCGACGCGATGATCGTCGATGTCGAGATCACCTTCACCGCGCCCAGGGAGCCCAGGATGTGATAGCTCAACGACGCGCCGACCGCGTAGAAGAAGCACGCGACGCCGAACCACAGGGCGGCGAGCGGCGACAGGGCGATCGCCGGACCGAACAGCCAGGATGTCGCCCACGGAGCGAGCGCGGCGAACGCAGCGCCCGCGAGAAGGCCGACCACGGAGTTCATGGCGAGCGCGGCGCGGAGCTTGCGCGGGTTCATCAAACCGCCGGACCGTTCACTGGCCCAGCCCTGCAGCCCGCTCGTGAACGCACTGATTCCGGCCTGTGCTGCCGAACGCAGCCGAGCTCCTGCCGCGTAGTCGGCGATCACGGAGACCGACCGGGATCCGATCGACACGAACGCAACGGCCAGCGAGGTGTACCCCACCATGATCACGCCCGAGATCGCCAACGGGAGCTGAATCCGGATCCTTTGCGCGATGTCTCGCATGCTCGGCGACTCGCCGCCCGCGGAGCGGAGCTCACGCACGGCGGAGATCCCCACGCCCAGCAGTCCGAAGACGAGGAGGGCCGCGGGATACATCAGCGGCTCCCCCGTCAGCGCCAGGAGGGGAATCGACGCCACGGAACCCAGGATCCGAGGGATCGTGTCATAGAGGGCGACCTTCCCCGGCACACCCCGACCGATGTAGAACCAGGTCGGGCTCAGCCCGGTGGCAGCCAACGAGACGGCCATGGCGCCGGCCAGGAAGGAGTGGGTGCCAGGAACCATGATCAACGCGCACACGAACGCGAGCGCGCCGAACGGGACCGACAGGAGCAGCCGGGACCAGAGCCCCTCCGCATAGACGAAGCGCGCGCGAACCGCGTCCACACCGGAGACCATCCCTGGTCCGACGACGATCCAGCCGAAGTTGATGAGCACGGCAGCGGCGGCACCGATCGAGTATCCGAGCGACAGCCCGGCCCAGCCCGCCGGCCCGATCATCCGTACCACGAACGGAAGGACCACCAGCGGGATGACCGCCGACAGGAGCTGGAGCAGGAAGAAGCCTGAGATCCGGCGCCACGGGAATCGTCCGAGGCGAGCCATGAGAAGGCTCATCGAGCGACCGGCGCTATCTGACGCCGATGGCGCGTCAGAGACACGATCGGTTCTCCGTTCGGCCGCTGCCGGAGAGCGAAGACGATCACGGCGAGGGCGACGACCGAGGCCGCGGTGCCCTCGAAGAACGGATCGGTCATCGCGATGGTCAATGCCGCTGCGGCCGCTGCCCCCAGCACTCCGCCCTTGATCACCACGAGGATCGCCATGACGATGACGCACACGATGAACGGAAGAGCGAGGAGACCGCCGATCTGCAGAAACGACAGAAAGAAGTTGTGACCGAACGACTGGGGCGCTCCGAGCGCCTCCTTCGAGGGGCCCCTGAGCGATGTCCACCCGGTCCCCCAGATCGGGGAACTCAGGAACTGCTCCCCCGACAGGCGGTAGAGCACGAACCTGTCATCGACGTTCTTGAGCACCTGGGTGTCTCGGCGCAGGCGGGAGGCGACCGCCATGTTGATGAGCACGTAAGCACCGATAGGGACGACGATCGACGCTGTGCGCCAGATCCATTTCTGCAGCCGGGTTCGGCCGAGCCCCCACAGAATCACGATCGCACCGACCGCCACCTCGACGATGGCGCCTCTGGAGGCGCTGAAAAGCGGGATCACGAGAGCACACGCCGCGGGAATGATCAGCAGGAGATATCTGCCTCGCAACTGCCATGCGCGCCCTGCGAGGGCAAAACCTGCAACGACGAGAACGCCGGCGATGTAGTTGGAACCACCCCAGGCCGCCTCCGCGCTCTGGTGCAGAGTCTGACCGCCGCTCGCCGTCAAGAACGCGACGACCAGCTGTCCGCACCCGTACAGCACGAAGACGACGAATCCCGCATCGACGGCGTTGAAGCGCCGCGCACCCGCTGCGTTCCAGGTCCAGCCGACGCACACCGCTCCCACGACGCCGGCGATGAAGTTGAAATACGCGAACAGGGCGGCAGGACGATCAGCCGGCAGAAACGCAGGCACCGCCAGCAGGATCGCGCCGCCGAGGAGGACGAACGAGAGCGGGAGGCGCCGCCAGTCCGGGAAGGACGACGAGCGAATCGCGAGGACCGCGAGGACGATCGCCAGCGCGACAATGAGCAGCTGAGCGGCAGAGATTCCCGCCGACTTCGGCCCGACACCGATCGTGACGACGCCGCCGACCGGAAGGACGGCGACGACCAAGCCTGCCAAGATCGCCACGGGACCGAAGGCCGGACGTTGCGGCGTCACCGCCTCGCGCGCATCAGACATCGTCATATCCGGGGAGAGCAGGCGCCGAGGTGCCTCTGATAGCTGCGATGGAAGCCACGATTCCTCTCAGATGCGCCCGCTTCGGGGCACGGATGACGAGAACGGCAGGGATGCGGAGAAGGAGCGCACTGGTACAGATTATCCGCGCCCACCGGGCAGAAGACTCCCACTTGCGCAGATAGGAGTAAGCGCCCCACGCGGAGACCGGCAGGACGCGATCGATGTACGAGCGGCTCGTCGCCGAGTGCAGATGCCTGACACCCGAGCCGGAGACATGCTCGAAGCTCGCGCCGATCTCAGCGGCCTGACGCACGAAGTCCGCATCCTCGAAGGTGAAAGGGAAGACCGGATCGAAACCGCCGAGTGCATCCCACAGTCCTCGCGAGATGGCGACGGCGCTGAACGACATGTAGGCCGTTCCCCTCCGGATGGCGTCTCGATCGTATGACCGCCCCCGACGGAAGCGTTTGATGACACCCGCGAGCGTCGAGAGGTTCAGGAACACCCCGCTCACGGTCGGAATCGGGATGGGCGGGGAATCATCGAAGTAGACGATCGAGTTGGCCGCGCGCCCATGGAGCGCATCGACGGCGGTCCGAAAGGCCGATTCGTCCAATTCGACGTCGTCGTTCACCAGGAGCAGCCACTCCCAGTCCGAGCTCTCCCTCGAGCCGAGCGTGATCGCCGCCCCGAAGCCGACATTGCGCCCGGGGTCGGTGATTCGGACGCTCTCGGTGCGGAGCGCATCCCGCAGCCGACGGCCGTTGGTCACCACGACCGAATCGACTCCGACCCGGGCGAGCCGCGTCGTCAGGTCGACAATGTTCGCCGCCCGCGATTCCGCAAGACCGGGAATCACCGCCAGCACAGACGCCGTCATCGGCCTTCGTGCCGGGCCTGGTACCACTCGATCGTGCGCCCGAGAGCGGTCTCGAACGGTACGGGAGCGACGGTGGGGAAGAGTTCTCGGATCCGTACGCCGTCGGCCTGGGACGCCCGCACATCGCCCACCCTCGACTCGACGTGCTCCAGCACGAGGTTCTTTCCGAGCTTCGCTTCCATCAGCTCGACCATCTGCAGGAGGGAGGTGCTCGTGCCGAACGCGAGGTTCACCGGATCGAGCGAGCTCGTCCGGTTCCGCACGGCGTCGAGCAGCGCTGCGCACACCGTCTCGACGTAGGTGAAGTCGCGGGACTGAAGTCCGTCCCCGTGGATCGTGAGCGGCCGGTCGTTCAGGGCCGCGTCGAGGAACTTCGGAATCACCGCGGCGTAGACGTGGTCGGCGGCCTGATATGGGCCGAACACGTTGAAGAAGCGGAACGCGAGGGTCTCCATGCCGTACGAGAAGTTGTACGCGATGGTGTAGCCCTCTGTGGCGTGCTTGCTCACCGCGTACGGGCTCATCGGGCGGGTCCAGTCGAATTCCGATTTGGGCAACTTGGTGTTGCTCCCGTAGACGGAACTCGAGGAGGCGACGACCACGTGCCCGACGCCGGCGAGGCGCGAGGCTTCGAGGACGTGCAACGTCCCCGTCGCGTTGGCATGGTGAGACGGGAGGGGCGCGGCGACCGAACGCGGAACGCTCCCCAGCGCGGCGAGGTGCACGACGGAATCCACTCCGTCGACGACCTCGGAGACGAGGTCGAAGTCGAGGATCGACCCTTCGGTGAAGTCCACGCGCACGCCGTCGAGATTCTCACGTCGCCCAGTGCTCAGGTCGTCGAGAACGCGAACCTCTGCGTCGGGCTCCATCGTGTTGATGTATCGGGCCAAGTTCGAGCCGATGAAGCCGGCTCCTCCTGTGATGAGGATCTTCATGGTGCTTTCAGGTTGTGAGGGGCAGGGGCGCCCACGACGACGTCTTCGGGGACGTCCGGGTTCGCGGGTGGGACACGGGTACGGTGTGCGTCAGGACCGTCACGGCCGGGCGCTGCTCAAGCGCCCGCTGTCGACCGCGACCACCTTCGTCTCCGCCTGGTCAGCAGCCCAGCGGCGCTGCCATTCGGAACGGTCGAGCCTCTCCGGTGAGATCGGAAGCACACGGGCGTGGGAGATCAGGCGATGGTGGGGCCGGTTCCCGACCTCACCGACACCGACGAGTTCCTCGTGGAGCTTCTCCCCGACCCGAAGGCCCGTGTAGACGATCTCGATGCTCTTGCCCGACTGCGCGATCATCCGCCGGGCGATGTCGAGGATGCGCACGGGCTCGCCCATGTCGAGAATCAGCACTTCGCCGGGGGACCCGATCGCGCCGGCCTGCATGACGAGCTGGCACGCCTCCGGGATGGTCATGAAATAGCGGGTCGCGTCCGGATGCGTCACGGTGAGCGGCTTGTCGGCGTCGATAAGCGCTTGGAAGGTCGGGAGAAGCGAACCGCGCGACCCGAGGACGTTGCCGAAACGGACGGACAGATAGGACTGGTGGCTCACCGAGCCCGCCCACGCGGTCAGCCGCTCTGCGGCGCGCTTGGAGTGTCCGAGGATGCTGGTGGGGTTCGCTGCTTTGTCCGTGGAGATGTTCACGAACGTCTGGACCTCGGCCGCGAGCGCCGCGTTGAGCACGTTGAGCGTCCCGAGGACATTCGTCTTCCACGCCTCGTCCGGGTACTGCTCGAGCATCGGAAGGTGCTTGAGCGCGGCCGCGTGGAAGACGACGTCGGGGCGGCGCTGCACGAAGATGCCGCGGATCGCTTCGGCGTCCCTGATGTCGGCGAGGATGACCTCGCTGGAGTTCAGCAACCCGTGTCCGGAGATCTGGAGCTGCGACTGCTGCAGTCCGCTCTCGTCCCGGTCGAGCATCATGAGTTCTTTGGGGCCGAACTTGGCGATCTGGCGGCAGAGTTCGGAACCGATGGACCCGCCGGCCCCTGTCACGAGGATGCGCTTGTTGGAGAGGTAGTCGGCGATCGTCGCGACGTCGGTGTCGACGGGGTGCCGGCCGATCAGGTCCTCGATCGACAGATCGCGGACATCCTTGAGGTTGGTCCGGCCGCCGCGGACATCATCGAGTTCCGGAAGGACTTTGACACGCAGCCCGATCGGTTCGGCGGCCGACGAGATGCGCTGCAGCAGATGCGCGTCGGCCTGCGCGACGCAGACGACCAGCACGGAGGCGTTGGTCGCGTTGGCGACCTTGACGATGTCATCGAAGGTGCCTCGCACGGGGATCCCCATGAGGCGGAGGTTCCGCTTCGCTCGGTCGTCGTCGAGGAAGGCGACGGGCAGATAGTCCGAATCGCGATCCGTGAGCATCCTCCGGACCATGAGGCTGCCCATCGATCCCGCGCCGAGCAGGATCGCCGGCGCCGCCTCATCGCGCGGGCGGGATCGCTGAATCACATACATGCGCTTGACGTATCGCGCCCCACCCATCAGCGCGTACGCGAGGGGGCCGGAGATGAGCATGATGCTCCGGGGGATCCCGAGTTGATGCGAGAAGACGACGATCGGGATCGAGGTCGCGATCACGATCACGAGCACCGTGACGGCGACCGCACGCGCCTCCTCGAAACTGGCGTACGTGAAGCGTCCCCGATACACCCAGAAGATCCATCCGAGGATCAGTTGCATGACGATGGCGACGAGACAGAGAAGGATGACGGGCAGCCAGTGCACGCGCGCTTCGACGAAGTCGTAGCGGAAGAAGAAGCTGGCGGTGACGGCCACGACCCAGGCTGCCGCATCGATGGCGAATTGGAGCCCGAACCTCAGAAAGACAGACTCACCGCGCGCCCGCGACTCACGCTGGACGCGGTCGCTCCAGATTCTGTTTCTCAATGCCATATGCGTTACCGATCTCATCCCCTATATAGCAAGGGATACCTCTCCGTCTACCGTGGGCTATCTTGCCATACTACGGAACCATTCGAATCGTCCGGTTTCTGCCGCCGTGTCGCATCGACGGATTGCGGCCTCCCCTAGACTGACCTGGTACCCCGACAGAAGGACCTCATGACGCGCGCGCTCATCACCGGCATCACTGGACAGGACGGCCTCTATCTCGCCGAACTCCTGACTTCGAAGGGTTACGACGTCTTCGGCCTCATCCGCGGTCAGAACAACCCGAAGGCCGACCTCGTCCGCGCGACGGTGCCTGAAGTGACCCTCCTCAACGGAGACCTGACCGACGTCTCATCCCTGGTCCGCGTGCTCGCCATCGCCCAGCCGGATGAGGTCTACAACCTCGGCGCCATCTCTTTCGTGGCATATTCGTGGGAGAACGCATCCCTGACCTCGGACGTGACGGCGAAGGGCGTCCTGAACGTCATCGAAGCCACCCGCCTGTATGCAGGATCCGACATCGGCAAGGTGCGGTTCTACCAGGCGTCGTCCTCCGAAATGTTCGGCAAGGTGCAGGAAGTGCCGCAGCGCGAGTCGACGCTCCTCTGGCCGCGTTCCCCGTACGGGGTGGCGAAGGTCTTCGGCCACTACATGACGATCAACTACCGCGAGTCGTACGGGATGCACGCGTCGAGCGGGATCCTCTTCAACCACGAATCCCCGCGTCGCGGTCCGGAGTTCGTGACGCGCAAGGTCTCGCAGGCGGTTGCGCGCATCAAGCTGGGCATTCAGGACGAGCTCGTCCTCGGCAACCTGGACGCTCAGCGCGACTGGGGCTTCGCCGGCGACTACGTCGATGCGATGTGGCGGATGCTCCAGCAGCCCCACGGTGACGACTATGTGATCTCGACGGGGTCGACGCACTCGATCCGGGACCTCCTTGACGTCGCCTTCTCTGCGGTCGGGATCGAGGACTGGTCCGGCTATGTCCGCCAGGACCCGCAGTTCGTGCGGCCGGCCGAAGTCGATCTGCTGGTCGGCGATTCCTCGAAGGCACGCGAGACGCTCGGCTGGGAGCCGACGGTGAGCTTCGAACAGCTCGTGACGATGATGGTCGAGAACGATCTGCGTGAACAGGCCGAACTCGCCCGCTGATCCGACCATGTCCCGCACACACAGAGCATTCGTCACCGGTGCCACCGGGCAAGACGGCAGCTACCTCGTCGAGCGGCTCCTCGCAGACGGTGTCGAGGTCCACGCCCTCGTGCATCGCGGGGCAGAGCCGCAGGGTGACGTCCCGACGGGCGTGATCGAGCACAAGGGGTCGCTGGCCGACTTCGACAGGCTGGCGTCCATCGTCACGTCCATCGAGCCGGATTCGGTGTTCAACCTCGCCGGGATCAGCTCCGTCGCGACCTCGTGGGAACGTCCACTCGACACGGTGGAAGTATCGGGCACCGCGGTCGTCGCGCTTCTCGAAGCGTGTCGGAGCGTCAGCGACCGCGGCCGTGAGGTCAGGTTCGTGCAGGCCTCGAGTTCCGAGATCTTCGGCGCCGCGGAGCACTCCCCGCAAACCGAGTCCACTCCGATCCGGCCCGTTTCGCCGTACGGTGCCGCGAAGGCGCTGGCGCACCACGCCGTCTCGGTCTATCGAGGCCGCGGAGTCTTCTGCAGCGCCGCCATCCTTTACAACCACGAGTCGCCCCGCCGTCCGGAGACGTTCGTCACGAGGAAGATCACGCGCGGGGTCGCGCGGATCGCCGCCGGGCTGGAAACCACCATCAGCCTCGGGAACCTGGATGCCCGCCGCGACTGGGGATGGGCTCCCGACTACGTCGACGCGATGATCCGCATTTCCAGGGCCGAGACGCCGGGCGACTTCGTCATCGCCACCGGCGAGACCCACTCTGTGCGCGAATTCGTCGGGGCCGCGTTCTCGGCCGCCGGGATCGACGACTGGGAGGACCGCGTGATCGTGGACCCGTCGTTCCTCCGCCCGGCCGACGTGCACGAGATGCGTGGCGATCCCGCCAAGGCGCACACTGAGCTCGGCTGGGCGCCGACGGTGCGGTTCACGGAGATCGTCGCGTCGATGGTGAGAAACGACCTCACGCTGCTCGGTATCGGCTGAACCATTCAAGAGGGAAGGGCCGGGACGCGCGAGCATCCCGGCCCTTTTCAGGCGGTGGCCTCGGCCGGGCCGCCTATTCCCATTCGATGGTTCCCGGCGGCTTCGACGTGACGTCGAGGACGACGCGGTTGACGCCGTCGACCTCGTTGGTGATGCGGTTGGAGATCTTGGCGAGCAGGTCGTACGGCAGGCGCGTCCAGTCGGCGGTCATCGCGTCTTCGCTGGACACCGGGCGCAACACGATCGGGTGACCGTATGTGCGGCCGTCGCCCTGCACTCCGACAGAGCGGACGTCGGCGAGGAGCACGACCGGGCACTGCCAGATCTCGGTGTCGAGGCCGGCGGCGGTGAGCTCTGCGCGCACGATGGCGTCCGCGTCGCGGAGGAGGTCGAGACGCTCGCGCGTGACCTCTCCGACGATCCGGATGCCCAGGCCAGGACCGGGGAACGGCTGGCGGCCGACGATCTCCTCCGGGAGGCCGAGCTCGCGGCCGATGGCGCGCACCTCGTCCTTGAACAGGGTGCGCAGTGGCTCGACGAGCTCGAACTGCAGGTCTTCCGGGAGGCCGCCGACGTTGTGGTGGCTCTTGATGTTGGCGGTGCCCGTTCCCCCGCCGGACTCGACCACATCCGGATACAGGGTGCCCTGCACGAGGAAGCGGATCGGGTCGCCCTCGCTGGCGGCCTCGGCGATCAGGTCGGCCTGGGCCTTCTCGAAGGTGCGGATGAACTCGCGGCCGATGATCTTGCGCTTGGTCTCCGGGTCGCTCACGCCGGCGAGCGCGTCGAGGAACTGGTCCTGCGCGTTCACGGTCACCAGGCGGATGCCCGTGGCCTTGACGTAGTCCTCCTCGACCTGGCGGGCCTCGTCCTTGCGGAGCAGACCGTGGTCGACGAACACGCAGACGAGCTGGTCGCCGACGGCCTCGTGCACGAGCGCGGCGGCCACGGCGGAGTCGACGCCGCCGGACAGGCCGCAGATGACCCGGCCGGAGCCGACCTGGGCGCGGATCGCGGCCACCTGGTCGGCGATCACGTTTCCGCTGTTCCAGTCGGCGGGGATGCCGGCGGCGCGGTGCAGGAAGTTCTCGAGCACGGCCTGGCCGTACGCGGAGTGCTTGACCTCGGGGTGCCACTGCACGCCGTAGAGCTTGCGCTCGTCGTTCGCGAAAGCGGCGACCGGGGTGGAGTCGGTGGACGCGAGCACCTCGAAGCCCTCAGGGGCCTTCGAGACCGAGTCTCCGTGGCTCATCCACGCCGTCTGCTCCTCGGGCTGGCCGTCGAGCAAGACGCCCGCGTCGCTGATCCGCACGGCGGTCGAGCCGTACTCGCGCTGACCGGTGTGCGCGACCTCGCCGCCGAGCGCCGTGGCCATCACCTGGAAGCCGTAGCAGATGCCGAGCACGGGGACGCCGAGGTCGAAGATCGCCTCGTCGAGCTGCGGGGCGCCCTCCTCGTAGACGCTGGACGGGCCGCCGGACAGGACGATGCCCGCCGGACGCTTGGCCGCGATCTCGGAGGCGGTGACGGTGTGCGGCACGATCTCGGAGTAGACGTTCGCCTCGCGCACGCGCCGGGCGATCAGCTGCGCGTACTGCGCGCCGAAGTCGACGACGAGCACCGGACCGGACGGGTTGGCGGAGTCTGCGCCTCCGAGCAGGTCGGAGAATGCTGGGTCAGTGCTAATTTGATGCCTCCACGAGGGTCGCTTCCTCGGCCTCACGGCCGGCCAGATAAGACTTCACCTGCTTGGTGATGCGGGTTTCCACGAAGAACGACAGGAACGGGATGACGCCACCGAGGGCGATCGCCACGAACTTCGTGAAGTTCCACCGCATCAGGCTCCACAGGCGGAAGTCGGAGAACAGGTACACGACGTACAGCCAGCCGTGCGCGATCAGGATGCCCGTGCTCAGGTCGACGCCCGTCGGCGTCACCGGGTCGTTCACCGGAACCAGGGCGAAGACGCCGTGGTTGCCGAACGCGAAGAGCTGGTAGCCCATCCCGTACTTGATGACCATCTCGAGGCAGAGCAGCAGCAGCATGATGCCCGTGATGTATGCGAACACCTGGTAGAACCGGAGCGCCCCGCGGATCTTCGGGAAATCGGCGAGCTTGGGAGCGAGGGGCATGGGTCTATTCTACTTTCCCGAGCGGGGCGGCCGTTCCGGCGGCGAGCTCGCGCAATTCGTCTTCCTTCTCCTTCGCGTCCTTCACCAGGCGATACCAGAAGAAGACCGCGAATCCGGCGAAGATGATCCACTCCGCCGCGTAGAAGATGTTGAGCCAGTTGAGCGTGCGCTCCTGGATGGGCGGGGGCGAGTCGATCTTCGTCAGCCCGGCGGGCGGCGTCTTCTCGACGACGTATGCGGAGTACACGTCCATGCCGTCCACACCGGTCCAGAGGTTGTAGAGGGCGGCGACCGACATGGTGGTCATCGCCGTCGGGTGCTTCTTGTCGCTCGGGACCTCCGGCCCCTCTGTCGGCAGCAGCCTGCCGACGATCTCCTGCTGGGCGGCCGGCTCATCGGCGAGCCGCGCCATGACCGACTTCGCGGTCGCTTCGTCGGCGGCCCACCCGCGCGCGACGGCGAGGGCGACGGGACGCGCGCCCTCCTCGGCGCCTGGCACGGTCGCGTGCGCGACGACCCACCAGCCGGCGGTTCCGTGGTTGAGCCTGCCCTGCACCAGCTGATAGTCGGTCGGCACGAACGAGCCGGTCACGCTGATGAGCTGGCCGGTCGCCGTGTCGGCGATCGGGCCGCCCGGCTTCGCCACCTTCGCGAGCGGCAGCACGGTCTCGCTCGGGATCTCGACGACCTTGCCCGCCTCGACGGCGCGTTCCAGCTGCCACTGGCCCAGCCACGCGAATCCACCGGCCAGCAGCAGCGCGAAGACGAGTGCGCCGATCCACCGCGGGCGCAGCATCATCTGGAACAGTGTGGTCTCTCCACTGCCGCTGGTCGTGCTAATGGCTCAGTCCCGCTTTCGGTCGCTGCTGTCTTCGTGCATGGCCTGCTCGACGACGCGGTCGATGGCCTGCCGGGTGTCGTCCGATCGCGCCTCTGGGTCGAGGTCGGCTGTCGCTGCCTCCACGAGCGCGATCTCCTCGTCGAGCATCGGATCGCGCTCGGGTTTCTTCGTGCGCTTCTTCTTCGGGCTTTTGCCGGTCCGGAGAATCATCGCACCGATCTTCTCGGAGTTTGCTGCGAGCACGGGCCCGAGGACGGCCATGATCAGCACGTACAGGCCCGCGAACGGCTGGATGCGCTCATCCAGCCCCGCGCTCAGCGACAGCGTGGCGAGGATCAGCGCGAACTCGCCGCGGTTCTGCAGGATGACGGTGGTGTTGATGCCGGCCTGCACTCCCATCCCGTTGATCCAGGCGACGAACTGCCCTGCGAGGATGTTCAGCACGATCGTCAGCAGCACCGCCAGCAGCACGGGGACCACGACGGACGGGAACTGGGCAGGGTTCAGCGCGAGGCCGAAGTTGAGGAAGAAGAACGCGGCGAACACGTCCCGCAACGGGATCGCGATGTGCTCGATCTTGTTGCGGTACTTCGTCGCGCCGAGCACGAGCCCGATGAGGAACGCGCCGATCGCATCCGTGACGCCGAGGATTTCGCCGATGCCGGCGAACAGCACGGCGAAGCCGAAGAACAGGATGGTGAACAGTTCGTCGTCTTTGGTGCGGAACAGCTTGGACACGTACCGGCCGCCGAACCGCGCGATCGTGAACATCACCACGAGGAAGGTGAACGCGATCGCCAGTTTGGCGACGATCGGCCAGAAGTCCGTCTCGCCGCTCAGCACCACGGAGACGATCGCGAGGTAGATCGCGATGAAGATGTCCTCGACGACGGTGACGCCCAGGATCATCGGCGTCTCAGTGTTCGCCAGGCGTTTCAGCTCGATCAGCAGCTTGGTCACGATCGCGCTGGACGACGTGGCCGTCATTCCGGCGATGATCAGGGCTTCCCTGGTGCCCCAGCCGACCATGAAGCCGAAGATGAGGCCGACGCCCATGTTCACGACGATGTACGAACCGCCGGAGATGATGAGCTTGCCGAAGTTGCCGAAGAATTCGTCCTGATCGAACTCCAGCCCCAGGTTGAACAGCAGCAGGATCAACCCGAAGATCGCGATGAGCTCGATGTAGTTCGACTCGAAATTAAGCGGGAACCACCCGGTGTGCGGGCTGGCGAGCAGCCCGACGAGCATGTAGATGGGGATCGCGGGGAGACCCACCAGCTTGCCGAGACGCCCGAGCACGTATGCCACGAGCAGGAGGACGCCGAGAATGATGAGGTCTTCGCCGAGATGCATGGCTACCCCCCAGGCGGTGCGTCGACGGTGGCGCGGACGGGCAGCTCACCGGTGCGGAAGAATGCGAAAGCCTTGGCCACCTTCTCCGGCGACCCCGCGACGACGAGCGTGTCGCCGGGGAACACCTTGAAGTCGGGAGCCGGCGCCGGGTTGGCGGACTCGCCGCGCACGACGGCGACGACGGTCAGCCCGACCATCCCGCGGTCGGCGGGGCTGCCGAGCTGCTGCCCGGCGATGTGGTCTTCGTAGTCGACGCTGAACCAGTCGATGCTGAGGCCGGGGATCTGGTCGAGCGCGGTGAGCGACTCGGTGATCTGCGTGCCACCGAGCAGCTCGGCGAGCGTGTGGGCCTCGTCGTCGTTCAGGCGCAGCGAGACCTTCGTCACGTCTGCACCGTCTTCGTGGTCGGAAAAAGTGATGAGGTCGCTGTGACCGGACCGGTGGGCGATCACGCCGACCTTTCCGCCATCGTCTGTGACGAAGGTATGCAGCACCCCGACCCCGGGCAACTTGACCCGTCGAACGTCAACCATGTTCCGTCTCCAACCGACTCACGTGGAGCTACAAGCCTACCGGAGGGCATCTGTGCGTGAGCCCTGGACCAGATCGTGGAGCGAGGTGGTCAGTGGCGTAGTGCGTCACTCGGCCGGATTCGCGCGGCACTGATGGCTGCCAGCATCCCACCGATCGATCCAACAACGATCCCGCCGACAACCGCGCCCGGCGCGAGTGCCAGATCGAAGACGGGAGCCCAGCGTTGCGCGATGGTCACGATCAGAAGACCTCCCACTCCTGTCGCCAGCCCGACTACCCCGCCGACCGCGCCAAGCATCACTGCCTCCACGATGACCTGCCAGAAAAGATGCGACGCCCTCGCTCCGATCGCGCGCCGCAACCCGAACTCCTGCCTACGTTCCATCACGGCAGAGACCATCGCGTTACCTAAACCGAAGATTGCTGCGATGACGGAGATGCCGGTAAGGACGTAGAGCAGACTCTGGACATCGGCTTCCACCTCCGCCCGAAGATCGCTCGGGTCTGTCGGTGCCGTTACTTCGACTCGTGACGGTAGGAAGGGATCGATTGCGAACGAAATCTGCTTTGCGACTTGCTGCGCTGCACCTGCACGTGAGACCACGAGGGCGACCACTCGGTCTGAGCGGCCGAGCGCGGCTGAATCCTCGTTCGAGACGATCACGGCGTTCGGAAGGTGCGGAAGCCGAGACGAAGAGTTGATTGTCCCGGCGACGACGAACGGCTGGGAATTGATTGTCACGACCGGGCGGAGGTCGGGGGAAGCCAGTTGGAGACGCTTGGCGAGAACGCTTCCGACCAGCACGTGACCAGTTTCGAGGCGCTCGACTCCGTCTGCCCAATCCAGGTCCGCTCGCGCTGCCTCCGCTATCTCGGGCGTCGCACTGTAGCCGACCACCTCAATCGGCTCTCTCGTCGTCGTCGCTTGCGCTGTAGCCGGTGAATGAGTAGCGAGCAAGCCAGCGGACTCCACGCCGCTAATGCGCTCGATGTCCCTGAGCGTCTCGCCCGTTCGCTGCGACGAGCGCGGCGTCCATTCCGCTTTCACGTCTCGATTGACATGCGCGTCGAACGTGTCGCGCACCTGAGCCTGCGATGACTGGGCAACGCCCATGGTGCCCACCGCGAGAGCGACTCCGAGCGCTACTGCGGACACGAGGCCGACGGACCGCGCTACACGCGACGCCAGTGTAGAGAAAGCATCCCCGATGAGGTCAGCAATTCGAAGGCGGGACGGGCGTCCCGGCCCGCCTGGGCTAGGGCGAGGCTCCGGGAGTTCGAAAGCACCCGTCGTCGATCTCTCCGTGAGGCGGCCGTCTACCATGACGACGCCGCGGCGCGCTGACTGTGCAACCTCCGGTGAATGTGTGACGAGGACGACAGTTGCACCAGACCGATTCACCTGCTGCAGGGCAGCGACGACGCTCGCCCCACTTTCGGAATCAAGATTGCCCGTCGGCTCATCGGCAAGCACGATCGGCGCGCCCGACGCTAGCGCACGCGCAATCGCCACACGCTGACGCTCGCCCCCTGAAAGATTCGCCGCTCGTGTGAACGCGAGCGATTCGATTCCGAGCGATGCGAGTGACTCCAGAGCGCGCTTCCGTCGTTCCGTCCGGCGAAGGCCTCTGTACAGAAGTCCCAGTTCGACGCTGTCGATCGCCGGCCTTCGGTCCAGGAGATGAAAACTCTGAAAGATGAACGCGAATGTGTCAGAGCGGAATCGCGCCAGGTCTTTGCGGGAGAGAGAACGGGTGTCGACGCTGCCGAGCAGGTAGTCACCGGCATCCGGCGTGTCAAGCAGTCCGATGATGTTCAGCATCGTCGACTTGCCGCCGCCCGAGGATCCCTCGATCGCTACGAACTCCCCCGGCGCGACGGAGAAGTCCAGTCCAGAAAGCACGTCTCGGTTCGGAGGAAACGCCTTCGAGATGGATCGGAGAACGACTGCGTTCTCAGCCGACTCGGACAACGTCACCTGCCTTGAGCGCCCCCTGCTGCGACGGTTCGATAGCGCTGCGTCCTTCCAGCACCGCCTTCTCGGTCACCGCGACGCGGCGAAACGATCCGTCTGGTTCCCGCTTGAGAACATGCGATCTGCCACCGGACTCCGCGACGACGGCGCTCGCGGGAACCTGAAGCGCGGATCGAGCGAGGATCGCAACGACGATGGATGCGTGGTGACGTTGACTTCGGTAATCATCGGCGATTTCGCCGCCCAGCGTGAGCGTTACGCTGGTGCTACCGGTACTCGTCTTCTCGCCTTCGTCTGAGTTTCCCGTGCTCGGCGCGACATCCGACACCTCCGCGGTCACGGTGTCTCCATTCGGCAAGGTGATATGCGCGGGCATTCCCGATGTCAACTGTGACGCCGCGGAGTCGCCCACCTCGGCCCGGGCGACCAATCCTCCGAACTCAAGCGCAAGCGCCGTCTCAGTGCTAACGACGGTTCCTACCGATGGAGTGCTTGCGACGCGCGCGGGGAGGACAGGAGACACCAGCAACTCTGACATCGGGACGACAGGAGTTCGAAGGGATTCGGGCACCTCTGCGTCGGAAGTCGGCGTTTCCGTTTCGGGTCCTGAGACCGTCTTTGCAGGACTGTTCGCCGTCGGAGCGGGTGGCGGAAGCACGAGCTTGTGATCCGCCGCCTCATAGAGGGATTCGACAGCGCGCATCGTCTGCCTGCCGAACCGCCCGTCATCGTCAATTGGATATCCCGCGACAGCGAGGCTCCGTTGCAGCTGAGCGACATCCGGGCCTTCCATACCGAGGGCGAGATCCCGGTAGAAGGGAAAGGTTCCGACCATTGCAAAGATGGGCCGCCCGTTCAGGACGGTTACCACGTCGCCCGCCTTGAGGGTGGCTCCCGGCACCGACTGTTGATCGGTGACTACGACGAGGGAAGCATCCCTCGGCTGGGGAAGGGCGAACGACTGGGTTGCCTCCGCGACGAGCGCGATCGGCACAGTGACGATCCGCTCGAGGTCGCCTTCTGTCACTTCAGCGACGATCGGCTTCGGGGCAGGCGGACGTGCGGCCGCTTCGCGCTGTGCGGGAGACTGCAGGATCGACGCCGCCAACCATCCGCCGGAGATGAGCAGTACGCCAACAGCAGCCCCTGCGATGACGAGCAGCCGACGCAGACGCTTTGTCATTCGGTCGCGTTCCCGCTGTGGAGTCTGCGCACAGCATCCGCCCAGTCGTCCTGGATCGCCTTTCTAGCACGCTCCAGTTCGTCAGCATGCTTGCGCACCTGTTCGCGCTGTTCGTCCCAGGATGCGTCGTAGTACGCCTGAGAGAACCCGCTCTCCCGACGGCACTTCGCATCCTCCGTCGCCGTCTCGATCTCTGCGCTCGAAGCCGTCGATCCGGCACTCCACATCGACGTCAAATCTCCGCCCAATATGCCGAGCTTCTCCCTCATTGCCTCCGTTGGCATATCGATCGGCGATCGTGGGACTTCGAATGAAATCTTCGGTGTCAGACACGTCCGCCACCGCTTCGCCGCCGCTTCAACTTCCTCGGAAGCGAGAGCGACCGCATCGGCGTCCATAGCAAGGCTTGTCGCTCCCTGGTACTTCGTCACTGCGAGCGGATACTCCTTGTCCGCTCGCTTGTGACAGGCGTCAAGCGTGTCGGCGTATGACGGCGACGCCTCTCCCCGGGTCGTCGAATACTCAATCGCCTCGCGGCGATCCGCCTCGTAGGATCCTGGGGGTGGAGCCGGGCGATAGCCCCATTCGGATGCAATCGCAACGGAGAACAGTTTCCGCCCATACCGCGTAGATGTTTCGCTCCCTCTGGACTCCGGATCCACGATCGCAACCTTGTACTCTTCGCCGCTGTCAACCATGCAGGCACGAACAATCGCGCTGCTGACCGCCGACGCGACAGTGAAGTGCATCTCAGTCGGACGGTACTCGTCGAGCGGCATGACCCACTGATCGAGATTCTTGTCGGGAAGCCCGGGCGTCGTCGTTGGCCCTTCTGCGCCGGAGCAGCCGGCGAGCACGATGAGCAGAGGCGCAACGCCGGCCATCGCGTAGAGCGATGACCGGCGCCCATTCGCGAAGACCATCTAGACGAACTTGCCCGACGAGATACGGTCGTGGAACTGCTTGGTCACGACGCCGGCCGCATCGTGGATGTTGCCGTCATACTTCCCGACACCCACGAAGACGTAGTCGCCGCCGTAGTTGGGATGCTGGTACCACATAACGTTGCTGGAGCCACCGTTGTTGAACAGCGACGATGCAGACTCCGCACCGCTGATATTCGTGCCCTCGTACTTGCCGTAGGCCTTGGCATAGTCGTCCATCCAATACTGGAACTTACTGAGACCGAGCCCGTTGCCGGCGGTCTCGTACATCGTGTCCCTCCAGATGCACGCGTAGTACTTCGGGCAGTGCGATGTGGCGGCCGAGGCGGGGTCGGTTGCGATCACTGAAAGGGTTGCGGCGGCCATAACCGTTGCGCTCGCCGCGACGAGCTTCTTGAATCGAGACATTCTTCTCCTTGGTGGTGCTCCCCGTGATATTGAAAATCACAGGGTGGAACCCACAGTACACCACTAGAAGAATCTAAAACTCCACCTTCCGGATTCGAGCCCTACTTCGCCTACTTCGCCTACTTCGCCGTCTTTGGCGACTTCTCCGCTTTCAGTGCCGCGGCGTCGACATCCACGATGTCCGGCGCCTCCAACCGGATGCGGTCGGCCGACTCGTCGTCCGGCTGCAGCTGGCTCGCGCGTTCGGCGGCGACCCGTTCGAGGTATGTACGGACCTCGCGCTCCTCGCGCGCCTTGTCCCAGCCGAGCACGCCGGCGAGCAGCCGCGCGGCGACGGGGGCGGCGGAGACGCCGCGGTCCCACGCTTCGATCGAGATGCGGGTGCGCCGGGCGAGCACGTCCTCGAGGTGCAGCGCGCCCTCGTGCGACGCCGCGTAGACGACCTCCGCGCCGATGTAGTCGTCTGCGCCGGGCAGCGGGTTGCCGAGCTCCGGGTCGTCGCGGACGAGGTCGAGGATGTCTTCGGCCATCGTGCCGTAGCGGTTGAGCAGGTGCTCGATGCGGGCGACGTGCAGGCCGCTGTCCGCCGCGATGCGCTTGCGCCTGTTCCAGGCCGCCTGGTATCCCTCCGCGCCGACGAGGGCGATGTCCATCGTCGCGCTCGCGGGGATCTTGCCGTCGAGCGCATCCACGGCCGCGTCGATCGCGTCCTTCGCCATGATGCGGTACGTGGTCCACTTGCCGCCGGCGATCACGACCAGCCCGGGCACGGAGTGCGCGACGAGGTGCTCGCGGGACAGCTTGCTCGTCTCCTCCGACTCCCCGGCGAGCAGCGGCCGCAGCCCGGCGTACACGCCCTCCACGTCTTCGCGGGTCAACGGGATGCCGAGCACCGCGTTCACGTGCGCCAGCAGGTAGTCGATGTCCGCGGCCGTCGCGGCGGGGTGGGCCTTGTCGAGGTGCCAGTCGGTGTCCGTGGTGCCGATCAGCCAGTGCCTGCCCCACGGGATGACGAAGAGCACGCTCTTCTCCGTGCGCAGCAGCAGGCCCATCTTCGACTGGAACCTGTCGCGCGGCACGACCAGGTGTATGCCCTTGGAGGCCCGCACCTTGAACTGGCCGCGCTCCCCCACCATCGCCTGGGTGTCGTCCGTCCACACACCGGTCGCGTTGACGACCTGCTTGGCCCGGATCTCGAACCGCTCCCCGGTCTCCAGGTCGTGCGCCTGCACGCCGACCACGCGCTCGCCCACCTTGATGAAGCCCTCGACGCGCACCCTGGTGGCCACGTGGGCCCCGTAGTGCGCTGCGGTGCGGGCGAGGTTCGCGACATAGCGCGCGTCGTCCACCTGCGCGTCGTAGTAGGTGATGCCGCCGACCAGCGCGTCGTTCGCCAGGCTCGGGATGGCGCGCTGCACCTGCCGCTTGGAGAGGTGGCGGTGGTGCGGGACGCCCGGCGGGCGGAGGCCGGTGTAGGAGAAGATGTCGTACAGCATCATGCCGGCGCCGACGTATGCCCGCTCGACCACCCGCTTCTTGAGGGGGTAGAGGAAGCGCACCGGCTTCACCAGGTGCGGCGCGATGCGCTGCAGCAGCAGGCCGCGCTCGATCAGCGCCTCGCGCACCAGCCGGAAGTCGAGCTGCTCCAGGTACCGGATGCCGCCGTGCACGAGCTTCGACGACCTGCTCGACGTGCCGGAGGCGAAGTCGCGCGCCTCGACGAGTCCGACGCTGAGGCCGCGGGTGACCGCATCCACTGCGCTGCCTGTGCCGACGATGCCGCCGCCGACCACGAGGATGTCGAGCTCGGTGTCTTTGAGCGCGGCGATCGCGTCTGCTCGCTCTGCGGGGCCGAGCCGTGACGGATACGTCACGGCGGGGTTGGACGCGGATCCTTGTGTGACCATCGTTCTCTCCCTTACTCGGCCGCCTTCGGCCGACGTCTTATTGCGCTCGGTACGGCGCGACGACGACCTCGACGCGCTGGAACTCCTTCAAGTCCGAGTATCCCGTGGTTGCCATCGAGCGTCGAAGGGCTCCCACCAGATTCGCAGAGCCTTCGGCGACCGGGGCCGGTCCGTAGAGGATCTCCTCGAGCGGGGCGACCTGGCCGACGGAGACGCGGTTGCCGCGCGGCAGCTGCGAGTGGTGCGCCTCGGCGCCCCAGTGGTATCCGCCGCCGGGGGCGTCCGTCGCCCTGGCCAGCGTCGAGCCGAGCATGACGGCGTCCGCACCGCAGGCGATGGCCTTGACGATGTCGCCGGAGCTGCCGAGGCCGCCGTCCGCGATGACGTGCACGTAGCGTCCGCCCGACTCGTCCATGTAGTCGCGGCGAGCGCCGGCGACGTCGGCGACGGCCGTGGCCATCGGGGCGTGGATGCCCAGGGTCGAGCGGGTGGTGGACGCCGCGCCGCCGCCGAAGCCGACGAGCACGCCGGCAGCACCGGTGCGCATGAGGTGCAGGGCGGCCGTGTACGTGGCCGCGCCGCCGACGATGACGGGGACGTCCAGTTCGTAGATGAACTTCTTGAGGTTGAGCGGCTCGACGCTCTTGGAGACGTGCTCGGCGGACACCGTGGTTCCGCGGATCACGAACAGGTCGACACCGGCGGCGACGACGGTCTCGTAGAGCTCCTGCGTGCGCTGCGGGGAGAGCGCGCCGGCCACGGTGACGCCGCCCTCGCGGATCTCGGCCAGGCGTGCCGTGACGAGCTCCGGCTTGATCGGCTCCGCGTAGATCTCCTGCATCCTGGCCGTCGCCTTGTCGGCGGGGAGGCCGCGGATCTCGGCGAGCAGCGGCTCCGGGTCTTCGTAGCGGGTCCAGACGCCTTCGAGGTCGAGGACGCCGAGGCCGCCGAGCTGGCCCATCATGATCGCGGTGGTCGGAGAGACGACCGAGTCCATCGGCGCTGCGAGGAACGGGATGGAGAACTGGTACGCGTCGATGGACCACGACACCGACACGTCTTCGGGGTCGCGGGTGCGCCGGCTCGGAACCACGGCGATGTCATCGAAGGCGTAAACGCGGCGAGCGCGCTTGGCGCGCCCGATCTCAATCTCCATACTCACTCGTTCAGTCTATGGCGGAGGGCTGGCAGAGTGGTCCTATGACGGTCGAAGCCTCCCCGCTCTCCCAGCTCAGGACCCGCACCAGCGAGAAGTGGCGCGCGTATCCGGACGACGTGCTCCCGCTGTTCGTCGCCGAGATGGACTACCCGCTCGCGGAGCCGGTCGCCGCCGCGCTGCACGACGCCATCGCCCGCTCCGACACCGGATACATCGGGCCGGACGACGCCGCGAAGCGCGCCTTCGCCGACTTCGCCTCCGCATCCTGGGGCTGGGAGGTGGAGCCGGAGCGCATGCTGACGACCACGGACGTGAGCGTCGTCATCGTCGAATCCCTGCGGCTGGCGATCCGGCCGGGCGACCGGGTGATCATCACGCCCCCTGTCTACCCGCCGTTCTTCGAGCTGGTGCCGGAGGCCGGCGGAGTGGTCGACGAGGTGCCGCTGCTGTTCTCCGATGCCGACGGGTGGTCGCTCGACCTCGACGGCATCGAGCGCGCGTTCGCCGCGGGCGCCCGTGCGTTCCTGCTCTGCAACCCGCACAACCCGCTCGGGCTAGTGCACTCCGCCGAGCAGCTGGCGGAGGTGGCCGCGCTGGCCGCGCGGTACGACGCCGTGGTGGTGAGCGACGAGGTGCACGCGCCGCTGACCCATCCGGACGCCACGTTCACCCCGTTCCTCTCCGTCTCCGCGGAGGCCCGCCGCCACGGGATCGCCGCCCACGCCGCGAGCAAGGCGTGGAACCTCGCCGGGCTGAAGTGCGCGTTCTTCGTGACGGCCGACGACAGGATGACCGACCGCATCCGGTCGCTGCCCATCGAAGTGGAGGTGCGCACCAGCCACCTGGGACGCATCGCCACCGAGGCCGCATACCGCGACGGCCGCGCCTGGCTGGCGGATGCCCTGGCCGCCATCGGCAGCAATCGCGCGCGGCTCACGACGCTGCTGGCCGAGCACCTCCCGGATGCGCGCTACCGCGAACCGCACGCGAGCTACCTCGCCTGGGTGGACCTGCGCGCGCTCGGCTGGGGAGACGACCCGAGCGCGCGCATCCTGACCGAGGCGAAGGTGGCGCTGAACCCCGGCGCCGACTTCGGCCGGCAGGGCGCCGGGTTCGTGCGGCTGAACTTCGCGTGCTCGCCCGCGGTGCTGGAGGAGGCCGTCACGCGCATCGCACGGATGCGCTGAGACTGGATGCGCTGACCCGGGATGCGCTGACCCGTCAGCGCGCCCTCGCCACCCGCCCCTCGTCCCACACCGGCTCGTCCGTCTCGTACACCTCGCCGTCCGCACCGAAGACGAGGAACCGGTCGAACCCGCGCGCGAACCAGCGGTCGTGGGTCACCGCGAGCACCGTGCCCTCGAACCCGGCCAGTCCGTCTTCGAGAGCCTCAGCCGACACCAGGTCGAGGTTGTCCGTCGGCTCGTCGAGGAGCAGCAGCGTCGCTCCGGACAGTTCGAGCAGCAGGATCTGCAGCCGCGCCTGCTGCCTGCCGGACAGCGACTCGAAGTTCTGCTCGGCCGCGACGGCGAGGCCGTAGCGGTCCAGCACCCTGCTGGCCGCCTCCCTCGGCATCCCGTCCCTGCGGTCGTCACCGCGGTGCAGGATGTCGAGCAGCGTCCTGCCGACCAGCTCCGGATGCTCGTGGGCCTGCGCGAACAACCCGGGCGCCACGCGCGCCCCGAGCTTCACGACACCCGTGTGCGGCACCGCCGTACCCGCCACCTCTGCGGAGGCCAGGTGACCGGCCGCCGGGTCGGGATCGGTCCCTCCCGCGGCCAGCAGCCTCAGGAAGTGCGACTTGCCGGAGCCGTTGGAGCCGAGCACGGCGATGCGCTCGCCGAACCAGACCTCCGCGTCGAACGGGCGCATCAGCCCGGTCAGTTCCAGGCCGTGGCATTCGACGACGCGGCGTCCCGTGCGCGCGCCGGTCAGCCGCATCCGCACGTTCTGCTCGCGCGGCCTCGCCTCCGGCGGACCGGCGGCGAGGAACTTCGCGAGCCTGGTCTGCGCAGCCTGGTACGCGGAGGCGAGATCGCTGTTGTACTTCGCCTTCTCCTTGAAGCGCAGCACGAGCGCCTTGAGCTTCGCGTGCTCCTCGTCCCAGCGCCTGCGCAACTCGTCCAGGCGCTCCATGCGCTCCTCGCGGGCCGCGTGGTAGCCGCCGAAACCGCCGCCGTGCGTCCAGGTGGTGTTGCCCGCCGCGCCGAGCTCCAGGGTGACGATGCGGTCGGCGGCGCTCGCGAGCAGCTCCCTGTCGTGCGAGACGAGCAGCACCGTCTTGCGGGTGGCGCGCAGCTGCTCCTCTAGCCAGCGCTTGCCTGGCACATCCAGGTAGTTGTCCGGCTCGTCGAGCAGCAGCACCTGCTCCGGACCGCGCAGCAGCGCCTCCAGCACGACGCGTTTCTGCTCTCCGCCGGACAGACTGCGCACCGGCCGCAGCCTGGCGCGCTCGAACGGGATGCCGAGCGCCGCGACCGTGCAGTTGTCCCAGAGCACTTCCTGGTCGTATCCGCCCGCATCCGCGTACTCGGCGATGGCCGTGGCGTAGCGCAGCTGGGTGTCCGTCTCGTCGCGCTCGATGATCGCGTCCTCCGCGGCGATCAGCCGCTCGGCCGCCGCGCGCACAGCGGAAGGGGCCACCTGCACGAGGAGGTCGTGCACCGTCCGGTCTTCGCGCACGTGGCCGACGAACTGGTCCATCACCCCGAGACCGCCGTCGATGACCACCGAGCCGGAATCCGGTCGCAGCTCGCCCCGGATGATCCGCAGCAGCGTCGACTTCCCCGCGCCGTTCGCGCCGATCAGTGCCGAGACGCGTCCATCACCCACCCGGAACGAGACGTCGTCGAGCAGCGGCCGGCCGTCGGCGAGAGTGTACGAGACGTCGTCGAGCAGCGGCCGGCCGTCGGCGAGAGTGTACGAGACGCCTGAGACGTCGATGTGGCCCATGACGGGACTCCTGAACTGGATGCGGACAAAGCCTTCCAGAATAGACGAAACCGCCGCCCACGGGGAGTGGGCGGCGGTTTCGGTGGAGCAGGTGGCGTCAGCGCGTGTAGTTCGGCGACTCGACGACCATCTGGATGTCGTGCGGGTGCGACTCCTTGAGCCCGGCCGGCGTGATGCGCACGAACTTGCCGCGCTCCTTGAGCTCGGGGATGGTGCGGGCGCCGACGTAGAACATCGACTGACGCAGGCCGCCGAGCAGCTGGTACGCCACGGCGGACAGCGGGCCGCGGTACGGGACCTGACCCTCGATGCCCTCGGCGATGAGCTGCTCGTCGCTCGGGACGTCCGCCTGGAAGTAGCGGTCGCGGGAGTACGAGGTCTTCTTGCCGCGGGTCTGCATCGCGCCGAGCGAGCCCATGCCGCGGTAGTTCTTGAACTGCTTGCCGTTGACGAAGACCAGGTCGCCGGGCGACTCGGCGGTTCCGGCAAGCAGCGAGCCGAGCATGACGGTGTCCGCTCCGGCGACGAGCGCCTTCGCGATGTCTCCCGAGTACTGCAGGCCGCCGTCGGCGATCAGCGGCACACCGGCCGGACGCGCGGCGAGCGAGGACTCGTAGACGGCGGTCACCTGCGGAACGCCGACGCCGGCGACGACGCGGGTGGTGCAGATGGAGCCTGGTCCGACGCCGACCTTGATGGCGTCCGCGCCGGCGTCGATCAGTGCCTGGGCGCCGGAGCGGGTGGCCGCCTGGCCGCCGATCACGTCGACGTGGGCGGCGCGCGGCTCGTGCTTGAGCCTGCTGATGATGTCGAGGACGCCGCGGCTCTCGCCGTTCGCCGTGTCGACGACGATCACGTCGACTCCGGCGTCGATGAGGGTCATCGCGCGCTCCCAGCCGTCGCCGAAGAAGCCGATGGCGGCGCCGACGCGCAGGCGGCCCTCGTCGTCCTTGGTGGCGTTCGGGTACTTCTCGCTCTTGTCGAAGTCCTTGACGGTGATGAGACCGCGCAGGCGACCGTCGGCGTCGACCAGCGGGAGCTTCTCGATCTTGTGCTCGGCGAAGATGGCGACGGCGGAGTCCGGGTCGATGCCGACCGGCGCGGTGATCAGCGGCATGCGGGTCATCACGTCGCGCACGTACGTGCTGGTGCGCTCGAACGGCGACACGAAACGCATGTCGCGGTTGGTGATGATGCCGACGAGCTTGCCGTCCGCCTCGACCACGGGGAGGCCGCTCACGCGGAACTGGCCGCAGAGCGCATCCACTTCTTCGACGGTGGCATCAGGAGTGGTGGTGACGGGGTTGGTGATCATGCCGGACTCCGAGCGCTTGACCTTGTCGACGTGTGCCGCCTGGTCTTCGATCGAGAGGTTGCGGTGCAGGATGCCGATGCCGCCCTGGCGCGCCATGGCGACGGCCATGCGGGACTCGGTGACGGTGTCCATCGCGCTCGACAGGAGCGGGGCGGAGACCGAGATGCGCTTGGTGAGCCGCGAGGAGGTGTCGACCTCACTCGGGATGACGTCCGTGTAGCCGGGAAGCAGCATCACGTCGTCGTAGGTCAAACCGATGAAACCGAACGGATCCGACTGATCCATTTCACCCCTTAGTCGTTGCGGAGTTGGAAGAAGTCCGCCGCCACCAGCGCCTGCGGATAATCAATCGTAACGGCAGAACCCTGGTGTTTTATTCCACGGTCGCGACGTCGAGTTCCGCGCCTTTCCGCCCGGAGCGGCTGGCGACGATCATGTCGACGCACAGGATGAGCAGCGCCAGCCAGACGATGGCGAACCCGAACCAGCGCTCGGGCGGCATGGCCTCGTGCAGCACGACGACGCCCACCAGGAACTGGATGAACGGCGCGAAGTACTGGATGAACCCCATGTAGACCAGCGGCAGCCTCCGCGACGCGGCGGCGAAGAACAGCAGAGGGACGGCCGTGATCACACCAGCGCCAGCCATCGCGACCGTGTGCCAGACGCTCACGGTGCCGATGGTGATGCCGACCGTCGCGCCCACCACCACCAGCTGCACGATGGCGACCGGCATCAGCCACATGGTTTCCAGGGTCAGCCCGGAGACCGCATCCACCGCCCCGCCGACGCGCTTCTTGATCAGGCCGTACAGCCCGAACGAGAACGCCAGGATGAGGGCGATCCACGGCATCGAGCCGTAGCCGATCGCCAGCACGACCACGGCGACGATGCTCACGCCGACCGCCACCCACTGCGCGATCCGCAGTTTCTCGCGCTCCACGAGAACGCCGAGGAACACGGTGACGATCGGGTTGATGAAGTAGCCGAGCGCCGCCTCCACGACGTGCCCGCTGACCGTCGCGAGCACGTAGGTCTGCCAGTTCACGTAGATGAGGGCGCCGGCGACGCCCATCGTGAACACGACGCGCTTGTTCAGCAGCAGCGCACCGAACACCCGCCAGTTGCGGGTGACGGTGAGCAGGATGGCGCAGAACACGAGGGAGAACAGCACCCGCCACGCCACGATCTCCCACGCGCTCGCCGGCACCAGCGACAGGAAGTAGATCGGCAGGATGCCCCAGAGCACGTATGCGGAGATGGCGTAGACGAGTCCGGAGCGGCGATGTTCGGACAGCGGCTTCTCCGTGACGGTCTGGTCGGGGGTGGTTTCGCTCTGGGACACGGAGCGATCCTACGCGGGGCTGCCGACGCCGGGACGCGAAAGGGCCCGGATGCGCGTGCACATCCGGGCCCTCGAACAGCCGGTCGTCAGCGGACGACGACGGCCAGAACGTCGCGAGCGGAGAGGACGAGGTAGTCCTCGCCACCGAACTTGACCTCGGTTCCCCCGTACTTGGAGTAGATGACCTTGTCGCCGACGGCGACGTCGAGCGGAACGCGGTTGCCGTTGTCGTCGATGCGGCCGGGGCCGACGGCGACGACTTCACCCTCCTGCGGCTTCTCCTTGGCAGTGTCAGGAATGACCAGACCAGATGCAGTGGTCTGCTCAGCCTCGACCTGCTTGATGACGATGCGATCCTCGAGCGGCTTGATGGAGACCGACACGTTTGACCCTCTTTCCTACAAACACAGGCGTGAACAAAGACGTGAGTTAGCAAACTCATAGTGAGAGTGCTAATAGGAGTTTAGGGGGTGCGTTAGCAGTCACGCAACGTGAGTGCCAAGAGGGTAGCGTGAGGGGCATGGATCGGTCGGAACTCGTCGAGCTGCTCTCCACCGAGGGGCTGCGGCTGCTCGATTCCCTGCCGCCGTACCACTCCGAGCGGGATGTGCTCCGGATGGTCAGCGACCTGCGCAAAGCCGGGCACTCCCCCGGGCTCGTCGCCGCCGTCCTCACCCAGGCGAAACTGCGGTCGAAGGCGAAAGCGAAGTTCGGCCCGTTCGCCGACAGGATGCTGTTCACCGAGGCCGGGCTGGAACAGGCGACGCGGCTGCCGGTCGCCGCACGCCACGCCGGCCGCTTCCAGGCCGCCGGCCTCGAGCGCGTGGCCGACCTCGGCTGCGGCATCGGCGGTGACGCACTCGCGATCTCCGCGCTCGACATCGACGTGCTCGCCGTCGACGCCGACGAGGTCACAGCGGCCATCGCCAGCTACAACCTCGCCCCGTTCCCGGGCACCACCGTGGAGCACAGGAGGGCGGAGGACGTGGACCTGCGCTCGTTCGACGGCGTCTTCCTCGACCCCGCCAGGCGCACGGCGGGGCACGGCCAGACCTCTCGCCTCACCGATCCGGACGAGTACTCGCCGTCCCTCGGCTTCGCCTTCGAGCTCGCGACGGGCCGGTCGCTCGGCGTGAAGCTCGGCCCCGGCCTCGACCGCGACCTCATCCCGTCGACGGCGGAGGCGCAGTGGGTCTCCGTCGACGGCCAGGTGGTCGAGATGGGCCTGTGGTTCGGCGTGCTCGCGCGCCCCGGCGTCGGCCGCGCAGCGCTCGTCATCCGCGGGGACGCTGCCGACGAGTTGACGGCGGCCTCCGACAGCGACGACGCAGAGACCGGCGCGCTCGGCGAATACCTCTACGAACCGGACGGCTCCGTCATCCGGGCCCGCCTGATCGGCGACCTCGCGCGGAGCATCGACGGCAGGATGCTCGCCGACGGCATCGCGTACATCACGTCGGACACCAGGACCGAGACGCCGTTCGCCACCGGCTTCCGGGTGGTGGACACCCTCCCGTTCAACGAGCGCGACCTGAAGCGTGCGCTCCGGGAGCGCGGGATCGGCACCCTGGAGATCAAGAAGCGCGGGGTGGATGTGGACCCGGCGACCCTGCGCAAGCGCCTGTCCCTGAGCGGTCAGGCGTCCGCGACGCTGCTGCTCACGCGGGTGGCGGGCAAGCACACGGCCCTGCTGGTGGAACGCATCCACTGACCACCGGCGGAGACGACGACGGCCGGGGCACGCTTTCGCGCATCCCGGCCGCCCGAGTCTCTGACGATCAGTACCCGTAGTTGTTGTACGAGGCGCTGAACGCGATCACCGCGATGATGATGATGATCCAGATGATCAGCGAGAAGAGCACGCTGACGAAACCGGTGATGATGCCGGTGAGCCAGAAGCCCTTGGCCGCCGGCTCCTTCCTCTTGCCGATGAAGCCGAGGATGATCGCGGCGACGCCGAACGGGAAGCCGATGCCGTACACCCAGCCGAGGACGACACCGATGATGCCGCCGACCATCGACAGGATGCTCAGCGTCGGCGACTTGGCGGGCGCAGCGTACGGCTGCGCGTATCCGGGGGCGGGCTGGCCGTATGCCGGCTGGCCGTACGCCTGCTGCTGACCGTACGGCTGCTGCTGTCCATACGGCTGCTGGCCGTACTGCTGCTGCTGACCGTACGGCTGCTGGGACTGCTGGCCGTATGCCTGCTGCTGGCCGTACGGCTGGCCGGGCGCCGGCGGCTGCTGACCGTATCCGGCCGGGGGCACGGGCGGCGCAGGCGGCGCGGGAGGCACGGGCGCAGCGGGGGCGGCCTCGGGCGGAACAGGCGGGACGGCGCCGGTCTGTGCGTCGCCGGACGGTGCTTCACCGTTCTGCGCGTTGGGGTCCACCGGCTCCGCCGGCACGTTCGGATCGGTCATGAGACCCTTCTCCTTCAATCCTGAGAAATCGCTGTAACGCAGCCAATGCTGGCAGCGCGGGCACAGGGGTGTCAACGACGTTGCAGTCGGTTCCCCCTGCACACCACCATAGCCACCGGGATGCCCGACCGTGAGCGCTCGCACAGGATTGGGCACCCGGGTACCACGTAGCGCCGTACTGCGGCGCGACCGTCAGCCCGCGACCTGGATCTCGGTCACCGGCAGTGTCGAGTCCGCCGAGAATCCGAGGGTGCTCGGCTCGTGGCCCGCCATGATCAGCTCCGCGCCGAGCGCCGCGATCATCGCGCCGTTGTCCGTGCACAGCGACAGGTCCGGGATGCGCAGGGCGACCCCGGCTGCCGTCGCGCGTTCCTGCGCCACCTGACGCACCCGCGCGTTCGCGACGACCCCTCCGCCGAGCAGCAGCCGCGGTACGCCGTGGTCGGCGCAGGCAGCGAGCGCCTTCGTGATCAGCACATCCACGACGGCCTCGCGGAACGACGCAGCGACATCGGCGACGGGCACCGGCTCTCCGGCGTCCTGCCGCTGCTCGACCCAGCGGGCGACCGCCGTCTTGAGGCCGGAGAACGAGAAGTCGTAGCGGTGGCGCTCCAGGTCTTTCGGCTTGGTGAGGCCGCGCGGGAACCGGATCGCCTTCGGGTCGCCGTCGACGGCGACCCTGTCGATCTGCGGGCCGCCCGGATACGGCAGGCCGAGCACACGTGCCACCTTGTCGAACGCCTCGCCGGCCGCGTCGTCGATGGTCTCGCCGAGCAGCTCGACATCGGAGACGAGGTCGCGCACCAGGAGCAGCGAGGTGTGGCCGCCGGAGACGAGCAGCGCGATGGTCGGCAGCTCGACGGGGTGGCCCTGGCCTCCGTGGGCGTCGAGCAGGTCGGCCCCGACGTGGCCGACCAGGTGGTTCACGGCGTACACCGGCTTGCCGAGCGACAGCGCGAGCGCCTTCGCCGCCCCGACGCCGACCATGAGCGCGCCGGACAGGCCCGGCCCGCTGGTGACCGCGACGGCGTCGATGTCCGCCAGCTCGATGCCCGCGTCGGCGACCGCCGTGCGGAGCGTGGGGGTGAGCGCTTCGAGGTGGGCGCGCGCGGCGACCTCGGGCACGACGCCGCCGTAGCGGGCGTGCTCGTCCATCGACGACGCGATGGTGTTGGCGAGCAGCCTGGTGCCGCGCACGATCCCGATGCCGGTCTCATCGCAGGAGGTCTCGATGCCGAGGACGAGCGGGTCGCGCGTGTTCATGCTCGTGGTCATGCTGTCGTCGTCTCCGGGGTCGGGACGGCGAGACGCATGACGATCGCGTCGACGCCGTCCGGCTGGTAGTAGCGGGGCCGCACGCCGATCTCCTCGAAACCGAGCTCGCGGTACAGGGTCTGCGCTCCGGGGTTATCCGCCCGCACCTCGAGGAACACCTCGCGTGCTCCGCGCTTCCTCGCCTCACCGATCAGCGAGAGCATCAGCACCCTGCCGAGCCCGCGGCGCCGCGCGTGCGGTGCGACGGCGATGGTCTGGATGTCCCCCTCGCCGGCCCCCTGCGGTGCCAGCAGTCCCGCATAGCCGTCGATGCGCTCCGGGTGCTCCGGCTCGAACGCCACGAGGTAGTACCCGTTCGCGCTCGCCACCTCCGACCGCATCGAGTGCTCCGACCAGGCGTCGGAGACGAACGTCGCGCGCTCCAGCTGCATGATCGCATCCACGTCGTCGTCTGTGGCACGCCGGAGCTGCCAGGCGGTCACGCGCTCACCCGCTTCGGACCGTTCGAGAGCGTCACATCCGGTGAGCGGAGGTACAGCGGCTCGTCGGCGTCGAACGGCAGCCTGTTCGCGAACCGCAGCTCGGCGATCATCCCGAGCGCTCCCGCGGAGACCGTGGAGGCGTCGAACCGCTCGATCCCCGCGTGCGGCAGGTCGTCCGGCTTGGTGAGCCCCGGCCCGTCGAGCCGGATCGGGAGGCCGTGCTCGTCCGTGCCGGAGTACGCCGACCAGTAGAGCTCCCTGCGCCGCGCGTCGGTGACGACCAGCAGGTCGCCCGTCGAGCCCGCGCGGTAACGCTCGAACGCGACGGCGTCGTGGCTGACCACCGGCACGAGCGGTTTGCCCGCTCCGAACGCGAACGCCTTCGCCGCGGCGATGCCGACCCGCAGACCGGTGAACGGCCCTGGTCCCATCCCGGCGACCACGCCCGAGAGCGCGCTGACGGGCACTCCGGACTGCGCGAGGACCGCCTCGATCAGCTCGCCGATGACCTCGGCGTGACGCATCGTGTCCGCCTCGGTGCGCTCGGCGATGATCCAGCGGTCACGGTCGACCACGGCGACACTCGTTCCGGCGGAGGTGTCGATGGCGAGAAGCATGGATCAAGCCTAAACGGGTTCCGGCGCGGCAGCCGCGGCCCAGCGCGGACCGTAGCCGGTCACTGTCACGGTGCGCGGCTCGTCGGCGTCGAGCTCGGCGTCCTCCACGTCGTCGCCATCCCCGTCGGCCTCCGCAGCGCCCGTCGGCCGCGCGATCTCCACCTCGAGCCACGAGTCCGCGACCCCGTCGAGCATCCCGCTGCCCCACTCGACCACCACGACGGAGCGGGCGAAGTCGATGTCGAGGTCGTCGAGCTCCAGCGCGCTGCCGAGCCGGTACGCATCCACGTGCACGAGGGGCGGGCCTCCGACGACACTGGGATGCGTCCTCGCCAGCACGAACGTCGGGCTCGTCACCGGCCCGCGCACCTGCAGGCCGTCGCCGATCCCGCGGGTCATCGTGGTCTTGCCTGCGCCGAGCGGACCGCTCAGCACGACCAGGTCGCCGGCGTGCAGGATCGCGGAGAGCTCGACGCCGAACGTGTGCATCTCCGCCGCCGTGGGCACCACGCGCGTCGCGGGAGGCCAGAGGTAACCGGTCACGGCATTCCCACGTAGCGGCGGCGCACCCTGGCTCCGATGCGCGTCACGATCTCGTAGTTGATGGTGCCTGCCGCCTCCGCCCAGTCGTCGGCCGAGGGGACACCGGTGGCGGGGTCGCCGAACAGCACGACCCGGTCGCCGACCTGCACGGGGTGGTCGTCGATGTCGACGACGAACTGGTCCATCGCGATCCGGCCGGAGACGCGGAACGTCGCCCCGGCGATCGACACGGGCGCCCGGTTGGACGCGTGCCGGGGGATGCCCTCCGCATAGCCGAGCGGGACGAGCGCCAGCGAGGTGTCACCGGAGGTGCGGTACGTGTAGTCGTACGAGACGCCGGTGCCGGACGGCACGCGGCGCACCGCGGCGACGCTCCCGCACAGCGTCATCACCGGACGCAGCCCGAGGTCGGCGCTCGACCGGCCGGCGAGCGGCGACAGACCGTAGATGGTGACGCCGAGACGCACCAGGTTGAACCGGGCATCCGGGATGGTCAGGGCAGCGGCGGAGGCGGCGAGGTGCCGCAGCTCGGGCGTGAGCCCGGCGGCCGCCGCCCGGTCGAGACCCCTGCTGTACACGGCGACAGCGGCGCGATCGTCGTCGGGGGACGCGTTCGAGACGTGGCTGAAGATGCCGCGTACGACGATGTCGCCCGCCTGCTCCAGCGCGCGTGCCCTGGCGAACGCGGCATCCCACTGCGGTTCGGAGATCCCGTTGCGGCTGAGCCCCGTCTCGAGCTTCAGCTGCACGAACGCCTGGCCGTGCAGCTCACCGCGTTCCACGAGCGCCCTGCGAGCTGCGGCGACCGCCTCCAGCTGCTCCACCGACGAGACGCCGATGTCGACCCCGGCTGCGATCGACGGCGCGAAGTCCACCTCCGGATCGTGCAGCCAGGCCAGCAGCGGAGCGTCGATGCCCGCATCCCGCAGCTGCAACGCCTCCGTCAGGTCGGCCACACCGAGCCAGTCCGCTCCCCCGGCGAGCGCGGCACGCGCGCACTCGACGGCGCCGTGACCGTACGCGTTCGCCTTGACCACCGCCATCACGTGCTCCGTGCCGACCACCTCGCGCAGGTGGGCGACGTTGGCGGCGAGCGCGCCCAGGTCGATCACCGCCTCGCGGAAGTCCGCCCGTTCTCCGGCAGGATGCCCGATGGTCACTTCTCCCTCTCCGTCACGACGAACGCCGTTGCAACGCCGGCGTCGTGCGACATCGTCACGTGGATGTGCGCGATCCCCCGGTCACGCACATCCCGCTCGACGACGTTGTGCAGCACGAACCCCGGATTGCGGTCGTCGTCCGACACGATCTCCATGTCGTGCCAGCGCACGCCCTCCGAGCCGCCGAGTGCCTTGATGAGCGCCTCTTTGGCCGCGAAGCGCGCGGCCAGCGAGTGCACGGGAAGCCCACGCTCCGCCTCGGTGAAGAGCCGTTCGCGCAGGCGCGGCGTCCTCTCCAGCGAGCGGGCGAAGCGTTCCAGGTCGACGACGTCGACCCCGATCCCGGCGATCACGGCAGTCCGGCTACTCGACGGTGACGGACTTGGCCAGGTTGCGCGGCTGGTCGACGTCGAGTCCCTTCGCCGCCGACAGCTCCATGGCGAAGATCTGCAGCGGAACGACGGCCAGCAGCGGCTCGAACAGCGGTGCGGCCAGCGGGATGCGGATGACCTCGTCGGCGAACGGGAGGACGGCGGCGTCGCCTGCTTCGGCGATCGCGATGACGCGGGCGCCACGGGCGCGGATCTCCTGGATGTTCGAGACGACCTTCTTGTGCATCTCATCCGACCAGCGCGGGCTGGGGACGACGACGAACACCGGCTGACCGGGCTCGATGAGCGCGATCGGGCCGTGCTTCAGCTCGCCGGCCGCGAAGCCCTCCGCGTGGATGTACGCCAGCTCCTTGAGCTTGAGCGCACCCTCGAGGGCGATCGGGTATCCGACGTGACGGCCGAGGAAGAGCACCGAACGGGTGTCGGACATCCACCTGGCCAGCTGGGCGATGGTGTCGTGCGACTCGAGCACGGAGGCGATCTTCTCCGGAACGGCCTGCAGCTCGTCGATGGCGTCATGCTGCTGAGCCTCGGACAGCGTGCCGCGCACGCGGGCCAGGTGCAGGCCGAACAGGTAGAGCGCCGTGATCTGGGCGACGAACGCCTTGGTCGACGCGACGGCGACCTCCGGACCGGCGTGCGTGTAGAGCGCCGCGTCCGACTCGCGCGGGATTGTCGCACCCTGCGTGTTGCAGACCGAGATGGCGGTCGCGCCGGCCTCGCGGGCGTACTTGACGGCCATCAGCGTGTCCATGGTCTCGCCGGACTGGCTGATCGAGATGACCAGCGTGCCTTCGGTGATGACCGGCTCGCGGTAGCGGAACTCGTGGCTCAGCTCGACCGTGACGGGGACGCGCGCCCACTTCTCGATGGCGTAGCTGCCCACCAGACCGGCGTAGGCCGCCGTCCCGCAGGCGATGATCGTGATGCGGTCGATGGTGGCGAGCTTGTCGTCGCCGAGCACGTCCAGCTCCGGGATGTGCACCGTTCCGTCGACCAGACGGCCGCGCAGGGTGTTGGCGACGGCATCCGGCTCCTCGGCGATCTCCTTCGCCATGAACGACGACCAGCCGCCCTTCTCCGCGGCGGACGCGTCCCAGGCGATCTCGAACGGCTCGACCTCGACCGGAGCGCCGGAGAAGTCGGTGACGGTGACGGCATCCGGGGTGATGGTCACGATCTGGTCCTGGCCGATGGCCAGCGCGTTGCGGGTGTGCTCGACGAACGCAGCGACGTCGGAGCCGAGGAAGTTCTCTCCGTCGCCCAGGCCGATCACGAGCGGCGAGTTGCGGCGGGCGCCGACCACGACGTGCGGCTGGTCCTTGTGCAGGGCGAGCAGGGTGAACGCGCCCTCCAGGCGGGAGACGACGCGCTGGAACGCCTCGTTCAGGTCGCCCGTCGTGCGGTACTCGCGGCCGAGGAGCACGGCGGCGACCTCGGTGTCGGTCTCCGACTCGAAGGTGAAGCCATCGGCGAGCAGCTCGTCGCGCAGCGTGGCGAAGTTCTCGATGATGCCGTTGTGGATGACGGCGAGCTTGCCGTCGTCTCCGAGGTGCGGGTGCGCGTTGCGGTCGGTCGGGCCGCCGTGCGTCGCCCAGCGGGTGTGGCCGATGCCGGTGCCGCCGTTCGGGATGGGGTGCGCATCCAGTTCGTCGGCGAGCGCGGACAGCTTGCCGGCCTTCTTCGCCGTGCCCAGCTGACCGTCCGGGCCGATCACAGCGATGCCCGCCGAGTCGTACCCGCGGTACTCCAGACGCTTCAGGCCGCCGAGCAGGACCTCAACACTCTTGTCGGTACCGACGTACCCCACGATTCCACACATGCTGCCGATTTTAGCCTGGCGCGACGCCCTAGACTTGTCGCCTATGGCGGTGAACGGCGCAGCACAGGGCGTATCCACAGGCAACGGCGACTCGTCCCCGTTCGTCGAGCTGAGCAGAGCCGACTGGGCCGACCTCGCCCAGAGCACCCGCCTCCCGCTCAAAGAGACGGAGATCGTACAGCTGCGCGGCCTCGGCGATCCACTCGACATGCGCGAGGTCGAAGAGGTCTATCTGCCGCTCAGCCGCCTCCTGAACCTCTACGTCGGAGGCGCGAAGCAGCTGCACAGGGTGACCAGCCAGTTCCTCGGGGAGCGGGCGGCGAGCACGCCGTTCGTCATCGGCGTCGCCGGTTCCGTGGCCGTCGGCAAGTCGACGATCGCCCGCCTGATGCGCGAACTGCTGTCCCGCTGGGACGACACCCCGCGCGTCGAGCTCGTCACCACGGACGGCTTCCTGCTGCCCAACGCCGAACTGGAGCGGCGCGGCCTGATGGAGCGCAAAGGGTTCCCGGAGTCGTACGACCGCAAGGCGCTGCTGCGCTTCGTCACCGCCGTCAAGAGCGGGGCCGCCGAGGTGCGGGCGCCGTTCTACTCCCACCTCAGCTACGACATCGTCCCCGACGCAGAGATCGTGGTGCGGCGACCGGATGTGCTCATCGTCGAGGGGCTCAACGTGCTGCAGCCGGCAGGAGGAGGCAACCAGCTCGCCGTCAGCGACCTCTTCGACTTCTCGGTCTACGTGGATGCGCGCACCCGCGACATCGCCAACTGGTACCAGGAGCGGTTCCTCAAGCTGCAGCGGGGCGCGTTCGCCAACCCCAAGTCGTACTTCCACCGCTTCTCGCAGCTCACCGAGGAGCAGGCGCGGGCCCGCGCATCCAGCATCTGGGAGTCGATCAACGAACCGAACCTCACTCAGAACATCCGGCCGACGCGCTCGCGCGCCAAGCTGGTGCTGCGCAAGGGCGCGGACCACGCGGTGAGCTCGGTCCTGCTGCGCAAGCTCTGATCCAGGCCTAAAAACCCCAGGTGTTCAGGACCGCCGTTTCTACGCTCTGGTATTCAAAGCGCGTGTGATTCCATCATGGGGTATGGCTGCTCCACACTCCCGCGCCGCGGAGCTGTTCGGCGCGCGCGTCCGCGCGGCCAGAATCGCCCTCGGCCTCAGCCAGGAGGACGCGGCGCACCTCGCCGACATGCACTCCACGAACTACGGACGGATCGAGCGCGGAGAGGCCAACGCCGAGCTGCACACGATCGTGCGCCTCGCGACCGCGCTCAACGTCGACCCCGGCGACCTGCTGAAGGGCCTGTACGGCGACGAGCTGCTGCCCAAGCGCACGCGCGCATACTCCGTCGCCGACTTCATCGCATCCAGAAAGGCGGACGGCGGCCACTGAGCCGACCGGAGGACACCGTGCCAGAACAGCGCTCGAACGCCGCAGGGATCATCGGCGACCGCATCCGGGATGCGCGCCTCACCTTCGGCCTGCCGCAGAGCGACATCGCGCACCTCGCCGGGATGGACGTGGCCAACTACGGCAAGCTGGAGCGCGGCCAGAGCAATCCGACGCTCGAGACGCTGGTGCAGGTGGCCACCGTGCTCGGCGTCGACCTCGGCGCGCTCACCTCCGGCCTCAGCGGCCTGGACATGCTCCCGCCGTCCGAGAGCGTGTTCACGGCCGCGGACTTCCTCGAAGCCCGCGGCCGTCGAACCCGCTAGAAACGCGAACCCGCTAGAAACGCGAACCGGCTAGAAGGACAGCCGCTCGCGGACGACCGTGGCGAGTTCCTCCGCCAGACGTTCCGCCGTGTGGATGTCCGCCGCCTCGACCATGACACGCACGAGTGGCTCGGTGCCCGACGGACGCAGCAGCACCCGTCCGGTGTCCCCGAGGGCCGCCTCCGCGGTCTGCACGGCCGCCTTGAGGCCGTCGTCGGTGTGCACGGCGTGGTGGTCGACGTTCTTCACGTTCACCATCACCTGCGGGTACACCGTCATGACCTGGGCGAGCTCTGCCAGCGACTTGCGCTGACGCGCCATCTCGCTGAGCAGGTGCAGCCCGGTCAGGATGCCGTCGCCGGTCGTGGCGAACTCGCGCATGATGACGTGCCCGGACTGCTCGCCGCCGAGCGAGTAGTCGTTCTGGTTCATCTCTTCGAGCACGTACCGGTCGCCGACCGCCGTCTCGACCATCCGGATGCCGTTGTCGCGCATCGCGAGCTTGAGCCCGAGATTGCTCATCACCGTCGCCACGAGCGTGTCGTCGCGCAGCTTGCCGCGCTCCTTCATGCCGAGGGCGAGGATCGCCATGATCTGGTCGCCGTCGACGACCTTGCCGTTCGCGTCGATCGCGAGGCACCGGTCTGCGTCACCGTCGTGCGCGATGCCGACGTCGGCGCCGGCCGCGAGGACCGCCGCAGCCAGGTTGTCGAGGTGGGTCGAACCGACACCGTCGTTGATGTTCATGCCGTCCGGCGAATCGCCGATGACGGTGACGCGGGCTCCCGCGTCCGTGAACACCTCGGGCGAGACGCCGGCCGCCGCGCCGTGGGCGCAGTCGAGCACGACGTGGATGCCATCGAGGCGGTGCGGGAGGCTGCCGAGCAGGTGGAGGACATAGCGGTCCTCGGCGTCTGCGAAGCGGCGGATGCGCCCGACGCCGGCACCGGTCGGGGCCAGCTTCTCGAGGGAGAGGTGCTCCTCGATGCGGTTCTCGACCACATCCGGGAGCTTGGTGCCTCCGCGGGCGAAGATCTTGATGCCGTTGTCCGGCGCAGGGTTGTGGGACGCGGACACCATGACGCCGAAGTCGGCGTCGAAGTCCGCGATCAGGAACGCCGCGGCAGGCGTCGGGATGACCCCGGCGTCGTACACGTCGACACCGGAGCTGGCGAGCCCGGCGGACACGGCCGCAGAGATGAACTCGCCCGAGACGCGAGGGTCACGGGCGACGATCGCCGTCGGGCGCTTGCCCGCGGCACGCCGCGCCTCCGCGCTGCGGCCTTGCGTCAGGACAGCAGCAGCTGCCTGAGCAAGGCCGAGCGCGAGGTCGGCGGTGAGACTACCGTTTGCGAGTCCGCGGACTCCGTCGGTACCGAAGAGGCGTGGCATGAACCGAAGCCTAAGCGCTCTCGACGCTTAGCGCTTGGAGAACTGCGACGCCTTGCGGGCCTTCTTGAGACCGGCCTTCTTGCGCTCGATGACGCGAGCGTCACGAGTGAGGAAGCCGGCCTTCTTCAGGGTGGGACGGTTGTTGTCGCGGTCGATCTCGTTGAGGGCACGAGCGATCGCGAGACGCAGCGCGCCGGCCTGGCCGGAAGGGCCACCGCCGGTGATGCGTGCGACGACGTCGTAGCCGCCGATGAGGTCGAGGACCTTGAACGGGTCGGTGATCAGCTGCTGGTGCAGCTTGTTCGGGAAGTAGTCGGCGAACTCACGGCCGTTGACCGTGATGGTGCCGGAGCCCGGGACGAGGCGCGCGCGGGCGATGGCCTGCTTGCGACGGCCGACGGCCGCACCGGGAACGGTGAGGACGGGGCGCTGCGTCTGGGGGGCCTCGGAGGCCGGGGTCTCGGTCGAGTAGGACTCGACGTTGTCGGCCTGGGCCGACTCGATGCTGTCTGCGATCTTCGCCACGATGGTGATAATCCTTTATCTCTGAGTCTGAAAGGTCTGTCGGTCGCTTACTGAGCGACCTGGCCGAGGGTGTACGGCTTCGGCTGCTGGGCGGCGTGCGGGTGCTCGCTGCCCGTGTAGACCTTCAGCTTGCGGAGCTGGGCGCGGCCGATCGAGTTCTTGGGGAGCATTCCGCGGACGGCCTTCTCCACAGCGCGGATCGGGTTCTTCTCGAGGAGCTCGGCGTACGTCACGGCGGTGAGGCCGCCCGGGTAACCGGAGTGGCGGTACGCCTTCTTCTGCGCAGCCTTGGCGCCGGTGAGGGCGACCTTGTCCGCGTTGACGATGATGACGAAGTCGCCGGAGTCCATGTGCGGGGCGAAGGTCGCCTTGTGCTTTCCACGGAGGAGAGCTGCGGTGTGGCTGGCGAGACGGCCGAGCACGACGTCAGTCGCGTCGATGATGACCCAGTCGCGCTGGATCTCGTCTGCCTTCGGGGTGTAAGTGCGCGTCACAGTAGTGGCTGCTTTCTGTATCGAACGGAGGTGTTCGTGAATCCCACTCCCTGGCTGTTCCGCTCCTGATGAGGAGGGAACCTGCCCTTCGGAGGGCTCACGTTCGCGTGTCGCACCGCAGAGGCGCGGACACCAAAGATCAATAGTACGCGACAGGCGGGATGCCGGTCAAACCGCGGGCGGGACGGGCTCAGCCCCAGGGCTGAATTCGGGGCAGAAACCGTGCGGCGACGGTCCCGGCACTCTAGCGTGATCGGCATGGTCAAGCTCCTCCCCAACGCTCAGCGGTACATCGAGCCCGTGGTCGCCGTCGCCTTCTTCCTGTTCTGGGCATTCGCCGAGGTCGGGCGGCATCAGATCCTTCCCGGATTCCTGCGCAGCGCCCTCCCCTGGTGGGCGGCGCTGCTCGGCGTCGCGTTCGCCATCGCCGTGGCGCGGATCTGGCCGATGGTCGCGATGGCGGTCTGCACCGCGGTGGTGATCGGCCAGCTGCTCGTCCCCGCCGGTGTCTTCTCGTCCACCGACTGGCCGATCTCGTTCGGCTATCTGGTGGTGATCGTGGGCGTGAGCGCGAGCATCCGGGATCGGTGGCGCCCGCTGTCGTTCGCGTTCGCGCTGGGGCTCGCCGTCGCGGTCGCCGGGCTGCTCATCTCCGGGCCACGGCTCGACTGGTATGGCCCCTTCGGAGACACGAACGGCAACGTCGGCACGATCGTGGTCAACCGCGTGATCCTGTTCGCCGTCGCGATCCTGCTGGCCGTCGGCGCGTGGCTCCTCGGCTTCTTCGGCCGCGCGTGGCAGCAGAAGCTGCACAGCGACGCGCTCCTCGCCAAGACGACGGACGAGCTGCACAGCGCGGAGGTCGACCTGCTGGTGTCGCAGGAGCGCGATCGTATCGCCCAGGATGTGCACGACATCATGGCGCACTCCCTCTCGGTGATCATCGCCCAGGCCGACGGCGCGCGCTTCGTCGCCCCTGCACGCCCGGAGGCGGTCGCCGAGTCGCTGGAGAACATCGCCGCGTCGGCGCGCACGTCGCTGACCGAGGTGCGGATGCTCATCCAGACCCTCGTCGCCGACCCCGTCGGGCACTCGACGCCGACCGTCGACGACATCGACGAACTGGTCGACCGGATGCGCACAGCGGGGCTCGACGTGCAGCTCGAGGAGTTCGGAGAGAGGGAGCACCTCACCGGCACCCAGCAGCTCGCCGTCTACCGCATCGTGCAGGAGAGCCTCACGAACGCGCTCAAGCACGCGGGAGCGGAGCCGTCTGCGCGCATCTCGCTGGACTGGCGCGGCCAGGGGCTCTCCATCGCCGTCTCGTCCAGCGGCACGGCGACCGAACGTCCGCAGCAGACCACCACGTCGCGCGGCCTGTACGGGATGCACGAGCGCGCCAGGCTCGCCGGCGGCTGGCTCACGGCTGGAGAGGACGACGAGGTGCCCGGCGGCTATGTGGTCGCAGCGTTCATCCCCACCGCTCCGCTGGAGCAGGCGTCGTGAGCGCCATCCGGGTGGCGGTGGTCGACGACCAGGTGTTGTTCTGCTCCGGCCTCGCAATGTTGATCGAGTCGCAGGCCGACCTGGAGTTCGCCGGGTCGGCGCACGACGGGATGGCCGCCGTCGACCTCGTCGAGCGCGAACGACCGGAAGTGGTGCTGATGGATGTGCGGATGCCGCTGCTCGACGGCATCGCCGCGACAGAGCGCATCCTGTCGGGGTCGACGACGGACGACGCTCCGAAGATCATCGTGCTCACCACGTTCCAGCGCGACGAGGCCGTCGCCCGCGCCCTGCGCGCCGGAGCATCCGGCTTCATCATGAAGGACACGACCCCCGAGTTCGTCCTCGCCGCGATCCGGACCGTCGCCGCCGGTCACGCGGTGATCGCCCCGAAAGACGCCGCCGAGCTGTTCGGCGCCCATCGGCGGCCACCCGCCCCGGATGCGATCGCGGACCTGTCCGTGCGGGAGAGGGAGGTCTTCCTGCTCGCCGCCCGCGGCCTGAGCAATGCGGAAGTGGGACAGACCGCGTTCATCAGCGAGGCCACCGTGAAGAGCCACATGCGGAGCATTCTCGCCAAGCTCGGCCTCGCGTCGCGAGTGCAGCTGGTCGCGTTCGCGTACGAGAACGGGCTGGTGCGCTGAGCCGGGACGACAGCGACGGGGGTCCAGGAGCCGGGGCTACAGCGTCCGCATCGCCCTGGTCTGCAGCGCGCGGAGCGCGAGCCCCACGTCGTCCGGGTAGCCGACCTGCTTCAGTGTCAGGCCCCGCGCCGGCATCACCTTGAACGCGTTGGTGCGCTGCCGGTCGTCGCGCAGCGCGATCAGTTCCTCCGCCGCCAGCCTGCCCTCGCCGACCGCGACGCACGCTCCGACCAGGGCGCGCACCATGCTGTGGCAGAACGCGTCGGCTTTCACCTCTGCGACCAGCACGCCGTCGTCGTCCTTCGTCCAGCCGAAGCTCTGCAGCGTCCGGATGGTCGTCGCCCCGTCTCGGGGTTTGCAGTAACTGGCGAAGTCGTGGAGTCCGAGCAGGCCGAGCGCGGCCGCATCCATCGCCTCGACGTCGAGCTGCGCGGAGACCCACGCCGTGCGGTGCCGCTGCAGCGGGTCGTGGAGGGCAAGGGCGTCGGCAACGCGGTACTCGTACCGTCGCCAGATCGCCGAGAAGCGCGCGTCGAAGCCCTCCGGCGCGACGGTCACCTCGGTCAGGATGACGTCGGCGACGGGGCCGAGCACGCCGTTGACGCGTCTGCGCAGTGCCTCGCCGAGCGGGAACTGCTGGTGCGTGCCCCTGCGGCGCTGCAGACTCGCGACCTGCGCATCCGTCAGGTCGACGTGGGCGACCTGGCCGGTCGCGTGCACGCCGGCGTCCGTGCGCCCGGCGACGGTGAGCGTCGGGGCGTCGCCGTGCCTGCGGAAGATCGTCGCGAACGCCGCCTCGATCTCTCCCTGCACCGTCCGCAGCCCCGGCTGCCGTCCCCAGCCGTTGAAATCGGTGCCCTGGTACGCGATGTCGAGGCGGAATCGGGTCGTCGACTGGTCTTCCACACGTCGATTCTACGGAAGCGGCAACGACTGTCAGGAGCCGTTGCTATCGTGGTCCCTTCGCGATCCCCCGACCCGCTATGACTCCACAGACTTCCCCATCCCCCAGCACCTCCCCCAGCCGCACTCTCCCCTCGCGTCCCGGCCACCAGCCCCGGCTCACGGTCCGCCCCACCGTCACCGTGCGTCCCTCCGGACACCCGCCGTTCGCGGGCAGGACCGCGCGGCGCCGCTACCCGGGACTGGACGGCCTGCGCGCGTTCGCGGTCGCCGCCGTGCTCGTCTACCACCTGTTCCCCGGCATCCTGCCCGGCGGGTTCATCGGTGTCGACATCTTCTTCGTGGTGAGCGGCTTCCTGATCACCAGCCTGCTGATGCGCGAGCGCTCCGGCACGGGCCGGATCGACCTGCGCGGGTTCTGGGTGCGGCGTGCGCGACGGCTCGTCCCGGCGATCGTGGTGCTCGTCCTCGTCTGCTCCGCTGCCGCGCTGGCTGTGGGAGGGGACGTGCTCGTCGGGTTGCCGCGGCAGATCCTCGGGGCAGCGACGTTCAGCGCCAACTGGCTGTCGATCGGGGCCGACAGCAGCTACTTCGCCCAGGATGCGCCCGAGCTGTACCGCAACCTCTGGTCGCTGGCGGTCGAGGAGCAGTTCTACCTCGTCTGGCCGCTCGTCATCCTGGCCGTCGCGCTGCTCCGTCCGTGGTGGGCGAGGCTCGCGGTGGTCTCCGCGGTGGCGGTGGCGTCCGCCGTGGCGATGTTCGCGCTGTACCCGCCGGACGGCGACCCGACCCGCGTCTACTTCGGTTCGGACACGCACAGCTTCGGGCTGGCCATCGGCGCCGCCCTCGCCATCCTGATCGCGCGCTCCCGCCCGCTCGACCTCGACGCCGGCGAGACGGCGATGCAGACCTTCGTCCGGAGGTGGCTGCCTCCGCTCGGCGTCCTCTCGCTGGCCGGTCTGGTCGCGGCGTGCGTGCTGCTGCCCGACGACGCCGCATTCACCTACCGCGGCGGCCTCGTGCTGGTCAGCGCCCTCAGCGCCATCGCGATCTGGGCAGCCGTCGTCCCCGGCGCGCGGCTCGGCCGCATCCTCGACGCCCGACCACTCCAGGCGGTCGGCGCGCGATCGTACGGACTGTACCTCTGGCACTGGCCGGTCTTCGTGCTCGTCTGCGCCATCGTCCCCGACGAGCACGACCCGGTGATGGCCCCGATCGTCGGCTTCGGCGCGCTCGCCATCGCATCGGCCGCCGCCTTCTTGTCCTACCGCTGGGTCGAGCAGCCCATCCGCAGGCACGGGATGCGCGGAGTGCTCGCCGCGGGCAGGCGCAGGATGCGCGCATCCCGGGCTGCACGTGCCGGCGGCGTCTCCGTGGTCGCGGTCGCCGCCGTGCTCTCCGTGGCGACGGTCGCGGCGATGGTCGTCGCGCCCGCGGCGACGGGCGCCCAGCGCTTCATCGAGCGCGGCTCGGCCTCGCTCGGCGGACCGGCCGCCGGCCAGCAGGGCGGAGGAGACTCCGTCCCGCACGACCGGCAGCACCTGCGCGTCCCGCCAGACCCGCAGCCGGTGGCCACCGGCACGGACATCTCGGCGTTCGGCGACTCGGTGATGCTCGCGTCCGCTCCCGCACTGCAGGAACGGTTCCCGGGCATCCGGATCGACGCCGTCGTCTCCCGGCAGCTGAGCGCGGCGCCTGCGCTCGTGCGCTCGGCCGCGGAGGCGGGCGAACTGCGGCCCGTCGTGCTGGTGGGGCTCGGGACGAACGGCTCGATCAGCGCGGACACCCTCGGCGACCTCCTCGACGCCATCGGGCCGAGCAGGAAGCTCGTGCTGGTCACCGTGCAGGCGCCGCGATCCTGGACGGAGGGCGTCAACAGCACCATCGCCGGTTTCGCCGCCGCCCACCCGAAGCAGGTCGCCGTCGCGCCCTGGCGTGAGGACATCGCCGGCCACCTCGACCTGCTCGCCGACGACCAGATCCACCCCGGCCACCGCGGCGGCCTCGTCTACGCCGACGCGCTCCGGGATGCACTGCTCCAGCTGGCGCGTACCTCGCCCGTGCGCGTCGCCAACCCGTGGGACACGGCAGGCCCGCGCCCGCAGTGACGCAGCGGGCTCAGTACGTGCGCACCAGGCTGACCTCGGCGTTCGTGCGCTCGAACCCCATCCCGGTGTAGAGGCCGAGGGCGCCGGACGGGTTCTCCGCATCCACGGACAGCGTCACCTTCTGCCAGCCGAGCGCCGCGCACGCCTCCATCGTCCGGCCGAGAAGGGCGGGAGCGATCCGCTTGCCGCGCGCGTCGCGGATGGTCCCGACCATCCCGATGTACGCACCGGTGAAGCCCTGGGTCTCCCAGTCGCCCTCGTTCACCTGGTTGAGCGCGAAGCCGACGACCCGGTCGCCGGACAGCGCGAGGAACGAGATGTCCGGCCGGAACGTGCCGCCGATCCACGCGTCCCACTGCTCCTCGCTCATCGGCTGGCTCGCCCAGTGGTCGCGGAACGAGTCGTTGCGCGCGGCCAGCGCCCCGGCGGACAGCTCGTCGCTGAACGGCACGATCCGGATGCCGTCCGCCGGCTCGACCACGGGGATCGGCTCCGCGAGGTCGCGCTCCAGCTCGAAGAAGTATCGGGCTGTCTCGAACCCGTCGTGGTGGAACAGCCGCACGGCGTCCTCCGCGCGCTCGTCGGCGTACGCCATGATCCAGGCGGGAAGACGCTTGGTCGACGCCGCCAGCTTCTGCTCGGCACGCGCGCGCGACCACGCCAGCAGTTCGCGCCCGATGCCCCTGCCACGCACCTCGGGATGCACGCCGCCCTCCAGGAACACGCGCACGAGCGATTCCTGCAGCGGGGGCATCGTGGTCACCCCGACCGCCACGAGCCTGCCGTCCCCGTCGAACCCGAGCACGGTGTCCTCCGCGAGGTCGACGAACGAGTAGTCGAACAGCTCCTGCACCTCCTCGCGGGTGTGCAGCCACTCGGGGTGGTCCACCGCATCCATCGCCCGCTGCGCCTCGGTGACGGCGTCGACGTCGGCCTGCGTGGCAGGACGCCACAGCGCGACCAGTGGATGCGCGGGGTTGCGCGTCGAAGGCGCGGTCACGCGCTCGGTCACGGGCAGGAGGTCGTCGAGGTCGGCCATGCCTCCACCCTATCGACGGGCCCAGCAACGACGAAGGCCCCGCATCCAGTGGATGCGGGGCCTTCGTGAACCGTGAGGTCAGGCCTTCTCGGCCTCGGCCTCTGCGGTGGTCTCCTCCGGGGTGACCTCCGCGTCGGCGGTGGTCTCCTCGACGACCTCGGCCTCAGCGGCCTCGGTCTCGGTGGAAGCTGCCTCGACCGGCGCCTCTTCTGCTGCCGGGGCAGCCTTCGGGGCGGCGGTGGTGCTCGACTTGGTCGACTTCACCTTCGGGGTGACGGGCTCGAGCACGAGCTCGATCTGCACCATCGAGGCGTTGTCGCCCTTGCGGAAGCCCAGCTTCGTGATGCGGGTGTATCCACCCTCGCGCTCGGCGACGAGCGGAGCGATCTCGGTGAACAGCTCGTGCACCACACCCTTGTCGTGGATGGTGGCCAGCACGCGACGGCGGGCGTGCAGGTCGCCGCGCTTCGCGAACGTGATGAGGCGCTCGGCGATCGGACGCAGGCGCTTCGCCTTGGTCTCCGTGGTCTTGATGCTCTTGTGGGTGAAGAGCGCAGCGGCCAGGTTGGCGAGCATCAGGCGCTCGTGCGCGGGGCCGCCTCCGAGGCGGGGGCCCTTGGTGGGCTTAGGCATGATCGGTTATCTCCAGTTGTAAAAATCGACAGTGTCGATGTATCAGGTGGCGTCGTCGGAAGACAAGCCTCAGATGGTGGTCTCGTCTTCTTCGTAGCCGCTGTAGAAGTGGGCGCCGTCGAAGCCGGGGACCGAGTCCTTGAGCGAAAGGCCCATCTCGGTCAGCTTGTCCTTGACCTCATCCACCGACTTCTGACCGAAGTTGCGGATGTTCATCAGCTGCGTCTCCGAGAGCGAGACGAGCTCGCTGACGGTGTTGATGCCCTCGCGCTTGAGGCAGTTGTACGACCGGACCGACAGGTCGAGGTCCTCGATCGGCATCGACAGCTCGGAGCTGAGGACGGCGTCGACCGGCGCGGGGCCGATCTCGATGCCCTCTGCCGCGGTGTTGAGCTCGCGGGCCAGACCGAACAGCTCGGTCAGCGTGCGGCCGGCCGAAGCGATGGCGTCGCGGGGGCTGATCGCGGGCTTGGTCTCGACGTCGACCACGAGGCGGTCGAAGTCGGTGCGCTCACCGGCACGCGTCGCCTCGACACGGTAGGTGACCTTGAGGACCGGGGAGTAGATCGAGTCGATCGGGATCTGACCGGCCTCGCTGTACTCGTTGCGGTTCTGGGTCGCCGACACGTAGCCGCGGCCACGCTCGATGGTCAGCTCGACCTCGAACTTCGCCTTGTCGTTGAGGGTCGCGATGACGAGCTCGGGGTTGTGGATCTCCACACCGGCCGGAGCCGAGATGTCGGCGGCGGTCACCTGACCGGAGCCGGTCTTGCGGAGGTACGCCGTGATCGGCTCGTCGTGCTCGCTGGAGACGACGAGTCCCTTGATGTTCAGGATGATCTCGGTGACGTCTTCCTTGACACCCGGGACCGTGCTGAACTCGTGCAGCACGCCGTCGATGCGGATGCTGGTGACAGCCGCGCCGGGGATCGAGGACAGCAGGGTGCGGCGAAGCGAGTTGCCGAGGGTGTAACCGAAACCGGGCTCGAGGGGCTCGATCACGAACCGCGAGCGGAACTCGGAAATGTTCTCTTCGGCGAGCGTAGGACGCTGTGCAATGAGCACTGTTGATTCCTTTCGGCTAAGTGTCCGCTATATGACACTTGCGATTTGCGCGCCGGGATCGATGACGGCCAACCGCCACCGATCCCCGCCTGCGCGAAAATGGATACTGAGAGAACTACTACTGCTTAGACGCGACGACGCTTCGGCGGGCGGCAACCGTTGTGCGCCTGCGGGGTGACATCGTTGATCGAGCCGACCTCGAGGCCTGCGGCCTGAAGCGAACGGATCGCGGTCTCGCGACCGGAACCCGGTCCCTTGACGAAGACGTCGACCTTCTTCATGCCGTGCTCCTGCGCCTGACGCGCAGCAGACTCGGCGGCAAGCTGAGCGGCGAACGGGGTCGACTTACGCGAACCCTTGAAGCCGACGCCGCCGGACGATGCCCAGCTGATGACCGCACCGGTGGTGTCGGTGATCGAAACGATGGTGTTGTTGAACGTCGACTTGATGTGGGCCTGGCCCACGGCGATGTTCTTCTTCTCTTTCTTGCGCGGCTTGCGAACGGCCGACTTGGGTGCTGCCATGATTTCTCCTGAATCCTATGGGCGAGGCTGCTGGCTAAGGCCTAGCGAGCCTTCTTCTTGCCGGCCACGGTGCGCTTCGGGCCCTTGCGGGTGCGAGCGTTGGTCTTGGTGCGCTGACCGCGGACCGGGAGGCCCTTGCGGTGACGGATACCCTCGTAGCTGCCGATCTCGACCTTGCGCCGGATGTCGGCCGCGACCTCGCGGCGGAGGTCACCCTCGACCTTGAAGTTGCCTTCGATGTAGTCGCGGAGGGCGACGAGCTGGTCGTCGGACAGATCCTTGACGCGGATGTTGCCGTCGATTGCGGTGTCGGCGAGGGTCTTCAGAGCCCGCGTGCGGCCGACGCCGTAGATGTAAGTGAGTGCGACTTCCACGCGCTTCTCGCGCGGGATGTCAACGCCTGCTAGACGTGCCATTGTGGCTTCTCCTGTGAGTGAGTGGAGGTCTGCAGCAGTCTCGGTGCCCCGGCCTCCAACCGGGGGTGTCCCCCTCCTCGCTCACGCGATTCGGGATCTGGGACTGCCAGATTTCGATATTGAGTTATGGGTGGCCGGCGGGAACTGCATCCCACCGGCCGGAACCGCGATTAACCCTGGCGCTGCTTGTGGCGCGGGTTCTCGCAGATGACCATGACCCGGCCGTTACGACGGATGACCTTGCACTTGTCGCAGATCTTCTTGACGGAGGGCTTGACCTTCATATTTCTTTACCTTTGTTCGCTGTCCTCGTACCTCGCCAGGGGCTACCCGGTGGCGAGGCCGTTACTTACAGCAGACCTTTACTTGTAGCGGTAGACGATCCGGCCGCGGGTCAGGTCGTATGGGCTCAGCTCCACGATCACGCGGTCCTCGGGGAGGATGCGGATGTAGTGCTGGCGCATTTTGCCGGAGATGTGGGCAAGGACCTTGTGGCCGTTGGTCAACTCAACGCGGAACATCGCGTTGGGAAGAGCTTCGACTACGGATCCTTCGATCTCGATGACGCCGTCTTTTTTGGCCATAGCCTCACTGTCGCTAAAAGTCGTGGTTTGCTGGTCGTGCGTTGATTGTGGTGACGGCACGCAGAAACGCGCCTAAGACACCAAGGATCAATCTTATGGGATTGTCTGGCGTTTTGCCAATCCTTGTGTATGATCTGCGCACGCTGACCGCGAACAGCCCGGTCGGGGCGGGATTCCCTGCCCGGTCACGCGATCGGAGTCGGGGTGATGCCGAACGGTGCGAGACCGGCCGCTCCCCCGTCGGCAGCGGTCAGCACCCAGATGCCGTCCTTGTGCACGGCGACGCTGTGCTCCCAGTGCGCTGCCGCCGAGCCGTCCTCGGTGGCGACGGTCCAGCCGTCGTCCTTCACGTAGGTCTCCGGGTCGCCGAGCACCACCATCGGCTCGATCGCGACGACCAGGCCCGGCTTCACCTCCGGACCCTTCGCGCGAACGCGGTAGTTGAAGACCGGGGGCTCCTCGTGCATCCTGCGGCCGATCCCGTGTCCGATGTAGTCGGTCAGGATGCCGTACTCGCCCTGCGAGAGGATGTGGTCCTCCACGGCCTCGCCCACCTCGTTGAGGTGTTTCGCCGTCGCGAGCCTGGCGATGCCGTGCCAGAGCGACTGCTCGGTCACGTCGGAGAGCTTCTGGCGCTCGGCGACCAGCTCCGGCCTGGCCGGGTCCGGCAGCACGAAGCTGCGCGCCGAGTCGCCGTTCCAGCCGTCGAGGATCGCACCGCTGTCGATGGAGACGATGTCCCCCGGCTGCACGATGCGCGAACCGGGGATGCCGTGAACGACCTCGTCGTTCACCGACGAGCAGATGGTGTGGTGGTAGCCGTGCTCGAGCTTGAAGTTCGGCTTTCCGCCTGCGGCGATGATCGCCTGCTCAGCGAGCTCGTCGAGCTGCAGCGTGGTGACGCCGGCGACCAGCGCATCCCGGACGGCGTCGAGCGATGCGGCGGTCGCGAGACCGGGCGCCACCATCAGCCTGAGCTGCGCCGGCGACTTGTAGATCGAACGCTTGAAGACCAACGGAGCCTATGCCACCGACTCGTCGCGCTCCGCGACGGGCAGGATGCCCTTGCTCGCGAGCGCCGACTTGATGCGTGCTGCCACCTCGTCCATGTCGCCGAGCCCGTCGACCTCGACGAGGAGCCCGCGCGAGCGGTACACGTCGATCAGCGGAGAGGTCTCGCGCACGTAGACCTCCTGGCGGTGCCGGATGGCCTCCTCGGAGTCGTCTGCACGACCCTGCTCCTGTGCACGCTTCGAGAGCCGGGCGACGATCTCGTCCTGGTCTGCGACCAGCTGGATGACCGCGTCGAGCTTCTGCCCGTTCTTCTCGAGCAGCTCATCCAGGTATGCCACCTGGTCGAGCGTGCGCGGGTATCCGTCGAGCAGGAAGCCGTTCTTGGCGTCGTCCTCCGCGATGCGGTTGGTGACGAGCTCGTTGGTGAGGCTGTCCGGGACGTAGTCGCCCGCGTCGACGATCGCCTTGACCTGCAGGCCGAGCGGCGTCTCGTTCTTGATGTTGGCCCTGAAGATGTCGCCCGTGGAGATGTCCGGGATCCCGTACGCGGTGGTGATGCGAGAGGCCTGAGTGCCCTTGCCCGCTCCGGGAGGTCCGACGATCAGCATACGGGTCAACGCAGAAGCCCTTCGTAGTGCCGCTGCTGGAGCTGGGAGTCGATCTGCTTGACCGTCTCCAATCCGACACCGACGATGATCAGGATGGACGTGCCGCCGAACATGAAGTTCTGACTGGCTCCGATGACCGCGAATGCGACAAGCGGTATCAGCGCGACGAGACCCAGATAGATCGAACCGGGGAGGGTGACGCGGGTGAGCACGTAGTCGAGGTATTCGGCGGTCGGACGGCCGGCACGGATGCCGGGGATGAAGCCGCCGTACTTCTTCATGTTGTCGGCGACTTCTTCCGGGTTGAACGTGATGGCCACGTAGAAGTAGGTGAAGCCGACGATCAGCAGGAAGTAGAGCAGCATGTAGAGCGGGTGGTCGCCCTTGGTGAGGTAGTTCGTGATCCAGGTCACCCAGGGAGCGGGAGCCTTGCCCGCTGCCGGCTGGTTGAACTGCGCGATCAGCGCCGGCAGGTAGAGCAGCGACGACGCGAAGATCACAGGCACGACACCGGCCATGTTGACCTTGATCGGGATGTACGTGTTGTTACCGCCGTACGTCCGCCTGCCCACCATTCGCTTGGCGTACTGCACAGGGATGCGCCGCTGCGACTGTTCGACGAAGACGACCGCCATGACGATCAGCAAGCCGATCGCGATCACCAGCAGCAGCGTCTCGATGCTCTGCGACTGGGCGATGGCCCAGAGCGAGCTCGGGAACTGAGCCGCGATCGAGGTGAAGATGAGGAGGGACATGCCGTTGCCGATGCCGCGCTCGGTGACGAGCTCGCCCATCCACATGATGAGGCCGGTGCCGGCGGTCATGGTGATGACCATGAGCATGATGGCGTACCAGGAGTCGTCCGTGATGAGCTGGGTGCACTGCGAGACGGCGGTGGTGCCGAAGAGTGCGCCGCTGCGGGCGACGGTGATCAGCGTGGTCGACTGGAGGACGCCGAGCGCGATCGTGAGGTAACGCGTGTACTGCGTGAGCTTTGCCTGACCGGCCTGGCCCTCCTTGTAGAGGGTCTCGAAGCGCGGAATGACCACGCGCAACAGCTGCACGATGATCGACGCGGTGATGTACGGCATGATGCCGAGCGCGAAGATCGAGAGTTTGAGGAGCGCGCCACCCGAGAACAGGTTGACGAGCGAGTAGAGACCAGAAGTGTCCTGGTTGGCATTGAGACAGGTCTGCACATTGCCGAAGTCAACGAACGGCGCCGGGATGAACGAGCCAAGGCGGAACAGGGCGATGACGCCCAAGGTGAAGGCGATCTTCCGGCGAAGATCTGGTGTGCGGAAGATCCGCGCAACGGCGCTAAACAAAAGTGCGTCCTGCTTTCCTGTAAGGAGTCAGCCGGGTGACCGGAGAAATACCGGTCACCCGACTGTACAGCTTTACGGTGTGGCTACTTGACCGAGCCACCCGCGGCGACGATCTTCTGCTCTGCAGAGCCGGAGACCTTGTCGACCGCAACGTTCAGCTTAACCGCAATATCCCCGTTGCCGAGAACCTTGACCTTCTCGTTCTTGCGAACGGCGCCCTTGGCGACGAGATCGGTGACGGTGACGTCACCACCCGACGGGTAGAGCTCGGCGAGCTTCTCCAGGTTCACGACCTGGTACTCGACGCGGAACGGGTTCTTGAAGCCGCGAAGCTTCGGAGCACGCATGTGGAACGGCAGCTGGCCACCCTGGAATCCGGGGCGGACCGAGTAGCGAGCCTTCGTACCCTTGGTACCACGGCCGGCCGTCTTACCCTTCGAGCCCTCACCGCGTCCGACGCGGGTGCGGTCCTTCTTGGCACCTGCTGCTGGACGGAGGTGGTGAACCTTGAGCACGTGCTCGCGGGTCTCCGAGGGCGCTGCCTTCTTGGCCGGGGCCTTCGCGGCGGGCTTGTCAGCCTTGGCGACGGTCTCGTCCTTCGACGCTGCGGCAGCCTTGGCAGGAGCCTTGGCGGCCGGAGCCTTCGCAGCAGGCGCCTTCTTCTCGGCGGCCGGCTTGTCGGCAGCGGCCTTCGCCGGAGCCTTCTTGGCCGGAGCCTTCTCAGCAGCGGCCTTGGCCGGAGCCTTGGCAGCAGCTGCCTTCTTCTCGGCGGCCGGCTTGGCGGCAGCCTTGGTGGTTGCTTCCTTTTCGTCAGCCATTAGTCAATCTCCTCGACCTTGACAAGGTGAGCGACGGTCTTGACGTACCCGCGGTTCTGCGAGTTGTCCTCGCGAACGACGACGTCACCGATGCGCTTGAGTCCCAGGCTGCGAAGGGTGTCGCGCTGGTACTGCTTCTCACTTACTTTGGACTTGATCTGCGTGATCTTCAGACGCGCAGCCATCAGGCACCTGCCTTCGCGGTCGCGGCGGCCTCTGCCGCCTGGGCCTCGGCACGCAGCAGGCGAGCCGGAGCCACCTGGTCGTAGTCGAGTCCACGGCGAGCGGCAACGGCGCGAGGTTCCTCGAGCTGCTGCAGCGCCTCGACGGTCGCGTGCACGATGTTGATCGTGTTGGACGAACCGAGCGACTTGCTCAGGACGTCGTGGATACCGGCGCACTCGAGGACGGCGCGGACCGGGCCACCGGCGATAACACCGGTACCTGCCGCGGCGGGGCGCAGGAGCACCACACCGGCTGCAGCCTCACCCTGGACGGGGTGCGGGATGGTGTTGCCGACGCGCGGGACGCGGAAGAAGTTCTTCTTCGCCTCCTCGACGCCCTTCGAGATCGCCAGCGGGACCTCGCGGGCCTTGCCGTAGCCGACACCGACCAGACCGTTGCCGTCTCCGACGACGACGAGGGCGGTGAAGCTGAAGCGACGTCCACCCTTGACAACCTTCGAGACGCGGTTGATGGTCACAACGCGCTCGAGGAACTGGCTCTTGTCCTGGTCGCGGCTGCCGCGATCACGGTTGGGGTTGCGCTCGCGACCACCACGGCGGGCCTCACGGGGCTCGCTCTGGGTGTTGGTGGTCGATGCCGCAGTCTCAACCGGCGCCTGGGCGTCGGTCGTCTGCTCAGAGGCCACGGTCTGCTCCTTGTTGTTCTGTTCGTCGCTCACAGGTTCAATCCACCCTCTCGAGCTCCTTCGGCGACAGCTGCGACGCGACCTGCGTACTTGCTGCCTCCACGGTCGAATACGACGGCGTCGACGCCAGCGCTCTTGGCGCGCTCGGCGACGAGCTCGCCGACCTTGCGTGCCTTGGCGGTCTTGTCACCGTCGAAGCTGCGGAGGTCCGCCTCCATGGTCGAAGCAGACGCGAGGGTGTGACCCTTGCTGTCGTCGACGATCTGGACGAAGACGTGACGTGCCGAGCGGTTGACGACCAGACGCGGACGGACCGCGGTGCCCTCGACCTTCTTGCGGAGCCGGGTGTGACGGCGGCCGCGTGCTGCGGACTTGCTCTTTCCTCTGGTTCCGAGAGCCATGGTTACTTACCAGCCTTTCCGGCCTTGCGGCGGACAACCTCGCCGGCGTAGCGCACACCCTTGCCCTTGTAGGGCTCGGGCTTGCGGATCTTACGGATGTTGGCGGCGACCTCACCGACGGCCTGCTTGTCGATACCACTGACCGTGAGCTTGTTGTTGCCCTCGACCGTGAACGTGATACCCGCGGGCGGCTCGACGTTGACCGGGTGCGAGAAGCCGAGAGCGAACTCGACGCCCGCGCCCTTCTGCGCGACACGGTAACCGGTGCCGACGATCTCGAGTCCCTTGGAGTAACCCTCGGTGACGCCGATGATCTGGTTGTTGATCAGGGTGCGGGTCAGGCCGTGCAGCGAACGCGATGCGCGCTCGTCGTCGGGACGGGTGACGAGCACCTGGCCCTCTTCCAGCTTGACCTCGATCGGGCTGGCGACGACGAGGCTGAGCTCGCCCTTCGGGCCCTTGACGGTGACGGCCTGGCCGTCGATCTTCACATCAACCCCGGCAGGGATGCTGATGGGCAGTCTTCCAATACGCGACATGACGAACTACCACACGTAGGCGAGGACTTCCCCACCCACGCCCTTCTTCTCAGCCTGACGGTCGGTGAGCAGACCGGAGGAGGTGGACAGGATGGCGACGCCGAGGCCGCCGAGAACCTTGGGGATCTCGGTGGACTTCGCGTAGACGCGGAGTCCGGGCTTGGAGACGCGCTTGATGCCGGCGATGGAACGCTCGCGGTTCGGTCCGAACTTCAGACCGAGCGTGAGGGTCTGGCCGACGCGTGCGTCGCTGACCTCCCAGCTCGCGATGTAACCCTCGGACTTGAGGATGTCGGCGATGTGCGCCTTGAGCTTCGAGTGCGGCATCGACACGGTGTCGTGGTGCGCCGAGTTCGCGTTGCGCAGTCTGGTCAGCATGTCTGCGACCGGATCTGTCATTGTCATTTCGGTGTTTCCTTTGTTCACCAGGTTTCGTTCAGCCGTTACACGACTGACGACCTGTGGTGGAAGCGGGCCGGCCGGATCGGCCGGCCCGACAGGGTGAGGACTAGTTCGCGGCCTCGTTGGAACGGAAGGGGAAGCCGAGCTGCTTGAGCAGCGCGCGGCCCTCTTCGTCGTTCTTCGCGGTGGTCACCACAGTGATGTCCATTCCGCGGACGCGGTCGATGCGGTCCTGGTCGATCTCGTGGAACATCGCCTGCTCCGTGAGACCGAAGGTGTAGTTGCCCGTTCCGTCGAACTGCTTGTCCGACAGACCGCGGAAGTCGCGGATACGGGGAAGTGCAAGAGACAGCAGGCGGTCGAGGAACTCCCACATGCGGTCGCCGCGCAGCGTGACGTGCGCGCCGATCGGCTGACCCTCGCGCAGCTTGAACTGCGCGATGGACTTGCGGGCCTTGGTGACCTGCGGCTTCTGACCGGTGATCTTGGTGAGGTCTGCGACCGCACCATCCATGACCTTGCCGTCACGAGCAGCCTCGCCGACGCCCATGTTGACGACGATCTTCACGAGACCCGGCACCTGGTGCGGGTTGGTGAAGCCGAGGTCCTTGGACAGCTGCGCTGCGATCTCGTTCTTGTACTTCTGCTTGAGACGCGGCTGGATTTTGCCAGCAGCGGTTGCAGTGTCGGTCATTACAGGTCCTTACCTGACTTCTTGGCGTAACGAACGCGGACCGTCTTGGTGACGCCGTCCTTCGTGACAGTCTCGTTGCGGAAACCGACGCGGGTCGGCTTCTTGGTCTCGGGGTCGACGAGCGCCACGTTCGAGACGTGGATCGGAGCCTCGTGCGTCTCGATGCCGCCGGTCTTCGTGCCACGCTGCGTCTGTCCGACGCGGACGTGCTTGGTGACGAAGTTGACGCCCTCGACGATCACGCGGTTCTTCTCGACGAGAACCTCGATGACGCGACCCTGCTTGCCCTTGTCGCCTCCGCGCGCCTGCGACGCACCGGAGATGACCTGGACCAGGTCGCCCTTCTTGATGTTCGCCATGTGTTACAGCACCTCCGGGGCCAGCGAGATGATCTTCATGAACTTCTTGTCGCGGAGCTCGCGACCGACCGGTCCGAAGATGCGGGTACCGCGGGGGTCCCCGTCGTTCTTCAAGATCACTGCGGCGTTCTCATCGAACTTGATGTATGAGCCGTCCGGGCGGCGGGTGTTCTTCACCACGCGCACGATGACAGCCTTGACGACGTCGCCCTTCTTGACGTTGCCGCCGGGGATCGCGTCCTTGACCGTGGCGACGATCGTGTCGCCCAGGCCGGCGTAACGACGGCCGGAGCCGCCGAGCACGCGAATCGTGAGGAGCTCCTTGGCGCCCGTGTTATCGGCGACCTTGACTCGGGATTCCTGCTGAATCACTTGGCCTTCTCCAGAATCTCAACCAGGCGCCACCGCTTGGAGGCGCTCAGCGGACGGGTCTCGTTGATGAGAACGAGGTCGCCGATGCCGGCGCTGTTGCTCTCATCGTGCGCCTTCACCTTGGAGGTGCGGCGGATGACCTTGCCGTACAGGGGGTGCTTCACGCGGTCTTCGACCTCGACGACGATGGTCTTGTCCATCTTGTCGCTGACGACGTAACCGCGACGGGCCTTGCGGTACCCGCGGACGAGGGCCTCGTCGGCCGCCGACTCCGCGGCCGCAGCCTTGGTGGTCTCAGCCATTACTTGGCCTCCTCAGTCTCAGTCTCGGCGTCGGCGGCCGCGGGGGCGGCCTTCTTCGCCTTGGTCTTCTTCTCAGCCTTCGCGTCGGCGACCTCGGCGGGGGCCGGGGTGGCCCTGATGCCGAGCTCGCGCTCACGGATGACCGTGTAGATACGAGCGATGTCGCGCTTCACGGCGCGCAGGCGGCCGTGGCTCTCGAGCTGGCCGGTGGCCGACTGGAAGCGCAGGTTGAACAGCTCTTCCTTGGCCTTCTTCAGCTCGTCGACGAGACGCTCGTCTTCGAAAGTGTCGAGCTCTGCGGATGCGAGCTCCTTGGATCCGATCGCCATTACGCGTCGCCCTCCTCGCGCTTGATGATGCGTGCCTTGAGGGGCAGCTTGTGAATTGCACGGGTCATGGCCTCGCGAGCGAGTTCCTCGCTGACACCAGAGACCTCGAAGAGGACTCGACCCGGCTTGACGTTGGCGACCCACCACTCGGGGGAACCCTTACCGGAACCCATGCGGGTTTCGGCCGGCTTCTTCGTGAGCGGACGGTCGGGGTAGATGTTGATCCACACCTTGCCACCACGCTTGATGTGACGGGTCATCGCGATACGAGCGGACTCGATCTGACGGTTCGTCACGTACGCGGGGGTCAGGGCCTGGATGCCGAACTCGCCGAAGGAGACCTTCGTGCCACCAGTGGCCTGGCCGGAACGGCCGGGGTGGTGCTGCTTGCGGTGCTTGACTCTACGTGGGATCAACATGGTTATGCCTCAACTCCTGCTGCGGCCGGCGCGCTCTCGGCTGCAGGGGCGTTGCCCCGGCCACCGCCGCGACGCGGACGGTCACGGTCGTTGCGCTCGCGCGACGGCTTCTGGTTGGCCTGCTCGCGAGCAAGCTCCTTGTTCGTGATGTCGCCCTTGTAGATCCACACCTTGACACCGATGCGACCGAAAGTGGTCTTGGCCTCGTAGAAGCCGTAGTCGATGTTGGCGCGGAGCGTGTGCAGCGGCACACGGCCCTCGCGGTAGAACTCCGAGCGGCTCATCTCAGCGCCGCCGAGACGGCCGGACACCTGGATGCGGACACCCTTGGCGCCTGCGCGCTGGGCGCCCTGCAGGCCCTTGCGCATCGCGCGGCGGAACGCCACACGTGCGGAGAGCTGCTCTGCGATGCCCTGAGCGACGAGCTGAGCGTCGGCCTCGGGGTTCTTGACCTCGAGGATGTTCAGCTGGATCTGCTTGCCCGTGAGCTTCTCGAGGTCGGCGCGGATGCGCTCTGCCTCTGCGCCACGACGACCGATCACGATGCCCGGGCGGGCGGTGTGGATGTCGACGCGGACACGGTCACGGGTGCGCTCGATCTCGATGCGGGAAACACCCGCGCGGTCGAGCGACGTCTGCAGCAGACGACGGATCTTGACGTCCTCGGCGAGGTAGTCACTGTACCGCTGACCCGGCTTGGTGCTGTCCGAGAACCACCGCGACACGTGGTCGGTGGTGATGCCCAGACGGAAGCCGTATGGATTGACTTTCTGACCCATTACTTGCTCGCCTTCTTCGTAGCCTTGGCAGCTGCGGCCTCATCCGGCGTCGCGAGGACGATCGTGATGTGGCTGGTGCGCTTGTTGATGCGGAAGGCCCGGCCCTGTGCACGCGGCTGGAAGCGCTTGAGGGTCGTGCCCTCGTCAACGAATGCGCTGCTCACGTACAGGTCCTGCTCGTCCAGATAGGTGTTCGACTGGTCGGCCTTGACTCGCGCGTTGGCGATCGCCGAGGCGACGAGCTTGTACACCGGCTCGCTCGCACCCTGCGGGGCGAACTTCAGGATGGCCAGGGCCTCCTGTGCCTGCTTGCCGCGAATCAGGTTGACGACGCGACGAGCCTTCTGGGGGGTCACGCGGATGTGTCGCACGCGTGCGATCGACTCCACCATTTCTCTCCTCCTTACGTCACCGCGTTAGCGGCGACGACCCTTCTTGTCGTCCTTCACGTGTCCACGGAAGGTGCGGGTGGGAGCAAACTCACCGAGCTTGTGCCCAACCATGGTCTCGGTGACGAACACCGGGATGTGCTTGCGACCGTCGTGCACCGCGATGGTGTGACCCAGCATGGCCGGGACGATCATCGAGCGGCGCGACCAGGTCTTGATCACGTTCTTGCTGTTGGCCTCGTTCGCGGCGACAACCTTGCGAAGCAGGTGGTCGTCGACGAAGGGGCCCTTTTTGAGACTGCGTGGCATCTTCTACTCCTACTTACGCTTCTTGCCGACAGTACGACGACGCACGATGAGCTTGTCGCTTTCCTTGTTCGGGTGGCGGGTGCGGCCTTCCTTCTGACCCCACGGGCTGACCGGGTGACGACCACCGGAGGTCTTGCCCTCACCACCACCGTGCGGGTGGTCGATCGGGTTCATGGCAACACCACGGACGGTCGGGCGTACGCCCTTCCAGCGCATGCGGCCTGCCTTGCCCCAGTTGATGTTCGACTGCTCGGCGTTGCCGACCTCGCCGATCGTCGCGCGGCAGCGTGCATCCACGTTGCGGATCTCACCCGACGGCAGACGGAGCTGCGCGTACGGGCCGTCCTTGGCGACGAGACGCACGGAAGCGCCGGCCGAACGGGCGAGCTTTGCGCCACCGCCCGGCTTGAGCTCGATCGCGTGGATCACGGTACCGGTGGGGATGTTGCGAAGCGGCAGGTTGTTGCCCGGCTTGATGTCCGCGCCTGCACCCGACTCGATGATGTCGCCCTGCGACAGCTTGTTCGGGGCCAGGATGTAGCGCTTGGTGCCGTCCACGAAGTGGAGCAGCGCGATACGTGCGGTGCGGTTGGGGTCGTACTCGATGTGAGCGACCTTCGCGTTGACGCCGTCCTTGTCGTTGCGACGGAAGTCGATCACGCGGTACTGGCGCTTGTGGCCACCACCGATGTGACGGGTCGTGATGCGGCCCTGGTTGTTGCGGCCACCGGTCTTCGACAGCGGACGGAGCAGCGACTTCTCGGGCGTCGACCGGGTGATCTCTGCGAAGTCGGCAACGCTCGAACCGCGACGACCGGGGGTCGTGGGCTTGTACTTACGAATAGCCATTGTCTGTTTTCCTCTAGATCCCGGCCTTAGCCAACTGCCGTGAAGATGTCGATGGAACCGGACTTGAGCGTGACGATGGCACGCTTGGTGTCCTTGCGCTTGCCGGTGCCGAACTTGGTGCGACGCGTCTTGCCCTGACGGTTCAGGGTGTTGATCGAGGCGACCTGGACCTTGAAGATGCTCTCGATGGCGAGCTTGATCTCGGTCTTGTTCGAACGCGGGTCGACGACGAACGTGTACTTGCCCTCGTCGATCAGGCCGTAGCTCTTCTCAGAGACGACCGGGGCGATGATGATGTCGCGCGGGTCCTTGTTGACGGCCATTACGCGTTCACCTCTTCCTTGTTGGACTTCGAGGCGATGAAGCCTTCGAGCGCACCCTTCGTGAAGACGATGTCGTCACTGACGAGCACGTCGTACGCGTTCAGCTGGTCGAAGGTCAGCGTGTGGACGGTGGGCAGGTTGCGGACGCTCTTGAGGCTCACCGCGTCGTCGCGCTCGAGCACGATGAGGACGTGCTTCGAGGTGGCGACAGTGGCGAGGTACTCGGCGACGGCCTTGGTCGACGGGGTCTCACCGAGGGCGAGCGACTCGACGGCGTGCAGGCGGCTTCCGCGGGCGCGGTCGGAGAGAGCACCGAGCAGAGCAGCGGCGATCATCTTCTTGGGGGTGCGCTGCGCGTAGCTGCGGGGCACCGGTCCGTGGACGATGCCACCACCGGTCATCTGAGGGGCGCGGATCGAGCCCTGACGAGCGCGACCGGTTCCCTTCTGCTTGAACGGCTTGCGACCTGCACCGGAGACCTCACCACGACGCTTGGTCTTGTGAGTTCCCTGACGCGCCGCAGCGAGCTGCGCGACGACGACCTGGTGGATCAGCGGGATGTTGGTCTGGACGTCGAAGAGCTCGGCGGGAAGCTCGACAGAGCCTGCCTTCTTGCCCTTGACATCGAGAACGTCAATCGAGGTAGCCATGCGACTAGGCCCCCTTCACTGCGTTGCGGACGAAAACGATGCGGCCGCGAGCGCCGGGAACGGCGCCCTTGACCAGCAGGAGGCCCTTCTCTGCGTCGACGGCCTGAACCTTGAGGTTCAGAACGGTCACACGCTCGCCACCCATGCGACCGGCCATGCGCATGCCCTTGAAGACACGGCTCGGGGTCGAGGAGGCGCCGATGGAACCCGGCTTGCGGTGGTTGCGGTGTGCACCGTGCGAGGCGGAGACACCCTTGAAGTTGTGACGCTTCATCACACCGGCGAAGCCCTTACCCTTCGACGTTCCGACGACGTCGACCAGCTGGCCGGCCTCGAACGTGGCGTCGACGGTGAGCTCCTGGCCGGCCGAGTACTCGGCGGCGTCTGCGGTGCGGACCTCGGTGAGGTGACGGCGCGGCGTGACGCCGGCCTTGTCGAAGTGACCTGCCGACGGCTTGTTGACCTTGCGCGGGTCGATCTGGCCGTAGGCGATCTGGACGGCGTTGTAGCCGTCGACCTCGGGGGTGCGGACCTGGGTGACGACGTTCGGCGTGATCTCGATGACGGTCACGGGGATGAGCTTGTTGTTCTCATCCCAGACCTGGGTCATTCCGAGCTTCTTGCCGAGGAGGCCACGGGAGGTCTTGGTTTCGATGTTCGACATGGCACTCCCCCTTAGAGCTTGATCTCGATGTTGACGTCGGCGGGCAGGTCGAGACGCATGAGCGAGTCGACGGCCTTCGGCGTCGGGTCGATGATGTCGATCAGCCGCTTGTGCGTGCGCATCTCGAAGTGCTCACGGCTGTCCTTGTACTTGTGGGGAGAACGGATGACACACACCACGTTCTTCTCGGTGGGAAGGGGCACCGGGCCGACGACGGTAGCGCCTGCACGGGTAACCGTGTCGACGATCTTGCGCGCCGAGGTGTCGATGACCTCGTGGTCATACGACTTAAGCCGGATGCGGATCTTCTGTCCCGCCATGTCTGACTCACTCTCTTGTTATGGCGTCGTACGAGACCGGCTCCCGAGAGAACCTGACTCGCATTGGACGCGGATGCGACGAACGCTTGTTGGGGAACGCCACTATTCTTCTGTCAACTCATCGACCGCCCGCGGACATGGGTGAACCCTTGTCTTCGAGGTTGTCGATTAAGCTTTGCTCTTCTACCCGCGGCCTAACCATCTTCCGAATGCCGCCTGGCGGCGTCTCGGTGGGCTATGCACTGCCTGGCAGTGATCCGTTCGGAGCGCACATGAGCGCACTCGTTCCGAAATGTTGAACTAGACAAGTTTGCCAGACTCCGGCCCAAGCTGCAACCCGGGCGTGTCGCGGGCGCGTCGGACGCCGCTTCGCGCTCGCTCTCAGCCCGAGAAAGCCCGCACGGTCACGTCGACGGCGAGCACCACGACGACGATCCCGACCAGCAGATCCGTCCACGTCGCGAGCGTCTCCTGCGCGTTCTTGCCCCTCTTCGGCAGGTGCATCAGCCCGGCGATCAGGAGGAAGACGCCGCCCGCGATCCCCGCGGGGAGAGCCCACCCTGGCACGAGTGCCAGCAGGCCGCCGATCCCCATACCGAGGTTGGCCGTGCCGAGCTCGCGCGTGAGCTGCTTCTCCTGCACCGTCGGCGTGGCAGCGCCCAGGATCGCCGTGGTCGGCCCCCTGCCGGAGACCTGCGCGACGCCGGAAACGAGCAGCCGCGTGCCGACTCCCCAGAACACCCACCACTTGCCGAAGTCCAGCACGGGGTCTCCCCCGTTCACCGCCAGTTCGATCGAACCGGAGACGATCGGAAGCACCACGGTCTGCGCGATGACGAGCACGAAGTAGCCCATGCCTCAGGACCTTATCGGCAGCACCCCGTGACGCGCCAGCAGCGGTCCGAGACGGTCTGCGCGACGGGCAGTGTCCCAGCCCCAGCGGACCACGCGCATCCCCGTCTCCTTCTCGATGGCCCGCTGGCGCGCCAGCTGGCTGCGCAGCACCTGCATCGGCGAGCGACCGGCCAGCATCCGCGGGTCGGCGATCTTCACCTCCCCGTCCGCCTCTCCGATGACGCCGAGCCGCGGCCACGCGAAGTCGACGCGGGCGGTGATCCCCGGAAGGTCGACCTGGTGCTGCAGCTCGGGCGGAGGAAGACCCAGGATGTCCATGACGGCCCTGCTCACCGACTCGATCGGACTCTCCGCCCTGCCGTCGCAGAAGGCGGCGGCCTCCAGCGCGCGCGTTCGCTCCACCGGATCGCGCAGGTGCGCCGCCGCCGTTACGAGAGCCTCCCTGGTTGCCAGCGGCGTCCGCTCGCCGAACGCGCCGGACGAGACCGCGTGGTCGGCAGCAACCACCCCGCCGGCGAACGACCCACGCGCCGCCAGGTCTGCGACCGTCGCCGCCACCGAGGTCGCGGCCAGTCCGCGACGCACCACGGTGGCGTCCCCGGCGCGCGCCCTGTGCTCCACGATGCCGCGCCACGCGCGCTCCTCGGCCCCGCTGCGACCCAGGATGTGGATGGTGGCCGGAGGAGGGCCGAGCATGGGGAGCCCGTGGACGACGGCGGCCGACCAGTGGCTGAACACGGGAGCCACCGGGCGCACGGCGGCGAGGGTGCGTAAGCGCGCGAGATAGTCGTCGCGCACGCGAGCCCGACCTCGGGATGCGTGGCGCGAGGCCTCCGCTGGATCGACGACGGCGAGGAGCTGGTGGGAGAGGGCTGGAGTGGTCATGCATCCAGCATCGGCCGGGTGGTCGTCTGGTGGGGCCGGTCGGATGGATCGGTGGAGAACGTGGGGGTGTGGAGAACGCCGGACACGAAGAGCGGGGCCCGGCTGAACGCCGGAGCCCCGCTCGGGTGACGCCTCGCGCCGTCACCCCGTGCTGTTGCCAATGGGACCGCTTACGCGACTCCCGAACTTTCCGTCCGAATGCCTGTCTGCGGGTTGGCCTGGTTTGCGAGGTCATGGATATCCATACGCTCTCCCTTCATCGACGGAACCGTCCGGTTGAAACGGTGTCCTCATTCTGCGCTTCGCCCAGCGGGAGGTAAACCCCCTGGAGCAAACGTCCAGGACCCGACGGGGGATGCAAAAAGGGGCCGGACCTTTCGGTCCAGCCCCTTTCCGAGCAGTCGGAGAAGACTACTTGATGATCTTCGTGACCGTACCAGCGCCCACGGTGCGGCCACCCTCACGGATGGCGAAGCCGAGGCCCTCCTCCATAGCGATCGGCTGGATCAGCTCGACCGTCATGTCGGTGGTGTCGCCGGGCATGACCATCTCGGTGCCCTCGGGCAGCGTGATGACGCCGGTGACGTCGGTGGTGCGGAAGTAGAACTGCGGACGGTAGTTCGCGTAGAACGGGTTGTGACGCCCACCCTCATCCTTGGACAGGATGTACGCGGTGCCCTCGAAGTTGGTGTGCGGCGTAACCGAACCCGGCTTCACGACGACCTGACCGCGCTCGACGTCCTCACGCTTGGTTCCACGGAGGAGCAGACCACAGTTCTCGCCGGCCCATGCCTCGTCGAGCTGCTTGTGGAACATCTCGATACCAGTGACCGTGGTCTTCTGCGTCGGGCGGATGCCGACGATCTCGACCTCGGAGTTGATGGCGAGGGTTCCACGCTCGGCGCGGCCGGTGACGACGGTTCCACGACCGGTGATCGTGAAGACGTCCTCGATCGGCATCAGGAACGGCTTGTCCTTGTCGCGCACCGGGTCGGGGATGGAGTTGTCGACGGCGTCCATGAGCTCGACGATCGACTCGACCCACTTCTCGTCGCCCTCGAGAGCCTTGAGGCCCGAGACGCGAACGACGGGGGCGTTGTCGCCATCGAAGTCCTGGCTCGACAGAAGCTCGCGAACCTCGAGCTCGACGAGCTCCAGGATCTCCTCGTCGTCGACCATGTCGGACTTGTTGAGCGCGACGAGCAGGTACGGAACACCGACCTGCTTCGCGAGCAGCACGTGCTCACGGGTCTGCGCCATCGGGCCGTCGGTAGCGGCGACCACGAGGATCGCGCCGTCCATCTGAGCGGCACCGGTGATCATGTTCTTGATGTAGTCGGCGTGCCCAGGGGCGTCAACGTGCGCGTAGTGGCGCTTCGGGGTCTCGTACTCGACGTGCGAGATGTTGATCGTGATACCGCGCTGACGCTCTTCCGGAGCCGAGTCGATCGACGCGAAGTCGCGCTGAACGTTGGTCGCCGACGGGTACTTGTCAGCAAGCACCTTCGAGATCGCCGCGGTGAGCGTCGTCTTTCCGTGGTCGACGTGACCGATGGTTCCGATGTTGACGTGCGGCTTAGTCCGCTCGAACTTGGCCTTAGCCACTGGGTCCTCCTCAGGACTCTCGTGTAGAAGCCCCGGCCGATGGTTTCCGGCCGGCAACTCTACGGGATTGTTTATCTATGTTACGGGATACTGCGAAAGGAGGGTGACCGGAGTCACTCGCCCTTGTTCTTCTGGACGATCTCGTCGGCAACAGCCTTGGGAACCTCCGCGTAGCTGTCGAAGGTCATCGAGTAGACCGCACGGCCCGAGGTCTTCGACCGCAGGTCGCCGATGTACCCGAACATCTCCGACAGCGGAACGTTCGCGCGGATCACCTTGACCCCGCTCGCGTCCTCCATCGACTGGATCTGACCACGTCGTGAGTTGAGGTCACCGATCACATCGCCCATGTACTCTTCCGGCGTGCGAACCTCGACCGCCATGAGCGGTTCGAGGAGCACGGGGTTCGCCTTGCGCGCGGCCTCCTTGTAGGCCATCGAGCCGGCGATCTTGAACGCCATCTCCGAGGAGTCGACGTCGTGCGAAGCGCCATCCACGAGGGTGGCCTTGACACCCACGGTCGGGAAGCCGGCGAGAACACCCACCTGCATCGCGTCCTGGATACCGTGGTCGACCGAGGGGATGTACTCGCGCGGGACGCGGCCACCCGTCACAGCGTTGACGAACTCGTAGCTCGTCTCCGGCGTGACATCCATCGGCTCGATCGTGATCTGGATCTTGGCGAACTGGCCAGAACCACCGGTCTGCTTCTTGTGGGTGTAATCGTACTTCTCGACCGCACGACGGATGGTCTCGCGGTAGGCCACCTGGGGCTTGCCGACGTTGGCCTCGACGTTGAACTCGCGCTTCATGCGGTCGACCAGGATGTCCAGGTGAAGCTCACCCATACCCTTGATGACCGTCTGACCGGTCTCCTGGTTCTGCTCGGTGCGGAACGTCGGGTCTTCCTCGGCGAGCTTCTGGATCGCAGTGCCCAGCTTCTCCTGGTCGGCCTTGGTCTTCGGCTCGATCGCGACCTCGATGACGGGCTCGGGGAACGTCATCGACTCGAGGACGACCTGGTTGTCCGGGTCGCACAGGGTGTCACCGGTGGTGGTGTCCTTGAGGCCGATCACGGCGTAGATGTTGCCAGCGGTCAGGAAGTCGACCGGGTTCTCCTTGTTGGCGTGCATCTGGAAGATCTTCCCGATGCGCTCCTTCTTGCCCTTGGTCGAGTTGACGATGCCGGCACCGCTGTCGACACGGCCGGAGTACACGCGCACGTAGGTCAGACGACCGAAGAACGGGTGGACGGCGACCTTGAAGGCCAGAGCCGAGAACGGCTCGGACGCGTCGGCGTGGCGAAGGATGACCTTCTCCTCGTCGCGCGGGTCGTGAGCCTCGATGGCCGGAACGTCGATCGGCGACGGAAGGAAGTCGATCACAGCGTCGAGCATCGGCTGCACGCCGCGGTTCTTGAACGCGGAACCGCAGAGCACCGGGTAGAGCTCGCTGTTGATCGTCATCTTGCGGATGGCGCCCTTGATCTCTGCGACCGTGAGCTCCTCACCGCCGAAGAACTTCTCGAGCAGCGCGTCGTCGCTCTCCGCGACGGTCTCGAGCAGCGTCTGACGGTACTCGTTGGCCTTGTCGACCAGGTCGGCCGGGATCTCCTCGATGGCGTACTTGGCGCCCATCTGGACGTCACCCTTTGCGTCACCGCGCCAGGTCAGCGCACGCATCTCGATGAGGTCGACGACGCCCTCGAAGGCGGACTCGGAACCGATCGGGAGCTGCAGCACCAGCGGCTTGGCGCCGAGGCGGCTGACGATGGTGTCGACCGTGTAGTAGAAGTCGGCGCCGAGCTTGTCCATCTTGTTGACGAAGCAGATGCGCGGGACGTTGTACTTGTCGGCCTGACGCCAGACGGTCTCGGACTGGGGCTCGACGCCCTCCTTGCCGTCGAAGACGGCGACAGCGCCGTCGAGGACGCGGAGCGAACGCTCCACCTCGACGGTGAAGTCCACGTGACCCGGGGTGTCGATGATGTTGATCTGGTTCTTGTTCCAGAAACAGGTGACGGCCGCGGACGTGATGGTGATGCCGCGCTCCTTCTCCTGCTCCATCCAGTCGGTCGTCGAAGCGCCGTCGTGGGTCTCGCCGATCTTGTGGTTGACGCCCGTGTAGAACAGGATGCGCTCGGTCGTAGTGGTCTTGCCGGCATCGATGTGGGCCATGATGCCGATGTTGCGGACCTTGTTCAGGTCGGTGAGCACGTCCTGTGCCACAGGGTTCCTCCGAAAAGTAGAAAGGTGAAGGGGTGCCGGCCCGGGTGGGGCACTCCATGGAGTACAACACCCGGACCGGCGTGGTAATGCCCGAACCGGGATTACCAGCGAGCCGGATTTACCAGCGGTAGTGCGCGAAGGCCTTGTTCGACTCGGCCATCTTGTGCGTGTCCTCGCGACGCTTGACAGCGGCGCCGAGGCCGTTCGACGCGTCGAGGATCTCGTTGGTGAGGCGCTCGGTCATGGTCTTCTCGCGACGACCCTTGGCGTAGCTGGTGAGCCAGCGCAGCGCGAGCGTGTTCGCGCGGTGCGGCTTGACCTCGACGGGGACCTGGTAGGTCGAGCCACCGACGCGGCGGCTGCGGACCTCGAGGGTCGGGCGGACGTTGTCGAGCGCCTTCTTGAGCGTGACGACGGCATCCTGACCGGACTTGGAGGCGACGCCTTCGAGCGCGTCATACACGATGCGCTCAGCGAGGCCCTTCTTGCCGTCGAGCAGGATCTTGTTGACGAGCTGGCTGACGATCGGTGCGCCGTAGACCGGGTCTGCGACGACGGGGCGCTTGGGAGCTGGACCCTTGCGAGGCATTACTTCTTCTCCATCTTCGCGCCGTACCGGCTGCGAGCCTGCTTGCGGTTCTTGACGGCCTGGGTGTCCAGCGCGCCACGGACGATCTTGTAGCGAACACCGGGGAGGTCCTTCACACGACCGCCGCGGACGAGCACCATCGAGTGCTCCTGCAGGTTGTGGCCCTCACCGGGGATGTAGGCCGTGACCTCTGTCCCGTTGGAAAGCTTGACGCGAGCCACCTTGCGGAGAGCCGAGTTCGGCTTCTTCGGGGTGGTGGTGTAGACGCGGGTGCACACGCCGCGCTGCTGGGGGTTGGCCTTCAGGGCGGGCGCCTTGGTCTTTGTGACCTTGGGGCTGCGGCCCTTCCGAACCAACTGCTGAATGGTTGGCACTGAACTTCTCCTTATATGGACTGCACGGTGACAGGTGTTGCTTCCCCGAGCCAGGGCACGCCCTGCTGGGCGTGTCTTTTCTCAGGGGGACCGATCGACGTTCAGAAGTGTTCGTCATCGATATGCCGTGGGGGCTGGACTCCCGTGCGGTCGTCCTGCCCATCGGATGAGTACGTGCCTGCCCACTCGCGGTGGCCATTCCTGGGCACCAGACGAGCGCGCGACAGAGCGCACACCCGATAAATCTTAGCTCGCGGGCAGCGCCCGGTCAAATGGATGCGGGTGCGCGCGGCGCGTCTGCAGCCCGTGATCTCCCCGCTGGGAGTATACGGCGAAGCGCGGGCATCCATCGTGGATGCCCGCGCTTCGCGGTGGAGGCGGAGAGACTCAGCCGCCGATGCCCTTGGCGAGCTCGCTGTCGACGTTCTGCAGAGCGTCAGCGGCCTTGGTGAGGAACTGCGACATCCCGTCGAGACCGTTCACCGCGTCGGTCGTGCCCTTGGTGAACTGCTCGTACGAGGTGTGGAATGCGCCGGAGGCCTGGTCGGTGACGAAGCCGCCGTTGACGAGTCCGTTGACCAGGTTCTGCAGTTCGTGGAGCTTGGCGGTGATGTCGTCCTTGCCCGAGATGAGGCGGTTGGCGGCATCGGTCATCTCGCCGTACGTGACGTTCATGTTTGCCATGATGTCGTTCCCTTCGTGTTGTCCGAGAGGCCAACCCCTCGGCCGACCAGTGATATCAAACTATCCGCGGATGCCGGTGGAGCGGAATGGGGAGCACTCCCCATGCACCTCCCCCGGCGGTCCCCTACGCGGCGGACTCCCCGGAGCCCAGCTCCTCGCCCGCGCGCCAGAACTGCGTCGCGCAGACGATGCCGGCGACGATCAGCACGAGGCCGATGGCGCAGAACGACAGGGTCCAGGGCAGCGCGTCTGCGAGCTCGGAGCTGGACGAGGTCGGGCCGACGGCGGAGGACAGCGGCGTGAACGCGAGCACCAGGATCACGCCACCGAGACCGGAGAGCCAGAGGTCGAAACGCCAGCGGTAGTCGAAGAAGCGCCAGAAGCGGCGGCCGGGTGCATCCACCCCCTGCTGCACCTTGCCTGCGGCCTGCGCGCGGTAGTAGGAGAGCTTCTTGATGAGCGAGGTGATCGCCGCGACGGTCACGCCGAAGCCGATGGAGCCGTAGATGACCCAGTAGCGCGAGAAGTCGTTCTCGTCGCCGACGCTCGCCGGCCAGCCGCCGGTGAACCAGGAGACGACGGGCACCACGACGAGGAGCACGGAGATCAGCAGGCCGACGACGATCCAGAAGACGTGCCAGCCGACGGGGAGGACGCGGAAGCGGGAGACCATGCTCGCCGACGGCAGCACCGTGTCCGGAGGCGCCGGGTTGCGCTTCATCGCTCCCCTGCGCAGCTGCTCCCCGGCGACGAGGCCGCACATCGCGAGGAGCAGGATCACGCCGGGGGTCGCGCCCATCGCGACGGCGGCGACGCCGCGGATGCCGTCGAGCGAGCCGTCGTCCGGGCCTCCGGCGACGGCGGTCATCACGAGACCGCCGCCGACCAGCAGCACGAACGCGATGGCGGCGAGGATGCCCCCGCCCACGCTGAGCACGCGCCCGAACGCCCGGTTGGATGCTGCGACCCGCTCCCTGCGCTGTGCGAGCGCCTCCTCGGTCAGTTCGTCGGTCACGAGACCTCCTCGGTCTGCAGTTCTGCCCAGGTGAGGGAATCGACGATCGCGTCGAAGAAGAGCGTGTACAGCTCGGGGTCGTGGGCGGTGGGAGCGGAGACGCTGATGGTCAGCAGGCCGGCGTCCGCCGGATACGGCACCGAGTATTCGAGGTAGAGGGACGGCTCGCGCGTCTCCCCGATGACGTCCTCGCCGATCTCCCGGATGCGGGCGACCGGTCCCGTGCGCTGCTCGATGATCTGCGCTCCGGGCGTCGCTGCAGCGAGCCGATCGGCGAGAGGGCGCTCGGCATCGACCTCCTCCGGCCAGGCGCGGTCGCGTGCGATGAGCGCAGCGGGCAGCGGGATGCCGGGGAGGACTTCGAGCGACATCCAGAACGCGGTGGCGCCGGCGGCCCGCGCACGCTCTGCCGTGGTCACCAGCTCTTCGCGCGCATCCCGTCTCATCCGCGCCAGACGGTCGTTGCGGCCGACCTGCTGCAGCACCAGGGTCCGGATGCGCTCGCGCATGGTCTCCTCGTCGACCAGCGGGACCTCGGCCCAGGTGCCGGGGAGGATGATCGAGTACGAGCCCTGCGGGGAACGGGCGGTGTACGTCATGCGTCCACCCTGTCCGCGAGGGTGACCGTGAGCGTCGCGACCAGCGCCTGCACGTCGGAGGCCATGTCGGTGAACACGCCGAGGTTCTCCGCCGACGCCACGAACTGCACGACCTGTGCGGCGTCCGGCGGGTAGAGCACCGCCACGACCCGCTCCTCCAGCTCGGCGCCGCCGTCCGGGAGGGCGTGGGCGATGAGGTTGTGCGAGCCGACCAGTTCGCCGGCGTCCACGGCGGAGCGCCAGGTCTGCACGGCGAAATAGCTCTGGCCGGAATCCGGCTCGACGACGGGAGCAGCGAGCGCCTCCTCGTACTGGTCCGGCGTTCCGACCAGCTCGACGGGGGCGAGCGAGAAGACGAGTGCCGCCCCTGCCCGGCCGATCTCCGGGTACGGGATCCAGACCGCCGCGGTCATCGCCGGGTTGCGCATCTCGCGGAAGCGCGAGCGCGCGAACGCGAGTTCGTCGGCGAGCTTGGCGCGCATCCCCTGGTCGTCGACGAGGGATGCGGCGAGGTGCGTCGGCCAGTCCGGGTCTGAGCCCTCCGCGAGCGGCATCGGATACCAGCGCTCCGGTGTGCCGATGCTGAAGTCGACGATGTCGCGCCGTGTTCCGTTCGCCGTCACTGAGCCTCCCCTTCGCCCACCGGTACCCTACCCGCTACTTCGTGCCATTGTGGGCGACGTTCCAGACGTCCTTGACCACGCCGACCGTGCTGCTCGTCGCTCCGCCGATCTTGTCGTAGTCGCCGGGAACGAACGACGAACCGGTGTCGATGGCCTGCCCGATCGGGTTGTTGGTGAAGCCGGAGACCGCGCCCGTGACCACCTTGACCGTGTTGTGCACCTGATAGAGGGTCGCGGCCCCCGCGGTGAACTTCATGCCGTTGGTGAGCAGGCTCGGGTCCGCCTTGGCCAGGTTGTAGAAGCCGACCAGGTCCTTGTTGATGCCGAAGCCCTTGCTGATGCTGAGGTTCAGGCCGGGGAACGCCTCGCGCGCCGCTTCCTTGATGAGCTCTGGACCGGACTTGGTGCCGGACTGGAACGCGGTGAGCGCCGCCTTCTGCGCATCCGTGCGGATGAACGGGGACTTGAACGCGTCGGAGAGCGGCTTGCTCAGGGCCTCGTTGGCCTTGGTGGCGCTCATGAAGTCCGTGCTGTGCCTGCTGACCCCCTGCAGACGTGCCAGCTGGCGGCTGTCGGTGATGCCGGTGCGGACGATGGCGGTGGCGCGCAGGTTCTTGGCCACCATCGCGAAGATCTTCCCGCCGAACAGCGTGAGCACGCAGCCGACGGCGGCGAACGCGACATCCCACCAGGAGCCGTCGCCGTTGATGACCTTGACGATGGACTCGACCAGGTCGATGATCGCGCCGATCGCGCCGAGCACGATCAGGATCTGGCCGAGGATGGGCACCCAGGCGAAGAAGATCGCCAGCACGCCCGCCCACTTGCAGATGGTCTTGAAGATGCTGAAGACGGTGGAGCCCCAGTCGTCCCAGAACGAGTCCTTCAGGCCGTGATTGTTCTTGTCGACGACGTTGACGATGGCGGCGATGGCGGTCTCGGCAGCGGAGTTCTTCGCGTCCAGTGCCGTGTGCCACTCCGCGTGCGCCGCCCGCAGGTCGGCGTCGGCTGCGTCGGCGGCATCCTGCGACTTGGTGGCCGCCGTGGATGCCGTTGCCTTGTCGGCGTCTGCAGCGGTGTCCGCGGCATGCTGCGCGGTGGTCGCCGCGTGCTTGGCGGTGTTTGCCGCCTCCTGCTTGCTCTCGATGTGCGCGATGGCGGTGGTGGCCGCATCCTGGGCCGAACGCAGGGACGACGAGTACGTGATGAGGGCGTCCGCGGTCGTGCGGTAGCGGTCGTGGGCCTTGTCGATGTCTCCGGCGACATCCTTCGCGGAGTCGCGGAACGCGTCGATGGCCTTGCTGACCATCTGGTCGACGTCGCCGATCTTCTTCAGTGTGGTGACCGAGCGCTGGATGGCGTCGGCGATCTCGGCGTAGTGGCGTGCCTTGGACAGCACCAGGTCCGGGTCGCCCTTGAGCGGCTGGTATTCGACGTCACTCATCTGCGTCTCCTAGTTCTTCGCCGGCGCTGCCGGGTAGTCCTGCGACTTCGCCGCGTCTTCCAGTGCGGTGGCGAGCCCCTCGTCCACCTTGGTGAAGCCGTCCGTGACCCCGGCGACGGACTTGGAGAGGCTCTCCACCGACTCGGTCATCTTCTTGCGCTTGTCGTTCCACTTGTGGGCGAAGTCGCGCACGTGGCCGGAGAGTCCGTCGTGGCCGGTGGCGTCCGCAACGGCGTCACTGAAGTCGTCTGCGCCCTTGAACTCGGAGACGATGGCCTCGAGGTCGGACTTGAGCTGTCCGAGCAGTTCCAGGTCGAGCTTCAGATCGGTCATGACGTTCCCCTCCGTTTTCAGGCTGTAGCCAACCTACCGAGCGCGGCATGGTGAGGCGATGGGGAGCAGTCCCCATGCAGCGACGTGCATGTATATAGGTATCGTTCTTTGCGTGCGCCTCAAACTCACGCTCTCCCGCCCATCCGGTGCCGGCGATGACATCGTCGTCACCGCAGACGCCGCAGCCAGCATCTCGGAAGTCGCCGCGAACATCCGGCGTGTCGACCCGCGCGGCGGGGAAGGGCCGGTCACCGACGACAGGGCGCTGACCCTCCGCGCCGCCATCCCCGGCCAGGCGGAGACGCTCGTGCTGCCACCGGATGCGCCGATCGGCGAGGCCTGGATCGGAAGCGGGGCGACGGTCAGCCTGGCGGACGCCGGGGTGTACTACGCCCCGAGCGACCTCGGCGACGCGCCGGCGGTCGCGACGGCGCAGATCCTCACCGGCCCCGACGCCGGGCGTGAGTTCCCGCTCCGGCCGGGAACGGCCCTCCTCGGCAGGGACGACAGCTGCGACATCGTGCTCAACGACCCGCTGGTGTCGAAGCGGCACGTGCGCCTCGAGGTGGGCGACGGCGTCGAGGTGATCGACCTCGGCTCCGCCAACGGCGTGGTGGTGGACGGCGGCATCGTGACCCGCCTCACCGTGCGGAGGTCGGAGACCCTGCTGATCGGAGACACCGAGGTGCGCATCGCGGTGTCCGGGCTGTCCGGCATCCCCGCTGCTGCGCCGAAGGCCGGACCGGTCTTCTTCAACAGGTCGCCGCGGGTGGAGCAGCGGTACGCGGGCCAGGTGTTCCAGGCGCCGGAGGTGCCGACGGAGAAGGACGACCCGCCCTTCCCGCTGCTCGCGATGATCACGCCGCTACTGCTCGGCGGGGCGATGTTCGCGCTCACCCGCCAGCCGACGTCGCTGCTGTTCGTGCTGCTCTCCCCGGTGATGCTCATCGGCAACTACATGACCGGGCGCACCCGCGGCAAGCGCAAGCTCAAGAAGGCCATCGCGGTCTTCGACAAGCGACTGGATGCGCTCACCACCAAGCTGGACGCCGAGCGCCTCCGTGAGGTCGAGCTCCGGCGTGCGGAATCGCCGACGACGCACGCGGCCCTCGCGGACGCCGTGCAGCGCGGCCCGCTGCTCTGGACGAGGCGCCCCGAGCACTGGTCGTTCCTCAACCTGCAGCTCGGGATCGGCTCGATGCGGTCGAGGAACACCATCGCGAGCAATGATCGCGGCGAGATGATCGTCGAGTTCCAGGAGCGTCTGGACGCGGTCATCGACGCCAACGAGCGCGTCGCGGACGTCCCCGTGCTCGACAACCTGTTCGAGTCCGGCGCGCTCGGCATCGCCGGCCCCGCCGAGCACATCGCCGGGTCGGTCAATTCGACCCTGGTGCAGCTGACGGCGCTGCACTCCCCCGCCGAGCTCGTGGTCGCCGCCCTCGTCTCCCCGCGCTGGTCGCGGGAGCTGGAATGGCTCAAGTGGATGCCGCACACCTCGTCGCCGCACAGCCCGCTCGCCGGAGGCCACCTCGCGGACAGCGCTTCCAGTGCATCCACTGTCCTCAGTGCGCTCGAAGGGCTCGTGGAGGAGCGGCTGGCCCGCGCGAAGGGCCCGCAGCGCCGCGGTGCGATGGAGCAGGAGCGCGCCGCGATCGAGCGCGGGGCCGAGGTGGGCAAATCGCAGACCATCGACGGGACACCGTCCCCCGTTCCCGCCGTGGTGGTCGTCATCTCCGGCGACGTGGCGATCGACCGGCCGCGTCTGGTGCAGCTGGCGGAGGCCGCTGCCGACGCCGGCGTCTTCCCGATCTGGCTGGACACCGACGTCGCGGCCCTTCCTGCCGTCTGCCGCACATACGTGGCGCACGCGGAGCGGGACGACCGCGCGACGGTCGGCTTCGTGCGCATCGGCGAGACCATCGACGACGTGGTCACCGAGCCCGTCGACCGCGCGACGGCACTCGACTACGCCAAGCGCATGGCCCCCGTCATCGATGCGGGCGCGCTCGTCGCCGACGCCAGCGACCTGCCGCGCAGCATCTCGCTCGTCAGCCTGCTCGGCCACGACCTGACCGAATCGTCCGGCGCCGTCATCGACCGGTGGCGGCAGAACGCCTCCATCCACGACCGGTCGGGCGCGCGCCCCGTGAAACGCAGAGCGGGCACCCTGCGGGCCATCATCGGCTCCGCCGGCGTGGATGCGATGCATCTCGACCTGCGCAGCCAGGGCCCGCACGCCCTCGTCGGCGGCACGACAGGCGCAGGCAAGAGCGAGTTCCTGCAGGCGTGGGTGCTCGGGATGGCCGCCGAGTACAGCCCGGACCGGGTCACCTTCCTGTTCGTCGACTACAAGGGCGGCTCCGCCTTCGCGGACTGCGTGAGCCTGCCGCACTGTGTCGGCCTGGTCACCGACCTCAGCCCGCACCTGGTGCGCCGTGCGCTCACCAGCCTGCGCGCCGAGCTGCACCACCGCGAGCACCTGCTCAACCGCAAGAAGGCCAAGGACCTGCTGGAGCTGGAGAAGCGCGGCGACCCGGAGTGCCCTCCTGCGCTCGTGCTGGTGATCGACGAGTTCGCAGCGCTCGTCGGCGAGGTGCCGGAGTTCGTGGACGGCGTGGTCGACATCGCCCAGCGCGGCCGGTCGCTCGGCATCCACCTCATCATGGCCACCCAGCGCCCCGCCGGCGTCATCAAGGACAACCTGCGCGCGAACACCAACCTGCGCATCGCGCTCAGGATGGCGGACGAGTCCGACAGTCAGGACGTGGTCGGCGTCTCGGACGCCGCCCACTTCGACCCGGCCATTCCCGGGCGCGGCATGGCCAAGACCGGCCCGGGCAGGCTCGCCCCGTTCCAGTCCGCGTACGCGGGCGGCTGGACCAGCCGAGAACCGGAGCGGGCGGGCGTCGAGGTCGCGGAACTGCGCTTCGGCGGCGAGATCCGCTGGGAGGAGGAGGGCTCCGGCCGCGAGGAGGAGCGCGACCTCGGGCCGACGGACCAGCAGCGCCTCGTGACCTCGATCGTGCGGGCGCAGGGCGAGGCCCGCATCCCGTCGCCGCGTCGTCCGTGGCTGGACGAGCTGGCCGCGGTCTACGACCTCGGGCTGCTGCGGCAGCGCACGGACGCCGAGCTGCTGCTCGGCGTGAGCGACGTGCCGGACAGGCAGCAGCAGCTGCCGGTGTACTTCCAGCCGGACGTGGACGGCAACATCGCCATCTACGGCACGGGAGGCGCAGGCAAGTCTGCTGCGCTCCGCACACTGGCGTCGTCCGCGGCGATCACCCCGCGCGGCGGCCCCGTGCGCGTCTACGCGCTCGACTTCGGCGCCGGCAGCCTCCGGATGCTCGAGAAGATGCCGCACGTCGGCTCCGTCATCCCCGGCGACGATGCCGAGCGCATCATCCGGCTGTTCCGGATGCTCAAGGAGGAACTCGAGACCCGAGGGCCGCGGTTCGCGGAGGCCAACGCCTCCAGCATCACCGAATACCGCAGGCTCACCGGACGCCAGAACGAGGCGCGCATCCTGCTGCTGATCGACGGCTTCCCGAACTTCCGCGAGGACTTCGAGATCCCGGCGGGACGCTCGCAGTGGTACGACGTGTTCAAGGACATCCTCAGCGACGGCCGCCAGCTCGGGATGCACGTCGCACTCACCGGTGACCGCGCCGGCGCCGTCCCCACCGCGATCCGGTCGCTCGTGCAGCGCTCCGTCGTGCTGCGGCTCGCCGACGACGGCTACGGGATGCTCGACGTGCCGAGCGACATCCTCGGCCCGTCCTCCCCTCCCGGGCGCGCGATCGTCGACGGCTACGAGACGCAGCTCGCGGTGCTGGGCGGGAGCGCATCCGTGTCGGACCAGTCGGCGGCGACGACGCGCCTGGCCGAGGCGATGGTGCGCGCCGGGGTGCAGGAGACGCCGCCGATCGGCTCGCTGCCCAAGGAGTTCGCCATCGAGACGCTCCCGCCGTCGCACGACGGGGCGCCGGTGCTCGGGGTCAGCGACCTCGACCTCGGGCCGTTCGGGTTCGAGCCGGCCGGGACGCTGCTCGTCGCAGGCCCTCCGGCGAGCGGCCGGTCGACCACGCTGGCGGCGCTCGCGGCCTCTGTGCTGCGGTTCGACCCGCAGGCGCGGCTCTACTACCTGGGTAACGCGCGGTCGGCGCTCGGGCGGGCGAGCCACTGGACAGACGCGGCGACGACGCCGGAGACCGCGGCTGCGCTGGCGAAAGACCTGGTCGCCGCCGTCGCCGACCCGGACACGGAGGGGCGCATCGCGGTGATCGTGGAGAGCATCGGGGATTTCCTGCAGACCCCGGCCGACTCCCCCATCGTCGAGCTCGTGCGCGCCGTGCGCCGCAGCGACCACCTGCTGGTCGCCGAGGCGGAGTCGAGCGCCTGGGGGTCGTCGTGGCCGCTGCTCGGCGAGGTGAAGAACGGCCGCCGCGGTCTGCTGCTGCAGCCGGACTCCGTCGAAGGCGACCTGCTGCTCAAGACGCCACTGCCGAGGCTGAACCGCTCCGAGTTCCCGCCAGGGCGCGGGGTCTACATCGCCAAGGGTCGCTTCGCGCGCGTGCAGGTGCCGCTGGTCGGGGAGTAGAGGGAGTGGCGGGCGTCCGCTACTTCTCCTTCTCCCACGGCCAGCGCGGGCGACCGCGCTGCTGGAAGCGGCCGACGAGGACGAGCTGGTACAGGAGCGTGACGACGAACCCGGCGATGCCGACCGTGATCGCGTAGATGCTGCCCAACTGCCCGACGGCGAACAGGACGTACGCGAACGGCTGCGACGGATCGCCCGCCGCACCGGCGACCCCTCCGGCGACGATGAACACGAAGTAGCAGGCGAACCCGACGGCCAGCGCGACGCCCGGCGAGATGCGCTGCTTCTCCGCCGGGACGCGGGTGCCGATCACCAGCAGGAACACGAACAGCATCAGCGTCGCGCATCCGGTCATGATCGGTCCGACGAGCGGGCCGATGTCCGGGTCCGCGATCACGTCCGTGTTCGTCGCCAGCGAGATCAGCCCGAAGGCGGCGACCACCAGCGCCAGGTAGAGGAACGTGGCGAAGGCCGACAGGACGGCCGCGTACGCACGATACTCACGCATGAGTGGAGTCACGCATCACTGGAGTCACGCAGGGCGGTGCGTGCCGGTCAGTACCCCTGCGGCGTGGCGTACGCGGCGACGGCCTGGTTCTGCGCGTCGGCGAGCTGCTGGTCGTATGCGGCCTGGGCTTCTGCGTTGCGGATCTTGAGCTTGCGGCCGCGCGCTGCGAGCCACGCACCCGTCCACATCGAGATCTCGCGCGCGATCACACCGGCGAGCACGGCGAACGGGGCGACCCAGAGACGCTGAACGACCACGACGGCCTCGTTGGCGGTGAGCGTCCAGACGTGGAGGTCGACCAGCGACGCCCCGACGTACGCGAAGTAGACGAACAGCGCCACGAACAGGCCACCGAGGATGTAGGCCCACCAGCGGGCGCGGTTGATGATCTGGATGAGCACGACCATGCCGACGAAGAACGCCACCACGGGCACCCACCCGGCGGACTGCGACAGGAAGAAGCGCGACAGCGACTCGGCGAACTGGTCGGTCGGGGTGAGGGCGTAGCCGACGAGCACGACGGCGATCACCCACAGCACCGCGAACACGACCGTGCCGACGAGCGCGATCAGGATGCCGAAGCCCCTGTTGCTCTTCTTCTTCGGCGGCTCCGGGCGCTGCACGTAGATCGGCGTGACCGGCTGCGCGTACCCGGGGGCCGGAGCTGCGCCGGGCTCGGGAGCCCAGGTGGCCTCTCCTGCCACGGGCTGGGCGGTCGGCTGCACGGTGGTGGGCTGGGCGGCGGTGGCCGCCTCTGCCGCGACGATCACGGGCGTGGCCGACTGGGCGGGGGATGCGGTGTCCACGGTGGCCGTTCCGGCTGCGGCGGCCGCCGGCACGTCTCCGGTGTGCGAGCGGGCGACGGCGGCTGCGATGTCGTCGTCGGTCGCGACGACGGGCTCCGGCTCGGTCACCTTGGCCGGGGCGCTGGGGGCCGGAGTCGCGGGGACCTCGGTGGCCGGGGCCTCCTGCGCGTCTGCGGCAGGCGCATCCGGTCGATTGACGTGGCCGCGTGCAGACACCGGGCTCGACGGCGGGTCGACGACCTCAGGGTCGGTGTCGCGGGGCTCGGCGGCCGCGGACTCCGCCGCCGCGGGCTCTGCCGCTGCAGTCTGGGCGGGGGCCGTCGCCGGCGCCGTTCCGGCCGTGGTCGGCGCATTCTCCCCCGCGGGCTCCGCGGCTGCGCCGTTGTTCCGCGCAGATTCCGGCGTCTCGCTCATGGTGCCACTCCTCGATCGGCCCGGTCGGGCATCCGTCAGTGCTGCCCACTGTAGCAACGGGGTGAAGGAAGTCCAGGGAGGGCTGGCGGCGAGCGGGCGGAGTGGTTATTTCTGCGCTGCAGCCGCCTTCGGGAGGGTGAGGACGTATGTGTAGCCGTTGATCTTGGCGTCGACGCCCGTGCCGCCGGATGCTGGACCGGAGGAGAAGCCGTCCACCAGGAACAGCCGCTGGCCGGTCTGAGCGGCGTGCAGAAACGCCACGACGTTGGTGTATCCGCCTGTCACGGTGAAGCTGACGGGCACCACCGTGAAGTTCTGGGCCGTGATGAGGGGACTGACGACGGGCGGCATCCCGGCGACGGGGACCGGCGCAGCCGTGGCCGTCGGAGCGGGGGTCGGCGTCGCCGACGGCGACGGGGTGGCCGTCGAGGCGGCGGACGAGCCGGTGGAGGCGACGGGGGCCGCCGGTGCTGCCGGGGCTGCGTACGGCTGCCCGTCCGCGATCGCCCAGCCCGAGATCACCACGCCGTTCGCCGCTGCGAAGCCATTGAGCTCGTCCATGAACGCCGCGTTGGCTGACTCGGTCGGCACGGAGGCGGCGAGTGATGCCAGCGTCTTCTTCAGCGCCGGGAGGTTCGCCGAGTCCTTCTTCAGCCGGTCGAGCACGGCGGTGTTCGCTGTGATGGTCTGGTCGACCTGCGCGGTCTGCGTGTCAGCGGCGGCGGCCTGGTCGAGCTGGGGCTGGATGCCGACCACCCAGCCGAGCGCCACGAGGGCGACCATCACGATGACGGAGCCGATCATCCAGAGTCTCGTCTTGTCCATGATCACTTGCCCTTCTGCTCGAAGCGCTTCGCGTAGCGCGTCTGGTCGACATGGAGGGTGATGGTGACCTTGTACTGACCGGTCGTCGTGTCGAGTGAACCGATGCTCGGCACCACGTCCGCGACGCCAGGGATCTTCTCCAGCTCGCGCACCCAGGCGGTGACGTCGGGGATGGTGGGACTGGAACTGACGGTGGTGACGGTCCCGATCCTGGCCAGCTGCAGCGGGTCCGGAGACTGCTGGTAGATCGCGAGCGGCGACGCGGAGTCCGCCGCGACCGTGTCGAGCGCGACCCCGGCCGGTTGCACGGCGCCCACCTGGTCGAGCAGCGCTTTCCAGTCGATCTCGGTGGACGCGCCCACCCGCTGCGCCGCCTGGGCGAGCGCGACCTCTTTCTGCACATCCCGGACGCCGGTGAACTTCTGCTGCTGGGTGAGCAGGTCGGCGGTGGCGAGCTGGGCTCCGAGGAACCTGGCCTGGGCCGCGACGTTGTAGACGAACGCCCCACCGATGGCGAGGACGACGGCGAGCAGCACGGCGAGGACTCCCCAGCCGAAACCGCGGCGGGTGCTCCTGTTCTTCCGTTCGGCCCTGACCTCCGGCGGCAGGAGGTCGACGCGCGGCTCGCTGCCGATGTCGATGCTCTCCGCGCGGCCGGCGGATTTCGGCGCGGACGCTCTGGTGGCCTTGAGTTCGGCCGGGGCTGTGGGCTTCTTGGGCGCTTTCGGCGCCCTGCGGCCCTTCGTCGCCGGAGCGACCGTCGGCAGCTGCTCCGTCTCCTGGGCGTCTGAGCGCCTCGTCGTGATACTCATGCTGCGCTCCCGAGTGCGAGGCCGAGCGCCACCGTGAGCGCCGACCGGTTCTGCCGAAGCGCATCCGCGTTGAGACTCCGCGAGAGGGCGACGGCGTGGAAAGGGTCGCCGACGGCGACGGGCAGCCTGGTCATCTCGCTCAGCGCGTCGGTGAGGCCGGGCAGCTGGGCTCCGCCTCCCGTCACGACGAGCCCGCTGACCGGGTTGTTCGGGCGGGTGTTCACGAAATAGCTGACCGTGTTCCGCAGGCTGGTGAGCAGCTCGCTGGTCACGCGGTAGATGATCTCGACCGCCTGCTGCTCCTCGATGGTGGTCACCTGCTTGGCCAGGCCGATCGTCGCCTTGATGCGCTCGGCCTCGCCGAGCTCGACGCCGAGCCCCTCCCTCAACGCCTGGGTCAGCTCCGCTCCCCCGGCCGGGATGATGCGCACGAACTGCGGCACGCCGTCGGTGACGACCACCACGCTCGTCGTGTTCGCGCCGATCTCGATCAGGGCGACGGTGCCGCCGATCCTGGCCCTGCTGATCAGGATGCGGCTGAGCGCGAACGGGATGAGGTCCACATCCACCGTGGTCAGCCCGGCGAGCTGCGTCGCCTTCACGTTGCCGAGCACCGCCTCCTTCACGGCGGCGACGAGCAGGCCGTTCACCACCGGGCCGTTGTCGCTCATGCCCTCGGAGACCGGGTAGAAGTCGAGTAGCGCCTCAGCGACCGGCACGGGCAGCATGTCCTGCACCTGGAACGGCAGGGCCTCCCTGATGCGGGTGCGCGACATCCGCGGCACCGTGAGGTCGCGGGCGAGCACCCGCTGGTTGCCCATCCCGAGCACCACGTCTTTGCTCTTGAAGCCGCCCTGCTGCCAGAGCCGTCTGAGGCTCGCGGCGACGGTGTTCGGTTCGAGCACCTCTCCGCGGCTGACGGCGCCCTCCGGCAACGGGACCTCGAAGTGGCGCAGCAGCGTCGGCCGTGCCTTGGCCGGGTCGGCGACCTCCACGGCGCGAACGGTCGAACTTCCGACGTCGATGCCGACGATGCTCGTAGCCATTCGATCTCCTCAGGTTCTTCTATGCGATTCCGAGAAGCGCCAGGTAGGCGCCCCACACTGCGTTGCCTGCGAGGACGCCGATCCAGGCCCCGCCGAGCATCCACGGCCCGAACGGGATGCCGGACCCGCGGCGCGCGCGGCGCGAGACCAGGAGCGCGGTGGCGAACAGGCCGCCGAGCAGGAAGGCGGCGAACGCGCCGACGACGAGAGCGCCCCAGCCGAGGAAGCCGAGGAAGAGGCCGAGGACGCCCGCGAGCTTGACGTCGCCGAACCCCATCCCACCGGGTGCGATCATCGCGAGGATGAGGTAGACGGCGAACAGCCCGGCGGCGCCGACGACCGCCCGCACCAGCACACCGGGCTCGCCGTTCAGCAGGGCGGCGGCCCCGAGCAGCACGGCGCCCACCACGTACGAGGGGAGCACGATCGCGTTCGGCAGGCGGTGCGCATCCAGGTCGATCAGCGCGAGGGCGATGCTGATGGCGGAGAGATAGAGGAACGCGACCACGACGAGCACGGCCGCGACCGTGGATGCGGTCCCCACCGGCCGCACGGAGCCCGGCCCGACCCAGAACCACCAGGCGACGAACGCGAACGCCAGCCCGGTCGCCGCCTCCACGAGCGGGTACCGCGCCGAGATGCCGCTGCGGCAGGACCGGCACTTGCCGCCGAGGAACAGCCACGACAGCACCGGGATGTTGTCGTACGGCTTGATCTCGGTGCCGCAGCTTCCGCACGCACTCGGCGGCGACACGATCGACCGTCCAGCAGGAACGCGGTAGACGACCACGTTGAGGAAGGAGCCGATCAGCAGGCCGAACACGGCGACGAAGCCGACGGCGGCGATGGCGACGGCGGCGGTCATGAGGTCGGGCCTCCGTTCGAGCGGTACGCCACGGCGACCTCGATCTCGGTGGTCACGTCGTAGGAGGTGGTGCGCGGGGTCGGGAACTTGGGCGGAGGGGAGTTGAGCAGCCTGGTGTCGTAGCTGTAGCGCTTGAGGAAGCCGCTCGACCCGCTGCCCTGGCCGACCGGGCCGCGGAACTCCTGGGCGATGGAACCGGTGACGCAGAGGTAGCCGTACGGGTCGCCGGAGTCGTAGTTCTGCACCTCGAAGCTGTGGTAGTTCGAGAGGATCGCCGCGTTGATCGTGCGGGCGCAGCTCGTGCTCGTCGGCGAGGCCTCCCACGTGATCGGGGACGAGGCGGCGTTGCAGCTGCCGCTCGTCCAGTTGCTCGGGCTGGTGCAGACGAGCGGGTTGTACACCCACACCGCCCCTGCGCCGACGAGCCCCAGGATGTCGTGGGCGGCATCCGAGTAGACGAGCTTGCCGGTGATCCAGGCGAAGTGGTCGGCATTGATCGTGATGGCCGAGTGCATGGTGCCCTGGACGAACACGTCGCCCGCCGTGCAGGAGTATCCGGCGGCGGTGGCGACCACCTCGTACTTGAGCGGGTAGTCGAGCCCGTTGCCCGACGACGTCTTGTCGGCTCCGACGCACTTGAAGGTGTTGCCGTTCGGCGACTTGTTCGACGCCCACGAGTTCGGGTCGCTGGTCGCGGTGGGGATGCTCTGCACGTAGATCAGGTTGTTGTAGAGCTGAGACGTCGAGTCGATCGTGATGTCCTGCCCGTTCACCGTGTCCGACAGCGTGCCGGTGTTCGACGTCTTCGTCGGGTCCCCCGGCTTGCCGCAGAACGCCGGATTCGCGGGAACGCCGGGACCGGTGGCCGGGTTGCCGACCACCTGCGTCTGCTTGGTCCACGGCGAGATGACGTTCATCTTCGCCACGCCTCCGACGAGCTTGAAGGTGATCTTGGTCGGACCGGTGTACAGGCAGCCAGGCTTCGGCACCTTGCCCTGGATGTCGGTGCGCACCTGGTCGAGCTGCTGCTGCGGTGGCGGCATCGTGATCAGGGCGGCGTTGCCAGGGGCACCGGCGTTGAACACCGGGGTGGTGCTGCCGGACGGGCAGTTGTTCGAGCTGTAGAGCTTGCCGGACGAGTCCCTGTTCGGGTTCGCCGTGCTCACCCGCTGTTTGAACGTGCCACCGCAGATGTTGAGCGTGTCGTTGGAGTGGACGGCGCCGTCGAGGGTGTCACCGGTGATGAAGTTGATCAGGCATCCGGAGGTGCGTGCCGTCGTGGACTGCCAGGCGTACGCCTTGGTGCAGGACTTGGAGTTCAGCTGGGGGTCGAGGATCTCGTAGTCGGTGAAGTACACGTAGTTCGTGAAACCGGTCTGCTTGATGTTCGCCACCACGCTGCGAGTGACCGTGTCGACGAGGCCGGTGGCGCGCACGTGCAGGACGCCGGTGCTCGCATACTTCGAGTTGTCCACCTCGTAGCGGAAGGCGGCGTTCGCCGGAAGGCCGTCGCTGAGCGGCACGGCGGCCCAGCGCGCGCCGGCAGCCACGTCGAAGGCGGGGTTGTTGTTCCCGGACGGGAGCGCGACGGTCCCCGCCGAGCCGTTGGCGATGGTGAACTTGGATGCGGGGTTGCCGTACTGCTGATAGCTCGGATCGTTGGTGAGCCGGCCCTGGTACTCGGCGATCCCGGCATACGCGGCCGACATCGCCGCATCCCAGTCCTTGTCGTGGTCTGCGCGCACGATGCCGGAGACGGAGAACGTCATCGTCAGCGTCACGAGCAGCAGCAGCACAGACCCGATGCCGATCACCATGGCGAGCGCCACCCCGCGATCGGAGGACGCGGCGCCGAGCCTGCTGCGGAGCAGAGCGCGCATCACGACCCCGATCCGATGTTCGACATCCCGACCGAGTTGGTGAGGGTCACAGCGCTGGCGGCCCCGGTCGGCTGGATCGTGATGCTGATCGTGATGGAGGCGATGGCGGACAGGGTCGTGATCGGCAGGGTCAGCGGAGCGCCCGTCGCGTCGCGGTAGGTGAAGACCACGCTGCCGGCCGGGATGGAGCCGCAGAGGGTGCGCTTCAGGTTCGGAGTGGGGCTGGTGTTGAAGTCCCAGTGGCCGTTGACGCCGGGCGTGGTGGTCGTCGCGTTCCACTGGCTCTCCACCAGCAGGCCGTTGACCACCGCGAACTGCACCTTCACCGGGCTCTCCGCTCCCGTCAGGTTGACGTAGGCGTAGAACTGGATGGTCGTGGCGGTCGCCGTGATGATGGCAGGGTCGTTCTGCGCGCCGCCCGGCGTGGGGTTGGTCAGCGGGTTCGGGGTGGCCGCGCGCACCATGCGGGCCATCTCGTTCATCCCGTTGGAGCCCTGACGGGTGCCGTTGTCGATCGACTGGGCGAGGCTGACGCTGTGGGTGCTCGCGACGAAGAGCGAGCCGGCCAGCGTGGCGATGAGCGCGGCGATGCCCATCGCGATGAGCAACTCCACCAGGGTGAGGCCGGCGTCGCGGCGCATCCGCCGGATCATGGCAGCCTCGGATCGAGGGTGAAGATGTTGGCGCTCGTCGCGGGCGGGCTGCCGACGGGGCGGGTGATCTTGGAGACGTCGACCAGCGCGGACGACGTCAGCGCGTCGCCCTGGTTGCTGAGTGCGTAGACCATCCACGTGCCGTACGGCAGGGCGATGACCGCCGCGTTGCCCGCCGATTTCGGGTATGTCAGGGTCATGACGTTCGCGGTGGTGGCTGTCGCGCATCCGGGGTCGCCGACAGTGGATGCTGCCACTGCGCTCTTCGCGACCAGCCACTTGCCGGAGACGGCGATGGAGACCACCGGCATGGCTACGACCGCCGCACTCGTCCCGGAGGGAGCGGGGATCGCGTCCGCTCGCGAACCGACGTGCCCGGCCGCGTTCTGCTGCGTCCACTGCTGCGGGTCGACGGACAGACAGGTGGGCTGCGCCCCGGTCGACATGAAGGCGCCCGCGAAGACCTGATACCCGGACCCGAACGGGAAGAGCGGCGTGGTGGCCGTCACCCCGGTGATCGTCGGGACGGTGGTGTACGGGTCCGACTGCGGAATGTAGGTCATCGGGAGATTGGTCGGGATGAGCGTTCCAGCGGCCGCCAGGGTGAGCACGGGGGTCGCGGCCTTGTCGTACTGCATCTCCACCACGGCGGACTGCCCGGCGACGACCGAGACCTTGACGGTCGGCACCTGCACCTGGGAGTTGCTGATCGAGCCGTCCCCCGCCTTGCCGACAGTGACGGTGTACGCGCCGGGCGTCACCTTCAGCGCGTAGCTGCAGCCGTCCGCGTCGGTGGACGGCGGGCCCGGTGTGATGGTGGCCGCGGTGTTCGGCGTGATGGTCGAGTCCGGCTTGGCGGTGATCGGGATGTTCGCGACGCCGGCTCCGCTGGCGTTGGTGACGTGTACGAGAATCGTCCCGGACGCCGGATCGTTGACCGGGCCGGCCGGGGCGAGCAGCGTGCTGGCCTGCACCGGACTGGTACCCGGGCGCATCCCGGCCCAGGAGACGGAGACGTTGAGGGTCTTGTTCTGCAGGATGCCCTGGCTGGTGCCGCAATCGGCGACGGTGCCGGTGCTGGTCACCCACCCGGCGATCTTGGTGATCGTGTACTGCGTGCCGTCGATGGTCTGGGTGACGGTGCCGCTGACGACGGAGAAGACGTCCTTGGCGGAGCGGGCGATGTCGACCTGCTGCGCGGCCAGGTTGGCGGCGACCTCGTTGGCCCTGGACGACCGGGTGAGGGTCATCGACAGGGTGAGGGAGTATGCGACGAGGACGGAGATGATGCCGAAGACCATCATCGCGATCAGGACCTCGATGAGGGTGAAGCCCGACTCGCGGGTCTCTGTGGTGCGGAGCGGGTGGAGCACGGGGGTTCACCTCCCTGGGTCGGGTGTCTGGGAGAGGGGAGGCGGGGTGCCGCGTTAGGAAGCGCGGCACCCCGCCGGGGGCTGGTGCTACTTGCAGGCGCCTGACGTGGCGCCGTTCGTCTCGTCGATGTGGAACGGGTTGGTCGTGCTACCGACGGCATCGATGCAGAACGCGGTCGAGGACGGCGTAGAACCCGTCTTGAAGCCGATGGTCGTGGTGTCCGCACTCTGGGTGAATCCGTAGGTGGCGAGTCCCGTCGTCGCGTCCTTGTCGAAGGTCGGTTTCGGAGCGCCGGCACCCTTGTCGGTGTAGTACGCGACCACGGCGGTCTTGGCGTTCGCCAGGTCGGACTTGACGCCCGCGTCCTTGGCGTTGTTCTGGACCCCGATGTAGATCGGGATGGCGATGGCGGCCAGGATGCCGATGATGATGACCACCACGAGGAGCTCGATCAGGGTGAAGCCCTTCTCGTCCTCTTCGAGCAGGCCCTTGCGGCGAGCGTTCAGCTTGCCCATGAGTCGGAAGTACATTGCAGTTTCCAATCGGTCGGGTAGTGCGGGTCGGGGAGCGTTTGCGAGTGCCGCTCCGGTGATGACCATAATTCCCAGGAGATTTTGAGAAACATCCCACATTTGGGGGGTTTTCGATGAGATTTCACCCCAGTGTAGGGGGATAAATCGGCCGGAAACCCCTGGTCGGGGGTCACTACTTGACGGCGGAGGCGATGCTGAAGATCGGCAGGTAGAGGGCGACGACCATGCCGCCGATGATCACGCCGAGGAAGGCGATCATGAGCGGTTCGATCATGGCGGTGAGCTGTTCCGTCGCCGCCTCGACCTCCTGCTCGTAGAAGTCGGCGATCTTGTCGAGCATGGATTCGAGCGAGCCGGCGTCCTCGCCGACCGCGATCATCTGCGTCACCATCGCCGGGAACACCGGCTGTTTGGCCAGTGGGGCCGCGATCGACTCCCCCTGCCGCACGGACTCGGCGACCTCCTCCAGCGCGTTCTGGATCACCCAGTTGCCAGAGGTCTCCCCCACGATCCTGAGGGCTTGCAGGATCGGCACGCCCGCGCTGATCATGTTGGCGAAGTTGCGGCTGAATCGCGCGATGGCGATCTTCTTCAGCAACGAGCCGAAGACGGGCAGCTTGAGCTTGACCGGATCGATCTTGCGCCGCACGGACTCGTCGTTCTTGTGCCTACCCCACCAGACCGCGAAGACGATGCCGCCCACGAGCAGCACCGGCGCTACCCAGACCATCGCGTGCGAGAGCTGCACCAGGATTTCTGTGGGCAGCGGGAGCTGACTGCCCATGCTGGAGAACATCTTCTCGAAGATCGGGACGACGAACAGCAGCATCACCACGACGGAGACGACGGACATCAGCAGCACGATCACCGGGTACGTCAGCGCCGACTTGATCGAGGACTTGAGCTTGACCTCTTTCTCGAAGTTCGACGCGACGGCTTCCAGCGCGTCGTCGAGGAAGCCGCCCGTCTCGCCGGCGCGCACCATGTTGATCATGAGCGGAGGGAACAGGTCCGCGTGCTTGCGCATGGCCTCGGACGTCGAGACGCCGGACTCCACCTGGTCGCGCACCTCGGAGAGCACGGCCTGCAGCTTCTTGTTCGGCGTCTGCTCGGCCAGGATGTTCAGGGTGCGGAGCAGGGACAGCCCCGAGGCGATCATGGTCGCCATCTGCCTGCTCATCACGGCGAGCTCTTTGAGCTTCACCCCCGAGCCGAAGCTGATGTTGATGTCGCGGTTGAGTCCCGTTCCTCCCGGCGACTCCGCGATCGAGACCGGGGAGAGGCCCATCGTCCTGAGCCGGGCTGCGACGGCGGCCTCGCTCGTCGCATCCACCCGGCCTTTGACGATCTTGCCGTCGGCGTCCCTGCCCTTGTACGCGTACGCGGTGTTTGCGGGCATGGCTCTACCTCACGGTTCCTGAGTATGTGTCGCCGAAGTCCGGCCCGCTGGATGCGATGGCCATCGCCGAGGAGTCTGTCGGAGACTCCGCGCGCTGGATGAGCCTGGTGATGCCTTCCACGTCGTGGGCCTTGTCCATGGCCGCCTTGCGGGTGATCTGGCCGGAGTTGACGAGGTCGGCGAGGTGCTGGTCCATCGTGCGCATCCCGGAGTCGCGGCCCGCCTGCATCATGGAGGCGATCTGGTAGGTCTTGCCCTCGCGGATGAGGTTGGCGACGGCGGGGGTCATCATCAGGATCTCGGTGGCCACCACGCGGCCGCGGCCGTTCGCCCGCTTCACCAGGGTCTGGCAGACCACGCCCTGCAGGGTGGCGGCGAGCTGGGCGCGCACCTGGTCCTGCTGGTGCGGAGGGAACACGTCGATGACGCGGTCGATGGTCTGCGGCGCATCCTGGGTGTGCAGGGTGGCGAAGACCAGGTGGCCGGTCTCGGCGGCGGTGAGTGCGACGGAGATGGTCTCCAGGTCGCGGAGCTCGCCGATCAGGATGACGTCGGGGTCCTGGCGCAGGACGTGCTTGAGGGCTGCACCGAAACTGTGGGTGTCGTGCCCGACCTCGCGCTGGTTGACGATCGACTTCTTGTGGGTGTGCATGAACTCGATCGGGTCCTCGACCGTCACGATGTGGTCTGCGCGCGTGGTGTTGACCAGGTCGATGAGGGCGGCGAGGGTGGTCGACTTGCCGGAGCCTGTCGGGCCGGTGACCAGCACGAGACCGCGCGGCAGTTGCGAGAACGAGCCGACGGCATCCGGGACGCCCAGCTCGTGCAACTGCTTGATCTCGGTCGGGATGAGACGGAACGCGGCTCCGACGGAGCCGCGCTGCTGGTAGACGTTGACGCGGAAACGGGAGTTGGCGGAGATGGTGAACGCGAAGTCGAGTTCGAGCTCCCGGTCGAAGACCTCGCGCTGCCGGTCGGTGAGGAGACTGGTGAGCGCCGCCCTGGTGCGGTCGTGGTTCCACGGGGTGACGGAGCCCGCCGGCCGCAGGCTGCCGTCGACGCGCACCATCGGTGCCGTCCCGACGGTGACGTGCAGGTCGGATGCGCCCTGGTAGACCACCTCGTGCAGCGCCGCGACCAGCTCGGCGTCCGCACGTTCGAGCGCTTCGCGCTCCACGGTGGTGAGCGTCTCGTCGATGGGCTCCGGCTCGTGCGGGTGCAGGGCGACGGAAAGCACGGGCTCGGGGAGCGGGTCCGCGGCGCGACGCCCGGACGGGACGAGCCGCTGCACCGGATACGCATCGTCGACCGCGGGGAACGGGACGGTCGGAAGCGCGGCCGTGGGCGGCGGCACGACCGGCGGCGCGACGACAGGCGCGGCGACGGGCGGCGCGACGGGCGGCGCCAGCACCGGCGGCGGCGCCAGCACCGGCGGCGGCAGCAGCGGCGTGCCATCCCCCGGCGCCCAGCCTCCGGCGGTCGAGCCCGGTGGGGTCACCGGGATCTCGTACACCGGCTTCTGCTCCGGCGGCGGAAAGCCGCCCCAACTCGTGTCGTTGCTCGCATCCGATGCCATGAGCCCTCCTAGGCCACCACTCGCAGGATCTCTTCCACCGAGGTCAGGCCGAGTCTGGCCTTCTCCCAGCCGTCTTCGCGCAGGGTGAGCATCCCCTGCTCCCGTGCCGCCCGGCCGATCTCGGCACTGGATGCCCGGCCGACGGCGAGCCGCTCGATCTCCTCGCTCACCGCCATCACCTCGTGCACGGCGATGCGACCCCGGTAGCCCGTGTTCGAGCAGGTGGGGCAGCCGACGGGCACGAACACCTGCGGCGGCTGCTGGTCGGCGGACACCGGGAACCGGAGCCGCTGCAGGTCGTCGACCGAATAGACGGCCGGCTGCTTGCAGCGGTCGCAGAGCCTGCGCGCGAGACGCTGGGCGACCACGCAGTCCAGGGCAGAACCAACCAGGAACGGCTCGATATCCATCTCGGTGAGGCGGGTGACGGCGCTCGGGGCGTCGTTGGTGTGCAGGGTCGACAGCACGAGGTGGCCGGTCAGCGACGCCTCGATGGCGATCTGCGCCGTCTCGTGGTCGCGGATCTCGCCGAGGAGGACCACATCCGGGTCGCTGCGCAGGATGCTGCGGAGCGCGCTGGCGAACGTGAGCCCCGCCTTCGGGTTGACCTGCACCTGGTTGATGCCCGCCATCCGGTACTCCACCGGGTCCTCGACCGTGATGACGTTGATCTCCGGTCGCGCGACGGCGTTGAGCGTCGTGTACAGCGTCGTCGACTTGCCGGAGCCGGTCGGGCCGGTGACCAGGATCATCCCGTACGGCTTCGAATAGGAGGCTCGGTACGTCTCGAAGTTGCGCTCCAGCAGATTGAGGTCGCGCAGCGTCATCCCGGTGTTGGTGTTGTCCAGGATGCGCATGACGACCTTCTCGCCCCACACCGTCGGCAGCGTCGCGACGCGCAGGTCGATCTGGCGGCCGCCGTGCACGACCGACATGCGGCCGTCCTGCGGTTTGCGTCGCTCGGCGATGTCGATATCGCTCATGATCTTGAGGCGCGAAATGACACCGTTCTGGATGCTCTTCGGCGCGCTCTGCATGGCGTGCAGCACCCCGTCGATCCTGTACCGCACGCGCACATCGTGCTCGGCCGGCTCGATGTGGATGTCGGAGGCGTGATCCTGGATGGCCTGGCTCACCAGCAGGTTCACGAACCGGACGATGGGGGCGTCGTCGTCGCTCGACTCGGCGATGGTGAGGCTGGAATCGTCCGGGGTCGCCGACTCCTCCTCGAGCGTGGTGGTGAGGTCGCTCAGCTCGTCGTCCGCGCGGATGTACCTGTCGATCGCGGTGAGCAGGTCGCCGAGCTCCGCGACGGCGGGGGCGACGTTCATCCGGGCGGCGGCGCGCACGTCGTCGATGGCGAACACGTTGCCCGGATCGGCCATCGCGAGGATCACCGTGCCGTCGGCGGTCCCGATCGGCAGGACGGAGTGGCGGCGGCAGATCGCGCCGGTCACCAGCGAGACCGCGGTGCGGTCAACCGGGTAGTCGCCGAGCTCCACGAACGGGAGGCCGGACTGGGCTGCGCGGGCGCGGGCCAGCTGCATCGCGCTGATGGCACCGCGCGCGAGCAGGTCGCGCACGGCGGCCTCATCGGCTGTCGGCTCGCTCGTCACCGTGTCGAGATACTCGATCGGCAGATGGCCGTGCAGGATCAGGATTTCCGTCATCGACGCCACGGGAGCCTCCTCGCAAGGACGATGCCGGGGCGGGTCGGGGGTCTCGGCAGATGCGGCGGTACTGCAATATCACTTCTTCGGGTGAAGCGATGTCACACTATTCGCGCGTGTCACACACGCACCACTCCCACCTACAGGTGCCACACACCTGGGGGTCAGACCACGGTCAGCGGCGACGGATGTCTGCGCGCCGCGAAGCGAGGTAGACGAGGACGCCCGCGACGACCGCGGAACCCATCGTGGTGATCCAGAACGGCAGCGTGCTCGCGGCATGGCCGGTCGTGGCCTGCACGATGCCGATCAGGAAGCTCCCCACGGCGACGACCAGCAGTGCCACCGCGACACCGACCATTGCGCGGCCGGTCGAGTCGGTGTATTCGAGGAGGTGACGCCACATGCATCCATTGTCGCGCATCCCGCTGGGTCGGCCATCCACCCCCGCAACGAGGACGGCCCCCGGTGCCGAAGCACCGGGGGCCGTCCGTCGTACGGAATCGCTTAGTTGTACGTTCCCGGGGTGTAGTCGTCCGAGCTGAAGCTGTCGAAGTCGACGAAGCTCAGGTCGTTCTCGCTGAAGGCCGAGTCGTCGGCGAAGATGCGGTTGGGGTACCGCTCCGCCTTCGCCTCTTCCGTGGCCTCGACCGTCACGTTGCGGTAGCGAGCCAGGCCGGTACCGGCCGGGATCAGCTTTCCGATGATGACGTTCTCCTTGAGGCCGATCAGCGGGTCGGACTTGCCCTCCATGGCCGCCTGCGTCAGGACGCGGGTGGTCTCCTGGAAGGACGCGGCCGACAGCCACGACTCGGTCGCGAGGGAAGCCTTGGTGATACCCATGACCTCCTGGCGAGCCGACGCGGTCTTCTTGCCCTCGGTGAGAGTGGCGCGGTTGACCTCGTTGTACTTCGAGCGGTCGACCAGCTCGCCGGGCAGCAGGTCGGTGTCGCCGTGCTCGACGACGGTGACCTTGCGCAGCATCTGGCGGACGATGACCTCGATGTGCTTGTCGTGGATCGGAACACCCTGCGAGCGGTAGACGCCCTGCACACCACCGACGAGGTGCTTCTGCACCTCACGGACGCCCTTGACGCGAAGAACTTCCTTCGGGTCGACGGCGCCGACGATGATCTGCGTTCCGAGCTCGACGTGCTGGCCGTCCTCGACGAGGAGGGTCGAACGCTTGAGCACCGGGTAGACGTGCGGCTCGTCGCCGTTGTCCGGGGTCAGGATGACCTTGCGGCTGCGCTCCGTGTCCTCGATGGTGATGCGTCCTGCTGCCTCGGCGATCGGGGAAGCACCCTTGGGGGTACGAGCCTCGAACAGCTCCTGCACGCGGGGAAGACCCTGCGTGATGTCGTCAGCGGATGCGGAACCACCGGTGTGGAACGTACGCATGGTCAGCTGGGTTCCGGGCTCACCGATCGACTGGGCCGCGATGATGCCGACGGCCTCTCCGATGTCGACGAGCTTTCCGGTCGCGAGCGAGCGGCCGTAGCAGGCTGCACACACACCCACGGCCGACTCACAGGTGAGCACGGAGCGCACCTTGATGTCGGTGACACCGGCGGCGACCAGCTTGTCGATGAGGACGTCTCCGACGTCGTCACCGGCCTTCGCCACGACGGTTCCCTCCGGCGAGACAGCGTCGGCGGCGAGGGTACGGGCGAACACCGAGTTCTCCACGTTCGCGTCGCGCACCAGCACGCCGTCGGCGCCGGCCTCGGCGATCGGAAGGTCGAGACCCTTGGTCGTGCCACAGTCGTCCTCACGGATGATGACGTCCTGCGACACGTCCACCAGACGACGCGTCAGGTAGCCCGAGTCTGCCGTACGGAGAGCCGTGTCGGCCAGACCCTTACGGGCACCGTGCGTCGCGATGAAGTACTCCGCCACCGACAGACCCTCGCGGTACGAGGAAATGATCGGACGGGGGATGATCTCACCCTTCGGGTTGTTCACCAGACCACGCATACCGGCGATGTTGCGCACCTGCAGCCAGTTACCACGGGCACCGGAGGTCACCATGCGGTTGATGGTGTTGTCCGCCGGGAAGTTGGCGCGCATCGCCTCTGCGACCTCGTTGGTCGCTTCGGTCCAGATCTTCACCAGTTCCTGACGACGCTCGAGGTCGGTCGTGAGACCCTTCTCGAACTCGGCAGTGACCTTGGCGGCCTTCTTCTCGTAGCCGGCAACGATCTGCGGCTTGTTCGGCGGGGTCAGGATGTCGCTCAGCGACACCGTCACACCGGACCGGGTGGCCCAGTAGAAACCGGCGTCCTTGATGCGGTCCAGCGCTGCTGCGACCTCCACCTTCGGGTAGCGCTCCGCGAGGGCGTTGACGATCGAGGAGATCACGCCCTTGTCAGCGACCTCGTCGACGAACGGGTAGTCCGCCGGCAGCGCCTCGTTGAAGAGGGCGCGGCCGAGGGTCGTCTCGACGATGGCGGTGACACCCTCGGTGCCGGTCTCGTTCGCGTCGGAGGGCACGTAGTCCTCGAGACGGATCTTGACCTTGGCGTTGAGGTGCAGCGAACCCTGGTCCTTGGCGAGGATCGCCTCGGAGACCGACGAGAACGCGCGCCCCTCGCCCTCGGCGCCTTCGCGCACGGTGGTGAGGTGGTGCAGACCGATGATCATGTCCTGCGAGGGCAGGGTGACCGGACGGCCGTCCGACGGCTTCAGGATGTTGTTCGACGCGAGCATCAGGATGCGGGCCTCGGCCTGAGCCTCGACCGACAGCGGCAGGTGGACAGCCATCTGGTCGCCGTCGAAGTCCGCGTTGAACGCGGCACACACGAGCGGGTGCAGCTGGATGGCCTTGCCCTCGACGAGCTGAGGCTCGAACGCCTGGATGCCGAGACGGTGCAGGGTGGGTGCACGGTTCAGCAGCACGGGGCGCTCGCGGATGATCTCCTCGAGCACGTCCCAGACCTGCGGACGCGAACGCTCGACCATGCGCTTGGCCGCCTTAATGTTCTGAGCGTGGCTCAGGTCGATCAGGCGCTTGATCACGAACGGCTTGAACAGCTCCAGCGCCATCTGCTTGGGCAGACCACACTGGTGCAGCTTGAGCTGCGGGCCGACGATGATGACCGAACGGCCGGAGTAGTCGACGCGCTTTCCGAGCAGGTTCTGACGGAAACGACCCTGCTTACCCTTCAGCATGTCGCTGAGGGACTTGAGGGCACGGTTGCCGGTGCCGGTGACGGGACGACCGCGGCGGCCGTTGTCGAACAGGGCGTCGACGGCCTCCTGCAGCATCCGCTTCTCGTTGTTCACGATGATCTCGGGAGCCCCGAGGTCGAGCAGACGACGCAGACGGTTGTTGCGGTTGATCACGCGGCGGTACAGGTCGTTCAGGTCGCTGGTCGCGAAGCGGCCACCGTCGAGCTGCACCATCGGGCGCAGCTCCGGAGGGATGACCGGGACGACATCCAGGACCATCGCAGCAGGCGAGTTGCCCGTGGCGAGGAACGAGGAGACGACGCGCAGACGCTTGATCGCGCGGATCTTCTTCTGTCCCTTGCCGTTCGCGATCTGGTCGCGGAGCAGCTCGGCCTCAGCGGCCAGGTCGAACGCGAGCAGGCGACGCTTGATCGCCTCGGCTCCCATGTACGCCTCGAAGTACAGCCCGAAGCGGTCGACCAGCTCGTTGAAGTCCGCGTCCTCCGGCTTGAGGTCGCCGACCTTGAGGGTGCGGAAGGACTCCCACACGCGCTCGAGACGGGCGATGTCCTCGTCGTAGGACTTGCGGATCTGGCCCATTTCCTTCTCGGCCGTGTCCTTGACGCGACGCTTCTGGTCGGCCTTGGCGCCTTCCTCCTCCAGTGCGGCGAGGTCGGTCTCCAGGCGCTGCAGACGGTCCGCGATGCGGCTGTCGCGCTGGTCGGACAGGGTCTTGATCTCGAGACGGAGCTCGTTCTCAAGGCCGGGCATGTCGGCGTGACGGCCCTCTTCGTCGACCTCGATCACCATGTATGCGGCGAAGTAGATGACCTTCTCGAGGTCCTTCGGCGCCATGTCGAGCAGGTAGCCGAGGCGGGAGGGAACACCCTTGAAGTACCAGATGTGGGTCACGGGAGCAGCGAGCTCGATGTGGCCCATGCGCTCGCGGCGGACGGAGGACTTGGTGACCTCCACGCCACAGCGCTCACAGACGATGCCCTTGAAGCGCACGCGCTTGTACTTGCCGCACGAGCACTCCCAGTCACGGCTCGGCCCGAAGATCTGCTCTCCGAAGAGGCCGTCCTTCTCGGGCTTCAGCGTGCGGTAGTTGATGGTCTCGGGCTTCTTGACCTCGCCGTACGACCAACGACGGATGTCGTCAGCAGTGGCCAGGCCGATACGCAGTTCATCGAACGTTGTTGCGTCGATCAATTTTCCTTCTTTCCTGGAAAAAGTGTGTCAGTAGGTCTGGCGGCTTAGATCTCGTCGATCGACGACGACTCGAAGCGCGAGGAGATGTTGATGCCGAGCTCTTCCGCAGCGCGGAACGCTTCGTCGTCCGCGTCGCGCAGGCTGACCTGCTGACCGTCGGCCGAGAGCACCTCGACGTTCAGGCACAGCGACTGCATCTCCTTGATGAGGACCTTGAAGGACTCCGGGATGCCCGGCTCCTGGATGTTCTCGCCCTTGACGATTGCCTCGTAGACCTTGACGCGACCGAGGATGTCATCCGACTTGATGGTCAGGAGCTCCTGCAGGGCGTACGCGGCACCGTATGCCTCGAGCGCCCACACCTCCATCTCACCGAATCGCTGTCCACCGAACTGCGCCTTGCCACCGAGCGGCTGCTGGGTGATCATCGAGTACGGTCCGGTCGAACGCGCGTGGATCTTGTCGTCGACCAGGTGGTGCAGCTTCAGGATGTACATGTAGCCGACCGAAACGGGGTCAGGGTACGGCTCGCCGGAGCGGCCGTCGAACAGCTGGGTCTTGCCGGAGCCGCCGATGAGCCGGTCGCCGTCACGGGTGACGGTGGTCGAGTCGAGCAGACCGGCGATCTCCTCCTCCTTGGCACCGTCGAACACCGGGGTGGCGACCTTGGTGTTCGGGGCGGCGGAGAACGCAGCCTCAGGGAGCTCTGCAGCCCACTTCGGCTTGCCCTTGACCTCCCAGCCGTTCTTCGCGATCCAGCCGAGGTGGATCTCGAGGACCTGACCGAAGTTCATTCGACCGGGGACACCCAGCGGGTTGAGGATGACGTCGACCGGGGTTCCGTCCGCGAGGAACGGCATGTCCTCGACCGGCAGGATCTTGGAGATGACACCCTTGTTGCCGTGACGGCCGGCGAGCTTGTCACCAGCGGTGATCTTGCGCTTCTGGGCGATGTAGACCACGACACGCTGGTTGACGCCGGAGCCGAGCTCGTCGTCGCCGTCCTGCGAGTCGAAGACCTTGACACCGATGATCGTGCCCTCTTCACCGTGGGGAACCTTGAGCGAGGTGTCGCGCACCTCGCGGCTCTTCTCGTTGAAGATCGCGCGGAGCAGACGCTCCTCGGCCGAGAGCTCGGTCTCGCCCTTCGGCGTGACCTTTCCGACCAGGATGTCGCCGGGGCGAACCTCGGCGCCGATGCGGATGATGCCGCGCTCGTCGAGGTCGGCCAGGAGGTCCGGGCTGACGTTCGGCAGGTCGCGGGTGATCTCTTCCTTGCCCAGCTTGGTGTCGCGGGCGTCGACCTCGTACTCCTCGATGTGGATCGAGGAGAGGGTGTCGTCCTTCACCAGGTTCTGGCTGAGGATGATCGCGTCCTCGTAGTTGTGACCCTCCCACGGCATGAACGCGACGAGCAGGTTCTTGCCGAGCGCCAGCTCACCGTTCTCGGTGGCTGGACCGTCGGCGATGACCTCGCCTGCTTCGATCCTGTCGCCCTCGGAGACGATGACGCGGTGGTTGTACGACGTGCCCTGGTTGGAGCGGTCGAACTTGCGCAGGTAGTAGGTCTTCGTGCCACCCTCGTCGAGCTGGATGGTGACGGCGTCAGCCGACACCTCCGACACGACTCCGGCCTTGTCATTGATGAGCACGTCACCGGCGTCGATGGCCGCGTAGCCCTCCATACCGGTTCCGACGAGCGGGCTCTCCGAACGGACGAGCGGCACAGCCTGACGCTGCATGTTCGCACCCATGAGGGCGCGGTTCGCGTCGTCGTGCTCGAGGAACGGGATGAGCGAGGTCGCGACAGAGACCATCTGGCGCGGCGACACATCCATGTAGCCGATCTCGTCTGCGGGGATCAGGTCGACCTCTCCACCCTTCTGACGTGCCAGGACGCGGTCTTCCGCGAAGTGGCTGTCAGCGGTCAGCGGAGCGTTGGCCTGGGCGACGATGTAGTCGTCCTCCTCGCTCGCCGTGAGGTAGTCGATCTGGTCGGTGACCTTGCCGCCGACGACCTTGCGGTACGGCGTCTCGATGAAACCGAACGAGTTGATCCGCGCGAACGATGCGAGCGAACCGATCAGGCCGATGTTCGGGCCTTCCGGGGTCTCGATCGGGCACATGCGGCCGTAGTGCGACGGGTGGACGTCACGGACCTCGACGCCGGCGCGCTCGCGGCTCAGACCACCGGGGCCGAGGGCCGAGAGGCGGCGCTTGTGGGTCAGACCCGCGAGCGGGTTGTTCTGGTCCATGAACTGCGACAGCTGGCTCGTTCCGAAGAACTCCTTGATCGCGGCGACGACGGGGCGCACGTTGATCAGGGTCTGCGGCGTGATGGCCTCGATGTCCTGCGTGGTCATGCGCTCGCGGACGACGCGCTCCATGCGGGACAGACCCGTGCGGACCTGGTTCTGGATGAGCTCGCCGACGGCGCGGATGCGACGGTTGCCGAAGTGGTCGATGTCGTCGACGTCGAGACGGATCTCGACCGGCTCACCGTTGCGGACGCCGTTGAAGGTGGTGCGGCCGTCGTGCAGCGCGACGAGGTACTTGATCGTGGCCAGGATGTCCTGGACGGTCAGCACGGAGTCGCTGAGCGGGGCGTCGAGCCCGAGCTTGCGGTTGATCTTGTACCGGCCGACCTTCGCGAGATCGTAGCGCTTCGGGTTGAAGTAGAAGTTGTCGAGGAGCGCACGCGCAGCCTCGGCAGCGACCTGCTCGCCCGGACGCAGCTTGCGGTAGATGTCCTTGAGCGCCTCCTCCTTGGTGAGGATGGCGTCCTTCTCGAGCGTGAGCTCGATCGACTGGTACCCGGCGAACTCCGAGAGGATCTCCTCGGAGGTGAGGCCGAGGGCCTTGAGGAACACCGTGACCGACTGCTTGCGCTTGCGGTCGATGCGGACACCGACCTGGTCGCGCTTGTCGATCTCGAACTCGAGCCATGCACCACGGCTCGGGATGACGCGTGCAGAGTAGATGTCCTTGTCGGACGTCTTCTCTGGCGTGCGCTCGAAGTAGACGCCGGGGCTGCGGACGAGCTGCGACACGACGACACGCTCGGTGCCGTTGATGACGAAGGTGCCCTTCTCGGTCATCAGGGGGAAGTCGCCCATGAAGACGGTCTGCGTCTTGATCTCACCGGTGAGGTGATTCATGAACTCGGCTTCGACGTAGAGAGGAGCGGAGTAGGTCTTACCCTTCTCCTTGCACTCGTCGATCGAGTACTTCTTCTCTTCGAGGAAGGGGTTGGTGAAGGAGAGCTGCATCGTCTCACCGAGGTCTTCGATGGGAGAGATCTCCTCGAAGATCTCCTCGAGACCGGTGTTGCTCGGCAGATCCTGTCGACCCTGCTCCTGGGCTTCGGCGACGCGAGCCTTCCACGCGTCGTTTCCGACCAGCCAGTCGAAGCTCTCGGTCTGCAGTGCGAGCAGATCCGGAACGGTGAGGGTGTCAGTGATCTTTGCGAACGAGAGACGAGATGCGTTTCGTCCGTTCTTGGGTGTCTTGTCAGTGTTGGTTGCGTTGCGCGCAGCAGCCAAGGAAATAACCTCCGTGGGCCCCGTCGGGCCTCAGTTACTGTCTGTCAGTGTGTGTACTGTATGGACGAGAACTCCCAGGGGATCGTGCTGGCGCCCATCTGACCTGTGAACCAGGCCCAGGCGCGCACGGAAGATAAGCAAGGCCGACCGCAATATGAAGGCAGATGTTTGTCTGGGAGCGCAAAAGACAACTATATGTCAAATGGACGCGCCGTGTCCACTCTTTTCTTGACCCGACGCGCATCCTTGCGGTATAACCCGCGAAGGCTCTCCGATATTTCCGCGGAACGACGCGGATCTAGCCCGTCGGAAGCGAGTCGACCGTCGCCAGAATCGCCTCTTCACGCGACCGCGGAGACCAGCCGAGCACCCGTTCCGCCTTGGCAGCGGACGCCCGGCGCACCACGCCGACGTCCGGGAGCGACCCCCGCACGGTGCGGCTGAACGGCGCGAGCGCCTTGAGCACCCAGTCCGGCATCGTCTTGGTCGTGATGCGGGCTCCCCCTTCTCCGAGGTGGCCCCGGATGAGCAGGGCGACCTCCTGGGCGCTCATCACGTCGCCCGAGATGGCGAGGAAGCGCTGACCGGCCGCCTCCTGCCTGGTCATTGCGAGCAGGTGCAGCGCCGCGACGTCGCGCACGTCGACGATGCCGAAGCTGACGTTCGGCAGGCGAGGGAGCCGCCCATCCCGAACAGCCTTGATCAGCTGCACCGAGCTGGAGTAGTCGTGGCCGAGCACGGGACCGAGGATGCCGACCGGGTTGACGGTCGCCAGTTCGAGCCCGCCTCCCTCGCGCTGGACGAAATCCCAGGCGGCGCGCTCGGCGAGCGTCTTGGACTTCACGTACGCGCTGACGGGGACGCCGCTGTCGAGGTCTGTCCAGTCGTCCTCGGTGAACGGGCGGTCCGTCGGCGGGTGGCCGTAGCCGATCGCGGCGAACGAGGAGGTGAGCACGACCCGCTGCACGCCGGCATCCCGTGCGGCACGCAGCACGCGGAGGGCGCCGTCGCGGGCAGGCACGATGAGCTCGTTCTCGTCCTTGGGCTGCGTCGCCGGGAACGGGGAGGCGACGTGCAGCACGACGTCGCAGCCTGCGACGGCCTCCGCCCAGCCGGCGTCGGCGGTGAGGTCGGCGACGGCGAAGGTCAGCCTGTCGCCTCCCGCATCCTCCAGGCCGCCTGCGACCAGTTGCGACCGGACGTCGGCGGCGCGCGCCGGCGTGCGGATGGTCGTGCGCACCTCGTACCCGGCCTGCAGTGCCTGCAGCACGCAGGCGGCGCCGACGAAGCCGGAGCCTCCGGTGACGAGCACTCGTTGTGTCATGCGGCCCATCCTCCTCCTGAATCTAGGAACGGACGAGGGCGATGACTTGAGCGCGGTCGCGAACTGCCAGCTTGGCGAAAATCGCGTTGATGTGCGTCTTCACCGTGGCGACGCTGACGAACAGCGTGGAGGCGATCTCGCCGTTGCTGAGGCCGTCTGCGACGAGGGCGAGCACATCCACCTCCCGTTTCGTCAGTGTCGGGAAGCGGGCGGAGAGCGATGGTACCGGCGCCGGCGCTGCGCTGCCGGTCAGGCTGTTGACGAGGAGGGCCCCCACCTCGGGCGCGAACGTCGACTGGCCGCGGGCGACGGCCCGCACGGCGGCCGCGAGCTCCGCACGGCCCGCGTCTTTGGTGAGGTAGCCGCGTGCTCCAGCGCGCAGGGCGCCGAGGATCGACTCGTCGTCGGCGTACGTGGTGAGCACCAGGATCGCCGTTCCCGGTGCGTCGCGCACGATCCGCTCCGTGGCGGCGACCCCGTCGACGCCGGGCATGCGCAGGTCCATCAGCACCACATCCGGATGCTCGGCCACGGCGAGCGCGACCGCACGCTCCCCGTCCTCCGCAGCGCCGACCACCTCGATGTCCGGCAGCAGGCCGAGCACGGTGACGAGGCCGTCGCGGATGATGGCCTGATCGTCCGCGACGACGACGCGGATCCGGGGTTCGTCGGTCATGACAGCCTCGCCTCCACGGTCACGGTGAAGCGGTCGCCGATGACGCCGGCCGTCGCAGCACCACCGAGCGGGAGGGCGGCGACGCGTTCGCGCATCCCGTCGAGGCCGTGCCCTCCTCCGGTCGCGGCGAGTTCGCCGACGTCGTCGGAGAGCGGGTTGGAGACGGTGAGGCGCACGCGACCACTCTGCCAGTCGATGTCGGCGCGCACCGGCTCGCCCAGCGCGTGCTTGCGCGCGTTGCTCAGCGATTCCTGCAGGGCGCGCTGCAGTGCGGCGCCCTGCGCGGCGGTGAGCTCGGCCGGCTCGCCGTGGGTGGTGAAGTCGACCACGCCGCCGAGGGAGCGGTGGGCGGCGAGCAGGTCGTCGACCGCCGCCGCGAAGGCCGCTGGCTCGACGACCATCCCGGATGCGCCGCTCCCCGCTGGATCGCGCAGCGCGGCGACCGCGCGCCTGGCCTCGCTCAGCCCGCTCGCGGCGAGCGCACGCGCGTCGGTCACCCTGGCGGTCGCGGCCGCGGTGTCCCCCGCTTCGAGGAGGGCTTCGACCGCGTCCAGCTGGATGACCAGGCCGCCGAGGCTGTGCGCGAGCACGTCGTGCAGGTCACGGGCGATGGCGACGCGGGCCGCCTCCTCGCGCATCTCGCGTTCGCGCTCCTGCAGCAGCGCCGCCTGCTCCTCCGACTGGCGGAACTGGCGGCGGCTGAGCCCGGCGAACACCGCGAGCACCACGCCGCCCATCATGGCGAGCACGGCGCCGACACTCGTTCCGAACGGCACCGCACCGGCGGCGACGAGCGCCAGTGTCACCACGGCCAGACCGAATCCCTCCAGCACCGGCCGGCGTGGAGCGCCGACCGTGGCGAGCACGGCGATGGCGGCCGGGACGACGGAGAGCCCGTCCGACGGTGCTGCGACGAGTCCGCCGGCGACGGCGGCGACGACCAGGAGAGCCGTCTCCCCTGCGCGGACGCCCGCGAGCGCGATGGCGCCGCGAGCGACCCAGGCGGCGTCCGCGATCAGAGCGAGGACCAGCACCCAGACAGGGCGCTCCGCCGAGTGCGAGACGATCAGCGAGAACCCGATGGCCAGCGCGCCGACGAGGTTCAGCGCGAAGGCCAGCGGGCTCTGCTGTCTGGGCGGGTTCACGATCCCATCATGCTGCGATTCGGGTCCGCGGCGTTGACGGTGGCCGCAGCGTGGCGGCCGAGCCGCTGGGCGAACACCGCGGTGCGCGCCGCCCGGTTGGCCGCGAGCATGAGCAGGATGACGCCGGTGGACGCCGCCAGGTGCGATCCGGCCATCCCGGCCAGCACGTCGATGCCGACGCGGACGACGATCACGAGCACCCAGAGCGCGAGCCCCCACGCACCTGTGCGCGACTCGTAGGTCGCCACGTCCCTGCGGTCCTTGCCGATGTCGATCGGCTCCGGAAGCAGACGGAAGTGGGCGATCGCCCCCATCCACGCTCCGATGCCGAGCGAGATCGCGAGCTCGACGACGAGGACGCCGATGTCGAGGGCGGTGAGCGCGGCGGGCTTGGTGGTCTGCGCGATGAGGACGAGGCCGATGATGCCGAAGATCGCGGGGCCCCGCCACATCCGGCCGAGCGAGACGGGCCGCCAGGTCATCTGCCGGAAGCCGATCCAGCCGATCGCCGCGACGATGAGAAGAGCGTTTCCGAGCATTTGGATGGTCATGACCGGCCTTTCGTGAGCGTGTGCCGCCGGGAGGTTCCCGGCACTGTTCCAGCGTGCTGCGCGGGCCGCGCATCCGGCACCGCCCCTGGGTGGAGATGCGGGTGGAGATCAGGCGGGCGGCGGGCGCGACTAGGGTGGATGCCGTGCCAGAGAACCCGTCCGTCGTGCTCAAGGAGAGCGGTTACCTCGCGACGATCGAACCGGACAGGTTCGTGCCGGGTTCGTACCAGCTCGTGGTCGACGGCACACCCCAGTCGCACGTGAACCTCGACGACCCCTCCCAGCTGTTCTTCGAGTACGTGCAGCGGATGGGGAACGTCATCGACCTCATCGGCGATCCTGGCGAGCCGATCACCGCCGTGCACCTGGGCGCCGGGGCGCTGACGCTGCCGCGCTACATCGCGCACACCCGGCCGGGTTCCCGCCAGCAGGTGGTGGAGCTGGAGAGCAACCTCGTCGACCTGGTGCGCGAGAACCTGCCGCTCCCGCGCTATGCGCAGGTGCGCATCCGGCACGGGGACGCCCGCGAGGTGGTCGGCAAGCTGCCCGCCGGCCTGCGCGGTTCCGTCGATCTGCTGGTCATCGACATCTTCAGCGGCGCCCGCACGCCCGCACACGTGACGAGTGTGGAGTTCTACCGCTCGGCCGTCTCCCTGCTCGCCCCGGACGGGATCGTGCTGGTGAACGTCGCTGACGGTCCCCCGCTGTCGTTCGCCCGCAGCCAGATCGCGACGCTCGGCGCCGTGGTGGAGAACGTCGCGGCGCTGGCCGAGACGCAGGTGCTCAAGGGGCGGCGGTTCGGCAACGTGGTGCTGGTGGGCTCGAACGCCTCCCTGCCCCTCGACTGGCTGCCGCGCCTGCTGGCGAGCGGGCCGCATCCGGCCAAGGCGGTGGCAGGGGCCGAGCTGACGACGTTCGCCGGGAAGGCGCCGATCGTCACGGACGCGACGAGCGTGCCGTCCCCTCCCCCTGCGCGCAGCATCTTCCAGACGGGGACCCGCCGCGACTGACGGCCGGCGTCCGGCCGCTGCCGCCCGACCGCGTCAAGCGCGCCGGAAGGTGACGGCCTGGCCGGGCCGCAGCTGCGCGAAGGCGTCGAGCGAGGCGTCGGCGACGACGGCGATCACCGGATAGCCGCCCGTGACGGGATGGTCGGCAAGCAGCACGGTCGGCCTGCCGTCCGGTGAGACCTGCACGGAGCCTGCGACCATCGGCTCGCTCGGCAGCTCCGCGGGGCTCGACCGTTCCAGAAGCGGCACGGGATGCGCATCCATTCCTGCGGCGTGCGCCGGGCGACGCGGAGGGTCGAGCCGCGCGCCGACCCTGTTGCTCGCCGCGCTCAGCCGCCACTCCGCGGTGTAGAACGCGTCGATGGCCTCCGCCGTGAACCAGTCGGCGCGGGGGCCGGGATGGGCACGCACCTCCACCACGCCCGCGGCGGGTTCTGCGACGGGCACGAAATCGAGCAGGGGCACCTCGGCCCGTGGATGCTCGCCCACCGGCAGCACGTCTCCCGCCAGGACCGGCGCAGGTCCGAGAGCCGAGAGCAGGTCGGTGGAGCGCGACCCGAGCACCGGCTCGGCGATGATTCCTCCGCGGACGGCGAGATAGCTGCGCGCACCGGCCGCCGGCGGGGCGATCCGCAGCACGGCACCGGCTTCCGTGTGCTGCGCGAGGTGCGGATCGACGGGCACGCCGTCGAGCGTGATCGGCCCGGCTGCGCCGGTCACCGCGAACCAGGCCGGTGCGTCGAACCGTGCGGTGAAGCCGCCGAACAGGATCTCCAGGCCCGCGCATCCAGCGTCGTTGCCGAGCAGGCGGTTGCCGAGCGACAGCGCTGCCCTGTCGAGCGCGCCGGACGGGCTGACGCCGAGGTGCGAGAGCCCAGGCCGTCCTCTGTCCTGGACGACGGTGAGCGGACCCGGCTCGATGACGACGATGCTCACGGCGCCTCCACGAACCGGACGATCGTGCCGGGCGAGAGGAGCGCCGGAGTCTCGGAGGCCGCATCCCAGACGGTCGCGGCGGTGCTGCCGATCAGCTGCCAGCCGCCGGGACTCGACCGCGGGTACACGCCGCTGAACTCGCCGGCCAGGCCGACGGCGCCGGCGGGGACCGCTGTGCGCGGGGTCGCACGGCGGGGCACCACGAGGCGGTCGTGGTCGGTGACCAGATAGCCGAAACCGGGCGCGAAGCCGCAGAACGCGACCCGCCAGGTGGAGCCGGTGTGCAGCGCGACGACCTCGGCGGGGCGCATCCCGAGCAGGGCGGCGACCTCGGCCAGGTCGTCGCCGTCGTACCGCACGGGAAGCTCGACGGCGCTCCGGTCGCCTGTGGCCTGTTGCTCGGGGACGGCGTGCGCCAGCCAGTTCGCCGCGACGCTCAGCGGCAGCACGGCCGGGTCGACGGCGACGCCGATCGTGCGCGCGGCCGGCACCAGTTCGACGACCCCGGCCGGGCGGGTGCGCTCGAGCGTGCCGTAGAGGGCGAGAACCGCATCCAGGTCGTCGAGCTCGGCCAGCAGGGCACTGTCACCGTTCGGGAGCACGCGCACGGTCATCTCCACGCCTCCACGCGCACGCCGGCGTCGGTGAGTGCGGCCCGGACGGCGGCGGCCATCGCGACGGCGCCCGGGGTGTCGCCGTGCACGCAGAGCGAGTCGACGCGCACCTCGATGTCTGTGCCGTCGGCGGCGACGACCCGGCCGTCGAGCGCGAGGCGCACGGCGCGCTCTGCGATGGCGGCGTCTCCGGAGAGGACGGCGCCCGGCTCGGTGCGCGGCACCAGGGTGCCGTCGGCGCGGTAGGCGCGGTCGACGAACGCCTCGTTGACGAAGCGGAGTCCGGCATCCCGTGCCGCCTCCGCGATGGCGGAGCCGGCGAGACCGAGGATCGGGAGGGACGGGTCGAAAGCGGCGACGGCGCTCGCGACCGCGCGCGCCTGCTCCCGGTCGGTGGCGATGCGATTGTAGAGGGCGCCGTGCGGCTTCACGTACGAGACGCGCGTTCCGGCGACGCGGGCGATGCCGCTCAGCGCGGCGAGCTGGTACAGCGTCTCGTCATGCAGAGTGCCGGGTTCCACCTCCATGCTGCGGCGGCCGAACCCGGCGAGGTCCCGGTAGGAGACGTGCGCGCCAAGGGCGACGCCCTGCTCGGCGGCGAGGCGGCAGGTGGCCAGCATCGTGGATGCGTCACCCGCGTGGAACCCGCATGCCACGTTGGCGCTCGACACCAGTCGCAGCATGGCGGCGTCGTCGCCCATCCGCCAGGCGCCGAACGACTCGCCGAGGTCGCTGTTGAGGTCGATCGAACGTTCCACCCCTCCATTGTGCCGGGGTGGTCGGGTTGCGCAGCCATCGAGTCCGAAGTTGTTCACGCCCCACACCGGCGTGTCGCGTGAATAACTTCGGACTCGATGGTTTGGGTCAGGCGGGCGGGGTGGAGGCGGCGGCGCGGGCGCGGTGGGCGCGGACCTTGGCGCGGTTGCCGCAACGCTGCATCGAGCACCAGCGGCGGTTGCCGGAGCGCGAGGTGTCGAGGTAGACGAGGTCGCAGTCGTCGGCGGAGCACTCCCGGATGCGGCCGTCCGCCTCCGCGGAGAACAGCCGGACCGCATCCCGGGCGATCGTGCTGAGCGCCTGGTGCGGCCGCGCGTTGGTCCTGCCCGCCTGACGGCCGCCTCCCGCCAGCACGGGAGGGATGTCCGGCGTCGCCGCGAACAGGTTGACCACGTCGACGTCGTCGGGGCCGAGCGCCGCCCCGCCGCTCTGCTGCCTGGCGAGGCGGCCGATCGCGGAGCCGAGCGCCGACGCATCCCGGAACTCCCGGTCACCCGCGGTCGGAGCGACCTCGGGGAAGCGGGTGGTCAGCCAGTCGTTCAGTTCTTTGGCATCATGGACTGTCTGCCATTCGCCGCCGTCCCGGTCGAGTCCGCCGGTGTACGAGAAGTCGAGCGCGAGCGATCCGGAGTCGAACCAGAAGTGCTGGCCGTCGGAGGAATCCATCCACTGACCCGTGCCGCCGGTGAGTATCGCTTCGATCGCCATGTAACCAATATAGTCGGTTACTGTACCCCGGATGCGATACTGAGCGGATGGCCGCCACCCGCCCCGACCCCACGCACATCATCGACGGCAGCATCGTGCGCCTCCGCCCGCTGACGCGCGAAGACCTGCCGGACCTCTTCGACGCCATCGGGCATCCAGAGGTGTTCGCCGGAGGCTGGGGAGGCGGCCCTGCCGCATACCGGGACACCTACGAGGAGTGGCACGAGTTCATCTCGAACTACCTGCAGTGGGGCGCAGGCAACGTGACCGTCGTCTGCCTGCGCCAGGACGGCGACCGGGTGGTCGGGACAACCACGCTCGGCGACTTCGACCTCGTCAACGAATCGGCGCACATCGGCTGGACCGCGTACGCCCCGGAGGTCTGGGGCACCCTCGTCAACGCCGAGACCAAGCGCCTCCTGCTCGGCGCCGCCTTCGACAACGGCTTCGAGCGGGTCAAACTGCAGGCCGACGTGCTCAACACGCGCTCGCGAGCGGCGATCGCACGCCTCGGCGCGAAGCCGGAGGGGATCCTGCGCCACATGCAGCGTCGCGCGGACGGAACCTGGCGGGACACCGCCGTGTTCTCGATCCTGCGCGAGGAATGGCCGGAGGTGCGGGCCGGACTGGATGCGCGGCTCGCGGGAGCGGGCGCAGGCACGGGCACAGCTACCGGCACCGGCACCGGCACAGACCGCTAAGCGCGCCCGGGCAGCTCGCTGCTCATCCCTTGCTCGCTCGCGGCCGACGCCGCCATCCTGCGCTGTGCAGGGGAGACCTCTCTGTGCTGCCACGAGATGAGGTTCGCCGCGTCGAAGCGGCGCGAGCACGCTCCGCAGGCGAGCGCTCTGGCGGGCTTGCGGTATCGGTAGTGCGTGTGGCCGCGCGGGCAGGTGCCGACCCACGGCGCCAGGTCGTCGGCGATGGCGCCGCCGTGCAGGCGTTTGCCCTCGTAGCCGAGGTCGATCGCGGTGGAGCGCCAGCGCGGTCCGTGACCGGCGCGGGAGCCGGCGAGGGCGTGCGCGACCTCGTGCAGGAGGATCTGGTGGATCTCGTCGTCGTCGTACCGCGCCGCCAGATAGCGGGAGACCGTGATGCGCTTGGCCGTGTAGTTGCAGAGCCCGGCCCTGGTCTTCGCGTTGTCGAAGTCGAACGTCCACACGGCGGGGTCGAGATGCAGAGCGATCAGCGCGTTCGCCCAGCGCCTGACCCGCTCGAGATCAGCCATCAGCGCCCACCGAGAGGGGGATGCGCACGACAGCCGGACAACTCATATCAGAATCCTACGCGCGTTCCCCGCGGTCGTTCCAGGGCGGCGTCAGCGTGCGCGGTCGGACGACGGAGCGGACGACTCCGGCGGCTCGGGCGCGCGGTTGGCCGCATCCGGGCCCCGGCGCTCGGAGGCCGCGGCGGCCGCCTCGTCGCGCGCACCGCGGTTGGCGTCGGCGAACGACTTGACCACGGCGACCGCGATCAGCGAGCTCTCGATGTCGGCGGGAGACGCCCCCAGCTTCTCCCGCAGGAACACCGCGGCGGTCACGTCGGCGAGCGCGTTGTCGTACTCCTCGGCGTCGAAGTAGGCCTTGCCGCGGTTCTGGGTTGCGAAGGCTTCGAGGGCCGTCCACTCGTGCGCGTGGGCCTCGTCGACGCATCCCGTCAGCTCGGTGATCGCCTCGTCGAGCTTGCCCTGGAACTGCAGCACCTGCGCCCTGCGCACCCTGGCGCCGAGCAGCTGTTCCCTGTCGCCGGTGAACCTGGCCTGCCGAACGGCCTCGTTGCCGACTTGCATGGCCTCGTCCAGCCTGCCGAGCAGACGGAGCAGCACGGTCTTCTCGTTGAGCGCGCTGAGACTGCGCAGGCCGCCGAGTTCGTCGAGCCTCAGGCCGGCCGCGCGCAGGTCGACGCGCTCGCGCAAAGTGGTCGGGTCGTAGCCGAGGATGATGCTCAGGGTTCTGCTCCAGGTCGTGTAACCATCCCAGACTAACCCGAGAGGCGGATCAGCCGGGGTGCTTCACCGATTGCGCAGGGATGAGGGTGACCTGCACGAGCCTGTCGTCGCCGGGACGCGGGTCTCCCCTGCCGTCGGTGTTGTTCGTCAGCAGCCACAGCGTGTCGCCGTGCGCCACCGCATCCCGCAGCCGCCCGAAGGTGCCGTCGAAGAACGGCTTCACGGTGACCGGGGCGTGGCCGTCCGTCGTCCAGATGGTCCAGAGTCGCTGCCCGCCGAGCCCGGCCAGGAAGAGGGTGTCCCCCACGACGGCCAGGCCGCTCGGGCTCGCCACGTCGGTCGGCCACTGGAAGACGGGATCCGTGTACTTCGGATCTCCGCCGATTCCCTCCACGTTCGGCCAGCCATAGTTGGACCCCGGCGTGATGATGTTCAGCTCGTCCCAGGTGTTCTGCCCGAACTCGCTCGCCCACATCGTCCCCCGCGAATCCCAGGCGATGCCCTGCGGGTTGCGGTGCCCGTACGACCAGACCGGCGATCCGGGGAACGGGTTGTCGCCCGGCACGCCGCCCTCCGGCGTGACCCGCAGGATCTTGCCGCCGAGGGAGGCGACGTTCTGCGCGTTCGCGGGGTTCGAGGCGTCGCCGGCGGTGATGTAGAGCATCCCGTCGGGTCCGAACGCGATCCGGCCGCCGTCGTGGTTCGACGCCTTCGGGATGCCCGTGACGACGTTCTCCTGCGCGCCGAGAGCATAGCTGCCCGGCACGCCGGTGACGGGCATCCGCACGACGCGGTTGTCGTCGGCCGTCGTCTCGTATGCGTAGAGGTACTTCGGTGCCTCCTCGTCCTGCACGGCCAGGCCGAGCAGTCCGCCCTCTCCGGAGTGCACGACGCCGGCGACGGTGCCGGCCGTGCGCGTCCCGCCCTGCGGCAGGCGTTCGAGAACGGTGCCGCTGTCGCGTTCGCTGATCAGCGCAGAGCCGCTGCGCAGCGGGACGACGGACCACGGAGCGACCAGCCCCTTTTCGAGATCCACCGTCTCGCCGGACGGCTCCCACGGGATCGCGGCGACCGCCGGGATGCTCCGCGTCGGCGACGGGCGAGGTTCAGGCGTCCGGGTGGTGGGCGGCGGAGGAACGGGGGCAGGGGCGGTGCAGCCGGTGAGCGCGGTCGCGACGGCGACTCCGGCTGCAAGCAGCGTCACGCCGACTCTGTTCATCGCTCCGTCTCCCTCCCGAACGCGCGGACCGCCAGGGCCGTTGGGTCATGGTAACCCCACGGTCCTGGCGGTCGGTCGGAGCGCTACGCCTGCCCGCGCCTGCGGCGGCTCACGAAGGCCGCGCCGATCAGCAGGAGGATGGCACCCCATCCGGCGACGAGGAGGTAGTCACCGGCCGATCCGGTTGCCGCCAGTCCACCGGCGGTGGTGCTGGGGGCCGGAGCGGGCACCGACGTGAACGTCGGCTGAGGCGTCGTCGTCGGCTTCGGCGTGGGCGTCGGCGTGACGACGGGACCGGTCGGCTCGCCGGGGCCCGCCGGGTCGACCGGCTTGTTCACGACCACCTGGGAGCAGGCGGCATCCGGCAGACCGGAGCAGGAGCCACCCGTCGTCGGCGGCTTCCACGGCCCCACCGGCGGGGTGCTGACGGTCGCGATGTTCGCGTACGTCCCCGCGGCGGCGAAGGTGAGCGTGACGTGGACGTCGATGGATGCGCCCTTCGCCAGCAGCGGGATCGCCCAGCTCACCACGCCGCTGCCTTCGGTGCCGCCGTGGTCGGCGGAGACGAACGTCGACCCCTTCGGCAGCGTGTCCGTAATGGTGAAGGCGGTCGCGTCGAGCGCTCCCTGGTTGGTGACCGTGATGGTGTACTCGACCGCGTCCTTCTCCATGACACTCAGCGCCTTGGCGGTCTTGGCGATCGACAGCGCCCCGAACTCGTAGGTGTTCGTGATCGTCGCGGTCTGGGCGGCGGGGACGGCACCCGCCTGCTCGGTGGAGAGCACGTGGATGGTGCCTCCCGCGATCGTGCGGTCCGCCTCGCCGTAGCTGCCTGCAGCCCCGTGCTCGGCGACCGTGCAGTCCGCTCCGAGCGGGATGCCGTCGATCCGTGCGCTGAGGCCGGTGGCCGTCGCGAGCGTGAGCTGCGCCGCCGCCCCGAGGTCGACGGGCGCACCGGCCACCGTGCAGGCGACATCGGCGACGAACTGCGCGGGGGCGGACGACGCCGCGGAGCCCGTGACGATCTTGTCGACCTGCAGCGGACCGGTGACGATGGTCACACCCGCCTTGACGGGAGCGCGGCGCACCGCGCCTCCACCGGTCAGTGCTGCGGTCGCGCCGAACTGGTTCCACGCGAAGGAGGGGGCGGACGCGATCGAGACGGGCGCCCCATCCGGTGCTGCCGCGGTCGCCGGGCGGTTCACCGTGCGGTATGTCGCACCGACGGTCGCGCCGGGGGCGAGGGTGCCCGCCGCCGTCGTGGTGAAGTCGAGCGTCACGCGGAGGCCGGTGACGGCCGACCAGTCGCCCGTGAACGCGGTGGACGGCACCCACTCGGAGGCCACCGGGTTGGTGGAACAGGTGGGGTCGCTCGGCCAGGCGGTCGCCCCGGCGCCGACGCAGACGTCGGGAGCGGTGGTGACCTCCCACGTCATGGTCGTGCCTGCCGGTGCGTCCGCGACCAGGCCGTAGTCCTGGTCGAACACCGGACGGTACGTGGAGCCGCGGGGACCGCCCGTCGCGAGCATCCTGTCGCCCGGGGTCGGCAGCGGCTCGACGAACACGAGGGCGTCGTACGTGACGGTGCCGCTGTTGATCGCGCGGAGGCGCCACTGGTCGGTTCCGCCGACGACGGTGTTCGCCGCGCACGGCGAGACGAAGTATCCGTCGGCGTCCGGGGTGCAGGTGGCGGACGGGCTGGACGGGTTGACAGCACCGGAGACGATGCCCCCGACCACGTCGCCCTTCACGCCCTTGCTGGTGTACAGCGACGGGCCGGAGATCGGCTGGACGTAGTTGCTCGTGCCGCAGGCGTTCGCGGCAAGACCGGAGAGCGTGCCCTGCCCGTTGCCGGACGTGTTGGTGCACGCATCCAGCGTCTGTGCCGTCGTGACCGAGAACCTGTTGACCGCCTGCTGCGAGCCGGTGAGGCCCGGCTGCAGCACGAGGTTCAGCTGCACGGTGAACCGTTCGCCGGGCGACATCCGCGCTCCGCCGGCCGGCCAGGAGAGCGTGAGTTCCCGCGTCGCGGTGTCGAAGCCGGTCGCCGGCGTCACGGAGAGCGTGCCTCCCGGCGTCGTGGAGAAGGTCGGCGCCTCGCCGTCCCAGGCCAGGGAGGCCGGGAGGGTGTCGACGAGTTTCGTCACGTCGACGAACCCGGTGCCGGTGTTGGCGAAGGTCAGCGTCCAGCCGCCCGGGTCGCCGACGCTCACGGTGTGGATGCCGTTCTCCGGCGTCTTCGACACGTCCAGGCTGTGCGTGCCGGTCAGGAGCGCGATGCTCGCGGTGGCGTCCGCCGTCCTGTCGGCGTACACGGCCGGGTTGTCCGTCCGGTGCGTGAGAGCCGTCACGGTGTCGTCCACGGTGCTCGGGAACACGGTCGGCGAACCGTCGACGGACGCATCCCGCAGCTGCACGTGCAGGATGGCCGTCGCGGTGAAGTTCGCCGGCACGGCGGTGCGGCTGAACAGGTCGCCGTCCGCCCTGCTGAACACGAACCGGATGCCCGTGATCTGGTCGAGCGCGGTGGTCGGCAGGGACGCGGTCGCGGCGGTCGTGCCCGCGATCCAGGTGGAGGTGCCGCCGGTCTGCACGTCGACGCGCACGCGATCGGCGCCCGCCGGCAGCGTCACGTCGCCCGCGGAGAGGCCGGTGAGCGCGAAGCGGTTCCAGAACCCGGAGTCGGTATCGGTCAGCGTCACCTGATGGGTGGCGGCCGTCGCCTGGCCCTGCGTGGCGGTGAGGGTGACCGCGACCGGCGTGTGCCTGTCCTTCTCCAGCACGGACGGCGTGGAGAAGCTCTTGGCGGCCGTCACGTCGAGCGTCGCGGTCGTGAGCGTCAGGCTCGTGGTGTCACTGTCGTTCGGCTGCGAGCCCTGACCGCTCGGGTAGAGCACGGGGTCGTAGCCCTGCGCGAAGGCGGCGTTGTCGACCCGGAAGGCCTTCACCTCTGCCGACGCGTCGCTGCGCTGGGTCACCCTGACCTGCGTGCTCAGCGTCATCACGAGGTTCTGACCGCTGACGATCGTGCCTCCTCCTGTCACGGGATTCGTGCCCTGGTAGACGACGCTGACGCCGACCACATCCAGCAGGTCGGCGGGCTGAAGCCCAGCCGCCTGGGTCATCGACACCCTTGTGGTGCTGAGCGTGCCGTCGGACGCGCGGTGCCACAGCGTCACCAGCGATGCGACGGGATCGACTTGGGCGGAGGGCGCCGTGAAGCGGATCCTGGTGAGGGTGAGCCGCTCGAACGGGTTGGCTGTGCTGTAGCTGGCGCCGGCGAACGGGTCGGCCGACCAGGCGTTCGCCGCGGAGAGGCAGGCGCCCATGGATGCACTGTCGCACGGCGACGGGTCCGTCACCCTGATGTACGAGGCGCGGGCGGCGGCGGCGTTCTTCGCCGTGATGGTGAAGTCGTTCGTCGGGTATGCGGACGGGTCGACGTCGCCGGCCTTGGGCACGACCATCGTGGAGCGCTGGCTCGTCTTCGCGACGTCGACGAGCGGCGGCTGGTCGATCAGCGCGAGGTTGTCAGCGGCGTCGACGGGGCCGACCGGGGTTCCGTTGTGGACACCGGACGCCGAGCTGCGGTTCCAGATCGTGCCGGCCGTCGAGTCGTTGAAGAGCGTGTCCGCGGAGGCGAACGGGTCACTCGCGGCGGCAGGGTCGCGGAGCAGGTTACGCAGCTGCCAGACCAGGCCGAAGCTGCGGGACTGGCCGAAGGCGACCGTGGCGATGCCGGAGCCTGCCGGTGGTGCGGCCGGGTCGGTCGCCGTCGCTCTGGCAGGGTCGTTCGGGATCACGGTGATGCGCACGCCGGTGGTGCCGCTGAGTTCCGCGGGGGTGAGCGCGTATCCCTTGAAGCCGGTGCCGTTCATCCAGGTTCCGCCGGGTGCAGGGACGAGGTTCCATGCGCCGTCGTGGTAGAGGCGGATCTCGCTGACCGCATCCCATTTCAGCAGGGGCTGCGACGCGAAGCTGACCGGTGCGATGCTGACGAGGTCGAACGCCTGGAACACGGTCTGCGCCGGGTCGGCCTCGTTCGACGCGGGGTCGGAGATGGTCACCGAGCTGTATCCGGTGTCCGTGACGCCCCAGGAGAGCACCGTGCCCGCCTGCTGGCCGGACTGCGACGGCAGTTCGGTGAGGTCCCCGGTGAGGTCGGGCTTCGTCCACTTCTTGGCGGTGCCGAGCGAACCGGAGCCGCTCTGGCTCTGGATCGCGGCGGTGGCCGTCGCGGTCAGCACCGGGCTGACGACGGGCGGCGCTCCGGCGATGACGCCGGAGGCGTGCGAGCTCGCGAGGTTCTGATAGGTGCTCTTCGGTCCGTTGGCGACCGAGGTGGAGCCGCTACCGTCGCGGAGGGCGGCGCGCGCCTGCGCGGTGATGTTCGGGCTCACCGTCGTGCCCTGCCCGAATCCGGCCGGGTTGGCGAAGGTGAAGCGCAGCCCGGTGATGCTGCCGACGAGCCCGGTGGGGAGAGCGGCACTGTAGTTCGTCGCCGCAGTGGTCGCATCGACCACGGTGAACACCGAGTACGTGGCGCCCCCATCGGTCGAGTACTCGACCGTCAGCGTTGAGCCGAGCGGCACCTGCGTCGGTGCGATGGCGATCGGGTTGAACGCGTTGAAGAAGTCGTCTGCGCGGCCGGAGCGCCAGGTGTCCTCGACCACGATGGTGTTCGGACGCACGTACGCGGAGTCCGTGGACGTCGTCGCGGGCAGCTTGGCCACGACCGTCGAGCCCGGCGAGACCGCGCCGGAGGGCGCGATGGACTTCGACAGCTTCAGCGAGATCTCCGGGAAGAAGATCTTGAGCGGCGCCGTCGCCGTCTTGGTCGCCGAGCCTGCCGGATTCGTGCCGGTGACCGTGACGGTGTTCGTCACGTCGGCGGGGCTGTCGCTCTGCGCGACGTAGTCGGCGGCGGGAGCGATCAGGAACTGTGCGCTGCCGATGGCGCCGACCGCGACGGCCCCCGTGTACGCCAGCTCGAAGCCGGTGAGGTGGGCGCCGGTCGGTGCGGCGGGCGCGACAGGGGTGGCGCCGTCGGCGAACGGCGCGGACACGCTGCTGCCGTCGGAGAAGATCCAGACGACGGAGGCGCCGGTCGCGCCGGACGGGTATGACAGCGGGGCGGCGAAACCGCCGAAGCCGAGCGACGCGGTGAAGAAGTCGCGGTCGCCGAGCGTCAGGGTGCTCAGCGGGCCGTTCGAGTCGTTCTTGCCGGTGATCGTCGCGGTCGCGGTCGTGCCTGCCGGGATGCGGCTCGGCGCGATGGTCTTGCCCGCGCTGACGAGCACCGTGAGGCCGCCGACGGTGAACGGAGCCTGCGCGGTCTTGGAGACCGGCGGCTTGCCGGGCACGGTGACGATGCCCGTGACCTTGTTGGTGACCGTCACGCCGCCGACGAGCGAGGCGGCGGTGCTGCGGTTGACCGCGCGCTGTGCGACGGAGACGGCGACGCTGCCCGCTGCCCCGTTGGCCGCGAGCGTGGTGCCCGTGCTGCTCGAGTACGTGAAACGGAGACCGGCCACGTTCGCTGCTGCGACGCCGGAGGGGAGCTGGATGTCGGCCACCGCGGTGGGAGGACCCGTCTGCCACTTCCACGCGTGGGAACCGCTGTCGTACACGTACGCGTCGACCTGCACGAGGTCGGCGCCCGAGGGCAGGGTGACGGCGCCGAAGCCCGCGAAGTCGACGATCGCGAACGGGTTGGCCGCATCGAGGGAGGCCGCGCCGTCCTGCGCGACCGTCGGGTCCTGCACGGACAGCGTCGCAGCGGGGACGTTGGAGGTGTTCTGGCTGGTCAGCGTCACGGTCGAGGTCGCGCCGGGCGCGAACTGCTGGTTCGCCGGGGCCCAGGTCTTCCCGACCTTCTCGTCCACCGACACCGGGATGCTCACGGTCACGTCGGCCGAGCCGGTGTCGTCGGGAGCCGTGCTCGACGTGCCGAGCGCGGTGTTGGTGACCTTCACGCCGTTGTACGCCCAGTCCGGCGCGAGGTTCTGCGGCGCCTTGAGCGTCACCGTCACGCGGTACGTCCCTCCCGCGGGGATGCCGACGCCCCCGGCGACCTGCTCGGTGAAGAGCACGGTGAGCACGCACGAGGAGGTGACCGTGTTCGTGCATCCTGTCAGCGACTTGGTGAACGGCTTCGAGCTCGGCGAGACGCTCGTGTCCAGGATGCTGAACCCGGCGAACTCGGCGGGGAGCGCATCCACCAGCTTGGCGTCGAGGCAGTCGTTGTCGTCACAGCCCACCATCACGGTGTACGTGAACTCGGACCCGTTCGTCACCGCGACCGCCGTCTTGCCGTCGACGGACTTGTCGACGGACAGGGAGGCGGTCGCGGCGAACGCCGGCCCCGCCAGCACACTTCCGCCCACGAGGGCGACGACGAGTGCGACGGAGACGGCACCGAGGCGCTTCAGCCTGCTGAGGGCGAGAGCGCTGCTGTCTCGGTGTTTCGCTGTGGTGCTGAACGGAATGCGGGCATGGCGGAAGACGCGACGAATCACAGAATCGGGTTTCTGAGTACGCGGAAGCCGGGTAAGCACGCGGTGAGCACGATCGGGTCAGCTCACGCGGCGCGACTCCCGGTTCGGGTTCCGGGAGTTTCTTCCGCCCTTCATGTATATCCACTCAGGCAGGGTGGGTGGAAGCACCTTTGTACCCCACCTTATGGTTACAGTCCCCAAAAATGAGGACACCGCCGGGGCCATAGCCCTGACGGTGTCCTCTGGTCCGAGCGGTCGGTCAGTCGACCACCTTCACGTCCTTCCAGAACGCGACGTAGTTGCTGTAGTCGGAGCCGACGCGGTCGAACGAACTCGGGTACGGGTTCGGGTAGCTCCACGCGCGGTCCTGCAGGAGCGTGTCGCCGTCCTTCACGGAGAAGTACTGGCACTCGCCCTTCCAGGGACAGGTGTACGGGGTGTCGCTCTTCTCCAGCAGGTCGGCGTTGACGCTCGCCGGCGGGAAATACCAGTTGCCTTCGATGCGGACGAGCTCTGACTCGGGAGCCTCGGCGATCACGGTGTCGTTCAGAACAGCTTTCATGGGTTGAAACCTCCTACTGGGGCGAACGCGGCGCGGGGACGGATCATTCCGCGCCTGACGGGCCTCGCAGGATCGTCACGTCGTTCACGGTGTCCACCCGGCCGGCCGGGGCGATCTCCGCGGGCGTCCTGCCCGCTGCCACGTTCTCCTGACCGGACGCCGACGCGGTGAGCAGATGCGCGACGGCGCCGCGCAGACCGGTGAACGCGGCACACGCCGCCGCGGCCTCCGGGGAGCTGTAGTCGATGCCGACGGCGGCGAGCGCATCCACGATCGCCCCTGCCGCCAGCTGGTCCTCGACGGCGAACCGCACGCCACCGGATGCGGTGGTCCCTCCCGCTGCGACGATCGCGACCATCGCGCGGCGGCCGAGCCGCACCTGCTCGGCGATGACCCACCCGGCGACGGCCGAAGCGGTGGTCAGGCCGCCGGAGATGACCGCGGCGGACTCCGGGATGTGAGGCAGCGCATCCCGTGCCGTCGCGTGCTGGTCGGCGCCCACCGGAGGGAGCACGTCGACCCAGACCACGATGTCGGCGTCGGAAGCGACCGTGGCGAGGCCGTCGTGCGCCCAGTCGAAGCGGAGCTGGTACTTGGCCTGCGCGTGGGCGGGGGATGCGGTGGTGGTGCTGGTGGCTGTGGATGCGGTGGCGTGCTCGGTCACCGGGACATCGTAGCCCGGCGCGCGAGCGGTTTCGCGTGTGGGTCGTCCGGTGACGGACGGCGCATCTGACGGCGGATCAGCTCGAAGTCGTGGCGGGTGATCTCGATGAGCCCACGGCGCAGCTGGTAGCCCCAATCCGGCTTGTCCCTGGTGAAGTCGAGCACGGGCAGCAGGGGCCGGATGGGCGTCGCCTCCGCCTCGTGCTCCCAGTCGACGCGACGGCGCCAGGGCTTGAAATCGCCGGCTGGACCGCGCATCGACGGACCCTGGGTGGTCTGGTAGATGTCGTCGTCCGCGATGCGGCCGATGGCGGTGAACTGCTTGAGCGGCTCGCCGTCCGGGAAGGTGGTCTTCGGCGAGTAGTAGACGAAACCGTCCGCTGCGCTCATGCGTTCGAGCGGCGCCTTGGCCCCGTGGTTGACCTGCGCGATGCCTGCGGCGACCCCGCGGAGCACATGGTCCTGCTGCACCACTCCCAGCCAGTACCGGATCGCCATGCTCCAGTTGTAGCGCACACCTCCGTCAGAGCCGCGATCAGCCGCGCACAGCCGCTCACACCGGGGACTTATCCACAGATTCCGTGCCTCGCTCGACGGGCGGGAGGCGCTCCCGCGAGACTGGCACGGAAGAAAACCTCCGCCGATGTCGATTCCGGGCCCGGTCGTTCGACGTGGAGGTGAGGGGCGCAATCGCCCACGGCACACGGCGGGGAATCGCCGGTCAGAGAAAGAGACAGCCATGAAGTACATGCTCATCCTCACCGCAGACGAGACGACGGAAGCGGGCGGCACCCCCAGCGAGGACGACCTCAACGCGATGGGCGCATACAACGACGAGCTGGTCAAGGCGGGCGTGCTGCTCGCGGGCGAAGGTCTGCACCCCAGTTCGGAAGGCGCGCGGGTCGAGTACGCGGGCGACGAGCGCACGGTCGTCGACGGACCGTTCACCGAGAGCAAGGAGCTCATCGCCGGGTTCTGGATCATCCAGACGGCGAGCAGGGAAGAGGCGCTCGAATGGGCGCGCCGCATCCCGCTCACCACGGGCAGCGTGCAGGTGCGCAAGGTGTTCGACGTTGCCGAGTTCGACCAGGACAACGTCTACGTGCAGAAGGAGAAGGCCTGGCGCGAGGCCGGCGGAGAGCCCAGGACGGCGTAACGGGATGGGGGATGTGGGCGGCGAGGCGGCGCGCACCGTCGAGGCGGTGTGGCGGATCGAGTCGGGCAAGCTGGTGGCCGTGCTCACCCGGCTGGTCGGCGACGTCGGCTTGGCCGAGGAGCTGGCCCAGGATGCGCTGGTCGCCGCCCTGGAGCAGTGGCCGCAGTCCGGCGTGCCCCGCAACGCCGGAGCCTGGCTGACCGCCGTCGCCAAGCGCAGGGCGATCGACGGCTGGCGCAGGCAGGAGCGCCTGGGCGACAGGTACGCACAGCTCGCCCACGACCTCGAGACGGAGCGCGGGGCGGACGATCCTGCCCTGCTCGCCGAGGAGACCATCGACGACGACCTGCTCCGGCTCGTCTTCATCTCCTGCCACCCCGTCCTCACCAAGCCGTCGAGGGTGGCGCTCACCCTCAAGCTGCTCGGCGGACTGTCCACCGACGAGATCGCCCGCGCCTACCTCGTGCCGTCGCCCACCATCGCGCAGAGGATCGTCCGCGCCAAACGCACCCTCAGCGCCGCGCGGGTTCCGTTCGAAGTGCCGGACAGGTCCGAGTTCGCGGCCAGGCTCGGTTCCGTCCTCGAAGTGATCTACCTGATCTTCAACGAGGGCTACGCGGCGACAGCAGGAGACGACTGGATGCGCCCCAGTCTCTGCCAGGAAGCCCTCCGGCTCGGCCGCGTCCTCGCCGAGCTCACCCCGCGCGAGCCCGAGGTGCACGGGCTGGTGGCGCTGATGGAGTTCCAGGCGTCCCGGCTCGGCGCCCGCACCACCCCCGCCGGCGAGCCCGTGCTGCTGCAGGATCAGGACAGGTCGAAGTGGGATCGCATCCTGATCGCCAGAGGCGTCGAGGCGCTGCGTCGCTCCGAGCGTCTGGACCGCGGCCGCGGGCCGTACGCCCTGCAGGCCGCCATCGCCGCCTGTCACGCCACGGCGCCGACAGCGGAGGCGACCGACTGGGAGGAGATCGTCGCGATCTACGGCGCGCTCGCCGAGCTGCAGCCGAATGCGGTGGTCGAACTGAACAGAGCGGTAGCGCTGTCGATGGCGTATGGACCGGAGGCAGGCCTGGACGTGGTCGACCGGCTGGTGATCGACGGGGCGCTCAGCAGCTACCACCTCCTGCCGACGGTGCGGGCCGACCTGCTCTTCCGCCTCGGGCGGCTCGCGGAGGCCGAGCGGGAGTTCGAGCGGGCGGCGGCGCTCACCGGGAACGAGCGCGAGCGGACGCTGCTGCTGGCGCGGGCGGAGGAGTGCCGACGCGCCGAGGGGTGAGAGCCGAGGGGTGAGACGCGGGCGGGATGCGCGACACTGGGGAGATGAGGGTTCTGCTGAAGTTCCTCCTTGACTGCGATCCGGATGCGGCCTGGCGCGCACTGCAGAGTCCGACGGCGTTCCGCGAGGTCGCCCTGCCGTGGGTCGACTTCCGCTCGGACGAGCCTGCCGGGTTCCCCACCGTGTGGGGGAACGGCGAGCACCGCGTGGCCGTGCGGGCCTTCGGAGCGTTCACCGTCGGCACCCAGGCGATCCGGCTCAGCACCAGCGCGGTGGGTGAGCCGGCTCAGCCGGTGCGCATCCTGAGGGACACCGGCGGAGGCACGGGCGGCCTGCTCTCCGCCATGCCGCACCTCGACCACCGGATGGCCATCGCCCCCGACCCGGCAGGGCCGGACGCGGACGGTCGGCTGAAGACGCTCTACCGGGATCAGCTGATCGTGAAGGCCGGGGTGCTCACCCCGCTGGCCTGGTACACGATGTGGGCGTTCTGGCAGTGGAGAGGGATGCGGCTGCGACAACTCGCGCCGACGTGGGCGTACGACCCGCCGGCGCGAGAAGATGAGGCGTCGGAAGGTCCGGCGGCAGAGCGGGAGGAACAGGCATGACGATCGAGACACCGCAGGCGGCGAAAGCCGTCACCGCCGTGCAGACGGCCGACTGGCGGCGGCGCGTGTTCGGGATGTACGCGTCCGTGCGCAGGATGGCGGCGACCGACCCCGCCACGGCCCACGCCCACTGGATCTCCTGCCGCAACGACCTGTTCTCCTCGCATCCGGCCACTCCCCTGCTGCCGGAGGACAGGGACACGTTCACCGGGCTCCCCGTCGTCCCGTACGACCCGGAATGGCGGTTCGAGCTGCCGATCATCCCCGCCGCGGAGCCGCGGAGGATGGATGTGGAGACCGGCACGGACGGAGTCGTGCCGTTCGAGCTGCTCGGCGCCGTGCACGTGCCGTTCGCCGGGTCGCTCGACGTGTGGCGGCTGTCGTCGTACGGCGGAGGGATCTTCGTCCCGGTGAAAGACGCGCTCGCCGGAAAGCCGGGAGGCACGTACGGCGGGGGCCGCTACCTGATCGACACCGTCAAGGGCGCCGACCTGGGGATCGACGCCGGCGACGAGGCCACCCTGGTGCTCGACTTCAACTTCGCGTACAACCCGTCCTGCGCATACGACCCCGCGTGGGCGTGCCCGCTCGCCCAGGCGGGGAACACCCTCGCGGTCGAGGTCCCGGTGGGCGAGCGGTACACCGGCGAGCACTGAGCGGCGCCCGGCGCCGACTACGCCCGCGTTACCAGCGTGAGTCGTTGCGTCGGGCGCGTCATCGCGACGTACAGCGACGCGGCGCCGCGCGGGGTCTCGCCGGCCAGCGCATCCGGGTCGGCCAGCACCACCGCGTCGAACTCGAGGCCCTTCGCCTCGTAGCCGGTGAGCACGGCGATCGGCTTCGACAGGCCCGCCGCCCCTCTGGCCGCCTCATCGCCGAAGCGGCGCGTGACCGCCTCGGCCACCGCATCCACTGTCGCCGACGTCGCGATCACCGCCACTGTTCCGGAGGCGTCGATGCCGCGATCGTGCCCGACCGCGTCCGCGACAGCATCCGGGAGCGCGTCGGCCTCTGCGGCCACCCTGCGGATCGGCCAGTCGCCCTCGCGCACAGCGCGCGTCGGCGTGATCGGCAGACCGGCCTGCGTCGCCAGCTCCTCCGCCTCCCGAGTGATCTGCGCGGGGGTGCGGTAGTTGACCGTCAGCTCCTCCAGACGCCAGGCGTCCTTGAACGACGGGCGCAGCGCCTCGTCCCAGCTCGTCGCACCGGCGGCCGACGCCACCTGGGCGATGTCCCCGACGATCGTGAACGACTTCATCGGGCAGCGACGCACCAGCATCCTCCACTGCATCGGCGACAGCTCCTGCGCCTCGTCCACCACCACGTGGCCGTACGTCCACAGCCGGTCGGCCTCCGCGCGCTCGGCCGTCGTGCCCGTGTCCTCGCGCTCGGCGAAACCGTCAGCCAGCTGCTCCGCGTTCACGAGGCCCTGCACCCCCATGTTCCGGATGGCCGCCTTCGCGTTCTCCACATCCCGCTTCCTCTGCCGCTCCCGCTCGCGCGCCCCGGCATCCGGGCGCCCGGGGAAGTCGCCGAGCAGGTCGGCTGCCTCGTCGAGCAGCGGGACGTCGGACACCGTGAACCGGCCAGTGCGCTCGCGGAACAGGGATGCCCGCTGCGCGTCGGACCAGCGCGGCGTCAGCTCGGCGAGCCACGCAGGACGCGAGTACAGGTCTTGCAGGAACTTCTGCGGAGTGAGCGGCAGCCAGGCGGTGTTGAGCAGCACCCGCACGTCGTACGACGTGCGCAGGTCTTCCCGAAGCACCTTGAGGTCGGCCTCGTCGATGGTCGAGCCGCCCGCCCTCAGCTGTGCGGCCAGCAGGTCGACGAGCTCGCCGAGCGCGTGCTTCACGAACGTGACCCTCGCCACGTTGTGCGGCTTGCCCGTGCGCTGGGCCCGGGAGATCGCCCGCTGAATCAGCTCGGGCTGCACGGTCAGCCGCTCGTTGTCGACCACCACCACCTGCTCGGCGTCCGGCGCCTTCTGCCGGGAGCGCACAGCACGCGACAGCAGCCGCACCATCTGCACGGAGCCCTTCAACTTCGCCGCCTCTGGCTCGTCGTCGCCGCTCGCCTCGACGCCGGGGAACATGTCACCGAGCGTGCGCAGCACGACGCCGGTCTCACCGAGCGACGGGAGCACGGCCTCGATGTAACGCAGGAACGCGGGAGACGGACCGACGACGAGCACACCGGATGCGCTCAGCCGCTGCCGGTTCGCGTACAGCAGGAACGCGGCCCGGTGCAGAGCCACCGCCGTCTTGCCCGTGCCTGGACCGCCCTGCACGACGAGAGCTCCACGTAGGTCCGACCGGATGATGCGGTCCTGCTCCGCCTGGATGGTCGCGACGATGTCGTGCATCCGGCCGGTGCGCTGGGCGGTGAGCGCCGCGAGCAGCGCGCCCTCCCCCTGCACCTGCCCGCTGTCCGCGTCCTCCCCGTCGAGCAGCGCCTCGTCGAACACCTCGTCGTCGACGCGGACCACCTCGCGGCCCGTCATCGTCAGGTGCCGTCTGGCGCGGACGCCCATCCGCTCGTTCGCCGTCGCCTGGTAGAACGCGCTGGCCTGCTGGGCGCGCCAGTCAACGAGCAGCGACCGCTGGTCGTCGTCGCGCAGCCCGATGCGGCCGATGTAGCGGTGGGCGGAGCCGTCGACCGGCTGTTCGAGCAGCAGCCTGCCGAAGACCAGGCGGGAGTCGACCTCGCGCAGCTGGGTCAGCTGGTCTTCGTAGAGGCGGGCGAACGCATCCCGTTCGCTCCGCGCCTGGTGGTTGCTCCCGACGCTCTCACGCCGCACACGGGTGAGCCGATCCTCGGTTTCCGCTCGGAGCGCATCCAGTCGCTCATACAGTCCGGAGACCACGGCGCGCTCACGTTCGAGTTCCGTTTCCTGCACGCAGACCACCCTCTCGATTCGGGCCGATAGTCTACTTCCTCCGGCAGGGAAGTCGCCTGTGCCGAGTTCCCAGCCTGATCGGGTAGGCTTTCAGTACTTGCGAGTCCGTGTCGGACTCCCTGCGTCGCAGAACGCACCACGCACAGCGCCGGGCATCAGCCCCGCCTGCGTCACTTTCTACGGCGAACGATCGTGCCGCTCGGCACCTTCGCCACTACTGCCCCGAACCTGCATCGACAGGATGCGCGGGGTCCTGATGCCCGAAAGGCACCACCTTTGTCTCAGAACACTTTCGCCGGTCTCGGCGTGCCCGCCCCTCTCGTCGCCGTGCTCGCAGCCGACGGCAAGACCGAGCCGTTCCCGATCCAGGCAGACACGCTGCCGGACACCCTGGCCGGCCGCGACGTGCTCGGCCGCGGCAAGACCGGGTCAGGCAAGACCATCGCCTTCGCGCTCCCGATGGCCGCGCGCCTCGGCACGAAGCTCGCCGGCGGCAAGCGTCGCGCCGGCCGTCCCCTCGGCCTCGTCCTCGCCCCCACCCGCGAGCTCGCCACCCAGATCTCCGCCACGATGCAGCCGCTCGCCGACGCGTACGGCCTGAAGACCACCACGATCTTCGGCGGCGTCTCCCAGCAGCGCCAGGTCGCAGCGCTGAAGGACGGCGTCGACATCGTCGTCGCCTGCCCCGGCCGCCTCGAAGACCTGATGAAGCAGGGCTTCGTCTCCCTCGACGCCGTCGAGATCACCGTGCTCGACGAGGCGGACCACATGGCCGACCTCGGCTTCCTGCCTGTCGTCACGCGCATCCTGGACAAGACGCCCACCGGCGGCCAGCGCCTGCTGTTCTCGGCGACGCTCGACAACGGCGTGGACAAGATCGTCAAGAAGTTCCTCAGCAACGAGGTGCTGCACTCGGTCGACGACGCGAACAGCCACGTGGATGCGATGACCCACCACGTCTTCGAGGTCGACTCCCTCGAAGCCAAGAAAGACCTGGTCGAGAAGCTCGCGTCCGGCGCCAGCCGCCGCATCCTGTTCACCAGGACCAAGCATCACGCCAAGAAGCTGGCCAAACAGCTCACCGCCTCCGGGATCCCGGCGGTCGACCTGCACGGCAACCTGTCGCAGGTGGCCCGCGACCGCAACCTCGCCGCGTTCGGCGCAGGGGATGTGCGCGTGCTCGTCGCGACGGACGTCGCGGCCCGCGGTGTGCACGTCGACAACGTCGAGCTGGTCGTGCACGTCGACCCGCCGATGGAGCACAAGGCATACCTGCACCGCTCCGGCCGCACGGCCCGCGCCGGCAGCTCGGGCGACGTGGTGACGGTCATGCTGTCGTCGCAGAAGTCCGACGTGAAGACGCTGCTGCGCAAGGCAGCGATCGACGCGGCGCCACAGGCGGTCACCGCGACCTCGGCCGCTGTGGTCACGCTCGTCGGCGAGACGGCCGCGTACGTGAAGCCCGCTCCGAAGGAAGCCGTGCAGCAGCAGCGCGGCGGTGGCCAGTCGCAGGGTGCGAACGCCCAGCGCAAGCGCGCCCAGCGCGACGGCTCAGGAGCTGACGGCGAGCGCGGCGGTCGTGGCGGCGGACGCGGTCGTGGCGGACGCGGCGGCGACGCTGCACGCGGCGACGGCGGACGCGGACGCGACGGCGGCCAGGGCCGCGACGGCCAGGCTCGCGACGGCCAGGCTCGTGACGGGCGCGCATCCGGTGAGGCCGGGCGTCCGCGCCGCGACCGCTCCGGACGCCCGGCCGGCGCAGGCCGCGGAGCCGCAGCGACCACGTCGCACGGTTCCGGCTCCGCCTCGGCCGGCGGCCAGCGCTCCGGCGGTTCCGGCAACGGCGGCCAGCGCAGCGGTGGTTCCGGCAACGGCGGCCAGCGCTCCGGCAGCGGCGGCGGCCTGCGCGTCGGCAGCCTCGTCGGCGGCAGCACCCAGCGCGGCAACGGCCCGCGCCGCGCGCGCGGCTAGTCCCACCAGCCCCTCAGCACTCGAGCCCAGGGTTCTCGCCTCACGGAGGCGAAGAACCCTGGGCTCGATTGCGTTCGGCGCCGGTCAGGCGGGCGTCAGCGACTCGATGCCGCGGAGCACCCCGTCCATCAGGAACCGGTAGCTGCGGTCGAGGTCGTCGGGGAGGCCGAAGCCGCCGCCGAGTTCCAGGGTGACGAAACCGTGGATGGCGCTACGGAGCATCCGGAGGGCGTCGACCGTGCTGTCCTCCGGCAGGTCGAACGCGCGGAGGGCCGCCGTCAGGACGGCGAGCGCCTCCGCAGCCCGCTGCGCGAGTTCGGCGTCCGCGTCGTCGCCGAGCCGCGGCGCCACCTGCGTGGCCGCGTACCGCCCGGGATGCGCGTGCGCGAAGGCGCGCATCGCGTCCGCCGCTGCGTGCAGGGCGTCGCCGCCGGAGCGTCCGATGGTCGCCGCCGCGAGCATCCTGGTCAGCTCGGCGACGGACTCGGTGGCGACCAGGCGCCGGAGGTCGTCGAGCGACGCGACGTGCTTGTAGAGGCTCGGCACCGCGACGCCCGCACTGCTCGCGACGGCCGCCAGGGTGAGGCGGTCGAACCCGGCCGCCCCGCCCGCATCCACCAGGTCGAGGGCGACGGCGGTGACCGCCGCCCGAGAGAGTCCTGCCCTAGGCACGGGCGGCCCAGGCGGCGGTGACCGCGTTCGCGCCCCGCTCCGACCCGTCGCGGAGGCGGGAGAGGAAGTCGACGGTCTGCGGGACGGTGATGTCCGGCCGCGCTGCGTGCGGGTAGTGTCCCGACTCGCCCACCAGCACAGCGGTGGCGCCGATGGATGCGATCCACGCGGCCTCGGCCGCCGGGTCCTTGTAGTCGGGGTCGAGTTCGCCGACGAACGCGAGGATCGGGGCGTGAACTTCCGGCAGCCGGGGCTCGACCACCGAGTGGGTGAGCTGCAGGGTGAGGCGACGGAACGACGACAGGCGGCCCGGCTCCTTCATGTTCGCCTTGATGGCGGCGACGTGCTCGCCGAGCCACGGGGCCTGGCGGCCCTTGTTGAGCGTCGAGCGGTAGTAGCCGGACCACATGGATGCACCCCACGGCGCCGCGAACAGCACGCGGTACATCCCGTGGATCGACGCGACGGCGAAGGCGCTCATCGCCGGGTCGCGCAGGAGCGGGCCGTACAGGGCGAGCCCGGCGACCGCATCCGGTCGCTCGGCCGCCGCCCACGCCGCGGCGGCCGCTCCCATCGAGTTCCCGAGGATGACGGCCGGGCCGCCGAGCTCGTCGATGAGGGCGATGATGTCGCGGCCGGTGGCGATGTCGCCGAACTCGCGGAAGGTGGTGTCGCTGTCGCCGTGCGCCCGCAGGTCGGTGACGGCCACGCGGTATCCGGCGCGGACGAGCGGGCCGACGAGCTCGCGGTAGCTGGAGCGGAGGTCGCCCATGCCGGGCACGGCGACGACGAGCGGGCCGGAGCCCTCGACGGTGTAGCTCACGCGTCCCTCGGGGCGCTGGAGGAAGTGGACCTCACGAGCGATGGAAGTGTTCATAGCCGTAAAGCTAATACTATTAGCTAGAAAGTGCAACCCCATTGCTTATTTGAGTAATTCTCATATAATCTGGCGGCGAACGGGGGCATTATGTCCATGTGGTCCGAGTTTGCTGAACGTCATCCCGAGATAGCGGAGCCGGTCTACTTTCTCGACGACTTTCTGCGCACACCTCCGACGCGAGACACCGGAGTCCTACCCTTTCCGGAAGGCGGGCGCTGGGGAAATGTCCGTGGATACGCTTACGGCGCTGGGGCCTGGGTGCATGAGGACGAGGTCTTGCCTGTGGTCTTCGTGTCCTCGAAGTACGTCGGCGAGGGCCTCACGCCGCTGGATGAGTCTCCCGTCGCCGAACTCCTCTCAGTGTCACGTCTTGATTCCCGCGTCTTCGCAGTGGGCATCGAGCCGCCCCGTCTCTTCGGCGGTCCGGTGCCAGGGGCGCGCATCAGTGTCGGAATGCGCAATGGGATGTCCGGAACGCTCGCTTTGCGGGACGGAGTTCGAGGTTTTCTGACCGCAGGGCACGTCGCCCCCGACATCGGCGCGCTGGTGCGCGACCTTTCCGGAACCGCGATTGGGATCGTCCGAGATTCGCGGTCCCTCGGCAACGACTCGCTCGACCCGGCGGCAGACATCGCCTTCATCGAATGCCACGCAGACACTGTGACCCGCACACCTCGGCTTCTACGGACGCTGGCCGAGCGGGATGCGGTCGCTTACAGCGGCCTTCGGGGTCCCGTAAACACCTGGATTCAGGCACTCTCGCCGAATTTCTTGGTCGACAGAACACGTGCCGGCTGGGCGGAGATCGCGATGACGGGCGATCCCGTCGCAAACGAAGGCGACTCCGGAGGTCCTGTCTTCTCTGAGGACGGCACCCTCGCGGGGCACGTGGTAGGTGGCACGAAGTCGAGCTACACCCTCGTGCAGGAAGCAGCGTTCCAGCTCGACGCGATCGGAGCCATAGCAATCGATTAGGAGCAGCACATGACTGACAACATCACCAACGTGATCGCCTGGTTCTCGATGATCGCCGCCTCCATAGTCTTTCTGGCTGCAGTCATCGACCTCGTGGCGACATGGTCGGGCAGGCAAAAAGCGACGAACGCCGTCGCGGCAGGATCCGAGAAGGTGAAGGACATCGCGGAAGCGACACCGGGCAGCGACAAGGCGAAGGAGTACGCAGGGATCGACTTCAAAGGCAGTTGGGAAGCTCTGGGAAGCCTTGCCACCGCGCTTAAAGACCTTGATCGGTCGTCCAGACTCTTCATGCTGTCTCTCGCTTTCCTCGCCGTGGCCGGCGCGACCGTGGGATTGCAGGCCATCGGGACGGGACTCGCCGGCATCGGTTCCTGAGCGCAGAGTGCACCTGGATCAGCGGAAAGAACTGGAGTAATCCCCACGATTTACACGGTTGCAGCCCTGGGCGAACCCGGGGCGACTGAGCAAATCGTGGCGAACATCACATCGGCTCTGCCACATCCGGCCCGACGATGAGCACGGGGCAGCGCGCGTGCGACGCGCAGTGGACGCTCACCGAACCGAGCAGCGCCGTGGTCAGCCCGCCCCTCCCCCGGCTGCCGAGCACCAGATACGACGCTGTGCGGCTCGCCTCGACGAACACAGCGCCCGGGTTCCCCTGCTGCGCCCGCGTGCTGAACCAGTCCGGAGGCTTCGCGCCGAACGCCGCGGTCGACGCCTCCTGCGCGTTCCGCAGGGCCACACTGTGCGGCGACGACTCGGCGTCGGGGTAGTACGCGTCGTACATCGAGGTCGACGGCTGCCAGACGGCGACGGCCTCGAGCGGCCGCCTGAAGGCCTCCGCCAGGATGACCGCCTCCCTGAGCGCCGCCAGCGCGCCGGTGGAACCGTCGATGCCCACCAACACGGGCCCGTGACCGTGGCCGCGATCGTTCATGGCACTCTCCCTCACCCGTCGAGAAGTCCCGCGCCTCATTGTCCACCCCGCCCAGCGGACGCCCAAGGACGTTTGTCCGGCGTGACAAACCGCGCTGGCGTCATCCCTCCGATGGACACGGTTGCATCCGCGGCCGGACGCGGCCGGGCCGGTGCGGACGCGAGGCTGGTGGGGAACCGAAAGGACCGCACCGTGCGTCTCAGAAACCTCCTCGTCGCCGTGACGGCGGCGACCATCGTCGTCGTCATCGCCGGATGCTCCTCCCCGGGCATCCACTCGGGCGCCGGCTCGCTCGGGGCGGCGCCTCAGCTCCCGTCCGCCGGGTCGGGCTCGGGCTCAGGCTCGGGCTCGGCGCAGCTCGGCCAGGACGACGGGTACATCCCCACCGGCGAGACCGTCGCTCTCACCGACGACGTCCCTGCCGTCACCCGGCTCGACCCCCGGCTGCTGGATGCGCTGGACGGGGCCGCGACGGCGGCCGCCGACCGCGACGTGACCTTCACCCTCACCGACGGCTGGCGCAGCGAGCGCTACCAGCAGACCCTCTTCGACGATGCCGTGCAGAAGTACGGCAGCGAGGAGGAGGCGAGCAAGTGGGTGAAGCGGGGAGACGAGTCGAAGCACGTGCGCGGCGAGGCGGTCGACATCGCGACGGCCGACGCGATGGATTGGCTCACCCGGTTCGGCGGGGAGTACGGGCTGTGCCAGGTCTACGCGAACGAGGCGTGGCATTTCGAGCTGACGGCCGACAGTGACGGGGTGTGCCCGGCGCAGCTGCCGGATGGGACGGCCGGCTGACGGCTCGGCGAACGCCTGCGGAATTCTCGCCCCCGCCCTTCCGGTGCGCGCATACAGGGCCGTATCGTCGGACGTGGCAGCACCGTCGCCGTCGTCCTGCAGCGAGTTCGCACAGCACCGAACCCAAGGAGATCGCACATGCCGTACATCACCACGTCCGACGGAACACAGATCTACTACACCGACCAGGGCGAAGGGCAGCCGGTCGTCCTGAGCCACGGCTGGCCGCTCAGCTCCGACGCCTGGCAGGTCGAGCTCAAACTCCTCGCCGACAACGGCTACCGGGCCATCGCGCACGACCGCCGCGGTCACGGGCGCTCGTCGCAGCCGTACACCGGCAACGACATGGACACCTATGCTCGCGACCTCGCCGAGCTGGTCGAACAGCTCGACCTGCACGACCTCGTCGTGATCGGCCACTCCACCGGCGGAGGCGAGGTGGTGCGCTACGCCGCGCAGAACGGTGTGGGCCGCGTGACGAAGGTCATCACCGCGGGCGCCGTCCCGCCGATCATGGTCAAGTCGGACAGCAACCCGGACGGCACACCGATCGAGGTCTTCGACGAGATCCGCGCCGGCGTGCTCAAGGACCGCTCGCAGTACTACCTCGACCTCGCCGTCCCGTTCTACGGTGCGAACCGCGACGGGGCGGAGGTGTCGGACGGTGCGAAATACGACTTCTGGCGCCAGGGGATGCTCGTCGCGCTGACCGCCGCGTACGACTGCATCAAGGCGTTCTCGGAGACCGACTTCACCGACGACCTGAAGGCGCTGGATGTGCCCATCCTCATCGCCCAGGGCGACGACGACCAGATCGTCCCGATCGCCGACGCGGCGCACAAGTCGATCGACCTCGTCTCCCACGGCACGCTGAAGGTGTATCCGGGCGCCCCGCACGGCATCTACGGTGCGTACCAGGAGGCTCTGGACAAGGACATCCTGGCGTTCATCGCCGGCTGACCGCCCGCCCCTCAGGTGTGGGGGCCCTCCTGCGCCTCGACGATCTCCAGCCAGTTCCCCGGCACACGTCCAGCTGGGCCGGGGACCGGCTGCGAGTCCGGCCTGCTGGTCGGCGGCGCGAGCCGCGGCCCGTCGGCGAACTCCTGCGCGCTGTAGTCCCAGAACCAGTCCTCGCCGGGCTCGAAGCTCTGGATGTACCGATGACCGGTCTGCTCGGCGTGCGCGGTGGCGTGCCGGTTGATCGAGTCGTCGCAGCAGCCGATGTGCCCGCAGGTCGCGCAGCGGCGGAGGTGCACCCACCAGCTGCCGTCGCGGTCGCACTCCACACATCCCGTGCCGGATGGCGGGACGTCCTGGTGGATCCCGGTGTCTCCCGCGCCCGTCGTGTCGCTCATGCAGCCCTCCGTTGTGTCAGATGCGTCAGACGATGCGCCCCACGGACGCCAGCGCGGCCTTGAGCAGGATGCCCCTGCCGCCCTCCATCTCTTCGCAGACCGAGGGGGACACCGCTTCCTCCGGGGTCATCCAGGTGAGTTCGAGCGCATCCTGGCGCGGTTCGCAGGTGCCGGTGACCGGCACGACGTAGGCCAGCGAGACGGCGTGCTGCCTGTCGTCGGTGAACGGCGTGACACCCGGCATGGGGAAGTACTCCGCCACCTGGAACGGGATGGGACTCGCCGGCAGCTGCGGGAACGCCATCGGGCCGAGGTCTTTCTCCAGGTGCCGGAACAGCGCCTCGCGCAGCGTCTCCCCGTACATCACCCGGCCGGACACGAGGGTGCGCGTCATCTCACCCACCGCGTTGGCGCGCAGCAGCACGCCGAGCTCGGTCACCTGCCCGAGCCCGTCCACCCGCACGGGCACCGCCTCCACGTACAGCAGCGGGAGGCGCCTGCGCACCTGCTCGAGCTCGATATCGCTCAGCCACGCCGGGCCCTGCTGGCGACCGTCGTCGGGCAGCGGGTCTGGGGTCGGGTCCGGAGTGCGTACGCTCATGCACCGATCCTACGGAAACGCCGGATGCTCGGGCACCCTTCCACCGGATGCTGTGGAAAAGACACGAGATTGCCGCCCTGTGCAGAAACCACCCGCATCCCCGCGCCAGAATGAGGCATGCCCTTCCCGACACCCGACCTTCGCATCGACAGGGACGCCGTGCTGTGGTCCGCGTCGGAACGCGACAGAGCCGGCCGGCCGCTTCTCGTCCTGCTGCACGGATACGCCTCCGACGAGGCCGACCTCTTCGGCATCTCTGCGTACCTCCCGCTGGAGCCGGTGATCGCTTCGGTGCGCGCGCCCATCCCCGAGGGCCAGGGGTTCGCCTGGTTCTCCCGGTACACCAACATGCCGGGCGACCCGCTCGCCGCCAACGCCGACGCAGCGGCGGCGGCCGTCCTCGACTGGCTCGACGAGCAGCCGCAGACCCCGACCGGCCTGCTCGGCTTCTCCCAGGGCGGCGCGATGGCCCTGCAGCTGCTGCGCAGGGCGCCGGAGCGCTTCGACTACGCGGTGCAGCTGTCCGGATTCGTCGTGCACGGAGAGCAGGACGGGGACGCGCACCTGGCCGCATCCAAGATCCCGGTGTTCTGGGGCCGCGGGACGCTCGACGAGGTGATCTCGTCCGACGCCGTCGACCGCACGACGGCCTGGCTGCCCGACCATTCGGCCCTGGATGCGCGCATCTACGAGGGCATGGGGCACAACATCTCCTCGGCCGAGCTCGCCGACGTCTCCGCGTTCATCCGGAGCGGCCTGCGTCGCTGAGCGGGGCCGCGGGCGCGTCCGGGGAAAGTGCCGACCGCGATGTCGGTGGTGGGGTGTTGGATGGAGGGATGAGCGACGTGCTCGAACGGTTCTCCCCCGCCACCCGTGAGTGGTTCAGCGGGGCCTTCGACGCGCCGACGCCCGCCCAGATCGGAGCGTGGGATGCGATCTCGCGCGGCAGGCACGCGCTGGTCATCGCGCCGACGGGGTCGGGCAAGACGCTCGCCGCGTTCCTGTGGGCGATCGACCGGCTGGCGGCCGCCGACCGCGCTGCGGAGGGTGGGGCCGAGAGCACGTCCACCGCACCGGCCACGCGCGCCAAGGCAGCTCCGGCGGCCAAGCGCGGCACCCGCGTGCTCTACATCTCGCCGCTGAAGGCGCTCGGCGTCGACGTGGAGCGCAACCTGCGCGCACCGCTCGTCGGCGTCACGCAGACCGCCAAGCGGCTCGGGGCTGAGCCGCCGCACGTCACCGTCGGCGTCCGGTCGGGAGACACCACCTCCGCCGACCGGCGGGCGCTCGTGTCCACCCCGCCGGACATCCTGATCACCACGCCGGAGTCCCTCTTCCTCATGCTGACCTCGGCGGCGCGGGAGACGCTGACCTCGGTGGAGACCATCATCATCGACGAGGTGCACGCGGTCGCCGCGACCAAGCGCGGAGCCCACCTGGCGCTGTCGCTCGAACGACTGGATGCGATGCTCGCCACCCCGGCGCAGCGCATCGGGCTCTCCGCCACCGTCCGCCCGCCGGAGGAGGTCGCCCGGTTCCTCGGCGGCCGCGCGCCCGTCGAGGTGGTCGCGCCGCCGTCCGGCAAGCGGTTCGATCTGCGGGTCGTCGTCCCTGTCGAGGACATGAGCGAGCTGGGCACCTCCACCTTCGCGAGCGACAACGACGACGGCTCAGCGCCGCAGTCCGGCTCGATCTGGCCGCATGTCGAGGAGGCGATCGTCGACCGCGTGCTCGACCACCGGTCGTCGATCGTCTTCGCGAACTCCCGCCGCCTCGCCGAGCGCCTGACCGCGCGACTCAACGAGATCTACGAGGAGCGCATCCTGGGTGGCGGGGAGGACGGTCCGTCCGACGGTTTCGTGCCGCAGCCCCGCAGCCCGCGTGGCTCGCGTCCCCCGGCGGAGCTGGCGGGAGGGTCGGGCCAAACGCGCGGGTCGGATGCGGCGCGCGGATCGGATGCGGCGCGCGGATCGGATGCGGCGGCGGGCGCTGCGCCCGGCGCGCAGGGCGCCCTCGCCGACGACCCAGGGTCGCTCGTGCTCGCGCGCGCCCACCACGGCTCGGTGAGCAAGGAGCAGCGCGCCATCATCGAAGACGACCTCAAGGCCGGGCGGCTGCGCTGCGTCGTCGCGACCTCGAGCCTCGAACTCGGCATCGACATGGGCGCGGTCGACCTCGTCGTGCAGGTCGAGTCCCCTCCCTCCGTCGCGAGCGGGCTGCAGCGGGTGGGACGAGCGGGCCACCAGGTGGGCGAGGTGTCGCGCGGCGTGGTGTTCCCCAAGCACAGGGCCGACCTCATCCACTCCGCGGTGGCCAGCGAGCGGATGACCTCCGGGCTGATCGAGACGCTGCGGGTGCCTGCGAACCCGCTCGACATCCTCGCGCAGCAGACCGTCGCCGCCACCGCGCTGGAGTCGATCGACGCGGACGAGTGGTTCGACACGGTGCGCCGCAGCGCGCCGTTCGCGACCCTGCCGCGCAGCGCATACGACGCCACCCTCGACCTGCTGGCCGGACGATACCCGTCCGACGAGTTCGCCGAGCTGCGCCCGCGCATCGTCTGGGACAGGGATGCCGGCACGCTCACTGGACGTCCAGGAGCGCAGCGCCTGGCCGTGACCAGCGGCGGCACCATCCCCGACCGCGGCCTCTTCGGCGTCTACATGGTGGGCGAGAAGGCGAGCAGGGTCGGCGAGCTGGACGAGGAGATGGTCTACGAGTCGCGCGTCGGCGACGTGTTCGCGCTCGGCTCGACCAGCTGGCGCATCCAGGAGATCACCCACGACAGGGTGCTCGTCACTCCCGCGTTCGGCGAGCCGGGACGACTGCCGTTCTGGAAGGGCGACGGCCTCGGCCGCCCGGCCGAGCTGGGTCGCGCAGTCGGGGAGTTCATGCGCGAGGTGAGCAGCGCATCCGAAACGGACGCCGAGCTGCGCTGCGTGGAGGCCGGGCTCGACACCTGGGCCACCGACAACCTGCTCGCCTTCCTGAGCGAGCAGAAGACGGCGACGGGACACGTCCCGACCGATCGCACCCTCGTGGTCGAGCGGTTCAGGGACGAGTTGGGCGACTGGCGCGTCGTGCTGCATTCCCCGTACGGCATGCAGGTGCACTCGCCGTGGGCACTGGCCGTGCAGTCGCGGGTGCGCGACCGCTACGGCATCGACGGCGGGGCGATGGCGGCGGACGACGGGATCATCGTTCGTATTCCCGACACGGAATCCCAGCCGCCCGGCGCTGAGCTGTTCGTATTCGAGCCGCAGGAACTGGATGCGCTGGTCACCGAGGAGGTCGGCGGCTCCGCGCTGTTCGCCGCGCGATTCCGCGAGTGCGCCGCCCGCGCCCTGCTGCTGCCGAAGTACAACCCCGGCAAGCGGTCGCCGCTCTGGCAGCAGCGGCAGAAGGCGTCGCAGCTGCTGGATGTCGCGCGCAAGTACCCGAGCTTCCCGATCATCCTCGAGACGGTGCGCGAGTGCCTGCAAGACGTCTACGACCTGCCGGCGCTCGACGAGGTGACGCAGCAGATCGCTCAGCGGCGCATCCGGTTGGTGGAGGCGAGCACCGAGGTGGCGTCGCCGTTCGCGCGGTCACTGCTGTTCGGCTACGTGGCGGCCTTCATGTACGAGGGCGACAGCCCACTGGCCGAACGCAGGGCGGCGGCGCTCTCGCTCGACGCCGGGCTGCTCGCCGAACTGCTCGGGCGAGCCGAACTCCGCGAGCTGCTCGACCCCGCGGTGATCGAGCGCGTCGAACGGGAACTCCAGCGACTCGCCCCCGAACGACGGGTGCGCGGGATCGAGGGCGTCGCCGACCTGCTCAGGATGCTCGGCCCGCTGTCGGCGGAGGAGGTCGCGGAGCGGCTGCAGGGCGACGCGGTCGCGGCGGCGGCGCACGCAGAGACCGCCGAGCCCGAGTCCACCTCGGACCCCGAATCCACCACCGACCCGCTCCTCCCGCCCGCCGCCGATGTCGCCACCGCGGCCGCGCACCTCGCGGCGCTGGTCGACACCAAGCGTGCACTCGCCGTCCATATCGCCGGCGTGCAGCGCTACGCCACCATCGAGGACGCGAGCCGGTTGCGCGACGCGCTCGGCGTCCCGCTGCCGATCGGTGTGCCCGTCGCGTTCATCGAGCCGGTCGACGACCCGCTCGGCGACCTGGTCAGCCGGTTCGCCCGCACGCACGGCCCGTTCGTCACCTCCGACGTCGCAGAGCGTTTCGGGCTCGGCGCCGCCATCGTCCACGACGCGCTCCGTCGTCTCGCGCACGACCGGCGCGTGGTCGACGGCGAGTTCCGCCCGCACGCCCACGGCTCGGAGTGGTGCGACGCCGAGGTCTTGCGCCGTCTGCGGAGGATGTCGCTCGCCGCGCTCCGCCACGAGGTCGAGCCGGTCGACACCGCGACCTTCGCGCGGTTCCTTCCCGACTGGCAGCACATCGGCGGAACCCTCCGGGGCGTGGATGCGGTCGCCTCTGTGGTCGAGCAGCTGGCCGGGGCGCGCATCCCGGCGTCGGCGTGGGAGTCGCTGATCCTGCCCAGCAGGGTGAGCGACTACAGCCCGGCGATGCTCGACGAGCTGACGGCGACCGGCGAGGTGATCTGGGCCGGAGACGGTGCACTGCCGGGCAGCGACGGCTGGATCAGCCTGCACCTGGCCGACTCGGCGCCGCTCACCCTCGCTCCTCCCGGCGACCACGAGACCGACGAGCTGCAGCGCTCCGTCCTGGAGGCGCTCGGCCGCGGAGGAGGGTACTTCTTCCGCCAGCTGTCCGACGTGCTCGGCACAGCGGCGGGCGCTCCGGTGGACGACACCGCGCTCGTGACCGCCCTGTGGGACCTGGTCTGGGACGGCAGGGTGACGAACGACACCCTCGCCCCGCTGCGCACGATGACCGGAGCATCCGGAGCCCACAAGCGCCCGAAGCAGGCGCCGCGCTCGCGGCTCTACCGCGGCAGGGCGGCCACGCGCTCCGCGATGGTGACCAGGATGGGCCCTCCGACGGTCGCCGGTCGCTGGTCGCTGCTGCCCGAGCGCGACCTGGAGTCGACCGTGCGCGCGCACGGTCAGGCCGAGACACTGCTCGACCGCTACGGCGTCGTCACCCGCGGCTCGGTGATGAACGAGGGCTCCCCCGGCGGCTTCGCGCTGGCATACAAGGTCCTGAGCGGCTTCGAGGAGACCGGGCGCGCCCGCCGCGGCTACTTCGTCGAGACGCTCGGCGCCGCGCAGTTCGCCACGGGCGCCACCGTCGACCGGCTGCGGTCGTTCGCCAGGGACCACACCCAGGATGCGCCGCTCGAGTCCGTCGCGCTGGCGGCCACCGACCCCGCGAACGCCTACGGAGCGGCGCTCCCCTGGCCGGGCGTCCCCGGCGACGCCGGCACCGGACACCGGCCGGGCAGGAAGGCGGGGGCGCTGGTGGTCCTGGTCGACGGAGCGCTCACGATCTACGTCGAGCGCGGAGGCAAGAGCCTCCTCTGCTTCGCCGACCAGGAGCAACCGGATGCGCGCCCGGCGCTGCTCGCCGCATCCCGAGCCCTCGCCGCGCTCATCACCCGGGGTCGCGTCGACAAGCTCGCCATCGAGACGGTGAACGGGGCGTTCGTGCTCGGCACCCCGCTCGGCGACGCCCTCGGCGAGGCCGGGTTCCTCCCCACCCCGCGCGGGCTGCGGCTGCGATCGTGAGCGAGCATCCCGGTGCCTGAGGGCGACACCGTCTGGCGTGCGGCGAAGCGGCTGAACGCCGCCCTCGCCGGGAAGGTGCTCACCGAGACAGACTTCCGGGTGCCCGCATACGCGACGGTCGACCTGTCCGGGCGACAGGTGGATGCCGTGGTGAGCAGGGGAAAACACCTGCTGATGCGGGTGGGCGACGCGACCATCCACAGCCACCTCAAGATGGAGGGGTCGTGGGAGTTGTACACGCCGGGTGCGCGCTGGCGGCACCCGGCGTTCGAGGCGCGGGCCGTGCTGCGCACGGAGGACGTGACCGCGGTGGGCTTCCTGCTGGGCATCCTCGAGGTGATCCCGCGCGACAGGGAAGACGACGTGGTCGGCTACCTCGGCCCCGACCTGCTCGGCCCGGACTGGGACGCCGACGAGGCGCTGCGACGGCTGGCGGCGCATCCCGACCAGCCGATCGCCGTCGCCCTGCTCGACCAGCGCAACCTCGCCGGACTCGGCAACGAGTACGTCAACGAGCTGTGCTTCCTGCGCGGGATGCTGCCCACCCGTCCCGTCGCGGAGGCCGACCTGCCCGCCGCGGTGTCGCTCGCACGGCGGCTCATCCTCGCCAACCGGGACCGGCCGAACCGCGTGACGACAGGTGACACCCGACGCGGGCGCACCAGCTGGGTGTACGGGCGGAGGGGCGAGCCGTGCCGGCGCTGCGGCACGCGCATCCACCGGTCGGCGCTCGGGCGCACCGACCTGGAGGAGCGGGTCACGTACTACTGCCCGTCCTGCCAGACCTGACGCACGCGCCCGCTCCCCCGCCCGCTCCCAGATCATCGAGTCCGAAGTTGTTCACGCTGCGCGCGGCGTTTCGCGTGAACAACGTCGGACTCGATTGTGTGTGAGTCCGGGAAACGGGTCAGGCGGCGAGGGAGTCGGCCTGAGTGCGGACGGAGGCGAGGGCCTCCGACCAGGACTCGACCTGGTCGAAGAGCGGGGTGAGCGCCGCCTCCTGCTGGGCGGTGGGGTTGAGCGACCAGTTCTCGAAGTCGTGGGCGAGGCTGAGGCCCACGTGGGCGCTGACGGTCGCGACCTGCAGCTGCGACAGCACCAGGCGCAGGTGCTCGACGGCGCGGGCGCCACCGAAGACGCCGTAGCTGACGAACCCGGCCGCCTTGTTGTTCCACTCGGCGCCGACGAAGTCGATCGCGTTCTTGAGCGCGCCGGAGGTGCTGTGGTTGTACTCGGGGGTCACGAAGATGTATCCGTCGAACTCGTCGATCTTGGCGGCCCAGGCCTTGGTGTGGTCGTTCGCGTACTGGCCCATCGCGGCGGGCATGGCCTCGTCGAGGTGGGGGAGGTTCCAGTCCATCAGGTCGACGAGCTCGTACTCCACTCCGTCGCGGGTGGCGGCGTGGTCGTAGACCCAGCGCGCGACGGCTTCCCCGTTGCGTCCGGGACGGGTGCTTCCGATGATGATGGCGATCTTCGTCATGTCAGGCCTTTCGTGTTGGTGACGTGTCACCTAACGCGAACCCGGGATGCGCGCGGAACATTCCCGGCGCGGCCGGCGGCCTGGAAGCGGGCTGGAAGCGGCCTAGAAGAAGTCGCCTCCACCGAAGTCCCCTCCGCCGAAGTCCCCTCCGCCGAAGCCGCCGTCGCCACCGAATCCGCCGCCGTTGTCCCAGCCGCCGCCGTCCGCGGAGACCGTGCCCGCGTCGCCGCCCCAGCCGCCGGCGTCGGAGGAACCGGCGCCGCTGTCGCCCGAGCCGGAGTCGCCCGAGCCGGTGTCGCCCGAGGCGTTGTCGGCGGAACCGTTGTCGCCCGAACCGTTGTCACCATCGGTGGAGCCCGCATCCCCGGCCTGCTGGTCGACGGGAGACGGCAGGAACGCACTGACGAGCGCGGAGCCGATGACGTATCCGGCGACGCTTCCGAGCAGCGAGCTGGCGAACATCCCGCCGAAGCCGACACCGCCGCGCCCGCCGCCCATGCCGTTGCCGCCGCCGTTGCCGCCGCCGAGGGACCGCTCGAGGGTGCCCGGCTGCCGGAGCTCTGCGCGGGTGGCGGACTGCGCGAGCGAGTGCGCGTCGTCGCCGCGCGGCTGCTCACCGGCGGGCGCGTTGGCGGAGAGCTGCTGGAACAGGAGGGAGCGCTGTTCGGGCGTCAGCTTCGCGAACGCCTCCTCGTGCACCTGCTCGATGGTCTCCGGCGGCGCGGTGCGCAGCAGGTAGCGGTAGCGCTCAACGGCGATCTCGTCCTCGGAGCGCTGCTCGGTGGGCGCCTGGCCACCGGCGGGCGCGCCCGCGGAGGCGTTGACGGACTGCCGCTGTGCGGGAACCTGCTGCGCTGGCGCCTGCTGCTCGTCGCGTCCGAAGAGGCGGTCGAGGAATCCCATGGTGTCTCCGTTCGAGGCGACGCTCGCGCGTCGGCGACAGTGTGTGAAAGTGTGTGAATCCGTACAGAGAAGTGTTCCGTGAGCGGCTGAGCGAGCGCTGTGTCCGCGCTGCGACCTCGCCGCGTGCTCCCGGTAGGCTCGATCCGCGCGGTGAGCGGTGCTGCGGCGCGGTGCCAACGGCTGCGGCGAGCGCGGGAGACGAGGACGGAATGGCCAGGCGAGACGAACCGAGCGACACGCGACTCCCCGACGACGCCACCCCGGATGAGCGCAGACAGGCGGGCGACCGGCTGCGCGAGCGGATCTACGCCACCTTCACCGCCCTCGCCATCCTGATGGCGCTCAGCAGCCACGGGGAGACGCTCGATCCGCTGAACGTGCTGCTCACGCTCCTCATCTCGGTCGGCGGTGTGCTGCTCGCCGGGCTCGCGTCCGACCTGGTGTCGCACATGATCGTGCACAACACGCTGCCGAGCGCGCTGGAGTTCCGGCACATGGTGGCCGTCGCATCCCGTGCGCTGACGGTGCTGTTCGTCCCCGCCGTGATGCTGCTCATCGCTGCGGCGGGCGGTGTGAGCGTGAAGGCGGCGATGACGACCGCCGTCGTCGCGCTGATCGTCTCGCTGGCGGTGATCGCGCAGATCGCCGTGAAGCGCACCACCCTCGGCACGGGCAAGCGCATCCTGGTGCTGGCGGCGATCGTCGCGCTCGGAGTGGCCGTGGTGACGCTGGAGCAGCTGGCGCACTGAACCCGTGGGAGGATGACTGCCATGTCCCCTATCCGCCAGCGGCCAGACCCGAGGAAGCTGAGCGACGAGGAGATCGAACTCTTCAACGCGTTCTATGTGATGCGCCGCGGGTTCGACCGCACGCTCGACGCGCAACTGCAGCGGGATCACGGCATCTCCATCTCCGAACTGGAGGTGCTGATGGCGCTCGTGCGCGCACCGGGTCGACGGCTGCGGGTGCGCGAGCTGGTCGACGTCACCGGCTGGGAGAAGAGCAGGGTCTCGCACCAGGTGACCAGGATGGCCGCGCGCGGATTCGTCGAACGGCAGGAGTGCGCGGAGGACAGGCGCGCCAGCTACATCCACCTCACCGGGGATGGGCGGAGGGTGCTGGTCCGGGCGTTGCCGGAGCACACGGCGACGATCAGGCGGGTGCTGTTCGACGTTCTCTCGGACGATCAGCAGGCGGATTTCCTGGAGATCGCGAAGAACATGATCGCCGCGAACGAGGCGGAGACCGCCGTCTGCGAGCGGAAGGACGCGACGGAGGGCGAGCCCGCTGATGAACGGGTTCGCAGCGACGTCACCTCCTGAGCGGCGCCGATCTGGGAGCACGGCTCGGAAAGCCTGACGATTCGTCGAGAAACGCATGGATCGCCAGGGCTCTCGCAGGGTTGCACCCCTAGCGTTTCCCTGTGCGACGCCCGACCTTCCCCAGCCCCGAGGAACCCAGAGACCCTCGGCAGCACTCCGGCGACCCCGAACCGGCCACCGAGGTGTTCGGGCGGGTGCCCCAGCCTGACCCGCGCCGCCCGGTCCGCGCCACGCGGCCCGCCGACGGCAGGTATGGCGGAAGCCGGGCCGCCGGTGCTGCGGGAGCCGCATCCGGTGGTGGCGTCGACGCGCTGTTCGGCAGCGCAGGCGGAAGCTCCGGGCGCGACGGCGGCGGGCGCAACGGCGGCGGCGGCGGCAACGGCCACGACGGCGGCGACGGCACCGGCGACGGTCCAGACTCCCCCACTCCCGGCGGCCGGAAAGGCCGCACTCCCCGCAAGCGGCGCTCCCGCACCAAGCGCATCATCGGCTGGACGGCCTTCGGCCTCGCCGTGATCCTCGTGGTCGTCGGCGGGTACGCCGCGTACAGCTACTTCCGCTTCGTCAACAACGTCAAGCACGTGGATGTGATCTCCGAGCAGCACAAGCCGAAGACCGACGTCGACGGCTCCGACCAGAACATCCTGCTCGTCGGTGACGACCACCGGCCGGACGGCGCATCGCAGGCCGAGCTCGACCAGCTCGGCACCACCGACGACGGGGGCGGCACCAACACCGACACGATGATGGTGCTGCACATCCCGGCCGACGGGAAGTCCGCCACCCTCATCTCCCTCCCCCGCGACTCGTGGGTGGATGTGCCCGGCCACGGCATGAACAAGCTCAACTCCGCCTTCTCCCTCGGCGGCGGCGCGACCGATGCGACCAGCGGCGCGAAGCTGCTCATCCAGACCGTGCAGAACCTCACCGGTCTGACGATCGACCACTACGTGCGCATCTCCCTGCTCGGCTTCTACGACATCGCCCAGGCGCTCGGCCCCATCCAGGTGTGCCTGAACAACGCCGTCGACGACCCGTACTCGCAGGCCAACTTCCCGGCAGGCGTGTCGACGCTGGATGCGCACCAGGCGCTCGCGTTCGTCCGCCAGCGCCACGGTCTGCCGCAGGGCGACCTCGACCGCGTCGTGCGCCAGCAGTACTTCCTGTCGGTGGAGGCGCACAAATTCCTCTCCGCGGGCACGCTGCTGAACCCCGGCAAGCTGTCGAAGGTCCTGGATGCGGTGAGCGGGTCGCTCGAGACCGACCCCGGCCTCAACTTCCTCTCCCTCGCCGCGCAGCTGCAGGGGCTCACCGGCGGCAAGATCCAGTCGGCGACCATCCCGATCTCCGGCACCCCGACCATCACCGTCGACGGCGAGGACCTGTCGATCGTGGAGGTGGACACGGCCGCGATGCCCGCGTTCATCCAGAGCCTGATGGGCACGCCGAGCGCGTTCGAGAAGGCGACGGCCGCAAAGCCGGCAGACACGACCGTCACCGTGCTGAACGGCGGGGAGACGAACGGCGCGGCAGGAACCGCGACCGCGACGTTCGCCGCCGCCGGTTTCAAAACGGGCACGGCCGGGGATGCGGACACGCAGCCGACCACGGTGATCAAGTACCCGAGCGGGCAGGAGGCGCAGGCCAAGGCGGTCGCGGCGTACCTGCCCGGCGCGTCCGTGCAGGAGACGTCGTCGGTGTCCGGCGTCACGGTGGTCCTCGGCGACGACGGGCTGATGCCGGCGGCCCCGGCAGCCGGCGGGGCGCCCGCCTCCGGCGGAGCACCCGCGCCGACCCCGTCGTCGCCCGCGAAGAACTACAGCGACACGGTCTGCATCAACTAGCCGGGATCGACGACCCACCCGCTAGTCGAAGAGCCTCCGGAACACGTTCGTGTCCGCCAGGTCGACGAGCTCGTCGCCGCGGCCGGACATGATCGTGCGCAGGGCGTAGAGCGTGAAGCCCTTGACCTGCTCGGCGGTGATCGCCGGCGGGATGGACAGCTCCTGGCGGGCGGTGACCACATCCACCAGGGCCGGTCCGTCGTGATCGAAGGCGGCGCGGAGGGCGGCCTGCAGGTCGTCCGGCTTCTCGACCCGCTGACCGTGGATGCCCATCGCGTTGGCGACGTCGGCGAAGTTCGGGTTGTCCAGCCCGGTGCCGAAGTTGACGAAACCGGCCGCCTTCATCTCCACCTCGACGAAGTTCAGCGACGAGTTGTTGAACACGACGATCTTCACCGGCAGCTTGTTCTGCCGCAGGGTGAGCAGTTCGCCGAGCAGCATCGCCAGCCCGCCGTCTCCGGCGAGCGCCACCACCTGCCGGTCGGGGAACGCCGACTGCGCGCCGATGGCGTGCGGAACGGCGTTCGCCATCGTGCCGTGCGAGAACGAGCCGATCAGGCGGCGGCGACCGTTCATCTCCAGGTAGCGGGACGCCCACACCACGGGCGAGCCGACATCCGGGATGAACACGGCATCGTCGGTCGAGAGGTCGCTGATCAGCTTCGCGACGTACTGCGGGTGGATGGGCGTGCGGTTGCGGTCGTTCGTCGCGAGGTCGTCGAGACCCTTGCGGGACTTGCGGTAGTGCGCGGTGGACGAGTCGAGGTGCTTGGTGTCGGTGCGGTCCTTGAGCAGCGGGAGCAGCGCATCCACGGTGTCCCGGACGCTGCCCACCAGGCCGAGGTCGACGGGGGTGCGCCTGCCCAGGTTCTCGCCGCGGATGTCGACCTGGATGATCTTGGCCTTCGACGGGTAGAACTGCTGATACGGGAAGTCGGTGCCGAGCATCAGCAGCACGTCGCAGCTCTCCATCGCCCGGTAGCCGGAGGCGAACCCGAGCAGGCCCGTCATGCCCACGTCGTATGGGTTGTCGTACTCGATGAACTCCTTGCCTCGCAGTGCGTGGACGACCGGCGCCTTGAGCTTGTCGGCGATGGCGACCAGCTGCGGGTGAGCGCCCTCCACGCCCGCTCCGCCCAGGATGGTGACCTTCTTGGCCGAGTTGAGCAGGTCGGCTGCCGCGTGCAGCTCGGCGTCGGCGGGCCGGGTGACGCGCGGCGAGAACGCGATCGGCGCCGACTTGCGGCGGCCGGTGCTGTCCTTCAGGAAGATCTCGCCCGGGATGACGACCACCGCGACGCCGCGACGCTCGATGGCGGTGCGCATCGCGATCTCGAGCACCCGCGGCAGCTGCTCCGGCACGCTGACCAGCTCGGTGTAGACGGCGGCTTCGCGGAACAGGTCCTGCGGGTGCGTCTCCTGGAAGTATGTGCTGCCGATCTCCGGACCGGGGATCTGCGCGGCGATGGCGAGCACGGGAACCCTGCTCCTGTTCGCGTCGAACAGCCCGTTGATGAGGTGCAGGTTGCCCGGCCCGCAGCTTCCCGCGCAGACGGCCAGCTCTCCGGTCAGGGCGGCCTCTGCCGCAGCCGCGAACGCCGCGGCCTCCTCGTGCCGCACGTGCTGCCAGGCCACCGACCCGTTTCTGCGCAGCGCATCGGTGAACCCGTTGAGCGAATCGCCCGGCAACCCGTAGACGCGTTTCACCCCCGCGTCCTCGATGATCTCGACGATGGTGTCGGCGACGGTCGGCATAGTGCACTCCCTCGAATCGGCGGATGCCTCCAACGTACGCCGAGGAAGGGTGCCAGCGGGAGAGGCGCTGGGACGATGTGCAGGGTGCGAGGTCGCGGGTGCGCGGAGCGTGGCTGGGGTGGCCCTCAGCGCAGGTCGGCGAGCGTCGCCACCCGCACCGTGCCGCTCGCGGCCTCGGCGAGCGCTGGATCGAGGGCGATCAGCGCATCCGCCTGCAACTGCGTCACGGCGATGTACTCCGCCGGGAGCGTGTCCGGGAGGCCGAGCGCATCAGCCAGTTTCCAGGCCGTCGCCTGGGAGACGCGGTCGCTCAGGTACCGGATGCGCAGCCCGCGCAGGTAATCGAGCCGGCGGGACGCGTCCTCCCTGGTGAGGTCGCCGCGCGCCACCGCCTGGTAGAGCTGGGACAGCACCTGCGATTTGAGCAGGGCGGGCGCGACGAGGCTGTCCGCCGCATCCACCACCGTCGCATCGGCAGCGAGGCGCAGCGCGGCGGGGGCGTCGATCACGTATCTGGGCATCCGGTGTCCTCCCGCTCGACGCAACGCTAAGCCTGTGGATGCGGCAGGGGCAAGACCCGCGCGCAGGCGGCACGGCCGCATCCATTGCCCACGGCCGAACATGCGCGCACAATCACTGCATGAGCAATGAGGTGGACTACTTCGAGATCGGGTCGCCGGACCCGGAGGCGAGCACGGCGTTCTACTCCGGGATGTTCGGGTGGGAGATCGGGCCGCCGTCGCCCGCCGGATACAGCATGGTCGGCGGAGACAAGGGCGGCTTGTGGGACACGAACGGCGTCGGGGGCGGGTCGTGGGCCGTGTTCTATGTGCACGTCGACGACGTCGCCGCGGCGGTCGAGCGGGCGACGGCGCTCGGAGCGACCGTCGCGCTGCCGCTGGTGGACAACGGGTCGATCCAGTTCGCGCACCTGCTCGACCCGACCGGGAACCGGTTCGCGGTCTGGCGCCCCGACAACACCGACTGAGAGGGGGCGTGAGCCGACAGACAGGTCGTTTCGCTAGACGATGCGGTCCGCGCGGAGATTCGGACAATGCACACAAGTCTCGATTACGGTGTGCTTACCCCCGTTACTCTCCCACACGACACTCGTCGTCGTCCCCATAGGAGAACCCACCTCATGGTCAAACAGGCGCGCGCCCAAGCCACCAGAGACGCCATCATCCTCGGCGCAGCCGAGACGTTCGAGCGCTCGGGTTACGGCCTCTCCTCGATCGCCGACATCGCCACAGCATCCTCCGTCACCAAGGGCGCGCTGTACTTCCACTTCCAGTCGAAGGACGACATCGCCAGGGCGGTGATCGACGAGCAGCACGAGCGCGCGTTCGCCTCCGGCTCCGAGATCATGGCGAAGAAGCTGCCGGCCCTGCAGACGATGGTGCTGCTCTGCGCCGGACTCGCCCAGCAACTGCTCACCGACCCGGTGGTCAAGGCCGGCATCCGGCTGACCACGGACAGATCGGGGTTCGAGCAGCCCGTCGACGGCCCGTACGACGACTGGCTGCGCGCCGTCGAGGACCTCACCGTCCGCGGCATCGCGGAAGGCGACATCGTCGCGACGGTGGACCCGTCGATGTTCGCGCATTTCCTGATCCCGGCGTTCACCGGTGTGCAGCTGGTCTCGGAGACCCTCTCCGACCGCGCCGACCTGCTGCAGCGGGTCAGAGAGCTGTGGATCGTGCTCCTGCCCGGCATCGTGCCGCCGGAGAGGTACGAGGCGCTGTCAACGCTTCCCCTGCTCGTCCCTGAGGGCTGAACGTCGCGCCCGCCGTTACACTGACAGCGGGGATCGCCTCTGAATCATGGTGGCGAACAGCGACACCGGGAGGGGCCGATATGAGCGCAGCACGGAAGGCCAAAAGCAAACGCGCAGTGATGCGCATGGTCTACATCGATTTCTGGTCGGCGCTCAAGCTGTCGTTCCTGGTGGCGGTCGTGCTCGCCGTGCTCACGGTGGTGATCGCCCTCTTGGTGTGGAGCGTGCTCGACAAGCTCGGCGCGATCGGCTCCCTCCGCGACTTCCTCGAGAGCATCGCGGGGACGCAAGGCTCTGCGCTGGTCTCCGACCTGACGTTCTCGAACATGCTCACGTTCACGCTGGTGGTCGCACTGCTCGAACTGATCGTGGTGTCAGCGCTCGGCGCGATCTTCGCCGCCCTGTTCAACCTGGCCACCCGCGTCGTCGGCGGCTGGAAGCTCACCTTCGGGAGCGACTGAACTCCAACCCGCCGACCAGCAGGTCGACGCCGAACCGGAACGCCGCAGCGGGGTCGTCCTCGTCGATGCTGGATGCGGTCACACCGTCGGCGACCACGCCGAAGCTGTCGTACTGCATCCGCTGCTGCTCGTGCGAGACGTGCCCGAGGATGAAGTGCAGCAGCGCGGTCGCCGCACGGCCGCTGGTGTGGTCGTCGAACCCGCCGAGCGCGACGGCGGAGGCGAGCCGGTCGACGGCGGCGGTGGACCCGAGGCCGAGGGCGAACGTGCTGGAGACCACCTCGGCTCCGTCGCGGTAGGCGAGCAGCGCATCCCGGAGCGCGGCGGCCTCGGAGCGGACGGCGTGCATCCAGTCGGTGGGCGCGGTGGCGGTGGATGCGGTGGCCGTCGCGACGGGGCGGCCGTGGGAGACGATGCGGTCGGCGAGAGCGGCCAGCAGTGTCTGCTTGTTCGGGAAGTGCCAGTAGAGGGCGCTCGGCTGCACGTCGAGGGCCGCGGCCAGGCGGCGCATGGTGAGGTCGGGGAGGCCGTGGTCGTCCAGGATGCGCAGGGCCGTGCGCGCCACGTCGTCGCGGGTGTGCCGCCTGCCGGTGCTTTCCGTTTCCGTCACCCGATCAGTATAGTGAACGCTGTTCAGGTGAACGGTGTTCAGGTGCGAGCCTTCCGATGAACGGCGTTCCGGAGCAGCACCCGCACCCCGACCGTGAGGAAGCACCCATGTCCCGACCCGCCAGCACGCGCATCGACGCGACAGACATCGCCAGGATCGCGGTCTTCGCCGCCATCGTGGCCGTCCTCGGCCTCCCCGGCGGCTTCTCGGTGTTCGGCGCCGTCCCGATCACGGCGCAGACGCTGGGTGTGATGCTCGCCGGAGCGATCCTCGGACCGTGGCGCGGCGCCCTCTCGATGCTGGTACTGCTCGCCCTGGTGGCGGTCGGCCTCCCCCTGCTCTCCGGAGGCCGCGGCGGCATCGGCGTCTTCGTCGGCCCGTCGGCCGGCTACCTGTTCGGCTGGGTGGTCGGCGCGTTCGTGATCGGACTGATCGTGCACGCGGGCGGCCGCACGCCGAGCTGGACGAGGACGATCGTCGGCATCATCACCGGCGGCATCGTCACGATCTACGCGTTCGGCATCCCGATCCAGGCGCTCGTGACCCGCCTCCCCCTCGCGGAAACGGCGCTGCAGAGCACGGTGTTCCTGCCCGGTGACCTCATCAAGGCTGCGCTGGCGGTGGCCATCACGATGACCCTGGCGCGGGCATACCCGCGGGCGTTCCGGACGCGCGGGCGCGTGCGGGCGGACGAGGAGCGCGAGCCGGTGCGCGACGAGGCCGGGGTGTCGTGACCGGCGTGATCGTGCCGCTGGTGGGGGCGGGTTCGGTGACCGCGGGCGCGGCGCGCGAGCTGATCGACCGCATCCACTCGGTGCGGGCTGCGGGCGATGTGCCGCTGGTCGGCGACGACCGGTGGCCGGAGGAGCAGTGGCGGCAGGTGCGCGCGACCGCGGAGGCGGCGGGGCCGCTGCCGGGGATCGGGTGGTCGACGCTCACCTCGGGAAGCACCGGCGCGCCGCGGATTGTGGTGCGCACCGCGGAGTCGTGGTCCGCGTCGTTCGCCGCAGTGGATGCGCTGCTCGGCGTGCAGGACGGGGACGTGCTGGCGCTCCCGGCACCCGCGGCGTCGTCGCTGTCGCTGTTCTCGATCGCCCGGGCGGCGGAGGGCGGACCGGAGCTGCTGATGCCGGGAGGGCACGCGGTGGTCGCGAGCGACTTCGCCGACGCCACCCTGTTCCACGGGACGCCGCGCGCGCTCCGCACCATCCTCGACGCCGGCCCGGCCACGACACCGCTGCTGCGGGCGGCGCTCGTGGGTGGCGCCGACCTGGACGCGGGAACGCGCGCCCGCGCGGAGGAGCGCGGCATCCGGGTGGTGGCGTACTACGGCGCGGCCGAGCTGTCGTTCGTCGCGGTCGACCACGGCGACGGGCTGCGACCGTTCCCGGGGGTGGAGGTGGAGATCCGCGACGGCGAGCTGTGGGTGCGGTCGCCGTATGCGGCCTCGGGGTATCTGGGCGGCGACGGACCGCTGCGGCGGGACGGCGCCTGGTGCACGGTGGGCGACCGGGCGGAGCTCGTGGATGGGCGCATCCGGTTGTCGGGGAGGGCGGACGACGCGATTCTCACGGCGGCGGCGACCGTCGTGCCCGCGGAGGTCGAGACCGCGCTGCTCGGGTTGCCGGGCGTGACGGATGCCGTGGTGTTCGGGCTGCCGAACGACGGGGTCGGGGCGCTGGTGGCTGCGGTGGTGGAGCTGGCGCGGGGTGGTGCGGAGGGTGAGGTGCTCGCTGGTGAACTGCGCGCACAGGCGCGGGCGGTGCTCGCGCCGACACACGTCCCTCGGCGGTGGTTCGCCATGGACGCGCTGCCCCGCACCGCGTCGGGGAAGCCTGCGCGGGCGGAGCTGCTGCGCAGCGTCCTCACGGGTGAAGTGAGCGGACTGTGAGCGGCGATCCCATCGTGGTGGCGGCACGCCGCACCCCGATCGCCACACGTGGCCGGGGGCTGGCGGAGGTGACGGTGGACCGGCTCGCCGCGCCCGTGCTGCGCGCGGTGCTCGATGACTGGGCTGCCGCATCCACTCCCCCGCATCCCACCCCTACCGTCGCGGACGTCGTGCTCGGCAACTGCATGGGGCCGGGCGGAAACCCGGCCAGGGTGGCGGCGCTGCTCGCTGGGTTCGGGGTCGAGGTGCCCGGCATGACCGTGGATCGGCAGTGCGGGAGCGGACTGGCCGCCGTCATCGAGGCGGCCAACGCGATTCGCGGCGGCGACGAGCGCCCCAGGATCGCGGGCGGGGTGGAGAGCGCGTCGACGGCGCCCGTGCGGTCGGTCGACGGCGTCCCGTACGACAGGGCGCCGTTCGCGCCGACCGGATTCCCCGACCCCGGCATGACCGAGGCCGCTGAGCGGTTGGCGGCGGAAGACCGCATCCCGCGGTCGCGTCAGGATGCGTATGCTGCGCGCAGCCGTCGCCGTGCGCTGGCCGCGATGGCTGAGGGGCGGCTCGCGGGCGAGCTGGTCCCGGTGGAGGGGATGTCGAGTGACGAGCTCGGCGCATCCGGAGCATCCGGAGTGGACGAGCGGGTGCTGGCCCGGTTCGCGCCGTTGTTCGAGGGCGGCAGTGTGACCGGCGGGAACTCGTGCCGGGTGAGCGACGGGGCGGCTGCCGTGCTGCTCGTGCCGGGATCGCTGCGCGGGGTGGGTGTTCCGGGGCTGGCACTGCGGGCGCACGCGGTGGTCGGCTGCGATCCGGCGCTGCCCGGCGTTGGGGCGGCGGCGGCCATCATCGAAGCGCTCGGGCGCGTGGGGGGCGCGGGCCGCACCGTGGCCGACGTGGCGGCGTTCGAGATCGTCGAGGCGTTCGCATCGCAGACCATCGCCGTGCTCGACCGGATCGGGGTGGCCGACGACGACGTCCGGGTCTGCGCCGACGGGGGTGCCCTGGCGCTCGGGCATCCGTGGGGTGCGAGCGGGGCGGTCGCCGTGGTGCGGCTGTTCAGCAGGCTGGTGCGCGGTGGGGCTCCCCGTGGGACGCTCGGCGTCGCGGCGGCGTCCGTCGGCGGCGGGATGGGCGTCGCGGCCGTGTTCGAGGTGGTGCGATGAGCGCCATCGCCCTCGACCACCTCACCGTGCGGCTCGGCGAGACCGTCGCGCTCGACGATGTGAGTGTCGCGCTCGACGCATCCAGGATCGCCGTGGTCGGCGCCAACGGGTCGGGCAAGTCCACGTTCGCGCGCGTGCTGGCCGGACTCGTGGCGCCCAGCTCGGGGAGCGTCCGGGTGCACGGGCTCGACCCGGGCAGGCAGGCTTCCGCGTTGCGGCGGCTGGTGAGTGTGGTGTTCAGCAACCCGGATGCGCAGATCATCATGCCGACGGTGGCGGAGGACGCCGCGTTCTCCCTCCGCAGCGAGCGCCTGCCGGCCGCCGAGTCCGCCGCGCGGGTGGCCGACGCCCTCGACCGGTTTGGCCTGACCGGGCTCGCCGACCGCGCCGCCCACGACCTGTCCGGCGGGCAGAAGCAGCTGCTCGCGCTGTGCGGGGCGTTCATCCGGCGGCCGCAGCTGGTGATCGCCGACGAGCCGACGGCCTACCTGGATGCGCGCAACGCCCGCCGCGTGGCCGAGCACCTGTTCGAGGACGCCGGGCACCAGCTGGTGCTGCTCACCCACGATCTGCGGTTGGCGGAGCGGTGCGAGGTTGCCGTGCTGTTCGACGCAGGGCGCATCGCCGCGGTGGGCGCTCCGGCGGACGTGATCGCCGAGTACGAGGCGAGCCTGCGATGGTGACCCTCTACCGCCCCGGCACCGGGTGGATGCACCGCGCCCCGGCCGGACCGAAGGCCGCCGTGCTGCTCGCGGTCGTGCTCGGCGTCTCCTTCCTGCCGTCCACCTGGTGGGCGGCCGGGGTCGCAGCGGCGATCGCCGTGGTCGGCTACCTCGTTTGCGGGCTCGGGATGCGCGAGCTCGGCCGGCAGGTGGTCGCGGTCCGCTGGGTGGTGGTCATCACGCTGGTCGGTCAGCTGATCTTCCTCGACGCGGAGGCGGCCGTCGCGAACACGGCGCGCGTCGTCACCGCGATCCTGCTCGCCGGGATGCTCGTCCTCACCACCCGCGTCGCCGCGCTCCTCGACGCGTTCGAGCGGGGGCTGCGACCGTTCGAACGGGTCGGGGTGGACGCGCAGCGCGTCGCACTGATGCTCGCGGTCACCCTCAACACCGTGCCCGTGCTGTCCCGGCTCGCGGCAGGGGTGCGGGAAGCGCAGCGCGCCCGCGGAGCCAGGCCGGGTATCGTCGGCTTCGTGATCCCGTTCCTCGTCGTCTCGCTCAAACACGCCGACGACCTCGGCGACGCCCTCACCGCGCGAGGCGTCCGATGACCGGGATGCGCGTGCTCGGGCCGACCGTCGACGACCAGACCCGGTGCATCCACTACCGGACGGAACTCGACGTGATCGCCATCCGGTTCGCGTGCTGCGGCGAGTACTACCCGTGCCATCTGTGCCACGCGGAGGCTGCGGACCATCCGGCGGAGCAGTGGCCGCTCGACCGGCGCGACGAACCCGCGGTGCTGTGCGGGGTGTGCGAGCACGAGCTGACCGTCGCCGAGTACCTCGGGGTGGATGGGTGCCCGGCGTGCGGCGCGGCGTTCAACCCGGGGTGCAAACTGCACGCCGAGCTGTACTTCGAGGTCTGACGCGACGGGTGGTCGGAGTCAACCCCTCACGGAACCACGACCACCTTCCCGCGCACCGCGCCCGACGCGACCAGGTCGATGGCCTCGCCGGCGCGGTCGAGGGGGAGCACCGCATCCACCATCGGCGTGACGGCTCCGGCGTCGACGAGGTCGGCCAACTCGGCCAGGTCGGACGCGTTCTCCTTCGAGACCAGGCCGATCAGCCGCTGGCGGACGAACCGGTTGGCGACGGCGGCGGCGAGCACCCGCTCCATGCCGCCGAGGACCGGACCGCCCATCCCTCCGACGATGACCAGGCTGCCCGACGGCGCCAGGATGATGCGCAGGCGGGAGAGACGGCGGTCGCCCGCCGTATCGATGATCGCGTCCCAGCGGCGGCCGGTCGCCGTGACGTCGGTGGCGCGGTAGTCGATGACCTCTGCCGCGCCGAGACCTCGCACGAACTCGGCCTTGGCCGTGCTGCACACCCCGGTGACCGTCGCGCCCGCGGCGACGGCGAGCTGCACGGCGTAGTGGCCGACGCCGCCCGATGCTCCGAGCACCAGCACGCTCCCGCCCGCGGGGACGGCCGCGGCCCGCAGCGCCTGCAACGCGGTCACCGCCGAGACGGGGACCGCGGCCGCCTGCTCGTAGCCGATGGATGCGGGCAGCCGCACGAGCGCGGACCGCGGCGCGCGCACGAACTCGGCGAACGCACCGTCTGCAGAGCCGAACACGTCGTCGCCCGGTCGCAGGTCGGTCACGTCGGCGCCGACCGCCGAGACGCGGCCGGCGAACGCGAGGCCGCGCACCCGCGCCTTGGGGCCGCGGACGCCGAATCCGATCAGCCGCATCAGGTACGGGCGGCCGGTCATCAGGTGCCAGGTGCCCGCATCCACTCCGGCGGCGCGCACGGCGACGACGACGTCGGTGGGGCCTGCGACGGGGACGGGGACGGTCTCGACGCGGAGGGCATCGCTGGTTCCGTATGCGTGCTGCACGACGGCGGACATCGTCGTCGCTGTTGCGGTGTCGCTCATGGGTCCTCGATTCGGTGGAGGGGCGCGGGCGCGCTCAGCCCTCGGGGTACTGGAACACGTCGTCGAGCGGCACCCCGAAGACGCGCGCGATCTGGAACGCCATCTCGAGCGACGGCGAGTACCGGCCCTGCTCGATGGCGATGACGGTTTGCCTGGTCACTCCCACCCGCTCGGCCAGCTCGGCCTGCGTCATCTCGTTCGCCGCGAACCGCAACGACCGGATGCTGTTTGTCACCCTGGTGGGCTTCACCATGCCGGCAGCCCCTTGCGGTAGGCGACCAGCGTGGCGATGGAGCCGACGACCGCGGAGAGCACGAACATCAGGTAGACGACGTTGGCGATCCAGAACCAGTCGGCGCGGACCAGGGCGAGCAGGAGGGCGGCGACGGCGCCGATGATGACGAACGCCTGACCGACCCTGTCGCCGAACGCCTTGACCTCGCGGTCGCGCTGGTCACGCCTGTCCGCGCCCTTTGGCGATGCCATGCCGATCACGATGCCGGCGACGATGCCGGCGACGATCGCGCCGCCCACCGTCCAGAGCAGGATGGGCGCGTAGTCCACGTCGGTGAGCGGAGCGCCGGCCGCGGTGCCGAACAGCACGGCCAGGTAGGTGGCGTACCCGGCGACCGCGATCACCAGGAACGCCCACGCGTTCTTCTCGTCGAACGTCATCTCAACTCCTCATGTCAAACAAGCCTGACATGCTCAAAGTAAAGCAAACTCCACTCCATGTCAATGATTCTTGACACGTGATGGAAAGCGAGTGGCCCCGGACGTCCGCCGTGCGCGGAGGACCGGGGCCACTCGGTTGGCTACGCCTGCGAGCCGCGCCTGCGTGTGACGATCAGCAGCACGACGAATCCGCCGAGGATGCCGAGCAGTGCAGCACCGAACGCCGGCGCCAGGTCGGCTCCCGTGTTCGCGAGACCGGACTGGATGACGCCGTTACCGCCACCCGAGCCCGCCGTGCCGTTGCCGTTGCCGGTATCGGGGTCGCCCGGCGTGCCCGGCGTGCCGGGGTCGCCCGGGGTGCCGGGGTCGCCGGGGCCGGTCGCCGCCGCCACCGTGATGGCGGTCCAGCCGATCACGTCGCCATTGGCGTCCTGCACCGCGATCCGGTGCTCACCGGCGGGCAGGTCGGCGGGCAGGGTCACCGTGAGCTGACCGCTGGCCGGGACCTGCATCCACCCGCCGCCGAGCTTCTGCGGGGTGGAGTGCACCCACGCGGAGACCCAGCTGCCGGAGAAGGCCGAGCCGACGTTGATCGTCACCGTGCCGCCGGGGTGGAACACCCCGTGGTCGCTGCCGAGCGCCTGGATCAGATCCTTGAGCGCCTGGATCAGCTTCTCGATGGCGGCCGCGATGGGGTTCGTCGGCGGCTTCGGGTGCGTGCCGGGTCCGGTCGCGTCCGCGACCAGCAACGGCACACGCACCGTCGTGCCCGAGTCGGGGGCGCGCAGCACGAGCACGCTCGCTCCCGCCGCATCCGCCGGGACCGTGAAGCTCACGGTCGCCGCGCCGTCCGCATCCACCGGGATGGACGGGAGGGTGGATGCGCTGCCCTGCCAGGTGAGGTCCAGCGAGGTGTTCGCCGGGCTGCCCAGGGAGGTCAGGTTGAGCTTCGACACCTGGAAGGTGACCTGCTGGCCACGGTCGAGGGTGCCGGTCGGCACACCGGAGACGGCGACGCCGCGGCGCTCGAAGCTGGGCGAGAGCGGGCTGTTCGCGGTGATGTACGCGATCCAGGCGTCGCGGTCGATCAGGCCGGAGTCCTTCGTGTTCGCGCCCTGCGCGAAGGCACGGAAGTTGTCTCCGCCCTGCAGCAGGAAGCTGAACGACCCGATCCGGTAGGACTTCGCCGGGTCGATCGGGGCGCCGTTGACCAGGATGCTCGTGATGCGGTCACCGGCGGCGCGGGCTGCGTCGTAGGTGTAGCTCACGTTCTTCGACAGGCCGAGGTTGAGGAACGGACGGCTCGGGACGGACCCGTCCGCGTTCGTCTGCCACTGCTGTTCGAGCGCCTGCTTGAACTGCGCGCCGGTGAGGCTCGTGGTCCACAGGTTGTTCACGAACGGGAGCACCGCGTTGGCCTGTGCGTACGTGACGGAGCCGTCGGTGCCCTTCAGCAGTTCGGCCCGCAGTCCGCCCGGGTTGACCACGCCGATCTCCGCGCCGCCGAGGTCGGGGGCGGAGAGCGTCGACACCAGCGAGTCTGCGACGAGGTTGCCGAGCGTCGACTCGGACATCCGGTCGTCGCGGGCCGCGCCGATGTACGCCGTGGTGATGTCGGCGGTCACGGAACCGATCTTCTGGTTGCCGATCACCGCCGCGTCGGCGAGCGCCTTGTCGACGATGGTCTTCACCGCAGCGACCCGGGGGTACGCGGCGACGAGGTCGCTGTCGGCGTCGGTCGTGCGCGCCACGTTGGCCGCGGTGTATCCGGTGACCTTCTTGGTGTCGCCGTCGACCGAGAGGGTGATCTGGCCGATGTTCTCTCCGTAGCTCCCGGTCTGGACGATCGGCCTGGTGGCACCCGAGACGCCGGGGATCGGCGCATCCCACGCGTACTGCTTGTGCGTGTGACCGGTGAAGATCGCGGACACCTTCGCCGAGGTCTTGGTCACGATGTCGGCGAACGCTCCGCCGGCCGCGACCTCCTTGTCGAGCGTCGCACCGTCCGGCGTGCCGAAGCCTGCGCCCTCGTGGTATTCGGCGACGATCACGTCGGCCTCGCCGTTGGACGTGTTGCCGTCCGTCAGCTTCGCGGCGACGCGGTTGACGGCGGCGACGGGGTCGCCGAAGTCGAGCGATGCGACGCCGCCCGGCGACACGAGCGTCGGGGTCTCCTGCGTCACGGCTCCGACCACGGCCACCTTCAGGCCGTCCACGGTGAAGGTCGCGTACTCCGGCAGCGCCGGGGTGGTCGTGCCCTTCGTGTAGACGTTCGCACCGAGGTAGCTGAAGTCGGCGGCCGAGGTGACCCGGCCGGTGAGGTCGGAGAAGCCCTTGTCGAACTCGTGGTTGCCCACCGCGCTCGCCTTCAGGCCGAGCGTGTTGAGCACCTCGATCGTCGGGAGGTCACCGGCGGACGCCGAGGCGAACAGCGACGCCCCGATGTTGTCGCCGGCGGAGAGGAAGAGTGTGTTCTGCTCCCCCGCTGCCGCACGCAGCTTCTCGATGGTTCCGGCGAACTTGACCGTGTTGCTGTCGATCCGACCGTGGAAGTCGTTGATGTTCAGCAGGTTGACGGTCTTCGCGCCGGCGCCGAGCCCCATCCCGATCACGATCGGGTCGTGGTCGCTCGAGCGGTATTGGTCTGCGACGTAGAAGTTGGTCGCGTTGTAGTTGTATCGGCTGTACTCGAGTGCGATGGACTCGCCGGAGTTGATGTTCCAGACGTCCGCGCCGGTGATGACCGCGTTCGCTGCCGGGGAGGCGAGGACGTGGTCGAGCGAGCCGACCGTGCCGCCGAACGAGTACGTCGCCTTGGTGGTGCGGGTGTGCACCTGGTCGATGTACCCGGCGTCGGTGATGACCTTGATCGGGTCTTCGTTGAGGTAGGCGTTGAAGTCGCCGATCAGCAGCACCTTGTCGGAGCCGAGCGTGGACTTCAGCGTGTTCGCGAACCCGACGAGCGCCGTCGCCTGGGCGACTCTGGAGGCGTTCGACGCACCCTGCCCGTCACCCTGGTCTGCGTCGGCTCCCGCTCCCGACCCCTTCGACTTGAAGTGGTTCACGACCGCGATGAACGCGGAGGAGTCCGGCGTGCCGACCTTCTTGAAGGCCTGGGCCAGCGGCTGGCGCGCATTGGCGAACGCCGCATCCATCAGGATGCGCGACTCGCCCACCGGCACAGCGTGCGCCTTCTTGTAGATGAACGCGGTGCGGATGACGTCCTCGCTGGACGGCACGGCTGCCGGAGACGGCACGAACGCCCAGATCTGGCTGCCCGCCGCGGTGTTGAGCGCGGTGACCAGCTTCGAGAGGGCGTCGTCGCGGTTCTTGCCGAAGCGCGCGGAGTTCTCGATCTCTTCGAGGGAGACGACGTCGGCGGAGAGCCCGTTGATGGCCGCGACGATCTTGTCCTGCTGGCGCTTGAGGTTGGCGGCGTCCGCTGCTCCTCGCGCGTCGCATCCACTGTTCACCGTGATGTTGTTGCCGTCGCGGTCGGTGTAGAACGTGCAGCCGGTGAGCTGGTCACCGGTGGTGGTGAAGTAGTTCAGCACGTTGAACGTGCCGAGCTTCAGGTCGCCGCCCACGGCGGCCGGGGCGGCGGCGCGGGTGTTGCCGAAGGTGACCGGCTGCACCGTGGATGCGGTGGCCGGGGTCAGCTCGGAGGTGGGCTGGAACTTCCACACGTTGTTGCGGAAGTCGAGGACGACCGGCTTCGTGAAGGTGACCGGCGCGCCGACGCGCACGGGCGCGGTGACGGACAGGTACGGCAGCGGCTTGGCCTTGTTGGCCGCGCTGAGGAAGTTGGTGGACGCTCCGTCGTCGAGCGTGACGGCGCGGGCGGCGTTGTCCGCCACCGCCGCCGCGTACTCCGGCGTGCCGGGACGTGCGGTCTCCGTTGGCTGGACCAGCGGCGTCTCTCCGGCCGCGAGGCCGATCTCGCCGTACTGGTTCGTGGAGTACACGTCGGTGACGGTGAACGCGCCCTGCGGTGCGAGCAGCATGCCCTCGAGGGACTCGCGCTGCGCTGCGGTCGCCGGGAGGCCGACGGTCGCGGGAGCAGGGGCGGTGAGTCCTGCGGGGTCGAGCGCGACGACACCGGCGGCCGATGCCGGGGTGATCTCGGTCAGGCCGGCGAACTCGCTGACGGCGCCGGTGACCTGCACGTACTGGCCGACGGTGACCGCTGCGGTGGCCGCGGAGCCGTAGACGTAGACCGCGTCGGAGGCCTGGTGCGTCGCGAGGTCGATCGCGCCGCCCGTGCCAGGGGTCTGGATGTAGAAGCCGTTGAAACCGCCGGTCGCGTACGCGGCCGTCACGAATCCGCTGGTGGTGACCGTCGTGCCCGCCTTCGGGCTGACATCGGTGGTGCCCTGCACCTCGGCGATCGGGATGCTGTCACCGGCCGGTGGGCTGGGGTCGCCTCCCGTGCCGGGGTCGGTGCCTCCGGGCGCAGGCTCCGTGGCTGGGCCGCCCGCGGGCGTCGCGGCGTTCTGCGGCGTGATGGTGGCCGTGAGGGTGAGGTCTGCGCTGTTGTCGTCGCTGTCCCAGAACCCGGTGCGGGTGAGCGACTTCACGTCGGTGTTGCCCGCCGGCGCCGCGGCTGCCTTCGTCTCGAACGTGTTCGACGTGCCGTAGCCGACGAGGTCGACGATCCCGGATGCGTTCCTCGCGTCGCCGACGGGCGGCGTCACCGCGGTGGTGGTGTTCGAGAGGATGACGGTGCCGCCGGAACCGGACGGGTTGAGCGTGCCCGTCGCATCCGGAGTCGGAAGAGCCGCGCCGTTCGCCCCGTTCGAGCTGCCCTGCACGAGGTAGTAGCCGTACGCGGCGATGCTTCCGGTGAGAGCGGTGAGGCCGGTGGCCGCCGCCGTGCCCGTGGCCGGGCGGTACTGCACCGACCAGCCGTCGACAGTGACGGGCTGGCTCGACGGGTTGTAGAGCTCGACGAACTTGTTGGAGTACGCGGCGCCCGCGCTTCCCCCTGACAGGTACACCTCGTTGATGACGACGCTCGTGGCGTCGACGCTGGCGGTGGCCGGCACCGCGGTGAGAGGTGCGGCAGCGAGCCCGACCCCCACAGCGGCTGCGGTGGCGATCTGCCACGCTCTGCCGAATCTTCTCAACATGCTTCTCCTCGGTCGGGACTGGTCGGACGGCTGGGTCCTGGCACACCGTATGGAGCGCAGTGAACCGGACCGTGACTCCTGAGTGAACGTACAGACAACACCCCCTGTTCGAGGGTGCTCATTCGAGCACGGGTTCCGACTGATCTACTCACATGTGACATTGAATCACGGGCCGCCGACACACGAAGGGGCGATGGTCCGGCATGATGGCACCATGCGGATCGAAGAGATCGCCCAGTTCAGAGCGCTGGCGGCAGACGGACATCTGGCCGACACAGCGGACACTCTCGGCGTCTCCCAGTCCACGCTGACCAGGACCATCGCCAAGCTCGAGGCGGAGATGGGCGTCGAGCTCTTCGACCGCAAGAAGAACCACCTGGAGCTGAACCAGTACGGCGAGATCCTGCTCGCCCACGGCATCCGGGCGCAGACCGAGCTGGAGGAGGCCCGCGCGCGCATCGACGCACTGCGCGACCCGTCGGCGGGCACGGTGTCCGTCGCATACGTGTCGTCGTTCGGCCACTGGCTGATCCCGCGCGTGGTGAGCGAGTACCGCGCGCTGTTCCCTGACATCCGGTTCGTGCTGCGCGGAGGGACGGCGGACACCGTGCTGGATGCGCTGCGCGAGGGAGCGGCCGACCTCGCGTTCACCAGCCCGGACCCCCGCGACCGCGAGATCGAGTGGCGACCGCTGACCTCCGAGCGGCTGGCGGTCGGGGTGCCGGATGCGCATCCACTGGCCGGACGCGCGGTGATCGACGTTGACGACCTCGAACCGTTCGAGTTCGTCGCGCTGCGCACCGGATCCGGGCTGCGGCACATCGCCGACGCATACTTCGCCCGGCGCGGGATCGTGCCGAACATCGTGCTGGAGGTCACCGAACTGGTGACGCTGCAGGCGCTGGTGCGCGACGGGGTCGGGATCGCGCTGCTGCCGGACTCCTCGACCGAGCCGGGCGTGACACTGGTGCCGCTGGCGGAAGAGGCGGTGCGCGTGATCGGGCTCGCCAGGAACCTGGCCCGCAGCGAGTCGGCCGCCGCGTCGCAGTTCGCGCGGTTCGTGCGCGAGGAGCTGGGGCTGGACGGGCGGCGGTAGGGCGGCCGGCGGTAGGCCGGACGGCAACAACGCTGCTCGCGCCGGTGTCGGTCGCCGCGGTTACGCTTCCCGCATGACTGGCACCACCCCGTGCGCCGTCGCCGCCGGTGGCGTCGCGTGCACGAACCCCGCGCATCCCGGGGCACCGCTGCCGCTCTGCCTGCAGCACCTGCTCGTCGCGGCCGACTGGGTGGCCGACGAGTACGGGCAGATGGATGCGCTGCCGTCGCCGTGCGCGCTCTGCGGCTCGCGGCTGGGGGTGCGCTACCCGTCCGGCTGGCTGTGCGCGGTGTGCGAGTGGCGGGTGGGCGAGACGGTGTCCGGGGAGCTGCCGCCGCCGCGGGTGGATGTGGTCTACTACCTGCGGTTCAGGGACAGGGTGAAGATCGGCACCACCGCCAATCCGCGCGTGCGGTTCTCGAGCCTGCCGCACGACGAGGTGCTCGCGTTCGAGCGCGGCGACCGGGCGCTTGAACAGCGCCGACACGCGCAGTTCGCCGCCCACCGCATCCCGCGCACCGAGTGGTTCGAGCGCAGCGACGAGCTGGATGCGCACCTCACGACCGTGGCCGCGGGTGTCACCGATCCGTGGTCGCTGCTGGCGCTGTGGCGGAGTCAGGCGATCGCGTTACGGGAGTAGGGACGCCACCGTCGCCTTCACCGTGGCGATCAGCCAGTCCCGGTAGCGCTCGTACGTCCACCCGCTCTGCTGCACGAGCTGCTGGTGACCCTCGGGCGACATGAGGAAGGAGAGCACGTCGGCGAGCGCCTGGAGGTCGTCGTCGGACGCGGCCCGCGCATCCACTGCCCCGCGGGAAGCGAGGAGGTCGACCAGGCGGCGGTAGTCGGCGTGGCGGCGGTCGAGCAGGGAGGCGAGGACCTCTCCGACGTGGGTGTCCTCTGCCGCGGCGGCAAGGAAGGCCGCCCAGAGGCCGCTGGTCCTGGCGTTCGCCTCGGCGATCATGCCGACCATCGCCGTGAGGAATTCGCCGGTGTCTTCGATGCCCATGATCGCGGCGACCTCCGGCCGCTCGCTCAGCGACTCCTCGCCGGCGCTCCCGGCGAACGCGAGCTCGAACGCGCCGAGCAGCAGGGCGCGTTTCGGGCCGTGCACCTTCACGCTTTCGACCGAGACCCCGGCGCCCGCGGCGATGTCGGCGAGGGAGGCGCCGGTGTATCCCTTGGCCGAGAACACCTCGAATGCGGAGGCGAGGATGCGCTGCCTGGTCTGCCGCGCCTGCTCCTCGCGGAGCGTCGAGCGGTACTGCCGCGGGGCGACGTTCTCCGAATCAGCCATTGACTACCCTTCGTGTGTAGTGAATACTATCAGCGTTCATCAAACTCTAAACCCGAATGCGAGCAACCCATGACCACCCTCCTCCTCTGCAGCACACCGGTCCACGGCCACGTGACCCCGCTGCTCGCCGTCGCCAGGCACCTCGTCGACCGCGGCCACCGCGTGCTCTTCCTCACCGGCGGCCGCTACGCCGCGCGCGTCATCGCCACCGGCGCCACCTTCCTCCCGCTCCCCGCCGAGGCCGACTACGACGACACCGACATGGATGCGGCCTTCCCCGGCCGCGTCGGACTCACCGGCCCGGCGGGCATCCGGTACGACATGACCACGATCTTCCTGCGCCCGGCCAGCGCGCAGCTCGCCGCCGTCGACGCGATCGTCGCCGAGCACGGGGTGGACGTCGTGCTGGCGGAGAGCCTGTTCCTCGGCGCCGCCCTGCTGTCTACGCGTCCCCGCGCATCCCGGCCCGCTGTGGTCAACCTCGGCATCGTGCCGCTCGGGCTGAAGAGCAAGGACGTGGCGCCGTTCGGGCTCGGGGTCCAGCCGAAGCCCGGGATCGGCGGACGCCTGCGGAACGCCGCCCTCACCGCCGTGGCGGAGAAGATCATCTTCGCGCCGGTGCAGAAGGCCGCGAGCAGGATCGCGCACGAAGCGACCGGCGCGTCCCTCGACGGGTTCATCCTCAACTGGCCGGCGCACGCGGACGCCGTGGTGCAGTTCACGGTCCCGGAGTTCGAGTACCCGCGCTCCGACCTGCCGTCGACGGTCCACTTCGTCGGGCCGGTCTCCCGCACCCGGCCGTCGGATACGCCGCTCCCGGCCTGGTGGGACGACCTCGCGGACGGGCGCCCGATCGTCCACGTCACCCAGGGAACCGTCGCCAATCGCGACTTCGGCGACCTGCTGCTGCCGACCTTCCGGGGCCTGGCTGGCGACGACGTGTGGGTGGTCGCCAGCACGGGCGGGCGGCCGGTCGCCGAACTGGATGCGGACCTGCCGCCGAACGCGCGCGTCGCCGCCTACCTGCCGTACGACGCGCTGCTCCCGCGCACCTCGGTGTACGTGACGAACGGCGGGTACGGCGGCGTGCACTACGCGATGGAGCACGGCGTGCCCGTCGTGATCGCGGGGACGACGGAGGACAAGGTGGAGGTCTCTGCGCGCGTGGCGTGGTCGGGCGTCGGCGTGAACCTCGCGACGAACCGCCCGACGGACGCCGCGGTGGCCAGGGCGGTGCGGACGGTGCTCGCCGAGCCGGGATACGCCGAGCGCAGCACCGCCATCGGGGACGCGATCCGCGCATCCACCGGGCTGGCCGGACTGGAACGCGCGGTCCTGGGGCTGGTGGATGCGGCGGGCGGCGCCCGCACTCATTCGTCGCGTCGCTGAATCGCAGAAACGCGCGCTGTTGGATTCGATGAATGGCGCTGCGTACGATCAGAGAAGGCAGACCACCGTCGCTCGGCCACCCCACGACCGCATCACCGCATCACCGCCGCCGAACGATCTCCGAGGAGTCGCCATCACCGAGTTCCGCATCGAGCTGGTCGCTCGCGACGAGTTCGGCTCCATCGTCACCCTGTTCACGTCGCACGGCGCCGTCGACGCCGCGACGGCCGCCGCCGAGATCGCGAACGGCACGGCAACCTACGTGACAGGACCGGACAGCTACGTGCGCGCCGTCGTCAGCCCTATCTCGTCGCCCGTCGGGCCGTACCTCTACGTGAACTGGGACGGCACCCGCCGCAACAACCTGCACGACCTGTCGACAGGCAGGCGGGTGCCGCTGCCGCGCCGGTCGGCGGCGGCGGCGCGCGCGGCGGCGCGGGATGCGGCACCTGCAGCGGCGCGGGACGCCGCGGCGCAGGACGCGACGGCAGCGCAGGGCGCGACGGCAGCGCAAAGCGCGTGGATGCGCATCCTCACCTCCCTCACGCGCCCGGCGACCGTGCCGCGCCGGCGCCCCATCCTCTTCGCCCCGCTCTTCCTCGACCTGCTCCGCCCCCACGGCATCACGCCGCGCCGCAGCACGAAACACCACTAACTGCGCCGCATCCCGGGCGTTTCGCGACAGTTACTGGAGTCTCGTCGCCTCAGGGCGCGACGGCTGCGACTGCCTCGACTTCGACGAGCTGGTCGGGGTAGCCGAGGACGGTGACGCCGAGCAGCGTGCTCGGCACGTCATGGTCGCCGAACGCCGCCCGGACGACGGCCCACGCCGTACCGAGGTCCTCGCGACGAGCCGACGCGACGAGCACCCGCGTGCTGACCACATCGCCGAGCGACGCGCCGGCCGCGTCCAGGGCCGTCACGAGGTTCGCGACCGCCGCCTCGGCCTGCGAAGCGTAGTCGCCGACGCCCACTGTCGACCCGTCGAGCGCGAGCGGGCACGCCCCGGCCAGGAAGATGTACCGGCTGCCCGCCGGGGCCGTCGCCGCATACGCGTACTCGGCGATCCCGGACAGTCTCTCCGTGCGAATCAGCTCGACCCTGCCAGCCGTCATGGTGCCTCCCTCGCAGCCCGACCACGGTACCGCACCGGATGCGCCGCTAGGCTCTGCCGCATGGATGCGACATGGCTGCGGTCCCCGGAGGAACCGACCTGGGATCGTGGAGGGCCGACCGTGTACCGCGTGCGCCTCTGGGCTCCGGCGCCCGGGCCGTACACCGGCTGGAACCTGGACGACTGGGCCGTCACCGGCGCCACCGACGTGACCGAGGTCATCGCCTGGGCGGAGCAGGAGGCGGCCCGCCTCCGCGGCGGCCGATGCGAGGTGTTCGTGCAGGCGACCGAGCACGGCACCCTCCGCGACGGCACCCTCGCCGAGCAGGTGCACCACATCCGGGTGTACGGGGAGCAAGCGGACACCGCCGCGACGGAGACGGTGCTGACGTTCCGGACGGAGTGACCGCCGCGCCTCAATCCGGCGCGACGGAACGGGACGCCAGCGCGGCCCAGTCGTGCTCGAAGATCTGGGTGAAGTATGCGGCGATCTCCGCGTTTTCGAGGATCACGCCCGCATCCCGGTTGGTCAGCGTCCCGGCCGGCGACCAGTTCTGGCTGCTGACGAGCGCGGCCCGGCCGTCGACGACGATGCCCTTGTTGTGCACGTTGTTCTGCAGCTTCACCCTGTTCACGACGTCGAGGCCTTCGGCCTGCAGTTTCTCGAGGTAGCCGGCCGTCTCGAACTGGCTCATGATGATGCGCACGTCGACTCCGGCCTGCTGCCGGTCGATCACCGCGTGGATCAGCGCGAGGAACTCGGCGGGGGCGTCCGCGACCGTTTTCGGCAGTTCGATGTACTGGAACTGCATCAGCAGCGATGTCGTGGCGCTCCGGATGAGGTCCAGGATGTGCGGGACGTAGCTGCCAGCATCCGGGGTGAGCAGCGGGGTCACCGTCAGCTGGCGCTCGGCGGTGTCTGCGGCGAAGAAGCGCTGGTACGGCGGAGTGGTCGCGAGCGGGGCGAGCAGGGCAGGGACAGGCCCGGCGGCCGGAGTGGTGACCTGGTGCTGCGCGGCGACGGCGAGGTCGTTGAGCAGGAAGGCCTCGAAGGTTCGCGCCAGCTGCTCGTTCTCGATGACGACGTGCCAGTCGCGGTCGCCGGAGCGGGCGGCCTCGGCGTCGGCCGGCGTGGTCACCGGGTCGATGTCCGGCTGGTTCGAGTTGTTCCAGTTGCCGCTGGACAGCCAGACGGCGGACGAATCCCGCACGGCGACCTTGATGTGGTAGGCCGACGGGAAGACCCAGGCGGCGGCGAGCGGGTCCATCCTGGACAGCGCCCACGCCTGCGTGAGGTGGTCGCCGAAGGCGGTGGTGAGCGTTGCGACGGTCTGCTCGTCGGTCTGGTCGGCGGTGGGATTCTTGGCGGGATGGTCGAGGACGAGCCGCACGGTGCGGCCCGCGAGGACGGTTTCGACGGTCTGCAGGATGTGCCGCGAGGTGAAGTCGTAGAGGCCGACGGTGAGCGTCTCGCGCACCCCGGAGAGGAACGCGCCGAGCGTCGGCCAGCCGGAGTCCGGACTCGCGCTCAGCGTCACGCGCATGGTGCCGGAGACCGGGGTGAGGGCGGCGCCGGGCGGGGGTGCGTACGGGAGCTGAGGTTTGGCGGCGGCGGCGAAGTCGACGCGGGGGACGATGGATGCGCGTGCGCGGGATGCCTCAAGTGGGGCGGGTTCGCCGGGTGCACCGGATGCGGCGGGTCCACCGGATGCGGCGCCGCCGACCGCGCCCGCCAGCTCGTACTCATCGGCGAACTCCGGCACCGCGCCGCGATCGGGCGCTGGCCCCGCCGTGCGCGCGAAGGCGGCGGGCTCGGTCAGCATGCGCTCCTTGGCCGCCGACGCAACGCGCACGTCGACGGGGAGGCCATCCACCTCGGCGGGCAGGGCGTCGCGGAGGGCGGGGAGCGACGCATCCCGTGCTGCGGTCACCACGATGGCCGGGGTGTCCGTGATCCACCCGTCGGCCAGCAGGTAGCCCGGTCGCACGCTGAGGGCACCGGGGACGGCGAACTCGGGGAGGTGCTCGCGGATGACGGAGCCGATGTGTTCGGCGTTCAGGTTCGGCATACCCCTGGCTTACTCCGCGAGACGGCGCAGCGCCAGCATCCGCGAGATACCAGTTTCTGTCGCCGATCTCGGGCGTGTTGCGACAGTTTCTGGCATCTCGTAAACCCACTGAATACGTGCAATTCTGTGGCATCTAGGATGAGGCGCACAGCCAGACAGATGGAGATCGCACCATGAGCACCGACGCGCCGACCGCCGCACACCGCGCCGACAGTCACGACCTGATCCGCGTGCAAGGGGCGCGCGTCAACAACCTCAAAGACGTGAGCGTCGAGATCCCGAAACGGCGGCTGACCGTGTTCACCGGCGTCTCCGGCTCCGGCAAGAGCTCGTTGGTGTTCGGCACCATCGCGGCCGAGTCGCAGCGGATGATCAACGAGACGTACAGCGCGTTCGTGCAGGGCTTCATGCCGACCCTCGCCCGGCCAGACGTGGATGTGCTCGACGGGCTGACCACGGCGATCATCGTCGACCAGGAGCGGATGGGGGCGAACGCCCGGTCGACGGTCGGCACGGCCACCGACGTGAACGCGATGCTGCGCATCCTGTTCAGCAGGCTCGGTCAGCCGTACATCGGGTCGCCGCAGGCGTTCTCGTTCAACGTCGCATCGGTGTCCGGCTCCGGCGCCATCACCATCGAGCGCGGAGAGGCCACCACGAAGGAGCGGCGCAGCTTCACCGTCACCGGCGGGATGTGCCCGCGCTGCGAGGGCATGGGCAGCGTCAACGACATCGACCTCACCCAGCTGTTCGACGAGACGAAGTCGCTGGCGGAGGGTGCACTGACCATCCCGGGGTACACAGCGGACGGCTGGAGCGTGCGTATCTTCACGGGCTCCGGATTCCTCGACGCCGACAAACCGATCAAGGACTACACGAAGAAGGAGCTGCACGACTTCCTCTACCGCGACCCGGTCAAGGTGAAGATCGGCGACATCAACCTCACCTACGAGGGTCTGGTGCCCAAGCTGCAGAAGTCGATGCTGTCGAAGGACCGCGAGGCGATGCAGCCGCACATCCGCGCGTTCGTCGACCGCGCCGTCACGTTCACCACCTGCCCGGACTGCGGAGGCACCCGGCTGAGCGAGGCGGCCCGCTCGTCGAAGATCGGCGGCATCAGCATCGCCGACGCGTGCGCCATGCAGATCAGCGACCTCGCCGAGTGGGTGAACGGGCTCGACGAGCCGTCCGTCGCTCCCCTGCTGAGCGCGCTGCGGCAGACCCTCGAATCGTTCGTGGAGATCGGCCTCGGCTACCTGTCCCTCGACCGGCCGGCGGGCACGCTGTCCGGCGGAGAGGCGCAGCGCACGAAGATCATCCGGCACCTCGGCTCGTCGCTCACCGATGTGACCTACGTGTTCGACGAGCCGACGATCGGGCTGCACCCGCACGACATCCAGCGCATGAACGAGCTGCTGCTCCGCCTGCGCGACAAGGGGAACACCGTGCTCGTGGTCGAGCACAAGCCGGAGATGATCGCCATCGCCGACCATGTCGTCGACCTCGGGCCGCGCGCGGGCACCGCGGGCGGGACCATCACATACACCGGCAGCCTCGACGGCCTCCGGGCGAGCGACACCCTCACCGGCCACCACCTCGACGACCGCGCCACCCTCAAAGACACGGTGCGCACCCCCACCGGCACGCTCGCCATCCGCGGCGCGAGTTCCCACAACCTGCGCGACGTGGATGTGGACATCCCGCTCGGGATGCTCGTGGTCGTCACCGGCGTCGCCGGCTCGGGCAAGAGCTCGCTCGTGCACGGGTCGATTCCGGCCAGCGAAGGCGTGATCTCCATCGACCAGGCGGCGATCCGCGGCTCCCGCCGCAGCAACCCCGCCACATACACCGGCCTGCTCGACCCCATCCGCAAGGCCTTCGCGAAGGCCAACGGCGTGAAGCCCGCGCTGTTCAGCTCCAATTCCGAGGGCGCCTGCCCCAACTGCAACGGCGCTGGCGTGATCTACACCGATCTCGGCATCATGGCCGGGGTCTCCACGGTCTGCGAGGTCTGCGAAGGCAAGCGGTTCCAGGCGTCCGTGCTCGAATACCGCCTCGGCGGCCGCGACATCAGCGAGGTGCTGGCGATGTCCGTCACCACCGCCGACGAGTTCTTCGGCAGCGGCGAGGCGCGCACGCCCGCCGCCCACAGCATCCTGAGCAGGCTCGTGGATGTGGGACTCGGCTACCTGAGCCTGGGCCAGCCGCTCACGACCCTCTCCGGCGGGGAGCGTCAACGCCTCAAACTGGCGACCCACCTCTCCGAGCAGGGCGGCGTGTACGTGCTCGACGAACCGACCACCGGCCTCCACCTGGCCGACGTGGAGCAGCTGCTCGGACTCCTCGACCGCCTGGTCGACTCCGGCAAGTCGGTGATCGTGGTGGAGCACCACCAGGCCGTGATGGCGCACGCGGACTGGATCATCGACCTCGGCCCCGGCGCCGGCCACGACGGCGGGCTGGTGGTGTTCGAGGGCACACCGGCGGAGCTGGTGGCAGCCAAGTCGACGCTCACCGGGCAGCACCTGGCGACATACGTGGGGGCGTAGGGAAGCGGCCACTCGCGTACGAGCGGCCGCTCCCTCCTCCACACTCCCTACTGAATACCCTCGCGCACGAACTGCCACTGCTGGTTCGCGGCGCCCGTCGCCGCGTTCTGCTGGGCGGCGGCGCCGTTCGCCGTGGACGAGCCGGCGATCTCCAGGGGCTTGCCGCTGTTCGCGTTGGTCAGCGTCCAGTAGCCGCCGCTGGTCGTGAGGTTCCAGTTCTGGGTGGCGTTCCCGGTCGGGCCCCACTGCCCGGCCTGCACCGCGTTGCCCGTCTGCGCACCCGGGATCTCCAGCAGCTTGCCGCTGTTGTCGTTGAACAGCTGCGTGCTTCCCGTCACCGGGTGGACGTTCCAGATCTGGGTGGGGTTCGCGGTGTCCGCCCACTGGCCGGCCAGCGCGCCGTCGGTGGTGAGCGCCGAAGCGATCTCCAGCAGCTTGCCGCTGTTGCGGTTCACGATCCGGAACTGCGAGTCGAGCTGCGCGCTCGGCTGGTAGACCTGCAGCTGGTCGAGTTCCGCGTACGACGTTCCCTTGCTGAACGCGATCGTGTTGGCGCCCGCATTCAGCGTCACCGTCTTCTGCGCCCAGCCGAAGCGGCCCCAGTCGACCGTCGCCGGATAGCTGATGCTCGACGCCGTCCCACCGTTCACCGAGACGTTGTGCGTGCTCGCCGCACCTGTGCCGTTGTCGTAGCGCACGTTGAGCGTGTACGAGCCCGCGCTCGGAACGCGCACCGTGAACGTGACGGCACTCGTGCTGTTGTTGATGTTGCCGACCTTGCTTCCGTTGGCGGCGTTCACGTCGGTCACCAGCGAGGTGTCGGACGTGCGTGCCGCCTTCTCCGCCTCGTACTGCTGCGCATCCAGCGGGATCGAACCCACGCGGATGTCGTTGTACGTGGTCGCCGTGTTCTCCACATTCGTCGCCTGGTAGAGCGTGCGCCCGTCGACGCTGGTGTCGAAGCTCTGCGCGAACCCGGAGAACGTGCCGCCCGCCGTGTCGGTCGAGTCGTAGGTGACCGCCATCGGCAGCCGCTCCCACGGTCCGGCACCCAGGTTGTAGTTGACGTAGAAGTCCTGGCCGCCGCTGATGTTCCCCGAGGCGTCGAGACCCCACTTGGATGCGACGACCACCATTCCCTTCGGGCCGCCGGTCGGCACCCACTTCACGTACGGGGACGAGCCGATCCCGCGCCCGTTGGCGAGGGTGATCTGCGTGCCGATGCTCGTGCTGGGCGACCAGGTGACCCCATCCGGAGAGATCTTGAAGTACACCGGCGCCGTGTTGTTGGTCTGGCTCGGCCGGTTGACGACCTCGAACGTGGCGAGGTAGCGACCGTCCGGCAGCTTCGTCACCGTGATCATGCCCGGCCGGTCGCTCTGGTTGGTCGGCGCGGACACGTTGCCGAGCGCACCCCAGGTGAGGCCGCCGTCGCTGGACTCACGGTACGAGACCGCCTGCAGCACGCCGTTCGCCTTCTGCCGCTCATCCGAGAAGTACGCGGCGAGCTTGCCGTTTCCGTCGACGATCAGCGACGGCTCCCACACCGTCGTCGTGGTGGAGGTGGGAGACGGGTCGTACGTCGCCGGGCCGCCGGTGTCGATGGTGCTGAGATACGACCAGGTGGCTCCGTGGTCCCCGCTCTTGTAGACGACGAGCCTGCTGCTTGACCGGTCCGTCGGCATGATCATGCCGGAGAGCAGGATCGTGCCGGCCGGGAGGCTGCCGACCTGCTGGGGCAGCTCGTAGAGGAACGGCTGCGACGTGCGCGCGAGCGTCGGGAAGTCGTTGTTCGGGACGACGTCGGTGAGGTGCGTCCACGTCGTCCCGTCGTCGGTGCTCCGGTAGATCGGGTACACCTGCTTGCCGCCGACGAGCACCAGCTGGTCGTAGGTGACGAGCTGGGTGCCGTTGGATGTTCCGCTGTTCTTCAGGACGATGTTCTTGGCGTATGTGGTTCCCGCCGCGCGTCCGCCCTCCGGGTTGAAGGACGTCCCGGCCGCCGGCGAGTACACCAGCGCGCCGTTGCCTGTCGTGACGGCCTCGGCGGGAGGGGCGATCGCCGCCTGGGCGAACACGGCGACTGCTGCCGCGGTGAGAGCTGCCGCCAGCATCCGGCGGCGGAAGGTTCGCGGCTGGGCCGCTCCCCCGGTGGATCCGATCATCGTGTGTCTCCGATCTGAGAGTTCGCGTCGCGGGAATCCGTGGCGCAGTGCCGACGCCGTTTGCGCCGTCACGCCTGAGGGGGTAAGCGTGCTGGGGGTGGGAGGTTCTACCGGTGGGGAGGTTCTACCGGTGGGGAGGTTCTACGGGTGGGAAGGGTCTAAGCGGTGACCGGGTTCTGTGGGGTGAGCAGGATCTCCGTCCAGGAGACGGCGGGCAGGTCGATCCGCAGGACGCCTCCGTCCGTGCTGACGGTGGTGTTGTCGGCGAGGACGACGCGTTCCGGGTTCTCGCGGTTGTTGGAGGCGTTGATGTCCGCGTCGCTCAGCGTGCGCGCGGTGACCGCGTACGTGCCGGGGTGCGCGCGGGACGGGAGGTCGATCTCGAGGGAGGTCCCGGCATCCACGGCCCGGTTGACGACGTAGACCGCGATGCTGCCCGTGCTCGCGTCGAGGCTCGCGACGGCGTCGACGAGCGGCACGTCTCCGAAACGCTCGGTCGGGTAGCTGTCGCTGACCGGAGTCACGTCGAGGGCGATGCCGTTCGCGTTGGCCGCCGTCGCCGCGAACGGGAAGAAGGTGGTCTGGCGCCAGGATGCGCCCCCCGGCTCCGTCATGATCGGCGCGATCACGTTGACCAGCTGGGCGAGGGAGGCGCTGGTCACCCGGTCGGCGTGCTTCAGCAGGGTGATGAGCAGGCTGCCGAACACCACAGCATCCGCCACCGTGTACTCGTCCTCGAGCAGGCGGGGCGCAATCGGCCAGTTGTCGACGCCGGTGATCTTGTCGACGTTCTCGTAGCGGCTGTTGTACCAGATGTTCCACTCGTCGAACGAGATGTTGATCGTCTTGTCGCTGCCGCGCACCGCCTTGACGTGGTCGGCGGTGGCGGTGACGCTGCGGATGAAGTGGTCCATGTCGATCCCGGATGCGAGGAAGCTCGCCAGGTCGCCGGTGTTCTCGTAGTACGCGTGGCAGGAGATGTAGTCGACCGCGTCGTACGCGTGGGTGAGCACGACGCGCTCCCACTCGGCGAACGTCGGCATCGACGAGCTCGACGAGCCGCAGATCACCAGCTCCAGGTCGGGGTCGAACGCCTTCATCGCGCGTGCCGTCTGGGCGGCGACCTTGCCGTAGTCGTCGGCGGAGCGGTGCCCGAGCTGCCACGGGCCGTCCATCTCGTTGCCGAGGCACCAGATGCGCACGTCGAACGGCTCCGTGCGTCCGTTCGCCGCCCGCCGGTCCGCGCGCGCCGTGCCCTGCGCGAGGTTGGCGTACTCGAGCAGCTCCAGCGCCTCCGGCGTTCCCCGGGTGCCGAGGTTCACCGCGAGCATGAGCTCGCTGCCCACGGCGTCCAGCCAGCGCTGGAACTCGTGCAGGCCCACCTCGTTCGTCTCGGTGGTGTGCCAGGCCAGGTCGAGCCTGGTCGGCCGTTCCTCCCGCGGGCCGACGCTGTCCTCCCAGTTGAAGCCGGAGACGAAGTTGCCTCCCGGATACCGGATGGCGGTGACGCCGAGCTCCTTGACGAGCTCGATGACGTCGGTGCGGAAGCCGTCGCCGTCGGCCAGCGGGTGGCCGGGCTCGTAGATGCCGTCGTAGACCGAGCGGCCCAGGTGCTCGACGAACGAGCCGAAGAGCCGCGGGTTGATGGCGCCGATCCTGGCCGACGTGTTGATGGTGAGGTGTGCGATGTGCATGGATGTGTTCCGTTACGGGTTCGGCGTGAGGCGGCTGGCGGACGGGGCGGGAAGGGCGGACAGGGCGGACGTGGCGTGGTGCCGATAGCGGTCGGCGACCGGGTTCCGGGAGCGGAGGAGACCGTCGCCGGTCTCGACGAGGTCGTAGAGGCCCATCGTGAGCAGGTGGTCGGCGCGCGGGTTCTCGCTGTGCCGCCAGGTCCACTCGTACATGTCGAAGAGAGGCCACCAGGTGTATCCGACGATGTCCGTCCCCTCCGCGCGCATCCGGTGCACGAGCGCGACGGAGTCGTCGAGCCAGGCGATGCGTTCCTCGACGCTGCCGGTGACGCAGGTCTCGGTGACCATGACGGGCGCTCCGTACCGGTCGGCGTACGACTGCAGCGCATCCCGGAGCCCGGCGGCGCCCCTGTCGACCGATGGCCGGGGGTCGGCGAAGCCGCCCGCGTGGTGCACGCCCGCCTCGAACAGCTCGGTGGAGTGGCGCGGGTAGTAGTTGACGCCCATCACATCCGGCTGCACGGTGTGTGCGGCGAACCAGGCGAGGTCGTCGTCGGTCAGCCCGTTGGCGCGCAGGCCGGCGGCCAGTGGATGGCGGTCGTCCACCCGGCCCGTGACGAGGTCCTCCACCAGGTGCACCTGCTCGGAGAGCCGCTCCGCCTCCTCCGCGTGCTCGGGGGCCGTGTCCGCGCCGATGAACCTCATCGCCGCATCCACGTGGACGAAGGATGCGCCGGGCAGCACCTCTGCGATGCCGCGCTGCGTGTGCACGAAGCCGCGCGCGAGGTTGGCCGCGATGGTGGTGAAGCCGCGCGCACCGGAGAGGTACGGGGGCCAGTACGCGTACTCCCCGGCGAACAGCGCGTGGATCACCGGCTCGTTCACCGGCGTGTAGTCCTGTGCGACGTCGGCGTAGCGCTCGGCGAACCGGACGGCGTACTCGGCGACGTGCTGCGGATAGTCCGGATGCGCGAACTGGTCGTCCAGCCAGGTCGGCGTGCCGTAGTGCAGCAGGTCGACGATCGGGCGCAGCCCGGCGTCCGCCATGCTCGCCAGCGCGCGGTCGGTCCACGACCAGTCCCAGCGTCCTGGCTCGGGCGCGACGCGGTACCAGGGCACGCCCCAGCGCAGCAGCTCAGCACCGACCCCGGCCGCGAGCCGGAAGTCGTCGTCGAACCGTTCGTAGTGCTCTGTCAGCTCGTACTCGTCGATGGCGCGCTCGCCCGGCCGCGTCTGCGGCACGAAGGTGTCCTCGATGCCGAGCGCGAAACGCAGGCGGCCGTCCTCGAACCAGCGAGGGGTCTGTCGGGTCATGCCGGTCACTTCAATCCGGTTGTCGCGACCGATTCGATGAACCGGCGCTGGACGATCAGGAACAGGATGGCGAGGGGCAGCACCGCGATCAGCGAGCCGGCCATCATCGTGCCGTACGGGATGATCCCGCTCGGCCCGGTCAGCAGCGTGAGCCCCGAGGTGACGGTTCCCATCTCCGGCGTGGTCGTGAAGACCAGCGGCCAGAGCAGGTCGTTCCAGTTGTTCACGAAGGTGAAGATGCCGAGCGTGAGCAGGGCGGGCAGCGCGTTCGGAAGCACGACGCTGCGGAACACCCGGAACTCGCTCGCGCCGTCGATGCGCGCCGCGTTGTCGAGGTCGCGCGGGAGGGCGATGAAGAACTGGCGGAGGAAGAAGATCCCGAACGCGTCTGCTGCGCGCGGCAGGATGAGCCCGGCGAACGTGTTCACCAGCCCGAGGTTGCCGACCAGCTGGTAGATCGGGATGAGCGTCGCCTGGAACGGGATCATCAGGCTCGCGACGATCACGATCAGGAGCACCCTGTTCCCGCGGAAGTCCAGCCGCGCCAGGGCGTACGCCGCCAGCGAGTCGAAGACGAGGGCGAACAGCGTCACCCCTCCCGCGAACACGAAGCTGTTCAGGAACAGCCTCGCGAACGGCAGGTCGGCGAAGATGCGCGTGAAGTTGTCGAGCGTCCAGGCGCCCGGCGCGAGCGTCGGAGGGTACGCGTTGATCTCGGAGGACGGCTTGAACGCCGTGAAGACGATGACGATCACGGGCAGCAGCACGATCAGCGTCAGCGCGAGCACTGCCGCGAACAGCAGCCACTTGGATGCGCGCTTGCCGACGCGCAGGCCGGATCGCGTGAGCGTCTCCCGTCGGTTCTGGATGGTCGAAGTGGTCATCAGCTGAGGTCCTTTTCACGACGGCCGAAGAAGCGGAACTGCACCAGGCTGAGGATCAGCGTCGCCAGCAGCAGCACGTACGACAGGGCGGACGCGAGGCCGAGGTCGAGCTTCTTGAAGCCCTCCTGGTAGATCTCCATGACGACGGTCTGAGTGCTGCGGTACGGGCCGCCTCCCGTCATCACGTAGATCTGGTCGAACGCCTGCAGCGCAGCGATCATGGCGAAGATCACGACGAAGGCGAGCGTATTGCTCAGTTGCGGCAGCGTGATGTTGGTGAACCGCTTCCAGGCGCCCGCACCGTCGATGCGGGCCGCCTCGTACAGGCTCACCGGGATCTCCTGCAGTCCGGCGATGAAGATCACCATGTAGAAGCCGAAGCTCTTCCACACGGCCACCAGCACGACCGTCGGCATGGCGAGCACGGGGTCCTGCAGGACGTTGCCGAGCTGGATCCCGACCGACCGCAACCAGAAGTTGAGGAGCCCGACCTGCGGGTCGAGCAGGTACGACCACGCGAAGGCGGCGACCGCGAGCGAGACGATGAACGGCACGAACAACGCCGTGCGGAAGAACCCGCGCCCGGCCAGCCGGGGGTTGTTGAGCAGCAGCGCGAGGGCGAGCGCCCCGATCAGCGCGGTCGGCGTGAACAGCACGGCGTAGAGGGCGGTGGTCGACAGCGTGCCCAGGATGCTCGGGTTCGTGAAGATCTCGACGTAGTTGCCGAAGCCCACCCACTGCTCCGGCCCGAACCCGCTGCTGTCGGTGAACGACGTGCGGAGCGCCGAGAGCATCGGCCAGGCGACGAAGGCGGTGAGGATGATCAGCGCCGGCAGCAGGAAGATCAGCGCGATGCGGGCCGATCCCTTGCGCGTCCTGATCGGTCCGCGACCCCCGAGGGGCGCCGGAGGCCGGTAGGCCCGTTTGGGTGGTCTGACGGTCGTTGTCATGGTGTCTCCACGGCGGTAGCCGCCGCGCCGGACGGGCGGCGGCTACCGGGTTGTCGGAACTGCTCTGTTACGTGCTCAGCGCCTACTTGCTCAGCGCCTATTTACCCAGCGCTTGGGTGACCTTGGTGGACGCCGCGCTCAGCAGGTCGCTGGGGTCTCCCCCCGCGAGCGACTTCTGCGTCGCCTCGTCGACCGCCGAGAGCACATCCACACTGTTGGCCACGCCGGGCAGCAGCGGACGGGCGGTTCCCGAGATGGCCGTCAGCGCCGCGACCACCGGGTTCGACGACACGTCGGAGGCGGGGATGTCGGTGCGCAGGGGCGGCCAGCCGGAGCCGAGGGACCACTTCGTCGCGACCTCTTTGGTGAAGAAGTAGTCGAAGAACTTCTTGGCCGCAGCCTGCTTGGTCGAGTCGGCCTGCGCGGTCACGGCCGCGCTGATGCCGATGGCCGACGCCGCCTGCTCCTTCGGGCCGGCGGGGATGCCCGCGATGCCCCAGTCGATCTTCGCGTCTGCCGCGACGCCGGCCATCCACGGGCCGCCGATCTCCATCGCGGCCTTGCCGGAGCTGAACAGCTTGTCGGACGCGACGCCGTCGAGTCCGGTGGGCGAGATGTGCCCGGTGGTGACCGCGTTCGACCAGAACTTCAGGGTCTCCACGTTGGCGGCGGAGTCGACGACGGACTTGCCGCTCTTCACGATGTCTCCGCCGTTGCCGTAGAACAGGCTGGCCCAGACGCCGTTGCCGACGGTGGCGTGGTCGGGCAGCGCGAGGCCGTACTGCTCCGGCGTGCCGTCGCCGTTCTCGTCGACCGTCAACTTCTTGGCGTCGGCGACCCACTCGTCCCAGGTGGCGGGGAAGGTGGTGATGCCGGCTTTCTCGAACAGGCCCTTGTTGTAGATGACGGAGAGCGGGACGAAGCCGGTCGGCACGCCGAAGTACGAGCCGTCGACCTTCTCCATCTCGACGGCGCGCGGGTTGAGGTTGGCGCTCTTGATGCTGCCGGACGCGTAGAAGTCGTCGAGCTTCGCGAACGCGCCCTTGCTGGCGTAGACGGGGAGGTTCTCTGCGGGGAGGGCGACGATGTCCGGGCCCTTCTTCGCGCTGAGCGCCGGGAGGAGGGTGTCGCCGATGACGGCCCAGGTCTTGGTGGTGGTCTTGATCGTGATGTTCTTCTGCGACTTGTTGAAGTCGTCGACGATCTGATCGAGGACCTTGCCGTCTGCCTCGGTGTATCCGTGCCAGAAGGTCAGATCGACGTGGGAGGAGGACGATGAGCCGGTGCCGGAGCCTGAGCAGCCCGCAAGTGCGACAGCCGCCCCCGCCGCGAGCGCGACGGCCGCGATGAGTTTCTTCATTGAATGCCTCTCAGAGTGACCGACGACGGCGTCGATCCACGGGTTTTTACAACGTTGAATTTTCAACGTTGTATCGGATTATAGAAAGAACCGTTTCCGGATGTCAACGTTCGGTATCGTTAGCGTCTCACGCCCCCGATGGCGCGACCGACGAATGGAGTCGCCGAATGCTCGTCAGACACCGCGATGCCGAACCCTCGATCGACCCCGCCGCCTTCGTGGCGTCGACGGCCGTCATCGTGGGGAAGGTCCGGATCGGGGCGGGCGCCCGCATAATGCACGGCGCGGTGATCAGCGCAGAAGACGGCGAGGTCGTCATCGGCGAGGACACCGTCGTCATGGAGCACGCCGTCATCCGGGGCAGGGCCGAGCATCCCGCCCTCGTCGGCGCCGCCGTGATGGTCGGGCCGCACGCGCACATCAACGGGAGCACGGTGGGCGACGAGGCGTTCATCGCGACCGGCGCGGCGCTCTTCCCCGGCAGCAGCGTCGGCGCAGGAGCCGAGGTCCGCATCCACGGCGTCGTGCAGGTCAACACGAGGCTGCAGCCCGGCGCCGTCGTCCCGATCGGCTGGGTCGCCGTCGGAGACCCGGCGGTCATCCTCCCTCCGGACCGTCACGACGAGATCTGGGCGATCCAGCGCGGACTGGACTTCACCGGCACGGTCTACGGCGTCGAGCCGGATGCGGGGATGAGGACGATCATGCGGAAGCAATCCGATTTCTACGGCGCGCATTCCGCCGACCAGGCCGTCGACCCGCACTGACCCCGTCCGTCAGCTGCTGTGCGCCGACGTGACCGCCGACATCGACAGGGTGGACTCCCTGGCGACCGTGGTGAACGGCACCTCGATCATCCTGGGCGCTCCGATGTGCCCGTCACGGTCGCCGATGCGCTCGATGAGCGCTGCGACGGCGCGCTCGGCGATGTCGGCACGGCCGGGATCAATGGTGCTCAGGCTCGGCATCGCGAACTGACCTTCGATGAGGTTGTCGAACCCGATCACCGCGACGTCGTCCGGCACCCGCACGTTGTCCTGGTGCAGCACGCGCAGCGCGCCGAGGGCGAGCTCGTCGTTGAGTGCGAAGATCGCGTCGAACGGCGTGCCGGAATCCAGCAGCTCGCGCGTCGCTGCCGCGCCGTCCGTGCGGTGCCAGCCCTCGCGGAACACGACCAGCTCGTCCCCGGTGTCGATGCCGGCGTCCGCGAGCGCCCGACGGTACCCCTCCAGCCGCAGGGACGCGGAGCCGACCCGCTCAGCGACGTGCGCGCCGAGCACGGCGATGCGCCGCCGGCCGGAGTCGATGAGATGCGCGGTGGCCGCATACCCGCCGTTGACGTTCTGCATGACGACGTGATCGGTCGGGCCGCCGAAGATGCGCTCGCCGAGCAGCACCAGCGGGTAGTCGACGTTCAGGGAGTCCGCGTCGTCGGTCGACATGCCGAGCGGGGAGAACAGCAGGCCGTCGAGCATGGACAGCCGCGACCCGCGCAACAGCTCGAGTTCCGCATCCCGGTCGCCGCCCGTCTGCTCGATCAGGGTGACGAAGCCGAGCTTGCGTGACGCCTCGAGCACGGCATCCGCCAGCTCGGCGAAGTAGCTGAAGCTGAGGGAGGGGACGGCCAGGCCGATCACGCCGGTGCGGCCCGCGCGCAGATTCCGCGCGGCGAGATTCGGCTGGTAGCCGAGCTCCTCGATCGCGGAGAGGACACGCTCCCTCGTCGACGCCTTGACGAACTCGTACCCGTTGACGACGTTGGACACGGTCTTCACGGAGACACCGGCCGCCCCGGCGACATCCTTCAGCGTCGCGACCACCTGGCGCCTCCCTCGGACGGATTTACAACGTTGCTAGCTTCGCACACGTTGCCGTCACGACGTCAAGGATCGCCCGATTCGGCCTCTCAGCGCGCCGCCCGGGCCCCCGGTCAGACACCGGGTGTATTCACCCAGTGTCTGACCGCTCCCCCCAATACGGCGCGACGCGCATGCGCCACCCGAGACGTAGCGCCATCGGTGCCAGAGTGGCGAAGCCGAATAAGCCACTCCCCCTTAACGTACGAACTCTCCCCGGCGATGGATATGCCACTTTGGTCGCATATCCGGATGCTCGGTCGGCAAAGATGTGACTTTGGTCGTAGTCTCCGGCATCGTGCTGCGGGCTGCGGCGTACGCATGATGAGCGGGTGACCCGAACCATCGGGGTCCGCGCAGAGGCGAGCGGGCCCCTCTCCGTCCTGCGTACCCTCTGCTGGTCGTACACCGAAGCACGGCCCATCGTGCTGTGGGTGTTCAACCTGCGGTTCCTGGTGGGCGGGATGCTGGCGTTCGGCGGGGAGATCCCGGTCGTCAAAGCAGTGGTCGGAGGCGCGTCGTGGTTCCTGGCCGTGTGGGTGGTCTACCTCGTGAACGGCATCAGCGACATCGCGGGAGACCGGGCGAACGGGTCGCACCGGCCGCTCGCATCCGGAGCGCTCACGACGAACGCGGCCGGCTCGTGGTGCGTGGTGCTCGCCGTCGCGTCGCTGAGCATCGCCGTGCACGTCACCCTGGTGTTCGTGCTGCTCGTCGTCCTGATGCTGACCCTCGGCCTCGCGTACTCGCTCGGTGCTCACGCCGCGAAGAAGTGGGCGGTTCCCGCCCTGGCGGTGGCCGCATCCGGTGGCCTACTCACCTACCTGGCCGGCGCGGAGGCGTTCCACGGCACCATCCCGTCCGCCGTGCCCGTATTCGCGGTGGTGATGGCGCTGTGGATCGCGGTGGTCGGGCACGCGAAAGACTTCGGCGACGCCGTCGGGGACAGGATCGCCGGGCGGCGGACGCTGCCGATCGTGCTGGGCGAGCGGGCGGCGCGGCTGGCCGTCGCCACCGGGTCGGCGGCGATCGGCGGGCTGGGCGTGCTGGCCGCCGCCCTCAATCCCGCTCTGCTGTCGCTGGCAGCGCTCGGTCCGTGCGCCGTCGCCGTCAGCGGTCTGTCGATCGCCGGACGCGGACAGGACCGGCGTGCGCAGCGACGGCCGTATCGCGCATTCATGGTGTCGCAGTACACGGTCAACCTGCTCGCCGTGGGCCTGGCGGCCACGCCGTGATAGAAAGCACAGGATGACTACGAGACCGATCGACGCCGACCTCGCCGAGGCGCGCGCCGCCGTCGTGGAGCGCGTGACCAGCGCTCTGCGTTCGGCGGACAGCGTCCTCGTCTCCGACTCGTACATCGAGGCCGAGTTCCTGGCGCAGGTGCAGCGCATCCTCGCTCAGACCTTCGCGTCCCTCGGGCTGCTGCCGCCCTCCGAGCCGCGGCAGGCGTCGCGCGGCGCGGAGGTGGGCGAGCAGCGGGCCCGCCAGAACGTGCATCCGGTGGACAGCCTCAAGGCGGCGACGCTGCTGTTCGACGAGGCACTCAGCGTGCTGGTGGATGCGGTGGGCCACCTCGTGGGGAACGACGAGATCGCCAGGGCGCTCAACGCATCCATCATGGGCAACGTCATCCCCGCCTCCGTCGCATACGTGAACGTGCTGCTGGAACGGCTCGCGGTCGCGCACAGCGAGGAGCGGCTCGGCATCTCCCGCGAGCTGCACGACAGGGTCGCGCACAGCATCGCGGCCGGGATGCAGCGCGTCGACCTCAGCGGCCTCTCCGACCCGGAGGGCAGCGCAGCCCAGGCCAGGCTGGCGGAGGGCATGGCCCTGTTCGACGGCGCGCTCGACGAGACGAGGGCCATCGCCAGGGATCTGCGGCACTTCGTGGGAGACAAGCGGCTCGACGAAGCTCTCGACGACTACGTCGCCGACCTCGACGAAGCTGGACCTCCGGTGATCGTCGAGCTCGACGGGCAGCCGTTCCGGCTCGGCACCGGAACGCAGGAGGAGGCGTTCATCATCGTGCGCGAGGCCATCCACAACGCCCGCCGCCACTCCGACGCCGACCGTATCGTCGTGCGTTCCACCTGGCGGCCGGAGAGCGTGCTGCTGTCGGTGCGCGACGACGGTCACGGCTTCGAGCACGACAGGATCCGCTCCGGCGCGCTCGGGCTGGTCGCGGCGCAGGAGCGCGCGGAACTCATCGGGGCCGACCTCACCATCGACCCCGGCCCCGGCGTCGGCACGAGGGTCGAGCTCACCATCCCTGTCCAGGAGGCCGGCGTATGACGGCGGAACGTCGCAGCATCGTGATCATCGACGACCACAGCCTGTTCCGGCAGGGCATCCGGGCGCTGCTGGAGAGCGCGTTCGACATCGTCGGAGAAGGCGGAACGAGCTACGACGCTCTCCGGCTCGTCGCAGACAGCGCGCCCGACGTGCTCCTGCTCGACGTCGAGCTGCCCGGCATCCCCGCCGAGCAGACCATCACGCGCATCCGGAGGGACCACCCCCAGGTGGCGGTGGTCGTGCTCACCATGCACAACGACGTCGCCCTGGAGCGGCAGCTGCTCCGCGCGGGCGCGAGCCACTACGTCACCAAGAAGATCAGCGGGGAGGACCTCTCGATGATCGTCTCCGGCGCGCGACCCGCGCCGGCCACCCCGCATCCGGCCGGAGACGACGTGGATGCGGGCGGAAACGCCATCCTGACCAGCCGCGAACTCGAGGTGCTCCGGATGATCGCGCAGGCGTACACGAACCGCGACATCAGCGTGCAGCTGCACATCGCGGAGGGCACCGTGAAGCGCCACACCACGAACATGTACCTCAAGCTCGGCGCCACCTCCCGCATCGACGCTGTGCGCAAGGCGGCGCGGCTCGGCCTGCTCGACGGCCCCGCTCCTTACGCGCCAGAGGTCGGCCAGCAGCGCCCCTGACCCCCTACCGTCGCCCGCCCCCGTTGCCCGCATCCGCCACCGGATGCGCCCCGACCCGGTGACAGGACCGGCCGCGTCCCGTAGCCTCGACAGCATGACGGAGCCGTCAGCAGCCGCGTCAGTCACGTCCGCCTCCCCACCGGCGGGCGGCACCCGCACGTTCATGCAGGTGCTCGTCAACACGATGATCGCGAACGTCACGACGAGCTTCCTCTGGTTCGCGCTCACGTTCTGGGTGTACCTGGAGACGCGCTCCGTGCTCGCGACCGGCATCGTCGGCGGTGCGTACATGCTGCTGGTCGCCGTGTTCTCCATCCTGTTCGGCTCGATCGTCGACCGCTACCGCAAGCACGCCGTGATGGTGGTGGCGAGCGCCGTCACGCTGGTGTCGTTCTGCATCGCCGGGGTCTTCTACCTGCTCTACCCCGAGTCGACGCTGCTCGACCTCGGCGGGCCGATGTTCTGGGTGTTCGCCGGCATCATCCTGTTCGGGTCGGTGATCGAGAACATGCGCAACATCGCGCTGTCGACCACGGTGACCCTGCTCATCCCGGTGGAGCGCCACGCCAACGCCAACGGACTGGTCGGCACCGTGCAGGGGCTCGCCTTCATCGTCACCAGCGTGTTCAGCGGTCTGGCCATCGGGATGCTCGGGATGGGCTGGACGCTCGTCATCGCCATCGCGGTCACCGGGCTCGCGCTGCTGCACCTGCTGTTCCTGCGCATCCCGGAGGACGCACCGCACGCGGACGGGGAGAAGCCGCCCGGCATCGACCTCCGCGGCAGCATCGCGGCGATCCGCAGCGCGCCCGGTCTGTTCGCGCTGATCGTGTTCTCCACGTTCAACAACCTGATCGGCGGCGTCTATCTGGCGCTGATGGACCCGTACGGGCTCGAACTGTTCCGGGTGGAGGCGTGGGGCATCGTCCTCGCCGTCACGGCGACGGGGTTCATCATCGGCGGCCTGCTGGTCGCGAAGTTCGGGCTGGGTGCGAACCCGATCCGCACGATGCTGCTCGTGGTGATCGCGATGGGGATCCTGGGCGCGCTGTTCACCATCCGGGAGTGGTGGTGGCTGTACGCGCTCGGCATCTGGCTGTACATGACACTGATCCCCGTGGTCGAGGCGGCGGAGCAGACGGTGATCCAGAAGGTGGTGACGTTCCGGCGCCAGGGGCGCGTGTTCGGGTTCGCTCAGGCGATGGAGTCCGCCGCCGCACCGATCACGGCGTTCCTGATCGCGCCGATCGCGCAGTTCGTGATCATCCCGTACATGGCCGGCGACGACGGGCAGGCGACGTGGGCCTGGCTGCTCGGGGAGGGCGACACCCGGGGCATCGCGTTCGTCTTCCTGGTCTCCGGTCTCGTGATGGTGCTGCTCGGGGCAGGGGCGTTCCTCACCCGCTCGTACCGGATGCTCTCCCGGGAATACGAGACGGCCTAGCGAGATACCGGTAACTGCGGCGCATCCCGGGCGTTTCGCGACAGTTAGTGGTGTCTCGCGGTGGAGTCGCGCGGGATGAGGGTGGTGGAGAGTTCGATGCGGGGTGGACGGGAGGGCTCGTCGTCTGGGTGGGTCTGGCGGGTTTGGAAGAGGAGGCCGACGGCGCCTGCACCCATCTCGGCGACCGGCTGGTGCACCGTCGTGATCGCGGGCGTCGCCCACTCGGCCTCCGGGCCGTCGTCGAAGCCGACGACGCTGAGGTCGCCCGGGATGCTCAGGCCGAGCGAGCGCGCTGCGTCGTACACGCCGAGCGCCATCAGGTCGGAGCAGGCGAAGACGGCCGTCGGCCGGTCGTCGGCCGACAGCAGCTCGACGGCGCGCTCGGCGGCCAGCGCCCTGCTCCAGTCGGCGAACGCGACGGCCGGCTCTGCCACTCCCGCTTCACGGAGGGCGGAGCGGAAGCCGTCGATCCTGGCCGTGTTGTAGAGGTGGTCGCGTCCGCCGCCGATGACGCCGAAGCTGGTGTGGCCGAGCTCCAGCAGGTGCTCGGCCGCGGTGCGGCCGCCCTCCCAGTTGGTGACGCCGACGCTCGGCACCGGCGCGGCAGGCCTGCTCATCGGCGTGACGAGGACGACGGGGACGCCACCGGCCGACAGGGCGGCGAGCTGCGCATCCGTCGGATCGACGAGCACGATCACGGCGCCCTGCGACGGCCGCCGGAGCAGGCGGGAGACCCAGTCGCCGTCCCCGCGGGCGATGGTGATGACCACGTCGACGTTGGCGGCGGCGGCCGCCCGTTCCACGCCGACCAGCACCCGGTTGGCCCAGCTGCCGTCGACGTGGTTGACGACCAAGTCGATGAGCGGTGGAGCCTCGGAGGAGACCGACCTGGCCCGTGGACGCGGGGCGCCCTTCGCGTATCCGACCTCCCGGATCGCGGACATCACCCTGTCCCGTGTGGCCGGAGAGATGTCCGTTCCGCCCCGCAGAACTTTCGAGACCGTCGGCACGCTCGTGCCGGCAACGGTGGCGACGTCCGACAGGGTCGGCTGCCGCTCCCGTTTCTTCTCTGGGGACATGATCAGAGCATATACATACAATCAACTTGCGCAAGTTTTCGCGATCTGAATCGGTTGCATCCGTTGTATTGACTGTGCGAGGATCGCACCGTCGCTTCGCTTTGAATGCTTCTTTTGCGCAATTTCTTGCACTCCAGGGGCCGGCGGGTCGGCACTCCATCACTCAACGATGACCACCGGCAAAGCTGCCGGGAATGGAGAAGACGATGCCCGGGTTCGACACCCCCCTGACGGTCTCCCGCCGCGGACTGCTCGCCGGCGCCGGAGGAGTCGCCGTTCTCGCCGCGCTCGCGGCGTGCGCACCGGCCGGTGGAGGAGGAGGTGGTTCGGGAGCGATCAAGTTCTGGAACATGCCGTGGGGGAACACCCAGTTCACCCCGCTCGACAAGAAGATCACCCTCGGATACAAGCCGAAGAGCGGGCTCCCCTCCGCCAGCTACCAGGCCGTGCAGTGGGCGAACTTCACCACCACGTTCGCGTCGGCGGTCGCATCCAACACGGGCCCGGCGGTCAGCAGCGGAAGCGGAACGCAGGCGTTCCAGTTCTCGCAGCAGAACCGGATCGCGTACGCGGACCACCTGCTCGAGTCGTGGAAGTCGAACGGCATGTACGACGACTTCCTCCCCGGCCTCCTCGACACGATGAAGACGTCGCGGGGCTACGTCGCCCTCCCGTACAACCTCGACATGCGCGCCCTCTGGTATCGCAAGTCGCTGCTCGAGAAGGCCGGCGTCGAGCCGCCCACCGACTGGCAGTCGTACCTGGACGTCTGCGAGGCGCTCAAGAAGATCGGCATCTTCGGATACGGGATCGCGGCCGGCGCACAGGGCAACGGCGCGCAGGGCATCGTCGGACTGATGATCAACAACGGCGGAGGGCTCTTCGACCACGACCAGAAGCCGAACTGCGTGACGCCGCAGAACATCCAGGCGCTCGAGTTCATCGTCGAGATGGTGAAGAAGGGCTACATGGACCCCGGCAGCGTGAGCTACTCCAGCAGCAACGCGCAGGCGCAGTGGAAGAACGACAAGTTCGCGATGGGGTTCGAGGCGCCGTCCCTCGCCCAGATCCTCGGCGGGACGGTCCAGGACGACATGAGAGTCGGCGACCCGCTGGTCAGCGCGAACGGCACCAAGGGCGCGCTCTACTTCCCGAACAACATCATGATGTACAAGAACACCCCCAGCCAGAAGGGCTCCGAGGCGTTCCTGACCTACTACTACCAGAACATGAAGCAGCTCTGGACGACGAGCACCGGAGCAGGTCTCCCCGTGCTGCGCTCGATCGCCGAGACCCCGGAGTTCCGCGCGGATGCGAACGCGGCCAAGATGGTCGACGTCTGGCAGCCCGTCTGCAAGACGTGGGCCGCCCCGGGAAACGACGCACTCTTCCCCAACGTCGCCCTCGTGGACAGCACCCCGGCCATGTCGACGTTCGCGCAGAGCATCCTCTCGCTCAAGGTCACTCCGAAGGATGCGCTCAGCACCCTGCAGAAGGCCATCACCGCCGGGATGAAGTGAGTGGCGATGTCCACCGAAACTCTGCGGCGATCCGTCGACAGGGCGCGCAGCGGGGTCGGCTCGTCCGGCCGTGGCCGCCCGGCAGGCGCCGGACGTCCCCGCCGCCGCTTCAGCGTCTCGTGGACGCTGCTGCTGTTCGCGCTCCCCTCGCTCATTCTGCTCGTCCTGCTGAACGCCTATCCCGTTGTCTACGCCGCCCTGCAGTCTCTGCGGAACGGCGACCTCATCGACGCGGGCAACTTCGTCGGCCTGGCCAACTACGTCACGGTGCTGCAGTCGCCCGAGTTCTGGCGGGCGGCGCAGTTCACGGTGGTCTTCACGATCGTCGGCGTCTTCGGAAGCTGGGCGATCGGACTCGCGCTCGCCCTGCTGCTCCGGCCCCGCACCCCGGGCGGCGGCATCTTCAAGGTGCTGCTCCTGCTCCCCTGGGTCGTGCCGATCGTCGTCTCGGCGATGTCCTGGAACTGGCTCGTCGCGACGCCGCAGAGCCCGCTTCCGATGCTGACCAAGGCGCTCGGTCTCGGCGACACCTTGTTCCTCGCCGACCCGACACTCGCGCAGATCACCGTGTGCATCTTCAAGGTGTGGATCAGCTTCCCGTTCATGATGATGATGATGAGCTCGGCGCTCGCGTCGGTGGACGCCAACGTCTATGAGGCGTCCCGGGTGGATGGCGCAGGACCTTGGCAGACATTCCGCCACATCACGCTGCCGATGATCTCGCGCTCCACCTTCATCAGCTGGATCCTGATGACCATCTTCTGCGTCAACGACTTCCCCACGGTCTTCCTCCTCACCGGGGGCGGCCCGCTGCAGTCGACGCAGACGCTCGTCGTGCTCGCGTATTCGACGGTCTTCCAGAACTTCCAGACCGGGCCCGGGGTGGCCATCGCCTTCCTGATGACGCTCGTGCTCGTCGTGATCTCCGTGTTCCTCTACCGACGGCTTCGAAAGGTCGACATCTCGTGACCACCACCACCGCCGAGACGACCGGAGGGCGCATCCAGTGGCTGCGGTTCTCCGCCCTGCTCCTGATCGCCGCTCTCGTGCTCGTTCCGCTCGCCGCCGTGATCTTCCTCTCCCTGCAGCCGGCCTTCGGCAGCAGCACGCAGGGACTCACCCTCGACAATTACGCGACGGTGTTCTCGGAGACCGGGGTCGCCGCCTGGCTGGGCAACAGCGTCCTGGTCGCTCTCATCACCGTCGTCGTCGCGATCGTGGTCGCCGCCCCTGCCGGATACGTCCTGTCTCGCGGGCGCGGGCGCCTGGTCTCCGGATACTCGCTCGGCCTGTTCGTCATCCAGTCGCTGCCGGTGATCACCTCGATCATCCCGTTGTTCATCCTGTTCGCGAACCTGGGGCTGGTGGACAGCCTCGGCGGCATCATCATCCTCTACGTGGGCGGCACCCTGGCGGTGGCGACCTGGATGATGGCGGCGTACTTCGACTCCATCCCGATGGCGCTCGAGGAGGCGGCCTGGATGGACGGCTGCTCGGTCTTCACCGGGTTCCTCCGGATCGTGCTCCGCAACTCGCTCCCCGGCATCCTGTCGACGGCGATCTTCTCGTTCCTGCTCTCCTGGAACGACTACCTCGTCGCGGTGATCTTCCTCCGCTCCGAACAGAACTACACACTGCCGATCGGCCTGCAGACCTTCTTCCAGCAGAACGCGACGGACTGGGGACCGGTGATGACGGTGGCGGTCGTGATGATGGTGCCGCCCATCCTGATCTTCGCCTTCCTGAACCGCTACTTCAGCGTCGGAGGCATCGGCGGGTCGCTGGCGGGTCGCTGAGCCCCACTCCGCCGATGTCGCCAGACTGATGCTGTGGCCGGCGGCCGACGACTCCCGGCCGGCCACCGCGCAGACGTGGGTCATGGATGGAGGCTGGCAGTGAAGGCTGAACAGGTCACGGCACCGGTCACCTGGCACGGGGAGGGCCCGTCGTGGGACGCGGTGGGCCAGCGACTGCTCGTGGTCGACATGCTCGCCGGCGCCGTCGTCGACCTGGCGTCGTTCGACCGCCCGCGGCGCTACGACGTCGGCAGCCCCGTCGCCGCGGTGATCCGGCGCAGGGCCTCCGGCGGTTTCGTCGTGGCGACCGAGCACGGCTTCTCGCTGTTCGACGAGGAGTTCTCCCTCGACCGGCGCCTGCCCGACGTGCTGACCGACCCCGGCGTCCGGCTCAACGAGGGAGGCTGCGATCCGTTCGGCCGGTTCTTCTGCGGCTCGATGGCCTACGACGCCACGCCCGGCGCCGCCGCGATCTACCGACTCGAACCGGACGCCACCACCTCCGTTGCCCTGACCGGCGCCACCATCTCGAACGGCCTGCAGTGGAGCGCCGACGGGTCGGTCGCCTACTACGTCGACACGGACACCAGGAGGGTGGATGTGTTCGACTACGACGGCACGGACGGCTCGTTCCACGATCGCCGCCCGCTCGTGACGATCGGCGACGACGTCGCCGGATCGCCGGACGGCATGACCATCGACGCGGACGGCGGGCTCTGGGTGGCCTTCTGGGGCGGAGGCGCCGTGCGACGCTACGACCAGGCGGGAGCCCTGACGGCGGTGCTCGACGTGCCCGGCGTCACGAACACCAGCGCGGCCGCCTTCGGTGGGCGCGACCTGGACACCCTCTACATCACGTCGTCCAGACAGCACCTTCCGGACGACGCCGAGCCGCAGGCCGGGGCCGTGTTCGCCGCGCGGCCGGGGGTGCGCGGCGTCACACTCCCCGACTACGCCGGCTGAATCAGGGCAGCTGGATCGTGCCGTCCACCAGGCGCGGGATGCCCAGCGGGTTCGCGTCCTGCAGGGCGGGCGGCAGTGCAGCATCCGGAGCGTCCTGGTAGGCGACCGGCCGCAGGAACCGCCCGATGGATGCGGTGCCCACCGAGGTGAAGTGCGGCGCCGTCGTCGCCGGGTACGGCCCGCCATGCTGCTGCGCGTACGTCACGGAGACGCCGGTCGGCCAGCCGTTCCAGAGCACGCGGCCCGCCTTCGCGGCGAGCAGTTCGATCAGGTCGCCGACGCTGTCGTCGTCCTCGCCGTGCACAGTCGCGGTGAGCTGGCCGTTCAGGCTGCGAGCGGCGGCGAGCAGCTCGTCGTCCGAGCCGTAGCGGACGAGCAGGGCTGCAGGGCCGAAGTGCTCCTCCAGCAGCTCCTCCGGATGCGCGAGGAAGGTGGCGACGTCTGTGCCGTACACCGTCGGCGTCGGCTGGTCCCCGCGCTCAGCCGACCCGGCGAGCAGGTCGACTCCGTCGCGGCCGGCGAGCGGATCGAGGCTGCCGTAGAAGCCGTCGCGGATCGTGTCGGAGAGCATCGGGCCTCCGCTGCTCGCGCGCACCGCATCCACCACAAGCTGCTGGAGCGCAGACGACTCCGGCACGAACAGGACGCCCGGCTTCGTGCAGAACTGGCCGACGCCGAGCGTCATCGACGCCGCGAAGCCGTCGGCGATCCGTTCCGGCCGGGCCGCAGCGGCCGCCCGCGTCACGAAGACGGGGTTGACGCTGCCGAGCTCGCCGTAGAACGGGATCGGCTCCGGCCGGGATGCTGCCAGGTCGAACAGCGCCCGCCCGCCGGAGAGCGACCCGGTGAAGGTCGCGACAGCGAGCCGCGGGTCGAGGACGAGCGTGCGTCCCTCCTCCCTGCCCTCGACGATCGCGAACGTTCCGCCGGGTGCCCCCGCCTCGTCCAGTGCAGCCAGAATGTGCCCCGCGACCGCCCGGCTGAGCTCCGGATGCGCGGGGTGCGCCTTCACGACCACCGGCGCTCCCGCCGCGATGGCCGCCGCGGTGTCTCCACCGGCGACGGAGAAGGCGAACGGGAAGTTGCTCGCCGCGTAGACGGCAGCCGGCCCGATCGGGCGGAGCACCCTGCGCAGGTCGGGGCGGGCGCCCATCGGCCAGTCCGGATCTGCGTGGTCGATGGTCGCGTCGAGGTAGCGGCCGTCCTCGACCGTCTGCGCGAACAGGCGCAGCTGGAAGGTGGTGCGCACCAGCTCGCCAGTGAGGCGCTGCGTGGTGAGGTGGCTCTCGCGCGCGGCGAGCTCGACCAGGGCGTCCGCGTCGGCATCCAGCCGGTCGGCGATGGCGCGCAGCCAGGCGGCGCGCGCGGAGGGGGTCGAGAGGGCCAGCCGCGGGGCGGCGGCGGCCGCCTCCGTCATGGCAGTGTCGACGTCCACGGTGATCGTGTCCGATGCTGTCATCGCGCTCCCTCCTTCTGGGCGCCGACGAGCGACACCCCGTTGACCAGACGTCCGACCCCGGCGATGTCGACGGCGACCTCGTCGCCGGGCAGCAGCGTGAAGTCCGCGTCCGGCACCACGCCGGTGCCGGTCAGCAGGATCACGCCGTCGGGGAAGTCCAGCCCCCGGAACAGCCAGTCGGCGAGGTCGTCGAGCGTGCGCGCCATCTGATCGGTCGATGCGGAGCCGCCGAAGACCGTCTCGCCGCCGCGGCTGATCTCGAGACCGATCGCGAACGGCGCCGCCACCTCCCAGGCCGGAACGATCTCCGGCCCCAGCCCGCAGGCGGCGGTGTACACCTTGGCCTGCGGAAGGTAGAGCAGGTTCTCCCCCTCGATCGACCGGCTTGACGCGTCGTCGCCCGGCACGTAGCCGAACAGCCCGCCGTGGGCGTCGAGCACGAGGCCGAGCTCCGGCTCCGGCACGTTCCACGGAGAATCCGCGCGGACACCGACGTTCCCTCCCGGCCCGATCACGCGCGCACCCGTCGCCTTGAAGAACAGCTCGGGGCGCTCCGCGGCGTAGACCTTGTCGTACGGCGTCCCGTCGCTCGCCTCCTCGATGCGGCCGTCCCTGCTGCGCAGGTAGGTCACACCGGCAGCCCAGACCTCCTGCTGCGGATCGACAGGCGCGAGCACCCTGGTGGGCACGATGCCGCCGCCGGATGCGCGCTCGACGGCGCTGCGCGCATCCGGAGCAGGCAGTCGGAGCAGCTCGGTCAGGGTGAGGCCGAGCGGCGAGTACTCGTCACCGCGGCGGACCGCCCAGACGATCTCGCCGCCGGCCTCCACCCTGGCGATGGCCGTGCGCGGCGGGGCTGTCGTGGTGTTCTCGGTGCTCAATGGGACTCCCTCGTGACCACCGAGCCGCTCGACCCGACGAGGAAGTCGAGGTCGGCGCCGGTGTCTGCTCCTTGGACGTGTTCGATGTACAGCTTCTGCCAGCCGCGGTCTGCCCTCGCGAAGCCGTCGACCTCGCGCTGGGCGGCGGTTCTGCCCGCCAGCTCCGCCTCGTCGACCAGGAGTTCGAGGCGGCGGTTCGGCACGTCGAGCGAGATCAGGTCGCCGTCCTGCACGAGCGAGAGCGGTCCGCCGGCGGCCGCCTCGGGGGCGACGTGCAGCACGACGGTGCCGTATGCCGTTCCGGACATACGTCCGTCGCTGATCCTGACCATGTCGCGCACGCCCTGCTTCAGCAGCTTCTGCGGGATGGGCATGTTGCCCACCTCCGGCATGCCGGGGTAGCCCTTCGGCCCGCAGCCGCGGAGGACGAGCACGGAGTCCGCGTCGACGTCGAGGTCCGGGTCGTCGAGGCGCGCGTGGGCGTCCTCGATGGAGTCGAAGACGACGGCCTTCCCGGTGTGCACCAGCAGCTCGGGGGTCGCGGCGGCCGGCTTGATGATCGCGCCGCGTGGGGCGAGATTGCCGTGCAGGACCGCGATGCCCGCGTCGTCCTGCAGCGGGTCGTCGCGGAGCGTGATCACGCCGCTGTCCCACACCTGGTTGCCGCCGAGGTAGTCGGTGAGCGGACGCCCGGTGACGGTCTGCGCCGCGGGGTCGAGCAGGTCGGTGAGCTGGTCGAGCACGGCGAGGAAGCCACCGGCGCGGAACAGGTCCTCCATCAGGTATGCGCCCGCCGGCTGCAGGTTGACGAGCAGCGGCACCTGGCCGCCGATCCTGTCGAAGTCCTCCAGGGTGAGGTCGATGCCCAGCCGCCCGGCGATCGCCAGCAGGTGCACGACGGCGTTGGTCGATCCTCCGATCCCGGCGAGCGCGACGATCGCGTTGTGGAAGGACTCCTTCGTGATGACCTGCGAGATGCGGCGGTCCTCCAGCGCGAGCTCGACCGCGAGCCTGCCGGACGCGTGGGCGGCTTCGAGCAGGCGGCTGTCCGCGGCAGGGGTGCCCGCGACGCCGGGGATGGTCATGCCGAGCGCCTCGGCCATCAGCCCCATCGTGGATGCGGTGCCCATCGTGTTGCAGTGCCCCTTGCTGCGGATCATCTTCTTGTCCGTCGCCTCGAACTCCGCCTCGCTGAGCGTGCCGGCCCTGACCTCTTCCGAGAGCTGCCAGACACCGGTGCCGCAGCCCATCCGCTCCCCGCGGAAGTAGCCGTTCAGCATCGGGCCGCCCGGCAGCACGACGGCGGGGATGTCCACCGACGCCGCTCCCATCAGCAGAGCGGGGATCGTCTTGTCGCAGCCGCCGAGCAGCACGGCGGCGTCGATCGGGTTGGCGCGCAGCATCTCCTCGGTGGCCATCGCTGCCAGGTTGCGCCAGAGCATGGCCGTCGGCTTGACCAGCGTCTCCCCCAGAGACACCATCGGCACGTTGACCGGGACGCCGCCCGCCTCCCACACGCCCTGCTTGACGTATTCGGCCACCTCGTTGAGGTGCAGGTTGCACGGCGTCAGGTCACTCGCGGTGTTCGCGATGGCGATCTGCGGCCTCCCGTCGAACGCGTGATCCGGCACGCCTCTGCGCATCCACGCCCGGTGGATGTACGGATCGCGGCCGTCGCCGCCGTACCAGCCCTGTGATCGGACCATCGGGTGAATCTCCTTTGATTGATGTGCCCTACGGCGTACCGATTACGAAAGTTTTCCACGTTCCGCCATCCGCCGACGCAGGAGCCGATGGCCCCTGATCCCGTCCACACCGACCTCGTTCTCGCGAAAACTTTCGCTAAATCTACGACTTGTTTCGTCGCGCTCTCAGGCTAGGGATGCGGTCTGAAGGTGTCAAGCGCGCCGACGCGGAGCGCGGCTATCCTGTGCCGATGACCATTGAACTGTGCGTCCTGCTCTGGGCGTCCGACGGCAACGACGACGCCCTCTCCCGCTACGAGGACACGGTCCTCGCACTCGTGCCGGAGCACGGAGGCCGGGTGGTCAGCCGGGTGCGCCGCATCGGCGACGGCGACGCCCCGCTCGAGGTGCAGGTCATCCAGCTGCCAGACGACGCAGCGCTGCAGGCGTACCTGACCGACCCGAGACGGGTGGCGCTGGCCGACGTGCACCGCGAGGCCGTGGCCCGCACCGAGCTGATCCGGGTGGAGACGCTGGTCTAGGCCATTGCCTCCCGGGCCCGCCAACGCGAAGAGGGATATACTGTCCTCAAGACAACATTTCGAGAGGCGGCGGCGATGGCAGTGGATGAGGTTCCCGGCACGGCCCCCGGCCTGCCCTATCGCTCCGGCCAGCTCGCCGCGCTGCTCGAAGTCTTCGCGCTCTGGTCGTCCGGCGCGTTCATCCGGGGTCTCGCCGGCCGGGTCGGTGTCGAGCTGGATACCACGGCGATCGTCGCCATCACCCTGCTGGCCAGGGACGGCGAGCAGCGCGCATCCACCCTCGCCTCCCGGCTGCACGTCGGAGCGTCGGCGATCTCGAAGCTGAGCGCCAGGCTCGGCGCGCACGGACTCGTCGAGAAGCGCGACGATCCGGACGACTCCCGCGCGACGCTGCTCCGGCTGACGGAGGACGGCACCGCAGCGGCGAACGCCCTGGTCGACGCGGGCGACGCCATGATGGCCGACCTCCTGCAGACCTGGCCGGACCGCGACCGCGACGACTTCCGCCGCCTCCTACAGCGCTTCAGAGACGAGGCCGTGGCGTACGCGGCGGGCGTCTCCGACCCGGCGGGCACGCCCGCACGACCCCCTCAGACCGACACATCCGCATAACCCGCATAACCCGCACAACCCGAGAAAGAAGAGACATGACCCGCACCTACCTCGTCACCGGAGCCGCGAGCGGCATCGGCAAGGCCACAGCCGAACTCCTGCGCTCCGGCGGACACCGCGTGATCGGCGCCGACCTCGCCGGCACCGACATCTCCGCCGACCTCTCCACCGCAGAGGGACGGGCCACGCTCGTCGAGAAGGCGACAGAGCTCTCCGGCGGAGTGCTCGACGGCGTGCTCGCCGTCGCCGGGCTGAGCGCCGGCATTCCCGTCACCGCCGCGGTCAACTACTACGGCGCCATCGCGACGCTCGACGGACTGCGCCCGCTGCTCACCGCCTCCAGCGCTCCCCGCGCCGTGGCCGTCGCGTCGATGGCCTCCCTGCAGAGCCACGACGAGACCCTCGTCGACCTGCTGCTCGACGGCACGGAGGAGGATGCCCTCGCCCGCGCCGCCGCGCTCGCCGAGTCGCCCGCCACCGCGCACCAGATCTACTCGTCCAGCAAGCGCGCGCTGGCCCGCTGGCTGCGCCGGAACGCCGCGACGCCGGAATGGGCGGGTGCGAGCATCCCGCTCAACGCCATCGCCCCGGGTGTCGTCCTCACCCCGATGACCGCCGAGCTCGTCGCCACCCCGGAGGGCCGCGCCCGCCTGAACGAGCAGGTGCCGATGCCCCTCAACGGGCCGTTCGGCCCCGAGGTCGCCGCCGAGCTGCTGGTCTGGCTCGCCGGCGAGCAGAACTCGCACCTGTGCGGGCAGGTGATCTTCGTCGACGGCGGCTACGAGGTGACCGTGCGCGGCGACAGCACCTGGTGAGCTGATCCGGACGGCGCGAGCGGAGGGATGTCCGCTCGCGGCCGCTTTTGTTGCTATGGTCTGGATAGCTATTTCCACGTTGCAACTCTCGATGATGAGGATGTGATGGGTCCACGAACCGAACCCGCAGCCCCCGCAGCACTCCGCGCGACCCGTCCCGTCATCGGCGGCAGGACCTGGCTGGCGCTCGTCGTCGTCGGCCTGGTCGGCCAGCTGGCCTGGACCGTCGAGAACATGTACCTCAACGTGTACGTGTACGACACCATCTCTCCCGACCCCAACGTCATCGCCATCCTGGTCGGGTCGAGCGCGGTCGCCGCGACCATCGCCACACTGCTCGTCGGAGCCTGGTCCGACCGGATGGGTCGCCGCCGCGCGATCATCGCCGTCGGCTATGTGGCCTGGGGCATCTGCACGGCCGCGTTCGGATTCGTCGGAGCCCCGTCCGGTGCTGAAGCTCCCACCGGGGCCGCCCTCATCGGCGCCATCGTCGCGATCGTGCTGCTCGACTGCGTGATGAGCGCGTTCGGCTCCGGCGCCAATGACGCCGCGTTCAGCGCGTGGGTGACAGACTCCACCGCTCCGGCCAACCGGGGCAGGGTCGACGGCGTGCTCGCCGTGCTCCCGCTGATCGCCATGCTGCTGGTCTTCGGGCTGCTCGACGGCCTCACCCGCGCCGGAGACTGGAAGCTGTTCTTCGGCGTGGTCGGCATCGTCACCATCGCGACGGGCGCGCTGTCGTGGTTCCTCATCCGGGATCGCGGCGTTCCGGCCAGGCGGGAGCGCATCCTGAGCGCAGTGGTGCACGGTCTGCGCCCGAGCACGGTCAGGCGGCAGCCCGCCCTCTATCTCACGCTGGCGATCTGGGCCGTCATCGGCACGAGCACCCAGGTGTTCCTGCCCTTCGTGATCATTTATCTGCAGCGCTACCTCCGCATCGAGTCGTACGCGCTCGCCCTCGGGATCGTCCTGGTCCTGGCGTCCGCGCTGAGCATCGTCGCCGGCCGCGTGATGGACAGGGTCGGCAAGGCCAGGTTCCTGGTTCCCGCCGTCGGCGTCTTCGCTGTCGGCCTGATCGCCATGACCTTCGCGCGCGACCTGCCGCTGGTCATCGCGGCGGCCACGGTGATGATGGCGGGCATGATGGCGTCGCTGGCGACGGTCTCCGCGATGACCCGCGACCACACCCCGGCCGACCGTGCGGGCGCCGTGCAGGGCATCCGGATGATCCTCGCGGTGATGATCCCGATGATCGCCGGTCCGTTCCTCGGCGCCGCTGTCATTTCCGGTGCGGCGAACACATACACCTCGCTCGGCGTCGTGCAGCCGGTGCCCGGTCCGGAGATCTTCGCGACGGCGGCCGTGGTGCTCGTGCTGGTTCCCGTGCTCGTCGCCGTGCGCGCGAAGTGGGGCCGCGCGTGAGTCTGAGGACGCCGTGGGCCGATTCCCTCGACCGGGATGCCGTGCTGCAGGAGTACCCGCGCCCGCAGCTCGTGCGCGACAGCTACCTCAACCTCAACGGCCGGTGGGAGTACGCGATCACCGACAGCGCCGAGCATCCGGTGGACTGGGACGGCGACATCCTCGTGCCGTTCTCCCCGGAGGCGGAGCTCTCCGGCGTCGGGCGGCAGCTGCTTCCTGGACGGCACCTCTGGTACCGGCGCACGCTGCGCATCCCGATCGGGTTCGCGGAGGACAGGGTGCTGCTGCACTTCGGGGCCGTCGACCAGGACTGCGTCGTGTACCTCGACGGCGTTCGGGTGGGCGGGCACTCCGGCGGGTTCCTGCCGTTCTGCATCGACCTCGGTTCCGCTCTGTCCGACGTGGCCGAGCACGTACTGACCGTCGACGTGGTCGACGTCAGCGACACGAGCCACCGTTCCCGCGGCAAGCAGGCGTTGCGCCGCGGGGGCATCTGGTACACCGCGCAGTCCGGGATCTGGCAGACGGTCTGGCTGGAGTCCGTGCCGGCGGTGCACGTGCAGCGGCTCGACATCCGGCCGCTGCTCGCGGACGCCACGGTCGAGGTGACCGTGATCGGCAGCGCCGCCTCGACGACCGCCGAGGCCACGGTCGTCCTGACCGCCGACGGCGCGGTGGTGTCGAGCGGCAGCGGCAGGCCGGGCGAGCCGATCACCCTCCCCGTCGACGACGTGCGTGCGTGGAGCCCGGAGGATCCGTACCTCTACGACCTCGAGGTGCGACTCGGCACCGACAGCGTCACCAGCTACGTCGGGATGCGCTCCGTCGGCGTCGAGCGCGACGGGAACGGCATGCCCCGGCTCCTCCTCAACGGCCGCCCGTACTTCCACGCCGGCGTGCTCGACCAGGGCTACTGGCCGGACGGCCTGCTCACCGCCCCCTCCGACGACGCGCTCATCCATGACATCCAGAGCATGAAGGAGCTCGGCTTCACGATGCTGCGCAAGCACATCAAGGTCGAGTCGCTGCGCTGGTACCACCACTGCGACAGGCTCGGGATGCTCGTCTGGCAGGACATGGTAAACGGCGGCCGCCGGTACAACCCGGCGGTTATCACCGCACCGGTGCTGCTGCCCGTGCGCATCGACGACCGGCGGCATCGCGTCTTCGGCAGGCAGGATGCCGCGGGGCGCGAGGAGTTCCAGCGCGAGCTCGCCGAGACCGTCACGCTACTGAAGAGCGTGCCGAGCGTGGTGGTCTGGGTGCCGTTCAACGAGGGCTGGGGGCAGTTCGACGCGCTCGACGCCGTGGAGCGCATCCGGTCGCTCGACCAGGACAGGGTCATCGACCACGCCAGCGGCTGGCACGACCAGAGCGGCGGCGACCTGCGCAGCCTGCACGTCTACTTCCGCCGCATCCGGCCGGCCAGGAGCTGGGGCCGCGACGGGCGCGCCGTCGTCGTGTCCGAGTACGGCGGGTACAGCCTCCGCCTCGCGGGGCACGCGTTCAGCGACCGCGAGTTCGGCTATCGCAGACTTCCGTCCGTCTCCGCGTTCACCGACGCGTTCGCCGCGCTGCACAGGAACGAGGTGCTTCCCGCCATCGCGGCGGGGCTGTCCGGGATCGTGTACACGCAGCTCGCCGACGTGGAGGACGAGCTGAACGGCCTCCTCACCGCCGACCGGACAGTGCTGAAGGCCGGCGCGGACACCGTCCGCACGATCACCCGGGAGCTGGCCGCGCGGTTCGCGCTCGTCGCCCCGCCGAACCAGCCAGCACACGAAGGAGTCCAGGATGGGTCGCAGAATCGTCGAGCGTGAACTGACGGAGCCCGTGTCGCTCTGCCTCGCGGACGGGCGGCTCGACCGCCGCTCGGTCGGCTGGTCGCGTACACCGCTGCACGACACGTCCGGCATCGACGGCCGCACCGTCTGGGGCCGCAACAAGCGCTGGGAGTACTGGGCCGTCACGACGCCGACGCACATCGTGTCGCTCACCGTCTCGTCGCTCGACTACGCGGCTGTGCACGGGATCATGGTCCACGACATCCGGTCGGGCGCGACCGTCGAGCGCGGAGCCGTCTCCCCGCTCGCCGGGAGCGCGACCCTCCCTCCCCGGTTGGGCGCGTCGTCGGCCAGGGCGCGCACCCGCTCGCTGTCCATCGACATCGACGAGCTGCCGGGCGGCACGCGCCTGCGGGGAACAGCACCCGGCGTCGCCTTCGACATCACCGCCGAGCGTCCGGACGGACACGAGGTGCTCGCCGTCGTCGTCCCCTGGTCGCACAAGCGCTTCCAGTACACGGTCAAAGACGTCGCGCGCCCCGCCACCGGCTGGCTGGACATCGACGGCACGCGCGTGGAGCTGCCGTCCGGCGAGAGCTGGGCCGTGCTCGACCACGGCAGAGGGCGCTGGCCGTACCGGATGCGATGGAACTGGGGCGCGGCATCCGGTGTGGTCGACGGGAGGACGATCGGCCTGCAGCTCGGCGGGAGGTGGACGAACGGGACGGGCTCCACGGAGAACGGCGTGCTCGTCGACGGTGTGCTGCACAAGATCAGCGAAGAACTCGACTGGGCATACGACGAACGGGACTGGCTGGCGCCGTGGCACATCCGCGGCAGCAGCGTCGACGTGACCTTCGTGCCGTTCTGGGACCACACCAGCTCGACGGAACTGGGCGTCTTCGGCAGCCGCGGCCACCAGTGCTTCGGCCACTACTCGGGATGGGTCGACACCGCGCAGGGGCGCATCCGGATCGACGGGCTGCTCGGCTGGGCGGAAGACGTGCGCAACCGCTGGTGACGCTCAGCCGATGAGCGCGTGCGCCCTGGCCGGAAACGACGTCGGAGACTCGGCGAGCAGCGTGAAGACGCCGAGCTCGCCGATCACGCTGTGCAGCACCCAGGTCCTGCTGTGCAGGCCGCCGGACGACGCGTAATCGACCACGATCATGTCCGGATGCGGGGCGTCGCCCTCCAGGTGCAGGATGCGGGCGGTGCCGGAACCGGCCGGCCCGCTCAGCCAGGCCGAGCATCCGCCCTGGTCGTCGCCGGAGCGGGGAGAGGCGATGACGAGCGCTGCGTCGCTGACGCGGAGCACGGCGGGAGTCTGGCGCGTGGTCTTCACTGACATGGTGCGGTCTCCGATCGGTGCGGGTGGTGGTGCTGTGAAGGTGGTGCTGGGTGGTGCTGTGGTGAGCGGGGCGCCGCATATCGGTACAGCGCCCCGCTCGGCTCCGGCTGCGGTAGTGGACCTACGCAGTGGCGTCCGGAGCGGTCTGTGCGGGCCCGGGGCCCGGGTGAGGTGCGTCACCAGCGGCGTTCGACCTCCTCGACGTGGCCGAAGACATCCGCGAACTCGACGACCTCGCCGGTGTCGACCGTGATCCGCCCCGAGTAGTGGCCGAAACAGCTGTCCGCCCTGCTCATCACGATCCAGCGGTCGAACAGGTGCCGTGAGTGGTGCTCCGGGGTGAAGGTGACCTCCACGCCGGGGCCGGTGAGCGTCCAGGGCCGCAACCACTCCGTCGGGTCGTAGCGCCAATCGAGGTGCGAGCTGATCTTGTGCAGGCGGCCGTCGACGCGGATCCAGTTCTCGGTCGACGGGGTTCCGTCCGTCCACTTGCCGCCGAACTGCAGGCCGAGCTCCCGCCCGTCCGCGCTCAGGCCGTTGCCCGCTCCCCAGTTCCAGAAGGTGAAGTACGGCCAGCGGCCACGACCGCGGTCGTGCACGGCGTACGACTCCTCCGGCTCGATGTTGTGGGTGACGCCGTCCACGACGATCACGCCCTGCGCGCGCAGGCAGTTGTCCTTCTTCGTGTACTGGAAGACACGGTCGCTCCACGGGACGACGACGCCCATCGACTCGTGATCCGGCTCGCCGATGATGCGCAGGTCGACTGAGATGCGTGCAGACTCTGCATGCAGCACGGTGTTCACCCCGCGCGGCGTCATCCTGACCAGCACGTCGTTGCGGCTTGCCTCCATCGGCTCGCGATTGGTCTCGTCGCGCATCCCGCCCGCTCCGGGGAACCAGGTGTTCCCGCCCTGCCGGATCTCGGTGTACGTGGCGCGGTCGAGGTGGGTGACGGAGACGTTCGCGCGGTAGTCGTGGTGCGAGATGTTCATCGTCACGATCGACGTCGGCGTGACGATGGCCCAGTACTCGAAGCGCTTGTTGCGCCCCCAGCCCGGCAGCCCTGTCCTGTGCAGCGCCCTGCGCGTCCAGCCGATCGCCGCCGGATTCAGCTTGCCCGATGGGAGGCACAGCTCCGTCGTCTCGGTGATCTCGCGCTCGATGACGCTCTCGCCACCGGGCTCCACCTGTTTAAGAGGTAGCCTCACTCGTTCCGGCCTTTCTGTCTGTCGTCGTTCATGGGATCAGCCCTTCGTGGCGCCGTCGGCGAGGCCGCGGATCAGCCACTTCTGGACGAGGAGGGCGAGGATCACGACGGGCACGACCGTGAGCATGCCTGCGGCGGACAGCGCTCCCCAGTTGGCGCCGTGCTCGGTGTCGCCCGCCATCCCGGCGATGGCGACGGGGAGCGTCGTGGCCTTGCGATTGGTCAGCACCAGGGCGAAGAGGAGCTCCTCCCAGGCCAGGATGATGCTGAAGATGAAGGTGGAGATGAGGCCGGGCGCGGAGATCGGCACGATGATCCGGAAGAAGGCGCCCATCCGGGAGCAGCCGTCGATCATGGCCGACTCCTCCAGCTCCTTGGGCAGCGCGAGGAAGAACCCGCGCATCAGCCACATCACGTACGGGATGACGAACGAGCAGTACGCGAGGATCAACGTGATGTGCGTGTCCGTGATCCCGAGCGTGCGGGCCACGAGGAACATCGGCACGGCCAGGGCGATCGGCGGAACACCGCGTGAGGCGAGGATCAGCACGCCGATCGTGGCTGCGCCCTTGATCTTCAGGCGGGACAGCGCGTAGCCGGCCATCGCTCCGGCGACCAGCGACAGGATGCCCGCACCGCCCGCCACGATGATCGTGTTGATCATCTTCGGGCCGAGGCCGCCCTGCACGAACGCCTGCACGTACTGGTTGAGCGTCGGATCGAAGAAGATCGTCGGCGGGGTGGTGAAGATGTCCCTCTGCTGCTTGAACGAGGTGAGGAGCATCCAGAGCAGCGGCAGCAGGAAGAGCGCGCAGATGATGACGCCCGACCAGATGCGGGCGCGCTCTCCGCGCCGGCGCCGGACGATGGCGGAGGTCTTGGGCTGCTTCGTCTGCTCCCTGAGACTCTCCCTGTCCCTGGTGATCGTGGTCACAGTCTGTCCTCCAGTTTCTTGCTGCCCAGCAGGAACACGAACGTGAGGATCATCGTGATGACGAGCACGATCACCGCCATCGCCGACGACTCGCTGAACTTGAGCAATCGGAACGCCTGTTGATAGATGAAGAGGTTGACGACGTTCGTCGCCTCCCCCGGGCCGCCGTTCGTGGTCGCGAGGATGATGTCGAACATCTTCACCGCACCCAGCCAGCGCACCACGAAGGTCGCGGCGATGATCGGGCCTAGCATGGGGAGGCTGACCGATTTGAGCGTCTGCCACCAGTTGGCCCCGTCCACCTTGGCCGCCTCGAACACGTCCTTCGGCAGCGCGAGCAGCGCGGCGGCGGCGATCAGGGCGACGAACGGCACGGAGCGCCAGGTGTCGATGAGGACCACACTGATCATCGACATGGTCGCGTTGCCGAACCAGTCGATCGGCGGGATCCCGAACAGGCCGAGGAACCAGCCGACCACACCCCAGAGCGGGTCGAGGATCATCTTCCAGATCCCGCCGGAGACGACGGGGGCCACGACCATCGGGATGAGGAAGAGGGCGCGGACGATGCCACGCCCTCTCCACTCGGCGTTCATCAGATAGGCGATCCCGAAACCGAGCACGATCTGCAGCGGAAGAGCGAGCACCAGGTAGATGCCGGTGACGACCAGGGAGTTCTGGAACGTCTCGTTCTGCAGTGCAGCCGTGTAGTTCTCGAGACCGACCCATTCGGTCGGTGAGAACGTTGCGAGGTCGAACTTCGAGAAGCTGATCTGCAGCGTGTAGAGCAATGGATATGCGAGGACAGCGGCGAGGAGCACCGTTGCCGGCAGCATGAACGTCCATCTGCTGAAGATGTCCCGCATCCGCGAGACGCGACGAGCGCGGTCCACACGCTGTCTCGTGAGTTCGACCGTCATGTTCCTACTTCTTCAGGAGTTTGTTGATCTGATCCGTGGCCTTCTTCAGCGCGTCCTCCGACGACGCCTGGCCTTGGACGGCTGCACTCGTCTGGTCGGCGAGGACCTCCTGGATCGCGTTCGACTCCGGGCTGCGGGGCCGCCACATCTGGCCCTTCTCCGCCACGTCGTACGCGCTCTGGATGGTCGTGAAGACCGGGGAGAGCCACGCCTGCTCCGGGGTGGTGGCGAGCGTCGACTTTCGGGCGGGGAACGATCCGAGGGTGTTGGTCGTCCAGACCTCGCCCTTCTTCGACGTCATCCACTGCAGGAACGTCCAAGCCGCTTCTGGGTGCGTGGAATTCTTGAAGACCGAACCGCTCCAGATGCCGCGGTGCGTGCTCGGCCCATCCGAACCGGCCGGCATCGTCTGGATGCCCACCTGGTCCGGCGTCAGCTTCGTGACGGCCGGGTCGACGGCGGCGCTCTTGTACGCACTGCCCCAGGTGAAGATGGAGGCGACCTTGCCCTGGCGGAACGCATCCAGGGGCTCGGTGTAGTTGTAGTTCGTCGCTCCGGGAGGCGCGTACTTGAGCAGGTCGACCTGCGTCTGCAGCGCGGCAGCGCCTTCCTTGGTGTCGAACGTCGGCTTCATGTTCTTGTCGAACAGCGCGCCTCCGTTGGAGTTGAGGACGGCCTGCCAGACCGGCGGGGAGAGCACTCCGCGCATCCAGGTGAGCCCGACGGCCCACGAGTCGACCTTGCCGTCTCCGTCGGTGTCCTGCACCAGAGACGGGGCCTCCTTGAGGTACTGGTCCCAGGTGAGCTCGGGGGTGGGCTCTGCGAGACCGGCCTTCGCGTACAGCGCCTTGTTGTAGAACATCAGCAGCATGTTGGAGCGCAGCGGGACGCCGTACTGCTTGCCGTCCCACTCACTGGATGCGAGGGGCGCGGCGTTGAAGTCGGCCCAGTCGTACGCCTTGTCCGTCCACTGCTTCGCGTCGTTCTTGAGGTCGAGCAGCACCCCGGCGTCCGCCAGCTGCGGCGTCCACGGGTCGTCGAGCGTGATCAGGTCGTACTGCGGCTCGGGGTCCGTGCCGTTGAGCAGGCCCTTCGCGAGCAGTTCGGTGTACGGCACGGCGTCGATGGTGACGTCGATGTACGGGAACTCTTTGTTGAACTCGGGGACCAGCTGGTCCTGCCACTGCTGTGCGAACGCATCGTTCGACATCATCGTGATCTTGACGTGCTTCTTGGCCGTGCCGATGCCGCCGCCGTCCGCGGCGGGCGCTTCGCTGGTCCCGGTGCACGCGGTGAGTGCGATCAGGCTGAGTGCCGCAGCTCCTGCGACTGCCAGCAGCCGTTTCGGCCGCCGTTGGGTGCCTGCTGTCATACAGATCATCTCCTCGTCGTTGATTGGATGTTCGTGGTCGGGTGGCCGCTGGGCGCTTCGAGGTGGGGGTGCCTCGGTGTCGTGTGCGAAACGGTGCTCCGGCCGGAATGTGGATGCCGGAGAGCTGGCGCCGGGGGTGTGGCGAGCTGCTCTGCAGGGACACTCAAGCAGACATTCCAAAATATTGCAACGTGGAAACATGCAAATGTGTCAACGTTGCAACAATCGACTCCCCTACGATGTGACCGTGACCAGTATGGACGAGCAGAACCCGGGCCGACGATCGGGAGCGCCCACGATCAAAGACGTGGCCGCGCTCGCCGGCGTCTCGTACCGGACGGTCTCGAACGTCGTCAACGGGCACAAGTACATCAGCGAGGCGACCCGCACGAAAGTCGAAGCGGCCATCGCCGAGGTCGGCTACCGCCCGCAGCTGGCGGCCAGGCAGCTGCGCAGCGGACGGAGCAACCTGCTCACCCTGTCCGTGCCGTTCGTCTCCCACCCGTACTTCGCCCAGCTCGCCCACGCCGTCGTCACCGAGGCGGAACGGTTCGGCTACGACGTGGTGATCGACGAGACCAGGGGCCTGCTCGAGCGGGAGCTGCGCGTGGCGGCCGGATTCCGCACGATCCTCACCGACGGGATCCTGTTCAGCCCGCTCTCGATCGACCTCGAACGCTTCGAGGCGGAACGCGGCTCGACCCCGCTGGTCCTGCTCGGCGAGCGCTTCCGCAGCGAGAGGATCGACAGCGTCGTCGTCGACAACGTCCGCTCCAGCTACGACGCGACGATGTGCCTCATCGAGAGCGGCAGGCGCACCCTCGGCTTCCTCGGGAACGTGAAGGTCGGAACGATCGGCGCAGCCCCGGCCGACCTTCGCATCCGGGGCTTCCAGAAAGCCCTCGACGAAGCGGGACTCACCGCAGACCCGGCGCACATCGTCACCGTGTCGCGCTGGGACCAGTCGAGCCCGGACGGCGACTACTCGCGCGAGGAAGGCTACGAGCGCACGAAGGAGCTGATCGAGCGGCTGGGTGCAGGTGGCGCTGGCGGCGCGAGCGGCGCGGGCGGCGCATCCAGGGCTGGCGGCGCAGGAGGCGCGGGCGGCGCACCCGGCGCATCCAATCCCCTCGGCGGCCTGGACGGGCTGGTGTGCGCCAACGACCTCCTCGCCATCGGTGCGCTGCGGGCGTTCCGCGAGGCCGGCATCTCCGTGCCGGGCGACATCGCGGTGGTCGGCTGGGACAACACCGCGGAGGCCGCGTTCTCCGCCCCGTCGCTGACCACCATCTCCCCCGACCTGCACGAGATCGCCCGGCTGGCGATCGTCGCCATGTTGCGGCGCCTCGACGAGCCGGAGGCCGAGCCGCGCACCGACCACGCGCCGTACAGCCTCGTGCGCAGGGAGTCCACCGCGGTCGGCTGAGCGGTTCCACAAATATTTCCACGTTGCAACAAGACAAGGATGTCTGATTGGATGCACGCATGACGCACCACGAGCCGCCGATGCCACTCGCCGGGGCGCCACTCGCCGGGGCGCCACTCCCCGGGACACCGCTCGCGGGCATCCGGGTCGCCGACTTCACGCGCATCCTGGCCGGCCCGTACGCGACCATGATGCTGGCCGACTTCGGGGCGGACGTGGTCAAGATCGAGAGCCCGCTCGGCGACGACACCCGCCGCTGGCTTCCCCCTGCCGACGAGCACGGCGACTCCACGTACTTCTCCGGCGTGAACCGCTCCAAGCGCTCCGTCGTCTGCGACCTGCGCACGCCGCAGGGCCTCGCCACCGCCCGCCGCCTCGCGCACACCGCCGATGTGGTGATCGAGAACTTCCTCCCGGGGACGATGGAGCGGTTCGGCCTCGGCGACGCCGCCGTCCGCGCGGCCAATCCGGGAGTCGTCTACTGCTCGATCACCGGCTTCGGCCCGGGAAGCGACCTTCCAGGCTACGACCTGCTCGTGCAGGCGGTCGGCGGCCTGATGAGCGTGACCGGCGCGGCAGACGGACCTCCGACCAAGGCGGGCGTCGCCCTCGTCGACGTGCTCACCGGACTCAACGCCTTCTCCGGCATCCTGCTCGCCCTCCGCGCCCGCGAGACGACCGGGCTCGGCGACCATCTCGACGTCGACCTCCTCAGCACCCTGCTCGCCGCCCTCACCAACCAGGCGTCGAGCGCGCTCGCCACCGGCATCGACCCAGGACGCCTCGGCAACGCGCACCCGAGCATCGCCCCGTACGAGCTGTTCGCCTGCCAGGACCGCGAGCTCGTCATCGCGGTCGGCAACGACCGCCAGTTCGCCGCCCTCTCCGACGAGCTGGGCCGCCCCGACCTCCCCGCCGACGAGCGTTTCCGCAGCAACGCGCAGCGCGTCAGCCACCGGGATGCGCTCCGCCGCGAACTCGAGTCCGTCCTCCGCACCGCTCCGGCCGCTCACTGGAAACAGCGCCTCGACGCCCGGGATGTGCCGGCCGGGCTGGTGAACACGATCACCGAGGCCGTGGCGCTCGCGGAGAGCCTCGGCGCGCATCCGGTGCAGGAGCTGGTCGACGACCGGGGCGAGGTCGCCGGCCGCCAGCCGGCCAACCCCATCCACCTGGCCGGTTCTCCCCCTCGGCCAGGCCGCGCCGCCCCCGCGCTCGGCCAGCACGACGATGCCGACTGGCTCCCCTCTGCCGCCCCGACCCTCCGCCACTCCACACCCGACGACGACCCCGGCACCCACCGACAGGAACCCCGATGACAGCACTCTCCGACACCTTCGACCTCGCACCGCTGCTCACCGCCGAGGAGCTCGGCTGGCAGGAGCGAGCGCGCACCTTCGCCCGCGAGCGCCTGCTCCCCGTGGTCGACGAGGACTTCGAGAACCGGCACTTCCGCCGCGAACTCATCGCCGAGTTCGGGGCCGCCGGGTTCCTCGGCATGCACCTCCCCGACGATGGCTGCGCCGGGGCCGGAGCCGTCAGCTACGGCCTGGTCTGCCACGAGCTGGAAGCCGTCGACAGCGGGTGGCGCACGTTCGTGTCCGTGCAGGGTTCGCTCGCCATGACCGCCATCTCGCGGTTCGGCTCGTCCGATCAGAAGGCCCTCCTCCCCGCGATGGCCCGCGGCGAGGTGATCGGCTGCTTCGCGCTGACCGAGCCGCAGGGCGGAAGCGACCCCGCCGCGATGACCACCACAGCCACGAGGGACGGCGACGACTGGCTGATCAGCGGCCGCAAACGCTGGATCGGACTGGCGGGCGTCGCCGACGTCGCCGTGGTGTGGGCGCGCACCGACGACGGCATCCGGGGCTTCGTCGTCGACACCGCCTCGCCCGGCTTCACCGCCACGATCATCGCCGACAAGCTCTCGATGCGCACCTCGGTGCAGTACGAGATCGACCTCGACGCCTGCCGCGTCCCCGCCTCCGCCCAGCTTCCGGATGCCGTCGGGCTGTCCGCACCGTTCACCTGCCTCAACGAGGCGCGCTTCGGAATCGTCTGGGGCGCGATGGGCGCCGCCCGCAGCTGCATCGAGGTGGCCGTCGAGCGCGCGACGTCTCGCGAGGTGTTCGGCTCACCGATCGGCTCGAAGCAGCTCATCCAGCAGCGCCTCGCCGACATGCTGGTCGAGTACGAGAAGGGCATGCTGCTCGCCCTGCACCTGGGTCGCCTGGAGGAGCGGGGAGCCATCACACCCGTGCAGATCAGCGTCGGCAAACTGAACAACGTGCGCGAGGCGCTGACCATCGCGCACAGCGCCCGCACGATCCTCGGCGGTGACGGTGTCACGAGCGCATTCCCGGTGATGCGGCACATGGCCAACCTGGAGTCGGTGAGGACCTACGAGGGCACGGACGACATCCACACGCTCGTCATCGGCCGCTCGCTCACCGGCCTCTCGGCGTTCTGATGGCAGGACCGACCCCCGTGGAGGCAGCGGTCACCGCCGCGGCCGCGTCCGGCTTCACCGCCACAACCCGCTCGGAGCGCGCCGCCGCTCTCGTCGCCTTAGCCGCCGCGCTGGAGCGAGCGAGCGCCGAACTCGTCGCCATCGCCGCGGACGAGACGCACCTGACTCCCGCCCGCCTCTCCGGCGAGGTCACCCGCACCGCGAACCAGCTGCGCTTCTTCGCCGAGGTGATCGAGGAGGGCGGCTACCTCGAAGCGGCGGTCGACCGTGCCGACCCGTCCACGGTTCCTCCGCGCCCCGACCTGCGGCGCATGCTGCGTCCGCTCGGCGTCGTGGCCGTGTTCACCGCCTCCAACTTCCCGTTCGCGTTCTCGGTGCTCGGGAACGACACCGCCTCCGCGATCGCGGCGGGCTGCCCCGTGGTGGTCAAAGCGCATCCGGGGCACCCGCTGCTCTCCCGCCGCACGGCGGAGCTGGCCAGGGATGCGCTGGCCGCCGCGGGCATCCACCCCGATGCCATCACGCTGGTGGAAGGCATGGACGCGGGTGTCGAACTCGTGCGGCACCCGCTCGTCACGGCGGTGGCGTTCACCGGTTCCGAGCGCGGGGGCAGAGCCCTCTTCGAGGTGGCGGCGTCGCGTCAGCAGCCCATCCCGTTCTACGGCGAACTGGGCAGCATCAACCCGGTCGTCATCACCGCCGCCGCGGCGAGCGCCGACGCCGCCTCCCTCGCCGCCGGGCTCGTGGAGGTGGTGACCAGGGACGCCGGGCAATTCTGCACCAAGCCCGGCCTGGTGTTCGTCCCGGCCGGGCACGGCTTCGCCGCCGCGGTGGCGGGCGAACTCGCGTCTGCTCCCGCGCATCCACTGCTCACCGGCGGCATGACGAACGCGTTCGAGCAGCGGGTGGCGGAGCTCACCCGGCGCGACGACCTCGCGGTCTCCCGCGGACCCGGAGACGCCGACGCGCGCCCCGCTGTGGTGACCGCGGACATCGCGGCATTCCTCGCCGACCCGGATGCGCTGCTCGCCGAGTGCTTCGGCCCCCTGACCGTCGTGGTCGATTACACCGCCGACGACGGCCTGCTGCCCGCGCTCGGCCACCTGCCCGCCTCGCTGACGGCGACCATCCGCTCGGCGCCGGACGAGGACGTGACCTGGCTCGCCGCGATCCTGTCGCCCCGGTGCGGAAGGCTGGTCTTCGACGGCTGGCCAACCGGCGTCGCGACGGGATGGGCCCAGCACCACGGCGGAGCGTGGCCGGCCACGACCGGCTCGTTGCACAGCTCGGTCGGCGCCAGTTCGCTCCGCCGCTTCCTCACTCCGGTCGCCTACCAGAACGCCCCGGAGAGCGTGCTGCCGGCCGAACTCCACGACGCGAACCCGCTGCACTTCTCGCGCCGGGAGAACGGGCGGCTGGTGCCCGCCGCCCGCGGGTAGTCCACCGGGCCAAGAAGGAAGCTCCCGTTCACCCTCTCCGCAGCGCCGCGAAGTCCAGCAGCCGCTGCTGCGATTCCGCGTACGACGTCGCCGACGGCACCGCACGCCCGTCCCTGACGGCCGCAGCGACCTCCACCGCCGCGTCGATCGCCACGCGGTACGGCAGCGATCCCGTGCTCACCCTCCGCACGCCGAGCTCCCCGAGCCTGGCCAGCGACAGGCCCGGCGTGACGAGCACATTGAGCGGGAGCGGGATGGCGGCGGCCAGCTGTTCGATGGTCGCCGGGTCGGAGGCGCCCGGCACGAAGATCCCGTCGGCGCCTGCATCGGCATACGTCTTCGCCCGCTCGACGACGGCGGCGACCGTGTCGTCTTCGTGGAACCAGTACGAGTCGATCCTGGCGTTGACGAACACGTCGGGGGCCGCGCGCCGGATCGCCGCGATCTTCGCCGCGGGAATACCGGGGTCGACGAGCCGCCCGTCCGCCGAGTCCTCGAGGTTAACGCCGGCGACGCCGAGCCCCGCCACGAAGTCGGCCACCTCGGCCGGGTCGTCGCTGTAGCCGTCCTCGATGTCCGCGGAGATGTGCACGGGCAGGGCGGTGAGCATCCCGACCAGCGCGACGGTCGCATCCTTGCTGGCGCCCCCGGCGTCCGGCCGGCCCGTGGATGCGTTGACCCCGAAACTCGTCGTGCCCACCGCGGGGAAGCCCGCAGCGACGAAGGCGAGCGCGGAGCCGACGTCCCACGCGTTCGGCAGCAGCAGCGGAATGTCCTGGTCGTGCAGTGCGGTGAACGTCATGGTGGTCCTTCCCACCCTGCGAGAGTACCGCCGGGGGCAGGGACCGGCGCACGGGCGACCGCGGTGACCAGGCCGACCTCGCGGAGGGACTGCGTTCCCACGTCGAGGTAGCCGTGCTCGGCCAGGTGCGCCAGGAAGGCCTTCTGCCTGTCCTGCGGGGCGGGGATCGCCGTCCACACGGCGGACCGGATGTCGTCGTTGTACGCGGAGTGCAGGATCGGCGCATGGCCGGTGACGGCAGCCAGCCCGGCCGCCCGGTCGCCGTCGACGGGGAGCACGTGGGCGCCGAACCCCGGCGAGCGAGGGTCGGAGCGGCTCGCCCTGCCGAGCCCGGCCTCCGCGTCTGCTGCCGCCTCTCCGGCGAACACCGCTCCCGCGTGCAGGGCGGCTGCGGTGGGGATGCGCTCCTCGACCCCGGCGGATCCGAGCATCACGAAGGTGCTCACTCCGAGCGGTGTATCTGCCAGGGCGTCCGCTGCCATCGTCGTCCCATAAGAGTGCGCCACCACATTCAGCGTGGGCGAATCGTGGGAACGGGAGGCGGTCAGACCCTGGATCGCCTCGGTGAACTCCGGAGCCCCTCGCGTCGCGTACTCGCCCAGTGCTGCGTCGATGCCGACCGGCGGCACGACGTACCCCATCCAGGCGATGACCGCGTGATCGGCCGGAGCAGCAGCATCCCGTTGCGAACCCCACAGGTTCTGCGCGGCCAGCGCCCACAGCTGCATGTCGGTGGCGTACGTGCCCATGCCGGGAACGGCCCAGGTGACCATCGACGCCGTCTCCGGGTTCCCCACCGCGATGGCCGCGGTCGGGCGCACGCCGGGAACGAATTCGATCAGATGCCGCGACGGGTGGGTCTTCGCGTGCAGCGCAGCGGAGATCGCCGTGTACGCCGCCAGGCTCAGCAGCCCCGCCTGCCCGGACGGGTGCGTCCGGACGGCAGCCCTGGCCGCGGCCAGCTGCTCGGTCAGCGCACGCCGGTTGGCCCGGTCGCGGACCGGGTACGAGACGCCGTCCAGGTTTCCGACCAGGCTGGGCAGGTCGCGCTCCAGCCGGCTGCGCGCTGCCGCCGGCAACGCAGGCCACTCCCGTGCCGCCTGCCGGGGCAAGGAGTTCAGCAGCTCGAGGATCTGGTCGGGATGCTCGGAGATGACGGCATCCACCGCGCTGCCCTCGAGCGAGGCCAGCTGGTGCAGGACCAGCGAACTCGACTGCTGGCCGCCCGCCGGGGCGACGACCACCGCGGCGACGGCGAGCACCGACGCGCCGCACGCGACCAGGATGCGCCGCACACCGTGAGCCCGAGTCGCACCCCTCATCTCCCCGAGGGTACGCCCAGCTGGGCCACCGGACGCGGGCGGAGCCGGACCCCGCCGACGTCCGATGGCAGCGCGGTCAGCGTACCTCGACCCCCGCGGCCAGCAGGTCGGAGTTCCGCGACGACGGGCCGACGAGCACCTCGAACGCGCCGGGCTCCACGCGGCGCAGCCCCGCAGCATCCACGATCGTGCACTCGGCGACGGGCAGCCGGATGCCTACCCGCGCGGACTCGCCCGGCGCGAGGTCGACGTGCCGGTATGCCTTCAGCTCCTTGTCCGCCCAGCTCACGCTCGTGACGAGGTCGCGCACGTACAGCTGCACGGTCTCGCGGACGGGGCGTTGCCCGGTGTTGCTCACCGTCACCTCCGCGACGATGTCGTCCTGGAGGCCGACCTCCGTGCGCGCGACCGTGAGGTCCGCGTACTCGACCGTCGTGTACGAGCGGCCTTCGCCGAACACCCAGGCCGGCGCCTGCGTGAGGTCGGCGTAGCGGTCGCCGTGCTGGCCGCGGAGCTGGTTGTAGTACGTGGGCTGCTGGCCGACGTGCCTGGCGAAGGAGATCGGGAGGCGCCCCGACGGCTCCACCTGTCCTGCGATGATCTCGGCGATGGCCTGGCCGCCCAACATGCCCGGGTTGGCCGCCCACAGCACGGCCGCGGCCTGCGCGACCGACGGAGGAAGCACGAGCGGCTTGGAGGCGAGGAGCACCACGACCACCGGCTTCCCCGTCGCGATCATGGCGTCGAGCAGGGCATTCTGGCCGCCGATCAGCTCGAGCGTCGCCGTCGAGCGGCCCTCGCCGACGAGTTCGATGCGGTCGCCGACGACCGCGACGACCACGTCGGATGCCTCGGCGGCGGCGACCGCTTCGTCGAGCATCCGCTGGTCCGGTTGCGACGGAACGACCAGCGGCGGTCTCGGCTGCCCGTCCGGGAACGTCGCGCCGAGCGGGTCGGGCGCGAGGGTCAGGATGTCCGCCCCGCGGGCGTGCTCGACGGTCCAGCCGTCGATCGCGCTCAGCCCGTCGAGCACGGTGGTGATCATCTCGCGCGGCTGGCCGTCGAGCCAGCCGGCCTGGCCGGAGCCTCCCGCCCAGTCGCCGAGCTGCGTCTGGGCGTCGTCCGCGAGCGGCCCGACGAGAGCGACGCGGAGCGGAGACGACGCAGACGACGCCAGTGGAAGGGTGCCGTCGTTCTCCAGCAGCACGATGGAGCGGCGAGCGACCTCGAGGTTGAGGTCGGCGTGCTCTGCGCTGCCGACCACCGAGTCGAGCTCGGCCTGCGGCAGGCGCGGGTTCTCGAAGAGTCCGAGATCGAACTTGATGGTCAGGATGCGCGCGACGGCATCGTCGAAGTCGTCCTCGGCGAGCAGTCCCGCCGCCACGGCTTCGAGGGCGCCCTCGTAGAACAGCGGCGTCGTCATGATCATGTCGTTGCCGGCCTTCACCGCGGCGGCCGCCGCGTGCGCGTAGTCGGGCTGCACCTTCTGCTCCCAGACCATGCGGCCCACGTTGTCCCAGTCGGTGATGAGCGTTCCGGTGTACCCCCACTCGCCGCGGAGCACCTCGCTGAGCAGCCAGTCGTTCACCGTGATCGGCACGCCGTCCGTGCTCTGGTAGCCGAGCATGAAGGTGCGGCAGCCCTCGCGGGCCACGCGCTCGAACGGAGGAAGGAACCAGCTGCGCAGCTTCCGCCGCGAGATGTCCGCCTCGCTCGCGTCGCGGCCGCCCTGCGTCTCGGAGTATCCGGCGAAGTGCTTCGCCGTCGCGAGGATCGCCGTCGGGTCGTCGAGGCCGTCGCCCTGGTAGCCGCGGACCATCGCACTCGCCAGCTCGCCGATCAGGTACGGGTCCTCGCCGAACGTCTCGCTGATGCGCCCCCAGCGGAGGTCGCGGGCGATGCACAGCACGGGAGAGAAGGTCCAGTGCACACCGGTCGCCGCCACCTCCTCCGCCGTGGCCCTGGCCACGCGTTCGATCAGGTCGGCGTCCCACGACGCTGCCATGCCGAGCTGGGTCGGGTAGATCGTCGCGCCCGGCCAGAACGAGTGACCGTGGATGCAGTCCTCCCCGACCAGGAGCGGGATCTGCAGCCGCGTCTCCGCCGTCAGCCTGTTCGCCTCCAGGATGCGTTCCGGCGACGTGTGCAGGATGGAGCCGGCGCGGCGGCGCAGGATGTGGTCCTGCAGGTCGTCGCGCGCATCCAGTTGCAGCATCTGCCCGATCTTCTCCTCCACCGTCATCCGGCTGAGCAGGTCGTCGACCCGCTCCGCCGTCGTGAACGATGGATCCCGGTACGGGACGAAACCGGAGGGCCGTGCCTCTGTTGCCGGCAGGGTCGATGTCATTCGGCAGTGCCTTCCGAGGTGGTTCCTGGCGAGGTGGTTCCCCGCGAGGTGCGGACCTCCGTGACGGTGGCGTTGATGTTCAGACCTTTCCGCTTCATGGCGCGAGCGCGCTCACCGGCCGAGCGCAGCCGGGGGTTGACGTACTCGTCGATGCCGAAGTTGACGAGAGAGAGGGCCACCCCGAGGATGGCGATGCACAGTCCGGCGGGGACGTACCACCACCAGTAGTCGGGGAAGGCGTTGTTCTGCTGCGCCCAGAACAGGATGGTGCCCCAGTTGAGGTTCGACACCGGGATGACGCCGATGAACGCGAGCGTCGTCAGACCGAGCACCGCCGCGGTCATCGTGCCGACGAAGCTGGACGCGATGAGCGCCAGCAGGTTCGGCAGCATCTCCACCAGGATGATGCGGTGCAGCGGTTCGCCGTTCGCCCGCGCCGCCTGGATGAAGTCGCGGTTCCTCAGCGACATGGTCTGCGCACGCAGCACGCGCGCTCCCCACGCCCATCCGGTGAGACCGAGCACTGCAGCGATGACGACCAGCGGCGGATCCTGGAACTGCGACGCGATGATGATCATCAGCGGCAGCCCGGGGATGACGAGGAACACGTTCGACAGCGCGGACAGCGCCTCGCTCTTCCAGCCGCGCAGGTATCCGGCGGTCACGCCGACCGCGATCGCGACGGTCGTGGCCATGATCGTGGCCAGGAACCCGACGACGAGCACGCCGCGGGTGCCGTAGACGAGCTGGCTGAACACATCCTGGCCGATGTGGGTCGTGCCGAGGAGGTGCTGGAACGACGGCGGCTGAAGCGTCGCGCTCAGGTTCTGCGCCTGGGGGTCGTACGGGGCGATCAACGGGGCGAAGATCGCGACCAGCACGAACACACCGAGGATGATGAGCCCGGTGGCGGACTTCGGGTTGCTGAACATCGCCAGCGACAGCTTGAGCTGCGACCAGAAGGTCTTCTTCTCCGGACTCTCGCTGCCCTGCTGCGGACGACCGGCCAGGACGGCCGCCGTCTCCGGGGCTCCGACGCCGACCGGCTGCGCGAGCGTGGATGTTCTCTCTGCGGGGGTGGTCATGATCAGGCCTCCGTCTGACGTGTGCGCGGGTCGAGGATGGCGTATGCGATGTCCGCGATGATGTTCGCGACCAGCACCGCCAGCACCAGGACGAGGAAGATGCCCTGCATCAGCGCGTAGTCCTTGGCGTTCGTCGCGTTGAGCAGCAACAGCCCGATGCCGGGATACGAGAACACCATCTCCATCACGAGCGTGCCGCCCACGATGAAGCCGAGCGCGAGGGCGAAGCTCTGGATCTGCGGCAGCACGGCGTTCCGGGCGGCGTAGCGCCAGAGCACGCGGCGGTTCGGCATGCCCTTGGCCTGCGCGACCGTGATGTAGTCCTCGTCGAGCACGGTGAGCATCATGTTGCGCATCCCGAGCACCCAGCCGCCGAGCGAGACGACCACGATGGTCGCCACCGGCAGCACGGCGTGCGAGACCACCTCCGAGATGAACTCGGCGTTCCAGCCGGGTTCGACACCGACCTCGTACGCGTGCCCGGCGGGGAACCAGCCGAGCGTCGTCGAGAAGATCGCGATGAAGATCAGGCCGAGCCAGAAGTACGGGATGGTGCCGAGGAACGTCGTGACAGGCACGAACGCATCCAGGCCGCTGCCGCGCTTCCAGCCGATGACCGCGCCGAGGCTGGTGCCGATCACGAACGAGATGATCGTGGCGACGCCCACCAGTCCGAGGGTCCACGGCAGGGCGGACGCGATCGCATCCCCCACCGGCGCCATGCCCGTGGAAATCGAGACGCCCAGGTTGCCGTGCAGCAGCATGTTCCAGTAGTCGAGGTACTGCTGCCAGAGCGGCACGGAGGTGTCCAGGCCGAACATCGCACGCAGCGCCTTCTCCGCCTCCGGGGTCAGCTGCCCCTGGCTGCGCGCCATGAACGACGACACCGCGTCGCCCTTCATCATGCGCGGAAGGAAGAAGTTGACGGTGATGGCGGCCCACAGCGTGAACAGGTAGAACGCCACGCGCCCGCCGATGAATCGCCACGGGATGCGCGGACCGCTGCGCTCCGTGCGGGCGGCGGTCGTGCCGACGAGGGTCGGGTCGACGGGTGTGTTGTCGACGGGGGTCTGGGTCTCTGCGCTCATCGCGCACCTCCCGAGTTCTGGGCGGACAGTTCCCGGAAGAACTTCTCCGGGTCCGGCGAAGCGGCGCGCAGCTCGCGCGTGTACGGGTCGCTCGGACGGAGGATGACGTCGTCCGCCGTCCCGCGTTCGACGACCCTGCCCTGGTTGAGCACCATGATCTCGTCGCTGAAATGGCGAGCGGTGGCCAGGTCGTGGGTGATGTAGAGGACGCCGAGCCCTTCCTCCCTCTGCAGATCGGAGAGGAGGTTGAGCACGCCGAGGCGGATCGACACGTCGAGCATCGACACCGGCTCGTCCGCCACCAGGAGGGCGGGGCGGGATGCCAGCGCCCTGGCGATGGCGACGCGCTGGCGCTGGCCGCCGGAGAGCTCGTGCGGGCGGCGGTCGATCACGGCGTCGGCATCCAGGCGCACGCGGAGGAGCAACCGCCGCACCTCCGCATCCACCTCGGAGCGCGGGACGACGTTGTCGAGTCGCAGCGGGCGCTCGATGTGGTGGCGGATCGAGTGGGACGGGTTCAGCGAGGCGAACGGGTCCTGGAACACCATCCGCAGCTGCTGGCGGTAGCTCCGCAGCCGCCGTCCGCTCCGCGGGATCGGGACGCCGTCGAGCAGTACATCGCCGCTCGTCGGGGTCTCCAGCTGGGTCAGGATCTTGGCGATCGTGGACTTGCCGCTGCCGGACTGGCCTACTAGGCCGATGGTCTGGTGCGACGACAGCGTGAAGCTCACGTCGTCGAGCGCTCTGAGCTGTCCGGAACCGCGGACGTTGTAGACCTTGGTGACGTTCCTGAATTCGAGGGTCGTCATCGCGCGACCACTCCTCTCTCGCCGGTCAGGCGCGGGAACGACGCCAGGAGGTTCTTCGTGTACTCGTGCTGCGGATCGTTCCAGATCTGCTCCGCGGTCGCGAGCTCGACGATCTCGCCCTCGCGCATGATCGCGATCCTGTCGCTGATCTCCAGCAGGAGGGGGAGGTCGTGGGTGATGAAGACGACGGAGAAACCGAACTCGTGCCTGAGCTGGGAGATCTGCCGCAGGATCTCGCGCTGGACGAGCACATCCAGAGCGGTCGTCGGCTCGTCCATCACCATCAGCTGCGGCCGGAGGGCGAGCGCCATCGCGATCATCACGCGCTGGCGCATGCCGCCGGACAGCTCGTGCGGGTACGAGCGCATCCGCTGACCGCCCACCTTGACGATCTCCAGCAGTTCGACGACCGCCTTCTTGCGTTCGGCGCGGCTCAGTTCCGGCCGGTGCACGATGAACACGTCCTCGAGCTGGGCGCCGATGGTCGCCACCGGGTTGAGGGCGTTCATCGCTCCCTGGAAGACCATCGAGATCTTGTCCCAGCGGAACCGGCGCATCTCCTCGACCTCGAGGGCGTTGATGTCGATGTCGTCGCCGCTCTTGTCGTGGAACACGACGCTTCCGTCGGTGATGACCGCCGGCGGACGGAGGAGTCGCTGCACGCCGTATGCGAGCGTGGTCTTCCCGCACCCGCTCTCCCCGGCGAGGCCGACGATCTCGCCCCGTTTGATGTCGATGGTGACGTTCTTGACCGCCCGCACAGGGGGATCGACGTCGTACACGACCGAAAAGTCGCGCACGGAAAGAAGGCTGTCTGTCATGTGCTTGTCGCTTTCTTGCTGGCCGCGAAGCATCCGGGGCGGACTCGGGAGGTGAGTCCGTCGTCCGCCCCGGATGCGCTGGGGACTACTTGGCAGCCGGCTTCAGCTTCATGACCACCTGCACAGCCCAGGGCTGCGTGGGGTCTGCCGTCGCGTACTGGTCGGACTCGCTCGGCCACCCGGTGAACTTGCGGGTGTTGTACTCGCCGAGCTGCGGGTGCGTTCCGATGGCGATGGCCGGCACGTCCTCGACGAAGATCTTCTGGATCTTGTTGAGGGCTGCGGTGCGCGATGCGTCGTCCGAGGCCTGCGCGTATTCCTTGAGCAGCGCGGTCGCCTCCGGGTTGTTGTAACGGCCGAAGTTGTCGGCGACCTTGCCGCCCGCTGCCTGCTCCAGGTATGCGCCGTTCATCACGTCGTCGTAGATGTGCCACGGGTTCGATCCCGATCCCGTCCAGTGCAGCACGGCGTCGAAGTTGCCCGTCGCCACGTTGGTGGTCCAGGTGTCCGCGTCCGGGGTGGCCACCTTGGCGTCAGCACCGAGCGTGTTCTTCACCTGCGTCGCCACCAGCTGGATGCCCGTGACGTAGTCGTTCCAGCCCTGCGGGTCCTGCAGGGTGAAGGAGACCGGGTTTCCGGACGGGTCGATCAGCGCGCCGCTCTTCCAGGTGTAACCGGCGTCGGTGAGGACCTTCTTGGCGCCGTCGACGTCGATCTTGAAGTTCTGGTCCTTGTACTCGGGGGCGATGTACTGGTCACCCGTCGGCTGCGGGATGCCGGTCGCGCTCTTCAGCTCGGGACCCGCGTTGCTGCGCGCCTTCTCGGCGTGCGCGGTGCGGTCGACGACCATGTTGACCGCCTTGCGGAACGCCACGTTGTCGAACGGAGCCTTCGTCGTGTTGACCACGATCATGTCCGGGCTCAGGATGTTCGCACCCCAGAACACGTTGTGCTTCTTGTCCTTGTCGACGTAGTTCTTCTGGTAGTCGGTGATGAAGATCTGCGCCCAGTCGGTCTCGCCGTTCTGCAGTGCGCGGAGGAGGCCGGTGTTGTCGTTGTACTCGAGGTACTTGAGCTCGGCGACGGGGACCTTGCCGCCCCAGTAGTCGGTGCGGGCCTTCAGCACGACGCCCTGCGACGAGAAGGTCTTGATCGTGTACGGGCCGGTGCCGACGGCGTCCTTGACCGCATCCTTGGTCGGGTCTGCGATGCCCTTCCAGATGTGCTCGGGAACGATGGCGGTCTGCAGCACGTCGCCCTGCTTGACGAACTTCGACTCGGTGAAGCTGAGCACGACGTTGCCGCCGTCCTTCTTGACGTCTGCGAGCTTCAGGCCGGCCAGGTCGAGGGCCGGCGTGCTCTTGATGAGGTTGAAGGTGTAGACGATGTCGTCCGCGGTGAACGGCTTGCCGTCGCTCCACTTCACGTCCGCGCGGGGCGTGACGGTCAGTTGCGTGTAGTCCGCGTTCCACTCGACCTTCGAGGCGAGCCACGGGGTGGTCTCGTTCTTGCCGACCGGGTTGACCATCGCCAGGGGCTCGAAGATCATCCGGTTGTATCCGAGGGACTGGCCGGAGCCTGTGCTGATGAACGGGTTGTTGATCTGCGTGGCGAGCACTGCGGAGCCGTCCGGTTTCGCGATCGTGAGGGAACCGCTGCTCCCGCCGTTCGCGGTGGACGAGCCGCTGGACGAGCAGCCGGTGAGCGCGATCGCGCTGAACGCGGCGATCGCGGTTGCCGTGATCAAGTACTTCTTAAGCCTCATTGCTTCTCCTTCGTGGCGGACACATCCGTTGTGTCCTGTGGTGCGTGGAATGTCGCTGACGATAACTTGCTTACTGGACAGAAAGCAAGTTGGGGTAAGGTTACTGAGTGGTAAGCTCGCTCGCAACCAGCACGAGAAGGAAGCGATAGGAATGGCAACAAGCAGCGGCAGTGCCAGTCCACGCCCGGAAACGGAACGCAAGCGCAAGGAGATCCTGCGCGCGGCGATCGAGACCTTCGGAACCAAGGGTTCGACGAACGGCACCCTCGCCGACATCGCCGAGCAGGTCGGCATCACCCACGCGGGCGTCCTGCACCACTTCGGCTCCAAGCAGAACCTGCTCCTCGAAGTGCTCGAGTTCCGCGACAAGGACGATGTCGCCCAACTGCCGGACCGCCACGTCCCCCGTGGTCCCGCCCTGTTCGCGCACCTCGTCGCGACCGCGCAGCGCAACGCCCTCCGGCCCGGCATCGTGCAGGTGTACACCGTGCTCTCCGCCGAGTCCGTCACGGACGACCACCCCGCGAAGGCGTTCTTCCAGGACCGCTACCGCGTGCTCAGAGAGGAAGTCGACGCTGCCTTCCGCGCCCTCTGCGCCCAGGAGAACCTGACAGAACCCGAGACGATCGACAAGGCGGCCGCATCCATCCTGGCCGTCATGGACGGCCTCCAGCTGCAGTGGCTGCTCGACCCCACCGCCGTCGACCTCGCCGGGGCGAGCGAGTTCGCCATCCAGGGGATCGTCAACAGCGCGCTCAGCCCCGGACCGGAGCTCGGCACCTACCTGCGCGAGGGCTGAGCCCGTTCGCGGGCGCCGCCTACTCGGCCAGCACGATCCGCGTGCCGTGCTCGGCGGCCGCCTCCAGCGTCGCCGTGCCTGACCCTGGCGTCGTGACGACCGACTCGAAGTCCCGGATGGACGCGATGCGGTAGACACCCTCCCCGGGGAACTTGAGCGACGTGGCGACCAGGATGCTGCGGTCGGCCGCACGGCGCATCCTGTCTTTGATGCCCGCCTCCTGATTCAGGTCGGTGACGACCGAGCCGTCCGGGCGGATGCCCCCGCTGCTGATGACGGCGACGTCGGCGCGGATCAACGCCAGCATCTGCTCGGTGAGCGGGCCGGAGACGGTACCGGGCTTCGAGCCGACCGCGCCGCCGAGCAGGATGAGCGTGCAGGTCGGATGGTCGCCGAGCGCGCGCAGGATCCACAGGTTGTTCGTGACGATGGTGACGGGACGGTCCTTCAGCTGCCGCGCGATGGCGAGCGTGGTGTGCCCGATGTCGAGGAGCACCACCTGGCCGTCGCCGATCAGGTCGGCCGTCGCAGCGGCGACGACCAGTTTCTCTCCGGCGTCCGGGTCGAGATCCGGATACTCGTCGTCCGGCGTCTCCGCCGGCTTCGCTCCCCCGTGCACCCTGCGCAGGCTGCCGGCGAGCTCGAGTCGTTCGAGGTCGCGGCGGATCGTGGTTCCGCTGACCGCGAGGAGTTGCGACAGTTCGTCCACCGTGGCGCTCCCTGCTCTGCGGACGCGGTCGACGATGGCAGCTTCGCGCTGGTGGGTGAGCATGTTCTCTTCTCTCGTGGCGGGCGAACCTCAGTCTCGCCGTGCTCATTTTCGCTCATATGAACGCCGAATGAACAGTATCTGGCGCTCATTTGAAAGGTGCTGCGCAACTATCGCCAAGAACGTGCACCCCCGATTAGCGTGACGAGTGTTCGCCCCGACGACCAGGACGAACGCCCCTCCACCCCCTTCCCTCTCAGGAGTGCTCCGTGAAAACCCCTCGCCTGATCGCCTCCGTGGCAGCCGTCGCTGCCATCGGGCTCGCCCTCGCCGGCTGCGCGCAGAGCAGCTCGGCCGCGTCGTCCACCGACGGCGCAGACAAGAAGCTCACCGTCTTCCTCAGCGCAGACACCAACATCCAGGATCTCTGGCAGAAGACGCTCATCCCCGCGTTCGTGAAGGCCAATCCGGGATACAGCGTGTCCGTCGACTTCGACCTGCACGGGCTGCACGACCAGCAGACCGTCGCCAAGCTCACCGCGGCGACCATCCAGAAGAAGGACCCCGGCTACGACCTCGTCGACGCCGGTTTCGTCTCGCAGGTGGCCGCATCCGGGCTGCTCGAGAAGGTCTCCGGCACCGACGTCCCCGGCCTGAAGGACGTTCCGAAGGACCTCGTCACGGCCGGCGGCAACGGCGGCATCCCCTACCGCGGCTCCAGTGTCGTGCTCGCGTACGACACCAAGACCGTCGCCACCCCGCCGAAGACGCTCGACGACCTGCTCGCCTGGATCAAGGCCAACCCCGGCAAGTTCACGTACAACTCCCCGGACACGGGAGGCAGCGGCCAGTCGTTCGTCACGACCGTGCTCGACCAGAACGTCTCCGCCGCCGACCGCACGAAGCTGGTCACCGGCTCGGCGCCCGAGGTCGAGGGCGACTGGGACAAGGGATTCGCGACGCTCGCGAGCCTCAACCCGTACGTGTACCAGAAGGGCGTGTACCCGAACGGGAACAACCAGGTGCTCGACCTCCTCTCCAGCGGCCAGATCTCGATCGCCCCGGTGTGGAGCGACCAGTTCGTCACCGGCCACAAGAACGGCCAGATCCCCGCGAACATCGCGTACACCCAGATCTCCGACCCGTCGCTGACCGGCGGCGCCAGCTACCTCGGCATCCCCTCCGCCACCCCGCGCAAGGCGGGAGCAGAGAAGCTGGTGTCCTGGCTGCTCACCCCGGATGCTCAGGCCCTCGTCGCAGACAGCATCTCCGGATACCCGGTGATCGCGCTCGACAAGCTGCCGTCCTCCGTGCAGGACCAGTTCAAGGACGCCGACATCGCCAACCTCCGCCCGGCATACTTCGCCACCACCGCCGCCGACATGAACAAGGCGTGGGCGCAGAAGGTCCCCGGCAAGTAATGGCCACCGTCACCGCCGCCCCGGCGGCGACCACCGCGGTCCGCAGCGCCAGCACGGCGCGGCGGTCCGCGGTGACCGGCTTCCTGCTCGCGCTGCCTCCCGTGGTGGTGATCGCCCTGTTCGTCGGGGTGCCCGTCGTGCTCGCCCTCGCGTTCAGCGTCGGCTTCACGGGCGGGCTGAACTCCGTCATCGCTGCGGTCGGTCAGAACGTGCACCACGCGGACGGCGCCCTGCCGACCTTCGCCGCATACGGCGACGTGTTCGCCACCGAGGCGTTCTGGCAGGACCTCGGGCTGACGCTCGGGGTGACCGTCGCGAGCACCGCGATCGTCGTCGTCCTCGCCGGCGGCATCGGCCTGTACCTGCGGCTGCGCGGCGGCTGGCTCGCCCGGTTCCTGTCCGCCATCGCCATCGTGCCGCTGTTCATCCCCGTGGTCATCGCCTCCTGGGCGATTCTCACCTTCTACTCCGCCGACGGCTTCCTCCGGAGCCTGCTCGCGCAGATCGGCGTCGACGGCCCGGTGTGGGCGTACACGGCGACCGCCATCGTCATCGGCTCGGCGTGGACGTCCCTTCCGTTCGCCGTGCTGATGATCGTGTCGGGGCTGCAGTCCGTTCCCGACGCTCTGATCGAGGCGGCCAGGGATGCGGGAGCGGGCACCGTGCGGATCGTGCGCACCATCCTGCTGCCGATGAGTGCCGTCCCGATCGTGATCGCCGTCACCTTCACCGCCATCGGCGTGATCGGCTCGTACACGGTCCCGTACTTCACCGGTCCGAACGCTCCGACCATGCTCGGCGTCGCTCTCGCCAGCTACTTCACCTCGTACAACCAGCCGCAGCAGTCGCTCGTGATGGCCTTCGTGGTCTTCCTCGCCGCGGCGGGCATCGGCGCGCTGTACGTCTGGGCGAACTTCCGCAGCGCCCGCCGCGAGGGGAGGATCTGATGCCGCGCGCCGTCTCCGCCGTGCTCCGCGCATCCGGTGCCACGCTGTTCGCGATCGTGCTGCTGGTGTTCGTGCTCGGCCCGCTGCTCTGGCTGGGCGCCCACGCGTTCGCGGACACCTGGACGTACCCGCACCTGCTTCCAGACTCGTGGACGCTGCGCTGGTGGTCGACGGTGTTCAGCGACCCGGCGCTCGGCTCGTCCATCCAGAACTCGCTGCTCATCACACCGGTGGTCGTGCTCGTCTCCGCCGTGGTCTGCCTGCCCGCCGCATACGCCTTCGCGCGCTTCGAGTTCCCCGGTCGCCGGCTCTTCCTGATCGGCCTGTTCGCGACGAACGCGTTCCCGCGGATGGGGCTGTTCGCGACCCTCGCCTCCCTCTACTACGCGCTCGGCCTGATGAACACGATCGCGGGCGTCGTGGTGGTGCAGCTCCTCGGGACGATCGTGTTCATGACCTGGATCCCGGCCGCCGCGTTCTCCGCCGTCCCCCGCTCGCTGGAGGAGGCTGCGCGCGACGCGGGAGCATCCAGGGCGCGCGTGTTCTTCACCGTCACGCTGCGACTGGCGCTCCCCGGCATCCTGGTCGGCGCCGTGATGGCCTTCCTCGCGGCGTTCGACGAAGCGCAGGGCACATATTTGGTGGGCGCACCGGACATCCTCACCATGCCGACCGAGATGTACAGCCTCGTCCTCAACTTCCCCAAGCAGGTCGCCGCCGTCTTCTCGATCCTCCTCGCCATCCCCTCCGTCGTGCTGCTGCTCACCGTGCGCAAGCACGTGATGGGCGGCCAGCTCGCCGAAGGCTTCCAACTCAAATGACCGTCCGACTCACGAACAAGGAGCACTCCGTGACCTCCCTCTCCGCCGCGACCGGCGGCTCCGGTGCAGACGGCCTGCGTCTCTCCGGGCTCAGCAAGACGCTGGGTGGCCGCACCATCATCGACGACCTCGACCTCACCGTGCAGAGCGGCGAACTGGTCTCCCTGCTCGGTCCGTCCGGCTGCGGCAAGACCACCACGCTCCGGATGATCGCCGGGTTCCTCTCTCCGGACGCCGGCAGCATCACGATGGCAGGCCGCGATGTCACGAGGCTCGGGCCGGACAAGCGGCCGAGCGCGATGGTGTTCCAGAACTACGCGCTCTGGCCGCACCTGACCGTGGCCAAGAACGTGGCGTACCCGCTGAAGGTGCGCACGCTGTCACGCGCGCAGATCGCGGAACGAGTGGATGCGATCCTGACCCTGGTCAATCTCCTGCACCACCGGGACTCGCGCCCTCCGCGCATCTCCGGCGGCGAGCAGCAGCGCGTCGCCCTGGCGCGCGCTCTCGTGCAGGAGCCGGATGTGCTGCTGCTCGACGAGCCGCTCAGCAACCTGGACGCGAAGCTGCGCGTGAAGGTGCGCGAGGACATCCGGGACCTGCAGCAGCGGCTCGGGATCACCACGGTCATCGTCACGCACGACCAGGAGGAGGCGCTCTCCATCTCGGACAGGGTCGCGGTGATGAACGCGGGCAGGATCGAGCAGTTCTCGACGCCGACGGAGCTCTACGCCCGCCCGGCGACCGAGTTCGTCGCGACCTTCATCGGCTCCCTCAACCGCTTCGACGGCTCGTTCGACGGCTCGCGCGTCGTGGACGGTCCCGGCGTCGTCGGCATCCGGCCGGAGGACGTGGTGTTCACGCAGGCGCCCGTGCCCGGCGGGGTGCGCGCCGTGGTCGAGCGGGTGGTGCCGCACGGTCACTTCCACGAGCTGCGGCTGCGCCGCGACGACATCACGCTGAACGCGTACGTCACCGGCCAGCCGCCGCAGCTGGGGAGTGTCGGCTTCGCCACCGTCGAGTCCGCCCTCCTGTACAGGGACGGCCGTCTGGTCGAGCGCGCAGAGGCGGTGGTCGCATGACCCCGCGCGCCTGCGCCCACCGCGGCGACTCGTCGGTCTTCCGCGAGAACACCATCCGGGCCGTACGGTCGGCTCTCGACAAACGTGCAGAGGTGGTCGAGATCGACGTGCGGCTCACCGCGGACGGCGACGTGGTCGTGCTGCACGATCCGACGCTCGAACGGCTCTGGAACGATCACCGCGCGATCGACGACGTGCCGACGGCCGACCTCGCGTCCTTCGGAGCGGCCGACGACCGGCCTCCCCTGCTCGCCGAGCTGCTGCCGCTCTTCGCCGACGCGGAGAGCAGGCTGGTGATCGACATGGAGGAGGCGCGTTTCGCCGCCCCCGCGCACGCCGTCGTCGCGGCATCCGGGATCACCGTCGACTGGTGCGGCGACCTCGACGGGATGCACACCATCCGCTCCCTCGACCGGGATGCGCGCATCTGGTACCCCTGGGCCGCGCCCGTCGCACCGACCGCCGACGCCATCGCGAGCCTCGCGCCCGTGACGATCAACATCCCCTTCGCCATCGCCGGCGACGCCTTCGTCCGAGCGGTCCACGACCTCGGCCTCACCGTGACCGCGTGGACCATCGACGACCCGGCCGACCTCGCGGCGGCCGTCGCCCTCGGCGTCGACACCGTCACCACGAACCAGCTCGACCGCCTCCAGGCGCTGCGGTCGCAGCCTGTCTCCTCCCGTGCGGAGGTGGCGCGATGACCCCGGCCGAACTCGTCGACGCCCGCGACCGCGCCCGCGAGCTCGGGGCCTGGGCCGCCGAGCAGATCCGCACGAGCAGGATCACCGAGGTCTCCACCAAGGCGAACCCGGCCGACCTCGTCACCGAGCTCGACCAGTCGATCGAGCGGCACGTGCGCGAGCGGATCTCCTCCTGGTACCCGGATCACGCGTTCGTCGGAGAGGAGTACGGCGGCGAGTCTGCGCCCGGCCGCCCGACCTGGTACCTCGACCCGGTCGACGGAACCACCAACCTCGCCAACGGCGTCCCGTGGACGGCGTTCTCCCTCGCGCTCGCCCTGGACGACGTGCCCCTCGTCGGCGTGGTCGCCGACCCGTGGCAGAACGCGCTGTTCGACGCCATCGCCGGCGAGGGCGCTCGTCGCGACGGCGAAGCCATCACGGTCGCGCCCGGCGGATCCCTCTCGGGAGGCGTGGTCGGCAGTGAGCTGGCCGGGCATCAGGCCTGGACGGGGATGCGCGAGCTCGCGCACGCGCTCACCGATCGGTACTGCACCCTCCGCGTGATGGGCTCCGGCACGCTCACCCTGCTCGGGCCGGCGGCGGCGCGCGGAGTCGGCGCGGTCATCCACCGGTTCAGCCCGATCGACCACCTGGCCGCCTGCCTCATCGCGGCGGAGGCCGGGGCGGTCGTGCTCGGCGAGGACGGGCAACCAGCCGTGTTCCCCGCGACCGGCGGCGTGCTGGTCGCGGCACCGGAGGTCAGCGAGGAACTGTACGGCCTGTGGCGGGCTGCACTCGCCGGGCGATGATCAACGACGCCGGGATGTGCCCGGCCGCGAGGACCAGCGCCGCCGCGGCGATCCAGAGGTTGCCGAGCCAGGCCGCCGTGCTCAGGAACACCACGACGGGCAGCACGGCCATCGGGACCGGGAGCACCCACCAGCGCCGGTAGAGCGTCTCTCCCGCTCGCCCCGTTGCGAGGTACCGCGCCCACAGGGCGTAGTAGCCCGCCAGCGCGGCGAGCGCGGGAACCGCCCACCAGCCGACCAGCTCGCCGGGCTCGGTGATCGGCGGGACGACCAGGCAGAGCGCCTGCCCCGCGCGTTCCAGCCACCCGAGCGGACGGGGCACGCGCGCCTCCGGCATCGGGGAGAGCGGCGGGAACCACACCAGCAGCAGGTTGGGAGCGAGCACGGCGAGCGCCATGATCAGACCCAGCAGAGAGAAGCCCACGCATGAAGGCTAGCGGTGCGCGATCTCCCTCTCCCGCATCCGGTCAGTCGTCGGCGGCGGCCTTCCCGTCCCCTGCCCCCTGATCGCGGAGCTTCGCCCACTGCCGGAGGCGTTCCGCGACGTTGCGTTCGTACCCGTTCTCGGTCGGTTCGTAGAACGTCTCGCGGGCCATGTCGTCCGGGAAGTAGTTCGCGCCGGAGAAGCCGGTCTCCGTGTCCGGGTCGTACTGGTATCCCTTGCCGTAGCCGAGGTCCTTCATCATCCGGGTGGGGGCGTTCAGGATGTGCGCGGGCGGCATCAGCGACCCCGTGCGCTTCGCCGCGGCGTTCGCCCTGCTGAACCCGCGGTACACGCCGATCGACTTCGGCGCCGTCGCCAGGTAGAGCACGGCCTGGGCGATCGCGAGTTCGCCCTCCGGCGAGCCGAGGCGTTCGTAGACGTCCCACGCGGCGAGCGCCTGCTGCACCGCGTTCGGGTCGGCCATCCCGATGTCTTCCGTGGCGAACCGGGTGATCCGGCGGGCGATGAACAGCGGGTCCTCTCCGCCGGCGAGCATCCGGGCCAGCCAGTACAGAGCGGCGTCCGGATCGGAGCCGCGCATCGACTTGTGGAGGGCGGAGATGAGGTTGTAGTGCCCTTCCTGCGACTTGTCGTACAGCGGGGCGCGCTTCTGCACGGCCGCCGCGAGCGCCGCCGAATCCACGGGTGCTGGGAGCGACTGCACCTGCTCGATCATGTTCAGCAGGTACCGGCCGTCGCCGTCCGCCATCGCGATGAGCGCCTGCCGGGCGTCGTCGTCGAGCGGCAGCGGTGCGCCGAGCAGTTCCTCCGCACGCGTGATGAGGATGCCGAGGGCCGCGTCGTCGAGACGTTTGAGCACGAACACCTGGCAGCGGGACAGGAGGGCGCCGTTGAGCTCGAAGCTGGGATTCTCGGTGGTCGCTCCGACGAGCACGATCGTGCCGTCTTCGACGTACGGCAGGAAGGAGTCCTGCTGCGCCCGGTTGAACCGGTGGATCTCGTCGACGAACAGCAGCGTGCCCTGCCCGATCTCGCGCCGCCGCTGCGCGGCCTGGAACACCTTGCGGAGGTCGGCGACGCCGGAGAACGTGGCGGAGAGCGGTTCGAACGCCAGGTTCGTCTGCTCGGCGAGGAGGCGCGCGATGGTGGTCTTCCCGCAGCCGGGCGGTCCCCACAGGATCATCGACACGAGCCGCTGCGCCGCGACCATCCGCCCGATCGGCGCATCCTGGGCGAGCAGGTGGTCCTGGCCGACCACGTCCGCCAGGGTGTGCGGGCGCAGCCGATCGGCGAGCGGACGGGATGCGTCGTCCACGTCGAACAGAGAAGGCGGTAGCTCGCTCACGATCGCAGACTACCGTGGGGACCACCGCATCCCCAGCTGAGAGAAGGGAACACGACATGAGACTCACGATCAGCCTGCAGGTCACTCTGGACGGCGTCGCCCAGGCGAACGGCGGCAACAACGAGGAGATGGACCCCGGTTTCACCCGCGGCGGCTGGGCGCTGCCGCTGGGCGACGACGAGGCGGTGCAGTACATCCTCGACACCTGGCGACGCCCGGATGCGTTCCTCCTCGGTCGCAAGACCTACGGCCTGTTCGAGACATACTGGGGCGCCCGCAGCGACGACGACGGCTTCGGCGCCGCGATCAGCTCGAAGCCGAAGTACCTGGTCTCCAGCACGGTGTCCGACCCCACCTGGCAGAAGACCACCGTGATCTCCGGCGACGTCGCGGAGCGCGTGCGCGAGCTCAAGGCGCAGCCGGGCGGCGAGTTGCTCGTGGTCGGGAGCGCCGCGCTCGCCCGCTGGCTCCTCGAGAACGAGCTGGTCGACGAGCTGAACCTCATCCAGTTCCCGGTGATCGTCGGCGAGGGCGAGCGCCTGTTCCCCGAGCGCGGTCTCGACTTCGCCCTGGACCTGCTCGACTCCCGGGTGTTCGGCACCGGCATCGTCGCCCTCACGTACGGAGTGGGAGGGCGGCCGGAGTACGCCTGAGCGACCGCGCAGTCGGTCACCCGGCGCGGAACCTCACCCCACCGGGATACCGGCCCTCGCGGCTTCCAGCGAAGCCCGCAGCTCGGACAGGACAGCCGCCGCCGCCTCCCACTTCGCCCGCGGGATCGGGATGAGGGCGTCGAGCTGCGCCCGGAACACCGTCTCGGCCTCCCCGACCAGGCGCTCCCCTTCGTCGGTGAGGCTGACCAGCGACGACCTCCCATCCGACGGGTTCGGGTGGCGGCGGGCCAGGCCGCGCTCCACCAGGCGGTCCACCCCCTTGCTGATGGCTCCGACCCCCGCGACGAAGTTCTCGGCGATGTCGATCACCCGTGCGCCTGGCTTGGCCGCGAGGTAGCGGAGCATCTCGAACTGGGATGCGGCGATCCCGTGCTCGGCGCGCAGTGCGTCGTCGACCGCGTTGTACAACCGCGTCTCGGAGCGGACGAGGTCGTCGAAGAAGGCGACCAGGTCGTCGCTCGCGCTTTTGTATGCCACGGCATATAGTCTACTAACTACATGCCTCGGCATATATCTACGCGATCGGAGAGACCATGAGCACGGAACAACGGAGGAACCTCGACAAGCAGCTGCGGCTCGCCCCGGCGCAGCCACCGGCGACGATCGAGCAGATGCGGGCCGGGTTCGCCGCCCTCATGGGCTCCTTCCCCGTGCCGGGCGGCATCCGCACCACCCCCACCCGCCTCGCAGACCGGGCAGCCGTGCTGGTCGAGCCGGAGGCGGACCAGCTCCCGGGCACCCTGCTCTACTTCCACGGCGGCTCCTTCATCCTCGGTTCGCCGACGACCGCCATGAGCATCACGGCGCAGCTGGTGCTCAGGTCCGGGATGCGGGCGCTCTCGCTGGACTATCGCCTGGCGCCCGAGCATCCCTTCCCCTCCGCCATCGACGACGGTGTCGCCGCATACCGGGAACTCCTCTCCCAGGGCACGCCGCCGTCATCCATCGCCTTCGTGGGCGACTCGGCGGGCGGCGGACTGTCGGTCACCGCCTGCCTGGCTGCCCGGGATGCGGGCCTGCCGCTCCCGGCGGCGATCGTCGCATTCTCCCCCGGCCTGGACCACACCCGGTCAGGGAGCAGCATGGTCACCAAGGACGGCGTCGACCCCTTCTTCACCGCCGAGGCGATGCGACGCACCGGCGAGCTCTACCTCGCCGGCCAGGATCCGGCACAGCCGCTGCTCGCCCCCGCTGTGCACGCCGACCTTCACGGCCTGCCGCCGATCCTGCTCCAGGTGGGGACGAACGAGCTCCTGCTGGACGACTCGGTTCGCCTGGCCGAGCGCGCCCGCGACGCCGGCGTCGACGTCATCCTGGACATCACCGCCGACGTGCCCCACGTGTTCCAGGCGTACGTCGGCGTGCTGGACGAGGCGGCGGAGGCGCTCGACCGCGCCGCGCTGTTCCTCCGCCAGCGGGTGGAATGATGAAGCGACCGCGCTGAGCCGCACCCACCGACAGGAGACCGCCGTGACCACCATCGCCGCCAATCTGGAGTGGCTGTTCACCGAAACGTCGGACTCGACCGCCGACCGCATCCGGGCAGCAGCGGCCCACGGTCTCGACGCCGTCGAGATCTGGGGATGGCGCGACAAGGATGTGGAGGCCATCCGGGCAGCGCTCGACGAGACCGGCGTCACGCTGCTGTCGCTCATCGTGGACCCGCAGCTGCAGCTCACCGACCCGTCCACGCACGAGCCGTATCTCGACGGGGTGCGCGACTCGCTGGAGGTCGCGATCGCGCTCGGCGCCCCCAACCTCGTGGTGGTGGCCGGCCAGGAGCGGGATGGGGTGCCGCGGCAGGCCCAGCACGATGCGGTCGTCTCCGTGCTCTCGCGCGCGGCGGCGATCGTCGGGGACAGCGGCGTCACCCTGCTCCTCGAGCCGCTGAACTCGCGTGTCGACCACGTCGGGACGTACCTCTGGTCGACGAGGGAGGGACTCGACATCGTGCGCGAGGTCGGCTCCCCGCAGGTGCGCCTCCTGCTCGACGCCTACCACGCGCTCGTCATGGGCGAGGATCTCGCGGCCGTGGTCGGCGACGACATCGCCCTGGTCGGCCACGTGCAGGTGGCCGATGCCCCCGGCCGGCACGAACCGGGCACAGGGACGATCGACTGGGAGGCGCAGTTCCGTCTCCTCCGCGACCTCGGCTACACCGGCCGCTGGGGCATGGAGTACACCCCGAGCCGCGAGACGGTCGCCTCGCTCCGCCACGTCGAAGACCTGGCAGCGCTGGTCGACGGGCCGCGCGCGTCGGCCGATCCGTCGGACACGGTGTGACCGCGGAGAACGTTCGCAGGTCCGGTCGGTAGCGCCGAGGTTCCTCGATTCGGGAACCACGGCATTCGTCGCGGACACTACTTAGATATGAGGGGTATTCGACTGGACGAGCCGACAGTGCTCGAACGTGTGCGGGGCGGTGACGCCGACGCGTTCGGGGAGCTGTTCGACCTGCACCACGATCGTGTCTTCCGCCAGGCCATGCGACTGACGGCGTCCATCCATGACGCTGAGGACGTGACGGCCGTGGTGTTCCTGGAGGCCTGGCGCCGCAGGGATGCGATGCGCGAGGTGAACGATTCGGTCATCGGCTGGCTGCTGGTGATGACGAACTTCGTGTTCCGCAGCTATGCGCGCGCATCCCGCCGGTACCGCACCGGGCTGGAGCAGCTGCCACCGCCCGAGCACGCGCCGGATCACGCGGACGCCGTGGACGAGCGCATCGACCGCGACTCCCGCCGTGCGGCACTGCGACGCGCGCTGGCCACGCTTCCGAGACGCGACCAGGACATCCTGACGCTGTGCGTGCTGGAGGAGCTGAGCACGGCCGACGCCGCCGCGGCGCTCGGCATCGCGCCGGGAACGGTCAAATCGCGCCTCTCCCGGGCGAAGGCCCGGCTCACCGAACTACTGCAGCAGGACCCCACCACGGCGGAATCCACCACGAGTCCCGCCGCGACGGAACCCACCACGACGAACCCCACCACGACGAACGGAGGAGAGCGATGAGCACCGAGCCCACCTTCGACCCGCGCCGCAAGGCCGCGATCCGCGACCTGGTCGTCACTCACGCGGCCGCAACGCAACCAGGCACCGCCCGCAAACGCACAGCGCTGATCGTGGCCCTGGTGCTGCTCGCCGTCAGCATCTCCGGCGGCACGGTGGCGTACGCCCTCGGCACCGGGCTCCTCGACCCGGCCCCGATGGCGACCGCGACACCGACGCCGACACCCACTCCGACGCCGACGCCGACCGAGACACCGACCCCGACGTCGACGCCGACCACGGTGGCGCCCGTCGACGATCCGGCAGATCCGTCCACCTGGACCATCCGCTTCGACGGTGTTGGTCCGGTCAGTCTCGGGACGCCCGTCCAGGACCAGCACCCAGCGATCCCGGCGTTCTCGGACACCACCGACCCGATCTGCGTCCCACAGCTGGCGGTCCTGGTCTCTCCCGACAACCTCCGCTTCACGTTCGTGGGCGCGGCCGACGGCTCCGGCCGGACTGCTGCGATCGAGTTCGGCAACTACGGAAACGGCTCAGACGACCGCGCGACGACTCCGAAGACGGCTGAGGGCATCGGCATCAGCTCAACGGCCGACGAACTGCTCGCCGCGTACCCGAACATCCAGAAGACGGGCACATACGGCGACATCGTCGCCTTCTACGGCCTGACCGACGATCAGGGCGGCTGGATCGTCTTCTCCGTGATGAACGGCGCGGTCACCGACATCCAGATCGGGAACGAAACAGACCTGCCGATCGGCCAAGGGACGGTGAAGGCCATCCCCTCCGAGCGCTGCCCGGCCTGACGGGTGGGCACCATGTAGGGCGGCGATCGCCGCCCTACATGAACGCCGGCTTATCCCCTTCGGTGCCCGGCTTGTCCACGCCGAGGTTCGCCCGGCTCCACGTCGACGGATCCCGGATGATGCCGACGACCAGCGCGGCGACACTCTTCCGTGACACCTCCGTCCCGCGGAACGCTTCGCCTTTCTCGGTGACCTCGTAGTCGATCTCGTCGGCGTCGGTGAGCCACGCCGGCCGGAGGATCGTGAAGTCGAGGCCGGAGGCTTCGATGGCGTCTGCCGCTGCGCGGTATGGCCCGAGCAGCGAGCCGATCTGGCTGCGGTTCCAGCGGCCGAACTCGCCGGGGACCTCGTCGTAGATGCCGAGCGAGGTGATGAAGATGAGACGCCGGACGCCTGCGGCCTCCATCGACCGGACGATCGCCTGCGCCTGCCGGTCGATGTCTCCTGCCAGGTTCGCGTACACGATGTCGTGGCCCTGCACCGCGGCGTCGAGAGTGTCGGTGTCCAGCACATCCCCCTTGACGACTCTCGCGCCGTCCGGCACGCTGTCGAGTTTGCGCCTCTCTCTCAAAAAGAGGGTGAGCTCGTCGTCGGTGTCCGCCAGCATCCGGATGGCGTGGCGGGCGATCTGGCCGCCGGCTCCGAGAATCAGTACGCGCGTCATCGGGGGTCCTCCTCGCTGCTGTTGCTCCTGTGGGTATCGAACCACTCGACGGCGCGTTGTGGGAGTTTTTCGACGTATTGGGGGGCCAGAATGCGGGAATGAGCGGCGACGCACGGCAGACTGAAACCACGCACCGACGGTCACGATTCCGGCTCACTCCCATGCGCGCGCGTGACCCGCACGAGCGCGGGCGGACCGCATCCACCCTCGAGCTCTTCTTCGACCTCGTCTTCGTCGTGGCCGTCAGCGTCGCCTCCAGCCAGGTGCACCATGCCCTGACCGACGCGCACATCCTGGATGGGCTGGCCGTCTACGCCGTCGTGTTCTTCGGCATCTGGTGGGCCTGGATGAACTTCACCTGGTTCGCCACCTCCTTCGACACCGACGACTGGCTCTACCGCGTCCTGACCATCGTGCAGATGGGTGGCGTCCTGGTGCTCGCCGCCGGCATCGAACCGGCCTTCACCCGGCACGATTTCACGGTCCTCATCCTCAGCTACGTGGTCATGCGGATCGCGATGGTCGCCCAGTGGCTCCGCGCCTCGCGTGCGGCAGGCAGGAGCCGCCGCGCCACCCTCGTCTACGCCGGCGGAATCGCGGTGGTGCAAGTGTTCTGGCTGGTGCAGCTCGCGCTGCCGGCGGCGATCTCCTGGATAGCGCTCATCGTGCTCATCGCCGCCGAAGTCGCCATCCCGATCATCGCCGAACGGATCGGCAGCACGCCGTGGCACCCGCACCACATCACCGAGCGCTACGGCCTGTTCACCCTCATCCTCCTCGGCGAGAGCCTGCTCGCCTCCGCGAACGCGATCATCGAGACCATCCACACCGGCGAGCACGTTCCCGCATTGGTGGGGGTCTCCGCGCTCACGCTGATCGTGACCGCCGCGCTGTGGTGGATCTACTTCTGGCCGCCGCACTACCGAGCCATCAGCTCGTTCGCCAGCTCGCTGCGCTACGGCTACATCCACTACTTCGTCTTCGCAGCCGCCGGCGCGCTCTCCGCCGGAGTCGAGATCCAGATCGACGCCATCACCGGGCACACGCGGCTCCCCGCCATCGGCGCAGCGTTCACCCTCAGCATCCCGATCGCCGTCTTCATCCTCGGGATCTGGTGGATCGCCCTCCGCCAGAGCGCCGACCGGATCGTCAACGCGGTCGTCCCCGTTGGGGCCGTGCTGGTCGTGCTCACCCCGCTCACCCCAGTGCCGGTGGTTCTCACGGCCGGGATCCTCATCGCCGTCGTCGTGGTGCTGGTCGCCCGGCCGCCTCTGGACGGGGCAGGCGCGCACCGACGGTAGGAGGCTCTGCATCCGGCCCATTTGACACAATTTCTGACTGCGCTCATAATTGAGCGCAGTCACCAATTTCGTCAAGAGGGGCAACTCGTGCAAGCAATCACCCTGACCGCCTATAAGCAGCCGCTCCAGCGCTCGGAGGTCCCCGAACCGACCGTTGGCCCGGGCGACGTTCTCATCGCGGTGCAGGCGGCCGGGCTCAACCGGCTGGACGAAGGGATCCGGCAGGGACAGTTCACGCAGATCGTGCCGCTGGAGCTTCCGCACACTCTCGGACTCGATGTCGCCGGCACGGTCATCGAGGTCGGTGCCGCGGTCCGGAGGTTCGCACCGGGCGACGAGGTCTTCGCCCGCCCGCGCGATGGTCGCATCGGCACCTTCGCCGAACGCATCGCCGTCTCCGAGGACGATGTCGCGCGCAAGCCCACCTCCGTCGACATGATCGAGGCGGCATCCCTTCCGCTCGTCGCGCTGACCGCTTGGCAGGCGTTCGTCGACCGAGGTCACCTGCATGCGGATCAGAAGGTCCTCATCCACGCTGGTGCGGGAGGAGTCGGCACGATCGCGATCCAGTTGGCGAAACACCTCGGCGCGACCGTCGCCACCACCGTCAGCGCGGCCGACCGCGACTTCGTTCGCGGGCTCGGGGCGGACGTGGTGATCGACTACCGCACAGAAGACTTCGAAAACCTACTCAGCGGTTACGACCTCGTGCTCGACAGTCTCGGGGGTGAGAACCTCGAGAAGTCGCTGCGCATCCTCAAGCCCGGCGGCACAGCGATCGGCATCGCCGGTCCCCCTGACCCCGCGTTCGCACGACGGATCGGGATGAATCCCGTGCTCCGGGCGGCTGTCACCGGGCTGAGCCGGAAGATCCGCGCACAGGCGAAGCGCCTGGGCGTGACGTACGAGTTCCTCTTCATGCGCGCGGACGGCGCGCAGCTCGAGCAGATCGCCGCGCTGGTCGACGAGCAGGTGCTCCGGCCGGTTGTCGGCCGCGTCGTTCCGTTCGAGCAGATCCCCACCGAACTCGGCTCGCTCGCTCGCGGCATTCGCGGCAAGTCCGTCGCCGCCATCTCCGGCCCGTCGCCACGCGCCGACCGCTGATCGTCACCCGCCACCGAAGGAGCCCACCATGAGCACCGAACCCGTCGTCACCGCCTACCGTGACGCCCCCACCCGGACCATCCGCGTCGGAGACACGACCGTCGCTTACCGAGAGCTGGGACCGGCAGGCGGCATCCCCGTCGTCTTCTTCGTGCACCTCGCCGGAACGCTCGACAACTGGGATCCACGGATCGTCGACCCGATCGCGAAGCGCCGGCACGTCATCGCCTTCGACCAGCGCGGGGTCGGCGGATCCTCCGGGAAGGTTCCCACGACCCTCGAGGCCGCAGCGGACGACGCACACGCGTTCATCACGGCGCTGGGATACGACCTGATCGACGTCTTCTCCTTCTCCATGGGCGGGATGATCGCGCAAGACCTCATCCTGAAGCACCCCGGCCTCGTCCGCAGGCTCGTCCTCACCGGGACCGGGCCGCGCGGCGGCAAAGACATGGACAAAGTGCTCTGGACGACGTACTGGGACATCCTCCGCGCAGCGCTCACCCGGTCCGATCCCAAGGAGTTCCTCTTCTTCAACCGCAACGCGACGGGCAAACAGGCGGGAAAGGCCTTCATCGGGCGACTCGAGGAACGCGTGACCGACCGCGACAAGGACATCTCGCTCTCCTCGTTCCACACCCAGCTGAAAGCCATCCAGAGGTTCGGCAGATCGGCACCGTCCGACCTGTCACGGATCACGCAGCCCACGCTCATCGCCAACGGCGACAACGACCGGATGGTGCCCTCCGTCCTCTCGGAGAACCTCCACCGACGCATCGCCGGCTCCGAGCTCGTCATCTACCCGGACTCCGGCCACGGTGCGATCTTCCAGTACCACGAGCAATTCGCCCCGGTCGCCGTCGACTTCCTCGGCGCCTAGCCGCCGCAGCACCCCTCACCCGTACCGCTACCCCGACAGTCAAGGAACACTCATGCCATCGCTCACCAATGCCGTCGTCCTCGTCACAGGCGCGAACGGAGGCATCGGCACCGAGTTCGTCCGTGCCGCCCTCGACCGCGGCGCGTCCAAGGTCTACGCCACCGCGCGCAACCCCCAGACGTGGACGGACGATCGCATCGTCCCGCTCCCCCTCGACGTGACGGACGCCGACTCCATCGAAGCGGCCGTCAGCGCGGCGGGCGATGTCACCGTGGTGATCAACAACGCAGGAGGGGTCCCGCCGACGGCGAGCATGCTCGACATCTCCGAAGCCGACCTCCGCGCGAACCTGGAGCTCAACTTCTTCGCCCCGGTGCGCGTGTCACGTGCGTTCGCCCCCATCCTGATCGCGGCCGACGGCGCTGCCCTGGTGAACATCCACTCTGTCGCCAGCTGGTACGCCTTCGGCGGGACGTACAGCGCGTCGAAGGCCGCACTCTGGTCCGCGACCAATTCGCTGCGGCTGGAACTCGACCCGCTCGGCGTGCTCGTCACGGGAGTGCACGTCGGATACGTCGACACCCGGATGGCCGCGCACGCGGACGGCCCGAAGATGCTGCCCGGCGACCTTGTCGCCGCGGTGTACGACGCCGTCGAGGCGGGCGCGTACGAGGTCGTCGCCGACGACATCAGCGCCCGCATCAAGTCCGGCCTCGCCGCGCCGATCGAGGTCCTCTACCCGGAGCTGAGGACAGCGGGCGGCAACTAAGCTCGTCTCCGAGCCGACCGACCACGTCGAAGGAACCCGAAATGAGCGACCTCACCGCAGAACTGGGGCGGCGCGAACGGAACAAGCGCGCCAAACTGGACCGCATCACCGCGGCAGCCTCCGAGCTGTTCGCCGTGCACGGGGTCGACGACGTCACCACGCAGCAGATCGCAGAGCTCGCCGACGTCGGCACCGGCACCGTGTTCCTCTATGCGAAATCGAAGGGCGAACTCCTCCTGCTCGTCCAGAACGCCCACTACGCCGAGGCGCTCGAGGAAGGGCGGGCCGCGGCCGCAACGGCACCGGATGCGCTCGAGGCGCTGCTCGCCGTCGCCCGCCCGATCGTCGCCTGCAACCGGGTCCAAATCGACAACGGACGCACCTACCTGAAAGAGATGGCCTTCGGCGATGCCGACGAGCCCCACCACCGCGCGGCGCTCGACATCGTCGCGCGGACCGAGGTACTCCTGAGCGAGACACTGCTGAAGCACGAAGCGAGTACTCCGGCGGACGCACCTGTCCTCGCCCACGTCATCTCCGCGATCATGCTCCTCGCCATGGCGTCGGCCCCGGATCCGGAGACCTCCGTCGACGACGTCGTGCGCGACATCGCGACACAGCTCGCCGCGGTGCTCGCGCTGCGGTGAGCGTCAGAGCTGCCGCGCCGGCTCCCGGCCGAGGTGCGGCTCGTCGACGTCGCGACCCAGGAGTTCGATCGCTTCCTCGGCGGGCGAACCGCTCTCCGGGGTGAACATCAACAGGCGGTGCATGGACTCGTCGGCAGGGGTGAGCACCTCGAACGCGAGTTCGACATCGCCGACCTCGGGATGGTGGAACTGCTTGACGCCTGACACGCACACCGCGACGGGGTGCCGCGCCCACAGCCTGCCGAATTCCGGGCTTTTGAGGCTCAGTTCACCGACCAGCGCGATCAGTTCGGGATCGTCCGGGTTGCGCGCCGCGAGAACACGCAGCGACGAGACCGCGCGCTCCGCCTCCTCCTCCCAGCGCCCGTAGAGCTCCCGGGTGTGCCCGTCGAGGAAGAGCATCCTGGTCGTGTTCGGCCTGTCGCGGGGACGTGTCGGGCTGTCGACGTGGAGGTGGCCGGCGACGAGCCGGTGACCGAGGGTGTTCCAGCCGAGCACCTCGCTGCGCCTGCCCAGGATGACGGCGGGGGTGTTCGTGAGCGAGTGGATGAGGCGAAGGGTGCCCGGTCGCGCGTAGTCCGGCTTCGCCGCGCCAGTGCGCCGGACGGGACGCTGGGGTCGTGCCAGGTCGAACAGGTGGGCCCGTTCATCCGGAGTCAGGTTGAGGGCGCGCGCGATGGAGTCGATGACGGACTCCGATGCGTTCACGCTCAGCCCCTGCTCGAGGCGCGTGTAGTACGTCGCGCTCACCCCGGCGAGCATCGCGAGTTCCTCACGGCGCAGCCCGGGAACCCGGCGTGCGCCGTATCCGACGACTCCCACATCCTCGGGCTGGAGCGCAGCGCGACGGAGGCGGAGGAATTCGCCCAGCTCGCTCGGATTCGTCATGGCCTCATTCTGCTCTCTCGCCGCCGCTCGTGCCTGTCACTGCCAGTGCTAGGCACGGCCGGGTGTGGTTGCCGTTCCCGCACGACGGCATCGTTGGCGGAGTCACCACACGAGAAGGGCTCACCATGACCACCAATGCAACGCCGGCTCACACCACCGGCACCGGGCGGACGGGGAAGGCGGCCGCGATGTCCGGCCGGCAGCGGGTTGCCCTCACGGTGCTGCTGACCGCGAGCTTCACGCTCGCTGTCGACTTCTCCATCCTGAACGTCGCGCTGCCGAGCATCGGCGCCGATGTGGGCTTCGCGATCCAGAACCTGCAGTGGATCGCCACCGCCTTCGCTCTCTGCTCGGCCGGTTTCACCCTGCTGATGGGTCGCGTGGCCGACCTCGCGGGGCGCCGCAGGATGTTCCTGATCGGGATGGCGCTGCTCGGCGCCGGCTCGCTCGCCGGCGGCCTCGCCACGACCCCCGCACTACTCGTGATCGCCCGCGTCGCGCAGGGCCTCGCCACCGCGATCGTGGTCCCCGCGGCCCTCGCCCTGCTCCTCAGCGCCTTCCCGGAGGGGCGCGCTCGCGAGAAGGCCCTGGGCCTGAACGGTTCGCTCATGGCCGCCGGGTTCACGACCGGCGCGATCCTGGGCGGGCTGCTCACCGACCTTCTCTCCTGGCGCTGGGCGTTCCTCATCAACGTACCCATCGCGGTCGGGGTGCTGATCGTCGCGCCTCTGGTGCTCACAGAGAGCAGGGCGGCCGCGCGGATGAAGCTCGACGTTCCCGGCGCGATCACGGTGACCGCTGGACTGCTCGCGCTCGTGTTCGGGCTCACCACCGCCGCCGCGAGCTCGTGGGCGGATCCGACCACCGTGGTCTCACTCGCCACCGCGCTGGTGTTCCTGGTCTGGTTCGTCCTGATCGAGCGGAGGGCCGCGCATCCACTGCTGCCGCTCGCCATCCTCGCTCGTTCGAACGTGTCCTGGGGCAACGTGACGGGGCTCGTGGCGTTCGCGACGGAGACCTCGCTCGTGTTCCTGCTGACGCTCTACCTGCAGCAGGTGCTCGGCTTCACACCCCTCGCGGCCGGCCTCTCCTTCGCCGTGCTGGGCGCCGGCACGGTGATCGGCGGTCTGGTGGGACCAGCGCTGATCGCCCGGTTCGGCAACAAGACCGCGATCGTCGGCGGCTTCCTCGTCCAGGGGGCGGCGACACTGGCCCTCGTCCTCCTGTCGTCGTCAGCAGCATCCATCTGGCTCCTCCTCGGCGCCACCTTCGTCGGCGGCGTCGCGAACCTGGTCGTGATCGTCGGGTTCATGGTCACCGCCACGTCGGGTCTCGCCCCGGATGAGCAAGGGCTCGCCACCGGACTCACCACGATGAGCCAGCAGGTCGGCATCACCCTCGGAACGCCGATCATGAGCGCCGTCTTCACCGCCGTCGTCGTCGGCAGCACCGCGCCGCTCGCCGAAACGGTCCTCCGCGGTGTCTCGACCGCCATCTGGGTGAACGGCGGCCTGTGCATCGCGGCCGCGATCGTGATCGCGCTGTTCCTCCGGAGGCGCGCGGAGTGAAAAGTCAACCGCCAGCGTCTTCCATTACCTCCCATTGCCCCAGATTTCGGTCGGACCACCACCTCCGCCGTGGGCCCACTACCGTCGCGCTCATGACTGATCACCTCATCCTCGGCGCAATGTTCCGCGCGGTCGGTGCATACCCGTCCGGCTGGCGTTTTCCCGGCGCGCACCACGACCCTCGCGACGATGCGGCTGTGCTGCGCCGCACGGCCCTCGCCGCGGAGGCCGCCAAACTCGACTACATCTTCTTCGGTGACTGGCTGGCCACCGGACACGATCTCGAGTTCCGCGACCCGTACCTGCTCGCGCGCATCGACCCTGTGAGCGCCATCGCCCATCTCAGCGGAGTCACCGAGCGCATCGGGCTCATCGCGACGGCGAACACCACGTACTTCGACCTCTACACCCTCGCCCGACTGACGGCGTCGATCGACCGCCTCAGCGACGGTCGCGCCGGCCTCAACCTGGTCACCGGTGCCGAACCGCGCGCAGCGGGAAATCACGGCCGGGATGCTCACGCGCCCAACGAGCACCGCTACGACCAGGCCACCGAGTTCGTCGACGCGCTCACGCGGCTCTGGGACAGCTGGGAGGACGACGCCTTCGTGCTCGACCAGGGCACCGGCACGTTCATCGACCCCGACCGGCTGCATCGGACGGATGCGGTCGGCGAGCACGTGCGCGTCACCGGCCCGCTCAATGTGGCCAGGCCCGTTCAGGGGCACCTCCCGATCGTGCACGCCGGCACATCGCCGCGCTCCCGGCAGCTGGCCGCCGAGGCCGCGGACCTCGCGCTGATCGCAGCGCCGAGCCGGGAGGCTGCGGTGCAGATCAGGGCCGGCCTGCGCGAGGCGGCGGCCTCGGCCGGGCGGCCATCCGGCGCGCTCAAGGTGGTCACCCCCGTGCTCCCTGTCGTCGCGCCGACGCGCGCGCTGGCGCAGGACATCTTCGACGAGCTGCTGCGGCTGGTCCCCCTGGACGACGGCTCACCCCTGTCTCGCAGTGCCGCCTTCCCGGCCAACCGGTCCGTCGCGTCGCTCGCCGGAACCGTGGGCACCGAGCTCGGCGCGGCCGGTCTGGACGACGCCGTCCCCGCGTCGGTCGCCGCCGCGTTCAACGACGACGGGCAGCGCCTCATCGAGCTGGTGGCGTCCCGGACGCGCCGGAGGGTCGGCGGCGACCTCCCGCTGACCTACCGGCACCTCATCGCCAGCAACGCCGTGCCCGCGGCCGCCGTGGTCGGCAGCCCGTCCGAGGTCGCCGACCACCTGGAGTCCTGGTTCACCTCCGGCGCCGCAGACGGATTCAATGTGCTCACCCCATACCTCCCCGCCCAGTTCGACGCGTTCACCCACGACGTCGTGCCCGAGCTGCAGCGGCGCGGCCTGTTCCGCACCGAATACGAGGGGACGACACTGCGCGAGCACCTGGGCCTGCCTGTCCCGGCGAACGCCCACACGGTCGACGAACTCGTCGACGCGCGCGGCTAGGCCGTCACGACCAGCGGAGCATCCGCGTCGGCCGCCCACGCGTTGAGCGAGCCGTCGTAGATGCGCACGTCGTCGCGGCCGAGCAGCGCGAGCGCGAGCGCGTCGGACGCCGCGGCGATCCCTCCCCCGCAGTACGTGATGATCGGGTCCGTCGAAGCGAGGGTGTCTGCGAAGAGGATCCGCAGCCCCTCCGGTGGGAGGAAGGCGTTCGTCTCACGCGAGACCAATCGCCCGGCGGGGATGTTGACACTTCCCGGGATGTGCCCGCGCCGCGCCCTGAATCCACTCGCGCCGCTGAACTCCGCCGAAGCCAGCCCGCAGATCAGAGTCGCCTGCGCGTGCCCGTCGACGACGGCGCGCACATCGGACGTGTCGGCCCAGAACCCTGAGCGCTGCGCCGGAACGAACACCGCCCCCGGCGCACCGGGCACCCGGGCGGCACCGCTCTCGACCGGCCGCCCTTCTGCCTGCCATTTCGTGAGACCGCCGTCGAGGACGACGACGCTCTCGTGGCCGAACGATCGGAACAGCCACCAGAGCCTGGCCGCCCAGTTGCCGACCGATGCGTCCGAGACGACGACCGTCGTGTCCGCCCCGATGCCGTGCGCGGAGGAGGCGGCGGCGAACTGCGCCGCTCCCGGCCGGGTGAAGGCGAACTCTCCCGTCGGGTCGCTGAACTCCTCGATGATGTCCGCGAAGAGCGCCCCGGGGATGTGCGCATCCTCGAACTGCGCGCGACCGCTCCCCCAGGTGAGGGAGCCGTCGGCGACGACGGGCAGCACCGTGGCGTCGAGCACCACGACGGCCGGATCGTCCAGGTTCTCTGCGAGCCAGTCCGTCGTGACGAGTGGCCCGTGCGCTGTCATCTCAGCCCTCCGCGCCGGCCGCCGGCGCCTCCGGCTCTCCCAGCGAGAGCATCAAGCGGTTCGCCCAGTTGAAGAACGCTGCGCCGTGGATGACATCGGCGATCTCGAGGTCGTCGAGGCCGGCGGCGCGCAGCCGTGCGACGTGCTCCTCCCCGAAGGCGATCGGTGTGGAGGCGAGAGCAACGGATGCGGCGACGATCGCGTTCCAGCGTTCGCCGAGCTCGGCCGATACCCCCTCGTCGAGCAGCCGCTGCACGTCGTCGGTGCGCTTCGAGTGGTGCGATGCGAAGCGCGCGTGGACCGACGCGCAGAAGACGCAGCCGTTGAACCGGCTGGTCGCGGCCGCCGAGAGCTCGCGCTCCGCACGGGGCAGCCCCGACTTCGCGTTGTAGAAGATGTCTTTGTCGGTGCGGGTGCGGGCTCCGAGGATCTCCGGGTCGCGCGCCAGCAGCAGGAAGTACGGGGACTTGGCCCTGGATGCGTCGACCAGCCCATCGTAGTGACGGTCGGTGAGCTCGTCGGCCGGGAACGGCGGGAGCCACGGCACCCAGCCGAGCTCCGCCTGCGTGAAGCGCTCCGGCCGGTCCAGGTCGGGATACGCGATGGTCTCGGTTGTGGTGGTCTGGTCGGTCACGTCACTGTCCAATCGGGGTGGTCGAAACGGAGTCTGCGGTCGCGGTCGTGGCCAGCACACTGAGTCCGGCGACGACACGGGCCTGGAAGGCCAGGAAGGAGATCAGCTGGGAGAGCGTGACGATGTCGGTCACCGACCACCCGGCGGCGAGCAGCGCGTCGAGCGACCGCTCGTCGGCTTCACGCGGGCGGAACACCAGGAGGTGCGTGTGGTCGAGCGCAGCGGCGAGGCGGTCCCCGATCCGTTCCCGGACGTCCGCGCCTGTCCTGGCACGCAGCCCATCGGTGTTCTCCCCGGTGAGCCCGGCTGGTCCGTAGTGGCCGAACGGTCCTGTCGCCGCGGCGCGCTCGGCCTCGGCGGCGACGATGTCGGCGAGGTCGCCGGACTCCCCGGCCTCGGCGAGCGCTCGGCGGAGCTCCCCGTCGTAGTGCTCCACCAGCCGGGTGTCGCGGTGCAACTCTGCGAGGTACGCGGCGACCGCGAAACGTTCGACGGCGGTCACGTCCCCGGCGACCTGGGGCGAGAAGAGGGCGTCGTAGCTGCCCTGCGCGTTGCGCTTGGTCTCCGGGCGCTCGTCGCGCAGAAGCGCGATCGGCGAGCCGGGCGCGGTTCCGGTGAGCAGATCGACGATGTCGGGCGGTGCGATGGTCATGGGTCTCCCAGTGGTGTGCGGATGGATAGGACGGACGACGGTCAGGCGTGCGACGTGGCGAGCGACAGACCGAGAGCAGGCGCCACCTCGGTGGCGAGCAGTTCGATCGAGCGCAGGATGAGCGGGTGCGGCGGATCGATGGAGTGCACCTGGCAGACGAGGTCGGTCACCCGGTCGATGGCGGTGTCGGCGGCGAGCGACGCGGCGACCTCGTCGGGCGTCCCGACGTGCACGTCGAAGCCGGCGATGAGATCGTCCAGTGTTCCGTCTGCCACGGGCTGACCCACCTGGCGGAAGTGCTCGACCACCCGGCGCAGTCCCCGCTCCGCCAGCCGTCGTGCCTCGGCGCGATCGTCGGCGACGAATACCGTGCGTGAGCCGACGATCCGGGGCTGCGCTCCCGGCGGCAGCGCGCCGAGGTAGGCGTCGATGATCGGGTTCTGGATGTCGTCGAGCCTGGCGCCCGGCGCATCCTCTGTCCGCGGCTGCGTGCGGGAGAGCATCAGCCCGTCCGCCGCGGCTCCCGCCCGTGCACCGCCCGAGACGCTGAAGGTCGCCTGCCAGAGGCGGTCGCCCAGCTGTGGTGCCGCGGGATAGAGCCGGTTGTCGTCGTCGCCGAGCGCATCCCCCGCCCACGCGGCACGCAGCACCGCGAGATGCTCGGCGAACACCGCGGAGCGCGCACTGCTCTCCTGCCCGAACGCCGAGAACGACGACGGGGTTCCGCCGGAGCCGACCCCCACATCCAGTCGTCCGTCCGACAGGAGGTCGAGCACAGCGGCGTCTTCTGCGACCCGCACGGGGTTCTCGAGCGGGAGGGTGATGATCCCGGTCCCGAGCCGGATGCGCGTGGTCCGGGCGGCCACACTCGCCAGGAAGACCAGCGGCGACGGCAGGCCGCCCTCCGCCGCGTGGAAGTGGTGCTGCGCGACCCACGCAGACTCGAAGCCGTGACGCTCGGCGTGGACGATCTGCTCGGTGGCGAGGCGGTACCGCTCGCCGGCCGGGGCGTCGTCGAGCAGTCGGGAGAAGAAGCCGAGTCTGCGGGCTGTCATGCTGTGACTCCTGTCAGGGTGTTCGGTGCGATCGGATCGCCGTGGTCGGGCGCGGGTGCGACTGGTGCGACCGCTGAGGCCGATCCTCCGACGACGGTACGCGCGCGCGGCACGGACGCGAGCAGCTCGCGCGTGTACTCCTCCTGCGGTTCGAGGAAGATCTGCTCGGTGGTCCCGCTCTCGACCACCCGGCCGGCGCGCATCACCGAGACCGTGTCCGAGATCGCTCGCACCACGGCGAGGTCGTGCGAGATGAAGAGGTACGTGAGCCCCAGGTCGCGCTGCAGGCCGTCCAGCAGCGTGAGGATCTGCGCCTGCACCGTCACATCGAGGGCCGAGACCGCCTCGTCGAGCACGAGCACCTCCGGCTCGACCGCCAGCGCTCGCGCGATCGCGACCCTCTGCCGCTGCCCGCCGGACAGTTCACGGGGGTGCCTCCCGAGCACGTCGGAGGGGAGCGCGACCCTGTCGATCAGCTCGGCCGCCCGCCGGTGACGCGCAGCCCGGCCGTCGACGATGCCGAAGTTGCGGAGCGGCTCGGCGACGATGTCCCGGATGCTCTGCCGGGGGTCGAGAGACGCGAAGGGGTTCTGGTACACGAGCTGGATGCGCCGTCGCAGCGCGCGCACATCGCGGCCGGCCAGAGCGCCGACATCCCGCCCGTCGACCAGCACGGTTCCCGACGTCGCCTCGTCGAGCCGCACGACGATCCTCGCCGTCGTCGTCTTACCCGATCCGGACTCCCCCACCAGCGCGTGCGTCGTCCCCCTGCGCACGTCGAAGCTCACCTCGTCCACCGCCCGGAAGGCCGGCCGGCCGCGCGACGCCGTACCGAACTCCTTCACCAGGCCGTCGACGCGGATGGCGAACGGATCCTCGGAGGCGGCGGCTCCCGCATCCCGCAGGTACACCGGCGCACGCCGAGCGCGGAACCCCGGCTCGGCGAGGGCCGGAGCATTCGCGAGCAGGGTGCGGGTGTACTCGCTCTCCGGATGCGCGAGCACCTCGGCCGTCTGCCCCTGCTCCTGCACTTCTCCGCCGCGCAGCACGACGATGCGCTGCGAGCGGTCGGCGGCGACCCCCAGGTCGTGCGTCACGAACAGCACGGCGGTGCCGAACTCCTCGCGCAGGTCGTCGAGCAGGTCGAGGATGCGGCGCTGGACGGTGGCGTCGAGGGCGCTCGTCGGCTCGTCGGCGATGATCAGCTCCGGCTCCAGGGCGATCGCGATCGCGATCAGCACCCGCTGCCGCATCCCGCCGCTCAGCTCGTGCGGATACTGCCCGGCACGGCGCTCGGGATCGTCGAGCCCGACCCTCGTCAGCAGCGAGAGCACGCGGGCGCGGAGGTCCCGCCTGCTGCCTCCTCGCCGGTGGATGCGCAGCGCCTCACCCACCTGGGCGCCGATCGTCGCCACGGGGTCGAGTGAGCTGCCCGGATCCTGCGGCACCAGGCCGATGCGTGCGCCCCGGATGCTGCGGAGTCGCCGCTCCGACCATCCGGCGATGTCCGTGCCGTTCAGCACGATCCGTCCGCCGTCGATCCGGCCGTTGTCGGCGAGCAGCCCGAGCACGGCGTGGGCCGTCGTGCTCTTGCCCGAACCGGATTCGCCGACCAGCGCGACCACCTCGCCCGGCTGCACGGCGAACGACACGTTCTTCACCACGCGCTGCGTTCCCGCACGGGTGGCGTAGGAGACCGAGAGGTCGCTGATGTCGAGAAGAGTCATCGGGTCCTCCTGCGGGATGCGCCGCCGATGGAGCGGCTGATGCGGTTGGCGGAGAGCACGATGAGCACGACGACCACACCCGGGAACGTGGTGATCCACCAGGCCGTCGCGATGTAGTTGCGGCCCTCCGCGATGAGCAGCCCCCACTCCGGAGTGGGAGGCGGGGCGCCGTAGCCGAGGAAGCCGAGCGTCGAGATGGCGATGATCGCCGTTCCGAACTGTAGCGCCGTCAGAGCCAGCACCGGTCCGACGGAGTTCGGCAGCACATGCCGCAGCAGCACGCCGCCGAACCTCCCGCCGGAGCCGAACGCCGCTTCGACGTAGTCGCTCCCCCGCACACGCACGACTTCGGCACGCGACAGCCGGGCGAACGACGCGACCGAGGTGATCCCCACGGCGATCGCCGCGTTGATCGTGCCGAAGCCGAGCAGGATGATGATCGAGAGCGACAGGAGCAGCCCGGGGATCGAGAGCAGGACGTCGACGATCCTGCCGATGATCGCGTCCACCACGCCGCCGATCGACCCGGCCAGGAGGCCGAGCGCCGTGCCGAGCACGAGACCGACGGTGACGGCCACGAACGCACCGGCCAGGGAGTTGACGGCGCCGTAGACGATGCGGGCGTAGAGGTCGCGGCCGAGCTCGTCTGTGCCGAGCCAGTGCTCGGCGCTGGGCGGAAGGAGCTTGTCCCTCGGAACGCCGACCGTGCCGCTGAACCCGGTGAAGAGCCAGGGCACGACGGCCCAGGCGACCACGACGACGACCACCAGCCAGGCCAGCACAAGGCCAGGGCTGATCGGGGAGAACGTGGATGCGAACCGCCGGGAGCGGGGTGCGCTCCCTGCGGCGATGGAGGCGTCGAGCGTCGTCATGCTGCTGCTCCTTCGAGACGGGGCGCCGCCGGTGCGCGGCGGGCTCGCGACGATCGCCGGCCGAGGCGGGGGTCGAGCACCGGATAGAGGAGGTCGACGGCCAGATTGACGATCACGTAGACGAACGCGGCGAGCAGCACGACCGCCTGGAGCACGGGGGTGTCCTGACCGCCGACCGCTGCCTGGGTGAGCCGCCCGATCCCGTTGCGCCCGAACACGCTCTCGGTCACGACGGCACCGGCGATGAGCTCGCCGAACAGGACGCCCGCGATGGTCAGGGTGGGCAGCAGCGCGTTCTTCGCGACGTGCCGCCAGAGCACCCACGAGGCGGACGCGCCCTTGGCGCGCACGACGGCGACGAACGGCTGCGTGTTCACCTCGTCGATGCTGCGCACGAGCACCTGAGCGAGCGGCGCGGAGATCGGCACCGCCAGCGTGATCACCGGCAGGATGAGTTGCTGCGCCGGGCTGCCCCCGATCACGGGAACCGAGTGGAGCCGGAACGAGAACACCTGGATGAGGGTGATGCCCAGCCAGAACGTCGGAACGGAGATGAAGAGGGAGGGCAGCGACTGCAGCGCAGACCGGAGCCAGCCGAACGGCGACAGCGTCGACAGGAAGGCGATCGCGACAGCCAGCACCGCGGCGAGCGCGAAGCCCAGCCCGGCCAGCGCGAGCGTCGACGGCAGGTTCGCCTGCAGGAGGTCGGCGACGGGGACGCCCTGCTGGATCGAGTACCCGAAATTGCCGGTCAGCACGTTGCCGAGCGTGTGCAGGTACTGCACGATGAGCGGCTCGTCCGCGCCGTACGATGCCCGGATGTCCGCGAGCTGCTCCGGGCTCAGACCGAGGTCGCCGCCCTGGAACTTGATGAGCACGGCGTCGCCCGGCAGCGCTTGGAGCAGCACGAAGGCCACCGTGAACGCGGCCCAGAGCACGAGGACCGCCTGGCCGATCCTGCCGGCGATGTAGCGCAGCATCCGTCGTCCTTTCGTCGATGGGTGGATGCGCGGGCCGCGGCTTTGTGAGCCGCGCCCCGCGCATCCCGAGTCGGCTAGTGCTTCGCCAGCCAGGTGTTGTAGAAGCTGGGGCGGCCGACGGCCTCGAAGCCGAGACCCTTCACGTACGGCGCACCCGCGAAGACCTGCGGCTCCTCGAAGAACGGGATGGTGAGCGCCTGGTCGATCAGGTACTTCTGCACCTCCTGGGTGTCCTTCAGCCGCTGCTCACGGTTCACCTGGCTCGTCTCCGCCTCAAGGAGGCCGTTGAGCGTGGTGTCCTCGAACGTGGCGGTCGTGCTGAGTCCGCCCTTCTGCAACAGGGCGTCGCGGTTCTTCGGGTAGAACTGGCTCTTGATCACGTCCGGGTCTGCGCGTCCGACCTCGGCAACGACCAGCGGCGTCTTCTGCGCGTCGGCGTTGTCGGCCGTCGCGCTTCCCGCGTCGCCGGCGAGCACGTCCAGCTTCACTCCGACCTTCTCCCACTGCTGTGCGACCAGCTGGAGCACCTGCTTGTTCTGCGGCTGCGGGAGGGACTCGTAGACCGTGAGTTCGAGCTTCTTCCCGTCCTTCTCACGGATGCCGTCGCTTCCAGCCTTCCAGCCTGCTTCGTCGAGCAGCTCCTTCGCCTTCTTCACGTCGGGCTTCAGCTCGGCGGAGAGGTCGATGAACCCGGCGGCGCTCGAGGACAGCACGGACTTCGCCTGCGGGTAGTTCGACGAGAAGAGCGTCTCGACGATCTCCTTCGAGTCCGTGGCCTTGAGCAGCGCCCGCCTGACCCGCACATCCGACACCAGCGGGTTGTCCGGCCGGAACGCGACGCTGTCGTTGACGCCGCGCGTCGGCTCGGCATACACGTCGAAGCTCTGGGCTTCGACCTGCTTCTCGTCGTACGCCTGCACCTGGCGGATCAGGTCGGCCTGGCCGGAGAGCAGAGAGCCGATGCGCACACTGTCCTCACCGGTCACGATGAAGGTGATCCCGTCGAGGTATGCGCGGCCCTGGTTCTTCGACGCTGCCGGACCCCACTTGTAGTCGGGGCGCGCCTTCAGGTCGACCTCCTTGCCGAGCTCCTCCTTCGCCACCACGAACGGCCCAGACCCGACGATGTTGGTGGCAGAGCCCAGCTCGTCGAACGGCTTGGCGAGCGTGCTCAGCGACACGAGCCCCGCACCGATCACCGAGGTGCCCTGCAGGAATCCGGGGCTCGGCTTCTTGAAGAAGAAACGCACCGTGTGCGGGTCGACGACCTCACTGTGGTCGTAGTTGTTGAACACCTCGGACACCGGCTGCTTCAGCGCGGGATTCCCCAGACCGTATGTGTCGTAGTTCTTGGCGACGGCGTTCGCATCGAGCGGTGTGCCGTCGGAGAAGGTCACGCCATCCCGGATCGTGAACGTGTACTCGGTGTTCTCAGCATTGACCGTCCACGAGGAGGCGATCCACGGCTCCACCTTGAGGGTCTTGGGATCCTGCCAGGTCAGCTTGTCGGTGATCTGGTTGAGGATGCCGCCGTTCGGGTAGAACCCGCCCGACGGCGGATAGAGGTTGGTGTGCGCCTGCTGCTCCAGGTAGACGAGCGTTCCGCCCGTCACCGGGGAGCCGTCGCCGGATGCGCCGGGCTTCCCGGACGCGCCGGTCGCGCATCCGGCCAGGAGCGCGGTGGCGGCAACGGCCGACGCCGCCCCGAGAATCCATCTCGTTCGTGAGGTTCGTGACACGGTGGTGTCCTTTCGTGCGGCCGCCGTTCGGAGCGGCAAGCCAAGCTGTGGCGCACTCAGCAGGTTTGCGTGAGCACGCGACGAGCTTGTCAACGCCGCCGCGATCGGGTCGAGGCGGCGGAGTCACGAAAGTTCTCCGGCCGTCACATAACGCAAAGCGGGATGGGACGGTTGATTTTGGGGGTGGGGTTCGGCTACAAGGCGCGATCAGGCGTCGGTCGGCTGTCCGGGGTCGCCGACGACGGGCGTCGGCCGGAAGGCGTTGGCGGCCGTGTCGACGCTCGTCTGCGCACGGGTTCCGGAATCGAGGACGGTGTTCGCTGTGGAGCCCGGTTCGACGAGGACGGTGGTGACGTCGAGCGTTTCGGTCGCGGCTGTCGTGAGGAGCGCATCCACCTGGGCATCGAACGCCGATTCTCCGGATGTGGCCCGCACGTTCAACGCGACAGTGTTGTTGTTCGCGAGGAAGTTGCCGCCTCCCCCCGCCAGCCTGATGATGACGGGCGTGGCTCCACGAGGGCGCAGCTTCGAGGAGTCGACCACTTCGGAGAAATGGTTGCCGATGACCGAGTTGTTCGTGCCCTCGATGCGCAGGAGGCCGAACACGTCGTCGCGTCCGTTGTCCACCTCGACGAACGGCGCCCACGGTTCGCGGTCGCGCAAGAGATGGTTGGAGGCGATGAGGTTCTCCGAGGCGTTCCCCTCCAGGATCAGCATCCCTGGGTAGAAGGAGTGGAGCCGGTTGTTGGTGACGCTCGACCGCGTCACCGCGTTGAGGTGAACGCTGCTGGCGCCGCGCGGGAACACGTTGTTCGCGGTGATGAGCAGGCCGCCGTGGTTCTCGGCGTAGATCGAGTGGCCTGCCGGTCCTGCACCGATCAGGTTGTCTGTCACCTTCGATGCCTGACCCCAGCCGCGCAGCTCGATGCAGTTGCCGCTCTCGGCGATGAAGTTGTCGTGAATGGAGAGCGCGTCCGCGTTGTAGATGGTGAGCGCGTGCTCGAGGTACACGAACCCCATGCCGGTGAACCGGAAGGAGTCGTTCGCGCTCGCGACGTAGATGCCCGTCTTGCCGTTGACGTAGGTGTTCTCGGGGTGGAGATCGGATCCGTCCGCGACGAAATGCAGCCCATCGATGCAGAAGTTCGAGAACTCCACGGAGCTGATCCTGGGGCTTCCCGTCCTGGTCACGAGGAACGCGGCCCCGGCGGACTGGTCTTCCTCGTCGCCGGCCGCGATGTCGACCAGGATGCGGCTCCCTCCCGGCCAGAGCTCGTGCAGCTCCGCCCACTGCTCCTCCGGGACGTTGAACCGGATGCTCGACGATGTGAAGCCGTGACCCGATCCCTCGATCCGGAGAAAGCTGACGTCGATCACGACCTGAGTTCTGAGGCGATAGTCCCCCGGCGGAATCGAGATCACCGCCCCCGGCTTGCCGCCTTCCGGGTCCTCCGAGACACGCTGGCGCTGCTTCACGTCGGCGATGATGCTGTTGATCACCTCGCCGATGTCGTCAGCGGCATCGCCGATGGGCCAGGTGGTCACGTCGTAACGGGTGGTGCTTGGCATGGGTCCTTCCAATGGCGTTGCGTGTTTCACCGATGACACCGGCGGGTCACGGGGTGGGACGGAATCCGTAACTGGACGAGTCGGCGAGCAGTTGCGCCTCTGTCCCGCTGTCGAAGACGTGAGAGTTGGTCGTTCCGGCATCCAGGACCACGGTGTGCACGGCGAGGTTGGAAATGGTGTGGTTGGCGCCGATGTAGTTCTGGTCGCCGCTCTTGACGCGGAAGACAGCGGCAGTGCCTCCTGCAGGCGTGACCTGCTCGGGCGGGATGACCAGCGTCACGTGATTGGCGGTGATGGTGTTCCCGTCGCCGTTCACCTGGACGACGCCGAAGTCGTCCTCCCGGCCGTTTCCGACGCCGATGAACGGACCGTAGGTTTCCACCTGCCGCTCGAACACGTTCGAGCTGATGAGATTCTCCTTGCAGTTGCCTTTGAGGGTGATGCTGCCCGGGTAGAACGACTGGAGGCGGTTGGCGGAGATGTTCGACCGGAACGAATCCTTGAGGTGAACGGAGTCGATTCCGCGCGGGAAGATGTTGTTCCCGGTGATGAGCAGGCCGTTGCTGTTCTCGGCGAAAATCGAGAATCCGACGGGGCCGGCGCCCAGATGATTGTCCTCGATCTTGCTGGCCTGGCTGCCGCCGCCGATGAACACACACGTCCCGCACTCTGCGATGAAGTTGCCCGACACATCGAGAGCATCCGGACCCTGGATGAGGAGCGCCTGTTCCAGGTACACCATCCCCATGCCGCGGACGCGGACGGAGTCGTTGTCCGTTGCGAACCGGATCCCGATCTTTCCGTTGCGGTACGAATTCTGGTTGGTGCCGAAGGACATGCCATCGAGGCAGAAGTTCTCGAAGGCGATGGCGCTCAGTCGCGGATTCCCGTTGCGGGCGACGAGGAACGCTTCCGCGTTGCCGTCGGTGTTCTCCACCCGGATGTGGCTTCCGCCGGGGTTCAGCTCCTTCCAGCCGGTGGTGTCCGAGTTGTATCGAATGGAGAGCGACGTGAATCCGTGGCCGGATCCCCTGATGGTGAGGAAGCTGATGTCCACGACGACGCGCGTCTTCAAGGAGTACGTCCCCGGCGGGACATAGATGACCGCTCCTGGCTTGTCGGCCGGATTCGGCTGGCGTCTCTTGATGTCGCCGATGATGCTGTTGATGACGGCGCCGATGTCGTCGTGCGGGTTCACCGGCTTCCCTGGGGTCTTCCAGTCCGTCACGTCGTAGACGTTGGATTCCATCGCAGTTCCTTTCGTTACTCGTGCACCGTTGCTGTCACAGAAGGCCGACAGGGACGCGGCGGGGAGGAGCAGGCTGCTTCCCCTGCTCGGGCGGCGGCGCGGCACCGACCGCGGGCGTCGTAGTGAGGAGGTTGAGCGTCGCCATCGCTGCAACGGTGGCGGCGGTCTGAACGACCGCGCGCCGGCTGGGCTGCATCTTCTCCGTCATCGGAGTCACCTTTCGTGTGTTCAGCGGGTCGGCGAGACCGCTCGAAGGTCGCTGAGGGTTGGCAGGTCTGCGCCGGTCCGCGAGACGGTGATGGCTGCTGCGCGTGCGGCGCGTGTGCCGGCAGCGAGGAGCCGGCTCTCGCTGACGGCATGGCCGTCCCACCCGCCGTCTTCGACGGTGATGGACCAGATGAGCGCGGCCATGAACGAGTCTCCGGCGCCCACTGTGTCTGCCACCGTGACGGCATCGGCCGGGATGTGCGCCCGGTGCGTGCCGCTCGCCAGGATGGCGCCGCCGCTCCCGAGGGTGACGCCGACGACTGCGATCCCGCTGTCGACGAGCCGGTCGACGACGCTCTCGATGGATTCCCCCGGAAAGAGGAACTCCGCATCCTCGTCGCTGAGCTTGGTGAGGTTGCTCGCCAGCGCCAGCTCGGTGAACTTTTCCCGCGAGCGGTCGGCGTCGACGATGAGCGACGGGCGGATGTTCGGATCGAAGCTGATGAGGGCGCCCGCGGCACGTCCACGCCGGATGATGTCCAGCGTTACCCCGGATCCGGGCTCGAGGAACGCGCCGAGGGAACCGGTGTGGATGATGGCCGGGTCTCCGAGGGCTTCCAGCCGTCGCGGCTCCCAGCCGAGAGCGAATCGGTAGGTGGCCGACCCGTCGGCTCCGACGGTGGCGATGGCTCGGGAGGTCGGGTGATCCGTTGCGGACTCCGGCGTGAGAGTCACGCCGGAATCGGCCAGATGCCGGCGGACGAGCTCTCCGTCGGGATCGTCCCCGATCATCGTGTGCAGTCGCGTGACCACGTCGAGTCTCGCGAGGCCGAGAGCCACGTTCGCGGGTGACCCGCCGGGGTACCTGCTCACGGTGGAGTCCGTGACGACTTCGTCGACGAGGGCTTCGCCGACGACGAGGGCTCCTGTGCTCACGATCCGACTCGCAGTTGCTCCGCCGGGACTGCGTCGCTCCCGTGGATCGTCAGCCGTCCGTCGACCCAGCTGACGGGGCGCGGGTCGGAGATCTCCCCGATCCAGCCGCCGCTGCCATCGCTGTTGTGGAACGCCAGAAGGTGCCATGCGCCGCTGCGATCTTGAACCAGGCGCCCGACGTACAGCTGCTCGTCGGTGATTTGGTACGACTGCGCGGTGTCGAACGGTCCGGTGAGCGAGTCGGCGGGGAACGCCCAGACTCCCCCTGTCCGATCCCGGTTCCGCCGTTCTTCGGAGAGTTCGGAGCCGAGGCAGGAGAAGAGCCCGACGGGCCGACCATCTACCGTGACGGTCTGAACGACCTCGAGGTGACCGAACCCCGCGCCGGGTTCCGAGAGCGGAGGCTGCACGGCCCAGGAGACGAGGTCCGGCGATGTGGCGTGGCCGATGACGCCGCGGTCGTCCGGGTCCCCCTGATTGGCGCGTGCGGTGATGAGCATGTGCCAGGTCCCGTCGTTCCGGAACACCCACGGGTCACGCCACGCCTGGTCCGGCCACTGGCGCGTCTCCGCGGTCTCGTACCACCGAGGGTCGGGCTCCAGCACCTGCCGTCCATCCTCCCGACGCCAGGTGAAGAGATCGTCGGACACGACGGAGCTGATGCGCTGGGCGACGCCGCCGTCGTCTCGGCTCACGGCGGTGTAGAACATCCGCCAGGTGCCGTCGTCCTGGCGCACGACCGATCCCGTCCAGGTGGCCAGGTCGTCGAACGCGGGCGAGTCGTCGGGGATGACGGCGTCCGCGTGTTCCGTCCACGAGATGAGGTCCTCGGACGTTGCGTGCCCGATGGTGGCGCGCCAGTGCCGGCGGTCGGGGTCCAGGAGCGCGCGGGACGCCTTGAGGAAGTAGAGGTGGAAGCGGTCGCCGTCGTCGGCGATCCAGAAATCCCACACCCAGGAGGCGGCGAGACGAAGCATGTGTGCGAGTACCTTTCAGTCGGCGCGCGGCGGGGCGACGGACCCGCGGATGACAAGCGGGCAGTCGAGGAGGGTTGGCTTGTCGGCGAGGAGGCGGTGCTCGGCCTCTCCGTGCAGGAGGTGGACGAGGGTCTCCACCGCCCACACGCCCATCTCGTAGTGCGGGAGTGCGACGGTAGTGAGCCCGGGGAAGAGGTTGGCCGCGATGAGCTCCTGGTTGTCGAAACCGACGATGGAGAGGTCGCGGGGGATGTCGAGTCCCAGCTCGGCGGCCGCCCGGTATGCGCCCATCGCCATCCGGTCGTTGTAGCAGAAGAGGGCGGTCGGACGGTCGGCTCGGCTCAGCATCTCGCGCGCCAGCTCGTATCCGGGGAGGGTCTCGGACGGCGCAGACGCGGTTAGCGTTGCGACGAACGGGATGCCCGCTCGATCCAGCACCTCGCGATACCCGGCGAACCGGAGATGGGTCGCTGGGACGTCGTCGTCGTTGTTGAGGAACCCGATCCGGGTGTGTCCTGCTTCGACGAGGTGGCTGACGGCGGCGACCGCTCCGCCCACCTCGTCGGGGACGACGGCGGGGACGATGCCTGCCCGATCGGTCGAGTCGATGAGGACGGCCGGGAGCGCTTGGAGGTTCGGCGGAAGCGACACCTGGCGGTGGTACATCGTCGCGTAGAGCACAGCATCCACCTGCCGGTCGAGCAGCGCCTGCACGTCGTCCCTGTGGGAGGTCCCACTCGACTCCCTCTCCGTGTTGATGATGACCAGCGTGAGGTCGTGCTCGCGGGCCGCGTTCTGTGCGCCGAGGATGATGCGTCCGGCGTGCGGTGTGGTCGCGATCTCCTCGCTGAGCAGGCCGATCAGCCCGGACCTGTTGGTCCGCAGGGCCTGCGCAGCGCGGTTGGGTCCGTAGCCGAGGGTCTTCGCCGCGTCGCGCACGCGCGCACGGGTCTCCTCGGCAACGCGCGTGTGCGGCGTCTCGTTGAGCACGTGCGAAACCGTGGTGACGGAAACACCGGCCAGCTCCGCGACGTCCCGGATGCTCGAGCTTTTCACTGCCACGACCGTGTCCTCCCCCTCATGTGGTTCGAGCGCCGATTCGCGCTTCTCTGGTCCATCATCCCGGCTCAGCCCTTGACCGCACCGAGCGTGAGCCCGGCGACGATGTGCCGCTGGAGCAGCAGCGTGAGCAGGATCACGGGGATCGAGTAGATGACGGCCAGCGCCGTCATGGAGCCCCAGTCCAGCCCGAACTGGGTCTGGAAATTCGCGATGACGATCGGTGTGGTCTGCGACCGCACAGCAGTGAGGAGCAGCGCGAACAGGAACTCGTTCCAGCTGGCGAGGAACGCGAAGATGGCGGTGACGGCGACGCCCCCGGCGGTGACGGGGATGACCACCCGCCAGAGCGCGCCGAGCCGGCTGTTGCCGTCGATCTTCGCCGCCTCTTCCAGTTCACCGGGGACGGCTTCGAAGAAGCTCGACATGAGCCAGATCGACAGCGGCAGGGAGATCGTGGTGTGGGCGATCGCCAACGCCAGCGACGTGTCCGAGATGCCCAGGTTGCGGAAGATCGAGATCATCGGCACACCGATCACGATCGGCGGTACCATCCGCGCGACCAGCGCGAGGACGATGAAGATCCTGCCCGTCCTGGTGCGGAATCTGGTCACCGCATAGGCGGCGGGGATCGCGAGCACCAGGGAGATGAGCGTGCTCAGGACGGCGGTGATGATGCTGTTGATGAACGACGCCACCACGCCGTCGCGGGTCAACGCCGAGATGTAGTTGTCCACCGTCCACACGCTCGGCAGCAGCTTCGGAGGGACAGAGATGGTCTCCAGCGGCGTCTTGAACGACGTGAACAGCATGTACAGGAATGGGAACCCGTACAGCAGGACGACCGCGATCAGGATCAGCCAGAGCAGGGCGCGTGAGCTCAGGCGGCGCGCTTCCAATCCGTTCATCGCTCTGTCTCGCTTCCCGGTCGCCAGATGGTGAGGATCGCGAACAGGGCGACGGCGAGCATCGCGATCAGGTAGATGGTTCCCATTGCGCTGGCGAGCCCGGGGTCGCCGAAGCGGACCATCGTCCGGTAGATCAGCAGGGACAGTGTCTCCGTGCTCTGCTGGGGTCCGCCGTTCGTCTGGATGACGATGACGTCGAAGGCGCGGGCCGCGTCGATGCCGCGCACGATCAGGGCGACCGCGATCACCGGCCGGAGCAGCGGGATGATGATGCGGAACAGGATCGTGGTGTACCGGGCACCGTCGAGCCGAGCCGCCTCGATCACATCCCCTGGGATGTTCTGCAGGCCGGCGAACAGCACCAGTGTGATGAAGGATGTGGTGAGCCAGATGTCCGGGATCGCGACGGAGAACAGGGCGATGTTCGGGTCGCTCAGCCACTGGATCTGGTCGCTGGAGTGGATGATCCCCACGGTCTTCAGCAGCTCGTTGACGATGCCGAAGTTGTCGATGAGCAAGAACCGCCAGAGGAGACCGGCCACGATCGGGGCGATCATCAGCGGATACAGGAAGATCGTTCGGAACACCCGTGACGAGTTGCCCAGTGACGTGAACAGCAGGGCCACGAGCAGTCCGAGGACGAATTCGAAGGTGACGACGATCACCGTGTAGAGCACGGTTCGCCACACGGAGTTGGTGAAGTCGGAACTGGTCAGCGCCGTGATGTAGTTGGCGAACCCGACGAACTCTCGTGGTCCTCCTGCGATCGGGCTGATTTTGAAGAAGCTGTCGCTGACGAACTGGAGCAGGGGCCATCCGATGAAGACGGCGAGGAACAGTCCGGCCGGCAGCATCAGCAGGGCCGCGAAGCGCCGGTCGGCGGTGCGGAGGGAACGTTGACGAGGAGAGCGGAGCGGGCGGCCGGTGCGGCCGCCCACTCGCGGCTCCATCACTTGACTAGCGATTGGACCTGCTCCTTTGCTGCGTCCAGCAGCGCCTGCTTGTCAGCGCCGGGCTGCAAGGACTTCTGGATCATCGGGACGAGGACGGTGTCCACGATCTGCTGCCACTTCGGCGTCGCCGGGCGGGGGATGGTCGCCTCGGCATCCAGAGTCTCGACCAGCGGCTTGTAGTTCTCGAAGCCCGGCTGGTCTTGGTACTTCTCGAATGCCGACTTGCGGGCCACGAGGCCGAGGTCGGTCTTCGCGCTGAGCTCGTTGTGCTCGTAGGCGAACTTAACGAAGTCCAGACCCTGCTGCTGCTTCGTGCTGGCCTTCGCCACGGCGAGATACCAGGCGCCGGGCACACCGGCGATTCCGCCGGGCCCGGCGATCATCGGTGCGACGCCGACCTTGCCGTACACGGAGGCGTCTTTCGGGATCTGGCGATATGCGTGAGCCCAGAACCGCATCATGGCGGTCTTGCCCTGGTTGAAGAGGTTCTGCGCGCCGGCCCAGTCGAGCTGCGCTGCACCGGACGGGGCGTACTTCTGCAGCCCGGTGTAGAAGTCGAGCGCCTTCAGGCTGTTCTCGTCGCCGAGGGAGATCTCGCTGCCCGAGCTGTTGAGCACCATCGTCTTCTCGCCGGTCTGCGACAGGGTTGCCAGGTACTCGGTCTCGACCGCGCCCTTCACGTCCGTCCCATACAGACCCTTGTCGGGCTGGGTGAAGAACTCGGCTGCGTCCTGGTACTGCTGCCAGGTGGTCGGCGGGACGAGGTCGTAGCCGTACTTGGCCTTGAACGCTGTCTTGTTCGCAGCGTCGTCGAAGAGGTCCTTCCGGTAGTAGAGGATCTCCGAGTTCGTCCAGACCGGCATGCCCACGTAGGTGCCGTCGACGTTCGCCTCCTTCACCAGGGCCGGGAAGAGGTCGCTCTTCACGTCGGAGGTGAACAGCTTGTCCAGCGGCGTGACCGCATCCTTGAAGGTCGGAAGCCAGATGGAGTCGAGCGCGGCCACATCGAACGACACCGCGCCGGAGGTGAACTCGCTGTTCAAGCGGTTGTACAGCCCGTCGTACGGGAGTTCCACGAAGGTCACCTTCGTTCCGGTGTCCTTCGTGTAGAGGTCGGCGATCGGCTGGAGCTCGGCGTGACCGCCTGCTTCAACGAGCACCGTGATCGATTTGCCGGAGGAGGAGGTGCCCCCTCCTCCGACGCCGCACCCGGCCAGGGTGAGCGCAACCGCGGCGCCGATCGCTGCGGCGGCCGCGAACTTCTGACGAAGCATCGTTACTCCGAATCTGCTGTGCAGCGGGATGCTGCGTGGATTGAGGATATCTGTGCCAAGACGTTTTGGCAAAACGTCTTGGCACGACCGTAAAGACCCGGGCCCAGCGCCGTCAACTGCCAAACGATGCCAAAATGCCAAAACTTGCCAAACGCCTTGCTCCGGGGTCGACCGAAAAGGACGGAGAGCACGAGGTACTGCTCAGGACAGATCCCCTAGGGGGTCAGTGGCTGAGCACGGCCGTCGAGCCCAGCCAGAATCAACGCGAGGCCCGCTTCGAAGGCGGTGTCGTGGGAAATGTGAGGAAGGTCGTCGTTCGCGTCGTCCGCGTCATTCACGTCATTCACGTCATCGACCGCTGAGTCGGCTTGTTGCTCGAGGACACTGCCGACCGTGAATCGGCTCGCGGCGAGCATCGCCATTTGAGCGTCGAACTCTGGAACGCCCGACTCCGTGAGGAACTGCATTTTCCGGGTGATGCGATCCAAGTCTGCGACGGGCACGAAGCCGGCGTGGAGTCGCGCGCCGTCTCGGCGCATCAGCAACGTGCGCCGGAAGCTGCGGGTGTTGTCCAGGAACCATTCACGCCAGTCATCGCCGGCAACCGGGAGCGGCTCTGCCGCGTGCGGCACCATCGCGGCCCCCGCCATAGCGGCGAGCAATTCACCCTTGTTACGAAAATGCCAGTACAAGGACGGCTGCTCCACGCCGAGCCGCGCCGCCAGCCGCCGCGTGCTCACGGCGTCGAGCCCGACCTCGTCGAGCAGGTCGAGCGCTTCGAAGACCACCTGATCCCGCTCCAGCTTTCCCATCTTGACAGCCTATCAGCGATAGGCGATGATCAGGCTAACCATTCACTGATAGGGAAGAGATGATGGAGATGTCCTCGAAAGCAGGAGCGCGATCGTTGAAGGTGCTCATCGTCGGCGGCGGGATCGCCGGACAGGCGTTGGCATTCTGGCTCGCCCGCGGAGGTCACAGAGTCACCGTGGTCGAACGGTTCCCGGCGTTGCGCGCTGTCGGCGCGCAGGTCGACCTGCGCGGCCAGGGTATCGAGGCCGCTCGGCGGATGGGGCTGCTGGACACGATCCGCGAGCACCTGGTTGACGAGCCAGGCGTCGCGTTCGTGGATGCGAAGGGCAAGCCCCGCGTCAGAATCATGGCGAACACCTCGGGGAAGGGCCGTCAGACCCTGACCTCCGAGTACGAGATCATGCGCGGTGACCTGGTGCGCATCCTCCACGATGCGACCAAGGACGACGTCGACTACGTTTTCGGCACCAGTGTGGACCGGTTCGAGCAGGACGAACATCGTGTGCTCGCCCATTTCTCCGATGGCCGGTCCGACGACTTCGACCTGCTCATCGGCGCGGACGGGCAAGGGTCCCGTATCCGCCGATCGATCCTGCCGGACGGTGCGCCGGCGCCGTACTGGCGCACCGGGATGCACATGGCTTACTGGTTCATCCCCAGGACCGAGTCCGACGGCAGCATCCGCGACACATACATGGCCACGCGCGGGCGGCAGATCATGCGTCGCAGCCACAGCCCGGAGGAGACCCAGGTGTACTTCGTGTTGCGGGAGACCTCGGAGGAGGCGTCCGCCATACACCGCGCTCCTGTCGAGGCGCAGCAGCGATTCTGGGCAGAGCGCTTCCATGATGCGGGCTGGCAGACCGACCGGTTCGTCAACGGGATGAAGGACGCCCCGTTCTTCTACTCGCAGGAGGTGGTGCAAGTCCGCAGCGAGATCTGGTCGAAGGGTCGCGTGGCGCTCGTCGGCGACGCCGCGCACTGCGCTTCGCCTTACAGCGGCATGGGAGTCTCCGGGAGCCTCGTCGGCGCGTACGTCCTCGCTAGCGAGATCAACGCGAGTCCACATGACCTGGCTCCAGCGCTAGCCCGCTACGAAACGACCCTGCGACCGTTCGTGAACGAGATCCAGGCCACCGTGAAGCCGAAAATCCTGCGGCTCGGCCTCCCGGAGAGCCGGTTCGCGATCACCGCGTTCCAGACGATCACAGCCGCCGCCGTACGACTGCACATCCCGGACGTCGCCGCGCGGTTCGCGAAACACGACCGCGGCGGCACGTGGGACCTTCCCGCCCAGCCTGCTGCTCCGGCAGCGTCTCCGCCGGCATGCGAAACGCCCCGCATCCCTCTGTTGTGAAGGGGTGCGGGGCGTTTTCGTGGCGGTACCGGTGGGATTTGAACCCACGGTGGGCTTTCACCCACACAACTTTTCGAGAGTTGCACCTTCGGCCGCTCGGACACGGTACCGCGGACTATCGTACGCGAACGCCCCGCCGACCGCCAATCGACAGCGAACGGTCAGCGCACCACCAGCGCGCGTCAGGATGCGCGCGAGTACAGTGCTGGGAATGGGGACGAAGAGTCGTGTCGCTGTCGGTGCCGGTGTTTCCACGGTCGCGGTCGGGCTTCTCGCGTGGGCGCGGGTCAGGAAGGCTCAGGACACGCTGGAGGCGAATCGGGTCCGGCTCAATGAGACGCTGCCCGTGCACTCCAAGTGGTGGCGGGATGCGGCCAAGGTGGAGGGCGAGCTGCTGTACGTGGCCATCGGCGACAGTGCAGCGCAGGGCATCGGCGCCTCCGCCCCGCGCAACAGTTACGTCGGCGTGATCGCCGACCACATCAAGGCCGCGACCGGGCGCTCGGTCCGGATGGTCAACCTCAGCGTGTCCGGCGCCACCGTCGCTCTCGCCGTGGCCGATCAGCTGCCGCGGTTCGCCGAGTTGAAACCGGATATCGTCACCGTCGCCATCGGAGCCAACGACATCGCCGCGTTCGATCCCGACCTGTTCCAGGAGGGCATCCGGAAGGTGTTCAACGCCGTCCCCCAGGATGCGATTGTGGCCGACCTGCCCTGCTTCTACCTGCCGTGGAACGAGAAGAAGGTCGCCGTCGGCAACGCCATCCTGCGCCGCGTCGCCGGCGAGCGCGGGCTCACCGTCGTCCCGCTGCACGACACCATGAAGCGGCAGGGGCTGCGCGGCATCGTCACCCAGTTCGCCGAAGACCTGTTCCATCCGAACGACCGCGGCTACCGGGTGTGGGCGTCCGCGTTCCTGCCGGCCGTCACCGCCCACGTGGCGCGCCGGTTCCCGCGCCGTCCGGTCGCCGCAGCGACCCAGCAAGCGCAGCAGCTACCGGACGCGCAGGCCAGCTGACCGGCAGCTGACCGGCAGTGGATGCCCGGGGCGGCGCAGCACGACGCCTTCCCGCCCCGGAGCCATCACCCCTTCGACGTGCCAGGCGCCAGGTGCGACAGCACCCGCTCCCACGCGGGGATCACCACGAGGTGACCGGCGCCCGGCATCATCTCGACCCGCGCATCCGGGATCGCCTTCTGGTACCAGCTGGCGTGGGCGTTGCCCGCGATCGGGTCGGCCTGGCCGTTGACGATGAGCGTCTTCGCCGCGATGTCGGCGACATCGAAGCCCCACGGGCGCGCGGTGTAGCTGAGGATGTCGGCCGCGACACCGCCGGGACCCTGCCGGAAGGCGTCTTTGAGCATCCGGCCGAGGCGGTCGCGGGCGCCCGGCCTCGCGAGCGCTGCGTCGTCGACCGGGGATGCGCCGAGCAGGTCGAGAGGCACGTCGGCTTCCTGGTCCGCGGCGTTCACCGCGTCGGCCTGCGGCTGCAGCATTCCGCTCAGCTGGGCGAGCGCCGCATCCGGTTCGAGCGTCGCCAGGTGGTCGGACATGGCCTGCAACTGCGGGTCGATCCATTCGACCGCGTCGTTCGGAGCAGGGGTGCCGATGATGGCCACGCGGTCGGCGATGTCGGGGTGCCTGGCCGCGAAGGCGAGCGCGATGCGGCCGCCGGCTGACCAACCCGCAATGCCGATGGTCTTGGGGCGGTTGACGCCCATGCTCGACTCGTCCCTGTTCATCGACCGCAGGTATTCGGCGATGTCGTCCGCCGCCTGCGTGATGCTCGGCCAGGTGCCAGCAGGGAGCGGGTCGCTCGAGCCGTAGCCGGGGCGGTCGAAGGCCAGGATGTGCACGTTCCTGGTGCTCGACGCATCCGGATCCGGGTCGAAGACGGACGACCCGGGCGCCGGATGGCAGAACACCACGATGCGCTCCGCCATCGAATCGCCGAGCCCGGTCACGCCGAGCTTGCGGCCGGACGCCAGTGTGAAGGTCAGATTCGCCATGCCGCCCATTGAACCCCTCACAACCGACACTGGCCAGCAGTTGTCCACAGTCCGCGCGATCCTCCGCCCGATGACGGTGGTCCCCCGTAGTGTGAAACCGGATCGAGGAGGTTGCGTGGCGAAGGCTCAGCTCAACTATCGCTGCACGGAGTGTGGCTGGACGACGGCCAAGTGGGCCGGCCGCTGCGGCGAGTGCCAGGAGTGGGGCACCGTCACGGAGGCCACGGCGCCGACGGGAGTCCTGCGCGCGCTCAAGCCCGTCTCGATCGGGGCGGACCGCGCCGCCCGCTCCATCACCGACATCGACACGGCCACGGTCAGTCACTGGCCGAGCGGCATCGCCGAGTTCGACCGCGTGCTGGGCGGCGGCATCGTGCCGGGCGCCGCCATCCTGCTGAGCGGAGAGCCCGGCGTCGGCAAGTCCACCCTGCTGCTCGAGGTCGCCTCCCGCGCCGCCCGCGCCCGGTCGCGCGTGCTCTACGTGAGCGCCGAGGAGTCGGTGAGCCAGGTCAGGATGCGCGCAGAGCGCACGGGGGCGATGCACGACCACCTCTTCCTCGCCTCGGAGACCGACCTCGCCACCATCGTCGGCCAGATCGACGCGGTCGACCCGCAGCTCGTCATCGTCGACTCGGTGCAGACGGTGTCCAGCAGCAACGGCGAAGGCCTCGCGGGGGGACCGAGTCAGGTCAGGGAGGTCGCGAGCACGCTCATCCGGGTGGCGAAAGACCGTAACCTGCCCGTGCTGCTCGTCGGCCACGTCACCAAAGACGGCTCCATCGCCGGGCCGCGCCTGCTCGAACACCTGGTGGATGTGGTCTGCCAGTTCGAGGGCGACCGCCAGACCGCGCTCCGCTTCGTCCGGGCGCTCAAGAACCGCTTCGGCCCCACCGACGAGGTCGGCTGCTTCGAGATGTCCGGCGACGGCATCGTGGAGGTCGCCGACCCGAGCGGGCTGTTCCTCAGCCGCACCACCACGCCCGTCTCCGGCACCTGCGTCACGGTCGCGATGGAGGGGCGCCGTCCGCTCCCGGTCGAGGTGCAGGCCCTCGTCGTGGCCACCACGGCCCCCAACCCGCGCCGCGTCACGAACGGCGTCGACTCCTCCAGGGTCGCCATGCTTCTCGCCGTCCTTGAACGCCGCGCCGGCATCCGCCTCGGCGACAAAGACGTCTACGTCTCCACGGTCGGCGGCGTGCGTCTCACCGAGCCGGGCGCCGACCTCGCCATCGCCCTCGCCATCGCGTCCGCCGCCAACGAGAAGGCCATCCCGCACACGCTCGCGGCGTTCGGCGAGATCAGCCTGGCGGGCGAGATCCGTCCCGTCGCCAGCGGCAAGCAGCGGGCGGCGGAGGCCACCCGCCTCGGCTTCACCACCCGGGTGGATGCGCGCAGCGAGAGCATCCGCGAAGCCCTCCGCGTAGCGTTCACGGCCGCGATCTCCGACCGCGAGCGGGAGCTCGACGCCGCGTTCTGACCCGAGGGCGCGGCGCGCGTTCCGGCGAGATGCCAGTAACTGTCGCGAAACGCCCGGGATGCGCGACAGTTACTGGCATCTCGCATCCGCAACGGCGACCCCAGCCGCCACCGTCGCCCCAACCGCAACCGTCACGGTCACCGCCGCCGGCGGCCTCAGTTCAGGATGAACTGCTTCGACTCCGCCGACTCGATGCCGGACACCGACGTGGTCAGGTGGTACGACGCTCCCCCGGCCGGAACCTGCTCGCGCGTCTGCTGGCAGGTGGCGGGGTCGGAACGCGTCCTGTCCCACTCGATCGGCGTCTGCGACGACACCGTCTTGCCCGGTTGCAGCAGCACTTCCGCATCCACCTTGTCCGACTGGCAGTCTGTCGACTTCCAGTACGTCTCGGTGCCGCTGGTGATCGTGAACACCTGCTGCGCCGTGCCTGCGTCGATCTTGCAGGACACCGTGCCCGTGTTCGTGATCGACACCGTCAGTTTCGGCAGCTCGCCGGCGGCGTAGGTGCTCGCGTCGGTGTTCGCCGTCACCTTCACGTTCGCCGGTTTGCAGGGCTGGCCGCTCGCCGTCGTGTTCTCGGTTGGGATGCTCGTGCCGTCCGCGCCAGGGGTCGCCGGCTTCGAGTTCGTTGCGGCCGGCGTCGGCGTGCCCTGGGAGGAGCCGGGCCGCACGACGATCAGCACGACGACGACGATCACGGCGATCACGCCGAGGGCGAGGATGAGCCGGCGTCGCCAATAGACGGTGCTCGGCTGCGGGCCGACAGGATGCTTGAACGTCGACATGCCTGCAGGATAGCGGCGGCCGCGACGAATGCCGCGGCAACGCGCTAGAGCCGCTTTAACATACGAGTATTTCCCAAGGTGTTGGGCTTCACCCGAGCCAGGTCGAGGAACTCCGCGACACCTTCGTCGTGCGAGCGGACCAGCTCCGCGTACACCTCGGGGTCGACCGTCTCACCGCCCATGTCCTCGAACCCGTTGCGCTCGAAGAACGCGACCTCGAAGGTCAGGCAGAACAGGCGGCTGAGGCCCAGCTCCCTGGCGTCGTCCTCCAGCCGCCGCAGCAGCGCGTGGCCGATGCCCCTGCCGAGCCAGTCCTCGGAGACGGCCAGCGTGCGCACTTCGGCGAGGTCGCGCCACATCACGTGCAGCGCACCGCAGCCGATCAGCTCACCATCCGGCGTCTCAGCGACCCGGAACTCCTGCAGCGACTCGTAGAACACCACCGCATCCTTGCCGAGCAGGATTCGTCGCTGCACCAGCGGCTCCACGAGCTCCTGGATGCGCACCACGTCACTGGCACGCGCCCGGCGGATGACGAACCCGGCGCTGTCTGAACCACTCACCCGCCCAAGCCTAGCGACCCGCCGCATCCGGATGCGCACACACGAAAGCGGGGCCGCCCATTCAGGCGACCCCGCTCTCGGGATACAACAGCTTCGGCTACCTCACTCGGAGGATGCGGCCAGGTCCGGCGTCGCCGGCCCCGTGCCGATGGCGGCCGCGGCGTTGACGCCGGCGCCGATCGGCTCCTTGCGGGCCTCCGTCGTGAACACGAACTCGCCGTCCTTGAAGTCGACGTGCACGTGGTCGCCGGCGTTGAGCTCTCCGTGCAGGATGCGCTCGCTGAGACGGTCCTCGATCTCGTGCTGCACAGCGCGGCGCAGCGGGCGGGCTCCGAGGGTGGGGTCGAAGCCGACCTCGATCAGGCGCTCCTTGGCTGCCTGCTCCAGCGTGATCGTCATGTCACGGTCGAGCAGCCTGTCGGAGAGGCGCTTGATGAACAGGTCCACGATCTGCAGCAGTTCCGGCTTGGACAGCTGCGGGAACACGATGATCTCGTCGACGCGGTTCAGGAACTCGGGCTTGAAGTTCTTCTTCAGCTCCTCGTAGACCTTGCCGCGCATCCGGTCGTATCCGGTGGTCGGGTCGCCCTCGATCTGGAAGCCGACGGGGCCGCCGGAGATGTCCTTCGTGCCGAGGTTGGTCGTCATGATGATGACCGTGTTCTTGAAGTCGACCACGCGGCCCTGACCGTCTGTCAGACGTCCCTCCTCCAGGATCTGGAGCAGCGAGTTGAAGATGTCGGGGTGCGCCTTCTCGATCTCGTCGAACAGCACCACGCTGAACGGCTTGCGGCGGACCTTCTCGGTGAGCTGGCCGCCCTCTTCGAAGCCGACGAATCCGGGAGGAGCACCGAACAGTCGCGAGACCGTGTGCTTCTCGCCGTACTCCGACATGTCGAGGGAGATCATGGCCGACTCGTCGTCGAACAGGAACTCGGCGAGCGCCTTGGCCAGCTCGGTCTTTCCGACACCGGTGGGGCCGGCGAAGATGAACGAACCGGACGGACGCTTCGGGTCCTTCAGACCGGCGCGCGTGCGGCGGATGGTCTTGGAGAGTGCCGCGATGGCCTCCTCCTGACCGATGACCCGCTGGTGCAGCGCCTTCTCCATGAAGACGAGACGTGCGGACTCCTCCTCGGTGAGCTTGAACACCGGGATGCCCGTGGCCTGGGCCAGAACTTCGGCGATGAGTCCCTCATCCACCTCTGCCGTGGTCTTCACGTCGCCCGAGCGCCACTGCTTCTCGAGGCGCAGTCGCTCGCCGAGGAGGTTCTTCTCCTCGTCGCGCAGCGATGCGGCCTTCTCGAAGTCCTGGTCTTCGATGGCGGCTTCCTTCTGGGAGCGCACCGCGGCGATCTTGTCGTCGAACTCGCGCAGCTCCGGCGGGGCCGACAGGATCGACAGCCGTAGACGTGCTCCGGCCTCGTCGATCAGGTCGATCGCCTTGTCCGGCAGGAAGCGGTCCTGGATGTAGCGGTCGGCGAGGTTCGCCGCCGCGACGATCGCGCCGTCGGTGATGGACACCTTGTGGTGCGCCTCGTAGCGGTCGCGCAGCCCCTTGAGGATGTTGATCGCGTGGGGCAGCGACGGCTCGGCCACCTGGATGGGCTGGAAGCGGCGCTCGAGGGCCGCGTCCTTCTCGAAGTGCTTGCGGTACTCGTCGAGCGTGGTGGCGCCGATGGTCTGCAGCTCACCGCGGGCGAGCAGCGGCTTCAGGATGGAGGCCGCGTCGATCGCGCCCTCGGCCGCGCCTGCGCCGACGAGGGTGTGGATCTCGTCGATGAAGGTGATGATGTCGCCGCGGGTGCGGATCTCCTTGGTGACCTTCTTCAGGCGCTCCTCGAAGTCACCGCGGTAGCGTGAGCCTGCGATGAGCGAGCCGAGGTCGAGCGTGTACAGCTGCTTGTCCTTCAGCGTCTCCGGCACGTCGCCGCGGACGATCGCCTGGGCGAGCCCTTCGACGACAGCGGTCTTTCCGACGCCGGGCTCACCGATCAGCACGGGGTTGTTCTTGGAGCGGCGCGACAGGATCTGCATGACGCGCTCGATCTCCTTCTCGCGTCCGATCACCGGGTCGAGCTTGTTGTCGCGCGCAGCCTGGGTGAGGTTGCGGCCGAACTGGTCGAGGATCTGGCTGCCTGCCTGCGCGGTGGCCTGATCGTTGCCTCCGACCTGGACCTGCTCCTTGCCCTGGTATCCGCTGAGCAGCTGGATGACCTGCTGGCGCACGCGGTTGAGGTCGGCGCCCAGCTTCACGAGCACCTGGGCGGCGACGCCCTCTCCCTCACGGATGAGGCCGAGCAGGATGTGCTCGGTGCCGATGTAGTTGTGGCCGAGCTGCAGCGCCTCGCGCAGGGACAGCTCAAGCACCTTCTTGGCACGCGGGGTGAACGGGATGTGCCCTGTCGGCTGCTGCTGGCCCTGGCCGATGATGTCCTGGACCTGCTCGCGAACGGCATCCAGCGAGATGCCGAGCGACTCGAGCGCCTTGGCGGCGACACCCTCACCCTCGTGGATCAGGCCGAGCAGGATGTGCTCCGTCCCGATGTAGTTGTGGTTGAGCATCTTGGCTTCTTCTTGGGCCAAGACGACGACGCGGCGGGCTCTGTCGGTAAATCTCTCGAACATGTCTACTCCTCAGACGCCGTTGCAGGGTTGGCGTCGATACAAAGAGAGTAACCACCGGAGGGCGCCGTTATAGCCCCTGTTCGCCGTGGGCGTGACAGTGTTTCCCCCGACTGTCCGGGATGCGCAGCCTCAGCCCCGCAGTCCGGGCAGGGTGAGCGTCGTGTCCGGCAGAGTGATGGTCACGTCGGAGGTGGTGGTCACGCCGGACGGCGTCTCGAAGATCGTGGTGTGCGGCACGTAGTCGCGCGTGCAGACGCCGCCGGGGGCCGGCTCGAGCATCGCCTTCAGCTGATTGCTGGCGGTGACGGACACCGACGCGACGGTCGGCGGGCAGGTCGAGCTGCCGTAGAGCACGATCGCGAACCGGTCGCCGTCCTTCATCCAGACGGCCCATGCGGCACCGCCCGCGCTGCTCGCGGGGGCCTCGACACCCTTCGGTTCGCCCGAGTAGTCCTCCACGGGTTTCGAGGACGCTGCCGTGCATCCGGTCAGTGCCAGGCCGGCCAGGAGCACGCCGACGACGGCCACGGTTGCGCGGCTCGCCGCGAGAGTTCGATGCACGCTCTCATTCTAGGAAGCCGGAGGTGGTTCGTGGCTGTGCGCGTTCTAGGATGCACGTGTGAGCAACCTGGAACGCGACCCGGCGGAGGTGCTCGTCGACGACGAGCCGCGCATCGGAGACGATGCCGTCGAGATCCTCGAACCGCGGGATGTGCCGCTCGGCGGCCCGCGCGCGATGAATGTGCGCCGCACGCTCCCCCAGCGCCGCCGCTCGCTGATCGGCGGCTGGTGCTTCATCGACCACTACGGACCGGACGACGTCTCGGCGACCGGCGGGATGCGCGTCCCTCCGCATCCGCACACAGGCCTGCAGACTGTCAGCTGGCTGTTCGAGGGCGAGATCGAGCACAGGGACAGCGTCGGCAGCCACGCGATGGTGCGGCCGGGCGAGCTCAACCTGATGACGGCCGGGCGCGGCATCAGCCATTCCGAGGTCTCGACGCCGGAGACGACCCGCCTGCACGGCGTGCAGCTGTGGGTCGCGCTGCCGGACCGGTCGCGCGCGACGGAGCCGTTCTTCGAGCACCACGTGCCGGTCGCCGGGCAGCTCGGCGCCGCGGAGGTGCGCACGTTCGTCGGACAGCTCGCGGGGAGCGGGACGGACGCCACCGTGTTCAGCCCGCTGCTCGGCGCCGAGCTGCTGGTCCGCGGCGCCGGGGAGATCATGGTGCCGCTCGACGCGTCGTTCGAGCACGGCATCCTGGTGGACGCCGGGGACGTCTCCGTGGCGGGCGTGCCTGTGCCGCGCGCACACCTCGCCTACCTCGCGCCCGGACGCGACGCGGTGACCGTGACCGTCGGCGACGGCGGGGCACGGCTGGTGCTGCTCGGCGGTGAGCCGCTCAACGAGCAGATCGTGATGTGGTGGAACTTCATCGGGCGCGGGCACGACGAGGTCGTGCAGTTCCGCTCCGAGTGGATGCGCGACGTCATCGACGACGAGGACGGCCACGGCCGGTTCGGCACCGTCGCCGGCTACGACGGCAGGCCGCTCCCCGCTCCCGAACTCCCCACCGTGCGCCTCAAGCCGCGCGGCTAGCGCGAGATACCAGCAACTGTCGCGAAACGCCCGGGATGCGGCGCAGATAGTGGCATCTCGCCGTCCCGGATGCAGCTACTGCAGCGCCGAGGTCAGCCGGGCGAGGTTGTCCAGCACCGTGGACCGCAGCGGCTGCTTCATCCACTCGTCGAGCGTGAGTTCGCGGCTGTCCCGGCGGTAGCCGTCCTCGACGGCCCGCATCTCGTCCACGAACGAGCGGCCGCGCACCATCAGCGACACCTCCATGTTCAGCTGGAACGAGCGCATGTCCATATTGCTCGACCCGATCACGGCCACGTCGTCGTCGATCGTGAAGTGCTTGGCGTGCAGGATGTACGGCTTCTTGTACATCCAGATCCGCACGCCGGCGCGCAGCAGCGCCTCGTAGTACGACCGCTGCGCGTGGTAGACGAGCGCCTGGTCGCCGACCTCCGACACGAACAGGTCCACCGCGATCCCGCGCTGCGTCGCCGTCGTGATCGCCATCAGCATGGCGTCGTCCGGCACGAAGTACGGCGACGTGATCACGATGCGTTCCTGCGCGTAGTAGAGCAGCGCGAGGAATAGGCGCAGGTTGTTCTCGCCGGGGAACCCCGGCCCGGACGGCACCACCTGGGCATCCAGCGCGTTCGCGGTGAGGTCATCGGTGATCGGCTCCGTCTCGCGGCGGAGCAGTTCGTCGGTCTCGCTGTACCAGTCGGTGATGAAGATCGCGTTGAGACCGGCGACGATCGGCCCCTCCAGGCGCACGATCAGCTCTTTCCACTTCAGTCCGCGCCGGATGTTCGACTTCTTGTTGTAGCTGCGGTCGATCACATTCTGAGAACCCATGAAGCCGACGCGGCCATCCACGATCAGCAGCTTGCGGTGGTTGCGCAGGTCGGGCCGCTGGTACTTACCGCGGAACGGCTGCACCGGCAGCATCAGGTGCCAGGATGCGCCCATGTCGGTGAGACGCTTGGTCGTCTGCTTGTAGTCCCTGGTGCGATACGACGCGATGTGGTCGAGCAGCACGCGCACCGAGACGCCGCGCTTCACGGCATCCTCCAGCGCGTCGAAGAACGGCTTGGTGGTCTGGTCGCAGCTCAGGATGTAGAACTCGACGTGCACATAGCGGCGAGCCGCCCGGATCTCCTCCGTCATCGCATCCAGTGACGCCTGATAGTCGCCGTTGAGGCTGGCCGTGTTGCCGCCGACGAGCGGCATCGCCCCGAGATTGCGGTTGAGGGCGACGACGGACTCCAGCCACGGCGGCCACGGATGGTCGCGGCTGACCCGCTCGATGCCCTCCGTGCTCTCGATGATGAACTGGTTGATCTCCGCCTGCTTGTCTCTCCGGCTCTTCGGCAGCTTGTACGAGCCGATCAGCAGGAAGAACAGCACGCCGATGTACGGGATGAAGAAGATGGCGAGCAGCCAGGCGGTCGCCGACGTCGGCTTGCGGTTGCGAGGGACGACGATCACGGCGATGACGCGGATGATGAAGTCGACGAGCAGCAGCAGCACGACGATCGCGGTGGTGAGGAACCCTGCGTCCATCGGCGCGCATCCCCTCTACCGATTGTGTGGGCGCGCTGAGGTGCAGGCCCTATCGCTTACCGTATCGAAGGGAAGGCCGCGAGGGTACTCACGACGCGGCGCAGCTACGCCTTGGGCGCGAGGCCGCGGCGTGCGCGCTCTTCGGCCTCCATGCGGGAGTACGCCTTGCGCTCCGTGCGGTCGGCGCGAACGATGGCGCGCATGATCAGCCAGAAGAGCAGACCTACGAGGACGGTCGGTGCGAGTGACCACACGATCCCAGCTACGACATCATTCATAACTTGATAATGGTAGCTCCTGCACCTGAGAACGGAGACCATCACGCCACCCGTCACCGTCTTCCTCGCCACCTGGCGCTTCGACCCGGTCGCCGCTGTCGCGCTCGTGACCGCTGCCGGACTGTACATCGCCGGCATCCTGGCCCTCCGCCGCCGCGGTCATCGCTGGCCGGTGGCGCCCACCGTGTGGTTCTTCGCCCTCGGCCTCGGCTCGTACGCGTGGGTGTCGTTCGGGTTCCTGGGCGCGTACAGCTCGGAGCTGCGCTGGGCGTTCACGACCCGCATCGCCCTGCTGCTGTTCGCCGTGCCCGCACTGATGAGTCTGGGACGCCCCGTCGCCCTGGCCCGCCTGGCGCTCGACGGCCGCCGGGCGAGCAGGCTGGAGGCGACCCTGCGCTCGCGCGCGATCCGCCTGTTCGGGAACGCGATGTTCGCGCCGCTGTTCGCCTGCGCGGTGTTCCTCGTCTTCCTGACACCGCTCGCCGCCGTGCTGCGGGACAACCCGTGGTCGGAGTGGTCGATCACGGTCGTCGTGCCGCTCGCCGGGATGCTCATGGTGCTGCCGATCGCCGCCCACTCGATCATCCGCACCAGCTTCTTCGTGACGGTGGAGTTCCTGCTCGCGTTCGTGGAGATGCTGCTGGATGCGGTGCCCGGGCTGCTCCTGCGGCTCAACGACGGGATCCTGGATCACGCGCCCGCCGTGCTGGGTCCGCTGCCGTTCTGGTTCCCGAACGCGCTCCACGACCAGCATCTGTCCGGCGACTTCCTGTGGTTCATCGCAGAAATCGCGGACGTGCCGGTGCTCATCATCCTGTTCGTGCGCTGGATGCGCCTCGACCGCCGAGAGGCCAACCGGATCGACGCACTCAGCGACGACGAGCTGGATGCGCTCACGCGCGACCACCTGCGCCAGCGGCCGTGAGGGGCGGGGCGGAAGCCGCTACTTGACGAGCGGGAAGAGGATCGTCTCGCGGATGCCGAGGCCGGTGAGCGCCATCAGCAGGCGGTCGATGCCCATCCCCATTCCACCCGACGGCGGCATGCCGAATTCGAGAGCGCGCAGGAACTCCTCGTCGAGACGCATCGCCTCGACATCGCCCTCCGCGGCCAGCTTCGCCTGCTCGACGAACCGCTCGCGCTGCACGACGGGGTCGACCAGCTCCGAGTATCCGGTCGCGAGCTCGAAGCCGCGGGTGTAGAGGTCCCACTTCTCGACGACGCCCTCGCGCGAACGGTGCGCGCGCACCAGCGGGCTGGTGTCGACGGGGAAGTCCATCACGAACGTCGGCCGCACCAGGGTGTCCTTGACGAAGTGCTCCCACAGCTCCTCGACGTACTTGCCCGGCAGGGGATGCTGGATCTCGATCCCCTCCACAGCCGCGATCTCGCGCAGTCTCTCCACAGATGTCGCGGGAGTGATCTCTTCGCCGACCGCCTCGGACAGGCTGTCGTACATGCGAATTCGATCCCACTCCCCGCCGAGGTCGTACTCGGTGCCATCGGCCCAGGTCACGACGTGCGAACCGGAGATCGCCTGCGCGGCGTTCTGGATGAGGGTCTGAGTGAGGTCGGCGATCGAGTTGTAGTCGCCGTACGCCTCGTACGCTTCGAGCATGGCGAACTCGGGCGAGTGCGTGGAGTCCGCGCCCTCGTTGCGGAAGTTGCGGTTGATCTCGAACACGTGATCGATGCCGCCGACCACGGCGCGCTTCAGGTACAGCTCGGGTGCGATACGCAGGTAGAGCTCGGTGTCGAACGCGTTCGAGTGGGTGACGAACGGGCGCGCGGACGCCCCGCCGTGCATGACCTGCAGCATCGGGGTCTCCACCTCGATGAAGTCGCGCTCCGAGAACGTCTTGCGGAGGCTGGCGACGGTCTTGGCGCGGTCGATGACGTTCTTGCGGGCCTGGTCGCGCGCGATCAGGTCGAGGTAGCGGCTGCGGACGCGCGTCTCCTCGTTGAGCTCGTTGTGCAGGTTCGGCAGCGGAAGCAGGGCCTTGGATGCGATGGTCCAGCTCTCCACCATGATCGACAGCTCGCCGCGGCGGCTCGAGATCACTTCGCCGGAGACGAAGAGGTGGTCGCCGAGGTCGACGAGTTCCTTCCACTCCGCCAGCGACTCCTCGCCGACGGCCGCGAGCGACACCATCACCTGGATGCGCGTTCCGTCGCCGGATTGAAGCACCGCGAAGCACAGCTTGCCGGTGTTCCGGAGGTGCACGACGCGCCCTGCGACGCCGACGGTCTCTCCGGAGACCTCGTCGGCCTGCAGGTGGCCCCACTTCGCGCGCACGGCGGGAATGGTCGTGGTGATGGGCACAGCGACCGGGTACGCGCCGCCCGCGGGAGTCTTCGCCTCGGCGATCAGGCGCTCGCGCTTGCCGAGGCGGACGGCCTTCTGCTCGCTGATCTCGTCAGCGGAGAGTTCAGGCTCGGGGGTCTGCTCGTCGGTCATCAGTGTCTTTCGTTCGTGCGGAGGAGGCCGCTCAGCTGATGCTGATGCGCTCGTTGTCGATCAGCCTGGTCGTTCCGACACGGGCTGCCACGAGCACCACGGCTGGGCCGTGGTGGCCTTCGGCGACGGCGAGGAACGAGTCCGGGTCGACGACCACGAGATAGTCAAGCTTAACGGCTGGTTCGGTGTCGAGACGCGCGCGGGCGGCGGCGAGCACCGCATCCACGCCGCCTGCTGCTTCCGCGGCTGCGGCCTTCGCGGCGGCGAGCGCCTGGGAGAGTGCGACGGCTGCGGCGCGTCCCGCCTGGTCGAGGTAGCTGTTGCGGCTCGACAGGGCGAGTCCGTCGGCTTCGCGGACCGTGTCGACCACGGCGATCGTGACCGGCAGGTTCAGCTCGTCGACCATCCGGCCGACGAGGTGCACCTGCTGCGCGTCCTTCTGGCCGAACACGGCCACGTCGGGGCCGACGATGTTGAACAGCTTGGCGACGACCGTGAGCATCCCGTCGAAATGGCCCGGCCGGGATGCGCCCTCGTACAGGGAGCCGATCGCGCCGGCGGTGACGCGGGTTTCCGTCGCGCCGTTCGGGTACATCTCCGCCGGGCTCGGCGCGAAGACGATGTCGGCGAGGCCGGAGAGTTTGGCGACGTCGGCGTCGAGTGTGCGGGGGTAGCGGTCGAGGTCCTCGCCCGGCCCGAACTGCAGCGGGTTGACGAAGATCGAGACGACGACGATCCCGCCGAGGTCTTTGGCGTGCGAGACCAGCCGGAGGTGCCCGTCGTGGAGGGCGCCCATCGTCGGCACGAGCACGACGCGACCGGATGGCGCGTCAGCGCTGCCTTCGAGGGCGGCGTCCCTGCGGCCCGCGGCGATCCGCGCGCGCAGTTCGGGAATGGTGGTCACGACGTCAGGCATCTGCTCCCCTAACGGCCGGTGCGCCTGGCGGGCGCGGAGTTGAACGGCCAGTCATCCAGGCTACTCGCCGCGGAGGAACCAGCCGCGATCGTCCCCCTGCTGCTCGTCGAACACCTCGGACAGGTCGATGGCTGCCGGTGCCGAGGCCGTGGTGATGGCGTTGTCGACGGCGGAGCGCAGCAGCGAGCTGAGGAAGGGTCCAGGGTTGTCGACCCCAATGTCCCGCAGGATGCCGGTGGACTGCTCGACGATCGCCCGGGAGAACGACGTGGCGGTCGCGACGGCCTCTGCGTACGCCTCGCGGTCCTTCTCGGCGATGACCACCGGCTCCCCACCCATCTCGACCACCAGCGCCTGAGCGATCGGCAGCACGGGAGCGGGCGCGGTGACGGCGAAGTAGCTCTCGGCCAGCCTGGCGAGGTCGAGGCTGGTCCCGGTGAACTCGACGGCGGGATGCACGGCGATCGGGATCACGCCCGCCGCAGCGGCCGGCTGGAGCACGGACACGCCGAACCCGGGTGCGGTGTGCATGACGATCTGGCCGGGCTGCCAGCTGCCGGTGGCGGCGAGCCCGGCGACCAGGCCGGGCAGTTCGGCGTCCGGCACGGCGATGACCACCAGCTCGCTCCGCTCCACCAGCACGGGAACATCCAGGATGGGCGCGTTCGGCAGCATCGCCCCGGCCCGCTCCCTGCTCGCCTCCGACACGGCGGAGACCCCGACGATGGCATGTCCAGCCCCCGCGAGCGCAGCGCCGATCACCGGCCCGACGCGCCCAGCGCCGATGATGCCGAGACCGAGTCGTCCGGAACGCTGCATCAGGGGTGCTCCTCGGGGGTGCTGGGTGCCGGGATGGTCGGCGCGGTCGGGGATGCGGCGGGCGCCGAGGTGGCGGAGCCGCTGGAGCGTGTGGGCGGCTGGGCGGGCGGCGCGGTCGGGGACTCACCGGACGCCGAGGTGGCGGGGTCGCTGGGTGCCGCGGCGGGTGGCGCGGGTGGCGGCGCGACCTGCGCGGGCGGCGTCGGCGCATCCAGCGGGGCCGCCTGCTCGAACGGCAGCTCCGCCCAGCGGTGGCTGCGGTCGGACTGCGCGGAGGCGATGGCGCCGGCGGCGACGTCGTCGAAGAGGTGGACGCTCTGGGGCGCGTCCAGCGCTGCCAGTCGTGGTCGCACTGGACCCGAGACCGTGTGCAGGCGGGCGCCGGCGAGGCCGAGCATCCTGTCGATCGGGCCCTGCTGGATCTCGAGGCTCTGCAGACGCGCGAGCGGGACCATCGCCAGACTGCGCCACACTGCGCCGCGCCTCAGCAGGATCACCCCGTCGACGATGCTGTACCCGTTGCGCTTCCAGGAGAGCGGCCGCACCCAGGCCGCGCGGCGCGGGCTGCCGATGTAGGAGTCCCGTCCGCGCGATGTCATGCCGGCGACGATCAGTTCGCGGTGGGCGTCCGTCGCGAAATCGGGGAGCACGAGGCCGAGCACCCGTGCGACGTCGGCCGCGTCGCCGACCGGGAGCATCGTGGTGTTCGGCTGCCCAGCCGCGCCCTTCTCCTTCGAGTGGCCGGCCGTGTCGATCCGGATCTGCCACCAGCCGAACGGACGCCACAGCAGCGGCTGCAGCACCTCCACCGCGTGGATGCGGCCGGGCGGCAGCGTCTCGTTGCTCAGCCTGAGCAGGCCGAAGCCGACGCGCACACCGTCCGGCGTGCCCGCGATCGAGTAGCGCAGCGACTTCGTGAAGCGGTTGATGTAGAAGCTCGCCGACCCGAGCAGACCGGGCAGCACCACGAACAGCAGCCACACCCGGCCCGTGGATACGCCGATCACCAGCAACGCGACCACCACCAGCAGGAAGATGGTGAAGCCGCTGAGCACCAGCGAGCCGAGCAGGCGCAGCGGCGGAATCTTCACGACCGACTGTGGCGGAGCGACGGTGGGGTCGAGTTCCGGTGCGATGAACTCGTTGACGCGACGGGTCACCAAGCCGGACACGGCGCCTCCGGCCGCGGCGGCACCCTGCACGCCGGCCGGCGAACCAGGAGCACCAGGAGGCACACCGTCCGGACCGACCGTGCCGCCGGGAGAGCCAGGCCACCCTGGCGCACCGCCAGGACCGACCACCCCGCCAGGCGCAGCGGCCACGCTGTCCGGCGCTCCGGCGACCCCAGGCGCACCAGGCGCACCACCCGGCGCCTCGCTCGCCCGCACCCCCGATGCCAGCCGCAGCACGTCGCCGCGCAGCCCGTCCGCCAGCGACGAGCCGAGGTACGCCAGCTGCACATTGGCGTCGTGTCCTGCCACGCTGATGTCCAGCTTCGCGGCGCCGAAGATCCGCGCGAGCACCGGGCGCACGATGTTGATGCCCTGGATGCGGTCCAGCCGGGCTTTGCGCTGCGTGCGGAAGAGGATGCCACTGCGCACCTCCACCGCGTCGCCCGTGATGCGGAAGCTGTGCATCCGCCACGACAGGTAGAACGCTCCCAAGCAGAGCAGCAGCACCACCACGATCGCGAGGAGGGCCCAGCCTTCCCAACCGTGGTCGTAGATCTGATCGATCGGGTCTCCGCCGTAGTCCGGCGTTCCGATGAAGATGCCGACGATGCGTTCGCGCAAGTTGGAGAGCACGAAGCCGAGGATCGCCACGAAGACGATGCCACCGCGCAGCAGAGGCGTGGCCGGATGCAGGCGGTGCCATTCGCCGTCCGTGAACCGTTCGGCGGCGCGTTCCGCTGCGCTGAGCGGGGCGCTCACAGTCCTGCCCGCCTGCTCTCCGCGAGTTCGACGAGACGGTCGCGCAGGTCGGCGGCGACCGGTTCGGGGAGTCCGGGGATGACCACGCCGGTGGAGGCGGCCGCCGTCACGAACTTGAGGTCGGCCAGGCCGAGGATGCGTCCGACCGGGCCGCGGTTGATGTCGATGAGCTGCATCCGGCCGTACGGCACGGACACGAAGCGCTGGTACATGATGCCGCGGCGGAAGAGCAGGTCGTCCTCGCGCATCCGGTAGCCGATGGAGCGCGCACGGCGGGGCGCGATGATGAGGCTCACGATCGTGATGACCACCACCGCCGCCAGCAGCACCCAGCCCCAGCTCCACTGGGCGACCAGCCACAGGAAGGTCGCCGCCGCCGCAAGCACCACGCCGCTGACGACGGCGCTCACGATCACGACGACCACGTATTTCGGGGAGACGCGCTGCCACTCCCCGACGCTCAGGTCAAGACGATTCGACATGGACATTCTCCGGATCGCCGTTCTTGTCGTCGGGTGGGATGGTGCAGAGGTATTCGGCGACCAGCCCGGCGATCAGCAGCACGATGGCGCCGACGGTCGTGGAGACGGTCAGCCAGATCGTGCCGCCGGCCGGGATGACCGCGCGGCTCAGCAGATAGACCAGGAGCCCGGCGCCGAGGCCGGTGAGCAGGGCGCCGGACAGGCTGCACGCCTTCGCGAGCACCACGATCCGCATCGCCTGGAACGGGTCGATGGGCCGGGCGTTCCTGCCGCGGACGGCCCGGCGGATCGGCACGGCGAACGCGACGACGATGATCGAGACCGCCACCAGCGTGATCGGCAGGGTGAGCGGAGGCACGAACACCGCGAGCCCCGACCCGGCCAGCGCCAGTTCGATGAGGAAGCCGGCGACCGCGGCGACGACGCCGAGGACGATCAGCGGGACGGGAGTGGTGCGTTTCACGATGCGCTCCCCTCGTACGTGCGGACAGGGTCGGTGGCGCGAGCGGCGAGAGCCGCGACCGGTCCGTGGCCGGTGAGCTGCGCATCCGGTGCGATGTCGAGCCAGGGCACCAGCACGAACGCGCGCTCGGCGGCCCGGGGATGCGGCAGCGTGACGCGCTCGTCGTCGGAGACGATGCCGTCGTAGTCGACGATGTCGATGTCGATGGTGCGGTCGCCCCAGCGTTCATCGCGCACGCGGCCGAGCCGGTCTTCGACGGCGTTGACGGCGTCGAGGAGGGCGAGAGGGTCGAGGATCGTGTCGACCAGGGCGACCGCGTTCAGGTATGCGGGGGCGTCGTGGTCGATGCCGTCGAGTTTGAGGGCGGGCGTCTCGTAGAGCGGGGAGACCGCATCCACCCGGATGCCCGGCGTCTCCTCGAGAGCGGCGACGGCGGCGCGGATGGTCGCCTCCCTGTCGCCGAGGTTGCCGCCGAAGGCGAGCACGGCCGGATGGCCGACGCGCATCCGCTGCGGCCTGGGCGTCACGCCTCCCGGTGTCACGATCGCTCCCGCAGGATGCGCACGGCCACGTCGCCGAACGGCACGCTGATCGGGGCGTCCGGCTTGTGCACCGTCACCTCGACCGCGTCGACCGGTGGATGCGCGAGCACGACGGCGGCGACGCGCTCGGCCACCGTCTCGATCAGGTCGACCGGGTCACGGCGCACGGCGTCGGCGATCTCCTCGGCCAGCTCGCCGTAGTGGACCGTCTGCGCCACGTCGTCGGACGCCGCCGGTGCTGCCAGGTCGAGCCAGGCGGTCACGTCGACCACGAAGTCCTGCCCGTTCTGCCGTTCGAAGTCGTAGACGCCGTGGTGCGCACGCACGCGCAGGCCGGTGAGGACGATCGCGTCGGACGGTCGGGTCGCAGCTGGCCTAGTCATCGCTTCCAGCTTGCCACGCCCGCACGACATCGAGGGCGATCCTGGTGGATGCGACATCGTGCACGCGCACGGCCCACGCCCCGTCTCGGGCGGCGAGCGCGCTGATGACGGCGGTGGGCGCATCCCGGTCGGTGGCGGAAGCGCGGTCGGGCAGCAGCGCGCTCAGGAACCGCTTGCGGGAGGCGCCGATCAGGATCGGGTACCCCAGCGTCTCGAACGCGCGGAGCCCGGCGAGCACCTGCCAGTTGTGCTCGCCCGTCTTGGAGAAGCCGAGGCCGGGGTCGAGGATGAGCCTGCTCGGGTCGATGCCGACGTCGAGCAGCGCGGTGACGCGCGCAGACAGTTCCGCGCGCACCTCGCCGACCGTGTCCGTGTAGCGGGCGAGGGAGTCCATCGAGTCGCTCTGGCCACGCCAGTGCATCACCACGTACTGCAGGCCGGTGTCGAGCAGGGCCTGCGGCATGCCGGGGTCCGCGAGGCCGCCGGAGACGTCGTTGATGATCGCGGCGCCGACATCCGCCGTCGCCCTGGCCGTCTCCGCGTTCATCGTGTCGACGCTCACGGTGATGCCGCGGGAGGCGAGCTCGCGCACGACGGGAACGACGCGTGCCTGCTCCTCTGCGGGGTCGACCCGGAGGGCGCCAGGCCTGGTGGACTCACCGCCGACGTCGATCATGTCCGCGCCCTGCTCCACCAGGTCGATGGCGTGCGCGATGGCGGCGTCCGGTTCGAGCCAGAGGCCGCCGTCGCTGAAGGAGTCCGGTGTCACGTTGAGGACACCCATGATGAGCGTCACGCGATGCCACGCCCGATCAGTGCCACGAGTTCCGCGCGCGCGGCCGGGTCTGTGAACGCGCCGCGGGCGGCCATCGTGACCGTCGTGCTCGCGGTCTGCCTGGCACCGCGCGTGGTCACGCAGGTGTGCGCAGCATCGAGGACCACGAAGACGCCGCGCGCCTCCGTGCCGCGTTCGATGGTGTCCGCGATCTGCTCGGTGAGCCGCTCCTGCAGCTGTGGCCGGGCGGCGAGCGTGTCGACCACCTTCGGGATGCGCCCCAGGCCCACCACCTTCTCCCCCGGCAGGTATGCGACGTGCGCCATGCCGAGGAACGGGAGCAGGTGGTGCTCGCAGACGGAACGGAACGCGATGTCGCGCAGCAGGATCGTCTCGGCCTTGTCCGTCTCCAACGGCACGGCGTCGCCCAGCTCGGCGGCAGCATCCTTGCCGAGGCCGGAGAAGAACTCGGCGTACGCGTCGGCGACCCGCGACGGGGTCGCCGCCAGTCCCGGACGCGCAGAATCCTCGCCGATGGCGGCGAGGATCTCTGCGACAGCTGCCTCGATGCGCGGACGATCGAAACCGGTCATGCGCGCGCCGGCTCTACGCGGTGGCCGGGCGCGGCTTGCGAACGGGTGCGCGCTTGGGCTTCGACGGCGGCTCGGAGTCGACGCCACCGTCCACGGCGCCGGCGTCGATCGGCGCCTTGGCCTTGGGGTAGTCGATCGGAGGGAGGTCGGAGATCGGGCGCTTGTCGCTGGACAGCCACTGCGGGCGCTCCGGCAGCTTCACCACGTCTTCGAAGATCTCGGCGATCTGGTTGTGGTCGAGCGTCTCCTGCTCCAAGAGGGCTGCGGCGAGCCGGTCGAGCACGGCGCGGTTCTCGTTGATGACCTGCCAGGCCTCGTCGTGCGCCTTCTCGATCAGGGTGCGCACCTCGGCGTCGACCTGCTCGGCGATGCGTTCGGAGTAGTCGCGCTGGTGACCCATGTCGCGGCCGAGGAACATCTCGCCGTTGGCCTGGCCGAGCTTGACGGAGCCGATGTCGGCGCTCATGCCGTATTCGGTGACCATCTTGCGGGCGATGGAGGTGGCCTTCTCGATGTCGTTGGATGCGCCGGTGGTGGGGTCGTGGAACACGATCTCCTCCGCGACACGGCCGCCCATCGCGTATGCGAGCTGGTCGAGCAGTTCATTGCGGGTGACCGAGTACTTGTCTTCCAGCGGCATGACCATCGTGTATCCGAGGGCACGGCCACGCGGGAGGATCGTGATCTTGGTGACAGGGTCGGTGTGACGCATCGCGGCGGCGGCGAGAGCGTGGCCGCCCTCGTGGTAGGCCGTGATCAGCTTCTCCTGGTCCTTCATCACGCGGGTGCGCTTCTGGGGACCGGCGATCACACGATCGACGGCCTCATCCAGCGCACGGTTGTCGATCAGCTGCGCGTTGGAGCGGGCGGTCAGCAGGGCGGCCTCGTTGAGCACGTTGGCCAGGTCTGCACCGGTGAAGCCCGGCGTCTTGCGCGCCAGCACTTCGAGGTCGACGGAGGCGGCGAGCGGCTTGCCGCGTCCGTGCACCTCGAGGATCTTCTTGCGGCCGACCATGTCGGGGGCGTCGACGCCGATCTGGCGGTCGAAGCGACCGGGACGTAGCAGCGCAGGGTCGAGGATGTCCGGACGGTTGGTGGCCGCGATCAGGATGACGTTGGTCTTCGGGTCGAAGCCGTCCATCTCCACGAGCAGCTGGTTCAGCGTCTGCTCGCGCTCGTCGTGCCCGCCGCCGAGACCGGCGCCACGGTGGCGACCGACCGCGTCGATCTCGTCGACGAAGATGATGGCCGGAGCGTTCTCCTTGGCCTGCTGGAACAGGTCGCGGACACGGCTCGCGCCGACGCCGACGAACATCTCCACGAAGTCGGAACCGGAGATCGAGTAGAACGGCACGCCGGCCTCACCGGCGACGGCGCGGGCGAGCAGGGTCTTACCCGTTCCTGGAGGGCCGTACAGCAGCACGCCCTTCGGGATGCGGGCGCCGACCGCCTGGAACTTCGCCGGCTCCTTGAGGAAGTCCTTGATCTCCTCGAGCTCTTCGATGGCCTCGTCGGAGCCTGCCACGTCTTCGAAGGTGACCTTGGGGCTCTCCTTCGTGACGAGCTTGGCCCTGGACTTGCCGAACTGCATGACCTTGTTGCCGCCGCCCTGCATCCCGGACAGCATGATCCAGAAGAACACGCCGATCAGCAGCACGGGGATGAGGAAGCCAAGCGCGGAGAGCAGCCAGTTGGGCTGCGGGACCTCGTCGTCGTAGCCCTTCGGCAGGTTGGCGTTGTCGACAGCCTTGACCACGTCGGCGCCGCGCGGCGTGACGTAGTAGAACTGCACCTGGCTGCCGAGCGTCTTGTCGGCCGTCTTCAGATTCAGGTCGACGCGGTTCTCACCGTCCACGATCTTCGCGCTCGAGACCTTGTCGTCTTGCAGGAGCTCGAGGCCCTTCTGCGTCGACACTGCCTTGAAGCCCGACATGGTGATCAGGCTCGAGCCGATCCACACTGCGACGATGGCCAGCACGATGTAGAGAATCGGCCCGCGGAAGATCTTCTTGACGTTCATGGTGCAGCCAGAGTACCGCCACGGGACTGTGCGCCGCCTGCGTGTTCGCTCTGGGCGCGCCGGGCGTTCAGAACGCCCGTGATCGCCCGGTCGGGATCAGCTGTAGACGGAGGGCGCGAGAATGCCGACGCCCCGCAGATTGCGGTACTTCTCCGCGTAGTCGAGGCCGTAGCCGACCACGAACTGGTTGGGGATCTCGAACCCGACGTACTTCACGTCGATCTCGACCCTGGCAGCCTCCGGCTTGCGCAGCAGGGTGCAGATCTCGATGGACTCCGGGCCGCGCGAGCGCAGGTTGGCCAGCAGCCACGACAGGGTGAGGCCGGAGTCGATGATGTCCTCGACGATCAAGACCGTCTTGCCGTCCAGGTCGGTGTCCAGGTCTTTCAGGATGCGCACGACCCCGCTCGACGCGGTGCCGGAGCCGTACGAGCTCACGGCCATCCAGTCCATCGTGACCGGGATCTTCAGCTCGCGCGCCAGGTCGGCCATGACCATGACGGCGCCCTTGAGCACGCCGATCAGGAGGACGTCTTTACCGGCGTAGTCGCGTTCGATCTCGCGGCAGAGCTCGGCGATACGGGAGCGGATCTGCTCCTCGGTGATGAGAATCTCGGTCAGGTCGTCGTGAACGTCCGTGAGTTCCATGAGGGAGGTGCTGTCCTTAAGAGTTGGGGGAAAACATGAGCAGCCCGTTCTGCCTGACAACTCTAACGCCTGGGAGGCTGAGCGGACCCTGGCCGTGCCAGTCGGTGATCAGCTCGGCGACCGCGAGCGTGTGCGCGCGGCTGAGCGACACCCCGAACTCGGCGGAGACGACCAGCCGGATGATCCTCTGACGCAGGGCGGCAGGGTCGGCCGCGAGCCCGCGCACGTCGAGGGCGACCGCTCCGTCGTCGGTCTGGGTCACCAGTTCGAGCGCCCAGTCGAGGGCGAGGCCGTCGAGCGCCTCGTCGTCCTCGCGCAGCTGCTCCGCCGTGCGGGCGAGCGCCTCGGCGATGCCGGGACCCAGCTCCCGTTCGAGCACGGGGAGCACGCTCGAGCGCACCCGCACCCTCGCGTACGACGGGTCGGCGTTGTGCGGGTCCTCCCACGGGGTCAGCCCGCTGTCAGCGCAGAAGGCGTGCGTGGTCTCCCTGCGCAGCGCGAGGAACGGGCGCAGCAATGTGCCGGTGTCCGCCGCCATGCCCTGCAGGCTGCCCGGGCCGGAGCCGCGGGCGAGCCCGAGCAGGACCGTCTCCGCCTGGTCGTCGAGGGTGTGCGCCAGCAGGATGCGCTCAGCGCCGGTGGATGCGCGTGCCCGGGAGAAGGCGGCATGACGGGCGGCGCGGGCGGCGGCCTCCGGACCGGAGCTGTCCGCATCCACGGTCACCGTCTCGACGATCACGGGGTCGAGGCCCAGGCCGCGGGCGGTGGTGGCTGCTGCTGCGGCCACGTCGGCGGAGCCCGGCTGCAGACCGTGGTCGACGATCACCGCGCCCGCCCGGAATCCGGCGCGCGGCGCCTCGAAGGCGGTAGCGGCTGCAAGGGCGAGCGAGTCCGCTCCCCCGCTCAGACCGACGAGCACCAGCGCGCCGGCGGACAGTGGATGCGGTCGCTCCGGCCCGTGGTCGTCGTGCGCATCCGGTGCTTCGAGCGCCGCCGCCGCTGCCAGTGCGGTGCGCACCGCACGCCGCGCATCCGCGATCGGCGGGGTGAGACGGGGGCGGCGTTCGGCGCGGGCCGGTTCGGCGCCTGGAGAACCGTTGAGGTGCATCCAGTAACGTTATTGCAGACTTTTCGACACAAGGAGAGAACACCATGGCCGAATACGATGCGATCATCGAAATCCCCAAGGGGAGCCGCAACAAGTACGAAGTGGACCACGAGACCGGCCGGGTGTACCTCGACCGCGTGCTCTACACCGGGTTCGTCTACCCGACCGACTACGGGTTCTTCGAGAACACGCTGGGCCTCGACGGCGACCCCGTCGACGTGCTCGTGCTGCTCGAGTACCCGGTGTTCCCCGGCGTCGGCATCAAGGTGCGCCCGGTCGGCGTGCTCAACATGAGCGACGAGGCCGGCAGCGACGCCAAGGTGATCGCCGTGCAGTACAAGGACCCGCGCTGGGCGCACATCCAGGACGTCGATGACATCCCGGAGGGCACCCGCGCCGAGATCCAGCACTTCTTCGAGCACTACAAGGACCTCGAGGCCGGCAAGTGGGTCAAGGTCGATGGCTGGGGTGACGCCGCAGAGGCGAACGCCATCATCGAGGCGGGCATCGCCAAGCTCGCCGAAGAGGGCCACTAGCCCCCACGCAATCGAGTCCGGACTTATGCACGCCCGCCGCGGCGTGTCGCGTGCATACGTCCGGACTCGATTATTTAAGGAGCGTGGTCAGGCGCTGGGGCGGGCGACCTGGTACCAGGGGGAGCCCCAGACGGACTGGATCTTGACGACGTCGCCCTCGGTGGGGGCCGCGATCATCATGCCGCCGCCGATGTAGATGCCCACGTGGTAGAAATCGCCGGGGGCGTCGCCCCAGAAGATGAGGTCACCCGCCTGCTTGTCGCTGTACGAGACCAGCTGGCCGCGGTTGGCAGCGGTGTAGTACTGGTTGTTGACCGAGTGGCTGCCGATGTAGACGCCGGCGTACCCGTAGGCCTTCATGGTGAGGCCGGAGCAGTCGTAGCCGCCAGGGCCCTCTCCGCCGAAGATGTACGGCTTGCCGAGCTGGGCGCGCGCGTAGGCGATCGCGGTGTCGACGACGTTGCCGTTCGGCGGCGCGACCGGGCCGCCGCCTCCTCCGCCGCTGGGGGCTGTACCGCCACCGCCGCCTCCGCCTCCGCCGTTGCCGCCACCTCCGCCGCCGCCGGAGTTCTGCGCCTGCTCCTGCCGCTGGCGCTCTGCCTCCGCAGCCGCTGCGGCAGCAGCCGCCTGCGCGGCCCTGACCTGCTCACCCTGCAGATACGCGGCCTCGGTCTGGGTCGACGTGTTCTTCAGCGTGGCGAGCTGGGCGACCAGCTCGGTGGACTTGCTCTGCTGGGTGGCGAGGGCCGCCTGCGCCTGAGCCTGCGCATCCTGAGCGGCCTTGAGCGCGTCGTCGGCCTTCGCGGCCAGCGACTGGCGCTCGGTCTTGGCGACCTTCGCCTGCGCGGTCAGCGACTCCGCGTTGTTCTTGTCTTTGGTGGCCTGCTCGTAGACGTCCTTGGACTGGGCGGTGAGCTTGCTCATCGTGCCCAGCTGGTAGAGCAACTTGTCGGCGGCGGAACCGGAGCCGCCGCCCTTCAGCATCAGATCGACGGAGAGGTCGCCGCCGCCGCTCGACTTCGCCAGATGGGAGGCGAGCAGACCGGCGCGCATCTGCGAGGTCTTGGCCTTCTCCGCTGCGGCAGACGCCTGTTTCTGCAGGTCGGCTTCCTTCTTGGTGGCCGCCGTCAGGGCATCCTTCGCCTGGAAGTACGCCTCTGCCGCCTTCTCGGAGGCGACGCGGGCCGCATCCACCGAGGACTGCAGCCCGGAGATCAGCTGGGTGATGTTGTCGATCATCGCCTGCTGGTTCTGGACGTTCGCTTTGGCCTGCTGCACGTCGTTCCACGACGGGTAGTCGTCTGCGAATGCCGGTGCGGCGATGACGCCGACGGATGCGGTGACCACACCCATGACGCCCGCGCCGATCATGACGCCGGGGCGAACCCGCGGCCTGTCGTTCTGGCTAGCCAAGTGGTGCCTGCCTTTCCCTCATGAACGGAATCCCGTCGATCTTCACACCGCCGAGGCGCACCTCGAAGTGCAGGTGGCACCCCGTGGATGCGCCGGTCGTGCCGACGCGTGCGATCGGCTGGCCGGCACTGACCGACTGGCCGATACCAACGAGGATCCCTCCGTTGCGGATGTGCGCATAACCGGTCTGCACACCGCTTCCGTGGTTGATCAGGACGAAGTTGCCGTACGAGCCGTTGGGACCCGCGTACTCGACCACGCCCGGATACGCGGCGTAGATCGGCGAGTTGCATCCGGCGCCGATGTCGATGCCCTGGTGGTATGTGCTGCCGACGCCGCCCGGCGACGGGCGGGAGCCGAAGCCGTCGGTGATCGGGCCGGCGGCGGGGACGGCCCAGCCCTGCGGGCCGACGTAGCCGCCCGGCAGTCCGCCGGAGCCCTGCGCGGCCGCGGCTGCTGCCGCTGCCGCGACACCGGCCTCGTAGCCGGCGACGGTCTTGCTGACGGTGTCGCGCAGAGCGGCGAGCTGCGCCTGCATCACGACGATCTGCTTCTGCTGCTCCGCGAGCTTGTCCTGGGCGGCCTTCGCGGCCTCGGCCGCTGCCTTCAGCGCTGCCTCCGCGGCGATCCGCAGCTTCTCGCGCTCCGCCTTGGCGACGACAGCCTGCTCGGAGAGCGCCTTCGCGGTGTTCTGCGCGGTCTTGGCGTCGGTGTAGACCCTGTTGGACTGCTCGACCAGCTTCGACATGCTGCCGAGGTCGGAGAGCAGCTTGTCCGGGCTGGTGCTGGAGGCGCCGTTGCCGCTCAGGAACAGGTTGGCGGTGAGGTTGCGACCGCCGGTGCGGTAGAGCTGGGCGGCGAGCTTGCCGGCCTGAACGCTCGCGTCGTCGGCCTTCTTCTGGCTCTCGTCCGCCTGCTTCTGGATGAGGTCGGCCTTGATGTTGGCGTCGTCGAACGCGGCCTCCGCCGCCTGCAGCTCCTGGCCGCGCTTGACGGCCTCGGCCTGCGTGGCCGCCACCTCGCCCTTGAGCTGGCTGATGAGCCCGTTGATCCTGTCGACCTGAGCGGAGGCCGCGCCTGCATTGGCCTTGGCGTTCTGGACGTCCTGCCAGCTCGGGTACTGGTCCGCGTACGCGGGGGCAGCGACCGCGCCGACCGCGAAGACGGTCGCGACGCCGATGGCGGCGACGAGAGCGCGCATCCGGTGCCTGAGCGAGCCTGGGCGGCCGAGCAGGCCGGCGCGCCCGGCGGCGGGGGCTCGTCGGGGGCTGGGTGAGACCGGTTCAGTGCGCTTCATCGTTTCCTCGAACCCGTTCGCTCGTGCTCGTTTGAGTCACATGAGTCACACGGGTCCCGCTGTCAACGTGTGCAACTTTAGCAACAAGCACTCCGAGAGCCCAGGGTCGGTGGGCTGTGGATGCTCGAAGACACGGAGATCGACGGGGGCGGCGCGCGACTGCACGGACAGCCCGGGCGGCCGTCGAGAGCGAATCTAACCCGCGATCGAGAGGAAACCGTGACCATTCGCTGGCTGGTCGCGGGATGGTCGCGGCATGGTCGCGGGATGGCGGGAACGGGCGGAACGCGGGCCGCTGGGTGCGCGCGCGGGCCGGCCCCGTGCATCCCGAACAGCCGGACCCGCCCGGGATGCACGCAGGATTCGCTTTTGCCCGGGGGTTTCCGTATGCTTGTTCGTCGGTGGTCATCGGAAAGTGAAAGCGATCCGTGACGTTCCGGCCCCATCGTTTAGCGGCCTAGGACACCGCCCTTTCACGGCGGCAGCACGGGTTCGAATCCCGTTGGGGTCACTGTCCGTTGAAGGTAACGGCGTCCTATATAATTGAATAGCTTCACATTGAGGCCCTGTAGCGCAGTTGGTTAGCGTGCCGCCCTGTCACGGCGGAGGTCGCGGGTTCAAGTCCCGTCAGGGTCGCCACGACGAGAAGCCCTTCCCTTGGGAAGGGCTTCCGTCTAGAGGCGGCATCGGTCGCCTCGAGAGGCTCTGTAGCTCAGTTGGTAGAGCGTTCGACTGAAAATCGAAAGGTCACCGGATCGATGCCGGTCGGAGCCACCAGAGAAAACCCCCGGTTCGCCGGGGGTTTTTTGTTGGCCTCGCGAAGTGGCGGACGCGTGACCGTTGCTAGCCCGTCGCCTCAGTCGCCCTCCCGCGCTTCCCGCCCCGCGTCGTAGTCGAGCAGCAGTGCGCCGGTGTCGAGCTGGCGGGAGCCGACCAGCGTCAGGTCGGTGGCGGGGATTCCGTCGGCGAAGATGGAGCGGCCGGAGCCGGCCAGGCGCGGCATCAGCAGCAGGCGGTAGTGGTCGACGAGGCCGGACTTTGCCAGGGCAGCGACGAGGGAGATGCCGCCGACGGCCACGATTTCACCGTCGTGGCGCTGCTTGATGCGGGTGACCGCCTCGTCCAGTGGGCCGCGCTCGACGGTGGCGTTCCATCCCGGCTGCTCGAGAGTGTCCGAGATGACCACCTTCGGCAGGCGGTTCATGGTGCGGGCGAACGCGCGGTACTCGTCGCCGTTCTCGGCGGTGTCCGCGGTCGGCCAGTACGCCGCGTTGAACTCGAAGGCGGTGCGTCCGTACACGAGCAGCTGGCCGTCGTGCGCGTTCGCGCCCGACCAGTACTCCTGCATTTCGTCGGACCAGTCCGGCGAAATCAGGCTGCCATCCGCTGTCTCGGTGAATCCGTCGATGGTCATGAACATCGCGACCGTGAGTGTTCCCATTGTCATTCTCCTTCTGTCGGTGGTGCGTTATCGGGTGGGATCGGTGGTGGATGCGCTAGGGGATGCGCTGGTGGATGCGCTGCGCCGCACGAGCGTGAGGACCAGCGGCAGTGCCACGGCGAGGGCGAGGAAGGCGACGGCCGGCCCGACCAGGGCGGCGAGGGCGCTGACCGCGAATGCGCCCGCCGCCATTCCGCCGTCGTATCCCGCGTTCCAGAGGGCGCTGACGGTGGCGAACTGCCGTTCGTCGGCGCGCTCGTACATGGCGGAGATGGTGCTGTTCTGCAGGGTGCCGAAGCCGAGACCGAAGACCACGCCGCCGGCGAGCACGAGCGGAGCGCTGGCGATCGCCGCCATCGCGGCCATACCGGCGGCGGAGAGGGCGATCCCGGGGAGGAACAGGCGGCGGTGCCCGAGACGGTCGCCGTACCGGCCGGCGAGCCAGCGTCCCAGTCCCGCCGCGGCCGGCTGCACTAGCAGCAGCGTGGGAGCAAGAGCGGAGGCGGAGCCGGTCAGTGCACCGGGGACACAGGTGACGACGACCCCGGCGACGGCCGCGGAGGCCGCGAACACGAGCGCCGGCCGCAGCAGCTCCGGGGAGCGCAGACCCACGAGGATGCCGGTCCCCGACCGTCCGGAGGTTCGCGAGGAGACCTGCGCCGTCTGCGCCCCTGCTGCGCGCCCGGGCAGTGCGCCGACCGACGCCACCGCGAACAGAGGCACCGCCCCGGCGATCGCGAACACCCATCCGGGACCAGCCACTGCGCTGAGAGTCACCCCGAGCGGCAGCGCGAGCAGCGAAGGAACGGCGCTCACCAGCCCGGCGAGCGCGAGGCCCTCGCCTCGGCGATCGGCCGGGACGATCGCGGCGGTCACCGCGCCGCCGGCGACGATCGCCAGCGCGAAGCCCAGGCCCCGCAGCACGCCGGTGGTCACGAGAACGGGGAGGGAGACCGCGAACAGCAGGACGAACGTCGGCGCTCCGAGCAGCACGAGCCCCGCCGCGAGGACGGCCCGGACGCCGACCCGCTGCATCAACCACGGCGAGGCCAGCTCGCCGGCGACGGTCGCCGCGAGCAGCGCGCCGTTGGCGACGCCGCCGCCGACCGGTGAGTTCGCGTCCGCGAGCAGCGGCACGGCGGCGAGCGGGAGGAAGAAGCCGACAGAGCAGGCGACGATCGAGACGAAGCGCAGCAGGAGCGGGCGCGTCACCAGCGGGGAACGCTGCGGAAGGGCGGTGGTGCTGAGGCTCATCGTGGTCATGGGAACGACCCTAGATTCGGGGTGGCATGGCGGTAAGATCCATTCGCATGGCGGTGGAGTGGTCCAATTCGAGTCCCGAGCTGCTGGTCCGGCTGGACCGCGACTCCGGCGTTCCCCTGCGCACCCAGCTGCAGTCGCAACTGCGGGCCGCGATCCAGGATGGGCGGCTCGCGACGGGCGAACGGCTCCCCTCCTCGCGCGATTTCGCGGCGAGCCTCGAAGTGGCCCGCGGAACGGTCCAGGACTGCTACGAGCAGCTGCGATCGGAGGGCTACCTCGTCGCGCAGACCGGATCGGCGACGCGCGTCGCCGCAGTTCAGGTCGAGCCGGTCGGGGGAGTCGGAGAGCCGCCGACCGCCGGGGTGCAGCACGACCCACCCGCCCGGGTCGCCGACTTCGCGTCCGGAGTCCCCGACCTCGGCACGATCCCGCGCGACGACTGGACGTGGGCCATCCGCGAGGCGACGAGGAGCGTCCCGAACGCCGCCTTCGACTACGGCGACCCGCGCGGAGACCCGAGCCCGCGGGAGGTGGTCGCCGCGTACCTCCGGCGCGTCCGGGGGATGAACGCACGGTCTGCCCAGATCGTCGTGTGTGCGGGATTCGCGCAGGGTGTCGCGCTCACGTTCCGCGCGCTCGCCCGGCGCGGCATCGGCACGATGGCGGTGGAGGATCCCGGCTCGATCGGCACGGTCACGCGCGCGGCGGAGGCGGTCGGCGGCTCGGCCGTGCCGGTGCCGGTCGACGAGCTCGGCATCGACGTGGCGGCGCTCGACGCGAGTGGAGCACGCGCGGTGGTGCTGACCCCCGCGCACCAGTGGCCGACCGGCGTCGTCCTCGCCCCCGAACGCCGCCGCGAGCTTCTCGACTGGGCTGTGCGCCGCGACGGCATCATCGTGGAGGACGACTACGACGCCGAGTTCCGCTACGACCGTGAACCGGTCGGATCGTTGCAGGGGCTGGCGCCGGACCGGGTGGTCACGCTCGGGACGGTGAGCAAGTCACTCGCGCCCGCCCTGCGCCTGGGCTGGACGGTGGCGCCGGCCTGGCTCGCGGACGAGGTGGCGGCCGCGAAGGAGTCCGCGGACCGCGGCGCACCGACGCTCGACCAGCTCGCCCTCGCCCGTCTCATCGAGTCCGGACGCTACGACCGGCACCTCCGCCGGATGCGCACCCTCTACGCCGCCCGCCGCGACGCGCTCGCCTCTGCGCTGCTGGCGCACGCGCCGACGGTGAGACTGACCGGCCTGGCGGCGGGATTCCACGCGGTCGCGCACCTGGCACCGGATGCGGACGAGCAGCAGATCATCGACGAAGCCCGCACGCGCGGGGTCGCGCTCTACGGGATGAGCACGTACCGCTCAACCCGCAGCGCGCACCCGCCGCAACTGGTGTTCGGCTTCGGCAACACGTCGGAGGAGTCGGTCCGGGCTGGGATCGCGGCGGTCGCGGACCTGCTGCGCTGACGTGGGTGTGTCTACGCGTTTTGGCCTGAACTCCCCCGCCAACACCGCGCTATGCTCCCGCCATGAGTAGCGCGCGCCGGACGGTCACCGCATCCGCCTGGGTGTTGCTGGTGCTCGGCATCGTCGCGGGCGGCGGAGCGCTCCTCCCGCTCTCGGCGAGTGTCAGGTTCCGACCTCTGCTCCTTCTGCTCGCCGCTTTCCTCGTCCTGTGCGCGATCTTCCTTTTCATCGCTGTCACCCGACACCCGTCGCGACGAACGACGGCCGGCGGTTTCGGGCAGGTGGCGACGACCCACACGTTCTCCTTCTCGGTCGGCGAGCGCGAGAAGCACACGATCGTCTACCTCTTCGATCAGTGGTGGGGATGGCTGACGATCACCGTGGACGGCACGATGGTCGTCGAGAAGTTCATCACCCTGAATTTCAGGCTGCGCCAGGTCTTCGAGTTCACCGTCGGAGTCGCCGAGCGCCACGTCGTCCGCATCGAGAAGTCGCGGCCGTTGCTGGTCGCCTTCGCCAGGCCTCAGCCCACGCGCGCATTCTGCGATGGCGTGCTCGCGGCGGAGGACAGCGGCGTCGCTACGGGCCCGTCAGGTCGAGCTTCGGGGGATGGGTCATGATGGGGAACTCCGGTGGGGGCGGCCAGACGGTAGGACGCCGGCCGCTGCCGGACTCGCCGGCGGAACCGGAGGACTCGCTCCTGGACTGAGCTGCTTCTCGGGCCGCCTCTTCCGCTGCGGCGCGAGCTGCGGCTTCGGCGGCGGCGCGATCGGCGGCCTCCTGCGACGCGGCCAGGTCGTGGGCGCGCGCGACGAAGGCGAGCAGTTCCGCTTCGACCGTCGCCCCCGCGTTCGCGGCGGTCCGTGCTTCGCCGGCGGCCGTCGTCAGCGCGGCACGGGATGCGGCGTCCGCGCGCGGAAACGCCGCGAGCAGTGCCGTACCGGCGGTCTCCAGCGGGTCGATGGCGGGACGGTCGCCGGAGTGCTTCGCACCCGTGACGAGCTGGGCAAGCAGGACCTTCGTGGCATCGCGCTGTTCCTCCGCCGAGTGGATGGCGACGCGGGTGGCGTCGAGCCAGGCTGCCTCGCGTCGCGTCTGGCGTTCCACCGTGACGGCGGCCTCCGTCAGCTCCTCCGTCGTCGAGTCGGCGGACGCTGTTGCTTCCTGCTCCCCTGGCGCCTCACCCGATTTCTGGGCCAAGGCTTCCTCGATGTCGCTCGCAACCGCATCCAGAACGCTGTGGTGCGTCGCCGGCAAGACACCGGCAGGACTGGAGCGCAGGGTCCCCACCGTGCCGGAAAGGCTGACGAGAGCGTCGCTCGCGCTGGAGAAACGGGACTGCGCCGCCGCGAGCTGGTCGGTCAGCCGATCCAAGCGGACTCCGGCGGCCTCGTAGCGGTCGACGGCGGCGACGTGCGCGGCGGCCGTCGAGATGGGCACAGCGACCACTGCTGCCGCGAGTACGAGAGCAGCGACGATGGTCGAGGTCGCCCGGAGGGGCGAGCCGAAGAACCGCCGAGCGGACGCGCGCAGCGCATCCCCTGTTGCGAACGATGCCACCTCTGCCTCCCGGGAGACGGACCGCCCGTCGTCGTTACTGTGTCAGATCCCTCCTGCGGCAGCAACTCCCCCGAACGCCCGCCCGGCCATCCCCGACAATGGTTCAGGACGGCACGTGCGGGAGGCGGAGGAGCGATGAGGGAGCGAGTGCTCGACCTGGTGTTTCTCGTCGGGGTGCTCTTCAAGGGGATCGACGGACTCTTGGAGACGATCGGCGGGATCGTGCTCCTCTTCGTGACGCCCGGCCAGGTGAAGTCCGCCGCCCACGCGGCCACGTCGAATGAGCTCACCGAGGATCCGCACGACCTCGTCGCCAACCTTCTCGTGCACGGCGTCTCCCACCTGCACACCGGGAGTCAGATGTTCATCGCGGCCTACCTGGTGCTGCACGGTGTGGTGAAACTGGCGATCGTCGTCGCGCTGCTGGTCGGATCCCGGCGCGTCTACCCGTGGGCGATGGCCGCGCTCGGTGCGTTCGTGGTGTTCCAGGTGTACGAGCTCGTCACGGCGCCGTCCGTCGGGGTGGTGGTCCTGACCATCCTGGATGTGGTGATCATCTGGCTCACCTGGCGCGAGTGGCGCCGCAATCGCGAACTGCGGAAAACCTGGCGGGGCACCGTCGACTGGATCTTCCGGCGGCACGTCACGAGTTGAGAGCCGACCGCCTCTCGGCGACGGGTGTGACGACGAAGTCGTCCAGGGTGCGCAGCTCCCCGCGCACCAGCTCAGCGGCACGCTCGGCCACGTGCGTCGCATCGTGCAGGCTCACGGCGTCCGTGATCACGACCGCCGAACCGAGCAGACGGTGGCCGGACCAGCGGAGCTTCACGCTCTGGACCCCGGTGACCCCGTTGGCATGCTCCAGACGGTGTTCCACGCGCTCCACGAGCCGCGGGTCGACAGCATCCATCAGGCGCGCCCCGACGGACTTCACGGTGCCCCACAGCAGGATCAGGATCGAGACCGAGATCAGCAGGCCGATGATCGGGTCCGCGATCGGGAAGCCGAGAAGGACGCCGATCGCGCCGAGCACGACGGAGAGGGACGTGATCCCGTCCAGGCGCGCGTGCACGCCGTCGGCCACGAGGGCCCCAGAACCGATCCTGCGGCCGACCCGGATGCGGTAGACGGCCACGAGCTCGTTGCCCGCGAAACCGATCACACCGGCGGCGATCAGCCACCACGCGTTCTCCACCGGCCGCGGGTGGATGAACCGGCCGATCGCTTCCCAGCCGGCGATGACAGCGGAGAGAGCGACGACGAAGACGATGAACAGCCCGGCCAGGTCCTCCGCCCGCCCGAAACCGAACGTGTACCGGCGGGTCGCGACACGGCGGCCGAGCATGAAAGCGATCCACAGCGGCACGGCTGTCAGCGCGTCGGCGAAGTTGTGGATGGTGTCGGCCAGCAGCGCGACAGAGCCGGTGACCAGGACGAGCCCGAACTGCAGGATGGTGGTGCCGAGCAGGATGAACATGGACACCTTGACCGCGGCGACACCCGCTTTGGAGGCCTCCAGCGCATCGTCGACGGAGTCTGCGGCATCGTGGGTGTGCGGGACGAAGAGGTCGTAGAGGAAGCCCTTCACGCCGCCGTGCGGGTGGTTGTGGTCGTGTGAGTGGTCGTGGTCGTGGTCGTGCTCGTGCTCGTGCGTGCGGAGACCGCTCACGCGCCGACGCCCTCCGCCGCACCGGCCTCGGCGTGGTGATGACGCGGAACTCCGCCGAGGGCGTGCTCCGCCTGGAAGATCGCATCCGACACGAGGCGGCTGGTGTGCTCGTTCTCGAGCCGGTAGAACACCCGCTGCCCTTCCTGCCTGGTCGCCACGATCCGGGCGAGGCGGAGCTTGGCGAGATGCTGCGACACCGCGGACGGCTGCTTGTCGAGGATGTCGGCGAGGTGGTTCACCGACAGCTCGCCCGCATCCTTGAGCGCCAGCACGATCCTGACCCGCGTGGCGTCGGCGAGCATCCCGAACACCTCGACGGCGAGCTCCACGAACTGGCTATCGGGAAGACGGCCGCATATCGCCTTATCTGCATCCATACGCAGATTAAAGATCACCTCATCGGCGAACGCAAATCAGCGAGGCGAGCGAGAGCCCCACCGCGCTATGGTGGGGCCGATTCCAGGCATCGGACGGGGGACGAGGATGAAACTGCTGCTCACATCGGGTGGGGTCACGAACGACAGCATCCGCGCGTCGCTGATCGGGATGCTCGGCAAGCCGATCGCCGACAGCCGCGCTCTCTTCATCCCCACCGCGCAGTGGGGGCAGCCGCTCTGCAGCCCGGAGAGCGTGTGGAGATCGACGGCCGACCGCTGGGAGGGCGAAGGCGGGCTCGTCGGGCTCGGCTGGAAGTCGGTGGGCGTGCTCGAACTGACCGCGCTGCCGAGCATCACGGAGGAGCGGTGGATGCCGTGGGTGCGCGACGCCGACGTGCTGCTGGTCGACGGCGGGGAGGCGAGATACCTCTCCACCTGGATGCTCCAGTCCGGCCTGGCTGGGATGCTGCCCGAACTCGTCGACACCGTCTGGGTGGGGGTGAGCGCCGGGAGCATGGTGCTGACACCGCGCGTGGGGACGGAGTTCCTCGACTGGCAGCCGGAGGGGACGGACGAGACGCTCGGGCTGGTCGACTTCTCGATCTTCCCGCACCTGGACTACCCGGGCTGGACGGAGAACACGCTCGAGGCCGCGCGGCGCTGGGCCGAGCGCATCCCGGGCCGGTCGTATGCGATCGACGATCAGACCTCGATCGCCGTGGTCGGCGACCGCGTCGAGGTGATCAGCGAGGGGCACTGGGAGCAGTTCGACCGGTGACGCCGCGGCTCACGGGGTGGGGCGCGCCGCCGATCCGGGCGACTGCCCCAGAGCCGGAAGGACCACCCGGTCGATGAGCTCGGTCACCGCATCCTCGTCGAGGTACTGCTTGCGCAGCACGACGCTGCCGAACGCGGCGGTGGGCACGAGCCCCGCGATGAGGGCGACCGGGACGTCGGCGGGCACGACCCCTCTGGCGATCCACCGCTCGATGACCTCCCTCAGCGCAGCGGCCGGCGGACTGCCGACGTCGCGGTTGGCGGTCTGATAGAGGTCCGGGTCGCTGCCGAGGGCGCTGAGCAGGCTGGCCAGGATGCGGCCCGAGCGTTCGTCGGAGCCGGCGAAGTGCATCGCGGTGCGGCGAAGGTCCTCGCGTAGCGAGCCGGTGTCCTGCGGGTCGAGCCTGGTCTGCGTCGCGCGCACGGCGGCGACGACCAGATCGACCTTCGTCTCCCAGCGGCGGTAGATCGCCGACTTGCCGCAGCGGGCACGCGCCGCCACAGCGGCGATCGTCGTGCCGACGTACTCCCGCTCGATCAGCAGATCTTGGGTCGCCTCGATGATGCGGTGCTCGAGCCCGGAGTCCCGGGGTCGACCGGAGGGCTGCGTCGCGTCGGCGGACATGGGAGAGGAGTCTACCTTCCGGGTTCGGGTGTTCCCGTAAATCGCTTGCCGATTTACGGTACTTAAGAGTACCGTAACCAATTACGAGAACGGCGTATCCGTAATAGGCGCTCGTTCCCCCGACCGTTTGGAGGAGTCATGGCAACAACCTCGGCCACCGCAGCACCGGTGGCGACACTTTCGAAGCCGCGCGTCGCGGTCATCCTCGTCGTCGCGGTCGCCATCGCGATCGCGCTCAACGCCGTCGTGGCGACCATCGCGAAGGCGGCGGGCGCCCCGGCCGACTTCGGCGGGCTCTCCGTGCCCGCATACGTCTCGATGACGATCCTCGGCGTCCTGGCGGGGTGGATCGGCTGGCACCTGGTGGAACGTCACGCGCGCGATCCGCGCAGGGCGCTCACCATCCTCGTCCCTGTGGTCCTGCTGCTGTCGTTCATCCCGGACATCCTGCTGGCGGTACTCCAGTTCATGCCGGGCGCAACGGGCACCGCGATCCTCGCGCTGGTCGTGATGCACATCGTGGTGGCCGCGGTCGCAGTGCCGGCCTACGTGCTCGCATCCCGTTCGCACTGACGGGCGGACGGCCTCCAGCGCAGAACCAGTGCGGCGCAGACCAGGGCGACCACGACCATCCCGAGGCCGAGAACCGCGCCGGCCGCGACGTCGTGGAGATAGTGGGCGCCCTGCGCGACCCGGTCCAACGCGACGAGGACCGCGCATCCGAAGGCCGCAGCCATCACGGCGAAGCGACGGGACAGCACCGCGATGGCGGCGGCGGCCGCGAAGGCGAGCGTCGAGTGGTTCGACGGGAACGACCAGTCGCCGAGCGGCGCGCACTCCTCCGCCAGCGGCCACCGCTGACAGGGACGCAGCTCCGTGACGAGCAGCTTGATCGACTCGCTCGCCGCGTACGCGATCCCGAGCGAGACGACCAGGGCGACCGCGCGGACCCGGGCGGCCGGTTGCCGCCGCCAGCTCAGGACGATGGCTGCGGCCACTCCGGCGGCGAGCGCCACCAGCGCGACCTCCGAGAGGAGGCCCACGCCGGGCACGCCCGCCGAGACGGCGACGAGCCACCTGGTGGCGACGACGCTCAGGCTTCCGGGGAACGGCACCACGAGCACGAGCACGCTGAGGGCGGCGGCGGACGCGAACAGCACACGCTGCGGCGCGGTCGGGAGGGCGGCGAGCATGGCGGTGCGGAGGGGAACGGTGGGCATACCCGGACGCTATCCGGGCGGCTGCGTGGCCCTCATCCGTCGCTCGACGGGTCTTGCTACACAGAACGAATGACTTCTCCGGAGCGGCCGATCACGCGAGCGCCCGATCACCAGGGCACGGTCTCCCCGTTCCTGTCGAGGTACTGCAGGCCGGCCGCGCCGCGCTGCGCATCCACCGTGTCGACGAGGGGCGGGATGCTCTCCTCGATGCGCAGCGTCGCGCCCGAGCCGCCCATGTCGGTCTGCACCCAGCCGGGGGCCATCAGCAGGAGCGTGCGATCCTCGCCGTCGTGCCGGGCCGCGTAGCTGCGCATCAACTGGTTCAGCGCCGCCTTGCTGGCGCGGTAGACCTCGAACCCGCCTGTGCGGTTGTTGGCGACACTCCCCTGTCCGGACGACATGACGGCGATGGTGCCATCCGGCGCGACCAGGTCGTCCAGCGCCTCGACGGTGCGGATCACGCTGAGCACGTTCGTGTACATCATCCGCTCGAACTCGTCGTCCAGGATGTCGGCGGCGATGGCGCTCCGAGGGACGAGCGCGATACCGGCGACGACGAACAGCAGGTCGAAGGTGCGCCCGGAGAGACGCCTGCTCAGCGCATCCACCTCGTCCCGTTTCGTGATGTCGACGTGCTCGATCTCGACCGCGTCTCCCGCCCGCTCGGCGAAGGCGTGCAGGGGCGTCGGCGCGTCGCCGCGCACGGTTCCCACGACCCGGGAGCCGCGGGCGACGTACTCCTCGACGATCGCCTCCCCCAACCCTCGGGATGCGCCGATCACGAGCACGGTCCTGTTCGGGCTGGTCGGGCTGGTCGCGTGTGTGTCCATGTTCTTCTCGTTTCACTCAACTGTTGTTGAGCGAAACAGTACCACTTTCACTCAACCGCTGTAGAGTGAATGCGTGGATGAGCCGATGACGCGGGCAGAGCGACGGGCGGCGACCGCCGCCAAGATCCTCGAGGCCGCACAGGCCGAATTCGGCGAGCGCGGCGCCGACGGCGCCACCGTGCGCGGAATCGCGCAGCGCGCGGGCGTCGACCCGTCGCTCGTGCTGCAGCACTACGGCTCGAAGCAGGCACTGTTCGCCCTGGCGGTCCGGCCGGCGCCCGACCTGAGCGCCGAGCAGGTGCCGCAACACCTGGCGGAGGTCCTGGATCTCCGGCTGCGCGAGCTGCCGCCGCACACCAAGGCACTCGTGCGCTCCATGCTCACCTCGCCGGAGGCGGCGACGGTGATGCGCGACTACCTGGAAGACCGGGTCGACAACCTGGCGCGCACGAGCGACCGCGACGACGCCCGCCTGCGCGCGGCCGTGCTGGTGTCGAGCATCCTCGGGATGACGATCGCCAGGCACTTCGTCGACCTCCCCGAGCTCGACATCGACAGCGACGACATCGCCGCGGTGGTCGAGCCGTGGTTCGGGATGCTGCTGGCGGACTGACCAGAGGCCGCAGGCCGCGTGAGCGTCACGGGTGGTGCGTGACCGTCAGCTCTGGCGAGCCGAACGGGAACGGGAAGACGATCGCGCCGCCATCGGCGAGCGTGTCGATCGGCAGCAGCATCATCCACGTCAGCCCGATCGCGCCGGAGACCAGCGCGATGACGATGATCAGCCCGGCGGCGCGGTCGAGGAGACGCAGGGCATCCGTGACGGTCGCCGAGTTGCGGGCGATCCTGCCGATCACGACGAACAGGATGACCGCGAAGGCGGCGTAGACCACCCAGCTCGGGCGCAGCGCGATGTTCCTGCAAGTGGTCTGCACCACACCATCCGATGCACCGCTGTCCGAGCAGGCGCCGACACTGCCCGTGCAGAGCATCGTGTAGACGACCGCCGCGATGCCCGTCGTGATCAGCACGCGTCTCAGCCGGACCAGGATGGGTCCGGCGGGGAGCCGTGAGAGCTCCCCCAGTTCGACCTTCGGTCCCGTCACTGTCGGCATCACAGTCCCCCCGTCTCGATGTCGATCGCCATTCTGCCCGAACCCACAACCGCTCGTCGAGCGCCGCCGCAGGGACGCGTTCTCCCCCGGTTCCGGCCGGGGTGAGGAGGCGCGCTCGGAGCACTTGCGAGCCATCGAACAGTGTTGTAAAACATATGCATCAACTGATCCACATCCTCTCTGGGTCGCGGGGTCGGGCCTCGGCATCCGGCTTCGCGGCGGCACGCGACGACAGGTATGGAGGTGATGAACCGTGACAGTGGCGGACGTGGTCGAGCAGACGGCGGACGAGTTCGCGGAGATCCTCTGCTCCGATCAGGAGTGGGTGGATGCGGAGTTCGAGCAGATCGTCTCCGGCTTCTGGGATGCGCCAGCGACGACGGCCGACGCTCCTCGGTTGCGGGACGCGGCCGCGCATCCCGATCGGCGGACGACGTCGCATCCGCACGGCGGACCGCGAGCACCGGAGCCGCGCGCATCGATCCGGTCACCACCGTGACACCGGGCCAGGACGCCTGGCCATGCCGACACCACGAACACAACCCGGCGGCACCGTGCCGCCACACCGATGGAAGGAGAATCTCACCATGTCGATGTCATTTGATCCTTTCAGCCAGCTGGACAGGATCGCCCAGAGCGTGTTCGACACCAGCAGGCAGCCGCGGCTGATGCCCGTCGACCTGTTTCGCGAGGGTGACCAGTACGTGCTCAACGCCGACCTCCCCGGCGTCGACCCCGGTTCGGTCGACGTGGATGTCGACGGTCACCTTCTGACGATCAGGGCGCAGCGATCGGCCGCCAACCGGGAGAACTCGCGCTGGCTGGCCCAGGAGCGGCCGTTCGGCTCATACCTGCGCCAGTTCACCATCGGCGACGACGTCGATGCTGAGCGCATCAGCGCCAGCTACGACAACGGCGTGCTCAGCGTCGTCATCCCGGTCGTCGAGCGGGCCAAGCCGCGGAAGATCCGCGTCGACTCGGCCGCCGACCACCAGAACGAGAACCAGAAGGCGGTCGTCGCCTAGCAGTGCCGTCGGGGCGGGGTGGTTGCCGCAACCACCCCGCCCCGTCACGTCTCTCCCCCACCGCAGATCGACTGCATTGTGCTCTGTCGCATTCGTCGTCTACTATCTGCTTTAACGATGAAGCACCATTCATCCGATCATCGTTACCTTCGCTCAAGGGAGAGACTCCATGCGCTACAAGAAACAGCTCGCGGTCGTCGCGGTCGCGACCGCGGTCGGCCTGCTCGCCACCGGATGCTCCGGTGGCGGCTCCAACTCCGGCGATCCCGTCAAGCTCACGGTGTGGACAGGATTCACCGGTGGAGACGCACCGGGCTACGAACAGATCGTCAAGGACTTCAACGCCTCGCAGAAGAAGATCACGGTCAGCATGTCGGCCGAGCCGTGGGACACCATCCAGCAGAAGCTGCCGTCCGCGTGGATGACCGGGCAGGGTCCGGACATCGCCGCCCCGGCCTCCGACCCCAACGTCATCGCGCAGTACGTCAAGACCAAGTCGGTGCTGCCGATCACCAAGACCGGTGACTCCGCGACCACGATCAACGTCTCGAAGTTCGCGCCGGCGCTCGTCGACGAGTTCACGTACGACGACAAGCTCTACGCGGTGCCTGCCAACTACGCCACCCTCAGCCTCTACTACAACAAAGCGCTCTTCACCGCAGCGGGCGTCACCCCGCCCACCACGGTCGACGAGCTCAAGGCGGCGGCCAAGAAGCTCACCACGGACGGAAAGTACGGGCTCGTGCTCGCCGACAACAACACCATCCAGATGTGGCCGGTGCTGCAGTGGCTGGAAGGCGGCGACATCGTCGACGCGAAGAACTGCAGCGTCCTTTCCAGCACCAAGGGCCGGGACAGCCTGAAGCCGTGGGTCGACCTCGTCGTCAACGACAAGATCTCGCCCGTCGGCCTCACCGGGGCCGAAGCGGACGCCCTCTTCTCCGCCGGCAAAGCCGCGATGGAGATCAACGGGCCCTGGGCGGCGCCCGGATACAAGAAGGCCGGCATCGACCTCGGCATCGTGCAGGTGCCCGTCGCGGCGTCCGGCAAGCCGGTGACCCTCGGCTCCACGGCGCCGCTCGCGATCTCGGCCAAGACCAAGCATCCGGAGGAGGCGCAGGAGTTCCTCGCGTACTGGACGGGCAAGGTCGCGCAGAAGAAGTTCTCGCTCTCGACCGGCTTCCCGTCGCTGCGCACCGACCTCGCCGACGACTCGGAGCTCGCGGCCAACCCGGTCGTGAAGGTGTTCTCGTCGCAGGTGCCGGACTCCCGCCTCTACCTCCCGCAGGTGCCGAACGCGACCCAGGTCGACTCCGACGCGTACGTGCCGCTGATCGGCAGCCTCACCAGAGGCACCGGCATCGACGACGGCACATCCACCGCATCCAAGAAGATCGACGAACTCACGGGCTGCTCCAGCAAATGACCGTCATCACCAGGGCCCGGGAGTCGCACGACGGCTCCCGGGCCCGCCCCACCGCACACGGGGAGCAGCCGCGGAAGCGCAGGCGCTTCCGCGCAGGCCCCGCCCTGCTGTTCATCGCTCCTAGCTTCCTCATCCTCGGCGTCTTCGTGCTCTGGCCGATCCTGGTGTCGTTCTGGTACAGCCTGCACGACTGGACCATCGGCGCCGACGACCAGCCCTGGGTCGGCTTCGACAACTACGTCAAGCTCACCCAGGACCCACGATTCTGGGATGCGCTCATCCACACCACGCTCATCACGGTCATCTCCGTGGTCGGGATCGTCGTGGTCGGCCTCGCGCTGGCACTCGCCCTCGCCGCGGAAGGACTCGGCACCCGCATCATCCGGTCGGCGTTCTTCTTCCCCACCGTCGTCTCGCTGACCTCGATCGGCCTGGTCTGGCGGTTCCTGCTCGACCCCGAACTCGGGCTCATCGGCGGGATCACGTCGGCGCTCGGCCTCGGCAAGGTCGGGTTCCTGCAGTCGCCGGAGCTCGCCCTGCCGACGATCATCTTCGTGAACATCTGGAAGAACGCCGGATTCGTCATGATCATCCTGATCGCCGGCCTCAAGGGCATCCCGTCGGAGCGTTACGAAGCGGCCAGGCTCGACGGCGCAGGCGCGGTGAACCTGCTGCGCTACATCACCCTTCCGGCGCTGCGGCCGACGATGCTGTTCGCGACGCTCATCATGACCATCCAGTCGTTCCAGCTGTTCGACCTGGTCTACGTGATGACGGGAGGCGGTCCGCTGTTCTCGACGGAGACCCTGGTCACCCTGCTGTTCCGCGAGGGTTTCGTGAACTTCCACACCGGATACGCGGCGGCGATCTCGTGGGCGCTGTTCCTCGTGATCGTCGTCATCTCCGCCCTCCAACTCAGAATCTTCAGGTACAACGATGTCGACTGACACGCTGCGCCGGCGCACGGTCCGGCCATCCACCCGCTTCGCGGACGTCTCGAAGTGGATCTTCGTCGGCGTGGGGCTCGTGCTCGCGCTCGTCCCGTTCATCTGGATGCTGTCCACCTCGTTCCGCACCGAGAAGGACCTCTTCAGCAACCCGGCCAGCCTGTTCCCCACCGAGTGGACGCTGCACGGCTACCAGGGCGTGTGGGAGCAGCTGCCGTTCCTGCTGCTGGTGTTCAACACGATCGTCTTCGCCGGAGTCACCACCCTGCTGACCCTGCTGTTCGACTCGATGTGCGCGTACGCGCTCGCCAGGATCGACTTCCCCGGCAGGAACATCGCGTTCTGGCTGGTGCTCGTCACGCTGATGGTGCCGTTCCAGGTCACCCTCATCCCGGTGTTCATCGAGCTGTTCCACCTCGACTGGCTGAACACCTACCAGGGGCTGATCATCCCGCGTGCCACCAGCGCGTTCGGCATCTTCCTGTTCCGTCAGTTCTTCGTCTCCATCCCGCGCGACCTCGACGAGGCCGCCAGGATCGACGGGGCAGGACACCTCCGCATCTACTGGCAGATCATCCTGCCCCTGGCGAAGCCGGCCATCGCAACGGTCGCCGTGCTCAACTTCACCGCGCTCTGGAACGACCTGCTCTGGCCGCTCGTCGTCACCAGCACCTCCGAGATGCGCACCCTCCCCGCCGGGCTCGCGCTGTTCGGCGGACAGCACGTGACCGACCACGCCGTGCTGATGGCCGGAGCCGTGATCTCGCTGCTCCCCATCGCCATCGCCTTCTTCCTCGCGCAGCGATACTTCGTCGCCGGCGTCGCAACGACAGGACTCAAGTGACCACATTCATCGAAGGCTTCCCCCACGACCGGCTGCGTTGGCTGATCGGCATCGAGGACACCTGCGTGTATCCAGCCCCCGGTTCGTCGATGGGCGCGCTCAACGAGTTCGCGCTCACCGGGCACGACGAGCACTGGCGGGAGGACCTGGCCACCGCATCCGGGCTCGGGGCGACCGGCCTGCGCTACGGGGTCAGCTGGCCGCTCGTGCACGTCGCTCCTGGCCGCTTCGACTGGAGCGCGCTGGACGAGCGGATCGACGTCGCCGTGAACGAGCTCGGCCTCACGGTGATCGCCGACCTGGTGCACTACGGGACGCCGACCTGGCTCGACGGCTCGTTCGCCGACCCGGTGTTCCCGGAGGCGCTCGCGGAGTTCGCCGGGGCGTTCGCGGAACGCTATCGCGGAGTGGTCGACCACATCACCCCGCTCAACGAGCCGATCACCACGGCGTCGTTCTGCGGGCTGCGCGGCGTCTGGCCGCCCGCGCTCACCGGCTGGGACGGCTGGACGACCGTGGCGGTCGGGATCGCCAGGGGCGTGCAGCGGGCGGTCGCCGCGATCCGGGATGCGAACCCCGGCGCCGTCGTCGTCCACGTCGAGGCGTCGCAGCTCTACGAGACGACGGACGACGCGCTGCTGGCCGAGGTCGACCTGCTGCGCTCGCTGTCCACGCTGCCCACCGACCTCATCCTGGGCAGAGTGGATGCCGCGCACCCGCTGCACGACTGGCTCACCGGCAACGGGGCGGCAGAGGAGCACCTGGCCGAGCTGCTTTCCGGTGCTCCCGCCATCGACATCCTGGGCGTCAACTACTACCCAGACCTGACCCCGCGCATCCTGGAGGTGGTCGACGGGGCCACCAGGCAGGTCACCGCGAACCGCTGGGCGGATGGGCTCCGCACGGTGCTGCTCCGCTGGGAGGAGCGGTACGGGATGCCGATGCTGGTGACGGAGACGAGCATCGAGGGCACCCAGCGGGTGCGCCGCGACTGGCTGGAGGCCGCGACGGAGACCGTGCGCACGCTGCACGGAGAGGACGTGGACATCCGCGGCCTCACCTGGTGGCCGCTGCTCGACTTCGTCGACTGGTCGTTCGCCTCCGGCGGGCGCAACGTGGAGGAGTTCGTGCTGCATCCGGAGACCTCGCACGACGCGACATCGGAGACGTTCGCCGACCCGGCAGCCGGGGTCACCCCCTTCCTGCGCAGGATGGGACTGATCGAGCTGAGCGAGGGCGACGACGGCTCCCTGCTGCGCACGCCGACGGAGGCAGCGCCGTCGTTCCCGCGCGAAGCGGCAGCACTGCCGGAAGGCCTCTGAGCGTGGCGGGGACGCTCCGGGCGAGCGCGCTGACCGTCGCGCGGCCCAGGCCGCAGCTGCTCAGGGAGGATTGGGCCGAGCTCGACGGCACCTGGGGTTTCGCGTACGACGATACAGAGGTCGGCGAGCGGGAGGGCTGGCACGCCGCCGGCCACCGGCTGGCAGGAACCATCGCCGTGCCGTACCCGCCGGAGAGCCCGGCATCCGGGGTCGGAGACGACCGGTTCCACGACGTGGTCTGGTACCAGAGAGAGGTGTCGTGGGAGGACGTGCTCGAAGCGGGCTTCTCCTCCGGCCGGCCCCGCGTGCTGCTGCACTTCGGCGCTGTCGACTACCGCGCGAGCGTGTGGCTGAACGGCATCCCGGTCGGCAGCCACGAGGGCGGTCACACGCCGTTCACCCTCGACATCACGACGGCGATCGTCGACGGCGGCATGCAGCTCATCACGGTGCGGGCCGAAGACAGGGCCGCCGACGTGGAGCAGCCGCGCGGCAAGCAGGACTGGCAGGAAGACGCGCACATCATCTGGTACCGGCGCACCACCGGGATCTGGCAGCCGGTCTGGCTCGAAGCGACGCCCGAGGTGTTCGTCGAGCAGCTGCACCTGACCCCGGATGTGCCGGGTGCAGCGGTCGCGTTCGAGGTGAACCTGAACCGGCCTCCGGCGCCTGGCACGCGCTGCCGCATCCGGTTGCTGCTGGGCGACGAGACGATCGCCGAGCTCACCACCGCGGTGAGCGGCCAACGCCATGTCGGCCAGATCACGGTGCCCCGGCTGCGGAACGGGCAGGACCGCGACCGCATCCTGTGGTCGCCGGATTCGCCTGTCCTGGTGGATGCGACCGTCACCGTCGAGACACCGGGCGGCGACTCCGACACCGTGTACAGCTACCTCGGGCTGCGGTCGGTGGATGCGCGCGACGGCAGCTTCCTGCTCAACGACCGTCCCGTCGTCCTCCGTTCCGTGCTCAGCCAGGGCTACTGGCCGCAGTCGCACCTGGCCGCACCGGATGAACGGGCGCTCCTGCACGAGGTGGAGCTGATCCTGTCACTCGGCTTCAACTCCGCCAGGGTGCACCAGAAGGTCGAGGACCCGCGCTTCCTCTACTGGGCGGACAGGCTCGGGCTGATGCTGTGGGCGGAGGCGCCGGCGGCGTACGTATTCTCCGCGACGGCGGTCGAGCGGCTGACCAGCGAGTGGCTGCGCGCGGTCGACCGCGACCGGTCGCACCCCTCCGTGATCACCTGGGTGCCGCTGAACGAGAGCTGGGGGGTGCAGGACATCGCGCACTCGCCGGCGCAGCGCGCGTTCGCCCGCGGCCTGGCCGACCTGACCAGGGCACTCGACCCGACGCGTCCGGTGATCACGAACGACGGCTGGGAACACCTCGAATCGGACATCCTCTCCGTGCACGACTACGACGCGGACCCGGAGACGGTGCGATCACGGTACCTCGACGGAGCCGCCCGCGACGCCCTCCGGCACGGCATCGGCCCGTGCGGGCGGGCGATGGTGCTCACCGATGCGCTGCGCGACGACGCCCCGCTGATGCTGACGGAGTTCGGCGGCATCGAGTTCGCCGCGGGAAGCGGCCCGGCCGCGGAGGACAGCTGGGGGTACTCGACGGCAGACACGCACGAGCAGTTCGAGGAGCGGCTGCGCTCCCTCTACCGGGCGGTGCAGGCCAGCACCGTGCTCGCCGGCACCTGCTACACACAGCTGACGGACACGATGCAGGAGGCGAACGGACTCTGCAGGGAGGACAGGACGCCCAAGCTCGCCGCGCGCACCATCCGGGAGATCGTCACCGGGGCCACAGAACCGTCATGAGATACGGTAAGGATCGCACGGGCGAGGCCCCCACGGGAAGGAACCGGACATGCCAGAACGGGCGAGCGCCAGGCGCGTCACCCTTCGCGACATCGCCGAGAAGGTGGGCATCACCCCGTCAGCCGTCTCGATGGCCCTCGCCGGGAAGCCGCGCATCGGGGACGACACGCGCAAGGCCGTGCTCGCCGCCGCGTCGGAGCTCGGTTACGTGCCCAGCTCGGCCGCCCGCGCCTTGCGCAGCCAGCACGCAGGCACCATCGCGCTGATCGTCCCCACCACGGCGACGCACGTGTTCGGGCACAGCTACTTCATGCTGGTGCTCGAGGGCACGTCGTCCGTCGCCAACGAGAACGACGTGCAGCTGCTCGTCTCTACGAACCCGGACAACGAGCACGGGCTGGCCGCGTATGAGCGCGTCATGCGCTCCAACAGCGCGGACGGCGCGATCCTCACGAGCGCGGCGATCGACGACCCGACCGTCGAGCGCCTGATCGCGAGCGGCCTGCCCGTCGTGATGATCGGCAACTTCCCGTACCTGCCGTCGGCGGTGACCGTCGGCATCGACGACCGTGCGGCATCCCGTGCGATCACCGAGCACCTGATCACGGCGCACGGCAGGAGCAGACTGCTCCACCTCTCCGGTCCGCTCGATCACCAGACCGGCGCAGACCGGCGCGACGGATTCCTGGATGCGGTGCGCGCCCACGGCGTGGAGGATGCGTCGCTGGTCATCGAGCGAGACCTCAGCGAGGCATCCGGCGTGACTGCGGTGCGTGAGCTGGGCGACGGCGTCTCCGCGTTCGACGGGATCGTCGCCGCCAACGACGACATGGCGTTCGGGGCGCTGACGACGCTGCGGAGCGCATCCATCGACGTGCCGGGCGCCGTCGCGATCGTCGGCTTCGACGACTTCGGGCTCGCGCGGGTGACCACGCCGAGCATCAGCACCGTGCGCGTGCCCGCGCAGCGGATCGCCCGGATCGCAAGCGAGCGGCTGTTCGAGATCATGGCGGGGGTCGACGGCTGGCAGCGGCACGAAGTGGCCGTCAACCTGGTGCTGCGGCAGTCCTGTGGATGCACGGCTCAGGATGCGACGGAGGCCGACGCGGTCGTGGTCCCGGTCGCGCCGGCCGGCACGGGAGGGGTAGCGGGCTGACGCTCGCGGGCCATACACTCTGTTTAATCGTTAAAGCACTCGTTTTCGCCGATGCTTTAACGATGAAGCTCCTGCAAGCAACGACGCTGGAAAGGAAGGAAAACACCGTGCACACCGTCTCAACGACGACCGGCAAGCGGTATCTCACCGCCGCGCTGGGCCTCTTCACCCTCTTACTCGCCCTCGTCTTCTCCCCTCTGGCGGCCCCCGCCCCCGCTTCGGCGGCCGGCGACGGGCCGTGCGACATCTACGCGGCGGGCGGAACGCCCTGCGTCGCGGCGTACAGCCCGGCGCGCGCCCTCTACACCTCGTACAACGGCCCGCTCTACCAGGTGAAGCGCGCCTCCGACGGCGCCACCAGGAACATCGGTGTGCTCTCGGCAGGCGGATACGCCGACGCGACGCAGCAGGACACCTTCTGCTCGGCACGACCTGCGTCATCCCGATCGTGTACGACCAGTCCCCCAACCACAACGACCTCACGCCCGCCCCGGCCGGCGAGCAGGGAGCGGCCAACGCCCCGGCGGACGCCGGCGCGCTGCCCATCACGGTCGCCGGGACGAAGGCATACGGCCTCTACCTTCCACCGGGGGTCGCATACCGCCGGTCGAGCACGGTGACCATCGGCACGGCACGCGGCGCGAGCCCGGAGTCGATGTACATGGTCGCCAGCGGGACGAACGTCAACAGCGCGTGCTGCTCCGACTTCGGGAACGTCGAGACCGACACCGTCGACACCGGCGCAGGGCACATGGACACGCTCAACCTCTCCACCCTCGGCGCGAACGGAGCCACCGGGCACGGCCCGTGGGTGCAGGCCGACCTCGAAGAGGGCGTCTTCCAGGGCAAGACCGCTGTGTGGACGCCCAACCAGGGCAACGCATCCAAATTCGTCACCGCCGTGCTCAAGAACAACGGCGTCGACACGTTCGCGCTCAAGGGAGGCAACGCGCAGTCCGGCGGACTCTCCACCTGGTACAACGGCGCCCTGCCGGACGGCACAGACCGGTTCGGCAGCACCTGGAAGCCGATGAAGCTCGAGGGCTCGATCGGGCTGGGAGCCGGCGGCGACAACTCCAACCGCGGCACGCAGTCCTTCTTCGAGGGCGTGATGACCAGCGGATACGCGACGGACGCCACCGAGAACGCCGTGCAGACGAACATCGTCGCCCAGAACTACCAGGGCGTGAGCACGGGCGGCGGTCCGGGCAGGACCATCGTCGGGCCTGGCGGGAAGTGCGTCGACGTGGCAGGGGACGACGTCGGGGGCAACCTCGCCACGGTGCAGCTGTGGGACTGCAAGACCCTCGCCGCCGATCAGCACTGGGTCGGCAGCGCGCTGCGTGAGGGAACGCTCAACACGCTCGGCCGCTGCCTCGACGTCGACGGCAACGTGACGACCCTCGGAACGGGCGTCGAGCTCTACGACTGCAACGGTGCTGGCGGCCAGCAGTGGATCCCGCAGGCCGACGGCTCGATCAAGAACCCCGCATCCGGTCTCTGCCTGGATGCGCCGAACGGCAACACGGCCAACGGCACGCCGCTGAGGATCTGGACCTGCAACGGCGCCGCCGCGCAGAAGTTCACCGTCGCGACCCCGATCCTCTACCCCGTGGCCGGCGCCGCGTCGAAGTGCGTCGACGTCGCCGGCGACGACGTGAACGGCAACGGAGGGGTCGTGCAGCTCTGGACCTGCCAGAACGTGGTCACCGGTGCACCGGGCGGCCGGGCGGAGGCGCGCGACCAGCAGTGGACGTACAACCCCGCTGACCAGAGCGTGCGGACCATCGGCCGCTGCCTCGACATCAATGGCAACTCCACGGTGATGGGCACCGGCGTCGAACTGTACGACTGCAACAACGTCGGCGGCCAGCACTGGGTGCCGCAGGCAAACGGGGCCCTGCTGAACCCCGCATCCGGATACTGCCTCGACTCCCCGAACGGCGCGACCGCCAACGGGACGGCGCTGCGGATCTGGGTGTGCAACGGGGCTCCTGCCCAGCGGTTCGTCCTGAACTGAGCGGCGGTGGGTGGCCTGGGCGCGATGCGCATCCAGGCCACCCACTAGCCCGCCGGCGCCGCGCGCGTACGATGACCCGACATGAACACAACCGGATGGATCATCCTGATCGTCGTCGTGGTGGTGGTGATCGCGATCATCGTCGTGATCGCCATGACAGCGGGACGGCGACGGAAGCAGGAACTCGACCGGCACCGGGCGGAGGAGCTCCGGGTCGCCGCCCGCGACGACGACCTCGCCGCGCGCGAACGGGAGGCCAAGGCGTCCCAGGCCGAGGCGGACGCGAAGCAGGCGGAGGTCGAAGCCGAACGGCGACGCCGCGACGCCGAGGCGCACGCCGCCGAGGCGCGCGACGCCCGCGCATCGGTCGACGAGAAGCTGACGAAGGCCGACGCCGTCGACCCCGACGTGCGCACGGATAGGAACGGTGCGAGGACCGTGGACGCCGACCGGACCGTGGAGGCCGACCGGACCACGGCAGCCGACCGGGCCGTCGACGACGACCGCCGCGAGCCGCGCCACAGCGAGCCGCGGATGGACATGGGCGGCAGCGACGGCACGACGAGCACACCGCCGCCCCCGCCGCCGGCGCGCTGACCGGCGAACGTCAGCGCGACGCCTCGAGCACGGTCGCCGCTCTGTCGATCAACCCGTACTGCGTCGCCTTCGCGATGGCGTCGCGGCGATTGGCCACGCCCAGCTTGCGATAGATGTGCGCCATGTGGGTCTTCACGGTGTTCACCGAGATGACGAACCTCGCCGCCAGCTCGGTGTTGGTCAGCCGGGTGGGCAGCAGGGCGATCAGCTCCAGCTCGCGACCGGTGAACGCTCCGGCGGGTTCGAACTCGCCGGACGCATCCGGATGGTCGCCGGCTGCAGCGAGTACGGCGAGGCAGGTGGGGTGGAACAGCCCGTCGGCCAGGTGCTCCACGCGCCGGACGACCACCGTGCCGGCCTGGAGGAAGACCCGGACGAGCCCGTGCCTGTCCGCGATGTCCATCGCCTCGGACAGCAGGCCGTCGGCCCTGTCGTCCAGCCCGACAGCCGCCGAGCACCACGACTCGAGGATGAGCGCCCTGGCCTTGCCGAGCGGTTCGGCAGCATCCGGCAGGTCGGAGAGATGCCGTACGAACTCCCTGGCCGCATCCGGATGCCCGAGAGCGAGCTCGGCCGCCGCCTCCTCGAACACCACGGACGTGGTGGTCACGCCGGAGCGGTCCGAGAGTCTCCTCGCGCTGTCCGGCGCCCCGCTCAGCCGGAGCGACCTGCTCTGCCTGGCGAGGAGTCGGTCGGCGACGACCGGCGGCGACGGACCCGTCGGCGGCCCGGGGAGCCTGTCGTTCTCCGCCAGGTCGACCACGTCGCAGATCGCCGCGTATGCGACCCAGGAGAGCTGGCGGCGACCGGTCGCCGCGATGCGGGCGAACCCCTCACGGTATTCGGCCTTCGCACGGCCGGGCTCCACACGCTCGATCGCGGTCAGCGCCAGTGCGAGGTGCGCCTCCGCCGTGCTCGGATGCCGCCAGTTGTTCGTCTCGCGGGCGAGGGCGAGGGCGTCCTCTGCGTAGCGGTCGGCGATGCCGGTGCGGCCGCACCACGCACTCAGCAGGGCGAGCGAGCCGAGCACCGCGATGCGCCAGACGGAGTGCCCCGCGCCGTCCGTCGCGAGAGCCGCGGTGAGCCAGTGGCGGGCCTGGGCGAAGTTCCCGACGAGGAAGTGGGCGCGGCCGAGCGAGAGCATGGCGATCGTGGTCATGGCGTCGACGCCGGGAAGCCTGCTCGGCCTCTGCGCGTCCCCGATCCGCTCGATGGATGCCAGGGCCTGCTCCGCGCAGGCGATGGCCACCTCGGGCCGGTGCCCCCAGTGCACCAGCGCGGAGAGGAACGTCTGTGCGCACGCCCGCTCGAACAGCGTGCTCTCCGGCCGGTCGGCGATGGCGCGCAGGCGGTTCTCCGCCAGACCGGCGTCCCCGCTCATCCCGGTGAGGATGCCCAGCAGCAGTTGCACATCCACCCGCTCGGCGAGCACGTCGGCGGGCAGCGCACCCAGCCAGCGCGCGAGGGAGCCGCCGTCCGCCGCCTCGATCGCCTCGACCGCCGAGTCGAGGATGACGTCGATCGCGCTCTCCCAGTCGTGCGCCCTGAGCAGGTACTCGACCGCGATGCCCTCGTCGCCGTGAGCACGGTGCCACGCGGCGGCGCCCTCCAGGATCCTGGCCTCCGTGCCCGGCGCCTCCGACCGCATCCGGTAGCGGAGCAGGTCGCGGAACAGCTGGTGGAACCGGAACCACTCGCGGGAGTCGCGCAGCGGCACGAGGAAGAGGGACTGGCGTTCGAGCCTGCCCATGAGGTCGGAGCTGCGCTCGCCCAGGCCGAGGTCGGAGAGCAGTTCGGCGCTGAAATAGTCGAGAGCGCACAGCTCGAACAGCGTCTCGCGGTCGCCGGGAGGCAGCGCGCCGAGCACTTCTCCCGTGAGGTAGTCGGCGACGAGCCGGTCCGAGCCGCCGAACTCGGCGATGAACTGGGTGGAGTCCCGGCGGAGCCGCAGGGTCATCGCGGCCATCTGGATGCCGGCCACCCACCCCTCCGTCCTGTCCAGCAGGGTCGCGACGCTCGCTCTGTCGAGTTCGCGCCCGGTGATCGTGGCCACCAGCTGCGCGGACTCGTCGTACGACATCGCGAACGCGGCCTGCCGCAGCTCGGGGACCTCGTAGCGCAGCCGAACGCCCGTCCACGCCACGGGAGAGTCGGAGCGGCTGGTGATCAGCAGGTGGATGTTGGGCGGCAGCAGCGCGACCGCCTCGCCCAGCTCGGCCAGCAACGCCGGCTCGCTCAGGTGGTGCAGGTCTTCGAGGACGATCACAATCTGCGCCGTCGCGCTGAGCTTCGGGACGAGCGCCGTGACGAACGCGCGGCCGAACGGGGTCCCGGCACCCAGGACGATGGAGGCGATGTCGCCGCACGCCGGGCTGCTCTCGACCAGCGCGTCGATGAGGTGAGCGCCGAAGACGGTGGCGTCCCCATCGGCCCCGACCACATCCATCCAGGCGAAACAGACCTCGGGATGCGACTCGACCCACTGACTCACCAGCACCGATTTGCCCGAGCCGGCCTGCGCGACCAGCAGAGTCAGCGGGTGTTCGAGGGCGACATCGAGTTCATGCAGCAGCTGCGGTCTGTCCACAGCGTATGTCGGTACGTATCGGCCTGCGAGCATGTCGCCGCCCTCCTGGGGATCCTCTCAGTGTGGCACGCGGCGCTGCCCCCGGCCAGCGCAGGCATCACCCTCCGAGGATGATGACGCGAACGCCGGACGCGCGGACCATGAGGGGGACGTGACGATTCCGGCCGACGCCCGTTGGGAGGGTCAGCGGTGCACACCGAGGTTTTCGAGATCGTGGTGAAAGGCACACTGAGCCTTCCGCTGATCGAAGCGCTGGAAGGATTCACGGTCACCCGTGTCGAGGACGGCAACACGTACCTGCTCGGGGAGGTCCCCGACCAGGCACGGCTCCAGGGCGTGCTCGCGATGCTGGCCGACCTGACGGTGGAACTGATCTCGGTGAACAGGGTGGATCAGGTGTGAGAAGAAGAGGAGCGAGTAGACGGCTGATCTCATCCCCCGGGGGTGATGCCGCCCGAACCGTGCCCCACTACTTTCGGCACCATCAGTTCGCTCGAACTGCGGTCATCGGAGGAATCCATGTCACACATCGACCCGGCAGCGGTCAGCACTCCGGCAACGCACTCCATCGACATCACGGCGGCCCTGCAGAGCGCCGCGCCCGTCCAGCGGCCCACGAACGGCCCGGCAGCCAGAGGAGCGGCAGCATGACGACGGCCGACCGGAGCATGAACAGCTCCTGGGGCGTCTTCGCCTCCGTCGTGGTGCTGCTGTCCGGCCTGTTCAGCGTGCTTCAGGGCATCGTCGCGATCTTCGCGCCCGACCCGTACTACGTGGTCTCGCACGGGACGCTGTTCATGCTCGACATCTCCGGATGGGGATGGTGGAACCTCATCATCGGCATCCTCATCGTCCTCACCGCCGGCGGCCTGTTCGCCGGTCAGACGTGGGCGCGGATCGTCGCCATCATCCTGGCCGTGCTGAGCGCGCTCGGCCAGCTGGTGCTCATCCCGGCCCAGCCGTGGTGGTCGGCGATCGTCATCGCAATGGACGTGCTCATCATCTACGCCGTGACAACCCACGGCGGTCGCCAGCACACGGAGGCATGATCATGAACTTCTGGGATTTCGTGGTGTATTCGTTCTGGATCTTCGTCTGGATCTCGTACCTGATGGTGCTCTTCTCGATCATCGCCGACATCTTCCGCGACCACGAGCTGAACGGCTGGCTGAAGGCGCTCTGGATCATCTTCCTGGTCTTCGTGCCGTTCATCACCGCGCTGGTCTACCTCATCGCGCGCGGACCGAGCATGGCCCGCAGGAAGATGGCCGAGGTCCAGAGTGCGCAGGGGGAGACCGACGCGTACATCCGCACGGTCGCCTCCACGTCGTCGCCCGCCGATGAGATCGCGAAGGCGAAGACGTTGCTCGACAACGGGACCATCAGCCAGGCGGAGTTCGACTCACTGAAGGCGCGCCTGCTCGCGGCTTAGGCCGCGTTCGGGCTGTACGGCACGCGCAGCGTCGCCGCGAACCGCTCGAACAGCGACGCATCGCCCTCGAGCTGCACGACGCCGGTGGCGACGGCCGTCGGCGCGTCCAGCTCGCCCGCCATCACATCCCGGATCTGCGGGCCGGCCGTGATCACGAGGTCCGGCTGCTCCGCCGGGCCCTGACCGACTTCGATGGCGCCGTCGCGCATGACGACGTGCGCCTCGATGTCGCCGACGCGCACCGTGTACGCGCTGTTCCAGTCCTGCGGGACGACGCCGTCCCCTGCTGCCACCCGCAGTGCGGCCGTGATGGATGCGGTGGTGACGATCTCTCCGTCGCGCGGGGTCCGCATCCCTGCGGCTCCCCAGCGGGACAGAGCATCCAGCACCGGGCGCAGCTCGTCGCCGCGCGGCGTGAGCTCATAGACGACGGAACGCTCGGCCCCCGACGGCGCCACGCGGGCGACGATCCCCTCGTCCTCCAGGTCTTTCAGCCGGGAGGCCAGGGTGTTGGTCGGGATGCCCGGGAGGCCGCTCGCCAGGTCGGAGTATCGGCGGGCCCCGACGCTGAGGTCGCGCAGGATGAGCAGCGTCCAGCGCTGGCCGACGATCTCCGCCGCGCGCGCCAGACCGCAGAACTGCCCGTAGTGCTGGTTCGTCATGAATGTCACTCTACCACTTGACTTCATTAATTGCAGTGTGCTTTATTTTTTGCAGCACATCAATCAAGGGAGTTTGACATGACCGACACCATCGACCGGGCGGAGGCGACCACACCGTCGGCCACCGCTCCACTGGCCGCCGCCTCACAGGCCACCGCTCCATTGGCCGCCCGCAACCGCACAGCGCTCGCCCTCCTTCTCGCCGCCGTCTTCGTCGTGTTCCTGAACGAGACGATGATGGGTGTCGCCCTTCCGCGCATCCAGGAATCCCTGCACATCGACGCGACGCAGGGGCAGTGGCTGACCACCGCGTTCGCACTCACGATGGCCGTGGTCATCCCGATCACCGGCTGGCTGATGCAGCGACTCGACACCCGTCCCGTCTTCACGGTGGCGATGTCGAGCTTCGCACTCGGCACGCTGGTCGCCGCCCTCTCCCCCGCCTTCGAGCTGCTCGTGGTCGGTCGCGTCATCCAGGCGGTCGGCACCGCGATCATGATGCCGCTGATGATGACCACGGTGATGACGGTCGTGCCGGCCGAAGACCGCGGACGGATCATGGGGCGCGTCTCGATCGTGATGTCGGTGGCGCCCGCCGTCGGTCCCATCGTCTCCGGCGCCCTCATCCAGGTGCTGCCGTGGCAGGGACTGTTCTGGGTGATGCTGCCCATCGCGCTGGTCATGCTCGCCATCGGCGTTCGCAAGGTGCCGAACGTCTCCGAGACCAGGAAGGTGCCCCTGGATGTGCTGTCGGTGATCCTGTCCGCCGTCGCGTTCTCCGCCCTGGTGTTCGGACTCAGCCAGATCGGCGCGGCAGCCGTCGGCGGGGCGGCGGTGCAGCCCTGGATCCCGGTCGCCGCCGGCCTCGTGACGCTCGGCTTCTTCGGCTGGCGGCAGCTCGTGCTGCAGCGCACGGACTCGGCCCTGCTCGACCTGCGCACGTTCCTGTCACGTGACTTCGCGGTCTCCGTCTCGATGATGACCGCAGCGATGGTCGCCCTGTTCGGCGCGTTCATCGTGCTCCCCCAGTTCGCCAGGTACACGCTCGGTCTCGAACCGCTCTGGATCGGCGCGATCCTGCTCCCGGGCGGCCTCCTGATGGGCCTCGCCGGCCCGACCGTCGGCCGCCTCTACGACCGCTTCGGCCCGCGCCCGCTGGTCATCCCCGGCTCCATCGGCCTGGCCGTCGCGCTGTGGACGCTCGCCTTCGGACTCGGCGAAGGCTCATCCTGGGTCGTGCTCCTCGGCGCCCACATCGTGCTGATGCTGTCGCTCGCGTTCCTCTTCACCCCCGCGTTCAGCGCATCCCTCGGCTCGCTCCCTCCCCGCCTCTACTCGCACGGCAGCGCCACCATCGCCACCCTGCAACAGGTCGCGGGAGCCGCGGGGACCGCGATCTTCGTCGCCCTCTACGCCACAGGAGTCGCCTCCACGGCGAACGCCGACCCCGACCTGCCATCGCCCGCCGCGGCTGCCGCCGGATCGCACCTCGCGTTCCTCGCCGGAGCCATCCTGTCGCTCGGGGTGATCGTGCTCGCCCTGTTCGTCCGGAAGCCAGCCAGCGCGGAACAGCAGGCTGACTGACAGCCGTTCATCCGTGACGCCGACCCCGCCTGGACAGCGCCTTGACGGCCCCGACCGCCCCCAACAGGATGGGTACCATGAGCACGGTCATCGTGAATCAGACCATCACCGCCGACGGTTATGCCGCCGGGATCGACCAAACGGAGGAACGTCCGTTCGGCGAGGACGGCGGCGACGGATGGGGCAACAGACTCCACGGGTGGATGTTCGACCAGGGCGATGAGAACCGCGCCGAAGTCGAGCAGATGGCCGAGGCGGCCGGCGACGGCGAGATCTCGATCCAGGGCGGTGCGAACACGATCAACCAGTACCTCGCCGCCGGTCTGGTCGACGAGCTGCGACTCCACATCGCGCCCTTCACGCTCGGGGCCGGAGCGCGCCTGTTCGACGGCGTTCCCGCGCTCGATCTGGAGCAGGTCTCCGCCCGAGCTGCGAGCACGGTGATCCATGTCACCTACCGGGTGCTGCCGTGACCGCGGCGTCTGTGGGCGGGTCGGACTCACCCTGCCAGAAGTTCCACCGGTAACCCCACGGGTCGACGATAGTGAAGGTGAGCGGCCCGTACGGTTGTTTCTGGACGGCGCTGATCGGAGCATTGCCGTCGGCCGCTGCGACGCGTGCCCGATAGGCGTCGATGTCATCGACATGCACGATGAGCAAAGCGCCGGCGCCCTCGCCGATACGCGGCGGCCGGCCCGAGACCGAGATACGGCTCTCCCCGACGAGGATGTCGGCCTCTTTGGTGGACGGCCCGCCCAGGCGCCAACGCGTCGACGGCCCGAACTCGAGCACCCGCTCGAGCCAGTCGAGTGCTGCATCCGCGTCCTCGTAGTACAAGTAGGGAATCACTTCACCGAAGGCCATGGCATGCCCCTCTCGTCGCACCGATCCAAGCAGCGAACGCGCCGCACGGCAATACTCCGCTGCGCAGGAGCAGCAGCCGGAGGCAGACTGAGTTCACCCCCGCCACCGAGCGAAGGAGAAGACGACCATGACCGACCGTTCCGCCATCGAGGGCATCCTCGCCGCCAACCGCTACTGCGTGATCGGGAGCACGGACGCATCCGGTGCGCCGTGGGTCACGCCGGTGTTCTTCGCTCCGCTCGACGCCGACCGGATCTGCTGGGTGTCGTCACCGGATGCGCGGCACTCGCGCAACATCGCGAGCAGGGCCGCGGTCGCGATCACGGTGTTCGACTCCACGGTCGCCGTCGGCAGCGCGGAAGCGGCGTACTTCGACGCAGAGGCGTCCCCGGTGCCCGCCGATCAGGTCGCGGCCGCGCTGCTGGCGCTCAACCGGCGCCTGCCGGAGCAGAAGCAGCTGGAGCCGGCCGACCTCGAACCGGAGGGGCCGCTGGTGACGTATCAGGCGGTGGTGCGGCACCGGTACGTGCTGGTGCGCGGGGGCGACCCCGTGCACCGGAACACGCTGGACATGTCGCTCGAGGTGTGAACCACGGGGTGGACGACGCCGTGAGGCCAGGAGCGTTCCCGCTCCTGGCCTCACCGTGTCACTGGCCGACCGAGCGGCGCTTGTTGTACACGTCGAACGCGACGGCGGCGAGCAGCACCAGGCCCTTGATGAGCAGCTGGTAGTCGCTGTCGACGCCGAGGATCGACATCCCGTTGTTGAGGACACCGATGATCAGACCACCGATGATCGCGCCAGGGACGGTGCCGATGCCGCCGGTGACCGCTGCGCCTCCGATGAACACGGCCGAGATGGCGTCCAGCTCGAAGCCGGTGCCCGCGCTCGGACTGGCCAGGTTGAGCCCCGCCGTGAACACGAGACCTGCGATCGCCGAGATCACACCCATGTTCACGAACAGCAGGAACGTCACGCGCTTGGTCTTGACACCGGACAGCTGGGCCGCGGCCAGGTTGCCGCCGATCGCATAGATGTGGCGGCCGAACACCGAGCGGTTCATCACGGCCGTGTACCCGACCACGAGGGCGCCCAGGATGATCAGCACGATCGGCGTCCCGTTGTAGCTGGCGAGCAGCAGGGTGACGATCAGCACCAGCAGCACCAGGAAGACCAACTTGAGCACGAACCACCAGATCGGCTCGTCCTCGAGGTCGTACTTGCGGCGCACCAGACGCTGACGCACCGCGCTCGCGACGATCGCGATGGAGGCCAGCAGGCCCAGGATGAGCGTCAGCGGTTCGTACCCGGAGGTGCCGAAGGTGGGCAGGAAGCCGGAGCCGATCGCGCGGAACTCCTTCGGGAAGAACGAGATCTGCTGGTTGCCGAGGGCGATCTGCGCCGCACCGCGGAAGACGAGCATCCCGGCCAGCGTCACGATGAACGCCGGTATGCCGAAGTAGGCGATCCAGTAGCCCTGCCAGGCGCCGACGATGGCGCCGAGCACGAGGCAGAGCACCACCGCGAGCGGCCACGGAAGGTGCCACTCCGAGATCATCACACCGGCCATCGCGCCGATGAACGCCACGACGCTGCCGACCGAGAGGTCGATGTGGCCCGCGATGATGACCATCACCATGCCGACCGCGAGGATCAGGATGTAGCTGTTCTGGACGATGAGGTTGGAGACGTTGATCGGTGCGAGCGTGATGCCCGCCGTGGTGATCTGGAAGAACAACACGATCACGATCAGGGCGATGAACAGGCCGATCTGGCGGAGCTGACCTGTCAAATAGTTGAGGGCCGTGCTGAGGGCTTTCATGCTGTGGTCTTCTCGCGTTCCTGGGTCATGAGTTGCATGAGGTATTCGGCGGTTGCCTTCTCGCGGGGGACATCCGCCGTGATGCGGCCCTCGCTCAGGGTGTAGATCCGGTCGCAGATGCCGAGAAGCTCCGGCAGCTCGGACGAGATGACGATGATGCCTTTGCCCTGGTCGGCCAGCCGGTCGATGATCGTGTAGATCTCGTACTTGGCTCCGACGTCGATGCCGCGGGTCGGCTCGTCGAGGATGAGCACATCCGGATCGGCGTACATCCACTTGGAGAGCACGACCTTCTGCTGATTGCCGCCGGACAGCTTGCCCGTCAGGGTCGACACGCTCGGCGTCTTGATGTTCATGCTCTTGCGGTAGTCGTCCGCGACCGCGCGCTCCTTGAGCTCGTTGACGAACTTGAGCCAGTCGACCAGCTTGTCGAGCGCCGCGATCGAGATGTTGCGCTGGATGTTGTCGATCAGGTTGAGCCCGTACCGCTTGCGGTCCTCGGTGGAGTACGCGATCCCGTTGGCGATGGCCTTCGAGACGGTGCTCACCGAGATCGGCTCCCCGCGCTTGTAGACCTGGCCGCTGATGTTGACGCCGTAGCTGCGCCCGAACACGCTCATCGCCAGTTCGGTGCGCCCGGCGCCCATGAGTCCGGCGATGCCGACGATCTCGCCGGCGCGGACCATCAGGTTGGCGCCGTCGACCACTTTCCTGGCGCGGTCGAGCGGGTGGTGCACCGTCCAGTCCTCGATGCGCAGCAGCTCCTCGCCGATGTGCGGGACGTGGTCGGGGAACCTGCTCGCGACGTCGCGGCCGACCATCCCCTTGATGATGCGGTTCTCGCTCGGGTCGTCGCTGCGCATTTCCAGCGTCTCGATGGTCTGGCCGTCGCGGATGATCGTCACCTTGTCCGCGATCGCTTTGATCTCGTTGAGCTTGTGACTGATGATGATCGACGTGATGCCGTGATCCTTCAGCTGCCGGATGAGGTCGAGCAGGTGGGCGGAGTCGTCGTCGTTGAGCGCGGCGGTCGGCTCGTCCAGGATCAGGATGCGCACCTCCTTGGAGAGCGCCTTCGCGATCTCGACGAGCTGCTGCTTGCCGACCCCGATGTCCTTGATCTTGGTGATCGGGTTGTCGCGCAGGCCGACGCGTCGCAGCAGCTTGCCCGCTTCGACGTTGGTCTCGTTCCAGTCGATGAACCCGCCGCGCTGCCGCTCGTTGCCGAGGTAGATGTTCTCGGCGATCGAGAGGTACGGCGACAGTGCCAGCTCCTGGTGGATGATGACGATGCCTGCCGCTTCGGAGTCGTTGATCGACTTGAACTCGACCGGCTCTCCGTTCAGGAGGATCTCCCCGTCGAAGGTGCCGTGCGGGTACACGCCGGACAGCACCTTCATCAGCGTCGATTTGCCTGCGCCGTTCTCACCGCAGATCGCGTGGACGGTACCTTCCTCGATGGAGATCGAGACATCCTGGAGGGCTTTCACCCCCGGGAAGGTTTTCGAGATGCCCCGCATCTCGAGGATCGTGTCGGACATGGTCTCCCTTGTTTCTTCGCGAGAGGGTGGGCGCGGCTGTGGCGCCGCGCCCACCCCTGTTCATGCCCTGCGGGCTACTTCAGGTCGGATTCCTTGTAGTAACCGCTGTCGACGAGGACCTTCTGGTAGTTGTCCTTGGTCACGACGACCGGCTGGAAGAGGTAGCTCGGCACGACCTTGGTCTTGTTGTCGTAGCTCTTCGTGTCGTTGACCTCGGGCTTCTTGCCGGTGAGGATGTCGTTCGCCATCTTCGCGGCCTCGTTGGCGAGCTGGCGGGTGTCCTTGTAGATCGTCGAGTACTGGGTTCCCGCGATGATCTGCTTGACGCTCGCCACCTCGGCGTCCTGCCCGGTGATGATCGGGAGCTTCTTGCCGCCCGATCCGTAGCCCGCGCCCTCCAGCGCGCTCAGGATGCCGTCGGAGAGTCCGTCGTACGGGGACAGCACGCCCTGCACGGCCGCTCCACCGGAGTACGACTTCGCGACGAGGTCCTGCATCCTGGCCTTGGCGGTCGCCGGGTCCCAGCGCAGGATGGCGACCTGGTTGAACGCGGTCTGGCCGCTGCCGACCTTCAGGGTGCCGTCGGCGATGTACGGCTTGAGGGTGTCCATCGCGCCGTTGTAGAAGAACGTGGCGTTGTTGTCGTCGGGGCTTCCGGCGAACACCTCGATGTTGAACGGCCCCTTGGCGCCGGTCTTCTTGCCGTCTGCGTCGAGCACGCCCAGACCGGTGAGCAGCGAGTTGGCCTGGTAGACGCCGACCTTGTAGTTGTCGAACGACACGTAGTAGTCGACGTTCTTGTCGCCGGTCAGGAGGCGGTCGTACGAGATCACCTTGATGCCGGCCTTGGCTGCCGCATCCAGCTGGTCGGTGAGCGAACCACCGTCGATGGATGCGATGATCAGGACCTTCGCACCCTTGGTGATCATGGTGTTGACCTGCTGCACCTGGGTCGGGATGTCGTTGTTCGCGTACTCGAGGTCGACCTTGTATCCGTTCTTCTCGAGGTCGCTCTTCACCGCGTTGCCGTCGGCGATCCAGCGCTCGGACACCTTGGTCGGCATGGCGACGCCGACCAGCGCGCCCTTGTTGTCGCTGCTTCCTGCGTCGCCTCCGGTGCCCGGCCGGCCGCCGGAGCAGGCGGCCAGCATGACGGCGACGCCGATGGCGACGGCCCCGATCGCAATTCTCTTCAATCTCACTGTGATTCCCTTCGAGCAAGGTGGTGGCCCGGGCGCCCGTCGCGCGCGGTGTCCAGCAGGACCGGGGCGGTCAGCGTTGGGGGGAGGTGAAGCTCAGCGGCGTCATGGAGCAAATCGCTTCCTCGCAATCCGTCGTCCATCTGTGCGACTCCCTCGTCATCCGCTAGGTTGGTCCAAATATGTGACCGGTCCCAGAACGGTAAGACGTTATGCCCCTTCTCCCCCAGGCGTCAAGCATCCCGACGCAATTCGCTCACGATCCGTGTGGTCGCGCGAACAGCAGGACAGCATCCGCGCCCCCTAAGATCAGCAGCACACCGCGTGTGCAGACGGTCGCGTCGCACCGCCAGAACCCGGAGCGCGCATGACGGACAAAGTCGACGACGACTCTTCGCGCCCGCTGTCCATCCGCGACATCGCGCGGCTCGCCGGCGTCTCCCGGCAGACGGTCTCCCGGGTGCTCAACGGCGAGCGCTACATCAAGCCGTCCACCGAGGCGCAGGTGCGCAAAGTCATCGACGACCTCGCCTGGCGGCCGAACAGCGCCGCCCGCGCGCTCGCCACCTCACGCTTCACGACCATCGGCGTCGTGGTCACGGCGCGCTCGCACTATGGGCCGTTCAGCGCGGCGGCCGCCGTCGACCAGGCCGCGCGAGCCCGCGGCTACGCCATCGTCTCTGCCACGCTCGCCCGCGAGGACGAGCAGAGCCTCGCGGCGGCCCTCGACACGTTCCTCGCCCACGGCGTGGACGGCGTCGTGATGATCGCCCCGCAGCAGCGCGCCCACGAAGCTCTGCAGCGGGTCTCCATCCGGGTGCCGTTCATCAGCCTGCAGTGGCGGGATGCCCCCGGCGAACGCGTGGTGGCCTTCGACCAGCGGGAGGGCGCCCGCCTCGCCACCCGCCACCTGCTCGAACTGGGCCACTCGCGCATCCTGCACCTGGCCGGTCCGCAGGACTGGAACGAGGCGGAGGAGAGGATGCACGGCTTCCTCGAGGAGATGTCGGCCTGGGACATCGCACCTCCACCGCCCGCCCTCGGCGACTGGACCTCCGACCTCGGCTACGACGTCGGCCTCAAGCTGTTGCGCCCGCGGGACTACACGGCGGTGTTCGCCTCCAACGACCAGATGGCCCTTGGCCTCATCCACGCGGCGGCCGACCTCGGCCTGTCCGTGCCCGGCGACCTCAGCGTCGTCGGCTTCGACGACATCCCGGAGGCCAAACACTTCAGCCCGCCGCTCACGACCGTCCGCCAGGACTTCAGCCTCCTCGGCGCGGTCGCGATCGACCTCCTGCTCGCCGAGATCGAAGGAACGAGCCCGCCGGACCGTCCGGAATTCCCGGTTCCGGAGCTGATCGTGCGCGGAAGCACGGCGCCGCCGGGGCGGTAGGGGGGCGGCCGCGCAGCGCCTGCCCCCTGCCTTCGTCGCGCGCGCGGTCAGCTGCAGAGACTCGTGGCGAACTCGTGGAGCGCCTCCGCGCTGGCCTCCCAGCTGAAGCGCCGGCTGGACAGGTCAGAGATCGGCTCCGCATCCAGGTCGTGCATCGCCCGCGCCATCGCGGCAGCGTCGCGCGGCGGTGCGTAGAGCGCGTCGCCGCCGCACGCCCACCGCAGCGCAGGGATGTCCGAGGCCAGGAGACGCCCGCCCGCTGCGAGCGCCTCCACCGCCGGGAGCCCGAACCCTTCATCGAGACTGAGCAGCAGCACCCGGCCGGCAGCCGCGTACAGGGCAGCCAGGGTCACATCGTCGACATAGCCCAACTGCCGGATGTCCGGGGCTTCGCGCACCGGGTCGGTGCCGGCGAAGACGTGCGCGGCCTGTCCACCGACGAGCACGAGCGGATGATCGAGGCGCCACTCCTCCGGCAGGGAGCGGTACGACCGGATGATCGTCCGGAGGTTCTTCCGCGGGTCGGTGCTGGCCACCGCGAGGAGGAAGGTTCCCGGCACAAGACCGAAGCGCTCGGACACCATGCCGGGCGCACCATCGGGGACGGAACGGAAAACGTCGGCCGCAGCGTTCGGAACGATCCGGATGGGTGTGCCACGACCGACGAGCTCGCGCACTCTCTCGGCTGTCGGCTCGGACACCGCCACGATCCCGCGAGCGGATCGCAGCTGCGCGCGGAGGATCGGAGCGTGCGTCCAGCCGTATTTCCTGCTGTACCACTCCGGGTGATCCAGGACGAACAGGTCGTGCACCACGAGGATTTGTCGTGACGACCAGACCGGTCCCCTGCTGGTCAGGGTGACCAGGAGGTCGTCGCGCCGAAGCCTCGCCGAGACGCTCTGCGACCAGAGCCACGCGGAGACGGGATGCCGCTGGGCACGGGAGGAGGGGGTGAGCTCCCTCCACGGAAGTCGAGCAGCGAGTTCGGACGCGTACCGCTGCTGACCGGTGACGACCTGCCCGCGGAAAGCGCCGTTGACGATGACCGACACGGTCACCCTCGAATCGCGAGCATCGTGGGGCGCTGGAGATGGCCGGTGAACCGGCCGAGCCGCGTCGCCAGCTTGAGCGCTGAACCGAACGGGAGTTGGACGACCGCCGCTGCGACACCGCCGGCCTCCCGCACGAGATCCCGGACGGTCCAGCGGGCGCCGGCGTGCGCGTGACGCTTCAAGAGTTCCGGGTCGCTTGCGGCATCGGCGCGCCCCTGCAGGAAGAGAGCGGCGAACGTCTCGCGACGACGACAGTGGATGATCGCATCCGGCGCGAAGCCGAGTCGGCGACCAGCCGCGATGGCGCGCCAGGAGAAGTCGACGTCCTCACTCCGAGGCAACGCCTCGTCGAAGCCGCCGAGCTCGTCGAGCGCCTCCCGCCTCACCCCGAGGTTGCCACTCGGGACGAAGGCGCGATGCGAGAACTTCGACGGCAGCCCGGTGACCGCGATGCGCCCCCAGCTGCCCAGGCGAGGCGGGTTCAGTCGATCGAACTCCAGCATCCCGCCCACGATGTCCGCGTCTCCGAGCCCGTCGACCATCGCGGTGATCCACCCGGGGCTCGCCACGTCGTCGGCGTCGCAGAACAGGATCAGCTCACCGGACGCTGCGCGCCACCCGGCGTTTCTGGCATGGCTCGGCCCCGCGACGGCCGACGAGTCGATCACGCGAAGCTCGACCCCGCGCGGCAGCCGAAGGCCGCCCAGCCCGGGAACCGGGCCGGCGTTGCAGCTGAGGACGAGCTCGAACCTGTGCTGTCCGGCTTGCGCGCTGAGGGCATCCAGTTGCGCCGGCAGGTGCTCGATGTTCGGCCCCACCGGCACTACGACACTGATCGTGCGACGCGTCTTCATGCGGACGTCAGGCTCATCCACGCGCGGATCGCCTCCTCGAAGCGGGCGGTGTCGAACGTCCTGGCGTGAGCGCGGGCAGCGTCCGAGTTCAGACCGGCGGCCTCCTCTACGGCCTGCCTGAGCAGGCTCCTGTCGTCGAAATCGCGCACGGCCACCCCGGTGACCCCGTCGACGACTGACTCGGAGGTGCCCCCGATCGCGTTGATCACCACCGGGGTTCCGAGAGCCATCGCCTCCACCGGCATGATCCCGAAGTCTTCGATGGCGGGGAAGACGTAGACGGAGGCGCGCTGCATGAGCGCCGCGAGCAGGGCATCGGACGGGGCGCGAACGAACTGGGTCGGGACTCCCGACTGCTGGGCGTGGGCGCGGAGGCGGTGCTCCTCCGGCCCCGAGCCGGCGATCACCACCGGAGTGTTCGAGGCCCGACCTGCCTCGATCACGAGATCGAGGCGCTTGTAGCTCACGAATCGCGAGGCGCCGAGCACGTATTCGGCGGGCAGTGCGTCGAGAATGCGCTGCTCCGACGAGTTCAGCCTCGAACGCCAATCGGTGGTCGCCTGCAAGCGCGCGACATCGACGGGAGGGTGGGTGACGGTCGCGTCCGTGCCCCAGCTGTCCTGGATGCGCGTGCGAACGAAGTTGCTGTTGGCCGCGATGTTGACGTTCGCCCTGGCGCGCCGGACATCCAGAGGCTTGAAGAGCGGAGCAGTGGCCCGCACCAGGGGGCTGCGCCCGCGCTGATCGAGGTCGGGCGACCAGATGTAGCGTGCCGGCGTGTGCACGTAGACGAACTTCCGTTCGGCCGGCACGGTGGAGATCTTGGCGTGGTGGGCGAAGAGGTGGGAACTGACGAGCGCCCAGTCGTACTCGACCCTCCCGCGCATCCTGCGCCAGACGAAGGGCATCGCCGGCATCGCCAGGGCTTTGTTGCGGCGCAACGGCGTTCGCGACAGCGCGCTCTCGGCGACCCGGCGACCGGGGAACCGCTCTGGCGCGTCGTTCCACAGGCAGAACAGGTCTGCCGACGGATACATGTCGGCGAACGAGTCGAGTACCCGCTCGGCACCTCCGACGCGCTCGATCCATTCGTGCGCGATGAGACCGGTCATGCGTCCCACCGGCGGAGAGGGTCGCCAGACAGCGCGGAGAGAGTGCCCGTAGTGGCGTGCATGAAAGCCTTCGTGATGCTTGCCCGTCGGGTGGGCAAATGTGTAAGACATCACCACGTTAGTTGTCAGACTTTACGCTTTCAATGCTTTGATTATGTATCATTTTAGTATTCTGAAACGTTAGTCAGAGGTCGGCTCGACAGCGCTCACTGCTCCGAAATCCGCCGCGCGCATCCGCAGCAGTTCCTCGGTTGGAAGGGCGCCCGCCATCCACAGCCTGATGGCGTCAGCCGACCGGTCGAGCGCATCTCCGAGGCGCTGGACCCTGGCGCCGATCCGTGCTGACCGCTCCGGGTCCAGGCTCTGCCGAAGCTCGGCGGCCAGCCGGTCCCCGGACACGCCGGGCGTGATCGCCGCACGCATACCGGCCACGCTCAACCAGAAATCGTCGCACTTGCTCGCGTACGCCAACGGAACGGCGGGGACTCCGGCGGCAACTGCCGCCACGACGCCGTGCAACCGCTCGGACACCATCAATCGACAGCGTGCGATCTCGGTCATCATGGCTCGAACATCGCCGTCGAAGCCGACGACGCGGGTGTCGGCGCCGAGAAGGTTTCGAAGCGCGTCCGTCACCGGCCTGTCGGCCGACGTCACCTCGAAGACGGTGACGGTCGCGCCGAGCTCGGTGGCGACGCCGCGGACAGTGCGCGCGACCTCCGCCACGTCGAAGCGGCTCGTGCCCTCCGAACCCAGGCAGAGGCCCACCGTGTTCAGCGGGCTGGACGTGACGTCGACGTGCCGAGGATAGAGCAGAGCCGGGTCGCCCAGGACCGCGGTGGGCTCCCACTGGTCAGAGCATTCGAGCGCGGTCAGCGGGCCACGCACGCCGAAGAGAGCCACGTCGGGTTCGCGCCTCCAGGCCGCCCAATCGTGCGGCTGCCGACTCAGCAAGAACCGATCCCCGCGCTCTGCGGCTCCCGCACCGGGCACGAGGGTTCCCGACGCACCGAACATCCGGCGAGCCAGCCGCGTGTGTTCCGCCCACGTGCGAAAGCCGATGGTCGTACCGCCGCCGAGCAGCACGAGTCGCTCACGTCCGGCAAGTCGCGTGCGCGCTCGAGCGTACTGCCCCGCTTCTTTCACGAGGTACCGGCCGAGGGTGAGCGGCGCCGTGATCTCCAGGCGATCGTGGAGAGCTGCACGCCACGAGTCGTAGAGGAGCTCGTCTCCGAAGTTGTCGTTCCCTTGCCAGCCCAGGTAGATCAGGGATCGTCGGCCGTTGCTCATCGTGCATCCTTCGGTGTGGTGATTTCGTCGCGCGTGCGCAGCGCGGTGAAGAGCCCGGCGACGGACCGCCGGGCGGGGCGGAGAGACGCGACGGTCAGTGCCCAGGCGACCAGTCCCGCCGACACCGTGCCGAGGAGGGGGAGTATCCCGGTGCCTGGCACGGCGCTGTCCGCCGCAAGCGCCGCAACTCCCACGGCGGCACTGGCGATGACGCCGGGAAGAAGGGGGACGAGGAGGTCGCCCGTGCGTGCGCTGCCGCTTCGATGGCAGGCGACCACCACGGCTGCCGCGGTGAGGAAGGCGGCGGCCACGACGCCGATCGCGATCCCGGCCGTTCCGAAGGGCGCGCCCACGGCGATCAGTGCGATCGTCCCCGCGGCCGTGCCCAGGGTGACGCGCGACTGCAGGCGCACCAGCCCGCAGGAGACGAGCACCCACGATGCGAGGAAGATCACCACATTCGCCGCCCCCGCTATCGCCAGGATGCGGAAATAGGCGGAGGAGCCGGCCCAGGCCGGGCCGAAGAGCAGCAAGATGAGCCGGTCGGCCACGGCAGCCAACCCCGCGAGGACAGGGAGGACACTGAGCCCGACGAGCGATGCCATCGAGCGGAGTGCCCGCCGGAATCGTTCAGGGTCCGACCGCAGCCGGCTCAGCGCGGGCAGCGCGACCCGCTGGAGCGGAGCGGCGATCTGGGACACGGGAAGGGCGACGAGCTGGGTCGCCTGCGCATACAGCCCGGTGGCCGTCGGCCCGGCAACAGCAGAGACGGTCACGCGGTCGGCGTTCTGGGCGACGAACCGGAGCAGCTGTGTGAGTCCGGAGTGTCCGGCGAACGCGAGGTCCGCGCGCAGCTGCGACAGCGTCGCCGGGCGTCCCGGTCGCCAGCGACCCACGATCGCGAGGGTTGCCGCCAGGACACCGGCGGTGACGATCGCCTGGAGAACGAGGGCGTTCTCGGCCGCGCCGCCCGCCGCTGCGACGATGGCCGTCGCACAACCGACCACCGCAGCGAGCACGTCAGCCAGCGCAAGGCGCCGGAACGCGTGCCGACGGCCGAGCACAGCGGCCGGAATCGTCGCGACGCCGGCCAGCACGGGCACAGAACCGAGGAGCACCAGCGACAGTCCGGGAGCGCCGGTCACCCACCACAGCACGAGGGAAGTCACGGAGCCGCCCACCATCCCGACGGCGATCGCGACGAGATGCAGCGCACTGGTGACCGCGTTGTCGAAACCCGCGCGCTGGATGACGACGTTCGCGAGCCCGGAGGTCCGAATCACCTCGGCGAGCGTCGTGAACACGAGAACGATCGCGGCGAATCCGTACGCGGCCGGGCCCAGCGCTCTCGCGACGACGATGACCGTCACGAACTGCAATACGAAACGGCCCCAACTCGCCAGAGCGGTGACCATCCCGCCTCTGGCCATCGTGCCGCGCAGTGGAATCTGCCCACCTGGGGTCATGGATTACACACCCAAGTTGAAATCGTCACCCACTCAATATGTCATAGTTTAGCCTGTGCGCGAAGAGAGGAGGCCGGCGTGACGCTGCTCGGTGCCCTGTTCGTGCTGGCCGCTGTCGTGGCCTTCCTCTGGCGGCCGTCCTTCGTCGTCTATGTCTTGGCGGCGTCCGCCGCCTTCCCGGCATCGGCCGCCGTCGTGGTCGCCGGCAACGCGTTGACACCGTTCGCCCTTCTCGGCCTGCTGGCCGCGGTGACGCTTCTCTTCGACCGTCGCCGGGTACGCGCAGGCCGCGGACGGTCGATGCTCCTGGTGTTCGTGCTCTGGTCGCTGGTTGTCACCATCGCCGGGCCGGTGCTCTTCGCCGGAATGGCCGTCCTGTCGCCGCGCGACGGCATCGACAACGCCGTCGTGGCGCCGGCCCGCCTGGCCTTCAGCGTCTCCTCACTCGCGCAGGCGGTCTACCTGCTGGTCGGCGCGCTGGTGGTGCTCTTCCTGGCCAGGTCGGGCGCGAGATCCACGGTGGCCGCCGTGCCGCTGGCCATCGGCACTGGCCTCTCCGCCCTGAGTGCCGTGTTTTCGATGGCCGGAATCGCCTGGCCGAACGAGTTCTTCGACACGAACCCCAACGTCCTGTACTCCGACACCTCCGACGGCGGGAGCTCGCGACTGCGCGGCATCTTCAACGAGCCGTCCGAACTCGCCGGTTTCTCGCTCGCGGCCGCGGCCTTCTTCGCGGTCGCGGCCGCGCGATCCCACGGCCGGGGCCGGGTGCTGTATGCCGGATTCGGCGCCCTGGCCGTCGTCAATCTCGGCTTGTCATCCTCGGGAACGGCCGCCGTCGGGGTCGTGGTGTTCGCGGCCTTCGCCGCGCTGGCCATCTTCGTGCACCTGATCAGAAGCAACGGCAGGAGCGTGCCGTACGTGCTCTTCGCGGTGATCGTCGGTGCTGCCGCCGCCGTCGCATTCGGGGCGCAGACCATCGGGTGGATCGACCAGATCGTCAACGGCAAGGTCGGAAGCGATTCCTATCTGACGCGCACCGCATCCGACCTCTTCTCCCTCCACCTGGCCGCCGAGACCGGGGGCATCGGAGTGGGGCTCGGGGTCAACCGCCCGTCGTCCTTCCTGACGATGCTCATCTCGAGCGTGGGAGTCATCGGCCTGGTGGCATTCGCGGCTTTCGCGTTCTCCGTGGCTCGCGGGGCTCTCGCGACGCCGGCCGCCCAGCCGGCGTTCTGGTCGCTGGTGGCCCTGCTGATCGCGAAGTCCGTCAGCCTCCCCGACCTCTCGACCCCGCTCCTGTGGCTGCTGCTCGGCGTGTGCGCGAGCGCGTCCTGGACGACGCAGACCGTTCCCCTGGTCGACGCCGAGCGTGGCCACCTGAAACCACTGAACCACTGAAGGACGCGATGGATCTCAAAGAGTATTTCCGAATTCTCCGTCGGCGCTGGCTCCTCATCCTGCTCGTCGTGATCGCGGCAGCCGGTGCCGCTCAATCGGTCACGATGCTGACCACACCCCGATACGCCGCCACGTCCCAGCTCTTCGTCGCCGTCCACGGGAACGAGTCGGTGGGCGACCTGAACCAGGGCAACGCGTTCGCGCAGAGCCGGGTCGCCTCCTACGTCGCCCTGGCCACGAGCCCCACGATCCTGGATGCCGTCGCAGCGGAGACCGGGCTGTCCGCGGACGATCTGGCCACCTCGATCAGCGCCACGTCGCCGGCGAAGACCGTCCTGATCGAGATCCGCGCAGAGAGCTACAACGCCCACCGCGCCGCGCGGATCGCGAACGTCACGGCCGACCAGCTCGTGAAACTCGTCGGCGAGCTGGAGGCGACGAACGACCACACGCAACAGCCGGTCAGTCTGCGGAAGGTTCACGATGCGGACGTTCCGCGCTCGCCCTTCGAGCCGAGCACTTTGCGCAACCTCGCGGCCGGTCTGCTCCTCGGGGCGGCAGGCGGAATCGGGGCGGCGCTGGTCGTCGATCGTCTCGACACCCGGCTGCGCGGCCGGCAAGCCGTGGAACAGGCCGCGGCCGCCAACGTCCTGGGAGCGATCACGACCGAGTCCGGCCAGCAGGACCTGCTGCTCCGGCCGAGTCAGAACTACTCGGCCCGCCACGAAGCGTTCCGTCAGTTGCGGACCCACCTCCAGTTCGCGAACGTCGACGGCGGCGTGCGTTCCGTGCTCGTCACCTCGTCGATTCCCGGCGAGGGGAAGAGCACGACGGCGGCCAACCTGGCGATCGTGCTCGGCGAATCCGGCTTGCGGGTGCTGCTCGTCGACGCCGATCTTCGTCGCCCGGTCATCGCGAAGGCGTTCGGCCTCGAAGGATCGGTCGGCCTGACCACGGTCCTGACCGGGCGCATCCCCCTTGCAGACGCTGTCCAGCCTGTCGGCGGCTTCACCGGCCTCTCCGTGCTGACAGCGGGCATTCTGCCCCCGAACCCGAGCGAGATGCTGTCGTCTGCGGCGATGGAGCGCGCACTGGGCCAGATGAGAGAGCACTTCGAAGTCATCGTGGTCGACAGCCCGCCGCTCATCGATGTGTCGGATGCGGGTGCTCTCGCGACGCTCGTCAGCGGCGTCCTGCTCGTGGCAAGCGCCGATGGGCGGCTCCACAAGGATCAGCTGGCCCAGTCACTGGAAAATCTGCGCTTCGTCAACGCCAAGCTCTTCGGGCTCGTCCTCAACCGGCTCGACGCATCGCGAAGCAAGGCGGGCTACTACGGATACCAGTCGAGCTCCGTCCCCGCGGGCCGTGACCGTTCGCGTAAAGGCCGGAGGGCGGGCAGGCTCGGAAGCGAGCAGGACGCCTCCCGGCCGGAGCCGACCGCCCTCGAGCCCAAGCGGAGGCGTTCATGACGGGGGCGCGCATCGTCGTCGTGTGCACAGCGAACATCTGCCGCTCACCGTTCGCAGAGCTGTTCCTGCGGCGATGCCTGCACACGGCGCACGTCACGTCCGTCGAGGTCGTCAGTGCAGGGACGGCGGCTCTCGTGGCCGCGCAGATCCATCCGCTCTCCGCCGCCGAGCTGACGCTGCGCGGAATCGACTCTGCTTCGTTCGCTCCCCGGCAGGTGGATCGGCGAATCCTGGCGGAGAGCGACCTCGTTCTGACGATGACCAGAGCGCACCGCGGTGAGCTGCTCGACCGCGAGCCGGGCGCTCTTCGCAGGACGTTCACCTTCCGGGAGTTCGCAACGCTGGTCGGGCATCCGTCTGCCGGCCGGGCCGACTCGTTCGCCGGCCTGGTGCAGGCCGCCTATCTCGCTCGATCGTCCAGCCCTGGTGCGGTCAACGGCGAGGAGGCCGATATCGCCGACCCGTTCGGCGGGACGCACGAGGCCTTTGCAGAGATGGCGGGCTCGATCGAACGGGATGCCCGCACGATCGCGCACGCGATCTCGCTGCTCTCAGAGCCAGAGCCGTCTGCGCTCGGCGCTGGTGCGGAGCGCGTCGACGCTGTCCAGCCGTTCCGCCAGGAGCCGGGCCCGTTCCGGCGACCGCGACGATGACCGCATCCGCCGTCCGGCGGACGGCCGTGAGAGCGTCAGCAGCAGGGCGGTCAGGCGGGCGCTGAGGTGTCGGGAGATTCGGAGAGGTGCCGTTGTCATGACTCAAACGATCGACGTTTCCGACACTGAGCGCGCTTGGATTGACCGTTATCGTCAATCGGTCGCAGGATCGCGCGTGATCCTTGGGACAATCACGGCATGAGCGTTTCGATCGACGTGAGCAGGATCGGCACGGAGGACTACCGGTTCTCCCCGTCCCCGCTCGCCGAGCTGGCCTCGGCGATCCACCTCCTCGTCGAGCCGGCCCACCATCCGGCCCAGCAGGGGTGGGTCGCTGCGGTGGCAGCATCCACAGAACCGCACCTGCTCGAACGGCTGATCGACGCCGACTTCCTCTGGCGCACCTCCCGCGCCGACATGTTCCTTCCCGCTCACCCCGGGGCCGAGCTCGCCGACGAACTGGATGCGGTCGACGCGCTGGACGACGAGCTCTGGGTGTCCGCATCCCTGCTGACCAGCAGTTGCGGAACCCTCCCCCTGTACCGCGAGCTCGGCTCGCCCCTCGTCGATGCGCGAGCGCGCGAGGTGGCACGCGAACGAGCGCTCGCCAGAGGACCGCGCCAGCTGGCGTTCGTCGACTTCGTGCTGTCCGACCCTCCGCGCGCCAGGACGATGATGCGGCAGCTGCTCGAAGACTGCGAATCGGCGTTCTTCGGCGAGCTGTGGCGGCGCCTCCGGCCTTCGCTGGCCGCCGACGCGCGGGTCAAACACGACCTGCTGGCGACCGCGGGCCTGCCGCGGATGCTGGAGGTGCTCTCCCCCGCGGTGACCACCGACGAAGCGCCGACGCGCATCGTGGTCGACAAGCTGCAGGATGCTTCCACCACGGCGGGCGAGGCCGGGATCACCTTTCTTCCGAGCGTGCTCGGCCACCCCCATCTGCTCGTGGTGCACGCCCCGAAGTGGTCGCCCGTCATCCAGTACCCGGTGGCCGCGGGCGATGCGTCGGCGTCGGCCACCGCTATCGACGTCATCGAGCAGCGTCTGCACGCCCTCGACAACCCCATCCGGCTGCGGCTCGCCAGGAGCCTCATCCGCGGCCCGCACACCACGGCGGACCTCGCAGAGGCGTGGCACCTGAGCGCCCCGGAGGTGTCCAGGCACCTGGCCATCCTGCGAGAGGCCGGATTCATCACGTCGACCCGACGCGGCCGCTACGTGGTGTACACGTTCGACGCGATCGTCGCCGCCCGGCTGGGGAGGGACATGATCGAGGCGCTGCTGCGCTGAGGCCGGTCAGCTCACCAGCCGCGCGTTCGCGGCGGCGACGGCGCGGGCGACCTCGCCCAGCGGCCGCGCGTTGAGGAGGGCGAAGCAGATGACCTGCAGCGGGTATGTCGCGGCGAAGGCTCTCGCGCGTTCCACCTGCCGCGGGTCGGCGGCCTGGGAGAGCTGCCCCCAGCCGTGCCAGTTCCCGAGCGCGGCCACATCCTCTGCCGGGTCGTCGGCGCTCGCGAGGTCCCAGTCGAGCACCCCGGAGATCCGGCTGTCCTCCCACAGGACGTTCGCGCCGGCGAGGTCGCCGTGGACGAGCACCGGCGGCACGGGGTCGAGGGCCGCAAGGGTATCCGCCGCCCGCCGTGCAGGAGCCTGCGCATCCTGGGCGAGCAGGGGGATCGCCTGATCCGTCATGACCTCGAACCACCGCTCGCCGCCCATGTATGACCGCGCGGGAGCCAGGTCGTCGCTCAGCGGATCGAGAAGCACGCCGTGGATCGCATCCAGGACGGTCCGCAGCTGTCGCGGGTCGCCGCCCCCACTGGGATGCGGGGCGCCGGGAACCCGCCTCTGCGCGACCGCGGCGATGCCGCCCAGCAGCACCGGGGCGGCCACCGAGCGCGGCACCGCGAACGGGAGGCCGGGAAGCCGGTCGACGAGCCGCTGCGTGCGCAGGAGGTCGTGCACGGAGTCCGGCGTGCGCGTCACCCGCACAGCGACGTCGCCGGAGAGGACGATCAGGTTGACCGATCCGTGGTCGATCCGCGACCACACCCGCTGGTCGACCGGCGCGCCCGCCGCACGGAGCGCCTCGGTCGCGAGCTCGTCCACGAGCGCAGCGTCTGGGCGCACGAATCCGGTTTCGACCATGCTCCGAGCCTAAGCAGTCACCCACCGGCCGCGCCTCCCCCGCACGACGGATCCGGCGCCGCGCCTCCCCCGCACGGCGGATCCGGCGCCGCGCATCCACCGCTAGCGTTGGAGGATGACCAGCGCCTCACCACGACTGCTGGCCGCGCCGGCGAGCGAATGGCACCGCCCAGCCCCGGATGCCCGTGGCCGGCGAGCGGATATCGTGCTCGCCGTCGTCATGACCGCCGCGATGATCGGCTCGGTGTTCCTCTACCAGCGCACCGGGATCTTCGGCAACTCCGACGCATGGGTCGTGAGCGTCGTCTGGGCGGTCGCGAGCGGGGCGCCGCTCGCCGTGCGGCGGCGTTGGCCGGAGGCTGTCGCGATCTGCTCGGCCGTCACGTTCTGGTGGGGAGGCGAGTTCCGGGTCGGCGAGTACCTGTTCTCGAACATCGCCCTCTTCATCGCCATCTACACGCTCGGCGCGTGGGGTCGCCGGCGCACACTGGCGACGGTGCTGCGGCTCGCCATCGTCGCCGCGATGTTCGTCTGGCTGTTCTGGAACCTGATCGTCACCGCCGGGATCAGCTCCGTGGTGCCGGAGCTGTCGCGTGAGGGGACGCTCTCCCCGTACGTGGCGTTCGGCCTCATCCAGATCATCATCAACCTGCTCTACTTCGGCGGCGCGTACTACTTCGGCGACGCCGCATACCGGTCGGCGCGCGCGCGGCACGAGCTGGAGACGCTGACCCTGGCGCTGGCGGAGGAACGCGAGCGCACCCAGCAGCAGGCGATCGCGCTCGAACGGGTGCGGATCGCCCGCGAACTGCACGACGTGGTCGCGCATCACGTCTCGGTGATGGGCGTGCAGGCGGGAGCAGCGCGGCTCGTGCTCGACCGCGACCCCGCCGCCGCCCGCTCCTCCCTGCTGAACGTCGAGTCGAGTGCGCGCACCGCCGTCGACGAGCTGCGGCTGCTGCTCGGTGCCCTGCGGGACGACCGGGCGGCGCCCGCGGACGGCTCGGCGGGCGCGATGGGCTCGGAGCGGGTGGCGGGCTCGGCGACGACGCACGGCGTTGACCAGCTCGGCGAACTGGTCGACGACGCGGTGAGCGCCGGCCTGCCCACGCGACTGCACATCGTCGGCAGCCGCAGGGCGGTGCCGGCCACGATCGGACTCTGCGTGTACCGCGTCGCCCAGGAGGCGCTCACCAACACCAGGAAGCACGGCGGAGCGGGGGCGACCGCCGAGCTGCGGCTGCGATACACCGACGACAGCCTGGAACTGGAGGCGTCGGACACCGGGCTCGGCGCCGGACGCTCCGCCACCGCATCCGGATCGGGGATGGGGCACCTCGGGATGCGCGAACGGGTCGCGTCCGTCGGAGGCAGCATCGAGATCGGGCCGCGCAGCCGCGGCGGATACCTCGTCCGCGCGCGCTTCCCGCTGGCCGCGGAGGTGACGAGGTGAGCATCCGGGTGCTGCTCGCCGACGACCAGGAGCTCGTCCGCGCCGGATTCCGGATCATCCTGCAGACGGACGAGGCGATCGAGGTGGTCGGCGAGGCGGGCGACGGCCAGAGCGCCGTGCGGCTGTGCGAGGAGCTGCAGCCGGACGTGATCTGCATGGACGTGCAGATGCCCGGCATGGACGGGCTCGAGGCGACCAGGCAGATCGTCGCCAGGCCCGACCTCGCGGCCAGCGTGCTCGTGCTCACCACGTTCAACCGCGACGACTACCTGTTCACCGCGCTGCAGGCGGGCGCGAGCGGGTTCCTGCTGAAGAACTCGTCGCCGGAGGAGCTGGTCAACGCGGTGCACGTGCTCGCCAGAGGCGATGCGCTGCTGTCTCCGGACGTGACCCGCCAGGTGATCAGCCGGTTCAGTAGTGGGCAGGACGGGGTGCCGATGGGTGGAGCGACCACCGCCACCGGCACCGCGGTCGACGACCTCACCGAACGTGAGCGCGAGGTTCTCGGCCTCCTCGCCGGCGGCCTGTCCAACGCGGAGATCGCCGGGCGCCTGTACCTCGGCGAGGCCACCGTGAAGACGCATGTGTCTAAGGTGCTGCTCAAGCTGGGGCTGCGCGACCGCATCCAGGCGGTCATCTTCGCCTACGAGAACGGGCTCGCCGGGCGCTGACCCCTCCACCGAGCGGCGGACGACGGCAGGTGGATGCGGTGCTCCCCCGCGCATCCGTAGCGTGGAATCGACCACGGAAGGGACGGCGACAATGCTGCAGATCCAGAACGTCGAGAAGCGCTACGGGGACCGCCTCGTGCTGCGCGACGTGAGCTTCACGGTGCCGCGAGCGCGCATGACCGGCTTCGTCGGAGGCAACGGCGCGGGCAAGACGACGACCATGCGCATCATCCTCGGCGTGCTCGCTTCGGACGGCGGCACGGTGCTGCTCGACGGCCAGCCGCTCACCGCGGACGACCGCCGCCGCTTCGGCTACATGCCGGAGGAGCGCGGCCTCTACCCGAAGATGAAGGTCGCGGAGCAGCTCGTCTACCTGGCGAGGCTGCACGGCCTCAGCGCCGCCGCCGCCGCCCGCAACACCGACGCGCTGCTCGACAGGCTCGGCCTCGGCGAGCGCTCCGGCGACCTGGTGGAGAGCCTCAGCCTCGGCAACCAGCAGCGGGCGCAGATCGCCGCCGCCCTCGTGCACGACCCCGAGGTGCTGGTGCTGGACGAGCCGTTCTCCGGGCTCGACCCCCTGGCGGTGGATGTGGTGGTCGGCGTGCTCCGCGACTACGCGGCCTCCGGCGCCCCCGTGCTGTTCAGCTCGCACCAGCTCGACATCGTCGAGCGGCTCTGCGACGAGCTCGTGATCATCGCCGATGGCGAGGTCAAGGTCTCCGGCGGCACGGACGAACTGCGGCGCGAGCACGGCGGCGGCCGCTACGAGCTCCTCGTCTCCGGGGACGCGGGCTGGCTCCGCGGCCTCGACGGTGTCACCGTGCTCGACTTCGACGGCGGATACGCGCTGTTCGAGTCCGACGACGCGACGGCGCAGGCCGTGCTCAAGCGGGCGACGGCCGACGGCGGCGTCGTCAGCTTCGGACCCCAGAACCCCTCCCTTGCACAGATCTTCCGAGAGGCCATCGGCAAATGAGCGCATCAGCATCCACCGGCACCGCATCCACCGGCACTCCGTCCACGCGCACCACCCCGCCCGCGCCGGGGTTCACATCCGGGGTCGGGCTGGTCGCCCGCAGGGAGATCGTCACCCGACTGCGCAGCAAGTCGTTCGTCGTCTCGGCGGCCGTGCTCGTGCTGCTCGTGCTCGCCTCCGTGCTGCTCGGCGGCATCTTCGGCGGGAGCGACAGCTCCACGAAGGTCGCCGTCGTCGGGTCGGCCGAGCAGGTCGTCGGCGCGGCGGACGGCCTGGATCCGGTGCAGGTCGATTCACGCGCCGCCGGGGAGGAGCTGCTGCGCTCCGGCGACGTGTCCGCCGTGGTGGTCCCCGCCTCTGGGACGCCGCCCGTGACCGTGATCGGTCTCGACAGCGCGCCTCAGGGCGTGCTCGCCGCCCTGAGCATCCAGCCGAAGGTGGAACTGCTCGACCCGTCCGCGCAGCCCGCTGCCCTGGTCTACATCATCGCCCTCGGTTTCGGGATCGTCTTCATGATGTCCGCCGTGACCTTCGGCACGATGATCGCCCAGAGCGTCGTCGAGGAGAAGCAGACGCGCATCGTGGAGATCCTGCTGTCGACGGTGAGCGCCCGCGTGCTGCTCGCCGGCAAGGTCGTCGGGAACAGCGTCCTCGCACTCGGCCAGATCGCCGCCATCGCCATCGCGGCGATCCTCGGGATGATGGTCACCGGCCAGCAGGTGCTGCTCGGCACCGTCGGTCCCGCCGTCGCCTGGTTCGTGGTGTTCTTCGTGATCGGCTTCGTGCTGCTGGCCGCCCTCTACGCAGCGGCCGCCTCCCTCGTCTCGCGCTCGGAGGACATCGGCTCGGTGACGTCGCCGGTGATGATCCTCATCATGGTGCCGTACTTCCTGGTGATCTTCTTCAACGACAACCCCACGGTGATGGCCATCATGAGCTACGTGCCGTTCGCCGCACCGGTCGGGATGCCGGTGCGCATCTTCCTGGGAACGGCGGAGTGGTGGGAGCCGATCCTGTCGCTCGTGCTGCTCGTCGCATCCACTGCCGTGGTGATCGCGCTCGGCGCCCGCGTGTACTCGAACTCGCTGCTGCGGACCGGCGCTCGCGTGAAAGTCTCGGAAGCGCTGCGCGGCTGACCGGCCTGCGAGCATACTGAGCGCATGAGTGCTGAGGATGCTGGCCGCAGGGACAACGCCGTCGTTCGGTTTCTGAAACGGAAGTGGCTGGCCATCGTCCTGGTGGTGCTGCTGCTGATCGTGGCCATTCAGAACGGGGTGGGCAACGACCAGGCCACCATCTACCTGCTGTGGGCGCAGTTGCGGATGCCGACGTGGGTGCTGGTGGTGGCGGTGTTCGTGGTCGGCGGCGTGGTCGGATGGGTGCTCGCGCGCAACAGGGCGGCTCGCAAAGCCAGACGCTGACCTTGACGCGGCGCAGGTGCGCGGAGTTAGGTTGCCTGCATGGTCACTCTCATCATCGTGCTTCTGGTCGTCTGGGCTGTGCTCGCGATCCTGGGCTTCGCGATCAAGGGTCTGCTGTGGCTGGCGATCATCGGGCTCATCCTGTTCGTCATCACGGCGATCATCGGCTGGCTGAGGCGCAGCGGCAGCAAAGGCTGATTCAGCGACCGCATCCCTGAATCGGATCACCGCGGCCTGTTGGACAGGACGGGCCGCACACGGAAAAGTGGAAGCATGGCCTACCACCCCCTCCCCGAGCGCTACGACCGGATGCAGTACCGCCGCACCGGGCGCAGCGGGCTCGACCTTCCAGCTCTGTCCCTCGGTCTCTGGCACAACTTCGGCGACGACCGGCCGTTCGCGACGCAGCGGGACATCGTGCTGCGGGCGTTCGACCTCGGCATCACGCACTTCGACCTCGCCAACAACTACGGCCCGCCGTACGGCGCCGCAGAGGTGAACTTCGGGCGCATCCTGCGCGACGACCTGCGCCCGTACCGCGACGAGATCGTGGTGTCGTCGAAGGCCGGCTGGGACATGTGGCCCGGTCCATACGGCCAGGGCGGCGGCGGACGGAAGTACATGCTCGCGAGCCTCGACCAGTCCCTGTCGCGGCTCGGTCTCGACTACGTCGACATCTTCTACTCGCACCGCCCGGACCCGTCGACTCCGCTGGAGGAGACGATGCAGGCGCTGGACACCGCCGTCCGCTCCGGCAAGGCGCTGTACGTCGGCATCTCGTCCTACGGAGCAGAGGATGCACGCCGGGCAGCCGAGATCCTGCGCGAACTCGGAACGCCCCTGCTCATCCACCAGCCGTCGTACTCGATGCTGAACCGCTGGATCGAGAACGAGGGGCTGCTGGATGCGGCGGGCGATGCCGGCTTCGGCGTCATCGGGTTCACCGCCCTGGCGCAGGGGATGCTCACCGACAAGTATCTGAACGGCATCCCGGACGGCTCGCGCGCCGCCGCGGGCAGCTCGCTCGACGCGGACTGGCTCACCGACGACGCGGTGGCGCGCCTGCGGTCGCTCAACGAGATCGCGGCACGGCGCGGCCAGTCGCTCGCGCAGCTGGCGCTCGCCTGGGCGCTGCGCGACGAACGCGTGACGTCGCTGGTGATCGGCGCGAGCAGCGTCGCCCAGCTGGAGCAGAACGTCGGGGCGCTGGACAACCTCGCGTTCACGGATGAGGAGCTGGCCGAGATCGACGAGCTGGCCGTGGATGCGGGCGTCGACCTGTGGGCGGGCGCGCGCCGCGGGGAGCTGTAGGGGGCGGGGCGGTCGCGGCAGGCGGGCTGACCGGGTCGGTGGGCCAGGTCGGTCGACCGGGTCAGCGGCTCGGCGGCTCTGTAGGCCCGGTCAGTCGATCGGGCGGATGAGCTCCGGCCCGTCTCCGGTCACCGGCCCGACGCGGTCGAACGCCAGCGACTCCGCGACGCCGACGGCCGCGCGCACGGCCTCGTCGAGCAGCGCCTGGTCGCCGACGACGGTCGGGTCGACCCAGTGGTCCCAGAGCTCGCGCGGCAGGGGCACCGGGTTGCGGTCGTGGATGTGCTCGAGTGTGTGCACAGCATCCGCCGTGAGGATCGTGGCGGTGAGGTGCCAGCGATCAGGGTCGCCGTGCTCCTTGGCCGGGTCTGCCCACCAGGCGTACAGCCCGGCGAAACCCATCAGTTCGCCGTCCGGCAGGTGGATGAAGTACGGCGTCTTCTTCTTGGTGACGGGATCGGTCTGCCACTCGTAGTATCCGATGGCCGGCACGATCGCGCGGCGGGAGGCGACGGACGCCTTGAACATGGGCTTCTCCGCCGCGGTCTCCGCGCGGGCGTTGAAGGTGGGAACCTTGGTCTTCAGTTCCTTCGACCAGGAGGGCACGAGCGACCACCTGGCCAGTTCGAGCCGCCGCACACTCGGCTCGTCGTTCTTCTTGCTCTCCAGGAAGATCGGGATGGGGTCGGTGGGCGCGATGTTCCAGCTGGGCCGCCAGTCCCGGAAGTCGCCGCCCTCGGCGACGAACTCCTGGATCATGTCGTCCGTCTCTTTGTCCATCGCGAACCGTCCGCACATACCCTGACCATACCGCCCGCCTCCGACACCCGGCGAGACACCACTATCTGTCGCAAAACGCCCGGGATGCGGCACAGTTACTGGTATCTCGATCGCTGAAGGGTGTGGAGAACGTGGGCGATTCGACCCCTTCGGGCGCGCCTCAGAGCGTCCGAATGCAGAGATGAGTAATAATCACCCCCATAGAGGGCTCACGCGAACCTGAAAAAACGATGTAATCTCACTTTTGTGAATAGGTGAGAAACAGTCACTTTCCGTTCGCTGAACAAGCTCGTCGGTCTCACGAGTGGGACTCACCGGTTCACGCCACCCGAAAAAGCACCAACCCGACACACGCAGGGACGACCCGTGAACCCGCATCCGCCACGTCGAGCGACCCGTTCGCTCAACCCCCTCGAACAGAGGGCCGCTCGGCGCGCGCGGAGCAACGGGACGACCCTCATCAGCGGGGCCGGCGGCGGTGAAGCCGTTCGAGACCACGGCTTTCCCCCAGCCGTCGTCGGCTCTTCGGTCGGTGCATCCATCAGCAGCGCGGGGAGGGCGCTCCGATGACCGTACTCAAACCACGCCTGACCACCATCGGCCGTTCGGCCGCACCGACCCAGCGCCGCAGCTCTGAGCGCAGCTGGGCGCGGCAGTACCGCGCCCGCCTGTTCGTCACGGACACCGCGATCATCCTGGCATCGACGCTCTGCGCGATGTTCCTGCGCTTCGGCCTCGACGACTCCGGCACCCAGTTCGCCGGATACCGCACCGACTACTTCACGCTGTCCATGCTCATCGCGGCGACCTGGATGTTCGCCCTCTCCGTCAACCACTCGCGCGACCCGCGCGTGGTCGGCGTCGGCGTCGCAGAGTACAAGAGGGTCGTGAACGCCAGCGCACTCACCTTCGGCCTGCTCGCCATCGTCTTCCTGGTCGCCAAGGTCGACATCGCCCGCGGATACTTCGTGCTCGCGCTCCCGCTCGGGGTCGTCGGCGTGCTGACGTCGCGCTGGCTGTGGCGGCAGTGGCTGATCCGGCAGCGGATGTTCGACCACTACCTCTCCCGCGCTCTCGTCGTCGGAGGGTTCTCCGACGTCGACTACGTGGTGCGCCAGATCCACAGCAAGTCGGGCGCCGCCTATCACGTCGTCGGCGCATCCCTCGACACGGGCAAGCGCAAGGGCGCCAAGAAGGACGCGGCGATGAAGAAGCGCATCGCGGCCCCCGACCGCGAGGTGCCCGTGGTCTCCGACCTCGAAGGCGTCGCGGACGCCGCCGCCCGCCTGGGTGTCGACACCGTGATCGTCGCCGGCCAGTCGCTGACCGGCGGCGACTTCGTGCGCACCCTGGCCTGGAAGCTCGAGGGCACGGCCACCGAGCTGGTGCTCGCGTCGCGCCTCACCGACGTCGCAGGACCGCGCATCCACTTCCGCCCCGTCGAGGGGCTGCCGCTCATCCACGTGGAGATCCCGCAGTTCGAGGGAGGCAAGCACGTGCTCAAGCGCGCGTTCGACTTCTTCGCCTCCGGCCTCGCGCTCGCCCTGCTCTCCCCCGTCTTCCTCGCCGTCGCGCTGTTCGTGAAGCTCGACGACAACGGCCCCGTCGTGTTCTCGCAGGAGCGCGTCGGCCGCAACGGAGAGACGTTCCGGATGTTCAAGTTCCGTTCCATGTGCGTCGATGCAGAAGCGCGCCTCGCCGAACTGCAGGCGAAGAGCGACGGCAACGGCGTGCTGTTCAAGCTCAAGGACGACCCACGCGTCACGCGCGTCGGCCGCATCCTGCGCAAGTACTCGCTCGACGAGCTGCCCCAGCTCGTGAATGTCTTCCTCGGCGACATGAGCCTTGTCGGACCGCGGCCTCCGCTGCGCTCCGAGGTCGAGGGATATGAGAACCACGTCCACCGTCGCCTGTACATCAAGCCGGGACTCACCGGCATGTGGCAGGTCAACGGACGCTCCGACCTCTCCTGGGAGGAAAGCGTCCGACTCGATCTCTACTACGTGGAGAACTGGTCGCTCACCGGCGACCTGGTCATCATGTGGCGGACGGTCAAAGTGCTCACCCATCCCGTCGGCGCGTACTGACGCGCCAGGGCCTGCTCTCACAACAACCCCCAACCCGACCCGAACAGACACCGAGGTTGTCATGACCACAGAACTCCGCCCACGCGCTCGCTCGCTGGGCATCCTGACCGCGATCGTCACAGCGGTGGGCTTGGTCTTCGGAGGACTGGCGATCGCATCGCCGGCCTCCGCTGACAGTGCCCCACCAGACCCGACGAACCCCACCACTCCCACCACCGTCACCGACGACGTGCTCCCGACCCCCCAGATCAACGGCGTCGTGTGGGCTCAGGTCGTCGTGGGCAACACGGTGTACGTCGCGGGCAAGTTCACCTCCGCGCGGCCGTACGGCTCGCCAGCGGGCACGAACGAGACCCCCCGCAACAACCTGCTCGCCTACGACATCACAACGGGCAGCCTCCTCCCCTTCGCGCCGAACCTGAACGCACAGGCCCTCGGGATCACAGCATCCCCCGACGGGTCGCGCATCTACGTGGTCGGCGACTTCACCTCCATCGACAGCAAGGGCTACTACCGTCTCGCGGCGTTCTCGACGGCGACGAACACCATCGTGACGGCCTTCCGCCCCATCATGGAGAGCCAGACCCGCGCAGTCGCGGCGTCGAACACCACCGTGTACACGGGCGGTGACGCCTCCAGCATCAACGGCGTCGCCCGCGCGTACGTCGGAGCGGTGAGCGCCACGGACGGCTCGACCCTCAACTGGCAGGCCAACGCCGACGCCCCGGTGGATGCGCTCGCGCTGACCAAGGACGGCTCCAAGCTGATCGTCGGCGGCCGCTTCCAGAACCTCGGCGGCGTCGCCAACTACGGCCTCGGCGCCGTGGATGCGAGCACGGCGGCGATCCTGCCGTTCGCCGCCAACCAGACCGTGCGCAACGCGGGCACGCAGGCGAGCATCACCGCTCTCTACACGACCAACGACCGCGTGTACGGCTCCGGATATGTCTTCGGCGCGGGCGGCAACCTCGAGGGAAGCTTCTCCGCCGACCCGAACACGGGAGCCGTCAACTGGGTCGAGGACTGCCACGGTGACACGTACTCGATCTTCGCGCAGGGCGACAAGGCCCTCTACGTGGCAGGCCACCCGCACTACTGCGGCAACATCGGCGGCTTCCCGCAGACGAGCCCGACCTGGACGTTCCACAACTCGATCGCCTTCAGCAAGGCGGCGACCGGCACGATCACGAACGACCCGTACGGCTACTTCAACTGGGCGGGCACCCCGTCCCCGTCGCTGCTCGACTGGTTCCCCAGCTGGACGGTCGGCACCTTCACCGGCCAGAGCCAGGCTACCTGGAGCGTCTCCGGCAACGACAAGTACGTCGTCTACGGCGGCGAATTCCCGACGGTCAACGGCATCCAGCAGCAGGGCCTGACGCGTTTCGCGCTGTCGAGCTCCGCCCCGAACAAGGTCGGCCCCCAGGGCATCCCGCTCGTTCCGAACGCTGCGTCCTTCAACGCAGGACAGGTCCGGGTGAGCTTCGCTGCGACCTACGACAACGACAACGGATACCTCACGTACAAGGTGTACCGGGATGCGGGCACAACGCCCGTCTACCAGACCACCGTGCGCTCCAACTTCTACACCCGGCCGATGATCGGGTTCGTGGACAGCGGGCTCACGCCGGGATCGCATCCGATCTATCACGTGAAGGTGTACGACCCGTTCGGCAACACCACATCGCGCGACACCAACGCGGTGACCGTCGCAGCCACCAACAGCGGGGGCGCGTACTCCGACTCGGTGACGCAGGCGGGAGCATCCTCGTACTGGCCGCTGGACGAGTCGAGCGGCACAACCGGTTTCGACCACATCGGGTTCAACGACGTGCAGGAGACCGCCGTCACCCAGGGTGCGGCCGGCCCGATCACGGGCACCACCGCCAGCACGTTCAACGGGTCGACCAGCCTGGCCGTCACGCAGACCGCCATCCAAGCGCCTGACACGTACACGGCGTCCGCGTGGTTCCGCACCACGTCGACCAGCGGAGGCAAGATCCTCGGCTTCGGCAACGTGAACACCGGGCAGTCCGGCAGCTACGACCGTCACGTCTACATGGACAACGGCGGGAAGATCTGGTTCGGCGTCTACCCGGGAGGCGTCGCGACGCTGAACAGCTCCGGCTCGTACAACGACGGGCAGTGGCACCAGGTCGTCGCGTCGCTCGGCGCGAACGGCATGCGGCTGTACCTCGACGGCAAGCAGGTCGGCAGCCGCACGGATGTGACCAGCGGCCAGAACTACCAGGGCTACTGGCGCATCGGCGGTGACAACATCGGCGGATGGCCCAACCAGCCGGCGAGCAGCTACTTCGCCGGTGACATCGGCCAGGTGTCGATCTACCCGACGGTCCTCGACCGCAGCACCGTGGTGAACCAGTTCGTCGCATCCGGTCGTCCGTCCCCCCTCGCCCCCGCTCCCGCGGATGCATACGGAGCTGCCGTCTACAACGGCAACCCGGACATCTTCTGGCGCCTCGACGAGACAAGCGGCTCCGTGGCCAACAGTGCGGACGCGTACACCAACAACGGCACGTACTCCGGCACCGCGACCACCAAGAACCAGAGCGGCGTCCTGCCAGGCACGGCTGACAAGGCCGTGCGGTTCAACACGAACAACTCCGGATCGTCCGGCGGCATCGTGACGAGCAACCAGCAGTTCGCCAACCCCTCGGTGTACACCGAGGAGATCTGGTTCAAGACGACCACCACCAAGGGCGGAAAGCTGATCGGCTTCGGCGACCAGCAGACCGGCCTGTCGAGCAACTACGACCGCCACGTCTACATGCAGGACGACGGCCGCATCGTGTTCGGCGTCTGGACCGGTCAGGCCAACACCATCACATCGCCCAACCCGCTGAACAACAACCAGTGGCACCAGGCGGTGGCGTCGCAGGGACCGAACGGCATGGCCCTCTACGTGGACGGCCAGCTCGTCGGCACCAACCCGCAGACGCAGGCGCAGGCATACAGCGGATACTGGCGCATCGGCGGTGACAACACCTGGGGTTCCACCGGACCGTACTTCAGCGGGACGCTGGACGAGGCTGCTGTCTACCCGAGCGTGCTGAGCGCTCAGGATGTGGCGAACCACTACTCGCTCGGAACGTCCGGCACCCTGCCGAACCAGCTGCCGACCGCGTCGTTCACGTCCTCTGCGACGTTCCTCGACGCGAGCTTCGACGGCACGGCATCCACGGACCCGGACGGCACGATCGCCTCGTACGCCTGGGACTTCGGAGACGGTGACACCGCCACCGGAGCCACGGCCACCCACACCTTCCTCCAGAGCGGCAGCTACCCCGTGAAGCTGACCGTCACGGACAACCAGGGTGGGACCGGCACCGTGACGAAGGTCGTGGCCGTCCAGGCCGCACCGCCGAACCAGCCGCCGGTGGCAGCGTTCACCTCCTCGGCGACGTTCCTCGACGCGAGCTTCGACGCATCCGGTTCGTCAGACCCGGACGGCACCATCGCCTCGTACGCCTGGGACTTCGGTGACGGAGCGACAGCGACCGGAGCGACGGCGACGCACACCTTCTCCGACACGGGCACATACCCCGTGAAGCTGACGGTGACCGACGACAAGGGCGCGACCGCGAGCATCACCAAGGGTGTCGCCGTTCAGGCCGCACCGCCGAACCAGCCGCCCGTGGCAGCGTTCACCTCCTCGGTGACGAACCTCGGCGCATCGTTCGACGGCTCGACCTCGAACGACCCGGACGGCACCATCGCCTCGTACGCCTGGGACTTCGGAGACGGAGCGACGGGAGCCGGAGCGACGGCCACCCACACGTACGCCACCGGCGACACGTTCACGGTGACCCTCACGGTGACGGACAACCAGGGTCTGTCGACCTCGGTCTCGCACCAGGTCACCACGACCGTCCCGCCGAACCAGCTCCCGACCGCGTCGTTCACCGCAACGGTGACGAACCTCGGGGTCTCGGTCAACGGTTCGGCCTCGGCAGACCCGGACGGCACGATCGCCTCGTACGCCTGGAACTTCGGAGACGGAGCCACGGGTACCGGAGCGACCGCGACGCACACCTACGCTGCAGCCGGCCCGTACACGATCACCCTGACCGTGACGGACAACCGGGGAGGCACGGCCACCACCACCCGCGCGGTGACCGCGACCAACCCGGCCCCCAACGCCCTCGCCCAGGATGCGTTCGAACGCTCCGTGGCGAACGGATGGGGAACGGCGGACAAGGGTGGGGCGTGGACGCTCTCGGGCGGCGCCACCAGCTTCAACGTCGCGAACGGCGTCGGCCAGCAGGTCGCAGCCGCCGGGACGACGAAGACGGCGACGCTGACCCCGGTCACCCAGACGAGTGCCGATGTGACGGTCACGGTCTCCGCCGACAAGGCGGCGACCGGTGGCGGCATCTACTACTCGGCGATCGGCCGCATGATCGGCACGAACGACTACGAGGCCAGGGCATGGGTCAAGTCGACCGGTGCCGTGCAGCTCCAGCTGATGCAGGGTTCGACGACCCTGTCCGCGCTCAACGTCCCCAACCTGACGGTTGCTGCCGGTGACAAGCTGAAGATCCACCTGCAGGTGTTCGGCACGTCGCCGACCACGATCAGGGCCAAGGTGTGGTCCGCATCCACCACGGAGCCCGCTGCCTGGCAGCTGACCTCCACGGATGCGACGGCAGCCCTCCAGGCCGCCGGGTTCACCGGACTCCGCACCTACATCTCCGGAACGGCGACCGACATCCCGGTCACCACCCGTTTCGATGACTTCGTGGTGGTGCCCGCACAGTGAACGACCGGATGAACCGCACGCGGCGCACGGTTCTCGTGGCGCACCCGAGCTCGGAGCTGTACGGCTCCGACCGGGTGCTCCTCGAGAGCGTCACCGCCCTCGTGGACGACGGCTGGGATGTGGTGGTGACGGTGCCGGACGACGGCCCGCTGCTGCCCGAAGTCGTCGCCCGCGGGGCGAGGGTCAGGAGGTGCGCGGCACCCGTGGTGCGCAAGAGCGCCCTCCGCCCCCTCGGCTTCGTGCGGTTCGTCGGCACGGCCGTCCGCGGCCTCGTCGACGGGATGCGGATGCTCCGCCAGGAGCGTCCGGCCCTCGTCTACGTGAACACGGTCACCGTGCCCCTCTGGATCGGACTCGGACGCCTCGCCCGCGTGCCCGTGCTCTGTCACGTGCACGAGGGCGAGAGCTCCGCCTCCCCTCTGCTCCGGCGCATCCTGGCGCTGCCGCTGCTGCTCGCGAACACCATCGTGGCCAACAGCAGGTTCAGCGTCGGCGTGCTCGGCGGGTCGTTCCCGTCGCTGGAGCGCCGCGCGGAGGTCGTGTACAACGCCGTCCCCGGCCCGCCGGAGCGCACGCCCGTGCGGGCGAGCATCGACGGCGACCTGCGGGTGACGTACATCGGCAGGCTCTCTCCCCGCAAGGGCGTCGATGTCGCCATCGACGCGATCGCCGAGCTCGACCGTCGCGGCGTGCCGGCGACGCTCGACCTCGTCGGAGCGGTGTTCCCCGGGTACGAGTGGTATGAGACGGCACTGCGCGAGCAGGTCGAGAAGAAGAAGCTCGGCGACAGGGTCAGCTTCCGCGGGTTCCAGCCGTCGGTGTGGGAGTACGTGCACGGCGGCGACGTCGTCCTCGTGCCGTCGCGCGCCGACGAGCCGTTCGGCAACACCGCCGTCGAAGCCATCCTGAGCGGCCGTCCGGTCATCGCGAGCGCCACGAGCGGTCTCCTCGAGGCGACGGCGGGATACGCGACGGCCACCACGGTCGTCCCCGGCAGCTCGGACTCGCTGGCGGACGCCCTGGTCGGAACCATCGCGGACTGGGAAGACACCAGGGCGAACGTCGGCTCGGACGCCGAGGCGGCCGAACGCCGGCACAGCCCGGACGCCTACCGCCGCAGGATCGCCGCGATCGTGCGCGGCAACGCTCGCACGCGCTGACGACCGGCGCTCGCGAACTCGAACGGGCGCTGCGGCGCCCGCTGGCTTAACATGGGCGGAAGGGGGTGATGAGGATGTTTCACATGGCGGCGCTGACCGGTCCGGTCGTGGACAGGTCGCTCCTGCTGGCGCTCGCGCTGGTGGTCGCCTTCGTCGGCTTCCTCGTGCTCCGCCGCTCGCCCAGGCTCGCCGTCTGCGTCTGGATCTGCGTGCTCGCCTTCGTGCCGATCTGGCTGGGCGTCAACGTCGGCTTCAACGGCAACTACTACCTCCCTCCCGCGACGGCTGCCGGGCTCCTCGTGCTCGCCGCTCTTCTGCCCATCCCGCGCCTGCGGCTCAGCTGGGTGGACGGACTGGTGGTGCTTGTGGTGGTCGCCGCGGTGTGCTCGCTCTACACGGGCAGCGCATCCATCGCCGTCAGCGCGCTGTTCAGCATCGTCACCTACTACGTCATCGCCTATCTGGTCGGCCGGTTCGCTCCGCTGAAGGTGGATGCGCGCTGGCTGCACGCCGCCATCGCCATCGTCTTCACCGTCGTCGCCCTCCTCGCCGTCATCGAGGGGCTGACGCACTGGAACCCGTTCGTGGAGATCCACGCCGGCAACTCGCTCTACACGATCTGGGGCAGCATCCAGGAGCGCGGCGGCGTCCCGCGCGCCGAGGGGGCGTTCGGCCACTCCATCGCGCTCGGGTCCAGCCTGGCTCTGGCCGTTCCGCTCACGCTGGCCGCGCCGTTCCGGCTCTGGGTGCGTGCCGGCATGGTGCTGCTGATGCTGGTCGGGACCGTGTTCACCTTCAGCAGGATCGGGATGATCTGCGCACTGCTCGGGCTCGTACTGAGCATCCTGTTCATGCGCGACGCGATCACCAGGAAGGCGAGGATCGTGCTCGTCGCCGTGATGCTCGCCGTCTCCGCCGTGCTGTTCCCGCTGGTCGCCGCGGTGTTCGACGACGCCGGCTCCGAGGCGAGCGACAGCGCGAACTACCGGGGAGACCTGCTCTCGCTGATCGGCACGATGAACCCGATCGGCGTCGCGTCGTCCGCCGAGAAGAACTCGGCGGGCAACCTCTACTTCGGGGACTTCCGCTCGATCGACAGCCAGCTCATCCTGACCGGGCTCACCAATGGCGTGATCGTGCTGCTGGGCATCCTGGTCGCTCTCGCCGGCGGCATCATCCTGCTGGTCAGACGCAAGGCAAGCCCGGCGACGATCGCGCTGGTCGCCCAGATCCCCGCCTTCGCGACGGTGGCCCTCATCACCCAGTACTCGATCTTCGTGTGGTTCGTCGCCGGACTCGCAGCGACGACGCAGCTACTCCCCCTCAATTCCGCGGGAGTCATGCTGGACGGCCACTCGCAGGAGCACCCGCGTCACACTCGCACCGACGCGCGTCCTCCGGTGAGGAGCGCCGCCTAGAATGCCTTCAACGACGCCCGACCGCGTCCCCCGTCCGCCAGACACCCGAGCGATCCACCGCTCGCTGCCCGGCGAGCGAGCGGCGCCTGCCATCACATCCGACTCCCTGGGAGGCCCGTCCATGAACACGCACCAGTACCTCACCGCATTCCGGCGGTTCTGGTACGTGATCGTGATCGCGACCATCGTCGGCGGCCTCGCCGGTTTCGGTCTGTCACAGATCGCGAAGCCGGTGTACACGGCCACCTCCGGTCTCTACTTCTCGCTGAACTTCGGCGGGTCGGCCAGCGACCTCAGCCAGGGTTCGACGTACACCCAGAACCAGATGCTGTCCTTCGCCCAGCTGGCGGAGTCGCCCGTCGTGCTCCAGCCGGTGGTCGACGACCTCGACCTGGATGTGACCGCCAAGGGCCTCGCGGACGCCATCGCCGTCAGCACCCCGCAGAACACGGTCATCCTGGAACTCGCGGTGACGGACCCCGACCCCGCGCAGGCCGCGAAGATCGCGAACGCGGTCGCCGCCAGCCTCAGCAAGACGGTCGAGCAGATCGCGCCGAAGAACGCTGAGGGGCAGACCACGGTGTCCGTCCGGGTGATCGAGAACGCGAGCGAGCCGAAAGACCCGTCATCGCCGAACACCCGCCTCAACGTGGTCACCGGGCTGCTGCTCGGCCTCATCGTCGGCGTGCTGATCCTGGTGCTCAGGGCCACGCTCGACACGCGCGTGCACAGCGCAGAGATCGCGGCCGCGGTCACCCAGGCTCCGCTGCTCGGCTCCATTCAGAAAGAGCGGGGCAAGCATCCGCGTCCCGTTCTCGCCGTCGAGCCGCTGTCCAACTCGGCGGAGAACTATCGGCAGCTGCGGTCGAACCTGGAGTTCGTCACGCTGGGCTCCCCCTCGCGGGGCATCGTGGTCACCTCGTCCATCCCCGCTGAGGGCAAGTCGATGATCGCCACCAACCTGGCGCTCGCCCTCGCGGAGACCGGCCAGCGCGCCCTGCTCATCGACGCGGACCTGCGCCGCCCGATGGTCGCCAACTACTCCGGACTGGTCGGAGACGCCGGCCTCACCTCCGTGCTCGCCGGCCGGGCGGAGTTCTCCGACGTCGTGCAGCGCTGGGGCGAGGGCAGCCTGGACGTGCTCACCTCCGGTCCGATCCCGCCGAACCCGAGCGAGCTCCTCTCGTCGCGGGCGATGACCGAACTGCTCGGCCGCCTGGTCGCCGACTACGACGTGGTCGTGATCGACACGGCCCCGCTCATCGCGGTGGCAGACGCCGCGATCCTCGCCCGCCAGGTGGGCGGAGCGATCGTGGTCGTCGACCGCACGCACGTCCGTCGCCAGCAGCTCACCCAGACGATGGACTCCCTGGAGAAGTCGGGCGTCACGGTGCTGGGCATCGTGCTCAACCGGGTCAGCGCGCAGAAGAACAGGGACGTGTACTACCCGGCGGCCAAGCAGCCGCAGCGCCGCTTCGGCCTGCCGACCCGTGCATCGTCCACCGCCGCCGGCACAGCAGCCGCGCCGGACGACGCTGACTCCGCAGAGTCGTCGGAGTCGGTGCCCACCCACAAGTAGTCGGGCGGGTGCGGCTCCGCTCGCGCGGAGATTCCGGCGGGCCGGCGCCCAAAGTCCGTTTGAGCGGACTTTCGGTCGGCGAGTCGCTGGCGCCCTCCGTACGTGCGGAAGCGCCAGCGAGGGCTGACGCGTCGTGTCCGCGTTTCCGACCTGAATTTGCTGGTGATCGGTTGACGCTCAGCGGGTGCCGGTGAACACCACGAGCTTGGCGCCCGCGGCGTCGGCGAGGGTGACGGTGACCGTCTTCGCGTCGTCCGGCACGGTGAAGACGTAGGTGGCGGTCGCCGTCGCGCCGGGCGCGAGCTCGGATCCGAACGGCTTCGTGGCCTTGTCACTGTCGACCCTGGCCGCCGGCGTCGCGTCGTCTCCGTAGTATCCGTTGACGGTGACCGCGGTGAGCGGCACGGCAGCGCCCGTGTTGTTCGTGAGCGTGATCGTCGCCTTCACCGACGGTCCGCTGACCTCGCCTGCACGGGATGCGGTGGCGGTGTACGCCTCCAGCTTCGTGACGGCGGCGGTGAGACCGGCCGGCGTCTTCGCCTGCTGCTTGGTGCTCACCGTCTCTGCGACCTTCTGGCCGTACTTGACCTCGTCGCTGCGGGCAGCGGGAGCCTCGCTCTTGGTGCCGCCGGGCGCGGGTGTCGCAGTGCTGCTCGACCCGCCGGTCGCCGGGGTGTCGGACGGTGCGGCCTGCTGCGTCGCCACCGGCTGCAGCGCGTTCGGCACTGGACCGCCCGGCTCTGCGCCGTGGATGCCGGCGACAATGAGGCCGGCTGCCACCGCTGCGACGGCGACACTGCCGACGACGATGAGCGTGATGCGGTTGCGGACGTGGTGGTCCGGGCCTCTGGTGGCCTCTGTTGCGTCGGTCATGATCGTCCTTCTTCGGTGCTCTGGCGTTGGTCGGTTGCCAGGTGCTGGTCGGGGGTGGCCGGGGCGCGCAGCTCCCGGAACCAGCTGGCAGCCGCCAGCAGGAGGAACGCGGTCGTGGCCGCGAAGAGCAGGGTGTACACCACCAGGAACAGCGGCAGTGCGCCGAGGAGCACGAACGAGAGGCAGAGCACGCCGTAGTCCATCGGCAGGACCGCGATGGCGCGCATCCACGACGGGCGTCCTGGGGCGTCGGCGGCGATGGATGCGCGCCCGCGCTGCCGGCGGAGCTGCTCGGTCAGGATCATGCCGAAGAACAGCACGGACGAGACGATCGAGAACGCCACGGGGATGAGCAGCCACCAGGTCGGCACGGAGCCGTGCAGCCAGAAGCCGACGGCGAGCGCCAGCGGCATGGTGACCACCTTGGTCGCGTCGACCATGTGATCGAGCCATTCGCCCGCCGGGCTGCTGAGTCCGGTGAGCCGGGAGACCTGTCCGTCAGCGCTGTCGAACGCGTAGCCGACGAGCAGCAGCACGGCGACGGTGATCCCGGCCCACCAGGACGGAGGGAAGACGACGAGGATGGCGATGGCCGCGAACGTCCAGACCGCGCTGATGGCGGTGACGGCGTTCGGAGTGAGTCCTGCGCGGTACGCCCACGCGGCGAGGTAGCGGCCGATGCGCCGGTTGACGTAGCGGGAGTACGCCGGCGCGCTCCGTGCTGCCGGCTTCTGCGCCGCCGCCAGGCGGTGCACCACGTCGAGGTAGCTCTCGCGGGCGGCGCCCGCTGCTGCCGCTTCTGCCGATCCGGCGCTCATCAGCTGGTCCGCTCTGCCGGGACGGCCATGGAGGCCAGTCTGCTCTGCCCGTTCACGCGCTGCCCGAACACGGGACGCTTCGGCTTGACCGCCCTGCGCTCCACGAGGTCGCTGCAGAGTGCTTCGTAGGCGTCGGCGACCGCATCCCAGTCGTAGCGCTTCGCGCGCTCGCGGGTGGCCGTGCTGCGCGCGGCGTGCTGCTCGACGGCCGCCTCTGCGAACCCGATCGTGCCGGAGAGGTCGGAGGCGGCGGAGAAGTAGAGGCCTGCGTCGCCGAGCACCTCGCTGTTGAACGGGACGTCGTACGCGATGGTCGGCGTGCCTGCCCCGACGGCCCTGAGCAGCGACGGGTTCGTTCCGCCGACCGAGTGGCCGTGCAGGTAGGTGTATGCCGACGCGTAGAGCTGATCGAGCAACTCCTGGTCCCAGACGCCGCCGAGGAAGCGCACCCGGTCGTCCGCGAGGGCGCGCACCCTGCGGGTGTACTCCTCGGCGTACGGTGCGGAGCCGACGACGACGAGCGGCAGCTTCGCGTCGCTCCTCCGGTAACCGTCCACGATGGTGTCGACGTGGTTCTCCGGCTCGAAGCGAGCCACGACGAGGTGATAGCCGCGCGGTGCGAGGCCCAGTTCGCCGAGGCGGTGGGTGGCTCCCGCAACGGTCGGCGCTCCGTAGGCGATCAGCCTCGTGCCCGCCGCGAACTCGGTGGTGTAGTAGTCGGCGATGCCCTGCGCGTCGGCGATCAGCGCATCCGACCAGCGGACGGCGGCGGACTCGGCGAAGCGGTAGTACCGCCTGCCCATCGCACCCCACTTGGCGCGCTGCCACTCCAGTCCGTCGACGTGGGTCGCGACCGGGATGCGCGCGGCACGCAGCATCGGCAGGTACAGCGAGTTGGCCGCGTTGAAGACGATCGCGGCGTCTGTCCGGTGGGTGAGCAGGTGGCCGACCGAGAGTCCGGTGTGACTGAGGGTCTCAAGCGACCTGCGCCGCATGGCGCCCTGGTGCACGAGGGTCATGCCCTTGTAGCTCGCCAGCTCCTCCTGCGGCTCTGCGCCGTCGGCGGTCTCCACACGACGGCAATAGACCCGGACGCTGTGGCCGCGGTCGGCGAGCCGGCTTCCGACCTCTTCGACGCACGTCTCGAACCCGCCGTACCGAGCCGGGACGCCACGCGTCCCGACCAGTGCGATGCTGAGTTGCTTTCCCCCTGCGCCCATCGGATTTCCGCTCCCCGTCGTGTCTGGCCGTCTCCGGCCGTCGGTTCGCCGACGTCGGCACGGTCCGCGCTCCGACTGGACCGAGTCGGGGCACACCACGGGTGGAAAGGATCGCTTCAGCGTCGGGCTGCTGTTGCCCCGCCAGTCTAATCCGAGAAATCCTCATTGAATGCCCCCTTCTTCGGGGGGCGAGTGTTTCTCACTTCTTTCGGGACGCCCGCAACCCGTCCCTGACGCCGGTGAACGCCGCCCGGAGCGGAGCGACCGGATGCGCGAACTGGCGCCGCCCGCCCTGCAGCAGCACCTCCCACGCGATGGGGAGGCTCGCCCTCCTCCACCTCCGCACGGTCCCCGCATCCAGATTCCGCGACGCGAACACCAGCCGGTTGCGGATGTTGAAGTAGTAGTACCCCTCGGACTTCACGGCGCCGGCGCTCTCCAGCCCGTCGCCCTGGGTGCCGCCCTCCGCATGCACGGCGACCGCCGCATCCACCACCCGGACGCTCGCCCCCGCCCTGCGCGCCCGATAGGACAGCTCCACGTCCTCCCAGTACAGGAAGTACCCGTCGCCGAACCCGCCGATGCGATCCCACAGCTCGGCGGACACCATCAGGCAGGCGCCGGACAGCCACTGCTCGAGGCGCGGATCGTCGGCGACGGCCCGCTTGCGCGTCGCGGTGATCCGCCCGTCACCGAGATCCAGGTCGGACCCGTCGAACCAGACGGACCCGTCCGGCCGCAGGATGCGCGGGGCCAGCAGGGCAAGCGGCTCGGCGGCGACAGCGGCGGCGAGCGTCTCCACCGCATCCCGCTCGATGGTCGCATCCGGGTTCAGCAGCAGGAAATCGGTCGCACCGGCCGCGCGCGCGGCGTCGACGCCCGCGTTCATCCCGAGCCCGAAACCGAGGTTGCCCTCCGGCGTGACGATCAGCCAGCCGCGCTCCGCGCCGAGAGCGACGACGGCGGCGCGTTCGCCGGCATCGGAGAAGTTGTCCACCACGACGAAACGCGCCTCCGGCATGGCGTCGGCGAGCGGGACGAGGTTGGCGCGCAGCAGGGACGACGAGCCGTAGTTCACCACGACGACCGCGAGCTGTCCGACCATCCGCGGATGCTATCACGGTGGTGCCGCCCGGCCCGGGGCAGACGAACGCGGCCGACTGTGGATAGGTTGTCCCTGTGCCGAACCTGACGATCGCGGTGCCCACATACCACCGCCCTGACGACCTGCGCGAGCTGCTGCCCACCCTCGTCGCGCACGGACGCGCCCTCGAAGCGGAGGACGACAGTGATTACACCGTCGAGGTGCTCGCCGTCGACAACGACCCGCAGGGAAGCGGCAGGGCGGCGGCGTCCGCGGTGGAGGGCGTGCGGTACGTCGTCGAGCCGCACCCCGGGATCGCGGCCGTGCGCAACCGGGCCATCGACGAGGCGTCCGGGTCGCGGCTGCTGGCGTTCATCGACGACGACGAGCGGCCGCATCCCGGGTGGCTGACCCAGCTGGTGCGGGTGTGGGAGGCGTCGGAGGCCGCCGCCGTGGCCGGCAGGGTGGTCGCGGCGTTCGAGCGACCGCTCGACCCGTGGCTGAAGGCCGGCGACTTCTTCACCCGGCGTTCGCTGCCGACGGGGACGGACATCGACGTCGCCGCAGCGGGCAACCTGCTGCTCGACCTCGATCAGGTGCGCAGCAGCGGCGTGCGGTTCGCCGTCGACCTCGGTCTGAGCGGCGGAGAGGACACCCTGTTCAGCCGCCAGCTGCACCACGCCGGGTTCCGGATGGTGTGGTGCAACGAGTCGGTGATCACCGACCTCGTCCCTCCCGCGCGGCAGAACAGGCGGTGGGTGCTGCGGCGCGCGTGGAGTCACGGCAACTCGGCGGCCGTGGTGCGGCTGCGGCTCGCCGAGGGCGCGGGCGGGATGCTCGCCGCGCGGCTGTGGGCGGTGGTCGGCGGCGCGGCCAGGGTCGTCGGCGGGGTGCTGAGGGTCGCGCTCGGGATCGTGACGGGCTCCCTGCGGCACCAGGCCCGCGGTTCGCGGGCGGCATACCGGGGACTCGGGATGATCTGGGGAGCGTTCGGCGGCGTCTACCAGGAGTACGCGCGCACGGAGGCCGCGGCATGAGCGCGCTGCGCAGGCTGCGCAACGGCGCCGTCACGGCTGTGCGCCGCGTCGGCGCGCCGGTCGGCTCCGTGATGCGGGTGCGGACGGACGCACCGCTCGTCGCGCTCACCTTCGACGACGGGCCGGTCGACGGCGACACGCAGAAGGTGCTCTCCGCGCTCGGCGACGCCGGAGCGACGGCGACGTTCTTCGTGCTGCTCACCCGCGTCCGCCGTGCGCCCGCGCTGCTGCGCGACGTGGTGGCCGCCGGTCACGAGATCGCCCTCCACGGGCCGGACCACCAGCGCCTCACCACCCTCCCGCCGGACAGCATCCGCTCCAGGATGCGCGAAAGCCGCTCCGAGCTCGAAGACGCGGCGGGCGTCCCCGTGCGCTGGTTCCGGCCGCCGTACGGCGCGCAGAACATGCGCGTCTGGCGGGCGACCAGGGCCGCCGGGATGACCCCCGTGCTGTGGGGGCCGACGCTCGCCGACTGGCGCACGACATCGACCGAGGAACGGCTGCGGCTCGCCGTGCAGGGTGAGCGCGGCGCGATCATCCTCGGGCACGACGGGTTCGCCGACGCGGTCGACGGGGTCGACGACGGGCCGGCGCCCGAGCTCGACAAGGGGCGACTGGTGTCGGCCGTCGCCGCGGGTTACGCGGACAAGGGGCTGAGCCTGCGGTCACTCGGTGAGGTCGCAGCGACCGGCAGGCTCGTGCGCGAGGCCCGCTTCACGCACTGACCGAGCGTCGCCTCGCCGCCCTGCTGCCCGCCAGGGCGATCGCCTGACGGTAGGCGTCCGCGTGCTGCTCGCCCGCCTTCGCCCAGTCGCGCGCGCTCAGGTCCGGCCTGCCGGCCGGCGGCCTCTCCGCGACGTCCGCGATGGCGGCGGCCAGCGCATCCGGTGTCAGCGCCCCGGTGTACCTGTGCACCCACGCCTGGCCGACCTCCTCGGCGAGCGCCGCCGTCGTCGGGTTGTCCGGCACCAGGATCGGCCGGTCGAGCGACAGCGCCGTGAGGGCGCCTCCGGAGTTGTGCATCTCGCGGTACGGCAGAGCGATCAGCGCCGCCCGCGACACCAGCTCGACGATCTCGGCGTCGTGCAGGAATGCCAGGGTGACGTCGACGCGGTGGTCGCGCTCCGCCCGTTCCAGGACGGAGGTGGCGAGTTCGTCGCTGGACGGCTTGCCTGCGACTTCGAGCCGAAGGTCGTCCCCCGGCACGGCGCCGAACACATCCAGCAGTTCTTCGACGCCCTTGTAGCGGCGGATCAGCCCGAAGTAGCCGACCCGCCATTGCTGCGGGGAGCTCTTCGCGTATGCGGCGAACCAGTCTCGATAGTGGCCGTGCAGGATGGTCGCGTACTCCACGCCCGGCGCGAACTCGGTGGTCGGGTTCAGCCGGATGCGCAGGGTGGTCCTGTCGTCGAACCAGCGCAGCAGGGCGTGCTCGCGGCGGGAGATGCCGGTGGGCAGGTGAAGGTTGTGGGTGGTCCGGACGATGGGCGTCTTCGTGAGCGCGAGCTTCCACATCAGCAGCACGAACAGCGCCTGCCGGACGAGCGCCTTCGGCTTGCTCTGGCCCGCGACGAGGATCTCCGGCCAGTGAGCGTGGAACACGTCGTACCGGCCGAGCAGCGCCTTCTTCCACGAGAACGTGCGCAGTTCGAGGTCGGGGGTCGAGCGCAGACTGTCGCGCAGCATGATGATGTACGGGTTCGTGGTCGGCCGCGGGTCGGGGAACGACTGCTGCACGACGATTCGCTCTGCGGCTGTCATGGTGCCACCCACAATAGGCCCACCGGGATGCGTCCCCCACAAGCAGGGGACATTTGATGAGAAATGCTCGTTATTGATCCGGATTCGTCCTAAGCTCGTTCGACAGAGCCAGCGAACCGACCCTCGCCGGCCGAAGGACGTTCGACGAGATGGCCACCGCAACCAGCCTGCAGCACCCCCGTGTGCGGCTCTACGACCAAGTGCGCAGCGTGCACCTGGAGCGGGCGCGCGAGCTGGAGCCTGCTGCCATCGTCTTCCGCAGCAAACGCTACGACTTCGACGAAGACCTCACGGACGGCCTCGAGCTCGCCCAGGCGGGCACCATCGCCGCAGCGCGCCTCGCCCTCACCAGCAGGATCACGCACCTCGAGATCAACGAACCGCTCTACCTGGATGCGTTGCCCCGCACCGCGGTCACCCTCTTCGCCATCGGCCTCCGCCGCATCGTCGGCGGCCGCCGCGTGACCGTCGCCACGTACGCCATCGAGAACCTCGACCCGTTCGCGACCACCCCTCCCCGCTTCAAGACCCGCGTGCGCCGCGGCATCGAACGCCTCCTGGCCGAGTACGTCTGGCGCAGGGTCGACAACGCGGTGTTCGGCACGGCAGGGGCGCACGGGCTCTACGCGCAGTCGTTCCGCACGCAGCCGCGGCGGCACTCCACCGTCGAGGCGCTGCCGAGCCCGTGCCCCTGCGTCGACGACTCGGACAGCGCGAACGGCGACAGGAACAGCGTCGTCTTCCTCGGCAACTTCGGAGCGCGCAAAGGCTTCAGCGACGTGCTCGCCGCCTGGCCGCTCGTCAGGGAGAGCAGGCCGGATGCGCGGCTCACCCTCCTCGGCACCGGCAGCCAGCTCGACGACGCCCGCGCCGCAGCGGCCGCGGACCCGACGATCACCCTCCACATCGACCCTCCCCGCTCCGAGATCCACGCGCACCTCCGCACCGCCCACGCCCTGGTGCTCCCGTCGCGCAGGATGCCCGGCTGGCGCGAACAGGTCGGCCTGCCCATCGTCGAAGCGCTCGCGCACGGCTGCGAGATCGTGACGACCGACGAGACCGGCATCGCGGACTGGCTGCGCGAGAAGCGGCACCGGGTGCTCCCGTCCGACGCGAGCGCCGCGCGCATCGCCGGGGCGATCGCCGCCGCCGTCGACGCCGATCGCGCCAAGGCCGACATCCTCGCCACGCTGCCCGCCGTCGACGGGCGGATCGCGGCGGGACGGCTGCTGTTCGACGACCCTGCGCATCCGGTGGCCCGATGAGCCACGCGAGGGCCGCAGGCACAGGGATGCTCAAGTCGGTCGGATCGACGGCCGTCATGAAGGTGCTCGTGATGGGCGTCTCCGGCATCATCGGCATCGTCAACAGCCGGCTCATCATCCAGAACTTCGGCACCGACGCGTACGCCCAGTACGGGCTGCTCGCCGCGCTCCCCGCCCTGCTGCCGTTCGCGGACCTCGGCATCGCCGCCGTCGCGATCAACGCGGTCGCCGGCTCCTCCGACCCGCGCAGCGACCCCGTGGTGCGGCGCACGCTGACGACGGCGTTCCGCATCCTGTTGCTGTCCGGCGCCACGATCATCGGGATCGGCATCGTCATCTCGCTGCTCGGCTGGTGGCCGCTGCTGCTCGGCCAGGGACTGCTCCCGGACGGCGGCAGCCTTGCGGCGATGCTCTGCCTCGGCACGTTCGGGCTGGTGCTTCCGCTGAGCGTCGGTTCGCGCATCCTGGTCGGGCTGGGCAAGACGAGCACCCAGGTGGCGAGTCAGGCCGTGGTCGCGCCCGCGATGTTCCTCGGCATCGCGACGCTGGTGGCGCTGTCAGCGCCCGCGGGGAGCTTCATCGCGATCCTCTCCTACATCGCCAACGGGCTGGCATCGCTGATCTGCCTGCTGGTGGCGGCCAGGATGATCAAGCCACAGGTCGGAGCCGCGCTGCGCGAGGTGCCGTTCCCCCGCCGCTACCCCGGCGTGCCCGCCATCGGCGTCGCCTGGCCGATGCTCGTGCAGATGGTCGCGCTGCCGATCGCGATGCAGACGGACCGGCTGCTGCTCAGCCACCTGACGACCGGGACAGAACTCGCGCAGTACAACCTCGCCTCCCAGCTGTTCGGCCTCGCCGTGCAGACGATCGCCGCGGCCGGCGTCGCGCTCTGGCCGATCTACGCGCGCGCCCGCTCGGAGCGCAGGGTCGAGTCCCCGCTCAAGCCGACGATCTGGTTCCTCGCGGGCGGCCTCGCCATCGGGCTGGCCCTCGCCGTGCTCGCGCCCTGGCTCACGAAGTTCATCGCCGGCGACGCGCTCACGCTCGACCCGTGGCTGATCGGCGGCTTCGTCGTGTTCGTCGCGCTGCAGGCGGCCAAGTACCCGGTCGGGATGTACATGACCGACCAGCGCGGCCTCACCTTCCAGGTCTGGCCGATCCTCGCGAGCATCCCGCTGAACCTCGGCCTCTCCTGGTGGCTGATCGGCGTGATCGGCGCCGGAGGGCCGATCGTCGGCTCCGCGGTCAGCGTGCTTCTGTGCCAGGTGATCCCGAACCTCTGGTTCGTGTCCCGCGATCTGCGCCGCCGTCGCGCCGAGCTGGCCGACGTGCCCGCCCCGGTCTGAGCCGCCCCCGACGACAGCGAGCCCAGGGCTCCCGCCCGACGACCATGTCGTGAGGCGAAGAACCCTGGGCTCGAGTGCTGCGGGGTGGGAGCTCCGGGCTACCAGGCCCCGAGGTGGACGCTTCCTGCAGGCTTGCCCGCCAGGGAGGCGAGCGCGGCCGGGATACCGGTCGGCACACTGGTGAGCGCCGCGGCGATGCCGGTGAGCTGGGTGGGTGCCGCGGACGCCGCACCCTCCTGGAGCACACTGTGCGCATCCTGACCGGTCGCCGCGGTGAAGGCGGAGAAGGTCGGGTAGATCGCCGGGTCACCGGCCCCACGGGACCAGATCACTGCCCACGACGGCGCGTTCGCCGACGGGCGGCGGTACAGGTTGTGGTCCGCCGTGATCTTCATCTGGGCCGCAGAGAACTGGTGCGAGTAGTCCTCGACGCAGAGCAGGCAGTTGCCCGAGCCACCGGAGATCACGTTGTTGCTGATCGAGATCGGGCCGGTGATCCAGGTCATCGTCGGGTCGGGGAAGGCCTGGCGCTGGTCGTGACCGGCGTCGGACGCGTTCGCCCCACGGCGCGAGTCCTGGGTGATGTCCAGGTTGCGCACGTTGTTCGAGATGGTGTTGTTCCAGACCTGCGCGTTGCTCACGTCGTTCAGCTTGATGCCGGACTTCTGGTTGCCGGACACCACGTTGTCGACGAGGTTGGCCGTAGCCGAGATCTCGATGACGATGCCGTTGCCGACATTGTTGAGCGAGTCGTTGCCCGCGACGGTCATCCCGTACACCGACTCGTCGAACCACAGGCCGTGGCTGGCGTTGTTGAGGAACGCGCTCGACCGGACGTCGACCCCGCGTGACCGGGTGATCTTCACGCCACCGCTGACGGGCGATGTGTTGAAGTTCTCGCTGTTGTCGTTGGCCGCGAGCACACCCGTCAGTTTGAGGTTGTCCGAGTTGTTCGCGTGGATGCCGAGCAGGCCGTTGCGGGCCGCCGTCACCTGGCGGAAGGTGTTGCCGGAGCCGCCGACCGACACGCCGGTGGTGGCGTTGTCGAGGAACGAGACGTTCTCGAACGTCGCGCCGCCCTTGTAGTCGGTGACCGTGCCCATGTCAGGGACGGACGGGGCGTAGCGGCGCACGCCCACACCCTTCAGGGTGAAGCCGGCGCTGCCGACCGAGATGGCCTTCTGCAGGTCGCTCGCGCGGACCTCCTTGCCGGTCGGGTCGGACCCCATCACGAGTGCCTTGGCTCCCGTGTCGTAGAAGAACGTGCCCGGCTTGACGGCGGCGCGGCTGGAGACCTGCGTCTGCGCGACCCCGCCGACGAACAGCTGGTCGGGATGCGCGGCCATCGGGTATGCGGGGTTCAGCCACTGCCAGCCCGCTGCCGTACCGTCGGATGCTCCACGGTCGTACGTGGGGCTCGCGTCGAAGACGTGGTTCCAGCCGGAGGCGACCCAGGTCGTCCCGGACTTCGCCCAGCCGCCGACCACGGAGCTGCCATCGAACCAGGCGGCTTCCTTCGGGTACGACTGCACGGTGATGGCCTTGCCGGACGGCACATTCACCGACTCGTGGTAGGTGCCACCGCGGAGCACGATGGTCGCGCCGGACGGTGCCACGTCGAGCGCGCGCTGCACCGTGCGGAACGGAGCAGCGACGGTGCCCGCCGCGGAGTCCGAGCCGGAGGGCGAGACGACGACCGCGTTGGCCGGCACGGCGTACGACGTGCTTCCGATGGCCGCTGCGCCTGCCGCGACGCGCATCCCGGTGGTGTCGATCGACGGGTCCGCTGACGGCGCCGGCTGCGTGGGCTGGGTCGGCTGCGTGGGCGTCGTCGGGGGAACCGGCTTCGCCGGGGTGGTCGGAGCCGGGGCCGGAGTGGTCGGCGCCGGGGCGGGCGTCGTGGTCGGCGGCTTCGTCGGGGCGGGAGCCGGGGTCGTCGTGGTGACGGGGACCAGGGTGCTCGCGCTCAGGTTGTCGAAGGCGACGTTCTGTGCGGCCGTGGAACCGGACAGGTACGACCAGGCAGCGATGCTGCCCGCGCGCTGGATGCGCTGAGCGCTGCTGTCGGATGCGGTGGCCTGCCAGTTGGGCTTGGCCGCGCCGTTCTGCCAGGCACGTGCGGAGAGGGCGACCGGGTTGGTGCCCGTCGCCTGGAACTCGAGCTGAACGCTGGCGCCGGGCTTCAGGCCGGTGGCGACACGCACCTCGGGTGCGACCGTCGTCTGGTTTGCGGTGGAACCGTTGACGCGCACGATCGTGAGCGTGAGGTTCCCTCCGGCGCCGACGCGCACGTTCGCCTGGTAGTACGACCCTGCTGCGAGGCGCAGCTGCAGACCGGCGTACACGCCGTTGCCACTGGTCGGGATGCGCGGCACGTCGATCGTGGTCGACGCCGTCACATCGTTCGCGCTGACCGCGGGAAGAGCAGCGGTGAGAGACGAACCCGGGCGGGGGAGCGCCATGACGCCCGTCTTCCCGTCGGCGGAGAACGACTTGCTGCTGCTGAGCGAGTAGTTGCCGCCGACCTGGGCTGCACCCCAGCCGTTCGGCTGGGTGCGGTCGAGGGAGTCGGCGACGATGCGCTGACCGACCTGGTAGCTCAGTGGAGCTGCGGTCGCTGCAAGCGCGGGCAGCCCGAAGGCCGCAACAGCCACGACGGTAGCGCCGGCGGCGATTCCGTATCCGAGTCTGCGGTTCTTTTTGGGGGTTTCATTACGGTGGGCAGGCTGACGAATCATCAATACGTCTGTCCAAACTTTCGTCGTTGTGGGGATGGAACAGTAGGTGAGACCAACGACTACTGAAATGCTGCTGAGCACGCTAGCAGACGGGATACGCCCGCGCGAAACATAAATCAATAAGAGTACCGCGTGTCTCACGATTGCTCTCACCATCAGCGACCCCCCATTCGGGTGGCGCGATCCGCGAGATAGCGCGCCATTCAGATTGGCCAACAAACGTTTTCTTGAGGAAAACACAGGGGTGAAGCGCTCTCACAGACCCACTTAGAGGGCCACCGCTCTCAGGGGATTGCCAGCCTGAAGGCCCCTGCGTCGCGTGGTAAGCGCATCCATCGCGGCGGTCCGCGAGAATGGTCAGGTGCCAGCACCGACCTTCCGCATCCTGACGCTCTGCACGGGGAACATCTGCCGGTCCCCCGCCGCCGATCTGCTCCTCGCGCATGCCCTCGCCGGCGACGAGCGCTTCGCCGTCAGCTCGGCCGGCACGCACGCGATGACCGGATGGGGCATCTCCTCCCCGATGGACGAGCTCCTCGCCGAGCGGGGCATCGAGAGCGACCAGTTCGTCTCCCGGCAGGCGGATCGCGCTCTGCTCTCCTCGGCCGACCTCATCCTCACGGCCACCCGCGAACACCGCGAGTGGGCGGTGGGCGCCGCGCCGGGCACGGTGCGGAGGGCCTTCACGCTGACGGAGTTCGCGGATGCCGCCGACGCACATCCCGAGCCTGCTGCGGTCACCGCGCGGGAGCTGACGGCGTGGGCAGCGTCGCACCGGCCGAGCGCGGCCGTCGCGAACCGCGGGGCGGCGACCAGGCGCGGGTATATGGAGGGGGACATCCTCGACCCGTACGGGCGCGGGCGGTCGGCGTATGTGGCATCGCTCGGACAGATCGAACCGCTCACCGGGAGGATCGCGCGGGTGCTGCTGAGCACGCATCCGTAGCTCGACCGAGCGAGTTTCGCGGATGGGGTGACAAATTCTCACTTATTCGACAGAATAGGTGAGGAAACCTCAACCCGGAAGGCGAAGCCCGTGACCCGACGCGTCGGCTATGCAGCAGGGGCGTTCGATCTGTTCCACATCGGACACCTCAACATCCTCAAGCACGCCAAGAGCCAGTGCGACTATCTGATCGCCGGCGTGGTCTCCGACGAGATGCTGCGGCAGGTCAAAGGCATCGACCCGGTCATCCCGCTCGCTGAGCGGCTCGAGATCGTGCGGAACATCGGCTTCGTCGACGAGGCGGTCGCCGAGACGGTGCCGGACAAGCTCGACACCTGGCGCGAACTGCAGTTCGACGTGTTCTTCAAGGGCGACGACTGGCGCGGCACGGAGAAGGGCCTGCGCCTCGAACGCGAGTTCGCCGCCGTCGGCGTCGAGGTCGTCTACTTCCCGTACACGATGACCACCTCCTCCACCACGCTCCGCCGAGCCCTCGCGGTCCTCGCCGGCTGACCCGAAACAATCGAGTCCGAACTTATTCACGCGACACGCCGAGGCGGGGCGTGAACAAGTTCGGACTCGATTATTTGGGTCAGGCGGGGAGTTCCTGGCCGGCGACGAGGACGAGCGAGCGGGGCGGCGCGGCGACGAGCGCCTCCGGAACGTTCTGCGCATCGAGAAGCACGACGTCGGCGACCGAGCCGACCGTGAGGTCGCGGGTGGCCCTGCCGACGAACGACGCGGCGTCGCTCGTGGCGACGCGCACCGCATCCACCAGGTCGTCGTCGCGGCGGAAGCCGGACAGCTGCGCCAGCCTGGCCGCCAGCCGCAGCAGATCGCCGTCCCCGTACGGACCCCACAGATCCCGGATGCCGTCCGTGCCGAGCCCGACGGGCACACCGGCCGCGCGCAGCTCGGCGAGCGGCAGGCGGGGCGCGTTGATCGGGGCGACCGTGGTGATGGACACGCCGGTCTCGCGCATCCCGTCGATGAGCGCACGCCGCCGCGCATCCGACAGCTCGCCGATGGCGAAGCCGTGCGCGACGTTCACCCGCCCGGCGAGCCCGGTCGCGCGCGTGCGCTCGATGATGAGCTCGTACTGGAACGCGCCGAGCTCCCCGCCGTCGTGCAGGTGGATGTCGATGCCGACGCCGCGCCGGTCTGCGATGTCGAACAGCGCGTCCAGCTGACCGACGGGGTCGCGGTCGATCGATGCCGGGTCGAGGCCGCCGATGTGCTCCGCACCCTCGGCCGCGGCACGGTCGAGCAGGTCGAGCACACCCGGCCTGCGCAGCACGCCGTCCTGCGGGAACGCCACGATCTCCAGCGCCACCGGCACGCCGAGCGCCGCGACAGCCTCCCGCACCACCCAGATGCCGTCGAGCCCGACCCCGAGGTCAACGTCGACGTGCGAGCGGAACGCCGTCGTCCCCTGCTCCACCAGCGCGCGCAGCAGCGCCAGCGTGCTCTCGCTGCTCGGGATGCCCAGCTCGCCCCTGTGTGCCCGCTCGTGCTCGATGCGCCCCTGCGTTGTGGCTTCGCCGCCGTACGACACCCACGGCTTGCCCCACCAGCTCTTGTCGAGGTGGGCGTGCGCGTTCACCAGTCCGGGCAGGGCCAGCAGCCCGTCCCCCTCGATGAACCGGGTGCCCGGGTCGCCGGACACGGCCTCCGCCGCCGGGTCGTGCCGCTCGACGGCGACGATCACGCCGTCGGCGATCCGGAGGTCGGACGCCTCCCCACCCCACGGCCGAACATTGCGCAGAACGGTCTGCATCGCGCTCACCCGGCGAACCGGTCGGTGGCCTCGATCAGCGCATCCAGGATGCCCGGCTCGTCGAACGCGTGACCCGCATCCGGGATCATCCGGAAGTCGGCCTCCGGCCACGCCCGGTGCAGATCCCACGCCGTCATCGCCGGGGTGCACGCGTCGTACCGGCCCTGCACGATCACGGCAGGGATGTCCGCGAGCAGGTGTGCGTTCCTGATCAGCTGCTCCTCCTCGAACCAGCCGCCGTTCATGAAGTAGTGGTTCTCGATGCGCGCGAACGCCACGGCGTACTGCTGCTCGGTGAAGCTCTCCACCACATCCGGCCGGGGAAGCAGGGTGATCGTCGACGACTCCCACCGCGACCAGGCGACACCCGCCGGGATGTGCACGGCAGGGTCCGGGTCGTTGAGCAGCCTGCTGTACGCCCGGATGAGCCTCCCGCGCTCGGCCACGGGCACGGGCTCCACGAAGCCCTCCCACAGGTCCGGGAACAGCGCGGCCGCCCCTCCCTCGTAGAACCAGTCGAGCTCGGCGGGACGCAGAGTGAAGATGCCGCGCAGCACCAGCTCTGTCACGCGGTCGGTGTGCGTCTCGGCGTACGCGAGCGCGAGCGTGCTCCCCCACGAACCGCCGAACACCATCCAGCGTTCCACGCCGAGGTGCTCGCGCAGCTTCTCGATGTCGGCCACGAGATGCCAGGTGGTGTTCGCGCTGAGGTCGGCCTCCGGCTCGCTGGCGTGCGGCAGGCTCTTGCCGCAGCCACGCTGGTCGAACAGCACGATCCGGTACTTCTCCGGGTCGAACGCGCGCCGCTGGTTCGGGTTCGTGCCTCCGCCCGGGCCGCCGTGCAGGAACACCACCGGCTTGCCGTCCGGGTTTCCGCTCGTCTCCCAGTAGAGCTGCTGGCCGTCGCCCACGTCGAGCAGGCCGGAGTCGTATGGCTCGATTTCGGGGTAGAAAGTGCGCATACGCCCGAGGCTACAGCGAGCCCGCCCGCACCGAGAACGTGTCGCAGGACGCCGCGCCGTTCTCGAACCCGGTGGAGAACCAGCGCTGCCGCTGCTCGGACGATCCGTGCGTCCAGGTGTCCGGCTGGATGTCGCCGGTGGATGCGCGCTGGATGCGGTCGTCTCCGACGGCGGAGGCCGCGCTGAGCGCATCCTGGATCTGGGCCTCGGTGATCGGCTGCAGGAAGGGCACGCCGTTCTCGTCCTTCGTGGTCGACGCCGCGCCCGCCCACGCTCCGGCGAAGCAGTCGGCCTGCAGTTCCAGCCGCACGCTGTCGGAGGCCGCGCCGCTGGAACGGCTGGGGTGCGCATCCATGATCCCGCCGATGTTCTGGATGTGGTGACCCCACTCGTGCGCCACCACGTACATCTCGGCGAGCGGGCCGCCGCTCGACCCGAAGCGGGTGCGCAGCTCGTCGTAGAACGCGGTGTCGACGTACACGGTCTGGTCGGTCGGGCAGTAGAACGGGCCGGTCGCGCTCGACGCAGCGCCGCATCCCGTGACGGTCTGGCCGGTGAAGAGCACGAACTGCGGGGAGGTGTACGAGCCGCCGAGCGCCGGCATCTCGGTGGTCCAGAACGCTTCGATGGATGCCGCTGCGCCTTTCATCCTGCAGTCGATGCGCGCGTTGGCGTCCGCGCCGGTCGTGCAGTCGGTGAGCTCCTCCCCTGTGCCGATCTGCTGGGTCTGGCCCTGGGACGCCCCGCCGTCGACGAACCCGGTGAGGTCGACGCCGAGAAGCTGCGAGAGCAGCAGGATGGCGATGGCGCCGAGCCCGACGCCACCGGCCGCGATCCCGGCCGTGCGCCCGCGCCGCTTCGTCTTCCCACCGCTGATGTCGGCGTTCGGGTTGAAGGTCATGCCCGCCACGGTAGTACGGGTTGGTGGCCCGTCATAGGCTGGCGGCATGAGCACCGCGAGCCCCGAGAACACCGCAGACGCCACCACCGGCCGCACCCCCGTCACCGTTACCGTCACAGGGGCGGGAGGGCAGATCGGCTACGCCCTCCTGTTCCGCATCGCGTCCGGGCAGCTGCTCGGGCCGGACGTGCCCGTGCGCCTGCGACTGCTGGAGATCCCGCAGGGCCGCGCCGCCGCGGAGGGCACGGCGCTCGAACTGCAGGACGGCGCCTTCCCGCTCGTGCACGACCTCAGCGTCACCGAGGACGCCACTGCCGCCTTCGACGGCGTCAACATCGCGCTGCTGGTCGGCGCGCGCCCGCGCGGCCCCGGCATGGAGCGTGCCGACCTGCTCGATGCCAACGGCGCCATCTTCGGCCCGCAGGGCGCCGCGATCAACGCGGGCGCAGCGTCCGACGTCCGCGTGCTGGTGGTCGGCAACCCGGCGAACACGAACGCGCTGATCGCCAGCGCCCACGCCCCGGATGTGCCGGCGGACCGGTTCACGGCGATGACCAGGCTCGACCACAACCGCGCGGTCGCCCAGCTCGCGGTGAAGCTCGGCGTTCCGGTTTCGGCGATCGACGGCGTGATCGTGTGGGGCAACCACTCGGCCAGCCAGTATCCGGACATCAGCCACGCCACCGTCAACGGCCGCCCGGTGACCGACCTGGTCGACGAGGGCTGGCTGGCGGACGAGTTCATCCCCCGGGTCGCGAAGCGCGGGGCGGAGATCATCGCGGTGCGCGGATCGTCGAGCGCCGCCTCCGCGGCGAGCGCCGCCATCGACCACGTGCGCGACTGGGTCGACGGCACAGGCACGCGCTGGACGTCGGCCGGCGTCGTCTCCGACGGCTCGTACGGCGTGGAGGCGGGCCTGATCTCGTCGTTCCCCGTCCGCTCGGAGGGCGGTGCGTGGCGCGTCGTCGACGGCCTCGACATCGACGCGTTCTCCCGCGCCCGCATCGACGCCTCGGTCGCCGAGCTCCGCGAGGAGCGCGACGCCGTCCGCGCCCTCGGCCTCCTCTAACCCGCGCGCCCCACGCCCCACACAATCGAGTCCGGACTTATGCACGCCCTGACACGGCGTGTCGCGTGCATAAGTCCGGACTCGATTGTTTGGGGCGGGTGTCAGCGCTTGGGCGACTTCTCCGGGGTGGGGGCGGTGCCGGAGGCGCGCTGGTCCGCGTAGTACGCGCGGGCCTCGGCCTGGCGCTCCGCCTCCGCGCCGGTCGCGATCTTCGCGCGGATGTGCTCCGGGCCGTAACCGAACGCATCCACCAGGTCGACGGCGTGCGGGCGGAGGCGGGTGAGCAGCCGGTCGATGTACGCCGTGACCGCCTGCGCGCGCTGCGGAGACAGACGGCCGTGGATGAGGTACCAGGCCAGGTGCTTCTCGATCAGCCCGAAGCCGAATAGGTCGCGCAGCCAGGTCAGGACCTGGCGGGTCCCCGCATCCGGAGCCTGCTCGAGGGCGTCGGTGAACGCCTCCCACTGCAGGAGTTCCGCGTGGGCGCGGGCCGCCTCGATGAGCTCGTTCTGCTGCGAGTTGAACAGATCGGCCGCCGCCTTCTTGCCCAGCTTGGATGCCGGACGCAGCTTGCCGGCGACGTCGGCGATCATCGTCGCGACCCTGTCCGTGAGCAGTTCGCGCTGGGTGGCGGGCTCCTGCAGCCAGTTGACGGCGCGGGCGGTGGATCCGAAGTCCTTGACCGTCTGCGCGACCGACCGCAGGCCGGAGCCGTGGTAGGCCTTGCCCGCCGCCTGCGTGACGACGTAGCGGGCGAGCGCGCCGGTGTCCGCCTTGGCGAACTTGCGCGAGAAGTCGGTGAGCAGCCGCTTGGCGACGAGCTGCAGCAGCACGTTGTTGTCGCCCTCGAAGGTCACGTAGATGTCGAGGTCCTGGCGCAGGGAGGTGAGCCGGTTCTCGGTGAGGAAGCCGGAGCCTCCGCAGGCCTCCCGCGCCTCCTGCAGCGTGTCGAGCGCGTGCCAGGTGGAGAGCGGCTTGAGCGCCGCCGCGATGGTCTCGAGGTCCTGGCGGTCGGTGTCGCTGTCCGCGCGCCCGCTGAACACGTCGTCGAACTTGTGCAGGAACACCTCGTGCGCGAACCCGGCCGCGTAGGTGGTCGCGAGCAGCGGCAGCAGGCGGCGCTGGTGACGCTGGTAGTCGAGGATGACCTCTTCGTCCGTCTCGCTTCCCGCGGTGAACTGGCGACGCTCGTTGCCATAGGTGATCGCGATCTTCAGCGCGACCTTGGCAGCGTTCACGGCGGAGCCGTCGAGCGAGACGCGACCCTGCACGAGCGTCCCGAGCATGGTGAAGAAGCGGCGACCCGGGCTGCTGATCGGCGACGAGTACATGCCGTCCTCCGCCACGTCGCCGTACTTGTTGAGCAGGTCGGTGCGCGGGACGCGGACGCCGGTGAAGTGCAGGCGGCCGTTGTCGATGCCGTTCAGTCCGCCCTTGAGGCCGTCGTCCTCCCCGCCGACACCCGGCAGGAACGCGCCGTCCGCATCCCGGATCGGCACGTAGAAGGCGTGGACGCCGTGGTTGACGCCCTTGGTGATGAGCTGCGCGAACACGACGGCGGCGATGCCGTCCTTCGCCGCGTTGCCCAGGTAGTCCTTCCACGCCCCGCGGAACGGGGTGTCGATGACGAACTCCTGGGTCTCCTCGTCGTAGGTCGCCGTGGTGGCGACGCTGGCGACGTCGGAGCCGTGCCCGGTCTCGGTCATCGCGAAGGCTCCCGGCACATCCAGCGACATGATCCCCGGCAGGTACTTCTCGTGGTGCTGCGCGGTGCCGAGCTGGAGCACGGCGGCGCCGAACAGGCCCCACTGCACGCCGGACTTGATCTGCAGGGACGGGTCGGCGACCACCAGCTCTTCGAACCCGGCGATGTTGCCGCCGTTGTCGTCCCCGCCCCCGACGCTCTTCGGGAACGCGCGGTGCACCTGGCCGTTCTCGACAAGCAGCTTCAGCTGCTCGAAGGTGCGGGCGCGCTGGTCCGCAAGGCTGAGCCCCTCGACCTTCTGCATCTCCGGACGGCCGGAGAGTTCACGCGACGCCAGCCGGATCTCCGCCCAGTCGCCGAGCAGCTGACGCCCGAGCGCCTCGACGTCGACACGCGCGGACGGATCGCCGGGCGGAGTGGTCACCGATCGGGGGTCCGCCACCGGGGCGGTCGGCTTCTTCGCGGACGGAGTCGTGCGCTCGGCGGTATCGACCATCAGGGTTCCTCTTCGCTCTCGTGCGGGATATCGTCACGCTACGACGAGCATCCCCGTTCGCGAAGTCGTCGGTGCGCGGCCTACAAACCGCAGCCGGATGCGCCGCGACTGGTTTGCGGAATGCTCCAATCGCGGGGGTGCCGATTGTGCCTCTGTCCACAACAATGCATGGAAAGCGACGGAATGCCATGGGCGAGCACAGCGATGCGACGGGTGCGCAGAGCGCGCGCGTGACGAAGACGGTCGCAGCGGAGCGGCCACTGGTCTGGGAGGCGTTCACTTCCGCGGACGCCCTGGCCTCGTGGTTCTGGCCTCCCCGGTTCGCCACGACGGCGACGATGGATGCGCGCGAAGGCGGTGCGTGGAGCATCCGGTCGGCTCCCACGGCGATGGGCGCATCCGGGACGGTGGTGCGGGCGATGGAGCCGCAGCGGCTGGAGCTGACCTGGCGCTGGGACGGGGAGGCGGAGGAGACGCGCGTGGTGGTGGCGCTCGCGCAGGGTGCGCTGGCGGAGCGCGACGGCGGCATGGCGGATGGCGTGGCGGGCGCCACGACGATCACCGTCGCGCACGACGGCTTCGCGTCGGAGGAGGCTGCGGCCGACCACGTGGAGGGGTGGAGCGACTGCCTGGACAGGCTGGCGGCGCGACTCGACTCCCAAAGAACTGTTTGACAGTTACTGCGCCGGTGACCAGACTGGGAGGGTGACCGACCAAAGCACCCAGACGCATCCGCCTGCGCCGCGCGAGCTACGCGACCTGCGCGTCCTCGCGCATCCACTGCGGCTGCGGCTGCTCTCGCTCCTCGGCGGCGCCGCCCTCAGCGCGGCGGAGGCCGCCCGCGAGCTCGGCGACACCCAGGCGAACGTGAGCTACCACCTCCGGCGTCTGCACGACGCCGGGCTCGTCGACGTGGTGGAGGAGGTCGCCATCCGCGGCGGCAAGGCCAAGCGCTACCGCCACGATCCCGCCAGCGGCGAGCGCCTCGGGATGGCCGGAGCCCCCGAACTGTTCCTCGCCATGAGCGCAGAGCTCGCCCGCCGCGCCGTGCTGCAGGCGCCGGGCACGCGCTCCACCTTCACCGACGCGGAGTTCTCGATCGACGACGCTGCGTACCGCAAGGTGGAGGCGCTGGTGCGGGAGGCGGGCATCGTCCTGGCCGACGCCGCCCAGCCCAGCGGCACCGCCGGAACCCACCGGGTGGCGGCGACACTGGCCCTGTTCGAGCTGGCGCAGGGAGACGCGCAGTGAGCCGCGAGTCATACGCCGACGTCCTCCGCATCCCGGGCGCCGCCGCGCTGTTCGGCTCCGCGCTGGTCGGGCGGCTCGCGTTCGCGACCGTCTCGCTGTCGCTGCTCCTCAGCGTGCAGGCGTCGACGGGAACCTTCGCCGCCGCCGGAGCAGCGACCGGCGCGTTCGGCGTGACCAACGTGATCGCCTCCCCCACCCGCGCGCGGGCCGTCGACCGGTTCGGGCCCACCAGGGCGCTGCTGGTGATGGGGGTGCTGTTCTCCGCATCCCTGGTCGCCACCGCGTTCGGCTGCCTGGCCGACGCCCCGGCCGCGGTGCTGATCGTCCTCGCGGCGGTCGCCGGCGTGTTCGCGCCGCCGCTCGGGTCGACCATGCGTGTGATGTGGGCGTCCATCGCCCCGGATGCGCGCATCCTGCCCCGTGCGTACAGCCTGGATGCGGTGGCGGAGGAGCTGCTGTTCACCACCGGCCCCCTGCTGGTCGGGCTGCTCGTGTTCGTCGCCGGGCCGGTGACGGCGCTTTTCACGACGGCCGGTGTGGCGTTCGTGGGGACCGCGCTGTTCTGCCTGCACAGGCACGTGCGCGCGAAGGGGGCGGCGACGACGACCGCGCACGCGCACGAACGCCCGCTGCGGCAGCGCGGCTTCCCGACGGTGCTGGTCGCGCTGACAGGCGTCGGCCTGGTGATCGGCACCGTCGAGACGGCCGTGCCCGCGTTCACCGCTGAACGGTCGATGGCGGCGGCGTCCGGCATCCTGCTCGCCCTGCTGGCGGCGGGGAGCGCGGTCGGCGGGCTGGTCTACGGCCACCGCGCCTGGAAGCCTGCGCTGGCGATCCGGCTCACCGTGCTGAGCATCGCGTTCGTCGCGGTCAGCGCCATCGCCGCCCTCGCGCCGGACCAGATCACGCTCGGCGTCATCCTGTTCGGCCTCGGGCTGTTCCTCGCTCCGACGGTCATCACGGCCTACCTGCTCGCCGACGCGCTCACCGCCGAACACGTGCGCACCGAGGCGACCACCTGGACCAACACCGCCGTGAACTTCGGCGTCGCGGTGGGGGCGGCGGTGGCGGGCGTGCTCGTCGACCACGCGGGCACGACCACCGCCTTCGCGGTCGGCGCGGCGGTCGCGGGCGTGCTGGTGCTCGCCGCCGGCTCGCGCACGCGCGCGCTCGGCGTGGCCAGCGCGCCAGCGGCAGGTGGCGCGCCCGCCGCAGGCGGCCCCACCTCCCCCGAGGAGGACGGCACCACCCCCACAGCCGCCTCCGCCCCCGGCGACCTGCCCGCATCCCGCGACTAACACCCCCAGACAGACGAAATACCAGCAACTGTCGCGAAACGCGCGGGATGCGCGACAGTTACTGGTATCTCGTGGGGTGGGGCGCTACGCCGCTCTGCGGGTGGCGTCCCTCCGGGCGTGCTGTGCGGCGGGGCGCACGGGCGCCGACAGGGCGGCACGGGCTGCGGCGGAGCCGCGAAGCTCGATCACCGTGCCGGCCTCCACCTGCGCGTCGCGGTCGATGCGCGCTCCGTTGCCGACCATGACGGCCTGGCCCAGCTTGGCGTTGCTGCCGATGCGCACACCGCTGCCGATCACGCATCCGGCTCCGACGTGGACGTTCGCGCCCACGAAGGTGCGGTCGCCGACCGTCGCACCGGTGTCGATCCAACTGCCTGCGCCGACGTATGCGTCGAGTCCGACGCGGGCGTCCTTCTCGACGTATGCGGTCGCGTCGATGAACGCCGACTCCGCCACACGCGCGGTGGGCGCGACGAGGCCACGCCCGTTGACGTGCCTCTTGTACTTGATTACGGCGCCGGTCTCATCCTCGAGCTCTTCGATCATTCGTGCCATCGCGTCTCCCTTCGAGATCGTCGCTTCAGTCCACATTCTGATAACACGAGACGGCCAGGAAAGATTCCCTGATCGTCCCGCAGAACCGGGACAGTACACCGTCGCTTTCGTTACAGCCACCCCGTACTTTTCCGGGCAATATTCAGGTATGGCCGAACACAGCATCCTGTACCTCCCCGACGCGGCAGCCTGGCGCGATTGGCTGCAGCGGAACCACGACACGGAGGCGGGGGTCCGGCTCGCCATCGCGAAGAAGAACTCCGGCCACACGAGCCCCACCTACGCGGAGGCGGTCGACGGCGCCCTCTGCTTCGGCTGGATCGACGGCCGCAGGAACAGCCTCGACGACACCCACTTCCTGCAGACCTTCACGCCGCGCGGACGCCGCAGCATCTGGTCGCAGCGCAACCGCGAACTCGTCGCGGCGCTCATCGAGTCCGGCGAGATGACCGAGCACGGGATGCGCGAGATCGAGCGAGCGCAGGCCGACGGCCGCTGGGATGCCGCGTACCAGCGTCAGTCGGACAAGACGGTGCCCGACGACCTCGCCGCCGCCCTCGCCGCCAACCCGGAGGCCGCCGCCTTCTTCGAGACCATCAGCGGCCAGAACCGCTTCGCGATCATCTTCCGCGTGTCCACGGCCAAGCGCGCAGACACCCGCGCCCGCCGCATCGCCACCTTCGTCGATCAGCTCGCCCGCCACGAGACGCTGTACTGACGGCGGGACGGGCTCCCCTGCATCCACGCCACGCGAACCCATGGATGTGAAGAACCTCAGACTCGATGGATGCGCGTCATCCGCCGTTCGCGAGCCGTTCATCCCGTGTTCCCGCAGCGTCACGAAGCTGCGAGTGTTCGCATCCACGTCGGAGCGGCGCGCGAGCTGCACCCGGGCGCGCCGCATCCATCCGGTGAGCCGCGCCAGCCGCGGTCGCCTCGCGGTCGCCGTCGATGCGCGCTCCCCCGTCGTCGCAGAAGGAGAACACGCTTGCGCACTCACTGGCGAGGAACGATGGCGGCCCTGGTGGCCGCAGCGTTCGCCACAGCTTCCCTGGTCGCGGTCGCGGCCCCCGCATCCGCAGCCCCCGCTCCATCGCCGGTGGTCATCAACGAGGTCGAGTCGAGCGGCGGAACGCCGGGCGACTGGGTCGAGCTGATGAACACGGGCACCACCACCGTCGACGTCACCGGCTGGTCGCTGCTCGACAACGACGACACCCACACGGCCGTTCCGCTTCCGGCAGGGTCGACCATCGCCGCCGGCGGTTTCCTCAGCGTCGACGAGTCCCTGCTCGGCTTCGGCCTCGGCGGCGCGGACTCCGCCCGCCTGTACGACGCCTCCCACACGCTGGTCGACTCGTACAGCTGGACAGCGCACGCGACCACGACGTACGGCCGCTGCCCGGACGGCTCCGGCGCGTTCACCACCACCACCTCGCCGACCAAGGCCGCCGCCAACGACTGCAGCGTCCCCGTCGCCATCAACGAGGTCGAGTCGAACGGCGACGCCACCGACTGGATCGAACTCATCAACAACGGCTCCGCACCAGTCGACCTGTCCGGGTACATCCTGCGCGACAACAAGGACAGCGACGCCTTCCCGATCCCCGCGGGCACCGTCGTCGCGGCGGGCGGGTACTACACGGCCGACGTGGATGCGGCGTTCGGCCTGGGCGGGGCGGACTCCGCCCGCCTGTTCGCACCGGACGGCACGACCCTGGTCGACTCGTACGAATGGACGGCGCACGCCGCCACCACCTACGGCCGCTGCCCGAACGGCACCGGCGCGTTCGCCACGACCGCTGCCTCCACGAAGAACGCGCCGAACGCGTGCGAGGGCGACGTGCAGCTCACCCCGTGGCCGGGCGGATCGACGATCGCGACCGCCGACGACGCCACCGTGCTCGGCGGCAACATGAGCGGCCTCTACTACCAGGCGTCCGGCACCAGCGCGCCGGGCGTGCTGTGGGCCGTGAAGAACGGGCCGGGCACCCTGTACCGGCTGCTCTGGAACGGCACGGTCTGGACCCCGGACACGGCCAACGGCTGGGCAGCGGGTAAGGCACTGCACTACGCCGACGGCACGGGCGACCCGGACTCGGAGGGCGTCACCATCACCGGCACGGGTCCGGATGGGGGCATCTTCGTCTCGACCGAGCGCAACAACGCGAACAACGGCGTGAGCCGCCCGGCCATCCTCCGCTTCGACCCGGCACAGCCCGGCACGAGCCTGAACGCCACGGCCGACTGGAACCTCACCGCCGACCTTCCGGCGGTCGGCCCGAACCTGGGCCTCGAGGCGGTCACCTGGATCCCGGATGCGTACCTCACGGCCAACGGGTTCGCCGACCAGCACACCGGAGCGGCTTACGACCCTGCGTCGTACCCCGGACACGGCGACGGCCTGTTCTTCACCGGCCTCGAAGCGAACGGCTCCATCTACGCGTACGCACTCGACCAGTCCGGCGCAGGATTCACCAGGGTCGCCACCATCGTGAGCGGGATGCCCGGCGTGATGGAGCTGCAGTTCGACCAGGAGACGCAGAAGCTGTGGGCGGTCTGCGACGACACCTGCGACGGGCAGCACGAGACGCTGACGATCGCATCCACGGGTGCGGATGCGGGCGACTTCACGGTCGACACCACCTACGCCCGGCCGACCGGGATGCCCAACTTCAACAACGAGGGCTTCGCGATCGCCCCGCAGGCGGAGTGCGTCGACGGCCACAAGCCGGTGATCTGGTCGGACGACACGAACGACGACGGCCACGCGCTGCGCGCCGGCACGATCGCGTGCACGGTGGTGACGGAGCCGGGCGGCCCCGGTGAGCCGGGCGGACCCGGTGAGCCGGGCACCACGCCCGCGACCGTGACGCTGTCATCCGGAACGGTCGCGGTCGGCGGCGCGCTGAACGTCACCGCTTCCGGGTTCACGGCGGGCGAGACGGTCGAGGTGTGGCTGCACTCGACGCCGGTGAAGCTGGCGACGCTCACGGCATCGGGAACCGGCGCGATCTCGGCGACCGTGAGCATCCCGAGCGGGACACCGGCGGGCGCGCACACGATCGTGGTGACAGGCCTGACCTCGGGCGTCACGGGCTCCATGGCCATCACGGTGACGGCGGCCGCCGCCCCGGGAGGCACGGACCCGGGAACCACTCCGCCCGGCACGACCCCGGCGGTCACCTCCCCGGCCGACAACACTCCGGCCGGACTCGCCGCGACAGGATCGTCGGTCACGGTCCCGCTCCTCGCGGCCCTCGCCGCCGCGCTGCTCGGAACCGTCCTGCTCCTGCTCCGGATGCGCCGCCCGGCCCGCTGACCGGGCGTTCGGCCGGACATGTCCCGCGACACGCCGCCGCGTTCTCCGTTCCGACGGAGAACGTGGCGGAGGTGGCGCGGGATGTCCGCTTTTACGAAGGCATCACGCGGGACTGTCCGCCGCACCCCGCCAGGTGACGCCCGCCTACGCCGACGCCACCACTTCCAGGAGGGCCTCGCCGTAGGCCTCGCGCTTCTTGGCGCCGATGCCGGTGATGCCGTCCAGGTCGCCGAGGGTGGCGGGCTTCGCGGAGGCGACGGCGCGGAGGGTGGCGTCGCCGAAGACGATGTACGCGGGGACGCCCTGCGATCTGGCCGCCTCTGCCCGCCACGCGCGGAGGGCTTCGAACAGGGGGTGGTCTGCCGGTTCGAGGTCGGCGGCCGCCGCTGCTGAGCGGGCGGCGCGGGCCGGGCGCTCCGGGCGGTCCGGTTCGCGGCGCAGCACGACCGGGCGGTCCCCGGCGAGGACGGCGGCGCTCTGCGGGGTGATCGCGAGCACGCCGTATTCGCCTTCCGGCTTCAGCAGTTCCTGGGCGATCAGCTGCCGCACGACCCCGCGCCACTGGCTCTCGCTGAGGTCGGCGCCGATGCTCCAGGTGGCGAGCGCGTCGTGGCCGTGCTGCTCGACGCGCGGGGTGCGCTTGCCGCGCAGGATGTCGACGAGGTGGCCCGCGCCGAACTGCTGGTTGCGTTCGCGCTTCAGACGCACCACCGTCGACAGCAGCTTCTGGGCGGGGACCGTGCCGTCCCAGCTCTCCGGCGGGGTGAGGCAGGTGTCGCAGTTGCCGCACGGCTCCGCGCGCTGACCGAAGTAGTTCAGGAGGTTGACGCGGCGGCACTGCACGGTCTCGCACAGGGCGAGCATCGCATCCAGGTGCTGCGTCATTCGGCGGCGGTGGGCGAGGTCGCCGGGCGAGTCGTCGATCATGCGGCGCTGCTGCACCACGTCTTGCAGGCCGTAGGCGAGCCAGGCGGTGGACGGCAGGCCGTCGCGGCCGGCGCGGCCGGTCTCCTGGTAGTAGCCCTCGACCGACTTGGGAAGGTCGATGTGGGCGACGAACCGCACATCCGGCTTGTCGATGCCCATGCCGAACGCGATGGTGGCGACCACGATCACGCCCTCCTCGCGGAGGAACCTGGCCTGCGTCTGGGCGCGCACTCGCGCATCCAGTCCCGCGTGATACGGGAGCGCGTTTAGGCCGCGCGCGCTGAGGAACTCGGCCGTGCGCTCCACCGTGTTGCGCGACAGGCCGTAGACGATGCCGGCGTCGTTCGGGTGCTCCGTGGTGATGAAGTCGAGCAGCTGCTTGCGCACCTCCACCTTGGGAACGATGCGGTACTGGATGTTCGGACGGTCGAAGTCCGCGACGAACTGCGCCGCCTTCTGCATGCCGAGGCGCTCGGTGATCTCGCGGTGGGTCGCCTCGGTGGCCGTGGCGGTGAGGGCGATGCGCGGCACCTCCGGCCAGCGCTCCCCCAGCTCGGAAAGCGCCAGGTAGTCCGGACGGAAGTCGTGGCCCCACTGGGAGACACAGTGCGCCTCGTCGATGGCGAAGAGTGCGATCTTGCCGCCGGAGAGGAACCGCTTGGTCGCCTCGGAGGACAGCCGCTCCGGCGCGACGTAGAGCACATCCAGCTCGCCGGAGAGGTACGCGTTCTCGACCCTGGACCGCTCGGCGGAATCTTGGGTGGAGTTGAGGAAGGCGGCGCGCACGCCGACGGCGGTCAGTGCATCCACCTGGTCTTGCATGAGTGCGATCAGCGGCGAGATGACGACGCCTGTGCCCTCGCGCACGAGCGACGGGATCTGGTAGCAGAGGCTCTTGCCTCCACCCGTCGGCATGAGCACCACGGCGTCGCCGCCGCCGACGAGCTGGTCGATGATCTCGGCCTGCTCCCCGCGGAACGAGTCGTAGCCGAACACCGTGTGCAGCGCCTCGGCCGGACTCGCGAACTTGGCCGTGGATGCGCGGACCTCCCGCCGAGGAGCCGCCGCCCGCGCCGAGGCAGTCGCGGCCCCCGCAGTCGCAGCCCCCGCCGACGCACCGCCACCGAACGCCGCACCACCACCGAACGCCGCACCACCACCGAACTCCACCGCCCCGCCGAGGTACGCGTCGTCAGGTGGGAACGCCTCCTCCGGATACTCCGGTGGCGCGTCGCGCTCGTCCGGCTCCCAGGGGTGTTCCGCGTTCCAACTCATCCCCTGATCGTAACGAGCGGGACCGACGAAAACCTGGCCGTCGCAGATCTGTGGAAAACACCCCGGTTTTGATAGCTTGTGGAAGCTCGACCACGGGGGAAACCAAGGGGGACCATGACCGACGACGCCGCGCACCCGACCGCGCACGCGGACGCGCACACGACCGCGCCGACCACCAGCCCCCGCGAACGCCGGCGCGCCCGGCCCTGGATCGTCGCCACCGCCGCCGTCCTGCTCGGAGCCGGTGTGGTCTCCGGCGCGGCGTACGGCTGGTCCGTGTTCGCCCAGGCCAGGTTCACCGTGGCGAACCAGCAGTCCGTGCAGGTCGCCCACGCGCTTACCGACGTGTCCGACCAGCGCGGCGCCGCCATCGACAAGGCGAAGGTCACCACCAGCGCCGTCGACAGCTTCGTCGCTCAGCCCCACACCGGCTACGTCAGCGCCGCGGCACTGGATGCGCTGAAGAAGGCGGACAACGACCTCCACTCGGCGAGCAACGACCTCACGTACGCGCCGGAGGAGGTCACACCGGTCCCGTCCCGTCCGTCCGACCTCTGGCCGCTCACCGTCATCCGGGAGCTTCTTCTCATCCGGACGTCGACCGACGGCGAGGTCGCACTCCTGAAATCCCGCGCGGCAGAGCTCGCGGCGATGAAGACCGCGCAGAAGGAGGTCGGCACCGCCAGCACCGCCGTCTACGGCGAGGTGAAGGCGCACGCGGAAGCCACCATGAAGGCGGCCGTCGACGCCACGTACGAGAGCAGGATCGGCCTCGCGCACGCGCTGGCCGGAGCATCCGGTTCGGTCAGCTTCTCCGGGATGGGACTGCCCGCGATCATCAGTGCGTCCGACGCCGTCGCAGCGTCGGAGGCAGCGGGCCAGGCGGCGAAGCAGGACCCGGCATACCCCGCACACGCGGCGATCGAGGCGTACGCGCGGAGCATCGCGCACGGCGTCAACCTGGACTTCCAGTGGCACCAGGTGGTCGGCGGCTACGGCACCGGCTGGTATTCGGGCACCACCATGTATCACGAGGGGGACGGCGGCTGGGCGACCATCGACCTCAACTTCGACACCGTCGACGGCTGGTCGCGGGGCGACGTGGATGCGAAAGCACTCATCACGCACGAGGTGGGCCACTCGCAGGTGGTGCGCCCGGAGTGCCGCACGCTCTTCACCGGACCGGTGTTCAATTCGGACGACGAGATGTGGGCGACCGCGTGGGCGATCAGCATGGGCTTCGACGACGAGGGCTCCGGCATCCAGGCGTACGGGCGGCCGAGCGACCAGCAGATCGCGACCGCCGGGCAGTGCCGCTGACCGCAACAGCGGTACCACCGGCCACATGCGCCGATTGATCGTGACCGAGTTCATGACCCTCGACGGGGTCGTCGAGGCCCCGGGAGGGGAGCCGACGCATCCGCACGCCGGATGGACGATGCCGTACGGCACGGACGCCCTGTACGCGTTCAAGCTGCGCGAGACGATGGAGGCGGAGTCCCTGCTGCTCGGACGCAAGACGTTCGAAGGCTTCAGCGCTGCCTGGCCGGGGCGCGACGGCGAGTTCGCCGACAAGATGAACGCGATGCCGAAGCTGGTGGCCGCGAGCGGAACGGGCGACCTCGGCTGGAACGCCACGCGCATCCAGGGTGAGGTGCGGACGGCCGTCGCCGAGCTGAAGGAGGGCGACGGCGGCCCGATCCTGGTGGCGGGAAGCGCGACCCTCGTGCGCTCCCTGCTGGTCTGGGGCCTCGTGGACGAGCTGCGCCTGCTCACCTACCCGGTGATGGTCGGCGGGGGACTGCGCATCTTCCCGGACGACAGGGAGAAGTGGTCGTTCGAGCTGGCCGAGCTCGAACGGTTCGACAGCGGTGCCGTGCTGCACGTCTACCGGCTCGCCGGGAGCTGATGCTCACCGTCGTCCTCGGGCTGGTCGGGGCGTTCGTCTACGGGTCCGCCGACTTCCTCGGTGGGATCGCCGCGCGGCGGATCAGCGCGCTCAGGGTGACGGCGATCGGCGCGCTGTCCGGGCTCGTCCTGCTGCTCATCGCGTTGCCGGTCTTCGGCGGAGAGTGGTCGGCGGCCGCGATCGGCTGGGGCGCCCTCTCCGGCGTGACCGGCGCCGTGGCCATCTCGCTGCTGTACGCGTGCCTCGCGATCGGGCCGATGAGCATCCTGTCCCCGCTCACCGCGCTGGTGTCCGCGATCGTCCCGATGACCTGGGGGCTGCTCGGCGGCGAGCAGTTCGCGCCGATCGGCTACGCGGCGCTCGGCGTCGCCCTCGTGGCGGTGGTGCTCGTCGGGTTCGTGCCGGAGAAGGGGGCGGTGCGGCCGAGCGTCCGCGGCATCCTGATGGCGGTCGGCTCCGGGACGATGATCGGCGCGTTCCTCATCATCATCGACCAGACGCCGGACTCGTCCGGGCTCGTGCCCCTCGTGCTGAACCGGGGCGTGAACGGCGCGATCATGCTGGCGGTGATCGGGCTGGTCGCGCTGCAGGCCAGGGCTCGGCAGGCGCGCGCAGCCACCAGCCAGGCACCGGATGCGGCCGTCACCCCCGGCACGCGGCCCACCATCGCCGCCGGCTGGCTGCCCGGGCTCCCGTTCGCGCTCGCCTGCGGGGTGCTCGACACCGTGGCGAACGTGGTGATGCTCGTCGGCCTGCGACTCGGCGATCTTGCCGCGTTCTCCGTGCTGATCGCGCTGTATCCGGCGGGGACCATCGTGCTCGCCGCCGTGGTCCTGCGGGAGCGGATCGCCCCCATCCAGTGGGTCGGGCTGGCGCTCGCGATCGCGGCAGCCGGGATGCTCGCTGTCGCCTGACGCCGCATCGTTCACTAGTGTGAACAACTGAAACACGGAGGGGCTCGACATGACACAGCACGACCCGGCCGACGAGCTGGAGAACAATCGCGAACACATCGGCGACATGAGCCAGGCGGTTCAGGACTTCTCGAGCGAGCAGGAGGGCTACCACAAGAGCCTCAAGCCGCGGCAGGTGCAGATGATCGCCATCGGCGGCGCGATCGGCACCGGCCTCTTCCTCGGGGCGGGCGGCAGGCTCGAACAGGGCGGCCCCATCCTCGTCTTCGTCTACGCGCTGTGCGGGTTCTTCGCCTTCCTCGTGCTGCGCGCGCTCGGCGAGCTGGTGCTGCACCGGCCGTCGTCCGGTTCGTTCGTGTCGTACGCGCGCGAGTTCTACGGCGAGAAGATGGCGTACGTCGCCGGGTGGATGTACTTCCTCAACTGGGCGATGACGGCCATCGTCGACTCCACCGCCATCGCGCTCTACGTCAAATACTGGAGTGCATTCTCCTCGGTGCCGCAGTGGCTGCTCGCGCTCATCGCACTGATCGTGGTGGTGAGCCTCAACCTCATCTCGGTGAAGGTGTTCGGCGAGATGGAGTTCTGGTTCGCGCTGATCAAGGTGACGGCCCTGGTGGCGTTCCTCATCATCGGCATCGTCGTGCTCGCCTTCGGCTGGCCGACCGACCAGGGTGCGACCGGCATCGCGATGCTCGCGGAGAACGGCGGCCTGCTGCCGCACGGGATCGCGACGATCGGCATGGCGATCGTGCTCGTGCAGGGCGTCGTGTTCGCGTACGCGGGCGTGGAGCTGGTGGGCATCGCGGCGGGCGAGACCGAGCATCCGGAGAAGATCATGCCGCGCGCGATCAACAGCGTCGTGCTGCGCATCGCGATGTTCTACTGCGGCTCGGTGCTGCTGCTCGCCCTGCTGCTCCCCTCCCATGTCTACAGCGGTGACGAGAGCCCGTTCGTGACGTTCTTCAGCCATCTCGGATCGCCGGAGCTGGGCGCCATCGTCGGCTCGATCATGAACTTCGTCGTGCTCACGGCCGCCCTGTCCAGCCTGAACGCCGGGATGTACTCGACGGGGCGCATCCTGCACTCGATGGCTCAGACGGGTGCGTCGCCGAGGTTCACCGGCCGGATGAACAAGCGCGGAGTGCCGTACGGCGGCATCCTGCTCACGGCCTGCATCGGTGTGCTCGGCGTGTTCCTCAACCTGATCGTGCCGGAGGAGGCGTTCAACATCGTCGTGAACGTGGCGTCCCTCGGCATCATCACCAGCTGGGGCATGATCGTGATCTGCCAGATGCAGCTGCGCAGGTGGGCACTGCAGGGCAAGCTCGAGCGACCGGCCTTCCGGCTGTTCGGGGCGCCGTTCACGGCCTACCTGACGCTGGCGTTCCTGGTGGCCGTCGTCGTGCTGATGGCGTTCGACTACCCCACGGGCACATACACGGTCGCGTCGCTCGTCATCATCATCCCGTTGCTGGTGATCGGCTGGTTCGCGCAGCGTCAGCGCATCCTGGCCATCGCGCAGGAGCGGCAGGGGTACACCGGCGCGCATCCGGTGATCGCGGCGCGGCCCGGCATGAACGGCGGCCGCCGTCCCCCATCGACGCCCTCCGATGACCCGCCGGCGTAGCCCGGTCTTCGTCGACGCATGAACCGCACGGACCGGCTGTATGCGCTTGTGGAGGAGCTGCGGGCCGTCGCGCCGCGGGCGCGGAGCGCGCGGTGGCTGGCCGAGCGCTTCGAGGTGAGCACGCGCACGATCGAGCGCGACCTGTCCGCCCTGCAGCAGTCCGGCGTGCCGATCTGGGCGGAGCAGGGCCGCACGGGCGGGTACTGCATCGACCCGGCACACACCCTCGCTCCGCTGGGCTTCACCCCGGATGAGGCGCTCGCCGTCAGCATCGGGCTCGGGATGCTCGCGGCGAGCCCATTCGGCGATGCTGCGGCCTCTGCGGCGCGCAAGGTGGCGGCGGTGATGGACGAGCGCGGGCTCGCACGGACCGCCGAGCTGGCGGCGCGCATCCACCTACTGGACGACGGTCCCGTCCGGGATGCGCCGTCCGCGCTCAGCGACATGCTCGGCGGTGCGCTCAGTTCCCGGCGCGTGCTCACGATCGCCTACCGCGACCGCGCGGGGGCGGAGACCGTGCGCGACGTGGAGCCGCTCGGCTACGTCGGCAAGGGAACGGACTGGTATCTGATCGGCTGGTGCCGCCTCCGCGACGGCATCCGGGCGTTCAAGGGCGACCGGATCGTGCGGGCGACCCCGACCGGCGAACGGGCGCCGGAGCGCACTCTGCGGGCGGAAGACCTGGAGATCCCGTACGGCGAGCTGCGCACTGTCGGCCTCGGCCGGGACGCGGACTGAAACTCCCGCTAAACACCGACAGGACGGTGTCGCCTCGGCGGCCCACGATGGAGTCAACCGGCCGGAACACGGTCGGACTCTCTCGAAAGGACCGTCATGGACTTCGCCTCGATCAGGATCATCACCGACGACGTCGACAGGCTCGCGCACTTCTACGAGCTCGTCACCGGCACCCCCGCCGCGCGCCCTGCGCCGGTGTTCGCCGAGTTCCGCACGCAGAGCGCCACGCTCGCGATCGGCAGCACAGCGACCGTCGCCATGCTCGGCGACCAGGCCCCGCGCCCGGGCAGCAACGCCTCCGTCATCGTCGAGTTCCAGGTGCAGGACGTGGATGCGGAGTTCGCGCGCATCCGGAACGACATCGGGGGTGCCGACGCGGCCACCGCCGGCACCGCCGTCGTGATGGAACCCACGACGATGCCGTGGGGCAACCGTTCCGCCATCGTCCGCGACCCCGACGGCAACCTCGTGAACATCTTCTCCCGCCCGGAGGCGCGCTTGTAAGGTAATCCTTACCTCATCTACGCTGGTGAGGACATGAAGAACACCAGCACCCGACTCCTCCTCACCTGCGCCGCGATCGGTGTCGCCGGTGGGATCGTGTTCTCGATCAGCGCGTACATCTCCGGCACGCTCGCCGCCGCTGCGCCGATGTTCTACGGCGCGGTGATCGGCGTGTACTTCCTGCCGGGCGTGATCGCCCAGGCCCTGCTGCGCCGGGGCGGTGTCGCGCTGATCACCTCGGTGATCGCCGGGCTCGTCTCGGTGCCGTTCCAGCCGATCGGTTTCGCAGCGGTGATGGCGGCGGGGTCGATCGGGCTGCTGCAGGAACTGCCGTTCGCGGTCACGCTCTACCGCTACTGGAGGGCGTGGCTGTTCTACGCGGCCGTGACGGTGGCCGGGCTGGTGTTCGGCATCGGTGTGTACATCGCGCAGGGCGCGGAGCAGAGCCAGCCGTGGGTGCAGGTGCTGCACATCGGCCTGTTCGTGGTGTCGCCGATCCTGTTCACCTGGGCTGGCCGGGCCGTCGCCGCCGGGCTCGACCGCACGGGGGCGGGCCGCGGACTGCAGCTGCCCGTGGTGCGCACACGGCGCGGCAGCAGCGGGGACGCCGGTCCGGACGCGCTGCCGCTGCTCGCCGCGCCATCGCCGACACTGTCGCTCTGAGCGCCGTGGCCCCCGAGCCCGCGCCGCCGCCGCTGTCGGTGCGCGGGGTGCGCATCCGGCACGATGGTGCCGACCAGTGGACGCCCGACGGGGTGACCTTCGACCTCCACCCCGGCGAGGTGCTGCTGGTGCTCGGTCCGAGCGGCTGCGGCAAGTCGACGCTGGCCCTCGCCCTTAACGGCCTGGTACCGCACGCGGTCCCGGCGACCCTCGACGGCTCGGTGCTCGTGGCGGGCGTCGACACCGTGGATGCGCGGGTCGCCGAGCTGAGCGAGCACGTCGGCACGGTGTTCCAGGATCCGGATGCGCAGCTCGTCACCGCGACGGTCCTGGACGAGGTCTGCTTCGGCCCGGAGAACCAGCTGGTGCCCGCCAACGTGGTGCTCGCCCGCGCGGAGGCCGCGCTGCGCGCCGTCGGGCTGTGGGAGCGCAGGGGCGACAACCCGGACACGCTCTCCGGAGGAGGCAAACAGCGCCTTGCCATCGCCTGCGCGCTCGCCCTGGAGGCTCCGGTGCTCGTGCTCGACGAGCCGACGGCCAACCTCGACCCGGCCGGAGCGGAAGAGGTCTACGCGGTGCTCGCCGCGCTCACCGGGCCGGGTTCGACCAGGGCGGTGGTGCTGGTGGAGCACAACCTGGATGCGGCGATGCCGGTGGTGGACACGGTGCTGGTACTGGATGCTGCGGGCAGGCAGGTGGCGCACGGACCGGTCGCGACGGTGTTCCGGGAGCGGGCGGAGGAACTGGCGGCGCTGGGCGTGTGGCTGCCGGTGGCGACGCTCGCCGGGCTGCGGCTGCGGGCGGCGGGGTGGGACGTGGAGCGGCTGCCGGTGACGGCGGAGGAGCTGGCGGCGGTGGCGGCGGGGGCGGCGGGGGCTGGAGCTGCGTTCGCGGGTGGCCAGCGCCCCCGGCCCGAGCGCACCGAGGCGACCACCGAGCCCGCCGTCGACGTGCGCGGGCTGGACGTGCGGCGCGGCAAGCGCACCGTGCTGCGCGACGTGCGGCTGCGGGTGGGGCGGGGCGACTTCGTCGCGGTGCTCGGCGCGAACGGCGCGGGGAAGACCTCGCTCGTGCAGGCCATCGCGGGCGTCGTGCGGCCGCCGCGCGGCACCGTGTCGGTGGGCGGGATCGACCCTGCCCGCGCGAGCGTCGCGGAGCTGACCGCGGCCATCGGGTTCGTGTTCCAGAATCCCGAGCATCAGTTCGTGGCCGACTCCGTCGAGGACGAGCTGGCGTACGGCCTGCGCGTGCGACGCACCCCCGCCGACGAGATCGCGCGCCGCGTCGACGGGATGCTGGGCACGCTCGATCTCGCCGGGCACCGCCACGCGCATCCATACCTGTTGTCGGGCGGGCAGAAGAGGCGGCTGTCCGTCGGGACCGCGCTGATCGCCGGTGCCCCCGTGCTCGTGCTCGACGAACCGACGTTCGGTCAGGACCGCGAGCGCGCCACCGAACTGCTCACCATGCTGGCCGAGCTCAACGAGCAGGGCACCACGGTGATCATCGTCACCCACGACCTGCAGCTGGTGGCCGAGTACGCCACGCACGCGGCGGTGCTGGTCGACGGCGCGCTCGCCGCCCACGGACCGACCGCAGACATCCTCTCGGACGCCGCCCTGCTCGAACGCAGCGGGATGCGGCAGCCGCCGCTCGCCAGGGCGCTCGGCGGCGTGCCCGGCTGGAGCCATGTCACCCGGCTCGCCGACCTGCCGGGAGGGGATGCGCCGTGACCTTCCTCTCCACCGACCCGTACGGCACCGCCGCCGCGCCCGCCGGACGCTTCCTGCACCTCCTGAACCCGCTCGCGAAGGTGGCCGCCGTCGTGCCCGCCTGGGTGGCGCTGCTGTTCACCCGCGACATCCTGACGCCGCTGATCTTCATCGTCATCGCCGTGCTGCTCATCCTGGTCGGCGCCCGGCTGCGCCCGTCGATCGTTCTCGGCCTGCTGCTCTTGCTGCCCGCGCTCGTGCTGGTGATGGCGCTGAGTTTCGGGTTCTGGACCGACGCGTCCCGGGTCGCGGACCAGCGCATCCTGTTCTCCGTCGGGGCGTTCCACTACACCGTCGGTGCGTTCGCGGTGGGCCTCGCCACCTCGCTGCGGCTCGGCGCGCTGGTGACCCTCGCGCTCGTCGGCGGACTCACCACGACCGGGCCCGACCTGGCCCGCTCGCTCGTCGCGCAGCTGCGCATCCCGTACCGGATCGGATACACGGCCATCGCCGCCTACCGTTTCCTGCCGCGCTTCGGCAGCGAGCTCGCGCTGATCAGGCAGGCCCAGCGGGTGCGCGGCGTGGCAGGGGGATGGGGTCCCGTCGCGGCCCTGCGGCGCGCGTTCGCCGCGGTGGTGCCGCTGCTGGCGTCGTCGATCAGGCACGCCGAGCGTATGGCGCTGGCGATGGAGTCGCGGGCGTTCGGCGCGCACCCGACCCGCACGGAGCGCTCCCCGTCGCGCTGGCGCGTGCGCGACACGGTGTTCGTGGCGGTCGGCGTCGCCGTGACCGTCGCGGTGTTCGTGATCTGACGAGGCGGCCGGTGCACGCGACGCCGACGGCGGCCGACCGGTATGTTCGGGGAACAACGCTGCCACCGCGTTGCGCTGCGAAGGAGCACGAATGTCGACACCCATCGAGTATCGGCCGCTGGATGCGGTCACCGTCTATGCGGTGCGCGGAACGGCGCCCGGCACAGGTCCGGAGAAGGTCGGCCCCGTCGTCGGACCCCTGATCGGCGCGCTCGACCAGGCGCTGACCGCGGCAGGGCGTCCCCTTCTCGCCCCCTCCACGTTCTGGTACGAACCGCTCGACGACGGCGGGATGGCGGTCTCCATCTCGTATCCCGCCGAGAATCCGCCGCACCCGGGCGACGGTTACGACGTGGTCGAGCTTCCCGCGGTCCCGCTGGCGGCGACGCGGCTGCACCGGGGCGACATGTCCGGCATCGGCGACTCCTGGATGGCCCTGATCGACCAGCTTTCCGCGGACGGCTATCGCATCACCGGTCCGACGCGTGAGGTCTACCTGGAGGCGGCGGGGCACGAGCCGGGTCCCGACTGGGTCACCGAACTCCAGGCGCCCGTCGAGCGCGCGTAGCCGACGGGCACGGAGCGCGACGACGGACGACGCCGCTAGGAGACGTGCGCGGCAGCCTCCAGCGCCGGCAGGGCCGCCGCGAGCGCCGTGACCTGCTCCGGGGTCAGCTCGGCGATGATCGACTGCACCGTGCGGGCCCGGTCGGAGCGGGCGCGCAGGAGCAGCTCGATGCCGGCCTCCGTGCCGCTGACGAACGACGAGCGGCCGTCGTCCGGGTCCGGTTCGCGCTGCACCAGGCCGCGCGACTCGAGGTCGGCGACCACGCGGGTGATGGTCGGGGCGGCGACCACCTCGATGGCGGCGAGCTCGCCGGGGCGCAGCGGCCCGCGACGGACGATGGTGGACAGCGCGGAGAGCTGGCCGTGGCTCAGGTCGCCGGTGGATGAGCGCATCCGGCGGTTGAGGCGGCCGACCGCGAGCGCCAGGCGTCCGGCGAGGTCGTCGTCGTTCAGGGCGGAGCGTCCGTCCACGGACCGCCCCCTCTCGGTCACCACGGTCGTTCCTTGACGCTATGCGCGGCTCGCACCGACTTCCTCGCCTTCTTCGCTGACCGCCCGGGATTCTGCGATCTTCTCCTCATGAACATACTTGCCGCCGCCTGCGAATGAGGCGATAGCTCCGATGATGCTCATGATGGCGGCGGCGATGAAGACGACGACGAGGCCGTCGTGGAACGGTCCAGAGATCAGCTGGGGGAAGAACTCCTTGCCGGTGAGGGTGGCCGCATCCACGTGGGGGCTGCTGAGCACGCCCGTCGGCCCGAGCAGGCTCGCGATCGGGTTGTAGCCGAGGAACGCGGCGAACAGGCTGCCGACCGGAGGGGTGGCGCCGATCTGCGTCGCGACGGCGTGAGGGACGCCGTGCGTGGTGAGCCCGTTCGTGAGCGCCGTCGGCAGGGCGACGGAGAGGCCGGCGATCATCAGCGAGAAGAAGATGCCGATGGACAGCGAGCTTCCCGCGTTGAGGGCGACGCCCGCCATCCCGGATGCTGCCCCGCGCTCGTTCGCCGGCACGCTGTTCATGATGGAGGTGCGGTTCGGCGAGGAGAACAGGCCGGAGCCGATGCCGTTGAGGCCGGTGAGCACGGCGAACTGCCAGTAGTCGAAGTTCACCGGGATGAGCAGCAGGCCCACGAAGGTGACCGCCACGAGCGAGAGGCCGACCGTCGCGAAGACGCGCGAGCCGTACCGGTCGGACAGCGCGCCGGAGATCGGCCCTGCGACCAGGAAGCCGACCGTGATCGGCAGCATGTAGATGCCGGCCCAGAGCGGCGTCGACTCGTAGCTGTAGCCGTGCAGCGGCAGCCAGATGCCCTGCAGCCAGATGATCAGCATGAACTGCAGGCCGCCGCGCCCGATGGCGGCGAGGAACCCGGCGAAGATGCCGGACGAGAACGACCGGATGCGGAACAACCGCATGTCGAACATCGGCGACTTCACCCGCAGTTCGATCAGGACGAACGCCGCCAGCAGCACGATGCCGCCGATGATCGAGCCGAGCACCCACGGGTTGCCCCAGCCCTGCGAGCTTCCGCCGTACGGCTGGATGCCGTACGTGATGCCGGTGAGCAGGGCGATCAGGCCGACCGCGAACGTCGCGTTGCCGATCCAGTCGATCCTGCCCGGGTTCTTCTGGCCCACCTCGTGCAGCGACTTGTACGACCAGATGGTCCCGATGATGCCGATCGGCACGGAGACGAAGAACACCGCACGCCAGTCGATCTCGGCGAGCACACCGCCGACGATGAGGCCGATGAAGCTTCCCGCGATGGCCGCGACCTGGTTGAGGCCGAGGGCGAACCCGCGCTTGTTGGCGGGGAACGCATCCGTGAGGATGGCGGTCGAGTTCGCGAACAGCGCCGCGCCTCCGATGCCCTGCACGAACCGCCACACGATCAGCCACATGGCGGCAGGGCCGCCGGTGAACGGGTCGAGCGACAGCGCGATGGCGGCCACGGTGAAGATGACGAACCCGGCGTTGTAGATCTTCACGCGCCCGAACTGGTCGCCCATCCTCCCGAACATCACGACCAGCACGGCGGTGACGAGCATGTACCCCATCAGCATCCAGAGCAGGTAGGAGACGTTGCCCGGTTCGAGCGGGTTGAGCTTGATGCCGGTGAAGATCGCGGGGAGCGAGATGATGACGATCGACGAGTTGATCGTCGCCATCAGCATCCCGAGGGTGGTGTTACTGAGCGCGACCCACTTGTAGTGCGGGTGATCCTTGGCGAACATGCCGGTGCGTGGCAAAAGAGTGCGTCCTTCGAGTTGGTTTATATGCATTAACTATATAACTCGAAGGGCGGCGGGGGAACGGCCGCCAGAACGTCACACGGTCAGCGTGACCTTCTTCAGTCCGGCGGGGTTGTCCGGGTCGAGGCCGCGGCCGAGGGCCAGCTCCAAGGCGATGCGCTGCAGCGGCACGATCTCGCGCAGGGGAAGCAGTTCGTCGTCCTGCTCGTCCAGCGGGAGGTGCACGGCGGCGCCGTCGACCAGGCCGGGGCCGAGTTCGATCACGCGTGCGCCGAGTGCCGCGGCGGCGGAGGCGAACGACAGCACGGAGTCGCGGCCGGCGGGGCTGCCGGTGAGGGCGACCACCACCGAGCCGGGGACCACCTGGCCGAGCGGGCCGTGCGTCGCGTCGGCGGCGCTCCAGCCGGATGCCGCGATCGCGTTCGTCTCCATCAGCTTCAGCGCGCCCTCGCGGGCGGTCGACATCGAGTATCCGCGGCCGACCACGATCACCCTGTCGACGCCGGAGAGGGCTGCGACCGCGGCGTCCACAGCACTGGGAGCGGCGAGGTCGGCTGCGACCGAGGCGGCGATCCTGCGCACGCGCTCGTCGAGCTCCGGCCATCCCGTCCCGGCTGCGCGGTGCAGGGTCAGCGCGAGGGCGAGGAGCTCTGCGGTGTACGTCTTCGTGGCGGCGACCGACGTCTCCGCGCCCGCCGAAAGCGAGACGTGAACATCGGCGGCCCCGGCGAGCGCGCTGGCCGGATCGTTGGAGAACGCGATCACCGGCACGTCGGCCGCCGCGATGGAGGCGACGGTCGCGAGCAGGTCGGGAGAGCTGCCGGACTGCGAGACGGCGAGCGCGACCGAGCGTGGGAAGGCGAGCTGGGTGCCGAAGCCGGTGACACTGGCCGGGGTCGCGAGCATCGCCGGGATGCGCAGCAGGTTGTGGGCGAGGTACTGGGCGTACATCGCGGCGTGGTCGCTCGATCCGCGCGCCGCGAAGACCAGGAGCTCTGGCCGCTGCGACGCGATCAGCTCTGCCGCGGCGTCAATGGACTCGCGCGCGTCGAGAAGGTCGAGCCAGCGGTCGGGCTGCTCGGCGATCTCCGCGCGCATCCGGTGGCCGGCGACGGCTCCGCCGCTCACGAGCTGAGCCCCGTGATCATCGCGACCAGTTCGTTGTGGCTGGTCTCGTCGATGCGCTTGGTGCCCACCTGGGTTCCGCGGCGCAGCACGGAGACGCGGTCGGCGACCCGGAACACCTGCTCCATGTTGTGGCTGACGATCAGCACGGCGGCCCCGCGCTCCTTCAGCTTCAGGATCAGCTCCTCCACCTTGGCCGTCTCCGCGACGCCGAGGGCGGCGGTCGGCTCGTCCATCAGCACCAGGCTGCTGGCCCAGTGGGTGGCCCGGGCGATCGCGATTCCCTGGCGCTGGCCGCCGGAGAGGTCGCTCAGCGTGGCACGCGCCGACGGGATGCGCACATCCAGTTCGTCGACGAGTGCCTGCGTGCGCGCGGCCATCGTCTTGCGGTCGAGCGTTCCGAAGGGCTTGCGCCGCAGCTCTCTGCCGAGGAACAGGTTCATGTAGACCGGCTGCAGGTCGACGAGCGCGAGGTCCTGGTAGACCACCTCGACTCCTCTGCTCCTGGCGTCCGACGGGTCGCGGAAGCTGGCCCGCTCTCCGTTGACCCAGATCTCGCCGTCGGTCGGCTGGTACATGCCGGAGATGATCTTGACCAGCGTCGACTTCCCTGCGCCGTTGTCGCCGACGAGGGCGACGATCTCGCCAGGCTCGATCTCGAGGTCGAAGCGCTTGATGGCGACGATGCCGCCGAAGTGCTTGGTGATGCCATCGAGCCGAAGCGGCTTCACCGTCGTGTCCTGCGGAGCGGTGGTGGGGGTCATGCTGTCCTCCCGGATGCGGCGAGCGCCGCCGCGGTCGTGATGGGTGCAGAGCCGTCGGCCGACCAGATGCCTGCGACGGTGGGGTTTCCGGTGCTGAGCCCGGCGATGCCGGCTGTGAGGCCGCGGGTGACGAAGACCTGCGGGCGGAATCCGAACAGCACGGTGTTCCCCGGCTGCACGGTGCGCCCGGAGAGCGGGATCGTGGCGTAGTAGTCGATGGCCTCCGGAGCCGGCATGTCGACCAGCAGTTCGGGGGCGGATGCGGTGTCCGCTCCCTCCCCGACGATCAGGGCACTCGTCGTGGTCCCGCCGAGCACGGGATCGACGTAGAGGCCGCCGCCGAACACGTACGCATCGCCGTTCCAGAGGTGCGACACCTCGGAGACGTACGCGATGGCCGGCTCCTCGATGAGGTCGTGAGCGGCGTGCAGCGGCGTCGTCCCCGTCAGGCCGTGGCCGGGTTCGACCTGAGTCGCTCCTGCGGCGGCCAGGGTCTCGAGCACGGACACGGACGTGGTTCCTGGGGCGTTCACCTGCACGCCGGTGCGACCGGCGCCCTCGAGCGCACGGAGTGCCGTCGTCAGGGTCTCCAGGTTGTGTGTGGAGCGGGCGGTGCCGGTCTCCGCGTCGAAGAGGGTCGCGGGGAAGGTGGTGATGCCGGCGAACCGCACGCCGGGGATGGCGTCGACCCTGTCGGCCGCCGCGACGATGTCCGCCGCGTCGAATCCGCCCTCGTGGCCGCGGTAGAACCGGTCGCCGGGAGCTGCGATGCGCAGCAGCACGTCCTGCACCCTGCCGCGTTCCGCTGCAGCCGCACCGGCCTCGCGCGCCTTCTGCTCGGAGAAGACGGTCCAGTAGAGCGGTTCGAGCGCCGCGGCGTCCGCGGCCGAGTGGCGGGGGATCTGCACGAGGTGGCCGAGGTGACCGGTGGCCAGGCCACCGCTCGCCGCTGCGACCGCGCACTCCAGGTCGACGCCGACGGCGTGGCCGATTCCGCCGGCCGCGATGGCACGGGATGCGTCCGGGTTGCGGCCGATCTGCTTGGTCATGGCGAACGGCGTGAGACCGAGCCTGGCCGACTCCGCCGCGAGGGCGGAGGCGTTGCGGGTGACCGCATCCAGGTCGATGACGAAGGTGTTGGGCGGGATGGCGCCGCTCTGGTGGAACCGGGTGGCCGCGTCGAGCAGTGCCTGGTTGCGGCGGCGGAGGAGGTCGAGGAACATCGTTTGTCTTCCTTACTGTCTTCCCGGCTAGTTGCTCTTCTTGGCGCGGAGGGAGAGCGAGACCGCCACCAGGATGATCGCGCCGCGCACGATCATCTGCTGTGCGACGGTGAGCCCGCCGAGGAGCAGCCCGTAGTTGATCATGCTCATGAAGAGGCTGCCGACCAGGGCACCGATGATCGAGCCCTTTCCTCCGGTGAGCGCGGTTCCTCCGACGATCACGGCGGCGAGCACGCTCATCAGGTCCGAGCTGCCGAGCGTGTACGTCGCACCGGCCAGCCGCCCCGCGTAGAGCAGACCGGCGAGTGCCGCCGTCACTCCGCTGACGATGAAGACGGCCATCCGGACGCGGTTGACCTTGATGCCGCTGACCGCGGCGGCCGCCGCCTTGTTGCCGACCGCGAGAACGTGGGCGCCGAACGCCCGCTGGCGCAGCACGTGCCAGCCGATCGCCGTCACCGCCGCCGTCCACCAGATCAGGATCGGGATGCCGAGCAGCGTTCCACCGCCGAAGAGCCAGCCGAACGCGGCGTCGGTCACCGGCACGGACTGCAGGTTGGTCGACTGCTGGGCGAGGCCGGTGATGAGTCCCATTGTCGCCAGCGTGACGAGGAAGGACGGCAGCCGCACGAGCGTGACGAAGATGCCGTTGACGGCGCCGATGACGGCGCCGACCGCCAGGCCAGCGATGGCCGCGATCAGCCACTGGTGCGTGCTCTGCAGCGTGACGGCCGCCACCAGGGCGGACAGGGCGACGGTCGAGCCGATCGAGAGGTCGATCTCGCCGAGGCTGAGCACGAACACCGTGCCGATCGCCATCACCGTGATCGGCGTCGCCTGGGTGATGATGTTGACCAGCGTCGTGCCGTTGAGGAAGTTGCCGCCCTGGGTGATGGCGAAGTAGAGGAACACCACCACGAATCCGATGTAGACGACGTACTGCCGCCAGTCCGCGTGACGCAGCCGTTCGCCGACGGTCATCCTGCCGTCGGTGGTCGATACAGTCATGATGCTTCTCTTTCCGTGCTGAGCAGTGCGGCGTCGATGGCGAGACGGACGGCGCCGAGGATGGGGGCATTGGAACCGAGGCGGCTGATGCGCACCTCGATCGTCGGCCGGCCGAGTTCGCCGAGCCAGTGGAGGACGGGTGCGAGCAACTCCTCGCGGCTGCCGATGCCGCCGCCGAGGACGAACAGTCCAGGATCGACGACGGCGTCGACGGAAACGATCGCGTGGGCGAGCCAGCGCGCCTCCTCGTCGAGCGACGCCGCCGCATCCCGGTCTCCGCGGCCAGAGCGCTCGAAGACGTCGACGGTGGTCGAACCGGCGCTGCCGGATGCGCGCTCGTAGCGCTGGACGATCGCCTCACCGCTGACGACCTCCTCCAGCGGGCCGCGGCGGTGGTTGGCGGGGTCGAGCGGGTCGGCGCCGATCGGCAGGTAGCCGATCTCGCCCGCGGCACCGCGGACGCCCTGCCAGACGCGGCGGTCGAGCACGAGCCCGACGCCGATGCCGGTGCCGACGGAGACGAAGGCGAAGCTGTCGACTTCTGTTCCCACGCCGTCGTGCAGTTCGCCGAGCGCTGCGATGTTCACGTCGTTGTCGATGACGACGGCGTGCCCCAGTCGCCTTTCGAGCTCGGCGACCACGCCGAAGCCTTCGAGGCCGCCGAGGTTCGGCGCCAGGTCGAAGTGGCCCGCGTCCGCGTCCGGCACGCCCGCCCCGCCGATCGCCGTTGCGACGATGGCTGCTCCGGATGCGCCGACCGCCGCGGCGAGGGTGGACACGATCTCCGTCACCTGCGCGACGATTTCGCGCCCGTCGAGGGTCGGCTGGGTCAGCTCGTGCAGGACGTCGCCCGTCATGGTCGCGATGCCTGCGCGGATCTTCGTTCCGCCGAGGTCGATGCCGACGACGTAACGGCCGTCGGCGCGCGGGGCGCTCATACGACCTCCAGGACGGCAGCGGGGTTGGCAGCGAGCATCGTCTCGATGGCGGCGTCGGAGACGCCGCGCTCCTGCAGCGCGGGCACGAACACCGTTCCGAGGTACGAGTATCCGAGGGCGCCGTGGGTGCCGGGGTTCATCCACACCTCCGCGCCGGTCAGGTCCTGTGCGAGCAGGATGCGGTCGGCCAGCCCGTCCGCGACGAGTCCGGCGACGAGGTCGGCGCGTCCCGCATCCGATCGGTGGAACGACTGCTTGGCGTACTCACCGTCGTCGCGCGCGTCGGGCACCGGACCGAGGAAGAACTCCCAGTCCTCCTTGCCGATCGTGTCGACGGCCACCCGGGCGCCGGCGTCGATCACCCGGCGCGGCAGTTCGGAGCCGAGCTGGGTGTCGATGTGACCGACGACCACGCGGTCGAGGTCGACGCCCTCCGTGCGGAGGATGTCGAGCTGCTCCAGCGCCTGGGTGCCGTGCGTGGTGTGCGTCATGATGCCGAGTCCCGTCGCGCGCTGGGCCCTGGCAACGGCACGGAGGCACTTCTCCTCGTGCGGCGTGATCTCGCCCAGGCTGGTCGCCTGCTCGCCGAACACGCCGGCCCGGACACCGGAGTCGCCGATCCCCTGCTCGGCGTCGCGGATGAGGCGGGCGGTGAGGGCGTCGATGTCGGCGTCGAGCGCCCAGCCCGGCGCGTACGCCTCAAGGTAGAGCGCCGTCCCTGACACGATGTGCAGGCCGCTGCGCCGGGAGATCTCGACGAGCTGCGCGGCGTTGTCGCCGTTCGCGTCGCGGCCGACCACGTTGTACGGACTCAGGTCGACCACGGTTCCGAAGCCGAGGTCGCGGAGCCCGGCGAGCGCATCCACCGCCCTGTCGACGCTGTCGTCGCTGGTTCCCCCGGTGAGCCAGGGGCCCGGCGTGAGCGACAGCAGATGCTCGTGCGGCATCACCCGCCCGAGGTCCGCGGGGTCGACCGGGCCGAGCACGGTCATGACCTGCCGTGTCATCGTTCTCCTTCATGGTGCGTGCGGCAGGCGCTCGCGCGCGCTGTGCCGCCTGTTTCGTGTGCTGCTGGTGGAAGCCGAGCGGCCGGAGGGGGAGTCCGGCCGCTCAGCCGTTCTGGGGGGCGTCAGCCGGTGACGCTCGCCGGCGGCTTCACGCCGTAGTCGGCCTTCCACGCCTCGTCGAGATTGGCCTTCGTGACCTTGGTCGGAACGGACGCGACGAGCTCAGGGGCCTTCTTGCCGATGACTCCGTATGCGCCGGCCAGTGCGAGGCCCTTGCCGATGCCGATGGAGCCGTTGCCCACCATGCCCGCGACGTTCGTGCCGGACATCATCGCGGCGCCGAGCGTGGTGTCGAGGTCGTTGGTGACCACCTTGATGTCGCTGCGGCCGGACGCCTTGATGGCGGCGACGACGCCCTGCGCCGCTGTCGCCCAGGAGACGTAGATGCCCTTGAGGTTCGGGTTCTTGGCGATCATCGCCGCTGCGATGGTCTGCGTCGCCGTCTCGTCGGCGAAGCCCTCGGAGTCGACGATCTTCACATCCGGGTACTCGTAGGCCAGCCAGTCCTTGAAGGCCTTGTCGCGCTGGTTGGTGAACCAGAAGTTCGCGTTGTACGACAGGTAGCCGACCTCGCCCTTCTTGCCGAGGGCGTCGCCGAGGATCTCGGCGTTGTCCCTCCCAGCCGCTGCGAGGTCTTCGGTGACGATCGAGACGAAGTCCGTCCCCGCCTTGTATCCCTCCGGCGGCGTCGTCATGATGACGAGCTTCGTCCCGGCCTCGACGGCGGGCTTGAACGCCTTGGCGGCCGAGGTGGGGTCGACGGCGATCGTGACGATGATGCTCGGGTGCAGGGCGAGCACGGTCTGGACGTTGTTGGCCTGGGTCGCTGCGTTGAAGCTCGCCTGGGTGCTCGCCACCACGTCGATGCCGAGCTTCTTGAACTCGTCGCGGGCGCCCTTCTCGACGGCCGTGACGAAGTCGGACGAGGTGTGCCAGACGAACGCCGCGGTGTACTTGCCGTCCTCGACCTTCTTCTGCTCGTCGCTGGTGAGGGACAGCTCGGACAGCGCGCCCGGCTTCTCTCCGTTGGGACCTTCGAACACGAGGCTCGGCTTCTCGGCGGGGGTGGACGAGGAGGACGCCGCTGTTCCTGCCGAACAGCCGGTGAGCGCGAGGGCCAGTGCGAGGGCGCCGACCAAAGCGGCGCGGGCGCCGGGGCGCCGTGTGGGATGTGCTGTGCTCATGTGTGGATTGCCTTCCGGGACCGGGTTGAACTCCTGTTCGGTGGCGTCCCCCGGGCATCTCGTGACCCCGTCACCGTTGACTTGCTGAAGCCATTTTGATTTCAACAAGCAATCAAAGTCAAGCGCGAATTTGTGTCAGACAGGTTTCGGGGTGGTAAATCCTGCGAAATCGGGGCTGTGGGTGGCGCCGGATCCGCATCCTGAGCTAGTTTTGGGTTCACATTGAAGACAAAGGGGGTGGAGCGGTGCAAGACACCCGTGCCATCAACCGGAACGCCGTGCTCACCGCCCTGATGGGGTCGCGACCGGCCAGCCGCAAACAGATCGCGGAGCTGACCGGCATCTCCGCCGCAACGGTCACCCGCTCGGTCGATCAGCTCCTGGCCGAGGGCATCGTGCGCGAGACGACGGAGATCGTGTCGGAGGCCAGAGGGCGCCGCGCGGTCGAGCTCGACATAGTGGCCGACCGCTCGTACGTGGTCGGTGTCGACCTCGGCGCATCCAACACCCGCATCATCGTGGCCGACCTTCTCGCCCGCCCGGTCTTCGCCTCGGAGACGCCCACCCCGACCACCATGCCGGAAGCCGAACTTGTGGAGTGGATCGCCGCGACGGTCCGCGAGGCGGCCGCCGATGTCTGGGACAGCGTCGAGCACGTCTGCCTCGGCCTCCCCGGCGCGGTGAGCCAGCGGGACCTCACCGTCTCCAACGCCCCCAACCTGCTCCAGGTCGAGTCGCCCACCTTCCTCGCCGCCGTGCAGCGCGCGGTGGGGCGGGCGATGCACTTCGACAACGACGCCAACTACGCCCTCCTCGGCGAGATGCACTACGGCGCCGCCCGCGGAGCCCCCAACGCCGCGATGCTCACGATCGGCTTCGGACTGGGCGCCGGTCTCGCCATCGAGGGACGCATCCTGCAGGGCGAACGCGGACTGATCGGCGAGTTCGGCCAGCTGCCGATCGGCCCGCTCGGCACCCGGCTCGAACACATGGTGACGGGTGGGGGGATCCTGCGCAGGGCTGCGGAGGCCGGACTCCACCTGGATGCACCGGCCGAGCTGTTCGCCGACGACGCCGGCCCCGGCCTGCTGTCGCTCAGAGGGCACTTCGACCAGGCGCTCCTCGTGGTGCTCACCGCCACGACGGTCTCCTGCGACCCGCAGACGATCGTGCTCGGAGGGGGCATCGCGAACTCGCTCATCTCCTCCATCGACCGCTACCGGATCGCCCTGGAGCAGAACCTCCGTATCTCCCCCGACATCGCCACGGCCGAGCTCGGCGATTTCTCCGGGGCCGTCGGCGCCGTCGTCGCGAGCCTGCACGCGGTCTACGCGGGACTCGGCGTCGAGGAGGTGGCGATCGTGAGCCTGCCCAACGGGGATGCGCTGACCGCCGACCAGGTCGCGCGCGCCAGAAGCCTCGCCTAGCCCGGGCCTACACGCACCTGGTCTACACGCACCCGTCCACCACTTCCAGCAGCTCCCTGCTCGCCAGGATCCGGAAGTGGCCGCCCACCGGCAGCTCGACGTTCCTCGCGCCCTCCAGCGCGCTTCCGCCCGGGATGTGCGGGTCGAACCACCCGTAGACGGACACGATGCGCTCGTTCGCCGCGCTCTCCCGCCCGAGGCGGAGCAGCGCCGCGTCGGTCGGTGCGAGCGAACGGAGGCTGCGCGTCGGCAGGTAGCGTGCGTACACCGATCCGGCGAACGGCGTGCACACCGTGACCGCCAGCCGAACCCGCCCGCCGGCCGGCAGCGACGACATCAGCTGCTTGGCGATCAGGCCGCCTTTGCTGTGGGCCACGATCGTCACGTCGTGCAGGTCGTGCTGGTCGAGGTGGGCGGCGACCAGCTCGGCGCCGTCCGCGATGCTCAGGCGGTTGCGGCCGAGTGCGGCGATGACGTGCACGGCGTTGCCGCGGTCGTGCAGGTGCCTGGCGAGCGGGAGCATGAACCGCCAGGTCTCCAGGATGCCGGGCAGCAGCACGACCGTGGATGCGCCGGGCCGCCCAGCGGCGAGCACCTCCGGGTCGTCGCGGCTCACGGCGGCGCGCAGCTGATGCCGTGCCGCGTACAGGTAGTCGAGCATCCACACCCCGGCCTTGCGGAGGGAGACGCCCGCCCGGCGGAGGGGCCGCGCGGTCACCGGACGGAACCGGCCAGGAGGGCGAGCAGCCCGTCCGTCGCCTCCGGTCGCGTGTGCATGGCGAGGTGGCGGGCGCCGTCGATGGTCTTCGCTCCCCCGCGCCGTGCCGACGCCGCAAGGACGGACACCCACCCCGCACGCGCGATGGGGTCCCGCTCGCCGCGGAGCACGAGCACGGGGCAGTCGACCAGGGGGATGTCGTCCTCGATCCGGTAGGTCAGCATCGAGGGGAGCACGGCGAGGTACCACCGGAGGCCGCAGCGGGCGTAATCGCTGAGCACCAGCCAGTTGGCGCGCGGACGCTCCCCCGCGCAGTCGAGCGCCAGGAGGGCCGCCGCGCGGAACGGGGACCGGTCGCGCGGGTCCATCACCGGGCCCATCAGCGCGAGCGCCGCCACCGCCTCCGGCCGGTCGATGGCGAGCCTGGTGGCCACCTGCGTGCCCATCGAGTGACCGAACACGACGCATCCGGACAGGCCGAGCTCGTCGACGACCGCCGCAACGCACTCGGCGAAGTCGTCGACGCCCAGGGCGCGGCCGGGCTTCGGAGCGCGGCCGAATCCGGGCAGGTCGACGGCCACGACCCTGGCGCGGCGGGCGAGCAGCGGGATGATGCGCTCGAAGTAGCGCGAGCTCACGCCGATGCCGTGGATGAGGAGGTAGTCGGGACCGTTCGAGCCGTCCGGCGGGGCGCCGGTGTCGACGGTGACGACGGCGCGCGCCCGGTTTGTGTGCTGGGCGGTCCGGCCATCCTCGGTCTGCGCATCCTTGGTCACTCTCGAGTTGTACACCTGGCCGTGCCGGGATCAATGGCCGCGCACGGCCGACACAGATAGTCAGCCTGCTTATAATCGGCAATGACCGACCGAATCGAGGAGCCAGGATGCCGCGAACGAACCGCCGAGGGATGCGCACCGCCGTCCGCATCCTGATCTCCGTCGTCGCCGTGCTCGCCCTCGTGGTGGTCGGCTTCCTCGCCTGGGCGAACACGCCCATGATGGGCGACCGAGCGCGGGCGATCGACGTGTGGACCGACCCGGCGGTCAGCATCACCGACGAGGGAGACTCGGTGCTCCTCGCGCCGACGGGGGACGCATCCGGTCAGGGGCTGGTGTTCGTGCCCGGCGCGCTGGTCGACCCGTACGCCTACCTCTACAAGCTCGCCGGCGCCGTAGAGGACACCGGGCTGACCGTCGTCGTGACCAAGCCGACGCTGAACCTGGCGTTCTTCGACCAGCGGCCACTGTCGACGTTCACCTCCCGCGCACCGGAGGTGTCCTCGTGGTACGTCGGCGGCCACTCGCTCGGCGGGGTGCGCGCCTGCCAGCTCGCCGACGACACGAGCGTGGACGGGCTCATCCTGTTCGGCAGCTACTGCGCGAACGACCTCAGCCGCAGCGACCTGCGCGTGCTCTCGATCGGCGGGGGCGCCGACGGCCTGAGCACCCCCGGGAAGATCGCTGCGGCCAGACTGCTGCTGCCCGCAGACGCCACGATGGTCGAGATCCCCGGCATGAACCACGCCCAGTTCGGCGACTCCGGGCCGCAGCCGGGCGACAACCCTGCCGGCATCACGAACGCTCAGGCGCGCGACAGGATCACCGAAACGCTCACCGCGTTCCTCGGGAAGGCCGGCTAGAAGCCTTCCGCCCTCCGCGGCGTGTACGGGGCTTCGAGGGCCGCGCACTCCTCCGGCGTGAGGGTCAGGTCCACCGAGGCGACGGCATCCACCAGGTGCTGCTGCTTCGTCGCGCCGACGATGGGCGCCGTCACCGCGCCCTGCTGCCGCACCCAGGCGAGCGCCACCTGCGCCCGTGAGACGCCGCGCGCCTCCGCCACCTCGGCGACAGCGGCCACGATGCGCCGGTTCGACTCCTCCTCGCCGCGATACAGCGTCGCGCCGAACACGTCGCCGGCGGAACGGTCGGTGCTGACACCCCAGTCGCGCGTCAGCACCCCGCGGGCGAGCGGCGACCACGGGATGACGCCGACGCCCTGATCGACGCACAGCGGATGCATCTCCCGCTCCTCCTCGCGCTGCAGCAGGTTGTACTGGTCCTGCATCGAGACGAACCGCGCCCATCCATTGGCCTGGGCGGTGTGCTGCGCCTTGGCGAACTGCCACGCCCACATCGACGACGCACCGATGTACCGCGCTTTGCCGGAGCGCACGACGTCGTTCAGCGCCTCCATCGTCTCCTCGATCGGGGTGGACGGGTCCCAGCGGTGGATCTGGTACAGGTCGACGTGATCGGTGCCGAGACGACGCAGGCTGTCGTCGATGGCCGACAGGATGTGCGCCCGCGACAGGCCGGCCTGGTTCGGCCCCGGCCCCATCCGACCGTGCACCTTGGTGGCGATGACCACCTCGTCGCGCGTTGCGAAGTCGGCGAGCGCCCTGCCGACGATCTCCTCGCTCGTGCCGTCCGAGTACACGTCGGCCGTGTCGAACGTGGTGATCCCGGACTCCAGGGCGCTCCGGATGAACGGCCGGCTCTGCTCCTCCGGCAGGCTCCACGGGTGCGCGCCGCGCTCCGGGACGCCGTAGCTCATACAGCCGAGCACGACCGCCGAGATCTTCAGTCCGGTGCTGCCGAGGTTGACGTACTGCATGGGTGCTCCGTTCGCTGCCGACTGGGGGCAACGCTACTCGCGCCCAGCGAGATGCCACCAACTGTCGCGAAACGCCCGGGATGTGGCGCAGTTACTGGCATCTCGCAGTGGTGGGACTACGGGGGCCAGGACAAGCGAAGCCGGGTGGCGCACACTGGATGCGTGGAAGCGAACGAGTTCGGGCGGATGGTGCGCCGCATCCGGGACAGGGTGACGCCGGAAGCCGTCGGCCTGCCGCCCGGCCGTCGCCGCCGGGCCGTCGGGCTGCGGCGTGAAGAACTGGCCTCTCTCGCCGGGATCTCAGCCGACTACCTGACCAGGCTGGAACAAGGGCGGGCGACCTCGCCGTCCGCGCAGATCGTCGCATCGCTCGCGCGGGCCCTCCGCATCTCCGACGCGGAACGCGAACTGCTCTACCAGCTCGCAGGGCACGCGGCCCCCGGCCTGGACGTGGTGCCGACGCGCATCCCGCCTAGCGTGCAGCGGATGCTCGACCGGTTGGCGAACACCCCGGTCGCTGTCTACGACGCCACGATGACGCTCATCCAGGCCAACGCCCCGTTCGACGCGCTGATGGGCGAGACAAGCAGCTGGCGCGGCAACGAACGCAACGCGGTCTGGCGCCACATCGTCGGCCCGGCAGGCCGAGTCCTGCAGTCGCAGGAAGACCACGACGACCTCGTCGCCGGGCTGGTCTCCGACCTGCGCCTCACCGCCTCCCGCTACCCGGCCGACCGCTCGGTCACCCGGTTGGTCGCCGCCCTCACGGCGACGAGCCCCCAGTTCGTCGAACTGTGGGAGAACGGCGACCTCGGCCCGCGCCGGCAAGACCCGTCGAAGCGCAAGACGATCGAGCATCCCCTGGTCGGACGCATCACCCTCGACTGCGACACCCTCATCGTCACCACCGAGGACCTGCGCATCATGGTCTACACGGCCGAACCCGGCACGGAAGACGCGGATCGGCTGGCGCTCGCGGTGGTGCTGGGGACGCAGACGCTGGTGGAGTAGGGGCGACAACGCCGGGATCGTTGCGGTGAGTGGCCGCACGAACCACCGGTCACGCGCAGGTCCACGCGACCACGACGAGCACGCTGAGCACGGCCGTGATCGTCCGGGTCTGCAGCGAAACGGGAGACACCCAGTTGCCGTAGGTCGCGGTGACCGTCACGGTCATCGACCCGGCGACCGCGAGCACGCTGCCGGGGATGCTGGCGCTCGTCGTCGTCACGTTCTGGGTGCCGGAGCCTGCCGTGCCGGAGTAGTCGACCCGGTAGCCCGTCGGGGCGACGGCGTTGCCGCCGGTCGGCGGGGCAGCCCAGGTGATCGGGATGCTGACCGCGATCAGTCCGGAGGCGGCACCGCACGCGACCGTCGGCACGGCGTTCAGCACTCCGGATGCGGCCGACCCCGTCGCGAAACCGGGCCTCGACCAGCTCGCGTCCGTTACGGCGGGACGGGCGACGGGTGCGAGCGCCGTCACCAGGAGCAGGATGACCGTGGTGAGGATCGCGAGGCGTCTCATCTCGGCCTCGCGTTCCCGCGTCGTGCGCTGGCGGTCCTGCGCCGGGCGACGGCTGCGGCGGCGACGCCGATCGTCACGGCGGCCGCCGCGAGACCGAACGCGAGTCCTGGTGCCTCGCTGCCTGTGCCGGCGAGCGCGGCGGTCCGCCCGCTGGTCTGCACGTCGTCTCCCGCACCCCAGGCGTGGATGCTGAGGTCGGCGCTGCTGCCCGGCCGCCATCCGGGCGGCAGCGTCGCGTCGACGGCGAGCCAGCGCTGCTCCGTGGACGGCATGGTGCCGAGCTCGCTCACCCGGCCGGACGACGGCGAGCCGACCACCGAGGCGACCGGCTGCTCGGCGAGGAGCTTGATGGTGCGGCCGGGGCACTCCGTCCCGTGCCATCTGACACTGCAGGCGACGACGGACACCCGCAGCCCGTCGGGTGCCGCCAGCATCCCGGACGCGCTCAGGCCGAGCGTGATGGTGGCCGGGTCCGGCGGTTCGGCGCGGACGCCGACGATCCAGCGCATCGGTGCGCCGGGTGTGAGGGCGGCGAACGCGTCGGCGTCGCCGATGGAGGTGAGCGTGATGTACCGGCCGGAGACGGTCGTCTCCGTCGTGTCCGCACGCGCCGGGGCCGGTGCGGCGAGAGCGGCGGTGAGCGCGGCGGCGAGGACGGCCGTCGTCAGCGCGGAGACGATGGATGCGCTGCCGACCGTGGTGCCGGTGCCGCCGCCTTCGCCGCCGCCGCCGCCGCGTTCCTCGCCGTCATCGTCGTCGGCGTCATCGGCGTCATCCGGTCCGCGCGGCCAGAACGCCCAGCCGACGAGCAGGGCCGCCGCGATGGTCACGGCCCCGAGCACGACCGGGTTGGATGCGAACACGATCACCGACGCCGCTCCAGGGACGCTCGCGAGGACCAGCCGCACATGCGAGACGACGTACGGAGCCTGGTCGTCCTCGCGGTTGGCGTCGCCGCGCAGGGTGAGCGCCATCGTGCCGTGCCCCACCGGATGGATCGCCACGATCCTGTGCGTGATCGGCAACTCCCCCGGCCGGTCGACCGTCACCACGTCGCCGACCCGCACCTCCCCGGCCGGCACCTGGCGCACGACCGCGACCGAACCGGCCGGGATCGTCGGGCTCATCGATCCGGTCGAGAACATGATGAGGCTGACCTGGAGGAAGACGGAAGCGATCACGGCCAGGATGCACACGACGCCGCCGACCGCGGCGAGCGTCAGGAACACGCTGCCGACGGTGGAGGCGAGGCGGGAACGTCGCAGGCTGTGCATCCGGTGCCCTAGCTCGACGTGGCGGTGAACTGCCAGGTGGCCGTCGCCGTCTTGCCCTGCAGGCTGTTCGGGGCCGAGGCGGGGAGGGTGACCTCGAAGCAGAACCCGGTGGGCGCACCCGGTGCCGCACTGGATGCGGCGGCCAGCGTGTTGGTGACCCCGGTCTCCTGCCCTGCCGTCAGCGGCCTGGTCGTGCCCGCAGCGCCGACGACGAACGCGGGCGTCCCGGTGAACGCCGCCGCAGCGCAGGTGCCCGTCGTGCTGACCACCCGGTAGACCAGGGCGGCGCCGAGCGTCGCAGCATCCGTGCCCCCGACGACCCCGCCGTTCAGCACGAGCGTCCCGGCGACCGAGTTGGCCTTCGTGCGGATCAGCACGGGGAAGTACGACGACACCCCCGGCGCGAACGGGCCGGCGATGCTCACGGTCGGGCCGGGCGAGACGTTGTTGTCCGCGTACGCGGCGCCGTTCACACTCGACTGCGTGTCGAACACCGACGAGGTGAACGATCCGGTGGCGAACTCGGTGTCGGTCCAGCTCGCGAGCGTGACAGCAGCCCCGACCCCGAGCACCAGCCCGCCCGCCAGCACCGCCCGCAGCCGGAGCGCCCGAATTCTCCGGCCGCGGGACGTCGACTGTTTCGACATGGTGCGCCTACTGCGACGCCGCCTGGAACTGCCAGGTCGCCGACCCTGTCTGCCCCTGCACGAGCCCCGCCCCCGCTGTTACCTTGAAGCACAGGAACACCGGGGCGCCGGCCGCCCCACCCGACCCCGCCGCGAGCGGGAAGTTCGGCGTGCCGGGCACGGCGGTGAGAGCCGTGCCTGCTGGGACGAGGTCCGTGCCCGTGGTGGCGGACGTGCATCCGAAGGTCGTCGTCTGCAGCAGCTCGTATGTGAGCTGCGTCACGGTGCCCGTCGTGCCGCCCGCCGACACGGTGACGATCGCGCTGTTCGTGGTCGTCGCGTCGAGCTGGACCGCGAACGGCGCGTATGTGACGGAGCCGGGCGACATGGCCGCGGCGGGAACGGAGAACGTGAGCGGGGCGGCCGCGCCCGCTGTGGCGTGATCGGTGAAGGTCGTCCCGTTCGTGCTGCCCACCAGGTTGAATCGGCCGGCGCTGAACGTCCCCGTCGCGAACTCGGAGTCGTTCCAGGCCGCCAGCGTCACCGCAGCGCCGATGCCCAGCACCAGGCCGCCCGCGAGGATGGCTCTGGTTCTGCGCGACCGCATCCCGCGCCGGCCGCGGGCCGTTCTGCCGCTGCCGCTGCTCGTGCCGCTGTTTCTGGCGCTGTTCGTGCCGCTGTTCGTTTCCGTGTCGGTGTCGGACATGGCTGTCTCCGTTCCCGTTCCCGTTCCCGTTTTCGCTTCGGTCTTTCGTCGCCCGGCGGCTCGCGTCAGGCCCTGCTCCTCCTGCGCCAGATCACCGCCCCGATGCCGGCGAGCATCAGGATCGCCGCGATCAGGCCGAGCTGCACGGCCTGGCCGCTGTCCGAACCGGTCGCCGCGAGCCCGCCCGTGGTGACGGTGGGTGTGGTGGGAGTCACCGGAGCGGTCGGGTCGATGTAGAGGAAGCCCTGCGGCAGGGTCCCCGATCCGCATTCGGCCGACCCGACGACCGTCACATCCACGATTCCGACGCCGGCCGGGCTGACCGCGGTGATGGTGGTGTCGTCGACCACCGTCACGTCGGTCGCCGGATGGGTGCCGAACAGCACGCCCGTCGCCGCTGTGAAGCAGTGTCCGATGATCGTCACCGGCGTCCCGCCGCTCTCCGGACCGGATCCGGGATTCACCGAACCCACGGTGGTGGCGGGGTCGTAGGTGTACGGCTGGGGGGCCGACGGCCCGCCGGCGCCGGTCACGACGACGCCGACAGCGCCGGGCGCGTGTGCTGGAGTGGTCACCGTGATCGTGGTGTCGTTCACCACGGTGAACGCCGTCCCCGCTGTCCCGTCGAACGTGACGCCGGTCGCTCCGGTGAACCCGGTGCCCGTGATCGTCACGACAGTGCCACCGGCCTCCGGGCCGTGCGTCGGAGTCAGGCTCGTGATCGCCGGGGCGACCGGGGCCGCATCGAACGTGAACGGGCCAGGGGCGGAGTTGCCGTTGGGCGACTGCACCACCACGTCGGTCGCGCCCGGCGCGTGGGCTGGAGTGGTGACCGTGATCGTGGTGTCGTTCACGACGGTGAACGCCGTCCCGGCTGTGCCGCCGAAGGTGACACCCGTCGCGCCGGTGAACCCGGTGCCCGTGATCGTCACGACAGTGCCGCCGGCCTCCGGGCCGTGCGTCGGAGTCAGGCTCGTGATCGCCGGGGCGACCGCCGCTGCATCGAACGTGAACGTGCCAGGGGCGGAGTTCCCGTTCGGGGACTGCACCACCACGTCGGCAGCGCCGGGCGCGTGTGCCGGGGTGGTGACCGTGATGGTCGTGTCATTCACCACCGTGAAACCGGTACCGGCGGTGCCGCCGAAGGTGACACCCGTCGCGCCGGTGAACCCGGTGCCCGTGATCGTCACGACCGTGCCACCGGCCTCGGGGCCGTGGTTCGGCGCGATGCCGCTGATCGTCGGGGCGACCGGGGCCGCGTCGAAGGTGAACGCGCCCGGAGCGGAGTTCCCGTTCGGGGACTGCACCACCACGTCGGCTGCGCCCGGCGCGTGCGCCGGAGTCGTCACGGTGATCGTCGTGTCATTTACGACCGTGAACCCGGTCCCCGCCGTCCCACCGAAGGTGACACCCGTCGCCCCGGTGAACCCGGTGCCCGTGATCGTCACGACAGTGCCACCCGCTTCCGGACCGTGCGTGGGGGTGAGACTCGTGATCGCCGGAGCGACCGGCGCCGCATCGAACGTGAACGTGCCAGGAGCGGAGTTCCCGTTCGGCGACTGCACCACCACATCGGTCGCGCCCGGCGCATGCGCCGGAGTCGTCACCGTGATCGTCGTGTCATTCACCACCGTGAACCCGGTCCCTGCCGTCCCACCGAACGTGACACCCGTCGCCCCGGTGAACCCGGTGCCGGTGATCGTCACCGCCGTGCCGCCGGCCTCCGGGCCATGCGTCGGAGTCAGACTCGTAATGGCCGGAGCGACCGGCGCCGCATCGAACGTGAACGCCCCAGGAGCGGAGTCACCATTGGGCGACTGCACCACCACATCCACCGCACCCGGCGCGTGCGCCGGAGTCGTGACCGTGATCGTCGTGTCGTTCACCACCGTGAACCCGGTCCCTGCCGTCCCACCGAACGTCACACCCGTCGCCCCGGTGAACCCGGTCCCCGTGATCGTCACCGCCGTGCCACCGGCCTCCGGCCCGTGCGTCGGAGCAACCCCCGTGATCACCGGAGCAGCGGCCGCCGCGAGTGCGTTCGGGCCGACGGACGCGTTGGCGACGTTGAGGACGAGCGCGGCAGCGGCGGGGAGCACGGTGGCCCGCAGGGCCGTCTCCGTGAAGACGCCGGCGGCCGTCGCCTGGTTGTTGGCGGTGAGCGTGAGCACGCCGTTCAGCACGGGCTTGAGCGCGGGAATCAACGTGGATGCGACCGGCGCGATCACCGCTGGGCCGATCGCCGTCACGAGCGAGCCGACCGACTGCAGGGGCGTCAGCAGGCTGGAGAGCACGGCCCCGACACCGATCGGGATGCCGACGACCGTGATGCCGCTGGTGGAGTTGCCGAGGAGGTTGCCGATCGTGTCGTCGACGGTGATGACGTTGCCGACGATCGGCAGCGACGACGCGACGTGGACGTGCAGACCGTCGATCGTCGTCGTCAGCGTGTCTGTGATCTTCGTGAGCAGCGAACCGACCACGCCGGTGATGCGGTTGCCTAGTTCGGTGATCACCGCATCCGTGAGCAGGTCGGTGTTGGCTGGCAGGCCTTCGAGGGCTGTGATGGCGCCGAGGTCGACGCTCACCGTTCCCGTGCTGAGGTCGAGGGTCACCCCCGGGTACGCCGGATCCGTGATCGGCGCGGTGAGCAGCGGAGCGACGGCGGTCTGCAGGTTGGACGAGTCCACCGTGGCGGTCGTGGTGAGGACGCCGCCGACGTTGAGCAGGCCGAGCGCGGTCGCGAGCGTCCCGCCGGATCCCGCGAGGCCGTTGACCGCGTTCTGCACGGGGACGATCTGCGCGTTGATGGCGGATGCGAGCCCGGCGACGGTGTTGCTCTGGAACGTGAGCCCGACCCCGGCGAGCGAGTAGCCTCCCGTCGCCGCTGCCGGCGCAGCCTGCGCGGCGCGTGCCGCCGTGACCCCGGCCGTCAGGTCGAGGTTGGCGAGCTCGTTCAGCGTTGCGGTCGGCAGCCCGAGGGACGACACGGCCTGACCGAGGTTGAGGTGCAGTGGTCCTGGCGCGACGCCGGGGGCCGGTGTGATACCGGTGCCGATGTCGCCGTTCGCCGCGGTGAGGCCGGATGCGCCGACCGACGAGCCGTTGCCGAGAGCCGACGCGTACTGCGAGACGACGCCCACCTGCCCGAGATCGATGGGCAGCTGGATGCCGCCGGGGGCCGTGAGGTTCACGGCGCCGAGGACGCCGACATCCAGGTTGTTCGCGTTGGTGGTGTCTGTGCCGGTGCTGGCCGCCGTCTCCCCTCCGAGAGACGCGATCAGAGCGGCATCCAGGCCGAGGAGCGAACCGCTCAGATACTGCCCTGTCGCGTGAGAGGTGTCGCCGGGCGCCGCGTCGGCGGGTACCGCGCTCAACCCGACCGCGCCCAGAGCGATGGCCGTTCCGAACGCGGCGAGGCGGAAGAGACCTGGATGTTCACCTCCCCTGCCTGCATGGAAGGACGGACGACGAACGAGACCATCGAGCATGTGCACAACCCCCAGAGATGCGTGTGGGTCGATGCTCACTCGGAGCTACCGGTCGCCGTATCGTCCGAACCGGGTGAGATTGGCTACAGCAGGCCCACCCTGCGCGCGTTCTCGACGGCGGACGCGCGGTCGGTCGCGCCGAGCTTCTGGTAGATCGAGCGAAGGTGCGTCTTGACGGTGTTCGGGCTGACCGTGTGCTTGCGGGCGATGTCCGACACGCTCTGGTGCAGGGGAAGCTCGCGCAGCAGGTCGCGTTCCCTCGGGGTGAGGAGCGCGGGGTCGACGGTGCCGACGCGGCGGGCATCCGGGACCAGCCGACGGTATGCATCCACCACGGCCTCCGCGAAGCGCCCGCTCGCCCCGAACGCGCCCTGGCGCTGTTCGACGAGGCGCGCCGCGGCTCCGCCGCCCGCGAGAAAAGGACGGATGCACCGCATCCGCTCACCCAGTTCGAGCGCGCCCTGGAGCCGCGCCTCGACCTGCTCCTCTCTGCCGGCCTCGGCAGCCCAGGTCGCGAGCAGGATCCACCCGAACACGAGGTTGCTGCCGTGCCAGGCGTGCGGACGGTCGAGCAGCGCTCCCTCCAGAGCGAGCTCCTCCGCGTCCTGCAGCGCGGTGCCGCCGTGGATCTGCGCCGTGGCCAACCGTGTCTCGAACGCCGAAGGGCCGAGAGATCGGGAGAGCAGGCCGACCGCGTCGCGCGCCGTCATCCTCCCCCGGTAGCGGAGGGTGAGGTCGATGTAGCGGAACGACCCGACGGCGAGGGTGCGGGGGTGCTTGACGATCGCGGACTCCAGCATCCGTTCCATCCGCTCGTACAGCGGTCGCGCATCGAGCTCGCTGTCCAGCTCGAACAGCACCCGGAGCACCCGCGGCGGCACGGAGAGCCCGGGGTCGAGGTTCCGCCACTCGGTCTGGATGATGTCCATCAGCCGCTCCGCGCTGTACGGCTCACACGCCTGGTACGCGGCCGCTGCGACAGCGAACTGGCTGTGCGCCGTGACGATGTCGGTCGGCGTCGCGTCGTCGGTCGACTGCTCTGCGATCTGCAACTCCAGCGACACCTGGAGTTGCCAGGCCCCCGCTCTGGCGGCGGCGTTCACCCCGATATCGAGGAGCATGGTCGCCAGCCACGGCCGGCTCGATTCGCGCGCGTCGTCCGCCGCTCGCACGGCGATGCGGACAGCCGAGTCGCTTTCCCCCAGCCAGAGAGCGCAGATCGCCCTGGCGGCTTCGGCGAACAGCAGCGCATCCAGCATGTTGGCCGGCGTCGATGCGTCGGACGGCGCTGCCGCCGCGGCGGCGACGGCAGCGTCCAGGTCGCTCAGAGCCCGCCGCGCCTGTTCGTCGTCGCGTGCGCGCATGGCGACGAGCGCCCGGAAGGCCAGTCTCGCCGCGGCGGACATGGACGACAGGCCCTCCTGCGCGAGGTGGATGAAGTGGTCGACGCGCACGGAGTCGAGCAGATGCGGGGCGCACAGCAGGGCGGAGAGCAGAGCGGTGAGCCCGGTGATGACGCCGCGACTCTCCAGGAAGGTGAGCGCTCCGTGCACCACCGCCACATCGCCGGAGAAGATGAGGCCGAGCCCGTGCGTCTGCAGGACGTACTGGACCAGCTCGGTCGATTCGGAGGAGACCGCGTGCTCCACGGCCGCGCGATAGTCCCCGCGCGCGACCAGCCATTCGGCCGCGCTCACGTGCAGGCGACCGGGACGTCCGGCGTCCCTTCTGCGGAGCGCGTGCGCGAGATGCTGCCGGAAGGTCTCGTCGAAGGCGTACGGCGCATCCTCGTCGGTCGAAGGCCGTCGCCCGAGCAGTGTCGTGGAGGTGCAGAGCCATTCGAGGGTGGACCCGATGTCGGCTGATCCGGTGAGGTGCGCCGCGATCGGGATGCTCACCTCATCCAGTACAGACAGGGCGACGATGTTGTCGGCGACCCGAGGAGGGAGGATCCCGAGGAGCGCCTCGACCAGGTGCTCCGCCGCGAGCCCCGGGTCGTGGATGAGGCGCTCCACCACGGCGTGAGGGTCTGTGGATGCGGCGGCGACCTGGGCGAACAGCGCCAGCGTGAACGGCTGCCCCTGCGTGTGGCCGACCAGATCGGCGAGGTCGACGGGCTCCAGCCGGATCCCCGAGAGACGCACGAGCTCGTCCGCCTCTCTCGGGCTGAACGCGAGACCCCACTGCCCGACTTCGACGGCGGTCCAGCCGCGCAGCTGGCGCGTCACGGCGACGGGCTGGCTGCGCCCGCTGGACACGAGGAACTGTCCGGGAAGGAGGGACCGGCAGAGCGTCTCGAACGTTTCGCGGTCGGCGTGCGACTCGATCAGGTGCACGTCGTCGATCGCCACGACGAACGCGTCCGTCAGGTCCTCGCGCGTTGTCCCTGTGACGCGCACGAACGCGCGAGCCGCGGCCGATTCGAGCGAGCGATGCTCGGCGACGACCTCGGCCATGCCGACGCGCACGACGGGCGCTCGCCGTGCGGGGTCCGAGCACCACTGATCGAGCAGGGTGGTCTTGCCCCAGCCCGCCTGCGCGGTTATCGTGACCACCGACCGGCCGTCCTCCTCCGCCCCATCGAGGAGCCGACGGAGTCTGCGGCGATCCACGACCGCCGTCCGCAGCGAACCGACGTCGAACTCGTGACCGACCGCACCACCCCGCATTGTCCAACCCCCTTGAACAACCTGTGCTGACGATAACCTCCGGCCCGCTCTCCCGCCTCACCCGGATCGGGTGAGACCGACGATGTGCATCGGCGCGCGCGGCCATCTTCTCAGCAGGCTTATGATCGCACAGCGGACGGCGCAGAGACAGACCCTACTATTGGCAGACGCGACAGACCGACGAGGAAGCACCGATGGACGAGCAGACCGTGACCGCCGACGATCAGCGCCCGGAGAACTGGCCGATCGGCCGCCTGCTCGCCGTCGCATCCCGGGCGGTCGAGCGGAGCTGGGCGCAGGCGCTCGAACAGCGCGGACTGACCCATGCCGGGCTGATCGTGCTGCACTTCCTCGATGCGGGCATCACCTCCCAGGCCGAGCTGGCGCGGCTGGCCAGGGTGGAGGCGCAGACGATGTCGCGTACCATCGACCGGCTCGAACGCGAGGGGCTGGTCGCGCGCTCGCCGTATCCCGGCGACCGGCGCAGGCATGTGCTCAGCATCACCGCGGCCGGGCGGGAGGCGTTCGCGGGGGCGAAGAACCTGGAACGGGATGTGTTCCCGGCCGTCGACGACCCTGAGGCGTTGCGTGCGGCGTTGCTGCAGATCGTTGCGGCGGTGGGGGTGCGGGGCTGAGGCACGTTTCATCCGGTTCTCCGGGGCCGAACGGAGTTTCCGCTAGGCCGACAACAGGATGAGCGCGGTGGCTGTCGCGACGAGCAGCACGACTCCGACGGCGATCGGCCAGAGCGTGGCGCGGGGTGCGTCGCGGACGGGGTCTCTCCAGTTCGAGCCGAGCGGGTTGTGGTCCAGGCCAGGGGTGGGCGGGCGCTGGCGGTCGTCGAAGCGGTCGTCGAAGCGGTCGTCGTCCACGGTGTGCTCTACTCCGTCGGGGTTCCGGGCGGCGAGGCGCCGCATCCCCCGATGGACGCCCACCCCGCTGAAGCGCCCCCGCCTACGCCGCCCCCTCGGGCACCTTCACGACCAAACTCCGCGGGTCGATCCAGGTCTTGATCGCGGAGGCCTTGCCGAACAGGTCGCCGTCGAGTTCGACGTCTTCCGGGCTGCTGAGGCGCAGCACGAACTCGCTGCCCTTCAGGTAGTTGAGCGCCCTGACCTCCCTGGAGAGGCCCATCAGGCGTCGGCCCGCGGAAGTGCGACGCAGCACCCCGTTCTCCCAGAACACCTTCCAGACGATCTGCACCCAGCCGATGAACCCTTCCGGGCGGAGGACTACGATGTCGAACTCGCCGTCGTCGACCGCCGCATCCGGGAGCAGCAGGATGTTCGCGGGGAGCGACCCGCAGTTGCCGATCATCACGGTGTGCGCGCGTACCGAGTGCACCCGCCCGCCGTCGAGCTGGTAGCGGAGGCGCAGCTGGTTCTTGTCTCGGAGCACGGTGCCGATCGCCTTCACGTATGCCAGCCAGCCCGCCTTGGCCTTGAGGTCGTCGTCGGTGGCCGCCAGCATCTTCGCATCGATGCCGAGCCCGGCCATCACCAGGTATGCGCGCCTGCTCACCGAACCGTCCGCATCCCGGATGTCGGCCACGCCCACGTCGATCGGCCGGTCTTCGCCGCCGAACGCCGTCTGGAGCGCGTTCTCCACGTCGTCGAGGGTGAGGTTCAGGTTGCGGGCGAGCAGGTTGCCGGTGCCGGACGGCAGCAGCGCGAGCGGGGTGCCGGTACCGCGCAGCTCCTCGGCCACGGTCCGGACGGTGCCGTCGCCTCCGGCCGCGATCACCACATCCACGCCGCGTTCGAGCGCCTGCTTGGTCTGACCGGTGCCGGGGTCGTCCTCCGTGGTCTCCAGCCAGAGCGTCTCAGCCCAGCCGTGCTCGGCCTCCGCGGCGGCGACGGCCTCCTTGATCGCCGACAGGTCGACCTTGATCGGGTTCACGACGATGGCTGCGGTCTTCACGGAGTCCTCCTCTTGCGGGTGCGACGGCGAAAGCACGGGTCACGCCGCGACACTACTGGGAGGACGCTCCCGGCGTAACCGGGGCACGGCACATCCGCAGCCCCGCGGCATGGAAAGCTGGGGGGATGCACGTTCTCGACAACCCCGCCTGGCACGCACTCACCGGGGCGCACCGCTCGTTCGCCGTCGGAACGGAGGACGCCAAGCGTTACCGTCCGGACATGTCTCCGTTCGCGGCCGTCGCCGACCCGGACGGCCCTCTGGATGCGCTGACCGAGCTGGTGGGCCTCTCCGGTGGCGGAGACTCCGCGCTCGGCGTCTTCGGCGCATCCACGGGGCCGGACGGCTGGGAGACGCTCGGCGCGTACGACTGCTGGCAGCTCGTCTACGAGCACGAGACGATGCCGGAGGTGCGGCAGCTCGGCGACGACGCGCGGCTGGTGGCGCTGGGCGACGCCGACGTACCGGATGCGCTCGACCTGGTCGACCGGACCAGGCCGGGGCCGTTCCTCCCGCGCACGATCGAGTTCGGCGGGTACCGCGGCATCCGGGTGGGCGACCGGCTCGCGGCGATGGCCGGACAGCGGATGCGGCCGGACGGCTGGTGCGAGGTCAGCGCGGTCTGCGCAGACCCCGAGTTCCGTGGGCGGGGCTTCGCGGCGACCGTGATGGTCGAGGTGATGCGCGGGATCGTCGCCCGCGGCGAGCGACCGTTCCTGCACGTCGAGGCGACCAACGAGCGCGCGCTCGGTGTGTACGAAGCGCTCGGATTCACCCGGCGGCGGAGGGCGAACATCCTGGTGTGCCAGCCGGTCTGAGTGCAGCGCGCGGACGGTAGCCGGCTACTTTTCCTGGTTCTTGTCCTTGCCCTTTCCCGGGCCGTTTCCTGGGCCGTTACCTTTGCCCTTGCCCGGGTTTCCCTTCTCTTTCTGGCTCGGCGCAGGGGCCGGCGCTGGAGCCGGCGCAGGATCGGTGGTCGTGACGGGCGCGACGGTCGGCGCCACGCTCGGCGACGCGGGCGTGGAGGTCGTCGGCGACGGCGTCGACGGAACGCTCGACGGGTTGGTACCGGACGGCGCGAACAGCACGCCCAGCCCGATCGCGCCGGCGACCAGCACGACGAGCGCGCCGGCGACCAGCGCGACCAGGAGCCCGCGCCGGCGCTTCGCGGGAGGGGCGAGGACGGCCGTGGGCGCGTCGGCGGCGGCCACCCCAACCGGTCCGGCGTGCGGCACCGGCGGCGCCATCGCGACCGTGGGCTCCATCTCGTCCGTCGCACCGGCGGCGCCTGCAGCACCAGCGGCGCCTGCAGCACCCGCAACACCCGCGGCACCCGCAACACCCGCCGACGGCATCACCGCGGTCGGCATCTCGTCGTCCGGCTCACCAGACGCATCCCATCCCGCCAGCTGCGGGGCCAGCTCGCGCGCCATCACCGCGATCTCCATCGCCGTGGGTCGCAGCGCCTGGCTGCGCGCCGTCATGGCGGCGAGCATCCCGCGCCAGTCGTCCGGCAGCGTACTCGGGATGCGCGGATCGTACGCCGCGCGCGCGCTCACCGACTCGACGGGCGAACCGGGGTAGCTGCGGCGGCCGGTGAGCGCTTCGAGCAGCACCAGCCCGAGCGCGTAGACGTCCGTGGACGCATCCGGCTCAGCTCCGGCGACCTGCTCCGGGCTCAGGTACGCGGCCGTCCCGATGACCGTGCCGTCGGTGGTGAGGCGTTCGGCCCCGAGCAGGTGGGCGATGCCGAAGTCGGCGAGCTTGGCGTGCAGACGGCCGCCGGGGACAGTGGATGCGGGCAGAAGGATGTTCGCCGGCTTGAGGTCGCGGTGCACCATCCCCGCGTCGTGCACGACCACGAGGCCCTCCGCGATCTCGGCGGCCAGCTCGGCCGCCTCGACGCCCGTCAGCGGGCCGTCGTCGAGACGCGTGCGCAGGTCGGTGCCCTCGACGAGTTCCATCACGAGGAAGCTGGGGGTGTCGTCGTCCACCCCGGCGAGGTGGGCGTCGTGCAGCGTCACCAGGTTCGGGTGGCTGAGGCGCGCGAGCATCGTCGCCTCCGCGCGACGGCGGGCGTCGTCGACGGCCGTGCCGGACGCGAACAGCTTGACAGCGACGAACCGGCCCAGCTGACGGTCGAGGGCGCGGTACACCGTCGCCATCCCGCCGCGGCCGAGAGCCTCGCGCAGTTCGTAGCGTTCCAGAAGCACACGATCGTTCACTGCCCGAGCATACCCGCGTCCCGCCAGCCCGTCCTGTCCGTGAATCAGCCGAAAGTGTGGCCGCACTCCCTTGCCAGATCGCCGAACCTGGGTTGAGTGAATGGTGTGAGCGACGAGACCGAAGTGCCCGACCAGCCGGAGACGGGTGTTCTGGAAGCGCTGCAGGTCTACCGGGCGGCGGAGGCGGCGATGCGCAGACGCACGGGCGCCGCGATGGGGATCGGGGACAGCGACCTCCTGGCCCTCCGGTACATCCTCGACCGCCGCGCCCTCGGGCAGGTGACCGCCTCCAAAGACGTCAGCGCCTACCTCGGCATCTCCAGCGCATCCACCACCGCCCTGATCGACAGACTCGCCAAGGGCGGGTTCGTCGAGCGCAGGCCGAGCACCGTGGACAAGCGCTCCATCGAGATCGTGCCGACCGCCGCTGCGCTGGGAGACACCGGCCCGATGCTGGAGGCCGCGCAGACCCAGATCGAGGCGGCCACGGCCGAACTGAGCCCGGAGGAAGCGGCCACCATCACGCGGTTCCTCACCAAGATGCGCGAGACCGTCGACCGCATCGCGACGAAACCACGGCGTTCCGGGCCGGCCGCGAGGTCGTAAGCCCCGCCGTGGCCGCGCGCGAGTAAAGCAGGATTTTCCGCCATGTCAAGGGGATTGCTAGGCAACTGAACTAGTAGTTCAGTGGTGTGGTCAAGGAAAGGACAACTCTGCCATGAACATCCTGCTCATCGTGATCGCCATCATCGCGATCATCCTTCTGCTTACCGGCGGTTTCGTGCAGTCCCTGAACTTCCTGCTCTGGGTCGGAATCGTGCTGCTCGTGATCGCGGTGATCGTCTGGCTTGTTCGGATGCTCACCGGAAGCCGACGAGTCTGACAGGACGGGTAAGACCATGAGTCTCGGAACCGGAATCGTCCTGTTCGTCATCGGCGCCATCCTGGCGTTCGCTCTGAACCTGCAGGTCGCCTGGATCGACCTCCACCTGGTCGGGTACATCCTGATGGCCGCCGGTCTGATCGGCATCATCATCGGCATCGTGCTGCTCACCCGCCGTCGCCAGTCTGTCGCCACCACGCGCAGCGCTGTCGACCCTGCGTCGGGCGAGCGCGTCACGCGCCGGACCAGCGAGAGCGACGACCCCATCGTCTGACCCGCCCCACACGCACCACACAGTCCGAACCCCTTCACGCCGGAGCTCTCGCGCCGGGTGGAGGGGTTCGGCTTTTCTGCGTCTCCGTGCCTGCGTCTACATCGTGTCGAGGATGGACGTGAGGTGCTCGAAGGTCGTGGTCGGATTGACGATCGCGAACCGCGTGTTCGGCCGACCGTCGTGCGAGCTGGGCGTGACGAACGCCCGCTGCTCGTCCAGCAGCCTCGTCGACCAGCGCGCGTAGTCGTCGCGGGTCCAGCCCTCCCGCTCGAACACGACGACGGACAGCTGCGGCTCCCGCACCAGCCGGAACCCGTCGCGCGACTCGATCTCGCGCGCGATCCGCTGCGCCAGCTGCAGGGAGGCCGTCACCGCCTCCCGGTATGCCGCTGCGCCGTACGTGGCGAGCGAGAACCACAGCGGAAGGCCCCGCGCACGCCTGGTGAGGTGCGCCGCATAGTCCGACGGGCTCCACTCCGAGGTGTCGGTGAGCGTGTCGAGGTACTCCGCGTGCTGTGTGTGCGCCCTGCGCCCGGCCTCCGGATCCCGGTACAGCAGCGCGCAGGCGTCGAACGGCGCGAACAACCACTTGTGCGGATCGACGATCGCGGAGTCCGCGCGCTCCACCCCGGCGAACCGGTGCTTGGCCTCCGGCGACAGCATCCCGGCCAGCCCGTACGCGCCGTCGACGTGCAGCCAGAAGTCGTATTCGTCCTTGAGCGCCGCAATGGATGCGAGGTCGTCCACGATGCCGAAGTTGGTCGACCCGGCCGTGGCGACCACCGCGAACACGGACGCGCCGTGCTCGTCCAGCGCCTCGCGCACGGCGTCGCCGGTGAGCATCCCGGAGTCGTCGGGGCGGACGGGCACGACCTCCACATCCATCACCCGCGCCGCCGACGCGATGGAGGAGTGCGCCTCTGCACTGCAGACGATCTTCCAGCGGCCGTGGCCGAGCTGGGCTCCGCGCTCGGCCTTGGCGTGCTCGCGGGCGGCGACGAGTGCCGACAGGTTGCCGAGGGTGCCGCCCTGCACGAACACGCCGCCGGCGGTCGCGGGCAGCCCGAATTCGGCGGCGAGCCAGGCGAGCACCTGGTTCTCGGCGAAGACGGCGCCGGACCCCTCCAGCCACGAGCCGCCGTAGACGGCGCTGGCGGAGACGACGAGGTCGAACGCGGTGGCCGCCTTGGTGGGCGCGGTCGGGATGAACGACAGATACTGCGGGTGGTCCGTGGTGATGCACGCCGGCGCGAGCACGTGCTCGAACAGCGCGAGCGCCCGCTCGGCCCCGATGCCGCCCTCCACCACCGTCTGCCCGGCCAGCCGGTTCAGCTCGAACTCGGACAGCGGCTTGTCGAGCGGGGTGTCCGTGCTCAGGATGCGCCGCCGCGAGTACTCGAGCACGAGGTCGACGAGGCTCCTGGTCTCGTCCGACACGGCGTGCATCCTGGTCGGGGTGCCGGTCTGCGTGGCGGTCGGGGTGCCGGTCCGGCTGTCGTCGGCTTTGCGTGTATCCATGTTTTCCTCTCGGGCCCAGAGCAGACTCTCACAACGCTTCGGCACTCGTTCGCCGTCCGGCGCAACGATCGGGCGCGTCCCCTGCACTGCGCGCAACACTTCGCCGCGCCCTGTGCGGTTGACTGGTCGGATGCACGACCACGCCCTCTTCCTGAACGGTACCGTCGGCGTCGGCAAGACCGCCACAGCGGACGCCATCAGCCGCATCCTGATCGAGCGCGGCATCGCGCACGCGATCATCGACCTGGATGCACTCCGCGCCGCCTGGCCTGCACCGGAGGGCGACCCGTTCAACAACGCGCTGGAACTGGCCAACCTGCGCGCCGTCGCCGCGAACCACCGCGCGGCCGGCGCGCGCATCCTGGTGCTGGCCGGGGTGATCGAGGACCCGGACGCCGTTCCCCTCTACCGCGACGCCGTCGGCGGCGTCCCGCTCACGGTCGTGCGGCTCGCCGTCGACCCGGCTGTCGGCGAGGCCAGGCTGCGAGCCAGGCACGGCGACGACCACGACGCCCTCGTCTGGCACCTGCACCGCCACGGCGAGCTGGATGCGGTGCTCGACGCTGCCCGCATCCCCGGCCCCACGGTCGACACGACGGGCAGGTCGCCGCACGAGGTGGCCGGGGCCGTGCTAGCGAGTTACCAGTAACGGCGCCGCATCCCGGGCGTTTCGCGACAGATAGCGGCATCTCGCGACGCGGCCCAGCCGATAAGGTGAGCGCATGACGCACGTCCCCCTGCCCCAGCAGCCGCAGCCGCCCCAACCGCTCGTCTCGATCGGCAACGTGCACGCCACCCAGGACTGGGTGGTCACGCCCGGCGGCACCTGGCCCACCGCCGACGTGAACGTCTCCACTAGCGACCAGACCGCCGTCACGACGCACACGCCCGCGTGGGCGATCGTCCTGGTCGTCGTCTTCATCTGGTTCTTCCTGCTCAGCCTGCTCTTCCTGCTCGCCCGCGAGCGCAAGGTCAGCGGCTACATCTCCGTCACCATCTCGTGCAACGGCCAGTGGTACACCGAGCAGGTTCCCGTCGCGGACGAGTTCCAGCGCGCCGACGTGCTCAACCGGGTCGCCTACCTGCAGTCGCTGATCGGACAGGCCAGGTACGCGCGCCAGTTCCGCCAGGGCTGACCCGTGCGGTAGCGTCGAGCGGTGCACACCCCAGAGGCAGACATCGCGAGCGACGCCGAGCTGGTCGCCCGGCTCGTGGATACGCAGCATCCCGACCTCGCCGGACCGCTCACGCTGGTGTCCGACGGCTGGGACAACCTGATCTACCGGCTGGGCAGCGAGTACGCGGTGCGCATCCCGCGCCGGGAGGTCGCCGCGCACCTGATCGAGCACGAGCAGCAGGTGCTGCCGGCGTTCGCCGCGCGCGTCGACGTGCCCATCCCCGCTCCGGTGCGGGTCGGGGCGCCGTCTGAGCTGTTCCCGTTCGCGTGGAGCATCGTGCGGTGGGTGGACGGGATCGATGGGGCGGACGTGACGGCGGAGGAACGCGCATCCATCGCCCTGCCGCTGGCTGCGTTCGTCGCGGCGTTGCACGAGCCGGCGACGGGCGATATCCCGGCCAACCCGGTGCGCGGCGTGCCGCTGGCGACCAGGGATGCGGCGGTGCAGGAGCGCCTGCGGCACCTGTCGGAGCGGAGAGAAGTCGCCGGTCTCGCCGAGGCGTGGCGGGATGCGCTCGACGCACCCACCTGGGACGGCCCACCGATCTGGCTGCACGGAGACCTGCATCCCGGCAACCTGCTGCTGACGCCGGACCGCTCCGGCCTCGCGGCCGTGGTCGACTTCGGCGACGTCACCGCCGGCGACCCGGCGACCGACCTCGCGACCGCGTGGCTCACGTTCGATCCGGATGCGCGGGCCGTGTTCCGCGACGAGCTCACCCGCCGCTCCCCCGCCGCCCTGCCGGCGCTGGCCGACGACGCCACCTGGCGCCGCGCCCGCGGCTGGGCGGTCGTCATGGGCTCCGCCCTCGCCGCCAACTCCGACGACAACCCCCGTATGGCCTCCATCGCCACGCACGCGCTCGCTCAGTTCCCCTGACCCCGGCCCCGTCCCCAAGCAATCGAGCCGGGACTTATGTACGCGACACACCGGAGTCAGGCGTGCACAAGTCCCGGCTCGATTGCTTCGCGAGGCGGGAGTAGGCGGCGCGGGTCAGTGGGTGCGGTCGAGGGCGGCCCGGATGCGCGGGGCGGCGACGACGCCGATGGCGCGTCCGGCGGCCGCCGCGGCGGGGCGGGTCGCGGGGTCGAGAGGGTTGACGCCGAAGGCGGCGGCCGAGGCGTCGTCGGCGTAGACGACGAACACGGGTGCAGGGTCGAGCGACGCCAGCTCGCCGGGCGGGATCTGGCCGAGTCCGGGCGCGCCCTCAATGGTCGGGGCGACGACGAGCACCCAGTCCGAGCCGGCGGCGAGGTCGGCGTTCGCGAGCGAGCGCGTCCCGCCGTCCATGTAGCGACGGTCGCCGATGGTCACTGGCGGCCAGACGCCCGGCACAGCACAGCTGGCGGCGACCGCCTCAGCGAGCGGCACCCCGGCCTCGGCGTCGAAGACGCGGAACTCGCCGCTCTCCGCATCCACTGCCGTGATCAGCAGGCGTCGCTCCGGCCACTCACTGGACGGCAGCCGCGCCTCGATCGACACCATGCGCTCCGCCTCGGTGACCGTCTGCGCGTCGCGCGCGAGCCGTCCGATCGCGAGCAGGGTGTCCGACGGGGATGCTCCGGGTGACGCCGCCGCGGTGAACAGTTCCATCAGCGCGGTGAGGTCGACGCGGGGGTCGAACTCGACCGTCTCGTCGGAGAGCTGCGCGGCGTAGAGCTCCTCCAGTCCGACGCCGCTGGCGAGCTGCGCCGCCACCGCGGAGCCGGCGGAGGTGCCGATGAACGTGACCTTCGGTGCGAGGAGATGTTCGGCGAGCTGCGGATCAGCGTCGGCGATCCCGGCGATCACGCCGATCTCCCACGCGATACCCGCGACACCGCCACCAGCGAAGACGATCGAACCGTTGGTCATGGGCACACGCCACTCCCCGCAGGGACGACGATGGCCGCAGGGACGACGATGGCCGCAGAGACGACGATGGCCGCAGAGACGACGATGGCCGCACCGGATGCATCCGGTGCGGCCATGTTCGTGTGTTGCTGTCGCGCTACGCCTGCGCTGCCGCCTGGGCCAGGTCGGTGATGAGCTGGTCGCCGGGGATCGCGGGCACGAAGTCGGCCTCGATCTCTGCACGGCCGAGCAGTTCGGTCATGCGACGCTGACGCTGACGCGGGATGAGCGTGACGACGGTGCCCTGCTTGCCGGCGCGGCCGGTGCGGCCGGAGCGGTGCAGGTACGTCTTGTACTCGTCGGGCGCGTCGGCCTGGATGACCAGGTCGATGTCGTCCACGTGGATGCCGCGGGCGGCGACGTCGGTGGCGACCAGCACGTTGACCCGGCCGCTGGTCAGCTGACCGAGGTTGCGGGTGCGGCGCGACTGGTTGAGGTCGCCGTGCAGGCTGACGGCCGGGATGCCGGCGTCGTCGAGCTGGTCGGCGAGCATCTCGGCGAACGCGCGGGTGCGGGCGAAGACCAGGGTCTTGCCGTCGCGGTCGGCGAGCTGCTCGATGATCGCTGCCTTGTCGCGGTGCTCGATCACGAGCACGCGGTGGTCGATCGTGGAGGAGGCCTGGTCTTCACCGGCCACCTCGTGCACGGTCGGGTTCACCAGGAACTCGTCGACGAGCTGGGCGACACCCTTGTCGAGGGTGGCCGAGAACAGCAGCTTCTGGCCGCCCTCCGACGTCTCGCGCAGGATGCGCTGCACCGGCTCCAGGAAGCCGAGGTCGCACATGTGGTCCGCCTCGTCCAGGACGGTGATGACGACCTCGCTGAGGTCGAGACGACCCTGCTCGATGAGGTCCTCGATGCGGCCGGGGGTGCCGATCACGATGTCGACGCCGCGCTGCAGCGCACCGACCTGACGGGCCTGCGGAACGCCGCCGTAGATCTGGGTGGTGAACAGGCCGACGCTGCGGGCGATCGGCTGCACGGTGCGGTCGATCTGCAGGGCCAGCTCGCGGGTCGGGGCCAGGATGAGGGCGCGCGGTTTGCGGCCCATCTGACGCTTGCCGCCGGACTTGCCGGACTCGGCCCAGAGCGACATCAGTCGCTCGACCATCGGGGCGCCGAAGGCGATCGTCTTGCCGGAGCCCGTGCGGCCGCGGCCGAGCACGTCCTTGCCGGCGAGCACATCCGGAGTGGTGGCCGCCTGGATCGGGAACGGACGGTCCGCACCGAGCTCAGCGAGCGCGCGCACGATGTTGCCGCCGAGACCGAGGTCGGCGAAGGTCACGCCGTCGACGTCCTCCGCCTGGATGGCGTCGGCCTCGAGGCGCTCGAGCACGACGTCGTCGTTGGACGTGAACGCTGGCTTCTCGTCGCGCGACGGGTAGAACGAAGACGAGCTGTCACGGCGCGGGGCGCGGTCGGCGTCGAAGTCGCGACGCGGGGCACGGTCACCGTCGAACGAACGACGGGGACGGTCGTTGTCGAAGGAACGACGCGGACGGTCGGTGTCGGAGTCGCGACGCGGGGCGCGGTCACCGTCGAAGGAGCGGCGCGGGGCGCTGTCCTTGTCGAAGTCGCGGCGGGGCGCGCGGTCACCGTCGAAGGAACGACGGGGACGGTCGTTGTCGAAGTCGCGACGCGGAGCGCGGTCACCATCGAACGAGCGGCGCGGACGGTCGTTGTCGAAGTCACGACGCGGGGCGCGGTCACCATCGAAGGAGCGGCGCGGGGCGCTGTCCTTGTCGAAGTCGCGACGAGGAGCGCGGTCGCCATCGAAACGGCGCGGCGCGCGGTCCTTGTCGAAGTCACGACGCGGCGCACGGTCGTTGTCGAACGAGCGACGGGGACGGTCGTTGTCGAAGTCGCGACGGGGAGTGCGGTCACCGTCGAACGAACGACGCGGACGGTCGTTGTCGAAATCACGACGCGGAGCGCGATCGCCATCGAACGAACGACGCGGACGGTCGTTGTCGAAGTCACGACGCGGAGCGCGGTCACCGTCGAACGAACGACGCGGACGGTCGTTGTCGAAGTCACGACGCGGAGCGCGATCGTCACGGCCGCGCGAGCGGTCGCCGTCCGGCTGCCAGGTGCGGCGTGCGTCCTTGCCGCGGGGCTCCCAGTTGGGGCGCTCCTTGCGGGCTCCGGTCGAGCCTGCGCCGTCACGGCCGCCGTCACGACCGCCATCGCGGCTGCCGTACGTGGCGCGGCCGCGGGCGGCGCGGTCCTCCTCGGACCAGCGGGCCTTCTTCGGGCCGCCCTCTTCCGCGCGGTATCCGCGGTGGTTGGGGCTGCGGCTGCCTGCCTTGGGCGCACCCTTGCGGGCGCCGCCTACGCTGTTGTTTCCGTGCTTCTTGAATCCGGGCATGGATGTCTTCCTGGGTTGTTCTCGTTATGCATGACGAAGCGCGCGGATCATTTCCGCGCTTCAAGGAGAACCCGGGCAGTCTTTGGCCGGGGCCGTTCACATACAGTGATCATTCGCCTGCCGAACGGCAGCGAAACCGGCCCACCTGACTTACAAACCCATCCGCACGAACGTGCGGTGTCAAGAGCCGACTTATCTACGATACAGGAACAAGCCTGAGTGTGGGCGGTGACTTTCGCCACCGCCCACATCCCGAGCCTGTCAGGTGCGGATCAGACCCGCTTGCTCGCCTTCACGGCGGCGAAGTACTCGTTCGCCGGCTTGAGGAAGATGAGCACGGTGGCGATGACGCCGACGACCACGCGGGCTGCGCCGAGACCGAAGCCGCCGAGGATGCCGAACAGCGACAGCACGGTGACGATGAGCAGCACGACGCGTGCCCAGTTCGCACCGCGGCGCATGAAGAACGCGAACAGCACGTACGCGGCGATGTAGAGGATGCCGAACACGACGGCGAAGGTCACGGACACGCCGACGGTCGCGTTCAGTGTCGCGTCGGAGATCTGCTGACCCTGGTTGGCGAGCTGCTTCTGTACGTCGTCCTTCAGCGACCCGACGGTCGCCAGCGAGACGATGAGCGCGATCAGGCTCAGCGCTGCGCCGACGATGTAGAGCCAGAAGGCGATGTTCACCTGCTGCGGCGGGGCGACGGGCGCTCCGCCTCCGGCCGGTGACGAGGATGCTGGGTAGCTTGCCGGTGGAGTGCGATCACTCATGTTGTTCTCCTAGAACGTCGATCGAGCACAAAATTGCCGGGCTGCAAAGACCGGCGCCGCACACGGTAGCCCTTCCCGCGCTGGTGAGCAATAGTCGGTTACGGCGCGTCGCCATGCCCGGAACGCTCGGACCGGATGCTCCTACGGTTCAGACCGGAGCCTCCCACAGCTCGATCGGCAGCCCCTCCGGATCGTGGATGCGGGCGAACCGCCCGTACTCCGTCTCCCATTCGTCGCGGCGCTCGACCGGGATGCCCGCCTGCGTCAGACGCTCGGCCAGCGCATCCAGGTCTGTGACCCGGAGGTTGAGCATGAACGCCTGGTCGGCGGGGAAATAGTCGGTGTCGGCGGGGAACGGCGCGAAGACCGTCATGCCCGCCTCCTGGTTCCAGACGGCGTTGCTCCCCGCGTCGATGCCGAGGTGCTCCGCGTACCAGGCGGCCCTGCCGTCGGGGTCTGCGCTGCGGAAGAAGAGTCCGCCGATTCCTGTCACCGCCATGAGCTGCCTCCCCTGGTTGCCGGATGTGGTGTCATTCTGCCCTGCCTGGCCTGCCCGGCGCGATGCTGGGCGCGGCGGTCACTCGGCGAGGTTGTCGCTGATCGCGTCGAGCGCGAGCGACTTCGCCGTGGTGGCCGCGTCGCCGAGGCGCTGGGTGACCGCCGCCACGAGCCCCTCGATGAGGATGGCCTGCGGCAGGCGGGACGCGAGAGTGATCTCGTCGCGGAAGGTGAGGTCGGGCATCGTCACCACGAGGCCGATGCCCGCCGCCTGCGCGATGGGGCTGCGCACGAACGCCGTCACCGCGATGACCGTGGCCCCGGCCGCCGTCGCCGCGCCGACCGTGCGGAGCGTGGAGGCGTTCGAGCCGCTTCCGCTGACGGCCAGCAGCACGTCGTCCTGCGACAGCAGCCGCGCGGTGATCTGCTGCCCGATCACGTCGAGCGGGGCCTCCGCGGCGCGGCCGACGCTGGTGAGGCGGGCGGCCGCATCCAGTGCCAGCGGTGCCGACAGGCCGTTGCCGACCGCGACGACGCGGCGGGCGGCGACCAGCGCATCCACGGCCCGCTCCACCGCGTCGGCGTCGAGGAGTGCGACCATGTCGTCCACGCGGCCGGCGATGTGGGTGAAGGTCTGCGTGACGATCCCCGCCGCCCCGACCGGCGCGGCGGTCGCTGCGGGGGTCGGCCGGTAGCCCGCGTCTCTGGCGAGCAGCACGCGCAGCTGCTGGTAGCCGGTGAAGCCGAGGCTCTGGCAGGTGCGCACCACGGTGGCCCTGGATGCTCCGGCCAGCTCGGCGACCTGCTGCGAGCTGAGCTCGACGATCTCGGCCGAACGTTCGAGCAGCACGGCGGCGACGGCCTGCTCCGTCGGCAGCAGGGACGGCAGCACGGACCGGATGGTCGCGATGACCTCGCCGGGGCGGTGGTCGTTCATCGGGGCTCCTTCGGTCCTGCCGCCGCTGCGATGCGTTCGACCTCTGCGGCGTCGAGATCGAAGATCTCGGTCCCGTCGTCTGCGCTCGGGGCCGCGACGAAGACGGCGGTCGGCTCCCCGTCGATCGGCAGGTCGACCACGGCGAAGCCGGAGCCGACGGTCGCGCGCTCGGTTCCCGCCGCCGCGATCGGATCGGACGAGTTGGCCGTGCCGGGCGCGACGACCACGGGGATGCCGGAGGCGACCGTGCTCAGAGCGTGGTGGTAGTGGCCCGCGAGCACCAGGCGCACGTCGCCGGAGGCGCACGCGTCGAGCACGTCGGCGGGGTTCTGCAGTTCGAGCGCCGCCAGCAGCGCGCTCGCGGCGGGCACGGGCGGGTGGTGCAGCACCACGACGGTGCCGTGCGCGGACGGAGAGGCGACGATGCCGCGCAACCGGTCGAGGGCCGCCGCATCCACCGCCCCGTAGCCGGCGCCGGGCACGGAGGTGTCCACCGTGACCACGCGGAATCCGGCGACGTCGATCACCGTCTCCCGCGCGCCGAGGACGCTCTCGAAGGCGTCGCGGAGGTCGTGGTTGCCCATCGCGTACACGATCACGGCGCCGTGCTCCGCCGCCCAGGGCGCGATCCGGCCGGCCAGCAGCCGGTACGACTCCGGGCTGCCGTCGTCGGACAGATCGCCGGAGACGGCCACGACGTCGACGGCGCCGAGCGTCGCCGCCCTGCCGAGGACGCGATCGAGCGCGGCGAGCGTGTCGACCATCCCGTAGTGCAGGCTGCCGTCGCCGAAAAGGTGCGTGTCTGACAGGTGCAGGATGCGCAGGCCGCGCTCAGCCGGGAAGCTCACGAAGTCACCCTATTCCGTCGCCTTCAGCTCGATGCTCTCCGCCCGTGCCCTGCGCGCGGAACGGCGGCGAACGGCCGTGACCACCGGCAGCTCCCAGTGCCCGGAGATGATCCTGTGGCGCACCAGGCCGGAGAGCTGGTCGATGATCATGGTGACGACGATGACCACGATCATCAGCATCCCGACCACGTCCCACACCCGGAACTGGATGTTGTCGACGAGCATCTTGCCGATGCCGCCCGCGCCGATCAGGCCCAGGATGGCGGACGCGCGCACGTTGATCTCGAACCGGTAGAGCCAGAACGCCAGCACGTCGGGTTTCGCGTTCGGCCAGACGCCCCAGCGCATGATCTGCACCCGGGACCCGCCGGACGCCGTCGCCGCCTCGATGGCTCCCCTGTCGACGGACTCGAAGCTCTCGTAGCCCCACTTGCCGAGCGTTCCGATCGAGCCGATGGCGATGGCCAGCGCGCCGGTGTACGCGGTGAGCCCGGTGACGGACAGCATCAGCACGGCGATCACCACCTCCGGCACGGCACGCAGCACGGCGAACAGCGCGCGCAACGGCCAACGCACCACGGCGGGGGTCAGCCCGCGCGTGGCGAGGAGGCTCAGCGGGAAGGAGACGATCACGCCGATCACGGTGCCGAACCAGGCCATCGCGACGGACAGCATGGTCGCGGACAGCGCATCCGGGAGCTTGTCCCACGCCGGTGGCAGGAACATCAGGCCGAGGTAGTGGGAGAGCTTCTGCGGCAGCTGCCAGAGCGCATCCCAGGAGATGTCGACGCCCCAGAACGCGGCCACCACCACGAGCGTGACGACCGCCCACACCACGGCACGGGCCACCCGCAGCGGCTTGCGGGGCCGCTGCCCACGCTGCCCGTCGCCCGGGATGCCCGCGGCCGACCGTGCGATGTCGGCGACAGTGGATGCGCTCATCGGATCAGCCTCCGCCGCGTGTACGAGCTGAGCAGTTCAAGCAGCACGACGAGGACGAGGATCTCGAAGATGATCATGCTGAGGTAGTGGTACTGGTAGAAGGTGCGCACCTTGTCGATGAGCATCCCGAGGCCGCCGGCACCGACCAGGCCGATGACGGTCGAGGCACGGATGTTCAGTTCGAGAACGTAGATCGCCTGCGACAGATAGGTGGGCGCGACCTCCGGCACCATCGCAGCGCGGTTGGCCTTGAACCAGGTGCCTCCCGCGGCGAGCGCGGCCTCCTGGCCTCCGCGGTCGAGGCCGTCGAGGGCCTCGGAGATGAGCTTGACGATGATGCCGACGTTGAACAGCACGAGGGCGAGGATGCCGGACAGCGCCCCCGTGCCGACGACGGTGACGAACAGCGAGGCGTAGAGCAGGTCGGGGACGCTGCGGACGATGTTCATCACGAACCGCACGACGCCGAGGACGACGCTGTTCGGGTTGGTGGCGCGCGAGGCGAGGAACGACAGCGGGAGGGCGATGACCACGCTCACGGCGGTGGAGATGACGGCCATCTGCACGGTCTGGAGCAGCCACGGCAGCGTCTCGGGGAAGAAGGTGTAGTCGGGCTGGAACAGCTGCACGAGGGTGTTGGATGCGTTCTGCGCGTTGGCGAACAGGGCGCCGACATCCACCTGGACCGCGATGGCGGACCAGACCGTGATCGCGGCGAGGATCGCCAGCGTGACGACGACCTTCCACGCCGAGCGCGGCTTGACAGGGCGCGCGCCCGCTGCCGCACTGGTCACGGCAGCACCGCCGGGGCGTCGAGCACGTCCTCCGCGGTGAGCGAGCGGCCGTAGATCGACTCGAACACCGACTCGTCCGCCCCTGCGCCGGGTCCGTCGTAGACGACCTCGCCGTTGCGCAGACCGATCAGCCGCGTGCCGTATCGACGGGCGAGGTCGAGGAAGTGCAGGTTGACGACGACGGTGATGCCGAGCTCGGCGTTGATGCGCTGCAGGTCGCGCATCACGACGTGGGAGGTGGGAGGGTCGAGGGACGCGACCGGCTCGTCGGCCAGGATGACCTTCGGCCGCTGAGCGAGCGTGCGGGCGATGGCCACGCGCTGCTGCTGGCCTCCGGACAGCTCGGAGGCACTCGAGTACGCCTTGGAGACGATCTCGACGCGTTCCAGCGCCTGCATCGCGAGTTCGACGTCGTCGGCCGACCAGGCCGCGAGCAGCGTGCGCCAGGCGGAGGTGTGGTGCAGACGGCCCATCAGCACGTTGTTCAGCACCGTGGTGCGCTTGGCCAGGTTGAAGCTCTGGAACACCATCCCGACCTCGCTGCGCAGCGTGCGCAGACGCTTGCCGCGCAGGCCGGAGAGCCGGTAGTCGCCGACCGTGATCTCCCCCGAGGTGATCGGGACGAGGCCGTTGATGGTCCGGATGAGGGTCGACTTGCCTGCGCCGGACAGTCCGACGACGGCCACCATCTCGCCGGGCTCGATGGTGAGGTCCACATCCCGCAACCCGGAGAATCCGTTGGGGTACGTGACGCCTACCCGGTCGAACCGGATGCGCGCTCCTGCCGTCTCCGTCATCTCTGTCCCTTTCGTCAAGCGGTGATGCGGGGTGGCGATGGCGTCTCCGCCCCACCACCCCGCTCAGGTCAGTGCGATCAGCCGAGGCCGATCGACGCTGCTGCGTCCTGCGTCTTCTTGAGGCTCTTCGGGTCCGCGTCGACCAGACCGGTGATCTGGTAGATCGCAGTGAGCGCCTTCACGCCCTCCGGAGTGCCCGCGTAGTCCTTCATCGCGTCGGCGATCTTGGTCTGCCAGGTCTTGCTGAGCTTGCTGCTGATCGAGGCTCCGTCGTTCGGGATCTCGTCGGTCAGCGCGAAGACCACGACCTTCTCTCCCACATCCGGGGTGTCCTTCTGCACGACGGAGCGGGCGTCCCAGTAGCTGGTGCCGACCTCGGCGTCGCCGTTGTAGACGGCGAGCACGCTGGCGTCGTTGGCCGTGACCTGGACGGTCTTGATGTCTTTGTCGACGTCGAGCCCGGCCTTCTTCATGGCCGCGACGGGGAAGATGTAGCCGGCCGGGGATGCCGCCTGCAGCAGCGAGACCGTCGCACCCTTGATCTTCGTGATGCTGTCGAGCCCGGCAGGACCGGTGCCCTTCTCCGTTCCGTTGCAGTAGAGCATCCCGTTCGCGCCCGTGACCGGGGTGTCTGCGCAGTACTTCTTGGGGTCGTTGGTGAAGAACTGCGCGGCGTACGAGCTCTTGCCGTTGCGCTGGGTCTGCAGGGCCGGGACGGCGCCGTACTTGTCGCAGGCCTGGCTCATCTGCAGGCTGGGGAGCATCCCGATTTGCGCCTGGTTGCTGCCGATCGCCTCGACGGCCGCCTGGTAGTCCTGCGTGATGACGCCCTTGACCGGGATGCCGAGGCGCGAGGTGAGGGCCTCCTCCAGCGGCTTGACGGTCTCGACGAGCTTGGCGGCGTCGCCCGACGGGACGAGCGCGAGGGTGAGCGAGGTTGGCGCCTTGGCCGCGTCGTCCGAGGTGCCCGTGCACGCGGCAGGAGCGGCTCCGCCGGATGCGGTGGCGCCGGATGCGGTCTGCTGCTGCACACCGCATCCACTCAGCGCGAGCGCGGTGAGGATGGCGAGGCCAGAGGCGCTCGCAACGGCGATCTTCCGGATTTTCATGACGTTCCCATTCTGTGCGGAGGTGAGGACTGCGAGTGGTGGGTGGTGCGATCTGTGGATGGACGAGCGGGGTGTGGAGAAGTCGTGCGGTCAGGCGGTGGTGGAGGCGGCGGTGGTGGTGGCAGCCGGAGCGGCGGCGGCTGCGGTGGTGGACGCCGGGTGGCGGCCGGGCCGATGTGCGGCCGCGAACCCTGCCGGGTCCTCCGCCCAGCGGCGGATGCCGTCGTACAGTCCGGGGAAGTCGGCCGCCACGAGGTGGGCCGGGCCGGCGCGGTGGCCGAACCGGTCGATGAGGGCGGTGACGCATCCCGCTGCCAGGGGCTGCTCGAGGTCGTTGCCCCAGATGTCGCCCACCGACAGCAGCTGCGACGGCTCCCTGCCGTCGAGGAGCTGCGGCAGGATCGTGGTCCAGCCGGCGGGTTTGTCCGCGTCGGTGACGATCCGGTCGATGCTCCCGGCCAGCCCGATGGCCGCGAGCGTCTCCCGAACCCCGTCGAGCGGCGCGTTCGTCACGAGCACGCGCTCGACGCTCTCCCCCAGGCTGCCGAGGAATCCGGCGAGCCCGTCCGGCGCGGACACCGCGACGGTTCCCCCGGCGAGCGCCCGCCGGCTGGTCTGGTACGCGCTCTGCAGCAGGTCGTCGTCTGCGTGCTCTGCCGCGAGCGCTGCGACGGCCGCATAGCCGTCGATGTATGCGGGCGAGCCAGGCTCGCCGTCGAGGAACGCGCCGAGCCTGGCGCGAAGCGAGGCGTCGAGGTCGACGGCGGCAGCGGATCCCGCGTCGAGGATGCCCGCGATGACGGCTTCCGCGTACTCCCACACCGGCGCATCGCCGACGCACACCGTCCCGTCGAAATCGAGGACGAGGATCGGTCTGCTGGGGGTCTGGCGGTCGTTCACGAGTGCAGCCTATGCGTTTATGAACACTCTGTTCACGTTTTTTTGTCTGATGAAACAAGTGTTCACATCGAGTTAACCTCGCACGATACGCTCATCCTCATGGCCAAAGCGCACGACTTCTTCATCCTCGGCGACCACGAGAGCGGCAAGCACCTGGTCGCATCCGCACTCCAGAGCGAAGGGTTCACCGTCACGACGACGCCGACCGGCGGCCTGCTCGCCAAGCGCGGCAGCACGACGGCGACGGTGCTCCTCGGCGGTCTCGCCGGGAACAACTTCCAGATCACCTTCACCGTCGACTTCATGGTCGACGAACAGGGCAGGCTGGTCGCCCGCCTGAACCGCAACATGTCCGGCGGAGCCCTCAAAGGCGGCGCCATCGGCGCGTCGAAGACCGACACGGCGTTCCAGCGCACGGCCAACACGATCGGCGCTACGCTGCACGGTGCTGGGACGCTGGCGGACAGCATCTCGCAGGTCTGAGGGCTGTACTGGGCCAGCCAACGCCGGATTGACGCGCTTGCGGTCATCTCCAGTTCGCGCGTGCCGCCACAGCCTATGCAGCGTCGAGGTCGAGCATTCGCAAGTCTTCGGCGCTCAGGCGGATGGCGGCTGCCGCGACGTTCTGTTCGAGATGCCTCCGATCGCCGGTCCCAGGGATCGCGAGAACGTTCGGCCCTTGGTGCAGCGTCCAGGCGAGGCGGATTTGTGTTGACGTCACCGCGTGGGCCTCGGCGAGTTGAAGGACGTCGTGTCGTTCCTCGGTCGTTCTTCCGCGTTCTCGACCGGTGCCAGCCATTGCGAAGTAGGGAACGAACGCGATCCCGCGCGTTGCCGCCTCAGTAAGCACCGGCACTGATGAGCGGTCATCGAGTCCGAAACGGTTCTGCACACTGACGACGGGCGCGATCGTGGCCGCTTCGGTCAGCTGCGCGACTGACACATTCGATACACCGAGGCTGCCGATCAGGCCCTCTGCGTGCAGGTTGGCGAGAGCTCCGAAGTGTTCGGCGATCGAACCTTCACCGAAGACGCGAAGATAGACGAGCTCGAGACGGTCGCGGCCGAGCTGCCGCAGATTCTCCTCGACCTGGCCGCGCAACTGATCCGGTGTCGCGGGATGAGCCCATTCTCCGGACGGAGTCCTCGCGGGACCGACTTTCGTCGCGATGACGATGTCGTCGTCATGGTTCGGGAACGCCGCATTGAGCAACTCATTCGCCGAGAGCCTCGGTGAGAAGTAGAAAGCGGCAGTGTCAAAGTGGTTGATCCCCAGCTCCCGGGCACGTCGCAGAACGGCGATCGACTCCGCTCGATCGCGACTGGGTCCAGTTCCGAACGCAGAAGCGGAAGCCAGGCGCATCGCACCGAACCCCATCCGATTGACGCTCACGCCACCTAACTGCCAGGTTTCCGCGGAATTCGTCGCCGAATGCTCCAATTGTTTGCTGCCGCTCACCATCGTCTCCATTCAGAATTCCTCGAGGTGGTCAGTTTCACACAAGCGGGGACCGCATCCGCCTAGCCGATGCCCATGCCGCCGCTCGGTTCGTGCTCTCCAACGGTGGACTTCGCGAGCCGTGAGGGTGCCGTGTCCGCCGCCGATTTCGTGGACGCGGCCGTGGCCAGCGCGCACGGTCGCGCGGGCCCCGGGCCAGTCCTGGTCGACCAGGAGGACGACGAGTCGTGCGCCGCGATCATCCACCCATCCCGTCCCACGCGACCAGGGGAACCGTTTCGCCGGTGCGGACATTACCGGTATGCATCCAGAACCGGATGCTCTGTTGCAGCAGTCGACTATCGGGGGTACATCGTGAAGACACACACATCCACATCCAGGCAGGGGCTCGCGGCGTCCGCTGTCGTTCTCGCCGTCCTCGGCGCACTCTCGGGATGCGCGGGGTCTCGCCCGGCCGCCTCCCACGAGGCGAGCGCGTCGGCCATCGACGCCAGCACCAGCACGACGCCGGCGCCCACCTCCACACCCGCCGCCCCCTCACCGGACGATCCCATCGACGCCCTCACCGCGTGGCACGCGTGCGCGGTGCTCGGCCTGGAGAACTACGTGGCGCAGAACCCGGGGGCGGCGCTGCATCCGTACGATGCCTCCGTCCCGCCGACCAAGAATCCGGACGGCAGCTTCCAGGCGATCGCGTCCTTCTCCCTGCCGCAGCCCGTCGAGGGGGCGAAGAGCATCGTCTACATCTGCACCATCGGAGGGACCCTCGGAAACCCCACCCTCCTGAACGTGACGACCAAAGACGTTTAGGCTGGCCGGTCGCGTGACGGGAACCGTTTCGCCGATGCGGACATTATCTGAGTGTGACAACCGATGACACCGAGGAGCTGGGGGTGATCCCGACGACTCGACGCGACGATCCGGAGGCGTTCGGGGAGTTGTTCGACCTCCACCGGGACCGCGTGTTCCGGCACGCCCTCCGGCTGACGCGCTCGGTGCACGACGCCGAGGACGTGACGGGCATGGTGTTCCTCGAAGCCTGGCGCCGCCGCGACGCGATGCGGGAGGTGGACGGGTCGGTGATCGGCTGGCTGCTTGTCACCGCGAACAACGTGAGCAGGAACTTCGCCAGGTCGAGCCGCCGCTACGCGCACGTGCTCAGCATCCTTCCTGCGCAGGGGACCACCCCCGATCACAGCGAAGCGGTGGATGACCGGCTCGATTCCGACGAGCAGCGGAACGCCCTCCGCGTCGCGCTCGCTCAGCTGCCGAAGCGCGACCTGGATGTGCTGTCGCTGTGCGTGATCGAAGAACTCAGCACCGCTGAGGCGGCCGCCGTGCTCGGCGTGGCGCTCGGCACCGTGAAGTCCCGGCTGTCCAGGGCGAAAGCGCGACTCGGCGGGCTGCTCGCCGAATCGGCCCAGCTGACCCAGACGGAAGGAGGCACCCGATGAACGACGACCGGCCACTCGACGACCAGCACTTCGACGACCAGCACTTCGACGACCAGCAGTTCGACGACCGTCGCAGCGCCGCCTGGCGAGACGCCATCGTGGAGTCCGCCCGCGCCGACCTGGCCAGGGGCGGACACGGCAGAAAACACGTGTGGACCGTCGTCGGCCTGGTGATCGCCGCGCTGGTCGTGTCCGGCAGCGGTGTCGCGTACGCGCTCAGCACCACGATCCTGTCCGACCGCTCCGCCCCGGCGACGTCCAGCGCGACCGCGACACCGACCCCGGAGGAGAGGGACACCCCGACCGTCATCCCCGCACCGGTCACCCCGACCGTGTCGCCGGACGACCCCATCGACTCACTCGGCGCGTGGCAGGCGTGCGCCGACGTCGGCGTCGAGCACCTGAAGGGGGATGGCCCTGACCCCGTGCTCACCCCGTACGACCCTGCCGACCCGCCGACCAGGAACGACGATGGGACGTACCGGGCCGTCGTCGCGTTCACCCCTGCCGTGCCGACCCCGGGCGTCGGCAGCATCGTCACCATCTGTACCGTCGGCGGAACCAGGGGCGACCCCGTCATTCTGGACTGGACGACCAAGGACATCTGACCCCGTCCATCAACGAGGGGTATACAGGGAGGCATGAGTTCCACACCACCGGATGCGATCGTCATCGGCTCCGGACCCAACGGCCTCGCCGCCGCCGTGACGCTCGCCCGCACCGGCCTCGCGGTGCGCGTGTACGAGCGCAACGCGACGGCGGGCGGCGGCACGCGAACGGAAGAGGTGACGCTTCCCGGATTCCGGCACGACATGTGCTCCGCCGTGCATCCATTGGCTTTCGCGTCCGGGTTCTTCCAGCGGTTCGGGATCGAGGAGCGGGTGCCGTTCATCGTGCCGACCGCGTCGTACGCGCATCCCCTGGACGGCGGGAGAGCTGCCGTCGCATACCGGGACTTCGAGCGAACGGTGGATGCGCTCGGCGTCGACGGGCCCGCGTGGCGCCGGATGCTCGGGCCGCTCGTGCGGAACGCGGACGCCGTCGCGCAGTTCACCGGCTCCCAGCTGTTCCAGGTGCCCCGCCACCCACTCGTGGCCGCCCGGCTGGGCGCGACGATGCTGGCGCAGGGCGGGCCGTGGTGGGATGCGTTCTTCCGTACAGAGGCGCCGGGTGCGCTGCTCACCGGGGTGTTCGCGCACTCCACCCTCCCGTTGCCGAGTCTCGCGGGTGCGGCCGCCGGGCTGACGCTCGCGACGTACGCGCACGCCCGCGGCTGGCCCATCCCGGTGGGAGGGAGCCAGTCGATCGCGGATGCGATGGTCGCCGACATCGTCGCGCACGGCGGGGAGGTGGTCACCGGCACGGAGGTCTCCAGCCTGGCCGAGCTGCCCGATGCCCGCGTGGTGCTGTTCGACACCGGCGCGGAGGCCGCCGCCCGCCTGGGCGAGGACCGGCTGCCCCCGTCGTATCTGCGCCGCATCGCCGCGTTCCGTACCGGCAACGGCGTCTCGAAGGTCGACTTCGCGCTGTCCGGGCCGGTTCCGTGGGCGAACGCGGAGCTCACCGAGTCCGCCACCGTGCACCTCGGCGGGACGCGCGCCGCCGTCGCCCGCTCGGAGCGCGAGGTCGCCGCCGGTCGGCACAGCGACGACCCGTATGTGCTGGTGTCGCAGCCGTCGCTGTTCGACAGCACCCGCGCTCCGGCCGGGAAGCACGTCCTGTGGGCGTACACCCACGTGCCGGCCGGGTCGTCCGTCGACCAGACCGAGGCGATCACGCGCCAGATCGAACGGTTCGCGCCCGGCTTCCGGGATCTGATCCTCGGCAGCGCGCACAAGACCGCCGTAGAGATGGCCGCGTACAACCCCAACTACGTCGGCGGGGACATCTCGGCGGGAGCACCCAGCCTGCGGCAGCTGATCGCCCGGCCGGTGGCCTCCCCCGACCCGTGGCGGATGCCCGGCCGCGGACTCTACCTCGCCTCCGCCGCCGCGGCCCCCGGGCCCGGCGTGCACGGGCTGGTCGGGTACTACGCCGCCCGCAGCGCGCTGCGACACGAGTTCGGGATGCGCACCATGCCGTCGCTCGCGCCCGACGAACTGAACCGGGATGCGCTGCACGGGTCGACGCGTCCTCGCCTCGACCCGACCGGCCCGATCGACCCCGCCGAAGCGTCGCTCCGGCCCGACGGACTCCCGGAGCAGTGACATGTCTGTGACCGTGCGCGCACTCGACTGCACCCCCGAGCAGGTCTTCGCCGTGCTCGAAGACCCGTGGGTCTATCCGACCTGGGTGGTCGGGGCGTCCAGGCTGCGCGCCGCCGACCCGACGTACCCGCGCCAGGGCGCCCGCCTGCACCACTCGATCGGCGTCTGGCCGTTCGTGCTCGACGACGAGACGGTGGTGGACACCTGGGATGCGCCGCGGCGCATGGTGCTGGAGGCCAAGACCAGGCCGTTCGGCAGGGAGCGCGTGATCATCGACGTGAAGCCGCGCGGCACGGGCTGCGTCGTACGCATGGAGGAGTATCCGATCGGCGGCCCCGCCCGGCTCATCCCGCGCCCGATCGCCGACCTCATCCTGCACATCCGGAACGTCGAGACGCTCCGCCGCCTCGAATACGTCGCCAAGGGCCGCGCCGCCGAATAATCGAGTCCGAAGTTGTTCACGCCTGGGCCCGGCGTGGCGCGTGAATAACTTCGGACTCGATTATGTGGGGCGGCGGAGGGCGTCGAGGAGGGCGGGGCGCCAGACGGTGAAGTCGTGGGCGCCGGGGTACGTGCGGGCGTGGACGGTGACGGCGGGGGTCGCGCGGGCACGGCGCGCGATGGCGGCGGTCTGAGGGCCGATGGCGAGCGCATCCGGAGCACCGGGATGCGGCTGCTCGGCGTCGCCGGCCGCGAGCACGAGGTCGAGCGGCGGGCCCTGGAACGCGTCGAGCATGGCGCGCGGTCCGAGGGCGCGGTAGCGGTCCGCGTCGTAGAGCGTGTCTCCGACCCCGAACGCGCCGTGTTCGCGCGCCGACGACCCGGCCGGCGGCTCCGGATCGTACGCGGCGGGGCTGAGCGCGACCGCACGTCCGAACAGCTCCGGGTGCGTGAGCCCGAACCGCAGGGCGCCGAATCCGCCCATCGAGTACCCGGCCACCACCCGGGATGCGCGCCCCGCCACGGCGATCCCGTCCGGCAGCTGCGCCTCGGCGTGCGCAACCAGGTCGCGGGTGAACGCGGTCTCGACGGGTCTGCCGTCTCGGTGGGCGGAGTCGACGTAGTATCCGGCGCGGTCGCTCCACGGCGCGTCCGGGAGCACCGCGATCAGAGGAAGGGCGAGCAGGTCGTCGATGACGGGAGCCCACGACTCCGCGCCGTCGCCGCGACCGTGCAGCAGATAGACGATCGGCACCGGGCCGTCCGCGCGCTCCGGCGTCAGCAGCGTGTACGTCAGCGGCCCGATCGCGGGGCTGACGAACGAGCGCTGTTCCAGCATCCGGGTGCCTCTGCCTCAGCGGCCGGGCTGCGCGGCGAGGATGCCGCGGGCGCGGCCGAGCATGGCCGGATCGACCATCTCGCCGGAGTCCAGCGTCGCCACCCCTCCGCCGTCGATCGCGGCGAGCACGGCGCGCGCCCACGCCAGGTCGGCCTCGCTGGGCGCGAACACGGCAGCGATCACGGCCAGCTGGCTGGGGTGCACGGCCGTGCGGCCGAACCAGCCGAGTCGCGCCCCGCGCTCGGTGTCGGCGCGGAGGCCGTCGAGGTCCCGGATGTCCGGGTACGCGGACAGCATCGGCGCCGGCAGCCCGGCCGCGCGGGCGGCGAATAGCAGGCGCGTCCGCGCATAGTCGATCACGGTGGCGTCCCTGCTGCCGACGTCGCTCGCGAGGTCCGACTCCCCGAGGGCGAGCGACACGACCCGGGGATGCGCGGCGATGGCCCCGGCGTTCTCGACCCCGAGCGCGGACTCCACCAGGGCGGCGACGGGCAGGTCTCCCGCGACGGCGACCACCCTGTCGATGTCCGCGGCGCTCTCCACCTTCGGCACCCGCAGCTCGACGGCGACGCCGAGGTCGCGCAGCGCGGCGAGCTCGTGGTCTGCTCCGGCGTTCACCCGCACCTGGACGAGCGGTCCACCGGATGCGCGCCCGCGCAGCCACGCCGTGACAGCATCCAGCGCCGCCGGCTTCGCCTCCGGTGCGACCGCGTCCTCCAGGTCGAGGATGACGAGGTCGGCTCCCGTCGCGACCGCCTTGTCGAAGCGGTCCGGCCGGTCGCCCGGCACGTACAGGCCGGTGACGATCCGTCGCTCGTCCGTCGTCATCGCACGACCCCCTTCTCCCGCAGGGCGTCCAGCTGTTCCCTGGTCACGCCGATCTCCGCGAGCACGTCGTCGGTGTCCCGGCCGTGCTGCCGTCCCGCCCAGCGGATCGCGCCCGGCGTCCCGGAGAGCCGGAACAGCACGTTCTGCATCTTCACCGGCCCGAGTTCGTCGTCGTCGACCGTCTGCACGGTGCCGATCGCCTGGTATTGCGGGTCGGAGAGGATGCCGCGAACGTCGTAGACCTGCGCGATGGCGGCCTGCGCCTCCTCGAACTCGCGGACGACCTCCTCGGTGGGGCGGGCCGCGATCCAGGCGGCGACCGCCGCATCCAGTTCGTCGGCGTGCTCCGCCCGGCTGTGCCCGGTCGCGAACCACGGTTCGTCGATCACGTCCGGCCGCCCGACCAGCCGCATCACGCGCTCCGCGATGGACTGCGAGCTGGTGGACACCGCCACCCAGTCGCCGTCCGCTGTGCGGTACACATTGCGGGGCGCATTGTTGACCGAGCGGTTGCCGGTGCGCGGCTGCACGGCGCCGAGCTGGTCGTACGCGGTGATCTGCCCGCCGAGCAGCATCAGGATCGGCTCGATGATGGCGAGGTCGATCACCTGCCCGTGCCCGTCGCGCTCCGCAGCGCGCAGCGCGACCATCACGGCGTACGCGGTGGACAGCGCGGCGATGCCGTCTGCCAGCCCGAACGGCGGGAGCGTCGGAGGGCCGTCCGGCTCGCCGGTGAGCGCCGCGAAGCCGCTCATCGCCTCCGCCAGGCTACCGAACCCCGGCCGCCCGGAGTACGGACCGAACTGGCCGAACGCGGTGACCCGCGCGATCACGAGCCGCGGGTTGGCCGCGTGCAGCGCATCCGGGCCGATGCCCCAGCGTTCGAGGGTGCCCGGCCGGAAGTTCTCGATCAGCACGTCGGCGTCCGCGGCGAGCGCGAGCAGCAGCTTCGCGCCCTCCGGCGATCCGAGGTCGATCGTGACCGTGCGCTTGTTGCGCCCGAGCGTCTTCCACCAGAGGTTCACGCCGTCCTTCGCCGGGCCGTGCCCGCGGGCGGCATCCGGCCGGGTGGGATGCTCGACCTTGATCACGTCGGCGCCGTAGTCACCGAGGAACGTCGCGGCGAGCGGCCCGGCGAACAGGGTCGACACATCCAGGACGCGGAGGCCGTCGAGGGCGGGCGCGGTCATCGGTCGCCCTCCAGGTCCCCCGCTACGTCCCACGCCAGCCGGAAGCCGATGCTGCTGGAGCGCTCGACGCCGAGGCCGGGAAGCAGGAACTTGAGGCTGAACGTCGCGTCGCGTCGTCCGCCGTCGGTGTACCAGTCCGAGCCGGTCGTGACGTGGTCGCTGCCGCCCTTCAGCATCACGAACCGGGTGATGCCGTCGGTGTGCTCGCTCTCCGTCCAGTTCCACACGGCCGGTTCGGCCCTGCCGAATCCGGGCTGCTCGGCCGCGAGCTGCCACTCGAACTCGTCGGGGAGCCTCGCGCCCGCCCAGGCCGCGTATGCGCGGGCGTCCGCCAGCGAGACGCCGGTCACCGGTGCAGCGCCGGAGGCGGCGCCCAGCAGGAACCGGGCCGCAACCAGCGGCCGGTACCCGGTCTCCTCCACGAACGCCGCGAACTCGGCCGCCGTCACCTCGCGGGCCGCGACGGCGACGCGTCCGCGGATCGTGACCGTCAGCGTCTCGCTCCGGTCGTCGTGCAGCCGGGGAGGCAGCGGCTTCCACTCCTCCACATACGGCGCCCCCTGGTAGAAGCCCGTCTCGCGGCGGCGGAAGGTCACGGTCAGCTCGCGCGTCCCCTGCTCGATGACCACCGCATCCACCGGGATGCGCATCGCAGGCGCGAGCGCGGGAACTGTGCGCACCGCCTCGCGCGCCGGGAACCGCGCGGCGTCTGCTTCGTTGTCCGCGGCGGCAGCCAGCAGCAGCGACTCCGGATGCGCGCCTCCGGCAGCGACCTCGATCACCCCGGTCACACCCCGCGCGGGCACCCGCACCGTCGTCACGTCGGCCACGCCCGCGGTCACGTCGTGCCTGCGCGCACCCGCTGCCGCGGGCTCGGCGAGGGGATCGCCCGTCCAGTCGGCGTCTCCGCGGTTCACGACCGTCCAGAGCGTCATGCCGTCCGCGGCGAACCGGGACACGTAGATCCCGGCAGCGAGCGCGTCCTCCGTGGCGCCGAGCAGCGGGGACCACTCGCCGTCCACCAGGACGTCGCCGTACGCCCGCTGCACCCGGAGCATCCTGCGCAGAGTGGCCTTGTCGCGCTCGTTCCAGCCGACCCACACGCCGAAGACCGCATCCCACACCAGCAGACCGGTGCCGTTCATCCACGCAGACTGCAACTCGTCGCTGTGGTCGCGGTTCCAGCGGCGCGTCGAGTGCATCATGTGCCTGCGCTCGAACCAGTGCGCCCGCATCACGCCGGGCGCCGCCGAGTCGGAGAACCACTGCGCCCAGCTCAGCTGGTGGTCCTGGATGCGCTGGTTCGGCACCCGGGATTCGCCCTCCAGCACCTGCGGCGGCGTGGCCTGCAGCAGGGCGTCGATGAGGCGGGCGTCTCCCTCTTTCATCGTGTCGAGGAAGACGCCGTCGACACCGAGCTCTCCGACGATCGCGGCGAGCTCCTCCGGGTCGGCGTGCTGCGCACGGCGCGTGCCGGTGTCCCAGGGGTTGTAGTCGATGAACACGCGGACGCCGCGGTCGTGGAAGGCCGCCACCACCGCATCCAGCCCGGGCACGTCCCGGTAGAAGTCGAACTGGTTGCGGTCGTCGATGCCGATGACCGGGTACGCGTGCCAGAGCACGACGCCGTCGAAGCCACCGTGGTCTGCTGTCGCCGCGAGGAAGGCGTCGACCGTGAACTCCTGGCGTTCGTGGTCGAACAGCCGTTCGTCCCAGAGCCAGATCTGCGCGACGCTGTACGCGCAGCGGGCCCAGCCGGTCTCCGCCCGCTCGTACACGGCGCCGTCGTAGTCGAGTCGGGAGCGGGCCTCGTCGCGCCAGGCGGCCAGGTCGGAGCGCCAGGCCGGCCAGTCCGCCGGATCGTCCGGGGCCGCGAAGATTTTGGCGATGTCGCCCACCGCCTGGTCGATGGCGCCGCCGCGCGGCAGCACGGTCGGCCGGTCGATCGCGCGCGGCACCAGCGGATCGAAATCGTTGGTGTTCTCCTCGTCCGGGTCGAACGCGGCGACGGGAGCGGGAGCGTGGTCAGCTGGCCGAGTGGAAATCGTGAATCTCCTCGAGAGTGGGGATGGACGGAACGGCGCCTGCGCGCTGCACCGAGAGAGCGGCTGCGACCGTCGCGAACTCGGCGGCGCGCACCAGCGTGCCGAGGTCGGGGCGGGCGCCGGCTGTCCTTCCGGATCGCTCGGCGGGGCCGCGGCGGCGGTCGAGCTCGGCGACGAGGGCGCCGCAGAAGGTGTCGCCCGCTCCTGTCGTGTCGACGGCCTGGACGCGGAGCCCCGCGACGTGTGCAGGCGGCTCGTCCGGCACGCGCACGACGGCGCCCTGGGCGCCGAGCGTGACGATGACGGCGAGGCCGAGCCTGCTGAGCACCCCGGCGAGGTCTTCGCCGCTGGCGTCGTGCACGGGCTCGCCGGACAGTTCGGCGGCGAGGTGCGCCGCCTCGTGCTCGTTCACCACGAGCACGTCCACGTCACCAAGCAGAGCGGTGGGCAGCGACCGGATGGGCGCGGCGTTGAGCACCACGGTCGTCCCGGCGGCATGCGCGACGGCTGCAGCCTCGGCCACGGTGGCGAGCGGCGTCTCGAGCTGCAGCAGGAGCACGTCGGCCGCCGCGACGAGGTCGCGCTCCGCCTGGTCGAGGCCGTCGAGCATCCCGTTGGCTCCTGAGTCGACGACGATCGCGTTCTCCGCTCCGTCGTCGACGGTGATGATGGCGGTGCCGGTCGGGGCGTCCACCCGGCGAGCGCGCAGGTCGACCCCCGCGTCGGCGAGGCTCGCGATAAGCCGCTCGGCCGCAGCATCCCTGCCGAGTGCGACGACGAACGCCGACGGAGCACCCGCCCTGGCCGCGGCGATCACCTGGTTGTTGCCCTTGCCGCCCGGAGCGGAGTCCGACCCGAGCGCGAGCACCGTCTCGCCGGGCGACGGGATGCGCTCGACGCGGTAGACGAGATCCAGGTTGGCGCTGCCGACGACCACGACGCTCATCGCGTGCGCTCCGTGCGCTCCGGGTGCTCCCCGCCCTCCGCCAGACGCAGCGTGCGCGCGGCGAGGTCGCTGAACCGCACCCCGGAGAACCCGGGGACGCTGGTGGCGAGAGTGTCGTGCAGCGGGTCGATCCAGCGCGCGGGGAGCGCGCGGGCGCCGGTGACGGCTCCGGCGATGGATCCGGCGGTCGCCCCGACGGAGTCCGTATCCCAGCCGCCGCTGACCGCCAGCGTGATCGTCCGCTCGAAATCGCCTGCGCCGCGGGTGAGCGCGAACGCCAGCACGGCGGAGTTGCCGAGCACGTGCACCCAGTGCAGGTGCCCGAACTCGGCGTGCAGCGCATCCACGGCCGCCTCGTCGTCGAGGTCGCTCTTGCCGAGTTCGACGCCGCGACGGATGGCGGCGGCGTACCTGCTGCCGGTGGGCACGACCGACAGCCCGGCCCGGATCGCCGAGGGGACTCTGGCTTCGGCGACGCCGTCTGCGACGACCGCCGCCGAGCAGGCCGCCGCGGCGAACATCGCGCCGTAGACGCCGTTGCGCGCGTGGCTCAGACGGGCGTCCGTCCAGGCGCGACGTGCGGCGGCGACCGGGTCGCCGGGGTGCGCCCAGCCGTACACATCGGTGCGGATCTGCGCGCCGATCCAGTCCCGGAACGGGTTGCGCGCCGCCGCGGCCCGCTCCGGCTCGTAGCCGTCGAGCAGGTTGCGGTAGACCACCCGCTCCGCGGTGAACACCCGGCCGCCCGGCAGGCTGTCCAGCCAGGCCTGGGCGACATCGTCGGTCGTGAAGGCGTCGCCCGAGCGTTCGAGCAGGCCGAGCGCGATCAGCGGGAAGTTCAGGTCGTCGTCCTCCGGCATCCCGTCGATGTTCTCGACGAGGCTGGTCGGGCGGCTGCGTCTGTTCCACGGGTATCGCGCTGCGACATCGGGGTCGAGCCCGACCTCGGTGAAGTACGACCGCAGCGGCCAGTTGCCCGTCGACCGCGCGATGGCCCTGATGCCCTCCAGCGAGATCTTCTCCACCGGCTTCCCCAGCAGGCATCCGGATGCACGGCCCAGCCAGGCGCCCAGGATGCGGTCACCGAGGTCGCCGGGGTCGGCGGGGTCGGCGGGGTCGCCCGTGTCGCCGGGCCGGTCGGAGACACCGCCGCCGGCCTCGCCCGCCGCGCCGACCGGCGACGCCGCCAGGATCGCGTCGAGCGCATCCGGTTCCGCCGCGAGCAGCGCAGCCGGATCGTCGCGCTCGTCGATCTCCGCCAGCAGCTCCCTGGCCAGCGCCACCAGTGCAGGAGGCGCAGGCTCCGCCGTCGCGCCGCTGACCGCCGCCGTCGGCGCGCCGCCCGCCGCCTCCCACCGCTCCCGAAGATCGGCCACCGGCCGCCCGTCGAGCTCGGCGGCGACCAGCGCGTGCGGCAGCAGGTCCTCCGGCTGCGTCCAGCTGAGCCTGAGCACTACGCCACCTCGAGGTCGGCGGCGAAGGCGTCGCGCACGGACTCCACCGCGCGGGCACGGGCGGCGTCCGCCGCCCACACCTCCCGCGCGACGGACGCGATGACCGGTCCCGTCGCCGTGATGTCCATCCTGCTCCCGTCGCTCACGCCGTCGATCCACTCGGAGGGCACCACGTCCACCCCGCCGAGAGCACCGGCGATCGAGCCGGCCATCACGGCGATCGAGTCGGAGTCCCTGCCGTAGTTGATCGAGCCGAGCACCGCCTCCCGGTAGTCGCCCTGCGCAGCCACGAGCATCCCGAGCGCCACCGGCAGCTCCTCGATCGACTTCGTCCTGCTCGGGATGCGCGCATCCTTCGCGGGCTGCCGGTACTGCGGGCCGACCGTGTCGAACGGCTCGACCGCGGCGCGGAGCACGCCGAGACCGGAGCGCCAGTCCGTCACCGTCGCCGCAGCGTCGACGACGGCCTCGATCGCGTCCCTCGTGCCGTCCTTCGCCAGCCGGAGCGCCGTCTCGACGACACTGCCGACCGACGCGCCTGGACGCATCGCCTCGGCGACGGCCGCGGCGTAGACGCCCGCCGCCTCGCGGCCGTAGCTGGACTGGTGCGCGCCCGCCACGTCGATGGCCTCCGCGTACGCCGCATCCGGGGCCCCGGCGTTGACGATGCCGATGGGGGCGACGTACATGGTCGCCCCACAGTTGACGATGTTGCCGACCCCGGCCTCGCGCGGGTCGATGTGGCCGTAGTGCAGCCTCGTCACCAGCCACTTCTCCGCGAGGAAGATGCGGTGAAGCAGCAGTCCTTCCGACTCGAACTCCGGGATCCAGCGCTTCTCGCCGATCAGCAGCGGCACCAGGTGGTCGGCGATCGCGTACGCATCCAGGTGGGCGCGCACGGTGTCGTAGACGTCGACGAGCGCCGTGGTCATCAGGGTGTCGTCCGTGACGTGCCCGTCGCCCTTGTGGTACGGCGCGATCGGCCTGGCGTTGCGCCAGTCCTCCAGGAACGGCGGGACGATGCCGGTGATGAAGCCGTCGTAGCGCTCCTGGATGGCCTCCGGCGTGTTGCCCTCAGCCGCTCCTCCGAGCGCGTCGCCGACAGCCGCTCCCGCGAGTGCCCCCGTCGCCTTCATCACCAGCGCGTCCATCGATCCTTCTCCTTGTTTCCGTTGTTCTCTGTCGCCGTGGTCAGCAGGTCAGCAGGTCGGCCAGGTCAGCCGACGGCCGACCAGCCGTCCGTCAGTTGCTTCTTGAGCTCGTCCAGCGAGATCGAGTTGGCGAAGTACTTCTGCAGGGCGGGAGTCGCGTACTGGTCCTTCCACTGCGGGTAGTTCGTCGCCCCCTGGAACGGAGCGGCCTTCAGCGCCTCGCCCGACTTCAGGATGGCCTCCCAGCCGTTCTTGCCGGAGGTGTCCTTCGCGACCTGGTCGCGCGCGGCGGCCGATGCCGGGATCAGCCAGTCGCCCTCTGCGAGCTTCGCCTGGTTGGCCGCATCCATGAAGTAGTTGATGAACTTCGCGGACTGCTCGATGTGCTTGCTCTGCGCGGAGACGGACATCGTCTGCGGGTTGGCCGCCTGCGCAGTGCCGTCCGAGCCGGCCAGCGGCGGGAGGACGGCCCAGTTGAAGCCGGCGGGCGCGGACTCGGTGATCTGCTGAGCGACGTAGTTGCCGCCGACGTACATCGCGTACTTGCCACCGAAGAAGCCGGGAAGCACGTCCGTGCCGCTCTGCGTCAGCGAGGTCGGGTCGAGCGACTTGTCGGTGTACGCCATCTCGTTGATGCGCTTCGGCACCTGCAGCTCGTCGTCGCCGACCTTGATCGTGGACTTGCCGTCCTTGTTGGTGAAGAAGGTACCGTCGAAGCCGAGCGCCAGGTTCATGACGGTGGCGGTCGGCTGCTTCAGACCCCATCCCGTGCCGAAGTTGCCGCCGGAGGTGAGCTTCTTCGACAGGTCCTGGAAGTCGTCCCAGCTGAGCGTCTTGCCGCTCGGGACCTCGGCGCCCGCCGCCTTGATCGCGTCGGTGTTGGCGAAGACCACGTACGACTGCAGCAGCGTCGGCGCCGCCACGATCTTTCCGTCCCCGGTGGTGACCGAGCTCCAGACGTCCTTGGAGACCTGCTTCTTGACGTCGGCGTCGAGGTATTTGCTGAGGTCGGCGAGGTAGCCCTGGTTGGCGAAGCCCATGATGTCCGCCGACTCGTCGTGGATGATGTCCGGGGCCGTTCCGCCCTGGAACTGCGTGACCAGCTGGTCGTGAACGTTGTCCCAGCTGCCCTGGCGGAGCTTCACCTGGATGTCCGGGTTCTTCTTGTTCCAGGAGTCCACGATCTCCTTGGTCGCGGCGACCGTGGTGTCCTGGTAAGCCAGCGACTGGAAGGTCAGGGTGACCTTGCCGCCGCTGGAGGCGTCGGAGCTGCCAGACGTGGAGCATCCGGACAGTGCGAGCGACGCGGCCACGATGCCGGCAACCGCAACGCCCAGGCGGGCGAAGGTTGTTGTGCGCATTGCACACCTCTTTCTGTTGATTCGACTCTCGATGTGGTGGGGGTGGTGCGGGTGTTCTAGCCCTTGACGGCTCCGCTGAGGAGACCGGACGTGAGGCGTTTCTGGATGAGCATGAAGAAGACCAGGCTCGGGATGGTCGCGAGCAGCGAGGCGGCGGCGAGCTGCCCGAGCTGCACCTGGCCCTCCGCACCGACGAAGCGGGCCAGCGCCAGCGGCAGGGTCTGCAGGTTGGGGTCCTGGATGAGCACCAGGGCGAAGAAGAACTCGTTCCAGGCCGAGATGAATGTGAACAGGCTGGTGGCGACGAGCCCGGGCGCGAGCAGCGGGAGCACGATGGAGCGCAGCGAGCGGAACCGGGTGGCTCCGTCCATCGCTCCGGCCTCTTCGAGCTCGACCGGGATGCCGGCCACGTAGCCCTGCAGCATCCAGAGCGCGAACGGCAGCGACCACACCGTGTAGACGAGGATCAGCCCGAACAGGCTGTTGATGAGGCCGATGTTCTTCAGCACCAGGAACAGCGGAATGATGATCAGGATGAACGGGAAGACCTGGCTGAGCAGGATCCAGCCGGTCGCGAGCCCGCGCAGCTTGGTGCGGAACCGGGCGAGCGCGTATGCGGCAGGCAGCGAGATGAGCGTCACAAGCACCGTGGTGCAGACGGCGACGATCAGGCTGTTGCCCGCGGCCGTGAACAGGTTGGCCTTCTCGATCGCCTGGGCGAAGTTGTCCCAGTTGAGCGTGGACGGGAAGAACCCGGGGTTCGGCGACTGCAGCTCGCGCGGGGTCTTGAACGCGGCCGTCAGCAGGAACAGCAGGGGGAAGCCGAGGAAGACGATGTACGCGAACAGCGCGAGGTACTGCAGCGGGCGGCCGATCATCCTGCCGCGGCGCAGCGAACCGCTCTGAGACGACTCCGGCTTACGGCCGCCCTGGCGCTGGCGCTGGACCTGGCGCTGGCCCTCCGCCGCTGTGTTCTGGATGCTGGTGTTCGTGGCGCTCATGAGTTCCGGCTCCTCATCTGGCCGCGCAGGTAGGCGAACAGGAAGATCGCGATCACCACGACCATCACGTTGCCCATCGCGGCGGCGTACCCGAAGTTGCCGTACCGGAACGCCTCGTTGTATGCGAACAGCATCGGCAGCATCGTCGTGCCTCCCGGCCCGCCCGCCGTCAGCACGTAGACGAGGGCGAACGAGTTGAAGTTCCAGATCAGGTCGAGCGTGGTGATCGCGACGATGATCGGGCGAAGCGCAGGCAGGGTGACGTGCCAGAACCTGCTCCACGTGCCCGCGCCGTCGATGGCGGCGGCTTCGAGCAGCTCGGTCTGCACGCTCTGCAACCCGGCCAGCAGGGTGATGGTGGTCTGCGGCATCCCGGCCCAGACGCCCACGATGATCACCACGGGCAGGGCGATGGATGCGTTGCCCAGCCAGTTGATGTCGCTCGGCAGCCCGACGGCCTTCAGCATCTGGTTGATCGGCCCGTAGCTCGGGTTCAGCATCAGGCGCCACATGATCGCGATGATCACCGGGGGCATGGCCCACGGCACGAGGGCGAGCGTGCGGGCCAGCCAGCGCAGCCGGAGGTTGAGGTTGAGCAGCAGGGCGAGGCCGAGCGAGGCGAGGAACTGCAGGATCGTGACGCTGAACGCCCAGACCAGCCCGATGCCGAACGAGTTCCAGAACAGCTGGTTGGAGCCGAGCTTGACGTAGTTGTCGACGCCGTTGAAGTTGACGGGCAGGTTCAGTCCGGCGCGCGCATCGGTGAAGCCGAGGAAGATGCCCTGCACCAGCGGGTAGACGCTGAACAGCACGACGGGGATGAGCGCGGGAAGGACGAGCAGCCAGGCGTCGCGGCCGCTTCCGCCCGCGGGTCCGCCGCGGTTGCGGCGGCGGCGCTTCGGGGTCTTGGCTGCGTCGCCGGGAGCGAGGATCACGGGGGCGGAGGTGGTCATGCCTGCACCTCCTCGGTGGTGGCTGCGGCGGGGGCGGGGGCGACGGGGGCGTCGGTGTTCTTGCCTCCGACGACGGACGACTCGCGCACCGAGAGCGTCGGCTCGATCACCACCTGCTTGACCGCAGCATCCGGGTTGGCGAGGCGACGCAGCAGCAGCTTCGCCGCCGCCTTCGCACGCTTGCCGGAACCGAGGTCGACGCTGGTGATGGACGGGTTGGCGAGCTCGGCGGCGTCCGTGTCGTCCATGCCGACCACGGCCACGTCCTCCGGAACGCGCACGCCGCGGCTGGTCAGTTCTTTCAGCGTCGCGACGGCGAGGAGGTCGTTGGCGCAGACGATCGCATCGGGGGTGGACTGGCGCAGCAGCTTCGCGGCCGCCTTGCGACCGGCCTTGTACGTGAAGTCGGACGCCGCGACCTGCACGTCGGCGCTCGTGCTGAGGCCGAAGCGCTCGATCGCAGTCAGGTATCCGCTGAGACGGGCGGCACCAGGAACGGTGTCGACGGGGCCGTTGACGAAGGCGATGCGCTTGCGTCCCTGGCCGACGAGATGCTCGACGGCCAGGCCGATGCCCGCGACGGAGTCTGCGCGCACGTTGTCGAGTTCGACGCCCGCCGGGAGCGAACCGATGATGACGATGGGGAGGCGGCTGGCGCGCAGCGCATCCACCAGGGGCTCCGTCACACGCAGCGGGCTGAGCAGGAGCCCGTCGACGAACCCGCGGTTGAGGCTGCTGAGCAGGTCGATCTGGTCCTGCGGGTCGTTGCCGGTCGAGGAGAGCACGAGGCGGTAGCCCGCCTTGGAGACGACGCGGGAGACCTCGTGCATCATCGCCACGTAGACGGGGTTTCCGACGTCGGCCACGGCGAACGAGATCTGGTCGGTGCGGCCGACCTTGAGGGAGCGTGCTGTTGCATCCGGGACGTAGCCGAGCGCATCCGCCGCTTCGCGCACCTTCGCGGTGAGCTGGGGGGAGGCCGGCAGCCCGTTGAGCACCCGGGAGACCGAGGCGATCGAGACTCCCGCGCGCTCCGCCACGAGGACGAGCGTCGACTTCCTGCTCTCAGCCATGGTGCTCCCTGCATCATCGAAGGTGGGTTCGTAAACGTTTACAAGAACGTTTACAGAGACTATAGGCGCTCCCCTCGTCACCTGCAAGCCGAGCAATCGCCCGACCATTCGGCGCAGCGGCGGCGTACCCTGGTCGGCATGTGCCGGAACATTCACACGCTCCACAACTTCGAACCGGCCGCGACGAGCGACGAAGTCCACGCGGCCGCCCTGCAGTACGTGCGCAAGATCAGCGGAACGACCAAGCCGTCCAAGGCCAACGCAGAGGCCTTCGACCGCGCCGTCGCTGAGATCGCCCACCTCACGCAGCACCTCCTCGACGACCTCGTCACCAACGCGCCGCCGAAGAACCGGGACGAGGAAGCCGCGAAGTTGAAAGAGCGGTCGGCCAGGCGGTTCGCGGCGGCCTGAGGCGTCGGCGCGCGCATCCACTCGGTGCACTGCGCGTCCGCCGTGCGTGCTGTCGCTCGCATCCACTCGGTGCGCTGCGCGTCCGCCGTGAGCGCTGCTCGGCGCGCATCCACTGCCGCCTCTGGCTCGGTACGATCGTGGGCATGCACACCGCGATCGCCGCAGAACCACCTCGCACGCCCGACGTGGAGGAACTGCTGCGCCTCGGCGACGAGTTCACCTTCGCGCTGTACCCGGCGGACAGCTGCTACCTGCTCGACGTGTCCGAGCTGGAGGCGCCCGGCGTGACCGTGTTCGTCGGTCGCGACGAGACGGGACGCGCGATCGGCATGGCCGCCCTCGTCGTGAAGCCCGACGATTCCGCCGAGCTCAAGCGCATGTTCGTCCACCCGGATGCGCGGGGCCGCGGCCTCGCCTCCTCCCTCCTCGCCGCCGTGGAGGGCGCAGCGGTGACGGCCGGTGTCGAGACCCTGCAGCTCGAGACGGGTCCGCTGCAGGATGCGGCGATCGCGCTGTACGAGCGCAACGGGTACACGCGCATCCCGAACTTCGGCCCGTACGTGGGCGACCCGCACTCCGTCTGTTACGCCAAGCGGCTCGCGCAGGCCCGTGTTCTCTAGCGGCGGCGACGCCTGAGCGCTAGCCTGGCGCCATCGAGGGAAGGGGCCGGCGATGAGCGACGAGACGAGGGGCGCGACGCCGCCCGGTGACGACGGTCTCTACGGTGCCGCTCCGGGCGCACATGTCGGTGGAGTCCCTGGCGCTCCGCTCGGCGCACCCGCCGAGGGTTCCCCCGGCACCCCATCCGGCGCCCCCTCCCCCAGCGGCCGCGCCTGGCTGATCGCCGGCTTCGTGACCGCCGCGGCCCTCATCCTGATCGCCGGCGGTTTCATCGCCGGGACCGTCACCACCGTCGCCCTCTCCTCGGGTTCGGGCGGCAGCTGCAACGCCGCCGCGGTCGCCGACCGGGTGCTGCCGAGCATCGTCACCATCAACGTCGTCGGCGCGACGGGTTCGGGGACGGGCAGCGGGCAGGTCATCAGCAGCGACGGCTACATCCTCACCAACAACCACGTCATCTCCCCCGCCGCCTCCGGCGGGAAGCTGACCGTTCGGTTCAGCGACGGCCACACCGCGGACGCCACCCTCACCGGCCGCGACCCGAAGACCGACCTCGCCGTCATCAAGGTGGAGGACGAGAAGTCGCTGTCCGTGATCGCCATCGGCGACTCCGGCCGCCTCGTGGTCGGAGAGCCGGTGGTCGCACTCGGCGCCCCGCTCGGCCTGTCGAGCACGGTCACCGCCGGCATCGTGAGCGCGCTCGGCCGCACCGTTCCTGTGCCGAGCGACGACGATCGCAACGCCATCCTGGTGGGTGCCATCCAGACGGACGCGTCCATCAACCCCGGCAACTCCGGCGGCGCGCTCGTCGACTGCGACGGCCGCCTGGTCGGCGTCAACTCGGCCATCGCGACCGTCCCCGGCGAGGACGGCCAGCGCAGCACCGGCAGCGTCGGGATCGGGTTCGCCGTCCCGCAGGCCCTGGCCATGCCGATCGCCAAGGAGCTCATCGACACCGGCAGTGTCAGTTACCCGACAGCTGGGCTGGATGCGGTCCCCATTCCGCACGCGGTCGCCCAGCACTACGGGTTGAGCGACGGATTGTTCGTCCAGTCGGTGGTCCGCGGAGGCCCAGCCGCGAGCGCGGGCATCCGTCCCGGCGACATCATCGCCACCATCGACGGAGCGCCCGCGGTAAGCATCGACGTGCTCACCGCCATCCAGGTCACCAGCAAACCGGGCGACACGGTGAAGGTCGAGTTCGAGCGCTCGGGCCAGCGTCACACCACGACGGTGACGCTGGCGGAGGGGTAGCGGTCAACTGCCCCGGATGCGCCGCGACAGCTCCGCAGCGGCGTCGGCACCGTAGCGGTCAGCTGCCCCGGATGCGCCGGGACAGCTCTGCGGCGGCGTCCGCCACCCGGGAGGCCAGCACATCCCACTGATCGCGAGCTATATTCTCGCGCGGGAATGTGACGGCGATGCCCGCCGCCGGCCACCCGGCGTGGTCGCGCACGGGCACCGCGACCGAGGCGAAGCCGGGTGTCACCTCGCCGTCTTCGGTCGCGTAGCCGCGCTCGCGCACTTCGGCGACGACCCGCTTCAACTCTCCGTAGGTGTGCGGACCGCCGCCGGTGCGGTCTTCGAACGCGGCAGCATCCGGATAGAGCGCGCGCAGCTGTCCGGCCGGAAGCGTGGCGAGCAGCGCCCTGCCGCTCGCGGTGAGGTGGCTCGGCAGGCGCACGCCCACATCCGTCACCAGGCGTGGGCGGCGCGGCGCGCGCTCCTCGACGATGTAGACGACGTCGCGCCCGTGCAGCACCGCCACGTGCCCCGACTCGCCGATGCCGTCGACCAGCGAAGCCAGGATCGGACGACCCAGCCTGCTCAGCGGCTCCTGCCGCGAGAACGCCGAGCTGAGCTCGTACGCGGCGACCCCGAGCCCGTACCGCTTCGCCTCCGGGAAGTGCAGCACGAACCCGTGATCGCCCAGCACCGTCAGCAGGTGGTAGACCGTGGACCGCGGCAACCCCAGCGCCGCGGCCACCGTCGCCGCCGGCACCGGCCCGCGCTGCGCGCTCAAGTACTCCAGTATCCGCAGCGTATTCTCCGCCGCCGGCACCTTACTCACGCGCCCTCCTCTTCCGCCCGTCCGTCCTCCCGCACCCCCGAACAATCGAGTCCGAACTTATGCACGCGACACGCCGGGTTCGGGCGTGAACAACTTCGGACTCGATTGCTGCGCCGCGGTGTGTCTGGGATACCGGACGGGGATGAGTGTACAGCCGGGACACGCGCCCGCGCGAGGGAGTGAGATCGGATCATGCTCCACACCACGCACACCGTCACCGTCGGCGCCCACCCGCTCAGCGTCGCCGACGTCGTCGCCGTCGCCCGCCACGGCGCGGACATCGTCCTCGAACCCGAGTCCCTCGACCAGGTCGAGGCCTCCCGCGCCATCGTCGAAGCCCTCGCAGACGACGTCGAACCGCACTACGGCATCTCCACCGGGTTCGGCGCGCTCGCGACCACGTTCATCCCGAGCGACCGCCGTGCCCAGCTGCAGGCCAGCCTGGTCCGTTCGCACGCTGCCGGCTCCGGCCCCGAGGTCGAGCGCGAGGTCGTCCGCGCGCTCATGCTGCTGCGCCTGTCCACCCTGATGACCGGTCGCACCGGCGCCCAGCGCGCCACCGTCGAGACGTACGCCGCCCTGCTCAACGCGGGCATCACCCCGGTCGTGCGGGAGTACGGCTCTCTCGGCTGCTCCGGCGACCTCGCACCGCTGGCCCACTGCGCCCTCGCGGCGATGGGCGAAGGCCAGGTGCGGGTCGACGGAGAGCTGCTGGACGCATCCACAGCCCTGGCTGCCGCGGGAATCGCCCCTGTCGTCCTCGCCGAGAAGGAGGGCCTGGCGCTCATCAACGGCACCGACGGGATGCTCGGGATGCTCGCCCTCGCGATCCACGATCTCACCGCGCTGCTCCGCACGGCAGACATCGCCGCGGCGATGAGCGTGGAGGCCCTGCTCGGCACGGACGCCGTCTTCGCCGACGACCTGCAGCGGCTGCGCCCGCAGCACGGCCAGGCCGTCGCCGCCGCGAACCTGCGTTCGCTGCTCGCCGGGTCGCCGATCGTCGCCAGCCACAAGGGTCCGGAGTGCACCAGAGTGCAGGATGCGTACTCGCTGCGCTGTGCCCCGCAGGTGCACGGCGGCGCGCGCGACACTCTCGCGCACGCCACCATCGTCGCCGAGCGCGAGCTCGCCTCCGCGATCGACAACCCGGTGCTCACCCTCGACGGCCGGGTCGAGTCCAACGGCAACTTCCACGGGGCGCCCGTCGCGTACGTGCTCGACTTCCTGGCGATCGTCGCCGCCGATGTTGCCAGCATGTCGGAGCGTCGCACGGACCGGTTCCTCGACCCCGCCCGCAGCCAGGGCCTCACCCCGTTCCTCGCGCACGAGGTCGGCGTCGACTCCGGGCTGATGATCGCGCAGTACACCGCGGCGGGCATCGTCTCCGAGTTGAAGCGGCTCGCGTCCCCGGCGTCCGTCGACTCCATCCCGTCGTCCGCGATGCAGGAGGACCACGTCTCGATGGGCTGGGCGGCGGCCCGCAAGCTGCGCCGCTCGGTCGACGGCCTCGGCAGGGTGCTCGCGATCGAGATCATGACGGCCGCGCGCGGCGCAGACCTGCGTCGGCCGCTCCTCCCCGGTGCGGCCACCGGGGCCGTCATCGCCGAGGTGCACGACGTGGTCGCGGGACCAGGATCCGACCGCTACCTGTCGCCGGAGATCGAGGCGGTCGTCGGGCTCGTGCAGTCCGGCCGCGTGCTCGCAGCGGCGGAGAGCGTCACAGGGCCGCTCGGCTGAGCCATCCACATCCACCACCGACTTCCACTCACCGACGAGGAGACAGCAATGCAGGGAGCACGAGAGGTCCGCGCCCCGCGCGGCACCACCATCAGCGCGAAGAGCTGGCAGACCGAGGCGCCGCTCCGGATGCTCATGAACAACCTCGACCCGGACGTCGCCGAGCGCCCGGACGACCTGGTCGTCTACGGGGGCACCGGCCGCGCGGCGCGCAGCTGGGAGGCGTTCGACGCGATCGTCCGCACCCTGCGCGACCTGGAACCGGATGAGACGCTGCTCGTGCAGTCCGGCAAGCCGGTCGGCGTCTTCCGCACCCACGAGTGGGCTCCGCGCGTGCTGATCGCCAACTCGAACCTCGTCGGCGATTGGGCCACCTGGCCGGAGTTCCGCCGCCTCGAGGCGCTGGGCCTCACGATGTACGGCCAGATGACGGCCGGATCGTGGATCTACATCGGCACGCAGGGCATCCTGCAGGGCACGTACGAGACGTTCGCCGCCGTCGCGGCGAAGAGGTTCGGCGGCACCCTGGCCGGCACGATCACCCTCACCGGCGGGGCGGGCGGCATGGGCGGAGCGCAGCCCCTCGCCGTGACCATGAACGAGGGCGTCGTGCTCATCGTGGACGTCGACGAGACCCGCCTGCAGCGCCGCATCGACCACGGCTACCTCGACGAGCTCGCCACCGGCCTGGATGACGCCATCGCCCGGGTGCTCGCGGCGAAGGAAGCGCGCATCCCGTTGTCGGTGGGCCTGGTGGGCAACGCGGCGACGGTCTTCCCGGAATTGCTGGCGCGCGGCGTGCCGATCGACGTGGTGACCGACCAGACCAGCGCGCACGACCCGCTCAGCTACCTGCCGGAGGGCTACACGGTGGAGGAGTGGCACGACGCGGCGGCGGCCGACCCGGAGGGCTTCACCACCGCATCCCGCGCGTCGATGGCCAAGCACGTGGAGGCGATGGTCGGATTCCAGGATGCGGGCGCCGAGGTCTTCGACTACGGCAACTCGCTGCGTGCCGAGGCCCGGCTCGGTGGGTACGAGCGCGCGTTCGACTTCCCCGGCTTCGTGCCCGCGTACATCCGGCCGCTGTTCGCGGAGGGCAAGGGCCCGTTCCGCTGGGCGGCGCTGTCCGGCGACCCGGCCGACATCGCGGCGACCGACCGCGCCATCCTTGAGCTGTTCCCCGACGACGAGCACCTGCATCGCTGGATCACGCAGGCGAGCGAGAAGGTGCACTTCGAGGGCCTGCCGGCGCGCATCTGCTGGCTCGGCTACAAGGAACGCCACCTGGCCGGCCTGAAGTTCAACGAGATGGTCGCGAGCGGCGAACTCTCCGCCCCCATCGCCATCGGCCGCGACCACCTCGACTCCGGCTCCGTCGCCTCGCCGTACCGCGAGACGGAGGCGATGGCGGACGGATCGGACGCAATCGCCGACTGGCCGCTGCTCAACGCCCTGCTGAACACCGCATCCGGCGCCACCTGGGTCTCCATCCACCACGGTGGCGGCGTCGGCATCGGCCGGTCCATCCACGCCGGACAGGTGATCGTCGCCGACGGCACACCGCTCGCCGCCGAGAAGATCGAGCGCGTGCTGGTCAACGACCCTGGCACGGGCGTGATGCGGCACGTGGATGCCGGGTACGAGCGGGCGGTGGAGGTCGCGGAAGAACGCGGCCTGCGCATCCCGATGCGGGAGGGGTGAGTATGCGTACCGTTGGTGGTGCTGTGGGTGGTGCGGGTTCATCCACCCTCCTCGTGACCGGGATCGGCGAGCTGGTCACCAACGATCCGGCCAGGCCCGGGATGCTCGGGCTCGTGCCGTCTGCATCCCTCCTGGTGGCCGACGGCCGCGTGGTGTGGGCGGGCGCATCCGGTGCAGTGCCCCCGGAATCCGCAGACCTGGCCGCCACCGCCGAGGTGCTGGACGTCGGCGGGGCAGCGGTCATCCCGGGTTTCGTCGACAGCCACACGCACCTTGTCTTCGGCGGTGACAGGGCCGCCGAGTTCGAGGCGAGGATGTCCGGGCAGCCGTATACCGCCGGCGGCATACGCAGCACGGTGGCTGCCACGCGCGCCGCCACGGACGCCGAGCTGTCCTCCCGCCTCGACGCCTTCGTGGCCGAGTTGCACGCTCAGGGCACCACCACGTTCGAGATCAAGAGCGGCTACGGTCTCACGGTCGACGACGAGGCCAGACTGCTGCGCCTCGCCGAACGCGTGACGCCGGAGACGACCTTCCTCGGCGCCCACGTCGTCCCGGCCGAGTACGCCGACGATCCCGAGGCGTACGTCGACCTCGTCGTCGGCCCGATGCTCGACGCGTGCGCACCCCACGCCCGCTGGATCGACGTGTTCTGCGAGACGGGCGCCTTCACGCCGGAGCAGTCCCGCCGCATCCTGTCGGCCGGCGCATCCCGCGGGCTCGGCGTGCGCGTCCACGCCAGCCAGCTCGCCCCCGGCCTCGGCGTCGCCGTCGCGGTCTCCCTCGACGCGGCGAGCGTCGACCACTGCACCCACCTCACGCCCGACGACATCGCCCGGCTGGCCGCCTCCCGCACGGTGGCGACGCTGCTGCCCGGCGTCGAGTTCTCCACCCGCCAGCCGTACCCGGATGCGCGCCGCCTCCTCGACGCGGGCGTCACCGTCGCACTGGCGAGCGACTGCAACCCCGGCTCGTCGTTCACGTCGTCGATGCCGTTCTGCATCGCCGTCGCGGTGCGCGACATGGGGATGACGCCCGCCGAGGCGCTGTGGGCGGCGACCGCAGGAGGCGCTGCCGCACTGCGCCGCGACGACGTCGGACACCTCGCGCCGGGGGCCAGCGCCGACTTCGCGGTGCTGCGCGCGCCCAGGTATGTGCACCTGGCGTACCGGCCCGGGGTGCCGCTGGTGGCGGCCACGTATCGTGCTGGGGTGCGGGTGGGGTGACGGGCGCGCTGCTCGGGTGAACCTCAGCCGCGCGACGCCAGCCCCGCCGCGACCTCCAGCACCAGCAGCGCCGCGAGCCGGACGGTGCGTCCATCCGGGGCGTCGGCCGTCGCATCCACCTCGGCGATGTCCACCGACCGCACGGCCCCGGATGCGCCCGCCAGCCTGGCGAAACTCCGCAGCTCCCACGCGGCCAGTCCTCCCGGCACCGACGCCGGGCAGCCGGGCGCGACCGACCGGTCGCACACATCCACGTCCAGGTCGACGTGCACCGGCCCGCCGGCCGCCCCGGCGATCTCAACCGCCTCCGCCATCACGTCGTCGATCGGGCGGCCGTGCAGCGCATCCCGTGGCACGACCGTGATGCCGTACGCCTCCGCCCGCGCCGCGTACGCCGGCGAGTTCGCGAAGTCGGCGATCCCGATCTGCACTACCCTCCGTCCGTCCAGACCGGCCTCGACCAGCCGGCGCACGGGCGACCCGTTGGAGACGCCGTCGCGCAGGTCGTGGTGGGCGTCGAGCGTGATCAGCCCGGCGGTCGGCAGCGCGTCGCCCCAGGCGCCGAGGGCGGCCGGAACGGTGAGCGCGTTGTCCCCGCCCACCGCAACCGTCACCCGCGACCGGCCGACCGCGTCCGCCATCGCGGCGATGGCGCGCCCTTCGCCCTCCGGCCCATCGGGTTCGTCGACGTCGCCGGCGTCAGCGAACGCCAGCCGCTCCACCTCAGACCCCGGCACGAACGCCGCGTAGTAGCGCAGCGCCTCCCGAACCGCTGCCGGCGTCTCCCCCGCTCCGGTCGCCGACAGCGACGTGCGCCAGGTCGGAATGCCGAGAAACGCCAGATCGACCGCCTCATCGCCGGGGATGCCGTCAAGCGACGGCCACGCCCCAGCGCGGGGCCACAGGGGGTCGACGGACAGCTGACGCGTGCTCATACCGCGACGCTAGCAACCCGGTCGCCCCTCCGGGCGGTGGGGCGGAGTCCCGCGTCTGGTATCTCGGACGCGACCCTCTCCGCGAGATGCCAGTAACTGCGCCGCATCCCGGGCGTTTCGCGACAGTTACTGGCGTCTCGCGCAACGCGCGCGATGCGCGGGTGGCACGGGATGCGAGACCCGGCCCGGTGCGAGAAGTGGCCGATGCGTGAACCGGCCGGATGCGAGACCCCGGGTGCGAGACCCCGGGCACGAGACCCCGGGTGCGAGACCCGGGCGCGAAACCCCCGGGCGCGAGAACGGGCCGGGCTCCGAGGAGTCCGGCCCGTTCGTGGTCGCTAGCGCTGCTGGCCGCCTGCCGGCGCCGTCCAGACGGGCGGCGCTGCCGCCGGGCCGCCGGATCCAGGGCCACCGGACTCTCCCGGCCCATCCGACGCACCCGGCGCGCCGGGTCCTCCGTCGCCGCCGGTACCGCTCCCGCCAGCGCCGTCACCCGAGCCCGCATCCGGCCCGCCGGCCGCCGCGAGCTTTCGCGCGCGCTTCGCCGCACGGCGCTCGCGCGCGCCCTCGACGAGGTTGTAGAGCGTCGGCAGCACTACGAGCGTGAGGAGCGTCGACGAGACCAGGCCGCCGATCACCACGATGGCGAGCGGCTGCGAGATGAAGCCGCCGTGGCCGGTGAGGCCGATCGCCATCGGGGTGAGGGCCGCGATGGTCGCGAGCGCCGTCATCAGGATCGGGCGCAGACGACGGGAGGCGCCGTGCGCCACCGCCTCCGGCACGGACATCCCGCGTCTCCTGTACTGGTTGACCAGGTCGATGAGGACGATCGCGTTCGTCACCACGATGCCGATCAGCATCAGCACTCCGATCAGCGATGCGACGCCCAGCGGGATGCCCGAGATGATCTGCAGCGCGATGGCGCCTGTCGCCGCGAACGGCACGGAGACCAGGAGCAGCAGCGGCTGGCGCAGCGACCGGAACGTCGCCACCATCACGATGTAGACGATCAGGATGGCCGCAAGCAGCGCGATCCCGAGCTGCGAGAACGCGTCCGACTGGCTGGAGGAGACGCCGCCGATCTTGGCCGTGGCCCCGGACGGCAGGTTCGCGTCCTTGAGCGCCGTCGTCACCGCGGCGTTCGCGGTGCCGAGGTTGTCGGTGGCCGGGGTGGCCGTGACCGTCGACGTGCGCAGGCCGCGCTCGGTGGTGACCGTGGACGGACCGTTGGTCTCCTCGACAGACGCCAGCGTGCTCAGCGCTACCGGACCGGTGACCGTCGGGATCTGCAGGTCGGCCAGCTGGGCGACCGTCGACGGCGGGTTGTCGCTCTGGATGTAGATGTTGAGCGTCGTGTTGTCGAGGGCGACGGAACCGGCCTGCGTCGGCTGCATGGCCTGCGACACGATGCCGCCGACGGCGACCTCGCTCAGACCGGCTGCCGCCGCCTTGGAACGGTCGACGTTCACCGCGACGTACGGCAGCGAGGCGCTGAGGTTGTCCGTCACCTGCTTGACCGAGTCTTGCTTCTTGACCTCGGCGACGACCGCATCCGTCGCCTTCTGCAGGTCTTCGTTGCTGGTGGCCGTGATGTCGATCTCGATGTCGCTCGAGCCGCCGAACCCGCTCTGCGCGGAGACGACGATGTCGCCCTGGTCCTTCACCGCCGCGAGCTCGTCCTCGATGGTGCTCTTCAGCGCATCCTGATCGGCATCCGGGTCGGTGGTCACCGAGAACGTGGTGTTGCCGCCGCCTCCGGTGAACGCGGCCTGCAGGGATGCCCCGCTCGACCCGATCGAGACCTGCACCGTCTTAACGCCCTTGGTGTCGATGAGCTTCTGCTCGACCACCTTGGATGCATCGTCCTTCGCCTGCAGGGAGGTGCCGGGCGCGAGGGTCTGCGTGATCGTTAGCGTGTTCTGGCCCGTGGATCCGAGGAAGTTCGTCTTCATCAGCGGGGTGAGCGCCAGCGTTCCGACGAGCACGACCACCGCGATGAGCACGGTCGCGACCGAGTGCTTCAACGTCCAGTGGATGATCGGAAGGTAACCGCGCTGCAGTCGCGACGGGTGCTCCAGCTCGTCCTCGCCGGCGGCCATCGCCTCCTCGATCGACAGGTGCGATGCGTCGGACGCCTCGACGCCACCCTCGTGCTTGCGCGCCTTCGGCGGGCGGAGGAACCAGTATGCGAGCACCGGCACGATCGTCAGCGAGACGAGCAGCGACGACAGCAGCGCGATGGTCACGGTGAGCGCGAAGGGCCGGAACAGCTCGCCGGTCACGTCGCCGACGAACGCCAGCGGCAGGAAGACCGCGACAGTGGTGATGGTGGATGCGGTGATCGCCCCCGCCACCTCGCGCACGGCCTTGACGATGGTCGCCGCCCTGTCGACGCCGGCGACGAGCTGTCTCTTGATGTTCTCGATGACCACGATGGAGTCGTCGACCACGCGCCCGATGGCGATGGTCAGCGCGCCGAGCGTGATGATGTTGAGCGTGTAGCCGGTCGCCCACATCACGATGAAGGTGATAAGCACGCTGGTCGGGATCGAGATCGCGGTGACCAGGGTGGAGCGGATCGACAGCAGGAAGATCAGGATGACGATCACGGCCATCAGGAGGCCGAGCAGGCCCTCCTCGGTGAGCGAGTTGATCGACTGGGTGATGAACGGCGCCTGGTCGAACACGACGGTGATCTTCGCTCCGTCGCCGAGCTTCGTCTGCAGGTCGTCGATCAGGGCGCTGACGCCGTGCGAGACCTCGACGGTGTTCGCGGACGGCAGCTTGGTGACGGCGATGGTCAGCGCCGGCTTGCCGTCGACGCGCGAGATGGAGGTGGTGGGGTCGTCGGTCTTCTGCACCGTCGCGACGTCGCCGATGGTGGGCGGGGTGGCTGCTGCGGTGGCAGCGGCTGCCGCGGCTGCGTCGGCTGCGCCCGTGGAGCCGGTCGCCCCGGCCCCGGCAGCGCCAGCGCCCGCACCCGCCCCTGCACCTGCACCCGCACCCGCACCAGCCCCGGATGCGCCAGCACCGGATGCACTCGCCGACCGGATGAGCGGAAGCCCGGCGATGTCGTCGATCGAGCTCAGCTTCGCCCCGGACTGCACGGAGAGCGTCTTGCCGTCCTCGGTGATCGAGCCGCCCGGGATGAGGACGCCGTTCTGCTGCAGCGCGTCCTTGATCGACTGGCTGGTCACGCCGGCGGCGGCGAGCTTGGCACTGTCCGGGGTGATGGTGATGCGCTGGCCGACCTCGCCGACGAGCTGGGCGTCGTTGACGCCGGAGACGTCTTTGATGTCGGGGATGACCAGCTTGGTGATCTTGTCGGCGAGCGCGCGCGAGTCCTGGTCGCTGGTGACCGCGAGCTGGATGACGGGGAAGTCGTCGATGCTGCCGGAGAACACCTGCGGGTCGACGTTGCTCGGCAGCGTGGACTTGATGCGGTTGATCGCCTGGTCGATCTTCTGCTCTGCGGTCGCGAGGTCGGTGCCGTAGGTGAACTTCGCCGTGATGACCGACTGGTTGGTGCTGCTCACGGCCGACGTGCTCTCGAGGTCCGGCACGCCCTGGATGGCCGTCTCGACCGGCGTGCTCACGTCGTTGTTGACCACCTCGGGCGATGCGCCGGGGTAGCTGGTGATGATCGCGAGCTGCGGGAACGAGATGGTCGGCGCGAGCTCCTGCTTGAGGTTCGTCAGCGCCAGGCCGCCGAACACCGCGGCCACGATCGTGACGAGCGCGATCAGCGCGCGGTTCTTCATACTCAGGACGGCGAGGAAATGCACAGTCTTTTCCCTTGACAGAAAGTGGATGTGAGACGCGCGGCACCACAGCCGCCCGCAAAGTATCTCATTGCAGCCTGTGCAAATTCCTCATGCCCTGGTACGACTTCGGGGTGGAGACGTACTCCCCCGGGACGGTTCTCGCGCCTTCTGCTGACACTCACGACGGATCCCATCCCCGCGACGCGAGCGAGCGGAAGACCAACCCGACCAGCCGTTTCTCCGAGCGCAGGTGCTCGGCTCCCACCCGCAGGACCAGCTCGCCCTGCTGCTGCAGAGCGGTGGTCCGTGTCAGGTCTCTGCGCCACTGACGCGGCTCGATCCGGTGGTGGTCGCCCTCGTACTCGACGATGGTGCGGTACGGCGCGAACCGGAGGTCCGGCCTGGCCAGGAACCGCCCATCCGGAGTGTGCAGGTCGACGTTCACATCCGGCGCAGGCAGTCCGGCCTCCGCCAGGATCAGCCGCAGCAGCGACTCGGGCGGAGACTCCGCGCGACCGTCGAGCAACTCGACTGCGGCTCTGGCCCGGGATGCGCCCCGAGCGCCCGCGGGAGGGACCGCCGCCCGGAGATCATCGTGGGAGGCGAGTGGCGCCCGGCCGCCGAGAACCGCATCGCCCAGCACCACCAGCTCCCGGATGCTCGCCGTCGCGGCCAGGTCGGCCCACGTCCGCGCCGCCGACGTCACCGGCAACCCCCGCACCCGACGCGTCTCGCCCGCGGCGAGCGGACGCGAGTGGGACCGCACGCCGGTGAGGCGCGGCGGCCGCGCGGGTGGGGCGACGGTCAGGTGCAGGACGGGCTGTGCGTGCGTGGGCGGCGCATCCGGAGGTGGCAGATGGTGGTGAAGCGCAGACGGGTGCGGCGCATCGGGCGACGGCGGATGGGGGCGCCGCGCAGGCTGGTGCGGCGCATCCGGAGGCGGCAGCTGAGCCCGCGCACCCTGCTGCTGCCGCACGCCAGGCAGCCACCGCGTATCCGGCAGCCCCAGCAGGATGGCTGCCGTGGTGTGGGAGAGGACACCGCCCGGCTCCCTGGCGCAGAGGGCGGCGCAGCGCGCGACGAAGTCGGCCGCCAGCCTGGCGGGCACCCGAGCGCCGCGGAACGGCGTGACCAGCTCGCTGCGCGACAGGCGGACGGGCTCGACGCCGAGCGCCCGCGCCTCGCGGAGGGAGAACGGGCGGTTGCGCAACCGGGGATGACTCATGCCCCAACCATGCCCAATTCCGCCGCCACGCGTCGGATTCTCTCCACAGGCCGCCCCGCCAATTCGCGAGATGCCACTATCTGTCGCGCATCCCGGGCGTTTCGCGACAGTTACTGGCATCTCGCCGCCGGCCACAGGCCGCCCCTAGACCACGTTGGGCAGCGGGGCCGCGTCGGCGAACGCCGACGGCTCCCGCAGCGCGTCCGGCCACGCGCGCGACAGCGCCGCGAACGCACGCACCGTCTCCTCCTCCGAGTACGTGATCGGGATGCGCAGGAAGCGCTCGAACGCCCCATCCAGCCCGAACCGCGGCCCGGCCGCGATCAGCAGCCCGTGGTTGCGCGCGCCCAGCGTCAGCGCCGAGCTGACCGGCGCGCCGATCCCGATCCACGCGGCCAAACCGCCGTGCATCCTGGGCACCAGCCAGTCCGGGAACGTCTGCGCCGCCAGCCGCGCCACCCGCTCCCTCCCCGCCGCGAGTTCCGAGCGCCGGGACTCCAGGATCTCCGCCATCTGCGGCAGCATCCGGGCCACCACCAACTGTTCCAGCAGCGGCGTGCCCAGGTCGGTCGCCGGCTTCGCCGCGATCAGCTTCTGGATGTGCGGCCGTTCCGCGCGGATCCAGCCGATCCGCAGGCCGCCCCACAGGCTCTTGCTCGCCGACCCGATCAGCAGCACGGGCGCATCCCCCGCCCCTCGCGAGCCGTAGCGGGGCAGCGGGAGGTGTTCGCCGAGCCTGTCGATGTCGAGGTCGGCCGTCGTCTCGTCGCCGACCACGATCGTGCCCTGCGCCGCCGTCGCCGCCAGCAGCCGCGCGCGCGTCTCCGGCGACATGGATGCGCCCGTCGGGTTCTGGAAGTCCGGGATCAGATAGGCGAGGGCCGGGTTGGCGCGCCGCAGCGTCTGCTCGATCGCGTCGATGTCCCAGCCGTCCTCCTCCGCACCCACCGGATGCGGGGCGTCGGCGGGCGGGATGGTGACCGTCACCGGCACCAGGCGTGCCCCGGCGAGCCGGAACGACTCCGTGGCGTGCGGGTAGGTGGGCATCTCGATCATCGTGCGGTCGCCCCGGCCGACGAAGGTGCGCGCGATCAGGGCGATGGCCTGCTGCGCGCCGACCGTGACGAGCACCTGGTCGGGGTCGGTGGGGAGGCCGCGCTCGCGGTAGCGGTCGGCGATGGCCTCCCGGAGGTGCGGGAGGCCGACCGCGTCGTATCCGGAGTGCGGGAGGAAGTGCGGCAGCTCCTCCGCCGCCGCGCGCGCCGCTGCGGGGAGGGACGATGCCGCCGGCAGCGCCGCCTTGGTGAAGTCGAGCATCCCGTCGCCGCCGGGGGTCGGGGCGGTGACGAGCACCGGTCCAGGCAGCCGGGCGACGCTGCCGGATCCGCGCACGCTGTCGAGGAATCCGGCGTCGCGCAGCCCCCGGTACGCGGCAGTCACGGTGGTGCGGCTGAGCTCCAGCCGGGCGGCGAGGTCGCGCTCGGCGGGCAGTCGCGTGTCGATCGGGATGCGTCCGTCGAGCACCAGCAACCGGATGCGGTCGGCGAGCGCCTGGTAGTGGGCGCCGCCTCCTCGCCACTCCCCGAGGAGCGTTTCGAGCGATCGGGCGGTGAGCTGAGCATCCGGCATAAGGCCACCTTAAGCGAATTGGACTCTTGATAAAAGGCCAATCAACAAATTGGATAGGAGCGTGACCCGCCGACTCCTTCTCACCAGACGCCTCGCGCAACTCCTCATCGGGCTGTTCCTCTACGGAATCGCCATCGCGATGATGGTGCGCGCCGGCATCGGGGTGTCGCCGTGGGACGTGCTCGCGCAAGGTCTGTCGATCAAGACCGGCCTGCTGTTCGGGCTCATCACCAACCTCGTCGGCATCGCCGTGCTGCTGTTCTGGATCCCGCTCCGTCAGCGCCCGGGACTCGGCACCGTGCTCAACGTGCTGCTCGTCGGCCCGAGCGCGCAGCTCGGGCTCACGCTCATCCCGCAGCAGACCGAACTGTGGGCGCAAGTGCTGCTATTCGCCGGCGGCCTCCTGCTCCTGGCGGTCGCGACCGGCCTCTACATCGGCCCCAAACTGGGCCCGGGCCCGCGCGACGGCCTGATGACCGGGCTGCACGCCCGCACCGGCTGGCCGATCTGGGCCGTGCGCACCGGCATCGAGGTGACCGTGCTCATCATCGGGTGGCTGCTCGGCGGCAACGTCGGCATCGGAACACTCGCGTTCGCGCTGCTGGTCGGGCCGCTCTGCAGCATCACCCTCCCCTTCTTCGCGATCCGGCTGCCGCAGGACGCTGCAACGACTGCGGCGGCGCTGGAAAGCGAGCTCGAGGGAACGGCCGAGCAATCGGCCGGCCTCGGGGAGCAGGATGCCGCCGCGTTCGACGTGCGCGACGGCATCCTGCTCGAAACCGACGCGGCCACGAGGATGCGCGACCACCGCGCGGCCGACAGCAACGTGATCGGCGGGGTGCAGCCCGACCGCGAGGCGAGCGCATCCCGTCGCCCGGCGCAGGCGGTCGCCGCGTACTGGCTCGATGATCGACTGATGTCGCGATCTCGTCGTGAGCGTGGCTCTGGCTCGGGTTCCCGACCGCGTCCTCGTCCCCGCCGCGCCTGAGCGCGAGTCGCCGGATCTGACGCCGCGCGCGCCGCCCCACCCTCCGCATGGTCGTGGCCGCGTCCCCGACACCCCGCGCGTCCCCGAGGCGCTCACCGTGGGCGGGTCGCGTCCCAGCCGGCTCGCGTCCGCAGCCATCGAGTCCGAAGTTGTTCACGCCCCGACACGGCGTGTCGCGTGAATAACTTCGGACTCGATCGCATCGCGACCGCGACCGCGACCGCTGGCGCGGGGCCGGAGGCCCTACAGCCGCACCGCGTACGCGCGCAGCGCGTCGCGCACGAACGTGGCGCCCGCGGCGCCGCCGTAGTTCGCGGCGAACCGCGGATCGGCGACGTACATCTCGCCGAGGCCCGTCAGGTAGGCGGCCGTCGGGCGGCCGTTCTCGCTGCCGGGGGTGCCGGGGACCGAGCCGAGCCAGTCGGCGTGGCGCTGGGCGAGTGCCTGCGCCTCGTCGCCCTCCGGGTCGATGCCGCGGTCGGCGGCGGCGATCCAGTCGGCGGCGAGCTGCTTCTGCAGTCGCTGCCATTCGGCGCGCTCGGCCGGCGTCTTGCTGCGCCACCACGCGTCGGACGCGGCGTACGCGTCCTTGCCCCAGCGCTCCTCCACCTCCTCCTTGTATTGGGTGTGGTCGAAACCGTCGAGCATGTCTTCCGCCATGATGTCTTCTCCTTCGCTGATCGCCTGGATGGTCGTCTCGACCGACGCGATCTGCCGCGCCAGCCGTTCCCGCTCGTCGCGCAGCCACGCGAGGTGGCCGTGCAGGGCGGGGATCGCATCCACCTGGTTCGTGAGCACGTCGGCGATGGCCGGGAGGCCGAGTCCGAGGTCGCGGAGCAGCAGGATGCGCTGCAACCGCACGAGGGAGTCCCTGTCGTAGTACCGGTAGCCGTTGCCACCGATCCTGCTGGGCGGGAGGAGCCCGATGTCGTCGTAGTGACGCAGCGTCCTGCTGGTCGTTCCGGCGAGCCTGGCGATCTCTTGGATGGACCAGTCCATCGTCGTCTCCTCTCTCTCGTGGGGTGCGAAACCCACGGTAGAGGTTGACGTTACGTCAAGGTCAAGCGGCGATCAACGCTTGGCGCGGGCTGGGATCTTCTTCGTCTCCGACACCGGCGTCTGCGGCTGCTGCTGCTGCTCCGTCGCGCCCTGCGTCGGCGCAGGCGACTGCCCGGCGGAGGCCGGCGTCCCGTGGCCGCGAGGATGACCGTGCTGCTTCGACGCCGGCTCCAGCGGACGCCGCGCGACCGGGCGCACCGGCTCACCGCGGCGATCCTGACCGGGAAGCGGGCGGGAGCGGCGGCCGTAGATCAGCGACGACGAGTCGAGCAGCCACGGCACGAGCGCGACGGTCACACCGTGGCAGAGCAGCAACTGTTGCCGGATGCGCCGTGCCCGGTGGTTGTGCAGCAGCGATTCCCACCAGTGCCCGACGATGTACTGCGGAAGGTAGACGGTCACCACTTCGGAGCCGTGCTCCTCGCGGCGGTGCTTCAGGTACTTGATCAGCGGGTGGCCGAACTCGCGGTACGGGGACTCGATGATCGTCAGCGGCACGTGGATGTTCTGCTGGATCCACTGCTGCTGCAGCTTCTCCGTCGACTCCTCGTCGACCGCCACGTGCACAGCCTCGATCGAGTCGTGCCGGGCGGCGATGGCGTAGTCGAGCGCCTTGAGCGCCGGCTTCTGCATCTTGCCGACGAGCACGATCGCGTGGTCTCCGCGGCTGCCGAACGTGGTGACCGGGTCGACCTCGATCTCCTTCTCCACATCCCGGTAGTAGCGATTCACGCCGAGCATGAGCAGCCACAGGATGGGCATGAAGATGAACACGAGGTATGCGCCGTGGGTGAATTTGGTGATCGTCACGACGATGAGCACCACGGCGGTGAGGAACGCGCCGAATGCGTTGATGCAGAGTGAGCGGACGATGCTCGACCGCTCGTGCGGCTTCACGGTCCCGGAGCGCAGCAGCGTGATCCAGTGCTTGACCATCCCGGACTGGCCGAGCGTGAACGAGACGAACACGCCGATGATGTAGAGCTGGATGAGCTGGGTCAGGTTGGCGCGGTAGACCAGCAGCAGCACGGTCGCTGCGAGGGCCAGCAGGATCATGCCGTTCGAGTAGACCAGGCGGTCGCCGCGGGTGTTCAGCGACTTGGGCGCGTACGAGTCGCGGGCGAGCACGGAGCCGAGAAGCGGGAAGCCGTTGAACGCGGTGTTCGCCGCGAGCAGCAGCACGACGGCGGTCGCGGCCTGCACGATGAAGAACAGGATGGTGTTGTTGCCGAACGTCGCGGCGGCGATCTGAGCGATCAGGCTGCGCTGCGGTTCGGTGGCGCACTGCGCCCAGCCCTGCAGGTCGCACGGATTCTCGGCGTAGTGCACGCCGCTGATCAGGGCGACCGTGGTGAGCCCGGCGAACAGGATGATGGCGATGCCGCCCATCAGTCCGAGCGTCTTGCGGGCGTTCTTGATCTTCGGGGTGCGGAACGCCGGCACTCCATTGGCGACGGCCTCCACACCGGTGAGGGCCGAACATCCGCTGGAGAAGGCGCGCAGCAGCAGGAGCACCGTCGCGGCCTGGGTGAGGCTGGTGGCGTGCACCTCGAAGTTCGCGGACTCGGCGACCGGCGCATCCCCGAACGCGGTGCGCACCAGCGCGGTCACGATCATCACGAAGATGCTGCCGATGAAGAGGTAGGTCGGGATGGCGAACGCCTTGCTCGACTCCCGCACGCCGCGGAGGTTCACCGCAGCGATGACGATCACGAAGAGCACGGCCAGCTCGACCCGCCAGTTGGACAGGAACGGCAGCGCCGAGATGATGTTGTCCACACCGGATGCGACGGACACGGCCACGGTGAGCACGTAGTCGACGAGCAGCGCGGAGGCGACGACCAGGCCGGCCTTCTCACCGAGGTTCTTGTGCGCGACCTCGTAGTCCCCGCCGCCGGACGGGTATGCCTTGACCAGCTGGCGATAGCTCAGCACGACGGTGATGAGGAGCACGACGACCGCTGCGGCGACCCACGGAGCGAAGCTCAGGAACGCGAGTCCGCCGATGAGCAGGATCATCAGGAGTTCCTGCGGAGCGTACGCCACGCTCGACAGTGCGTCGGAGGCGAAGATGGGTAGGGCGAGGTGCTTCGGGAGTAGCTGTCCTTCGAGCTTTTCGCTCGGAAGCGGGTCGCCGATCAACCACCGCTTCGGGGATCTCCCCTCATTTGTCACGAGCCTCGACACTACTCGCTGCCAAACCGCTGTCAAGTCGGCGCGTCGCGGCACCCGATGCTTGCGGTTCTGCAAAGGATTGTGTCTGCGCTTTCAGCCGCCCGAAATGAAAGCAAAACCCCTGGAAACACGCCGGAAACACGGAAAGCGCGCCCGCACCTGAGTGTCGGACGCGCTTTCGCTGAGTGTGGCTGTGTGCAGAGAGGCGACGGCGTGTCGAGACGCCGTCCGGCGTTCGCTCAGCGGCGCCCCAGGGCCTCCAGCACCGAGGCGCGCACGCGCGCGAGCTCGGACTTCAGCTGCGGCACCACCCCATCCGGGATGTCGCCGCGCGCCGCCTGCGACCGGAAGTCGGTGCGGAGCTGCTGACGGAACTCGTTCAGCGCCGCCTCGGCATCCCGGGCCGCCGCGTTCGCCGCTTGCCGCGCATCCCGCCCGGCGTCGCGCGCCTCCTGCCGCACGTCGATGCGCGGGCCTCTGCTCGCATCCCGTGCCGCCGAGGCCAGGTCGGCGCGCAGCGAACGCATCGCCTCGTTGACGCCGGCGCGCACCTCGTCGGCGAGACGACGGACGGAGTCTGTGACCTCGTCCTCGATCGCGTCGAGCTCGTGCTCCCGCTCTGCCAGCTCTGCCCGGCCGGCGTCGGTGATCGCGTAGACGGTCTTCCTGCCCTCCGCCGCCTTGGTCACCAGGCCCTCCTCCTCGAGCTTCGCGAGCCGCGGGTAGATGGTGCCTGCGCTCGGGCTGTACGTGCCGCCGAAGCGGTCGCTGAGCGCCTGGATGAGCTCGTAGCCGTGCCGGGGCGACTCCGCCAGGAGGCTGAGCAGGTAGAGGCGCAGACTCCCGTGCGCGAACACGGGGGTCACGCCGACGCCCCGTTCTGGTCGGAGCCGGCTGCCGAGTCGGCGGGTGCGTCTGTGCCAGCGCCCGTGCCCGTGCCCGCGCCCGTGCCGGTCGGCGCGCTGCGCAGCACGTAGACGTTCCCGGACACCGAGTTGGCGTTGACGTCCATCCAGGTGCCGTCGAGCGAACCGGAGGTGCCCTGGTACGTCTTGCCGGGCATCCCGTGGATGAAGGTGTTGTCGAGCTGCACCTTGCCGGAGATCGTGTTGACCCGGTAGCGCGCGCCGAGCGCCTCCGGGACGCGGATGGTCAGGTCGCCGGAGACCGTGTTGCTGGAGATCTCGTCCGGCGTGCCGACCACATCCACCATCACGTTGCCGGAGACGCTGTCGACCGTGAACTTCGGGATGCGACCGGATGCTGTCACGTCGCCGGACACGGTGTGCGCGAAGATGCGGCCGGAGTGGTTGCGGGCGGAGACCTCTCCGCTGACGCTGTTGAGCTCGATGTCGCCGGTGACGCCGTCGACCACGAGATCGCCCGTGACGGTGCTGAGCTTGGCGTCGGTGTCCAGCCCGGCGACGAGCGCCGTGGCGGAGACGACGCCGAGCTTGAGCGCGACATCGTGCGGCACGAGGACGCTGACCTCGGCCCTGGCGTTGTCCCGCATCGACTTGAACACCTCGATGAAGTTGTCCCAGCGCAGCTGCGGGTGGTCGATCTCGAGGCGGTCGCCGTCGAGCGTGATCTTGAGGTCGCGGCCGGTGACCGAGTGGACCTCGACCCGCGCTCCCTGCTCGTCGTGCCCGATGATGTCGACCTGTCCTGCGATGAAGCCGGCCTTGAGAGATCGGACGAGCTCGACGTCGATGGTCTTGCTCTCGCCGGGCTGGATCAGCCACTTGTCTTGTGTCATTGCGTGCTCCTGAGTGCTTTCGTTCGCGGACCGCTGCTGCCGTCCGCCAGTCGGTGCCCGCTGAGCGGACCCTCGGTGATTCGCGATATATCGCGTTGTTGACAAGGTCACGATATATCGCGTCTGCGGGCTGCGCAAGTGGATGCGAGGAAAACGGAGCGGATTCAGGGTGCGGTCAGGGTTCCCCCTGAGAGCGCGGCGCGTCCCGCCTCCTCCGCTCGAACGTCGACCCGCCGCAACAGGACCGGGTTATCCGCCCAAACGGAAAAGCCACCCCATCGGGTTCCGATCCTCCGTTCGAACGGAGACAAGCCACATCCGGGCCCGATTTCTCCGCCCGAACGGAACCTTGCGCGGCGTGTCGCGCGAGACTTCCTCCGATACGCTCGGCGGCCCGCGCCCATCCACGTTCTCCGTTCGTGCGGAGGTTCGTCGCGACGCGCCGGCGGGAGTTCCGTTGGAGCGGAGAAAGGAGGATTAGCGCGCGCGAACTCCGCGCGAACGGACATGCCTGGTGGGGCGGCGATCACCGGCCACACCCGGCGGCGGCGCGCCGCGTCGGGCAGCCGTCAGCGGCGGGGCCGCTGCAGCCACGGGTGCAGGATGCGCGTGACCAGCGGGAGCAGGAGGTACGTCATCGTCGGGGTGAGGCACAGCGTGGTGATCAGCACCGTGGCCGGAAGCCAGAGCTGGTGCCAGAACGGGACGAAGGTGGTCACGAGGAACGTGAACAGCAGCGACAGCGGGAAGAATCCGAGCCAGATGGTCACGGCCTGTTTCCAGCGCGGCGGGGAGGTCGGGGCGAGGCGGTCTGTCGCATCCTGAGCGTCTGCGCCCTGCGTCTGGTGCTGCGGCTGGTCGAACCAGCCCTCGATGCCCGTGCGGCGCTCCACCCGCGAGAGCTCGACCAGTTCGCGGCCCTCGAACAGCCAGGCGGCGCGGTCCTCCGAGCCCTCCCAGGCGTCCAGTGCCGCATCGTCGGCGAAGCGGTAGAGCATGTGCCACTCGTCCGAGTCGTGGGCGGCGCGCACCCAGCCGGAGCCGAGGAAGCCCTCGTACGTGTTGGCGATGTTCACGCCGGATTGCACCCAGCGGGTCACGTCCGGCAGGCGGGTGCTGTCGACGCGGCGGGTGATGGAGACGGTGACGGGGAGGCGACGCGCTTGTGGCGCATCCAGCAGAGACTCTTGTGGAGGCATACCTCCAGTGTCGCCGACGGAGCGTTACACGCGCATTTCGGGATGCTGCACGGTGTCAGCGAGCGGCCGCGATCACGGTCGGGCCGTCGCGCACCACCAGGTGGGGAGCGACGAGCCTGTGCATCGGGTCGGCCGTCGACGATCCGGGATGCACGCGGCCGCCGTGCGTGCCGGTCAGCAGGTCCAGGACGCCCGCCGCCACCTCGTCGAGCGGCTGCTCGACGCTCGAGAAGCCGAGGGATGCGGCGACCGGCGTGTTGTCGTAGCCGACCACCGGGATGCGGCCCGCCGTGGCCATGAGCGCACCGAGGGCGAGGGAGTCGCTCGTGCAGACCACCGCATCCACGGTGCCTGCTGCGCGCTCGAGGCGGCGCATGGCGTCCGCGCCGAAGGTGACGCCGTCTTCCGCGGCGACCTCGAGTGCGGCGAGGTCGTCGTCGCCGAGGCCGCTCCCCGCGCGCATGGCGTCGAGCCAGCCGCGGCGGCGGTCGTCGCCGGTCCCCGAGCCGCTCGGCCAGCCGACGAAGCCGATGCGGCGCGCGCCGGTGCCGAGCAGGTATGCGGTGGCGTCGCGCAACCCGGACGAGCCGTCGACGTCGACCCAGAGGTGCTGCGGGTCGGCCATGTCGTCGATGCCCCAGGGCCGACCGAAGGTGACGAACGACTGGCCGTGCTCGATCAGCCACTCGGTGCGCGGGTCGCCGTGGAAGGTGGAAGTGAGCACGAACGCGTCCACGTCTGCGCCGTCGCTGAGCCGGCGGAACTGCTCGATCTCCCCCTCCGGCCCGGATGCGGTGAACAGCAGCACGCGCAGGTTCATCCGGTCGGCCTGCTCGGTGAGCGCGTGCAGGAACCTGTCCAGGATGCTGCCGGAGATGCCGTCCGTGGTGATCGGGTCGAGGCGGATGCCGATGGTGGAGCTTTTCTGGGTGCGCAGGCGCCGGGCGGAGGCGTGCGGCCGGTAGCCGAGTTCTGCGATGGCGGCCTGGACGCGTTCCCTGGTCTCGGGGCGGACGAGCTGCGGGGAGTTGAGGACGTTGGAGACGGTCTGGCGGGAGACGCCTGCGACGTCGGCGACGTCGCTGACCGTGGGTTGAGCACCCATGTCTCTCCTCTCCGTCGGCTGGATAAGACCCTAGCGTGGCGCCGCTTGACACGTCGGGAACGCGGTGGTTATCTTGGCAGCACCCCGATTTGATCGTTCAAAACACAATCTAGCAGTGCAAAATTTGATCGATCAAACCCGCTAGACAGACCAAGGAGGTCCGATGCCCGCGACGATCGCCCCGCATCCCTCCCGTCCCGCCCACCCGGGCGCCCACACCCGTCCCTTCCCCGCCTGACCCCCTGTGCGTCCGATGACGGGCGCACTCACACCAAGGAGAGAACACATGCAACGACCTTCACACCGGTGGCTCGCCGGCGGCGCCGTCGCCGTCGCGGCCGCCCTCGCCCTCACCGCCTGCGGCTCCGGCTTCAGCGGCGGGAGCGGAGACGACTCGTCCGGCAAGCTCACGTCGTCCGACAAGGCGCTGACCGTCATGATCGGCTCGTCCGGAGACGCGGAGACCGCCGCGGTCAAGTCCGCGGTCTCCGACTGGTCGAAGAGCGACGGCACCAAGGCGTCCGTCGTCGCGGCGAGCGACCTCAACCAGCAGCTGTCCCAGGGCTTCGCGGCGAAGAAGCCCGCCGACGTCTTCTACCTGTCGACGGATGCGCTGGCCGGGTACGCCTCCAACGGCTCGCTCCTCGCATACGGAGACCAGCTCTCCAACAAGAGCGACTTCTACCCGAGCCTGGTGAAGTCGTTCACCTACGACGGCAAGTTCTATTGCGCGCCGAAGGACTTCTCCACGCTGCAGCTGATCATCAACACCGACATGTGGTCGGCCGCCGGCCTCACCGACAGTGACATCCCGAAGACGTGGGACCAGCTGCAGGCCGTCTCCAAGAAGCTCACCGGCGCCGGCCACGTCGGCCTCGGCATCTCCGGCGAGTACGCGCGCATCGGGTCGTTCATGACCCAGGCGGGCGGCAACCTGATGAACGACGACAGCACCAAGGCCACCGCCAACAGCGACGCCAACGTCAAGGCGCTCGACTACGTCAAGACGCTGCTCAACGACGGCGACCTCAAGTACGCGAAGGACCTCGGCGCCGGCTGGGGCGGCGAGGCGTTCGGCAAGGGCCTGGCCGCGATGACCATCGAGGGCAACTGGATCACCGGCGCGCTCTCGTCCGACTTCCCGAACATCAAGTACAAGGTCGTCGAGCTGCCGAAGGGCCCGGCCGGTAATGGCACCCTGCAGTTCACCAACTGCTGGGGCATCGCAGCCGACAGCCCCAACCAGGCGGCGGCGCTGAAGCTCGTCGAGAAGCTGACCAGCAAGGACGACCAGCTCGCCTTCTCCAAGGCGTTCGGCCCGATGCCGTCGATCAAGTCGGCCGCCGACGAGTGGAAGTCGCAGAACCCGGACCTCGTCCCGTTCCTCAACGCCGCCGACTACGCCAAGGGCGTTCCGACGGCCAAGGGAGCGGCCGACGTCGTCACCGACCTCAACAGCAAGCTCGAATCGCTGTCGACCGGTGACCCGAAGGCGATCCTGGATGCGACGCAGAAGAACCTCGAAGCCCTCCTGAAGTAGCCGAGTAGCCGAGAGCCCAGCACAATGTCGCAAACCACGAGTCGGTCTCGCCGTTCCGGAATCCGGCGCGGCGAGGCCGCCTCGGGGTGGTTGTTCACCGCCCCGGTCATCCTCCTCCTCGGGGTCTTCCTCGTCGTCCCCGTGCTCATGGCACTGTGGGTGAGCTTCTCCGACTGGGGAGGCCGGGGCAGCCCCTTCTCCTCCGGGGTCCATTTCGTGGGCTTCGAGAACTACCAGGCGATCCTCTCCGGAGGCGGACTGGCCGAGCAGGACTTCGGCATGTCGCTCAAGAACAACGCCTGGTACGTGGTGCTGGTCGTCCCCATCCAGACCGCCGTCGCCCTCGGTCTGGCCGTGCTGGTCAACCGGGCGATCCTGCGCGGGCGCGGCTTCTTCCGCACCGCCTTCTACTTCCCGTCCGTGACCAGCTCTGTCGCGATCACGGTGCTCTGGCTATTCCTGTTCAGCACGACGGGCGCCGTGAACAAGGTGCTCTCCTGGGTCGGCATCAACGGACCCAACTGGTTCAACGATCCAGACGGCATCGTGCACAACTTCCTCGGGCTGTTCGGCGTGAAGCAGGGGCCGAGCGCTCTCACCCAGAACACCCTGCTCGGCGTCTCCTGGTGGGACTGGCTCGGCGGTCCGTCCGTCGCGATGAGCGCGTTCGTCATCATGGCCGTCTTCACCACGAGCGGCACGTTCATGCTGCTGTTCATCGCCGCGCTGCAGAACCTCGGCGGCGACATCACGGAGGCGGCGATGATGGACGGCGCGAACGGCTGGCAGCGGTTCTGGCGCATCACGCTCCCGCAGCTCCGCCCGACGCTGTTCACGGTGCTCACCCTCGGTCTGATCGGGTGCTGGCAGGTCTTCGACGCCATCTACACCGGCACGCGAGGCGCGCCGGGCAAGACGACGCTGACGCCGGCGTACCTCTCATACAAGAGCTCGTTCGTCGACCAGGACTGGGGTCAGGGCGCCGCGATCGCGTTCATCCTGTTCGTCATCATCGTGGTCTTCACCATCTTCCAGCGCTGGGTGCTGCGCGAACGCACCGTGTCCAAGCGCCGGATGCGGTTGTACCAGCCGGCCGTGACGGCGTCGTCAGAGCCTGCCCAGTCGGCAGACAGCAACGCAGACAGCAGTGCAGACAGCAGAGGAGTCCGCCGATGACCGCCGGGACCACTACCTCCGATGCCGCGAACACGATCGCCGTCGGCACCCTCGCGAACGCGCAGCCCCCGCTCCGCCCTCAGCGGCAGCGGTCCACCGGCTCCGTCGTCGCGTCGTCGATCACGTACGCGATCCTCGTGGTCATCGCCGTCATCTACATCGCGCCGTTCCTCATCCAGCTGGCCACCTCGTTCAAGACGGACGCGGACGCGACGGCCAACCCGGTGTCCCTGATCCCGGAGACCTGGACGACCGCCGCGTACACGAAGCTCTTCCTCAACTCCGACTTCCCCACCTGGTTCAAGAACTCGATCATCGTCACCGTGTTCGTCACGGCGGGGCGCGTGTTCTTCAACTCGCTGGCCGGCTACGCGCTCGCGCGCCTGCACTTCCGGGGCCGCGGCGTGGTGTTCGCCGGGCTCGTGGCCGTGATGTCCGTGCCGGTCGTCGTGCTGCTCATCCCGAAGTTCCTGGTCATCAACCAGCTCGGGATCTACGACTCGTACGCGGGCATGATCATCCCGCTGCTGACGGATGCGGCCGGAGTGTTCATCATGAAGAACTTCTTCGAGTCCATCCCGGCGAGCGTCGAGGAGCAGGCGCGCATCGACGGCGCTGGCACCTTCCGGGTGTTCTGGTCGATCGTGCTTCCGATGGCGAGGCCGGCACTCATCACCATCGTCATCCTGTCGTTCCAGGGGTCGTGGAACGAGCTCGCGCACTTCATCGTGTCCACCCAGGATCCGTCGCTGACCACGCTGACCAAGGGCGTCGCCGGGCTGGCGAGCGGGCAGCTGAGCCAGGGCAGCCAGTACCCGATCAAACTCGCGGCGGCGGCGATCATGACCATCCCGGTCGCCGTGCTGTTCTTCATCTTCCAGCGGCGCATCATGAACACCAGCGAAGGGGCGGTGAAGGAGTGACCGCCGCAGCGCCCACCATCGTCGCCACCTGCGGCGGCCTCACCCCCGGCACCTGGACCGACGCGGTCTACGGCCCGCTGATTGAGCACGCCGTGCTGCTCGCCCAGGTCTCCGGCCGCCGTCCGCGGGTCACGCACGTCAACACGGCGGGCGGAGACCAGCGCCAGATCGAGGGCACCGAACTCGAAGCCGCGCGGCTCGCGGGCGTCGACGCCGTGCATCTGCGTCTGTTCCCCCACCCGAACGTGGAGGACGTGCGCGCGCACCTCCTGTCTCAGGACGTGGTCTGGGTGAGCGGAGGCAGCCTGGTCAACCTTCTGGCCGTGTGGCGCGCCCACGGACTGGATGCGGTCTTCCGCGAAGCCTGGGAGGCCGGCGTCGTGCTCGCAGGAGGGTCGGCGGGTGCGCTCTGCTGGCACAGCGGAGGGACGACCTCGTCGTTCGGCCCGCAGATCGGCGCGGTTCCGGACGGGCTGGGCCTACTGCCCGGCTCCCTCGGCGTCCACTACGACTCCGACCCGAACCGCAGGGTCGCCCACCGCGCGGCGGTCGCCGCCGGGGTCCTGCCGGACGGCTACGCGCTCGACGAGGGGGTCGGCCTCGTCTACGAGGGCACCCGCCTCGTCGAGGTGATCGCCGAACAGCCCGGTCGCTTCGCCTGGCGCGTCGAGCGTGACACGGCGAGCGCCGACCCGTCCTCGCCGGGCGTCCGCGAGAGCAGGATCGTGCCGCGCACACTCACTTCCACCAGACCATCAGACAACCCCCACTCCGAGGAGGCGTGAACGCCACGATGACCCAGCCGCTCCAACCCCTACTGCACGACAGTGTCGTGGTGCTCACCGCGCCCAGCCAGGCGTGGTCCACAGCAGACGGCACCGTCGACGGCCGGGGAATCCACGGCTTCTACCACTCGGACCTGCGGGTCCTCGGCGGTATCGGGCTCACCATCGACGGCGCGACGCCGGAGCACATCGCCACCGGATCCCCCGACGCGGCGACGGCCGTGTTCACCTCCCTCGCCCGCGGCATCGACGACCACACCGCCGACCCCCGCGTGCGCATCGACCGCACCAGGAGGGCCGACGCCGGTTCCCTGGTGGAGTCGATCACCGTCAGCAACGCGCTGTCTACGGCCGTCCAGCCCACCGTCGAAGTGTCGCTGCTCGCCGACTTCAGCCCGATGCAGGTGGTGAAGGCCGGACTGACCGGCAGCGAGCATCCCGTCGTCGCGACGGCGACGGCGGACGGCGTGACGTTCGCATCCGGGGTGGTCGCCGCCACCGTGGTCGCGCCTGCTGCCAGCGTGGCGGTGGACGACATCGGCGCGACGCTGACCTGGACCGCCGAGATCCCCGCGCACAGCGCCGTCACCTTCACCTGGCGCATCGAGGTCGACGACCCGACGGCCGTGGTCGCCGGTGCGGAGCCGTCGCAGGACTGGGCATCGTTCTCGGCCGCGACGGGCGACTCCCGCCTCGCCGCCTGGCTGCACCGCGCGCTCGGCGATCTGCAGGCGCTGCGCATGTCCACCACCGACCGCCCGGAGGACGTCTTCCTCGCGGCGGGCGCCCCCTGGTTCTTCACGCTGTTCGGCCGCGACTCCCTCTGGGCGGCCAGGATGCTCCTGCCGCTCGGCACCGACATCGCCGCCTCCACGCTGCGCGTGCTCGCCGCGATGCAGGGCACCGAGACCGTGAACGCCACCGCGGAGCAGCCGGGCAAGATCATGCACGAGCTCCGCCCCGCCGCGCTGACCATCCCCGGCGAGGGCGTCGTGCTGCCCCCGCTCTACTACGGCACGGTGGATGCGACGGCCCTCTGGGTCACGCTGCTGCACGACGCGTGGACGTGGGGCATGCCCGCCGCAGAGGTGGAAGCCCTGCTGCCCCACCTGGAGGCCGCCCTCGCGTGGATGCGCGACTACGGCGACAGCGACGGAGACGGCTTCCTCGAATACGTCGACACCACCGGCCACGGCCTCGCCAACCAGGGCTGGAAGGACTCGGGCGACTCCATCCAGTGGATGGACGGCACCCTCGCCGACGGACCCATCGCCCTCTGCGAGGTGCAGGGATACGCATACGAGGCGGCGGTGGGCGGCGCGGAGCTGCTCGAGGCGTTCGGACGCTCCGGCGCCGACGAGTGGCGCACCTGGGCGGCGGAACTGAAGGAGCGCTTCGCCGCATCCTTCTGGATCGACGACCCCGACGGCGCATACCCTGCGATCGCCCTCGACAGCGCCAAGCGCAAGGTCGACACCGTCACCAGCAACATCGGGCACCTCCTCGGCACGGGCATCCTCACCGCAGACCAGGCCGCGCTGGTGGCCCGCCGCCTGGCCTCCCCCGAACTGAACTCGGGCTACGGGCTGCGCACCATGTCGTCGGCGTCCGGGGGATACTGGCCGCTGAGCTACCACGGCGGCTCGGTGTGGGCGCACGACACGGCCATCGTCATCACCGGGCTCGCCCGCGAAGGCCACACCGCCGAGGCGGAGGCGCTCGCGAGCGGCCTGCTCGCCGCCGCGGAGGGCTTCGGCTACCGGATGCCCGAGCTGCACTCCGGCGACCCGGCGACGCTCACCGCGACCCCCATCCCGTACCCCGCCGCGTGCCGCCCGCAGGCCTGGTCGGCGGCGGCGGCGGTCGCCGTGCTCGGAGCGCGGCTCGGCCTCCGCGCCGACGCGCGCGCCGGAACCCTCTCGGTCTCCCCAGTGCCCGGCGTGGGCACCATCGAGGTCAGCGGCCTCCGGTTCGCCGGGGAGCCGGTGAGCATCGCGGTCGACGACGCCGGGGTGGTCACGAGGAGCTGAGAGGCTGAGCAGCGGAGCGCAGCTGTAGGAGCCCCCGGCGGGGCTCCTACAGCTGCGCCATGATCTGCCTGGCGATCACCCGCCCGGCGCGGTTCGCGCCGATGGTGCTCGCCTGCGGGCCGTATCCGGCCAGGAAGATGCGCGGGTCCTGCCACGACGCACCGGATGCGACGGTCAGCCCTCCGGACTTCTCGCGCAGCCGCAGCGGCGCCAGGTGACGCAGCTCCGGGCGGAAGCCGGTGGCCCAGATGATCGCGTCCGCGCGCGTGAAGGAGCCGTCGTCCCAGCGCACGCCGTCCCGCTCGATCGCGGCGAACATCGGCCGCTCGACGAGCAGCCCGCGCGCGATCCCGGATGCGATGCGCCTGGTGCGAGGGACGCCCGTGCCGCTCACGATGCTGGGCAGCGCCCCGCCTGCGCGGGCGGCAGCATCCTGTGCGGCCACCGCCGCGACGCCGCCCTCGATGGTCAGCTCGGACTCGTCCTTGAACTCGACCGGCCTGCGAGTGGCCCAGACGACCGCATCCGCCACGTTCTCGAGCTCCAGCAGGAACCCGATCGCCGACGTCCCCCCTCCGACCACCACCACCGACTGCCCGGCGAACTCCTCGGCCGCCAGATAGCCCGAGGTGTGCACGTGCCGCCCGGCGAACGCGTTCATCCCCGGGTAGTACGGCACGAACGGCGCGCCCCAGGTGCCGGATGCGTTGACCACCATCCGTGTCGCCGTCTCGCCGCGGGTGTGCTGCACGATCAGGTCGGCTCCGCGGTCGAACACGCTCGTCACGGTGACGGGACGCTGGACGTCGAGCCCGAAATGCTCCTCGTAACGGCGGTAGTAGCCGGCGACGATGTCCTTGGCAGGGAGCGACCTGTCCGCGGTCTCGAAGCTGATGCCGAGCTCGGCCATCCCCGGCAGATCGTTGACGTGGTGAGCGCTGCCGAGCTTCAGTGCATCCCAGCGGTGCTGCCACGCTCCGCCCGTGGACGGACCGCGGTCGTAGACGATGAAATCGGTGCCGGGAGTCAGCTCGAACCGGCGAAGATAGTAGGCGACAGCGAGACCTGCCTGGCCTGCGCCGATGATCGCCACCTGAGTGTCGGTCCTCGTCGTTGTCACGCGCCCATCCCATCATGTCTCGCTGTGCGCGAACTAAGGGCCACTCAGGTCCTACATGCTAAACTAGACGCTAGTTTTCACGTTCATGTTCGGATTCCCGGGTGGCTCATCTCCTACCCGGCCTGGCACCGTAAGGGGGTCACGCATGGGGCGCGGCCGTCAAAAGGCAAAGCACACCAAGATTGCGCGCGAGTTGAAGTCATTCAGCCCGAACGTGAACTACGACGCGCTCGAACGTGAGCTGACGGGACACTCTCACAACGACGAGCAGTACGAGAAGTGGGCGGACTACGAGCCCGAGGGCTACAAGGACGACTACGAAGACGAGGAAACGCCGAAGCGCGCCTGACGGCCCCCGCGGATGTCGTGCATCACGGCCGACTCCCGCACCTCACAACCACCCCTGTGAGGCCGCGATCGTCGCCGCTTCCGAGCGATTTCGCGCGCCCGTCTTCCCGATCGCGTTCGACAGGTGATTGCGAACCGTTCCCTCGCTGAGGTGCAGCTCCCGTGCGATATCGGTGACGCTCCCTCCCCGGGCGGCCACGGACAGCACCTCCGTCTCGCGCGGCGTGAGCGGCGACGTCCCCGACGCCAGCGACTCCGCCGCCAGCGTCGGATCGACCACCCGCAACCCCTGAGCCACCCGCCGCACCGCGTCGGCCAGCTGCCCGGACGGCGTGTCCTTCACCACGAACCCGGATGCGCCCGCCTCCATCGCGCGCCGCAGATAGCCCGGCCGCCCGAACGTCGTGACGATCAGCGACCGGCAGTCCGGATACTGCGAGCGCAGAGCTGCGGCAGCCTGGATCCCGTCCAGGCCCGGCATCTCCACGTCGAGGAGCGCGACCTGCGCCGCCGACGCTCGCGCCGCATCCACCACCTCGTCGCCGCGTCCCACCTGGGCGACCACCGTGAGATCCGGTTCGAGGTCGAGCAGGGCGGCGAGCGCACCGCGCACAAGCGCCTGGTCGTCGGCCAGCAGCAGCCGGATGGGTTCTGTCACGCTTCCGCCTTCCGCACCGTGAGGCGCACACCGCCGTGGGGGCTGGCACTCACCAGCACCCTGGCCCCGACCGCGCGGGCCCGCGCGATCAACCCGTCGAGCCCGTTGCCGCCCGCGGACGGGAGTGCCACGCCTCCCGGCGCGCGCTGGTCCGCCGCCGAGCCAGGTCCCACGGCGCCGACCCCGGCCATCCCCCGGCCGTCGTCGTCGATCTCCAGCCTGTCTTCGGTCACCGTCACCCAGCAGTTGCGCGACCCGGAGTGCCGGATCACGTTGGTGACGCCTTCGCGCAGCACCCAGCCGAACAGTTCCCGCAGCTCGGGGTCGACGCCGTCTCCGTTGCGCGGCAGGTGCGCCTCGATGTCGGCGGCGGCGAGCGCAGCCTGCGCGGCGGCCAGCTCGGTCGACAGGCTCATCTCGCGGTAGCCCGCGACGGCGGCGCGCAGGTCGGCGAGCGCCGACCTGGCCAGGCGCTCGATGTCCGCGATCTCGTCCTCCGCCCTGGCCGGGTCGAGCGGGACGAGCCTCCTGGCCAGTTCCGACTTCACCGTGACGACGGTGAGCGAGTGCCCGAGCACGTCGTGCATGTCCCGCGAGAACCGGGCGCGCTCCTCGATCACGGCCAGCCTGGCGATCTCGCCCTGCGCCTCCCTCAGCGCCCGCAGCGACGCGATCTGGCGGGAGAATGCCGACATCATCACCCCGATGGACACGGTCACGAGCGCGATGTACCAGCTGTCGTCGAACTCGCCGGCGAGGAAGATGATGGCCAGCTGCAGCGCGCCGATGGTCCCGATGATGATGAGCGATGTCCTCGCACTGGTCAGCACCATCCCCGCCGCGCAGGCGACATACACCCAGGTCCAGGTGGTCGCCGTCCCGATGAACGGGAACAGCAGGCAGGTGAACGCGAAGTACACGCCGACCCCGGTCAGCCGCACCCGTTCGCTCTCCCACCACAGCAGCGGGGGAAGGAGCAGGAAGCCGACGTAGACGACCACGAGCACCGCGGTCGCCGTGACCTTCGTGGTGGTGTCGCCCACCGCCGTCCACAGGCCGACCAGTACCGAGATCTGGTAGAGCAGGCCGATCATGGCGCCCGGATACCAGCGGCGTGCGGCCGGGTGGGTGAGGCGCGGGACGACTCCGGCCGGGCGGCCGCTCTCTGTGCTCTGCACGCTCACCAGCCTAGGCCGCACGCCGTCAGCTGCGCGCGGCATCCCGCCGGTAGCGCCAGATGATGAACGCGCCGAGAGCGAGAGTCCAGCCGGCCAGCACAAGGGCGGGCGAGAGGATGTCGCCGCTCTGGTGCGCGCCCATCTGGCCGATCCTGTTGAGCCAGTACGACGGGACGATCTGGGCGACGTTCGCCACCCAGGCGGGGAAGATCTGCAGCGGAACCCACAGGCCGCCCAGCACGGCCATCCCCATGAACACCGCCATGAAGAGCGGCTGCGCGAACTCCGGCTTGGCGAACTGGCCGATCAGGATGCCGAGCAGCGCGAACGGGATGACCCCGCACCAGATGGCGAGCCCGGTCGTGAGCCAGTTCCCGAGCGAGAGCGGCGGGTGGTAGAGCAGTTCGGACACGGTGAAGATGACGACGATGGACACCAGCGCCATCAGCATCGCCGTGATCGCCTTGGAGACGAGGTAGCCGGTGCCGGTCAGCGGCGTGATGCGCAGCTGGCGATTCCAGCCGATCGAACGCTCGGTGACGATGTTGAACGCCTGGGACAGCGCCGCCATCATCCCGCCGTAGCTGGCGACCTGGATGGTGGTGACCACGATCCACGGGAGCTTCGTTACAGGGTCCACCTGCCCGCTGCCGCCGAAGCTGCCGCCGAACGCGACCAGCATGATGAGCGGGACGGCGAGGGTGAAGATCATCGAGCGGGCGTTCTTGAGCTGGCGGAAGGATTCCAGCCCGAGGTAGGCGATGCTCATCGGAGTGCTCCGTTCGTGATGGTGTCGGTTGTGGGCGCGGTGGTGGGCGCGCTGGTGGGCGCGGTGCCGGCCAGGCCCGTCGCGCCTTCGGTGAGGGCGAGGAACGCGTCGTCCATCGTGTGCGCCGTGACCTCGATGTCGTGGATGTCGTCGTGTGCGGCGAGCAGGGCTCGCAGGGTGGCGTCGGAGTCGTCGCTGACGATGGTGAGCTGGCCGGAGCGGTGGTCGAGCGAGCGGACGCCGGGGAGGCGGCCGAGCGCATCCCGTGCTGCGTCGGTCCAGTCGAAGTCGATGGATGTGCGGATCCGGCGCCCGGACACGACCGCCTTCACCTCGTTGGGCGTGCCGTCGGCGACGACGACGCCCTTCGAGAGCATCACGATCCTGTCGGCGTACGTGTCCGCCTCGTCGAGGTAGTGCGTGGCGAAGACGACGGTGCGTCCTTCGTCGGTGAACTCGCGCATCGACTGCCAGAAGGTGCGCCTGGCCTCCACATCCATCGCCGCGGTCGGCTCGTCGAGGAACAGCAGGTCCGGGTTGGAGACCACGGCGACCGCGAACCGCGCCCGCTGCATCTGCCCGCCGGACAGCTTGCTGACCTTCTGCTTGGCGATCTCGGTGCACCGCGCCCGTTCGAGCGCCTCCTCGACGCTGAGCGGATGCGCGTGCGCGGCGGCGACGAGCGCGACCGACTGTGCGACGGTGAGCGTCGGCAGCAGCGCGCCGCCCTGCAGCATCGCCCCGACCCTCCCCTGCTCGATGGCGTTGCGCGGGCTCTCCCCGAACAGGGCGGCGGTGCCGGACGTCGGATGCGCGAGCCCGAGCGCCAGGTCGATGGTGGTCGACTTGCCCGCGCCGTTCGGCCCGAGCAGCGCGACGACCTCGCCGGGCGCGATGCTGAGACTCACGCCGTTGACGGCGTGCAACGAGCCGAACGACTTCCGCAGGTCGGTGAGCTGGATGGCTGGTGTCTGATTCACCCTCTCAGACTGGCGGCGCGGAGGCGGCGGGGAGCAGAGCGGATGTCAGGGATGCCGGGTGACATTTGTCATGGGGGTGGGGAGCGGGTGGGGCAGGGTGCGGCGAGCGAGCGGGCTGCGAGATGCGCGCGGGGTGCGACGAGCGCGCGAGATGCGACGAGCGCGCGGGATGCGTCCCGCCGCTCACACCCGCGCTTCGCGTGAGCCGCCGAATCGCACCAGCCCGACCACGCCCAGGATGCCGCCCGCCGTGAGCAGCGCTGCCCCGATCAGCATGGCCAGGTCTTCGGCGTGGGCGACCGGCGACGGGCTCGTCGGGTCGCCGGCGGGGAGGACGGAGTCGCCGCCGATGCCGCCGGAGCGCGATGCTCCGGTGACCGCGGCGCCGCCCGGGGTGGACGGGACCGCGGGGAGCGTGATCGTGGCGGAGGCCGCATCCACGGTGGTCGTCGCGCGCTGCAGCAGCACGAAGAACGTGGATGCCGGTGCCCCGGGAGCGCGCGCCGCGAGCCGGATCTCGACGGTGGCGCTCGTCTGGCCGTCGTGGAAGGCGAGAGTGCCGCGGGAGGCCGTGTACTCGGTCCCGGCGACGGCCGTTCCGTCCGCGGTGGCGTAGTCGACGGAGGCGGCCCCTGCACCGGATGCGCGGCTCACCGTGACCATCGCCGTGCCGCCGTCCGCGGCGGGGGTGACGGAGGTGGCGGTGATGCCGAGCGCGCCGGTGGCGGTCGTGACCGTGAGCGGCGACGTGCGGGTGGACGGACGGAGCTGTGAGCCGTCAACCGGGCGGTACGCGGCGGTCACGGTGTGGTCACCGGGCGGCGGAGCGGGAAGGTCGGCGCGGGCCACGCCGTCTGCGCCGACGGCGGTGGTCACGGGCGCTGCGCCGTCGACGGCGAACTCAACGGTTCCGTCGGTGGGCGGCGCGAGGAACAGGCGACCGACCGCTGCGGACACGGTGATGGTCGCGCCGGACGCCGCGACGCGCGGGGCGGAGAGCGCCACGGTCGTGACGGTGGCGCAGGACGGGGCGTCGGCATCGATGGTGACGGTCGCGCCGCCGAGCTGCCAGGTGGCGGACGGGGTGCTGCGCGCATCCAGGGTCAGCGACCAGACGGCGTGGTGCTCGCCCGGCTCGAACGCGGTGGGCTGGCCGCGGTCGGCGCGTCCGGGCGCGAGGCCGTTGCTGCCAGCGGCCGCCACGACCCGGAGGGTGTCGTGCGCGGAGCTGCGGTAGCCGAGCAGGACGGTGCGCGAGGTGACCGTGCTGCCGAGCGGCGCATCCACGATGCAGTCGACGAGCGGCGTGAGCGTGCCCGGCGGGACGGCGGAGGCGGGAGCCGGTGGCGACGACGGTGTGGATGTGGAGGACGGTGCGGACGTGGATGAGCCGGAAGCAGGGTCGGAGGGCGACGGTGTCGCGGTGGCGGGCACCTTCGCGGCGGCAGGCGCGCTCGCGGCGGCGGCCGCCTTCCCCGCGGAGGGCGTCGCCGCCTGCGCGGGAGCCGCCGCGGCCTGCGCCAGCAGCGCGCCGCCGCTCACGGCGACGACGAGTCCGGCAACGCCGAGCATCCTTCGGATACTGGAATACTTGGCGGCCACGACCGCAACTCTAGCCGGTGGGGGCCGACCGGCGCGTCTACCACAACGGGTGACATCGCGAGATACCACCAACTGTCGCGAAACGCCCGGGATGCGGCGCAGTTACTGGTATTTCGCCCGCAGCGCGCGCAGCGAGTTGCCAGCGCGGGCCAGGCGGCCGTCGGAGTAGCGGACCCCGCCGCGCAGGCGCAGCCCCACCGCGATCCACGCGCAGACGCCGCGTTCGAGCAGCCAGAGCGGCGCCCACAGGGCGCTCGTCGCCGGAAACACGCGCCGGGTCCGCCTACCCCCGTGCCGCACACCATCCCCGCGCCGCCGCACTTCCGCGCGCGCATCCCCGCGCCGCCGCCCGGCCTCCGCCGCCGCGACCGCGACCGCCCCGAGGGCGGGCAGCCAGCGCGGCGCGCGCACCGCCAGCACGAGCACCACCGGCAGGATCAGCAGCTCGGCCGCCAGGCGTCCCGGCTGCGCGAAGCTGTCGTACGCCTGCCGCACCCGCTGCCGCAGGAAGTGCGCGGCGGACGGAGGGCGCCGCGCCACCAGGCAGTCGTCCGCCGCGAGATGCGTCCCACCCGCTGCCCGCACCGTCCGGATGAGCTCCAGGTTCTCGAACAGCACGTCGCCGTCGTATCCCTCTTCCGGCAGCGCCGACCGGCGCAGGGCGAGCGTGCCGGGGTAGTCGTGTGCCAGCGCCCGGTTGAGCAGGATGCGCGCCGTGTCCCACCTGGCGTGCCACGGCAGCGGCGCGAAGAAGTTCTGCGGCGTGACCACGTCGGCGACGCCGAGCAGGTCCACGACGGTCGCGAGGGCGGCCGCGTCGTAGCGCACGTCGTCGTCGCCGAGGACGATCCGCTCGTGCCGGGATGCGCGGATCCCGGTCATCACGCCGGCCACCTTGCCGTTGCGTCCGGGCCGCGGCTCGACAGGGAGGTGCCTGACCGCCGCAGGGAACGCCGACGCGTGCCGGGCGAACGCGGCGGGCGCAGAACCGTCGACCACCGTCACGTCGATCAGTGCGGACAGCACCTGCAGATACGCGGCGAGCTCGGACAGCGCAGCATCCGCGTCAGCGTCGTCGTCGTCGTCGTCCCAGCGCAGCGGCAGCACGTATTCGGCGTCGATCATGCCGTGAAACGTACGCGCGCGGGGCGCCGCCTGCTAGCCGATCAGTTCGCGTAGCTCCCGACGAGACGCACAGCGCCGCCGTCGACGCCCTTCGCGCCCTGCTCGAACCCGGTGAGGTCGCGCGTCGAGGTCGACACCGTCCCGACGCTCCAGGCCGGGATGCCGTCCTGCTCGATCGCCGCGATGACACGGTCGGCGGCCGGACCGGCGACGACGGCGAACATCCCGATGCCGAGGTTCCAGGTGCCCTCGCTCGACTCCAGGCTGCTGCCGGCGAGGTCGCTCAGGATGCGGAACACAGGGCTCGGCGACCAGCTCGCGCGGTCCACCTCCACCCAGGATCCGACCGGAAGCACGCGCGCGAGGTTCGCGGCGATGCCTCCGCCGGTCACGTGGCTCAGCGAGTGGATGGCGCCGGCGAGGGACGGCTCGCTCAGCACCCGCAGGAGCGGCGCGGTGTAGAGTCTGGTCGGCTCCAGCAGGGCCTCGCCGACGGTGCCGCCGAACGCATCCGAGTGGTCGGTGAAGCCGATGCTGTTCTTCGCCAGGATGTGACGCACGAGCGAGAAGCCGTTGGAGTGCAGGCCGGAGGACGCGAGCGCGATGACCACGTCGCCGTCCTGCACCAGCTCGGCGCCGAGTACGGCGTTCGCCTCGACGGCGCCGACCGCGGCGCCCGCCACGTCGTAGTCGTCCGGGCCAAGGAGTCCGGGGTGCTCCGCGGTCTCTCCGCCGACCAGGGCGGTGCCCGTCTCCTCGCAGGCGCGCGCGATGCCGGCGACGATGTCGGCGATGCGCGACGGCACCACCTTTCCGCAGGCGATGTAGTCCGTCATGAACAGCGGCTTCGCACCCACCACGACGATGTCGTCGACGACCATGCCGACCAGATCCTGACCGATGGTGTCGTGCTTGTCGATGGCCTGCGCGATGGCGACCTTCGTGCCGACGCCGTCGGTGGAGGTGGCGAGCAGCGGGCGGTCGAACAGCTTGAGGAACGACACGTCGAACAGCCCGGCGAACCCGCCGACCCCGCCCAGGACGTTCGGTCCGTGCGTGCGGGACACCGCCGACTTCATCAGCTCGACGGCGAGGTCACCGGCGGCTGTGTCGACGCCGGCCTCGGCGTAGGAGGCGGACGTGGATGCGGGCTGTTCGGTCACGGGGTCAATCGTACTGGGACCGGGCTGCTATTCCTTGCGCCCCGGATCTCCGTACGAGGGCAGCAGCACGCTCTCGAACTCGGCGTCCGGACCGGGATCGCATCCATCGGCCGCCGCGCCCTCACCCTCGCCGCGCGGAGCCTCCGGGCGTTCGAGCAGGTTCTTGCCGAGGTGGTGCGCATCCGGGAGCTCGATCGGGTACACGCCGGTGAAGCAGGCGGTGCAGAGACGTTCGCGCGGCTGCTCGGTGGAGGCGATCATGCCGTCCTCCGACAGGTAGCCGAGGCTGTCGGCCCCGATCGACTGGCGCACCTCGTCGACGCCCAGGCCCGTGGCGATGAGCTCTGCCCGGGAGGCGAAGTCGATGCCGTAGAAGCACGGCCAGGTGATGGGCGGGCTGGAGATGCGGACGTGCACCTCCGCCGCTCCGGCCTCGCGCAGCATCGAGACGAGCGCGCGCTGCGTGTTTCCGCGCACGATCGAGTCGTCGACGACCACCAGGCGCTTGCCCTTGATGACCTCTTTCAGCGGGTTCAGCTTGAGCTTGATGCCGCGCTGGCGGATGGTCTGCGACGGCTGGATGAACGTGCGGCCGACGTACGAGTTCTTCACAAGTCCCTGGCCGAACGGGATGCCGGACGCCTGCGCGTAGCCGATCGCCGCCGGGGTTCCGGACTCGGGGGTCGGGATGACGAGGTCGGCTTCGACCGCGTGCTCGCGGGCCAGCTGGCGGCCCATCTCGACCCGCGCCTCGTGCACGCCGCGGCCGGCGATGGTCGTGTCAGGACGGGCCAGGTAGACGTATTCGAACACGCAGCCCGCGCGCTTCTCCTCGGCGAACCGCTGGCTGCGGAGGCCGTTCTCGTCGATGGCGATCAGCTCGCCGGGCTCGACCTCGCGCACGAAGCTCGCGCCGACGATGTCGAGCGCAGCGGTCTCCGAGGCGACGACCCAGCCACGCTCGAGGCGCCCGAGCACCAGCGGGCGGACGCCCTGCGGGTCACGCGCCGCGTACAGGGTGTGCTCGTCCATGTAGACGAGGCAGTATGCGCCGCGCAGCCGCGGAAGGACCTCGAGCGACGTGGCTTCGAGGGTGTGGTCGAGGTCGCCGGTGAGCAGCGCGGTGACCACGGCGGTGTCCGTCGTGTTGCCCCTGGACAGCTCGCCGTCGTGCTCCGGATACCGGTCGTGGACGAGCTGCATCAGCTCGGCCGTGTTGGTCAGGTTGCCGTTGTGGCCGAGGGCGACCGTTCCGCTCGACGTGCGGCCGAGCGTCGGCTGCGCGTTCTGCCAGCTGGATGCGCCGGTGGTCGAGTACCGCGTGTGCCCGACGGCGATGTGGCCGGTCAGCGAGTTCAGCGCGTTCTCGTTGAACACCTGCGAGACGAGACCCATGTCTTTGTAGATGAGGATCTTCGAGCCGTCGCTGGTCGCGATGCCCGCGGACTCCTGCCCGCGGTGCTGCAGGGCGTAGAGACCGAAGTAGCTGAGTTTGGCGACTTCCTCGCCAGGTGCCCAGACACCGAAGACACCGCAGGCATCCTGCGGACCTTTCTCGCCGGGAAGTAGATCGTGACTGAGAAGACCGTCGCCTCCGGACAAACCGGAACCCCCTTCAGGGAATTAGCTCTCGATGGATGAGCGGGTGTCAGGTGCGTCGCCATCCTCTGGCTGCTCGCCCTGGGTGGTGCGCACGTCGATTCTATCCGCCTGGACGGTGCGCGCCCGACGGTTCGTCGCACGGTCGAGGATCAGGGCGACGACCGCCCCGATCGTGACCCCGACGGCCACGCCGATCGCCAGCAGGAAGCCGAAGACGCTGCCGCGGTCGTACGTGGGGTTCGCCGGGAACGCGAACGTGAGGATGAGCGCGACGATCGCGAACAGGATCGCCCCGGCCAGCATGAACCGGAAGTAACGCGGCGACCGCCGCACGAGCACCGAGCTCTCGGTGACCGTGGCCTGCTCGTCGTTCTCCTGACTCATGCATCCATTCTCCCTCACGTTGTCTGGGAGCTCGGACGGGAGGGGCTGCGTCAGAATCGCAGCGGCAGCAGCCCGTCGAGGGATGCGCGCTGACCGGACGCGTGCACGGCACCGGATGCGACGGCGTCGGCCCACGGCGTCGCTCCGCTGGCGAGCGCGAGCCAGGTCGGCGCATCCATCTCCACCACGTTGGGCGGGGTGCCCCTGGTGTGCCGGGGGCCCGGGATGCACTGGGTGGCGCCGAACGGCGGCACCCGCACCTCGACGGTGTTGCCCGGCGCACGCTCGGCGAGCAGTTGCAGGAGGTAGCGCACGGCCATCGCCGTGGTGTTGCGGTCCGCTCCACCCGCCAGCGCTGCACGCACGGCCGGGCCGCCCTCCGCATCCTGGATCTTCGCTCTGGCCATCCCCTTATCCTCGCAGCCTCTACCATTGGTCGCGTGAAGATTCTGGTCCTGGGTTCCGGTGCACGCGAGCACGCCATCGTCACGTCGTTGCTGAGCGAGGAGGCCGATCACCGGATCGTCGTCGCTCCCGGCAACGCGGGGATCGCGGCGGAAGCGGCCGTCGAGCCCGGACTCGACCCTCTCGACGGCGAGGCGGTCACGGAGTACGCGATCGAGAACGGCATCGAGCTCGTGGTGATCGGGCCGGAGGCCCCGCTCGTCGCCGGCGTCGCCGACCCGCTGCGCACCCGCGGCATCCCGGTGTTCGGTCCTGGCAAGGTCGCGGCGCAGCTCGAAGGGTCGAAGACGTTCGCCAAGCGGATCATGGACGCTGCCGGGGTTCCGACGGGACGCGCGGTGCGTGCATCCACGTTGGCGGAGGCGGAGAGCGCGCTGGACACGTTCGGTGCTCCGTACGTGGTGAAGGCGGACGGTCTGGCGGCGGGCAAGGGCGTGCTGGTCACCTCCGACCGCGAGGCGGCCGTCGAGCACGCGACACACTGGCTCGGCCACGGCGGCGTGCTGATCGAGGAGTTCCTCGACGGCCAGGAGGTGTCCCTCTTCCTGGTGAGCGACGGACACAACGTGCTGCCGCTGTCGCCCGCGCAGGACTACAAGCGGCTGCTCGACGGCGACGGCGGACCGAACACCGGCGGGATGGGCGCGTACTCACCGCTGCCGTGGCTGCCGGAGAACTTCGTCGACGAGGTCATCGACACGGTCGCCCTGCCGACCGTGCGCCAGCTGGCGAAGGAGCAGACGCCGTTCATCGGTCTGCTCTACTGCGGGCTCATCATGACGAGCCGCGGCATCCGGGTGATCGAGTTCAACGCGCGCTTCGGCGACCCGGAGACGCAGGTGGTGCTTCCCCGGCTCGTGACGCCGCTGTCGTCGCTGCTGTTCGCCGCGGCGACCGGCGCGCTGGCCGGAGTGCCGCGTCCGGAGTTCGCGCTCGACACCGCCGTGACCGTGGTGCTCGCCAGCGAGGGATACCCGGAGGCGCCGCAGACCGGCCGGCCGATCACCGGGCTGGATGAGGCGGCGCGCGTCCCCGAGGTGACCATCGCCCACGCCGCGACGGCGCGCGACGAGGAGACGGGCGCGCTGCTTGCGACCGGCGGACGCGTGCTCAGCGTCGTCGCCCGCGGCACCACGTTCGCCGAGGCCCGCGCCCGGGCGTACGAGGCGGTCGCGCTCATCGAGCTTCCCGGCTCGCACTTCCGCACCGACATCGCCGCCCGCGTCGCCGACTGAGGCCAGCCTCCCCTCCCCAATAGAGGGATGGGTTAGCCGAGGAGGCGCGTGACGAAGGCGTTGCGGAAGGTGCCGGCGGGGTCGAACGAGGCGGCGAGGTCGCGGAACGCGTCGAGGCGCGGGTAGAGCCCGGGCACGACGCCGTCGACGTCGAGGTAGAGCTTGCCCCAGTGCGGGCGCGCGCCCAGCGGCAGCAGTGCGGCTTCGAGCGCCGGCAGGATCGCCTCGACGCCCTCCTGATCGCGAAGCCAGGTGAAGTGCAGGCCGACCGCATCCGTGCCGGACGCGCTCGACAGCCACAGGTCGTCGGCCGCGACCGTGCGGATCTCGCTGATCTGCAGCAGGGGCGCTATCAGCGGACCCAGCTCGCGCACGGCGGCGATCGCGGCGACGGCGTTGGCGCGCGGCACCAGGTACTCCGACTGGATCTCCGCACCGTTCGACGGCGTGAACTCGAACCGGAAGTGCGGCAGCCTCTCGCTCCACGGACCGAAGACGCCGAGCTGCTCGGTGGTGTTGCGGACATCCATCGTCGCGATCATGTGGCGGGCCTCGGTGAGCGCCGTCGCTCCGAAGAAGTCGTCGCCGATGTCGGTCTGATCGTCGGCGCGCTCCTTGAGCCAGGCGAGGCTGACCGCGTCTTCCACCCAGTCGGTGAAGAGGGAGACGCTGTATGCGGCCGAGGTGACCTCGTCGAACCGGTCGAGCACCGCATCCCAGGGCAGCCCGCCGAACAGCCGCTGCCGCACGTCGAACGTCGGCCGGATGTCGATGGTCACCTCCACGACGACGCCCAGGGCGCCGAGCGAGACCACGGCCCCATCGAATCCTGGGTCGCCTCGACGCAGCTCGACCAGTTCGCCGTCCGCCCGCAGGATGCGCAGGCCGCTGACGCCGGTGGCCAGGTTGCCGTTCCTGTCGCCCGAGCCGTGCGTCGCGGTCGCGATGGCGCCCGCGACGGAGATGTGCGGGAGGGAGGCGAGGTTGTGCAGCGCCCATCCGGCGTTCTGCAGTTCGCGGGCGAGGTCGCCGTAGCGCACGCCGCCGCCGACCGTGACCGTGGAGGCCGCCTCGTCGATCCGGATCGCGGACGGAAGGCCCGCCGTGCTCACGAGCAGACGGTCGTCGTCGGCGAGGTCGTTGAAGGAGTGGCGGCTGCCGAGGGCGCGCACCGAGTCGGCGCCGAGCACCAGTTCGCGCAGTTCGTCCAGAGAACGTGGATGCGCGATGCGCTCCGCCCTGTACGTGTAGTTTCCTGCCCAGTTCTGTTCGGTCACCGTGGTCCTTCCTCGCACCGTCTCGTGTACAGCGTTGCCCAGTCTGACACCGATGCGAACGTCGCTTCTGCGAAAGATGCCGCTAGCCGAGAAGAAAAGTTTCCAATCCGGAGCGCACTACCCGCCTTCCGCGGAAAAGCCATCATTGTGCCGCTCTCACCCCCGCGAGTAGCGTGACGCCTGTCGGGATGATCCGGCACGGAGGGAGTACAACGTGACCGAGTTCGAGTACGGCCCCGCTGAGTTCATCGTGGCGCAGTTCGACGGCGATCGGCCGTCGCCCGGCGTCGTGCAGGCCATCGTCGACCTGATCGGTTCCGGAAGCGTCCGCATCCTCGACCTCGTCTTCGTCTCGCGCTCGCTGAGCGGCGAGGTCGACATCGTCGAATTCGAGGACGTCGGCGACGAATACGGCCTCACCGAGATCACGCTCGAAGCGAGCGGGATCGCGGGCACCGAGGATGTCGACGACATCGCCGACCTGATCGAGCCAGGCACCTCCGGCGCGATCCTGGTCATCGAGCACACCTGGGCGAAAGACCTCGCCAGCAAGTTCTTCGCCGCGGGCGGCAGCGTCGTCCACGCCGAGCGCATCCCCGCTCCCGTGGTCAACGCCGTTCTCACCGAAGCGTCGGAAGAGTAGGAGACATCATGCCATTACGTCGAGTAGGCCGTCCGGGACTCCTCGGGCTGGCCGCACGCACCGCCGTCGTCGCAGGCACGGCCACCGCCGTCAGCGGCGGAATGCAGCGCCGCCAGCAGGACAGGGCGATGGAAGATCAGCAGGCCGCCGAGTACCAGGCCCAGCAGCAGCAGGCGCAGATGGATGCGGCCGCCCAGCAGGCCGTCGCGCAGCAGCAGGCTCAGCAGCAGGCCCAGTGGCAGGCGCAGCAGCAGGCAGCACCCGCACCAGCCGCGCCCGCCGGCGGTGGCGCCGGCGGTGACATGATGGCGCAGCTGCAGCAGCTCGCAGCACTGCACGCGCAGGGCATCCTGTCGGACGACGAGTTCTCGGCGGCGAAGGCCAAGCTGCTGGGCTGACCGAGCGCGGGATTCGGGCCAGCCCGTACGATGGACGCGTGACATCCTCCGCCTCCCTCGCCGACTGGTCGCACGTCTACTCCGGCAAGGTCCGCGACCTCTACGTCCCCGCCGGGCGCTCCGGCCTCGACGACACGGACGCGGTCCTCGTCGTCGCGAGCGACAGGGTCAGCGCGTTCGACCACGTGCTCGAGCCGGGCATCCCCGGCAAGGGCGAGTTGCTGACCACGCTCAGCCTGTGGTGGTTCGACCAGCTGACCGAGGTGCCGAACCACCTGATCCCGGACCATGTCCTCGACGGCGAGAAGGCGATCGAGCGCATCCCGGCCGAAGTCGTCGGGCGGGCGATGCTGGTGAAGCCGCTCGACATGTTCCCGGTGGAGTGCGTCGTGCGCGGCTACCTCACCGGCAGCGGCTGGCTGGAGTACCAGCAGACGCAGAGCGTGTGCGGTGTGCCGCTGCCCGCCGGCCTGACCGACGGCGCCCGCCTGCCCGAGCCGATCTACACCCCGGCCTGGAAGGCGCCGCTCGGGGAGCACGACGAGAACATCAGCTTCGAGCGCACGGTCGAGCTGGTCGGCGCCGAGGTCGCGGAGGAGCTCCGCAGGCTCTCCCTCCTCATCTACACGGGCGCGTCCGAGATCGCCGAGAAGCGCGGCGTGATCATCGCCGACACCAAGTTCGAGTTCGGCGCAGACCGCGACACCGGCGAGATCACTCTCGCCGACGAGGTGCTCACCAGCGATTCCAGCCGGTACTGGGATGCGGTGGCCTACACCTCCGGCACCACCCCGCGCGAGCGCATGGCCAGCTTCGACAAGCAGATCGTGCGCGACTGGCTCAGCGCCAACTGGGACAAGACGGGAACGCCGCCCGAGCTGCCCGCCGACATCGTCGAGCGCACGGCCGCCCGCTACCGCGAGCTCCTCGAGCGGCTCACGCGGGCGTAGCCGCCGCGCGCCTCGCGACGAGATGCCAGTATCTGTCGCGCATCCCGGGCGTTTCGCGACAGTTAGTGGCATCTCGCCGTGGGGTGGGTGTGGCGCGGGCGCAGCCCAGGGCCGCCCAGGACCAGGGCCAGGGCCCGGGCCGGCGCGTCAGCCCGCGGCGCGGACGGGGCGCGGGTCGGCCAGGGAGGCCGTGACGGGGGCCGCGCGCGCGTCCAGCCGGCCGCCGATCGCGCGGAGCGCGGCGAGGATGGTGGCGAGGTCGACCACCTCCTGGATGAGCGCGCCCGCGGTCGCCGGGATGAACCCGAACGCCGCGATCAGCATCAGCACCACGGAGACCGCGATGCCGAGCCAGATGCTCTGCAGCGCGATCCTGACCGTGTCCTTCCCGAACTGCACCGCGCGGGCGACGCCGGAGATGTCGTCCACCAGGATCACCGCGTCCGCCGACTCGCTCGCCGCTGTCGCCCCCTTCGCGCCCATCGCGACGCCCACATCCGCCGCCGCCAGCACCGGGGCGTCGTTCACGCCGTCTCCGACCATGATCACCGGGCGCTCCGCGATGGCGGCCACCTCCGCGACCTTGTCGGCGGGCAGGCACTCGGCACGCACCCGGGTGACGCCGAGCTCCGCGGCGATGTGCGACGCCGTCTCCTGCGCGTCGCCCGTCAGGATCATCGTGCGGGTGACGCCCAGCTCGGCGAGCCGGGCGATCGTCGCCCTCGCGTTCGCGCGCAGCCGGTCGCGGGCGAGGATCGCGCCGGCGTAGCGGCCGTCGATCGCCACGTACACGGCCAGCTCGCCCGGCGCGATGTCCGTGCGGCGCGCATCCGGGGCGTGGGCGGCGACGAACGCGAACTTGCCCACCACCACCTCTCGACCCTGGATGCGCGCGACCACCCCGTTCGTGGCCGCCTCCTCCGCCGACTCCGCCTCGTGCAGCGGCAGCCCTCTCTCCCTGGCGGCGTCGATCATCGCCGCGGCCAGGACGTGCGACGAGTACTGCTCGGCGCTCGCCACCGCGCCGAGCACCTCGGCGGAGGTGAACGGCGCCTCGACCCTGACCTCGGTGAGCGCGGGCGTCCCGTAGGTGAGCGTGCCCGTCTTGTCGAACACCGCCGTGCGCGCCCGCGACAGCGACTCCAGCACTCCGCCGCTCTTGACGATGATGCCGTTGCGCGCCGCCCTGCTCATCCCGCCGATGAACGCGACAGGAGCGGCGATCAGCAGCGGGCACGGCGTGGCGAGCACGAGCACCTCCGCGAACCGCACCGGATCCCCGCTGACCGCCCAGGCGATGGCGCCGAGCGCGAGAGAGAACACGGTGAAGGGCACGGCGTAGCGGTCGGCCAGCCGCACGACCGGCGCCTTGCTCTCGGCCGCTTGCGCCACGAGCGCGACGATCTGCTGGTACTGGCTGGCCGATGCGGTCTCCGTCGCACGCAGCTCGACCGCCGCGTTCCCGTTGACCACCCCGCTCAGGATGGTGTCGCCCTCGTGCTTCTCGACCGGGATGCTCTCCCCCGTGATCGACGACTCGTCCACCGTGGTCTCCGCCGAGAGCAGCACGCCGTCCACCGGCACGATCTCGGACGGACGCACGAGCAGCACATCGCCAGCACGCACCTCGTCGATGTGCACGTCCTCGTACCCACCACCCTGGGCAGCGCGGTAGGCGAGCTGCGGCGCCCTGGTGAGCAGCGCATCCAGTTCTCGCTTGGCCCGCTGGTTGGCGTAGTCCTCCAGGGCGTCGCCGCCGGTGAGCATGAGCACCACGACCAGGGCAGCGACGTACTCGCCGACGAGCACCGTGGACACGATGGCGGTCACGGCCAGGATGTCGAGGCCGAACTCGCGCCGCAGCATCGCGCGGACCATCCCCACCGCCTGCCACGCGGCGATCACGAGCGAGTACGCGCTGAACAGCCACTGCACGATCCAGCCGGCGCCAGATACGGCGAGCACGATCCCGATCACGCCGATGACGACGGTGAGCGTGACCACCCAGTAGCGCCGGGCGAGACCGATGACGCGGGACATGCGGCCAGTCTTGCCCACGATCCGCCGCCGCGCCAGGGCCGGTGGTCGCACGCATCCATGCCGCTGCCCGCATACGCACGGGACTAGGTTCTGACGCATGGACATGGACGAACTCAGCGAGCCGCTCCCCACCGCCGCCATCGCGGACGCCGCCGTGCGGCTCGGAATCCGGGTCTCCGCCGCCCCGGCGGCCCTGATCCCGCTGCTCCCCGGCACGGCGTTCGCCGGACCGGCGGCGCCCGTCACGCACCTCGGAAGCGTGGATGTGCTTCTCGAGGCCATCGACGACGCCCCGCCCGGCGCTGTGCTCGTGGTCGACAACGGCGGCCGGCACGACGAGGCCTGCGTCGGCGACCTCATGCTCCTCGAAGCCCGCGAGGCCGGGATGCGCGGAGCGGTCATCTGGGGACGCCACCGCGACACCGCGCAACTCCGCGAGATCGGGCTGCCGGTGTTCAGCCTCGGTGCATACCCGTTCGGACCGCGGCGGGTGCCGCCCGCCGGACGGGCGATGCGGAGCGCGTACCTCGACGGCGTGCTCGTCGGTGCAGGCGACTGGATCGTCGCGGACGACGACGGCGTGCTGGTGGTGGGGCAGGACCGGCGCGCGGAGCTCGTGGCGACGGCGGTGCGCATCCAGTCGGTGGAGGGCGAGCAGTCGCAGCGGATGCGCGCAGGGGCGTCGCTGCGCGATCAGCTGGACTTCGACGAGTACCGCCGCAGGCAGGCCGCCGACCCGGAACTCACGCTGCGGCGCTACCTGCAGGAGACCGGCGGCGCGATCGAGACCTGACGTCCGCCTGCGTCAGCGCGCCGGCTGGCCCGTGCGCTTCTGCCCGTCCGAGCCCGGCCAGATGGTGTAGCTGATCGGCCAGATCGCGGCGATGCCGAGGATCAGCGTCAGCGTGCCCAGCCAGGCACTGAGCGCGGCGGTGCGGGCCTCGTCGCCGACCACCAGGATCGCGGCGAGCAGCAGGGCGCAGGCGATCGCCCAGGCGATGACCGTCTGGCCAAACACCTTCCACTCGTGCGCCACGCGCCGCCGGCCGCCTTTCGGGATGCGCTCCGGCGGCGGCGCGCCGTCGTAGCGGTGCGCGAACCGCGCATCCATGCGGCTGATGATGCCGTGCCCGAAGGCCACGGAGAAGCCGAGGTACGCGGCGGCGAGCCCGTGCGCCCACTCGGCTGTCGCGCCGCCGGCGAGGTCGGCGACGGTCGCGGCGAGCAGCACCAGGTCGGCGACGGGCACGAGCACCAGGAGCACGGAGCCGAGGCGGCGACGGCGCAGGGCGTAGCGGGCGAGCAGGCCGCCGAGCAGGAAGACCCAGAACAGGATCTCGCAGGCGATGATGACGAAGACGAGCATGGGTCCATGTCTAGCACATTTGTACTAGAGTGGGGTCATGCGGACCACAGAGACCCCGGACGAACGCCGCCGCGACATCGGTGAGGCCGTCTGGCGCATCATCCGGCGCGACGGCATCAACGCCGTGAGCACGCGCACCGTCGCCGCGGAGGCCGGGATGGCCCTCGGCTCGCTGCGGCACTACTTCCCGCGGCAGCCGGACGCCGTCGCCTTCGCCATGCGACTCGTCATCGAGCGGGCCACCGGCCGCATCCAGAGCATCATCGCGGACGCGGGTGACGCCGGACCGGACGGGCTCGCCCTGCTGGAGCAGTTCCTGCCGCTCGACGACGACCGGAGGGAGGAGATGGAGGTGTGGCTGGTCTTTGCGGGGGCGGCCACCGCCGACGACGAACTCGCGCCGGTGAAGCGGGAGTCCGACGCCGCGATGCTCGACCTCATCCGGCAGGTGGTGGCGGCGAGCGCTCCGGACGACGTTCCCGCCGCGCGCATCCAGCGGGAGGCCGACCGGATGCGGGCGTTGATCGACGGGCTGGCCGCTCACCTCGTCGGGCGGCACCCGGCGCTGACGCCGGAGTCGGCCCGCTCGATCCTGGCCGAGGACTACCGACGACTGTGGGAGCGACCGCGCCCCGGGGAGTGAAGTTCTGAAATATATTCAGGCCCGCCAGCGTTGTAGAACGGCATGACCGACCTCCTTCCCGCCGACTCCGCGATGGGTGCGGTGACGCTCCGCGTCGCCGACCTCGACGCCATGACCACCTACTACCGCGACGCCGTGACCCTGAGCGTGCTCGCACAGGAGGGCGGCAGGACCATCCTGGGACGCGGCAGCACCCCCGTCGTGATCCTGGAGCACGCCCCCGAGCTGCGCCACGCAGGGCCGCGCGACGCCGGGCTGTTCCACACGGCCATCCTGTTCGACACGGAGGAGACGCTCGCCGCCGCCGTGTACTCGGTCGCCCGCCGAGCGCCGGGCACGTTCACCGGCAGCGCCGACCACCTCGTCAGCAAGGCCTTCTACTTCACCGACCCGGAGGGCAACGGCGTCGAGCTGTACTGGGACCGCGACCGCAGCCAGTGGAGCTGGACCCACGGCCAGGTCGAGATGGCGACCCTCTACCTCGATCCGAACGGCTTCCTCGGCGAGCACCTCACCGAGCGGGCCGCGACTCTGGCCGACGCGGCAGGAGACGAGCGCATCGGCGACGCGGTCGTCGGCCACGTGCACCTCTCGGTCGGGGATGTGGCCTCCGCTCGCGCGTTCTACGTCGACCGCCTCGGCTTCGAGGCGACGGCGACGCTGGGCGACCAGGCGCTGTTCGTCAGCGCGGGCGGCTACCACCACCACATGGCCATGAACACCTGGAACAGCAGGGGCGCTGGCCCCCGACGCCTCGCACTCGGACTCGGCGAGGTCGAGATCCACGTGCCCACCGCCGACGACCTCGGCGAACTCACCGAGCGGATGCGGCACTACGGCGTGCAGACCCGCGACGACGGGCGCTCCGTGGCGTTCGACGACCCGTGGGCCAACGCCGTGCGCGTCGTCGCCTGACCCGTTAACGGCGCAACCGCCCGCCCCGGCGTGGGGCGAGCGGCTGCGGGATGCGCGGTCGGCGTCAGTCGACGACGGGCGCTGCGTGCGCTCCGTGCGGCGGTTCCTCCCCGGAGGCGAGGCCGGTCACGGGAGGGACGTCCGCGGCGTGCGAGCCGTGCTGGACGGCATCCACCGGCACCGGCGCGGCGTGCGAGCCGTGCGACGCAGCGCCGACAGGAGCAGGAGCCTCGGCGGGCGCGCCCGCCGCAGCGGCTCCCGGACCCCACGCCGGCGGCTTGGGCCGCTCCCACCACACGACGATGAGCGCACCGAGGAACGCGACGATCGCCGGCAGAAGCAGCGCCTCCGACATGGCCTGGGTGAACCCGGCGTGCAGGAAGGTCGGAAGCTCGGTTCCCGCACCAGCCTCGGTCGGCGTTCCGCCCGGCGCCTTGGGCAGGTCGACGGCGAGGCGGCTCGAGATGAGGGCGGCGATGGATGCGCTGCCCAGCACCGCGCCGATCTGACGGGTGGTGTTGTACACGCCGGAACCGGCGCCGGCCTGGTTCATCGGCAGGTTGCGGGTGACGGTCGTGGAGATCGGACCCCAGACGCCCGACATCGCGATGCCGAGTGTGGCGCTCGGTGCGAGCAGCCACCAGATCGACACATCCGGTGTCAGCAGGCGCGAGTACCAGAACAGCGACAGCGCGAACAGCACGAGTCCGGTGGTGGCGAAGTAGCGCGGGTTGATCCGGTCGATCAGCTTGCCGACGAACGGCGCGAGCACACCGGAGAAGACCGCCATCGGGGCGAGCATCAGAGCCGACTGGGTCGGGGTCAGACCGCGGACCGTCTGGAAGTAGAACACGAGAGGCAGCGCCATGCAGGTCACCGCGAAGCCGACGGTGGTGATCGCGGCGTTCGAGAGCGAGAAGTTGCGGTCGCGGAACAGCTTCAGCGGCAGCAGCGGCTCCTTCTTGTTGAACGCCTGCCAGACGACGAACGCGATCAGCACGACGATGCCCGAGATGATCAGGCCCCAGACGGTGATCGGGCCGGTGATGGTGCCCCAGTCGTACGTGCCGCCCTCCTGGATGCCGAACACCAGCAGGAACATGCCGACGCCGCTCAGGACGACGCCGAGGATGTCGAAGCTGTGCGAGTGCGTCGGCAGCTTCGGCACGAGCCGGGCCGCCAGGATGAACGCGACGACGCCCACGGGCACGTTGATGAAGAAGATCCACTCCCAGCCGAGGCCGTCGACGAGCACGCCGCCGAGCAGCGGGCCGATCAGGGTGGCGACGCCGGCGACGGCGCCCCACAACCCCATCGCAGCACCGCGGCGGTCCGGCGGGAAGATGCGGGTGATGACGGCCATCGTCTGCGGCGTCATCAGCGCGGCGCCGAGACCCTGCACGACCCTCGCCGTGATGAGCATCCCGATGCCGCCGCCCGGCATGACACCGGAGAAGCCGCACCAGGCGGAGGCGAGCGTGAAGATCACGAGGCCGATGAGGTAGAGGTTCTTCGGGCCGAAGCGGTCACCGAGACGACCGGTGATGAGCAGAGGGACGGCGTATGCGAGGAGGTAGGCGCTGGTCACCCAGATGACCGCGTTGTAGTCGGTGCCGAGGTCGAGGCCCTTCATGATCGCCGGGTTGGCGACCGACACGATGGTCGTGTCGATGAGGATCATGAAGAAGCCGATGACCAGGGCCCACAGTGCGGGCCACGGCTTCAGTTCTTTTTCCATGGAAGTGTTCCTGTCAGTGATGCTTCTCCTCGGACCAGGACAGTTCGCCTGATACGAGGTCGTCGATGAGGGATTCCAGCCAGGTCGCTTCGACCTCGCTGATGGCCCTGCTGTACTGCACGTTGATCCAGTACTTGCGCGGCAGCCGCTTGGCCTCCAGGTCGGCGATCCCCGCATCCATCGCCGCCAGGTCGGCGCGGATGAGCGCGACCCTGTTGCGAAGGAGCTGGATGACGGACTCGACGGGAAGGTTGTGCGACTCGCCCAGGGCGAGCGGGAACTCCGGGTATTCGTTGATGGGCGTCGCGAGGATTTCCGCGACCCGTTCGGTGAGCACGAGATAGCCGTTCTCGGTGATCTCGTACGTGGTGCGCTCCGGCCTGTTGCCTTCGCGCTCTGTTCCGATCGCACGCACCAGCCCCTGCCCGGCGAGCCGGTCGACGGTGTGGTACAGCGAACCGGGCCGCACCTTGACCACGCGTTCCTCCGAGCGCTGCACCAGAGTCTGGTACATCTCGTACGGATGCATCGGTCGCTCGACGAGCAGCGCGAGGGCTGCGACGCCGAGCGGCGTGAGCGTGGTGGTGGGGGGCATGTGTGGTGGGATCCTTGGTATTCCTGGCTGATTATTCCTTGAGGAATATACGGCGTGGACTAAGGCAATGTCAACCCCCGCCGGCCGGACAGGCGAGCTAAGGTCATACGTATGGCGCTTGACTCACATTCGGCGGCCCGCCTCATCCCGCAGCGACTCCCCGCCGCCCGGCTCGGCGTGGCCGTGGTCGCCGAGCTGGTCGAGCTGATCGTCACAGGACAGCTCAACGAGGGCGACCTCCTGCCGCCCGAGGGACCGCTCAGCGAGCACTTCGGCGTGAGCCGCACGGTGCTGCGCGAATCGGTCAAGCGGCTGGAGGAGAAGGGCCTCGTGATCGTCTCCCAGGGGCGGGGCACGCAGGTGCTCGCTCCCGGGTACTGGAACATGCTCGATCCCGTGGTGCTGTCCGCGCTGATCGACAACGACGAGAGCGTCGGCGTGCTGGACGAGCTGACCGTGGTGCGGGCGAGCCTGGAATCCGCGATGGCCGGCGCCGTCGCGGAGACGCACACCTCCGAGGAGCTGCGCCGGCTGAACAACGCGCTCACGGCGATGCGCGAGAGCGAGTCCGAGACGGACTCGTTCCGTCAGGCCGACGTGGTCTTCCACTACGCGCTGATGGAGATCTCGGGGAACCGGCTGGCGGAGAACATCGCCAAGCACCTCTACAAGCGCGCCGTCGAGTCCAGCCGATACCAGGGCATCAACCCCCCGGATGCTGTGGCGCTGACCCTGGATGAGCACGCGGCCATCGTCGAGGCGATCGAGCGCAAAGACGTCCAGGGGGCGCAGAAGGCGATGCACGACCACATCCACATCTCGTGGGAGCGCCGCCGCCTTCCCGACCACGCACCGCGCAGCAGGGCGAGCCAGAAAGGGCAGCCGGGCAAAGGGCAGCCGGGCCAGAAGGCGCAGCGCGCTCAGCCGAGCGAGTAGGCCTCCCGCGCCGTCCCACCGAACACGCGGTCGCGCTCCGCGGCGGAGAGACCGTCGAGGAGGGTCTCCACCGCGGCGATCCACGCCGGGGCTCCCCCGCCGAGCTCGGCGAGCGGCCAGTCGGAGCCATACATCAGCCGGGAAGGGCCGAAGGCGTCGAGCGCGACATCGACCACCGGAGCGAGGTCGCGCGCCGTCCAGGATCCTGCCACGAGCCCGGAACTGAGCCCGGACAGCTTCGCCGTCACGTTCGGACGTCGGGCCAGCTCGCGCAGCCCGGCCGCCCACTCGCCGAGGTCGCCTCCCGGAGCAGGAGGGCCGCCGAGGTGGTCGAGCACGAACCGCATCCCGTCGTGCCGCTCGGCCAGCCGGGCCGCCTGGCCCAGCTGCCAGTCGCGCACCACGAGGTCGAAGCTCAGCCGCTCGGATTCGAGGGCGGCCATCCCCCGGCCGACCTCCTCGCGCGACAGCCACTCCGGGTCCGGGTCGATGTGCGCGAGGTGCCTGATCCCGACCACGCGGGTTGCACCGCCCATCCGGATGCGGTCGAGCTGCTCCCGGACGTCGCCCGCCAGGTCCACCCAGGCGACGAGTCCCGCGATGGCGGGCGAGGCGAGCCGTGCGAGCCGGACGCTCTCGTCCAGGCTGTTGCTCGCCTGCACGACGATCGCGCTCCGCACTCCCGTGCTCGCGAGCATGGCGGTCAGCTCGTCCGCACCGAAGTCGCGGTCGATGGCCTGCATCGTCTGCGGGTCGATCCAGTCCTGCGGGTCGGTCGCCCGATCCCACAGGTGCACGTGCGCGTCGATGCGACCGCTCACGCGAGGTGCCAGATCTCGTCGATGGGCTGCCACAGTGCGCCCTCGGTGCGCTCCTCCGCGATCCTCACCTGGCACGGGTCGGTGTGCGTCCACCACTCCTGCGAGACGGGATCGGCGGCGATGCGCTCCATATCGGCGTCGTGGTCGTCCCCGACGTACTCGTAGTACGCGAACAGCGTGTCTCCGAAGAGGAAGATGCTGTAGTTGCGGATGCCGCACTCCGTCAGCTTCGCCTCGACGCCCGGCCACACGGCGCGGTGCAGCTGAAGGTACTCCTCGCGCTTCTCCGGCCGGACCCCGACCACGAACGCCCTGCGCTCCGGCACGGCGCTCACGAGACCGGCCTCAACGGGTTCACCGGCACGTCGATCACGTCCGGCTCGGCGACGAGCCGCAGCGCCGCGCGTTCGGGCCGGATGTGCGGACCGGACGCCGACGAGAGCACAGGGCTCGGAACGGAGGACGTCAGCAGCGCCTCGTCGACGATGATCCCGATGCCCGGCCGGTCGCCCAGCACGATCCCGCCGTCGTCGAACTCCTGATCGACGTCCAGGCCGACCGGGAAGTGCAGATCCTGCACCTCGTGCGTCAGCAGGTTCGGGATGGCCGCGGCGGCGTGCGCGGCCGGGTTCGCGTTGTACGCGACCGGGCTCACCGGCAGATCCCGTCCGTGCGCCAGCGTCGCGACGCGGAGCAGGTGGGTGATGCCCCACACGTTGCCCACCTGCACGATGTCGACGGCGTTCGCGTCGAGCAGCGGCCGGTACTGTTCCAGCCCGGTGAGGTTCTCGCCGCTGGCGATCGCCGCGCGGACTTTGCCGCGGAGCGCCGCCATCCCGGCCGCGTCCCAGCGCCGCAGCGGCTCCTCCACCCAGGTGAGGTCCATCCGCTCCTCGATCGCCGACAGGAACCGAGCGGCCTGCGCGTGGTTCCACGACTCGTTCACGTCGAACATGATGGCCGGCCTGCGGGAGTTGCGGCTGAGCGTGTCCCGCAGGATCTCCAGGCGGGGAAGGTCGCGGTCGAGGTCACGGCCGCCCTTGAGCTTGCCCGCCTTGAAGCCGCGGTCGGCGAACTGCTCGTAGAGAGCGGCGACCTCCTCGTCGGACAGGCCGTACTCCAGGCCGGAGGCGTAGCCGGGCACGAACCGCTCGCGCGCGCCGAGCATCCGCCAGAGCGGTTCGTCCGCCGCTTTCGCCTTGAGGTCCCAGAGGGCCATGTCGATGGCGCCGATCGTGCCGAAGGTCGAGCCCGAGTGACCGGCTTTGAACACCCAGTCGAGCATCCGGTCGTAGAGGGCGACCACCGAGCGGGGGTCCTCTCCCTCGACGGCGGGGAACACGCGGGCGATGTCGCTGTGCGCCCCGAGGCCGACGCCCTCGATGCCCGCGTCCGTCTCGATGATGAGGACGGGGACGGGTGTGGTGTTCCCGCTCTGCACGCCGTTGACGTCGCCGGTGACCCTCCCCCAGTCGTGGACGGTCGAGAGGCTGCGATATCCGGTGATCTTCATCGGTGGTACTCCTTGATTTCTGGCGCGGTCATTCCTTGGTTCCTCCCGCCGTCATGCCAGAGACGAGGAATCGCTGGGAGAAGAGGAAGACGATCAGGACGGGCAGGATCGACACGATGGTCGCGAGCGCCAGGGTCGGCAGCTGCACCGAGTCCGAGCCGGCCGAGCTCGGGTTGAAGGCCGGGGTGGCCGAGAGCAGCGAGGTGAGCCCGACCTGCACGGGGTATCCGTCACTCGACGGCAGCATCACGAACGGCAGGAAGAAGTTGTTCCAGTTCTGCACGAAGCTGAAGAACGCGACCAGCGCGACGATCGGCGCCGCCAGGGGCAGAGCCACCCTGGTGAACACCTGCAGCTCCGAGCATCCGTCGATGCGGGCGGCGGCGAGCAGATCCCTCGGGATGCTCGTGGAGAAGTAGATGTACGCGAGGTAGACCCCGAACGGGAAGAACGACATCGGCAGGATCACCGACAGCGGGCTGCCGATCAGACCGACCGCGTTGAGTTCGAGGAAGATCGGGAGCACGAGCGCGGTGCTCGGGATGAGCATGACCACCAGGGTCAGCACGAGCATCGCCTTGCGCAGCCGGAACTCGGTGAGCGCGAGCGCGTATCCGGCCGGGACGCTGACGATGAGGGTGATGACCAGGGCGCCGATCGAGTACATGGCCGAGTTGCCGATCCACGTCGTCACCGCGCCGCCCTGGAAGGCGAACAGCTGGTTCCAGTTGGCGACGAAGTCCGACCACGAGCCGAGTGCGAACGGGTTGGACAGGATGAGCGCCTTCGACGACTTGGTCACGGCGAACAGCAGCCACACGATCGGGATGGCGAAGAACAGGACGAAGACGGCGAGGACGACGGCCGCGATGGAGCGCCCGCTCCAGCCGCGGAGGGCCGAGCCCAGTCCGCGGCGTTCGCTCGGGAGTGCTGTCATGGTCATTCCTTCTCGAAGAGGCCGCCGCGGGTGACGAACACCCACGAGAGGAGCAGCGCGACGACCAGCAGGATGAGCGAGATCGCGGCGGCGCCGTTGAAGTCGTTCTGCTGGAAGGCGTATTGGTACGCGAGCTGGTTGAGCGAGTAGTCGTTGGGGACGATCGCGTTGCTGGCCTGACTGAGCAGCTGCGGCTCGACGAAGAGCTGGGTGCCGGCGGCCAGCGACATGACGCCCATGTACGCGATCCACTTGCGGAGCATCGGCAACTGGATGCGCAGGGCGATCTGGAACGCGTTCGCTCCGTCGATCCTGGCCGCCTCGAGGATGTCGGTGCTGATGTTGTTCAGCGCGCCGTACATGATGACGATCCAGCCGCCTGCACCCGTCCAGAACGCGATGATCGCGAAGATCGCCGGCAGGTTGCCCGGCTGGATCACCTCGACGAAGCTGTTCAGCCCCAGGAAGCGGAGGATGCCGCTGACCGGGCTGGCGGTGGGGTCGAGTACGAAGAGCCAGAGCAGGACGCTCGACGCCCCGGCGAGCGCGCCGGGCAGGTAGTAGATGAAGCGCAGAGAGGTGGCGGCCCAGCGCGCGCGGAGCGAGTGGACGATCAGCGCGAGCACGACCACGAAGATCACGAGGCTGATCAGCCAGATCACGAGGTAGACCGTGACGTGGAGCACGGCGGGCCAGAACCGGAAGTCGGTGACCACCGTCACGAAGTTCTGGAACCCGGCGAATCCGCCGTCGGCCGTGGTGAAGGCCAGGAGCACCGCATAGAGCGCCGGGAGGACGCCGAAGGCGATCGTGAGCAGTGCGTAGAGCGAGATGAAGACGTAGCCGATCGGGGTGCGCCCAGGTGCCCGGCCGCCTGGCCGGGCTGACCGCCGGCGCCCAGAGGCGCCGACGGTCAGCTGGTCGCTCGGGGGAGCGAGTGTCATGTCAGTTCACCGTGTATCCGTCGACCTTGGCCTGGTTCTCGATGGCCGTCTGCCAGGTCGGCAGCAGGTCCACGATGGACTTGCCTCCGGTGATGGCCGGGGTCATGGTCTTCGCCCAGACGGCTTCCTGGCTGAAGACCGGGTATCCCCAGCCGTCCCAGACCTGGGAGGCGGCGGTCACGATGGGCTTGAGCGGCGTCGCGAAGTACTTGCTCGACTCCTGCTTGGCAATCCACTTCTCCGCGGCCGGCGCGTACGCCGGGTATCCGGGGGCGAGGGCGACCTGGTAGTCGTCCGCCGTGGTGACGAACTCCGCGAACTTCGCGGCCGCCTTCAGGTTCTTCGAGTGGCTGGAGATGAACCAGGTGCCGCCTCCGACGTTTCCGGTGACCGCCTTGTCCTCACCCTTCCAGGTGGGCGGCTCTGCGACGCCGAGCTGTCCTGCCGGCACGTTCAGCGACTGTGCGTTGTTGAAGATGGCGCCCGCGTACCAGGCCGGGCCGGGCATCATCAGGACCTTCCCGCTGTAGTTCTTGACGAACTCCGGGGTGAAGACGCTCACGACGGGGACGGTCTTGTTCTCGCGGAGCGTGTCGAGCATCGATGCCGCCCGCTTGCACTCCTCGCTGTCCGTCTTGACCGTGACGGCTTTGGGACCGGTCACGTCGTTCGCCTGGCACTTGCTCGCCCACATGAAGACCTCGGGGGTCCAGGCGTCGCCCGCCGTGCCGACGATGTATCCGGGGTGCTCCTTGGCCACCTTCTCGCCGAGCGCCTGGTACTCCTCCCAGGTGGTGGGGACCGTGTAGCCGAACTGGTCCATCAGGGACTTGTCGAACCACAGCACCGCCTGCGCGAGGTCGTTGCGGAGGCAGTAGACCTTGCCCTCGACGGTGCAGGGGTTCAGGGCTCCTCCGGTGAACTTGCTCAGCGTGTCGCTGGGAACGAGCCCCTTGTCGAGCACAGCAGCGAAGGCCTGTTTGCCTCCCGACTTCTGACTGGCCCAGGATGCGTCGCTGTTCTGGCTGGAGAACACGACGTCCGGCCAGCCGCTGCCCGCCCTGTCGAAGAGTTGCATCTTCGTGCGGAACGAGTTGGAGCCGTTCGCCGATCCGTCGTACGTGACGACCTTGATCTTCGTTTCGGGATTGGCCTTCTCGAAGGCTTTCGCAGCGGACTGGCGGTCCGCGTCCACCCAGACGGTGATCGTCGAGGAGGTGTCCTGCTTGGCTTCGGGAAAGCCGTATGAACCGTTCGTGGTGCTTCCGCCGGTGCTGCAACCGGTGAGGGCGATCAGTGCCGCTGCGGCTCCGATCGCTGCCACCGTCAGCGCGGGCCTTCGGCTCGAACGCACCACAGTGTGGATTCCGACCATGAGATGTCCTTGTCTTGTCGACTTCGTTGACGACGCCGAGGAGGCGTAGTGCGAGCATAGAGCATACGTATGATGTTTGCCAAGAGGCAATCGCCTACCGGCCGAGCCAGCCCCCGTCGACGGGCAGAATGGCGCCCGTGACGTACGCCGCAGCGTCGGAGGCGAGGAACACGGCGGCCCCCGCCACGTCCTCCGCAGCCCCCCAGCGACCGGCGGGGATGCGCTCGATGATCGACCGCGACCGCTGCTCGTCGTCCTGCAGCGCCTGGGTGTTGTCCGTCGCGATGTAGCCGGGAGCGATGCCGTTGACGGTCACACCCCTCCCCGCCCACTCGTTGGAGAGCGCACGCACGAGACCGGCGACACCGGACTTCGCCGCCGCATAGCCAGGCACGTTGATGCCGCCCTGGAACGAGAGCAGCGACGCGGTGAAGATGACCCGCCCGCGGCCGGCATCGAGCATCCGGCGCCCGAGCACCTGGCTGAGCAGGAAACCGCTCGTCAGGTCCACCTCCAGCACCTCGTCGAACCACTCCATCGGATGCTCGGCGGCGGGCGCGCGGCGGATGACGCCCGCGTTGTTGACCAGGATGTCCACCGCGCGATCCCCGGCGACCAGTCCGTCGGCGAACGCCGCGACCTGCGCCCTGTCCGCGAAGTCGACCCTGTGCCCGGTGAAGGAGCGCCCCAGTCCGCGCACCCGCTCGGCGATCGCCGACGACTCCGGGTCGAGCGTCGCAGAGACGCCGACGATGTCGGCCCCCGCCGCGGCGAGCGCCTCGGCCATCGCGAACCCGATCCCGCGCTTCGCGCCCGTGACGACGGCCAGCCTCCCGGTCAGATCGAACGGGTTCATGCTCCGACCTCCACGAGCAGCTTCATGGCCTGGCCGGCCTCGAGCGCTTCGAACGCCGCTGCGACCTCGCCCAGCGCGACCACGCGCGTGATGAGCTTCCCAGCCGGAATGGTGCCACCGGCCACCAGCTCGACCGCGCGCTCGAAGTCCTGCCGCTCGTAGACCCGCGCACCCAGGATGGTGAGCTCGCGCCAGAAGACGCGGTGCAGGTCGAGCGGCCGCGGCTCCGAGTGGATAGCGACCACGACCACGGTGCCGCGGACCTTCGCCAGCCCCGTCGCGCCGAGCACGGCGGCCGCGGCGCCGGAGACCTCGAACACCACGTCGGCGCCCGCATCCCCCGTCCACTCGTTGACCCACGCCACCTGGTCAACCCCGGACGGGTCGATGGTGCGCAGCCCCATGTCCTCGGCGCCCGCCCTGCGGTTCGCGTCGATCTCCGCGATCACCACCTCGGCCCCGGATGCGGTCGCCACCGTCGCGATGAGCACGCCGATGGGTCCTGCGCCGATCACGACGACCTTGTCCCCAGCGCCCGCGCCGGAGCGACGGACGTCGTGCACGGCCACCGCGACCGGCTCGACGAGCGCGGCATCCCGCAGCGACACGCCATCCGGGAGCCGGACGAGGGTGCGGGCCGGCACGTTCCAGTACTGCTGGAGCGCTCCGGGGCTGTCGATCCCGATGAAGTCGAGGTTCTGGCAGATGTGCTGGTTTCCGGCGAGGCAGGCCGGGCAGGTGCCGTCCCAGTCGAGTGGCATCACGGTGACGAGGTCGCCGACCGCCCAGCCGTCGACGCCAGGGCCGAGCTCGGCGATAGTGCCGGACATCTCGTGGCCGATGGTCGCCGGGGTGGTCACCCGCGCATCCATGTCGCCGTGGTAGACGTGCAGGTCTGTACCGCAGATGCCGACGTACGCGACGGCGATCCTGACCTCCCCGTCGCGCAGAGCCGCCGGCTCCCGCTCCTCGACCGTGATCGTTCGTGCCCCTGTGTACTCTGCCGCCAACATCGCCGACTGCTCCTCTTCTCTGCGTTCACGCCTCGTCGCGCCGCTTCGACCCCTGGCGGGATGCGGCGACCACAGCTTAGATCAGAATGTCCGCAAACATAATACGTATGCTGAGTTATCATCACGGTCATGGAGAAGCGATGAACCCACGAACGAGCATCCCGGCGCGCACCCTGCGCACGGGAGCAGCGGTGACGGAACTCGGCCTCGGCGCCGCCCAGTTCGGCAACCTCTTCCGCGAGACCACGGACGAGGAGACCGAGAGTGCGGTCGCCACAGCGCTCGGCGCCGGCATCCGGTACTTCGACACGGCCCCGCACTACGGGCTCGGGCTGTCGGAGCGGCGGCTCGGCGCAGCGCTGCGCGCGAACGACGCGAGCCGTGGCGAGCTCGTGCTCTCGTCGAAGGTGGGCAGGCTGCTCGTCGACAGCCCGGAGACCGCCGACCGGCTCGACGACGACGGGTTCGTCGTGCCCGCCGACCGCAGGCGCGTCTGGGACTTCAGCAGAGACGGCATCCTCCGCTCGGTCGAGTCGTCGCTCGAACGCCTCGGAACGGACCACCTCGACATCGCGTACCTGCACGACCCGGACGACCACTGGCCAGTGGCGTCGACCACCGGCATCGGGGCACTCGTCGAACTCCGCGACCAGGGCGTCGTGCGCGCCATCGGGGCCGGGATGAACCAGTCGGCGATGCTGACGGCGTTCGTCGAGCAGACCGACGTGGATGTGGTGATGGTCGCCGGCAGGTTCACCCTGCTCGACCAGTCGGCGCTGACCGACCTCCTTCCCGCGGCGCTGCGCCGCGGGGTGTCCGTGGTCGCTGCGGCGGTCTACAACTCCGGCCTGCTGAGCAGCCCGACCGTCGACAGGGCCGCGCACTTCGACTACGGAACGGCCCCGGCGGCCGTCGTCGAACGCGCGGAGGCGCTGGCGGAGGTGTGCGCGCGGCACGGCGTGAGCCTGCCGGAGGCGGCCGTCCAGTATCCCCTGCGGCACCCGGCCGTCGTCTCCGTGGTGACCGGGATGCGCACCGCCTCCCACGTGCGGAGCACTGCGGAGCGGTACGACGCGACGATCCCGGATGCGCTCTGGGAGGAGCTGGACGCGAGCGGCCTCGCGGCCGATCCGGCGCGCATCCACTGACGCCCGCCCCGCCGCCCTCCGCCGCCAGCCCTCCGCACCCGCGCCGTTGTAGCATTCCAGGGGACCGCTCCGGGGTGGCTCGGGAAGGATTCGACTGTGGCCGTGACGCTCCGCGAGGTGGCTGCGGCGGCCGGCGTGTCCATCAAGACCGTCTCGAACGTGATCAACGGCTACGCGTACATCAGCGACGCAACGCGGGCGGCCGTCGACGCCGCCATCGCCGAGCTCGGCTACCAGCCCAACCTGTCGGCGCGCGGCCTGCGCTCCGGGCGCACGGGCGTGATCAGCCTCGTGATCCCCGACCTCAAGAACCCGTACTTCGCCGAGCTCGCCGACTCCGTGATGCGCGAAGCCGCCAAACACGAGGTCGCGGTGTTCATCCAGCAGAGCGGGGGCGACCGCGACAGGGAGCTCGCGATCTTGCGCGGCCCGCAGATGCGGATGGCGGACGGCATCCTGTTCAGCGTCGCCGGCCTCGGCCAGGAGGACGCCGCCCTCGTCGACGTGCCAACCCCGATCGTGCTGCTGGGCGAACGGATCTTCCACGGTCCAGCCGACCACGTCACGATGATGAACGTCGCGGCATCCCGGGCGGCCACGGAGCACCTGCTGTCGCTCGGGCGTCGCAGGATCGTCGCGCTGGGCGCGCATCCCGGTGAGGTCGTGGGTTCGGCCGGGTTGCGGCTGGCCGGATACCGGGAGGCGCTGGAGGCCGCCGGGGTGGAGTACCGCGACGAGCTGGTGCTCGAGGCCGGGGAGTGGCGCAGGGTCGACGGCGCGCGCGCCATGCGGACCTTCCTCGAGACCGGCATCGACGTGGACGGCGTCGTGGCCTTCAATGACTCGCTGGCGTTCGGCGCGATGCGCGCCATCGAGGACCGCGGGTTCCGCATCCCGGACGACGTGGCGGTGATCGGCTTCGACGACCTCGACGAGACGAGGTACTCCATCCCGACCCTGTCGTCGATCGAGCCCGGCCGCGACGACATCGCGGAGACGGCCGTGCGCCTGCTGCTGGCGCGGATCGGCGGCGACACCACTCCGTTCCAGGAGCACGAGGCGCCGTTCCGGCTGGTCGCGCGCGAGTCGACCGCCCGCTGACCGCGCGTCTCCGAGCCGGGGTTGACAGGGCGCCCCCGAATGTCGGATAGTCTTCCTACAACGTTATAGGTAAACGTTGTACTACGACGAAGGAAGCCAACGAATGTCTGACTCCACAATCATCCTCGACCGCGCGAACACGGTCGGCCCCGTGCGCCGCCGCACCTTCGGCGCCTTCGTCGAACACCTCGGCCGGTGCGTGTACGACGGCCTGTACGAGCCCGGCCACCCGACCGCCGACGCCGACGGCTTCCGGCGGGATGTGGTCGACCTCGTCAAGGAGCTCGGCACCAGCACCGTCCGCTACCCAGGAGGCAACTTCGTCTCCGGCTTCCGCTGGGAGGACTCCGTCGGCCCGCGCGAGAGCCGCCCGGTGCGCCGCGACCTCGCCTGGCACTCGCTGGAGACCAACCAGGTGGGACTCGACGAGTTCTCCCGCTGGCTCAAACTGACGAACTCCGAGCTGATGCTCGCCGTCAACCTCGGCACCCGCGGCATCGAGTCGGCGCTCGACTTGCTCGAGTACGCCAACCATCCGTCCGGCACGGCGCTCAGCGACCAGCGCATCGCCAACGGAACGCCCGAACCGCACAACATCCGGATGTGGTGCCTCGGCAACGAGATGGACGGCCAGTGGCAGACCGGCTACCTCACGGCCGACGACTACGGCAAGCTCGCCGCCAGGACCGCCGCCGCGATGAAGATGGCGGACAAAGACCTCGAACTGGTCGCCTGCGGCTCCTCCGGCTCCGGGATGCCCACCTTCGGCGAGTGGGAGCGCGTCGTCCTGGAGCACGCGTACGACCACGTCGACTACATCTCCGCGCACGCCTACTACCAGGAGCGCGGAGGCGACCTCGGGTCGTTCCTCGCCTCGTCGGTGGACATGCAGTACTTCATCGACACGGTCGTCGCGACCGCCGACCACGTCGGGTACCGCAAGAAGAGCACGAAGAAGATCAACATCTCGTTCGACGAGTGGAACATCTGGTACCTCGACGAGCACCAGGCCTCCGACGAGATCAACGACGAGTGGCGCATCGCCCCGCGCCAGCTCGAAGACGTCTATTCCGTCGCGGACGCGGTCGTGCTCGGCAACCTGCTGATCACCCTCCTCAAGAACAGCGACAGGGTGACCTCCGCCTCCCTCGCCCAGCTGGTCAACGTGATCGCCCCGATCATGACCGAGCCGGGCGGGGACGCCTGGCGCCAGACCACGTTCTTCCCGTTCTCGGTCACCAGCAGGCTGGCGCGCGGCACGGTGCTGCGCCCGGTCATCGACTCCCCGACCTACGCCACCGCCGTCCACGGCGATGCAGCGGTGGTGGATGCCGTCGCCACGTTCGACGACGAGACCGCGACCGGCGCGGTGTTCCTCGTGAACCGCGACCAGACCGCATCCCGGACCGTCACCATCGACGTGCGCGACCTCGGCGCATCCCGGATCGACGAAGCGGTCACGCTGGCCGACGACGACGTCTACGCGAAAAACACCCTCGAGAACCAGACGCGCGTCGGCCTCACGCCGAACACGTCGGCCTCGATCGAGGACGGCCGCCTCACGGTCGTGCTGCCGCCCGTGTCGTGGACGGCCGTGTCGTTCGGCTGACGCCGGTCACTTCGTCTTCGACAGCTTGTCGATCCAGGCCAGCGCCACGGCCGAGAGGATGAAGACGCAGTGGATGACCACCTGCCAGAAGACGCCCTCGCTGGTGTACTTCTCGCTGCCGAGGACGCCGCCGTTGGCCGCTCCGATATCGGCGACGGCGATGAACGTCTTCAGCAGGTGGATCGAGGAGATGCCGATGATCGCCATCGCCAGCTTCACCTTGAGCACGTTGGCGTTGACGTGCGACAGCCACTCGGGCTGATCGGGGTGTCCCTCCACGTTCACGCGTGAGACGAACGTCTCGTAGCCGCCGATGATCACCATGATGAGCAGGTTCGCGATCATCACCACGTCGATCAGCCCGAGGACCGCGAGCATGATGTCCGCTTCCTTGATGTGCGACGGGTCGGCGATGACGTCCTCGGCGATGTGCCACAGCTCCACCATGAAGACGTAGACGTAGATCAGCTGAGCGACGATCAGACCGAGGTAGAGCGGGGCCTGCAGCCACCGGCTGGCGAAGATCAGCGAGCTGATCCCGCGCTGCGGAGCGTTCGGACGGCGCGGCGACGGCTGCTCTGCCTGGGTGGGGGCGACGACGGGTGGGGCAGTCTCTGACACGGGGGCTTCCTCACGTATTCGGGAGGGAAAGCCTAAACGGGCATTTATGTGAGAACGCTCAGGATCGGGCGTTCAGTGCCAGCACCTGCTCGGTGAACGCCCGCGCGCCGCCCTGGGCCGGGTGGCGCACGGCGGGCGCATCCACCCCTTCCGCGGCGAGCGCGCCCTGCGCCTTCCTGCCGACAGCGACGATGGTCTGGATGCCGAACGCCCTGGCCAGTTCGAGGGCGACCGGTGTTCCGTCGCGCACCTCGGCGGGCCGCGGAGTGCGGTTGGTGCGCGGGTCGCCGGCGACGAACGGGTGGTGCGGGTAGATCGGCCAGGTGAGCGGCAGCGGCCCGTGCCAGTCCGCGAGTGCCGCCCAGACCACCCTGCTCGACGCCTCCCACAGGGCCTGTGGATGCTCGGGCAGCTCCAGCCCGGGAACGGCGCGCGCGGCGGGCCCGCCCTCTCCGGCCTCGCGCGCGGAGACGAACGGGACGCCGGTGACCGTCATGCCGCGCCAGCCCGGCGCCTCGGCGAGGAGCAGCACGGTGGTCCCGTGCACGGCGGCGAGGTAGCGGCGGAGGTTGCGCTCGCGCATCCGGCCGAGCTCGTCGTCGCCGTAGAGGTACTCGGCGTCCGGCGGCGCCGGCACAGCGCCGAGCAGGCGAAAGAAGGTGTCGAGCATCCCTTCATGGTCGCAGACAGGGCAGAATTGTCCCACCTCGCGCCGCGGGGCCGAGAGTCGGAGCGAAGGGTCCCGGATGCCGACCATCATCCTCGTGGGGTTCGCCGCGATCGTGCTGTGGTCACTGGTCGCTCATCGGTTCGAGCGCAGCGGGATCGCCGGGCCGCTGGCGCTGGCCCTGATCGGTTCGCTGGTGGTGCTCATCGACATCCCGGCGTTCGTCGAAGCCGTCGACAGCGATGTGGCCGAGCACGTGGTGGAGCTGATCCTGGCCGTGCTGCTGTTCGTCGATGCCTGCGAGGTGAAGGGCGGCGTCTTCGGCGGCGAGGGCAAGATGATCGCGCGGCTGGTGCTGATCGCGCTCCCGCTCTCGCTCGCGCTCGTGGTCGTCAGCGGGCTCTGGCTGCTGCCCGGCGTGAACCTGTTCGTGCTCATCGTCATCGCCTGCGTCGTGATGCCGACCGACTTCGCGCCGGCGACGGCGCTGCTCCGCTCTCCGAGGATCCCGGCCAGGGTGCGCCAGATCCTCAACGTGGAGAGCGGGTACAACGACGGCCTCATCTCGCCGATCTTCGGTATGTCGCTGGCTATCGCGGTGGTCCTGCCGACACTGATCAAGGTCGCGGACAGCGGCACGGAGCCGTCGCACAGCACCGAGACCGAGCTGGAGAAGAACGTCGAGGACTTCATCAACGCGTTCTTCGGCGCCGTGCCGGCGACCATCGTCGCCATCCTCGTCGGCGTGCTGCTCGGCGGCGCGATCGGCCTGCTCACCCGCTGGGCGTCCGGCCGCGGCTTCGCCAACCCGACCGGCGTGCGCATCGTCATGCTGATCACCCCGCTCCTCACCTACGGGATCGCGACCATCCACGGGGTCGGCGCCAACGGTTTCGTCGCCGCCTTCGTCGCCGGGGTGATGTTCCGGTTCACCCGCACACGCAAGACGGAGCAACTGTCGATCGCGCACGACGAACTCGTGCTGGTGGAGGAGGTCGGCGTCCTCGCGACCAACTTCGTCTGGTTCGTCCTCGGTGCCATGACCACCGACATGATCGTCAGAGGCGTCGACTGGATGCTCCTGCTGGTCGCGCTGCTCGCGCTCACCGTGTTCCGCGCCGTGCCGGTCTACCTGGCGACGCTCGGCTCATCCATCTCGTGGCGGGACCGCACGATCGTGGGGCTCGTCGGGCCGCGCGGAGCCGCATCCATCGTCTTCGGCCTGCTGGCGTTCAACAAGCTCCCCACCGGCGCCGGAGACGACGTCTGGGATGTCGCGGTGCTGACGGTGGTCTCGAGCATCATCCTGCACGGTCTGGTCGCGCCGTACATCGTGAAGCGGCTGCCCAGCCGGGTCTGATCCCGTCAGGCGAGCTCCACCAGGCGGGCGTGGGCGTACTCGCAGACGAGGGCGTGCAGGTAGACGGCCTGCGGCACATCCACGTTGGAGTCCATGCGCAGGCTCAGCGCGCCCGTCTTCCAGTGCCGGAACGTGTCGTCGCCGCAGACCACCGCGAGCAGCTCGAGGAGCGAGTCGTCGAACCGGATGGAGTGGATCGCCCTGCGGTACTCCTCCAGGGTGAGCGCCATCGAGAACGGGATGTTCATGAAGCAGAGGGCGGTCTGGATGTCCAGCCGGAGCAGCCGGCGGCGGCCGCGCTCCGGGTCGATGGCCGGGATGTCCAGCTGCTGCAGGTCGAGCGGTTCGCGCCGGGTGACCGGAACGCCGTCCAGCGCGATGAACACGTCGTAGACGTTCACGTCGTGCTCGACCACGGCGTGGTCGCCCAGCCCGGAGAGCGTCACCGGCCGCAGGGTCACCGGATCCATCGCGGCGGGGGTGTTTCGGATGAGGAAGTTCACGAGGTTCGTCTCGACCACGAAGTGCCGGATCAGCAGCTCCACCGCATCCGGATGGACGAACCGGCGCAGGAACCAGACGCAGAGCACATCCATCGTGCCGAGCGACATCCAGCGGAACGGCAGCACCCGCTTGACGACCGAGACCAGGGCGACGATCACCCGGGACAGCACCCGGGCGACCGGGTAGAGCCAGCGCCGGGACAGCCGTCGCTGATCGTCCAGGATCTTCCGCACCAGCGCGCGGTCGAGCGGGATGGACGGGTCAGCGGAGATCGCATCCCACATGCTCGGGTCGGACAGCCCTACCTCCGGCATGTCACTGGTCCAGTTCCTCGAGCTGCAGCACGTACAGCCTGGCGACCACCTGCGCACAGCGCACGATGTCGTCGGCCGCAGCGTCGTCGATGATGCCGGAGGTCAGGATCGCCTCCAGCGCTCCGGTGTGCTCGGCGTCCGCATCCTGGTGGTATCGCATGAAGTGCACCTGGTTGCCCGCGAGGCCGAGCACCTCCTGGAACCGCGCGGCCCAGCCGGCCGCCCGCTTCGCGCCGAGCCCCTCGATGATGAACATCGCCCCGAGCAGGCCCACGGGGTTGGGGCGGTCGGCGTAGTGGAACATGTAGCCGGACAGCGCCTCGGAGCCGAGGTTCTTCCTGCCCGCCCGCAGTTCGTCCAGCGATCCACCGATCGCCACGTAGTCGCGTTCCAGCATGAGGTAGTCGCGGTGCTCCTCCTCCGCGTGGCGGATCGCCGCCGACCGCAGGGTCAAGTGGTCGACGTCGAAACTGGACGCCGCGCGCGAGATCCACGGCGACCCGTCGACCACCTGCTGCCGGAGGTTGAAGAGCAGCCTGCTGTAGTCGTCGATGGTGACCGTCCCCTCCGCGAGCCTGCTCAGGATGGGGACCCTGTCGAGCCGCTCCTCCAGGTCGGCCCACACCTCGGTCAGGCGGGTGAAGAGGGATTCGGCGACGGCGGTCGCGTCGGCTGTGGCTGTGGTTGAGGCTGTGGCTGTCGTCATGTCACTGCTCCTTGGCGGTGTTCTGCGGGGTGGTGTTCTGCGGGGCGCCCGGCCCCACGACGGTGAGGTGGGCGAAGGCGAAGGAGAACCGGCCGGACTCCGGAACGGCGAGGAGCACGGTGTCCCCGACGGCGAACCGTCCGGTGCTCCACGCCTCCTCCAGCGCGATGAAGATGCTGGCGGAGCCGGTGTTGCCGCGGGTCTCCAGGTTGGAGAACCAGCGGTCGGTGTCCAGGGTGGGCAGGCGCCGGCGCAGGGAGTCGAAGGCGAGGTCCCTGAACGCGTTGGTGCTGTAGTGGCAGATCACGTGATCGAGGTGATTCACATCCACCAGGCCGATGTCGACCAGCTCCTCGAACTGCTTCAGCCCGGCCTCCGCCAGCTCGTCGAGCACGCTCACGTCCTGCCGCAGCAGGAACATCCCCGCCGCGTCCGCCTCGGCGACGCTGACGTCCTGCCAGGTGCTCCCGACGCTCGCCTCCGTGCCGTCCATCCCCGCCCGCATGCACACCGGATGCTCGTGGGCGAGCGACACCTGCCGCACCCAGTCGAGCCGCAGCGACGGCCTGCTCGGGTGCGGCTGGAACTCCAGCACCACCGCCCCGGCGCCGTCGGAGAGCATCCAGCGCAGGAAGTGCGAGTCGAGCCCTGCGCGCTTGCCGTCGAACCGGCGCTGCCGGAGGCTGCGACTCGGCAGTTCCGAACCGACGACGGCGGCCCGTGGATGGTCGCCCAGCCGGATCTTGCTCGCCGCAGCATCCAGGGCGGCGAGGCTCGACGCGCAGACGCCGGAGGCGGACAGCACCTGCATGGGTCCCCCGCCGAGCCTGCCGTGCACCATCGACGCGAAGCCGGGCACGAGTACGTCGCCCATCGTTGTCGCCGTCGCGAGCATCCGGAGGTCGGAGGCGGCGATCCCGCGGTCGTCCAGGGCAGCCTGCAGCGCCTTGACGGCGAGCTCTTCGTTGAGCTCCGTCGGCTCGCCGTGCTCGTCGAGCGCGTAGTGCCGCTTCCGGATGCCGTTCGCGGCCAGCACCCGACGGCGGATGCGCTCGGTGACCGGGTCGTCGCCGCCGAGCCTCGCCGCGATGCCGTCGTTGTCGACGGGCTCCCCGGGGAGGTAGCTGCCGAAGCCGGTCAGGTATGCGCTCGCCGTCATGGCGCGATTCGTGTCATCGGAGGGCGTCCTTTCGGTCAGGCAAACATACCTGACACCAGTTTTCGGCCACGCGACGATCGAGGCTACCCCCCTTTCAGTCGTCGACGGCCACTCCGGCTCACACGCAGCCTCGAACGTATATCGGATATTTCCTTTTGAATATAAATCCCGGTAGCCCCCCAGGTGTGAAGCTGGCGCCCTAGGGCTGGCCCTCCGTGGCACGTCACACGACGTGTCCAGTGAGAACAGAGAAAGGAATCGCATCCCCCATGCGAATCAAGAGATCACATTCACGCGCAGCAGCCACGAGGCTCTGCGCTCTCGCAGCGTTCGGCGCATTGACCGTCGGGTCCGTCGGGCTCGCCGCGCCAGCGAGCGCGACGACGGTCCCGGAGACGGGTTCGGCGCCGACCACGATGCTCGGGTGGTCGGAGCGGACCGTCGCCAGCCACGACGAGTGGCGCGGCGACTTCACCGTGCGGGTGAAGGCCGGCACGGTCCCCTCGAAGATCGAGTGGAACCGCACTCACAGCGCGCCGACCGCGTGGACCGCTCTGACCAAGGTCGCCTCCATTCAGGCCTCCGTTGCCAGCGTGTACTCGATCGTGCAGGCCGTCCAGGACGGCAATGAAGACGTGCTCTCCATCAGCGCCCGCGGCGACTCGATCGTGTCGACGGTCGCGCAGTCGACCACGTACCAGGTCGGCATCCGCATCACGATGGCGGACGGAACCACCACCACGCGGCACGCCGTGGAGAACGTCAGCAGGAACACATCCACCGGTCGTCCGGTGCCGATCGAGGCGTGGGGCACGACCACCTCGCCCCTCCCCGGCTACTACGGCCCGAACTCGGAGACCGGCTGGGGCAACGTCGTCGCCGCCGACAGCTCCGAGTCCCTGCTCGGCGTGAAGTTCCACGTCGATGCGATCAATTCCGGTCGCTCCGCCACCAACGGCTGTGACGTGACGGACTCCCTCTTCTACCAGTTCGTCCGCGGCGACGACGGGACCCCGGCGTCGATCACGCCGACCCCGCAGCTGATGAGCATCGCGAACCACCCGTCCGGCGTCAAGGGCGCTGTGCTCGTCAACGAAGGCCGCTTCTCTCTCGACGCTCCGGGCTACTACAAGCTGGTGATCTGGCCGCAGGCCTCCAGCTCGAAGGCCACCGCCCCGCAGGACTGCACCGGCGTCTCGTACGACCCGGCCGTGCCGAGCGAGAGCACCCAGGTCGGCAGCGTGTTCTGGAAGATGCCGACCACGTTCGCGCAGCCGGAGCCCGTCACCCCGGTGACGGTCGCGACGCCGGCAGGCAGCGAGGTCGTCTCGACCCCGAAGCCGGTCTTCTCCGGCACGGGACACCCCGGCGCCACCGTCGAGGTGAAGGCCGAGGACGGCACGCTGCACGGCAGCGCACTGGTGGATGCTGACGGCCAGTGGTCGGTCGAAGCTGCGAACGACCACGCTGACGGCGATTACTCCGCCACCGTGACGCAGACCGCGGGATCCGACGTCAGCTCGGCGTCGGTGGCGTACAGCGTCAGCACCGTCAAGCCAGTCGCCGCCGTCAGCCTCGCCTCCCCTGCCGACGGCGAGACCGTCACGGTCGCGCGACCGGTGTTCTCCGGCACCGGGCACCCGGGAGCGAGCGTGGTCGTCCGCGGAAGCAGCGGCAAGGTCCTCGCGATCGCCACGGTCGACGCCACGGGCGCGTGGTCGGCGACGTCGACCATCGAACTCGGAACCGGCGCGTACGTGGGAGTGGTCGAGCAGACGTTCGGTGCATCCACGACGACCGCCGACCTCCGGTACTCCGTCGCTCGCACACCGGAGGTTCCGGCCATTCCGTTCGCCGTGACCAGCCCCACCGTCGATGGCACGCTCGTCAGCACCACGCCCATCTTCCGCGGCACCGGCACCCCGGGCGCCGCAGTGGAGGTGCGCGGCAACAGCGGCCGCGTGATCGCCAGCGCGACCGTGGATGCGAGCGGGAACTGGTCGGCGCAGTCGACCGTCGACCTCGATTCCGGCCTCTACCTCGGATCCATCCACCACACCGCAGGCGGGGTGGCAACGGTGAATCAGATCTCGTACCGCATCGCGACCGGCGTCACCATGACCAGCCCGGTCAACGGCGGCACCGTGTCCGGACCCGTGCCCACGTACTCGGGCCGCGGAGATGTCGGAGCGACCGTGCTTGTGCGCGGATCCTCAGGCCGCACGGTCGCGACGACGACGGTCGGCGCCGATGGCACCTGGTCCGCCGATGCGCTGTTCGATCTGGCGCCCGGCGACTACGTCGGCTCCGTCGTCCAGATAATCGACCAGGTCGAGACCCACACCGCGCCCGTCGCGTACACGGTCGCGTAACGACCGGCTGCACGCCTCCGGGACACCAGGCGTGACCCGCTCATCGCGAGCGGGTCACGCCTGGCCTGTCCCTGCCGACAGGTCTCTACGGCCGGAGCCCCACCCGCGGGTGCTGTCCCGCCGCGGCGAGCGCCGCATCCACGTCGGCCAGCCGGAAGGTCTCTCCCACCTGCGCCGCGAACGGGTAGCGCTGCCACGCGCCGGCGAGATACCGAACAGCCTCGGCCAGGTGGCGAGGGGCGTAGTTGTGGACGCCGCGGATGGTGAGCAGGCGGCGGACCAGCTGCTCGGGGTCGATGGCGAGGTCTGGGCCGGGGGAGACCGAGCCGACCAGCACGAGCACGCCGCCGACGTCCACGGCGTGGAACAGCGAGCGCACGGCCGCCGGTGCGCCGGAGAGTTCCAGCGCGATCGTCGGCGCAGCACCGCGGCCGCCCGCTGCGGCGAGAGCGGCATTGAGTCCGCCGGGAGCGTCGATGGCGACCCGGGGGTCGGTGACGGCCGCCGCGCCGAACGCGAGCGCAGCATCCCGGCGTTCGGCGATCGGGTCGCTCACCACGACGTGCGCGCCCGCGTCGGAGGCCATCGCGGTCGCCGTGAGCCCGAGCATCCCCGCCCCGGCGACGAGCACGAGCGCGCCCTCCAGCGGCGTGATCCCGGATGCGGCCTCCAGCGCAGCCGCGACCGTCGCGGTGGCGCACGATGCCGGCGCCAGCACCTCGGCGGGCACGTCCTCGGGGACCGCGACCATCGGGGTGCCGTCGAGGATGTGGCCGTGTGTGGCGAAACCGCCGGACAGCTCCCAGCCCCTGCGCATGCGCTCGTGACCGTACTTCTGCAGGTTCGCGCATTTCTGCGGCAGGCCGCGACGGCACCGGCTGCACCGTCCGCACGGCACCGCGACCGACCAGACGACCCTCTCGCCGAGGCTCACCCGGTGACCGTCGATCGTCTTCGCTCCGCCGCGGCCGAGCGCGACCACCCTGCCCACCTGCTCGTGCCCGAGGATCAGCGGCGTCGGCGCCGACCTGTGCCCGAGGACCGTGTGCACGTCCGAGCCGCACACCGTGGCCAGCTCGATCTCGACCAGAGCGTCCCCCGGCGACAGCCGCACCCCCGGCACAGCCACCGCCTCGTGCAGATGACCCTCCCCCGGCCACACCATCGCCGTCGCCGACGGATAGACGCTGACCCCTTTCCCCAAGCGCGCTGGTGGTTCCACCACGCGCGGGGTCACCGCCCGCACGGTCATCGTCCGGCGGTGTCGTCGAGGCCGAGCAGCTCAGCGAGGTCGGCGATGCTCGGGATGACCGCGTCGGCCCCCGCTTCGGTCAGTGTCTCCTCGTCGTGGGCGCCGGTGAGCACGCCGACCACGAGGCCGGCCCCTGCGGCGATCCCGGATGCGATGTCGCTCGCCGTGTCTCCGACCACGACCATGCCCTCCACGCTCGTGCCGCCCGTGCGCAGCAGCGCCGTCAGCGGGAGGTCGGGGAACGGACGGCCACGACCGGCCTCCGCCGGGCTCAGGGTGAGGTCTGCGAGGTCGCGCCAGCCGAGCGCATCCAGGACGGCATCCTGGGTCGGGCGGGAGAAGCCGGTGGTCAGCGCGACCTTCACACCCAGCTGCCGCAGGTGCCGGATGAGGTCTTCCGCACCAGGCACGGCGCGCAGCCCTTCGCTCGCCGCGAGCTCGCCGTACGCGGACTCGAACAGGGCGTTGGCGTGCTGCGCCTGGTCTTCGTCGTCGGTGAGGGCGCGGAACACGGCGATCTTGGACTGGCCCATCGTCTCGCGCACGTAGTCGAGCGCCTGCTCACGCTCCTCCGGCGTGCTGCCGATGCCCGCCGCGTCGGCGGCGCGCTCGAAGGCGCGCTCGACCAGGCCGTCGTCGACGACGGTGGTGCCCGCCATGTCGAGCACGACGAGTTCGAGGTCTGCGTCGAGGTCGTCGGCGTCGTCGAGGTCGTCGTCGCTGAACTCCTCGTCGTCCTCCCAGTCCTCGTCGGTCGCGTCGTCGGCGGCGTGCTCGTCGACCGCCGTCCCGGTGGATGCGCGGCCGAAGTCGTCGAACTCGCTGGTGATGATTCCGTCGTCAGTGCTCATGGTCGGTGCCCTTCTGTGGTGGTTCAGGTGAAACGGGTGGAGGTGGGGTCTCAGCCCACGCGCGCTGCGCCGGGTGCGCCTGCTGCGCCCGCGGTGGCGAGAACGCCGGACGCCGAGGAGAACAGCTCGTCGACCACCCGCTCCGCGAGGCCGAGGCCGGTCGTCATCCCGATGCCGGTGGTCACTGAGACCACCCGCACCTCCGGGGCCGGCGCGGCGACGAGGAACTCGTCCGGTGCGGAGGCATAGACGCCCTGCCACCGCTCCCTGACCCGGATGCGGTCGGTGCCGAACAGCAGCCGCGCCTGTTCGAGCAGCAGGTCGTACGCCGCCTCCGACTGGAACGGAGGCACATCGGCCCCTCGGTAGTGCGTGTCGCCGACGATCAGCCCGCCATCCGGCCGCTGCGTATACATCTGGTTCAGGTCGAGTGCCGACAGCTCCGGATGCTCCTCCGCCAGCCGCTCGCGCAACGCCGCTGCGCTCGGCGTGTGCGCGAATCCGGCGTACCGCACCAGGGACCAGCCCGTCAGCAGCGGTGCGCTGAGCGGCCGGTCGAGTTCCGCATCCACCAGCATCATGTCGAGTCCGCAGCGTTGGATGCCGTGCGCCTCGGCGAGGCCGGGGAAGAGGTGGTCGACGTCGTGATTGACGGCGACGACGACCGCGTCGGCGGACAGCGTGCCGCGCGTGGTGTGCACGGCCCCGGTCTGCACGCCGAGGACGGTGGTCTGCCAGAAGAAGTCCACGCCGTGCGCATCCAGCCAGCGCACGATCGCCGGGGCGGCCTCGCGCGGGTCCACCTGCAGGTCCCGCGGCAGCCACGCGCCTCCGATGGCCACACCGTCTGCGACCGGGATGCGCTCACGCACTTCCGCCGGCGTGAGCAGCCGCACGTCGGAGCCGCCCCTCCTCTGCCGGAACTCGTCGAGCACGGCCAGCTCGTCCTGCGCCTGCGCGACCACGACGGTCCCGCTCTCCCGCAGCCAGAACCCCGCCTCGGGGGCGAGCGTCAGCCAGAGCTCCCTGGCCAGCTCGGCGTACGCGCGCGCCTCGCCTTCCTGCCCGGTGATGCAGAGGTGCCCGAAGTTGCGCACGGACGCCCCGACGACGCTCGACGCCCTGTCGACGACGGCGACGGTGAGGCCGCGCCGCAACGCGGCGACCGCGTGCCCGAGTCCAACGATGCCGCCGCCGACGATGGCGAGGTCGTAGTGTCTGCCCATCCCAGTGCCCTTCCTGCCCGAGGCGCCGCTCATCGCAGCGCCTTCCTCATCCAGACCGCGATCCCCTCCACGATGAAGACGGTCGCCATGATCACGAGCACGAACGCGAAGACCTCGTTCCAGGCCGACACGCGTGCCGCGTTGTTCAGGTAGAAGCCGATGCCGCCGCTGCCGACCACGCCGAGCACGGTCGCCGCACGGATGTTGCTGTCGAACAGGTAGAAGCTGTGGCCGACGAACGCGGGAACGCTCGGAGGAACGGTGGCCGACGTGTACACCTGCAGGCGGCGAGCGCCGACCGCGGTGAGCGCACGCTGAGGCCCGCCCGGCACCTCCTCGATCGAGTCGGCGAACAGCTTGCCGAGCAGCCCGACGCCTCCGAACGCCAGAGCGAACACCGCAGCGGTCGGACCGAGCCCGGTGATGATGATGAGCACGATCGCGAGCACCAGCTCCGGGACGCCGCGCACGGCGACGAGGATCACGCGGAAGATGTTGCGCGTTGCAGCGTTCGGCGCGACGTTCCTCGCGGCGAGCGAGCCGACCACGAGCGAGAACAGCAGACTGACCACGGTCGCGGCGAGCGCGATCAGCACGGTGTCCCGCATGGCGACCGCGATCTGCTCCACCGAGTACGGCTCGAAGGTCGGCGGCCAGAACTTGATCAGCGGCAGGTTGCGCCAGAACGTGAGGAAGTCGCCCCAGTGCACCTGGGCGATCAGCAGGGCGCCGACGATCACCACGCCGGTGAGCACCCAGGTGACTGTGTTCCGCAGGCGGCGGGCACCGAGGCTGCGGGCGGCGCCGCCTCCGAGCATCCCGCGCCGGACGGTCGAGGAGACGACCTCCATCAGCACGCACAGCGCGAACATGACGAGCGCGAGCGCCATGGCGGTGCGGTAGTCGAGGGTGGCGAGTGCCTTCCACATCTCGTAGCCGAGCCCGGCTACGCCGACGTAGCCCAGGATGATCGACCCGCGCAGGTTGATGTCGTTGCGGTGCAGGACGGTCGCCACCCAGCTGGGTGCGACCTGCGGCACGATGCCGGAGAAGAACTCCTGCGCCTTGCTGCCGCCGGCAGCGCGGATGGCGAGCCTCGGCCCTTCGTCGATCTGCTCGATGGCGTCGGCGAACAGCTTCGAGATCATGCCGACCGAGTGGATGCCGATGGCCAGGATGCCCGGAAGCGTGCCGAGCGTGAACAGCACGGCGAAGACCATCGCGAGGACGACATCCGGGATGGACCTGGTCATGACGGTGATGAACCGGCCGGCCCACTGCGCCGCCCTGCTCGGACTCGTGTTGGCGGCGGCGAGGTAGGCGACGGGCACCGAGATGATCGCGGCGAGCAGGGTGCCGAGCACGACCATCCCGAGCGTCTGGCCGATCGCGGGCCACAGCACGTCGGGCGCAGGAAGACGGAGCGGGACGATCCGGCCGAAGAACGCCTCGGCCTTCGGGATGCTGCGAACGACGGTGTCGAAGCTGACGCCGAGCACGGGGAACGCGATGATGCCGGTGGCGAGCAGTGCGATCAGGACGACGACGGCGGCGACCCTGGATGCGGGCGGCCGCGGTCGGCGGAGCGCAGCAGTGGATGCGCGCGCGTCGGCGAGCGGGACGGTGGCCATCAGGCGCGCGGGGCGGCGAGGTCGGACGCGGGTGCCGCTGCCGGTGCGGCGGCAGGTGCGCCGGGGCCGCGGACGGCGGCGGCGAGTTCGAGCTCGGCAGCCGCATCCACGTCGGCGGCGAGCTCGTCGTCGATGACCGTCAGCTCGCGGGTGGTGGCGGCGACCCTGCCGTAGATCTCCATGACCTGCGCCTTGTCGAGTCCGGCGGTGGGGGTGTCGAGGACGACCTTGCCGTGGCGGAGGCCGACGATGCGGTCGCCCCAGCTGAGGGCGAGGTCGACCTGGTGCAGGCTGCAGATCACGGTGAGGCCGTTGTCTGCCGCGATCTCGCGGATGAGCGCCATGACCTGCTCGCTGGACTCGGGGTCGAGCGACGCGACCGGCTCGTCGGCGAGCAGGACCTCCGGGTCCTGCATGAGCGCGCGGGCGATGGCGACGCGCTGCTGCTGGCCGCCGGAGAGCGTGTCCGCGCGCTGGTACGCCTTGTCGGCGAGCCCGACGCGGTCGAGGTGGGCGATGGCCTTGCGGCGCAGGGCGGCGGGGTAGCTGAATGTGCCGAGGCGCGGTCCGCGGAGGGTGGCGAGCGCCCCGGTGAGGACGTTCTCGAGCACCGTCAGCGGCCCGACCAGCTCGAACTGCTGGAAGATGAAGCCGATGCGGCTGCGCAGGGCCCGCAACGGTCGCGCGCCCAGCGGCACCGACTGGCCGAGCACCCTGACCTCGCCGCTGGTCGGCCGCTCCAGCCCGTCGATGTGGCGGAGGAGCGTCGACTTGCCCGACCCGGACAGGCCGAGGAGTACGACGACCTCGCCTCGTGCGACGCTCATCGTCACGCCGTCCAGCGCCGTCGTCTCCGCGAATCTCTTGGTGACCCCGGCCACCTCGACGATGCGTGCTGCCTCGCTCATGTTCTTCAACCTGTCCCTGCCATCCGAAACCTGCGGCAACACTAGGAGCCGGGTGCGTCCGACGCCGCAACGCCCGGTTACCGCCGGGTGAACGGCGGGCGGCGTCGAGGGGCGGCAGCGGCATCCACTGGCCGGATATGCGAGACCGCCGCCCGCCCGGTGAGGGCGAGCGGCGGCCGTGGTGCGCGTTAGTGCTGGTGCGCCAGCTCGTGCGTTACTTGACCTCGCACTGCGCGGCCTTGGTGACCTTGCAGATGTCGCGGATCTGGTCGTAGTACTTGTCGTCGACCGGGCTGAAGGCGAAGAAGGTCGCCTTGAAGCCGTCCGAGTCCGCGTTCTTGATTCCGGCCTTCTGGATGTCGGCGATCGTCACGGACGAGAGCTTGTCGCTGAGGTCCTTCTTGATCTCGTCCGGGAGGGTGTTGGAGAACACCATCGGAGCGCCGGGGACCATCGTCTTGGCGACGACCTTGAGGCCGGGCTGCGCTTCGACGGCGGAGTCCTCAGCGAAGCCGGCGTCGCACTCAGCACCCTGCGAGACCTTCAGCGCGGACGCGTCGTGCTTGCCCGCGAACACCGGCGTGATGTCCTTGGCCGGGTCGATTCCGGCCTTCAGCAGGTTGTAGGTCGGGAAGAGGTAGCCGGAGGTCGAGCTCGGGTCGACGAAGCAGACCTTCTTGCCTTTGAACTCTTCGAGCTTGGTGATCGACGACTTCTCCGGCACGACGGCCTCGGAGTAGTAGCCGGGCTTCTGCCCTTCCTTGGTGATGATCGACGCGAACGGCGTGATCTTGGCGCCGCCGTTGGTCGCGGTGACGTAGGTGAACCCGGAGAAGCTGGCCACGTCGATCTGCCCGGCGATGGCCGCCTGGATCAGCGCGGTGTAGTCGCTCGACTCGCGGTACTCGACCTTCTTGCCGGTGATCTTCGCGATGTAGTCGGCGATCGGCTGGTAGTTGGACTGCGTGTTCACGGTGTCGGGAACGACGCCGAAGACGAGCGTGCTCGAGTCCTTCGCGAAGGTCGCGGCCGACGCGCCGGACGATGCGCCGTCGGTCGAGCTGGCGTTCGCGGACCCGGTGCAGGCGGCGAGGCCGAGGGAGAGGACGAGCGCTGCGCCGACGGCGAGCGTCTTGGAGATGGACAGTTTCATCGAAGACCTTCCTGGTGTGGTGCGTGGTCTGAGGCATCTGCGCCGGACGGCGCTGCTGTGGGACGTTGGAACGGTACGGTCGCCATGCGACGCGCCCGGCAACCTCCGGTTACGGCTCGATGAACGCGCGGAGGCGGATCGGCGGGCCCGGCACGCTCGGCCCTCTCGCCGATATCGGCGGGCCCGACGCATCCACCTGTTGCAGTTTCGTGACGACCGGTGCAATATTGCAGCATGACCGTCGACGACAACACGCGCGCGTTCGATCCGGGGATCGTCACCGACTTCCGAAAGCGGATGTCGTACGGCTCCTATCTCGACCTGGAAACCCTGCTCAGCGCCCAGAAACCGGTGAGCGTTCCCGAGCATCACGACGAGCTGCTGTTCATCATCCAGCACCAGACCACGGAGCTCTGGCTGAAGCTCGTCCTCCACGAACTCGAGTCGGCCCGCGACCTCCTCCGCGCCGACCAGCTGGCCCCCGCGCTGAAGCGCATCGCCCGCGTCAAGCACATCCAGAGGACCCTCACGGAGCAGTGGTCGGTGCTCGCCACACTGACGCCGACCGAGTACGCGGAATTCCGCGGTTTCCTCGGCAACTCGTCCGGCTTCCAGTCGTACCAGTACCGCGCCGTCGAATTCGTGCTCGGCAACAAGAACCGCCGGATGCTCAGCGTCTTCGAGAACGACCCCGTCGCGCACGCCCTCCTCGCCCAGTTGCTGGAAGCGCCCAGCATCTACGACGAGTTCCTGCGCTACCTGGCCAGGGCAGGGTTCGGCGTGCCCCAATCCGTGCTCGACCGCGACGTGACGGAGGCATACGTCTTCACTCCCGAACTCGTCCCTGTCTTCCGCGGCATCTACGAGAACGCCTCGGACAACTGGGCGGAGTACGAGGCTTGCGAAGAACTCGTCGACCTGGAGGACAACTTCCAGCTCTGGCGCTTCCGCCACCTCAAGACCGTGCAGCGCACCATCGGCATGAAGACGGGAACAGGAGGCTCGACCGGCGTTGGCTTCCTACAGAAAGCCCTCGAACTCACCTTCTTCCCCGAACTGTTCGCCGTGCGCACCGAGATCGGCGCCCCGCAGTGAGCGCGTCCGCGCAGCGGTACACGTTCGACGCGGTCTGGGACGGCCACGCCTTCCGCGGCCCCGCCACCTACGAGGTCGACGGCGACCTGCTCCGCGCCGTCATGCCCACGCCCACCAGGGCCACCACCGCGGCGCCATCCGCGGCAGCACCCGCCCCCACGCCCGCGGAACCCACGCCCATCCACCTCGGCGGTGCCCTCATCCCGCACCTCACCGACCACCACACGCACCTCGGCCTCACCGACCAGCGCGCGCTCTTCGCCGCTGGCATCACCGACGCCGTCGATCTCGGCTGGATCCCCGAGGTCGCATCCACCTGGCTGGACGGCGATCTCGACCGGCCGGCCGTGGCGATCGCCGGGGCGCTCCTCACCTCTCCGGGCGGATACCCGGTCAACGCGGGCTGGGGACCTCCCGGGTCGAGCGCCGAGTTGACGGGGCCGAGTGCTGCACGGGATGCGGTTCGTAAACAAGTCATGCTGGGAGCCTCTCGCATCAAGGTCGCCCTCAACTCCGACGCGGGAACAACCGTGGATAACTCCACGCTCGCCGCGATTGTGGAGGAGGCAGCGGCCGCCGGTGTGCCCGTCACGATCCACGCGCAGGGCGAGGGTCAGGTGGCCCGCGCCATCGGCGCCGGAGCCGATCAGCTCGCGCACGCGCCCTTCTCCGAACGCGTCGACGACGCCGACCTCGTGCGCGCCGTCGACGCCGGGATGTCCTGGGTGTCGACCATCGACATCCACGGCTGGGGAACGCCGACGGCCGACTTCGCGGTGGCGCAGGACAACATCCGGCGCTTCGTCGCTCTGGGCGGCCGGATGCTCTACGGCACCGACCTCGGAAACGGCCCGCTGCCGGTGGGCGTCAACCAGCGCGAGCTCGAAGCGCTCTCCGACTGCGGGCTGGACGACGCAGCGCTACTGACGTCGATCGCCACAGCACCGGCGGGCACAGCGCCCGCACCGTCGGCCGCCGGAGCGCACACCCCCACCTCCCCCACCGACCTCATCGGCCCCCGCTTCGCGTGGCTCCCGACCGTCCTCCCGCCGCTCACCGCATCCACCCCCGGCACTCCCTCCCGCGTCCCCGCGTGGCTCGCCACCGCTCGCGGCTGCACCGTCGCATCCCTCCGCACCCACACCAAGGAGCCCGCATGACCGATCAGACCGCACCCACCCCGGGCTCCCCCGCCACACCCACCCCGCCCCCGTTCACCGCCGCCGACCTCCCCACCCCATCCACCCCGTCCGACTTCGCCGACCCGAGCGCCATCCCCGACCCGCTCGCCACGGCACGCGCCCTCGACGCCGCCGACCCGCTCGCCGCATACCGCACCCGGTTCGCGGGCATCGACGACGACACCAGCAGCGTGGTCGCCTACCTCGACGGCAACTCGCTGGGACGTCCGACGCGGGCGAGCGTCGAGCGCATCCATCGTTTCCTGCTGGACGGCTGGGGCGAGCGGCTGATCCGCGGCTGGGATGAGGAGTGGCTCGAACTGCCGTTCACCATCGGCGACGCCATCGGACGTTCCGTGGTCGGGGCGGCGCCCGGGCAGACGTTCGTCGGCGACTCGACCACCGTCATCCTCTACAAGCTGGCCCGCGCGGCAGTGGATGCGCGGCCAGAGCGCACCGAGATCGTGCTCGACACCGACAACTTCCCCACCGACCGCTACGTGCTCGACGGGATCGCGCGCGAGCGCGGCCTCACCCTGGTCTGGATCGAGGCGGACACGCACGCGGGCGTCACTCCCGAGCGGGTCGCCGCCGTCGTCGGGCCGCAGACCGCGCTCGTCGTGCTGAGCCAGGTCGCGTACCGCTCCGGATTCCTCGCCGACGTGCCGACGATCACGCGCATCGCCCACGACGCCGGCGCTCTGGTGCTCTGGGACCTCTGCCACTCGGCGGGCTCCGTGCCGGTCGAACTCGACGCCTGGGGCGTCGACCTGGCGGCCGGCTGCACGTACAAGTATCTGAACGGCGGCCCAGGCGCTCCGGCCTTCGGCTACGTGCGCGCCGGGTTGCAGGACAGCCTCGTCCAGCCGATCCAGGGCTGGATGGGCACCGCCGACATGTTCGCGATGGGTCCGGAGTATCAGCCGGCCCCGAGCATCCGGCGGTTCATCAGCGGGACGCCTCCGATCGTCGGGATGCTCGCCATGCAGGACACCATCGCGATGATCGCCGAGTGCGGGATCGACGCCGTGCGCACCAAGTCGGTCGCGCTGACCGAGTTCGCGATCGCCCTGGCCGACGAGTGGCTCGCGCCGCTCGGCGTCACCGTGGTCAGCCCGCGCGACGCCGAGCGGAGGGGCGGGCACGTGACCCTCGACCATCCGGCGATGCGTCAGGTGACCGCGATGCTGTGGGAGCGCGACGTGATCCCCGACTACCGCGACCCGGACGGCCTCCGCCTCGGCCTGTCCCCGCTGAGCACGAGCTTCGAGGAGACGTACCGCGGAATCGTCGCCGTGCGGGATGCGCTCGGCGAGCTCACGCATGACTGACCTGCCGACGGCGGCAGTGACAGCACCAGCAGGCACAGCACCACTGCCAGACATCCCGCGCGAAGACCTCGAGGCGAGCACCGGCAGTTCCACGGCGCTCCTCCGCACCATCGTCGGCAGCGTGCTGCGCCCGATCGGCGGCTGGATGAGCGCATCCGGGGCCGTCGAACTGCTCGGCGCCCTGGGCATCCCGGCCAGCACGGCCCGGTCCAGCCTCGCCAGGCTGTGCGCGCGAGGTGTGCTGGAGCGCCGGTCGCTCGGTGACGCGGCCGGCTACGCGCTCGACCCGGGCGCGCTCCCCATGCTGGAGCGCGGGGACGCCCGCATCTTCACCGCAGTGGATGCCAACGCTCCGGCCTCCTGGTGCCTCGTCTCGTTCTCCCTCCCCGAACACCAGCGCGCACGCCGCCACCAGCTGCGCCGCCGCCTCTCCGCGCTCGGCTGCGGCACCGTCGCCGACGGCCTCTGGATCGCGCCCGCCAGACTCCAGGCCGAACTCTCCGAGACCATCGACGAGCTCGGGATGCGCGACCAGGCCGTCCTGTTCACTCAGGCCATCGCGCTCGGCGACCTCTCGGATGCGCTGCCACGCTGGTACGACCTGGCGGCCATCCGCGCGGCGTACGACGGATTTCTGGCGCGCCACGCGCATCCGGTGGCCGACCTGGACCCGACCGCGGACACGACCCCCCGCAATGCGTTCGCCCGCTGGGTGCGCGCCCTGGACGAGTGGCGCGTGATCCCCTACCTCGACCCCGGGCTGCCGCTCGCCGCCCTACCGTCCGACTGGCCGGGCGCAGCCGCCTCATCGGCGTTCTCCACCATCCGCGCACGACTCGAACCGGTCGCCATCTCCTACGCGTCCGCCGTCGCGGCGCCCGACTAGCCGCGCCTCCTCCCGCCCGCGCGAATGAGCGCGCCGCAGCACGGTAGAATCGTCGCATCCCCCGGACCACGCGAGCGGAGTGAAGCCTTGCCAACGATCGTTGTAGAAGTCATGCCGAAAGCCGAACTGCTCGACCCGCAGGGCAAGGCCGTCGCCGGCGCTCTCGCACGCACCGGCAAGGGCCAGTTCACCGGCGTCCGCGTCGGCAAGCGGTTCGAGCTGACCGTCGACGGACCGATCGACGACGCCACGCGCGCCGCGGTCGAGGAGATCGCGGGCGAGATCCTGTCGAACTCCGTGATCGAAGACGTCGTCGGCATCCACTACCCCGCAGAGGTCGACGCCTGATGCGCATCGGCGTCGTCACCTTCCCCGGCTCCCTCGACGACCGCGACGCCCTGCGTGCGATCCGTCTGGCCGGTGCAGAGCCGGTCGCCCTCTGGCACGGCGAGCACGACCTGCACGGCGTCGACGCCCTCGTCCTTCCCGGCGGTTTCAGCTACGGCGACTACCTGCGCTGCGGCGCCATCGCCAGCCTGTCGCCGATCATGACCGAGGTCGTGGATGCCGCAGGCAAGGGCATGCCCGTGCTCGGCATCTGCAACGGCTTTCAGATGCTCGCGGAGGCGCACCTCGTCTCCGGCGGCCTGATCCGCAACGACCACGGCAACTTCATCCGCCGCGACCAGCACCTCACGGTCGAGAACGCTGACACCCCGTGGACGAGCGGGTTCGAGGCCGGTCAGGAGATCGTCATCCCGCTGAAGAACGGCGAGGGCGGCTTCATCGCGTCCGCCGAGGAGCTGAAGCGTCTCGAGGGCGAAGACCTGGTCGTGTTCCGCTACAAGGGCGTCAACCCGAACGGTTCGCTCGACGACATCGCGGGCGTCCGCAACGAGCGCGGCAACGTGGTCGGTCTCATGCCGCACCCCGAGCACGCGGTCGAGCCCGGTTTCGGCCCGGACACCGCCGCGGCGATGCGTTCCGGCATCGACGGTCTCACCTTCTTCACCTCGGTCATCCGCTCCACCCTCGTCGAGGCGTAAACAGCACCAGGGAGCTTTCCAACTTTCGGACGATTCGGGATGCACGCCGAACCGTCAGGCTGGAAGCATGACCCCTCGTGTGCTGTACCGGACGCTCGCGATCGCTGAGGCGATCACCTGGACCCTGCTGATCGCCGGGATGCTGCTCAAGTACGTGGCGAGGGTCGGCGACTGGCCGGTGCTCGTCGCCGGGTCCGTCCACGGTCTGGTGTTCATCAGCTACGCCGTCGCCTCCGTGCTGGTCGGCGTGAACCAGCGGTGGCGCATCCCGGTGGTCGTCGTGGCGGTGGCATCGGCGATCGTGCCGTACGCGACCATCCCGTTCGACGTCTGGGCCGACCGCACCGGCCGCCTCGACGGCCGCTGGCGCACCACCCCCACCGACGACCCGCGCGACCACACCGCCATCGGCCGCCTGTTCCGGTGGATGCTCAACCACGTCCCGGTGCTCGCCGTCACCCTGGTCGTCCTGATCGCCGCGATCATGGGCACGCTGCTGATGATCGGCCCGCCGAAGCTGAGCTGAGTTGGTGCAGGCCACCCGGCGGGCCACTCCGTGCGTCGATTGCTTTCGCCGCACCGAGGTGGAACGCTGAGTCCATGCATCGTGCCGGCTGGTCGTCTTTCGCTTTCCTGGTCGGCGCGCTGACCCTCCTGATCGGGGCATTCACCACGCACCTGCCGATCGAGCTCCTCGTGCTGAGCGGTGCCGCGACGCTCGCCGGACTCAACAACCTGCTGCGTGCGACGGTCAGCCGCGACGGCGAGGAATCGAAAAGCGCCGAAGCCGCCGCAGAGACCGGCTCCCGCAGCTAACGCCTCGTCGACGGAAAGAGCGACGGCCCCACATACTCGTCCAGCCACTCCCCGAGCACCCGGGATGCGCGCAGCGCGTCCGCGACGTGCGCCACGACCGCTCTCGACCCGATCCAGGCCGTGTCGGCGGGCCACTCGCGCCAGGTGGCGACGTTTTTGCGGCGGAGGAGTTCGATGCGCGGGTGCTCCTTCGGATATCCGCGCGGCGCGGTCTTCAGCGTGTCGTGGCTGACGACCGTCAGGTCGCGCGCCTCGACGGCAGCGATCGCCTCCTCGAGGGCCGGACCGCTGTCGTCGTCCGCGACGGCCGCGCGGAAACGGTCGAGCTGGTCCGGCGCCATCGTGTGATATCCCGCCGCCACGCCGAGGCCTGATGCAGAGAACTGCACGTATCCGCGTTCGAGCAGCGCGCCGATGTGCGTCTTGTACGGCGACTTGTCCTGGCTGAACCGCACATCCCGGTACGGCCGGAACACCTTGCCGTCGCCGAACTCGTCGGCCAGCTCGGCGATCAGGGCCAGCATCGGCGCGAGCACCTGCGTCTCGTACAGCTCTTTGTGCGACGACCAGTACGCCTTCGAGTTGTCGGCTTCGAGGCCGAGGTAGAAGTCGGCCGCTGCGGGCGACCAGCCCGTGAACTCCCCGGTCATCGCTTCGCCCGTTCCCTCGAAATCTGCATCCCGGGTCCTTTCGACACGACCATCCTGGCACCGCCGCGACGGCGCAGGCCACCCCGCCCTCCGCACCCCTCCACCCCCGGTAGACTGGTCGCATCCCCGCCACCGTCTCCCCTCTTTGGAGTGCCAGCGTGACCGACACCACCACCACGCACGTCGTCGACACCGTCGAGAATGCGATCGCCACTCCCGAGCGCGAGCAGCCGTATGCGGCGCTCGGCCTGAAGGAGGACGAGTACGCGCGCATCCGGGAGATCCTGGGCCGGCGTCCGACGAGCGGCGAGCTCGCCATGTACTCCGTCATGTGGTCGGAGCACTGCTCGTACAAGTCGTCGAAGATGTACCTGCGCCAGTTCGGGCAGAAGGTCACCCCTGCCATGAAGAAGAACCTCATGGTCGGCATGGGCGAGAACGCGGGCGTCGTGGATGTCGGCGAGGGCTGGGCGGTCACCTTCAAGGTCGAGTCGCACAACCACCCCTCGTACATCGAGCCGTTCCAGGGCGCTGCGACCGGCGTCGGCGGCATCGTCCGCGACATCATCTCGATGGGCGCGCGTCCGGTCGCGGTCATGGACCAGCTGCGGTTCGGCGCCATCGACAACCCGGACACCGCGCGCGTCGTGCACGGCGTCGTCTCCGGCATCTCGTTCTACGGCAACTGCCTCGGCCTGCCGAACATCGGCGGCGAGACCTACTTCGACCCGGTATACCAGGGCAACCCGCTGGTGAACGCCCTCTCCGTCGGCGTCCTCCGCCACGAAGACCTGCACCTCGCCAACGCGTCCGGCCTCGGCAACAAGGTCGTCCTGTTCGGTGCCCGCACGGGCGGCGACGGCATCGGCGGTGCGAGCATCCTGGCGTCAGACACGTTCTCGGCCGGCGGCCCCACCAAGCGCCCTGCCGTGCAGGTCGGCGACCCGTTCGCCGAGAAGGTGCTCATCGAGTGCTGCCTGGAGCTGTTCCGCGACAAGCTGGTCGAGGGCATCCAGGACCTGGGCGCTGCCGGCATCTCCTGCGCGACGAGCGAGCTGGCGTCGAACGGCGACGGCGGCATGTTCATCGAGCTCGAGAAGGTGCTGCTGCGCGACCCGACGCTCACCGCTGAGGAGATCCTCATGTCGGAGAGCCAGGAGCGCATGATGGCCGTCGTCAAGCCAGAGCTGCTGGACGCGTTCCTCGCCGTCACCGCGAAGTGGGACGTCGAGACCAGCGTGCTCGGAGAGGTCACCGACACCGGCCGCCTCGTGATCAACTGGCACGGCGAGGAGATCGTCAACGTCGAGCCGCGCACCGTCGCCGTCGACGGCCCGGTCTACGAGCGTCCCGTCGCATACCCGGCGTGGATCGACGCCCTGCAGGCCGACAGCGCCTCCCGCCTGGCCCGCCCGGCCGGCGGCGACGAGCTGCGCGACCAGTTCCTCGCCCTGCTCGGCAGCGCGAACCTGGCCGACAAGGGCTGGATCACCGACCAGTACGACTACTTCGTCGGCGGCAACACCGCCCTCGCCTTCCCGGACGACGCCGGAATGATCCGCGTCGACGAGGAGAGCGGACTCGGCTTCGCCATCGCCACCGACGCGAACGGCCGATACTGCCAGCTCGACCCGAAGCAGGGCGCCGTGCTGGCGCTGGCCGAGGCGTACCGCAACGTCGCGTCGTCCGGCGCAGTGCCCGCCGCCGTCACGGACTGCCTCAACTTCGGCAGCCCGGAGAACCCCGAGGTCATGTGGCAGTTCTCGCAGGCCGTCGAGGGCCTGTCCGACGCCTGCCTCGAACTCGAGATCCCGGTCACCGGCGGCAACGTGTCGTTCTACAACCAGACCGGCACCAAGCCGATCTTCCCGACCCCGGTGGTCGGTGTTCTCGGCGTCATCGACGACGTGGCCCGCCGCATCCCGAGCGGGTGGCAGGACGAGGGCGACAACATCTACCTGCTCGGCGTCACTCGCGAAGAGCTCGACGGCTCGGCCTGGGCCGGCACGGTGCACGGCCACCTCGGCGGACGCCCGCCGGTGGTCGACCTCGCCGGTGAACGCAACCTGGCGGAGCTGCTGCACGCCGCCTCGCTGGAGAGCCTGGTCGCCTCCGCGCACGACCTCTCCGACGGCGGCCTCGCTCAGGCCCTCGCCGAGTCGGTCATGCGCTTCGGCGTCGGCGCCCGCGTGTGGCTCACCGAGATCATGGAGCGCGACGGCGTGGATGCGGCGACCGCCCTGTTCAGCGAGTCCACCGGACGCGTGCTCGTCTCCGTCCCGCGCGAAGACGACGTGAAGTTCCGCGGCCTCTGCGACGGACGCGGCATCCCCGCACTGCGCATCGGCGTCACCGACGCCGAGGTCGGGGCGCAGCCGGTGCTCGAAGTGCAGGACCTGTTCACCGTCGGCCTCGAGGAGCTGCGCGGCACCCACCGCTCGACCCTCCCCGAGCACTTCGGCCCGGTCGTCGCGTAGTTCGAACGGAGTTCTGGCGCGACTCGCCGCTCGTTTCTCCGTCTGAACGGAGCTGCGGGAGGCGAGGCGCCGCGTTTTCCGCGTGAGCGGAGCGGAGCGCGCCGGCTAGGCCGGCTCGTCCACGAGTTCGGCCTGCCTGCGCGTGAACAACCGCACGCGCTGCTGCGTCAGCAGGATGCCCGCGAGCACCACCACGGCGCCCACCGGCTCGTTCCAGCTGAGCGTCTCGCCGAGCACCAGGATGCCCAGCGCCACCCCGACCACCGGCGTCACGTACGTCACCCCGGAGGTCGCGGTCGGACCCCACGCGCGCAGCACGTTCATGTTCCAGATGTAGACGACGCCCGTGCCAAGCGCGCCGAGCGCGAGCAGACTGAGCAGCACTGGCCAGCTGAACGTGATCGGGCCCCAGGCGATCACTGGCGTCAGCACGAGCATGATGGCCGCCGCGACCCCGATGTTCATCACGGCGATGGTCGTCGCCGGCATCGCCCTGTGGCTGATGAACCGGCGGATGTAGCCGAAGCTGAACCCGTAGCAGGTGACGGCGCCGAGGCAGGCGAGCTGCCCCCAGACGCTGCCGGAGAGGGCAGCGATCTGCCACGGACCGACCACGATCACCACGCCGAGCACGCCGATCAGCACCCCGAGCACCTGGTCGCGGTTCAGCTTCTCCACGCGGAACGCCGCCGTGACCAGGATGGCCGTGGTGATCGGCGTGACCGCGTTGTAGATGCTCGCCAGGCTCGACGACACGTACTGCTCCGCCCAGGCGAACAGCAGATACGGGATGACGCAGTACGTGATCGCCACCACCAGGAAGTGCAGCCACACGATCGGCTCGCGCGGGAGCCTGCTCCTGGTGATGATCGCGATCACCGCCAGCGTCACCGCGCCGAAGACCAGGCGCGCCCACACCACCTGCCCGAAGCTCACACCCTCGAGCCCCACCTTCATGAACAGGAAGCTGGCTCCCCAGACGAGACCCATGGCGATGAACTGCAGTGCGACCTTCACGGTCTGACGTTATCGGTCCCCACTGACGTCCGCTCGCACGAATCGGACATGGCGCAGCATCCCGCCGCATCCCGCAGCCTCCCGCATCCCGACCGGTCTGTCTCCTGTTGGTATCGTTGGCCGTCGAAGGGGAGGCATTCATGGACGTGGTGGCTGTATTGCAATCGATCGGCGTCTGGGTCTGCCTGATCCTGGCGTTGACCGGCCTCATCCCGGTCATCGCAGCAGCGGCGACGTTCATCGTCATCCCGTTCCACGCCTTCATCAACCACTACGGCAAGGCCAAGCCGTACCTCCCGCGCGTCGCCATCGTGGTGCCGGCCTGGAACGAGGGCGCGGTGATCGGCGCATCCATCGACCGGCTGATGAAGCTCGACTACCCGCGCGAGGCGCTCCGCATCTTCGTCGTCGACGACGCGAGCACCGACCTGACGCCGGATGTGGTGCGCGAGAAGGAGGCCCTCTACCCGGGCAACGTGGTGCTGCTGCGCCGCGACAAGGGCGGCGAGGGCAAGGCGCACACGCTCAACCACGGCATCCGGGAGATCCTCAAGGACGACTGGATGGAGGCCCTCCTGATCATGGACGCCGACGTCATCTACCTCCCGGACTCGCTGCGCAAGATGACCCGCCACTTCGCCGACCCGGAGGTGGGCGCCGTCTCCGCGTACATCCGCGAGGGCAGCAGCGACCGCAACTATCTGACCAAGTTCATCGGCGTCGAGTACGTGCTGTCGCAGCCGGCAGCGCGCCGCGCCCAGAACGTGCTCGGCGCGCAGGCCTGCCTGGCGGGCGGCGCGCAGCTGCACACGCGCGAGAACCTGCTCGCCATCGGCGGTCAGATCGACACGTCATCGCTCGCGGAGGACACGATCACCACGTTCGAGACGCAGCTCAAGGGTCGCACGGTGGTGTTCGAGCCGCACGCGCACGTCCTCGCGGAGGAGCCGCGGTCGGTCGACGCCCTGTGGAAGCAGCGGCTGCGCTGGGCGCGCGGCAACGTGACGGTGACGGCGCGCTACAAGAACATCTGGTTCCGCCCGAGCGGCAACCACCACCTGGGCGCGTGGACGTTCGGCATCGTCTGGTTCAGCCTGTGGCTGCTGCCGCTCATCATGATCGTGTCGTCGATCGGCCTGGCCGGACTGCTGTTCCTGCAGGCCGAGTTCGCCACGAACGTCTTCCGCGTGCTCTGGATCTCCGCGGCCCTCGCCTACCTGTTCATCCTGATCCTGGGCTCGCTGACGGATGCGAAGACCAGCAAACGCGAGCTGGGCCAGATCCTGCTGTTCCCGGGCATCGTCAACATCCTGGTGATGCTGACGGCCCTGTTCCCGAAGGTGATGCTGGTCTGGCTGCCCGGCCTGTTCGGCGCGACCCTGGACGGGCCGGCGCTGTTCTGGCTGACGCTCGCCATCTACATCTGGATCCCGTTCTCGATGGTCGTCGCGTGGCTCGCCCGCAAGGCGGACCGCACCCGCGCGGGCGCCTGGCTCGCGCCCGCGCTGATCTACCTGGCCGGGTACGGTTCGCTGCTGTGCGCGATCACGTTCGACTCCTACCTCAAGGAGCTCGCCCACGTCGAGGCGCGCTGGGACAAGACCGAGAAGGTCGGCAGGGTCGCGACGAACTGAGGCGGCGCGCGTCGCCTAGTCGACGATCGTGACCTTGACCGGGATGTTCCCGCGGGTGGCGTTCGAGTACGGGCAGAGCTGGTGCGCCTTCTCGGCGAGCAGGTCGGCCTGCTCGCGACCGACGCGCGGGATGTAGACGTCGAGCTCGACCGCGAGCCCGAACCCGCCGTCCCCGTTCGCCCCGATGCCGACGCTCGACGACACGGACGCGTCCATGGTGTCCAGCTTCTCGCTGCGCCCGGCGGCATGGATGGCGCTGAGGAAGCACGCCGCGTACCCGGCGGCGAACAGCTGCTCAGGGTTGGTCCCCTCGCCGGAGCCGCCCAGCTCCTTCGGCGGACGCGTGTCGAAGTCGAGGAGGTCGTCCTCGCTGCGGACGTGGCCGTCCCGTCCCCCACCAGTGGCGTGCGCGATTGCGGTGTAAGCGATATCCATGCCTTCAGCACACAGCAGCGCTCTGAACGGGCGCTGGGAGGGGTGCGGGAGGGGTGGGTGTATGGGTGTCGGCGACTGACCCTGATGACATGTTGGAGTATCACCGCCGCTGCCCGGCCATCCTCGCGATCAGTCGCCGACGCTCTCGCTACGCTGCCCGGATCGACGGACGCACCAACCCCAGCGGGCAGGCCGAGCAGGATGTGTACCTGAAGGCCCTGGTCGCCAGCAGGAGCGTCGACCACATCGAATACGGCAATTACGTGTCACGGGTGAAGCAGTCCGTCCTGGCAACACGGGATAAGAAGGGACGCCCCGTCGTGTCGACGTCCGACTGGCCGGTCATGATCCAGGATGCGTCAGGCACGCAGGTGGTGGACGCGAAGTTCATGGTCTCGTACCTTCACAACGAGGAGAAGGGCAGCGACGTCAACGTGGCGACGCACCTGCTCGCTGATGTTCTGGCGAGGAAGGTGGATGCCGTCATCGTCGTCACCAACGACAGCGACCTCCGTCTGCCCATCCAGATGGCTCGTCAGCATGTGCCGGTCGGCCTGGTGAACCCTGGCGCCGGATTCCTTGCGGGAGCTTTGAGGGCGGACGTTTCCGAGGGCGTCGGAAACCACTGGTTCCGCCGTTTGGAACCGCGGCACTTCCTGGCGAACCAGCTGCCTGTGTCCGCCGGAGGTTTCACGTGTCCGGTCGATTGGTAGCTCGAACGGTTTCGGTCGTCCAGAAATATGGATATGATTGAGCTATTACTCACCCGGTCCCTCGTGGGCCGGGTTTTTCTTTGCCCGAACGGCTACCGCCCCAGCGGGAACCGCTGCCCCGAGTACTCCTCCAGCAGCGCCCACACCCGCTCGCCGACCGCCCGGTCGCGCGTGGTCGGCGTCGCGAGCGCGCGGGTCGGCACGCCCTTGGTCACCCAGCGCGGGCCGAGGAAGTCGCCGCCGCGCACCTCCGGGTCCAATGCTGCGCGCACCGGAACCCAGGCGCCGTGATCTTTGCCCTGCGTCCAGGCCGCCTGCAGGTTGTCCGCGAAGCGCTTCACCTTCGACGGCTGGTTGACGCCCCGGATGCCCGGGGTGCGGCCAGAGGTCGAGTATCCGGGATGCACGACGACACTCGCGATGTCCGCACCGGCGGCGCGCAGCCGGCGGTCGAGTTCGAAGCCGAAGACCTGCGCGGCGATCTTCGATTGCGCGTACGCCTTCCACGACGTGTACGTGCCGTCGAGCTGCAGGTCGTCGAGCGGGAAGCGGGCGAGCAGCGTTGCCAGGGAGCCGAGGGTCACGATCCTCGCTCCCGGGGTGCGTTCGAGCACTGGCAGGGCGAGCGCCGTCAGTTGGAAGTGGCCGAGCACGTTGGTGGAGAGGACGAGTTCGTTGCCCCGCGCATCCACTGCCCGGTCGGCGGGTGCGTGCACGATGCCGGCGTTGAGGAGCAGCACGTCCAGCCGCTCCCGTTCCAGCAGCGCGGCGGCGGCCTCGGCGACCGAGGCGTGGTCGGAGACGTCGAGCGGTGTCGCCTCGACGCTCGCGCCCGGCACGCGGCGACGGATCGCGGACACGGCCGCCTCCGCCCGTTCCTGGCTGCGGCAGGCGAGCACGACATGCGCCCCAGCTGCCGCGAGCTGTTCGCTCGCGAAGTAGCCGACTCCGGCGTTCGCGCCGGTGACCACGACCGTCTTGCCGTGCGCGTCAGGCACGGCCTCCGGGTGCCAGGTCACTTGGCGCTCTCGGTGGCGATCCGTTCGTGGTGGTGGATGACTTCGGCGACGATGAAGTTGAGGAACTTCTCGGCGAACGCCGGGTCGAGGTGGCTCTCCTCGGCGAGCGCGCGCAAGCGCTGGATCTGCTCGCGCTCACGCTCCGGATCGGCGGCGGGGAGCCCGTGCTCCGCTTTCAGCGCGCCGACCTGCTGCGTGAACTTGAACCGTTCGGCGAGCATGTGCACCACCGCCGCGTCGATGTTGTCGATGCTCTGCCGGATGCTGTGCAGCCGCTCGATCGCTGCGGCGGCGTCCTCGTTCTGACCCATCCTCCGACTTTATCCGACAGGGCTGTATACCACTGGCCCACGCCGGCACGCGCGGCTACAGCGACGGCGACGGGTCGGCCAGCACCCGCGTCAGCACCGGCCGCGTCGCCCGCAGGCCGAGCCACACCAGCAGGATCCCGGCGGCCAGGCAGCCTGCGATCATCAGGATGCTGGCGGGCGCCACGATCAGACTGATCCCCGCGAGCGGGAAGATCACGACCGCCGCCGTCACCGCAGAGCCGATCGTCGTGATGCGGAGCGGGGAGAGCACGGCGCGGGAGCGGGCGGCGTTCATCGTCTCCACGGGCATCCCGAGCCTGTCGAGGCTGACGTACACGGCCCTGCGGTCGAGCACCGCCGACGCCTGGTTCACGCCGACCGAGCAGGCCACCATGAGGAACGACGCGACCACCGTGATGATGACGCCGGTGCGGATGTCCGCGAACAACTGCAGGGATGCGGCGTCCGCCTTCCCGCTGTCGGCCGCGACGCCGAGCAGGGCGACCCCGACCCCCGCGAAGACGGCCATGAAGCTCGTCATCGCGACACCGGACACCTGCCGCCAGGCCGCCTTGGGCGACTCCAGGATGCTGCGGGCGGCGAGCAGTTTCGTCACCGTTCCCGCCCGCTTGGCCTGACCGGAGGCGACCAGCCTGATCACCCACGGTCCCACCAGGTTGAGCACGGCGATGGTGCCGCCGAACCCGACGGCCAGGATCGTCAGGATCACGCCGAAGCCGGAGACCAGCTGCACGATGTACATCGCCACGAACGTCACGGCGACCACCGCCAGGCCGACCACCACGCGCACCCAGTGCATCCTGGGCGCCGTCTGCCTGGTGCGGACTCCGAGCGGCGACAGGATGACGCCGCGCAGCCCGACGACGGCACTGACCGCGGCGAGCGCCCCGACGGCGACCACCACGAGCACGACGAGCAGTGGATGCAGGAACACCGCAGCAGCGCCGAGCGGCTCCCCCCGGAACGGGATGAGGCCCACGAGCGGCACGGCGCCGAGCGAGATCACCACCCCGACGAGTGCGCCGACCAGCGCGAGCACGGTCGACTCGATGACGGTCAGGGCGGTGACGGTGCCCGGCGTCGCGCCCAGGAGGCGCAGGCTGGCGAGCCTGTCGTCCCTGCGGCGGGCGGACAGCCGCGCCGCGGAGCCACCGAGCGCCACCAGGGGCACGATCAGCAGTGCGAGGGCGACCACGGCGAGCAGCTGGTAGAGGAAGGCCGTCTCGTCCGCCCAGGAGAAGAACGCCTGGGCGCCGCCCGCGACGACGAGCAGCAGGGCGGTGACCACGGCGAAGGCGACGACGGGGAGCACGATGGTCGCCCGGTCTGTGGCGGAGCGACGGCCGAGCAGCCAGGCCAGTCTGAGGGTGTTCATCGGGTGACCGCCTCGTCGACGATTCGGCCGTCGGCGAGCCGCAGCACCCGGGAGCAACGGGCCGCGACCTCCTCGTCGTGGGTGACGACCACGAGGGACCGTCCGCGGCCGGTGGTCGAGCCGATCAGCGCATCCATCACCTCGACGGACGTGTGCGAGTCGAGCGCCCCGGTCGGCTCGTCGGCGAAGACCACGGATGCTCCGGTCACCTGGGCGCGCGCGATCGCCACCCGCTGCGCCTGGCCACCGGAGAGCTGGCCGATGCGACGTGTCTCGAAGCCGGCGAGACCGAGGGCTGCAAGCCAGCCTGCGGCGTTCTGCTCGGCCACCGAGCGAGCGGCGCCGCCGAGCATCAGCGGGAGGGCGACGTTCTCGATCACGGTCAGCTCGGGCAGCAGGAAGCCCTGCTGGAAGACGAACCCGAACGCCTCCCTCCGCAGCCGCGATCGCTCCTTCTCGCCGAGCGCCGTCACGTCGAGCGGGCCGTGCGGGGTGGCGAAGGTCACGCTCCCCTCGTCGGGCCGCACGATGCCGGCGAGCACGTGCAGGAGTGTGGTCTTGCCCGAGCCGGATGCGCCCATGATCGCCACGGAGTCACCCACGTTGAGCCGGAAGTCGACCCCGGCGAGCGCGACGGCCGTGCCGTACGCCTTCGTGAGTCCGATGGCGGAGAGGGCGGGATGCCGCTGGACGCTGGGATGCTGCTGGGCGCTGGGAAGGGAGGTCATGCATCCATCGTCTCCGTGTGCCGCGCCAGGCACATCGGCCGCGGGCCTCATCCTGGGCGGCGGTGCGTCATCCTCCGGATGGAGAGGAGGTGCGCCCCGGGTCTTGCGCAGGTCGCCCGTCAGGCATATTCTCTACGCATAGATCATCTACACCTAGACAGAAAGGCACGACCATGTGGAGCACCGAGCACACCGCGGAGACCACGCTCTCCCGCGACGCCGTCTGGGCCGCACTGCGCGACCTGCACACCGGAGACCTCACCTACGAGGGTGCCGACGCGTTCGAGCTCGACGGCCCGTTCGCCGTCGGAACCGGGCTCACCATCACCCCCGCCGGCCAGGACCCGTTCCGTTCGACCATCGTCGACCTGGTCGAGACGGAGACCTACGCCGACCGCACCGAGTTCGGCGACATCGTCCTCACCTTCCGCCATACGCTCGTCGACACCCCGACCGGCACGCGCGTCACACACCGCCTCGACATCACCGGCCCGGGCGCCGACGACGTCGGTCCCGAGCTCGGCCCGCAGATCAGCGACGACTTCCCCGAGTCGATGGCCGCCCTGTTCGAGCAGGCGGCGCGCCGAGCATGACCGACTTCCCCGAAGGTCCGACAACGAGCCCCGGCTTCCTGCTCTGGCACGCCACCCTGCGCTGGCAGCGCGCGATGGCCGACGCGCTCACGCCGCTCGACCTGACGCACGCGCAGTTCGTCATCCTCGCATCCACGTGGTGGCTGAACGGCACGGACGAGCGGCCCAATCAGGCGCGGCTGTCCGAGTTCACCGGGTCGGATGCGCGGATGACCTCCGAGGTGGTCCGCCGCCTGATCGCGAAGGGGCTGATCGACCGTGAGCAGGACCCGGCGGACTCACGCGCCAAAGTGCTGAACGTGACAGAGACGGGACGAGCCGTGGCCGCTTCGGCAATCCAGGCGGTCGAGTCGGCGGACGCCGCGTTCTTCACGCCGGCGACGGCAGCAGCTCCGGATGCACTGCTCCCGCTGCTGCACGAGCTCAGCGGTCGCTGAGCACGCCTCCGTCAGTCGACCAGGTCGTGCCGCACGACGATCTCGTCGCGCGCCGGCCCGACGCCGATCGCCGAGATGCGGGCGCCGGACAGCTTCTCCAGCGCGATGACGTAGTCCTGGGCGTTCTTCGGCAGGTCGTCGAAGGTGCGCGCTCCGCTGATGTCCTCGGTCCAGCCGGGGAACTCCTCGTAGATCGGCACCGCGTGGTGGAAGTCGCTCTGCGACGCAGGCACCTCGTCGTGGCGCACGCCGTCAACGTCGTACGCGACGCAGACCGGGATGCGCTCGATGCCGGTGAGCGTGTCCAGCTTGGTGAGCACGAAGTCGGTGACGCCGTTGATGCGCGCGGTGTAGCGGGCGACGGGGGCGTCGTACCAGCCCGTGCGGCGGGGACGGCCGGTGGTGGTGCCGAACTCGAACCCGCGTTCGCGCAGGAACTCGCCCCACTCGTCGAACAGCTCGGTCGGGAACGGCCCTGCGCCGACGCGGGTCGTGTACGCCTTCACGATGGCGATGACGCGGTCGATGCGGTTCGGGCCGATGCCGGATCCCGTCGCCGCTCCGCCAGCGGTGGAGTTGGAGGAGGTGACGAACGGGTACGTGCCGTGGTCGACATCCAGCATCGTGGCCTGACCGCCCTCGAACAGGACGTACTTGCCGTCTTCGAGGGCCTGGTGCAGCAGCAGGGAGCTGTCGACGACCATCGGGCGCAGGCGCTCCGCGTAGCCGAGCAGCTGCTCGACCACCTCGTCCACGCTGATGGCCCGGCGGTTGTAGACCTTGACCAGCAGGTGGTTCTTCTGGTCGAGGGCGCCTTCCACCTTCTGGCGCAGGATGTTCTCGTCGAACAGGTCCTGGATGCGAATGCCGACGCGGTTGATCTTGTCGGCGTACGTCGGGCCGATGCCGCGGCCGGTCGTGCCGATCTGGCGCTTGCCGAGGAAGCGCTCCGTGACCTTGTCGATCGTGCGGTGGTAGGACGTGATGACGTGCGCGTTCGAGCTGACCTTGAGGCGGGAGACGTCGACGCCGCGGGCGATCAGCCCGTCCAGCTCCTCGAACAGCACCTCGATGTCGACGACGACGCCGTTGGAGATGACGGGAGTGACGCCCTCGGTCAGGATGCCGGAGGGAAGCAGGTGCAGCGCGTACTTCTCGCTGCCGACGACGACCGTGTGGCCGGCGTTGTTGCCCCCGTTGAACTTGACGACGTAGTCGATGCGGCTGCCGAGGAGGTCGGTCGCTTTGCCTTTGCCTTCGTCGCCCCACTGGGCGCCGATGATCACGATCGCGGGCACTTTTCGGTCCTCTCGATGGGATGTGCGCGCCGGTGCCCATCGGGCTGACCGTCGCACTCGATCCTATCGCGCCATTATCTTGCACAGTCGTGTGCAAGAAGAGTAGTATCCAATGCATGCCTTCCTCCACGACCCGTGCCCCGCGGCGCGACGCAGCAGCGAACAGGGAGGCGATCATCGCGGCAGCGGCCGCCGCGCTCAACGAGGACATCGACGCCTCGCTCGAGACCATCGCCGCCCGCGCCGGGCTCAGCCGCCGGGCCATCTACGGCCACTTCGCCACCAGGGACGACCTCCTCGTCGACGTCTTCACCCGCGGGGCCGCCCGGCTCGCCGCGCTGCTCGACCCCGTCTCCCATCCGGATGCCCGGGTCGAGATCGCGCTGTTCGGCGCCACCCTCTGGGCGGAGGTCGAGCACGTGCGCGTCAGCGCAGCCCTCGCCGTGCGCGGCCCGCACCGCGAGATCGTCGGCGCAGCGCTCGACCCGGCCCGCGAGCGGCTGCGCGACACCGTGCGCCGCGGAATGGCAGCGGAGCAGCTGCGCACGGACCTCGACCTCGAGACCGTCACCAGGCTCATCGAGAACGCCGCCGTCTCCGTGCTCGACGAGGCGATGCGCGCCAAGCTCACCAACAGCGAAGGGCACAGGCTCGTGATGCTCGCCGGACTCAGCGCAGCCGGTCTGAGCTGGCGCGAAGCCGGCGCCCTCATCGCCGAAACCCCCGAACTCGCCTTCCAGGAGGTCACAGCATGAAGATCGTGCTCGATCGCGTCGCCAAGGGCGCGCACAACGCCGCCCTGCCCCCGACCTCCGCGACATTCCAGACCGGAGAGGTGACGCTCGCCAGGGCGGAGACCGAGCAGCGGCCGACCGTGCTCGGACTGATCGCATCCGGCCGGATGCGCCCGGACGCCGGAACGGTCACCATCGACGGCGCCAGCGACTACTCCGCCATGCGCAAGCGCATCGCCCTCATCGACGCACCGGATGTGTGCGAGCCCGCCGCCGACGTGACGGTCGCCGGGATCGTGGCGGAGGAGCTGATGTTCGCCGGGCGCGCATCCAACCCCATCGCCGTCAACAGGAGACTGAACGAGCTGGGCGCGTCCGAGTGGGCACGGTTCGCGATCGGCACCGTGCCGCCGACCGTGCGCATCCGGTTGCTGGCCGAGCTCGCGCTGATGCGCAAGGGTGTGGATGGGCTCGTCATCACGTCGCCGGACCGGCACGGCGGCGATCCGAACGAGTGGTGGGAGCTCGCGCGCCGGATCGCGGCCCGCGATATCGCTGTGCTCGTGGTGGCCGGCGACGCCTCCGCGGCCGCCATCGCGGCGTCCGGCATGATCTCCCGGATGGGCGAGACGGCCACGCAGGGCCCCGCCAGCACCTTCGACGAAGACCCTGGACGCGACGACACCGACGAGCTGCCCGACCTCATCGTCGCCCCAGCACTCGAACAGCGCGGCACCGACCGCGCGGAGGAAGCCGAATGAAGATCCCCCAGATGATCGCGGCGGAGTTCCGTCGCCTCACCGCCAGCCCGATGTCGATCGTGGCGCTCATCGCGCTCATGTGCGTCCCCGTGCTCTACGGTGGGCTGTACCTGTGGGCCAACCAGAACCCGTACGCGAATCTGAACAAGATCCCCGCGGCCATCGTGATGGACGACAGCGGCACGACGGTCGACGGCAAGACCGTCAACTACGGGGACGACGTGGCCGACGAGCTCATCAGGGACGGCTCGTTCGACTGGCACAGGGTCGAATCCGGCTCCGCGGCGAGCGGCGTCGACGACTCGAAGTACGACTTCAGCATCACCTTCCCCGCCAACTTCTCCGAAGCGCTCGCCTCCGCCTCCACGAAGACGCCGCACCGCGCGACGGTGACGCTCACCACCAACGACACGAACAGCTATCTGGCGTCCACGATCGGCACGCAGGCCGCGGAGAAGATCCGCACCTCCATCGTCAAGAAGGTCAACCAGCAGGCAGCGGAGCAGTTCCTCCTCGGTCTCGCCGACATCCGCTCCAACCTGGTCACGGCCGTGGATGGGGCGAACCAGCTGGTCGACGGCAGCGAGACGGCGCGCTCCGGCGCATCCACTCTCGCCGACGGCACCAGCCAGCTGGCGACGGGCTCGCAACAGCTGTCGGATGCGCTGGCCCAGCTCTCCGGCGGAGCAGCGCAGGTGAGCGACGGCGCCGCCCAGGTGGCGGCCGGAAACGACCAGCTCGCCGCGAAAGCGACCCAGGCGGGAACGGCGGCGGCCCAGCTCGCGGCCGACGCGCCGGCGGTCGGGCAGCAGTTGCTCGACCAGCTGAAGCAGGCCGGAGCGACGCAGGAGCAGCTCGACCAGGTGTCCGCTGCTCTCGGGAAGATCGACGCCAAGGTGCAGGACGGCAACACCCAGGTGCAGACGCTCGTCGGGCAGGTCAACCAGCTCGCGGCGGGCGCCGACCAGGTCGCATCCGGAGCGTCGCAGGTGGCGTCCGGCTCCACGCAGGCCGCCGGTGGCGCCGCCCAGCTCGCGGACGGCAGCAAGCAGGCCGCATCCGGCGCATCCCAGTTGCGCGACGGCCTCACCACGCTGCACGACGGCACGGCGAAGCTGCGCGACGGCCTCACCGACGGCGTCGGCCAGATCCCGGACAACTCCCCCGCACTGCAGAAGAAGCAGGCGACGACCATCGCCGACCCGGTCAACCTGAAGAACGACTCCATCACCTCTGCGGGAACCTACGGGGCCGGCCTCGCGCCGTTCTTCGTCGCCCTCGCCGGCTGGATCGGCATCTACGCGCTGTTCCTCATCGTGAAGCCGGTCTCCCGCCGCGCCATCACGGCGCTGCACTCCCCGGTGAAGATCACCCTCGCGGGCTGGCTCACCCCCGGCCTGCTCGGCGCGGTGCAGATGATCGGCCTGTTCGCCATCGTGTCCGGCGCGCTCGGCTTCCGCATCGACAACCCGCTCGGGATGTACGGGCTGATGGCGCTGGCCTCCCTCACGTTTGCCGCGATCATCCTGGCTCTGAACGTCTGGCTGGGCAGCGTCGGCCAATTCCTCGGGCTGGTGCTGATGGTGCTGCAACTCGTGACGGCGGGAGGCACGTTCCCCTGGCAGACCTTGCCTGGACCGCTCGCAGCGCTGCACCATGTTCTGCCGATGTCGTACGCCGTGGACGGCATCCGGCAGCTGATGTACGGAGGCAACCCCGCCACCGCACTGGCGGACGCCGGGGTGCTCGGGCTGTGGCTGCTCATCGCGCTGCTGGTCTCCGCCATCGGCGTGACCCGGATGACGCACTTCCGCACCCTGCGCGATCTGAGGCCGAGCCTGATCGGGTGACGGTGCCAGGCGGTATGGTGTCCGCGTGAGCGAGACCCTGCGCATCCTGCACCTGAGCGACACGCACCTGTACGGCGACGGCCGCCTGCACTACGGGCTGGTGGACACGCTGGCGGCGCTCGACCGGGTGCTGGCGCGGGCGGCGACCATCGAGGCGATCGACCTGGTGGTCGCCTCCGGCGATCTGTCCGACGACGGGAGTGCAGAGTCGTACCGGCTGCTGGCCGGGCGGCTCGAGCCGTGGGCTTCGGAGCGGGACGCGCGGGTGATCTACGCGATGGGCAACCACGACCTGGCCGGGCCGTTCGAGCAGGTGCTCGGACCGCGGGAGGCGGTCACCGTGGTCGACGGCTTCCGGGTCGTGACCGTGGACACCGTGGTAGCCGGAGCCGGGTACGGCCGCATCGACGCCGCCCGGTTCGACCGGCTGCGGGCTGCGCTCGCGGAGCCGGCGGAGCACGGAACCGTGGTGGTGCTGCACCACCCGCCCGTGCCGCCGACCACCGGCCTGTTCGAGACACTGCGCCTGGTCGACCCGGAGGCGCTGATCGACCTCTGCACGGGCGCCGACGTGCGCCTCGTGCTCGCCGGGCACTACCACCACTCGCTCGTCACGGAGGTGGGTCCTCGGCGCATCCCGGTGGTGGTCGCGCCGGCGGTGGCGAACACGACGGATGTGCTGTGGGCGCCGGAGCGCGAGCGGGCCGTGCGCGGTTCCGGCTTCGCGGTGGTGCAGCTGCCGGTCGCCGGGCCGGTGCGTGCTCACCTGGTCTCCGCCCCCGCGCCGGACGACGGCGAGACGGTCTACGACCTCGACCCGGCGGCCATCCAGCGAATCGCGGACAGCGCCGGATGGTCGGTGCGCGCATGAGCGACGCCGCGGGATACTCCGGCACCCCGCTGTGGAAGAAGCTCGGCCTCAAACCGGGCATGACGGCACAGGTGCTGCACGCCGACGACGGGTGGCGCATCCCGCTCGACGGCGCGCCGGACGGCATCGTCTGGCTCCCGGAGGACGACGACGGCCCGGCCGGGCTGGTGCTCGCCTTCTACCGCGGCGCCGGCGAGTTCCTGGCCGAGCTCGACGGCATCGGCGACCGCATCCGCCCCGACGGGATGCTCTGGGCGGCCTGGCCGCGCAAGGCGGCCGGACACGTGAGCGACCTCGACGAGAACCTCATCAGGAACGCGGCACTCGAACGCGGGCTCGTGGATGTGAAGGTCGCGGCCGTCGACACGGACTGGTCGGGGCTCAAGCTGGTGTGGCGGCGCGAGAACCGCTGAACGACACGTGCTGCAGCACCCAGGCGTGCATCGCGACCGCCGCAGCGGCTGACGCATTGATCGACCGCGTCGAGCCGAACTGCGAGATCTCCACCACCGCATCCGCGGCGTCGATGGCCTCGGGTGAGAGCCCGGGCCCCTCCTGACCGAACAGCAGCACGCACTCCTTCGGGAACGCGAACGTCTCAATGATGACCGACCCGGGAACGTTGTCGATGGCGATGATCGGGAGGGACGCATCCCGGGCCCAGGCGACGAACGCGGCGACGTCGTCGTGGTGCATGACGTGCTGGTAGCGGTCGGTGACCATCGCGCCGCGCTTGTTCCAGCGGCGGCGCCCGATGATGTGCACGGTGTCCGCGGCGAACGCGTTCGCGCTGCGCACGATCGACCCGATGTTCATGTCGTGCTGCCAGTTCTCGATGGCGACATGGAACGGATGGCGGTGCTGGTCGAGGTCGGCGACGATGGCTTCCATACGCCAGTACCGGTAGCGGTCGATCACGTTGCGGGTGTCGCCGTGCTGCAGCAGGTCGCGGTCGTAATGCTCGTCCACGGGCCACTCGCCCTGCCAGGGACCGACGCCGTACGTCGTCTGCTCGGCTGTCCCATCCACCCGTCGAGCGTACCGCGCGCCACCGAGCGAATAAGCTGTACCCGTCGAAAGGGGATTGCGTGGCGCGACGCGACGAGATCGAATGCTGGCTCACCGACATGGACGGCGTGCTGGTGCACGAGAACCACGCCCTGCCAGGAGCTTCCGCCCTCATCCAGCAGTGGCGGGATGACGGCACGCCCTTCCTGGTGCTCACCAACAACTCCATCTTCACGCCGCGCGACCTCGCGGCCCGCCTGCGTGCATCCGGACTGGATGTGCCGGAGGAGTCCATCTGGACCTCCGCGCTGGCGACGGCGGACTTCCTCAAGTCGCAGATCCCCGGCGGCAGCGCATACGTGATCGGCGAGGCCGGCATCACGACGGCGCTGCACGAGGCGGGCTTCATCATGACCGACACGAACCCGGACTACGTGGTCGTCGGCGAGACCCGCTCGTACTCCTTCGACGCGATCACCAAGGCGATCCGGCTCATCGGCAAGGGCGCGCGCTTCATCTCCACCAACCCGGATGCGACGGGCCCGAGCGCGGACGGCCCGCTGCCCGCGACCGGCGCTGTGACCGCGATGATCACCAAGGCGACCGGCATGGAGCCGTACGTTGTCGGCAAGCCGAACCCGATGATGTTCCGCTCGGCGATGAACCGCATCGGCGCGCACTCGGAGAACACGGCGATGATCGGCGACCGGATGGACACCGACATCGTCGCGGGCATCGAGGCCGGACTGCACACGATCCTGGTGCTCACCGGCATCAGCGACCAGAGCGAGATCGACCGCTACCCGTTCCGGCCGGACGAGATCCTGACCGGCGTGAGCGAGCTGGTTGCGGAGCCGCACGAGACCGACCTGTAAGGGGTCGGGCCCGGTGGTGCATCCTGGTGGGTGCGGCGCCGGTTGCGCTTAGGCGGCCGGGCCCGGTCCGGCGACGGACGACGTGAGCGGCTCCCCGCCCGACCGGCTGGCGAAGCAGTAGAACGAGCGCTGCCCGTCCTTCCACTGCTGCTCCGTGGCGGGGAAGGTGCCCTGCAACTGCAGGTCGGGATACGCGGCGGCCGCAGCCAGGTCGACGATCCCGGGCTGCGTGCAGACCGCGTTGATCTGCCCGGCGAGAGCGTCGGCACCCGGATACGGCGCGGTGATGTCGGCCGAGAACAGGTTCGTGTACACCAGCTGCGCGGTATGCGGCGCGGCGCAGTCGACCACGGTGAACGTCTCCACCCACGGCGACGTGTACGGCTGGATGCACTCCCCGCCGCCCAGCGTGTTCCAGGCGTGCGTGCCCGGCCCGACCGGCCCGGCCGGCTTGGCCTGCACGGTCGGCGTTGGGGTCGGCGTCGGAGTCGCGCTCGGTGTCTTGCTCGCGGTCGCGGAGGGGGACGGTTTGGCGCCGGCGCCGAACATCTGCGGGATGCGCGTACCGAGGGCGAACAGGCCGATCAGCACGAGGATCACGGCGAGACCGCCCGCCACCCAGTACAGGATGCGGTTGACCCGGTGCGAGCCGCCGCGTCCGGTGGGCGGCGGTGCGGCGGGGCCGGTGGGGCCGCCGGAGTGTGGGGGTGTGGGGCCGGAGGAGGTGGGGGGCTGGACGGTGGGCACCGACGCGGGGGCGGCTGGCGCTACCGGCGGCACGAGGGCGATGGTCTCCGCCGTCGCCGGGGAGGCGAGCTCAGGGAAGAGGATGGTCGCCGCCGTGGGTGCAGGGTCCTCCTCGTCGGTGTCGCGGGTGTCGTCGTCCTGCTCGCCGTCGTGGTCGTCGGGGGCTCCCGCATCCACTGCCGCGGTCGATCCGGTGAACGGTGCAGGCTCGCTGGCCTCGCCGATGCTCTCGGCGTCGAGGGGCTGGGTGGCCGGGGAGGGCAGAGCGCCGAGCAGCAGCGTCGCCTCCTCGATCGGCGGGACCGTGGCCGGGGGAACATCCGGGATCGAGCTGCTGTCGGTGGGCTCTGGCTCGCTGGGCTCTGGTTCGCCCGGTTCAGGATCGCCCGGCCGGGCGCGGAGGAGAGCGGCGATCTCTGCGGTGTCGAGCTTGGCGGTGGGGACGTCGGCCTGGCTGGGCTCGGGGGTGGCGGTCGGCTCGAAGAGGCGCGACGCATCCGGGGGCGGGAGCACGGGCGGCGTCGGTGGGACAGGAGGCGCAGGAGGCGCAGGAAGCGCAGGAGGCGTGAAGGCGGCGGGTGCTGCGGGCGCGGCGGGCGCGGCTTCCGGAGGCGTCAGCGCGCCGGGCGGGATCGGGATGATGCCAGTGGTGTCGCCGATCACCGAACGGCTGGTGGAGGTGGGCTCTTCGTCGTCCTCGCCGAAGAAACCGAGCAGCGCGGCGAGGCCGTGGCTCTCCTCCTCGGGCTCGCGCGCCGGTGTCGGTTCGGGCTCCGGCTCCGGCTCTGGCTCAGGTTCTGGCTCCGGTGCTGGCTGCGCGAGCACTGGCTCGGGCGTCACGGGGACAGCAATGGATGGGCGGAACAGCGGCGGCTCTGCTGGTTCGTCCGGCGCGGAGGAAGCGGGCACAGCGGGTGCAGCAGGCTCGGCGGCAGCGGGCTCGGGTGCCACCGCGGGCTCGACGGGAGCAGCAGGCTCCGCATCGGCGGGCACGGGTGCCGCCTCGGGCTCGGCGTCGATGTTCCACACGGGGGGCTGCGGGAGGCGGAGGGACTCGTAGAAGCTGGGCGGCTCGAAGGTGGTGGTGTCTGGCGGGGTCGGCTCGCGGCGCTCCGGCTCGGCTGCCTCCGGTTCCGCGGATTCCGTGTGGGACGACGACTCGTAGGAATCGAACGATGGCACCGGGATCACCGGCGGCACCGCCGGCGCCGCGGGAGCGACCGGCTCCGCCACGGGTTCCGCGACGGGCGCGGACTCGTCGGGGGTCCCCGCCTGCTCGGTAGTGGTGTCGTCGAGGTGCCAGACGGTGCTGGAGGCGGGCTGGGCGGGCTCGTCCACGAGAGGGTCTGTCCCGACGCCGGGCGTGAGGTGCCAGCTGAAGCCGGAACCCTGCTCGGGCTCCTCGACCGGTTCGCCGGCCTGCTCGGGCTGCACCGGATCCTCGGCCGGGAGCTCAGGCTCGACCACCGGGTTCAGGAACAGCTCGAACGTGTCCTGGGCGTTCGGCGCCTCGTCGGAGGGGTGCTGTTCGGCCTCGGGAACCACGGGCAACGCGACCGTCGGGTCTGCGGCCTCCGGTTCGAGGGTGGGCGGTGGAGTGGACTCCGACGCGGCAGGGGCGGCGGCGGCGACGGCAGGAGCACTCGCATCCGGAGCACCTGCATCCGGAGCGTCCGGAGCACCAGCATCCGGCGCATCCACCCCACCCGCATCCGGCGCATCCGGCGTCTCTGCCGCATCCACCTGCTCCGCCGGGCGCGCCACGCGCCGCCCGCCGGTGAGCTGCTGCAGCAGCCATTCCGAACTGCCGAACTCGGGTTCGTGCGTGTCGGGGCGCTCGTCGCCCTCGGCGTCGTCCGATCCCGGGTGGCGTTCGTCGGTCACTACTCGAGCCCCAGGTCCTTCAGGCCGATGGCGGCGAAGTACGGGTATCCGGCCTCTTCGATGACCTCGCGCGCGCCCGTGTTGCGGTCGACGACGACGGCGACGCCGACGATCTCAGCGCCGACCTTCTTCAGCGCTTCGATGGCTTTCAGCGGCGAACCGCCCGTGGTGGACGTGTCTTCGAGGACGATCACGCGCTTGCCCGCGAGGTCCGGGCCCTCGACCTGCTTGCCGCGGCCGTGGTCCTTCGGCTCTTTGCGCACGACGAACGCGTCGTACGCGAGGCCGCGGGCGGCGCCTTGGTGCAGGATCGCGGCGGCGACGGGGTCGGCGCCCATCGTCATCCCGCCGACCGCGAACACGTCGGGGACCTCGGAGATGAGGTCGATCATCACCTGGCCGATGAGGGGCGCGACACGGTGGTCGAGGCTGACCTTGCGCAGGTCGACGTAGTAGCTCGCCTTCTTGCCGCTCGTGAGGGTGAAGTCCCCGTGGAACACGGCTTCGGCCGAGATGTAGTCGATGAGCTGCTGTCTTGCGTCGGTCACGTCCCCGATTCTAGGGGGGAACACCGCGGAAACGCCTCCCCACCAGGCCGTGACCCGTGGCTGTCTGCGGTGGCCGATACGATCGAGGCATGCGCGTTGCGACCTGGAATGTGAACTCGATCCGCACCCGAGTGGGCCGTACCGTCGACTGGATGGTCCGCGAAGACGTGGATGTGCTGGCCATGCAGGAGATCAAGTGCAAGCCGGAGCAGTTCCCGATGCAGCAGTTCGAGGACGCCGGATACGAGGTGGTGCTGCACGGGCTCAACCAGTGGAACGGCGTCGCCATCGCCAGCCGTCTGCCGATCGAGGACGTCGAGATCGGCTTCCCCGACATGCCTGGCTTCCTCAAAGGACACGAAGGCCCCGACCTGCCCAAGGAGGCACGGGCGATCGGTGCGACCATCGGCGGCATCCGGGTGTGGAGCCTGTACGTGCCGAACGGCAGAGCGCTCGACGACCCGCACTTTCACTACAAGCTCGACTGGCTGGCCACCCTCGCCGCAGACACCCAGCGCTGGCTCGCCGAGCAGCCGGACCTGCCGCTCGCGCTGATGGGCGACTGGAACGTGGCCCCGCTCGACTCCGACGTCGGCGACCCCAGCCTCATCCCGGGCGTCTCGACCCACATCTCCCCGCCGGAGCGCAGCGCGTTCAGCGCGTTCGAGGCGATCGGGCTGACGGACGTCGTTCGCCCGCTCGTGCCGGAGGGCTACACCTACTGGGACTACAAGCAGCTGCGTTTCCCGCGCAACGAAGGCCTGCGCATCGACTTCATCCTCGGCTCCAAGCCGTTCGCCGACCTGGTCACGTCGGCCAGCATCCACCGCAACGAGCGCAAGGGCGAAGCCCCGAGCGACCACGTGCCGGTGCTGGTCGAACTCGACCTCGGGGCAGAAGAGGACGACGACGATCGGCCGATGATCTTCGGATAAGGGTCGGCGGTAGCGGCTGCGGTCGAATATTATCCTGACATTCTGCGTTTTTAACGGTTACCTGATCGTGATTCCCCAATGAAGGAGACTTCACGAATGGACGTAAAATGCGGAGAATCGTTGTTGCAGCACTTGCAGCGCTTGCCCTCACCATCGCCGGAACCTCGAGCGCCTACGGGTCCGAGAACCAGTCGGCGAGTTCCGTTTCGAGAGCGGAGGATAGTCCCTCCGCCTTCACCATGACGCTCGCCGGAACACCTGACGCTGTGGCCGATGTCGAGCAGCTCGAGGCAGCCTTTCCCGCGCTCGATGGCGCGACCGACAGGTCGACCGTGCGCCCGGTGTTCCACTTCGCCGCAGCACTGTCAGCCGGCGCGCCACTGGACCTTGCACGCGAATGCTCGGTGGGAATCCAGGTGATCGGAGGCGAGATCCTGAACGCCCCGCCCGGCATCGTCGAACCGATGGCACCAACACTGTTGCCTCGGGCGTGCAGTGGCCAGTCGCGCTGGTGGGTCGACGCTTGGGGCACGCATGTGCGCCTCGAGTCGTGCGCAACACGGACAGCCATCAGTGTTTTGCAGGGAAGCAGCAGCGCCGCCGCTCTCGCCGCGGCCCTCGGCGGGTTCGCACCTCTTGTCGGCATGCCGTTCGGCATCTACGCAGGCATGGCAGGATACTCGGCCTCGTCCATCGAGCAATGCTCGCGCAACGGCACCGGGGTCGAACTCGCCCTGGCCGGTTTCGTGTGCTGGGCGCAATAGGACACCGCGATGCACGTGAAAGCTGACGACTTCCGGCCCAACGCCGCCAGCATCACCATCCTCTGCGTCGGAGCAGCCCTCCTCGTGGCCGGCGTGATCCTGGCCGTCACGGGGACTCCGGGTGCCGACGGCGGCGCCAGGACACTGTTCCTCCTCGCGACGGTGGCGGCGCTCGTGGCTGCGGTCGTGGGGTTTCTCGTCAACCTTCGGCGGGACGGGCGACCGTTCGACCCGCGGCTGCTCCGTCCCAATCGGGCCAGCGTGAGCATCCTGAGCGTGGGCCTGCTCCTGTTTGCGCTGGCCACCGCTCTCACCATCCTCGGCGTCGAACACACGGGGGCGACCCTCCTCAGCACGGGGATCCCCATCGCCGCCCTGGCGTGCGCCGTTGGAGTCGTGGTCAACATCCGGCGACAGCGAGCGCAGCCCGCCGACCCTCAGCGCAACGCCCGCAGATAGCGCCGCTTCGCGACGCGCTGCGCGACCAGCAGCACTGGGAACAGCGCGCGCCACGGCTGCTGCGGCGCCGCCCTGGTCAGCGAGCGCACCACGATGCGCACCTCGCCGCCGTCGCGCTCGACGATGAACGCCTCCTCGCCGGCAACCGGATGCCCGGGGAGCGTGCGGTAGGAGAATCCGACCCGATCCGGGTCGTCCACCACGCGCACCACCTCCACCGGCTCCGTCACGGTGACGCCGAGGACGCGCGCGGTGATCACTTGCCGCTGCCCCGGGATCACGCGCGGCGGGTCCGCCGTGCCGCCGACCAGGAAGCCGCTCGCCGTTTTCACCCGCCAGCGCAGGATGTCCGTGGCCGCGCGCGTCCACTGCTCGGCTCCGTGGCCGATCGAGGCGGACACCTCGGACGAGCGGTATCCCGGGACGTCGGGCGCCCAGTGGCGGAGCGCGGGGGCGGTCCAGCCCGGGTCCTCAGCGTCGTCCACGAAGCGAGCGTAACAAACGTCCATATCGTCTGGAATTGATATTGGTATTCCGGACACTTTTGGGTCAGTATTTAGGGCATGGCAAACGACCCCAATCGCATCACGTCGCCGAGCCGCACCGATCAGGTCGGGCTCGGGATTCCGCATCTTCGGACCGGTGAGGCGATCACTCTCATCTCCTGGCGGCGCACCAAGCAGGGCTGGGCATTCGACGTGCGCGCCGGCCACTACGTGGCGCACAACACCACGCACTGGCTGCTGCAAATCGGGACCGACCGCGTCGTGCTGCCGATCTCGGAGTGGTCGCTCTTCAGTTCCTGACGCCGACCACCTCATCTGAAACTGACATTAAGCATGTATTGCGTAACCATGACAGCCGGATGAGAATGAGCGCCTGAGGGCAGCGCGGCGGCTCGACCGGAGCTCCGCGCATCACCGACAGCGTGCCCGCAGCAAGGAGATCAGCATGACAATCGAGAATGCGCAGCCTCGGCGACGCTCCAGCCGTAAGCGGGCGTTCCTCGCCCTCGGCGCAGTGGTCGCGGTGGGCGCAGGCATCACCGCAGCGGCGTTCACCGACTTCGCGAACCTGAACCTCGGGGCGAACGGCATCGGCGCCGACCAGTACAACATCCAGGTCGTCGACACCGACCCGGTCACCGGCGTTCAGAACCCGGGATCCTGGCAGGAGGCGGACACCCCCGCCGGCGCTCCGATCGAGCTCGTCGGCGCGCAGACGCTGTTCCCCGGGAGCGCGGCGATCAGCGTCGACATCCCGGTGCGCAACGCGTCGACGACGCTCGGCTCGACGCTGACGCTCACGCTGGCCCAGCTTCCGGATGCCGGCGCGAACGTGACGGACCCGAACTACCTGTCGAGCCTGCGGTTCTCCTACGCGCAGGCGGGCACCTCCGTCAACGGCACCGCCGTCAGCGGAACCGACCTGACCTTCGCGGAGCTCAACGATGTCGCCCTCAACGGTCTCGCGGCCGGCGAGGAGTCGAGCGTGACGATCACGGTCCGCCTGCTCGACCAGGCAGAGTCCGGCGCCGCCTTCGACGACAACTCGCTGAACGGCGCGAAGGCGTTCGTGCAGGCGCAGTTCAACGGCACGTCTGTCTGATCACCGCCGTGAGCCTGTTCAGCCCGTCGTCGCGTCGACCCTCGGTGGTCCGCGTGCTCGCGTCGCTCGTCGGCGTCGGAGCGTTCGCTCTCGTCGGCCTCACCGCGGCGAGCACGGTCGACTGGGGTCAGTTGATCGTCGCGGTCGACGGGTCGGAGAACACCTTCGACCTGCAGGCAGCAGGCAGTGACGAGCCGGGCTGGACACCCACCGCGGCGTCGTGGGAGCAAGGCCGCCCCGACCCGATCGTCGTCGTCCTCCGGGACGCGACGATCGGGCCGGGCACGTCCATCGCCACGCGCGTCGCGGTGCGGAACGCCAGCCCGCGGCTCGGCGCCGTCGTGGTCTTCCACGTGGTGCGCCCCGCCACCCCCAGCCCCCTCTTCGACCAGCTCCGCTTCACCGTCTCCGAAGGCGGCCACGTCTACGTCAGCGATGTGGATGCGGCGCACGCGGCGGCCATCGCGCTGACCGGACCGACCGCATCCGGTGCGTCGCGGACGCTCGACGTGACCGTGTCCGTCCCCGCAGACGCCACGGACGAGCTCGAAGGGCTCAGAACCCCCGTGTCCGTCCGATTCTCCGGAGTGAGCGAATGACGAGCAGACCCCGCATCCCCCGCGGACCCCGCTTCCGCCGCCTTCCCGGCATCGCCGTCGCCGCCCTGCTGACGACCGCGACAGTCGCGGGCGTCGCATCCATCGGCGTCACGTCGGCGAGCTTCACCGACCAGGCCGCCAGCGCCATCGGCACGAACGGCTCCGTCGGCGGCTCGTACGACATCGCCCAGCTCGCGCCCGACGATTCCGTCGTGCAGGGCGATCCGGACCCCGTCATCCTCGACACCACGAACACCGGCACCGTCATACTCGACGCCTCGGCCTCCACCGCCGTGGAGACCCGCGTCGTGACGACGACCGCCGCGACCGGTCCCGTGCACCTCACGCTCTACAACGCGTACCAGGGCACACGCCCCGGCGACCCCGGCATCGCGGGGGCGGGAGCCGACCCGTACGACTACGCCCTCTACACGGTCAGCGTCGACGGGACGCCCGTGGCCACAGCGCTGTCCGCCGCCGACCTCAACGCCGCAGCCATCGTCATCACCGGGTGGACGAAGGATGTGCCGAAGACCATCACCGTCCAGCCACAGATGATGCGCGCGGCGGGCAACGCGTACGCGTTCAACAGGTCCTTCGCCATCGGCCTCCGGTTCGACGGAGCGACATCGTGATGCGGCGCATGACCGCCACGCGCGCGGTCGCCGCCGCCGTCGTCGCGACGTCGCTCGCTCTGAGCGGTGCACTCCTCCCCTCCGGCGCCGCCGACGCCGCATCCGCCGCCTCGTCCACCGTGAGCGTCGCCATGCCCGGCCCCGGCCACTCCTCCTCCTGGTCCGGCTCGATCGCGAACCCCGGAAGGGATGCGGCGGAGGCGTTCCTCACGGTGACGGAGGTCGGCGGTTCCGCCGACGCGTTCGGCGACCTGCTGACGGCCACCGTCACCCTCCCGTCCGGCAGGGTGCTCATCCCGCAGACGCCGGTCGCCCGGATGCTCGGCGGTGCGCCGATCGCCCTCGGCCCGATCGCCGCAGGCTCCACGGTCACCATCGTCGGCACCGTCGCGCTGGCGCGGGAGGCCGGGGACGAGTTCCAGGGCCTCAGCGCTGCGGTCGTCTTCCAGCTCACCGCCGTCGAGAAGACGCAGCCTCACCCGCCGATCGCGCCGCCCATCGCACTGCCGGACACGGGGTCGACCATCGCCGTCACGGCCATCGCGGTCGCGGCCGCCGCCATCCTCGGCGGCGCGATCCTGCTCATCGTCCGACGCACGAAGAAGAGGAGGGAGGAGCCGTGAGCGCACGTCGATCGCGCATCCTCATCGCATCCATCGGCGCCGTCGCCGCCGCAGGCCTGGTGCTCGCAACGCTCGGTTTCGACGCGGGCACCACCACCGCCGCGTACACGGACACCACCGCGGCGGAGACCTCGCAGAGCCAAACGCCGCTGACCTCACAGTCGGCCAGGATGTTCCCGACGCAGACGCGGATCGCCAACACGATCACCTGGCTGCAGAGCGACGGGACGCTGTGGGTGTGGGGTTTCCGCGGCAACGGGCTCTCCGGATCCGGGTCAGCCACCGTCCCGAGTAACAACACCACTCCGTCCGCGGTGATTCTCCCGAACTCCGGCTATCCCGGCCCCGGGCGCCGGAGCATCGTGAAGGTCGCGGGCACCAGCTTGGACAACTACTACCCGACCGATGCCAACTACACCGGGCTGGCCGCACTCTCCGACGACGGCCAGGTGTACACCTGGGGAGGAAACTCGGCCAACAACGTCATGGGCCGGCCGGCCACGCCCACTCCGTACACCCAGCCGGGCCTCGTCTCGATCCCCGGCAGGGTGGTCGATCTCACCTCCTCGGCCACGGTGTACATGGCGCTCACCGCCACCGGCGACGTCTACACCTGGGGGTACGCCCAAGCCAGAGGCGTGACGGGTCAGGGCACGTCGACCGCATCGTCCGCCACGCCATCCCTCATCATGTCGGGCGTCCACAGCATCGGGTCCGGGATGTGGAACGGCTGGGCGATCAGAGGCGACTCGAGCCCGGGAGACACGACGACGGGGGTGTTCTGGTGGGGCTGGGCGAACGCGGGCTCCTCGTTCGCCTCCGACCCGTCCGGCGACAACATCGGGGCGAACGCCAACTCCCCCACCCGCTCGACGGCGCTGTCCGCGTACGCGACAAGTGGATGCGACACGGTCGGCGTGGTCATGGGCTCTGCCGACGACCACTGCTCGATCAAGCAGCTCATCGGGCACTACTACGGGAACCAGCTGGTCACATCCGACGGACAGCTCGTCACGTGGGGAGCAGGCAACCAGTACGGCACGGGGCGCCCTTACGTCGGCGCTGCCGATTCGGCCACGCCGACGGTCGTGCCGCTGCCGAACGGCGACACGGTCGCATCCATCTCCGTGACCGTCGACTACGTGGAGGTGCTCGGTGCGTCGGGAACGCTCTACATCTACGGCCGGTACTCGTTCGCCTGGGGCCCAGACCCCGCGACCGGCGCCGTCTCATCCACGAACCTCGTCACGCCGACGGCCGTGACCGCGTTCTCCGGGCCGGTGGCAGCCGTCGGCGGCTTCGGGTACTCGGGCACCGCGCTGCTGGCGGACGGCACCCTCGCCTCCTGGGGAGGGAGCACCCAGGGCGCGAACAGCAACCTGTACAACTCGATCAGGGCGTACTGGTACGCGACGCAGGCGACTCAGAACTCCGTCCAGGGCATCCTGCCCATGACCCCACCGGGACTGTGACATGCGCTTCAGAATCACCCTGCCGCTGATCACCGCCGGCGTCGTCGCGACCGCCCTGGCGGTCGTCGGCACGACCTCGACGATGAGCGCGCTGACCGATACCGCGTCGCTCAACCTCGGCCAGAGCGGCATCGGCACCGACGTGCCGTTCGGCATCGTCACCGTCCACCCGGACGGCACCGTGCACCACTCTCCGCCGGGGGCGGCGGTCGCCGTCCCGTTGACGGGAGACGACGCGTTCGTGCCCGGCCGTTCCCTCTCCGTGGACCTCGGCGTCGCCAACAACTCCCCCGGCGTCGCCGCCCAGGTGACCATGACGATCGGTCCCTTGGATGCGGCGGGCACCGGCCAGGTGGGCAGCGCGCCCAACATCACCCCGTTCATCCGGGTCACGGTGGTGGACACGGCCACGGGTCAGCTCCTGCTCGGCGGGAGCGCGAGCGACCCGTCACAGGGCGTGACCGTTGCCGCGGCGAACGCGGTGGTCGGCCGTCTCGGAGCCCGGGGTGCCGCGCCGCTCACCGACGGAGCCGCGTGGACGGCGGGCGCAGCGGACAGCCGCCGCGACCTGACGATCGTCCTCTACTACGTGGACACGCCGGAGACCAGCGCGTACAACGGCGGCGCGACAGCACTGGAGGTGGTGTTCGATGGCTCGTCGACCTCGTAGGTGCGGACGGCCGAGGCGAAGCGTTCTCGGCCTGGTCGGGTCCGTCATGCTCACCATCGCCGCGATCGTCGGCGTCATCGCCGTGCTGGCCGTCGCGGGGAGCGCCATCCTCGGCATCCGGCCGGTGGTGGTGATCTCCGGCTCGATGGAGCCCGTCCTCCCGGTCGGCTCGATGGTCTTCGCGCAGGACGTCCCGGCCAGTACGGTGCGGGTCGGCAACATCGTCACGACGCAGCGTCAGGACGGCGCGAAGGGTCTCATCACGCACCGGGTGGTGAGCGTGGAGACCGTGGGCACGACCACGACACTGCGGCTGAAGGGCGACGCGAACACCACGGAGGACCCGCTGCCGTACGTCACGACCCGGGTTGGCATGTACCTCTTTCATCTGCCGTGGGTCGGCACGCTCGCCCTCGCAGCACGGACCCCGTTCGGGCTGACCGCGATCGGGCTGTACGTGATCGCGCTCGTGGCCATCATGATCGTGGGACGCAGACGCCCGACCGCCCGCCCTGCCGATGGAACGGCTGAGCGGGCGGACGATCGAGCGGCGGTCGAAGGCTGAGCGCTACACCCGACGACGGGATGGTTTCAGCGTCAAGACCACGACGTCGCTTCCGAACGCGCGACGCAGCCTCGCCGTGGCGGTCACCGGGTCGTCGCCCTCGACTTCGACCACGAACCGGCGCTGCTGCGCGGTCTCGACGACCGCTTCGTAGCGCTGCATCAGAATCCCGCCCTGGTGAACCGCGCCAGCCAGTCGGCGTACGTGTGGTCTTCTCCGATCGGGCAGTCGCATTCGATGCGGATCTGCTCACCGGTCACCCCGCTGATCGACTGCTCGAAGTGGGACGCGTCGGCCACCTGCTGGGTGGGACGGTCGGACGGTATCGTGCTCATGATTCATCTCCATCGAGTGTGTTCGTCATGGCCGGTCTGCCCTTGCGGAACCGGCCGTGGTTCGGCGGAAACGGGTCGCCTTCGTTGAACTGTGTCGCCAGGCTCTCGAGTTCGCGCTGGATGGCCGCCTCGACGAGAGAGTTCATCGAGGAGTGGCCCCCTGCCCTGCCCGCCGTGCTGAGCACGGCGGTCTCTGCGCTCTTCTTCACGGAAAGACGCACGCGGACCGTCATCGTCGTTCGCAGCGGTTCGGTGAACCCGCTTTCCTCGATCGTCATGTCGCTCCTCGCCTGTGGCATCCATTCGGTGAGTAAGAGCACGGCGCGGCGACGGGATAACGCGGGAGAGCGTCGTTGAGGACGGACGGGCCGAAAGTGGATAGTTCACGCACGCTCAGTGGATTTCGGCGATGGATGCACCGGCATTGACTGGAACACCGCTTCGTGGCGAGCAGATCCCTCGGGTCCCGCTCTCGCCGGTCAGCACAGCACTGACGCCCGTCCGAGAACAGAGCACCGCCATGTCGTCGACCGCCGATCTTCCGACCGAGACCACGCCCCTCATCGGCAGAAAGGCAGATCTCGCCGACGCGCGCTCCGCCCTGGGCGAGTCGCGCATCCTGACCATCGTCGGCGCGGCAGGCATCGGCAAGACCCGCATCGCCCTCCGGCTCGCGCATGACGTCAAGCGGCGTTTCCACGACGGCGCCGTGCTGGTGCGGCTGGATGACGCCGTGGATGCCGGCGATGTCGTCCGCTCGGTCGCCACGGCGCTGGGATGCTCCACCACGACCCAGGACACGCACGCCGAGGTCGTCGCCGCCCTCGCGACCAGAGAACTGCTGCTCGTGCTCGACACCTGCGACAGGGTGCTCGACGCGTGCGCCGACCTCATCGGCACGATCATCGACGCGTGCCAGCACGTCAAGGTCGTCACGACGTCGCGGGAGGCTTTGCGCATCGCCGGGGAGCGCATCCACGTCGTCCATCCGCTGTCGACGCCGATTTCCGACGCCTTCGATCCCCGGCAGAGCACGACCGGGGCTGTCGAGCTGTTCCTGGATCGCTCCCAGCCGGACAGGGATGCTCCGCCCGTCGGCGGTCCGGACCTCGCATCCATCTCGGCGATCTGCCGCAGCCTCGACGGCGTTCCCCTCGCGATCGAGCACGCCGCCGGCCGCCGCGTCGTGCTCTCGGCGAGACACATCCTGGAACGGCTCGACCTGGAACTGCTCTCGAGCCAGGACAGGGATGTGATCGACAGGCATCGCAGCCTGCGCGCAGCCATGCAGTGGAGCTACGACGCGTTCACGCCGGTCGAGCAGGAGGCGTGGACGCTGCTGTCGGTGTTCGACGGCCGCTGGGGCCCGGAGGCGACGGCGGCCGTCCTCGCGCCCTGCGGGCTGTCCCCCATCCGGATGCTCGACCTGATGCAGGCGCTCGTGACGAAGTCGATCGTGGACAGGGAGGAGGCGGACGGGAACATCTGGTATTCGATGCTGGACGGCACCAGGCGGTTCGGACGCGACCTGCTGCGCGAGCATCCCGAGTACCACGCGACCCGCGCGCGCCATCGCGATTGGTACCTTCAGCAGCTCGTCGAGGCGAACGAGACCTGGCTGAGCGACCGGCAAGGCGCGTGGCTCACCCGGTTCGCCCACGAGCTTCCGAACCTCACGGCCGCGGTGGAGTTCTCGCTCGACGACCTGGATCCCGGTGCGGCCCTCGCGATCCTGGTGCGGGGGTGGAGGATCGCGTGGGGCGCCCACGGTCGGCTCGCCGAATTCCGGGTGCTGCTGAACCGTGCTCTCGATGCGGGGTCCGAGCTCGAGACGGCCGAGCACGCGATCGCCCTGGCGATCAGCGGGACCCTCCTCGGCCTCGACGGAGATGCGGCAGCGCAGAGCGCCTTCGCGGAGGCCAGACAGCTCGCGGCTGCGTTCTGCGACGCGGCGACGATGGCCTTCGTCGACGCAGCCGCCGCATCGGCGGAACGGGACGCGCGCGAATCCGTCCGGCTCTTCCAGAGCGCACTCCGGCTCGACCCGCGACCGGGATCGCCGGCCGACGTCGCCTTCTTCACCTCCGGCCTGGCGCTCGCATACGACCGCCTCGGGTTCGATCGGAGCGCCACCATCGTGCGGGAACGCTTCCTGCGCACGGCAGCGGCGAACGGCGAGCGCTATGAGGGAGCCGCCCTGCTCCTGCACTCCGCCGCGTACAGCCTGCGCCGCGGCGACGCGAAGCAGGCGCAGGAGCTCGCACGTCACTCCCTCGTGCTGCTGCGGGAGCTGCGCACTCCGCTCGGCATCGCCCACGCACTGCACGCGATCGGGCGCGCAGACCTGTCGGCCGGGGACCTCGCGAAGGGTCACGTCATCATCGACGCCGCGGAAGCCGTGTGGCGGGGAGCAGGCGAACTGCCGCAGCCAGGGCCGTTCCCCGGCGACGCCGCCCGGGCGGCCGCGCGGAATGGGTCAGCAGCCCGCCCTGGCCGGGCGGGCGACGGGGCGGACGGCGCGCGCGAGCTTCCGATGGAGGACGCCATCCGGCTCGCTCTCGGTGAGGCCATCGCCGTTCCGCCGACCCCGGCGCGCCGCCTCGTCGACGGGCAGTTGAGCGCGCGCGAGCTGGAGGTCTGCGACCTGATCACCGAGGGACTGACCGATCGCGATATCGCCGCTCGCCTCGTGCTGTCCGTGCGCACAGTCAACAACCACGTCCAGCGCATCCTGGCCAAGCTCGGCTTCAGCTCGCGCACCCAGGTGGCGGCCTGGCGGCTCCGAACCCACGGATACCGTACGTGAGGCAATAGAATAGGTATTTATCACTACACGTATTAGAAAAGCCGGCCCGAAGCTCAGAGAATGATCCATCCCGGAGAGACCAGCTGCCTCGGACCCCGCTCCGCCGAGCCGGTGGAGAAGCGCCCCGGGCCGATCGACACCCTCGACGACGACCTCCTGATCGCCCTGGTGCGCGCGGGGGAGTTCCAGGCGACGGACGCGTTCGCCGAGCTCTGGAAGCGCCATCTGCCCGCGGCCCTCGCCGCAGCGAGGCGCATCACGCTGTCGTACGACGCGTCGGATCTCGCCTCGGAGGCGTTCGCGCGCGTTCTCGTCTCCCTGCAGGCCGGGCGGGGTCCGGACCTGTCGTTCCGCGCGTACCTGATCGTGACGATGCGCAACGTGGCGGCGGGATGGGCGCGGAAGGCGGCCAGGCTCAGCTTGCAGGAACTCGACGATCTGGACGACCTGCCGCAGGCATCCAATGGCCTGGACCGACTCGACAGGCTCGCCGGATTCGAAGCCTTCCGTTCCCTGCCGGAACGGTGGAGGAAGGCGCTCTGGTACAGCGAGGTGGAAGACCTCAACCCCGCAGAACTCGGCGAGGTGTTCGGCATCTCGTCGTCGGCGGCGGCCATGCTGGCGTTCCGTGCTCGCCAGGGCCTCCGCGAGGCGTGGCAGTCGTCGATGGATGCGGACGGTCACCCGGCGGCGATGCCGCCAGTGCGATCGCTGCCGCCGGTGCGGTCGGCCCCGTCGCTGTCATCCGCGCCCATCGGATCGTCCAGCACGCCGAACTCGTGACGCAGCGCTGACCGGGCGGCGTTCCAGCCGGACAGCCCGTGCACGCCCGGCCCTGGCGGGGTGGACGACGAGCACAGATAGACCCCGGGAAGCGGCGTCCGCCAGGGATCAGCGGACAACACGGGCCGCTTGAGCAGCTGCCGGACGCTCGGAGCACCCGCATAGATGTCGCCGCCCACGTAGTTCGGGTTGTAGCGCGCCGCGTCCCGTGCCGTCGTGCTGTGGCAGCCGACGACGAGGTCGCGGAAGCCGGGAGCGAGGCGCTCGATCGCGCGGGTGATCGTCTCGCGCTGGTCGACGTCCGAGCCGGACGGGACGTGCGTGTACGTCCACAGCGTGTGCGCGCCCTCTGGCGCGCGCGACGGGTCGAACGTGCTCGGCTGCGACGCCAGGATGAACGGGGCATCGGCGTGCCTGCCGCGCGCGACGGCGCGCTCCGCGGCCTGCACCTCGGCCTGGGCGCCGCCGAGGTGCACGGTGGCGGCCTTCGCGAGCTCCTGGTCGGTCCACGGCACGGGACCGGAGAGCGCGAAGTCGACCTTGGCGACGCCGGGTCCGTACCGGAACGCGCGGACTGCGCGCTCGTACCTCGGCGGGAACGCCCCGCCCGCGAGGTCGAGCATCGCTCGGGCGCTCACGTCGAGCAGCACGGCACGAGCCGGAGGCAGCTCGGCGAGCGACGACACTGGATGGGCCAGCACGATCTCGCCGCCGAGCCGCATCAGCTCCGCGGCGAGCGCGTCGGCGATGGCCTGGCTTCCGCCGACCGGGATGGGCCAGCCGTGGGCGTGCGCGTACGCGCCGATCACGATGCCGGTGGCGGCTGCCGCCAGGGAAGGCAGCGGCTGGATGGCGTGCGCGGCGAGGCCGGCGAGCATGGCGGGAGCGTGCCTCCCGCGGAAGCGCGCCGACCAGGCGGGCGTCCCGTGTTCGAGCACCGCCAGCCCGAGCGGCACCGCGGCCGCCAGCGGGGTCGGGATGTGCAAGAGGTGTCCGGCGGAGATGGCCGCGATGTCGTCGGCGTGCCGCATCAGCGGCTCCATCAGCCGGCGCCAGGCCCGCCCGTCCGCGCCGAGCGCGTCGACCGTGCGATCCAGATCGCGGTAGGCGATCCCCGAGGTGCCATCGGCCAGTGGATGCGCGTACGACACCTCGGGGATCACGAACTCCACCCGCTCGGCCAGCCCGAACGCCCGGAAGAACGGGGACGCGAACGCCATCGGGTGCACGGCGGAGCAGACGTCGTGGTGGAAGCCGGGGAGGGTCAGCTCGCTGGTGCGGGTGCCGCCGCCGATAGTCTCCGCTCCCTCGTAGACGCGCACGCGCATCCCGGCCCTGGCCATCGTGACGGCAGCGGCCAGCCCGTTGGGGCCGCTGCCGACGACGATGGCGTCGAGACCGTCGGTCACGGAGCGGAAGCGGTGGACGCGAGCACAGGGACCTCTACCTCGGCAGGGTCGGTGTCGTGGTCGGGCGCTGCGTCAGCGCTTGAGTCGTCGTGCGCGTCGGCCGACGCCTCCGTCGACGCACCGGCCGTGCGCGTCCTCCGCCAGGCCTTCGCCAGGCCGCCGCTGAGCTCCCGATACGTCACGTCGCGGATGAAGATCGCGTCGATCGCGATCATCGCCAGCGAGAACCACGGCAGCCCCATCAGCACGGCGATCCCGATGTGGAAGCTGAGCATCACCACGAGCGCGAAGATGCGGGTGCCGCGGCGCATCAGCAGCAGCGGGAAGCTCACCTGCACCATCAGCGTCAGCAGGGTGGCGAAGGCGACGCCCGGGCCCCACGTGGTGACGAAGGCGCTCAGCTCCGGCCACGGACCGAACTGGGTCACGTGGATGGGGTCGTAGATGGCTGTGCCGCCGGACCACGGCGCACCCCCGGCCTTGTACAGGCCGCCGGAGACGTAGATGAACGAGACCTGCGCGGCCAGTGCGATGATCGCGAAGTTGTGCAGGATGTTCGTGTAGTGCTCGGGGACGACCCTCTGGAACCGCCACCAGCGGACGAGTAACACGGCGTTCGTGCCCTTCTCCTCTGCGCGCTCCTCCGCCTTCCTGCGGCGGCGCGCATCCACCGACCAGCGGTCGCCCGCGGCCGTGAAGAACATCACCATCAGCGCGATGCGCGTGAGGTTGTCGCTCTGGTCGTTGACGTTCGAGTTCGACTCGACCAGCGCGACCCAGAAGAAGAAGAGGAAGAACTGCGACAGCCTGGTGCGGTATCCGATGGCGAAGCTCACCGCGAGCAGGATCGCGATCAGATACAGCACAGTGAAGAGGAACGGATCCTGCGCCTGATCCAGGAACATCCTGAACGGCCACAGCTTCACGAAGTCATTGGCGGGATAGGCGAACTGTCCGCTCCACGCCATGCCGGCGCCCCAGGTGTAGAACCGCGTGGAGAAGTTCGTGAGCATCAGCCCGAGCATCATCGTGCCGAGCAGGATGCGCGTGACCGCGATGCCGTACGAGGCGCGCTTGCCGTCCAGGATCCAGGACTCGCCCTGCAGATACAGGGTCCGCACGAGGGCGAGCGCCCCGCGCATCCCGCGTCGGAGGAGGTCGGCGATCAGGGCGCCGAGCCTGCGGAAGAAGCCGGGGACGGTCATTTCTTGCTCACCTTCGCGTGGAGGGGAGCGAAGATCTCGGCGAACTGCTCCTCCGACTGTCCCGGCATGACGATCAGACCGCGCCAGCCAGTGGTCGCGAACTGCAGCGGAGGCAGCTTCGCGTGCGGGTTGTTCCGCTCGGCGAACGGGATGATGTTCTGGCGGCTGGTCATGTATTGCACGCGCACGACCGACTTGCCCCAGACCGCGCGGGCGGCCTGGACGGCGTATGCGTCGGTGTACCGCTCCTGCACGATGTACGTCGCGACGACCAGTGGGTTCTTCTGGGCGTTCGCCTCGTTCATCGCGGCCTGCATCCTGCCGAGCCAGTCGTCGCCCTTGAAGTAGTTGAGCTCGGCGATCTTCTGCTGCTCGGGGGTCAGCGCATCCCAGGCTCCCTTGAGCGCGGACGCCTGCTTGACGGCGAGGTTGGATGCGCGCGGCGGGAACAGGTTGTGCACCAGCATCTTCTGCTCGGCGTCGACGGCGGAGATCCATTCCGTGGCGATCTCGGCGCCGCCCTTGTCCGCAAGCACGGCACGGATCTTGAGATCGTAGTCGCCGTTGATCGGCTCCGGCGCGAACACACTCCAGCTCTGGCCCAGCCACGGGATCATGTACTGGGTCAGGAGGTTGCCTGGCACGACCTGGCGGAGCGGGGTGGGCGGCCCGATCCAGAGGAAGCTCGCGAAGATGTGCCACACGGTGACCAGGGCGACGACGGCGAGCGCGATGCGGGCTCCGCGGGTTCTGCGCTTGCCGCGCTCCGGCGGAGTGGCGTCGTCGATCCCGACCTCCGCGTCTCGTTCGGGTGAAAGCACGCTCATATCTCTGTCGTCTCCGGGTGGTGTGCGAAATGTTCACGCTGTTAGAGCCGAGAGGGCGGCCGCGATAACGTTGCATCCCTTTTCGGGCGGGAACGAACGGAACGCACGGTTTCGTTACGCCGCGTTTCAGCGGGCGCTGCGGGGAGAAGTGCCGAGCGATAGCGTCGAACCACCATGCCCGCCACCCCGTCCGCATACCCCGTCGAGTTCGTCGACGTGGGGCGCACGTTCGTCGCGCCGCGGGCGAAGGGCGAGCGGGGCACCACCCAGCGGGTCGTGCTGCGCGACGTGTCGCTGACCGTCGCGGCCGGCGAGGTCGTCGCCATCCTCGGCGCGAGCGGATGCGGCAAGTCGACGCTGCTGCGCATCGCGGGCGGACTCGACAGCCCGAGCGCTGGGTCAGCGCTCATCGACGGGACCGCGGTGGCCGGAATCGACGGCCGGTGCGCCGTCGGATTCCAGGAACCCCGCCTGCTCCCCTGGCGCTCGATCACCGATAACGTCTCCCTCGGGCTCCCCCGCGGAATCGACAGGACGGCAGGGCGCGAACGCGTCGCCCAGCTCCTCGACCTGGTGGGCCTGTCCGCCTCGGCCGGGCTGCGGCCCCGTGAGGTGTCCGGCGGGATGGCGCAGCGCGCATCCCTGGCCAGGGCGCTCGCCCGCAACCCCGGCGTCCTGCTGCTCGACGAGCCCTTCGGCGCCCTGGATGCGCTCACCCGCCTCAAGATGCAGGACCTGCTCCTCGACGTGCACGGAGCAGCCCCCACCACGATCCTCCTCGTCACCCACGACGTCGACGAGGCCCTCCAACTCGCCGACCGCATCATCCTGCTGGGCGCCGAGGAAGGACGACAGGGCGCGACCATCCGCCGCGTCGTCACCGTGCCGGGCAGCCGCCCGCGCGACCGGGGTTCAGCGGAACTCGCCGAGCTCCGCGCCGAACTGCTCGACGGCCTCGGCATCGACCGTCACGGTCACGCGCGCGGGATCCCGGCGACCAGCACGATCCCGGCTTTCCCGTACTGACCGGGTGCGCGGGCGCTGGCGCGCTCGCGTTCCACCACCTGCACCGATTCGTCCACAGCACCGAGTCATCCACAGTTTTGGCACCCGGCCCCCGCAGGCCGCCCAGGTCCGGGATGCTCGACCCACGCACTTCCACAGCACAGCACGACTGACAACCTGAGAGGCATCATGCGCCGCACATCCACCATCGTCACCGCCGTCGCCGCCATCGCGGCCGCCGCCAGCCTGATGCTCACCGGCTGCGTCGCCGGAGAGGGCCAGGCAGCGGCCGACCCCGCGAAGTCGACAGGCACCACGGGCGGAACGCTCAACATCGACTTCGCGACGTACAACCCGCTCAGCCTCGTCATCAAGAAGGAGGGCTGGCTCGAGAAGGCGCTGAAGAAGCAGGACATCACCGTCAACTGGGTGCAGTCCGCCGGGTCGAACAAGGCCAACGAGGCGCTCCGCTCGAACGCGATCGACGTGGGCTCCACCGCCGGCTCCGCCGCGCTGCTGGCTCGCTCCAACGGTTCGGCGATCAAGACGATCGACATCTTCTCGCAGCCAGAATGGTCGGCCATCGTGGTCGGGCAGAACTCGGCGATCACGTCGGTCAAAGACCTGAAGGGCAAGCAGGTCGCCGCCACCAAGGGCACGGACCCCTACTTCTTCCTGCTCCAGTCGCTCGAGGCGAACGGCCTGTCCGCCAGCGACGTCACCATCCAGAACCTGCAGCACGCCGACGGCTGGGCGGCGCTGCAGAACGGTTCGGTCGACGCCTGGGCCGGTCTCGACCCGATCATGGCCAACGCGGAGAAGTCCGGCGCGAAGCTGATCTACCGCAACGTCGGCTTCAACACGTACGGCTTCCTCAACGCCACGGAGTCGTTCCTCAAGAACAAGCCGGATGTGGCGCAGACCGTCGTGAACACGTACGAGTACGCCCGCGCCTGGGCACTCAAGCACCCGGACGAGACGGCGAGCATCCTGTCCGATGTCGCGTCGATCGACCCCGCTGTCGCCACCACCGTCATCACGGAGCGCACCAACCTCGACGTGTCCAACATCCCCGGCGACGCCCAGCTCAAGGTCCTGAAGAAGGTCGGCCCGATCTTCGTGACGACCGGTGACGTGCGCAGCCAGTCCGACATCGACAAGGCGCTCGACACGCTGCTCGACCCGACCTTCGCCAAGAAGGCCGACCCGAGCGCCATCGGAGGCTAGTGAGCGCATGAGCTACCAGAACTCACCGGAGGGCGACGGGGCGCTCGTCGCGACGTCGATGTACGGCACCTCGGTGGCGCGCGACGGCGAGCCGCGCGAGCAGGAGCCGGAGCGCCGGGTGCCCGGCGGGCGCGGCGGGCGCGGCGGCGTGCAGGCGCGGGATGCGCGCATCCCGTTCCTGTCGCGGCGCTCGACCAGGATCGTGGGAGGCTTCGTCCTCCCGCTGATCCTGCTCGTGGCGTGGCAGCTCGCCTCGACCTCCGGTGCGTTCACCTCCGCGCAGCTCCCGTCGCCCGCGATGGTGTGGGACGCGGCGGTCGACCTGGCGCAGCGCGGACTGCTCGGGCTCTACATCGCGATCTCCACCCAGCGCGTGCTGATCGGCTTCGCCTGCGGTGCGCTGCTCGGACTGGTGCTCGGCGCCCTGGTCGGCCTGTCCCGGCTGTGGGACATCTTCTTCAGCGGAACGCTCAGCGCCATCCGGGCCGTGCCGTCGCTCGCCTGGGTGCCGCTGCTGATCCTCTGGTTCAAGATCGGCGAGGAGTCCAAGGTCATCCTGATCGCCATCGGGGCGTTCTTCCCCGTCTACACGACGGTCGCCGCGGCGCTCAAGCACGTCGACCGGCATCTGGTGGAGGCGGGCAGGGCGTTCGGGCTGGGCGGGGTGCGGCTGTTCACCACGGTGCAGCTGCCGTTCGTGTTGCCGACGGTCATCTCCGGGCTGCGTCTCGCGCTCGCGCAGTCGTGGCTGTTCCTGGTGGCTGCCGAGCTCATCGCGTCCTCGATGGGTCTCGGCTTCATGCTGAACGACTCCGCGAGCAACGGACGCACCGACCGCCTGTTCCTGGCGATCATCCTGCTCGCCATCCTGGGCAAGCTGAGCGACTCGCTGGTGGGGTTGTTCGAACGCTGGTCGGCGAAGCGCTGGGGCTGACGCGCGCTGCGGTCGAACGGTCAGGACCGGGGCGGCGCGTGGCGGGACCGCTCAGCGGGAGCGGCGCTCCGCGGCGGCGGTGAAGGCGCGGGCGATGGCCCACAGGATCACGCCGATCGCCAGGAGCGCCAGCGCGATGCCGTACTGGCCGACCGGGCGGCCGGAGGTCCAGGGGAAGACCAGGTACAGGCAGGTGATCGCGCCGATGATCGGCAGGACGCGCGCCGTGCGGAAGTGCTTGTGGTCGACCGGCTGGCGGCGCAGCACGAGCACCGCGATGTTGACGACCGCGAACACCGCGAGCAGCAGGAGTGAGGTCGTCCCGCCGAGAAGGGCGACGATCGAGCCCTTCGGGTCGAGCGACACGTAGACGATCAGGCCGAGGGCGAGCGCGCTGGTGAACAGGATCGCGGCCCACGGCGTGCGGCGCTTCTTCTGCACTTTGGACAGGAAGCCCGGGAGCACCTTCTGCTTGCTCATGCCGTAGAGCAGGCGGCTCGCCATCATCATGTTGATCAGCGCCGTGTTCGCCACCGCGAACATCGAGATGAACGGCAGCAGGTCGGCGATCGGGAAGTCCGGCGCCGCTGCGTTGACCGCGGTGACCAGCGGGGTCTCGCTGCCGGCCAGCTCACCGATCGGCACCAGGGCGACCACGCAGATCGAGACCAGCACGTAGATGACCGCCGCGATCCCGAGGCCCGTCAGCATCATCTTGGGGAAGATCCTGCTCGGTTCCTTCGTCTCCTCCGCCATGTTGACCGAGTCCTCGAAGCCGACCATCGCGAAGAACGCCAGCGACGTCGCCGTGCTCACCGCGAGCAGGATGCCCTTGTCCTCCGGCGTCTCGAACGCCACCACCCGGGAGAGGTCCGCGTTGCCGCCGCCGATCGCCCACAGGCCGATCATGATGACCAGCAGCAGACCGGACAGCTCCACCAGGGTGAGCACCACGTTCAGCCAGACGCTCTCCGTCACGCCGCGCAGATTCACGAGCATGATCAGCACGATGAACGCGAGCGCGACCATCATCGTGAAGAAGTTGTCCGACGGCAGCCCGAACCCGACGGACAGGTTCACCGCGAACGCCCGGGATGCCGTGGCCGCCGACGTGATGCCGGACGTCATCACGATGAAGCAGACGATGAACGTGAAGAAGTGGATGCCGAACGCCTTGTGCGTGTACAGAGCTGCGCCGGCGGCCTGCGGGTACTTGGTCACGAGCTCCAGATAGGAGAACGCAGTGACCGTCGCCACCGCGAACGCGAGCAGGAACGGCAGCCAGGCCGCGCCTCCCACCTCGGCGGCCACCTGGCCGGTGAGCGCGTAGACGCCCGTGCCGAGGATGTCCCCGACGATGAAGAGCAGCAGCAGGCCGGGGCCGAGTGCGCGCTTCAGTTCAGGCTGCTCGCTGTCTGCGGTCTTGATGACCTGGGTCCAGGAAGGATTGCTCACGATGGCTCCGTTGTCGGTCGACGGTGGGAGCTACTTTATGTGAAAGTTCTCAGGAATGTCACCCGAAGGGGGCGCGACATGCCGGTATACCCTCGCGGCGTCCGGTCGACGCGGAAGCCGAGCAGCCTTCGCGGGGCGTAGTCAGCGCCTGCGGCCCGCGAGCATCGCCTTCCACACCCCGTCGGCCATGCGCTCGGGGGTGAGCACCCGCGCGAGCAGCGGGTCGACGGCTCCGTCGAGCATCCAGGGCCGGACCACCGCGGTGACCCTGACGTGCCCGAAACCCTGTTGCCGCAGTTCGGCGCGCAGGCTGTCGCTCCACGCGACGACCGCTGCCACGGACGCGCTGTGCACAGCACCGACATCGCCCGCCCCAGCGCCGGTGCCGCCCGCGATGGTGACGATGCGGGCCTCCCTGGCACTCGAGATCATGGCGGGAAGGAACTCGCGCGCGATGTGCATCGGGGCGAGCGCGTTGATCAGCATGGTGCGCCGGGTGTCGTCGCCGTTGTCGTGCTCCCAGAACGGGGAGCTGCGCACGATTCCCGCGGCGTTGACGATCACATCCACGCCGTCCAGCTCCTTGCGGACCACCTGCGCCGTCTGCGCGATGGCGCCCAGCTCCGCCAGGTCGAGCACGAACGGATGCACGGTCGTGCCCGGACGTCCCGTCGACGAACTCGGCGACCGGGTGGGGCCGCCCCACGGCGACGCCGAGCGCTGCTCCATCACCTGTGCGCGCAGGCGGGCGGTCAACGCGGACAGCGCAGCCTCATCCCGATCCCAGAGCACGACGGCCGCCGCGCCCTCGCGCACGGCGCGCTCCGCGAACAGGTATCCCATCCCGGAGGCGGCGCCCGTGATCAGCACGCGTGCACCCCGAACCGTTCTCGTCATAGGTACATCATCCCAAGTCGCGGGAGGCCCCGTGCTGCGTCACCGCCGGGCGCGGTACTCCGCCCGCACCTCCGGCGTCAGGTGCTCGGTGGCGGAGCTCAGCATGGTGCGCGGCATCCGGGGCGCGTACTCGTCCAGGAACGCGAGCAGCACCTCCCGGTCGACGCGCTTCCCGACCTCGCGGAGCATCCAGCCGACCGCCTTGTGCATGAGGTCCTCCCGGTCGTCGAGGAGCGTGGCCGCGAGGTCGACGGTGGTGGATGCGTCCCCGCGCTTGATGAACGCGAAGGTGCTGAGCACGGCGACGCGACGCTCCCAGAGCACCTCGCTGGCTGCCAGTTCGTCGAGCACGTCGCGGGGGCGATCCCAGAGGAACGCGCCAAGGACGTACTCGGCGGACGAGTCGACCAGATCCCAGTTGTTCACGCGGCCGCGACCCACCGCATCCAGATAGAACGCCGCCAGTTCCTCGCGCCGCGCGTCGTCACGGGCCGCAGGACGGCTGGCGAGCTCGAACTCGCGATTGAGGATGATGAGCGCGGCGAGGCGGTGCTCGTGCACCTCACTGTCCAGCAGCTCGCGCAGCTGGTCGAGAGGCAGGCCGCCGAAGCGCTTGGCGACGGCGCGGGTCTGCGGCACGCGCACGCCGATGAAGACGTCGCCCTCCCCGTACTCCCCTTTCCCCGCCTTGAAGAAGCGCTGCAGGAACACCGCGTCCTCCGGGCTGGCCACCTCCGCGAGCGCATCCCGCACCTCTGCTGCCGTCACCCGGCGAGCATAGCGAGGCGTCCTGGCGCTGGAAAAGTGCGTCGGCGAGCCGCGGGGCGCAAGGGACGACACCGGATGGGCAATAAAAGTTCGAAGACGAGTGGATAGGCTCGAATGCGGGCGCGCTCTGCGTCCGGACCAAGCGCCGCAGCCGCGGACGACCAACGACGGGAGGTTCGTCATGTCACAATTCGTTTCCCAGTTCAGTGCAAACGCCATTGTCGGAGAGCCCGAGGTCGTCGAGGACGTCCGTTCCGTGCGGTCGCTGGCGACGCATCCCGCGTGGCTGGCCCTCAAAGAGGCCGCCGTCGCTCTGCAGCAGGTGCAGGTCAAGGACGGCTCCGTGCCGGAGGAGGCCGACAAGGCCGGCGCAGCACAGCAGGTGGATGCGGTCATCGCGTCGATCGCCGAGCTCGCTCCGCACTTCCCACACGACGCCGCCTACCTGGATGCGCTGCAGGCCGACTTCCGCCGCTGGGCGGACGAGGGTCTCGGCGTCCCGGACTTCCTGGACTCTCTGAACGCGTTCCAGCCGCAGCAGCACCGCGTCGACGGGCTCGGCCACCTGGTCGTGTTCCCGATGTACACGCAGAACGGTTCGACCAACCGCCTCGTCGAGGCCGTGCTGGTCGAGGTGATCTGGCCGGAGTTCATCGCGGAGCTCGAAGCGGGCGACTACGGCAACAAGCTGTTCGTGCCGCTCCGGTTCGTGGACTTCACCCCCGGATACGACACCAACTCCGCCGTGCTGTTCCCCGAGACCGTGGCCATGCGCGAGATCCCGCAGTTCACCTGGGGCGCGATCTTCCAAGACCGCGAAGCCGCCAGGTACCGCAGGGTGGTGCGCGCGGCCTCGGAGATCACGAAGCTGCAGCTGCCGGACGACGCGGCGGCGATGCTGGACGACCAGAAGCTCGCGGAGGAGACCTTCGTGATGTGGGACCTCATCCACGACCGCAGTCACATGCGCGGGGACCTGCCGTTCGATCCGTTCATGATCAAGCAGCGGATGCCGTTCTTCCTGTACTCGCTGGAGGAACTGCGCTGCGACCTGACGGCGTTCCGCGAGTCCGTGCGGCAGGAGCGCGAGCTGAAGGCGCTGCCGGATGCGGAGCTCTCCGACGCGCAGCGGGAGATCCGTGACCACGCGAAGCTGGTGCAGTATGCGGTGATCTTCGACCGGATCTTCCGGTTCGCGATCACCGGCAGCCGCGTCCGGAACTACGACGGCCTCGGCGGCCAGCTGCTGTTCGCGTGGATGCACCAGCACGACGTGCTGCACTGGACGGACACGCAGCTCACCATCGACTGGGACGGTGTTCCCGAGGTGGTCGTCGCGCTCAGCGACCGGATCAACGACCTGTACTGGCGATCCATCGACCGGCCCAAGGTGGCGCACTGGCTGGCCGCGTACGAGATGCTCACCGAGACGCTCACCCCGAACCCCGCATCCGCGTGGGCGCGGGGGCTTCCGGATGAGATCCTCGCCGGAGTGCCGAAGGGTTACACCGACGCGGTGCTGGACGACGAGTTCCCGCTCTCCATGTTCTACGAAGCACTGAACAAGAAGATGGCCACCGTCATCGAATCCACCGCAGGCATCACCGGCCGCTCGGACGACAAGTGACGGAAAGCCTGCCCCTCTCCGGGCGGCTGGTGCTGGTCGCGGGTGCGACCAGCGCCAGCGGCGAGGCCGTGTCGCGCTCGCTCGTCGAGGCGGGCGCGACGGTCCTCGCCGTCGGCACGCGGCCGGAGGCGCTCGACGCCCTGGCCGCTGCCGTGCCCGGCGTCGACACCCGGGTCTGCGACCTGGCCGACCGGGATGCTGTGGCCGAGCTGGCCATGCGCATCCACCTGAAGTTCGGCGCGATCGACGGGCTGATCCACCTGGTCGGCGGCTGGCGAGGCGGCGGCGGGATCGCGGGGCAGTCCGACGACGACTGGGACTTCCTGGAGCGCGGTTTCCGCACGCTGCGCAACACGACACGGGTGTTCTACGACGACCTCGTCGCGTCGCCCGCCGGGCGCCTCGCCATCGTTTCGTCCACCGCTGTAGAGCGGCCGTACGCCGGTGGCGCGAACTACGCCGCGGCGAAGGCAGCCGCCGACGCGTGGACCAGATCGGTGGCGCAGGGGTTCGCGAAGGAGGCGCCGAACGCAGCGGCCGTCGTCTTCGTGGTGACGTCGTTGTCCGGGCTCGAGGACACGCTCGGCGCAGCCGTCGTGCAGCTCTGGGAGGGCGATCCCTCCACAATCAACGGCACGCGCGAGTTGCTCACAACTTCCGCCAACGCCGCGAACTGACTCTCTCACTCCTGCAAGGATGGATACGTGACGCTACAACTCCATGACCTCAACCTGCGCGGATTCGCCTCCGACAACTACGCGGGTGTCCACCCCGAGATCCTCGACGCCATCGCGGCCGCCAACGAAGGCCACCAGATCGCCTACGGCGAAGACGTCTACACGGCACGCCTGCACGACGTGTTCGCCGAGCACTTCGGCGAGGGCGTCCAGGTCTTCCCCGTGTTCAACGGCACGGGGGCGAACGTCGTCGGGCTGCAGTCGATGCTCCCCCGCTGGGGCGCGGTGGTGTGCGCGAAGACGGCGCACATCAACACCGACGAGGCAGGGGCTCCCGAGCGGGTCGCCGGCATCAAGCTGCTGCAGATTGAGACCCCGGATGGCAAGCTCACCCCCGACCTGATCGCTAAGGAGGCGTGGGGCTGGGGCGACGAGCACCGGGCCCAGCCGCTCGTCGTGTCCATCACCCAGACCACCGAGCTCGGCACGGCATACAGCGTCGACGAGGTCAGGGCGATCGCCGACCACGTCCACTCGCTCGGCATGAAGCTGCACATGGACGGCGCGCGCATCGCGAACGCCGCGGCATCGCTCGGCGTCCCGCTGCGCGCGTTCACCACCGACGCCGGCGTCGACGTGCTCAGCTTCGGCGGCACCAAGAACGGGATGCTCTACGGCGAGGCCATCGTCGTGCTCAACCCCGAGGCGTCGGAGGGGCTGATCTACCTGCGCAAGCTGAACATGCAGCTCGCGTCGAAGATGCGCTTCATCTCGGCCCAGCTGATCGCGCTGCTCACGGACGACCTCTACCTGCGCTCCGCATCGCACGCGAACGCGATGGCGCACCGTCTCCGCACGGCGCTCGAAGCCGGCATCGCCGACGGGAGCATCGAGGGTGTCGGGTTCAGCCAGGCGACGCAGTCGAACGGCGTGTTCGCCACGCTGCCCGCCGGCGTCGCCGACCGCCTGCGCGAGCACTTCCGCTTCTACGACTGGGATGCGGCACGCCATGAGGTGCGCTGGATGTGCTCGTTCGACACCACCGAGCACGACATCGACGCGTTCGTGGAGGCTCTGAAGCAGGAGCTCGCCGCCTAGGCAGTGCGGTTTTTGCGCTACAGCGTCGGATTTCTGACGTCAAGAGGTGCGAACACCCCAAGTGAGGGCCAGAATGACACTCCTACTGGGGTACAAAGCGTGTCCTCCATATGACCCACACAAGCACTTTTTTCGCTAGTCTGTAATAGCCGGCGGAGGAACCCGAATATCCTCCGAAGGTAACCCCGAACGTATGCCGGGCTGCGTGGATTCCCTAGGTCCCCGCACCCGGCATCGTGGGTTTAACGGGTGGGTTCGGTGGCGGGTTCGGTCCAGTACGCATAGCGGGACGCCCCGACGAAACCGAGCCGGTCGTAGAGAGCGCGAGCCGGGGAGTTGGCCGCGGTGACCTGTAACCACAGGTGCCGGATCCCGTGCCGTTCGGCGTCGGCGGCCAGGGCTCGGACGATGGCCGCCGCGTGCCCGCGGCGGCGTTGGTCCGGCCTGGTCGCCACGGCGAAGACGCCGCCCCAGACGCCCACGATGGCGAGGCGCGCGACGGCGTCCGGATGCTCGGGGTCGCCCGCCGAGGCGTAGAGCGCCGGGCCGCCGGTGAGGATGCGCTCGGCGACGGCCTCTGCGTCGGCGTTGCCGCGGCCGTCGACCGACCACCAGAGGTCCATCCAGGCGCGGGATGGGGTGGGGGCGATGGGAGTCGGCGCACCCGGGGTGGAGGCACCGGCTGACGCCACAGCCGCTCGGTCGGCGACGAGGACGAGGGTGTCGGAGTGTTCGCGATATCCCCTCGCGGCGAGCGCAGAGACGAGGGCGGGGTCGGTGGCCGGGCTGACCTGGAACACTGTGGGGAGGCCGCGGTCGCGGTATGCGCGCTCGGCCGCGGCGAGCGTGGCGGGCAGGCTCTCCGCATCCACTCGGCCGGTGGGGAGGACCGAGTTGGCGCGGTTGGTGACGCCGGAGGCGAAGCGGAGGGTCCAGGGGCCGAGGGATTCGCGCTGAACGGAGGGCCAGCCGCGGTCGGCGAGCACGTCCAGCTCGGCGGGCGACGGGAGAGACTGCATGACGGCCACGCTATCCCGGAACGATGGCATCGCCGGTTGACTCCGCCGGGGAGGCGAGTAGCGTCGGTGAGCGGCTGATGCCGCACCCGAAAGGACCGAAATGACCGAGACGCTGACCGAATCCGTCGTCGCCGGACTGGGCGCGAAGACCGTCGCGCACGTGGTCCACTACCGACGCAAGACCTACGTGACCAAGCCGTCCGAAGGGTATGCGCTGCTGAAGCGCATCCGGACGCTGCTCAAAGACGGCACGACCGACCTCGTTCCCCTGGTGCACAGAGACGGTTTCGTGTGGCTGGCGATCGGGCCGGGCATCCCGGTCTCCGTCGACGAGATCGAGTCCGACCCCGGACACAGCGACCACCACACGCTCAAGCGGCTAGGGCTGGATTAGCCCGAGCCAGCTCGATGCGTGGGTCGGAGGTTACGCTCCGGCGACCGGGACGAGGTCGCGCTTGCGCGGCGACCGGTCAGGGGCCGGAGCAGCGGCCGGCGCGGTGGCGACGGCCGGTTCGGCGGGCGCTGCCGGCTTGACAGGAACGGCGGGCTTCGCCGGGGCGGCCGGTGCCTGCGCATCCAGGGCAGGAGCATCCTGGGCGCCCTCCGCCGCCGTGAACTCGCGCAGCCACGGCACGAGGTCTTTGCCGAGGTCGTCGCGGGCGGCGGCCAGCTGGACGATCGCCTTGATGTAGTCGAGACGGTCGCCCGTGTCGTAGCGGCGGCCGGAGAAGACCACGCCGTGCACGCCGCCCGTCCAGTCCGGAGCCGTCGCGAGGCCCTGCAGCGCATCCGTCAGCTGGATCTCGCCGCCCTTGCCCGGCTCCGTCTTCTCCAGGATGTCGAAGATCTCCGGGCGGAGGACGTAGCGGCCGATCACCGCGTAGTTCGACGGCGCGCTCGCGCGGTCGGGCTTCTCGACCAGTCCGGTGATGCGCACCACGTCGTCCTCGTCCGTCTCCACCACAGCGGCGGCGCCGTAGAGGTGGATCTGGCTGGGGTCCACCTCGAGGAGTGCCACGACCGTCGTGTTCAGCTGCTGCTGCACCTCCAGCATCCTGGACAGCAGCGGGTCGCGGGCGTCGATGATGTCGTCGCCGAGGAGCACGGCGAACGGCTCGTGGCCGATGTGCATCTTGGCGCGCAGCACGGCGTGGCCGAGGCCCTTCGGGTCGCCCTGGCGCACGTAGTGCATGTCGGCGAGCGCCGTGGACTGGTTCACCTTCTCCAGGCGGTCGAGATCGCCCTTCCTGGCGAGGGTGTCCTCGAGTTCGGTGTTGCGGTCGAAGTGGTTCTCCAGTGCGTTCTTGTTGCGGCCGGTGACGAGCAGCACGTCGTGGAGTCCCGCGCCGACCGCTTCCTCGACCACGTACTGGATGGCCGGCTTGTCGACCACGGGAAGCATCTCTTTCGGCATGGCCTTGGTGGCGGGCAGGAAGCGGGTGCCGAGCCCGGCGGCGGGGATGACGGCCTTGGTGACGTAACTGGACATGATGGTTTCCTCTCGTTCAGCGCACGCCGGCAAGGGCGGCGAGGTCGTCGGCGATGGGGGCGCCCTCCGGCACCCTGCCCATGACGTGCACGGCCCAGCCGGCACGCGACCAGGCGGTGGCGTCGAGGCAGTTGCGGGCGTCGATCACGGTCTTGCCGTGCACGATGGCGGCGAGCGCCGCCGGGTCGGCCTCCACGAACTCGGGCCACTCCGTGAGCACGACCGTGACGTCTGCCCCGTTCACCGCCTCCTCGACGGAGTCGGCGTAGCCGAGCGTCGGGAACATGCGCTGGGCGGTGGCACGCGCCTCCGGGTCGTAGACGACGACCTGCGCACCGCGGAGGTGCAGGGCCGCAGCCACGTTGAGGGCCGGCGAGTCGCGCACGTCGTCGGTGTGCGGCTTGAACGCGGCGCCGAGCACGCCGATCCTGCGGTTGAGCACGGAGCCCCCGCAGGCTTCGAGGGCGAGGTCGATGACCCGCTGGCGGCGGCCCATGTTGATCTCGTCGACCTGCTGCAGGAGTCCGACGGCCGCGTGGGCGCCGAGCTCGCTCGACCGGTGCATCAGGGCACGGATGTCCTTGGGCAGGCACCCTCCGCCGAAGCCGAGCCCCGCATTGAGGAACTGGCGGCCGATGCGCACGTCGTGACCGAGCGCATCCGCCAGCAGGGAGACGTCGGCGCCCGCAGCGTCGCACACCTCCGCGATGGCGTTGATGAACGAGATCTTGGTGGCGAGGAACGCGTTCGCGCTCACCTTCACCAGCTCGGCGGTCGGCAGATCGGCGACGAGCACCGGCGTCCCCGCCTCGATCGGCGTCGCGTAGATGCGGCGCAGCACCGCCTCCGAGCGCTCCGACGTTCCGCCGAAGACCAGGCGATCGGGAGAGAGGGTGTCCTCCACCGCCTTGCCCTCGCGCAGGAACTCGGGGTTCCAGACGAGTTCGGCGGAGACCCCATCCGGGAGCTCTGCGGCGACGATGGCACGCAGGCGCGCCGCGGTGCCCACCGGCACCGTCGACTTGCCGACGATGACGCCGTCGTGGGTCATGTTCTGCGCGATCGACCGGGCGGCGGCCTCGACGTAGCTGAGGTTCGCCGCGAAGCTGCCGGACTGCTGCGGCGTCCCGACGCAGATGAAGTGCACGTCGGCGAGCGCGGTGGCCTCGGCGATGTCGGTGGTGAAGTTCAGCCGACCGGATGCGACGTGCTCGGTGATGAGCTCGGGCAGCCCGGGCTCGAAGAACGGCACGCGGCCGTCGCGGAGGGCGTCGACCTTGCTCTGGTCGGTGTCGACGCCGATCACGTCGAAGCCGAGTTCGGCCATCGCCGCCGCGTGGGTCGCGCCGAGGTAACCGGTGCCGATCACGCTGATGCGCGGGGCGGGCTGTTCCTTCTTCTTGGTCGTCATTCGCGTTGTCCTTTCGCGGGGATGGCTAGGAGGCCGGGGTGAGGGTGAAGCGGTCTTCTGGTCGCGTGAGCCCGGCGATGAACGCCGAGAGCGTGTCCGCCCGGGAGTCGATGCGCCAGTCGTTCGTGGCTCTGACCCCTTCGACATAGCTGGTGACCGCGAGGTTGAACCAGGAGAAGCCGACGATGTCGTCGTTCTCCGGTTTGCCGAGGGCGTTGAAGAAATCGGTGACCCAGGCCGTCTTGTGCCCTTCGGTCTCCGATGCCCCGACCTCGGCGAGGACGATCGGTTTCTTCGTGATGGCACGGAGCTGGTCGAGGCTAGGCGTGAAGGTGTAATCGAAGGTGAAGGACTGGTCGGCCTTGTACGGAGGACGCAGGTAGCCGGAGAGCCCGACCCAGTCGACGTAGTCGTCGCCGGGGTAGAGCGACGGGAGGTAGCCGTCGACCTTGTGCTGGGAAGGCAGGTTGTTGACGATGTTCGGCGCCCAGACCCAGATGACCAGGTCGTTCGCACCCTCCGCCTGGAAGACGTCGTGGACGTGCTTCCACATCTTCACGTAGTCGCCCGGGCTGTTGCCGTTGATCGAGTTGCCCTTGCCGTCGGTCTCCGACCACGGGTACCAGACGCCGTTCATCTCGTGGTCGAGACGGATGGCGAGCGGCAGTCCGGTGGCGACGATGTCCTTGGCGTACTGGTGCAGGTAGGCGTCGAAGTCGCCTCCGATGATCTTCGGGAGCGAGTACTCCGGCGCATTCACCGAGTCGTTGCCCGCCGAGATGGGCCGGGACTCCCAGGTCATCATCGGCAGCCTGCCCTGCTGCCAGGCGCGGGTGACCGCATTGGCGCGGAAGGTCTCGTCCCAGCCGCTGAAGTAGCCGACGAGGTTCGGCTGCACGCCGACCTTCGCGCTGGTCGCGTCGAAGGTGGCCCAGTTGAACGGAGCCTGCTCGGTGTACATGCCGTAGTAGCGGCTGGCCGGCTCCAGCAGTTCCGCCTTGGTCGGCGCGGTGATGGGGGTGGGCTCCGGCGCGATGTTGCCACCGCCGTTGCCGCTGCCGCCGGTGCCGCTGTTGCCTCCGGTTCCGCTCTTGGTTCCGGATGCTCCACTGCCCTTCGCACCTGCCGCCGTGTTCGCGGCGAGTGCGCCCTTCGCGCTGGCGAGCTGCAGCTTCGCCTGGGCGAGCGCCTTCTCCGCACTCACCGCGCGCTGCTGCGCCGTGGCGAGCTGCTTCGCGGTCGACGCCTGGGCGGCGAGCGCCTGCTGCTGCAGCGAGGTGAGCTTGCCGCTCTGGGTGGCGATGGTCTTCTTGGCGGTGCTGAGGTTCTTCTGCAGGCTGGCGTTCTGCGCGGCCAGCGGGTTGACGGCGGTCGCCGCCGCGTCGACCACGGTGCGGACCGCGCTCGTCGGGGACGACCAGACGTAGTAGGAGATGCCGCCGAGCACGAGGCTGAGGACGACGAAGGCTGCGGTGGTCATCAGGGAGCGCGACTTGGTCGCCGCCCACCAGTGAACTGCTTTGCTAGACAAGGAACAGGGCCTCCAGGGTCAGGATCGCGATACCGATCAGGTACGGGATGGCGGCGAGCGGGTTGAGCCGACGCCGCTCGGCGCGAGCGGTCTTGGTCTTGGGTGTGGATGCGGACGCCGGCGCTGCGGCCGTCGCCCTGCGGGTCTCTGCGCGGGTGGCCAGAGCCGTGGTGGTGGTCAGCCCGCCGACGGAGTCGGGGAGCTGCGGAAGCGCATCCGGAGCGGTGGGCGCATCCTTCGCCGAGGCCGCCAGGGCGATCTCGTCGTCGCTGCTGATCTCGTTCGGACCGCCGTTGTACGCGCCGGCGCGGGTGCCCCAGCCGCTGGCGTGCGCCATGCGGAAGAAGCCGAGCAGCCGGATCGGCATGAGGAAGAACGTCGAGACGATGATGAAGACCGGCAGGCGGAAGAAGTCGGACGGCTTCTCGGAGAGGTGCCTGATCTGGCGGATCGACATGCTGATCACGGAGGACGCGACCATCAGGGCCACGACGGTGAGCACGCCGCCCTGCACGCCGTAGGCCTGCAGGAAGCCGGCGTAGAAGTTGTAGCCCTCGCCGGTGATCGAGCGGTAGACCCAGCCGCCGAGCACGCCGGCCAGGACGAACGGCAGGATGATGTCCGAGATGAAGAAGAACGCCAGCAGCGGGGCGTGGCCGAGCATCCAGGGCAACATGCGCAGGGTGTTGTACTGGCTGCCGCGCGCCCAGCGGAGCTGCTGCTTGAACAGCTTCTTCACCTTGAGCGGCGCATCCGTGTAGACCAGGCTGGTGTGCTGGTAGACGGTGCGGTAGCCCTCCTTGAGGGTGAGGTTGGTGAGCGTGCGGTCGTCGGAGACCTCGAGGAAGACGCCGAGGAACTTCTCGTTCATGAACTTGTCCATGACGCGCATCAGGATCGAGCGGCGGAACGCGATGGTGCGGCCGGGAAGGCAGCCGATCTGCCCGACGACGCTCTGCGCCGGCATCGAGTACAGCGCCCGGGAGTTCTCCAGCCAGTCCGCCCAGCGGGTGATCCAGCTGCGCTCCGGCTCCAGGATGCGCTGCTTGGTCGTGACGCCGCCGACGCGCTCGTCCTTGAACGGCTTGACGAGCTCGGAGAGGGTGTCCTCCGTCCAGACGGTGTCGGAGTCGACCAGCACGGTGATGTCGCCCGTGGACATCCTCGTGCCGATCATCACGGCGTTGCGCTTGCCGGGGATCGGGGTGTGCACCCAGCGCACCAGAGGGGCGAACTCCTCGCAGACCTCGACGAGGCCGGGGTTGGGCGCTCCGTTGATGACGACGATGATCTCGCCGGGCTTCTGCTCCACCATGCGGCCGATGACGTCGCGGAACAGGTCGAGCGGTTCGTCGACGACGGGGACGACCACGCTCGTGGAGACCGCGAAGTCCTCGGTGTATGCGCGGTATCGCCGGGAGACGGCCACCTTGATGATCCAGATGACCCAGATGAAGGCGGAGTAGACGGCGAACAGATAGAACTCTGGATGGCCCTCCAGCATGTGCCGGATCTGCAAAATGAAAATGAACACGGGACGAGACCTCTCAGGGGGGACAGGGGTTGCATCCACGTCTCTGGGGATCTGGGCGGTCGGGTTGATCAAGTTGTAGCTGTGGGCTCTCTCACGGCGCAAGCGAGGTTTTCTCGGTGGTCACGGCGGGAAACGGCGGCCCCGGATGTGCCCCTGTCCGCCGACACGCGGACACCTGGAGGCTGTCGGCAGAATGGCGGACACACCCCCGTTCGGGGGAGGCGTAACGGCAGGTCAGGAATGGAATCGCTCGGACGGTCGACCGGGCGACCGGGGGACGATGGCCGGGGGACGACGGGGCCGTTTTGTACCCCGGATGCGGGTAGAAAAACTATGACGCGAAACGGCTGAGAATTAACACAGCCGTAACAATCGATTCACTCCCGGGAGCAGGAATACTCGCCAGCAAAATGTGTTTGCATGGATATAGCTTGGCAATGGAGACAAGCGCATCCATGTCGTCAAGCACCAGGAGAGTCATGTCCATCGCCGAGCTGAATTCGCGCGCCGCCGTCACCGCAGCACCCCTCATCCCCGCCCTCGCCGAGCGCTGGAGCCCCCGCGCCTTCGACCCCACCGCCGTCGTTCCGGAGACCGCTCTGACCGCGGCTCTCGAGGCAGCGCGCTGGTCGCCGTCCGCCAGCAACACGCAGCCGTGGCGCTTCATCGTCGCCCGTCGCGGAAGCGCCGAGTTCGACACCATCGCCTCCGCCCTGATGGGCTTCAACCAGGCGTGGGCAGGGTCGGCCAGCGCGCTGATCGTCGCCATCGCCGAGATGGAGGACGCGGAGGGCACCCCGCGCCGCTGGGCGACGTACGACCTGGGTCAGGCCGTCGCGCACCTCAGCGTCCAGGCCCACCACGACGGGCTGCACGTGCACCAGATGGGCGGCTTCGACGTGGATGCGCTCCGCTCGGCGTTCGACATCGAGGAGCGTTTCCTGCCCACCTCCGTCAGCGCCATCGGCATCCTCGGCGACCCGGAGGCCCTCCCCGACCCGCTGCGCGAGCGTGAGCTCGCACCCCGCTCGCGTGCCGCGCTGGACGAGATCGTGATCGTCAACGCCTGAGAGCAGCCGGTCAGCAGTACCCGAGGAGGGCGTCGTCAGCGACGCCCTCCCTTTTTTCCGGCGTTCGTCGAATTTGCCGGCCGCCCGATCTGTGGGAATATGGCCGAACTCAGACGGCCAAGCAGTGTCGCGGGTCGCTGCAGGGACGCAGCGTCGCCCGCTGAAGGAGAGACGATGACGACTCCCATCGCCCCGGCGATCGCCACCGGCGGGAAGCTCAAGCGCAACCTCGGCCTGTGGGCCATCGTCGGCCTCGGGCTCGGCTACATGACCCCGACCGTCGTCTTCGACACGTTCGGCATGGTGGCACGCGACACGAACAACGTCGTGCCGTCCGCCTACCTGGTCGCTCTCGTCGTGATGATGTTCACGGCCGTCAGCTACGGCAAGATGGCTGGGGCCATCCCGAGCGCCGGATCGGCGTACACCTACGTGCGCGAGTCCATCCACCCGAACGTCGGGTTCCTGGTGGGCTGGACGTCGCTGATCGACTACGTGCTCCTGCCGATGGTCAACTGCCTCATCATCCGGAGCTACCTGGAGGCGCTGTTCCCCAGTGTGCCCGGCTGGATCTGGGTGGTCATCTACTGCGCGGTCGTCACCTCGATCATCTACCTGACGATGCGCGGCACGTCGAACATCAACATGCTGCTGCTCGTGTTCGCAGTGGTGGTGATGGCGGTGTTCGTGATCATGGTCATCGCGCAGCTGGTGCAGGGCGAGGGAGCTGGAACGATCGCCTCCGCCCAGCCGTTCTTCCACGACGCCGTGACGCTCGGCGCCGTGCTCACCGGGGCCACGATCGTCTGCTTCTCGTTCATCGGCTTCGACGCCGTGACGATGTACGCCGAGGAGGCGAAGTCGCCGAAGATCATGCCGAGGGCGATCCTGTTCACGGTGATCATCGGCGGCGCGATCTTCCTGATCACGTCGTACTTCACCCAGCTCAGGTTCCCGTCGTCGGACGAGTTCCCGACCGCGGCCATCGAGGACAGCACACTCCCGGAGATCGGCAAGCAGGTCGGCGGCCAGACGCTGCAGGCGGTGCTGACCGCCGCCGGGTTCGCCGCGACGCTGGCCTCCGGGCTGGCCTCGCACGCCTCGGTGTCCAGGATGCTGCTTGTGATGGGTCGCAACAACGTGCTGCCCAACCGGTTCTTCGGCCACATCAACGCCAAGACGTCCACGCCGACCTTCAACATCGTGCTCGTCGGCGCGATCAGCCTGCTGGCCGCCGCGTTCACACTGGAGACGATCGCCGCGTTCATCAACTTCGGCGCGCTCATCGCGTTCACCTTCGTGAACATCTCGGTGATCGCCTGGTTCGCGATCCGCAAGGGGCGCAGGCGCACGCCGCGCGACATCGTTACGTTCATCGTCCTGCCCGCGATCGGGATGCTGCTGACGGGCATCCTGTGGGCCAATCTCCACGTCGACGCACTGATCGGCGGGAGCATCTGGATGGCGCTCGGGTTCGTCTATCTGCTGGTGCTGACGCGCGGATTCCGCCGCAGCGTCCCCGGCTTCGACGAGAGCCAGCCGGTCACCGGGTTCAACAAAGCCGTCAAGTAGCGCGCGCTCGGAGGCCCTTCCGGGGCCTCGGATCGGTCGTTTCGAAATCGTTATCGAAGTTTGGCCATTTCGATGGACAAACAACATATTCGGATGCGAAGCTCGGCAGGCGACGGCGCGACCGTCGCACGTCGTGAACCGTTATCAAGGAGTTTCCACAATGAAGAGGAATATTCGCGTCGCGGGCGTTCTCGCACTTGTCGCGGGCACTGCGCTGCTCGCCACAGGCTGCAGCGGCTCAGGCACAACGCCCAGCAACGGCAAGGTCACCATGTCCTTCTGGGACAACTCGACGACCGGCCCGGGCAAGGCATTCTGGGTCAAGACGATCGCGGACTTCGAGAAGGCCAACCCGAACGTCACCATCAAGCTTCAGACGGTCCAGAACGAGGACCTCGACGGCAAGCTTCAGACCGCGCTCAACTCGGCGTCCGCACCCGACATCTTCCTGCAGCGCGGCGGCGGCAAGATGAACGCCATGGTCGACGCCGGCCAGCTGATGGACATCACCGACTCGATCGACGCGACCACCAAGGCGTCCGTGAACGCCGGCGTGCTCAAGAGCAACGAGTACAAGGGCAAGATCTACGCGATGCCCGTCAACGTGAACCCCGAGGGCATCTTCTACAGCAAGGACCTGTTCAAGGCTGCGGGGATCGACACTCCCCCGACCACCATGGACGAGCTGAACGCCGCCATCGTCAAGCTCAAGGCGACCGGCGTCGCCCCCGTCGCCGTCGGCGCGAAGGACGCCTGGCCTGCTGCGCACTGGTACTACAACTTCGCTCTGCGCGAGTGCAGCGAGAGCGCGCTCAACAAGTCGGCAGCATCCCTCGACTTCAGCGACAAGTGCTGGACGAAGGCCGGAGAGGACCTCAAGGCGTTCAACGACACCAACCCGTTCAACAACGGCTTCCTCACCACCCCGGCCCAGCAGGGCGCAGGCAGCTCCGCCGGTCTCCTGGCCAACCACAAGGCGGCGATGGAGCTCATGGGCGGATGGGACCCGGGAGTGATCGCGTCGCTCACCCCCGACCAGAAGCCGCTGCCCGATCTCGGCTGGTTCCCCTTCCCCTCCGTCCCGGGCGGAGCTGGCGACCCCAGCGCCATGATGGGCGGCGTCGGCGGGTACTCGTGCTCGGCGAAGGCCCCGAAGAAGGAGTGCACCGCGTTCCTCAACTACATGACGACGAAGTCGGTGCAGGAGGAGAACTACACGGCCTTCAACGCGATCCCGGTCAACAAGGACGCGCAGAGCGGCATCACCGACTCCGTGACGAAGTCCGAACTGGATGCGTACAACAACACCAAGTTCATGGCTCAGTTCCTCGACACCCTGCTCGGGCAGAACGTCGGCAACGCGATGAACACCGGAGTGGTCAACCTGCTCGCAGGCAAGGGCTCGGCGGCGGACATCATCGACACCGTCAACCAGGCAGCCTCCAAGGGGTAGCCGGATACCCGCGATAACCGATCGGGGGCGACGCGCAGTGTGCGCGTCGCCCCCGATTTCTCGTTGGTGGCCGGCTCAGGGACGGAGGAGCACCTTGATGGCGCGGCGCTCATCCATTGCCGCGTACGCCTCGGCCGCCTCGGAAAGCGGGAGCTCCAGGTCGAAGACGCGGCCGGGGTCGATAGCGCCGGACCAGACATCCTGCAGCAGCTCCTCGACGTAGTTGCGCACGGGAGCGACACCGCCGTTCACACCGACGTTGTTGTTGAACAGCGGGCGCACAGGCAGCTCAGGGCCGCCGTTGGGGACGCCGACGTATCCGACCATGCCGCCGGGGCGCGCCGAACGGATCGCCTGGTCCATCGACTCCTTGGTGCCGACCGCCTCGAGCACACAGTCCGCCCCGATGCCGCCGAGCAGCTCCCTGACCGCCGCGACGCCGTCGTCGCCGCGCTCGGCGACGATGTCGGTCGCGCCGAACGCGCGTGCCAGTTCCTGACGCGACTCGTGCCGCGACATCGCGATGATGCGCGAAGCGCCCAAGCGGGCGGATGCGAGCACCGCGCACAGCCCGACCGCGCCGTCGCCCACCACCACGACCGTGCTGCCCTCGGTGACCCCGGCGGAGACGGCGGCGTGATGGCCGGTGCCCATCACATCCGAGAGCGTCAGCAGGCTCGGGATGAGGTCCTCGCTCGGGTACTCCGGCGTCGCCACGAGCGAACCGTCCGCGTGCGGGACGCGCACCTTTTGGCCCTGGCCGCCGTCGGCGAAGCCGCCGAGCTTGTCGTCCGACCCCCACCATCCTCCGTTGAGGCAGGAGGTGCTGACGCCGTTCTTACAGTTGACGCACGTCATGTCGCAGTCGTAGAACGGCGCGATGACGAAGTCGCCGGGGGCGATCGTCTTCACATCCGGCCCCACCTCCTCGACGACGCCGACGAACTCGTGACCGATGCGGTGCGCGTGGTGCGTCGGCGTGACCCCGCGGTACGGCCACAGGTCGGAGCCGCAGACGCAGGCTGCGACGACGCGCACGATGGCGTCGCCTCCGGTAGACAGGACGGGATCGGGAACCTCTTCGACGCGGATGTCTTTTTCACCGTGGATGACCGTTGCAAGCATGGTCAGAAGCCTACGCCGCACGGTGGAGGTGCGAGCGCCGCTCGTCCCCCGTCCGGGGGACGGCCGGTGACGGCCTGGTGAACAGCGTGTGAAGCCGCGACCACCGGATGCGCGCGGCTCGTAGCATCGCCTCATGCCGAAGCGCTCCCGACTCGCAGCGGTCTTCGCTGCCATCGGCGCGCTGATCGCGGTGGCGGTCGTGGTGACGATCGCGGTGCGGCCGTCCGCTGTGCAGGCGGGGGCGCAGGCGCATCCTGGGTCGTATGGGGTGGCGGCCGACCTGGATGCGTGCGGGGCGGGGTGGGGCGAGGCCGGCGGCGCTGGTGGCGCCGGCGGCACTGTCGCCGGTGGCGAACAGAGCTTCACGGTGACCAATCACACCGTCGCCGGCATCGAGGTCTACCTGCAGGCGGTCGACTCGAAGAAGGTGTACCTCGACCTGGAATCGCTGGGCGCCGGGGCGCACGCGACGGCGCGGGTCTCGCTCGGCGCCGGGCGCTACCGCTTCGTCTGCCTGCCCGCCGATGCCGACCCGGTCACCGGGCCGAGCGTCGCGGTCGGGCCCGCGCCGCCTTCCGCACAGCTCACCCCCGGGATCGTGCCGGTCACCAGGAACGACCTCATCCCGGTGGCGAAGGCGTACACGACCTGGGTGGCGTCGCGCATCCCGGTTCTGCAGAAACAGGTGGCCGACCTCGGCGCCGACACCGCGGAGGGCGACTTAGCGGCCTCCCGCCGCGACTGGCTCGACGCCCACCGGACCTATGAGACGCTCGGCGCCGCGTACGACGCGTTCGGCGACGCCGGAGAGGCCATCGACGGCCTGCCGGCCCCCGGCACGAACGCACTGACCGATCAGGGGCTCACCGGGTTCCACCGCATCGAGGCACTGCTCTGGTCGGGCGCACCGGCCAGCCAGGCGGTGGATGCGGTGGCCGCCTTGCAGGCGTCCGTCGCCTCGCTCGCGACCACGCTCGCCGACGCGGAGGTCGACCCCGGCGCCATCGGGCTGCGGACACACGAGATCGTCGAGAACGCTCTGCAGTTCGAGCTGACCGGGGACGCCGACGCGCTGTCCGGCACCGAGCTGGCGACGGTCGACGCCAACCTCTCCGGGGCGACGGCGGCGCTCACGCCGCTGACGAGCATCCTGAGCAGTCGGTACGACCGGCTGGCGGCGACGACGGCGTCGATCGCGACTGCGCAGCGGCTGGTGGAGTCGTTCCGCGCGGCGGACGGGAGCTGGCGTCCGCTGTCGTCGCTGAGCCGCGCCGAACGGGAACGCGTGGACGCCGCCATCGACGGCGCACTGGAACTGCTGGCGCCGGTAGCGGCGATCTGCGACATCAGGAGGGAACCGTGACGGGGATCGGGCGGAGGGGCTTCCTGCAGGCGACGGCGGGCGCGGCAGTCGGTGCCGGGGCGGCGGTGGGGATCGGCGCGGGCGTAGGTGGCACAGTCCGACCCAAAGACGCGACACCCGCCGCCGCATACGCGTTCCACGGCACACACCAGCAGGGCATCCTCACGCCACCGCAGCGGGCCGCCGCGTTCGTCGCGCTCGACGCCACCGCCGCCAACCGTGCCGAGCTGGCCGACCTGTTCAAGACGATCACCGAGCGTGCCAGGTTCCTGACGACGGGCGGCACCCCGCCCGACCCCGGTCTCACAGCACCGCCGCGCGACTCCGGCATCCTCGGCCCCACCGTCGTGCCGGACGGGCTCACCGTGACCCTGTCCGTCGGCGCATCCCTCTTCGACGAGCGCTACGGGCTGGCAGCCGCCAAGCCGGCGCGCCTCCGGACGATGGAGGACTTCGCCAACGACGCGCTCCGCCGGGAGGTCTGCGACGGCGACCTGCTCCTCCAGGTCTGCGCAGACGACCGGGATGCGGTCACCCACGCCGTGCGCGAGATCGCGCGCGCCACCCGGGGCGGGATGCAGGTGCGCTGGCGGCAGGACGGCTTCACGTCACCGCCCCGCCCATCCGGAACCCCGCGCAACCTGATGGGGTTCAAGGACGGCACGAGCAACCCGTCCACGACGGACGCGAAGAGTATGGCCGACCTCGTCTGGGCCAGGGCGGGCGGCGCGGAGCCCGGCTGGGTGGCGGGCGGCAGCTACCACGTGGTGCGCATCATCCGGATGCTCGTGGAGTTCTGGGACAGGGTCAATCTGCACGAGCAGGAGAACATGATCGGCAGGAGGCGGGACACGGGCGCCCCGCTCACCGGGTCGCACGAGCACGACGATCCGCACTACGAACTCGATCCGACCGGCGACGTGATCCAGCTGGATGCGCACATCCGGCTGGCCAATCCGCACACCTCGGCCACCGCCGACCAGCGCATGCTCCGCCGGGCATACAACTACGACGCGGGGCTCGACAGCAACGGCGACCTCGACATGGGGCTCATCTTCACCGCCTTCAACCAAGACCTGGAACGGCAGTTCGCCACCGTGCAGCGACGGCTCGCGAACGAACCGCTCACCGACTACATCTCGCCGTTCGGCGGCGGCTACTTCTTCGCGTTACCCGGCGCGCGGGACTCCGGAGACTGGCTGGGCAGCAGGATGCTCGCCTGACTCCGGCGACAGGGCTCGGCGCATCCCGCGCCGACGATCAACACACACAGGAAGAAGGAATCGTGTTCAGACCACCTCGTCTGCACCGCTCCGCGACGGTCACCCGCGCCGGTCTCGCCGTCGTCGGCGCCGCCGCTCTCATCGGCGCCGGGCTCCTCACGGTCGCCCCGGCCTCCGCGGAGAGCTCACACTCCTCATTCACTCTCACCCCGATCAAGCACCTGGTCGTCATCTTCGACGAGAACGTGTCGTTCGATCACTACTTCGGCACGTACCCGTCCGCGACCAACACCGACGGAACCCCGTTCACCGCGGCGAAGAGCACACCGAAGGCGAACACCCTGGTCACCTCAGGGGCGCTCACCAGCAACCCGAACCTCTACCCGCCGAAACGGCTCGCCTCGACGCAGGCCGTCACCTGCGACCAGAACCACAGCTACGCCGCGGAGCAGCAGGCCGTCGACGGAGGCAAGATGGACCTGTTCGTGCAGAAGACCTCGACGGACACCTGCACGGGCCAGTTCGGCGCACCGGGTCTCGCGATGGACTACTACGACGGGAACACCGTCACCAGCCTGTGGAACTACGCCCAGAACTACGCGATGAGCGACAACAGCTGGGACACCACGTTCGGCCCGTCCACGCCGGGAGCGCTCAACCTCATTTCCGGCCAGACGCACGGAGGCACGGCGTACGACCCGAAGACCGGGGCGACGCTGACCGCATCCACTGCCGTGCAGTCGCCGAACGCCTCCGGCGTCGGAACGGTGATCGGAGACCCCGACCCCGCATACGACGACTGCTCGGACAACGACCACGTGTCGACGTCGGCCGTCGTCGGGATGGCGGGGAAGAACATCGGCGACCTGCTCAACAACCGCGGGGTCACCTGGGGCTGGTTCCAGGGCGGCTTCACGCCGACCACCGCGTGGGACGGCACGAGCGGCCACTACGCCAAGTGCGACGCCACCACGGCCAACATCGCGGGCGCGACGCCGAAGGACTACTCGCCGCACCACTCGCCGTTCCAGTACTACAAGTCCACGTCCAACCCGCACCACCTTCCGCCGACCTCGACGAAGGCGATCGGGCACACCGACCAGGCCAACCACCAGTACGACCTCTCGTCGTTCTCGGCGGCCCTGTCGTCGAACAACCTGCCGTCCGTGTCGTTCCTCAAGGCACCGGAGGCGCAGGATGGTCACGCGTCGTACTCCGACCCGATCGACGAGCAGAAGTTCCTCGTCAACCAGATCAACGCCATCCAGAAGTCGAGCTCCTGGTCGAGCACGGCGGTCGTCGTCGCGTACGACGACTCGGACGGCTGGTACGACCACGTGGCCCCGAAGGTCACCAACGGTTCGGCCGACCCGGCCGTCGACTCCACGGTCTGCACCTCCGTCTCGCACACCGCGGGCGGATACGCCGACCGCTGCGGCCCGAGCCAGCGCCTCCCGCTCCTGGTGATCTCGCCGTACGCGGCGCAGAACAAGGTGGACCACACGCCCACCGACCAGACATCGGTGCTGCGCTTCATCGAGAACAACTGGCTCACCGGCCGCATCGGCGACGCCAGCTTCGACGCACGAGCAGGATCCCTCGGCGGGATGTTCGACTGGTTCCGGCCGCAACAGCGCGAGGTTCTGCTCTCGCCGACGACCGGCGCGGTGACCGCAGTCGTCCCGACGCGCCCGCACTGGCCGACGCCGCCCCGCAACGGGTGGTCGACGCAGCCGTAGGGGGGCGTTTCGCTGGGCGAGCGGTCCCGGATCGCTGCGGCGATCCGGGACCGCTCGTTTGTGTGAGGGAAATCGGGCGGAGTGAGACGCAACATTTTCCACGTCAGATTTCTGTTATCGTTGGCGGATTCGCACGGATCGCAGACGAAGCCGGTACCGAAGGGACGCCCGAATGAGTCACCGCACTTCCGCTCAGCGGTACCTGACCACCGGCATCATCCTTGCCGCGGTCGGCATTCTGCTGCTCTTCAGCGGCGACGTTCTGACTGTGGTGGGCGTCACGATCGAACAGGCAGGACTCATCTCGTTCGTCGTCGCCCTGACCAAGATCTGGACAGCGTTCGCCATGCCGCTCGCGGCCGGGCTGATCTGCCTGGCCCTGTACCTGCGCACCGTCGACGACCGGTGACGTTCGGCGCGGCTTCGCGTCGCGCTATGGCCGCTGCGGGCGGCGGCGGAAGGCGACGAGCGCGCCTGCTGCCAGAAGCAGGACCGCGAGCACCGCGAGCCCGGACGCGTCGAGGCCGGTCGCGGCCAGGCCGGAGCCTCCGGACGCGGTCGGCGCGCTGGGCGCACCCGGTGTGGCGGGCGTCCCCGGCGTCCCTGGCGTCCCCGGCGTCCCCGGGTCGACCGGGGCGGTCGGCAGCGCGATGTCGGTGCGCACGAAGCGAGGCGTGCCGTCCGGGCCGATGCCAGTCGCGACCAGCGAGTGCGCGCCCGTCAGCCCCGCGGGGATCGTCACTGTCGCCGTCGCCGAGCCCGTGGCGTCGGCCGTGACCGTCGCGAGGACGACCGGGCTGGAGTAGATGCCGAAGGTGACGGGGGCCGCTGGGGCGAAGCCGCTGGCGGTCAGCGTGAGCTGCTGGCCCGTTGTCACCGTCGTCGGAACGCCGGAGAGCGGTCCTGCCGCCGTGGGCGGGAGGGGTGGCAGCGGCACGGCGGCGGCGTCGACGACCGCGACGGTCACGACCTGCACGAGGTCGGGCTGTCCCGGCGTCGTAGCGGTGATGGTGACAGTGGATGCGCCGGCCTGGTCGGTCGTGACGCCCCGGATGCTCGCGGTCCCGTCGCCGTTGTCCGTGAAGGTCAGCCCAGCGGGGAGGGGCGTCGCCGACAGCGCGCCGATCGCCGGATAGGCGTGGCCGGTGGTCACGGTGGCCGTGAACGCGACACCGCGCGTGGCCGTCAGGGCGGCCGGGCTGGTGAACGTCGGCGCCTCGATCACGGTGAGCGTGAGCGTCTGCGTCGCCGAGGCTGCGCGTCCGTTCGTCGCCGTCAGGGTGACCGCGTACGCGCCGCCCTCACCAGGTGCCGGGGTCCCGGACAGTGTCGCCGTGCCGTCCCCGTTGTCGGTGAACGCCAGTCCGGACGGCAGCGTCCCGCTCGCGGTGACGGTCGTCGCCACGGGGAATCCCGGCGCCGTCGTGACGGTGAACGATCCGGCGCTGCCAACGCTCATCCCGGCGGTGGCCGCGGAGGTGAACCCCGGGGACTGCAGCACGGTGAGCACGAAGGCCTGGCTGGCGTTCGGCGTGAAGCCGTTGTTCGCGGTGATCGTGAACGGGTACAGGCCACCGGATGCGGCGGGAGGGTCGACCGAGATGGTCGCCGTTCCGTCGTGGTGGTCGGTGAAGGTCGCCCAGACGGGGAGCGCGCCGGTCGCCGCGAGCGTCGCAGACGGGAAGCCCGCCGTGGTGACGGCGATGTCCTGGACCCCGGCGCCCGCCGTGACCTCGGCGGCGGCCGGGCTCGAGATGGTGGGAGCGTCGCCGACGGTCAGACGTGCGTCGGTGTGCGTGCTACCCGCCACGTTGGTGAAGACGGCACGGAAGATGCGGCCGTCGTCAATGGTGCGCGCGGTGAGCGACACCGTGGTCGAGGTCGCGCCGGGGATCTGGACGAACGTCGCTCCGTTGTCCGAGGAGACCCACCACTGAACCGCCGGGGCGGGGAAGCCGCTCGCGGCGGCCGTGAAGCTCACCGTGGCTCCGGAGTTCGCGGTCTGGTCTGCCGCGGCGAGGGTCACCACGGGGGCCGCGTGCACGAGCAGCTGGAACGACTGGGTCGCATCCTGGCCCACCCCGTTGGCGGCGGTGATCGTGACGACCGTGCTCCCGCCGGGACCGGTCGGGGTGCCGGAGATGGTGCCCGTGCCGTCGCCGTTGTCGACGAAGCCGAGGCCGGCGGGCAGCGTCCCCGTGACGGTGAGCGCCGAGACGGCGGGGTACGCGTGCCCGGTGGTGACGGTGAACGTCACCGCGGTGCCGAGCGTGGTCGTCACGCTCGGCGCGCTGGTGATGCGCGGCGCCTCGTTCACGGTCAGCGTGAACGACTGGACGGCGGCGGCCCCGACGCCGTTCGAGGTCTGGAGGGTCACCGGGTACACCCCGCCAGACCCTGCCGACGGCGTCCCGGCGATGGAGGCGGTTCCGTCGTGGTGGTCGGTGAACGTCACACCGGACGGCAGCGTGCCGGTGACGGTGATCGGCGTGGGCGTCGGGCGGCCGGACGCCGTCACGGTGAAGCTCCCGCTCGATCCAGCCGCGAACGTGCTCACCCCCGCGCTCGTGAAGGCGGCGGCCTGCTGCACCACAATGGTCAACGTCTGAGCGACGCTGGACGGCGATGCGGCGTTCCTGGCCGTGACGGTGACCGGATAGTCGCCCGCGCTGCCCGCTGCCGGGACCCCGCTGATGGTCGCGGTGCCGTTGCCGTTGATCGTGGCGGTCAGTCCAGGCGGCAGGGTGCCGGTGAAAGTGAGCGCAGGAGCGGGATAGCCGGAGGCGACCACCGTGAACGATGCCGGGGTGCCGACGACGGCGCCGAACGTGGACGGCGACGTGAACGACGCGAGCGTGTAGACCGAGACGGGGGCGGACACCGTGCCACCGTCGAGCTGAGCGGTCGCGGAACCCACCCCGCCCGTCGCGCCCGCCGTGTATGTCGAGGAGGCGACACCGGCAGCGATGGTCGACGACGCACCGATCGACGACCCGGCCGGCAGCGCGTTCGACCAGGCGACGGGGAGGCCGTCGAACGCCGTGAGCGACGACGGCGCGACCGCCGCGCCCGCCGAATCGAGGAGGAGGCTCGCGGTGAAGGTCGACGTGGTCGCCGGACGCACGATCGGCGAGGGGTTCGCGGTGGCCGTCAAGCGCAGGTACGGCGTGTACGCCGCGGCCGTGGTTCCGCTGACCGTGTCACACCCGGAGCCGGCCGGGCCGGTCGAGCATCCCCACCAGTTCTGGGTCGCGAGCGCCGAGCCCCCGGCGACGGCGAGCGCCGGAGCGGTGTTCCCGGTGATCCTGTTGTAGTGAGCGGTGAGGGAACCGGCCGTCACGGCGACGGCAGAGCCGCCTGTTCCCGTGTTGCCCGTGAACGTCGAGCCGGTGATGGACAGCGAGCCGCCGTTCAGCCAGACGGCCGATCCGGTGGACGGTCCTCCGCTCGACACTCCTGCATTGTTCGCGAAGGTGCTTCCCGTGATGCTCATCGGCGTCGACCCGGCGACGTCGCTGATCGCGAGCGCTCCTCCGCCGTTGCCGACCGGGCTCGTCGCCGTCGTGGTGTTGCCGGTGAACCGGCTGCCGGTGATCGAGAGCTTCTCGCCGGACGCCGTGCCCTGCGCCTGGTATGCGATGGCACCGCCCGCGCTGCTGCCGGCGTCGTTGCCGGTGAAGGTCGAGTCGACGACGGTGAGCGCACCGCCGATGAACTGGATGGCGCCGCCGGGGTTCGCGGTGCTCTGGCCCGTCGCCGTGTTGGCCTTGTTGCCGGAGAACGTCGAGTTGCGGATGGTGAGGGAGTCGAGCGTCGCTGCGCTGCCGGAGCCGCCGATCAGGGCCCCGCCTCCCATGACGTTGTCGACACCGCCGAGCACCGAGAGTCCGTCCAGCGTCACGGAGACACCGCCGACACCGCTCGGGTCGAGCACGAACACCTGCTTCGCTCCGGCGCCCACCAGCTTCGGGGACGCACCGGATGCCGCTGCCAGGGTGATGTCCGCTCCGGATGCGGTGCCCACCGTCAGCGGGCCGAGCGTGTCGTCGAGCGCATACGTGCCGGCGCCGACCGTGATGTCCCACGTGCCGCCCGCGTTGTTCGCGACGCAGAGCGCGTTGCGGAGGGTGACCGGGTTCGCCAGTGTCGTCCCGCCCGAGCATGCGCCGGTCGCATCCGTGTCAGCGGTGCTGGTGACCACGACGGTGGAGCCCGCCGCCAGCGCTGGTGCGGGAGCGGTGAGCATCCCGGCGGTCGCGAGAAGGAGGGCGGTGACGACCGAGAGGGCGCGCACGGGCAGGGACGGCATGGGCGGTCGGGCTCCCTCTGCCAACCCGGGTCGCTGGCCTAGTAATGAGTGCATTGCGATGCTATCGGCACGGGCGCGTCCGCGAATGCCCCCTCTGTGAGTGTCAGAACGCGAGGCGGCGATGCCCTAGGCTCGCAGTCGAACTCCCGCGGCGACCCGACCCGCGCGGTGCCCGCAGGAAGGACTCTCGTGCCCGAGGTGTCACGTCGAACCGTCATGGTCTCTGCGCTGAGCGGGCTGGGTGTCGCCGCCGTCGCCGCGGCAGCTCCCGCCGTTCCCGCGTTCGCGGGGACGGCATCCCGAGCAGCCGCCGCGACCCCGGCGACCGCTGCGGCCGCCGTCGAGCCGACGCGCTCGCTCTACCTCCCCGCCGTCGGACGCGCCTTCACCGCCGTCTCGGACGAGCGCACCATCCACCTCACCCTCGCGAGCGTCGACGACGTCGCCGGAGGGGCGGACGCGGGTCACGAGCACCGTTTCGGTCTGCACTTCACCGCCGCCGCCGGATACGAGGCGGCGGACGGCATCTACACGCTCACCGCCGACGGCGTGCCGGCGACGACGCTGTTCCTCGTCGCGATCGGGCCGAAGCGCAGGACGCGCTCGCTGCAGGCCATCGTCATCCGGAACCTGTGATGCTGACCGACACGATCGGGTTCCGTGCCGCCACCCCGGACGACGCCGCCCTGGAGCGCGCGATCTTCGACGACGCAAAGCGGAGCGAGTTCCCCGGCATCGACGGCCCCGTGCTCGACCAACTGCTCGACCTGCAGTTCCGTGCAGCATGGGCGGAGCGGGCATCGCGGCACCCCGGCGCCGTCACCTCGCTCGTCCTCCTCGACAGCGAGGTGGTCGGCTCGATCACGGTCGACCGCACCGGCAGGGATGCGCACCTCGTCGATCTCGCGATCCTCTCGCAGCACAGGGGTGGCGGCCTCGGCTCGCGCGCCCTGTCCTGGCTCGCGGCCTCGGCCGACCGGGTGACCCTCACGGTCTGGGCGCTGAACGACGGCGCGATCCGGCTGTATCGGCGGCACGGTTTCACGACCGTGTCCGAACAGGGAGGCTACCTGGCGATGAGCACGGAGGCCGCCCGATGAGCCTTACGGCATACGAGCGCTGGAGCGCGGTGAGCGGCGCCGACCTGGAGGCCGTGGACGGGGCAGGAACGCGGTACCGCATCCACCTGGCGTCGGTCAGCGACCAGCAGACCGACGGCGCCTGGACGACGTTCTCACTCGAGTTCCGCGCAGGGACGGACTTCCCCGCCGAGCAGAACAGCTACGACATCGTCGGCGCCGGGATCGCCGAACCCGTCTTCGTCGTGCCGCTCGCACGCGACGCAGACGGGCTCCGCCTCGAAGCCGTCTTCACCCAGGACAAGGAGCAGGCATGAGTCAGCCGTACGTCGGAGAGATCCGGATGTTCGCGGGCACCTTCGCGCCGGTGGGATGGGCGCTCTGCACCGGCGGTCTGCTGCCGATCTCGGACAATGATGTGCTGTTCCAGGTCATCGGGACGACATACGGCGGCGACGGCATCGAGACCTTCGGCCTGCCGGACCTGAGCGGGCGCCTTCCCGTGCACCAGGGCACCGGGCCCTCGCTGGGTCGCACCTTCACGATGGGCGAAGCCGCTGGGGCGGAGACGGTCCAGCTCAGTGTGCAGCAGCTCCCCCGGCACGGGCACCCGATCGCCGCGGCGGCGACGGCGACCACGCCGTCCGCCTCCGGCAACTACCTGGCCGGCTGGGCCGACGTCCCGTTCAGCACGGACACGCCCACCGCCCAGCTCGGAACGGCACTCAACCCGGCCGGCGGCGATCAGGCGCACGACAACATGCCGCCGTACCTCGCCATCAACTACATCATCTCGCTGTACGGCCTGTTTCCGTCCCAGACTTGAACCCATTGAGGAGACCAGCGTGAGCACACCGTACCTGGGCGAAATCCGCCTGGCCTCGTTCTCATTCGCGCCGAAGAACTGGGCGATGTGCGACGGGCAATTCCTTCCGATCAACCAGAATCAAGCACTGTTCTCGCTGCTCGGCACGACGTACGGCGGAAACGGTCAGACCAACTTCCGCCTCCCCGACCTGCGCGGGCGGGTGCCCGTCGGGTTCGCGAACGACTTCCCGCAGGGCCAGGCAGGCGGGGAGTACGACCACACGCTGACAGCGAGCGAGCTCGGCGCGCACACGCATCAGGCGGCCGTCGCCGTCGTGCCGAACACGACGACGCCGAACGGATCGCAACTCGCCCAGCCGGGAAAGGCGGCATACGCGTCCGCCCCGACGGCGACGATGGCGCCCATCGCCGTGTCGCAGGTCGGCGGCGGCCTGGCGCACACCAACACCGCTCCATACCTCACCGTCAACTTCCTGATCGCCCTGGTGGGCATCTTCCCCACCCCGAACTGAGGAACCGATGTCTGACCAATTCGTCGGCGAGATCCGCCTCGTCGCCTTCGCCTTCGCCCCTCAGGGGTGGGCGTTCTGCCTGGGACAGCTCCTGCCGCTCTCGCAGAACACGGCGCTCTTCTCCCTGCTCGGCACCACGTACGGCGGAGACGGAAGGTCGACGTTCGCGCTGCCGAACCTGCAAGGGCGGACCGCGCTCGGCTGGACGCCGAACGGGCCACGCGGCGGACTCTCGTCGTACGACCTCGGCCAGAGCGGCGGCGAACAGGCCGTCTCGCTCAACCAGAGCACGATCCCATCGCACACGCACAACGTGCTCGCCGTCAACGCGCCGGGCACGACGAGCGTCGTGTCCTCGGACGCCGCGCTCGCCATCCCACGCTACGGCAGGGTGACCGAGCGGGCGTACTCCACCGGCCAGGCCACCGTGCCGCTCGCGGCCGGCGCGTTCGCCGTCGCGGGCAGCAGCCAGCCGCACAACAACCTGCAGCCGTACCTCTCGCTCAACTACATCATCGCCCTCCAGGGCGTCTTCCCGCCGCGTCCGTAGGACGGCAGCGCGGCTAGTACGGCAGAGCGGCCGCCGCGCTACTCCCGCACCGGCGCCACCGTGAGGTGCTCGCCGTCCTCCGCGAGGTCGACCCTCACCACGTCGCCGTCCCGGATCTCTCCGGCCAGCAGCTCCGTGGCGAGCCTGTCGTCGATCTCGCGCTGCATCAGACGGCGAAGAGGGCGGGCGCCGTAGATCGGGTCGTAGCCGCGTTCGGCCAGCCAGCGCCGCGCATCCGGGGTCACCGCCAGTTCGAGGCGGCGCTCCTGCAGGCGGCGCATCAGCCGGTCGATGTTGAGCTCGACGATCTCGCCCAGCTCCTCCTTGTCGAGGGCGGAGAACACCACGATGTCGTCGAGGCGGTTCACGAACTCCGGCTTGAAGGCCTGGCGGACCATCTGCATCACCGCCTCCTCCTTCTCGGTCTCGTTCAGGCTCGGGTCGACCAGGAACTGGCTTCCGAGGTTGGAGGTGAGGATCAGGATGGCGTTGCGGAAGTCGACCGTCCGGCCCTGGCCGTCGGTGAGGCGCCCGTCGTCGAGCACCTGCAACAGCACGTCGAAGACCTCGGGATGCGCCTTCTCCACCTCGTCGAGGAGGATCACCGAGTACGGCCGGCGACGGACAGCCTCGGTCAGCTGACCGCCCTGCTCGTAACCGACATAGCCGGGAGGGGCGCCGACGAGTCTGGACACCGAGAACTTCTCGCCGTACTCGCTCATGTCGATGCGCACCATCGACTTCTCGTCGTCGAACAGGAAGGCTGCGAGCGCCTTCGCCAGCTCCGTCTTGCCGACACCGGTCGGCCCGAGGAACAGGAAGGAGCCGGTCGGCCGGTCGGGGTCGGAGATTCCGGCGCGCGTGCGACGGACGGCGTCCGCCACCGCGGCGACGGCCTTCTTCTGCCCGATGATGCGGCGGCCGAGCTCAGCCTCCAGGTGCAGCAGCTTCTCCGTCTCGCCCTGCGTCAGCCGGTCGACCGGGATGCCCGTCCACGCGGCGACGACGGCGGCGATGTCGTCGGCGGTCACCTGCTCGTTGACCATGCGCGGCTGATCCGGGTGCTTCTCGGCGTTCTCCGCCTCCGCGAGCTCCCGCTCGATGGCCGGGATGGTCTCGTACTCGATGCGCGACGCCTCCTGGTAACGGCCGTCCCGCAGCGCGAGGTCGCGCTTGGTCTTGGCCTCATCCAGCTGGGAGCGGAGTTCTCCCACGCGGTTCAGCGACGCCTTCTCCGCACGCCAGCGTTCCTGCAGCTCGGCCAGCTGGGCCTCCTGCTCGTGCAGCCGGGTGCGCAACTGCTCCAGGCGCTCCTTGCTGGCCTCGTCCTTCTCCTTCTTGAGCGCGAACTCTTCGAGCTTCATGCGCTCGACGACGCGCTGCAGCGTGTCGATCTCGACGGGGGCGGAGTCGATCTCCATCTTGAGCCTGCTCGCGGCCTCGTCGATGAGGTCGATCGCCTTGTCCGGCAGCTGCCTGGCGGTGATGTACCTGTTCGACAGGGATGCGGCTGCGACCAGGGCGGAGTCCTCGATCGTGACTCCGTGGTGCGCCTCGTACCTGCCTTTGAGGCCGCGGAGGATCGCGACAGTGTCCTCGACACTCGGCTCACCCACGTAGACCTGCTGGAAGCGGCGTTCGAGGGCGGCGTCCTTCTCGATGAACTCGCGGTACTCGTTGAGGGTGGTCGCGCCGATGAGGCGTAGCTCGCCGCGGGCGAGCATCGGCTTGAGCATGTTGGAGGCGGCGACGGAGCCCTCTCCGCCACCGGCGCCCATCAGGATGTGCAACTCGTCGACGAAGGTGATGATCTCACCCTCCGCGTCGTTGATCTCCTTGAGGACGGCCTTCAGCCGCTCCTCGAACTGGCCGCGGTACATCGCGCCGGCCACGAGGGCGGAGAGGTCGAGGGAGACCAGCTGCTTCCCCTTCAGGGAGTCTGCGACGTCACCGGCGACGATGCGCTGGGCCAGACCTTCGACGACGGCGGTCTTTCCGACGCCCGGCTCACCGATGAGCACGGGGTTGTTCTTGGTGCGGCGCGTGAGCACCTGGCTGACGCGCCGGATCTCGGCGTCCCGGCCGATGACCGGGTCGAGCTTGCCGCTCTTGGCGATCTCCGTGAGGTTGACGCCGTACTGTTCGAGCGCGCTTTTCTGCTCCTCTTGAGTGGAGGGCGCGCCTTGCATGTTCGCCATTGGTGTCCTTTCCTCGGTCGGGCAAACTTGAGTCTACTAGGCTCAACTTTCTTTCGCACCCCCCTATTTCCTCCCGTGCGGAGAAAGTTACGAGTTGAGGGTCTTGGGCTGAAGGTCGGCCTTGTAGCGCCCGGGGGTGGTGCCGATGAGTTCACTGAACGCCGTGATGAAGCCGCTCGGGTTGGCCCACCCGCATGCATACGCGGTCTGTGTGATGTCCCAGCCATCGGCGAGGAGAGTCAGCGCGTGATAGATCCGCAGCTGTGTGCGCCACTGGTAGAACGTCATCCCCAGTTCGCTGGCGAACAAGCGACTGAGCGTGCGGCCGCTCGCACCGACCCGCCTTCCCAGAGCTTCGAGCGTGTTGTTGTCGCCAGGGGCGTCATACAGCGCCTGGGTGACGGCGCGGAGCCGGTCGTCGCTCGGCTCCGGTAGGTGAAGCGGCTGATCTGCCGCGTCGTGAAGCTCGTCGACGAGAACACGGAGGAGACGACCGCGAGCGGAGCTGCTGTAGTCGGGGTGACCGTCACCAACCTGGCCGTGACCAGTGATCGCCAGGAGGAGTTCACGCGCCAGGCTCGAGACCAGAAACACCGCGGGACGCGCAGGCAAGAGGGACGCGAGGGCGGGGGTCAGGAACACGATGCGCATATCGGAGTCTCCGTGGGCGCGATGGAAATGCGCGAAGCCCGCCGGAATCCAACCCACGCGGTTGGCGGGGACGATCGAGGTTCCGTCCTCTGTGTATGCGGCCAACACACCGCTCGCCGCGTATACGAGGTGTCCGCGCTCGTGAGTCTGCAGTCGACTCGTGCCTCCCGACGGCCACAGATGCCTCCCGCCGGACGCCCACACACGGGAGACGAGAGACGTGCGAGCGGGTTGGCGGCGAGAGGGCATCGGTTGGCATTCTATCGGTTGGAAGCCAGGCGATGGGGGTGTGAGGCTGATTGTCGCGACGGGCTCCCGGCCGGGGAGCCCTGCACACTGCCCGAAAGGATCGCTCCACTCATGACGAACGACACCCTCCTCGAACAACGCAGGCTCCTCGACCAGGCGATGGGCGCACGGCCGGTACCCGACGGGACACGGCAATCCATCAGCAGGCTTGCCGGGAGGCGAGTTCTCGATGTCACGATCGACGGTATCGAGCCGCGAGGAACGCTGCTGTGGTTCCACGGTGGTGGCTTCATCGCGGGCACACCGGAGGTCACGATCGGGAAGGCGGCAGCGACCGCGCGGGCAGGGGGCATGCGCGTTCGCAGTGTCGACTACCGCCTTGCACCCGAGCACCCCTTCCCGGCAGCTCCCGACGATGCACTGGCGGCGTACCGCGCGGTGCTGGCCGAGACCGCACCCGAAGATGTGATCGTCGGCGGCGAGTCGGCCGGCGCGACCCTCGCCCTCGGGCTGGCGATCAATGCACGAGACGAGGGGCTGCCACTTCCGCGAGGCGTTGTGGTCTATTCACCCGCAACGGACCTTTCGATGGCGGGCGCGAGTCACCGAACCAAGGCCGATGTCGATGACGCACTCACGCCGAGCCTTCTCCAGGAGGTGTTCGCCGCCTACGCAGAGGGGACGCAGCTCACGCACCCGGGAGTGAGTCCGCTCTACGCCGACCTGCGTGGGTTGCCACCGCTGCTTGTCGTCGTGGGCACGCACGAGCTCCTTCTCGACGACGCTCTCGCCTTCGTGACCCGTGCGGCCGCGGCGGATGTCGACGTCGAGCTCGTCGTCGGAGCAGGGATGCCGCATGTGTTTCCCGGGAGGGGCGCCCACGTACCCCGCGCGGCGGAAGCGCTCGAGATCGTCGGGGCATTCGTTCGACGGCACCTCGGCGTGCGCTCGGGCTCCTTCTGAGCCGATCGATGGGAACACGCGCGTCTCGCCGTTCACAGTTCACAATCGCCCGATCGGGCCTTACAATTACCATCCAATACTGTATTGAATTATCAGTGATGAGGTACGCAGTGGAAAACGAACCAAGCGTCTACGAATGGATAGGCGGTCGGGCCGCGTTGGAACGAATGGCGCAGATCTTCTATGAAAAGTACGTCCCACACGACCCGCTTCTTGGCCCCCTGTTTGCTCAGGCGGCCCCGGATCATGCCCAGCGTGTGGCGCTGTGGCTCGGCGAAGTCTTCGGTGGTCCGAAGGCTTACAGCGACGATTTCGGCGGTTACTCGTCGATGCTGTCCCGGCACCTGGGGAGGGCGCTCACGGAGGAGAAGCGCGCCAGGTGGGTCGAGCTATTGGTCGCGTCCGCCAATGACGCCGGGCTGCCCAACGACGCCGAGTTCCGATCTGTTCTCAGCGGCTACATCGAGTGGGGCTCCCGGATCGCGGTCGAGAACTCTCAGGCGGGCGCCACCCCGCCACCGGCGATGCCGATGCCCCATTGGGAGTGGCACACCTCACCGGGCGCCCCCGGATCGCGAACGCCAGCCGGTCCTTCGCACGCCCCCGTCGCGTCAGAAGGGATGAACCCTGAAGGAGAGGACGATCCCGCGCCCGAAGGCGGTGGCGGCGTATCGTTTCGTTCGGACATCAAGCCGCTGATCAGAGAAGCCGATCGCGACGGGATGAAATGGGCGTTCGATCTCTGGTCGTACGACGAGGTACGCGAACACGCGGACACGATCCTCGCGCGCCTGAGCGCCGGCACGATGCCACCGGACGGCCCCTGGTCCGCCAGTCGGGTCGCGCTCTTCGAACGATGGATCGATGAGGGCAAAGCTCCCTAAGCCGACCACTCCCGATGCGCGATGTGCGCAGGAATTGGTGTCGAACGGAGCTCCCGCTCCTGCAGGCGTTCGGCCAACCACTGAAACCACTCCCAGACAGTTTCCCGCCCCAGGCCCTCCCGGTCTTCCTCGACGAAGAGGTGCAGCTTTCGCCACGAAATCGTTACGGCGCCGCTGAAGAAATCATCGATGGTTTCCATGTCGATTTCACGCCGGAACGTTAGCGCACCCAGGGTTTCCCAGGTAAGACCCACAAGAAAAATCTGATCCCACCCATCTGGCCCGAGCGCGTGCTCGATCGCCGCGCGATCCGATCCGTCAGGCAGAGAGTTCACGCGCCGCAGGGCTGCGGCGAAGTCGCCGCTCTGGAAGGAACGGACGAGCCCGAGCACCGCGTCACGCCGATGCTGTCGTCGAAGCTCGATCAATTGATATGCGGCGAAAATGACTCCGGCCATCAAGGCGAAGGCGTTGACGAGGTTGAGGATGTCGGGCCAGTCCATATTCAAGCCTTCCGTGCGTCGTATGATCCAATACTGTATTGGATGGCAAACGAAGGCAGCGGCGATGGTCAATCAGGCGGGTAGAGCACGCGATGCGAGTATCGATCGGCGGGTCCTGGCCGCTGCAGCACGCCACCTTTCGGCGTACGGCTATGAGGGCATGTCGCTGAGCGCCGTAGCGGAGGAAGCGGGCACCACGCGCCAAGCCCTTTATCGCAGGTGGCCCGCGAAGTCCGATCTGGCCACGGCGGTCATCGCCGAGATGTCCGATACTGCCGTCTTGCCCGACTCGAGCGACCCATTCTCGGATCTTGTCGCAGAACTGCTGGACTTCCAGCAGGGCGTCTCCGGGAAGGGCCGCCTTTCGCTGGTGGGCACAATGCTGCAAGACACAACCGACATCAGCATTCGAGAGCGCTATCGCGCTCAGGTTATTGCACCCAGGCGCCGACGACTGAGGGCAACTCTTGAGCGCGCCATCGAGCGCGGTCTTATCGATGCGGATGCCGACCTCGAGGTCGCTCTGACAATGTGCACGGGCGCCTGGTACGGGAGAGCCCTCGCAGGTGCGCCCATCCCTCACGACTGGGCGCTCCGGACAGCAGCCCTCGTTTGGCGGGCGCTCGGTGGCCAGGTGCACCAGGTGCAGGTGCAGGTGCAGGAGCAGGGAAAGGCCGAGCCAGGGAAGGGCCAAAGCGCCAACTGATGGCGCCCCCTCCGTCGCCCGCAGCGGGGTCGCTGGGCCGGGCGCGACGCTGAGCGCGGGCGAGCGGCCACCAGGGCGCCCGATCGTCGTGCCCATTGCGCTCGGAAAAAAGTCCACTATTCAGTCTTGCTAACTACCGGTACTCGGCGTTACTATCTAGTAGTACCAAGCAACACTGAGTAGTTAGGAGAGCGTCATGAGCAAGCAAGCGACAGAGATGCTCAAAGGAACACTCGAGGGCATCGTCCTCGCCATCCTCGCCGGCCGCGCAGCATACGGCTACGAGATCACCTCCTGGTTGAGGGACCAGGGCTTCTCCGACATCGCAGAGGGCACCATCTACGCGCTGCTCGTCCGCATCGAGCAGCGTGGCCTCGTGGATGTGGAGAAGGTCCCGTCCGAGAAGGGTCCGCCCCGCAAGGTGTACTCCCTCAACAGCCAGGGCCAGGAATACCTCGACGAATTCTGGACCACCTGGAGCTTCCTCTCCGAGCGACTGGAACAGCTCCGCCACCCCGAACAGACCGACACGCAGACCCAGGAAGAGGAACAGTAATCATGGTCACGAAATGGATCGAAGCCCTCACCGGCTCCCTCGAACAGAAGAAGCAGTACCGGCAGGCCGTCGCCCGCGTCCAGGCTCTCCCCGAGCCGTACCGCACCGCGGCCAAGGCGCTCAACCGGTACTTCATGTACTACGGCGGCATCACAGACGGCGACACGATGGTCACGATGATCGGCGACCACACCGATCTGTGGGAGCGCGCATCCATCGACGGCACCCCTGTCCGCGACATCGTCGGCGACGACCCGGTGGAGTTCGCAGAGGCGTTCGCCGCCTCGTACACGGGCAGCCAGTGGATCGACAAGGAGCGGGCACGCCTCACGAAGGCGATCGACGCGGCGGTCAGCGGAAAGGCCGCCCCCGACAACAAGGAGACGGACGAATGACCACCACCACCATGCCGGCACCGGCCATCCGGGTGCACGGCGTCGAGAAGTCCTTCAAGGAGCTGAACGTGCTCCGCGGCGTCGACTTCGACGTCGCCCCCGGCAGCATCTTCGCCCTGCTCGGCTCGAACGGCGCGGGCAAGACCACCCTGGTGCGCATCCTGTCGACGCTGCTGAAGTCGGATGCGGGGACCGCGACGGTCGCCGGGTTCGACGTGGCGGCCGAGCCGGGCAGCGTGCGCGAGTCGATCAGCCTGACCGGCCAGTTCGCCGCTGTGGATGAGGTGCTCACCGGCAGGGAGAACCTCATCCTGGTGGCCAAGCTGCGCCACCTGAAGAACCCGGGCGGGATCGCGGACGACCTGCTCGCCCGGTTCTCGCTCACCGACGCCGGCAACCGCAAGGCCGCCACGTACTCCGGAGGGATGCGCCGCCGCCTCGACATCGCGATGAGCCTGATCGGCAATCCGCCCGTCATCTTCCTCGACGAGCCGACGACGGGCCTCGACCCCCAGGCGCGCATCGAGGTGTGGCAGACGGTCAAGCAGCTGGCCGGCCAGGGCACGACGGTGCTGCTCACGACGCAGTACCTCGACGAGGCCGAGCAGCTCGCCGACCGGATCGCGATCCTGCACAAGGGCACGATCATCCAGAACGGCACGCTCGCCGAGCTGAAGCAGCTCCTCCCCGCGGCGAAAGTCGAGTACGTGGAGAAGCAGCCGTCGCTCGAGGACGTGTTCCTCGCCCTCGTCGGCGAGACCGGCGAGACAGCCGAAGAGACCGCAACCGAAACCACACGAAAGGCAGACCGATGACCACGCACGTCATCAGCGACACCGGCGTTCTGACCGGTCGGTCGCTGCGCCACATCCTCCGCAGTCCTGACACCATCATCACCACAGTGATCACCCCGATCGCGCTGATGCTGCTCTTCGTCTACGTGCTCGGCGGGGCCATCCACACCGGCTCGGACGAGTCGTACGTCAACTACATGCTCCCCGGCATCCTGCTCATCACGATCGCATCCGGCGTCGCATACACCGCGTACCGGCTGTTCCTCGATCTGCAGGGCGGCATCTTCGAGCGATTCCAGTCCATGCCGATCTCCCGGTCGAGCGTGCTCTGGGGCCACGTGCTCACCTCGCTGGCCGCGAACCTGGTCTCCGTGGCCGTCGTCATCGGCGTCGCGCTGATCATGGGGTTCCGCACCGGGGCATCGGTCGGCGCCTGGCTGGCCGTCGCGGGCATCCTGATCCTGTTCACCCTCGCGCTGACCTGGATCGCCGTGATCGCCGGACTCTCGGCCAAGACCGTGGACGGGGCGAGCGGCTTCAGCTACCCGCTGATCTTCCTCCCGTTCATCAGCTCCGCATTCGTGCCCACCGAGTCGATGCCGGCCCCGGTCGCCTGGTTCGCCGAGAACCAGCCGGTGACCTCCATCGTCAACACCATCAGGGCGCTCTTCGCCGAGCAGCCGGTGGGCGGGGACATCTGGATCGCCCTCGCCTGGCTCGTCGGCATCCTGGTGGTGGCCTACGGCTTCGCCATCGCGATCTACCGGCGGAAGATCAGCTGACCTCGGAATGAGCGCGATCATCGAGTTCGAACACACTCACGCGGCACCCGTCTCGGGTGTCGCGTGGATGTGTTGGGGCCCGATGGTCAGTCGGCGGCCGGCGACGGGTCCGGGATCTCGTGGGAGCGGTAGCGCGGGAGACGCGCGGCGGGGATGATGGCGAGCGCGCTCACCGCGCCGAGCATCAGCAGGCCGAGGCGGAGGGCGTCGAGGCGCGCCTGCTCGTTGATCTGCACCGCCGCATCCACCTGGGCGGGCGACGCGTCCGTCTGGGCGAGCACGTCGCGGAGGCGGTCGTTGCTGACGAAGTTGACATTGTCGAGATCCACCTGCGAGGTCAGCGACTCCGGCAGCTTGGGATGCGCGATCACCGCCTGCCCGACGTTCAGCCCGAGGATGGTGACGAGCAGCGCGCCGGCGATCGCCGTGCCGACGGCGGAGGCCAGGTTCTGCGTGGTCCCGCGTACAGAGCCGACGTCTCCGGCGAGTTCCTTCGGCGACGCCGTGACCAGCACGTTGAACACCAAGGTCACGAGGGCGCCTTGCCCGATGCCGAACACGATCAGCCCCAGGATGGTCGGGAGCGTCTCCCAGTTGTTGGTCACCACCAGCGACAGCCAGGCCAGCGCCGCCGTGGTCAGGATGAAGGAGAAGACGCCGATCGTGCGCGGGCTGAACCTGCGGTAGAACCGCACCACCAGCATCGCAGTGACGAACACCGTCAGGTTGAACGGGATCATGGCGAGCGACGTGTCGAACGGCGTGCGGCCCTGCACGATCTGCGTGTAGAGCGGGATGGTGAAGTTGATGGCGGCTTCCAGCAGCACGATGATGAACATCGCGTACACCGCCGAGCGCTCCCGCGACGAGCGCAGCACGCTCAGCGCGATCAGCGGCACCCGGCCCGTCTTGGTGCGGCGGCGGGTCCAGAGGAAGAACGCCTGCCCGAGCACGACGCCGACCACGATGAACACGATCGCGGGAGAGAGCCCCAGGATGTCGAACGGCGCATCCGGCCTGGCCTCGATGATGCCCCACGCGTTCAGATTGTTGAAGCCGAGCGTCAGCAGCACGATGCCGAGACCGATCAGGATGGCGCCGACCACGTCGATCTTGACGCTGCTGTCCCCACGGTCGGAGCGCAGCGAGAAGCTCAGGATGAACACCACGACCGCGAGCACCACCAGGATCGCGAACACCGGCCGCCAGCCCACCAGGGTGCCGAGCGCGCCGCCGATGAAGAACGCGCTGAACCCGGAGATGGCGCGGGCGGAGCCGAGCGATCCGATGGCCGTCGCCTGCTGCGTGCCCCGGTAGTTCTCCGCGATCAGCGCGACGAGCGCCGGGACGATGATGGCCGCGGACGCTCCGGCGAGCGCCTGGGCGCCGATCACCCAGCCGACGGTCGGCGCGAAGATCATCATCACCTCGGCGACCGCGAACAGGGCGATCACGATGCGGAAGATCAGCACCCAGCCGATGCGCTGACCGAGCTTGGCACCCACCATCACGAGCGCCGCGACCGCGATGCCGTACATGACGATGGCGGTGCTGACGGTGGTCGGGGGGACCCCGAAGTCGTCGACCATTCCTCCGAGCGACACCGGCAGGGCCGCGACGTTGAACGACATCAGGATCTGCGCGCAGAACAGCGCGATCATCGGTCGCCACGACGCCTTCTCGATCACCGGTGCGACGGCTTCTGTTGCACTCATCGTTCCTGCCCTTCTGTCGACGTGTCATGGAGCTGCGCGTCCGGCCTGCCGTGCACGCCGGACGCGAAGACGTTCAGCCCGAGGCTGCGTGAGAGGAACGCCGTGGCCCGCTGGCCGCGCACGCTGTTGCCCGCAGCATCCAGCGGGGGAGAGAACGTGCCGATCCCCGCCTTGCCCGGCGCGATGGCGACGAGGCCGCCCGCGACCCCGGACTTGCCGGGGATACCTATCTCGAACAGCCACTCCCCCGACTGCTCGTAGAGTCCGCTGGCCGCCATCACGGCGAGCGTGTCCCTGCAGACGTGCTGCGAGACGACGCGTTCCCCGGTGACCGGGTTCACCCCGCCGTCGGCGAGCGTGGCGCCCATCACCGCGAGGTCGCGTGCCGTGACGAGGAGCGAGCACTGCCGCGTGTAGACGTCGACGACCTCGACAGGGTCCGCGGTGATCCTGCCGTAGCTCTCCAGCAGCCGGGCGATGGCCTGGTTGCGCTGGTTGGTCGCCGTCTCCGACTCGTACACGCCGGTGTCGAGTTCGAGCCGCCTCCCGGCGAACCGCGAGAGGCCGTCCTGGATGAACGCCCACCGTTCGTCGGCGGTCGCTCCCGGAACGAGCGCCGTGGTGGCGAGGGCTCCCGCGTTGACCATCGGGTTCATCGGGTGCCCGTCGTTCAGCTCGATGGCCATCACCGAGTTGAAGGCGAGGCCGGTGTTGTTCACCCCGACGCGTTCGAGGGCGAGCTCGTGGCCGAGTTCCTCGCAGACCAGGGCGTAGACGAACGCCTTCGAGATCGACTGGATGGAGAACGCGTGCCCGACGTCGCCCGCGCTGTGCACGGCGCCGTTCACCTCGGCGACGCTCACACCGAACAGGGCGGGGTCGGCGACGGCCAGCGCCGGGATGTAGTCGGCGACCGTTCCCTCGGTCACACCCCTGTTGCGTTCGAACGCATCCTGGACGAGGTGCTCGACGTCGTCCCAGGACGGGAGCGCGCCGGTCGAGACCCGTTCGGCTACTCCATCGACATCCAACTCCATGTGTGGGCTCCCCTCCACGCGTCGCCGCACGACGGTCGGTGTGCGGCGCTGTAGGCCCGTCGGGCTCATCATTTCGCTGTTCGGTGCCGCGCGCAACAAATGTTTCCCCGCCGTAACGAGCGGGGTGGCGCGTGGCGGCCCGGCGGTGAAAGATGGGGACGTGGTTGACCCGATGGATGTGCGGATCGTGCTCATGGACAGCGCGACCGCCGCCGCACTCGCCCAGATCCTTCCGCTGCTGCTGCTGACCCTGATGGTGGAGCTGCGCAGGCTCGAACTGCACAGGCGCGGACGCTCGGTGCGGAGGACGAGGGCGCTGCTCGCCGCGTTCTTCCTGGTCTTCGGTTTCATCGAGTCCGCGCTGGTGCTGTCGATCGACGGCGAGCTCGTGCCGTTCACCTGGAGCGACCTCGCGTCCTCGCTGGTGATCTTCGGCCTGCTGGCGATCCTGTTCTGGCTCTCGCTGCAGGAGGCCCCGTCCCGGTCGAAGCGCTCACACGGAGACGACGCGCTCTGAGACACTGGTAGTGACGCTACCGGTAGTGCTACTATCAGCGCATGCTCATCACCGAACTCGCCGAGACCACCGGAACTCCGTCCGCCACGATCAAGTACTACGTGCGCGAGGGACTCCTGCCGGCCGGTGAGCGCCTCAACGGCAACCGCACGGAATACGGCGATGCGCACATCCACCGGCTGCGACTCATCCGGTCGATGCTCGAAGTCGGGCACCTGTCCGTCAGCTCGGTGGCGCAGGTGCTGGCGGCGCTCGACGATCCGGATGCGCCGATCGCGCACACGTTCGACGTGGCGCAGCAGGCGTTGTCCCGCGCCGCGGTCCCCGACGTGTCGGAGCCGACGGACGCATCCATCGCCCGCATCGACGCGCTGATCGGGCGCGCGGGATGGTCGGACTGCGAAGGCAACATCGGCCAGCAGATCGCCGCGCGCGTGCTCGACGCGTTCGCGAACGCCGGCTTCCCGCTGCCGGACAGTTATCTGGACGCATACGCGTCAGCGGCCCGTGCGGCCGCCGACGCCGACCTCGACGCCGTCGCGGCCCTGCCGGACGCGTCGCGGATGGCCGAGCTCATGGTGGTCGGCACCGTGCTCGGCGACTCGCTCGCCCTCGGTCTGCGGCGCATCGCCCAGGCCGCCGTCACCTCGGAGAGAAGGCTCTCATGAAGTCCGTCTTCGCCTGGCACCGTCCGCTCATGACGGTCGCCGCCCTCATGGTCGTCAGCACCATCGTCTGCCTGGTCGGCCTGCTGGTCGACCAGAGGCAGGTCCTCGGCGTCGACACCTGGCTCAAGCCGCTCAAGTTCTCCCTGTCGATCCTGCTCTACAGCGTGACCTGGGCCTGGTTGATCGCGCACCTCCCCCGGTTCCGCCGGGTGGCGCACACCGCGGGAACCGTCATCGCGGTCGCCCTGATCGTCGAACAGGTCGCGATCGTCGGCGCCGCCGCGGCCGGCACCACCAGCCACTTCAACGTCTCCACCGGACTCGCGGCCGCGGTGTGGGGCATCATGGCCGTGTCCATCACGGTGCTCTACGTCGGAACGTTCGTGACGACGATCGCGGTGTTCTTCCTGCGGCTGCCGACCGCATCCACCACCATCGCCGTGCGGGCCGGCGCTCTGATCGCGCTCGTCGGGATGGGCCTCGCCTACCTGATGACCGGCCCGACCGCGGCGCAGCTCCACGACTTCCAGGGCATCGCCGGCGCCCACACGGTCGGGCTGGCGGACGGCGGACCCGGGCTGCCGCTGCTCGGCTGGAGCACGGTGGGCGGCGATCTGCGCATCCCGCACTTCATCGGGATGCACGCGCTGCAGTTGCTGCCGCCCTTCGCCATCGCGCTCGGTTGGCTCGGCCGCCACTGGCACCCGCTCTCCGACGACAGGGTGCGACTGCGGCTCGTCGTGGTGGCGACCGCGGTGTACGCGGCCGTGCTTGTCCTGGTGACGTTCCAGGCGCTCGCCGGGCAGTCGATCGTGCGGCCGGACGGGCTCTTCCTGGCCGGAGGATGGATCATCGCCGTCGGCGGAGTGCTCGCCGCCATCGCGGTCGTCGCGGTCGGAACGCACTCCGGCTCGCGGCCGAGGATGCACGCGGGGGCGACGGCATGACCGGGCCGCGCTGGAACGGCAGGGCGGTCTTCTTCCTCGTCGTCGCCCTCCTCGGACTCGTCGGCACCTGGGCGTTCAACATCGCCGCCATCGTGCAGCACCGCGACTACGTGGGCGACTGGCTGCAGAGCGGCCCGGCGGTTTCGTCGCTCACGGTCGACGTGCTGATCGCCGCCGTGGCCGCAATCGCGTTCATGGTCTTCGAGAGCAGGCGACTCGGGATGCGGCGGGTGTGGGTCTACATCGTCCTCATCCCGCTGGTGGCGCTCGCGTTCGCGCTTCCGCTGTTCCTGGCGATGCGGGAGCGGGCGCTGGCGGCGCGCGCGGCGTCGGATGCGGCGGCGCCGGAAGCGGAGGACGCCCCGTGATCGCGGCGGGCTCCGCGGACGACCGCGAGGCGTGCATCCGGCTGTGGCTGGACGCACTCCATTCCCGCGACGGGCACGCCGCACCGGACGGGACGACGGAGCGCTGCGCGGCCAAGTTCGCGAAGGACACCGTCTCGTTCCGCGTCGCGCGCGACGGGGACGCGCTGACAGGCTTCGTCCTGGCGACTGCGCCCGGCACCGGCGCTCCCGCCGATCCGCCCGACGCCGTCTACCTCGCCCTGCTCGCCGTCGCCCCGGCCCACCAGGGCGCCGGGCTCGGCGCTCAGCTGCTCGACGCCGCGACCAGGGATGCGCGCGACGCGGGCCACACCACTCTCGTCCTGCACGTGCTCACGTCCAACGCCGCGGCCGTGCGACTGTACACGTCGCGGGGGTGGGTGGCGCGCGGGGCGGCGCACGCGCATCCGCTGAGCGGGGAGGCGTCGCAGACCTATACCCTCGCGCTCTGACCGGCCCTAGGATCGTCGCATGTCGCTGCTCACGATCCTCGCCTTCTCCGGGCTCTGCCTGGTGCTCGCGCTGACCCCTGGACCTGACACGTTCCTGGTGCTCCGCTACAGCATGGCCAGGGCGCGCGACGGTTTCGCGGCGGCGGTCGGCTGCTCGCTCGGCTCGCTCGTCTGGGCCGGGCTGGTCGCGGTCGGACTCGCGACGCTGATGGAGCAGTCTGCCGAGGTGTTCCGCATCGTGAAGATCGTGGGAGGGCTGTACCTCATCTACCTCGGCGTGATGGCGTTCGTCGCGACGCGGAGGAGCGCCCGCGCTGCGGCTGCCGCCGCCAGCGACGCTTCGGCGGAGGATGGCGCGGAGTCTCCCGCGGCTCCGGCGACCGGCGGCTGGTCGCTCCGCAGCCTCCTGGCCGGGATGCTCTCCACCCTGCTCAACCCGAAGGTCGGGCTGTTCTTCCTCGCGGTCGTGCCGCAGTTCGTGCCGGCGAACGCCGGTCTGGGCGAGACCATGCTGCTCGGCGCGGTGGACGCGCTCGTCTCCGTCGCCTACCTCGGCGTCGTGGTACTGCTCGCCTCCCGCATGGTCGCCTGGCTGAAGCGCCCGCGGGTCACCCGCGCGCTCGAACGCGTGTCCGCCGGCATCCTCGCGGCGCTCGGCATCGGCACGGTGGTCGCCGGCGCGGAAAGCTGACGTTTCCCTCGCTTTCGCGCTCTTATACGCTCGGACGGTGACGATTCGAGCGGCACGGACCACGGACATCCCGGCCATCCAGGAGATCGAACGGGCAGCGGGAGAGCCCTTCCGCGGGATCGGGCTCGCGGAGATCGCCGACGACGAGCCGCCAGGCGCGGACGAGCTGGCGGCGTGCATCCGGAGCAGCGGAGCGCTGGTGGCGGTCGACGGGACGGACACCCCCGTCGCGTATCTGCTGGTCGAGACGCTCGGCACCCGAGCGCACATCGAGCAGGTGTCCGTGCATCCTTCGCACGCCAGGCAGGGGCTGGGCGCGCGGTTGATCGAGGCTGCGGACGCCTGGGCGCTGGAGCGCGGACTGACCGAGCTGACCCTGACGACGTTCGCCGACGTTCCGTGGAACGCGCCGTACTACGCCCGCCTCGGATTCTTGCTACTTCCCGACGAGCAGTGGGACGACGCGCTCCGCGACCGGGTGCGCGAGGAGGCTGCTGCCGGGCTCGCGCTCAGCGACTGGCCCCGGGTGGCGATGGCGCGGGATGCGCGGCGCCGGTCGGCGGTCTGACCCACCGCGCAGACGATCCGGACGGATGGTCGCCTGTCCCGGACGGAGGATCAGGTGCGCCCCTCCGCGATCCGCCAGGGTGGAACAGTGACGACAGACACCTCTCCCATCCGGGCCACCTCCCCCGCCGTTCCCACGCACCAGCGCACGCGCTGGGCCGCCCTCATCGTCATGCTCCTCACGAGCTTCGTGCTGGTGACGGCCGAGTTCCTGCCGTCCGGCGTGCTGACCGCGATGGCCGCCGAGCTGGGGGTGACACCCGGACAGGCCGGGCAGACCGTCACCGTCACGGCGTTCGTCGGGTTCCTGGCGGCGCCGACGCTCGGCATCCTGATCCCCCGGATGGACAGGCGCACCTTCCTGGTGCTCGTCGCGATCCTCGCCGCGGTGTCCAACCTGGCGGTGGCGGTGGCGCCATCGCTGTGGCTGCTGCTGGTGGCGCGGCTGCTCATCGGCGTGGCGATCAGCGGCTTCTGGTCGATGTCGCTCACGGTGGCGGCGCAGCTGGCCAGCCCGGAACGGCTCGGGCGGGCGATGACCATCGTCAGCGCCGGCATGACCCTGGCCGTCGTGGCCGGTGTGCCGATCGGGGTGTACCTCACGGAGCTGGTCGACTGGCGCGGCGTGTTCCTCGGCGCGGCCGTGCTCACCGCCGTCGTCGCGGTCGCCCTGCGCCTGACGCTGCCACGGATCGCACCGGCCGAGGCGTCGAGCCTGAGCATCCTGGTCGACACGCTCAAGCGGCCTGGAGTGCGGCAGGGCCTCGCCGGACACATCCTGATCGTGTTCGGGCACTTCATGGCGTACACGTTCATCCGGCTCGCGCTCGACCAGGTGCCCGGACTCGACACGGCCTTCGCGGCCGGCCTGCTCGTGGTGTTCGGCGTGGGCGGCGTGGTCGGGAACCTCGTGGTCGGCGCACTGGCCGACCGGTACCTCGGACTGCTGCGCTACCTGCAGCCGGCGCTCATCGCCGGGGCGATCCTGCTCTCGGTGCTCGGGCAGAGTTCAGTGATCGTGGTGGCAGCGGCCATCGTGGTGTGGGGCTTCGGCTTCGGCGCATGGCCGGCAGTCATCAACACCTGGGCAGGTCGCTACATCCCGGACAGGCTCGAAGCGGCGGGCGGCCTCGTCGTCGCCGGATTCCAGCTGGCGATCACCCTCGGCGCCGGGCTCGGCGGCATCCTGGTCGACAGTGTGGATGTGCGGTTCACGTACCTGGTGGCGGTGGCCGTGGTCGCGGTGGGGGTGGTGCTGTTCGGCAGCGCGGGGAGGCGCGCGGCGCTGCAGGGGTGAGGGCGGCTGGCGGCGCGCGCGGCTAGCTCGCGCGCTGCCGCCAGACGGACGGGGTGGAGCCGGTGTGGCGGCGGAAGGCGCGGCTGAAACCGGCGTCCGACTCGTAGCCGAGCATCCTGGCGGTCTCGCTGACCGTGAGACCGTCCTGCGAGAGATAGGTCATGGCCGCATCCATCCGCACCTGGGCGAGATAGCTGGCGGGCGACTGCCCCACCTGTTCCCGGAAACGCTCGGCGAAGATCGTGCGCGACATGGCGCCGACCGCAGCGAGGTCGCCGACGGTCCACGGGCGACCGGGGTTCGCGTGCATCGCGTCGAGCACGCGCGACACGTACGGGTCCTCGACCACCGACGGCCAGTTCTCGGGAGCGCAGTCGCCCTCCGCCCAGGCGCGGATCGCCACCGAGACGATGGTGGTGGCCATCCGGCCGCAGATCACGTCGTCGCCGGCGCGGCGCGGCTTCACCGATCCGCCCATCTGCGCGGCGAGGAGGGCGATGGCCGGATCGAGGTCGGCCAGCTGGTTCACACCCACCACATCGGGAAGCGCGTCGAGTGCACGAGTGCCGCCCACCGGCCGCAGCTCGCTGACGATCACCTCGCCGACACCGTCTGCCAGCAGGTCGACCGCGTTGCGCCCCGTCGTGAAGACGACGTCGCCAGCGTGAAAGGCGAGCTGAACCCCCTGCGGGCCGCGCGAACGCACCCGGATGGACCCCGCAAGCAGATAGACGAACGTCGCACCGGGGAAGGTCGCCCGGTCGCCGGGCTCGAGTGCGACGCGACGCGACGCATCCACTCGCCACTCGAGCGTGGACAGCAGCTCGTCGAGCGTGGCGGGGGAGGTCATCGCGGTGATCGTCACGTTGGCGAAAACAGCGCGAGGGGGTGCGCTATTCCTCGGGTGCGGGCGTGCGGCGCGGTCGTGCTCTACGGCCGGTAGTCACGATTCGGCTGCTCGTAGCCTTTTCTCGCCTCCGGATCACCCGCACCACGCGCCGGCCCGAACGACGAGCCGACGACCATCAACGCATCCACGACCCGCTTGAACGCGCGGCCGACAACCCGGCCGACGCGGACGACGACCGGATCTGTTTTCTCCGAAACCATTGGACCCCCCTGCCTCATCGTGGCACACGCGCCCCATTCGTTAGCCTGATCGCAGACACAAGCGGAGGAGCGGCATGTCGGGACCGGGGCGACGCGACGTCTTCAGGATTCGCGGATTCTTCGCGTACTGGGCGTCGTACACCGTCTCGGGGTTCGGCACGTACGTCACGACGTTGGCCCTCCAGGTGCTCGTGCTGGTGTCGCTGCACGGGACCGCCGCGGACATCGGGCTGCTCAATGCGGCCAGGTGGCTCCCGTATCTGGTGCTCGGCATCGTGGTCGGGGCGCTGGTCGACCGGCGGAGGAGGCGCCCGGTGCTGATCGGGAGCGACCTCGGGCGGGCCGTGCTGCTGGCGTTGATCCCGCTGTTCTTCGTTCTCGGCGTGCTGAACATCCCGGTGCTGCTCGCGATCGTCTGCGCCGTGGGCCTGCTGTCGCTGTTCGGGGACGCCGCCTCCCAGTCGCTGGTGCCGCGGATCGTGCCCCGCAGCGCCCTGCTGGCCGCCCACGCCCGCACCGATCAGAGCGACGCCGTCGCGCAGACCTCTGGGCCGCTCGTCGCCGGTGCGCTGGTGTCGCTCGTCGGCGCGGCGTCGGCCATCGTCGTGGATGCGGTGTCCTACCTCTTCTCCGCGGTCGCGATCTGGCGGGTCAGAGTGGACGAACCACCCGCGGCGGCGACCCCGGCCCGCAGCCTTCGCCGCGAGATCGCGGAGGGGCTGCGGTGGGTCTACCGCCATCCTGTGCTCGGTCCGATGGCGATCGGCTCGCACGGCTGGTTCTTCTTCAACAGCATCCTGGGCACGGTCTTCGTGCCGTTCGCCCTGCTCGCGCTCGACCTGAGCGCGTTCCAGCTCGGGATCGCCCTGGCCGGCGCCGGGGTCGCCGGGCTGATCGGCAGCTCGGTGTCGATCCGCGTCGGACGCCGCTGGGGAGCGGGCGTCGCGGTCGTCGCGAGCAACCTGCTGATGGTCGTCGGCTGGGGCCTCATCGCGATCGTGCCCGGCGACGCGGCCACCTGGCTGGTGGTGACGATCCTCACGGTCGGCCAGGGGTTCTACGGGCTCGGGCTGGGCCTCAGCAACGCCAACGAGATGGGATACCGGCAAGCGGTCACCCCGGACGAGCTGCAGGCCCGCACGAACACCACGATGCGGTCGGCGAACCGCGCCATGATCGTCGTCGGGGCGCCCCTCGGCGGCCTCGCCGCGACGGTCATCGGCTACCGGCCGACGCTCTGGATCGCGATAGCCGGGATCGTCGCGGTCACCGTCTTCCTCGCGCTCTCGCCGTTCGGCCGCGCCCGGCACGCGAGCGACGACGTGGTCGGCTGACGGCACCACCCGCGCGGCGCGGCCACCCGCCCGCCACGGTCACTCGCGACGGGACGCCGTGACCGTGAACTTGGCGTTGCGCGCCACCTGCCTGGTCGGCCCCACCGCGCGTTCCAGCGCGGCACGGTAACCGAGGTGGGAGTTCCACACGGTCCACAGTTCGCCGCCGGGGGCGAGGACGCGTCCGGCGTCGGCGAACATCCGGTGGGCGATCCCGGTGTGCACGGCGCTGCCGATGTGGAAGGGCGGGTTGAGGGCGATCAGGTCGGCGGTCGCATCCGGCTGCCCGGCGAGACCGTCGTCGCGCACGACGGTGACGCGGTCGGCGACGCCGTTCGCCGCTGCGGTGGCCGTGGCCGAGGCGACGGCCGCGGCGGACTGGTCGGTCGCGATGACGCGCAGGCCCGGCCTGCGCAGGGCGAGCGTCGTGGCGAGCACGCCGGTTCCGCAGCCGAGGTCGATGGCGGTGCGCGCATCCGGAGCGGCGGCGTCGATCACGCTGAGCAGGAAGCGGGTGCCGATGTCGACCGAGGTGCCCGCGAACGCGGCGCCGTGCGCGCACACCGTGATCCCGAGTTCGTCGTCGTGCGACCGCCGCGGCCACCGGTCGTCCGTGCCCGCGACCGGCTGCGGATGCTCGGCGGTGAGCACGCGCGCCTTCTGCCGGGCGAGCGACGCCGTGACGGAAGCGAAAGCAGTGCCGAGCACCTCGTTCATCGCCAGGCTCATGTGTTTCAGCATTCCGCCCGCGTAGACGACCGCATCCGGATGAGCGTGCGCCGCCACCAGCGTCGCGATCTCGTCCAGCGCATCCAGGCTCCGCGGCAGGCGCAGCAGGACCACCCGCGCGTCGCCGACGAGTTCGGCGTCGAGCGGGAGTCCACGGTATGCGTCCGAGTAGCCGAGCTCGGCGGCGTTGGCGGCGAGCGCCTGCTCGCCGGTGAGTGGATCCTGGTGCACGCGGATACCGGTGGCGCCCTCGGCGGCCGCCGCCAGGGTGAGCGCGCCGTACGCGTCGCCGATGACGACGACCTCGCCGCCCGCAGCCGCGGCGACCGCATCCCGTGCCAGGTCGGCGATCAGGCGGTCGGCCGCATCCGAGGCGAACAGGTTCTCGCCTTCCACATCCGGCCACCGCCGCAACCGCGCATACTCGAACACGGGATCAATTCTCGCAGCCCCGGGATGCCAGCCGACCTCGCGGGATGCCCGCCGACCTCGCGGGATGCCCGACGGCCCGCGCATCCGGCGTCAGAGCCAGTTGTTCCGCTTGAACGCGTAGTACAGCCCGATGCCGGTCGCGAGCATCAGCGCGAGCGCGAACGGGTAGCCGAGCGCCCAGTGCAGCTCAGGCATGTGGTCGAAGTTCATCCCGTAGATCGTGCCGACGAGGGTCGGGGTGAACAGGATGGCCGCCCACGACGAGATCTTCTTGACCTCGTCGTTCTGCGCCTGGCCGACGAGCGTGGTGTGCACCAGCAGCGCGTTCTGCAGGATCTGCCGGAACCCGTCCGCCCGCTCCACGATCCGGATGACGTGGTCGTGCACATCCCGGAACCGGTCGCGCAACGACTCGTCCGCACCGGATGCGGCGAGCGCGTCCCTGAGGCTCTGCAGCACCCCGCCGAGCGGGTTGACCGCCCGCTGGAACGTCATCACCTCGGAGGAGAGCTCGTAGATGCGGCGCGACACCGTGCGGTCGCCGTTGAAGAGCTGGTCCTCGATCTCGTCGATGTCGTTCTCGAGGCCGGCGATCACGGGCGCGTAGTCGTCGACGATCTGGTCCAGGATGCCGTAGAGCACCCCGATCGGACCGGGTGCGAGCAGCCGCGCGTCGTGCTCCATCCTGTGCCGGACGATTGAGAGGTCCGGCCATTCGAAGTGCCGCACGGTGATGACGAACTGCTCGCCGAGGAAGACGTGCACCTCACCGAACTCGACCTTCTCGGTCTCGTCGATGTAGTGCGCGGGCCGCAGCGCCACGAACGTCGTGGTGCCGTACTTCTCCAGCTTTGCGCGCTGGTGCCCGCTCAGGGCGTCTTCCACGGCGAGCTCCGGCAGCTCGAACTCGGTCGCGACGGCGGCCAGCTCCTTCTCGGTCGGCCGGTACAGGCCGATCCAGGCGAACCCGTTGCGTTCCCGCACCGTCTCGAACGTCTGCTCCAGCGATGTCGGGTCAGCGGTGCGCCGACCGTCGACGTAGACGGCGTTGTCGACGATCATGGGGTCTCCTTCCGGGAGGGCTCCCCCACGCTACCCGGTCACACGGTGAACTCGACCCCCTCGGACAGCGCGGCGACCGATGCGCCGACGCGCACCGCGTACGTGCCGCTCTCGGTCAGCCAGGCGTGGTTGTCGACCGACCAGTGCTGCAGCGAGCGCGGTTCGATGGCGACGGTCGCGACCGCCGACTCTCCCGCCTCCGCGCGCACCACCGCGTAGCCCGCGAGCCAGAGCACCGGTCGCTCGATGTCGGAGTCCGACACCCTGCTCAGGTACACCTGCACCACCTGCTTGCCTACACGGTCGCCGACGTTGGTCACGGGAACGCTGACTTCGAGGCCGGCACCGCCGGCACCGCCGCCCTCGACGCTCGGCTCCCCGAACTCCCAGCTCGTGTAGCCGAGGCCGTGCCCGAACGGGATGGCCGGGGCCGGGCCGCCCGCCGCCTGCCTGCGCATCCACTCGCGGTAGCCGACGTTGAGCTTCTCGTCGTAGTAGAGCTGGCCGTCGACGGGCTCGACCTGCCAGACCGGCACGTCGTCCTCCGTCGCCGCCCAGGTGGTCGGGATGCGTCCGCCCGGTTCGACGGCGCCGGTCAGCACGTCGGCGAGTGCGTGGCCCATCTCCTGGCCGGGGAACCAGGTGAGGAGCACGGCGGGGGCGTCGTCGAGCCAGGGGAGGATCACCGGGCCGCCCGAGTTGACGACGACGACGGTGCGCGGGTTCGCGGCGACGACGCGGCGCACGAGCTCGTCCTGCCCGTCCGGCAGGCGCAGGCCGTCGCGGTCGAAGCCCTCCGATTCGAGCTGCTCCGTCGTGCCGACGACCACGACGGCCACGTCGGACGCCGCGGCGAGCGACACGGCGCGCTCCAGCTCGTCGTCAGCACTGCCGAAGGGCTCCTCGTAGCCGAGCGTGAACATCACGGCCGCGAGGCCGAGCTGCTGCTGGGGGCGGTGTTCGAGCCGCAGCGCGACCGTCTGCCCGGCCGCGAGCGTGATCGGGAAGGACTGCTTGGGCGGGTTGAGGAACGCCATGAACGGGTCGGTGCCGTCGGGGAAGAACAGGCCGTCGCTCTTCAGCTCGCCGTCGACCTCGAAGCGGAACAGCCCGAGACCGGCGAAGTCGACCGCGTACTCTCCGTCCTCCGGCGCGGTGAACGTGGTGGTCGCCTCGACCACCGCCGTGTCGGCGAGCACGGGGTCTCCGAGCCAGGTGAGGCGGCCGCTTCCGCGGTGCTCGTCCAGCACCACTTCGCCGTCAGCACCGAGGAAGCGCACGTGCACCCCGGATTCGCCGGTCGCCGGATCGGTGGCGACCGTCGCATCCACGGGGATCAGTGACTCGGAGGCCCGCACGCCTGGCGCGAACGACACGCGCTCTGCGCCGAACGCCTCCTCCAGACCGTCGAGCGGGGTGACGACGTGATCGGGGAACACCGTCGCCGATCCACCGCCCTGACTGCGGGCGATGCGCGCGTGCTGACCGATCACCGCGACGCTGCCGGGGGTCGCGCCGAGCGGCAGGACAGGGGATGCGCCCGCCGAGTCGTTCTTCACCAGCACCATGCCGTCCGACGCGGCCTCGCGGAGCAGCGCGTCGATGCGTTCCGCCGGCCACGGCTCGGCCAGCGGGGTCGCCGCTTCGACACCGTCGAGCGCGCCGAGACGCCCGGCCAGCCGCAGGATGCGCAGCACCTTCTCGTCGATGTCGGTCTCCGACACCTGACCGGCGCGCACGGCCTCGACCAGCGCATCGCCCCAGACGCCGTCTGGACCCGGCATGGCGAGGTCCTGCGCCGAGACACCGGCCGCGACCGTGTCGCGCACGCCCATCCAGTCGGAGACGACCACGCCGTCGAAGCCCCACTCGTCTTTGAGCGGGGAGCGCAGCAGCTCGTTCTCGGTCATCGTGACGCCGTTGACCGAGTTGTACGACGACATCACCAGCCAGGCTCCGCCCTCGGTGACCATGCGCTCGAACGGCGCGAGGTAGACCTCGCGCAGGGTGCGCTCATCCACGTTGACGTTGACCGTCATGCGGTCGGTCTCGCTGTCGTTGGCGACGAAGTGCTTCGGGGTCGCGCCGACGCCGCAGGACTGCACGCCTTTGACGAACGCCGTGCCGACGACGCCGGACAGCCACGGGTCCTCGCTGTACGCCTCGAAGTGACGGCCACCGCGCGGCGACCGCTGGATGTTGACCGTCGGGCCGAGTGCGACGCCGACGCCCTTGCGACGCGCCTCCGCAGCGATCAGCTGGCCGAGTGCGTACACGCGGTCGACGTCCCAGGATGCGGCGAGCGCGGTCGGCGACGGAAGGTTGGCCGAGCTGTCCCTCTCGTCCCAGAGCTGACCACGCACACCGGCAGGTCCGTCGGAGACGACGATCGTGTCGAGCCCGATCTGCGGTTCGCTGTGCAGCGTCCAGAACGAGGCGCCGGTGAGCAGGCGCACCTTCTGTTCGAGGGTGAGGGAGGAGACGAGGCCGGCGACGACGGAGTCGGTGTCGATGTCGGTGCTGAGGTCGGTCATGGTTGGTGCGTCTTTCGGTTCGATGGATGCGCTGGTCAGCGCACGGACTTGATCGGGAGGACCGCGAAGGCTCCGACGAGGGCGAGCACGATGCCGACGGGGAACAGCGGCGTGTACGAGCTGAAGGCGAAGACGAGCAGTCCGGCGAGTCCGGGGGCGAGCGTCTGCGGCAGGGTGGCGGCGATGTTGAGCACGCCGAGGTCTTTGGCGAAGTCGTCCTTCGACGGCAGGACCTCGCTCATCAGTGCGGTGTCGACGGCCTGGTACGCGCCGAAGCCGAGCCCGGAGACGAAGGCGAACAGCATCATCCCGGTGACGGTCGGCAGGATCAGCGGGAACACCAGCGAGATCGCCATGACGGAGCCCGCGATGATGACGACGATCTTCCTCCGGCCGATCCTGTCGGAGATCGGGCCGCCGATGAGGGTGGTGATGATGATGCCGACGAGGCTGATCAGGCTGAGGACCGGCACCATGCCGACCGCGTTGGCGCCGAGGCCGATGTACTTCTGCAGGATGAACAGCTGGAACCCGGTGACCATGAAGTAGCCGGCGTAGAGCAGCAGGCGGCCGGTGAAGCCCCAGAAGAAGTCCGGGTGCTTGCGCGGGCTGACCCAGAACGTCTGCAGGAAGGCGACGAAGCTGAACGGCGGCTTCGGCTCCCCCTTGTTCGAGCTGTCCGGGTTGAAGAGCACGAACAGCACGATGACGATGAGCGCGATTCCGGCGAAGGTGAGGTAGCCGGCCGGGATCGACTTCGCGAACTGGGCGCCGGCGATGGATCCGCCGAGCGAGCCGAGCATGAGGCCGAGCCCGGACAGCGACGAGAACGTTCCGCGCGCTCCGCTCGGGACGCGGTCGGGCAGGATCGCGCTCAGCGGGCCCTGGGCGAAGTTGAAGGTGATCTGCACCATCACCCAGCCGACGGTGAGCTGCACGATGCCGTTGGCCGCGCCCATGAAGAGGAGGGACAGGCCGCCGAGCAGCACGCCGAGCACCATCCACGGGGCGCGGCGGCCGAACCTGCTGCGCGTGCGGTCGGAGACGAGGCCCGCGACCGGCTGCGCGATCATCGCGGCGAACGCGCCGATGGTCGCCACGAGCCCGAAGATCGGTCCGCTGTTCTGCTCGCCGACGATGCCCTGCACCTGCAGAGGGAGCAGCACACCCGGCACGGCGCCCCAGATGGCGAAGATGGCGATGTTGCCCACCATCATCGAGAGCATCAGCTTGAGCAGCCGGCCCCGGATGCGCACCTTCTCCGGGCGCTGCGCGCTGACGGCGGAGGTCGGGGCCGCGCTGAACGGGCTGCCGGCGGTGGTGATCGTCGACGCGAGCGCCGAGCTTTCGGGCACTCCGGAGAGGTTGGAGGGGATGGTGGGCTGAACCGGACGCTGGGGGGTGGTGCCGGTTTCTTCCGACGGCGTTGTCACAGGGGTTGTCCTTTCGAGCAGGCGACGTTGCGTGCTAACACGCGTAACCATAGGACACCGTCCGGCTTAATACAAGTCATTGGTCGGTTTTTCGCTTACTCGCGTAACCACCGGGGTCGGTCCGGCCTAGACTGAGACCAGGATGTTCACCCCTCACGTCGTCAAAGCCCCGACGAGCGCAGACGTCGCCCTCGCGGCAGGAGTCTCGCGCGCGACGGTCTCCTTCGTGCTCAACGACAAGCCCAACTCCCGGGTCTCCGACGACACCAGGCACCGCGTGCTCGAAGCCGCCAGGCTGCTCGGATACACGCCCAACACGGCGGCGCGGTCGCTCGCCAGCGGGGAGGCGGTCTCCGGGCTGCTGTTCACCGCATCCGGACGCGACAGCGGGGCAACGCTGGAACGCGCGTTCGCCGCACTCCTCGCCCGCACCGTCGACGACGGGGTGGATGCGCTCAGCCACGTCGAGACCGACCTCACCGGGGCGGAGGCCGCCCAGCTCTGGGCGCGGCTGCGCCCGGAGGCCGTGCTCGCCGAGGCGGCCCGCTGCGACGCGGAGGCGACAGAGCTGCTGCGCCTCGCCGGGGTCCGCGCGCTGATCGTGCACGGCCAGGAGCCGGTCGGCTACGCCCCCACCCTCGTCGTGCCGCAGGAGCCGTTCGGCGACGCCGCCGTCAGCGAGCTCACGCGGCTCGGGCACGACCGGATCGTGTTCATCGCCCCCACAGACCCCACGGCCACCGCGACCGCGGCCGCCCGTCTCTCCGGGGCGCGCGCCGCAGCAGCACGCGCCGGTGCCACCCTCACCGTCTCCCACGCCGGCACGTCGGCGGCCTCCCTCCGCGACTGGGCGCGCGGCTGGCGCTTCGACGCGGAGCGCCCCACCGCCGTCGCCGCATACGACGACCGCCTCGCGATGGCGGCCGTGCGCGCGCTGGCCGACGCGGGCATCCACGTGCCGCACGATGTGTCGGTGATCGGCGCAGACGACCACGCGGGCTCCGCCGAGTTCATCCCGCGCCTCAGCACGGTCGCCTTCGACGCGGACGCCCTCGCGGCGACCCTGCACGACGCGTACACGAGAATGCGCGCGGGCGAGCGCGTCGAACGCGTCGACGCACCGCCCGTGCGCGTCATCGCGCGCGAGTCCACTGCCGCCCCCAGCAGTGGCGGGGCTGGCAGGGAGCGCTAGGCCACCGCTTCCCTGGCAGCGCTGAACGCCTCCACACAGCGCCGGATCTCGTCCTCCGTGTGCGCCGCGGACAGCTGCACCCGGATGCGCGCCTTCCCGCGCGGCACCACCGGGAACGAGAACGCCGTCACGTACACGCCATGGCGCTGCATCTCGTCCGCAATGCGCGCGGTGAGTGCTGCATCCCCGAACATGACCGGCACGATGGGGTGCTCGCCCGGCAGCAGGTCGAAGCCGGCCTCGGTCATCAGCGAGCGGAACAGTGCAGCGTTGGCGACGAGCTGCGCCCGCAGCTGGTCGGACTGCTCCAGCAGGTCGAGTGCCGCGATGGTGCCGGCGACGATCGACGGCGCGAGCGTGTTCGAGAACAGGTAGGGCCGTGCGCGCTGGCGCAGCAGGTCCACGATCTCGCGGTGCGACGACACGTAGCCGCCGGATGCGCCGCCCAGCGCCTTGCCGAACGTGCCGGTGTAGATGTCCACCCGGTCCGCCACGCCGCAGAACTCCGGCGTCCCCCTCCCGTGCTCCCCGACGAACCCGACGGCGTGGGAGTCGTCCACGAACACCAGGGCGCCGAACTCGTCGGCCAGGTCGCAGATCTCGCGCAGCGGGGCGATGTACCCGTCCATCGAGAACACGCCGTCTGTGACGATCACCGTGTGGCGGGCGCCCGCATCCCGTGCCGCGGTGAGCTGGGCGCGCAGGTCGGCCAGGTCGCGGTTCTTGTAGCGGAACCGCTGCGCCTTGGAGAGGCGGATGCCGTCGATGATGGATGCGTGGTTGAGCTCGTCGGAGACGATCGCGTCGTCCGCGGTGAACAGGGTCTCGAACACGCCGCCGTTCGCGTCGAAGCACGACGAGAACAGGATGGTCGCCTCGGTGCCGAGGAACTGCGACACCCGCCGCTCCAGCTCCAGGTGCTGCTCCTGCGTTCCGCAGATGAAGCGCACGCTGGCGAGGCCGTAACCCCAGTCGTCGAGGGCGAGTTTGGCCGCATCCCGCAGCGCAGGATGGTCGGCGAGGCCCAGGTAGTTGTTGGCGCAGAAGTTGAGCACCTCCGCGCCGTCCGCCACGATCTGCGACGACTGCGGACCGTGGATGCTGCGCTCGTGCTTGGTGAGCCCGGCCTCCTCGATCTCGCTCAGCTGCGTCGCGACCGTCTCCCGAAACGTTCCGTACATCAGAGCTCCGTCCAATCCAGGATCACTTTGCCTCCGCCTGCCGACGCCGCGGCGGCGAACCCCTTCTCCCAGTCCCGCGCGGCGAACCGGTCGGAGACGATGGATGCGATGGCGTCGCGCAGCGTCGCCGACGTCTGCAGCATCGCGCCCATCGCGTTCCAGGTCTCGAACATCTCGCGGCCGTAGATGCCCTTGAGGGTGAGCATGTGGGTGACCACGTTGCCCCAGTCGATCGCGATCGGCGCGGCGGGGAGGCCGAGCATCGCGATCCGGCCGCCGTGGTTCATGTTCTCGATCATCTGCGGCAGCGCGCTGGGCGCCCCGCTCATCTCGAATCCGACGTCGAAGCCTTCGCGCATCCCGAGCGCCTGCTGCGCCGAGCGGATGGGGGCCTGCGAGACGTCGACCGTGTAGTCGGCGCCCATGCCCTCCGCGAGGGCGAGCCGGGATGCGCTGATGTCCGTCCCGACGATGAACCGCGCTCCGACGTGCCTCGCGACGGCGATGGCCATCAGGCCGATGGGGCCGCATCCGGTGACCAGCACGTCCTCGCCGACCACGGGGAACGCGAGCGCCGTGTGCACCGCGTTGCCGAGCGGGTCGAACAGCGCGCCGACCTCCGGCTCGATGGTGCTGTGGTGCACCCACACATTGGTGGCGGGGAGGGTGAGGTATTCGGCGAACGCACCATTGCGCTGCACGCCGAGGCCCTGGGTGCGGATGCACATCTGGCGGCGGCCGGCCCGGCAGTTGCGGCAGGTTCCGCAGACGATGTGCCCTTCGCCGGACACCTGATCGCCCACGGCGACGTCGTGCACCAGCGGCCCGACCTCGACCACCTCGCCGAAGAACTCGTGCCCGGGGATCAACGGGGCGACGACGGCGGAGGCCGCCCAGTCGTCCCAGCGCTGGATGTGCAGATCGGTTCCGCAGATGCCCGTCCGCAGCACGCGGATCTTGACGTCCTCCTGCCCGATCACGGGCTCCGGTACGTCGACCAGTTCGAGACCGGGTCCGGCCTCGCTCTTGAAGAGAGCCTTCATCGCCACCTTCCTTGTGGACGGCCCCTCGTGGGGGTGCTGAAGCTGTTCGGGATGCGCCGCCCTCGTGAGGCGGGACGTATCGCCGCTGACAGCCTAGACGCTGCCGCGCCCGGTTCGGCGATTGTGTCCGGGCCCGGGTGGATGCGTGACATGGAGGATGTTAGGTTTCACTATCGGCAACCGAAGGAGACACCGTGCCAGGGACGGGAACACCGACAGCGCACCGCGAGCGACTGCTCGCCCAGCTCGACCGCGGTGGCCGGCTGACGGTGCTCACGGCGCCGGCTGGAGCCGGGAAGTCGACGCTGCTCGCCCAGTGGACGCAGCGCCTGCTCGACCACGGGCGCCTCGTGCTGTCCACCAGCGTCGACGACTCGCACCCGTCCGAGCACCTGGTCTGGGAGCAGGCGATCCACGGCCTCGCCGCGGCGGGAGCCGTGCACGACCCGGAGCGCCTGCGCCGCGACGCCCGCGGGTTCTGGAGCATGCGCGACCTCGCCGGCGCGATGGCGCGGGTGTTCGGCAATCTCACTGCCCCGTGCATCCTGATCGTCGACCGCGCGGAACGCATCGACTCCGACGCGCTCATCGACCGGATGCCCGCCCTCCTCGACGCCGCCCCGCTACTCCGCGTCGTGGTCTCCACCCGGCGCCCGATCCGCCCGTCGCAGCTGCCCATCTTCCTGAGCGGGGAGGCGAGCTTCCTCGACGCGTCGGAGTTGGCGCTCACTCCGGCGGAGAGTGCGGAGATCCTCGGAGGCATGACGACGCATCCGGTCGCCGATTCCGTGGCCGCCGCGGCGACCACCCCGACCTCCGCGCGCATCCTGGGCATGGCCATGCGCCTCGGCCACCTGAGCGCGGACGACGGGCGGCATGCCAGGGGACTGGTGGCGGACGCGACGATCGATACGTTCGCGTTCGCCGACTCGCCAGCAGCGCAACGGCGGTTCCTCCTCGAGACCGCCGTTCCGAGCACGGCCAACCTGGACATCGCCGAACGGCTCGGCTGGGGCACGGACGCACGAACGTTCTTCGACAGGGCGGAGGAGGCGGGCCTCGGCCGGTGGGAGCGCAGGCGGGGCGCGGAGTGGTTCAGCTACACCCCGCTGTTCCGCCAGGCGCTGCTGAGCAGGCTGGCCGAGCGTCCGGTCGAGGAGGTCAGGCGCATCCGGCGCACTGTCGCGCTCTGGGCGGCCGACCACCGGATGCCGACGGAGGCCGTCGAGAACGCGCTCGGCAGCCACGACTTCGATCTCGCATCGCGGCTGGGCAGGCGGTTCTGGTTCCCGATCGCGCAGAAGTCGCCCGAGGCGATGCTCCGCGTGATCAGGGACGTCCCCGCCGCCGAGCTGAGCAGGCACCCGACGCTCTCCGTGTTCACGGCGCTCATGCTCACCGTGGTCGGCGAGCGCATCCGGGCGCTGCCGCACTTCCGCAGGGGGATGGCCATCGCGAAGTCGACCAGGAGCGAGCCGGACGACCGGGCGGAGCTGGTCTGGGTGCTCGCGACCCAGACGGTGTCCGAGCGGTTCACGTTCTCGTTCTCGGACTCGGCGGCCACGGCGCGCAGGGTCGTCGACCTCATCGGCCGGCTCTCCGAACAGGAGCTCGCCGAGGTGGAGAACTCGGTCTCACTGTTCCTCTCCGACGCGGGCTGGAGCCTGTTCTACGACGCCGCGTTCAGCGAGGCCGCGCAGGCGTTCACCCTCGGGATGCAGTTCCGCGTCGACGACGACAACGCCGGCTGGTATCACTGCGCCGCGCTTCTCGCGTCGCTCCGCGCTCTGCAAGGCAGGATCGCGGACGCGCGCGCTGTGCTCGCGCTGATCGACGCCGCCGATGCGCCGGAGCACTGGCGGGTCAACATCTTCGGCGTGCCGGAGCAGATCGCGCAGGCCGTCGTCGCCTGCGCCGAACTCGACTTCGAGCGCGCCCAGAGCCACCTCGACTCCATCGCGTTCTACACCTCCGGCACCGAGCACTGGGCGTTCCTCTGCGGAATCCCGGCGGCGATCCTCGCGGTCACCGGACGACGAGGGGAGGCGCTCGCCCACGTCGAAGCCGCTCTGCAGCCGGGGGCGCACCAGACCACCTCCGCGTTCGCCGAGCAGTTCATCAGGACGCTCGGCGCGATCATCCGGGTCAGCAACGGCCAGACGCTGCCGAAGTCGACGCTGTCGCGGGAGTACGGGGTGTCTCCGCGGCTGCTCGGGGCGATGCAGGCGCATCTGCGCGGCGCGCACGACGAGGTGCTGGTGATCGCCGGCGCGATCGCCGAGCTGCACTCCCCCGACGACAACCGGTTCGCCCGCGTCACCACCAAGCTGCTCTGCGCGGTCGCCGCCGCCACGCTCGAACGCACCGAGCTCGCCGTGCGGACCGCGTCGGAGGCGTGCTCGGCCCTCGCGGCCGACGAGTCTTTCCTGTCGTTCCTGCTGCTGTCCCGCGTGGATGTGGAACTCATCCGGGAGCTCGTCTCCGGCGCGAACGCGGCGTTCGTCGACGGCTACCTGGAGCGCACGGCCGGCTGGCCGGACCTGTTCCACCCTCTGGATGCGCTCGTGGTGTTGACGCCGAGAGAGCAGGCGGTGCTCGGTGCGGTGGCCGCGCATCCACGGGTCAGCGACGCTGCCGCACAGTTGCACGTCTCACCGAGCACGGTGAAGAACCAGCTCAGGTCGGCGTACAGAAAACTCGGCGTGAGCACGAGGGCCGACGCCCTCCTCCGGGCGAGCGAACTCGGCCTGCTGGGGAAGGGGTGAGGGCGCGTCCGTCGAATGCCAGAACCCGACTCTGATTTCGACGGGCCGCGCCCCCGGTGATCGATCCGGCCCTCGCTCTCCGTGTGGCTCCGGCCGTGTCGATGTCTTCACGCTACGGGCGGCGAACGACCGGAACCCGCGGAATCCGGGGGGACAACGCGCTTTTAGTCCTCGGTTTGGTCCTGCCCGGGTCTGGGTGCGGCGTCATCGTCGCGCCCGCTTGGCATCTCTCAGTGCGAGGGTCGCGGACGGCCCAGCGAAAGGACAGACAATGACCAACCATGACGGCCCCTGGCCCACCGGAACCCCCTCCTGGACCGACCTCGGCGTCGAGGACGTCGCCGCGGCGCGCGCGTTCTACTCTGCGCTCCTCGGCTGGGACATCCAGGACGGGCCGGACGATGCAGGCGGCTACCTCATGGCCACGCTGAACGGTCGCCCCGTCGCCGGGATCGGCCCGAAGATGACGGAGGACCCCACCCCGAACGCCTGGATGACCTACCTGGCGACCGACGACGCCGACGCGACGGCGAAACGAATCGTGGATGCGGGCGGCAGCGTGTTCATGCCGCCGTTCGACGTGCTCGACGTCGGTCGCATGACGGTGGCTGCCGACGCGGGCGGTGCCGTGTTCGGTGTCTGGCAGGGCTCGAAGCACCAGGGGGCGGCGGTCGTCAACGAGCCGGGCGCCCTGTGCTGGAACGAGATCCACACGCGCCACTACGCCGCGACGCAGGCGTTCTACGCGACGGTGTACGGCTACGAGTTCCAGGAGATCGGCGACGGGAAGGACTTCGTCTACAGCGTCGCCACGATCGCGCAGGGCGAGCCGAGCATCGCCGGTCTGCTCGACGACCCCGCCGTGCCGGAGGGCATCGACGGATACTGGCTCACCTGGTTCGCGGTCGCCGACGCCGACGAAGCCGCCAGGCAGGTCGCCGCGCTCGGCGGCACTGTCATCGTGCCACCGAGCGACAGCCCGTTCGGGCGCATGACGATCGCCGTGGGAGCGCAGGGCGAGACCTTCGGCCTGATCGACCTGGCCAGCGCCGCCGCACCGGCCTGAGTTCTCCCCCAAGCACACGAAAGCGCGGTCGGCCATGAGCCGACCGCGCTGGGTGCTGCCTCAGTCTCTGTCGAGCGGGCGCCAGACGACCACCTGGGTGCTGCGCCTGGTGCGGGTGCCCGCGCGCAGCGAGACGACCTCGCCCGCCGGGCCGGCGGCGAAGACGCGGTGGCCCGGGCGGTTCAGGAGCTCGTCGGCCAGCGCCGTCTCCAGTTCGCGCACCCGGGTGGTCAGCGCTCCCACCTGATCCTCCAGGTCCAGGATGCGCCTGATCCCTTCCAGGCTGACGCCCTCCGCGCCGAGCCGTGCGATCTCCTGCAGCTTCGCCACATCCCGCATCGAGTACCTGCGGGACTTGCCCGCCGTCCTGCTCGGGCTGACGAGACCGAGCCTGTCGTACTGGCGGAGGGTCTGTGGGTGCATCCCCGCCAGTTCGGCCGCGATCGAGATCACGAAGACCTGGCTGTTCTCATCCATGATCAGGTGCGGGCCTTGGCGAGCAGTTCTTCGCGCGGGTTCTCGTCCGGAAGCTTCGCGGCGAACTCCTTGAGCGCCTCCTGGGCCTCGGCGGACAGGTGCGACGGCACGGCCACCTGGACGACGGCGAGCAGGTCGCCTGTGCCCTTCGAGGTCTGCACCCCGCGGCCCTTGACCCGCAGCACGCGGCCGCTCGGCGTTCCGGGGGCGACGCGCAGCTTGACGGGGTCTCCGCCCAGCGTCGGCACCTCGATGGTCGCGCCGAGGGCCGCCTCCGCGAACGTCACGGGAACCGTGACGCGCAGGTTGAGGCCGTCGCGCTCGAACACCGGGTGCTTGCGCACGGTGACGGTGAGGACGATGTCGCCAGGCTCCCCGCCATCCGGGCTGGGCTGGCCTTTGCCGCGCAGCTTGATCTTCTGCCCGTCGGCGACGCCGGCCGGGATCTTGACCTTGATCGGCTTGCCATCGGACGCCTGCAGGGTGATGGTCTCGCCCTTGGTCGCCGTGATGAAGTCGATGGTGGTGTGCGCTGTCACGTCACGGCCGCGGGTAGGTCCGCCGTAGCCGCGGAATCCGCCGCTCGCCGAACCGAAGCCACCGCCGCTGTTGCCGAACAGCCCTCCGAACACGTCGTCGAAGTTGCCGCCCTGCTGGTAGCTGTAACCGCGGTTGCCACCGCCGCCGAACATCCCGCCGAACACGTCGTCGAAGCCGCCCTGGCCTGCCGAGCCCGGCGCAGTGAAGCGGGCGCCGGAGCCCATCGCGCGGATCTGGTCGTACTCCTTGCGCTGCTCGGGATCACCGAGCACGGAGTGCGCTTCGCTGATCTCCTTGAACTTGGCCTCTGCTGCCGGGTCGCCCGGGTTGGAGTCCGGGTGATACTTGCGCGCGAGCTTGCGGTAGACCTTCTTGAGCTCCGCGGGGGTGACGTCCTTGGAGACGCCAAGAACCTTGTAGAAGTCCTTGTCGAACCAGTCCTGGCTTGCCACGGCGCCTCCTTTCTCAGCCTGTGTGTGCCTGTGTGTATGAACTCTGTTGGTGTGAAGTCTGTGTGTATGAAGTCTGCATCTATCGCGAGCGCGCACCACGGAAGCGGCGGGATGAGTATCCCGCCGCTTCGCGTGGCGTGCGCATCCGGAGCCTAGGCCGGAACCGCGACGACCACCTTGGCCACCCGCACCGTGGTGGAGCCGAGCTTGTAGCCCGTCTCGACCACGTCCGCGACGGTGTCGACCGTCACGCCGGGGGTCGGCTGCTGGAAGATCGCCTCGTGGATCTGCGGGTCGAACGGGTCGCCCTTCTCGCCGTACGGCGTGAGGCCGAGTCGCTCAGCGGTGGTCCGGAGCTTGGCCGCGATGGTCGAGAAGGCGCTGCCCTCTTCGAGGTCGCCGTGCTTCTCGGCACGGTCGAGGTCGTCGAGCACGGGAAGAAGGCTCTTCACCGTGTCGCCGACCGCGCGCTCGCGCTCGATCTCGCGGTTGGACTCCGTCCGCTTGCGGTAGTTCGCGTACTCCGCGGTGACCCGCTGGAGGTCGGCGAGCCGTTCGGCCGCGAGCTGGTCCGCCGTCGACTGGCCGCTCAGCACGTCCAGGTCTTCGTCGGAAAGGAAGGACTCGAGGCCCTCGCCGTCGGCCGGGCCGACATCGACGAGTTCCTCGTGGGCGAGGTCGGGGGCGTCGTTTCCGGCGTCCCCGCCCTCCTGGCCGTCCTGACCATCCTGGCCCGCCGGCTGCCGAACCTTGCCGGTCTCGGGGTCGATCCTCCGCTTGTCGCGGACTACCGGCTCCTCGCGTTCAGGGTCTTCGCCCTGCCCGTTGGGGTTCTGGTCCGACATGCTTACTTCTTCTCCTCGTCTTCGACGACCTCTGCGTCGATGACATCCTCGTCCGAGTTCTCCTCGGCGGGCTGGTCACCTGCAGGAGCCTGCTCACCGGCGCCCGCGTCAGCCTGAGCGGACGAGTAGATCGCCTCTCCGAGCTTCTGCTGGCTCGCGTTGAGCTTGTCGTACGCGGTCTTGACAGCGTCCTCGTCGTCGCCCGCGAGTGCGGTCTTCAACGCGTCGACGTCGCCCTGGACCTCGTTCTTGACGTCTTCGGGGAGCTTGTCCTCGTTGTCCTTGATCAGCTTCTCGATCGAGTATGCGAGCTGCTCGGCCGTGTTGCGGGTCTCGGCGGTCTCACGACGCTTCTTGTCCTCGGCCGCGTGCTCCTCCGCCTCGCGCACCATGCGCTCGATGTCGTCCTTCGGCAGCGAGGATCCGCCGGTGATCGTCATCGACTGCTCCTTGCCGGTGCCCTTGTCCTTGGCGGACACGTGCACGATGCCGTTGGCGTCGATGTCGAAGGTCACCTCGACCTGCGGGATGCCACGGGGTGCCGGGGCGATGCCGGTGAGCTCGAAGGTGCCGAGCGGCTTGTTGTCGCGGGTGAACTCGCGCTCGCCCTGGAAGACCTGGATGGCGACGGACGGCTGGTTGTCGTCCGCGGTCGTGAAGGTCTCGCTGCGCTTGGTCGGGATCGCGGTGTTGCGGTCGATCAGCTTCGTCATGATGCCGCCCTTGGTCTCGATACCGAGGCTCAGGGGGGTCACGTCGATGAGCAGGACGTCCTTGCGCTCGCCCTTCAGGACACCGGCCTGGAGTGCGGCGCCGACGGCGACGACCTCATCCGGGTTCACGCCCTTGTTGGGCTCCTTGCCACCGGTCTCCTGCTTCACGAGCTCGCTCACGGCGGGCATGCGGGTGGAACCACCGACGAGCACGACGTGCGAGATGTCGGACACCTTGATGCCGGCCTCACGGATGACGTCCTGGAACGGCTTCTTGGTGCGGTCGAGGAGGTCGCTGGTCATCTGCTCGAACTGAGCGCGGGTGAGCGTCTCGTCGAGGTTGGCCGGGCCGTTCTCCGTCAGCGACAGGTACGGCAGCTGGATGCTCGTCGACATGCTCGACGAGAGCTCCTTCTTGGCCTGCTCAGCGGCTTCCTTCAGACGCTGCAGAGCGATCTTGTCCTTCGAGACGTCGACACCGGTCGAGTCCTTGAAGCGCTTGATCAGCCACTCGACGATGCGCTGGTCCCAGTCGTCTCCACCGAGGCGATTGTCACCGGCGGTCGCGCGGACCTGGATGGTCGAGAAGTCGTCGTCCTTGCCCACCTCGAGGAGGGAGACGTCGAAGGTTCCGCCACCGAGGTCGAAGACCAGGATGAGCTCGTCTTCCTTGCCCTTGTCGAGGCCGTACGCGAGTGCGGCTGCGGTGGGCTCGTTGATGATGCGGAGCACGTTGAGGCCCGCGATCTCACCGGCCTCCTTGGTGGCCTGACGCTCTGCGTCGTTGAAGTACGCGGGGACGGTGATGACGGCGTCCGTCACGGTGTCTCCGAGGTACTGCTCCGCGTCCCTCTTGAGCTTGGCGAGGATACGGGCCGAGATCTCCTGCGGCGTGTACTTCTTGCCGTCGATCTCGACCGTCCAGTCGGTGCCCATGTGGCGCTTGACCGACGCGATGGTGCGGTCGACGTTGGTGACGGCCTGGCGCTTGGCGGTCTCGCCGACGAGCACCTCGCCGTCCTTCGTGAACGCGACGACCGACGGGGTGGTGCGGAAGCCTTCCGCGTTAGCGATGACGGTGGGCTCGCCACCCTCGAGGACGGCGACGACCGAGTTCGTGGTTCCGAGGTCGATTCCTACTGCACGTGACATATGTGCTGTTCTCCTTTTGTTGCTGGATGTTCGGTTGTAAAAGCTGGGGGTCAAGAGTTGAGTCCCGACGGCTCAAGTGTCGCATCCACGGGGGAGGCTGTCAAGCTGCGAGCTCGAAACTTGAGCACACTAGACTCAACTTTGGGGAGAGGGGTTTCATTCCCGGAATCGGCGGGAAATGACAAGTTTCCTTGACTCACGCTCTCCGCGTTCGTACGCTCGTTGCATGACAAGCGACCTTGACACCGGCGGGGAGTCGCCCACCGAATTCCGGCGGCAGCGCGCCTTCCGCATCCAGATGCGGGTGGCTGCCACGTGTTTCGCGCTCGCCAGCCTCGCCCTGTCGATCTGGGGTCACGCGAACACGCCCTGGCGGGTCCCCCTCGCCTTCCTGCCGCTGCCGATCGCGGTCTGGATGGTCGCCGCGATCGTGCTGCGCGTTCGGACGATGGACGAGTACCAGCGCGCGCTGTTCTTCCCCGGTCTGGCGGTGGGGTTCGCCGTCGCGATGCTCGCGGCCATCGCGATCGGGACCCTCTCCTCGGCCGGGCTCGCCGTGCCGAACGGAGGATGGATCGTCGCGGTCGCCGGAGTGCTGTCGTGGCAGGGCACCAACCTGGCCGTCGGCGCTCCGACCAGCTGATGGACAACATCCTGCGCTCCGAGCGGGAGCTGCGCGGCTGGACCCAGGCCGTGCTCGCCGAGCGCCTTGAGGTGTCGCGGCAGACGGTCGTCGCGCTCGAAACCGGTAGGTACGATCCGTCGCTGCCGTTGGCGTTCCGCATCTCGCGACTGTTCGACAAGCCGATCGAGGTGCTGTTCCTGCCGGGCGACCAGCCGTGATCGCTCAGTCGCGGAGGAGCATCCCTCGGCCGGCGTAGAAGCGCTCGAAGTCGTCGACGGGGAGGGATGCGTCCGCCGCCGTCGCCCCGACGCCGGACGGGTTGTGGAACGACACCGTCTCCCCGTCGAAGCCGTGCACGAGCACGAGGTGGCCGCCGACCCGCTCGTTGGGCCGGTCCGGGTAGCGGATCTCCGGCGTGACCGATGCGATGGCCACGACGCCGGGCGCCACCGCCGAGAAGTGCTCGCGCGCGGTCGACCCCTCGACGACCTCGCCGTCCAGGCCGAACTCGTCGGCGATCCAGGAGAGGAACGGACGGTAGTAGAGGCCGCGGACGGTGTGCTCCTCCGGGACGAGCGCTCCCGCATCCATCGCCCCGTCGATCAGCTCGCGCATCGTCGCATCGGCGGCGGACGGCCGCCACACCCGCACCACGGAACGGAGGCAGGCCAGGCCGCAGACGTTGCGTGCCCAGTAGCGGTACTCGTCGGCGGTGGCGTACCCGTCGAGCATCCAGTCGTGGAAAGCCGCCGGGTCCTCCCCGCGGACGATCAGCGCCTCGTTGCAGCGCGGGTCGCCCCACTGCGACTCGTACGGGAAGGACGAACCTCGCGGATTCACACCGCCTCCACAAGGACCGTCGATAGCGTGCTGTATATGGTTCCGGAGTCCTTTCACGTCGATCACAACGGCCCGCTGCTGTCGTCCAGGGCCATCGAGGCTCTGCAGAACATCGACCCGGCGACTCTGGATGAGGTGCAGGCGTTCAACACGGACTTCGCGCGGTTCATCATGCCCTACAAGTTCGGCATCGACGAGATCTCCACCAAGGTGTCGATCCTCCGCGAAGAGTTCGCCGAACTGCACGACTACAACCCGATCGAGCACATCAACAGCAGGCTGAAGTCGGCAGAGAGCATCGAGCAGAAGATCGTCCGCAAAGAGTGCGAGCCGTCGTTCGACGCGATCAGGGAGGCGATCACCGACATCGCGGGCATCCGGATCGTCTGCAGCTTCGTTTCCGACGTCTACCACGTGTTCGAGCTGCTCTCCGCGCAGGCGGACGTGAACGTGCTGCGGGTGAAGGACTACATCGCGCACCCGAAGCCCAACGGCTACAAGAGCCTGCACGCGATCGTCGAGGTCCCGGTGTTCCTGTCCGGCGGGCCGATTGCCGTGCCCGTCGAGGTGCAGATCCGCACGGTCGCGATGGACTTCTGGGCGAGCCTCGAGCACAAGATCTACTACAAGTACGACGGCGAGGTGCCGGATGAGCTGCTGCGCGACCTCACGGACGCCGCCGTGAAGGCGAACCAGCTCGACATCACGATGGAGAGCCTGCACCGCCAGGTGCGCAACCACGGCGGCAACCAATACACGCTGCCGATCGCGATCTAGGCCTCCCGCGGGTCAGTATCCGACGACGCCGGTGAAGTCCGGGGAGCCGTCTGCCCGAGCCGGGAGCGGCTGACCACTGATGTAGCGCGGCCACTCCAGCCGCAGCCCGGCGGCGGCGTCGAGGCGCGGGTACGCGGCGGTCGGCGGCACCGGGGTGGTGGATGCGGTCGGTGCGGCGGGCGCGGCCGGTGCAGCCGGCGGGGCGGGCGCGGCCTGGGCGGGGAATGCGGGCGCTGCGGGCGCAGCAGGCGCGACAGGCGGCGTGAACGCCATCGGCGGGGTGGATGCGGCGGGCGGCGCCGACGGGAATGCCTGCGGCGCGAACGTCGGCGCAGGCGCTGGCTGCGGCTGTTGCGCTGCCGCCTTCGGCCCGAACAGCGAGTACGTGAGCGGGATCAGGATCGTGCCCAGCGCATCCAGGATCGCCACCACCGCCAGCAGCCGCCAGTACGTCTCGCCGAAGTCCACCGTCGGCAGCGCAAGCGGCAGCGAGAGGCCGAGCGTCAGCGCACCCACGAGCAGCAGGGTCACCACGGTCACGTTGCTCATCACCGGGCCCGTGAACCGGCGCTGCGTGTTCAGCACCAGGTGGATGTGCAGCAGGCCGAGCCTGGTCACCGCCACCAGTGCGAACCAGGCGAACGGCTCCCACCACGGGCGGTAGGCGAACGGATCGTACGGTCCGCCCGCGACCGGCACCCAGATCTTCGCCAGGCCGGCCATCAGCAGGTAGGCGGACGTGATCACGCTGACCACCCCGAACCAGGGAGCGCGCCGGGCGGAGACGTCCGCGTCGTACCAGGACACCAGCGAGAAGAACACGAGCAGCGCGATGGTGCCGATGAGCCGCCAGCACGTCTCGTCGAACCGGCCGATGACGACCGCGTACACACCGACAAGCGCGGCGGCGATGAGCGCGCCGATCACGATCCGGGGTAGCAGATGCCGCACCCAGCCGTACTGTCGAACCTCGTGCGCCGTAGCGGTCATTCCAGCCTCCCGTGCCTCGTATGCCGCTCCGGACATATTGCGCATCCGGAGCACCTTCGGCCGCGAGCCTACCGGCGTCCGGACGACAGCGGGAACCGTGCGCGCACGGATCATCGGCACCGGGCGCGCCACGGCGTCCCGGTTCACCCTCCGGCAACCGCGAACCCATACGCTGTGCACATGAGCACTCCCCCGAGCGCGAACGGCAGCGACGCCGAGCGCGGCAAGCAGCCGGCGCCCGCGAACACCGACGCCCTGGTCACCTCGACCTCTCCGCTGTTCGTGGACAGTTCGGCCGAGCGGCGCATCCCGCGTCGTCAGGTGGTGTCGTGGGCGCTGTGGGACTGGGGCGGCGCGGCGTTCAACGCGGTCATCACCACGTTCGTGTTCACCGTCTATCTGACCGGCAGCCTGTTCGTCGACCCCGCCCTCGTCGCCGCCCGGGATGCGGAGACCGACCTCAAAGGCCCGGCCCACGCCGCCGTCACCGCGGCAGAGGCTCCGCTGTCGAGCGGGCTCGGCTGGGGGCTCGCCATCGCAGGCATCGTGGTCGCCCTGATCGCGCCGGTGCTCGGGCAGCGCACCGACGGGTCCGGCAGGCGCAAGCTGTGGCTCGGCATCAACACCGGCGTGGTCGTGGTGATGACCGCGCTGATGTTCTTCGTGGTCGGCGAGCCGAGCTACTTCCTGTTCGGAGTGGTCCTGGTGGCCGTCGGCACGATCTTCTACGAGATCGCGACGGTCAACTACAACGCGATGCTCGTGCAGGTCTCCACGCCGAAGACGGTCGGCAGGGTCAGCGGGTTCGGCTGGGGCGCTGGATACCTGGGCGGCATCGTCCTGCTCCTCATCGTCTACTTCGGTCTCGTCACCGGCAACGACGACGGCACGGGCGGGATGCTCCACGTCACCGAGGACGCCGGCCTCAACATCCGGATCATCGCGCTGATCGCCGCCGCCTGGACGCTGATCTTCTCGCTGCCGGTGCTCATCGCCGTGCCGGAGATGCCGATCGGCTCCCGCCGCCCGCGCGTCGGGTTCTTCCAGTCGTACGGCGTGCTGGTGCGCGACATCGGGACGCTGTGGAAGGAGAGCAGGAACACGGTGCTCTTCCTGATCGCGTCCGCGCTGTTCCGCGACGGACTGGTCGGGGTGTTCACGTTCGGCGGCATCCTGGCCCAGGGCACGTTCGGGTTCAGCAGCGGCGACGTCATCATCTTCGCGATCGCGGCCAACGTGGTCGCGGGCATCAGCACCTTCGTCTCCGGCCGGTTCGACGACCGGTTCGGCGCGAAACCGGTGATCGTCACCTCCCTGGTCGGCCTCGTGATCGCCGGGCTGGCGGTGTTCTTCGCCCACGACCTCGGCGCGACGGCGTTCTGGATCGGCGGCCTCGTGCTCTGCCTGTTCGTCGGGCCGGCGCAGTCGGCGAGCAGGACGTTCCTCGCCAGGGTCACGCCCGCCGGCCGCGAGGGCGAGGTGTTCGGGCTGTACGCGACCACCGGGCGCGCCGTCTCGTTCCTCGCACCGCTGCTGTTCGCGACGTTCGTCGCGGTCGGCGGCGCGCAGTACTGGGGCATCCTCGGGATCGTGCTGGTGCTGGCCGCGGGCCTCGCCCTCCTCATCCCGGTGCGCGCTACGAAGTAACCGAGTCCGAACTTGTTCACGCGACACGCCGCGCTGGGCGTGAACGACTTCGGACTCGATGGATGCGCGCGGACGGGGAGGCGGGACATCGGCGCGGGATGCTGCCGGGATACGCTCGAGGCATGCCGCACCCCGTGATCACCGTGTCCGCCGTCGCGTTCGTCAGGGAGGACGGACGCGTCCTCACGGTGCGCAAGCGGGGAACATCCCGGTTCATGCTGCCCGGCGGCAAGCCGGAGCCCGGCGAGTCCGCGGCCGAGGCCGCGGTGCGGGAGGTGCGCGAGGAGGTGGGCATCCGGCTCGCCATCGACGAACTCCGCTTGCTGGGCGCGTGGGAGGCCGACGCCGCGAACGAACCCGGGCACACGCTCGACGCGACGGTGTACGCGGCCGACCTCGCCGGCGTGCCGGTGGCCGCTGCGGAGATCGCCGAGCTGCGCTGGTCGGACCCGGCCGACCCGCTGGGCGACCTCGCCCCGCTGCTCCGCGACCGCGTCATCCCTGCGCTCGCGCTGCTCCCCGACGATCGAGTCTGAAGTTATGCACGCTCGGCGCGGCGTGTCGCGCGCATAAGTTCGGACTCGATGGGTTGGGGGCCGGGCGGGAGCGGGACGGGGCCGGTCAGGGGGCACGGAGGGCGGCGAGCTTGCGGGAGAGGGCGGCGCGCTCGGGGGGTGACGGGCAGGCGGCGTGCGCCTCTTCGAGGGCGGCGATGGCCGCATCCCGTCGGCCGAGGCGCGTCAGCAGCTCGCCCCGGGTGGCCGGAAGCAGGTAGGAGCCCGCGAGGTCGCCGCGCGCGACCATCGCGTCGACGAGCGCGAGGCCCGCTGCCGGGCCGTCGGACATGGCCACCGCGACCGCATGGTTCAGCTCGATGACCGGCGACGGGGCCAGCCGGCCGAGCGCCTCGTAGAGCAGCACGATGCGTTTCCAGTCGGTCTCCGCCACCGACGGCGCCACCGCGTGACACTCGGCGATCAACGCCTGCAGACCGTACGCCCCGAGTCCGCGACCGGCGGATGCGGCGTGCGCGAGCGCTGCGCGACCCCGCAGGATCGCCGCCTGATCCCACAGGCCCCTGTCCTGGTCTTCGAGCAGGATCGGCTCGCCCCGCGCATCCATCCTGGCCGGGAAGCGCGCGGCGGTCAGCTCCATCAGCGCCAGCAGGCCGAACACCTCCGGCTCGGGGGCGAGGCGCACCAGCACCCGCGCCAGCCGCCTGGCCTCGTCGGCGAGGTCGGTGCGCATCCACGTCTGACCAGTGGATGCGAACGAGCCCTCCGAGAACACCAGATAGACCACTTGCAGCACCGACCCGAGGCGTTCGGCGCGCTCGTCCGGCTCCGGGATCGCGAACGGGATGCGCGCGGCGGCAATGGTCTTCTTCGCGCGGGTGATCCTGGCCTGGATGGTCGGAACCGGCACGAGGAACGCCCGCGCTATCTCCTCGCTCGTCAGGCCGCCGACGACCCGCAGAGTCAGCGCGATCCTTGCCTCCCGGGAGAGCACGGGGTGGCAGCTGACGAACATGAGCGCGAGCACGTCGTCGTCGATGGCATCCGGAGCGAACAGGGCGTCTGCGCCTGGCAACTCCTCCTCCAGGTCGCGGGCGAGGAGCGCATACCGTTCGTCGCGGGCCGCCCTCCTGCGGAACGAGTCGATCGCCCGGCGCCGCCCGACGGTCAGCAGCCAGCCGGTCGGCTGCGCAGGGACGCCGTCGACCGCCCAGGAGACGAGCGCCTCTGCGAGCGCCTCCTGGGCGAGGTCTTCGGCGAGCGCGAAATCGCCGGTGTAGCGCGCGAGGGCGCCGACGATGCGGGCGGACTCCATGCGCCACACCGCCTCGACCGCCGCGCGCGCCGGGGTGGGCGGTGGGGTGCGCGCCGGAGTGGGCGAGCCTGGCGTGCTCAGAGCTGCCCGGTCTGCTCGCGCCAGGCGCGTTCCTTCTGGATCCACTCGTTGTCCTGAGGGAACTCGTCGATCGACGGCACACGGCGGATCTCGATGATGCTCCCGGACGTCATCGGCGCCCGCTTCGCCCACTCGACGGCCTCCTGCACCGAGGCGACGTCGAGGATGTAGTAGCCGTTGAACAGCTCGCGCGTCTCCCCGTACGGACCGTCGGTGACCACCGGCGCCTCCCCCGTGAAGTCGACAATCACGCCCTCGCTCGGGTCGGCGAGACCCTCGGCGGCCAGCAGCACGCCGGCCCGGATGAGCTCGTCGTTGAACCGGCCCATCGCATCCAGGACCTCGGTGAAGTCGACGTTCGCGAAAGCCGCCGCAGCAGCCTCGGTGGGCCGCAGGATGAGCATGTACTTGGACATTGGGTTTTCTCCTTGATCTGAGGTCGCTCTTCGACCTTTGCACCCAGAGGTCGAACGGCGCGAGCCCCGATCGACATGAATGCGGGGAGATTTCAGAATTTGTTTTGCGCGCTGGGGTGGGATGCGGGTGTCGGCGGTCAGTCGCGCGGCCACGCCCGCACGAACCGGGCGAACAGGTCCGCGAACTCCCGCGCCTCCTGCGGCGTGAACGTCGCGAGGGCCTGCTCCACCGCCGAGCGCCGGTGGGTGCGCACCTCGCCGATCTGCTTGCGTCCCGCGGCGGTCAACTGGATGAGGGTGCGCCGCGCATCCGCCGGATCGGTGACCCTGCTGACGAGGCCGCGATCGACCGCCTCCTGCACGAGCCTGCTCGCCCGCGGCTGGTCGACGCCGATGGCGGGCGCGAGGGTGCTGATCGAGTACGTCGTGCCGTCGCGCTCGGCCGCTTCGAGCACGTCGAGCATCCGGAAGCGGGCGGCGCGTCCGAGTGAGCCGTCGGGGCGGCCGCGGCGTCCGGGGCCGGGTCGGCCGGAGTCGCCGAACGCGGGGAAGCCGGGGAAGGGGCCCGCGCCAGTACCCGGCTCCTGATCGCCACCACCGTGCTCGCCGTGTTCACCGTGATCGTGCGTGCGCGGGTCGTGGTGGTCGCCGTGGCCGCCCCAGCCCGGGCCGCCGTGGGCGGTGCGGCCGCCGTCCTGCCACGGCGGGCGTCCGGGCATCCCGTGGCTGGGCGAGCCTCCGTGCATCCGGCGCCGCGACTGGTCGTGACGCACGGCCATCAGCGACTGCTCGACGAGCGCGACGATGTCCGCATCCTGCGAATCGGATTCAGGGGCTTGACCATCCATTTCCATGTATGTAATCATACAACTGCTTGTAACAGTACATGCAATAGGAAAGGGTTCGACAATGAACACCCACACGAATTCACACACCACCCCGCCGGCCTACTGGTTCGGCGTCATCGAGCACGAGCTCCGCCACCGGATGCGCGACGAGCTCTCCGACTTCGACCTCCGCCGCGGAAGCTGGCGCATCCTCAGCACGATCGCCGACGGCGCCACCACCGTCGACGAGGTCGCCGCTGCCCTCCCGCCCCGCCGTGGACGGGCAGGCCGAGACAACCGAGGCGGCAGAGGCCGCATGCCGTTCGGCGGCGCGCGCGGCTGGTACGGCCGCGGTGAGTCCCGGCGCGACGGCGACGGGCACGGTCGCTTCGGCGACCACCCCCGATTCGCCTCCGACAGCGAGCGCGCCGCCTTCTGGGAGGAACGCCGTCAGCGCTTCGAGGAGCTGCGCGCACAGCGCCACGGGGAGCACCCGCACCGCCCCGGTCCGTTCGCCGATGGCCACCAGCACCCCCACGACCACCACGGCGAGCACCCGCACGGTGACCACCACCACGGCGAGCACCCGCACGCTCACGGCGAGCACCCGCACGCTCACGGCGAGCACCCCCACCACCACGACCACCCGCGCAGGCACCACTCCCCCTCCTCCCGCGTCGAGTCGACCGTCGCCGACTTCGCGGAGCGCGGATGGGTCACCCTGTCCGGCGAGCGCAACGAGCGCGTCGAGCTGACCGAGGCCGGGCGTGCGGCGTACGAGTCGGCGCTGGCGCGCATCCAGGGAGTCCGGGATGCGGTGACCGCCGGCATCGCGGACGAGGACTACACGACCACGCTCGAAACGCTCGAGGCGATGGCCCGCAACCTCGGCTGGCGTGAGCGCCGCGCCCAGGACGGTCAGCCGTCCGACGCGACGGAGTGAGCACCGTGACCACGCAGGCGCGCCCCGGTTCCCCAGGGACCGGGGCGCGTTCGCGTTCCGCCGTTCGGCGGGGGCGAACGCCCGCGTCCTGATCGGCGAGAATGGATGCATGACCGCATCCCGCGAAGAGGTCGTCCTGCTCGCCGACGACGGCACCCCGATCGGGGTCGCCGACAAAGCGACCGTCCACACCACGGATACGCCCCTGCACCTGGCGTTCTCGTGCCACCTGTTCGACGGCGATGGACGCATCCTGGTCACCAGGCGGGCGCTGAGCAAATTGACCTGGCCCGGCGTGTGGACGAACTCGTTCTGCGGGCATCCGGCCCCCGGCGAGGACTTCGAGGACGCCATCGCGCGCCGTGCTGGTCAGGAGCTGGGCGCCGCGATCGACAACCTGGTGGTCGCTCTCCCCGATTTCCACTACCGGGCAGTGGATGCGGCGGGCATCGTCGAGTACGAGGTGTGCCCGGTGTACACGGCCACGATCTCCGGCGAGCTTGCTCCGGAGCCGAGCGAGGTGGCGGAGTGGCGCTGGGTGGACCCGCGCGTGCTGCTCGACGCCGTCGAGGCGACGCCGTGGGCGTTCAGCCCGTGGCTCACGCTGCAACTGCCCGCGCTGTATGCCGACACGAGTCTCGAGGCGTCCGACCTGATCTGAGTCGGCCGAACAATGAAATGAACTCATTATTTCCACCTGTGTAATTCACTGTGGATAACTAGCTCGCCGTATTCCGCGGGGGACATGCATCCCACCCCCGGCGGCGCCCGGAAACGGTGGCGGGAATCGGCTACCGTTCGGGCGCGAATCGTCTCGTGGCGAGCCTCGCGCATCCCCTAGCGTCGTGTCCACGACAGCATCGAGCGGGCCGGGGGTAGCAGTGATGGCGGACGACGACGAGCGCAATTCCGTCTCGTTCTATCTGCGATCGTCCGTGCGCCAGCGCTCGCGCGCGGCCTTCGAGGCGACCAAGCACCACGAATCCGACCAGAGCTGGTCCGACCTGATGGAGAAGGCGCTCGTCGCGGAACTGGAACGCCGCGAAGCGCTCTACAACGACGGGCGACCATACCTCGGCGGACCTGAGCGGCTGACTCCCGGCCGCCGCCCACGCAGCGAGATCGCGTCAGCCGGCGAGCTCGGCGAGGCAGGTACCGCCGTCGCCCAGTAGGCCACGTACGCCGGTCGGCTAGCGCGCATTCGCGTACCCCATGTCCATGTGATCGCGGACTTCCGCGAGTGTGCTGTCTGCGATGACGTTCGCCCGCTCGTTGCCGCCCCGGAGAACATCGCTCACGACGGCGGGGTCTGACTCCAGCTCGGCACGTCGACGCCGATGGGCGGCGAGGAAGTCGTTGACCGCATCGGTCGTGAGCTGCTTGAGCATCACGCTTCCGTGGTCGCCGATCTGCTCGGCGATCTGCTCGGGCGTGGTGCCGCGGCAGAGCGCTGCGGTCGACAGCAGTCCGGAGACGCCGGGGCGCCGCTCCGGGTCGTACGTGATGACGCGTTCGCCATCGGTGCGCGTGCGTCGGATCGCGTCCGCCGTCTCGTCTGCGGTCATCGACAGTGCGATCGCATTGCCATAGCTCTTCGACATCTTCCGGCCGTCGAGTCCCGGGATTTCCGGCGCATCCGTGACCATCGCTTCCGGTTCGGGAAAGACCTGGCCGTAGCGGTCGTTGAAGCGGCGGGCGATCGTGCGCGTCAGCTCGATGTGCGGCAGGTTGTCTTTGCCGACCGGGACCAGGTTGCCTTTGCAGAACAGGATGTCGGCCGCTTGATGCACTGGGTAGGTGAGCAGCAGGCCGCTGAGCGCCCGTCCGGATGCGGCACGTTCCGCCTTCACCGTCGGGTTGCGGCGCAACTCCGCCTCGGTGACGAGGCTGAGGAACGGCAGCATCAGCTGGTTCAGCGCTGGGACGGCCGAGTGAGTGAAGATCGTCGTCGTGGTCGGGTCGAGCCCGGCCGCGAGGTAGTCGAGGACAGCGGACCTGACACTGTCGGCGACCTGGGCAGAGGTGTCGCGGTCGGTGATGACCTGATAGTCCGCGAGGATCACGAACGTCTCAACGCCGAGAGCCTGGAGCCGCACGCGTTCTCGAATGGTTCCGAAGTAGTGTCCGAGGTGCAGCTTCCCCGTCGGTCGCTCCCCGGTGAGGACCCGGAACGCACCCGGACCGGCGGCGATCCGGTCTTCCAGATCGGGCATGCGTGAGCGAGTGGCGGCGAACGAGTCCATGGCGATTCCCTTCCGATGAGGGGCCGCACGGAGAAGAGTTTCCGCGGATCTCGCGGGCTGCCGTGCAGCCCGCGAACATGCGTCAAGCGGCTGCTAGTGCAGCCACCACCACGAAGAGTGCATTGAGCGCATGCCACAAGCCTACGACCATTCGCGCGCACGCCGGTCAACGTGCCGCCGTCCGGATCCGAGGTGGTGAGTGTGAACGCTCTCGGTCTACAGTGAAGCGAATGCTCATTCGTCGTGTTGCCTAACTCGCATCCACTCTCGCCGCAGTAGTCCGCTACGCCGTCCAGGGATGGCGATTTTGTGCGCCTTCGAGGGCGAGCCCGCCTTCGGGTTCCCGCTTGATCCGACCCACACAGAATCCCTCGACTGGAGTACGTAATGACTGTTTTTCTTGTGACCGGAGTGACCGGCAACCTCGGGAGCGCTGCGCTGCGCAGCCTGCTCGAACGCGTCCCCAGGTCAGACGTGCGCGTCCTCGTGCGCACCGACCGGGCCGCAGCTGATTTCGCGGCTCGCGGCCTCGCTGCCCGCGTCGGTGACTACTCGGATCCGGATTCCCTGGACGCCGCCTTCACCGGGGTCGACCGTGCCATCGTCGTTTCGAGCCCGGTTCTGGACCCGTCAGTGCGGGCCGTGCAGCACCGCACTGTCATCGAGTCGGCCGTGGCCGCCGGGGTGCGTCACGTGGTCTACACGAGCGGAATCGGAGCGCGGCACGATCCCGGCCACTCCGTCGCCGAGGACGCGCTCACCGAGAGCGGTGTCCATCATGCGATTCTCCGGAACGCGCTGTACACGGATGCGTTCGTCGAGCGCGCCATCGCCCAGGCCGCTGCCGATGGATCGATCACGTCGGCGAGCAACGGGCAGAGCTTGACAACCGCAGCGATCGCCGACCTGGGCGAAGCTGCCGCGACTGCCTCCTTCACCATGCCGAAGAAGACACTGTGGGAGCTTCGCGGCCCCCGGTGGGATTTCAACGACCTGGCAGCGGCATTGACGGTGACTCTCGGGCGACCGATCAGCCACAAGGACGTCGATGACGCAGACACCGGCCCCTTCGCCGTCCTCTTTCCGCTCATCCGACGCGGCGTTTTCGGGGTCGAGAGCCCAGACCTCGCCGAGCTCTTGGGCCGGGCGCCGACCGACATCCGCGTCGTCGTGGGAGAGCTTGCTGGTCTGCTCGACCAGCACCGGTCCGAGGACGGAGGTTCCATCGCACACGAAGGGTAGGCCGCTACCGGTGTTCAGCCACGGCATTCTCCAATCGGTTGTTCACCTGTCAACGGTGGATGCGCAGCTCCTGCTCGGTCTGCTCGTACACGCGATCCTGAGCGGCACGGTCGCGAGACTTCTTCGATGACTTCTTGAGTTGCGCGGAGCTGTAGTAGCCGCCGGTGGCGGTCGCGAGTTCGGGGTCCGCCAGCAGACGCACGCAGCCGCGCGACCCCTTCTCCGGCGGCCCGATGAACGGATTGGTCACTGCCTGGATGAATTTGAATGGACCACCGGCGTTGCTGCCGAGCGTGGTCTTGACCGCGCCGGGGCTGACCGCGTTGAAGGTCAGACCGTCGCCCTCATACCGACGGGCCAGGGCGTAGGTGTACATCAGGGCCAGCAATTTGGCGTCGCCGTATGCCTGGATCTGTTTGAACGCGCCCGGGTAACTCCAATCGGTGATCAGGTTGCCTCGCGACTCGATCACCGCCGTCATGTTCACGACTCTCGACGGCGTCGCGAACTCCTCAGCACCCTTGCGGAGAAGGTCGAGCAGGCCGCCCGTCAACGCCGCCAGCGCGACGTGATTGATGGCGATCGTCCGCTCGTATCCGTCGGGTGACAGTTCCTTGCGGGAGAACGCGGCACCCGCGTTGTTGACCAGCCCGTTCAACCCCTGTGGGCTGGCGTGGTGCACGGCATCGACCAGCTCCCGGACGCCGGCAAGCGATCCGAGGTCGCCCGCGAGGGCGATGTACTCACCGTTGCCGTTGCCGGTGCTGGCCAGCCGCTCGACCGCTTGCTGCGCATTGTCGGCGCCTCGTGCGTGAACCAGCACGGTGGCGCCACTGTTGCCTGCGCCGCGGGCGGTCTCGTAGCCGATGCCGCCCTTGGCGCCGGTGATCAAGACGGTCTGACCGTCGAGCCGTCCAGCGAATTGGTCGGAGAACGTGCTCATCAGGCGGTCTGATCCGGCATGCCATCGATCAGGCGGAATCGGGCATCCATAGCGACGCCGCGAACCTCGATCAGCTCCTGATATTCGGGTGAGTTGTACCAGCTGAGGACCGCTTCACGGTCGGGGAACCGCATGATCGCTCCCGAGGACAGCGTGGGCTCGCCGTCCAGGATCTGCCACGCGCCGGCGGCGACAGGCTCGGCCCCGTACTTCTTCGCGGTCTTCCCAGCATTGGCGCTGTATTCGTCGCGATAAACGTCCGGATCCTTGACCGTGAATTCGACGACTAGGTATGCGCTCATGGTGATACTCCTCAGTTCGGTTGCCTGTTGCGGTTGGCGGTCACTTCGTGGTGAGGCCTCAAGAATGGGTCACGCAACTCAGTATGGGCACAGGCGAATGGGGTGTCAAACCCAGAAAGTGCTAACATCGGTGCATGATTGATGCGCCAACCGACCGACCGAGGCTCACCGCCAAGGGTGCCCGCACTCGAGCACGGATCGTGCGGGAGGCGGCCGCGCTGATCCATGAGCGTGGTGTGGCAGGGGCCACCTTGGACGACGTCAAGGTGGCGGCGGACGTCAGCGGCTCGCAGATGTACCACTACTTCCCCGACAAGAACGAGCTCGTCCAGGCGGTCATCGACTACCAGGCGGAAACCATCGTCGGAAACCACCGGCAGGCCCTGAGCAGCGAGAACGGAGTCGAGGCCTGGCGGAACATGGTAATCACCGGAGTGAGCCAGGACCAGGGCAAGGGAGGGTGCCCACTCGGCTCGCTCGTCGGTCAACTAGCCGAGAGTGACCCCGAGGCCCGCGCGCACATCGCGACAGGATTCGATCAGTGGGCCACCACCCTCAGCGAAGGACTCAGGTCTCTCCATGCCGACGGGAAGCTCCCGTCTGGCATCGACCCCGATGACCTTGCGACCACCTTTCTCGCAGCTCTTGAAGGAGGGCTGTTGCTCGCCCAGGCGGAGCGCAATCCCCGCCCGTACGAGACGGCGATCAACACCCTCCTCGCCCTCACCATCGGCAGCAATGTCAGCGGCGACCGTGCGCCACGCCCTGCCTCCAGCTAGAGCGCGGCGTCGACGAGCGGTGAGGCGGAGCGCATCCATTGCCCACGCTCACTCGATGGGCACGCGCTCAGCGGACGCGAGTCACGCGAGTCACGCGATTCCCGCAAGGTCTGCGATGACACCCACCAAACCGTAGCTCTCCGGGAGGCCGAGGCCGGAGAACCCGAGCGTTGAGGGTCCGCGGCGTTCCATGCCCGGGACGAGCAGCGCACGCTCGGTCATCTCGGGCCGGCGCACATCCACCTCCAGGTCGACGGGCCCGGCGAATCGTGGGGGCCGCACGGATGCGCGGCCTGCGAGAGCCTCCGGCACGGCCTGCTCGATACGCTCGCTGGCGACGGCCGGGTGAAGGTTCTCGGCGGCGTGACCTCCGCGAGCCCACTTGACGACCACCGCCCGGATGCCCGGAGCGACATCCTCGGCTTCGGCGGCCACGGTGTCGTCGCCGCTGACCAGCACCGGAACAGCCCCGTAGTGCGCTGCCAGTGCCGCGCTCAGGCCGATTTCGCCCAGGGTCGTCCCGTCGATGCGCACGGACGAGATGACCGCGCCGCTGATCGTGTGCGCCAGGACCGAGTCGGCGGTTCCGGCCCGGCCGTGGTAGCCGATCAGGCACACCGCATCCACTGCGCTGTCGATGCCGGTCAGCATGTCCTGGGGGCGGGGAGTGCCGCGAACCAGTCGCGCTCGACTGTCGAGCCGTTGCGGCAGGATGTTCCGGTACTTCGCGTGAGCGTCGCACACCAGCACTTCAGCATCCTGGTCGAAGGCGAGCACCCCACGGACGGCCGCGCTGGCTTCGTCGGTCATCCACTCCCTGGCCAGCGCCCACTCCGGGGAGCCCGGTGCGATGTCGGCGCGGTCGACCACCCCGGCGATGCCTTCCATGTCCACAGAGATCAGAACTCGCATCACCGCATCATAAAACGGACGTCGTCACGGTTCGGTGTCTGAGTCTGTTCTCAGTGCGTCGGCGAGCGTGTTGGATTCCGCGGCTTCGCGGTACCTGGCCCAGGCCGCCAGCTGCCACGCGGTCGGCTCGCGCCCCTCGAAGATCGCCTCCGCAATCGCGTTGGCATAGAGATCACGCATCTCTTCGGCCTGGCGTCGCAACGGCATGGGGCTCCCACTCACGTTCACTCACACCCCGTCGGTAGCGCCGGGAGCATTCATGATTATGCATGCTTTTGACGCTCAGTGAGTCTTCGACGCCTCCAGCTCGACGCTGGCACCCTCGGCCCCGGATGCTTTGACCCGGTCCAAAAACACGATGGTCGACTGCAGGGCTGAGCGCGCCTTCGCGAAGTCGAGGTGGAACTGGTACTCGTGGGGCAGGGCGGGCGACTCGTCGGCCGGGTAGAAGACGCTCGTCACATCCACTCCGAGGCCTTCGAGCTTCTTCGCGAGCGGCTTCGACTGGCTGTCGGTGAGCGGGTCGGCGTTGCCGCCGGAGATCCACGTGGTCGGGAAGTCGGCGGTCACGTCCTCGATCGTGGACATGTCCCGGCCGCCCGGGGTCTTCGACCAGTCCTTCGCGCCGAGGTACGACCAGAGCGCGATGCGGAAGCCCCAGCCGCCGATGCCGGGGGCGTCCGGGATGCCGCGCACGTCGTAGATCCCGCAGTTGAGGATGACGGCCTTGAGCTGCTTCGCGGTCAGCGTCGGGGTGACGCCGACGCGCTCGGCGTATGCCGGGTTGGTGACGATGGTGGCGAGCTGCGCCGTGTACTGGGAACCGGCGGAGTCGCCGGCGATCACGATGCTGTTCGGGTCGATGTTGTACTCGGCCGCGTGCTCGACGAGGAAGCCGAGGGCGTCGTTGAGCTGGTTCAGGGCGGTGGGGTACGTGGTCTCCGGCGAGATCGTGTAGTTGAGGGAGACCGTGGTGTAACCGTGCGAGGCGAGGATCTGTACGTACGGGTCCACGTTGGATTTGTCGCCGGAGATCCAGGCACCGCCGTGGATCCAGACCACCGTGGTCAACGGGGCGGATGCGCCGGTGGGCGTGAACACGTCGAGCGAGGTGTCGGATCCGGCGTCCCCGTACGCGATGTCGCGGTGCGCATCCACCCCGGATTTCGGGACGTACGGTTCCATCTCCGCGACGGTGTCGGCGGCGCCCCGCTCGAACAGCGCCCGGATGAGCAGCGCGGACGGCCACGGGTTGAAGAACGCCACCACCAGGACGGTGACCACCGCGAGCCCCAGCGCCATGAACACGACCGCGACGACGCTGTCATACCAGCGTTTATGTATACGAGTCCCCACGGGATGACCCTATTGGATGCGCCGGATGCGCGGGATGCGCCCCGCTCAGCCCGTGCGGGTGGCGTCGATGTGCTGCTCCAGCCACCAGGTGCTGCCCTCGTCGTCGGACACCCAGCCGTCCCACGAGAACGAGTCAGCGGTGATCGCGCTGAAGTTCCAGCGGATCGGCCTGCCGTCGGTCTGGGTGCCGTCCTGGCGGATCCCGTCGCGGTGGTGGGCGCTCGCGACGAGCGTGCAGAAGTCGCCGGCGACCGCGCCGAACCAGCTCACCCTCCACAGCCCGAGCACCGCATCGTAGACGCGGATCGTGGTGCCCTTCGCCTCCGTCATCGACGGGTCGGACGCTGCCGGGGCGACCAGCACATCCTGAACGGCGCGGCCACCGAGCGTGTACGCGAACAGCCAGTCGGTCGTGAACTCCGACCACGCGCCCGACTCCTCGTCGAGGAACCGGCATTCCGCCCGCCAGCTGCCGACCAGCTGGCCGAACAACTGCATCCGTTGCGGCCGCACGGGCGTCGGGCCCGCCGCCACGAGTGCCCGCGCGAACGCTGCGTCTGTCGTCTCGCTCATGGTTCTGCCCTCCGGGAGGATGGGACGGACGCGATCAACCGGCGGTGCGACCCGCCTCGGTCGTGGACACGTCCGTGCGGTGGAAGTTGAGGAACGAACGCGACGCCGTCGGGCCGCGCTGGCCCTGGTATCGCGAGCTGTACTCGCTCGACCCGTACGGCTTCTCGGCCGCAGAGGTGAGCCGGAAGAAGCACATCTGCCCGATCTTCATGCCGGGCCAGAGCTTGATCGGCAGGGTGGCCACGTTGCTCAGTTCGAGCGTGACGTGCCCGGAGAATCCCGGGTCGATGAAGCCCGCGGTGGAGTGCGTGAGCAGGCCGAGGCGACCGAGCGAGCTCTTGCCCTCGAGCCGGGCGGCGACATCGTCCGGAAGCGAGACCAGCTCGAAGGTGGAGCCGAGAACGAACTCACCGGGGTGCAGGATGAACGGCTGGTCAGCATCGACTTCGACCAGCCTGGTCAGCTCGGGCTGGTCCTCCGCTGGATCGATGAAGGGGTACTTGTGGTTGTCGAACAGCCGGAAGAAGCGGTCGAGGCGCACATCGACGCTCGACGGCTGCACCATCGACACGTCGAACGGTTCGAGAGCGATACGGCCGGAGCCGAGCTCGGCCTTGATGTCGCGGTCTGAGAGAAGCACGGGATCAGCCTACCGGGATGCGCGTGGCGCGCAGAGGGCTCCGTTCGAACGGAGCCGGCTCTCGACACGCCGCCGCGAACTCCGTTCGAGCGGAGAAGCGCGCCGGTACCGGCCGGTTTCTCCGCCCGGCGTCAGCGCCCGACCGCGGTCCTCAGGATGGCGGCGATGCGCTCCTTGTCCGCGTCGTCCATGCTGGTGACGGCGAAGCCGACCGGCCACAGGTTGCCGTCGTCCAGCTTGGCCGCCTGCTGGAACTCGATGGTCGCGTAGCGGATCTTGAACTTCGAGCCCGGCTTGAACGCGACGACCGTCTTGCCGTCCGCATCCGCGTACGCGGGCATCCCGTACCAGGTCTTGGCTGCGAGCGACGTGTTCTCGGCCACCAGCGCGTGGAACGCCTCGGCGAGTTCCTTGTCCGTTCCGGTCATGGCGGCGATGGCGGCATCGCACGCCGCTGCGGCGTCTGCACCCTCCTGCGCGGCCTTCTTCTCTGCGACGGCGGCCTTGATCGCGGCCTTCTCTTCTTTGCTGAACGTGGTGGTTGCCATGGTGTCTCCTCTGCCAGGGTTCCGGTGAACTGCCGCCAATCTACGACGGGGCCGGATGCGGCCGCTTCTCGAAACCTGCTCGATCCGTTCGGCGGGCGCGTCGGGCGTGCGGCGCGCATCCCGTGTCGTCGGAGGATGCGGCGAGGTCACACCCCGGCGGCCTGCCTCACGCGCGTCGCCGCCCCGGCGGCCCAGGTGCGGTAGCCGCCGTCGAGGTTGACGACGTCGAACCCGTGCTGGGCGAGGATGCGGGCGGCGGTGTGACCGCGCTGGCCCACCTGGCAGTGCACGACGAGCGGCCCATCCGGAAGCTCGGCGAGCCGGGACCGCAGCTCGTCGACTGGGATGTTGAGCGCATCCGGGATCGCGCCGGCCGCATGCTCGCCGGCCGTGCGGACGTCGATGAGCGTCGCTCCCACCGCCACGGCATCCTCGAGTTCGTGCCACTGGATCGCGGCCGTGGCGCCAGTGCGCAGGTTGTCAGCGACGTAGCCGAGCTGGTTCACCGGGTCTTTGGCGGAGCCGAATTGCGGTGCGTACGCGAGTTCGAGCCGAGCGAGTCCGGAGGCGGTAATGCCGCCCGCCATCGCCACCGCCAGGACGTCGATGCGCTTGTCGACACCATCGCCGCCGACGATCTGGGCGCCGAGGATCGCGTCGCTCTCCGGATCGACCAGCAGCTTCATCGACATCGACTGCGCGCCGGGATAGTAGGTCGCGTGCGACGCGGGATGCGTGTGGATGACCCGATGCGCGCGCCTGGCGGACACCAGCTGCCGCTCGCTCCAGCCGACCTTCGCCGCGACCGTGTCGAACACCTTCACGATGGCGGTGCCGAGCGCAGGGGTGTTCCGCTCCGCACGTCCGGCGATCACGTCGGCGACCGAGCGGCCGTGCCGGTTGGCGAGGCCGGCCATCGTGACCAGCGCCTCGCCGCCGGACAGCGCATCCACCTTCTCGACGCCGTCGCCCACCGCGTAGATGTGCCGGTCGCTTGTGCGGTTGCTCTCGTCCACGGCGATGCCGCCGGTCGGGCCGAGCGTCAGTCCCGCCGTGCGCGCCAGGTCCACGCTCGGCACCACACCGGACGCGTCGACGATGAAGTCTGGCCGCAGCACGCTGCCGTCGTCGAGCACGACGACGCCATCCTGCACCGTGTCGATGGTGACCTGAGTGCGCACGTCGACGCCGTGGCTGCGCAACTCGGCCTCCAGCTGCACCACCATCTCGGCGTCCAGCGGGGTCAGGATGTGCGGGCCGCGCTGGATGAGCGTGACGTGGATTCCGCGCCGCACCAGGTTCTCGACCGCCTCTACGCCGATGAACCCGCCGCCGACGACCAGCGCGGACGGGTCACCTGCGCCGTCCGCCGCTGTCTCCAGCAGCGCGCCGATCGCGTCGACGTCCTCCACGGTGCGCAGTGTGTGGGTCGGGATTCCGGGATGCCCCGCCGCCTCGCGCGCGGTCGCTCCGACGGCCAGAACCAGCTCGTCGTACGCCTCGGTCGCGGTCTCCCCCGACGCGTGATCGAGGACCGTCACCGTGCGGGCTGCGGCGTCGATGGCCAGCACCTCATGGCCGGTCCGCACATCCAGCCGAAACCGGGATGCGAGCGACTGCGGCGTCTGCAGCAGCAGCGCCGACCGGTCACTGATCACGCCGCCGACGTAGTACGGAAGGCCGCAGTTGGCGTACGAGACGTACGGGCCGCGCTCGAAGACCACGATCTCGCGCTTCTCATCGAGCCGACGCAGCCGGGTCGCTGCCGACATGCCTCCGGCGACGCCGCCGACGATGACCGTTCTCATTCCTGTCTGCCTCCTCGGGCGGTTTCGTATACCCTCCCCGGTATCGTACGATACGGAGGGGGGTATACGAAATCGCCCCTCAGACCCGAGAAAGAGGATCCACCCCGTGTGTTACCCCGTCACCTGCACCACCTGCGGCAAGACCACCTGGAACGGCTGCGGCCAGCACGTCGCCGAGGTCCGCAAGCGCGTCCCGGCGAACGAGTGGTGCAACGGCACCCACACCGACGCGGAGAAGGCGACGGCGGCACCCACCGGTGGCTTCTTCGCGCGCCTGTTCGGCAAAAGCTGAGCACTCCCCTCCCTACTGCAGAAAGAAGGAACCGTGGCCGAGAACCCCACCCCCGCCGACATCAAGCCCGTCCTCAACCGGCTGCGCCGCGCCCAGGGCCAGCTCAACGCGGTGATCGCCGCCGTCGAGAACGGCGGCAAATGCCGCGACGTCGTCATCCAGCTCGCCGCGGTCTCCAGCGCCCTCGACAAGGCCGGCTTCCAGATCATCTCCACCGCGATGCAGAAATGCCTGAACGACCCGGACGACACCACGGACCCGATCACGGTCGAAGAGCTGGAGAAGCTGTTTCTGACCTTGGCGTGACGCGGGACGCGTCGGAAGGCGGCGGGTTTGGCCAAAGACCGCTGACCGGGTAGTCTGGGCGGCAGCCTCATTTCCCAGTGTTTTACTGGGATTCCAGGCCACGCGAGTGTAGTTCAATGGTAGAACTTCAGCTTCCCAAGCTGATAGCGCGGGTTCGATTCCCGTCACTCGCTCTGTCTTTCACTTCTTGAGCACTGTGGGCCTTCGTTGCCGAGCGCGGAGCTGGTGCTCAGTGTTCGGTGTCTGCCGTGTGGCGCCCAGCTTCGGTGAGATAAGCCTCCAATTCCCCAATGGTAGGCGGATTCGCGCCCGTCCGGCTCACCGTGATGGCTGCGGCTGCCATTGCCTCCGTCGCCAGATCGGTCGCCTCTCCTCGGCCGAGTCTTGCCTCGCGAAGCGTGTCGACGAGGTCGCGGCGGATGATCCCGGCCAGCAACGCGGAGGTGAAGGAGTCGCCAGCGCCGACGGTGTCGGCCACGACCGCGGATAATGCAGGGAGCCGCAGCGCGAAGTCGGGGGTGTGAACGATGCTGCCGTCCGCGCCCAAGGTGACGATCGCGAGCCGTGCGCCGGCGGCGATGAGTGCGCGGCAGACGACGTCAGCGCCGGCGCCGGGGTAGAGCCACTCGGCGTCCTCTTCGCTCATCTTGACGACGTGGGCGACGGCGCTCGTCGCCTCGACCATCCGGCGGACCTTGTCGGGGGTTCCCATGATGCCGGGGCGGATGTTCGGGTCGAAGCTGATGAGAGCCTGGGGCTGGCTCTCGATGATCCGATGGACGCGGTGTGCACCGGGCTCCAGGACGGCGCCGATCGAGCCGGTGTGGATGACGCGCTGCGGTCGCAGGCTGGTCTCCGGCAGCCGCCAGACGATGTCGAAGTCGTAGGTGGCGGAGCCGTCGGCTGCGAGGGTGGCGCGGGCGTGGGAGGTGGGATCGGCGGTGTACGAAGCGTCCAGAACACGGACACCGGCCAGTTCGAGGTGCCGCGTGATGGCATGACCGGCGGGGTCAGCTCCGAGGTTGGTGAGGAGTTCGACACGGTTTCCGAGCTTGGCGAGACCGACGGCGACATTCATCGGGCTGCCGCCGGGACGATGAAGCTCCTCGTCCCGGGTCAGGATGATGTCCATGACGCTTTCGCCGATGACGAGGACGTCCGCAGCGGCGGACGCGGGCGCGGCGGTCACCGCCCTCCCTCGAGCGGCCGGTGCCGGTCCTGCCGAGCCCAGCCACTGTACGGGTACTCGTCGAACCGCGGCGCGCTGACGCGGTCGAGTTCTTCCCGTGCGGTGTCGCTGAGCTCGATTTCGGATGCCGGGAGGTTCTGCGTCAGCTGGTCGAGAGTGCGGGCACCGAGGATGACGGAGGTAACGATGGGCCTGCTGAGAAGCCAGGCGAGTGCGATCTGCCCCTTGGTGGCTGAATGCGAGTCGGCGACGCGAGCGAGGACGTCGAGGATCTCCCACACCCGGTCGTCGCGGTCACGTTCCTCGCGGGCCGCCTGGTCCTGCGGCTTGGCGTACCGGTTGCCGGTCGTGGGGAGGACGCCGCGCTGGTACTTGCCGGTTAGCCAGCCTCCGGCCAGCGGCGACCAGGGAAGGATTCCGAGGCCGGTTTCCGAGGCCGCGTCCACGATCTCCAGCTCGATGCCGCGCGAGAGGAGGTTGTACTGAGGTTGGAGGGTGACAGGTGGTGCCCAGCCGTGGCGGGCCGCCACTCCCGCGGCTGTGGCGATCTGCCAGCCGGTGTAGTTGGAGAACCCGTAGTACCCGATCTTCCCGGCACGGATGGCGTCGTCGAGGAAGCGCAGGCTCTCCTCGACGGGGGTGACCTGTTCCCAGGCGTGGAGCTGGTAGAGGTCGATGTGATCGACGCCGAGGCGTCGGAGCGAGGCATCGAGTGCGCGCGCGAGGTGTCGGCGCGACGCTCCGACGTCGTTCGGGTCATCGCTGGTGGGGAATCGTGCCTTGGAGGTAAGGACGATCCGGTCTGCCCGTGCCGGGTCCGCCTTCATCCAGCGACCGATGATCTCCTCGCTGCGGCCGCCGGCGTACACATCGGCGGTGTCGACGAACGTGCCACCCCCGTCGACGTAGCGATCCAGGATGGCGCAAGACTCGGTTTCGTCGGTTTCGGCGCCGAAGGTCATCGTGCCGAGTGCGAGTTCGGAGACGACGGTTCCGGAGGTGCCGAGTGTGCGATAGCGCATGGCTTCTCGTTTCAGCGTTCGGTGGTGAGGGAGGCGGCGCTGTGGGACGCGGCTGGCGCCATCTCCCAGAAGTCGAATCGCCGGACGAGCGTGTCACCCCGGACGCCGGCGAGCCGGATCCCGGTGGCATCGTGGCGAGTGGGGTACACCCGAGCGGCGAGGGGGGTGCCGTTGGCGAAGATCTCCAGGGCGGACCGGTCGATCAGGATGCGCAGGTGAAGCGCGCCGTCTTCGATCTCGATCTCCCCGCCGAGAGGCGTGCTGTCCGTCGGGGTGAGTGAACTCCGGCTGCGGTCCAGGGCGATCGTCCGGCGGTCGACGTCGATGGTGAGGCTGGTGACCTCGGCGCCATCGGGGCTACGGAGCAGGTCGACCTGCACGATGGTCCCGGGCTCGAGGGTGAGTTCGAGCTCCAGGTCGGCGGCTCCGGCGGCATCCAGCACCATGTCCTGACCGGCGGTCAGAGACTGTGCGGCGACGCTCGTGTGCGCAGCTCGGATCCCGGTGAGCTCGGAGACCGGAGCGTGGTGCAGCCTCCCGGAGGGGGTCAGGCTGAGCACGCGGGCGACGCTGAGGACTCCGGACCATCCGGCCTCGCCGGTCTGCCGGTCGTCGCGGCCCTCCTGCATCCAGCCCATGATGATGCGGCGGCCGCTCTCGTCGCGGAAGCTCTGAGGTGCATAGAAGTGGCGCAGCCCGAGGTCGAGGGGGCGCGCCTCCTGAGGAGTGAACACGCCGTCGGCGTAGCTGCCGGTGAAGTAGATGGGATAGTGGGTGTCGCCTTCGTCCCAGACGGACACGACGAGGATGTGGGTGCCGTCGAGCTCGAACAGGTCGACGCACTCCCACATGGTGCCGGTCCACAGGGGCTCGGCGTCGGAGGCGCTGCCGACCAGGATCGGGCCGCGATAGGTCCAGCTGCGCAGATCCGGCGATTCGTAGAGCAGCGCCGCACCACCGATGCCGCGGAATCCGCTGCCGATCAGCTGGAACCACGTGTCTCCCTCCCGCCACACGCAGTGATCCCGGAAGGCGGTGACGTCGGTCCCGACAGGGGGGCCGGAGAGCACCGGATTGGCCGGGTCCTTCGTCCACGTGTCGAGGGTGCTGTCGCCGATGGCGAGGCAGGGCAGCTGGACGTCGCCGGCGTGACCGGAGTAGACGATGGTCGGCACGCCGTCGTCGTCGACCAGGACGCCGGACCAGCATCCGTCACGGTCGGGGCCGTCGGCGTCGGGGGTCAGCGCGATCGGCCGGTCCTGCCAGTTCACCAAGTCTGTGCTGGTGGCGTGCCCCCACAGGATGTTCGCGTGGCGAGGCGCATCGGGATTGAATTGATAGAAGAGGTGGTAGGTGCCGTCCCACTGGGAGAGCCCATTCGGGTCGTTCAGCCAGCCGGTCGGCGCGCCGAAGTGGAAGCGCGGTCGGGCGGGGTCGTTATCGTATGCGAGGCGGCGGGGCACGAGGGCGCTGTCGGTCACGTGGTTGCTCCTGATGTGGTCTGGGTGGCCGGAAGGTCGCTGGTGGCAACCCAGTGGTCGGCGCTGATTCGGGTGCGGTCGAGGTCGGGGCTGGTCTTCACGGCCTTCACCCACGCCGTGGGCGTGCGGTTGGCGATGAGCTCAGCGATGGTCGCGCGCGTCTGCGCGCGCTCGTCCTTCTCGTACCGGGTGGTGCGTTCGGGGTCAGGGGCCGCGGAGACCAGAAGCTGGGTGTACGGGTGGATGGGGTTGTCCATCACGACGCCGCTCGCGCCTCCTTCGACGAAGGATCCGCGCAGCATGACGATCGTGGTGTCGGCGATGAAGCGGGCCGATGCGAGGTCGTGGGTGATGTAGAGGATGGAGATGCCACGCTCGTCGCGGAGCTTCTTCATCAGCTGCAGCACCCCCATGCGCACGGAGACATCGAGCATCGAGGTGGGCTCGTCGGCGAGGATCACCTGCGGTTCCGCGGCCAGGGCACGGGCGAGCGAGACGCGCTGTCGCTGGCCGCCGGAGAGTTCGTGCGGGTAGCGGTCGAGGAACGCGGGATCCAGTTCGACGGACGTCATCAGGTCGGCCAGTACGGCGTCCATGTCCTTGCGCGGCTTCCGTCCGGAGTGGATCAGGACGGCCCTCTCCAGGAAGTGGCGGATGCGATGGGAGGGATTGAGGGAGCCGAAAGGGTCCTGGAACACCATCTGGACGGCGCCACGGTAGCGGCGGGACGCGCGTTTGGGCTCGGACTGCAGGATGTCGGTTCCGTCGAGCAGGATCGAGCCGGCGCTCGGGGATTCCAGCCGTGCCAGCATTCGGGCGACTGTGCTCTTGCCGCTGCCCGATTCGCCGACGAGGGCGAGGATCTCTCCCGTGTGGAGGTCGAAGTTGACGTCGTTCACGGCGACGTTCTCGCTGCGCGAGAACAGGCCGCCCTGGTGGAAGCTCTTGGAGAGCCCACGCACGGAGATCACGACATCGCGATCGTCTCCGCTCTCTGGCCGCCGCGCCGGATTGCGCTCGGCGGTGCCGCGGCTGACGGGAGGGAAGGCGGCGATGAGTTGCTGCGTGTACGGGTGCTGCGGGTCGCGGTACACCGTCCGCGATGGGCCGATCTCCAACAGTCGGCCTGTGCGCATCACGCCCAGGTTCTTGGTGACTTCGACCATGAGGGAGAGGTCATGCGTGATGAACAGGATGGCGAATCCGAGCTTCTCCTGGAGATCCTGGATCTCCTGGATGATCTCCTGCTGGACCACGACATCGAGCGCGGTCGTTGGCTCGTCCATGATCAGCAGCGCTGGGTTGAGCGCCAGCGCGGTGGCGATGACGGCGCGCTGTCTCATGCCGCCGGAGAGCTGGTGCGGGAATGCGTTGATCCGGCTCTGGTCGATCCCGACCAGTGTCAGCAGCTCGCGGGCTTTGGCTTTGGCCTGGCTGCGGGAGAGGTCGGTGTGGGTGGTGAACACGTCGACGATCTGGTCGCCGATGGTCATGACCGGGTTGAGAGCATTCATGGCGCTCTGGAACACCATCGACACACTCTTCCAGCGGAAGTTGCGCAGGTTCTCACCGGTCAGCGTGGACACGTCGGTGCCCTCGAACAGGATGCGGCCGGAGGTGACCCTGCCTCCGGCGAGCAGCCCGAGGATGGCATTGGCGATGGTGGACTTGCCGCTGCCGGACTCGCCTGCGAGGCCGAAGGTCTCACCGCGTCCGATGGTGAACGAGACGTCGTCGACAGCGAGGAATTGGCCGTCGTCGGTGTCGTAGGCGATGGAGAGGTTCTGGACGTCGAGGATGACGCCGTCGTGTTGGGTGGTCATGCCTTCTTCGCCTTCTTGTGTCGCGCGAGGCGTGGGTTGGTGATCTGGTCGACGGCGTAGTTCATCATCGCCAGCGCGAACGCCACGAGGGCGATGCAGGTACCGGCCGGGACGAAGGTCCACCAGGCGCCGGTGATGAGAGCGCCTTCGTTGTTCGCCCAGTAGAGGTCGGTGCCCCAGCTGACGGAGGCGAGGTCGCCGAGCCCGAGGAACTCGAGGCCGGCCTGGGCGCCGATGCCGAAGATGACGCAGGCGAGGAAGGTGCTCATCACAACGGAGGCCATGTTGGGGAGGATCTCTCGGAACATGACGTAGCCGGGTCGTTCGCCGGTGACGATGGCGGCGTCGATGAAGTCCTTACCGCGGAGGGACAAGGCCTGGGACCGGATGACGCGGGCGGAGCCTGCCCAGCCGGTGACGACCAGGACCAGGACGATCGTCCCGGGGCCGGGTGGGAGGAACGCGGCGAGGATGATCAGGAGAGGCAGGCCGGGGATCAGCAGGAAGATGTTGGTGACCACCGAGAGGACGTCGTCGACGGCCTTGCCGAAGTAGGCAGAAGCGAGACCGACGATCAGGCCGACCAGGGTCGCCACGAGTCCGACTGCGAATCCGATCGCCAGGGAGCTGCGAGATCCCCACAAGGTCAGTGCCAGGACGTCTTCGCCTTTGGCCGTGGTCCCGAGCAGGTACTGGGGTGACGGCGGGTTGGACCCGCTCGCGACAGGGTTGGTCGGATCGCCGGGGAAGAGCACCGGTGCGAGCAGGGCGAGGAGGACGAAGATCAGGATGACGACGGCGCCGAAGATCGCCTTTTTGTCCCGCAGGAGCCGGTGCACCAGGCTGCCGCGACGACGCTGGGCCGCCGGGGCGTCCCGGCTGGTCTCGGACTCCGAGATCTCCTCGTCGATGAGGGGTTGGAGCTGGTCAGGGATGGTCATGATCTCACCTCACTCGCACGCGCGGGTCGAGCCGGACGTACACGATGTCGACTAGGAAGTTGGCCACGAGGACGGCGGCCGTGATGCTGAGGAAGATGCCTTGCATGAGCGGGTAGTCCAGCGCCTGGACGGCGGTGAGCAGCTGGTAGCCGATGCCGGGGTAGGCGAAGACGACTTCGGTGAGAAGGGCGCCGCCGACGACGAAGCCGATCGACATGCCGAAGGAGGTGACCGAGGGGAGCATCGCGTTGCGGGCCGCGTACCGGAACATGATCCGGCCTTCCTTGAGGCCCTTGGCACGGGCCATGGTGATGTAGTCCTCGGCGGCGGTCGCGATCATGGTGTTGCGCATGCCGAGCATCCACCCGCCGATGGTGACGATGACGATGGTCGCCGCCGGCAGCACGAGGTGGTAGAGGACGTCTCCGATGAAGTCCCACGAGAAGCTGGGGGTGGTGCCGAGGGTGAACGCCTGCCCGATCGGGAACCAGCCGAGGGCCGCGCCGAAGATGTAGAGCGCCGCCATGGCGACGAAGAAGTACGGGAACGAGCCGACGAAGACCAGGATCGGCGGCAGCAGCGAGTCGAGGGTGCCACCGCGTCGCCACGCGGCGAACACGCCGAGCAGGTTGCCGAGGACCACCGCGATGATCAGCGCTGTGCCGCCCAGGAGGATGGTCCAGCCGATCTGCGATCCGATGACGGTGCTCACCGGGGTGGGAAACTTGGAGATCGAGATGCCCAGGTTGCCGGTGAAGACGTCGCCGATGTAGCGGAAGTACTGCTGCCAGACCGGTGTGTTGTCGAGGCCGAACAGGTGCCGGTAGCCGGCGACCTGGGAGTCGTCGAGGGTGCCCTTCATGGAGGAGAGCATCCGGCCGACCGGGTCGCCCGGCATCAGTCGGGGCAACAGGAAGTTCAGCGTCAGAGACGCCCAGAAAGCGATCAGGTAGTAGCCCAATCGGCGGAGCACGAAGATCATCGCGGCCTCCTCAGTTCTCTCGAGGCGATGGGGGTGCAGTCGGTGGCGAGCGGCGTCTGATACCAATAGGCGACGGCCGCGACGTCGTCGGAGCGCTCGACGATGTCCGGGCCGACCTGGCCGATCTGCTGGACGGTCACACGGAGGTTCTCGCTGAACAGGATCGGGTCCTGCACGTGCCAGCGGTACATCCCGTGCACGGGCGCCATCGCGGTGGAGTAGACCGCCTGCTGCGAGGTGTCGTTGGTCGAATAGGTGGGGTAGCCGCAGTACGGAGCCGAGAATGTCAGGACCTCGGGCTCCGTCTCGGAGGAGAGCCGGTCCTGGAACGCCCAGGCGCCGCCGAAGTAGTCCTCGGTGCCGGTGCCACAGATGGTCGGGTACTCAGCGTCTCCGTCGATGAAGAACTTCACCTCACCCTCGCCGTACCAGTACCGCTCGAGGGCGACGATGTTCAGATAGGTGCCGAGGAAGGCGCCGCGGCCGTGGACGGTGTCGAGGATGGTGAAGTCCTCACCGATCGTGGTGGGGTTCTCGCGGCGCCAGGTGGCGTGGAAGCGCAGGTCGGCGACCGTTTCGGGGTCCGGGCTGCTGAGGTAGTCGATCTGGTAGAACAGGCCGCCCACATCCACCGGGTGCTGGTTCTCGATCGTGATCCTGGCGCCATCGCGGAAGGGCATGGTGAAGTACGCGTTCATGCCGCCGGTCGGTGCGACGACGACCAGGTCGGACGTGACCAGGGCACGCTCGCCGTTGCCGTTGCAGAAGAAGTCGCCGAGCGGGACTTCGACGGAGGGGGTCTCCGATCCGTCCCAGTACATCCGCAGCACGAGGTCCCGGAGGACGAATCCGACGGCCTCTGTGTGGGTGGCGACGGTCATCCAGATGTGGCGGATGGTGCCTGCTCCGTCGATGTTCGCGAGCTCGGTGGTCTCCCCGGCGGGAAGGGTGATGCACGGACGTCCTTTACGACCGGGACCAAGCGGGGAGGATGTCTGCCCACCGGCGCCACGTGCGCCGGTGGGGTTCTCGGCGGTGATCGACGCGGACTGCTCGCCACGCTTGATCCGCTCCTGGATGTCATTGACCCAGTCGTTGTTCATCGCTGGACCTCCTCGTCCTGCTGAATGACGGTCAGCTCCGCGTCGGAGACGGCCACTTCGCCTTCGGTGGCGAAGACACCGAACTCGGTTCCGGTGCGGTCGTAGCCGCGGAGCGTGATCGCCTGCTCGTCGTTGATGTAGATGACGTAGAGCTCGCCCTGCGTCTCGATGCGCAGCTGCACTTTCGAGCCGCCGGTGTATGGGCGGACGTCGTATGGGCGGTCGGCGCCGAAACGGTCGAGGCGGTCGACCAGGACTCGGGAGAGCGTCGGTTCGAAGGTGACGGAGTAGCCGTGGTCTCGTTCCGGTGTAGTGCGCAACTCGATGCCGAAGGCCTTCGTCTCGGGCTCGGCGGTGAGGGTGATGTCGATCATCCCGGCGTGAGGCAGCCAGGCGATCGTGCTGGTCGCGAACCCGTTCGCCGAACCGACCTGCTTCGCAGGCAGCGGGGTCCGTGACTGCGCCCGGCTCTCGAGCACGGCGCGGCTGATCTCTGGCTGCTTCACGAGGAGCCGTCCGTCGTCCTGCTGGACGAGTTCGTGGACGACGAGGTTGCCGCCCCAGAGCCACCCGGCTCCGTCTTGACCGGCGGTGTTATTGGTCGCCCACCCGACGAGGTAGCGGTTGGCTCCGTCGGAGATCGTCTTGGCCGCGTAGAGCCCGAGTCCATCGAGCTCGTCGTCTGCGGGGCTGATCCACGGGCCGTCGAGTGAGCGGCTCATGCGGTAGCGGGTGACGGTGCGGTCGGTGAGTGTGGAGTAGACGAGATACCACCAGTCGCCCATGCGGAACAGGTCGGGGCACTCGTGCATGGAGTAGATGCCCGGAGCCCAGAACGGCTCAGGGCTGATGGTCCATTCGTCGGTGGACTCGGATTCTGCGAGCACAGTGGCGCCGCGGCGCAGGACAGGCCCGGTGAGGGTCTGACCGGCGACCAGCATTTGGTAGCGCTGCCGTTCGGTGTTGAAGAACACGAACGGGTCGCGCCATTCGTCAGCGTTGTAGTGGCCCTCATCGGACACCAACGCGAACTCCGTGTCCTTGGTCCAGGTGATCAGGTCGGTGCTGCGGGCGCGAAGAACCGTCTGGTGCCGTCCAGCGCTCGTGCCGTCCCACTTTCGGAACCCGGTGTAGTAGGCGTGAAATTCGTCGCCGACGCGGATGACGCTGCCCGTGGCGGCGGAGAAGTCGGGGTCACTGACGCCGCCCTTCGGGATGGCGACCCCGTGGTCGACGAAGTCGACGAAGTCGGTGGTGGAGATGTGGCACCAGTCCGTTTCTACCCGGTCGTGGGTGTCGTCGGCGAGGCGCTTGAGGAAGAAGACGTGGTACACGCCGTCCCAGTAGAAGGGGATGGTGTCTCCGAGTCGGGCGCCGACGGGCTTGTAGAAGCGGGTCATCGTTGTCTCTCTGTTTCGATATGGGCGAAGAGGGGAGGGTGCCGCGGCCGGGGGGGGCGACCGCGGCACCCCGGGTGTTCAGCCGCGCGGCTTCACGGTGGTCAGCACGAGAACGGTGCTCGACTCACCCGGGGAGAGCGTCGCGTACGGGTTCTTCTCGCTGGGCCAGCCGGTGAAGTTCTTGCTGTTGTAGATCCCCCAGTCGGGGCCCGGGAACAGCGGAACGGTCGGGGCCAGCTGGTTGTAGAGGGCCTGCAGCTTGTTCATGATCGAGTGCTGCTCGCTCTCCGAGGTGGCGGCCGCGAACTGGTTGAGCAGCTCGTCGGCTTCCTTGCTGCAGTAACGCTGGAAGTTCTGCGAGGTCTGCTCGCCGACCGGCTTGACCGTCTGGCAGGACATGGCGCTGCGGTAGTACTCGAACGGCGTCACGCCCGCCTGGCTCCAGGCGATGTTGCCGGTGAACGTACCGCCGAACAGTGCGGTGTTGATCTGCGACCAGTCCTTGACGTTCAGCTTGGCGTCCACGCCGATCTGCTTCAGGTTGCGGGAGATGACCTGGGCAACCGAGATCCAGTCGGTCGAGGCCGAACCGACGCCGATGGTGAAGCTGATCGGCTTGCCGGCCCTGTCGGTGCGGATACCATCCGAGCCCTTGGGGTAGCCGGAGTCGTCGAGCAGCGTGTTGGCGGCCTCGACGTCCTTCTTGGTCCAGGTGCAGTTGTCGGCGATGCTTGCATCGCGCCAGGACTTGTATGCGTCGCTGAGGCCGGTACAGTCGGCGGGGTGGGCGTAACCGCTCATACCGGTCTTGACGACCTCGTTGCGGTCGATGGCCATACTGATCGCCTTGCGCACGTTGGCATCGTCGAACGGGGCCACGGTGGTGTTCAGGGTGAGGGCGATGGTTGAGCCGACCGGCGGGAACCAGTAGCCACGGTACTTGGGGTCCTTGTCCACGTAGGTCTTCTGGACGTCCTGGATGTAGCCAAGACCCCAGTCGAGCTGGCCGTTGATGCCGGCGATGTTCGCCGCGTCGTTGCCCGAGTATGCGATCAGCCGGATGCCGGAGTACTTCGCCTTGTCCTTCTGCCAGTAGTGCGGGTTGCGCAGCAGGTCGAACGACTGTGCTGAGAAGTTCGTCACCTGGGTGAATGGGCCGGAGCCGACCGGGTCCGGGTTCTGCCAGGTCGACGGGTTCTTCTGCGATTCCCAGACGTGCTTGGGAACGATCACCTGCTGCCCGAGCTCGTAGAGCCCCGGCGTGTACTTCCGGTTCAGAGTGAAGACGACCGTCGCGGGGTCCTTGGCCTGAACATTCGACACGTAGTCGAACGTGGTCGGGCCGAGCACCTTGCGCGCCAGCCCGAAGGTGTAGACGACATCCTCCGCGGTGAGCTTCTGGCCGTCCGACCAGGTCGCGTCCGGCTGGAGGTGGAAGGTCAGACTGAGCCCGTCGGAACTCCAGTCGTACGACTTCGCCAGCCACGGCACGACGTTGCCCTTGGCCAGGTTGGTGACGATCATCGACTCGTAGACGGCGTGTGTGGTCATGCCGAGCGCGGTGGGCGAAAACGGGTTGAAGTTGCGGACGAACGACGCGTTGCCGATCGCCGCGATCCGGAGGGTCTGCGAGGACCCCTTGTTCGCCGTGGACGAGCACGCGGCGAGTGCGCCGGAGACTCCTACGGCGAGGGCCACGCCGAGAACTAACGCGCGCCAGAAGCGGCGCGTGCGAGTGGGTTTCATTGCTTGCCTTTCGTCTTTGAAGGGGGATGTGTTGCGGTGTTAGATGGACTCTCGGATCACGGTCGGGCAGTTGACCACGACGGTTTCGCGAGGGCCTTCCTCGCCGCGCTCCATCTGCATGAGGAGCTCGGCGCCGATCCGGCCCATCTCCCGGAACGGGAGGGAGATGGTGGTCAGCGCGGGGCGAAGGAAGCTAGAGATGAGTTCTTGGTTGTCGAAGCCGACGACCCCGATGTCTTCGGGGATGCGCAGCCCGGCCTCGCGAATGGCGTCGTAGGCGCCCATCGCGAGGCGGTCGTTCGCGCAGAAGATCCCGTCGGGGATGAGCGGCTGCTGCAGTAGGTGCTTAGCAGCCCGGTAGCCGTCGGTCGCGTCGGCGCCGCCGGTGACGATCAGTGCGGGGTCGACGGCGAGGCCGGCGTCATTCAGTGCTCGTTCGAAGCCGACGCGTCGGCCCTCCGCCGCCGTGAGGCCCTCGGGAAGATTGATCATGGCGATCCTCTTCCGGCCACTGTCGGCAAGCAGAGAGCCGGCTTCGTATCCGCCGGCGACCTCGTCGGGGAGGACGGAGGGATAGTGCCCGTCGATGTCCGAGCAGTGCACCAGCGCCATGGGGACGCCGCTCAGCACACTGGGGACCTTGATCGTGCGGTTCCACGTCGTCGCGAAGAGGACTCCGCCCACGCGGTGCTCGAGCATCATCTCGACGGAACGCCGGTCGGGATGATCCGGCGTGTTCGTCCCGGCGATGATCAGGGACTTGCCGTGCCGCCAGAAGGTCTCCTGGGCACCGGCGATCAAGTCACCGGCGAACGGGGTGGTGACGATGTCCGTGACCAGTCCGTAGAGACCGGTCGTCTGCGAGGCCAGGGCACGGGCGCCGGCGTTCGGTCGGTAGCCGAGCTCCGCCGCCTTTTCGACGACGCGGCGGCGAGTCTCCTCGGACACCTGGTTCTCGTTGTTCAACGCAAACGAGACAGCGGATCGCGAAACACCCAATGCTCGAGCGAGGTCGCTCATGGTCACGGGGCGCGTCATCGCGGTGGTCCTTTCCGGAAACTAACCCGCGTTAGCTGCGGGCGTGATGGGACACTAACACGCGTTAGTGAGTTTGGTCAACATCCACCGACCGCCGCGTCGAAGTCCTCCTCCACCAGCGCGCCATTCACCGCGCCGCCCGCGAGGGCTCCGGCGCCGACGGCCATCGGGACGGTGGCCATCGGGTTGGTGACGTTGCCTGCTGCCCAGATGCGGGGGTGGCTGGTTTTGCCCGCCTGGTCGACGGTGAGGAAGGAGCCGAGGTCGGCGGGGAACTCTGTGCGCGCCAGCGCGAGACCGGCCAGGAAGGCGTCGTGCGGGCGCGGTCTTCCTGCGGTGAAGAGGGCATCGACGGCGGTCAGCGTTCCGTCTGCGGTGCGGACTCCGGTGACCTGGGGGCCGTCGCCGAGCACCTCCCTGACCGGGGAGGTGACGACGGTCACGCCTCTCGCCCGCAGGCGGGCCTCGTCGGCCGGGGCGAGTTCGCCTGCGGCGGCGGAGAAGAAGGTGACGTGGTCGCTCCACTGGCGCACGAGCTTGGCCTGGTGCATGGCCATCGGCGACGTCGCCAGCACGCCGAGGCGTCTGTCGCGGACCTCCCAGCCGTGGCAGTACGGGCAGTGCAGCACGGTCTTGCCCCAGCGTTCCGCCAGGCCCGGGATGGCGGGCAGCTCGTCGGTGATGCCCGTCGCGACGACGAGGGCGCGCGCCGGCAGTTCGCGGCCGTCGGTGAGGGTCACCGTGACCGTGGGGCCGCCGTCAGTCACCCTGGCGACCGTGGCGTCCAGGAAGTCGACCCCGTATGCGGCGGCCTCCGCGCGGCCCGTGCGTACGAACTCCGAGGGCGGCGTTCCGTCGTTGCCGAGGACGCCGTGCATGTGATCAGCGAAACGATTGCGCGGGAGGCCGGCGTCGATGACGAGCACACGGCGGCGCGCCCTGCCCAGCATGAGTGCGGCGGAGAGTCCGGCAGCGCTGCCGCCGACGACGATCGCATCCCGGACGGTGGAGGTGTCTGCGGTGTTCATCTCGACAGTCCAGACCACAGATGTGAGAATAGCAATGACGTTTGCGGAAACAGCAAGATGGGAGACAGTGGATGCGCGACGAGCTGGCACAGGTGGGCGCGAGGCTGAGGATCGTGCGGCGCTCGCGCGGCTGGACGCTGGATGAGCTCGCGTCCCGCGCCGGCATGTCGGCGAGCACGCTGTCCCGGCTGGAGTCCGGCAAGCGGCAGGCGAGCCTCGAACTGCTGCTGCCGCTGACCAGGCAGCTGGGCATCCGGGTCGACGACCTGATCAGTGTCGACGCGGGGGATCCGCGCATCCATCGTCCGGTGATCCGCCGCGACGGGCTCGTGATCGCGCCGCTCGCGCCCGAGAGCTCGCCCGTGCACACGTACAAGATCACGTATCCGCCGGTTGCCGTGCTTCCCGAGCTGCGGGTGCATGACGGATACGAGTGGATCTACGTGCTCGCCGGCCGACTGCGTCTGCGGCTCGGGGATCAGGACCTCACCCTCACGCGCGGCGAGGCCGCCGAGTTCGACACGCGCACACCGCACGCCATCTCGGCAGCGGGCGGCAAGCCGGCGCAGGTGATCAGCATCTTCAACGACGACGGGGTCAGGATGCACACCCACGCCCCCGAGCCGCAGGACCCCTGAGCAGCGGGCCGCGCATCCACCCCGCCGCGCTGCGATAGCGTCGTCCCATGCCCGCCGCCCTCACGATCACCCGCGCCGACTTCGCCTCACCGTCCCTGCTCGCGTTCCTGCAGGCGCACCTCGACGACCTTGAGCCGACCGCGCCGCCGGAGAGCAGGCACGCGCTCGACCTCGCCGGGCTACAGTTGCCGCGAGTGCGGATGTGGACGGCGGTCGACGGCGACGACGTGGTGGGGACGGTCGCGCTCGCCACGCTCGACGAGCCGGGGCACGAAGAACTGAAATCCATGCGCACCGACCCGGAGCGGCGGGGTCAGGGGATCGCCGCCGCACTGCTCGCCCACGCGCTCGACGACGCGCGGGCACGGGATGTGCGGAGAGTGTCGCTGGAGACCGGATCGATGGACTTCTTCGTGCCTGCGCGGCGGCTGTACGCCAAGGCCGGGTTCGTGGAGTGCGGGCCGTACGGGTCGTACACGGACGACCCGAACAGCGCCTTCATGACCCTGGACATCGACGCCCGACGAGAGGACCGAGCATGATCACCGTTCACCTGCGCTACGAGATCGACGCCGACAAACTCGAGGAGTTCACCGAGTACGGCAGGCGGTGGATCCGGCTGGTCGAGAAGCTGGGCGGACAGCACCACGGCTACTTCATGCCGAGCGAAGGGGACAGCGACGAGGCGTTCGCGCTGTTCACGTTCCCCTCGCTGGCCGAGTACGAGAAGTACCGCATAGCCGCTGCGTCGGACCCCGAGTGCATCGCGGCCTTCCAGTACGCGCGCGACACCGGATGCATCCGCCGTTACGAGCGCCGCTTCACGACGCCGGTCTTCGAGTAGCGAGGCGCAGGGTCACCCGAGCCGCGCATCCAGCCAGTCGAACATGCGCTGGTCGACCAGTGAGCGCGCCAGCGGCTCGCAGTGGAAGTTGGCGCCCTCGTCCGCGGTGAACGGGACGACGGTGGAGACGCCGGGCGTCAGCTCGGCGAGGCGGCGGGACTGGCCGGGCCAGAACTGCTCGTCCTCCGGTTCGGTGATCAGCAGCGGCGTGGTGATGGAGGACGCGACGTTGTCCAGGCGGTAGTTGAGGACCGCCTTGACCGTCTCGAAATAGCTGTCCTTCATGTACGGCCTTGCCCGGAACTCCCAGGTGCGGGCGAGATCCGGGGAGAACTTCATCGCGAGCTCCATGTCGCGGTCGAACTTCTCGCTCTCGCCGTCGGCCAGGAGCTTCAGCATGCTCTTGGGGAGGTGGCCGGTCCACGAGGTCGACACATCCACGACGCCGGGGTCGACGACGGCGGCCGCGATGCGGTGCTCGAACGCGAGCGCCCTCGGCACCCAGTAACCGCCCTGGCTGATGCCGCAGATCGCGAGCTTGTCGCGGTCGACGTCGTCGCGGCCGAGGAGGTAGTCGACCACCGGGGTGACCACCGCCTCCCAGTCGTGACGGAACGGCATCCCGCGCTCGAACAGCATCGACTGCTGGCCTGGGCCGTCGAACATCAGCACGTTGTATCCGCGCTGCAACGCTCCAGCGCCGCCGCTCGCCCACATCGAACTGATCGCGCCGTCGCTGCCGTTGTTCATGATGAGCGTCCGGCCCGACCCCGCCGTGCCCCACGGCCGGAAGAAGTAGCCGGGAAGCGACGTGCCCTCATACGGGATGTTCACCCGGTGGATCGAGACGGGAGTCGTGTCGACGAAACGGTCCCAGGCCGCACGGTGCTCGCGGAACGTCGGCAGCAGCGCATCCGACGACGGCAGCGAGGCGACCGCGTTCAGCGCCGCGCCCAGATAGGTGGATGCGCGGAGATACGACCGCGAAGCGCTGATGTCGTTCCCGGCAGCCGCCTGGTCGTCGCCGGCGGCGCGCAGCCGCGAGCCGAGCGCCAGCCACGCGGCGAACCAGGCCTCGTGGTCACGCTCCCCGACGGACTCCACGGCGGCGAGCACCTCACCGGTGTCCGCCGCCCCGGAGAACGCGTGACCGAGCACGACGCGGAGGTCGTAATCGAAGTCGTGGTTGTGGAAGAACCCGTCGGTGAACGGGCCGTGCGGGTGGTGCAGAGGTGAGCCGAGAGCCATGTCCGGCCTCCTTCGACGAAGCGGCTGACATTTCGGAGCCTAATCCTGCCGTGCGCTCTGCGCCAGGAGGTCCCTTCCCGGCCGCAGACGCCGACCCCTATGCTGTGCGCATGAGCACCAAGAGCAGGCAGGGACCCCACAAGGAAGAGACGCTCGACATCAGTGCCGGTGTCGGTCGGGGCGCGTGGGGCGCCTTCGCCGGGCTGATCGTCGCCGTGCTGATCGCATACCCGCTGTCCGCGTGCATCGCGTTCGCCACGCATCCCGCGACGCAGAAGCTGTTCGGCGGACGCCTCGAATCGGCGTCGCAGTTCGGTTTTCAGGCGTTCTGGTGGATCCTCGCCCTCGGCTGCCTCGCGCTGCCGTTCTTGGTGGGGTTCGGCATCGCCAAGCTGTCGAAGCGCACCCTGGGCGTGATCGGCGGGATCGTGGGGGTGTTCCTCATCCTGGTGATCGTGTTCGGTCAGGTGTTCGCGTTCTGAGGTCGGCCGGGAGCCGGACGGTGACGATTGCGCCGCCGTCCTTCCCGTCGTTCGCCACCGCGACGGTGCCGCCGTGCCTGGCAACGACGTCGGCGACGAGGGCGAGACCCAGGCCGTAGTGCCTGCCGGCCTGGTCGGCGGCGCGCGTCGACGCGAACCGCTCGAACACGCGGCGGTCGGCGCCGTCAGCGAATCCGGGGCCGTCGTCGCTGACGGTGAGCACCACGTCCCCTCCTGCGCGCCCGACGTCGACGACCACTCGGCATGCGGCGTGATCGACGGCGTTGTCGACCAGCGCCACCACCATCCGCCTCAGCGACACCGGGGTCCCGGAGAACTCGGCGGGCTCCCCCGCGCCGCCGACCTCGATCACCACGCCGCGTTCTGCGGCCCGCGCCTCCGCCGCCCGCGCCACCGCCGCCGCGACGGCCGCGAGGTCCACCCGTTCCGCCTCCGCCGCCTGCCGGGGGTCCGCCGCGATCAGCAGGTCTTCGACGATCTCGGTGAGAGCTTTGCTGTCGTCGACGATCTCGTCGATGCCGGACCTGACCTCCTGGTCGACGGCGGGGGACGCATCCCGTGCCCGGCGGCGCACCAGCTGGGCGCGCGTGCTGAGCAGGGTCAGCGGGGTGCGCAGTTCGTGGCTCGCGTCGGCGACGAACCGGCGTTGCAGGGCGAGGGCGTCGGCGAGCGGCTGCATGGCGCGGCGCGCGAAGAAGACGGCGAGGAACGCGCCGGCCACCACGGCGACGACGCCCGAGATGACGAGGGCCCCGACGAGGCGGCCCAGCTCCTCCGCCTGCTCGCCCAGCCCGTACGACACCTGCACCACCTTCCCGCGGCGGATGTCGGTGACGGTGAGGTAGCTCTGCCCTCCGGCCTCGACGGTGGAGGTCTCTGCCGGGGCCGCCCGCCTGCACGCGCGCGAGCGCCGCTTCGTCCGGCAGCCCGTCCGGCAGGCCGGGCGAACTCTCCCTGCCCTGCGGCGAGATGACGGTGACGAGGAGGTTGCGCGGGGCGTCGTGGACCGAGTCGACCTGGGAGGCGTCGGCCAGCGTGCGCTTGGCCGCTTCGGTCTGCCCTGCCGACACGACCAGCAGGACAACGGCACCGAGCACCACGAACAGCGCCAGGATGGTCGCCGTGAACTGGAGCGCGAGCCTGGTCGCCGCCGAGCGGGCCTCTGTGCGTTCGGGCGAGGTCACGACGCTGCACCCGTCACGACAGCGAGCCCATCCGGTAGCCGAGACCGCGGACCGTCTCGATGAGGTCGCGGCCGAACTTCTTGCGCAGGTGGTGCACGTACGTGTCGACCACTCCCGGGTCGTCGGCGTCGGCGAACACGGTGTCCAGCAGCACGGCGCGCGAGAACACCTGCGTCGGCCGCCGCGCCAGCTGTTCGAGCAGCGCGGACTCGCGTTCGGAGAGCACGACGCGCTCGCCCTGGGAGGTGACGACCGTTCGGTTGCCGGCCTCGAGCATCCCGCCCGGGAAGCGCACAGCGGGGGTGGTGGATGCGCTCCTCCGCCTGAGCACCCGCAGCCGCGCGAGCAGTTCGTCGATGTCGAACGGCTTGGCCAGGTAGTCCTCCGCGCCGCCGTCCAGCCCCTCGACCCGGTGCGCGGCGTTGCCGAGGGCGGACAGGATGAGCACGGGGACGGTGACGCCGTTGTCGCGCAGGCGGCCGAGCACATCCAGTCCGTCCAGGATGGGCAGCCCGCGGTCGAGGATGACGACGTCGACCTCCTCGGTGAGGCCGAGGTGGAGGGCGCGCTGGCCGTCCGTGGCGACGACGACCTCGTAGCCCTCCGGGGTGAGGAGTTCGGTCAGCATCCCGGCGAGGCGCGCGTCGTCCTCGGCTACCAGCACCCGGGGCATCCCGCTCACTGTCGCAGTATAGGTCGCGGGCTCGGTCATGCCGACGGCCGCGCGAAGTCGATGGTGCCGGAGACGAGGAGCTGCCCGCTGTCGGTGAGTGCGAGCACGCCGGTGGCGCCGTGCCCGATCGCCCAGTCGACGCCCGGGCGGCCGAGGGCGAAGACCGCGGTGGCGAGGATGTCGGCGGTAGTGAGGTCGTCCGCGACGACGGTGGCGCTGAGCAGTCCCGTGGCGGGCGCGCCCGTGCGGCCGTCGACGATGTGAGCTCCGCGCTCGTACGCACCGGAGGTGGCCACCGCGGCGTTCTCCGCGGCGAGCACGGCCAGGATCGCGTCTGGATCGCTGGGCTCGCGCACGCCGACGTTCCAGGCCGGCGCAGCATCCGGAGCGTCGCCGACCACCACGTCGCCGCCCGCGTTCAGACAGAACCGGCGCATCCCGTGCCTGCGCAGCGCCTCGGCCGCGCGCGCCGCCGCCCATCCCTTGACGACGCCGTCGAGGTCGAGCGTCCCATCCGGCTTCCGGATGCGGAACACACCGCCCGACGCCCGCGCGGCCTCCTCGCCCAGCGCGATCACGGCGGTCAGCTCGTCGCTGAACGCGGACGACGGATGCTCGCCACGGTTGGCCGCGCTCACCTCGGAGTCCGGACGGTAGACGCTGAACCGCTCGTCCGCCTCCCTCAGCACCGCGAAGGCCGCGGTGGCAGCGCCCACCGCCGCGTTGTCCTCCGCATCCCGGAGGTCGATGGACATCGGGATGCCCATCACCGTCTCGACGTATCTCACCGCTGGTCGATCGCCGACTGCAGGGACCGCATGTAGCCCTCGGAGGTGTACGTGGCGCCGGAGACGGTGTCGATCGACGCCGACTGCGAGGCCAGCGCCTCCTGGGTGAGGATCGGCACCGCCTGCTCGTTGATGGAGACGCTGCGGCCATCCTGATCGGGGGTCTGCAGGGCGGTGATCGCGGTGATCGTCGAGCCGGAGAAGGTGACCTGCAACTGGATGGGGCCGTAGCGGGTGTCGACGGCGCTGCCGGTGACGACCGTGCTGGCGGAGGCGGGCGCGGTCGCCGGCGTGGAGGTCGCGGAGGGGGACGGGGAGGAGGAGGTGCCGGTGCTGCCCGCGCCGGCGGTCCCCGACGAGCCCGTGCCGGTGCTCGCACCCGCGCTCGTCCGGCCCGCCACCGCCGCCGTGGTCGCGGTCTGCGTCTCCCCCAGCCCGTACAGCTTGAGGCCGATCGTCCCGCCCATCACCACCACGATGATCGTGAACAGGATGGTTCCTCGCCACTTCTTCCGGCTCATGACATGCTCAGTTCTTCTCGGTGGATGAAGCGCCCGGGCATCCCGAGCTCTCGGAGGGTCTGCTCTGCGCGGTCGGCCATCCCCTGCGGTCCGCAGATGAACGCCTCCCAGTCGCGCAGCGCAGGGATGAACCGCTGCATCGGCTCGACGTCGAGCGGGTCGTAGCCGAGTTCGCTGCGGCGGCCGGGCACCGGCACGACCGTGACCCCCGGCATGGCCTGCAGCTCGGCGGCCAGCGCCAGGTGCGCCGTCGAGTGCGCCCGGTACAGCACCACCGGCTGCGCCCCGCGGGCCACGAGCTCTTCGGCGAGCGCTCTGATCGGCCCGATGCCCGCACCACCGGCGATCAGCAGGATGCGCGGCCTGGTCGCCCTGTCCGCAGTGAAGTGCCCGAACGGGCCTTCGGCGAAAACCAGCGTGCCCTTCTTCAGCCCGGACAGGCGCGTCGAGTGGTCTCCGAGCGCCCCGACCGTGATCCGCAGATACCCGTCGGTGGGCAGGCGCGACACCGAGTACGGGTGTGCCGTGAGCAGGTGGCCCCAGGCGACGAAGCGGAAGTTCAGGAAGGTGCCTCCGCGCACGCCGAGTTCGTGCATCCGGTTGCCGGTGAGCCAGACGCTCGACATGCCCTCGCCCTCCGGCACCACGGCGGCGACGCGCATCCTGTGCCGCCACGCATCCATTGTCGGCAGGACGAAACGCCAGGTGAGCACGGCGGCGGCGGTCCCCAGGTACAGCGCGATCCACAGGATGCGCGCGAACGGCTGCCCGACGAAGTGCGTGCCTCCGCTCAGCTGGTGCAGGAAGGTGAGGAAGATCGCGACATAGGTGGTCAGGTGCAGCCAGTACCAGACCTCGTACGACAGCTTCGCGCGCACCAGCCGGGCGCTGCTCAGTCCAACGGCGAGGAACGCAATGGTGCCGACGAGGGCGGTGAGCATGTCCGGGTAGTCCTGCAGCATCGCGACGAACGCATCCCACGGCATCGTCTTCGACAGGATCTCCGCGCCCAGCACCATGAACACGACATGCGTGATCACGAGCAGGACGACGGATGCGCCGAGCGACCGGTGCCAGGAGACCAGCCGGTCGAGCCCGACCGCCCGCTCGAACCACGGCACTCGCGCGATCAGGAGCACCTGGGCGCAGACCAGGTATGCGCCGAGCAGCCCGCTCAGCTCGCCGACGGTGGTGGCGAGGCTGGCGGGCGTTGCGGGCGCGATGGGCGCAGTGCCCGCCGGGACGCCGACCCACCACAGCCAGAGCACGCCGACGAGGCCCGCGGCCAGCACGACGCGCACGGTCACCGAACCGTGGCGCCTGGCCGGACGGCTCGTCTCCGCAGCGGCCGCCGGGGGCGGTGTCGCGATCGCGGTCATGGTCTGATCTCCATGCTTCCAACGATCGCGGCTGATTCTTGCCGGATTCTTAGTTCTCCTGGGGAGGGGCTGCGGGGTTGCTATGGGTTAGCCCAGTGACGCCCATCCGGCTGCGGCCGCTGCTGATGCCGACCACCACGATGATGGCGACGAACAGCGCCAGACTCACCTGGCCGGTGCCGAGGCCCAGCCCGTGGCGCGCGTGCGACACCGCCAGCCAGTCCGAGATGGATGCGCCGAACGGCCTGGTCAGCACATACGACGCCCAGAACGCGGCCGTGGCGCCGAGCCCCCACCAGCGGTACGCGGCACCCGGCAGTGCGAACAGCACCAGGAAGACGACCCCGGATGCGAGGTAGCCGAGCCCGAAGGTGACGGCGGTGAGGTCGCCGACCGCGGTGCCGAGCGCGAACGTCGTGAGCACGGCGCACCAGTAGAAGAACTCCCGCGGCCGCGTATTGATGCTGTGCACCGAGAGGGTCCGCTGGGTCGCGTACCAGAGCGCGAGCACCACGGCCAGGACCACCAGGAACACCGTCGTCGACACCAGGTACGGCACCCCGAACTGCACGTGGATGACGTCGGCGACCATCGTCCCGAACACCGCCACCATCAGCACCGCGAACCAATACACCCACGAGATGTACCTGCGCACCGCGAACTGCAGCACCAGGGCGACGGCCAGCACGACGGCGGCCCCGGCGACCGCCACGGGAGGGTCGATCCGGTGCACGAGGAAATCGGAGGTCGTCTCGCCCATCGCGGTGGTCAGCACTTTGGCCACCCAGAACAGGGCGGTCACCTCGGGGACTTTGTTGCGCAGCACCAGGACACTCTGGCGCTGCGGTTCCCAGAATTCGCTAAGAGGCGGGGATCACACGCGTCGCGGCGCCACTCCCGATCACTGGATGCTCTGCACCTGCACGTGCGGCGTGCCCCGCGTCACCGCCCACACGGTTCCCGCGCCGGCCGCGCGCAGCGGACCGGACCCGACAGACAGCACCGTGTGCTCGTCGATGGCGACGCCGCCGTCGACGAGTTGCGCATCCACTGCTGCGATCAGCCGCGAGAGGTTGCCCCACTGCACCGCGTGCACGTCGACGGTCACGTCCACGAGCCCGAGTCCGGGGACGACGGTGACCTCGTCCAGCTCCTCGGAGCCGTCCTCCGGAGAGACCTCGACGCCGCCGATGCGCCAGCCTCCGATGAGGGCGCGATCCGGCGCGATCATCGCGCCCGCGGAGAAGCCGAGGTACGGCATCCCGTCGACGACGGCCGCCTGGATGGTCTCGGCCGAGGGGAGCAGGGCGTCGAGGTAGGCGGGCGTGAGGCCTCCGCCAACCACCAGGGCGTCGATGTCCTCCAGCGCGCTCCGGTCGACCAGCTGGCCCTCTGCGAAGGCGGCGATCACCGGCTCGATGCTGACGCCACCGGCCGCTTCCGACGCCGCGGCGGTGGTCAGCGCCTCCGCGAGCCGGGCGGCGTGGTCGGCCTCTCCGCCTTCGCGGACCGTGATCACGGCGATCCTGGCCGTCGCATCCGGTTCGCGCCTCGCGGCACGCTGCGCCGCCTCGATCACGAAGCCTGTGTACACGTCGATGTCGTAGCGCGGGTCGTTGCCGCCGCCGACCAAGTGGATGCCCATCCCATCACGCTACCGTCGATCGCCCTTCACGCCGTGGGAGCGCGACCGGACGATGGACATGTAGATTCGCTGCATGATCGAAGCCGTGCGGGGGAACAAGGGCATCACTGCGCTGCTGGTGGTGGGCGCGCTGGCGACCATCGGCGGCCTGATCGTGACCTGGGTGGCGAGACCGGTGGACACGATCGTGGTGATCTCGAAGGGCCCGATCCCGACGCTCCCCGTGAACACGTACACCCAGTACACCGACGCCGGGACCTCGATGCCGGTCATCCCCGTTGCCGACTACTCCGGCATGTGGATCGGCATCGTGATCGGCGTCATCGGGGTCGCACTGCTGCTGACCGGAGTCGTCCTCGCCGTGAGGAGGGCGCGGAGCGCTCATGGAGCGTGAACGGCAGCGCGTGCTGCTGGTCGAGGACGACCAGCGCCTCGGCCCGCTGATCGAACAGGTGCTCGCGGAGACCTATGAGGTGACGCTGATCGCCGACGGCGATGCCGGGCTGCGCGCCGGGCTCGACGGGACGTTCGACGCCATCGTGGTGGACCGCCGGCTGCCCGGCACGGACGGGGTGACCATCGTGGAGACGCTGCGGGCGCGCCGCGTCGTCACGCCCATCCTGATGCTGACGGCGCTCGGGGGTCTCGCCGACCGCGTCGGCGGGCTGGATGCGGGGGCGAACGACTACCTCGTGAAGCCGTTCGAGTTCGACGAACTGCTCGCGCGGCTGCGCGCGATCATGCGCACGTTCACGGGCGAGGGGCCGGTGATCGCGGTGGGCGATTGGCAGTTCTACCCGGAGAGCCGCTGCATCTACTCGCCGTACGACGGGCGCATCCAGTTGACCGCGCGGGAGACCGCTCTGCTGCGCCTGCTGGCGGAGAACCCGCTGCGCACGTTCAGCCGTCGCCAGATCCTGAGCGAGGTGTTCGAGAACGACGAACAGCCCGGGACCGTGGACACCTACGTGCACTACGTGCGGCGCAAGACCGACAAAGACCTCATCAGCACGGTGCGCGGCGAGGGATACCGGCTGGGGGCGCTGTGAGGGGCGGCGCGCGCGGCGCGTCCGGAGTGCGCGGGGGTCGGGCCGGGGTCGATGCGACCGACGTCGACGCGACGGCCGTGCGGCGCGCATCCCGTGTGGTCGGGGTGCAGCTGACCATCGCATCCGGGGCGCTCGTGGTCGCCGCGGTCGGGGTGGCGTTCTTCTTCGTGCTCGATCAGCTGCGGCCCGCCGAGCTGGCGGAGAAGCCGCGGCCCGGCGAGCACAAGATCTACATCGACACCACGGAGGCGATGATCGCTTTCGTCGTGGTCGGCGTGCTCGCTGTCGCGGTGGCCGGGGCGGCCAGCCTGATCATCACCCGCCGGGCCGTGCGCCCGCTCGGGCGTGCACTGCAGATGCAGCGGACGTTCGTGCAGGATGCGAGCCACGAACTGCGCACTCCGCTCGCCGTGCTCGACGCACGGTTGCAGATCCTGCAGCGCACGCTGCCGCCCGACGACCCGTCGTCGCCGGTCGTCGCCGAGCTGCGCACCGATGCGCGCGCCCTCATCGACATCGTCGACGACCTGCTGCTCGCCGCTGAGCCTGTCCAGGAGGCGCACGGAGACCCCACACCGGTGCTCGCGGCCGTCGACCGCGCGGCCGACGCGATGCGGGTGCTCGCCGAGCCGCGCGGCATCGACGTGCGACTGGATGCTCCTGCCGGGCACGACGCGCTCGTCGCGATGCCCGCCGCGAGCCTGCAACGCTGCGTGACGGCGCTGGTCGACAATGCGCTCGCGCACTCGCCGGACGGGTCGACGATCACCGTCGCCGTGCGGGTGCAGGGGCGGACGGTGACGCTGACGGTGGCCGACCAGGGGACGGGCATCCGGGGTATCGACCCCCGGCGGATCTTCGACCGGTTCGCTCGGGCGCCGCAGGCGTCGGCGGGCGCGGCGGGCGCGGGCGCGGGCGCGGGCGCGTCGGAGACCAGCCCCACCCCCGTCCGTCCCAGCTTCGGCATCGGCCTCGCCCTCGTGCGCGACATCGCGGCGCGGTCCGGCGGCAGCGTCGATGTCGCCGCCACCAGCGACGCGGGAACGGTGCTCAGACTGACCCTGCCGACGCTGCAACCCTGAACACCCTGCCGATCCGCTCAGGTTCGTAGCGCATTCCTCCGTCTTGGAGGATTCTGGGACTCAACAGGATGAACTGAGGGGAAGAGTTCGCCTGTGAGGGTTCGCCTGTGAGAGGGGAGGTTGCCCCGTGTCACTCGTCGCGACGCGCCAAGCGCCTGTCCGAGCGCGGCCGCTCACCGGCTCGCTGTGGTTCGTCGCCACCGTCGCCGGGCTCCTGTCGACGCTGCTCGCCGCTGCGGGGTCGTGGATCCCGTCGCTCTGGGGCGACGAGGCGGCCAGTCTCCTCTCGGCCGAGCGCTCCCTGCCGTCGCTGGCCACGATGCTCGGTCATGTGGACGCCGTGCACGGCGCTTACTACCTGGGCCTGCACTGGTGGATCAGTGTGTTCGGAACCTCGCCGTTCGCGCTCCGCTTCCCGAGCGCCGTCGCGGTCGGGCTGACGACTGCCGCGGTCGTGGTGCTCGTCTGGCGCCTCGACGGCCGCCGACTGGCCGTGCTGACCGGTGCGGTGTGCATGATCCTCCCGCGCGTGACGTATATGGGAGAGGAAGCACGGTCGTACGCGTTCAGCGCGGCCGTCGTCACCTGGCTGACCGTGCTGCTGGTGGAGATCCTGCACCGCAGAGAGGTCGGGACGGGCTGGTGGGTCGGCTACGCGGCGCTCCTCGCGGTCGGCACGTACGTTTTCCTCTACGTGGCGCTCTTCGTCGCGGTGCACGCGGTGATCCTCGCCGCCCTCCGGGTCCGGCGTGCGACCCTGATCGGCTGGGCGGCGGCTGTCGCCTGCGCGATGCTCGCCGCCGTTCCCCTCGGCGTCGTCGGCCTGCTGGAACGCAACCAGATCTCCTACCTGGCGACCACCGACCAGTCCTCGTTCGAGACGATGTTCCGCTCGCTCTGGTTCGGGTCGTGGTGGGTGGCCGCTGTTGCGTGGGCCCTCATGCTCGCGGCGGTGTGCATCCCGTGGCTGCTGCGCGTGCGGTCCGGCGTCCGCAACACGTGGATGCTCACCCGCAGCACCCCGACGCCGCTCGCCCTGGCCGTGGCCTGGCTGGTCGTGCCGGCCGTCATCCTCGTCTCCGCGCAGGCGGTGATCCCCGGATTCACGGCCAGGTACGTCTCGTTCTGCGCGCCGGCGGCGGCGATCCTGATCGCCTGCGGGGTGCGCTCGCTGTTCCGTCTGCGGGCGTGGGCCGGGATCACGGCGGGGGCGCTGCTGCTCGCCCTGATCGTGCCGGTCTATGTCGGCCAGCGGACGGCATACGCGAAGAACGACAGCGACTGGGCCGAGCTGAGCGCGGTGGTCGGCGCCCACGCGCATCCGGGAGACGGTGTGGTCTTCGACGAATCGGTCCGCCCCTCCCGCCGCCCCCGGCTCGCGATGCACACGTACCCGGCCGGGTTCGCCGGGCTGGTCGACGTGACCCTCCAGACCCCGTACAAGCAGAACGACACCTGGCACGACGCCGCGTACTCGGTCGACCAGGCGGATGCGCGCGACCGCCTGGAGGGCGTCGAACGCATCTGGCTGATCGAATACGTCGACGCCGAGACCCCGAAGCAGCCGGACAGCTGGGGGCTGCTGCCGCTGGAGCGTGAGGGGTTCGTGCAGACGGGGCTGCGGGTGGCGACGCATCGGGAGCTGGTGATCGAGCTCACGCGGTGACGGGTGGGGGCGCGGTGCACCGGTAGATTGCAGTGCAGAGACGAACGGGGGACGTGGATGCGCGCGGTCGTGCTGGGCGGGACGGGAGCCATCGGAGGGGCGACTGCGGAGAGGCTCGCGCTGAGCGGCTGGACGGTCGACGTCACCGGTCGCGACGCTGCGGCGATGCCGACCGAACTCGCCGAGGCCGGGGTGCGGTTCCATGCGCTGCCGCGGACCGACGCATCCGGGATCGGACGGCTGGTCGGCGACGACACCGACCTGCTGGTCGACCTGGTGGCCTACTCGGCACGGGATGTGCGCAGCCTGCTCCCCGTGATGGGCTCGGTCGCGCACACGGTCGTCATCTCGACCAGGGCCGTCTACGTCGACGCGGACGGGCGACACATCAACGGCGACGAGCCGCCGCGGTTCGCCGTTCCGCTGCGCGAAGACAATCCGACGCTTCCCCCTGCCGGCGACGACGTCGACCCGTACACGCGCGACGGGTACGCGCCGTCGAAGGTCGCCGTGGAGCTGGCGGCGCTCAGCAGCGGACTGCCCGTCACGGTGATCCGGCCGTCGAAGGTGCACGGGCGCTGGGCGCGCAATGCACGCAGCCGGCACTTCGTCGAGCGGATGCTGCGCGGAGACGAACGGATCGACCTGGCCGAGGGTGGGCGGTCCGTCGACCACCTGACCGCTGCGGCGAACACGGCCGCGCTCATCGAGGCCATCGGGGGCACGCCGGGGACGCGCATCCTGAACAGTGCCGACCCGGACACGCCGACGGCGGAAGAGATCGCGCGGGCGATCGGCGAGCGGGTGGGCTGGCAGGGAGCGCTCGACCTCGTGGATGCGCCGGACGACGGCGAGCGCGGACACCACCCGTGGCGCACGGTGCACCCGATCGTGCTCGACACCACCGCATCCATGTCGCTCGGCTACACGCCGGTCGGACGCGGGATCGACCTGCTGATGGACGAAGTGGACTGGGTGCGTCGTGGCTGATCGCGTCATCAGCTCGCTCCTCTCGCCCGGGAAGCTGCGGCCCGGCGACAGGATCGCGGTGCTGTCCCCGTCGTTCGCTGCGCCGGGGTTCGCGCCGGAGGTGCACGAACAGGCCATGCGACGGCTCGCCGAAGCGACCGGACTGGTGCCTGTCGAATACCCGACCACCCGGATGCTCGGCGCGACACCGGAGGCGCGCGCCGCCGACCTGAACGCCGCGTTCGGCGACCCGGACATCCGGGCGATCATCGCGACGATCGGCGGCGACGACCAGATCACGGTCGTCCCGCATCTCGACGCCGCCCTCGCCACCGCGAACCCCACGATCTTCCTCGGCTACAGCGACAACACGAACATCCTGAACTGGATGTGGCACCTCGGGATCGAGGCGTACTACGGCGGTTCCACCCAGGTGCACCTCGGCCCTGGACCCGGCATCGACCCCGTCCACCTGGCGTCGCTGCGGGCCGCACTGCTCGACGGAGGCAGCCTCGACGTGACCAACCCAGGCGACTCCGAAGACTTCGGGATCGACTGGCGTTCGCCGCGCGCGCTGACCGACCACGGCGACCGCGAGACCACAGAACCGTGGGTGTGGGCCGGACCCGCCGCGCGCGTCACCGGACGCACCTGGGGCGGATGCATCGAGGTGGTCGACCAGCTGGCGGTCGCCGACCGGCTCCCCGCACTCGACGCGCTGCGCGGCGCGGTGCTCATCCTCGAGACGAGCGAAGAGGTGCCTCCTGCTCGACTGATCCGGCGATGGATGCGCGCCCTCGGCGAGCGCGGCATCCTCGGCGCGGTGGCGGGCGTGATCGTCGCGCGGCCGCCCGCGAGCACGTTCGGCGACGTGACGCCCGCGGCGGACAGGGCCGCATACCGGGCCGAGCAGAGCGCGACCGTCATCGAGGAGGTCGCGCGGTACAACCCGGAAGCGGTGGTCTGCACGGGCGTGCCGTTCGGGCACACGCGGCCGCAGTGGATACTGCCGTACGGCGGCGTGGTGGAGCTGGACGGCGCGGCGCGGACGCTCGTGGCGGACTACGGGACTGTGGACGACGGTGTTGTGGGCGACGGTGTTGTGGACAGGGTGACGCGGTGACGCCGGAGGAGGCAGCATCCGTGCTCGGGGTGCCGCTCACGGCGACGGCCGACGACGTCGATCGGGTGTACACCTGGCGTGTCGGCTCCCTCGGGCCGGGCGACACGGCGCGGCGCGAAGCACTGACGCAGGCCAGGGCGGTGCTGCTGCGGGGGCCGTCGCGGCCGCGGACGGGCGCGATCGTCGCGTGGTCGCTCGGCGGCGTGCTGGGGGTGATGGCGCTCCTCGCCGTCGTGGCTGTCGTCACGACCTCGGTATTCGGGCTGGGGCCGGGTGGTGCGGCGGCCCCGCAGCGCAGCGGGGAGCCCGCCCCGCTCAACAGCTCCGCCTACGACGGTGTCAGCGTGCAGTATGCGGGCGACGGGTGGTCCTTCATCCTCACCTCCCCGCGCGACTGCCCGGCGGCGAAGGTGGTCGTCGGCTTCGCCGACGCACCCGGCCAGGACACGATCGACCAGCTCACCGACACCGCGCCCCTGCAGGCCGGCATCCCGTACACCTACACCGCACCCGACGGCGCGTCCGTGCACCAGTACACGCACATCGACGAGATCGTCTGCCACGCCATGTAGCTGGCCGCGAGATGCCAGCATCTGTCGCGCATCCCGGGCGTTTCGCGACAGTTACTGGTGTCTCGCGTGGGGAGGAGTTAGGAAGGCTGCGAGGAGGGCGGAGGCGCGGTATCCGCAGGTCCCGCCGATGTCCGGGCCCTCCTGCCGGATGAAGCCGGCTTGGTCCCAGTGGAGGATGTGAGCCTCGGGGATGCCTGCGACCGCGGCGAAGTCTTCGGCGGTTATGAGACCGTCGACGGTGCTTCGGAGACGAATCGAGTTGGAGCTGGCGCCGAGGGAGGCGGCGATCGCCGCGTTCGTGTGCCCGAGCTGCACCGCTCCGCCAAGCAGGTGCCTGGTGGTTCGATACGCCACCCGTCGCCCCGGACCCTGCGCGAGGTTCTCCGCAGTGGCGGCAGCGTGGAGCAGCTCGACGATCAGCTCGAGGTTTTCGGCCAGGGAGCGTACCCCCACGCTCATGTCTAGTTCTGCGTCCCGCGTCGCGGGCGCGTGCGGTTGCGCACGGTGAGAACGATCGCGGCAGCGGCGATGATGACCAGGAGGACGGCGCCGCCGATGATCCACGGGAGCACGGTCGGGGCGCTGCGGGTGGCGGCTGCTCGGGCCGGCTTCTGGTTGGGCGTGTCCTTCACGCCCTGGATGAAGCTGGCGTTGGCCGTGCGGACGACGGGCTTCTTGCCGTCTCCGACGTAGACGCTGGCCACCGCGGTGACGCGCCGCTCGGTCGATGGGATCTTTCCGATCGTGGCGCTGATGGTGAAGGAGTTGTCCGCTCCTGGTGCGATGGTCGGCGTCCAGGTCGCCGTGTTCTTGTCCACAGTCGCGCCGGTGGTCGCGCCGAGCTCGAGGTAGCCGGGCGCCTCGAGGGCGATCGTGACGGCTGCTTCGGCGGCGCCCAGGTTCTTCACGTGCCCCGTGTATGTGACCTTGTCGCCCGTCGTGACCGTCTTCTCACTGTTCGTCAGCGTGACGGAGAGCTGCGCGGCGGGCTCCTCCGCGCGCGCGGGCGAGATGGGCATGACGGCTGTGGGGAGCAGCGCGACCGCGATCGCAGCTGCGAGAAGAGTTCGGGAGATGGTGCGCATCGGGTTTCCTTTGCATGCGACAGACGGGTCGGGTCCTCCTGGCATGCGCGGAGGAGGGCGCATGGTCCTGGGTGAGCCCCGCCCGAGGGGCCCACCCAGGACTGTGTTTCGGCTACTGCTTGGTGGAAGCAGTACGGCGGCGGCGGCTGAAGAACACCAGCGCAGCTCCGCCGAGCGCCAGGAACGCGCCGACGATGATCGCCGGGACGGCGAGCGTCGAACCGGTGTGCGCGAGGCCCGCGACCGGCGGGTCGCCGATCGTGGTCTTCACCGAGCATCCCGTGCCGTCCGATCCGGCGATGCAGTTGCCGCCGTTCGGTGTGACGACCGCGTTGGCGAGCACCTTGTCACCCGTATCCGGCGTGTTGACCTTCACCGAGTATGTGACCGCGGTCGTCGATCCGACCGTGAGCGCACCGGACCAGGAGAGCACCGGCTTGACGTAGGTCGCGCCACCGGTTGCGTCGCCGTTGTATGTGGCGTCGTCCAGCACCTTGGACAGGTCGTCGGTGAAGGAGGCCGGGTTGGCGGTCGTGTAGTCGACCTTGCCGGTGTTGCTCACCGTGATCGTGTACGTCACGGTCGCGCCGGGCATGGCGTTGGCCTTGTCGACCGTCTTCTTCACGGTGAATCCGGCGACCGGATCGTTGGTGGTGCAGGACGCGGCCGGGTCGCATTCGCCACCCGTCCCCGGGACGACCGTGTTCTTCAGCTCGTGGTCGCCCGTGTCCGGGCTGTTCACGGTGACCGAGTATGTCGCCGTGACCGTGCCACCGACGGGGATCGCAACCGCCCAGGCCAGCGTCGGTGCGCTATAGGTGGCACCGTTGCTGGCGTCGCCGTTGTATGTGGCGTCATCCAGCACCGAGGACAGGTCGTCGGTGAAGACGGCCGGCTTGGCGGCGGTGAAGGCCGCGCTTCCGGTGTTGGTGACGGTGATCGTGTACGTGATCACGTCACCAGGGGCAGCGCTGGTCGAACTCGACGCCTTGGCCACGGTGAAGGACTGGACGTTCGTCGTCGTGGTGCACTCTCCTGCCGGATCGCAGGCGCCTCCACCGCCGGTGGGTCGCACCGCGTTGGTGAGCGTCTTGTCGCCGGCATCCGGGTTGTTGACGGTCACCGAATACGTGACTGTGACCGTCTGGCCGACCGCGAGCGGACCCGACCAGGTCAGGTTCGGCGTTGCGAACACGGCGCCGTTGCTGGCATCACCGTTGTAGGTGGCGTCATCGAGCACCGAGGACAGGTCGTCGGTGAAGGAGGCCGGCTTCGCCGCGGTGTATGCGACGCTCCCGGTGTTCTTCACAGTGACCGTGTACGTCACGACGCCACCGGGCGCGGCCGTGGTGGAACTGGCCGTCTTCGCCACCGTGTACGAGCCTGACGGGATGTCGACCGAGCACGCCGGGTCGGTGGAACCGACGGCACAGCCGCCGTCCGGCGGGGTGACCACCGCGTTGTGCAGCTTCTGATCACCGGTCACCGGGTCGTTCACCGTCACGCTGTACGTGAACGTCTCCGACGCCCCGACCGCAAGGGGGCCCGACCAGGACAGCGTCGGGGCCGCGTACGTGGCACCGTTGGTGGCGTCGCCGTTGTATGTGGCGTCATCCAGCACCTGCGTCAGGTCATCCGTCCACGAGGCCGGCCCGGTGGCCGTGTAGTCGGCCTTGCCGGTGTTGGTCACGGTGATCGTGTACGTGATCACGCCGCCCGGGACCACCGTGCTGGTGTTCGCGGACTTGGTCACGCTGTAAGACTGCACCGGAGTTTCCGTGGTGCAGTCGCCCGGGGCGCAGCTGCCGTCCGGCCCGGTGGGCACGACAGCGTTGCTGAGCGTGTGGTCACCGGTGTCCGGGTCGTTCACCGTCACCGAGTATGTGACGGTGACACTTCCGCCGACGGGGATCGCGAGAGCCCAGGCCAGGGTCGGCGCCGTGTATGTGGCGCCGTTGGTGGCGTCGCCGTTGTACGTGGCGTCATCCAGCACGGCCGTCAGGTTGTCGGTGAAGCTCGCAGGAGCCGCCGCCGTGTACGCCGTCTGACCGGTGTTGGTGACCGTGATCGTGTAGCTGACCACGTCGCCGGGGTGGACGGTCGTGGAGCTGGCCGCCTTGGACAGGCTGAACGCCTTCAGCAGGGTCGTGGTCGTGCACTCGCCCGCTGGGTCGCACCCGCCGCCGGTGCCTGGGGTGGGAGTGACGGCGTTCGTCAGCCTGCCGTCACCGGATCCTGCGGCTCCCACGGTCACCGAGTACGTGACGGTGGTCGTCGCACCGACCCCGAGGGGGCCGGACCAGCTCAGGATCGGAGCGGCGTATGTCGCCCCGTTGTTCGCGTCGTTGTTGTACGTCGCGTCATCCAGCACCGCCGACAGGTCGTCGGTGAACGACGCCGGGGCCGCGGCGGTGTATGCGACAGCACCCGTGTTGGTCACCGTCACCGTGTATGTGACCTTGCCAGCCGGGGAGACGGATCCCGTCGGGCTGGCGGTCTTCGAGACCGTGAACGACGCGACATCGTTCGTGGTCGCGCAGCTGCCGGTCGTGGCACAGCTGCCGCCGTCGCCGGGCACGACCGCGTTGGTCAGCACCTTGTTGCCGGTGTCCGGGTCCTTCACGGTCACCGAGTATGTGATCGTCGCCGTTGCACCGGCCGCCAATGCGCCCGACCAGGTGAGTGTGCTGCCGGTCACGGTGGCACCGTTGCTGGCGTCGCCGTTGTACGCGGCGTCATCGAGGACCTTCGACAGGTCGTCGGTGAACGAGGCCGGGTCCGCGGCGGTGAAGTCGCCGGTGCCCGTGTTCGTGACCGTCACCGTGTAGGTGACCGTGTCGCCCGGATGCACGTTCCCGGCCGGGCTCGAGGACTTGGCGACCGTGAAGGTGCGGACCGGTGTGGTCGTGGTGCACTCTCCAGCCGGATCGCAGCTGCCGCCGCCGGTGGTGGGACGCACGGTGTTCTTCACCGACTTGTCGCCCGTGTCCGGGTCGTCGATGGTGACGGAGTACGTGACGGTGACCGTCTGCCCGATGGCGAGGGGGCCCGACCAGGTCAGGTCCGTGCCGGTGACGGTGGCGCCGTTGCTGGCGTCGCCGTTGTATGCGGCATCGTCGAGAACACCCGAGAGGTCATCGGTGAATGAGGCCGGCTCGGCTGCCGTGTAGTCGCTGTCGCCCGTGTTGGTGACCGTCACCGTGTATGTGATCGTGTCGCCGGGCAGCACCGAGGTGGTGCTGGCCGACTTGGCGACGGTGTACGAGCCGGAGGGGATGTCGACGAAACAGGCCGGGTCGGTGGAACCGGCCGGGCAGGTGCCCCCGTTGGTGGTGACCACCGCGTTGTGCAGCTTCTGGTCGCCCGTGTCCGGGGAGTTGACGGTGACGGAGTAGGTGAACGTCGCCGTCGCGCCGATCGCCAGCGGTCCCGACCACGACAGGGTGGGAGCTGCGTATGTCGCACCGCCGGTGACGTCACCGTTGTAGGTCGCGTCGTCGAGCACCGCGGTCAGATCGTCGGACCACGACGCCGGGTTGGCGGCGGTGTAGTCGGCCTGTCCGGTGTTGGTGACCGTGATCGTGTACGTGATGGCGTCACCAGGGATGACCTGGTTGGTGTCGGCCGTCTTGGTCACGCTGAAGGACTGGACCGGGGTCGTCGTCGCACAGTCACCCGGAGTGACACAGCTGCCGCCGGTGCCGGGGACCACCGCGTTGCTCAGGATGTGGTTGCCGTTGTCGGGATTGCGGACTGTCACCGAATAGGTGATCGTCTGGGTGGCCCCGACCGCGAGCGGACCGGACCAGGACAGGGTGTTCCCGGTGACCGTGGCGCCTGCGGTCGCATCGCCGTTGTATGCGGCGTCATCGAGCACGCCGGAGAGGTTGTCGGTGAAGGACGCCGGGTTCGCCGCCGTGTATGCGACGTTTCCGGTGTTCGTGACGTTCACGGTGTACGTGATGGTCCCACCCGGCTGCACGGACGTGGCCGAAGCGGACTTCGACACCGTGTACGACGGGTCAGGGCAGAGCGCGGTCGAGCGCACCTCAGCGTTGAAGCCCTCGGCGACGTAGTAGCTCTTGATCTGCACCAGGATCGTGTTCAGCCCCGTCTGCCAGTTGCCCTGCAGGGACGTGGTCGCGGCAGCACCGGCAAGGAAGCCGCCACCCGTGTACGGGTTGTTCGGGCTCTGCGGCAGGTTCGCGCCGGTCTGCGCGACATTGTTCACCCAGACGCCGGCGACACTGTTGTCCGCCAGCCAGGACATGTCGAGCTGGAACGAGGAGGGGTCGACCGCAGGATCGAGATTGAACTGGTACCGGTAGTACCAGTCGCCGTATCCGGTCGACTGGTTGACGCCGTTCGCCGGAGGAACGTAGTCAGCGGTGATCCACTGCGACTTTCCGGATTGGCTCGACGCCCACAGATTGTTGACCTTGCCCGCATACGCCGGAGCGAAGGTCGTGCCCGCTGGGGGAAGAGCCGCAGCCGACGGACCGGTCGGGGCGGTCGTCGTGGTCACGTGATTCAGGCCGTCGAAGCCACCCGCGACGGTCCATCGCTGGTCCGCGGCGCCGTCCGCCATCTGGCTGCCGGTCGCTGCGTTGTACCCGGTGTTGAAGATGACGGGGTCGGTCGTACATCCGACCGTCGGCGCGGTGATCGTCAGCGTCGTGTCGCCCGGCGGGTTCAGCCCGGTCTCGGTGACGTTGCCCGGTCCGTTGGTGTAGCTGCCCGCGTCGACGCCCGTGACCTTCACCGTGAACGTGCACGAGGTCTGGCCTGCGTTGAGGTTGCCGCCGGCGGTGATGGCGGTGCCGCCCGCCGCTGCCGTGATCGTGCCGGCGGCGCAGGTGGTCGTGGTGCCTGCCGGGTTCGCGACGGTCAGGCCGGACGGCAGGCTGTCGGTGAACGACCAGCCGTTCTTCGCCGCGAGCTCGGAGGTGTTGGTGACGGTGAAGGTCAGCGTGCTCGACTGACCGATCTCGATATTGGTGGGGCTGAACGCCTTGTCCAGCTGCGGGGTGACATCGAGGATGCGGATGTTGTCGAACGCGGCGTCATTGCCGGCGCCGGAGCCGTTGGCGTTCTGCATGCGGATGCCGAGGCTGGAGCCGGTGAACAGCAGCGACCCGTTCGAGGTGTACGTGCCGACGTTGACCGACTTCGCGGCGACAGAGCCACTCGCCGGGACCGCGACGGTCGTGCCGGACGAGCATGCGTTGAGCTGGCCGCCGACGTTGGTGGCGGCGCCTGCCTGGTTGAGGAAGGCGAACTGATAGAGCGGCGCGGACGCGACCGGCGGGCAGTTCACGGCGGCGGTGTCGACGCTGAAGGTGAGGAACCGGCCCGAGGACGAAGCAAGGGGGATGTTCGTCGCGGTCTGGAACTCGGTGGCGTTCGCTCCCGGGGTGTTCTCGGTGTACGCGGTGACGGCGTGGTTGGCGCCCGGAGTCGCGGAGCCGCCGTGGACGCCCAGGGCGTATGCCAGCTGGTTGAGGTTGGCGGAGTCGTTCTCGATCTGACAGTTGCCCAGGGTCGTCGAGGGCGTGTTGTAGTTGCGGACCTGACCGTTGCAGTTCGCCAGCCACACGGCGTCGGCGGTGTACTTCTGCCCGGTCGCCCCGGTGTACGCGGCCAGGCCGACAGGCGTGTTGCCGACGCCGTTCTCGAAGTTCTCCTGGAACGCGACCGTCGGCGCCTGCGCGGTGCCTGGTGTGCCGGGTACGGCCTGTGCGGTCCCGGCAGAGCCGACGGACACCCAGCCCGCGCTGATCGTCGCCGCCACGACAGCGAGCACGACAGTGGTCGCTGCTGTGCGCCCCGGCCACTTCATCGTCAGCGTGTTACCGCCTCCACCTCGGAAGGCTTTCTTCAACCAGCGCACGCTTGTTCCCCTATCGATCAGCGGCATGAGACCATTCGGCCAGCTCACAGCTAATCGGTGCCGACACGCCGTTGTCTGCCGCCGTGAACGAATCCCACCCCGAGCGCCCGAAACTCACTCCCTTGTGACCCCCGAATGGGGCACAGGAATAGTGCGGAGTGCCGTCGCCTTCGCAGGTGTGGATGGCCGTCCGGTGCACGCTGGGGCAGCGCATCCCCGGGCCACCGGTCCCTCGGTGATGGCAATACTGGCAATGGTGAGATTCTGATCGGGTGAATGCCGAATGACCGACGAAAACGTCGAAACCGATCCGTTGATAGTGGATGCCAGAAAAAAACCCCGTCGCCTGGAAGCGCTGGTCCGCGAGGTCGCCGCTCGTGAAGGGTGGCAGAAGGCGGCGGCGGTCATCGAGAAGAACTGGGATCAGTTCGCCAGCATTGCTCCGGAACAGTTGTTGACCGCGATCAAGCGGCTTCCCGGCGAAGCGTTCGTCGAGAATCCCGGGCTCCTGGTGGCCGCGAACTATCTGCAGAACGTCAGCATCGGCGGGGACCCACGGCGGTTCTTCTACGAAGGCAGGCTGATCCCGTCGGTCGAACGGGAAGACGACCCGGACCTCGCAACCCTGATCCTCCTCACCGGGCAGGCCGCCGGCGCCCGGACCAACGGCCGGCTCGACGAGGCCCGCGAGGCGGCCGAAGCAGCACAGGCGAAACTGCGCAGCCTCTCGGACGCGGCGCGCAGCCCCATGACCCACTCCCTCCCGCATCTGCGCTTCCAATGGGGCCGTTCGCTCGATGCAGCGGATGCTCCTGGCGCCCTTTCCGAGTACGAAGAGGCGTACGACCTGGCCCTGTTCACCAAGCAGTCGGTCATCACCCGCCGAGCGGCCGGACACATCGCATGGCATCACGCCGAAAAGGGCCGCCTGCAACTCGCCGAGTTGTGGCTTGCGCGCGCGCACGCCGAACCATCCACAGACGGACGCTACGAGGTCATCGTCTTCCTTGCTTCCGCTCTTCTCCGTCACGACCGTGCCGACCCGGCCGCGGGAAACGACCTGGCTCGCGCGCTCGCGCTCCCCTTGGGCGAGCAGTGGGCTGCCGCCCTCTGGGTGTCCGCCATCCTGGCCCGCACGGCCGCAGCGGCCGCAGCGGTTGGCGCCCGGCTGGAGAACGAAGTTCACCGCCATCCGGAAATCGCCGATCGGCGCGGGGCGAACGGACGCTACCTCCTCGCTGCGCAGAATCGTCTGGCCCGGGTCCGGCCCGGACTGCGCATCGAGCGGACGCTGCCGAGCTCGCCGACCGGACTGGATCTCGTCCTTGCCGCGTCCGACGCATACGGGAAAGGCGAATACGCTGCTGCCCTCGACCTGACCCACCGAGCCACTGCACACAGCAGCGCGCCGCGCGTGGAAGCCTCGACCCAGCTCATTACCGCGGCCGCCCATCTGGCTGTCGGGCACCCGACCGCTGCAGCGGAAGCGTTCCGGCACGCGAACGCCATCATCGAACGCGAACGCATGTTCTCCGCATACAGCTTCCTCCGCCCCGCGGATGCGACCAAGCTCGCCCGCATCTCCGGCGAACCGATCCTCGACCCCCGCCACCCGACACACGACGATCCCGCCCTCCCCAAGCTCAGCAAGGGGGAACAAGACGTCCTCCACCTGCTCGAGGCCGGCCACACGATGGGCCAGATCGCCGCGGAACTCTATGTCAGTCCGAACACCCTCAAAGGCACCGTCCGAAACCTCTACCGCAAACTCGGCGTCAACTCCCGCGACGCCGCCGTAGCGGCAGCCCGCAACGCCCGCGGCCCGCACGCGTCGTAAGGTGCGGCGGCGCTGAAGGGCGTCAGCCGCGCAGGTGCTCGTAGAGGGCGCGGGCTGCGGCGCCGAGGGCGGCCTCGGCGGCCGGCTGCACCGATGCGGGGACCGTGGATGCGCTCAGCGCGACGATCGCGAAGCGGGAGCCGTCCGCGTTCTCGAGCACACCGGCCTCGTGCCGCAGGTTGAGGAGTGTGCCGGTCTTGGATGCCCAGCGGGCGTCGTCGGCGGCCAGATCGGGGGCGAGGCGGTGACGGGTCGTGTTGCCGTGCAGGTGTTCGCGCAGCCGTGACGCGACCACGGGCGGGATGCCGCGCTCGCGCCAGATCGCTTCGAGCAGGTCGGCGAAACCGGCGGAGGTGACCGTGTTGGTGCGCGCGACGTCGAGCTGCCGCACCGGGTGGCCGTGCGCGGGGGTGCTGCCCCGGATGGCGAGGGTGTGGGCGAGGTGCGCGTCGTCGGGCGCGAACCGTTCGAGCGGAGTGTCGGACAGGTCGGCGAACGGATGCCGGACGGCGATGCCGCGGATGCCGAGCGCATCCAGGTCGGCCATGACCTCGGCGGCGGGCACCAGGGCGAGGAGGGCGTCGGCGGCTCCGTTGTCGCTGATGCTGATGGCGAGCGAGACGAGATCGTCGACGGCGATGGTCGACGGATGGCGGAACCGGCCGGTGCCGGGGGTGCCCTCCGCCGGATCTCCGGGCGGGACGGTCACGGGCGAAGCGCCGTCGATCCTTCCGTCGGCGATGCGGAGGAGGACGGACAGCGCGATCGGCACCTTCGCGAGCGACGCGGCCGGGGTGGGGATGTCGGCGTCGATGGCGACCTCGCGGCCGGCGTCGATGTCCCGCACGACGATGGATGCGCGCAGGCCCGCCGCGGCGAGGTCGGCACGGACGGCGGAGAGGAGGCGGTGGTCAGGCACGGGGCGCCTCCGCCCCGAGCGCTGCCGCCAACTCGTCGGCGACCGCCGCGCGCACCGCATCCACGTCGTGGGCGCTGTCGCCGCCCAGTGCGAAACCGCGCGCGAGCGGCAGGCCGGTGAACGGCCGCCAGTGTAGGCCGAGGTCGTGGGCTTCCGCACGGGTGCACAGCAGCAGGTCGCCGTCGGCGAGCACCGCGGCGAGCGCGGACGTGACCGACGCATCCACCGGCAGCTGCCCGGGGAGGAGGCCCGCCGCGTACGCCGCCCTGGTGAGGGGGTCGCGGAGGTGCGGCAGGTCGTCCTCGGGGGCGATCCGGATGCGGGCACCGGCGTCCGCATCCCTGGTGCTGCGCCCGCGGCGGCTCGGCCGGAGCGCTTCGAGGCGGAGGGCGCGGTCGGAAGGGCGGCGTCCGGCTGCTCCGAGTTCGGCGACCCACTCCGCCTCGTCGACCGGGACGGCGAGCACGGCGACGCGGACCGCGAGGGTGCTGGCGAGCTCCGCTCTGCGCGGCGGCGGCTCGGCGCGGAACTCGAGGCGCAGGCCGGCCGCGCGCCCGGCCGCGACGGTGACGGCGAGGTCGCGTGTCGAGCATCCGGTGGGTACGGCGACCGTCACCGGCCGCAGTCTGGCGCGCTCGGCATCCAGTTCGACCTCGTCGGCGAGCCGCACCAGGCGACGGGCAGACGGCACGAGGTCGCGCCCGAACGCGGTGAGCACCGCGTGGCGGGCGTTGCGTTCGAGCAAGGGAGCGCCGAGCTGCCGTTCGAGGGCCAGGATGCGGCGGCTCGCGACCGACTGGGCAACATCCAGGGCCGCGGCAGCGCGCGTCACCGACCCGCGCTCGTCGATCTCGACGAGCACCCGGTACGCCGCGATCAGGTCCACGCCAGCAGCCTAACGTCATGCTGTTTGCGCATGGGTCGGCTCGATCCGGTCTTGGACAGGATGGATGGCGGCGGGTGAGGCTGGAGGCATGAACGCTCGAACACGAATCGTCCTCCGCGCGGCCGCCGCCACCGTCGCCGCCACCGTGCTGCTGTCCGGGTGCCAGGCGGCGCTCGCCGCGACAGGAGTGGGGGTGCCCGCGGCAGTGTCCGGGATGCACGGCGCGGCCGGGGCGCCTGCCGCATCCGGCGCCCCCGTTGCATCCGGGGTGCCCGCCACTCCCGGCGCATCCACCGCCGCCAGCCGCGCATTCGCGGACCTCGAACGCACGCACGGCGCCACCCTCGGCGTGACCGCCGTCGACACCGGCAACGGCCGTGCGGTGGGCTACCGGTCGGGTGAGCGTTTCCCGTTCGCGTCGTCCAACAAGACGTTCATCGCCGCCGCCACCCTGCAGCGCACGACCACCGCCGACCTCGGCACGGTCATCCACTACACACGCGCGGACCTGCTCGACTACGCGCCGATCACGAGCCGCTTCGTCGACACCGGCATGACGGTGCGCGAACTCCTCGACGCGATGCTCCGCTTCAGCGACAACACCGCGGCCAACCTGCTGGTCGCCCGGCTCGGCGGCCCGGACGCGGTCGAACAGTGGATGCGCGGCATCGGCGACCGCATCACCAACGTCGACCGCGTCGAACCCGACCTCAACGAGGCCACCCCCGGCGACCCCCGCGACACGACCACCCCCGCCCAGTTCGCCGCCGACCTGCGCACGGTGGTGCTCGGGAAGACGCTGGAAACGGCCGACCGGACGCTGCTCCGCAACACGATGCTCGACAACACGACAGGCGACGAGACGATCCGCGCCGGGGTGGACCCCGAGCGGCCGGTCGCCGACAAGACGGGCACGGGCGAATACGGCGTGCGCGACGACATCGCGGTGGTGTACCCGGCAGGCAGGGCGCCGGTGATCGTGGTGGTGCTGACGCGGAAGGACACGCCGGATGCCACGCCGGACAACGCGCTGGTGGCAGAGGCGGCGAAGGTGGCGGTGCGGGCGCTGGGGCGGTAGGGGCTTTACCGCAGCCGATCGCGGAGGCGTCGCAGGCTGGCGATCTCGGCGGTGTTGCCCGCCAGGTCGATCGCCCTGTCGTACGCTGCGCGGGCATCCTGAGTGCGGCCCAGCCTGCGCAGCACGTCCGCGCGGGTTGCGTGGAACGCGTGATAGTCGCTCAGGCTCTTCTCGAGCCGGTCGACGGTCGCGAGAGCTGCTTCCGGCCCGTCGAGTTCCGCGACTGCGACGGACCTGTTCAGCTCGATGATGGGCGACGGGTCGAGCGTGACGAGCTGGTCGTAGAGGGCGAGGACCTGTGACCAATCGGTGTCGCGCATGTCGCGCGCGGAGGTGTGAACGGCGCCGATCGCCGCAAGGATCTGGTAACGCCCCGGGGCAACCCCTGCCGCGGCTGCAGCCAGTCGCTCGCGCACGATCCGGTGACCCTCGGCGATGAGCACGGCGTCCCACGCTCCCCGGTCTTGCTCAGCGAGAGGAACCAGTTCGCCGTCAACCGAGATCCGGGAGGCGCGGCGGGCCTCCGTGAGGAGCATCAGCGCCAGCAGCCCGGCCACTTCGCCATCGTCCGGCATGAGGTCACGGAGCAGGCGCGTGAGCCGGATCGCCTCGGCGGTCAGGTCGGCGCGCACCGGGTCGGCGTGGGGGCCGGTCGCCAGATAGCCCTCGTTGAAGACCAGGAAGAGCACGGCGAGGACACCGGACACCCGGTCGGGGAGGTCCGCGTCAGAGGGCACCCGATAGGGGATGCGGGCCGCCTTGATCTTCGCTTTCGCGCGGGTGATCCTCTGCCCCATCGTGCTCTCGGTCACCAGGAAGGCGCGAGCGATCTCTGCCACGGTCAGACCGCCGACCATGCGCAGGGTCAGTGCCACCCGTGCGTCCATCGCCAACGCCGGATGACAGCAGACGAAGATCAGCCGGAGCCGGTCGTCGTCGATGGCGCCGACCGGCTCGGCTGGTACGTTCTCGTACACCAGCTGAGCGTGCTTGTGCTTATCGTCTCGTTTGTTCTCGCGTCGCATCCGGTCGACGGCCTTGCGGCTGGCGGTGAGGTGGATCCAGGCCCCGGGATTGGGCGGCACGCCGTCGCGCGACCACCGCTCGACGGCGATCGCGAATGCTTCGGCCGCGGCATCTTCGGCGATGTCGAGGTTGCCGAAGCGCCTGGTCAGGCCGGCGACCACCCTGGCCCACTCGTCCTGGTGTGCCCGAGTGATCGCTCGCTCGACGTCGTTCACGCGAACGGCCGCACCTCGATCTTCCGGTCGCAGACCTTCGACGCCTCCGCGGCGAGGGCGAGTGCCACATCCAGATCGGGCGCCTCCCACACCCAGACACCGGCGAGGTATTCCTTCGACTCGACGAACGGCCCATCGCTGAAGATCGGCTGCGCGCCCCGGTTGTCGATGACCGTGGCCGTGTCGGTGTCCGCGAGTCCCCCCGCGAAGACCCAATAGCCCTCGCTGATCAGCCGTTCGTTGAACGCGCTGATTTCAGGCCGCCTGTCCGTGCTGCCGGGATCGTTCTTGTCGTCGATCACGGATACGAGGTACTGCATCTGCCGATCCTCTCCTTGGTTCCTCTATTCGATCAGAAGGTCGCGTAGCTGGGGCGGCCGACGGGGCGGAAGGTCTGAATCATGACCCCCTTCGAATCGGAACGCGCATCCACGAGGTCGAACGCGATGTCGGGGCCCGGCCGAGCGAAGAGCCGGTCACCCTGACCGAGGACCACGGGGACGGTGATGAGTTCCATCTCGTCGACGAGGTCGTGCTCCAGCAGCCACTGGATGAGACGGCTGCTTCCGTGCACCTGCAGTTCGCCGTCCCTGCTGGCCTTCAATTCCGTGACGGCGGCGAACAGATCGTTCCCGAGGACCGCCGTGTTCGCCCAGTCCGGCTCGGTCAGCGTCCTGGATGCCACGTACTTCGGCTTCGCGTTCAGGGCCACTCCGATGGGATGCCGTTTCAGGTCCTCCATCGTCCCCCAGAATTCGAGGAAGACGTCGTACGTTCGGCGGCCGAACAGGAACGCGTCGGCGCGCTGGAACGTCGCGGCGATGTGATCGCGGGTCGTGTCGTCGCCCGCTCCCCGCGCCCAGCCGCCGCGCTCGAAACCGCCGGCGCGGTCCTCCTCGGTCGAGCCGCCGTTCCCCTGGGTCACTCCGTCGAGTGTGAGCTGCGTGATCGTCGTGAGCTTCATTCTTCCGTTCGTCTCCCTGAGTCTGGGTGCCCGCTCGTGCGGCACCTTCTACCCAGACAACGAACGAGTCCGCTCGGATCCGACAACAGCCGAAAGAAATTCTCCCTCACCGCCGCGACAGCATCGTCTCCTCGGCCACACGGGTCAGTTTCTGCGGGTTGCGGACGAAGTAGAGGCCGACGATGCGGCCGTCGGCGACCTGGGCGGCGAGGACGCCGTCCATCTCGCCGTCGACGCTGAGGACCAGAGCCGGGTTGCCGTTGACGGTCGTCGCCGCCCCGGTGACGGATGCGCCCGTCTTGCGGATGCCTCCTGCGATGAAGCGGGCGACCTTGTCGGCGCCGACGATCGGGCGGAGGGCTGCCTGTTTCACTCCGCCGCCGTCGCTGACGAGCACCACATCCGGGGCCAGCACGGCGAGGACCCCCTGCGTGTCCCCGGTCTCGACCGCGACCCGGAAGGCTTCGAGGGCTGCTCTGGCCTCGCCGGCCGTGACGGTGACGCGGGGGCGCCGCGCCTCCACGTGGCCGCGGGCGCGGTGGGCGATCTGGCGCACGGCGGCCGGGGTCCTGTCGACGGCGGCGGCGATCTCGTCGAAGCCGAAACCGAACACCTCGCGCAGCACGAATACGACCCGCTCGGTGGGGCCGAGGGTTTCCAGCACCACCATGAGCGCAATCGAGACGGACTCGGCGAGTTCGGCGTCGTCGGCCACATCCGGGGCGGTCAGCAGTGGCTCGGGCAGCCACGGGCCCACGTACGCCTCGCGTCGGCGCTGCACGGAACGCAGGCGGTTGAGGGCGAGCCTGGTCGCGATCCTGACCAGGTACGCACGCTCGTTGCGCACCTCCGCCCTGTCGACCCTCACCCAGCGCAGCCAGGTCTCCTGCAGCACGTCCTCCGCGTCTGCGGCCGAGCCGAGCATCTCGTACGCGACGGTGAACAGCAGGTTCCGGTGGGCGACGAAGAACTCGGTGGCGTCACCGGATGCGTCGCCCGCCGGGCCGTCCTCCCGGTCCGCGTCCTCCACCTCGTCGTCGCTCACGCCAACTCCCCTCCACCCGAAACCGCACCAGCGCCAGCACCCACACCCGACGCGGCTCCCACACCCGCTTCTGCGAGCTTACGGCGACGCTCCCGATCTCCGAAGGCCGCCGGGAGTCGCGTCGCCCCGGGATGCCGCGCCTCGATGACCAGCGACTCGACCGTTCCCCAGCACACCACCTCTTTCACTTTCGCTCCCGCGCGCCCGGAGATGTACACCCCCGTCGCGGTGTCGTTCCTGTGCTCGAACTGGAAGATGCCGCTGCGCCGTCCGAGGCTGATGCACAGTCCGACGAAGCCGAGCACGAACGGCGCCGGTTGCTCTCCGGCGATGCGGCGCAGTACCGTGTCCGCCGCCGAACCGCCGAGCGGGCCGGCTGCCTGGCAGCTCATCCGCACCGCGAGCCCCGACGGGGCGGCGGAGTCTCCCGCCGCCACGATGCGGTCGTCGTCCACGCCGGTCAGCGTCTCGTCGGTGACGAGGCGGCCGATGGCGTCCGTGGTCAGCCCGCTGCTCCGCGCCAGTTGCGGCACGCCGAAACCGGTCGCCCACACGGTCACCGCGCTCGGGATGCTGCGTCCGTCTGCCAGCTGGACCGCATCCGGTGTCACAGCGGTGACCCGCGAGCCCTGGCCGTCCTCGATGCGGACGCCGAGCGCCGTCAGCCGTTGCTCGACCGTCCGCCGGGCGCGCTGGTGCAGCGTCGGACCGAGCGGACCGGCGCAGAACAGCACGACGTCGCGGCCCTGCTCGGCGAGCTCCGCCGCGGTCTCGATGCCCGCCGGGCCACCGCCCACGACGGCGACGGGAGCCGCCTGGCCTGCTGCCGCGAGCGCATCCCGCAGCCGTTCGGCGTCGGCCAGGTCGGCGATCGGATGGGCGAACTCGGCGGCACCGGGCACCTCCAGCACCGCGCGCCCGCTGCCGAGGGCGTAGACGAGGTAGTCGTAGCCGAGCACGTCACCGGATGCGAGCTGCACGGTCCGCGCGTCCCGGTCGATGCGGTCGGCGGTGTCGACCACGAGCCGGATGCCGTCGGCGAGCACTTTCGCGTATTCGACCACGGCGTCGTCCGAGCCACCGGCCAGCTGGTGCAGCCGGATGCGCTCGACGAAGACGGGCCGCGCGTTGACGAGGGTCACGGCGATGTCGCCGCGCGTGGTCAGGCGGTTTGCTGCTGTCACTCCTGCGTATCCTCCGCCGATGACGACGACCTGGATCGGGGTGGTCATGAGATCTCCTTCGTTCGACTCTCTGCCCCTTGAGACACCGGTGGATGCGGACGTGTGACACGCGCGGCGGAACAATTCCCGCTTGCCGAGTTAGGTAAGGCTGCCCTAAGCTCTTGCATCGTGACCTCCCGCCGCCCGACGCATCCCGAGCATCACGCCGGGCTTCGGGCCACCGCTGTCACGGTCGCGTACGACGGGGTGGATGTGGTCCACGGCGCCGACCTCGACCTCCCGGCCGGGCGCGTCACGGCGCTGATCGGCCCGAACGGGAGCGGCAAATCCACGTTGCTGCGCGCCATCGCCCGGCTGCACGCCGCGCGCGCCGGTCGCGTGACGCTGCACGGCGACGGCGACCCGACCGACGCCCTCACCCTCTCCCGCACCGCCTTCGCCCGCCGCATCACCCTCCTCGCCCAGAGCCGCCCCACCCCCGCCGGCCTGAGCGTGCGCGACGTCGTCGGTTTCGGCCGCCACCCGCACCGGCAGCGGTTCCGCGGCACCGACCAGGACGGCCCGGCGACCGTCGAGCGCGCCATGTCGCTGACCGGCGTCTCCGAGTTCGCCGAGCGCGGCGTCGAGAGCCTGTCCGGCGGGCAGCTGCAGCGGGTGTGGCTGGCGTGCTGTCTCGCGCAGGACACCGACGTGCTGCTGCTCGACGAGCCGACCACTTATCTCGATCTGCGCTACCAGGTGGAGATCCTCGACCTCATCCGGGAGCTCGCCGACGTGCACGGCGTGACCATCGGCGTCGTCCTGCACGACCTCGACCAGGCGGCGGCCGTCGCCGATCAGGTCGTGCTGCTCTCGGCCGGTAGCGTCGTCGCATCCGGCAACGCCGAGGAGGTCTACGACCCCGCGCTCCTCACCGAGACGTACGGCATCCGGATCGACGTGGATGTGAACCCGTCGACCGGCATGCCACGAACACACCCGATGGGCAGCCATCACCTGAGAACCGGAAGGACCCCCACCCCCTCATGATCAGACACCGGATCGCAGCAGCGCTCGCCGTCGCCACCGTGCTCGCCCTCACCGGATGCGGCACCACGGAGGCACCGGCGGCGAACGGCTCAGCAGCGGGCGCGCTCACCATCACCGACGCGCGCGGCGAGAAGGTGAAGCTCGACGGCCCCGCCAAGCGTGTCGTCGGGACGGAGTGGGGTGTCGTCGAGACGCTGGTGAGCCTGGGCGTCGACCCGGTCGGCGTCGCCGACGTGAAGGGGTACACCGCGTACGACACGGCCGCGCCGCTGCCCAAGGACGTGAAGGACATCGGCACCCGCGGAGAGCCCAGCCTCGACACGGTCGCCGCACTCAAGCCGGACCTGATCGTCGCCACCACCGACCTCACCGACTCGGCCATCGCGCAGCTCGAGAAGGTGGGACCGGTGATCGTCGTGCGGTCGGCGGACGCGTCGAAGCAGATCGACCAGATGATCGAGAACACCGAGCTGATCGCCGAGGCGACGGGCGCCGAGTCCCAGGCGAAGACCGAGATCGCGGCGTTCAAGAAGACGGTGAGCGACGGCAAGGCGAAGCTGGAGGCGGCCGGTCTCGGCGGGACGCCGCTCGCGTTCGCCGACGGCTGGCAGGAGGGCAACCAGGTCTCGGTGCGCCCGTACGTCACCGGTTCGCTGATCGCCGACATCAACACCGAACTCGGCCTCACCGACCCGTGGAAGCTCGAAGGCGACAAGGCGTACGGCCTCGCCGCCACCGACGTCGAGGGCCTCACGAAGCTCGGCGACGTGCGCTTCGCATACATCGCCAACGACTCCGACGGAGGCGACCCGTTCGCGGACGGCCTCAAGGACAACGCCGTCTGGAAGTCCCTGCCGTTCGTGCAGAAGGGCACCGTCTACCGCCTGCCCGACGGCATCTGGATGTTCGGCGGCACGGCCTCCGCGCAGCAGTACGTCGACGCCATCGTGAAGGCTCTGACGAACTGACCGTGAACGTCCGCTCCCAACGAAGCGGCCGCCTCCCCGTCCTCGCGGGCATCGCTGTGGTGGCGATCGGCGTCCTCGCCGTGATCCACCTGGGCCAGGGCACCGCATCCATCGACCCGTCGGCGCTCTGGAGGGCGCTGACGGGGTCGGGCGCAGGGACAGTGGATGCGCAGGCCGACGCCGTGCTCATCAGCTCGCGGCTGCCCCGGCTCGTTGTGGGCCTGGTCGTCGGCTGCGCGCTCGGCGCATCCGGTGCCGCCCTGCAGTCGGTGTCGCGCAACGTGCTCGCATCGCCGGACACGCTGGCGGTGAATGCGGGAGCGTACCTGGCGGTGGTCTCCGTCGCGGCGTTCGGCATCGCGCTGCCCGCCCTCCCCGCCGGCGGGGCGGCGTTCCTCGGCGGCCTGATCGCCGCCGGGATCGTGCTCGGCCTGTCGCGCGCAGGGGCTGGACCGATCCGGCTGGTGCTCGCCGGGTCGGCGCTGACGCTGGCGTTCAGCGGGGTGAGCGGGATGCTGCTGCTCCTGCGCCAGCAGCAGACCACCGGACTGTTCGCCTGGGGCAACGGCTCGCTCGCCCAGATCGGGATGCAAGGCGTGCAGCAGCTGGCGCCGGTCGCGCTGGTCGCACTGGCCGGGCTCCTGGTGCTCGGGCGCCGGCTCGACATCCTCTCCATCGGGGACGACGGCGCTGCCGCGGTGGGCATCAATCCACGTCTCACGCGCAGCATGGCCGTGGTGCTGTCGGTGCTGCTCGCCGCGGTCGCTGTGACCCTCGCCGGTCCGATCGGGTTCGTGGGGCTGTGCGCTCCCGCGATCGTGCGGCTGGTCGCCACCCGCGTGCCCGGCCTGATGAAGCATTACGCGTTCATCCCGGGCTCCGCGGTGGCCGGTGTGATCGTGGTGCTCGGCTCCGACGTGCTGCTGCGCGCGGTGTTCGGGGCGCAGGCGAGCGTGGCCGTGCCGACGGGCATCGTCACCACGATCCTCGGCGCCGGCGTGCTGGTGTGGCTGGCGTACCGGTCGCGGGACACCAGCTCGAACACCGCATCCGCCGCGTTCACTCGGCTGCGCAGCCGCAGGGCGTTCATCCTGACGCTGGTGATCTCGTCGGCCGCGCTGGTGGCCGCCATCGTCGCGGCGACCCTGCTGGGGGATGCTCGGCTGCTGCTCGGCGACATCGCCAACTGGGCGACGGGTCAGGCCGGACGCGTGGTGACGTTCGTGCTCGACACCCGTCTGCCGCGCGTGGCCGCAGCACTGCTGGCGGGGGCGGCGCTCGCGGTCGCCGGCGCCGTGGTGCAGGCGGTGTCGCGGAACCCGCTGGCGGAGCCGGGCATCCTGGGCGTGGTCGGCGGGGCGGGTGTCGGCGCCGTGGCGGTGGTGACCGCGATCCCGCTGGCGAGCTTCTGGCTGATCGGCTCGGCGGCGCTGGCCGGCGCGGTCGCGGCGGCGGCCGTCGTGTTCGGTCTCGCGGCCCGGCGCGGCCTCGAACAGAACAGGCTTGTGCTGATCGGCATCGGCGTCTCGGCGGGGACAACCTCGATCGTGAGCCTGCTCATCGTGCTCACCGATCCGTACAACGCGGCGAAGGCGCTGGTCTGGCTGTCCGGCTCGACATACGGGCGCACGTTCCCGCAGGTGCTCCCGGTGCTGATCGCGCTGGTCTGCGCACTGCCGATCCTCGCCGCGATGAGCCGCAGACTCGACCTGATCGGGCTGGATGCGGACACCCCGCGCCTGCTCGGCGTGCGCCTCGGCTCCACCCGGCTCGCCCTGCTGAGCATCGCGGTCGTGCTGACGGCCGCCTCCGTCGCCGCGGTCGGCGTGATCAGTTTCGTCGGGCTGGTCGCGCCGCACGCCGCCCGCGCCCTGGTCGGACAGCGGCACGCGCGGGTGATCCCGGTCGCCGCGATCCTGGGGGCGCTGCTGGTGTGCGTGGCCGACACGGTCGGCCGCACGCTGATCGCGCCCGCGCAGATCCCGGTGGGGCTGGTGACGGCCGTGATCGGGGCGCCGTACTTCCTGTGGCTGCTGTGGCGGTCGCGGCGGGAAGCGTGAGGGCGGGGGCCGCCGCAGCCGCGGAACCGCCACCGCTCACCCCTCTAGCAGCCCCCGGATGTCGTCGGCGCTGAAGCTGGCATCGAACGCGCCGCCCGGGTCGTCCATCAGCGCTTCGAACAGGCGCGCCTTGCGCTCCTTCAGCGCCATCACCTTGTCTTCGATCGTCTCGTCGGCGATCATCCGGTAGACCATCACGTTCGAGCGCTGGCCGATGCGGTGGGTGCGATCGATCGCCTGCGACTCCGCCGCCGGGTTCCACCACGGGTCGAGCAGGAAGACGTAGTCGGCCTCCGTCAGGTTGAGGCCGAAGCCGCCCGCTTTCAGGCTGATCAGGAAGGCGGGGGCGTCTCCGTCGCGGAAGCCGTCGATCACCTCGGCGCGACGGCGCGTCGACCCGTCGAGGTAGCTGTACGCGATGCCGCGCTCGTCGAGCCGTTGCGCCACCTTCCGCAGCAGGCTGGTGAACTGGCTGAAGATCAGCGCGCGGTGCCCACCGGCCACCACGTCGTCCAGCTCCTCCAGCAGCACGTCGATCTTCGCCGACGGGATGCTCGCATACTGTTCGTCGACGATGGAGGCGTCGAGCGCCAGCATCCGCAGCAGCGTCAGCGAGCGGAACACGATGAACCGGTTGCGGTCGAGGTCGTCGACCAGGCCGAGGATCTTCTGGCGCTCGCGCTGCAGCACGAGGTCGTAGAGCTTGCGGTGGCGAGGCGCCAGCTCGACGCGCAGCACCTGCTCCTGCTTGGGCGGCAGCTCGGACGCGACCGCCTCCTTGGTGCGGCGCAGCATGAGCGGGCGCACCCGTTGCCGCAGCCGCAGCAGCAGGTCCGGCCTGTCGCCGGCGGCGAGCGGCTTGAGGTACCGGTCGGTGAACGCCGAGCGGGGAGGCAGCAGCCCGGGCGAGACCACCCGGAAGATCGACCACACGTCGAGCAGGTCGTTCTCCATCGGGGTGCCGGTGATCGCCAGCTTGAAGGGCACCCGCAGGTCTTTCGCGGCGTCGTGCGCCTTGGAGGTGCGGTTCTTGATGAGCTGCGCCTCGTCGAGCACGAGCCCCGCCCATCCCGTGGCGTGATAGCGGGCGATGTCGAGCCGGAACAGCGAGTACGAGGTGACGACCACGTCCGCCCCGTCTGCGATGTCGTCGAGCGGGCGGCGGCTCTTCGCCTGGGTGGCGGTGACGGCGCGCACGGTGAGCCCTGGCGTGAACCGGGCGGCCTCACTCACCCAGTTGGGCACGACGGAGGTGGGCGCGACCACGAGGAAGGGCGGAGCATCCGGGCGCCTGCTGCGGGCGTGGGCGATCATGGCGAGCGTCTGCAGGGTCTTGCCGAGCCCCATGTCGTCGGCGAGGACGCCGCCGAGCCCGTGCTCCCAGAGGAACGCCAGCCAGCGGAACCCGTCGACCTGATACGGCCGCAGGGTGGCGGTGACCGCATCCGGGACAGCCAGCTCGCCGGGCGACTCCCCGTCGCGGATGGCGCGCAGCCCGTCGGCCGTTCGGCGCCACGATTCGGCCTGGTGCGCCTCGTCGGCGAGCTCCACGAACTCCGACCAGAGGCTCGCCTGATACCGACTGATCCTGAGTGAGCCCGGCTCCCACTCGTCCAGCGACTTCGCCTCGTCGATGAGCGCCCGGAGCCTGTCGAACACGGGCTGCTGCAACGACAGATAGGACTTGTCGACCAGCAGCAGCTTCGGTCGCCCCTGCGACAGGGCCGTGAAGAGCGGAGTGAACGGGATGGTGCGCCCCTCCACCGTGACGAGCACGCCGAGGTCGAACCAGTCGCGCTTGTCGGTCTCCACGGTGGTCACCACGAGTTTCGGCGTATCCACCAGCTCGCGGTAGTCCGGGCGCTCGCCGACGATGTCGACGCGCACATCCCTGCGCCGTTCGAGAGCCGGAAGGGTGGTGGCGGAGAACTCGGCGGCATCCATCCCGGACAGCTCGGCCGGATGCGGCCGCCAGCCGAGCATGTCGGTGACCGCATCCGGCACGGGATGCGCGCCGAGCGGCTCCGCACCGGTCGCGGACACCCAGCCCCAGTCGAGTTCCAGCCTGTCGTTCGCGCCGAAGGTGGCCGTGAGCACGAGCACGGGCGGCAGCACCTGGGGGAACACGACGGAGGCGTCCGTGCTGGTCACGCTGACCAGGCTCTGCAACCGCGGGTAGTACTGCCCGAGGAACTCGTCGGTCTCCTCCGCGGGCACGTCGATGGTGTCCCCGGCGGCGAGCAGGCGCCGCTGCTCGGCGGTGAGCGGGGCGGCAGCGCGCGCCAGGGTGAACCGCGGTTCCGGCTTCAGCGCCCACAGGTACACGCCGTGATCCCCGATGGCACCGACCGTCGATCCGGGATGCGCGGCGCCGTCCACCACGGCCACCGTTCGCAACCGCAGCCCGCCATCCGGAAGTTTCGTGGCGTCGACGGCCACGCGGGCGCCGTCGGTCACGAGCACGTCGGTCTCCCGCTTGCCGGTGACCAGGGCGACACCGACACGCTCCGCCTCGTCGAGCAGCGGCCAGAGCAGCGGACTGGCGAACTCGTCGACGAACAACCAGTCGGCCTCCCCCGGCACGTACACGTCGCGCCCGGCACGGTGCAGCGCGGCGAACTGCCCGAACCAGGCATGCTGCGCAGGATCGAGCGCAAGCCGGTTGAGCAGGTGCGGCAGGGCAGACCAGGTGAGCGACCCGCGCACCCAGTTGCCGGTGGCGCTGAGCATGACCGGGCGCACGCCGAGGCGGAGGAGGCGAGGGGTGGTTGTGGCGGTAGTGCCGGTAGTGGCTGTCGCGGCCGCCGCCGCCGCGGCCGCCGCCGCTGGGCGCGACTTGGGCGCATCCCATCGGCCGGTGGATGCGCGGGTCCGCTCCCGCAGCTCGAACTGCAGCCCCATGCGCGTCGCACCGGTGGCGGGTCGCGGGGCCGAGCGGGTGAGCCCGGAGACGCTCGCCTTCCACCCGGAGGAGGCAGGGGTGTCGGGCATGTCCTCAGCCTCTCACGGGCCGGTGACAGCGGAGGGCGCGCCGGCCAGGCTCGACGCGCGCGGGCTCACGCGACGCGGGTGCGCCGCATCGCCGCCTGGATGCGGCGGTCCAGGTCGTCGAGCTCCGCGATCAGGTCGGCCGCGACCCAGACCCTGCCGCGCTTCCTGCCGGTGATCTCGCGGATGATCCCGGCACCGGCGAGACGGTCGAGCGCCTTGAACGTCTGCGACTCCCCGGAGCCGGACAGCCGCTCCGCATCCTCCGACGTCATCACGGGATGATCGAAGAACGCCGGGATGAGGTTGAAAATGGCCGAACCTCTGCGGGTGTCCATCTCGGCGTGCCACTCGTCCGGCAGCAGCGAGAGCTGTCCGATGGACACGCGCGCCTCCACTGCGGCGACCCGCGTCGCTGCCGCGATGAGCCGGATGATGTCGGTCGGGTCGCCGGAGCGGTAGGTGGTGAGCGCGTCGAAGTAGTCGTCCCTGCGGGCGAGGATCCCGCTCGCGAGCGGGATGACGGTGTTCGCCGTGACACCGCGACGCCACAGCACCGCACTGATGAGCGCGCGACCGATGCGCCCGTTGCCGTCTGTGAAGGGGTGGATCGACTCGAACTGCGCGTGCGCGATGGCCGCCTGCACGAGCACGGGCACGTCGTCCCGGTTCAGGTACGCGACCAGATCCTCCAGCAGCTCCGGGATGCGCTCGGGCGCAGGAGGAACGTGCAGTGCGCCGCGCGGAGAGTGGTCGCTGCCGCCGATCCAGTTCTGCATGTCGCGTACACGGCCCGCATACCGGGCCTCGTACTCGTCCTCCTCCATCAGGGCGCGGTGAGCGGCGAGCATCCCATCGATGGTGATTACACCGGACTCGCCCGCGTCGCGCACGAGCGTGTGCAGGGCGACGGAGGCGGCGACCATGCTCGTGGCGCTGCCGTTGCCCCGCCCGCCCGCGATCGCGCGGGCGAAGTCCTCCGCTGACGCCTCGATCCTCTCGATCTTGGACGAGGCGACGGACTCGGTGCGCAGCATGAAGCGGGACAGCGCAGCGCTGTGACCCTCCGCCGCGGTGTCGGCGACGGCGGCGGCGAGCAAGGCCCGCTCGCTGTCCCGGACGATGTCGAGCGACGGCTCGCAACTGAGCGCGGCGATGTGCGGCGGGATGGTCGCGGCCACCTCGGTCATCATCCGGTCGTCGCGCGTGCCCGCTCGCTGCGTCTGGCGCCACGGAAGCGTCTCGCTACCGTGAGCTAGCCAGGAGGTCATAAGCCGGAGTACCTCTCGCGTTACTGTGGTTTATGGCCATTAAAGCACAGTAACGGTGTCGTTACTGTGCTTTATCGCGCTGACGACCTCACCCCGCCGCCCCGCCCCCGTTCGCATCCAACCACTCCAGCACGCGCGGAATCGCCTTGTCCGCCACCGTCCCGTGCGTCGCTCCGGGGATCCTGTCGTACGTGACCGCGGTGCCCTCCGCCTTCTCGCGCGCGACGAACGCATCCGTGGCCGACGGGCGCACCAGTTTGTCGGAGAGACCCTGCGCGACGAACAGCGGCACCGCGATCCGGGATGCGCCCGGCGTGTTCGCGGCGAGGAGGCCGGACCACGGCTCCGTCGTCTCCGGGTCCGCCGAGAGGAACGCGCCGATCAGCGGCTTTGCGACCCTGTGGAGGGCCGAGTTCTGGGTGAGGAGGCAGAAGGTGTTCATGGTGGGCAGCGCATCCACTGCCGCCGGGGTCAGGATGCTCTGCAGCGGCTGGTCGTACACCGCCGCGTATGCCGCGAAGGCGTACGACGCGATGCTCACCCCGGAGACGTCGCCGATGTCTGCGCGCATGAGGCTGGCCAGGTCGGTGGCCGGGGCGGCGACCGCTGCGGCGCGCACGTCGAGGTCCGGCGCATACGACGCGGCCAGCTGCGCGGCGAACAGCACGGCCTGGCCGCCCTGCGAGTGGCCCCAGAGCACCACGCGGTTGCTCGCCTCGGCGCCCAGCACTTCTCGGGCGGCGCGGGCGGCGTCGAGCACGTTCCTTCCCTCAGTGTCGCCCACTAAGTAGGAGTCCGGACCCGGCACGCCCATCCCGGTGTAGTCGGTGTAGACCACGGCGTAGCCGCGGGCGAGGAGGTCGGTGAGGCCCTCGACGAAGACGTACGGGTCGAAGAAGCGGGACGGCGCGCACTTCTCTGCGCTGCCCGTGGTCGGGTGGCCCCAGGAGACGATGGTTCGCCCGCCCGCCGGAGCAGGCGTATCGGGAACGACGAGGAGGCCGCTGTTCACGACCGTCTTGCCGGTGAGGTCGGTGGAGCGGAACAGGATGCGCCAGGCCGCTGCACCGTCCGGCTGGCCGGGCGCCTGCTCGGTGGCGATCAGGGTGCCGGGCGCGCCGCTCGGCAGCGGGGACGGAACCGTGTAGAAGTCGCCGACATAGGGCCTCGCGCCCAGATCCTCCTCGATGCGCACGGGCTGGCTGGACGAGCATCCGGCCAGCACGGCCACCGCCGCCACCCCCACGGCGACGGCCCCCAAGCGCAACGCTCGCCGGCTCACACCCCGACGCTACCGTTCCCTGCCGTCGCCTCCCAAGCCATCGAGTCCGAACTTATGCACGCGACACGCCGAGGTGGGGCGTGAACAACCTCGGACTCGATTTTCGCGGGGTGGTGTCGGCGGTCGGTGGGAGGATGTGGGCGTGCTGGTTGATGAGCTGGTGAAGACGTCGGGTGCGGTTGCGGCCACGCGGTCGCGGCTGGCGAAAGTGGATGCGCTGGCCGCTCTGCTCGCGCAGCTCGCGCCGGAGGAGATCGCCCCGGCCGTCGGGCTGCTCGTCGGCAAGCCGCGCCAGGGAAGGGTCGGCGTCGGCTGGCGCGGGCTTTCGGCCGCGATGGGCACCCCGGCCGCACAGCCCAGCCTCACCGTCGACGACCTGGATGCGCTGCTCGACCGCCTGGCCGCGCTGTCCGGTGCAGGATCGGCGGGCGACCGCACCCGCGAACTGCGCGAGTTCACCGAGCGCGCGACGGCGGAAGAACAGGACTTCATCGCCAGGGCGCTGCTCGGCGAGATGCGCACGGGCGCCCTGGAGGGCGTGCTCACCGACGCCATCGCGCGGGCGGCAGACCGGCCGGGCGACGCTGTGCGGCGCGCGGCGATGCTCACCGGCGATCTCGGCGAGACCGCCAGGCTCGCCATCACCGGCACGGCGGCCGAGCTCGACGAGGTCGGGCTGGTCCCCGGGCGTCCGGTGCAGCCGATGCTCGCCGCCACGGCCGCGAGCGCGTCGGCCGCGCTGGCGACGACGGGCGAGGCGTCGGTGGAGTTCAAGCTGGACGGTGCACGCATCCAGGTGCACCGGGTGGGCGACGACGTGCGCGTCTTCACCAGGAACCTCGCCGACATCACCCGGCGCGTGCCCGAGGTCGTCGAGGTGGTGCGCGGGATGCCGGTGCACGACGTCATCCTCGACGGAGAGACGCTGTCGCTCGACGAGGACGGAGCGCCGCGGCCGTTCCAGGAGACGATGTCGCGCTTCGGGGCGGAGGCGGCGAGGGAGACGGTGCTGCACCCCTGGTTCTTCGACGTGCTCCACGTCGACGGCCACGACCTGCTCGACGAGCCGCTCTCGACGCGCCTGGCCGAGCTGCAGCGGATCGCGGGCGAGCACCGCATCCCGGGCGAGGTGACGGACGATCCGGCTGTCGCGGAGCGCGTGGCCCAGGATGCGCTGGCCGCCGGGCAGGAAGGCGTCGTCGTGAAGGCGATCGACTCTCCGTACGCGGCCGGACGGCGCGGGTCGTCCTGGATCAAGGTCAAGCCGGTGCACACCTACGACCTGGTGGTGCTGGCCTGCGAGTGGGGCTCGGGACGCAGACAGGGCTGGCTCTCGAACCTCCACCTCGGCGCGCTCGACCCGACCGGGGAGTTCGGCGAGCCGGGCGGGTTCGTGATGGTGGGCAAGACATTCAAGGGCCTCACCGACGAGCTGCTGCGCTGGCAGACGGAGCACTTCCAGCAGATCGAGACGCGCCGCACGGCGGGCACAGTGTGGGTGACGCCGACGACGGTGGTCGAGATCGCGATCGACGGCGTGCAGCGTTCGAGCCGCTACCCGGGCGGGATCGCTCTGCGGTTCGCGCGCGTGAAGCGGTATCGCGACGACAAGGACGCGGCGGAGGCCGACCCGATCCAGACGCTGCGGGGGCTGTTGCGGGAGTAGGAGGTAGGTGTGCGGGCGCGGTGCGCCGTTCGCTGCGCGCGATAGTCTGCGACGATGCTCCGCCTTCAGAACGTCACCTATCTCGTCCGCGACCACGAGGAGGCACTCGCGTTCTTCGTGGACGCACTCGGCTTCGCGGTGCGTCAGGATGAGACCTTCGACGGCGGCTGGCGCAGAGTCGTGGTCGGCCCGGCAGACGGAGGCACGGGATTCGTACTCGCCCTGCACCCGGATGCCTCCGCCCTCGGCAGCCAGGCGGACGGCGATGTCGCGTTCTTCCTGGAGACCGACGACTTCGCTGCGCAGCACGAACGGATGGTCGCGCACGGCGTGCGCTTCCGCGAAGAACCCCGGCACGAGAGCTACGGAACGGTCGCTGTATTCGAGGACCTGTACGGGATGCCGTGGGACCTCATCCAGCCGCCGAGGGCGCGAGCCTAGAAGTCCTCGCGGCCCTCCGCATCAACATCCAGTGTCTTCTCGTCCTCCGCCCAGGCGGCGAGCGCGAGGTCGAGTTGCCGCCGCAGCCAGTCCGGTGGCAGCGGGCCCTCCGCGTCGAGGGCGGCGAGGCGGCGTGCGCGCTCGACCGATGAACCGGTGAGGTCGTCCATGATCGTTCCCTTCCGTCACCGATCATCCTCCTCGGGATGCGCGACGGGAACAGGCGGATGCCGGATGAAAGAGCCCTCTTGCCACGGGTAGAGCCGCGAGTCTATCCTCAGTTGCGAAGAGGGGATGCCATGAGAGGCGACACCAGGTAGTCCGGTCATGAGTCGGAGCACGGGGAAGCTCGACTCGCCACGCCGCACACGCGGCGCGCTCTCACTGGTGCGTTCCGTCGCCATCGCCGGGGTCGCTCTCCTCGGACTGGGCGTCCTGGGCACCGGTCCAGCACTCGCCCTTCCGGGAAGTCCTGGCGTGCCGGAAGCGCCCGCGACCAACGTGTTCTTCGAGAACTTCCAGAACCAGGTCGCCACGAACGGCATCCGGATCGGGCAATACACCGGCGGGGCGGCGGCGAACACCTCCACCTACGTGGCGAGCCCGAACTGGGCGCCGGCCGGCGACCAGTGCAACGGCTGGGTGCTGCGGTCGAGCACGCCACGCAACGCCACCGTGACGGGCATCGACTCCGGATGCGACGTCACGGCCTGGGGGTACCTGCAGGGCATGGCGACTGCGATCGGCCTCTACCGGGGTGAGCCTCTCGCGACAGCGCAGACCAACCAGATCCTGTCCGCGTACACGAACGGCGGGTCGAATCCCGGGCCGGGCGTCCAGGTGCAGACGGCGAAGCCGATCACCGGGACCATCGTTCCCGGGCACTTCTACCTGATCAGTGCGATCTACGGTGCGGCGAACTGCGTGTCGGAGGGCCCCACCCTGAACAGGCAGGATCCGAGCCTCAGCTTCAACCTCATCCAGAATCAGACGGGGAGCGGCCCGCCACCGGGGACGGGCACCGGCACGGTGACCACTCTCGCGTCCGGCCTGAACCCGTGCACCGACGCCCACACGCGCGTCATCACGACCGGCGGCCGCACCTTCCACGTTGCGCAGCTGAACTCGGCGGGCTTCCGGATGCCTGCTGGTGTCACGTCGCTGGGCGTCCAGCTCTACAACGCAGCAGGCGCGTTCCGCGGCAACGACTCCGGGTTCGACGATCCGACGATCGTGGATGCGACCCCGCAGCTCGACAAGGTCTTCTCGCCGTCGACGCTGCCGGCCGGGCAGAGCACGACGTTGACGTTCACGATTACGAACACTGACGAGCTCTCCGCGAAGAACGGCTGGTCGTTCACGGACACGCTGCCCGCCGGGCTCCGGTTCTCCGGGGCGCCCGCGACCGACTGCCCCGCCGGCGTGGCGACCGTGACGGGCACCTCGGTCAGCGGCAGCGGGAACCTCGACGCCGGGATGGCGTCCTGCACCGTCACCGTTCCCGTCACGTCGGACACGACGGGCACCTTCACCAACGGGCCGAGTAACATCGGGCCGCTCGACGGCCTCCTCGAGCCCGGCACCAGCACCGTGGTGTTCACCGAGCCCGATCAGCCGGCCATCTCGCTCATCAAGTCCACCGACCTCACCGCCCCGACGCAGTACGTCGTCGGACGCGTCGTCACGTATTCGTTCCTCGTGACGAACACGGGCAATGTCCCGCTGACCGCCGTCTCGGTGGCGGAGACCGCCTTCAGCGGGTCGGGGACGCCGCCCGTCGCCTCGTGTCCGGCCACCACGCTCGCGGCCGGGGACTCCGTCACCTGCACGGGCACGTACACGATCACCCAGGCGGACGTGAATGCGGGGAGCGTCACGAACACGGCCGTCGCGACGGGAACGCCGCCCACCGGGCCACCGGTGACCGCCACCTCCGACGCCCTCATCTCGGGAAGCGAGGCGCCGTCCCTCGACCTCGTCAAGACCGCGAACGCGAGCGGGGTGAGCTCCCCCGCCGCGGTGGGCGACTCCGTCTCGTACACGGTCACCGTCACGAACACCGGCAACGTGACGCTGCTCGGCGTCACCGTCACCGACACGCTTCTCGGCGCCGGCCTCGCCCTGGCGTGGCCGGGCACGCCCGGCACCCTGGCGCCCGGCGAATCGGTCGTCGGCACGGGCACGCACGCGGTGACGCAGGCCGAGATCGACGTCGGCCACGTCGACAACACGGCGACGGCCGCCGGGTCGACGGCAGGGGGCACCGACGTCACCGCCGGGCCGCAGAGCACGGTCACCCCGCTGCCGCCCGGCCCGCACCTGACGCTGCAGAAGAGCGCATCGGCGGCCCTCTCCACGCCGGCGGCCGTCGGGGACCTGATCACCTACAGTTTCACGATCACGAACGACGGCAACCTCACCCTGCACGCCGTCTCGTTCACCGACCGCCTGCCTGGCCTGTCGGTGCCGACGTACACGTGGCCCGGACCAGCCGGTGAGCTCGCCCCCGGCGACGTCGCCACCGCGACGGCGACGTACCCGATCACGCAGGCGGACATCGACGCCGGACAGGTGCTCAACTCCGCCATCGCCACGGGCACGACACCGGCGGGAGCGGAGACGCCGTCCGATCCGGCCGGCACGGTGACGCCCATCCCGAACGTGTCGCAACTCGGCCTGACGAAGTCGGCTGACGCATCCGGTGTTCAGAACCCGACGCAGCCGGGCGACCCCATCGTCTACACGTTCGTGGTGACCAACACCGGCAACACGACGCTCACAGGCGTCACGATCGCCGACCAGCTCGCGGGCCTCGGACCGTTCACTTTCACCTGGCCTGGTGCTGACGGCGAGCTCGCCCCCGGGCAGCAGGCCACCGCCATCGCGACGTATGCGGTGACCAGTGCCGACATCGCAGCCGGGCAGGTCGTGAACAGTGCCGTCGCATCCGGGACGGCACCGGACAGCAGCACGGTCGACTCGCCACCGGCGGGCACGACCACCCCGCTCGGCGCTGTGGCCGCACTCTCGCTCGTGAAATCGGTGGCACCGAACGGTCCGGCCGAATTCGTGGTCGGCCAGGTCGTCACGTACACGTTCGTGGTGACCAACACCGGCAACGTTCCGGTTGGCGCTGTCTCCATCACGGAGACCGCCTTCTCGGGGAGCGGCACTCTGCCGCCCGCGGTCTGCCCGCCGACGGTGCTCGCCCCGGGGAGCCAGCTCGTCTGCACCACGACGTACACGCTCACCCAGGCAGACATCGACGCCGGTGAGGTGACCAACACGGCGACGGCCTCGGGATCCGCGCCGGACGCGAGCACGGTGACCTCCAACGAGTCCGGCACGATCATCCCGGCCGACCCGGCGCCCGCCCTCACGCTCGTGAAGGCAGCGGACCTGACGGAGGTGACGGACACCGGCCAGACCGTGAACTACACGTACACACTGACCAACGCCGGCAACGTCACCCTCACCGCCTTCACGGTGACCGAGACGATCTTCACCGGGGTCGGGACACCTCCCGCGCCGACCTGCCCGGCCGACCCCGCCAGCCTGGCACCGGGGCAGAGCGTCGTCTGCACGGCGACGTACGAGGTGGATGCGGCAGACCTCACCGGGCAGCCGATCGTCAACACTGCGACGGCCACCGCCGACCCGCCGGGCGGACAGAGCGTGACCACGCCGCCGTCGAGTGCGTCGGTGGATACGGTGGTCCCCACGACGCCGACGCCGACTCCGACGCCGACGCCGCCTGGTCCGGGGCCGGGGCCGTCGGGTGGAGGGTCGAGCCCGCTGGCGGGGACAGGGTCCGTGCTGCCGATCGCGGGGATCGTGATCGGGGCGCTGCTGGTGGCGGCCGGAGCGGTGCTGCTGGCGGTGCGGTGGCGGCGGAGGGCTGCGCGGCGGTAGCTGTGGTGGGCTTCGGCGGTGCGCGGCGTCGCTGGGGTGAGGCGGGGTGAGGTGAGCCGTGCTACCCGATCTGACGGGCCAGCACAGCACCCCCTTCTCGCGCCCAGCGTTGCGGGTCGGCGATGGCGGCGTCTGCGCTTCCCGCGAGTTCGGTGAGCGACACGACGGCCGCGAACGCGTCGGTGGGCGCCTGGATCGCGCCCGCGGCGAGCAGGGCGGGGATGCCCGCATCCCGTGCCAGGTGCGACACGTAGGCGGGAACCTTGCCCGCCGCCGACTGGCTGTCGAAGCGGCCCTCGCCGGTGATCACGACGTCGGCGGTCGCCACCAGGGCGGGGAGCCCGAGGGCGTCGCCCACCGCCGCGGATCCGGGAGCGAGTGAGGCGCCCCAGGCCAGTAAGCCGTAGCCGGTGCCGCCCGCCGCGCCCGCGCCCGGGGTGGTGGCCCGGAGCTGCCTGCCGCCACGCTCAGCACCCGACGCCGCCGCCCGCACCCGGCCGCCGCCGAGCACGCGCGCCAGCCGCGCGAGCCCCGACTCCATCCCGGCCGCCTGCTCCGGGGTCGCGCCCTTCTGCGGACCGAACACGGCCGCGGCGCCCGTCGGGCCGAGCAGCGGGTTGGTGACGTCGCTCAGGATGCGCACCCCGCCGGGCGGCAGCGGCGGAAGTCCGCTGAGGTCGGCCTTGGCGAGCGAGCCGAGGCCGCGGTTGCCCAGGCGGATGGGGCTGCCCGTCGGGTCGGTGAAGTGTGCGCCGAGGGCGGCGAGGGCTCCGACGCCGCCGTCCGTGGAGGAGCTGCCGCCGATCGCCAGGAGGAGTCCGGTCGCGCCGGAGGCCAGGGCTGCCGCGATCGCCTGTCCGAAACCGTAGGTGTGCGCGTCGAGCGGGGCGAGCGTCGGCATCAGGGCGAGGCCGCTCGTCTCGGCGAGTTCGACGACCGCCGTGCCGTCCGGCAGGGACAGCCAGGACGCATCCACGTCGGCGCCCGCCGGGCCGAGCACCGTGATGGGGTGCCTGACCGAGCCGGGGACGGCGACCTCGAACGCGTCGAGGGTGCCCTCGCCGCCGTCGGCCATCGGGGCGAGCACGAGCCTGTCGTCGGTGCGCACCGAGGACCAGCCGGATGCGAGGGCCTCGGCGACCGCGGTGGCGGTCGCCGAGCCCTTGAACGAGTCCGGCGCGACGACGACGGTGTACGGCATCCCCCTACAGTGGCACGCCGACGCCCTCGATCAGCTCAGGCGGCCGAACGGAAGTAGTACCCGGCGGCGAGATCGTCCAGCAGTCCAGGATGCGTCGGCGTCCAGCCGAGGAGTTCCTGCGTCAGCGCACTCGACGCGGGGACGTCGGCGCCGAAGAACTGTCCGAGCCAGCCGAAGTGCTCCGGCGCGTCCTCCGCCGGGATGGAGACGACGGGCAGGCCGAGTCCCTGCCCGATGGCCGTCGCGATGTCGCGGGTCGGCACGCCCTCCTCGGCGACCGCGTGCACGACGCTGCCCGCCGGGGCGCCGTCGAGCGCGAGGCGCACCAGGTGGGCGGCGTCGAGCCGGTGGACGGCGGGCCAGCGGTTGGCGCCGTCGCCGATGTAGGCGGCGACGCCGGTGCGGCGGGCGATGTCGACGAGCGCGGCCGTGAAGCCGTGGTCGCCGTCGCCGTGGACGGTCGGCGCGAAGCGCAGGCTGACCGGGCGCACGCCGCGCTCCGCGTAACCGAAGGCGAGCGGCTCTGCTCCGCCGCGCGGGGCGTCCGGCCCGCTGTACGGCGACACGTCGCGCTCGGTCGCCAGGCGACCGGGTGCGAGCAGGGCGACGCCGGAGGCGAACAGGAACGGACGGTCGGAACCTTCGAGCTCGCCGGCGAGGGTCTCGATGGCGGCGCGCTCCGTGCGCCCAGCGCCCTGGTAGTCGGAGAAGTCGTGCTTGAACGCCAGGTGGATGACCCCATCCGACTCCGCTGCGCCCGCCTTCAGCGAATCCAGGTCGTCGAGGCTGCCGCGGTGGGCCTGGGCGCCGACCGCTTCGAGCGCGGCGGCCGATGCGTCGGACCGGGCGAGGCCGACGACCGTGTGGCCGGCGGAGAGGAGTTCTGGGACGACGGCGGAGCCGATCCAGCCGGATGCTCCCGTGACGAATACGCGCATGTGACGCCTGCTTCCTTTGATGTCAGTAACTGTCATCAGAGTAGCACCACATGACAGCGACTGTCATCAGTAGAATCATCTCGTGGCACGATGGGAACCGGATGCGCGCGGCCGCCTCGCCGTCGCCGCGCTCGAGCTGTACGCGGAGCGCGGCTACGACCGGACGACGGTCGCAGACATCGCCGAGCGCGCCGGTGTGACGGAGCGCACCTTCTTCCGCCACTTCGCCGACAAGCGCGAGGTGCTGTTCGACGGCTCCAACGCGCTCCAGAACGCCACGGTCGCTGGAATCGCGGACGCACCCGCCGACGCCGCCCCGCTCGAGATCGCGGGCGAAGCGCTCGCACTGGCCTCGCGCATCCTGGAGGATCGCCGGCCATTCGCGCTGTTGCGTGCGCAGGTCATCGCCGCGAACACGAGCCTGCTGGAGCGCGAGCTGCTCAAGATGTGGGCGCTCGGGGCTGCCGCGGCGGACGCGCTCCGCGCCCGCGGGGTGCCGGCCGCGGAGGCGAACCTGGCCGCCGAGTCTGCGGTGACGGTGTTCCGCGCCGCGTTCGCGCGCTGGATCGCGGCAGAGCCCGGCACCACCATCGACGACTACGTACGCGCCGCCCTCGCCGACCTCAAGGCCCTCACCGCCACCGCAGACACCGCCGCTACATCGTCGGACGCATCCCGCCGTCGATGACCACATCGGCCCCGGTCAGGTTGCCGAGCCGCGGGCTGGACAGCATGACGGCCAGGTCTGCCACCTCCTCAGGCCGGGTGAACCTCCCGGTCGCCATCTGGCTCTCCGCGCCCGCCCGCACCGCGGCCGGGTCGATGTTCTGCGCCTTCGAGACCGTCGCCGCCACGCCGCCGTCGCCGAGCCACAGCGCGGTCTCGACCGGTCCCGGACTGATCGAGTTCACCCGAAACCCTCGCGGCCCGAGCTCCTTCGACAGCGACTTCGTCACGCTCAACAGGGCGGCCTTCGCAGCGCTGTAGTCGAGCACCTGCGGGTCGGCGAGGATCGCGTTCTCCGACACGATGTTCAGGATGCTCCCCCGCTCGGCCAGCCGCGGGAGTGCCGACCGGCAGGCGCGCACCGCCGCGAGCAGGTTGAGCCCGATGGTCTGCGCCCACGTCTCGTCGTCGATCGACGAGAAGCCGCCCGGCCGCACGGGAGCCGACCCGACGTTGTTCACGAGCACGTCGATCTGGCCCGGGAACGCATCCACCATCGCCGCCGGCCCTGCCGGGTCGGAGAGGTCGACGCCGAAGAACGAAAACCGGTCGTCGGCATCCACCAGCGCCGTCGTCTCGTCCGTCGCGCGGCGGGAAGCGCCGACCACCGTCGCGCCCTCCGCGAGGAACGCGCGCACGATCGCCAGCCCGATCCCCCGCCCTGCGCCGGTGACGAGCACCCGCTTTCCGTCGAGTCCGAGGTCCATGTCAGCCCTTCCTGCTCCGGATGCGCGGCCCGGCCACGTCGGCGCCGGTCATGACTCGACCGGCGCGAACTCCTGGACGAACTCGAGCGCGATGTCCGCGACCTCGCGCCAGCCGCTGTCGATCGTGAGCGAGTGGCCGCGGTTCGGCACCGTGGCGAGCCTGGTCACTCCCTCGTTGCGGGACTGGATCTTGTAGCTGGCCTCGACGATCGACGCTGGCACCGTGTTGTCGCCCTCGCCCGAGATGAGCAGCAGCGGCCCGCGCTCCGGGTTCTTCGTGTCGACCTTGGTCTCGGCGAACGGGTTGAAGTTGGCCGTCGCCGCCTGGAACAGCGGCACCCCGGAGGTGGGCACGTGGTACGTCTCGTACAGTTCGCGCGCTTCCGCCTCGTCGACGTGGTTGGCCCAGCCGTAGCGGAACTGCTCGAACGTGAGCGACACCGCCTTGCCGATGTTGGTCGGGTTGGTGAGCACCGGCGCCGCCGACTTGAGCGACGACGCGGGAAGCTGGAGCACGCCCTGGAACGGCGCGTTGTCGATCGACACCGTGGCCGCCGCGACGCCCTCCCCCGCGATCTTCTGTGCGATCAGCCCGCCGAACGAGTGACCGATCACTGCCGGCTCGTGCTCGAGGGCGTCGATCGCTTCGAGGTAGTGCTCTGTGACCTGCTTGACCATCTTCTTGGCGAAGACCTCCGGATCACGCCGCGCCTCTTCGACGCTGCCCGGGTCGTCCGGCCAGCCCGGCGCGATGGTGGCATAGCCCTGGTCTTCGAAGAGCGCCCGCCATTTGTCCCAGCTGCTCGACAGCAGCCACAGCCCGTGGACGAACACCACCGGCCGCCTGCCGCTCTCATTCGCTTTCGCGACTTCGTCCTGTTCCCATTGCGTCAAAGTGCCCATCGCCACACCCCTGCTCTCGGGTCAGCGCCCGACGGCGCGGACTGGTCTGAGCGTAGCGAGCGGGGACGCCGCCGGATAGGGCCGGAACTACTTCTTCTTGCGCTTCTCGTCCTGGAGCGCCGACTTCGCCCCGTGCTCCACGAGCACGGCGATGTAGTCGCGCAGCCTGGCGTTCTTGAAGGAGTCGTAGTTCTCCTCGACGAGCTTCTCGATGTGCTTGCCGGAGGCTTCCGGATACTTCTTCTTCAGACGCGTGATCACGTCGTCGATCGCTGCCCGCTCGCTCTTCTTCTCCGCCATGCTCGAAGCGTGCCGTGGCCAGGTGACGAAAACCTGTGAATCCCGTGGCACACTGATCGCGTGCGCACCGGCGACCTCCTCCTCCGACGCGGCACAGCGGTCGACGGCCACGCCATGCTGCGCGAGCTCGTGGCCGAGCTGGCCGCCGTGCCGGCCGACGACGTGCGCATCGCGGCGCGCTGCCCGGACTGCGGCGGCGAGCACGGGCGTCCCGTGGTGATGGCACCGGATGCGGCGACAGGGGTTCGCGTGTCCCTCGCGCACGCGGGCGATGTCACGGTGGCGGCGGCGCTGGCGGGCGGCTCGGTCGGAGTGGATGCGGAGCCCAGCACCGCGCCCGAGACCCCGGCCACGGCCGCGGCCGGAGCCACCGACCTGCGCCAGTGGACGAGGATCGAGGCCGTCCTCAAGGCCGACGGCCGCGGCCTGCGGGTCGACCCGGCGGCCGTGGCCTTCGAGCGCACCGGAGACCTGCTCATCGCGTCGGTCCCCGGCGATCCGCGCCGCTACGAGGTGCGGGATGCGCACCTCGGCGACGACCTGTACGTCACCGTCGCGATCGAACGGTGACGCCCGTCGCGGGCAGCGCGGGGAGCGGCAGGTCGTCCAGCCAGGCGTCGAAGAGCGCATCCAGGTCGGCGCCCGTCGTCTCTGCGGCGAACGAGCGGAAGTCGTCGGTCGTCACGGTCGCGTAGCGGTACGACGTCGTCCAGGCGCGCAGCAGCGCGAAGAAGCGCGCGTCGCCGACCGTGAGGCGCAGCGCGTGCAGGGCCAGCGCTCCCCGCTTGTACACGCGGTCGTCGAACATGCTCGCCGCGCCAGGGTCGCTGAGCAGGATGTCCTGGGGCAGCCTCGCCAGCGCGGCGTGATACCTCCTGGCGAGGGTGTCCGCGTGCTCCTTGCCCGCCGCCTCCGACCACAGCCACTCCGCGTAGCAGGCGAAGCCCTCGTTGAGCCAGATGTGCTTCCAGGCCGCCAGGCCGACGCTGTTGCCGAACCACTGGTGGGCGAGCTCGTGCGCGATCAGTCGCTCGGAGCCGCCCTCCCCGTCGACGTGGTTCGCGCCGAAGATCGCCGACGCCTGCGCTTCGAGCGGGATCTCGAGGTCGTCGGCGGTGACGACCACCGTGTACCGGTCGAACGGGTACGACCCGAACGCCTCGGAGAAGTATCCGACCATGTCGGGCAGCCGCGCGAAGTCGGCGGAGAGCCGCTGCTCCAGCTCGGCCGGGTATGCGAAGCCGATCGCGGCGTCTGCGGCCTGCTGATCGGCCACCGCGTACCGGCCGATCTGCACGGTCGCCAGATAGGTGGCGGTGGGAACATCGCACTCGTACGTCCACATCGCGCGCCCGGACGACACGGTCCGGTCGACCAGCTCACCCGTCGCCACCACCGTGTACGGCTGCTCGGCCGAGACCCGGATGCGGTACCTCGCCCGGTCGGACGGGTGGTCGTTGCAGGGGAACCAGGTGGGCGCCCCGGACGGCTGCGCCGCCACGATCACCCCGTCGGTCAGCTCCTCCCAGCCGACCAGCCCCCAGGCACTGCGCCGCGGAGCGGGCGAGCCCGCATAGTCCACGGCGACCGTGAATGTCGCGCCGGCCGGGATCGGCTGCTCCGGCGTGACCACGAGCTTCGACGCCGCCTGCCGGAAACGGGTGCGGCGGCCGCCGTCCACGGACACCTTTCCCACCTTCAGCCTCACCAGGTCGAAGCTGAACGATGACAGCTCTTGGGTGGCCGTCGCGGTGATGACCGCCCGCGCATCCAGCCGGTTGGTGGCCACGCGGTAGCGCAGGTCGAGATCGTACGCGTCGACGCCGTATCCACCGTTGCCGGAGTGCGGGAGGTAGTCGTCGCCGACGCCGCGGGAACCCGCGGACGCCGAGGTCATGAGACCGTCGCGTGGTAGTCGGCGACCTTGACCTCGCGCCACGGCCCGATCGGGTTGCCGCTCCACCTGCTGCGGTCGGGGACGAGCTCCCCGCGCATCACGAGCGACGCCGGTCCGACCGTCGCGTGCGCCCCGATCCTGGCGGCGGGGAGGATGACGCTGTGCGGCCCGAGGGTTCCGCCGGTCTCCAAAGTCACCGTGTCCATGCTCATGATTCGATCATGGAACAGGTGCGTTTGCACGACGCAGCCGCGATTCACAGTGGATGCGTCGCCCAGCCGCACCAGGTCGGCCTCCGGCAGCCAGTAGCTCTCGCACCACACACCGCGCCCGATCCGCGCGCCGAGGCTGCGCAGCCACCACACCAGGGCAGGCGTGCCGGAGGCGGCCTGGGCGAACCACGGCGCCGCCACCATCTCGACGAACGCGTCGGACACCTCGCTGCGCCACACGAACGACGACCACAGTGGATGCTCCGCCACCCGGATGCGCTGCACCAGCGCCCACTTCGCCACCGTGCTCACGGCCGCGGCGACCGCTCCGAACGCGAGCATCACCACGCCGCTGAGCAGCACGGCCGCCCACGGCCCCCAGGCTTCGGCGAGCGCCGTCAGCGTGAACAGCACCCCGAGCCCGATGGCGCAGGTGACGAACACGGGCACGATCCGGCACAGCTCCCAGAGCGCGCGGGCCACGCGGAGTCCCGCCGATGGGCTGTACGTGCGGCTGAGGTCGCCGCTCGCCGCGGTGCGCCGGAGTCGCACAGGGGGCGAGCCGAGCCACGACGATCCCGGCTTGGACTTGCGCGGTGCGGCGGACAGCACGGCGACGAGCCCGTCCTTCGGCACGCGGTGCCCGGGCGCCGCCATGCCGGAGTTGCCGAGGAACGCGCGCGCTCCGATGTCGGAGCGGGCCACCCTGACCCGTCCGCCGCCCAGTTCGTACGATGCGACCAGGGTGTCGTCCGCGAGGAAGGCGCCGTCCCTCACCCGCGTCATCGCTGGGATGAGGAGCACCGTGGACGCCTCGACGTCCCTGCCGATGTCCGCCCCGAGCATCCGGAGCCAGACGGGGGTGAACAGCGAGGCGTAGAGCGGGAACAGCAGGGTGCGGGCGAGGTCGAGCACGCGCTCGGTCGCCCAGACCCCCCAGCCGACCGAGCTGCGCACCGGGTAGATGCCCTCGCGGAGCCCCAGGCCGAGCAGCCGCACGATCACGACCACGAGCCCGGCGAGCACGAATCCGGAGACCAGTGTGGCGGGGATCAGGGCCGCTGCGGCGCGCAGTGCAGCCTCGCCGATGGACGCCGACCCCGCCATCCCGAACGCGACGATCACGCCGCCGGCGGCGAACGCGACGATCGGCAGCAACGCCACCATCACGCCACCGACGGCGTATGCGGCCAGCCAGCGTTTGCGCAGCGGGGGCCGCTCCTCGTCCCACCACGGCTCGCTCGGGCCCACCCGCACCGCGGGGGATCCGGCCCAGCGCTCGCCCGACCGCACGCGGCCGAAGACCGACGAGCCCGGATCGATCTGCGCGTTCTTGCCGATGCGCGTTCCTGGCAGCAGAGTGCTCCGCGCGCCGACGGTGCTGTTCGCGCCGATCCGCACGGCGCCGATCCGCAGCAGGTCGCCGTCGATCCAGTATCCGGAGAGGTCCACCTCCGGTTCGATCGCCGCGCCGTCGCCGATCCGGAGCATCCCGGTGACCGGCGGCAGTGCGTGCAGGTCGACGTTCGGGCCGATGCGGGCGCCGAGCGCCCGGGCGTAGTAGGAGATCCAGGGCGCCCCTGCGAGGCTGACCGCACCGACCTGGTGGGCCACCTGCTCGGCGAGCCACAGCCGCAGATGCACACCGCCGCCGCGCGGGTAGTCTCCTGCGCGCACCCCGGAGAGCAGCAGCCTGGCGCAGACGACCGAGATGGCCATGCGGCCGAACGGCGTCGCGAACACGAGCAGACCGACGATCAGCAGCCAGGCCGGCGTCGCCGGCAGGAAGCCGAAGCCGTCGAAGAGCCGCAGGATCGCCGATGCCGTGAGGGCGTAGAGCAGCCAGCGCACACCGCTGAGGACGAACAGCGGCACACCGAGCACGGTCTGCAACCACTGCATCCTGGCCGGGGTGGGCGGCACGGCGTGGGTGGATGCCGTCGCCTCGCGTGCACCGGATGCGCGGGAGGCGAGCTCGGCCGCCATCGCCCCGAGCCGGGGATGCGCGTAGATGTCGGCCACCGTGAACTCCGGATCGCGCTGCCGGATGCGCGTGACCAGCTGCGCGGCGGAGAGCGAGCCGCCGCCGAGGTCGAAGAAATTGTCTCCGTCGCCGGAGACGGGGAGGCCGAGCACCGCCTGCCAGTCTGCGGCGAGGGCGCTGAGCACCGGGTCGGCGTCGAGGCCGGTGTCGGCGTCCGGGCCGTCGCCAGTGCTACCCCCTGCGCCGCTGCCGGAAGCGCTGCGTGCCTGACCGGCAGGGAGCGGCCACGGCAACGCGGCCTTGTCCACCTTGCCGGAGGTGCGGGTCGGCAGCTCGCCGAGCACCGCGAGCAGGGGGACGAGCGCGGCGGGAAGTTCCTCGCGCAGCCGGGCGAGGGCGGCCGCCCTGTCGAACGCGCCGGGATCCACGGCGGACAGGTAGCCGACGAGCACCTGGTTGCCCGACTCCGTCGTCCGCACGGCGACCGCGGCGGCGGAGACGCCGGGCAGCTGCTGCAGTGCGGACTCGATCTCCCCCAGCTCGATGCGCCTGCCGCCGACCTTCACCTGGTCGTCCGCCCTGCCCTGGAACAGCAGGCCGGCCGGGTCGAAGCGCACGAGGTCGCCGCTGCGGTACGCCCGCTCCCAGCCGAGCGTCGGCAACGGAGCGTACTTCTCCGCATCCTTCGCCGGGTCGAGATAGCGGGCCAGCCCGACGCCGCCGATGATCAGCTCGCCCACCTCGCCGTCGCCCACCGGCATCCCGTCGGCGTCGACCACCGCCAGGTCCCAGCCGTCGAGCGGCAGACCGATCCGCACCGGCTCACCCGGCCGGAGGAGGGAACCGCAGGCCACCACCGTCGCCTCGGTCGGGCCGTAGGTGTTCCAGACCTCCCTCCCGTCGACGGCGAGCCTGTCCACCAGCTCTGGCGGGCACGCCTCCCCGCCGAAGATCAGCAGCCGCACGTTCTCCAGCGACTCGGCGGGCCACAGCGCGGCGAGCGTCGGGACCGTCGAGACGATGGTGATGCCACGCGTGGTCAGCCACGGACCGAGATCCATCCCGCTGCGCACCAGCGACCGCGGAGCGGGCACGAGGCACGCACCGTGCCGCCAGGCCAGCCACATCTCCTCGCACGACGCGTCGAACGCGACGGACAGCCCGGCGAGCACCCGGTCGCTCTGACCGATCGGCTCGTCCTGCAGGAACAGCCTGGCCTCCGCATCCACGAACGCCGCGGCGGATCGGTGACTGACGGCGACGCCCTTCGGCGTGCCGGTGGAGCCGGAGGTGAAGATGATCCACGCGTCGTCGTCGGGGGTCGGCGCGGAGATTATCGGCGTGGTGGCGGTGCTGGGATGCGCCGGGGCGCCCTCGAAGAGCTGCGACGACGCATCCACCGGCGCGGCATCGAGCGCGTCGGCCGGGTCGGTGGGCACGTACTCTGCGTCACCGGTGATGATGCCCCGCACGGCCGCCTCGCCGAAGACCAGCTCCGCCCGCTCCTCCGGGTCGTCCGCATCCACGGGAACGTACGCGGCCCCCGCGGCGATCACGGCGAGGATCGAGATGTACAGCTCGCGCGTTCCCGAGGCGAGACGGATGCCCACCCTGTCACCGCGCCGCACCCCGGAAAGCGTCAGCCGAGCGGCCACCCGCACGACCGCCGCCATCAGCTCGCGGTAGCTGAGCGCGCCGCGCCCATCCTCCAGGGCGGACGCATCCGGATGCGCGGCCGCTGTGGCGCGCAGCACATCCAGCAGCGTGCGTGGCTCAGCGGCGAACGCGCTGCGGTCCAGGATGCCCGTGCGAGCTTCGGTCACGTGTCACTCCATCCGAACGGCGAGGAAACGAACCTATGGGGCCACAGTAGCCAGCAGGTGAACGACCGGCTACTGCGACCCGCCCTGGCCCCGATTGCTGCGGTCAGGCGACGTGCTTCGGTCAGGCGACGATGCGCGCCTTGAGTTTGGCGATGGTGGAGGCGGAAAGGTGCAGGCCGGAGGTCAGGTAGGCGTCGACCGACCCATAGCTCGGGTGCACCTGGTCGTATGCCGCGTCGAGGAAGGACCGCTGTACACCGAGCAGCGGCGCGTATGCCGCTGCTGCCTCCGCGCCCTGCTGCGCGGTGATCCCGGCGATGGCCGCGTTGATGCTCGACCGCGAATACTGGTTGGTGATCAGGTAGTCCTGGTCGATGAGGTCCTGCGAGACACCGGCGATGTGCAGCAGCAGCGCTGTGCTCCACCCTGTGCGGTCCTTGCCCGCCGTGCAGTGGATGATCTGCGCCCCTGTGCCGTCGGCGATAGCTGTCAGCTCCGCTCCGAGCGCTGCCCGCGAATCGGCGCTGGTGACGAACTGGCGGTACGTGGACTTCATCATCGCGTCGGCCTCTGCGGCGGTCGCGAAGCTGGGCGTGGTCGAGACGGCCGTGCCGATCACATCCAGGTTGGTCCAGGTGGCGCCGGGGATCTTCGCATCCGGTTTCGCGGCGATCTCCGCCGGGGTGCGCAGGTCGTAGATCGCGGTGATGCCGAGAGCCTGCACCTTGGTCAGATCGTTCGGCTTCAGCGTGAGCGCGTTCGAGCGGTACACGACGCCGCGCTTGACGTGCTTGCCGTCCTTCGTCGGGTAACCAGCGCCGGGACCGCCGATGTCGCGGAAGTTGTCTGCGCCATCCAGACGCGGTGTGGCGGGGATGGCCTGCGCCGACGCGGTGCTGGAGGGCGCGGGCGCCGGTGCGGAGCATCCGGTGACGGCGACGGCGATGGAGAGCCAGACGGCGGCGATGAGAGATGTGCGAGAAGAACGGAACGACATGGTGCCTCTTTCAGTGTGGAACGATTTGCAGAGACTGCAAACTGTTCCGCAGCGTATGAGGGCCGTATGACGCGCCGGTTGCTGAGGCGTGAACGACCGTCAGCGCTGGCCGCGCATCGTTCATCCACCGTTCACCCTGCCAGGTCCCGCGCTCAGTCCGAGTCGGACAGAGCCTCCACGAGACGCGCCTTGGTCATCGACGAATAGCCGACGACGCTGCGGCTGCGCGCCCTGCGCCGCAGTTCCACGACAGTGAGTTCAGCCAGTACCTCGCTGGCGGGGACTGGGGTGACGACCGGGGTGGAGGTGGTGGTGGAGCGCTTGGCGGGGGACTTCGGGGCGGTGGCTTTGGGTGCGGGGGCTTTCGCGGCGGTGGCTTTAGGTGCGGTGGCTTTCGATGCAGTGGCTTTAGGCGCGGTGGCTTTGGCGGCGGTGGCTTTGGATGCGCTGGCTTTCGCGGTCGTGGCCTTGGAGTTGCTGGCTTTCGGCGCTGTGACCTTCGGGGCGGCGACGGTCCGCGCGGTGGCTTTGGGCGCTGTGGCTTTGGCTGCCGCCTTGGTCGCGGCCGGCTTTGGCGCCTTGGTCGCGGCTGGCTTCGCCGCCTTCCCCGCGTCCTTCTTCCCGCTCGTCTTCGCCACTGACGTCTTCGCCGCGGGCTTCTTCGCGGCGGGCTTCCCCGCCGACTTCTTCCGCAGCCGGTCGAACTCGCTTGCGAGCTCTTCGACCTTCTTCCTGGCCTTCTTGTCGACCTTCTTCGCCGCGCGTTTCGCGTCGGCGAGCGCCTCTTCCGCCTTCGCGAGCGCGTCTGCGGCGGACTTCTGGAGCTTGGACTGTTTCGGCATTGCGGGCCTCCTCGGCGGATTTCCTGCGCGGCACGGCCAGTTTTGCACCATCCGCTCGCGCCGTCGACGAAATGTCGCCGGTTCTTTGCCTGTTGGTCACACTCCGCGCGTAGCGTGCGGTCCACCGACCAGGAGGTGGACATGACATATACCGAAGCTTTCGACGTGGTGGATGCCGGCGAAGGGCGCTGGGACATCCAACTCCGCGAGACCCTGCTCGTCGCAGGGCAGGTGTGGCGCACGGCCGCCGGTTTCCTGCTCTGGGACTGGGCGGACCGCCAGCTCGGCACCTTCCCCAGCCTCGCCGAAGCGCTCCGCACGCTCTGGGCGACGCAGTCCCGCGAGCGCCTCGTCTAGCGGCGCGCGACCACTACGCCGACGCGGCCAGCCCCGCGGCCAGCTCGGCGAACACGTCAGCAGCGTCGGCGGACCGCACCAACGGCGCCGCCTGCCCGAGCCACAGCGACTGCAGGTCACCGATGCCGCGTCGCGAGGCCTCGGCGCGGAAGCGTCCGGTGAGCCAGTTCTGCACGGGGAACGGGGCCACCGCTCCCGCCGCTTCGATGGTGCGCACTGCCCTGTTCGCCGCGCCGCGCGCCAGCCGTCCGCTCATCGAGCGGGTCAGCACCGTGCGGTCGGCCGGTGTCTCCCTGATCGCCGTGCGGTGCGCATCCGTCGCCGCCGACTGGTTCGTGGCCAGGAACGCCGTGCCCACCTGCACCCCGGATGCGCCGAGCGCGAGCGCAGCACGCATGCCGCGCCGGTCCGCGATGCCGCCGGCCGCGATGACGGGCACGTCCACCGCATCCACCACCTGCGGGATGAGCGCGAACGTGCCGATCAGCGACTCCTCGGCCGGCCGCAGGAACGAGACGCGGTGCCCGGCCGCCTCCATCCCGGTGGCGACGATGGCGTCGACGCCGCCGTCCCGCAGTGCGACAGCCTCCGAAACGGTCGTGGCGGTGCCGACCACCGCGATCCCTCGGGCGTGGGCGGCCTCGACCGCCTCGGGCGACGGCACGCCGAACACGAAACTGATGGCGGCAGGGGATGCGGCGAGCGTCGCCTCGTACTGCTCCTCGAAGGTCGGGAGGTAGCGGTCGGGGCGGGTGGGGAGGTCGAGGCCGAGCTCGTCGAAGATCGGGCGGAGCGCATCCACTGCCGCGGCGAACTCGGCGTCGGTCACGTTGGCCTCGCCCTGCTCCACGTGCGGGAGCCACAGGTTGAGCGCAAAAGGGCGCTCGGTACTGGCGCGGAGTTCGGCGGCCGTCTGCGCGATGCGCGCCGCGTCGTAGCCGTAGAGGCCGTAGCCCCCGAGCCCGCCGAGGTCGCTGACGGTGGCGGTCAGCTCCACCGAGGAGAGTCCGCCGAACGGCCCGAGCAGGATCGGGGTGTCGATCCCGAGCAGCGTGGTGAGTTCGGCGCTGCGCCTGTCTGTGCTCATCGGCGTCCCTTCCTCGATCGTTCCGTGCCCATGATCCTCCGCCGCCGCGAGCCTCAGCGCGCGGTCCAGCCGCCGTCCACGTGCAGGGTCTCCCCGCTGATCAGCGACGCGCCGTCCGAGGCCAGGAACACCACGGCGTCCGCGACCTCGCGCGGCTCTCCGATGCGGTGCAGTGCCGCGATCCGGTCGATCACGTCGGCCTGGAACGCGGGATCGGCCAGCATCTCCTCCGTGCCGTCCGTGCGCACGAAGGTGGGCGCGACGCAGTTCACCCGCACCCCGTGCACGCCCCACTCCACGGCGAAGCTCTTCGTCAGGTGCGCGACGGCCGCCTTGCTGAGGCAGTAGACCGCCTCGCCCGGCAGGGCGACCGAGCCGGCCTGCGAGCCGATGTTCACGATCGAGCCGCCGCCGTTGGCGATGAAATGGGCGCCGACGTACTGGCTGAGGAAGAAGGTCGACTTCACGTTGAGGTCGATGAGGGAGTCGAAGACGTCGACCGTGTACTCCTCGATCGGACGGTCCGGCACGCCGCCTCCCGCGTTGTTGACGAGCACATCCAGCCCGCCGAACTCCTCGATCGCGCGGTCGACCGCCGCGTAACTCTGCGGCAGGTCGGTCACATCCATCCGCACGGGAAGCGCGCGCCTGCCCAGCGCCTCGATCTCGGCGACCAGTCCGGAGACCGCCGTCTCGTCGCGCACGCCGAGCGCCACATCCGCTCCCGCAGCAGCGCTCGCCACGGCGATCGCCCTGCCCAGTCCGCGCGCCGCACCCGTCACCAGGACGCGACGGCCCTCCAGCTGATTGCCCATGCTCTTGCTTCCTCCGACACGTTGACCCCGAGGTTGACCCCCGACGAGTCAATCATCTCCCGGCGCCGCTCCCCTCGGGCGTGGTGAGCACGACCAGCTGCTGCGTCGCGCGCGTCATCGCCACATAGTGGTCGACCGCGCCCTCGATCCCCGTCCCGAACGTCTCCGGATCGAGCAGCACGACGAGGTCGAACTCGAGGCCCTTCGACAGTTCGGGCGTCAGATACCGGATGCGCGGGGACGCCGCGAACAGGCCGGCGCCGTCGCGGCCCGCCCCGATCACGCAGGCGATGCCCTCGCCCTCCTCGTGGTCGGCGAGCCACGCATCCAGGATCGGCTGCAGCTCTGTCGCCGGCGCGTGGGTCACCGGCAGGCCGCTGCTCCGGATGGAGGTGGGCACGTTCGCGTCGGGCAGCACCGCCCGGATGACCGGCTCGGCCTCCGCCATGACCTCCTCCGGGGTGCGGTAGTTGATGGTCAGCGAGGCCAGCTCGGCGTGCGGCAGGCCGATCCTGCCGAGGCGTTCCTGCCAGGTCTCCGTGAAGCCGTGCCTGGCCTGGGCGCGGTCACCGACGATCGTGAAGCTGCGGGACGGGCAGCGGAGGAGCAGCATCCCCCATTCGGCGTCGGACAGCTCCTGCGCCTCGTCGACGATGATGTGCGCGAACGGCCCGGCCAGCAGGTCGGGGTCGACGCTCGGCAGCGCCGCCTCGTCGATGAGACTGTTCTGCGCATCCGGTCTGCGCAGCATCGACATCACCAGCATCTCGGAGTCGTCTGCGGCGATCAGGTCGTCGATGACTTTCGCCATCTGCTCCCGCTCCGCCGCGAGGGTGGCGGCGCGGCGGCGGGCGCGCTTGGACGCCTCCGGGTCGCCGATGCGCCGCCGGGCCGCATCCAGGTAGGGGAGGTCGGAGACGGTCCAGGCCCGCGCATCCTGCCGGTGCAGCAGCTCCGCCTGCTCCGGCGTCAGCCACGGAGCGCACAGCCGCAGGTATGCGGGCACCGACCAGAGGTCGCCGACGACGCCGACCGGGTCGAGCACGGGCCACGCGCGCGCGAACGTGCGGGTCAGTTCTTCGTTCTGCAGCAGTGCCCTGCGCACCTGATGCTGGGGGACCTCCTCGTCGTCGAACCCGTCGGTGAGGATGTCGAGCAGTGCCTCCCAGACCTGGTCGCGCGCCTCGTTGTGCGGCGTGCCGGGGTCGGGCGCGTCGAACGCCTCCGCCCACTCCGCGGGGCTCAGCCGAAGGTCCGTCCATGGCGTCTCGACCGTCAGGGCTGTGGATGGGGGGACCTCGTAGTACCGGACGGCCGCCTCCACCGCATCCAGCAGGGCTCCGGACGACTTCAGCGCAGCCACCCGCCGGTCGGCCTCCTCCTCCGCGTCTGCGCCTTCGGCGACGAGGTCGCGGAGGGTGCAGATCTGCACGCTCTCCTCGCCGAGACCGGGCAGCACGTCGTCGACGTATGCGAGGTAGCCCTGGCTCGGCCCGACGAACAGCACGCCGTCGTCGCCGCGCGAGATGCGCGGGTCGGAGTAGAGCAGGTAGGCGGCACGGTGCAGCGCGACGACGGTCTTGCCCGTTCCCGGCCCGCCGTCGACCACCAGCGGGCCCCGCGAACCCGCCCGGATGATCGCATCCTGGTCGGACTGGATGGTGCTCAGCACGTCGCGCATCCTGGGCGAGCGGCTGCTGCCGAGGCTGGCGATGAACGCGGACTGGTCGTCGAGCGCCGCCGCGTCCTGCAGGCCGTCCTCGGTGAAGACCTCGTCCCAGTAGTCGCTGACCCTGCCGCGCGTCCACCGGTAGCGCCGACGGCTGACGAGCCCCTGGGGATGCGCGTGCGTCGCCGCGAAGAACGGCTCGGCCGCCGGCGCCCTCCAGTCGATGAGCAGCCGCTTGCCGTCGCGATCGGACAGGCTGAGGCGCCCGATGTAGACGGGTTCCGAGCCGTCGTCGGCGACGATCCTGCCGAGGCACAGGTCCAGGGTGAAGCGGCGCAGCGCACGCAGCCGGGCGGTCAGCCGGTGCACCTCGATGTCGCGGTCGAGGGCGGCCTGCCCTTCGCCGACGGGCGCCAGCCGCTCCTCGGCGAGCCGCCGTTCCAGCTCGGCGATCTGCTCGTCGAGGCTCGTGGCGATGGCGGCGAACTGTTCCTCGTCGCGGGCGATGAGGTGGGCGTCCCGCTTGGCAGCGAGTCGCTCGGGCAGGGCGAAGGCAGAGGGGAAGAGAGTCACGATGGACGATTCTCCGCCCGACAGGGGGTCTTGCGGCAAGCCCCCTGGTGTGCTATATATTAGAAGTGGCGGAGGGAGTTTTCCCTCCGTTTTCGTTTGTTAAGCGGCACTAGTCGGCGGGTCGCCACGGCTCGTCCGCGTGAGCGAGCCACACCTCCCGCGGGTGTAGCGACAGGATGAGCCGCTGACCCTCGGTGCTGGGTTCGTCGAGTTCCCCGAACCACACGGCGGTATCGCCGGCGATCACGATCGGCCCCTCGCCCGTCTCGATCACGACGATCTGGGATCCGCGGGTGTGGCCGGGAGCGGGCAGCAGCCGGACTCCCGCCACCAGCTCGTACTCGCCGTCCACGGCCGTGTACTGCACGCCGGGGGCGTCCACCCAGTCGGGGATCGTGTAATCGTCCAGCGTGCGGGCATCCTCGAGCTCCTGCCGCTGCACGTAGATCGGCCGACCGGCGAACAGGTGGTTGCCTCCGCAGTGGTCGAAATGCAGGTGAGTGTTGACCACCGCGGTGATGCTCTCGAGGTCCAGCTCGTCGTGCCGGTCGAGAGCATCGAGGCGCGGGTCCATGTCGGCCACCGCGGGGTGCAGCTGCGTCAGCCCGGTGTCGACCAGGATCCGCCCATCCTGATGGTCGATGAGGTGCACGTAGACCGGCAGCCGCTCGTCCTCCCCGACGAGGAGACGAGCGACGCGGATGGGCGTGACGGCGACCGAATCGTGAGACATGCGGACACTGTACACAGCGGTGGCGGGCGGCAGGCACGCGGGCGACGCGTGCGCGGCATCGGCCTTCGCTCGCGCCGCGCCTTCGGCGGTCAGCCGTGGATGCCGGAGAGTTCGAGGGAGAGGTCCCAGAGCCGGCGGGCGTTGCCCGTGTCGAGTGCGTGGTCGGCGACGCCGCGCCGGACACCGGGCGCAAAGGGCTCGGCTTCCTGACAGTCCTCGAAATAGACACCGGTGACTCCCGCCACAAGGGGGGATCCTGCGAGCAGGGCGGAGGTGGCCGCGCCCTGGGCGATGCTCTTCTCTGAGACGCCTGTCGCACCCGCGGGATCGAAGCTCGGCGGGGGTGTGTCGATGTGGCGGCCGAGGTTCGTCTCCCAGATGCGTCCGGGGTTGAGTGCGTTGACGATGATGCCATCGCTTGCCCAGCGGCTGGCGGCCTCGACGGCGAAGAGAATGTTCGCAGTCTTGGACTGCGCGTAGGCGAGCCACGGGTCGTAGCGTTCGGCGCGGAAGTCGAGATCGTCAAAGCGGACCGGGCCGTTCACGTGACCGACCGAGCTGACCACGACCACGCGCGCGTCCGGAGCGGCGGCGAGCGCGTCGTGCAGGCCGAGAGCGAGGGCGAAATGGCCGAGGTGGTTGGTGGCGAACTGAAGCTCACGACCCTCCGGAGTGCGCTGCTCGGGGGTTGCCATGATGCCGGCGTTGTTCACCAGGATGTGCAGCGGGCCGCTCCAATCCGCGACGAACCGGGAGATTGAGCCGAGGTCCGCGAGGTCGAGCGGGGCCGCATGGACATGGTGATTCGAGGTGACATCGGCGATCTCCCTGGCCGCGTCGGCGGCCGGATCCATCCGGCGCGCCGCGATCGTGACTTCCGCTCCTGCTGCTGCGAGAGCGCGGGCGGTCTCGCGCCCCAATCCACTGGCGGCGCCTGTGACGATCGCGCGGCGTCCGGTGAGGTCGATGCCCGCGAGCACCTCGTCAGCGGTGGACTGAGCACCGAATGGTGTTGTGAAGCGTTCAGACATGGCAGCCTCCTCGGGTCTCCCGGTATAGTAAGCGGAGTGGCATCCGCTTACTGTTCGATCATAAGTGGATGCGGCTCCGTTTGCAAGGAGGACCATGCCCCGCTCGCTGCGCGCAGACGCACAGGCCAACCAGGAACGCCTGCTGGATGTCGCCGCGCGGGTCTTCGCCCGCGAGGGGGCGGACACCTCGCTCAAGGCGATCGCCGCCGAGGCCGAGGTCGGCATCGGCACCCTGTATCGCCGCTTTCCCACACGGGAGGATCTGATCGAGGCGACGTACCGCAGCCAGACGGATCAGCTCTGCGCCGCCGCCTCGGCGCTGCTCGACGAGTCCGATCCGGTCGACGCGCTCCGCGAGTGGCTGGAGCGATTCGTCGACTACATGCTGACCAAGCAGGGCATGGCCGATGCGCTGCCGGCGATCCTGGCGGCCCGCGACGGACTTCGCCTTCACAGCCGGGAAGCGCTCCTGGACGCGGTGACCATGCTCGTCGCAGCGGGAGTCGCGGCAGGACGGCTGCGCCCTGACGCGTCGCCCTCCGACGCCCTGATGGCGATCGGCGGTGTCACCATGATCAGCGGGTACGAGCATCAGCGCGACCTCGCCTCGCGGCTCATCCGCCTCCTGCTCGACGGACTGGTCGTCAGCTGATCTCGACGTCCGTCAGGCCTCGGCAGCCGTCAGGCCCGCCGCGGGGCGAAGTCCAAAGCCAGATGCCCCCGCCCTGGATGGCGCTCACGCGCAACTGCACTCCTCCCCCTCGCAGCAACCGGGTTCGACGAACAACGTCACCCTCAGCAGCTCGTCGAGCGCGGGGGCGATGTGGCCGTCGGCGAGTCGATACCAGGTGCGCCGACCTTCGGGGATCGCTTCGACCAGTCCGCAGCCGCGCAAGCAAGCGAGTTGATTCGACATCACCTGGCGCGAGACGCCAAGAGCATCGGCGAGGTCCGCGGGGAACGCGGGCGCCCAGCACCTGCGAACAGTAGCTTCGCGCGGTCTCTCGTTCCACGGAAACCGGCCCACCCGAAACAGCGACACCAGGCCAGGCTCCCAGCCCACCCATCGGAACCGCCCTAGGCGTAGGCAAGGTAAGCGCCGGACTGCCCGGGTAGCTGCACCCGGAACACGGGGCGGAGGCCGACCAGCTCGAGCAGGGCGACCTGCTGGGGAACCTCCTCGTTCGTCATGGTGACCAGGTCGTGGAGACCCCAGTCGTCCGCGATCCAGCGGAGCACAGCGGCGAGCAGGCGCCGGTCGAGCCCGTCGTCCAGCCGCGAGCTGCGCACCCAGAAGCTCACCGTGCCCCTAACCCGGTCCCATTGGTTGCCGGCCAGAGGCGTGATCTCCGCAGTCGTGTACGAGCGCGCATCACCAGGCATGAAATAGACACACCCGAGACACTCGGACTCGTCCGGCGTCAGCACCGTGTAAGTGAAACGCCGCCCGTCGCGGTGCCCGCGCTCCAGCCCTTCGACGTCGGCGAGGTCATCCTCGAGCGTGAAGTCGTCGGCCGGCCAGCCCGTCTGCTCCCACGGCCTCAACTGTTCCCGGCTCGCCATCACGGCCTCGTAGTCGAGTTCGACATCGGCGGCGACGAGCGGACGGAGCACGAACTCCGGCGTCGTCAACCGCTCCGGCACGGAGACCAGATCGGCAAAGTCCATGCGGCGATGCTAACCCCAATCCCGAGCAGCAATGTGGCGATCGACGCGCTGCTGCGTGGTGACTCTAGAATCACGCTCATGACAACCGGCGCGAGTGACGAACCCGGCGACCAGAGCGCGTGGACTCCGCCGGACGACATGACCACGGGCACGGCGAGCCCTGCGAAGGCGGCCGTTGGCGACCGGCCCGTCTTCGCGTACATCGCCAGCCTTCCGCAACCGCAACGCCGCATCGCCGAACGAGTGGATGAGCTGGCAGCCGAAACCCTTCCCGGGCTACGCCGTTCAGTGAAGTGGGGCATGTCCTACTACGGAGTCGGGGACGGATGGTGCTTCAGCTGCGGAGCCTTCGCCGGCCACGTCAAACTCATGTTCATCAACGGCGCGACACTCGACCCGGTTCCGCCCGTCACACCACTCGGGATGGGCAAGGCAACACGAGGCGTGGAGATCGAGTCCGTCGACGACATCGACGATCATCAGCTTGCCGATTGGATGAGACAGGTCACCTCCCGGCCCGGACTCGGCGGCCCGAAGCGCTAGCAAGGCAACGAACTCTCGCAACCAGCCTTCTGGACGCGGAGTAGCGGCGGCGGCCGTCGGACCTCAGTCGCTCTCGCCGAACTTCTCCGTCGCTTCGCGCCCGGCGGACGTCGCCCGCTGCAGGAAACCGGCGATGGTCTCCAGCTGCTCCGTGTCGTAGCCGGCGCAGAGGTCGTCCATCCGGGTGTTCATGTCGGCGTAGAGGCGGAACATGTCCCTGCTGCGTTCGGGCAGTGCCCGGAGGAGGACCGAGCGACGGTCGGCGGGGTCGCGGTCGCGGGCGATCCAGCCGCCCTTCTCGAGCCGGTCCAGGATGCCCGTGAGCGTCGCCGGGTGGAGGCCGGTCAGCCGCGCGAGGGTGCTCGGACTGATGGGGCCGTTGGCGGAGACGATGTCGAGGCAGTCGAGGTCGATGTCGCGGAGTTCGGCGGCCATCCCGACCTGGTGGTTGAGCACGGACAGTTGCACCCGAAGGTCGCGGAGGGACTGCTTGACGGATGCGGCGGCGCGGCGCTGCATCCGCTGATTCGGGCGCTGATTCGGGCGCTCAGATGATCCTGAAGTCATATGGTATCGTTTCCGTATTATATGGTTTCCTAACCCAAGAGTAGCGGAGACAGCATGGACATCGTCGTATTCGGGGCCAACGGCCCGACCGGCCGGCTCCTGGTCGGGCAGGCACTCGCGGCGGGCCACGGCGTGACCGCCGTCACCCGCGATCCGGACGGCTTCCCCCTGAGTGACGCATCCCTCCGGGTGGTCGAAGCCGACGTGCACCACGCGGCGGCGGTCGCCTCCGTGGTCCGCGGGGCGGACGCGGTGCTCTCCGCCCTCGGGGTTCCGTACGGACGGCAGCCGATCACGGTCTACTCCGACGGCGCGACCAACATCCTGTCCGGGATGCGCGCGGCCGGCGTGCGCCGCTTCGCCTGCGTGAGCTCCAGCGCCATCGACCCAGCCGCAGGACCGCACGGCGGCTTCTTCTTCGAGCGGGTGCTGCAACCCGTGATCGTCAACCTGTTCGGCAAGCAGCTCTACGCCGACATGCGCAGGATGGAGACGATCGTCACCGCGAGCGACCTCGACTGGACCATCGTGCGGCCCTCCGGCCTGTTCGACGCATCCGGAGTGAGCCAATACGACTACGCGGAGCGCTACACGCCGGGCGCGTTCACCTCCCGCGCCGACCTCGCCGATGCGCTCCTCCGGCAGGCGACGGAACCCGAATACGTGCGCAAGATCGTCGCGGTGTCGACCTCGGCGGGCGCCCCCACCGTGCGCGAGCTGATCGCGCGGGAGGCGCTGGGCAAGAAGTGACGCCGCCGCCCGGCTACCTCACGGTGACGGAGTTGGCCTTGTCGTTCATCGAGCCGAGGTTCGCCGCGTTGGCGCTGTATCCGTATGAGGCGCCGGTGTAGTTCGTGCCCTGCCACAGCTTGGTGGTGCAGTTCGAGAAGCTCTTGAACGAGCTGACCCTGCCGGACCAGCCGACGTTGCCGAGCGGTCCGAAGTACCAGACAGTACTGCCGTTGCAGGCGCTCGAGTTGGTGATCTGGAAGAACGATCCGCCGTATCCCGCGTCGTCGAACAGCTGCGCTTGGACGAACGTGGCCTTGGCGCTCGCCAGGGAGGCGAGGGCTGCCGGGGCGGCGAGCGCATCCACGGTGGCCCCACGCGCTCCGCTCGGGGCGACGACGAGGAGGTGCTGCTGCTCCAGGACCGCCTCGTTCAGGTCGTCCCCGTCGTCCACGCACACCAGGGATCCGGTGCCGAGGTCGTATGAGCAGGACTGCGCCGGAGACGAGGGAGCCCCGGGCGCCTCCACGCTGGCCGCGTTTGCCGCGCCGCCGACGGACAGGAACCCGGCCGACAGGGCGGCGACGCTCAGCGCCGAAGCGAGAAAACGGCGCGATCGAGCCGTGGTTGTGATTGCCATTGCGACTTCTCCCCCGAAGTGAACACACGCCCGACCGATACCGGGCAGCCTCATTCTGTCTCTGGCTCGCCGGTGGCACAAGAAATCAGTTCCGAGTCCGGTTGAGAGGATTCGGCGTGGAGGCACATTTCTTAGGTATGAGCGATTTGGCCGAGGTGAGGCCGGCGGGGGACGCGACGGGACGGTCCGAGTCCACGGACCGGGCCCTCCTGCGCGCGCTCTCCGGCGGTAGCACGACTGCGCTCAGCGCTCTCTACGATCGGCACAGCCGTGTGGTCTACGCGTACACCGCCGCGCGACTGGATGCCCGCGAAGACGTCGAAGAGGTCAGCCAGGACGTCTTCGTGACGCTCTGGCGCAAGCGCGCCACCATCGAACTCGCCGGGGAGTCTGCGCTGCCCTGGCTCCTCGTGACCAGCCGCAACCTGATCGCCAACCGTCGACGTTCCCTCCACGTCCACCAGAAACGACGCACAGACGACCCTGTCGATGGGTCGGTGCCGGACCCGCGCCCTGGGCCGGATGTGCTCGCCGAGCAGCAGCAACTGCTCGCATACGTCGAAAGCGTCGTCGCCGCGCTTCCCGAGCCGGACCGCACGGTGTTCGAGCTGTGCATCCGCGGCAGCCACAGCTACGACGAGGCCGCCGCGCAGGTCGGCATCACCCCCGGCGCGGTCCGCAACAGGCTGTCCCGACTGCGCGGACGCCTCAGAAGCGAACTCGAAACCCTCAGGGGGATGCCATGACCAACCCCACCTTCCTGCCCACCGACGATCGCTTCGACGAGCTCAAGCAGTCGATGTTCGCTGAGATCACCCGCGCCGAACGGCGTCGCACCCGCAAGCACCGGATCGTCGCCCTCGGCATCGCAGGAACGATCGCCCTCGGCACCACGGCAGGAGCGATCGCCATCGCGGAAGCATCCCAGGGCCAGATCAACTACACCGCAGACTGCTACGCCGCCGCCGATCTGGGCGCCCGCCACGGAACCTCCCTCTACGCGCCGGGCGACCAGGATGCGAAGACACCGACACCGCTCAGCGAGCGCATCTCCCTGGCCGAGGAGATGTGCGCAGCGACCTGGCGGATCGGCACCTTCTCCCCCGGCGGCTCCACGAACACGAAAGAGTTCCCCGTCCCCGACCTGGAAACCTGCCAGCTGCCCGACGGGCGACTGGCGGTCTTCCCCTCCGACCTGGCCGCGAGCGAGCTCTGCCCGCAACTCGGCCTCGCAAGCCCGCACGAATGAACACGGGGAACCAGTTCGTGCGGAAAGGGACGGTGCCCGCCGCATCACATGCCTGGGGGTGGGCAGCGGCGGGCACCATCCGACCAGACGTGAACACGGAACGGACCGGATGCCCACAGCGCGGCACCGGAGACAGATAGAGGAGATCACATGTCCACTCACTACATCGACCCGGCCGCCATCGAGCTGCCACCGACCGAACCGATCGACATGACGGCGCTGCTGGAGCGGGTGTTGGCGGAGAGGGGGTAGGGCGGTCTGCCCTCGCTAGGTCTTCGGCCGTGCGGCACGGCGAAACGTTACTCCACGCTCAGGCTTATTCCGTCTGGCAACTCTGATCGCAGGAGCTGGATGACCTCGGTTCGGTCGCGGTCGAAACGCTGGAAGTTCTCCTCCGAGTCCCAGCCTTCAAAGGGATCCAAGTGCTCGCTCCAGAGGTCGTAGAGCCGGCGGAGACGCCTGGTGAGCTCCTCGGAGAGACCGAAGTCGCTCGGCTCCATCGTGTACTTGTCTGTGCCGGACTCCCAGAGCGGCCAGCGGTGGCCCCAGTCGAAGAAGAACCTGATCGTGCGCGTGCCTGTCATGGTGAACCGATGGCTTGTTAGCAGCTTCCCTTGGTCTTCGGTATGGCGGTGATGATCAGCTTATTGTTCTCGGACCACCGGACGACGGCTCGAAACGCATCGCCAGTCTCCCACCAACCCGCTACCGCAGCACTCCGAGCGAGCGAGCCGTCGACACCGCCGCCGTGCGCGACGCGACGCCGAGTTTCGAGAACACGTGCACCAGGTGCGATTTCACCGTGGCGTCGGTCACGTAGAGGCGGCGGGCGATTTCGGCGTTGGATGCGCCGTCGGCGACGAGTTGCAGCACCTCGATCTCGCGGGCGGAGAGGCTCACGCTGGGTGAGCGGAGTCGTTCCATCAGGCGGCCGGCGATGGCGGGGGCGAGCGCGCTCTCGCCGGCCGCCGCGCTGCGGATCGCCGCGATCAGGTCGCCGGGGGGCGCGTCTTTCAACAGGTAGCCGCTTGCGCCGGCCTCCACGGCGCCCAGGATGTCGCCGTCGGTGTCGTAGTTCGTGAGCACCAGCACGTACGGCGGCGCATCCAGGGCCCGGATGCGCCTGGTCGCGTCCGCTCCGCTCTGGCCGTCGGCGAACTGCAGGTCCATGAGCACCAGCTCGGGGGCCGTCGACTCTGCGAGGGCGACGGCCTCGTCGGGGGTGGCGGCCTCGCCGATCACCTGCAGGTCGTCCTCGCCTTCCAGCAGCGCCCGGATCCCGGCGCGCACGACGGGATGGTCGTCGGCGATCACGATGCGGATCATCGCGCATCCACCGGGAACGTCACGGTCAGCGTGGTGCCTCGGCCGGGCGCGCTGTCGACGAGGAGGTCGCCGCCCAGCTGCTCGACCCGTTCGGCGATGGCGCGCAGGCCGAACGAGTCGGAACCGGCCGCGCGGGCGCCCACCAGTTCCGGGGCGAAGCTGAAACCGTCGCCGTCGTCCGAGACCGTGAGGGTCACCTCGGTGTCCGTCGCGTCGAGCACGACCCTGGCGACCGTGGCGTGCGCGTGCTGGCGCACGTTCGCGAGTGCACCTTGAGCGATGCGCAGCAGGGCGGTCTGCACGGTCATCGGGAGGTGTCCCGTCTGCGACGTCTCGACCTCGATGCGCAGGTCGCCGTCGGTGCCCGGCTGCTGTTCGCCGAGGCGGGCGAGTGCTTGCGCGAGCCCGTCGTCGAGCAGCGGCGACGCCAGCTCCCGGATGAACCTGCGCGTGTCCGCGAGCCCTTCCGCCGCCGTCTCCCGCGCGAGCCGGACGTGCTCGGCGCCGGGCCGGTCCCCGTCTGCGCGCTCGGCGGCGTGCAGCAGCAACTGGATGCTCGACAAGCCCTGCGCGACCGTGTCGTGGATCTCGCGGGCGAGGCGGGAACGCTCGGCGAGCATCCCCTGCTCTCGTTCACTCTCGGCCAGGCGGTCCCTGGTCGCGACGAGTTCGGCGAGCAGCGCCTCGCGCTCGGCGGCCTCGCGGGCGAGTGCGCGGTAGCCCAGGCCGATCAGCAGGGCGACGGCGGCACCGACCACCGGGCCGATCACGCCTCCGACGGTGAAGCCGCCGTGCATCCCGAGCGCGACGATGGCGACGCCGGTCGCGGCGACCACGGCTGCCGGGCCGAGAAGGCCGGGGAGCACGTGAAGGTAGAGGAAGAACATCGGGAACACGAGGTACGCCGCCTCCGGCACCAGCACGATCAGGCCGATCCAGATGACAGACAGCCCCACGATCCAGAGAGCGGCAGCCGCCTTCCTGCGTCGCTCCGGCACGAAACGCATGAACGCGACCAGCGCATAGACGACGGCGAACGCCGCCGTGAGCGCCAGCGACGGACCGAGCGACGGGCCGCCCACCAGGAACACCCGCACCAGCACCAGCACGAGCAGGCCGACGACGAGCAGGTGGAGGCCCGTGCGCAGCCCGACGAAGACGGGGGTGAGGGTGTTGTGCGGCATGACGCTTCCAGCGTAAGGACTCGGCGCCGCCGGGGCATCCATCGAAAGTTCGAGCACAGCATCCACAGGCTTGGCGATGACCGGGATGCGCGCGGAAACGAGGCTGGAAGACGTGCCGGGACGACGCTCCCGGCCGGAAAGGAGACACCGTGTTCGTCGCATGGCGCGACCTGCGGTTCGCCAGAGGCCGCTTCATCCTGATCGGCGCCGTCGTCGCGCTCATCACCGTCCTCGTCGGGTTCCTGGCCGGGCTGACCGGCGGGCTGGCGTTCCAGAACGTGTCTGCGGTGCTCGACCTGCCGGGAAACAGGCTGGTGCTGCAGCAGACGGACGGGAAGACGGCTGGCTTCTCCGAATCCGAACTGTCCGAGCGGACGGTGGAGGCGTGGCGGAGCGCGCCGGGGGTGCGGGAGGCGCTGCCGGTGAGCATCGTGCAGGGCCGGGCGACGGCGGGCGGGACCGACCGGACCGGCGGGTCCGGCGGGACAACCACCGGCGTGGCCCTGTTCGGGATGCCCGCCGGCGATTCACCGGGCGGTTCCTCACTGCGCAGCCTGGTCCCCGCGAACGACGACGAGGTCGGCCTGTCGACCGGAGCCGCCGCCGACCTGTCCGCCCGCGTGGGCGATCGGGTGAGCATCGCGGGGGCCGCATACCGGGTCGCGTCGATCGGCGGCGACCTCTGGTACAGCCACACCCCGGTGGTCGCGCTGACGGCCAGCGCGGCGGCCGAGGCGGAGAAGCGGATGGGCGGGAGCGGCGCATCCACGGTCCTGGCGGTGACCGGCGACCCCGACTGGGATGCCGTGGGCCGGTCGACGGGGACCGTCGCGCTCGCGCCGCTCGCGAGTCTGACCGCGCTGGAGACGTTCAAGTCCGAGATCGGCTCGCTGGCGCTCATGGTGGTGATGCTGTTCGGCATCTCGGCCCTGGTGGTCGGCGCGTTCTTCACCGTCTGGACGATGCAGCGCTCCGGCGACATCGCCGTGCTCAAAGCGCTCGGCGCGACGACGGGCTCCTTGGTGCGCGACGCGCTCGGGCAGGCGCTGGTCGTGCTCGTCGTCGGGATCGGCATCGGACTCGCCGCCGTCGTCGGGCTCGGCGCCATCGCCGGCGGGGCGCTGCCGTTCCTGATCAGCCCGCTCACCACCCTCGTGCCCGCCGGGGCGATGGCCGTTCTCGGTCTCGCCGGCGCGGCCGTCGCCCTCCGGACCGTCACCTCGGCGGATCCCCTCACCGCACTCGGGAGCAACAGATGATCACCCTCGACAACGTCACCCTCACCTTCCCCGACGGCGCATCCCGCGTGACGGCAGTGGATGCGGTCACCCTGCACGGCCGCGCCGGCCGCGTCACCGGGATCACCGGCCCGTCGGGCTCCGGCAAGTCGAGCATCCTGGCCATCGCCGGCACGCTCATCCGGCCGGACTCCGGTCGCGTGCTGATCGACGGGGTGGATGCGGCCGGGCTGTCGCGCACGGAGGCGACGGCGCTGCGGCGCTCGCGCATCGGCATCGTGTTCCAGCAGTCGAACCTGCTGCCGTCGCTCACCGCTCGCGAACAGCTGCAGGTGATGGGCGAGCTCGGCGACCGGCCGTCGCGCGGGCTGCGGCGTGCGGTGCGGGCGCGGGTGGACGACCTGCTCGACGCGGTGGGGCTGTCCGGCCAGGCCGACCGGCGCCCCGCTCAGCTGTCCGGCGGCCAGCGGCAGCGGGTCGCGATCGCGCGGGCGCTCGTGCGGGAGCCGCGGGTGCTGCTCGTGGACGAGCCGACCAGCGCGCTCGACCAGGAGCGCGGCGCGGCGATCATGGACCTCATCGCACGCCTCAGCCGCGAACGGGACACGGCGACCCTGCTGGTCACGCACGACCTGGGGCACAGCGGCACACTGGACGAGCTGGTCACCGTGGTCGACGGCCGCGTGGTCGACGCGGCGGCCGCGAAACACCAGTAACTGTCGCGAAACGCCCGGGATGCGGCGCAGTTACTGGTGTCTCGCGGCGCGGAGCGGCGGTTACGCCTGCAGGGCGAAGCCGCCCGTCCAGGCGATCTGCTCGCCGACGGCGAGCGTCAGCTGCAGGAAGCCGAGGGCTTCGAGCTCGCGAGCGCGCTTGAGCGAGCCGGCGTCGACGGCCTTCACGCCTCCGGCGGTGATGGCGGCGGCGAGCTCGGCCTTGGCCGCGTCGTCGTCTCCCGCGATGAGGACGGTGGTCTGCACGTCGCCGACCTTCTTGCTCGCGAGGGTGGCGGCGAACGTCGTGTTGAACGCCTTGACGACCTTCGAGCCGGGCAGCTTGGCGGCGATGACCGCGGCGGCCGAGCTGTCGGCGGGAACCACGAGGCCGTCGAAGGTGGCGAAGTCGAGCGGGTTGGTGATGTCGACGACCGTCTTGCCTGCGAGGGCGTCGCCGTACTGGGCGATCACGTTGTCGACCTCCGGATACGGCACGGCGAGGACGACGATGTCGCCGTTCACTGCACTGCCGGTGCGGCCGAGGTACTCGACCGTGCTTCCGCCGTCGGCGACGACGCCGCCGATCGCCTTGGCCATGTTGCCGTTTCCGATGATGCTCACCGAGGTCATGATGCTCCTTCCGGCCGAAGCCAATTTAGTTGATGCTTCAACTATTACTCGGATTTAGTTGAAGTGTCAACTAATTTGCTAGAGTGGTGGTCATGACAGACGCCGAGGCACTCGAGGGACGCGAGAAAGACGCGTGGCTCGGCCTCCTCGCGCTCGTCCAGCTCCTCCCCGGTGCGCTCGACACCCAGCTCAGCCGGGACTCCGCCGCGACGCACTACGAGTTCTTCGTGCTCTCCCGGCTGGCCGAGGCACCCAACCACCGGATGCGGTTGAGCGCGCTCGCGACGGCGACCAACGCATCCATGTCGCGGTTGAGCCACGTCGCCAGCCGCCTCGAAGCGCGCGGGCTGATCCGGCGCCAGCCGTGCGAGGAGGACGGTCGCGCGACCAATGCGGTCCTCACTCCCGCCGGCGAGGACTTCGTGCGGGATGCGTCCCCCGGCCACCTCGACACCGTCCGCTCGACGCTGCTCGGCGCACTGACGGCCGACCAGGTCGAGCAGCTGGCCGCGATCTCGACCACCTTGGTGACCGCGATCGACCCCTCCCGCCGCCCGAGCGACTCCTGCGCGAGCATCGTCGAGGCCGCGAAACACCAGTAACTGTCGCGAAACGCCCGGGATGCGCCACAGTTACCGGCATCTCGCGAGCGGCCGCGCGGGTCAGATGAGCGAGCAGTCGTCGTAGACGATGCTGCCGGTGGCCGTGGTCTCGTTCGTCGAGTAGATCTGCGGGATCATCCGCTCGCCCGACTTCGCCGCGGCGAACGACACGGACACCTTCGTCCAGGCGGACGGCGACAGCGAAGCCACCGTGGTCAGCGTCGAGTGGATGTCGCTGGAGAAGTTCTGCGTGTACTCCAGGATCTCCATGCGTACCGACAGGCCCGGCGCAGTCGGCCGCACCCAGCAGGATGCGGTGTACACCTTCCCAGCGACGCTCTGGCTGACCGCCGTGTTCTGGGTGAGCCCCACGAGGGTCGGCTTCGCACCCGTCGCCGCCACCTGGAGGGCGTGGCCTCCGCCGTGCGTCGGCGTCGTCACGCGCGTCAGCGCACCGACGACGAACGGCACCCAGCCGCCGTTGCCCGACTCGAAGCCGGGGTCGGGCAGCAGCTCGCGCACCGTCGCGGCGTGCGGGGTGACCGCGTTCGACGGCGCGGACGGCGCGCTTCCTCCGATCCGGTTCACCGCCTGCACGGTGAAGGTGGCCGCGGCGCCGTTGGGAAGCGAGCGCACCACGATCGGGCTCGACGCGCCTGTCGCCTGCTGCCCTCCCGGGGAGGCGATGATGGCGTAGCCCGTGATCGGCGACCCTCCGTCGTTCGCCGGAGGGGTGAACGACACGGTCGCCGAGCCGTCTCCCGCGACCGCCGTGACGCCCGTCGGGGCCCCCGGCGCGGTGGGCGACGCGGTGCCAGGGATGGCGACGGCGGCCGGTGCACCGACGTTGCCCGTCGCATCCACCGGGAACACCACGGCCGTATACCGCACGCCGGAGGCGAGCGGCGGAAGGGTCGCGGACGTCGCCGTCCCCGCCGCGAGCGGCATCCCGCTGGTGGCCAGCGCCGCCGTGCCGTCGCCTTCGACCAGCCGGGCGATCGTGGTGGTGACGTCGGTCGACGCCGAGGCGGTCCAGCGCACCACCCCTCCGGATGCGCTCAGTCCCGTCACGGGGGACGGCGCGGTGCTGTCGCTGCGCACCTGCCACTGGAAGTGACCGGTCATCGGGTGGCCGAGGTCGTCCGTGCACGCCTGGGTAAAGTCGACGTCCGCCTGCCCGACGGAGCCGTCGGCGCCGACCGAGAAGGTGTGGACGTTCTCCGAGCCGCGGTAGTCGCCGCAGCCGCGCCCGAACGCGTACACGGTCTCGCCGTAGTTCGTCTGCGTCGGGGAGGCGGTGGGGTGCGTTCCCGTCGGGATCACGTTGCCCGGGCCGGTGAACCAGGCCGTCGCTCCCTGCGGGTCGAGCGGGGCGTACGGCGTGTGCGTGAAGAACCGGTACGGGTCGCCGTGCACCTGGACGATGTCGGTGGGGCCGTTCGCGAAGACGTGGGACGTTCCCCCGTCGACGAAGTCGGAACCGGAGATGGTGAGCGCCGTGGTGCCGACGGGAGCCTCGCCCGACAGTGACACCGTCTGCGTCACACCGCCGACGCCGATCGTCAGCGCCGCGACGCGCGGCCCCGGCACCTTCGGCGAGAAGCCGATCGTGAGCGAGCAGCTCGCGCCGGGCTGCAGGGTGTGACCGCTGCAGCCGTCCGCCGACACCCTGTAGTCTCCCGCGGCGGCTCCGGTCACCGCCGCCGTCCCGACGGCCTGCGCGCTGCCGGAGACGTTGTGGATGTTCTCGGCGGCCACGATCGGCACCGAACCGACCGGGGTGCGCGGCCACGCGATGGTGCGCGCGGACAGGATGGTCGACGCATCCTGGGGCTCGCCGTAGCGGATCTCGCCGAACAGTCCAGGATCACCGGCATCGAGGGTGCCCCTGAGCACGATGTCGAACCGCGAGAAGGTGCCATCCGGGTTGCTGCCGAGGTCGAGCACATCCAGATCACCCGCGTATCCGGCGGACCCGAGGAACACCTGCGGTTCGTTCGCGTGCGTCTCGGCGGACGAGATCCACGGGTAGCGGCCCACCCGGATCCCGCTGCCGTCGAGTGGCGGCTGGATGGTGACGGACGCGCCGATCGTGCTGGTGATGGTGATGCCGGTGGTCGGCGATGCGCCGGCCGCGAGCGTCGTGGCCGCGGTGTCCCCCGTGCGCGATCCGCTCAACGGCGAGGTCGGCCAGTACGTCGAGTTGAGCTCGACGACGGGACTGACGGATGCGGCGACCGCACCGGAAGGAGGAGCGGCGACGCCGATCACGGTCGCAGCGACGACAAGGCACAGTGCTCCGGATGCGATTCTCATCTCAGCCTCTCCCGCAGGCCAGAGCGCATCCACGCGCCCAGCAGGCCCGGCGCTCCCGAAGCTAGACCGCCTGGTTCACCCGCACAAGTGGTTAATGAGAATTAATCAGTATCGACACCGACCCGCTCACAGCAGCGGGATGCGCCCCACGATCTTGTCCACCCTGTTGCGCGGCCCGACGATACTGAGCGCGTAGTACTCCACATCCTCCGAGCGGGTCTCCGCCAGTGTCTGGCGGTACTCGTCGTAGACGCGCGTCAGCTGGGCGGCGGCCGGCATGTCGGCGAGGTAGACGGTGTCGCTCGCCGCGGCGGCGCGTCCTCGGATCGTGGACAGCTCCGCAGCGGACGCCTGCAGGACGCTGCAGCCCGCCCACGGGAGACCGGGATGGACGGCGCCTGACGCATCGACCGCGTCCTCGCCGAGGAGCCCGGCGATCTGCGGAGCGGTCGCGGCGGCGGTGCAGACCGCTGCGTTCGCGGCCAGCCCGGTCGGCAGCGAGTCGTTCACCACGATCACCCACTTCAGCCGCGCAGCCCGAGTGGGCGCTGCGGTGTCGATCTCCTCATCGGTGAAACCTACGGTCGTCGGCATTGATCCCTCGCAGAAAGTCGGTGTCTTGCGCTCGAAGCTACATAAGACGCAGCTCTCGCGCTGAGAATCCGAACATCGTTCGGCGTCGCTACTACGATGGCGGTCGTGGACGAACTTGATAAGGCGATCCTCCGCGAACTCCAAACGGATGCGCGGCGCACCAACCGCGACATCGCCGCCGCAGTGGGCGTCTCGCCGAGCACCGCCCTCGAGCGCACCAGGGCGCTGCGGGAGCGCGGGATCATCAAGCGGGCGGTGCTCGACGTCGAACTCAGCCGGATCGGGCGGCCGGTCCAGGCGCTCATCGCCGTGCGGATCCGGCCGCCCTCTCGCGCAGTGATCGAAGGCTTCCGCGACTGGGTCAGCTCATTGCCGGAGACGATCGGGCTCTTCGTCACGACCGGCAATGAAGACTTCATCATCCACGTGGCCGTGCGGGACAACGACTCCCTCTACGGCTTCGTCATCGACCGCCTCACCCAGCGGCGCGAGGTCGCCGACGTGCGCACCTCCGTCGTCTACGAGCACATCCAGAATCACCGCATCACGCCGGCGGACTGACGGCAGAGGTCGCGGAGCCGTCGTCGGCGAACACCGGCAGCATGCGCCCCGCGGCCTCCGCACGCACGAACACCGGGATCGCGTCGAGCGGGGTGTCCACCGTGACAGTCGTGCCTCCCGCGAACCGCTCGCCCGTCCAGGCGTCCACCCACGAACCGGCAGGCAGGTAGACCGGCCAGCTGGTCGCGCCCTCGGACAGCACGGGGGCGACGAGGAGGTCGTCTCCGAGCATCCACTGCGGCTCCGTCGACCAGACGGCCGGGTCGGCCGGGTGGTCGAAGTAGAGCGGGCGCATCAGCGGGCGGGCGGTCGCGACCGTGATCGCCGCCTGCTCCGCCAGGTATGGCACGAGACGTTCGCGCAGCTTCGCGTACCGGCGGAACACCGGGATGACCCGGTCGTCGCCCGAACGCTCCTGGATGTTCCACGGCGTGCGGTCGCGCGACGGCGTGCGGTGGTGGTTGAACTCGGAGTGGTACTGCATGATCGGCACGAACGTCGCCGCGGCGACCGAGCGGAGGAACAGCTCGGAGGAGGGCACGTCGCCGGAGAAGCCGGCCAGGTCCCAGCCCCAGTAGACGATGCCGCTCGCGGCGGCGGAGAGTCCGGCGAGCATCGACCAGCGGAACGCCTCCCACGTCGAGTTCTCGTCGCCCGCCCAGAACGCGCCGTGCGCCTGCGAGCCGGTGAAGCCCGCGCGGCTGAACGTCACGGGCGCCTTGCCCGCCGAGCGGAGCAGGTCGCCGTACGCCGCGGCGTACGCGACGGGGAAGGTGTTGTTCTTCTCGTCGCCGCGCCTGCCGTCGAGGTAGACGAGGTCGCTGCCCCAGGCGTGCTCTCCGCCGTCCGTCTTGAAGCCGTCGATGCCGACCTCCTCCACGAGGTAACGGCGCTTCTCCGTCCACCAGCGCGCTGCGCGCTCGTCGGTGAGGTCGGGCATCAGGCCGAGCGGGAACCACCAGCCGCGGTTGCGGTACGGACGCAGGCTGCCGTCCGGCGCCTCCTCCCGGATGAGCACGTTCTCCCTGATCGCCGCTGCGGCGTCCGCGGCGACCTGGTCGCGGGGGTGCGGGCGCATCTTGATGAGCGGGATCTGCCACAGGTGCAGCCGGATGTCCCTGGCGTGCAGTTCGTCCGTCATGCCCTTCGGGTCCGGCCACGCGCCGTCCTCGGGGAACTCGAAGTCGGCGAGGCGGTGCGGCGCGCCGTCCTCGGTGACGGCGGCGCGCGCATCCCGGAACGCCGTGAACGTGCTCTCGTCGCTCCACGCCTCGATCACCACGGAGCCGACGGGGATGTCGTGCTCCCGGTGCAGGTCGGCCTGGCGCATGACCTCGGCCTGCGTGTTCCACTCGTTGCCGCTCGCCCACAGCCGGAACACCCAGTCGGGCAGTTCGGCCGGGGTGCCGGCCTCGGCGAGGAAGCCGCGCAGCACGTCGGTCGGCGATCCGTCGAAGAAGGCGACGGTGAGCAGGTCGCCGGAGGGACCGGATGCGTCGACCGGGGCGTCGAGCTCGGCCTCGACCCGCAGCTCGGAGGGGGTGGATGCGCCGACGTCGAACCAGACGCGACGGGTCGTGCGGACGTGGAAACCCCATCCATCGCCGCCGACGACGTGCGCGAACGGCATGGGCAGGTAGGTCTTCCGCTCCGCGCCCTGGTTCTTGTACTGCTCGAACACCACGGAGTCGAGCTCTGCGCCGCGGTGGTCGAGCGCGTCGTAGCGCTCGCCGAAACCGGTGACGTGCTCGCCGTCGGCCAGCGGGAGCGCGAACCGGATGCGCGTCGCCCGCTCGCCGTCGTGCAGCACGGAGACCGAGCCGGGGACGATGCGGGATGCGCCGGATGCACCGGATGCGCCGGCCACCGCCCCCGCATCCACCGGTTGCCACTGCGCCGCGCGGAACGAGAACCAGCGCGTGCGCTCGGTGCGGCCGTTGGTGTGCGTTGCCGTGAACCGGTAGCGGTATGCGCCGCCGAACCGGAGCTGCGGGGTCTCGACCTGCCAGCCGCCGACCGCGCGGGCGAGCCGGGCCTGGGCCGAGGCGAGGTGGCCGCCGTCCTCGGTGCGTCCGCGGGAGGAGCTGGCGACGCGGGCGAGCGGGAGCACGAGCGAGTCGGGTGAGCCAGCATCCGCATCCACGCCCGCATCCGGCCGCCAGACGAACTCGACCGAGACCGCATCCACTGTCCCGCTGGCGCGCACGCCGAGCACGGCGGTCGAGCCGGCCTCGGGGATGACCGGCGAGCGCTGCTCGGTGTCGATCGAGTACGGGTGGCCGGAGCCGGACGGGCGGTGGCGGATCATCGGGTGGGTCCTTCCGGGAGCGACGTGAGCGAGGTGAGAGTCGGGTCGAGTTCGACGGCGAGACGGATGAGCATGGCGTGGCTCCACAGCAGCGGGGTGGCGACGGCGCCCCAGCGGTCGAGCCACTCCTGGCGCATCCCAGGGGCGATCAGGTGGCCGTCGACCTGCTCGGGGAGGTCGAGGTCGGCGGTGGCCGTGGATGCCGCCCAGGCGAGCAGTTCCGCGGCGCGCTCCTGCTCGCCCGCCGCGGCGTGCGCCAGGCCGAGGAAGCAGCTGAGGATGGGCCAGCGGCCTCCGCCGTAGAAGGTGTCCCCGAGGTAGCGGTGCACGCCGCCGTCGACCGTGAGCTGCCGCTCCAGGGCGTCGATGGTTCCCGCGGCGAGCGCCGAGCGCGCATCCACCATCCCGAGCGGGGCGATGGCTGCCGCGAGGCTGCCGTCGACGGTGGCGACGCCGAGCCATTTGGTCAGGTGGCCGTCGCGCACGCCCCGCTCAGCGACGACCTCGCCGATGGCCCGGGATGCGGCCGTCGCCTCCTCGGCGCGCGTGCCGCTCACCAGGCCGGCGCGCACCGCGGCGTCCAGCCCGGCCGAGACGCAGGCCAGCGTGGAGACGTGCACGGACTCGCTGTGCTCCTCCCACCAGTCGTAGCACGGGCGGTCCCAGGAGCTGGTGAGGTAGTCGACGGTCAGCTCGGCCGCTTCGCGCCAGCCGGAGAGGTCGACGCCGTGCCGCTCGGCGTGGGCGACGAGCGCCCACAGCCAGGTGCCGTAGCCGTCGAGCTGGAAGTCCCACCACTCGTCGGTGCCGTCCTGGCCGTCGTACGTGAACCGCGCGGGAAGCATGTGCTCCCCGGCCGGCGGTCGTCCGGCCCTGGTCTCGTCGACGATCCAGTGGATGTGGTCCGCCCGCGCCGTGAGCACCCGCGCGCACCAATCGAAGAAGGCCGTCGCCGATGCTTTGTCGCCGAAGGAGGAGACGCCGTCCGCGATGAACGATCCGTCGCGGAACCAGCAGTATCCGGCGTATGCGGAGAACGTGGGACTCGCCGGGTATGCGCCGTCCGGCGTCTGCAGCGCCGCGATCAGGCGGTGGCCGGAGGCGGCGAGGTCCGCGATCCCGGCGAGCGCGGTCTGCGGGGTGAAGGTGGTGGGCACGACGGCCTTTCTGGTGTGTCCGTGACGCGGTGTTCGTGGTCGGCGTTCGTGGTCGGTGGCTCCGCGATGGGCGGCCCGGCCGGGATGGGGGGTGCCCGGCCGGGCCGCTCTGGCGGTGCGCTGCTACTTGAGCAGCGCGTCGACCTGCTTCGCCGTCGCCGGGATGGTGTCGGCGGTCTTCGACCTGCCCGCAGCGATCTCGCCGAGCGCGTTGGTCACGTCGTCCTGGATCTTCTGCGAGTTGGAGCCCAGGTTCGGCGCGGTGGCGATGTGCTCCAGCGAGTCGAACACGGCCTTGCGGTTCTCCGGGGTCCCGGCGGTGAGGTACGGCTTCAGCAGGGACTCGTCCGAGATGGCCGGGAGCTCCCAGCCCGCCTTGAGTCGCACATCCACCATCGTCTTCGAGCTGGACAGGTACGTCGCGAACTTCTGCGCTGCGTCCTTGTGCTTGGAGTCGTTGGAGACGGCGACCGCGTTGGAGAACGTGGCGCTGGCCTTCTGGGTGTCACCGGGCTCGACCGCGACGTCCCAGCCGAACGGCAGCTTCCCGAGGGTGCTGAACATCCAGATGCCGGTGTGCCACATCGCGAGCTTGCCGTCCTTGAACAGGTTGGAGTCGAAGTCCGGGGTGCCTGCTCCGTCGGCGGCGGACGGCATGGTCACGCCGCTCTTGCCGGCCAGCCAGTCCGCGGCCTTCGTGCCGGCGTCGGAGTCGAACGCCGACTTCTTGCCGTCCTTGGTGAGGAACGACCCGCCGGCCTGCTGCACGGTCTTGTAGTACTCGTTGTACGTGATCGGCTGGTAGTCGCCCCAGACGCCCGCCGCCTTGTCGGTCAGCTTCTTGGCCGCCGCCTCCTCGTCCGCCCAGGTCCACGAGTCCGTCGGGTACTTCACGCCCGCTTTGTCGAAGAGGTCCTTGTTGTAGAAGAGCACCACGTTGGAGAACGAGGTGGGCAGGCCGTACTGCTTGCCGTCGGTCTTGTACGTGTCGAGCACGGAGGTGCGGTACGCCTTCGCATCCACACCGTCGAGCGGGGCGAGCACGCCGTCCGCCTGCAGGTTGCCGTAGCTGCCGAGGTCCACGTCGAACACGTCGGACTGCGTGCCGGCCGAGAGGTCGGTCTGCAGCTTGGTGAAGTAGTTGGCGTAGTCGGTGGTCGACACCTTGACGGTGATGTCCGGGTTGGCCTTCTCGAACGCGCTCACGATGGTGGCGAGGTTCTTCTCGTTGCCGCCGTTGGAGATGAAGTTCGAGTATGTGATGGTCGTCTTCCCTCCGTCGGAGCCGGATGCGCTGCATCCACTCATCCCGACGGTGGCGAGGGCGGCGACCGCGAGTGCTGCGGTCGCGGCGAGTTTCTTGTTCATGTGTTTGCTATCTCCTTTGATACGGATGGTGCGGATGCTGCTGCTGTGGTGATGGAGGTGATGGCGCGGCTATTTCAGGCCGGTGCCGGCGACGCCCTGGACGATGTACTTCTGGGCGAAGAGGTAGAGCGCGAACATCGGGATGATGCTGACGACCGAGCCGGCCATGAGCACGTCCCACTGGGTGGAGTACTGCCCCTGCAGGCTCGACAGCGCCACGGGCAGCGTCTGCATCAGCGGGTCGCGCAGGATGATGAGCGGCCAGAGGAAGCTGTTCCAGGTGTTCAGGAAGCCGAACACCGCGAGCGTGGCGAGCGCCGGGCGCACCAGGGGGAGCACGATCTGGAAGAACACCCGGAAATGGCCGGCCCCATCCAGGGTCGCCGCCTGGTCGAGCTCGTACGGGACGGTGCTGATCGCCTGCCGCAGCAGGAACACCCCGAAGGCCGACGCGACGGTGGGCAGGATGGCGCCCGCATACGTGTTGATGAGGCCGAGCGACTTCATCTCCACGAACAGCGGCACGATGAGCACCTGGAACGGGATCATCATGGTCGCCAGGTAGAGCACGAAGATCGCGCCACGGCCGCGGAACGGCATCCGGGCGAACACGTATGCCGCCATCGAGCTGGTGACCAGCTGGAACAGCGTGCTCACCACGGCGATCACCAGGCTGTTGACGATGACCTGCCCGAACGGCACCCGCTGGAACAGCTCGGCGTACGGCGCGAACGACGGGTTGTCCGGGATGAGCTTGGGCGTGCTGGTGAGGCTCGCACCCGGGCTGATCGACGTGACGATCGTCCAGACGAACGGGAACACCATGATCAGCGCGCCCAGGATGACGGCCGTGTACAGCGACACTTTCGCGACGGGACTACGCATAGTTCACCCACTTCTTCTGGCCGAGGAACTGGATGAGCGTGACGATCAGGATCACGATGAACAGCAGCCAGGAGAGCGCGGACGCCATGCCGGCCTGCCCGTAGCGGAAGGTGAGGTCGTAGACCTCCTGCACCACGACGCGGCTCGAGTTGTTCGGTCCGCCGCCCGTCATCACGAACACCTGGTCGAAGACCTGGAAGCCGTTGATGAGGGAGAGCACAATCACGAAGAAGGTGGAGGGGGAGAGCATCGGGAGGGTGATGCTGAACAGCCGCCGCCACCATCCGGCACCGTCGATCTCCGCTGCTTCGTAGAGGTCGGGGTTGATGGTCTGCAGCCCGGCCAGCAGGATGACCATGACGAAGCCGAGGTCCTTCCAGGCCGAGGCCAGGATGATCGACGGCATCGACCAGGCGGGGTCCGCCCACCAGCCGGGCCCGTCGATCCCGATCAGCGACAGCGCCCAGTTCACGATGCCGACGCTGGGGTTGAGCAGCCAGCGCCAGACCAGCGCGACGACCACCCAGCTGGTGACCACCGGCAGGAAGTAGACGCCGCGGAGGAACGCGCGCCCCTTGATCCTGCTGTTGAGCGCGAGGGCCAGCCCGAGCCCTCCGACGTAGACCAGCGGCAGGTAGCCGACGATGTAGTAGAGCGTGTGCAGGAAGGCCTGCTGCGTGCCAGGGTCGCTGACGAGGGTGGCGTAGTTGTCGAAGCCGACCCACTTCATCGGGCCGATCAGGTTCCACTCGTGGAAGCTCGTCCACGCGGCGGCGATCATCGGGCCGATGGTGAAGGCCAGCAGCGGGATGAGGCTCGGCAGCAGGAAGATCGCGACGATGAGGAAGTAGGAGAGGCGCTTCCTGCCTGGCCGGCGACCGGGGCGGCTGCTGCTTCCGCGCCCGCCGGACGGGGTGCGCGCTGCCCGGCGGCCGTCTGTTCCGCTTCCAGCACCGGATGCGCTCGGCGGCGCCCCGACCGGGCTGATGCCCGAGACGGTCATGGCCGCACCCCCGCGCTCGACACCAGACGCTCGCGCATCAGGCGCCCCTGCTCTCCCGCTACCCCGTGCGTATCGAACGGGGTCGCGAGCACGAGCGCCGCCGCACCCTGCGCCCAGCGGTCGTCCTGCCAGGTCTCGACCGCCACCTCGACCCCGCGCTTGCCGGGGACGAGGGATGCGCGCAGCGCAGGCTCGAACGACGGCGACCAGTGGTCCCACGCCTCGACACCCTCGCCGAGGATCACGACGAGCTCGGGGTCGAGCATGTTCACCACTCCGGCGAGCGTGCGCCCGAGCAGCCGGCCGGCGTCGTCGAACACGCGCACGGCCGCGGCGTTCCCGGCGTCTGCTGCTTCGCGCACATCCCGGATGTCCGCGCCGTCGTTCACGACGCCGTCCCGCACGGCGGTGGCGACCAGCGCACTCTCCCCCACGAACGCTTCGAGGCAGCCGTGGTTGCCGCACTGGCAGAGCGGGCCCCCCTCCGCGACGGGGATGTGGCCGATATCGCCTGCTCCGCCCGCCCTGCCGCGCAGGATCGAACCGCCGGACACGATGCCGGCCCCGACGCCGGTGCCGATGGTGACCACCAGGAAGTCGGCGCAGTCGCGCCCCTGCCCGAACAGCCGCTCCGCGACGCTGAGCGCGTTGACGTTGTTCTCGACGACGACGGGCAGGTCGAGCGCCCGGCGGAGGGAGGCGCCGAGCGGCACCTGGTTCCAGCGCAGCTGGGTGGAGTCCACGACGCCGATCCCCTGCTCGTCCACGGTGCCGGGGATGCCGACGCCGATGCCGAGCAGCCGGTTGTCCCCTCCCGCCTCGATGAAGGTGCGGGCGAGTTCGATGAGCGCGGAGGTCGCGAGCGGCGACATCGCGTCGAACGGCTCGGTGGCCGAGCGGAGCACGGAGCCGTCGATGCCCACCTCCACGAACGCGACGTGATCGGCGACCACCTTGACCCCGATGGCGCAGGCGGTGCGGGCGACGACGCCGAGCATCCTGGCCGGGCGTCCCCCGCCCTGCGAGGTGGAGGTGTCGAGCTCCTCGATGAGTCCCTCCGCGAGCAGGTCGCGGGTGAGCTGGGTGACGAGAGCAGGCGAGACGCCGAGCATGCGCGCCAGATCGGCGCGAGAGGCCGGCCCCTGGCCGCCGAGGTGGGCCAGGATCGCCGTGCGGTTCACGTCGGTGCGTGAGGGAGATGTGAGCGCCATTGCATCCTTTTCTTCAGAACTAAATAAACCATAAAAGATAGTTGTGAAGACGTCAAGAACGGGATGCGCGGAGCGCCGAGAAGAGAGGCCCGACGAGGGAGAAGAGGGAGGGGAGCCAGAGAGGCGGAGAGAAGAGCGGCGGGCTGCCGGCCGTTGTCGCCAGTCGCAGCCCGCCGATTATGAAGACTCTATACGTTCGAATCCATGACGCGGACGACGCCGGCCGCGGCGAGCCGCTCGCGCACCGCCGGCAGCGGGATGGCGTGGGCGATGTGGCCGTCGGCGTGGGACTGCGTGGTCGCGGTGAGGAGGGAGTTCACCAGGGCCTCCTCGACCGCATCCATCGTCGCCTGGAACAGCGGAGAGAGCAGGGCGTCGTCGGGTGGCGCGGCCCGGCCGACGGAGAACGCGATGGCGTAGTCGCCGCTGCCCTGGGCGAAATCGGCCCCCACACCGCGCATCGCGAAGACGGCGCGCCGGGCGCAGCGGGCGAGCTGCCGTGCATCGAGCGGCGCGTCGGTCGCGACGACGATCATGCACGAGTTGCCGACGGTCTCCGCGGTCGGGCCGGGGACGAGCTCGGCGGACGGCATCGGGACACCCGCGATCGAGAGTGTTCCGCTGAAGTTCGATTGCACGAGCGCGCCGACGGTGTGCCGGGCGTCTCCCACAGTCACCGTCCTGGACGAGGTGCCGATGCCGCCCTTGAAACCGAGGGCGACGGTGCCCGACCCGGCGCCGACGCTGCCCTCGGCGACGGGACCGGAGGTGGCCGACGCGAGCGCCTCCTCGACGTGCTGCGTTCCGAGGGGACGGGAGCGGATGTCGGAGAGGAAGCCGTCGTTCGTCTCGCCGACGACGGGGTTGAGGGTCGTGGTCGTCTCGTAGCCGGGTCGCGACAGCATGTGCCCGAGGAGGGCGTCGGCGACCCGGTACGCCGAGAGCGTGCTGGTGAGCAGGATGGGCGTCTCGATGGCGCCGAGCTCCTGGAGCTGTGTCGCGCCGACGAGTTTGCCGTAGCCGTTCCCGACGGCCAGACCGGCGGGAATCCACCGCCGGTCAGCGCCGATGACCTCGGGGACGATCGCGGTCACACCGGTGTTCAGCCGGTCGGTGTGGATGGTGGAGTGGCCGACGAGGACGCCGGGCACATCGGTGATCGCGTTGTGCCGACCGCGGGGATGGGTGCCGAGGGTGACGCCGAGATCTGTGAGGCGGAGGCGGGGCTGCGCCGTCATCGCGCACCCTCCCGTTCGACCCGGTGGTGGTCGGTCACGCGCGGGGCCTCATCGCGCGGCTTGCGTCCGCCCTCCCCGGCCACCTGGATCGTGAACTCCTGCACGACGGGCTCACGCAGGCCGACGAGGTGTACGTCGCACACGAGGGCGCCGCGCTCGCACGGGACGACCCAGCGAAGCGCCGAACGATCGGCGGCGGCGACGATGCGGTCGGCGAACGGCGCCGCGTCCGCCCGGATGGGCCCGACCTCGGCGAGCGCGGCAGCGAGGCGTTCTGCGCGCACGCTCTCCGGCACATCCAGCAACACGTTGGAGGCGAGGATGCCCGCCGCGTCGGAGAGGGGACGGTCGGCGGCGACGAGTTCGTCGATCCGGCGGGCCGCATCCAGTGTCTCCGGCCAGGGACGCACGACGGCGGCAGGCGCATCCACGCGGGTGAGCACGTCGGTGAGGACGTCGGTGGCGATGCGGCCGGCACCGAAGGCGTCCGAGTTGCCGAAGACGACCACGCCGATGCCGGTGGCCGGCTGCCAGCGCATGTGCGACGAGAATCCGGGGAGACCCCCGGCGTGCTGCACGATGCGGCCGAAGCGCCTGTCGTGCTCGACCACGAGGCCGTAGCCGTATCCGAGGCCGTCGAGCTCGCGCCCGACCGACGGCGCTCCGATGGGGATCAGGGTGCGAGCCGTCTGCAGCTCCCGCCGGGAGGACGCACTCAGCACGGTGGTGCCGTCGGCGCCGGCGGCGTTGGCATCGAACGCCGAGCCGAGGAAGTCTGCCCACACCGCGATGTCCCGCACGGTGCTGAACAGGCTGCCGATGCAGGCGAGGGCGCCGGAGCCGACGTATGGTTCCGGCGCGAACGTCGCTCCGTCGTCGAAGGTGCGGAACCCGCCGGCGAGGTCGCTGCCGGCCGGATAGAGGTCGGCAGCGGCGCGGGTGTCGATGAGTCCGAGCGGGTCGAGCATCCGGTCGCGCACCACCGCCTCGACCTCGCGCCCGGTGACGGCCTCGATGGCTCGGCCGATGAGCGAGATCCCGATGTTGGAGTACTGGTACTCGGTGCCCGGCTGGGTGGACGGCGTCAGCCCGGCGGCGACGACGGCCGCCAGTTCCGCTCGGGATGCGCCGAGCCGGCGGTCCCCCCACGCGTTGTCCTCGGCGAGGCCGGCCCGGTTCGACAGGAGCGCGTCGAGCGTGACCGATGCATCCCCCGCGTGCGCAGCGGCGAGTTCGGGGATGTACTCGGTCGCCGGCGCGTGCAGGTCGAGCAGGCCGTCGTCGCGCAGCGCGAGGGCGGTGGCCCCGAGGAAGCTCTTCGACATCGACGCGATCCGGAAGACGGTGCTCTCCGCGGTCGCGGCACCGTCGCGGCGCGGCTGGCCGTGCGTGCTCACGGCGACGACGCGGCCCCGGTGCACGACAGCGGCAATGGATGCGGGTGCCCGCCGCAGCGTCGGCGCGTCGAGTCGCGCGGCGAGCGCGTCCCTGGCGTGAGAGGCGAGGTCGGCGAGCGCTGAGCCCGCAGCGTCGCCGGTCATCGGGCCGTCCGCTCCCGCGCGAAGCTGTGCACGTGGTCGGCGAAGCCGCTGACGAGTGCGTGACTGGCCTGCGTGTTCTCCTCGTCCACGCCACGCGCCTCCTCGATCAGCTCCGCCACGGGGCGGTCGCCCGGCGCCGGGGTGGTCGGCTCCTTCCAGCGCAGCAGGTCGTGAGCGCCGACCTCCGGGTGGAACTGCAGCCCGTAGACGCGCTCGCCCAGCCGGAACGCCTGAATGTCCACGGCGTCGCTCGACCCGAGCAGCACAGCGGCGGGCGGCAGCTCCGTGATCATGTCCTGGTGGTTCTCGATCATCGGCGCCGACGAGCCGAGTCCGCCGATGACGCGATCCGCGCGACCGGCGTCCGAGGTCGAGATGACCGTCGCCCCTCGCTCCTTCGGCCCGAATGCCGCGCGCACCTCCCCGCCGGCGACATGGGCGAGGATCTGACCGCCGAGACAGATGCCCAGTGTCGGCAGGTCGGCGTCTATAGCCTCGAGCGCGAGAGCGCGCTCCTGCGCAAGCCACGGAGCGCGCGCATCGTCGTCGGGCATCAGGCCACCACCGAGCATCACGAGCCCGGCGTACCCGTCGAGGCTCTCCGGCAGACCGTCGGTTCCGAGCACCGGCTCGACGACGATGCCCTGCTCCTCGAGCCACTGGCCGAGGCGGCGAGGAGCCGACTCCTTCGCGTTGACGACCACGAGCACCCGCGGGGCAGCATCCGGTTCGCCCGGTTGCTGCGCATCCCGAGCTGCCGCATCCCGCGCAGCCGCATCCCGCGCCGCTGCATCCACCGCCGTCGCTTCCCGCGCTGCCGCATCCACTGCCGGGGTCAGCGCGGCGGCCCGCGGGGGCGGCGCCGAACCGTCCAGGAAAGCGAGGTGGTCCGGATCGGACGCTCCGAGCACGCGCAGCACGTTCTCGTGCGCGAGCGCCGTGAGCTCCTGCTCCGACCAGCCGCGCGTGCGCAACTCGTCGAGGAGGTCCTGGTAGTGCGAGACGTCCCCGAGTCCGGCCGGCATGGAATCGGTGCCGTCGTAGTCCGCGCCGAGGCCGACCGCGTGGCCGCCCGCGATGTCGCGCACATGCTCGATGTGGTCAGCGACGTCCGCGATGCCGACCGGCGGCGCCTCCCCCTGCTCGCCGCCACGCACCCACTCGGCGCGTGCCGGGGACAGGAACGACGGGACGAACGCCACCATCACCACACCGCCGCCCGCGCCGATCGCGGCCAGCACGTCGTCCGGAACGTTGCGCGGATGGTCGCACAGCGCGAGCGCACAGGAATGGCTCACCATCACCGGGCGCGTGGAGACCACCAGGGCATCGCGCATGGTGGCTGGCGCGACGTGCGCGAGATCGACCACCACACCGATGCGGTTCATCTCGCGCACCACCTCGCGGCCGAAATTAGTCAGGCCGCCGTGGCGCGCCTCGTCGGTGGCGGAGTCCGCCCAGTCCGTCGTGCGCGACCACGTCAGCGTGACGTACCGTGCCCCGAGGCGGGCGAACTGCCGGAGAACCGCCAGCGAACCGTTGAACTGGTCGCCGCCCTCCACGCCGATCAGCGACGCGATGCGGCCATCGGCCATCGCCGCGCGCACGTCGTCCGCCGTGCGCGCGAACCGCAGCTGCTCCGGATAGGCCTGCACCAGCCGGTGGACGAAGTCGATCTGCTCCAATGTCGCGGTCACCTGCTCCGCCCCCTGCAGCACAGGGTCGACCCAGACCGACCAGAACTGGCCGCCGACCCCGCCGGCCGCGAGGCGTGGGAGGTCGGTGTGGAGGTCGGGGCAGGACGCATCCAGCCCGGCGACTGTGTATCCGTGGTGCTCGCGACGAGCCCAGGCGAGGTCGTTGTGGCCGTCGACGACGGGGATCTTCGCTGTCATGCCGTCCGCTCGTTCAGTGCGTCGTTCATCCGGTCGGTGGCGTTCGCGTCGACGGGCACCGGAGTGCCGTCGAGGGAGCGCACGGGGGCGGCGCCGCGCGTGCTGGAGCACAGCCAGACGGCGTCGGCCGCGCGGAGCTCTGCGACGTCGATGACGCGCGTCTCGACCGGATCGCCCCCGGACGACAGTGCAGAGAAGACGTCGGCCTGCGTGGTGCCCGGCAGCACCCCCAGCTCGGCGGGCGGCGTCACGTAGACACCTCCGATCCTGGCGATGACCGTGGAGTTCGGGCCTTCGAGAACGTAGCCGTCGCTGCTGACGAAGATCACATCCTGGGCTCCGCGGCGTCTGGCCTCGCGCAGGGCAGCCATGTTGACCGCGTACGAGAGGGTCTTCGCGCCCTGCAGCAGCCACGGGGACGTCTGCGCGACGTCGTGTCGGTAGCCGCGGTCGAGCAGCACAACATCCACCTCCGGAGTCGTTCCTCCCGGGCGGCTGTCCGGGGCGAAACCGATGGCCCAGCCGGTCGGCACCGGCACGACGGCCTCCCCCGCCTCGTCGCCTCGCGACATCACGAACTTCACGGCTCCCCGCGGGGTGTGCACGCGGAGCTCGTCGGCTGCCGCCAGGACGGCGAGTCTCCACAGGTCGCGGCGCGGCGCAGGAAGGTCGAGCATGGCGGCCGACCGCTCGAAGCGGTCGAGGTGCGCGTCGAGCGCCTGCGGGACACCGTCGACCACGACCACCGTCTCGAAGACGCCGTCGCCGCGCGTCGCCGAGAGGTCTGTGGCCGTCAGGAGGGCGGAGCGCGGGTCGATGCTGGTCAGGCAGTCCGCCGCCTCGGCGTCGGAGCCGAGGTCCAGGCGGTGCAGAGTGAGCGTCTTCATGGTGTCCTCCTGATCAGCCGGCCGCGGCCGAGACGTCGAGCGTGCGGGACGCGTTCTGCATCACCCAGTCCACGTCCACCTCGTGGCCGATGCCCGACTCGGTCGGCACCTGCACGATTCCGGCCGTGGCGACGACGGGCGGCACGATCACGTCGCGCGCGTAGTACTTGTCGGAACCGGACACGTCCGAGGGCAGCGTGAAGTTCGGCAGCGAGGAGATGGCGACGTTCGCCGCCCGCCCCACCCCGAACTCGTGCATCCCGCCGCACCAGACGGGGATGCCCGCATCCCGGGCAACGTCGTGGGCGGTCCTGGCCGCCGCGAGCCCGCCCATCCTGGACACCTTGATGTTGAGCACCCGTCCTGCGTCGAGCGCGAGCATGGTGTGCAGATCGTCGATGGCGATGACCGACTCGTCGAGGCAGACCGGGGTGTCGATGACGGCCTGCAGGCGCGCGTGCGCGACGAAGTCCCGCGGGGCGAAAGGCTGCTCGATCATCGTCAGGCCGTAGCCGTCGAGAGCTAGCATCACCGCAGTGGACTCCTCCGACTCCCGGTACGCGCCGTTGGCGTCGACGTGCAGATCCAGCCCGGGATGCGCGGCGCGGACCGCGCGGACCGGCTCGACGTCCCAGCCTGGCGCGATCTTGAGCTTCACCCGCTTGTACCCCGCATCCACCTGGCGGGCGACCTGCGCGAGGAGTTCGTCGACCGTCGGCTCGATGCCGAGCGAGACGCCGGCCTCCACCGCAGCGCGCGTCCCGCCGAGCTGCGACGAGAGCGAGCGGCCGGTCGAGCGCGCGTACAGGTCCCAGCCCGCGATGGAGAAGCCGGCCTTGGCGAACTCGTGACCCCGGATGCGCCCCCACGACGCCTCCAGTTCCTCGGGCGTCTCCCAGGCGGCCCCGAGCACGGCGGTCACGAGGTAGCGCTCCGCGATGCTCCACGCGGTGTGCGTGGTCTCCGACCCGTAGTACGGGTCGGAGGGGGTGGCGATCTCGCCCCAGCCGACCCGGCCATCCGCGTCCGTCGCCTCGACGAGAAGGTGGTTGAGCCCCGTCTTGCGGTGCGAGCTCGTCTCGAAGCTGTGGACGAGGGGAAGGGTCACATCGAACAGGCGCAATCGGTCGATTCTCATACGGAGGGCTCCTTGCCGGAATCGGGGTGGGACGGACGTTCGACGGCGAGATAGACGGCTGTGGACGGATCGACGCGCACGCAGGAGACGAGGACGGCTCCGCTGCCGATCAGAGTAGCGAGCGACTGACGCACGTTCGCGCGCAGCAGGTCATGTGATGCACGCTCCTCTCCGTCGTCGGAGACGGCGGGCGCCTGCGCGGGCACGGCGAGCCAGGCGGCCTCCTGGACGGAGCCGTCCCGGCGGGAGAGCGGCCCGTGGACGACGCGGCCCCAGTCGGCGCGGCCGAGAGCGGGCGGCTCGACACGGCGCAGGTCGTCGAACGGGTCGTCGTCACGCGTCAGCCGCCACTCGACCACCACGCGATCCGTGCCCGCCCTGTCGTAGTAGTCGGGCACGAACCCGACACCCTCCGCACCGAGCGAGGTGAAGTTGAAGTGGGCGTTCCTCGAGAGCACGGGATCGAACGTCCAGCGCATCGTGCGGTGCCCCCACCCGAGCGCCACATCGCGCTGACGCTCTTTGAGCATCCGGCCGACGCCTTCGCCCTGGTGCGCCGCATCCACCACGGCCGCCTGCGAATAGTGGAAGTCACGGCCCAGAGCGTCGCGCCCGGCGAAACCGTACGCGAATCCGATCAGCTCGTCGTCGGCCGTGCGCACGCCGACCGCGGACCCTCCGTTGCGCGCGAGGGCGCTGAGAAGATTGGGGTTGAGCGAGAACTCGGGACGCTCGTAGCCGAAAACGCGGGTGTACAGAGCCGCGGCCGCGCGGAACTCCTCGCCGGAACTCAGCGTCTCCGCGCGAAGCGAGGAAAGGGAAGCCTGGGGCACGATACGTTTCCTATGTTTGGTCGCTCGAGGCGTGGACCGCCAGGTTATCGCTCCCATAGCGCCCGATCAAGCAAACGATATGATTCGTAAAACAAGCGACAGGAGTCGGCGTGACGCACGAGGTGAACGACGAAGCAGGTGAGACCCTCGCCCGGTTGGAGCGTCTCGCGCGGATCGAATCGCCCTCCTTCGACGCGGGCGCGAGCGAGCGCATGACGAGTCTGCTCGCCGAATGGTGGGATGCAGCGGGCGCCGACGTGCGCATCGAGACGTCGGAGGCCGGCGCCAACCTCGTCGCCGACCTCGAGGGCGTCGGCGAGCCCCTTCTGCTCGTCGGCCACTCGGACACGGTCTGGCCGCACGGCGCGATCGAGGATCAGGTGCCGTGGTCCGTGGACGGCGACACCGTGCGCGGTCCAGGCGTCTACGACATGAAGAGCGGGCTGCTCGTGATGCTCGCGGCCGCCGAGCGCCTGCGCGGACGCCCCCGCCGGAGCGTGCGCGTCGTGATCGTGTGCGACGAGGAGGTCGGCTCGCCCACCACGCAGGCGCTGCTCCTGTCGTGCGCCGATGGCGTTTCCGGTGCCATCGGCTTCGAGTCCCCGCATCCGGACGGAGCGCTGAAGGTGGGGCGGCGCGGCAGCACCCGGGTGGGCCTGACGGTTCGCGGGCGTGCTTCCCATGCCGCGCTCGACCCGGACGGGGGCATCTCGGCCATCGACGAACTCGTCGACCAGCTGGTGGCGGTCAGGGGCATCGTGGCCGACGCGTCCCAGCACTCGGAGGTGCTCTGCAACGTCGGGACGATCGCGGGCGGCGGGCGGGCGAACGTCGTCCCCGCGGAGGCCGAGGCGGAGATCGGCCTGCGGTTCCTGGACGGCCAGACGGAACACGCAGTCGTCGAGGCGCTGCGCACTCTCTCCCCGGTGCGGAGCGGCGCCGTGGTCGAGACGACGCTGCGCAGCCACCGTCCTGCGTGGAGCCCGTCTGCCGCAGACGGCGACCTGCTGTCGGCGATCGCGGCCGCGGGGGCGCGTGTCGGGCAGACGATCACCGGCAGGCCGGCGAGCGGGGCAGGGGACACGAATCTGCTCGGGAGCCTGGGCATCCCGACGGTCGACGGCTTCGGCCCCCGGGGCGGCGGCGCTCACGCGGTCGACGAGCGGGTGTCGCTCCGTTCGCTCGGCGAACGGATCGACCTCCTCACGGCGGTGCTCGGCGGTCCGGAGCTCGCGGCCATCGCGCCCCGCGCGCCTCGCGCCGCGAACTGACCGCCGCGCTCCAATCACCACTCCCCCTCCGCACTCGGAGGGAGGGTGTGACCACGCGGCACGATCAGGTAGACGGTGCGGCGACTATGCGACCAGGCATCGTCGAACGCACGGCGGGGATAGGTGCGCAGCCCGGCATCTCCGCCGGGGTTCGACGGGTCGGCCACCAGCACATCCCCGTCGGCGTCGAAGCCGCGGATCACGAGCAGGTGACCCGGGGTGTCGTAATCGGCCCCCGGCAGCTCGCCGGGCGCGAACGAAATCGACGCCACGAGCGGAATCCCCGCATCCGTCAGCGTGCGGGCCGAGCGCAGGGACGACAGCCTCGTCACCAGGGCATCGAAGCCGAACGCTCCGGCGAGAGCGACGTTGAACGACCAGTTGCCCGTCCCGTCGTATGCCGCGTCGTACACAGCCCGCGCCACCCACGGGACGCGCGGGTCGGCTCCGGCCGGAACGTCAGCCGATCCAGCGGCCGGGATCCGGGCACCCCAGGCGCCCGCGATCATGGTGAGCGAGGTCGGAGAACACCACGCGGGACCTCCACCGCCGAGGTCGGCGCGGGCGGGGTACGCCCGCTGGGACAGCGGCTGCACGGCCGAAGCGGCGCCGACCATTCCTGCCTCGGCCGGGCCGGGAGTCGCGTCCGGTCCCGACGCTGACGCTGAGGCTGGCGCGCCACCACTCGGCGCACTGAAGCTCACCGCGGCCAGGCGCAACGCATCCCTGGATGCGGCGCGCTCGCCCTCCCGACCTTCGCCCTGGCCTTCGTGGCCGAGCGTGATGCGCAGCTGCACCGCGTCGAACGAGCCGGCGCTCCCTGCCGTCAGAACGTCGGTCTCCATCGTCGGCGCCCCGGACGCAGCGCCGGCTGCGCCTCCCGGAGCCGCACTACTGCGCCGGCCGATGTCGCCCCACAGTGCGACGGTCTGCCAGGGATGCCAGCGTTCGCCGGCCGTGCGCGCACGGATCTCGACGACAGCGGTCGCGTCCGGGTCGAGGTTCCACGAGGCGACGGCCTGGTCGGCGCCCGCGTCGCCCGCCCAAGCCGGTGCGAGCACGTTCGACGTCCATTGCCGGCCCGTCCATCCCTCGTCCGTTTCGGCGCGCACCAGGCTGGTGCGCCACTCCGATGCGTCGGCCTCCGGTGTTCCTGGCATCGCTCCTCCTCGCCCGAATGGATTATCCGGTACGCATCATCCTCTACCAGCAACCGATATGGACGAATATCGGTTTCAGCGTGAATGGGTGATTTGCACACGATTTGCGCGCTGAGAGGCACCTCGATGGGTACTTTGCGGTGCTCGGGAATGCGATTGTGCATATTATCGGCAAACCCACCATTAACCGCGCCACCCGCATGGCGTTACGAATTCATTAACATCTGTCACGAATACGTTGACCAGGACGTGCTCCATGCTGTTCCATTACTGCAACCCTCGTGGTCCTGCTCTGGACCTCGGCCGATGGAAGGACTCCCATGCGCACCAGGCACCGCAAACATCTGATCCGAGCGCTGTCATTCGTTGCAGCAGCAGCGATCATCGCCGCGCCCGCCGGCGCAGCGAACGCGGCGGAGCCGCACAGCGTCCAGGCCGCCGACCCCACCTCGTCCCCGACGTCCGGCAAAGATGCCAAGACGATGAGGATCGCGACCTCCGGGTTCGTCGACAGCTTCAACCCCTGGACCTCGATCTATCTGCTCCCGACCAACCTCTTCCGCTACATGTACGAGAACCTGGTGCAGAACAGCGACGTCGACGGCTCGCCGACGAAGGGCCTCGCCGACCACTGGAAGGTCGAAGAGGGCGGCAAGAAGTGGGTGTACACCCTGCAGGACGGTCTCACCTGGTCCGACGGGAAGGCCATCACCTCGGCCGACGTGAAGTACACCTTCGACCAGATGATGACCAACCCCGACCTCGCCGTCGCCAACGGCAACTTCCTCGCCAACTTCTCCGACGTGAAGGCGCCGGACGCCAAGACCGTCGTCATCGATCTCAAGGCGCCGCAGGCTCCGAACCCCGGCATCGAGGTCCCGATCCTCCCCAAGCACGTCTGGGAGAAGATCTCCGACCCCGCCACGTACGCGAACGACAAGGACGTCGTCGGCTCCGGACCGTTCCTGCTGGAGAGCTACAAGGCCAACCAGTTCATCACCATGAAGGCCAACCCGAAGTTCTGGAAGGGCGCCCCGAAGATCGACACCATCCAGTACGTGTACTACACGAACTCGGATGCGCAGGTTCAGGCCCTCCGCTCCGGCGACGTCGACTTCGTGACCGGCCTCACCCCCACCCAGTACCAGGCGCTGAAGGGCGCGGAGGGGATCACCGAGCACTCGGGGATCGGCCGCCGGTTCTCGTCGTTCAGCTTCAACTCCGGCGTCAAGACCGTCGACGGCCAGCCGTTCGGAAACGGGAACCCGGCCCTGCAGGACGTGAACGTGCGTCAGGCCATCCGGATGGGCACCGACACCAAGACCCTGCTGTCGAAGGTGCTCAACGGCCTCGGCAACCCCGGCACGAGCTTCATCCCGTCGTCGTACCCGCAGTGGACGCTGCCCACGGACGACTCGGCCGTGAAGGCACTCGCATACAGCCCGGACAAGGCCAAGGCCAAGCTCGACGCCGCCGGCTGGAAGGTCGGAGCGGACGGCATCCGCGTCAAGGACGGCCAGCGCCTCTCGCTCCGCCTCTTCGTGGACTCGACGGACCCGCAGGAGCAGACGGTCGCGCAGTACTTCCAGCCGTGGATGAAGACGATCGGCATCGACATCCAGCCGATCTCGACGGACTCCGACACGATCAACGCCGACACGCTGAAGGGCAACTACGACATCTACTTCAGCGGCTGGAGCGTCGGACCCGACCCGGACTACCAGCTCAGCATCAACACCTGCTCGAGCCTGCCGACCAAGACGGACGGCACCGGCGCGACCTCGCAGGACGGCTGGTGCAACCCGGAGTACGACAAGCTCTACAAGGAGCAGCAGACCGAGACGGACGCCAAGAAGCGTGAAGCCATCGTCCAGAAGATGCTGCAGCTCAACTTCACGGACACCGCGCAGATCGTGTACTGGTATGCCAACGGGCTCGAGGCCTACCGCTCCGACCGGTTCACCGACTTCCGGATGATGCCGGCGAAGGGCGGCATCATCGCCAACCAGTCCGGCTACTGGGGCTTCATGGACGTCGCACCCGTCGGAGACGGCGCGAGCAGCGACTCCGGCCCCAACGTCGGCCTCCTCGTCACGGGTGGGGTGATCGTCCTCATCGTGATCGGTGCGATCATCTTCTTCGTGGTGCGCCGACGCTCGAGCGCCGACGTCGAATAGTCGACCGGGTGGTCGCGGCGGACTCCCGTCGCGGCCACCGCTCTCCCGTCGCGTCAGAAGAGAAGGCATATGAGCAACGCAACCCCCGTCACAGAGGCGGTGATCCTCGAAGAAAAAGGTGAGGCGACCGTCCGCAGCGCCCCAGCGTTGAAATACGCGCTGAACAAGATCGGCGGAGCGGCGATCAGCCTCGTGATGGTGATCATCCTCGGGTTCTTCGCCTTCAAGATCCTGCCGGGCGACCCGGTCGCCGCGATGGCGCGCGAGCACCCGATGACGTCCGAGCAGATGGCGCAGCTGCGCGAGCAGCTCGGCCTCGACAAGCCGCTCTGGCAGCAGTTCGGCGAGTACATCGGCAACGTCGTCACTCTCAACTTCGGCCAAAGCTACGTCTACAAGCAGAGCGTCGCATCGCTCATCGGCGAATACTTCTGGAACACCATCCTGCTCACCGGAACCTCGGCGATCCTGGCCATCGCCCTCGGTCTCTGGCTCGGTCAGAAAGCGGGCTGGCGACCCGGGTCGCTGTTCGACAAGGTCACCACGGGCACCTCGTTGGTGCTGTGGTCCGTGCCGACGTTCTGGCTCGCCCTGATCCTGCTCATGGTGTTCGGCGGAACCCTGCACTGGTTCCCGACCGGCGGCATGACGTCGCCGAACCCTCCGGACGATCCGCTCGGCATGGTTCTCGACGTGGCGTCGCACATGGTGCTGCCGGTGATCACGATGGTCGCCGTCGTCTACGCCCAGTACGTGATGGTGATGCGCGCGTCCGTGATGGAGGAGAAGAGCGCGGACTACCTGGTCACCGCTCGCGCCAAAGGGCTGAAGGATGACGACCTCCGCCGTCGCCACGCCGTCCCGAACGCGCTGCTGCCCACCGTGACGCTGGTCTTCATGCACATCGGCGGCCTGATCGCCGGCGCCGTCACCGTCGAGACCGTCTTCTCCTGGCCCGGACTCGGCAAGCTCACCTACCAGGCGATCCAGGGACCGGATCTTCCGCTCCTGCAGGGAACGTTCGTGGTCTTCTCGGCCATCATCATCGTCATGAACCTCGTCGCGGACTTCGTGTACCGTCGGCTCGACCCGAGAGTGAGGCGCGGATGAGCTGCACCACCACCGCAACCGCACGGCGTTCGCCCCGCAGCATGGCGTGGGCCAGGCGAAGGGACGCGTTCGGCAGCTTCTGCCGGGAGTTCTCGCACAGCCGCGCCGGAATGGCCGGGCTGATCTTCCTCGTCGTCGTGATCCTGCTGGCGCTCCTCGCCCCGGTGCTCGCGCCGTCGTGGATGCTCGACGTCACCAAGCTCCTCGACCAGCCGCGGTTCGCGCCGCCGTCGATCGCGCATCCACTGGGCACCGACGACCAGGGGCGCGAACTGTGGGTGCGGATGATCTGGGGCGCGCGGGTCTCGCTGCTCGTCGGCTTCGCCGCCACCGCCGTGTCGATGATCATCGGCACCATCGTCGGCATCGCGGCCGGCCACTTCACCGGCTGGACCGGCGGCCTGCTGATGCGCATCATCGACTTCTTCCTCGTGCTGCCGTCGCTCATCCTCGCGATCGTCCTCTCGTCCGTGCTCTCGCGCGGCGTCTGGACGATCGTGATCGCCATCGGGCTCACCTCCTGGGCGGGGACCGCGCGCGTGGTGAGGGCGCAGACCCTCTCCGTGGAGTCGCGCGACTACATTGAGCGGGCCAGGGTGCTCGGCGCCGGGCACTGGCACATCATCGTGAAGCATCTGCTCCCCGCCGTGCTGCCGCTCGTGCTGGCGAACACGACCCTCACCGTCGGGTCGGCGATCATCGCGGAGTCCACCCTGTCGTTCCTCGGGCTCGGCGACACCACTCTCCAGTCGTGGGGTTCGGTCCTGAAGAACTCGATGGATGTGTCGGCCGCGACGGCGGGCTACTGGTGGTACATCCTCGTGCCCGGCATCGCGATCGTCCTGGTCGTCCTCGCCTTCACCCTCATCGGCCGCGCCGTCGAGACCATCGTGAACCCGACGCTGAGGAGCCGCTGATGCCCGACCTGACCTTCGACGACGTCAGCATCACCTACCGCACGGCGGGACGCAACGACGAGGGCGAGATCGCCGCGGTCAAGAGCGTGTCCCTGCAGTTGCCCGCCGGCGGCACCCTCGGGATCGCCGGCGAGTCTGGATCGGGCAAGTCGACCCTCGCCATGAGCGTGCTGCGACTCCTGCCCGCGAACGCCAGGCTGGACGGCCGCGTGCTGATCGGCGACACCGACATCGCCGACCTGCGGTTCGGCGAGCTGAGGGCCCTGCGCTGGGCGGAAGCATCCATCGTCTTCCAGGGCGCGATGCACTCCCTCAACCCCGTGCGCACGGTCGGGCAGCAGATCGTCGAGGCGCTCGAACTGCACGTCTCCGAGGCCTGGCGCACCGACAAGGCGCGCAAGGCACGCGCGCTCGAACTGCTGTACGCGGTCGACCTGGCACCCGCGAAAGCGGAGGCCTACCCGCACGAATTGTCCGGCGGCCAGAAGCAGCGCGTCATGATCGCGATGGCGCTCGCCTGCGAGCCGGACATCATCATCGCCGACGAACCGACGACGGCCCTCGATGTGATCGTGCAGAAGCAGATCCTGGACATGATCAGCGCCCTGGTCTCCGAGCGCGGCATCTCGATGCTGATGATCAGCCATGACCTCTCCGTGCTCGCCACCGCCTGCGAGCGGATCGCGATCATGCGCGACGGCGAGCTCGTCGAAGTGGGCGACGGATACGAGGTGTGCACGAATCCGCAGCACCCGTACACGCGTCAGCTGGCCGACGCGTTCCCGACCATCGGCGACCCCGCGTCCAGGCTCAACCCGGTGACCCGCCGCGCGGACGCGGTCACGGTCACCGACAGATCGCGCGTCCTCTCGGACGAGGTGGTGCTGGAAGCGCGCGGGGTCACCGTCACGTATCACGGGCGCGGCAAGCCGCTCGCGGCCGTCAAAGACGTGAGCCTGAGCCTCCGGCGCGGCGAGATCCTCGCGCTGGTCGGGCAGTCGGGGTCGGGCAAGACCACTCTGGCCCGCACGATCGTCGGGCTGCAGCGGGCGGACGACGGCTCCACCATCCGGTTCCGCGGCAAAGACATCCCGCACCGGGGGCGCGCGCTGCGCGAGTTCCGCAGCGAGGTGCAGATGGTCCTGCAAGACCCGTCGGCAGCACTGAACCCCAAGATCAGCGTCTACGAGTCCGTCGCCGAGGGCCTGCGCGTGCAGCGCTTCCAGGGCGACGAGCAGGAGCGCGTCGCGCAGAGCCTCGCCGATGCCGAACTGCTCCCGCCGGAGCGCTTCTTCCGCGCTATCCCGCAGGAACTGTCCGGCGGCCAGCGCCAGCGCGCGGTGATCGCCGGTGCGCTGGCGGTCGGTCCGCAGCTGCTGGTCGCCGACGAACCGGTCGCGTCGCTGGACGCCTCGGTGCGTGGCGAGATCCTGGCGCTGCTGCTCTCGCTGCGCGACAGGCTGGACCTGAGCGCACTGGTCATCACGCACGACCTCGGGCTGGCGTGGAACATCGCAGACACCGTCGCCGTCATGTACGAGGGCGCCCTCGTGGAGTACGGACCGACGGAGCAGGTGCTCCTCGATCCGCAACACCCGTACACGCGCAGGCTGCTCGCTGCCGCGCCGAGCATCGAGCGGAGGCTCGCATGAGCACGTCGGCCCTCGCGGTGGACAGGTCCGCGTACCTCGACACGGCGCCGCTGAAGCCAGGCGACCGCGTGCGGTTCGTGTCGCCGTCCGGACTGGGAAGTGCAGAGAGCCTCGAGCGCGCGGTCGGTTACTACCGCGACTGGGGGCTCGACGTGGTGGTCGGCGAGCACGTGCTCGACCCGCATCCCCACGCGAGCTACCTCGCCGGGCCGGACGACGGGCGCCGCCAGGACCTGGTGGATGCGTGGATGGACCCCGACGCGGACGCCGTGGTGTGCATCCGGGGCGGCTACGGGGCGATGAGGCTGCTCGACGGGCTCGACTGGGAGCAGCTACGGGATGCGGCTCTGCGGCGCGACGGACGGCCGAAGCTCCTCACGGGCTCCTCCGACATCACCGCCCTGCACGAAGCGTTCCGGGTGAACCTGGATGTGCCGACGCTGTTCTGCCCGATGGTCGGAAACGACGTGTTCCGCGACTCCGAATTCGTACGCGACGACGTGCGCAGCTGGTTGTTCGAGTCGTGGCGGGGACGCGAGATCGTCGGGCCGAAGACGTCGGTGCTCGTGCCCGGTGTCGCCGAAGGGCGGTTCACAGGAGGCAACCTGAGTCTGCTGGCCGGTGCGATGGGAGCGCGGGAGTCGCTCGGCCGGCCGGGCGGCATCCTGTTCCTCGAAGACGTGGACGAGCAGAAGTACCGGATCGACGGATTCCTCGTGCAGCTCGGTCGCGCGGGACGACTGGCGGACGCATCCGGGATCGTGCTCGGATCGTGGGACAACTGCGGCGACCTGGACGCCATCCGGGAGCTCGTGGACGAGCTGCTGCCCGGCCTCGGCGTGCCTGTGCTGTGGGAGCAGGGCTTCGGGCACGACCCCAACGCGCTCAGCATCCCGCTCAACGTGGACGGTGCGCTGGTCGCGCAGCCGGACGCGATCCGGCTGACGGTGGGGGCGTCGCTGTGACGGCGGTTGCGCTGCCCGAGCTCGACCCGCGGGTGCGGTGGTCGATCTGCGTCGTCGACGCTGGGGGCAGCAGCGGCAGCGGCAGCGACGGCAGCGACGGCAGCGACGGCAGCGACAGCGTCCTCGCGGCGCACGAGCCGCACGTCGTCTGCGAGACGGCGAGCGTCGGCAAGGTGTTCCTGCTGATCGAGGTGGCGCGAAGGCTGGAAGCCGGGGAGCTCGACCCCGGTCAGCGCGTCCAGATCCCCGAGGAGCATCGCGTCGCCGACTCCGGACTGCTGTACCGGATGCGCGACCAGCGTGTGACCGTGGAGGACGCCGCGCTGCTCGTCGGCGCGGTCAGCGACAACCTCGCCACCAACGCGCTCCTGTGGCTGTGCGGCCTGGACACCGTGCGCGCGGTCGCGCCGTCGCTCGGCTTCACCGACACGTCGCTGCACGACTTCATCCGCAACGAGCGAACGCCCGACCTGCCGTGGACGCCCTCGTACGGCACGGGGGCAGAGCTCGCGGAGCTCATGCGCCGCCTCGGCTCCGGCGACATCGTCTCGCCCGCCGTGAGTGCGCGCGTGCTGGACTGGCTGGCCGCCGACGTCGACACATCCATGGTCGCCGATGCGCTCCTCCTGGACCCTCTCGCACACGTCGATGACGAGTATCAGGGCATGATCCTGCGCCACAAGACGGGGAGCACGTCGTTCGCCCGCATCGACATCGGACACCTCTCCGGCCCGGCCGCCACCGTCGCCTACGCGGTCGCGGCGAACTGGAAGGACGCGGCAGACGATCTACGCGCGCCCGTCCTCGCGGCCATGCACGCCATCGGCGAGCAGCTACGCGCACACGTCACCGGAATCCCCGCCTCGTGAGCGTGCCGTTCGCCGAGCTGGAGCAGGAGCTGCCCGGCCTCCGGTTCTCCGCGCTCGCCGTCGACATCGACTCGGGCGAGACGCTGTTCCGTCACCGGCCGGACGTCGTGCTCGACACCGCCAGCGTCGGGAAGGTGTTCCTGCTGCACCGGCTGCTCACCGAAGTGGATGCGGGCACCCGCTCCCTCGACGAGCGCGTCACCCGGCGTCCCTCCGAATGGATGGACAACTCCGGGCTCTGGTATCTGCTGCAGGCCGACACGCTGTCCCTCTACGACGTGGCCGCGCTGATCGGAGCCGTCAGCGACAACGCGGCGACGAACACGCTCTGCCGGGTGATCGGCCTCCCCACAGTGCAGGAGCACACCCGCGCCATCGGCTACGAGCACTCCGGTCTCGATGACATCGTCCGCTGGCCGCTGCCTCCCGGCGCCCCGCGCACGCTCTCGCACGCGAACGCCGACGAGCTCGTGCGCTTCGTCACCCGCACCGCGCAGGCCGCCGACCTCAGCCCCGCCTCCTCCGACACGCTGCAACGCTGGCTGGGCGCCGGGATGGACCTGTCGATGGTGGCGTCCGCGTTCGGCCTCGACCCGCTCGCGCACTACCTCTTCGATCGCGGCGTGTGGTTGTGGAACAAGACGGGCACCATCTCCACGGTGCGTGCGGACACCGGCCTCGTGATGACGCCCGAGCGACGCGTCGCGTACGCGGTGCTCGCCAATTGGCAGCGCGGCTCCGACGTGCGCGACCGGGTGCTCTCCGCCATGCGCACCGCGGGGGATGAACTGCGGAGGAATCTCCTGTGATACTGCTCCTATGTCGTCAGAAGGGCGCGATGTGAATCCCGGAGAACTCAACAGCCCGCACGAGCGCTACGACGCCCGGGTGCAGCGCAGATCGGCCCTCGTCCTCAAACGCCGTGTGGTCGAACAGGAGCGCGAGCAGCTCGCTCACGCACTCGACTGGGCCAAGGACGATCCGGCGTTCGAACTGATCGCCGGGATGATCGTCGCCGCGCGCCGCCGGTTCGTGCTCGGCGCGGCGAAGTCGTTCACGTACGCATCACTGCTGGCGATGGACCTCAGCGCCGGGCTCGCGAACGTCACCCTCATCGATGGCACGATCGTGCGACCGCTCGACGTGCTCAGCGACGTGCGCACCAGTGACGTGCTCGTGGCATTCTCGCTCGCCCGCTACCGCAAATACACGATCGACTTCGCCGAGCTGTTCAAGCAGGCGGGAGGAACGCTCGTCGTGATCACCGACGCGCCGGATGCGCCCCTCGTCGCCATCGCGGACGAATCCCTCGTGGTCGACACGGCCAGCGCATCCTTCGCCAACTCACCGACTTCGGTGGCGCTGGTCATCCACATCCTCACCACGCTGACCACGGCGAGCGCCAAGGGCGCAGGCCGCCGCCTCCTCGAACGGGACAGGCTCGGCGAACAGCTCGGCCTCTACGTCGAAGACTGACCACGAGATGCCAGTAACTGCGGCGCATCCCGGGCGTTTCGCGACAGTTGGTGGTGTTTCGCGCGGCTAGCGGCGGCGCAGGTATGCGGACGCGGCGGGCGACCACATCATGATGCCGGCCGCGAGGGTGAGCGCGAGGAGCAGGATGCCCAGCAGGTCTCCGACGAACAGCGATGGCAGCGAGGTGAGGATCGTCAGGGCGCCCAGGATGGTGAGGATGATCCTCGCCCAGCTGAGGCCCTTCGCCAGGAAGACGGCGATGACCACGCGGAGGCCGGCACCGACGATCGCGCCGACGACCGTGCCGGACAGCACCGCGGTGGCGGCCGAACCGGATGCGCCGGCCTGCACGGACGCGACCACGCCGACGATCCCGGCCAGGAAGGAGACGGCAGCGCTGACGATCCACAGCCAGAAGGAGGCGCGGAGGATGCTGGGGGCTGCGGAGATCGGGCGGAGATCGGACACAGGTGGGCCTCTCGGTCTGGGCGGCGGTCATCTCACCCTATCGACACCGCCGCAGGGCGTGCGAGGATCGGCCGTGGAGGGGACACGATGAGCGACGACGGCGGCAGTTACGACGGTGACGACGGCGGCCGGGGCGGTGGTGCCCAGGGCGACGGTGGCGGCGGTGCCGCTCACAGCAGCGCGAGCGGTGACGTGAACGGCGGCGCGCACGGAGGTGCCAGCGGCGACGACACGGCCGGGGCGTTCGCGGTGGTGCGGACGTTCGACGCCCCGCCCGAGCGCGTGTTCGCGGCGTGGACGGAGCCGGAGCACCTCGGCTGGTTCTTCAGCGGCACCGGTGAGGTCAGCGAGCCCATCGTGGTGGATGCGCGGGTCGGCGGCGCCTGGCGTCAGCGGATGATCGTCGACGACGACACCAGCTACGTCACGGGCGGCATCTACCGCGAACTCGTCCCCGGCGAGCGCCTCGTGTTCGACTGGGGTGCGATCGGCGGCTGGCCCGAACTCCCGGTGGATGCGTCGACACGCGACACCGTGGACGTCCCGCGCGTGACCATCACCCTCATCCCGCTGCCCGGCGACCGCACCGAGCTGCGCCTGCGCCAGGCGCTCCCCGGCCACCTCACCGACGCGCAGCGTGCTGAGTGGGACGCCATCGACTGCTACGCGGGGTGGTCGCAGACGATCGACCGGCTTCCCGCGTCGCTGTGACGCGCATCCACCCCGTTGACGCGCAGCCACGCCATCGCGCCCGTCCGCGCATCCACGCGCATCCACCCCTCGCGCCCACCCCGCCCGCCGTGGGAGGATCGGGGGCGTGACCGGGCGAACGATGCTTCTGGACAGTGCTTCCCTGTATTTCCGCGGGTTCTACGGGGTTCCTGACACGGTCCGCGCGCCGGACGGCACCCCCGTGAACGCCGTCCGCGGCTTCCTCGACATCATCGCCAAGCTGGTCACCGACTTCGGGCCGGACGAGCTGGTGGCGTGCTGGGACGACGACTGGCGTCCCCGCTGGCGGGTCGACCTCATCCCGAGCTATAAGGCCCACCGGGTGGCGCGCGAGGTTCCGGACGGCGTGGATGTGGAGGAGACGCCGGAGGCACTGGTGACGCAGGTTCCGATCATCCGGGAGGTGCTGGACGCGCTCGGCATCCCCATCGTCGGCGCTGCGCAGCACGAGGCGGACGACGTGATCGGCACGCTCGCGACCGGCCAGAAGCATCCGGTGGATGTGGTCACCGGCGACCGCGACCTGTTCCAGCTCGTCGACGACGCCGCAGACGTGCGGGTCATCTACACGGCCCGCGGCATGAGCAACCTGGAGACGCTGACCGAGTCGGTCGTGGTCGGCAAGTACGGCATCCGGCCGCAGCAGTACGCGGACTTCGCGGTGATGCGCGGTGACAGCTCCGACGGCCTGCCCGGTGTCGCCGGCATCGGCGAGAAGACGGCGATGACCCTCCTCACCGAGTACGGCGACCTCGACGGCATCCTCGCGGCGGCAGCCGACCCGGCCAGCAGCATGAAGGCGCCGATGCGCGCCCGCTTCGAGGCGGCCGCCGACTACCTGAAGGTCGCACCCCGCGTGGTCGAAGTGGTGCGCGACCTCGACCTGCCGACCGTGGATGCACGCATCCAGGCCCCCGACGACGACCGGAGCGCCGCCCTTGAGCAGCTGTCGGAGAAGTGGGGCCTCGGCGGCTCGCTCGACCGCGTACGGCAGGCTCTCACCAAGGGGCGCTAGCCGGCCCTACCGCTGCCGCCGAATCCTCGCGGCCACGATGAATCGCGCAATCGCGAGGGCGACGATCACGGGGAAGGCGATCGCGCCTGTGACGATCCGCTGTTGCGTGTCGCCGAACACGGCGGCAACAGCCGCGATCATCGCCGCAGCGGTCAGGAGCCAGTAGATCCACGCGAACGCACCCGTCCTGACCGCGTTGCGGAACGGGTCCCCCGACCGCTTCGATTCGTCGATGGGCATCGAATTCACCGTCCTCTAGGCGTAGCAATGAACGTACATGACGACAGCTGACCGGCGCCGTTGGCGGAATCGAGATGTCATATCAGGTCCCTCGTTCGCGGCGGACGCTTCGCTGCGCCGCTTCAAGCCGTGCCGTCTAGAGTAGTGCGATACGCTAGATTCATTACGTCAAATGCTCGAATCCTCTGCTACGGACTCTTCTCGGCGGCTCGCTCGACCGCGTACGGCAGGCTCTCACCAAGGGGCGCTAAGCTCTCAGGCAGCGTCCGGCGTTCTTCTGGCCGTTTCTTCGCAGCGATCCGCTGCCGAACGGACATTCACCGCACACTTCAGCCCACCAGCGCTCGCCCGGCATCGCCGCCGCCGACCGCATCCAGGGCAGCTCAGCTCGCGCGCACCGTCGATACGGTTCGCGCATCCACCGTCCGCGTCGTCACCGGCGCGGTCGACGGGTCGCATCGCGTGGCCCGCAACACGAATAAAAGGGAATGACGATATGGCCACCGGCACCGTCAAATGGTTCAACTCCGAAAAGGGATTCGGGTTCATCGCGCCCGATGACGGCACGAAGGATGTTTTCGCGCACCACAGCGCGATCGTCGGCGGCAACGCCGGACACCGCAACCTCGAAGAGAACCAGAAGGTCGAGTTCGACACCGCGAACGGCCCCAAGGGCCCGCAGGCGGAGAACATCCGCGCCCTCTAGGGTTTCGCGCTTCGGGCGCGGGCGGGACGGCTCAGCCGTCCTTCCCGTCGCCTACTGCTCGCCCGGCTCCCAGCGCCACAGCTCGCGCTGGGCGAGCAGTGCAAGCTCGCGGAGCACGTCGAGATCCGTCTCCGACTCCGCAGGGTCCCTCGCCGTCCGGCCGAAGACGCAGATCGCGCCGATGCGCGTCCCGTCCGGCGCCTCCACCGGATATCCGGCGTAGAAGCGCAGGTGCGCGGGCCCGGTCACCATGTCGTTCTCCGCGAACCGCGGATCCTCTTCCGCGTTCGGGATGACCATGCCGTCGTCGGTGGCGATCGTGTACACGCACACCGACTCCTCCAGCGGGAACTCGGTCAGTTGCGTGCCGCTCGACGCCAGATGCCACTGCTTCTCGTCGTCGAGCACCGAGAACAGCGCGATGTCCGACTGCAGGGTGCGGCGGGCGGTGCCGACGATCCCGTCGAGGCGCGCATCCGGGCCCCGTTCGTGGAGCCGCAGCCTCGCAATGGCGTCCACCCTGTCCTCTGCGGGCGCCGGCGGGATGGTGCTGATCACGTCGGCGACGTCCGGGGCGATCACGTCGGCGATCTGCCGTGCCCAGAACAGGTAGTCGGCCGGGGTGCGATGGCGGGCGCTGTCCTTGTGCGGCGGCGCGGCCAGAGGGACGAAAACGGCCAGGTCGGTGTCGGCGCACACCGCGGCCGCCCGCGTGTTCAGCTCGGTCGCCGACCGCTGCACGATGTCGCCGTACTCGTTGTCGTACGGCCGCACCGAACGGATCGGCTGACTCCCGAGCCACACCACGACACCCTGCGACCGGGACCGGATGTGGTCGAGCGCCGACCGCATCCTGCCCTCCCAGCGCACGGGGTCCGCACGGTGCAGCGCGTCCGTCATGGTCACACTGACGACGATCGCCGCATACCGGGACAGGTCGGCGTCTGCGAGCGTCGACCGCAGCGTGCGCACGCCGATGTCCGCGCCGGCGAGCACGTCGACGACGACGCCCCGCCCGGTGGTCGCGGCCATCGCGCGGGCGAGGGCGCCCGGCAGCGCGAGGTCGTGACTGCCCACGCCCCAGCCGGCGGCCGGGCCGGAGCCGACGACGAGCATCCGGATGCTGTCGCGTCCAGAGGCGTACGCCTGCGGTGCATCCATCGGCCGGATGGTGCGCGACCGTGCGGAGGCGACGCGCCACAACCACAGCCGCGACGCGAGATCGCGCAGCGGCACCGGAAGCGAATCGACCTGCACCCTCCGACGGTAGCCCGCGAATGCATGCGTTGCGAGTGGATGCCGCGCCGACACGCTGGCCCGCTCATGCGTGCGTGGCGAGTGGATGCGCGCCGGCCGCGGCAGCCCGTCCGCTACGACCGGCCGGCGCTACGGCCACCCGCTACGGCAGGATGTGCCCCGCCGTCGTGAACAGGCGGTACCACTCCTCGCGGGTGAGCGGCACGTCGCTTCCGGCCGCGGAGTCGAGCAGGTGGTGCACGTTCGTGGTGCCGAGCACGACCTGCATGTTGGCGGGGTGCCTGGTGATCCAGGCGACGGCGATGGCGGCGGGCTGCACGTCGTACTTCGCCGCGAGCCCGTCGATCACCTCGTTCAGCTCGGCGTAGTTCTCGCGGTCGCCGAGGAAGACGCCGTCGAAGAAGCCCTTCTGGAACGGAGACCAGGCCTGCAGGGTGATGTCGTTGAGGCGGCTGTAGTCGAGGATGCCGTTGTCGCGGTCGATGGACTGGTCGAGGGCGGCCATGTTGGCGGCGATGCCCTGGGCGATCAGCGGGGAGTGGGTGATGCTGAGCTGCACCTGGTTGACCACGATCGGCTGGCGCACAGAACGCTTGAGCAGTTCGATCTGGCCGGGGGTCTGGTTGGAGACGCCGAAGTTGCGGACCTTGCCGGACTCGAACAGCTCGTCGAAGGCGGCGGCGACCTCGTCCGGCTCGACCAGCGTGTCCGGGCGGTGCAGGAGCAGCAGGTCGAGGTAGTCGGTCTTGAGGGCGGAGAGGGACTCGTCGACGGTGGTCAGGATGTGCTCGCGGGAGAAGTCGAAGTAGCCGTCCCTGATGCCCACCTTCGACTGGATCTGCACCTGGTCGCGCTCCGACGCCGGAATGGCCCCCGCGTCCCCGAACCGCGTCTCGCAGCCGTGCCGCACATCGCCGTAGATGTCGGCGTGGTCGAACATGGTGATCCCCGCATCCCTGGCTGACCGCACCAGGCTGCGGATCTGCTCGTCGTCGAGCGGGGTGATCCGCATCAGGCCGAGGATGATGTTCGAGGTTTCGACGGTGGTGTTCGGAAGGGTGAAAGTCTTCATGGGCCTATTCTGCTCCCGCCACCGGATGCGCGCTCCCGCCACCGGATGCATGAGTACGGTCCGCGCGCAACCCCTATACCCCCGCGGGGAACGGCCTACCGTTCGTGATCCGACGTCCACGGAGGACCCATGACGATTTCCCACGCAGACCAGCGCGCGTGCGACCGCTTCCGCGCGGAGACCCACCTCGAGGCGCGCCCGGTAGCCGCGCCCTGCTACATCGTGCACGCTCTCGGCCGCGACTTCCGCGTGAGCGACGAGATGGCGCGCATCTTCCTGCGCCAGGTCGAGCGCGTGCTCGAAACGGACAGCTCGGCACTCGTCGTGCTGCGCCACCAGCACGGCGTCGAGCTGCTGCTCGTGCGCGACGACAACGCGTTCTCGATCCGGCAGGAAAGCACGGTCGAGGCGACGAGGGAGGCGCACGCGCTGACCGCGTGACCTCTCGGGATCACGTGCTCGCCGACTCGGCGAGCCGGGATTCAAGGCGGTCGAGGGCGTCCTTGCCGGTCGCCCAGTCTCCGAGCCCGCTGGCGGAGTTGATGTGCCCGATGCTGCCCGCCACGAGGAGACCGCTCCCCCAGCCGTCCGCGAGCTCCTCGGCCTTCCGGCGGTCGCAGTACGGGTCGTCCGCACTCGCGACGACCACGCTCGCACACGGCAGCCGGTGCTCTCGGAGAGAGACGAAGGTCGGAGCATCCCGAGCAGGGAACGCCTCACCCGCCGGATCCGGCGGCGCAACGAAGAACGCCCCGACCGGCCGCTCGACGGGTGCATGGCGCAGCCACTCGGACACGGCCCAGCAGCCGAGGCTGTGCGCGACCAGCACTATCTCGTCGACCCGCGGCTCGATGGCGCGCACGGCTCGCTCGATCGCGGCGACCCAGTCACCGAGCTCCGGATGCGACCACGACACCGGCTCGATGCGGACGGCATCAGCACCCCACTGCTGCTGCCACCGCGTCTGCCAGTGCGTTGCGTCGGAGCCCCCGATACCGGGAACGATCACGTGACCGATCACCTGCCACCTCGTCTTCCATGCGCCCCGACCGGCGATCGGAGTTCTCGTAACCCAGCATGATGGCAGATGACCTCGATGTAGAGCGTGCGTGGCGAGTGCGCCCGGGTCACTCGCGCGCGAGCAGCGCCTGCAGCGGCCCCGGCACCCGCTCCGCCGGGAGCGCCAGCACGAGGGCACGCCCGTAGTGCTCCTTGCGCCCGGACGTCGTGCCGAGGAACCGGTGCAGCTGCTGTTCCACCGGGCGGAGGCGCTGCGCCGGCTGTTGCTGGAACATCCGGAACAGCCGCAGATCGCCCTCGGCGGCCAGCACCTCCTCGACGCCGCGGACGCCGAGGGCGCCGATCAGCTCGCCCTCCAGGTCGGGGTGGCAGACGTGGATGTCGGAGGCGCGCATCCCCGCCCAGTGAAAGAACCGCACCTCGCCGGCGTCGCACAGGCCGCGGAGCGCCACGCCCATCCCGTTCGGTCCGAGCATGGCCACGAACCTGCGGATGCTCATCGCACCGCCCATCGGTAGCACGGCCCAGCCCTCGCCCGGCAGCTCCCTGCCGTGCAGTTCGGCGAGCGCCTCGACCGCTGCCCGGTCACTCGCCCCCTCGACCAGGATGGCGGTGTCGATGCCGCCGCCAACCGGAGGGGGCGCGACGGGAGGGGGAGCGACGCCGGCCGCCCACGCAGACACGGCGTGCTCGAACGCACGCACCTCTGCGGTGCGCGAGCCGCCCTCGGAGGGCCGGACGCTCGACGGCTCCGTCACGTAGCCATTCTGGCACCGTGCCCCTTCCCATCGACGGCGGGGCGCGTACGGTGCGTGGAACAACCACCACGGAGAGGACGACGATGAAGGTAATCATTTTCCTGGCAGGCGCGGCCGTTGGCTTCGTGCTCGGGTCCCGGTCAGGGCGCAAGACCTACGACACCATCAAGCGTCAGGTCAGCGGGTTCACGCACTCCGACCCTGTTCAGCAGGTGAAGGGCGACGTCCGCGACCTCGCAGGCAAGGCGGCGTCCGAACTCGGCGACCGCGCGAGCGACCTGGTCGACAAGGCCAGCGGCAAGCTCGACGACATCACCGGCAAGAGCAGCAGCTCCAGCACGGGCAGCACCAGCACGGGCAGCACGAGCCCCAGCGGGGCGTAGTCGCGCGGCGCTCAGGCGCCCTGCGGCGGGTCCGTCAGCAGGCCGACCCGCTCGGCGAGATACCCGTCGAACGCGACGGCATCGGCATCCGGTGTCGTCGCGTTCCAGCGCACCAGGGCGCGTCCGTCGCGAACGAACACGGGACTAGTGGATGCGCGCAGGCTCTCGGCATCCAGGTCGATGATCGCCGCGTCGTAGTTGACGGTCTCTCCGTCCGGGAAATGCCCGCGTTGCGCCGCTGCCCGGTACGCGCGCCTCGTCTCGGCGGACTGCGACTGGTACGCGGGACGGCCGGGCGCGGTGGCGCGGATGATCGCCCCTGTCGCGCGCAGCACGCCCTGCCTGTCGAGCAGCAGCACGCCCAGCCGCCACACCCGGCCCACCGGCCGCAGCACAGGCTCGCGGGTGATAAGCAGCTTCCGGTGCCTCGGTACGAACTCGGCCAGCGCCTCGTCGCGCGCGCCCGCCGCATCCAGTCGTCGCACCGCCTCGGCGAGCGTCGACCGGATGAGCGTCACCGCTGCGTCGTCCCCGCTCGTCTGCTCCACGCAACGAGAATACTCAGCAGGCCGAGAGTCCAGCCCGCCGAACGCTCAGTCCAGCGGCCAGAGCTCCCGCACCTCGACACGACCGAACCGCGCCATCGGGTGCCGCGATGCCAGGTCGACGGCGTCGTCCATCGAGTCGCAGTCGATGACGTCGTAGCCCGCCACCCACTCCTTGGTCTCGGCGAACGGGCCGTCCGTCACGTGGAGCCTGCCGCCGCGTAGGCGGACGGTCTTCGCCTCCTCGATGAGGCGCAGGCGGTCGCCGTCCGCCTCCCTGCCGCGCGCATCCACCTCGGCGATCCAGTCGGCGATGGTGTCTTCGCTCTCGCGGTACGGTTCGCCGTCGAGCGCGGTGGTGATCAGAAACAAGTAGCGCATTCCGTGCCTCCTGAAGGGTGACGTTACGGTACTGCGTCGAACGGGACGGCCGGATTTCGACGTATGGTGGCCTCAACCCGACAGGAACAGGAAGAGCATGGTCGCCCACGTCACCCCGCGCCTCGAACAGCAGCTGCGCGACATCTTCGACAAGCGGGACAGGCAGAACATGCAGCCGACCATCGACGCCTTCCTGGAGGTGCTCGCCGAGAACCCAGGCAACGCGTACGTGCTGTACGACGTCGGCGGCTCGTACGACACCGCCGGCGAGGAGGAGACGGCGCTCGGCTACTACGAGCAGGCGATGGATGCCGGGCTCACCGGGGACACGCTCCGCCGCTGCCTGCTGCAGTACGGCAGCACGCTGCGGAACCTGGGCAGGTTCGACGAGTCGCTCGCCGCCCTCGAGCAGGCGCTCGCGCTGTACCCGAAGTCCGAGTCTGTGCGGATGTGGCACGCACTCTCTCTGCACGCGGCCGGGCGCAGCGACGCGGCGGTGGCCGAGCTGATGGAGCTGGCCGTCGACCACATCCGGACGGAGGACCTGCTGCGCTACGAGGCGGCGATCCGCGGCAACGCAGAGTACCTGCACTCGCTCGACCGCGGCTGACGGTGCGCGGAGCGCGCAGCGGCGCGGCTACGCCAGCAGCGCCGCGATCAGCAGGAGGGCGGGCACCGCGAACAGCGTCGTGAGCAGCACCACGTCCCGCGCCAGAGTCATCCCGCGCTCGTAGCGGGCGGCGAAGTTGTAGACATTCTGGGCGGCGGGCAGTGCGGCGAGCGCGACGGCGGCGAACAGCGCGTGCCCGTGCATCCCGAACCCGAGCCAGGCGACCAGAAACGCGATCAGCGGCATGACCGCCGCCTTGATGACGGAGGCGGTGATGATCTCGATCCTGCCGTGGTCGGCGTGCAGCGGGCGTGAGCCGTGCAGCGACATCCCGAACGCCATCAGCACCAGGGGCACGGCGGCCCCGCCGAGCAGCACGAACGGCTGGAACACCGCATCCGGCAACCGGAGGCCGCTGAGGTTGATCAGGATGCCGAGCACCGAGGCGATGATCATCGGGTTGCGGACCGGCTGCGTGAGGATGGAGCGCACGGACACCGACGAGCGCGAGGTGATGTCGAGCACGGTGAGGGCGATCGGCGCGAACACGATCAGCTGCAGCAGCAGCACCGGAGCGACGTATGTCGCACTGCCCAGCACGTAGACGGCCACGGGCAGGCCGATGTTGTTGGCGTTGACGTACCCGGCTCCGAGCGCGCCGATGGTGGTCTCTGCCGCCCCTCGCCGGAAGAAGAGGCGCGAGAGCAGCACGAACAGTCCGGCGGCGGAGATCGCGGCGACACCGGAGATGAGCAGTTGCGCGGAGAACACGACGTGCAGGTCTGCCCTGGCCAGGGTGACGAACAGCAGCGCGGGGTTGGTGACGAAGAACGCGATCCTGTTGAGGACGAACGACGCCTGCGGTCCGCCGATGCCCAGCCGCCCTGCCACGTAGCCGACGGCGATCACGAACGCGATGATCGCGAACCCGATCACCACTCCGCCCATCCCTCCACCATACGGCCGTTGCCGTCCGTTGCCTTTCGGGCGCAGGCGGCGGCGGACGCCGCGAAAGAAACGTAAAATGTCTGCACGTGACTCAAACGCGCAAGCTTCCTGTGCTCGTCCTGGCCGGCATGGTCGTCGGCTCGATGGTCGGGGCCGGCGTGTTCTCGCTGCCTGGGACGTTCGCCGGGGCGACCGGCGCGATCGGCGCCATCGTCGCGTGGGCCATCGCCGGGGCCGGGATGCTCACGCTCGTGTTCGTCTTCCAGCGGCTGGCTGTGCGGAAGCCGGCGCTCGACTCCGGCATCTACGCGTACGCCAAGGCCGGGTTCGGCGACTACGTCGGGTTCTTCTCCGCGTTCGGCTACTGGGCGAGTGGATGCGCGGGGAACGTCACGTACTGGGTGCTCATCGGCTCGACCATCGGCGCCCTGTTCCCGGCGTTCGGGGCGGGGAACACCGTGCTTGCCGTCGCCGTGTCGACGGTGGGCGTGTGGGGGTTCTTCCTGCTGATCCGGCGCGGGGTGCCGCAGGCGGCGTTCATCAACACCATCGTGGCCGTCGCCAAGGTGGTCCCGCTGGTGATCTTCCTCGTGATCGTCGTGGCCATCGGCTTCAACTGGGACACCTTCACGCTCAACCTGTGGGGCACGGGAAGCCCGGATGCGTCGTCGCTGTTCGGGCAGATCCAGAAGACGATGCTGCTGACCGTCTTCGTGTTCCTCGGCGTCGAGGGCGCGTCCGTGTACTCCCGCTACGCGAAGAGCCGCCGCGACGTCGGCCGCGCCACGCTGCTCGGGTTCCTCAGCGTGCTGTGCCTGTTCGTGCTCATCACGGTGCTGTCGTTCGGTGTCGCTCCGCGGGCGGAGATCGGCGGGATGCGGGAGCCGTCGGTCGCGAGCGTGCTGCAGGTGATCGTCGGGCCGTGGGGGTACACGCTGATCAGCGTCGGTCTCGTGGTCTCGGTGCTCGGCGCATACCTGTCCTGGACCCTGATGGCGTCGGAGGTGCTGTTCACCTCGGCGAAGAACGAGGACGCTCCCCGGTTCCTGGCGGCGGTGAGCAGGCGCGGCGTCCCGGTGGCCGCGCTGGTGCTGACGACCCTGCTGGTGCAGGCGCTGCTGATCGTGACGCTGTTCTCGGAGAACGCCTTCCAGTTCATGCTGAGCCTGTGCAGCTCGCTCGCGCTCATCCCGTATGTGCTGACGGCCGGGTACGCGCTGAAGCTCGAGACGCGGGCCGGCGACGATCCTGGCGGTCGCAGCCGCCGCGGGCTGACGGTGGCGATCATCGCGACGGTCTACACACTGTTCCTGATCGTCGCCGCCGGGCCGGGCTACCTGCTGCTGACGTTCATCATCTACGCCCCGGGCACGCTGCTGTTCGTCGCGGCGCGGCGCGAACGCGGCCTGCGGGTGTTCCGGCCGTTCGAGGCGGTGCTCTGCGTCCTGGCCGTGTTGCTGGCTGTCGCGGCGATCGTCGCGCTCGCGGCCGGCTGGATCACGATCTAGGGAGCGTCACCCGAGGTCCACGGCCGAGCGGCCGCGCCCCGAGACCCGGACCGCGACGGCGATCATCAGCAGCACGACCGCCGCGGCGATGGCCGTGATGGCGACGGGCGCGGACTCCAGCGTGCCGGTGAGCCGGGACACGCCGATCCAGGCGAGGCCCCACGCGCTCGCGATGGCGGGCGTCAGCCTGCCGCGGTCCCAGATCGCCAGGGCGGCGCCGAGGATGGCGGCGACCACCACGAGTGCCATGCCCCAGGCGTGCGGGCTCCAGCCGAAGCCGTCGAAGCCGGCGGCGACGAGCAGGCTGGTGACGTTGGCGACCGTCGCGACCATCACCCAGCCGAGGTAGAGGCCGGTGGAGCCGTCGAACAGGATCGCGTCGGCCGTCGTTCCGCCCGGGATGCGCTGCAGCAGCACGAAAGCCACGATCAGCACCACGAGCAGCGCGGCGATGAGCACCGCGGAGAGGGCGAGCATCCCGAACTGCACGCTCAGGATCCAGGCGGCGTTGAGGAGCAGCGAGGCGAGCATCCAGTATCCGATGCGGCGCTGGCGGGTCTTGGCGGCCTGCGACGGGAGCGCCTGCCAGATGGCGTAGCCGAGGAGGCCGAGGTAGATCACCGACCAGATCGAGAAGGCGGGGCCCGCCGGGGAGAGCATGGTGGCGTCGGCGCTGAGCGCTCCGCCCGCCGCCTTCTGGATGGGGGTGCCTCCCGCCGCTCCGGAGCCGACGAACGCGCCGATCACGGCGAGGACGGCGCCGACGACCACGGCGACCTGGCGCACCCGGTCGGCGGCGACGGGGCGGGTCGCGGTAGCGGCGTCGGTGACAGCGGTGGTCGACATGCCGGTCACGATATCCCTAGCCCGGCTAGATATCAACGGGAGGACGTGGCCACCACGACGGTCGTGTCGTACTCGTCGGACGCGACCGTGCGCACCAGAAGCCCGGCCTCTTCGAAAAGCGCGGCCGTCCGGGCCGCCTGCTCGCCGCTCGTCTCGATCAGCAGCGAACCGCCGGGGGCCAGCCACGCACCGGCCTCAGCCGCGACGCGGCGCTGCACGGCGAGCCCGTCCGCCCCTCCGTCGAGCGCGACGGCCGGCTCGTAGAGGCGAGCCTCCGGAGGCATCAACGCGATGGCCTCGGTCGGCACGTACGGCGCGTTCACCGCGAGCACGTCCACCCGCCCGCGCAGGGAGACGGGGAGCGCGTCGAACAGGTCGCCCTCGTACACAGTGCCCCTCGGCTCGATGTTCTCCCGCGCACAGCGCACGGCCGCCGGCTCGATGTCGCAGGCGACCAGCTCGACGCCATCTCCCACCCGGAACGCGATGGCAGCGCCGATCGCACCGGCACCGCAGCACAGATCGAGCACCACCGCATCCGGGGCCGCGAGTGCCACCGCCTGCTCCACCAGAAACTCGGTGCGGTGCCTGGGCACGAAGACGCCGGGGGCCACCCGGATGCGCAGGCCGCAGAACTCCGCCCAGCCGATCAGCGGTTCGAGCGGAAGGCCGGAGACCCGCTTGGCGACCAGGTCTTCCAGCTGGTCGGCGTCCATGGCCGCCTCCGCGATGAGGCGCGCCTCGTCCTCGGCGAACACGCATCCCGCCGCGCGGAGACGGGCGACGACGGCGGGATCCGGATGGGGGTCTGTCACGCTCGTCATGCTAGCTCGCGCGACAGAATCCCGAAGCGGGCGTCGGCACAAGACCTTGACCTGACCGGCTCAGGCGGTATGGATGGTCTATGAAACGCATCCACTATGCGAGCGGGTCCATGGTGACCGGTGACGCGATCGCCGACGTGATACTGCGTTACGCCGCGGCGCTGGCGGAGCATCGGACGGCTGCGGAGCTGTCGGTGCCTGCTGTCGGAGAGGACGGGGCGGTCACCGAGGTGCTGCTCGTGCTCGGTCCGGCCAGCCAGATCCTCGCGGAACACCTGCCGGGGGCAGACGAATTCGTGGACGAGGAGTTCGTGGACTCGTTCGAGAAGAAGGTGGCAGCGCTGGGCACCAAAGCCGGGTTCGTCACGAAGGGAACGGAAGAGTCGGACGACCTCGACTTGGACTATCTCTGATGCCGAGTTTCCTGGCAGCTTCCGAAAGTTCTCCCGATGCACTGGCGCATCCGGAAACGCCGCGTACTATCACGACGAGATAGCTAAGGACACGGGAGAGGGCATGCAGGTGTTCCACGTCTACATCGACGACCTCCGGTTCACCTTCGTCGACCGTGCTCCCGTGGAGGAGCTGAAGAGCAGTGTCGTCAAGGCGAGCCGATCCGATGGTGATTTCATTCAGATCACCCAATCGAGCAGGCCGCCCAGCGAGGTGTTCGTCACGGCGCAGACGAAAGTCAGGATCGAGACGGCCACCATCCCGCGCGATCCGGGCGACGGCGGGTCGGACGACGACGACGCCTTCTGGTTCGACTTCGACTCGCTGAACTGAGCGACACCGCACCCGACATGATCTCGCTCTGGCGCGACGTCGCCGCTCCCATCCCCACCGATCCCTTCGTGGAGGGCGGCGAGTACGACAGCGTGATCGTCGGCGCAGGACTCACCGGCCTCACCACCGCCCTGCTGCTGGCCAGGCGCGGGATGCGCGTCGCCGTGCTCGAAGCGCGCACCGTCGGCGCTGTGACCACCGGCAACACCACCGGCAAGGTCAGCCTGCTGCAGGGCACGACCCTCTCGCAGATCCGCCGCCACACCACGGACAAGGTGCTCTGCGCGTACGTGGACGCCAACACCGCCGGCCAGGGCTGGCTGCTCGACTATCTGGACGAGCGGAGCATCCCGTACGACGTCCGCGACGCGTACACGTACGCGACGACACTGGATGGCCGCGACAAGCTCGACGCCGAACTCTCCGCCGCCCGCGTCGCCGGGCTGGCGGCGACGGAGGAGCGCGGGTGCGAGCTGCCCTTCGCCGTCGAGGCCGCACTGCGGCTGCCCGCGCAGGCGCAGGTGGACCCGATGGCGCTGCTCGCGTCGCTCGCCGCCGACGTGCGGGCGCTCGGCGGCGTGATCGTGGAAGGGGAGCGGGTGACCGGCGTCTCGGCGAGCGAACCCGCGGTGGTGACCAGCACCTCCGGCACGACGCGCGCGGGCAACGTGGTGCTGGCGAGCGGAACGCCCATCCTGGATCGCGGGCTCTACTTCGCCAAGACGGAACCGCTGCGCTCGTACATCACCGCGTTCCGGGTGCCCGGCGAACTGCCGCGCGGGATGTACCTCTCGGCCGACGAGCCGACGAGGTCGCTGCGCACCGCGGGATCGCCGGACGGCGAACTGCTGTTGGTCGGCGGCAACGGGCACGTCGCCGGCCGCGCGGAGTCGCCGGCGGCCCTCGTCGCCGATCTGACGGCGTGGACGGAGACGACGTTCCCCGGATCGGAGCGCACGCACTGGTGGGCGGCACAGGACTACCGCTCGGCCAACCAGGTGCCGTTCGTCGGCTGGCTGCCGCGCGGACGCGGGCGCGTGTTCCTCGCGACCGGATACAACAAGTGGGGCATGACGAACGGCGTCGCCGCCGCGCTCAGCCTCACCGCAGACCTCACGGGGGAGACCATCGAGTGGGCCCGCGTGCTGCACCACAGGGTCACCCACCCGATCGACATCGCCACCGGCGCCGTGTTCAACGCGGGGGTCGGCAAGGCGGCGGTCACCCAGTGGGCGGAAGCGGAGACAGGAGGACAGCTCCCGGTGGATGCTCCCCCTCCCGCTGAGGGGACGGGCGTGGTCGGCCGCCGGGGCGCTGCGCCCGTCGCCGTCTCGACGGTGGACGGCGTCACCTGCGCCCTCTCCGCCGTGTGCACCCACCTCGGCGGCGTCGTGCGCTGGAACGACGCCGAACTGTCCTGGGACTGCCCGTTGCACGGCTCCCGCTTCGCACCGGACGGCACCGTGCTCGAGGGCCCGGCCACGTCGGCGCTGAAACCGCTGGACGACGCCGAGAACGTCGCGCCAGCGGGAGACGCAAAAGACTCAGCGATCTAGACCTCGATTGTGGCGGATTTGCTCTATCTCGTCGCGGATTTGCCCGCTCCGCGGTATGCGCATCCACCACCAAGGTGTGGTGGGGTTGTCATCGTCGGCAATTCGGATCCCGTACCCGTACGGATCGACCTCGGTTATGTCGCGAAGCTCGGCGTCTGCTGCTGCAAGGTCAGAGTTGGCCCACGCACCAACGTTCGCGTCCTCCAGAGCGTTGCGCAAGTGATACGCGCCGATCATGTCGTGCACGGTCAAATCGGGGGCGCTGGGATCGTGCGACGCTTGTCGCGCTATCGCCGCCACACGATCTCTCCAGGCGACGAGGAGTTCGTCCAACGGAATATGCCTGCCCCCAAATGACACGAAGCGTCCCGGATCGTCGGCGTCTGTCACTTCGCAAACATATCGCGATAGTTGCGAACTTCCAGCTGCTTTGTGTCGTTGCGGTCGCCCTGCCCCAGTTGGCCGGATGGCGTCATTTTCGTTTGAAGACCATGTCGTTGCCGTTGTCGGGGTCGCCTAATGGCTCGCGAAGAGTCACCGAGTCTCCATCCGCGTGTGCGGTCAGAGAGATGCTCCCGGTGGACTCTATGCGCTGACCGTAGACGATCTTCTTGACGACGTCGACCGATACCTGGTTGCGTTTGTCTATTTCCCAGGTTCCGGTGAACGTGTTTGCATCGGTCCAATCGAGTGGTCCCATGCCTGAAAACACGGCTTCGGGAACATCTTTTCCGGTTGCTCTACCGTCCGGGGAGAGGACGAGCTCAGCGGACTCCCCTCGCGGGCCTGCAAGCGTCCACGTTCCAACGACCCGCGCAGCGGTGACGCTCTGCGTGCATCCAGTGATCGCAACGGCCATCACTACGAGGACGATGAATAGCCGCCCACGGCGCATGCTGCTCGTTCCTACCATTTGACGGTCTCCGAGAAGCTCGGCAATTCGTAGACGAGCGATATCGGTCTCCGACCAGAAGTAACACCCCTGACAATCACAATTCAACGACGGTAGGAAAGCAGCGCTGTGAGCGTCTGCCTCACGGACGCTCTAAGGTCCTCCTCGCTCACACCGTCGCATTCGGGTCGATGCTCAGGATCTTCGTAAAACTCGTCTACCTGAAAGAACAGACCCTCCAAAATGCGGAACAACTGGGGCGACCAATGAGTATCGTCTCCGCGATAGAGGGGAAAGAAAATGGCTTCAAACTCAACGCCGGATAGTCTTCGGTCGACGAAGGCCGAAAGTAGAGTGAAGTAGGGCTCTAGGCTCATGTGCCAACGAACTTGCTCGTCATCCGCCGCCAAGAGGTCTCCTTTCGAGCACGTTCGGGTACTGATCGGCATTCATTCTGTATTTCGTAAGCAAGCGCCCGCTGGAGACTGCAAGGCAATCTGCTTGGTGGGCGGTTGAATTAGAATCGCGGAATCGCCGTGATAGGTGCCTCGGACGCGCTTGGAAGGGGCGCAATTGGGATACGTTCATCATTGGACGATCTCCGAGCGCAATTCATCGACCATGCTCGCGACGTAGTCCTCATCTGACTTTGTGAGAATAAGCTCCCCGTCATCGAGGAGAGAAGCGTAAACGCCTTCTATCTCAAACCACGGCCCCCTTAAGCGAGTCACCCACTTTGGATCTGCTACCTCGTCAAGAGAATAGAGAATCGACTTCAAATCCCGGTCCAGACGTTCAAGACTTGCGAATCCTCCCGAGTATTCGTTCAGACTCTCCAAAAACAGTGCCTTCAGTTCAAGCAAACGCTCGGCTTTCATCCTTCGCCCTTCGAACGCCCCTATGTAACGGTTGTGACCCGCGCTGAGAGTTTAGGTTGGCCGGGGGCCATTGATGTCCTCGAGGGTGGACTGCAGCTGCAGGAGAGCGTGATTCGAGCGTGCGAGAGCGTCGTGCCAACGCTCGGATACAGCGGCGGGTGGCTCGTGCAATGCAACGTAAGCGTCGATCACGGTGACCAAGCTGCCTAGACACATGCCGGCTTGCTCAAGCACTCTGCCGCGCGGCAGGCGTAAGCGCGGCGCTGGGGAGTCAGGGCGCTGAAACATGGCGATCGAGTTGCTATTTCCGTGGGCGATGCCAGAGAGTTCTGAGTAGAGACCGCCTGCCAATCCTGGGTCGAGATCGGCTGACGCTTCGAGCAGCGTGTGAACCATCGTCGTCACATTCACGCGATCGTGACGAGGATGCAGCAGGGGAATCTCAGCGCGCTCGAGGATATGTTCGAGCTCCTTGACGTGCTGCTCTGCTTGCACCAAGTTCCCGTCGGCATCCTGGAACGAGCTTCTCTTCATCGCGCCGAATTCGTATGCCTGCAGCGCGACGTATCGCTGAAGGAAGGTTCGTGCATCAGGGGTATGGAGGAGGTAGTACGCCTTCGACAGGGCCTCGATGACACCGCGCGCGAGGGTCGCCGAAGCGGTTGTCGTGTTCGTCGAGCTCATGACGGTCACGAAGGACTTGATGTGGCTGGCTGCGCTCAAGACGACCAGGTGCACGGCGGTGTGGGCGCCGGTGAACAAGCGCTGTGATCCTAGGAGCTCCATCACGGACAGGTCATAGATCGGAGACCCGGTTGGTACATCCCTGACGGCAGTAACGGTGTGCACAGTCCGCTCGGCAACGCTGGCTAGCTCGCGTAGACACGCTCGGATCACAACGACGTCTGAACGGGACAGATCGCCTTCCGTCGCGGGATAGTCATTTTCGTCGGCGTCGGTCATGGGCTGGGCAGTCGGTGCACGTCGGCACGGGTGACCCGGCGACGAACCCCCACGACGTCGCGCGCTATCAGTGTGGTGTCTCCGACCTGCGTCCAGGAGGCGTGTGCGCCTACGCCGTGGTTCTCCCCCATGCATTCGCAAACACAATCGGTTCCACGCGCCGCTTGGCATCGCGTGTCGCACTTCTGGAGTTGGCTGTAGTGCAAGTCGATGTCGACCTGGCCAAGGCGGATCGCCAGCGCACGCGTAACTTCGTCGAAGTGTTCTCGTGAGATCGTCCAGTACCCGTCCCACCCTTGAGGGCCCGGCACCCACGTTGGCCGGATTCGATCGCCGAGGACGTCTTTTAGCCACTGACGGTTCGCCGGTTGGCCAGGACCCGGTCTTCTCATTCCGTGGATCTCGACTCGGCCGTGGACAGGGCGAACGATTGTCACCATTGGGCTCCTACTAGCTAAGGGGGTACCAGGGTACGACCCTCGGCTGCTGTGTCTGGACTGGTTTACCAGGCATTGGCCCTTTCCGAGCGAGGATGTGACTTCGGTTGGGGCGGGGCACGCCAAAGAGCGAACGTAGGGCTGGGGTGAGAGAGCATTGCGCTGGTAAGGAGTTGGCGAGCTTGTAGCAGCCCTGAGCCATCGCCGCCGCCGTGAACAATTGGGCCGGAACACGTCATTTTCGTTCGAAGACGAAGTCATTGCCGTTGTCGGGGTCGCCGAGTGGCCGACTGAGAGCAACGGCGTTATCGGCGACTCGCGCATACAGGAAAGTGCTCGATCCGGACGTCTCGATCAGCCCGTCATGCACAACTTGATCGATGTCGAGTTCGATCCTGTTTTGCGTGCGCAACGTCCATGTCCCTTGAAACCCGTACGTGTTCGTCCAGTCCACTGGTTCCATTCCAAAAAGTATGGTGCGCGGTATGTCACTCCCGGAAGCCTTGCCGTCGGCCGAAAGCATGAGCTCCGCTGTCACTCCCCTTGGGCCGGCGTGAACCCACGTACCTACGACCTGGGTGGCTTCGACTTTCTCCGCGCACCCGGTAATCGCGAGCGCCAGTACTGCGCTGAGTGCAAATGGTCGAATTAGTCGTCCAGTATTCATTCTCACCATTTGACCGTCGTTTCCCCCGTTGCGGCCCTTCGGCTGACGGCACAACGCGGGCAGAACGCCTCGGCGGCCTTGCACGGCGATCTCGCGTGAACCGCAATCTCTGTCGCGGCTGGAGACGGAGCACAGCCGGTAGGTTTCCGGGAGAGTAGTCACGGCGGTCTGTCCGGCAGTAGGGTCGCGGCATGACTATTCCCAACGACGACAGCACGCCGGAACAGCCCACCGGCGGAAATGTTCCTCCTGCGCCGGACGCCGGTGGGGCTGTCCCGCCTGTTCCGCCCACACCTCCCGCCTCCCCTGTTCCGCCGGCCGCGCCCGTCGAGCAGACGCCGCCGACCCAGGCTCCCGGGTATCCGTCCGCCGCAGCATCCGGTGGCTTCCCGGCATATTCGGCCGCGCCTTCCGCACCGGCTCCCGCCGCACCGACCGAGCCGCCGTCGCAGATCACCATCGCGTTCTGGCTGTACATCGCCGCCGCCGTGCTCAGCGTGATCAGCGGTATCGTCACGGCGATCTCCGTGTCGGCCAACCGCGACACGATCCTGCAGCAGATCACCGACAGCCTGGCGAAGTCTCAGACCACCGGGACGAAGCTCGACCCGAACACCCTGACGGACGCCGCCATCACGTTCGGCATCGTCTGGGCGGTCGTCACCCTGATCTTCTGGGCGCTCGTCTTCGTGCTGTTCGCGGTCTTCATGCGCCGCGGCCGCAACTGGGCGCGCATCGTCCTGACCGTCCTCACCGTGATCTCGCTGCTGAACCTCGGCGGCCTGTACTTCATCGGCGGCGTGCAGGTGATCGCGGCGATCGTCGCCACGATCCTGATCTGGCTGAAGCCCGCCTCGCAGTACTTCGCTGCGGTGAAGGCGTCTCGGGCGCCGCGCGCCTAGGTCCCATCGACCCGGAGACGGCGCCAGGCGACCTGCGTCAGGCGGCCGTCTCCGCGTCGGCGGGGGCGTGCTCGTCGACGGTGCGCGCGTTCGTCAGCGTGAGCGCGCCGATACCCGCGATCAGGCCGACGGCGACCGCGAGGATGCCGAAGATGATCTGCTCGCCGTCGAAGTACGACGCGACCAGCTGGTGACTCCACGCACCGCTCGGCAGAGTGGTGGTGACGAGCACGGCGATGAGCGTTCCGACGACCGCGGTGCCGATGCTCGTGCCGACCTCCTGCGCTGCGTCGTTCATCGCAGCGCCCATCGACGTGCGGTTCTCGGGCATCGCCCCGACGAGGGCCACCGCGCAGATGGTCATCACGGTGCGGAGGCCGATCGTCATCACGATCATGGAGAGCGCGACGGCCACGTAGTTCTGCTGGACGCTCCACGCCATCATGCCGAGACCCACCGCCAGGAGCAGCGCACCCACGAAGCAGGCCATCCGGTGGCCGAGGCGACGCACCAGCAATTCGGTGAGCGGTGTCGCGAAGATCATCGTCAGGATGATCGGCAGGTTCGCCAGCCCCGCCACCAGGGGCGTCCACCCCCACGCGTACTGGAAGTGCAGCACCAGAGCGAACATGACGCCGGACATGGCGAGCGAGGTGCCGATCTGGGCGATGGCCGCCCCCCGGACGGTGCCGCCGCGGAAAAGCGACAGGTCGAGCATCGGCGCTGCCGCCCGGCGCTCGCGCACGATGAACAGGACGAGGGATGCGACCGCACCGAACGCGACCGCGATCGTGGCCGGCGACAGCCACCCGTTCTGCACTCCGCTCGTGAGGGTGTAGCAGGCGAGACCGATCGTCAGGATGCTGAGGACAGCCCCCGGCACGTCGAGCTTGTCCTTCGTGAGACCGTCGGCCGTGTCCGGCGCGACGCCGAAGTGCACGCCGAGACAAGCGATGAGAGCGATCGGCGCGTTCACGAGCAGCAGCCACTGCCAGGACAGGTGCGCGAGCACGGTGCCCGCCAGCAGCGGCCCGAGGACGAAGCCGGACATGCCGACGACCATCATCAGAGTGATCGCGCGCATCCGGAGCTTCTCGTCGTCGAACAGGCGGAACACCAGCGAGTTGGTGATGGGAGCCATCGCCGCCGCCGCGACGCCGAGCAGCGCGCGCAACGCGATGAGCTCACCGGTGCTCGTGACCAGCAGCACCCCGAGGCTCAGCAGGCCGAACAACCCCAAGCCCACCTGCAGCACCCGGCGACGCCCGAAGCGGTCGGCGATCGACCCGGCGGTCAGCAGCAGTCCGCCGAAGGTCAGCGAGTACGCCCCCGTGATCCACTGCAGCGATGTCGTGTCGCCTCCGAGGCTGCGGGCGATCGTCGGGAGGGCGACAGACAGCAGGGTGTTGTCGACCATCTCGACGAAGAAGGCGAGGCAAAGCGCGGCGAGGGGGATCCAGGCCGCCTTCATGGACACGTAGCTGCGGGATGTGGTGATGGATTCGGTGCTCATAGCGACTCCAGTATCGAACGGCGTTCGAGTCTCGAACACCGTTCGATAGAATAGAACAGTGTTCGATAAACTGCAAGGGGCAGTTCGACTGTGATGGGATGGGTGGCATGAGCAGCACACAGCGAGACGCGGAGCCGCGCGCACGGCGTCACACGGCTTCGCAGCGTCCCCGCGCTTCGCTGTCCCTCGAGTCCGTGCTGACCGAAGCCGTGGCGATCCTGGACGAATCCGGCGCACAGGGGCTCACCATCCGCGCCCTCGCCTCCCGGCTCGGTGGCGGCCCGGCGAGCGTGTACTGGTACGTGTCAGGACGCGACGAGCTCCTCGACCTCGCGGCCGACTCGGTTCTCGCCGGCGTGCTGGAAGACGTGGCCGAGGTGTCCTCCGCAGATCCGATCGCCGAACTGCGTGCCGTCGCCCACGCGCTCTTCGACACCATCGCCGACCGCCCCTGGCTCGGCGCATACGCCATGCGCGACACCGGGCGCCAGGTCCACTCGCTGATGCTCTACGAGCGAATCGGCCAGCAGGTCATGCGACTCGGCCTCACAGCGCGGCAGAGCTTCTACGCGGCGTCCGCCGTCGTCGGCTTCGTGATCGGCACCGCCGCCGACATGGGCCAGGAACTGCCGGACGCCGTCATCTCGGGCGAACTCGACCAGCGGCAGTACCTGGCCGAGGCGACCGGACAATGGCGCGCGCTCGACCCGGCGGAGTATCCGTTCATCCACTACATCGTCGACGAGTTCGCCGTGCACGAAGACCGCGATCAGTTCCGCGCCGGCCTCGACCTGCTGCTCGCCGGGCTCGAACTCCAGGCGGGGCGCGGGGCAGGGTCGGCCGGCTAGGCGATCTCGCCCGAGGCACTCGACACCCTGCTTTCCGAGGTCTACCGTGGGCGCCGGTCGTCGTCATGGTCGACCGCAAAAGAAAGCAGGTAACGGAAAATGAACATTCTGCTCATCGTGATCGCGATCGTCGCGATCGTGCTCCTGTTCACCGGCGGATTCGTGCAGGCCCTCAACTGGCTGCTCTGGGTGGGAATCATCCTCCTGGTGTTCGCCATCATCGTGTGGCTGGTTCGCATGATCAGCGGTCGGCGTTCCGTCTAGAACCACCGAACGTCCAAGGGCTCCGGATGCACCCGCATCCGGAGCCCTTCGCCGTTGCAGGGCCATTGCCGGGGAGGCGGTGGCGGGGTAGCGTGCGCGGCGACAACGGATCAGACGGAAGGGGCGGTCGATGCCTGGGCGCAACGAACCGGAACTGAAAGACCAGAAGCTCTACGAAGAACTCCGCAAGGAGGGCAACTCGAAAGAGAAGTCGGCGCGCATCTCGAACGCCGCAGCCGCCCGCGGGCGCTCGTCCGTGGGCAAGAAGGGCGGAGAGTCCGGGTCGTACGACGACTGGACGGTGCCCGACCTCAAGAAGCGCGCCAAAGAGCTCGGCCTCAGCGGCTACTCGAAGAAGACCAAGAAGGAACTGATCAGCGCGCTCCGCAACCACTGACCGAGCGCCCGCCCGCGTCGTACACTCACGGCATGGACCTGCGCGAGGTGGCCGACGAGCTCTACGCGCTGCCCGCGGCCGAGTTCACCGCATCCCGCAACGCGGCGGCAGGGAAGGCGGACAAGCCGCTCGCCGCGGACATCCGCGGGCTGCGCAAGCCGTCGACAGCCGCGGCCGCCGTCAACGCGCTGGTGCGCGAGCATCCGGATGTGGTCGACGCCATCCTCGACGTCGGCGACCGGATGCGCGAAGCGTTCGCCGAACGCGACCGCACCGCCATCCGCGAACTCACCGGCGAGCGGCAACGGCTGCTGCAGAAGGCGACGAGCAGCGCCGGCACCGCAAGCCCCGCCGTGCTGCGCGAGGTGGAGGACACGCTGCAGGCCGCGGTCATCGACGCCGCGGCGGCCGCTGCGGTGCGCAGTGGGCTGCTGGTGCGGTCGCTGGAGTCGACCGGGGTGGACCAGGTCGACGTGTCCGACGCGGTGGCGCTGCCGGTGGACGTGGAGGCCGCGACCGTCGCCCACACGGCCCGGAAGACGACCCGCACCGCCGCAAACGCACCCGCCCACGCCGAGCCGACGGAGACGCCGAGCGAACGCCGGGAACGGGAGCGGCGCATCCGGACGGCGGAGAAGGCGCTCGAACGGGCGCGCACCGATGCGGACGCCCTCGACGACGAGCTGGACGAGGAGGTCGACAGGCGCACCGACCTCGAAGCCGAACGGGATGCGCTCGCCCGGCGGCTGGAACGCACCCAGGACGAGCTCGCGGAGTCGCGGGCGGCCGAGCGGGAGCTGCGGAGGAGGATCACCCAGGCGCAGGCGGCGCTGCGGGAGGCGGAGAAAGCGGTGAGGGCCGCGCGGGACTGAGAGGGCGTGCGTGCGCGGGCCGGTGCCGCGGTCAGCCGGGGAGGTGCTGCCCGACCGTGTCCTCGCTCATGACCACCATGCCGCCGGTGCGCTGCGAGGTGTGCATGAGCGCTTCGAGCCACTGGGTGTTGATCGCGGGCGGGCGGCTGCCGCTGAACTGGAACGACAGCGGCACCTCACGGCTGATCCAGATCGAGACGCGGCCGGAGCCCTGCTCGACAGGCACGTCCCAGTTGAGGAGAAAGCTCTCGTGCCGACGAAGCTTCGCCACGATGGCGAGTTTGACGTGGCTCAACACGCGATCGTCGAGGTCGTACTCCTGCCCGGAGCCGTAGACCAGTTTTCCCATACAGGTATTCTCCACTATTCAACCCCGGGAAGACTGTCTGGCGCAGGGGGATTGACCCGGGTGCCGTATTCCGTTATGGACGGATGCGTGCTCCCGGTCGGGGGCTGGTACTTCGCCCTGGACGACATAGAGTGGGGCCCATATGGCAGATCACCCGTCTCCCGCCCTCTCCGACCACCCTGAGCCCGTCGTCGTCGTGGGCGATACCCACACGAGCAACCCGACCCTGCGGCGCAACGACGTCGTGCTGCGCAAAGGCGTGCTCACCCTTGTCTCCGGGCCGTTCACCCCGCGCGAATCGATGGTCGAAGACCTGCTGGCCGTGCGGGATGCACTGGATGCGGCCGGCATCGAGCACCTGCTGGTGCGCGGCGACGACGACAGGCGCGTCATCGCCGTCGACCGTCGACGCCGCAAGGAGATCACGGCGGCGCTCGCGACCGCGTTCGCCAACGAGCCGTTCTACGCCAGCCCGGTCGACGTGGACGGCGCGCCCACGCTGATCGCCGACGGCAGGCTGTCCAGGAGGAAGGCGCACGTCCTGCGCCTGTTCCGCCCGCGGCTGGAACCGATCGGACGGCTCCGCTACGGAGCCGAGACCGCCATGCAGCTCGAGTTCTGGCGGTTCGGCGACGAGGACATCGAAGCCCCGCGGCCGAACGCGCTGATGCGCACGCGCCTCCCGCGCAACGAGGCGATCGAGGAATCGGTGACCATCTACGGGCGCACCTGGCGCACGCTGGAGCACATGTTCGACCCGCTGGCGAGCGATATCGCCTTCGACATCGACATCGTGTTCTCCTGGGTGGACGGGTCGAGCGCGGAGTTCCAGCGGAAGCGCGCTGCGCAGCAGGCGGCGTACGTGGTCGGCGACGGCGACGACAACGAGGCCCGCTACCGCCAGATCGACGAGCTGAAGTACGCGATGCGGAGCGTGCACATGTTCGCGCCGTGGGTGCGCAACATCTACATCGCGACCGACTCCCCTCTGCCCTCCTGGCTCGCACCGCACCCGAACGTGCACATCATGCGCAGTGAGGACTTCTTCGTCGACACGTCGACGCTGCCGACGCACAACTCGCACGCGGTGGAGAGCCAGCTGCACCACATCCCGGGCATCGCGGAGCACTTCCTGTACTCGAACGACGACATGTTCATCGGGCGCCCGATCTCGCCGGACATCTTCTTCTCGCCCGGCGGCGTGACCAAGTTCGTGGAGGCGGGAACGCGGATCGGACTCGGCGAGAGCGATCCGGCGCGCAGCGGCTTCGAGAACGCGGCGCGCGTCAACCGCCGCCTGCTCTGGGAGCGCTTCGGCGCCGTCACCACCCGGCACCTCGAACACTGCGCCGCGCCGCTCAGGGTCAGCGTGCTCAACGAGATGGAGCGCGAGTTCCCCGACGACTTCGCCAGGACGGCGGCGAGCCCCTTCCGGTCGGCCACCGACATCTCGGTGACCAACTCGCTCTACCACTACTACTCGCTGATGACCGGGCGGGCCGTCGTGCAGACGCAGGCCCGCGTCCAGTACATCGAGACGACCTTGCACGAGGCCGAAGAGAAGATGCGCAGGCTGCTGAAGCGCCGCGACCAGGACATGTTCTGCCTCAACGACGGCTCCAAACCGGAGATCGGCGTGGAGGAGCGCACGAGGATCGTGACCGAGTTCCTGGAGAGGTACTTCCCGTTCCCCGCTCCGTGGGAGCGCGTGGAAGGGTAGCCGGGCCGGGGACGGCGCGCGCCCGCGTTGGCAGGGAGGGCGCGCGCCGTTCGGCCGCCGCTCAGCCCTGACGGGCCCCGCGGCGGTTCGGTCGCTCGATCACGGCCGCGTCCACGAAGGTGCGCGCGACGCACCGGCCGTCGGCCTCGAGCCACAGGTGCAGCCGTGCAGCGCCGGGCGGCGGCGGCACGGTGATGGTGACCGGCTCTGTCACCGCGAACGGTGCGGCGGAGACGTCCGCCCGCGCATCCGGTGCTTCATCGGCGGTGGGCAGCGGCGAACCGGCTGCCGACCAGGCGGCGTGCAGGATTCCGTCGACCGGGGCGTCCCCGTGGTGCGAGACCCGCACATCCACCCCGAGCGGGCTCGTGGGGATCGGGATGTCCGCCCCGGCCCTCTGCGGCACGATGTCGACGACGAGGACGGTCTCGGCGTTGCTGTCCGCCGGGTTCAGCCCTCCCCAGTCCTTCGTGCGCCGATCGGCGTCGAGCAGTCCTGCCATCTCGTGCTCCACATCCGTGAGCTCGGTGTACACGTAGCCGGCGAAACGGTCGTGGCGGCGGATCTCCTGCGTCTGCCAGCGCACGTGCCAGGCCCGCTCCAGACTGGTGAACCCCGCCCCGAACTCGCTGTTCAGGATGGGCACCCCCGTGCGCGGGAAGTCGGCGGAGCCGTAGAAAGACTTGTCGACGACGAAGTCCGGACCGAGCTTCACCTCGAACGACTCCTTCTCTCCGGAGGCGAGGGCAGCGACGTTCGCCGCCCACGCCGCGGGGTCCTCGTCGTAGTAGTGCCAGTCCACCAGGTCGCTGCGCACGTGCGCCCAGCCCGAGTTCTCGACGATGGGACGCGAGTCGTCCAGGGCGCGCATCGTGTCGTATGCGTGCACGGCGGCCTCCGCACGCTCCTGGCTGCCCGGGATGTCCCAGTCGAGCCCCCACTCCTCGTTGTAGAGGCCCCAGACGACGATCGACGGGTGGTTGCCGTCGCGGCGCACCAGCTCGGGGAGCTGCTCCTCGAACGCGGCCGCGGCGTCCGGGGTGAACCGGCTGGGGCAGGCGGGCTCCGCCCAGACCAGCATCCCCATCCGGTCCGCAGCGTGCAGCCAGCGCGGCTCCTCGAACTTGAGGTGCTTGCGCACCAGGTTGAAGCCCAGCTCCTCCGCGAGGTCGAGATCCCGGACCAGGGAGGCGTCGTCCGGGGCGGTGAGGCCGGAGTCCGGCCAGTAGCCCTGATCGAGCACGCCCCGGAGGTACAGCCGACGGCCGTTGAGGAACAGCTGCTCGCCGCGCACCTCGATGCTGCGCAGACCGGCCGTCGCCACGACGCGGTCGGCGGCCTCCCCGTCGCCCACGCGGAACTCGATGGCGTAGAGGTGCGGGTCGGCCGGGCTCCACAGCCGGGGCGCATCCACAGTCACGGTGCCGCCGAACCGGCCGTCCGCGTCGGCCGCGATGATCGTCTCGCGGCCGTCGACGGTCACGACGACCGCAGCGCCGGCCGGAGCGTCGCCGACCACCCGGCCGGAGACGGCGAATCCGGTGAGCGAGTCACCGCGAATCGCGGCGGACTCCACGTAGCTGCGGCCGCGCGCCTCCAGCCAGACCGACTGCCAGATGCCGGACGTCGGCGTGAAGGAGACCCCGTCGTAGTCGTCGCGCGGGATGGAACGCTGCTTGCCGTGCGGGATCTCCCGCTTGTCGGCCGGCGCATCCACCTCCACCACGAGCTCGACCGGCTCCCCCGGCGTCACGAGCTCGGTCACGTCGAACTCGAACGAGGTGTACCCGCCGGTGTGGACCCCGACGACCACTCCGCCGAGCAGCACTCTGGCCACGTGGTGCACGGCGCCGAAGCTCAGGATCACCCGGCGGCCGTCCCACGCGGGCGGCACGGTGACGGAGCGGCGGTACACCGCGCGTTCCAGCCAGGTGCGGCGCACACCGGATGCTGCCGTCTCCCAGGCGAACGGCACGACGATCGTGGTGGGCTCCCCGCCCTCCGGCTCGAACCCCCAGTCGCCGTTGAGGGTGAGCCAGCGCTCGGACCTGTCGAAGTCGGGCCGCGGATACTCGGGCTTCGGGACGGACATGGATGTGATGCCTTTCGTTCGTTCGGCGCGCATGAGGTCAGCCTTTGACGCTGCCGGCGAGGATGCCGTTGATGAAGTGCTTCTGCAGCACGATGAACAGGATGAGCAAGGGGATGAGGGCGACGGAGCTGGCGGCCAGCAGCTCCCCCGTGACCGTCGCGTAGTCTGCGCCCACCTTGTTGCCGGAGATGTTCTGGGCGAGGGTGGACAGCACCACTTGCAGCGTGGCCATCTTGCTGGAGCTCGCGACCACGACCGGCCAGACGAAGTCGTTGTAGATGTTCATGATGGTGAGCACGGCGAGGCCCGCGAGACCGGGCCGGATGACCGGGACGACGATCCGCCAGAAGATGCCGAACTCACCGCAGCCGTCGACCCTGGCCGCGTCGAGCAGCTCGTCCGGCACGGCGGAGATGACCTGGCGCATCCAGAAGATGGCGAAGGCGTCGACCGAGCCGGGGAGGATCAGCGCCTGGTAGGTGTTGACCCAGCCGAGCTCCTTCATCTCCAGCAGCAGCGGGATGATGAGCACGATGGTCGGCAGCATCAGCGTGAGCAGCACGGTCCCGAAGATGAGGTTCTTGCCCCGGAAGTCGTACTTGGCGAACGCATACCCGGCCAGCGGGGCGCAGAACAGGGTGATCGCCCCCTTGAACACCAGCACGATGCCGGTGTTCACGAATCCGGATGCGATCGGAACGTCCTGGAACATCCCGCGGAAGTTGTCGAGCGTGAACGTCGTCGGGTCGAAGCCCAACGGGTCGCGGATGATGTCTCCCGCCGGCTTGAACGCCGAGAGGACGGCCCAGACCACCGGCGCGAGGAACGCGACGGTGAGGATCATCAGGAACACGTTCGACCCGATGAGCGGCCGGCGATGGATGCGGGTCTCTGCTGTGGTGGTCACGGTTCAGTCCTTCGCCCGCAGGAGTCTCACGAACCCGAGCGACAGCGCCATGACGACGATGACGAGCAGGAACGAGTTGGCCGCGCCCGTGCCGAGGTCGGCGCGCGTGATGTGGTTGTAGAGGAACAGTCCCGCCGTGGTGGTGGACCCGTACGGCCCTCCCTTGGTGACCACGAACGGCTCGGCGAACATCTGGAACACGGCGAGCGTCTGCAGCACGACGGCGAACATGATCGTGCGCCGCAGCAGCGGGACCGTGATGCTCCAGACCTGCCGCACCCGGCCGGCCCCGTCGATCGACGCGGCCTCGTAGATGTTCGCGTCGATCGACTGCAGGCCGGAGAGCAGGATGATGATGATGAACCCGCTGGTCTTCCAGAGGAAGAGCAGCGCCAGCGTCGGCTTGGCCCACTGGCTGGTCACCAGCCAGCCGACGTCCGGGAGCCCGATGAGGTTGAGCACCCCGTTGACCGCCCCGTAGTTCTGGTCGAAGAGGACGATCCAGATCTGCGCGACCGCGACGAGCGGGGTCACGAACGGGACGATGAACGCCACCCGGTAGAAGCCGCGCAGCCGCAGCTTCGCGTTGTCCAGCAGCACGGCCACCACGACGCACAGCACGATCTGGATGGGCACGATCAGCAGCCAGAGGATGCCGGAGTTCGCCAGCGACGACCAGAAGGCGCTGCTGCCGAGGAGGTAGGCGTAGTTGCCGAGGCCGACCCATTCCGCTGCTCCCGCTCCGTGCCAGTTCGTGAAGCTCAGTCGCAACGTGAACACGAGCGGATAGATGCTGAACGCGAGGAAGATCGCGACGAACGGCAGCACGAACAGGTAGGGCGCGAACGCTCTGCGGAACGCGTATCCCCTGCTCCCCCTCGCCGCGCGGGGCGGAGAGGGGGGCGCGGTCTGCGCGGCGGTCGTTGTGGTCACGGGTGTTCCTCGGTTCGGCGGTCGGGTCGGCCTGGCAGCACTACTGGCGGTCGATCAGGTTGGTCTGGATGTCCTTCGAGGACTGTTCGATGACCTGATCGGGTGTGAGCGAGCCGTCCAGCATCTTCTGGATGTCGTTGCCCAGGTAGTCGACAGCTCCGGCCCACCAGGTCGGCAGCGGTGCGCCGCCGGGGATCTCCTTGCCTGCTTCGATCGCGGTCGACCAGAGATCCTGGTTGCCCATCGCCTCGATCGGCTTGAACAGCGGCTTGTCCGGGTTCGCGGCGGGCTGGTACGCGGGGATGGACGTGTTCAGGCCGCCAGGGTAGACGTCGTTCGGGCCGTAGACCGCGGTGTATCCGGCCTCGTCGTACATCAGGAACTTGTAGAAGAGCCAGGCCAGCTGCGAGTTCTTGCCCTCCTTCGGGAGCACGAACGACGATCCGCCCATCGCGCCGCTGCGTGCGCCGCCGTCCTTCCACGCCGGGAGCGGCATCGCGCGCCAGTCGCCCTTCGTGGCCGTGAGCTGCTGCTGCGGCGCGAAGTCGAACCAGATCGACCACGGGTAGAAGACCTCGTCACCGGAGTCGAGCGCTCCGATGTCACTCGGGCTGAGGTATTCGGCGCGGGTGCCGACGCCCTGCTTCTGCACCTCGTCGAGCCAGCCGAGGATCTGCTTGTACTCCGGGGAGTCGAGCCGCAGCTTCCCGTCCGCGTCCGCCAGGCTCGTGCCCAGCTGGCTGGCGTACATCTCGAGCTGCAGCTGTCCGAGGAAGGCGCTCTGCTCCAGGTGGATGGGCTTCGACCCCGGCTTGTACGCCTGGTACTTCTTGCCGGCGGCGAGGAGGTCGTCGTAGGTCTTGATCGAGTCCGGGTCGATCCCGGCGGCGGCCACGGCCTTCGCGTTGTAGAACAGCAGCCCGGGATCGAGGTCGAACGGGACGCCGTAGATGCCGCCCTTGACCGTGTTGACGTCGACCTTCTGCTGCGCGATGTCCTTGGTGTACGGGGCGAGCACATCCTTGAGGTTCCAGAGGTACTCGGAGTAGCCGCCGACCTTCGCGTCGTCGAGGAAGACGCCGTCCGGCACGTCGGTGCCGGTGATGAGGGTGTTCTGCAGCTTGGCGTCGATGTCGACGGCCTCGTGCTTGACCGTGATGTCCGGGTAGACCTTGTTGAAGTCGGCGATGGCCGCGTCGAAGACCTTGAACAGGTCGCCGGAGCGATCCCAGATGGTGATCTCGCCCTTCGGGGACTTCTCGGTCGGCGCTTTCAGCACCGTGCTCGATGTCGTGGGGTCGGCCGAGCCGATCTCCGGCCCGCAGCCGGACAGGCCGACGGCGATGAGACCGGCTGCTCCGATGGCGACGATCCGCGTGATCGCGGCCTTCCGCCGTCGCGGGGTTGTGAGCTTCATGACACTCCTTCGTGCGGTCGTTTGCCAACGTATGCAAAACCGTACCCGATGTTTGCTATCGTTGCAAACGTCGGTTGGTCGAGAGGAGAGAGCATGGCGGCAACGCTCCGGGATGTGGCAGAGCACGCGAACGTGTCCGTGCGCACCGTCTCCAACGTGGTGAGTGGATACGAGCACGTGAGCTCGAAGATGCGCGCACGCGTCGAACAGGCCATCGACGAGCTCGGCTACCGGCCCAACCCCGTCGCCCGCACCCTGCGCACCGGCCGCACCGGCCTGCTCGCCCTGGTCGTCCCCGAGATCGACGTGCCGTACTTCAGCGAGCTCGCGCGCGACGTCATCACCGCGGCGGCCGAGGTCGGCTATCAGGTGATGATCGACCAGACCGGCCACGACCACGAGCGCGAGCAGGACCTCCTCCGCGGAACAGACCGCAACATGCTCTTCGACGGGATGCTCTTCGCCCCGCTCGCCACGGAAGCCGAGCTCAGCGGCGTCACCGAGTCCCAGACCATGCCGCTCGTGCTCCTGGGCGAGCACACCTTCGACGGCCGGTTCGACCACGTCGCCATCGACAACGTGCAGGCCGCAGCAGACGCGACCGACCACCTGATCGCCATCGGCCGCACCCGCATCGCTGCCATCGGCGCGCAGCCGAAGGAGCACTACACCACCCCGCTGCAGCGCACAGAGGGGTACACCACGGCCCTCGAACGCGCCGGCCTCGGCCCGGAGCCGTCCCTCATCCGGTCGGCCGACCACTACAGCCGCGCCGACGGATACGCCGCGGCGTCGTCGCTGCTCACCGAGTCCCCTCGGCCGGATGCGATCTTCTGCTACTCCGACCTGCTCGCGATGGGCGCGGCCCGCGCCGTGTTCGACGCCGGACTGCAGGTGCCGGACGACGTCGCCATCATCGGCATCGACGACATCGAGGAGGGCCGTTATGCGCGCCCATCCCTCAGCACCGTCTCACTGGACACGCCGTTCATCGCCGAACAGGCGATCGCGCGCATCGCCGCCAGGATCGACGACCCCACCCTGCCCGCTCAGGAGATCGTCGCTCCGCACCTGCTGCTGCCGCGCGAGAGCACAGGGGCGGCGTCCGTCACGCCGTGACGTCCGTCACGCCATGACGTCCGTCACGCCATGACCTGGATCGGGGTGGTGGGCGACGGGTCGTGCCTGCCGCCCGCATCCACTCGCCGGGGCGGGATGCGGATGCCGTCGGCGGCGAGGCGGCGGGCGCTCTCGTCCGGGTCGATGTAGTCGAGCGCCGGGGAGGCGCCGAGCGGCACCACGGAGTGCAGCACCGTCGTCGGGTACACGTGCACGAGGTTGAAGGCGCGGAAGCCGTCACGGCCGCGGGTGCCTCCGACCGGCACGTTGAGGTCTTGCGTGTAGCAGCTGGCCGACGCGACAGAGACCGGGATGCCCGCGAAGGTCGCCATCGACGAGTAGTGCAGGTGACCGGCCAGGATGCTGCGGACGTCGCTGCCGTCGAGCACCTCGGCAAGGCCGGACTGGTCGCGCAGCTCGACGGACACGGCCAGGTCGAGCACGCTCGGGACCGGCGGGTGGTGCATGGCCAGGATCGTGCCCTCCGGTGCGGGCGATGCGAGCTCGGCGGCGAGCCAGTCGAGCTGCGCATCCGTGACCTCGCCGTAGTGGTGACCGGGCACGCTCGAGTCGAGGGCGATCACCCGGAGGCCGCCGAACCAGAACACGTCGTCGATCGGCTCGGCAGCGGGGAGCTCGTCGCGCAGCCCGAAGCGGAACGCGTCGCGCTCGTCGTGGTTGCCCATCACCCAGACCACGCGGGCGCCGAGGCGCTCCGCGACCGGGTCGACGATCGCGCGGACCTCCGCGTACGCATCCGGCTGTCCCCTGTCGGCGATGTCGCCCGTGAACACGATGGCCTCCGGCCTGCCGCCGGACGCTTCGAGGTCGGCCAGGAGGCTGCGGAGGTGGTGCGCGCTGTCGACGGAGCCGTAAAGCTTCTCACCTCCCGCCAGGAGGTGAGTGTCGCTGATGTGCACGAGGAAGTGGTCCGGCCGCGGGTATTCCGCGATTCGCGTCTTCACACGCCCATCCCACCACCGCAGTCTGAACGCTCCGTGAACGAACGCGGCGCGCCGCGACCCCCGCGCGACTTTCGCCCAGTGTGCGGCAAAAGTTGACGACCGCCGGGCGGAACTGGCTAGGCTGGATGCGTTCGCGCGCAACGAATACAGGCAGGGAGGCCTACTGCAATGCCCCAACCCCTCACCGTCGCCGCGATCGGCTTCTGGCATGTGCATGCCGGAGACTACGCGAAAGCCGCGCAACAGCATCCGGACACCAGACTCGTCGCCGTCTGGGACGACGACGAAGAACGCGGCCGCGCCGCAGCGGAAGCCTTCGGGGTGGAGTTCGTCCCCGACCTCGACGAGCTGCTCGCCCGCGACACTCTGGATGCGGTGACCATCACCACCTCCACCGACCAGCACCACGACGTGATCCTGCGATCCATCGCTGCGGGCAAGCACGTCTTCACCGAGAAGGTGCTCGCGCCCACGGCCGACGAGGCGGAGGACATCGTCGCCGCAGCGGCGTCCGCCGGTGTGGCGCTCGTCGTCTCGCTGCCCCGCCTCTACGACGGGTACACGCAGGCGTTCCAGCAGCTCATCGACTCGAGCGCGCTCGGGACGCTGACGTACTCGCGCGTGCGGCTCGCCCACGACGGCTGGGTGGCCGGCTGGCTGCCCGACCGGTTCGGTAACCCGGAGGAGGCGATCGGCGGCGCGCTGACCGACCTCGGCTGCCACCCCGCCTACCTGACGCGGCTGTTCCACCGGGCCGAACCGCTCGCGGTCAGCGCTGTGTACGGGTCGGTCACCGGGCATCCGGTGGAGGACAACGCCGTCGTGACGGCGGAGTTCCCCGGCGGAGCGCTCGGCGTGTTCGAGGCGAGCGTCGCCTCTGCACCCGGCCAGTTCACGATCGAACTGCGCGGCACGGAAGGCGTGGCCGTCTACGGCTTCGGCGGCCCGACGCTGCTGGTCGGCGGCGGCGAGCACGGCGACGAGTGGCGCGAGCTGCCGATCCCGGATGCGCTCGACGGCGCGTTCGCGGAGTGGGTCGACCGCATCCACTCCGGCACGACGGCCGACGCGAACCTGGACCACGCGCTGGCGCTCACCAGGATGGTCGTCGCGGCGAACGCGTCGGCGGCGAGCGGCGCTGCGGTGCCGGTCGCGGCTGCGCGCGCGGTCGTGTAGCCGGGCCCGTTCCTTCGTCGGCGCGTCGGGCGCTGGCGCGTCACGCGCTCGCGCTCCGGGCGCTCGCGCTTCGCGCGCTCGCGCATCCACTGGTCGCCGGGCAGTCCAGCGACCCCTTCTCCTTCGTTTCACCCACCAGAAAGACACTCATGACTTCCAGCAATGCATCCACCGTCCGCATCGGCCTGATCGGGGCGGGCGGCATCGCCGGCGCCCATGTCGCCGGGTACGCCCTCAACCCGGACACGATCACGTTCGCCGCGGTCGCCGACCCCGTGCGCGCCTCCGCCGAGGCTCGCGCAGGCGACACCGGCGCCGTCATCTACGCCGACTACCGCGACATGCTCGCCGAGGCCGACATCGACGCCGTCGACATCTGCCTGCCGCACCACCTGCACAAGGACGCGATCGTCGCGGCCGCCCGCGCCGGCAAGCACATCCTGTGCGAGAAACCGCTCTGCCTCACGCCGGAGGAGGCCCGAGAGGTCTCCGCGGCCGTCGAGGAGGCGGGGGTGACGCTGATGTGCGCCCACAACCAGCTGTTCCTGCCCGCGGTCGCGGCGGCGAAGGAGCTGATCGAGTCCGGCACGCTCGGCACCGTCTACGAAGTGCGCACGACAGACAGCTTCTACAACGACTTCGACCCGTCCACGATGGGCTGGCGTGCCAACGCGGCCACGAGCGGCGGCGGCGAACTGATCGACACCGGATACCACCCCAGCTACCTGCTGCTGCACCTCGCGGGCGGCTCCCCGGTGGAGGTGACGGCGATGCTCGCCACCCACCGCCTCACCTTCATGGAGGGCGAGGACTCGGCCACGGTGGTGGTGCGGTTCGACAACGGCGTGATCGGCACGGTCGTGACCAGCTGGGCGTACGACGCCGCCGACAGCACGGAGCGCTTCTCGGCGGTCGGCTCGCTCGGCAGCCTGACCAGCGACGGCACCACCCTCAGCTACCGCCTGCGCGGCAGCGAGCCGGTGATCCTCGACCTGGAGCCCGTCGACCAGTTCGGCGAGGAGCTCAGGCACTTCGCGCGCAGCATCCTCGACGGCACCCGCCCCATCCACACCCAGAAGGAGGGCATCGAGGTGCTCGGCATCATCCTGGGCGCGTACGACTCCGCGCGCACCCGCGCGGTCGCCGCCGTCCCCAGCCTCGCCGCGGTGTAGGGCCGGCGTCGCTGGCGAGATGCCAGTAACTGCTGCGCATCCCGGGCGTTTCGCGACAGTTACTGGCATCTCGGGGTGGAGTCAACGGGGTGGTGGGGATGGGCGGGGTGCGTACTGTGCTCGGAGGCGTCGTCCGAACGCCGCACTCCGCCGCCCCGTGGCTTTCAAACCCCCGCCGCTTTGGGCGGCGGAGCTGTGTCCGCTGCGTGCGGGGAGAGTGGGCCGCCGTGGGCCCGGAGCGCGTGCCGCGTGGGGCGCCGAGCGCTATCCGCCGCCATCGGCGTGCGCTATCCGCCGCGTGCTCGGAGCGCTACCCTCGAAGGAACCGAGACCCGCCGCCACCGAGGAGGACCGTGGACCGCGAGACCGCCAGCGAGTTCTTCACGACAGCGCCGCAGTGGTTCGGGCGGCCGGAGCGGACACTGTTCGCGTCGGTGGCCGAACGCATCCACGGGGGCGAGGAGCTGCTGTTCAAGGGCGGCCCGGCGCACGTCACGGCGAGCTGCGTCGTGTTCGATCCCGAGCGGACGCGGGTGCTGCTCGCGTTCCACCGCAAAGGGCGGTTCTGGGTGCAGTTCGGCGGGCACCTCGAACCGGGCGATGACGACATGGCCGCGGCGGCGGCGCGCGAGGTGACGGAGGAGAGCGGGCTCGAGTCGTTCCGGATGCTGTCCGCCGACGCCATCGACCTGCAGGCGCAGCAGCTGGGCGAACGGTTCGGCGGCTGCGACATCCACCTCGACCTGCTGTTCGCCGCAGAGGCGCCACGGGATGCGGTGCCCAGCGCCAACGAGGAGAGCGACGCGGTCGAGTGGTTCGACCTCGACGCCCTGCCCACCGACGCCGTTCCGGGGCTGTCGAAACGACTGCGCACCGCCAGGGAGCGTCTGGCCGCCTGACCCGGCGCTCCGAGCCGCGCCCCTTGCCTCCCCGCGCTCAGCGAGTAGACAGGAAGCATGACGGTCACCGCTGTGCTCTTCGACGTCGACGGAACGCTCGTCGACTCCAACTTCCTGCACGTCGACGCCTGGCAGCGCGCGCTCGCCGAGCTGGGCTCCCCGACCGACGCGTGGCGCATCCACCGTGCGATCGGCCAGGACTCCGACCGGCTGCTGCGCGCGGTCGCCGGCGACCACGACGAGGAATGGATGAGCAGAGCCTCCGACCTGCACTCCCGCTACTACCGCGAGCTCGCGCCGCGGCTGCGCGCCTTCGACCAGGTGCCCGAGCTGCTGCGCGCCATCGCGTCCCGCGGCATCGCCGTGGTGCTGGCCACCTCGGCGCCGGACGACGAGCTCGACCTGCTGCTCGACGCCATCGACGCTCCGGATGCGATCCACGCCACCACCTCCGCCGACGACGTCGAGACGGCCAAGCCGGACCCCGGCATCCTGAACGTGGCGCTCGAACGGGCGGGCGCGACGCCGTCCGACGCGATCATGGTCGGCGACTCCGTCTGGGATCTGAAGGCGGCGGCGCGGGCGCACCTGCGCTCGGTCGGGGTGCTCAGCGGCGGCGTCGGCGAGCGCGAGCTGACCGACGCCGGGGCGTTCGCGGTGTTCGAGGATCCGGCGCAGCTGCTGAAGAACCTGGACGCCATAGTCTGAGGTCATGCCTCTCACCATCGTCACAGGTGCAGGCCGCGGCATCGGGGCGGCGATCAGCCGCCGTCTCGCCGCGGACGGTCACGACATCGTCGTCTGCTATCGCACAGACGTGGAATCCGCGGAAGCGGTCGCGGCCGACGTGCGCGCAGCGGGCAGGCGCGCGATCGTCTGCGCCGTCGACACCACCGACGAAGCCCAGGTCGAGGCTGTGTTCGCGGCGGCGTCCGAACTGGGCACGGTGACGGGACTGGTCAACAACGCGGGGTCGGCCAGCGCGTTCGGGCCGCTCGCCGACGCGGACATCGCGGCCGTGCGCCGCGACATCGACGTCGACCTGGTGGGCGTGCTGATCTGCGCGAAGCACGCCGTGCGCGCGATGAGCGCTCCCGGCGCGAGCGGCGGCGGAATCGTCAACATCTCCTCCGCGTCCGCCTACCTCGGCAGCCCCGGCCGCTACGTGCACTACGCGGCGGCGAAGGCGGCAGTGGATGCGGTCACCGTCGGCCTCTCGAAGGAGGTCGCCGCGCTCGGCATCCGCGTCAACGGCGTCGCCCCCGGCACGATCTGGACCGACTTCCATCCAGAGCCCGACCGTCCGGACATCGTGGCGCCGACGGTCCCGCTCGGTCGCGGAGGGCAGCCGGAAGAGATCGCAGGCGCCGTGGCCTGGCTGCTGTCGCCGGACGCGTCCTACGCGACCGGCACGACCATCCGGGTAACCGGCGGGCTCTAGCCGCGGCGCGGCCCGGGCTGCGCATCCGGCGGCTGCGCATCCGGCGTCTGCATCCGGCGTCTGCGCATCCGGCGTCTACGCGTCCGGCAGTTCGCGCAGCTGGCTCGTCCGCTCGCCGCCCACATCCCCGGTGTTGACCGTGCCCTTCGGCTCGAACAGCACGGCCCGTACCTCCTCCTCGGCGAGCGGGCAGTGCTCGACCCCGCGCGGCACGACGAACACGTCGTTCGGACCGAGGTGCACATCCCCGTCGCGCAGCTGGATGGTGAGCCGCCCGGACAGCACCAGGAACAGCTCGTCGGTCTCCGGATGCGTGTGCCAGACGAACTCGCCGAGCAGCTTCACGACCTTCACGTCGTAGTCGTTGACGCTCGTCAGGCGGTGCGGTTGCCAGTGCTCGGCGATGGAGGCGATGGCGTCGTCGAGGTTGTGCACAGAGTCGCTCATGGGTCCAACCTAGGTCCGCGGCAGGAAAATGCTTGCGCAGTGGGCCGTGCGGGCGTTGGATGCTGCCTAACGAGCATCCGACGAGAGGGGCACGCTATGTCCGCCAGCGAACTCGAAATGTCCAGTGTGCGATTCCCGTATCGCAGCCGCATCTTCCACGTCGAGAAGCAGGCCCCCGGCCGCTGGGTGGTGCTGGACGAGTCCCACGCCGAGCTGGGCGTGCTGGTGCGGGTGGCCAGGGAGGGCGAGGAGCACGAGCCGGTGTTCGGCGCCATTCCGCCTGGGCACGTGGAGACGCTGCACGAGGGATCCGACTGGAAGATGCTGGTCGCGTCGCTCATCAACGAGGCGCTGGAGCCAGCGCCGGGCGCCACCGGCAACCAGGGCGAGGCCTGATCCGCCGCTCCTCCCGCTCATCCCCAGCGACCGGATGCGCGCGCCCCGGCCCTGCGGAGCAGTCCTGGCTTACGATACGAGCGTGAAGGCGACGTTGCGCACGACCCTCGGCTGGCTCGCCGCGGTGCTCATCAACGTCGGCGTCGTCGCGTTCGCCCTCGGCCTGCTGCTTCCGCGCGTCGGCGGCACAGCGCCCGTGCTGGTCACCGGGATCGCCCTCCTCATCGTCGGCGTGGCCGTCGGCGCCGCGTGGATGTTCGTGTCCCGCCAGCCCCCTCGCTGAGTTTTTCGCACGTCCCGCGTCAGGATCCAGGCAGTTCGCCGTCTCCTCTCGTGAGAGACATCCCATCGCGCGAGGTGCTCGCCTCTGCGGTCTCTCGGACGCCCGAACCGGGTGACGGCGTCCCCCGTGGGTGGGGCCGGTCGGGCCCCACCCACGACTGCGACCACTGAGGGAGGCCGACCGTGACCGACCGCGGAATGCGTTTCCGCGCACGAAGCGATGCGCTGACGGGCTATCTCGCCAGCTTCCTGCTCGTGCTGTTCTCCGCTGCGTTCGTCGTCGCGGCCTCACGCGGCACATTCGCCGCCGACACCGGGCTGAGCCGGACGGCGGTGGGGCTGCTCGTCGCCGGTGCCGTCTGTGCCGCTGCGCTCGGTGTCGCCGGTGCGGTGTGCATCCACCGCTGGACACGACTGCCCCGCTGACCCTGTCGGGGGCCAGCGGGGCTTCCACGTCGATCGGGACGGCTAGTCAGGAGCCTCCGTGGTGTCGACGAGGTCGGGGTTGGACGGGTTCTGCGCCGGGTCGAGCTCGGCGGGCGGCGGCTCCGCACCCTCCGCGCCGGTGGAGGCGGCGTCGCCCGTGGTCAGGTCCGGCTCGGCCTGAGCGCCGGTGTCCGCATCCGGTGCGTCGGCGGTCTCCGCAGGCTCGGCCGACTGCGCGTCGCGATCTGCGCCGTCACCGCCCTCGAAACGCGTCGGGTCGTCCTCTGCAGGCACGCCCTCGCTCGTGGTGTTCGGCAGTCCGCTGGTGTCGCTCATCCGATGCTCCTCTCGCTCCGGTTCAGCCCCAGCAAACGCCGAACCCCCTCGCTCTCGCAAGGGGGTTCAGGCCGGTCCGGCAGCGGTGTACGTTACGCGGGCACGCTCGCCGGGGCGTTCGCTGCGGCCGCCGTCGCCGCGTTCGCAGCCGCCACCAGCTGGTGGATCTGCTCGGCCGTGACCGGGCTGCCGGGGAACGCCGCCACCCGGTTCAGCGGCATCGACTCCGCCATGCGGCGCAGGCTGGGGTCATCGAGCATTCCCGCGACGGCTCCGCCCCCCGACTGCGCGAGCGCGCCCATCAGGATCTGCCCGCCGACCGGATGCGCCAGCCACTCGCCCAGCGTCGAGTCGAAGGCCAGCAGCGGCAGCCCGGCGTCGCCCGCCAGTGCCACCGTCGCGCTGCCGCGCAGGTCGCGCGACGACGCACCGACCGTCACCTCGTATTCGCCGCCCTCGACCACCCAGCGCTCCTGCGCCGTGTCGTAGACGGCCAGATCCTCGCTCGGGATGCGCACGCTCACGCGCTCGGACGCGCCCGCCGCCACCGCCACGTTCGCGAAGCCCTTGAGCTCGCGCACCGGGCGCTGCACCGACGAGCCCGGCACGGACACGTAGACCTGCACGATCTCGCGACCGTCCCGCTCCCCCGTATTCGCGATGTCGACAGACACCTCGATGCCGTCGGCGTCGCCGGAGACGGAGAGCCCGGAGAACGCGAACGCCGTGTACGAGAGGCCGTGGCCGAACGGGAAGCTGACCTCCGCATCCCGCGCGTCGAAGTCGCGGTAGCCGACGAACAGGCCCTCGCCGTAGCGGACGTGCCCCTTCTCGCCGGGGAAGTTGAGGTACGAGGCCGTGTCCTCCAGCCGCAGCGGGATGCTCTCCGCCAGACGCCCGGACGGGTTGACCACGCCGAACAGCACGTCGGCGATGGCACCGCCGCCCGCCTGTCCGAGCAGCCAGCCCTCGACGATCGCGGCCACCCTGTCCGCCCATCCGGAGACGCGGACGACGCCACCGTTGGAAAGGACCACCGTGACCCGCGCGCCGGTCGCGATGACCGCATCCAGGAGGGCGGTCTGCGCTGCCGGAAGTTCGATGTGCTCGCGGTCGAAGCCCTCCGACTCGTCCTCGCCCGGCAGACCGAGGAAGACCAGCACGTCGTCTGCCGCCTGTGCGGCGGCGACGGCCTCGGCGGTGAGAGCAGCGGCATCGGTGTCGGCACCAGCGTTGCCGAGCGTGTAACCGGCTGAGAAGGTCACAGCGCTCTCGCCCGCCAGCGCGCGGATCTCGTCGAGTGCGTTGTCGAGCCTGGTGGGCACGATCTGCGACGAACCGGCGCCCTGGTAGCGCGGGGTGCGCGCGAACTCGCCGATCACGGCGATGCTGCGACCGGATGCTGCTGCGAGCGGGAGCACCCCGTCGTTCTTCAGGAGCACCACGCTGCGGGCGGCCACCTCGCGGGCGAGCGCGTGGTGCGCATCCCGGTCGTACGTCGCGGACGCGTCGGCGTTGTCGACGGCCTTCTGCACGAGGTCGATCACGCGCTCGGCGGCGGTGTCGAGCACCGACTCCTCCAGGGAGCCGTCCCGCACGGCGGCGACGAGCTGCGCATCTGTGACGCCGTCGCTCGACGGCATCTCCAGGTCGAGGCCGGCGACCAGCGCATCCACCCGGTTGTTGACGGCGCCCCAGTCGGAGACGACGACGCCGTCGAAGCCCCACTCGTCGCGGAGCACGCGGGTGAGCAGCCACGGGTCCTCGCTGGCGTAGACGCCGTTGATGCGGTTGTACGAGCACATCACGGTCCACGGGGCCGCGTGCTGCACGACATGCTGGAAGCCGCGGAGGTAGATCTCGCGCAGCGGGCGCTCGTCCACGTCGGCGCTCACGCGCAGCCGGTCGGTCTCCTGGTTGTTGGCGGCGAAGTGCTTGAGCGAGGCGCCGACGCCCTGCGACTGCAGGCCGCGGACCAGGGATGCGCCGAGCCGCCCGCTCAGGATGGGGTCTTCCGACAGGTACTCGAAGTTGCGGCCGCAGAGCGGAGACCGCTTGATGTTGATGCCGGGGCCGAGCAGCACGCCGACACCCTCCGCCTTCGCTTCCTCGCCGAGGGCGGCGCCGACGCGTTCGAGCAGCTCGGCGTCCCACGACGAGCCGAGGGCGACGGCGGGCGGGAAGCAGGTGGCCGGGACGCTGTCGCCGATGCCGAGGTGGTCCCCTCCCTGGGCCTGCTTGCGCACACCGTGCGGGCCGTCGGTGAGGTAGATCGACGGGATGCCCACCCGGTCGATGCCCTCGGTCTCCCAGAAACTCGCGCCGCTCGTCAGCGCGGCCTTCTCTTCGGTGTTCAACTCGGACGCGCGTGCCAGCCGACCCATGATTCTCCTTCGAAGTGATCTGCCTGTGTGCGAATACCATACACCGCTCGGTTTCCTGAAAATCGAGTCCGAAGTTGTTCACAGGTGGATGCGGCGTGTCGCGTGAATAACTTCGGACTCGATTATTTGCGGCGGTGGGAGAGGAGGGTGATCATGCGGGTGAGGTTGGCTGTGTATTGGGGGGTGGACTGGTAGTCGGGGTGGGTGGCGACCTTGACGAGGTAGCGCGGGGGACCGAACTCGTCTGCACCGCCGTCGACGGGGTTGGCGCGGTGGCTGAAGACGGGGAAGCCGAGGTAGTCGGTGCGCCTCCAGAGGTTGAACCAGGCGATCTCGCCGTTCGGCTGGGTGAGAAGGCCGACGAGGGTGGGGTCGGCGGTGTCGGGGGGCGGAGGAGGGACGTCCGTGCCGCCGTGGTCGGCCTGCACCTGCGTGAACCACGGGTCCGCGCGACGCAGGGACGGCGTGAGCTGGGTCGGCGTCCCGAGCGGTCCTGGTCCGAACAGTTCGGGGAAGAAGCGGCCGAAATACGTGCGGAGCTGGGTGCCGTACGTGAGCAGGCCGACATTGCGGAGTTGATCCTGCTGGGAGGGCCGCAAGGTGAACAGGCACGAGACCGCGAGCACGGCGCCGAGACTGTGCGCGCTCAGGATCACGCTGAACGGCCGCTCATGGCTGAGCGCATCCTCCTCCTGCTGCTCCTTCCACGCCAGCTGCTCCGCGATGCTCAGACCGGGCGGCGGCTTCAGATCGTGGGTGAGCCAGTCGACGACGCGGTCGCGCAGCTCCGGCACGACGCGCTCGGCGTAGCAGGGCGGCCCGAACGGATGCCCTGCGCGCGGGAGGAAGCACATCAGGTCCCACATCACCCCGATGGGGCGCTCCTTGGTGGTGATCGCGTTCTCGGCGATGAGCACGACAGCGCTCACCGCGATCAGCCCGAGCGCCGGGGCGACGAAGCCGTCGATCCAGGCGAAGAACTGGGTCTTCGACACGGCGAGCGCCGCCACGAACCCCACGGCGAACAGCCCGGCGAGCACGCCGAGGATCGGCTCGCCGCGGTGGAAGAGGGCGGCGAACCGGCGGGCGCGCAGCATCCGCATGGCGAGCCGGTCCGTCGTCCGTCCGCGCTCGATGACGCCGTCCTTGTACTCCTCCACCGGCTCGAGCAGCGGGCGGGAGCCTCCCGGGGTCGGCGGGGTGGTCAGCTTGGGCACCCACAGCATCCTGAGCACCACGATGCCGGCGACGAAGAGCAGCAGCAACACCGCGATCAGCGGCACCACGTCGCCGAAGTTGCTGAACGCGATCGGGGCGTCGAGCGCGCGGCCGACCGGGGCGGCGCAGCCGCAAGCCGGCGTGCCACTGCCGAGCCAGCTCTGCACGCCGAGGACGAGCAGCGTGGACAGCAGCATCGCCGCCCCGAGCGACAGCAGCATCCACACCCCTGGTCCCATCCCGGCCCAGCCTTCCGTGCGGTACCGCTCTCTGGTGCCGTGGATGCGCGGCCACACCCCCACGAGCACGAGCTGCGCCGCCAGGAACAGCGCGGCAACGAGGTAGTACACCCACTGGAACGCGCCGGGCTGGCCGCCGAGCCGCGCCGGGTTCATCGACACTCCGATGAGGAAGGTGAGCCCGGAGACCGTCATCAGCGCGATGGAGAGCACGTGCGGAACGCCGCGGCGCCAGCCGAGCGCCGAGATGCAGATGGCGACCAGCACGCCCAGGATGATCGACGGCGCGGAGACCAGGCCGAGGAACGCGAACGACGGCGACCGGTGGTACGCGCCGTTGACGAACAGCGCGACCAGGACGAGCACGTAGAGGACCACCGAGGCGGCGAGGGTGATCGCGGCCACCGTCTCGCGGCGGCGCTGCTCGTCGCGGAGGAATGCGGCGAGCCGTTCCCCGGAATGGTTGACCGTGTCGGACGAGCGGACGATGCGGACCACGATCCACACGATGCCCGCCGCGGCGACGACGCCCGCCGCCGTGAAGTACCAGAGGCCTCCGCCCGGGCCGAGAAGGCGGGCGACGCATCCACTCGGCCCGAACGACTGAAGCTCGCCGCAGCCGGGCGCACCGGCGAAGACCCGGTCCCAGACCAGCAGCAGCGCGATGAGACAGAACGCGCCGGACAGGTGCAGCCACTCCGTCGGCGATCCGACGCGGGACTGCTGCCAGAAGCCCTCGACGCTGAGCGGGCGCCGCTCGGTGGCGCGCTTCGGGGTGTCGGCGTTCCGCATCCGGCGCACGGTGTTGAAGATGCCGGCCTCGTAGCGGGTGCGCGCGCTGTGCGAGACGAGGTAGAGCACGATCACCCCGCCGATCGGCACCAGCGACAGCACCGCCAGCTGACGACCGCGCTCGGCCAGGAAACCGGAGGTGAGGAAGTCGAGCACGCCGGGGGGCAGGGCGGGGCACGCGGCTCCGCCGAGACACTGGGTGCCGATCAGGTCGAGACTCACCGAGCCGAGGGCGCAGACATAGAGCAGGGTCAGCCCCAGCGCGAACACCCGCAGCGAGGTCACCCCCACACCGCCCCGCCACTCGCCGCCCGCATTCTGATTCGGGATGCGCCTGGTCCAGTACGCGCTGTTCGTCAGGCCGAACGGCAGCAGCAGAAGCCACGCGATCTGCACGAAGAACTGCCCGATGATGACGAGGGCGCCGCCGCCGTATCGCGCCATCGCGCCCCACGAGTACGCCTCGCGGCGCACATCCGGCGGAGGCACGGCCGGGTTCGGGGTGTCGTCGTCAGGGTCGGGCTCCGGCAGGCGCGTCGCCAGCCAGAAGCCGCCGTTCTCGTCGCCCTGGTACTGCCGCAGATCGGACTTGTCGACGCCCAGCATCTCCGCCGGAGGCGTGTTCTTGATCCCGTGGATGCGCAGCTCCAGGATGTGGTTCGGCTTCGGCTTCCCGTCGGCGCCGCCGGCCGTCGCGCTGTCCGTCATGGTGCCCACCCCATCGTTGGTGACGGGCGAACACTACTCCGGGTGAGGTTTTGTCGTCTATAGCGGCGTCATTTCGCGGAGATGCCGCCGAGCATCCCGGAGATGAAGCGCTTCTGGAGGAAGAAGTACAGGACGACGATGGGGATGGCGACGATGATGCCCGCCGCGCTCAGGAGCGAGTAGTCGGTGAGATGCTCGCCCTTGAAGAATGCGAGGCCGAGCGGCGCCGTCCTGCGGTCCTCGCTGGTGATGAGGACGAGGGGCATCAGGAACTCGTTCCAGGTCCACATGGCGACCAGCACGCACATCGTCATGATGGGGGCGAGCGACGGCGGCACGATCACCTGCCAGAGCACGCGCAGGTCGCGGGCGCCGTCGATGCGGGCCGCCTCGATGATCTCGCCGGGGAAGGCGCGGAACTGGTTGCGCATCCAGAAGATGCCGAACGCGAGCGACTGCGCGGTCTGCGGCAGGATGAGGCTCTGGTACGAGTCGGTGAGGCCGACGCTGCGCAGGTTGAAGTACAGCGGGATGATGAACGCCTCTGCGGGCAGCATGAGCCCGGCGAGCATCACGAAGAAGATGATGCCGGAGCCGGCGAAGTCGAGGCGGGCGAAGGCGAACCCGGCGAGCACGGACAGCACGGTGGTGAGGACGATCACCCCGAGCGTGACCACGATGCTCGAGAACATGTACGTGGCGAAGTGCCCTTCGGTCCACGCCGTGGCGAAGTTGCCGAGGTCGATCTTCGTCGGAAGGGCGAAGCCGCCCTGGTTGTCCGCCGACGGCGTGACCGCGGAGAACAGCACCCCGACCAGCGGGATGACGGCGAACAGGGCGAAGAGGGAGAGGACGATGTAGTCGACGATCTTCTCGCGGCGGGTGAGCCTCATTGCACGTCCTTCGGCTGGATCCGGCTGATCAGGGCGGTGACGACCATGATCACGAGGGTCAGGGCGATGGCCACGGCGGCGGCCGAGCCGACCTGTCCCGTGTTGAACGCCCGGTTGTACGCCTCGTACGCCGGCACGGTGGTCGAGGTGCCAGGACCGCCTCCCGTCGTCACGTAGACGAGGTCGAAGGTCTTCAGCGCCGAGACGATGGTGAGCGTGAGCGCCACGGCGATCTGGCCACGCAGCGCGGGGAGCGTGATGGAGAAGAACTCGCGCGCCGCCCCCGCTCCGTCGAGCCGCGCCGCCTCGAACAGTTCCGGCTGGATGTTGCCGACGCCGGAGAGGAACAGCACGACGCACAGCCCGATGTTGAGCCAGGTGCCGACGAACCCGATCGCGGGGAGCGCGAACGCGTAGTCGCCGAGCCAGACCCTGGCGAGCCCGTCGAGGCCGAGGAACCGCAGGGTCTCGTTGACCAGGCCGTCCTGCGAGTAGATCGAGACCCAGATGGTCGCGACGACGACCGAGGCGATCACCTGCGGGAGGAACAGGACGGTGCGGAAGGCGCTCATCCCCCTCAAGGCGCTTGCGCGGGAGATGAGGGCCGTGAGGAACAGCGCCAGCACCACGGGGATCACGGCGTAGAACACCATCAGGATGAGCGCGTGCCCGAACGCGCCGCGCAGCGCCGTATCCGTGAACACCGAGACGTAGTTCGCGAACCCGGCCCAGGTGGCGGGCGACAGGCCGTCCCAGTCGTAGAACGAGTACTGGACGGTCTGGATGAACGGCCAGCCGAGGAAGACCGCGAACACGAGGAACGCGGGCAGCACATAGAGGTAGGCGACCAGGCTGCGCTTCCTGCGTCGCCCCGCCCGGCCGGAGCGCACTGCTCCGGCCGGGCGGACAGCCGGTCGGACGGCGGGGGCGACCGCCTGTCCGTCCTTGTGTGCGGTCACGGTCATCCGTTCTTCTTCGTGAAGGCGGCGTAGTCGTCCTGCAGCGTCTGCGTGAACTGCTCCGGCGTCGCCTTCTCGGCGATCAGATCCTGAGCGGCCGCGGTGATGGTGTCGTAGAACGTCGGCGTCGCGTAGTCGAGGTACGGGGTGATGCCGTTCGACTTCGAGATGGTGATGTAGTTCGCGGTGACGTCGCCGGTGACCGTGCCGGTGGCCTTCTCGGACCCGCTCGGCACGACCGTGGGCAGGTTGCCCGTCTTCACGAGCACCTCGGACGCGTTCTTGTCGGTGACGAAGTCGATGTACGCGGCCGCCGCGTTCGCGTTCTTCGACTTGGAGGTGATCGCCCAGGCGAGGCCCTCTCCACCCATCGTGACGGGCGTGTCCGATCCGGCGGGCTTCAGCGCAGTGAAGCCGATGTCCTTGGATGCGGTTGCCTCGGCGAGCGTCGCCAGGTACCAGGTGCCGGTGATGAGGAACGCCGCGTCGCCGTTGCCGAACGAGGCGACCGCCGCATCCCGGGAGACGCCGTTGGCGCCGGGGGTGATGTACCCGGACTTCTGCCAGCCCTGCACGACGTCGGCCGCCTTCACCTCGTCGGCGCCCGTCCACGAACCGCTGGAGCCGTTGACGAGGTCGTTGACCTTCTGCGATCCGGCCAGCGCCGACAGCGCGAACCCGTACAGGTGGATGCCGGGGCTCTTCTCCACGTCGCCGTACGCCAGCGGCAGCGAACCGGCGGCCTTCACCTTGGCCATGTCCGCGGTGAGCTCGTCGAGCGAGGTCGGGGCCTCGCTGATGCCCGCCTTCTGCAGCACGGCCTTGTTGTAGTAGAGGCCGACAAGTTCGCCGGTCTGGGAGACGCCGTAGAGGTTATCGCCCTGCCATTTCTTGCCGTCGGACGAGAACGAGTTGAGCTTGAGCAGGCTCGACGGGTAGTAGTCGTTCCACTTGTAGAGGTCGGCGTAGTCGTCGACGGGCCGGAGCAGCCCGGCCTTCACGAACGCGCCCATGTCCGGGTAGCCCTGGTTGGCCTGGACCACATCCGGCGGATTGTCGCCGGAGAGCGCGAGCTTGAGCGTGGTCTTCAGATCGGAGAACGACCGGGAGACCCGCTTGATGGTGACGTTGGGGTACTTCTTGGTGAAGGCGGCGTTCAGCTGCTTCTGCGCGTCGTCGATGCCGCCGTCGGTGTTCTGATCCCACACGGTCAGCGTGACCTTGCTGCTGCCGAAGTCTTTGGAGACCGGTCCGAGGCTCTGCGTCCCGGATGGCGCCGAGCCGCCCGGCGCGCACGCGGTGAGTCCGAGAGCGATCGCGGTGAGGGCGCCGGCGAGCAGCGCCACCTTGCTGGTGTGTCTCTTCATTGCAGTGTCCGTTCGGTTGGGGTGCGAGGGTGCGAGGGATCGATGGGTCAGTGCGAGCCGGTGGGCACGCGCATGCGGTCGAGGAACGACCAATCGCCCGCCGGGTTGCGACGGTCGACGAAGTCGATGAGGTCCTGCGGTCGCGGCGCGCTGGCCGCGCCGCCGAGACCGGTGACGGAGATGGTCGCGCTGAGCGACGCGAAGCGGAGGCGGGTGCGCAGGTCCCAGTCGTGGCCGAGTGCTGCCATGAACGTGGCGACGAAGACGTCGCCCGCTCCTGTCGGGTCGACGGCCGCGACCGGCACGGCCTCCACCTCGACGATCTCCCCCGCCGCGGAGTCGACGGCGACGACGCCGCGCGGTCCCCTGGTGACGACGGCGAGCGGCACGTGCCTCGCCAGTGCTTTGGCCGCCGCAACCGCGTCGTCGGTGCGCGTGTACTGCATCGCCTCCGCGTCGTTGGGCACGAAAACGTCCACCTCGGAGAGGCGGCGCAGCACGTCGCCCGACCAGTCTCCCGAGGCGTCCCAGCCGACGCCGCCGACCACCGTGGTGCCCGCTGCGCGCATCCTCCCGACCCAGGCGGGCAGTTCGTGGGCCACCCCGACGTGGGTCGCGCCGATGGGACCGAGGTCGTCAGGAACATCCTGGTGCCCGAGCTCCACCTGGTAGGTGATGAAGGAGCGGTCCTCCGGGGTGGTGAGCGACACGGTGACAGGGCTCTGGTGTCCGGGGATGCGTTCGAGCAGGCGGGTGTCGAGTCCGGGCTCGTCGTCGAGCATCCGGTGGATGTGCTCGCCGAGCGGGTCGTCGCCGAGGCGCGACAGCAGCAGAGTGGATGCGCCGGCCCGCGCAGCAGCGACCGCCCGGTTCGCAACGCCTCCCGCCGTGATGGTGAAGGCGTCCGCGTAGACCTCTGCTCCCACGGCGGGGACGTCGACGCCGGCGAAGACGACGTCGCAGAAGATCTCGCCGGCGAACAGGAGCTCGGCTCCCTGGTGCAGCGGTCGTTCGATCACGGGCTCTCCTCTTCGTTGCGGATCCGCGGGGTTCGACACTCGATGCTCGACTTTGCGTGACTATGCGACGGAACCGCTGATATTCAGCAAGCTTGAGCAGCGAGTGTTTCGATTACATTACCTGCGTGACGCACTTTTGTTAAGTTTGCGTATCTGAGTATTTTCTCTGCTCGTGTTTGCGCGACTCTGCTCATCTGTGAGTAGAGTGTCACCATGATTCTTCGCGAACGGCAGAACCGCATCCTGTCTGCGCTGCGGACGGACGGCTCCGCCTCCGTGCGCGAGCTGGCCGAGGCACTGGCCGTCAGCGAGTCGACCATCCGCAGAGACCTGGAGCTGCTCGACCGCAACGGCGAGCTGACCCGCACCTACGGCGGGGCGGTCCTCACGCCCGGCGCCACCGTGGAGGACCACGGCCGCAGCGCGGAGGAGGGCACCTTCGACGAGACGACGGACGCCGACCTCAAGCGCCGCATGGCGGAGGCGGCGGCCGCGATGGTCACCGACGGCAGCGTCATCATCCTGGACATCGGCACGACCACCCCGCTGGTCGCTCGCCTCCTGCGCGGCAGGGACATCACCGTCATCACCTCCAGCCTCGCCGTCTTCGACGAGCTGCGCGACGACGACGCCGTGCGCCTGGTGCTGCTCGGCGGCGTCGTCCGCCGCAACTACCGCACCCTGGTCGGCTCGCTCGCCGAGCTCGCCCTCAGCCAGGTGAGCGCCGACATCGTGTTCCTCTCCTGCACGGGCGTGCGGGCGAACGGGCACGTCGTGGACAACATGGCCGTCGAGGCGCCGATCAAGCAGTCGATGATCGCCGCCTCCGACCGTGTGGTGCTGCTCGCCTCCGAAGCCAAGTTCCCCGGGACAGGAGCCCTGCGGCTCTGCTCCCTCACCGAAGTGGATGCGCTGGTCACCACGACCGGCGCTCCGGAAGAAACGCTCGCACTGTGCCGGAACGCCGGCGGAGAGGTCACTGTCGTATGAAGCTCTGCATCCTCGGAGGCGGCGGATTCCGCACGCCGTACGTCTACCAGGCCCTCCTGCGGGACACCGGTTCACCGCGCGTCGAAGAGGTGGCCCTCTACGACGTGGACGAGAACCGCCTGCACACGATGGTCGCCATCCTCACCGAGCTGGCCGCCGGGTTCCCCGACGCGCCGCGCCTCGTGCCGACCACCGACCTGCACCGCGCCGTCGAGGGCAGCGACTTCATCTTCGCCGCTCTCCGCGTCGGCGGCCTGGAGGGACGCCGCTGCGACGAGCACGTCGCGCTCGACCTCAACGTCCTCGGCCAGGAGACCACCGGTCCTGGCGGCCTCGCATACGCCATCCGCACCGTGCCCGTGATGGTCGAGGCGGCGAAGGCGATCAAAGACCTCGCCCCCAACGCGTACGTGATGAACTTCACCAACCCGGCCGGCATCATCACCGAGGCCATGCAGTCGGTGCTCGGCGATCGCGTGCTCGGCATCTGCGACACCCCGTCCGGCCTCGGCCGTCGTGTCGCGGGCCTGCTCGGCCTCGACCACACGCGCGTGCAGATGGACTACGTCGGCCTCAACCACCTGGGCTGGATGCGCCGCCTCCTCTACGACGGCCGCGACGTGCTCCCCGAGCTGCTGGCCGACGACGCCCTGCTCGGCGCGCTCGAGGAGGGTCACGTGTTCGGGGCGGACTGGATCCGCAACCTCGGCTCCGTGCCCAACGAGTACCTGTACTACTACTACTTCAACCGCGACGCCGTGCAGACGATCCGGGAGTCCGGCAAGACCCGCGGCGACTTCCTCGCCGACTCGCAGAGCGCCTTCTACACGACGGCGGCCGACGCCGGCCAGGGCGTCGCCGAGCTGTGGCGCACCACCGTCGAGCGTCGCAGCGCCTCGTACATGGCCGAAGCGAAGGGCGGCACCCAGGATGCGCCGACCCACGTCAAGGAGCGCGAGCAGGACCCGTCGCACCAGGGATACGCGGGCGTCGCCCTCGGCGTGATGGCCGCGATCAGCCGCAACGAGCGTCAGACGATGATCCTCAACGTGCGCAACAACGGCACCATCCACGGGCTGCCGGACGACGCCGTCGTCGAGGTGCCCACGCTGGTGGACGCGAACGGCGTGCATCCGCTCACCACCGACCAGCCCGACCTGCACCAGGTGGGCCTGATGTCGCTGGTGAAGTCGGTGGAACGGCACACCATCGCCGCGGCGCTCACCGGCTCGAAGGAAGAGGCGGTGGCGGCGTTCGCCCTGCATCCCCTGGTCGACAGCGTGACCGTCGCCCGCTCGCTCGTCGCCGGCTACATCGAGCGCATCCCGGAGGTGGCGGCGGTCCTCACGAAGTGACGAGCAGTCCTTCGACGATGGCCGCCGTCTCCGACGGGTCGGACACCGACCTGGTGGGGATTCCGAGCGCGATCACGGGATAGTCGTTGCCGTCCGGGTCCAGCCTGTCTCCGATGAAGAGCATGTCGGAGAAGGGGATCCCGGTCAGCGACGAGAGCTTGGTCATCCCGTACGCCTTGTCCACGCCGTGGCGGGTGATGTCGATGCTGGTCGAGCCTCCTGCGCGCACCTCCAGGCCGGGAAGCCGGGACTGGACGGCGGCGCGGAGCAGGTTCCTCCGCGTCCCGTCGCGGTCCCAGGCGGCCTTCTTGTCGATGGGCGCCAGCTGACCGAGCCCGGAGAACGTGATCTGCGACCCGCGATCCTCCAGCACGGGACCCCAGGTGTCCTTCTCCCAGAGCCCGAGGCGGGACGCCTCTTCCTGGACCGTCGCGAGCGTTTGCGTCCGCTCCGTGTCGGTCAGGTTCTCGGCGTACTGCAGTCTCCATCCCGCGCCGTCCCAGCGGTAATAGCGCGTGCCGCAGGTGGGCATGAGGTGGAGCCGGTCGAGCCGTGCCGACCCTGGCAGCTGGGAGAGCAGCTGGTCGCGGAACTGCTCGAACCTCCCTCCCGAGATCACGCACACCTCGGAGACGTCGAGCAGGCTGCTGAGCAGCTCGATCATCCGGGGAGCGGCGGGCGACTTGGACGGGGCGAGGGTGTCGTCGAGATCGAAGGCGACAAGGCGGGGCATCAGCGGGACCTTTCGTGGGTGGTGGTGGATGGTGGCGCCGTGCTGGCGCGCACGACGAGTTCTGCGGGCGGGAGCTCGACCTCGGCGACGGGATCCCCGCCCAGCAGAGCGACCAGACGGAGGCCGCATTCCCGACCCCAGGCGTATGCGTCGCGTCGCACGCTGGTGATGGCGGGCTCTGTCACGAGCGCGAACGAGCTGTCGTCGAGGCTGATGACGGAAAGGCTCTCCGGCACCCGCATCCCCCGGCGCCCGATCACGCCCATCCCGGCCGAAGCCAGGAGTCCGGTGTCGTAGAGGATCCCGGTGGGCGGGGCCTTGAACCCGAGCAGCCGGTCGGTGGCTGCCCGCGCAGAGGCCGGCGACGGGTCGGGGAGGCCGATCACGCGCGCCGACAGCCCGAGCGCACGCGATTCGTCGGCGAACGCCTTCTGCCGTCGAGCCGACCGCAACGTTCCGGTCTCGGCGACGATGGCGATGCGCTCGTGCCCGGCCGCGGCCAGGTGGCGCACGGCCTGGGCTGTGCCCTCCCACTCGTCCGCGTTCGCCACCACGTGCTCCGCGACGAGGAACGGGAGACCGAGGACGGTCAGAGCGGCCGGACGGTCGTCGGAGGTGCGCAGATCGACGATCAGGATGCCGTCGACCTGCGACTCGCGCACGAACCGGTCGTACGCACCCGTCTCCTCCGCAGCCGATGAGACCACTCGGACCACGAGGGCGGTGTCCGTCGCAGCGAGCGCCGTGCCGACCCCGTCGATGAACCCGGCGAGGTCGGAGCAGGCGCCAGGGCTGACCCCGTGCCGTCCGACCACCAGGCCGACGCTCCGCGGGCGGTCCAGGGAGAGCGCCCGCGCTCGCGCATTCGGCTTCCAGCCGAGGTCGTCCGCCGCCCGGAGGATGCGCTCCGTCGTCGCCTCGCTGAGGCCACGGCGTCCGTTGAAGACGAACGACACGGCGCTCTTGGAGACCCGCGCTCGCGCAGCGACGTCCGAGATGGTGACGCGGCTCCTGCCCGCCTCCTGGACGACCCGCTGGGCGGGAACCGGACCCGAACCGGTTCCCGCCTGAAGGCCGGCGCCTGCTATCCGGCGACGGCCCATGGGCCGTTCGCGGAGCCAGGAGCCTGGTTGCGGGAGTACCACTTGGCGACGTAGACGACGCCCTTGTAGCTCGCCTTCTCCCCGGCGTTGAAGATGCGCGACGGAGTCCACAGCGCCGTGCCGTCCGGCGCGGTGGCGATCTCCTGCCACGGGCCGGTCGCCCCACCCGGGACATCCGAGCGGCTGTACCAGGAGGCCAGGTACGTCTTGCCCTGATAGACGACCGTTTCCCCGCCGTTGAAGACCCGGGATGCCGTCCACGCCGTCGCGCCGTCCTCGGTCAGCGCGAGCTCCTGCCAGGCGCCGGTGTTGCTCGCGCCGGGCTGCTCGCCCTTGGTCGACCATCCCGCCGTGTACACCGACCCGCGATAGCTGACGACGTCCCCGGTCTTGTACGTCGTGGTCTTGCTCCAGGCGGCCGGGAGGGTGACGGTGACGACGACGGTCGTGCTTGCGCTCTCCACCGTGTCGCTGCCGGAGTACGTCGCCGTCAGCGTGTGGTCGCCTGCCGCAAGGCCAGAGGGGAGGGTGAACGTGGCGACGCCGTCACGCAGCGGCGCGACACCTCGGTCCTTCGACCCTTCCGTCAGCGCCACCTGACCGCCGACCGGGAGCGGGGACGACACCGTGACGGTGACGGTCGCGGCGGTTCCCCATTTCGCGGTGACGGCCGGCGCACTGATGCTCGCCGTGGCGCGGAGCCCGTCGATCGCGGCCTTCAGCGCTGCGGCGCGGCCGTCGATCGCGGCCTGGGTGGCATCGGCGGCCTTGAGCGTTGCCTTCGCGGCTTCCAGGGCGGGCAGAACGGGCGCCCAGGTCGCGGCGGCGTACTGCGTGCTGTCGAGGCCGGCGGCGCGGTCGACCAATGCCTGCAGCGCACTCCGGTCGACCGCCACCGTGACGGGGCACCGGACGAACTCGTCGCCAGCGCCGTGCACCAGCACGATGGAGGTGCTTCCTGGCACCCCTGTCGTGAGGGCGACGGCGATGGTCCCGTCCGCAGCGGGCTGCGGCGCGGCCGAGACCGCCGCGACCGACGGGTCGAGCGAGTACGCCGTGAAGGAGTCCCCCGCGTCGAGCGGGCTGATCTTCGCCGTCATCGTGGCCGTGCTCTCGCGGTCCGCCGTCACAGGAGCCTGGCAGGTCAGGCTGTAGCCGCCGTAGACCTCGAACTCCCAGATGTTGAGCCCGTACTTGGTCGCCGGCGAGCCGATCACGCGGACGTAACGCGCCTCCGCCGTCGGGAAGTCCGTCGTGTCACGACGGTGATCCGCGGTGCCGGAGTTCTGCACGTGGGCGAGCTGGGTCCAGTCGGTGCCGTTCACCGAGCCCTCGAGCTGGTAGTCGGTCGAGTTGCCCGATTCCCATTCCACCACCGCTTGAGACACCGGCCGCACAGCGCCGAGGTCCACCTGCAGCCAGTTGCGGTTGGTGTACGGAGCAGTGCCGGTCGGCCGCGCCGACGACCACTTGGTGGTCTTCGAGCCGTCGGTGGCGGCGGTGGGCTGGACGTTCGCCAGGTTGTTGTAGACGCTGTCCGCCGTGGTCGGCGTTCCCGCGGCCAGGTTCACCCGCCCGCCGGCGGTCGGTGCCGCGGTGATGGCACCGTCCCCGAACACCTCGAACTCCCACAGCGAGACTCCGTATGCGGTGACGGCCCGCTTGACCGTCTGCATCCGGACGTACCTGCCTGTCGCGTTCAGCGCCACGAGGTCCGTGCCGCCGTCGCTCCCCGCTGCCGGGGTGGCGTATGCGTCGCGCCAGGTGCGGCCGTCGTCCGAGACCTGGATCTTGTACTGGCTTGCGTACGACGCCTCCCAGAACAACCGTGCTGCACCGATCTTCTGCACGCTTCCGAGGTCGACCTGCAGCCAGGACGCATCCGGTGAGCCCGTCCTGTCGGCGATCCACCTGGTGGTCGCGTTCCCGTCCGTCGCGCTCGCCGGACTCGTTCCGTCGGACGCGGTGGTGGGGGCGCCGAGGGCGAGGTTGACGCGGGAGAGGGCCAAGAACTCCCCGACCGAGTACGACCCGCCCCCCGGCCCGTCCAGGGGCAGGATGCGGACGAAGTTCGCCGCGGTGGCCGGGAAGTCGACGTGCTGGTGTCCGCCCATCCCGTTCTGGACGAGCTTCTGATCGGTCCAGGTCGTGCCGTCCAGGGAGGTCTGGACGAGGAACCGGGTGGCGTAGTCGCTTCCCCAGTCGACGTCGGCGCCCATGGCGTACGAGCCGGCGGTCAGCCGCTGGCGGAGCCACGGCGCTGCGCCGGACGACTGCCACGTCGTCGCGGTGTCCCCATCGCCTGCCAGCGACGGGCCGTGACCGGCGACCGACCCGCTCGCGGTGTACGGCGAGCCGGCCGAGTCGTCGGCGGCGAGCGGCTCCGTGACGGTCTTGCCCAGGTTCGCCCCCGTGCCGAGCACGAAGGAACCGTGGGACGCCGACGCTCCGCCGCTCAGGGTCACATCCACGAGGATCCCGGGCTGGCTGGGGTTCGACAGGCTCACCACCGGGGTCCCGGAGGACTCGTCGAGCATCACGATGCTCGGCTGGCTCACCGAGAGGGTGCGGCCGTCGCCGAGGTCGAGCGAACCGGCCCGGTAGAAGGTCGCCATCGTCCGCTTGAGGCCGGCGTGCTGGACCGCCTGCACCGACGAGTCGTTGCGGAGGATCTTCACGGCGGGGTTTGCCGCGTACGCCTGGGTCTGCGCGGCCGACTTGGCGGGGAGCACGATGTACTCGTAGCCGGCGTTGCTCGGCTTCACCCCGTGGTCGAAGTACAGAGAGAACGCGTCGTGGCTCTCCGGCTGGTCGCCGTAGTAGCTGCCGGTCTGCGTCTTGTCGGAGACGGTCACCGCCTGGTCGGACGGGAACACGTAGCCGACCTTGTCGTTGTACGCCCACGACGGGTCGCCGACGACTCTGCCGTCCGTGCCGGATTCGACCTTCTGCCCGTCCACCGACGCGTTGCCCTTCGCGGCGACCTGGTTGACCGTGGTGTGGATGGGCGCGGCCGACGTCGACTGGATGCCGGCGCCGAGCGCCACCATCTCGTCGTCGAAGTAGTAGTAGCTCTTCTGCGCCTGGGTGCCGACCCTGTCCAGGCTCTCCACCGTCGCGCCGTACATGCCGTCCGAGACGCCGCCGGTGAACGCCCCGCCGTTGGCCGAGCGGCCGTCCTTGCCGAGGGTGGTCTCCTTCACGTACGGCACGGTGGTGCCGGGGTAGTGGAACCAGTCGAATGCCGGACCGAGGTCGGTGTACTCCTTGTTGGTCACCTGGATGGCCGTGGTGCCTGTGCGGTTCCAGACGACCTCGTTGCCGACGTCCTTGCGGATGGTGGACCGGTACTCGCTGCCCACGGTGCGGCTGGAGTTCAGACCGGTCACGATGCCGTAGTCCGCCCGCTGGTGCGACGAGAACTCCGACCGCCAGAAGTACGTGTCGCCGATCGCGCCGTTCCCGGCGGTCTTGCCCCGGATGTTGTCCGCCATCTGGCGGTACGCGGTCGCATAGAGCGGGTCGGTGCGCGCCATCCTGTCCAGTGGATCCAGGAAGACGGCCGCGTAGCTCGTCACGCCGTCGACGGTCGTGGCCGGGCGGTAGAGGAGGTACAGCATCTCGATCTCGCCGCGGATCAGCCAGCGGGTGCCGTCGACGATGTAGAACGCGATGGTGTCCAGCTGGTCGCGGGTGAAGGCCAGGCTCGTGCCGCGGGCGGAGTCCGCCCACATCGCCACCATCGTGAACAGCGCCATGCCGTAGCCCTCGCTGTAGAGCTGCGCGCCGTGCGCCCAGAACGTCGCATCCGGTTGCACGGCCTCCTGCACGGTGCCGGAGTCGTCCACCGCCACCGTCTGCACCATCGTGGCGAAGCCCGCGGTGATCGCGGCGGCATCCCGGGTGGCGAGCGCCTTGTAGAGGTAGTCGGAGGTGCGCCAGGCGCCGTTCGCGCCCGCCGGATCGAGCTTGCCCTGGTTGTGCTTGATCGCCAGCGCCGCCGCATCCGGGCTCAGCGCGTCACCGACGAAGATGGAGATGCGGCCCATGGCGATGGACTCGCCGATCTCCGTCTCCCACCAGTTGGTGTTCCCCGGATTCACCGCGTCCCAGTACGCGAGCGCCCGCTGCTCCGCGTCGATCAGCTTCGCGTCTCCGTGGCCCTTCGCCGATGGGTCGCGGTACGCCTGAGCGATCGCGACCATCCGGTAGAGCGCCTTGTACGCATCCCAGGTCTTGCCGTTCGCCGAGCTCGTCGTGTCCTGGTAGTTCACGTCCGACCACGAGCCGTCCGCGTTCTGCGATGCGACGTAGTCGAGCGCGTTGGAGGTCTGCGCCAGGTAGATGCCGTTGGCGATCTGCACCTCGTCGCCCTGGCTCAGGTAGTAGTCCTGCAATCGGTTGACGATCGTGGAGACGTCCGTCTCCAGGTCCGCCGCCTGTGCGGGCGCGGCCAGGCCGGCGATGCTCAGCAGGGCGACGACGAGGGATGCGACCAGCGCCGACAGGCGCGAGCGGCGGACGAGCGAGAGACGTGGAGCGTTCGGGTCTTCAGGATGACGCATCATTGCGCAGGACTCCTTGTTCGCTGATGTGGGGGTTGGGGGTCAGGGGGTGCGGACCAGGCGTGCGACCGAGATCCGGGTGTCGGCCGCACCGTAGAAGACGAAGTGCTCCCCGCCGATCTTCTCGATCGCGGTGGGAAAGAGCACGTTCGCCACCGTGCCAGCGGTCTCGTCCGCTGTCTCGGGGGTCATCAGGGGCTCGCTGGTCCTGGCGAGGACCCGCGACGGGTCGTCGGCGTCGAGCAGCATGGCGCCGACGACGTAGCGCACGGTGAACGCCTGCGGCACGAATGAGCCGCCCGGCAGGTCGCCGGTGACGCCGTGGTGCAGCAGCAGCCAGCCCTCCGGCACGCGGAGCGGAGCGGGGCCTGCACCGATCTTCAGCGCCTCCCAGTCGTACTCCGGGCCGGCGACGAACCGGTGACCGGCCGGCCTGGTCAGCGCGGTCAGGTCGCGAACGGCCTCGTCGACCGGGATGTACGAGATCCAGATGCTGGCGCGCGCGTCCGTCACGCCGGCAGGCAGCGGTGGCTGCTCCTCGGGCCGCACGAAGCCGAAGTCCCACATCGGCCGGTGCAGCATCGCGAAGCTGGGGCGGCCATCCGGGTCGGAGACGATCTCGGGGAAGAAGACGACGTCCTTGTTCGGGAACAGGTTGAGGTCGGTGTCGAGGGCGTCGTCGTAGGCGAACTGGATCGGGCCGAGCCTGCGCCAGGTCACACCGTCGGTCGACACGGCGAGCGCCGGTTTCGGGCCGAGCGGGCCGAACGCCACGTACGACATCACGTGGATGCCGAGATCCTTCAGCGGGGTGATGCGCGGGTCCTCGACGCCGCCGTGACCCGTGCCGTGCTCCCAGCCGCGGTCCGCCTCCAGCGCGACCTCCAGCTCGTCGACCGCGGTCGGCACGCCATCGGTCACCACGACCCTGGCCCGGCCGATGCTGGACACGTTGTGCTCGGCCACCAGGCGGGGGAAGAGGTGCACGGTCCCATCCGGGTCCTGCACCGTCGCAGGGTTGAGCACGCCGTCGACCTGGCGCGGATCTGCCGGGTCCGGCTCCATGACGACGCCGGCGCGCTCGAGGACATACGGGACGGTGACAGCGGTGCTGACGGCGGGGACGGTGGTGGACAACAGGACCTCTCTTGCTGGGTAGGTGGTGCGGGGAACGGGGTCAGCCCTTGACGGCGCCGACGACGCCGTTGACCAGGTAGCGCTGAATGAAGATGTAGCCGACGATCAAGGGAGCGGCGACGATGAACGTGGCGGCCGCGAGGAGGGGCCACTGGTTGCCGTACGTGCCCTTGAACGCGTAGAGCCCGACGGTCACCGGGAACTTGGTGGGGTCGGCGAGCAGGACGGTCGCGAGGATGATCTCGTTCCAGATCCACACCGCCTGCAGGATGAACACGGTCACCAGGGCGGGGCGGGCCAGCGGCAGGATGAACGTGAAGAGGTAGCGCCAGTAGCCCACCCCATCCATCGCGGCGGCCTCGTCGAGCTCGCGCGGGATCGACTTCACGAACCCGCTCAGCAGCAGCGGGCCGACTCCGACGCCGACTCCGACCAGCAGGATGTAGCCGAGTTGCGTGTCGTACAGCCCGAGCCGCAGGAGCAGCTGGAACTGGGTGATCAGGGCGTTCGGCAGGAACAGCACGAGCACGAACACGATGGACCAGTACTTGGCGCCGCGCACGTAGCCGCGGGCGACCGGGAACGCCAGCACCAGCGTGAGCAGGGTGCCGATGGCCGATCCCGCTGCGGTGTAGATCACGCTGTTCAGGATGTACGCGCCGAAGTCACCCTTCTCCCACGCGGTGGCGAAATTGCTCCACTGCGGGTCGGAGACCAGGCCGACGGGGTTCGCCACGAACTCCGCCTGCGATTTCAGGGCGGTGTTGAGCAGGTAGAGCAGCGGGAACAGGAACACGATCATCAGGATGAGCGCGCAGATGTACGCGCCGACCGGGATACGCCGCCGACGGCGCACCGTCGTCTCGCTGGAGCGTTCCCTCGTCGCCGGCAGCGATTCGGTGGACGTGGTCATCACAGTTTCGCCTCTCGTCGGCGCAGAATCGTCAGGGCGATGATCGAGACGACGGCCACCAGCACGAACTGGACCATCGAGACCGCCGCCGCGTAGCCCTGCGACTGCGACAGCGTCGTACCGGATGCTCCGCCGAAGCCCTGCACGTAGACCAGGAGCGAGAGCACCTGGGTGGAGCGGTTGTTCGGACCGCTGAGCACGTAGATCAGCTGGTAGCTCTGCAGGGCGTTGACGATGCCGAGGAGCACGTTCGCCGTGATCGACGGAGCGAGCAGGGGCACCGTGACGCTCCGGAAACGCTGCCAGCCGTTCGCGCCGTCGATCTCGGCCGCTTCGTTCAGCTCCTCCGGAACCGCCTGGAGCCCGGAGAGGAAGATGATGACGGAGACGCCGAGCACCATCCACACCTGCACGACGATCACGAGCGTCAGCGCGAGGCGCGGGTCGCCGAAGAACGCCGACTTGCCGCCGAAGAGGTCGAGCACCGACGCGGCGGGTCCGCCGCTCACGTTGAAGATCAGGGACCAGACGAGGCCGGTCACGGTCACGCCCAGGATGGTGGGCATGAACACCACGGCACGGTAGAAGTTGCGGCCCCTGAGCCGGCGGTTCAGCAGCACGGCGATGGCCAGGGCGACCACGATCTGCACCACGGTGCTCGCGATGGCGAAGATGATGGTGTTCCTCAGCGCGTTCGCGCTGTCCGCCCATTTGGCCGGCGAGAAGAAGTCGACGTAGTTCTGCAGGCCGACGAAGTTGATTGGAAGGCCGGGCAGACCACGGAGGTCGGTGAAGGATGCGACGAGCACGCCGATCGCCGGCACGAAGCCGAAGATGCCGAGCAACAGCATCCCGAGCCCGAAGGTGACCCGGACCGGCGTGCGGCGGGGGAAGGGGAATGATTCAGTCATGGTGTCTCTCGACGCCCGGGGCGGGTGGCCGGCACTGCTGCCGGCCACCCTCCCGGCAGCGTCATCCGGCCGCCGACCACGCCTTCTGAGCAGCCTCGGCGGCTTGCTCAGGCGTCGCGGAACCGAGCGGGCTCAGGGCGGGGTAGTTGAACGGGAAGACCGCATCCTGACCGGCCTTGTTGTTGGCGAACCAGACCTGGTCCCACGCCGGCTCGTACGACTTCGTGTACTCGCCGATCGACTGGAGGAACGCACTGGTGGATGCGTCCGGCTGAGCCGATGAGAAGCCCGACTTGCTGAGGAACAGCTCGTAGTTGGTCTTGTCGGAGAAGAACTTCAGCCAGGCGAGCGCCGCCGTCTTGTTCTTGGCGGAGGTCGGGACGGCGAGCTGGAGCTCGGTCTTCCCGTTCAGCAGCGCGTTGTCCGATGCCTTGTCCGATCCGGGGAAGGGGAAGTACCCGTAGTCGAACGACTTCGCGACCGCCGCGTCGAGCGTCGGCTGATCCCAGGTTCCGTCGACCGTCATCGCGAAGTCGCCCGCCGCGAATCCGGCAGGGATGGAGGCGTAGTCGGCTCCCGCCGCGCCCTGCTGCGAGTTCTGCAGCACGAACTCGGTCTGCTGCAGCACCTTGACCTCTGTCGGGTCGGTCAGCTTGGCCTTGTTCGTCCAGAGTTCCTTCGCCAGCTGCTGCTTGTCGGCGACCGTCGGGTAGAGCGACGCGACCGAGGCGAGCATCGGAAGACCCGCCGGCCAGCTGTCCTTGCCGCCCATCCCGAACGGGGTGACGCCCTTGGCCTTGAGCGCGTCGACGACGGACGTGAACTCGCTCCAGGTGGTGGGGACCTTCAGCCCGTTGTCCGCGAAGATCTTCTTGTTGTAGAAGACGCCGGTGTAGTAGCTGACGCCGGTCGGCACCGCGTACTGCTTGCCGCCGATGGCCTGCGCGTCGAGCAGGCTCGGCGTGTACTTCTTCAGGAACGCCTCATCGGTGAGGTCGACGAGGGCGCCGGCCTTGGCCAGTCGCGCGTCGTCCGTCGCGGCGTCCTTGGCGTACGAGGGCGTCTCCATGAGGCCCTTCACCACGAACAGGTCGAGGTTGCCCGCGGTGAGGCGGGAGGACTTGGTGGCCGGATAGTTGTCGTTGGAGACAGTGGAGAAGACCACGTCCACCTTCGGGTACTTCTTCTCGAATGCGTCGTTGACCGCGCGGAAGCCGGCGTCGGTGGCGTCGCTGCTCGAGACGAGGAGCTGGAGCTTGCCGCTCGGCTCACCGCCGTTCGTGTCTCCGGTGCCGCTGGAGCAGGCCGCCAGCCCGCCGATCGTGGCCGCCGCAACGACGCCGGCGATGATCCGCCGGCCGAGTGTCGTGCTGCGCAACCTCTTCGTCGCCATGTGATGTCTCCTCATCGAGTTCGGGTCGGTGCAGGTGCAGGTGCAGGTGCAGTGCTTCGGGTGTGTCCAAAACGTTTCGGATCGCACACGGTGCGTTTACCGAAACGTTTCGGTAGCTCATGCTGTCATGCTTGAGTGCGCGAAGACAACCCCCATTCGGGGGTCATGCGATGGGAGCTCTGCCGAGGGGGTCAGCGCCCGGCGGGAGCCGGCCCTGTGGAGTCCCTGGCGATGAAGGCCGCATCCGAGATGCGCACGTCGTCGACCGCGCCGTCGGCGATCAGGTCGATGAGCATCCTGCCGGACTCCCTGCCGAGCTCCCGCGGGCTGGTGTGCACGGTCGTCAGCGACGGCCGCACGTATGTGCCGAGACGGATGTCGTCGAATCCGGCGACCGACAACTCCCCCGGCACATCCACGCCCAGGTGCTGCGCTTGGGCGATGAGCCCGATGGCGGACAGGTCGTTGGCGCACACCACGGCCGTCGGCGGCTCAGCGAGTTCGAGGAGTGCAGACGCAGCGGCCGCGCCGGCGAGGTAGGTGAAGTCGCCGGGGACGACGGGGCCGGGCGTCAGCCCGAACTCGCGCATCGCGGTCAGCCACGCGCCCTCGCGCTGCGCGGAGTGGATCATGTCCTGACGGCCGCCCACGTACGCGACGCGGCGATGACCACGCTCCACGAGGTGCTCCACCGTGGCCCGGATGCCCGCATCCGGATCCTGCCTGACCGCCGGGATGGGGAAGTCGGCTCCCGGATTGATCGCGATCGCCGGCAGGCCGAGCTTTTCGATGAGGGCGATGCGCGGGTCGTCGATTTCGAGGTCGTTGACCAGGACGCCGTCGACCCGGCGGTCGGCGGCGAACTTCTCGTAGCGCTGCAGCACCTGGTCGGACTCCGCGGTGATCTGCAGCACCAGCGCGTATCCGCGGGGGTCGATGGCGTCTTCGATCCCGCCGATGAAGCCGCCGAAGAACGGGTCGAGCTCCAGCACATCCGGATCCCGGTGCAGCACGAGGCCGACGGTGTACGCGCGGCGGCCGGACAGGCTCTTGCCCCGGAGCGACGGCACAAATCCGAGCTCGGCGGCGATCCGGACGATCCGGTCGCGGGTGACGTCCGACACCCCCGGCCGTCCGTTGAGCGCGCTCGAGACGGAGCTGATCGCCACACCGGCCTTGTTCGCCACGTCGACGATGGTCACACGCTCATCTGCCACCAGTGCACCCCATTTCCGCGCTCGCCGAGCGACGGACATCCTATGCCGAAACCGGCACGCCAGGATTGCGTGTCAGCCGGGGCCGTCGCTCGTCGCGGCCAGAAGCGGGACCAGCACGTCGCTGATCGGGGTGTCGATTCCGAGAGCACGACCGCGCCGCTGGACGATGCCGTTCCTGACGTCCCATTCGAGCGGCTGATGCGCTTCGCGGTCGGCGAGGATCGACGTGCCGAGGTCGGCGGGGAACGCCCGGAACTTGTCGAGGAGGCGGAGGGGCTCGTCGTCGTCGAGCCTCGCTCCCTCGGCCTGAGCGACCGCGAGACACTCCCGGAGGTAGGCGATCGACAGCTCGGCGATGTCGTCGCGAGCGAACATCCCGGCGCGGCGTCCCGTCAGCGCCATCAGACCGGCGACGGCGTTCTGCAGCAGCTTCCTCCAGGCGAGCGTCGTGAAGTCGCCGGAGACCTCGACCGCGCACATCGTGCCGTCGAACAGGCGCTGCACGGTGTCCGCTCCCGCGCTGTCCGGAAGGGTGAGCCTGGCCTCTCCGCGGAGCTCGACCGAGCCGTCGGGGTGGCGTCGAGCGGGGAACCAGACGATGGCAGGCAGCACGACGCTCTCCGGAGCGAGGGGTCCGACCGTCTCCACCTGCTCGACGCCGTTCTGCAGCACGCACACGATCGTCCGCGGACCGCACAGGACGTCGAGCCAGGGTGCAGCAGCGGCGATCTGGGTGGCCTTGACAGCCAGGAACACGACATCCACGGGGCCAGGCACACGGGCGGGATCGGTGAGGACCGGTCCGGGCACGACCACGGTGCCACGGTCGGTGCGGAGCCTCACTTCCGCGCGCGGAGAGCGGCCGACGATCGTGAGTTGCTGTCCGCGTTCGTGGAGCGCCGCGGCGACGGTCGTGCCGATCGCGCCGGGTCCGATGACCGCCACCGTCTGCCCATCCGGATCCATCACGCAGACAATCTACCTCCCGTGGATGGCGTGGCCGGTCGGAGCGAACTGCGGTACTGGCCGGGGGTCATCCCGACCAGCGGCGAGAACTGCGCGATGAACTGGCTCGTGCTCGCCCACCCGCAGGCCGCCGCCGCGTCGGTGACCGTTGCGCCGCCGGCGAGGAGCACGAGGGCGCGATGCACCCGGAGCTGGAGGCGCCACTGCCGGTATCCCATGCCCGTCTCTTCGCGGAAGAGCCTGCTGAGCGTGCGCGCGCCCACTCCGGTGTGCTCCGCGATGCTCACCAGCGAATGCGGAGACGCGAGATCCCGTTCGACCTCGCGCGCGACGGCGCGCAATCGCGGATCCCGCGGTTCCGGGAGGTGAAGGGGCTGCTCGGGGGTGGTCGCCGCCTCGTCGACGATCACGCTCCTGAGTCGGGCGAGCGCGGACTCCGATCGCGGCAGGCCCGAGGTGATCGCCAGCGCGGCCTCCCGCGCCAGGGCGGACGCCACGAGCACTGCGGGCCGGTGAGGCAGGGATTCCGCGGCCGCGTCATCGAGATAGACGACCCGCATGTCCGTCCGCCCGTGAGCGCGGTGCGAATGCTCGATGCCCGCCGGCACCCAGGCGAACCGATTGGATGGGGCGATCCACGTGCCGTCGTCCGTCACGAGCGACAGCACGCCGGAGGCCGCGTGAACCAGGTGCCCGAGAGGGTGCGAATGGCGCGGCGAGGTGTCTGCGTGGGCGACGAGGTACGCGCCCTCCGTCGTGAGATCGCCGCCGGCGGTCTCGAGGCGGAGATCATCCAGAGCCACTGCTTGGCGAGAAACCGACACAATCTGGAAGTTTAGGTGTTTCGCGTGCCGGGTGACAGCTGCTGAACTGCCGGAATGACAACGATCAGTGAGCCACCGGACACCGCTTCGACCCCCGCCTTCTCCCGGCACCCCGCTCGCGGAGCGGCGTTCTTCAGCGCCTATGTGGCTGCCGGGCTGTTGCTCATCGCGTTCAATCTGCGCATCGGCGTCGCGTCGGTCGGCCCCGTGCTCTCCTCCATCGAGAGCGGTCTGGGCGTGTCGCCTGCGACCGCGAGCCTGCTCACGACCATCCCGGTCTTCGCCTTCGGGGCGTTCGCGTTCCTCACCCCGGCTCTCACCCGCCGCGTCGGGCTGCACCGGCTTCTCGGGATCACGATGGCCGCGGTCGCGATCGGCATCGGCGTCCGGTTGCTCCCGTCGCCGATCGCCCTCTTCGGCGGCACGGTGCTCGTGGGCGCCGCCATCGCCGTCGCGAACGTGTGCATGCCCGCCGCCGTCAAGCAGGATTTCGGGCACCGTGTCGGGCTCATGATGGGGCTCTACTCGACCTCCCTGTTCATCGGCGCCGCCGTCGCCGCCGGGCTCACGGTGCCGCTCATGTCCGCGTTCGGCGGGTCGTGGAGGGAGGCGCTCGGGTTCTGGGTCGTCCCCGCCGTCCTGGCGCTCGTCGTCTGGATTCCGCGCGCGCTCAGGAGGCCGGGTCGGCCGCCGGTCGCGGACGCGCCGGTCGCCGACGCCATCACCGAGCCGCTCGACGAGCCGCGTTTCGCGCGCCTGTTCCGCGATCCCGTCGCCTGGGCGGTCACCGCGTTCATGGGCCTGCAGAGCCTCAGCTACTACGCGGCCCTGACCTGGATCCCGTCCATCCTGCACGACGCGGGAACCACCCAGCACGACGCGGGCCTCCTGCTGGCGTACTCGAGCATCCCTGGCATCCTCGCCGCGCTGACCGTGCCGGCGGCGATCGGCAGGCTGCGGCCGGCCTGGCTTCCGGTCGCGGGTTCCGCGGTGCTCTGCGCCGTCGCCTTCGCCGGGCTGCTCCTCGCGCCCTCCGGTGCGTTGCCGTGGGTCTGGATGACGGCCCTCGGCCTCGGGCAGGGCGCCGCCATCGCGCTGTCGCTGACCTACATCGTCCTGCGTTCGCCCGACGCCAGGCACACCGCACACGTCTCGACGATGGCGCAGGGGATCGGGTACCTGCTGGCCGGATTCGGACCGCTCGCACTGGGCGCCCTGCACTCGTTCACGGGCGGCTGGGCGGTGCCGATCATCGCCCTGATCGTGCTGCTCATCCCGCAGCTCCTGACCGGCGCGGCGGCGAGCCGCGAGCGTCATGTGCTGAGCGGCGGTCGCTGATCGCCGAGCCTCGTGGATGCTGCACGAACGTGCGCCACGCATCTCTAGCCGCGCCCCGGCCGCGGGCGTAGGCTCACCTCACGACAGCGTGCCGACGGTGAGCGAGGTCTGCTCAGCCTGTCGGCGGAAGGAGCCAGGATGAGCACGAACGAGCCAGACCGCGAGCCGGTGGACCGCGACGACCTCGAAGGCAGCTACACCGAGGTGGACGGCGAGGCCCCGATGGAGCGCACCGTGCACGGCCAGTACACCGAGGAAGAGGGCGTCGGCCCCGACCCTGCGGTCAAGGGCAGCTACACCGACACCGACGAGGCCGCCGAGGTCCCCGCCGAGGAGGAGCAGGGCGACTACACCGAGCGCGACCGGTAAGCCTCAACGCTCGACGTCCCCGGTCATCACGACGGGGCCGTCGCCGCTCCGACCGAACCGACGCGGCTGAACCGCGGAAGCGAGACGTCGAAGCGGCAGCCGCGTGCGGTGTTCTCGACAGAGACGTCTCCGTCGTGCGCGGCGACGATGCCGTGCACAATGGCGAGGCCGAGGCCTGCTCCGCCCGAGCCGACGCCGGCGCGCGGCGTTCGCGCCGTCGTGCCGCGCCACCCGGCGTCGAAGACCTTGCCCAGGTGCTCCTCCGGGATGCCCCCACCCTCGTCGATGACGCTCAGCACGACGGTCGACGCCGACGCCTCACGGACGGCGACGTGGATGCTCGTGCCCGCCGGTGAGTGCTCGATCGCGTTCACGAGCAGGTTGTGGACCACGCGGGAGAGCTCGCGCGCGTCGCCGAGCACCGTCAGGTCGCCGTGCTGCGACTCGTTGAGCGTCACGGAGTGCAGTGCGGCGAGCGGGGAGAGGTCGGCGACGGCGTCGCTGACGAGGTCGTAGAGCGAGAGCGGGCCGAGTTCGAGCTGGAGCGACGATGACTGGATCTTGGACAGCTCGAACAGGTCGTCCACCAGGTGGCTGAGCGTGTCGCACTGGCTGCGCAGCTGGCGGTAGTAGCGCTGCGGGTCCTCCGCGATGCCGTCTTCGAGCGCCTCGGCCATCGCCCGGAGGGCGGCGAGCGGTGTCCGGAGGTCGTGCGAGATCCAGGCGACCAGCTCGCGGCGGGACTCGTCGAGCATCCTCACCTCCTCCCGGGATTCGGCCAGGCGTCGCGAGATGTCGGCGAGTTCCTGTCCGAGCGCGCTGAACTCCCCGCTGTCCTGCGGGGTCGCGGCGACCACGTGCCCGTCGCCGACGGCGCGCGTCGCGTTCCGCAGCGTGCGGCTCGTGCGCACCAACCCCATCCCGAGCACAGCGGCGACGCCGAGGCTGACCACGGCTGCCACGCCGATCACCCAGGCGAGCACCACGAAGTCGTGACCGGAGATGTACATCGCCTGCGCAATGGCGATGGTCCCGCCGACGATGGATGCGATGGCCGCAGCGACCACGATCCCCAGCCTCAGCAGAATGGATGCGCGCCGCAGCGCCCGGAGTACGAGCACCGCGACGCCGGAGATGACGGCGGCCACCACCAGCGTGGTCCCGACGATGGCGGCGAGGTCTGCTGGAGCGATCACCTGCACCCCTCCTTCACGCGTTCATCCGGTAGCCGACGGCCCAGACCGTGGTCAGGAACTTCGGTTTGGTCGGGTCGTCCTCGATCTTCTCCCGCACCCGCCGGACGTGCACCGTCACCGTTGAAAGGTCGCCGAAGTCCCATTGCCACACCTCTTTGAGGAGCTGCTCGCGACTGAAGACCTGGTCGGGATGCTTGAGGAAGAACGCGAGCAGGTCGAACTCGCGGGCGGCGAGCGACAGCGGGCGCCCGCCTCTCGACACCGTGCGGTTGGACGGGTCGATGGAGAACTCGCCCAGGTCGAACGGCGCCTCCCTGGTCAGCTCCGTGACGCTGCGGCGGAGGATCGACTGCACCCGCAGCACCAGCTCGCGCGGCGAGAACGGTTTGGCGAGGTAGTCGTCCGCGCCGGCTTCGAGACCTTCGATGCGATCGTCGGTCGAGCCGAGAGCGGTGAGCATGATGATGGGCGCGGCGTTCAGCCGCCGCAGCCGGCGGGCCACTTCGATGCCGTCGATGCCGGGCAGCATCCGGTCGAGGACGACGAGGTCCGGTGGCGTGCGTTCGGCCAGCGCGAGCGCCGCGAAGCCGTCGACCGCCTCGTCGACGATGAGCCCGACGGAACGGAGGTAGCCGCTGGCCACCTCGCGCACGGTCGGATCGTCCTCGACGACCATCACGCGACGGTCACGAATGTCGCGGACCGGTCGCGCAGGGAGCGGTGACGTCATTGACTCAGGATAGGTCGGTCGACCAGCACTCGCGACGGCGGGATCCGACCGTCCGCGTTTCGTAAGATTCTGGCTGCCCGGCGGCCGGGGGCGCTGCGTAGCGTCGGGTCCGTGATGGATCGAATCGACGTCGTGTTCCCCTGCCTCGACGAGGCGGAGGCCCTCCCCGCGCTGCTCGCCGCGCTCCCTCCCGGGTACGGCGCCATCGTCGTGGACAACGGATCCACCGACGGCAGCGCAGCTGTCGCCATGGCCGCCGGTGCGCAGGTCGTCTGCGAACCGCGCCGCGGCTACGGTGCCGCCGTTCATGCCGGACTGCTGGCCTCGAACGCCGACATCGTGATCGTGAGCGATGCGGACGGCACGATCAGCCCCGCGCAGTTCCCCTCGCTCGTCGCCCCTGTCGCCGCCGGGACGGCGGACCTGACCATCGGGCGGAGACGACCGGCATCGCCGCGAGCCTGGCCTCTCGTCTCCCGCGCGGCCAACGGGGTGCTCGCCCGGATGCTCAGCGCCAAGACCGCTGCGAGCATCCGGGATCTCGGTCCCGTGCGGGCCGCGTACCGTGCCCCGCTGCTCGCCCTCGGTGTGGAGGATCGCCGCAGCGGCTACCCGGTGGAGCTGGTGCTCCGCGCCGACCGGGCCGGCTGGCGGGTGCGGCAGGTGGACGTCGACTATCTGCCCCGCATCGGGAGGTCCAAGGTGACCGGCACGGTCGGCGGTGCGTTCACGGCCGTCGTCGACATGCGCCGCAGGCTCGCGGCGAGCGCACGATGACCGCGCTGGCCGTGATCGCCAAGGAGTGCATCCCCGGCCGCGTGAAGACGCGATTGCAGCCGGAGTTCAGCGCCGAGGAGGCCGCCTGGATCGCCGCCGCGGCGCTCGCGGACACGCTGCGGGCGGTGGAGTCGCTCCCCTCGACCAGACGCATCCTCTACTTCGACGGCGTCGCCGCCCCAGAGGGCGCGGCCGGGTGGGAGCTCCTGCCCCAGGTCGGCGGCTCCCTCGACGAGCGGATCGCCTGGCTGTTCGACGCGGTCGACGAGCCGCTCCTGCTGCTCGGGATGGACACACCGCACGTCGACGTCCGCTGGTTCGACCCGGTGTTCTCGGGGTGGAGCAAGCGGAACGGCGACGCGGACGCCTGGTTCGGCCCGGCCACCGACGGCGGCTTCTGGGCCCTCGGGATGCGCGAACCGGCCGGCGCTCTCGTGCGCGGTGTTCCGATGTCCACCGACCGCACCGGCGCCAGGCAGCTGGAACGCCTGACCGGGGCCGGGATGCGCGTGCGGCTGCTCCCGCCCCTGACCGACATCGACACGGCGGCGGACGTTCCCGCCGCTGCCCGGCGCTCGCCCGCGCTGGCACAGCTGCTCCGGTCGTTCGCCACCCGAGAGTTCGCGTCGTGAGCACCGTCGGGTCGCTCACCAGGGACAGGACGGCCGCGTTCGGCCGCGGTGGAGCGGAGCCGTACGACCTCGCGCTCCGCGGTGGAGGCGGTCGGCTGGACGTCGTCGTGGACGGCAGGGCCGCGACGCCGCTCGACGTCTCGCTCTTCCTCTCCGACGCGACGGAGCACGAGCGGCAGCTGCTCGGCCTGACCTCCGGACCGGTGCTCGACATCGGCTGCGGCCCCGGCAGGATCGTGCGCGCGGCCATCGAGGCCGGGCGGCTCGCCCTCGGCATCGACATCTCCTCGGCGGCCGTCTCGCACGCCAGGGCGCTCGGGCTGCCCGTGCTGCGTCGCTCGGTATTCGACCGGCTTCCCGCCGAGGGCGCGTGGGGCGCCGTCGTACTGCTCGACGGCAACATCGGGATCGGCGGCGACCCGCGGCTCCTGCTCGCGCGCGCGTCCGCCATGCTCGGTCCCGGCGGCCGGATGCTCGTGGAGACGCACGCCGAACCGTCCAGGTTCGCCAGTTTCGACGCTCAGCTCGTGCATCCCTCCGGCGGGCGGAGCGCCTGGTTCCCGTGGGCGGAGGTCGGTGCGGACGCTGCCGGCGCGTTCGCTGCCGAGCTCGGGATGAACGTCAGGACCGTCGAGACCGGCGGGCGGACCTTCGTGCTCGCCAGCCGATGACCGCAGAGGCGAGCGCGACCAGCACGACGATCGCCGCCCAGAGCACGGCGAGCCGCTGGCCGTAGTCGCCGGGCACGACCGTCGGGTTTCTCGGCCCGCGCACCTGCGCGATCACCTCAGGAACGACCATCGCCGTCAGCAGGGCGCCGACCGCGAGCCCGAGCTCGACGACCATCACGACCGCGGACGGCAGCCGCCGACCGGCACGGCGCAGCACAGCATCCACGGCTGTCACCACGGGCACCAGCACCGCGTCGTGGATGATCACCGCGCCGGCGAGCCAGACGACCACTCCGGCGATCTCCCCGATGGTCAGGTCGATGGCGAAGAAGACGACCCCGCATCCGATCAGCGCGATGCCGACCGCCCCCACGAGGCGTCGCGCCCCCGTCACGGCAGCACCTCGATGGAACTCAGCCACTTGGTCTGCAGCACGCCCGGCCTGCCCGGCGCGATCACCCTGGCCGGATAGCCGTGGTCGAGGTCGAGCGGCTCGCCGTTGAGGCGGAGCGCGACCAGAGTCGTGGGGTCCTGGGCGAACTCGGGTCCCATCGTCGTCACCCGGTACGGGCCGCGCTGCTGCAGGCTGGCGATCCGGATGCTCGCGTCCGCCGGCGCGCCGACCAGGCGCAGGAGGTCGCGCATCCGCACGCCGCCCCAGTCGGCCGTGGTGCTCCACCCCTCCACGCACGCGATCGGCAGCGTGGCAGCAGCGGCGGGAATCCCGTGCAGGTCGGCGAGCGTGAGGCGCCGGATGCTGGCGCCGTTCGCGACGGTCAGCCGCCAGTCGTCCGCTCCCGCCGCCGTGACCACCCCTGCGGCCTTCGCCGTCACGTTCACGGGGAGCGCCTGCGGACCGAGGCGCTGGACGCGCGGGGCGAAGAGGTTGAGCGGTGCGAGCCAGCCGAACGACTGTCCGGCGGTGAGCGCCACCGCGGTCACGGCGGACGCTGCGATGGTGCCGAGCACCGCGCGGCGCGTGATGCCGTCGTCAGCCGTCATCGGTGACGCTCCGATCCTCTGCTCGGCTCCTGCGGCGCCAGTACCGCGCGATCGTCGGGAGCTTGACGGCGATGTGCACGGCGATCGAGCCGACGAGCACCCACGCCAGTGCGTAGTGCGTCTGACGGAAGGGGAACGGGAAGGGATACCACTGGTATGTGTTGATCAGCCCGATCACCGGCTCCACCAACGCGCTCGACACGAGGAGCGCGATCGAGCCCCGCTCGACGGCCTCGCGCAGCGACCGGATGGGCGGCCAGACGAACAGCCGGGGGTAGACCGTCCACAGCTTGCCGAGCAGCAGTGGGAAGATCGCGACGCCCACGGTGATGTGCAGCCCCTGCGTGAAGGCGTAGAAGTCCGGCCAGGTGGGGAACCGCATCCCGGGCAGCGGCTCTTGCAGCAGGTGGCTGTAGACGCCGGTGACGAAGCAGGTCAGGAAGGCGATGGCGAGCAGCCGGCCGATCACCACGGTGGCTCGTGCCGTGCGAGCGGGCGCGGCCAGCACCGCCTGGGCGCGCGTCATCCGCTGGGCGATGACGCCGGAGAGCCGCTCGGTGACCGACATGCTCTCGATTGTGATCCGGACCGGCTGCTCGCGACGGCGGCAAATCTTACGATCCCCGAACGAGGTGCCCGAGCGGCGGTCCGCGGCAGCGCGGAGCGGTGAGACTTTCGGTGTGAAGGTCACCGTCCTGCCCGTGCTGGCCGTCTCCGTGCTGCTCGCGGCGCTGGTGACGGTCACCGCTGTGTCGACGGCGACCGTCGACGGTTTCGCGCCGGGCGGCGGAGCGACGCTCGGCGTCACGACCGGTGTGGCCTGGGCGCTCGCGGTGGCCGCCTTCCTCGTCCTGCTGCTGGTCCGCGGTCGCGCAGCGCTCATCCTGGTGCTCGCCGGCTCGGCAGCGCTCGGCGTCGCCGCCCTGGCCGGTCCGCCCAACCTCAGCACGGACTCCGCGCGCTACGCCTGGGACGGCATCGTGCAGAACCACGGCGTCTCCCCGTACGCGCACGTGCCGGCGTCCGACGCACTGGCGCAATACCGGGTGCCGTGGCTGTTCCCCGCCCCGGCCGACGGCACCGACGGCGCGGAGCGCTGCACCGGCTCGCGGATCGAGCAGACCACGAGCATCCCGAGCGGTGGGACGCTCTGCACCGCTCTGAACCGCCCCCACGTGCCGACCATCTACCCGCCGGTCGCCGAGGGCTTCTTCGCCGCGGTGCGTGCGGTGGTTCCCGACGACGCCGAGTATCTTCCGCTGCAGGTCGCCGGTCTGCTGCTGAGTTCTTCCACCACCGTGCTGCTCGTGCTCGGGATGCGCAGACGCGGCCTCGACGTCCGCTGGGCCGCCGTCTGGGGCTGGTCGCCGTTCGTCGCGGCCGAGGCGGTGACCAACTCCCACGTGGATGCGCTCGGCGTCTTCCTCATCGTGGCCGCCACGTTCGCAGCGGTGCCGGTCTCCGTCGGCGCGCGCGACGGTCTGAGCCGGCGGCGCGCCGTGTTGGTCGGCGTGGGGATCGGGCTGGCGATGGCGACCAAGTTCGTGCCGGTCATCGCGGCCCCACCCCTCGCCCGGCGACGCCCGGTCGGGGTCGGCGCCTCGGCCGTGCCCACGTTCGCGCTCACCTACGTGCCATACGTCGCGATCACGGGCTGGTCGGTCGTCGGCTACCTCCCCGGGTACCTGAGCGAGGAGGGCTACGACAGCGGCTCCCGCTTCGCGCTGCTGTCCGGCGTGCTGCCCGGCGCCGCGGCGACGGTCGTGGCCGCCGCGCTCATCCTGGCCGTACTGATCGCCTCGTGGTGGTTCGCCGACCCGGCGCAGCCGTGGGTCGCGCAGGTCGTCTCCATCGGCGCCGTCCTGCTCATCGCGAGCCCGGCCTACCCCTGGTACGCGCTGGTCCTCGTGCCGTTCATCGCCCTCAGCCGCCGCTGGGAATGGCTCGTGGTGCCGTTGGCGCTCAGCGTGCGCACGCTCGTGCCCGGCGGGGCGGGGGCGACGCTCGTCATCCTCGCCGCCGCCGTCTTCGCGGGCGGCGCCACGGTCGTCCGCTGGCGACGGCGACCCACCAGACCCCCGGCGACGACGCTGGAGCCCGCATCCCTGACGAAGGAGACACCATGACAACAGCAGCGATCGGAGTGATCGGCGGCTCCGGCCTGTACCGGCTGTTCGAGCGCGGAGACGCCGAGACCATCGCCGTCGACACGCCGTACGGGCCACCGGCGGGTCCGGTGACCATCGGTGAGCTCGGCGGTCGCCGGGTGGCGTTCATCGCCCGCCACGGCGCGGGCCACTCGCTGCCGCCGCACCGGGTGCCGTACCGTGCGAACGTCTGGGCGCTCGCCTCGCTCGGCGTGCGCGCCATCGTGACGTCGTCCGCCGTCGGCGGCATCTCGGCGCGCGCGACGCCCGGCGCCTTCCTCGTTCCCGACCAGCTCATCGATCGCACCCACGGCAGGCCGGACACGTTCTTCGACCGGACGGACGTGCAGCATCTGCCCGCCGCCGACCCGTTCGACCCCGCCATGCACGAGATCGCGGTCGGAGCCCTGCGCGCGCTCGGCGAGCCGGTGATCCCGGACGGGACGAGCGTGGTCATCCAGGGGCCGCGATTCTCGACCAGGGCGGAATCCGCCTGGTTCCGTGCGGCCGGGGCCGACATCGTCAACATGACCCAGTATCCGGAGGCCGTGCTCGCCGCGGAACTGAACATCGGCCTGGCGACCATCTCGTTCATCACCGACACGGATGCGGGCACCGCAGACGGCGACACGGCGGAGTCGGCGGACGCCGCCCTGGTGCTCGAGCGGATGGCGAACGCCGGGCCGCGCATCCGGGCCGCCATCGCGGCGACCGTGGCGGCCGTGCCGGACGGATACCGCGCCCGACGGCTGATCCCGGAGGCGGCGGTCGAGCGGGTGCTCTCCGCGGCTGTGCGCCGGGATGCCCTGGAGGACGCCCGATGACGCACCTGCTCGTCACCGGCGGGCTCGGCTTCATCGGCTCGCACATCGTCGAACGCGCCGTCGACCGCGGCTGGCGGGTGACGGTCGTCGACTCCCTGCGGCCGGATGTGCACGCCGATGCCGCCGTTCCGGAGTGGTTCGACGGGTTGCGTGGCGACGTCGACCTGGTCGTCGGGGACGCGGGCGACGCCTCCGTCGGTTTACTGCGCTCCGTGGATGCCGTCTGCCATCAGGCCGCGAAGGTCGGACTGGGCGTCGACTTCTCCGACGCGCCGGACTACGTCACGTCGAACGTCGGTGTCACCGCGAGGCTGCTCGCGGCGATGGCGGGCGCCAGGCTGCGCCGCCTCGTGCTCGCCTCGTCGATGGTCGTCTACGGCGAGGGCCTCTACCGCGACGGCGGAGTCGTGCGACAGCCCCCGGAACGGTCGGTCGCCGATCTCGATGCGGGACGGTTCGACCCCCTGGACGCCGACGGCCGGCCTCTGGAGCCCCTGCTCATCACGGAGGACGACCCCACCGATCCGCGCAACGTGTACGCCGCCAGCAAGCTGGCGCAGGAACACCTCGCCCGCTCGTGGGCCCGGTCGACGGATGGTCGCGTCGTGGCCTTGCGCTACCACAACGTCTTCGGCACCCGGATGCCCATCGGCACGCCGTACGCGGGGGTCGCCTCGATCTTCCGCACGAGTCTCGCGGCCGGACGTCCGCCGCGCGTGTTCGAGGACGGCGGCCAGCGCAGAGACTTCGTGGACGTGCGCGATGTCGCCGATGCCAATCTGCGTGCGGTCGAGCGACTGGGAGACCGGCCGGACGGCACCGCCCGCGCGTACAACGTCGGCAGCGGCGTTGTACGCACGATCGGAGACTTCGCCCGCGCGCTCTCGGAGGCGACGGGAGGCCCGGCGCCGATCGTCACCGGCGAGTACCGGCTCGGGGATGTGCGTCACATCACCGCATCGTCCGGGCGCATAGCGACCGAACTCTCCTGGCGGGCCGAGCGTCCGTGGCCCGAATCGATCGAGGCGTTCGCCGCCGGTCCCACCCGGCAGCGCGCCGCGGTCGTCGGCTGAGCGCCTAGCGGAGCTTCTTGGCGGCCAGCTTGCGCGCCTTCTCGGCGTTCTTCTTGGCCTCCGAGCGCGCCTTCTTCACGTTGGGGTCGTTCCAGAACGACGTGGCCGCCGAGGTGATCTGGTCGTAGCGCTCACGTCCGGCGCGCGCGCCGAGGACGTAGGCGATGCCCGCGATCACGAGGATGAGCAAAAACTTGGGACGCATCGGTTCTCCTGACTGTGTCGCCCCGACGGTAGCCCTCAGGCCGTTCCCTGTGAACCCCGTCGCCGGAACAGCAGCTGCAGGAGCAGGTGCAGCGGCCTGCCGAGGAACAGGACGAGCAGCCAGAACAGGCCCACCGAGGGGAAGAGCACCGCGAGCACCAGGGCGACAGCCAGCAGGATGGTCGGGGACAGGCTGCGCAGCAGGTCGATGCGCTCGAGCGCGCCCTCCCTCAGCAGGTCGGGATGCCGCACCAGGTGCAGCTCGATGAACCACATGGCGAGGCTCGCGACCACCATGTTGCCGATGTAGACCGCATCCACGTCGCCGCGGTCGCCCCCGATGGCGGAGACGAGGTTGGTGGCGAACGGGATGAAGACGATCGAGGCCAGCCAGAGGAAATTGAGCCAGATCATCGTGATCGAGTAGTCGCGGACCCGTTCGAAGACCTGGTGGTGGATGATCCAGAACCGGCCGATCACCACGAACGAGATGCCGAAGCCGAGCAGTTCGCCCTGATGATCGCCGATGAACGCGCCGACCGACTGGTGCTCGATGTCCACCGCCACGTCGACGAGCGGCAGGATCAGCAGGGTGATCGCGATGGCGACCGCCGCGTCGGAGAAGTTGACGAGCCTGTCGAGGCCGCGCTCGGTCCTAAGGACTGTCATGCCAGTATTCTGCCGGGTCGACTGCCAGACTTGCAGCCGTGGGGACTCTTCTTCTGGCCGGCGCGCTCGCGCTCGCCTTCTCGCTCTTTCTGACACCGCTCTTCGTCCGGCTGTTCACGCGGCTCGAACTCGGCCAGTTCATCCGGGACGACGGCCCGCAATCGCACCACTCCAAACGGGGCACGCCGACGATGGGCGGCATCGTCATCCTGCTGGCGACGCTGTTCGGGTTCTTCGTCGCCGCACTCGTCAACGGTGGAGACGGCATCTCGCCGTCGTCGCTCCTGGTGCTTCTCATGTTCGTCGGGATGGCGGCGGTGGGGTTCGTCGACGACTTCCTCAAGGTGCACAACCAGCGCAGCCTGGGGCTCGGCGGCTGGGCCAAGATCGGCGGCCAGGCGGTCGTCGCGACCGTGTTCGGCGTGCTCGCCCTGCAGTTCCCGGATGCCTCAGGACACACCCCGGCGTCCACGGCGATCTCCGCCGTGCGTGACATCCCCGCACTCGACCTCGCGCGCATCGCGACGGCGGTGCCGGTGGTCGGGATCGTGCTCTACCTGATCTGGGTGAACGTCCTCGCCTCGGCGACCACGAACGGCGTGAACCTCGCCGACGGGCTCGACGGCCTCGCGACCGGCGCATCCATCCTCGCCATCGGCTCGTACGTGCTCATTGGCTTCTGGCAGTTCAACCAGTCCTGCTCCAACGCGAACATCCGGCCGGAGAACCTGGCCAGGTGCTACCCGACGAGCGATCCGCTCTCCCTCGCAGTGGTGGCCGCAGCCATCTGCGGCGCACTCATCGGCTTCCTGTGGTGGAACACCAACCCGGCGAAGATCATCATGGGCGACACGGGATCCCTCGGCCTCGGCGGTGCGCTGTGCGCCCTGGCGATCGAGTCCCACACCGAGCTCCTCCTCATCCTCATCGGCGGCCTGTTCGTCATCGAGGCGGGATCGGTCATCGTCCAGCGGGCGTACTTCAAGGCGACGCACGGCAGGCGCCTGTTCCCGATGACCCCGATCCACCACAGCTTCGAGCTGATGGGATGGGCAGAGGTGACCATCGTCGTCCGGTTCTGGATCATCGCCGGCGTGCTCATCGCGGTCGGCGTCGGGACGTTCTACTTCGAGTGGCTGAGCTGACGCCCACGCCGGGACGACAGCCGGTCAGTCGAGGCCGAGCGACTTCTTGATGACGGCCTCCGGGTCGACCGTGGTCGCCGCGGATTCTGTCGCTTGCTGGTTGGCCTCGGTGATCGCGCGGATGACCTCGTCGCGCTGGATGCGGACCCCGCGCGGTGCGTCGATGCCGATCCGGATGCCGTCGCCGCGCGCATCCAGGATCGTCACGACGATGTCGTCGCCGATGAGCACCCGCTCCCCGACCTTGCGCGTCAATACCAGCATTGCTTCAGCCTAGCGGGGCGCGTCGTCCAGCCACAGGACGGGAAAGCCCAGCGCGTCCACCGACTCCGGCGTGCTGGTGAAGGCGGCGCCGGATGCGGCGATCCCGTCGACCGCGAGCACCGCATCCACTGCGGCCACCCAGGCGGCGGTGTCCTCGGCTTTGCGGGACGCGTCGACGGCGACCCAGACCTGATCGGGCGCGATCCCCGCGAGCGATTCGGCGAGCGCGGGCACGTCGTCCGCGCCGTGCTCCAGGCCGTATGCGGCGATCACCGAGCGCTCCCTGCGCACGCCGTCCGCCCGGGCGCGGAGTGCGCCGCGGCGGTCGTCGACGCGCGGGGCGGCGGCGCGGGAGCAGCCGCCCGGGCGCACCTCTGCATCGTCGACGGACGCGGAGAAGACACGGGATGCGGTCACCGCGTCCGTACCGAGGCCGACGACGAGCGTGAGGTCGCCGCGTCCGCGCAGGCGGGCGGGCGGGGCGGTGGCGTGCGGGGGCGAGGCGTGCGGTGCGGGCGCGGGCGGTGCGGGCGGTGAGACCGGAACGGCCTCCTGCCGGGCTACGAGCGCGGCCTGCAACCGCTCATCCAGCTCCGGCGACGCGGTCCTCTCCGGCGCCTCCTGCGTCTCCGGCGCCAGGGCACCGGACTCCGTCTCCCCCACGACGCGCACGAGATCGTCGAGGATCGCCGCGAACGCCGCCGACGAGGTGGACACCGCGGGCAGCACCTCGTCCTCGGGTTCGCCGCCGTACTCCGCAGCGTCCACCCACTCAGGCCGCGATCGGCTCCACAACGCGCACCACCCCCACGGTCTCGATCTGCGCAGGCACGGACGTGACCTCCTGGTACGACAGCACCGCAAGGCCGCTCAGCTGCCCCGCCACCAGCCGCCGGATCGCCGGTCGCAGAGCGGGGGCGCAGACCAGGATCGCGGAGACGCCCTGGTCGTCCAGCTGCGCGGCCGTCTGCCGCAGCGAGCTGAGCACCGCTTCGAGTCGCACCGGGTCGAGCACGATCTGTGTGCCGAACTCCGAGGGCCGCAGCCCTTCGAGCATGGCCTGTTCGAGGCCGGGGTCGATCATGATGACCCGCAGCGTCGACCCGTCCAGGTGCGGTGCGACGACCGCAGGGCCGAGGGCGGACCGCGCGGCCTCCACCAGCCCCTCCGGGTCGTTCGAGGTCTTCGCCCGCAGCGCGAGGGCCTCCAGGATGCGCGGCAGGTCGTTGATCGCGACCTGCTCGATCAGCAGCCCCTGCAGCACCCGCTGCACCTCGGCGAGGGTCAGCAGGTTCGGGATGAGCTCATCCACAGCAGACGGGCTCACCTGCTTGACGCCCTCGGTGAGCTGGCGCACGTCCTCGCGGGTGAGCAGCCTGGCCGCGTTCGCGGTGATGATCGACGACAGGTGCGTGATGAGCACGGAGACGCGGTCGATCACGGTCGCACCGCCGAGCTCGGCGCTGTGCCGCATCTCGCTCGGGATCCACTTCGCGCCCAGCCCGAAGACCGGCTCGACCGTCGGGGTGCCCGGCAGCGCATCCAGTGCGTCGCCGAGTGCGAGCACCCGCCCGCTCGGCGCCTGACCGCGCCCGGCCTCCACGCCGGCGATCTTGATCACGTAGGTGGAGGGCGGCAGGTCCGCGCTGTCCCTGGTGCGCACGGGCGGCACGATGATGCCCAGTTCGAGCGCGATCTTGCGGCGCAGGGCGCGCACCCGGGCGAGCAGGTCGTCCGATGCCCCGCTGACGATGTCGACCAGGTCGGGCGCGAGGGTGATCTCCAGGGCGTGCACGCGCATCTGCTCCAGCAGATCGTCTGTCGTCTCCCCCTTGCCCGCATTCGCGACGGCGGCCTGCGCCGCCTGCGCCTTCTTCGCGGCGGCCTGCGAGTTCTTGAGCCGCTGCGCCGCGAGGATCAGGAACGCGCCGACCAGCACGAACGGGATGGGCGGCATCCCGGGGATGAGCGCCATCACGATGGCCGCGCATCCGGCGATGGTCAGGGCGTTGCGCGACTGGCTGAGCTGTCCGCTCGCGGTCGTGCCGATGTCGGCCTCCGCGTTGGAGCGCGTGACGATCATGCCGGTGGAGACCGCCATCAGCAGCGCGGGGATCTGCGTGACCAGGCCGTCTCCGATGGTCAGCAGCGTGTACGAGTTGACCGCGTCGCCGATCTCCATGCCGCGCTGGATCATGCCGATGGCGATGCCGCCGACCACGTTGATGACGATGATCAGGATGCCCGCGATGGCATCGCCCTTGACGAACTTGGATGCGCCGTCCATCGCCCCGTAGAAGTCCGCCTCCGCCGACACCTCTGCTCGGCGGGTGCGGGCCTGCTCCTCGGTGATGAGACCGGCGTTGAGGTCGGCGTCGATCGCCATCTGCTTGCCGGGCATGGCGTCGAGGGTGAAGCGGGCGCCGACCTCGGCGACGCGCTCGGCACCCTTCGTGACCACGATGAACTGGATGACGATCAGGATGAGGAAGACCACCGCGCCGATGATGATGGAGCCGCCCACCGCCACATGCCCGAACGCCTGGATGACCTGGCCGGCGTATCCGTCGCCGAGCACCAGGCGGGTGGATGCGACGTTGAGGCCCAGCCGGAACAGGGTCGCCACCAGCAGCAGCGACGGGAAGACCGAGAAGTCGAGCGGCTTCTTGACGAACATCGTGGTGAGCAGGATGACCAGCGCCAGCATGATGTTGACGATGATGAGCGTGTCCAGCAGCCAGGCGGGCACAGGGACCACGAGCAGCATGATGATGCCGACGACCCCGATGGGCACGGCGACTTTGGTGGTGGTCGATCTCATCAGATGCCTCCCAGGATCGGGGTCATGGTGTGGGTTCCGTATGCGGAGCCGCGGGCCTTCAGCGACATGACGAACGCGAGCACCCTCGCCACCTGGTTGTAGAGGTCGACGGGGATCTCGTCGCCCAGTTGGCATCCGGCGTGCAGCGCGCGGGCGAGCGGGATGTCCTTCACGATCGGCACGCGCTCCTCCTCCGCCTTCTCGCGGATGCGCTGCGCGATCGTGCCGGAGCCCTTCGCGACCACGCGCGGGGCCGACTTGCCGGGCTCGTACTTGATGGCGATGGCGATGTGCGTCGGGTTGACGAGCACCACATCCGACATCGCGATGGCGGCGATCATCCTGTTGCGGCTCATCGCGAGCTGGCGGGAGCGGCGCTGCGACCGGATCAGCGGGTCGCCGTCGCTGTTCTTCTGCTCGTCGCGCACCTCGCGCTTGGTCATGCGGGTCTGCTTGCGGTTGCGGCGCATCACGACGAGAACATCCAGCCCGGCGAGCACCAGGCCGGCGCCGACCGCGGCCTGCAGCAAGCCGGTCGCACCGCTGGTCGCGGCGGCGAGCAGGGAGTTCAGCGACAGGCTGCCCGCGGTCAGCAGCACGGGCATGAGCCCCTGCACCACGAGGTAGAGGCCGACGGCGACGACCGCCGACTTGAGGAGGGTCTTCGCGCCCTCCCAGAGCGCGCGCATCCCGAACACCCTGGCGACGCCCTTGACGATGTTGAACTGCTCGTACTTGCCCTCGAGCTTCTTGAGGTGCACGCCGCCCTGGGCGGCCGCCGCGCCGATGATCGCGATGGCGGCGACAGCCAGCAGCGGGCCGATGGTGCCCAGGATGCTGCCGAGCCCGTCCCCGAGGGCCTTCAGCGCTGCCGCGGGATCCGGGTTCTCGATGATGGAGCGCACGGTGAACAGCTGGTCGACGCCCGCGCTGCTGCCGAGCCCGATGGTGAACGGCAGCATCACGGCCGCCGCCCCGACGCCCACCCACGCGGTGAGGTCCATCGACTTGCCGAGGCGGCCCTTCTCGCGGGCCTCCTTCATCCGCTTGTCGGTCGCCTGTTCTGTGCGTTCCTGCGCGTCGCTCATCGGCCCACCCCCAGCATCGTCTTGACAGCAGTACCGGTCAGCCCCTCGACGACCCCCGGCAACGCAACGAACAGCACCGCGGAGAGCACGACGGTGAGCATGATCTTCAGCGGGAAACCGAGCGAGAACGCGTTGAGCGCCGGTGCCACACGCGTGAGCAGGCCGAGGCCGACGTCAGCCAGGAACAGCACCACGATCAGCGGCCCGGCGATCTGCACGGCGGCCACGAACATCTGCGTCACCCCGGTGACCATCTGCTTGGCGGGGTCGGAGAGGTCGATGCCCGCCGCCAGCGGGATGGCGTCGTACGAGCGGATCAGCCCGCCGATGATCAACTGGTACGCACCGGATGCGAACAGCAGCGCCAGCGCCGTCATCTGGAACAGCCGGGTGAACTGGGCCCCGTTGATCATCGACTGCGGGTCGAACGCCTGCGCAAGCTGGAAGCCGCCGAACAGGTCCACCAGGCTGCCGGCCGACTGCACGGCGGCGAACACGAGGTAGACCAGGAAGCCGAGCGTCGCGCCGACCGCGAGCTCCCGCAGCAGATCGACGAGGAACATCCCGATGTCGGCGGAGTGGTACCCGGCAGCGACGCGCGGGGCGACGGCCACGGCGAGGCCGATGGCGAGCATCCCTTTGATCTGGGCGGGGATGCCGTTGTAGGAGAACGGCGGCGCGATCACCAGGAACGCGACCATGCGCAGCGACGCCAGCGCGATGGCCTCGATGGTGGACAGGTCGATGGGGATGTACATCAGCCGCCGCCCAGCAGAGACGGGATCTTCTCGAAGAGCACGTTCGTGAAGGTGATCAGCTCGGAGATCATCCAGTGCCCGCAGACGATGAGGGCCACCCCGACCGCAGCAGCCTTCGGCACGAACGAGAGCGTCACCTCCTGGATCTGGGTGATCGACTGCACCAGGGAGATGGCGAAGCCGACCACGAGCGCCGTGACCACGATCGGCGCGGCCAGCTTGGCGGTGATCATCAGGCCCTGCATGGCGATGTCGAGGACCGCGTTCGCGTTCATCCGCCACCCCGATAGCTCGTGATGAGGCTCGTGATGACGAGACCCCAGCCATCCACCAGCACGAACAGCAGGATCTTGAACGGCAGCGAGATCATCACCGGCGGGAGCATCATCATGCCCATCGACATCAGCGCGGCGGAGACGACCATGTCGATCACCAGGAACGGCACGAAGATCACGAAGCCGATGATGAACGCGGCCCGCAGCTCCGAGATCATGAACGCCGGGATGAGGGTGAGCATCGGGACGGCGGACGGGCTCGCCGGGTTCGGACGCCCGGCCGCACGCGTCATCAGCGCGATGTCCTCCTCGCGGACGTGCGCCAGCATGAAGCCCCGCAACGGCCCCTCGGCCAGATGCACCGCCGCGGTGAAGTCGATGTGGCCGTTCAGGTACGGCTGAACGGCCGTGTTGTTGATGTCGATCAGCACCGGGCTCATGATGAACAGGCTGAGGAACAGGGCGAGGCCGGCGAGCACCTGGTTCGGCGGGATCGACGGCAGCGCGAGGGCGTTCCTGGTGAGAGCCAGGACGACGAAGATCTTGGTGAACGACGACATCATCAGCAGCAGTGCGGGCGCGACGGACAGCAGGGTGATGCCCAGCAGGGTCAGGATGGCCGCGGACGGTGTGCCGTTCGGTCCGTTGATGTCGATGGTGACGCCGCCGGTGCCTCCGCCCGGACCGGCCGGACCGGTCGGGGTGGGGACGGGCTCAGGGACCATCGGCAGCGGGGCTGCGTGCGCGACGTTCGCCGTGAGCAGCACCATCGCGACCGCCGAGATGACGGCGAGCACGATCGCGATCACGAACCGTGGGGAGCGGATCAGCCGCCCGGCCGCGGCGATCACTTCTTGGGCCGCACCGCCGAGCTCGCCTGCCTCCACGTTGCCGGTGACAGGATCGAGCCCTTGAGGGCCTCGTCGAATACGGAGGCGCGTCCCTGCGCCGTCAGGTAATCGGCATCCTGCCTGGTGTTCTTCGCGGGCTTCACGGCGCCCACCTGCCGTCCTGCTGCTGCGGACGGGAGCGCATCCTGCGCGTCGTCCTGGGTGGTCACGGGGTGGTCTTCGATGGGGGTCTGGTGGTCGAGCGGGCTTTGCGGGTTAAGAGGTTTGGCGAACGTCTGCCGCACGCGGGCGATCGGGGTGACCTCCGCCTCCAGGTCCACAGGGCGGTCACCGGAGGCGAGCACGTTGACGTTCCGCTCCGTGACGCCGAGCACGAACCGGGTGCCGTCGACATCCACCACGACGACCGACGCCTTCGAGCCGACGCCCTGGCGGCCGACCACGGTCACGGCGTTGCCGCGGCGCACACCGCGCTTGCCCTTGGTGACGCGCCGTTGCACGTACCAGAGCAGGGCGACGATCACGCCGAGAACGACGAGAACGCGCAAGGCGACGAACAGGGTGTCCACGAAAAGTCAGTCCAGGTCTTCCGAAGCGTCGAGGATCTTGGTGATGCGCACCGCGTAGTCCTGGTCGACGACCACGATCTCGCCGTGCGCGATCAGACGGCCGTTGAGCAGCACGTCCGCGGGCGACCCGGCCGAGCGGTCCAGCTCGATGACCGCGCCCGGCTCCATCGCGAGCACGTCGCGTACGGGCATCCTGGTGCGGCCGATCTCCACGGTCAACGCCATCTCGACGTTGCTGATGCGACCCAGCTTCCCCGCGATCGACCCCGAGCCGAGGTCGCGCTCGTTCGCGCTCGCGCGGCCCCGGATGGCGAACCAGCCGACGATCCCGGATGCACCGGCCAGCTCGAACACGACGGTTCCAGCGTCCTCGAACAGCTGGGTCGCGTCCTCGACCCGCGCGTCGTCGAGCACCCCGGCGCCGAGCGTGTCGCTGGCCGCCTCGATGGCCGGCTGCAGCACATCCTGGATGGCGACGACGGGCGAACCGTCCGCCGCGTCGTCGACGATGCTCGGCGCATCCAGCAGCACGACGGCCAGATCGGCGGACACGGCGCCGACGAAGCTGGCGACCACGGCGCTGCCGGTCGCCCCGGCGAACGCGCCGAGCGTGTGCAGGCGCGGGGTCAGCGGCGTGCCCGTCGGCAGGACGCCGACGAGGGCGTTCGCCGCGGCGAGCGCATCGGATGCGCTCAGGGCGGACGCCGTACCGGTGGTGGTCATGCTCATGGTCTGTCAGTCCTCTGTGTTCACGATCACGCACGCCAGGCGCGAGCCGCTGGAGCCCAGCGCTGCACCGGCGACGGGGTGGCCCCCGACGGCGAGATCGAACGGTCGGTGTTGCGGATGCGGGATCGGGAGCAGGTCGCCGACGGCGAGCCCGAGCACGACGCTCGGCTTGACCCGTGCGGGGGTGAGCCGCAGGGAGACGTCGACGGGCACGTGGGCGAGCTGCGCATCCAGAAGCTCGCGTGCGTCGTCGGCACTGCTGGTCGGGTTGGTCTCCCCCAGCTGAGGGAGCAGGACGATGGCGGGAAGGGCGAGTGTCGCCGGTGCGACGTTCTCCCCCACCCGCAGCTCGAAGGTGGCGACGATCATCAGCTCCGCAGTGGCCGCCGCCTGCGCGAACTGCGAGTTGTACTGGATGGCGTCGACGCCGATCGGCGTGACCAGCAGGGCGCCCAGCGAATACCGCAGATCTTCGAGCGCGTCGTCCATCAGCCGCCGAACGAGCGCGTGCTCGATCTGCGTGAAAGTGCGCTCGGCATCCACCGGGTTGCCCGTTCCGCCCAGCATCGCGTTCACCCAGGACAGGGCGGCGACGGTCGGGAACTGGATGACCCCCTTCGGCGCGATGCCGTCGAGCTCGCAGAGCACCATCGCGGTGGTCGCGGGCAGCGATGCGGCGTACTCGTCGTACGTCTGCATGGCGACGGACTCGCACTCCACCTGGCTGAGCACCCGCACCTTAGCGGTCAACTGCGTCGCCCACTGCCGCGCGAACGTCTCGAACGCGAGCTCGAGCACCCGCGAGTGCTCGCGCGCCAGCGTCGTCGGACGCCGGAAGTCGTACACCGGCGCCTCAGGCGCAGTCTCAGGAGCGTGCAGGGTGGTCACGGTGCCGACTATCGGCGGGGAGGGGGGATGCGTTAGGGACCGAGGCGAACGCGCCAAGAAATCCTCCGACCCGCGGCTTCAGGCTGCACGCGCCTTACGTCCTGCCCCCTCCGGCCGATAGTGCCCCTGTGACGGCTCACCCGGAGCCGAGACCAGGATTCGCCCTCATGATCGTCGTCACCCGACTGAACGACAGCCAGTTCGCGGTCAACCCCGACCTCATCGAGCGCATCCACGCGAGCCCGGACACCACGCTCGTGATGGTCGACGGCGCGAAGTTCATCGTGACGGAGAGCATGTCCGAGGTCATCGAGAAGATCGCCGCATACCGGGCGCGGGTCATCGCGCTCGCCCACGATCTGCCCACCGCGAACACGCGCCCCTCCGGCGCCCCGCAGCTCGGCCTGGTTCCTCCCGCGGACACCGGCCGTGACGACGAGGCCCCGGATGCGCACCGCGAGCATCCCGAAGCTCGGACCGTTCCCCTCCGCGCAAGGAAGAAGTAATGGATCCCGCAACCATAATCGGCATCGTCCTGGCGTTCGGCGCCGTCGTCGCCATGGTGACGATGGAGGGCGCGCACCTCAGCGCCCTCGTGCTTCCCGCTCCGATGGTGCTCGTCTTCGGCGCCACGTTCGCCGTCGGCATCGCCAGTGGGACGCTCAAAGACTTCATGGTGGCCATGAAGTCCATCCCGCGTGCACTGCGGGGCAAGATCGAGCCGCCGCAGCAGGTCATCGACCAGGTGGTCGACCTCGCGGAGAAGGCCCGCGCCAACGGCCTGCTCGCGATGGAGCAGGAGGCGGACACCATCGACGACCCGTTCCTCAAGCGCGCCCTGCAGAACATCGCGGACGGCACGGACGGGGACGAGCTCCGCGTGCTGCTGGAGGACGAGATCGCCACCAAGTCGAAGAAGGACAGGGTCGCGGCCAAGTTCTTCAGCGGCATGGGCGGCTACGCGCCGACGATCGGCATCATCGGAACGGTCGTCTCGCTCACCCACGTGCTCGAGAACCTGGCGGAGCCCGGCGAGCTCGGGCCGATGATCGCGAGCGCGTTCGTGGCGACCCTGTGGGGCCTGCTGTCCGCCAACTTCCTCTGGCTGCCGCTCGGCGCCCGCCTCCGCCGGCTGTCCGAGCTGGATGTGGAGCGCATGACCCTGCTGATGGAGGGCGTGCTCGCCGTGCAGTCCGGCAGCCAGCCGCGCCTCCTCGGCGAGCGCCTGCGCGCGATGGTCCCGGATGCCGGCAGCAGCAAGAAGGACGCCAAAGAACCCAAGCCCGAGAAGCTCAAGGAAGCCGCGTAGCGATGTCCGCACGCCGCCGTCGCAAGCACGAGCCAGAGGAGGAGCACGAGAACGAGGAGCGCTGGATGGCCTCCTACATGGACATGGTCACCGTGCTCATGTGCATGTTCATCGTGCTGTTCGCGATGTCGACGGTGGACCAGAAGAAGTTCGCCGAGCTGAAAGACTCGCTGGCGACCGGGTTCGGGCAGGTGAAGTCGCAGAAGATCGACACGGCCACCGGCGTGATCGTGCCGCCGTCCCAGGTGGACGACAAGGGCAAGAACACCGACCTGGCCCTCGCCCAGCAGGAGGCGCAGAACCTCAAAGACCTGAAGGACCGCATCCTGGCCGCGCTGACCAAGGACGGGCTGCAGGATGCCGTCCAGCTGCGCATCGACGCACGCGGGCTCACGATCGGGCTGGTGGGGAACGAGACGTTCTTCGCCTCCAACCGCGCGGAGCTGAGCGTGCAGGCGACGCAGGTGCTCAACGACATCGGCCCTGTGCTCACGCCGACGCCGTACCAGGTGTCCGTGGAGGGCCACGCCGACCTGCGGCAGCCGGGCGCCCCGTACCCGACCAACTGGGAGCTGTCCGCCGGGCGCGCGACGAGCGTGCTGCGTCACCTGGTGGAGACGGACGGCTTCCCCCAGGAACGCATCGTCGCCCTCAGCTACGGTTCGGCCCGCCCGCTGGCCAGCGCCACCGGAACGACCGACGCCGATCTTGCCCTCAACCGCCGAGTGGATGTGGTGGTCCTGTCGAACCAGGAGGACGCCATCCGGAAACTCATCCCGCAGGTGCTCGGGTCGACGACCACGGCGTCCGGATAGCCGTCGCACTCAGTCCAGCACGATGGGCCGCGTCCGCACCGGCGCCAGCCACGCGGAGACGATGACCGCTGTGATCGACCCTGCCGCCATGATCGCCGCGAGGACCACCACCTGGAACCGTCCGGCTTCGAGCGGTGACACCCCGCCGAAGATGGCGCCGACGAACGCGCCGGGCAACGTCACGAGGCCGGTCGTCTTGGTCTGGTCGACCGACGGGATGAGCGCGGAGTAGACGGCGCCGCGCGCCAGTTCGAGCGTCGACCGTCTGGGGGTGGCGCCGAGCGCGAGCCAGCCTTCGACCTCATCCCAGTGGTCGATGGTCGCCTCGGTGAAGCGGCGTCCGGTGAGTGTCGCGATACTCATGGCGTTCCCGATCACGATGCCGCCGATCGCGAGCGCGTACCGGGCGGAGAACTCGATGGCCCCGGTGAGGAACACGACGGCGAGCGTCACGACGATGCCGGTCGCCATAGCGACGCCCATCATGGTCGCGTGGTCGACCGACCAGCCGACCCGTCTCGTCGCGGTCGCGGCGGCCACGGAGAACATGACGAGCAGGGCGAGCGCCACCCACACCGGACTGGTGATGACCCCCGCCAGGATCAGGCTGATGACCGCCAGCTGCAGCGCCCCGCGCAGAATCGCCAGCAGCGGAGCCCACCGGCGGGGCACCCGGTACACCGTGAGCACGGCGGTGGCCAGCGCGGCGAGCAGCAGCACGCCCAGGATGGTCGGGCCGAGCTCGCGGATGATGGGCACGGGACGAGCATACGGTCGGCGGGCGGCCCTCAACGCCTCCGACGCCTTCTCGCCGGGCTGCGGAGGTCATACCCTCTACTCATGACCGCGCGCATCGCCAACGTCACCATCCACGCGGAGGACCCTGCGGCCCTCGCCCGCTTCTGGAGCGCGGCGATGGGCTATCCGGAGCCGACAGGATGGTCGGACGACGAGCTCGCCATGCTGAAGGCCAACGGGCTGGACGACGACGCGATCGCCTCCCGCGCCGTCGCCTGGGACGGGGATCGCAGCCACCAGCGCTTCTACTTCACCCGCTATCGCCACGAGCGCAGGCAACGCAACCGGATGCACATCGACATCACGCCGTTCGACGACCGTCGGGCATCCCGTGACGAGCTGGAGGCCGAACGCGACCGCCTCGTCTCCCTCGGGGCAACGGTCGAGAAGCCGCTCATCGGTTCGTGGGGCCCGTTCGAGGAGTTCGCGATCATGATGCGCGACCCCGAGGGCAACGAGTTCTGCCTTCAGTGAGAAGAGAGCGGGGATTCCGTGATGCACCGGCTCACCCGAGACCAGGCCCGCCGCATCGCCGTCCAGGCGCAGCTGCTGGACGCGGATCGCCCGGATGATGTGGTCGGGATCGCCGAGCAGCTCGGTGCCATCAAGATCGACCCGACGGCCACCATCGCGCCGGCGGAGCACACCATCCTCTGGTCGCGGATCGGCTCCGCGTACGACGGAGGCCAGCTTGCGAAGGCCGTCGAATCGGATCGGCTGCTGTTCGAGTTCGACGGAGCCTTCCGTCCGGTGAGCCTGCTTCCGCTGATGCTGCCGGCCATGCGGCGCTGGCCGCGCAGGGAGAGCAGCCGCCAGTGGCTGGAGGCCAACGACCGTTTCCGGACCGACGTCCTCGCGCGATTGCGGGCCGAGGGTCCGCTGCTGGCCAGCGAGATCCCGGACACCGCCGACGTCGCCCGTCCGCCCGACGGCTGGTCGGGATCGAACCAGGTCGTGCACATGCTCGACGTCCTTCAGCGGCAGGGCGAGGTCGCCGTCGCGGGACGGAAGGGTCGCCATCGACGCTGGGATCTGGCCGAACGCGTCTACCCGTCCGATCTGCCGGAGTTCGACGACGATGAGGCCGAACGGCTACTGAACGAGCGCAGGCTCCAGGCGGCCGGCATCGCCAAGCAGCGATCCCCCTGGACCCCCGTCGGGGAGGCCGGCGAGCCGGCGATGATCGACGGGATGCGCCAGAAATGGCGCGTCGACCCCGAGGCGCTCGCAGCGCTCAAGGATGACGAAGGCGGCCGCGCCGCGTTCCTCAGCCCGTACGACGGCATGCTCTTCGATCGCCCCCGGCTGCGCGAGATCTTCGAGTTCGACTACGTGCTCGAACAGTTCAAGCCGAAGCCGCAGCGAAAGTACGGATACTTCGCCCACCCGATCCTGTTGGGCGACCGGTTCGTGGGAATGCTCGACGCGGAATTCGACCCCGAGCACGACGAGCTGAGGGTCACGGCCGTCCACGAGTTCGAGCCATTCGACGAGGACGAACACGCCGCGGTCAACGCGGAGATCGCCGACCTGGGGAGGTGGCTGGGCGTCGACGTGCCGGAATGGTGACGCCCGCTGCCCGGACAAGACGAAAGGGCCCCCGGCGTGTCGCCGGGGGCCCCTCTGCCGTGAGACGCCGCGCGTCCCGACGCGCTGTTACCGCTTCAGGTTGGTGAGCTCCTGGAGCACCTCGTCCGAGGTGGTGATGATGCGGGCGTTCGCCTGGAAGCCGCGCTGGGCGACGATCAGGTTGGTGAACTCCTGGGACAGGTCGACGTTGGACATTTCGAGGGAGCCGCCCTGGATGGAGCCGAGGCCGGCGTCGCCGGGGCCGCCGAGCTGCGGGTTGCCGGAGTTGACGGAGGCGCGGTAGCCGGAGCCGCCCGCCTTCTCGAGGCCGCCCGGGTTGACGAAGGTGGCGAGGGCGATGCGGCCGACCGCCTGCTTGTCGCCGTTGGAGAACAGGCCGATGAGGGTGCCGTCCTGGGAGAGGCTGAACGATTCGAGCGTGCCGGCCTGGCGGCCGTTCTGCTCCTTGAACGCCACCGTGGTGAGGTCGGCGTATCCGGTGACGGCGCTGAGGTCGACCGCGACGCCGCCGACCGTGATGCTGCCCGGGCCGGTGAGCACGCCGTTGTTGAAGGCGAGCGTGCTGGTGCCGGTGGCCGTGCCGTCGGTGCCCGCCACGTTCCAGCCTGCACCGGTCTTGGTGAAGGTGAGCGACAGGGTGCGGGCGACGCCGGTGGAGTCGTAGACCTTCACGTCGCGGACGAGCTGGTCGCCGAGCGCTGCGCCGGACGGCAGGTTGCCGGTGACGGTGCCCGTCGTGGTGGCGGAGGCGGGGGCGACGGCCTTCAGAGGGATGGTCACGTCGCCGAGCGCGCCGCCCTGCTGGATGACGCCGTTGACCGCGTTCCAGCCCTGCAGGATCGCGCCGCCCGGGCCGACCAGGCGACCCTGCGCATCCGGGTCGAACGAGCCTGCGCGGGTGTAGAGGGTCTCGCCGCCGACCTTGGTGACGAAGAAGCCGTCGCCGTTGATCATCATGTCGGTGGCGCGGCCGGTCGCCTGCGCAGCGCCCTGGGTGAAGTTGGTGGAGATGCCCGCGACGAGCACACCGAGGCCGATCTGGGCCGGGTTGGTGCCGCCGGCCGCGCCCTGGCCGCCGCCGGCGCCGCGCACCAGCTGGGAGAGGGTGTCCTCGAACTGCACGGCGGACGCCTTGAAGCCCGTGGTGTTGACGTTGGCGATGTTGTTGCCGGTCACATCCAGCATGGTCTGGTGCGAACGGAGGCCGGAGATTCCGGAGTAGAGGGAACGGAGCACGATGCTGCCTTTCTGTGAGGTTCGGTGATGTCAGGCGGTCGGCGCGGGGTCAGGGGTGGGGGTGACCACACCGGAGATCGCGTCGAGGTTGATCTTCTGGTCGCCGACCGTGACGACAGGGACGGACCCCGCGTACGAGACGGACGAGGCGACGCCGGTCTTGGTGGCGCCGTCCTTGTCGAGGTAGCTGACGGTGTGCCCGACGAGGGCGGCCGCCGCTGTGCGCATCTGCAGGGCGAAGCCCTCCTGGCTGGTGGTGTCCAGGTTGGTGAGCTTCTCCATCGTCGCGAGCTGCGTGGTCTGGGAGATCATCTGGTTGGTGTCCATCGGCGAGCTCGGGTCCTGGTTGCGCAACTGGGTGACCAGCAGCTGCATGAACGCCTCACTGTCGAGAGACTGCTTGGGCTGCCTGGTGGGCAGCGTGGAGTAGATGCCGCCTGTGGCGGCGGTGTCGTTCGCTCCGGTGACGGGGTCGACGGCCACGGTGGCTCCCTTCTGTTGTGAGGCTGGTTGGGTCGGTCGGTCGGTGGGTGTCAGACGACGAGGTCGATGGTGTGACCTGCGCCGCCGTAGCGTGCTGTCCGCTGCTGTTCGGGGGTCCTGTCTGCGGCGGTGCCGGCTTGCTCCGCCCGGGATGCGGTGGGGGCGTTCCCCTGCCGGTCCGCCGCCCCGCCGCGCTGGTCGTCGGTCTGCGGCTGGTTCTGGCTGGACAGGTCGAGGCTGCCGGAGAGTCCCGCGCCGCTGAGGTCGCGCCGCAGGTCGGGCAGGATGGCGCGCAGTGCGTCACGGCCGCCGTCGGTCGGGGCGAACAGCTCGACGCGCACACCCTCCGCACCGACGTGGGCGCGGACCGTGACCGGCCCGAGCGTGTCCGGCGTGACGTGCACGGTCATCACGTGGTCGCCCCGGCCCGCGGACGCGAGGGTGAAGATCGGACGCGCGAGCTGCTGCGGGAGCGCCGGGGGTGCTGCGGGTGCGGGGGTGGGGCTGGAGGTGGGTGCTGAGGCGGAGGTGGCGACGGGAGCAGCGGTGGCGGTGGGCGCGGCCAGTGCTGTGGGGGCGGCGACGGCGGTGGATGCGGTTGGTGCGGCGGGCGCGGACGGTGCGTCGTCGGCGGTGCGGGGTGAGGGGGTCGCGGTGGCGGCGGTGAGGGTAGCGGCCGTTGCGGTGACCGCTGTGGTTACGGAGGCCGTGGTTGCGGCAGTCGCGGAGGCGGCGGAGGCGGCGGCCATCGCGGAGGCGGCCGTTGGGGCGGTGGCCGTTGCGGCGGCGGCTGCGGTCGCGGCGGGGACGGCTGGCGCGGGTGCGGCAGTGGCAGCGGACGCTGCCGAAGCAGTGCCGGAGAGTGCTGTGCCCGAACCTGCGTCAACGGCCACCGCGCCCAAAGCTGCACCGACCGCTGTCGACGCTGAGCTCGTAGCAGTGGCAGCGCCAGCCGCCGGAGCAGCCGGGGCGGAAACTGTGCCCGCCGCGACTCCTGTTGCCGACGAAGGCACGCCAGCAGCGGCGCCGGTGACATTCGGCGTTGTCGGAATGCGGGAGTCGGTGGTGTTCTTGCCCCTCCCGCCAGAGTTCCCCGACGCCGCGGCGGCGGCAAGCGCCTCCGGTGTCCCGGCTGTCGCCGTCGCAGCAGTAGCGTCGGCTGCGGCGACGAGCGCATCGGCGACGGCATCGCCTGCAACGCTCGCTCCGGCGGTTGCAGCAGACTGCTGAGAACCGGCACCCCCAGCGGCAGCGGTGGCTGCAGCAGCGCCGGGCGCGGAACCGGCGGCACTGGAAACGCCCACATCCCCACGCGCTACAGGAGCTGCCGCGTCCACCGGCTTCGCCGAAGCACCCGCATCCGCACCCGCGGCCTTCTCTGCGCCGCTCTTCACCGCCTTACGGGGCCGCGCGTCGGACGACGACGGCTCGTCGCGCGATGCCGGGCGTGCATCCCGCGCATCCCGCGCATCCCGTGGGTTGGTGTTCGTGGGAGCAGCGCCGGCGAGGAACTGCTGGAACGCGTCTCCTCCCGTACCGGGCTTGCGCGCGGCGGCCGGGGCGGATGGCGCCGTGGTCACCGGAGCGATGGTCGGGCTCATTCTGCGCCTCCGCCGAGCATCGAGGAGATGAGCGCCTGCAGCTGGGCCGCCTGCGCCGCGGCAGACGGAACGGAGGAGGACTGCCCTGCCAGCCCGGAGACGCCGGAAAGGGCGGAGAGCCCGGACAGTCCAGACAACCCAGAAAGACCAGACAGCCCGGAAAGACCAGACAGCCCAGAAAGACCGCCGACCCCGCCCATCCCGCTCGCGCTGAACATCGCGGGCGCGCTCGCCAGCGCCGTGCTCGCCTCGGGCACCACGCGGCGGATGGTCACGATGTCGGAGTCGTCCATCCAGTTGTCGACCAGGCTCACGTTGCGGCCTTCGCTCGGCGCGTGGATGACTTTGCCGTCTCCCGCGTAGATGACGATGTGGTCGCCGCCGTTGGTGACGATCAGGTCGCCCGGCTTGGCCTGGGCGAGCGACGGCACCTCGGTGCCGAGCGTCGACTGGCCGGAGACCAGGCGGGGGACGTCGATGCCGAGGTCTTTGAACACGCGCTGCACCAGGCCGGAGCAGTCGAGGCCGCTCGACGTCGTCCCGCCGAAGACGTACGGGACGCCGAGGTACTTCTTGGCGTCGGCCACTACGTCGGCGCCGGTCACGGACCCTCCGCCGGCCGTCCCGCCCACGGCGGACGTCTCGCCCACCGCTCCGGCGAGCGCGTTGGCGAAGTCGGTCGCCGATGCTGCGGAGGCTGCGGACGCCTTGCCCGTCGAGGTCGCCGTCGGCTGGTCGATCTGCACCAGGGTCGCCTGGATCTGGGCGATCCTCGCGAGTGCGTCGGTGACTGTCATGCGTCGTTCCCTTCCCGTTCGCGCACCCAGGCGCCGGTGGCGATCTCGTCGATGGCTGCCTGTTCTGCGCTGAGTTCTCCGGCGAGCACGCTCGCGTTGTGCCGTGCTTCGAGCTTTTCCAGCCCGACCGCGCGTGCTTTCGCCTCGCCGAACGCCGTCTGCGCCTCCGCAACCTCTGCATCGGCCTGGTCGGCGAGCGCTGCGAGGTCGGCGAGCATGCTGCGACTGGATGCGCGGGCGGCGGCCATTGCGAACAGCGTGCTCGCATCCGTTGCCTCGACGGGCACGGCGTGAAGGGCGGCGATGGCTCGGGCCTGCCGCTCCCCCGCATCCCGCCGGAAGGCGTTGGCCGCTGCGAGGTCGCTCGCCGCATGGTCTTTCTCGATCTGCCGCAGCCGCAGCAGTCCGGCCAGTTGGAACGCCCGTGCCATCAGACACCTCCGAGCTGGTTCACCAGGATGCCGAGGCGCTGCCAGGCTTCGGCGGGGTCGGCGCTTTCGCCGAGGTTCTGGCGCAGGAAGGCGTTGATGGCGTCTTCGTGCGCGACGGCCGCATCCACTCGGGGGTTGGTGCCCGTCTTGTACGCGCCGACGTCGAGGAGGTCCTGGGCCGCGACCTTGGCGGCGAGGATGCTGCGCAGTGCGACGGCGGCTGCGCGCTGCTCCGGCGTCGTGACGCGGGAGGCGAGGCGAGAGATGGAGCCGAGAACGTCGACGGAGGGGAAGTGGCCGACGACGGCGAGGCGGCGGTCCATCACGACGTGTCCGTCGAGGATCGAGCGGGCGGCGTCTGCGATGGGCTCGTTGTGGTCGTCTCCGTCGACGAGCACGGTGTACAGCCCGGTGATCGAGCCGACCTCGCCGGTGCCTGCGCGTTCGAGGAGCTGGGCCAGCAGGGAGAATGTCGACGGCGGGTATCCGCGGGTGGCGGGCGGTTCGCCCACCGAGAGGCCGATCTCGCGCTGCGCCATCGCGACACGGGTCAGCGAGTCCATCATCAGCACCACGTGTGCGCCTGCGTCGCGGAACGACTCGGCGATGCGGGTCGCGGTGAACGCCGCGCGGAGGCGCATGACGGCGGGCTCGTCGGAGGTCGCGACCACGACGATCGAGCGGGCGAGCCCCTCCGGCCCGAGGTCGTCTTCGAGGAACTCGCGCACCTCGCGGCCGCGCTCCCCCACCAGCGCGATCACCGAGATCTCCGCCTCCGTGCCGCGCGCGATCATCGACAGCAGCGACGACTTCCCCACACCGGAGCCGGCGAACAGGCCGAGCCGCTGCCCGCGCCCGACCGTGACGAGCGTGTCCAGCACGCGCACCCCCAGGCCGAGCGGGCTCTGGATGCGCGCCCTGCGCATGGCCTCCGGCGCACGGTTGTCGATGGGGACGAATCCGTCCGGCTCGATCGGGCCCTTGCCGTCCACAGGGCGGCCGAGGGAGTCGATGACGCGGCCGAGCATCCCGCGCCCGGTCGGCACGAGCAGCGGAGCGCCGAGCGCACGGACGGGAGCACCAGCCCCGATGCCGGTCAGCCTGCCGAACGGCATCACCCGGATGCGTTCGGCCGAGGTCGCGACGACCTCCGCGTGAACGCCGGGCCGCTCCCCCACCACGACGACGTCGCCGATAGCGGCGGGAACGCCTTCCACCTCTGCGCCGAGGCCGACGATGCCGACGACGCGGCCCACCTTCTCCACGCGCGCGGCGCGCACGGCGTCGGCGATGCGCGGAAGGGTCGCGGTGTCCAGGGCTGCACTCATCCCAGCGCCTCCCGTGCACGGTCGAGCGCCGAGTGGATGCGCGCATCCAGCCAGCCGTCGGGCAGCTCGCCCACCGCATCCCCCGGCGCGAGCGTCGGATCGGCCACGAGCCGCACGGCGTCTCCAGCAGCACCTGCGCCGATGGCGGCGAGGTCGTCCGGGTTCAGCCGCACGACGGCGACCGCCCCTGCGACGTCTCCGCCGAGCACGCGCGCCACGGCGGCGCGCGCTGCGGCCGTGCGGTCGGTCAACGCATCCCCCACCACGGCCTCAGCCAGGTGGAAAGCAGCGTTGACCAGGTATTCCTCTGCCTCAGTGAGCACCGGCACCGTCGCCTCGCGCAGCTCGATCGCCGCATTCCGCAGAGCGGTGGCGAGCACCGCGAGCCGTTCCGCCGCCGCCGCATCGTCCGCCGCACGCTCGGCGTCGGCCGCCGCGCGCCACGCCCGCTGTTCCTCCGCCGCCGCCCGCAGGCCGTCCGCGTACCCGGCGGCGTACCCGCGCGAGCGAGCGACGCCGGCCTGTGCGACGGCTTCGGCGGTCTCCGCGATCACCGGGATGGCGACGGGGGCGAACACGGCGTCATTCGACATACGCGTCCTCGTCGTTCCGCTGCACGGTGATCGCGCCCGTGGCCTCCAGGTCGCGGATCGCCCGCACGATCTCGGCGCGGGCGTCCTCCACCTGCGAGAGGCGTACAGGGCCGAGCACGCGGATCTCGTCCGCGAGGATCTCCCTGTTGCGCTCGGACAGGTTGGTCGTGATGGTCTCGATGACCTGCTCGGTCGCGCCCTTCATCGCCACGGCCAGCATGGCTGCATCGATGCCGCGCAGCACCTGCTGCACGTCGCGGTCCTCCAGCTTGACGATGTCGGCGAAGGTGAGCATCCGGGAGCGGACCTCTTCCGCCAGCTCGGGGTTGCGGCGTTCGAGGGCTTCGAGCAGCGCCTTCTCCGTGCTCGCGTCCGCACGGTTGATGATGTCGACGAGCGGCTGCACTCCCCCGACCACGTCGGACGAGTCGCGCGAGCCGACGACGGCCCCCGCGCGCTGCTTGAGCGTGTCTGCGACGACGCGGACCGCATCCGGGCTGGCGCTGCCCATCGTGGCGATGGCGTGCGCGACATCCGCGCGAGCCGTCTCGTCGAGTCCCGCGAGGATGCGGGATGCGTGGTCGGGGCGCAGGTGGGCCAGCACCAGCGCGCTGGTCTGCGGGAGTTCGCCGGTGAGCAGCATCTGCACCTGGCCGGGCTCGACGGCATCCAGGAACTCGAACTGCTTGCCGGCCATGCTCGACGCGACGCGGTTGAGCACGCCGGTGGCCTTCTCGGCGCCGAACGACGCTTCGAGGAGCCCGACCGCGATGTCCCTGCCGCCGCGGGTGCTCATCCCGCCGCGCACGGTGAGGTCGTGGAACTCGCTGATCGCCTTCTCGGCGATGGCGGGGTCGACCCTGCGCAGACGCAGGATCTCCGCGGTGATCTCGTCTGCCTCCTCCTCGGAGAACTGCTTCATCACCTGCGCCGCGCGCTGCTGATCCATGTTCATCAGCACGATGGCGGCTTTCTGCGCCCCGCTCAGCGGCGCCTTGAGCTCGTTCATACGCCCTGCCGTTCATCCATCAGGCTGCGCAGGAACTCGGCCGTCTTCTGCGGGTCGCGTTCGGCGAGCGCCTCGATCTCGGCGCGGCGGCGCTCGGCCTCCAGCTCGGGAGCGGTCGGGTCCGGCACGGGGTCGAGCTGCATGGGAACGGTGGGCGGCGCCTGTTCGAGGGCGATCGGGAACGCGGCGGCGTCCAGCTCGACGGTGTCGGTGCCCTCGATGGATGCGTTCTCCTCCGCACGTTTGCGGCTGCGGCGGAAGAGCGCGAACGCGATGATGATCGCTGCGACGATGGCGGCGCCGATGATCGACGAGCGGATGATGCCGGTGAGCTGGTCCGCTGCGGCTGCGTCCTTCGCCTCCTGGATCGCCTTGGCGGCCTCGGTGGCGCTCGCCTTGCTGAAGTTGACCATCTCCACGCTCACCGAGTCGCCGCGGGCCACGTCGATCCCCGCTGCGGCGTTGACGAGGTTGCGGATCTCGTTCGTACTCACGTCGCCGCCGACCGCATCCTTGTTGAGGGCGACGGAGACGGTCTGCTTGTTCACGGCTCCTGCCGGGATGGTGCGCTGCTCGGTGACCTTGTCGACCGCGTTGTCCTTGGTGCTCGACTGCGAGTTGAACGTGCCGTTGCCGTTGGCCCCGTTGGGCACGGCGATGTTGTCCGGGCCGAGCACGCCCGCCGCTCCTCCCCCGGAGCCGGTGTACGTCTCGGACTGCGTGGTCTCGCTGAGCGAGGGCGCGTTCGTCGGAGTCGTGTACGTCTCCTCCGTGCGCTGCGCGGACTCCGTACTCACGTCCGCGGCGACGGCGACGGTGGCGTTGCCCGGGCCGACGACCTTGTCCAGCATCGCCTGCACGGCCGTCTTCACGCGGGTCTCATAGTCACTGGCCTGCTTGTCCGCTCCCCCGACCGCGCCGGTGCCGACCGCGCTGAGCACGGTCCCGGATGCGTCGATGACGGCCACGTCGGTCGGCTGCATGCCGGTGATGGCCGCGCTGGTGAGGTGCACGATCGCCTGCACCTGGTCGGCGGAGAGCGTCACGCCGTTCTGGGTCTCCACGAAGACGGAGGCCGTCGGGTCCTTCTTCTCGGACACGAAAACCGTGTCCTCGGGGATCGCCAGGCGGACGGATGCGGTCTTGACGCCCTTCATGGCGCTGATCGTCGAGCCCAGCTCGCCTTCCATCGCGCGCTTGTACGTGACGGACTGCTGGAATTCGGACGACGTGACGCCCATCTTGTCGAGCAGCGAGTATCCGCCCGTCGTCGCCGTCGGCAGCCCGGCGGACGCGGCCTTGAGGCGCTCGTCGTACACCTTCTGCTGCGGCACGAGGATCGTGCCTCCGCCGTCGGTGAGCTGGTACGGGACGCCGTCGGTGCGGAGCTGGTCGACGATGCTGGACGCATCCGTCGCCTGCAGCCCGGAGAACAGCGGGGTGTACGCGGGCTGGGACGCCCACATCGCCAGCCCGGTGACGCCGAGCGCGACCACGGCGACGCCGATGATGGCGATGACGCGCTGCGCGATCGAGAACCCGCGGATCGTGTCGCCGATCCGCCGGAAGAAGCTCGTGACCTGCTGGGGCATCAGGCCTGCATCCGCATGATCTCGTTGAACGCATCCACGGCCTTGTTGCGGACGCCGGCGACGAGTTCGAGGGTGACCTGGGCGCGCGACGACGCGATGGTGGCGTCGTGGATGTCGGTGAGGTCGCCGGTGACGGCCTTGATGGCGAGGTTGTCGCTGGTGCCCTGCAGCTGCTGCAGGTTGTCGATGGCGCCGGTGAGCGAGTTCCCGAACGCCGCTCCCCCGGTGCCGGTGGCCCCGGATGCTGCGGACAACGCACTGGTGGCGCCGGTGGTGTCGATGGCGCTGACGGCGCCGATGGCGGGAATGGGCATCAGTTGCGTCCGATCTCGAGGGCTGCCTGGTACGACTCTTTGGCGCGGTCGACGACGGCCGCGTTGGCCTGGTAGCCGCGCTGCGCCATGATGAGGGCGCCCATCTGCGACGACAGGTCGATGTCCGGGTATCGCACGTAGCCGTTCTCGTCGGCGACGGGGTTGTCCGGTTCGTAGACCATCCGCCCCTCGGCGCTGCCGTATGCGGCACCCGCGACGTACACGCCGGTGGTGCCTTCGCCCTCCTGGGCGACCACGTAGCGCGCTTGGAAGGCGGCCCCATCGGTCGGTTTCGCCGTGTTGATGTTGGCGAGGTTGTCGGAGATGGCGTCGAGCCACTTGCGGTGCAGGGTCAGTCCCGTGCCCGCGATGCCGATCGCGTCGAATGTCATCAGCTGGTCCTCAGTGCCGCTCGGATGGACGAGAACTGGCCGCCGGCCGCCTGCGAGGCGAACTGGAAGCGCAGCACGGTGTCCACGTTGGACAGGGTCTCTGTGTCGAGGTTGACGTTGTTGCCGTCTGTCCTGGTCGGCTCGAGCGAGCGGGCGACAGTGGATGCGGCGTGCCCGTCCCCGTGCGCGACGGACCGCGCGAGGGCATCCTCGAACGACACGCGCTCAGCGGTGTATCCGGGCGTGTTGACGTTGGCGATGTTGTTGGCGATAGCGCGCTGCCGGGCGGCGAGGCCGTCGAGGGCACTCGCGAGCGCGGCACTGGTCACGGATTCGAGCACAGCTGCATCCCATCGGAGATTCGTCTGGTGTGGCGGCCGATCCGTGGCCTGATCTGCGAGCTGTCCGTGCTCACTCTCTGCTATCGGCAGGGCTCTCGCGAACGTTAGCTGCCTTGTGAAAATCGGCCTGTGGATAGGGCTCCGTAACCGTCTTCGTGCACAGGTTCATCCACAGCTCTGCACAGTGGTGGAATTACACGGTGGTAGTTTCGAAGTCCTGTTCGAAACTGAGTGATGGCGTTCAGAAAGCCTGATCAGGAGCGGTTTTGAACCTTGAGAACCTCTGAGAGTCCACACATCTCGCGCGTGTCCTCCACACGTTTCCGTACCTCATCCACCTGTTTTGCACAGAGTTATCCACAGGCTTTCAACCAGGCGCGCATCGCGCGTCGATTGGGATACCAATCTTGAGTCCAGCGTCGATTAATATATTTAATATACGTGATGTTACGTTCTCCCTGCTGGGCGGAGTTGCTCAGCAGAAAGAGATGTAAAATGAATAATCTGACGCGTAGATTCGTGACATTGGCCGGTTCACTGGCGGTCCTCGGCGGACTTGCCGTGGCTGCCGCACCTGCCGCGAGCGCTGCACCCTCGTGCAGCGGGGTGAATTACAACGGCAGCATCGCCTCAACGAGTTGCAGCGGAAACGGCGAATTCCGTCTGGGCGTCACCTGCTACGCGGCGTGGCCGTGGGAGTCGACGTGGACGAAATACAGCGGATGGATGAAGGCCCCGCTCAGCGGCGCCCTCGCCGCTTCGTGCAACCTCACGACCAACAACGCGAAGTGGTTCGTCGAACGCCGCTAACCACCGATCAACGACAAGGAGCGCATCATCAGCAAGCAATCGCACACGTACGGTGGTGCGCTCTTCGTCGTACTCGGGCTTGTGGGCTTGGCCGCGTCCTTCGCGCTCGTGCTCGAGAAGCTCAAGCATCTTGAATCGCCGACCGCACAACTCACCTGCAGCGTGAACCCCTTCATCACCTGCGCGCCGGCGATGGACTCGTGGCAGGGGGCGCTGCTCGGCTTCCCCAACCCGCTCATCGGCGTGGTGTGTTTCGTGGCGCCGATCGTGGTCGGCGTCAGCCTTGTGAGCGGAGCCGGGTTCCCACGATGGTTCGTTCTCGCGTTCTTCGTCGGCGTGTGCCTGGGGATGGGATTCATCGTGTGGTTGATGGTGCAGACGGTGTCGTCCATCGGCGCGCTGTGCCCGTACTGCCTCGTGGTCTGGGCCGCGATGATTCCACTGACACTCGCGGCAGCGTCGTGGGCTGCCTCCAGCGGCGCCCTCGGCGGCGCGGCAGTCCGGTCCGCCGGCGGAGCAGTGCTGCGGGTATGGCTGTGGCCCATCGCTCTCCTCTGCTATTCGGTCGTCTTCCTCGTGTTGCTCGCGAACTTCCCGCTTCTCTGGCCCTTCCTCACCAGCCTGTGACAGACATAACGAAGGAAACACGATGACAGACCTTCACCCGAGAATTCCGAAGCGGGATCGACGCGATGCGGCTCGGATCGCTGCGCGCGCTCTCCGTGAAGAGGAACGTCGCCGCTCCAAGCGGAGGCGGCTGTTCGCAATCGGCGGGGGAGCGGTCGGCATCGTTGCCATTGGGCTCGCAGTCACGATGGGGATCATGGCGGCCATCCAACCTCCACCTGCACCGCGGAACACTCAATCGGGAGCGATCGTCATCGGCGACAACACGAGCGGTGCGCCGCGTGTTGCGATCTACCAGGACTACCTCTGCCCCCACTGCGGCACCTTCGAGTCCACGAACGGACAGCAGCTGGCCTCCCGCGTCGCTGCAGGAACGGCGACGCTCGAAGTCCACCCGTTGGCCATTCTCACGACCATGTCCTCAGGCACTAAGTACTCCCTCCGGGCAGCGAACGCAGCGGCATGCGTAGCCGACCACGCGCCCGCGTCCTTCCTGGACTTCAACCAAGCTCTCTTCGCGCATCAACCGGCAGAGAACACCCCGGGACTCACCGACGCGGAGATCAAAGGCCTGCTTCCTGCGTCCATCACTGGGTCCGGCGTCGTGAACTGCATCGACGACGGCACGTTCAACAGGTGGGTACAGTCCGAAACCAATCGCGCCACGACATCACCCGTTCCTGGAACGGATCTCAAGCGCATTGTGTCCACCCCGACGGTCCTCATCGACGGCACGCTCTTCAGCGGTGACATCAGTGACCCCGCAGCACTCGCCGCGCACTTCGGAGACGCGGACCGCTAACCGATCAAATCGAAGTACACCGGGTGCGGCCCCACCTCGGCCGACGGCACCGAGCGCACCGCGGCCAGGTGCTTCGCCGTCGTCTGGCGCACGTCCTCCAGGTAGCGGATGGTGTGCATCTGCGCTTCCAGGATGCGCGCCGCGCGTTCCATCAGTTCCGGCGGGATCGGGCCGAGGGCGATGGGTGGGCGCCAGGGCACCGGGTCGATCGTGGCGAGTGCGCCTTGGAGGTCGTGCTCCATCTGGGTGAGCGCGTCCTCCCAGCCGGTGGGGGAGTGGGCGTCGTCTTCTTCCCACTGGGCGAAGTCGTCAGGCTGTGCCAAGGGTGCCGCCCGTCTCCGAGGGGAGGAGTGCCGCGGCTTCGTGCCAGGTCTGGCGGAGCGGCTCGATGAGGTCGATGGCTTCGCGGATCTTGCCCGGGTCGCGTTCGATGTTGCCGAAGACGATCAGGTCGGCCACGTACGTGTAGAGCTGCAGGAGGCCGTCTGCTCCGTCCCACGCGTCGAGGCGGAGAGAGGAGGCGAGTTCGGCGACGATCTGGTCGGCGTGACGCAGGTTCTCCCAGGCCACCGGCCAGTTGCCGTCGCGCTGTGCGGTCTCCGCGCGGGTCAGGTCGAGGACCAGCCGGTCGTAGAGCATCGTCAGGAGGCGGACGGGGGAGGCGGAGAGGATCGCATCCCTGTTGTACGCATTGAGTTTGGCGGCCGTGCCGCTCAGGAGGCTCACGAGGAACTCGATGAGAGCGAGGCGAGCTGGCCGGTCAGCCATGATGATTGCGATTGCAGCTGCTGCAACTGCACTTCGAGGTTCGCGTAGGTCTTCTCCAGGGTCGAGCGGCGGTCGGCCAGCCTGGAATCCCAGTCGGTGATCTGGTCGTTGAGGCCCTTCACCGTTTTCTGTTCGCCGGCGATCTTGGTGGTGATCGTGCCGTCGTACTTGTCGCTGGTGGCCGTTGCGGCGTCGGCGACGCGGCCGGCGATCGTCTGGACGACCGCCTTCACCTTCTCCGGGTCGGCCGCGAGCGCGGCGCCGAAGACGTCCTTATCGAAGGTGAGGGTGCCGTCACGGGTGATGGTGATGCCGTATTTGGACGGCGAGACGCCGTCGATGGGGGCGGATGCGGCGGTCAGCAGTTTCTGGTTCGCATCCCGGACCGTCGAGTCGCCGGTGAACGCTCCCGCCGTGACGACCGTGCCGCCCGTCGCGTTGGTGGTGGTGGACACCGCCTGCTTCGAGCTGACGTAGCCGAAGATGTCGTTCAGGCTGCTGACCAGGGTGTTCGCCAGGTCGGTGATCGACTTGTCGTCGCGCGCCACGGTCAGCGTGACGGGGGTGGTGGATGCTGCGCTCACGGTGATCGAGACACCGGGGAGCACGTCGGCGAACGAGTTGGTGCTGGAGGTGACGACCTGCGCGGCGCCGGTGCCGCTCCACAGGGTCAGCTGCGCATCCTGGGCTGCACGCACCTGGGCCGCGCCCGGCTCCGTGAGCAGGTTGGTGGCGGTTCCCGCCGTGACGTCGGCCGGGGAACCGCGATAGGCGGTGAACGCTCCGGTGGAGCCGGTGGCGGTGGAGCTGAGCTGCAGGCGGTACGTCTGCGCGCCGCTGACCGGATCGAGGCCGGCGGAGACGCGGGTGGCACTGACGCCGACGCCCGCCTTGTTGATCGCTGCTGCGACATCGGCGAGGGATGAGCTCGCCGCGGTGACCTGCTTGGTCGTGCCGTCTGCTGCGACGAAGGTGAGCACGGGCGGCTCGTCCGGCCACTGGGTGAGGGGGCCGGTGACGATCACCTGGGACTGGGCGACCTTGTCCACCGTGAAGTCGATGGTGCCGTCGACGGCGCCGACTCCGGCGGTGACGGTCACTGCTGTGGAACTGCTTGTCGCGATGTGCAGGTCTGTTCCTGCCGGCTTCGACGCCTTCGTCGCGGCGTCCGCGAGCGCGGCGACCTTGGTGTTGAGCGCCTGCATCGCGGTGATGTAGCTGGTGGAGTCGCTGACCTTGTTCTTCAGCAGGGTCTGCGGGATGGCTTCCGCCTGCATCAGCTGGTCGATGAGGTCGGTGGTCTTCAGACCACTGATCAGCCCGTCGATGGCCAAGCCCATGAGCGTCTCCCTTCGTGTCTTCTCGCTGACCTGCCCGCGTGCGGGAAGGCTCAGCCGGTGGTGCGGCCGGGATGCGCTTTGGGGTTGCGCATCCCGGCCGCGGCCCTACTAGCGGAGCAGCTGCAGAACGCCCTGGCCGGACTGGTTGGCCTGCGCGAGCATCGCGGTGCCGGCCTGCGACAGGATGTTGGAGCGGGTGTACTTCACCATCTCCTCCGCCATGTCGGTGTCGGTGATACGCGAGTTCGCGGCCGACAGGTTCTCCTTGGAGACGTTGAGGCTGCGGATGGTGCTCTCGAAGCGGTTCTGGACCGCACCGAGGTTGGCGCGAGCGGTCGACACGTTCGTGATCTGGGTGTCCAGAGCAGCGATCGAGGTCAGCGCGTTCGCGGCGGTGTCGAAGGTGAGCGCGCCGACGGCGGTGGCCACCGTGGAGACGTTCGCACCGGACAGGTCGACATCGATCTGGTCGTTGGCGGCAACGGAACCGGCACCGACCTGGAAGGTCAGCGTGGCGTTGGAGCCGTCGAGCAGCTTGATGCCGTTGAAGTTCGCGTCGCCCGAGATGCGGGTGAGCTCCTTCGTGAGCTGGTCGACCTCGGTCTTGATAGCGGCGCGCGAGTCGGAGTTGTTCGAGTCGTTACCGGCCTGGACTGCCAGGTCGCGCACGCGCTGCAGGATCGAGTGGACCTCGGTCAGCTGACCTTCAGCGGTCTGCACGACGCTGATGCCGTCCTGAGCGTTGCGGGCGGCGACCGTGAGGCCTCCGACCTGCGACTTCAGGCCCTGCGAGATCGCCAGGCCTGCCGCGTCGTCCGCCGCACGGTTGATGCGGAGGCCGCTGGACAGCTTCTCGAGCGACTTCGAGAGGTCGCTCTGCGTGTTGTTCAGGTTGCGGTAGGCGTTGAGTGCCGACACGTTGGTGTTGATCTGCATACCCATGATTGCTATTCCTCCATGATTGGGTTTGTGCGGCCCGTCCGTGGGCTGCAACATCTTCTATCGGCCGTCGCGCGCATCCCGTTAGCGATGAGCTGCGACGATCTGCGACGAGTTCAGGATGCGCGTGCCGAGGTGGACGACGGCGGCGGCGAGAGCCGCGCGACGTTCGCCACCGCGTGCTGCGCGAGTCGGGCGAGGTATGCGCTGCGGCGGGCCTGCGAGGTCTTCGCCTCGATGACCTCCGGGTCTCCCTCGTCCGCGTAGTGCGTGGCCATGCCCTCGCGCATGAGGCGGATCGCCTCCGAGCGCTGCTGCGACACGGCCGAGTGGGTGATGCCGAGCTCTTCCGCGACCTCCGTCACGGTGCGGTCGTCGAAGTAGATGGCCTCGACCACGTAGCGCATCCGGTCGGGGAGGGCGGAGACGGCGGCGCGCACGTACGCGGTCTGCTCTCCGGCCAGCAGCGAGTCCTCGGGGGAGACGGCGTCGGAGACGAGGATCGTCTCGACGGTCTCGTCGATGGTGGTGACGGTCCTGGATGCGTCGGACAGCGCAGCGGCCGCGGTCTCGCGGTCGACGCCCAGCGCGTTGGCGATCTCTTCGACGCTGGGTGTGCGGCCGAGGCCGGCGGTGAGGCTCTCCTGCACCGCCATCGTCTCTTTGATGCGCTTGCGGGCCGAGCGGGTCGCCCAATCGCTCGCGCGCATCTCGTCGGCGAACGCGCCGACGATGCGGGTGCGGGCGTATGCCCCGAACGGGATGCCCAGTGTCGGGTCGAACGCTCCGGCGGCCTGCACGAGGGCGAGGGCGCCGGCGGAGGCCAGGTCGTCGCGCGACAGGTGCGTCGCTCGTGAACACAGGTCGGAGACGAGGTAGCCGACGAGCGGCAGATTCTCGACGACGAGCGTGTTGCGTTCTGTGCGGTTCACGCGGGCGACCCCTGTCCTGGTTTGCCGAGCGCCCGCGTCCGTCCGGCGTTCGCCGGTGGTTTCGGTGCGGGTGGTGCTCGGGCGGTTCTGTGGAATGTCCGGACTTACTTCGGGTGCCGAACAGGCGCTAGGGGTCTTGCTCGTGTTCACGGTAACAATTGCAAGTAACTCCGCGCGGGGGTGTCGCGCCCCCACTATGGGGCAGTACCTACCCCCAGTACGGGGAATACTGACATTCATGTGAAAAGCGCTAGGCGTCCCAGCCAACTCACTGGCCGCCGCCCCTAACATCGAGGCCAAACCTGCCGATGGTCCCTGGTGACGGCGCAGACCGGCGCCGCGGACACAAGGGGACCATGTGCGCACGACGACTCACGAGGAGGTTGGTAGCGACATGGCGGCGAGTGAACTCTCTGCGCAGCTCTGGAAGGAACGCGAGCTGCTCGAGCTGCTGCTCTTCAAGCTCGAGGAGGAGCAGCTACTGCTCACCGCGGGCAAGTCGCGCTGGATCTCCCACGCGACGCGCGAGGTCGAGCAGGTGATGGAGCGCATGCGCTCCGTCGGGCTCGCCCGCACCGTCGAGGTCGCCTCGCTCGCAGAGGAGTGGGGGATCAGCCCCGATTCCAGCCTCCGCGAACTCGCCACGGCCGCGCCAGACGGCATCTGGTCCGACATCTTCGCCTCGCACCTGGCCGCCATGATCGAGCTCACCGCTCAGATCGCCGAGGTGCGGGACACCAACGAGCGCCTGCTGCGCGAAGCGGCCCGCTCCACCCAGGAGACCATCAACGGCCTCGCCGGCGGCGGCGGAGACCCCGGGGTGTACGGCGCGGGCGGCGAGAGCCGGCCCGGCGCATCCACTGCCAGGCTCTTCGACACGGAAGCGTAGGACAGCGACAGGATGAGCACCTTCAGCGGACTCAACACCGCGTACACCGGACTGGTCGCCGCCAAGGCGGGCCTGGATGTGGTCGGCCAGAACCTGGTCAACGCCAACACGCAGGGATACACCAGGCAGCGCGTCCAGACGTCCGGCGTGCCGGCGCTCAACCAGGCCGGGCTCTTCGTCGGCGGCGTCCGCCCGGGCCAGGGTGTGAGCGTCGACGGCATCCAGCGTCTCGACGATGCGGCACTGGATGCGCGGGTGCGCACCACCACGGCCCTCTCCGGATACTCGAACACCAGGGCGTCCGCCCTCTCCACGCTCGAAGCCTCGCTCAACGAGCCGGGCACGAACGGCATCTCGGCGCAGCTGCAGAAGTTCTGGTCGGCCTGGTCGGACGTGTCCAACCAGGCGGGGGAGCAGGCGCCGGCCGGCGTGCTGCTCGGCCAGGCGGGCAGCCTGGTCACCCAGATCTCGCAGGGCTACGCGTCCGTCGACAACCAGTGGAGCGCTCTGCGCACCAACGTGGACGGCATGGTCACCGACCTCAACCAGGCCGCGAGTCAGGTCGCAGAGCTCAACGGCCGCATCCGGTCGACGCTGGCCTCCGGGGGCTCGGCGAACGAGCTGATGGACCGCCGCGACGTGCTCACCACGCAGATCGCCAACCTCGCCGGCGGCGTCGTGCGTCCGCGCGACGACGGAACGGTGGATGTGCTGATCGGCGGCAACGCGATCGTCTCCGAGACCTCGTTCAACGCCGTGCAGGCCGCAGGCGCCCGGCTGATGGGGGATGCGACAGGCGACCCCGTCCGCCTCGAGTGGGCGAGCCGTCCGGGCTCGGCCATCGCGATGGAGGGCGGCGCCGTCTCCGGCGCGATCTCCACGCTCGCGCCGGCAGACGCATCCGGCACCGGGGGAGTGCTGGCTGAGGCAGCGGCCGGATACAACGCCTTCGCGGTCACGCTCGCCCAGCGGGTGAACGACCTGCACCGCACGGGAGCGACCCCGAGCGGCGCGACCGGCCTCGACTTCTTCGCGATCGACGCCACCAAGCCCGCCGCGCTCGGCCTGTCCGTCGTGCCGACCACCATCGGCCAGATCGCGACGGGGACGCCGGGTGCCGGTGGAAGCGACGGCAGCCTCGCGGGGGCCATCGCCCAGCTCGGCACCGGCCCGAATGCCGTCGACAAGCAGTGGACGGCGTTCGTCGTGCGCATCGGCGTGGCGAGCAAGTCGGAGCAGCAGCAGTCCGCGCTGGCCGACCTCGCCTCCAAGGGCGCGGTGAACGCGCAGCTCTCCAACTCGTCCGTCGACCTCGACGAAGAGAACATGAACATGCTGGCGTTCCAGCATGCCTACCAGGGTGCCGCCCGCGTGATGACCGCGGTCGACGAAGCGCTCGACGTGCTCATCAACCACACCGGATTGGTCGGGAGGTAACCGTGTTCACCCGTGTGACGAACGCGACCCAGACGCTCAACGCGCAGAACAACCTGCAGGCCAGCCTGCAGCGGCAGACCGCGCTCTACGATCAGGCGACGAGCAGGCGCCTCCTGAACCGGCCGTCGGACGACCCGACAGCCACGGCGAGCGCCCTCGGCGTCCGCTCCGACCAGGCGGCCAACGCACAGTACGCGCGCAACGCGGACAACGGGGACGCCTGGCTCACCACCGCCGACTCCACGCTCACCTCCGTCGAGGCGATCATGAACAGGGTCCGCGACCTCACGGTGCAGGGCTCCAACGACGGCGCACTCTCTCCCGAGGCGAAGGAGGCCGTGGCCACCGAGCTCGACGGCCTCAAGAAGAGCCTGCTCTCGCTCGCGAACACCACCTACCTCGGCCGAACGGTCTTCGCGGGCAACTCGAACGCCGGCGTCGCGTTCCAGCCCGATTACACGTTCACCGGCGTCGCCGGGAGTACAGTCGACCGCAGAGTCGGTCCAGACTCGACCGTGCGCGTCGACTCCGACGGCGCAGCGGTGTTCGGCACGGGGGCGAGCTCGGTGTTCGCGCTCATCGACAACACCGTGAGCGATCTGCGCTCCGGGGTGAACACGGGACCTCGCCTCGGCGAGATCGACAACCGGATGAAGGCCATCGTGGGAGAGCACGCGGAGATCGGCGGGCGCCAGACCCGCATCGACAAGGCGAAGGACACGCTTGCGGTCAACTCGAACTCGCTCGAAGGCCAGCGCGCGAGCCTCGAGGACGTCGACCTCAGCAAGGTCCTCCTCGACCTGAAGACCCAGGATGTGAACTACCAGACCGCGATCGCCGTCACGGCGAAGGTGCTCCAGCCGACGCTGATGGACTTCCTCCGATGAGCGCCGTCAGCTTCCTCGCCCCGCCTCCCGGCCTGGAGCCGCTGGTCGACTTCGAGCTCACCGCCGTCGCCGGCGCGGAGGGCCTGTACACGCTGCAGGCCGCCGAGCGCCCGGAGATCCGCCTGTTCACGATCGACGCGGCCCGACACCTGCCCGGCTACTCGCCGGAGCTCCCCGACGACAAGGCCGCCGACCTCGGCGTCAGCACGGCGGCGGAGGTGCTGGCGCTCGTCGTCGTCACCCCGTCGCGCGAGGGCAGCACAGTCAACCTCGCCGCTCCCGTGCTCGTCAACAGGGCGACCGGCGCTGGACTCCAGCTGGTGCTCGACGACGACGTGTTCCCCGTGCAGGCGGAACTCGCAGCCCTCGCGGGCGCCTGAGTCTCAGACCCCTCGCACTATTTGGCGGGAGGGCACGGCACGGTCTTGCCGATGGCCTCCGTCATCTGCGCCTCCGACCACGGAAGCCCGGCGACGACCTTCGCGCCCTTCACCTTCGCCGGCACCTTCGAGACGATGGAGGCGAGCCGCTGCGCGAGGTACTGCGCGAACGCGGGCCCCGGCGTCGAGTTGTTGAGGGCGACCACGATGGTCAGACCGGACGACGGGTCGCTGTACATCGCCGACATGTAGCCCGGCATCGCTCCCGCACTGCCGCGCAGCGGGCCGAGGATCTGCACGCCGAGCCCGTACTTCTGCCAGTCCGACCCGTTCGGGATGCCGGTCGCCTGCGCCTTCGCCGACTTCTCCGACACCAGCGAACCGCTGGCGAGGGCCTGCACGTACGACTTGAGGTCCGGGACGTTCGAAACCACACCGGATGCGGTCCAGCCCATCGACGGCGACAGCTGCGTCACATCCCGCATCGGCTCGCAGACCACGGCGCCCGCAGGGTCGATGCCCACCGAGTATCCGGCAGGATGCGGGCCGGGCACGGTGAGCTGCGACGGACCAGGGAACGAGCTCGACGTCATCCCGAGCTTGTCGAAGATGTAGTGGGAGTAGAGGTCCTGCCAGGACTTGCCTGACGCGTTCTCGAGCGCCATGCCGAGCAGGACGAAGTTCGTCATCGACACCCCGAGCTTTTCGCCCGGCTTGCCGAACGGCTGCGTGGCGAGGCCGTCGCTGGCGAGTTCGAGCGCCGGCCACTGCCTGGTGGGGTTGTTGAGGAAGATGTGGTTCAGCTGGCCCTGGAAGTCGCCGATGCCCGAGGTGTTCTGGCACAGCTCCCGCAGGGTGACGCCGTCGACGCCGACCAGCCCCGGCAGCCATTTGGTGAGCGGGTCGTCGAGCTCGACCGTGCCGTCGTCCACCAGGCCGAGCAGCACGGTGCACGTCATCGGCATGGTGTTCTGCGCGATCCGGAAGGTCATCCCGGCGGTGACCGGCTTCGATCCCTTGAGGGTCGTTGTGCCGATGCCGTCGGTCCAGCTGCCCGCCCACGGCGCCCACACGCCGACCATCGCTCCGGATGCGCCTGCCTGCTTCATCGCGTCCGTCACCGCGGTCTTCAGCTTGCCCGTGACCTCGGAGGAGAAGCCGCCGGCGACCTGCTTCGGCAGCGTGGAGCTCGCGCCGGCATTCGGGGTGCACGCGGCCAGAACCAGGGCGAGGACGCTCGCCAGGGCGACGGCGGTGATCCGTCTCGCTCGTCGTCGCATTGCCATCCCCCGATGGGTTCGGTGTCCCTGGTCAAAGGATTCTAACCGCTCACGGGGGACGCACCGTGCAGCGCACCGGTATCCCGGCCCGCCCGGTGTGCGCTCACTTTTCTGCGGTTCCCTGCTCCTGCGTGGATGCGCGAGCGGCCAGCTCGGTACGATTCGCGACGCCGAGCTTGGAGTAGATGTGACTCAGGTGCGTCTTCACGGTGCTGCGGCTCATCAACAGGCGCGCCCCGACGTCAGGGTTCGACAACCCCTCCGCGACCGTCGTGGCCACCTGCACCTCGGTCGGAGTGAGGCTCGCCCAGCCGGTCGTCGGGCGAGAACGCGGCCCGTGAGCTCGTCGGGCGTACGCGACAGCCTCCTGAAGGTCCCACGCAGCGCCCACCGAGGCTGCGTTCTCCCCGTCCGCCGAGGCTCGGACGGCCTGAAGAGCCGAGAGTGCCTGATCGTAGGACGCCTGCTGTGTTGGCGTGCGCGGAAGTCCCAGGCGGGCACGCGCCGCCGACGCGGCAGCGAGGAGCCGCACGGCGTCCACGGAGGGCCTTGCGAGCGCACTCACGCGCGCCAACGCCTCCACGCTCTCGATCTGAGCGGGGACCAAGCCGTGGTGCACGCGGATCGCCAGAGCCTCGTGCTGCAGTTCGGCGGCCCGGCCCAGCGTCTCCGGGGTGTTCGCCGCCAGCTCCGCTTGGCCGCAGAGCGCTTGGGCGAGAGACCCGGGAAGGCCGAGGCGCCGGCAGGCGTCGACCGCCCGGGCGAACACCTCGGCCGCCTCGTCCACGCGGCCGAGAGCGGCCAGGGCGGCACCCAGTTGCGGCAGCGCGCGAGCCGAGATCCACGTCTGGGCACCGCGCTCTGTCGCGGCGGCGGGGCGCTCGAGCCACGCGACCGCTGACGCCGCGTCTCCCCGCTGTGTCGCGAGCGACGCCAGCGCCTCATTGAGGCCGGGAATGAACACGTCGTCGCGTTCGGCGAACTGCGCGAAAGGAACGAGGAGGTCGGCTGCCGGCTCCGGATGCCCGCGCACCGCGACGATCCGGGCGAGGGTCGAGCGAGCGAGCCCCAACCGAAGGTAATCGTTCAGCGGCTCTGCCAGAAGGACCGCCTGCTCGGCCAGCTCCTGCGCGCGCGGGAGGTCGCCGGTCGCGAAGGCGCCGTCGGCCTGGTACGCGAGCAACGTCGAGCGAATCCCCGGATGGTGGGGCAGTTCCTTCTGCAGACCCTCGGCCACGGCCTGAGCCTTCGCATGCTCGTCTCCCAGGTGCAGGATCATCGCCTGCAGGGCACCAGACCCTCCCTCCACGAACGAGCTGCCGGTCGTGAGAGCCGATTCGCGAGCCTTCTCGCACAGGGCCCACGATTCGCCGAAGTCGGTGTAGAACGAGCCGACGGCCGACAGCAGAAGACACTGCGCGTGCTCGGCTGTCGCCCCGATCTCCTCCGCCAACGCGAGGGCGTGCGCAGCCGCCTCGTACTCCACGTCGAGGGGTCCCGCCGTGTCTGCGACGAAGGCCAGGCCGGTCAGAAGCCGCACCTGGAGCAGGGTCCGATCCTGGGTTCCCCGTTCGATCGCAGCCCGGAGGAACGTCATTCCCTCCCGGCCGCGCTGGTCGAAATGCCAGTACCAGGCCAGGCTGGCGGCGAGTTGTCGGCCCTGTTGCGGATCGGACGCTGCGAGCCCGTACTGCAGGCCGGCCACGAGATTGTCGTATTCGCGGGCGATCTCATCCCGCCAGGTGAGGGGGTTCGACACCCGATCCCGGTCGGCGGCCTCCGCGACGGCGACGCACCAGCCGAGGTGGCGAGCACGGCTGACCTCCTGCTCGCCCGCCTGTGCTGCCCGTGCCGTCGCGTACGCACGGATGGTCTCGAGCATCCGGTAGCGTGCGCGGCCGTCGCGTGTCTCCGTCACGAGGAGCGACTTGTCGACGAGCCGACGGATCGCCAGCAGGACATCGGACGATGTGACGTCCTCCCCCTCGGCGCACACCACCTGGGCGGCTGTCGACGTGAAGGAACCGGCGAACACGAAGAGGCGGCGGAAGATGACGCGATCGGGGTCATCGAGCAAGGCATAGCTCCAGTCGATGGATCCCCGCAGGGTCAGCTGGCGCCGCGGGGCACCTCGAGGGCCACGGACCAGCAGCGAGAACCGATCCTCGAGGCCCGCTTCGACCTGCTCAGGGGTGAGAACGCGCATCCACGCGGCGGCGAGCTCCAACGCCAGGGGGACGCCATCCAGGTGGGCCGCGATGGAGAGCACCGCCCGGAGACTCGACTCGTTCACCGCGAACTCCTGCTGCACCGACCGGGCGCGATCGACGAACAGGTCGACAGCGTCGGCGTCCTTCAGCGGAGGAACCAGCAAGACCGTCTCGCCGGGAAGGGACAGCGGCTCCCGGCTGGTCACCAGGACGACGACATCCGGACAGGACCGGAGCAACACCTCGACCAGCTCGGCGACGCCCGCGAGAACGTGTTCAGCGTTGTCGAGGCAGAGAAGCGCACGCCGCGCTGCCAGGTGATCGCGAAGGGACCGGAGCCGAGTCCCGAGGGGCGGCGCGCCGACAGCGGCGGCCGCGGCCTCTGCGACCGACTCATCGTCCGACAGCAGGGTCAGATCGACCCAGAACACGCCATCCGGAAAGTCGCCCGCCCTCCGGTGCGCGACCTCCGTCGCCAGACGCGTCTTACCCGCTCCGCCGGGTCCCGTGAGGGTGATCAGGCGTCGGGTCGAGAGGAGGCCGGACACCGTCGCGAGCTCGTCGTCCCGGCCGATGAAGGCGGTGAGCGGCGTCGGAACGTCTGCCACGGACGCGGAGGCCTCCGAATAGTCGGCGTCCTCCGCTGCGCTCATGCGCTCCACCCTGCCACGCAATGCCGCCAGACCGCACGATATCGGCCAGGTGGCCGATGTTCGGCTCGGAGGATCAGGACAGGCTCAGGAGCACGACGTTCGACACGAATCGGAGCACGAGCATGGTTTCCTCACCCTCGACGATCACAGCGGCGGGACCGCTGGTGGTCTCCGACCGCAACCCCCGCTATTTCACACCCGGCTCCGGCCCTGACACCGGAAAAGCGGTCTACCTCACCGGGTCCCACATCTGGAACAACCTCCAGGACGGCATGGGCCCCGGGCCGGACGCACCGGATGCTCCCGAGCAGCTGGACTTCGACGCCTACCTCGATTTCCTCACCGCTCGCGGGCACAACTTCATCCGGCTGTGGCGGTGGGAGCAGTTCCGCTCCCAGGCGGCCGGAGGTAACTTCCACCTCGACATGAGCCCGCAGCCGTGGAGTCGCACCGGACCCGGAACGGCCAAAGACGGCAAGCCGCGCTTCGATCTGGACCAGCTGGACGACGACTACTTCGCACGCCTCCGTGGTCGGGTCGTCGCTGCCGGCAGCGCCGGTATCTACGTCGGGGTCATGCTGTTCGACGGCTGGGCACTCCACCTCAGCCCGGCGCCGGACCACATCGAGGGCCACCCGTTCCACGCCGCCAACAACATCAACGGCGTCGCCGCCGAATCCATCCTGGACCTGCAGGTCCTCCCGCTGGACGAGCGCGTGCAGGAGATTCAGGACCGGTACATCCGCCGGGTGATCGACACCCTCCACGACCTGCCCAACGTGCTCTGGGAGGTGGCGAACGAGTCCTCCGGCGGCGGCACGGTGAGCGACGAGTTCGCGGGCTTCATCGGCCTCACGACCGCCCCGGACTGGGGCGACACGACCCAGTGGCAGTACCGGGTCATCGATCTCGTGAAGGACCACGAGGAGAAGAGCGGCTACGACACGCACCCCATCGGGATGACGATGCAGTTCCCCGTCGCGAACCAGACCGCCGTCAACCGGCCTCTGCTCGCCAGCGACGCGGAGTGGATCTCACCGGGCTACGACGACGAGATGTTCGCCGACGGCGGTCACCCGATGGCCCCCGGCGCACCCCCGTCGCGCTGGTACGCCGACCCTCCGGTCGCCGACGGCGCGAAAGTGATCATCAGCGATTCCGATCACTACGCGCCAGGACAGGGCGACGCGCTGTGGGTCTGGAAGACCTTCCTGCGCGGCCATCACCCCATCCTCATGGACTACGGCATCATCGCCGGGTTCGAACCGACGGACGAGAGCTCGGCCGCCAGCGGCATCCCGCCGTTCGAGTCGTACGAGCCTGCACGGTGGGCGATGGGCGACACGCGCCGCTACGCGGAGAGGATGGATCTCGTCGAGATGACGCCGCGAGACGACATCGCGTCCTCGGGGTACAGCCTCGTGCACGCCGGCGCCGAATACCTCGTGCTGCAACCGGATGCCGACCGCGAGCTCCAGGTGCACCTGGAGGCGGGAGAGTACCGCGTGGAGTGGTTCGACATCGACGAGCGGACGACGCAGTCGGGCGATCCCGTCGTGGTGGATGAGGCGCGGGAGGTCTCCTTCCGAGCACCGTTCCCCCATCCCTCCGCACTCTATCTGTCCCGGGTCGACCGGTAGGAGGCCGACGATGAGCACAGTGATCGCCGACATCTCCATCTCCCTCGACGGGTACGTCACCGGCCCAGACCCGTCTCCGACCCAGGGCCTCGGCCGGGGAGGCGAAGGCATCCACGGCTGGGTTCTCCAGCACCCTCGCTCGCCCATCGACGAGGACATCCTGGCCACCTCGTACGAGAACACCGGCGCCGTCGTCCTCGGTCGCAACCTCTTCGACATCGTCGACGGGCCGGACGGGTGGAACGACGACATCGGGTACGGGCACGACCAGGACCAGACGATCGCCCCACCGTGCTTCGTCGTCACCCATCAGCGCCCGGACCACGTCCGCCTCCGCTCCCGTTTTCAGTTCGTGACCGAGGGCGTCGGCGAAGCCGTCCGGCTCGCCCGGCTCGCGGCGGGGAGCAAGGATGTCGTGGTGATGGGAGGCGCGAACGTGATCGACCAATCGATCGCCGCCGGGCTGCTGGATCGCCTGCACATCCATGTCTCCCCGCTGCTCGTCGGCTCGGGCGTACGCTTGTTCACCTCTGCGGGGACTGCGAGCTTGAGACAGAGGAACATCGTGAGTTCTCCGCGCGCGGTTCACATCCTGTACGACGTGATCGGTGAAGGGGATCGATGACCGGAACGGTGCTCGCGATCCTGGCGGCGCTGGCGTTCGGCGTCGGCGACTTCGCCGCCGGGATCGCCTCTCGGAGGATCCATTTCCTGTTCGTGACCCTGGTCATCGAGGCCATCGGCGTCATCTTGGTCGGCGCAGCGCTCCTCCTCACGGGGCCGCCACCACCGGAGTTCAGCTCTCTCGCCTGGGGAGCGGTCAGCGGGATCGGCTCGGCCATCGGCACTCTGGCCCTGTACCGAGGCCTCTCGCGTGGCCAGATGTCCGTGGCCGCTCCGCTGTCGGCCGTCGGCGCCGCGGCCATCCCCGTCGTCGTCGGGTTCCTCCTCGGCGACCGGCTCTCCGTCGTCGCCATCGCCGGCGTCGTCCTGGCCTTCCCCGGGATCTGGCTGGTGGCGAAGTCATCGGCGAAGACCACGCGGACAGGCACCGCGGACGGGCTCGTCGCCGGCGTGGGGTTCGCGCTCTTGTTCGTCGCGCTCCATCAGGCCGGCGGCACGCTCTGGCCGGTCGCGGTCGGCCAGCTCACCGCACTGGTCACCGTCGCGATCGCCACGGCCCTGTACCGGCCGCCCCGACCCGGCCGACGGGATGCGATCCGCGACCGGTGGTGGATCCTCGCGGCCGGCGTCCTCTCGATCAGCGCGACGATCGCGTACTTCTACGCCAGCCACGTGGGGCTGCTCACCATCGCCGCCGTCCTCGCCTCGATCTATCCCGCCTTCACGATCGTGCTCGCCGTCCTGATCCTCCACGAGCGGCCCACGCGTGCACAGCTCGCCGGACTGATCGCCTGCGGAGTCGCCGTCACCGCGATCACGGTCGCATAGCCCGGACGGACCGCCGCCCAGCATACGATCGTGGCATGCAGAGCTTCCCTCCCGAGATCGTCGACGCCGTCCTCCGCCACATGAACAGCGACCACACGGACGACAACCTCGTGATCGTGCGCGCCAACGGAGTGCCGGACGCCGCGCAGGCGACGATGACGGCACTGGATGCGCAGGGCGGCACGTGGCGCGTCGTCACCGCCGGCGACCACGCGACGGACGTGCGCATCCCGTGGACGATCCCGGTCGCCGAGCGCGCGGACATCCGCAAAGCCGTCGTGCTGCTCTACCGTTCGGCGTGCCGGACGCTGGGCATCGAGCCGCGCACCGAATAGGCGACCAATCCGTTCCCGCCCATCCTCCGAACCAGGAGATGAGGCGCAGCGCCAGCCGCGCCGCACACTAGGAGGGAACATCATGCGCACATCACCGAACCGTCTGGTCGCCACCATCTTCGGCGCCGTCTATCTCGTCGTCGGGCTTCTCGGATTCGCTTACACCGGCGGCGTCGGCTTCGTCGCCACCAAGGGTGGGCTCATCCTCGGCATCTTCGAGGTCAACCCGCTGCACAACATCGCCCACCTGCTGATCGGCGCTGCGCTGCTCATCGCAGGGCTCACCAGGGTGGCCGCCGCCAAGGCCGTGAACACCACGGTCGGCGCCGTCTACCTGCTGCTCGGCATCGTCGGGTTCTTCCTGGTCGGCACGGGCGCGAACATCCTGGCACTGAACACGCCCGACCACTTCCTTCACCTGGTGAGCGCCATCGTGCTCCTCGGCGTCGGCCTCGGCGCCGAGAAGACCGTCCGCCGCACGTCGGCCGTCGCCTGACCCGGCTGAGAGACGAGTCACGGTGAGCACCATGACCAGGGCAGTTCAGGGGGAGGCTGTAGGCGTGGCCGTCTCGGCGGCCACCCGCGCCTGGCTCGCCGTGGATGCGCTGGGAGCAGGGCTGCTTCACGCGGCCCTCGCCGCCAGCGCACCCCTCCCGGCCGCGATCGTCCTCGTGGCGTTCGCGGCAGGGGAGCTCGGGTGGGCGGTCGCGGCTTTCGTCCGCGACCGTCCGCCTTTCTTCCGGGCGGCACTCGTCGCCGCGCTGGTGCCCGTCGGTGCCTGGGCGGTCGTCGCGACAGTGGGAGCGACGTCGGAGGCCGGGACCGTCCTGGCACTGCCGCCGTTGCCGCTCGCGGTCGCCGCCCTGCTCGACGTCGCGGTCGCTGCGACCATCGCCGTAGTGCTGCGCCGCGGGAAGGCGGCCAACCCGGATGCGGGTGCCCTGCGCTTCGTGCTGGCGCTCCTGCTGAGTGCAGCAGCGGTCAGCGCGGTCACCATCCCGGCGCTCGGTGTCACGGACGCGGGTGTGGCGGCAGTGGATGTGCACCTGCAGCACTCCGGGCACCACTGAGCCGCGCTTCGTCGGACCGGCTTTCAACACCCTGGCGTTTCCCAGCCTCGCTGCTACACTTAGGGCACCCTTCCTTAGGTAACCCTAACTAGCAAGCAGAACGGCTGGAGCATCGTGGCAGCAATCATCCCCTTCTCCCAAGCCCTTCGTGAGCGGACCCGAACCGATCACGGGTCCAGCGAGGGTGCCGGCTTCATGCAGGACCTGATGACCGGGAAGGGCTGCCGCGAGGACTACATCGCCCTGGTGGCCCAGCACTACTTCATCTACGAGGCCCTGGAGGCGGTCGCCGGCCGGATGAGCGACGACCCGGTGGCCGCCGCCTTCATCACCCCGAAGCTGACCCGCCTTCCCGCGATCGAGGCCGATCTGGCGTTCCTGCTCGGCGCGGACTGGCGCGACCGCATCGCCCCCGTCCCCACGACGGTCCGCTACGTCGACCGCATCCACGAGGTCACCGACTGGCCGGGCGGCTTCATCGCCCACCACTACACGCGCTACCTCGGCGACCTGTCCGGCGGCCAGATCATCCGCACCCTCATGCAGCGCCAGTTCGGATTCGAGACGAACGGCGTCGGCTTCTACCTGTTCGCGGAGATCGCGAAGCCGCGCGAGTTCAAGGACGTCTACCGCGCCCAGCTGGACGCCGTCGACTGGGACGACGCGGAGCGCGAGCGCGTCATCGACGAGGTCATCATCGCCTACGCGTTCAACACGTCGCTGTTCGAAGACCTGGCCGCGGCCAAAGCCGCCGCCTAGACGCCCGCGCGCCGCAGCACGAACGATCCGTTCCCGAATCGCACCGTCGACCCGGGATCGACCTCGTGCCGGGTGTTCGGGTCGCACGCGTACGCGCCGTCGCCCGGATACACGATCGTGGTGCCGTTCGCCGACCCGAGGTCGAGCACCCAGAAGATCCCGTCGTACTGCCCGAACGCCAGGTGCGCCCGCGAGATGGACTTGGCGTCGTCCGCCACCGTGATCAGCTCGGCGTGCGCCGGATCGTCCAGCTCGGTCCCTGGCGTGTGCGCGGCCGGGTTGCGCCCGATCACGCCGTTCCCGCTCGTCTCCACGTGCTGCCCGTCACTGAAGTCGAGCACGAAGGTCACCGCCATCTGAGTCTCCTGTCGCGTGTGTTCGGCGTGTGCGCGCCTCAGCCCTCGCGGGGCCGGGTGCGCATGAATCGTTCGACGTCCGCATCCACCATGATGTCGCTCGGCCGCAGGGGGCGGGACAGGTAGAGCCCGTCGAGCGAGGTGATGCGGCTCAGGGCCACGTAGGTCTGGCCGGGGCTGAACGCCCGCTGACCGAGGTCGACGACCGCGGAGTCGTACGTCTTGCCCTGGGACTTGTGGATGGTGACCGCCCACGCCAGCCGCAGCGGGAACTGGGTGAACTCGGCGACGACGTCTTTGGTGAGCTTCTTGGTGGCGGGGGAGTACGAGTACTTGAACTTCTCCCAGATGGCCGGCTCGACCTCGTGGATCTCGCCGTCCACGTCCACGTAGACGTTGGAGTCGATGCGGGTGACCGTGCCGATGGTGCCGTTGACCCAGCGCGGCCCCTCGCCGCCCTGGCCGACGTCGTTGCGCAGGAACATGACCTGCGCCCCCACCTTGAGCTCGAGCGTCTCGTCTGCCGGGTACGTGCGGCCGCCGAAGTCGCCGCTGACCTCCGCCTTGGCGGTGAGCGCGCGGCCGGGCAGGCGGCGCAGCGCCTCCGCGTTGATGCGGTTGACGGAGTCGTTGCGGGTCGCCAGCGTGATCGTGCCGTCATCCGGTGCCGGGCGGGCACCCATCTCGTTGAGCCGGTCGGCGATCTCCTTGGTGACCTGGCCGTGCCGCACCGCATTGAGCATGTATTTGAAGTCGGACTCGTGCTGGCGGTGCACCTCGACGAGTTCCACGATCTTGAGGTCGGCCTCCTGCCACACCTTGGCGTCGAAGAACCACATCGACCGGTACGTGTCGCCGAAGTATGCCCGCTCCTCCGGATCGCCCGGCACGGGAGCCAGCTGGTACGGGTCGCCGAACAGCACCACCTGCACGCCGCCGAAGGGCTCCTTGTTGCGCTGTCTGGCCTGGCGCAGGCTGCGGTCGACCGCATCCATCAGGTCGGCGTTGACCATCGAGACCTCGTCGATCACGAGGGTGTCGATGCTGTTGAGCAGCTTGCGCAGCTCGGCGCTCTGCTCGATGTCGTGGTCGGCGATGACCCCGATCGGCAACCGGAACAGCGAGTGGATGGTCTGGCCGCCGACGTTCAGCGCAGCAACCCCGGTGGGCGCGGAGATGACGAGCGACTTCTCCGTGTTCCAGGAGAGATGGTTGAGCAGCGTGGATTTTCCTGTGCCGGCGCGACCGGTGACGAACACATGCTCGCGGGTGTGCTCGATCAGCTCGAACACCCGCTGTTGTTCGGGCGTGAGGGAGAGTCGGCCCATCCGATTCCCTTCCGTCGCGCGACCTGCCGAACTACTCTAACGCGGCGCCGGGCTCGGACGGCGGTTCTCCACAGGCCCATAGGATGGCGGCATGAGTGGGGACGAGTCGGAGGGTGCACCCGCGCATCCGCTCGCCGCTCTCAGCCCCCGCACGCGCGTCCTGCTGATCTGGTCCGGCGTGGCCGTGCTGCTCGTCCTGGCGTTCGTCGCCGCGGTCGGCGCCGTGCAGCGCGCGTTCTACAGCCCGGCCGGTTTCGCCACCTCCTACGTGGATGCGCTGGCCGCCAGGGACGTGCGCGCCGCGATGGCGATGCCGGGCGCAGACCCGACCGCCGCATCCCTGTCGGCGCAGGGCCTGCCCGCGAAGCCGTCACGCGAACTGCTCCGACCGGATGTGCTCCCTCACCTCACCGGCATCCGGGTGGTCAGCGACGACCAGCTGGCGTCCGGCTCGCACCTGGTGGAGGTGGCAGCCCGCGCGAACGGGCATCCGGTGACGGCGAAGTTCACCGTGCGGCAGACCGGCTCGGTGCTCGGCATCCTGCCGCTGTGGGAGTTCGCGAAGACGCCGCTGACGGTCGCGCACATCCAGGTGCAGCACGCGGACACGTTCACGATCGCCGGCCACACCCTCGAACCCCGCGCGGCGGAGAAGCAGCCGGCCGACGCGTTCTCCGTCGCGGCCGACTACCTCATGTTCGCCCCCGCCCGGTATTCGCTCGGGCACCACTCCCGCTATCTCACGGCCGACACGGTCGCCTTCCCCGCCGCGGCAGGGCAGCGGGTGCCGGTGGCAGTGGATGCGCAGCCGACCAACGCGTTCGTCTCCGTCGTGCAGACGCAGCTCCACGACTTCCTCGACGACTGCGCCAAGCAAGAGGTGCTGCAACCGGCGGGCTGCCCGTTCGGGGCGGTCATCGACGACAGGGTGCAAGGACTGCCGGCCTGGTCGATCGTGCGCTACCCGCCGGTGACCATCCAGGCCGGGGAGACCGGATGGGTGATGCCGCGCTCCGAGGGCGCCGCCCACCTGTCCGTGACGGTGCAGTCGCTGTTCGACGGGTCGGTGTCGCAGCGCGAGACCGACGAGCCGTTCGCGATGTCCGTGTCGAAGATCACCCTCCGCGACGACGGCGGGATCGACCTGGTGGTGGCGGACTAGGGCTGCTCGGCGCTACCGGCTCGCCCCTACCGCCGAGCCCCATCCCGCGACGCCAGCTTCTGCAGCCGCTCGTTGTACGCGTTCAGCTCCGCCTCGCCGGTGCGGTCGGCGTTGCGGTCGCGGCGCTTGGTCTCGCGGTCGTCGCTGCGGCTCCACTGGATGGCCACCACGATCGCCAGGATGACGGTGGGGATCTCGCCGACGCTCCAGGCGATGCCGCCTCCCGTCTGCTGGTCGACGAGCGGGCTGTCGCCCCAGGTGCGGCCCATCGAGCCGAACCAGTCGGCGAGGAGCAGTCCGGTGCTCTGCATGATCGAGAGGCCGAAGAAGGCGTGGAAGGCCATCGTCCCGAGCAGGAGCAGTAGCCGGAACGCGTACGGCAGGCGGTACTTGACGGGGTCGATGCCGATCAGCGACTGCACGAAGAGGTAGCCGGTGATGAGGAAGTGGATGATCATCCACTCGTGCCCGATGTGGTCGGTGGTGGCCCAGCGGAACAGCGGCGTGTAGTAGAACGCCCAGAGCGACCCGGCGAACAGCACGGCGGCCACCACCGGGTTCGAGATGACGTTCGCGAAGCGGGAGTGCACCGCCAGCAGGATCCACTCCCGACCGCCGCGGGAGCCGTCCGTGCGCTTCCTGATCGACCGCAGCGCCAGGGTGACGGGTGCTCCGGGCACGAGCAGCAGCGGCACCATCATCGTCAGCACCATGTGGGCGAGCATGTGGGTGGAGAAGAGGTACTTCTCGTACACGTTGACGCCACCGGAGGTGATGTAGAACAGCAGCACGATGCCGAGGATCCAGAACACCGTGCGGTGGATGGGCCAGGCGTCTCCGCGCTTGCGCAGCCGCCAGACGCCCGCGAGGTAGAAGAAGATCGCGAAGCCGCACGCGAGCACCCAGAGCAGGTCGAAGTTCCAGCTCGTGAACAGCCGGCCCCAGGTGAGTTCGGGTGGCAGCTTCTCTCCGGTGAGGATCTGGGCGGGCGTCGGAGACTGTCCGAGCTTCTCCGCCACGGGCGTCGCTGTGCGGGCGAGCGCGGCGGCGACACCGGATGCGATCCCCATGAACGCGAGTTCGGCCGTGACGATCCACCAGAAGGTGCTGCGCTTGCCGCCCGCCTTGAGCCTGCCGATCAGGATGCGCCGCTGCATCACGCCGAAGACGCCGAGCGCTCCGAGTGCCGCCACCTTGACCAGCACCAGGATGCCGTACGGCGTGGCCAGCTGCGCCAGCGTGCCGACGCGCAGCTCGGCGTTCACGTAGCCGGAGGCCGCGACGACGATGAAGGCGATCAGGGCGAGCGACGAGTACCGCTCAAGCACCGGGACGAGGCGGCCGGCGTCGAGCGTGCGCCTGGCGACGATGAGCGTGACGAGCCCGCCCAGCCAGATCGCGGCGAAGAGAACGTGCAGGCCGAACGAGGTGACCGCGGCGTCGTGACCGGCGGCATCCGCGCTGTGGCCCTGCTGCGCCATCGGGACGATCGACGCGATGGCGAGAGCGGTGACGAAGATGAGGGCCGTGTGGTTGCGGACCGCGAAGCAGAGCACCGTGACGGCGGCGGCGATGAGCGTGATGCCCAGCCAGGCCTGCCCGATGGAGACGCTGGTGACGAACGAGCTGAGGCCGTTGCTGAACGCCTCGTCGAACGACCACGGCACGTTCGAGACGCTCACGAACGTGAACAGGCCGGTGGCCGCGCTCGCGACCGTCATCACCGCGGCGGAGCCTGCGGCGAAGTCGAGGGACTTGCCGAACTCGTCCTTCCCCGGACTGAACGCGAAACAGGCGAGCACCAGCGCGCCGATCGTGCCTGCGGCGCTCAGGTTCACGATGAGGGTCGCCGTCGGGAGACCCCACCGCACGAGCGCCCCCGGGTCGGCCAGGAGGGGTGCCGCAGCGCCTCCGCCGAACGCGAGGGCCGCGATCATGGAGACGATCGCGACGATCAGCAGGACGGCAGGACCGATGATGCGGACGAGTCGGGGCACCGGACAAGCCTACGTCTCACGCGCTGAGAGCCCGCACACAGGTGCGGACAGACGACGAGGGCGGCACCGCCGTGCGGTGCCGCCCTCGATCAAGCCGGTGAGACTACTTGACGGCAGCCTTGAGCTTCGAGCCGGCGGTCAGCTTGACGCGGTGACCGGCCGGGATGGCGATCTCGGCGCCGGTCTGCGGGTTGCGGCCGGTGCGGGCAGCGGTCTCGGTGCGCTCTGCAGCGAGCCATCCCGGGATGGTGACCTTGCCACCGTTGGCGACGGTCTCCGCGATGGTGGCGAAGAATGCGTCGAGCACGCCACCGACGGCAGCCTGGCTCTGACCCGACGACGCGGCGACGGCGGCAACGAGCTCGGTCTTGTTCAGCGACTTGTCAGCCATTGAGTGTCCTCCTCGGACCTTGTGCTGGATATACAGCTTTTATGTGGAACGGTTGAGGCCAAACTGGCCGTTACGTTTGGTCGGTTGACCGCCTCGAATGTATCAGAAACCCGCGAAAACACGCGGATTCTCGGCGTTTTTCACAAAGTAGGGAGCATTTGGGCAGGCGCGGGGACCGCATCCACCTCCCGGCGGGAACGACGAAGGGGTGCCCGGCCGAAGCCGGACACCCCTTCGAGGATGCTGTCTCGCTGTTTACCAGCTGGACTTGGTGATACCGGGCAGCTCGCCACGGTGCGCCATGTCGCGGAAGCGAACGCGCGAGATGCCGAACTTGCTGAGGTTTCCGCGGGGACGGCCGTCGACGGCGTCGCGGTTGCGAACGCGGATCGGGGAGGCGTCGCGCGGGATCTTCTGCAGGCCCTGGCGAGCCGCTTCGCGCGACTCGTCGGTGCCGTTGGGGTCGATCAGGGCCTTCTTGAGCTCGAGGCGACGTGCCGCATAGCGGTCAACGATCACCTTGCGCTGCTCGTTCTTGGCGATCTTGGACTTCTTAGCCATGTGTTTAGCGCTCCTCTCGGAAGTCGACGTGCTTGCGCACTACGGGGTCGTACTTCTTGAGCACGAGACGGTCGGGGTTGTTGCGACGGTTCTTCTTGGTCACGTAGGTGTAACCGGTTCCAGCCGTCGAACGAAGCTTGATGATCGGACGAACGTCCTGCTGCTTTGCCATTAGATCTTCTCCCCACGGGCCAGGAGGTCCTTGACCACGGACTCGATGCCACGGGCGTCGATGACCTTGATGCCCTTGGCGCTCAGGGTCAGGGTGACGTTACGGCGAAGCGACGGCACGTAGTACGTCTTCTTCTGAATGTTCGGGTCGAAACGACGCTTGGTGCGTCGGTGCGAGTGCGAGATGTTGTGTCCGAAGCCGGGAACGGCTCCAGTCACCTGGCACACTGCTGCCATTGTCTTTTCTCCAATACCGCGGAGCCGGATGCTCCGCCCAAGGTCACTTGTCGGCACGGTTCACCCCAGAAATCCGGAGATGTTGGGGTTCACGTACGATCTGAGCAGGAGAGGCCCACTCAGCCAAACATCAATACTACGTCACATCCGTGCATCCCGCCAATCGCCCGGGATGCGCTGCTCACGCCAGGCGGGAGCAGGAGGCGCACAGACCGAAGATGTCGACCACGTGCTGGGGCTGCGTGAAGCCGTGCGCCGCCGCGGCGGCCTGAGCCCACTGCTCGACCGCGTCCGCCTCGATCTCGACCGTGAGACCGCAGTTGCGGCAGATCAGGTGGTGGTGGTGGCCGGTGGTGCACGCCCGGTAGAGGGCTTCGCCCTCCGGGGACTGCAGCGAATCGGCCTCACCCTCCGAGGCGAGGTCGGCGAGCGCTCTGTACACCGTGGCGAGCCCGATGGGCGACCCCGTCTCGTGCAGGCTGAGGTGGAGTCCCTGCGCGCTGATGAAGCCCTCCGTGGAGGTCAATGCCTCTCGGACGGCTTCGCGCTGCCAGGTGTTCCGCTTCACCACGCCAGGTTATCCGTTCTGCCTCACGAGTCGCCGTGAACCCTGGCGTCCGCCGACCAGGCGGCAGACCACGTAGATGACGAACGAGATGGTGGTGACGTACGGGCTGATCGGCAGGGCGCTGCCGATCGCGAGCATGATGCCTCCGACGACGGAGACGAGCGCGAAGCCGACGCTGAGCAGGGGAACGACGAGCGGCGACGACGAGACGCGCATCGCGGCGGCGGCCGGGGTCACCAGCAGCGACAGCACGAGCAGCGCTCCGACGATCTGCACGGACACGGCCACGGCCAGCCCGAGGAGCACCATGAACGCCAGGGCGACGAACCGCACGGGCACCCCGCGGGAGGCGGCGACATCCGCATCCAGGCTGTCGAAGGTCAGGGGGCGCCAGATCACCAGGAGCCCGATCAGCACCACGGCGCCGATCCCGAGCAGCCAGCCGAGCTGGGGGTCGTCGACGGAGACGATCTGCCCGGTGAGCAGACCGAACTTGTTGGCGCTCCTGCCCGGATACAGCGCGAGGAACAGGATGCCGAGGCCGAGCCCGAACGGCATCAGCACCGCGATGATCGAGTTCCTGTCTCTCGCTTTCGCGCCGAGCAGGCCGATCAGCACGGCCGCGATGAGCGACCCTGCCACCGAACCGACAACGACGTTCGCCCCGAACAGCAGGGCGGCGGCCGCGCCGGCGAAGGAGAGCTCGCTGATCCCGTGCACGGCGAACGCCATGTCCCTCTGCATCACGAAGACGCCGATCAGGCCGCCGACGACGCCGAGCACGGCTCCCGCGAAGATCGAGTTCTTCACCAGCGCGAGCAGTTCTCCGTAGTTGGCGAAGTCGAACAGCTGCGACCACAGGTCGGTGCTGGTTGCCAGGTGCGCGATCATGCCGCAGGCTCCGGATGCGCGGTGTGCCCGTGATGGTGGTGGTCGTGGGTCTCCGAGTCCGGGATCCCGACCACCACGATGCGCCCGCGGCTGCGGATCACGTCGATCGGCGTGCCGTACAGCTCGGTGAGCACGTCGCTGCGCAACACTTCGTCCGGGGTGCCCTCGCGGAACCGGCCGCCGGCCAGGTAGAGCACCTTGTCGACCATCCCGAGCACGGGGTTCACGTCGTGGGTGACGAAGACGACGGCGCTGTCGTGGTCGCGCCTGCGCTTGTCGATCAGCTCGCTGACGCCGCGCTGGTGCTGCAGGTCGAGGGAGAGGAGCGGTTCGTCGCAGAGCAGCAGCGACGGGTCTCCGGCGAGCGCCTGGGCGACGCGGAGCCGCTGCTGCTCGCCGCCGGAGAGGCTGCCGACGGGCACGTTGGCGTATCGACGTGCTCCGACGGAGTCGATCAGCTGCTCCACCTGCGCCTTGTCGGCCTTGGTGGGGATGGGCAGCCCCCAGCGATGGCCGTTGACGCCGAGTGCGACGAGGTCGCGAGCGCGCATCGGGGTGCCGGAGGCGATGATCTTCTGCTGCGGGATGTACCCGATCCGCCTGTCGCCGCGACGCACGTCGTGACCGTCGAACTGGATCGTGCCGGAGTCGAGCTGCTGCTGGCCGAGGATCGTCTTCAGCAGGCTGGTCTTGCCGGAGCCGTTCGGACCGAGCACCGCGACGAACTCGCCGGCGTGCACATCCAGGTCGAGGCCGCTCCACAGGGTGCGGTCGCCGAAGCCGAGGTCCGCATCCCTGAGTCGCAGCACCACGGGCCGCTGGTCGGGGGATGGAACGCGCTCCAGCGGCTCGACCGCTTCGGCGGTCATTCGCCGAGGGCCTTGGCCACGGCGTCGACGTTGCTCGTCATCCAGCTGATGTAGTCCTTGCCTGCCGGCAGGGTCTCCGTCACGGGGACGACGGGAACGTCTGCGCTCTTCGCCGCCGCGAGGACCTTCTCGGTCTCCGGGCCGCTGGTCTGCTCATTGTATGCAAAGACCTTCACGGCGTTGTCGCTGAACAGGTGCAGCATCTCGTTGAGCACGGAGGGCGACACGTCGGTGCCCTCCTCGATGGCCGAGCTGAACGCCTCCGGGGTCTTGTTGACGAGTCCGATGGCGTCGAGGAGGTAAAGGGGAACGGGCTCGGTGATGGCGGCGCCCTCGCCCGCGTACTTCTTCTTGAGGTCGGCCGTGCGCTGTTCCAGCTCGCCGAGGTCTGCGGTGAAGGCTGCGGCGTTCTTGGTGAACGTCGACGCCTGCGACGGGTCGGCCTTCGTCAGCGCATCCACCAGCGTCCCGGTGAACTTCTGGATGGTGGGGAAGTCGTACCAGACGTGCTCGTTGAGGTGGTCGCCCGCCGTCGCCTTCTTGCCGGAGATGTCGACGACGTTGAGCACGGCCGCCTTGTCGCCCGCCGACTTCCGCAGCGTTTCCATGAAGTCGTCGTAGCCTCCGCCGTTCTCGATGATGATGTCGGCTTTGGAGACGGCGAGCTGGTTCTGGGCGCTGGCCTCGAACGAGTGCGGGTCCTGGGCCGGGTTGTCCATCAGGGAGGTGACCTGGACGGCGTCGCCCGCGATGGTCTTGGCGATGTCGCCGTACACGTTGGTGCTGGCGACGACGGAGACGGTCTTGTCGGAGTCCGCTGCTCCGGATGCGCCGGCCGAGCATCCCGTGAGGGCGAGGGCGGCGGCGAGCGGAAGGGTGAGAAGTGTGGCGATGGAGCGCGACTTCATGTGGGGGGCCTGTCTAATTCGGCTGGTCGATGGATGCGCGCCGGTGAGTGGCACCCCCACACACTAATCCTTATTGATAATGATTGTCAAAACCATCATCAGTCGAGCAGCAGCGCGGGCTCCTCGATGATCGAAGCCACATCCGCCAGGAACCGGGATGCGACGTCGCCGTCCACCACGCGGTGGTCGAATGACGCGCCCAGCGTGGTCACGAACCGCGGCCGCACCTCGCCGTCGACGACCCACGGCTTCTGCTTGATCGTGCCGAGGGCGACGATGCCGACCTCGCCCGGGTTCAGGATGGGCGTGCCGGTGTCCATCCCGAACACGCCGATGTTGGTGATCGTGATGGTGCCGCCGGACATCTCGGCCGGGGTCGTCTTGCCGTCGCGGGCGGTGAGGGTGAGCTGTTCGAGCGCCGTGGCGAGTTCGAGCAGGGACATCTCCTGCGCCTCTTTGATGTTCGGCACGATGAGGCCGCGCGGGGTCGCCGCCGCGATGCCGAGGTTCACGTAGTGGCGCACGATGATCTCCTCGTCGGTCCACGACGAGTTCACGGTGGGGTTGCGGCGCACGGCCCAGATGATCGCCTTCGCCATGATGAGCAGCGGCGAGACCTTCACACCGATGAAGTCGGGCGAGTTCTTGAGGCGCTTGACGAACTCCATCGTGCGGGTCGCATCCACGTCGACGAACAGGCTGACGTGCGGAGCGCTGAACGCACTGGACACCATCGCGTTCGCGATCGTCTTGCGCACGCCCTTGACCGGGATGCGGTCCTCGCGGTCGTTCGGCCACTCCGGCGTCTGGATGTTGCGGAACACGCTCGCCTGGGTCGCCTCGCGCAGCACGTCCTCACGGGTGACCTCGCCGATCGGACCGGTGGGGGTCACCAGCGTCAGGTCGACGCCGAGGTCTTTGGCGAGCTTCCGGATGGGCGGCTTGGCGATCACCGGGATGGTCGGGGTCACGTGCACCTCGGAGCGCACGGTGAGCGACGGTGCGGCGGGGGCGGGTTGCGTCGCCGCCGTGGCCGGGGCGGCGGCCGCCTGGCTCGCTGTGGCCGCCGGTGCTGCCGCTGCAGCGGCAGCGGGCGCGGGCGCGGCTGCGCCGCTCGTCGCGACCGGGATCGCCGACGTGCCGGGATGGGTGACCCTGCGACGCCTGCTGGCGCCGTGTCCGGCCGCGCCGTAGCCGACGAGCACTGCTCCCGGCTTCTCGGCGGGCGCATCCACTTCGTGGGAGACGCTGGCTGCGGTGTCGGCGGCGGCCTCGGCCACCTCGCTCTGCGGTTCTGCCTCCTGCGGTTCGCCGGCGTCGGCCGAGCCTGCTCCCGAGTCGCTGGACACCGTGATGATGGGCGTGCCCACATCCACTGTCTGTCCTTCGGACACCAGCAGCTCGCCGACGACGCCCTCGAACGGCGACGGCAGCTCGACGAGCGACTTGGCCGTCTCGATCTCGACGATCACCTGGTTGACCGCCACCGGGTCGCCGGGCGCGACCTTCCAGGCGACGATCTCGGCCTCGGTCAGACCCTCGCCGACATCGGGAAGAAGGAACTTCGATTCGCTCATGTGTGCGACTTCTTTCGGTAAGCGGGATCAGGTGACGACGCGGGCGCGCTGCGGCGGCCGGATCAGTACGCGAGCGCCCTGTCGACGGCTTCGAGGATGCGGTCGGCGTCGGGGAGGTAGATGTCCTCGAGCTTCGCGGGAGGGAACGGGGTGTCGAATCCAGCAACCCGCAGCACGGGGGACTCGAGGGAGTAGAACGCCTTCTCGGTGACGGTCGCGGCGATCTCCGAGCCGACGCTGACGTTGCCGGGCGCCTCCTGGGCGACCACGAGCCTGCCGGTCTTCCGCACGGACTCCACGATCGGCGTGTAGTCGATCGGCGAGAGCGAGCGCACATCGATGACCTCGATGCTGCGGCCCTCCTCGGCGGCGAGCTCTGCTGCGCGCAACGCGACACTGACCATCCCGGCCCACGCCACGACAGTGGCGTCCGTGCCGGTGCGGACGACGCGGCTGGCGTGCAGCGGCGTCTCGTTCTCGACCAGGTCGACCTCGCCCTTGGGCCAGTAGCGGCTCATCGGCTCGAAGAAGAGCACGGGGTCGTTCGACTGGATGGCCTCCTGGATCATCCAGTACGCGTCGTGCGGGGTCGACGGTGCGACGATGCGCAGGCCGGCCGTGTGCGCGAAGTACGCCTCGGGGGCTTCCTGGTGGTGCTCGACGGCGCCGATGTGACCGCCGTGCGGCACCCGGATGACGATCGGCATGCTGATCTTGCCGTCGTGCCGGTTGGTGAGCTTGGCCAGCTGGGTGGTGATCTGGTCGAAGCCGGGGAAGATGAAGCCGTTGAACTGGATCTCCAGCACGGGACGGTACCCGCGCATGGCGAGACCGATGGCCGTTCCGACGATGCCGGCCTCCGCGAGGGGCGTGTCGATGACGCGCTGCGGACCGAACTCCTTCTGCAGGCCCTCCGTCACGCGGAAGACACCGCCGAGCGGGCCGACGTCCTCGCCCAGGATGAGCACGCGGTCGTCGTCGGTGAGCGCCTTCCTCAGTCCGGCGTTGAGCGCCTTGACCATCGGCAGCGACTGGATGCGCGGCTCCGGCTCGGCGGGCGCGGCAGGCTGAGCGGCCTCTGCGGCTTCGGCCGGCTCGGACGACTCCGACGACTCTGCGGCTTCGGACGACTCTGCGGCCTCGGCCTGCTCGCCATCCTCGGCGCGCGCATCCTGTGCCGTCTCCGTACCCGTGGGGGTGGGAGCCGCGTCCTCGATCGTGAACTCGCGCGACCACTCCTGCTCGGCGACGTGCTCTTCGAGCACGATGGAGCCTGGCTCGCTCTCGATGATCTCGACCACGTCGATGGCCTGGGTGTCCTCGCCGACCGGTGCGTCGGAGTGCTCCGGCGTCTCCACCAGTTCAGCCTCGACGATCTCGCCCTCCGTCTCGGGCGCTTCGCTTCTCACGTCGCTCATGCGTCACCTCCGAACGATGCTTCGTAATCGGTGAGCCACTGCTTCTGCTCGTCCATCAGCGGGTGCGGCTCACTGTAGACGTTGTCGAACATCGACGCGATGGGCGGCACCTCCAGTTCGAGGGTGCGCCTGCGGACGTCGGCGGCCAGGTCGGCCCCCTCCTCGTCCGCGCTGTCGAAGAACGCCTGACCGACGCCCTGCTGTTCGAGGAACCTCCTGAACCGCACGATCGGGTCGCGCTCGCCCCAGTACGCCGTCTCTTCGTCCGTGCGGTACTTGCTCGGGTCGTCGCTGGAGGTGTGGGCGCCCATCCGGTACGTGAGGGCTTCGATCATGCTCGGGCCTTCGCCGTTGCGCGCGTCGTCGAGGTGCTTGGCGGTGACCGCGTACGAGGCGAGCACGTCGTTTCCGTCGATCTGAACGCCGGGGATGCCGAACCCGCTGGATCGCAGGTAGAGCGGCGACCGCGACTGGGTGGTGACGGGCACCGAGATGGCCCACTGGTTGTTCTGCAGGAAGAAGACCTGCGGGGTCTGGTAGCTGGCGGCGAAGACGAACGCCTCGCTCACGTCGCCCTGGCTGGTCGCGCCGTCGCCGAAGTAGACGATGGCGGCCTCGTCGGTCTCCGGGTTGCCCGTGCCGACCTTGCCGTCGAACTTGATGCCCATGGCGTATCCGGTGGCGTGCAGCGTGTGCGAGCCGATCACCAGCGTGTAGAGGTGGAAGTTCTGCACAGCGGGGTCCGTCGGGTCCCAGCCGCCGTGCGTGGTGCCGCGGAGGAGCCCCATGATGCCGACGGGGTCGATGCCGCGGATCATGCCGACGACGTGCTCGCGGTAGGAGGGGAAGAGGTGGTCCTGCGGGCGGGCGGCGTGGGCGGAGCCCACCTGCGCACCCTCCTGGCCCATGCTCGGCACCCAGAGCCCGAGCTGGCCCTGGCGCTGCAGGTTCGCGGCTTCGTGATCGAAGGCGCGGACCTTGACCATGTCGCGGTACAGCCGCCGGTAGTCGTCCTCGTCCAGTCGTTCGAGGTAGGGCAGGTATTCCGCTGCGAGTTCGCTGGGCTGGAAACGGCCGTCTGCTGTCAGCAGCTGGACCGTGTTCGCCGGGCGCGGGGTATCGTTCGTGGCAACCACCTGTCTAACCTAACCGCTTGGCGGGGTGCCCATTTGGTAGGTTCCGCACAATATCTGCGGCCACATCAAGGAGTTTGTCCACAGACTCCTGCTCCCCGACACTGATCCGGATGCCCTCGGGCACGAACGCGCGGACGGTCAGTCCCGCGTCGAAGAACGCGTCGTTCGCCTCGGCGGTCTGGTCGCCGGTGGCGAGCCAGACGAAGTTGCCCTGCGCCTCCGGCACCGCCCAGCCCTGCGCGATCAGCGCATCCCGCAGCTGGTCGCGGCGCATCGCGATGCGGGCGACGCGCTCCATCAGCTCGTCCTCCGCCTCGATCGAGGCGAGCGCGGCGATGCGCGCGGCGTCGGTGACGGACAGCGGGATCGCCGCAGAGCGGGCGGCGTCGAGCACGTGTGCAGGACCGACCGCGTAGCCGATCCGCAGCGCGGCCAGACCGTAGGCCTTGGAGAAGGTGCGCAGCACCACGAGGTTCGGGTACCGGCCGAGAAGGGGGATGCCGTCGACCGAGGCGTCGTCGGTGACGAACTCGTAGTACGCCTCGTCGAGGAGCACCAGCAGGTCGGAGGGCACGGCGCCCATGAAGCGCTCGAAGTCCGCCGCCGTGACGATCGTGCCCGTCGGGTTGTTCGGGGTGCAGACGATGACGGCGCGGGTGCGGTCGGTGATGGCCGCCGCCAGCGCATCCAGGTCGTGGCTGCCGTCCGCGCGATTCGGGACCTGCACGCTGGTCGCGCCGGCGACCGTCACGAGCCCGGGGTACGCCTCGAACGAGCGCCACGAATAGACGACCTCGTCGCCGACGCCCGCCGCGGCGGAGATGAGCTGCGAGAGCAGCGAGACGGAGCCGTTCCCGAGGTGCACCTGCTCGACGTCGACGCCGTGCCGGTCGGCGAGACGCTGCCGAAGGTCGCCGCCGCCCGCGTTCGGGTAGCGGTTGAGGTCGCTGAGGACGCGGGTGACCGCATCCACCACCGACGGAAGGGGTGGGAACGGGTTCTCGTTGCTGGACAGCTTGAAGCCGTCGGCCGGGGCCGGCCTTCCCTGCTTGTATGCGGGGACAGCCACGATCTCGGGGCGCAGCCTCACGCCACGGGTGTGTTCGGTACTCACGCCCCTAACTTACCCGCGGCCGCATACCGCCGCGGGAATTCTCGCTCCACCCCTCGCTTCCTGGATGTGCCACCTGGGATCATGGACGCATGAGATTCCTCGTCAAGCTCATCATCAACGCTCTCGCACTCTGGTTCACGACCCTCATCGTGTCCGGCGTCACCGTCCGCCCGTACGCAGAGGGCACGCTGCCGACGATCCTCACCTATCTGCTGATCGCGCTGATCTTCGGTGTGGTCAACGCGATCGTCGGCACCGCCATCCGGATCGTCGCGTTCCCGATCTACATCCTGACGCTCGGGCTCATCTCGTTCATTGTGAACGGGCTGCTCCTGCTGCTCGTGGCGTGGATCAGCGGACTGATGGGCTTCGGGCTCTACATTGCGGGCTTCTGGTGGGGTGTGCTCGGCGCCCTGGTGCTCGCGCTCATCGCCTGGCTCATGGGCCTGATCCTGCGCCCACTCACGCGACGCTGACAGCGTGGATGCGGGAGAATAGGTCAGACCCCACCACGCAAGGAGACCCATGACCGCGCTGCCTCCCCAGCCGCTGAGCCCACTCGACGGCCGTTACCGCTCGGCGGTGCTCGGCCTCGGCGACCACCTCTCGGAGGCCGGCCTCAACCGGGCCCGCGTCCAGGTCGAGGTCGAATGGCTCATCTACCTGACGAGCCACCGGATGTTCGGGTCCACCCCGCTCACGGAGGAGCAGGTGCGCTCGCTGCGCGTGCTCGTCGACGACTTCGGCCAGCCGGAGATCGACAGGCTCGCGGAGCTCGAAGCCACCACCAAGCACGACGTGAAGGCCGTGGAGTACCTGGTGCGCGAGCGCCTGCACGCTCTCGGGCTCGACAGCATCGCCGAGCTGACCCACTTCGCGGCAACCAGCGAGGACATCAACAACCTCTCCTATGCGCTCACGGTGAGCGCGGCCGTCAACGAGGTGTGGCTGCCCAAGCTGCGCGCCGTGATCGGCGAGCTGCGCGCACAGGCGTTCGAGTACCGGGACGACGCCATGCTGGCGCGCACGCACGGTCAGCCGGCGACGCCGACGACGATGGGCAAAGAGCTCGCCGTCTTCGTCTACCGCCTCGAGCGCATCGCGAAGCAGATCGACCACAACGAATACCTCGGCAAGTTCAGCGGCGCGACCGGCACCTTCGCCGCGCACCTCGTGGCGGATGCGGATGCCGACTGGCCGCGCATCTCGGAGGAGTTCGTAACCAGTCTCGGGCTCGACTGGAACCCGCTGACCACGCAGATCGAGTCGCACGACTGGCAGGCGGAGCTGTACGCGAAGATCTCGCACGCCAACCGGGTGCTGCACAACCTGGCGACGGACATCTGGACGTACATCTCGCTCGGCTACTTCCGGCAGACGCCGGAGCCCGGCGCGACGGGCTCGTCGACGATGCCGCACAAGGTCAACCCGATCCGGTTCGAGAACGCGGAGGCCAATCTCGAACTGAGCTCGGCCGTGCTCGACTCGCTCGCTGCGACGCTGGTGACCAGCCGCCTGCAGCGCGACCTCACCGACTCCACCACCCAGCGCAACATCGGCGTGGGCCTCGGGCACTCCCTGCTGGCCCTGGACAACATCCAGCGCGGCCTCGGTCAGATCGCCCTCGACCGCGACCTGCTCGCCGCCGACCTCGACGCCAACTGGGAGGTGCTCGCGGAGGCGATCCAGACGGTTATCCGCGCCGAGGTCACGGCGGGACGGTCGCAGATCACCGACCCGTACGCGATGCTCAAGGAGCTCACCCGCGGCAAGCGCGTCGACCACCAGGGCCTCACCGACTTCGTCAACACCCTCGACATCGGCCAGGCCGCCAAGAACCGCCTGCTCGCCCTCACCCCGCACACGTACACGGGCCTCGCCTCGGCTCTCGTCGACCGGCTCTGACCCCCAAGACAATCGAGTCCGAAGTTACTCACGGTCACGCTCAGCGTGTCGCGTGAATAACTTCGGACTCGATTGTTTCGGGGCTAGTGCGCGGAGGGCTTGGGGGAGTCGGGAGAGTCGGGGGACTCGCCGTTCTGCTCCTGGAGGTCGTGGACCTCGGCGGCGTTCGGCTTGAAGGCGAGCGCGAAGAGGGCCATCAGGACGACCGCGACGATGAACGCGATGCCGAAGCTCACACCGGCGAGCAGGAACTCGCGGGTCGCGATCAGCACGATCAGCCCGACGAACACGGCGAGCGCCGCCGAGATGCCGAGCAGTTCCGCCGGCAGGAACCGGTCTTTGCGGGTGGGCTGGAGTTTCGAGTCGGAGGTCACGCTCTGGTCTTTCTTGTCACGCTTGGTCACGATCCGTTCCCCGCGTTCTGCTCGGCGGCGACGGCACGGGATGCGCTCCTCAGCGACACGGCGCCGATCCCCTGGAACACGCCCACGATCACGGCCCACGCCCCGAACAGACCGATCGAGAGCAGCGCATCCACCGGGATGAGCAGGAAGGCGATGGCGAGCACGGCGGTCAGCGCGCCGGTGATGAGCCAGTCGCGGGCGGCCGCATCCCTGCCCCGGTTGCGGATGCCGTTGTAGAGCTCGAGGAAGCCGGTGAGCGCAGCCCACACGGTCACGAGATAGAGGTAGAGGCCGAGGCCGCTGGTCATCAGCGTGAGGGCGAGCACACCGGCGATGACGCCGATGGCGCCCTGCACGATGAAGAGGGTGCGCGTGTTGCCGCGGAGGCCGCTGGTGGCGGTGAGGACCGCCGTGGCGAGTCCGTCGAGGATGGCGAACACCCCGAAGACGATCAGTCCGAACTCGGCGGTGTGCGCATCCCTGGTGAAGGTGATGACGGCGGTCGCCGCGAGCGCGACGACGGCGCGGACAGCGGGGACCACCCAGTACCGGTTGGACTTCGGGGCAGGAACAGCGGGTGCCACTCGGCGACCTCTCTCGTACGGGTTTCCCCGCTAGTTTAGTCGCGGTGCGCCTGCGCGTTTGCCGCGTGCGTGCGCGGGCGCTCGGTATGCTCGGGCTGTCTCCTGTCCGAGCACCACCCGACCACGAAGGGCTCCGGATGCGGATCGGTTTCGGAATCGTCCGAGCGGCGATGTGCCTGCTCACCATCGTGGCGATCGTCGCCCAGTTCGCGACGAGTGTGAATTTCATCTCGGGCAAGGGCGGCAACATCGCCGGCTACGTTGTGAACTTCTTCAGCTTCTTCACGATCGACTCGAACATCGGCTACGTCGTGGTGCTGGGCATCGGCGCCGTCTTCCTCTTCACCCGCACCGGCGACGACCCCGGCTGGTTCACCGGGCTGCGGGCGGCGGTGACGACGTACATGGTCACGACCGGCGTGGTCTACAACCTGCTGCTGCGCAACATCCCGCTGCCGCAGGGTCAGACGGTGGAGTGGTCGAACGAGGTGCTCCACGTCGTCGGCCCCGTCTACCTGCTGATCGACTGGCTGTTCGCGCCGGGACGTGCGGCGCTGCGCAACTCGGTCCTGTGGTGGATCGTCGGGTTCCCGATCGTCTGGGCGGTCTACACGCTCATCCGGGCGCCGTTCGGCGCCGACCCGGTGACGGGGAAGCAGCCGTGGTACCCGTACCCGTTCCTCAACCCGCACACCTCGCCGAACGGATACCTGTCTGTCTCGTTCTACGTGCTGCTGATCGCCGCGGTGATCCTGTGCGTCGGGTTCGGGGTGGTGTGGGTGTCGCGGCGCTGGGCGCGCGACGCGCCAACCCGTGGAGGTGTGGCGAGGCCCTCCTAGGCCCGCGCCATCCTGTCCACGCTGTTCGACCAGAAGACCACCCCGGCGACCGCCGTCAGAGCGAGCAGGAACGCACCGGTCGGCGTGATCGTGTCTGCGATCCTGTGCTGTGCGCAGAGCGCGGAGGCGATCCCCGCGGCGAGCCCGCTGACGGAGACGACGGCGAACGAGTACGAGATGACCCTGGCTGCTCCTTCGAGCAGCATCCCGCGCACGATCAGCGCGATGGCGGCGATCACCCAGGTGGCCCCGAGCGGGAACGAGATCAGCAGCGCGAGCTCATCGCGCAGCAGCAGCCCCGGCACCAGGTAGAGCAGGGCGGCGGAGGCGAGCATGGCGAGCCCCAGCCCGACGAACCCGAGGAGCCGGATGCGCTCGGACCGGAACGCCTGGATGGTGCCGACCACCGACGGCCAGGTGAGGGCGAACGAGAACGCCACGACGGCCAGCGCGACCGCGCCGGCGCCCTGGACGAGCGGAAGCAGGTTGACGTTCATACCGATATTCAACGCCGATGGGGATGCGTTCGCATCATTCCGGAGAATGACTCTTCAGGCGGCGAAGTAGTGCCGTTCGGTGGCAGGGCCGTCGCAGTAGCGGAGAGCGTCCGCCAGCAGCTCGCGGTCCCTCCCCGTGAGCCGCTGCGACTGCTGCCGCCGAAACTCGCCCCACGACGGCACGACGAACGCCTCCAGCATCCTGTTCTCGTCCTCCCCGCTGCGGTAGAGCCTCCACCGCGATGCACCTGTCCGGCGGCGCGAGTCCTCGACGTGCTCCATCGCCGCGCGGAACTCCGACGTCTCACCGGCCCGTACCGGATACGTGACCTCGATGAGCACCGGCCCGTCCGTCGGATCCGGCTCGAACACCAGCATCGGGGTCGCCCAGGTGAGCGAGATGGTGCGGTCGATCTCTCCGGTCCCCGGCAGGAGCGGCAGCAGCCGCACGCTCGCGGCGACGAGCAGGAGCAGCAGCGCGGCGAGTGCGAGCGCATTCGTGGTGCCGAAGAGCTGCGCGATCAGTCCCCAGAGGAACGAGCCGATCGCCATCGTGCCCATGAAGACCAGGATGTAGACGGCGGCGCCGCGCGAGCGCACCCACTGCGGCAGGGTCAGCTGCAGGGCGGCGTTCAGGACCGTGAGGGTCCCGATCCAGGCGAGCCCGGCGAGCACGAGGAGGAGGAGCGTCGGGATGTACGGCAGGTAGGCGGCCGCGACGGTCCCGACGGCGAACAGCACCGCGCTGACCGCCACCACGACGTTGTCCGAGAACCGTTTGCGCACCACGGGCAGGGCGAAGATCCCGAGCACAGCGCCCACCCCGAGCGCGCCGAGGAGCAGGCCGTACCCGCTGGAGTCGAGTTCGAGTCGTTTCGCCGTGACGGGGAGGAGCGCCCAGAGCGCACTGGCCGGCGCGGCGAACAGGGCCGACCGCAACAGGATGCGCCGCACCAGGTGGGCAGACGCGACGTACCGCACACCTGCCCGCAGCGCCGGGCCGAACCGCTCCCTGTCGTCGAGTCCGTCCTGCGGCGGACGCTTCCACCAGACCAGCGCTGCGGCGGCGGCGATGAAACTCAGCGCGTTGATGCCGAACACGACGGGCGCGCCCGTCAACGACAGGATCGCTCCGGCGAGCGCCGGCCCGACCGCCCTCGCCCCGTTCACCGTCACACCGCCGAGGGCCGACGACGCCCCGATCTGCTCGCGCGGGACGAGTTCGGGCTGGATGGCCTGCCAGGCGGGCGAGGTGAGCGTGGAAGTGACGCCCAGCAGGAACGTGAAGGCCAGCAGGCTGAGCGGGGTCAGATCGTTCAGCAGCGCGACCACGGTGAGTGCGGCCGCGATGACGGCGCTCGCGACCATCCCCCAGATCAGCAGCTTGCGCCGGTCGAGCGAGTCGGCCAGCACTCCCGCGGGCAGCGAGAACAGCATCGCGGGGGCGAGGCTCGCGGTCTGCACGAGGGCGATCACGGTCGCGCCGGCCGCCGCATCCACCAGGAACCATTGGGCGCCGACGGTCTGCATCCAGGTGCCGATGTTGCTGCCGAGCTGCGCGAACCACAGCACGCGGAAGGCCGGGATGGCCATCGGCGCCCACGCGGACACGATGGAGGGGGCGGCAGCGGTCTTCGACATGCTTGCATTATGCGGCGAGCGCGTTACGGCTGTGTGTCCGAAGCATCCCGGACAGCGCCCGCTCAGGCCACAGGGTCGAGCGGGTTGTTGCGGGACACGATCAGCGGGTCGACCGGCGTCGGCGGGAACTGCGGCAGCTGCCGCTCCGGGACACCGAAGGATGCCGCCAGCACCTCCCGCGAGAACGCCGACGCCGTGGCCCGGTAACCGACATCGCCGGGCGTCGGCTGGTCGAAGAAGATCAGGAAGTGGATGCCCTCCTCGCCGAGCGCCTCGATGTGGTGCGGGTATGCGCGCGGGATGAAGTACGCGTGCCCCGGCTCCAGCTCGTAGGTGTCCAGGCTGCCGTCCGGATCGAGCACGGTCATCCGCGCATGCCCGCTCTGCACGTAACCGAGTTCGGCGGTTACCGGATGCCAGTGCGGTTCGCGCATCCCGGTGCTCGCGACGTTCAGCGAGTACATCGACAAGTCGTCGAGGGCGGCCCAGAACTGCTTGCGACCCAGCCTCGCCGAGCCGTAGCTGTACGACAGCGGCGGGTTCTGCGCTTCGATGTCGAACAGGTGCGCGTTGGGCAGCCCCGCCGAGTCCGGGATGCGCGCCGCACCCTCGCGCCGGACGATCTGCGCAGCATCCTGCCGCCCGAACACCTCGAACGCGGAGGCGGGAAGGTCGTAGGTGTTGCCGAGCACCGCATCCGACATGGCGTTGAAGCTGTTCTGCAGCGAGAAGTGCGCCGGCCGGTCGGAGCGCAGCGACGCGATGATCTCGGCGGTCCCCTCCCCGACATTCTCGATGTGATAGACCGCGCCGGAGGCGACGTGGTACATCTGCCCCGGCTTCACGACGAAGGTCGAGAACTCGTCACCGTCCCCCAGCATCGACACGAGCACCGTGCCGGCCACCACGTATGCGATCTGGTTGGCGTTGACGTTCCACTGCGGCTCCCGGATGGCACCCGGCTCGAGCACGATGCGCTTGAGCGACATTCCACTCAGGATGGGGAAGTCCTCCGCGGTCAGCTCAGAGATGCTGCCGAGCTCGGTGCGGTAGGTGTCGCCGGCCCCGATGAGGGATGCGACGTGGCGGGATTCGGTGGCCATGCTGGGTCTCCTTCTCGTCTCGGAACACGGAAGGCAGCCCGCGGCCGGGGAGGCCGGGGCACATCCGGGTCACGGTCGCGAGGCTACCGACGCGGGATGGGGCGGGGCAAGGAGTTTGCGGGGGTGGGGCGTGCACGTGGGCGTTCTATCGGCGTCCCACGGCTCGCAGCGATGCGATGTCTTCGCTCGGTGACGCTCCGAATTCTCGGCGATATTCCCCGGCACAGCACGCACCACCTGAGACCGTGCGCCTCATCGTGCTGTTCCCGACACCGACCCACGCAGCACCTAGGCGAGCGTCACGTGCGCTTCAGGCCCCGGAGAAGCGCGTCGGCAAGCGCGTGGTCCGCCACTGCAGCGGCGATCGCCTCCCAGACCTCCTCCCACGATGCCCGCGCCCAGAGCGCCTCGGCCTGGTCCTGGAGAGCACGCTCGGCCAGGAGGTCAGTGTCGCGGTCCGTGATGGCGCCTTTGAAGCGCGACATCGGCCGCGCGCGGTCCGCCTCCAGGCCCAGCCACACGAACCGTACGCGCGGAGCACTGAGGTCCGGGTGCACGCAGCCGTTCGGATAGCAGATGATTTGATTCGAGTATGGGGCGTGCTCTGGAACGGAGCAGTACTCGCGCTTCCCATTCACCGAAGCAGCGAACTTGGCTTCGATTGCAACAATGGGCTCTCGGCCCGGCTTATCGGTGTCGACGACGACGAGGTCGACTTCGCGGGCGTTCACGCCGCGGGTGTCCTGCCGGAACTCCCGGCCGGAGATCACGCGAAACGACGGCTGGTATCCCACGCCGGCACGGGTGCAGACGAAACGCACGAACGCTGCCTCGGCCATCCCATTGAGGAACGACAGCAACCGCGTGGCGTGTGGCTCGGTGGCGGGCTCGAGACCGAGCAGCCGCTGCTCCAGCTCATGGACCTGCCGTGCCGAGAGCTGATCGTACAGGGCCGCGTGCAGGAGGTCCGCCTTGTAGAGCTCGGCCACCGTCGGCGCCAGCTCTGTCCAGTGGATCGTCTCGAAGGGTGAACTCACAGTCCGATCCTCACAGCAGCCAAAGGCCGACCGCGACCCCAGTAGGGGAGCGACGGTCGATAGGGACGCCTACACCGGCGCCATGTCCGTGAACCGGGAGAAGTGGCCCTGGAAGGCGACTGTCACGGTGCGGGTGGGGCCGTTTCGGTGCTTGGCGACGATGAGGTCGGCCTCTCCGGCGCGGGGGTTGTCCTTCTCGTAGGCGGATTCGCGGTGGAGGAGGATGACCATGTCGGCGTCCTGCTCGATCGAGCCGGACTCGCGGAGGTCGCTCAGGGCGGGGAGCTTGTCTGCTCGCTGCTCCGGGCCACGGTTCAGCTGGGAGAGGGCGATCACGGGCACCTGGAGCTCTTTGGCGAGCAGCTTGAGGGCTCGGGAGAACTCGCTGACCTCCTGCTGGCGGCTTTCGACGCGTTTGCCGCTCGTCATCAGCTGCAGGTAGTCGATGATGACCATCTTGAGGCCGACGCGCTGCTTGAGGCGGCGGCACTTGGCCCGGATCTCGACGAGGGTCATGTTGGGGCTGTCGTCGATGTAGAGGGGGGCGTCGTTGATGCGGCCACGAGTGGATGCGAGGGTCGTCCAGTCGCGGCTCTCCACCATTCCCTTGCGCATGCTCTGCAGCGGGATGGACGCCTCGGCGGAGAGGAGACGCATCGCGATCTCGCTCCTACCCATTTCGAGGGAGAAGAAGATGGTGGCCATGTCATGCTTGATGGCGGCGGCCCTGGCGAAGTCGAGGGCGAGCGTCGACTTTCCGAGGGCGGGTCGGGCGGCGACGATGATCATCTGGCCGGGGTGGAGGCCGTTGGTGAGTTCGTCCAGCTCGGCGAAGCCGGTCGGAACGCCCGTCATCGAGCCGTCCTTGTGCTTCGCGGCCTCGATCTCGTCGATGGCGACGGTGACGGCGTCGGAGAGGGGGACGTAGTCCTCCGTCTCCTGCGAACCGGTGACGGAGTAGATCTCGGCCTGCGCGTTGTTGACGAGGTCGAGGACTTCGCCCTCGGCCTTGTAGCCCATCTGCGTGATGCGGGTGCCGGCCTCGACCAGGCGGCGCAGCAGAGCCTTCTCGGCGACGATGTTCGCGTAGTACCCGGCATTCGCCGCCGTCGGCACCAGGCTGGTGAGCGTGTGCAGGTATTCGGCGCCGCCCGCGCGGGAGAGCTCGCCGACCTTGGTGAGTTCGTCGGTGACGGTGATGACGTCGGTCGGCTCTCCGTGGGAGTAGAGGGAGAGGATCGCGTCGTAGATGATCTCGTGCTTGGGGATGTAGAAGTCAGGGCCACGGACGACCTCGACGACGTCGGCGACCGCATCCTTGCTGAGCAGCATTCCGCCGAGGGCGCTCTGCTCGGCCAGGAGGTCGTGCGGCGGTGTCCGTTCCGAGGTGCGCGCTTCGCCCGGTTCGCGTTGGTCTGCGAGACCCAGGTGGGCGATCGACACGTTTTCTCCTCTTTCGTTCCGTCACGTCTGTCCGGGCAGGGCGACCGGCGCGGGCCTTTCACGGCGCGCATCCCGAGCAGCCTGAATACCAGTGAAACTCGCTCACGCCACACTGCGTGGCACGGCTCGCTGACTATCAGGATCTTGCGGGTGACCACCGACATCGCCGGTTCCCTGCGACCGGCTTCCGCCGACCTCGCTCCACCCTATGGAGCACATCCACAGGCCACAACTCGCCCTGTGGATAACGTTGGGGAGAATCTGCGCGAAACGCCGCGCTGCTTGTGCACAACCTGTGTGGAAAGGTGTGGACTAAAAATGAATCTCCCGAGTTATTTTACGCTTGACCGGGGCTTTTTCTTTCCACACCCTGTGTGTAGAAAACAGTTTCATTCTTGTGGTGAAACCCGCATGCGGGGCGGTCCGACCTGTGTACAAAGCTGCGGATATTGCCCGTTAACAGGTGTAGCGGCGGGCCTCAGCCCGCCGCTACAATCACTGCTTATCGTGCCTACTTGGCAGCGACCACCTGAAGGGTGATCACGGCGGACAGGTCGTCGTGAAGACGAACCGTGGCCTCGTGGTCACCGACGACCTTGATGGGCGACGTGATCTCGATCTTGCGCTTGTCCAGCTCGCCGATCCCGGCAGCCTTGACGGCGTCCGCGATGTCGGAGGTCTTGACCGAACCGAAGAGACGACCCTCGCGGCCCGCCTTCACGGTGAGCTTGACCTTGGTGGCCTGAAGCTTCGCCTTCAGGTCCTGCGCCTGCTCGATGGTGTGGAGCTCACGAGCGGTGCGAGCCGCCTTGATCTGCTCCACCTGCTTCTCACCACCGCGGGTCCACGCGATAGCGAAGCCCTGCGGGATGAGGTAGTTGCGTGCATAGCCGTTCTTGACGTCGACGACGTCTCCGGCCGAGCCGAGGCCGGTGACCTCGTGCGTCAGAATGAGTTTCGACATATCCGTATCTCCTAACGGCCCGAGCCGGCGTAGGGGAGGAGTGCCATCTCGCGTGCGTTCTTGACGGCACGTGCGATCAGGCGCTGCTCCTGCACGGAGACACCGGTGATGCGGCGGGCGCGGATCTTTCCACGCTCCGAGATGAACTTCCGCAGGGTCGCGACGTCCTTGTAGTCAATGACGCCGACGCGAATCGACTTCGCCGGAGCGGCGTTCTTGCCGTCCTTGCCCTTGCGGATCGGCTTGCGGCGGTCGCCGCTCGACTTTCCAGCCATGATTTCCTTTGCTTTCCGCCCTCATCGAAGCCCGATGGGGCTGGTGAATGTTGGTGACCCTTAGAAGGGAGTCTCGTCGCTGTAGTTGCCCGGCGTGTTCCAGACGTCTGCTCCCGAAGAGGAGGAGGCGTCTGCAGGCGCCGATGCTGCCCACGGCTCTTCGACGGCGCCGCCACCGGAGGAGAACCCTCCAGGGCCACGGCCAGACGACTGCGCGCGCGTGATCGAAGCGGTGGCGTAGCGCAGCGACGGGCCGATCTCATCGATCTCGAGCTCGATCGAGGTGCGCTTCTCACCTTCCTTCGTCTCGTAGGAACGCTGCTTCAGACGGCCCTGCGCGATGACGCGCGAACCCTTCGTCAGCGATCCGGCGACGTGCTCGGCGAATTCACGCCAGACGCTCGCGCGCAGGAAGAGAGCCTCACCGTCCTTCCACTCGTTCGCCTGACGGTCGAACGTGCGGGGTGTGGATGCGATGGTGAAGTTGGCAACCGCGAGCCCGTTCTGCGTGTAACGCAGCTCCGGGTCGCTGGTGAGGTTGCCCACCACGGTGATGACGGTCTCGCCGGCCATGGGACTAGGCGCCAGCCTTGTCGGCGGCGGCTGCCTTGGCGGGAGCGGCAGCCTTGCGGGCGGCCTTCTCGTCGGCGAGCTTCGTTGCGGCGGCGACCTGAGCGATCGCCTCTTCCGCACGGAGGACCTTGGTGCGCATGACGGCCTCGCTCAGCTTCAGCTGGCGGTCGAGCTCCTTGGTGGTCTCACCGTTCGAGGTCAGCTGAACGACGGCGTAGATGCCCTCGGTCTTCTTGTTGATCTCGTAGGCGAGGCGGCGGCGGCCCCAGATGTCGACGTTGTCGACGGATCCACCTGCGTCGCGGACGACGTTGAGGAACTTGTCAAGGCTGGGAGCTACGGTGCGCTCGTCGATCTCTGGATCGAGGATGACCATCAACTCGTACTGATGCATGACTAACCCACCTCCTTTGGACTTGGCGGCTACAGACGGTCTGTAGCAGGAGGGTTCTACATCTGTCGTGCGGGCATACGTCTGCCCAGACAACCTGTCCAGCGTAACGGATGCGGGCGTGTCGCGCCAGTCGGCGGTGGCCAGGGGAGCGGCGGCGGGGGCTTCGAGGAGTGCGTTGGTCATGCATCCACCCTCGCGGGGAGGGGCACATCCGGGAACAGGCGGTCAGCGATCGGTGGATAACCCGGCGGGCGCGCATCCCTGTGGAGAACCCGGCGTCAGTGCTGCGCGTCCCACCACTCCAGCAGCCGCCTGGTCGCCTCCTCCTCGCCGAGTGGGCCGTCGTCCAGCCGCAGCTCCAGCAGGAACTTCATCGCCTGACCCACCTCCCTGCTCGGCTTGAGGCCCAGGATGCGCATGACCTGCTCCCCGTCGAGGTCGGGACGCACCGCATCCAGTTCCTCGCGCTCCTTGAGCTCGGCGATCCGGGCTTCCAGGTCGTCGTAGGCGAAGCCGAGCCTGTCGGCCTTGCGGCGGTTGCGGGTGGTGACGTCGGCACGCGTGAGCATGTGCAGGCGTTCGAGCTCGGGCCCGGCATCCCGGATGTACCTGCGCACGGCGGAGTCCGTCCAGTGCGCGTCCGCATACCCGAAGAACCGCAGGTGCAGCTCGATCAGGCGCGAGACGGAGTCGATGGTCGCCTTGTCGAACCGCAGCGCGGTGAGCCGCTTCTTCGCGAGCTTCGCACCGACCACGTCGTGGTGGTAGAAGCTGACGACGCCGCCCGGCTCCAGCCTGCGCGTCGCCGGCTTTCCGATGTCGTGGAGGATCGCCGCCAGCCGCAGCACGAGGTCGGGCGCCTCGCCGGGGTGCCGCTCCTTCTCGTAGCCGATCGCCTGGTCGAGCACAGTGAGGCTGTGCTGGTAGACGTCTTTGTGGTGGTGGTGCTCGTCGATCTCCAGCCGCAGCGCCGGGATCTCGGGGATGACCTGGGCGGCGAGGCCGGTGGCGACCAGCAGCTCGACGCCCGGCCGAGGGTTGTCCGTGCAGAGCAGCTTGCTGAGCTCGTCGCGCACTCTCTCCGCGCTCACGATCTCGATGCGCCCGGCGAGCTCCGCCATCGCGTCCTTCGTCTCGTCGTCGACAGTGAAGCCGAGTTGCGACGTGAACCGGGCGGCGCGCATCATGCGCAGCGGGTCGTCGCCGAACGAGACGGCGGGGGTGCTCGGCGTCGTGAGCGTGCGGCTCAGCAGGTGCTCGACACCACCGGACGGGTCGACCAGCTTGACCTCCGGGATGCGCAGGGCGAGCGCGTTCACGGTGAAGTCGCGGCGGAGGAGGTCGCCTTCGAGCGTGTCGCCGAACTCCACATCCGGCTTCCTCGTCTCGCCGTCGTAGCTGTCTGTGCGGTATGTGGTGATCTCGACCGTGTCGTCGCCGAACCGCGCGCCGATCGTGCCGAACTGGCGGCCGATGTCCCAGACGGCGTCGGCGAGCGGGGACACGACACGCAGGATGTCGTCCGGCCGCGCGTCGGTCGTGAAGTCGAGGTCGTGCACCGGCCGGTCGAGCAGAGCATCCCGGACAGGACCCCCGACCAGCGCCAGCTCGTAGCCCGCTCCGGAGAACGCGGAGGCCAGCGTTGCGACGGTCGCCGAACGGGCGAGGTCGCCGAGGCGGGCGAGGGAATCGGCGACGCTGTGCATGGTGCCTCAGTTTAATAGGGGCGCTCCACCGGGCGCGCTCGTCGGGGTCTCACAGCGGGCGGCCTCTAGAATCGTCGACATGGAGGCCGAGTCGGGATCGTGCATCGACGCATGAGCGCACCCCGATTCACCCTTCGGCAGGGGGTGAGGAGCCTCGCCGCGCTCGTCTGCGCCGCGCTGGCCGTCGCTGTCGTGCCGGCGGCAGCATCCGGTGCCACGGCCTCCGGGGCGGTGTCTGCGGCGTCTGCTGCGGCGATCAGTGCCGCATCCACCGTCTCCGCGTCCACCCTCACCGCCGTCACCACCGACGACATCTCCGCCTCCCTCTCCGCGGACAACGGCGGCGTGCTCGCACCGACGCAAGACCTCACGGTCTCCGTCACTGTCACCAACCCCACCGATAGCGCGTACCCGGCCGGCTCCGTCTCGCTCTGGCTCGACCCATCCCCGCAGAAGTCGCGTGCCTCCCTCAACTCCTGGCTCACCTCCACGACGGCCGTGTCGAACAGGGTCACCATCGGCGACGGCCCCGTCACCGTTCTCGAGCCGGGCACCAGCACGGTCGTCAGGATCACGGTCCCGGCCGCCGCCGTCCCGTTCGGCACCAACCCCTCCGGCGCCGTGTACGGCATCGGCGCGACCGCCAGCGTCGGCGGCAAGACAGTCGATGCGCGGGGCAGCGTCGTCTGGAACCCCGGCGTCGCAAGTACGCGCTCCTCGGTCAGCGTCATCATGCCGATCGTCAGCCCGTCGACCTCCGACGGACTCATCTCGGCGGCCGACCTCGCGACGTACACGTCCCCGAACGGCGTCCTCACCCGCGACCTCGACGGCCTGATCGGCCACAGCACGGTCACAGTCGGCATCGATCCGATGATCGTCGCCTCCGTCCGCGCCCTCGGGAACGCGGCGCCCGCGAGCGCGACCGACTGGCTGAACCGCCTCGCCGGACTGCCCAACGACACCTTCTCCCTCGGGTTCGGCGACGCTGACGTGACCGGTCAGGTGCAGGCGGGCATCGCGACCCCGCTGGCGCCCACCTCGCTCGCGTACGCGCTCGACCCGAAGAACTTCACGCCGTCGCCCACGCCGGTCGGTGAGCCGTCCACCGCGACGCCCACGCCGCCCGCAGAGACGCCGTCGCCGACGCCCACCTCCGGAACCGACGTCACCCTGCCGACCCTCGACGAGCTGGTGGCTTGGAAATACTCGCTGACCGGCATCGGCTGGCCGGGGGACAATACGGTGCGCACGGCGGACCTCGCGCCGCTGGCCGCCGCCGGCCTGCGCACCGTGATCGCCTCCGGGTCCAACACCAACCAGAGCACGCTCGAGAGCACCCCCAACGCGACGCTTCCCTTCGACGGCGGCAAGCTCGTGATCTCCGACGAGGCGCTCTCCACCGCGATCCGGCAGGCGGCCTCCGCGCCGAGCGACGTCGCATGGAACACGGCCATGTCCAAGGTCAACGCGCAGCTCGAACTGATCAGCGCGGAGGGCACCCAGAGCAAGCAGCTGCTCATCTCCTTCGACCGCTCCTGGCCGTCCAGCGGCACCCAGCTGCGCCGCACCCTCGAGACCCTGTTCTCCTCCCCGTGGACGACGCCGGCCACCTTCCCGTCGACGGCGTCCGCGGCCGCGAGCTCCGGCCTCTCGCTCAGCGACGCCCCGGAGTCGCAGACCCGCATCGACGCCTTCAAAGCGCTGGTGCAGGACGAGCAGTCGCTCGACGCCTTCGCGACGGTGCTCGACAAGCCGGAGACGATGACGGGACGCACCAGGGCCGAGCTGCTGACCCTGTTCGCCGTGTCGTGGCAGAACCCGCGCACCGACTGGTCTGCAGCGGTCGCCGCCTCCCGGAAGGGGACGGTCGACACCCTTCACTCGATCAAGATCCTGCCGACCGAGAACGTCAACCTGGTGAGCGCCCAGGGATCCATCCCGTTCACGGTCAGCAACGAGCTGAAGGACGAGGCGGCGAACCTCGTGCTGACGGCCGCGCCATCCAACAGCCGGCTGGAGATCGACCAGAACGCGACCAAGCGCATCCCGCAGGACTCCCGCGCGACGATGCTGGTTCCGGTGAAGGCGAAGCTCGGCAACGGGCAGGTGGTGCTGTCGCTGCGGCTCTACAGCCCCGCCGGCGTGCCGATCGGCGACCCGAGCGCTGTGACAGTGGATGTGCACGCCGACTGGGAGGGCATCGGCGCGCTGATCTTCGGCATCCTGCTGGTGCTGCTGTTCGGCTTCGGCATCGTGCGCAACATCCTGCGCCGCCGCGACCAGCGGAGGAAGCGGCTGGCGGGGGAGAGCGGCGAGGGTGAGGGCGAGGCCGACGTAGCCGACCCCGCCGACGCGGCCGAGCCCACCGCCGCGACCGAGCCCACGCACGCGGCCGACACCACCGACGAGGCCGAGCCCACCACCCCGCCCGAGGGGGACGCCCGTGGCTAGCATCGGCCGCGCGAGCGCCGTGCTCGCCTCCGGCACGCTCGTCTCCCGGCTGCTCGGCTTCGCGAAGGCGTGGCTGCTGCTGCAGGCGATCGGTGCCGTGGCGTTCGCCTCCAACGCGTACGCCACCGCCACCATCGTCCCGAACAGCATCTACGCGATCATCGCCCAGGGCATCCTGAACGCCATCCTGGTGCCGCAGATCGTCCGCGCCTCCGTCAACGCGGACGGCGGCAAGGCATACATCAACAAGCTGGTCACGCTCGGAATCGTCGTGTTCGCGGCTGTCGCGCTGATCGCGACGCTGCTCTCGCCCGTGCTGATCACCCTGTTCGGTCTGCGCGGCGCGAAGGCCGACCTCGCGACGGCGTTCGCGTACTGGTCACTCCCTCAGATCTTCTTCCTCGGCCTCTACACTCTGCTCGGCGAAGTGCTCAACGCGCGCAAGTCGTTCGGGCCGTTCACCTGGGCGCCCGTCGTCAACAACGTCATCGCGATCGGGATGCTCATCGCCTTCATCGCGATGTTCGGCGCAGACCCCACCGGAACGCGCAGCCACGAATGGTCGGGCGGGATGGTCGCCCTGCTGGCGGGCGGCGCGACGCTCGGGGTCGCCGTTCAGGCGTTCCTGCTGTTCTTCTTCTGGCGGCGCATCGGCCTCCGCTTCCGCTTCGACTTCGGCTGGCGCGGCGTCAATCTCGGCCACGCAGGCAAGGCGGCCGGCTGGACGCTCGCCATGCTGATCGCCACCCAGGTCGCCGGGCTGGTCGAGACCAACGTCGCCAACTCCGCCGGAACGGGCAACGCGGGAACGTTCGTGATGAACAACGCCTGGCTGATCTTCATGCTGCCGCACGGCATCATCGCCGTCTCGATCGTGACCAGCTTCTACACCAGGATGGCCGAGCACGCGCACCTCAGGGACACCGCGGGCTTCCGCGACGACTTCTCGTCGGCCACCCGCTCGATCATGCTGCTGATCACGTTCTCCTCCGCTGCGCTGATCGTCGTCGCGTTCCCCGTCGCGCGCGTGTTCACCGTCGACTACCAGGCGATGGGCTGGGTGCTGATCGCGTATCTCGTCGGTCTCGTGCCGTTCTCGCTCGTCTTCATGGCCCAGCGCGCCTTCTACTCGCTGGGCAATACACGCACGCCGTTCTTCTTCACGCTCGCCCAGGTGATCCTGATCGTGGTGGGCGTGCTCGTGTGCTTCGCCGTCCCCGCGCCAGCGAGGGCCGCATCCGTCGCCCTCGTCGTCTCGATCGCGAGCGTCGCGCAGGCCGCTCTCGCGTTCGCCCTTCTGCGCCGCCAGACCGGGGGAGTGGATGGGCGGCGCATCCTGAGCGGGCTGTGGCGGTTCGCGGTGGCCGCGCTGGCCGCGATGATCGCCGGCGGCGGCTTCCTGGTGATCATGGGCGGGGTGGACAAGGGAGCGTTCCCGGTGAGCGGGATCATCGGCGCCGTGGTGTCGTCCGCGGTGGTCGGTGTGGTCATGCTCGTGGTGTATCTGGGCATCCTGACACTGCTGCGTTCGCGCGATCTGCAGGCCGGTCTGGCACCGGTTCTGAACCGGTTGGGCGTCCGCTCCGAACTCACACGTGAAACGGAATAGCATCCGCCTAGGATGTGTTCTACACCTCAGCGGTCCGGTTCCGGGCCGTTACAGATAGTGCAAGGAGCTCCCGCCGTGCGGCAGATCATCATCATCGGTTCCGGCCCCGCCGGTTACACCGCAGCGATTTACGCTGCGCGTGCCAACCTCCGGCCGCTGCTGATCGCTTCCTCCGTCGAAGCAGGCGGAGAACTCATGAACACGACCGAGGTGGAGAACTTCCCCGGTTTCCCCGAGGGGATCATGGGTCCTGACCTCATGTTCAAGATGCAGGCGCAGGCCGAGAGGTTCGGCACGGAGGTCGTCCTCGACGACGTCGTGTCCGTCGACCTCACCGGCGACGTGAAGAGCGTCACCCTGGGATCCGGTGCCAAGCACGAAGCCCTCTCGGTGATCTTCGCCACGGGTTCCGCCTACCGCAAGCTCGGTCTCCACGACGAGGAGCGCCTGTCCGGACACGGTGTGTCCTGGTGCGCCACCTGCGACGGGTTCTTCTTCCGTGAGCGCACGATCGCTGTCGTCGGCGGAGGCGACTCGGCGATGGAGGAGGCCAACTTCCTCACCCGCTTCGCGGACAAGGTGTACGTGATCCACCGCAAAGAGGAGCTGCGTGCATCCAAGATCATGCAGGAGCGCGCTTTCGCGAACGAGAAGATCGAGTTCGTGTGGAACTCCGAGGTCGTCGCCATCAACGGCGAAGAGACCGTGGAGAGCGTCACCCTGCGGGACGTGAACAGCGGCGCCGAGAGCCAGCTCGCCCTCAACGGCCTGTTCATCGCGATCGGCAACGACCCGCGCGTCCACCTGGTGCACGGTCAGCTCGACCTCACGCCGGAGGGCACCATCGCGGTCGCCGGTCGGTCGTCCAAGACCAAGGTCGCCGGTGTGTTCGCCGCCGGTGATGTGATCGACCCGACGTATCGTCAGGCCATCACGGCAGCCGCATCCGGAACGGTCGCGGCTCTCGACGCGGAGCACTACCTCACGACCCTCCCCAAAGACCTGCTGGACCAGACCGTCGAGGTCGAGTCCAGCGATCTCGAACTCACAACCACCGCATAAGGAGATATAAGAATGTCTGCAGCACGTTCGGTCACGGACGCCTCTTTCGAGAGCGATGTCCTCAACAGCGAGAAGACGATCCTCGTCGACTTCTGGGCAGAGTGGTGCGGCCCGTGTCGCGCCGTCGGCCCGATCCTCGACCAGATCGCCGCTGAGCACTCCGACAAGATCGAGATCGTGAAGCTCAACGTGGACGAGAACCCGCAGACCGCTGCGAAGTACCAGATCACCTCCATACCCGCGATGAAGGTGTACCAGGGAGGCGAGGTCGTCAAGACCGTCATCGGCGCCAAGCCGAAGCCTGCCCTCGAAGCCGACCTGGCCGCCTACCTCGCGTAGCCGACCAGTTCTTCACAGACCCGTCCGGCGAATACGCCGGGCGGGTCTTTTTTTGTATCACCGCGCATCCCTCGATTTCGGGCACGGCGCACCACACAAATAGCATTGGCAAACGGCGTAAGAAACGGAAGACAAGTGACTGAACAGGGCAGCCCGCTTTCACGCGGCAACAATCTGGACCCGTGGTACAACCACTACGCACAGCGCACGAGCGGCCTGGCCGCCAGTGAGGTCCGAGCCCTGTTCGCCGTCGCCAGCAGGCCAGAGGTGGTCTCCCTGGCCGGCGGCATGCCGTACGTCGCGGCCCTTCCGGAGGATCTGGTCGTCGGCGCGATGGACCGGGTGATGCGCGAGCAGGGCCCTGTGGCGCTGCAGTACGGCTCCGGTCAGGGCGTTCCTGCCCTGCGTGAGCAGATCCTGGATGTGATGGCGCTGGAGGGCATCAAGGCCAGCGCGGACGACGTGGTCGTGACGACCGGTTCGCAGCACGCGCTCGAGCTGTTCAGCAAGCTGTTCATCGACCCGGGGGATGTGGTGCTCGCCGAGGGGCCGAGCTACGTCACCGCGATGGTGATCTTCCGCTCGTACCAGGCCGAGGTCGACCACGTGCCGATGGATGAGCACGGTCTGATCCCCGAGGCCCTCCGCGAGCACATCGCCCGGCTGAAGACCGCCGGCCGCAAGGTGAAGTTCTTGTATACGGTGCCAACGTTCCACAATCCGGCCGGTGTGACCCTCAGCTGGGAGCGCCGCCTGGAGATTCTGGAGATCTGCAAGGCCAACGACATCCTGGTGCTCGAAGACAACCCGTACGGTCTGCTGTATTTCGGTGAGCGGCCGCCGGAGGCGATGCGTTCCGTCGAGCAGGACGGTGTGGTCTATCTGGGCACGTTCTCCAAGACGCTCGCGCCTGGGTTCCGGGTCGGGTGGGCGCTGGCGCCGCACGCGATCCGCGAGAAGCTGATCCTCGCCAACGAGGCGGCCGTGCTGAGCCCGAGTTCGTTCAGCCAGCTGGTCATCTCCGAGTATCTGCGCGACGCCGACTGGAAGGGCCAGATCGACACCTTCCGCGGCGTGTACCGGGAGCGCAAGGAGACGATGATCGCCGCGCTCGAGGAGTACCTGCCCGAGCTGAGCTGGACGAACCCCAACGGCGGGTTCTACGTCTGGCTGACGCTCCCGCCGCACCTCGACTCGAAGGCGATGCTTCCGCGAGCGGTCACCGAACTGGTCGCGTACACGCCCGGGACGGCGTTCTTCGCGGATGGTTCCGGCGCCCAGAACATCCGGTTGTCGTTCTGCTATCCGACGCCCGAGAGCATCCGGGTGGGTGTTCGCCGGCTGGCGAACGTCCTCAACGGCGAGCAGGACCTGCTGGACACGTTCGCCGGCACCGGCCCGCTGTTCTCCGCACGCCGCGAACGCAACAGTCCCAACCCGCCCACCGACCTGCGCTGAGCAGCCCCGGTGTCCGGCTTGCTCGATCCCATCCTGCAGCAGGCCACCGCGCACTCATCACCCGACAGAGTTTGAAGAAAAGAGCTGATCATGGCAGAAAACGCCGCTCTCGACATCGTCGTGCTTGCCGGTGGCATCTCGCACGAACGCGACATCTCCCTCCGCAGCGGCCGCCGCGTCGCGGACGCGCTGAACTCGCTGGGTCACCAGGTGACGTTCCGCGACCCGGATGCGTCCCTGCTCGGCTTCCTCGCCGAGAACCGACCGGATGTGGTCTGGCCGGCCCTGCACGGCGCGAGCGGTGAGGACGGTGCTCTGCGCGCCCTGCTGGAGCAGACGGGCATCCCGTTCGTCGGCTCCCGCACGGACGCCTCCCGGCTGGCCTGGTCGAAGCCGACCGCGAAAACCATCGTGGAGCGCGCCGGTGTCGCGACGCCCCCGTCGGTGGCCCTCCCGAAGGAGACCTTCCGTGAGCTGGGCGCCAACAGCGTCCTGGCGACGGTGCTCGATGGTCTCGGCACGCCGCTCGTCGTGAAGCCGGCGCAGGGTGGCTCGGCGCAGGGCGTGACGATCGTGGAGCAGGCCGACGAGCTGCCGCGCGCGATGGTCGACGCGTACACCTACGCCGACGTCGCGCTGATCGAGCGCAAGGTGACGGGCGTGGAGGTGTCGGTGGCGGTCATCGACACGGGGGACGGGCCGGAAGCGCTGCCCGCCGTGGAGATCGAGCCGGTGTCCGGTGCGTACACGTTCGACGCGCGGTACAACGCGGGGGAGACGCGGTTCTACGTGCCGGCGCGGCTGGATGATGAGGCCGCCGCTGCGGTGGCGTCGGCTGCGACGACGGTGCACGTCGCGCTCGGCCTCCGCCACCTGTCCCGCATCGACCTCATCGTGGACGAAGCCGGGGTGCCGTGGTTCCTGGAGGCGAACGTGCTCCCGGGGCTGACGGAGACGTCGATCATGCCGCAGGCAATCGCGGCGTCGGGGCGCGACCTTGGTGATGTGTACGCGGCGCTGGCGCTGGCGGCTATCGCGGAGGCGTGACAGGGTTGCGCCTGTCACGCCCATGATCGACCGTGGTCGGGCCGCGGGGTCAACTGACTCGCGGCCCTAGCTAACTCGCGGGGTGAGCGGACTCGCGGCGTCAGCGGACTCGCGGGGGGTCAGCGGACTCGCGGGGGGTCAGCGTACCCGCGGGGGGTCAGCGTACCCGCGGGGTCAGGGGACCCGCTGCGTCAGTGCACCCGCGGAGTCAGCTGAGTATCGAGGTCAGCTGAAGGTCGGCCTGGTGTAGCTCGGCTGTCCGATCTCATCCAGGATACGGTTGAGGTCCTGAATCGTGGCAAAATCCACCACGATCTGGCCTTTTCTCGCGCCGAGTGAGATTTTGACTCGCGTATTCAGGCGGTCCCCGAGCTTCTCGGCGATCTCATCCAGGTGCCCGCGGTGCTTCCCCGCCGTCGCTTTCGACCGCACCGGCTTCGGGTTCTTGCTCGCCGCAGCCTCGGCCGCGCGCACCGAGAGCTCTTCGTTGACGATCTTGTCCGCGAGTCGCGCCATGGCCTCTTCGTCGTCGCCGACGGACAGGATCGCCCGCGCGTGACCCGCGCTCAGAACGCCGGCCGCGACGCGACTCTGCACACTGGACGGCAGCTTGAGAAGACGCAGTGTGTTGGTGATCTGCGGACGCGAGCGTCCGATCCGCGTAGCAAGCTCCTCCTGGGTGATCCCGAAGTCCGCGAGAAGCTGCTGGTACGCCGATGCCTCTTCAAGCGGGTTGAGCTGCGAGCGGTGCAGGTTCTCGAGCAGCGCATCCCGGAGCATGTCCTCGTCGGCGGTCTCCTTGACGACCGCCGGGATGGAGTCGAGTCCGAGTTCCTTCGTCGCGCGCAGGCGACGCTCACCCATGATCAGCTCGAACTTGTCCGGCTGCCCAGCGATCGGCCGCACGACAACAGGCTGCAGCACACCCACTTCCCGGATGCTCGCCACAAGCTCGTCCAGCGCCTCGCGATCGAACTCGGTGCGCGGCTGCACAGCGTTCGGCACGATGTCGGCGGGGGAGAGGTTGGCGAGGCGGGCACCCGGAACGGCGACCAGCCCATCCGATGCGGCATTTGCGGAGGAGTCGGGGAAGAAGACGTCGACGGGACGCGCCGACTGGTCGGTGGTGGGGATGAGCGCGCCGATTCCTCGGCCCAATCCTGTGCGCTTCGCTGCCATTAGCGGGGTGCTCCTCTGCGTGCGATCTCGGCGGCGGCTTCCAGGTAGGAGAGCGAGCCGGACGAATTCGTGTCGTAACTGATGACGCTCTGCCCGTAGCTCGGTGCTTCCGAGATGCGGACCGAACGCGGAATGATGGTCTTCAGGACTTCCTTGGGGAAGTGATCCCGCACATCCTCGGCGACCTGATGGGCCAGATTGGTGCGGGAGTCGTACATGGTCAGCAGGATCGTGGACACCTGAAGCTTGGGGTTGAGGTGCCGTTCGATCAGCTGGATGTTCTTGAGCAGCTGGCTCAGGCCCTCCAACGCGTAGTACTCGCACTGAATGGGGATGAGCACCTCGGTCGCGGCCACGAAAGCGTTGATCGTGAGCAATCCGAGCGATGGGGGGCAGTCGATCAGGACATAGTCGAAGTCGTATTCGTCGAGGAACCTCGTCAGAGCGCGCCCGAGGCGCTGCTCGCGCGCGACCATCGAGACTAGCTCGATTTCTGCGCCAGCCAGGTCGATTGTCGCCGGGACCACGAACAGTCCATCGAACTCCGGAGACTTCTGAATCACCTCGTCGAGCTCTTTGTCGTTGACGATCACGTCGTAGACGCTCGGGGTGCCTTCGCGGTGCTCGACACTGAGAGCAGTGGATGCATTTCCCTGCGGATCCAGGTCGATCACCAGCACGCGAGCACCCGACTTCGCGAGTGCAGCGGAGAGATTCACGACGGTGGTGGTCTTTCCGACCCCGCCCTTTTGATTGGAGATGGTGAAAATGCGGGTCCGCGACGGCAGGGGGAGCGTTTCGGAGGCGATAGCCTCCCGCCTCCGGGTCAGTTCGTGGATTTCTTGCGCCAGGGGAGTGGATGCGTCGAAGCCCGCCGGGCTCGATCCGACCTGGGCATCCTGGTCCGGTTGTTTCACGTGAAACCTTGTCGCTCGATCATGGTGCACGGCACCGGGTGTCTGAGTACGGGGTCGCATGCGCTCTGCGGCCATCAGTCAACTCTATCTTGGATGCTGCGCTCGCCTTTCCGATCCGCGGCACGCTGTGGATAGTTGGAGGCTGTGGAAAGTGTGGGGGAGTGGTCGTGGCCCGGGGTTGATCAACTAGGGCACTTCGGGATCGCGAGCGCAACAGATTCAGGGTGGTGACACACGCTCCCGCACCAGGTGGGACAGTTGGTTCCTTGGGTTGTCGCCGAGACACTCGAGTAGGCGGCGGCATCAACTTCGCGTTGATTGCAGGGACGTCCACACCGACAGTTTCACGTGAAACACCTCCGTTGCTCTGGTGAGCGGGCGCGCGGGGAGATTCGTTCTGTATCGGGCAGGGCACTCACGCGGCGAGGTGCCGCGGCCCAGGTAGTGCGCCATCGATACATCTAGCGGTCCCGTCAGCTGCACGGCCGACGAGGGGATGGGAAAAACCCCCGGAGCAACGGAATCAGAAGCAATAGCCGGCCCCGATCCAACGACCGATGCCGAACAACCCTGCAAGGCCAATATGGTGCTCAGCCAGCCGCGCCACGCGCGCCGCGTCAGCCACCCCCGGGCGGACTGTGATCTATCGCTAGGCCTCCGGCGACTTTCGAGCGATCCCCTTGCTTGTCAGCAAGGACCGTGTATCCCGCTAGTCAGAGAAGGACCCTATGTCCCGCTAGCCAGCACGGGACCGTACGTCAGCGACGGTGGTGGTGCGCTCTAACGCCTTCATACCAAGCTGCCCTGGCACGTGATGAACTCATTCAGCCGCAGCTCACGCCCGCGCAGGCCCTGTAGTTCCGTGGTTCCGCAGCCGGCGGTTCCGCAATTGTGAGCTCGACTGTCGTGTCGTGTTTAGTCAACAGGCCGCCGCCGCTCTTTCGGCTCAGTCATTTCACTGAGAATGCCGTACATCCCGCTCGCGGACAGGGGACAGTCACTCGACTCTGTCGGAAGAGCACATTTCTTCGGGGATCCGCGCGAGTCACATGAAGGAGCGGTCGCGGACACCGATGCGGCTTCGCGCAAACTGGGGGACTCCCGCAGCAGCAACGTGGCAGACTCGGTCGCCAGTCCGATCTAATACCGTTTCACGTGAAACGCCACGGCCGTGTTCACTGGTCTCACCTGCTGAGCGAGTCCATCACCACGGTTGTGGGGACGGGCGGCCACTGACACCATCTAGTCAGGCCTGCTGGTCAGCACCTCCTGAAGACCGCGGGGAGGCCAACCACATCCGGTCCTCGCCCCGGCGCGCGCTTCGCAATTCGATCCATTGGGCATGGCGGAATGCTGTAGAACCAACGACGCCAACACCAGGAAGCGGGTCATCTTTCGACGAACACGAAGCGACCGGCCTACCGCTGGCGGGCGCCATAGGCATCGTCTCAACCGAGCATGACGAGAGCCCGGCATAGACGGCACCTTGGCGTTCGGCCTCACAGGCGCGACCCCACTGGCGCCACTACCCAATCACCAAACTGGAAGCACTATGTTCTGCGAGTGGTGATCACTCGGGCTAAATCAGTCCGCAAGCACTGCAAAGCGGGTAGCGATTCGCTGGAGGGAAGCGGCGACGCAGTGTGAGCCCCTTGCGGCCGAGCAGTATCCGCAATAGCGGAATCGGCTCGAGCAGGCAGGAGCCCATCCTCGATCACCCCGGATGCACTCAAACGCGACTCTCGGAAACCCAGTACGCAAGAAACGCACCAAACAGCACCCACAATCAGGGCATAAACCCCCGAAATTGCACCCGCTTCAGCTCCACAGGAGCGATCCTAAGCGTCTCTTGCTACCTCACGGTCGCGCGGATTACCCTCGTGACCTCATCCAAGACGTCCTGACCAAGGGTCAAAACCTCGATTTCGTGCACTTTGTACTTGCGGATCTCTTTCGTCGCCGCATCTACTTCGACCTGGGCGCCGGCGCCCTTCATCAGCACCAACTCGCCGCCGTCACGAAGCAGGGGAGCGGTGAGGGGGAGGAGCTTGCGGAAGGCGCTGACTGCTCGCGCGGTCACCTGGTCGAGCGGGGCATCCAGACGAACGTCTTCGGCTCGGGCGCGGACCACATCCACGTTGGTGAGGCCGAGCTCGGCGACCTGCTCGTTGAGCCAGGCGACGCGTCGCTCCATCGGCTCGATGAGCACAAACGAAACGTCGGGCCGCGCGATGGCGAGGACGAGCCCGGGCAGTCCCGCGCCGCTTCCAATATCACCGACGCGGCCGGGGCGGAGCAGGGGAGCGACGATCGCGCTGTTCAGGATGTGGCGCGACCAGAGGCGGGGGAGTTCGAGTGGGCCGATCAGTCCACGTTCCTCACCCTGCGAGGCGAGGTTCGTCGTGAACTGTCGAGCCACCTCGATGCGTGGGCCGAAGAGCAGAGCGGCAGCGGCAGGCTCAACCTCGAGGACGTCGTTCATCGCTTCGGATCCCCGTTCCACGTGAAACAACTAGGACTTGGTGATGACCGTGTGACGGTCGCGACCCTCGCCCTGCGAGTTCGAAACGAAGCCGCGCTCCGAGACGATGTCGTGCACCAGCTTGCGCTCGTACGAGGACATCGCGGGAAGTGCTGCCTGCTCCGCACCCTCTTCGATGCGGGCGATCGCGCGCTCGACGAGCGTTGCGAGCTCGGCCTGGCGGGCGTCTCGCGAGCCGGCGATGTCCAGGATCAGGCGAGAGAACGAGCCAGTCTTGTTCTGGACTGCCAGGCGGGTGAGCTCCTGCAGAGCCGTCACGGTGTCCGGCTTCGAGAGCAGGCGCAGATTCGCGTTCTCGTCGGCGTTGACCGAGATGTAGGAGCGGCCGTTGCGGGCGTCGATGTCGATGTCGCCGTCGATGTCGGCGATGTCGAGCAGCTCCTCAATGTAGTCGGCGGCGATGTCGCCTTCCTGGTCGAGCTGGTCGGCGGTCGGCTGCTCGTAGTCACCGGACTCCGACGAGACGGGAGCCGACGACTCAGCGCCCGACTCAGCGAACTCGACGTCGACGTCCGCGTCGACCTCGGCCGACGGAACCTCAGCCGAGGTGGGCTCGGCTACGGACTCGGACTGCTGCACATCGGTCATTGGGAATCCCTACTACTTTCCGGCCTGCTTCTTCGCGCGGTTCTTGCTCACGGGCTGAACGCGCTGAGTGGTCTTCTTCGTTTCCTCTTCGACCGTCAGCACGACGGCGCCGTCCTCCTGGACGAGCTTGCCCTTGCGTGCCAGCCGCGCCTCGCGCGCCTTCGCGGCGTCCGAACCCGGGGTCGGCATGTTGCGGATGACGAGGAACTGCTGGCCCATGGTCCAGAGGTTCGAGGTCAGCCAGTAGAACATGACGCCGAGCGGGAAGGCGAAGCCCGAGAAGAGGAAGACGAAGGGGAGGAGGTACAACAGGATGCGCTGCTGCTTGAATTGGGGGCTCGCCTTGGTCTCCGGCGACATGTTCTTGGAGACGATCTGCAGCTGAGTGAGGAACTGCGAACCGGTCATCAGCACGACCATCACGGCCGCGATGATCATCACGGCGACCTGCTGCGGGTGGGCGTTCATCGCACCCTGGAAGCTCTGGTGCAGGGGAGCGACACCGAACAGGGTCGCACCACCGAACTGCTTGGCGAGCTCCGAGTTCAGGGGACCGACGCCGGCGTGGCCGCCCTGGGCGCCGTTCAGCACCTGGAAGAGGCTGAAGAACACCGGCATCTGCAGCAGCAGCGGGAGGCACGAACTCAGCGGGTTCGTGCCGGTCTTCTTGTAGAGGTCCATCGTCTCGCGGGACATCGCCTCACGCGAGAACTGATCCTTCTTGCCCTTGTACTTCTCCTGAATCTTCTTCAGCTGCGGAGCGATTTCGAGCATCCGGCGCTGGTTCTTGATCTGGCGGACGAAGATCGGGATGAGGGCGGCACGGACGACGACCGTCAGACCGACGATCGAGAGCACCCAGGTGAGGCCGGCGGCCGGGTCGAGGCCGATCTGCGAGAACAGCCAGTGGAACGCAACGAGGATGAGCTCCACGACCCATTTGATGGGCCACAGAATCGTTCCGATGATGTCCATGTGGTTGCTAGGCCTTTCCCTGGCTTGTGGCGACGACGAATCCGAACGGTGTCACCCGATAGCGGCGCTTCTTCTTGAGGGGGACATCATCGACCCCGCCCGCGGCCCACGGGTGGCAACGGGCGATTCGGCGCACGCCGAGCACGGTCCCGATAGCGAGTCCGTGCTCCTGGATGGCCTGCAACGCATAAGCGGAACAGGACGGGTAGTACCGGCAGACGTCTCCGTACAGAGGTGAGATGACCGCACGGTATGCGCGAAGCACCAACACGGCACAGTTCCGCGGAAGAAGGAGCACTGCAGTGAATGCGGTGTTCATCGACGGACGTTGCCTCTACTGGTGAATCGGCTGATTGCTGCGGAGATCTCTTCGTGCAGGGTAGCCCACTCCGCTTGAGCGGACGCTGGCAATGCCCTGATCACGATGTCGGTGCCCGGCGACATCCGCGGAAGCAGCTCGTGGGCGGCAGCCTTCAGGCGACGACGCACGAGATTCCGCCGGACGGCGACACCGACGGTCTTGCCCACGATAAAGCCGAATCGCACCACATCCGGGTCCGGACTGGGACGGATGTACGTCACGGTGTTCGCTCCGGTGAAGCGAGCGCCGCGGCGCACAGTCGCCTTGTAGTCCGCCCCCCGCGTGATGCGATTGGCTTTGGCGAGCACCGGTGAAGGCTAGGCCGAGAGCTTCGTGCGGCCCTTGCTGCGGCGAGCAGCGAGGATCGCGCGACCCGCACGGGTGCGCATACGCAGACGGAAGCCGTGGGTCTTCGCCCGCTTGCGGTTGTTCGGCTGGAAGGTTCGCTTGCTCATATCTCAATCTCCGTGTGGTCTCTTAACAGGCCGGTGCTGATGCAAAGTCCAGCACGGGGAGGCCGTGAAAAGTTTTTGGGCAGCCTCAACGGCTGAAGTCAACTGATTAAAACTACGACCTGTGGCGGACGAGGTCAAACCAGACGAGACAAATCCAATGATTATGCACAGGAATGGGAAGAACCTGAGGAGCGACGCGCCGCCGTATGCCCGCAAACGAATTTGATCCACAACCTGTGGACAAGTTACCGTGAGGACCAAAGTTATCCCCAGCCCATCCCAAAATCGGCAGGAGATCGCTACGGTATTGGACACACAGCGGTGGATAACCCTGTGAATACCTTTCCGGCCGCGTACGCGCAGCCGAACCGATGAACGCATCGACGAAGGAGTCGGGGTACTTCGCCGGTCGAAGGCATCCACACGAGACGAATTACGGGGAACGATGGCAGGCGGCGAAGAGTCCATTTCTGCGGCATGGCAGAGCGTGCTCGACTCACTGGAGTCGGACGACCGCATCACACCGCAGCTGCACGGATTCCTCAGCCTGGTCGAGCCCAAAGGCATCATGGCCGGCACCTTCTATCTCGAGGTGCCCAACGAGTTCACCCGCGGGATGATCGAGCAGCGCAGCCGCGTCCCCCTCCTCAACGCCATCGGCGGCCTCGATGAGTCGCTCGCGGTCAACACCTTCGCCATCGTGGTCAACCCGGAGATCCAGCAGGAGACGATGGCCGGGCCCACCGAGCCGGCCGACGCCGCATACATCGAGGCTCCCGCGCAGATGATCGCGCCGCCCACCGAGATCACCGCGCCGCCGCGCAACAACGACACACGCCTCAACCCGAAATACAGCTTCGACAACTTCGTCATCGGCCAGTCCAACCGCTTCGCCCACGCCGCAGCGGTCGCCGTGGCCGAAGCGCCGGCGAAGGCGTACAACCCGCTCTTCATCTACGGCGACTCCGGACTCGGCAAGACCCACCTCCTGCACGCCATCGGCCACTACGCGATGAGCCTCTACCCGGGCATCCGGGTGCGGTACGTCAGTAGTGAGGAGTTCACGAACGACTTCATCAACTCGATCGCGAACAACCGCGGCTCGTCGTTCCAGGCGCGCTACCGCAACATCGACATCCTGCTGATCGACGACATCCAGTTCCTGCAGCGAGCGGTGGAGACCCAGGAAGCCTTCTTCCACACCTTCAACACCCTGCACGACCACAATAAGCAGGTGGTCATCACCAGCGACCTGCCGCCGAAGCACCTCACCGGGTTCGAAGACCGGATGCGGTCCCGCTTCGAGTGGGGCCTGATCACCGACGTCCAGGTGCCCGACCTGGAGACCCGCATCGCGATCCTCCGCAAGAAGGCGCAGAGCGAGAAGATCCAGGTACCGGACGACATCCTGGAATTCATGGCGTCGAAGGTATCGAGCAACATCCGTGAGCTCGAGGGCACGCTCATCCGGGTCACCGCGTTCGCCAGCCTCAACCGCACGCCCGTGGACATGCCGCTCGTCCAGACCGTGCTCAAAGACCTCATCACGCTCGACGACGACAACGTGATCGCGCCGACCGACATCATCACGAACACGGCCGACTACTTCAAACTCACCGTCGACGACCTCTACGGGTCGAGTAGGTCGCAAGCGGTCGCCACCGCCCGCCAGATCGCGATGTACCTCTGCCGCGAACTCACGAACCTCTCCCTGCCCAAGATCGGCCAGCTCTTCGGCAACCGCGACCACACCACGGTGATGTACGCGAACAAGAAGATCAGCGAGCTCATGAAGGAGCGTCGCTCGATCTACAACCAGGTGACAGAGCTCACGAGCCGCATCAAGCAGAACCACCGCTATAGCAAGTAGCGCGCCCGCGACACGCGCTTCGCGCACATCCATTCGGTCGAGTTATCCACAAATCTGTCCCCAGAGTGGGGACAGTCGATTATTAACACCTGTGGATAACTTGTGGAGAATCTCCGGAAAGTCGGCCCGTTAATGGGGACGAATCATGGATGCCTGTGAATTGAGGCCTCTCGGGTCGCAGCTCGGGTTCCCTGTAAACAACAGGAATCCCCAGGTCATCAACAAGTCACAGACGTGTAGTTCCCAGTGGTTGACTGGCATCGACCGAGTTATCCACAGTTTCCACAGCGGTTAACACCATTAATCATTAAGTCTTCTGAATAGGGCGGCCGACAACCTGAACCCCGATCGCTCGAATCACAATTTCTCGCGCCGAGGGCAGGCGCTAGGATTTGTCACGATCCATTTCCCGCCGACGACAGAGGTGACTTCGTGAAGTTCCAAGCCAACCGGGATGTATTCAGTGAAGCCGTCTCCTTCGCCGTGAAGCTCCTTCCCCAGAGGACGACGCTCCCCATCCTGAGTGGTGTGCTGATCGAGACGACCGAGACGGGGCTGCAGCTTTCCTCGTTCGACTACGAAGTCTCCGCACAGACCGAGATCGCAGCCGAGGTCGAAGAACCCGGTCGTGTGCTCGTCTCCGGGCGCCTCCTGGCCGAGATCGCATCGAAGCTTCCGAATGCTCCCGTGCAGTTCTCGACCGAGGACTCCAAGATCGTCGTCCGCGCCGGATCGGCCAACTTCACCCTGCTCTCCATGCCGGTCGAGGAATATCCGAGCATCCCGCAGGTGAGCGGGGATGCAGGGCTCGTCCCGGCCGAAGAGTTCGCAGAGGCCGTCGCTCAGGTCGGGGTTGCAGCATCCAGGGACGACGTCACCCCGGTCATCACCGGCGTGCAGCTCGAAGTCGGCGACAACACGCTCGGCCTCGTGGCAACCGACCGCTACCGCGTGGCCGTCCGGGAGATCAACTGGGACAACGGCACCACCTCGGGCGAGCCCGTCACCGCGCTGGTTCCCGCGCGCACCCTCACCGAGATCGGTAAGACGCTCGGCCACAGCGGCACCATCGCCGTCTCGATCACGAACAGGGACGATCGCGAGCTGATCGCGTTCACGGCAGACAAGAAGACCGTCACCTCCCTGCTGATCAAGGGCAACTTCCCGCCCGTGCGCCGGCTCTTCCCCGAGCAGGTCGACAACTACGCGGTCATCAACACCGCCGAGCTCATCGAGGCGACCAGGCGTGTCTCCCTCGTGCTCGAGCGCGAGGCCGCCCTCCGTTACACCTTCTCCGCCGACGGGCTGACGCTCGAAGCCATCGGTTCGGAGCAGGCTCAAGCATCCGAGAGCATCGACGCTCTCCTCACTGGCCAGGAAACGGTGGTTTCGTTGAAGCCGCAGTTCCTGCTCGATGGTCTCGGTGCCGTGCACTCGGAATTCGTGCGCATTTCCTTCACCAAGACCGAAAACCCCAACAAGCCCGGTCCTGTGCTGATCACGAGCCAGACGTCAAAGGACCAGGCAGGCGCGGACAACTACAAGTACCTCCTGCAGCCCAACCTGCTGCTCAGGTAACCCGCCGTCCGCTCGAACAGAGAAGAAGGACAATCATGCACATCGGCCTCGTCGGTCTCGGAAAAATGGGCAACAACATGCGCGCCCGCCTCGAGAAGAACGGCATCGAGGTGACCGGCTACGACACGAACCCCGAAGTCTCGGACGTCGCCACCCTCGCCGACCTCGTCGCAGCGCTCCCCGCACCGCGCACGGTGTGGGTCATGGTCCCGGCCGGGAAGATCACGGACGCGGTCATCACCGATCTCGAACCGCTCCTCGAAAAGGGCGACCTCGTGATCGACGGCGGCAACTCGCGCTTCACCGAAGACTTCAAGCACTCCGAGCAGCTGGCGCCGAAGGGCATCGACTTCATGGATGCCGGCGTCTCCGGCGGAGTCTGGGGCCTCGACAACGGCTACGGCCTGATGGTCGGAGGCAGCATGGACCAGGTCGAGCGCGTCATGCCCGTCTTCGACGCACTCCGTCCGGAGGGGCCGCGCGACGAGGGCTTCGTCCACGTGGGCGAGGTCGGCGCTGGGCACTACGCCAAGATGGTGCACAACGGCATCGAGTACGCGCTGATGCAGGCATACGCCGAGGGGTATGAACTCCTCGACACCCGCAAGGACATCGTCAAGGACGTCACCGGCACGTTCAAGGCGTGGCAGCGGGGAACCGTCGTCCGCTCCTGGCTGCTCGACCTGCTGGTGCGCGCGCTGGAGCAGGACCCCGAGTTCGAGCACATCGAGGGATATGTGCAGGACTCCGGCGAGGGTCGCTGGACCGTCGAGGAGGCACTCGCCAACGCGGTGCCCGTCCCCACGATCAGCGCGTCGATCTTCGCGCGGTTCGTCTCGCGCCAGGAGGACTCCCCGGCGATGAAGGCCGTGGCTGCCCTGCGCAACCAGTTCGGCGGTCACGCCGTGAAGGCCGTGGACTAACCCTCTTTGAGAGTTACACATCTTTCCCTGACCGACTTCCGCAACTACCGCACGGCGGAAGTGCCGCTTGCGGCCGGCGCGAACCTCTTCGTCGGCCGCAACGGCCAGGGCAAGACGAATCTGGTCGAGTCGCTCGGCTACCTGAGCACCCTCGGGTCCCATCGGGTGTCGAGCGACCAGGCCATGATCCGGCAGGGTGCGGAGTCCGCGATTGTGCGCACCCGCATCCAGCACGATGGCAGGGAGCTGCTGGTCGAGCTGCAGCTGAACCGCGGCTCGGCCAACCGGGCGCAGGTGAACAGGTCGGCGATCAAGACCCGCGAGCTTCCTCGGTACTTCTCCAGCGTGCTGTTCGCCCCGGAAGACCTGGCGCTGGTTCGAGGCGAGCCGAGCATCCGGCGTCGTTTCGTCGACCAGCTGCTGGTGCAGCGGAACCCGCGGTTCGCCGGGGTGCTGTCCGACTACGAGCGGGTGCTCAAGCAGCGGAACACGCTGCTCAAGTCGGCGCGCGCATCAGGGGTCAAGGAGAACCAGCTCGGAACCCTCGAGATCTGGGATGAGCGGCTGGTCGCACTGGGCTCCGAGCTGGTGGATGCGCGGCTCGACCTGATCGCGCGCCTCACCGATCCGCTCACCACCGCCTACCGCTCGGTGGCCGGCGACGATCACCACCCGCGGCTCATCCCGCTGCTGACCGTCCACGGCGCAGAGGTGGAGGACGCCGACGACGGGGGACCGGCCGACGCTGTAACCGACTCATCCGGTGTCGCCACGGCCGATGCGTTCCGTCAGGCCCTCGCCGCCGTGCGGCGTAAGGAGCTCGACCGCGGGCTCACCCTCATCGGCCCGCACCGCGACGATGTGCTGTTCGAGCTCAATGGACTTCCGGCCAAGGGCTACGCCAGCCACGGTGAGTCCTGGTCGTTCGCGCTCGCGCTCAAGCTCGCATCCGCCGAGCTGCTGAGGCGCGAGTCGAACACCGGCGACCCTGTGCTGATCCTCGACGATGTGTTCGCCGAGCTGGACCAGGCTCGACGTAGGATGCTTGCAACCGCCGTAGAGGGTTACGAGCAGGTGCTCATCACGGCGGCCGTGTTCGACGACGTTCCTGACGGCCTGACCGCGCACACCGTGCGGATCGAAGCGGGAGCCGTCGTGGACGGAACACCGGAGAACGCAGAGAAGGAGAAGGGGGAGACCGATGGCTGAGCAGAGGGCATCGCTCGACCCGGCTCCGCTCTCGGATGCGTCCGCCACCTATCTCAGGATGCGCGAGCTCTTCGGCGGTGCGCCCACCACCCGCAGCCGTCGTGTCAAGAAGAAGGACGTCGACCCGTCGGCGAGCCAGCCGTTCGGGAAGGGCCGCGACCCCCGCGGACTCGGAGATGTGGTGGATGCGCTCGCCGTGCAGCTCGGCTGGGTCTCGCCTCTGGCCCAGTCCGACCTCCTCGAGGGGTGGCTCGAACTGGCCGGCGAGGAGACCGCGAAGCACGCGACTCCGGAGGGCATCACCGACGGCGTCCTCACTGTGCGCTGCGAATCGACGGCGTGGGCGACGCAGCTGCGGATCATGCGCTCCGACCTGCTCGCGAGGATCGCGGATCGGTTCCCCGATGCGGACATCCAGTCGATCCGTTTTCAAGGCCCAGACGCCCCCTCCTGGAAAAGAGGCCCCAGGTCGATTCCAGGGCGTGGCCCGCGCGATACTTACGGTTGAGTGCACAAAAGAGGTCAATAGGCGGAAAACAACGCGTCAGACGGGCGATTTCGGCCATATCGACGCGCCGTGCTTGGTAGAATGAATAGGTCACTACTGAGTGCGGTCAGGAGCCTAATTTCATATGACGATGGAACCGAGCAAGGCTGAGTCGGAACACGACTACGGCGCGAATGAGATCCAGGTTCTCGAAGGTCTCGAAGCCGTACGCAAGCGACCCGGAATGTACATCGGTTCGACCGGTCCCCGTGGACTCCACCACCTCGTGCAGGAGATCGTCGACAACTCCGTCGACGAGGCACTGGCCGGTCACGCCGACAACATCGATGTGACGATCCTCGCCGACGGTGGCGTGCGCGTCATCGACAACGGTCGCGGGATCCCGGTCGACATCCACCCCGTCGAGGGCAAGTCGACAGTCGAGGTCGTCCTCACGATCCTGCACGCCGGCGGAAAGTTCGGAGGCGGCGGATACGCGGTCTCCGGTGGTCTGCACGGCGTCGGCAGCTCCGTGGTGAACGCACTGTCCTCCCGCCTCGACGTCGAGGTCAGCCGCCAGGGCAACGTCTACCGCCAGAGCTACCGCAACGGTGTTCCGCAGGCTCCGCTCGAGATGGGCGAGGAGACGGATGCGACAGGCACGACCATCACGTTCTGGCCGAGCCCGGACACCTTCGAGTCGATCGTCTTCGACTACGACACCCTGCGCACCCGTTTCCAGCAGATGGCGTTCCTCAACAAGGGGCTCCGCATCGCGCTGACGGACGAGCGCCTCGAAGAGGGGCAGGAGGAGCCGCGCTCCGAGGTCTTCCTCTACGAGCAGGGCCTGATCGACTACGTCCACTACCTCAACTCCGCCAAGAAGGCCGAGGTCGTGCACGACGAGATCATCGCGTTCGAGTCGGAGGACACCGAGCGCAAGATCGCACTCGAGGTCGCGATGCAGTGGACGACGAGCTACAACGAGAGCGTCTTCACCTACGCGAACACGATCAACACGCACGAGGGTGGAACGCACGAAGAGGGCTTCCGCGCCGCACTCACCACCCTGGTGAACCGGTATGCACGTGAGAAGAACATCCTGAAGGAGAAGGACGACAACCTCTCCGGCGACGATGTGCGCGAGGGTCTCACCGCCGTCATCTCCGTGAAGCTGTCCGAGCCGCAGTTCGAGGGTCAGACCAAGACCAAGCTCGGCAACACCGAGGCGAAGGCGTTCGTGCAGAAGGTCGTCGGCGATCAGCTCGGCGACTGGTTCGACCGCAATCCCAACCAGGCCAAGGAGATCATCCGCAAGGCGCTGCAGGCGGCGACCGCCAGGCTCGCTGCACGCAAGGCCCGCGAGACCGCTCGCCGCAAGGGGCTGCTCGAGGGCGGCGGGATGCCCGGCAAGCTCAAGGACTGCCAGTCCAAGGATCCGTCGATCTCCGAGATCTTCATCGTCGAGGGTGACTCGGCGGGCGGCTCGGCCGTCCAGGGTCGCAACCCGGAGACGCAGGCGATCCTCCCGCTCCGCGGCAAGATCCTGAACGTCGAGAAGGCGCGACTCGATCGCGCCCTCGCCAACAACGAGGTCCAGGCCATGATCACGGCGTTCGGCGCCGGCATCGGCGAGGACTTCAACCCCGAGAAGGCGCGCTATCACAAGATCGTGCTGATGGCGGATGCCGACGTCGACGGCCAGCACATCACGACGCTGCTGCTGACGCTCCTGTTCCGCTACATGCGCCCACTGATCGAGCTCGGCTACGTTTACCTCGCGCAGCCGCCGCTCTACCGGCTCAAGTGGACGAACGCCGAGCACGAGTACGTCTACTCCGACCGGGAGCGCGACGCGTTCCTGGCGGAGGGGATCGCGGCGGGCAAGCGCATCCCGAAGGACAACGGCGTGCAGCGCTACAAGGGTCTCGGCGAGATGGACTACAAGGAGCTGTGGGAGACCACGATGAGCCCCGAGACCCGCACGCTGCTGCAGGTCACCCTCGACGACGCGGCCGCCGCAGACGAGATCTTCGCCACGCTGATGGGCGAAGACGTCGAATCGCGCCGTAATTTCATCCAGAAGAACGCGAAGGACGTGCGTTTCCTTGACATCTGACAACATCGACGGCATCCCCGGAGACGACATCGTGACCGACGACACCGCAGGGGCCGGATTCGGCGTCCACGGCAGGATCGACCAGGTCGATCTGCAGTCCGAGATGCAGCGCTCCTACCTCGACTACGCCATGAGCGTCATCATCGGGCGCGCGCTGCCCGAGGTGCGTGACGGTCTCAAGCCGGTGCACCGCCGCGTCATCTACGCGATGTTCGACGGTGGATACCGTCCGGACAAGGCGTTCTCGAAGTGCGCCCGCGTGGTCGGCGACGTGATGGGTCAGTTCCACCCGCACGGCGACTCGGCCATCTACGACGCGCTCGTGCGCCTGGTGCAGCCGTGGAGTCTCCGCTACCCGCTCGCGCTCGGCCAGGGCAACTTCGGTTCCCCCGGCAACGACGGAGCTGCTGCTCCGCGATACACCGAGACCAAGATGGCCCCGCTCGCCATGGAGATGGTCCGGGACATCGACGAGGAGACCGTCGACTTCCAAGACAACTACGACGGTCGCACCCAGGAGCCGGCGGTCCTCCCGGCCCGCTTCCCGAACCTGCTGGTCAACGGCTCGGTCGGCATCGCGGTCGGCATGGCCACGAACATCCCGCCGCACAACCTCCGCGAGGTCGCGGACGGTGCGCTGTGGTACCTGGCCAACCCGGATGCGCCGCGCGAGGAACTCCTCGAAGAGCTGATCAAGCGCATCAAGGGACCGGACTTCCCGACCGGCGCGCAGATCCTGGGCGTCAAGGGCATCCAGGACACCTACCGCACCGGCCGCGGCTCGATCACGATGCGTGCCGTCGTGGCCATCGAGGAGATCCAGGGCCGCATCTGCCTGGTGGTCACCGAGCTGCCGTACCAGGTGAACCCGGACAACCTGGCGATCAAGATCGCCGACCTGGTCAAGGACGGCAAGATCGGCGGCATCGCCGACATCCGCGACGAGACCTCCGGCCGCACCGGTCAGCGCCTCGTGATCGTGCTGAAGCGGGATGCTGTCGCCAAGGTCGTGCTGAACAACCTGTACAAGCACACGCAGCTGCAGGAGAACTTCGGCGCGAACATGCTCGCGATCGTGGACAACGTGCCCCGCACGCTCGCCCTCGACGGCTTCATCACCGCATGGGTCGACCACCAGATCGAGGTCATCGTCCGGCGCACCCGCTACCGTCTGCGCAAGGCGGAGGAGCGGGCGCACATCCTGCGTGGCTACCTCAAGGCACTGGATGCGCTCGACGAGGTCATCGCGCTCATCCGCCGGTCGCCGACGGTGGACGACGCCCGCGCCGGCTTGAAAGACCTGCTCGACGTCGACGACATCCAGGCGGACGCCATCCTCGCGATGCAGCTGCGCCGCCTGGCCGCCCTCGAACGTCAGAAGATCATCGACGAGCACGACGCGATCGAGCGTGAGATCGCCGACTTCCAGGCCATCCTCGCCGACCCGGTGCGCCAGCGCACGATCGTCAGCGACGAGCTCACCGAGATCGTCGACCGCTTCGGCGACGACCGCCGCACCGAGATCATGTTCGGCTTCGACGGCGACATGAGCATGGAAGACCTCATCCCCGAAGAGGAGATGGTGGTCACGGTCACCCGCGGCGGCTACATCAAGCGCACCCGCAGCGACAACTACCGCTCCCAGCACCGCGGTGGCAAGGGCGTCAAGGGCGCCCAGCTGCGCGGCGAGGACGTGGTCGACCACTTCTTCGTCACCACCACGCACCACTGGCTGCTGTTCTTCTCGACCAAGGGCCGCGTCTACCGCGCCAAGGCGTACGAGCTGCAGGAGGCCGGGCGCGACGCCAAGGGCCAGCACGTCGCCAACCTGCTCGCCATGCAGCCGGATGAGGAGATCGCCGAGATCCTCGACATCCCCGACTACGAGGCGGCGAAGTACCTGGTGCTCGCCACCCGCGACGGCCTGATCAAGAAGACGGCGCTCAGCGAGTACGACACCAACCGCTCCGGCGGCATCATCGCGATCAAGCTGCGCGAGGAGGACGAGCTCGTCTCCGCACTGCTCGTGGATGAGGACTCCGACCTGCTCCTCGTCTCCCGCAAGGGCATGTCGATCCGGTTCACCGCGACCGACGAGGCGCTGCGCCCGATGGGCCGGTCCACCTCCGGTGTGATCGGGATGCACTTCCGCGGCGACGACACCCTGCTCGACGTCTCCGTCGTCTCCGACAACGGATACGTGTTCGTGGTGACAGAGGGCGGGTACGCGAAGCGCACCTCCGTCGACCAGTACCGCCTGCAGAACCGCGGCGGTCTGGGCATCAAGGTCGCGAAACTGAGCGACGACAGGGGCGACCTGGTCGGCGCGCTGATCGTGGATGACGACGACGAGGTCCTTGTGGTTCTTGCCAGCGGCAAGGTGGTACGCTCCTCCGTGGCCGAGGTACCCGCCAAGGGCCGCGACACGATGGGTGTCGTCTTTGCACGTTTTGCCGAGTCCGACAAGATCATCGCTCTGGCCAAGAACACCGAACGAAACCTTGATTCTCAGGAAGATGACGAAGAATCTGGTGACGTCGGGAAGGAAGAAACCGTAGATGAGCAGTAGTGTTGCCGAAAAGCTCGCCAAGAAGTCATCCCGGAGGCCCGTGTCCGCTAAGCAGGTGCGACTCAAGCTGGTGTACATCGACTTCTGGTCGACCGTGAAGCTGTCGTTCCTGGCCGGGATCTGCCTGGCGATCATCGCGATCGTCGGAACGTTCCTGGTGTGGACGGTCCTCGACCGCACGGGGATCTTCGACCAGATCAACAGCCTGTTCAAGGACATCTCGGGCGCAGGAGGAAGCGACCTCAAGTCGATCCTCGGCCTCGGCCAGGTGATGGGCTTCTCGCTCGTCGTCGGGATCCTCGACATCATCGTGATCACCGCGCTCGGCGCTGTCTTCGCCCTGCTGTACAACCTCTCTGTGAAGATCACCGGCGGCCTGCTCGTCGGCTTCACGAACAACTAGCAGCACCCGCCGATTTCGCATTGGCCGGGCAGATCAGGTAGTCTCTAATCTGCCCAATCGGGGATATAGCTCAGGCGGTTAGAGCGCTTCGCTGATAACGAAGAGGTCCGAGGTTCAAGTCCTCGTATCCCCACCACTGTGATTCGGAAGACGATGTTCTTCCGGAATCGCAGCCCCTCGGGGCCTTAGCTCAGTTGGTAGAGCGCCTGCTTTGCAAGCAGGATGTCAGGAGTTCGAATCTCCTAGGCTCCACAGTTTTTCCCCTGGATATTCTTCTCCGTCAGACCGCCGGCGGCACGATCGGCCGCGTCGGGAACGGGCTCGAGTACGAGACGCTCGTCGTCACGCTGCCGAGGGTTCCGATCTTGCCGCTCACCTGTTCGAGGTGCCGCATCGAGGTGGCCACCACCTTCAGGATGAAACAGTCGTCTCCGGTGACGTGGTGCGCCTCCACGACCTCCGGCGTGTCCGCGAGCAGGTCGTGCAGCGGCGTGTACACGCTGCTCGGGTAGCGCAGACGCAGGAACGCGAGGATGCCGTAGCCGAGGCGTTCCGGGTCGATCAGCGCCCGGTAGCCGCCGATCACTCCGGCCTCCTCCAGGCGGCGCACCCGTTCGGCCACCGCGGAGTTCGACATGTGTACCCGCCGCGCCAGCTCGGCGATGGACTGGCGGCCGTCGCGCTGCAGCTCGGCGAGCAGGGCGTCGTCGACCGAATCGGTCACGTATGGGGGATTCGCGGTCATGCGCCGATTCTGCCATCAGATCCCCGGCGGTGAGCGCCGAATGCCGGTGATCGTCTCTTCAAACCGGCCACGCGCATCCCTAATCTGTTGCTCATGACCGTTTCAGCCGCAGATGCCGCCCGCCACTTCGCCGCGAAGCTCGACTTCGAGACCGACCCGTCCGACGTGAAGGCTGCACGGGATGCGGGGGAGCGGTTCGTGCTCGTCGACTCCCGAGGGCACGCTGCGTGGTCGCAGGCGCGCATCCCGGGCGCTGTGCACCTGCCGACGGCGGACATCCGGGAGCGGGCGGCAGCGCTCATCCCGGAGGGCACTCCGGTGGTCGTGTACTGCTGGGGTCCAGGATGCAACGGCTCCACCCGAGCCGCGCTCGCGCTCAGCCTGCTCGGCTACCCGGTGAAGGAGATGATCGGCGGGTTCGAGTACTGGGCACGCGAAGGGCTCGGCATCGAGAACGACCTCGGCCCCGTGGAGCGGCCCACCGACGAGCTGACGGCCCCCCTGGCGGTGGATGCGATCAGCTGCGACTGCTGACCGTCACTTGAGCAGCCGGGACAGCACGCGGTCGGCCAGCGGCTTGCCCCCGGTCTGGCAGGTGGGGCAGTACTGCAGCGTGGAGTCGGCGAAGATCACCTGGCGCACCGTGTCGCCGCAGACCGGACAGGGCTGACCCGTGCGGCCGTGCACCTGCATCCCGAGCTTCTTCTCGCCCTTGAGCTCGGAGGCGGCGAGGCCGTCGGCGCGGGCGAGCGCATCCCGGAGCGTGCTCTGCATGGCGGCGTAGAGGCGGGAGACCTCCTCCGGAGACATCGAGGCCGGCTTGAACGGCGACATGCGTGCCGTGTGCAGGATCTCGTCCGAGTACGCATTGCCGATTCCCGCGATGATCGACTGGCTGCGCAGCACGCCCTTGATCTGGGCGCGGCCGGCGCCGGCCAGGATGCCGGCGAAGACCTCCTCCGTGAACTCCGGCGCCAGGGGGTCGGGGCCGAGATTGGCCACGCCGGGCACATCGGCCGGATCGCGGACGACGGAGATCGACAGGCTCTTCTTGGTGCCGGCCTCCGTGATGTCGAGCCCGGTGCCGTCGTCGAGGACGAGACGCGCGGCCAGCGGGCCCATCCCGGGGCGACCGGTGGGCGGTGGAGGCGGCGCATCCCGCCAGCGGACCCAGCCCGCCCTGGCCAGGTGCATCACGATGTGCAGGTCGCCGGCCGAGATGTCCAGGAACTTGCCGTGCCTCGTCACGCCGCCGATGGTGAGACCGCTGACCGCGGAGACCGGCGGATCGAACGTCTTGAGTGCCGCGAACGCGACGATGCGCAGCGAGTCGATGACACGGCCGCGGAGGCGCGCGTCGAGGTCGGCTGCGAGGGCCGTGACTTCGGGGAGTTCAGGCACGCATCCAGTCTGCCGCGTGCGGCCGACAAGCGCAGTAGGGTAACGGAATGGATATCAGGGTCGCTGCCTACGGGGTCATCGTCGACGACGGCAAGATCCTGCTTGCGCACTGGAACGAGGGTGGTCGCTCCGGCTGGACGCTGCCCGGCGGCGGCATCGACCCCGGCGAAGACCCGGTGGATGCGGTGGTCCGCGAGATCGCGGAGGAGACGGGCTACGAGGCGGTCGCCGGCGAGCTGCTCGGCATCGACTCGCACATCGTGCCCGCCGAGGCGCGGTTCGTTGCCGACGCCGGACCGCTGCACGCGCTCAGGATCGTCTACCGCGCATCCGTGGTGGGTGGCACGCTCGCGAACGAGTTGGACGGCACGACCGACGAGGCGCGGTGGTTCCCGCTGCACAGCATCCCGTCGCGGAGGGTCGAACTCGTCAACGTGGCGCTCGGGATGGCCGGGCTGGCCTAGGCCTGGCGGGGCTTGAGCTCCGACGGGATGATGATCCACATCGCGAGGTACGCGATGAACTGCGGGCCGGGGAGCAGGCAGGAGAGCAGGAACAGCACGCGCACCGTGGTGGGGTTCCACCCGAAGCGCTGAGCGAGTCCCGCGCAGACCCCGCCGAGCACGCGGCCGGAGGTTGGACGGTAGAGAGTGTTCATGCTTCGATTCTGGCCGCGCTGCGAGCGACCCGGTATCGGGGAATCCCCCCAATCGACCCTGAGGAAAGCACCAGGTCGCGGACGCGCGACGGCACGCGAAAGGGGTGGCGCCCTCCGGCACCACCCCTTTCGTCGTCGCTGCTACTCGGCTGCGGGAGCCGTGGGCTCTTCGTCGGCGACCCAGAGCTCGTCGTCTGCGCGGAAGGTCTGCCACACGGCGTAGAGCAGTCCGACAGCGGCGATGGCGCCGAGGACGACCGCGATGACCGTGCCCGCACCCGGGCCGGACGAGTCGTTGGTGGCGGCCCTGACCTTCTTCGACACGTCTTTGCCCGCCTTCTTCACGTCGCCGATGAAGGCGCGTGCGCGTGCATCCCGAGCGTGGTCGACCACGGACATCGCCGTGCCGACGACGGTTCCCACAGCGGGGATCACGTCGGTGACCAGGCGCTCGCGTGCCACGCCGGCGACACGGCCGGCGGTCTGCGTGGCCGGGCGCACGTAGTGCTCGTACCCGTCGCGCACTCGCGGAGCGATCTCCTCGCGTGTGTAGTAAGCAGCCTGCTTGCGGGCCTCCGCGGCAACCGCGTTGGCATTCGCCAGCACGTCCTGCTGCTGACCCCAAAGCTCCTCGGCGCTACTGCGCAGTCGCTTGAGTTCCTTCTTCCGCTTCCGTGTCAGGTTCATCTGGACCTCCATTGCGTCGTGTAGCGAACTCACTCCATCTTGCCACCTAAAGGCCTGTGGATGGCCCGAGAGCCGAGAAGCCCTGTGCAAGAATTGGTGCCATGTCTAAGCACACCGCTGTCGCCACTCTCCACACTAACTACGGGGACATCAAGGTCAACCTCTTCGGCAACCACGCACCGAAGACGGTCAGGAACTTCGTCGGCCTGGCGACCGGTGAAATCGAGTGGACGCACCCGGGCACGGGCGTGAAGAGCACCGACCCGCTGTACGACGGTGTCGTCTTCCACCGCATCATCCCCGGCTTCATGATCCAGGGCGGCGACCCGCTCGGCCAGGGCATCGGCGGACCGGGCTACCAGTTCGACGACGAGATCAACCCCGAGCTCGACTTCACGCAGCCGTACATCCTCGCCATGGCCAACGCCGGCATCCAGGGCGGCCACGGCACCAACGGCTCGCAGTTCTTCATCACCGTCGCACCCACCACGTGGCTGCAGGGCAAGCACTCCATCTTCGGCGCCGTCGAAGACGAGGCGTCCCGCAAGGTCGTCGACAAGCTCGCCGAGCTGCCGACGGATGCACGCGACCGGCCGCTCGACGACGTCGTCATCGAGTCGGTCACCGTCGAGCAGGTCTAGCAGCGGCGGGGGCGGGTCGAACGATGTCTCAGCCCGTCGACGCGAGGGCGACCTTTTGCTATCGGCACCCCGACCGGCAGAGCTATGTGCTCTGCCAGCGGTGCGGTCGCACGATCTGCCCCGAATGCCAGACGCCCGCCGCTGTCGGCGTGATCTGCCCGGAGTGCATGGCCCAGCAGCGGGCTGAGGCTCCGCGCACCAAGCCGGCCTGGGTCACCAGGATGACCGGCAGCGGCGCGCCCGTCGTCACGTACGCGATCATCGCGCTCTGCGTGGTCGTGTTCATCCTGCAGCAGCTTCCCGTGCTCGGTTCGACGGTCACAGGTGCCCTGCAGTACGCGGGCGTCTACTCGACGCCGATCGCGTTCGAGCCGTGGCGGATGCTCACCACGGTGTTCACGCACGGCAGCATCCTGCACATCGCGCTCAACATGTACACGCTGTGGATCTTCGGCATGATGCTGGAGCCGCTGCTCGGCCGAGCCAGGTTTGCCGCACTGTTCCTCATCAGCGGCTTCGCCGGCTCGGTGGGTGTGCTGCTGATCGCCAATCCGCTGCAGCCGGTGGTCGGCGCATCCGGTGCCATCTTCGGGATGCTCGGAGCGTTCTTCATCATCCAGCGGCGCCTCGGCGGCAACGCGACCCAGTTGCTGGTGCTGGTCGGCATCAACCTGGTGATCGGGTTCATCCCGCAGTTCGGGATCGCGTGGCAGGCGCACATCGGTGGCCTCATCGGCGGCGCGCTGGTCGGGCTGATCTACGTCGAGACGCGCAGCATCGCGCGCCGTCGCTGGCAGCTGCCGCTCCTGATCGTGCTGTGCGTGCTGCTCGTCGCGCTGAGCCTGATCCGATTCCTGTAATTCCTCCCCAACGCGTGGATAAGTTATCCACAGGCTTATTAACAATGGGGATAATTACACCCGTGTAACTCTCCACAGGCTTATTAACACTGGGGAGAACCACACCAGTGTGATTGTCCTCACTGTGGAGGACACCTGTGAATAACTCGGTCGTCATGGCCGCCGGGGCATGAAAAAACCCGGGACCGGCTGCTGCCGATCCCGGGTGGAGAATATGCCGAAGGCTCAGCGCCAGCGGGTGGTCATGAGGAAGCCGATGAAGGCGATGCCGAAGCCGACGAGGATGTTCCACGCGCCGAGAGCCGGGATGGGATACATGTTCTGGCTCACGTAGAAGACGATGATCCACACCAGCCCGAGAAGCATGAAGCCGAACATCACCGGCTTGAACCAGACAGGGTTGGGGGCGTCCTCGCCCGACTGGGCGACAGTGCGCTCGGGCTTGGTCTTCGACTTGGTGCGTGCCATAGCTCCATAGTGTAGCGGGAGAGGCTGTGGGACTCCGCTGTCAGCCTCCCCACGCTTTCAGGGGACTTTCCGAGGGATGCGCGGTGCCATTACACAGGCGGAGTCTCCTAGAATCACACATATGACCGACCCGAACCTCCCGCAGGACGCCACTGCGTCCCCCGGACGGGTCCGGCGACGTCGACGCCCGCGTCAACGCGTCACCTTCTTCGGCGTGCTGGGCGAGCTGCTCATCACGGCCGGCGTGCTCGTGCTCCTCTTCCTCGGCTGGCAGATCTGGTGGAACAGCCTCGTGCTGGCCGGCCAGCAGACCGGCGCAGCGCAGGCGCAGAGCCAGCGCTGGCTGGATGAGGCGGCGAAGTCCCCCACCCCGACGCCGACACCGACGGACACCGCGCAACCTCCCGCTCCTCCCGTGCAGGCCGAGCCCGCGGACTACGAGCCGTTCGCCGTCATCTACATCCCGCGGCTCGGTGCGGACTGGAAGCGCACCATCCGGGAGACCGTCGACACCGAGCGGGTGCTCAACAGCTACGACGCCGGCGTCGGCCACTACAAGGGAACGGCCATGCCCGGCCAGGTCGGCAACTTCGCGGTCGCCGGGCACGACAGTGGATGGGGCAACACCTTCATCGACCTGTCCAAGCTGCACATCGGCGACCGCATCTACGTGCAGACCAAAGACGGCTGGTACACGTACACGTTCCGCAACTTCGAGTACGTGCAGCCGAGCGCCGTCGAGGTGATCCTGCCCGTGCCGAGACAACCGGATGCGACGCCGATCGACCGCCTGATGACGATCACCACCTGCAACCCGCCGTTCCACGCGGGAGAGCGGCTGATCGCATACACCGTGTTCCAGGACTACGCACCGACGCAGCAGGTGCCCAGCGAGATCGCCGCCGCCGTTGCGGCCAACGGAGGGTGACGACGATGTACGGCGCACTGTGGCGCATCCTGCCTGGACCGGTGTGGGTGCGCATCCTGATTCTGATCGTGCTGTTCGTGGCGGTGCTCGCGGCGCTCGTCACCTGGGTGTTCCCTTGGGTTGATTCGCTCTTGGGCCCCCAGGAAGGTACCGTGGGGCCGTGACCCGCGTACTCGTCATCGACAACTACGACAGCTTCGTCTACACGCTGAACGGCTACCTCCATGAGCTGGGAGCGCAGACCGAGGTCGTCCGCAACGACGACATCGCCGAAGCCGACCTGCCGGCACGCCTCGCCGAATACGACGCCGTGCTGGTGTCGCCGGGCCCGGGCAAGCCCGCGGACGCCGGGGTCTCCATCCCGATCGTGAAGCTCGCACTGCAGACCGGGATGCCGCTGCTCGGCGTCTGCCTCGGTCACCAGGCCATCGCCGAGGCGTTCGGCGGCGTCGTCACCAACGCCGAAGAGCTCATGCACGGCAAGACCTCCGAGGTCAACCACGACGACAGCCCGTTCTTCGACGGCGTCGGTCAGCCCTTCACCGCCACGAGGTACCACTCGCTCGCGGTCGTCGACGGCACGATGCCGGACGACTTGATCGTCACCGCGCGCACGCCCGGCGGCGTGATCATGGCGCTGCGGCACCGTGAGGCCCCGATCTACGGTGTGCAGTTCCACCCGGAGTCCGTGCTCACCGAGGGGGGCTACCGGATGCTCGGCAACTGGCTCGAGGTGGCGGGACTGCACGGCGCTGCCGACGCATCCCGTGCGCTGAACCCGCTCGTGAAGCTGGTCTAGACCCCTGGTCTAGCCGGGCTGACTTAGCCCGAGCAGTAGGTCAGGTCGACCGCTGAGCCCTGCGGCACGTCGCCCACCTGCGACTGGGTGTGCACCAGGGGCGCTCCCTTGTCTTGCGGGCAGGTCGCATCCGGTTTCGGGTTCACCGTGAGGCCGAGATCCGACAGGATGCCCGTCGCCGCCTGCAGAGACTGACCGGTGAGGTCGGTGACCGTGACCTTGCCGCTCGACACCGTGAGCGCGATGGCGTCGCCCTCGTGCGCGTTGGCGTTGGGGGCAGGGTCGGTGGTGATGACGACGTTGGCCGGGACCGTCGACGAGTTCGTCGTGGTGACGGGGCCGACGGAGAGGCCGACAGCGGCGAGGGCCGCCTTGGCCGCATCCGTGGTCATGTTGTGCACGTCGGGCACGCTGACTGTCTTCTTGCCGGTTGAGACGTAGACGGTGATGGTGTCACCGGTGGCGACGACGATGCCTGCGCCAGGATCGGTGCGGATGACCTCGCCCTGCGGGTACGTCGAACTCGCCTCGGACGCCTGCGTCCACTTGAGCTTCATGTCCTGCAGCTGCGCGGTGGCCTTGTCGAGGGTCTGGCCGGACAGGTTCGGCACCTCGCGCGAGGTCTCCGGCATCGTGGTGCTCGGCGCGAGCCGCAGCACCCAGGCCAGCACGGCGACGATGACGACGGCCATGATCGCGACACCGGCCCAGATCCAGATGACCGGTGGGCGACGTTGTGTGCGGACCATCGTCTGGTCTTCCGCGAGCTGGCGGAACGCGGCCTCCGGGCCGGAGACGACGCTCGGCGGGGCGCCGAAGAGGGTCTCGCCCAGCGCATCCGGGGTCTTGTGGACGGGCACCTTGCCGGAGGCGGCCAATTCGAGGTCGTCGCGGAACTCGGTGACCGTCTGGTAGCGCTCGAACCGGTCCTTGGTGAGCGCGCGGGCGACGACGACGTCCATCGCCGGGGAGATCTTGTGGTTGATGGAGCTCGGCTTGACCGGCGCCTCGCTGACGTGCTGGTACGCGACGGCGACCGGGGTGTCCCCACGGAACGGCGGGCGGCCGGTGAGCATCTCGAAGAGGACCACGCCGGTGGAGTAGAGGTCGGTGCGCGCATCCACGGACTCGCCCTTGGCCTGCTCCGGAGAGAAGTAGCTGGCGGTGCCGAGGATGGCGGTGGTCTGCGCCACCGTGGCCGAGGAGTCGCTGATCGCGCGCGCGATCCCGAAGTCCATCACCTTGACCTGGCCGGACTTGGTGATCATGACGTTGCCCGGCTTGATGTCGCGGTGCACCACGCCTGCACGGTGCGAGTACTCGAGCGCGGTGAGGATGCCCTCGGTGATGCGCACGGCCTCGGAGACCTCGAGCGGCCCCTTCTTGATCAGGTCTTTGAGGAGCACGCCGTCGACGTACTCCATGACGATGAAGGGCAGCTGCGCCTCGTGACCGTTCGGCTCGCGGACGGTCTCCTCGCCGGCGTCGAAGACGCGGACGATCGTGGGATGCGCCATGCGGGCCGCGGCCTGCGCCTCCTGGCGGAAACGCGTGCGGAACGCGGGGTCTGTGGCCAGAGACGGCTTGAGCAGCTTGATCGCGACCGTGCGGCCGAGGCGGGTGTCTTTGCCTCGGTGCACATCGGACATGCCGCCTCGCCCGATGAGTTCGCCCACCTGATATCGGCCTGCGAGCAGGCGGCTATCTGGGCTCAATGCGGACTCCTTCTGGGTGGTGGCTCCGGCTAGTGTAGCGGTCTCAGTCTGGGTATATCCCCGTGATGAAGACGCGCGATCAGCCGCCGTTCGTCCCCGTCCCTGTTCCTCCATTGTTGTTCCCCCCGGTGGATGCGCTGGCCTTGACCACGTACGGAACCGCGGGCGACTGCGCCGACTCGATCGACTCCCCACAGAAGATCGTGTACGAGAGCTGGTAGGTGCCGACGGCGTTCGGGGTCCACGTCGTGGACGTGGCGTTCACCGGTGTCTGCTGCGTGCCGTTGACGTAGAGCGCGCGGCCCTTGAGGTCCTGTCCGGCCGGGCAGGTGGCCGATCCGAAGGTGACCGTGACCTTGGGCATGTTGTTCGGGTCGAAGTTGTCGACCTCGCTCGGGTTGGCCGTGACCTCGTCCGTCGGCGTCGGGATCGGGGTCACCGGTCCGAACACCTTGACCGTGATCGTGGCGCCCTTCTGCACGGGTCCGGTGGGGTTCACGGAGTAGACCGTGTTCACCTGGGCCTGCGCGGTGGCGGCGTTGCCGGTCTGCACGTCGGCGACCATCCCGAGGCCCTGCAGCTTGGCGCGCGCGGCGTCGGCGGTCAGCCCGTCGAAGTCGGCCTCCGTGATCTGCACGGTGTTGCTCGTCGGGGTCGGGCTCGGCGTCGTCGGCTTGGGAGCCGGCGGCTGGCTCGTCGTGGTCTTGGTCTGCGTGGGCGCCGGCGTGTTCGGCTGTGCGACCAGGGCGATGATCGTTCCGATGAGCACGAGCGCCAGCAGAGCGATCAGCGCGATCAGCGGCCACGTCCACGGGCTGCGCTTCTTCGTCGTGGTCGACGGCTCGGCTTCCTGCACCTCGGTCTGTATGGTCCTCGCGCCCGCGGACGGGAGCACGGTGGTCGCCTCGGTGGCGCCGGCGTTCGCCGACGGCATGAGCATCGTGGTCGCGCCGCCGAGGGCAGCACCGCCGAGGACGGCGGGCACGGAGGCGGCGGCCGCCTGGACGTCGCCGCGGCGGAGGGCCTGAGCCGCACGCGCCAGGTGCGCTGCCGATGCCGGACGGTCGGCCGGGTTCTTCGCGATGCACGCGAAGACCAGGTTGCGAACCGGCTCGGCGACGGTGGCGGGGAGCTCGGGCGGAGCCTCGTTGATCTGCGCCATCGCGATGGCGACCTGCGACTCGCCCGTGAACGGGCGGCGGCCGGCGAGGCACTCGTACGCGACGATGCCGAGCGAGTAGATGTCGGTGGTCGGAGACGCCGGGTGACCGGACGCCTGCTCCGGCGAGAGGTACTGGACCGTTCCCATGACCTGGCCGGTGGCCGTCAGCGGGACCTGGTCGGCGATGCGGGCGATGCCGAAGTCGGTGATCTTGACGCGGCCGTCCGGCGTGATCAGCAGGTTGCCCGGCTTGATGTCGCGGTGGACGAGCCCGGCGGCGTGGGCGGCGTGCAGCGCGGCGGCGGTCTGCGCGACGATGTCGAGCGTCTTGTCCGTGCTGAGCACGTGCTCGCGCTCCAGGATGGTCGACAGCGCCTCGCCGGGGACGAGCTCCATCACCAGGAAGGCGCTGCCCTCCTCCTCGCCGTAGTCGAAGACGTTCGCGATGCCCTCGTGGTTCACCAGGGCGGCGTGGCGGGCCTCGGCGCGGAAGCGCTCGAGGAAGCCCGGGTCACCCAGGTATTCGTCCTTGAGGATCTTGATGGCGACGGTGCGTCCGATGACGAGGTCTGTCGCTTGCCAGACCTCGCCCATGCCGCCGATCGCGATACGCGACTGCAGCTCGTAACGTCCCCCGAAGGTGAGCCCTGCTGTGGGTCTCATTTATTCAGCACCGCCTCTAGTACTTTCTTCGCGATCGGAGCGGCGATGGAGTTACCCGTGCCGTTCTGACCTTGTCCACCGCCATTTTCAACAACAACCGCCACAGCGAACTGAGGATCGTTCGCCGGCGCGAAACCTGTGAACCAGAGCGTGAACGGGTCGTTGTCCCCGTTCTGCGCCGTTCCGGTCTTACCGCCGACCTCGACCCCGTCTATTCTTGCATTGCTCGCCACGCCGTGATCGACGCCGTCGACCATCATCTGCTTGATCGTGTCGGCGTTCTGCTGGCTGAGCGCCTGGCTGAACTCTTTCGCCTGGAAGCTCTCGAGGGTCTGCAGGTCGGCCGAGCGGATCGAGTCGACCAGGTTCGGATACATCAGCTTGCCGCCGTTCGCGATCGCCGCAGACACCATCGCCATCTGCAGCGGAGTCGCCTTGTCGTTGTACTGACCGAACGAGCCGAGCGCGCGCTTCGCGTCGTCGACGTAGAGCGGGTACACGCTCTTCTCCACCGGGATCGGGATCTTCAGCGACTGGTTGAAGCCGAACTTCTCGGCCTGCGTGTGGATCGTCTGCGGGTCCAACTGCATCCCGAGCTCGGCGAACGGGATGTTGCAGCTCAGGATCTGCGCGGTCGCGATCGAGACGGTGGCGCCGGGGCCGCAGGTGGAGAAGTTGTCGTTCTTGACGACCGTGGGCGATCCGGGCAGCGGCAGGGACGACAGGTTGGGCAGCTGGCTGTCCTTGGTGAACTTGCCCGACTCGAACGCCGAGGCGCTCATCACGGGCTTGAAGGTGGACCCTGGCGGGTTGAGGTCGCCGCCGATGGTGCGGTTCGTCAGGGGGCTGCCCTGCGCATCCAGGAGGGCCTGATAGTTGGCGTTGACCGTGTCGCCGTTGTGGCCGGCCAGGGTGTTCGGGTCGAAATCGGGCTTGGAGACCATCGCCAGGATGCGGCCGGTCTTCGGCTCCAGGAGCACCACGGCGCCCTGGTAGCTGCCGAGCGCGTCGTACGCCGCCTGCTGAGCGACGGGGTCGATGGTGGTCTCGACGGAGGCGCCCTGCGGGTTCTTGCCCGTGAGGATCGCGTTGACGCGGTCGAAGAACTGCGAGTTCGACGATCCGGAGAGCTTGTCGTCCAGGGCGCCCTCCAGGCCCGTCGGCTCGCCGTTGACCGGGAAGAAGCCCGTGACGGAGGAGTAGAGCGGGCCGTTGCTGTACACGCGCTGGAACTTGTACACGTCGTTCGACGGGACGGACTGCGCGACCGGCTGTCCGGCGACCAGGATGGCGCCGCGCTGCTGCGCGTAGCTGTCGTTGCGCGCGCGGCTGTTGCGCGCATCCGCCGTCAGGGCGTCCGCCTGGAACACGGCAAGGATGGACGTCGACACCAGCAGGGCGACGAACATCAGCAGCACGATCGTGCTGATCCGCTTGATCTCGCGATTCACTCAGCTCACCACCAGACGGGGTTGGTTGCGGACGGTGTCCGACAGCCGGAGCAGCAGAGCGACGATGATCCAGTTGGCGACGAGCGACGAACCGCCCGCCGCGAGGAACGGCGTGGTCAGACCGGTCAGCGGGATGACCCTGGTCACGCCGCCGATGACGATGAAGCACTGCAGTGCCACGGTGAACGCGAGGCCGACGGCAAGCAGCTTGCCGAAGTCGTCCTGACCGGCGAACCCGATGCGCAGACCGCGCGCGACGAACAGCAGATACAGCGCGAAGATCGCGAACAGGCCGGCCAGGCCGAGCTCCTCGCCGATGCTCGCGATGATGTAGTCGCTCTGCGAGACCGGCGTCACCCACGGCTGACCCTGGCCGAGGCCGGTGCCGATGAGCCCGCCGTGCGCGAGCCCGAACAGGCCCTGCACCAGCTGGAAACTGCCGCCGTCCGCGTCGTAGACCTTCTGCGCGAACGGGTTGAGCCAGTTCTCGAACCGGTCGTGCACGTAGACGAGCACCTGGCTGGCCACGACGGCGCCGCCCACGATCAGCAGCAGACCCAGGATGACCCAGCTGATCCTGGCCGTCGCGACGTACAGCATCACGAGGAACAGGCCGAAGATCAGGAGACCGGTGCCGAGGTCGCGCTGGAACACGATGACCGCCATCGACATCAGCCAGACGATCAGGATGGGGCCGAGGTCTCTGGCACGCGGGAACCGCATCCCGAGGAACTTCTTGCCGACCATCGAGAGCGAGTCGCGGTGCTGCACGAGGTAGCCGGCGAAGAAGATCGCGAGGCAGAGCTTGGCGATCTCGCCGGGCTGGAAGCTGAACGGGCCGATGCCGATCCAGACGCGAGCGCCGTAGATCTCCTTGCCGATGCCGGGGAGCATCGGCAAAAGGAGCAGGACGAGCGCCGCGAACCCGAAGATGTAGGTGTACCGCTGCAGGACGCGGTGGTTGCGGATGACGATGATGACCGCCAGTGCGCAGATGATCGCGATGGCGCTCCACACGATCTGGCGCACGCCGGCGCTGTTCCAGCCGGTGTCCTGGTAGTGGATGTCGATGCGGTAGATCTCGGCGATGCCGATGCCGTTGAGCACGGTGGCGATGGGCAGCAGAAACGGGTCGGCCTGGGGGGCGACGTAGCGGAGCGCGATGTGCATCCCGAACACCAGGACGGAGAGGCCGACACCGAGGTAGAGCAGCGTGAGGTCCACGTGGCCGAGGGCGCCGAGCTGCACGAGCACGACGGCGACCGCGTTGATGGCGCAGGCGACGATGAGCAGCGCCAGCTCCAGGTTGCGGAGCTTGGCGGGCAGGCGCAGTCGTTTGACCCTGCCGGTGGCCGGCGCGGGCTGGTCGAGCGTCGCAGCGTTACTGTTTGACGGCATCGGACAGTTGATTCACGATCGCTTTGGCCGACTCGAGGCTGTCGGCGTTGATGGTCTGCTCCACGAGCTGCTTGTCGTACGCGGGGAGTTCGTCGACGTTCACGCTCGACTCCTCGTAGACGTGCGAGAGGGAGATCGGGCCCAGATTCTGCTGGACCCCCTGGAAGATGGCCACGTTTCCGGACGGTGCCGCACCGACGAAGTACCGGGACTGCGTCCACTGGTAGCCGAACAGGGCGGCGAGGGCGATGGCGAGAACGAGGACGATCACGCCGACGAGCCAGGTGACACGCCGACGGCGGACCCGGCGCTGATCCTCCTCGATCAGCTCGTCCAGATAATCCTCGGACTGCGGCTCGAAGTGCGTCGGTCCGGTGGCCGGACGGATGGGGTGCAACCGCAGCGACGGCAGGCGCGTGGTGCGGGTGGTCGGCTTGGCCTCGGTGTCGAAGGACAGCGGGGAGGCGGCGGAGCCGACCGTGACCGGGTCTTTCATGGTCTCGCCGCGGGCCGTGTCCGCGATGTCGAGGATGACGACCGTAACGTTGTCCGGGGCTCCGGCGTCGAGGCTCTGGCGCACGAGCTTCTCCGCGACCTGCTTCGGCGCATCCCTCGACGACAAGGCCGCGACCATGTCGTCGTGCTTGACCACGCCGCTCAGGCCGTCCGAACAGATCAGCCAGCGGTCTCCCGGGCGGGTGTCCAGGATCCAGGTGTCGATCTCGGGGGACGCATCCACGTCGCCGAGCACGCGCATCAGCACGGACCGGCGCGGGTGGACCATCGCCTCCTCCTCGGTGATGCGGCCGCTGTCGACGAGCCGCTGCACGAAGGTGTGGTCGATGGAGACCTGCTTGAGCTCTCCATCGCGGAACAGGTAGATACGGGAGTCGCCGATGTGGGCGAGCGCGAGCTGGTCGCCGACCCGCACGATGGCGCTCACGGTCGTGCCCATGCCGGTGAGCTCCGGATGCTCGAACACGGTCTCGGCGAGCAGCGAGTTGGCGGCGATCAGCGCGGACTGCAGAGCGAACTCGGCCTCGGTGGCCGTCGCGTACTCCTTGTCGGCCTCGCGGATGCGGTTGACGGCGATGGCGGAGGCGACGTCGCCGCCCGCGTGGCCGCCCATCCCGTCTGCGACGACGAACAGGTCATGCCCGGCATAGCCGGAGTCCTGATTGTTGGAGCGGATCTTCCCGACGTGAGAGACGGCCGCTGCCCGATTCGCCGCCACGTCTACCGTCGCAGCTCGAACGTCGTCGTGCCGATCTTGATCGGGGTGTCGAGCGGGATCTGGGTGGGGACGGTGACCCGGCGGCCGTCGAGGAAGGTGCCGTTCGTGGAGTCGAGGTCCTGGACCATCCACTCGTCGTTCCAGAGGAGCAGACGGGCGTGGTGGGTGGAGGTGTAGTCGTCGCGGATGACCAGCCCGGACTCGCTCGACCGGCCGATGGTGATCGGGTCGCGGCCGAGGGCCAGCTCGGTGCCCTGGCGCGGGCCGGAGGTGATGACCAGGCGGCCGGCGGACTGCGTGGTCGCCTTCGGGCGGCCGGTGGCGGTGTTCGCGCCGGACGGGAGGCTGGAGACGGGAGGGGCCTGCATGGGGCGGCCGGCTGCCGCTGCGCCCGCTGCCGCACCCGCCGGTGCCGCGCCGCCGGGGGCCGCGACGAACGGGGATGCGGCTTGCTGCGCATCCGGAAGTTTGCGGACCCGCTGCCCGAACAGGTCGGTGCGCAGCGCGTAGACGATGCCGAACACGAACAGCCACAGCAGCAGGAGGAAGCCGAACCGCAGCACGAGCAGCGTCAGCTCACTGGGGTTCACGATTCGCTCCAGAAATTCCCGATGTCGTTGCGCCGCGTCACGTCGTCGGCGAAGTCCTGACCGGCGGACGGGGCTGGCGCCGCCTGCGGCAGCACCCGGAACACAATACGGGTACGACCGATGGTGATGACGGATTCCGGCTCGAGAATCGCCTTCCGCACCGGCTGGCCGTTCAACTGGGAGCCGTTCGTGGAGCCGAGATCCTGCACCTGGGCGCGCTGCCCATCCCAGATGATCTGCACGTGCTTGCGGGAGATGCCGGTGTCGTCGACGGTGATGTCCGCGTCGCTTCCGCGCCCGATGACGGTGGTGGACCGGGTGAGCGGGTACCGCTTGCCGCCGATGTCCAGCACGGGCGTCCACGCGACGGCGCCCTTCACGTTCTCCGAGTCGACCTGCAGCATGCCCTCGGTGATGGACGAATCCTCGACGAGGTCGATGGAGATGCCGCCCGCGAACTGGTAGTGCTGGGTGGTCGCGTGCTGCTGCACGAACGAGACGAGCTCATCGGTGAGCGCCGCCCCCATCCCGCGCATCCGCTTGTAGTCGGCGGGCGACATGCGCAGGGCGAACCGGTTGGGAGCCAGGATGCGGTCCCGCGTGACGACGGCGGCCTTGGTGTCCAGCTCCCGCCTCAGCGCGCTGGTGAGCTCGACCGGTTGCAGCCCCGACCGAAAGGTCTTGGCGAACGCGCCATTGACAGCACGTTCGAGACCCCTCTCGAAGTTGTCCAGAATGCCCACAGGTCTCCCGCTCCCGGCTCGTCGACTATGAGCATGTTAGTCGGAACGGGTGAGAAGGCACCGAAGGGGCCCTGATTCGAAATGGATGCGGAGGTCGTGTTAGTCTCTCCTAGTTCGCGCGAGTGGCGGAATTGGCAGACGCGCTGGCTTCAGGTGCCAGTGCTCGAAAGGGCGTGGGGGTTCAAGTCCCCCCTCGCGCACGGACGTAACGTACGAGGGCCGATCTGATGGAAATCAGGTCGGCCCTTCGTCGTTCCCGGGGGGTGTGCGCTGGGGCGTGTCGCGGGCCGCGGTCTCGGAGAAGGTGATGAGCGCCTGGAGGCGGCGGACCACATCGAGGTAGTCGGCTGTCCAGATGAGGCGGACGGTGGTGGCTGCGCTTGGGGAGGTGGGGGCGGCGGCATCGGAGGCAACCGCATCCAGGTCGGGCGTGATCGCCTCGGCGAGGCTGCGCTCGGCGGCGGGGTCGCGGTGGAGGGGGAGTGGTGGCGTGGCGCGGGCGACGAGGGCGGCGCCGAGTTGGTCGTACCAGGTGGTGAGGCGGGCGGCCAGGTGCTGGAGGGGGTGGCGGGCTGCCGTGACGTCGGCGGGGACGGGGAGTTGGCCCTGCCAGACGTCGACGATCGAGTCGGCGGCGAGGCGGACGCCGGCCACGCCCGTGACCAGGGCGGTCACCTGGGCGAGGGGGAGGTGTTTGGTGCCGCGCTCGGCCAGGTAGGTGCGGAACGTGTCGTCGAGGCGGCGGGAGGATGCGGCGGCTTTCGTCGATTGCGGGGTGGGGCGGGGGAGGGCGTCTGGTGACTGGGCGCAGCGGCCGAGGCCGTATGCGACGGCGGCGGAGAGGTAGCGGAGGCCGTCGGCGTATGCCTCGGCGAGGGCCTGGCGGAGGGCGGCGGATGCTCCCCTGGGCCAGAAGAGCACGCCGACCAGGAGGCTGACACCGCAGCCGATGGCGATGTCTTCGATGCGGAGCAGGCCGACGGTCCAGCCTGTCGGCGCGATGATGTTGAAGAGCAGCACGAGGGTGATCGTGAACGCGGCCTGGCCCGCGGCGAACGAGATGGCGGCGGGGGCGATGCCGGCGAAGAGGACCGCGATGGGGAGGAGCACCCACAGGGCCACCGTGTTCGTGCCGATCGCCAGGAGCAGGATCGCTCCGGCCACGACGCCGAGCGAGGTGCCGAGCACGCCGCGGAGGGCGGTCTGGCCGGTGCTGAGCGCGTTGGAGCGGAGCACGGAGAGGGTGCCGAGCACCACCCAGAACGAGTGCTGCACGCCCGTGAGGTCCGCCAGCAGCACCGCGAGTGCGAGGGCGGCTGCGCCCCGGATGCTGTTCCTCAGCCAGACGGAATGCCAGGTGAAATAGCCGCTCGCGCGCTCCTCGGCCGCCGCCAGCGGGCCGGGCACGTCGCCGGGCTGCCTGCCGAGGACGCGCTGCCACCAGGTGCGGCGCTCCGCCCGGGCGGTGAGCGCGATGTTCCGGGCGGCCTGGTCGACGGCGTGGCTGAGCTCCTGGGCGCGGAAGCCGGGGTCGAGTGCGGAGACGAGGGGGCTGGGGGTGGAAGTGGTGAGGGATGTGCCACCCGGGATGGATGCGCCGCCCGGCAGCGCGGGCATCGACATGGCGGCCGCGTACACGGCGGCGCGGGCCTGCCGGAGGTCGGCCAGGGCGGACTCGAGGGGGGCGGGGTCTCCGCCGGATGTCAGCAGCAGCCGGCCTCCCGCATCCAGTGCTGCTGCCGCGGCGAGCTTCGACTGAAGGGCGGTCTCGCGGAGCGGGGAGGCCGGGGTGGAACCGAGGGGAGGGGACAGCGCCGACTGGGAGATCTGGATGTTGAGCCAGGTGAGCTCGTCGACGAGGCGCACGATGGTGCGGGCGGACGTGCTGAGGCCGGTGGGGCGGTAGGGCGACGCGAGGAAGACGGTCTGCAGTGCGTCGACCGCGGTGTCTGCGGCTGTGACGGCTGCTGCGCGGGCCGAGGACAGGGCGGGGTCGCCGTCGCCGTGCAGATAGGCGACGTCGGCGCGGAGGCGGGCGGCCAGTGCGCGGCACGCCGCGGCGGCCGGGGCTCGGAGGGGTTCCCTGGTGGGCGCCGGCCAGAGGACCGCGATGGCCACCAGGCCGACGACCGCCGCCAAACCCCAGCCGAGGAGGCGCGGTGGGATGTCGGCGACCGTCCCTGGAAGAGTGACGGGCAGGATGAAGGCCAGCAGCAGGGAGGTGCTCGCCGACGCGAGCACCGAGCTGACCGTCCCGGCGAACAGCACCGCGAACGCCACCACCGCCATCGCGGCGACGGCCAGCCAGATCGGGGAGGATGCGAGGGTTCCCAGGCAGACGAACACGGCGCCGGTGATCGCGAGGCCGAGCTGGGCCTGGAGGCGTTCGCGCATCGGGCCGGCGAAATCCACCAGCATCAGCATGGCGAACGAGCCGAAGGCGGCGAAGGTTCCCACCTGGGCGTCGCCGATCACGACGCTGCTGAAGGCGAACAGCACCGGCATGACGATCGCCGTGCGCGCGGCGCGGCGGAGGGCTGCGTGGCCGGGGTCATGGCGCGTGTACCAGGCTGACAGGCGCGCGAGGGTCCGCGACGGTGTCGCGTCGGTGGCTCGCGGCGGGGAGGACCCAGCGTGCATGGCGGCAGTGTATCCCGGCGCTGGGCAGCGCGACCGGAGCAGCCGCCGCTACGACGCCAGCGCGGGAGCGGCGCGGCGGCGCTGCGCCGCCCGCTGCGGGTCCACCCGCACCGTCAGCGCGTGCGGCTGCACCGTGAGCGTTGCCCCGATCACCACGCCGTTCGGGTCGCCGTCGAGCTGGATCTCCTGCGGCTCGTCGAACCGGACACGCATCGTCTTCGCCTGCGCGTAGCGGATCGCGCGCGGCGTAGGGCTGTACCGCGACACGAAGCGGCCGAAGCCGGTGCGGTGCAACATCCGGTTGAAGGTGAGGCGGTAGCCGATGTTCGTCCAGCCGCCGCCTCCGCGGGGGCGGAGGACGACCGCGTCGAGCAGGCCGTCGTCGATGGTCGCGGAGGGGATCAGGAGCAGGCCGGCGGTGAGGCTGCCCGAGTTGCCGACGATCACCGTGTGCGCCCGGAGGGCCACCTCCGGTTCGTCGTCGAGCGCGTAGTGGAGGTCGAACTGCTTGTTGCCCAGGATGCTGCGCGCGATCGGGTCCGAGTACGCCAGCCAGCCGATGCGCTTCTTGAGGCGCTGATTCGTGTGCCCGGCCATGTGCGCATCCAGTCCGATCCCGGCCATCACGAGGAAGGCGCGCCTGGTCTGCGTGCCGTCCGGCCGGTCAAGCACGGCGAGACCGAGGTCGGCGTTCGCATCCACCCCGGTGAACGCGGTGGTCACCGCGGCCTTGATGTTGGAGACGGGGAGGCGCAGTTCGCGCGCGAACAGGTTGCCGGTTCCCGCCGGGACCAGCCCGAGCGGGATGCCCGTCCCGGCGAGGACCTCGGCAGACGCGCGGAGCGTCCCGTCGCCTCCGACGATCACGGCCAGCTCCGGATGCTCGGCCAGAGCGCTCTGCGCGGCCGCCCGGCCGTCGTCGGCCGCGCTCGTCTCGAACCAGTGCGACTCCGCCCAGCCGCCTCCTGCTTCTTCGCGCGCGACGAGTGCACGGAGCGTGCCCACATCCACCTTGGTCGGGTTGTAGACGATCGCCGCACGGCGGGGCGGCGCCGGGTCCTTCGCGTCAGCGTTCACCGGTCAAGAATAGGTCGCGGCGAAGTGAGAAATCGTCAGATCGACCTTGTAATGCCGCGCATCGCGGCGTTTGATGCGAAGGGCCGCTGTGTCGCGGTCAGCCTCGCGAAAGGGCATCGCTGTGAAGGTTCTGGCTTTCATCCTCTCCACCGTTCTCGGCACCGCGCTGGTGGCCGGGGGCGTGCTGCTGATCGTCACCCAGTCGTCCAGGCACTCCGCCGGACTCGACCTGCTGGCGATCTTCGCCCTGACGATCCTGATCTACGGGCCGCTGGTCCTCGGTTCGCTGACGTCGTACTGGGATGTGCGCGGGTCGCAGGGCAGCCGGTCCTTCTTCCTCCGCTACCTGTGGGTCGTGGTCGGCCTCGAAGTGCTTGCGGCTGTCGCGATCGTGCTGTTCGCCGTGCTGGCCGGGGCGCCGGTGTGGCTGCCGATCCTGTTCATCGCGGGAGGAGCGGTGCTCACGCCGCTGGCGCTCGCCGTCGGCGGGCTGCTCCAGCGGCACGAGCGGGCGCATCCACGGGCCGACGACGAGTGGATGCCCGTCGGCCGCCGGGAGATCCAGCGGAAGGTGCTGATCGTGGCAGGCATCTTCGTCGCGGCGTACGCGGTGGGGGTCGTCGCGTTCGGCGCGCTCCTGTCGCCCGACATCGGCGGGGCGCTGGTCATCGCCCTCCAGTTCGCCGCGCTCGCCGCCGGTGTGGCCTGCATCGCGTTCACGGTGCCGCTCAACCGGCGGCTGCGGAGCACGGTCGGCGGTGATCTCGGGACGGTCAGGAAGGTCGGGAGGGTCGTCCTCAGTAAGAAGGATCTGGCCCTGGACCCCGCAGAGCGCGTGGCAGCAGCGAAATACGCGGCGATCGTCCCCACGGTGCTCGGCTTCACCCTGGGCTGGACGACGCTGCTCTACCTCAGCATCGCCGTGCAGCAGGTGCGCTCCATCGTGGACGGCCGGAACGCGCCGTTCTCGGTCGGGCTCGCGGTGCTGCTGGTCGCGATGCTGGTGTTCCTCGTGCCGTACTACGCGGTGCGGATCGGCCGCGCCCAGCGCTACGCGCGCGAGCACGCGGCGGAGCTCACGGCTGAGCCGGGCGAGGACCCCGTCAGTCCCCGATGGTCGCCGCGGTGACGTCCACGACGCACCCGCTGCGGCCCGTCCTGTCCGCCCACGCCCGGACGAGCGCGTACACCGTGCGGCACACCTCGCCGGCCGGCTCGACGCCGTCCACACCGATGCGCACCCGGATGCGGTCGTCGCTCACCGCGATGTCCACCCGGTCTGCGATGCCCTCGCGGTCCGCGTCTGCCGGCGTGAGCGCAGCGCCGATCGCGGAGACCACCTGGGCGACCGGCGAAGCCGCTGGGTAGACGGTGGAGACGCCCGGCACGCCGAGGATGTGGTCGGAGAGGTCGCTCAGCGTTTCCGCCGGTGTCTCGTCGGAGGCGTGCGTCGCGCTCATCCCTGCTCCTTGCCCGCGCGAGGCTCGCGCACGTCCGTGACCACCACATCCACTGAGGCGACCGTCAGCTCGGCGTGCTTGACGAGCTCCGCCGCCACGGCGTTGCGCACCGCGGCGGCCGTGCCGTCCAGGGGGAGGCCGAAACGCACCGAGATCTCGAGGTGCACGGCGATCGGGGACCCAGGGGTCTCGATGTCGCCGTCGAGTCGGCAGCGGCCCACGATCACGCCGTCGACGTCGTCGCCGACGCTGCGCACGAGGGCGCGGACCGCCCCCTCGGTCAGCGAGAGGTCCGCGGCGGGGTCGTCGTGCACGATCGGGACGCGCCTGCCCGCCTGCACATCCAGGCGGATGCCCGTGAGGATGCGGGAGACCCAGGTGTCGTCCGCCGGGGTGGCGGCGGCCTCGGCTTCGAGGAGCTGCGTGGTGGCGCGGCCGAGACGGTCCAGCGCGGCGAGGGCCGCCTGGCATTCCGGGGAGTCGTCGATGGCCGGGTTGGCCGGACGGCGGCCGTTCGCGAGGTAGTCGCTCAGCTCGTCGAGCGTATGGCCGTCGATGAGTTCGTCCTCGGGCAGGAGCGGGTCTGTCATCGCCAGTCCTCCATCGCCTCGAGCAGATTCTTGCGAGCTCGCGCCAGCTGGCCGCGCACCGTGGATGCGGGGATGCCGAGCTCGGTCGCTATGTCGTCGTAACTGTACTGTCCCACTTCGCGCAGCACCCAGCACCTCCGCTGCAGTTCCGGCAGACCGTCGAGCGCCCTGCCGAGTGCGGCAGAGGCCGTCCTGACCTCGGCGAGATGGCCGGGATCGTCCTTCTGCTGCGTCGGCACGTCCAGCTCGGTGACGTCGTCGTGCTCGTGCCGCGCCCGGATGCGGTCGATGCACCGTCTGCTCAGGATGCGGATCAGCCAGCTCTTCACCGCCGCGCCGTTCTCCAGCTCGCCGAGACGTCGCCACGCGGTCACGAAGGTCTCCTGCACGACGTCGTCGGACTCGTAGGTCGAGCCGAGCATCCGGGCGGCGTATGCGCGCATCAGCGGTCCGTGGCGGCGCACGAGCACTTCGAACGCGACGGTGTCTCCGTCCGCTGCGCGACCGACGAGGGTGTCGTCCGCCGCATCCAGCAGGTCGGCCAGGGTGGACTTCCGCACGGCACCCCCTCCCGATCCGCATCCTTGAGCGCTGACCAACATCATGTTAGACAGTCGAATAGCAAGCCAAGCGAGCTTCTTCTGAAGATTTTCGAAATAGGACGTGACGAATCCCGGACTCGGCTCGTCTGAGAAGCACAGGTCACAACGTTGACCGAGGCGGGAGACCCCCGCCACGAGACGGAAGGAAAGCGCATGGCGACCACACCCACTGCCCCCGCAACCACAGGAATCGCGACCACGACCGCCGCATCCGGCACGCAGGGCAAGACCGTCATCAGCGACCCGGTCGTCGCGAAGGTGGCGGGAATCGCCGCCCGCGAGGTTCCCGGCGTCTACGCGCTGGGCGGCGGAGCGGCCCGCGCACTCGGAGCCATCCGGGATGCGATGAACGCCTCCGATCTCGGCCAGGGCATCAGCGTCGAGGTCGGCGAGACGCAGGTCGCCGCCGACGTGACCATCGTGGCCGAGTACCCGGTGCCGCTGCAGAAGGTCGCTGCGGACGTCCGCGCCGCCATCTCGCAGGCGATCGAGCACATCATCGGCCTGGAGGTCACCGAGGTCAACGTCACGGTCAACGACGTGCACGTCCCGTCCGACGACGAGGACGAGCAGGAGGCGCGAGTCCAGTGACCACCGCCAGATTCGGTCTGCTCGTCGGCGCCGTGCTGGCCGTCGTCTGGGCGGCCATCGGATTCTGGGCGTTCGTGGGCGTCGCCGTCGCGATGGCGGTCGGATGGCTCGTCGGCCGCCTGGTCAGCGGCGACATCGACGGCGCCAGGCTGATCGACGCACTCCGCGGCCGCCGCTCGTCATCGTGACCGGCGGACGCGACCGCTTCGCCCCCCGGGCGCTGGAGCATCTGGTCCAGGCCATCGCGGCAGAGGCGCTCGGCGTCGCTCCGCGCGACCCGGCGGTGCGCGTCAGCGACGCAGCGGGAGCGCTCGCCGTGACCGTGCGGTCGCCCGTGGCCATGCCGCCACTCGGCGACGGCGGCGCTGACGCCGACGGCCAGGACCTGATCCAGCGTCTGGCGGCCGCTGCTGCAGACACCAGGGCCAGGTTCGCCGAACTGACCGGCCTGGACGTGGCCCGCGTCGACATGCGGGCCACGAAAGCAATCATCACGGAGAGGAGGGTGCGATGAACGGGGTGGAGACACGCGTCGTCCGCCGCGAGACGCACTCGCCGCGGTCGACGTCCGCCATCGTCGTGGCGACGGTACTCGGGCTCCTGATCGTGCTGCTCGCGACCGAGGGCATCCTGCACCTGCTCGGGATGCGGCCCCTGGTGGCCGCCCCGCGCGGCACGCTCCTCGCCGTCCTCACCTTCCCGGACGCCCCGGCCGCGCTGCGCATCGGCGTCGCGGTCGTCGCCGCGGTGATCGGACTCGTCCTGCTCGGGCTGGCCGTGTTCCCTGGACGGCGGGCGCGCAGAGCGCTGACGGCGAACCGTGCTGCTGTCGTCGCCGACGACGGGATGCTGGCGTCCGCCCTCGCCCGGGCCGCGGCGAGGACCGCGCGGGTCGATCCGGACGCCGTGCGCGTCTCTCTCGGCCGGCGCAGCGCTGCGGTGCAGATCGTCCCCGTGTCCGGGCACCGCGTCGACCAGGCGGCGGTACGGCGCGCGGTCGAGGAGGAGTTCGCGGCCGCCGGTGCCGAGAGGGCCGTGCGCGTGTCCGTGAACATTGCACAGACGGGGAGGGTCGGATCGTGAACAGCACCAACCGGGCTCTCAACCGCGGGCTCCTCGTGGTTCTCGGGCTCGCATCCATCGCCGTCGCCGTGGCCATCGCCTGGACTCTCGTGGCCCCGTCGGCCGCGCGGGTCTGGCTGGACGCCGGACGCTCCGCGAGGACGTGGACGGACAGCGTGTTCGGCACGCCGCTCTGGGCGGGCACGACGGTCAGCGTGGCCGCGGTCGTCGCGATCGCGGGTGCCGTCGTGCTCCTGGTGCTGCTGATCGTCTTCATCGTGCGGCAGGGACATGGAGCGGCGTCCACGGTGCTGAGCGCGCGGACAGGGGACGGCGACCTCGACGTCGACGTGTCCGTCGCGGCCGCTCTCATCGAGCAACGCCTCTCGACCGTTCCCGGCGTGGCGAGGGTGGCCGTCAGCGCATACCGCGTTCGGAAGGTCGTGGCGCTCAAGATCGCCGTCGACTGCCGACGGGGAGCCGCGCCGCGCACCATCGTCGACGCCATCGACGACACCGTCCGCCTGCTGGGCGAGGCACTCGGATCGCAGCCGACGGTCTACGCCCAGCTGACGGGCGGATTCCGGTCCCGCCTCCGCTCAGCGGTGCGGGTCGACACCACGACGAGGGCCGTCCGGCCGTCGTGACACCAGAAGAAGAAAGAAGGAGAAGCAGATGAGTGCAGAAGACAAGATCAAGAACGCCGCGCAGGACCTGAAGGGCAAGGCCGAGGAGGTCATCGGCAAGCTCACCAACGACGACAGCAAGGTCGCGGAGGGCAAGGCCGATCAGACGGCGGCCAAGGCCAAGGGGACGGTCGAGGACGTGAAGGACGCGTTCAAGAAGTAGTCGTCCTCGGAGGGAACGGCGCGACCGGCACGGCTGGTCGCGCCGTTCCGTGTCTCCGGGTCGCGCAGCCCGGTCACCTGCTCAGGACGGAGTCCCTGTGCACGACCTCCATCGGGATGAGGGCCTCGCGCACCGGGTCGTCGTTCAGCAGCATCTCCACCGCCCTGGCGCCCATCGCCTCGTGGGGGAGCGCGACGGTGGTGAGCCCCGGGCGCAGGTATGCGGCCAGTTCGTCATTGTCGAAGGAGACGATCGAGAGGTCGTCCGGGATGCTGAGCCCGGCTTCGAGCGCCGCCTGGTACGCACCGAACGCGAGGCGGTCGTTCATGCTCAGGATGGCGGAGGGGCGCACCTTCCTGGCGAGCAGCTTCTTCGTCGCCTCGTATCCTTCGTCCGGTTCCCAGAGCCACGACGACGACTCGGAGGCGAACGTCAGACCGCTCTCGGCCATCGCATCCCTGATGCCCGCGACGCGCTGCGCCACCGTCGCGGAGCGGAACAGCCCGCGCTCCTTCTCGTCGCTCTGGCCGAGGAGGGCGATGCCGTCGCGGAAGCCGGCGTCGGTCAGGACGGCGACGGCGGAGCGGCCGCCGCCGTACTCGTCCGGCAGCACGGCGTGCGGGAACCGGGCGTTGGTCGCGTTGAGCATGACCACGGGCGTCTCGATCGCCATCTCCGGCAGGAACAGTTCGCGGGCGCGCATGGTGGCGAAGACGATCCCGTCGACCTGGCGGTCGAGGACGGCGCCGATGGCCTCGGTCTCGCGCTTGGGCTCTCCGCCGGTCTCGAGCACCATCATGACGTGACCGGCCTTCTCGGCCGCGGTCAGCGCCCCCTTGATCAGGCCGGACGCGAAGCGGGTGGTGGCGACGACGTCGGAGATGAAGGCGATGGTGTGGGTCTTGTCGGTCTTCAGCCCGCGTGCTGCGACGTTCGGGCGGTAGCCGAGCTCGCTCGCGGCGGCGTGGACGCGGTCGTGCGCATCCTGGGACAGCCGCGTATCCGGGCGGCCGTTCAGGATCATGGACGCGGCAGACACCGACAATCCGGCCTTCCTGGCCACGTCTGCCAAAGTCACGCGCTTACTCAACATCGAGCGGTCCTCCTCCTTGCGGGATGTTAGCCGCTCACGTGGCCAATCGAGAGACCTAGTTGACAATCTGTGCGACGTCACTCAGTATAGGGCCTGCTGAAAGCATTTAGCAGAGGGTTTCGGGCAACGAATCCCGCCCTTCGACAAAGGAGTCCTGTATGTCCCCCACCTCGCGCAGGCGACGGCTCCGCGGCGCAGCAGCCGCCGGCCTCATCGCCTCGATCACCGCCGTCGTCTTCACCGGATGCGCTCCGGGGTCGAGCACCCCCGGCGCCACGACGGCCACCGACGTCAGCACCACCCTGACCAAAGACAAGGTGCAGCTGACCATCGCCGACGAGACCGGCTTCCCGCTCACCGACGACCTGGCCAAAGAGTTCACCAAGCAGCACCCCAACATCACCTTCAAGATCACGAGGGACACGTTCCAGAACCTCACGGCCAACGCGCCCAAGCTGCTCGCCAGCTCGACGCCGCCCGACCTCATCCGGTTGCCGACGCTCGGCGACACGGTCAAGGACGGCCTGGTCGCCAACCTCGACCCGTACTTCAAGGCATACGGCTGGGACAAGTGGTCGGCCGCGCAGCTCGCACCGCTGCGCATGACGGACGAGGGCGTCCGCGGAAGCGGCTCGCTCTACCAGCTCGGTCTCGGCTACAGCGTGACCGGCATCTACATGAACACGAAGCTGGCCGCTCAGGCGGGCATCACCTCCACGCCGGAGACGCTGGACGAGCTGCAGGCCGACTTCGCGAAAGCCAAGGCGGCCGGGATCGCCCCGCTCGTCGAGGGCGACAAGGACGGCGTGGTCAACTTCACCGTCCAGGCCGCGATGAACCAGTATGCGGACAAGACCGAGTTCCTCGACTGGATGTTCAACAAGCCGGGCGCGACGTACAACCAGCCGGGCATCGTGAAGGGCGCTGACCTCATCCGGAAGTGGGCGGACGCCGGCTACTTCCCGTCCGACATCAACGCTGTCGACTACTTCACCTTCGTGAGCAACTTCCAGGACGGCAAGGGCGTCTTCACCTTCAACGGCAACTGGGAGGCCGCCAACTACGCCAAGAAGCTGGGGAAGGACGTGTCGTTCTTCCTCGTTCCCCCGGCCAAGAAGGGCGGAGACCACGTGGCGATGGGCGCGGCGAACTCGTTCTCCGCGGCAGCCAAGTCGAAGCACCTCAACGAGGTCGCGTACTTCCTCAACTGGATCCACACCAACGACAAGGCGCGTCAGATCGTCGTCGACGTGACCGGTGCTGCCCCCGGCGGCGACCCGTCGCAGGCGCAGCCGAAGGTCGAGAAGGGCTCCCTCACCGAGAAGGTCCTGGAGTCGGCAGCGCAGATCGCCAAGGAGGACGGCCAGGTCGACTTCATGGCCAACACCACCGCCGGCATCTACGCCGGGGCGATCATCCCCGAATCCCAGCTCCTGGTGACCAGCAAGATCACCGGCCAGGAGTTCGTGGACAAGGTGCAGGCGTTCTACCAGCAGGAAGTGAAGAAGTAACGATGAGCACAGTGCGGCCCCGGATCAGCGACGACACCGTCGGCAGTGCCCCTGCTGTGCGGGGGGCGGATGGCGCAACCGCATCCGGGGCCGCACCTCGGCCTGCCCGTACCCGCGCTCGGGCGCGCGGGTACGGCAGCAGGATCGGCTGGGTGCTCGTGGCGCCCGCCGTCCTCTTCTATGCGGCCTTCGTGCTGTGGCCGCTCATCCAGGGTGTGCAGTTCTCGTTCTACGACTGGAACGGGATCGGCGCATCCACCTGGGTGGGACTGCAGAACTACCTGACCGTGTTCACCGACCCCGACCTGCTCGGGGCGATCAGGAACGCGTTCATCCTGATCGCGTTCTTCACGGTGATCCCGGTGATCGCCGGCCTGGTGCTGGCCACCCTCATCCGCTCGATCAAGGCCGGGTTCTTCTCCAGCTTCTCGCAGACCGTGCTCTTCCTCCCGCAGATCATCCCGCTGGCCGCCGCCGGTATCGCCTGGTCGTGGATGTACGCCCAGACCGGCGCGGTCAACCAGATCCTCGGCTGGGTCGGGCTGGGCGGGCTCGCCCGTCCGTGGCTCGGCGACTACCAGACCGCGCTGCCCGCCGTCGGCCTGATCGGCTCGTGGACGCTGACCGGGCTCTGCACCGTGCTGCTGCTCACCGGGATCGGCAAGATCGACGCATCCCTCTACGAGGCCGTGCGCCTCGACGGCGCCGGGTGGTGGCGGGAGTTCTTCACCATCACGATCCCCGGCCTCCGCCAGGAGCTCGCGGTGCTCATCACCATCACGATCATCGCGGCGCTCAGCAGCTTCGACATCATCTACACGACCACGCTCGGCGGGCCGGGCCGGGCGACCCTGGTGCCCGGCATCTCGATCTACCGGATCGGGTTCACCCAGAGCGAGGTCGGGCTGGCATCCGCGTTCGGCATCGTGCTGATGGTCCTCGTCCTCATCGTCGTCCTCCCGATTCAGCGTCTCTCGAAAGTGCGTGACTCATGATCGTCCATCCCGTCGAGAAGTGGACGGGGCGTGTGCTGCTCTCCGTCGTCCTCGTGCTCACTGTCATCCCGCTGGTGAGCATGCTCTCCGCCGCCCTGCAGCCCGCCGACCTCAACCCGACCGGCCTCACCTGGCCGAGCGACCCGCAGTGGGTGAACTTCGGCGAAGCCTTCGTCACCGGGCACGTCTGGGAGCTGCTCGGCTCCAGCGGCCTGATCGTGCTCGGGGTGGTTCCGGTCAGCCTGGTCATCTCGAGCCTGGCGGGATACGCGCTCGGCAGCCTGAAGATCCGGGGCGGTCGCGCCCTGCTGATCCTCTTCATCCTGGGCCTGACCATCCCGTTCGAGGCGCTGATCATCCCGCTGTACTACGAGATGCAGTCGCTGAACGTCCTGAACACGCAGTGGGCGATCATCCTGCCGCTGATCGGGCTGTTCATGCCGTTCAGCGTGTTCTGGATGCGCGCGCACTTCGTCGGCGTGCCCGCCGAGCTCTCCGAGGCCGCGCGGGTGGACGGCGCGACGATGTGGCAGGAGCTGCGGCACATCCACCTGCCGCTCGCCCGGCCTGCGCTGTCCGCGCTGGCGATCCTGCTGTTCCTCTGGACCTGGAACCAGTTCCTGCTGCCCGTGGTGTTGATCGCCGACCCGCTGCAGCGCACCGTCGCCGGGGCGCTGACCTTCTTCCAGGGGCAGTACAGCCTGAGCATCCCGCTGCTGAACGCGGGCGCCCTCATCATCATCCTTCCCACCATCCTGGTCTTCGTGATCTTCCAGCGTCAGTTCATCAAGGCGCTGATCCAGGGTGCGGTCAAGGGCTGACGGGCATGGTGTTCAGCAAACGGGATCACTGGGTCTGGGACTTCTGGCTCGCCGACGACGGCGAAACGCACCACCTCTTCTACCTGCACGCGCCGACCTCGCTCGGCGATCCTGACCTGCGCCACAGGAACGCGTCGATCGGGCACGCGACGTCGACCGACCTGACCGACTGGGAGGACCACGGGCCGGTGCTCACCGCCGGACCTCCCGGCGACCTGGACAGCTCGGCCACCTGGACGGGGAGCGTCGTGCGCGGCGACGACGGACGCTGGCGGATGTTCTACACCGGCTCCGTCTTCCTCTCCCCGCACGAGATCGCGAACGTCGAGTCGATCGGCGTCGCCACCTCCGGCGATCTCTTCACCTGGACGAAGGAACCGCGGGTCAACCTGCAGGCCGACCCGCGCTGGTACGAACTCCTCACCGACCGGACGTGGCACGAGGAAGCGTGGCGCGACCCGTGGGTGTTCCGCGATCCGGTCGGTGAGGGATGGCACATGCTGATCACGGCCCGCTCCCGCGACGGCGGCGACGTGCGCGACCGGGGAGTGATCGGGCACGCCACGTCGGCCGACCTGGACGAGTGGATCGTCCAGCCGCCGGTGAGCGCGCCGGGAAGCGGCTTCGCCCACGTCGAGGTTCCGCAGTTCGTCCGGGTCGACGGCCGTGACATCCTGCTCTTCTCCTGCGACGCGGCACACCTCGCCGGGCGGCGAAGCGGGGACACCGGCGGCGTCTGGTTCACGGCGGCACCGGCTGCCGCTGGGCCGTTCGACCTCGCCTCCGCTACGCTCCTGACGCCGGAGTCGCTGTACGCCGGCAGGGTGACCACCGACCGCAGCGGCGCCTCCGTCTTCCTCGCGTTCGAGAACGTGGATGCGGCGGGCGGCTTCGGCGGGAGGGTCAGCGACCCGTACGACATCGGTTGGGACGACGCGCGCCTCACGCTCCGCGCGCGTGAACGAGAAGGAGAACGTGCATGACGGTCGACATCGCAGGGACGGTCGAGCCAGGGTACGAGCGGGTCGCGGACGCCTTCGAGCGCGCATTCGACGCCCGCCCGACGATGGGAGCCGGGCTCACCATCCGGGTCGGCGGCAGGAGGGTCGTGCACCTGTGGGGCGGCCTGGCCGACGAGCGGTCGCGCTCGCCGTGGCGGGAGGACACCGCCTCTGTGGTGTTCTCGTGCACCAAAGGGCTGATGTCCATCCTGGTCGCCCGGCTGGTGCAGGATGGGCTGCTCGACTACGAGGCCCCTGTCGCGCGGTACTGGCCCGAGTTCGCGGCAGCGGGCAAGGGGGACGTCACGGTCGCCCAGCTCCTGTCCCACCGCGCCGGACTGTCCGCGTTGCGCGAGCCGCTCACCATCGACCAGCTGGTCGACTGGCATCACGTCACCTCGCTGCTCGCCGCCGAGGAGCCGCTGTGGCAGCCGGGGACGGGATACGCGTACCACGCGGTCACGCACGGCTGGCTGGCCGGTGAGCTGGTGCGCCGCACCACCGGCCAGAGCGCAGGGCAGTACTTCGCCGCGCTCGCGGGCGACCACACCTCCGGCGCGTGGATCGGCTTGCCGGACGCTGCCGCATCCAGGGTCGCGCACCTCCAGGCGTCCGACTCGCAGGTCGAGGCCGGCGAAGAACTCGGCGAGGCGCCGTCGCCCTGGACGGCGCTCGCGATGACGCTGGGTGGCGCGCTTCCTGCGCAGCTGGTCACGCCCGACGGCGGCTTCAACGACCCGCGCATCCGGGCGGCCGAGATCCCGGGCGCCGGCGGGATCGCTACGGCGGACGCACTCTCGGCGATCTGGTCGGCCACCGTCACGGAGACCGACGGGCGCACCCTGCTCGACGACGCGACATTGGATGCGGCACTCATCCCCATGAGCGAGGGCGAGCCGGTCTTCCCCAGCCCCGCCCCGTGGCCGCGCTGGGCGCGCGGCTTCCAGCTCGACTCCGAGGCCCGCCGCTACCTCGGTGACGCGAGCTTCGGCCACGACGGCGCCGGCGGCCAGGTGGCCTTCGCCGACCGCGACGCCAAAGCCGGGTTCGCGTTCGTGACGAACTGGATGGAGGCGGGCGGCGACGATCGCGCGACGCGGATCGTGGACGCGTTCCGGGCAGCGCTGCGGGACGGCGAGGCCCAGCCGGCGGCCTGAGCTACGGCGTCACCGCCACCAGGTCGTCCACCCCCATCACCACAGGCGCGTTGGCCACGCCGCCGGACAGATACCCGGTGATCGCCAGCCCGCCTGGCGCCTGCAGTCCGGCCGTCGTGTCTGTGATGGATCGCTGCCAGGTGGTCGGTTCCGTCGTGCCGTCCGGCCAGGCCCTGGCTTGGATGAGCGTGGGACTCGTGCCCGTGACGCGCAGCCGCACGGCCAGTTTCGTCCCTGCCGCGTATGTGGCGGGGAGTGCGACAGACGATTGCAGCACCACCTCCGCACCGCCGTTCGGGTCGACCCGCACCAGTTGCAGCGTCACCTTGCCCACCGACGAGACGATCACTTTGGCCTGGTAGGAGCCCGTCGTCACCACGCGGCGACCGGAGATGGAAATGTAGACGTTGCCGGAGGACGGCAGCTTGTCGGCGGACACGTTGAGGCGCAGGTCGGTGTTGGCGGAGCTCACGCCGGTGAGCCTGGTCGTGCCTCCCGAACCGGCAGGCAGCTGGATCAGGCCGGTGCTCGCCCCGACCGAGTAGAGGGATGCGCTGCCGGCGACCGTCCACGCGCCGCCGGTCGGCGCCGTTCCCCAGCCGTTCGAGATGACGCGGTCGAACCCGTCCGTCGCCAGCGAGCCGGTGGGTGGCGGCGGTGCGGTGACCGCGATCGTCTTCGTGGTAGACCCGCTCGCCCCTCCGTTGTCGGTCACGGTGAGTCTCGCGGTGTACGTGCCCGCTGCCGGATAGGTGTGGCTGACCGTGCCGCCCGTCCCGGTCGCGCCGTCGCCGAAGTCCCAGGCGAACGTGCTGATCGTGCCGTCCGGATCCGTCGACGCGCCGCCGTCGAAGGTGCAGGCCAGGTCGGTGCAGGATGACGCGAAACTCGCCGTCGGCGGCTGGTTGCCCCCGCCCCCGGCGGGCGCGATGGTGAACGAGTCCGCGAAGTTGCTGCCCGCGGCACGCGCGAACGACCCGCTGAGCTGCGTCGCCGTGGCCGTTACATCCACCGACCCGTACGTCGGCGTCTGGTTGGCACCGGATGCCGCACCGAAGTAGTTGGCCTCCGGATCCGCGGCGTTGACGTTGTAGAGGCCGTTGCCTCCCGTGCCCGCCGTCACGAACACCGTTCCAGCGCCCTTCACCATCGAAGCGTCGCTGTCGGCGACGCAACTGGCCGAGAACGTTCCGGGCACGATCGCCGTGCATGCGCCTCCTGTGGCGAGCTGGTTCGTGCGCTGGTAGAGGTGCTCGTGGCCGGTCAGCACGAGGTCGACGCGCTTGCCGACGAGCAGGTTCATCAGGTCGGCGCCCGCCTCGCAGCCGTACTGGCCCAGCGAGAGGCAGGGCTTGTGCATCCCGACCACCACCCACGGGATGTTCGCGGCGCGTGCGCCGTCGATGGCCGCCGCCGTCCAGTTGTAGTGCGAGGTGCCCGCGTTGTATGTCCAGGTGCCGTCCGCGAACGGCAGGCCGGGGGAGATCATCACGAAGCGGACGAGCGGGGCGCCCTGCGGGACGTCCACGTAGTACTGCCGCCCGTATGTGCCGACCGCGCCGGGGAGCTGGTTGGGCAGGCAGGCGCCGAAGTCGTTGATGTTGCCGTTCTGTCCGCTGCTCTCGTGGTTGCCGGAGACGAGCTCGAACGGGAACCCGGCTCCGACCGCCTGGGTCACGCTGTCGCACCACGACTGCTCGTCGCCGACAGCGCCGTAGGAGAGGTCGCCGACCGCGAGGTGGAGGTCGGGATGCAGTGCGCCGATGCCCGCGAGCACGGCCTGCGCGTTGGCGGAGGTGCCGTAGTCGCCGGAGGCGGTGAAGTGGACGCTGGTGGCGTTCGGCGCGATCCCGAGCGCTCCGCCGGGAGCGGTGAGCGCGAGCGCGGCGACGGTGAGGCCGACGATCGCGGCGGTGAGGGTTCGACGAGCAGGCATTGGAGCGCTCCTTCGCAGCTCACGTCTGTGCTCTGCTGCCACGGGGCGCATGCCCCCGCAGAGGCAGAGGCCCTGGAGGGGCCTGGCCTCAGGGTAGCCCTGAGCGGGGGTGGGGCGGAAGGGAAAGTGAGAAAATCTCGTGGGCTGATCCCCGCATCCACCGGCCCGGTCCCGACGCCTAGACTCGTGCTGTGCCCGACGACATCCCCGTACTGAGCGACGCTCTGTTCGAGACGTTCGGGAGCGGAAGCTGGGCGTTCCTGCCCGCCACGACGCCCGAGGCGCTCGCCGCTGCACTGGATGCGCGGATCACCGACGACCGGTTCCGCCTCGCCGAGAACCCCAGCATCGGCGACGGTCCCGGCCTGCTCGTGCTCACCGCGCCGGTCAACGGCTGGGTGATGCTGCTCGGCGCCAGCGAGACGGTCGGCGCGGCAGCCGCGGTGCTCAGCGAGGGCATCGGCGTTTTCCAGGCGATGATCGACGTGCGCCTGCCCGCGATGAGCTGGTCCCACCTCGAGGGCGGGGCGCCGACGCGGACGGTGTCCGTGGAACTGGGCGACGACGGCGACCTGGTCACCAGGACCGCGGGGGACCCGCTGCCGTTCGAGGGCGACGGCCTGGTGCTGCCGACCTCGCAGCACGGCTACGACCCGTTCTTCTACCCGGTGGCGATCCTCGCGGAGCACGGGGTGACGCTCGACGTGCTGGCCGAGGCGTTGCGGCGACCGAGCGTGACGCTCACCCTCGGCTGACCAGGTAGCGCAGGAACACGCTCCCGTTCGCGAAGCGGCGCTCCTCCTGCAGGTCCAGTGCCAGCATCAGGTCGAGCGGGAAGGCCGGTGTCCCGCCTCCGACGGCCACCGGCACCAGGATCAGCTGCACCTCGTCCACGAGCCCGGCCCTCAGTGCTGCCGCCGCGATGGTCGGGCCGCCGATGCCGACGTCGCCCGTAGCGCCTGCGACCAGGGCGCGCACCGCATCCGGATCGAACTCGCGCTGGATGGTCGTGCGCGGCGTGACCGGTTCGGCGAGCGTCGACGAGTACACGACCTTGTCGGCATTCCGCCAGATCCCGGCGAAGTCGACGACCTCCGGCTCATCGTCCGGGTCGTCGCCGAACGTCTGCCAGACCTGCATGGTCTCGTACATGCGCCTGCCGTACAGATAGGTGGAGACGTCGCGTTCCAGGTCGTTGACGAAGGCGTGCACCTCCGCATCCGGGGCCGCCCAGTCGAAGCCTCCCGACGTGTCGGCGGTATAGCCGTCGACGGAAGCGATGGCGAAATAGACGAGACGTGGCATCGGAGGAACCTCCCGCACCGACTCTAAGCAGTCGGTGCGGGATGCGCCAGAGCCGTCCCGGTCAGCCCACCTGCGGGAACAGCGCCCCCAGCGCGCGGAGCTCGCCTCCGAAGAACACCGGCACGACGATGTCGAGCACGAATGCGATTCCGAAGGCGAGCGCCACGGCACCGGCCGCGATGACGACGAGCACGGAGAACAGCCGCAGATAGGCGTTCTCCGCAACGGCCGCGAGCACCCCTCGAGCTCGCGGAACCTGCGGAACCGACCCCGTGAACGGGAGTTGGTGGTTCAGCGTCGTCATGGTTTTCCCCCTTGGTGTGGCCGATGTATCCAGTCAACCGGGATGCGCGGCGCGCGGCATCAGCCGTGGGTCGTGTGTGGGTCATCCGCCGGTATGATTCCCGGGGCGGGACGATCGGCCGGCAGCGGGCGGCCACGGGGGAGAGTTGTGATGGCGAAGGCGCGCAGGTCGCTGTGGATCGTGGTGGTTGCCGTCGGTACGGCGCTCGCCCTCGGCGTGGGGATCACGGCACTCGTGCTGGTGATCGGGGCTCGCGCCGCAGCCACCCCGCAGGCGGTGGTGTCCACCTACCTCGCGGACGTGAAGCGCGGCGACGTGGAGGCGGCGACGAAGCTTGAAGGCCGTCAGCACCGGGCAGTGGATGTGCTGCTCACCAACAAGGCGTACAAGAACGCGACGGACAGGGTGACGGGCTACCGCATCCTGGGCGTTCGGTCGCACGGACGCGACGCGACGGTCACCGCGGAGGTGACGGGCGGCGGTAAGACCACCACGCGCGACTTCGCGGTGCGTCGGGACGCGTGGACACCGGCGTCAATCGTCGGCGTCGATGGGTGGAAACTCGCGCCGGTCACGCTCGGCACGGTCACCGTGACCATCGGAGCACCTGGGCGAGTGGATGCGACGCTTGCGGGTGTGCCGCTCGGCTGGAAGGGCGCGACCCTCCGCCTGAACGCCTTCCCTGGCACGTACACGCTCACCGCCGGGGCGAGCACCGACTGGTTCACGCTCGCCGGGGCGAAGGCGACGGTGGCCGGCTTCGGCGCAGACGCGCAACTGCGGGATGCGGCCGTGCTCACGCCGAAGGGTCTCGACGCGGCGAAGGCCGCCGCCCAGGGCTGGCTCGACGGCTGCGCGGCATCGCAGGACGCCCAGCCGGCGGGATGCTCGTTCGGGCTCACCAGCGGCGCGGAGGCCGGCGAGGTGTGGACGAACGCCGCCTGGACCATCCAGAGCCGCCCGGAGCTGACGGTGGGGCCGTGGGACTTCGGCTGCCACCTTCCCGATCAGGCCGACGTGAGCGCCGGCGGCTGCTGGCCGGTGAAGACGGCGACCCCCGGCACGGTGACGTTCCACGCCGACTTCTCGTTCCCGGCGACGGGCGACTCCGGCACGATCACCTCGACGGCTCCGATCGAGGCGGACGTGGAAGGCTCCGTCTCGTCGTTCGGTGACGCGGGCGCCGTCTTCCAGTCGGTCACCTGGGGCCCCGGCAGCTCGTCCGAGGGCAGCTGACCCGGAGGCCGCCACCGCGTCGTTCGAGCGGAGAGCCCGGCCCGATCGGCCGCCATCTCCGCAGAAGCGGACTCTCCGACGGCGTGTCGCGGTGCGCCTCCTGTACTGCGGAGGCCAGGGGATGCGAGGGTCGGGCCCGCATCCGCTGGTCGTAACGCAGGAGGATTCGGCCGACACGCCGCCGTATTCTCCGTAGGAGCGGAAGGTTCATGCGGGACGCGGCCGGTTCTCCGTCGGAGCGGAGCCGGTGGACCGGGCGGCGCTCCGGGCGTCAGCCGAGGTGCGGGGTCGCGCCGTCCCAGGTGAGCGGACGGACGAGCATCCCACGGTAGGCGTACGCGTCGTCCCAGCTGTGGAAGACGAGCCAGTCGTGGCCGCCGAAGGTGACGACGTTCTGGCCGCCGGGACCGTGGAACGTGCCGAGCTTCGACGCCGAAGTGAGGAACGGCTTCTCCTGTGACGTGAACGGCTGCGTCAGCGACGTGCCCGTTGCGGTGCCGATCGCGTAGTCGTCTCCTCCGTAGTCGTTGGCGGAGAAGAACAGCACGTAGACGCCGTCACGTTTCACCAGGTCCGGCGCCTCCACCAGCGCGCCCTCCCAGGCGCGGTCCTGCTTCAAGAGCTTCACCGGCGGCCCGGTCAGGGTGAGGCCGTCCGCCGAGAGCGGCGCCGTCTCGATCCAGGTGTCGAGGCTGCAGCAGTTGCCGTCCGTCTTCCAGAGCAGGTGGAGGCTGCCGTCGTCGTCGCGGAAGGTGGCGGCGTCGATGGCGCCGCCCGCCTCCACCGGGCAGACCAGCGGCGTGTCCGAGGCGGGGGTGAACGGCCCGCCCGGTGTCGCGGAGGTGGCGGTGCCGATGCACTGGCGACCGGATGCCGCATCCTGGGCCGTCAGGTACATCACGAACGCGCCGGGGGAGACCTCCGCCACCTCGGGAGCCCAGGTGCGGCCGGGCTGCGCCCAGCCGGGGAGGGCGCTGAGGGCGTCCTTCTGCGACACCGTCCAGTCCCTCATGTTCGTGGAGGTCGCTGACCGCACCAGGAAGCCGGGGGTGTTCGTGGCGAAGGCGTACGCGGTGCCGTCGTGGACGAGCACATCCGGGTCGGCGAAGTCCTGGTCGATCGCGAAGGCCGGGCCGGCGCTCGCCGACGGTGAGCCCGAGGCGGGGCGCGACGACGAGCCTGCTCCGGATGCGCATCCGGAGAGTGCCGCGAGTGCCGCGAGGGCGGCGGCAGCGGCCACCGCCGCCGCCGCGACCCCGGCGGACCTCACGACCTCACCCCTTCACGCCCGAGCTGGCGACGCTGTCCACGATGTGGCGCTGCGCGAACGAGAACAGGATCAGCACCGGGATGGATGCGATGACCGCGCCCGCCATGACGATGGCGAAGTGCGTCGAGTACGCGCCCTGCAACTGGGCGAGGCCGGGCTGCAGCGTGAGGTTCTCCGGGCTGAGCAGCACGTAGACCGGCCAGAGGAAGTCGTTCCAGTTGGCGAGGAAGCTCAGCACGGCGAGCGTCGCCAGCGCCGGGCGCGCCAGCGGCACGACGATCTGCAGGAAGATCCGGATGTCGCCCGCGCCGTCGATGCGCGCGGCCTCCTCGATCTCCACCGGCAGCCCGATGAAGAACTGGCGGAGGAAGAACACGCCGAACGCGCTCGCAGCACCCGGGATGGAGATGGCCCAGATGGTGTCGAGCCAGCCCAGGTTCTGCACGATCAGGTAGTTCGGGATAAGGAAGATGACCGGTGGCACCAGCAGCGTGGCGACGATGGCGCCGAACACGATCTTCTTGCCCCAGAACTCGAGGCGGGCCAGCGCGTACGCGGCGGCGGAGGCGGTGACGAGGATGATCGCCGTCTGCAGCGTCGCGGCGAGCAGGCTGTTGAGGAACCAGCGGAAGATCGGCTGCTGGCCGCTCGACAGGGTGACGTACGCGTCGATCGACCACGGCGTCGGGAACACCGAGAACGGGTTCTGGATGGCGTCGCTGTCCGTCTTGAACGAGGTGAGCACGATCCACACCAGCGGCAGCACGATCAGCAGCGTGACCAGGGACAGCACGACGTAGAGCACGACCTGCCCGGCGGTACGGCGAGGCGACGTGCGCCGGGGTGCCCTGGCGAGCTGACGCTCGCCGCCCTCGGCATCCGGCGTCGGCTTCTGCTTCGAAGAGGTGACGGCGGTCATCGGGGTGCCCTTTCCGTGCGCTCCCGCTGCAGGCGGAAGTTGACGATGCTGATGATCGCGAGGAACACGAACAGCACATAGCTCATGGCCGACGCTGCGGCCATGTTGTTCTGCGAGAGACCCTGATCGGAGATGTACATGATCGCCGTGCGGGTCTGGTTGCCCGGACCGCCCTTGGTGATGATGTACGACTGACCGAACATGTTCGCCGAGGCGAGGATGGTCACGGTGACAACGAACGTCATCACCTGGCGCAGGCCGGGCAGCGTGACGCTGAAGAACTTCCGGATGGGCCCGGCTCCGTCGAGCGCGGCCGCCTCGTACAGGTCGTTGTTGATGCCCTTGAGCCCGGCCAGGATGATCACGGTGTTGAAGCCGAGGGTCCACCAGACCGTGACGCCGACCAGGGAGACCCAGACCCAGGGCACGTTGACGGTCCAGGGGATGTCGGAGGGGAGGCCGAGCATCCCGAGCACGTGATTGACGATGCCGGACTGGGTGTCGAGCAGGTACTTCCAGATGACGCCGATGACCGCGACGCCGAGCACGTACGGCGCGAAGAACACGGCGCGGAAGACGGTGCCCCCGCGGATCCTGCGATTGAGCAGCTGGGCGATCAGCAGCGGGATGACCAGCAGGAACGGCACGCTGGCGACCGTGAAGATGCCGGTGGCGCCCATCGACTGCCAGAAGTCGCCGGAGGTCGCGGAGTCCGGGGTGAAGAGGTCGATGTAGTTCTTGAGCCCGATGAACTGCTGGGTGTCGCGGAACGGGCTCCAGTTGGTGAGGCTGATCCAGAGGCCGAAGACCGCGGGGCCCGCCACGAAGACGAGGAAGAGGACGAGGAACGGCGCCAGGAACAGGTAGGCCGTCTTCGTACGGCGCGGCGCAGCCAGGTTCGAGCTGCGCCGGGCGCGCCGAGGCGGCACCACGGCGTTACGCCGTGATGCCGCCTCTACTGCGAGCTCATTCGCCATACGTCTGCTTGTTCTGCTTCAGCAGCGTGTTCGCCTTCTCGACCGCGTCGTCGAGGGCCTGCTTCGGCGACTTCTTGCCGGTGATGGCCTCGTTGACGGCCGTGGTCACGGTGGCCGTGACGCTGGTGATGCCGGGGGCGGAGGTCTCGTAGTGCGCGTACGGGAGCTCGTCCAGGAACGGCTTCAGGTTCGGGTACTTCTGCACCAGAGCCGGGTCGTTGCGGACGCTGTTGCTCGCGGGCAGCTCACCGGTGTCCGGCCAGCTGGCCGAGTTGTCGTTCATCCACTTCACGAACGTGGCCGCGGCCGACGTCTTGTTCTTGTCCTGACCCTTGTTGGCCAGGAACATCCAGTGCGTGGACGAGGACCAGACGGCCTTCTCCGTGCCGATCTGAGGCACCGCGACGGCCGACCAGTCGAGCTTGTCGAACGCGGTGTTCGTGGTCTGCCAGACGCCGTTCCAGTTGAAGGCCGTCTTTCCGGCGATCAGGGCGTTGATGTTGCCGTCCTGCGCGACGTTCGCCGGGCTGTATCCCTGCTTGATGAGGTCGGTCATGTGGGTGAGCGCCTGCACGCCGGCGTCGGAGTTGAAGGTGGCCTTCGTGACGTCGTCGTTGAAGAGGTCGCCGCCGAACTGCCAGAGCAGCGACTGGAACTCGAACGTGCCGGTGAAGACGTAGCCGTCGACCCACTCGCCCTGGATGCCCGCCGTCTTGAGCTTGGCCAGCGCATCCATGTACGAGGTCTTGTCAGCGGGGATGGTCGTGGGGTCGATGCCCGCCTGCTTGAGCACGTCCTTGTTCACGTAGAGACCGAGCGGGGTGACGCTCCACGGGATGCCGTACTGGGCTCCCTTGTACTCGCCGGCCTTCATCAGGCCCTCGGGGAAGTCGCCGGCGCTGTACCCGAGCGACTTCACGATCGAGTCGCTCTTGAGCAGCAGGCCCTGGGCCGCGTACGTGGCGACGTCGTCGCCGTGCGCGACCGCCACATCCGGGCCCTTGCCCGCCTTGACGGCGAGCGGCATCTTCTTGGCGAGATCGGCCCACTCCATCGGGACGTTCTTCACGACGATGTTCTTGTGCTCGGAGTTGAACTTGTCGACGAGCTTCGGGACCAGGACGGGTGCTGCCCCGCCGGTCCAGCCGTTCCAGAACGTGACGGTGACCTTCGGGCCCGAGTAGTCCCCGGACGCCACCTCTCCGCCCGAGCCGCCGGAGCTGCCGCAGGCGGTCAGTGCGAGGCCGAGGCCCACGGCCACCGCGGCGGCCAGGACCCGCACGGCAGATCGCTTCTTCATGTGATTTCTCTCCCTTGAGTGACAGGCACGAGTGCGCGGCCCGGGCCGCGCTCTTCGAAATTACAGCGCTAGAAATTTGCTGTCAAGCGGTGAGCGATGGTGGACTGGCGGGAGCAGCGACGCAAAGTAGAGTTCTCACGACGGAAGGAGACGCTGTGGCCGGTGTGCGCTTGCAGGATGTCGCGGAGTTGGCCGGGGTGTCGATGAAGACCGTCTCCAACGTGGTCCACGACTACCCGCACGTCAGCGACCGGATGCGCGAACGCGTGCAGAAGGCGATCGACGAGCTCGGCTACCGGCCCAACCTGCTCGGCCGCAGGCTGGCCACCGGGCGCACGGGCCTGATCGCGCTGGCGTTCGCGGATGTCACCCTGCCGTACTTCGCCGAGCTGGCCCGCCGTGTGTCCGACGTGGCGGAGGAGCAGGGATACCGCGTGCTGCTCGAACAGACCGACTCGACCATCGAGGGGGAGCGCGCCGCCGTCTCCGGGATCGAGGCCGGCATGGTCGACGGGATCATCTTCCAGCCCAGCGTGATGAGTTCATCCGAGCTGGCGCAGACCAGGAGCTCCCTCCCCATGGTGATCCTGGGCGAGGGGGCTGCTCCGCTCAGCATCGACCGGGTGATGATCGACAACGTCGCCGCCGCCCGCGAGGCCACGACGCACCTGCTCGCGCTCGGCCGCCGCCGCATCGCGTTCGCCGGTCACGAGCCGGAGCGCATCTCGCGCACCTCTGAGCTCCGCATCGCCGGGTACCAGGCCGCGCTCGAGGCCGCCGGGGTGACGCCGGACCCCGGGCTGCTCATCCCGAGCAACGCGATCTCACCGGTGGACGGCGCAGCGGCGATCGGCGCCGCACTGGATGCGGGCTTGCGCTTCGACGCGATCATGTGCCGCGACGACCTCGCCGCCATCGGCGCACTGCGCGCCCTGCAGGAGCGCGGCCTCCGGGTTCCGGACGACGTCGCCATCTCCGGATGGGACAACACGCTGATGACCTCGGTCACCTTCCCGAGCATCACCACCATCGCGCCCGACCTCACGGCGCTCGCGACGCGGGCCATCACGATGCTCTGCGAGCGGATCGACGGGCTGACCTCGATGGGCAGGCACGAGCTGGTCGGGTATCGGCTGGTCACCAGGGAGAGCGCGCCGACGCTCTGAGTCGCCCGCTCCGCCCGCTCGGCTCGCCGTGTTCGCAATGTCGTTTTACAGCGCTGCATTTCTGGTGCACCATAGTGACCATGACTTTTCCAGCCGCACGCACGCTCGATGGAACATACCCGCGCCCCCAGCTCGTGCGGGAGCACTGGTGCGACCTGGGCGGCACGTGGGCGTTCGCGTACGACGACGCAGACGCCGGCGAGGCGCAGGGCTGGTACTCGGATGCAGAGGCTGCACGCTTCGGCCGCTCCATCGTCGTGCCGTTCCCGCCGGAGTCACCCGCATCCGGCATCGGCGACACCGGCTTCCACCCGGTGGTCTGGTACCGGCGCACCATCGGCGCCGCCGAGCTCGAGACCATCGGCGCGAGCGACGACGCACCGCGCGTGGTCCTCAACTTCGGAGCGGTGGACTACCGTGCCCGCGTGTGGGTCGGCGGCCGGTTCGCTGGCGAGCACGAGGGCGGGGGGTCGCCGTTCTCGTTCGACGTGACCGACCTGCTCGCGGCGGGTGGCGCATCCGGTGGAGCGGACGTGTCGATCGTCGTGCGCGCGGAGGACGACCCCGCCGACCTCTCCCAGCCGAGGGGCAAGCAGGACTGGCACCGCGAGCCGCACTCGATCTGGTACCACCGCACCACGGGCATCTGGCAGCCGGTGTGGCTCGAAGCGGTGCCGGCGGTGGCGATCGAGCGCATCCACTGGACCCCCGACCTGATCTCGGGAACGGTGGCGGCGCGCATCCGGCTGAACCGTCCGGCCCGCGACGGGGAGACGCTGGCCATCTCTCTGAGCCACGAGGGACGAGCGCTCGGCTCGGTGACGCTGCCGGCGGTCGGGCGCACCATCGAGGCGACGGTGCCGCTGCCGCAGCAGCGCAACGGGCAGGCGTACGAGGAGCTGCTCTGGTCGCCGGCGCACCCGCGACTGGTGGATGCGGTGGTCACCGTCGGCGCAGACACCGTGCGCTCCTACCTCGGGCTGCGTTCGGCGGCGGTCGCCGGCGGGCGGTTCCTGCTGAACGACCGGCCGTACTACGTGCGCTCTGTGCTGAACCAGGGCTACTGGCCGGAGTCGCACCTCGCCGCACCGTCGGTCGACGGCCTGCGCGCGGAGGCGCAGCTCATCAAAGACCTCGGCTTCAACGCAGCGCGGCTGCACCAGAAGTACGAGGACCCGCGCTTCCTGTTCTTCGCAGACACGCTCGGCCTACTGATCTGGGGCGAGTCCCCCGCGGCATACGAGTTCACTCCGACCGCGATCACCCGCACCACCAGGGAGTGGGCGGACATCGTCGACCGCGACTATTCGCATCCCTGCATCGTCACCTGGGTGCCGACCAACGAGAGCTGGGGGGTGCAGCACCTCGCCCACGACGGCCGGATGCGCGACTACGCCGCGGCGCTCGTCTCGCTGACCAAGGCGCTCGACCCCACCCGTCCCGTCATCTCGAACGACGGCTGGGAGCACGTCGACTCCGACATCCTCTCCGTGCACGACTACGAGGCGTCCGGGGAGGTCGTCGCCGCGCGCTATGGAACGCCGGAGGCGGTCGACGCGCTGTTCGACGGACTCGGACCGGCCGGGCGCCGGATGCTCGTGCGCGGCGAACGCGACCGGCAGGCGCCGGTGATGCTGACCGAGTTCGGCGGCGTCTCGTTCGTGGACCGCGCGCACGAGGTGGACGGCGCGTGGGGATACTCGGCCGCCTCCAGCCCGGAGGACTTCGCCGAGCGCGTCGGCGCCCTGCTGGAGGCGACGCTGGCCAGTTCGGTGCTCGCCGGGTTCTGCTACACCCAGCTTGCAGACACCGGCCAGGAGACCAACGGCCTGGTGACGGACGACCGCCGCCCGAAGGTCGCGATCGAGCGCATCCGGGAGATGGTGCAGGGGCGGCACGCCTGACGCGTGCCTTCCGCTCGGCCGGGTCAGTCCTGGGCTGAGCCCCGGGAGGCGCTCGCGTCGAGCCGGTGCGCGAGGGTCTCGCGGCGGCGGGTGAGGGCGGCGATGGTCCTGTCGAGGTCGGCGATGCTGTCCCGGTATGCGTCGACGGACGCCGGGCACTCGTCGCTGTACGCGTGTCCGGTGCCGAGGCAGTCGATGAACGGCGACGCCTTGCTGGGGGAGATGCCGGAGTCGGCGAGTTCGCGGATCTCGGCGACGGCCCGCAGCTGGTCGTCGGTGTAGTCGCGGTAGCCGTTGGGCAGACGGTCGGGGAGCACGAGGCCCAGGCTCTCGTAGTAGCGCACAGCTTTCACCGTGACCCCGGCGCGTTCGGCGAGTTCGCTGATCTGCATGGTGTTCCTCCGCGTTCCTCCGCCCACAGCGTAAACCCTGACCCGCGGGTCAAGGTCAATCGGGCGTACACTAGTTAGTGCACTAACGAATTGAGGAGATCATGTCCGGAAGCTTCATGCGCTGGTACACGCGGATGAACGAGAAGTTGATCAGCGTCGCCGGCCCAGCGCAGCTCGGCGCAGGTCACCCGGAAGGTCCAGATCACCGCTCCGCCGCGTCGCCCTGCCCCATCTGCGGCCGACCGATGACCGAGCACACCGTGCTCCGGCCAGAAGGCCAGCGCGACGCCACGCGGCTCGTCTGCCCGTAATTCGGCCGGCACGGACGCGGCTGGCGCCGACGCGCCTCGCGCTACGCCGTGCGCAGCGCCGCCGCGATGATCGCGTGCAGCCCCTCGCGCAAGTGCTCCAGCTCGCTGACCGGCAGGCCCAGCTTCGCCACGATCTGCCCCGGGATCTTCTCCGCCTCCGACCGCAACGCCCTGCCGGTCTCGGTGAGTGTCACCTCGAGCGTTCGCTCGTCGGTCGTGCTGCGCTTGCGCTCCACGTAGCCGGTGGCTTCGAGCCGCTTCAGCAGCGGCGACAGCGTCGCGGGTTCCAGCTGGATGGCCACGCTCAGTTCTTTCACAGACCGCGGGTCCCGCTCCCACAGCGCGAGCATCACCAGGTACTGCGGATGCGTCAGCGACAGCGGTTCGAGCACAGGGCGGTACAGCGCGATCACGCTGCGAGCGGCGACCGCCAGGCCGAAGCAGACCTGGTTCTCCAGGGCGAGCAGGTCATCGGACACGCTTCGAGTCTACGTCCGGCGGCGGCGCGTCAGTCCCACGGCCACGACGGCCGCGCCGGCGAGCAGCAACCCGCCTCCGACCAGGAGCAGGGGCGCGGGGTCGACCGTCGATCCCGTCGCTGCGAGGTCGGCCGAGCCGGTGCCAGCGGTCGTGCCGGGGTCGGGCGATGACGAGGTCGGCGGGGTGACGGGTGGCGTCGTGACGGGCGGTGTGGGGGGCGCGACCACGGCATCCAGTGTGAAGTCCACCGCACCGAACGTCTCCCCGTCGGCCGTGATGGTGACCTCGGCCGTGAGCGGGCCCGTGCTCGTGTAGCCGTCCGGGAGGTCGAGCGTGATCGTGTAGTCGCCCGGCAGCAGATCCGTCGCGCCGAACGCGCCGCTCGCATCCGTGGTCACCGCGCTGGTGGTCGGTCCGTCGATGGTGATGGTCGCTCCGGGGATCGGTGCGCCGTCGGCGTCCAGCACGGTGCCTCCGATGTCGCCCGTCTTGCTGAGCGCGAAGTCGATGCCTGTCACGTCCGCGGTGCTCACCGTCACCGGCAGGCTCCCCGCTCCGTCGACCACCAGGCCGTCCGGCGGGGTGACCGTCACCGTGTACGCGCCGGCCGGGATGCGCGGGAAGCGGTAGCTCCCGTCCGCGGCCGTCACCGTGCTGACCGGTCCGCCCGGCCCGTCCGCCGTCACCGTCACACCGCCCACGCCGGCACCTCCCGCACCCGATGCGTTGACCGTGCCGCTCAGGGTCGGGTTCGCCGTGACGACGAAGTCCTGATCGGTGACGGGCGTCTGCGAGCCGACGGGGATCGTGAACGGCGGCGGCGCGGTGGTGAGCGCATACCCCGCAGGGACCGTGAGCACCGCCTGGTGCTGCCCGACCGGGATGGTGTCGAACAGGTAGCTGCCGTCCGGCCCGGTGGTCGCCGTGGCCGCGCCGATGGTCACGGTGGCGCCGGCGATGGGCTGGCCCGCCGCATCCAGGACGGTGCCGCTGACCGCGACGGGGACGATGTCGCGCACCGCGAAGTCGACCACCGCATCCGTCGTCGACAGGTCGGCGGGCGCACGGGATGCCGTCACCGCGATCTTCCCGAGCGGCGGCGCGATCGACACCGTGTATCCGCTGGTGGCGAGGAAGCCGGGGAACGCGTAGTGGCCGCCTCCGCTGGTGGTCGCGGTGCCGACGACGGCACCCGTCGCGTCCGTGAGCGTCACCGCCACGCCGTCCAGGGCGCCGGTGTTCGCGTCGGTGACCGTCCCGCTGATGTCGCGCGCGATCGAGGCGAACCAGGTCTGGAAGACGGGCAGCCCTGTCACCCGCGTGTATGTGAAGGTGAGGGAGGCGATGGGCGCGTTGGGCTCGAACCATGCCGACGCCCCCGCCGTGTCGAGCGAGCGCGGGTTGACGACGGGGTCGCCGCTGAGGGTCGCGGTCGTCGCGTTCCAGAGCGGGACGTCTGCGGGCGTCTGCGTGGGGGTGCAGACGCCGGGGACGCAGTAGTTGAAGCTGCTGCGGTAGCCGAGCAGCGCGGCGGTGAGGGGGACCCCATCCGGGCCTACCGCGCGGATCTGCACCTTGTCGGCGTCGATGTCGCCGAGCACGAACGTCCATCCGGACGTGGGGGTCGGCGTGCGGAACGTGTACGTGGTGGTGGACGGCGAGGTGGCGTTGTCGGCGCGGGCGCGGAGGTTCAGATACGGCTTGCCCTGGCTCGACCCGTACTTCGCGCCGACCGGGGTGGAGGCGGCCAGCCAGGTGGATGCGCCGGAGATGACGCCCACCGAACCGGCGCGCGAGTCACTGGTCACATCCGCGACGAGGGGAGGGTTGCTCGCGACGGTGACCGAGGTCGTGTAGTCGTTCGCGGTGCCGGTGAGGGGCGCCCAGCCGGCCCAGGAGGTGGTGGTCGCGGCCGACGCCGACGACCCCAGTATCAGCGGCGCCGCGAGTGCTGCGAGCAGGACGGGGGCGGCGATGCGGGGTCGGAGGCGCATGCCTGCACCCTAATCCCGCGCTGCGAGAAAGGAAATGGCGGCTCAGAAGTCGTCGGAGCGCGTGCGCTGCTCCTGGATGCGCTCGCCCGTCGCCGGGTCGACGCCACCGCGCCGGATGGTCGTGGTCTGCCGTCTGCGCAGCATGAAGATGAGGGACAGGATGAACACCACCACACCGGCGCCCATCAGGATGTAGCCGACGAGCTGCACGTCGATCCACGACACCTGCACGTTCAGCGCGAACGCGAGGATGGCGCCGACCACCACCAAGAAGATGCCACTGCCGATGCCCATGAGCGCTTCCCTTCGGTCGACGTGCGGCTCACGTTACTCCGGTCGGCTTCGCGGGGCGACGTCGGCTATTCAGCGCGGGAGAACTCCGACGCCCTGGCCACCTGGTCGGCCGTGAGGGTGACGCCCGTGTACCGCTCGAACTGGCGCGCGGCCTGCAGTGCGATCACCTCGGCGCCGGTGATGACCTTCGCACCGGATGCGCGTCCGGCCACGATCAGCGGCGTCTCCGACGGGAACGCCACCACGTCGAACACCGTGGAGGCCGCGGCGATGTGGTCGTCGCTGAATGCGGTCACGTTCTCGCTCTCTCCGCGCATCCCGAGCGGGGTGACGTTGACGATCACGTCGAAGCCGGGCTCCGGGTCGGTGGCCACCCAGGCGTAGTCGTACTTCTCGGCGAGCGAGGAGCCCGCCACCTCGTTGCGGGCGACGATGGTCAGGTCGTCGAAGCCGGCGCCGCGGAACGCCGCGACGACCGCCTTCGCCATGCCGCCGGAGCCGCGCAGCAGCACGCGCTGCGCCGGGTCGACCTCGTGCTCGGCGAGCAGAGCGGCGACGGCCTCGTAGTCGGTGTTGGACGCGGCCAGCACACCGTCGTCGTTGACCACGGTGTTCACCGACTCGATCGCGAGGGCGGACGGCTCCATCACGTCGACCAGCGGGATGATGGCCTCCTTGAACGGCATCGACACCGAGCAGCCCCGGATGCCGAGCGCCCGGATGCCGCGCACGGCGCCCTCGAGGTCGGTGGTGGTGAACGCCTTGTAGATGAAGTTCAGGCCGAGCTCGTCGTAGAGATAGTTGTGGAACCGGGTTCCGATGTTGCTCGGCCGGGCTGCGAGCGACATGCAGACCTGCATGTCCTTGTTCAGGATGGGCATGAGGCAATTCTCTCAGGCCCGGCCCGGCCAGGCGGTCAGCCCAGGCGGTACGCCCGGCGTGCGGCCCCGCCGAACACGTCGGAGCGCTCCTGCTCGCTCAGCCCCGCGGTGAGTGCGCGGGCGACCGCGGTGGTCTCCGCATACGTTCCGGCCAGGGTGGAGACCGGCCAGTCGCCGCCGAACAGCACCCGGGATGCGCCGAACGCGTCGAGTGCGTGGTCGGCGTACGGCTGGAGGTCGTCCCCGATGGTGGTGAGGCCGGAGAGCTTGGTGGAGACGTTGGGGTGCGCGGCCAGCGCGGTCATCAGGGACGCCCACGGCTCCCTCTCTGCCGCCGAACTCGCCGAGCCGGCCGGAGGGGTGCCGAGGTGGTCGATGACGATGCGCAGTTCCGGCTGCTCCTCCGCGAGCGAGACGGCGAGCTCCAGGTGGCGCGGAAGCACGCCGATCACGTCGAAGGCGATGCCGTGGGCGGCGACGACGGCGAGGGAGCGGCGGACCGCATCCCGTGCCAGCCAGTCGGCGTCCGGCTCGTCGTGGATGAGGTGGCGCACCCCCACGAACCCGGGATGCGCCGACCACGTCTCCAGCTGGGCGGCGGTCGCGGCAGGGTCGAGCAGGTCGACCCAGGCGACGACGCCCGCGACCAACGGCGAGGATGCGGCGACGGCGAACATCGCCTCGGAGTCCTCCACCGAGTTCGCCGCCTGCACGAGCACGGCGCCGTCGACGCCCTCCGCACGCAGCTGGGGCTCGACCTCGGCGAACGCGAACGTGCGGTTGATCGGCGCCAGCGCGTCGGTGAGCCACGGGTACGCGACCCTCTCGAGATCCCAGAGGTGCAGGTGGGCGTCGACGGTCATGCTCAGGCCGCCAGGTCGAAGCGGATGAGCGTCGGGCCGGCGATGGATGCGTCCGGCAGGGTCACCGCGAGCGTGTCGCCGTCGCGCGTCACGGCGACGGGGGTTCCGTCGGCGAGGCGGGCGGAGGCCGCGTCGACCGCGGGCGAGACCCCGCCGATGGTGACAGCGCCGGATGCGTCGACGAACGCGTTCGCGACGTCGCCGCTGCGCGTCCAGCGCACCCACGGGTCGGAGCCCGCCGCCGCGATCGACGTGTCCAGGGTGGTCGAGCCGAACACCGCATCCCCGTTGACGGCGTTCCACGCTGCCAGGTGCTCCAGGGTGCGTCGCTGCAGGTCCGGGACCGTCCCCCGGGCGGTGAGGCCGACGTTGAGGAGCAGGTTGCCGCCGCGCGAGACGATGTCGACGAACGTCTTCACCGCATCCGGGCCGCTCAGCAGGTGGGTCTCGTCTTCGAGCGTGTTGTGGCCGAACGAGTACCCGATGCCGCGGCAGTTCTCCCAGCCGCCGTCGCCCTCCACGCTGAGTCCCTGCTGGTATTCGCTGGTGCGGAAGTCCCAGTGGGTGGTGCCCCAGCGGTCGTTCGCGACGCCGTCCGGGGTGGTGGCGTAGAACTTCTCGAACAGGTTCTCCATCGAGAACGGCCCGGAGGGCTTGCCGGCGTCCGGCCATTCGATGTCACCCCACAGCACGTCGGGGGAGTACCGCTCGATCAGGTCTTCGACGTGCTTGTACGCGTACTCGGCGTATGCGGCGTCGACGGGGCGGCCGAACTCCTGGCCCTCGTCGGTGATCGGCGGCAGCTGCGAGAAGTGCCAGTCGAGCCCGCCGGAGTAGTAGACGCCGAAGCGGAGGCCCGCATCCCTGGTGGCCTTCTCGAACGCGCCGATCAGGTCGCGCTTCGGGCCGCGGGCGACCGTGTTGCGGCCGTCGGTGCCGGGAGCATCCCACAGGGTGACGCCGTCGTGGTGCTTGGTGGTGGGGACGAAGTAGCCTGCTCCCGTGCTCTTCACGAGGGCGATGAACGCCTCCGGGTCGAACTCGTCGGGGTTCCAGGCGTCGAGGAAGTCGTCGTACGGAGCGCCGCCGAACGCGTCCTTCTGGTGCTGGGCGGCCGGGCTGCCCTCGATGCGGATCGTGTTGAAGTACCACTCTGCGTAAGGATTGTGCGCGAACCAGTACTGCTTCTCGATGGTGCCGAGTTCGCCGATCGGCTCTGCCCAGGCTGGAACGGAGTACGGGCCCCAGTGAACGAAGATGCCGAGCTTGGCGTCGCTGAACCAGGACGGGAGCTCGTGCTGGAACCGCTGGTAGTTCTCGGGGCGGACGGGGTCGTCAGTGAACATGGCCACGCTGAGATTCTCCTTCTTCGTTGAATGGATTGTGGGACGCATCCCAAGTCCATATCCTATAGGCAATAGCATCCCTATTCAAAGGAGAGTTCTCCCCGTGGATTCGACCCTCACCGCTCTACCCGACTCGTTCGTGCGTCCCGCCGACTTCCAGCTGCCAGGCGGGGAGTGGTTCATCGGCGCAGGATTCGGCCTGTTCGTGCACTGGGACCACGCCAGCCAGCAGGGCATCGAGATCTCCTGGCCGCTGGTCGGCCGGTCCATCATCCCCGGCTCCGACGCGGTCGAGGACACCGTCAGCGTCGAGCAGTACCAGTCGACGGCGCCCACCTTCAACCCGGTGAACTGGGATGCGGTCGCCCTCGCCCGCCTGGCCAAGCGCGCCGGCGCCCGCTACGTCGTGTTCACCGCCCGCCACCACGCGGGATACTCGATGTTCCACACCGCGCACTCCGACTTCGGCATCGAGCACTCGCCGTTCGGTCGCGACATCACCCGCGAGTTCGTCGAGGCGATCCGCGCAGAGGGCATCCGGGTGGGCATCTACTACAGCCTCCCCGACTGGAACCACGCAGACTACCCGGCCTTCCAGGACAGCGACCGCCCGTACCCGCTCGAGCACTGGCCAGCTGCGGGTGACCCGGCCAACGCCGGCACCCCGGTCGCGGAGGACAAGCACCGCCGCCCGACGCCGGAGGCCTGGGCGCGCTACCAGGACTACCTGCGCGGGCAGCTCACCGAACTGCTCACCGGCTACGGCACCATCGACCTGCTCTGGTTCGACGGAGAGTGGGAGCGCTCGGAGCAGGAATGGGACAGCGCGGGGCTGCGCGCCCTCATCAAATCGCTGCAACCGGATGTGGTCATCAACGACCGCCTGCTCGGCCAGGGCGACTACAAGACGCCGGAGCAGGGCTTCCCCGTCACGGCGCCGACGGGTCCGTGGGAGCTGTGCCTGACCATCGGCCAGATGTGGGCGTGGCGGCCCGGAGACACCAAGAGCAAGTCCACCACCTCGCTCGTGACCACGCTGATCGAGGTGGCGAGCCGCGGAGGCAACCTGCTGCTCAACATCGGCCCCAAGGGCGACGGCAGCCTCAACGAGTCGCAGGTGCAGACGCTGGACGAGATCGGCCAGTGGATGGATGCGCACGCCGAGAGCGTCGTCGGCGTCTCGCCCACCGTGGGCGTCGACTACTACGGCCCGTCCACCGCCCGGCCCGGGACGATCTACCTGCACCTTGTGATGCGGCCGATCGAGCAGGTGATCGTGCGGGGCATCCCGGTGGGCCGGGTCGCGGGCATCCGGTTGCTGGCGACGGGCGAGCAGCTGCCGTACGAGGTCAACTACGAGGTGCACGAGCAGGCGTCGCGCGATGCCGAACCGCTCGGCGAGCTGCTGATCCCCGCGCCCGCCGCATCCGGCGCCGTCGCCGACGTGATCGCGATCGACTTCGCCTGACCGGCACAGACCGGGTCGACTACTTGACCGGCCGGGGCGCAGCAGCTTATGCTCCCGATAACCTATATCAAAGACCCTATAGGATCGCGGATCCGCCCCTCGGAGCGAGACCGCGGAACAGCAGGCTCAGTAGGCGATCACATTTGATGAATCCAATGGAGGAGGCACAGCAAGTGACACCACGAACCACGCGCGCGGCGGGACGTATCGGAACCGCAATCGTATTGGCAGGAGCCCTCACGGCGCTCGCAGGATGTGCGGGCGGAGGCGGGGGCAACGCCTCCGGCGGCCCCATCTCGATGTACACCTGGGTCAGCAGTCAGAGCGACCGCGACCAGTGGGAAGGCTTCATCGACCTCGGCAAGAAGGTCGACCCGAAGCTCGATGTGACCATCGACGGCCCGAGCTTCAACGACTACTGGACGAAGGTCAAGACCCGCCTCAGCGGCTCCAACCCGCCCTGCCTGCTCACCACGCAGGCGGCGCGGGCCCAGGAGCTCGGCGGGCTGCTCATGCCGCTCGACGACCTGATCAAGAAGTACAAGCTCGACACCTCGGCGTTCGACGCGTCCATGCTCAAGGGCATGACGGTCGACGGCACGATCCGCGCCATCCCGTACGACGCAGAGCCGATCGTCCTCTACTACAACGTGGATGCGTTCAAGAAGGCCGGCCTGGAGCTGCCGAGCACGACGTACTCGCGCGAGCAGTTCCTGTCCGACGCGAAGAAGCTCACCACGGGCGACCACAAGGCGCTCGCGATCGAGCCTGGCTTCTTCATCCCGAACGCCTGGGCCATCGCCGACGGTGCAGAGGCCGTGAAGGGCGGGAAGCTCGACCTGACCAACTCCAAGCTGGTCGACCAGGTGCAGTCGTACTTCGACCTGGTCAGCAAGGAGGGCATCGCGGCGGCGCCGAACGCGGCGGACGGCTCCGATGTGGCGCAGGCCGCGTTCACCGGCGGCTCGACGGACATGCTGATCGAGGGACCGTGGATGTACGGCACCTTCGCCTCGGCGGCCAAGTTCCAGATGGGCGTGACCATCGTCCCGAGCACCTCGGGCGACGCGCACGGCATGACGGCCGGCTCCGGCTTCGGCATCGCGAAGAACTGCAAGGACCCGGATGGCGCGTTCAAGGCCATCCAGGCGATGACGGACACGAGCGTGCTCAAGGGCCAGGCGGAGAAGCGCGGCATCGTCCCGTCCAGGGCTGACGCCCAGTCCGCCTGGGCGGAGGGCAAGACGCCCGAGGCCGCTGCCGCCGTGCAGGCGCTGCTCGGCAACGCCACCGCGCAGCTCACCACCCCCACCTGGAACCAGGTGGAGACCCTGTTCACCCAGTACGGCGTCGAAGGGTACCGCGGTGACAAGACGGCCAAGGACGTGATGAACACGATCCAGAACTCGGTGGGGCAGTAGCCGCATGGCTTCCCCGCTGATCTCGGGCGCCGTCGTCTCGAAGGAGACGGCGGCGTCCGCCGCGCCCGAATCGACGGAGACGCGCCCGTTCGGCGTGCCCCACCCGACCCCGCCGCGGGGCACCAGGAAGCGGAAGGGCGACGGCCTCGTCGCCCTCGCATACCTGTGGCCCGGCCTCGCGGGGTTCACGTTCTTCATCCTGGTGCCGCTGCTCGGCTCGCTGGTGATCAGCCTGTTCGAGTGGCCGCTGTTCGGCTCCCCGACGTTCGTCGGGTTCGCCAACTACCAGAAGCTGTTCTCCGACCCCACGTTCTACACGGTCCTGATCAACACGGTGATCTTCGCGTTCGTCTACACAGCGCTCAACCTGGTGCTCGCACTGGCCGTCTCGCTGTGGCTGAACACGAGGATCAAGTTCTCCGGCTTCTGGCGCGTGATCTTCTTCCTCCCCGCCATCACGCCGATGGTGGCGAACGCCCTGGTCTGGCGGTTGCTGCTGAGCGACAACGGCCTCGTGAACTCGGCTCTCGCATCCATCGGCATCCAGGGCCCCAGCTGGCTGTCGGATGCGTCGTTCGCCCTGTTCTCGGTGATCGCGATGTCGGTCTGGCAGTCGTTCGGCTACAACGTGATCGTGCTCTCCGCCGGTCTCGGCAGCATCCCGAAGGAGATCCTCGAGGCGTCCAGGATGGACGGCACGAGCGCCTGGCAGCGGCTGCGGTCGATCATCCTGCCGATGATCTCCCCGTCGCTGTTCTTCACCATGACGATGACCATGATCGGCGCGTTCCAGGTGTTCGTGCAGCCGCAGATCCTGACCCAGGGCGGTCCGGGGGAGTCGACCAACACGTTCGTGCTCTACCTGTACCGCAACGGTTTCGTCTTCGACAGGCTCGGCTACGCGTCGGCGCTGGCCTGGATCCTGTTCATCGTCGTGATGCTGATCACCGCCCTGCAGTTCGCCGGGCAGAAGAAGTGGGTGAACTATGACAAGTGAGACGCTGACCCGGAAGCCTCGCCTGCGCCGCGCCCAGAAGGTCACGGCCGCCAAGACCTGGCTGAACACCCTGGTGATGGCCGTCGTGGCGCTGGTGTTCACCTTCCCGTTCATCTGGATGTTCTTCTCTGCCCTCAAGCCGGAGTCCGAGGTGTTCTCGGCGAAGCCGTCGTTCATCGGCTCCGAGGTGAAGTGGTCCAACTTCGTGGATGCGTGGACCCTGGTGCCGTTCGGGCGCTTCATCTTCAACGGCTTCTTCGTGGCGATCATGGGCGCACTGCTGTCGGTGATCGTCGCCGTGCTTTCCGCCTACGCGTTCTCGCGGCTGCGCTTCAAGTACCGCGACCGTCTGTTCCTGCTCTACGTGCTCACGCTCGTGCTGCCGCAGGAGGTGCTGGTCGTCCCGCTGTTCATCATGATGAACCAGCTGGGCCTGGTCGACACGTACGCGGCCCTGATCATCCCGTTCGCGTTCACTGCGTTCGGCACGTTCCTGCTCCGGCAGTTCTTCCTCACCATCCCGATCGAGTTCGAGGAGGCCGCGCTGATCGACGGCGCCTCCCGGTTCCGCACGCTCTGGTCGGTGCTGCTGCCGCAGCTCACCGCACCGCTGTCCGTGCTCGGCGTGTTCTCGTTCGTCGGCTACTACAACTCCTACCTGTGGCCGCTGATCATCATCAACAGCCAGGAGCTCGCGACCGTGCCCCTCGGCCTGTCGATGTTCACCGGCGAGCACGGCACCCAGTGGAGCCTGATGATGGCCGCATCCACCCTGGCGATCATCCCGTCGCTGATCATCGTGGCCGTGCTGCAGCGCCAGCTCATCAAGGGCGTCGCGCTCGGCGGCTTCGGCGGCCGGTGATGGCCGTCGTCGCGCGCACTGGCACCGGCCCCTCCGGCACCCACCCCACCCCGAAAGCAGAGCAGATGACCTTCGCACCGCCCATCGACCGCATCGCCGTGGACGGCACCATCGTCTTCGCGGAGGCCTGGCTGAGCGACCTCGAAGTGGAGACCGTCCGCACAGACGCTGTGCAGTCGTTCGTGAAGCAGGAGACGATCTTCGTGCGCATCCGGACAGCGGGCGGCGTGGAGGGGATCGGCTACAGCTATACGATCGGCACCGGAGGCGGCGCCGTGCTCAGCCTGCTGCGGTCCGGGCTGCTCGACGTTCTGCTCGGGATGGACGCCAACCGTCCGGAGGCGGTGTGGCACGCGCTCTTCTCGTCCACCCGCGCCACCACGGTCGGCGCGATCACATCGCTCGCGCTCGCCGCCGTCGACACCGCCGTCTGGGATGCGCGCTGCGTCGCCGCCGGCCTGCCGCTGTGGGTGGCGGCGGGTGGAGCGCGGCCGAGCATCCCGTTGTACGACACCGAGGGCGGCTGGCTGCATTTCAGCACGGAGGAGCTGGTGGCGCAGGCCGTCGAGTCGAAGGCGCGCGGGATGCACGGGGTGAAGATCAAGGTCGGCAAGCCGCGCGGGCACGAGGACTTCGAGCGCCTCGCCGCCGTGCGGGATGCCGTCGGCCCCGGCATGGACATCATGGTCGACGCCAACCAGTCGATGACGGCCGCCGAGGCCATCCGGCGCGCGGCCCTGTTCGAGAAGCTCGACATCTTCTGGTTCGAGGAGCCGCTGCCCGCCGAAGACGTCGCAGGGCACCGCAGGCTCGCGGAGGCGACCAGCCTGCCGGTGGCGGTGGGGGAGTCGATCTACTCGGTCGGGCACTTCCGCGAGTATCTGCAGTCCGGCGCAGCGTCGATCGTGCAGGTGGATGTGGCCAGGGTCGGCGGGGTCACGCCGTGGCTGAAGGTCGCGCACCTCGCCGAGGCGTTCAACGTCGCGGTCGCCCCGCACTTCCTGATGGAGCTGCACGTCTCGCTGTGCTGCGCCATCCCGAACGCCCTCTACCTGGAGCACATCCCGCAGCTGCGCGCCGTGACGCGCAGCGAGATGACCGTCAGCGATGGCGCGGGCGTCGCGCCGACCACGCCGGGCCTCGGCATCGAGTGGGACCTCGACGCGATCGACGACCTGAGGGTGAGCTGATCAGAATGGAGACTGTGAACACCGCCACCGCATCCCGTGAGTTCGGCCGAGGCGGCCTGACGGTCGGGCCGATCGGCTACGGCGTCGCGGCCCTCGGCAACCTCTACCGGCCGCTCGCCGACGACGTGTGGCCCGGCATCGTGCCCGCGGCGTGGGAGGCGGGCATCCGGTACTTCGACACGGCCCCGCACTACGGCCTCGGCCTCGCGGAGAAGCGGCTGGGCGCCGGTCTGCAGGAGTACCCGAGGGATGCGTTCGTGCTGTCGACCAAGGTCGGCCGCGTGCTGGAGCCCAACCCGGACTATCGCGAGGGGGACACCGACCTCGGAAACCTGTTCGCGGTGCCGTCGACCCTGCGCCGCCGGCTGGACTATTCGCGCGACGGCGTGCTGCGGTCCATCGAGGACTCGCTGACCAGGCTCGGCCTCGACCGCATCGACGTGGTGTTCGTGCACGATCCGGATGAGCACGAGCGGGAGGCGCTGGACGGCGCGTTCCCCGCGCTGGACGAGCTGCGCGCCCAGGGCGTCATCCGGTCGTACGGCGCCGGCATGAACCAGTCGGCGATGCTGACGAGGTTCGTGCGGGAGACCGACCTGGACATCGTGATGTGCGCAGGCCGGTACACGCTGCTCGACCCGTCGGCCGAGCAGGATCTGCTGCCCGCCGCCGCGGAGCGCGGGGTGTCCGTGGCCGTCGCCGCGGTGTTCAACTCGGGCATCCTGGCCACCGACCGCCCGGTGGCCGGCGCGACGTACGACTACGGCGCTGCCCCGGATGCGCTGCTCGCGCGCGTCTTCCGCATCGCCGACATCGCCGCCCCATACGGCGTGACCGTGCCGCAGCTGGCCGTGCAGTTCCCGCTGCGCCACCCGGCCGTCGCCACGGTCGTGCTCGGCGCGGACTCGGCAGCGCAGATCACCAGGAACGCCGGATTGGCCGCTGTTCCCGTGCCGGACGCGCTCTGGGCGGAGCTCTCCGAGGCGGGACTTCTGCCGTGAGAATCCTGCATCCTCTATCCTCTCTTTCGCTCCGACGAAGCCATACGATGTCTGCATGAGCACCGAATCAGCACCAGGCGCGCACTTCCTCCCCGCGAGGAGGGCGCTCGCCGACGACGTGTACGACGCCGTCCTCGGCCTGCTCATGGACCAGATCATCGAGCCGGGCAGCCGGGCCAGCATCGACGGCATCGCCCGCCAGCTCAACGTCTCGCCGACCCCGGTCCGCGAGGCCCTCGCGCGCCTCGAATCGGAGGGCCTGGTGGTCAAGCAGGCGCTCAAGGGGTACACCGCCGCGCCGCTGCTCGACAGCGAGGGTCTGCGTCAGCTCTTCGAGATGCGGCGCCTGATGGAGCCGTACGCCACCCGCAAGGCGGTGGGCGAGCTCACCACGGAGACGCTCGCCGAACTGGAAGAGCTCTGCGACGCCATGCACGCCAGCGGCGAGGCGGCACAGAGCGGAGACGACCGGTTCCGCGATTACCGCGACTTCGCCGACCAGGATGCGGCCTTCCACCGCATCATCGCCGAGCACTCCGGCAACGCGCTGCTCTCCGACGCCATCGCCCGGCTGAGGTCGCACATGCACCAGTACCGCGTCTACTTCAAGCACGGCGTGGTCGAGGAGACCTCCGGCGAGCACGAGGCCGTCCTCGAAGCACTGCGCGCCGGCGACGCCGAGGCCGCCGAGAGGGCGATGCTCGACCACATCACCAAGTCGTACACGCGCATCTCCGCCAGCCTGGCGGACGCCGACCAGCACAGCTGACCCGCAGGGCCGCGCCCGAGCTCCGCCGCACTCCCATCCCGCGCCCGACGTCCGCGCCTCGGATCTCCGTTCCAGCGGAGTTCATCACGGTCGCGCCCGAAAACTCCGCTCGAACGGAAGACACGCCGGGCCCGCACGCGAGTTCTCCGCGCGAAGCCACCACATCCAGCGATGGCAAATTCGCGCATATCCACCTATATCCAATAGGATGTTGTCTATCAGTCGACGCGATGGTGCTCGGCGATGGATGGGAAGGGATGCGCGTGAGCATCGTCACAGGATTCGAAACACTGGACGTCCGGTTCGAGACGTCGGCCATGCTCGACGGCTCCGACGCGATGAACCCGGACCCGGACTACTCGGCCGCCTACCTGCGGGTCACCACCGACGCCCCTGACGGCCACGAAGGACACGCCTTCGTGTTCACGATCGGCCGTGGAAACGACGTGCAGGTCGCGGCCATCGACGCCGTCGCCCACCGGGTGATCGGGCGGGACGTCGAGGCGATCCTCGACGACCTCGGCGGCTTCTGGCGCGAGTTCGTCTACGACTCGCAGCTGCGCTGGCTCGGCCCGGAGAAGGGCGTCATGCACATGGCCATCGGCGCCGTCGTGAACGCGTTCTGGGACATCAAGGCCAAGCGCGCCGGCCTCCCGCTCTGGCAGCTCCTCTCCCGCATGACGCCGGAACAGATCGCCGACCTGGTCGACTTCCGCTACCTGAGCGACGCGCTCACCCGCGACGAAGCCATCGAGATCCTCCGGGATGCGCTCCCCGGCCGCGCACAGCGCGAGGCCGACCTGCTCGCCGTCGGCTACCCCGCGTACACGACCACGCCCGGCTGGCTCGGCTACTCCGACGACAAGCTGCGCCGGCTGGCGCGCGAGGCCGTCGAGGAGGGCTTCGAGCAGATCAAGCTCAAGGTCGGCGACAACCTGGACGACGACATCCGGCGCCTCGGCATCGCGCGCGAGACCGTCGGCCAGGACATCCGGATCGCCATCGACGCCAACCAGCGCTGGGACCGCGACCAGGCCATCGAGTGGATCCACGCCCTCGAACCGTTCGGCCTCGCCTGGGTGGAGGAGCCGACCAACCCCGACGACATCCTCGCCCACGCCGCCATCGCCGCCGCCATCGCCCCGGTACCGGTCGCGACGGGGGAGCACGGGATGAGCAGGGTGCTGTTCAAGCAGCTGCTCCAGGCGCAAGCAGCCTCCATCGTGCAGATCGACTCCACGCGCGTCGCCGGCGTCAACGAGAACATCGCGATCCTGCTGCTCGCCGCCAAGTTCGGCGTGCCGGTCTGCCCACACGCGGGCGGCGTCGGCCTCTGCGAGGCCGTGCAGCACTTCTCGATGTTCGACTTCGTGGCGGTCTCCGGCAGCCAGGACGGCCGGATGATCGAGTACACCAAGCACCTGCACGAGCACTTCGTCTCGCCGGTCGACGTCACGGGAGGCCGCTACCGCGCCCCGCTCACCCCCGGCATCGGCATGGAGATGCACGAGGCCTCCCTCGCCGCCCACACCTTCGCCGTCCCGGCCGCCGTCTAGCCCCGTCCCCGTCCCGGCCCCGCTCCCAAAAAATCGAGTCCGGACTTATGCACGCGACACGCCGGTGCCGGCCGTGCACAAGTCCGGACTCGATTGCTTCGGCCCGCGTGGCGGCAGCCGCTAGCGCCGCGGGCGCAGGGAGTACATGCCGCCGTCGACCGCCAGGATGACGCCGTTCGTCGACGCCGAGGTCGGCGACGCAAGGTACGCGACCGCCTCCGCGACCTCCTGCGGCTGCACGAGGCGGCCGTTCGGCTGGCGGGCGGCGAGGGCGGCGCGCTCCGCATCCGGATCGGTGGCGGCGTCGAGCAGGCGGCCCACCCATGGGGTGTCGGCCGTGCCGGGGGCGACCGCGTTGACGCGGATGCCGAGCGGCAGGCAGTCGGCGGCGATGGCGAGCGTCATCGCCGAGACCGCGCCTTTCGACGCCGAGTACAGCACGCGCTGGGGGAGCCCGGCCCACGCCGCGATCGAGCTGGTCAGCACCACGGCGGCGGACGGTGACTGCTGCAGGTGCGGCAGCGCGTGGCGGATCGTGCGGGCCGAGCCGATCACGTTCACGTTGAGCACGCGCATCCACTCGTCGTCGTCGTTGGCGAGCACGTCGCCCTGCGCTCCGATGCCCGCGTTGGCGACCACCACGTCCAGTCGCCCCGCCTCGGCCACCACGGCGGCCATCGCGTCGCGCACGCTGGCGTCGTCGCCGATGTCGCACCGGATGCCCGTGTGCGGCGCCGAGACGGCCGCGGCGTCGAGGTCGAGGCAGAACACCCGCGCCCCCCGGGATGCGAGCTCGTCGGCGATCGCCCTGCCGAGCCCGGATGCGCCTCCCGTGACCGCGGCCACGAGTCCTGCGAAGTTCTGCGACACCGTCGTCTCTCCCTGCGTCAGTCGGCCGCGCGCACGGTCGTGCGCTGCTGTCCGAGTCCGTCGATGCCCAGCTCGACCACGTCGCCGGGCGCGAGGTACGGGAAGCGACCGGACAGCCCGACGCCTTCCGGGGTCCCCGTGTTGATGAGGTCGCCCGGTTCCAGCACCGTGAACTGGCTGAGCCGGTAGACGATCTCGGCCACGCTGAAGATCAGGTCGCTCGTGGTCGACTTCTGGCGCTGTTCGCCGTTGACCGTCGACCAGATGCCGAGTCCCGAGCCGTCGCCGATGGATTCGGTCGGCACCAGCCACGGACCGAGCGGGTTGAACGTCGCGAAGCTCTTGCCCTTGCTCCACTGCCCGAGCGAGCGCTGCAGCTGGTACTCGCGCTCGGACACGTCGTTGGCGACGGTGAAGCCCGCCACGTAGTCGAGCGCCTCGGCCGGCGACGAGAGGTAGCTGGCGCGCTTCCCGATCACCGCGGCGAGCTCCACCTCCCAGTCGGTGGTGGTCGATCCCGGTGGCATGATGACGGCGTCATCCGGTCCGACGACCGTGTTGGGGTGCTTGTAGAACACGACGATGTCGCTGGGCGGCTCCGAGCCGGATTCGCGTGCGTGGGCCGCGTAGTTCATCCCGATGCAGATGACGGCCGTCGGTCGGGCGATCGGCGCGCCGACGCGCATCCCGGTGGGGTCGACCGTCGGAAGGTCGCCCGCGCCGGCCGCTTCCGCCGCACGCGCGAGGCCGTCTGCGTCGAGGAAGGCGCCGTCGATGTCGGCCGTGAGCCGGCGCAGATCCCAGGTGGTGGTCCCGTCGCTCACGACGGGGATCTCCGCTCCTGGCTGGCCGAGTCTCTGGAATCGCATCGTCGGGGTCGGCAGAGTGGGCATCGAGGGTCCTTTCGCTCGTCCATGAACCCTATTACTATTTCCTATAGTATTCCAACACTGCAGGAGAACACGGAGAACACTATGCGCGTCGCCCTCCACTCCGTCGTCCGCGACGGCCACGAATCCGGCTACGAGGAGGCGCACGCCACGATCCCGGACGACCTGGTCGCGTCGTTCGCGCGGGTCGGAATCCACGACTGGACCATCTGGCGCAGCGGCAGGGACCTCTTTCACCTGGTCGACTGCGACGACTTCGCCGCGGCGATGGATGCGCTCGACAACGACGAGGCGAACGCCCGCTGGCAGGCGTTCATCGGCCCGTACGTCGACCACTTCGTGACCACCGGCGATGGCCCGGCCGGGATGGTCGTCGGCGAGGTCTGGAGCCTGGCGGCGCAACGGGAGGCGTCCGGCGCGCCCACCCCCTGAGAAACCTGAAGTCACGTTGTGCCCCAACCGTGGGGTTACGTTCACAACTTGACTACAACACGCCTCTCCTGCACCCTTATCGCATGACCGCCACTTCGGGCTCTCTCGTACGTGGCGCACGCAACCCCGGGTCGCAAGGCGCACTGAGGCACTTGAACCAGGAGCGACTCTTCGAGTTCCTCCTCGCCAACGGCCCTTCGACCCAGGCGGAGCTTGCGCGCGGAACGGGACTGTCGACCGCCACCGTCTCGAACATCGTCAGGGACATGGCGGCCAAAGGCGTGGTCGCCACTTCCCCGGTGAACAGCGGCGGCCGTCGCGCCCTGCTGGTGCAGCTGACCGACACCGGCGACATCGCCGTCGGCGTCGACTTCGGCCGCAGGCACGTCAGGATCGTGCTCACGACGCTCGGCTACGAGGTGCTGGCCGAGGAGGCCATCGCCCTCCCGCTCGGCTACGACGTGGACGAGAGCCTGCAGGCCGCCTCCGACCTCATCGACAGGATGCTCGCCGCCAACGGCTGGGAGCGCGAGTCGGTCCTGTCTGTCGGGGTCGGCATCCCCGGCCCGATCGACCGCAGGACGGGCACCGTGCTGCAGGGCGCGATCCTTCCGGAGTGGGTCGGCGTCAACCTGCGCGACCTCGAGAACGCCTTCCGCTTCCCCGTCGTCGTGGACAACGACGCCAATCTCGGAGCGCTCGCCGAGGTGACCTGGGGCGCCAACCGCGGCGTGCGGAACCTCATCTTCGTGAAGATCGGCTCCGGCATCGGTGCGGGCCTGATCCTCAACGGCCAGCCGTATTACGGCTACCTCGGGATCACCGGCGAACTCGGGCACACACCGGTCACCGAGCACGGCGTGATCTGCCGCTGCGGCAACCGCGGCTGCCTCGAAACGGTCGCATCCACCACGGTGATGCTCGAATCCCTCGGCCGCGGGTCCGAGACGCCGGTGACCACGGAGGACATCCTCCGCAAGGGCCTCCAGCGCGATCCGGCCACGCTGCGCGTCGTCGGCGACGCCGGTTCGGCGATCGGCCAGGCCATCGCCAACATCGCCAACGTCATCAACCCGGAGCTGGTGCTGATCGGCGGCCCGCTCGCCGGGCTCGGGGATGCGCTGCTCGACCCCATCCGGCACGGGATCCTGCAGAACGCCATCCCGGTGATCGGCGAGACCACCACCGTCCGGATGTCGTCTCTCGGCGACAGGGCGGAGTCGCTGGGGGCTGCCGCGCTGGTGATCCAGGCCTCGCTCGCCGGGCGAGATTGACGCGCGACCGACGCAGACCGCGCCGCAAACATCCAGACCGTTATTTACTTGTTGTGTTCACTGTTTGACGCCAAGCCCGAACTTAGCGTTTACTACTTAGGCAGATGGTTCGCAGTTAGCAACAACCCGAAGGAGCGACGATGCCGTCGAACGCAGTCATCCTGGAGATGCGCGCGATCACCAAGGAGTTCCCTGGTGTGAAGGCACTCGAGGATGTCTCCCTCACCGTCAAGGCCGATGAGATCCACGCGATCTGCGGCGAGAACGGTGCAGGAAAGTCCACGCTGATGAAGGTCCTCTCCGGCGTGTACCCGTATGGGACGTACACCGGGGACATCGTCTACAACGGCCAGGAGATGCGCTTCAAGGACATCCGGTCCAGCGAGCACGAGGGCATCGTCATCATCCACCAGGAGCTGGCGCTCATCCCGGAGCTGTCGATCACCGAGAACATCTTCCTCGGCAACGAGCCCGGCCGCGGCGGCGTCATCAACTGGCAGGAAGCCAAGACCCGCGCCACCGAGCTGCTCGCGCGCGTCGGCCTGAGCGACGACCCTGACACCCCGATCAAGAACATCGGCGTCGGCAAGCAGCAGCTGGTCGAGATCGCCAAGGCCCTCAACAAGTCGGTCAAGCTCCTCATCCTCGACGAGCCGACCGCCGCGCTCAACGAGGCGGAGTCCGCCCACCTGCTCGACCTCATCCTGGGGCTGAAGAGCAAGGGCATCAGCTCGATCATGATCAGCCACAAGCTCAACGAGATCGAGCGCGTCGCCGACGAGATCACGATCATCCGCGACGGCCGCACCATCGAGACCCTCAGCGTGAAGGCGGACGGCGTCGACGAGGACCGCATCATCCGCGGGATGGTCGGCCGCACGCTCGAGAGCCGCTTCCCCGAGCACACGCCCAACATCGGCGAGAAGTTCTTCGAGGTGAAGAACTGGGTCGTGCAGCACCCGCAGGTCGCAGAGCGCCTGGTGGTCAAGGACTCGTCGTTCTTCGTCCGCCGCGGCGAGATCGTCGGCTTCGCCGGGCTGATGGGGGCGGGACGCACCGAGCTCGCGATGAGCATCTTCGGCCGCTCGTACGGCAACTTCATCTCCGGTGAGCTCTACAAGGACGGCCAGCAGATCCAGGTCCGCAACGTCAGCGACGCCATCGACAACGGGATGGCGTACGTGAGCGAGGACCGCAAGGTGCTCGGCCTCAACCTCCTCGACGACATCAAGGAGTCGATCGTCTCCGCCAAGCTCAAGAAGATCTCGCGCTTCAACGTGGTCAACGACCAGCAGGAGTTCGCGATCGCGGAGGAGTACCGCAAGAGCCTGCGCATCAAGACCCCGGATGTCGAACGCGGCGTCAGCACGCTGTCCGGCGGCAACCAGCAGAAGGTCGTCCTGGCAAAGTGGATGTTCACCGACCCCGACCTGCTCATCCTCGACGAGCCCACCCGCGGCATCGACGTCGGCGCCAAGTTCGAGATCTACGGCATCATCCAGCAGCTCGCAGCGCAGGGGAAGGGCGTCATCGTCATCTCCTCCGAACTGCCGGAGCTGCTCGGCATCTCGGACCGCATCTACACGATCTTCGAGGGCCAGATCACCAATGAGCTTCCGATCGCGGAGGCCACCCCAGAAACGCTCCTGAAAAGCATGACATCCGCCAAGAAGAGGGTTGCCCGATAATGACCACACAGATTCCCGAAAAGAAGAAGTCCGGGGGTATCCGCGACCTCGGCAAGATGTTCGGCAGCGGCCAGTCGACCGGACGCCAGTTCGGCATCCTCGGCGCCCTCGTCGTCATCATCATCCTGTTCGAGATCCTGACCGGCGGCAAGACGCTCGAGCCGGTGAACCTGATCAACCTGGTCAACCAGAACGCATACGTGCTCGTGCTGGCGATCGGCATGGTCATGGTGATCATCGCCGGCCACATCGACCTGTCGGTCGGTTCTGTGGCCGCCGTGGTGGGCATCGTGGTCGCCAAGTCGATGACCGACTGGCATGTCCCGTGGCCGCTCGCGATCATCCTGGGCCTCCTGATCGGTGTCGCGATCGGCGCATGGCAGGGCTGGTGGGTCGCGTACGTCGGCGTTCCCGCGTTCATCGTGACCCTGGCCGGCATGCTCATCTTCCGTGGCCTCAACCAGCTGATCGGAAACGCGAACACCATCCCGGTCCCCGACGGCTTCACCTTCATCGGCGGCGGCTTCCTGCCCGACTGGGGACCCGACTTCGGCTACAACAACTCGACGCTGCTGCTCGGCCTCATCATCGCGATCGTGATCGCCGTGATGGAGTGGCGCACCCGCCGCAACCAGACCAAGATGGGCTCCGAGAAGGCGCCGCTCTGGGTCAGCGTGTTCAAGGTGCTCGTGCTCGACGCCGTCGTCATCTACGCCGCGTTCCTCTTCGCCGGTGGCCGCATCGGCACCAGCTTCCCCGTCTCCGGCATCATCCTGGGCATCCTGGTGATCGTCTACTCGTTCGTGACCCGCAGCACGATCTTCGGCCGTCACATCTACGCGGTCGGCGGCAACTGGCACGCTGCCGAGCTGTCCGGCGTCAAGATCAAGCGGATCAACTTCTTCGTGATGATGAACATGTCGGTGCTCGCAGCGCTGGCCGGCATGATCTCGGTCGCCCGCTCGATCTCGTCCGGACCGCAGGACGGCCTCGGCTGGGAGCTCGACGCCATCGCCGCTGTGTTCATCGGTGGTGCAGCGGTCTCCGGTGGTATCGGAACCGTCGCAGGCTCCATCGTCGGTGGTCTCGTCATCGCCGTCCTCAATAACGGCCTGCAGCTGCTCGGCGTCACCTCCGACAAAGTGCAGATCATCAAGGGCCTCGTGCTCCTCATCGCCGTCGGCATCGACGTCTACTCGAAGCGCCGAGGGGGTCCGTCGTTGATCGGCAGACTCACGCAGCGTCGCGAGAAGAGCGTGGACGCCGCCGGAGCCGACCAGCCGGCCGTCGTGCCGGACGCCGACTCCGCCGAAGCGAGCTCGCGCTCGCTGACCAACTGATCCACCCCCCCAAAGACTTACCCGTCTGTTCCATCCCTGCACCACCTCAACAAGAGAAAGCGAAATACACAGATGCGCAAAATCGCACTCGCGACAGTGGCTGTCGCTGCTGCCGCCGCGCTGGCCCTCTCGGGCTGCTCGAGCCGTGGCTCGTCGGGCGACTCCACCGGAGCCGCCGGCTTCGACAAGGGCGCCACGATCGGCGTCGCCCTCCCGACTAAGACGTCGGAGAACTGGGTTCTCGCCGGTGACCTGTTCACCAACGGGCTCAAGGACGCCGGCTTCAAGGGCGACGTCCAGTACGCCGGTGGCTCTGGCGTCTCCGACCAGCAGTCGCAGATCCAGTCGATGATCACCAACGGCGCCAAGGTCGTCATCATCGGCGCCGTCGACGGTGGCCAGCTCGCCGCGCAGGCCAAGGCCGCGCACGACGCCGGCGCGACCGTCATCGCGTACGACCGCCTCATCCTCAACTCGCCGAACGTCGACTACTACGTCGCGTACGACAACGAGAAGGTCGGCGAGCTCCAGGGCCAGGCCCTGCTCGACGGCATGAAGGCCAAGTACCCGGGCAAGACGAAGTACAACATCGAGCTGTTCTCCGGTTCGCCGGACGACGCGAACTCGAAGGTGTTCTTCGACGGCGCCATGAAGATCCTCAAGCCGAAGATCGACGACGGAACGCTGACGGTCGTCTCCAAGCAGACCGACATCAAGCAGACCTCGACCCAGGGCTGGCTGCCGGCGAACGCGCAGACCCGCATGGACACGCTGCTCGCCGCGAACTACGGTTCGACCGAGCTCGACGGCGTCCTGTCGCCGAACGACACCCTGGCCCGCGCCATCATCACCTCGGTGCAGGGCGCAGGCAAGCCGGTCCCGATCGTCACCGGTCAGGACTCCGAGGCCGAGTCGGTCAAGTCGATCATGGCCGGCGTGCAGTACTCGACCATCAACAAGGACACCCGCGCGCTGGTCAAGCAGGCCATCGCGATGGTCTCCGACCTGCAGCAGGGCAAGAAGCCTGAGACGAACGACGACAAGTCGTACGACAACGGCGTGAAGGTCGTCCCGGCCTACCTGCTCACCCCGGTCGTCGTCACCAAGGAGAACGCGGCGAAGGCGTACGCCAACGACCCGACCCTCGAGCCGCTGACCAAGTAGTCACCAGCAGCGAAACACACGAGGCCGGACCCCGATCGGGGTCCGGCCTTCGTGCTGTCCGCCGTGGGCGGTGCGTGCGAGGATGGGGACGAGTGGAAGGGGGCTGGACGTGCTCGCGAGAACCGCATCCCGTCGTGCTGCATCCCGAGTCGTGGCGGCGTGCGCCGGGGCCGTCGCCGTCGCCGTGCTGCTGGCAGGCTGCGTCCCCGGAATGGCCGGGCGCCCCGCGTCCCTCACCTTCGCGGACGGCTCGGCCCTCAGCGAGGCCGACGCCGGCGCGATCTCCTTCTACACCGACCTCGACCGCGTCTCCGGATGGGCGGTCGAGCCTGGCGGGGACGCCGAGTACATCGAATACCGGCAGCGCGGCACCGGCTGCCTGGTCAGCCTCGACCGCTTCGACGTCGCCGACGAGGCGTACGTGATCGACGGGGACGACGCCCGCTCCTCCGCCGCCCTCGTGGACGCGACCAGCGACCTGCACGAGAACCGAGCCCTGCGCGCCCGCTCCGTCGTCGCGCTCAACGACACCGCAGCATCCGGTGCTGGCAGGACGATGGATGTGCTGCGCATCGTCTTCGCGCCGGTTGACTCCGGCGTCACCCGGCACGACGCAGCGCTGGTGCGCGTCTTCGCTGGTGCGGGAGTGGGCCTCGTCGCGCAGGCGAGCTGCGGAACGGACAGGGCGTTGCGGAACGCGATGACCGTGCTCCGGCGTCACGTCGCGTTCGTGGTCGAGCGCTGACAGACGAAGATCGAGGCCGGTGCGGTTTTCCGCTCCGACCTCGATCTCTGGTTCCCCCCGGATGTTCGCCCCCGGTCGAACGTCTGACGCCAGGTTATTCGGGGCCGTGCAGTCGAGGCATCGGGGCTGGCACGGATCTTCCCGACCGTGCCAGCCCCGGATGCGCCTGTCAGCTGTTCAGGGTGCCGAGCACGCCGCCGATGCGGGCGATGTACGCACTGACCTGAGCGGCGGCCGCCTGGCCGTCTCCGGCCCTGGTCGCGATGCTCAGGCCGCCGACGAACTCGCGGACGGCCTCCGTGTTCACCTGGTTGTTGAGCTTGCGGGCGATGCGGCGCACCTGCGGCATCACGTTGGAGAGCGTGCGCAGCCGCACCGGGTTGCCCTCGACGCGCACGTAGAGCGTCGCCAGGTGCTCGAAGGCGCGCACGTAGCGACTGGTGTCGTTGTCTCCCGCCGCCTCGATGAGGGAGTCCCCGATGTCGCCGAGCAGCTGCAGGTCGTCCTCCGACCAGTGCCCGTGGCCGCGGAGGGCGGCGCCGGCCCAGAGATCGCCGGCCACCTCGATGGCGGAGCGCACGCCGTCGACGTCGAAGGCGGCGACCCTGGTGTACCTGTTGCGCTCCATCTCCACGAGGCCCTGTTCGAGCAGGCGGTCGAGCGCGTGCCGGATGGGGGTGCGCGAGATTCCCAGCCACTGCACGAGCTCGGGATCGCGGAGCCGCTCGCCGGGCTCCAGGGTGCCGTCCATGATCGCCGCCTCGATGCGGGTGTACGCCTCGTCGGAGAGGGAGACGCGGGCGACATGGTCTGTCGGCATCGGCATGGGAGCTCCTTGGTTCAATAAGAGGTTGTGAAGCTTAGATGCTCAATGATAAACTATAAATATGACGGGACGATAGCTCGTCACCCGCAGACTCTGGCCGTGATTCGGGTATCCGGCCAGTGCGCAGCCGTGATTCCCCCCTCGCGGCTGCTGTGGGCCCCGGCTGTTACCGGCCGGGGCCCAATTCAAAACCAGAGAACCCGACCCTCTGACCGCAGTCTCTCCTCTGTATCCGTGAACAGGAAGAATCAACCAACCCATGACAATCGACGAGGTCTCGACCTTCCCGACCGGTATGCCGGCCCTCACCGCCGACCGCAGGCTGTTGCGCAACGACGTCTTCGAGGTGCTGCTCACGCGCATCCTGAACGGCGGTTTCGTCCCGGGGGAACGGCTCAAGGACGCCGAGCTCACCTCGTGGCTGCGGGTCTCGCGCACCCCCGTGCGCGAAGCGCTCAGCCGTCTCGTGACGCTGGGCCTGGTCAAGACGGCGCCCAACCGGTTCACCTGCGTCGCTCCGCTGGTCAGCGCGGAGATCGCCGGCGCCGTCATGGTGCTGAGGAGGCTCTACCCGGATGCGATCGCCGAGGCCCTGAGACTGCGCACGGACGGCGACGAGCTGGAGCTGCGCCTGGTGGCCGGGCGGTTGGAGCGCGACGAGGGTGTCTCGCCGATCGAGACGTTCCAGCGCGTGCTGCTGATCGCGCTGGCGTCGATCGACAATCAGGTGCTGGCCGAGGCCATCGAGACGGTGCACCTGCGCGTGCTGCGCTACCTCTATCTCACCCCGGACGCGCAGCACATCCTCTGCCGCGAGCGGGTGCTCGACTTCGCGCGTGCCGTGGCGTCGGGCGACGATGCCGCCGTGCGCACGGTCGAGACGGTGCTCGACGACGTGGCCGCGGTGATCGGTGACGTGACGCCAGCGGCTTCCCCGGGGGCCGCTGCGGCTGCCGCCGCCGCGGTCGCCCCGGTCGGAGCCGTGGTCAGGGGCGTCACTCCGATGGCTGCCGCGGGCTGACCCGGCGGAGCACGGCCCGCGGGAACACGTAGAGCAGCACGACGAGCACGGCGAGCACGATGCCGCCCGCCACGATCCCGGCCGTCGGGCCGACCGTCACGTCGAACACGAAGAACACCACACCGCTCGTGAGCAGCGCGACCAGGGCGAGTGTCGTCCGCAGCAGCCGGTTCGCGATCGCGACGGTCTGCACCTTCTCGTGATGGCGGAACAGCTGGCGGTGCAGCGCGACCGGCGCCAGGCCGAGCGCCGTGCAGGCCGCGGAGAGCACCACGAGCACCAGGTAGAAGCTCACCTGAAAGCCGTCGAGTTCGCTGAAACGCTGCTGGAACACGATCGTCAGCAGGAAGCCGCTGATGATCTGCGTGCCGGTCTGCGTCACGCGCAGCTCCTGCAGGATCTCCACCCAGTTGCGGTCTGCACGCTGGGGTGCGCTCTCGGTTCTGCCGTCGGCCGGGTCGACGTCGTCGGGTTCGCTCATGTCCGCCTTCCGGAGGGTGTGCGGTCCATCGTGCTCCCGCTCGGCCGACGTCGCAATGCCGCGCGATAGAACCTGACCAGTTCCGAAGCCGGAGGACGCTGGCGGGCCATCGACGCCGCATCCACCCGCTTCGCCGCCAGGTGGTGGCGCCACGACTCCTCGGCGCAGCGGAAGTCCCAGCCCGCCGCGGCCGCAGCCTCGAGGGTGCGGCACCAGCCGATCAGCTCGCGACCCTCCGAGGTCGGCGCCCAGGTGACCACCCGGAACCACACGTCCGGCCGGTTCGGGTCGCCGAACGCGAACCGGCGCACCACCGCGTACGGGCCGCCGAGCGTGCCCTGCCGCAGGAGCCACTCGCTCGCCTGCGCGTTCGTCACCGGGTGCCACGCGCCCACTGCTCTCCTTCTCGGGTCCGCAGCCCGGCCCGCTGCGTCCTGAGCATACGAACCGCCGCCGACACCGCGGGCGCGATGGGGTCAGGTGAGCAGGCGGAGGAGTGCCGCGACGACCGCGGCGGCGGGGACGACGACGATGAACGGCACGCGGAGGGCGTAGAGGCCGGCGGCGATGGCGACGGCCGGGAGGCGCGCATCCAGTTGGAGGGCCTGGCCTGCACCGAACGTCTGCACGCAGATCAGGGCGGCGAGGAGTGCCGCCGTCAGAAGGTCGCTGACGCGGGCGACCGTCGGGTGGTCGAGCGCCTTCGGCGGGACCAGCCAGCCCACCGCCTTGAGGGCGAGGACCGCGATCGACGCAAGCAGGATGATGTTCCACGTGGTCACGGCTCCACCTCCCTCTCCATCGGGATGGCCTCGGGATGCGGTGGGTCCGAACGCCGCCCGAACACGTTGAGGACGCCGGCCAGGATGGCCACCGCGGCGGCGGCCAGCACGGGAAGACCCGGCATCAGGAACGGCGTGAGCAGGGTGGCGACGAACCCGGCCGCGACGGCGACGGCCTGCGTCTGGCGGGCCTTGAGCCGCGGCCAGAGCAGGCCGAGGAACGCGGCGGCCGCAGCAGCATCCAGCCCGTACGCCTTGACGTCGCCGATCAGGTTGCCGAGCAGGGCGCCCGCGAGGGTGGTCAGGTTCCAGCCGATGTAGACGACGAGGCCGGTGGTCCAGAAGCCGATGCGCTGTGCCCGCGGTTCCTGGTGCGCGGTCGCGACGGCGGTGGACTCGTCGATGGTCAGCTGCGTCGCCGCCGCCCTCCGCCAGAAGCCCGGCCCGATGATGCGGGAGAGACGCAGCGCGTAGAAGGAGTTGCGCACGCCGAGCAGCGCGGCCCCGGCGATGGCAGACCCTCCCGCCGCGACACCACCGGAGGCGAGTACGCCGATCAGCGCGAACTGCGAGCCCCCGCTGAACATCAGCAGGCTGAGCACGCACGCCTGCCAGACGTCGAGCCCGGATGCGGTCGCCAGCGCCCCGAACGAGACCCCGTACGCCGCCGTGGCGATGCCGACGGCCCAGCCGGAGCGCGCAGCGGCGCGCTCGTCCTGGCTGCGTTCCCGACTCACCCTCCCGACCCTAGCCCGTGCGGTGCCGGAGGTTCAGGGTGCGTGCGGATTCAGGTGCGTGGCGGTTCAGGCCGCGTGGCGGAAGAGCCGGGCGACGAGCTCGCCGGCCGTGTCGTCGTCGAGCCGCCAGGGCTGGAAGATGGCGCGGTAGACGATGGGCGCGACGACGCCGTCCACGATGTCGTCGGCGTCGAGGCCTTCCTCTGCTGCGCGTCCGACGAACATGGTCGCCTCCTCGCGCCGGTTGCGGAGACAGTCGGAGGTGCGCTCGCCCGCAGCGCCCGCCCCGCCGCGGAGAAGGGCGGCGTTCACCGGCTTGCGGTAGTGGGCGACCAGTTCGCTCGCCCAGGCGGTGAGGTCGTCGCGCAGGCTGCCGCTGGCGGGCAGCGGACGCTCAGGGTCGAGCCGGTAGGTGGCGATGTCGTTGATGAGGGTGGGCAGGTCTCCCCAGCGGCGGTAGATGCTCGTGGGGTTGACGCCGGCGCGCTCGGCGATCATCGGAACGGTCACGCGGTCCTGGCCGCGCTCTTTGACGAGCTCTTCCACGGCCGTCCTGACGCTGTGGATGACCGCGGCGCTGCGTCCGCCCGTCCGCCTCGACGGTGTGGTCGTTGTTTCCATACGGAATAGCTTAAAGCAAAAACTGTTGCTTTTGAAGTGCGGGTGGGGCTAGCATCCCTAAAGCAATCAGATTTGCTTTTGGAGGAATGATGACGACAGCCGAAGAGACGCGCACCATCCCGGTCGCAGCGATCCCCGCCACCCGTGCCTCCCGGCGCGGCCTGGGCCCCATGCCCGCCTTCGTCGGCACGTCCCTGGCGTTCGTCGCCGTGGCCCTCGCTGTCGGCGCCCCCAGCCCGCTCTTCGTGCTCTACCAGCACGAGTGGGGCTTCGCCCCGTGGCTGCTCACCGTCGCCTTCGCGATCTACGCGATCACCCTCCTCGTGACCCTGCTGGTCGCCGGTTCGCTCTCCGACCACATCGGCCGGCGACCCGTGCTGATCGGGGCGCTCGCGCTGCAGGTGGTCGCGATGCTGATGTTCCTGTTCGCGCAGGACATCGGCTGGATCATCGCCGCCCGCTCCGTGCAGGGCGTCGCGACCGGCGCGGCGATGAGCACCTTCACCGCAGCGATCGTCGAGCTGGCGCCCGAGCGCCACAAGAAGCTCGGCGCGACCATCGGCAGCACCGCCCCGGTCGGCGGCATCGCCCTCGGAGCGTTCTTCACCGGGCTCGCCGTGCAGTTCGTGCCGCAGCCGACCACGCTCGTCTTCGTCAGCCTCGTCGTGCTGTTCGTGGCCGGACTCCTCGTGGTGATCGGCTCCCGCGAGACGGTGACGCGGCGGCCGGGAGCGGTGAACTCGCTCATCCCGCGGCTCGTCGTGCCCCGGGCCGCCCGCGCGGAGTTCGTCGGCGCCATCCCGCTGTTCCTGGCCACGTGGATGCTCGCGGGGCTGTTCATCGGGCTCTCGCCGTCCATCCTGAGCGGCGTCTTCCACCTCGACAGCGGTCTGCTCAACGGCGCCATCGTGGCCGTGCCGCCCGCCGTCGGAGCGACGGCGGGGCTGCTGCTCACCCGGGCGCCCGCCCGCACCACGGCCATCGTCTCGATGGGCGCGATCATCGTCGGCATCGCGGTCGCCGCGGCCGGCATCGGGTTCGCGGTGCTCTGGCTGCTGTTCGCCGGAGCAGTGATCGCGGGCGCCGGGTTCGGCGCCGGGTTCTCCTCGATGCTCAGGATGCTCGCCCCGCTCGCCCCGAACAACCAGCGGGCCGAACTGTTCGCCGGGATCTTCCTGGTCAGCTACATCGCGTACGGCGTGCCAGCGCTCGTCGCCGGTGAGCTGATCAGCGTGGTCGGCCTGCTGCCGACAGCGCTCGGCTACACGGTGGCGATCGCGCTCGCCGCGGTGATCGCCCTGGTGGTTCAGGTCGGGCGGGCCCGCGCGGTCACTCCACGTCGATGAGCACCTTGCCCACGATGCCGTCCTCGACGGCGTCGTGGGCAGCGGCCGTCTCGCTGAGCGGGAACCGCGTCAGCGGCAGCCCGTGCTCCGCGCCGACCGGCAGCGCTCCGTCGGCGACGGCAGCGGACACGGCACGCACGGCGGCGTCCTTGGACTCCGCCGTCGTCGTGTACGTGAGGACGAACTGGAAGCGCAGGTTCTTGCCCATGCTCGGGCGCACCGGGATGGTGACGGCCGGTTCGCCGGGGCTGTCGGCGTAGATGGCGATGGAGGCGTTGGGGGCCGCGATCCGCGCATCCAGTTCGGCGTTGGCGGTGGCGTTCACCTCGACCAGGATGTCCACGCCGCGCGGGGCGAGCGCTCCGATGGCCTGGGCGGTGTCTCCGTCGCGGTAGTTGACGACGTGGTGCGCGCCGGCCGCCCTCGCCAGCTCGGCCTTCTCGTGGCTGCTGACGGTGGCGATGACCGTGGCGTCCGCCCAGACGGCCAGCTGGATGGCCGCGTGCCCGACCGCTCCCGCACCCCCGGCGACCAGCACCGTACGACCGCTGAGTGCGCCGGGCGAGAGCTCCGACGGGCCGCCCTCGTGCACGGTGAGCGCCCGGTGCGCGGTGAGTGCCGGGATCCCGAGGGAGGCGCCGACATCGAAGGACGCGCCATCCGGAAGTGGAACCACCTGGCGCGCGGGAAGCACCGCGAACTCCTGCGCCGTGCCGTCGGGACGCTGGTAGGCCGCATCCCAGACCCAGACCCTGTCGCCCACGGCGAACCCGGTGACGCCGTCGCCGACCTCGTCCACGGTGCCCGCGCCATCCTGGTTCGGCACCTGCGGGCGCGGCAGCTGATCGTCGCCACTGCCGCGACGCGCCTTCCAGTCGGTGGGATTCACCCCCGACACCCGGATGCGCACGCGCACCTCGCCCGGTCCGGCGTGCGACTCTTCGCGCTCGCCGTAGTGCAGAACGTCCGATGATCCGGTGGAGCTATAGGTGACAGCCTTCATGTGACCAGCAAACCACCCGTCGCCCGAATCTCTTCCACGAATATCGTTCGCGGTCGCCGACTCGTCGCGCGTCAGCCGGTGGAGCAGGCGCCCGAGCTGATCGGCGCGGCGCTCACCGACGAGAGCACAGGACGCAGCTCCGCGAGCGTCAGCGCGTATCCGGTGTCCGGGTCGACGGTCGAGCGTGCGAACACCACGCCGACCACATCCCCCGACGTGTCGAGCAGCGGGCCGCCCGAGTTGCCGGGCCGCACGCTGCCGCGCAGCGAGTAGATGTCTCGCTCGACCGAACCGCTCTGGTAGATGTCGGTGCCGCGCGCCATGATGCGGTCGCGGACGCGCTCCGGGCTGATCGTGAACGGTCCGTTGCCCGGATAGCCGGCGGCGTAGGTCTGCGCTCCGGCGGTGACGTCTTTGCCGATGTCGAGCGGCGGCGCCATGATGTCCGTCACGTCGAGCACTGCGAGATCGCGCTCCGGATCGAACGCGACGAGCGTGGCGCGCTCCGCCCTGTCGTCGCCCGGCTCCCGCACCACGATGCTGGATGCGCCGGCGACGACGTGCGCGTTCGTCACCACGCGTCCGCTCTGCACCACCCACCCGCTGCCCTCCGAGTCGACGCCGCAGGCGGGCTTCGACGCGAGGACCGTGACCACGGAGGCCTGGGACGCTGCCACGGCGGCCGGGACGGACGGGTCGGGCGCCTGGATGGTCTTGATCGGCTCCCCGCCCTCGAAGACCTGGGGCAGTCCGGCGCCCGCGAGGGCGTCGTCGACAGCGCCGAGCACCGTGCTGGCGGGGAAGGGGGCCATGCTGTCGAGGGCCGCGACCACGCGCGACGAGCTCGCGGCCTGCACGACCGTGGCGAGGCTGGTCGCCATCGCGAACCCGGCGATGAGCCAGACCACCACGGCCCAGGTGAGCAGCCCGAGCACGGCGCCGACGAGCGAGTCGAGCCAGCGGATCGGTCCGTGCCGCACCAGCTTGCCGATCACGGAGGCGATGCCGGCGGCGATGGCGTACGCGGCGCCCGCGCAGACCAGGATGACGATGGCGGCGACGATGGAGCGTTCGGTGACGCTGCCCCATCCGGCGTCTGCCAGCCAGGTGACGACGACAGGGGCGAGGGTCAGTCCGCCCCAGAGACCGAGGCCGAGACCGACGAGCGAACCGGCAGCGCGGATCGCGCCGTTGCTCCAGCCGGCGGCGATCGCCACGACGGCGAGCACCACGAGCACCACGTCGACAACGATCTCCACCCGCCCACCATGCCCCACCAGGCTGTGCGCGGGCTCAACCCCACGTGTGTGTCCTCCCCACCATCCCTTCGCCCCCTTCCACCGGGTGGATGCGAGGGCTACCGTCCGTTGCCAGAGGGACGCAGCCGCGTCCAGACGACGAAAGGATCACCGGATGAGCGACCAGCAGAACCGCCCAGACCTCGACGACGGCGAGCGGGAGATGACGAACGACGACTTCACCGCGTCCGATCCTGACCACGGCAAGGAGTCCGAGCCGTCGCAGCAGCAGCACCACAACGCGGAGACCGAAGAGGACACCGCGTCGGGCGGCGCTCCCGACTGAGCGGGCGCTCCCGACTGAGCGGGTGCGCGACGGAGCGGGTGCGCCGGCCGGGCCTCAGGCGCGCCCGTCCTCCTCGTCCCCGTCGTCGACGGCGGCAGGGTCGGGGAGCGGGGCGGGCACGATGTCCGGGTCCATCTGCTCGGTGGGGACCGCGGCCGGCTGATTCTGGGCGTCTTTGTCCATGCGGCGACGTTACGCCCCCTGCCAGGCGGCCGTAAACCCCCTTCGGAACGCCGGCGGGCACGCGTACCGTCCCCGGCATGACCGATCAACTGACTTTCCAGAATCCCGTCGACCGCTTCGATCCGGTCGACGCGCCCAAGCAGGACCAGGATGCGCCCGGTCTGGATGCCGACCTCGCTCCGCACGCCGACCACGGCGAGAAGTCGTATCGGGGCACAGGCAGGCTGACCGGCCGCAAGGCGCTGGTCACCGGGGGAGACTCCGGCATCGGCGCCGCCGTGGCCATCGCGTTCGCCAGGGAGGGCGCCGATGTCGCCATCGCCTACCTCCCCGACGAGGAGGAGGACGCCCGCCGCGTCGCCGCCGTGCTCGAGGACAGCGGCTCGACCGTCGCGACGCTCGCGTACGACATCACCACCGCCGAGGCCTGCCGCACCCTCGTCGCCGACGCGGTCGAGGCGCTCGGCGGCCTCGACATCCTGGTGAACAACGCGGGCAAGCAGCAGTTCTGCGAGCGGCTGGAAGACCTGAGCGACGAGCAGTTCGATGAGACGTTCCGCACGAACGTGTACGCGATGTTCTGGATCACCAAGGCCGCGCTTCCGCACCTGGCTCCCGGGTCGAGCATCATCAACACCACGTCCATCCAGGCGTACGCGCCGAGCGAGATCCTGGTCGACTACGCCACCACGAAGGCGTCGATCAACACGTTCACCAAGGCGCTCGCCGCGCAGCTCGCGCCGCGCGGCATCCGGGTGAACGCGGTGGCGCCCGGCCCGATCTGGACGCCGCTGCAGGTGTCCGGCGGCCAGCCGAAGGATGCGCTTCCCGACTTCGGAGAGCAGACGCCGATGGGCCGCGCCGGCCAGCCCACCGAGCTCGCGCCCGCCTACGTCTTCCTGGCCTCCCCGGAGTCCAGCTACGTCACCGGCGACACCCTCAACGTCAACGGCGGCATGCCCACCCCCTGACCCCAGCCATCGAGCCGGGACTTGTGTACGCGACACGCCGGGCGATGGCGTACACAAGTCCCGGCTCGATAGCGCCGTTAGCCGGGGTCAGTCCGACTTCGGCTCGGAGTCGGAGTCAGAGTCGGACTTGGGGCGGGGCTTGCGGCGGGCGGTGAGGATGACGATGACCACCGCGATCAGCGCGAGGACCACGATGCCGATCGCGATGCCGATGACCAGGCCAACGTCGGTCGTGGATGCGGCTGCGGTCGGTTTCGGGGACCCTGCGGTCTCCGTCGGCTGGGCACCGGCGGGTTGCGTCGCCTGCGTGGTCGGCCCGGTGGTCGACTCTCCGCCGGGCGCTGCGGTGCTCGCGCCGCACGCCGTCTTCTCCGTGCCCTCCGCCGCCGTCGTGCCCGCCGGCGGCTGGTAGGTGAACGCGTACTGGTCGGACACCGTGTGGCCGTCGGCCGAGACGACCTGGTAGCTCACCGTGTACTTCCCGGCAGCGCCGAGGGCGACCGGGACCGACACCACCGTGTCGGCGACCGTCGTGCATCCGGTCTCGAAGTGGCGGGTTGCCGCATCCGGGCCGGTGACCGTCACCAGGTTGTTGCCGCCGTAGTCGAGCACGCGGTCGTTGAAGGTGAGCGAGACCGTCTGCAGCGGGGTGGTCACGGTCGCGTCTTTCGCCGGGTCGGTGCTGATGATGTAGTCGTGGGCGGAGGCGCTCGCCACGGGCAGCAGTGTCAGCCCGACGGCGGCGAGCAGCCCGATGGATGCGGTGCGCAGACGGTGCGTCATGCCTCCACCTTCCCACGCCCGCGGCGGGTGGCCGCGAAGACCGCGACCACGAGCGCGATGGCGCCGAGGGCGAGACCGCCGATGCCGAGGCCGATCGAGAGCGCGTCCGCCGCCATCCCGGACGACGCTGCCGCCGGGGCGGGCGTCGAGTCGACGACGAGCGGGCCGCCGCCCTCCGTCGGAGCGGGGTCCGTGACGTATACGGTGGGCGCCGGGTGCTCGGGCTCCGCGCCGGATGCCGGGGTCTTCTCGCTCCAGTCGACCACGCTGCCGTCGCTGTAGAACTGGTGGGTGGGGAGCAGGATCTGGCCGGTCTTCGGCACGGCGCCGGCCGAGATCGTGAACTCCTGGAACTGGCCGGGAGCCACCTGCACGCCGCTGTCGGCCGTCCAGGTCACGCGCACGGGAGCCTGGGTGATGGTGCCGGCGTCGGTCTTGACCGGCTTCGCCAGCTTCTCGGTGTCGACCGTGGTGGTCCAGCCGGGGAGCGGAAGGTAGCTGACCGAGGTGAACGGGTCGGCCGTCGGCAGGTCGACCACGAGCTTGACGGTGCCCGCGGTCGCGGACTCGGTCGGCACCTTGAAGGTGAGCGTTGCGTAGCTGCCCGGCTCGGCCTGGTCGGGGGTGACGTGTACGTGCGCGCTGGCGGCGAGCGGTGCGGACAGCAGCAGGATGGCGGTGGATGCGGCCGCGATGGACACGGCGATGGTGCGTTTCTTCATGGGAGTTCTTCGTCCTTGTTCGGAAGCGTTCGATGAGTGCTGGTGCGCGCAGACGGACGGCGCCACGCAGACTCGTGGAACGCTCCGTCAGAACGCGGCGGCGAGCGGTGGACCGCGGTGACGCAGCCGGAGAAGCGGAACGCCGAGATCGAGCAGGCGCACCGGTTCCCGGGAGAACGCGCTGGCGGCGGAGGCCGCAGCGGAGTGCGCGAGCGTCGTGGGGAGGACGGCGAGGCTGCTCAGGATGCGGCGGTCGGCGAACCGGGCGACGTGCATCCTGGCCGTGTCGAACAGTCCCCAGAAGGCCTGCTCACCGAAGCGCAGCGCGATCACGGTGACCAGCACGGCGGTGAGGTGGGCTCCCCACATCCCGAGGCTGAACTCGTCGTGCGCGGCGGGCATGGCGGTCGGCATCGAGCCGGACATGCTCATGGTGAGGTGCGACCCCGCGTGCAGGTGGGTGGTGCCGGCCGGCGCGGTGAACGTCGCGGTGCCCGTGCCGAGACCGAACAGCAAGTGGAACAGGAACTGGCTGGCGCCGACAGCGACGGTCAGCCGCCAGAGCGACAGCGACCGGCCGGTGAGGGCGATGGATGCGATGGTCGAGAACGCGAGGCTCAGCGCGAGCGGGAGGACTCCCGGCGCCGCGCCGCCGCCGGCCACATGGAACAGGGCGGCGACGAAGATGGCGACACCGGATGCGAGCAACCCGCGCGCGACGCGAGCCCACCTCGATCCCATGCTGTGTCCCTCCGTCGTCCGTGGTTCGGAGCAAGTCTACGGAACGGATGGGCGCCGGGCGCCGCGGCGCCGTGCCGGTGGTGCCGCCCTGGTGCCGCGCTGGTGCCGAGCTGGTACCGAGCCGCCCGGCCGAGTGCGGCTCGGTATGTATCCTACGAAGGCGACCCGGCGCACACTGAAGGAGGCGTATGCCCAGAGGAGCGAACCTCCCCGCGATCGCCGCATTCAACGACACGGTCGTGCTGGACGCCGTGCGCCGTTCCTCCGGTGGTCTCAGCAGGGTGGAACTCGCCGGGGAGACCGGCCTGTCCGCGCAGACGGTGTCGAACGTGAGCAGGCGGCTGATTGAGCAGGGCCTCATCCGCGAGGCGGGCAAACGCATCGACGGCCCAGGCAAGCCGCGCACCATCCTGCAGCTGGAGCCGACAGGCTCGTACGCGGTCGGGGTGCACCTCGACCCGACCGTGATCACCTGCGTGCTGCTCGACCTGGAGGGCGAAGTGGTCGCCGACGTGCGCCGCCACTCCCCGGTCTCCGGCGACGCGATGCAGACGCTGGACATCGTGGTCGAGGCGATCGACACGGTCCTGGCGGACTCCGGCGTCGAGCGCGCCAAGGTCAGCGGCGTCGGCGTCGCAGCGCCCGGCCCGATCGACACGGACACCGGCGTCGTGGTGCGCCCTCCGCTCATCCCGGGCTGGAACGACTTCCACCTGCGCGACGAGCTGACGGCCGCGACGGGCCTCTCGGCCCTCGTGGCCAAAGACGTGACGGCGGCGGCGGTCGCCGAACGCTGGCACGATCCGGCAGGCGCGAGCCGCGACTACGTGTTCGTCTACTACGGCACGGGCGTCGGCGTCGGGATGGTCCTCGACGGCGACGTCTACACCGGCGCCTCCCACAACGCCGGCGACGTCGGCCACGCGATCGTCGACCCGGGCGGCGCCCTCTGCGCCTGCGGCCGCCGCGGCTGCTACGGCGAATCCGTGCGCCCGTACCGCCTGGTGATGCAGGCCATCTGGGCCGGAGTCCTCACCGCCCCGGGAGGCGAGAAGGTGCCGGACGGCGTCGACCTCGGCCTCGACGTGGAGACGATCGACGACCTGTTCACCGAACTGACGTCCGCGGCGACCGCCGGCGACGAGACGGCCACCCGCATCCTCGACCGGTCCATCCGCAACACGGCCTACTACCTCTCCAACCTCTCCGCCCTCCTCGACATCGACCGCGTCGTCTTCGGAGGCCCATCCTGGGCACGCGTCGAACCCTTCTACGCGGACCGCCTCCGCGGCTGGCTGCGCGAGTTCGACATGGAGATCCTCACCCACCCGGTGCTCACGGAATCGAGCGCGGTGGGCGAAGACGTGGCGGCGGTCGGTGCCGCCTGCCTGGTGCTCGACGCGACGTTCTCGCCGCGCGGCGGGGTGTAGCGGGCGGTCGCTCGGTCAGGCCTCGCACGGCCACACCACCGCGAACCGCTCGAACACCACCTCGAGCTCGTCGCTCCATTCGATCCCGAGCCTGTCGCAGGCGCGCCGCCAGTATCGCTCGTGCTCGACCCGCCAGGACGCCAGACTGCGATCATCCTCGCCCTCGTCATGTGCGAACGCCTCGTCGGCGCTCGACATCGGCCCGACGCGCAGCTCGACGCTCCGCAGGACGGCGCGCGGCCGCCCTGCCGAGTCGCACGCGATCCAGTGGCTTCCGACCCGCGGGAGCGGCTGCGCTTCACTGCGATACTCGGCCACGAGCGCGGATGTCGCGGTCTTGGTGCCATTCAGCACGAGGGCGAGCAGTGCGTCCGTGAGCTCGGCGCTGTCGCCGAAACGCTCCACGGACGGTTTGTCGGGCTGCCCGGGCACGGCCACTGACTCAGGATGCGCGGCCAGGTACTCCTGCCACATCCGGTCAGCGGCCGCGAGGTCGAGGGGTGCGTTGGCGGTCACTGGCGAGAGTGTAGCGGGCGGAGTGCGATGACGAACAACGAGATCGCCAGCGCCAAGAACCCGCCCGCCAGTATCGCCGAGGTGGAGTTCCATCCCTGGGTGATCGTCAGGCGCTCCCCGGTTACCTCGTTGTCGGTGTAACAGTGAAGCGTGAAGGGGTCCCACGCGAAACTCCCTTCGATGCTTCTGGCCTTCGGTTCTGACACCGAGCCCTCCAACTGCTGGCAGAGTTCGGTGGGAGTCGATGCCGAGAGCTGGAACGCCAGCGAAGCCGCGGGGGCCGCGAACGCCACAGCAAGCACCACGGACAGTGAGGCGCCCGCGAGAATCGCGATGACGACTCCGGTCCCGGATCCGTGCGCCCATCCTGCGCGTTTGCTGCTCCTGAGACCTCTGATCGAGAGAACGCTTCCTACCCCGCCCACGACGATGAGGCCGTAGATCAGAAGCGTCTGAGAAAGCGACCCAGACGTGACGGTCGCCCGCCCTCCATCATCCAGCGCCCAGTCGCAGCTTCTCCCCAGCGGCCACAGGCTTGTACCGTCGAGCACCGTCCCCGGCGCCTCGGACTGGAGCGCATTCGCGGGTGAGGGGCCCTCCTGCCGACACGACGACCCCCACGCCGTGGCGAGGCTGAGCGCAAGCAACGCGCAACCCCCGATCGCGGCCGCGAACGAAAGGAGCAGACCGAGCATGGGTAGCAATGGCGCTGGATTGCGTGGGTCGGCGGAAGCGCTCATCAACTGAAACTCCCCGTCGCTGCTGCAGCTAGCGCTCTGACGACGACACGTGTGAGCCACCTGCGACGCGACAAATAGGATCGAAAATGTAAGATGCGAAATCCACAGCTATCACTATAGGAGCTGTTGCTGGAGCATCGATGTGCCGAACGGTCAATGCGACTGCTGGGCGAGGCGGTCACCGACCCCCACACGGGTCTCATCAGCCATTTTCCTTGCAAGCATTGCCAAATAAATCAAATTGATTTATAAATTACCCAAGGTCCGGCACCGCAGGGGCATGAAAGGCGCCCACCGGACGTCGAAGCAAGGGAGCATCGATGAAACGCAGCAGAGTTCTGGCCGCCGTGGTGGCCGCATCCACTCTCGTCGCACTGGCCGGATGTTCGTCGTCCGGGTCCAATGACGGCAAGACCATCAAGGTCGCCTACCAGGATTTCGGCACCGACCTCATGGCCAAGTTCATGGCCAAGGCGAAGGCCGGGTTCGAGAAGGCCAATCCGGGGGAGAAGGTCACGCTCGTCCCCATCAAGGCGGCCGAGAACGACTACTACACCAAGCTGTCGCTGATGAACCGCAGCGCGAGCACCGCACCGGACGTGCTCTACGAGGACACCTTCCTCATCCGCTCGGACGCGCAGGCCGGCTACCTCGAACCGCTCGACCCGTACGTCAATAAGTGGGATGAGTGGTCGCAGTTCTACGACAACGCCAAGGATGCAGGCAAGGGAGACGACGGCAAGATCTACGGCGTCTCGATGGGCACGGACACCCGCGCCCTCTGGTACAACAAGGACATCTTCGCCAAGGCCGGGCTGCCGGCCGACTGGAAGCCGAAGGACTGGAACGACGTCCTGGATGCGGCCAAGACCATCAAGGACAAGGTTCCCGGCGTCACGCCCATCAACATCTTCTCCGGCAAGGCCGGCGGTGAGGCCAGCTCGATGCAGGGCTTCGAGATGCTGCTCTACGGCGCGAGCAAGGACGGGCTCTACGACGCCTCCTCCGGCAAGTGGATCACCGGGTCCAAGGCGTTCACCGACTCGCTGGATGTGCTGAAAGAGGTCTACCAGGGCGGCCTCGGCCCGTCGCAGGAGATCACCAGCGACACCAACTACCAGAACATCGTCACCAGCCAGCTCATCCCGCAGGGCAAGCTCGCCATCAACCTCGACGGCTCGTGGGTCGCAGGCACCTGGCAGTCCACCGGCGACACCAACTGGCCGGAGTGGGACAAGACGATGGGCGTCGCACCGATGCCCACCCAGAACGGGCAGGAGCCGGGTAGCGTGAGCATGTCGGGCGGCTGGACCCTCTCGATGGGATCGAAGAGCAAGGCCAAGGACGAGGCGTGGAAGTTCATCTCCTACGCGCTCAACAAGGCCAACTCGCTCGACTTCGACATCTCGCTCAGCCAGATCCCGGTGCGCAAGGATGTCGCGGCCGACCCGTCGTACGCCAAGTCGAACCCCACCTCCACGTTCTTCGCCTCGCTCGTGGATGTGACCAAGTTCCGTCCTGCCACTCCCGACTACTCCAAGATCTCCAACGGCATCCAGGTGGCGATGGAGTCGGTGATGACCGGGCAGCAGTCGCCGGCAGAAGCCGCCAAGGCCTACGACGACACGGTTGTCGGCATCGTCGGCAAGGACAAGACGAAGTCGGAGTAACGAGACAGTGACGTCGACAGTCGACGCCGTCGCCGAGGGCGTGCGCGGCCGGGGAACCCCCCGGCCGCCGCGCCCGGAGCGCACGGCACGTTCGCGCAGAGTGCGCCGTTCCGTTGCACGGACCGTCCCGCTCATCCCGGCCATCGGCCTCCTGGTCGTGTTCCTGGTCGGTCCGATCCTCTCCTCCTTCTACGGGTCGTTCACCAACTCCTCGCTCACCGGCGCCGCCGCGGCGTCGAGCGAATGGGTGGGCCTGAAGAACTACATCGACCTCTTCAACAGTCCGGACTTCCCCGTCGCGGTCGTCCTCACCCTGGTCTTCCTGATCGGCTCCGCCGTGATCGGGCAGAACATCGTCGGGATGGTCCTGGCCCTGCTCATGCGGGCGGGCGGGCGTGTCGTCGGCGCGATCGTGTCGACGTTCGTCGTCGGCGCGTGGGTGCTGCCGGAGATCGTGGCGGCGTTCGCGTCGTACGCGTTCTTCAGCCAGAAAGGCACGCTCAACGCCATGCTCGGCGCCATCGGGATCACCGGGCCGTCGTGGCTGTTCGCGTTCCCGATGCTTGCCGTGATCCTCGCCAACACCTGGCGGGGTGCCGCCTTCTCGATGCTCGTCTACTCGGCGGCGCTGCAGGAGGTGCCGCCGGAGATCACCGAGGCGGCGGAGGTCGACGGCGCCAACGGCGTCAAACGGTTCTTCCTGGTGACGCTGCCGATGATCCGCCGGAGCATCTCCACGAACCTGATGCTGATCACCCTGCAGACCCTCTCGGTCTTCACCCTCATCTACGTGATGACGGGAGGCGGGCCAGGCAACAAGTCCATGACCCTCCCCGTGCTCGCCTACCAGGAGGCCTTCAAGTTCTCCGAGCTGGGCTACGGCACCGCCATCGCGACCATCCTGCTGCTCGTGGGCGCGGTGTTCGCCATCGTCTACGTGCGCGCTCTCAAGACGGAGGTGGACTGATGCGCCTGTCATCGCCGAGCGGTCTGGCCCTCAAATGGACCGCCAACATCCTGCTGCTGCTCATCGGGGTGATCTTCGTGCTGCCGATGGTGTGGGTGGTGTTCGCGTCGTTCGACGGGTCTGCCACGCTCGCCGTCAGCTGGCCGAAGCAGTGGACACTGGAGAACTTCCAGAAGGTGCTCACGCCCGACCTGGCGTTCCTCCCGCTGTGGAACAGCCTGCTGCTGTCGGCAGGATGCGCGTTCATCACGGTGATCGTCGCCATCCTGGCCGCGTACCCGCTGTCCCGCTACCGCAACCGGTTCAACAAGCCGTTCCTCTACGCGATCCTGTTCGGGACCTGCCTGCCGATCACCGCCATGATGGTGCCGGTCTACAGCCTGTTCGTGTCGCTGAACCTGATCGACTCGATCGGTGGGACGATCCTGTTCATGGCGGCGTCGTCGCTTCCGATGGCGATCTGGATGACGAAGAACTTCGTCGACTCTGTGCCGCTCTCCCTGGAGGAGGCGGCGTGGGTGGACGGCGCATCCAGCATGAAGACGCTGTGGACGGTGGTGGTCCCGCTGGTCCGCCCCGGCATCGCAGTGGTGTTCATCTTCGTGTTCGTGCAGGCGTGGGGCAACTTCTTCGTCCCGTTCGTGCTGCTGCTCAGCCCGGAGAACCAGCCGGCCGCCGTCAGCATCTTCACCTTCTTCGGGCAGTACGGCGCGGTCGCATACGGCCAGCTGGCGGCGTACTCGCTCATCTACTCCGTGCCCGTGATCGCCCTCTACGTCCTCGTCTCCCGGGTGCTCGGCGGTTCGTCCGCCCTCGCCGGGGCCGTCAAGGGCTAACCCGTTCCCCTTATATAAGGAGTCTCGTTGTATCAGCAGAACCAGCTCGTCGAGATGCGCGTCGACCGTTTCGTGCGCGAGCGTCTCGCACCCGCCCTGGAGTTCGCATCGGCGCCCGTGACGATCGAGGCGTGGGAGGTGCCGGATGAGCCTGTGCCGTTCGCGCAGGCCGTCACGAACACGTTCGCGCCATTCGAGATCGGGCAGGCGTGGGGACGGCCGTGGGGGACCGTCTGGTTCCGCGTGACCGGGACGGTGCCCGCCGACTGGGATGCTGCGCCTGACGACGTCGAGCTGGTGGTCGACCTCGGCTTCACCGCCGGTCAGGTCGGCTTCCAGGCGGAGGGCCTGGTCTGGGCCCCAGACGGCACGATCATCAAGGCGATCGAACCGCTCAACGGCTACGTGCGGCTGCGGCTGGCGCCCGGCCAGCCGTTCGAGGTCTACATCGAGGCCGCGGCCAACCCGGATGTGGGCAGCGAGTTCGTCGACTTCGTGCCCACCAAGCTGGGCCGCAAGTCCACGGCGCCGCAGCATCCCATCTACGCGCTGCGCCGCCTGGCCGTCGTGCACCGCGACCGCGAGGTGTGGGAGCTGGTGCAGGACGTGTGGACGGCGCGGGGCCTCGCCGCCGTGCTGCCCGAGCAGTCGCCGCGGCGCGCATCCCTGTTCGCCGCACTGGATGCGGTGGTGGACGCCATCGACCCGACCGACGTGCACGGCACGGCGGCGTACGGCCGCGCGGCGCTCGCCGAGGTGCTCGCCTCCCCGGCGGCGGCGACGGCGCACAAGGTGTTCGCCGTCGGCCACGCGCACATCGACTCCGCCTGGCTGTGGCCGGTGCGCGAGACGATCCGCAAGTGCGCCCGCACGTTCTCGAACGTGCTCGACCTGATGGACCAGGACCCGGACTTCGTGTTCGCGTGCTCGTCGGCGCAGCAGTTCGCGTGGATGAAGCAGTACTACCCCGAGCTGTTCGAGCGCATCCGGGTGCGGGTGGCCGAGGGACGGTTCGTGCCGGTCGGCGGCATGTGGGTGGAGTCGGACACGAACATGCCGGGGTCGGAGGCGATGGCCAGGCAGTTCGTGGAGGGCAAGCGGTTCTTCCTCGAGGAGTTCGGCTTCGAGCCGAAAGAAGTGTGGCTGCCCGACTCGTTCGGATACTCTGGCGCGCTCCCGCAGATCGCGCGCGCGGCGGGCGCCGACTACTTCCTCACACAGAAGATCTCCTGGAACGAGGTCAACAAGTTCCCGCACCACTCCTTCGAGTGGGAGGGCATCGACGGCACCAGGATCTTCACCCACTTCCCGCCGGTCGACACGTACAACTCCGTCCTGTCCGGGGCCGAGCTGGCGCACGCCGAGCAGAACTTCGCCGACAAGGGCAGCGCGAACACGTCGCTCGTGCCGTTCGGGTTCGGCGACGGAGGGGGAGGCCCGACCAGGGAGATGGTCGCTGCGGCCAAGCGCACCGCCGACCTGGAGGGCTCGCCGATCGTGCGCGTCGCCACCCCGGCCGCGTTCTTCGAGGCCGCCTCGGCCGAGTTCTCACCCGCTCCGGTGTGGGCGGGCGAGCTGTACCTCGAATTCCACCGCGGCACGTACACCTCGCAGGCGCGCACCAAGCACGGCAACCGCCGCAGCGAGCACCTGCTGCACGAGGCAGAGCTGTGGGCGACCACAGCGGCCGTGCGTGCGGGGGCGGAGTATCCGGTAGAGGGACTGCGCGCTGCGTGGCGGACGGTGCTGCTGCAGCAGTTCCACGACATCCTGCCCGGCTCGTCGATCGGCTGGGTGCACGACCAGGCCGTGGAGAACTATGCGGCGGTGGCCGAGGCGCTGGAGAGCGTGATCGCGCGCTCGGTGGCGGCGCTGGGCGGCGCATCCGGGGGCGCATCCGGAGGCGATGTGGTGTTCAACGCCTCGCCGTTCCCGGTGGACGGCGTGCCGGCGTTCGGCGCAGGGGCAGCATCCCGGGCGGGGGATGCGCGGATCGAGCGCTCCGGAGACGGCTACGTGCTCGCCAACGCGCTGCTCACCGTGACGGTCGACGGGGACGGCCTGGTGACCTCCATCGTCGATGCGGCGTCCGGCCGCGAGGTGCTGCCTCCCGGAACGCGGGCCAACCTGCTGCAGCTGTTCCGCGATACCCCGACGCAGTGGGACGCCTGGGACGTGGATGTGGAGTACCGCCGGTTCGGCGAAGACCTCACCGCGCTCGACAGCCTCGAGGTGGTCGCCGACGGCGGGAGCAACGGCGGCGACAGCGTCGGGCTGCGGATCGTGCGCAGCTTCGGGTCGTCGGTGGTCACCCAGACCGTCACGCTCGACGCCGGTTCGGCCGCGCTCGACATCGTCACGCACGTCGACTGGCACGAGAAGCAGCGGATGCTGAAGCTCGCGGTCCCCGTGGACGTGCACACCGCATCCGCCCGGTCGGAGATCCAGTTCGGCCACATCGACCGGCCGACGCACACGAACACCAGCTGGGACACCGCCCGTTTCGAGACGCCCGCCCACCGCTGGGTGCACGTCGCCGAGGCCGGTTTCGGGGTCGGCGTCGCGAACGACGCGACGTACGGTCACGACATCACCCGCCACGCCCGCGACGGGGGAGGAACGTACTCGCTCGTGCGGCAGACGCTGCTGCGGGCGCCGATGTTCCCCGATCCGGATGCGGACCAGGGCGAGCACACGCTGCGCACCTCGATCGTCGTCGGCGGTCTGGATGCGGCGATCGAGGCCGGCTACCGGCTCAACCTCCCCGTGCGCGCCGGGCAGGCGCCAGCGGTCGAGCCGCTGGTGTCGTCGTCGAACCCCGCAGCGGTGATCGAGACGGTCAAACTGGCGGAGGACGGCTCCGGCGACGTGGTCGTGCGACTGTACGAGGCGCACGGCAGCCGCACCACGGCGAGCATCGGCGTGCACTTCCCGCACGCCGGGGTGACCGAGACCGACCTCCTCGAACGCGAGACATCCAGGGATGCGGTGGTCGGCACGACCGGCGACGGCTCCGATGGCTCGGGTGAGTCGGGCCACGGCGCCGGTCACGGCCGGGTCGAGCTGACCCTCCGTCCCTTCCAGCTGGTCACCCTCCGCTTCGCGCGGGGCTGACCCCAGACTGTCCGCCCCGGGCCGCGCGAACCCCGGGGCGGGCATCCTCACGTCCCCGAACTGGGGTGCACTGGGCGGTCCGAAGCCCCCTCCGTGCCCGGTTATCCTGTCGGAAATGACGATCAACGGGTGGAGACGCAGAGCGCTGGTGGTCGAGGACCATGCGCTGATGCGTTCCCTCGTCGCCGAGGCGCTCGAACGGCGTGGGTTCGACGTGACGCCCGCCGCGTCGGCCGCCGAGGCGCTGCGCCTGGCCGACACGGCCGACCCCGATCTGCTGGTCACCGACATCGACCTGGGGGAGCGGCCGAACGGGCTGGAACTGGCGACCATCCTGCGTGAGCGCGCGCCGCACATCGCCATCGTGTTCCTCAGCAACCTGTCGAGGGAGGCGGCCGTCGCGCGTGCCCGCGAAACCGTGGGAGGCGCGTCGTTCGTGAACAAGGGCGCCATCGAGGACATCGACGAACTGGTCGCCGCCGCCGAGGCAGCGCTGGCGGAGCGTCCGCTCTCGCGGGAGGCGCCGGAGGGCGACGGCCGTGCCGCCATCCTGCGGCTGAGCGAAGCGCAGCTGGAGACCACACGGCTGCTCGCCGCAGGCTTCTCGAACGCCGAGATCGCGCGCCGCCGCGGAGTGACCGTGCGCGCCGTCGAGAAGAGCGTCGAGCGGATCTTCAGCGCGCTCGGCGTCTCCGGAGATGACCGCGTGACCCCGAGGGTCGCAGCGGCGACGCTCTACACGGCCACGTTCGGCGACCCGCGCACGGGCCTCGGCTGAGGGCGGGTGAGCGTCCGATGAACCTCGTCTCCACCCGCCGCCTGCTCGCCAGGGCGACCGGACGCAACGCCATCACCTGGTGGACCTGGATCATCACGTTCCCGTTCGCCATGACGGTCATGTCCGGCCTGCAGTACGTCGACGGCGGCCGGTCGCTCGGGCGCGCCGCCGCCGTCGCGGGCGTCGAGCACATCGGCATCGGCGTGCTCCTGGCGGCGGCATACGGGATCCTGCAGGTGACGCCCGACCGGATGCGCGCCGTCGTCGCGCTGCTGCTGTTCGCAGCGGTCGGCGCCGCCCGGCCGTTCGTGTTCCTCGGCTCGGCCGCGCTGCTCGGCATTCCGGTGACGGTGGGGGAGCTCGGCGTCCGCGTCGCCATCAACGTCGTCACCTGCCTGTCGGTGTTCTCCCTCATCGCCATCGGCGTCGACCTGGTGCGCGACCACCGCGGCGTGTTCCGGCGTCTCAACGCCGTGCGGCAGGCGGCGGAGGCCGACGAGCTGGCCGCTCTGGGCCGCATCCGGAACCTGCGGGCAGTGTCGGTGGATGCGGTACTCGCGCGGATCGAGGACGCCGCAGCCCCCGCGATGCTCGCCGGCATCGAACCGGCGGACGCCTCCCGGCTGCTGCGCTCGCTGGCGAACGACATCGTCCGTCCGGCGAGCCACGAGCTGTACGTCGCCGAGGAGGCGCAGCCCGCGCGCCAGGAGGCGCGTGCGGAGTCGCGCGCGGAGGCTGCGGCTGAGCCGCCGGCGCCGGGACGGATCGGCTGGCTGCGCTCGGTGGTCAGCGGCATCCGCCCGGCTCCCGCGCTGCCGACCGCCGTGCTGTTCGTCGGGATGGTCGCGCCGTTCGCCGTCGGGGAGTACGGGATCGGGGTGGCTCTCGGGCAGACGCCCGCCTCCCTGATCATCCTGCTGCTGGGAAACATCGCCGTGGCCAAACTCTCCTCGCGGGTGAAGCGTGCGGGAGCCCGGGTTGCAACCGTGCTGACCGGTTACATCGCGGTGGGCGTGCTGCTGACGGTCGAGAGCGCCCTGTTCCTGCGCGCGGCCGGGTACTCGACAACGCTGATCGCGTTCCAGGCCTTCGTCTACCCCGTCGTCGCGGCAGCGGTCGCCCTGGTGTCGTCGCTCTCCGTACGCGTGCGCGCCGACCAGAGCGCCATCGAGGAGTCGATGCAGGCCGCGGTCGACGCGGCGGCTCGGGCGCGGGCCGAATACGACCACGAGCGCGAAGGCATCGCCCGGCTGCTCCACTCCGGCGTGCAGTCCGAGCTGATCGCCAGCGCCCTCGCGGTCGGAATGAGCGGCGGCACCCCCGCGGACGCGTCCGCCGCCGTGCGCGACGCCGTCGACCGCATCCGGAGCGAACTGCGGGGCTCGCGGCCGAGGACGGACGCGCGCACCCGCATCCGGATGCTCGCCGACAGCTGGCGCTCGGCGATGACCCTCGACGTGCGCATCGACGACGAGGTCTGGGATCGCCTCGACGGCGACGACCGCCGCTGCGAGGCGGTGGTGGATGCGATGTCCGAGGGCCTCGCCAACGCGGTGCGGCACGGCGACGGATCCCCGGTGACCCTGGAGCTCGACCGCGGCGAGGACGACGGCGTCCTGGTGCTCGTGACCTCCGGCGGCGAACTCGCCTCACCGGGCGCGGGCATCGGGCTGAAAGACCTCGCGGGCCGCGCAGAGGTCGCGCTGCGCGAACGCGCGGGCGGCGTCGAGCTGGCCGTCGCGATCCGCTGACACGGGTCGCGATCAGGGGTGCGGGCGTGCTGCTTCCGTCTCAAAGCGAAGTCTGAATCCGTAGCGGCGGCGGAACTGGTGCGGCATTCGAGGATGCCGCACCAGTTGCCGGCGCGAGTGTCAGTGCAATCGCACGTTGGTCGAGCGAGGTCGCGCGATCAGCCCGCGATGCTGATGTTGCCGCTCGTGCCCTGCCCCTTGTAGAAAGTGAAAGTTACATTTCCCCGGTAACTGCCGATGTTGCAGGACTTGCCGGTGCTGAATCCGATGGTGCCGCTGCACAGGGCAGCGCCATACACATCCTTGTTGACCGAGTACGACGCCGTCCGTGATCCTTGCCCACCGAACCCAGTGTTGAACGCGACCAGGCTCTGCGAGGCGGGAACCGTGACTCGGCACACTTCCTGTGTTGACGCGCAGGACGCTGCGCGTGAAGTCGTGGCGTTTGCCGGGAGGCTCAGTCCGACGATCGACAAAGCAGAAACCGCAACAGCGGCCGCGGTGGTAACGAACTTGTTCATTGTCTTCCTTCCATAGATCGGACGAACGCGCTTGCGCTCGGCCGTTTCGATGTAAAGAATATGTATGACAGAAAGAAAAAACCCATGACGCAACCCGAAAACATCTTAAATACAAAAATGAAAAAAGGAGGGCGTGCAAAAGAGCTGCTCAGGGACGTTCTGGTCATCGCCGTCGTCGCCGTGCTGGCCTCGTTCCTGATCAAGACCTTCGTGGCACGGTCGTTCTACATCCCCTCCGCGTCGATGGAGAAGACGCTCATGATCAACGACCGCGTGGTCGTCAATGAACTCCCGCCTGCCCTCTTTCCCATCAATCGAGGCGATGTGGTCGTGTTCAAGGATCCTGGGGGATGGCTCGGGGGAGGTGCGACCTCGTCGAGCGAGCAGCTCAACCCCGGCGAAGCGATCCTCTCCTTCATCGGGATCCCGTCGGCCAAAGAGAACGATCATTTGATCAAGCGCGTCATCGGTCTCCCTGGGGACGCGGTTGTGTGCTGCAACGCCATCGGTCAGTTGACGGTGAATGGCGAAGCGATCAACGAGACGCCGTACCTGACCGCGCCCACGCTGCCGGCGTCGGCAATACCCTTCTCGACAACCGTCCCTGCAAACGCCTATTGGGTGATGGGGGACAACCGCAATAGCTCGGGCGACTCCCGCTATCACATGGATGCCCCCGGCGGTGGCTCCATCCCGCGCTCTGACGTGGTGGGTCGGGCCTTCGTCATCACCTGGCCGGTTGACCGATGGTCGTGGCTCGACGACTATCCGTCCGTTTTCGCGCACGTTCCGCCGCCGAAGAAATAGGGGCGAACGGCACCTCTGTCGTAACAGCCGTACCCCATCGGTCCTCCAAAACGCGGACACCGTAGATTTGGATATATCGACACGGAGCGATCCGTGCTGAAACCCCCGGTCAGGGGCCCATTCCTGCGTGACCCGAACGCGCGGGACGGGCCCCCGCGGCCGGGGAATCCATGCATGTTGATGGAACCTTCAGGCGAAATCGGGTAAAACTAGTCAGTACGCGTTTGCGCCAGGCCCGGCGCATTACCCCCGCTCAGAAAGCCTACGGTTTGCCCCAGTCCAGTGCCCCGTCGCGGTCTCGCCGCACCTATCGGGCTCCGGTCGTCGTCGACGTCCAGGAGCCGGCGGAGCTCTCGGCAGACCCCGGACAGGTGTTCGTGAGCCGTCGTGCACGCGTCGAGCACGAGCGTCAGCGGCCCGCGAAGCGCGAGCGCATCGTGGTCAAGCCGACCAGGCGATCCGCTGCCGCCGCGCGCGCTGCCGCACAGCCGGGACCCGCCGCTGCTCCCACGCGGGGCATCTTCCGCACGGTGCACGTCACGCACCGCAAGCGGTTCGGCTTCCACGCCGCCGTGCTCCTCGCGCTGACCGCCTTCTTCGGCACCGCCGCCCTGCCCGCATACGCGAGCACCAACGAGGCGTCGCCGATGGGCAACGCCCGCACCGCCCTCGCCGTGCAGACGCTCACCAGCGGCGACGTCACCGCACAGGTCGTCTCCCGCGACGGGCTGCAGATCGCCGAGTCGCCGCAGATGCTCGACTCGACCATGAACACCTCGGTGTCGCCGAGTGTCGAAGCGCTGGCCGTCCAGCTCATGGGTGCTGTCGCATCCGGTCGGCTCGTCGGCTCGACCCCCAACCACATCCCGGAGATCGCGGACCTCGCCGAAGGCAACGCCGTTCCGGGATGCGGTGTGGACTACCGCGTGCTGCAGAGCATCTCCGTGGCACTGCAGCACTTCTCGCAGGTGGGCGTCAGCGACATCAACCGCCGCTGCACCGGCCAGATCGAGGGCGCCGGGACCGAATCGTCCCACTACGCCAACGGCGGCGGCCACGCCGTCGACTTCTACCTCCTCGATGGCGCCCCGCTCACCGGTGGCGACTCGCGCTCGCTCGAACTCATCCGCCTGCTCGACCCGCTGGTGCCGAACGGCTCCGGCCTCGGCCAGATCAACTGCCGGTCGTCGATCAGCGTCGAGAACTTCAAGCCGTTCGACGACACCTGCAACCACCTGCACATCGACTTCGGCAACGCCACAGGGCCCACCCTCGCCGGAGGCTGATCGCCGCCGCCGCCGCCGATCGCCGTCGATCGCGCCCTCGCCTCACCGCGCGCCGTCCTCTACGCTGGCCGTAGCCGGCACGGCACCGGCATCAGCGAGAGGACACCCGTGGTCAGCTTCCGAACAACCCTGTCGGCCGGCGGCGGGAACAACGTCGGCATCGTCGTGCCAGAAGAGATCGTGCTCGGCTTCGAGCGGGGCAAGCGTGTCCCGGTCGTGGTGACCATCGACGGCGGGTACAGCTACCGGAACACCATCGCGTCGATGGGCGGCCGCTACCTGATCTCGTTCAACTCCGAGACCAGGGCGGCGACGGGCCGCGGAGCGGGCGACGAGGTCGAGGTCACCCTCGAGGTCGACGACGCACCGCGCACGGTCGAGGTGCCGGCCGACCTCGCCGCAGCGTTCGAGGCCGACCCGGCGGCGGCGCAGGCGTGGGCAGCCCTGTCGTACAGCAAGCAGCGTGCGCACGCGCTCTCCGTCGACGGTGCCAAGAGCGCGGACACCAGGGCCAGGCGCGTGCAGGGCGTCATCGACGCGCTCCACGCGTAGCGGAGAGACCCCCGGGGCTCTGGTGCTCGCCGCGCGACGGGCCTAGCGTTGCCCCATGACCACTTCGGCGTCCGGCACGCCGCGCGAGACGCATCACGCGCACACCGGAATCAGCGACCAGGACCAGCTCAATCCGGTGTTCGCGCGGGCGGGGGAGGCAACCGACTTCCCTCTGAACAACTTCCCGCCCAGCGAGTCCCTTCCGGAGACCGCGTACCAGATCGTGCACGACGAAGCGATGCTCGACGGCAACTCGCGGCTCAACCTGGCGACCTTCGTCGGCACCTGGATGGACGAGCAGGCCGACAGGATCTACGCCGAGTCCGCCGACAAGAACATGATCGACAAAGACGAGTACCCGCAGACCGCCGCGATCGAGAAACGCTGCTGGACGATGCTCGCCGGCCTCTGGAACGCGCCGGACCAGGAGAAGGCGATCGGCACCTCCACCATCGGGTCGTCCGAAGCGTGCATGCTCGGCGGCCTCGCGCTGAAGCGGCGCTGGCAGCACGCCCGGCGCGCGGCGGGCGCATCCACCGACAAGCCGAACCTGGTGCTGTCGAGTGCGGTGCAGGTGTGCTGGGAGAAGTTCTGCAACTACTGGGATGTGGAGCCGCGGTTCGTCCCCATCAGCGACGAGCACCGCGTGCTCGACGGGTTCGAGCTGGAGAAGTACGTCGACGAGAACACCATCGGCGTCGTCGCGATCATGGGCGTCACGTACACCGGGATGTACGAGCCCGTCGCCGCCATCGCCGAAGCCCTCGACCGCATCCAGGAGCAGACGGGGCTCGACATCCCGATCCACGTCGACGGCGCATCCGGTGGCATGATCGCGCCGTTCCTGCAGCCCGACCTGGCGTGGGACTTCCGGGTGGAGCGCGTCGCGTCGATCAGCACCTCAGCGCACAAGTACGGCTTGGTGTACCCGGGGCTCGGCTGGGTGATCTGGCGGTCGGTGGACGACCTGCCGAAGGATCTGGTGTTCGACGTCACCTACCTCGGCGGCCACATGCCGACGTTCGCGCTCAACTTCTCGCGTCCCGGCGCGCAGGTGCTGCTGCAGTACTACCTGTTCCTCCGGCTGGGCTGGGACGGCTACTACCGGGTGCAGAAGACCTGCCAGGACGTGGCGGTCTACCTGTCCGGTGAGATCGCGGCGATGGATGCGTTTACGCTCTGGAACGACGGAACGGACATCCCGGTGTTCGCCTGGCAGATCACCCCCGGCCACACGGACAAGTGGAACCTCTACCACCTGTCGGAGCGGCTGCGTCTGAAAGGCTGGCTGATCCCGGCGTACCCGATGCCGGACGACCTCTCCGACCTGGTGGTGCAGCGCATCGTCGTGCGCAACGGCCTGAGCCGCAACCTCGCCGAGAGCCTGGTGATCGACATCCGGGAGGCCACGGACTACCTGGATGCGCTCGAAGCCCCCATGCCCACCGAGGGTCAGGTGTCGAGCTTCACGCACTGACCGGCGTCACGCCCTGAACAGGGTGAGCGCCGCCCACTGCAGCAGGATGACGGTCTTGCCGTCCACGATGGTGCCGTCGGCGATCCGGTCGAGCGCTTGGTCGTAGCCGATGGTCACCGGCTCGATCTCCTCGCCCTCCTCCTCGACGCCGCCGCCGCCGCGCACCTCGCCCGCCGAGTACGGTGCGGCGAAGAAGTGCACGCGCTCGGTGACGGAACCGGGGCTCATGTAGAGGTCGAACAGGTGCGTCAGCTCGCCGACAGTCACGCCGAGCTCCTCCGTGGCCTCGCGCCGGATGGCCTCCTCGGCCGAGTCGTCGTCGAGCAGACCGGCGGCGGCCTCCACGAGCATCCCGTCGTCGTGGCCGTTCACGTAAGCCGGGAAGCGGAACTGCCTGGTGAGCAGCAGGGTGCGCGCATCCGGATCGTAGAGCAGGATGGTGGCGCCGTTTCCGCGGTCGTACGTCTCGCGCGCCTGGGTGGTCCACGCGCCGTCGCGGCCGCGGTAGTCGAAGGTGGTGCGGCGCAGAACGTGCCAGCCGTCGGAGGTGACCTCCACGCTCCGGATGCGCACATCCGGGTTGCGGTCGAGGTCGGCGCCCACCCGGTGCAACCCCGTCCGCCCGCGGGAGTCCGGGATGCTCGTGCCTGGTCGTTGCTCTGCTGTCCGTTCCCCTGCCGGTCGTTCCTCGCTCATGGCGCGAGCCTAACGGTAGCGCTTGCGGATCTCCCTGGCGGCGAGGATGTCGGTGGACTCCGCATCCCGTGCCTTCACGATGGCTTTGTCCGACTTGAGCGGCAGGCGCAGCACGGTGTCCGCCTCGATGCCGCTGACCAGCTGGCGGGCGCGCTCGATCTCGGAGTCGAGCTCCGCGCCGAGGAGGAGGGCGACGTTCGCGATCCAGATCCACAGCAGGAACACGATGATGCCGGCGAGCGCGCCGTACGTCTTGTCGTAGCTGCCGAAGTTGGCGACGTAGAACGCGAACAGCGCCGACGCGATCCCGAGCACGATGATCGCGGCGAACGATCCGGTGGTGAGCCAGCGGAACCTCGCCTGCTTGACGTTGGGCGTCGCCGAGTAGAGCAGGGCGACCAGCAGCACGATGGCGAAGATCATGATGGGCCACTTCACGATCGACCACACCACCTCCACGGTCGTGCCGACGCCGATGGCGTTCCCGATGGCGGTGGCGACCGGGCCGGACACCACGAGCATCACGGCCATCAGCGCGATCAGCACCAGGGCAGCGACGGTGACGCCGAGCTGCACCGGTCGCAGGGTGAAGACCGTGCGGCCCTCACGCACTCCGTAGACCCGGTTCAGCGCTCGCCCGAAACCGCCGACGTATCCGGACGCCGACCAGATGGCGCCCACGATGCCGACCACGAGACCCCACCCGCTCGCCGGGGAGGCCGCCAGGTTCTCGATCGGGCCCTTGACCGCATCCAGGGTGCCGGGCGCCAGCTCCTCGACCACCTTGAAGAGCGCGTCGATCCCCGCCTGACTCTGACCGATCAGCCCCAGGATGCTCACCAGCGCGATCATCGCCGGGAACAGGGACAGCACGGCGAAGTAGGTCAGGCCGGCGGCGAGGTCGGTGCAGGCGTCCAGCGAGAAACTGCGGAACGTGCGTTTGAGGATGAACCCCCACGGCAGACGGAACCACGAGACGTGGTGCATCCGCTCGATCCGGCCCACCGCCTCCGCGCGCGACGAACCGACGCCGACCCCGACAGCGCCGCGCTCAGCGGCCACGCGACCGGCCTCGCGTCAGCAGAGCGATGGCACCGGCCGCGGCGGCCACGGCGCCGAGGAACAGCCCGGCGAACAGCACGGGATGCGACCGGATCTGCACGCCGGGGTTGAACGTGGCGAACAGGTCGTCGAGGGTCGATGCCAGTTCGTCCCTGGTCTGCTCCAGGTCGAGCTTGATCGTGGGGATGCCTGCGCCCTGGGGGAGCGGCGGCCGCTCGGGTCGGCGGTCGGTCACGGTCGCTCTCCCTTCAGGGCGCGCAGGTCGTCGCCCAGTTCCTGCTTGAGGTCGTCCGGCACGGGCGGGACGCCGCGCTTCAGGCTCGCCCGTCCGATCAGGGCGGCGATGATGCCGAGCACCAGCAGGATGCCGGCGACGATCAGGGCGGCGAGCCAGGCCGGCACGATCAGCGCGAACGCGAGAACGGCCGTCGTGACCAGCGCGCAGAGCGCGAAGAAGACGAACATCAGGGCGGCGACGAGCAGCCCGGCGCCGACACCGGCCGCCTTCGCCTTCGCCGCCATCTCCGACTTGAACAGGGCGAGCTCGCTCGCCACCAGTCTCCGCAGCTGCGCGACGAGGTCCTTCGTCAGCTCGGGCAGAGGCCGCAAGCCTTTCGTGGTCCTGCGTCGCTCGCGGGGAAGCGGCGGCTTGTCGAAACTCATCAGGCTCCCGTTCTCTCTGCACGGCAATCGGTACGGCCGCGTTACCGCGACGGTACCCCAGCATCCTGCAGCCGTCGAGGGCAGGCGTGGTGCACACTAGGGACATGAGCGGCAATGACAGCACTCTGCGCGGAGGAATCCTCGTCGCGGTCGTCCCCGGCCAGCCGGTGACGGTCCTGCAGCACGCACTCACCCTCGCCGACGACCTCGACGTTCCCCTGATCTGCGCGAACGTCGACCCGAACCGCTACCTGGTGTCCAGTTACGTGGACGGCACCGTGGTCGCACTGCCGTACGACCCCGACCTCCCGGAGGTCGAAGACGAGACCTTCGACCCCGAGCTGGAGGAGCGCATCCGGTCGGTGCTGAACGGGACGGGCGTGCCGTACCAGCTGAAGCAGCTGGCCGGCGACCCGTCGTGGGCGCTCACCCGGCTGGCCGACGAGGTGGATGCGCGCTACATCGTGGTCGGGACGCGCGAGGCCGGGCTGCGGGGCAGCATCCGGGAGTTCTTCAACGGGTCGGTGGCGGTGCACCTGGCACACCGGCAGCACCGCCCGGTGATCGTGGTGCCGCTCGCGCCGGTGCCCGGGCAGGGCGCGCTGCCGTGGGAGGATCCGCCGGTATAGCCCGCCGGTCCGGTATTGGCCGCCGGTATAGTGGGCGAACGGCGATGGATCTCGCCGGGGCCGCGACCGTTTCGCGCCCGAACCGCGTCGTCCGCTGATAGTTCCTACGCTTCCTGACCGAAGGGTGGATACCGCATGGCCGCGACCGGACAAGCTCCCGTGCACCTGCGCTGGCAGTACCTCGGGCTGGTCTTCGTCGGCGGGGCGCTCGGCACGACCGCCCGCTACCTGATCTCGGCGGCGATCCCCCCGCTGGCCGGGCTGCCGGTGGCGACGTTCGGGATCAACGTGGTGGGCGCGTTCCTGCTCGGCTGGCTGCTCGAAACGCTCGCCAGGCGCGGACCGGACCACGGGATGCGCCGCAGCGTGCGCCTGTTCGCCGGGACGGGCATCCTGGGCGGCTTCACCACGTACAGCGCCTTCGCGGTGGATGCGGACGGCCTGATCGCGGCACAGAACCTCGGCGGCAGCATCCTCTACGCCATCGCGACGATCCTGGTCGGCGCGGTGGCGTCGGTGGCCGGGATCGCGCTCGGCGCGCGCATCGGGCGGACGCGGTGACGCCGCTGCTGGTGGTCGGGGTGGCCGTCGCGGGCGGCCTCGGCGCCGTCGCACGTCTCGTGCTCGACGGGGTGCTGCGCAGCCGGATCGCGGTCGCCTTCCCGCTCGGCACCACCGTGATCAACGTGACGGGCTCGTTCCTCCTCGGCCTGGTCACCGGACTCGCCATCGCCAACGGGCTGCCGCCGGAATGGCGCGCGATCATCGGCACGGGCTTCCTCGGCGGATACACCACCTTCAGCACGGCCAGCTACGAAACCGTCCGACTCGCCCAGCAGCGCCGCTACCGGGCGGCGGCCTTCAACGCGTTCGGCATGATGCTGCTCGCGCTCGCCGCAGCGGGCCTCGGCCTCTGGCTCGGCGCGCTCTAGGCCGCGCTGGAGCCGCTCAGTCCTGCGCAGGCTCCTGCTCCATCCACCACTCGGTGCGCCACTCCATAGGTTCCGTCTAAGCGGAAATCCAGCCCGCAACTTCGGGATGCTCCGGTTGAGCGGAGAACCTGGCGGCGTGTCGGTCGGAAACTCCGGCTCAACCGGCCCGCCGCCCGGCGGCTCCGCTTCCGCGGAAGTCCGAGCGTGAGCGCGGCGCGTCCCTCCGCCCGAGCGGAGTTCGCGCGCGCTGGTGGAGATTTCTCCGCTTGAGCGGAAGGCGGCGGGAGGTGGGGGAGCTGGCCAGCCGGCGCCGAGCGTCTTGCAGACGGCTCAGTCCTGCGCGGGCTCCTGCTCCATCCACCACTCGGTGAACTCTTCTGCTCGGCCGTCCGGGGCGAGCTTCACCACCCAGAGGTTGCTGTAGATGGGGCCGTCGCGGTAGTCGGTGACGCCCTCGACGAAGTAGGTGTGCTGGTCGCGGCCGGCCACGCGCCACTCGAAGGTGGCTGCTCCCGGATCGTCCTGCGCATCCAGCCAGCCCTCGACGATCTCGAGGTGGCCGTCCCACGGCTCGGCGAACGGCTCGGTGCGGTAGCTGGCCTCTTCGGTGAACAGCGCCCGGATGTCGTCCGGATCGTTGGACTCCCAGGCCCGCCGATAGAGTTCCACCCACTGCTCGATCGGTTCGCTCATGGCCTCTTTATACGCCCCCGGCGCGTCCCCTGGCTAGCATGTGGGCATGGATGCGCAGCTCGAGCCGTGGGCGGAGTTCAACGTGGCCATCGCCGGGGCGGGTGCCGCCCTCGGCGGGCTGCTGATCGTGGCGCTGTCCGTCAACATCAAGCAGATCGCCGAATCGCGTGGCCTCGCCGCGCGGGCAGGTGCCGCCGTCGCTGCGCTGATCCTCGGCATCGTGCTGGCGTGCGTGGCCCTCATCCCCGGTCAGGCGCTGTGGGGGTACGGGATCGTGACGCTGGTCGGCACGGCGATCGGGGTGGTGATCGCGGTGATGGCGTCGCGGGCGATCGTCCACGATCCGGGGGGAGCGGAGTATCACCGGTACGACGTGCAGCACATCGTGTCGCTCGTGCTGCCGCTGGTGATCTTCGCGGTCGGAGGCGCGCTTGGGGTGCTGTCGCTGCCCGCCGCGCTCTACCTCGTGGCGATCGGGACGATCGTGGCGCTGCTGGGCGCTGCCCTGTTCAGCTGGATCGCGCTGGTGGAGATCCTGCGCTGAGGGCTTGTGCCCGGCTCAGCGCACCGCGAACGGCGGGGTCTCGACGCCGGGGGTGATCGCGGAGGCCGGGTCGGAGTTGACGGCGACGATGCTGTTCTGCGCATCCACGTGGACGACCGTCGGCTCGAAGGCGCGGGCCTCCTCGTCCGTCAGCTGGGCGTAGGAGATGACGATCACCAGGTGGCCGACCTCGGCCAGGTGGGCTGCCGCGCCGTTGACGCCGATGACGCCGCTGCCGCGCTCTCCGGCGATGAGGTAGGTCTCGAAGCGGTTGCCGTTGGCGATGTCGACGACGCTCACCTGTTCTCCGGGGAGGAGGTCGGCGGCGTCGAGCAGGTCGAGGTCGACGGTGAGGGAGCCGACGTAGTGCAGGTCGGAGTGCGTGACGGTCGCGCGGTGGATCTTGGACTTGAACATGGTGCGGAGCATCGGAGGGTCTTTCGTCGGAAGGGGGTTCGGGGCGGCGAGTGCCGCGAGGGTCAGTGCACCAGCGGTCAGTGGACCAGCGGTCAGTGCACAAATGCGAGCTGCGGCAGCGCCGAGATCAGCCCGGCCAGTTCGGGCACGTCGTGCGCCTCGGCGAGCGCGCGTTCGAGGGCGGCGTCGTGGATGGGCCGGGCCGCGTCGAGCAGGTGGTGGCCGGCGGCGGTGAGCTCGGTGTAGATGCCGCGGCGGTCGTCGTCGCAGAGCACGCGGGTGAGGAGGCTGCGCTCTTCGAGCCGGTTGACGAGGCGGGTGGTCGCGCTCGGGCTGAGGGCGCTCGCGCGGGCGAGCTGCTGCATGCGCATGTGCCACCCGTCCTGGCGGCTGAGGGCGTCGAGCACCGTGTATTCGACCACGGAGAGCTGCACCTCTTTGGTGAGCGCGCGTTCGAGTTCGCTCTCGATGAAGTTGTGCAGCGCTGCGAGGGTGCGCCAGCCCTGGGCGCGCACCTCGACGGCGTCGTCGGTGATTCCCATCGGCGGGCCTCCCTGTTCTGTGGTGGCGGCGCGCGCATCCACGGGTTGCAGAAAGTAATTGCATGTGCAACTATTTATGACGCGCCTGCAACTATCAGACTACCAGCACAGGAGTTCTCATGCCCATCGGCCTCATCGCCCTCGCCCTCGGCGGCTTCGGCATCGGCCTCACCGAGTTCGTCATCGCCGGTCTGCTGCCGGAGGTGGCGGCCGACTTCCGCGTGAACGAAGCGGCGGCGGGCTGGCTCATCTCCGGATACGCGCTCGGCGTGGTGGTCGGCGCGCTGTTCCTCACCGCCGCGATCAACCGGCTGCCCAGGAAGGCGGCGCTGCTCGGCCTGATGGTGCTCTTCATCGTGGGCAACACCGCCTCCGCCCTCGCGCCGACCTACGCGTTCATGCTCTCCGGCCGGGTGCTCGCCGCGCTCGCGCACGGCGCCTTCTTCGGCATCGGCTCCGTGGTCGCGGCCGGGATGGTCGCCCCGGACAAGAAGGCGCGCGCCATCGCGATCATGTTCACCGGGCTCACCGCCGCGAACGTGCTCGGCGTCCCGTTCGGCACCCTGCTCGGGCAGGCGCTCGGCTGGCGCTCCACGTTCTGGGCCATCGCGGTGATCGGGGTGGTCGCGACCATCGGCGTCGCCGTTCTCGTGCCGTCCGGGACGGGTGTTCGCGCCCCGTCCGACGACGCAGCACCCAGCCTCCGCAGCGAACTGCGGGCGTTCCGGTCCGGGCAGGTCTGGCTCTCGATCGTCGTGACCATCCTCGGATTCGGCGGGATGTTCGGGGCGTTCACCTACATGGCGTTCACCCTCACGGAGGTCAGCGGGTTCGCATCCGGTGCCGTGCCGTGGTTGCTGATCCTGTTCGGCGTCGGCCTGTTCGCCGGAAACGCGCTCGGCGGCCGCTTCGCCGACCGCGCGCTCGACCTCACCCTCACCGTGGTGCTCGCCGGGCTGGCGGTGATCCTCGCGGTGTTCGCGCTGGTCGCAGGCAACCCGGTCGCTGCGGTGATCGCACTGGTGCTGATGGGCGCGTTCGGGTTCGCGACCGTGCCAGGGCTGCAGATGCGGGTGATGAACTACGCCCCGGATGCTCCGACCCTCGCGTCCGGCGCGAACATCGCCGCGTTCAACGTCGGAAACGCGCTCGGCGCCTGGATCGGCGGGGTGACGATCACGGCCCGTCTCGGCTACACATCCCCGCTCTGGGCGGGGGCCGTGATCACGCTCGGAGCCGTGGTGGTGATGGTGTTCGCCGGGCTGGCGGCGCGGCGCTCGCGCACCGATGCCCTGGATGCGGCCGGAGTTCCCGCGGAAGAATCCTCGACAGAAACTCTTCCGATCGGGTAGACGGGGGAGTACAGTCCCGATTGTCTCGAACGGTCAGGGGGTGATCGGGTTGGTACACACGGCTGAACAGCCCACCGCCTTCTCCCCTGCCCGCATCCTGATCGGGTCTCTGATCGGCGGTGCCGGTCTCGCGATCCTCGGCTTCTTCCTCGGCTCGTCGCAGGCATCCGCCGCCGAGCCTGCACCTCCGCAGCCCGTGCACTCGGTGCTCGGAGCGGTCGGCGGCCTCGTCTCCGGCGTCGACGAGTCGGTCGGCGCGGTGGTCGGCGGCGTGACGGACACGGCGGAGTCGGTGACCCAGGCGGTCGCCCCCGCGGTTCCCGCCCCCGTGCAGGATGTGGTCGCCACCGTGACGACGCCGGCGACGGACACCCTCGACAGCATCGCGGACCAGGCGCCCGTGACGTCCACCGTCACGCCGGTCGTCGGCGTCGTGGACGACGTGCTCAACTCGGTTCCGCTCACGAACGATCTTCTCGGCGACGACCCGGTCGCCACCGTCGTCACGCCGGTCACGAAGACCGTCGACGACACGGTCACCGCGGTGGTCGACGGCACCACGAAGGCGGTCGACCCGGTGGTCGGGACGCCCATCGCGCTGCCGCCGGGATTCCCCGGCACTCCCGGAGGACCCGGCCTGCCCGGCGGTCCTGGCGTTCCCGGTGCCGGCGGTCCGGGGGAGCCCGGTCTTCCGGGCGTTCCCGGTGTGGATGCCGGTAGTCGGCCGGGCGGGATTGCCGCCGGCGCTGCCGCCCTCGGTGACGCCGCTGGGTTCGGAGCGTTCGCTGCTGGACGCGGCGGCGCGCATCCACTGGTCGTGGCGTTCGCGAGTGCAGGCTCCGCGACGCTCCCCGACGGTGCGCCGGCCGCACCTGCCGACCCGTACGGGCCGACTCCTGCCGCGCCTCCCGCGCCGTCTTCGGGCAGCGGGGCAGGCGCATCCGGAGCAGGTGGTGCCGCACCCGGTGCCGCCATCCCCGAGAGCTTCATCGCACCCGTGGCCGCCATCGGCGGCCCGCTGGGTGCCAACGGCGACGACCGTCTTCCGGCGTCGCCCGTCGCCGACCACGACATCAGCCCCGACTGAGTGGGTCGCCTCTGCCCTTCTGCGGCAGAACGCGACCGAAGTCTCCCGTGAGGGAGCACACCACTCAATCGAAAGGCAAGACCATGAACAAGTACGTGTCGAGGGGGCTGTGGTTCACCCTCTTCCTCGGCGGGTTGTCACTGGCGGGTGTCGGTGTCGCGAACGCGGCCGAGACCAGCGGATCTGACGGCACCGCCTCCGGGACCCAGGCCGTCGTCGGCCTGACGGTCCCCGTCACGATCAGCGGAAACGGGATCAGCGTGCTCGGCGACTCGAGCAGCGCGGACGCGGCGACCGCCGCACCCGCCGCCGCACCGGCTGCCGCACCGGCACCGTCGGCCACGGTCGACACGTCCGGAGTGGGCGGCGTGCTCTCGGGCACGCAGGCGCTCCTGGACGTGAACGTGCCGGTGACGGTCACCGGCAACGCGATCAGCGCGGTCGGGGACACAACCAGCGCCGACTCGACGCCCGCTGCTCCGGCAGCCGCCGCTCCCGAGGCCGCAGCGCCGACCGGCGCGACGACCTCCGGCTCGGACGGCATCGCCTCCGGTGCGCAGGTGCCGGTGGATGCTGCTGTGCCGGTGACGGTCGGCGGGAACGCGATCAGCGTGCTCGGTGACTCGTCCAGCTCGGGTGCGGCTGTGGCCGCTCCTGCTGCCGGTGCCGGTGCTGCCGGCTCCGCGCCGACCACGACGGGTGCCGATGGCATCGCTTCCGGTGCGCAGGTGCCGGTGGATGCTGCTGTCCCTGTGACGGTCGGCGGGAACGCGATCAGCGTGCTCGGTGACTCGTCCAGCTCGGGCTCCACGGCGACCGCTCCTGCGGCGGGCACGGGCAGCGATTCAGCGCCGACCACGACCGGTGCGGACGGCATCGCCTCCGGTATCCAGGCGCCGATCGACGCCGCACTGCCGGTGACCGCCGGTGGCAACGCGATCAGCGTGCTCGGTGACTCCACCACCTCCGGTTCGAAGACGACCGCTCCTGCGGCCGGCTCGGCCGGCTCGGGCAGCGGTTCAGCGCCGGCCACCACGGGTTCTGACGGCATCGCCTCGGGCATCCAGGCGCCCATCGGCGCCGCTGTTCCTGTGACCGCCGGCGGCAACGCCGTCAGCGTGCTCGGTGACTCCACCAGCTCCGGCTCCACCGCGACCGCCCCGGCCGCTGGCAGCACCGGAGGCGGCGCAGCACCGACCACCACGGGCGCGAACGGGGTGCTCTCGGGCATCCAGCTCCCCATCGGCGCAGGCGTGCCGGTGACCGCGGGCGGCAACGCGATCAGCGTGGTCGGTGACAGCAGCTCCACGGGTGCAGCCACCACCGGCGGCACCGGCTCGACCGGCTCGACCGGCGGCTCGACGACCACCGGAGACGGGGGACTGCTCGGCGGCATCCAGCTGCCGGTGGATCTCGGGATCCCGGTGACCCTCGGCGGCAACGCCATCAGCGTGATCGGCGACACCAGCACCACCGGCGCCACCACCACGCCGACCGGCCCGACCGGACCGACCACGCCGACCACGCCGACCGGGCCCACCGGCCCGACCGACCCCGGCACCCCGGTGACGCCCACGGGCCCGGGAACGCCCGGCACGACCCCGTCGACCGGTAACGGCAACGGAGCCACCGTCACCGCAGGCGTCGGCTCGGCAATGGCCCTGGCCGGCACCGCATCGACCGCCGCCGGGATGCTCGCATCCACCGGCTCCGACGTGTCGGGGCTGGGCGGGCTCGGTGCACTGGCCGCGCTGCTCGCGCTGGCCGGAGTCGTGCTGCTGTTCGCCCGCCGCAACCGTGAGGCTGCTGCGCACCACCACCGCATCCACTGAGGCTGCGGAGCACCACCGCCGCATTCCTGAGGCCGACGGGGTTCGGGAGGTCGCCTAGTCCGACAGAACGGGCTGCTTCTCGAACCTCTCGGCCCAGGATGCCGGCAGGTCGCTGCGACCTGCCGCGCGGAACGCGAGGATGGCGGCGCCGGTCCGTCCGGCGTCGCCTCCCAGCTCGCTGCGCACCACACGGGGCCGGGAACGCCAGGCGAGCCCGGCGCTCATCCGCTCCGTGAGGGGCACCATCAGGGCGTCGCCGGCGCGGGAGAACCCGCCGCCGAGGACGATCACAGCAGGGTCGAGCAGGAGGGTCATGATGTTGAGGCCTTGAGCGAGCACGTCGACGGCTTCCGACCAGACGCGGTCGGCGGTCGGGTCCGTGCCCAGCCGCGCGACGATCTCGCGCGAGCTGAGGTCGTCCCCGCCTGCCGCCGCGTATCGGCGCGCCAGCCCGGCGCCGGACACGTACACCTCCAGGCAGCCGCGCTGGCCGCAGGTGCACTCCTCGCCGCCGGGGATGACCGGGATGTGGCCGAACTCGCCGGCGGCGCCCGTCGCCCCGGTTACCGTTCCGCCGCGGGTGATCAACGCGGCGGCCACGCCCGTGCCGATGGGCACGAGGACGAAGTCGTCCGAGCCGCGCGCAGCACCGATCAGGCGCTCGGCGATCCCGGCGGCGCGCACGTCGTGGCCGAGGGCGACCGGGACGTCGAGTTCGGCGCGGAGGGTGTCGAGGAGGGGGACGTCCCGCCAGTCCAGGTTGGAGGCGTAGAGCACGACGCCGCGCTCCTCGTCCACGATGCCGGGGGTGGCGACTCCGGCGCCGATCACCGTGCATCCGGCGTCGTCTGCCAGGGAGCGCAGGGCGTGGAACAGGGCGACCAGCGCGTCGACCACGTCGGTGGCGGGGGTGGGGATGGTCAGCTCGGCGATGGCGTCACCGTTCGCCGTGACGACGGCGCCCTTCATCGCGGTGCCGCCGAGGTCGACGGCGAGCACGGCCTCGACGGGGCCGCCCTCGGCCTGCGCGGCAGTGGATGCGCTCATGCCGCCACCCGCTCCAGCTCGGCCACCACGGCGGAGACCACGGCGGAGGACGTGACCATCCGGAATCCGGAGTCGTACACGGTCGCAGCACCACCCGCGGCCCGGGATGCGCTGGGCCTGGCCTCGCTCGCCCGCAGGTGCACCTCGGGAACGCCGGTGCGGCGGACCAGCTCGGCAACGTTCGCCGGGCGCACACCGCCGCCCGCGAGGATGGTCACCCGTCCGCGCGCGCGCACCACGAGTTCGGCCAGCTTCTCCGCGCCGTCGGCGGCGGTCGCCACCCCGCCGGAGGTGAGCACTCTGTCGACACGGAGGCCGATCAGCTCGTCCAGCGAGGCCGGCAGGTCCGGGGTCTGGTCGAACGCCTTGTGGAAGGTGACGGGCGCGTCGCCGCAGGCCTCGCGCATCCTGGCCGTCGCCGCGACGTCGATGGTGCCGTCCGGCCGGAGCGCGCCGATGACGAACCCGAGCGGAACACCGGACGGGTTGGGCAGACCGCGCACGGCGACGATGTCGTCGACCATCGCGGACACCTCGGCCTCACTGAAGACGAAGTCGCCCCCGCGCTGCCGCACGAGCACGTTGATCCCCATGCTCGTCACCTGGCGCAGTGCGGCCGCGACCGTGCCGAGCGACGGCGTGATGCCGCCCTCGCTCAGCGCAGAGCACAGTTCGATGCGGTCGGCTCCGCCGCGTTCGGCCGCCGCGACGCCGTCGAGGTCGTCGAGGCAGATCTCGACCAGGGTCACGCGGCTCGCTCCAGCGCTGCCGCGAGGTCGCTGCCGACGCCGATGGCGCCGACCGGCACTCCGCCGCCGAGCACCGGCAGCGCGGTGAGCGCGGTGGCGCCCGAGATGTCCGTGCCGAGCGCTCCGAGCACGCGCAGCGCGAGCAGGGTGGTGGCGCGCGGGCTGCCGTCGACGATCTTCATGGAGACGGCCGTGCCGTCCGCGGCCGCGACGCCGATGACGCCCTCGGCTCCGCCCTTGGCGAGGGCGCCGGGCACCGTCTCCATCAGGGTCGAGTTCTGGTGGCCGGAGCCTCCGACATAGAACGGGTGCTCTCGCATCGCGGCGGCGACCTGCGCGGCCGGGGTTCCCTCCTCGGCCTGCACGAGGGCGCGGAACGACTGCGCGACGCCGCGCACGGTGATGCCGAAGAGCGGGGCGCCGCATCCGTCGATCGCGTCGTGGGAGACAGGCACGCCCGTGAGCTCGGCCATCGTGGCCCGCACGTGCTGCTGCAGGGGATGCGTGGTGTCCAGGTAGTCGTGGGTCGACCAGCCGTTCACGGCGCAGGCCAGCAGCATCGCGGCGTGCTTGCCGGAGCAGTTCATCCGCACGCGGGCGCGCGGCTCGCCGGCGCGGACCAGGCGCTCGAACGTCGCCTCGTCCTCCGGGCGGTCGACGGGGCAGCCGAGAGCGGAGTCGTCGAGTCCTGCACGGTCGAGGATCGCACGCACCACCCGCACGTGCTCGTCCTCGCCGGTGTGGCTGCCGGCGGCGATGGCCAGCTCAGGTCCGGACAGCGGGGCGCCCGCGGTGAGGCAGGCGAGCGCCTGCAGCGGCTTGACCGTGGAGCGGGGCAGGATCGCCGCATCCGGGGTGCCGAGTTCGAGAACCGTCGCGCCGGACGGGTCGACGGCGACCAGGCTGCCGAAGTGGCGGCTCTCGATCAGGCCGGAGCGGGTGACGGTCGCCAGCTCGGCGAGCGAACCGACGGAGGGGGCGGTGGGGACGGCGGTGGGTGACTCAGACATTCGCGGCTTTCGTATCGATTGCGGGCAGGCCGGGCAGCGCCGGCTGTGTCGAAGGGCGTCGGCGTGAGCCGCGTTGCAGACGCGACGCCAGAGCGGAGAGGCTGCCGTTGACCACCAGGTAGATGAACGTCACGGCGATGTACGTCGGGATGAGGAGGTGCAGGAAGGAGGCGAGCACCTGCCCACGGTAGAGCAGCTCCGTGAACGCCACGATGTAGCCGAGCGACGTGTCCTTGAGGAGGCTGACCAGCTGGGTGATCAGCGACGGCGCCACGTTGCGGAACGCCTGGGGGAGGACGACGAACCGCATGGCCTGGGCTCCGCGCATCCCGAGGCTGAGTGCCGCCTCGCGCTGGCCGCGGGGGAGGCTGCCGACGCCGGCCCGGACGATCTCGGCGAAGACGGCCGAGTTGGCGATGGTGAGCGGCACGACCAGCTTCCACAGGGTGGGCAGGTTGATGCCGATCTGGGGCAGGCCGAACAGCATCAGGTAGATCATCAGCAGCACCGGGATGGTGCGCGCGATCTCGATGTACGCGGAGCAGAGCCAGCGCAGCCAGCGCTGGTGGCTCATCCGGCCGAGACCGAGCAGCACGCCGAGCGCCCCGCCGAGGACGGCGACGATGGCCGCGGCCTGGAGCGTCCCGAGGAGGCCGACGAGCAGGTACTGCCAGATCGCCCAGTCGGTGAACGGCTGCCAGCGCGCGGGGTCGAGCTGGCCGTGCGCCGCGAACTGCCAGAGGCCGGCGCCGATGATCAGCGCGAAGATCACGCTGCTGACGATCGAGCCGATCAGGATGTTCCTGCGGCCGCGGGGGCCGGGCTGGTCGTAGATGAAGGAGGCGGCGTACGTGCGCTTCTTCGCGCGCTTCGCCTTCGCCGGACGCGCCGCCGGACGGTCGGGGATGAGCTGAGCGGTCATCGGACGATCGCCACCTTTCGTTCGACCCAGCCGGCCGCGAGGCCGATCGCCAGGGCGATGGCCATGTAGATGATGCCTGCGCCGGAGAAGATCAGGATGGGCTGCGCGGCGATGAGGTTGATCTTGTTCACCTCGGCGGTCAGCTCGACGACGCCGACGGCCGCCGCGAGGGCCGTGTTCATCGCGAGGGCGATCATCACGTTGCCGATGGGCTGCACGACGGCGCGGAGCGCCTGGGGGATGACGACGAACCGCAGCGACTGGCTCAGCGTGAAGCCGAGGGCTCTGGACGCTTCGACCTGGCCGACCGAGACCGTGTTGACGCCCGAGCGCACGGCTTCGGCGACGTACGCGGCCTCGTAGACGGTGAGCACGATGATCGCCGTGGGCGTCAGGGGGAGGAGGAGGCCCGCATCCGGCAGCGCGAACACGGCGAGCAGCAGCAGGGCGAGCAGCGGGACGTTGATGAAGAACTGCACGTACAGGAACGCAGCGGCGCGCAGGATCGGGATGGGGCTGACCCGCGCGACGGTCACGAGGACGCCGAGCACGATCGAGCAGACACCGGCGATGAGCGCCATCATCAGCGTCGTGCCGAGCGCTTGGACGATCGCTCCGAGGTTGTCGATCAGGGGATTCATTGCTCACTCACTGCGGGGAGACGGGGAGGGTGGGTCGGGATGCGCGCGGGCGTGTGTGGTCGCACCGCGCGCATCCCGAGCTGAGGGAGTCCCCGAGCCGGGGGAACCCGGGGGCTCCGGTCAGGAGCCGGGGACGGAACCGATCTCCGGCGGGGTCGGGATGGCCGAGTCGGTCACGGTGCCGAGCGTGGTCTTCCACGCCTTGCCCCACTGGCCGCCCTTCTGGATGGTCTTCAGCCAGTCGTTGATGAACGACTTGAAGTCCGAGTCTCCGTGCTGCAGGCCGATGCCGTACGGCTCCTTCGTGAAGGGCTCGCCGACGACCTTGATCTGCTTCTCGCTGGCCGCGTCGCTGGCGAGGAGCGTGTAGTCCTGCACGTACGCCTCTCCTCGGCCCTGGATGAGGGCCTGGACGGCGGCCGGGTCGGTGGCGAACGCGGTCACCTTGGCCTTCGGGGCGACCTTGGGCACCTCGGTGACGGCGGGGGTGTTCGCGCCGACGATGACGTTCTTGCCGTCGATGTCCTTGACGGACTTGATCGAGGTGTTGTCGCTCTTCACGGCGACGGCCAGGCCGGACTCGAAGTACGGTCCGGCGAAGTCGATCTGCGTCGCGCGCTCCTCGGTGATCGTGTACGTGTTGAAGACCACGTCGACGGTGCCGTTCTGCAGCATCGCCTCACGCGTCTCGGACGCCGGCGGGACGATCTCGACGTTCGGCTTGCCCAGGATGTACGTGGCGAGCAGCTTGGCCAGGTCGGCGTCGAAGCCGGACACCTGGTCGGGGTTCGTCGGGTCCTGCTGCGAGAGCAGCGGGGCGTCGAGCGCCTCTGCGACGATCAGCTTGCCGCGCTTCTTGATCTTCTCCATCGTGGAGCCCGGGAGGATGAGGTCGGCCTTCGCGACGGGGGCGTCTGCGAAGGGCGAGTCTGCGCTGGACGAGCTGCTGCTCGAGCTGCTGCCGGGGAGGCTGGTGGTGCCGGATGAGCAGCCGGTGACGGCGAGCGTCACAGCTGCCAGCAGGACTCCGGCGGCCGTTGCCTTCCTGCGGGTAATGCTGCGGATCATGTGGTGCGTCCTTTCCAATGGGTTCGATTGGGATGCGATCGGGTGGTGCAGGGCGAAGCCTTCCGTTCGCTAGTGCGAGAGGACGGAAGCGAGGAACGACTTGGCACGCTCGGAGCGCGGCGAGTCGAAGAATTCGGCGGGTGCGGCTTGCTCGACGATCTGCCCGCGGTCCATGAAGACGACGCGGTCGGCTGCGCGGCGGGCGAAGCCCATCTCGTGGGTGACGACGATCATCGTCATGCCCTCCTTGGCGAGCGAGGTCATCACATCCAGGACCTCGCCGACCATCTCGGGATCGAGGGCGCTGGTCGGCTCGTCGAAGAGCATGACCTTGGGGTGCATGGCGAGCGCCCGGGCGATGGCGGCGCGCTGCTGCTGGCCGCCGGAGAGCTGGGCGGGGTGGCTGTGCGCCTTGTCTGCGATGCCGACGCGGTCGAGGAGGACCATCGCCTCCTTCTCCGCCTCCGCCTTCTTCGTGCCGCGCACCTTGATCGGCGCGAGGGTCACGTTGTCCAGGATGGTGCGGTGGGCGAACAGGTTGAACGACTGAAAGACCATGCCGACGTCGGCGCGGAGGCGGGCGAGCCCCGCACCCTCGACGGGGAGCAGTTCGCCGTCGACGCGGATCTCGCCGGAGTCGATGGTCTCGAGGCGGTTGATCGAGCGGCACAGGGTGGACTTGCCGGAGCCGGAGGGACCGACGACCACGACGACTTCGCGCTTCTGCACGTCGAGGTCGATGTTCTGCAGCACGTGCAGCTCGCCGAAGTGCTTGTCGACGGCACGCAGGCTCACCATGAGCTGCTGTTCGGGTGCTGCTGTCATGCGGGTTCCTCGCGTCGTCATTGATGGGGCCTGGTCGAGTGGCCTGGCGGTCGGGTTGCGGAAAGCGTACTAAGTAATCCTGCTTTTACGCAATATTGGAATTACTTAATCCAAATTCGGAGAAAGTCGGTACAGTATCCTCAACTCACACGTCTTCAGAGGAGAACGATCGGCGCCATGAGCAGAATCACTGACGCGACGAGCACGATCGACGCACAGCCCGGCCACGGGTCGAACGCGGGCGTCATCCTCGACCTGATCCGCTCCGGCCACTCCCGCTCCCGGGCCGAGATCGCCCGTAGCACGGGACTGTCGCCGTCCACGGTCGCCCAGCGCATCGACGCCCTGATCGCCTCCGGATACATCCGGGAGGCGGGGGAGGGCGTCTCGCAGGGCGGCCGCCGCCCTCGCACCCTCGAAGTCGACCCGAGCAGCGGCGTCGTCTGCTCGGTCGACCTCGGTTCGCACCACGCAACCTTCGGCCTGATCGACCTCTCCGGCCGCCTCATCGCGGTGCGCAACGAGAACATGGACATCGGCCAGGGGCCGCAGCGCATCCTCACCTGGATCATGGCCGTGGCCGACGAACTCGTCGCAGAGCACGCCGAACCCGGCCAGCGCCTCCGCGGCTACGGCATCGGCCTCCCCGGCCCCGTCGACTCGACCACCGGCCGCATGGTCTCCCCGTCCAGGATGCCCGGCTGGAACGGCGTCGACGTCGCCGCAGCCATGACCGAGCTGAGCGGCCTGCCCTCCGCCACGGACAACGACGCCAACCTGATGGCCCTCGGCGAGCACGACAGCCTCGGCGACGACGTGCAGCACCTCGTCTTCGTCAAGGCCGGATCCAGCATCGGCTGCGGCGTGATCGCCCTCGGCGGCCTGTACCACGGCTATCACGGCATGGCCGGCGACATCAGCCACGTCAGCGTGCCCGGCGCTCCGCCCGTGCTGTGCTCCTGCGGCCGCACGGGCTGCCTGGATGCGGTGGCCGGCGGCGCCGCGATCGTCCAGGCCCTGCGCGACGCGGGGGTGGAGGTCGCCGACACGAGCGAGGTGCTGGCCCTGGCGCGGGATGCACATCCACTGGCCACCCAGATGCTGCGCGAGGCCGGCAGCCGGGTCGGCGGGGTGCTCGCCACGATCATGAACTTCTTCAACCCGCAGCGGCTCGTGCTCGGCGGGATCCTGGGCGAGGCGGAGGCGTTCGTCGCCGGCGTGCGCTCGACCATCTACTTCGAGTGCCTGCCGATGGTCACGGACGACCTCGACATCGCGGTGTCGGTGGCGAAGGATAGGGCGGGCATCCGGGGCGCAGGACGCCTGGTGCTCGACAAGCTGTTCGACGCCGCCGAGATCAACCGCGTGGTGCGGTGACCGGCGCGGTGGTGACCGGCGCGGTGGCGACCGGCGCGGTGGCGCACGGCGTCGCGATCGTCGGCGCCGGGCGGATGGCCGAGGCGCACGCCCGCGCCTGGTCCGTGCTCGGCATCCCGGTGCTCTCCGTGGTGTCGCCCCGCCGCCGCCCGTCGCTCGCCGCAGCTCCGGATGCACGCTGGGCGACCACGCTCGACGACGCGCTGGCCGATCCCGCCGTCACGATCGTGTCGGTCTGCACCCCGACGCCGACGCACGCCGACCTCGCCATCCGCGCGCTCGCAGCCGGTCGCAACGTGCTGCTCGAGAAGCCGATCGCGCTGACCCTGGACGACGCGCTGGCCGTGCAGGAGGCCGCATCCCGCGCATCCGGTGTGCTGATGGTCGCCCACGTCGTGCGGTTCTTCCCGGCATACGCCGCGCTCGCCGGGCGGATCGCCGCCGGAGGGGTCGGCACCGTGCGCGCCCTGCGGGCGACCCGGATGACGTCGTCGCCGCACCGGCCGGAGTGGATGGCCGACGAGGAGCGGTCCGGCGGCCTGGTGGTCGACCTCGCCATCCATGACTTCGACCAGGCCAACCTCCACCTCGGCACCCCGCTGGCCGTGACGGCCGTGCGTTCGCCCGGCGGCTACGGCGCCCCGGTCTCCACCACGATCGAGTACGCCGGCGGCGGCATCGCCACCGTCCTCACCGTCGGCGACCTGCCGGAGGGCTTCGCGTTCAGCAGCAGCCTCGACGTCGTCGGCACAGGCGGGGTGGATGCGCTGCTCCCCGCCGACGGCGAACCGTTCGTCGCGCAGGCGGCATACTTCCTCGACTGCGTGCGCGCGGGAGTCGCCCCGGACCGCAGCCCGACGAGCGCCGCGGTGGACGCGCTCAGGGTCGCGCTGGCCGCGCGGGAGTCGCTGCGCGCATCCACCAGGGTCGTGCTCTAGAGCTCGACCGTCTTGTTCTCGCCGATGTCCGGGCGGGTGCGGGTGACGGTCGCCTTGGCGATCTTGAACACCTTCACGATGCCCGGCTCGTGCGACGCCCAGAACTCGGCGGACTCGGCACTCACGTGCAGCAGCGCGACCGACGGGTCGTCTTTGCCGTCGGGGAACCAGGCGTCCATCGCCGGGGTCCACAGCTCGTCGACCTTGTCCCTGTCGTGCACGAGCTCTGCCGTGCCGGCCAGCGACAGGTAGCCCTTGCCGGTGTCGTACGACACGTTCACCTGGGGATGCGCGTGGATGTCGGCCACCTTCGGGCTCGGATCCTGCGTGAAGAACCACAGGTCGCCGTCGAATTCTGCCTTCTGGGTGGCGAGTGGGCGGGAGTGCAATGCCCCGGATGCGGTCTGCGTTGTCAGCAGCGCCACCCGCGACGCCGAGATGAGTTCGGCGATGGTGGCGAGGTCGTCTTCGTGCGTGCTCTGGTCGTCTGTCATTGCCGTCACGCTACCCCCGCAGCGGCGCGACGCAATCGGTACGGAAACGAGAGTGCGCAAGCATTCCGCTGGAAGCTCACCGCCACTAGGTTTTAGCCATGAAGACCGTCAGGTTCGTCCGCCCCGCCATCGCCGTCGCCGCCGCACTGGTGCTGGCCGCCCTCGCAGGATGCTCGTCGTCCGGCTCATCGTTCACCGGCTCGTGGGGAGAGGACACGGCGGGCAAGCCGTCCCTGACGATCGAGTCCGACGGCACGTTCCACGGGAACGACGGGTGCAACGACATGAGCGGCAAGGGCACCACCTCGGGCGACACGTTCACGTTCGGGCCGTTCGCCTCCACGCTGAAGGCGTGCGAGGGTGTCACGCCGTGGCTGAACCTCGCGCACACCGCGAAGGTGGACGGGGACACGCTCACCGTCTATAAGAACGGCGGAGACAAGCTGGGAACGCTCGACAAGCGTTAGAACCCGATCGGGCGGCCGGGAATGAGTGGTTCGTCGCTTCCGGCGAACTCCGTGCCGTCGTTGTACGCGGCTTCGCGGCGCTCGATCTCGGCCACCAGTGCCTTGTTGAGCATCTCGGACCAGCTGCTGTCCTTCTCCTCGAACGAGGTGGCCCGGTAGGCCGACCTCGCGCGGTTGCGCAGACCTTCGGTGAGGTAGAACGTGATCGTGGTGCGGCGCGACAGTCCCGTCACCCCGGCGACCGTGGTGGGCTGGAGCCGGAACTCGGAGATGATGTCGGGCACCCTGTCGTTCGTCGCGTCCCCCTCGGGCTGGACTGCATCGACCATCGTGCACCTCGCAAAATACCGCATCTGACTACCGACCGTGTCACATACTATACGGAGCGCCGTCGTCAGCGCGAAAGCCGCTCCACGATCGACCCGAAGAGGCGGGGGCGCGTCGCAGCAGTCGGCACGATGCGCCCGCGGAGCGGGGAGCGGGCGGCGGTGACGAGCGCGGAGGTGAGCATCCGGAAGTCCCTGGTGGTCGTGCGCCAGGCCCTCTCGTACTGCGACGGGTCTGCCGCGAGCACGGCGCCGACGGCGGCGCGCGCCTGGGCGAAGCCGACGCGCATCCCCTCGCCGGTGAGCGCATCCACGTATCCGGAGGCGTCTCCCACAAGCATCAGGCGGCCGGAGGTGCGTCTCGTGGTGCGCTGCAGGAGCGGGCCTGCCCCGCGGACCGAGCTGACCGCATCCACCCCCGCCAGCCGGTCGGCCAGCTGCGGGATGCTCGCGAGGGCCGCATCCTGGTCGAGCGGCCGGGGGCCGAGCACCGCGACGCCCACGAGGTTGTCGTCGACCGGCGTCACGTACACCTCGACGTCGTCGGCCCAGTGCACCTCGACCAGGTCGGTCCACGGCGGGATCGCGTAGTGGCGGCGCACGCCGAAGCGGCGGCGCGCATCCGGTTGCTGCCTGCCCTCCAGGCCGGCCAGGCGGCGCAGCGGGGAATGCAGCCCGTCCGCGGCGATGAGCCACGGGGCGGTGCGGGTGCCGCCGGACGGGTGCGCCGCATCGGTCGCGATGGTCACGGTGGCCGCGTCCGCGCCGTTGTCCAGTCCGACGACGCGGGCCCGTTCGACGGTGGCGCCCAGCTCGACGGCGCGGGTGGCGAGCGCCTGCTGCAGCACGGTCCTGCGCACGCCGCGGCCCTTCCGCTGGGCGAACGCGTGCTCGACCCTGCGCGACCCGTCCAGGTATGCGATCCCGGACAGCGGATGGCCGGCGGGATCCACACCCATCAGGTGCAGCGCGGCCAGCGCTCCCGGCATCAGGCCCTCGCCGCACGCCTTGTCGATCGGGTCGTCCCTCGCCTCGATCACCAGCACCTCGATGCCTGCCAGCCGCGCCTCGATCGCACACGCCAGCCCGACAGGGCCCGCCCCGACGACGATCAGGCCGGGCCGGTCGCTCATGCCCGCGCCGGCTCCACAGACGCCAGTGCCTTGTTCTCGCACGGGATGCGCACGGCCAGCAGCAGCACGGCGTTCAGCACGGTGAAGGCGATGGCCGTGATCCACGCCGTGTGCACGAGGGGGAGCGCGAAGCCCTCGACCACCACGGCGACGTAGTTGGGGTGCTTCAGCCAGCGGTACGGCCCACGCGTCACCAGCGGAAGGTCGCGCACGATGATGACCCGCGTGTTCCAGCGCGGCCCGAGCGCGGCGATGCACCACCAGCGCAGCGCCTGGCTGGCGAGCACGAGCACCAGCATCGGCCAGCCCAGCCACGGGATGAACGGACGGTCGCCGAACCACACCTCGGCCAGGCAGGCCAGCAGCAGCCCGGTGTGCAGCGCCACCATCGGCGGGAAGTGCCCTCGGCCGAACTCGACCCCTCCGCGCGCGAACGACCAGGCGGCATTGCGGGAGGAGACGATCAACTCGGCGATGCGCTCGCCGCCGGTGGCGAGCACCAGGATCGTGTAGAGGATCACGCCGCGGCGCCGATCGCCGGGGCGGAAGGCGCGGCGGCAGGCACGGCGTCGTCCGACCAGCGCAGCAGCACCAGCTCGGCGGTGACGCCGGGGCCGAGCGCGAAGAGCAGGCCGTTCGTGCCCGGCGCGTGGTGCGCATCCATCAGCTCGGCCAGCACGTGCAGAACGGCGGCGGACGACAGGTTGCCGACGCGCGCCAGCGACCGCCAGCTGGCGTCGAGCGCGCCGTCCGGCAGGTCGAGCGCCCGCGAGAACGCTTCGAGCACCTTCGGGCCGCCCGGATGCGCCGCCCAGGCCCCGACGTCGCCGATGGTCAGGTCGTGCGCGGCCAGCAGGCCCTCGGCATCCGAGGCGAAGTTGCGGTCGATCACCTCGGGAACACCGGCGCTGAGGACGATGCGGAACCCGGTGCCTCCGATGTCCCAGCCGATCACGTCCGCGGTGTCCGGGTAGATGCGGCTGCGGGTGTCGACGACCTCCGGGCCGGGCAGTCCCAGCTGCTTCGCGCGCTGGTCGCCCACCATGATCACGGCGGCGGCTCCGTCGCCGAACAGGCCGCTGGCGACGATGTTCGCCATCGAGTCGTCGCTGGCCTGCACCGTGAGCGAGCAGAGCTCGACGGACAGCAGCACGGCCACCTCGTTCGGATGGCCGACCAGATAGTCGTTGACCCGCGCGATCCCGGCCGCGCCGGCCACACACCCGAGCCCGAAGCTCGGCAGCCGTTTGACGTCGCTGCGGAGCCCGAGTCTCTGCACGAGCTGCGCGTCGATCGACGGCGCCGCGATGCCGGTCACCGAGGTGAACAGCAGGAAGTCGACGTCCGTCGGCTGCAGCCCGGCCGCGGCGAGCGCCCCGGTGAGCGCGCGCTCGGCGAGCGTCGTGCCCTCGGCGATGAAGAAGTCGTTCGACTCCTGGAACGATGCGATCGAACTGTACCGTTCGAGCGGCATCACGAGGTTCCGCGTCTCCACCCCACTGGATGCGTGGATGCGGCGCATGACCGCTTGGCGCCCTGGATCGGCGGTGATCATCGCGAGCAGAGCCGCGGTGATCTCGCCCTGGCTGTAACTCCGGTCGGGCACGACCGGAGCCACCGACACGATGCGGCTCACAAGCGCAACGTACCACCGCGTGGAGGCCGCGAGACCGGGTTGCGGACTATTCCCATTTTGGCTGCGGTCAGCCGGTGATCACGGCCCGTCGCGCCGCGGTGCGCACCGCCCACCGGCCGTCGGTCCTGGTGAGCGAGAGCGGATAGTCGAGGGTCTCCGAGATGAGCTCGCTGGTGAGCACGTCGTCGGCGGCGCCCTGCGCGACGATGCGGCCGTCGCGCAGCAGCATCGCGTGGGTCGTGGTCGCCGGAAGCTCCTCGAGGTGGTGTGTGACGAGCACGCTCGCCAGGTCGGGATGCTCGGCGCGCAGCCCGTCGATCCTGTCGAGCAGGTGCTCCCTCGCCGCGATGTCGAGTCCGGTGCTCGGCTCGTCGAGCAGCAGCAGGTGCGGGTCGGGCAGGAGTGCGCGGGCGATCAGGGCGCGACCGCGCTCTCCCTGCGACAGCACCGGCCAGACGGCGTCGGCGAGGTCGCGCATCCCGAGCAGCTGGACGAGGTCGTCCGCTCTGCGCTCCTGCTCGGCGGTCGGCTCCCAGCGCATCATGCGTTCAGTGGTGCCCGTCGCTCCGGTGAGCACGACGTCGCGCACGGTGAGCGGCGAGCGCACCTCGTGGCGCGGGTTCACGTGCCCGATCAGGCCGCGCAGCTCGCGCAGGTCGACGCGTCCGAGGCGCCGGCCGAGCACCTCCACGGTGCCGCGGGTGGGGTGCACGACGGCGCCGAGCATGCTCAGGATGGTGCTCTTGCCCGCGCCGTTGGAACCGATCAGCGCCCAGTGCTCTCCGGCGTTCACGCGCATCCCGATGGCGTCGAGGATCGTCCTGCCCCCGCGCACGAAGCCGACACCCTCCACCTGCAACACGACTCGCTCTTCCACGCCTCCATCGTGGCAGCAATCGCGGGCTAGAACGGCCAGATGAGCGGCACGAGGAAGACGGCGGCGGCGAGGAAGAGGGCGACGAGGGCGAGGCCGTAGCGCCAGTAGTCGCCGAAGCGCAGGCCGGCCGGTCCCATGATCATGAAGTTGGCCGGGGTCGCTACCGGGGTGAGGAACGCGGCGGCGCAGACCACCGCGACCGCCATCAGGAAGGGGAGAGGGGAGACGCCGAGCTCCCCGGCGACGGAGACGGCGATCGGAGCGATGATGAGCGCCGTGGCCGTGTTGCTGATCAGCTGGCCGAAGATGAGCGCCACCACGCACAGCGACGCCAGCACCAGAAGGGGGCCGTACCTCCCGACCGCGGAGACCAGCCCGTTGGCGATCAGCTCGGCCGCGCCCGTCTTGGTGATGGCCGTGGACATCGGGATCATGCCGCCCACCAGCAGCAGGGTGGTCCACGAGATGGAGCGGTGCGCGCGCTCGACGGTGACGACGCGGGTGAGCACCATCGCGGCGGCGGCGAGGAGGCCGACGACGGCGGGCGGCATGACGCCCGTGGCGAGCGCCGCCACCATCAGCACGAGCACGGCCAGCGCGATCCAGGCGCGGGCGCCGAGCGGGGCGGCCTGCCTGCGCAGCTGGTCCGGTTCGTCGACGACGAGCACTCCCGGGTCGGCGAGGTTGATGTCGAGCTTGTCCCAGCGGCCCTGAACCAGGAGGGTGTCGCCCGATTCGAGCACGATGGTCTGCGCGTCGATCGGCTCGCCGGAGCGTTGAACGGCCAGGATGACGAGGTCGCCGCTCTCGGTGACCATCCCCGGGAACACGGTCTCGCCCACCATGCTCGACCGCGGGGCGACCACCACTTCCGCCACGCCGTACGTGGAGTCGATGAGCGCATCCGTGCGCCCGACCGCGCCGTTGACACCCAGCCCGGTCAGCTTGTTGTCGTGCTTCAGGATGCGGATGCTCGCGGTGTCTCCGCGGAGCAGCAGGCGGTCGCCGGAGCGCACGACGTCCCCCGCCGGGCGGCGATCCGTGCCCTGCACAGCGATCAGCTGCACTGCCGACTGGTCGCCGAGGCTGAGTTTCGCCGTCGGGCGGCCGATGAGGGGTGAGCCGCCGCGCACGCGCACCCTGGCGAACGGCTGCGGGGAGGCGTACTCGCCGAGCAGCGTCCTGGCGTGGTCGCTCAGGTCGCGTGGCATGGTTGCCGGGCGGCGTTCCGGGATGAGCCAGCGGCCGAACAGCACGGTGATGAGCACCGTGCCGACCACCAGGACGGCGCCGATGGCGGTGAAATCGAAGAAGCCGAACGCTCCGTGACCGGTGGTCGCGGCCAGTTCGGAGATGATGACGTTGACCGGGCTGCCGGTGAGGGTGAGCAGCGAACCGGCGTGGGCACCGAACGCGAGCGGCAGCAGCAGGCGAGACGGCGCGACGGAGATCCGGGAGGCGACGACCACCACGACGGGCAGCAGGGCGGCGACCGCGCCGTTCACGCTGATCAGGGCGGACAGCACGGCGACCACGAGCATCACGAGCACGGTCAGCACCGCCGTCTTGGTGCCGCCGCGGGCGACGAGCTGCTGCCCGGCCCATCCGGTGAGTCCGGAGGCGTCGAGGCCTTCGGCGACCACGAACAGCGCGGCGACCAGCACGACGGCTGGATCGGCGAATCCGGCGAACGCCTCGTGCAGGTCGAGAATGCCCGTGGCCAGGAGCGCGAGTGCCGCGCCGACCGCCACGAGCCCCGTCGGAACCTTGCCGCTCACGAACGCGACCACGGTGACGCCGAGGATCACCATCGTCACCGCGATGTCGTTCACACCCCGACCATACTGCCCGCCCCCGCCCCCGCAAATGCATGCATTCCACCCCGCCTCCCCTCCCGTCCCCAGCAATCGAGTCGGAACTTATTCACGCGACACGCCGGGGAGGGGCGTGAAGAACTTCGGACTCGATGGCGTGGGGGCAGGCGGGGCCGCTCAGGCGAGGACGGCGAGCGCGTCGATCTCGACGAGCATCTCGGCGCGGGGGAGCCCGGTGAAGACGGTGGTGCGGGCCGGGAGGACGCCGGAGGCGACGCGCGGGGCGATGAACGCGCCGTACGCGTCGTTCATCGCGGCGAAGTCGTCGCGGGTCGTGAGGTAGACGCGCAGCATCATCACGTCGTCGAAGGTCGCGCCGCCCGCCGCCAGGATCGCCTCGACGTTCTGCAGCGTGCGGGTGGTCTGCGCTGCCACGTCGCCGGGGAAGAGGTATTCGTTCGTCGCAGGGTCGACGGGACCCTGGCCGGAGACCTGCACGAACGGGCCGCGCTTCACCCCCTGCGAGAAGGTGTGCGCCGGGGCGGGGGCGTCGGTGGTGGAGATCGCGGTGCGGTCAGTCATCGGTGTCCTTTCGAGACGGTCGAGATGGGGTGGTCGGAGGAAGGAAAGGGGAATCGCCGGTGAAGCCGAGCTCCGCCGAGATGCGGGCGGTCGCGTCGTGCAGCGCAGGAAGCAGGCCGAGGACGCCCTCGTACGGCAGCACCACGTTCGGCACGGAGACGGACACGGCGGCCGCGATGCGCCCGTCCGCGCCGAACACCGGGGCGCCGACGCAGTTCATGAACGTCTCGTGCTCCTCGTGGTCCTGCGCCCAGCCGCGTTCTGCGCTGCGGCGCACCTCCTCGATCAGCTCGGCGGACGATCCGATGGTGTTGCCGGTGAAGCGCTCGAAGTCGACAGTGGATGCGACGCGCGCCAGCTCGGCATCGTCCAGCCCGCCGAGCAGCACCTTGGCCACCGCCGTGGCGTGCAGCGCGGCCGGCAGCCCCACCCGCGAGTACATCCGCAGCGGCTGCCGGGATTCGACCTTGTCGATGTAGGTCACCGTCCCGCCGTCGTATGCGGCGAGGTGCACGGTCTGGCCGGTGGCGGCGCCGAGCGCGCGCAGCACCGGGGAGGCCACGCCCCGCACATCCCGGGTGTCGAGCGCGGTCTGCGCCAGCGTGAACACCGTCGAGCCGACGTGGTATCGGTACTCGGAGTCGCGGGTGACGTACCCGTGCTCTTCGAGCGTCCTGAGCAGCCGGAGCACCGTGGTCTTGTGCACGCCGACAGCCTCGGCGAGGGCGTCGAGCGTGCGGGTGCCGTTCGAGACGAGGTCGAGCAGGTCGAGCGCGCGGGAGAGGGACTGGCTCACGACGCCGTCCGCCAGGGGATGTCGCCGGGATGCACGTGCCACGCCGACCAGGTGGCGTCCGGCGCGTCCGCGAGCAGGTCGCGCTCGCGCGCATCCGGGACCGTCAGCGGGCGGTCGCCGTGCCCGATCAGCGTCAGCGCCGCGAGGGCGTGGCCGAGCCGCAGGCACGCCGCGGCCGTCCTGCCCTCGGAGAGCCCGGCGAGGTAGCCGGCGGCGAAGGCGTCGCCCGCCCCGACCGGCTCGACCACCTCGACCGTGAGGCAGGCGACGTGGGTCTCCTCCCCCTCCCGCAGGTAGCTGGATGCGCGGCGCGCGTCGTCTTTGAGCACCACCCGTTCGAGCAGTGGATGCGCGTCGAACAGCCGCTGCGGGTCGCTGTGCCCGAAGTATGCCTCCGCCTCGTCCGCGCCGGCGAACAGCGTCCCGGCCTGACCGACGAGCGCGTCGAGCGGCGCCGTGTCCCTGCCGTGCCAGAGCCGCGGCCGGTGGTTGAGGTCGACGCTGATGGTGGTGGCCGGTCCCGTCGCCTCGCGGAGGGCCGCGACCGCCTGTGCTGCGCTGTCCGAGAGGGCGGCGGTGATGCCGCTGGTGTGCACGATGGCGGCGTCGCGGAGGATGCTCGCCGCCGGGTCGGCTGCGAGGGTGCCCGGCCCGATGGCGGACGCGGCGGACCCGCTGCGGTAGTAGTGCATCCTGGTGCCTGCGCCGTGCGGGCCGCTGGTGGTCTCTTTGACGTAGATGCCGGTCGGGCGGCTGTCGTCCGTCTCGACCGCGGACAGGTCGAGGCCGGCGTCCGTCGCGGCGGCGCGGATGCGTTCGCCGAAGCCGTCGTCGCCGAGGCGCGAGATCCACGCGGTGGGGAGGCCCATCCTGGCGAGCGAGGTGGCGACGTTGAACTCGGCCCCGCCGACGTCGGAGCCGAACGTCTCCGCCTCGGCGAGCGGCCGGTGCGCGTCCGGGTAGAGGACGACCATGGCCTCTCCGATGGTCACCAGTCTGCCCACGCGCACCTCGTCTCGTGTCGTCCCGTGCCGTCTGGGATGGTCGGCGCTGCGCCGGGGTTTCGCCGGGGATGGTCGTCATGCTAGAACAGGGAGAACAGTTTATGCAATCTACGTTGCGCCCTGTGCAACGCAAAGGAGTCGTGTGCTCGCCAGCAAGGCCATGCCGCTCGCATCCTCGGCGGACGAGGTCGCCGCCCTCGCCGAGCGCCGTCCGCCGCTGACCGACTTCCCCACGCCGCTCGTCACGGTGAGCGAGGCCGCTGTGCAGCACAACCTCGACACGATGGCCGCCTGGTGCGCGGCGGCCGGAGTGGGCATCGCGCCGCACGGCAAGACGACGATGAACCGTGAACTCTGGCAGCGCCAGCTCGACGCGGGCGCTTGGGGCATCACGGTCGCGACCCCCTGGCAGCTGTCGGTCGCCCTGGAGTGGGACATCCCGCGGGTGATGCTCGCCAACGCCCTGGTGCAACCGGATGCGCTGCGATTCGTGGCCCCGCACGCCGAACGCGTGCTGGTGTGGGCGGACTCGGTGCGCGCGGTGGAGATCATGGATGCCGTGCTGGCCACGGCGGACGACCGCACCTCGCCGCTCGGCGTACTGGTCGAGCTCGGCGCACCGGGAGGGCGCACCGGGGCGCGCAGCGTGGAGGACGCGCTGGCCGTGGCCGAGGCGGTCGCCGCATCCACCGGCCTGCGGCTGGCGGGGGTGGCCGGGTACGAGGGCGCTCTCGCGCACGACGGCACGGACGCCGCGCTCGGGGTCGTGCGTTCCTACCTGCAGCGGATGCTCGCCCTGCACGACGCGATCGAGGCCGCCGGGCTCTACCCGGACGACCCGGACGACGCCCCGACGATCCTCACCGCGGGCGGCAGCGCATACTTCGACGTGGTCGCCGAGGTGCTCGCGCCCCGCCGCGACCTGGCCGGGGAGCGCGGACGGGCGGTCGACGTGCTTCTGCGCTCCGGTGCGTACATCACCCACGACGACGGCTTCTACAGCGGCATCACCCCGCTCGGCCGCGGCCCGGGGGGTGAGTTCCGCTCGGCGATCCACGGCTGGGCGACCGTCGTCTCCCGTCCGGAACCCGGCCTGGTGCTGGTGGATGCGGGCAAGCGCGACTTCCCGTACGACGAGGGACTGCCGGTGCCGCAGGCGCTGCGGCGGTTCGGCGAGCGCACCGTGACCCCGTTCCCCGACGCCGTCGCCACCGCGATGAACGACCAGCACACCTTCGTGCGCGTGCCAGAGTCTGCGGTGGTCGAGGTGGGCGACGTGATCCGCTTCGGCCTGTCTCACCCGTGCACCACCTTCGACAAGTGGCGGGCCCTGCCGGTGGTGGACGACGTCACGGCGGAGGCGCCGCTTGTCATCGGCCTGCTGGAGACAGCGTTCGGCTGACCCCGCCGTCACCCCCCCCCGACCACCCCGACCACCGACTACGCCAGCGCAGGAGCCCATGAGCCACACCGACCCCACCCTCCTCGACACCCTCCGTGCCGACCGCGCCATCACCGTCGTCCGCGCCCCGCGCATCGACGACCCCTCCGCGCTCTGCGCCGCCCTGGCCTCCGGCGGCATCCGCGCCGTCGAGTTCACCTTCACCACCCCGGGCGTCGAGCGGATCGTCGCCGAGGCCGCAGCAGCCGCGTCCGAGCACGGAGCGCTGGTGGGCGCCGGGACCGTCACGGACGAGGTCAAGGCCGAGGCCGCCATCGCCGCTGGCGCCCGCTTCATCGTGACCCCCGGTCTGCACGACGGGGTCGCGGCGATCTGCCGCGAGGCGGGCATCCCGTTCCTGCTGGGGGCGCTGACCCCCACCGAGGTGATGCGCGCCGTGGAGGCCGGAGCCGCCGCGGTGAAGATCTTCCCGGCGACGCTCGTCGGCCCCGGCTACCTGAAAGACCTCGGCGGCCCGTTCCCCAGCGTCGAATTCGTGCCGTCCGGCGGCCTGCGTGCCGACAACGCGGCCGCGTGGGTGCAGGCGGGAGCGCTCGCCGTCACCGCAGGGTCGAGCGTGGTGTCCGCCGCGACCATCGAGGCGGCCGACTGGGATGCCATCACCGGGCGGGCGGCGGAGTTCCGGGCGGCGGCCCTCCGGCCGTGAGCGGGGAAGCCGCGCCCGGCGCATCCACTGGCGCATCCACTCTCCTCCGCGGCGGCCTGGTGCTCGACGGGTCCGGCAGCCCCGGCCGGGTGGCCGACGTGCTGCTGCACGGCGACAGGATCGCGGAGGTCGGCCGGCACCTCGATGCTCCCGGCGCCCGCATCATCGACGCATCCGGGCTGGCCGTCGCGCCCGGCTTCATCGACATGCACGCGCACTCCGACCTCGCTGTGCTCACCGACAGCGCGCACCTCGCCAAGGTCTCGCAGGGCGTCACGACCGAGGTTCTCGGCCAGGACGGCCTCTCCTACGTCCCGGCGACCGACGAGACGATGCCGATCCTGCGCGAGCAGCTGGCTGGCTGGAACGGCGTCCCGGACGGCCTCGACTTCTCCTGGCGCAGTGTCGCGGACTACCTCGCGGCCGTGGATGCACGCGGCACCGCCGCGAACGTCGCGTACCTCATCCCGCAGGGCTCGGTCCGCATGGCCGTCGTCGGCACCGAGAACCGCCGGGCCACCCCCGCCGAGCTGGACGGCATGCGCGCTATCGTCGCCGCCGGGATGCGCGACGGAGCGTTCGGCCTGTCCTCCGGCCTCACTTATGTGCCGGGGATGTTCGCCGACACCGCCGAGCTCGCCGCCCTCTGCGCCGTCGTCGCCGAGCACGGCGGCTTCTACGCGCCGCACCAGCGCTCGTACGGCGCGGGAGCGCTCGACGCCTACGCCGAGATGGTCGCCATCGCCCGCGACACGGGATGCGCGCTCCATCTCACCCACGCGACGATGAACTTCGGCGTGAACCGGGGGAGGGCCGCCGACCTGGTCGACCTGATCGACGGCGCCATCGCCGACGGCGTCGACCTCACCATCGACACCTATCCATACCTCGCGGGCTCCACCACCCTCTCCGCGCTGCTGCCCAGCTGGTCGGCGGTCGGCGGTCCGGAGGCGACCATCTCCCGCCTCACCGATCCGGCCGTCCGGTCACGCGTCGCCCACGAACTGGACGTGCTCGGCACCGACGGCTGCCACGGCGTGCCCGTCGACTGGGCCACCATCGAGATCTCCGGGGTGCGCGACCGCGCGCTCTCCGCGGCGGTCGGCCGCACCATCGCCGCCATCGCCGCCGACCAGGGCGTCCCGCCCACCGAGACGTACTTCGACCTGCTCGTCGCCGACCGGCTCGGCACGAGCATCCTGCAGCACGTCGGCGACGAGCAGAACGTCCGCACGATGATGCGCCACCCCCGGCACACCGGAGGAAGCGACGGCATCCTGGTCGGCGCGAAGCCGCATCCACGCTCGTGGGGCACGTTCCCGCGCTACCTCGGCCACTACGTGCGGGAGGAGGGCGTGCTCACCCTCGAAGACGCGATCGTGCACCTCTCCGCCCGCCCGGCCGCGCGATTGGGGCTGACCGACCGCGGGCGGATCGCGCCCGGGATGATTGCCGACCTGGTGCTCTTCGACCCGGCCACCGTGACCGACCGCGCGACGTACGACGAACCGAGTCGGCAGGCGGAGGGCATCCCGTGGGTGTTCGTCGCCGGGCGGCCGGTGATCGCGGACGGGAGGCGCACCGGCGAGACGCCGGGTCGTGCCCTGCGGAAGGCTTTGATTACAAACATTTGAGGCTTCACATATTAATGCTAATTTTCTCAGAGAGTGTCACAGCAGACACCGAAGAGAGGAAGCAATGAAGCACACCATCGCCAAGAAGATTGCAGGCATCGCGGTCGCGGCCGGGATCATGAGCGGCGCAGGCCTGGCCTTCGCAGCGCCCGCGCAGGCCGCGACCTATCACGTCGGTCTCTCTACCTGGCAGGCATACAACTACCCCGACTCCGCTGGAAAGATCCGTCATTTCAATAGCACCACCAGCGGGGTCAAGTACGCGGCATGGGCGGCGAAGGGTGGCACGTCGAAGCAGAACGTGTGCTGGGCCGGCATGACCGGGTACGGGTTCCAGATCTAGGTGCCCGGCGTGCGCAAGCTGAGCGTGCGGGCTACGGTCGTCTGGTTGGGGGCCTGCACAGCTCTCTTCCTTCTCGGCGGCTGCGCTACGGCCTCGGAGGGTGTGCCGAAAGCGTCGGGTGCGTCCTCCGAGGAGGTGCCGACATTCACTGGCCCCTGGGCCGCCGAGTTCGCCGAGAACTATCGAGAGACCGACGACGAGACGGCACGGACCATCCTCGCCAAGGAATCAATCACCGACGCCGACTACTCCGAGATCAGTGACACGTTCGTGGCCTGTATGGCCGCCAAGAACTTCACCGTGACGATCGACGACGAATATGGCGCGTTCACCGTCACGAACAGCTTCGACGGGGAGGACCCTGTACTGAAGGCTGCGTACACGGCCTGCACGTCTGGCTTCAATGCTGTCAGCGGTCTGCGAGCGCAAATGCTTCGAAACCCTGAACGATTGGACGAGAACACGATCGTCGCAGCGTGTCTGGTCAAGAAGGGCCTGGTTGATCCGGGGTACACCGCGAAGGACTATGCGCGCGACCTGGAGGACTGGAGCTTTCCGTTCGGCCACGACTCGATGAAGGCCGGTGAGTGCTTCAGCGACCCTCTTGAACTCAACAACCGGGCGGGCTGACGATGGCGTTCCGCCGCCGTACCCCTGGCGCCGCCCGGCGGCGTATCCCCGGCAGTGTCTCCCTGCTGGTGGCGGTGGGTGCCGCCACACTCAGCGTCGGTCTGTCGATCGGCGTCGCCATCGCTCCGGCGAGCACCCCGGCCGACATCGCGCGCGCCACGGGCACCGGCACCGTGCCCGTCTCGTCGCAGCAGTTCCCCGACGGGCGGCAGCTGAGCCTCGCGGTCGCCCCTGGTGCTCAGCGCACCCTCGCGTTCCCACAGGAGGGGCGCGTGACCGCGATGACCTGCGTCGCGGGCGGCGAGTTGGCGTCCGGGAGCTCTGTCGTGTCCGTCAACGACGAAGCGCTCATCCTGCTCGCTACCGGGCAGCCGCTGTGGCGCGACCTGGCGGTGGGAGACAAGGGCCCGGATGTGTCTGCGCTGCAGGCCGAGCTGGCCCGGCTCGGGCACGATGTCGTCGTGGACGGTACCCTCGGCCGCCGGTCGCTCTCTGCCGTGCGCGTGCTGGCCAAGGGGCTCGGTCATCAGTCGGCGGAGTGGCAGACCGTGCCGGCCGACCTGTTCGTGTGGTTGCCTGCTCCGGCGGTCACCGCCGCGTCCTGTGACGCGCAGGTGGGCGACCAGGTCACCGTCGGCGATCCTCTGGCCACGCTGACGCGTGCTGTCGCGTCCGCGTCTGTGCAGGGCATCCCGGCCGAAGCGGTTCCCGGGGAGCGCGTCATCGCCGTCGATGACGCGACCATCCCGGTGGATGCGAACGGTGCCGTCGTCGCGGAGGAGTCGCTGCGCATCCTGGCCGACACCCCGTCCTATCGCTCCGCGCTCGGCGGCGGGCAGGGGCAGGCACACGGGCAGGGACAGCAGGACGCCGGGGGTCAGGACGGCGCCGTGACGGTGTCCGTGGATTTCCGGCTCGCCGAACCCGTCGCGACGCTCGTCGTGCCGCCCGCGGCCCTGTACGCGATCGAGCGGGATGACGCGTGCATCCTGAGCTCCGGGAAGCCGCACGCGGTGCGGCTGATCGGCTCGCAGCTCGGCAAGACGTTCGTCCAGCTCGCCGCCCCGGCGACAGTGACGCGCGTCGACCTCGGCGTGCGGGGTGCACCGGCGTGCAGGTAGCGGCCACCGGGCTCACGCACCGCTTCGGCGACGCCGCGCCCCTGTTCGCCGACGTGAGCTTCAGCCTCCTGCCGAACAACGTCTACGCCCTCACCGGACCGTCCGGCTCCGGCAAGAGCACGCTGCTCAGCATCCTCGCCGGATGGACTGAGCCGACAGGCGGGACCGTGGAGCGCGACGGCATCCAATCCACCGCCTGGGTGTTCCAGAATCCGCACGGCGTTCCCGGGAGAACGGCCGAGGATCACCTCGCCCTTCCGCTCCTCGCCCGCGGGATGCTTCACGCTGAGGCCCGCGCCGAAGCCCGGAGGAGGCTCGCGCGAGTCGGGCTGACGGCGGTGGCCTCCGCGCCGTTCCACCAGCTCTCCGGAGGCGAGGCGCAACGGCTCATGCTGGCACGCGGGATGGCGGCGGTGCCTGACCTCCTGCTGGTCGACGAACCGACGGCGCAGCTCGACGCGACATCGTCCGACGCGGTCAACCAGGCGCTGTCGACGCTCGCGGAGGACGGGACCATCGTCGTCGTCGCGACCCACGACGCCCGCACCCGGGATGCGTGCACGGCCGCCATCGACCTGGCAGCTCACTGATGCGCCCGCTCGCGATCCTCACCGAGGCGCTGCTCAACCTCCGCTCCGGCACGACCAAGGGCGGGATCTTCGGGGCCGTGCTCTGCGTGATCCTGGTGGCCCTCGCTGCGGTGGAGGTGAGCACGGTCGCCGCGCTGCAGGATGAGGGGCGCCGCTATCGCGCATCCGGCGCCGCGACCATCGTCTACGTTGCCGACGGGCGCATCGACGGCGCGGTCTGCGAGAGCCTGGCCGACGTCGACGGAGTGCGCGCCGCCGGCGCGATCCGGGCAGCGGACAAGGTGACCGTCGACCGGCTGCCTGGATCGCGCATCCCGGCGTTCGCGGTGAGTCCGGGATTCGGCGGGTTCGAGTCGCTGGGCAGCGCGCGGCCGGGCGCAGGCGTGCTGGTGTCCGCCGAGGTCGCGGAGACGCTGGGGTCCCGGGTCGGCGACCCGCTGACGATGCGGGAGGGCTCGACGGTGGTCGGCGGCGTGTACGACTACGCCCCTGACGGCCGGATGCCCGGCCTGGGCTACGCCATCCTGATGCCGACGAGCGACGACCGTGCGTTCGACCAGTGCTGGCTCGAAGTCTGGCCCCAGTCGGCCGCCGTGGAGAGGCTGCTGCCGACGACGGTTCGCTCGGATACCGGCACGAGCGATTCACGTGCACCGCAGCTGCAGCAGCTCAACTCGACGCTCGGCGTCCGGTTCGATGGGGCAGAGCGGTTCGACGTCCGGGTCACCCGGTTCGCACCGGCGGCTGCCGCTGTCGTCGCAGCCGCGCTCGCGTTCATCGCCGCGTGGCGGAGACGGCTGGAGTTCGCTGCGGCCAGGCACAGCGGCGTGCGTGGGGGAGACCTGGCCGTGCAGGTCGTCATCGAGACGGCCGCCTGGGCGGCGTTCGCCGCGCTCTGCGCATCCGGAGCAGCCGCGGTCATCATCGCGGGAGCAGGAGACCCGGCCGCGCTCGCCGGCCTCGCCGCGCGCGTGGTCGTCTCCGGTGTCGCCGCGACGCTCGCCGGTGCGGTCGCCGCCGTGCTCCTCGCCCGGGAGAAGCAGCTCTTCGTCTACTTCAAACGGCGCTGACGCAAACGGCGCTGACGGCAAGCCTCGCCGTCAGCGCCGTCACGCGCGTACCGACCGCTACCGCGCAGACTCCTGCACACCGCGCACCGTCGCGACCAGCGGCGCGAACAGACGCTCGTCGTCCGTGATCCCGGTGATCTCGCGCACGATGTCCTCCGCGGACGCCTCGCGCAGCAGCTGCTGCAGCTCGACGCTCTGGGTGTCCTCCGGAACGTCGAACCGCAGGGCGGCGCCGACGGCCGTGAGCAGCGCATCCGGGATCCCTCCCGTGTACTGCACGTAGTCGGCGGCCGGGCCGATGAAGCGGTCGTCGCGGCCGAGCTTGCGCAGCGGCTCGCGTCCGACGCGGGTCACCTCGTCGACCAGGTACGGGTTCGTGAACCTGTCCAGGATCTTCGCCCGGTACGCTGCCAGGTCGGCTGCGTCGAGGCCGTGTTTGGCCGCCAGCGCCGCCGACGTCTCCTCCAGTGCCGCCTCGGCCGCGGAGCGCACGGCGGGGAACGCGATGGCCTCGCTGATCGTCGTCGCTCCCGCCAGGAAGCCGGTGTACGCCACGGTCGCGTGCCCGGTGTTCACTGTGAACAGCTTGCGCTCGATGTACGGCGCGAGCGAGTCGACGAAGTGCGCGCCGGGGATGCTCGGCTCCGCCCCCGCGAACGGGCTGCGGTCGACCACCCACTCGTAGAACGCCTCGACCGTCACGTCGATCCCGGCATCGGGCGCCTGGGCGGGCACGATGCGGTCGACGGCGGTGTTGGCGAAGATCGCCTTCGCGGCCAGCGCATCCCGGGTCTCGTCGTCCGGCAGCCCGTCGAACAGCTCGGCGGCGAGCAGGTCGGTCGCGCCGATCGCGTTCTCGCACGCCATCACGGCGAGCCGCGGGGCGTCGTCGGCGCGGGCGGCGAGCCCGGCGGCGATCACCGGCGCGACGAAGCGCAGGATGCGCGGGCCCACCGCCGTGGTGACGATGTCGGCCGACGCGATCTCCGCGACCAGTGCCGCCTCGTCCGTCGCGCTGTTGATCGCACGGAAGCCGTCCACCACGGTGGTCTTCGACTGCTCGCCGACCTCGTGGACGCTGTACGAGTCCGCAGCGGCCAGGGCGTCGATCAGCTCGGCGTTGACATCCGCGAACACCACCTCGTACCCGGCTTCGTGGAGCAGGAGCCCCACGAAGCCGCGGCCGATGTTGCCCGCACCGAAGTGGACGGCTTTCATGCGTTCCTCACCCGTCCTATTCGTTCACGTCGCCGAGGAGCGCGAACAGGGCGTCCGCATCCGGTGCGTCGAGCAGTTTCTGCACGTCGTCCTCCTCCGAGAAGAGGATCGCGATCTTGGACAGGATCTCCAGGTGCTCGTTGTTCTGCCCGGCGATGCCGACGACGAACCGCACCTCCTCGCCGCCCCAGTCGAGGGGGGAGGAGTACCGGATGAACGACAGGGCGGACCGCTTGATCTCGTCCTTGGACTCGTTGGTGCCGTGCGGGATCGCGAGGCCGTTGCCCATGAAGGTCGAGACGGTGTTCTCGCGGTCCTGCATCGAGTCGACGTACGCGGGCTCCACCGCTCCGGCGGCCACCAGCAGAGCGCCGGCCTCGCGGATGGCGTCCTCCCTGGTGGATGCGGTCCCCGCCGCCACCACGTTGGCCCTGTCGAGAATTGTGTCTGTCATCGGTTCGCGTCCTCCGGAGTGTTCTGCTGCGCCTTCACGAGGTCGACCACCTCGTCGTAGCGCGGGCTGTTCATGAAGTTGTCCACCGAGACGTGCTGAGACGCGGGGGACTGGCCCTTCGCGCGGTCGGTCAGCTCGCGCTGGGTGATCACGAGGTCGGCGGTGCCGTCGAGGTTGCTGATGGCCTGGTTCGTCACCGTCACCCCTTCGATGCCCGCCTTCTTGATCTTGTTGCGGAGGACGGAGGCGCCCATCGCGCTCGACCCCATCCCAGCGTCGCACGCAAACACGATGTTGCGCACGAGCCGCGACGTCGCGTCGCCCTGGGCGTCACCGGTGTCGTGCTCTCCCTCGTTGACGAGGCTCTGCAGCACGCTCGACTCCTTGCCCTTGTTGGCCTGGGTCGCGGCGACGGCCGCCGTCATGTCACCGGCGTTGCCCGCAGCGAGGTCGCGCTTGCGGCTCGCACGCAGGATGACGGAGCAGACGATGAACGACACGGCGGCCGCTCCGATCACCGAGAGCACCACGCCGACGAGGCTCGGGCCAGGGGTCTGCAGCAGCACCGCAATGATCGAGCCGGGGGAGGCCGGAGCGCGGAGGCCAGTCTGGAACGCGGCGTTGATCGCGACACCGGTCATACCGCCGGCGATGGCGCCGATGATCAGGATCGGCTTCATCAGCACGTACGGGAAGTAGATCTCGTGGATGCCACCGAAGAACTGGATGATGATCGCGCCGGGTGCGCTCGCCCGGGCGACGCCGAGGCCGAAGAACGAGTACGCGGCCAGGATGCCGAGACCGGGGCCGGGGTTCGCCTCGAGGAGGAACAGGATCGACTTGCCGGTCTGCTGCGCCTGCTCGATGCCGAGCGGGGTGAGCACACCGTGGTTGATCGCGTTGTTGAGGAACAGCACCTTGCCCGGCTCGATCAGGATGCTCGCGAGCGGCAGCAGGTGCAGGGACACCAGCCAGTTCACCGCGCCGCCGAGCACGCTGCTCAGCCACTCGACGATCGGTGCGATGCCGAAGAACGCGCCGATCGACAACAGCATGCCGACGATGCCTGCCGAGAAGTTGTTCACCAGCATCTCGAAGCCGGCCTTGATCTTGCCGTCCCAGATGCGGTCCACCTGCTTGATCACGTATGCACCGAGCGGGCCCATGATCATCGCGCCGATGAACATCGGGATGTTGCTGCCGACGATCACACCCATCGTGGCGATGGAGCCGACCACGCCGCCGCGCACGCCGTAGACCATGCGGCCACCGGTGTTCGCGATCAGCAGGGGCAGCAGGTACGTGATCATCGGGCCGACGAGGCCCACGTACTGGTTGAAGGTGTGACCACTCGGGTCCTGCGCCAGCACGGTGGCGGCGCCTTCCCAGCCGATCTTCGCCTGGTCCCCGAAACCGCCGAGGATGCCGCTGATCGCCCAGTTGGTGCTCTGCAGCCAGCCGGTCGCGATGAAGAGTGCCGTGATGAACCCCCAGGCGATGAACGCAGGGATGTTCGGCATGACCATGTTCGAGAGGAAGGTTCCGAAGCGTTGCACGTGAACGCGCGCGCCGTTCGGCTTCCGTGTCGTCGTCTCTGACGCCGTGGACATTGTGGTGCCTCGTTTCTTGTCGGGGTTACTGTGGGGGGCGCCCGGAGATGGCGGCGCGAACCGCATCCCGGGCCTCTGCCGCGCCATCGGCGGCCAGTGCGATCTCGGCCAGGCTCTTCGCCTGGTCGAGGGTGAAGCGCTTGATGGACATGCGCACGTCGGCGATCGCCGCCGGCGACATCGAGAGGGTCGTCGCACCGAGGCCGACGAGCACGACGGCGAGCAGCGGGTCGGCCGCGGCCTCACCGCAGATGCCGACCGGCTTGCCGAGCTCGGTTCCCGCCTTACCGACCTCGCCGATCAGGCGGAGGACGGCCGGGTGCCACGGGTCCTGGAACCCGGCGACGGAGCCGAGCAGGCGGTCGGCGGCGAGCGTGTACTGGGTGAGGTCGTTGGTGCCGATGGAGGCGAACGCCGCCTCGCGCAGGATGCGGTCTGCCGTCAGCGCTGCCGACGGGATCTCCACCATCACGCCGACGGTCTTCAGCCCGAACTCGGACGCCAGCTGCACGAAGTAGCGGGTCTCCTCGACCGTCGCGACCATCGGCGCCATCACCCAGAGGTCGGCGTCCGTGGCGGCGTCGGCTTCGGCGAGGGCCGTCAGCTGCTCGCGCAGCAGGTCCTCGTTCGCGCGGAGCGCGCGCAGGCCGCGCAGGCCGAGCGCCGGGTTGTCCTCGTGCGCGTCGTTCAGGAACTCGAGTGGCTTGTCCGCGCCCGCGTCCAGCACGCGCGCGACCACCTTCTGGCCGGGGAACGCGGACAGCAGCCGGATGTACTCCGCCCGCTGCTGCTCGACGGTCGGGGCCATGCGCTGGTCGAGGAAGAGGAACTCGGTGCGGAACAGGCCGACGCCCTCGGCACCCGCATCCACTGCCTTCTGTGCGCCGTCTGCCGAACCGAGGTTGGCGAGCAGCGGGATGGCGGTGCCGTCGGCGAGCGTGCCTGGCTCGGTTCCCCCGCTGAGGGCGGCCTCGCGGTCGGCGATGCGGCGCTCTGCATCGGCGCGGAGTTCGGCGTCCGGTGCGACCGTGACGGTTCCGGATGCGGCGTCCACCACGATCTCGGTGCCGTCGGCGATGGCGTCCGCCCCTGCCACGCCGACGATGGCGACGATGGCCTTCTCGCGCGCCAGGATCGCGGTGTGCGAGGTCGGTCCGCCCTCGCGAGTGACCAGGCCGAGAACCTTGGTCAGGTCGAGCAGAGCGGTATCGGCCGGCGCGAGGTCGTGCGCGACCAGGATGTACGGGGTGTCGGACTGCGGCACGCCGGGTGCCGGGCGGCCGGACAGCGCCGAGATGACGCGCTGGGCGACATCGTCCAGGTCGGTCGCGCGCTCGCCCATGTATCCGCCGAGGCCGATGAGCATGTCGCGGAAGACGGCGAAGCCCTCGAACACGGCGCGTTCCGCGGTCTTGCCGGAATCGATGCGGTCGGAGACGTCGGAGGCGAGAGTGGAGTCCTCCGCCATCATCGACTGGGCTTCGAGCACGTCGGCCGCGGTGCCGTCCACCTTCGCGGCGCGGGCGCGCAGGTCGTCTGCGACGGCGGCGACCGCGGAGGCGAAGCGTGCGCGCTCCTCGTCCGGGGTGCTGGTGCTGGCGGTGTCTGCCGGCTCGGGAAGCGGGTCGGACATCCGGAGCACGCGGCCGATGGCGATGCCCTGGCCGATGCCTGCCCCGGTGAGGATGTCGGTTGCGGTGGTGTCGGACATGATCAGGCGTCGTGATCCGTCGCGAGGATCTCGGCCAGGTCGTCGAGCACGGCCTCGCCGCCCGGTGCGTCCGTGGTGAGAACGATCTTGTCCCCGTGGTCGATGCCCAGGGAGATGACGCCCAGGATGCTTCCCGCGTCGACGGTCTTGCCGCCCTCCTTGGTCAGCTTGACCTGCGCGCCGGACTTGCCGACGGCCTCGACGAACAGCTTCGCCGGGCGCGCGTGCAGCCCGTGGGTCGATCCGACGGTGATGATCCGCTCAGCCATGATTCTGTGCTCCTTCGGTGTCGCTCGGGAACGTTTCCCGGCTTCCCATATTCATAGTCTCGCTGCTCACAGGGCCGCAGCCTGTGCGTCGAGAGCCAGGTCGAGGGCCGCGGATCCGTCGATCGCAGCGGGGGAGACGGCGGGCAGCACGGCGACGGCGGCGCCGGACGATGCCGCCAGTTCCTGCAGGGCGGGCAGCTGCGGCGAGAGGTGCGCACCGACGAGGACGACGTCGACGCCCGCGTACGACTCGAGCTGGCTGGCGCTCCCTGCGATGACGTTCGCGTCGACACCACGAGCGGCTGCTGCTGTGCGCAGCTTCAGGGCGACGAACGTGCTCGACGCGCCGGCGCCACAGACGACCAGGATCTTCATTGACCTGCCTTGCCTTTCGAGATGGTGCGGATGGAGCCTCTTCGATGCTTGTCCGCATCCACCGGTCGTGCCAGCAGCGTTTCTTCCTCCTGTGCGGAAAGATCGTCGGGGAGCGGCCACCGTGCGGTCAGGAGGTGGTTGACTCGGGGAGAAAGGTGGTCGCGGTGGCCCTCTCGGCGAAGCAGACGAGAATGCTGGACATTCTCGCGCGCCGTGCTGCCTGGGTGACGGCCGCCGACCTCGCGAGCGAACTCGGTGTGACCACCCGCAGCATCCGCAGCTACACCGCCGCGCTCAAGGAGCTGGTCGAGTCCGGTGCAAGCGGCTACCGGCTGGACCGGGAGGCGTACGACGCCTTCCTCGCCGACGCGGCAGCAGGAGCGGGCAGTGGCGACACAGCGGACTCCCCGCAGGAGCGGCTCGTCTTCCTCGTGCGCCGCCTGCTCGACGAGCCGGACGGCATCGACGTGTTCGAGACGGCGGAGAGCCTGTTCGTCAGCGACTCCACCATCGAGTCCGACCTGACCAGGATGCGCGGCCTCCTCGCGGACACCGAGCTCACGCTCACGCGCAGAGGCCCCGTCGTGCAGCTGGCCGGCCCGGAGATCGCCCGGCGCAAGCTGCTGAGCCGCCTGTTCCGCGACGAGATGCGCCAGGGGGTGGTCGACATCGCGCGCATCCAGGAGGCGTTCGCGTCCGAGGGGCTGGCGAGCTTCAAGTCCGACCTGGTCGAGATGCTGGATGCCCGGGGCTTCTTCGTCAACGAGTACGGCATCAACGACGTGCTGCTGCACATGGCGGTCGCGCTCGACCGCGTCGCCAAGAACCGCGTGCTCCCCGCCGCGGCCGACCCGGAGGTGAGCGAGACCATCCGCACGCTCGCCGACGACCTCGGCACCCTCGTCACCACGCACTTCGACGTCGTGCTCGACCCGACCGAGCTGCGCTACCTGGCGATCCTGCTGCGCACCAGGGTGATCGCGCCAGGGGCGGGATCCGACACGGTCGCCGAGTTCGTGAGCGACGACGACCTGGAGGTGGTGCGCGGGATCGTGGCACGCGCATCCACCGAATACCTGGTGGACCTGCGGGACGAGAACTTCATCGTGCGCCTCACGCTGCACGTGCAGAACCTGGTGGCGCGCGCCCACGAGAAGACGTACTCGCGCAACCCGCTGACCCGCTCGATCAAGAGCTCGTACCCGATGATCTACGAGCTTGCCGTCTACATCGCGAGCCGGTTGCAGGCCGCGGAGGACATCGTGGTCAACGACGACGAGATCGCGTACATCGCGATGCACGTCGGCGCATACCTGGAGCAGCAGTCACGCCGGAGGGATGCGGTCACCTGCGCGGTCATCTGCCCCAACTACTACGACATGCACATCCTGCTCAGGGAGCGGCTGGAGAGCGCGCTCGGCGACGAACTCGACGTGACGAGCGTAATCACCTCGACGGAGGCCGACTGGGATGCGATCGACGCCGACCTCGTGCTGAGCACGATCGAGCCGCGCGGGCGCAGGGAGAACACGGTGATCGTGCAGCCGTTCCTGACCGAGGCGGACATCGAGCACACGCGGCAGGCCATCGCGCGCATCCGGCGTCAGCGTCGCCGGGCGCGGATCAAGAACGACCTGCTGGAGTACTTCGACGAGCGGCTCTTCCTGCGGAACTTCTACGCCCGCGACCCTGACTCGATGATCAGGGCGCTGGGCGACAGGATGATCGCGGCCGGCGCGATCGACCAGGACTACGTCGACCAGACCATCGAGCGCGAGCACATGTCGTCGACGGCGTTCACCGACTCGCTGGCGGTCCCGCACGCGATGACGATGAGCGCCAAGCGCACGGCCATCGCCATCGTGGTCAACGACACCGCGATGGACTGGGGGGATGCGCGGGTCAACGTCATCGCATACATCGCGTTCGACGCGGGCGGCCGGGCATCCTTCCAGACGGTCTTCGACCAGTTCGTCGAGGTCTTCTCCGACCGCGAGACGGTGCTCTCCCTCATCCGCCGCACGGCCACGTTCCCCACCTTCATCGACGAGCTCGTCCGCATCATCGACTCGTGAGCGCCGCCCCGCCCAACCCCACAAATAATCGAGTCCGAACCTGTTCACGCGACGCGCCGAGCGCAGCCGTGAACAAGTCCGGACTCGATGGTGTCGCTAGTTGGCGGTGACCGCGTAGGTCACCGAGACGCCGGGGGTGCCGACGGCGACGGTGTACTTGTCGTTGGTGAAGACGGCCTTCGAGTCGGTTGCGCCGGACTGGATGGTGTATCCGGCCTTCTCGAGGGCGGACTTCGCGTCGGCGAAGCCTGACTTGTTCTTCGGCTGGACCGTGACCGACCAGCCGTTGGCCTCGTCGCCGCGGGCGACGAGCAGGATCCCGTCGACGAGCGGGACGTCCTTCTTCGGGAAGCTCGCGGGGAGCGTGGCCGAAGCTGCGGCGGTCTCGGAAGCCGATGGGCTGGATGACGTGTCGTTCCCGCTGCCGCTGGCGCAGCCTGCGAGGGAACCGATGGTGAGGGCCGCCGCGATGACGGCCGGAACGAGCATTTTCTTACGTGACTGCATGTTTGTTTCCTAGTGCTGTATGTGTGTCCGGAATTGCAAACATTCAGCTTACTCGCGAGGGCTGACAGCTGGTCTGCCCACAGCAGAAGGAAACGGGGATCAGCCGAGCAGCAGCGCGCTCAGCTGGTCGCTCGAGTGCACGACCGCGATGGCGCCGGCGGCCTCGGCGGGGGAGCCGTATCCCCACTCCACCAGGATGGTCGGCAGCCCGTTCTCGCCTGCGCCCTCCACGTCGAACGACCGGTCGCCCACCATCACGGTGTGCGCCAGGTCCACGCCCTGAGCGGTCAGGCGGCGCAGCGCCTCGGCGACGACGTCGGCCTTCGCGCTCAGCGTCTCGTCCTCCGAAGCGCCGGTGATCACGTCGAAATACTGCGCGAGGTCGAAGTGCTCCAGGATGCGCTTGGCCTGCAGCTCGGGCTTGCTCGTCGCGACGGCCAGCGGGATGCCCGCGGCCTGCAGCCGGGTGAGCAGCCCCCGGATTCCCGGGAAGACTGCAGAGTCGAACGCGCCGTTCTCGTGGTAGTAGGCGCGGTAGACCGTGAGGGCGTCTCGCGCCTCCTGCTCGGTCATCCCGGCGAACTCCTGCAGGGATTCGAGGAGGGGAGGGCCGACGTACTCGACGAGCTTGGCGGGGGATGGCACGGGCAGGCCGAGGGTCTCGAAGGTGGTGACGAGAGAGGAGGTGATGCCGGGTGCGGAGTCTGTGAGGGTGCCGTCGAGGTCGAACAGGACGCAGGTCCAGGTGCGGGTGACGGTGGTGGGGGTCGGGTTGGTCATAGCTGTCCTATGGTATGTGAGGTGTTTCAGAAACGTCTCAGTGCTCGCTGAGAGCTGACTCGATGTGGGAGCGGGCGACGACCATCGTCTGCTCGGTGCCCGGGTTGAACTGCACGGCAACGAACTCGGCCGACCGGATGAAGCCCAGCGCCTCGGTGGCCGGCACGATCACGGCCTGCACCTGCGTGCCCGCGCCCTCCTCCGTGGCGCCCACCGCATCCCGCAGCGCCTTCATCGACGTGAACAGCGGCAGCACGGGCTCGCCGTTCGTGGACGTGAGCGTGCGCAGGCGGGTGTCCTGCGGGGTGGATCCGGTGACGTCGACGACCAGGCCGCCCTTCACCGCGGCGGCGAGCAGTGCATCCAGGTTCTCGAGGGTGGGCTCCGCTGCGATGGCAGCCAGCGCCGTGCGGACGGCGACGTTCTCGTAGCTCTGCGGAAAGCGGGGCTGCTTCATCAGAACAGCCTGCTGTCGCTGTCGTCGAGGCCGCGCATGGCGTCGTAGTCGAGCACCAGGCACCGGATGCCGCGGTCCTCTGCGAGGGTGCGCGCCTGCGGTTTGATCTCCTGCGCGGCGAACACACCCTGCACGGGGGCGAGGTGCGGATCGCGGTTCATCAGCTCAAGGTAGCGGGTGAGCTGCTCGACGCCGTCGATGTCTCCCCGGCGCTTCAGTTCGACGGCGACGGAGCCGCCCGCCGCATCCCTGGCCAGGATGTCGACGGGGCCGATCGCCGTCATGTACTCGCGGCGCACGAGGGTGTGCCCGTCGCCGAGGAGGTGGATCTGCTCGGCCAGCAGCTTCTGCAGGTGGGCTTCGACGCCGTCCTTCTGCAGGCCGGGGTCGACGCCGAGGTCGTGCGCGGAGTCGTGCAGCACCTCGTGGATGGAGACGACGAGCATGTCCGCCGTCTTCGCCTGGGTGACCTTCCAGACCTCGGTGACACCCGCATCCCGTTGCGCGTCGTCCGGCTCGATGACGGTGAGGGTGCAGGGCGGGCTCATCCAGTTGAGCGGCTTGTACGAGCCGCCGTCGGAGTGGACGAGCAGGCTGCCGTCGGATTTGAGCATGAGGAGCCGGTTCGCGAGCGGCAGGTGAGCGCTCAAGCGACCGGCGTAATCGACGGAGCAATGGGCAATGACGAGACGCACCGGATCATCCTACGGCGCTGGCAGGATGGGCACATGACCCGCCAACTCCTCATCGGCACATATACCGAAATCCTCCCGCACGTCTCTGGGAGCGCCCGCGGCATCCTGCAGGCGGACTTCGACGGGACCACGGTGCGGGATGCGCGGCTCGTCGGCGAGTGCACGAACCCGTCCTGGGTCACGGCGTCCACCGACGGCACGCGCGTGTACGCGGTGCAGGAGACAGAGCCGGATGGCGCGGTCGAAGCCTTCGCGCGCGGCGAGGACGGTGCGCTGACGTTGCTCTCGTCCGAGTCGTCCGGAGGGGCGGCGCCCGCGCATCTCGCGCTGCACCCGTCCGGCCGCTACCTGGTGGCCGGGACGTACGGCGGCGGCTCCGTGTCGGTGTTCGCGCTCGCCGCCGACGGGTCGCTCGGCGCCCGCACCGCCTTCGTGCAGCACGAGGGCAACGGACCGGACGCCTCCCGTCAGGAGGGCCCGCACGTGCACCAGCTGAGCTTCGACCCGGTGACCGGCGACCTCGTGGTGGTCGACCTCGGGCTGGGCGACGTGCGCTGGTACGCGTTCGGCGACGACGGCACGCTGACCCTCCGCGCGGACGCGACCATCGTGCTCGGCTCGTCCGGGCCGCGGCACCTGGCGTTCGCGCCGGATGCGCGGCACGCGTTCGTGGTGAACGAGCTCGACAGCACCGTGGCCGTGCTGCGTCGCGCCGGCGACCGGTTCGCGGTGGCGTCGTCCGCATCCACTCGGCCGGACGGCGCATCCGGCGACAACAGCCCGGCGGCCGTGCGCGTGGCGGAGGACGGCCGGACGGTCTTCGTCAGCAACCGCGGAGACGACACGATCGCGGTCCTGGCCTTCGACGAGCAGGCGGCGACCCTCACCCTGGTGGATGCGGTCCCCACCGCCGGCCGCGCCCCGCGCGACCTCGTGGTCGCCCCCGGCGGGTCGCGCATCCTGGTCGCCAACCAGGACAGCAGCGATGTCTCCGTGTTCGCCTACGACCCGGACTCCCGGACCCTCACGCACCTCTCGACCGCGCCCGTCCCCACCCCCGTCTCCCTCCACGTCCTCCCCGCATAGTCGAGCGGGGCGGAGGAGAGGGTCAGGCGGCGGGGTCTGCTGCGGCGGCGGGCGCCGCGCTCGTGGAGGGGCGCACGGCGCCCGCGGCGACGAACGCCGCCACGAGCAGCACCAGCACCAGGTAGAGCGCGTTGAGCAGGCCGAACTCCTTGCCGAGGAAGCCGATCACCGGCGGCCCGACCAGGAACGCGCAGTATCCGATGATCGCCACGGCGGAGACGCGGGCGGCCGGGTTGGCCGCGCCGTCCGCCGCGGCGGACATCCCGAGCGGGAAGCCGAGCGAGACGCCGAAGCCCCACAGCACCGTGCCGATCACGACCAGCCAGAGCGGCCCGCCGAGGATGAAGATGAGCAGCCCCGCCGCGCCCAGGCCGGCGGTGATGCGGATGGCGAGGACGCGCCCGATGCGGTCGACGATCGGGCCGCCGAGCACGCGGCCGAGCGTCATCGCCGCCACGAAGAACCCGAAGACGAGGGCGCCGGTCGAGTTGCTCTGGTCGTGTCCGTCGACCACGGCGAGCGAGATCCAGTCGTTGGCCGATCCTTCGCCGAAGGCCATGCCGAGCATCACGACGCCGATCAGGATGAGCCGCCAGTCCGCCCACACGGCGAGCCCGTCGCGCATCCGCTGACGGAACGGCACGGCGGGCTTCTCCGCCACCTCGTCGCCGAGGTCGGCCTCGCGCGGGACGTAGCGCACGGCGATCACGACGGACACGGCGACCACCACGGCGATGACGGCGAGGTGCCACGACACGTCGATGCCGAGCGCGGCGGCCGCGGCTCCCACCCCAGCGCCGATGACCGTGCCGAGGCTGAAGCAGGCGTGCATCAGCGGCATCAGCGTCTTGCCGATCTCGCGCTCGACGGCCGTGCCTTCGACGTTCATCATCACGTCGACCATCCCGTTGCCGAAGCCGAGCAGGATCAGCCCGATGGCCACCACGGGCACCGAGTGGGCAACGGATGCGCCGACGCCGACGAGCACGAGTCCCACCGAGACGATGAACAGGCCGGCCACCATGCCCTTGTGCGGGCCGAAGCGGATCAGGATGGGCGACGACGCGGCGAGGCCGACGATCGCGCCGATGGACATCCCGAGGATGAGCAGCCCGACCGCCGAGGGGTCCTTGCCGAGTTCGAGGCCGTCGCGCACTCCCGGGATGCGGGCGACCCAGCTCGCCAGCGACAGGCCGCTGAGGATGAAGATCACGAACACCGCATTGCGCCAGGCGAGCAGTTCGCGGCGGCTTCTGGTGCTGGTCGGGGTCGTCTGCGACATCGGCTTATCCTGCGGGTGAGAGGGGCGAAATGGTGCTCGAATCGTTTCGATCGAAACGATTCGACTAAGCTACCACACGTGAACGACACGAGCACGACCACCGAAGCAGGAGCGGCCGGCAGCGTCCGTCCGACGCTCGCCGCCGTCGCCAGGCTGGCCGGCGTCTCCAACTCGACGGCCTCCCTCGCCTTCAGTGGCACCGGCCCGGTCTCCGATGCCACCAGAGAGCGCGTCCTCTCCGCCGCCAAAGAGCTCAACTACGCGGGCCCAGACCCGCGGGCCCGCTCCCTGCGGCGGGGCCGCTCCGGCATCGTCGGCGTGGTGATGGAGGAGCGCGTCGGCGACGCCTTCCGCGACCCGATCAAGATCGCCCTCCTCGATGGCATCTCCGACGAGATCGCCGCCATCGACGCCGGACTCCTCATCCTCACCGACGCCGGCGAGGCCGCCCAGCGCATCGAGGATGCCCCGATGGATGCCGTGGTCCTCATCGGCTGCAGCCCCCGGCTCGACGAGTCGGTCGCCATGCTCCGCCAGCGCGGCATCCCGCTCGTCGCGATCGAGGGCGACCCGGCCGACGACGTCCTCACCATCGCGCAGGACAACCGGGAGGCCACCCGCGTGGCCGCACAGCACCTCGCCGACCTCGGCCACACCGACGTCGCCGTCGTCACCCTCTCGCTCACCCGCGACCGCGCCCGCGGCCCGCTCACCGACGAGCGTCTCGCCGCCGGAAGCTCGAACACCACCCTGGAGCGCCTGTCCGGCGTCCGCGACGTGTTCCCGGATGCGGGCGGCTACGTCACCCGCGGCTCCTTCGTGGAGGAGGGCCGCATCGCCGGGCACGCACTGCTCGACGACCCGGCCGTCCGTCCGACCGCGATCATCGCCCAGAGCGACCTGCTCGCCGCCGGGGTGATCCGCGCGGCGGAGGAGGTCGGGCTGGCCGTGCCTGCCGACCTCAGCGTGGTGGGTTTCGACGGCGTCCGCGTCGACGGGCTCTGGCCGTACGACCTGACCACCCTCGTCCAGCCGGCCATCGACAAAGGCAGGGCGGCGGGGGTGGCGATCGTGGAGATGCTGGAGGGCGGCGTCGCGCACCCCGCCACGTTCACGAGCGTCTTCCACCTGGGCAACACCACGGCGGCTCCGCGCGCGCACTGATGGGCGCGCATCCCGAACCGGGCGCACCCATCGCGCGTCGAACCTCCTGCGCACCCGCCCTCCCCGCCTAGGCTGAGCCTCATGGATCTCGAAGCCCTGTACCGCGACCTGCACAGCCACCCTGAGCTCTCCTTCGCCGAGCACCGCACCGCCGGTGTCGTCGCCGACGCGCTCACCGACCTGGGGGTCGAGGTCGTCACCGGCATCGGCGTCACCGGCGTGGCCGGGGTGTTCCGCAACGGCGACGGCCCCACCGTGCTGCTGCGCGCCGACATGGATGCGCTGCCCGTGCTGGAGGACACCGGCCTCGAGTGGGCGTCCACCCAGACCGGCGTCGACCACACCGGCGCGACCGTCCCCGTCATGCACGCGTGCGGCCACGACATCCACATCACCTGCCTCCTCGGAGCCGTCGAGCGCCTGGTCGCCGACCGCGCGGACTGGTCGGGAACGCTCGTCGCCGTCTTCCAGCCGGCCGAGGAGCACGGCGGCGGCGCGCAGGTGATGGTCGAGGACGGCCTCTACGACAAGGTCCCGACGCCCGACATCGTGCTCGGTCAGCACGTCACCCCTCTTCCCGCCGGGATGCTCGGAGCCCACTCCGGCCCGGCGATGGCTGCGGTCGACACCATGCAGGTCGTCCTGCACGGCCGCGGCGGCCACGGCTCGCGCCCGGAGACCACCATCGACCCGGTCGTCATGGCCGCGGCGACCGTGATGCGCTTGCAGACGGTGGTGTCGCGCGAGGTCGCCGCCCAGGACACCTCGGTGGTCACGGTCGGCTCGCTGCACGCCGGCACGGCGAACAACATCATCGCCGCCGAGGCCGCCCTCGGCATCAGCATCCGCAGCTTCAGCGAGGAGGTGCGCGGCCGCGTGCTCTCGTCGGTGGAGCGCATCATCAGGGCGGAGGCCACCGCATCCGGTGCCGACGTGCCGCCTGACATCGAGTACGGGGAGCGCTACCCGGTCACCGTGAACGACCCGGAGGCCACCGCCCGCACCAACGGCGCGTTCGCCGCGGAGTTCGGCGAGGACCGCATCTTCGACCCCGGCGCGATCTCCGGCAGCGAGGACGTCGGCAACCTCGCGACCGCGGTCGGCGTCCCGCTGGTCTACTGGATGCTCGGCGGCGGCGACCCCCAGAAGGTCGCGGCGGCGATGGCGGCGGGCACGGCGGAAACGGACATCCCGTCCAACCACTCCCCGCACTTCGCGCCGCTCGCCCAGCCGACCATCGACACCGGCGTGCGCGCCCTGGTCGTGGCCGCGCGGGAGTGGCTGGCGTAGCAGCGGACGGAGCGGCCTCCGCTACACCACCGCTCCGGCGCGCATCCATCGGGTGGTGCGCGCCCTGAGTCCGAGCGTCACGGCGCGCGCGCCGATGTACCCGAACGCGAACGCCGCCGTGAGCCACGCCAGCCCGGCGGCGTCGTGGCTTCCCCAGACGACCACGGCCACCGCGAGCGGCACGAACACCGCCACGTTCGCCAGGCCGGTGAGCGCCAGGTAGCGCGCGTCGCCCGCGCCGATCAGCACGCCGTCGAGCACGAACACGTACCCGCCGAGCGGTGCGCCGACGCCCACGATCGCGAGCGCGGGCGGCAGCAGCGCGGCGACCGTCGCGTCGCCGGTGAAGAGCCCGGCCGCGACCGGGCTGGTGAGCAGCACCACGGCGCCGAGCACCACGCCTGCCCCGATACCCCACTGGATGCACCGCCGCAGCACCGCACGCACCCCGTCGAGGTCACCGGCGCCGAGCCCCTTGCCGACCAGGGCCTGCGCGGCGATGGCGAGCGCATCCAGGGCGAACGCCAGGGTCGCGAACACGGTCATCGCCACCTGGAACGCCGCGAGCTCGTCCGGCCCGAGCCTGGTGGCCGCGAACACCGCGAGCAGCATCGCCGCGCGCAGGCTGGCCGTGCGCAGCAGCAGCCAGCCGCCGGAGCGGGCGGTGCTCGTGAGTCCGGTGTGATGGGGGAGCAGCGGTGCTCCGACCCTCCGCGCGTTGACGGCGACGATCACCAGGTACACGGACGCCATCGCCCACTGCGCCGCGACTGTGCCCACCGCGGACCCCGCGATGCCGAGCCCGGCCACGTAGATGAAGAGGTAGTTGAGCACGATGTTCACCGCGAACCCGGCCACCGCGACCACGAGCGGGGTCTTCGTGTCCTGCAGCCCGCGCAGCAGACCGGTCGCCGCGAACACCAGCAGCATCGCCGGCAGCCCGAGCATCGAGATCTCCAGGTAGCGGGTGGCCGCCTCCGACACCGCAGTGGATGCGCCGAACAGGCCGACCAGGGCCGGCGACGCGAACCAGCCGCCCACCGCGAGCACGACGCCGAGCCCGAGCGCCAGCCAGCATCCGTCGACCCCGGATGCGACGGCCCCGCGCAGGTCACCGGCCCCGAGCCGCCGGGCGACGGCGGGGGTGGTGCTGTACGCGAGGAACACCATCAGCCCGACGATCGTCTGCAGGATCGCGCTCGCGATCCCGAGCCCGGCGAGCGGCGCCACCCCGAGGTGACCCACCATCGCGGAGTCGGCCAGCAGGAAGACGGGCTCGGCGACGAGCGCGCCGAGCGCGGGCACGGCGAGGCGGAGGATGTCCCGGTCGACCGGGCGGAGGGAGGATGACGTCACGACGCCCCAACGCTACCGAACCGCACCGGCTGCCACCCAGCCACCGTTCCGTCTCCCGTTCAGAACCGGGCGGAGAACCCGCCGTCGGTGTGCAGGAGCTGCCCGGAGACCCACCGTCCTTCGTCGGAGACGAGGAAGGACACGACGGCGGCGATGTCGGCCGGCGTGCCCAGGCGGCCGAGTGGATGCATGGGGGTGAGGGTCGCCCGGACCTCGTCGTTCATCCACCCCGTGTCGATCGGCCCCGGATTGACGGCGTTGGCGGAGATGCCGAGCGGGCCGAGCTCGCGCGCCGCCGAGATGACGATGCGGTCGAGCGCCCCTTTGGATGCGCCGTACGGCAGGTTGCCCGTGGTGTGGTCGCTGGTCAGCGCGACGATGGCGCCGCCGCCCGGCGCGACCTGGCGCGCGAACGCCGCGATCAGCAGGAGGCTTGCCCTGGTGTTGATCGCCACGTGCCTGTCGAAGCTCTCGGCCGTGGTGTCGAGGATGCCGGACTCGACGTCGTGGGCGTGGCTCAGGATGAGCGCCTCGATCGGACCGCGCTCCGCCGTGACGGCGGCGATCAGCTCGCCCGGTCCCGCGGCGGTCGACAGATCGCACGGGTAGTCGACGTCGGCGAGATCGCTGGTGACGACCTCCCAGCCGTCGCTGCGCAGCCGCGGCACGATCCCGGCAGCGATGCTGTCGGCCCGCGCCGCTCCGGTGACGAGAGCGAGAGGCACGCACCGACCATATGGCACAGGCGCCTCCCCGTAAAGATTCTGTTAGGAATATTCAGAAATTACTGAAACAAGCGTAAAGTCATCGCTCATGGACACAGTCATTGAGGCCGTCGGCCTCGAAAAACGGTTCGGCCGGGTGCGCGCACTCGACGGTCTCGACCTCTCCGTCTCCGCGGGCGAGGTGCACGGTTTCCTCGGGCCGAACGGCGCGGGGAAGTCCACCACGATCCGCATCCTGCTCGGTCTGGCCAAGGCCAGCGGCGGTCGCGCCACCCTGTTCGGCCGGGAGCCGTGGAAGGACGCCGTCGACCTGCACCGGCGCATCGCATACGTCCCTGGCGACGTGAGCCTCTGGCCCAACCTGTCCGGAGGGGAGGCCATCGACCTGCTCGCCCGGCTTCGCGGAGGCACCGCGGACAAGGCCGTGTACGCCGAGCGCAAGAAGCGCCTGATCGACGTCTTCCAGCTCGACCCCACCAAGAAGGGCCGCGCGTACTCCAAGGGCAACCGGCAGAAGGTCGCGCTCGTCGCGGCGTTCGCCACCCCGGCAGACCTCTACATCCTGGACGAGCCGACCAGCGGCCTCGACCCGCTGATGGAGGCCACCTTCAACAGCGAGATCGCGCGGGTCGCCGGCGACGGCGCCACGGTGCTGCTGTCGAGCCACATCCTCTCCGAGGTGGAGCAGCTCTGCGACAGGGTCAGCATCATCCGGGCGGGCAAAACCGTGGAGTCCGGCACGCTCTCCGAACTGCGGCACCTGACCCGCACCGAGGTCTCCTTCGTGGCGGACGGGATCACGGATGCGCAACTCGCGCGCATCCCGAACGCCCACGACCTGCACGCCTCCGATGGGCGGGTGCGCTTCACCGCGGACTCCGACAAGCTCTCCGGCGTGCTCTCCGCGCTCGCCGAGCTGGACACCCAGGGCCTCACCGTCGCCCCTCCGTCGCTGGAGGAGCTGTTCCTGCGCCACTACGGCGACGAGCTCGCGGGGGCGAACGAACGATGACCACCGCAACGCAGTCCACGGGTCGTCCAGCCGGGCCGGCGACGCACCGAGACTCGGCCGCCCGCCGCGACCAGAGCACGGGCCGCACGCTCGCCGTGCTGCTGCGGCAGCGCATCCGGCGCGACCGCTGGCAGCTGGTCGTCTGGATTCTCGGCATCGCGCTCCTCGCCCTGTTCTCCGCCGCGAGCATCAGCAACACGTACGGGGATGCGAAGAGCCGCGCGGAGCTGATGCAACTCGCCATCGCCAACCCGGCCGTCCTGATGCTGCGCGGGCTCCCGCAGGGCACAGGGCTCGCCGCCGTGACGTTCTTCGAGATCTTCACGTTCCTCGCGCTGCTGGCCGGCCTGATGTCGACCTTCCTCGCCGTGCGGCACTCGCGCGCGGAGGAGGAATCGGGCAGAGCGGAGCTGATCGCGTCGACTCCCGCTGCGCGCGTCCTGCCGACGGTCGCCACGCTCATCCACGGCGTACTCGCGAACGTGCTGCTCGCCGTCGCGACCGGTCTCGGGTTCATCGCGGCCGGGCTGCCGGCCTCCGGATCGTTCGCCGCCGGAGCAGCGGTCGGCGGCGCAGGGATCGCGTTCCTCGCGGTCGGCCTGCTGCTCGCGCAGCTGATGATGACCTCGCGCGGCGCCAACGGCTTCGCCTCCGCGGTGGTGGTGCTCGCGTACCTGCTGCGCGGCATCGGCGACGCCTCCGGCACGATCACCGGGGACGGCAGCCATCTGGTGAGCGCCTGGCCCACCTGGCTCAGCCCGATCGGCTGGGGAGAGCAGTTCGACCCGTACGGAGCGAACGACTGGCGTCCGCTGCTGCTGCAACTCGGTCTCGCGGTGGTGCTCATGGCGGTGGTGTTCGCGCTGCAGTCCGTGCGCGACAGCGGTGCCGGCCTCATCCCGGAGCGGGCGGGACGACGGGATGCGCGGGCGACGCTCGCCGGACCGCTCGGCCTCGCCTGGCGCCTGCAGTGGCCGACCATCCTCGGCTGGACCGTCGGCGGCCTGTTCACCGGGCTGCTCGCCGGTGCTCTCGGCAGCGTGGTCAGCACGTCGATCGCCAACGACCCGACCCTCGGCAACATCCGCAAGGCCGTCGGCCAGATCGGCGCGGGAGGCTCGGGGCCGATGACCCAGATCTTCATCTCGGCGATCTTCTCCATCGTCGGAGTGCTCGCAGCGGCCTGTGCCACCCAGGCGGTCATCCGGCTGCGGCAGGAGGAGGCGGGAGGAGCGGCGGAGGTGTTGATGTCGACGCCGCTGTCTCGGGTGCGCTGGCTCCTGCAGTTCCTGCTGGTGGGGGTGATCGCGATCGTGCTGGTGCTGCTCGCCGCGGCCATCGCATCCGGTCTCGCCGCCGTCTCCGCGGGCGAGGACGCCTCGACCGTCAACAGCTCGTTCGCCGCAGCGGCCGCCCAGCTGCCGGTCGCGCTCGTCTACCTGGGTGTGCTCGCGCTGGTGTTCGTGGTGCTGCCCTCCTGGACCATCCCGCTCGGCTGGACGCTGCTCGGCCTCGGAGCGTTCATCGGCATCTTCGGCGGCCTGATCGGCCTGCCGACCTGGGTGCACGACCTGTCGCCGTTCGCCCACTCGCCCGTGGTGGTCGGCACCCCGGACTGGACGGGCGGTTACTGGATGCTCGGAATCGCGGTGGTCGCGACGGCCGGCGCAGCCGCGCTCATCCGTCGCCGGGATTTCGCGATCGGGTGATGCGGCGCGGGTGATGCGGCGCACGGAAATGAAAGGATAGGCGGGTGGCGAGAGACGAGCGGGCCCTCAACGATGTGCTCGAGCACGCCGCCTCCGTGCTCACGGCCGCCGGATTCCCGAAGATGCCCGCGCGCGTCCTGATGGCTCTCACCGTCACCGAGCAGCAGGGGATGACCGCCTCCGAACTCGCCGAACGCCTGTCCGCGAGCCCGGCAGGCATCTCCGGGGCGGTCAGGTATCTGCAGACCATCGGCATCATCCGCCGTGTCTCGCAGACCGGCAGCCGCCGCGACCGCTACGAGCTGCCGAGCGACTGGTACGCGTCGATGGTGCGGCAGTCGCCGGTCTATGCGGTGCTCGCCAGCCAGGCCGACGCCGGCATCGCCGCCGTCGACGATCCTGACTCCCTGGCCACCGAGCGCCTCCGCGACATGGCGGGCTTCTACCGCTTCCTGGAGGGCCGCCTGCCCGAGCTCATCGACGAGTGGGAACAGGTCCGCGCGTCCCGTTCCTGAGTGCCTCCCAGCACGGTTTCCCACCGGATCGGCTACACTGGATGCGGAACACACCGTTTCGGTCGGCTTGACGCTCCTCTCATCGTCGCCCCGAAGACGCGCCGTTCCCACCGCGGACCACCTGTCCGCCACCGCCCCATCGCGAGGCAGCTCATCCTGAGCGCCGGTCGCGGACGTCACGCGTCGACGCGTGACGGAGGCGGATCACCCACACGCTTTGAAAGAAGTACAGCTATGTCAACGACAACCACTCTCGGAATCCGTTTCGATTCCCACGACCCCATCGCCGAAGCCTGGACTCCGTCCGAGCTCGACTCCCTACCCGCCGGCAGCCGCATCCTCGCCCCGTACCCGGAGCAGGACGGCCGCGGCGACATCCTCGTCCGCCACAACGACGGCCTCTGGCACCGCGACCTGTTCGCGCCCATCCCGTCCAGCGCGCTGACCGCCTTCCCCATCCGCGTCCTCGGCTGAGCCGCGCGCCGCGAGACGCCAGTATCTGCGCCGCCGCGCGGCGTGTCGGCAACAGATACTGGCATCTCGCCGGGGGCCACGCGCGTCGCGGGGCGGCGCGGCGTGGCCGGGTGGGATGCTGGCTGGACCATGCGTTTCACCACACCCGTGCAGAAGACCGCCGTCGTGGTCGTGTTGCTCGCGATCAACGCGGTGCTGGCGCTCGCCCTCAACGCGCTGCGCTGGGAGCCCGGCTCCATCGCCCTGTCGATCCTGCAGCTCATCGGGTGGTATCTCGTCAGCCGCGTCTTCCGCGGGCCGGGCGAGCCGGTGGCCGCCGCGCGCCCGTGGTGGCGCATGACGGCGCGCCCGCTGCTCAGCGGTGTGCTCGGCGCAGGCTACGTGGTGGTCGCCCTCGTCAACCTCGTGCTGTCGGTAGTCGGCTTCGGCAGCGCATCCGGCACCGTGTCCGTGCTGGTCGAGCTCGTGCTCGCCACGCTGTTCCTCACCACGTTCGTCCGGCTCAGGGCTCTCGGCACCGCGCCGCGAACCCCGTAGGCTGGCGGAATGACCCTGACTTCCGGCATCGAAATCTCTGAACTCGATCCCGCCGTCCGGCCGCAGGACGACCTGTTCCGGCACGTGAACGGCAAATGGATCTCCCGCACCGAGATCCCAGCGGACAAGGCGCGCTGGGGCTCCTTCATGATCCTGGCGGAGGAGGCCGAATCGGCCGTCCGCGAGATCATCGAAGCGGCCCAGGATGCGCAGGAGGGCACGGAGGAGCGCAAATTCGGCGACCTCTTCGCCAGCTTCATGGACGAGGACCGCATCGAAGCCCTCGGCACGAAGCCGATCGAGAGCCAGCTGGCGCTCGCGAGCGACGTGGACAGCATCCCGAGCCTGCTGGAGACCATCGGCAAACTGGAGCGTCACGGCCTCGCCGGCTTCTACCAGCTGTTCGTCGACAACGATCCGGGCAACCCGGAGCGCTACCTCGTGTTCGTCGAGCAGGCCGGTATCTCGCTGCCGGACGAGTCGTACTTCCGTGAAGACACCTTCGCGCCGATCCGTGAGGCGTTCGTCTCCCACATCCAGCGCATGTTCGAGCTCGCCGGGTTCCAGGATGCGCCGGAGCGTGCGCAGCGCGTGTTCGACCTGGAGAAGGAGATCGCCGCGCAGCACTGGGACAACGTGACGTCGCGCGACTCGGAGAAGACCTACAACCTGTACGACTGGGCGGACGCCGCCTCCCTCTTCGCCGGGGACGCCGCTGACGGCGCCGACCTCAGCATCTGGGAGAAGGCGCTCGGCGCGCCGGAGGGCGCCCTCGCGGAGGTCGTGCTGCGGCAGCCGTCGTTCACCGCGGGCCTCGCCGGGCTCCTCACCGAGGAGCGCCTCGAGTCGTGGAAGGACTGGCTGGCCTGGCAGATCATCCACGGAGCCGCCCCGTACCTGTCCGGCGATTTCGTCGAGGCGAACTTCGACTTCTACGGCCGCACCCTCACCGGCACCCCGCAGATGCGTGCGCGCTGGAAGCGTGGCGTCTCGCTCGTCGAGGGTGCGATGGGGGAGGCCGTCGGCCGCATCTACGTCGACAAGCACTTCCCGCCGACCGCCAAGCAGGCGATGGATGCGCTGGTCGCCAACCTCATCGAGGCGTACCGCCAGAGCATCCGGACCCTCGAGTGGATGGGCGAGGAGACCCGCGACCGCGCGCTCGACAAGCTGGAGAAGTTCACGCCGAAGATCGGGTACCCGGTGAAGTGGCGCGACTACTCGGCGCTCACGGTCGACCCGACCGACCTGGTCGCCAACGTGCGCGCTGCGAGCCTGTTCGAGTTCAACCGCGAGCTGGGCAAGATCGGCAAGCCGCTGGACCGCGATGAGTGGTTCATGACGCCGCAGACCATCAACGCCTACTACAACCCCGGCTTCAACGAGATCGTGTTCCCGGCGGCCATCCTGCAGTTCCCGTTCTTCGACGAGACGCGGGATGCTGCGGCCAACTACGGCGCGATCGGCGCGGTCATCGGGCACGAGATCGGCCACGGCTTCGACGACCAGGGCTCCAAGTTCGACGGAGACGGCCGCCTGCAGGACTGGTGGACGGCGGCGGACCGCGCGGCCTTCGAGGAACGCACCAGCAGCCTGATCGAGCAGTACAACGCGCTCGCTCCCGCGCAGGTGCCGGACCACCACGTGAACGGCGCCCTCACCATCGGCGAGAACATCGGCGACCTGGGCGGTCTCGGCATCGCCTGGAAGGCCTACCTGCTGTCGCTGAACGGCGAGGAGCCTCCCGTGGTCGACGGCCTGACCGGCGCTGAGCGGTTCTTCCTCAGCTGGGCGCAGGCCTGGCAGCAGAAGGGCCGCGACGAGGAGGTCATCCGTCTGCTGGCGATCGACCCGCACTCGCCGAACGAGTTCCGCTGCAACCAGATCGTCCGCAACATCGACGACTTCTACGAGGCGTTCGGCGTGTCCGAGGGCGACGCCCTGTGGCTCGCGCCGGAGGAGCGCGTCACCATCTGGTAGCCCGTCTCGATACCCCGCGAAGAGGGTGAGCGCCGCCCCCTCTTCGCGGGGTAACATCGAGCGTGTTGTGCCGGGGGGAACCCGCCCGGGCGCACGTACGCGGATCCGGGGGGACCGCACCCGAAAGACCAGACTCGGACGAAGGACCACCCATCCCCGTGACGATCCAGACCCAGGATTCCGAACGCCGCAGCAGGCATGCATCGCCTCGGCGCGGCCGGCATCGGGGGGCGGTGGCGCCGGAGGATTTCAGCCGAGGATTCTCCTCCCTGGGTCAGCTGGCGCTCAGCGGCGTGCAGGTGTCCGCGCGCGCGACCGACCTGACCACCGGCGCCGTGCTGTTCTCCGTCGACGACCACGTCGTCATGCCGACCGCGAGCATCGGCAAGGTGCTGCTACTGGTCGAGGTGGCGGCCCGCCTGCAGTCCGGCGAGCTGAGCCCGCTCGCCCTGCTCGACCGCTCCCCGCAGGATGCGGTGGGCAACTCCGGCATCTGGCAGCACCTCGCGGCACCCGCGCTTCCGGTGGCCGACCTGGCCGCGCTCGTCGGGGCCACCAGCGACAATCTGGCCACGAACGTCCTGCTGCGCCGTGTCGGCCTGGAGGCCGTGAGCGCCCGCACCGAGGCGCTCGGCCTCACCCGCACCGCCCTGCTCGACCTGGTCCGCGACCACCGGGGCCCGGACGACGCGCCTCAGCTCTCCGTCGGCAGCGCGAACGAGCTCACCTGGCTGTTCTCCTCCCTCGCCCGCGGCGAGATCGTCGACGCCCCCACCAGCCAGCGCGTCATTTCCTGGCTGTCGCTGAACAGCGACTTCTCGCTGGTGTCGAGCGCGTTCGGCCTCGACCCGCACGCCCACCGCACCTCCGAGCACGGCATCCTGCTCGTCAACAAGACCGGAGTGGACCACGGCGTCCGCAGCGAGGTCGGCGTGCTCCGCGGGCCCCGCGCCGGCGTCACGTACGCGGTGTCGATGTACTTCGACGACGCGAGTCTCGCCTCCCGCCTCTCGGTCATCGACGGGATGCGCACCGTCGGCGCCGACCTGCTGGAGTACGTCTTCTAGCGTCCGCCGAGGAACGCATCCTCCGCCGCGTAGTCGAACCACCCGTCGGCCGCTGCCCGGTCCGCGAGCGCGGGGAACACCGCCTCCCAGCTCTCGTCGCGGCGCTCCGCCGCGTGCGCCTCGCGCACGGCCCAGTCGATCGCCGCGCGCACCGACTCCGCATAGGTCACCGGAGCGCGGTAGCCCAGCTCGACCGTCGCCAGTGCCATGCTCAGGACCAGTGGATGCGCGACCGTCCACGGCGTCGAGCCCAACCCGTCCACCGGCGGTCCGGGGAAGGTGACGATCTCGACCTCCCTGTCGAGAGCGGCGAACACGGTCTGCGCGATCTCCGCGACGCTCAGGTTGTCGTCGTCGACCGCGTTCAGGATGCGGTGACCCGGCTGTTCGGCGCACAGCGCGACGAGCTCGGCGATGTTCACGGTCGACGACGTGCTGAACCGGTTGGCTCCGTCGTCTGACAGCACCACGCGCGTTCGGCGGTCGAGCGCGCGCTTGATGAAGAACCATTCGCGGAGCGCCGGGCTGAACGGGCCGTGGATGGCTCCCGGCCGCAAGATGCTCACCGGCAGGTCGTCCGCGGCGAGCAGCCGCCACTCCATCGCCGCCTTGAGCGGCGAGTACGTGCGCTTCCGGTTGTCGACGGTCGCGTCGTCCTCGCGCAGCGGGATCGGGTAGTCGGGGAAGTCCTCCGGCCCCGTGACGATGTCCAGGTAACCGCCGTTCCTGCCGGTGTACACCGAACCGGTCGAGATGACGACGAGCGAGCCGATGTCGCCGGCCAGCCGCACGAGCTGGTCGGCGTGCCGCGGTTCGTACGCCACCGTGTCGAGCACCAGGTCGTGGCCGCGCGCCTTGGCGAGCAGCGCATCCGTGTCGTCCCGGTCGAGGCGGATGGTGGTGACGTCGAGGTCGGCGAGGGCTGCGTCGCCCGGATGGCTGCCGCGATGGGCGACGAGGACGGACCAGCCGTCGGCGGCGAGACGCCGGGCGGCGGCAGCGCCGATCTGCCCTGTGCCTCCGATGATCATGGCGGTGCGGGTGGTGTCGGCCTGCATGGCACCAACCTACGTCACTTCATCAGCGTCCTGGCGAGCGCCAGGTATTCGCGGGCGTGCGCATCCGGGAGGTACGCCTTCCCGATGGCGCTCCCGATCGCCGGCAGAGCCACCGGGTCCGGGTACGCCATGTAGATCGTCTCGTAGGTCGGGTTGAACTTGCTCTTGAACTTGAACAGCGACGCGAACCCGTATGCCGGTTCGAGCGTGCGGCCGAGGAAGCCGAGCAGCCGGTCCATCGTGGTCGGGTCCGCCGGAGCCTCTCCGTCCACGACGGGCTTCGTCGCGAGGGGAGCACCGGACAGGCTCAGCACCTCGATGCCCTCTCCCTGCATCCTGAGCGCCGCCGACGCGATGATGAACTCCATGATCCCCGGGATGGATGCGTCCCCGCGCCGCATGAAGTCGATGGTGTATCCGACCACCCGGCCGTCCCGGTAGCTGGGCAGCCAGCTGGTGATGGCCTGCAGCCCGCCGTCCGGGTCGAGCGCGAGGTAGAGAGCGACGTCCGGGTCTTTCAGCTCCTCGAGCGCTCCGAGGGTGAAGCCCATCTCCGGGAGTTCCTTCTCGGAGACCCACTGCTCGCTCATCGCGGTGATCTGGGTGGCGAGGATGGGCGGAAGCTCATCCCACGTGGTCCACAGGGTGGTGATGTTCTCTTTGATGCCGCGGTTGTGCGCCTGCCGCACCTTCTGCCACGGCTTGCCGGCCATGTCGAAGGTCTGCGGGTGCATCAGCGTCTCCTCGCCGACCGACATGTACTGCCAGCCCAGCGCGTCGAACACCGGCAGGTACTCGCCGTGCACGCTGTAGAACACCGGCACCCAGCTGTTCGCGTCGCAGAACGAGACGAACTCGGCGATGGTGCGCTCTGCGCGCTCCGGGGCGCAGACGGGGTCGGAGAGGGTGATCGCGATGCCGTTGATGACCCGGTACGCGACGGCGGCCTCCCTGTCCTCGCTGAACCAGTAGACGTTGCCGGGCCAGGTGCCCATGAAGCCGAGGGTTCCTCCGCCTCCGCGCTTGAGCAGCTCGCGGAAGCGCACCTCGTCTCCGACCGTGCGCCCGGTCGCCGTCGCCCGGTACAGCTGCAGCGTCGCGAGCACGAACACCGCCCAGAACACCGGCCCCACCCACTGGTACAGGATGCTGACGAACGTCGACGTCGGAACGATCACGGTGCCGGTGATCGACTCGAACCCCGCGGGGACGAACCGGCGCAGCGCCGACGCGAACACCTCCCCGATGGTCGCGTCCGGCACGAACTCGGTGAGCGACGCCAGGCCGGCGATCAGGTACGAGATCGCGAGGATCACGAACGCGCTGACGATGATGATCGCGAACCGCACGATGGCGGCCCGCGGCGCCCGGATCTGGAACTGTCGGCGGGTGACGACCAGCAGGATGATCGACGCGACGGGCACGATGAACGCCGCGGCCACCCAGAACAGCAGCTCGATGGCCGGTGCGAGGTCTTCGATGTCGTTGGCGTCGATGCTGAGGTTTCCGGCGGGCAGGGCGGTGAACGGCAGCACGATCATGGCCGCGTTGACCACGAAGCCGAGGATCAGTGCGAACCGCCGTCCGCGCCGCAGCCCGATGGCGGTGACGATCAGCAGCACCAGGGGCAGCAGGCTGAGCAGCAGAGGGCCGATCCCGTCGACGGAGACGAGCGCGAGGTCGAGGCGGCAGTTGGCTGTGAAGTCCTTGTCGCACTGGGCGAGGACGGTCTGCGCATCCACCTGCTGATGCTCGAACAGTGCGCTCACGAACGAGAGCGGCCCGAACCCGCCGGGCGGCAGCAGCGCCACCAGAGGGCCGATGGCGGTGATCGCGACGAGGGCGGCGATCAGGTTGCGTGTCTCAGCGTGGGAGCTGCGCCGGATGCGCTTGACCGTGCCCGGCCGCAGCAGCGTTCCGAGGCCCAGGCCGAGCAGGGCAGCGATCAGGCGGAAGACGTTGTTCTGGTCGCCGTTGTAGAGCACGAACATCAGCACGACGGCGAACGTCAGCAACCGGATGCGCCTCCGCCACAGTGCCGAGGCGAACGCGCTCGCCGTGATGAGCGCACCGATGATGCCGACGGTCGGGTCGAGCGTGAAGTCGAACTCGGTGGTCGTCGCCCAGATCTCGCCGAACGAGGCGGCCGACCACTGCAGCAGCACGCCGAGTGTGATCCCGACCACGCCGGTGGCGAGGAAGGCGATGCTCGCCCTCAGCGTCCCGATGAGTCGCTCGGCCGTCGCCAGGAGGGTGAGCGCGAGCACGACGACGATCACCAGCTGCGCCGGATCCTCCGGCACGAACAGCGCCGTCAGCGGCGTCCACCAGTATCCGGAGTCGATGGTCGGGCCGACGCCTGCCGCCCACAGCATCGTCTGGTCTCCGCCGGTGGCCGGACTCCACATCGTGCCGGTGACGATCGAGGTGACGATGACGATCAGGGTGAGCGCGATGCTCGCCAGGGCCACCCCGGCGTAGCGGATGACCGCCTGCCAGAACGGCGCGGGCGGTCTGCGGCCCTTCCTGCTGCGTGCATCCGGCGCATCCGGGGCTGTCGTGGTCTGTGTGTCGGTGGTGCTCATGGTCTCCTCCGTCACGATCTCACTGTCGGCTCAATCCGAGAAGCGGGTAGAGGATCTCGAAGTCCTTGGTCAGGCCGCCATCGAGCGCGTCGACCACATGGCCGGCGCCCGGGACGACGTAGTAGGTCGTGCGCATCCCGGCGGCCTCGGCGGCCTGGGCGTTGCGTTCCACGCCGGGGATGAAGGTCGGGTCGTTGCCGCCGACCGTGAACACCGCCGTCAGGTTCGCGTACCGTCCGGGGTTCGCCGCGAGGATCGAGGTCGGCTTGGCCGCGTCGAACGCCGCGGTGCTCCCGCCGAACACCTGGTCGATGGTCTGCCGCTGGATCTCGACGCCGGGGTACTCGTCGCCCGAGACCACGAGCAGGTTGCCGTACTGATCCGGATGCTCGGCCGCGTACTTGAACGCGCACGCCCCTCCGTTGGAGTACCCGCCGATGGTCCACGCCGCCGGCGAGTGGAGCACGTTGAGGTGCGTCCGGATCCAGGCCGGGACGTCCTTGGTGATGTACGTCTCCGCCGCGCCGAAGGTGCTCGAGTCCTCGCACGCCGGGTCGCCGTTCGTGCCGATCTGGTCGGCCACGACCGCGATCGGAGCGAGCCCCTGGTGCTCGGCGGCGTACGTGTCGAGCACGCCGCCGATGTACTCCGGGTCCGGGTTGCCCGGGTAGCCCATCATGAAGATCACCACGGGCAGCCGTGGCGGGTTCTTCACCAGGGCGGCGGGCGGCAGGTAGATGCCAGCCGGCCGGGCGTCGAAGCCGCTGGACGGGATCACCTGACTGCCCTGCTGACCGGTCTTGGGCATGTCGGCCGGCGGCTTCCACGTCTCGTACAGCGGCTGCGTGGGGTCGGGCGCCGACGTGTTCACCGGCTGGTCGATGTCGATCTTCCCGGCCGTGCTGATCCCGAACAGCGAGCCGAGCGTCGGGTCGAGGCCGTAGTACGCGTTCACGCCGAGGGTTCCGGTGATGGCGAAGATCACGATCCCGATCAGCGCGAGCACCTTGCGCCACCAGTGCGACGCCCACAGGTTCACCAGCGCCAGCCCGAGCGCGGCGAACGTGCCCATCAGCCAGAAGGCCACCTGCCAGGGCAGCGGGGTCCCGAACACGTCGAGCGCGTTGACGAGGAAGAACAGGGCGACCGCGACCACCGCGCCCCCGAGCATCCCGAGCAGTGCGGTGACGATCCAGCGCGGCGTCGGCCTCCGGATGAGGAGGTACAGCACGAAGGCGGCGCTCGCCACCAGAAAGGTCGCGTAGACCGGTCCGTCGATGATGCGGATGCCCCAGAGGACGTCCATCGCCCCTCTCCCGATCTCCTCGCGGTTCGTGGCACCACCCTAGTGGTGCCACGAACGGCTCGGCTATCGGTCGGCGCCGGGCGTGGCGCGCCTAGATCTCCTTGAGGCGCTTCGCCAGGTATTCGTCGAGCTGGTCGATCGGGATGCGCTCCTGCTGCATCGTGTCGCGGTCGCGGACCGTGACGGCGTTGTCTTCGAGCGAGTCGAAGTCGACCGTGACGCAGAGCGGCGTGCCGATCTCGTCCTGTCGGCGGTAGCGGCGGCCGATCGCTCCGGAGTCGTCGAAGTCGACGTTGCGGCGCTTGCGCAGGTGGTCGGCGAGCGACCGGGCCAGCGGTGAGAGCGCCTCGTTGCGGGAGAGCGGGAGCACGGCGACCTTCACCGGCGCGAGGCGCGGGTCGAGGTGCAGGACCGTGCGCTTGTCGGTCTTGCCCTTGGCGTTCGGCACCTCCTCCTCGTCGTACGCGTCGACCAGGAACGCCATGAGCGCGCGGGTGAGACCGAACGACGGCTCGATCACATACGGGACGTAGCGCTCGTTCTTGTTCTGGTCGAAGTAGCTCAGGTCTTTGCCCGAGTTCTCGATGTGCGTCTTGAGGTCGTAGTCGGTGCGGTTGGCGACACCCATCAGCTCTCCCCACTCGTTGCCGGTGAAGTTGAACTTGTACTCGATGTCGACGGTGCGCTTCGAGTAGTGCGCCAGCTTGTCCTTGGGGTGCTCGAACCAGCGGATGTTCTCCGGGGTCATGCCGAGCTCGATGAACCAGTTCCAGCTCAGGTCCATCCAGGTCTGCTGCCACTCCTCGTCCGTGCCGGGCTCGACGAAGAACTCGATCTCCATCTGCTCGAACTCGCGGGTGCGGAAGATGAAGTTCCCCGGCGTGATCTCGTTGCGGAACGCCTTGCCGATCTGGCCGATGCCGAACGGCGGCTTCTTGCGCGCCGTCTGAAGCACGGCGGCGAAGTCGGTGAAGATGCCCTGCGCCGTCTCCGGGCGGAGGTAGTGCACGCCGGACTCGTCGTCGACGACGCCGAGGTAGGTCTTCATCAGACCGGAGAACTGGCGGATCTCCGTCCACTGGCCCACCTTGTCCGGGTGGTCGGGGTCCGGGATGTCTGCGAGGCCGTTCTCCGGCGGGTGGCCGTGCTTCGCCTCGTACGCCTCGAACAGGTGGTCCGCGCGGTAGCGCTTGTGGGTGATGAGCGACTCGGTGAGGGGGTCGCTGAACACCTTGACGTGTCCGGACGCCTCCCACACGGCGGTCGGCAGGATGATCGCGGAGTCGAGGCCGACCATGTCGCCGCGGCCGCGCACGAACGCGTTCCACCACTCGCGCTTGATGTTCTCTTTGAGCTCGACGCCGAGGGGGCCGTAGTCCCAGGCGGAGCGCGTTCCGCCGTAGATGTCGCCGGAGGGGAACACGAAGCCGCGGTGCTGCGCCAGCGTGATTACCGAATCGAGTCGTGACTGTTCAGCCAATGGTGCTCCCTGTGTCCTGCGAGTTGTGGGGTGTTCCGGGACGCGGCCCGCCCGACAATCCTATCGACCATGCCCGGGATGCACGGGGCGCGGTGGTCAGCGGGCGCGGTACTCCGAGTCCAGCAGCCCGTAGATCGCGGTGTCTCCCCACTCGCCCTTGAAGATCTCGTTCTGGCGCAGGAGTGCCTCCTGGCGCATCCCGAGTCGTTCGCAGAGCCGCGCGGACGCCTCGTTGCGGGGGTCGAGCTGGGCGAAGACGCGGTGGGCGCCGAGCGTGCCGAAGCAGATGTCGAGCACGCGCTCCGCCGCCTCCGTCGCGTAACCGCGGCCGTGCACGGCCGGATGGAACACCCAGCCGATCTCGACCTGCCCGTGCTCCTTGCTCTTGAGGAAGATGCTCATGTCGCCGACCACCCGGCCGTGCCCGCCCTCCGGGTCGGGGAGCTCGACGGCGTAGACCAGGCCGTCGCCGTCTTCCGAGAGCTGGTTCATCGCGAGCCGCTTCTTCAGGTGCTTGGCCGACTCCTCGTGGTCGTGCACCTCCCAGTAGAGGTAGCGGACGACGTCTTTGCGCTTCTGGTACTCGTGCACGTCGTCGAGGTCGCCGGTGTTGAGCGGGCGCAGCAGCAGCCGTTCGGTGCGCAGCTCCTCCGCGGAGTACGGCAGCCCTGTCGCGCCGTGGGGGTCGTCAGCCGCTTCGCTCACGGTTCCTCCTCGTGGTTGTGGTCAGGATGCGGCGCTCTCGTCGCCGACCGCGCGCAGGCGGCGCTCGGTGACGTCGCCGATGTCGAGCCCGTAGAGCGCGTTCGCGGCGTCGACGAACGACTGCGCCTGGCCGTCGCGGGCCAGTTCGCGGGCGCGGACGGACGGGGTGTGCAGGAGGACTCCGGCCAGGTGCCGCAGTGCGGCTTCCGTCTGCTCGCTCGAGTCCCCTCGTCCGCGGGCCCGCTCGATCTCCGCATCCAGGATGTCGAAGATGTGGCCGCGCAGAGCGACGAGGGCGGGGGTGACGGCCTGCTCGGCGGACTGGGCGGCGAACTCGGCGGCGGCTGCCCCGACGATGCTGCGCGCATCCTCCGCGGCGTTCAGCTCTTCGAGCGGTGCGTGCCTGCTGATGGTCTCCAGGTCGAGGAGCTCGGCGCCGTGCAGCTCGGCGACGGCGGCGTCGACGTTGCGGGGGAGACCGAGGTCGATGATGAGGCGGCGCTCGACGGCCTGCGGGCGCAGCAGCGCCTGGGCGAGCTGCGGCTTGGTGAGGATGGGGTCTGTCGCGATGCTGCAGGTGACGACGAGGTCGCTGGTGGCGAGCGCGTCCATGAGGTAGCCGGGCTCCACGGGCTCGATGGCGTGCGACACGGCGAACTTGGCCGCGCGACCCGACGGCGAGAACACGCGCACGTCCGTCACGCCGCGGTCGCGCAGGGCGGCGAGGCTCGCTCCCGCGTACGCGCCGGTGCCGACCAGCAGCACGCGGGTCGCCGACCAGTCGGTCACGCGGCTCTCCGCGAGGTCGAGGGCCAGGCGCACCATCGAACGGCCTGCGGTGGTGATCCCGGTGCGGTTCTTCACGCCCCTGGAGGTGCGGGATGCGCCCTGGAACAGTCGTTCGAGCTCGCTGGTGACCGTGCGGGATGCGCGGGCGGCCTCGAGCGAACGCCGCACCTGCCCGGCGATCTCGCCCTCGCCGACCACGACGGACTCGAGCCCGGAGGAGACGGCGAACAGGTGCTCGGCGACGCCGTGGTCGCAGATCACAGTGCTCGACGCGCGCAGTTCGTCCGCGTCGATCCCGGATGCGGCGCTCACGGCCTCGATGACCGTCTCCGCGGACACGGCGCGGGCGGCGGGCAGAGGCTCGTCGATGTCGAGGTACGCCTCGAAGCGGTTGCAGGTGGCCAGGACGACCGACCCGCTGATCACCTCGCTGTGCTCCGCGAGTGCGGCGGTCACGGCCGGAGCGTTTCGCTCGAGCCGTTCCAGGAGGTCGAAGTTCGCAGTGCGATGACTCGACGAGAAGCACAGAAGCACGCCAGAGAGCCTACGCTCGCCCGGGCAGAACCTCGAATCGGAAGCCGCTCATGCCGCGCGCTCAGGTTCGATTCCCTGCACTTTGGCAGAATCAGGGGGTGAACACCCTCGACCCGACCCATCCACTCGCCGCCGGACGCACCGCATCCAGTCGCCTCGTCCGCGCATACCAAGGGGAACGGCAGGCGGTGACACCCGTCTGGTTCATGCGCCAGGCAGGTCGATCGCTCCCCGAGTACCGCGAGCTGCGGGTCGGCACCCGGATGCTCGACGCCTGCCTCGACCCTGCGCTCGCCAGCGAGATCACGCTGCAGCCCGTTCGTCGTCACGGCGTCGACGCCGGCATCTTCTTCAGCGACATCGTCATCCCGCTGCGCCTCGCCGGCGTGGATGTGGACATCGTCCCCGGCAAGGGACCCGTGCTCGGCAGCCCGGTCCGCACGGCGGACGACGTGGACAGGCTCACCGCCGTCGACCCCGCCTCCCTCGACGCCGAGGTGTTCGCCCCGATCGCCGAGGCCGTGCGCATCACCATCGCCGAGCTGGGGGACACCCCGCTGATCGGCTTCGCGGGAGCCCCGTTCACGCTCGCCGCCTACCTGGTCGAGGGCGGCCCGTCGAAGGACCACATCCGGGCTCGCACGCTGATGCACGCCGATCCGGCAGCGTGGGCGAAGCTCATGGCCTGGACGGCGGACATCACCGGCGCCTTCCTCCGCGCGCAGGTGCTTGCCGGTGCGAGCGCCGCGCAGCTGTTCGACTCGTGGGCAGGCTCGCTGTCGCTGCAGGACTACACGGAGCACGTCGCCCCCGCGTCCACCAGGGCGCTGTCGCACGTGCGCGACCTGACGTACGACGTGCCTGCCGCCGACGGGGCGGAGGGCGCGCAGACCCGCAACGTCCCGATCGTCCACTTCGGTGTCGGCACGGGCGAGTTGCTGAAGGCGATGCACGAGGTCGGGGCCGACGTGGTCGGCGTCGACTACCGCATCCCGCTGGACGAGGCGAGCCGTCGTCTGGGCCACGTCGTCCCCATCCAGGGCAACATCGACCCCGCCGTGCTCGACGCACCGTGGGAGGTGCTCGAAGCCCACGTCGTTGACGTGCTGGAGCGGGGAGTGGATGCGCCGTCGCACGTCCTCAACCTCGGCCACGGCGTGCCGCCGGAGACCGACCCCGCCGTGCTCACCCGCCTGGTCGAGTTCGTCCACAGCCGATGAACGCCGCGCAGGGCGACGACCTGGGCGACGACCTCCGCAGCGTCGTTGAGGCTCCACCGACCCGCATCGTGGTGATCGGCGGCGGCATGGCCGGCCTGGTCGTTGCGCGGGACTGCGCGCGGCCGGGCTTCTCCGTCACCCTGCTGGAGGCGTCTGACGCGTTCGGCGGCTCCGTCGCCGCTCTCGACGTCGGCGGCATCACGGTCGACGCGGGCGCGGAGAGCTTCGCCACCCGCGGAGGACACGTCGCCGCGCTGATCGAGGAGCTCGGCCTGTCCGACGATGTCGTCCAGCCCAACCCGGCCGGCGCGTGGGTGCGCTACGGGTCGCGCACCGTGCCGCTGCCCAAGGCCGGGCTGCTCGGCATCCCTAGCTCGCCTCTCGCCAGCGACGTCGTCGCCGCGATCGGCTGGGGCGGCGCGCTCCGCGCATACCTCGACCGGCTGATGCCGGTGCTCACCATCGGCAAGGAGAAGCGCCTCGGCACGCTCGTGCGCAAGCGCATGGGCGCGAAGGTGCTCGACCGCCTCGTCGCCCCGGTGGCGACCGGCGTGTACTCGGCCCGGCCGGACGACCTCGACGTGGATGTGGTCGCTCCCGGACTCAACAACGCCCTCACCCGGCTCGGCTCTCTCTCCGGAGCGGTCGGTGAGCTGCGCGCGAACGCGAAGGCGGGCAGCGCCGTCGGCGGCATCGACGGCGGGATGTGGCGCCTTCCCGCCGCGCTGGCCTCCGCCATCGCGGAGCACGGCGGCGTGCTGCGGACAGGAGCGCAGGTGGTCTCCGTCGAGCCGTGGGTGGCCCCGGACCCGGAGTCCGCGGAGACGGACGAGACGACCCGGCAGGGCGCAGACCCGGCCCAGACCGACGCTGCCGCCGAAGCAGCCGACGCCCTCCCCGCTCGCTGGACCGTCCGCCTCGCCGACGGCGAGGAGCTGCCGGCCGACGCGGTGATCCTCGCGACCCCGGCGCCCGCGGCCCTCGCCCTGCTGGCGACGGCGTCGCCCGAGCTTGCGCGGCTCTCCGAGCTCGACTGGCCGTCCGCATCCAGTGTCGAACTGGTGACGCTCGTCCTCACCGACCAACGCCTCTCCTCCGCCCCGCGCGGCACGGGAGTCCTCGTCTCCGACGCCGAGCGCTCCGACGTGTCCGCGAAGGCCATGACGCACTCGACGGCGAAGTGGGCCTGGCTCGCCGAAGCGGTCGGCGCAGGACGGCACGTCGTGCGCCTCTCCTACGGGCGGGCGGGCACGTCGTCGGAGACCGCTGGACTCGACGACGCGGCTTTGCGCGCGCTCGCCGTGTCCGACGCATCCACTCTGCTGGACATTCCGCTCACGGAATCCGAGGTCGCCGCCTTCGCCCGCACCCGCTGGACGAACGCGCTCCCGTACGCCGCCCTCGGCGAGGGCGCGCGCATCGCAGCGGTCCGCGAAGCCGCGGATGCCGTCGAGGGGCTGGAGGTGACCGGCTCGTGGCTGACCGGCACCGGGCTCGCCTCCGTGGTCCCGGATGCGCGCCATTCGGCCGAGCGCGCCAGGGGGCTACGCTGGAAGGCACTGACCGAGAACCTTTGACGAACGGGGTGCGCAATGCGCGGAAAGCTTCTCTTCATCGCGGGCGCTGGCGTGGGCTACGTCCTCGGCACGCGTGCCGGACGTAAGCGCTACGAGCAGATCAAGGCGGCCGCCGCCAAGGTCTGGGAGTCCGACGGCATCCAGAAGCAGGTGCACGCGGTCGAGGATTTCGTGGCCGCGAAGGCCGGTGAGGTTCCCGGCGCGGTGATCGACAGCGCGAAGAAGCTCATCGTGCAGGCCAACCAGCGCCGCCAGGAGTCGAAAGCGCCCGTTCCCGCACCGGCCGCGGAGGCCGCACTGAAGGCGGCGGACGGCTCAGCACCGGATGCCGATCGGGTTTGAGCGAAGCAGGAGTACGGTGACCGATATGACTGACGACGAACGCGCACGCTCGCGATCGCTGTTCGCGCTGATCGCCGACCTCCCGCGGCTGCTCATCGAGCTGCTGAAGGCCGAACTCGCCCATCTGAAGGCGGAGTTCGCCGAGAAGGCGAAATATGCCGGTGTCGGCATAGGCCTGATGGTCGTGGCGGCCGGGTTCGGCTTCTTCGCACTCGGCACCCTCGTGGCCGCCGCCGTCCTGGGCCTGGCCGTCGTGCTGCCCGGCTGGCTGGCCGCTCTGATCGTGTTCGTGGCGCTGCTGCTGCTGGCGGGCATCCTGGTGCTGATCGGGGTGCAGTCGTTCAAGAAGATGAACGGTGTCGCTCCGAGCCAGACGATCGACAGCATCAAGGAGGACACCGAGGCGTTCAAGGGGATGGGCAAGTATGACAACTGACACCAGCGACGTGCAGCGGGCCCGCAACGAACTCGCGGCCACCCTCGACGCGATCGAATACAAGCTCAACGTCCCCAAGCGCACGGCAGAGCGCATCGAGCGGCTGCGCACGGACAACCCCCTCGCGCTGGTCGGCATCGCCGTGGCCGCCGCAGCGGCGGTCGCCGGGGTGGTCTGGCTGATCGTCCGCTCCGTCACGAAGTGACGCGACGAGGCGCATCCGGCTCCCGCAGGGGCGTTCCGGCTCTCACAGGGCTGTTTTGGCTCTCACAGGTTTGGGAGGGAGACTGTGAGGTATGACTAACCCGGCTGCCGCACCGGCAGATTCGAGCACCCCCAACGAAACACCGGCAACACACGAAGACGCTGTCGCCGTCACCCCCAGCGGCTACACGCTCTGGGCCGTCCTGCGTCGCGACCCGTCCCGCCCGGACGACCTCGACGGCACAGACGTGCCCCGGGCGGTCCGAGAGCTCGAGGGCGTGATCGCCGACCTCGAACTGCAGAACGTGACCACCCGCGGTCTCTACGACGTCTCCGGCCTCCGCGCCGACGCCGACGTCATGATCTGGATCCACGGCCCGGAGGCGCACACCCTGCAGTGGGCGCTCCGCCAGCTGCGCCGCACGCAGCTCCTCAAAGCCCTCCTCCCCACCTGGAACGCCATGGGCGTGCACCGGGATGCGGAGTTCAACAAGTCGCACGTCCCCGGCTTCCTCCGCGGCAAGGAGCCGAAGGAGTGGCTGACGGTCTACCCGTTCGTGCGCAGCTACGAGTGGTACCTGCTGCCCGACGAGGAGCGCGGCCGGATGCTCTCCGAGCACGGACGCAAGGGTGCGGCGTTCCGCTCCGTCCTCGCCAACACCGTGGCGTCGTTCGCCCTCGGAGACTACGAGTGGATCCTGCCGCTCGAGTCCGACGAGCTGACCGACCTCGTCGACCTCATGCGCGACCTGCGCCAGACGGATGCGCGCCTGCACGTCCGCGAAGAGGTCCCGTTCTTCACCGGCCGCCGCGTGCAGCCCGCCGAACTCGTGGAGGTGCTCCAGTGACCGACGTCGACACCACCTCCCGCGTCCTCGGTGCGACGCCGGCGGCGGCCTCCGGCCCCGAGCACGTGACCGAGCCCGTCGCATACGACGCGATCCTGCTCGCCGGCTTCGGCGGTCCGGAGGGACAGGACGACGTCATCCCGTTCCTCCGCAACGTCACGCGTGGCCGCGGCATCCCGGAGGAGCGCCTCGAAGAGGTCGCCCACCACTACCGCCACTTCGGCGGCGTGAGCCCGATCAACGACCAGAACCGCGAACTCAAGGCGGCGCTGGAAGCCGAGCTGGCATCCCGCGGCATCGACCTGCCCGTGCTGTGGGGCAACCGCAACTGGGACCCGTACCTCAAGGACGCCCTCACCGAGGCGAACGAGCGCGGGCTGACGAAGATCATCGCCATCGCCACCAGCGCGTACTCGTCGTATTCGAGCTGCCGCCAGTACCGCGAGGACTTCGCGATGGCGCTCGAGGAGACCGGCCTCGAAGGCGTCATCGAGATCGACAAGGTGCGCCAGTTCTTCGACCACCCCGGTTTCGTCGAGCCGTTCATCGAGGGCGTGCGCAACGGCCTGGCCGAGATCGAGCAGAAGGTGCCGGGCATCGACCCGGCCACCGAGGTGGAGATCCTGTTCTCGACCCACTCCATCCCCTCGGTGGATGCGGCCAAGTCCGGCCCTGCCTCCCGCGGGTTCGGCGAGGGCGGCGCGTACGCGGCGCAGCACCTGGCCGTGGCGGAGGTCGTCGCCCAGGCGGCGACGGACGGCGTCGTGAAGTGGCAGCTGGTCTACCAGTCGCGCTCCGGCCCTCCGTCGATGCCGTGGCTGGAGCCGGACATCAACGACGCCATCGCCGAACTCCCGGCCAAGGGCATCCGTGCGGTCATCATCGTGCCCCTCGGGTTCGTCAGCGACCACATGGAGGTCCTGTGGGATCTCGACAACGAGGCGATGGAGTCCAGCGAGGAGAACGGCCTCGTCGCCGTCCGCGTCCCGACCCCCGGCACCCACCACACGTACGTCTCCGGTCTCGTCGACCTGGTGCTCGAACGCCGGGACGGCGTGCCCGTCGACCAGCGTCCGGCCATGACCTCGATCGGTCCCTGGTACGACGTCTGCCGTCCAGGGTGCTGCGAGAACGCCAGGCTCGGCTTCAAGCCGGCCGCCGCGGGGCTCGCGCCGTGACCGGCACGGTGAGCCGCGCATCCGGAGCTGTCGAGCGGCGTGACGGTGTGCTCCGCGTCGGCACCCGCGGCAGCGCTCTCGCCGTGGCGCAGACCACGGTCGTCGCGAACGCCATCGCCAAGGCGACCGGCCGCGACGTGGAGCTCATCACCGTGACCACCCACGGAGACACCTCCAGGGACTCGCTCTCGGAACTGGGCGGCACCGGCGTGTTCGCCAGTGCCCTCCGGGATGCGCTGCTCGCCGACGAGTGCGACCTCATCGTCCACTCGCTCAAAGACCTCCCAACCTCGCCCGTCGCCGGCCTCGTCATCGGCGCTGTGCCCAAGCGGGCAGACGCGCGCGACACCCTGTGCGCCCGCGACGGCCTCACGCTCGAGACGCTTCCCGACGGCGCCCGCGTCGGCACGGGTTCGCCGCGCCGCGTCGCCCAGTTGAAGGCCAGGCGCCCGGACCTCGACGTCGTGGACATCCGCGGCAACGTCGACACCAGGCTGGGCCGCGTCGCCGACGGTGACCTCGACGCCGTCGTGCTCGCCGCCGCCGGTCTCGCCCGGCTCGGCCGCTCCGAGGCCGTCACCGACTTCTTCGCACTGTCGACCGTTCCGACGGCGCCCGGACAGGGCGCTCTCGCCATCGAGGTCCGCGCGGGAGACGAGAAGGCCCAGGGCCCGATCGCCAAGGCCCTCTCCGCCGTCGACCACGTCACGACGCGCGCCTGCGTGACCGCGGAGCGACACGTCCTCGCCGGACTCGAGGCAGGATGCGCCGCACCGATCGGCGCGACCGCTATCGTGGACGACGGATTGCTCTTCCTCACCGCCACGGTCTACCGGCCGGACGGCTCGGAGCAGCTGACCGCATCCCATGCCGCCACCCCGGAATCGATGAGCGCACGCCACCTCGACGAGGCGGCACGCGACGTCGGCCAACGGGTGGTGGACGAACTGCTCGGCGCGGGGGCCGCCGACCTTGCACCGCTCGGGAGCACGCGATGACCACCCCTTCCGCTTCACCCAAACCGCTCGCCGGCTGGCGCGTCCTCGTGCCGCGCGGCGGGCCGTGGGGTGACTCGGTGGCCGCTGATCTGCGGTCCAAGGGTGCGTCCCCGATCGTCGCGGCCATGATCAACTTCGCGCCGACCGCCGATGCGCCCGCTCTCGAAGCGGCGCTCGCCCGGCTGGCGGCCGGCGAGTTCGACTGGATGACGGTCACCAGCGCCACGACGGTGGATGTGCTCAGCGCGCAGCGCGCCGTCGTCCCGCCCTCGACCAGGGTCGCCGCCGTCGGAGAGACCACGGCGGCCGCTCTCGCCGCCGCCGGCTACAAGGTCGACCTCGTCCCCTCCGAGGACAACTCGGCCCGCGGTCTGCTCGAGGAGTGGGAGGCTGCCACCGCCGGCATCGTTCCGCTCCGCGTGCTGACGCTGCGCTCCGAGATCGCGAAGCCGCTCCTCACCGAGGGTCTGAAGCGCATCGGGCACGATGTCGAATCCGTGGTCGCATACCGAACCATCGGCGTCCCGGTGCCGGAGAACGTGGTGCGGGATGTGGCCGACGGGCTCGTGCAGGCCATCCTCGTCACCTCCGGATCGGTCGCAGAGCAGGTGCAGCAGCAGCTCGGCCCCATCCCCGAATCGACCCTGGTGGCCGCGATCGGCCCGCAGACCGCCCGCGACGCCCGCGCCTTCGGCCTCCGCGTCGACGTGATCGCCGCCGAGCGCACCGCCACCTCCCTCATCGAGTCCCTCGTCGACGCCGCCCACGCCTCCGAATAACTTCTGCACCCTGGGGCGCCCTCGAAAGCTGGGAAGGGGCTCAGACGCGGGCGCGTAGGCTTGTGACGTGAGTGACGTGACGCATCCTGTTGTCCGGCCACGACGCCTCCGGCAGTCTCCTGCCCTGCGCCGTCTGACCTCCGAGACCCGGCTCCATCCCGGCGAACTCATCCTTCCGATGTTCGTACGCGAGGGGATCGGCGAGGCTCTGCCCATCCAGTCGATGCCCGGCGTCGTGCAGCACAGCATCGACTCCCTCAATCGTGCAGCCGCCGAGGCGGCCGAGGCAGGCGTCGGCGGCGTGATGCTCTTCGGCGTGCCGGAGACCCGGGATGCGACCGGCTCGGCCGCGACCGACCCGAACGGCATCCTCAACGTCGCCACCACCGCGCTGGCCGCCGAGGTGGGAGACGCACTGGTCGTGCAGACCGACCTCTGCCTCGACGAGTTCACCGACCACGGCCACTGCGGCGTCCTGGATGCACAGGGCCGCGTCGACAACGACGCCACCCTCCTCCGCTACCGCGACATGGCCGTCGCGCAGGCCGACGCCGGCTCGCAGCTGCTCGGCCTCAGCGGCATGATGGACGGACAGGTCGCCGCCGTGCGCGACGCGCTCGACGGGGCGGGGCACACCGACACCGTCATCCTCGCCTACGCGGCCAAGTACGCCTCCGCGTTCTACGGCCCGTTCCGCGAGGCCGTCGACTCCCAGCTGTCCGGCGACCGCCGCGCATACCAGCAGGACCCGGCCAACCGCCGCGAGGGCCTGCGCGAGGCGCGCCTCGACCTGGAGGAGGGCGCGGACATCCTGATGGTGAAGCCGGCTCTCAGCTACCTCGACGTCCTGAGCGACGTCGCCGCGATCAGCGACGTCCCCGTGTGGGCGTACCAGGTGTCCGGCGAGTACGCGATGGTCGAGGCCGCCGCGGCGAACGGCTGGGTCGACCGCCGCCGCATCGTCGAGGAGACGCTGATCGGCGCCCGCCGGGCGGGAGCAGATGCCGTCATGACCTACTGGGCCACCGAGGTCGCGAGGTGGCTGCGATGAGCGACCTGGATGCTGTGGCGGACGGCGCAGCCATCGGCGACGTGAACCTGGCGCAGTTCGAGCGCGCCCAGCGGGTGATCCCCGGCGGTGTGAACTCGCCGGTGCGTGCCTTCCGCTCTGTCGGCGGCACCCCGCGGTTCATGGTGTCGGCGAGCGGTCCGTACATCACGGATGCGGAGGGCCGCGAGTACGTGGACCTCGTCGCGTCGTGGGGTCCCGCGATCCTGGGGCACGCGCATCCCGAGGTGGTCGCCGCTGTGCAGGCCGCCGCTGCGCGTGGGCTGTCGTTCGGTGCATCCACTCCGGCGGAGACCGAGCTGGCGGAGGCGGTGCTCGCCCGCGTGCCGTTCGTGGAGAAGCTGCGGCTCGTCTCGACCGGCACGGAAGCGACCATGACCGCCATCCGGCTCGCCCGCGGCTTCACCGGCCGCCCGCTGCTGATCAAGTTCGCCGGGCACTACCACGGCCACTCGGACAGCCTGCTCGCCGAGGCCGGCTCCGGCCTGGCGACCCTGGCGCTGCCCGGCTCGGCCGGTGTCACCGAGGCGACGGCGGCTCAGACGCTCGTGCTGCCGTACAACGACCTGGATGCCGTCCGCGCCGTCTTCGAGACGCACGGCCCGGACATCGCCGCCGTCATCACGGAGGCCGCCGCGGCCAACATGGGCGTCGTGCCGCCGGACGCAGGGTTCAACGCAGCACTCGCCGACATCGCCCACGAGTTCGGCGCGCTGCTGATCCTGGATGAGGTGCTCACCGGCTTCCGCGTGAGCGACGCCGGATTCTGGGGTCTCGACCGCGGGTACACGCCCGATCTGGTCACGTTCGGCAAGGTCATCGGCGGCGGGATGCCGCTGGCGGCTCTCGGCGGCCACGCGGAGCTGATGGACTTCCTCGCGCCGACCGGCCCGGTCTATCAGGCGGGAACGCTGTCGGGGAACCCGGTCGCGGTCGCCGCCGGGCTCACCACGCTGGCGCTCGCCGACGAGGCGGTCTATGACCGGCTCGACCGCGTGGCGGACACGGTGTCGTCCGCGGTGTCCGACGCGCTGAGCACGGCGGGCGTCGCCCACCGGGTGCAGCGGGCGGGCAACCTGTTCAGCTTCGTCTTCGGCGACTTCGCCGAGGCGCCGCGGACTTACGCCGAGGTGCAGCGCCAGGAGGCGTTCCGCTACCGCGACTTCTTCCACGCGATGCTCGACGCCGGCGTCTCCCTGCCGCCGAGCGTCTTCGAGGCCTGGTTCGTCACGGCCGCGCACGACGACGCGGCCGTCGACCGCATCCTCGCCGCGCTCCCGCGCGCCGCGGCCGCCGCCGCCTCCGCCCGCCCCGCCTGACCCCACCAGCACACCTGGCGAGATGCCAGTAACTGTCGCGAAACGCCCGGGATGCGCGACAGTTACTGGAGTCTCGGCGCCAGGAACCGGCGCACGGGAGCCGCGACGGCATCCGGGGCGAAGCTGTGCGACTGGTCCTCGACCACCTCGAAGGCCGCGCCGGGGATCGCCGCGGCGAGTTCGCGCGCGCCGTACTGCAGGAACGCCGGGCTCGCCCCGCCCGCCAGCGTCAGCACCGGGATGCGCACCCGCTGCACGACATCGTCGGGCACCGCACTGTCTCCCATCGCCGCGTCGTCGTACGCCAGCGTGGGGGCGATGGCCTCCATGCCCGGCCACGCGGGGGAGTGGCGCATCCCGTCGATGGCCTGTTCCGGCATCCCGACCCTGGCGAGGAACAGCGCGACGGCGTCGCCGCGGCGCCCGTCCGCCAGTGTCTCGGCGAGGTCGGCGGTGTACTGCCTGGCACCGTCGAGCGCCGCATCCGGCATCAGCGGAGGCTCGTAGAGGACGATGGCCGAGATCCGCTCCGGACCGAGTGCGGCGGCCGCCCGCAGCAGCAGCATCGCGCCGGACGACATCCCGAACGCGACGGCGGGGGCTCCGACGGCCTCGATCAGCGCGTCGATGTCCTCGATCTCCCTGTCCACCGAGAACGGCAGCGTGTCCGTGCTCCCGCCGCGCCCGCGCCTGTCGTACGCGACGGTCGTGAACGCGTCGGCGAGCTCGGGGGCGAGCTGGCTCGCCGAGCCTCCCCTGGATGACATCGCGCCCTCGACCAGGATCAGTGTCGGCCCGCTGCCGACGGCCTCGTAGCCGATGGTGGTGCCATCGGCAGAGCTCGCAGTGCTCATGTGCCTTCCCTCCGCATCGCTTCCTCGCAACCGGCCATCACACGTCCGCGTCGGCCGCCGCCCTCTGCACAGACTCCACGAAGGAGTATGTCGCCTCGTTCGGCCAGCCGTCCGCATCCACCAGGGCGAACACGTCGAATGTCAGCTGGCCACCGCCGCCCGCCGGTCGCCGCAGCGTGCGCGGCGGGGCGTCGGAGGCGGCGCGGACCGTGACGGTCTGCGGCGGAGCATCCCGTCGCAGCAGCCGGGCGCGGAAGGTGGTCGTGCGGGTCACACGACCACCATCTCACATGCCTCGCCGCCGTGCGCGGCCGGAGTTACGCCTGCCCGTGCGACGCGCGGGAGCGGCGGGACAGCGAGTCGATGATGACCGCGAGTAGCAGCACGGCGCCGGTGATCATGAAGCGGATCGACGAGTCGAGGTTGAGCAGCGTCAGGCCGCTGGAGATCGACTGGATGACCAGGATGCCCAGCAGGGCCGACCAGGCGCTTCCGCGTCCGCCGAAGAGGCTCGTTCCACCGATGACGGCGGCGGCGATCGCGTTCAGGTTGGTGTCCGTCCCGCCGCTGGCCGCGCTCACCGATGCGAGTCTGGCCGCAGCGAGCAGGCCGCCGACCGCCGCGAACGTCGAACACAGGATGAACACCGAGATGTAGACCCGGTTGACCTTGATACCGGCGCGACGCGCGGCCTCGACGGAGCCGCCGACGGCGAACACCGACCGGCCCCAGCGGGTGCGGGTGAGGAAGAAGTTCATCACGACGACCAGGATCACGAACAGCAGGAACATCGCGCCCGTGCCGCGGTCGGTCGAGAGGTACCAGACGCTCACCCCGAGGGCCAGCAGCAGGAGCACCGACTTCACCAGCATCACCGTCATCGACCCCTGCGAGAGGCCGGCCTTGCGGCGGCGCTCCGACCGGCGCCAGTCGGAGAGGAACATCGCGACCGCGGCGATCACGGCCAGCGCGTACGCTGCCCACGGCGGAAGGAATGTCTGCTGTGCGAACTGCACGATCCACGAGTCGAACGGGATGTTGATCGAGCTGTTCGGGCCGAGCACCCACAGCTGCAGACCGAGGAAGCCGAGCAGGCCGGCCAGGGTGATGACGAACGACGGCACCCCGAACCGGGTGAACAGCAACCCGTACAGGTAGCCGACGGCGACACCGGCGATGATCGCGGCGATCACCGCGACGATGAGCGGCCAGTGCAGCTGTGTGAGGCCGACGCCCATGATCGCGGCGGCCAGACCGCTGACGGATCCGACCGACAGGTCGATCTGGCCGAGCAGCAGCACGAGCACGATGCCGATCGAGATCGTACCGACCGCGGCGCACTGCAGCGTGAGGTTGACGAGGTTGTTCGCGGACAGGAAGTTCGGGTTGAGGATCTGGAACACGGCCCAGATCACCACGAGGCCGACCACGACGGGCAGCGAGCCCAGGTCACCACCGCGCACGCGCATCCCGAACGACTTGACGGCGCCGCTGAGCCCTTCGGAGCGGATCAGGCGTTCGTCCTGGAGGTCGGCGGCGACCTCCGCGGGCGTCTCGGTCTTGGTCATGCGTCCGCACTCCGTTCGGTGAGCTGCTCTACTTCTTCGCTGAGGCGCTCGGCCCTGCGCGTGACGACGTTGTCGGTCGCGCCGGTGATGGCCGAGATGATCTCCTCGTAGCTGACGTCCGGCACGCGGAAGGTGCCGTTGTTGCGGCCGAGTCGCAGCACGGCGACGCGGTCGGCGACGGCCTGCACGTCGGCCATGTTGTGGCTGATGAGCACCACGCCGAGGCCGCGCTCGCGCAGGCGCTCGATCAGGTTGAGCACCTCGGCGGTCTGCGCGACGCCGAGGGCGGCGGTCGGCTCGTCGAGGATGACGACGCGCGGCTCGCCGATCAGCGAGCGGGCGATGGCCACGGTCTGGCGCTGGCCTCCGGAGAGCGACGCCACGGCGATCCGCACCGACGGGATGCGCGCGGAGAGCTGACGGAGCAGGCTCCACGACCGCTTCTCCATCTCTTCCTCGTCGAGCGTTCCCCTGGCGATCTCGCGTCCGAGGAAGAGGTTGGAGACCACATCCAGGTTGTCGCAGAGCGCGAGGTCCTGGAACACGGTCGCGATGCCGAGCTCGCGGGACGCGGACGGCGACGGGATGCTCACCCTGTCGCCGTCGAACGTCACCGTTCCCGCGTCCTGCGGGTGGACACCCGCCAGGATCTTGACGAGGGTCGACTTGCCTGCGCCGTTGTCGCCGACGATGGCGACGACCTCTCCCGGGTAGACATCGAGGTCGATGTCGGTGAGGGCCTGGACAGCGCCGAAGCCCTTCGAGATCCCTCGGAGGGAGAGGACGGGCTGGCGCGTCGACCGTTCGGGTTCTGCGACGGCGGATTCCATCGTCACGGTGTTCTCCTTTGGACTGAAAGGGCGGAGCGGGTGGTGCTCGGTGCTGGCAATGCGGGTATTGCGCGGTTCCAGGGTAGGCCGGAATCGGCCCGGCCGGGGGTGCGCTTCCGCATCCCCGGCCGGGTCTTCGATGGCTACTTGACGCCGTACTTGTCGCAGTCGGCCTTGTAGTCTGCGGTGCAGATCTTGGCGGCGGAGTCGGAACCGTAGAACTCGTCCTTGACGACCGTGCTCTCGATGTTGTCCGTCGTCACAGCGACCGGGGTCAGCAGGAACGACTGGATGGCAGCGCCACCCGCCGTGTTGACCGTCGTGTCACCCTTCGGCTTCTTGCCGTTGGCCAGGTCGACGGCAAGTTCTGCCGCCTTCTCCGCCTCGGGCTTGAGCGCCTTGTAGACCGTCATGTACTGGTCGCCGGCGAGGATGCGCTGGATGCCCGCGAGCTCGGCGTCCTGTCCGGTGACCGGCGGGATCGGGCTGACGTTGGCGGCCTTCAGCGAGGCGATCGCGCCACCGCCGGTTCCGTCGTTCGCCGCGTAGATGCCCTTGATCTGGCTACCGAACTGCGTGATCTGGCCTGCCACCCAGTCCTGGGCCTTCGCGGGGTCCCATCCTGGTGTGTCGAACTCGGCGAGCACCTTGTATCCGCTCGAGTCGATCACGCTGTGCGCGCCCTTCTTGAACAGGGTCGCGTTGTTGTCCGTCGGCGAGCCGTTGACCATCAGGATGCCGGCGCCGGAGGCGACGTTGTCCTTCTTGAGCTTGTCGACGAGCGCCGTGGCCTGCAGCTGCCCGACCTTCTCGTTGTCGAACGAGATGTAGTAGTTGCTGTCCGGGCTGTTGATCAGGCGGTCGTAGGAGATGACCGGGACGTTCTTGGCTTTGGCCTCTCCGACGATGGATGCGGCGGCCTCGCCGTCGAACGGGTCGAGGACCAGGACCTTGACGCCCTGGGTCAGCATCGACTCCGCCTGCTGCTGCTGCTTGCTGGCGTCGCCGTCTGCGTTGGAGTAGAGGACCTTGCAGTCGGGGCAGAGGTCTTTGATCTTGGCTTCGAAGAACGGCTTGTCCGCCGATTCGTACCTGGCGGTGACGGAGTCGGGGAGGAGGAGGCCGATCTGGGCTTTGCTGGCTCCGGCGGTGGAGCTGGATCCGCTCCCTGAGCCGTTGGAACAGGCTGTGAGTGTTGCGGCTGTGAGCAGGATCGCGGCCGACGCGATGACCGCTCTCGTGGTGGCGATCTTCATTGAAAAACCTCCGATTCGAGACCGCCATCGTTGGCGGCTGCGTTGAGTGTTGCAGGTGGTGGGGTTGTCGTCAAGAGTTGAAGCCAACGGATTCGATAACGAATAGACACGCATTCAGGGGGTGCGGCGGGGCGGGTGGTGCGCGCCGGGTCAGGCGGGCGAGTCGGTCGGCGTGATGTTCACGCAGTCCACGGCATATGCGACCGCGCCGAGCGTCGCCGCGCGCGTCCCGAGCTGCCCCTGGACGATGTCGGGCATGAGGTCTTCGTTGACGATGATCGACCGCTCCACAGCGTGCCGCATCGGCCCGAGCAGCAGCTCGCCCGCCCTGGCCAGCTCGCCGCCGACGACCACTCGCTCCGGATCGATCAGGTTGCACAGGTTGGCCGTCGCGATGCCGATGTGCTTGCCCGCGTCGGCGATGGCCCTGATGCAGCGTGCATCCCCTGCCATCGCCTGAATGACCACATCGCCCAGTTTCAGGCTGCCCAGGTGGTCGCGCAGCTCGTCGAGGATCGCCGGACCGCCCGCGATGGCTTCGAGGCAGCCGCGGTTGCCGCACCGGCAGAGCGGGCCGTTCTCCCGGATGGTGGTGTGCCCGAACTCCCCGGCGACGCCGTGGAACCCGCGATAGACCTGCCCGTTGAGGATGAGCCCTGCGCCGATCCCGTCCCCGAGTTCGAGCGTGATCGTGTTGCGCTTTCCGCGCCCCGCGCCGAGCCTGGACTCCGCCAGCGCGGTGAGATTCGCGGCGTTGTCGATGAACACCGGGCGCTTCAGCCTGCGTTCCATCACCTCGGCGACGTCCACGCCGTCCCAGCCGCGCATGATGCCGCTGCGGGCGATGGTGCCGCTCGCCCTGTCCAGCGGCGCGGGGAGCGCGATGCCGACGGCGAGCACCTCGTCGCGGCCCGCATCCACGGATTCGAGCATGTCGGTGAGCAGCAGCGAGACCTTGTCGAGCTCGTTGTCCGCGCGGTGGTCTTTCGCGAGCGGCATGTGGTTCTCGGCGACCACCGTGTGCGCGACGTCCGCGAGCGCGATCCGCATGTGCCTGGTGGAGAAGTGCACGCCGACCACGAGCCCGAGCGCGTGCGCCAGCGTGACGTGCTGGGCGCGCCTGCCGCTCCGGATGCTCTGAGCGGTATGCAGGACCCCGGAGGTCGACAGCTCCTTCACGATGTTGGACACCGTGGCGGGGGAGAGGCCGGTGGCGCCGGCGAGCTCGACCTGCGTCAGCCCGCCGTGCTTCTTGATGGCGTCGACAATCCGCGCCCGGTTGGCTTCACGAAGTGAAGTCTGCGAACCCGGGGTTCGCCGCTGCGTTGCCACGATCAGCAGGATACATGCCCCACGGTCGAGGGGGTGGGGAGTGTGGGAAACCGTCGGCCGAAGGGTTATCTCTTTGTGAGGAACGGACCCGCACGACGCCGCCCTCGCTGGCAGGATAGAAGCATGGCCGACATGCACGTTCACCCGGACCGACTTGAGATCCACCTCACGCCGGCGGAGAAGGTGCTCGCTCTGAAGCGCGACGACCTCATCGTGCCGAGGGAGAGCATCCGGTCCGTGGCGATCACCGAGGACCCGTGGATCTGGATCCGCGGCATCCGCGCGCCAGGAGCCGCCGTGCCGTTGACGCTCTCCGTCGGTACCTGGAAGTTCCACGGCGGCAAAGACTTCCTGCTCATCAAGGGCAAGCAGCGCGCGGCCGTGGTGATCGACCTGGAGGGCGAGGAGTACTCGCGCATCATCGTCTCGACGCCGCACGCGACCAAGCTCATCGAGGCGCTCCGGGTGGATGCGGCCGGCACCCCGGCGCAGGGCGAGACCTCGCTGTAGCGGACGCCGCCACCCAGCCGCCGCCCGCGCGTCAGCCGAGGACCAGCAGCACCAGTCCCACCAGCGGCAGCGCGCCCTGCAGCAGCGCGGCGCGCAGGAACGCCCGGCCCGTCGTGATCAGCACCACCGCCGCGAGCACCATGCACACGGCGGAGAAGAACACGATCCCGAACCCCACATCCCGGAGCGTCGTCCAGTAGAGCACCAGCCCGACCGCCGCGCCCCCGGCGAGGAACAGGTTGTAGAACCCCTGGTTGTACGCCATCGCCCTGATCGTGTCCGCGTCGCGCTGGCTGGCGACCCCGAACCTGCGCCACACGCCGGGTGACGACCAGAACACGCTCTCCATCGCGAAGAACGCCAGGTGCACGACGGCGGCCGCGGCGATCAGGATGGAACCGATGATGGCCATGCGTGTGAGCATACGCTGGGCACTATGCACACTGTGGAGACTTCGTGCGTGATCGCCGGCGGCGGTCCCGCCGGCATGATGCTCGGCCTGATCCTGGCGAGGTCGGGGCTGGACGTGGTGGTGCTGGAGAAGCACGCCGACTTCTTCCGCGACTTCCGCGGCGACACCATCCACCCGTCCACCATCACCGTGCTCGGCGAGCTCGGGCTGCGCGACCGCTTCCTCGGGATGCCGCACACGAGCATCCGGACACTGGATGCGGTGGTCAACGGCACCAGGCTGCACCCGATCGACTTCGGGATGCTCCCACCGCCCGACGATTTCCTGGTCATGGCGCCGCAGTGGGATTTCCTCTCCTTCCTCGCGCAGGAGGCGGCGGCGTTCCCCGGCTTCCACCTGCTGATGCAGACCGACGCCGTCGGGCTCATCCAGGAGGGCGGTGCGGTGCGCGGCGTGACGGCGCGCGGGCCGGACGGAGAGCTGGAGGTGCGCGCATCCCTGACGGTCGCCGCGGACGGGCGCGATTCGACGCTCCGGGATGCTGCCGCCCTGCGCCCTCGCCGGTTCGGCGTCCCGATCGACGTGCTCTGGTTCCGCGTTCCCAAGCCCGAGCGTGTGCCGCCGAGCACGCTCGCGTACGTCGACCAGCACTCGATGGTGATCACGATCGACCGCGGTGACTACTTCCAGACCGGCGTGATCATCGAGAAGGGCGGCTTCGACACCCTGCGGGCGGCCGGGCTGCCGCACTTCCACCGGATGCTCGGCGAGGTCGCACCCGTGCTGGCGCCGGTGGTGGACGCGATCGCCTCCTGGGACGACGTCAAGCTCCTCTCGGTCCAGATCAACCGCCTCGACCGCTGGTTCCGCTCCGGTTTCCTCGCGATCGGCGACGCCGCCCACGCGATGTCGCCCGCGTTCGGCGTCGGCGTCAATTACGCGGTGCAGGATGCGGTTGCGACGGCCAACGCGGTCGCCGCCCCGCTGCGTTCCGGCCCCGTCGACCTCCGGGTGCTGGAGGCGGTGCAGCACCGCCGCCTGCCTCCCGTCGCCAGGATGCAGGGCCTCCAGCTCGCGGCGCACGAGTTCATCGCGCGCCCGGGAGGCGCCGCCCGCCTGCCCAACCCGCTGCCCGCTCCGCTCCGGGCGCTCCTCACCGCTGCGATGCCGGTGGCGCGCCGTGCGTCAGCGCGGATCGTCGGCCGCGGCTTCCTCCCGGAGCACATCGCGCCCGAGCTGCGCTGACGGCTGCTGACGGCTGCTGCTTGGCTCTGCTGTCAGGACAGCAGCATGAGGATGAATCCGATCAACGGAAGGATCCCCTGGATGAGCGCCGGACGGACGTACCCGCGCCCGGTGGTGATGAGCACGACGGACGCGGCGAACATGCTCGCGGTGCTGAACAGGATCAGCGCGAGCCCGGCATCGTGCATCCCGACCCCGAACAGGATGAGCCCGACGATCGCCCCGATGGCGAGGAACAGGTTGTAGAACCCCTGGTTGTACGCCATCGGCCGCGTGGTGTCCGCGGCCTCCTGCGACGCCACCCCGAACCGCTTCCACACCGCCGGCCGCGTCCAGCCGACGCTCTCCATGACGAAGATGGCGATGTGCAGGGCTGCGGCAAGGGTGACCACCACGGTCGCGAGGACGATCATGCGGTCAGCATACGGCGACACCCCGCCCGCAGGCGGCAGGCGCGCACGGTCAAGCGCGCACCTCCACCACCGTCCGCCCGCGCAGCTTCCCGGCCAGCAGTTCCTCCGCAGCCGCGATCGTCTCGGCCAGCGGGATGAACGCCGTCATCGCCGCAAGCGATTCAGTGTCCAGGTCGACCGCCAGCCGCCGCCACGCCGTTTCGCGCAGCGCGATGGGCGCCTCGACCGAGTTGATCCCGGCCAGAGTGACCCCGCGCAGGATGAACGGCATCACCGTCGCGGGCAGATCCGGACCTTGCGCCAGCCCGCACGCCGCCACCGTCCCGCCGTACGTCGTCTGCGCGAGCGCGTTCGCGAGCGTGTGGCTGCCGACGGCGTCCACCACCCCCGCCCAGCGCTGACGCTGCAGCGGCTTGCCGGGATCGCTGAGTTCCGCCCGGTCGATGATCGCCGTCGCGCCGAGGTCGGTCAGGTAGTCCGCCTGCTCCTCCGGCCGCCCCGTGGATGCGGTAACCGGGTAACCCAGTTTCGCCAACACCGCCACGGCCACCGACCCGACACCCCCTGCCGCTCCCGTCACAAGCACGCTCGACCCGGCATCCGCGACCACCTGTGGATCCAGCCCGTTCCGTTCCAGCGCGAGCACCGACAGCATCGCGGTGAATCCCGCGGTCCCGACCGCCGCCGCCTGCGCACTGCTCAGCACCTCCGGCACCCGCACCAGCGCATCCCCGCGCACGCGGGCCCGTTCCGCCAGCCCGCCGTGATGCGACTCGCCGATCCCGTCGCCGTTCAGCACCACCCGGTCCCCGGGAACCCATCGCTCGTCTGCGGACTCCTCGACCACGCCCACCAGGTCGATCCCCGGAATCAGCGGCGACGTCCGCGCCACCCCCGGCCGCCCGGCGATGGCGAGCGCATCCTTGAAGTTGAGGTCGGAGTACTCGACGGCAAGGGTCACATCCCCCGGCATCAGGAACGCATCCGTCACCCGCCGCACCTCGGCAGTATGCGCCACGATCCGCCCCGCCTCAGCCTCCTGCTCGATCACGATGGCCCGAAAGTCAGTCATGGCTTTCACCATACGCCGACCCGTGGATGCGCCACCCGGCCCGGCGCCGCCTGGACCGCCGCGCCTCGCCAGCTCACCACCGCGCCCGCCACTGCCGCCGCCGTGCCCCACATCACGCCTAGTTCAACACCCGCACCCCACTCGGCAGCACCCCGCCCGCGTACAGCGCGCGCGCCGCATCCTGCAGCGCGGTCAATGCCAGCCGTTGCGTCCACGGACCGTACGACACCCGCGCCACCCCGAGCTCCTCCAGCCGCGCTGGCGCCACGGACCCCGGCACTCCGATCACGCTGAGTTTCCGCATCCCGAGCCCTCCCACGAGCAGTTCGATCACCGTCTCGTCGAGCAGCCCGGGCACGAACACGCAGGTCGCCCCTTCGTCGAGGAACGCCCGCCCGCGCTGGACCGCCTCGCGCGCCTTCTCCTCGGTGGGCCGCTGGTCGTCATGCAGGAACACGTCGGTGCGCGCGTTGAGTGCGAACGGCACTCCTTCCGCCTCCGCCCCGGCGATGGCGGCCCGCACGGCGGCGACCGCCTCCTCGAACGAGCGCGTCCCGTCTTCGAGGTTCGCTCCGACCGCCCCGACGCCGATCGCGCGCCGGATCGTCTCGCCCGGGTCGCCGTATCCCGCTTCGAGGTCGGCGCTGACTGGCAGATCGGTCGCATCCACAATCCGCCCGATGGCCGCGAGCATCAGGTCGAGCGGGATGCGCTCGCCGTCCTCGTAGCCGTGGGAGGCGGCGATCGAGTGGCTCGCCGTCGCGATGGCGCGGGTGTCTGGGAGCGCGGCGATCGCGCGCGTGCTGATCGCATCCCACACGTTCACCACCTGAAGCAGCTCGGGGGCGTCGTGCAGGCGGCGCAGCTCGGCGCCGAGTTCGTTGTTCGCGTTCACGAAGTCACCATACGACCCCGCGCCCGGCGGCTCTAGGATGAGCGCATGGCCGAGACGGCGGTGACCAAGACCCGGTCGGCGACGGGCCGGCGCCGGTCGACCAACGTCGTCGTCGACAACCTCTTCTTCGTCTTCGGCGGCGCCGCCGTGGTTTGGCTGGCCTGGATCGTCCTCACCGAGAGTTTTTCGTGGGGCTGGTTCCTCGTCGCATTCTTCGTGCTGTTCTGGGTGGTGGTCGCCTATCTGGTCTTGCCGCGCCTGCACCGCATCCTGACCTCGATCTACGTCCCGGACTACTTCATCGGCAGGGCCCGCACCAGCGACGGCCTGCTCGGCGACCCGATCAACCTGGCCGTCCTCGGCACCGAGGCCCAGCTGGACAAGGCGATGACGGAGGCCGGCTGGACCAGGGCGGACGACGTGACGTTGCGCACCAGCTGGCGGATCGTCGCATCCACTCTGTTGCGCCGCAGCTACGACGAGGCCCCCGTGAGCCCGCTGTTCTTGTTCGGCCATCAGCAGGATGTCGCCTATCAGCAGGAGGTCCGCGGCAACCCGTCGAAGCGCCACCATGTGCGCTTCTGGCGGTGCCCGGAGGGCTGGCTCCTCCCCGGCGGTCACAACGCGGACTGGCTAGCGGCCGGCACGTTCGACCGTTCCGTCGGCTTCTCGCTGTTCACGTTGCAGATCACCCACAAGATCGACGCGAACACCGACGTCGAGCGCGACCACATCGTCTCCACCCTGATGGATGCGCGGATCGGCGTCGACGTCGAGGTCATCGAGGACTTCTCCACCGGCTACCACTCCCGCAACGGCGGCGGCGACAGCATCGAGACCGACGGCAACCTCCCGGTGATCGACGTGCGCGCCGTCCCGGTGGATGCGGCTGCGATCGCGGTCGCGGACCAGGCGGATGCGAGACGCGCGGCGAGGGCGGAGGACCGGCCGATCCCCACGTCACTCGGCTTCCTGTTGATGCTGCTGCGAACGGTCGCGGGTGCGGTCTTCGTCGCGCTGACCGTGATCGACTGGCGCCAGTTCGTCCAGGCCCAGATGGACGACCCGGCGGCGGCGCTCACCGCCGACGGGAAGCCGATCGTGCAGCTCGTCCTCGTGGTGGTGATGGCACTGTTCACGGTCGGCCTGCTCTTCTACCTGCTGCTGGCGATCCTGGTCTTCCGCGGCAGCAACTGGGCACGCATCGCCTCGATGTCCTACAGTTCGCTGCTCATCATCATCTCCGCCATCGACTTCTTCAACGGCGGCCCCCAGGTCACCCTCCACAACAACGTCCTCGGCCTCCCACTCGACATCCTGGTCGTCCTGGCCCTCTCCTCCCAGCGCTCCCGCCTCTGGGCCCGCCGCCCGCGTCCGCGCGGGTCGCGGGCAGCGCGCACCGCCCGAACCTCCAGCGCCCGCCCCGCTACATAAGCCCCCTTACATCAGCCCCTTCCGCGGCCCCGACGACTTCAACGCGGACTCCTCCGCATCCAGGAACGCCAGCACCGAACGCACCGCCAGCTCCTGATACCGCCCCTCGGCCCGCGCATCCAGCACCGCCTTCCGCTCGGCCTTGATCATCGACCGCCGCAGCTTCTGGTACTCCACCGGCACGTTCTCGTCTTCGTTCGGTGACGGGTTCTCGAGCGCGTCGGAGAGGAAGACCGCGTTGATCCGCAGCCGTTCCAGCACCCGTTCGTCTTCGTCGCCCGTCACCTGGGAGTCGAGGTGTTCCAGCCCGGCCGTCTGGGCCTCGGCGAGCAGTCGCTGCATCTCGCTCGCCTCCTGGGCGAAGTCGGGCGGCGGGAGTTTCAGCCGGCGGATGACCCAGGGGAGCGCGAGCCCTTCGAGCAGCGTTCCGACGACCACCACGAACGCGAGGAACTGCAGGAACTCCTTGTGCGGTGTCGCGTCCGGCAGCAGGAACACGGCGGCGAGCGTCACCACCCCGCGGATGCCGGCGAACGACACCGCGATCCCCGTCGGCCAGTTCCACCCGCGCTCGCGCAGCCGTTTCGGGCCGTGGCGGTAGAGCGTCGTGGTCAGCACCATCCAGACGAACCGGGCCGCCGAGATCGCGAGCAGCACCACGATGCTGATCACCACCGTCTGGCCGACCGTGATCCCCGACCGGAATGCGCCGCTCAGGATGCTGGACAGTTCCAGCCCGATGAACAGGAAAACCGCGTTCTCGAGCAGGAACTGGATCGTGCGCCAGTTGATCGACTCCGCGATGCGCGCCTCCGCCGTCTGGATGGTCGGCGACCGGTAGCCGAGGTACAGCCCGGACACGACGACCGCCAGGATGCCGGACCCGTGCAGGAACTGCGCCGGGATGAACGCCAGGTACGGAGTGATCAACCCCAGCGAGGTGTCGAGCACCGGAGCCCGCAGCTGCTTCCGGATGATCGCGAGCACCCAGCCGACCCCGAGCCCGACCGCCACCCCGACCACCACAGCAAGCGCGAAGTCACCCGCGATGGCCCACGGGTTGACCACGCTCACGATCGCGGCGATGGTCGCGTTCAGCGCCACGAGGGCCGTCGCGTCGTTGAGCAGGCTCTCGCCTTCGAGCACGGTCACGAGTCGGCGGGGGAGGTGCAATCGCCCGGCGATCGCCGTCACCGCCACCGTGTCCGTCGGAGCTACCACCGCCCCGAACGCGAACGCGGCCGCCAGCGTGAGCGACGGCACCACCCACCAGGTGGCGAATCCCACCACGATCACCGTGAACACCACCAGCCCCACCGAGAGCAGCAGGATGCCGTCTCGCCTGGCCCGCACATCCACGAAGGACGTCTGGATGGACGCGGCGAACAGCAGCGGCGGAAGCAGCCCGAACAGCACGAGCTCCGGCTCGAGCTCGATATGTGGGACCCCGGGGATGAACGACACCACCGCCCCCACGACCACCAGCACCACCGGCGCCGACCACCCGACACGGCGCGACAAACCCGTGACGGTGACCGTGACGAGAACGAACGACACGATCCAGACAATGGTTGCGACCGGATCCATGCTGTTCATGATGGCCGCAACGCGCGCAGGGTGCCAATGGTTCCCGGGAGGCTGTGGAGAACTCGTCCGCTAGGAGCGAAGTGCAGGGATCGGGCCTCCGTGGGCCGCGCAGAACACCGCGTCCTCCGCCTCGCACACCACCAGCTGCTCGCGGCACGACGCGTCCGCGCAGTTCCGCATCCGCTCGGTCTCGGCGTCGCACACGACGCAGCGCCCGATCACGGCCGTGTGGTCGCTGAACCGGACGGACTGCCGCTGGTCGAACACGTACAGCGAGCCCTCCCACAGTCCGTCGTCGCCGAACGTCTCGCCGTAGCGCACGACACCGCCGTCGAGCTGGTACACCTCGCCGAAGCCGCGCGACCGCATCAGTCCGGACAGCACCTCGCAGCGCACCCCGCCTGTGCAGTAGGTCACGACCGGCTTGCCCTTGAGGTGGTCGTATTTCCCGCTGTCCAGCTCGGCGACGAACTCCCGCGTCGTGGACACATCCGGCACCACGGCGTCCTTGAAGCGCCCGATCTCGGCCTCGAAGCGGTTGCGGCCGTCGAAGAACACCACGTCGTCCCGTGCCTCCACCAGCGCGTGCAGCCCGGCGGGGTCGAGCCGCTCGCCTCCACCGACGACGCCGGATCCGTCCACCACCAGCTCGGCAGGCGCCCCGAAACTCACGATCTCGTCGCGCACCTTCACCGACAGCCGTGGGAAGTCGAGGCTCATCCCGTCGTCGTCGAACCCGGTCCCTTCGCTCCACTTCACGTCGAGGTCCTTGAACGCCGGGTAGTCCTTCGTCTTGCGCAGGTACTTCTTCAATGCGCCGAGCTCACCGCCGAGCGTCCCGTTCATCCCGTCGCCCGAGAGCAGGATGCGTCCGCGCAGGCCGAGCGATTCGCAGAGGTCGCGCTGCCACAGCCGCACGGCGTCCGGGTCGGCGAGGGGCGTGAAGACGTAGTAAAGGAGGACTTTCGGCACGGGCACCGCACCATGCTAGGCCGCCCGGGCTGTGCGCTCTCTCAGCGACCCCGGCGCCGTTACCCAGGCGCTCGGTTTCCTTTCATTCACCAACATCGGCGATGCTTGTGGGGTGAGCACCCTGGTCATCATCCCGACCTACGACGAGCGGGAGAATGTCGAATCGATCGTCGGACGCGTCCGCGCGGCCACACCCGACGTGGATGTGCTCGTGGTCGACGACAACTCCCCGGACGGAACGGGGGCACTCGCCGACGCGCTCGCCGCGGCCGACCAGCGCATCCACGTGATGCACCGCGCCGGAAAAGAGGGCCTCGGCGCCGCATACCGCGACGGGATGCGCTGGGCTCTGGATGCGGGATACGACCGCATCGTCGAGATGGATGCGGACGGCTCGCACCGCCCGGAGGAACTGCACCGCCTGCTGGCTGCGCTCCGCGAGCCGGGCACGAGGGAGACCGGCGCACCCGCAGCGTCCACCAACGCACCCACCAACACGCCCGTCCCCACCCCCGGCGCCGACGTCGTCCTCGGCTCCCGCTGGGTCCCCGGCGGTGGCGTCGTCAACTGGCCGGCCCGCCGCCGCCTGCTCTCCCGCGGCGGCAGCGCGTACTCGCGCATCGCCCTCGGCATCCCGGCCAAAGACGTCACGGGCGGCTACCGCGCCTTCACCGCCGAGGCGCTCCGCAGCATCCACTTCGCCGATGTGGAGAGCCAGGGGTACTGCTTCCAGATCGACATGCTCCGCCGCGCATACCGCGCTGGCCTCTCGGTCGCCGAGGTGCCGATCACGTTCGTGGAGCGTGAGCACGGCGCATCCAAGATGAGCGGCGGCATCGTCCGCGAGGCCATGTGGCGCGTGACCGTCTGGGGTGTCTCCGGCCTCCCGCAGCGGTTCCGCCGCACCAGGGTTCCTGTTGCGGTCAAGACGCACGTCGGCTGACGGGTCTACCGTTTACTTCATGACCGTCAAAGATCCTCTGGAGCGTTTCGGCGCCGTCCCTCAGTTCACCGTCACCAGCGACGACGTCGCAGACGGCCGTCCGCTCGCGCAGGCGCAGTGGGGCGCAGGCGGCGGCGGCGGCGACATCTCGCCGCAGCTGTCCTGGTCCGGCTTCCCCGCGGAGACGAAGAGTTTCGCCGTCACCATCCACGACCCGGATGCGCCGACCGGCTCCGGCTTCTGGCACTGGGCCGTCTTCAACATCCCGGCTGACGTCACCTCGCTCGACGCGAACGCGGGCGCTGAGGGCGGCGCCAACCTCCCGCAGGGCGCGGCGATGCTCTCGAACGAGCTGCGCTCGAGGAGCTTCACCGGCGCAGGCCCGCCTCCCGGAACCGGCACGCACCACTACAACCTGATCGTGCACGCCCTCGACGTCGACCACCTCGACCTCGACCCGGAGTCGACCCCAGCCGTCCTCGGCTTCAACGCGCACTTCCACACGCTGGCCCGCGCCGTCGTCACCCCGGTCGCGACCGCCGGAGACATCTAGCACGACGCGGCAGGGCAGAACGCTGCCAGCACCCTTCAGTGCTTGTTCCCCGTCAGCGCCAGCACCCCGCCGAGCCCGATCATCATCACGCCCCCGGCGGCCCCCAGCCGCTCGACGCGTTTCGGCGACCGCCCGAACCAGTTTCGGGCGGTCCCGGCCGCGAGCGCCCACACGCTGTCGCAGGCCAGGGCGAGCACCAGGAACACCGTCCCCAGCTCGAACATCTGCAGCGGGATGCTCCCCGCCCGGTAGTCGACGAACTGCGGGAGCACCGCCACGAAGAACACCAGCGTCTTCGGGTTGGTCAGCCCGACCACGAACCCTTCCGACAGGATGCGCACCCGCGAGCGCGCGGGCGGCGTCGCCTCGTGCGTCACCGCCGTGTGCCTCCGGTGCCTGATCGCCTGAATACCGAGATACACGAGGTACGCCGCTCCCGCGAACTGGATGATCGTGAACACCACCACGGATTGCGCGACGACCGCCCCGATCCCGAGGGAGACGGCGATCACCAGGGGCAGCATCCCGAGCGCGTTGCCGAGCACGCTCAGCAGGCCGCCGACCCGTCCGAGCGACAGCGACCGGCCGATCACGAAGAGCACGCTCGGGCCCGGGATCACGATCAGGGCGATGGATGCGATCGCGAACGCCAGCAGCGATGGGCCAGGAACCATGCGCACAGCGTAGCCGCCCCGAGGTAGGTTCGATACGTGAAGCTCCACAACGTTCGTGTGCACAGAAGCGAAGAGAATCTCGCCCGTCAGGATCAGCTCGCGTGGCAGATCGCCGAGGTCGCGGCCGACCCCGTCGAGGTCACGTCGGAGGTGACCGACATGGTGATCAACCGCGTCATCGACAACGCCGCCGTCGCGGCGGCGTCTCTCACCAGGCGGCCGGTGGTGTCCGCGCGGTCGCAGGCACTGGCGCATCCGCTGCCGACGGCGCAGTTGGAGGAGCTGACCGACGAACGCCGGCAGGACGGCTCGACCGTGTTCGGCGAGCCGGCTTCCACCCGTGTCAGCCCGGAGTGGGCCGCGTGGGCGAACGGGGTCGCCGTGCGCGAGCTCGACTACCACGACACCTTCCTGGCCGCCGAGTACTCGCATCCCGGCGACAACATCCCGCCGATCACCGCCGTCGCCCAGCACGCCGGTCGTGCGTTCGGCCTGTCCGGGCGCGACCTGGTCCGCGGCATCGCCACCGGGTACGAGATCCAGATCGACCTCGCGAAGGCGATCAGCCTGCATGCGCACAAGATCGACCACGTCGCCCACCTCGGCCCGTCCGCCGCTGCCGGCATCGGCACGCTCCTCGGCCTGCCGCAGGAGGTCATCTTCCAGGCCATCGGCCAGGCGCTCCACACCACCACCGCCACGCGGCAGTCGCGCAAGGGGGAGATCTCCAGCTGGAAGGCGCACGCACCGGCCTTCGCGGGCAAGATGGCCGTCGAGGCGATCGACAGGGCGATGCGCGGCGAGACCAGCCCCACCCCGATCTACGAGGGGGAGGACGGCGTGATCGCCTGGCTGCTCGACGGGCCGGATGCGCGTTACGAGGTTCCGCTGCCCGAGCGCGGCGAGGCCAAGCGCGCCATCCTCGACTCGTACACGAAGGAGCATTCGGCCGAGTACCAGGCGCAGGCCTGGATCGACCTCGCCCGCAAGCTGCACCGCGAGCATCCGGAGGCCACAGACCCGTCGCGGGTGGAGAGCATCGTCATCCACACCTCGCACCACACGCATTTCGTGATCGGCTCCGGCGCGAACGACCCGCAGAAGTACGACCCCACCGCCTCGCGCGAGACGCTGGACCACTCCATCCCGTACATCTTCACCGTCGCCCTGCAGGACGGCGGCTGGCATCACGTCGACTCCTACCTGCCTTCGCGCGCCCAGCGTCCGGAGACGGTGGAGCTGTGGGGCAAGGTCACCACCACGGAAGACCCGGAGTGGACGCGCCGCTACCACTCCATCGACCCTGCCGAGAAGGCATTCGGCGGCCGGGTGGAGATCCGCCTGGCCGACGGCAGCGTCATCACCGACGAGATCGCCGTCGCGGACGCGCATCCACTGGGCGCCCGCCCGTTCGAGCGCGCCGACTACATCGCCAAGTTCCGGATGCTCGCCGCCGACGTCCTCGAGGAGGCCGAGATCGAGCGCTTCCTCGGCGTCGCCGAACGTCTCCCGTCTCTCACCGCCGACGAGCTCGGCGGCCTCACCATCACGGCCAAGCCGGGCCTGCTCGCGAGCATCCCCGCCCCGAAGGGACTCTTCTGATGCTGTACTCCTCCGTCCCGGCGCATGAGAAGCGCGCCGCTTTCCGCGCCAGGCTCGCGTCCGGCGAACTGGTCAGGATGCCCGGCGCGTTCAACCCGCTCAGCGCCCGGCTGATCGAGCGCAAGGGCTTCGAGGGCGTGTACATCTCCGGCGCGGTGCTGAGCGCAGAACTCGGCCTGCCGGACATCGGTCTCACCACGCTCACCGAGGTGGCGGGTCGCTCCGCCCAGATCGCCAGGATGACCGACCTCCCCGCGCTGGTCGACGCCGACACCGGCTTCGGCGAGCCGATGAACGTCGCGCGCACGGTGCAGACCCTTGAGGACGCGGGTGTCGCCGGGTTGCACATCGAGGATCAGGTGAACCCCAAGCGGTGCGGCCACCTCGACGGCAAGCAGGTCGTCGACGAGAACACCGCGCTCAAGCGCATCCGGGCCGCCGCCGACGCCCGTCGCGACCCCAACCTGCTCATCATGGCGCGCACCGACATCCGCGCCGTCGACGGGCTGGATGCGGCGATCGACCGCGCGAAGGCCCTGGTGGATGCGGGTGCAGACGCGATCTTCCCCGAGGCGATGCGCGACCTCCGCGAGTTCGAGGCCGTCCGCAACGCCATCGACGTTCCGATGCTCGCCAACATGACCGAGTTCGGCAAGAGCGACCTGTTCACGGTCGACCAGCTGCGCGACGTCGGCGTGAACATCGTGATCTGGCCGGTCTCGCTGCTCCGTCTGGCGATGGGCGCAGCAGAGCGCGGCCTCGACCAGCTGCTCGACACCGGCACGCTGGAGCCCAAACTCGGCGAAATGCAGCATCGCGCCGACCTCTACGAACTGATTGACTACGAGGGCTACAACGCGTTCGACACGTCCGTGTTCAATTTCGAGGTCAAGCGCTAAAAGCGCCGGACCCGCCGCAGCGAAGGAGCAGCAATGACCGACCCCGAGATCCACAAGGGCCTCGCCGGTGTCGTGGTCGACACCACCGCCATTTCGAGCGTCAACCCCGAGACGAATTCGCTGCTCTACCGGGGATATCCCGTGCAGGAGCTCGCCGCGAACTGCTCGTTCGAGGAGGTCGCCTTCCTGCTCTGGCACGGCGAACTGCCGACGGATGCCGAGCTGGCCGAGTTCGCGACGCTCGAACGCTCGCTGCGTGCACTGGACGAGCGCACCAAGCGCGCCATCGACGACATCCCGGTCGCCGCCCACCCGATGGATGTGGTGCGCACGGCGGTCAGCCACCTCGGCAGCCTCGACGACACCCTCGGCCAGACGGACGGCATCCTCGACCCCGACCTGAACCTCGGCCGCGCCGTCTACCTGCTGGCGCAGCTGCCGACCATCGTCGCGTACGACCAGCGCCGCCGCCGCGGCCTCGAACCGGTCGAGCCGCGCGACGACCTCGACTATTCGAGCAACTTCCTCTGGATGACGTTCGGCGAGGTGCCGGACGACGTAGTGGTGGATGCGTTCCGCGTCTCGCTGGTGCTATACGCCGAGCACTCGTTCAACGCGTCGACGTTCACCGCCCGCGTCGTCGCCTCCACGCTCTCCGACGTGTACTCGGCGGTCACCGCGGCGGTCGGCGCCCTCAAGGGCCCGCTGCACGGTGGAGCGAACGAGGCCGTCATGCACGCCTTCGACGAGATCGAGGTCGCGGAGCGCGCGGAGGCGTGGCTCGACGAGTCGCTCGCCGCCAAGCGCAAGATCATGGGCTTCGGGCACCGGGTGTACAAGAACGGGGACTCCCGCGTTCCCACCATGAAGGCCGCGCTGGAGAAGCTGGCGCAACATGACGACCGCGCAGACATGCTCGACCTCTACAACGCCCTCGAGAAGGCGATGAACGACCGCAAGAACATCAAGCCGAACCTCGACTACCCGTCCGGCCCGGCCTACAACCTGATGGGCTTCGACACCGCCACGTTCACGCCGCTCTTCGCGGCCGCCCGCGTCACCGGCTGGACCGCGCACGTCTTCGAGCAGTACGCCTCCAACTCGCTCATCCGCCCGCTCTCCCTCTACAACGGGGCCGAGGAGCGCCACCTGCCGAACGGCTAGCTCTCCGTTCACGCGGAGAATCCAGCCCCCAAGCCCGGATTCTCCGCTCAAGCGGACTTCCGCGCGGCGTGTCGGCCCACCTCTCCGCAGTTACGCGCGCCCGCTCAGCGCCACAATAGAAGCGCTTCGCCCTGCCCGCCGCCTCCGCACAGCGCCACGGCCGCCTTGCCGCTGCCGCGCCGTGCCAGTTCGTGCGCCGCCGTCCCGGCCAACCGTGCTCCGGATGCGCCGATCGGGTGCCCGAGGGCGATCGCGCCGCCGTGGATGTTCACGCGTTCCGCATCCAGTGCCAGATCGGTCATCGACTGCAGCGCCACGGCGGCGAACGCCTCGTTGATCTCCACGAAGTCCAGGTCTCCGACGCTCCATCCCGCGCGCCCGAGCGCCGCCGAGATGGCGTTCGACGGCTGCGAGTGCAGGGAGTTGTCCGGCCCGGCGACCTGCCCGGACGCCCCGACCACCGCGAGCCACTCCAGCCCGAGCCGTTCCGCGTTCTCCCGGCTGGTCAGCACCAGCGCCGCGGCTCCGTCGCTCAGCGGCGACGAGTTCCCCGCGGTCAGTGTCCCGCCGTCCGCGAAGCTCGGCCGCAACCCGGCGAGGGTCTCGGTGGTCGAATCCGGGCGGACTCCCTCGTCCGCACTGACGACGACGGGGTCGCCCTTCCGCTGCGGGATGCTCACCGGCGCGATCTCATCCGCGAACACTCCGGATGCTGCCGCAGCCCCCGCGCGCTGGTGGGAGCCCGCCGCGAACGCATCCTGAGCCTCCCTGGTCAGCCCGAGCTGGGACGTGTACCCCTCCGTGGATGCGCCCATCGAGATCCCGTCGAACGCATCGGTCAGCCCGTCGTACGCAGCGGAGTCGAGCGCGTTGATCGACCCGTATGTCCAGCCCTTCCTGGATCCGGGGAGCACGTGAGGAGCGTTGGTCATCGACTCCTGCCCTCCGGCGACCACCACCGTCGCCTCGCCGGCGCGGATCAGCCGCGCGGCGTCGATCACCGCGGCGAGCCCGGAGAGGCACACCTTGTTGATCGTGACCGCCGGCACGTTCCAGCCGATCCCGGCGGCGATGGCCGTCTGCCTCGCCGGGTTCTGGCCGGCGCCCGCCTGCAGCACCTGCCCGAAGATCACAGCGTCCACAGCGTCGGCGCCGACGCCGGACTGCGCGATCGCCTTCCTCAGCGCGACCGCCCCCAGCTGCACGGCGGTCTGCGAGGCCAGAGCCCCGAGGATCTTGCCCTGCGGTGTGCGGGCTGCTGACAGGATGACGACGTCCTGAGGACTGGTCATGGCGACTCCTTCGTTGCCTTCGTTGCCGTGGTGCGGCTTGTCTGCTCTGGTTCGGCTTGTGGCCGGGCTCCCTCCCATTCTCACACCGGCGCGCCGACGCGTGCGCGGCGCTTCATCCACATCCTGCGGTTATCCACAGATTTCGGATCGCTGGCTTCCGATGCCGTCGGCGCTTCTAGCTTGGGCTCATGTCCGACCAGGAAGAAGAGGAGCCATTAGCGAATGTTCCCCACCACGACAGACCACGCGAACGGATGCGGCGCATCGGGGTCGGGTCCCTCACCGACGACGAAGTGCTCGCCCTTGTGCTCGGCTCCGGCCAGTCCGGGAGGAGCGTTCTCGGGCTCTCCCGCTCGATTCTGGGGCGCACCGGAGGGTTCCCCGGCCTCGCCACGATGGACTTCGCCCGGCTCGAGAACCTCCCGGGCGTCGGGCCGGCAACAGCGGGGAGGCTCGTCGCCATCACCGAGATCTGGCGGAGGGCCGGCGCTTCGTCGTCCTGGACCAGGCTGGTCGACCACGAGGCCGTCGCCCGCATCGTCCGGCCCGAGCTGTTGCACAGGGACGGCGAGCGGTTCGTCGTGGTGGTCGCCGACCGGGCCTCTCGCCCGCTCGAGCTCGTGCTGGTGCGCGACGGCGGGGTCGACGACGTGTCCGTCCAGCCGGCAGACGTGCTGCAGGCCGTCCTCACCAGAGGAGGCAGGTCGTTCGCCGTCGCCCACAACCATCCGGGCGGCACGCTCGACCCGAGCGTCGCCGACCTCATGCTCACGCGCCGCCTCGATCAGGCGGCAGCGACCATCGGCCTGCGTTTCCTCGGGCACATCCTCGTCGCCGGCGACCAGTGGATGGCCATGCCGGCGGCGAACGCTACGGCAGCAGGCGCGTCGGGCCGCGGAAGAGGTAGGTCGTCTCGCGCAGGTTCGACAGGTGAAGCATGAGCATCAGCACGCGGGCCAGGCCCATGCCGAATCCGCCGTGCGGGGGAACGCCGTACCGGAAGAAGTCGAGGTAGAAGCCGAGCTCCTCCGGGTCGAGCCCCTTGTCGCGCGCCTGCTCCTCGAGCACCTCGATGCGGTGCTCGCGCTGTGCGCCCGTCGAGATCTCCACACCGTTGAAGATGAGGTCGTAGCTGTTCGTCAGCGTCACATCGTCCGCGTGGCGCATGTGGTAGAACGGCCGGATGCTCGAGGCGTAGTCCGTCAGGAACACGAACTCGTGCCCGTAGGTCTCCTTCACGTACGCCGAGATCTGGCGCTCGCCCTCTGGGTCCATGTCGTCGTCGTGACGAGGCACCTCGTAGCCGCGCTCAGCGACGATCCGCTTCGCCTCCGCCAACGGGATGCGCGGGAACGGTGTGCTGGGAACCGTCACCTCCACGTCGAACAGCTCCTTGATCTGCTCGCCGTGCTTCTCCTTCACCGCCGTGAATCCGGCCACGATGAGGTTCTCGTGCAGCTGCATCACGTCTTCGTGGCTGTCGATCCAGCTCACCTCGGCGTCCACGCTGGTGAACTCGGTGGCGTGGCGGCTGGTGAAGCTGGGGTCGGCACGGAACGCCGGGCCGATCTCGAACACTTTGCCGAAGCCGGCGGACTGCGCCATCTGCTTGAAGAACTGCGGGCTCTGCGAGAGGTAGGCCGTTGTGTCGAAGTACTCGACCTCGAAGAGCTCTGCGCGCGATTCGCTCGGGCTGGCCATGAGCTTCGGGGTGTGGATCTCGACGAAGTCGTTGTTCACCCAGTACTCGCGCAGCGCGTGCTCGAACGTGGTCTGGATGCGGAAGATCAGGTTGTTCTTCGGCTCGCGCAGGTCGAGGAAGCGCCAGTCCATGCGCTTGTCGATGCCGCTGTCCGCGGCGATCGGGGTCTCGGGAATGGCCGCCGTCTCGACCTCGAGGGTCGACAGCTTGATCTCGATTCCGCCGAGCTTCACGCGCTCGTCGTGCTTGAGCTCGCCGGTGGCGCGCACGAACGAGCCCTGAGACAGGCCGGAGATCGTGGTGGCCGGCTCGTCGGCGATCACCGCGCCGTCCGCATCCACGTTGCGCGGGTTCACGAGCTGAACGGCGCCGGTCTCGTCGCGGAGCACGACGAACTGCACCTTCTTCTGGTCGCGAACGGTCTCCACCCAGCCGGCTACGCTCACGGGGCCGTCGGGGGAGGCGGCAAGGTCCTTGATCAATACTCGTGCGGTCACGAGCCACAAGCCTACCGTCCGCCACTACAGCCCGGGCGGCCCGTCCGAAAGCCTCCCGTGCCAGCGCTCAGTGAATTCAAGGGAAACGCCTCCGTAGACTGGTCGCGTGGTAGCAAGCCAGGTTCACCTCGTCCGTCACGGAGAGGTGTTCAACCCCGACGGCATCCTGTACGGCAGGCTGCCGGGCTTCGGCCTCTCCAAACTCGGTCACCGGATGGCCGCTGCGGCAGCGGACGAACTCCTCGGGCGCGAACGCCCGATCTCCGCGCTTCTGGCGTCCCCTCTGCAGCGCACGCGCGAGTCCGCGGCGCCGATCGCAGCAGCCTTCGCTCTGGATGTGCAGATCGAGGAGCGCATCATCGAGCCGACCAACCACTTCGAGGGCACCGTGATGTCCCGGGCGCTCAAGAAGCCCGTCAACTGGCCGTTCCTCATCAACCCGGCGCGTCCGAGCTGGGGCGAGGCATACTCGCACATCGAGAAGCGGATGCTCGCGGCGATCGACGACGCGTTCGACTCCGTCGAGTCCGGCGACGTGATCCTGGTCAGCCACCAACTGCCCATCTGGGTCACCCACCTGTCCGTCGCGGGAGCGCGCTTCTGGCACGACCCGCGCAAGCGCCGCTGCGCTCTGTCCAGCATCACGACGTTCGAGCGCACCCTGGTCGAGCCGGCAACCGAGGCCACCAGCGGAGCCACCTCCGCGCCCACCCCCGGGGCCGACGCGGCGACCACCCCGAACCCCTCCACCGAGGTCGAGGCCGGCACCCAGCCTCCCTCCTCCGAGCATCCCGAGAACGGAGCGCCCGTCGTGCGCATCATCGAGGTCGGCTACGTCGAACCCGCTGCCGAACTGAACGCAGCAGCCACCGATGTGGGGGCCGTGTGAACCGCCGCTCCCGTTTCCTGGTCCCGCTCGCGGCCGTCGCCGCGTCCGCAGCACTCGTCCTCAGCGGATGCACGTCCTCCGACGGCCTCGCCAGCCAGTACCGCGCCGGCACCGGCCAGAACTACATCGCGGGCGACGGCACCGTCACCGAGTTCGCCGCGGGCAGCCGCGGTGCGGCCGTCGACTTCAACGGGAAACTCGCGGACGGCACCCCCGTCTCGTCGAAGGACTACGCGGGCGACGTGCTCGTCGTCAACTTCTGGTACGCGGGATGCCCGCCGTGCCGCGTCGAAGCGCCCTTCCTCGAATCGCTCTACCAGAAGTACAAGGGCGACGGCGTCGACTTCCTCGGCGTGAACCTCTACGACACCGAGAGCACCGCAGCCAGTTTCGAGAAGGACAAGGGCGTCACATACCCGTCGGTTCTCGACCGTGACACCGGCTCCGTCCTCCTCGCGTTCAGCAAGACCGTGCCGCCGAAGGCGACGCCCACGACTCTGGTGATCGACAAGAAGGGACGCGTCGCAGCGCGCATCCTGGGTGCGCTCCCCGACGCGAGCACCCTCAACTCGCTCATCTCCGACGCCGTCGCCGAGACCAACTGACGTGGGCGGAGTCGGAGAGATCGTCTTCAGCGGCCAGCTGCTCCTGGCGCTGCCCGTCGCCGTCCTCGCCGGTCTCGTCTCGTTCGCGTCTCCGTGCGTGCTCCCGCTGGTCCCCGGCTACCTCGCATACGTCGGCGGGTTCACCGACCTGGGCGCCAAGCGCGACCGCTCGCGGCTGCTCACCGGCGTCGCCCTGTTCATCCTGGGCTTCGCCATCGTCTTCATCGCATACGGTGCGGCGTTCGGCGCGCTCGGGCTCTGGCTCGTCCGCTGGCAGGAAGTCGTCATCCGGATCCTCGGGGTCCTGGTCATCGCGATGGGCCTCGTCTTCATCGGACAGTTCTCCTTCCTGCAGCGCACCATCAAGCCCACCTGGCGCCCGGCGACCGGCCTCATCGGCGCCCCGCTGCTCGGGATCGTCTTCGGCCTCGGCTGGACGCCGTGCATCGGCCCGACCCTCGCGGCCATCAGCGCGCTCAGCGTCGGCAGTGGGTCGCCGTGGCGCGGAGCGCTGCTCGGCCTCTTCTACTGCATCGGCCTCGGCATCCCGTTCCTCCTCGTCGCCCTCGGCTTCGACTGGGTGGCAGGGTCCGTCGCCTTCCTCAAGCGGCACATCCGTGCCATCAACATCATCGGCGGCGTTCTGCTCGTCATCATCGGCATCCTCATGGCGTCCGGCATCTGGAGCCAGCTCATGTCCCAATTCCTGGCGGTGATTCAAGGTTTTGAGCCGGCCCTCTGACCACATCGACTCCGCGCCCCCGCGCCATCAGCCGGAGGTCGAGCAACCCAAGCTCGGCTTCGTCGGCTGGCTGCGCTGGTTCTGGCGGCAGCTCACGAGCATGCGCACGGCGCTCTTCCTGCTGCTCCTGCTCGCGATAGCGGCGGTGCCAGGTTCGCTCGTCCCGCAGCGCAGCTCCGACCCGAACGGTGTGACGAAGTACTTCACCGATCACCCGGACATCGCGCCGTTCCTCGACAAGCTGCAGGCCTTCGACGTCTACACCTCCGTCTGGTTCTCGGCGATCTACCTCCTGCTGTTCGCCTCCCTCATCGGCTGCATCATCCCGCGCACCAAGCACCACTTCACGGCGCTGCGCGCGAAGCCGCCGAAGACGCCCGTGCGCCTCACGCGCATGGCGGGCTTCCAGGCGCGCATCCTCCCCGCCGAACTGCGCGAGGGCGGCCCTGAGCCGATCGCCGCCGCACGCGACCTCCTGCGCAAGTCCGGCTACCGCGTCGCCATGTACCAGGATGCGCGGTCCACGTCGGTCTCGGCCGAGCGCGGATACCTGCGCGAGACAGGCAACCTCGTCTTCCACACGGCGCTCGTCGGCGTGCTCCTCGCGATCGGCCTCGGCGGCGGCTTCGGCTTCACCGGCCAGAAGGTCGTCGTCGAGGGCCAGAGCTTCGTCAACAGCCTGCCGTCGTACAACTCGTTCAACCCCGGCCGCTTCTTCAGCGACTCGTCTCTGCAGCCGTTCTCCATCAAGGTCGACAAGCTCGTCGTCGACTACGAGACCAAGAACGTCAACGCCCTCGGCCAGCCGCTCGACTACACCGCCCACGTGACCACGACCGGTCCTGGCGACACCTCGAGCACCACCACGATCAAGGTCAACGAGCCTCTCGCCATCGGCGGCACGAACGTCTATCTCCTCGGCAACGGCTACGCGCCGACCATCACGGTGCGCGACCCGAGCGGCAAGGTCGCCTTCACCGACACCATCCCGTTCCTGCCCCAGGATGCGCGGCTCACCTCCCTCGGCTTCGTCAAAGTCCCCGACGGTCTCAAGGAGCAGCTCGGGATGATCGGCTTCTTCTACCCGACGGTCGGCGACAGCGACACGGCCAAGGGCGCGCTCACCTCGACCTTCCCCGGCCTCAGGGATCCGCTCCTCAGCCTGAACGTCTACGCCGGCGACCTCGGCGTCGACAGCGGAGTGCCGCAGTCCGTCTATAGCCTCAACACCGACTCGCTCAAGCAGCTGGCCGGCCCGCCGACGAAGACCGAGGCGCTGAAGATCCGGCCGGGCGAGACGGTCGACCTGCCGAACGGCCTCGGCACGGTGACGCTCGACAACGTGAAGCGCTACGCATCCCTGGATGTGCACCACGACCCCGCGCAGGGCTGGGTCCTCACGTTCGCCGTCCTGATCTTTGCCGGTCTGCTCGTTGCCCTGTTCGTCCCGCGCCGCCGGCTGTGGGTGAAAGCCATCGAGAACCCGGATGGTTCGCTCACGCTCGAGTACGCCGGTCTGGCAAGAGGCGAGGACCCGAACCTCGCCGCCGCCGTCCAATCCATCGCCGACGATCACGCCGACGCCCTCACCCGCCCCCGAAACACTTAGGCTTGCATTGTGACCGAAACCCTGGCTCAGCTATCGACCGTGTTCATTTACGCGGCCATGGGAATCTACGCGGCCGCGTTCATCGCGTTCGCACTCGACCTCTCGCGGCGAGGAGCACGAGCGACCGCCGTTGAGGCCGCCGCCGTTCCGAGCGCGGTCGCCCGTCGAACCGAGGTCGCACAGCCCGCGCGCTCCACCACGGCGACCATCACCGCCGAAGGCTCAGGCGGCGCAAACGGACGAGCGGGCATATCGACCCTGGGCAGGATCTCCGCGAAGATCAGCAACAGGGTCGAGGACGACCTGCTCTACGGGTCGGAGTCGTCGACGTCGATCCGGTGGGCGTTCGTGCTCACCATCATCGGTTTCGCCTTCCACCTGGTGGCGACCGTTCTCCGCGGTATCGCCGCCGACCGGGTGCCGTGGGCCAACATGTGGGAGTTCTCGATGACGGGAACCCTCGTCATCGTCGGAGTGTTCCTGGCGGTCAACCTCAAGTGGGACATCAAGTACCTGGGCACCTTCGTCATGGGTCTCGTGCTCGTGCTGCAGGGCATCGCTCTCTTGCGGTACTACGTCCCGGTCGTCCCGCTGCAGCCGGCGCTCCAGTCCTACTGGCTGGTGATCCACATCATCGTGGCCGTGCTCGGCACGGCGTTCTTCGCCCTGGGCTTCGCGTTGTCCGGTCTGCAACTGCTGCAGGTCAGGCGGGAACGGCAGGTCGCAGAATCGCAGCCGCAGCAGTTCAAGTTCCTGGCGACTCTTCCCACATCGACAGCACTCGAGAACCTCGCATACCGGGTGAACATCGTCGGGTTCATCGCCTGGACCTTCACCCTCATCGCCGGAGCCATCTGGGCCGAGAAGGCGTGGGGCCGTTACTGGGGCTGGGACACCAAGGAAGTCTGGACCTTCATCATCTGGGTGATCTATGCCGGCTACATCCACGCCCGCGCCACTCGTGGCTGGCGCGGTTCCCGGTCGGCCTGGCTCGCCATCATCGGCTTTGCCGCCGTCCTGTTCAACTTCGGTATCGTCAACGTCTTCTTCAAGGGACTCCACGCGTACTCAGGCCTGTAGGCCCCAGCGCACTTCTCTGCACGGCGGTCGATTCCCGCTCAAACGCAGACAACCGGCCGATCGGCTGGCGCACCCCGGTGCCCCAGCTGGTCGGCCGTTTCGCATTCCCAAGCGCGACACGCCCGAGTTGCAGGCGCGATTTGCGAGGCCGTCACGAGGTCCGTAAAGTACTTACTTGTCACCCCAAAGGTGCGGGAGAGCGGAACTGCTCCCCGGCCTCAAGCGGGACCAACTCCTAAAACTTAGCAGTCGCTTGAACTTGTTCAAGCATGCCTGTTCGGCTTAGGATGGTAACCCCTCACTCTTCGAGCTGGTTTTGTTGCTCGGCTCGTGTGATTCGGTTGCACCTTCGTGGTGCGCTGAGGATCGCGAAACGGCCGAGTTGACATTCAGATTGAAAGTGGTAAGGTTGACAGGTTGCCCCATTTTGACCGTGTGATGCGGGATGGTGGGAGCGTCCGATCCTTGAGAACTCAACAGCGTGCACAATGTCAAATGCCAAAAACCTCGTGTTTAGCTTCGGCTAGGCAAGAG